>BNJS01001095.1_pt1 | contig 3631366 bp, 3222 predicted proteins | sample 8540461 | NCBI WGS metagenome assembly BNJS01 (sample SAMD00202454, study PRJDB9452) | human saliva metagenome | isolation source: human saliva | place: Japan | reverse complement strand
CAAAGGTAATAGAGTCGCATGAGAAGGAAATGGAAAAAGTAGCAGCTGGTAAGGAGGTTTACATTACTATTGCAAACAGCTCGTGGAAAAAAGAGGACGAGCTTCGCTCACTTAAAAGTGAAGCTGCGGAGCTGGACAGAAAGATTGCACTTACACTTACTCCACCAGATGAAGAAAAGGAAGAAAAAGAGGAAATAAAGCAAAGAAAAGATTTATCCAACAACAACTACTCTGCCAAAATAAAAAATGAGAATAACCCTATCCAAAATAAAGAAGAGAATAGCCGGTTACAGAGTTTCAGACCCAAGTGGAGACACTAATGTAAGTGTATTTGTAATTATTTATCAAGCTGGTTAGATTTTGGCAATAATACTTGTTTGTTGCCAAAATCTAACTAATTATTTTTGTAATAGTTCGCTCGTCTTGACCCAATAGAAGAAAGCTTCAGGTAGTACTTTCTTCAATTTGTTGAGTTTATTATTGACGGAAGGAGACAATTCCATGGCAAGTAAGGTGTTTAGATTTCCATCGTATTTCTCAATTCTCGTGCTTGATTTCTCTATTGAGGTAGCAAGATAAGCCGCACGAGCCGAATCTACGATAGCTTCTTCTATGCGATATTTCCCCTTATAGATGTAGCCGTCTATTTTCTTAATGCCACTTTGCAGCATATTGAAATCACCTTTACCCATTTGCCCTCTGGTAGCCAGACACAAGGCGGTCTCCCTAATATCCTCATAAATGAGTGACAGTTCAGCGGGTAAGCCCCGATATTGCAATTCGATTTTCCCTATTTGGGTGAAAGTATCCTTAGTGTGCTGAAAGTTATCGGCATGTTCAAACAGCCTACCTACATCGTATAGCTGCTTGATAATTTCCAATGAGCGGTCTCTACCTTCCTTGATATAAGGAATGCCTGAGGTATTGGGGGCAAATGCCGTAAGTTTATCACCGAGAATATCATCAGCAGAGGGCACAGTTACCATCAATGGCTCATTGTCCAATTCTATAAAAGGACCTTTAATCTCGACTTCTTCGGTAGCATGATATTGTAAATCCTCGTACAGGACATCAAGCAGTATATATGCAGGTTTATCATCGTTCTTATAAGCTATGTGATAAAGAATTTCGAGTGACTCTTTGGAATATTCGTGTCTCTCTGCTGCCGCTCTTCAAGAGTTTTGGATATAAAACCGAACTTTTCTATATCTTTCAGATATGGCTCAATAACCGTACCTGGTGGACAGATAATGTCAATGTCTATGGATAGTCGATGGGCAGATTCTCCCAAAATAAGCATCAGAGCCGAACCACCCTTGAAACAGAAAGGGCAACCTGACAATTTCAGCATCTCCAAGAGCGACATTGCCCTAATAACTTTCTCTATCAGATTCAGGTCTTTATATTTGTTACGAACAGATATGGCCTTTATCCATTCTGCAGTCATACATTCCTTCTTGATCATACAAATTCCTTGATATATTTTTCTATTTGCGGTTTAATATTGCGCCGTGAGGCATAACGCAGTAACATTCCTATATTCACATTATAGTTGGCAAAGGCATTCTGCATCATGTACAAGGACTCTTGCCCTTGCAGGTAGAAGAAATCCCTGTCACATTGGATATCAACTAAGAGTTTCTCAATTCTTGGTACATTTATGCCGTTTACTTCCTGTATGGGCGATTCTGAAACAAGAGGCTTCACAATAAAGGATCTTTTGTCCAACCGGATATAATCGGACATAATATCCTCCTTTGGCGAAAGGAAACTGCGTTCGTGCATATCCTGTACAAAGTGGAAAATGGTTTCAGTGGCATCACGCTCCGTTTCTATATAGATATTGTTGTTATACGACAGGTGATGCTGCAAGTCAGACAGTATTTCACCATTATAGACACAAAAGTCCAATAAGGGATATACCGCTTTTAATTTCTTATACAACCGAATGGAGTGAGCATTAGGAACAGGATGGAAAATGTTTTTTGGGGTTGTTGTATATACTCCTTTGCTTATTCTGAATATTTTTTTTTCGTCCAACAACTTGCGTAAATGCCAGGACAGCATCTTCTTGGAAAGTTCAATCTTCCCGGAAAGATACTCAGACAAGTCATTCGTCTTGAATTCCTTGTTGGCGTTTGCAAAATCTACAATGATATTACTGACATTCATTCTGCTAGCATTAATGGTTCGGTGCAAAGATAGTTAGATTTTGGCAATAAAACAAATATATTGCCAAAATCTAACATATCAGTATACTGCCTGCCGTTACCAACCATCTCGTTTACGTACCAGCTCATCGATCTCTTCCCGAAGGAAAAGTAACCTGCCATTAGCTTTTAGATAGGGAATTTTTCCTGCCCACACCCAATTATAGATGGTCTTTTGCTCCACTTTGAGAATCTTGGATACATCTATGATATCCAAGTATTCGGGTTTCAAGGGAGGATGGACAGTTGTGTCAACAGATTGATCCTGCAGGACAAGCAGGCGGTCGAGTTTATCCTCGACGCTTATCAGCTTGTCGAACAGGCGTCTTTGCCAAGTGTCTTCGGTTTTATAATCTATGTACGGCATAGTTCTCCTTTTTGATAGTTACCATTGGTATCTTGTGCCAAGATACGTTGTTCTTTCATATAGGCGATGTATTTCTTTGCAGTTCTGTCCTTGATCTCCATTTCGCGCATCAGAACCTCACAAAGTTCTTGGTAAGTGAGCTTGAAAGAATTTCGGAAGGCTTCTTTGACAACGGCAATGAGTTCATCAGTCTTGCGCTTTTCCTTGTCCTCTTTAGATTTCTCGCCACGATAGACGTGCATGTCCTCAGCCTTATCCCAGCCGAAAAGCATCATCGGTACGTCCAACGGACTTCCGTCACGGACTTTCAATGCTTTTACGACCGAGTATTCGGGATTATCATCTTTCTCTATGGAAAGAATTCCCGCTGCTTTGCGCTGCAATTCTGAGCCGATATGCCCACGGAGTTTAATACCATTCGGTACGAAGTGTAGCACGCATATGATACAGGTATTATAAATCCCCGCCAAGCGATAAAGCTCGTCCACAATGGCAATACTTTCCGTTTCATCGTTGGCAGAACGTATTAAGTCGGCTATTCCGTCAATCACCACAAGGTGGATGCCTCCATGCCTGTGATGGAACAAGTCCATACTCTCACGGATAAGGTTCAGTCTGTCCTTACGAGACAGAGAGGCAAGGTACAGAGAATGGCAAAACTCAGGTACTGCCGTCAAAGAAGCCCTACGCAGTGTCTTACCCAAGTTCTTGTGCAACTGTGCCTCGGACTGTTCCGTGTCATAGTGTAGGACCGCCAAGCCTTTGGGATTGGGGGTAATCTCTAATCCCAAGGTCTTCTCTATCGGCAATCGTTTTTCTCCCAACGCTCCGGCAAGGATGGCACCCACATAGTTGCTCTTGCCTGTCCCCTCACCTCCAGTAATGCAGAATAGGTTATCCTGTGTGCCGAGTGGCACACCGTTTACTGCTACTACTGATTTGGAAATGTCCGGTGGATTCTCATAATCAATCTCACAGGAACGTAACATCATCATGGTTTGGCTATATAGATCTGAGAACATCTTGGCAAGCAGTTCTTTCAGTTCCTTTGCCCCGTTGCCTAAGGCAAAGAAATCAGAAATGTCTTTTTCAGACTTCGTACCACTTAGCGGAAGTGAAAGGTTCAAGACCTTGTATTCCACCAGATGTTCAGACTGTTTATGTGCCTCCCGTACACCTGTTTCATCCGCATCATATAAGAGTATTATATGCCTAAAACGAAGCAGAAGGCTCTCAATGATACTTGTCGGTATCTGTGCCGTTTCACTGTTGAAGCAAATCGCATTGAGGCCATGTGCATACAATGAGAGTACATCCTTTTCTCCACCTGTAATGAAAAGCATATCTCCTTTGGCAGGAATCTGCTCCATTCCGAAGCAATACGTGGCAGGCATCCGTCCACCATAAAGAAAGCGGATTTTTGGACTGTGAGGTCGGTATATCTTTATATAGCCGTTTCCGATATAGGCAAACATAGGTTCCCTAGGTGAGCTATAAAGTTCAAACTTCTTGCCTTCAGCAGATACACTTTCATAGCGTTTAAGACTCCGTACACGAAAGCGACGGAGTGTATCCTCATGGATGCCATAATGTGCCCAATAGTTCAGCAGATCATCTTCAAATGGCTGTATCTCAAAACTATATGGACGTTCTTCCGTACACTTGTTCATATCAGCCTTAGGAGTGGGAACAATAGTTTTTTTATATGCTGACGTGATATGGCTGCTATGCTTTTCACCATCACATAAAGAATACAATCCAAGTTCTTGTACTATCGTTTCCAATACTTCGGGAAAACTTGTTTTCAGGTTCAAATTACGGAGGGTTGCCACAAACCAGAAGCAATCCCCAGAATAGGTGGTATCTCCATGATCATAGAATTTGTAAGAAGAAGTTTTCCTGTCGTAGTAGATATGGCAGGAAGCACGCCTATCGTCATAGAAAGGACTTCGGAAGTTGCGATGAAGGTTTACCTCAAAGCCAAGGAAATGTGAAAACACATTCAAACCTCCTTGTGTAAGCAAAAGAATCTGTTCCTTTTCTATCATAATTGTCGTTTTTTAGGATTAAGACATGAACTCATGATGAGATTGTCCTTGAAACAGTTGAGCCGCCCAAGAACCTCATCGTTTCTCATACCTGATATGCGGAGTCGGTTACATTTCGTGGCTATCACGATAGACTTGAAGAAGTAGCGCACATCGCCACCCTCCGTGTAGCGGTAACGCACTAGCTGCTTCTTGCGCCAGCGGTAAAGGGTGGGCTCTGAAACATTCAGAGTCCCGATAAGGTCTTTCGTGGTCATCTCCAGCTCGTCGTCAATGTCTTGAATAAGACGGGAGGTGCGCTCAACATACTGCTCAATACGATTGAGCTTGTCTATCAGTTCTTGATAGGCTTGGCTTTCTACTGCGATTAATTCCATCTTTTCAACTTGGTGCTTTTAATTGTTATATCCATCCCAGAATTCGCAAGGTATTGCATAAGAGAGTTGTAGGCTTCTTTTGTATACACCTCAACGTGTACTTCTGCAATAGGTCTGGGAAGATCTTGTCCATTGCTTGCGAGATATGTAAACATCTCATAAACATTTATCTCCAAAACAGTCGCAAAGTTTACTATTTGGAGAAATTCCATTGTAATCTGACCAGACTCCCATCGGGATATTGTGCTTTCATCAACTCCCAATCTCTCAGCTAGATACGTCTGTTTTAGATGTTTGTTCAATCTCTCATTTCGAAGAAATTCCAGTAACTCTTTCATAAACATAAAGTTATAGAAACATCTTGGCACGAACAACCCGTCACACGCAAGTTTATGCACCCTCTGCAAGTCGTCATGCACCAGATGCAATTTTTTGTTTGGTGGCGGATGCAAAGGGTTTCTATATCACTCATAAGATAAATATAGTAAACTTATATAGTCCTCCCTTATAAACCTAATATTTCTCTGATTCATAGTATATTATACAATAAATTGTTTGCTTATATCTACAAATTTTTGTACCTTTACATTATAATTCTTGCAGATATTTATGCTTAAACGTACATCCAAACAGCTCTCTTTATTCTCTTCTTTAGAGGACATGCTTAGCCATGAACATCCCCTTTTTCAACTTAGTAATAAGATTAATTGGGAACGTTTTGAAAATGCTTTCTCTCCATTGTATTGCCGTACTAATGGTCGCCCTGCTCATCCTATTCGCTTGATGTGTGGTCTTTTAATTTTAAAACATCTGCGTAATGTGTCAGATGAAATGGTGGTTTCTCAATGGAGCGAGAATGCTTACTACCAATATTTCTGTGGTGGACTTGAATTTATGCCCAAACAACCCTGTGACGCTTCCGAGTTAGTTCACTTCAGAAATCGTATAGGTGAAAAAGGTATGGAGTTAATATTAGCCGAGAGCATCCGCGTTAATACCGACCATGATAACGAAGACCATTTTGATACGGCTTTCATTGATTCTACCGTGCAGGAGAAGAATATAACCTATCCTACAGATGCAAAGTTGCATAAAAAGATAATCAAAAACGTTCTGAAGATAGCTCATGACAATTGTCTTCCTCTACGACAGAGTTATACGCGTACCTTGAAAGGAATTTACCGTTCCCAACGTTTTCGTAATCATCCCAAGAATCGTAAGAAAGCTCTTAAGGCAGATAGGCAACTGAAGACTATAGCAGGTAGATTAGTAAGAGAGCTAGAGCGTAATCTTGGGGGAAGGAAAGGATATGAGAAGATGTTTGAGCTATATTACAGAGTTCTTTCTCAGAATAGGAAGTCAAAGAACAAAGTATATTCTCTGCACGAACCAGATGTAGTTTGTATCAGCAAGGGTAAGGAACATAAGCAATATGAGTTTGGCAATAAAGTATCTATTCTTCGCTCATGGTCAGGACTTATTCTTGGTGCATGTTCTTTTAGGAATGAATATGATGGGCATACTATCGAAAAGACGTTAGAACAAACCCAAAGGATGACAGGAAGGAAGGTTGACAAGTTAGCAGGAGATAGAGGGTATAGAGGTATAAAGCAGATTGGACAGACAAAGATACTCATCCCTGATACTCCTAAAGCTAAAGACAGCTACTACCAAAAAAGAAAGAAACACAAACTATTTTGTAAACGGGCAGGTATAGAGCCAACGATAGGACATCTTAAAGCAGACCACCGATTATCTCGCAACTTTTATAAAGGTGTGAAAGGAGATGCTATCAATGTATTATTAGCTGCCGCAGCATATAACTTCAAAAGAGCTATGAGAGCTCTTTTGTACCTTATAAAAAGAATCAGCATAGAGCTTGTTAATACAAGCTTTTATGCTGAAAATATAGTTTTTTTAAGGGAGGACTAATTAATCGTCTAAAAAAATGTTTTGAATAAAGGGAAAAATAAAGACGAAATTTTCGAAGTAATTTGGAAGAACGAAACTTTAAGAAAAAATGTTTTTGGGCAGATGTCAGATCCATATTTTAAAATACAGGCCAAATCGTTATTTGTGAGTAAAATAAATAATAAAACGCTAGATATATTCAACTCTATCTTGATAACCAAATAATATGTATATAAAAATAAAGATTGAAAAATGTAATACAGTTTGTTGTAGATGATAATAATTTGTATTACAGAGATGCTGACCATTGTTTTTTTGTAAATAACAAGAAAAATAATGAACTACGCCGATGACATTAAGCTTATAAACCATTCATACATATCTTTCTTCAATAGGGATTATACAAAAAAACCATTATATACAATCTCAATACATTACAATTGAAAGAGATTTCTAAAAAAACATAAGCATTACCGATAATCGCATTGCGGAGAATGAATTTTTGTCTTATAAATTTTCAGACGATTATATGTCTTTCCAACTTGTTACATATAATATACTTGAAGATAAAGTGTGTACAGAAACCAATCTTTTCAATACTTATTCCTCTTTTTATTTTGATAAAAAAATCATTTCCGAGGGCAATAATAGCATAAAGCTTATCACTTTATCTGGGAGAGAATTATGGCAATTTCCTCTTTCTTCATTGGGAGGGACGGAATATGAACCTGGCAAAACCGATAAAATAGATAAAATTTTAGGCATTGCTCACGGCAATATTTGGTTTTATACAGATTTTGGAAGGTTGGTAGCTTTGGACTTGGAAACGGGGGATGTGGTTAAAAAGATATCGGGCAATCCTTCCGACAAGAATTCTACTTATGAAATGACTTTGGGATTAGGAGATTGTTTTTTCCGACCATCAGATAAAAACATTGTAAGTGTTAGTGGATTTGATTTTCAAATCATCGACACTGAGCAGTTAGCAGTTACAGAGCAGTATGATTTTCGGGAAGCCGATCCCATGGGCATAGGAACTTATCGAAGTGTATATAGTCCGATGCTTCAAGGAGATTATTTCACCTTTTTGGGAATTAAAGAGGAGGACTTTGGATACATTCGTCGAATTGGTATTTTCGATTACAAAGCCTGCAAACTTGTTTGGGAATATGAAGTCATCAGCGAAGAGGAATTCGATGAAACGAGGAATCAATTAGTGCCTCCCCAACCTTTGTATATGAGCGGTAATAAATTGTATATCAAAGACATCAAAGACAATTTACATATCTTTGAAAGAGTGGATATATGATAATAAAAGAAAGTATGAAGAATTTTAATATGCAGAGTAGGAATGTATTCATATTTATGTTTGCTTTCTAAGTCTCATCCTGTCTCAAAGAGACTGCTGTTCCAATCAAGTCTGCATTCTCAATCGAATCATCAGAAGGCGGGGCTTTGTCTGTAATGATTCAACTAAAGCATTTAAAATTGTTGGGGATGAGGGTAAAAGTTATTTTAGATGAAGTTGCGTTGCAATTATATATCATATCATCGGGCAAAAGATATAATTTTATGCGCTAATATGCGTTATATTACATATCAAAACGTATAGATTAAAAGTCGCATGATAAGGTGATGGAGGAAACGCTATAAATATAAATAGAACGATACAAGTATGAAGCATCATCGGTTGGTTAGGTATTTGTTACTACTCTTGCTCCTGTTTACGGGGGTAGGACAGCCTTTGCGTGCTCAATACTACCCAATTCATGCTACCGTTCAATGGCCGTCTCCTCAAAGTCCTTACTTGTCGGATTATTATAGTGGGAGCCGTGACAGGCTGATCGTCAATCTGCTCAACCGCGACCTACAGCAACCCCTGCTCTTTGCCAGACTACGCATCAGGATTAAGAGTACAGGTTTTCTTGCCACCAGCCGTGAGGAAATCAACTACCCGATGCTGGAGCTCAGTGCAAATGTCCCGACCCGCCTGACTAATATAGACCTGTCCCCCTATCTTCAACCACAGAACCTACAGATTAACGGCAGGCTGCATAACGGTCAGTTACCCACGGGATATACGGAGTTCTCCGTGCAAGTGGTAGACTATTATACCGGACGAACGCTTTCTGATTGGCATACGGGACGTTCCTATTTGGATGTGAAGAAACCTCCGATTCTCAACTTTCCTGAAAAGGATGCCCAAATTGGAGTCACAGAGCCGCTCTATATTCGTTTCCAATGGATGCCCCGTCATCAGGGACTTGCAGGCACGGAGTATGAGTTTGTGCTCAAAGAGCTTCCTAATAATGGAGCTGCTCCGCAGTCCGCCTTTGCCTACGGCAATGAGATCTATCGTGTTCGTACGCGTAATACGACGTTGAACTATACCCATCTTGACCCCGTTCTCTTCCCCAACCGTTGCTATGCATGGCAAGTGCAGGCCATCGCCCGTGACGGTGTTGATGAAGTGGGTATGTTTGAAAACGGCGGTTATAGTGAAATCAACTGGTTCTATCTTAATGACAACTGTCAGGCACCGACGGGTTTGAGAGCCCTTCCCCGTTTTGCCAAGGTGGACCTTTCATGGAACAAAGTTATAGGAACCACTGGCTACATTGTGGAATGTCGCCCCAAGACCAAGTTCAATACTTATGAATGGAGCAGAACCCGGATAGCAGGTGAACACCTTACACTGTCCCAATTGAAATTAGGTTGGACATACGAATGGCGTGTGGGGACGCTTTGTACGGATGACCGTCCGGTATTCTCTGGTGTCAGTGAGTTTACACTCAGCAAACAGAATGATGAGCTACTGGCTGACTGTGGAAAGGAACCTGTGAGGAAAGACCTGTCGCAGGGAGCCGAACTTACGGATAAAGGCAGGGGACATCGTTACTATCGGCGGTGATTATCCCATGACCATTACCGAAGTTGTCCCCTTAGGCGACGGCTGGTATTCCGGACGTGGCAAGATCCGACTGAAAACCATTATCGATGCTCCTGTTGCACTTCGTTTTGACCGCCTACGCATCAATGTGGATAACTTTCAAGTAGACGGAATGGTAGAAGCATCCTATGATGAAAAGAAGGGGAAGATAGCCAACCTTGATGATGTTGATGATGGCGGTAAGGATATAAAACCTGCTACTGTCCGTATGCGTGAACATAAAATGGGCTTTACACTCCCCGATATACCACAATTTATATACAATCCCAAGACAGGAGAATTAGAAACGACCGATGCTGAGGGTAATCCACATGCTATCAAGATAGATGTGCCGAAAAATGCCTCGTATGAGAGCATATTCCCTATGCTGGTTGCGGACAACAAGGGAAATACCTATCAATTAGAACTGTCTAATAAATCAAGACAAGGCACTTCGATGATATATAATATACAAGCTGAAAATCCTTCTATAGATGAAAGTTATATTCCTATGATAACTTCTGATGAAAAATTACGAGTAGACTCTATCAGAAAGAACTTATATCATTTAATAAAAGCAAGAAAGTTTGAAGAGGTGATAAATATTAACAATATTGATACAAGATATTTAAATGGTGCATTTCAACTAGTAGAATTCCTTGCTGATACTCTAAATCTCAAATTAAGCCCAGCTCCAATAGGGTCTAGTCGTGAATTGACAGGTGGTGGTTCGTACACAGGAACTCTTAATATTGTAACTAGTAGCAAAGTAAGTCATGATGATATAAAAATAACGATATTCCATGAATTCTTACATCATGTGAACTATATTTTGAAAATATTTCCCATTCGCTACCAAAATGAAAAAGAGCGAATGATTTTTGTCATAGATAAAAAATGCAAAGAGAAACGTAGTAAAGCGGAAGCATACGAAGACTATGCAATTATGAATAATCTACCAGAAGACATGCAACTTCTTACTCTAGAACAAAAAGAAAAATTTGAAAAGGCATATATCAAGGATGGTTTGGATTATACGTACACAACAAAACGTATTTATAAGCCATCAAATGCTAGTAGAGATGAGCATGCTATTCATTCTCTATGTTTAAAAGCAAGAACCTTATCTTTTTACCTTCTCTAAAGAAAAAGAATTTATATATAAAAAGAAATAATGAGGTATGAAAATGAAATAAATATATATATTAATTTCGAAAAAAACAAAAATCAATATACATCTGAAGGTTATGAGGTTAAATAACAATATTGTAGGTTTTCTCTGGATTGCTATTATTTGGGGAACTTGTATAGATAAACTATATGCCATAGACAGACAAACAGATAGTTTGTTGACAGAATTATATCTTACAAAAAAGAATAATTTATGTCTATCTATAAAGAACCATACAAGTAAAGCTATTAAGGTTTATCCTAAATTTTATATAGATACAGATAGGAGTATTTCAAAAATGCTCCTTTGGAGTAGGGAAGTTGGAGAAAGTATGTGGACTTTGGGTTCTTTAACAGGTTATCTTGACGAACCTTATAGAAGAGAATTTCAAGAACTGAAAGACTCTATTCAACCCAATGAAAGAATCGGACTTCCATTGTTAAATATTTCTCAAGATAAAGCGATAGAAATTTACGCAGAAGTACACTTGGTTTACTATAGAAATGAAATAGGGTATAACGTTATTTGTAATACACCTATCTTAACAGCAAATACTCCTAAAGCGGAAAGACTGCAACTCAGCAGTGAACGTGTGAATCGTGTTGGAGATTTCAATACGGAATCTCTGTCAAGCAAGTATGGCTATATACACTTTAAGCCCGGAGAGGGGAAATATGCCTTTGATGATGGTCAGGAGAAATGGTACAAGAAGAGCGTCAAGGTAGACCGCTTTTACAAGCCATTTGCAAAGGGTTATATTGCTCCTTGGAAACTTGTTCCAACAGGAGAGAACGATGTTGTTACGGCAAAGTATGATGGCTTGAGGAATATTGACTTGAAAAAGGTTCACTTTGCCTCTGAACCCAATACTGCTGCACTGCCGGCAAGCTTAATGAGGCAGAACGGACATGGACGATTAGCCTGCGTTCCGTATCGTCTGGTGCAAGTTATGATGTTTTTGCCGTCTACGAAGGAGTGGTCATCGGCAAACTCCGTGTGGTGAGCTATACGAAACAGCAGCATAAGGTAACTCTTGTTCCGATAAACGAAGTTAAGTTAGATAAATCTGCTATTGAACAGCAACTCAACACCATCTATAATCCTGTTGGCGTGCAGTTTACAGTGAATGTGGATGAGTGCATGCGTGGCAATTATGACTGGGAAGTAGAAAGTGAAAAGGATGGACTGCTGAGTACGGTCGGCAAGTCTTTTTGGGGCTATGATAAGGAACTTAAAGAAAGTACCGAGATGCTTAATCTGCAAAAGACTTACCAGCAAGCAGCAGGAACATTGGATGGTGTCTATTTATTTGTGCTGAATGGTGCTACGGGGCTTGAGGGGCAAAAAGGCGATTTACTAGGTGAAATGCCTCGCAAGAGCAGATTCGGGTATATCTTCGCAGGTAATAGCCCTAATACAGAAGAAATAGTTCATACCATTGCCCATGAATTAGGACATGGTATATTTACCTTGCAGCATACTTTTGATAGCGAATATGGAAAAGGGACAATAGGAACAACAAACAATTTGCTTGATTACACAGAAACGGGAACCGGGCTTGCCGCTTTCCAGTGGAATGTAATGGCAAATCCTGCAGTGTTTACTGGTACGGACAAAGCAAGTAAAGGAAAACTTGAGTTAAATGCTAATGAATATATTGGGTTTGCCCCTAACGGTCAAGTGATCAAATCTCTGGTTGGGTGAAGTTTAGTAGGGACAGTTCTTCATATTTTATATCAGGATTAGAATTAACTGATGGTACTAAATATACATGGGTAAAGGCTGAAAATAAGTTTATATCCAAAGAAGGGAAAGTATATCCTCTGATAGTTAATGAAGCTGTCAGTGGAAAAGTTGCTATTTGGGCAGACTCAAAGAATCCAAATTGTTATACATGGTATAAATTTATAGAGGTAAAAAAATTATACTTCTAAGGATTTTGAATCTATCAACAGAAGGATAGCAAATGACGATGGGAAAAACTGGCATCCAGATTTAGTATCTGGTGCATCGGATGATTGCATGGCCAAATCGGAAAAAGAGATCCAAGAAGGCATTGAACTCCCTCAGATTAAAGACATTACTTCCAATGATACAAATGATACTATTGACGGACTTTTTGATAAATTATATTTCGTAGGCAAGGCTTCAGATTTCCAAGCTGACATACTAGCCGAGATAAAACAAGCTTTCAAGAGGCATGAAAAGAATACATTTACAAGGAAAGAAGTAAGCAAGGATATTTCAATCATCATTAGTATTGATGGTGATGACAGCCAAGAAATTAGTTCTCTCAAAAATCAGAAAAACAGCTATCTCCATCTTATCTTCACCATAAAAAATGGGAAGGCAGAATTATTACGATTTGAAACATCTGATAAATTTGGGGATAAGTTATCTCGTATCTGTGAACTGATTAAAAATGAGCCTTGGGCATCACAAGCTGTTATTCTTTATGAAGTTGCAGACTTATTAGACCAGGGGATTGAATATCTTAAAATTCCAGAGTCAGTATGGAGTTGCAATAATAAATCGAATGTCTATAAGAAGGTAATCTCTTACTTATTGGACACTCAATTCCCTGTTGTTATAGGGAATGACTTTATTGGCAATAAATTAAATGAAGAAAGCAAATTCGCTTTTGTTTGTGGCTTGTGGGATGGTACCGTTGATATTGTCCAATCTGTTCCACAGCTTGTAAAACTCTTGACTTGTGTCTTGCATGAAGATTGCCGCGAATCAGCTTCTTCGAAATGGGAGAGCTTCAAAAATGCTGTAATTGAAGATGAGAACGGTAATATCCTATGTCATCAAAACGAATACTTCTGCAAGGCGATGCAAATGATAAGCCTCGCTTTGAACGAACTCGTGGCAGACAATTGTAAAGTTGCTCACACTGTAGGTTCCGTTGTTGGCCTCATAGCCGTTATGTGCTTAGGAGATGTGGCTGCGGGTGAAGCTGTTATAACACGATTAGGGAAAGTCGGCAGTAGTCTGAAGTATGCCATTAAGGGACTACAACTTTGTGACAAGGTTACAGATATTACAAGACCATTAGCAAAAGGACTAAAGGTCTCTGCTGTGTTAGTGAAAAAGGCTGGCAAACTTCTTCCTGAAATACGGATTGAGGGAAAAACCGTATTACATTACGTCGGGGAAAAATTGCATATTCGCAGATTTGATCCGGCAACAAATAAGGTTATAGATGCATCCATAGAAGAAAATGAATTAGGTCAAGAACTAACTAACTCAATAAAATATGATAAATTCTCGAAGCTAATATTCAGAAATGTAAGCTTTGAACAATTTAAGATGACATTCAAGGCAACTGAGAAAGAATATCAAGAAGCCTTTTTATTGTGGGGAAATGAACAATGGAAAGAACTGAACGAATACTTTATTCGCCATAACCTTAATGATGGGTGGCCACCATATAATGGATTCATAGAGTCTCATAAAGTAACCCTAAAGAGAGGAGTAATTCTTGATAGATATGACTATAATGGCGCAAGTTTGGTTGATGGTATTCACAGAGGGAGATTTGCATCTCCTAAAAAGAGTGATGGTTCTATGTTTTCTTTTAAAAGTCGGGCCTTAAGAGGTGATGAAACTGATTATGCAGAATTCTATGATCTTGTTGTTCTGGAAGATATTTCTGTAGAGCAAGGTTCTATTATACCTTGGTTTAATCAACCAGGACAAGGTAGTCAAATTATGTTCTCTGAAGATATTGAAGAACTGATTAAGGAGGGGAAAATAGAAATTCGCAATTTAAAGAAAATAAAGTGATGGAAATTTCAATAAACGAAAAGAGTGTTTTAGAGTTAAATCAACCACAAATTTTTCATCGAGAAGATTTTGTTTGTATAAAAATTCACGACACCGTAGAGCATATATATATATATAAAGAAAATAAATCTGAGAAGTTTGTTGCTTTTGGATTGACATATCCTAACAACAAAGGAGTTCCATTAAAAAAAATCGATTCTATTGCAAACAAACTAAAGTTTCTTAAAAAAAACGTATATGCTAAAACGGGGTATATATCGTATAGAATGGAAATTGCAGATGAAATGATAACGCCTTTTGTTATTATAATGTGTAAATACGTGTTCTACTTTGGACTTCTTGCTGGCGATAATTCAAGAGGACCAAAAAATATGATTGTATTATTGGGAGTGCGGAAATATGAAGAAAAATAATATGCTTAGTAGAGTTATACGACTTCTTCTGTTAACGTGTTTAGTCTCTTCCTGTCTCAAAGAGACAGCTGTTCCTATCGAATCGGCATTCACCATAGAGGCGTCAGAAGACAAGACCTCTCCTGTAACCATCCAATTGAAAAACGAGAGTTATGGGGCTGATGCATATGAATGGACTTTTGAGGGTGGTACTCCCGGTCGTTCCAATGAGAGAACTCCGGCTAAGGTCGTGTTCACTCAGGCTGGTGAGTACAAAATAACCTTGCGAGTGTGGAATGCTGTAGAGGAAAGAACAAGCCAGCAAACCATCAAGGTTGATTCCGCCATGACGATAGACTTTGACTTCTCCATTGCTCTCAACGACATCGCTCCGGGAGTTGTTTCTATTACAAATAAGAGCAAAGGTGGAAGCCAATACGAGTGGGCATTTGAAGGAGGTGTTCCCTCTACATCCAACAAACGTTTTCCTGAAGCTATAACATTTGCTGAAGGTGGTGAACATAAAATTCGCCTGAGAGTATTCAATGGGAGCAAGTATGAGCAACTCACCAAAGCCTTTACATTGCGACCATCTATGCAAGTAGACTTTTTCTATAAACCATTACCAGTAGATCAGGACTGGGAAGCACCGTTGACACTGACAACAACCAATCTCACCACAGGAGGGTTGTCTTACAGTTGGATATGTAATGGAGCACAAGTTCTTTCTCCTACCAAGCAATCAACAAGTGTGAGGTTTGAGCATCCGGGAACCTACAAATTACAATTGATAGCAGGAAATGGCAAAGAAGAAAAAACAAAGGAAGAGACAATTACGATTAAGCCAAATACCGGCATCATCAAACAGAATGAAGTTAGATTTGGTATCAATGAAGCCAAAAACAGTATTGGATGCTTTTACTCAGCTAAATTCGGAGGCGTATTAACGTCCAACCAGATAACACAAGATAAATCGGGAGTATGGGTGGATTTTGGATTTTTTGCCCTCAACTCTTCTTTTAATTACTGCTACTTCTTTGCACCCAATCGAGCAAAAAGCAATTCTTTCCCGGAAATAGACCTCGCTCAAGGAGCTACGTTTGTCAATACTCCCGGTGCAATGGGTATCAATATCAATGATGCAGTCTTCGAAAACATCAAGCGGGCTTCGGATTTGGATCAATTTGCAAAATGGTCAGAAATGACACAAACGAGTTTCAGTAAATCGAACATATCGCACTTCGTTCTTGTGCGTACAGCAGATGGTAGGAAGGGTGTCATCAGAGTAAAGAAGTTCGTTAAGGATGGTGCCCGGTCCTATATTGTTGCTGATGTTATACTTGAAAAAAGAACGGGAGAATAAAGATACAGGATTATGAGATATTTCAACAGGCGTTATATAATGCGTTTCCTTGTCAGTCTTCATGCTTACGGTATGGAGCCATACTGTGTATGCTCAAAACGTGGAAGAGGTTTTGGAATTCCGTAAGAAGAAACCGTTCAAGATTAGCGGCAGTATTTCTGCGAATGCCACCCAATTCAACAGTACGCCCAAACAATCCCGTCAATCCTTTACTTATCAACTGTCCGGTTCTGTAAACCTGTCGCTATATGAGTTGTTGAACATTCCCTTATCGTTCAACCTGAACAATTATGGTTCAAACTTTTCTTACCCCTCGTTGCCTAACAGACTGAGTCTTCATCCTTCTTATAAGTGGATACGGGCACATATCGGTGATGTGTCGATGAGTTTCAGCCCCTATACGCTTAATGGTCATCAATTTACAGGTGTGGGGATAGAGCTTTCTCCTGCCAGATGGAGAGCCTCTGCAATGGGTGGTCGGCTTTTAAGGAAGGTGGATATTGATGCTTCTAATCCTGCAATCCGTCCTAATTATGAGCGTTGGGGATACGGTGTTAAAGCCGGATATGATGGAGAGAAGTTCTCAGTCGGCGGAAAAATCTTCACAGCCAGGGATAAGCAGAGAGACATCTCTTTTTATTACTGTCCGCTAAAGTTCTCACCTCTTTATACGAATTAGGGCTGACACTTCTCACGAGGTATCAGCCCTTTTTGTTACCTTTGTTTTTGTTACTAAACTGAGATAACATGAGCAAAAGTACACATTTCTTCGGACAGTCGGTATATGGTCAACTAATAAAATCACTTGATCATGATAAAATTGTTGAAATGAGCCGTAAGAACGGCGGTGAGCGTTATGTGAAGAGCTTCGACGGATACGCTCATCTCGTGACGATGCTTTATGCGGTGATCATGCGTTTTGATTCCCTTCGGGAGATAGAGGCTGCCATGACGGCAGAGGTCAGAAAGCTGCATCATGTGGGCCTTAGTCAAGTACCCAAGCGCAGCACTCTTTCCGATGCCAATGCCAGACGGCCTGAGAAGTTCTTTGAGGATGTATACCATGACCTTTATAACTCCAATAAGAACATACTTTCTTCGGACAGCCGACTTAACGGTACTGAGGAATGGATAAAACGGCTGAGAATCATCGATTCCACGACTATAACATTGTTCTCTAACGTCATATTCAAGGGCGTGGGTCGGCATCCTAAAACGGGAAAGAAGAAAGGGGGCATAAAAGTGCATTCCGTCATTCATGCAAACGAGGGTGTTCATTGTGACGTGAAGTTCACCTCCGCCGCTACCAGTGATTCCTTCATGCTTGCACCCAGCCATTTCAGACATAACGAGATCGTTGCCCTGGACCGTGCGTATATCAACTACGAGAAGTTTGAGGAACTTACCGAGAGGAACGTCGTCTATGTCACCAAGATGAAGAAAAACCTCAAGTACGAGATATTGGCAGACTGCATGGATATGAATAAGGAGGGGGGTGATGGAATATCGCGAGCAGGTGGTAGTGTTCAGGAAGGGCGACATCAGCCATATAGCGCGTATCATTACCTATGTGGACATCAAGAAAGGAAAGTTGCCGAAGTTGGTATCGTTGCTTACCAACGACTTCGACATGCCACTGCAAACCATAGTTGCCATATATCGCAGGAGGTGGCAAATAGAGTCACTCTTCAAACAGATCAAGCAGAATTTCCCTCTTAGATACTTCTATGGGGAGAGCGACAACGCCATAAAGATCCAAATTTGGGTCACGTTGATTGCGAACCTGTTGCTATCCCTGCTCCAAAGCTCCATAGAAAGACGGTGGAGTTTCTCTGGGCTGGCAACTATGGTACGCATAGTACTTATGGATATTCAGTAAATATCTAACTAATTGTTTGTCAGTGTAATATATTATTTGTACCTTTACATAAAAACCCCCGAACGACCCATCACGGGCAGAATCGGGGGAAATTCATAAAATTATCTGCTGTGAAGTTACGAAAAATTTCTGACATAACACCAACTTTGCCCTTTACAGAGTTCGATTTTTTACAACATTATCGCGATAGCTTTGCAAAAAGCGAACTTGGGCGCATCCGTGCCCAGCTCCCACTTAAGGAGTTGGCAGCAGAGTTGGCAACCCACACCCATAAGCGTAGGCGTGGGAAAAAGCCTCTTTTTCGGCAGAAGGGGAAATCGCCCTCATGTTCCTCAAGGCATACACGGGCCTGTCGGACGACGGCCTGATAGAGCTGCTCAACGGAAGCATCCACATGCAGATGTTCTGCGGTGTGCTGATAGACCCTGCCAATCCCATCAAGGACGGGAAGATAGTAAGTGCCATACGCAACCGTCTTGCCAGGCACCTCGACATAGACAACCTTCAACGCATATTGTACGCCCGGTGGGAGGGCGACCTCAAGGACAAGGACCTGTGCCTGACGGATGCGACCTGCTATGAGAGCCACCTGCGTTTCCCAACAGACGTCAAACTGCTTTGGGAGTGTTGCCGATGGCTTCACGACCTGCTCGTTTGCCAGAGCAAGCGGCTGTCGGAGCGCGTACCGAGAAACAAGTACAATGATGTTGCCAAGGCCACGCTTGCATACGCCAAGCAGCGCAAGCACACCGGCTCGGCCACGCGCAGGCTCAGGAGAAGGCTCTGCAAACTTCTTGCCAAGCTCCGCTTCCAATGGAACGGCCTTCGCAAGTTGTACGGCCCCTGCATCAGCCTGTCGGCAGAACAAGAAAAGCGGCTGTGCGCCGTGCGTGAGGTATGCCTCCAACAGTCAGACCTGTTCGCAGGCAAGGAGGTCAAGCACCGCATCGTCAGCATCGACCGCCCCTACCTCCGCCCCATCGTCAGGGGCAAGGAAAAACAAGCGCGTGGAGTTTGGGGCAAAGGTCAACAACATACAGATTGACGGCATATCATTCATAGAACACCACTCCTTCGAGGGCCTTCAACGAGGGCATTCGCCTTAAGCAGTGCATTGAATATCAGGAATCGCTGACGGGGGTCAAAGTCAAACGTGTCGATGCTAGACTCCATATACGCCAACAACGCCAACCGCACCATGTGTACGGAAAAAAAGGCATAACGACCTGTTTCGTCAGAAAAAGGCCCAAGGTCCAAAAGAAGAAGCCGGATGCTCTCAAGAAGGCGAGAAGGATTATCGGGGACCCTCAGGGCCACGGTAATGGAGGGCAGCTTCGGGAACCAGAAACAGCACTATGCCGTTGGGCGCATCAAGGCACGCAACATGTTCAGCGAAACATTGCTGCTCTTCTTCGGAATCCATACGGCAAATGCCGCCGTCCTTGCCGCAAGGCAGATGGCCAGGGACATGAAGAAGGCGGCTTGATAAAAAAATGAGGTGATTTTATATCCATCCATAGGCAGGTATGGAAGGGACAGGTGTGCCCATACGGCTCGACATTTGGGAGTTTTTGTGGGCAAAGCACATCAAGTACTCTTCAGAAGACGCTTTTCAAGAAAATAATCTGGCATTTGACAGTCTTCAGAGATTCTTAAGAGGGAATTAACTGAATTACCCTAATTAAGGAGTAGGTCTTGGTAGAAAGAAAGATTGTTTCTCTAATAATTTGCCTTGAGGAGTGACTGCTTCTTGAAGCGGGACAAACCGTAATATACTGTCCTTGTAGACCGGATAGTAGTTTGTACGTACAATGTCTGAAAGTTGTTTCATCTCATACGGTAATTCCCTTAAACGCTCCAACCAAACTTCTTCCAAAAACTTATCTGTGGTCAATACCGAAAGTGTTTTCTCTAATTCTACTAACTTGGTAGGGATAGAACGTGTGCGGACTTGGGACAGATAGTCTACTGCTTCTGGGGTAACGCCCTCACTGCGAGCTATCGCTTCGGCAGCCATGAGCAGGATCTCTGCATAACGATAGACACCGACATATTGCTTTGGCTGTGCAGTTATCTCCGTACCGGAGGAAAGCCAATAGTATGGAGCTGGGGAAAAGATTTCAAAAATGGTTTTACCATCATCCTTTACCTTGAAAAAAGTATGGAAAAACTGGTGATCTTTTCCTCTCAAGTCTTCATCACCATAACAAGCTAAAAGAGTACGTGTCGGTCGAAAAGCGTTAAAAGCCACATGCTCTTTGACATTATCCCAGTTCTTGGCTATTTTCGGAAATGCAAAAGAAGCCCGTGAGAGCGTATTTTCTCCATAGATGACATATAGATATTCATCATTAGTAGGAGTTGTGCGGAGCATATTGAAAGCGGATTGGTCTTCGCGGACGCCATTGGAAGCAAGTTGGTGCTTGCCTGACTTGATAATAGGGCGCAGTATTTCTGCTGCCTGAACATATTTGTCCTTTTGCAACGGTCTGCCACTCATGTGCAGATAGACATCACCCAACAAGGCACGAGCGACCAAAGATGTCACATGCGATTTGTTTTCAACAAAACTTTTATCCGGTAAAGTCGCGATGGCTTCAAGCAAATCTTTCTCTACCTTGGCATAAGATGTTTCCATGCTGAGGTATGAGGAATCTGCCCGTTTATCAGGGAATGCCCTGAAAACACGGATAAGATAAAAGCGGTTGAAGGCGCGGAAAAATTTAGCCTCACCTATAAGTTTTGCCTGTTCTGCCGGATTTAATCCTAACGTATTTGGTATTTGTTGGATGATGGTATCTGCTGCCTCTATTCCATCAAAACAGGCAGAATATATTTGCTTAGCCAAATCCTTGACAGAGGAGGCTGTCATATTTTGCATTGTAAGTGCAAGGTAATAGCCCTGAGTCGCTCACTTTCGAACAGTCCCGAAAGGTAACTCCCCCATGCCAAGGGTATGCCGTTATCTTGATCCGTAGAAAGATAAAGTTGTGATAGACCTTTGGTATAAAGTTCATTCACAGCTGCGCGGGCTGCTATTGAGTCCCCATACGTTTTCGTTATATTTCCAACCGGTTCTACGGATTCGTTTTGACAGGAAGAAACGAAAACAACTCCCATTATAAGAAGTATAACTTTTGACTTTATATTATTTCGCATAAATCATTTGTTTTAAAATGAATAACTATAGCTTATCTGACTGGTCAGAGAAGAAGAATTTGTTAATGTCGCTTCTGACAGGGAGCGATGCTGATAGGCAACACTGGCATTTAATCCATGCCGTTTGAGAAAACGATAATTGGCATGCCACCGTACATTGTAGATTGTTGCCAACTTTCTTCCCGCTTCCTGAGTTTGGTTGAAAGATAGTGTCAGTCCTGTTGTCAAGGCTTTCTTGAAAAGATGTTTCGAACCGGTAAGGGTTGGGCCTATCGTCAAAACATTCTTGCGTGATGCATAATTATTGCTGGCATTTATTCCTGCTGTCACTGAAAAATCCAAAGGCGTGAAGTCTATAGCATAATTGGCGCCAAGATTCATAAATCTGGTCAGATTGCCCGGCATGATGTAACGCCCCTGTTTGTCCGCGGCTTCCTGATAACTTGCATTGGCAGAAAGTGTATGAGATTGTGTCTCACTGTTTCGCAATCGCCAGTTTAGATTCATGTCTATGCTGTTGTTCAACTGAGTAAACCGCAGGGTATCAAGGTTTTCGTATGGTGTTCGCTCATTAATGTAGTCAAATGAGGACTTGATATTGCGGTGCGCTTGATAGCTGGATATGGAAATCGAAGCAGTGAACTTGTCATTGGGTGTGAAATTGATATTGGCAGAACCCACAAAGCGCTTGTTCCTTTCCTGCTTTTGGCCAGCAAGGTCATCTCTCTGTACACCTCCACTAAGTGCAAGGCTCAGTCTGTCCTTAAAGAAATTACGACTATAGTTGAGTGTTGCGTTCTCATAATCGTTGTTGAAGTAATATGCACCCAGTGTTTCGTAGTCAGGACTGATTCGTTCGTAGCCGATACCTATGGTATTCCCCAAGAAGCTATATGCCAAATCTGCCTTGAAAGCATGATAATAGCTTTTCTCCTTTACTCTTAAATCTCGCTGCATAATACTTAGACCATATTCCAAGGATAACTTGAGGTCTTTGATTACATTCAGACTTCCTTCCACTCCTATGGCAATGTTGCCTTTGGGATATATTCCCAAAGCATCTGCATCGAAAGAGATGTCTCTCTGTTTATCCCTTGCAGTGAAGATTGTTCCGCCGACGGAGAACTTCTCTCCATCATATCCGGCTTTAACACCATATCCCCAACGCTCATAATTAGGACGGATTGCAGGATTAGAAGCATCAATATCCACCTTCCTTAAAAGCCGACCACCCATTGCAGAGAGTCTCCATCTTGCAGGAGAAAGCTCTATCCCCACACCTGTAAATTGATGACCATTAAGCGTATAGGGGCTGAAACTCATCGACACATCACCGATATGTGCCCGTATCCACTTATAAGAAGGATGAAGACTCAGTCTGTTAGGCAACGAGGGGTAAGAAAAGTTTGAACCATAATTGTTCAGGTTGAACGATAAGGGAATGTTCAACAACTCATATAGCGACAGGTTTACTGAACCGGACAGTTGATAAGTAAAGGATTGACGGGATTGTTTGGGCGTACTGTTGAATTGGGTAGCATTCGCTGAAATGCTACCACTGATTTTTAGCGGCTTCTTCTTGCGAAACTCCAGTATCTCCTCCACATTTGGGCTGATACGGAGTTGCTCCATGCTATAAACATGAAGATACCCAAAGCTATACGCATAATATGAGGTCTGTTCATATGTCTTATATGTGTATGTTGTTATTCCCCAGCTCTCTTTTCGAGTTTGACATCTGCTATAATATAGGATTGTGAGCCATCTTTGACGAACTCCTTGATTCTGATGATTCCCTTTCTACCGTCTGCAGTACGCACCAGCACGAAATGTGGTGCGCTGGTTTTATTGAAGCTTGTCTGATTTGTTTCCGACCATTTTGTGAATTGATTCAGGTCGGAAGGCTTTTTGATGTTGTCAAAGACGGCATAGGTAATGTTAATTCCCATAGAACTGGGGTTGTTAATGAATGTAGCTCCTTGGGCACTGTCTATCTTAGGGAAAGAATTGGCTTCTGCCTGATTGGGTGCAAAGAAGTAGCAGTAATTAAAAGAAGAGTTAAGGGCAAAGAAACCGAAGTCAATCCATGCTCCACACTTTTTCTCCACAATCTTACTTGATGTTACCACACCACCTTCTTTGGCAGAGTAAAAACATCCTACACTGTTCTTTGCCTCATTGATACCGAATTTAGATTATTCTGCTTGATAATGCCACTGTTTGGTTGGATAATGATGCTTTTCTCTACTATTTTTTCTTCTTTACCATTGCCGGCAATCATCTGTACTTTATAAGTACCAGCATGTTCAAATCGAATTGTTGTCGTCTCGTCTGTAGGAGACATTACATTGGCTCCTGCGCATACCCAGCGATAAGATAACCCACCAGTGGTGAAATTGGTCGTTTCCAGCGTAAGTGGTGCTTCCCAATCCTGATCTACAGGTAGAGGTTCATACGAAAAATCAGCTTGTATAGGAGGTTGCAGGGTCAGACTTTTAGTTAGTTCCTCATATTTACTGCCATTGAATACCTTCAGATGGATTTTATGCTCCCCACCATCCGCAAAGGTTATCGTGCCTGGATGCTGTAGGTTGGATGTAGAGGGAATACCATCTTCAAAAGTCCACTCGTATTGACTTCCACCCTTACTCTTGTTGGTAATAGATACCATGCCCGGGGCAATGTCGTTGAGAGCGATTGAAAAATCAAAGTCTATAGTCATGGCGGAATCAACCCTGATGGTTTGCTGACTTGTCCTTTTCTCTACAGCATTCCACACTCGCAAAGTTATTTTGTGCTCACCAGCCTGAGTGAACACGACCTTAGCCGGAGTTCTCTCATTGGAACTACTAGGGGTACCACCCTCAAAAGTCCATTCATACTCATCAGCCCCATAACTCTCATTTCAATTGGATGGTTACAGGAGAGGTTTTATCTTCCGATGATTCGATTGAGAATGCAGACTCGATTGGAACAGCTGTCTCTTTGAGACAAGAAGAGACTAAGAAAGCCAACATGAATATTAGTACAGCCCTATTCTGCAGATTATTCTTTTTCATATTTCTTTTATCATCATATATCCTCTCGTTCAAAGATATGCAAATTGTCTTTGATATCTTTGACATACAATTTATTACCGCTCATATACAATGGTTGGGGAGGCACTAATTGGTTTCTCGTTTCATCGAATTCCTCTTCGCTGATGACTTCATATTCCCAAACAAGTTTGCGGGCTTTATAATCGAAAATACCAATCCAACGAATGTATCCAAAGTCCTCCTCTTTAATCCCCAAAAAGGTGAAATAATCTCCTTGAAGCATCGGACTATATATAATTCGATAAGTTCCTATACCCATGGGATCGGCTTCCCGAAAATCATACTGCTCTGTAACTGCTAACTGCTCAGTGTCGATGATTTGAAAATCAAATCCACTAACACTTACAATGTTTTTATCTAATGGTCGGAAAAAACAATCTCCTAATCCCAAAGTCATTTCATAAGTAGAATTCTTGTCGGAAGGATTGCCCGATATCTTTTTAACCACATCCCCCGTTTCCAAGTCCAAAGCTACCAACCTTCCAAAATCTGTATAAAACCAAATATTGCCGTGAGCAATGCCTAAAATTTTATATTACTGTCCGCTAAAGTTTTCACCTCTTTATACGAATTAGGGCTAACACTTCTCACGAGGTATCAGCCCTTTTTGTTACCTTTGTTTTTGTTACTAAACTGAGATAACATGAGCAAAAGTACACATTTCTTCGGACAGCCGGTATATGGTCAACTAATAAAATCACTTGATCATGATAAAATTGTTGAAATGAGCCGTAAGAACGGCGGTGAGCGTTATGTGAAGAGCTTCGACGGATACGCTCATCTCGTGACGATGCTTTATGCGGTGATCATGCGTTTTGATTCCCTTCGGGAGATAGAGGCTGCCATGACGGCAGAGGTCAGAAAGCTGCATCATGTGGGCCTTAGTCAAGTACCCAAGCGCAGCACTCTTTCCGATGCCAATGCCAGACGGTCTGAGAAGTTCTTTGAGGATGTATACCATGACCTTTATAACTCCAATAAGAACATACTTTCTTCGGACAGCCGACGTAACGGTACTGAGGAATGGATAAAACGGCTGAGAATCATCGATTCCACGACTATAACATTGTTCTCTAACGTCATATTCAAGGGCGTGGGTCGGCATCCTAAAACGGGAAAGAAGAAAGGGGGCATAAAAAGTGCATTCCGTCATTCATGCAAACGAGGGTGTTCATTGTGACGTGAAGTTCACCTCCGCCGCTACCAGTGATTCCTTCATGCTTGCACCCAGCCATTTCAGACATAACGAGATCGTTGCACTGGACCGTGCGTATATCAACTACGAGAAGTTTGAGGAACTTACCGAGAGGAACGTCGTCTATGTCACCAAGATGAAGAAAAACCTCAAGTACGAGATATTGGCAGACTGCATGGATATGAATAAGGAGGGGGTGATGGAATATCGCGAGCAGGTGGTAGTGTTCAGGAAGGGCGGCATCAGCCATATAGCGCGTATCATTACCTATGTGGACATCAAGAAAGGAAAGTTGCCGAAGTTGGTATCGTTGCTTACCAACGACTTCGACATGCCACTGCAAACCATAGTTGCCATATATCGCAGGAGGTGGCAAATAGAGTCACTCTTCAAACAGATCAAGCAGAATTTCCCTCTTAGATACTTCTATGGGGAGAGCGACAACGCCATAAAGATCCAAATTTGGGTCACGTTGATTGCGAACCTATTGCTATCCCTGCTCCAAAGCTCCATAGAAAGACGGTGGAGTTTCTCTGGGCTGGCAACTATGGTACGCATAGTACTTATGGAATATCTCAATATGAACAAATTCTTCAATATGCCGGATGCAGACATGAAATTGATGCTTGAAGCTGCGGCTGAATCACCGCCAGGGGTAACAGAAAACGAATAAGGGGCTTGTCACTAACATAAAATCATCCAAACTACAATGCGTCAATGAGTTGAGATGGAGGACACTATGTTTAGCGGACAGTAATAAAAATTTTATCTATTTTATCGGTTTTGCCAGGTTCATATTCCGTCCCTCCCAATGAAGAAAGAGGAAATTGCCAAAGAATTTCATCTTGAAAATTTGCTTTTGATAAATGTGTTTTAGTATAAGTAATCCCGTAGTTGTCTTCCAATATATTAAAGAAATATTTAGAAGAAAAAAACATCTACAAAAATTGTTATTTCTGTAGTGGAAGACGTTGTTTGTATCTTCATAAATGAGATATTTATTTATAGATACTATTTGTGCGTTATGTATAATAACCTCAATCTTGCCAGTTTTCAAATCGTAGGAAAAGCTGTCATTCCCATCCCATTTATTAAATAGAATAAAACTTTTATTTATAACCTCAATTCCGCAGCATTATTCCTTGTGAGGTACTTTTATATATTGAAGTGACATTTTTGGGATTTATCCATTGATATGGGAATTTTCTGGGGTTCTTGGTTCTTGCATAGTCATGAAATCCCCCACCCAAACCAATGGGGAATGTGAGAACCACAAAGAAATGCTGTTTATTCAAGGAAGACCTCAGAGTAGTAGGTTTTATTTGTATATAGGTTCAGAACGTTCTGCCTTCCAGTGCGCACCCATTTTGCTGGCACGCTGACAAAATGTAGGATAAAGGCTTTCAGCCTGCTTGTCTTTTTCAATGGCTTGACCTTCTCGCTGATATGACGGACGAGATAGAGATAGAAGTTCTTCAGCATGGCGGTAACCATCATGAAAACCATGTTCTCAGCCATAAAGGAAAAGGGCAGATGCGACCATCCGAAGTCATTGTTTTGTATGTCGAAATTCTTTTCGCTTGCTCCACGCTCATTATAAAATGTAATGATGTCTTTCTCAGTAGATGTCCAGTTGTTGGTAAGGATACAGCGGTATGTGTATATTACTCCAAACATATCCGTCTGTTGCTTGCCATCCTTGTCTTTCAAAGGACTACGCTGTACGACAAGCCTGTATGACTTTCTTTCTATTAGGTTGTCCATGCTGATAGAGGTGATATCGCATTTCTCATAACCAACTTCAAAGCTCTTCCATTCTTTCAGCTGGCGAAACTCCTCGCATCGGTTGCCGCAGTTGGCAGCACGTATATAGAACGTGTTGCAGCGCTGCTCTACGGTTTGGATGATTTCCTTTGAGAACGACCCACAATCAGCACGGAAACGCTCTATTACCACACCAAGTTCGGAGGTCACACGGTCCATAATGCGACGGAGCGTGTCTTCTTGATGGAATCTCACATTGGTGTTTCCGTCACGATTCTCACCTCCGATTATGATTCCCCCAATGGAAGCCCAACCAGGGAAATAGCCAAAATCCTGCTTGTAAGAATACTTTGCATCGAACTTGTGGGCTGGAATAAACTGGTGGTCAAAGTCTAAGTCAACATGGCTACCCACCTTTATAAGCCCCATCCTCCGTATCATTCGTAAAAGTAAGGTATTCAACTTTTCTGCCGTGTTGAAACTATACGACTTGTCGGAGGTATCGCTCTTATAGACAATATTTTTCTCGGCAAGTTCCTTTAGTCCGCGCCCCACAGTATCGGCACCGGGTAACAGCGTATCAGGTCTCTGCTTGAACTGCCCAATAAGCGCATTGATGTCCTCAAGGCATTCTCCACCACAAAGGTAGCTGAAGAAGAGAGAGCCGAAAATACTTCCATGGCTGAATGCTTTGCCACTACTTCCACGTTTGCCCAATACAGATTCGGTAAGTTTTTCAAAGCCCAACTTTGAGAAAAACGTCCATAATGTGATAAATTCCTCCGAAAGAAGTGATATTCTCGTTTTTAATTGCTACCTTTGTCATGTCAGATTTTTGCTTACTTGTTATGTTTGCAGCACCAAGATAGGTGAAATTTCTGACATATCCAAGTGTTTTGAGAACTTTGTTTCTCAGACACTTGGAGTTCTTACAAGAATTTATGCTGCGGAATTAAGGTATAAAGTAATCGGACACGCCTTCTACACCAATATTCTTATTATTTAAATATAATTCGTGTTTTTCTTAATTCTTTCCCAGAATCATGAATCAACCAATTCTCCTTTAACTGATAAGCACTTACACCTTTTACAATATTTCTCGTCCTATATTTCATGCTATTTGGTAATTAAAATTGAGTTAAACATTTCGTAATTACTACTATTGATATTTTTGACTAAAAACATTCTAATGCTTTCTTACGGCTAAGCCCTTCAAAAAAACATTTTTTTTCTTAAAGTTTCATTATTCCAAAACAATTTCAAACACTTCATCTTTATTCTTTCCTTTATTCAAAAACATTTTTTTAAAACGATTAATTATTTGCTCACGAGTTATTCCTCTACCTCCTTGTTGTATGATATAGAGATTGTCGAAGTTATCGATAGCACCCAGATATGCTTTAAATTGCCCTAACTATTTGAACATATTGCTGGCAGAAGAATAGTTTTTTGTGTCTACAAAAACACTAATTGATTTTTTGTCTTAGGGTCAAGAGCACTCCATTGAATATCAAACCTAAAATCACCTGCATCATCTGCATGGGCAATAACATCTTCCAACTGAAGGCCTTTGAGCGTATTGTAGTATTTACTTGGAATGTACTTTTGTGCATTGTGTATCACTTCCAAAGTAGTAGCACCAGCCTTGAACTTATCCGCTGATTGCATTAGCTCATTGATGAAGGCTGTTATTTGTTGCTTCCCTTTTTTTGTTTTCGTAAAATCCGCCAAGTGATTATCTATCAAATAGATGAAGTCGTTCATTACATCATCTAATGATTTTACGGAATTTACTGGAACTGCATGATGCAACTCTTCAAACACTTTTGTGAAGTCCTTTGGTTTTATGGGTTCCCCCTTTATTCGTACCCCCTTGAGTACGTCCATGAAACTTTTATTAGAAGATAATGACTCTGTAAACTTAGCGGATGCTATTTCCTTCACCTCAGTAGACAGAGCATCTTCTATTTTCTGTGAAAGTTTCGACTCTGCTATAGGCTCATCAATTGTCTTCTTAGTAACTGCATCAAATTTCCGAAGATGTAATTTATCCCCAACATAATGTAATATGGTCTTCCCCTCAATGCGTATCTCAGGAAGTAACTTTCCTGCCTTCTTCACGAGCACTGTTGTAACCTTTAGCCCTTTGGCTAATGGTCTTGTTATATCTGTTACTTTGTCACAGAGTTGTAATCCTTTAATGGCATATTTCAAGCTACTCCCGACTTTTCCCAAGCGTGCTATAACGGCTTCGCCTGCAGCAACATCCCCTACACACATTACTATGATAGGACCAACAATTGAACCCACAGTGTGAGCAACTTTGCAATTGTCAGCCACAAGCTCACCTAAAGCTGCACTTATCATCTGTCCAGCCTTGCAAAGGTATTCTTCTTGGGCACATGTAATATTGCCATTCTCATCTTCAATGACAGCATTCTTGAAACTCTCCAATTGAGTAGATACTTCGTTTGCACATTTTTCATGAAAATAGCAAGTCAGCAATTTAGCAAGTTTGGGCACAGACTGAATAATATCTATGGTCCCATCCCATAAACCACAGGCAAAAGCGAATTCATTCTCTGGTGTTAGCTTATACCCGGATAAATTATTCGATAGCAATATGGGAATTTGACTTTGAAATAAATAATGTATTATTTCCTTATAAATAGCAGACTTTTCATCACAACCCCATACCGATTCAGGTATCTTAAGGTATTCAATACCTTTATCCAACAAATCTGCAACCTCATAGAGAATAATAGCTTGCGATGCCCAAGGCTTATTTTTAATTAGTTCACAGATATGGGATAGCTTATCTCCAAATTTATCAGATGTCTCCATCCGTAAGAATTCGACTTTATTATCTTTAATGGTGAAGATAAGATGGAGATAGCTCTTTGTCTTTTCTTTTAAAGAATTGACTTCTTGAGTGTCCTCTCCATCTATACTGATAATGACAGATAAATCTTTTTTTAATTGCTCATTTGTGAGTATATTATTTCCATGATTAGATAGTTTCTTTTCTATTTCGGATAATATGTCCGATTTAAATTTTGAAGCCTTTCCAACAATGTGTATATGCACACTTTCTGCATTTTCTTTATGCCCCTTATTGGCATCTTCAGAACCATAACATTTGACTACATCACTTTTTTGGAAAATGCTATTCTCAAAATTTATAGTTTTTTTCTTCGCATGCCTGAGATCAGAAATTAATTGCTTAACATCTGACCACATAGCATTATACACGCGTCCGCAAGCCTCTTCAGTCCAATTTATAAAGTGGATTATGGTTGATGCGGGTATCTGCTGCTCATCAACTTCTCTTATTTGGAGTTGTTCTCCCTTATGATAAAAGCCTTTCAGTTCTGTTATATAGTCATAGAATTTACCATTTTCTTTTATACTGTAAATTGTTCCATTAGGAGCTTTTGTTGTTGTGTCCTTTCCTGTAATATTGGAATTATCATAAACAAAGAGAGCCCAATCAGGAGTTAACCAAATGGAACCTTTTTTACCTAATTTTCCATCGTTAGCTTTATCCATAATAGTGAAAACAGCAGGATTGGCCATGACATTCCACTGGAAAGCAGCAAGGTCGGTTTCCGTTTCTGTGTAATCAAGCAAATTGTTTGTTGTTCCCTGCGTACCTTTCCCATATTCAGCATCAAAAGTATGCTGCAAGGTAAATATACCATGTCCTAATTCATGGGCAATGGTATGAACTATTTCTTCTGTATTAGGGCTATTACCTGCGAAGATATACCCGAATCTGCTCTTGCGAGGCATTTCACCCAACAAGTCTTTATTTTGTCCCTCAAGTCCCTTGGCTCCATTTAGAACAAATAAGTAGACGCCGTCGAGTGTCCCTGCTTCCTGCTGGTAAGTCTTTTGCAGATTAAGCATCTCGGTACTTTCTTTAAGTTCCTTATCATAGCCCCAGAAAGACATACCAACGACACCCAACAGACTGTCTTTCTCTGTTTTTGTTTCCCAGTCATAATTGCCACGCATGCACTCATCCACATTCACTGTAAACTGCACGCCAACAGGATTATAGATGGTATTGAGTTGCTGTTCAATAGCAGATTTATCTAACTTAACTTCGTTTATCGGAACAAGAGTTACCTTATGCTGCTGTTTCGTATAGCTCACCACACGGAGTTTGCCGATGACCACTCCTTCGTAGACGGCAAAAACATCATAACTTGCACCAGACGATACGGAACGCAGGCTAATCGTCCATGTCTGTTCTGCCTCATTAAGCTTTGCCGGCAGTGCAGCAGTATTGGGTTCAGAGGCAAAGTGAACCTTTTTCAAGTCAATATTCCTCAAGCCATCATACTTTGCCGTAACAACATCGTTCTCTCCTGTTGGAACAAGTTTCCAAGGAGCAATATAACCCTTTGCAAATGGCTTGTAAAAGTGGTCTACCTTGACACTTTTCTTGTACCACTTCTCCTGACCATCATCAAAGGCATATTTCCCCTCTCCGGGCTTAAAGTGTATATAGCCATACTTGCTTGACAGAGATTCCGTATTGAAATCACCAACACGATCCACACGTTCACAATTAAGTTCTATCTTTTCATCCTTTCTCCCCGTTTCGACATCATTGCCTGTCCCTTCGGTATTTTGTTCTGACGGGCTAATCTGATAGGTATTTCCCTTGTTGTCAGTAACGAGCATAGGAAAAATACTATCATACGAAGCATTTTCCGGCACATCTATCTTGATAGTCTGTGGATTACCCTCAGCATCGGTTGTTTCTAATTCTCCTGTCTTGGGATTGTATACAAATTGTGGTATATCGGGGAGCGTAAAGTCCAGTTTATGTTCACGAATACGGATAGTAGCAGGTTTTATATCCTTACCGCCATCATCAACATAATCAAGGTTAGCTATCTTCCCCTTCTTCTCATCGTAGGACGCTTCTACCGTACCGTCTATCTGGAAGTTATCCACATTGATGCGTAGACGGTCGAAACGAAGTGCAACGGGAGCATCGATAATGGTTTTCAGTCGGGTCTTGCCACGTCCAGAATACCAGCCGTCTCCTAAGGGGACAACTTCGGTAATGGTCATGGGATAATCACCGCCGATAGTAACGATGTCTCCGGCCTTTATCCGTAAGTTTGGCTCTTGTGACAGGTCTTTCCTCACTGGTTCCTTTCCACAGTCAGCCAGCAACTCTTCATTCTGTTTGCTGAGTGTAAACTCACTGACGCCAGAGAATACCGGACGGTCATCCGTACAAAGCGTCCCCACACGCCATTCGTATGTCCAACCTAATTTCAATTGGGACAGTGTAAGGTGTTCACCTGCTATCCGGGTTCTGCTCCATTCATAAGTATTGAACTTGGTCTTGGGGCGACATTCCACAATGTAGCCAGTGGTTCCTATAACTTTGTTCCATGAAAGGTCCACCTTGGCAAAACGGGGAAGGGCTCTCAAACCCGTCGGTGCCTGACAGTTGTCATTAAGATAGAACCAGTTGATTTCACTATAACCGCCGTTTTCAAACATACCCACTTCATCAACACCGTCACGGGCGATGGCCTGCACTTGCCATGCATAGCAACGGTTGGGGAAGAGAACGGGGTCAAGATGGGTATAGTTCAACGTCGTATTACGCGTACGAACACGATAGATCTCATTGCCGTAGGCAAAGGCGGACTGCGGAGCAGCTCCATTATTAGGAAGCTCTTTGAGCACAAACTCATACTCCGTGCCTGCAAGTCCCTGATGACGGGGCATCCATTGGAAACGAATATAGAGCGGCTCTGTGACTCCAATTTGGGCATCCTTTTCAGGAAAGTTGAGAATCGGAGGTTTCTTCACATCCAAATAGGAACGTCCCGTATGCCAAGCTGAAAGCGTTCGTCCGGTATAATAGTCTACCACTTGCACGGAGAACTCCGTATATCCCGTGGGTAACTGACCGTTATGCAGCCTGCCGTTAATCTGTAGGTTCTGTGGTTGAAGATAGGAGGACAGGTCTATATTAGTCAGGCGGGTCGGGACATTTGCACTGAGCTCCAGCATCGGGTAGTTGATTTCCTCACGGCTGGTGGCAAGAAAACCTGTACTCTTAATCCTGATGCGTAGTCTGGCAAAGAGCAGGGGTTGCTGTAGGTCGCGGTTGAGCAGATTGACTATCAACCTGTCACGGCTCCCACTATAATAATCCGACAAGTAAGGACTTTGAGGAGACGGCCATTGAACGGTGGCATGAATTGGGTAGTATTGAGCACGCAAAGGCTGCCCTACCCCCGTAAACAGCAGTAGGAGTAGTAACAAATATCTAACCAACCGATGATGCTTCATACTTGTATCGTTCTATTTATATTTATAGCGTTTCCTCCATCACCTTATCATGCGACTTTTTAATCTATATCGTTTTGATATGTAATATAACGCATATTAGCGCATAAAAATTATATCTTTTGCCCGATGATATGATATATAATTGCAACGCAACTTCATCTAAAATAACTTTTACCCACATCCCCAACAATTTTAAATGCTTTGTTGAATAATTACAGACAAGACCTCCCGATGATTCGATTGAGAATGCAGACTCGATTGGAACAGCAGTCTCTTTGAGACAGGATGAGACTTAGAAAGCAAACATAAATATGAATACATTCCTACTCTGCATATTAAAATTCTTCATACTTTCTTTTATTATCATATATCCACTCTTTCAAAGATATGTAAATTGTCTTTGATGTCTTTGATATACAATTTATTACCGCTCATATACAAAGGTTGGGGAGGCACTAATTGATTCCTCGTTTCATCGAATTCCTCTTCGCTGATGACTTCATATTCCCAAACAAGTTTGCAGGCTTTGTAATCGAAAATACCAATTCGACGAATGTATCCAAAGTCCTCCTCTTTAATTCCCAAAAAGGTGAAATAATCTCCTTGAAGCATCGGACTATATACACTTCGATAAGTTCCTATGCCCATGGGATCGGCTTCCCGAAAATCATACTGCTCTGTAACTGCTAACTGCTCAGTGTCGATGATTTGAAAATCAAATCCACTAACACTTACAATGTTTTTATCTGATGGTCGGAAAAAAACAATCTCCTAATCCCAAAGTCATTTCATAAGTAGAATTCTTGTCGGAAGGATTGCCCGATATCTTTTTAACCACATCCCCCGTTTCCAAGTCCAAAGCTACCAACCTTCCAAAATCTGTATAAAACCAAATATTGCCGTGAGCAATGCCTAAAAATTTTATCTATTTTATCGGTTTTGCCAGGTTCATATTCCGTCCCTCCCAATGAAAAAAGAGGAAATTGCCATAATTCTCTCCCAGATAAAGTGATAAGCTTTATGCTATTATTGCCCTCGGAAATGATTTTTTTATCAAAATAAAAAGAGGAATAAGTATTGAAAAAGATTGGTTTCTGTACACACTTTATCTTCAAGTATATTATATGTAACAAGTTGGAAAGACATATAATCGTCTGAAAAATTTATAAGACAAAAAAATTCATTCTCCGCAATGCGATTATCGGTAATGCTTATGTTTTTAGAAATCTCTTTCAATTGTAATGTATTGAGATTGTATATAATGGTTTTTTTGTATAATCCCTATTGAAGAAAGATATGTATGAATGGTTTATAAAGCTTAATGTCATCAGCATAGTTCATTATTTTTCTTGTTATTTACAAAAAAACAATGGTCAGCATCTCTGTAATACAAATTATTATCATCTACAACAAACTGTATTACATTTTCAATCTTTATTTTTTTTATATACATATTATTTGGTTATCAAGATAGAGTTGAATATATCTAGCGTTTTATTATTTATTTTACTCACAAATAACGATTTGGCCTGTATTTTAAAATATGGATCTGACATCTGCCCAAAAACATTTTTTCTTAAAGTTTCGTTCTTCCAAATTACTTCGAAAATTTCGTCTTTATTTTTCCCTTTATTCAAAACATTTTTTTAGACGATTAATTATTTGCTCACGAGTTACTCCTCTACCTCCTTGTTGTATGATATAGAGATTGTCGAAGTTATCGATAGCACCCAGATATACGCCAGTTCGGGATAAGAAAGTTCTCTAAAAAGTTGGCAATCTCGCTATTATTTTGTAACTTTATAGTTGTTAATCAATAACTTACAAAACACATATAGCGATGATTACCACAGACAAAGTTACAGATTTTTTTGTATATTGGATGAGTTCTGCAAGAATTTAGATGCCTAGTTAACTAAAAACCTACATATCGCCCCCATAGACGAGGGATATAAGCGCATGCGAAACCGTAAAGGCCAGATGTCCAAGAGCGAAATAATGATCATCCTGCTTTGCTACCCTTTTGGCTCTTTCCGCAACTTCAAGCACTATTACCTCTTCTTCATCAAGGAGCATATGGCATGCTACTTCCCTAAGGCCGTGTCCTACACGCGTTTCGTGGAACTCATGCCTCGCGTGTTCTTCGAACTGATGGCCTTCATGCGCATCCAAGGTTTTGGAAAGTGCACGGGCATTAGTTTCGTGGACAGCACGATGGTTCCCGTATGTCACAACATGAGAAGAAAATTCAACAAGGTGTTTGATGGACTTGCTAAGAACGGAAAGGGAACAATGGGGTGGTGTCATGGTTTCAAGCTTCATCTGCTGTGCAACGAGATGGGCGATGTACTCACGTTCTGCCTAACTCCCGCAAACGTGGACGACAGGGATCCTAAGGTGTGGCAGGTCTTCACCAAGGTGCTCTACGGCAAAGTATTTGCCGATAAGGGCTACATCAAGCAAAAATTCTTTGAGAACCTCTTCAACCAAGGCATCCACCTCGTTCATGGACTCAAATCAAACATGAAAAAACAAGCTTATGCCCTTGTGGGACAAGATGATGCTTTGCAAGCGATATATAATAGAATGCATCAACGAACTGCTCAAGAACAAGGCCAACCTTGTTCATTCATGCCATCGCTCCGTACATAACTTTCTCATGAATCTCTGTGCGGCATTAGCTGCATACTGTTTCTTCGAGAATAAGCCAGAGGCACTGCCTGTGCGCATTGAAAAGAGTAGGCAATTGGAACTTTTCTAAGCAAATCCTTATCCCGAACTGGCACTAATAACTTATTTGCACAGAAGATGGTTATTGGACAGCATTGATAGTTTCTTTGTTTCTCTAATTTGAAACGAAAATCTAAGTAGTCAAAAATGTGTATAAAGGTAGGCTTCAAGAAGCTCAGCTTTTTCTCTACAGCATTCAAAAAAAAGTATATTTTGCTTCCTTCGCAACTTATAACAGGATAAAAAAAGAGAGAGGGAATTAAACCTTCGTTATTAGTTGTCGTCATATAGACGATTATGGTAGAAACCAGGCATTCCATCTCAACCGAAGTAACTCCATTTTTTAGTCCGTACATATAGCTTATACCAAGAATGGCACTTCTTACTTCAAGGAAGCCGATGCGGTGATAGAGTGTGAGGTCATGTATGCTGCACCTTTTGGGGAGAAGAACTTCCGCAATGATGTTCCAAAGAAAACATACAGCAACTTCCCTGCAGGTATCCATTCGATATATATTGGTGAGGTTGTAGGTGTGTGGAAGAAATAAAACCTCTTTCATATCAGACATTAAAGCTGATGTGGAAGGTGTATGAAGGACAGATTATAATACAATAATATGAGCAATTATTCAGGAAACTACAGCAGTTGTTATCTTTGCTGACCTGTGTTCTGCTGGTTATAGCAGTCAGTATCCGTAGAGACGGAAAAGTCGTAGGACGTGAATTGAAGCAGCAACAGGCAGATTCGACAAAGACAGAGACACTGGTTGTCCTTGAAGATGGTTCGGTACGGCTGAATACTACTGAACTTGGTAAGGACATCATAGGCTATGGAGGAACTGTTCCCTTGGAGATTACCTTGGAAAATGGTAAGGTAAAGAGTGTCAAGGCACTTGAAAATTCAGAGACACCCGACTTCTTTAAGGAGGCTTCATCACTTCTAACTAAGTGGAACGGGCGTACTATTGAAGAAGCACAGAAGCTGAAAGTGGATGCCGTGTCAGGTGCAACATTCTCATCAAAGGCTATCATTGGCAACGTGCAACGTGGTCTTCAGTATGCTGCAAAGATTCCTGTACAGAACTCAATATGGGCGAAGATGGACTTCTCAAGCAAGGCTATAGCAGGACTGATAGTAGTACTTTTGGCTGCCATCGTACCGCTCTTTGTCAAGGATAAGCGATATAGAATAAGCCAACAGATACTCAATGTGATAGTATTGGGTTTCTGGTGTGGCTCGTTCCTGAACTATACATCAATGGTTAGTTATATGTCAAATGGTATGAATGTGCTGACACTGATAGTACCCGTCATTATGCTTATCACCGCATTTGTGTATCCACTCTTTGGGAAGAAGTCATATTATTGTACGCACGTATGTCCGTTTGGTTCGCTGCAAGAGCTTGCTGGGAAATGTGTAGGCTATAAAATCAAAATGAAACCAAAGACGGCTAAACGTTTAGATATGTTCCGACAGCTGCTGTGGGCAGTCCTTATGCTATGTCTGTGGACAGGTGTATGGTTCGATTGGATTGACTATGAGCCATTCTCTGCTTTTGTTTTCCAGTCTGCCTCGTGGGTAGTTATCGTTATAGCTGTCGTCTTTGTGGCACTCTCCACGGTGATTGTGCGACCTTACTGTCGCTTTGTTTGCCCAACAGGTTCGCTCTTTAAATATAGTCAACAGTCAACTTCAAAAAACAAAAAATAACCGATATGAAGATTTCAATGATTATCAATGCAGTGCTTGCCATTGCACTTGTATTCCTTAGTTATAAACTTGCTGTAACTGGGAATGACAAAGGTAAGGAACAAGATAGCTCTGAAGTAGTACTCAATACAATTCTCAAACGTACATCTATCCGCTCTTATGAAAACAAAACTGTTGAAAAGGAGAAGATAGAAAAACTGCTTCGTGCAGGAATGGCTGCCCCAACAGCTATGAATAAACAGCCTTGGCATTTTGTCGTTGTTACGGATAAAGGGCAGCTGCAAAAGCTTTCTGAGGCTAACCCCTATGCTGCTATGGCTGCAAAGGCTCCACTGGCTATCGTCGTTTGTGGTGATATGAACAAGGCTGCTGAAGGTAATGCACGTGAGTTCTGGATTCAGGATTGCGCTGCAGCAACAGAGAATATTCTCTTGGCTGCTACAGGAATGGGACTTGGAGCCGTGTGGACGGGTACCTATCCTTCAAAAGAACGTTGTGCTGACGTAGCTAAGTACTCGGACTCCCAGAGTCGTTAATTCCACTGAACACGATCGTTATTGGTTATCCTGATGCTGATGTAAGTCCGAAGGATAAATGGAATACGGAAAACATTTCATACAATACCTATGTTGAGGAGTAATAAGCGTAAGATATAAAAGTAATTTCAATATAACAATAAATATGAAGAAACTAATTATTGCATCCTTAGGAATGATGCTCGCAATAAATATGAATGCTGCTAAGAAACCAAAGACAAACGCTCTGCAGTTTAATCCTGAGAGTGGAGTAAAGGCATCGTTGACAATGCCTAATGGCAAAGTGGTAAACTACACGGCTTATAACAAACTTTATTTTGTTACCAACGTAGAGGATTCTACCTATCAGTATATGAATATCTTTGTGCCAGAAGGGGCTAATGAGCAGACACCTATCTTCCTACGCACCTACGTGGGGGCTATATGCCAAGTCAGGCAGGTAACCCACAAGCACAGGATGCCAGCGGGCGCGCTTTGGCAGAGGGCTATGTTCTCGTCATTCCCGGTAGCCGTGGCCGTACTACTACCGTAAAGAAAGGAAAGAAGACGGTTTATACTGGTCGTGCTCCAAAGGCGCTACTCGACTTAAAAGCGGCTATTCGTTACCTGCGTCACTTTGACATTCTGATACCGGGTAATACTGAGAAGATTATTACTGACGGTACCAGTGCAGGTGGAGCAATGTCGAGTTTGATGGGTGCAACAGGCAACAACCCTGCCTATGAGCCACTACTCAAGGCTATGGGTGCAGCTGACGAACGTGATGATGTCTTTGCCAGTGTATGCTATTGCCCGATTACCGACCTCGATCATGCGGATATGGCATACGAATGGCTGTATGGCAATACTGATAGTCGCAAGAACCTCGCTGCAAGTAAGCAGACATTAATCAAGGAATTGGCAGCACAGTTTCCATCTTATATTAACTCACTCGGCTTGAAAAAGACAGATGGTACATTGCTCAATGCCGACAACTATCTTGACTATATCAAGCAGATTATCATTCGTAGTGCGCAGGATGCTAAAGATGCAGGTGCAGACATCCCTGATTCTATCGGTTTTACATTCAGCAGTGAGGCTGCTTTTCAGGCTCCTATCAATGGCGGTGTAGGTATGGCACGTCCTGCAGGAATGGGTGGCGGTATGCCTCCGATGATGGGTAGCAGAAAAAGGTTGGTGAATACATCACAGACCTTGATATGAACAAGTATCTTAATTACGTAGTAAGTACGCAAGCACTCAAGGGTGTACCCTCTTTTGACAGCTACAACGTGAACGGAGCAGCTGCAAGTGGCGAGAACGGTGAGTTTGGAAACGAGCAAGGTTCTGATGTTAACTTTACTGCATGGGCTGCTGCAAAGACTGGCAGCACATTGTCTGACGAGGTGAAGGAGAATGTCCGCCTACTGAACCCTATGTATTTCATCGGTGATGCAGCTACCTCTGTTGCTCCTCACTGGTATATCCGACATGGTGCTCGCGACCGTGATACTGCTTTCCCTATCGCTATCAATCTGGCAACAAAACTGCAGAACGCAGGTAAGGATGTTAACTTCAAGCTACCTTGGAACCGTCCTCACAGTGGCGACTATGCACTGAAAGAACTCTTCAGCTGGATAGCTAAGATTGTAAAATAAAGCAATGAGCGATAAATATACATTCCTAACCTAGGCGCCTGTCCATCGTGTGATAGGCGTCATGGCTATACCTACCATCATCTCTATGCTGCTGACCAGTATGTATAATCTGGTCGACACGTTTTTGTTGGTAAGATTAATACGCAATCCACGGCTGCGGTAGGTATCGTTTTCAGTGTGATGTTTTTCATACAGGCCTTTTCTTTTTTCTTTGGTAATGGTTCGGGCAATTATATTTCCCGTCAGTTGGGTGCTCAGAATACCAAGGATGCAGAGGTGATGGCAAGCACAGGACTTTTCTACACATTGGTATTCTCGCTGATTGTCATGCTACTTGGATGGTTTTTCCTTGAGCCTATCAGCATTCTTCTAGGTAGTACGCCAACAATCCTACCTTATACTCGTCAATATCTGGGCATCAGTCTGCTGGGTACTCCCTTCATCATGGGTACTTTCTGCATCAACAATCAAAAGACACCCTTTTGAAGTCTTACTAACGCCCTTTTGAAGTCCAATTTATCACCTTTTAAATAGACTTTCCTAACGTTTGATATAAGGTGTGTTACAGATGTACTGAGATTGGTTACTTCTGGGCATTTCCCCACCTTTTAGCTAGTTTTCTGTAATAATATTTCATAAGTCTTGAGAGGTATTGCCATCTTCTTTTCGGAGTATTAGAATCTAATTTTCCAATAAAAGATATACTATATCCCCTCATTGCTCCAAACTATCTATTTATTTATTCTTTAAACGTATAGGAAATTCCGTTCTTCAAAAGAATATTGCAAGAGTCCTTTGTTTTTTTATCCCATATTACTTGTTTAAGACCGATAACTGGTTGGTCTCCTTCATTCCTATCCATTTGCTTAATATCTACAGAAATACAATCCTTGTATTTTTGCTTCTTTATTTCTATTGTTTTAGGATTCATAGAGGCAGATATCCAACTCCACTCGCAAAAAGTTGCAACTGCTTTTTAGAGGACCACTTTCGTCATCTCTTTTATTATCAATAAATCACTCCGAAGTCGTGATTAGAAAGCAATGAAAAAAGCAGAAACAAAAGAAGCCAGACGGCAGATGTGCCACCTGCCCACGATGGGATAGATGGCACATCAGAATACCTAATTCCGAAAACCAGCAGAAACTTATCAGACTCTACCGCAAGTCGGGAGCAAAGACAAAGAGCGACTTTGTCCGAGCAAGGCTTCTTGGTGAATCTTTTAAGGCCATCACCCAAGACCCAGCAAAAGAGCCTTACTTGGAGAAACTCTCCAAAATCGTCTCCATGACTCATAAGATAGGCGTGCTATACAACGAAGCCGTGAAAGCCCTCAATACTTATCATTCTGTTGCCACTGCTCAACGATTGCTCAGCAAACTTGAAACTTATTCCCAACTTCTTATCAGACTGCAACAACAAGCAGTACAACTGACAAAATCCCTTGAGAGTAAACAAGAATGAATGCTGATAAATCATAATGCCCAACGTTAGTATCGTGCTGTGATTGCCCAATCCATCTTTGGTCAGTTATCAATGTTAGGAAGATAGGCTTTGTATGTGTAGTCGGTAATAAAACGCTTCCGGCAATTCTTACATCATTAGCGTTGTTTACCTGTTACTTTACCTCTTTTGAGAATATTGTTTGAGTGGCGATGCGGCATTGAAACTCAACTCCCAATCTGGAGCATAAAGTTCCGAAGAATTCTCGTATATTCATTTTTTTTGGGGGGGGTACAAATATAGCAAAAGGCAGAGAATCTTTCCCTGCCTTTACGCCTAATCTTTTAAAATCACATTGATACTCAGATGACTATTTTGACAACTCCCGTTTTGGAGCATTACCGAAAATAATTATCTAGGGATATTCAGTAAATATCTAGTCCTCCCTTATAAACCTAATATTTCTCTGATTCATAGTATATTATACAATAAATTGTTTGCTTATATCTACAAATTTTTTTGTACCTTTTACATTATAATTCTTGCAGATATTTATGCTTAAACGTACATCCAAACAGCTCTCTTTATTCTCTTCTTTAGAGGACATGCTTAGCCATGAACATCCCCTTTTTCAACTTAGTAATAAGATTAATTGGGAACGTTTTGAAAATGCTTTCTCTCCATTGTATTGCCGTACTAATGGTCGCCCTGCTCATCCTATTCGCTTGATGTGTGGTCTTTTTAATTTTTAAAAACATCTGCGTAATGTGTCAGATGAAATGGTGGTTTCTCAATGGAGCGAGAATGCTTACTACCAATATTTCTGTGGTGGACTTGAATTTATGCCCAAACAACCCTGTGACGCTTCCGAGTTAGTTCACTTCAGAAATCGTATAGGTGAAAAAGGTATGGAGTTAATATTAGCCGAGAGCATCCGCGTTAATACCGACCATGATAACGAAGACCATTTTGATACGGCTTTCATTGATTCTACCGTGCAGGAGAAGAATATAACCTATCCTACAGATGCAAAGTTGCATAAAAAAGATAATCAAAAAAACGTTCTGAAGATAGCTCATGACAATTGTCTTCCTCTACGACAGAGTTATACGCGTACCTTGAAAGGAATTTACCGTTCCCAACGTTTTCGTAATCATCCCAAGAATCGTAAGAAAGCTCTTAAGGCAGATAGGCAACTGAAGACTATAGCAGGTAGATTAGTAAGAGAGCTAGAGCGTAATCTTGGGGGAAGGAAAGGATATGAGAAGATGTTTGAGCTATATTACAGAGTTCTTTCTCAGAATAGGAAGTCAAAGAACAAAGTATATTCTCTGCACGAACCAGATGTAGTTTGTATCAGCAAGGGTAAGGAACATAAGCAATATGAGTTTGGCAATAAAGTATCTATTCTTCGCTCATGGTCAGGACTTATTCTTGGTGCATGTTCTTTTAGGAATGAATATGATGGGCATACTATCGAAAAGACGTTAGAACAAACCCAAAGGATGACAGGAAGGAAGGTTGACAAGTTAGCAGGAGATAGAGGGTATAGAGGTATAAAGCAGATTGGACAGACAAAGATACTCATCCCTGATACTCCTAAAGCTAAAGACAGCTACTACCAAAAAAGAAAGAAACACAAACTATTTTGTAAACGGGCAGGTATAGAGCCAACGATAGGACATCTTAAAGCAGACCACCGATTATCTCGCAACTTTTATAAAGGTGTGAAAGGAGATGCTATCAATGTATTATTAGCTGCCGCAGCATATAACTTCAAAAGAGCTATGAGAGCTCTTTTGTACCTTATAAAAAGAATCAGCATAGAGCTTGTTAATACAAGCTTTATGCTGAAATATAGTTTTTAAGGGAGGACTATCTAACTAATTGTTTGTCAGTGTAATATATTATTTGTACCTTTTACATAAAAACCCCCGAACGACCCATCACGGGCAGAATCGGGGGAAAAATTATAAAATTAACTGCTGTGAAGTTACGAAAAATTTCTGACATAACACCAACTTTGCCCTTTACAGAGTTCGATTTTTTACAACATTATCGCGATAGCTTTGCAAAAAGCGAACTTGGACGCATCCGTGCCCAACTCCCACTTAAGGAGTTGGCAGCAGAGTTGGCAACCCGCACCCATAAGTGTAGGCGTGGGAAAAAGCCTCTTTTTTCGGCAGAAGGAGAAATCGCCCTTATGTTCCTCAAGGCATACACGGGCCTGTCGGACGACGGCCTGATAGAGCTGCTCAACGGAAGCATCCACATGCAGATGTTCTGCGGTGTGCTGATAGACCCTGCCAATCCCATCAAGGACGGGAAGATAGTAAGTGCCATACGCAACCGCCTTGCCAGAAGACCTCGACATAGACAGCCTTCAACGCATATTGTACGCCCGGTGGGAAGGCGACCTCAAGGACAAGGACCTGTGCCTGACGGATGCGACCTGCTATGAGAGCCACCTGCGTTTCCCGACAGACGTCAAACTGCTTTGGGAGTGTTGCCGATGGCTTCACGACCTGCTCGTTTGCCAGAGCAGGCGGTTGTCGGAACGCGTTCCGAGAAACAAGTACAATGATGTTGCCAAGGCCACGCTTGCATACGCCAAGCAACGCAAGCACACCGGCTCGGCCACGCGCAGGCTCAGGAGAAGGCTCGCGAAACTTCTTGCCAAGCTCCGCTTCCAATGGAACGGTCTCCGCAAGTTGTGCAGCCCTGCCATCAGCCTGTCGGCAGAACAAGAAAAGCGGCTGTGCGCCGTGCGTGAGGTATGCCTTCAACAGTCAGACCTGTTCGCAGGCAAGGAGGTCAGGCATCGCATCGTGAGCATCGACCGCCCGTACCTCCGTCCCATCGTCAGGGGCAAGGAAAACAAGCGCGTGGAGTTTGGGACAAAGGTCAACAACATACAGATTGACGGCATATCATTCATAGAACACCACTCCTTCGAGGGCCTTCAACGAGGGCATTCGCCTTAAGCAGTGCATTGAATATCAGGAATCGCTGACGGGGGTCAAAGTCAAACGTGTCGGTGCCGACTCCATATACGCCAACAATGCCAACCGCACCATGTGTACGGAAAAAGGCATAACGACCTGTTTCGTCAGAAAAGGCCCAAGGCCCAAAGAAGAAGCCGGATGCCTCAAGAAGGCGAGAAGGATTATCGGGACCCTCAGGGCCACGGTAATGGAGGGCAGCTTCGGGAACCAGAAACAGCACTATGCCGTTGGGCGCATCAAGGCACGCAACATGTTCAGCGAAACATTGCTGCTCTTCTTCGGAATCCATACGGCAAATGCCGCCGTCCTTGCCGCAAGGCAGATGGGCAGGGACATGAAGAAGGCGGCTTGATAAAAAATGAGGTGATTTTATATCCATCCATAGGCAGGTATGGAAGGGACAGGTGTGCCCATACGGCTCGACATTTGGGAGTTTTTGCGCGCAAAGCACATCAAGTACTCTTCCTAAGATGCTTTTCAAGAAAAGAATCTGGCATTTGACAGTCTCCAGAGATTCTTAAGAGGGAATTAACTGAATTACCCTAAATAATCATATTCAATAACATTGACATGGTTATCACTATTCACAATTCAATCATAAATCCCAAGAGAAGAGTATAGAGTCCGCTTCACACTTTGATAGTACGATATCAACGCTATTATATAATTTTTTAATTCGAGAAGGGCTGTTACTACTATTGTAATTTCTTTTAGCAGTATGATAGACGTATTCCCATTTCTTTTTTTCGAAATAGTATGTAATAGTCAAAGACTCTCGTATACTTCCATCTATCGTCATGTAAGTTTTGCCTCCCAAATATATATCACTTTCACAAATTATCCTATTGTTCTTTATTAAATTGCGCTTTTGAAAATAACAAGGTACTCCGTCCTTTTTTCGCGGATTAACCCAAGTCCCCCCCTCAGATGTATAGGAGGGGGAGTATTTCCAAGAAGAATCTAATAGAGGTAACTTTATAATACTCCTTTTGGTTGTTAAAATTTATGCCATATCTATTCTTTTTTTCTGCACAGCTAGATATTATTAATATGACACATAAAGAGCAAATCATACATTTTTAGTCTTTTTATCCTTATTGTTTCTGTCCATTTCCAGATTTCTTTAATGTTACCACCGAGTCTTATACCTTCTCCTCTCATTTTGTTACGCCAGTTCGGGATAAGAAAGTGCCCTAAAAAGTTGGTAATCTCGCTATTATTTTGTAACTTTATAGTTGTAAATCAATAACTTACAAAACAGATATAACGATGATTACCACAGACAAAGTTACAGAAATATTTTGTATATTGGATGAGTTCTGCAAGAATTTAGATGCTGAGTTAACTAAAAACCTACACATCTCTCCCATAGACGAGGGATATAAGCGCATGCGAAACCGTAAAGGACAGATGGACAAGAGCGAAATCATGACCATCCTGTTGTGCTACCATTTTGGCTCTTTCCGCAACTTCAAACACTATTATCTCTTCTTCATCAAGGAGCATTTGGCAAGCTACTTCCCTAAGGCCGTGTCCTACACGCGTTTCGTGGAACTCATGCCCCGCGTGTTCTTCGAGCTGATGGCTTTCATGCGCATCCAAGGTTTTGGAAAGTGCACGGGCATTAGTTTCGTGGACAGCACGATGATTCCCGTATGCCACAACATGAGAAGGAATTTCAATAAGGTGTTTGATGGACTTGCCAAGAACGGAAAGGGAACAATGGGGTGGTGTCATGGTTTCAAGCTTCATCTGCTGTGCAACGAGATGGGCGATGTACTCACGTTCTGCCTAACTCCCGCAAACGTGGACGACAGGGACCCTAGGGTGTGGCAGGTCTTCACCAAGGTGCTCTACGGCAAAGTATTTGCCGATAAGGGCTACATCAAACAAGAATTCTTTGAGAACCTCTTCAACCAAGGAATCCACCTCGTTCATGGGCTCAAGTCGAACATGAAAAACAAGCTTATGCCCTTGTGGGACAAGATGATGCTGCGTAAGCGATATATAATAGAATGCATCAACGAACTGCTCAAGAACAAGGCCAACCTTGTTCATTCACGCCATCGCTCCGTGCATAACTTCCTCATGAATCTTTGTGCGGCATTAGCTGCATACTGTTTCTTCGAGAATAAGCCAGAGGCACTGCCCGTGCGCATTGAAAGGAGTAGGCAATTGGAACTTTTCTAAGCAAATCCTTATCCCGAACTGGCGTATTTTGTTGGGTATAATGGCATCGTGTTGTCCATCATGATTATTATCTTTTCGCAATCGGGTGCCAGACTCTCATCAATACTACGAAGACTAATCTGATTGGTGAACTGGGTAAAACTTATTACCAAGAATTGGTCTCTGCATTTGAACCCAATGGCATGTCTATTACCATTGTATCTCTTTACACATTTGTCGAACTCATATTTTGGTATGAGCGACATTATCTGAGCGAATACGGTTTGTCCTTGATTCATGATTTCAGACTTTTGCAATATGATTTACAAAAATATAAAATCAAATCTCGAAAAAATAATATTCGTGTAACTCATTGAAAACAATTATCTTAAATCATATCTGAGAAAATTCTTTAGACAGTAGTGATTCTCATCTTAAAAATATCTTTGGACGTATATCATAATATTTCTTAAACCTATATTCAATCGAATCAGCTATTTGTTGATCACCAATGGATATATCCCAAATTACTTTCAGATAGGGCGTCGAAGAATTTGGTCTTACAGAGTGTAGAACTAAAGAGATTGCTCGTGAATGTTCATTGGTACTTGGAGGTATATCGAAAGGAATTTGTTCTATTGCTATCAATTCGCCCCTTTTAACACTATATGAGTATTGATAATATAGATATGTAGGAAGAATAGTTCCTTTGCGGTCAAGTAATTTTAACGAATTAATTCTAATGAAAGGAATCGTATTTCCAGTTAATAGAAAATGATATTCAAAAATTATTATACATAAAAGAATCTACATCCGACAGGGTTTTATGCTCAAAAATAAACTTTCATAGAGTCAGATAATTTAATATTTGACTCTATGTTGCTCAGTGAAAACAAACTATTAGGAGAACATTTGATTACTTGGTAATTATTTATTTTCCCTTGTACAAAATAATCCCAGCCTGTTTGTATCATACATGATGTCATAAAAAAACAGGCAAACATACAAATAACAACTAAATATTTCATTCTTCTTGTTTTGATTCTTTCGATTTTTCTATCGCATTTGTAATATCCTTTAGTGCTACAGAGTAAGCTGCATCAAACTTACTGTGCTTATCATTAAAAATTTGCTTTCCGTTTTGACTTGTTGGACTATCTAGGTTCATCATATTATGAGACTTAGGATCATTACTTTTTTTATCTCTTATTGCATCTTGGATAAAGTTTCCTTTTTCCATACCATATTCCCCTGTCTTTAGGCTACTCTTAAGAATTTCTGCAAATTCTGGAATATTCTGAGCTTCTGCGAAAGTAGGAATCTGATTAATATCCAAATCTTGCTTGCCTTTATATTCTTTATACAAATCAATGTAGTTCGAGTGAGAATAGAAGTCTGCTATCCCATGTAAGTCAATCCCAGCTTTTGTATATTTTCCTTTTCCCATATGCTCTTGAAAAGAATCCTGAAGATTGTTATAGGCGTTAGAAAGACTTTCATATCCAACCATATTGTCTAAATGGACCGTTTAGCGAGACATTAAAAAAATATCAGATACAACACCTGTTCCCAACAGCATCCAAAACTTCCCTTTTGAAGTATTTGCTGTTTTTAAAGCCTGAGAAACTAATTTTACATGAGTCGGTATTCAAAATTTCCCATCTGGATCAAATAATTTAACTGGGTTGTTTTCACAATATGCATATGTAGTAAATCCCGCTTTTCTCTCTTGCAAAGGATCACAACTCATCCACAGACTCAACCTTGGTTCGTAGTATCTTGCACCATAGTAATACATGCCAGTCTCCTCGTCAAACTCCTTAGCATTGAAGAGGTACGGCGTGTTCCACGTATTGTTGCGTTCTTCTATGAACACCTCTCCAAATGGTACATATTCGATATGCTGTAATACTTCGCCGTCCAAATTGGTGATGTAACTACTGCTACCCAAATGGTCGGGATGGTAGTAGAACTGCATCTTCTCATAATTATCCTTATCGTGGAAATTATCGTTTGCAGCCCTTGTGCGTGCCATCGCCCTTGCCTGTGCCGCCTCCGGTGTGCCGTCGTTGCAGCAGAATTGTCGTGCAAACGAGAGGAAAGTGAGCTTGCTCAAGCTGGCCCGAGTGCAGCCGACAATGTCTTTTAGACGACCCTGACCATTCACATAGTCGTCATTTTCCTGACCGTTGTATGGGATGTCAAAGGTACGATAATTTTCCTGGATAGCCTGCAACTGGTCGCCATATTTTTTCTTATAGTCCACCGTCAAGCCATCAGCCTCATTGCCGGCATACGGTATTCGTCTTGGGTCTGCGCCATAGCTTGCGAGGTCGCCAAGTTTAGATACGATACGCTGACTGCCCACATAGATGTGCTTGGTGTACTTACCACCTTGCCCTGCCACGAGGTATGGGCTGACATAAAGGCTGAAGCGTGCCGTACTGGTGTTACCACCCGAGAACTCGGAGTTCACATAAATAGCTTCATTTTCGCCTGATGTCTTTAGTGTGCGCTCGCCATCGGCATCATACCAATAGTTGCTTACAAAGCCGTTTCATCGGCTGCCAACAAGCGGTTTTTCTCGTCCCACCTGTACTTCTACTCAGTTGTCTTTTCATCTTCCTTGCTGTCTTTCTTTACACGAGAGGTATTGATATAGACAAGGTTTCCGTTGGCATCGTAGGTGTACTTGTGTCCATTGTTGATGTTCGTGCTGTCCGTAGGAGTTTCTTTCGTTCGGTAGTTGATATCGCGCACATTGTCGAGTTGGAACTTCTTACCATCTGCCTTCTGATAGGTATAGGTGAGATCATAGCCTGCATTGAGCGTGCCCTCGAACTGCACACCTGTCTGCGAGAGATGTTGCTTCTTGCTCGTGATGCGGTGCATGTTGTCGTAACCCATAGACAACGTATAAGAAGCGGCTTTATTGTCCGTTCCCTTATAAGTACCCGTTGCGCTTGCCAAACGATACAATGGGTCGTAGGTGTAACTATGGCTCATCTGTCCGCCTGCCTTTCCACTCTGTGGGAGTGGAGCATTGTTCTTAATACCGAGCACGTTGCTCACAGCGTCATAACTATAGGCATTGTCCATAATAGTACCAGCCTTGGCATTCACTACGAGGTTCTGCAACCTGCGTCGCTGCGGGTCATAGCTGTAGAAGGTCTCCGCTCCGTTGCAATACTTCAGATAAGTGCGTTGCTCGATGATGCCTGTTCCTTCACACATATCAATTATTTAACGTCGTTCTTTCTTGTTTATTGCTTGCGGTTTTAATACCCTTATATGGGTGTTAGGAGGTATTTAAATACTAAAGAATATGGGACTCTCATTTCACTAACACTCTACTATGAACATTTCCAATATAGAATTATCTACCACTAAGGAGAATGACCAAACCTTAGGCATTAGGGAATTTATAAGGTCTTCAAAATTATTCTTAAGTACTTCCTTTATTGTTTGCCGTTCTATGCTATTATAAAAGTGCCAAGATAGGTATTTCCCCCAAAGACGAATCGCTTCACGGTAACCATCTGCTTGTATTTGTCTTACATATGTTCCTCCCTTAAATAAAACAATAATATTAAAAGTTTGCAATTCTGAAGGAAGATGACAATGCTGAACAATATATGCTTCTATTATTTTTCCATTGACTTTTTCATATAAGCAACTAATATGATGTAACTTCTTCAAGGGTATTTCCTCTATATCTCCACTATATACATGTTGCTTCGCTTTAGACTTGCTAATATTACCAATATGTGGAAAATTCAACGCGTCAACCCATTGGTTCATTGCAACTTTCATAGAAACTGCATCTATTTGTAAAACGTCTGTTTTTTCCCCATATTGATAATTGGTTATAAAAGTATATTTGTCCATCACCTATTACCTTTATGGTTTCTACTATGGTTTTCACCACTGAAATTTCTACGTTCATTGGCCCGATTCATTTGTCTCTTTAATTTTTCTATTTTCTTTTTTACTTCAGGTGTTTTGTTAGGTGAAGACTTTAATTTGTCGTATTGCCGCTTATATTCTTCATATCTATCCTTTTCGGCGTATTTGTAGGACAACATGTAATACACAGGATACTACTGACCGATATTAGTATTTGCTTTGCCATCTCATTATCTTAGTGTTACAAGATATGTTGATACTAATTATTTGCAAAAGTAATCCTTTTTAATCCATACTTCTGATAGTTTTGAACATAATCCTTTATTTCATCTGCATTTTTTAATTTGTTTATTATTACTAATGGATTTGTAAATTTAATCAATGGCTCACTAATTGAGCTTTCCGGTACAAAAAAAGGTTATTGTTTGTATACTGTCAGTCTTATAAAAAACATCATTTGAGTAAAAGATATAATCACTATCTTTATTTGGAATGTTTTTATTTGACATAGATAAAACAATTTCCTCGTGGTTTCCCGCCACACCCCAATTTCTCGCTTTAATATATATTGGCTTTCCAACTTTCTCCAAATTAAGGGCAATAATATTCTCATTTGATGGCATAAAAGCTTTCTTTTCCCCATTTATAGTATAGGTAACCACCAATAATTAGAAATACTATTATAAGTATTATAAAAGTTTTTATTCTACTCATAAGTACTATTTTTTCTTTTTTCCAAAGTTCCAACCAGCTAAGCTCATTCTATACTGATAATTAACCTCACCATAAGTAGGAGCGACGAACTTTTTAATATCTGAACTATTATAGGTACCTCGTATAACGATATCAGCCATTTGCCACTTACTTAGTCTCTTACCATTACTTTCTTCAATATGTAATGCCCCTGCTAATTTTTGAAATGTCTTAAATGAAATACCGACCCCAAAATATGTTCCTCCTTCTGCATTATATCCTGCTAAGAAATTACCAGCAGAACGTGATGTTGCCTATTTACCATTTAATAACCCACCAACTCCTGCATAATCCTTTGACATGCCAGCAGCTTGAAGTCCTTGACTTGTAAAAGAACTAGTCTCATTTCCTGCATATGGTATTCGTCTTGGGTCTGTCTCTTATGCTCACTGATATATACTGCTTTTTTGATTTTACTTCAAATTCTATCATACTCATTAATTGTTTATGGTTATCAACTATATAACGCTGTTCTTTCCTGTTTATTGCTTACGGTTTTTAATACCCATATAAGGGTAATGACGAACACCCTTATATGGGTGTTGGGGCATACCTTTATATGGATAAGTTCAAACAATCTATATATGGTTTACCATAGACTTATTGTTTTAATGTTATACATTCTGTTATTTATCACTGCTGCGACTCGCCATATGTGTTCCACATTTGTTACTCTTTTTATTTTGACAGCTCCCGATTAGGAGCACTACCTATGGTCCTGGAGCCCTGAATTTTCCATTTTTTCGAATCTTATAAATAAAAACAGAATCAAATTCACCTTTTTGGTATTCAGCGATAAGTGGGATACGTTTATCGAAATATAGATTATCATGTTTATTAGTAAGATATGGAGAATGTTTTAAGATTTTAATCTTCTTCATATAGGATATCACATAATCATAGTTTGTAAAATCCATTTTATTTGAAAGAAAGGATATATACTTATCTTCATACCCTGTTAATCCTGCTTTTTTTACACGATTGTTTTCGGTAAAAAAATCAACCAAACAAAAAGTGCATTCTCTTTTTCACTATCAATATAATCAATATCCTTAAAGTAACAATTATGAAATTTAGGGAGACTTGTTACATATTCAAAAAGGAACTACTCGTTCATAATTGTAGTATATTACTATAGACATAAGAGTAACAATAACTATTATTAAAAATTATAATATATTTCATATTTTAATCTTTTTGTAGGACAAGTTACAAAAAAATGTAGGGTTGACCTGTGCTACTACTTCATCCCTCCAATACGATAATAGAGTGGAATTACAGGCTCTTTATAAGTATTTGTAGGTTGTTCTCCCATATAATCCCAATGATTTTTCCAAGGATGTTGCGGTATTGGCTGTTTGGTAAACCAATTATAACTTACGCCCGCAGAAGTTCCTCGAACTGTTTTAAACTTAAATTGTTCATTGTACGTTGTCAAATAAAAAGTATACAACTGCAAATATAGTTATTTACTCTTATATTTCATTGTTTTATTATCAAAAAATCTTTTGTTGATTGAATTTTGCTTTATTATTTCTCTTATCTTTTTGATTTTCTCCCCTTGCCCTAAATATACGTCTTTGGGTGTAAGATTATCTAACGATTCATTAAACCATCTCTCATTATAATATTTCACCCACCCATCGATAGCATTTTCCAATTCAGAGGGACAAAAATAATGATTTAGCTTAATCACATTTTTCATCGTTCTGTGATATCGTTCTATCTTCCCTGCGTCTGCGGATGCAAGGGCTTGCCGTGGGTATGCTTTATATTATATCCCTTACAGAGATACTGTTTGAGAGAGGAAGCAATATAACACGGTCCATTATCTGATAACAGACAAGGAGGATTCTGGAATATTCATAATTTCTTTAGGAATCTCCATTGGCATTCCCCAATTGTGGCATTTGAATTGCTTTTATCACTTCGCCTCGATGATTAGTCCATACCTTAATACTACAGCCCACAGCACCTATCCCTGTTGATGTTATAGTATAGACGGAGTTTCCTTTTAGACTTATTCTTTTTTCGCTTGATTTTATTCCACCACGATAAACAGAGTAGCCCTTGGGGATTCTGTCTAAATATATTCTTTGGGGAGGAGAATTTGCTGAATCAGTCCAGAATAAGGATAACGCCCCTTCGTATGATTTTCCATCTGGAGTAATTGAGTCATTCTCAATACTAAGATTATAGAAAGAACTCTTATATACATATAAGGATTGAGAGCCAAAATTAAAGTAAAAACAAACTTCCCTCTTACAGCTGCATAATAATAAAGAACATATAATAAACGTTACTTTCCTATTCATTACCTTTATTATGATTATTCACTTCAAACACATTCATTTCTGCAAAGCGTTTAGGCACTTTAGCCGACGAAGCATGTATCAGAATGCCTCCCTTGAAGTTTGGTGCCCATGTTCGGTTTTCTATGTCTTTCAGGCCGCTCACCAATAGCGAAGCCCACGGTTGTCTAACAGATAAAGTCTTCATTGTTCTGATTGTTTTATAATTAATAATTCACAAGAAATTTCTAGGCTTGTTATTCGTCCAGCCCTTCAATATCCTTTATTTCTTCTATATCATTGGCTTTTCTAGCCTCATCAAACTTAGCTTTCATCGTAGGATTATTGTAAGTTAGTTTACGAATGGTTAGTGCTTCGGTGTCTTGTGTGGCAAGGCGCAGATTGTTTTCGCTGCTAATAAGTTCGTCGCGCACTTTTTGCAGTTTAATAATGGTGTCGTCGATGTGTTTAATTGCATCCTTAAACTTATTAGAATACAATTCGTAATGCCTCACAAACTTTAGTCTAAAGTCTTCTATCTTTGCTTCAAAGTTAGTTACATCCACCTCTTTTTGTTGTGCCAGCACCAGTTGTTTTTTATATTCCAAGGCTTGTTTTGAAGCCTGAACCAACAACGTGATAAACGTTACAAAGAATTGCGGGCGTATAACATACATTTTAGGATAGATGTGGCTCTTGTTCACAATACCATTATTATATAGTTCGTTGTCGGCTTCGAGCAAACTAACCAGCACCGCATATTCGCAACCTTTCTTTTTTCTGTCTTCGTCCAGCTTTCAAAAAGTCGTCGTTCTTATGTTTGGTGGCCGTGGTGTCCATCTCGTTTTTCATTTCAAACATGATAGAGAGGTATTCTGTTCCATCTCCGCTATCTCGAAACACAAAGTCGCCTTTAGTACCATCGCTGGCATCGTTGTCTTTACCAAAGAAAGCATTGGGCAACATGGGTCGTAGATAACGTTCGTACTCAATACTGCAATGCTGTTCGAGCGTTTCGCCCACCATTTTGGTAGACATTTTGGTTTTCAGGTCGCGGTAATAGTCAATTTGTTCTTGTTTTAGGCGCAATTCGTTATCAAATTGCTTTTTCAGGTCGGCTTGATTGAGTTGCGCCCTACTCTTTTCTTGTTCTATTTCGCTTTGCAGTTTCACAATTTGGTGTTCTTTCTCCTGCGCCTCTTTCTCGGCATTGATGCGTTGTTCCATGAGGGCCAACTTCAGCTTATTGTCGTTTTGGCTAATTTCGTGTTTCAGTTTATTGATAGTCTCTTCTTTCTGTGCCAAGGCAATAGCCATTTCGTTTCTTTTTTGCGTCTCCATGCCCTCCATCGTTTGTTTAAGGTTGGCAATGGCGGTGTTCATTTCAGCTTTTTGCAGCGAAAGCGCATTTTCTTTCTCACCTTTCAGTCGTTGTATCTCGGCATCTTTTTCATTTAGTCGTTTTTCTATTTCGGCTAATTTTGTTTGAAACGACTGTTCTTTACGGGCATTTGCCAATGCCTGTTCGGTTTTGGTGCGCTCGTTTATTTCAGCCAATCGTTTGCACACTTCAGCTTCAAACTCATGGTTCTTTACTTGATTTACGATATAGCCGTAATCGGCCTCATCCACCTTGAAAACATTGCCACACTTGGGGCATTTTAATTCGTTCATAATTTGAAATTTTTAATTATGAGTGCAAAGTTAAGACATAAAAGTGCAGTCTTTCTGCATAGAAGAATTATTCTTTGCTGTTTGAATAAAAAAGGTGCATTTTTGCTCCCAAAAGTGGCATATTACATGATGACGAACTGATAAAACCACAATGAGACAAACAAACTACTGCTAGGCTGCTGCGCTTGGCTGTTGCCAGTAGCTATATGCCGAGGTAGCGCAAACGAGATGTAAAATATTTGTACCATTTTTTAACATTATGAGTGCCTTCGCTCAAAAAAATCGGGGCGTAGACCGAATTTAAGCGCGTATTTTCGAAGTTTATAACAAACTGATTGACTGACAATTACACCAAATAAAGCAAAAATAACTGCTGTATAACACAAAATAGCGACATAAAACATAGTTAGATGCTGTACCGAGAACCACAAAATGGCTTTCGCCTAAAATAGCCCAAACACCCACAAACAAGGCTTAAAACACCAGTTTTTAGACCTTTTCTTTGCGTTTTGCACCATTTAGCCTTGCGTTTTGTAGGAGTTAGCACTGCGTTTAGCACCATTTAGCACTGCGTTTTGTAGGAGATAGCACTGCGTTTTGATGCATATTGCGATGCATTTTGGTGCAAAACGCAATTCAGCTCGTGGTGTTCTACCATTTATTTCGTGCATTTTGGGGTTCAAATTTTGGCTATATTTTCTTGAAATAGAAAGCCAAAAACATAGAAAAGGGCAAAAATCAAGGTGAAAATTGTGAAAAGCGCACCCCACTTTTCACCCTAAAGGAGTGTTTTTGATGTTATTTAGCAGGTTAGTTCGTCTAGAATGGTGTGACCACAAGGGCACGTTTTGTAAAGTTTGTTTACCAATTTAACAAATACATACACCCCCATTGCCCCACATATTGCATGCAAGGCGCAAGCCTTTACAAGCAAATAGCAATTGTGGGAGGCCAGTGCGGCAGGTGTGAAACACCAGCAACACCCACCTCCCACGCAGCACACGCATGCAAGTAAAGCCTTAGCGTGGGGGCCTATCTTCGGCCGCCAAGCCATAATCAGCCCCAACATTAGGCGGCAAGTCATAACTTTTTCGGCTTTGCTTTTAGGCCCACGCCATAGTTTTTAAATCGTGCATCCATCTCCATATCCGTGGGATTCCAATGCTGCGAGTAAGGCGGATTGCTCACCACAGCATCAACGTAGAGCGGTTTGTAGAAGTCGGCACCCGTGGTTTGCAGGGGCCAGTCTTGGTCTAGCGAGTCGGCACAGCGCGTATTGATGTTGCTAGGAGCAATATAACGCATCACGAGATTCATGCGTGTGAGGTTGTAGGTGTTTTCTTTTAGCTCTTGCGCGTAATATTAATGATGGGTAAAGCAATTTTAATGGAGTAAATACCTTTTCAATAAACAAATGGTATTTAAATAATCCGTTTTGCTATAATCACTTAATGCAGCTTTAGCCACATATGCATTGAGAAGGTCTGCAATATGCTGAACAACTTCCGCGGGAATTTGGGTTTTTGTATGAAGCAATCGTTTTACTTCGCCATGAAAATTTGTTATCGACAGCTTTTTTGGAGCAATGTTTGGCATTGAGAGAAGATAGTCCCAACGGTATGCCCAGGTGGAAAATTGCGGAAAAGAAGATAGGTGTAAAGACACATAGTAACGGGCTTTTTTGTTTGTTGCCGCTCGTGTAAACAAGCAAAAAACAGTGGTAGAAGGAACATAACCATATCTACGAATGATATATCCCATACTGGAAACCACATCACTAAGAAGATTAGAATTGGCAAAAAAGGCCTCACCAAGCTCAACCAGGCTGTTCATCAAACATTCGTTGGTAAGTATTGGCTTATAAAAGGTGGAATACTCAGCTCGTGGAAACTTCTCAAAGGCTCGCATTTTGTGTTGCAATTGAGCCTCGTCAAACGATTTCCAATTGCACAACTCGCATTTAAGCGTTTCTAATAGTTCTACATTCAGTTTCATCACCGCATATTTTTCTCGCTTATCGTGCAAAATCCTTTCTATATCAATGCCCCTTAATAGCACATTTTGCCCTTACACTGCCCTACTCCACGTGCTGCAGAGCAATCTAGTTCTGATTATCCATGCACGAGTAGAGATAATCCAACACGTTTTTCCAGCCCCCAGCTTCGGCATTAAAGGCCCACAAAGGCATAGAAAGGTTGTCTAACTGTTCAACACACTCGCTGAATGCATTGCACAGAGCCACTCTCTCGGCCTTGGGGATGGCATTTAGGCGCTCGTCGGACACTTTAAAGCGCGGATTGCTCAGAAAGTTCACAACATCTATGTAGGTTTTATCATCACAACCTTGTGCAAAATCGGGGAAAACAGATAATGTTTTATCAAACATCTGTTTCATTTCTTCCAGCCCTAACTTATCTAGTACATCAGGAATGTAGGGCAAAAACTCCCTTCCTTCACATAAAAGATAATGCCAACCATCGCCTTTCCAATTGCCAATCATGTTTAAGGCAACATGAAAGGTAAACATTTCGTTACTTACCTTTGCTTTTATTTCCTCTATCGTACCCCCTTGCCATATCTCATCAGACATGTTTACAAGGCTTGTTTCTAGTTCGCCATCGTTATGTTTTTGCCAAAGTGCTTTTAAATCGTTCATATTAAGTGATTGCAAAAGGTGTAAAAAATCAGCAACAAAAGGTTTTGCGTTACCAACATTAGCCCATCCAGCTACTAACAAATCGTAACCATAACACTCCCCTTAGCTGCCAACACCTCTCGATAGAAGTCTTTCATGCTTTCGAAGTAATCGGCTATTTCTTCTATTATTTCATCCTTCTCATCGTCGTAGTCCCATATATCGGGATAAAGTTCGGCTTTTTTGCATGCTTCCATACTGAAATGAGATAAAGCTTGGTCCATATCAAAAGCCTCTAAAGCGGAAAGCACGTCGGCAATTCTCGCCTTTCGGTGTAAGCAACAAACTCGCTAATGTTTTCAAGCGCTTGAACCCCCACAACAGCTTCGCTTAAAGGATTGTTTGGAATTGGGTTACTGCTATCAACGCCAGTAAGAACAAAATGCAGCACGTCCCACATCTTGTCTATATCCAAAAAGATTTCGGTTTGTTCGCCCCACTCTTCCACCTCTTCAAGCAATTCCTCGCTGTTGTTTTTAAAGTTCTTTAGTGCGTTTAATTGTTCATCAGTCATAAACTGATAGTTGGCTATCATTCCCATATTGTTTTGTTTTTTTGCTTAGCAAACCATAAATAGGCTGCTATTGATTATACATTATTGTACGTTGCTTTATCCTTGATTGATTACTATCGCCTTTTCCGCGTTTAATTTCTATGTAAGGCGCCAATGGTAAGCTCATAGGGTCTCCATGTATGCCTACTGGCGTGGCGTGTTGTGCCTCAAGTTAATAACTAACTTCCACAGATGCGGGGTAAACACGGTAGGGATCGAAATAGGTAACGCAGCTGTTAACCATATCCTGCAACGAGGGTTGCACAATTTTGCGATACACCTGACGTCCATTAACAATCACGGTCACCGGCTTATTAAGGTCAACAAGCTGTTGATTTAGATACACACGCAGCCTGCCACCCTTAGCTTGAGCATACGAACGACTAAATTTCATCTCGATGCCCCATTGCTTTTCTTGTTCCACACACGTGTATTTCACATCGCTAACATTGATTTTCACCACGTTATTGTTAATCTCCATCTCGTAATAAGTGCGATTTTCAGAAGGCCGTGCCATCACTTGCAAGTTGTAAAACCCATTGCGACGTCGGCCATCCATTTCAAATCCTCCCAAAGCACCGTTTTGGGATAAGCGTTTCGCACAAAGTTTTTGAGCCAAGGTGTTGTTAATCGGTAATCAATTCTGTGCTGCATGCCCGGCAATAGGTTGATGCGATGAACAAAAAGAGGGCGTTTATCCACCGATAGCGGGCGCGACAGTTGGGCCGAATCGAAGGCCACTTGGGTGTAATACGTTAAGATATTGCGATAAAAACCTGTGTCGTCGGCACCCGTTAAGAACGAAAATCCCATATTGGCACAGTTCTCCACGGGGGCATTTTTCAAGGGTTCGCCACCCGCCATCGGTCCTGCTGCAGCCCAATAATCGGCATAAAACGAGGCTAAACGCTGACTGCCGTAGCCTCCTTCGGATATTCCGAACACATAAAGACGATTGGCATCAACATTATTATCAATCAAAGCCTGGCGCAACAACTTCTCCCAAGCAAACTGTTTGGCCAGTTGCCACCATCTATAATATTCGCCTTCGTTGGGTATTTGCGGAATGAAATAGAGCGAGGGTGCATCTTGAAACAAGTTGCCTAGCGCCAATCCCGTTTGCCATTCCTGCTCTTTAGGCCCCGACCCATGAAGGTATAAAAACAGCGGTAGCTTGCCTTGAGCCACTCCCTTGCTACCATAATAATAAGGCAAAACAGCATTGGGCTCGAGCGATGCAGGCAAATTCCATGTTGAATGCCCACCCAGCTTCAAGCTTTGAGGTTGTAAAAGCTTTTGTTCTTGCAATTCGTTATTGGCTGCACACCATGCATCCCACACCATTTTTTGAGTTTGGCCCACATCTTTCACCTTTATCTGCACTTGCAAAGGAGCAGAATAAGGGGTATTGTGCACAAAATTGTCCCGACTTTTCATTTCGTCGGCCTGCTTAGTTTGAAGCGTCTGCAAGAAATATTTTTGTACCTTCGCTTTGAGATTTTGTGATTGAGCAAGCGCAACGTTAGGTGTTACACACAGCGAAAGGGCCACAGCTGTGGCAATAGACATGGGTTTTAAGCGCATCATAAGTTTTTGTTTTGACTGTTTAGGGGGCACACGTTGTGTTAGCCCTTACATTTAAGGTTCTGTGTAGAGCCAAATCGTTGGTAAGCAACAGCACGCAACCATTGGCACATAACAAACCTGAACCTTAGCAATGATGCAAAATTAATGATTTTTGAGCAACTTGAGTAGTGTTTTTGAATTTAAAAACGCCCAAGTAGTTGATAAAAAAAGAAGCTGTGTATCAAATCAACGGGTGAAGATTGATACACAGCTTCATTATTTTTTAAATGAAGTCCACTTTAAAGCGACTTAATCGCTATATCCAGGCGTCTGAACCAATTCGGCATTGGTAGACATGGTGGTCTCGTCTATTGGCCACAACAAACGATTAGCGTTGGCTGTAGAGTACTTAGTGGCCTTGTCGAAGAGGCGAATATCGTGCCAACGTTTGCCTTCGAACATAAATTCGCGTAGGCGTTCTTTCAAATAGCCTCGGTGGCGTCTTCGTCTCCGCCCACAAAGGGGTTGTTGGTGTAGAATGTTGTTAAGGCTGCTATGCTGCCATTGCTAACATCATTGGGATATTGCACCTCGGGATGAGCGTTGAAATAGGTGGCACCATAAGCGCGTAAACGCACCTTATTAATCTCTGTTCTTGGGTCTTGACCCAACAACACCTTAGCTTCGGCAATGCCCAAAAGACATTCGGCAAAGCGATAAATGGGCTGATCGTCGTACCACGATGTGGCCGAACCACCCGTAAGAAGCGTTCCATGAAACTTATTACATATGTTTCCAACATACGTTCCATCCGAAGCGCGGTACACATTGGCCAAAGTAGCCTTCTTACGTGTATCGTTATCGTTAGAATAAAGCATTGTCCACAGCTGTTTATCGAGCGAGAAACGCATCACACCACTACCCAAACGCAAGTTAAGATATTCGGATTCGCTAAACAGTATGGCCTGTCCAGCAGCGTTATGTAGGCGATAAGCGCCCACGTTTTGCTTGTTCATCACGAGCGAAGTATAGAGCCCATTCCACAAAGAAGTTTCGTTTTCGCGGTTATGTAGCGCGTAGATAATCTCTTTGTTCTCTTTTTTGTCGTAGGCAAACACATCACCAAACTTATCGAGCAGAGCCACATCGGCATTGCTTTCCACATCTTGGTAGGCCGTTAAAGCCGTTTGATAGTCGGCATTTCCGCCCCCCATCTGCTTGCCACTCCACAAATACACCTCGCCTTTAAGCATCTTTGTGGCCGAAAGCGACCAGTAATTACGGCCGCTGGCGAACTGATAATTGTTGTTATAAGCCTCTTCAGAGGTTTTAATATCGGCCTTAATTTGGGCCATCACCTCGGCAGCCGAACTCTGTTTGCGTGCAACATTATTGAGGTCTACCGTCTTTCCCTCTGTGTGTTGTAAATATAAAATAACGTCGCCATAGGTACGAAGCAGCTGGAAATACAAGTAAGCGCGCATGCCATGAGCACTTCCAAGATAAGCTTTCTTTTGTGTGTCGCTTAGATAACCAGCTTCGTTCACCTTATCGATCATCAAATTAATCTGATTAATGCCCGTGTAAACACCTCCATAGTTGTTAATCACGGCATTTGTTTTCTCAAGTGTGTTGTTCCACAGGCGTTCATAACCTTGCGAAGCCCTCACCACTAAAAGAACTACCGCTATATATATTGGCGCGCATTTCGCCCCAAACAATGTACTTATCGGCATAACTTCTCATCCAAGAATTAAGACCTTGGTTGAAGGCTTGCACCTGATCAGCATTTTTTTCCAATAGTTTGCATCGGTAATGGTACTGGTTGGTTCTAAGTCCATACAGCCCGTTAGCGACAAGCCAAAGATACCTGCTGCAATATATGATACTAACTTTTTTTCATTGCTCTGAAAAATTGATTAGTTAAAATGAAACGTTTAATCCAAAGATAAGAGTGCGAGGGTGGGATAACGACCATAATCATATCCACCTGCTGGTTCGGGCGAAGCGCCATCATACGACGTGAGGTAGAAAAGATTTTTGTCCCGTTAGATAAACACTAGCATTGGCCATTTTCAGTGCGTTAATCCACTTCTTAGGCAAGTTATAGCTAAGTGTTATTTCGCGTAAAGCCATGTAGCTGGCCTTCTCAAAGAACTTAGAACCCACGCGCCAGATGTTGTGTTTGTTCAGCTGGTCGGCGTAACTAAATGCTGGATAGGCTGCGTTAGGATTGTTTTCGGTCCACATATCCTTTACGTTTTCAATGAGATTAAACTGTCCTTGGAACTGACCCATCGAGCGAGCTTTAAGGTCGTTGTAGATGGTATGACCCAAAGCGTAGTCGAAACGCGCATAAAGCGAAAGATTTTGATAGCTTAGTGTCGTGGTCCATCCACCTGTTACAGTGGGTCGGGCATTACCAAGCACTTTGCGGTCGAGTGTATTAATGATACCGTCTTCGTTTATATCCTCCCAACAAACGTCGCCTGGCTCAATGGCTTTCCAGCCTGTTGAGTTTTTATAAAGCACACCTGTTTCGGGGTTTACTTGGTCGGCCAATCCTGGTCCGTAAAGTTTTGCCACGTTATCTATACGCATATTGGCATGAGCTTTCACGTCGTCCCAGTCTTTAAAGATATGGTTTTGGCTGTATCCATATAGGTCGTCAAGGGTTCCACCCTCGCGATAACCGCCAATCCACTTTGTGGGCGTTTTGCCATTGGCATCCACTTTACCTGCTGCCACCTCAACACCTTCGAGCTGATTAAATGGGCGGTCGCTCTTTGGCAGCTTTATAATGGTGTTTTTAACCGTTGAAAGGTTGAGCGAAAGGTCCCAACGGAAACCATTTCTAAGGTGCACGGGAGTGGCTTTCACTTCCATTTCAAAACCTTGGTTGCGCAGTTTACCCAAGTTGGTTTGTATAGAAGAGAATCCCAAATAAGAGGGAAGGTTGACGCTTTGCAGCAAGTTGCTGGTGTTGCGCACATAATAATCGAGAATGAACGACAATCTATTTGAAGAAGCCCAAATCAAGACCCGCTTCAAACGTATGACTCTGTTCCCATTTCAAGGCCGTATTCACCAGCGAGCGGTCGTAGAATGCCGTATTACCGCGATAATTGGTTTGTTGGTCGTAGATACCATAGATATAGAAGTCGCCAATACCGCTCACATTACCATTGCTACCATAGCTAATACGTGGTTTGATGTTGCTCACAACCTTAGATAGCGAAGAGTTTTTCCAGAAATTCTCTTCCATCATGTTCCATCCAAACGACACCCCAGGGAAGAAGCCCCAACGATTATCTTTGAGTTTAGAGTTGCCATCGTAACGGAAGGTAAACGTTAGCAAGTATTTTTGCTTGTAATCGTAGTTGAAACGTCCGAAAAGCGACTCAATGCGGTTGCGCGATTTCAGCGATTCGGGATTGCTATCCTTGTCGGCACCGGCGTTAAGCGTTGGAATATCATCGGTTGGCGAATTTTTTGTCGACGCTTTTAGAGAGTAATAGTTATAGTCGTAGTATTCGGCACCGAGCATAAGGTCCACATTGTGGTGTTCGTTAAACGTGTTGAAGTAGTTCAATGTGGCGTTAAGCTGAATTTGGGTATCCTTAAACAAGTAGCCGTAAGCACGTCTGGTGGTGTTAATGCTGGTAGGATTACTTTGTGTATAGAAGGCCTTATTAAAGCTTTCGTTTTGATTAAGCACATGATAAACCGAAGCATTGGTTTTCAAAATAAGGTGCTTGGGTATCAATGTAAAGTCTAATCCTGCGTTAAAGGTTTCTGAACGCGAGCTGTTGCTTGATGTAAGCTTATCGCTCCAATACTGATAGTTACCATCAGAGTTGCTCCATCCTGGTGCAGGCGAGCCATCTTCGAGGTAAGGATTCCATGTGGGACGTTGCGAACGCGTGCGATAAAACAGCTGATACCACGAATCTAGGTAGGTGCTGGGCGTGGTATGCCATGAGTATTGTGCTCCGGCGCGAGCCTTAAGCCATGGTTTAATTTGGTAATCGCCCTTTACACTTCCTGTAAAACGCTTATAAGCGGTGTTGCGCACCACACCATTTTCGTTGTAATAACCCAAAGAGGCCACAAACGAACCCATGTTGTTGCCACCACTGAAGCTCACATAGTGGTCTTGTGTGAGCGTCTGGTTGTGGTAAATGGCATCCTCGAGCGTTCTACCATAGTCTTTGAATATGAGTCGAGCACCATTAGTAGCCCCGTAATAGGGGTCGTCCATGATTTGCCAACCTTCTTCTGCGAGTAGTCTTTTTATGCTCTGCATTGGTGTCGTCGTAATACATCACATCAGTGCGAGGCGAATAATCGGTATATCCTCTACCCGAATAACCATTCTGAGCATCCACATTTGCTGCTCTACCGTGGCCTTCCATCGCATCGGTGTAACGCTTAAAGCCCATACGGTTGTAGTAAATGTAATCGCGAGCATTCATAAAATCGTAGTCGTTGCGCCTAAAGTTCACACCCAACTTAGCGCGATAATTGATGCTCGATGTGCCTGTTTTGGCGCGTTTGGTGGTGATAAGGATTACACCGCCGTTGGCTCTAGCACCATAAATGGCTGTAGAGGCGGCATCTTTGAGCACTTCCATCGACTCGATGTCCGAGGGGTTAACCTCTGAAAGGGCACGCTCCACACCATCGACAATAATCAAAGTGGGGGCACTTCCTGTGATTGAAGCACCACCACGCAAAGTGATTGAAGGCGCAGCACCAGGTTGTCCTGAACTACTAACCACCTGAAGTCCAGTTACACTTCCCTGCAATGCATTACCCACATTGGCAAAAGCGGCAGCATCTAGCACCTTGTTATCCATCTTAGAGATGGCCGTTGTAAGAGTTGCACGTTTTTGTTGACCACCATAACCCGTCACCACCACTTCGTTTAGGGCATGTTGCTCTTCTTTCATCACAACCTTTAGTTCTTGTCCGTCCCACTTTACCTCCTTTGTATCCATACCGATATAAGAGATAACAAGAACACTTCCCGGTTTGATGTTGGGCAAATTGAATCGCCCATCTAAGTCGGTTGTACCGCCATTCCCCACTCCTTTCACCAGAATGGTGGCGCCAACAACGGGCTCTCCATGTTCATCTACGATAACACCTGTGCATTTTCCTGCTTGCTGAACGTTTGTACCAACAGCTCGGGAGCTGCCAATGCTTGCGTTGGCATGAAGAAAGATACACCCACACATAACGTAATGCCAATTGGCTTGATGCGTAAAGTCATAAATGTCTTACTATTTAATAAATTGAGATTGTTTAGTTTCTTCGCAAATGCACAACAAAGGGTGCTGTATGCTTGCGTTGAGGGGCTAAATTTATTTACTGAAATGCTTATTTAATTCACACTGTTGTTGCTTAGTTAAGTAAAAGAGGGCTTGTTGTCTTTATTGGCCTCCTTGATAACGTATATTACACTCTGTTTAGATAGTCTATGGCAAAAGTATGATTATTTTCTTAAACAGCACAACTTATTAAAATATTTTATGATAAAAGCGTTCATTTACGATTAACAAACAACAATCGCGAACAATATGTTGGCAAAAACTAATAGTTTGGCAGTCTTTGGGCAAGGGCATGGTGTGTTATTAAGCTTAGCATGCTCGTTATAGGTTAGTGTTTAAATATAAAAATGAGGGTACAAAACAGGGGCTGCTTCAAGTCGAACGCCTACACACACGCGGTGTGCTTCTTTGTTGTTGCAATGGTTGGCACTGTGTTGTGCCATCTTATTTGCAACAAACGTTCTTCTTAAAACAGCCCCCATAATGGAGCGTTTAGATATAATTACTCAGAAACTGGTCGAACAGGATAAGCGTAAGTACGCATATTTACATACAACGGATAAACGTCGTTTACATCAAAGCCCATACAACAAGCATTATTCCAATCCTTTGGGTCGGCCGACCAATAATCGCCGTACATTGCAGCATGCTCGATATTGCCATTAAGCGAACTTCTATAACCCAGTGCAGGGAAATAAATCGTGGCATTTTTAGCACTGTTTGTCCAGAACAAATGACCCATATTGGCATTGAATGTTGCCGCATTGTTCGTTCCCTTTACATTCATTGTTCCTCTATTCCTACCATTTGCGGTGAATCCACTAAAGGCTCCGTTGGTTGGAACGCTGAATCCTACAGGACATGGATCATAAACACTCTTCGTAACAGGCACTGTATTCGGTGCATTCTCGTCGCCTCTCAAATTGTTATGTATTGACCAGAGGTTATAGAAATAATGATATTTCGTCAATCCATCACCCTGCTTAATCATTCCTCTATTATCTAGGAAGGTTCTAAAGAAAACATTAGGGAACTGTATCTTGTTGGCAATATGTATTTGGTCGTTACCGTTTTTATTGAAACTTCCTTCGCGAATGGCATCCGTTCCGGGCATAGCTTCAGTACGTCCCCATTGATACATGGTAGCAATACCAGCTCTTTCGATATAAGCATTCTGCTTGATTTCGATAATACTTGCCTGCTTCACACCATTGTTTCCAACAGTTTGCTCCACCTTCACCTTCACCGTACGTTGATCTTCATAAGGTGTTGCCATCCATTTAGTGGGCTTCCATCCCAAGGTTTCGTTGGTAAAATGGTATTGTTTGCCTTGGTTGTTGGTAACAGTTATTTTGTCTAGCACATTTTTTGGAGCAAACCACAGATGCCACGACCACACTATTGTGTTGCCTTTCTTAACAGCAACCACTGCGTTTCCGCTCTTTATGTCGGCTCTTGTTACTTCAAACTTTACGTAAGCTTTACCGCCAAAACGAACAATACTCAACGAACCCTGCTTAACAAGGTTAGCCTCGTCGGCCCAAACTACTTGGGCACCATTCACGCCATTGTTCTTTCTATTGCCTGTTTCCTCAATCCAAGGTGAGTTAATTACACTTCCATCGTGATCTCTCATTTCACGAAGAACGATATCCGTTGCTCGGGCCGGGCTTCCAAAAGTTGGAGAATAAGAAGGTGCCTTACTCTTATACGCATCCTCATTTGTTGCTCCATTCTTAATTGCATTACCATAAACCAATGGTATCATGTAATAACCAGGACCAGAGATTACATAGCAGTTGGCTGTATTTTCTACATTAGCAGCACCGTTGCTATTAGAGAGGTTGTAGGGTTGTGTTGACGAACCTACAGGAGTAGCGTTTTGCAAGCCTCTATTACGTTCTGCAAGATAGTCTACAACATCTGTTGCAAGGTTGGCTTTAATCACTTCGTCAGCCTCGCCACCTGTTCCGTTGTCTTTGGTAAAACCTTTAAGCCATGCGGGTTTCTCGGTCATCGTGTATGTTCCGTCGCCATTGGCGTCGTAACCCACCACTTTCCATGCCACAGACTGCGAGGGATTGTTAGCCACTTTGCGATAACTCTTTACGCGAATGGTGGCTTCTGTGCCATTATAAGGCACTTCTACGCTTGGTGTACAATCTAGTTTATAATCCCAGTTAGATTGCTTCTGACTAATCTTGTATGTACGGGTTGTTCCTGCTTTCCATTTCCTGCAAGTTTTACTTTAATATAAGTATTGTCGGTGAAAGCAACTTCGAGCTCAACATCCTTATTGTCTAGCTCTTGCGGAATCATATAGAACGTGTAGTTGTCTTCAATCTTTTTCACGTCCTTCTCGTTCTTGTACTTATCGTTACCCAGTTGGGTATCTCTAATAATACTGTTGGGATACTCGGTGGTGCTATAATTCAAACCACTAAGCGTTACAGTGCCTGGCTCTTTTAGGCTACCAGCAACCCAAGTACCCTCACCGTTAAGGTCGTTAGACATCTTGTAGGTACCACGAAGTAGTGCTTTGTGAATTGAAATATACCTGATGGACTTGTTAAACGAAAGGTTGGGGCCCACAGCAAAGCGAATGGCTGTAAGGGCATGACGGAAATTCAAGCTGGTTGAAGGTGCCTGATGGCGTGTAGCATAAAGCACTTTACCCGTGCAAGCCGTCATCAAGTCAACTTGCTTCTTTACGTCTTGGTAAACCGTAAAATCAACAGTGGGTGCGGTATTACTGGTTGGAGCCGTTATTTTTATGTTCTGCTTATGGTCGTCTACTTTAGGATATACGGCGTAGAAAATACCATGACGCTTTTCCCACGACCAAGGTATTCTCTTCACCAATTGGCCATCGCTCTTGGTAAGCTCGTTGCTAAACCACGATTCTTGAATCTTATCATCAGACTCACCGCGCATACCAGCCGACGAAAATTCGCCAAGCGATTGGATATTAATGATGTTGGCACGCGTTGCTGCATCTGCTTTGGTGGGGTTAACACCCTCGATGGTCGATTCCACCACACAAGCGTCTAGGTTATCGTTGCTCTCTATAGGCAACACCCTGTCGGCAAGGTCGGCATCGGTAAGTCCCGATGTAAGCAAACCACGTGTTAAGGCAGGCGCATTGCTGAGCGCTTCATCCTGTGCATCGCTCACATCAAACCTCACAATGGCTTCTTTGTCGCCATCGCTTGTGCTATTATCCATTGTGTCTTCAGCACACGACAGGGCCGAAAGCGCAAAGCCACCGACAAACAAAGCCGACAGCGTATGATAAAAAATCTGTTTCTTCATTATATCTTTCTTCTATGTTAAATCGTTTTCCTAGTTGTCTACTCGCTTTTATCCTTCAAGATAATCGTTTTCTTCGTCAACATCATTTATCAATTCGATAATATTGATATTGCCTTGACCTCCTTTTCCGGGTCTAACACCTGGACTTGCTGCCATAAGTGCGTTTTCTTCCATAAAACTAAGCACTGAGATTACTGGCTTAAAATAAATTTGTTTTCTATCCATAACTTTTGTCATAACCTATTTAACATAATCGTCTCTAGCTCCATCCGCACGCGAATGGGGTTTAAAAGATAAAATTAAGTGCATTATTTGAGTGCTTATTCACACCTCCAATTGTCACATGCCCCTATCGCAGGGGTAATTTCAATCTCTATTAACCTGATTTTTTGTTTTGCAAAGATAATGTAAAATTTGCTAATATCGCAAATAATTTGTTCGTTTTAACAAGTTTATAATTTATATTTTTTTGAGATAAATCAAGATAGAAACCTAGAAAAACATCGGAGTTTTAGAAAGATAGTTAACAATCAAAAGCAATTTTCACACTACTGACTTTATGTAAAAAACAACCGCTCAAAGCTGTATTTTTTACCCTGCTTCTACCCTCACCCTTCGTATTTTCATCTAAAAGCAATTATTACTGTCCGCTAAACATAGTGTCCTCCATCTCAACTCATTGACGCATTGTAGTTTGGATGATTTTATGTTAGTGACAAGCCCCTTATTCGTTTTCTGTTACCCCTGGCGGTGATTCAGCCGCAGCTTCAAGCATCAATTTCATGTCTGCATCCGGCATATTGAAGAATTTGTTCATATTGAGATATTCCATAAGTACTATGCGTACCATAGTTGCCAGCCCAGAGAAACTCCACCGTCTTTCTATGGAGCTTTGGAGCAGGGATAGCAATAGGTTCGCAATCAACGTGACCCAAATTTGGATCTTTATGGCGTTGTCGCTCTCCCCATAGAAGTATCTAAGAGGGAAATTCTGCTTGATCTGTTTGAAGAGTGACTCTATTTGCCACCTCCTGCGATATATGGCAACTATGGTTTGCAGTGGCATGTCGAAGTCGTTGGTAAGCAACGATACCAACTTCGGCAACTTTCCTTTCTTGATGTCCACATAGGTAATGATACGCGCTATATGGCTGATGCCGCCCTTCCTGAACACTACCACCTGCTCGCGATATTCCATCACCCCCCTCCTTATTCATATCCATGCAGTCTGCCAATATCTCGTACTTGAGGTTTTTCTTCATCTTGGTGACATAGACGACGTTCCTCTCGGTAAGTTCCTCAAACTTCTCGTAGTTGATATACGCACGGTCCAGTGCAACGATCTCGTTATGTCTGAAATGGCTGGGTGCAAGCATGAAGGAATCACTGGTAGCGGCGGAGGTGAACTTCACGTCACAATGAACACCCTCGTTTGCATGAATGACGGAATGCACTTTTATGCCCCCTTTCTTCTTTCCCGTTTTAGGATGCCGACCCACGCCCTTGAATATGACGTTAGAGAACAATGTTATAGTCGTGGAATCGATGATTCTCAGCCGTTTTATCCATTCCTCAGTACCGTTACGTCGGCTGTCCGAAGAAAGTATGTTCTTATTGGAGTTATAAAGGTCATGGTATACATCCTCAAAGAACTTCTCAGACCGTCTGGCATTGGCATCGGAAAGAGTGCTGCGCTTGGGTACTTGACTAAGGCCCACATGATGCAGCTTTCTGACCTCTGCCGTCATGGCAGCCTCTATCTCCCGAAGGGAATCAAAACGCATGATCACCGCATAAAGCATCGTCACGAGATGAGCGTATCCGTCGAAGCTCTTCACATAACGCTCACCGCCGTTCTTACGGCTCATTTCAACAATTTTATCATGATCAAGTGATTTTATTAGTTGACCATATACCGGCTGTCCGAAGAAATGTGTACTTTTGCTCATGTTATCTCAGTTTAGTAACAAAAACAAAGGTAACAAAAAGGGCTGATACCTCGTGAGAAGTGTTAGCCCTAATTCGTATAAAGAGGTGAAAACTTTAGCGGACAGTAATAAAAAGCAATGCGCCCAACGCACGGCAAAGCAGCTTTTGTTTCACTTTGCTGGACGTTGAGCGCATATTGTATTGCAACTGATGGTTTTCACCCATCTAGATGCAAGGCCTTGCCTTAACCTTTTGCTTTACGCAGCTTCTTTGCTTGGCGCTTTTGCCACCACAGATAATATCCACTGAGGGGCAAGAAACCTCCAATCAAGGCTGCAAGAGCATAAAGCACGCGTGTAAACCAACCACCCCAAGTGCCTGTATGCAATTGTTTAAAGAGTTTTGGGCCACCCTTTTTCTTTCCATCGAGGCCTGCCTTCATGTCTTTAGGTGCGCCGCTGTGTGCTGGTTCATCCGCTTTAGCTTGGCTGTTATTGGCTTTATCAAAAGCATTTGTTTTTGTGGGATGTTGCGCTTCGCCCTTCTGGGCTGTTGCCTTCATTTCTTTAGGAGGCATTTTTTGTCCAAACAATTTAGACATGGCCTGTCTATACCAACCAAAAGAAAACACCGGCCCCGTTAAGGCCATGAGGAAAGAAATACAAAAGCATAGATGCCAAGCGACACATGGGTGTCGTAAACAAACCTTCGAAAGCCTTTATCCGTACTCACCTTTAGTCGGCTTTTAAGCATCTTTTTGCTCTTGGGCCACCAAATCACCACACCTGTGAGCAGCACCAGCACCATGCACATAGACGAAATGGCCATGATAACTCTTCCAACAGATAATCCACCACGTGGGTTTTCGGGCACCATAAACAGCCAACGGTGCAATTGCTTCACCCAAGTATAAAATGGCATCTCTTGAGTATCTAATCCCAAAAGGGGAGAAATATCTTTAATCACAAGCAAAAGAAACCCTGTGAAACACAGTATGGCCATAAAAGCGCCTAAAGGTATGGCCAACCACTTATGCAGTTTTAAACAAAATTTTTTCATTTCTTTGTTGGTTTATCGTGTTACTTACTTTATTTATATGCGTTTCTGCTTTGTGTTGTGCAAGCGCGTTGCTAGATTAGCGAGGCGTTCTAGGTCTGTTCCACACTGATTTACTGATTACTCGATATAGCTTCCCTACTCTTAGCTTGCTATTGGCGCACAAAAAATGGTTTCATGATGCGCTATAGATTTTTAGCACCAAGCGTATTGACAACACTTCAATAACATAAGACTCGCTTAATCCCAAAAAGTTTAATTGCCCCAGAAATGTTTGCATTTTCTTTATGCTTTTGCGGGTATTCATTCGGGACAACACCCACATCAAACCACCCGCACATAGGCCTGCATTTACCTGGTTACACTGCCCTATTACCTGCTTTTCAATCTTACACTGCTGATGCTTTGGTGAGCATAGGCCATGCTTGTTGCGCCTAATATCGAAGTTTAGCCCCACCCTTTGAGTTAACCAGAAATGTTAATTTGGTAATTTTTTTTACAAATATACATCGCACGGCCAACCAATCTAGCGTGTATGCAAGGCTAAAAAGCACTATTTTGTCCTCTTTTGGGGATACAAATTGAGGTGAAGCGAACCAAAAATACTACTGCTTTGAGCAAACTATATACATTTTGGTGTGCTAGATGCTCGAAAAACTCAAAAATTTAACTCCGTGAAATGACACAATTCCACCTATTTTTGATAATAATTCAGCTAGAAAAACACTCCTAAATGGGTGCAAAACGTATGAATTTGCCTTGCAATATGCATGAGTTTACCTTGCTAAATGCTAGAGATAGCACGGCTATTTGCTGCATTTTACAAGGTAAAATGCTGGAGTTAGCCATGTATTTAGCACCAAATAGCATGATAATAAGGCAAAAAATGGTGGTTTTACCTTTTATTTTGGTCTGTTTAACAACAACGCATGATTCACTAACTTTTATTCGTTTCTAATAGTATTTTTATGCAAAGATAACGCTAAAACATGCTTATCAGGGGTGATTTTAGCCCTAAAACACAACAAACACCTATGTATCAACACCTTACAAACTTTAAATACGGCGATATTTGGGCACTTACCTAGGCGTGGTGGCCAAAAGGGGCTGTTTTTTTGTTAAAATCCTAACGTTTATTTTTACAAATTAAGAAAAGAAGGGCTACATTTCTGTTGACACGCCAATACGCTTGATGTTGTTTCATGTGCATAGTCTGCGTTCAAAGGGCATTAATGCCTGTGTTTTTCAGAGAACATTTCACCTTACGACAAGTAGCAAAACGCACTTTTATATGCTTATCAACCGACCCATTAAGGCTCTAGCAAAAACAAAAGCGGTGTGAACCCTGCATAAAGCAAGGAACACACCGCTTTAAAATCATGAGGCATACACCAGAGGGTGTATCTTCGGAGATGATTACTTCACAAATTTCTGCTTAGCCAATCCAGCTTTTAGCATATAAACGCCTTTAGGAAGCGAGGCAACCGAAATGCTGCGAACTGCTTTTGCATTGAGCAACAAGGCGCCTTGCAAATTGTAAACCTGCACATCCTGCACATTGGCAAAACTAAACACATCGCCATTGCGCACAATAGAGGGCTGAGCAGTAAGCGAACGTACATCGGTGGTTTCGTCAACTTGGTAAGCTGTGTAGGTAATCGACACGCCATCTACCGTAGAAGTAACGATTTGATTGCTGTTGTTAGCCACACCGTAAACGTAAGAGTCGTTGCCCTTATTCATCGTTCCATTGCTCTTCACGCCGTAAACCAAAGCTTCAACGGGCTTGCGGTCTTTAATTGCTTCGGCATAAGAGGCAAGAAGTATTTTGCCATCTACCACTACCAAACCTGTAACCACTTCGCGTTTTTGTTTGGCTTCGCCTTCGTTGTAACCACTGGTTGCCACCCAACTAACTCTGCGGTTGCTGCGATTGATGGCTGCAACAAAAGCATCCGAACCACCTTTAAACGTTTTTTCCACGCCAAACACAGCAGGTTGATTAAACGTTCCTGCTACATACAAGTTGTTGTTGTCGAATGTCATAGCCTCCAACAGATTGTAGTTGGTTTCTACATCCGTAACATCCGAACGATAAGTAACATTGTTGGTGGTGCTAGCGCTAACTTCTGAGAGAATAAAACCATGTTCGCGCTTACCGCCACCCTCTGTAAAGTTGAAAGTTTCGGTTTTGTTTGGCGTGCTTAGTTTCACCTTTCCTGTTGCCACAAAGGCTGCATATACCTTGCCATCTGCCACAGTGAAGTTAACACTTTCAGGGCGTGTTTGGTTTTCTGCACCATCATTGTCGAAGGTAAGCGCCACCTCTTCTTTTAGATTTCCCAGGTTGGAGGGGTCTACAGAGTAAACACCCATGCGTGCAATGTTTACATACATAAAGCCTGCATACAAGAAATAGTTGCCCGAAAGCGTTTTACCATCAAACGTACTAACGCCTGTGTAAGTGGCCGAGAAGTAAAGACGATTGTTTGCCCACATCACTTTGTTAGACAGAAAATAAGTGGCGTCGGCCTCATCAAAGTACATTCCTGAGCTAGCAACATCACTTTTCACAGCAGGTATCACTGTTTTGTGTGCTTTCAACGTTCCATTATTATCGTATTTCAGAATAAAAAACGAACTGCGACTGTCGTCGTTTGCCTTACCGTTGATGGTTTCAACGGTGTTACCTGTTGGGTTAATTAGCTCAACGGCTTTAGCAAACGTACCTACTACATATACATTTCCGTTGTTGTCGGTGGTTATTGACGTTACGCGGGCCGCTCCTTTGAGGGCAACCGCCCAAGAAACGTCGCCGTTAGTGTCGTACTTAGCTACGAATGCACTGGTGGCGGTGTTCTGGAAAATGCTTGTTCCGATTACCACATCGGTGTTATAGGCACCTGCAACATAAGTGGTGCCATCGCTTGCCACCGCCATAGGGGCTACGCGTACTGCCTTATCGGGCAAAGAGAACGCATCAATATATTGCGTCCATTTGGTTGTTCCAAACGAAGTGGCTTGCATGGTGTATGCCGTTAAGGCAAGACTTACAGTGAGTAAGATTTTCTTCATAAACTGTTCCTCCTAAAATTAAATATTTTCTTAATATTATGATGTGCTGCAGGGCTGGTGTGCAGTCGTGCAACGAGGGATATACGAGGGGTGTTTCAGGGTTCGAAAGCTGGTAAAGAGCCTGGAGCTAGTGTCTTAAGTTTAAGCTGGCAGGCATTGTTGCAGCGTTATCAGCACACATTGAGCATATCTAGCAGCATGTGCCACGGTTTACGAACCCTGAAAGAGGTGTTGTTAGCGTTCCATTTTTTCAATTCCTGGGTTGGCTTCTACAGCCTCCAAGGGGAAACGAAGCGTGTAACGCGAGTCGTTTTGCTGCAATGTGTAGGTATTGCTGTCGTAGGTTTTCTGCAACTGAGGCCGTGCGGTGCGACGAAGGTCGAACCAACGATGGCCCTCGAAAGCCAGTTCGCGCGCGCGTTCGTCATAGATATAGCTGATAAGTTCGGCTTGCGACAGAGTGTCTACGTTTGCTGCATGAAAATTATAGAACGCTGTGGAATAGCGTTTAGCCATTAATGCCTTGAGATAAGTTAGCGCTTCGGCCACGTTGCCCAACTCGGCAGCAGACTCTGCCGCGATGAGATAGAACTCGGCCGAACGGAAAGAGCAACGCAAGTCGCCACCACCGCCTTTGCTAATAAGTGTTGTGGTAGACGATATTTCGTTGAAATAGTGCGCTTTGCGCTTGTCGCCCGACTTATACAAGGCCAACAACTCATCCGAAACTCGGCCTGCTCGGGCGTAGGTTGGCGTCATCACCTGTTCCAAGGCAACGATGTTTTCGGCCGACTTATAACTATTGGGCAGCACAGCCGACGAAGAGGTGAGGTCTTCCAATGCGGGATGTGCCGCAATAACCTGTTTGGCAGCAGCCAAAGCAGCAGCCCAATCTCCCTTATAAAGCGCCAAACGCGACTTGAGCGCATAGGCCGAAGTGGTGTTAAAGCGATAATTGAAGCCCTTATCCCAGGTGGTTTTGTTCATCAACAATGCAGCACTGTCCACATCGTTTTCAACTTGAGCATAGACAGCAGCCAAAGATTTGCTTTGAGCACGAGGTTTACATCGGCCGTTAGCATCAAAGGCACAGCCCTTGTGGTGTCGGGTTGCACTGTGGTGTAGGGTTTTGCGTAGAGATTAGCCAATAAAAAATGGCAGTAAGCACGCATCATATAAGCCTCGCCCACAAGCTGATTGCGGTCGGCTGTAGATATTTCGATGATGTTATTGCGATTGGCAATGATGGTATTGGCAATATAAATGGCATGATAATAACGTCGCCAGCCAAACGAAGCAGTTGTGGCCTGTGGCGATTGATCGTTCCATGTCCAGATATCAAAGAACGAATCGTAGTCTTCGCTGCTCGTGGTAGAGGCATCAAAAGTGATTTCGTCGCTGCGAAAGCTTGCCAACCCGCGGTCTTCGGGAAAGTTTTTATACTCTGAAGTGAGCAATGCCCGATACTCATCGCCTGTTTCGGCAATTACTTTGCCCGTGGGACGGATGTCGAGAAATTTGTCGCACGAGGTGAAAACAGCCACCAGACAAAGGAGAAGGGCTAATCGGATATCTTTCATATTTTATTTGATAATTGTCGATTTTGAATGTTTTGGGGCTTGATAACTTTCTTTTAGCGCACCATGATGAGCGTTGACAGAGAACTATCAAACTGTAAGACGAGCTAGAACTGCACGTTCAAACCAAAGACAAAGCTCTTTGCCAAAGGCTGCGCAAAGGGGTTTCCCATTGTCTCTGGGTCCAGATAATTGTCGTAATTGCTAGCCACAACAAAGAGATTGCGCGCTTCGGCCGATAGCGATGCGGTGCGAATGCCCACCTTTGAAAGCCACGTTTTAGGCAACTTGTAGGCCAGGCGTAGGCTTTGCAGGCGGCAATAGCTGTTGTTGCGCACCCAGGTATCGAGCATGCTGTAGAGGTTGAACTCCGAATAACGAATATATTCGGGTGCTCTTGTTCCGCTTGTCATCAGCGTGGCGAAAGCTCCACTGGTGTTGCTGGTGGTCCATCGTTGCAGAATGTCGCGATTGGTGTTCAGTCCGCGGTCGTAGTTGGCTGGCGAATAGCTGGGTTGTACACGCACCTTCATGCCCAGATTGAAAATGAAGTTAACGCCAAGTTGCCAATCTTTATAGTCGAAGGTGTTAATAAATCCACCCGACACTTTGGGGTCGATGGTACCCATATACTGATATTGTGCACGTTGTTGTTCGGCGGTTAGCGTGCTAGCGCCGTGCGAATTGAGTTTGAGCAATTGTTGGGCGGTAACCTTTTGTCCGTCGTTGGTAAGGAAAAGCGGGTATCCATCGCTGTCGAGACCAGCCGTGCGGTAAGCAAAGATAGCGCCAACGGGATAGCCTTCGCGTCCAGGATAGGTGGAATTTTCGGCCACTGTCTCGCGCAACACGCGGTTAGAGTTGAAACCTAAGTTCAGGTTTGTGTGCCAAGTGAAATGTTTGGTGCGGATGTTGCGTGTAGTAAGTGCCACTTCAAGTCCCTCGTTCTGCATGCTGGCCCAGTTGATAATGGTTGAAGAGAAGCCCGTTTCAAGTGGAAGCATGCGTGTGCCGATGAGGTCGGTGCTCTTGCGATAGTAGTAATCGGCCGAGACATTAATGGCATTGTCTAGCAAACTCAAGTCGAGACCTAGGTTCACATTGCTGGTTTTCTCCCAACGCAAGTTAGGATTGGGGGCTGTTTCGGCCGTAATAACGGTCTCAACATTACCAGGTAGCACGGTGGTGCGATTAAAAGTGCCGATGAGATAAGGCGAAGTGTTCTTATCAATATTACCCTGCAAGCCATAAGAGAGGCGCAATGCAAGGTTGTCCATCCATTTAGCTGCACTAGAATTGCGCAAGAATGGTTCGTTAGACACACGCCAGAGTCCACTAACAGAGTAGAGAGGCAAGAAGCGATACTTCTTTGCTACACCAAAAACATCCGAACCATCCCAACGAACACTGGCACCTAGGGTGTAACGAGCCATCAAAGTGTACGACCCAGTGGCAAACCAAGACACGTAAGCATTTTCTTGGAAGGTTTCGCGATGTAAGGGATATTGGCGTCCGAGGTCTTCGGTGGGGAAAGAACTGGTTGAGTGGTAAGTGTTCTAGCATCGTAACCATAGGCCGCAGAGTAAAGCGAAGAGCTTTTAAGTCGGCGTACTTCGGTTCCTGCCATCACCTCAAGGTCGTGCACTTTATTAAAACGGTGTGCGTATTCGGCCATTGCCTTCCAGGTCCATTGACTGCTGTGCGCCTCGGTTTGTTTGTGCATACCTCCCGTAGGCAAGAATGTTCGCTTGCCATCAGGATAAGTATAGGTGGCAAAGAGTTTTTCTTTGCGCATGGCGTAGGTGTTTTCGCCAGCATAACGGTCGAGCGAATAGCCGTCTTGTTGGTAGCCAAACTGTGTGGTAAGCTTAAGACTGCTGCTGAGTTTTAGTTCGGCATCGAGGATGAGCATCAACGAATGGTCGGTGCGGTTGTTAGAAGTGTTGGCTCGTTCTTCAAAGATATTGAAGTCGAGCGACGAGTCTTCGCGTCCTTGAATATTGGTGTCGTAACGATAGCTACCATCAGCGGCGAAGGGTTCGAAATAGGGATTGGCTAGGCGCGAATAGTAAACGGGGTTGGTAAATCCGTTGGTATCGGTGAGATAGCTACGTTGTTTGCGACGATTGGCAAACATCGAGGCTCCCAGTTTGAGCATTTTGTTTACGCGATAGTTGGTTTTAAGCGTAACGTTAAATCTAGAGTTGCTCACTCCGCGCACCGTTCCCATCTCGTCGTAATAGCCCAACGAGGTGTAATAGTCGGCGCGTTCGCTACCACCAGCTAGGCTAATGTTGTGCTCTTGATTGATAACGGGTCGGAAAAGAATTTCGTTCCAATTGGTGTTGATGCTGCGAAGGGCATTGATTTGGTTTTGAGCATCAGCGCTAAGTGCGCTAAATCCGCCAGCTTTGTATGCAGCAGTTTCGCCCAAAGCATTGAGAATTTGTGCCACCCCACCCTTTCCTTCGCGATAAGTATAGCTGCCTTTCAACAGTTCGAGTTCAAGGTTTACCTTTTCGTCTGCCGTTAGCATATTGAGTCTAGACAGGTTGGTGCGAGGCGAATAAGTGAGTTTAGCCGAATAGGTAACGGCAGGTTGTCCTTCGCGTCCGCGCTTAGTGGTAATAACAATCACACCATTAGCTGCGCGAGCGCCATAGATAGCCGTTGCAGCGGCATCTTTAAGCACTGTGATATTGTCGATGTCGGCAGGGTTGATGCCCGCAATTGAGGTTTGATAAATATTATCGATGTCTTTTAGGTCGTCCATACTGGGTATGTCTGTGCCTTCAAGAGGCATGCCATCGAGCACCCAAAGGGGTTCTTGCGAACCGTTTAGCGAGGCCGTTCCACGGATTCTAATCTTCACTGGAGCACCAGGTGCGCCCGAAGAAGCAACTGCTGCGAGTCCGGCAATCTGTCCCGATAAAGCTTGGTCGATGCTTTTCACGGCACCAACCTTCTCGGTTGAGATGTCTACCTTGGTCACAGCGGCAGTGAGTTTGCGGCGGTCTATCTTCTGATACCCCGTCACTACCACCTCGTTTACCGTTCGAGTATTGGGTTTTAGTTGTATGTTATAATGGGTTTGTCCATCAACTAGGCGCACTTCCTCGGTTTGATAACCCAGATAACGCACGGTAAAACTGGTGACTTTAGCACCCACTTCCAGTTTGAAACGCCCTTCATAGTCGGTTACTGCTCCTGCTTGTGCCTTCGAACCGGGCACAGACACAGACACAGTTGCACCAGGCAGCGGGTCGTTATTCGAATCGGCTTCTACCACCACGCCCGTTATGACGCGCTGTGCCCATGCGCTAGGCGCAAGAACAAGAAGCAGAAGGATGATTAGTTGTCTCATATCGTTTATGAAATTTATTTATATAAGGTGTTAGGATGGAGAAATAATCCCCTGCTTAGCACGCTTTGGGATGGCATTCTGCATGGCATTGTAGCCAATACGATGAATGCATGGCAGCCAAATGATGCTTTTGCACGACCTAAAAATTCGTTTTGGGAGTTGAACTAAGGGCCCATACCCACTTAAGTTGCGCTCTAATGCGCAAAATGCTGGGCATAACCCACGATGAAACATTGTGTTTGCTTAGTTTTACACGCGCATCCCACTTCCCTCGTGGTTTATTTAGATAGACCCAATGCTGTTTGTATGCGCAACGCAACGTCTTCGTAATGCAGACGAGCAGCAGTATTGGCCGAACCCATTCGCGCCTTCATCAACTAAGAATACGCAACAATTCGCCACGTTTAACACTGATGGCATCGCTCACACGTGTGGCCTGACTACCTGTTAACTCGATAATGCGCGGTGCACTACTTAGATGTTGTGGGCACCCCATTGAGCAAGTCTCGCTTGTGGCATTGATATAGCGTTGTGTGCGGTTGTTAAGTTTCTTATTAATCTTCACTCCTTCTTGCTCGGCAGCAGCCGTTATCAGTGCGTCTACAAAGTTTTTTTCTGCAAGCTTCGTTCGGCAATATCGGGGTTACGCCCAGCAATGGTGGTACTAAAGATGTGGTTGTGCAATTTATCAATCAGGTCGATAGCAGTGAATGCGCGTGTAGAGCCGTTTTGTTTCTCGTTTTTCGAGCATTCGCACCAGTCGTTCGTTGTCTAGCAAATCCCATAGAACGTAGCTTTGCTGGTTGGTAAGCGAATAGGTGGGCGACATCTCTTGCACGCCCACTGGTGTGCGACGATTGATATAAGTGTATTGTGTAAGGGGCGTGGAGAAAAGCCAAGGTTGCGGACTTAACACCTCGTCGAGCAAAAATTGCACGGCTCGTTGTTGGCGTTCGCGTGGCACAAAGCTGAATGTTCGTTTGCCATCGCCCACGAAAGTGTTCTCCAAATACATGCCACCTACATTGGCCAACACGTGATAAGCGTAAAGACTCCATTGAAAAATGATACCAGCATAAAAGCGCGAAGCATCTTCGTAGGTTTGTCCTGGTTGGCCTGTGGTGGTCCATTTCACGATATTGGGTACAATTCTCTTTAAGTTGGCGATGCCATAGCTAGCCGATTTCATGGCATCGTCGCCCAAATCCTCGCTCAAAGCACGAGGATCGATGGCTGTGCGTTGGTTTTGTGCCTCGCTATAACAATACTCTTTGCCTTGATGTTTCTGTAAAAAATCGAAGAGTTGTTGTTCTGCTTGTCGTTCATTGGGGAACCAGCGATAGCCCCATTCGATAGCCATAAGGTCGTAAGGACCAATGGCTGGCGTGGTAACCCTTACACCATCACCAGGTTGAGCCACATAATTAAAGCGGGCATAGTCCATTATAGAAGCCGAAGTGCCCCCCATCCTACTGGTGAAATGTGGCGAACGCAGCGAGTCGGTTGGATAAGCGTCTGAAGCGCGCATGTTATGGCGCAGTCCGAGCGAGTGTCCCACTTCGTGACAAGCCACAAAACGAGCAGCAGCACCAATAAGACTATCGGGCATAACGGGCTGACGGGCTGCAGCATCGTAGGCCGAAGTCTGCACCATTAGCCACTCTTTGAGCAGCGAACGCACATTATGCCACCATATTACATCGGCTTTAAGGATTTCTCCAGTGCGTGGGTCGATAACCGAAGGGCCCATTGCGTTGGCTTTTTCGGATGCATCGTAGGTAATAACCGAATACTTTGCATCGTCGCCTTCGGCTGCCATGCTGTCGGTATAGGTCTCAACGCGAACGGCATTCTTAAATCCAGCCCGTTCGAAAGCCTTGTTCCAATCTAGTATTCCTCGTTCGATATAGGGTCGTAGATTACGCGGAACGGTGCGGTCTATATAAAAAGTGATGGGTTTTATCGGCTCAACCAATTGGCCACGCATATAAGCGGCGGTGTCTTTGGGTTCTAATCGCCAGCGCGTAATGTAGTTTCGTGTTGTCACTTCGGGCTGATAGTCGCCATATTGTAGGCGAGGCGTGGTGAAATATCCCACACGTTGGCTCTCAACTCTACCAGGCATGGCCTTTTCGGGCAGCAAGATAAGCGACGAACTCACCACAACGGTGATGTTGGTTTTGCTTTTTCCCTCGTGCACCACGGTGGTTAGCTCGGACATTGCGGCCACATTTCCATCGTAAGATCTCATCTCGAGGATGCGCGAGAGTTCGCTATTGGCGCTCGTTCCGAGATTAATGAGGTTGAAAACATCATTCAAACTATTGTCTCGACCATTGAAAGGTCGGTTACTTTTACCACCACCGATGCCGAATCTTTACTCACTGCCTCTACTTTTAGACTGGCAATAAGGGGATTGATGTAGTTTTCTTGCACCGAAAGTGCCATGGCATGACCAGCTAACACTTCGGGAGTGGCGCGTTGTTCGCGAATGAGGATACGCCCAAGTTGGCGTTCCCACTCAAACACGATGGTCTTATTCTCGTAATTTATGCCTTTATTTACACCGGCTTCATTGAGTTCTGCAGGAACTTGCAACAGCTTATTCGATACCAACACTTGTCTACCCAACAGTTGTTTGGGTATTTCGAGGTAATAATCTTTGTCTTTTTTCAAAACGTTCATCACCCCACACAATGCTAGGGTGTCGCGTTGGGTGAGCTGTTGATAAGCAGAAGGAGGCGGAACTTCTTTCTTTTTCTTGCGCGAAAACCACGATTGTTCGTATAAATTGAACGTGCTCGACAAGGCTGGAAAGGAAAAGCCTACTGCCATAAATGCAAATAAAAGCGCTACTTTATTCTTCATTTTTATAATAACAGTTATTGCTGTTCTTACGATAGCTGCCAAACAAACTGGCAGAAACGTTAATTCATAAGGTGCAAAAGTAATAAAAAGTTAGCAAAAAATAACAACAAACCTCGCAAAAGTAAGGTTTTAACCGAAATTTTGTAACTTCTAGTAACACAAATGCGCATTAAGAACTAGCTATTTGTTTTTGTAGAGGCTAGTACGACAACAGCACACGCCGGTTGCTGTATGCAATTATAGACAAAAAGCAAACCGACAACAGATACAGGTGAAGCAAACAACACCTTAAAAGCTGACTATTGGCGAAACTTTATCTAACTCGCACTGCCTTGATTCTAATGTATTGAGCTACACATGAGGCTCACGCTACACAGGCCAACATGCATTGAAGCATATACTCACTGGCATGGAAGATGGTGCTTACAGCAAATCTTGAGCACATTAGCTTGAAAAGCTCGGTCATTTTATCAACCTTTACCCTACCAACTCGCTGCAACAACTATCCCAATGCCTTTTAGTGAGAATTGCACACTCGGCAAAGTTAAATAAAAATCATGAAAAACGCATCACACATAATCGTCTTTATTTTACATCTTAATTAAATTTAAATAAGAAAACACCTTACACAAAGTATAATAAACCAGCCATAACAGACAATTATTGTTAAATAATCAAGGCTTCAGAGCAAACTTCTTTTAATATAGATACAAAATAACTACATTTGCTCATTACTAATCCAAGGTAGTAAATTATCTGAAAAAATTGACCAAATAGGAAGTAAGAGGAGACGAGTTACGAGTGAACAAGTGAACGAGCTATAAGTGAACGAGTGAACAAACAACGATCTGATAAGTAGACGAGCGAACATATTAACAGCATCTATTACGAATAGCTGCGTTAACTGCGAAACAAGTGAACGAGACTTCTAACAAACAAAATGCGTGTGCCCAATAAAAACTTGCCATACACATTGTAATAACTCCCTAAAAGATGTGCCACAGCGATGCACAAACTATGCGATGCGCCTGCAGAACACGGCTTGCCAACCGCCGATTATGGCTCCACGCCAATTGAAACATTCGCCATTGCGCTGAAACAGTAAAGCCTTGGCGTTAAATACATAAATATAAAACAAGCAGAAAGACGCCTTAACCCAACAGCGTTTTACTGAAAAACTATTGCAACCCTTTAAATAGATAAAATCAATTTCGATGTAATGCTTATGAACAAAAACTACTTATGTGTTTGCTCACACTCTTGCTGTGCGTAAGTGCGGCTGTGGCACAAACCAAAATCACGGGAACGGTGGTGTCGTTTGGCGACAACGAACCCGTTATTGGTGCTACTATCACAGTGGTGGGCACTAAGACGGCAGCCGTTACCGACATTGACGGACACTTCTCTCTTACCACCGACGTGCACAATCCGCAGATTACGGTGAGCTATATTGGTATGGTGGCCCAAACTTTAAAGGCTTCTACCAACATGAAAGTGGAACTTAAGGCCAATGCGCAGGTTCTTAACGAAGTGGTGGTAACGGGTCTTACACGAACAGACCGACGCCTTTTTACTGGTGCTACAGACAAGGTGGATGCCGAAAAAGCACGACTTAGCGGTGTGGCCGACATCAGTAGATCGCTCGAAGGGCAAGCTGCGGGCGTGTCGGTACAAAATGTTAGCGGCACATTTGGTACTGCTCCCAAAATTCGCGTTCGTGGAGCTACCTCCATTTACGGTAGTAGCAAACCTCTTTGGGTGGTAGATGGCGTGATTATGGAAGATGCTGCCAACGTGGGTGCCGACGATTTGGCTTCGGGAAACCCTGAAACGCTCATCTCATCGGCCATCGCCGGACTTAATGCCGACGACATCGAGAGTTTCCAAATACTGAAAGACGGCTCGGCTACCTCTATTTATGGCGCGCGAGCTATGGCTGGCGTTATCGTGGTTACTACCAAAAAAGGTAAGCAAGGACAAGCACACCTAAGCTATACGGGGGAGTTTACCTCTCGCTTGGTGCCTTCTTACAGCAACTTCGACATCCTTGACTCTAAAGAACAAATGGGTATTTACAGGGAATTGGCCGATAAAGGTTGGCTCAACTTCTCGGAAGTGCTTAACGGAAGCGAATATGGTGTGTACGGAAAAATGTACGAACTACTTAATAAGTATAACAAAACCACCGGTAGGTTTGCACTAGACAACACCACTGAAGCTAAAAACCGCTACTTGCAAGCCGCCGAATTTAGAAATACTAACTGGTTCGACCAACTGTTTTCGTCGAACATCATGCAAAACCACTCTATTAGTTTGAGCGGCGGAACGCAAACTTCTAATTACTATGCTTCGTTAAGTGCGATGATTGATCCAGGGTGGTACAAACAAAGTAACGTTAACCGCTACACCATTAACCTAAACCTAACACAGCATCTAACCGATAATCTCTCGCTTTACCTTATTGGTGGCGCAGCCTATCGCAAGCAGCGCGCACCCGGAACGCTAGGTCAAGACGTTGACGTTGTGGGCGGAGAGGTGAAGCGCGACTTCGACATCAACCCCTATTCTTATGCAAGTAACACTTCTAGAGTGCTCGACCCCAACGAATATTACTTGGCAAACTTCGCTCCGTTTAACATCTTCAACGAGTTAAACAACAACTATATCGACTTGAATGTAATTGATGCTAAGTTTCAATTAGAACTGAAATACAAACCCATAAAGGGACTGGAACTATCGGCTTTGGGTGCATTTAAGTACATGACTTCTACGCAAGAGCACAATGTAAAGGACAATTCTAATCAAGCTCTTGCCTATCGTGCCATGTCTAACGGCATCATTCGCGAAGCCAATAAGTACCTTTATACCGACCCCCCTCTAATCCCTATGTGCTTCCCATGCCGGTGCTTCCCTATGGCGGATTGTACCATAAAGGCGATAATAGGATGACTGATTTCGACATCCGCACCACAGCAAACTATAATCATACCTTTGCAGAGAAGCACATCATGAACCTCTTTGCAGGTATGGAAATTAAGAGTATCGAACGTCAGCGCAACACTTTCGAGGGCACAGGACTGCGTTACGATGCCGGACAAGTGCCTTTCTACATCTACCAATATTTTAAACAAGCGGTAGAAGCAGGCAACACCTATTATATGATTACGCCTACCAACTCTAGAAGTGTGGCCTTCTACGGCAACGCCACTTATAGTTATAAGGGCCGTTACGTTTAATGGCACGCTGAGATATGAAGGTTCTAACCAGATGGGGCGCGACTCTAACGCCCGATGGATGCCCACATGGAACGTATCGGGCGCTTGGAACATGCACGAAGAGGAATGGTTCAACCGCCTTTCGCCTCTTTCACGGCTCACCTTGCGCGCTTCGTACAGCCTTACGGGTACGCCTCCCGATGCGTCTTACGCCAATTCCACGGCCATCATCAAGGCGTCTAACCCCTTCAGACTGTTTGCCGAAGACCAAGAACCCCAACTCGAAATCTACGAATTGGCTAATGCCAACCTCACCTACGAAAAGAAAAACGAACTGAACTTGGGCTTCGATGCATCGCTTTGGAACAACCGACTGGGCATTACCTTCGATTATTACACCCGTAGAAACTTCGATGAGATTGGTCCGATGGTGTCTCCTGGACTGGGCGGACAAATCATACGCGCTGCCAACGTGGCCGAAATGAACTCGAATGGTGTGGAATTGAGCATCTCCTCGGTAAATACGAAAACCAAAAACTTTTCGTGGACAACAAACTTTATCTATGCCTACGCCAACACCAATATTACAAAACTCTTCAACCAAGGCAATGTTATGAGTCTGGTTAGCGGCAGTGGATTTGCCAAAAAGGGCTATCCCGCTCGCTCGTTGTTCTCTATCCCCTTTATTGGAATCAACAACGAGGGCATACCCATGGTGCTCAACGAAAAGGGAATGATAACCTCCGACGACATCAATTTCCAAGAAAGAACGCTCACCGACTTCCTAAAATACGAAGGTTCAACCGATCCTCTCCACACAGGCTCTATCGGTAACGTATTCACTTACCGCGGTTTCAGACTCAATGTGTTTGTTACTTACGCCTTCGGCAATGTTGTACGCCTCGATCCTAAGTTCCGTGCACGCTATAACGACCTGGTTTCGATGACCAACACCTTTAAAAATAGATGGACAAAAGCCGGAGAAGAGACCCAAACGAACGTCCCTGGCATTCTCTCAAAGGCACAATATATGGCCAACACTAGCCTCAGACTGGGCTATAACGCCTACAACTACACCAACCTGCGTATTGCTAAAGGCGACTTCGTACGCCTTAAAGAGGTGTCGTTGGGCTATGATATGCCCGCTAAATGGTTCCAAAAGGCCGTAGTAAAAAACATGTCGCTCAAGCTGCAAGCCACCAATCTCTTCTTGCTTTATGCCGATAAGCGACTTAATGGCCAAGACCCCGAATTTTATAACGTTGGTGGTGTGGCCTCGCCTATGCCCAAACAATTCACTCTTACAGTTAAACTCGGACTTTAAAAGCTATGAATATAATTCGCAATAAATATATAGCTGCCCTGCCACTAGCTGTGGCTTCGCTTGCTTTTTGGCTTCGTGCAACGACTTCTTAAACAAGTATCCTGATAGTCGCATGGACCTAAAAACCTCTTCTGAGGTTAGCCAATTACTGGTTAGCGCTTATCCCGCGGCACACCCTGCTTACCTAACCGAGATGTATTCTGACAACACCGACGAACAAATGCACAGCACTTGGAGCGCGTTCGACAGGTTTCAGGAGCAGGCTTATCAATGGAAAGACATCGACGAGGTGCGCAATGCCGAAACGCCTTACCAACTATGGGAGGCACATTACACGGCGGTGGCTACCGCCAACGAGGCTATCGCGCACATCAATAGCGTGAACAACGCGCACGATTACGACGCTCAACTGGGCGAAGCTCTCCTTTGTAGGGCCTTCGCCATGTTCCAATTGTCTACCGTTTTTTGCCAAGCCTACGACAAAACTACAGCACAAAACAACTTGGGACTGGCCTACCCCACCGAACCCGAGAAGGTGGTGGGACGACTCATTGAACGCGGCACCCTGGCACAACTCTACAACAACATCGAAAAAGACTTGCTGCAAGGTCTCGAATTGGTTGGCACTAAGTACGCTCGACCTAAGTTCCATTTCACCAAACAGGCTGCCTATGCCTTCGCAACACGCTTCTATCTCTATGCACAACAATATGATAAGGCGGTGAAATACGCCGACTTGGTGCTGGGCGAACAACCCACCGACGTGCTAAGAAACTGGACCGAATGGAAACCGTCTTGGCCCAAGCGGAAACGTTCAGCCCAATGCTTTTGTGATGGCTAGCAACAATGCCAACATCCTGTTACTGCCCGTACCCTCCGAATGGGGCGTGATTAGCATACCCGTACTTTTGGGTAGTAAGTATGCACACGGACAACTGCTTAGCAAAACAGAAACTTTGCAGGCTGCTGGCCCCTGGGGCGACAGCGGAAACGAAATGCTTTATAGTGTTACTTACAACAACGGCGTGTCTAAATACGCGCTGCGCAAAATTCCTTATGTTCCCCGTGTGCTAGATGTGTCGGCTGGTATTGGCATCCCTTACAGCGAGTTTGCTGTGTTTAACACGGATGCCACGCTGCTTGAACGTGCCGAAGCCTACGCCCTTTCTGGCCAATACGATAAGGCCGTGAACGACATCAATGCCGAACTGTCGGTGTTTACCAAGAAAAAAACGCAATTAACACTCGACGAAATTGTTGACTTCTATGGGTCACTGGCTTATTACACACCCACAAAACCCACGCCTAAAAAAGCGCTAAACCCGCTCTTCACTATCGAAAGAACCACGCAAGAACCGCTCTTGCAATGCATCTTGCAGCTGCGTCGACTGCTTACTATGCACGAAGGTTTTCGATTGCAAGACGTGAAACGATATGGCATTACCATGTATCGCAGACAGGTAGACGTGCAATCGAATGTTACTGCCGTTACCGACTCGATGAAAACTGGCGACCCACGATTGGCCATACAACTGCCCCAAGACGTTATATCGGCTGGAGTAACGCCCAATCCACGTAACAAATAAACAGCATAAACTCATGAAAAAGTATTTATATCTGGCCGTTATCGCCCTTGCTTGCAGTGGCGCACTCGTGTCTTCGTGCAACGATGACAAACTAACCGGCGACTCCATATTTACGACAAAGGAGCAAAAACGAAATCCTTTCGACCAATGGCTGTACAAAAACTACACCATGCCATACAATGTCGACTTTCAATATCGCCTCAAAACTGAAGAGACCGATAAATCGTATAACTTTGTTCCTGCCGATTCGGCTAAGGCTGCTAAGCTGGCTATCATCACCAAGTTTATGTGGTTCGACCCCTATGCCCAAATCGTTGGCCTCGATTTTATTAAAGAAAACGCTCCACGCATCATTATCACCGTGGGCATTCCGGGTTATACCCGACATAATAGCGAGGTGCTGGGTAGTGCCGAAGGTGGTTATAAGGTGACACTTACCAAGGTTAACGCTCTTACTGCCGATGTGCTGAAAGATTATAGCAGCATGACCACCTTCTATTTTCACACCATGCACCACGAGTTTATGCACATCTTGAACCAAAAGAAACCCTACGACGAGTCGTACGACAATATTTCGCGTGCAGATTATCTCAGCGGTAACTGGACCAGCTGGTCTGATAGGCAGGCGCAAAAGCAGGGTTTCGTTTCGGCCTACTCAATGGAAAACCCTGCCGAAGACTTTGCCGAAATGTACGCCAAGTATGTTACGAGAACGCCACAAGAATGGAACGACATCCTTACCGTTGCCGGAACAAAGGGCAAAAGCATCATCAACAGAAAGCTCAAAATGGTGCGCGATTACATGAAAACGGCCTGGGATGCTGATATCGACTTGCTACGCAACGACATTCTACGAAGGGGAGGCAAAATCGAAACACTCAACCTTGAGAGCTTTGAATAACAAACGCGCACTGATGCACATTAACAACATTAATGAAGTAAATGAATAAGCAAATGAAAAAAGCATATTTCCTATTCTTCGCTGTGGTGATGGCACTTGCCATGCAATCGTGTTTGCACGACAACGACACCACTTTCGACTTGCCTGCTGCACAACGAATAGACAAAAGTGTTGAGGATTACACCCAAATTCTTGAGTCGGCCGACAACGGATGGGTGCTGCAATACTATGCAGGTAAAAACTATAGCTATGGCGGATACACGCTGTTGCTAAAGTTTAAAAACGGACATGTAACTGCAATGGGCGACGTATTAGACCCCGAAGAACAAGCAACATCTGAATATGCCGTGGTAAAAGACCAAGGACCGATGCTCTCGTTCAACGTCTACAACAAAGTTATTCACCCTCTTGCTGAACCTTGGTTGGGAAATCCCGACGGCGTTCAAGGCGACTACGAGTTTTCTATTCTTAACGCTAACGCCGATAGTGTGGTGCTGCAAGGCCGCAAATGGAAAAACAAAATGGTGCTTACGCCCATGCCTAAAGAGGCTAGTTGGGAGGAATATATGTTGGGAATTATCAATGTTAAGGCTGGCATGGAGGTTACAACCTACAACGTGATACAAGGAAACGACACCCTTACACAAGCCTCTTTCGACCCTTCAATTAGGCGACTTACCCTTAAACTGGGACAAACCACATGGGATGTGCCCTATTGCACCACTGCCACAGGCATCGTTTTGGGTCAACCCATCACCATCGGCAACAAGCAATACAGTAACTTTGTATGGGACGAAAACGAAAAATCGCTTACCAATAACAACCTCAAATTAGTGCAATTTGTGCCTAAGAGCCATAAATCACTAGACTTCTGGGTGGGCGAATGGACACTCAAAACGAGCATTAGAAGACGCATAACGCTCACGCTGGAACAAGGCTCGGCGCAAACACACTCAATGGTAAGCTGCATATAAACAACGTTACCTACGAGTTACAGCTTACTTACGACCCTGCCACTGGACGCATTGAACTGCCCGGACAGCCCGTTATCGACCCAACCTACAAATATCCTGCTGGTATTGTACTCATACCTGCATCGCAACAAGAGAACAAACTCTTTGGTGAGGGCAAGGGAAGCATGTATTTTACCTGGAACGAAGACACCGAACGCGCCGATGCTGAAGACAGCGGACAGATTTCGGGACACGCTGTTGACTCGTTCTTTGGTGTTGCTTACGGCGAAGACTTGCAACCCATCCTTAACGCTGAAGGCGGATATGTCTTTGCCTTTACGCTCCCTAAAATTCAATACATGACGAAAACGAAATGATAACAACTATGAACAAGTGCATATCTATGATAATGATGGTGACTGCCATCATCCTTGCTGCGGCTTGTAGCAGCGATAAAGAATTGCCCCAATATGCTAGCGGACTTGATGTGGTTAGGGCTCAAACGGCCTTTGGCGTGGTGGGTGGCACACAAGAGGTAATCATGGCCTCTCAGCCTGCTATGGCTTATGCGCAAGATGCATGGCTTAAAGTAACAACTAAGGCCGAAACCATCTTGCTCACTGCCGAGACCAACACCAACCCTCAATCGAGAAACACCCTGCTGGTGGTGAAAAATCAACAAGGCGACTCCATACTTATCAACGTGCAACAAGAGGGCATCTCCTTTGGTTTGCCCACTGGAGAGGATATCTATACGGGCGACGAACCCATCGAGAAAAAGTTCATTGCCTTATCTAATGTAGCTGTTGACTACAGCACCACTGGTAATTGGATTACTGTTGAACAAAAAGGCGAGGTTATTACCGTTAAAGTTGCCGAAAACAAAACAGGTAAACCACGTGTGGGATGGGTGATGGCAAAGGCTGTTGGCCTTACCGACTCGCTCAAAGTGGTGCAAGCGTCGCTGGCTGATGTTGAAGGCGAATATCTACAAACGGCCATGATGAGAAAGCCCGATAGAAACTTAGAGGAGAGAACCTCTGATGTGCGAATCGTGGCTACTAGCAAAACCACAGCTAACTTCATCGTAGACAACCAATATGTTTGGCCCGTTACGTTCACGCCTGGTAAAGGTTTTGACATGAAAAACGGTAAGATTGTTGGCAAAAATGAGGTTCAGACTGGCGTATTCGAATATCTCATCACGGTGATTGTGGCCGACGACTTTAGAAAGGGACACGAAACGGCTATTAACGGAACACAAGAAAGTGTGTTACTGGCCATCAACGACAAGGGCGAACTGGTGTTTAAAGAGGCGCAGAAAATTGCTTCTGAACAAACGTTCTCTTCGTATGGATGGAACCGTTACTCGGACACGAAACCTGTTTTGGGTGCTTTTCGTGGCATTGGCGAGGTGTTTGTACAACCCAAACTTACTCGCAAACCTTAGTGGCTGTTTAGCTTTTTCACTGGCAGCTACCTAACTTTGTTGGCGCGCATGGCAAGTTTCTGGTTTATATAGCCACTTGTCTTGCGCGCCTTTTATTGTGCCGTTATCGGTCGAGGGGGCATGCTACATGCTCACGGGGAGGGCGACGGATGTTTTTATAACCTCAATTGGTTGTTATAGCGTTTATGTCATGTTGTTTATTGTTTGCATTTTTCCTGTACATCGCTAATTGGTTTATAGGTATCTAGCTTGTATTATTCTCATGGGATAGCCCATTACGTTTTCAAGAAAACACAGGCAAGATACACAACAATACATATAATCAAAACAGCTCTAACAAGTGATTTGGTCTTTGCATTTGTTTTAGAAACGCAATTGAGCACTCGTTTTGTTAATTTTGGTATTATTATTTTACAAAACACACACATCCTCACCTCACCTTCTAGCAAAAACAGATGCTCTAAAACATATATTTTGCCCCGTTTTTCAGCTTTCTCAATTTATTTCCGCTTCATTTTTCGACCGCATTTCAGCATTTAGCAACGTTTTGTGTTTCTAGATGGAGAAATTCGCCCAATTTTTCACTGCCCCAAAACCTGCATTTAGTAGCTAAAAACTAGTTTTTTAAGCTTGTTTTCACCTGTAAGAAGCCTAATTTGATGGTTCTTGGCAGACTGTATATGCAAGCTTAGCATGCAAAAAGATGCATTCAGTCCTGTATTTTGCTATGTTTTGAACTGCGTTTTGTTGCAGTTAGCCTCGCATTTTGCAGCAGTTAGCCTTGCGTTTTGCAGCAGTTAACCCTGCGTTTTGCAGCAAAACGCAAGGCTATTTGCTGCAAATTACCCCTTTTTAGCGTAGAAACAGCAATTTATTGCAAGAAAATACATTTCATCAGCATTCAAGAGTGCTGCAATTTTGATGGCGAGAAGCTTCCACGAGAATTGAATATTTGGCAACGAGTGGGAAGTTGCTGAAGAAAAAAGCACTCACAATGTTAAAATTCGTACCAAATATTTTACACAAAACAGATACAGTACAAATTAAATCTCAAACAACCCGTGGAGAAACAAACAGGGGTAAACAAGCAAACGAAAGTGAAACACAAAGCTGTGCTATCGGCTTAAAACCATTGCTAAGCAGCAAACAAGGAAGATTAAGCCCAAATCCGTGGTTAGTGGCGTTTTGTTTTTATGGATTGTTGTGCACAGGGGCTGTGTTTCACTTGAAGACGTAGTACACAGGCCTTCAAGAATAAGAGGTGCAAGTGGCCGACCAACAAACGAAAGAGCGAATGGAAGCAAGGAAAACAATAAAAAACAGGTGAGAAGCGGTATAACAACCAAATGAGATTAAAGCTAGTGCACTTCTCTACCAAGGAGGAAAAACAAACAACCATTGGCATTCCTCGCATCTTCACGATGCAACAGACACCAATGGTTATTTAAACATAAAGTTAAGAACCATCACAAAACCAAATCCTTAAGGGGATAAGGCCATCAATGAAGGTTCATGCAGTTTGAAAAAGTTGAGATTTGAAGATAAATTAGCAGTTTAACATAAGGGTTTCCCTTTTATGTTCCTGCCATTGTCACGCCACGTTTTAGTGGTTTTATTGCAGTAAGGCTCATTGCATTAGTCGAAAAAAGAAAAGCCACGACACTATTAGCAACAGCCTACACTTACAACCTTAGACAAGGCAGGCATATTTTAGAAATCTATAATAAGGGGAGCTGTTTAATCGCTCCTCTATAGTTTCCATAAACATGTACATCACCACTCTTACGAGTCTGATACAGATTATACACCAAACTAATTTGGCCATCGGCAAGGCTATTTACAGTGATATAGCTGCCTGTAGCCAAGGTTTGTAATTTGCCATCAACGCTGAGATCGTTGCTTTTGAAACTCCATGCACCTAGTTCAGATGCAGCAAGAGACTGGCCCACTTTGCTCTTGGGATAGACAAAAGTAACGTTGTTGTTTCCAGAATTGGTGTAAAGGCTTATTTTATAGCTATCACCAGTATCTGAAAAGAAAGCATTATTAATCTCAAACGTACCCGAAGTATTGGTTATTGTATTGAGCTGTTGGTTTTCGTCGTCATTGTTTTTGCTGCTGCAAGCCACAAACATTGCACTAAATGCAACAACCATTACGGCCAGCAAAGAGAATAATTTGAAATTCTTCATCATCCTATTTATTATTTTTGCGTGCAAAGATAAGTAAAACTAAGGGTTTTCGTAGCAAAATGGTAGCAAATATAAGCTAATCTATCATTCTTTAACGTTTGTAAATCTTGCAAAATAATGAATAACGAGTCCTTGTTAATGTCAATTGGATGTATATTTAAGGGAGGCATTAAGTGATGCGAAAGAAATAAAAAACGTGCTGACACTTTGGAGTTTTCAAAGATATTTCATAAGTTTGCAAACTTAAAGAGAGTGTTTGCCAAGCATTAGCGCCACGCACTTAGGTATTTACACTGTTAAATTTCAGCGTGATACAAAATAAAACAAGGCATCATGCCACTATCTGGCTAAGAATAAAGATGCCGCAGAATGCATAAAACGAAATTAGGCTATACCGCTTTGCCCAACACAGAGAACAGCATAGCACTTATAAAAAAGAACAAAAGACCAACGGAAGATAGGCAAAGCCAGCGTAAACACGCTTATGGCAGAGATAGTGAGATGCCACAACAACTAGATAATAGAATTATGAGCAAACAAAAAAGATATATATTGCAAGAAAACGACTTGCCCAAGCAATGGTACAACATTCTGGCAGATATGCCCAACAAACCATTGCCCCCACTAAATCCAGCCACAAAAAGCCGGTTAGCGTAGACGACCTTGCTCACATCTTTGCCAAAGCATGTGCTGAACAAGAACTTGACACCCAGAATGCATGGATAGACATCCCCGAAGAGGTGCAAGAGAAGTACAAATACTATCGTTCTACACCGCTTGTAAGAGCTTATGCCTTGGAAGAGGCGCTGCAAACTCCTGCACACATATATTTTAAAAATGAGAGTGTGAACCCGCTTGGCTCGCATAAAGTAAACTCGGCATTACCCCAATGCTACTATTGCAAGCAAGAAGGCGTAACCAATGTCACCACTGAGACAGGCGCGGGCCAATGGGGTGCAGCGCTTAGTTATGCTGCTAGCGTTTACGGATTATCCGCAGCAGTGTATCAAGTGAAGATTTCGATGCAACAAAAGCCTTATCGTTCGTTGGTGATGCGCACGTTTGGTGCTGCAGTTACTGGCTCGCCGTCGATGTCTACTAGGGCTGGTAAAAACATTATCACACGAGACCCCATGCACCAAGGTTCGCTTGGCACGGCCATTAGTGAGGCTGTGGAACTGGCAACCACCACACCAAACTGCAAATACACGCTAGGGTCGGTGCTAAATCATGTTACACTGCACCAAACAGTGATAGGATTGGAGGCCGAAAAACAAATGGCGATGGCCGAAGAATATCCCGATGTGGTGATTGGATGTTTTGGAGGCGGTAGCAATTTTGGTGGTTTGGCTTTCCCCTTCATGCGTCATAACATCTTAAAGGGAAGAAAAACACAGTTTGTTGCTGCCGAACCCGACAGCTGCCCTAAACTAACTCGAGGCGAGTTTAGATACGACTTTGGCGATGAAGCTGGCTATACTCCATTGTTACCGATGTTTACACTGGGCCACGATTTTAAACCAGCGAACATCCACGCGGGTGGTTTGCGCTATCATGGCGCTGGCGTTATCGTGTCGCAACTCATTAAAGACGGACTGATGCGTGGCGAAGATATTCCCCAACTGGAGACTTTTGAGGCGGGAACACTCTTTGCTCGCACCGAAGGTATTATCCCCGCACCTGAAAGCAACCACGCCATCGCTGCCGTTATACGCGAAGCGAAACGCTGTAAGGAAAGCGGCGAGAAGCGTGTTATACTGTTCGCTCTGTCGGGACATGGATTAATGGACATGACTGCATACGACCAGTATCTCAATGGCGACTTGCATAACTACGCACTTTCGCAAGAAGACATCGCGCAAAGTCTAAAGGTGGTGCCCGAGATTTAATCTATCTTATAGGAGACTTGTGAACATTGAGCCACTCACCTCGCTAATGAGACCACGTGACTTATTTGTTTAACAAGTCTCTCTTTTTATAAATGTACGCGTTAACAAAGTGACCTGTTAACTAACAACCTAAAATGGGCTTAGCGACGAAGTAAAAACAACCATAAAACAAAAATACATGATGCTTAGTAATATTCTCACAGCACTAGTGGCCATCGAACATTTGTATATATTATATATGGAGATGTTTGCATGGGAAACACGCGGAAAAGGTTTCTTTAAATCGCTACCCGAACATTTATTTGGCCCAACAAAGGGCATGGCAGCCAACCAAGGATTGTATAACGGCTTTTTAAGTGCAGGACTTGTGTGGAGCTACTTTATCAACGATGACACATGGAGCAGCAATGTGCGACTGTTTTTCTTATCCTGCGTGTTTGTTGCAGGTCTCTATGGCGCTCTTACGGCATCGCGTAAGATTTTCTTTTTCCAAGCCCTACCGGCTTTTTGGCAGGTGTTGCCACAATGCTGTTTATATAAACAAACGCTTGGCTTGGAAAATTAGCTGTCCAAGCCAAGCGTTTGTTTTTATATTATTTACCAGATGTAACAATTTCGTCGAGTTTTTCGAGCAAAATAAGTGGATTTTTCTTAAAAGCCTTCAAGCTAAAATCTTTGCTATCGATGTACTCACACATCTGTGGGAAGCGCTCGAACATACGTTTCAAGTCGGCTTGCTTACCTATCACCGTTCCATCCATCGGAACATGGTAGGTAACGGCAATATCATCGCCATCTACCGAGTAGCTAAAAGGCAACGAACGTTCGGTATAACTACTCATAACACCCGTTACCACACGATTTGAAGCGGTAGAGATATAACCCGTAACCTTCTTTCCCTTGTATTCAACCAACCAGAAATAGCGCTTAGGCGAGGGTGTCATGCTCTTGGGCATAGTGAAAGACTTCACGGCATAAAGCGACTTATACTCCAGGCTTTCACCACTTACCTCGTTGGTAAGCTTAATTTCTTTAACGTCATCGGCATTGTAGCTGGTTCCTTCTTTGCTTTGAGGCGAAGTAGCGACAACAAAATCGGTTACATTCTTAACCATGTATGGCCCATAAGTTTCGCTCTTGTCTTTTACCAACCAGCCTTCAACCTTCTTGCCATCGTTTAAAATTAGTTCGCATTTAATGGTGCTCGCCTTCTTTGCCGAAGCAGTGAGGGCACACAATAACACGATTAGTAATGAAAGTAATAAACTTTTTCTCATACGTTTGATTGTCTTTAAAAGATTAAACAGATAGTTATTAACGCCACAAAGATAATCAAAAGTAAAGAAAAAAGAAGTATGAAATACTTTTTTTTTGGTATTACTTCATCACTTGTATGATAAGGTAGGTCATATAGGCCAGATAACACGATAATAATAATGCACCCTCTAAGCGCGAAATGGTGTACTTCGTGAACGAGAGAAGCCACATCAATACCATCGAGCCTAACAAAACAGTGAGGTCTACCGTGCCAATACCCTGAATATTCATGGGTGAGATAACGCCAGTAACGCCCAAAATAAACAAGATGTTAAACACGTTAGAACCAAGAACATTGCCAATAGCGATGCCACTATTGCCTTTACGAGCTGCCACAACGCTAGTGGCGAGTTCGGGAAGTGATGTTCCACCGGCAACAATAGTTAGGCCAATAATGGCATCGCTCACACCCATGGTCTTGGCAACAGTGGTTGCACCATCAACAAAGAGGTTGCTTCCAAACACCAAACAGAGCAACCCCACCAGCAGCCACATGGCAGCAACGAGGGGCTTCATGGGCTTTTTCTCCTCGGCTGTTGGTACATCACCCAACTTAGCGGTAAATAGCGTGTAGCCCATAAAAAAGAAAAACAGAATGAGAAGAAAGCCTGCATCCACCCTACTGATGTTGCCATCGAGGCAAAGCAGAAAAAGGGCGGCCGATGCGAGCACTGCAAAGGGAATGTCTTTGCGCACTGTGGTTTTCAAAATGGTGATGGGCAACACTAGAGCAGCCACTCCTACAATGAGCAATGTGTTGAAAATATTGCTACCAACAACGTTTCCAACAGCTAAATCGGGTGTTCCTTTGAGGGCCGAAACTAAGCTAACACAAAACTCAGGCATAGAGGTGCCCATGGCCACGATCGTTAATCCGATAACCATTTGCGACACTTTCATTCGCTCGGCCAGCGAAACGGCACCTTCTGTTAGGCGATCGGCTCCCCATAAAACAAGTACTACGCCTGCTAAGACAAAGAAAACGTTGAGCCAAATGTTATCCGAAAAACCGCCCATAGCGGCACAAAAAACATGAAACATGATGCGATGGAATTAATAATAAGTGGTGGATGTGTGTGGTTGGGCAATCATTACGCAAGTCTTTTGACAACAGAACATGAGGGATGATAAATATAAAACACACTAACGAGCAGACACATAGGGGGAAAAGCGGGTTAAAGTCTGCCCAAAGAAATAAATACGGATGCTTGCGTTAATGGTTTATGAGTTCTTGAGCCTGTAGGAACACACCTTGAAGCCCAAGAACCCATAAACAAAGTTCGTTATAAAGTTGATTTATTAATAACTTAATTATTCAGCAGCAGTCGTTTCGGTTTCTGCTTCTTCAGCATTTGGCGACTTCAGCACCGCTTCAAAATCCGTAATGCCATTCTTCACCAAAATGTCGTACCATTGAATAAGCTTACGGATGTCGCTATCGTGCACACGGTCGCGGTCGAATGCGGGTAGCACCTCACCAAAATAGTCGCGCAACTCGTTACTCGAAGCCTTTTTATAGTTTAGCGAGCAGGGTTTGAGTTGTTCTTTTTCGCCCAAGTTTTTAAGCACTTGCCACAAGGGTACATCCTCTGAATCGGTGTACATAGCTATGTCGGCTAGGCTTGTAACGCGGTCGGTGGCGAAAGCAGGCATACGCTTATGAGTTTCGTCGATAGCCTCAACGATGAGCGAAGCCTTACCACTAGAAACGAGTTTGTATAATCCGGGTTTTCCCGAGATAGAAAGAATTGTCTGTAACATGTTGTTTTACTGTTATGCTTTATTAGTTGTGTTAATATTTCGTTTAATTGTTGCCCAACGTCTTGCGTGCCATCGTTTTGAATTTCGTAATCGCTTAGCGCACGTACACGTTCTTGTGGCCATTGGCATTCAATCCACTCCATTGCCTTAGAGCGAGAAAGTGCATCGCGTTGCATCACCCTTTGAAGTCGCACTTCAAGCGGAGCAGTTACGCACACCACCCTATCAACCTTTACGCGCGCATCGAAACCGCTATCAAAGAAGATGGCGCTCTCTAGCCAACTACAGCCCGAGCGTTCGAAATCTTGAGCCACGGCCGGATGAATTAATGCGTTAAGACGCTCTTTGTTGGTGTGAGATGCGAGCAGAAAAGCAGATAATACTTGCTTTTGCAGCTGCCCATTGACATAAAGATGATGGCCCACTAGCTGCTGTAAATCGCACTGAAGAGGTTCAGAACTGCGCAAAAGGCGTTTGGCCGATGCGTCGCAGTCGAACACTTCGATGCCACGAGCGCGCAACAACTGCGCAACGAACGACTTACCACTGCCTATGCCGCCGGTTAAGGCAACACGCAAAGAGGGCAAAAGAGGCTGAACATGCATGCCGTTACTTATTTTTGCTCGATAAGGTAATCCACTTGATTAAATTCTAAGCGAGCGTTTCTCACCCCAGCAGGTATCTTTTGTAGGTAGAGCGAAGACTTCTCGCCTGGCTTTTCGGCCAATTCGGCGAAGTTTATCACAACCTTAAAGGCGTCTGGTTTTATGCCTCGCACATTACTAACGCCAGTAATGAAGTGTACTTTAACCTTAGAGGGGAAGGTGCGCAACACCTTATCGGCAGGCAAATTCTCGGCAGTTATAGGCACTTCGATACTCTCTTCGGTGAGCACATCAGGGTAAAGAGCGAGCTTAACCGTAGAAGGCACCACCTTAACACCAGGTATTCGGCGTAAGTCAACAACCTTAACGATGGTATCTGAGAAGTTAACGATGTTCAATTCTTCGGTCTGTACCATCTTGATTGTGTCTAATGCTTTGCTGTTGGCATACACAGTAACGTATGCAGGGAAGAATTTATAGCTGGCCAAATATCGTTGATCGCCAGGCTGAACATTGCCCGAGATGCGCACAGGCACACGTTTGCTCTCACCATAATTGAAGAAAAACTCCAGTTTATCGGGCTTAACCGACACGATTTTAGTAGAACCCGAGAGGTAAGAATAGAGTTGTTTCTGGATATCGGCAGCAGGGATAACACCCTTTCCGCGCGACTTATTGGCATAATTGGCGAAGTTAAGCACCACGGGTCTTAATCTCTCGGTTCGGAGATAGCCCATGATGATAAAGCCTTTGTCTCTTAAAGTAACCCGCACAACGTCGTCGTCGTTTGAGGTTATCACCACATTCTTCGGCAAATTTGTTAGATGAACGGGCACGATAAATTCTTTCTCGTAGGTCTCGTTAAGGGCGGCAAGCAGCCAAAATCCCCCACTTAGTGCGAGAAAAAACAAAAAAATCAGAAACTCCTTGTTCACAGCACTGAACACGAAGTTCCTGACTACTGAATAAATCTTTAAGAGGCGAAGCTGTCTCATCGCCTAGTTATTGTTGCTCACTGACTGCAAAGAGGCAGGGTCGGCAAATACATAGTTGCGGTCAACGGTAATAATCACACCGCGAGCCACTTCTAGTTCGAGTGTATTTTTTTCCAAATTGATGCGCTTAACCTCGCCATAAACACCACCGCTAGTTACCACGCGCGCTCCTTCTTGCAAAGAATTTTGGAAGTTGCGAATGGCTTTCTGCTTCTTTTGTTGTGGTCTAATCATGAAAAAGTACATGATAGCAAAGATTGCCACCATCATCAAGATGGGCGCGGCAGAGTTACCGCCTGCTGCTTGCGCAGCCAATACTGTTGTTGAAATCATATCTTAATTGTTGAGTTGTTGGTTTTAGATGAAGGAGAGCTTATGTTTTAGGCCTCTCCTCCATTGTTTCAGCGTCCTTGGGTTGTTCTTAGGCATCGTTAGCAACATTGTCTGTGGCTACGTTTTCTTGGCCTAAGTGTTCTTTCTCGCTATCGTTCACCTGCTGTTCGGGCTGTTGGCTATGCTTTTTCTCTTCGCTGTTACGGCCATTATCAGGTTGTTTCTTTGGTCTTGGTTCGGGCATTGCCTTCATCATAAGGCCGTGCGTGATAAGTCCGCGAGCGATAGTGTCGAGCATACCGTTGATGTATCCGCCACTTCGATGCGTGCTATAGAGCTTAGCCAGTTCAACATACTCGTTGATGGTTACGCTAACGGGGATGTTGGGGAACGTAAGCATCTCGGCAATAGCAATCTGCATGATAACCACATCCATGTAAGCGAGTCGCGAGAAGTCCCAGTTTCTCGAGTTTTCACTCATATAACGCTGATATTGGTCGCCATTCAGGATGGTGGCCCTAAACAATTTGCGCGCAAAATCCTTATCTTCTTCGTCCTTATATTCGGGCAATAATTCCTGTTTTGCCTTATTTTCGGGATCAAATCGCTTAATTGTTTTGAGTACAAAGGTATCAACAATTTCCTTATCGTCGTTCCAATACAAGCTTTTTTCTTCTAGCAGTGCATCCAAGTCTACATTGTTCTGCACCAATTGTCTATACAATTTACGCCACAATTCACGGTCGTCTTCATACGAACTGTCGCCACTCGCCATGTATTCGCGATAAGTTTCCGACTGTTCTATTTGGTTGCACAGCTTCCTCACCGCTTCGATATCGTCTTCCCAGCGCTGTTTAAGCGTTTCCATGAAGTCGTTCAGCTGTTTGTTCTCTTCTAATTGCGTAGCAAACTTATTGAACGCGAACTTCTGCGAGGGCACCTCTGTGCCTTCGCGCTGCGCTTTGTTGTGTCGCGATATCTACACGATGCCTCTCTTCACGCGTGATTGCCACTATCAACGCCAGCAGGTAATTGTATAGGTCGTATGCTTTAGAAAGACTGAAAAGCACCTCTTTCTCTGCATTATCCATATTTCTATTACCATTCTGGTAGTATGCATAGGTTAACTGGACAATCTTTATACGTATTAATTCCCTATTTATCATCGTTCTGTTTTTCGTTTATTGATATGCAAAATTAGGAACTTTCCCACGAATATGCAAGCCTAAAGGGTTTTTTCTACTTTTTTTAATAACTACAAAAGTAACAATACGAGAAGTAGAACAATTTTGTTAACCTCTGAATATCAAATGCTTCATCGATGCAAAAGGGTGTCTAAAGGCGTTGTTTTATGCAAAACATGTTTTACAACAAGTGTTACAAATCTGGACTTATCCATCAACTTTCTCTTCAAGTGTTTACTACTTATGTTACAAATTCCATGCGACGGGGGTGCTCTTACTCTCCAATATAGAATAAATATTTTTACATTTCTGCATGTTTACAACGATTATCATTAACTTTGCCCACGACATTTATTGATTGATTTGACAACCAGTGGTGGCAACCCCATAAACCTAGGCTCTTTTGCTACCAAAGAAGACAGCCACCTATCACCTATTGACGCATAAACCTGCCATAACCCGCTATCATTATGAAGTGTAGAACTTGGCCCAAAACAGCAAACAACGGCTTATCACGCCTTCATGTGCTGCTCCCAGAATCCTATATCCGCGCTTAAAGGCTACAACAATTGCCGCACAATGCGCTAAACCTAATTTGCTTTTTAAAATAAACATGATACCCTAACTTAACAAACCTTAGCAATGAACAAACAAACAAAACTTTTGACTGTGACTGTTGCACTGCTTGGAAACCTGAACTTGACGGCTGCCACAACTGTGGCGAGCAAGCCTACAGGTGCTTTTTCTTCCGCATCAACAGCAAAACTATTGCCCAATGGGCATGCCTCGACTGCTGCTAACAAGCAAGATGGGCGAAACCTTTTAGCTAAAGGAAGGATTACCGACCAAGATGGTGAACCCATTGTGGGGGCTAGCGTTGTGCAAAAAGGCACGAAAAATGCTACTATCACCGACTTAGACGGAAATTTTTCGCTTAACGTTCCCCCTGGTAGTGTGCTTGTGGTGTCGTATATCGGCTTTGCCGAGCAAACGGTGACTGCTTCTACCAACTTGAACATCACTCTAAAAAGCAATATTGAGAAGCTAGACGAGGTGGTGGTTGTGGGCTATGGCACACAAAAGAAAGTGAATGTTATTGGTTCTATCGCTTCTATCGACAGCAAATCGCTAGAAAGCCGAGGCGCAGCAGACGTGTCTAACATGCTCACAGGCCAAATGTCGGGTGTTACCATCACGCAAAACAGTGGCAACCCAGGGCAAGATGCAGGTAAAATTCGTGTGCGCGGTGTTGGCTCCCTTTGGTGCTTCACCCGACCCACTGGTGCTTATCGACGGCATGCCTGGCAATTTTTACGAACTAATGCCTGCCGACATCGAGAGCATATCGGTGCTTAAAGACGCTTCTTCGGCGGCCATCTATGGTTCGAGAGCGGCCAATGGCGTGGTGCTTATCACCACTAAAAAAGGTAAAGCAGGACAAACAAGGGTTACATACAATGGTGCCGTGGGATTTAGCAAGGCTGTTGCACTGCCACAAATGGCTCATTCTTACGAGTATGCTGAGTTTTTAAACATGGCCATTGGTAAAGAAAACTTCTCGCAAGAGGCCATCAAAAAATATCGAGATGGTTCGGACCCCGACAACTATGCCGATGAAAACATGATTGAAGAGCTGCTTGGCGGACACGCTTTCCAAACTAAACACGAACTTAGTGTTAATGGTGGAAACCAAAACATCACTTATGCATTGTCGGCTGGCTACCTAAGACAAAACGGGTTGCTGAGAAACAACTACATGGACAAATACACGGGTAGGGCTAACATTGGGTTGACATTTAATGATAAACTAAAACTTGATGTGCGATTGGCTGGTGCGGTGAAAGACCGCAATGAGCCTTCTACCCCTGGTCCGCTCGATTTCGATGGCGTGCAAAGCATCATTCAGCAGGCTTTGCGCTTCCCTGGCCTTACGCCCACTTATCTTCAAAATGGCCAACTGGGCATGGGACCAAAGCAACAAGGTACTCCCGTGGCATGGGCAAACAGTTCTTCGTTTTTCAACGAGGGCGAAAAAAGTATTAAAGCCAATGCCGAACTAACGTTCTCGCCACTAAAAGGGCTATCGCTTAGAGCCATTGGCGGATACAATTTTGGCCTAACCGAGGAGAAACACTATCGCAACGAACTGCAACTCACGGATGGAAAAATTGTTGGACCATCGCGACTTACCAACATGATGTATTGGAATGCCTACAAAACATTCCAATTTATAGCCAACTACAACCTCAAAATCAAACAACATGATGTGTCGTTGCTAGCTGGATACACCTGGGAAGACGAAAGCCAACGCTTTGTTAGCGGCTCGCGCAACAAGGTTGCTTCAGACGATAAACCCTTCTTAAGCATGGGCGATGCCAACGGACAAACCAACAGTGGCGACGGATACGACTGGGCTTTGCAATCGGTTATCGGACGTCTTAGCTACAATTACGCCCAGCGTTATCTTTTCGAACTAAACATGAGATACGATGGATCGTCGCGCTTCCCCACAAATAGCAAGTATGCTTTGTTCCCTTCGGTGTCGGCTGGATGGCGCATCACCGAAGAGAAGTTTTGGAAAAACACGCCCACACTTGACTTCGTAACCAACCTTAAGCTCAAAGCAAGCTACGGCGTACTGGGTAACAACAACATTGGTAACTATCCCTACCAAACGGTTTACGAACTAAGCTCAAAACACAATTATGTGTTCGGAGGCACTTACACTCAAGGTGCGGCCATCACCACCTACACCGACCCCAATCTTAAATGGGAACGCACCCGCACTTCTGACGTGGGTTTCGAGGCTGCATTCTTTAACAACAATCTCACCTTTAACGCAACCTACTTCTATCGCAAAACCACCGATGTGCTTTACACCCCTGCTGCAAGTGTTTCTGACATCTTTGGACTGAAACTTTCGAAGGTGAATACAGGCGCACTTGAAAACAAAGGCTGGGAATTTGAAGTGGGATATACCAACCATCTAGGCGACTTCAATTATCGCATCAATGGTAATTTCTCTATCATCAACAACAAGGTGCTTACACTGGGACTTGGAAACGTGCAACAAAGAAACGGAATGGTGGGAAATGGTTCAGACCTTTTCATTGGCTATCCCATGGAAATGTTCTACGGCTATAAGACAGATGGCCTGTTCCTAGACGACAGCGAGGTGAGCTCTTGGGTAGACCAAAAAGCTATTGCCAGCGGTTCGAAGGCGGGAGACATTCGTTATCTAGACGTAACGGGCGACAATAAGGTTACGCCCGACGACCGTGTTTACCTGGGTTCGCGCATTCCTAAATACACCTTTGGGCTTAACTTGGCTTGCAATTACAAGCAGTTCGACTTCTCTATGCTGCTGCAAGGCGTAGCCAAAGTTAAGGGCTTGCTTAGCAGATATGCAGGATGGGCCTTCAACCAAGAGGGAAACATACAAAAATGGCAGATGGAAGAAACATGGAACGTGCAAAAACACAACCGTTATGCCAAATATCCACGCTTGGAAACCACAAGCAACGCTGGTGGCAAGAACACCCTCACATCCGACTATTGGTTGCTCGACGCCTCGTATCTCAAAGTGCGCAACGTGCAATTGGGTTACACCTTGCCTAAAAACACAGCCAAGAACATCGGCATCGCAGCCCTTCGCATGTTTGTGTCGCTCGATAATCCCCTCACCCTTCACCATTATTATAAAGGATGGGACCCCGAAACCACCAACTCTAGCGGATACTATTACCCCACTATGGCCACCTATTCTTTTGGTTTAACACTTAGCCTATAACCACATTATGAAACTTTTTAAATTTCAATATATCATCGCCGCCTCTTTATTTGCATCGTTCATGGGGGCGTGCAGTCTAGAAAGAACGCCGCTGTCTAACATCGCCGACAACGAGTTTTGGAACAATCCCAATAGAGCTTCGATGGCTCTTACCGCACTTTATCGTGGAGAAATAACCAACGGCGTGGAGTTTTCGCCTAGCGATTTCTGGTCGTATGGTGGCTTCTTATACACCGAACACATTAGCGATAATGGCTTCGACCGCCGCGGAGAAAATGCACCCTACTTCCAAATTTCAAGCGGAAAGCTCCTCAACAACAATAATATGATTAGAATTTATTGGCGAGCTGCTTACCACCGCATCGAAAACTGCAACCGCTTTCTTAAAGACATCGCTTCTGCTAATCAAACAGACGAGGTGAAACGCATGACGGCCGAGGCTAGGTTTCTTAGGGCTACGCAATATCATTACTTGGCTAGCTACTTCAAAGATGTGCCCCTAGTAACAACGGTGCTTACCAACGAGCAATCGAACAACGTGAAGAAAACGACACAAGCCGACATTCTGAAGTTTTGCGCCGATGAGTTCAAGGCTGCAGCAAACGACCTTCCTACGTTCGGAAACATGAGCGCAAGCGACAAGGGAAGGGCCTGCAAACAAGCCGCCCTGGCCTTCTTGGGACGCACTTACATGCTTATGCAACAGTGGACTAATGGCGCCGACACTTATAAACAAATTATCAACCTGGGCGAAAATGCCATACATCCCCACTATCGCGAACTGTTCTGGCCCAAAACTGGTACTGATAATAAGGAGAATATCTTCTACATCGCCTACATGGCCAACTATTTTGGATGCGGAATGCCACAACATCTCATGTCGGCCAAAGACAACGGATGGAGTAGTTCTAACGCCTCGGGAGGCTTGTTCGAAGCTTATGAGTTTACTGATGGTACGCCGTTTAGCTACGACGACCCACGTTACAACCCCAATAACCTTGGCGAAAACCGCGACCCACGACTGGATTACACCATTTATTATAATGGTGCAACATTCAAAGGAACCACTTATATCATCTCGCCCGACTCGTCGGCGGCTAAAAAGCAACGACTGGATTATGCCACCGAAGCATCTAAAACGGGATTTCTATGGCGCAAATACTTCAACGAAGAACGCATAGAAGACATCACTAGTTATAGTGCCGTGACACCTATCATAAGATATGCCGAAGTGCTACTGAGCTATTTGGAATGCCAATTGGAAAGCGGACAGCCCATCACACAAGCACTTTTAGACCAAACCATCAATGCCATCAGAGGGCGAGCGATGTAAACATGCCACCCATTACAGAAACCAATGTTGACAAACTACGCGAAATTCTGCGCCACGAACGCCGCATTGAACTGGCTTACGAGGGCATTCGCTATTGGGATTTGCTGAGATGGAGAATTGCCCATGAGGTGCTTACCGGGCCTATTTGGGGCGCACCCTACCCTAACTCGGCTGGCTACGCACAAACAACGAAGCAAATAGACCCCACGGGGCATTGCCGATGGTATGTGGGAAGACGCGACTTTAGAAACCCACAAGACTATACGTGGCCCATACCACTAAGCGAACAAAACATTAATCCCAACCTGCGCGAAGAGTAATCACTAACCCGCGCAAAGCGTTATCACAAGATAGTCGGTGTGTTGCCATAGGTTATTAAGTCTAAAGCAACACATCGATTTTCTTTCTTTGCCTTGTAAACGCACAGCCACATTGCTACCATTGTCACTTGTGTGCCTATCCACCATATATATATATATTACACCTAATAGCCCGGAGACAGGGTTCTCACCGCAATGGGCTAGCCTTAGCATCTTATACAGTTCACATCATTGCACCCTATGCTTAACCTTATCGCCTTTAGCCACAAAAAAACTTCGTATCGACTACACATCGTACCAAACGAGCAAGAGCGACATGGTAATTTAAGTAAATATATTTTACAAACTACACCTTATTAAACAAATCATTCTAGAGAAAATCACCACCCAAAAAGGGTATAAAATGCACCAAAACGACGAAATTTGAAAAACGGCTACGCACTTTTGGCCACCTTTATTTGCCAATTACTATGGTTTTGCATTTCTCTTTTGATAAAAGCACTCCCATTTTTAACCTGTAAAATGTCAAGGAAACATACTATAACAGCAAGGATTTGAAACGCTTTTTGCAGCAAAACGCCACGCAATATGCAGCAAAACGCCTCGCAATATGCAGCAAAACACAGTGCTATCTGCAGCAAAACGCAATGCAAAGTGGTGCAAAACGCGAGACTAAATGCAGCAAAACACAGCAGAAAGTCGAAAAAGTGATGTTTTAAACCATCTTTATTAGTATTTAGATCAGTTTTGAAGAAAACTTTGCTTGGCTACCTAAGGCCATGAAGTTGGGTCATTAAAGTCTCCAATTTCGTGCTAAATAGCACGTTTTAAGTTTATTTTTATCGTAAATACTAGAATATCAGACAATTACAAACTTTAAAAATACCAAAGAAAATGCAACCAACGCCCAGAAATTTTGCAAAGAAGCCACTCACAATGTTAAAATTCAGTACAAATATTTTACATTCCAGCAAACCTTGTTAGGCTTCTACTGGGCAACCTGTTGGAGTGGTTAAACAGAAAATCACCATCACATATGAGCAGTAACCCCAAAATTAGGTATGATATAATACCTTATTTATGTGCTAACACAACAATAGCATAATGAAAAACCAGTAGAAGGACAATTCAAAACGAACACATTGCCCACCAATTAACAAGCAAGAACTAAACAACAAACACCAAAAACCAATCCCTTAGCCCACAAATACAAGCCACACAATACCTCAACACTACCAAAGAGGCCCTCGTGCTTATACATTTCGACACAATCGTTATAAAAAAAGGAACTATATTTCTTTAGTTCCTATTTTTTTGTTTACTTTGCATACCGAGAACTAAAGACTTTAAACCACAGAAAGGAGCAGACAACAACCCAGACATTGGAACAGCAGGTCACACCCATACTCACCATCAACGGGTCCGACGGCACTGGCGGGGCTGGCATACAGGCAGACATCAAAACGATTTCGGCCCTAGGAGGTCGTGTACTTTCGGCCATAACCTCAATAACCGCCCAAAACACATTGGGCATTCAAGAGTTTTTCGACCTACCCGCCACCACTGTTGAAGGTCAAATTGAGGCCATTGTCAACGACATGCAACCCGCTGTGGTAAAAGTGGGCATGATAAGAAGGGCCGACACCGTGGCGCAAATAGCCCGATTGCTAAAGCAACACAAGCCCAAACACATCATCTACGACCCCGTTATCGTGTCGTCGCAAGGCGAAATGCTCATGGCACAAGAGGTGGTCGACGAGGTTAGACACAGCCTGCTGCCCCTTTGTTCGCTCGTTCTCATGAAGCGCGCTGATGCCGAACTGCTCACCCATACAGCCATCAACACGGCTGCCGACTTAAATCGAGCTGTGAAAAGTGTGCTTGCCGAAGGCTGTAAAGCAGTGCTATTGCAAGGCAGTCATACGCCACCGCAAAATGTGGCCGACGTGTTTGCCACGGCCAACGATGGCGAACCCACATTTCTCCCCTCGCTTTTCGGCGAAGGCGAAGGCAACACCCGCCACGGACTTAGTGGCAGTATGTCGGCCGCCATTGCCAAATTCGTAAACGGAGGCAATACACTTTTCGAAGCCGTGGTTAATGCACGCAACTATATAGCCCAACTTCAACCACAGCATACGGGCATAATTGGGCGAAGTGGCGAATTGTTTAACGAGTTCAGCCACGACATAACCCAACACCATCGCACCAATAGCGACGTGAAATTTTATGCCGACAAACTGAATGTTAGCGCAAGATACCTGGCCCAAGTGACACGCCGAATAACAGGAAAGGCACCTAAAGCCATCATCGACGAATATATTACGCGCGAAATAGAACAGCAGTTGGCTTTCACACAAAAAACAGTTCAAGAGATTGCCTATGCCTACGGCTTTCGCTCGCAGGCACACTTGGCCAAATTTTTTAAGAACATCAATGGGCTTGCACCCAGCGAATATAGAAAAGAAATACATTTAAATAAACAATAAAATGAAAGAGAACAGACAAGAACTTAACCGCAACTTGGCACAAATGCTTAAAGGCGGTGTTATCATGGACGTAACAACTCCCGAACAAGCTCGCATTGCCGAAGCTGCAGGTGCATGTGCCGTTATGGCATTGGAACGCATTCCTGCCGACATTCGCGCCGCTGGTGGCGTGTCGCGCATGAGCGACCCCAAGATGATTAAGGGTATCCAAGAGGTTGTTTCAATCCCCGTTATGGCCAAATGCCGCATCGGCCACTTTGCCGAAGCACAAATTTTGCAAGCCATCGAAATAGACTATATCGACGAGAGCGAGGTGCTTTCACCCGCCGACGACGTTTACCATATCGACAAAAACAAGTTCGAAGTGCCTTTCGTTTGTGGTGCTAAGAACCTTAACGAGGCACTTCGCCGTATTGCAGAGGGCGCAACAATGATTCGCACAAAGGGCGAACCCGGAACGGGCGACGTTATTCAGGCCGTGCGTCACTTGCGTATGATGCAAAGCGAAATTCGCAGACTCACCTCGATGAGCGAAGACGAACTGTACGAAGCTGCTAAAGCCATGCAAGCCCCTTACGAACTAGTGCGCTACGTACACGAAAATGGTAAACTGCCCGTGGTGAACTTCGCCGCTGGTGGTGTGGCTACACCTGCCGATGCTGCCCTAATGATGCAACTGGGTGCCGAGGGCGTGTTCGTTGGTTCGGGCATATTCAAGTCGGGCGACCCCGCAAAACGTGCCGCTGCCATCGTGAAAGCTGTAACCAACTACAACGATGCCAAAATGCTTGCCGAACTATCTGAAGACCTTGGTGAGGCCATGGTGGGTATCAACGAGCAAGAAATAGCGCTGCTCATGGCAGAGAGGGGGAAATAAACAGATGCGTATTGCCATTCTAGCACTGCAAGGCGCATTCATCGAACATCAAAAGATGCTTGCGCAACTCGGCGTGGAGAGTTTCGAAGTAAGGCAAGCAGCCGATTGGGAACTACCCAAAGATGCGCTGATTATACCTGGCGGAGAAAGCACCACGATGCTCAAACTGTTACGCGAACTTGATTTGCTCCAACCCATCAAGCAAGCCATTGAAGACGGATTGCCCGTATTTGGCACTTGCGCTGGACTTATCTTACTGGCCAAACATGTGGAAGGCGACGACAAGCAACGCATTTCTACGATGAACACCACCGTGTGTCGTAATGCTTACGGACGTCAACTGGGCAGCTTCTTTGTTGAAAGCAATCTTAAGGGCATAGACCATGCCGTGCCAATGACCTTTATACGTGCGCCCTATATAGATAAGGTGGGCAGCGAAGTGGAAGTGTTGGCAGAGGTTAACGGGCACATCGTTGCCGCCAAACAAGGTAATCAACTGGTAACGGCATTCCATCCCGAACTTAACGACGACCTTTCCATCCATCGCATGTTTGTGAAGATGGCCGAAAGCAAATAAAATTCAATTATGGCTCTAAAACCTTTGTTAACGGGTTTTAGAGCCATTTTTACATCTTGAATTATTGTTCAAGAATCTTTTGTTTAGTGTTTTTTTGCAACGTATTTTGTTTTTTTACCTTAATATAATTTCAACCAAAACATATTCGGCCTAACTTTGCACACGAGAATTAAAAAGGCTGTATTCAAGGATATATTTAATTAACAACAAGTAATTAAACAAGCCTGAAAGAGATTTAGACAAACCAAGGTGAGAATTAGGTAAGCCGAGGTTAAAAATAGACAAAGTGGGAGTTTTATTTTATAATCATACAACAATTAAACAATTAACAACAATGAGAAGGTACGTTATTCCACGCATTGCGTGCACAAATTTAGCAAGTGAGTTTCAACTGCTAGCAGGTAGTCCTGGCGATGGAGACAATGAAGATTTTAAACCTGGAGGCTCTGGTGGCAACAAAGACGGAGGATGTTGCAACTCTGGTTGTGCAAAAGAGGGCCTAATTGACGATTACGATAATTAAGAGAAAGGAACAGAATTTGAACAATCTATACTCAAAATAACAGGTATATGACCTACAGGAAACTTTACAGCATGATGCTAGGCACTATCGCAATTGGCTTAGCTTCGTGTGCTACCGACATTAACAACGAAAGCGAAAGCCAAATAGATGCTGGCACTAGCGCTAAACGCACACTCACCATCACCACTGAAAACGAGCCCCTCACTCGCTCGAGTGTGAGCCTTATTAACGGCAACAAATGGGTTAAAGGCGACAAATTTATAGCCTATAACCTCACTACACCTAACGGGTTCGACTACATTGTGGCCATAGAAGGCGGAAAGACAATGAAATTCGAGGGTGAGGTGACATGCAAAAAAGGTGACAACATCGCCCTATTCTATCCCTTTAAGCAAAACGATTATGGCGTTACGCCTGGTAATGTTAGCGTTAGCTTAGACCAAAACACGGTGATTGAAAACGGTAATCTCGTTACTGGTAAACAAGATGGAACGATTGAGAATATTAAGTATGTGGATTATAGTTGGGGACTTGCCAAAAATATCTCGACTACCGACTTTAAAGGTTGGGGCACTATCAATTTTAGAAAGCAGTATGCACTACTCTTAGTGAAATTCTGTAATGATGGAAAGCCCATTAAAAACATCAAAGCCTTACCATCTCGAACGAACCATCGAAGGGAGAGTTTAACCTAAAGACTGGACAATACGTGTTCCCGTCTAAGATTGACAACCCCAGTAGCTACACATTCACCATTAATCCTAGTGCACCACTCGACTCTTTCTATGTTGCCGTGTTCCCTAACGACAATTATAGACCTGTGTTTACTATCCAAACAACAGACGGAAGCGAGTACGAACAAGCCCTTACTGATGGCATGCGCATTGAACGCGCTAGATATTATACCATCACAATGAACATGGGATGCACGCCTTGGGTGGACATCGACGGTGTGAAATGGAGCAGATACAACCTGCAATATACGCCTGGCGACCAAAGAACTGGATGGGTTAGCGGCTACCACTTGGCTAAAAATCCATGGGATTACTTCTACACAGACAAGTGTGGCACCTCTCCACAGGGTGCTTGTATGCCCAATGCAACACAAACGGTTAAGTTCGACCACTTCCGTTGGGGCGACATTGCCGAGGCTTATCGCTACAGTCGCGCTTTCATGTGCTACTACTGGACTGTACGAGGCAACATCCCATCAATGCTTAGTTCAACCCAAAACTACGGCGACTTGGCTTATTACGCATCGCGTGGTAAATGGAAACTTCCTACAAAGGGCGATTTCGACAAGCTAATGGCAAAAACTGGCCAATATATTGGCTACTACAAGGATTGCAACAACAATGTTATCTACGGTATTTTGTTCGACCCCACTGTAAACAATTGCCTCAAAGGTTGGGTGCTTAGCCGAGACAATAGAAAGCTTGTTTGCTCTAATAGAGATGCTCACGGTCTGTCGTATGCTCGTTGCTATATGAAGCAATTCACGAAAGAGGATATTTGCAAGGGTGTGTTCTTCCCATTTGCAGGAAGCTACACCGACTATATAGACTGCACTCCAAGACTTAACAAGCCTGGTAGCCAAGGTATGTATTGGACCGCTTGTGGTACAAACTGCGAACAAGCTCAAGCCTTTACGGGCCAGTATATGGAATACCAAAACTTGTTCTTCTACGGAACGACAAAGGGTGCTAGTGCCATTAATCCCAAACGCAACATGTATAGCATTCGCCCGATACTTGCAAATTAAGGGTTTAATAGGGAAAGACAAAGTTGAAACTTAGATTTTTAATTGCCTTTGCCTAACAAATAATTCGTGGAGAAAAGAGATGTGCTAAGTTAAGCCATCCTTTCTCCACGTTTTTTTTATACACTTTTTCCTACTACCTGCTTCAAAACACACCATACATCGATGAACTTATGCTAAGCAAAAGCCTATCAAGCAAGAGAAAACGAGGTTCATCCCTCGCCCATGAGAGCGGTTTGCGCTGGAAATTATTGGTTCAAAAATATTTTAATGCTGTCCGAAATAACAAAAGTCAAAACAACTTCTATCAGTAAATTTAATCTCACATTCAATTTCGACAACAAAAGATTGCGAATTAGAACTTTTTTTACATAACTTTACAGCGTAAACGCAAGTTACGTTCGCACGTTTTCGTTTAGTCGCGAGTTAATGCGGAGACATACAAGCCACCTTGTAAACTTGCTTATTCGTAAGCTTGTCAACTAACAGCTGTCCTTGTCAACTTGTATACTCGTAAACTTATCAACTAACAATACAACGCCTATGAATACCAATACGCCACCCTTTACCTATTAACACCGACAAGCCATTGTTTGTCGGCAACGTTTATTAATCCTTATTACATAACAAATAATTAATTCAAAACAAGATGAAACATAAAATACTTTTATGGCTCATGCTTTTCTTTTTCCCCTTAGCGTTGGGTACGGCCTGCAACACGGAGGTGGATCTTAAAAGCATAAGGTACGAGGGAGAAGTACTAGTGCTAGAAGGCAAAAGCAGGCCTTACAACATCATTAGAGTTACAAAATCGTCTTCTAGCAAAGGGGTACCAGTAGGGGTAACCCTCGGCTTCGTTGGCACGGGATACGACAAACAGATGAGCGAGGGCGACATTGTTCATTTCCATGTGATACGTTTCCAAGAATGGCAATGGCCTAAGACAGCAGATCTCCGATGGCCGATGTATATCGGAATAGTAGAATTTTATGATAACTAACAACGCCAAATAATAACGATTATGAAACGATTATTCATTATTACATTCCCTATTATTGATTACAACCGTTTCTAGACTTGCATCCAAACAATAATATTGTAACAACCAAAAGCAATATATTACAGGGCGAGGATTACGCCTCGCACATCTACAAGAGTGAGGGGGAAAGCCCTATTATTATTCGTCCAAGGATTGTTCTGATGCTTAACACTGTTAAAACAATTGAACCCATCCTAAAAAAACAATTCAAAACAATATGAAACATAAAATACTTTTATGGCTCATGCTTTTCTTTTTCCCCTTAGCTTTGGGTACATCATGTAACACTGAAGTTAATCTTGAAAACATAAAGTATGAGGGGAAAATATTGTCGCTCATCAAGAACAACAATAATGAGCGTTATAACATTATTCTAATTACAAGTTCTACATCCAGAAAAGGAGTACCTGTGGGAAGCTCTATCGGTTTTTATGATAGAGACTTCGGCGAAAAGATGCACGAAGGCGACATTGTTCATTTCCGTGTGCCGATGTTTCAAAAATGGGTTGGTCCAGAAACAGCCGACCACCTTTGGCCACACTATGTGGGGATGATAAAGTTTTACGAGAACTAGCAACGACTAAAAAACACAATTATGAAACGAATATTTATTACATTAACCTTATTGCTGGGATGGGCAACTATACACGCACAGCAAGGTTATCTATATGGGGATTAGCTTACTTGTTCATGGCTAATCCAATGACTTTTAATCTTAAAAAAAGGGAGAAAAGCCACACAGGTCTTTCTCCCTTTCTTTATTAGTTTACTTTTCTTATCTCGTAAGTTCAATTCGTGATTAAAACCAATCGAAAGTCAATGGCTTTCGTAAAAGGTCAATCCATTTGAAAAACTACTTCGTCTCAATCTCTTCCTTCATGTCGATAAACTGCTTGTTTGCATCGTAAAACTCGTATTGCAAAAAAGCCAACTTCTGCGAAGAGACGATGTGCAAGCCAAATCCGTATTTCAATTGCCACTGTCGTTTCAAGGAAACAAACCCTTTATTAATATAAGCAGCAACGTAGGGGTGCACATGTAAATAGAATTTCTTAACACCAATCTTATTAACAAGCCGATCTATCTTTCTTTCAAGCTGGTCGGTGAACAAGATGCTCGACTTTATTTTTCCTTTTCCGAAGCATGTTGGGCAGGTCTCGTCAACACTTAAGTCCATTGCCGGTCGCACGCGTTGCCTAGTAATTTGCATCAGTCCAAACTTACTTAGTGGCAAGATATTATGTCGTGCGCGGTCTTTCTGCATGTTTTTGCACATCCTTTCGTAGAGTAGTTGTCTATCTTCAGCGACATTCATGTCGATAAAGTCTACCACGATGATGCCTCCCATGTCTCTAAGTCGTAGTTGTCGAGCCAATTCATCGGCTGCACCAAGGTTCACTTCCAATGCGTTAGCTTCCTGTCCCTTTTCCGAACGTGTACGGTTACCGCTGTTAACATCAACTACGTGCAGCGCTTCAGTGTGTTCGATGATAAGATATGCGCCGTGTTTGTAGTTTACTGTTTTCCCAAAGCTCGATTTAATCTGCTTAGTGATGTTGAAATTATCAAAGATGGCTACCTTTCCCGAATAGAGTTTCACGATGTCCACCTTGTCTGGTGCAATCATCGATACATAGTGCTTCACCTCTTTGAACACATCTTCATCGTTAACATAGATGTTTTCGTAGGTTGGGTTGAACAAGTCGCGTAGCAAAGCCACAGCCCTACTTGTTTCTTCGAACACCAATTGCGGTCTTTTTTGGGTTTTCTGCACCTTTTCGATAGCCTCTTCCCAATACTGGGTGAGTGTTTTTAGTTCGGCGTCTAGTTCTGCAACCCTTTTACCTTCGGCCACAGTTCGCACGATAACGCCACAGTTTTTAGGTTTGATGCTATGAATGAGCTGTTTTAGTCGTGCCCTTTCTTCTCCGCTTTTAATTTTAGAAGAGACAGAAACCTTATCGTTAAAGGGAATGAGTATGAGGTAACGTCCAGCGAACGACAGTTCGCACGTGAGCCTCGGCCCCTTGGTGGATATGGGTTCTTTAACAATTTGCACCAGCACCTCTTGTCCCGAGGTGAGCGTAGTTTGCACACTACCATCTTTTTTCAAGTCGGGAAGTCGCGATGCCTTTGCAAAGGGATAAAGTTTTTTCCTGTCGCTTTGCACCTGTTTAAGGTACTTGGCGTATGAATCGAATTGACTTCCTAAGTCGAGATAATGAAGAAAAGCGTCGCGTTCAAATCCAACGTCTACGAAACAGGCATTAAGCCCAGGCATCAGTTTTTTTACTTTCGCTGCGTAGACATTTCCAACAGAAAACGAAACTTCACGTGGTTCGCTCTGATATTCCACTAGCCTTTTGTCTTCTAGCAGTGCTATCGATATTTCTTTCTGTTGAACGTCAATTACTACTTCGCTAGTCATCTTCTTATTAGCTCCTTAGTTCTCGTCGTAAGTACGTGTTAGGCAAGTTCTGTTAAGTCTTTATGTTTGGCCGATGCATCTCTGCAGGTAGCTATATGGTGCGTGTTAAAGGTGTTTGCGTTGATTTCACTTTCTGTTTAGCCTCATCCTGCGCCACTGTTGTTTGGCAATTCGGCTGTTTAGTAGTGTTTCAACACCCATATACCATTAAAGAGACTTACAGGCGCGTTCTATAAAAACAAGCATGATGCTCATTTTATAGAACTCGCCTTCAAAAGAACCGTGCCTAAAGGGTTAGCCGGGCCGTCCTCTGCGGATTTGTCGGCCTACCCTTCAATGGCGAATAAGCGTTAGGCAAGTGTTTTACTTGCTCTTATGCCTATTCTTTCTCAGTCTTTTTTTACGTTTGTGAGTAGCCATCTTGTGGCGTTTTCTTTTCTTTCCGCTTGGCATAGCTGTAATTTTTAAATGTTAATATAATATATATGTATTGTTTCCACCTTTAATTATTCGCCACGCATGCTTTCAACAAAGCTCTTGGCGGGCTTAAAACACGGCAAGTCGTGTGCGGCGATGGTGATTGTTGTGTTCTTGGCGATGTTGCGTGCGGTCTTAGCTGCACGATGCTTGATAATAAAGCTGCCGAAACCACGAAGGTAAACATTGTCTTTTTTGTTCAACAAGCTGCCTTTTATAGTCTCCATAAAGCTCTCAACAACCACTGAAACATCTTTCTTTTGGATGCCAGTCTGCATGGCAATCTCGTTGATAATATCTGCCTTTGTCATTCTTATTGTTGTTATTTAATGATTTACTATTTCATCCTTTCTCGGATACGGAGTGCAAATATACGAGTTTTTTATGTGATTAGAAAATATATTTGCCTTTTTTTACGCACCAAGGAGTGATTTTATTCTGTACAAACTTGCTTATTCTCAACGCCTTACATTACAACACGCAAAGCATACGAATAAAAAAGGCTGACACATCTATGATGTATCAGCCTCAATTCTTGTGATTCCGGCGGGATTCAAACCCACAACCTTCTGATCCGTAGTCAGATGCTCTATTCAGTTGAGCTACGGAACCTTGTTCTGAATTGCGAGTGCAAAGGTATAGAGTTTTTTTCTTTCCGCCAAACTTTTCAGCAACTTTTTATCAAAAAAGTACGATTTTGGTTATTTTTCGCTTAAATTGGGGGCGTTGAAGGGGATTTTCGCCCCTTCAACACGTGCCCAGTTTATTTTATCAAAGACACCGAACGCTTCAAGAATGCATCCAATGCTGCTCCCTTAAGCAGTCCGTTTTGCAACAGAGCCAAGTCGATGAGTTGGTGAACAATGTCGTTGTTCTTACCAAAATCGGCCAATGTGCTTTGTTTCTTTGCACGAAGGTCGGCAATTTCTTTTTCGGTTTTGCTTGCATCGGCCTTTTCTTCTTCGGTAATTTCTTCTGGTTTCTTGGCCGATTGTTGTTGGTGCAGTGCAGCCAAACGTGCCTCCAACCCCTTAATTTCAGCCTCAATGGGCTGCAATGTGTCTGTTGTGGTTTGCTTACATGCTTCCAACACACGCTTGATAAGCGCATGGTCACTGTTCAACACAACGTTATATGCATCGGGCATCTGCGCATAGAAAGCCATACCTGCCTGCAAACGTCCCATATCTTTCATGCGGCGCATGTACTCGCTTTGGGTGATAAGGATGGGTTGAACATCCTCGCCCATGGCTTGCACTTCTGCACTAAACTCAGCTTTGTCGATATGTGGCATCTGCGAGCGGAACACTTGCGAAAGGTTTTCGCGGTCGGCCTCGTCTATATTGCTCTTCGGGGCGTCGTCTTTTTGTATCAGTCGCTCCACGATGTCGCTGTCTACACGCACAAAATGGCACTTTTCCAACTTCTGTTCCAACAAGGATGCCACGGGAACATCCAGTTCGCCCTCCAATTGTAGCACGCTATAACCTTTGGCGCGAGCTGCTTCTACATAAGAATATTGCTCGTCTTTGCTGTTGGTGTATAGACAAACCAACTGTCCGTCTTTGTCGGTTTGGTTGTCCTTAATAAGCGTGCGATACTCGTCGTAGGTGAAATACTTGCCGTCTACATCCTTCAACAGGGCGAAATCTTTGGCGCGCTCGAAGAAGTCTTCTTGCGAAAGCATGCCATAGTTGATGAAGAGTTTCAGACTGTCCCACTTCTCTTCAAAGCCCTTGCGGTCTTCTTTAAACAGAGTTTGCAGGCGGTCTGCCACCTTTTTTTGGTGATGTAGGTCGATATTTTCTTCACGTCGCCATCGCTTTGCAGATAGCTGCGACTCACGTTTAGAGGGATATCGGGCGAGTCGATTACGCCGTGCAAGAGCGTAAGGAAGTCGGGAACGATGCCTTCTACTTGGTCGGTTACGAACACTTGGTTGCAATACAGCATCACTTTGTTGCGTTGCAACTCGATGTTGCTGTGTATTCGGGGGAAGTAAAGCACGCCCGTGAGGTTGAACGGATAGTCTACGTTGAGGTGAATCCAGAACAAGGGCTCATCTTGCATGGGATAGAGCGTACGGTAGAACGCCTTGTAGTCTTCGTCTTTCAGCGTGCTTGGAGTCTTTGTCCACAGCGGTTCCACATCGTTAATAATGTTGTCTTCTTCCGTGTCCACTTGCTTTCCATCCTTCCATTCGGTCTTTTTGCCGAAGGCGATGGGGATGGGCAAGAACTTGCAATACTTGTTGAGCAGCTGTTGTATGCGCGTTTTCTCCAAGAATTCTTTGCAATCGTCGTCGATATACAGCACGATGTCGGTGCCGCGGTCGTCTTTCTGCACCTCTTCAATCTCGTAAGCGGGCGACCCATCGCAACTCCACTTCACGGCTTGCGCACCTTCCTGATAGCTGCGCGTGATGATTTCCACCTTCTTGCTCACCATAAAGGCCGAGTAGAAACCCAGTCCGAAGTGTCCGATAATGGCATTGGCGTTGTCTTTGTACTTGTCGAGGAAGTCGGTTACGCCCGAAAAAGCGATTTGGTTGATGTATCTGTCAATCTCGTCGGCCGTCATTCCCACGCCTCGATCGCTGATGGTTAGTGTTCCTTTGTCGGCATCCAGGCTCACGCGAACGGTTAAGTCGCCCTGTTCGCCTTTAAAATCGCCACGCTCTGCCAGCGTCTTCAACTTCTGGGTAGCGTCTACGGCGTTAGAAACCAGCTCGCGAAGAAAAATCTCGTGGTCTGAATAGAGAAACTTTTTTATCACGGGGAAGATGTTCTCTGTTGTTACCCCAATGTTTCCTTTTTGCATGTTATATATAATAATGTGTTAAGTTCGTTATAATCGTTATACGTTTGCATGATATGCAAACTTTGTGCCAAGATGGAATGATGTGCAAAGAGATGGCACATCGACAGATAAGGCAGACAAACAACTATCGAACCCATAAACCCGAAAATACAAATACTTTATTATTTTTCTAACAGAAAGTTAAAGCTATGCCCTGTTTTTACATAGGTTCTACATATCTTTGCAGCATAACTAATAACCATAAAGCCATGTCGAAGATACTAAACAAATACATTTGGCTAGCCGAAACCATATATAAAGCACGCAAAATAACTTTCGAAGAGATTAACGAGGAGTGGCGTAAAGAAGTTGATTTCAGCGGTGGAGAAGACCTTCCGCTGCGCACTTTCCATAAATGGCGCATCGGGGTAGAAGACTTATTGGGCCTTGTTATCGAGTGCGAACGCAAGGGACGCTATGCCTATTACATCGCAAACGAAAGTGAAATTGCGAACGGAACACTTAAACGATGGCTTTTCGACACCATCACGGAGGGTAACCTGCTGATGGAAAACCAACGACTAAAAGACCGAATACTGCTACAACACACGCCCACCAACAACCAACAGCTAAAAACAATATTGCAAGCCATGCGCGAGAACCACACGCTGCGCGTTACCTATCACAGCTATTACCGCCCATCGGCTACCACTTTCGAGGCAGAACCTTATTGCGTTAAGATGTTAGGCGACGTTGGTACATGGCGGCACGCTCTCCTTATTATAAAAAGGTGATGGTGTATGCGCTCGACCGCATCGTTAACTTGGAGTTACTTACGGGCAACAAGTTTGCGCTGCCACCCGATTTCGATGCGAAAGCGTTCTTCAACGATTGTTTCGGTGTTATCGTTGGCGACGATACGCCCGTCGAGGAAGTGACGCTAAGGGTTAGCGAATGGCAAGCTCATTATCTTCGCGACCTGCCTTTGCATGCCTCGCAACGCGAACTCGCGCCCAAAGACAACCGCTGTACCTTCACCTTTCGCCTTCGTCCCACTTTCGATTTCCAACAAGAACTGCTCTCGCTTGGGGTAGATGTGGAAGTGATTGAACCCTATTGGCTGAGAGAAACGATGAAAGAGAAGATTAGGGAGATGGCAGAAAGGTATGGGGAGGAAAGAGATTAACACGCCACCAGACTTCGTTTGTCCTCTTAATGGCAACGAAATTCAAATGAATGTCACCTTGAATTAAAAAAATACATATTATGTCGAATTTGATAACACTTTAATTAATACAACAATGAGCAACAATTCATCAGACATCAACCTGAAAGCCTTTGAAGAGCTTTCGGGACTTACGTTTATAATACCAAGTCAACAACGCGGTTACAAGTGGACTCCTAAAAACGTAAAGGAACTTTTAAAAGACCTTTGGGAATTTTCAAAGCAGGGAAACAAGAACATGTATTGCCTACAACCCATAGCGGTAGTTAAGCATGAAGAGCGAAAATATGAAGTTCTTGATGGCCAACAACGGCTTACCACCCTATTTCTTCTATACAAGTATCTAACCCAAAAGAATGCCTACACCTTCGAATTTGAAAGAGACAACAACGAAGCCGACAACAACAGGTGGGATTTTCTAACAGCCATTGACAAAAAAGAAAAGCTGGACGACAGCCAAATCGACCGTTTCTACATCACGAAAGCATACGAAACGATTAAGGATGCTTTCGAAAAAAAACCGCAGGAGATTTTCCCGGGTTTAGAGAAAGAAAACCTTAAAGAGCTGTTCGAGGAACTATTGAAAGCAACACGCGAGCTAAAATCTGTGCAGGTTATCTGGTATGAGACCCCAAAAGAGAAAGCCCACGAAACATTCAGGAACTTAAATAGCGGAAAAAAATCAGCCTTAGTAATAGCGACCTTATCAAGGGTCTCTTGTTAAATAGGGTTAACGGATTGCCTTCCGAACATCATAACATGGTAGCCCGTCAGCTTGAAGAGATGGAACAAGTGCTAAACCAAAAATAAGTTCTGGTTTATGCTATCACACGAAGAGCCCAAGCACCCATACACGCGCATGGACCTCTTATATAATATAGTTGCTAATGCGAGCGAGGAAGAGGTAAGGATTGACTATCGCACTTCGTTCAGATGGTTTGCAGAGAACGACAATGGAAATTTACTAGAAAAAAATGGAAACAAGTACGCCACACGTTTTTACGCATGTATGATTTGTACACCGACACATACACTTACCATTATATTGGCTTTCTTACTTATCATCAAAAGGGCGACACTATAAAGCGGATTTACAAATTAATTGAGGAGAACGAGAAATACTCCAAGCAAGAATTTATATCGCAGTTAAGAACTAGCATTCAGCAAATTGTCAACCCCAACAAAGAGAGGGAAATTAAAGATTACTCTTATATCAACAACTCGGCTAACGAATTGCGAGATTTGCTTCTGCTCCACAACGTCGAAACACTTCTCCAACGTTACCAAACACTCAAAGACAGCAAACAATATCAACTGCAATATGAATTCGAGCAATTCCCATTTGAAGTGCTATATAAACAAAATTGGGATATAGAGCATATTGCCTCACAAACGGACAACAGCTTGAGAAACGAGAAAGAAAGGACGAATTGGCTAAAAAGCATTGACGCTGACTACCCTTCATACTTTAACTTTGACGGAGACATAAACGAAGATAGTCTCAAAGCAAAAATCCAAAGATATAAAATAAACTTTGAAAAGGAAAAGAACAAAGATAATTTTAATCAGTTATATGAGGTTATCATTCGGTATAACGAAGAAGAAACCCTAGGCAATGAAGCCATTAAAAAAGATGAAAAAGATAATATAGGGAACCTTGTTTTGCTTGACAAGCATACCAATAGAAGTTATAAAAACGCACTTTTCACACAAAAAAGGAAAACAATTATAACGGCAGACGGTTTGGGAGCAAAAGATGAGACGAGACAATTTATCCCGTTATGTACAATGCAGTGTTTCACAAAAGCCTATAACAAAGAAAACAACGCAAAACTGAACGCATGGACCAAAGCAGATGCTGAGGCTTACATAGAAGATATAAAAGAGAAACTTAGCAAATATTTCACTAACAAAAAAGAACAAGACAATGAACTTCATTAAAGCATTCGAAAACAAAATCATACTAATCCCACTGTTACAGAGAGATTATGTCCAAGGAAACGTTGAATCTATTATCACACCGTTCATTGAACAACTAGTAGATAAAGATAGGCACTCGGACCTTAACTATATTTATGGTTATAACGAAGATGGCAAGTTCGTGCCTATTGATGGACAACAACGCCTTATAACATTGTGGCTTTACATTTATATTGTGCAGCGAAGTCTCACAACGCGCTTAACATCAAACTCCAATTCATGTCAAGAGAATTCGCAAACGATTTTTGCGAACACTTAGATAGCAATCTCTCCATACTACTTGGCAAATTGAAAGAACAGGATGAAGAAGACCTAGGTCACGCCATTATAAATGAGAGTTGGTTTATTTCTTCGTGGAAATTCAACGAAACAGTACGTGGCATGCTCAATGCACTTAAATACATTCACCGTGAATGTAAATGCAAAGACGTAAGCGAACTATGGAAACAGCTTAATTCAGATAATTGTCATATAGTTTTCTCATTCTTAGATATGGGCGGCGAACAAGGACTTGATGACGACATATATATTAAGATGAATGGACGTGGTAGACCGCTTAGCGTATTTGAAAACCTAAAATCGTGGATGGACGAACAAGTTACAACCAGCAAACAATCCACATCCAACATGGAAGAAGAGAAAGAATGGCGCAACTTATGGCCAACATATATGGACAACAAGTGGACTGACTTCTTTTGGGAGAATAGAAACGTGGGGCAAGAACATCCTGAAGAGATTGACGACGAACAACTCTATTGTTTCTGCAATCTGCTCATTCTATATTGGATGAGACACAAAGACAAACTTAAAGACAAACTAGAAGCAATAAAGAAAGATGAAACTCTATTTGAGGACTTTCTTAGACTTCTCAAAAAAGAAGGGAAAAAGGAGGATGTCGAACATATAGTCAGCTATTTCTTTGAACGCCTTCAAAAAGCAGCACTTCCACCTTTGGTGTGGATTGAAAGATTAGAGCTTATGCCTACCGAATTTCTCCGTTTTGCTTTTGATGCTCTGAATACGCTACACGATTTATCACCTTAATTCCGCAGCATAAATTCTTGTAAGAACTCCAAGTGTCTGAGAAACAAAGTTCTCAAAACACTTGGATATGTCAGAAATTTCACCTATCTTGGTGCTGCAAACATAACAAGTAAGCAAAAATCTGACATGACAAAGGTAGCAATTAAAAACGAGAATATCACTTCTTTCGGAGGAATTTATCACATTATGGACGTTTTCTCAAAGTTGGGCTTTGAAAAACTTACCGAATCTGTATTGGGCAAACGTGGAAGTAGTGGCAAAGCATTCAGCCATGGAAGTATTTTCGGCTCTCTCTTCTTCAGCTACCTTTGTGGTGGAGAATGCCTTGAGGACATCAATGCGCTTATTGGGCAGTTCAAGCAGAGACCTGATACGCTGTTACCCGGTGCCGATACTGTGGGGCGCGGACTAAAGGAACTTGCCGAGAAAAATATTGTCTATAAGAGCGATACCTCCGACAAGTCGTATAGTTTCAACACGGCAGAAAAGTTGAATACCTTACTTTACGAATGATACGGAGGATGGGGCTTATAAAGGTGGGTAGCCATGTTGACTTAGACTTTGACCACCAGTTTATTCCAGCCCACAAGTTCGATGCAAAGTATTCTTACAAGCAGGATTTTGGCTATTTCCCTGGTTGGGCTTCCATTGGGGGAATCATAATCGGAGGTGAGAATCGTGACGGAAACACCAATGTGAGATTCCATCAAGAAGACACGCTCCGTCGCATTATGGACCGTGTGACCTCCGAACTTGGTGTGGTAATAGAGCGTTTCCGTGCTGATTGTGGGTCGTTCTCAAAGGAAATCATCCAAACCGTAGAGCAGCGCTGCAACACGTTCTATATACGTGCTGCCAACTGCGGCAACCGATGCGAGGAGTTTCGCCAGCTGAAAGAATGGAAGAGCTTTGAAGTTGGTTATGAGAAATGCGATATCACCTCTATCAGCATGGACAACCTAATAGAAAGAAAGTCATACAGGCTTGTCGTACAGCGTAGTCCTTTGAAAGACAAGGATGGCAAGCAACAGACGGATATGTTTGGAGTAATATACACATACCGCTGTATCCTTACCAACAACTGGACATCTACTGAGAAAGACATCATTACATTTTATAATGAGCGTGGAGCAAGCGAAAAGAATTTCGACATACAAAACAATGACTTCGGATGGTCGCATCTGCCCTTTTCCTTTATGGCTGAGAACATGGTTTTCATGATGGTTACCGCCATGCTGAAGAACTTCTATCTCTATCTCGTCCGTCATATCAGCGAGAAGGTCAAGCCATTGAAAAAGACAAGCAGGCTGAAAGCCTTTATCCTACATTTTGTCAGCGTGCCAGCAAAATGGGTGCGCACTGGAAGGCAGAACGTTCTGAACCTATATACAAATAAAACCTACTACTCTGAGGTCTTCCTTGAATAAACAGCATTTCTTTGTGGTTCTCACATTCCCCATTGGTTTGGGTGGGGGATTTCATGACTATGCAAGAACCAAGAACCCCAGAAAATTCCCATATCAATGGATAAATCCCAAAAATGTCACTTCAATATATAAAAGTACCTCACAAGGAATAATGCTGCGGAATTGAGGTATCAGATAAGATAAACAAGTCGGAAACACACATGGCTCCATTAAAGAGGGACAAACAAAAACCTATTACCTGTCCATGTGCGTGGGAACGTTTGAAAGAACATTACCGTTGTTCTATGCAATATTGCTTTGCAATGATACTAAGAAACTGCACAATTGGTTTAGGGTTTGCCGCAACCTTATAGAGAACACAAAGATTGAGCAGGAAAAGTTACCTACCATCTTAGAATGTTTGGAGCGCTTTTATACATACGTCAAGGACAAAGACCTGTTAAAAGTGCTAGCCGAAGATGAGAACATAGATACTCTATTGAATAAATTTAGAACTTCACAAGTAAAAGAAGAACGCCAAAAAGCTGAACTGCCACAAGAATTTAGGACTGCAATTGAAAAACTGGAAAACCACCCTTTCTTCTTTGGCAGAATTGGAATTTTGTTTAAAGTTCTAGGAAACAGCAATGATATTGTTGCTGGCGGACTAAACAAGTTGGAGAAATGCACTGCTGTTCTAAGCACAATTTTCAGTAAGAAGAAGGCAACAGGTGTCAGAGAAAAGTTCGACAAAGAAGACGAATACTTACTCAGACGTGCATTAATGGCAGTATCCAAGCCCAACTATTATGGATACTGCAAAGGCAACGATTGGTGTTTCTGCAACAATAGAGAAGAATGGAAAGCGTTTCTCGACACTCAAACAGATGGACTAAACACATTCAAGCAACTTATCAATAATTGCATCGAGCGGTTAGATTCTAACAATCACGATGTAGAAAAGACCTGTAAAGACTATATGAAAGAAATTATTGCTGAAACAGAGTCTGACTACGAAAGAAAGCTCAATGAGCAAGATAGAGAGAACAAGTTCTCTTTGCACTTCGTACATCATCCTGGCGTATGGAAGTACATGCAGAATAAAAAATGTCATTAGGGTGACAACGACTTCAAAATCATGCTCAAACGGCGAGATAGGGTTAACAAGATGAACCTCCGAACTTACGCGCTATACCTTGACTATTGCAATAGGTCAATTAGAGAAGGCCTTGTTGAAGACCGAAAGGACTGGAAATGTTTTTGTTACGAACGAGAAGACTCTTGTCTTTATTTTGAAAAGTATTTTAGCAGCATTAGACGGACGATTGCCATAGATGTACTACACAATGGAAGTAAGGAGGATGACTATTCATTAAACTTATTCGTGCGCCCCACTAATGAAGAATCCGCAAAGGGACCTAGTGTTCTTCAAGCCACAAATGAGCAATATCTATCTGATATTATTAGTAAAATCCAAGATTTTCAGGTCAGAATATGTGAAGAAAGTGGACGCTACACAACGGTTGAACACTATTCGCGTGATGGCATTATCTGTGCAATAAGGACGCTTATCACAACCATTAACGCAACAATTGAAGGCAAAGCCAACGAAACAAAATAGCAATATCCCCACACATTCCCCCAAGGCTGTGCCTCGTTTCGGCACAGCCTTGGCTTAACTTTGCATCATCAATCAATATAAAAGAAAAAAGATGGAAGCGAAGAAAGAAATGAAAGACATGAATTTGCTTGAAGCAATGGAGCACATTGTGGCATTGGCAAAGGGGTCGGGACTAAGTGACGAGTTCTACAACAAGGCCGAAGAAGATATCTGTTTCATCGCCGATAAGTTGCAATTGAGCAAGCGACAGAGCGTGATGCTCGCGCTCTTCGTCGACAAGAGCGACAACAGAAGCATACTCGCAAGCGACATTGCAGAGTTTCTGGAATGCACAACCATTCAGATTATCAAGTGCATGAACGATGTAGACCAACTTGTTCGCCGCGAGTACATCATCAAACGAAAAGACGACCGCCAACTATCTTTTCGTGTCCCCATAGATGTTATCGAGGCACTTAGGAACAACGTGGCGTTTGTAGTGAAGGCTAAGACCAACCTTTCGGCCACTGAGCTGATGATGGAACTAGAAACTGTCTTCGATATGAGAGGGAACAAGGAATTGTCGTACGAACAAACCGCCAGTAAAACCAAATGTCTATTGGAGAACAACGTGGATCTGGCGTTCTCGAGAAAGCTGCGGGAATATGCCCTAAACGAGGAAGACCAAACGTTGCTCATTCTCTTTTGCCACCTATTTGCAAACAACGACGACGATGAAATAAGGTTTCACGACATCGAGTTTCTCTTCCCCAAAAAGCAATGGAACAGAATTAAATGCATGCTTAACGCAAAATGCCACACCTTACAATACTTGCAGCTGATAGAATATGGGAATGACAACGGGCTGGCAGACCGAGAAACGTTCCGCCTTTCCAGACAGGCCAAGCGCGAACTGCTAAGCGAGTTAAACCTTCCCAGCATGTCTCAAGCCTGCAAAGGCATGATAAAAGCGAAAGACATTGTTGTCAAACAACTGTACTACGAGAATGACACCCAACAGCAGATTGCCGAACTGGAAGACCTTCTCGATGAAAATCGCTATCAACAGATACACAACAGAATGAAGGAGGCAGGCTTTCGCTGTGGCTTTACTTGTCTATTCTACGGTGCGCCTGGCGTTGGCAAAACAGAAACCGTGTTGCAGTTGGCACGTAAAACGGGGCGCAACATCATCCAAGTGAACGTTGAACAGATTAAGAGCATGTGGGTGGGCGAGAGCGAAAAGAACATCAAAGCCCTTTTCGACAGCTACCGCAACCAGGTGGAAAGCCAATCGCTAGCTCCCATACTGCTTTTCAACGAAGCCGATGCTGTTATTGGCATGCGCCATAAAGGTGCCGAACGGGCAACAGACAAGATGGAGAACGCGTTGCAGAACATTATCCTTCAAGAGATGGAAAGGATTGACGGCATACTCATTGCCACAACAAATCTGGTGCAAAACTTCGACAAGGCTTTCGAGCGTCGCTTTCTTTATAAGGTGAAGTTCAACGCCCCATCCATCCAAACGCGCCGCCATATTTGGCAGTCCATCATGCCAGAAATAAGCGAAGAAACGGCTAGTTGGCTAGCCAGTCATTACAACTTGTCGGGCGGACAAATAGAAAACGTGGCGCGCAGGTATGCCATCAACACCATTCTCTATGGTCCACCAACAGAAGAGCTGCCCACTCTCTGCAAATGTAGTGAGAACGAAAGCAAAGAAACTTATGGCATTTCGCAGATTGGATTCAGCAAATAAATTGCTTGAGGAGTTAGGTCGTTGTCCTGAGAAGTTAAGGAGTTAAGGGGTTCAGGAGTTAAGCCAAATGCCTAGTTGCAGAGTAGCAAACATTCTTTTCAACTCATTAACTCCTTAACTCCATAACTCCTTACTCCTTTATTGCTTTATTCCTTATTCCTTTACTCATTACTCCTTACTCCTTTACTCCTTACTCCTTTACTCCTTTACTCCTTTACTCCATTACTCCTTACTCCATTACTCCTTACTCCTTACTCCATTACTACTTTAATTCCTTATAATATGACCATCCTACAAATCTCCGACACCCACAATCGTCACGGCCTATTGCAAAACATGTCAATGGCAGACGTACTGATTCATTGCGGCGACTTCACTGACAGGGGAACGGAAGCAGAGGCGTTGGACTTCCTTAACTGGTACATCGCCCTACCCCATCCGCACAAACTCTTCGTAACAGGCAATCACGACCTCTGTCTTTGGGATGCCGAGGGCATAGACGACCTACCCCCAAACGTGCTTTTTCTTCAAGACAAGGCATGCGAAATAGAGGGTGTAAAGTTCTTCGGACTAGGTTACAACCATTGCGAAATACTTATACCCAACGCCGTTGACGTGCTTATCACCCACGAACCACCCATGATGATACGCGACAAGTCTAATGGAACACATTGGGGTAACCTGCCACTCCGCAATCGCGTAATGGAAGTTAAGCCCAAATTCCACCTCTTCGGCCACGCCCACGAGTCGTATGGCACAGACGTATTTGGCAATACCGTGTTTTCCAACGGCGCAGTATTAGACGACCAATACCACCTAGTCAACGCCCCCGCAATGCTTACACTCGAAACGTAAACAAAGGGTGGTTAGTTGACGAGGTCACAAGTTAACGAGTTGACAAGTTTGTAAGTTTGTAAGTTGACAAGTTTGTAAGTTGACAAGATAACAAGTTGACGAGTTGACAAGTTAACGAGTTGACAAGTTTATCAAGACGCTAACGTCTTGCAACAAAGCATTTAGCCTTGCAACTTTACTACCTACTACTTTACCACTTACTACCTCACAATATAAACACATCCCCATCCCTCATCACAGGAAATGAGCGTCGCAATTGCTCTAACGCCTCAAGAGAGAGCGTGGCGCGTGCCACATCCACCTCGTTTGCTCTACATTCGGCCAGCGTTTGGCCCTGTGGGTCAAGCGCAACAGTGCCTCCACTGTAAGCATTAGCAGGGTCGTTGCCCACGCGGTTAACACCCAACACAAAGCATTGGTTCTCGATGGCGCGCGCCCTAAGCAACGTTTGCCAAGCAAAAAGGCGCGCCGTGGGCCAGTTGGCCACATATATGGCCACATCGTAGTCGCCACGGTTGCGACTAAACACGGGGAAACGCAGGTCGTAACACACCTGCAAAAGAATGCGCATGCCACCATAGCGCACCACAACGCGGTCTTCGCCCTTGGTGTAAAGCCTGTCTTCGCCAGCGTATGTAAAAAGATGACGCTTGTCGTAATGCCATGTCACGCCGTCGGGCATAACGAAATAAAAGCGGTTATGTCGCCTTCCGTCCACTTCCACCGCCACACTACCAGCAATGGCACATTCTTTTTGTGTGGCCGTTTGCACCATCCAGCGATGCACATCGCCATCAGCAGGTTCCACAACAACACCTTCGCCCACCATAAACCCTGTGGCAAACATTTCGGGCAACACATAAAGCTGTGCCCCAGGATGTTGGTTCATCAACTGTTCCACTTGCTCAAGGTTCACCTTTTTGTCACCCCAAGCGATGTCGGTTTGCAATAATGCTATCTCCATTGTTTCTATTTTTAGCGATGTTTCAACCGCAAAGCTAGCATTTTTAAGCGAAACACCAAAAGAAATACACAACAACTAACAAACTCATAAACACGCTAATCCCAAAACACACCAATTCAAAGCTTAAAACCCTAAAAGCACAAAGCCTCATCAACTTAAAACTTCACCCACTCTAAGGTTCAAAAGTTCTAAGTCTAGAAATCTTAAAAACATACGCATTTATTTACAAAACAGATCTTAAATTTCACACCATTCTAGAGAATAATTAATCGTTTTTACTGGAATTTAGTGCTAAAATTCCACCTACAAAGCTCAACACATTGTCCACTTTCAAGAAAACACATAGCATTTAGCATCAAATCGCCTTTCTATTTGAAGTAGATCTAACAAAATTTACTATCGCAAAAAACAGCTATTTGCACCAAAACAGCCTACTTTTTACTCATTTTTTGCTCCATTTCCTAGCCTTTGCACAACGTTCTTAATAGAATAAAAATGTATCATGCACCAACAACCTATGTATTTTCTTGCATTTAGAACAGTGTTTTGCTACATTTAACCTTGCGTTTTGCAGCAAATAGCAATGCATTTTGCACGAGATAGCAATGCGTTTTGCACGAGATAGCAATGCATTTTGCACCAAATAGCAGCACTTTTAGCACCGAATAGCGCACTTTTACGCTAAAACTGCATTTAAATACACCATCTAACTACCTAAACTTCGCTTTTCAAGCATCCCCCTTTTACGCAAAAACAACGCCCGCAAGAATCGAATATTTGAACACAAGTGGGCATTTGATGAATAATAAGCCACTCATAATGTTAAAATTTACACGTAATATTTTACAAAAACACTCCTCCTTCGATTTAATGCACAAAACTATAACACCCCCTTAAATCAGGCTTCTTCTTAAAGTTTCCAACAGCAAGTATTTTTTGTAAAAAACAACAGAAATACCCCTACCTACGCTTGACTTATGCAAAAAGCACGCGTTATTTAATAATATTTAGAGGCGAACATGATGAAATATGTTATTAAAGTTGTACTTTTGCCATAAATTAATACTTAGAAAAGTAATACATTATGGCAGAATCTTTAGACATCCGTGAATTAAACCAACTTATCGAGCAACAAAGCGCATTTATAACCAACCTGACAACAGGCATGAACCGCGTTATCGTGGGGCAAAAACACCTCATCGAATCGTTGCTCATCTCCTTGCTTAGCGATGGACACATTCTCTTGGAAGGTGTTCCTGGACTAGCAAAGACACTCGCAATTAAAACATTAGCTCAACTTGTTGACGCCGATTATAGTCGTATACAGTTCACTCCCGACCTTTTGCCGGCCGATGTTATCGGAACGCTCGTGTATTCGCAAAAAGAAGAAAACTTCCAAGTGAAAAAAGGTCCTGTATTTGCCAACTTTGTACTGGCCGACGAAATTAACCGTGCCCCCGCAAAGGTGCAAAGTGCACTGCTCGAAGCTATGCAAGAGCATCAGGTAACTATTGGCGAAAAAACTTTCCCCTTGCCAAAACCCTTCCTTGTGATGGCCACGCAAAACCCCATTGAGCAAGAAGGTACTTACCAACTGCCCGAAGCACAAGTAGACCGCTTTATGCTGAAGGTGATTATTGATTACCCCACACTGGAAGAAGAAAAGCTCATCATACGCGAAAACATTCACGGCGGACTGCCCAAGGTAATGCCCGTTACCACAGCCAACGACATTCTGAAGGCGCGCGACGTGGTTAACCAGGTGTATATCGACGAAAAAATCGAACAATACATCGCCGACATCGTGTTTGCATCGCGCTATCCCGAACGCTATCAGCTAGCCGAACTGAAGCCACTCATCAACTATGGCGGTTCGCCTCGTGCTAGTATCAATCTTGCCAAAGCAGCAAGGGCTTATGCTTTCATCAAACATCGCGGTTATGTGGTGCCAGAAGACGTGCGCGCTGTGGTGCATGATGTGATGATACACCGCATCGGACTATCCTACGAGGCCGAAGCAAGCAACGTAACAAGCGAAGAAATCGTAAGCAAAATTATCAATAAGGTGGAGGTGCCTTAAGATGGATGCGCTCGAACTGTTTAAACAGGTACGGAAAATTGAAATAAAAACCCGCGGACTTAGTAGCAACATCTTCGCGGGACAATACCACTCGGCCTTCAAAGGCAGGGGTATGGCTTTCTCGGAGGTGCGAGAATACCAGTTTGGCGACGACGTGCGCGACATTGATTGGAACGTAACGGCTCGCTTTCGCCGACCTTTCGTTAAGGTGTTCGAAGAAGAACGCGAACTCACCGTGATGCTTCTCATCGACGTGAGTGGCTCGCTCGACTTTGGAACAGCGCAACGCACCAAACGAGAAATGGCCACCGAGATGGCCGCCATCTTGGCTTTTAGCGCCATACAAAACAACGATAAAATTGGCGTTATCTTCTTTTCCGACCGCATTGAGAAATACATCCCACCCAAAAAGGGACGTAAACACATCCTGTACATCATTCACGAGATGCTCGACTTTAAACCCGAAAGCAAACGAACGAACGTTGCCGCGGCCATCGAATATCTCACTAGGGTAATGAAACGCAGGTGCATCGCATTCGTGGTGAGCGACTTTTACGCCGATAACAGTTTTCAAAAAGAACTGCAAATTGCCAATTCTAAACACGATGTAGTGGCTATTCAGGTGTACGACCAACGTGCAAAGACGCTACCCAACGTGGGATTGATGAAGGTGATGGACGCCGAAACAGGTCACGAAATGTTTATCGACACTGCCAGTGCTAAACTTAGACGGGCACACAACGATTATTGGACGGAAAGAATGAACACACTTCGGACCACGTTCGCACAAAGCAACGTAGACTGGGTGTCGGTGGCCACCAACGAAGACTATGTTAAAGCACTGATGCTTTTATTCATGCAAAGAGGACAAAACAGATGATTAAACGACAAGTAACGCTGCTCATCGTCGCGCTATTGGCTCTTGTCGCCAACGCTCAGGTAACTGTGGAACAGAAAATAGACTCGTTCGCCATCTTTATCGGACAGCAAACGAACCTACACCTGATTGTAACGGCACCCAAAGGGCAAGCGGTGGTGTTCCCCAACTTTAAACCCTCGGAACACATGGTGCCTGGTATTGAGGTGCTACAAACCTCAGAAGAGGAAACTACCGAGCTAGACAATGGACTGCAAAAAACCACGAAAAGCTACACGCTCACCTCGTTCGACGAGAAACTATACTCGCTACCAGGACTGAAAGTAAAGGTGAACAACAAAGAATACGAAGCTAACGTGTTGGCACTAAAAGTGGTTACGATGGACGTAGACACGCTTCACCCCAATCAGTTCTTCCCACCGAAAGACGTTCAGAACAATCCTTTCTCGTGGGCCGACGAACCATGGGCGTCAATATTCTACTTAAGCGTGCTGATGCTGCTGCTTGCTGCATTGGGCGTTTACCTCTTCGTGAGGCTCAAACAAAACAAACCCGTTATCACACGCATACGTATAGTAAAGAAAATACTGCCTCACCAAAAGGCTATGACGGCCATCGAACGCATAAAAGCCGAGAGAATGACCGCATCGGAAAATCAAAAGGAGTATTACACGCAACTCACCGACGCCCTAAGACAATACATCAACGAACGCTTTGGCTTTAATGCCATGGAAATGACCAGTTCGGAAATCATCGAACACCTAAACGCTAATGGCAATCAGGAAATGATGAACGAACTAAAAGAGATTTTCCAAACAGCCGACTTGGTGAAATTTGCCAAATATGCAACGCTGATTAACGAGAACGACCTCAACTTGGTTAACGCTATTGAGTTTATCGACAAGACCAAGATTGAAAACCAACCCGACACAGAACGTATCGTACCCGAGCTTACCGAGGCCGATAAACGTACAAAACAAACACGACTGGCACTCAAAACTGTTATTTGGACCATCGGCGTTTGCGTGGTGGCCATAGCGGTGTACATCGCTTACAGCCTCTACGATGTGCTGGGTTAACAAACCTCAAGGATAAATACCATTATGGAATTTGCTAACAAAGAATATTTCTTTCTGCTTGCGCTCCTTGTACCATACTTGTTTTGGTACTTCATCTATAAAAAAAGGGGCGAACCCACCTTGCGCATGAGCGACACAAAGGCCTATCGCTACGCTCCCAAAAGCTGGCGAATGCGACTGATGAACTTGCCTGTGCTGCTGAGGTGTGCCACTTTTGCGCTGGCCGTTATCATCTTGGCCAGACCACAAACGCATACTTCGTGGGGTAACAAGCAAGTGGAGGGCATCGATATCATGCTAGCCATGGACGTTTCGACGTCGATGCTGGCCGAAGACCTCACACCTAATCGTATGGAGGCCGCTAAAGAAGTAGCCGCTGAGTTTATTGCAGACAGACCAAACGACAATATCGGTCTGACAATCTTTGCAGGTGAGGCCTTTACGCAATGCCCAATGACCACCGACCACACGTCGCTACTCAACATGTTGCAAAGCGTTAGAACCGACATTGCTGCCAGAGGACTGATTCAAGACGGTACTGCTATTGGCATGGGACTGGCTAACGCCGTTTCGCGTCTTAAAGATAGCAAGGCCAAAAGCAAAGTGGTAATTCTGCTTACTGATGGTTCGAACAACATGGGCGACCTCTCTCCGATGACTAGTGCCAACATCGCTAAAAGTCTAGGCATACGTGTTTACACCATCGGCGTGGGCACTAACAAGGTGGCTCGATATCCTATGCCTGTGGCTGGTGGCGTGCAATATGTTAATATGCCCGTAGAAATAGACACCAAAGTGCTTAAAGACATCGCCGCCACTACCGACGGTAATTTCTATCGCGCAACAAATAACCAAGAATTGAAGCAGATTTATAAGGATATCGACAAGCTGGAGAAATCGAAAATGAGCGTTAAGAAGTTCTCTAAACTCTACGAGGCCTACCAGCCTTTCGCCATCTTGGCCATCCTTACGCTGCTCGCTGAAATTCTGCTGCGCACCACTGTGCTAAGGCGAATACCGTAAAAGAGGCCTCACCCCACCCCCTCTCCAAGGGGGAGAGGGGAGTAATATGCCTTGCTGTTTAAAGGTGAAAGAGTGAGAAATATGGCCAACGCCCACAAAGCTGCGCATGGTTCTAGTTGTTTTAGTGTCCCTAGTGAGCCCTGATTTCCCTTGTGTTCCTAGAATGCCTAGTTACCTAAACTCCTCAAAATACAACCCCATTTTAACTGGAAAAAGAAATGTTTAGATTCGAAGACCCTATATATCTATGGCTGCTGTTACTAGTGCCAGTATTGGTATTAGTAGCCCTCTTAGGCCATCGCAAACGAAAGAAACAACTGAAAGCTTTTGGCGACCCAGAACTGCTTAAAGACCTCATGCCCGATGTTTCTGCCTATCGGCCATGGGTTAAACTAGGCTTAGCCGTTTTCGCCTTTGCCCTTTTGGTGGTGATGTTGGCTCGTCCACAGATGGGAACGAAAATAACCCACGAGAAAAGAAACGGTATTGAAGCCGTTATTGCCATCGACGTGAGCAACTCGATGATGGCTCAAGACGTTGTGCCTTCACGACTAGAGAAAAGCAAATTGCTTATCGAAAACCTCGTTGACCACTTTACACACGATCGTATCGGACTCGTAGTGTTTGCAGGAGACGCCTTTGTGCAGTTGCCCATTACCACAGATTACGTGTCGGCCAAAATGTTTTTGCAAAACATAGACCCCTCTCTGGTGGCCACGCAAGGCACAGACATCGCCAAAGCAATCAATCTTTCGATGAGAAGTTTTAGCCAACAAAAAGACATTGGCAAAGCGGTTATCGTGATAACAGATGGCGAAGACCACGAAGGGGGCGCACTCGAAGCGGCTAAAGCTGCCAACGACAAAGGCGTGCGCGTGTTTATTCTAGGCATTGGTAGCACCAAAGGGGCGCCCATTCCACTACAAGAGGGAGGCTATCTCACCGACCGCAGCGGACAAACTGTGCTAACAGCACTTAACGAAACCATGTGTAAGGAGATTGCACAAGCCGGAAAAGGAACTTATATCCACGTAGATAACACCAACGACGCACAAGAAAAACTAAACGACGAATTGGCTAAACTGCAACGAGCAGACACACAAGCCGTGATATATAGCGAATATGGCGAACAATTCCAAGCCGTGTGCATCATCGTTATCATTCTGCTTATTGCCGAAATACTCATCCTCGATATAAAAAATCCTAAGCTGCGCAACATCCATCTCTTTGGTTCTAAAAAACCAATGACCATGTTGCTGCTGCTCATTGTGCCCACATTGGCCTTTGCACAAAGCGACAGACACTTTATCAGAACAGGAAACAAACTCTATCGCAACCAAAACTACCCTAAAGCCGAAGTGGAATACCGCAAAGCTATGTCGCAAAACGGAAGCAACGCACACGCGGTTTACAACCTGGGTAATGCGTTGATGATGCAGCAAAAAGACTCGGCAGCCATTGTTCAACTTGAAAACGCAGGTAAAATGGAGGCAAACAAAACTCGTAAGGCTATGGCTTACCACAACATTGGCACCATCTGCCAACGCCATCAGCTATATGGCGACGCCATTAAAGCCTATGAAGAAGCCTTGCGCAATAATCCCAATGACAACGAAACGCGCTATAACCTAGCTCTGTGTAAACGTTTGAACAAAAACAATAAGGAACAACAGAAACAACAACAGCAACAACAACAAAAAGAACAGCAAAAAGAGCAAAAACAAAAAGAGAAACAGCAACCCAAACCCAAAGAACAAATGAGTAAGGAAAACGCTGAACAACTGCTCAACGCTGCCATACAAGACGAGAAAGCCACTCAGCAAAGACTGAAGAAGGCAACGCAACAGCCGTCGAGAAGAACGGTTGAGAAAAACTGGTAACAACGATGTTAACCACATACATCTAAAAAAACAAATGGTTCTATGAAGCGAATGAAAAGAATTATCCTATTAATGCTGGCCATAACCCACATCACGATTGGGGCAGCTCAACGCCTTACGGTGTCGGCTCCTTCGACTGTGGCCGCCGGAGAGAACTTCCGAATAGCTTATACCATCAACACACAAGACGTAGACGACTTTAAAGCGGGTAACATTCCAGCGGGAATAGAGGTGATTGCTGGCCCTTATACCTCATCGCAATCAAGTTATCAAATGACTAACGGCCACACTAGCTCTAGTTCGTCAATAACTTATACCTACACGCTCTACGCCACAAAGAATGGTTCTTACACCATTTCACCAGCCAAAGCAGTGGTTAGAGGCAAGACTGTGGTGTCGCCTGCACTTAAAATTAATGTCGTGGGCACGGCTAAACCCAATGCCAACGGTGCTCCAAAAATGCACGAAAGCGACGAAAGCGACCCTGTGCGCACTGCTGGTACAAACATTTCGGGCAGTGACCTCTTTATTAAAGTGAGCGCAAGCAAACAAAGAGTGCGCGAACAAGAACCCGTTCTGCTATCGTATAAGGTATATAGCCTCGTGGAGTTAACACAACTCAATGGTAAAATGCCCGACCTCAATGGCTTTCACACACAAGAAGTGAAACTCCCCACGCAAAAAAGCTTCCATCTTGAAAGACTTAACGGCAAAAACTATAAATGTGTTACCTGGAGTCAATACGTGATGTACCCACAGATGAGTGGCGAACTCAAGATTCCCAGCATCAAGTTTGATGGCATCGTGGTACAAAGAAACCGCAGCGTCGACCCCTTTGAAGCTATCTTCAATGGCGGTTCGGGCTATGTTGAAGTGAAAAAAGAAATCGAAGCTCCTGGTTTAACGCTACAAGTAGACCCTCTGCCCGCTCGCCCTGCTAACTTCTCGGGTGGCGTTGGCAACTTCACCATCTCGGCACAACTCAACAAAAAGGATGTAAAAACAGGCGAACCGCTCAACCTACGCATCGTTGTGAGTGGCTTGGGAAACCTAAAACTGCTTAAAGCGCCAGTGGTTAACTTCCCCAAAAGTTTCGACAAGTACGACGTTAAGATTACCGATAAAACCCAACTTACCACTAATGGCATTGAGGGTAATATGATTTACGACTACTTGGCCGTGCCACAACAAATCGGAAAATACGAAATTCCACCCACAGAGTTTGTATTCTACGACACCAAAACGCAACAATACCGCACTATTCGCACTCAAGCTTTCTCACTAAAAATAGAGAAAGGAACTGGTACGAGTTCGGAAATGAGTAAGTTCGAAGACGAACAAAACAAAGATATACGCCCCATCATGCAGGGACCTGCCGTGATGATTAAGCAAGACAACATGTTCTTCACCTCCATGCTGTGGTATTTGCTGCTTTTTATCATCGTGGCTGCCACAGTCATTGCCTTCTTTGTGCTCCGTCAAAGACAAGAGATTAATTCAGACTCACGCCGACTGCGCGGTTCTAAAGCAAACAAGGTGGCTGCTCGCCGACTGAAATTGGCTGAAAAACTAATGGAGGAAGGGAAGCAAAACGATTTCTACGATGAGGTGCTGCATGCCCTTTGGGGATATGTTAGCGACAAACTGGGCATCTCGGCCGAGCAACTCACCCGCGAAAACATAGCCGAAATGCTCAACCGACGAGCCGTTAACACCGAAACCATCGACAGTTTTATCGCTGCTATAGACGAATGCGAGTTCGAACGTTATGCACCTGGCGACTCGCAAGGCAACATGAACAAAACCTATCAGATGGCCGTTAAAGCCATCATGGACATCGAAGCCACTATGAAATCGAATAAAAAAGGGAGCTTGATGCTGCTCGCGCTGCTATTTTGCACGCTATCAATAACGGCCAACGCACAAACTAAGCCTCGGCCGACCAAGAATACAAGCGCGGAAACTATCAACAGGCAATCGCCGACTATAAACAGCTACTCAAAAAAATGCCTTCGGCCGAGCTGTATTACAACTTAGGCAATGCCTATTTTCGTTCGGATAGCATTCCTCAAGCCATTTTGGCCTACGAAAGAGCTGCGTTAATAAACCCAGGAAACAGAAGTATAAGGTTTAATTTGCAGTTTGCACGGGGTAAGACCATCGACAAGGTGGCCGAACCCGATGAAATGTTCTTCGTTACTTGGTGTCGATCCATGGCCAATCTCACCACTGTAGACGGATGGGGCTCTATGGCTTTGGCGGCTATTGCGCTCTTGGGATGCTGCATCTTGTTGTATTTCTTCAACTCGCGCATCGCCATTAGAAAGGTTGGCTTTGTCTCTTCCATCGCCTTTGGTGTACTCTTCATCTTGTGTACGGTCTTCGCTATGTACCAAAAAAATGCCTTAACCAATAAGGAAGGGGCTATAATCATAGCGCCGTCTACCAACTTAAAGAAGACACCCATCCGCTCGGGAGCCGATGAAGCTGTGCTACACGAAGGCACAAGGGTTGACATTACCGACCGCTCTATCAAGGGATGGATTGGCGTTAAGCTGGCCGATGGACGCGAAGGGTGGATTGAACAAGACGTTGTTGAAGAAATTTAAGGTGTAAAAACGTGGTTCGCATGCTTGCTAGTGCTGCTCTTTGCACTGCGCGGTGCTTGCTGTTAGCGATTTCTCTGCACTTTATAAAATACAAGGGGATGCAAATTGCCACTGCATTTGCACCCCTTTAGCCATCACTTCTGGTGCGCTTATATATATAAGGTGTAGTCATCTCCACACTAACTCATCTTCTTGACTATGCATTGGGCTACAATGTGGCCACCCATTTTCTGCTTTTGCAACTACACCTTATATAATAAGGAGGGCACAAATGCAGACCATAGCAAACTAACAATAGGCGCCGCCCCAATAAAATCCCTGCTTTGCCATTGCTATCACCAGTCGCAATAACGGCTAACACCAGTCACAACAGTGGCTAACACCAATCGCAATAACGGCAAACACCAGCCGCAACAGCGGCAAGCATCATCAACAACAAAACAGTCATCTATAAAAGGCCACAGAAAAAGAAAAAAATGAACCTCACCCAACTATTGGAAATAGACCGAGCAGTGCTTGCTTGGTTCAACGGGAGCAACTCGCTCTTCATTGACACGCTAGCTCAAAACCTCACGTCGGGCTTTACATGGATACCTCTTTACTTGGCACTCGTCTTCGTAATTATTAAACAACGACACCATGCCCCAAATATTCCTCACCATAGGATGTGCGGTGCTTGCTGTTGTTGTGGTAAGTGTGTCGGTAGAACTCATCATCAAGCCCCTCTTTGCTCGTTTGCGACCCAGCCAAGACCCGCTCATAAAGCACACCATCGCAGTGGTTAACGGCATGCGTGGCAGTCAATACAGCTTTTTTTCGGCCCATGCCGCCAACACTTTCTCATTGGCTGTCTACCTCAGTTTGCTCATCAAGAGCCGTTCTTTGTCTGTGATGCTTGTTTCGTGGTCGGCTATTAACTGTTGGACACGCCTTTATTTGGGTCTCCACTACCCCTCAGACATTTTCTTCGGACTGCTTTGGGGCGCCCTCGTGGGATGGTCGGCCTATGCCGTTTATCGTCGTTTTGGAAAACCATTAGGCCTACCCCCGCACCCAACAAACATCTCAAACCACCGCCGCAAGCTATCTCCAGGCCGACATCGCCAAGCTGCTCTACATCATGGCGCTATGGATTGGCGTCGTCATCATATATAGTATTTTCAACACATAACAATGGATACAAAACATATCAGGATAAAAGACTATAACTACGACTTACCCGATGAGCGCATCGCAAAGTTTCCTTTGCCCCAACGCGACCAAAGTAAGCTGCTTGTTTACAATCATGGTGACATTTCGCAAGACGTGTTTACCAACATCACACGCTATCTTCCGCAAGGCGCTCTCATGGTTTTCAACAACACCAAGGTTATACAAGCGCGACTTCATTTCAGAAAAGACACAGGTTCGCTTATTGAAATATTCCTTCTCGAACCTGCTATTCCTGCCGATTACGAACAGATGTTCCAAACCACTAACGCCTGCTCGTGGTATTGCATGGTGGGAAATCTCAAGAAATGGAAGTCGGGTGCACTCACCACTATCGTGGATATACCAGGACAACCGCCCGTAACACTAACAGCCGAACGCGACCTTTTGTGCGACACGGCGTTGAAAATAGACTTCAAATGGACGGGAGCCGATAAGCTTTCTTTTGCCGAACTCATCGACAAAGTGGGCGAACTGCCCATTCCTCCTTATCTCAACCGCAACACACAAGAGAGCGACAAAACCACTTACCAAACCGTTTACTCCAAAATTAAAGGCTCGGTGGCTGCACCTACTGCGGGCTTACACTTCACACAAAGGGTGCTTTCTGATATCGACCAGCATGGCATAGACCGCGAAGAACTTACTCTTCACGTTGGTGCTGGCACCTTCAAACCCGTTAAAAGCGATGAGATTGAGGGACACTCTATGCATACCGAGTATGTAAGCGTGCACCTTTCCACCCTCGAAAAACTGCTCAAACACAATTGCGAAGCCATTGCTGTGGGCACCACTAGCGTGCGAACGCTCGAAAGCTTGTACTACATGGGGTGTAAGGTAATGGCTGATGCCAACATTGCTCTCGAAAAACTGCACGTCAATCAATGGGAACCCTATGCGCCTACTGCCATCAATATTGAACCGGCTGAAGCCATTGGCCAACTCATTGCCTACATGCAACGCAACAATCTGCCTACACTTCACTCAAGCACGCAGATTATCATCGCACCTGGTTACAACTATAAAATTGTTAAACGCCTGGTAACCAATTTCCACCAGCCACAAAGCACGCTGCTTTTTACTGGTTAGTGCCTTTGTGGGTGGCAAATGGAAAGACATTTATCGCTATGCACTTGACAACGATTTCCGCTTCTTAAGCTATGGCGATAGCAGCATTCTCATACCCTAACAACAACAGCAAAACAATGAAAAAAGGTGATAAAGTAAGATTTCTAAGCGAAACGGGGGGCGGCATCGTGGCTGGTTTCCAAGGAAAAAACATCGTTCTGGTGCAAGATGCCGATGGTTTTGAAATTCCCATGAGCATTAACGAGGTGGTTGTGGTAGACGAAGAGTTAGACCGCAAACAAGGACGAACCTCCTCGGCTGCTACTCAATCCAAACCCAACTCCACACAACAGGATGCACCCGGCAAGCAGTCTATCAAGGCGCTGCTGAGTGGCGGATACGAAAACGATGCCGATAACACTGACTCTGAATACGAAACCGACCCTTCGGACAATGAAATCACATTTCGTAAACCGGTTGAAGAGCGCGCAGGGGGTAACAGCTTAAACGTGTATCTGGCCTTTGTGCCCGATAATACACAACAACTTAGTCAAACCAAGATAAATCTCGAATTGGTTAACGACAGCAATTATTACCTGCATTACACCTTTGCCACTGCCGAAGGAGAAAGCTGGACGCTACGCCACGAGGGCGAAATGGAACCTAACACTAAACTGAAACTCGACACCATTACCTCCGAAGACTATAACAGCTTGCAACAAGTGGCTTTCCAAGCTATTGCTTTCAAAAGACAAAAAAGCTATGTGCGCAAACCTGTTATCGATGCTAAATTGCACATCGAACCGCTGAAGCTCTTCAAACAACATCTCTTTGCCGAGTCTCCTTTTTACGACCAACCTGCCATGCTCTACACCATCGTAGAGGGAGACGAACCTGCTGAGACACCCATCGAACAAATTGATGCCGATAAACTGAAGCTTGAAATGCTCTCTAAAGCGGCTCTTCAAAAGATGAAACACGATGCTAATTCGTCTAAAAACTTTGCTGCTGCATCTGCAAAAACTGCTCGTGGCGACCGCAAACCCAACGAACCGCTGGTGGTTGACCTTCATGCGCACGAGATTTTGGAAACTACTCAAGGCATGAACTCAATGGATATTCTGCAATATCAGCTTGAAGTGTTCCGCCGAACGCTTAAAGAGCATGCTGCCGAACGTGGACTTAAAATCGTGTTTATTCACGGTAAGGGCGAAGGTGTGTTGCGAAAGGCCATCATCAACGAACTTAACCGCAACTTCAAACACTGCACTTATCAGGATGCTTCGTTCCAAGAATATGGCTACGGGGCTACTTTGGTAAAGCTGTAAGGCGAGTTATTTTCCACACTAAACCCCTAATTGAGCTTTCCCCCTAAATATCAAAATTCCTTTACTCATCAAAAAAATAAAGCATGCAACACGGATATATCAAAGTGGCGGCAGCTATTCCAGCCGTAAAGGTGGCCGATTGCCATTTTAACGCCCAACAAACAGAGGCGCAAATACTACAAGCTGAAGAACAAGGGGCCGAGATTGTGGTGTTTCCCGAACTAGGTATCACAGGTTACACCTGTCAAGACCTCTTCGCTCAACAACTTTTAATCGAACAAGCCGAAGTGGCTGTACGCTCATTGGTGGCCAACACCAAGGCACTCGACATTATTTCGGTGGTGGGTGTGCCTGTGGCGGTAGACAGCATCCTACTTAATTGCGCCGTGGTGTTTCAGCGTGGACACATCCTGGGCATCGTTCCTAAAACCTATTTGCCCAATTATAGCGAGTTCTACGAAAAAAGATGGTTTGCCTCCACTCACCATCTTAACGACACTTCCATCTGCTACGCTGGACAAGAGGCGCTGCTCACAGCTCAAAGTCAGATATTCGTAACCGCCGATGGCGTGAAATTTGGCGTTGAAATATGCGAAGACGTGTGGGCACCCAATCCTCCTGGCACTTATTTGGCACTTGCTGGCGCCGACATTGTGTGCAACCTTTCGGCGAGCGACGAACTTATTGGTAAACACAACTATCTTAAAAGTCTGCTTGCACAGCAAAGTGCGCGCACCATGGCTGGCTATGTGTACAGCGGATGTGGCTTTGGCGAAAGCACACAAGACCTGGTTTACGGGGGGAAATGCCATGGTTTACGAAAATGGAAAGCTGCTTGCGCAAAACCAACGCTTTGTTTTCGAACCGCAAATGGTGGTTACCGACATCGACATCTTTAAACTGAGGGCCGAACGCCGCACCAATAGCACCTACGTCAATGCTCAACATGGCCACACGGCTTTGCTGCACAAGGCCTTTGCACCCATACACAATAGGCCCTTTACACTGCAACGGGCCATCAATCCCCTACCCTTTGTGCCACTTAACGAGGTGATGCACGATAGCTGCGAAGAGATTTTCAACATTCAAGTCTCTGGCTTAGCCCAACGTCTAAAGCACATCCACGCCTCTAAAGTGGTGCTTGGCATCAGTGGCGGACTAGACTCCACGCTGGCTCTGCTCGTATGTGTGCGCACGTTCGACAAACTTGGCCTGTCGCGCAAGGGCATTGTGGGCGTCACAATGCCAGGTTTTGGCACCACCAATCGCACCTATCGCAACGCCATCGACCTGATGAGCCAATTGGGAATTACCACACGCGAAATAAATATTGCCAAGAGTGTTACGCAACATTTTGAAGACATTGGCCACGACATGGCCGTGCACGATGTGGTGTACGAAAACGGACAGGCACGCGAACGCACACAAATATTGATGGACCTAGGGAATAAAGAGGGCGGTATTGTTGTGGGAACGGGCGACCTTTCTGAACTGGCGCTGGGCTGGGCCACATACAATGGCGACCACATGAGCATGTATGCCGTGAACGTTAGCATACCCAAAACCCTCATTAGGCACCTGGTGCGCCATGTGGCGCAAACCATGCACAACGACGAAACGCGCACCACACTCTACGATATCATCGATACACCCATCTCGCCCGAACTTATTCCGGCCGACGAAGCTGGTAATATCAAGCAGAAACTGAAGACTTGGTTGGCCCCTACGAGTTGCACGACTTCTTTATCTACCACTTCTTGCGCCACGGTTTCACGCCACAACGCCTCTATCTCATGGCTCGTCACGCCTTTGCTGCACCCCAACAGCGTGCCAATCAATACACCGACGACGAGATAAAGCATTGGCTAAGGGTGTTTATGCGCCGCTTCTTTACGCAGCAATTCAAACGTTCGTGCCTACCCGATGGGCCTAAAGTGGGTAGCGTTAGCCTTAGTCCGCGTGGCGACTGGCGCATGCCTAGCGATGCAACGGCCCAAATGTGGCTCGACCAATGCGATAAGCTATAAATAATAGCTTTATCTTCGAGAGGAGTTTTTATGTGGGTAAGATTATTACCCAGATAAAAACTCCTTTCTTTTTTATCCTAAATTGGTTGTGTGTGCCACTTTGTTTTTGCTTGCTTGTTGAGCCAATTAACCGCCTTAGTCTTGAAGGCTGAGTGTGCTTTGCAAAAAAGGATAAGACATACAAGATGCCAACTGAAAAATAAAGAGAGACTGGAAGCAATGAATGCAAGATAAAACAGAGCACAAGCGGTCTAACACCTAATTTATCTTGTTTCGAATTGTGCATTTTATATTTTTAAAATGTTTTGAGTTTTCAACTTTTTGTTGTGTCTATGTCTAAGCCTTATATATTGTTAGCGCGTTCAACACTATTTTTCACCATCCCCCATTGCGTTGTGTTGTGCACTGATTTCAATTATTTATAGGCAACAATGCGCTGGCATTGTCACCATAAAGTCCGCATCATTTACAACAAACACGCAAAACATTCACAACAACGCAACAACCACCCACCCAACAAGTACTCAACCAATCTCAACAACAGCAAACCAAAGTAATGCAAGCCCGCGTAAAAGGCGAAATCAAAATGTAAAATATTTAGCGCAAATTTTAACACCAATGGCTCACTTTTAACGCACCAACTTCAAACTCGTTGCCAAATATTCAATTCTCGCGAAGGTTTTTCACCCATCAAAGTAGCGTTAACGTTGGTCAACAAAACGCATATTCTTACAGAAAGACTCAATTTCAACAGTTAAAACCTACTATTTGCAGCAAAACACAAGGCTATTTGCAGCAAAACGCCATGCTAACTCCTACTAAACGCAAGGCAAACTCTAGCAAAACGCAAGACTAAATGCAGCAAAACGCAAGGTAAAATGCTAGAAAAAGCAAACAGAAATGCATTATTTTGCTCATTAAGGATGTATATACATTTAACGAACAAAAAACAAATAACCCCAATTTGAGGTAAAAACGGTCTTAAAAACTTACCTTTTAGCTACTAAAAGCTGTTTTTAGCGCTGTTAAAAATGGGTGCTGGGGCAACAAATAGAAAGGCTAAATGCTACTAAATTGCAGTTTGGCACTCAAAAACGATGTAAAATAAAAAATAAAATGCCGAAATTTGGACCAAAATGCATGCTATAAAGCATTTATTTTCTCTAGAATGGCTTGGTACGAAAAGCATGTTTTGTAAAGTTTTGCTACTCCATTTAACAATATTATAACATCAAACAGATTAGCTAATCCACCGCAGCGTCTTAATATATTTCGGTAAAACCCCATCTTTATTGTAGCATTCGTTGCTAACCCTTACAACCATTGGTAGGTTGTGGCATTAAATTCTCGCACACATCCATGCATTCTACCGAGATAAATAAGGCATATAGGCCATAAATTATGAGCAAGAAACCACAAAAAAAGGCTGAACCCCATATAGGAATTCAGCCTTTAAAAAAGGTGCGGGCAAAGTATTTATTCGTGCCCAGCCACATTAAGTCTAAAAAAAAGTCATACTAGAAAGCATAACCCACGCCAACCATCAACGCATCAACACCATATTCGGCAAATGCATGATGATAAGCCAAGTTGAGTTTAAAGCCTTTAAGTTGTCCACCAGCACCAACAGTAAGCGCATTAGAGCCCTTGTTGGCAAACTGATAGCCCACTCGTGCAGACACCCATTGGTTGTAGGTGTATTCCAAACCCGTACCAACGAGCGTCTCATGAGCATCTTTTGGGGTGAAATATCGGCACGAAAGCGCATAAGTTAGGTTGTGCTTAGGCGCAACAGTCACCAGCCAATCGCCCCCAGCCACCAACGAAGTGGGCAGACTTTGAGGCACCCCCGTATCGTTAAACTTCACCGACTTGCCAAAATCCAGCAGTCTCACGCCCATGTTTAGCACGCTAGGCATGTTCTTAGCCACAGAAAATGACTGCTGAAATGCCGCTCCCAGCGAGAAAGCCAAAGCGTTGGCACTAGTAGCAGCATGCGCATGCGCATAGGTTGCCGTGGCATACACTGCCACTTGAGACGTTACAGAGAAAGCATAACCCAGGTCGAGCGTTACGTCGTAGGGCGAAACACTGGCCGTGGTGCCCACGGCATTAACGGCCGGAACGGTGAGTCCACCAAGATAACGCATACCAGCCATCAGCGCCGAACGATTAGCAAAGCGATAACCAGCAGCAAAATTATACTGCATCAGTCGGCCGTCATCGGTTTTAGGTTGTACTTCGAGCGAAGCATCAGCCACAAAACGCTGGTCGCTAAAGGCAAGTGCAGCCGGATTAGCGTAAATATGCATCTGATTGGCATGGCCAAGTAGGGTTCCACCCATCGCTGCACTGCGCGCATCGGGTGTGGCTTCGAGCACAGGAAGAATGCGACTTTGCGCCGTTACCTCCATTGCCAGGCAAGTGCCCAGTGTGATAAGTGCCATAGATATCTTGTTCATAGCGTGCTATTATTTCTTAATGAAAGTATGTTTGCTTGTTATGCGCTCGGTTTTGAGCAGCAGGTAATAGGTGCCAGGCGCAAGGCGGTCGATGCCCAATGTAACTTCTTTCGTGGTGGCATTGGGCGTTAGCGTTTCGTCGATGAGTTTTTCACCACGAAGAGAGGTTACAATAACCTGCACTTGTGCCACATTGCTACGCATCAGCGCCTTGAGATAGCTGTGCGCTGGTATGGGATAGATGGCGTGCACATCGGGTGCATTGCTATCGGTTACACGCACTTGCAGCGTGGTGGAGCTACGTTTGCCACCGTCGATGGCCGTTATGGTAATGGTTGCAACCCCCCTTTTGCCCGACTCAAGAATGAGTTGCGATCCCTTTGTTGAGGCCTTCACCACCCCTTCGTTGCTAGACGAGGCAGTGAATTGCAGTTCGGCGCCACTCATAGAGTTAAAAACGTTGGCCAAATTGATTTGGGCGGCATCGCCTTGTTCGAAAAGCGACACATCGCTCAGCGTGTTAACGAGTTGCGGTGCAGTGTGAGCCACCACCTTATACACAAATTTCTGAAGCGTTTGACCACCCAATTGGTCGGTAAGCGTAACATCAAAGCTGTACAAGCCCGGTTTATCCACCTTGATAAGCAAGTCGAAGGCATTACCCACACGTTTAAAGTCAACGCCTCGTGGCAGTTCGGTGGTGTTGTAAATCCAGGTATGTCCATCCTCATCGTTCACAGGTAGCACCTTATGGAAGTAAGGTTGCGTGTCGAGTAGGCGCAGCGTGTCGCCAATAGTAGCCCCAAACACAGGGGCATGGTTCAGTCGGGTGGTGAAATTAGCCACCACTTCGGGCGAGAGATTGTTAAAGCGGTCGCGTGCAACCATCTTCACAACATAGTCAACCCCCCGTTTCAAGTCCATTGAAATCGTGCTGCATCTGCGTTCCCACAGTCATATCATACGAATAACGCGTAACCTTTAGTACGGGATTGGCCATATCAGCCTTTTTATATAGCCATATATCATAGGCAAACGCGGTGCGTTCGGCGTTCAGAGCATCGTCATCGGCGGTGACGTTCCATGTGATTTGAGCATCGTAATATCCACGAGTAGCATCTGCAGACCAATCCGTAACGCTAAGCACAGGCGTTTCGGGCTTCAGCGTTTCGGGGTCTGAAAGAGCGAAATCGGCATCAATATATCCCACGCCCATTTTACCTGCGAGGTTGGCATCGGTCTTAACAGCATAGGGACTGTTGGTCTTTACGGCCCCCATTAGTCGGTTACGAAGGTCTTCGCTTGTGAAGTTGGGATTGTCTTTACCAAACTTAGACACCACCAAAGCAGCCACACCCGATACGTGTGGGGCAGCCATCGACGTGCCTTGAGCGTAGGCATAGTTGTAGTCGGTGGGCAAAGTAAAGTCGGTATTGGGGTATTCGCCCGTGGTAAGTTGGTAGAAATTGGCGGGCACAGTACTCAAAACGCCCTTTGTAACCTCTCCCGCGTTGGTGGTACCACCAGGTGCAAGCAAGTCTACCCATGTGCCTTTATCCATATAGTCGGTGGGAACGCCCATACTATTAAATGCGCCCACGGCCATTACTCGCGGATAACAAGCAGGAATCATGTCGATATCGTATTGCGAATCGTTACCCGAAGCAAAGACCACCAGTCCACCTTTCATGTAAGCACCAGGTTTTTTGTTGCCTTGAGGGTCGCATCCAGCGATGTCAGTAAAATAGTCGATGCCCTCTTTAAGCAAGTCGAACTGCTTTTTAAAGATGTTTTGAAAATGCTCGTTGTTAAGATATTTGTTGCGGTCGAAGGCGTAACCCCACGAGCAATTGCAAACCGAAGCACCATTTTCGGCAGCAAATTCGAAAGCTTTCACGATGTAAGCAGTAGATGCCGTTTGGTTATATCCATCGCGTCCGTATATTTCGCAGCTCATCAATCGCACGCCCGAGTTGGCATCACCGTTACCACCAGCCACGCCACAAACACCTGTTCCGTTGTTGTTTCGTGCGGCAATAGTTCCTGCAACGTGCGTGCCGTGCCCTCCAGGAATAATCACATTGGGGTCGCCATTGCCTGTTTCGGCCGCATAGAAGTTGCGTCCGTGGATGGTAGCACCCGTAGAAGGGTCAACACCTTGCCATGCCGAAGCAGCCAAGTCTTCGTGTTCGAAGTCGATACCCGAGTCCATTACCGCCACAACCACATTGGGGTCGCCCGTTTCTTTTTTGCCAAGCCGAGAAGAGATTGATGTCGGCACCCGGCTTAAAGGTGGCATATACGCTGTTGGTAGTGGTGTAATGCCACTGGTATTTCAGGTAGGGATCGGTGAAACCCAGATAACCAGTACCATCGTTAGCCGGTCTTAGCCGGCGTGGAGAGATGGGACTGCGCGTGGCCGAGGTGTATTTCACCTTAGCAGGAGCAACCTGAACATTGCCATGAACCTTCTCAATGGCGGGGTCGTGGCGTAGTTCGTTGATTACATCTTCAACATTTGGTGCTATCAAACTTCACAACGAACCATCTATCGAGGCCTCTAGCTCGTTTAAGGTTGGCATAATCGTTGGTCATATCAAACACCTGTTCCACCTTTACATTCGAGTTATCGAACACTTTAGCGCGTGTTACACTCTGCGTTGCAGCGCGCGTGCTAGGCGAAACGTTAGCTTTCAGCTTAATAAAGGCCAATCCTGGTTGCCAAGGAAAGGCATCATTGTCTGAATTTTGTGCAGCATTGGGGTTGGTTTGCCCTGAAAGAAAGTCGTCGTTGCAAGCCGAGAAGAGGCCAACGGCCAACGTAATGCAGGCTGCCAAAGCATATTTATTATTGAACTTTTTCATTGAATAAGGGTCTAGAGATTGAGAGTCTTCTTGATTTGGTCTACATAGTGCTTACTCTTATAATAAGTAATGACTGTTCTCGTTTGCTGTGGGCGCATGTCGATGAGGTCTTCTTCGCCACGGAAGAAAGTAACAAAGCCATTATCATCACCGCGGAAATAGGTGTACCCCTTATCTTCGATAACGTTTCTAGTGCTAACGGGCAAGGTGTAAGTGTACCATTCGTACACGCCAGGGGTGCCTTCTAGCTCGCGTTTATATAGGATATCGCCACCCATATAGAACACATGACATAAGCCAACAGTACCACTGAGTTCAACATCGGGTACCAAACCCGCATCTAAGTCTTCGGGTGTGGCTCCTTGCCAGTTGAAATAATAAGTTACATTAGCCAGCGAGCCGGGTTCGTAGCTAGCATTTTCGGGAACGAAAAGCAGGCGTGAGTATCGACAAAGTGGGTCTTCGGTGGTGGTTGTGATTTTCTCATCGTTGAATTCGTTGTTGAAGTCGGGTTTCATTCCACGCTTCTTCTCAAATTCAATCACCTCTTGAAGTTTGAAATTCTTATTATGTAAACGACTAGAATTGAACACAGGGAAGCAAGTTGCACGGCCATTGCTGCCCACAATCATACTATTAGAAGACACAACATACTTCATACAGGCACTTTTATAAATGCCTCCATACATTTTAAAGTTGTTGGGGTCGTTGTAAACATGCATCAAGCGGGTTACGTTTTCTTCTTCACAATAGTATTGTGTTTCGGTTTCGTCTCGCTGTTTGTTGCCAAGCTAAAGTTGTTTTGCTTTAACCAGGGGTCGAAAGACTCTTTTTGGAAGGTTTGACCCTTAGGAGCTTTGAGCCAAGCATTGTAAATCTTCTTGCTTTCGTAGTTAGGCATGTAGAAAATTCGCGGTGATTGTTCGCCTGGAGAGTGGAAAGCGTAGTATATTTTATCCCTATCTTCCTTGAAAGGCATGAGCGAATCAATCTCGAAAGTTTTATCGCGGCTGTTGTTTCTTTGTGCTTCAAGCTCGGTGACGCGTGCCAAATCAAAGTTCTCGATGTCCCAAACAGGCATTTGGAACTGCACAAATCCGTTTTGAGTTACGTTGAGTAAGAAGTGCTTATTGCCGTTAGAGAGAAACAGTTTCTCGGTTCTACTGGTCTGTGCCCATTGACTATTGCGTTCAATAGCGGAGAGGTTAAGCCTCAACTTACGTTGTTTGAGGTCGACGTCATAGGTTAACCAGCTATTATTTTGCTTGTCCACCTGTTGCACTCGCCAATTATCCGAGTTAGAAATAACATTTAGTTCAACGCCCGAATGCGCTTCATGGTTGAAGATTGCCGTGCCATTGCTACCCTCAACAGCGATGAAGGGGTCGGTGCCAAACTGCGTAATATCGAACATTTGTTTACCATTGGGCGTGTTAATCACCACTTCGGCACGACGTTCTTCAGCGCCATCGTTGGCTGTGGCGGTGAGTTCGAGCGTTTGTCCCACCTTCTTTGCAGAGAGCCAAGCACCGTAAGAGCCCGTTTCCACTTGCCATTCGTCACCAAGTGTGGCCATATTCACGGCCTTAGTTTCGCCCTCTTGCTTGAGTGTAAAGGTCTGTGCCTCGCCTTGAACGATGCTTTCGGTGCCGCCCAAGATAAGATCTTTTTGGCATGCGCCAGCCAACAATGCCACGATGAGCAGCGCGCATAATTTTATTTTCTTATACATAGCGTTTGTGTTTTTTGTTTGCTTATGTCTCATTGCTTATCACATCAAGGATTTTGTACGATGTTGGGGTTTATTCTTACTTCGTTTTCGGGGAACGGCCACACAAACATCTTGTTGTCTGGAGCAATATTTACTCTAAAGCCTGCAGCATAGAAGGAGGCTGGAACTTGGTAATAACCTTGCGCACCTTGGTACGAACGCTTGCTAAAGCCTTGTTTCCATCGTCGCAAATCCCAAAGACGGAAGCCCTCAAAAGCCAATTCGCGCGCACGTTCGCTTTTGATTTCTTCGTACAATTCGTTGCCCGTTGCACTGGTTGTAGGCACCCCCTCGCGAGTCTCTTAGCATGTTAAGATAGTATTGAGCATCGGCTACATTACCCAAGTTATAAGCAGCTTCGGCCACGATGAGGTATTGTTCGGCAATGCGGAAAGGCTTAGGAGCCTGATTGCCGTTAGGAACATAACCTCCCCAATGTGTGGAATTGAGGGTGGAATAGCTGGGATTGCCTTTGAACTTAGATACAACATAGAGCTGCGTTGATGCGTTTTTATCGTTCACCGTGGTATTAACAAACTCGAAAAGTGCCAGTGCGCGATGGTCGGTTTCACTTGCAAAGAGGTCGTTTATCACCTCGCGCGTTGGTACATAGGGCGGTTTATTGTAGTCGCCTACCATACTCGAACGATTGCTTTCATCCCAATAAGTAGTTGTAGAGAGGTCGGCGCCATAGAGAGGAGTTACTGTTGGCACTTCGTTTTCTTTTGCTACGTAGGGTTGCCATATCTGTTCTGTACCCTTATCATAAAACCACATCTGTGCAAAGCATCCTCTTGAGGATTGATTTTGCCCTCACTGTTGAGTGTAGACACGTAAGGAGCAATAAGCGGATAAGTGTTTTGGTCTACCAATTGCTTTGCTTCTTGATAAGCTTTGTCCATATTGCCCATATAAAGATACACACGAGCGCGAAGTGCTCGCACGGCATCGGCACTTATTTCGCTGTTGCCCACCTTGGTTTCAACGCCAGATAGCAATGTTTCGGCCACGTTGAGGTCGTCTAAAATCTGTTTATAGGTTTGCTCATTAGTGGCTCGTTTGGGCTTATTCAGGTCGCCTGGCACCAGCGCCAGCACCACTCCAAGGTCTTTATTGGCCGTAGCAGCATCGTAAACAGTACCCCAACGCAAAGCCAAGTTAAAGTGATAAAAGGCTCTAGCGAAGTAAGCGTTACCCAAATACTGATTTTTCAGAGGCTTTTCTGCTTCGCTAACATTGAGGTTTGGCAGGTTGGTTATCACCACATTGACATCAACGAGAGCCGAATAATACGAGTGGTAGATTTCTTGCAGCACGTTACTTTCGGGCAAAACCTTCCATCCGTGGAACTCACCATAAAGGTTTCCAAAGGCGGCGTGTGCGTTTAACATGTCGGCTTGTGCCTCTTGTGGCAGCACATACCCGCCACCAAACTTGCCGCGAAGTGTTGAATAGATGCCATTATCCCATTTAGCGGCGTCTTGCATGTTGAGATAAGCGCTGTTATAGTCTATATAGTCGGCTGGTTCGCGGTCGAGATTGCACCCTTGGAGCATGGCTGCGAGCGCGAGTGTCCATAAAAATATCTTCGTTGTTTCATATTCGTGTTCATTGTTGTGTGAGTTGTTAGAGTCCAATCTCCACACCCACGCTCATTTGCTTGGTGTTGGGATTAACGCCATACGAAACATTACGGTTTACTTCGGGGTCGATACCGCGGAATTTAGTAAATGTTAGCAAGTTACGACCAGTAAAAAACACTTTTGCCGAGCGCACAATGTTCTGCTTTCCGAGGCTCTTTCGAGGGATATCATAGCCCAATGTAAAGTTTTTAAGGCGCATAAACGAGGCGTTTTCCAGCATCTTAGAGTCGAGATAGGTGCTTTGGTGATTGGCCTGACGCACCCAATCCAACGATGGAAATTCGGTATTGTCGCCTGGTTGCTTCCAATAATCAAACAGTTTACGCGAACCATTGTAGTTGCCTTCGCGGTTACGCACGTGGTAATCGTTTTCATAGAACTGCTTATCCATTGAAATCATGTGCTTGCCAAGCGCCAAAAAGAAGTCGGCATTAACATAAAATCCTTTCCAATAGGCCGATATTCCCCATCCTCCAGTAAAGGGTGTGTAGGCGCTAACGCCTGTGTTTTGGTTCAATGCTGTGGTATATTCAGACACAACATCGCTGTCGTCGCGGCGCGTTTGGTCTTTATCTGTTCCTGGATTATACCATTCGGGCACACCTGTTTGGGTGTTAACGCCTTTATAAAGGGGCAAAACAAAGGTGATGGGTTTGCCCACAATGTAGGCCAATTGTCCGCCTGGCTCGTGCCATGATTGGCGACCTTCGAACAGTTCTAGCACCTTATCGCGGTTATAGTTGAAGTTAATGTTGGCCGAAACGCCCCAGTCGCGACCGCGAAGAAGGTCTACATTGACTTGAAAGTCTACACCATGGTTTAGGTAACGTCCCACATTCTCGTATCGAGTGGCATAACCCGCACTGCTCACAGGTAGTCCTGAAGTATAGGGCAAAGGCACTTCGAAAAGCATATCGCTGGTTATACGATTGTAGTATTCTAGGTTTACATCCAATCGATTGAGCAAACGAGCCTTCGCGCCTACAGTAAATTTGCTTTGATGTTCCCATCCTAGGTCGGGATTTCCAAGGCTAACGAAACCCAAACTCATGCCACCCTTCTTCTGTCCCACCTTTCCTACGTACGACGAAGTGCTGTAAGGCGGTATGGAAGAGTTGCCTTGTGTACCATAACTAGCCTTCAAGTCGAGTTCGTTGAGCCACGAAACGTCTTTTAGAAAGCTTTCGCTCTTGGCCTTCCATAGTAAACCTAACGACCAGAATAGACCGTTGCGCTTGTTGCGACCAAAGCGAGACGAAGCATCGTTTCGCAAAACGAGATCGACAAAATAACGCTCCGAGAAGTCGTAAGACAATTGGGTGAAGAACGATAGAAAGGCATAACTGTTGGTGTCTTCGCCTACCGACTTGCTTTGGGTGGCGTTATTGAGTAGGTAAAGGCGATCGTCGAGGATGCCCGAACCTGATGCCGAGAAACCATCGTCTTTATAATTGGTGTACTCGTGACTAGCAATGCCGTGATATGATGGTCGTCGAAACCCATATTGTAGGCCACGGTGTTGGTTAGGGTGACGTTAGAAGCCATTGAATAGGCACGTTGCGAACTGCCATTGCCATATGCACGGTAATAGCTTGGCAAGGTGCGCGAACGACTATCGCCATAATTTAGCTCCAAACCAGCGAGCGAACGGATGGTAAGGTTCTTTATAGGAGTGAGCGTTAGGCTACCATTGGCCGAGAGTATGAAGGCATTGGTCTTGGCAGGATTGGTAGAGATGACGTGCTTGGGCGTTGAAAGGTCGAGCAAAGGCACACGTTCCAACTCCAATCCCGTGTTTGGGTCGTAGGGAGAAGCAAAGGGAGCGTTCATAGCTGCTAGCCCACCACCCACGGCATTGTTGCTTCCAAAGGGCGAAACTTGCGTATCATCATACGACACTTGTGTGTTTACGTTGGCCTTAACCCATTCGGCTAAATTGGCATCAAGGTTAATACGCCCATAAACCTTTTTGTAACTCGAGCCCATACGCAATCCGTCTTGGCTCAATGCACCACCGGAGAGGTAATATCTCACGCCTGTTGTGCCACCCGACACCGACACATCGGCCGTGTACATGGGCGCAGGCTGATACACATACTTATACCATTGAAAGTCGGTTTCCTTAAAATAATTTTCTTTAAAGGCTGCAATCTCGGCTGGGGTGTAGATACCTGTTTCTTGATAATAACGCAACAGCTCTGGTCCCGACATCAATTGGTCGAAATAATCGGTGTTAGCCAACGACGAAACAGCATATTGTGCCCTGAGATTTACAGTGGGGCGCGTCTCTGTTCGGCCGCGTTTGGTGGTTACATACATCACACCATTGGCCGCACGTGCACCATAAATAGAGGTTGCTGCCGCGTCTTTAAGAAACTGAACGCTCTCAATGTCGTTTGATTCATGGATTGTAACACGTTCATGCTTACTTGCATACCGTCGAGTATAATTAGTAAGCCCGTACCTGCACCCAACGAGCCTTGTCCGTGCAAGGCCATTGAAAGACGAGCAGAGGGTTCGCCCGACGAAGAAAACACTTGTAAACCGCTTACTTTGCCCTGAACAGCGTCTAGGGGGTTGGCAACAGGCTTCATGGCAAGGTCTTTAGCGCTTACCTTTACCACCGAAGCCGAGGTGTTGGCCACCTTACGTTCCATGTAACCCACCACTACCACATCGTTTAGCATGAGGTCTGAGGGCTGCATGCGCACTTTCATCTGCGCCGAAGCAGCCAATTCCTGACTGTTATAACCCATAAAACTAAACGTGAGTTTTTCTCCGCTTCGCACGCTAATAGAGAAATTACCGTCTATGTTAGACACGGTGCCCATCTTAGGAGCCGACTTAGGGACGATGCTTACACCTGGCAAGGCCTCCCCGTTTTCATCTACGACGTTGCCCTTTACTGTTATTGTTTGTGCTAAAACCTGACTTAAGCCAGTTAACAAACAAAGGGTCAACATCCAAATCCTTACTTTCATAAATGCAATTATCTAGGTTGATTATAGTTTACGCATGTACCTACGCGACCATAACAAGGTTATGTGGAAAATGCTTAGGTCTTGTATTAATCTTATTCTAATAGCTTTGATATCTAGTCTAATACTTTATATCATTTTGCAAATATATTCATTTTTTCTGAATTGCAGGCCTTTTTGACTAAATAAGTTAATAAATGCAGCAATTTTGCATATTTTACGTATTGTATTTAATAGTATTTGCAATCTTTATAAACAGGAAAATACAAGCCTATATGATGCAAAAAGACAGAACCACAAACAACTAAAGGGTAGTTGCAGAAACAAAATAGGACATTATACATCTACTTATTTAGCTACAAAGATGAACCAAAAACAATGTTATATTTGGAACTTAACAACAATAAATACGAATACTAAAGCTACATTCTTAATACTTATGCTTCTAAACAACGAGTAAAATATAACTCGTGTTGCGCCTTGATGAAGATAAAACAGCAAAGTACGAAATAAAATTGTAAATTATTTGTACTAAATTTTAACATTATGAGTGCCATCGCTATAAATTTTCTTGGCGATGCTCTGAAATTCTGGCGTATTTCGGAAGTTTATAACCCACTGATTTAGTGGTGCTTACACGTAAAACAGGCGAAAATAGCCCTTTAAAGGCTTCTAAACCTACTATTTTTGCCACGTTAGCGCCTGTGCATCGGTAAAAAAGTACCATTTTATAATGAATTTCTAACTCTGCAAAAGACCGTCACAGATAACCTGTTTTTGATTTCTTTTTGTACTGTTTTTATCCATACATAAGACACAAACACACAAACAACCGTATTTTCGCAACAAAAAGTTAGTGCTATTTACACCAAATAGCACTGCAATATGCAGCAAAACGCATGGTAATATGCAGCAAAACGCAAGGTGTTTTGCTGGAGTTAGCAAGGTAAAATGGTGCTTATTAGAAAACGAATTCCTATTTTTTAGGGACAAAATGTTTGTTTACGCAACGCAAATTTGGCGTTATTTTTCTCAAAATAGAAAGCCATTTTCATAGTAAATAGCAAAAACGGGGAGAAAAATCGCTCAAAACAGGCAGTTGTTTTTGCTCTTCGAGAGCGTTTTTCATAGGTTTTACACGCTATTTTGGTTTAGAATAGGCTGGCTTAGAGAGTATGTTTTGTAAAGTTTGTTTACTTAATTAACAAATCAAACCCCACACACCACACACCTTATTAATAAGAACGAACATCAAACACGCTGCCACTGGCGATATGAAATATAGCTGAAAGACATCAAGCACAAATAGAATGCGCGCGCATATTGGTGTGCGCAAACACTAAAGCACCCACTAAAGGACTATCCCTTTCCATCCCCCTCCCCTCCATACTCAGCGCAAGCATTACACAGCACCGTTGTTAGCCCCTGCATTTACGAGCAACAAAGCCAAGTAATAATGAATTGTGCGCCTTAACAAACGGCTAATTCGTTGAGATTAAACACCTTCCAGAGAATACGTTTTTAATTACAACCTGTAACCATTTTCTACTTATTATCTTTTTTCTTTTAAAATATTTGCACTTTTAATGGAAATCACTTACATTTGCCATCAAAGAACGAAACATTTAATTTAGCCTTTGGTGGTTCTGAAAGCCACCTTCAACAAGCCTTTTGACTGAACGCCAAACAGACTTCACTTACTTTTTACCAATACAGCAAGCCAAATAGCAAAGAAAGCGAGTGGAACTGCCTGACAAAAGCAAAAAGACATTGAAGCGACACCCTATTAAAGGGCCCAAAACAACATGTGGGGAGCATTTTAGAATACACCTAAAGCCTAACATAACGCATACTATTAACAATTGACTTTACTCTATGATTAAAAGAACTGCAACATTAATGATTTTGTGCTTGGTGGCCTTCTTCGCCTCGGCACAGACAATGAAGGTCAGTGGAACAGTGGTAGACGAGTCTGGCGAACCCATTATCGGTGCTTCGGTAAAGGTAACGGGCACAACGCTTGGCGTGGCTACCAACCTAGATGGCAAGTTTACACTCGACAATGTACCGCGAACTGCACGCACAATAGTGGTTTCGTATATTGGTATGCTGCCCGTAACCACACAGATTAAACCCGAGATGCGCATTGTAATGAAGTCTGACTCGAAACAAATAGACGACGTTATCGTTGTGGCTTTCGGTAAACAAAAGCGCGAAGCATTTACGGGTTCGGCTGGTGTTGTTAATGCAGACAAGATTGCCGAGCGACAAGTAAACAACCCTTTATCGGCATTAAATGGTAAGGTATCGGGCGTTCAAATGATTGAAGGCAATGGTCCTTCATCGTCGCCTACCATACAAATTCGTGGTATTGGTTCGCTCAACGCAGGCAACAGTCCGCTAATCGTGGTGGATGGTTTGCCTTATGCTGGCTATTACAGCGACATCAACCCAGCCGATGTTGAAAGTATCAGCGTGCTAAAAGATGCCGCTTCTAATTCGCTTTATGGTGCACGTGGCGCCAATGGTGTTATCCTTATCACCACAAAAACGGCAAAACGCGGAACAGCCACCATATCTGTTGACGCAAAATGGGGATATAACGAAGACGCAAAAGTGGATTACGAAACCGTTAGCGACCCCAGACAATATTATGAATTGTTCTTTAAATCCATCTATAACAAATTTCATAACGCTGATGGCCTAGATGCTTATTCGGCTTATATCAAGGCTAACCAAACCATGTATAAACGTGGTAGTGAGGGCGGTTTGGGCAGTATTCTATATAGTGTGCCCACTGGCGAATATCTGATTGGCCAAAACGGCAAACTCAACCCGCATGCCACGCTTGGCAATATCGTTACACACAATGGTAAAGAATATCTGCTTTATCCCGACGACTGGAAGAAAGAGGGTTTGAGAAAGGGCTTCCGCCAAGAATATAACATTGGTATTAATGGTGGAACGGACGTGTTTAAAACCTACGCTAGCCTGGGTTATATGAAGAATAATGGTATCTGTTATGGATCGGACTACACACGTTACTCGGCTCGCCTTAAGTCTGAATACCAAGCACGCAAATGGATGACGGTGGGAGGAAACATTAGTTACACTCATTCTGAATCTAATGCCTCGGGTAATGCATTCGGTGCAGCCCACCAAATACCACCCATCTACCCCCTATATCTGCGCGACGGACAAGGCAACATTCTGCAAGACCGCAACGGGAACATGTATGACTATGGTAATGGCGCGGTAAATGGCGTGACAAGAGAAATATTTTTGAACGAAGCACCCTTGCAAGACGACCGCCTAAACGTGTCGACCAATAGCAGCAACTCGTATGGAATGCAGGGATATACCGATATTTCGTTTATCGAAGAACTGAAACTTACACTCAACGTGAGTATCTATAACACCGAAAACCGCGACAACGATGCCTCTAATCCTTACTACGGCTTCGACAAAACACGTGGCGGACAGGTGGGCGTTTCGCACTATCGCACTTTCGCTTTCAACACGCAACAACTTCTAAACTATAGCAAGGCCTTTGGCAAACACACCGTTTCGGCATTGCTAGGACACGAATTTACACGCAACACCAGCACCACACTTACTGGCAGAAAGAACAATATCTTTGCGTTTAAGATGAACACCGAACTCGCTGGTGCGCTTTCGCTGGTGTCGACCAATAGTTATAAGAACTTCTATAATATTGAAGGCTTCTTCTTCCGCGGTCAATACGACTACGACAATAAGCTTTTCGCATCGGCATCGTTCCGTCGCGATGGTTCGTCGCGCTTCCATCCCTCACACCGTTGGGGTAACTTCTGGTCGTTTGGTGGTGCGTGGATTCTTACAAAAGAAAAGTGGTTTAAACCCACTTGGGTAGACATGCTGAAGCTTAAAGCCAGCTTTGGACAGCAAGGAAACGATGCCATCGGCGACTTTTATTACTCAGACTTCTACAATCTTTCGGCCGTCAACGGCGAAGGTTCGTTGGCATTCAGCAACAAAGGCAAACGAGACATCACCTGGGAAACCAACACCAACATGAACTTGGGCTTCGAATTCGAACTCTTCAAGCATCGGTTAACGGGTAGCGTGGAATACTATCAACGCAAAACCACCGACATGCTGCTGTGGTTCTCGGTGCCTCCTTCGCTGGGTTATGATGGCTATTACGACAACGTTGGCGATATGATGAACCGCGGTGTGGAGCTAAATCTCGACGCAGACCTCATTCGCACAAAGGCCTTTACGTGGGCAATGAACTTCAACATCACCCACAACCACAACAATATTAGCTACCTTCCCGAACAAAATAAAACCTTGGAAAAGGAAGGACACGCGGGTTATGCCAACAGTTCGCGTTATGTGGGCGAGGGTTTACCCATCAACACCTGGTATATTAAGAAGTATGCCGGTGTAAACGAACAAGGTTTGGGCACATGGTATTACACCGATGCCACCACAGGCGACATGAAAACAACCACCGATTACAGCTCGGCCGACTACTATCTAGGTGGCAGTCCGCATCCCGATGTATATGGTGGCTTCGGCACTTCGCTACGCGCTTACGGCTTCGACCTCAACGTTAACTTTATTTACTCGTTGGGAGGAAAAGCCTACGACAGCGGATACGAAGGCATGATGCGCAACCCCGAACCTTCTATTGCACCACAAGCCTACCACAAAGACCTACTCAATGCTTGGTCGGCCGAGAACACCAACACCTCTGTTCCTCGATTCCAATACGGCGATCTCAACACTTCGGCCTTCTCGGATAGGTTCTTGGTGGATGCTAGCACCCTCACATTCAAGTCGATTACACTGGGCTACACCTTCCCCACACAGCTTGTTAAGAAACTGCAGTTAAGCAGTTTGCGCCTCTTTATATCGTGCGACAATGTGGCCTATTGGGGCAAACGCAAGGGATTCGACCCACGAACCTCACTCGATGGCAGTGTTTACGACAACTCTTATTCGCCAATGCGCACCGCATCTGCCGGCATCTCTGTTAAATTCTAAGAACAAAGAAAGGAACCACATTTATGAAACAGTTCATTAAAAGCATCATATTCCTAGGTCTGGCAGTACCCACACTAACAGGTTGTCTTGAAGAAGTGTACCCCGGACAAGGCTTTACGCAAGAGCAACTTAAAGAAACCGACAACTCGGCAGCTGCATTAAGCAAAGCCATACCTGGCGCTTTCTTACGCATGGGCAACGGAAACGGACACTATGGATATGCAGGTTTGGCCATGGATAGAGAGACGATGGGTGCCGAGATACCCGTTTACAGCACGCTTTACGACTTCTATCAAGACGAAGGTTTTGACCATCAGCTGGGCCCCGAATATTATGTGGCTACTGATTGGTGGCCATTCTATTACGAACTCATTAAGAAATGCAACCTTACGTTAGGCGCTGTACCCATCACCGAGTTTACTTCTGCCGAAGAATTAGCTTATGTGGGCAACGCTCTTGGCTATCGTGCATTTGCTTATTACGACATGGCTTGCGCCTACGAATATAAGAAGACTGGCTTTACACAGCTTGACAGCAAAGCCGAAGCAGACAAGATATATGGCTTAACAGTACCTATTCGTACTGAGTTTACCACGCAACAGGAGGCTACAAAAGACACCAGAGCACCCTTCTACGCCATGTATCGCTTTATCATGACCGACCTTGACCGGGCCGAGAAGTATCTGCAAGGATATAAAAGAACAAGCGCTAACATGATTGACCAAAGCGTTATCTTCGGTATGAAGGCGCGTTTGTGGCTGCAAATGGGTTCGCGATTTGAGAAAAGCAGCACCGACCTGCAAGCGCAAATCAGTCATGAAAACGATGAAGCACTGGCCATTTACAACAAACTGGGCATCACTTCGGCCAACGACTGCTTTAAAAAAGCAGCGCAGTATGCTCGCCTAGCCATCTCGCAAGGCCATCGTCCAACCACTAAAGCAGAATGGTTTAACAGCACAACGGGCTTTAATACGGCCAACGAAGCATGGCTGTTGGCAGTGCAAATCAATTCGAACGACATGACCAATGGCTCTAACTGGAACTGGAAAAACTTTGTTGGAAACATGTCGTCTGAAAACACTTTCGGTGTAAACAACCTCGAATATAAAGCGTTCCGCGAAATTGATGCTGCCTTATACAAAACTATTGAGGCGGGCGACTGGCGCAAAAACACTTGGATTGCCCCTGCTGATGCTGGCAAAACAGACGCTTATTCGAAATACACCACCCTGTTTAAGGCCGCCGAATGGGCACAACTGCCAGCCTATACGGGTTTGAAATTCCACCCACGAAGTGGCGATATGAAGAACTATAAGGTGGGCGCTGCAGTAGACATCCCCTTGATGCGCGCCGAAGAAATGTATCTTATCGAGGCCGAAGCCAAAGCACATTACGAGGGTTTGGAGGCTGGCAAGCAAGCTTAACCAACTATCTGAACACTTACAGATACGACGATGGCTCTTATCAATGCAATGCCACAACGATGGATGCCTTCAACGACGAGATATTACGCCAAAAACGCATCGAGTTTTGGGGCGAAGGTATTGTTTTCTTCGACTATAAACGCCTGGAGAAACCAGTTATCAGACGCTACGATGGTTCGAACCATCCCGAGGGTTATCAGTTTAACACCAAGGCTGGATACGTGGCTCCGCGCATGAATATCTGCTTAAGCCACTACGAAACGATGTACAACGAGAACCTCGTTAATAATCCCAACCCAACGAACGTTCACGAATAACAGCTTTTAATCATTGATTTTCAAAACAATTAACAACGATTAGACATGAAGACATTCAAGCATATTGGCTTGTTAGGCGCCTTGGTGGCAACGGCATTGATGGGCGCCTGCACTAATAAAGACGACTATACACCGGGGCCTGAGGTGGCTAGCGGATGCCAGCAGGTGCATTTCACCAACACCAACAACCCCATTTGCGTGCTCAACTTGGACAATGCCAACGAACGAACAGCCACACTTATTCTTAAACGAAACAATGCTGGCGCTGAACTGAACATGCCTGTGAAGGTTGTTTCGCAATCGGCAGGACTGGAAATTCCTACTTCGGTGACCTTCGCTGCGGGCGATTCGCTGGCTGAACTGAACATCAAAGCTCCGCAACAAGTGCAATTGAAAGATGTGTATAAGTACGAAGTGAAACTGGAAGGGAAAGAGGTTGACCCCTATTCTAAACTCGATGGCGGAATTGTTTTCTCTGGACAACTCAACTTCCCTGAAGCAAAGAAGGCCGATTTTTGGATGGCTAACGGCTCTAATGGCCTCTCGCTATTTAACTATTGGGAAGAAACGCTGATGGATTTGGGTAACAACAACTTCTTCATCAAAGACTTTATGCACTCGGGAGAGAACCTCTGGCTTAACACTAGCTCATCGGGTGTGCTCACCGTTAAAAGCGATTCGTGGACTAAAGCGAGCATCGTGCCCGACGCTTCGCTAGAAGGCGGATACACATTCTACTTCCATAAGCTTATCAACAATCGCCTACAACCCTACAAGTTGTATCCTTTGGGCAACACTGGAAGCGAACCTTCTATCAAAGAACTTGTACTTTATGGTGGTCCCGACTACTCTTCGTACTCGTCTAACGGCACTTGGGGTAAGATTTATATCAACTATGCCAAGTATAGCAACGACTCAGAAGACAGCTGGGTGTACCTATATTTCCAACTTAAATAAACAAATGGGTGGTGACGGCGCATGCTGTCGCCACCCCTTTAACATCTAAAACATCGCTTATGCATTTCAACTGCAAATACTTAACTTATATCTTGCTTACCGCTTTGCACTAACAATCGCGGCATGTAACGAGCGTGTCGACGACGAAGAGCAAGCGGCACTAACAAGAAACACCGACGATATCGTGGCACTTGATGGCAAAGTAACCACACTGCAAACGGCAACCAAAGGCAACGGATACAATATCATCCTCATGGGAGACGGCTTTACCGTTGATATGATTAAAAACGGAACCTACGATGAGGTGATGAAAAAGTCGGCCGAACATCTCTTTTCACTCGAACCAATGAAGTCGTTGCGCCCTTATTTTAATGTCTATGTGGTGCAAAAGGTTTCTTTAAGCAGCGACTTAAATGGTGCTACGGCCCTAGGTAGTGCTATTAGTAGTGCCAACAAGGTGTGCGGATTTGTAAACGACGATAACCTAGACTATAAAACAATGCTCTATGCCTCTACCGTTCCTGGCTATAAAGAGGAAAACTCGGTTATCAGCGTGGTGATGAATACTACAAAATCGGGTGGTATTACCTACTGGCACGACTGGAATTCTACGCTGGCCTGTGCCTATACCACACTCTATGGTGGCGTTGACGGCAACTATTTTCGCTACACTTTGATACACGAAACGGCTGGACATGCCATTGGTAAGCTCGACGATGAATACGACTTGCAGAACCTTGCCATAGATGCCGAAGGATTGGAGCGCTATCGTTATGGCCATACTTTGGGCTGGTTGACAAACATTTCGACAACTACCGACCCCACAAAAGCACCTTGGGCCCAGTTCTTAGCCGACTCGCGTTATGCTAATCAGGGCTTAGGCTTCTTCGAAGGTGGCGGTGCTCGCTATGCAACGGGCGTGTGGCGACCCACAGAAAGCAGCATTATGCTTATCACCGACACCGAAAGCACCGAATTTAATGCGCCCTCGCGACGTGCCATTTATAATAAGGTGATGGAAGTTACAACGGGTAGAACACCCACTTACGAAGAGTTTGTGGCCTTCGACAAAAAGTAAAAGCAAGGCCTAACGGGCCGTTAACAATATGTTTTCACGCCATGCGCAATGCCTCTATCATGGTTGGCATTGCACATGGCGTGAAAACGTTTGCCACTTTGGGCTTTGTTAAGGCCAATATGTTCTTTGTGCTAGACGTTACGGCCCATAACGCCTGCTTAGCGGGCATTACTCACCAGGAAATCTCGGCAGAACCGAAACAACGATGATGGTCTTTATCGTAGATTACACAAAACTGACCTGGCGCAACGCCTTGCATGGGCGTCTCAGCATGCACCATATAGCCACCTTCGGCTAGCAGTTCGAGTCGCGCACGATGATATTCGGGTGTGTGTCTTATCTTAAATCGGATGTCAAGGTCGTCAAGCGGAGCTGTCAACAGGTGCAAGTCGCTCACCTTAAAAGTTTGTTTATAAGCTGTAGCAGGCTCGTAACCCTTGCTCACATAAAGCACATTACGCGCCACATCCTTCTTTACAGCATACCAAGGTCCACCGCCAAAGCCCAGTCCATGACGCTGACCGATGGTGTGAAACCATAGTCCACGGTGCATGCCAATCTTCTTTTCGGTTTCCAATTCCAACACTTCGCCAGGATTTTCGCCTAAGAAACGGCGGATATAATCGTTGTAATTGATTTTTCCAAGAAAACAAATACCCTGACTATCTTTGCGTTTTGCATTGATAAGACGTTCGCGTTCGGCAATCTCTCTCACCTCTCCTTTTTGGTAATGCCCTATGGGGAAGAGGGCTTTTTGCAACTGCCAATCGTATATTTGCGCTAAAAAGTCGGTCTGATCTTTCACCGGGTCGGGACTTGTAACCAACCATTTTTTGCCTTCAATCCATTCTGTTTGGGCATAATGTCCCGTAGCGATGAGGTCGTATTCGTGTCCGCGCTTCTCGTGAAAAGCACCAAACTTAATCAATCTATTGCACATCACATCGGGATTGGGCGTAAATCCAGCCTTCACCTTATCCATGGTGTAACGCGTTACTTGCTCCCAATACTCCTTATGACAGTCAACCACCTCTAGTTTGCACCCAAAACGTTTGGCTACAGCCGTTGCCATCTCCAAATCTTCTTCAGAAGAGCAGTCCCATTCTTCGTTTTCTTCAGGACCAATCTTGATATAAAAGCAATCGGGATGCAGTCCAAGCCGATTAAACTCGTACACCACAACCGAACTATCCACGCCACCCGAGAGCAGCACGGCTATCTTTTTTCCTTGCAATTCTTCGATATTCATGCTTGCAAAGTTAGTTAAAAATCAGCTTATTACCATCTATTGATGTAGGTTTAACGCTATTGGGCAATGTGATACACACCGCTTTTGTGCCTTTACACCACTAGAAAGGCCATAAATATTTGTGTTTTAAAATCTCGTTTTGAATGTTATTATTAGCACCTTTTACGAGATAAACAGCCCTAAACCTAGCAAATTAACCCAACAAGAACCGGTATAGACAATACGTCTGCCCTATTTTTCACACCCCTACCCTAGCAAGCAACAACACCTCTATAAACAAAACGCGCCCTATATGTACCTTTTGGCACATAAAGGGCACGTTATAGCAGATGGTGCGCAGAGCATTTGGCGCCCTTGCTATGAAGGCATTGGCTATCTAAACACCTTCCATGTGTGGTTGCCTTGCTTGATGATAAACATACCTTTACCAGGCAAAGGCGTGGAAGCAGTGTAACCTCCGTGGGGCAAAGTTAATACCAAACGCCCTTCAATATCGTAAACACGCGTGGCAGAAGTGGCAGAAGGCTCGGCGCGAGGCGCCGTTATGCCAGTGGTAAACCATCGATCGTCGTCTTCTTGCGACACATTAACGATACGACCGCTACGAATAGTAACCATCGCACTGTTATAATTGTTCTGGTTTCCATTCCAATGGCGCACCAATCTCCAATCTTTATCCTCGCTATCACGCGACCCCATAAACACGCGCCACACACCATCTTCGATGCCAGTAGGCATAGAATGCACAGTATAGAGCGACGAAACAGACTGGTGGTCGTAGTTAGCTATAGGCGATGTGATATTGGTTGAGCAGAGCAACAGTTGCTTATTGCCCTTCTGCATCACAACAGCCACACGCCCAACAAAGGGAGCACCGCCACGATTAATAACATTACTTCCGTTTATCGACACGTTTTTACCGGCTCTACTTACAGTAAACGGCTGGTCCATACATAGGTGCGACTCGTGTTCCATCACCTTTTTAGGACTAATTCCGATAACCATGTCTTGCCTAGAAGAGAAAGCAAGGGTGCCAGGATTGAGCAAAGCGATGTTGTAATAGCCATCATCGTTGCCATCCCATCCCCAATTAACCCACACGCGACCTTGCGCATCGTATCCACAAAGCACAAAAGCATGACCGCCAGCGTTATTGTCTACGCCCGTGTAATATATGGGGCGGCGGGCATTAAGCTCACCATACACCAGGCGCATCCATTCGTTTGCCGAGTAAAAATCGCGCGTACAAATGTTCGCTCCCTCGTCATAACCAAAGTGTTTGATAAATGCTTCGCGCGCTTCTCTTGTAAAAGCACCGCTGAAAGTCATAGAATACTGCATGCTAACCGATACGCCACAATGATACATCAGTGTTGACACGGCCTTTGCTTGCTGTGCATTATAGCCTTTTTTGTAAGAGGCAAGCATGTTTTTCCAATCATACGAAGCCGCACTAAAGTCAACTGTGATGTTATAACCCGTGCCCGCTTCGCCATGAGGAGTAAACCCATAGGTGTTTGTTCCTTTGCCATGAGCGGGATAACCATGGTATCTCATGATTTGTGCCATAGCCGTGGCCACGCATCCAGTGAGATAATGCTCGCCCGACGTATTGGCTGGGCATAGTTGGTTATAGGGTTTGGTCTGTCCCCAGTGCGTTTCTACAAAAGGTTGCACAGCACTTTCGTAGCCATAGCTTGCAGGCAGACCTGCTTCCGATGGCACTTTGGCTGCCATTGCTTGCTTAACCGCCTCCATATACCATGCCAAAGAAGCACTTACACCTGCGAAATCATGGGGCGAACAGGCCAACACTGCCGGCCATTCATCATTATAAGCCACCAGTGCATAGCCCCCTTGAGCCGCTCCATACACAGCCAATTGGTCGTCGGCATATAGTTTTTGCATCGTAGAAGGTGCCCTTTGAGGCATGCCATTGGCCCGTAACGTGGGTACAACCAAGGCAGAGAGAGCCTGGCAAGCTGCCTGGCTCATCTCTTTTTCGGTGCGTGTAGCAGCCTTTGCGCTAAGCGAAAAGAAGCATAACGCTGCAATGAGAAGTTTCTCCATACGCATTAATCAAGGAAATACAACTTCTCTTCGTTCCATCCCCACCACCCATAATTGGGGGCATACCATGCAAAAATTCAGTTCGAAAGCATCGTCGTTGGCATTGTAATTACCCGCATAGGTGCTAGCATTTGCAATGTCGGCATCGTTATAAAAGCCTACTGGCATCGCCTGTCCAGTTGCCCACCACGCGCAGCATCAGTACATCTCCCTTGTTGCTTCGCGAAGCATACACATCTTGTGGGCGTACAAACACCTTACCATCGGTATGCTTAACAATTTCGATAGGCAAGAAAGCATTGTTGTTAGCATCATTAAGTGGGATAGACAAGCTAAAGTTTCCGTTGCCTGCTTCCAGTATTTCGAGGTTGTTCCAGGTTTTTTTCGAACCAGCCCGACACATAATCTACATGGCGCACCTTATAATGTTTCAGGATATAGGGTGGCCGATGTAACGCCGTAATTAGAAGCGTCGGCGGGTGCCACACTAATCTTAACAGTATCGGTTGTAGCCTCTTGGCTTTGGAAAGGAAAAGGGTTACGGTCTTGCTTTTCTCGCCCTTTGCAAAGTTTATTCCTTCAGGCAGCGTAACGATTTTGCTTGTTGTTGAAAGATGCACAGTGCCTGCTTCGCTACTATCGGGGCGCTGAATGGTTACGCTAAACGTAAGTGCATCGCCTGGTTTGAAGCCCAGCGTGGTGATGGCATTGCCCACAATAAAGGCATTACCTTCGCCTGAGAGCGACGCAGCTTCATACTCATAACTTTCTACGCAGCCACACATTAGCAAGCTGGCGCACACCAACATGCCTGTTATTTTGCTTTTTATGGATTTCATACTCATAATCTTTATTGGTTGATAATCAATGCCCCGTCCAAGGTTTATATAGTCCAGAGGGGTCGGGATTGTTGTGATCGTTCAGAATGGGGTTAGACATAACCTCTTGGTCAACGATAACGAAGTTCATCCAAGCAGGCCTTCCGTCGGTATTAATTCGTTCGGTAGGTTCGAAGTTGGTGCCTTCATATCCTCGAGTAACCGAGTAATTAAGTCGTTTCACGTCGAAGAACGTTTGTCCTTCTCCCCATAGTTCGATACGTTTTTGGAACACAATTTCCTCCACAATGGCGTCTTTGGCAGTGGCATTGCAAACATAAGAGGGGTCGCGATGTTGCTTCATGAAGTTCTCTACCAACTGTTTTCCCCTTGCAGGGTCTTGATGTGCAGCGGCTTCGGCTTCGATAAAATACATCTCTTCCACGCGCATGATGGGGAAGGCCGACGCTTCTCCTATTTTGAAAGCCTCATCATTACCTTGGTTAGGACGGAATTTCAACGAGGCATAAACAGGCAAACTCTGCTTGTAGGCAGGCTTTAAGAAAGGCACTTGGTCGGCCAAAGGCGAGCCATCTGGTGCTTTCCACTGCAGTTTTCTAAAGTCGGTGTTCGCAATTCTGTCGTACACACGCTTGCCAATTAGTTGGAAAGCGCCCTTTCTGGCATAGCCATATTGCGTCTCGTTACACATCCATGAGGTCCAGTTTAGCCATTCATCACTCACAGCGTCGTCTTGATCGGTGTACTGAACTCCCCACATCCATTTTTCTATTCTATTGAAACCATTAGCCACATTGAGGCAATCGTCTTTGGTCATGGGGTTAATTCTTGCGGCATTAATCGCCAATCGAGCATGTTTTTCGGCAGCAGGATAGTCTTCAAGCCACATGGCTAAGCGTGCGCGCAGACCTTCGATGCAAGCCATATCGGGGAAAGTTTTGTTGCGCGTATCCGTCAATAACGGCAGATATTTGGCTGCTTCGTCTATGTCGGAGGCGATAAACTTTGCCATTTCTTCGCGCGTGGCACGTGGATTTTGACGTGCATCGTCTTGCTTCATACCAGCTTTTACGATGGGAACAGTGAGATTGGTAACATCAATTCCTGCTTCGTTGCGCCCGTTTGTCACCTTATTAGGCAAAAATTCGTACATACGAGCCATGTCTAGATAGATCATTGCCCTGTTAGCATAAGCCACGCCGAGGTAAGCTTTTTGCATATCAGTGGCCACATCGGGGTTAACGCCATTGATAACATTGTTGGTTGCCTGCACATATTGGTAGTTCCATTCCCAAACATACTGTGTACACATCCAAGGAGCACCAATATCTGTGCACTCCGACCACCACCAAAACCAGTCCCAATTGCGGTTAGAAAGTGTGGCAAGGTCTTCGGTCATCACGTCGCGGATATGCATAATGCCACCCAATCCCCACGAATAAGACACATGATCGTTGTAAATAGACTTGGCAGAAGTGGGTATAGCGCTCACAAGAAACTCTGTGGCATCGGGCGATTGGGCCAATTGTGTGGTGGTAGCCACATCAGAGGGAAACACTTCCCTTATACATCCGCATAGCAAAGGTGTTGAAAGTATCAACAGTCCTATTGAATATTTTATATTAAAAGACTTCATACTAAATTCATTAATGTTTAGAATGTGATTGTAATACCACCTGATATGGTACGCAGTGGTGAATATTGAGTGCTTGAGTTACCACCCATAGTGCTTTGACGCGGGTCGAAACCTTGGCGTTTAGACCACAACCAGAGGTTCTCTCCCGATGCATATACGCGTACATTTTGCAGTCCGAAGCGGGTGATTAAGCGCACTGGTACGGTGTAACCCAACGTAATATTCTGCAGATTGAGGTAACTTGCCGAGGTGAGGAAGCGGTCGGAGAAGCGCGCCATGTCTACGTCATTGTATTGAATGCGTGGCACATTGGCCTCTCTATTGTTTGCATTCCAAGCCTTTTCTAGGTCGGCATGAAACTGCATTCCACGCGAGAAAGACATACCCGAAGCGTAACCACTATCGTAAGCCTTACCGCCAATCTGGTAAACAAAGTCCATTGAGAAGTCAAAGCCATAGGCCGACAGGCTCGTTCCGAAACCGCCATAAGCGTCGGGAAGTGCTGTTCCGCAATTGTAATAACTTGCTTCTCCACCGTTTTTAGTGGTTGTGGTGCTTTCAATGATGTCGAAACCGGCTGCATCTTTCATACGATTGCCTTGCGCATCATATTTATACACATTCTTATAATATAGTGCTTCGCCCGTTTCATGGTCCACACCTGCATATCGATACATGCGCCATGAATAGATAGGAAGGTTTTCTCCATAGAAATAGTCACCACTATTATAACCTTCTACGCCATCAAGTTCTGAACGTTTCACGGCTTTATCCAGGTGGGTTATCTTGTTTTGGTAAGAGGTGATGTTGCCTCTAACGGTCCAAGTGAGGTCTTTTGTGCGAATGATGTCTCCATGTAGGTCGAGTTCTACACCGCTATTTCGCATATCGCCCACATTGGCCCAATAGCCTTTAAAGCCGAACGAGCCGGGCAAAGTAAACCACGATAGCATGTCGGATGTTTTGCGATAGAAGTATTCGATATCGCCACCGAAGCGCTGATTAAACAAAGAAAACTCTACGCCCACATTAAAGTTGCCGCCTTTTTCCCAGGTGATGTTGGCATTTCCCAGCGAACTAGGTGTGAGTGCTACATTACCATTTGAATTTTCTATATTATAATAGGTGATGTAACGGAAGTTTCCAATGTTGTCGTTTCCTTGTTCTCCGTAAGATAGCTTAAGCTTGAGTTGGTCTACCCATGGGGCATTGAACCACTTTCTTTGTTAATCATCCACGCTCCACCAAACGACCAGAAATTACCCCAACGACTTGAGGGGTCGAAACGTGATGAGGCGTCGCGACGGAACGACAAAGAAGCGAAGTAACGACCATCGTAATTATACTGCATACGCCCGAAATAGCCCTCGGTATTGTATTCGCTGGTGTACGAATAGGTGTTACCCACCTGCACTGCACCATTCAATTCGGTGGTGAGATACGAGAATGTTTTGAGCTTATCGCCATTAAGATAATAGTAAAGAGAGCGATAATACTCGTGTCCTAGCATCACTTCCACATCGTGCAAGCCCATCACGCGATGCCAATTGAGCAGCTGTTGCAGGGTATAAGTCAATGTACGGTCGTGCGTTTTAAACACATGTCCCTTTTGCGAAGCATTCTGTCCGTACCATGGGTTATAGGTTTCAGTACCGCGATAGTCGCCCCAGAACACGGTGTGATTGAGCGACAGACGGAAATCTTTCAAAAATCTCACCTCGGCATTACCTGCACCGTTGAAGGTGTTTCCATTTCCTCCGTTGGTGTCGAGCTGATTATCCGACAGCGGGTTTGAACGATTCATAAAAGCTCTAACATTGGGTAAGGTTGTGCCATCGCCGTAATCGTAGAGTGGCAGCCCCGTTCTTTGGTCGTAAAGCATTTCTCCAGCTGCGTTACGGAAATAAAGTGGATAGATGGGCGCCACCTTTGTAAGGGCAAACACATTGGTGGGCGAAGACGAATTGCCATCGCTACGCAATGAATTGGCTTGGTAGTTGGCATAGCTAATGTTACCAAACAGCTTGAGCCATGGTTTCATTTGGGCGTCGCCTTTGAAGCGAGCAGAGATGCGTTGATAATCCGAACCCGGCGAGATACCGTCTATCTTGAGGTAAGAAGCCGACATGTAGAGGCTTGAAGTGGGTGTACCATAGTTGGCCGTAAGCGAATATTCTTGTCTCAGACTCTTACGGAAGGTGGCATCACTCCAGTTGTCGGGCGTGAGAAAATAGGTGTTTCCATCTTTTCCCATCACCGTTGCGCCCAATGTTGCGCGTGGGTTAAGCTTGCCATTTCTACCAATGAGCAGTTCGTTTGTGGCACGGTGTACACGTTATAGCCCAATCCGAAAGCATCGTTACCCGTTAATTTATTGTTTGCAAACACCAAAGCGTTATCGGCATCATAACCAAGCTTGTCGATGGCATAGTTATATAAGCCCTTTCCCCACATCTCATAATAGGCTGCGGGATTATTGATATAGTTGTAATCTGGCAATTGACGTTCGTTCTGACCCCATTTGGCATCGAACGAAATAGACGAATGGTCGCGCTTTCCGTTCTTTGTTGTGATGAGCACAACACCATTTGCGCCTCGTGCGCCATACAAAGCAGCCGATGCAGCATCCTTTAATACAGTCTCACTCTCGATATCTAGCGGGTTAATCATGTTCAGATTGCCACTATAGGGCGAACCATCTACGATGATAAGTGGGCCATTGCCGGCATTGATCGAACTAATACCGCGCACACGAATGGTGGGCGACCCCATACCAGGTTGTCCCGAAGCCTGCACCATTTGCACACCTGCAGCCTTACCCTTCATGGCGTCGAGAGGGTTGGTGGCTTGCACCTTGCCAATCTCCTTGCTGTCGATAATAGCAGCCGAACCCGTGAAAGCCGACTTCTTACTCGTACCATAGGCCACCACAATCACCTCGTCCAAACCCTTAGACACGGGTTTGAGGATAATTTGCATGTGGTCTTTGGCTTGAAGGTCTTGTGGTTCAACGCCCACATAACTCACTCTAATTTGTGTTTTGCCAGCAGGCAGCACCAGTCTAAACCGCCCATCGAGGTCGGTAACGGTACCTGCGCCCGTGCCAATAACCTGCACCGTGGCCCCAACAACAGGCTCACCTTGTTCGTCTTTCACTATTCCGGCGGCCACACGCTCGCGCGTTTGTACGGTCTCAATAGGTGATGCCGTGGGCAATGGATGACTTGCCCATGCCGGCATCATGCTTGCAGAGGTCGGTGCCAACAATGCAAGACATAATAATAGTTCCTTTTCTTTTGGATTCATGACTTAGGTTTTATTGATAAATATTGTTAATTCAGCTTTAATCTTTGCTCGATTGTTCAGGTTTGTAGATAAACGTTGTTCGGTTAGCTTATTGAAATGGCCTACGACCAAATCGAAATTCCGACAAAAGTAGTGCATTTGTTCAATACAAACAAATGTTTCTTTACTTTTTACGTGTTAAAAATATTTAAATATGAAATATTTTGTACATTCATAGTTACAAATTGCATAAAGAACGGATATTAATAAACAATAAAACTGCTTATAATATTCTGTTTATCAGCTATATTAGAAAAATTTATAACATGGCTATCTACTGAACTCAAACATACAAACACGAAGTAATGTTCTACTAAAAGATAGATAAATCAGACACTTACACATTTTCGTTATTCACGAATAACCTGTAATATAATACAACATATTTCCTCATTTTTGGTAGATATTGCAGTAAGGTGTTGTTATCTATCTGGTAATCCTCAATGTTAGGCGCGCACGATGCTGGTGATTATCAAAAAATAAGGGTATCGTGCTATGCATTCGGGTGCTTTTAACTAACTTTGTGGTGATAAACATCCTCATCAACAATCTAAAGAAGCAGACAATGAGTGCTATAGAAATTATCACTAACGAATTGCAGACCCTTGGAAGAGCTGAAAAGGCTGCACATTTAAGTAGGTTTTTCAAAACAGGCAAGGGACAATACGGCGAAAACGACCGCTTTTTAGGCGTTACCGTACCCCAAACACGCCGTGTGGCTATGGCGCATGCCGGTGTGAATATGGCCGATTTGCAACAACTCATTCGGTCTGAGTGGCACGAAGTACGCCTTTGCGCCTTATTCATTCTTACGATTCAGTTCAATAAAGGAGATGAACCAACACGCACTGAGCTTGTACACTTCTATTTAAACAACACGCAACACACCAACAATTGGGACCTCGTGGACCTTTCCGCGTGGAAAACCATCGGCACTTATTTGCTAGACAGACCGCGCAACTTGCTTTATCGGCTAGCCGAAAGCCCTTTGTTGTGGGATAACCGCATCGCGATGGTGTCTACTTACGCCTTTATTAGGCAGGGACAATTAGACGATACGTTTGCCTTGGCCGAAAAAATGATGGGCCATAAGCACGACTTGATGCATAAGGCTATTGGCTGGATGCTGCGCGAAGCAGGCAAACGCGATGAAAAAAGATTGATTGATTTTGTGGAAAACCATCGTTTGGTGATGCCCCGAACCATGTTGCGCTATGCTATTGAGAAGTTATCTGCCACACAACGAAAACAGTTGATGCGCAAAGACTAGGTTTGTGCCTTCATCAATATACGCACCACCTACTCCACTGCCATAAAACCCTTTCGGAAATTAGTGCACTTGCCAGCAGTTACACTTGCTTAACAGCACAATATAACAAGCGATGCCTCGCATCAGCTTATAATGGGGCAATAACTATGAAGTAAATCTTAGTCTTAAACTTAGGGGGATTTGGTGCTAAAAACGATGTTCAAACAAATCATTAACGCCCATTTTTAAAACACGTCCCCTAAGTCTATCACGCGTTAGCATAAGTAATATTATTTTACAAACGATACATTCTCGGCTACTCATTCTAGCGAAAAAACCAGCTTAAAACCTGCTATTAAGCATCATTAGTGTCCCGTTAAAATTGGGACGAGTTAAATATTAATCGAATAGCCCCGGAATGAGGGGACAATCTAGTTCTTTGACATAGTTGAATTTAGTCTTATCGAACAGGTCGGTCAAGTGAGTTTTGTCCGTAAGTGATATGCTAAGGATTTGTAAGACCTCATAGGTCGAGCGCTCCAGTTTCATATCATGATGAACAATAGCCACGAGACAATAGGTTATGATGGCGGCAGCAAACTGGATGCGAACAGCATTCTCCGTAGTGCCCCAGAATTTCTTAATCTTGAGATGCTGTTTTAACCATTTGAAGAAGAGTTCGACCAGCCATCTTTTCTTGTAAAGTTCCGCAATTTCAAGAGCAGTGAGATGCTTGGCATTGGTGAGAAAAGTAAATTCACGTTCTTCTTCCTCATCATAATATCTAATGAGTCTAAAAGACTCAGGATACTTCTTCTCCGACCTATAACCAGTAAGTCTCACTTCGGCATCTGTAAGCACGTTCTTCGGCATGCACCTCTTCCATTTGACAACCTTAAACTTCAAGTTTGTCTTGGCTCTGACTACATAAAAGGAATTCGTTAGATGTATTCTGTAGAGTTCTTTGAATGAGTCATAAGCCCTGTCGAATATGTAGTAAGCATTTGGTTCATAAGTAATTAAAGACATTGTTGTTGAATCATGCTTTAATGCACTGGTCACCGTATAGAAGGCTGGAACTTGAGCCTCAATGTCATATAAGACATGGGCTTTAATACCGCCTTTCTTCGCCCTGAATCTTGCCCATGGAAATGTTGAGAGGCATAGAGGAATGGTCGTTGAATCAAATGCATATTTCTTTCCAGGGATATCCAGAAGATTGGTTGACCGTTTCTCGCAAGCCTCCTTCATCATGTAGAAGGCGAAATCTTCGAAGATCCTGTAATCACGATTCTGATTAGCTGATGCAAGAGTCGTTTTGGCAATAGGTTCTCGACCTAATCCAAGATGATATTGCTTGGAACGATGTGCTTCAAAAGCAACAATCAAATCACGAAGACTCTCACGATTACTCAGTTGACCAAACATCATTACAAGCAGTTGATTCCAACAAGTGAAGTGTTTCACGTAGCGATTGCCATCATACTTGCGAACGTAGTTGTTAAACTGAGTCCTGTTCAGAAAAGCGGTAAGTTGAGCAAAAACGTATTTATCTTGGAACATAGCAGTCAATTGTATCTGACTGCAAAGTTACAAAATCAAGTCCGTTTCATTTCAAAAGCCTGCTTAATAGACTGTATTTCAACTATTTCAAAAAGCGATCAGTCTACTTTAACGGGACATTAGTGATTAAGCATCAAAAATCGAACCATCGTTTTAAAAGTTCAGCCATTGGAGTGAGGATTATCAGCATTTTGCACCATTTTGGCTTTCTAGTTTGTCGCCGACGCACAATTTTTCATCACGCCCAAACCAGCTTTTAGTTGCAAAAACACCACTATTTGGCACTTTATTTGTTCCTAAACACCAACATTTTGCACCAACAACCCACCATATAGCCACAGAAAATACGGATAAACATACACTTGTCGCTGAATTAAATTACGTTTTACCTCGCGTTTGCTGTTTTAATCTTGCATTTTGCTGCATTTAGCCTTGCGTTTTGCTGCACTTTACCTTGCGTTTTGCAGCATTTAGCACTGCGTTTTGCTGCATTTAGCACTGCGTTTTGCTGCAAAACGCACGGTTTAGCGTAAAGTTTGCGCTTTTAGTCCTCGCAAAATAAATTTCTATGCATTACAAATCATTTTCTTATTTCACAAAAACAAAGTCGCACGAGAATTGAATATTTGCGACCGAACAGGCACCTGATAAAGAAAAAGGGCACTTTTCGTGCCCAATTTCACGCGGAATATTTTACATTTCGTATAAAACAAATTCCCTCAAACAAAGTCAATAAAGAGCCATAAAGCTACAAGCCGATACGCAAAGATGCTAAAACCTGAGCTACTAAATGCTTTGTACAGCCTTAGCCAACTGTTCCATGGCCTGTTGTAGTATGGCGCGAGGCGTGCCCACATTCATTCGCATGTGCGATTCGCCTCCCTGACCAAACATTTCGCCATCGTTAAGGGCTAAATGCGCCTTGTCTATGCAGAGGTCTAATAGCTGTTTGTGCGTGAGATGCAAGTCGGTGAAGTCTAACCACACCAAAAAACTGGCTTGCGGGCGTAAAGGTTTAACACCTGGTATATACTGTTTGCAAAACTCTTCTACAAAGCACACATTGCCTTCAACATATTTAAGCATTTGTTTTCGCCATTCGTCGCCCTGCGTATAGGCTGCAATAGTGGCGATGGGAGCCAAGATAGTGGGTTCTTCTAACTCGTTTGCCGATAGCCAACGAAAGAACTTAGCTCGAAGGGTTTCGTTGGGCACGATGGCAAACGAACTAACAATACCTGCAATATTAAACGTTTTAGAGGGTGCACCAAAAGTGATAGAAATATCGGCAGCATGTTGGTTCACTGTGGCAAATGGTGTATGGCGATGACCAAAGAGGGCCATATCTGCGTGTATTTCATCGCTTATCACGATGATGTTGCGTTCAAAACAGAAGTCGGCCAGGCGTTGTAATGTTTCTTTCGACCACACTTGTCCTGCGGGGTTATGAGGATTGCACAGCACAAAGAGTTTGCAATGCTCATCGCACACGGCCTCTAGGTTATCAAAATCCATATCGTAATAACCATCGGCCTTACGCTTAAGCGGATTAAACACCACTTCTCGCCTATTGGCCAAGGGTGTTAAGCGGAAAGGATGGTACACCGGGGGTTGAATAATAACCTTATCGCCGGGGTTGGTAAACACGTTAATAACAAAGCCAATGCCCTTAACGATGCCAGGGATATAGGTAAGCCACTGGCGTTGCACCTGCCACTGGTGGTGGCTTTGCTGCCAGTTGATGATGCTCTGCCATAACTCTTCGGGCGTAACAGTGTAGCCAAAAATGGGGTGTTCCAACCGTTTGCGCATAGCCTCTACGATAAAAGGAGGTGTGGCAAAATCCATATCGGCCACCCAAAGCGGCAAAAGGTCGTCGCGTCCCCAACGTGGTTTCAAGGCGTCGTGCTTGAGATCGCCACTTCCTCGGCGGTCGATTATCTCGTCAAAGTTGTAGTTGTGCATGCCATTTTAGTTTTTAAAGATTATGGGGTTGAGCGTTGATTGTTAGTTGAGCGCCTGTTTGATATCGTCTAAGAGGTCGTCAACGTCTTCCAATCCTATACTAAGCCTGATTGTTGTGTCGTTCACATCCATTTCGCTACGCTGTTCGTCTGTAAAAGCTCCATAGATGGTACTTGCGGGATGAATAGCAAGCGTGCGATTATCAAACAAGTTGGTGGCGCGATGAATGAGTTTCAGTTTGTTTATCATGGCGAAACAAGCCTCTTTACTATCTAAGTCGATAGTAATCATCGCCCCAGCCGTGTTACCAAACTGCTTTTTGGCCAATTCGTGATAAGGATTGTCGGGCAATCCCACATAGTTTACATGCTTAATCTGGGGCAGTTTTTGCAATTGTTTAGCTAATTCAAGCGCATTGGCGGCCTGAATGCGATAGCGTGCATCAAGCACTTCCAGCCCTACGGTTTGCAGATAAGCAGCCTGTGGCGTCATATAAGCACCGAAATTAAACAGCAATTCGCCACGCAACGCGCGCCCAAGAGGTTGAAATGTACCGTAATCAATAACCAGTCCACCCAAAGACGTAGCACCACCGCTAATGTATTTGGTGCTAGAAACCACCTCGGCATCCACCCCAAGCGCTTTTGCAGAGAACTCGGTAAAGGGGATTAGTGTGGTATCGGCCACCAAAGGTATGCCCCGCTGATGAGCCAAAGCCGCCAAAGCCACAATGTCTACCACCTCAAGTTGTGGGTTAGTCATTATCTCAAGATACACACAGCAGGTGTTGTCGTCTAGCTGCTGTTCCACTTGTTCAACGTTTGTGAGGTCGCAAAGGCGAGCTTCAACGCCGAAACGTTTGAGAGTTGAGGTAAGAAGCGAATAGGTGTTGCCAAACATATGGCGCGAGCTAACAATGTTTTTACCCTGTTGCGCCAACGCAATAAACACGGCGCTGATGGCAGCCATGCCCGAATTAAAGGCCACAACATCGGTTGCACCGGTTATGCCTTTAACCCTTTGTTCTAAATTTTCAACTGTTGGGTTGCCCACTCTTGAGTAATCGGGAGCCGACACCCTACCGCAAAACACGTCGCTCATAAGTTGTGCGTTGTCAAATTCGTAGGCAACAGCGTTATAAACAGGCATACTAAGCGCATCGTAGGCATCGCGTCGCTTATAAGGTTGATGTATGGCGCGCGTTGTTTTTTTCATATTTATATGTTTAGTTGTTGTGGATTTGCCTCATCAATACCATTGCACAGCATTACCAACACCGCTACGTTTGTCGTACTTCAGTGCATCGGTAAGTGTGGATGCATTACAACGGAAGCTAAAGTTGTAGCTGGTGTAGGGCGCAAGAACCACCGAACAACTCATGCTAAAGCAGTGAAGGTCGCGTTGAAGCGAGGCGGTGGTCATAGAAATCTTACGATTTTCGAAGTCGTAACCCGACGAGAAGCTGATGTTCCAGCCATCACTAATACGAATATTACCACTAACGTTAAGCGATTGTGTGAACTTATAGGGGTAACGCATGGTGTTATAGTTGAACTTTTTCACATCGGTATTCTCCAGCATAGTGACACCATAGCCAAAAGTTAGCGACCAAGGCATGGAGAATTTCATGTAACCATCTTCGTCGGTTTCGGTTTTTCCGCCGTCTCTTCCACCCGAAGCGCCTCGTTGTCCTTCAATCATATCATCGTCGATATTGCTTTCGATGTTGGTATCCGTGCCTTCATCGTCTCCGTTAGGTTTATTCTTGTCATCGTCTTTGGTTTTCTTACCAAAGAGTTTAGCCAATTTTTCGGGTGTGAGTGTGAACGAAATGTTTTGCGACATACCTTGGAAACGTCCAAACCTTCCACGACTCCACTCGGTGTGTGTGCCCACATAAGGCACGCCGTTGCTATCCAGTTCGTAGGCATAGGTGGCAAAAAGTGCGTTAAGACTGAAGGTATAGTTTTTCCACCACTTCAATCTAAGGCGCATACTAAGGTCGCTCCAGGGTCTTGTTTCTGCAGCCATATTATACGACATTGAAGCGCCAAGCTCGTCGATGATGCTTAGTTTTTTAAATCCAGTAGAGTCTTTGTCCGACCGCACTTTCATTTCGATGTTGTTTCCTAAATCGAACGACACGCTACCCGTTTTACCTCGTCCAGGAACACCAAAGAGCGAGCCTTCGAAAGGCGAGTATTCCACGAGCGAGACATTACCAGCTGCGTCGGTTTTTTGGTAAGTGGCGTAGTAACCATAGCGCGATGCGCTGAAATCGGGTGCATAACTAAAGCTCACTTGTGGAGTGAGGACGTGGCGAATGGCCACAATCTTATCGCCAAAGAGTTTGCGACTAGGTGTCCAGAAGCCATAAAGCTTGGTATTGGCCGACACACTCATGCGCCAGTCGTACACGTTATGAAATCCGTAAGTAGTGTCGTTCACCTCGGTTTGGCGAGCAACGTCCCACGAACGAGTCACCTTATTGGTGTACATACGGTCGGCAAACGAGAACGAGGGATTAAGACTAAGATAATTAAAGAGCGTAAACGAGCCACTAATGGGCACTGTGTGCATCATCCCGTTGCGCCAATCCTTAATGAGATTCGAACGCATCAGGCGGTCTTCCTTAGTGTTTATCGAATTACTTAGCTGTCCGGTGTAACTCATTGCTATCTTTTCGTACCATCTCTCTTTACCAGCAGCGTGCTTACGCTTGAAGGGATAGAAGCGTGCAATGGAGATATTGATATCGGGCAGCGTGAGAGCGATGCTCGAGTCGCGCATGTTTTGCGAGAGGTTACCCGTTGCGCTCAGCGTCAATCCGATGCTTGAGAAGCCCGTGCTCCAGCTCACCGACGAGGTTCGGGTGCTTTGCGTAAGGGCTTGCGGGTTGTAAAGGCTATTTAAATTGTTGCGTTCGTAGCTAGTGGAAGCAAAGTTTACACTTCCCGACAACGTGCTAAAGGGGTTGGCCTTGGGGTCTTGTCGGTGGTTCCATTGCAGTTTAAAGCTTGTTTGCGATGAATAATCGGGCAAGCCTTTATCGCCAGTTTTGGTGTTTTGGTAGCTAAAATAGAAGCTTCCATTGTAGCGATAGCGCTTACGATAGTTAGAAGCAGCCGAGAAACCCCACGAGCCTTTGGTGTAGATTTCGCCAAGAAGTTTCAGGTCCCACTTATCTCCAAGTGCGAAATAATAACCCATATCGCGCAGATAAAAGCCACGTTCGCTCTCATCGCCGTAAGTAGGCATAATAAAACCACTGCTATATTTCTGTGTAAAAGGGAAAAATCCGTAGGGAATGGCCAAGGGCAAAGGCACATCGGCAACCACGAGATAAGCCGGACCAAACACCACATCCTTGCCAGGACGCACCTTAGCACGCGAAAGCGCAATGTAGAAATCGGGACAATCTTTATCGCAAGTGGTGTAACGGCCGTGTTGCAGATAGACGTCGCCGTTGGCATCACGCTTTGCTTTTTCGCCATAAAGATATCCCTCTTGCTGCTGTGTGCGCACATCTTTAATCAATCCGCGCTTCGATTTAAAGTTAAAGGCCATGGTGTCGCTTGTGTATTTGTCGGACCCCATGTTAAAAACAGGCTTGCCCTTGATACCATCTTTTTCGCTGCTATCGGCCACACCAGTGGCATGAACCACACTGCTATCGGTGTTGATGCGTATGCGTTCGCTGGCCAAGTCCATGTTTTCGTATTTCACTTTGCCTGTGCCGTAGATGTAAGCCATCTTCGATTGGGCATTATATACTAAGGAGTCGGTACCCGAATACACCACGGGCGCATCGATACCGTTTTTCTTTGCCGGTTAATTGAGTCGAGCCGTATGGAGTCGTCTACATGCTTATTATGGCGATAGATAGCCCGTTGCAACGAGTCCATGCGTGTAGTGTCGTTGGCTACACGTGCCAACGAGTCGCGCCGAATAGAGTCGGCCTGCCTTTGGGCAGCCGTCTTGGCCGTCTTATTTCGCTGAGTTAGGGGCGAATATACCCCAGCCGTTACAAACACAACGACAAACAGCAGTAGTGCAATTAACGATTTTCTTCGCATTCTAGGGTACAAAATTAACGATTTAATGGTGAACCCTCTTGCTCTTATCCCTTTTTAACACTTACAATTACCAGTGATAACACTGTTGCCAAGCATAGTCTACAAGCCCAACGCGCATGAATTGCACCCCAAACTCATGTTATTTTAACGTCTATACACGCCCACACAGATGCAAAAACTTCAATGGTATGGTCCGTATTTGATTTTTTTTATCTAATTTTGCAGCGCTATATTATCCCTATAGTAAATGGTATAAGCAACTTATGAAAAAGAAAATACAATTCAGCCTCGTATATCGAGACATGTGGCAGAGCTCTGGGAAGTTCCAGCCACGCAAAGATCAGTTGGAGAAGATCGCTCCCGTAATCATCGAAATGGGTTGTTTCTCGCGTGTTGAAACCAACGGCGGTGCTTTCGAACAGGTGAACTTGTTGGCTGGCGAAAACCCCAATGAGGGCGTGCGCGCATTTTGTAAGCCCTTCAATGAGGTAGGAATTAAAACCCATATGCTAGACCGTGGACTCAATGCCTTGCGCATGTATCCCGTTCCCGACGATGTTAGAGCACTGATGTATAAGGTGAAACACGCTCAGGGTGTGGATATTCCCCGTATTTTCGACGGACTGAACGACGTGCGTAACATCATCCCCAGTATTAAATGGGCTGCCGAAGCTGGCATGATTCCTCAAGGAACACTTGCATCACCACTTCGCCAGTGCACACGCTGGAGTATTATAGCAACATTGCCGACCAACTTATTGAAGCCGGTGCTAAAGAAATCTGTCTTAAAGACATGGCGGGCATTGGACAACCGGCTTTGCTTGGCCAACTTACTAAAGCCATTAAAGACAAACATCCTGAAATTATCATCGAGTATCACGGACATACTGGCCCCGGATTGTCTATGGCTTCAATCCTTGAAGTTTGTAACAATGGTGCCGACATCATTGATACTGCCATCGAACCACTATCTTGGGGTAAGGTGCATCCAGACGTTATCTCGGTGCAAAGCATGCTGAAGAACGAAGGCTTCGATGTTCCTGAAATCAATATGAGCGCTTACATGAAGGCTCGCGCATTGACACAAGAGTTTATAGACGAATGGTTGGGCTACTTTATTAATCCTGCCAACAAGCTGATGAGTTCGCTACTCTTAGGCTGTGGCTTGCCTGGAGGTATGATGGGAAGTATGATGGCCGACCTAGCTGGCATACATAGCACCATCAACAGCATCCGCACAAAGAAGGGAGAGGCCGAATTGTCTACCGACGATATGCTTATCAACCTCTTTAACGAAGTGGAATATGTATGGCCTCGCGTGGGTTATCCTCCCTTGGTTACGCCTTTCTCACAATATGTTAAGAACATTGCACTGATGAACCTTCTCACAATGGAGCAGGGCAAGGGACGTTTTGTGATGATGGACGATGCTATGTGGGGTATGATTCTGGGTAAGAGCGGTAAGATTCCTGGAACTATCGCTCCCGAATTGGTGGCTCTGGCTAAAGAGAAAGGTTTCGAATTTACCGATGCCGACCCACATACACTGCTGCCAAACAACCTCGACGACTTTAAGAAAGAGATGGACGAGAATGGTTGGGAGTACGGACAAGACAACGAAGAACTGTTTGAACTGGCCATGCACCCCGAACAATACCGCAACTATAAGAGCGGACAGGCTAAGAAAAACTTCTTGGCCGACCTGCAAAAGGCTAAGGACGCGAAGATGGGTAGCAAACTTTCGGCTGAAGAACTGGCAGCATTTAAGCACGCTAAGGCCGATGCGTTGGTGGCTCCTGTTAAAGGACAATTGTTCTGGGAATTTAATGGCGATGGCGAATGCGCACCAACGGTTGAACCTTACATTGGTAAAGAGTACAAAGAAGGTGATGTATTCTGCTATATCGTTGCAACATGGGGCGAAATCGTTACTGTTCCTGCCGCTCTAGGTGGAAAGCTTGTTGAAATTAACGCTAAACAAGGCAGCAAGGTTAACAAGGGCGACGTGGTAGCTTACATCGAACGCGAACAAAAGAACTAATATCGAGCCATAAAAGCTTAATAAATTACTTTAAAGGCACAGCCTGCAACTTGTTGCGGGTTGTGCCTTTAAAGTTTGTTGGCAGATAATCAAAATAAAATTGCAGAATTTAGCCACTGCCCTTGTACTTTGACAATGCGCAAGAGCAAAAGTTTGGCCTTTGAATGTGCCCTTTGTAAGCACGCCATAACAGGCATTATGCCAGCAATGCTAAAAGAAAAGACAATTTAATCCCAATCGGTTGTTAAAGGGCTTATCCGATGTTGTTATATTCTTTTCATGCTTCCAACTCACCTTGCATCTGCTTATCAGTATCTTGTTTGCGTTATTCTTGAAGACATAGTGCACTTCGTCGTTAAGCATAACATAGGCAATGTGTTCAACAATACAGAAAATCTAAACCACACTAACGACCTATTTGAGTTGAGATGCTAGCAAAAATGCAAGAAAATAAAGAGGGATAATGAAAACTAAACGAACAACCGTTCACAAAAGGGCATGAAAAAAGGAGCCCCTTCATCGCGAAGAACCTCCTCCAAAAACAGTAATTAACTCAAAATTTATAATCTATTTTTACTGACAATTAGGATGTTCGTAATTAATTGTTGTGGGAAGACCTATTAAGTACTTATCCCCTCAACCTATTTTTCTGTTTGCAAAGATAAAAAGGATTTTCGAAAACACAAACTTTATCGTGACAAAAATTCAGGCAAAATCAAAGAATTAATTCTTTTTTTGAAACCTTTCGCATTCTATTTGTCAAATAGGCTGTCAATGTTGTCATTTTTTCAGGTAAGAAATAGGTGAAGTCTTACAAAGCATTCACCCCTTCATCAAACTTTTTTCAATACCAAACCAAGGAAAGAGGGCACTGCAAGGCACGTATTTTTTGCGTAATTGATAAAGCAAAAATATTGCGTCCGTGAGCAAATACGCAGCTATAGCACACCAACCCACAATCATTCTGCTCACTTAAACACCCTACCAAGCACGTTATAGGTGCGTTGTTCTGGTTTGTAGATGGCTATTTGTTGTATAGCTCTTACAATATGATAGGCTTAAAAAATTAAAACACGTAATCTTATTGTACAAAACGCTCCAACTAACGAAGAAAACACGACTTGTTTGGATAGGCCAATGTGCGCCCCTTGCAACAAAAACGCAAGCAGCAGACACGCACATAGACCCAACAAACAAGCGAGGACGGCAGGCACTTAGCCTTACTGGGCCACCCTTTCTTCAAATCTTTCAACAAGCCATTGTAGCTGTTGGGCAATGGTTAGTTCGCCATTGTCAAGTTCGATGGCATCATCGGCCTTGCGCAACGGACTTACTTCGCGGTGACTATCAATGTAATCGCGCTGCTGAACATTATTAAGAATTTCATCAAAGTTGACTTCAACGCCCTTACCTTTCAGCTCGTCAAAGCGGCGTTGCGCTCTAATCTCTGCTGAAGCCGTAACAAACACCTTCAATTCGGCATCGGGAAACACCACTGTGCCAATATCTCGACCATCCATTACAATACCTTTATCACGTCCCATGCGCTGTTGTTGCTCCACTAAAGCCGTGCGAACAAAGTCAATTGCAGCGATGGCACTAACATGCGACGACACCTCCATGCCTCTAATCTCGTTCTCCACGTTCTCGCCATTGAGATAAGTTTCGGCCCTACCCGTTTGCTCATTGAGTTTAAACTCCACGCGCAGCGTTTGCATTTTCTGCTTTAGTTCATCGCGGTTTACCTCGCCATTAGGTGCAATCATACCGTTGCGCATGGCAAAAAGGGTAACAGCGCGATACATTGCGCCAGTGTCAACATAGATATAGCCCACTTCTTTGGCCAACATCTTGGCCATGGTACTCTTTCCGCACGACGAGAATCCGTCGATGGCGATGGTTATTTTCTTCATGATTTGTTGTTATATAATAATGTGTAAATGTTATGCGTAAATGCTATTAATATGTTTAGCTGTGCAGTACTCCTTTCTTTTCATAACTTGCAGCCTTATATAGTCCTGCTCTAGCCCCTTCAACAAGTGGTTTGTAAATGCTTTAGGTATGAAGACAGGCGCATTGAGATGTTGTAAGAACGATTAAAGGCAAGGCATCACAGTCTTGATTTACAAGGAAAACGAGAGATTGAGCACCACCGACGAACTAGAAACATGATACTTGCCGTAAGCCAGATTAAGCTTAAAGCGCTCAAGCTGCAAGCCAGCACCCAGCGAAAGCCCTGCGCCATGACTGCTAGCGGTGTCGGCATCGCCCACTTTCATCTCGTTGGCACGGCGCAAACTATAGCCTGCTCCCACCCAGATGTTTTGCGAAAGCTGCGCGTCAACTCCAAAAACAAAATGCTTCATTAAGGAGTAATGCCAGTGATTAAGGTCGACTAACGTGGCCGAAATCGGAAGGGTGTATGTTTCAAACGCTTACTAACCCCTATTTGCACATCGATGGGCATAGCTTCGTAATTATCATCGTAGGCCTTAAGCTGTCCACCAAGGTTCTTACCCACCACCGACAACGACAATTCGCGGTTGGTATCGTAATAATTCAGCCCCAAATCTACGCCCACGCCCACCGAATGATAATGCCCAATACTAGACGAGAGCACCTTTGCAGCAATACCACCAGCCAGTTTATCTGTGAGCATATACGAGAAATAAGCCGTAACAGCAATATCTTTAGCCGAAAACTCGCCCAAGTCTTGATTGTCGGCAGTGGTATATCGCATCTTTCCATAGTTAACATAATTGGCCGAGAGCGCCACCGAAGCACGCTCTTTTATCACCCGGTTGTAGGCAACACCAGCCAAATTAACGCCTCGCATGAAGTTCATATAGTTCAAAGCAACAGTTTTATCACTCACCGACGACAGCAAAGCAGGGTTGTTATACATCAACCAAGCATCGTCATCAATGAGTGTAACATTATCGCCTCCTAATGCAGCAGCATGCGCACTCACAGGAAGTCGCAAGAAATTATAGGCCGTTTGGCTCTCTTGCGCCACCATTTCACCCCCCATAAAGACCAAAACGAGGGCGAAAAACACTTTTTTCATCAACTAAATTCCTTTTTATCTACAAAGTTACACCTTTTTCCAATTATATCATTATATTTGTAGGTGATTTGAGTATCATTAACCGTGAAAGCTCAAAGAACGATACAACGACATCCAGAAGGTGGAGATAAAGAAAACACATAGTGCCAATTTGGAGAACAAGCGCGTAACAAATTATCTGCTTGGACTCGTTGTTGTGCTCTCGTTCCTATTCGTGGGCCTAGAGTATAACAGCCAATCGCGCACATTTAACCTTGACGACGAGCTGCCCGACGACATCTTTGAAGAGATGGAAGTGCTGCCCGAAGTGGAGAAAAACGAAATGGTGAGCGCCGCCAAACCCACTGCCGCACCATCTATCACCACAAAAATTAAAGCGGTGGACACGCCTGTGACACTGCCCGAAAAGGTGAATATGCGAAACGAAGAGGAGGAAGAAGGCAATGAAGCCACCAGGCAACAAAACGAAACACCTACTACGGCCATCGAACAGCCCGTGCCAGAACCTATTGCCGACGACAATAAGCCTCGCATTGTGCAACAAATGCCTGAATATCCAGGGGGTATTGTGGAGTTTATGAAGTGGCTGCAACGCACCCTTCGCTATCCTCCAACGGCCCAACAACAGGGCATTCAAGGAAGTGTGATGGTGTCGTTTATCGTCAATGTAGATGGAACTATCACCGAACAAAAAGTGGTTCGTGGCGTAAACGAAGAATTAGACGCCGAGGCGCTGCGTGTTATAAGCAACATGCCCAAATGGAAACCAGGACTCGACAAAGGCAAACCATGCCGCACGCTCTTTGCCATACCCATCGTATTTAAACTCTAAAATGAAGTTATCATGCTGACAGACGACATCATTCTCAACAAAATAAACCAATACGTAGACGCTTTACCCTTCGACAGAAAACCAAATTCGCTCTACGAACCCATAAGATACGTGCTCTCTATCGGGGGAAAACGCATCAGGCCTACTTTGGCTTTGCTGGCCTACAACTTGTTTAAAGACAACCCTGAAAGCATACTTGCACCTGCTTGTGGACTGGAAACCTACCACAACTACACGCTCCTGCACGACGATTTGATGGATAATGCCGAACTGCGACGTGGTAAACCCACGGTACATAAACGCTGGGACGCCAACACGGCCATCCTTTCGGGCGACTCGATGTTGGTGCTGGCTTATCAACAGATGGCACAATGCGATGAAACAAAGCTCAAACCTGTGATGGAACTGTTTACTGAAACAGCACTGGAGATTGGAGAAGGTCAACAATATGATATGGATTTCGAACACCGCAACGACGTAACCGAAGCGGAATATATCGAAATGATTAGACTCAAAACAAGCGTTCTGCTCGCCTGTGCTATGAAAATGGGCGCTATATTGGCCAATGCTCCACAAGAAGATGCCGACCTACTCTATAAGTTTGGCGAACAAATTGGACTGGCTTTCCAACTGCAAGACGATTTTCTTGATGTGTATGGAGACAGCAAAGTGTTCGGAAAAGCCATCGGCGGAGACATCGTTTGCAACAAAAAAACGTACATGCTCATTAACGCTTTTAATAAAGCCAACGATAAACAAAGGGCTGAACTAAAACAATGGGTGGAGCAAGAACAATGTAACCCGCAAGAAAAGATTGCGGCTATAACCCAACTTTACAACGATATGGGCATCGACAAGATGGCCGAACAAAAAATAGAACACTACTTTGACTGCGGTAAGCAACTGCTTGATAAGGTGAATGTGCCCGCAGAAAGAAAGCAAACCTCATTAACTATGCCCTCAAAATGATGAACAGAAAATACTAGACATCTTACCAACGGTGAACTCTGAAACCAAGAAAACACGCTTGTGGAACGGGTATCTATCGCCCTACTAAACCACAAGTTGATGCCTTAAACGGCTCATTGCCTTATACCCTGTTTGCTTGACCCCTTTGTCTAACAACAATTGGCGTTCAGGGAACACCATAAAACACCAAATACCATGCCATACCGACGACTACCTAAGACAGATGCCGCACGCCTTAAGGCTCTGAAAATGCTTCTCGAAAACGAAAGTGTGTATGCGGCTAGAAACAGATTTATTGACTGGAGTGTTATCAACAGGGCCAGACCGGCCTACGACCGACTGCTGACAGCGGCACAACAATATCGTACTTCGCTGACAGCACAGGCTAGACAGACCGACAAAATTGACCGCGTGCAACGCAATGCTGTGATGTATGTGAGCCATTTCTTGCAGGTTCTCTTTATGTGCGTTGAACGAGGAGAAATAAAAAAGTCGGCCCTAAAACTCTATGGACTTAGCGAACACGCTACTTCTTTGCCCAATCTTAAAACCCAAGAGGGCCTGGCCGAATACGGAAAACAGGTGATTGAAGGCGAAAAACAACGCATTAAGCAGGGCGGACGACCCATATACAACCCCACAATAGGGATGGTGTCGACGCACTACGACATTTTTATCGAAACATATAGGCAACAAAAGGCTCTGCAGGCTAGAACGAATAAGGCCGTTGACAAACTGCAAACGCTGCGCCCTGAAACAGACAACATCATCCTTGACTTATGGAACCAAATTGAAAAACATTTCGAACACGAACCGCCTGAAGTGCGATTTGCGGAATGTAGAAAGCTAGGGGTGATTTATTATTACCGCCGAAACGAGGAACATCTGTACGGTTAGCTTCTCGTTGTAGGCTATAACGTGGCACAGACGCATGCGCTGTGAACAGTCTCCGCGCGCGTTTGGCGCACTCTGGGGGCTTGTTCTCTTCCCATTGACTTGGAAAGTGGCTTTGTTTTGCGCCTTTGCACCTCATTGCTGCCTACAACTGGCAAACAAACAAATGACTACAGGAATTATAGACACACACATCCACCTTGACGTGGACGACTATCGCGACGACCTTCACGAGGTTATTGCCCGAGCTAAAGATGCTGATGTGACCAAAGTTTTCATCCCTGCCATCGACGAAAGCAGTGGGGATGCTGCCCTTTTGCTTGCTCAACGTTATCCCAACTATGCCTTTGCGATGATGGGTTTGCACCCTGAAGAGGTTAAAGCCGACTATGCCGAGGTGCTTCGACACATGAAAAAGCGCTTTGATGAGTCACATTCGTTCATCGCCGTTGGTGAGGTTGGTCTTGATTTCTATTGGAGTAGAGAATTTGAGCAACAACAACTTGAAGCCTTCGAAGAACAAGTGCGTTGGTCGATTGAATATGATTTGCCCCTGATGATACACTGCAGAAAGGGGCAAAACGAGATGGTACACATCCTTAAAAAGTACGAAAGCCAATTGCCTGGTGGCGTTTTTCATTGTTTTACTGGCAACGAACACGAGGCGGATGCTTTTCTTCAGTTCGACAAGTTTGTGCTGGGCATTGGTGGTGTGCTTACCTTTAAGAAGTCTAACTTGCCCTCGGTGCTGCCTCATATTCCCCTTTCGCGCATCGTTCTAGAAACAGATGGCCCCTATATGGCCCCTGTTCCCATGCGGGGAAAACGCAACGAGAGTGCTTATCTCACACATGTGGTGGAGAAAATGGCCGAAACCTACGCCACCACTAGCGACGAGATTGCCCGCCAAACCTCAGAAAATGTAAAACGAGTGTTTGGTAAACGCGTGCCTTTCTAAGCTATTGGCAAACCCAATAACAATAAAATCAAAGAATCAACCGAGCCACTATCTTTCAATACAAAGGGAGATTGGCTCGGTTTTGTATTTTTAAAGTAGCAAATGTTGGGAAGAAACAAACCCTTCAGCCGATATAACCACCTTACACCCATTACACAGCGAGGTTTAGGCATAGCAATGGAGCGCAAAATACAGGTACATAGCACTCGCCGCACTGCACTACAACCTTAATAAGCCTCTCTATACTTACCCTCATCCTTATCTTCAAGCATATTAAGATAAGATTGATAACGGCTTTGCGCGATATAATGGTCGTTCAAAGCCTGCAAAACGGCGCATCCAGGTTCGTGTGTATGGGTGCAATTATTAAATCGGCAGCCCTTAGAAAATTCGAATATCTCTTTAAAATAACTGCTTAGCTCGGTGGGTTCGATGTCAAACGTACCAAAACCTTTAATGCCTGGCGTGTCGATAACCCATCCGCCTTCGGGCAATTCCAGCATTTCGCTAAACGTGGTGGTGTGCATTCCGGCATTATGAGCATAAGAAATCTCGGCCGTTTTCAGGTTGGCCGTGGGCAAGAGCTTATTAATAAGAGTGGATTTGCCCACCCCGCTATTGCCACTTAAAAGCGAAATGCGCCCTTTAAGTAAGGCACGCACATCGTCAACGCCTGCTCCTGTCTCGGCCGAAATGGCCAAACAGTGGTAACCAACCGTCTCGTAGAGGTTCATTACCATCTGTTGGTAGCGCATTTCGTCTTCGTTAAGCAGGTCGGTTTTATTAAACACCAGCACAACAGGTATGCGATAGGCTTCGGCCGAGGCTAAAAAGCGGTCGATAAAGGTGGTTGAAGTCTGTGGATGGTTCACCGTTACCACGAGCAATGCCACATCAAGATTGGCCGCGAGTATGTGGCTCTGCTTAGAAAGGTTCGACGACTTGCGGATAATATAATTCTTTCTGTCTTCGATTTCAGCGATAAAGGCTGTGCCATCTTGGTTATTTACAAGCTGCACACGGTCTCCCACAGCCACAGGCGATGTGCTGCGTATGCCTTTAAGTCTAAAATTGCCTTTTATTTTGCTTTCCACAATACAGCCGTCGTCGGTTTTCACCGTGTACCAACTGCCCGTGTTCTTTATTACCAGTCCTTGCATGTTGTGCTTTGGGCGCGGCATTAAACCGTCATTATCTCCTTGTTCTTAGCCTCAAGCAAGTCATCAATCTTCTTAATAAACTTGTCGTGCAGCTTCTGGAGTTGTTCTTCAGCGTCTTTTTCGTTGTCTTCCGACAGTCCGTCTTTGATAGCCTTCTTCAATTTGTCTTTTATTTCGGCACGCACGTTGCGCACTTCAATCTTGGTTTTTTCACCAATTTTATTGCATTGCTTAGCCAATTCGCGACGGCGTTCTTCGGTAGGCTGTGGTATTCCCAGGCGAATAACCTCGCCATTGTTTTCGGGTGTGATACCCACATCACTGTCCATAATAGCCTTTTCGATGTCGCGAATAGCCTTTTTGTCAAAGGGTTTGATGGCGATGGTACGTGCATCAGGGGCCGAACGTTAGCCACTTGGTTAAGAGGTACAGTCATTCCGTACGATTGAACACGCACGCCGTCGAGTATAGCCACGTTAGCCCTACCGGCACGAACGCGCGACAGCTGCTCTTCTAGATACATCGCCGCCATCTCCATACGGTCTTGCGAATCCTGCAATACTTCCTTTACGTCTATCATAATACTTGGTTCTTAATTGTTTTAAAGCACAAATTTAGAGAATTATCGCCAATAACCCAAATTGTTTGGCGCAAAAAAGCGCTTCTGCACTCGTTTTCTGGCTCTACCCCTGCTTTTATAGCGCACCCACATTATTTATTACACACGTACAATATTTATTAATGATGAGCGTTTTAACCTAAAACCAAACCCCAACATAACATGCAAACAGGATATCAAGCCATTATCGACAAGTATTATCCGCTCGACAACGAGCTACGACACATTTTATTAACCCACAGTCGCAGTGTGGCCCACTTGGCTTTGGCTTTGGCTAAACAGCACGCTGAATTGCAATTAGACTTACAATTCATTGAAGAGGCGGCCATGCTTCACGACATTGGCATCGTGCTTTGCAATGCACCGTCTATTCATTGCTTTGGTACGCACCCCTATATCTGCCACGGCCTACTGGGCGCCGACATGCTTCGTGCCGAAGGTATGCCTCGCCATGCTCGCGTTTGCGAACGACATACGGGCGCTGGCATCACGCGCGAAGCCATCGAAAAGCAGCAATTGCCCCTACCCTTGCAAGACTTCTTGCCCGAAACGCTCGAAGAACAGCTCATTTGTTATGCCGATAAGTTTTTTAGTAAAACCAAACTCGACCAACAAAAAACGGTGGAACAAGCCGAAAAAAGCCTAGCGAAGTTTGGCGAAGAGGGGCTTGTGCGCTTCCGTGCGTGGGTAAAAAGGTTTGGAGAACCGCCATTGGTCATTACTACAACATAATCTTTGGTCCTACTCCCTCACGCCGCCACCCCCTACTCATCGTTTTTAACGATTGCAACGATAATGGTTTGCACACATTTTCTTACCTTTGCACCCATCAACAAACATTAAACATTATCAGGATGCAGTATTTTGAAATTGCCGTTAAGCTTTTAACGGGAATGATTGGTATTTTGGTGTTCCTGCGCATTGCAGGAAAGGCACAGATGGCACAACTAACGCCACTCGATACGGTGAGTGCTTTTGTTATTGGAGCACTGGTCGGCGGTGTGCTTTACAATCCCGACATGACGGCTCTCCACATTCTTTTCGCCCTTGCCGTATGGACTGCTTTTAATCTCTTTATTCGTTTCTGTATGCGCTCCAAAGTTTTGCGTCGCCTCATAAAAGGCGATAGCGTATACTTGGTAAAAAATGGAGCCATCAACTTTAAGGCCTTTAAGCGCAATAGTCTTGAGATGGAACAATTCCGCTTGCTTCTTAGACAGAAAGGGGTGTTCTCGATGTTCGATATTGAAGATGTTCGATTCGAGACAAATGGTTCAATCACTGTGGCCGAAGTGGGAAAAGTGAACGAATCTTATCTGCTTGTAAACAACGGTGCCATTGTAGACAGTTCGTTGTTTCATTGCGGAAAAACGCGCCAATGGGTGCTTAGACACATCAAACATTATGGATACGAAAACCCAAGCCAGCTGTTTTGCATGGAGTGGACACCTGGTAAGGGCTTCTATCTCGTGGCCAAAAATGGCGATGTGAAACGTGGTAGCGAGGAAATTGCTGCCGAAGAAATTGCACAAGAGGTGCTTAACTAATCCTTATAACATGTTTTTAGCTTTCCACTTTACAACATCCCTTCACCGCCAATGCCTGCAAAACTTGCGCCTTTGCCTTTTTGCATTGATGTTAATGCTTGCCGGCAACACGGCTTCTGCCCAACAAGCAGACAGCATTTCGCGATGGGGGATGAGCCTTTCGGCTATGAAAGGCGAAGTGGTAGCTGCCGACCAGTATGTGAAAAAATGGCTCAAACGAAGAGACAATTTCTCGCTTGCGCTAGAACTAATGCGTGCCCCACTGCCCAAAGATAGCGATGATTTTGCTGCCGACTATGGTAATCCCACCTTTGCCTTTGGTGTGCGCTACACGTTTAACAACAAAGTAAGCTTGCACCGCGAGGCTGATACCGACTGGGGAATGCTCATTCCCGTGGGCTATCATTCGCCATTGGGCAACACGCTCTCGCTCTACACCACGTTTTATCGTCCGCTTCACCGTTCGCGAACATGGGAAACGGCCTACTCGCTCAGTGGTGGCGTGGGTTTCTCGTCCTCCATTTATAATAAGAATAACGCCATCGACAACGAGTTTATCGGTTCGCACACCTCCATTTATTTTGCTGCTGGCGTGCACCAATCCTTTCATTTTGCTCCCAAATGGGCCGTGCGGGCTTCGTTAGAATTTGTGCATCATAGCAATGGCGCACTGTATCGACCCAACAAAGGCAGCAACACCGTGGGCGCTTCGCTGGCCTTGCTCTACACACCTTATTACGAACAAACGTTGCGCGCAGAGCCAACGCTTCGCAAAAAGCCATTTCAACAGGGCTTATACCTCAACTTCGCGGCTGGTCTGGGGGCTAAAACGCTATTAGAAGATTGGCTCATTACCCAATTTGGCACACCGCTAGCCATCCAGATTATCGCACCGAGAGCTTCCGCATCTATCCTGCTTACTCGCTACAAGCCGATGTTATGTGGCGCTATGCCCGGCGTTGGTCGTCGGGATTGGTCGTCGATGCATTCTATGGCACATATTCCAAGCGCATCGAAGAACTCGACCTGCAAGCCCATCGCACACTGCGCCACTCGCCTTTTTCACTAGGTTTGGCCGCCAAACATCAAGCTCACTATGGTCGTTTGGCCTTAGCTGTATCGTTTGGCGTGTATCTTTATCGCCACATGGGCGACAATGCCAAGGTGAATGAGACGCCTTATTACGAACGCATTGGCGTGCATTATGCCCTGCCGTGGCTTAACAACCTTACTGTGGGGGTAAACGTAAAGGCTCATAAAACCAAAGCCGACCTCACCGAATTGGTGCTTGCCATGCCCATACGCTTGTAATTTACGAATAAAGAAAACAAAAACGTAGCCAAATCAACAATGCCCAGCCTTCACTCCTTCGCTTAAAGGGGTGTAAGGGCGAGAGCAATAACCATTTTCACCCTTTTGTTTGGCTCATCCCCATTTTATAATTACATTTGCATAACGAAAAAACAAAAACATCATGACACTATATCCCAAATTGATTACAGACGCTTTGGCTACGGTGATGTATGCCGGAACGAAAAAAAATATCATCGAAAGCGGTATGCTGGCCGACGATGTGCGCATCGATGGCATGAAGGTGACCATCACATTGCTGTTTCCTAAGGAGACCGACCCTTTCTTAAAATCAACGCTGAAGGCTGCCGAATCGGCCATTCACTATCATGTTAGCAAAGATGTGGAGGTGGAAATAAAAACCGAATTTGCTTCTAAACCGCGCCCCGAAGTGGGGAAACTGCTGCCACAGGTAAAAAATATCGTGGCCGTTAGTTCGGGTAAAGGTGGCGTTGGCAAAAGCACTGTTTCGGCAAACCTTGCTATTGCACTTGCCCGATTGGGCTATAAGGTGGGCCTTTTGGATGCCGACATCTTCGGTCCGTCTATGCCTAAGATGTTCAATGTGGAGAACGCGCGACCCTATGCCTCAAAGGTAGATGGGCGCGACCTTATTGAGCCTGTTGAACAATACGGCGTTAAGCTGCTTAGCATCGGCTTTTTTGTAAACGCCGAAACAGCAACCTTGTGGCGAGGAAGCATGGCAAGCAATGCGTTAAAGCAACTTATTGCAGATACCAATTGGGGCGAGCTGGATTATTTTATTCTCGACACGCCTCCTGGAACAAGCGATATTCATCTCACCTTGCTGCAAACGTTGGCTATCACGGGCACCGTTATCGTAAGCACTCCGCAAAATGTGGCGCTGGCCGATGCACGTAAGGGTATCGACATGTACCGAAACGAAAAGGTGAATGTGCCTATCTTAGGACTGGTTGAGAACATGGCGTGGTTCACTCCGGCCGAATTGCCCGAAAACAAGTACTACATCTTTGGCAAAGACGGTGTGAAACAGCTGTCCGAAGAGATGCAAACTCCTCTGCTGGCACAAATTCCGCTGGTGCAAAGTATTTGCGAAAACGGCGATAAGGGCACGCCTGCTGCCATGAATGCCGACACCACGACGGGCCAGGCCTTCATCAATTTGGCGCAAGCTGTGGTAACTGTTACCAACAGGCGCAACAAAGAACAAAGCCCAACAAAGATTGTTGAGATTAAGAAGGGCTAACTCTAGCCGTTAATATAATGGGGGCTAACCTCCTTCTGGGTGCGTTTCGTGGCAAGTAAGATGCTAAGCTTAGTGTGCATCTGCTTGCTATGAAGCGCTTTTTTCGTTTGTATGAAATTGGCTTGCTACTCGTTGCCATGGGGCTTACTGCTTTTGGCAAGTGCTAATCACTTAGCACCATGGCTTTGACTACACAACTGGTGTACCACCTCATCGTATAAAAGCCTTGCGCTTGGGCATTATTTCCGAAAGTTCTACTTTCGTATTAATAAAGAATACAAATCACGTTGAGCATCTCTAAAGAGTTGTCCTCCCAACGCTATGCCAGCAGGCATTAAGTTTGTAGTAGGCATAATAGCTGCGGTTTATATGCACACATTCATTACTTCTTCTTCGGGAAACAGCACGTTTAGCAGATACACATTTATGGGCGCACACATACGGTGTCCTTTCTTGTTGAAATAAGCCAATTGGGGTCTTCCGCGCTGAAGATAGTTAGGTATGACCGTAAAGATGGCCAAGAACAACAATATAAGCAGCAGTTTATACGATGATTTGAAACGAACCATCAAAGGGCGCGACTTTAAACATTTCTTGTTTATACATACCAACAACAATATGCATAACAAGCGATACTGACCTGTTGCAAACACCAAGACAGCTAAAAGCGATTGCAAATAAGACCATCTCTTTGTCTTCATTTTTATTGTGTTGCTGGTTATCATTAATGGTAACTTTTTTGAAATCGGCCACATCTCCACTACTTTACGTTCATTGCGCGTAGTAAAGACCTATTGTTATGGTATTTTTGTTCTCAGAGAGCTGTTTTTTGTAAACGTTCTATTTCCACATTTTCCCCAGGTTTCTTCGCGCCTTGCCCTTTGGTATGAGCCAATAAGTTTTCTAATAGGGGCAACATACGGTTGAGGTTGCCGTATTGAATCATAAAATTCCATAGTGGTTCAAACTTCTTCCAGCCACCCATATAAAACAAATGTGCCAATTGTTGTTTTAAATTGTCGTGCCCAAAACTGGCCTTAAAGATATTATTCCACGAATAGAAGTCGCGATATGCCTTATCGTAACCTTGTTTAGTTCTTGGGCTGTTAGACCAAATGTTTTGTAAACAACAGTTCGCGTGTCGTACTTACTCCAATCGTAAGAAGTGATACGCCCATCGCGCTCCATTTGCTGAAACAGTCGTGTACCTGGATAGGGTGTAAGAATATGGAATGTAGCGGTTGTGATGCTGTGTTCAATGCCCCAATCAACGGTTCGGCGAAACACATCTTTGTCATCATGGTCGAGACCGAAAACAAAGCTGCCGTTAATCATAACGCCCAAGCTATGCAGCCGTTCCACAGCAGCCACATAGTCTTTTGATAAGTTCTGGAGTTTGTTGCTAGAGCGTAGGTTTTCGGGCGAGAATGTTTCGAAACCTAGAAACAAGCTGCGCAATCCTGCCTTGGCAGCCTTCTCAATGAGGTCGCCATTTAACACCGCTGCTACGGTTGAAGCACTTTGAAACACTCGGCCCATACCGCGCATGCCCTCAAATAATTGTGATGCAAAGCGGGGATTGCCCAGCAGGTGGTCGTCGAGAAAATAAAGATGTCTACCCGGAAGACTGTCTATCTCGGCCAAAGCATCGTCTACCTTGCGCGTATAAAACGACTTACCTTTGCCATAAAAGGCGTCTTTATAACAGAAGTCGCAATGATGTGGACAACCACGAGATACAACCAAAGAGTTTGGCACAAAATATTTATCGCGTTTTATAAGGTCGCGCCGCACGGGTGGAATGTTTTCTATACTTCTGCTGGTGGCCACATAGCGCTTTGCGGGTTGCCTGCACGCAAATCGCTGATAAAACGCGGGAACGCTTCTTCGCCAGGCCCTAGCAAAATGGTGTCGGCATGCTGTGCTGCCTCATCGGGCAAACTGGTTACATGCAGTCCGCCCATGGCCACATACACACCTCTTTGTCTATAATCGTCGGCAATTTTATAGGCTCGATAGGCATTGGTGATATAGACTTGAATACAAACCAAGTCGGGTGTATCGTCTACTGTGAGTTTCTCCACATGTTGATCTTGAATTTCTACCTCGTCATCATCAGAGAAATACGCAGCAAGTGTCGCCAGTCCGAGTGGCGGAAAAAGCGAATATTTGATGGGACGCCAATAAGCACTTTCGGCCTCTTGCAATGCAGGTAGTATCATTTTCACTTTCATACTAGTTGTTTTTATTGTTCAAGACGAGATGTAAAATTCTCACAGGTGAGATGAAATCAAGTTGTCTTACACCATTAAAATTTGTTCATATCAGTGATTAAGTGCAGGAAAGCGGTGTTTGTTCATTCAACGCTAACGCACAAGTGTAGATTTACAGCACAAATTTCGGTATAATATTTTTCATTTACAAAACTTTTTACAAAAAAAGATGATTATTTGGGGCTATTCCTTGCCCCTGTGTTGCAATATTTGATATTATCTGTACGGCTGGCGAACTACTGGATTGTAATAAACAGTAAATATTGGTGTAGAAAAACAGAGCGTTTACTTTTAAAACGTGGATAACCATAAATATTCGGTACATAAATTATAGGTCGTAAGCAGGCTACAGCAAGCATCAAACTAACTATTTTGAGACACAATCATCTTACAATTAACTATGAGTTTTGTTGGATTGAATATAACCATATCCAGGCATTGACTTAACTTCTAATAAAACAAACGATAAAAAATAATGGCATTGAGTTTAAAGAGAATGCTCTTTAACCCAAACCGGTTATTAGAGCCTATACAGATTTTGTTGTATTATGGAGCAAATTGCCTGTATTTGTAACGCAGGTGTAGCGGGATACGTCAAGTTGCAAAGACAGACAAGATGCCAACAAGAAAATAAAAGTTGTTAGGAAACAACACAAAAACAAGATTTCTGGAAACATTGTGGTCTAATCACCGATTTGGGTTGAATGTTAAGCTTCATATTTATAGGCTAATATCACGTACCAAACTCAGTGTCTTTATTTTACATTTTAACAATTTTGGATAACCATTTATAGCTTAAAAAAAGGCCTAAAAGGGCAAAAAAGGGAACAAAAAACTGCTTTCAAGACAAATTTTCAGTCGGTTTTTGAGCAAAACAATAGCATTTTGCACCGTTTTACCTTTCTAGATAACCAACAACGAGCCATTTTAGTCGGCCCAAAAACCAGGTTTTTGACCTCAAAAACCCACTTTTCACAGAACATATTGCACAAAACATACATAAAAATCACCCCTTCAACATACCTTCAGCCACTTCACAACATGAAAATTTATGCATTTAAACTGGTGATTTACACCATTTTTGTCTGCGTTTTGCTGCATTTTACCTTGCATTTAGCACCATTTAGCCTTGCGTTTTCATAGAGTTAACACAGTGTTTTGCTGCATTTTGCACTGCGTTTTGCTGCAAAACGCACATTTTGAGTTATAACTTGCGTATTTATTCTCCACGTTATCAATTTCTATGCAATTGCATCTCCGCTTGTTTATCACGAAAATAAACCCTTGCGAGAATTGATTATTTGCAATCAAAAGAACGATTGGTGATTTTTAAAGCCGTATTTTTGTTAAATTCATGGCGTAATATTTTACAATCCAGACTCAACTACCACCCTAAAATCTGTACAGAGTACGTGTATTTTTGAGCAAATAGCCTGGTTTATGTTTGAAGAGATGGCGAACTACATCAATGAAAAAAGACAGATAAGATGCCCACAAGCATACAAAAGATGGTGACGAGGCAATAACAACAACAGTAACCATGCGATAAGCTGCGTACAGACAAACTGCTATAGAAGGCGTTGGGAAGAGTAGTTATACCGCTAGAAACAAAAAAAGCTCGCTCCCGCCCATGCTTAGTAAGCAAGAGCAGACAACGAGCCACAAAAAAGTTTGAAAAGGCGCCTAACAAAGCGCCTAACAATATTATTTCACCACCACGGCCTTGATAATTTTCATATCCTCAAATGGTCGATCGTGTTCGTCGCAAGGCGTTTTCTGTATCTTTTCAACCACATCCATTCCCTCAACCACTTCGCCAAACACTGTGTATGTGCCATCAAGATGGGGCGTGCCGCCCTTCTTATAATACATTTCGCGTTGTTCGGGCGTTAGTTTTACGCTATTGTTGGTTTTCAAATCCAGCTTCGCTTGCACGGCATCTAGCTGATAATCGGTCATACGCTTGCCATAAACAATGTAGAACTGAGCCGACGACGATTCCCACTTGGGATTAACATCGTCGCCCTCGCGCGCTGCTGCCAGGGCGCCCCGCTTGTGATAGTAGGTTGGAAATACAATCTCTGCAGGCACCGTGTAATCGGGCGAATAGCCACCAGCTGGTTCTCCAAAGGCTGCATGGCGAGAAGTGGAGTCGCCTCCCTGTATCATGAAGTTCTCGATTACGCGGTGAAAAATAGTACCATTGTAATAGCCCGACTTTACCAAACGGAGAAAATTGTCGCGGTGTTTGGGTGTTTCGTTGTAGAGTACAACGCGAATGTTGCCCATATTGGTTTCGAAAAGCACCTGATGCCTAACGGTGTCGGTAGGCGTTTGGGCCACAGCCACCATGCCACACATGGCGAACAAAAAGGCGAACAATGTTTTTTTCATAAGGCAGATGTTTATGTTGAATTGATGTATTTACGCACTGGCGCGCAAAGTGGAAAAAAAAAGAGGGTTGACGTTGCTGTAAGCTTCTTAACCAAATGGTTCGCACATGTTAAGAACAATGCGTTGGGCAGACATCTAGATTAATGCCCACACATCAATACTTAAAGAACCCATTGGTTTAGAAGCTTACAGCCCCGTCAACCCGTAAGTGTTTAGTAACTTTCGTCTTCGGTTATCTCTTGTTCGGTAATAGACTTGCGGTCGATGGCACGCCAAGCAGCAAATATATAAACCAAAACAAAGGGGATAAGAAGCGACACAACCGACATGGCTGTTAGTGTAAACACGCTACCAGAACTGTTGGCAATGGTGAGCGAGCTTTGCAAGTCGGTGTTAGAAGGATAATAAGCGGTGTTGTTCCAGCCAGCACAAAGCAGCAATACCAATACCACCAGCACCACACCTACACCGCCAAACCAGATGCCGTACTTGAAATCGGCACTAAAAAGGGTGCGTGCTATGCCATAAAGCAACGACACAACACCTACCAAAAGCACGAGGGTGAGATACCACATCGACAGCAGGTTGTGCAGATACTTATAAGATTCGATAAAGATGAGGCCTGTTTGTGGGTCGTAAGCAAAGCCATCTTTCAACAGCAAATGCACCAAGAAGCTCAAGAAGAAAGCCAAGAACACGGCCGTGTTAAGACCCAATTGCTTGCGAGCACGGGTAACAATGTTGTCGTGTTCTACGTTGTTAATGATGTAGAGCAAGCCCAACACACGTGCCAAGAAGAACACAGCGACACCCAAAACTACATTCCAAATATCGAGCAGCGCGTCAAGTCCATGACTAGCGTTGGCCCAACGGCTAATAACAGGCTGCACCATGCTGGTGATATTGCCTTTGTCGACAATGAAATTAGAGCCATTGAAGAACGTAGCCACTGCTCCACCCAAGAGAACAGGACCAAGTACACCGTTAATAATAAGGAATGTTTGGAAGGTGCGAGCACCCAAAAGGTTACCCAATTTGTTTTGAAACTCATAGCTAACAGCCTGAATTACAAACGAGAAAAGGATAATCATCCAAAGCCAATAAGCGCCTCCAAAGCTTGTGCTATAAAACAAAGGGAAGGAAGCAAAGAAGCCTCCACCAAACGTTACCAATGTGGTGAAGGTGAATTCCCACTTACGCCCTGTGGAATTAACCACCAAGCGACGTTCGTTCTCGGTCTTGCCGAGGGTGAATATAAGGGTGTTGGCGCCCTGAACAAACATCAGGAACACGAGGAGCGCGCCTAAGAGCGACACCAAGAACCACCAATAATGTTGCAAAAATTCGTATGACATGAGTTTATTTCTTTTCTTTTTGTTCGGCTCGTTCGTTTGTGATTGTTGTCTATGTGCCTGTACTTTCGATGCAAAGCGTGCAGACAATATCACTATTTGAGACTTGTGCGCAGGCAGTTTGCCAAGCAATATTCGCCCCAAGGGGCAAAACCAAGGACAAGCAAGCCCACAAACTACGGCCAAACAAGGGTTAGCGTTTATTTCCGTACTCAGGACCCTTCTTAATCTGCTTAATCAAGATGCTAATTTCAACCACGAGCAATAAAGTGAACAAGCCCAAGAAGAGGAAGAAGGTTGTGGCGATAGACGAAGCACCGACATCACTCACAGCCGCCCAAGTGGGCAGCATGTCTTGAATGGTCCAAGGTTGGCGTCCCATTTCGGCCAATACCCATCCTGCCTCTGATGCGATGTAAGCCATTGGCAAAGAGCAAATGCCCAAGATGAGCAACCAACGAGCGTTGGAAACGTCTTTGCGATAGCAGAAGAAGCAGAGAACGGCAAAGAAAAGTACGAAGAACGAGCCCATACCCACCATTATGCGGAACGACCAGAAACAAAGAGGGATGTTGGGAACAACCTGATCGTCTTTCTCAACATAGCCATATCCAAAGTATTTCATGTTGGCTCTGATAACAGGCAACATCTTTTGCGCCAGGGTTTGGTTGCCTTCGGCCTTTGCCTTGCGATAAGTCATCAAGGCATTAACAGCAGCTTTACCCATCACTATCTTCTCGGCCACCGAAGGTTCGCGTGTACCATCGGCCTTAACATAGCCGTCGAGCAGATCGTTAACACCAGGTACAAAGCCATGCATGGTGTGCGTAGCCATCATCGAGAGCGCATAAGGGATAGAAACATGGCATGCCAGTTCTTCGCCACTACGATAATCGTGTTGTTTAAAGGGATTAACTAGCGCAATTGCAGTGAGGCTCTGGCTCTCGCCACCCTTGCAGAGTGCTTCCATGGCAGCCAATTTCATGGGCTGAACCTTACCAACGAGCGTTGCTGAATGGTGACCTGTGATGCCAGCGAGCAACGAAGCTACAAACCTACGCAAGCAGCAATCTTCAAACTCTGCTTAGCCAATTCTGTTTCGCGCTTCTTAAGAAGGTAGTAAGAACTAACGGCTACTACGAATACAGCTCCAACAATCCACGAAGAGGTAACAGTGTGGCAGAACTTGTCGATAGCAAAGGGCGACAAGGCCACATCTACGAAGCTAACCATCTCGTTACGCATGGTATCAGGATTGAACTCGCAACCCACGGGGTATTGCATCCAAGCATTGGCCACCAATATCCACCAAGCCGAAATGGTAGCACCAAGACCCGTGAGCCATGTAGATGCGAGGTGGAACCCCGAAGAAACTTTATTCCATCCAAAGAACATTACGGCCACAAATGTACTTTCCATGAAGAAAGCCAAAATGCCTTCGATGGCCAAAGGCGCACCAAAGATGTCGCCTACAAACCAAGAATAGTTGCTCCAGTTAGTTCCAAACTGAAACTCAAGAATGATACCCGTGGCCACACCCATGGCAAAGTTGATGCCGAACAGCTTTTGCCAGAAACGCGCCACATCTTTCCAAAATTGCTTCTTTGTGCGATAATAGCATGTCTCGGTGATGCCCATGATAACAGCAAGACCAAGCGTTAATGGCACAAAGAGCCAGTGGTACATGGCCGTAAGGGCAAATTGCGCACGCGACCAATCAATCGTACCTGCAGAGATGTCTAGAAATAGTTGATTGAACATAGTTTATTTTAATAATATTTAGTTTCGTCTTTTTGGGAGATTAGGTTATCTAGTTGTTGCGCTTGCCTAGCCATTCTAGGGCATTAGCACGCTCGAGACAGGACTATTATCGAGCCTGTCGCTCGTTGAGTGTACGCGACACGAAGTCGGCTTCCCCTCCTTTAGGCGCATTGGCCTTTAAAAAGTTGGGGAAGAAAAACACCTTTAAGATGGCAAACATGATGAAGAGCTTGATGAATATCACCAACCACAACTTCTTTCCTAGGGTCATGCTTCTGAAACCATCGTAGTATAGATCGAACACACGATACCAAAAGTTAGTCTTGTTCATGCTTATTGTAATGATTACAATGTGCAAATGTAAGAAAAATAATTGTAACAACGTGTACGAATGACGATTTTTTTACAAACTCATTAATACTTAAACGTTGTAGAAAGCGTTGGAATTAATATTTAAAAGCTTCATATTGATTAGTTATGTACACCTTTTTGTCAAGACGACTAGGCCTTAACATCGTTGTATTTATCGTTTCGTTCAAACTGCACAGTGACAAAAGAACATACATCTTTATCTTCTTGTTATGCTTGCGAGCGTAATCGGCGGCAGCATCAAGCAGTATTTTGGCAATACCCTTACCCTTATGTTCGGGCGAAACCACGGTATGCAGAATGGCAAAGCAATTATTGTCTACCCATTCGTAGCTGATGTAGCCCACTCGTTCTTCGCCTTCGAAGGCCACAAACTCGCCTTGGCGTTCGTTGTTGGTGTGTGTGATAGTCATAATTGATATTCTCTTTCTTGTTATGGGCACATTATTGGTGGCCCTTGATTGATGATTGTGCGTTTGTTTATCGCACGCACGCGTTATATATAATAAGGTGTAGCCAAGGTATTAGCCCTACCCCACTGCTATTTTGGTTTTATTTTCGATGGTTCGCAGCACCTTAACAGCATCGCCCACAGTGGGAACGTTCGACACATGCATCATTCTTCGGCCATTAGTTTCTTTCAAGTCGCAGCGTCGGGGGTTGTTTCCGATGTAAGTAAGCACGTTATCAAATGCCTTTGAGCGATAGTAGGCGCTGTTGGGATTGCTAACAAACTGCATGAGCATGCGTCCTTGCTTTAGCATTATCTTCTCGCACCCCAATCGTTTGCCAATTCGTCTCAGGGCTACCACCTGCATCAGTTCGTCGCCTTGAGGCGGAACAGGACCGAAGCGGTCTACAAGTCTTTCGCGATAAGCGTCCAGTTCGGCATCGTTCTCGATGTTATCCAGTTCGCGATAGAGCAACATTCGTTCGCTGCTACCAGGCACATAGTTGTCGGGGAAATACATTTCGAGGTCGCTTTCCAAGGCGCAATCTTCCACAAACTGGTCGCCTCCCACCTCTTCTCCTTGCTCAATACTCTCGGCATAGAGGTCTGCAAACTCGTCGTTACGCAGTTCGGTCACGGCTTGCGAAAGAATTTTCTGATACGTTTCGTAGCCCAAATCTTCCATAAAACCACTCTGTTCGGCTCCAAGTAGGTTGCCAGCCCCGCGAATATCCAGGTCTTGCATAGCGATGTTAAAGCCACTGCCTAGGTCGGAGAACGTTTCGAGTGCTCTAAGCGGCGTCGAGCATCGGGTGTTAAGGCCGAAAGGGGTGGCGCAAGCAAGTAACAGAAGGCTTTGCGATTGCTTCTACCTACACGACCGCGCATCTGATGCAGGTCGCTCAGCCCCACTTTGTGGGCATGGTTCACGATAATGGTGTTGGCATTGGATATATCGATGCCGTTTTCGATTATCGAAGTAGAGAGCAACACGTCGTATTCGTGATTCATAAAGTCGATAAGCGCGTTCTCCAAGTCTTCTGGTTTCATCTGTCCATGCGCTATAACAACACGGCAATCGGGCACATGCTTACGTATGATGTTGGCCAATTCGGGGAGATTTGCTATGCGGTCGTTAACGAAATACACCTGTCCGTTTCTACTCATTTCGAAATTGATGGCATCAGCAATGAATGCGCCATCGAAAGTTGCTATCTCTGTATGTATAGGATGGCGGTTTGGGGGGAGGCGTTCTCATCACACTCATATCGCGAGCACCCATCAATGAGAACTGCAACGTGCGCGGAATGGGCGTTGCCGACATGGTGAGCGTGTCGACATTGGTTTTAAGCGTGCGCAGTTTTTCTTTGGTAGACACGCCAAACTTTTGCTCTTCGTCGATGATAAGCAAACCTAAGTCGTGCCATTTAACGGTTTTTCCGATAAGTTTATGCGTGCCAATGATGATATCTATTTTACCTGCGGCGAGGTCGTCGAGCACTTGTCGGGTTTGTTTTGCCGAACGAGCGCGCGACAGATAGTCTACTCTTACGGGTAAGTTCTCTAATCGTTTGCTGAAAGTTTTAAAGTGTTGGAAGGCCAAAACCGTTGTTGGCACCATCACAGCCACCTGTTTCGAGTCGCATGCGGCCTTAAATGCCGCTCGTATAGCCACTTCGGTTTTACCAAAACCCACGTCGCCACACACTAGTCGGTCCATTGGGCGTGCTCGTTCCATGTCGGCTTTCACCTCGGTTGTAGCCTTTAGCTGGTCGGGTGTGTCTTCATAAAGGAAGCTAGCTTCTAATTCGTTTTGCATAAAAGAGTCGTGACTAAAGGCAAAACCTCGCTCGGTGCGCCGTTTGGCATAAAGTTTTATGAGGTCGCGAGCAATATCTTTGATGCGTTTTTGGTTTTCTCTTTCAGTCGTTCCCAAGCTCCTGTGCCCAAAGTAGAGAGTCGTGGTTGTTCGGCTGCCGTGCCTTTACGGTAGCGCGAAATCTTATAAAGCGAATGAATAGAGACATCTACCTTGTCGTTGTTTTGGTAAACAATACGTATCATCTCTTGATAAGAGTTACCAGTGGGCACACGAACCAATCCTCCAAACTTACCAATGCCAAAGTCTACGTGCACAATAAAGTCGCCAGGCTCCATCTCTTGCAGCTCTTTCATTGTTAATGCCAGCTTTCCGGCACGTGCTCGGTCGCTCTTAAGGTTGTATTTATGAAAGCGATCGAATATTTGGTGGTCGGTAAAGAAGCAGATACGCAGGTCGTTATCCACATATCCTGCATGCAAAGTAAATTCGCCTGCCGACTCCATTTGCAAAGGGACGGCCGACTTTTGTTCGGCAATAAGGATGTCGCGAAGGCGTTCTTGCTGCTTCTTACTATCCGCCAAGATCACCAATCGGTAGCCTTGCAGCTGATAGTCTTCGAGTGTTTGGCACAGAAGGTCGAAGTTTTTATGAAATAATGGTTGAGCCGAGAAGTTAAAATTAATGGTGGCTTGTACGTCATCAGATGGTTTGCTGCCGATATAAACATGGCGAAAGGCCAACGCATCATTGGCAAACCTAGCGCCCGTTATAAGCTGCAACTCTTTCTGCATGGCCATTTTTATTTGCTGTTGTTCCACTTCGGTTGCGCCATCCAACTGTGCTTCTAAGGCTTGATGGGCGAAACCTTCTTCGTAAATGCGCTGAATGGTGTCGCGAACATAGCCAAAATCTCTCATTACCAACAAGGCATCTGGTGGCAAAAGGGTTAAAAACGACACTTTCATTGGATTGTCTAGCCAATTCGGGCACTATTTCGACGGCCTGTCGCTTCTCTTTCGACAACTGATTTTCTACATCAAAGGTGCGAATTGTGTCTATTTCGTCGCCGAAGAAGTCGATACGGAAAGGCAATTCGTGACTATACGAGTAGATATCTACAATACTTCCACGCACAGCAAACTGCCCTGGTTCGTACACATAGTCCACTTCTTGAAAGTCGAAGCTGCGCAATGTCTTCACCATCTGCACCACATCAATGGTCTGCCCCACGTTTAATCGCAAGGTGCGTTCGTCTAATCGTTGCTTAGACACCACCAGTTCGCTCAACGCATCGGGCGAACAAACCACGTAAGTGCACCTCTCGGCGGCCAATCTAGCCAGCACTTCGGTGCGCAATATTTCGTTAGCAGCATCGCGCTGACCATATTTAACGGCGCGTCTATACGACGAGGGGAAATATAACACATCGTCGTTGCCCATCAATTGCACCAAATCTTGGTAGAAATATCCTGCTTCGTCGGCATCTTGTAACACGAAAATAGTTGTTTGTGGGCGTCGTTTGGCCATGCCCGAAAAGAACACGGGCGCGGCAGAAGCGACCATACCTTGAAGAAAAATGCGACGAATGGCAGCATCTGTAAGCGTTTTATCGAGTGCGGCAGCCTGAGGCTCACCGGCATATAATTGTTGAAGATTTATCGACATTCGAGTATTTGGTGGTGTGATGTGATGCGTTTGAAGTTCGTTTTTATCTTGCGTTCGCGCGCTTATGTGATGAAGTGTTACTTGGTTTGTGCAGAAATGTTGATTTACTGATGGTTCGTTCTCCCTAATTATCGTATCGAGCAATAAACAAGTTCAATAACTCAGCAACTCATAAACTCACTAACTCATAATCGTACAAACTCATAATGCCATGAAAAGGAGTGGAAGCCGCAAGTGCTTTCCACTCCTTTTCATGTTCACCCATGGGTGTTCATTCTTTTATTGGGGGATATTTACGAAGCCATCCATCGAGTCTTAAACGCATCACTCCAAAGAAAGCTTCACCAAATATGCCTCCACTCATTTTGCTTGTTCCTTCTCGTCGGTTGACAAAGATAACGGGAACTTCTTTTATTTTAAAGCCTATTTTATAAGCGGTGTATTTCATTTCGATTTGGAAACCATAGCCTTTGAAACGCACTTCGTCGAGCGGGATGGTTTGAAGTACCCTGCGACGGTAGCATTTAAAGCCCGCTGTGGTGTCGTGAACCGTGAAACCAGTGACGAAACGCACGTACTTAGAGGCGAAATAACTCATCAGTACACGCCCGATAGGCCAGTTTACAACGTTTACACCACTAACATAACGCGACCCAATAGCCACATCAAAGCCTTCGTCATGGCAGGCCGAATAAAGCCGAGGCAAGTCTGTTGGGTCGTGACTAAAGTCGGCATCCATCTCAAAGATATACTGATAGTCGCGTTCTAGCGCCCACTTAAAGCCCGTGATATAGGCTGTTCCCAATCCCAGTTTGCCTTTTCGCTCAAGCATAAACAAACGTTCGCCAAACTCGGTTTCCATCAGTCGGCGCACAATGGCGGCCGTTCCGTCGGGACTTCCGTCGTCGATAACAAGGATATGGAAACATTTTTCGAGTGCAAAGACGGCTCGAATAATTTTCTCAATGTTTTCTTTTTCGTTATAAGTAGGGATGATAACGATGCTGTCGCTTGTGTTCATGCCGTGTTCTGTGTTGGTTCTACTTTTGCAAAGGTAAGGTTATTTCTTAGAAGTTCAAAGCGCAACGTGCGTGTTTTTTGATAACAAGGGTGCGATTATTGGTCGGGATTGTATTCAAAGCCCTGATATTGGGGCACAAGTCCGTTCATTATCACCTCATAACTTTGCTGTTCTAGAAACTTGATATTGTCTGGTCCTTGCGAAATTGGCATTATCGGGGCGTGTATTGTGAGCCTTAACCTGTGCCATCTAGCCCATTTTAGGTCGCGTGTTCGTGGCATAACGTCGAACGATCCGTTGATGGTTACTGGCACAATGGGTAATTGCAACTCGTCGGCCAACATAAAAGCTCCCCGTCTAAACACGCCCATATGGCCTGTAAAGGTGCGTGCGCCTTCGGGGAAAATCACCAACGACATGCCATTCTTTAGGGTTTGCCGAGCTTCGTCGATGGTTTTCTTTATCTTCGAGGCACTGCGTTTGTCTACAAAGATATGGTGTGCGGCCTCACAAGCCTTACCCACTAGGGGGATTTTGCGGAGCGATTGCTTCATCATCCATTTAAAGTTGCGACCCAAAAAGCCATAAATCATAAAGATATCGAATGCTCCTTGGTGGTTGGCTGCAAACACATACGATTGCCCAGGCTGTAGATTTTCACGACCTTCTACCTTAATGGGTAATAACAATATGCGAATAACAAACCACGACCAGCATTTACCTGGATAGTAACCCCAAACGTGTCCGTTGCCTAAAAAGCACCCCACGATGGTTACGAGGGCTGTTAACGCTGTGGCCAAGATTATTAATGGATAAGCCACTAACAACTGATAGATACGATAGATAATTAACATTGTTGTTTCTATGAGATATTGATGGGTTCACAAGTCGAGCAGCTAACAAACTTAATGCTTAACAAGTTAACAAGCTAGCAAAGCTATAAAGAGCTTATTTGGGATTTATTCAACTACTTGCTGACTGATATACTAAGCTTCCACACAAGCATTTAATTTAATCCTTAGCCCACTTACTCCTTACTACTTACTCCTTTACTACTTACTCCTTACTACCGTACTACCTACTGCACCTGTCCGCGGCGCAAGGTGATGACTACCACCTCGGGTGGAACGCCGAAACGGAAGCGAACAACTCCTCCCAATCCCGAAGAAATAAAGAGCGAGCGTTGTCCTTGAGTGTATAGTCCCTTGTCTTGATGAAGTAATATGCGTGTGGGGCGCAATCCAAGCATATCTACTTGTCCGCCATGGGTGTGCCCCGAGAGTGTTACTTGCACGTTGCTACTGGGTAATATGCTGCGTTCCCACGACGAGGGGTCGTGCTGAAGCAATAACACGAAAGCGTTTTTGTTCACCCCTTTGAGGGCCTTAGCCAGGTCTGAACGTTTGGGGAATGGCGGTTTGCCATCGTTTTCGGTACCAGCCACCACAATCGAGTCGGCTCCACGATGTATCACTCGATGTTCGTTAAGCAACAAGTACCATCCAAACTGACGTTGTCGCGACACCATTTCGCGCTCGTTGGCTATCTTCACGGCCTCATCTCCGTTGAAATACATGCTGTAATCGTGATTTCCAAGTACCGAGTACACCCCATCGCGAGCGTTAATGCTGCTTAAGAGTTGGCGAAAAGGATATAATTCTGAGGGCTGCACATTCTGCAAGTCGCCCGTAAACACGATAGCATCAGCGCGTTGAGCCATAATTGTGTCTACTGCTCGCTCTAAAAAGTGTGCATGTCTGCCTACAAAACTACCCACATGCGCATCGCTAAACTGCACTATGCGATAGCCATCGAAAGCCTCTGGCAGGTCGGGCGAGTAGATTTCAACTTGCTTTACAACTAAGCGATTGGCTTCGATGGTCCATCCGTAAGCAAAAAGCAGATACAACACAACGCCAACATATAGCCAACAGCCTTTCCCCAGTTTGTTGTGGAGTGCTGCATGCGTGCGATGGCACGCCCCACGATGGCGCAACACACGTAAACAAATTTAGGAACAACAAGCAATCCCAGACAAACGATAAAGATGTTGAGCACCTCAACGCTGTCGGGAATGAAATTTTTAGCTGTTGCCATCACGATAGTAAACGCCACCATGCCCAGAGTTATCATCCATCTGAGCGTGCGCATAGGCCATTTCGCCTTGCGTTTACTTTTCCAATTGCGCCGTTCGATATAGAGGTCGGGCAAGAGGATTACTAATAATAGAGGTATGAGTATTCTTAAAATCACTTGCTTAATATTCTATTTACGCCCTATTGTGCTTACTGCACAAATTTCTTTATCATATTCAACGGAACGCCACGGCGTTTGGCGTAGTCGGCTAGTTGGTCTTCGCCTATTTTTCCTAAATCAAAATACTGTGATTTGGGGTGTGCGAACATTAGTCCCGACACGCTTGCATGCGGTTGCATCATGCCTGTGGGAGTTAGATGTATGCCTATCTGCCCCATATCAATAAGTTCGTTGAGCAGAAAATTTACGCTTGTGTCTGGCATCGAGGGATAGCCCACGGCTGGCCTAATACCTTGATAAGGCTCTTTAAGCAACTCTTGTGGGTCGAAATTTTCATCAGGCGCATAGCCCCAATAATGTTTTCGCACCTCTTCGTGCATGCGTTCGGCTGTTGCCTCGGCCAATCTTTCACCCAACACTTTAGCCATCATCTGCTGATAATCATCGCTTTTGAAGTCGTGTTCTATGCTTGGGTCTATCGTTGTGGCAAAGGCTCCCACCTTATCTTTTATGCCACTGGCCAGCGGCCGCACAAAGTCGGCCAAGCAAAGATTGGGTGCCCCAGCGCTTCTTGGTTTCTGTTGGCGCAGCAAGGGCAGGCGTTTATCACCTATAAGGAGGTCGTCGCCATCGCTGTTGGCATCGAAAATATCAAAAACGGCAAACGTTTCATACCGCGTTTCCATCACATCGAGCATCTCTTCGGCCTCGTTGCGCAACTTCTCTTTCTCTTCTTTGGGTTTCCCACTCATGCCCCATGTGTGGAAAAAGTATAGCCAACTGATATATGGGCGCAGTTCGTTGACTTTATATTTTAATATCATCTTTGTATTATAGCAATATATTTTGGGGGTTAACAGCATCAAGGCGCATGCGCCACACTAGCCCATCAATGTTCGAATACCACCTCTTCGCCATGATATTGGGCATCGAACATGCCGTTTTCATCAAGCAAAAGGTGCCCGTTACAGATGGTTGTTACCACCCGCCACCGGAATTGTTCGCCCTCCATTGGGCTCCATTGGCATTTGCTTTGTATGCAATCCTGGTTCACCGTCCAAGCTTCGCCCCGTTTAACAATGGCCAAATCGGCCTTATATCCTGGTTTAATAAATCCACGTTTGCTCACTGCGAACAATCGCGCCGGTGCATGGCACATCAGTTCCACCACTCTTTCAATCCTTAGCACGCCTTTTTCGCATAGTTCGAGCATTGCAGGCAGCGAGAATTGCACCATCGGCATGCCCGAAGCAGCTTTGCCCGCCCCACCCTTTTTATCAGAAAGCAGATGCGGAGCATGGTCGGTGCCCACCACCGTGATGCGTCCATCGGTTAATGCTGCACGCAAAGCCTCGCGGTCGGCCCGTGTTTTCACTGCAGGATTACATTTAATCCTTGTGCCACGTGTGCGATAATCGTCATCGCAAAACCACAAATGGGCAATCACAGCTTCGGCTGTGATAAGCGGATGATGACCAAACAGCTGTAATTCGCGTGCGGTGGTGAGGTGCGCCACATGCAGTTGTGCACCATATTTGGTGGCCAGTTCCACGGCCAATGCCGACGAACGGAAGCAAGCCTCTTCGTTTCTTATTTGGGGATGATGCGCAATGGCAGGGTCGTCGCCATACAAGCGTTTGGCTTCGGCCATATTTTGGTTAATCAGCACAGTGTCTTCACAATGCGTCATGATGGGCAGCGGGGCGTTCTTAAATATTATTTCAAGCGTCTCAAGCCTATCCACCAGCATGTTTCCTGTGCTAGCGCCCATAAAAAGCTTAATGCCTGGCAGGCGCTTAGTGTCTAACTGCTCAAAGAGGGCAGCGTTTTGGTTGGTTGCTCCAAAGAAGAAGCTATAATTAACATGGCTCTTGTGTTTTGCAAGTTCCAGTTTTTGGTTCAGTGCTTCGAGTGTTGTGGTCTGCGGAAGTGTGTTGGGCATTTCGAAAAACGTTGTTACGCCTCCGTATGCAGCAGCTCTACTCTCGCTCTCTAGGTCGGCTTTAGCTGTTAATCCGGGTTCGCGAAAATGCACATGGTCGTCTATCACGCCTGGCATAACCACACATCCCGTGGCATCAATCCTTCGTTGAAACGTGCCTTGTGGCACTTCTTCGCCTTCAACAACACTTTCTATCAGGTCGTTGTCAAGGGTTAAGCATCCTTTAAATGCCCTTCCCTCGTTTACTATCGTAGCACCGTAAATTAGTGTTTTCATTATTTTGCAGGCTTAGCCAAATCGTTTGGCGTGGGCGCAGGTGCCACAGGAGGCGTTGTTGTGGTAGGTGCGCTATTAGACACGGGCACATCTTTCATGCCATTCATAATCTGCTGGTTCTCTTGCGCCTTGGCATAATAGTCTTTCACATAAGCATCGTTCTTAAACTTATCAGTGGCTTTGCTCATGATGTCTTCAATCCATGGGGTTAGTTCAGGGTAATCATAGCCTATAGTAACCATAAAAAACACGCCAGGACCTAGCACGTTGTCGAAGTTTCGCATACAAAAGATGTGATGAGCCTATCCTCAAGCCCCGACAGGCGTTCGGCTTCGCTGTTCAGCCGAGCGTTAACCACATCCATATTGCTACCATTCATAATGGCTTGGTCGTGCTTATGCAGCAGTTCTTGTTCTTGATTTTTAAGTTGGTTGTACTTATTAAAGAACTTAAACAGTTTATCGTTTAGCGGCGTTCCCGACACACTTTGTTGTGCATCGTCAAGTTTCACCACGATTTTTCCATCTTCCAGCACCAGAGGCAGCACGCTTTCGTCATCCATAAAGATATTAGCGATGCACACAGAGTCTAGCGAGCCAGAGAATCCAAACTTGCCATGCACCACGTCACACGAGTCAAGTTTCTTGTATTCATTATCTTTTAGCACTTTCAGGTATAGCTTTCGGCCGTCAAGGGTTGAAATATTGGAAGTGCCTTCGATGTTATAACTGCCTCCACATGATGTAAGCAGCGCCAACGCGAGCAATGTATATAGAAGTTTTTCCATAAGTTGATTGTTTCTGTCTGGTTTCACAAAGATAATACGCTTTTATGGGTTTTCGAATTAATTTCAGTCTATTTAATTCATTAAGCCGTCTTTTAAGTATTTTTTGAGAAATTCTCTAATGCTTCATAACAGCTTTTGGCGTACTTATATATAAAGAGGTGTAGCGGTGCTTAAGGTTTATTTATTTTTGCATTTCTTCATTTCTGAATCTATGCGATGCACAGTATATATCTCTAAAAAGGCTGCAATGAGCAGCAACACCACCCATTTATTGTACAAATAGTCTACATAGGTAATAGCACTATTAAAAATGGGGCGAAAAAACATAAAGGCGGTGTCTACCATTAATATGCCCGAAAGCATAAAAAAGATGTTGGCCACGCTCTGAATGCGTTTTAATCGGCGCAGCACAAAGTCGCTACCTTCATAGGTTTGCATTGATTGCATCAGGCTGAACATAACCGCTCCAGCCAAAAACAGCCAACAAACCACCTGCTGGTGCCACATAAAAGCAAAGCAGCCAGCACCAATAACCATCAGCACACCACCCACGGCAAACACAATGGTTTGTATTTTATTCAGTTGTTTCATCTTGTTTTTGTGTAGGTTTCTCATCGTCGCTCAGCACATAGATATCTTCGTCGTCGGTTTTCATAAAGTAGCGCTCACGTGCTATCTTCTCAATGGCTTTGGGGTCGCGCCTCAATTGGCGTAGCCTTTCCGAGTCGGTGTTGTGCCGTTCATTATATTCTTTTATTTGTTTCTTTAAATCACTTATCTGTAGTTCGTACTGAAAACGGCGCATAATGCTGTTATCGTCGATAAACACAACGATAAGTATGCCCACTACTATTACGATTAAGTAACGATAGTGGTTAAGCATCCTCCCCAGTTCAGTCCATTTGCTGCTCATTATAGCTTAGATATTTGTTGCAAACTTACAACTTTTTTTTCAATCGCCATGCACCACGAGCACACTTATTGTGTAAATAATTCTACTGCAACTACTTTTTGGCCACTTCGCAATAGCTTTTGAGCCTTGACGCACATGCCGTATATTGCGCTCCAACAATAAAAAAGCGCGAACAAAAAGAAAAGCCAAAAATAATGCGTAACTTTGCAACACGGGCAAAACCACGCCCCACTAACGGCCCTAAACACCATTCCTTGGGCCTTTACCAAACACATTAAGCAACACAACACTTCTACGTATGGGAGAATATATCGTATCGGCGCGCAAATACCGACCCATGTCTTTCGACTCGGTGGTGGGCCAATCGGCTCTTACCACAACGCTGAAAAACGCGGTAAAAAGCGGAAAACTGGCCCACGCATACCTCTTTTGCGGTCCGCGAGGCGTGGGCAAAACCACCTGCGCACGCATCTTTGCCAAAGCCATTAACTGCCTTACACCCACCGAAGCGGGCGAAGCATGTAACCATTGCGAAAGCTGCGAGGCCTTTAACGACCAACGTTCGTACAACATCTTCGAGCTAGACGCGGCCAGCAACAACTCGGTAGAGAACATCAAGACGCTGATGGACCAAACACGCATTCCACCACAGGTGGGTAAATACAAGGTTTTCATCATCGATGAGGTGCACATGCTCTCTACGGCGGCCTTTAACGCCTTTCTTAAACACTGGAAGAGCCGCCCGCACACGTCATCTTTATTTTGGCTACTACCGAAAAGCACAAGATTTTACCCACCATCTTGTCGAGATGCCAAATTTACGACTTCGAGCGAATGACTGTTCCGGGAATTATCGACCACCTTAAAGGCGTGGCCGAAAAAGAAGGCATTGCCTACGAAGAAGAAGCGCTGGCCGTGATTGCCGAAAAAGCAGACGGGGGCATGCGCGACGCACTATCTATTTTCGACCAAGCAGCGAGCTTTGCTCAAGGCAATCTCACCTACGAAAGCGTGATTGCCGACCTCAATGTGCTTGATAGCGATAATTATTTTAACATCATAGACCTGGCCATTGAAAACAAAGTGAGCGACATCATGCTGCTGGTAAACAACATCATTGCTAAAGGCTTTGATGGTGGAAACCTAGTTAACGGTTTGGCTTCGCATGTACGCAATGTGCTCATGGCCAAAGACGAGAGCACCTTGCCTCTGCTCGAAGTGAGCGCACGACAACGCGAACGCTTTAAAGCACAGGCTCAAAAATGCCCCACGCCTTTTCTTTATAAGGCCTTGCAGGTGATGAACCAATGCGATATTCAGTATCGAGCAAGCAGCAATAAGCGACTTCTGGTAGAACTTACCCTTATACAAGTGGCGCAAATAACGCAACCCGAAGACGAACCTGCTGCGGGGCGTAGCCCCAAGAGCTTGAAATCCCTGTTCAGAAACTTGCCTCTCCCCAACCAAAACCGGCTCAACAGGTGGTCGGTGGGGAGAAAACAATGGCGCGCACTACATCGGCAACGCGCACCGAAACAATAATCGCGCTCGCTACCGCGTCTCCCAACCCTGCCAATACTGCTACAACAACTTCGCTTCAAACCAGTAGCACACCCACTGCCAACCCAATACGCACCGGAATGCCTACGGGGAAACTGAAATTGCACAACTTGGGTACTTCGTTTGCCGACCTTAAACGCGGACCGGAAAAAATGGGAGTGGTGAAAGAAGAGGAGATTACAAATAAAGAAGAGTGCAACGTGTTCTCGCAAGAAGAACTTGAACTGCAATGGATGGCCCTTTGCAACCGCATGCCGCAAGCTATGGTGGCCATTGCAACGCGCATGAAGAACATGCAACCACGCATTACCGATTTCCCCAACATAGAGGTGCTGGCCGATAACGAAATTGTGATGGAAGAGGTGAACAATATCCGAACACGCATTGAAGGCGGACTGGCGAAATACTTGCACAACGGACAACTGAAATTGCACATCCGATTGGCCAAGATGGAGGAGATGAAGCGTATTCTTTCTAAAAAAGAAATTTACGAAAACATGCTTAAAGCTAATCCTGCCATCGACAAACTGCGCAACGCACTGGGCCTGGAACTCGCTTAATAATGATACATTTAGGGTGGCCCATGGCTGTTTACTTCGTGGTAAATAGCCATGGGCGATTTGTTTTGTGGCTGTGTGCATCGTTGCTCCTTATTTTCATCTTATGCCAAGATGCTGACCAATGCCACGTAACAAGCAACTTGTTTTGCAACTAAGCATGTAACACAAAATTGTTAATTAGGTAAATATATTTTACAAAACACGCTTTCTAGCCGAAACATTCTAGAAAAATATACTCGTAAAAGCGATATAAAATGCGCAAAACAGACAAGATTTGCAACTAACAACAAGCCCTTCTCCCCACTCGCATTTGCAAAACACTATGTTTTTGCCTTTCTTTTTGAAGAAAAATCTCGAAATTTTGCATTCGCAACAACCAAAAAATGCAGCAAAAACACTTGACTTTACTGACCAATTAGCACCAAAACACCTTGCATTTAGCAGCAAAACGCAATGCATTTAGCAACAAAACGCCCTGCATTTAGCAACAAAACGCAAGGTGTTTTGTTGCTAAACGCAGGGCAATTTGCTGCAAATAGCTTCTAAAAAACACAAAAAATGGCTTAAACAATAGTATTTATGACCTATTTTCTCGATTTAAAAGAAAATCCGCTTGCTGCTTTTTACAAAGCGTTTTACCATGCTTTGTACGCCTTTTACACGTAAAAAGGGCCTAATTTTCGCCTTTTCCGCCACAACCACCAGTAAATCAAACGGTTACAAACTTTAAAAATACGCGTGCAAATAAGCCCAACGCCCAGATTTTTTACGGCGAAGGCACTCATAATGTTAAAATTTAGTATAAATATTTTACAATCTCATCTACCTATAAGCCTTGCAATATCGAGCCAAACAAAGGCACGAGCCACAATTACTGCACCATAAAACATGCACAAAGCAGTGTACCTACAGATTTGGATTAAATCAAAGGCATGCCCGCAGCTTGGCATTCGGCGCGCATTTCGTCGCTCCAGATACTGGCTTGAATTTCGCCCACATGCGCCTTTTGCAGCAAAACCATACACAAGCGACTTTGTCCTATGCCACCGCCTATGCATAAAGGCAGTTTACCCGAAAGCAATTGCCGATGAAAATATAATTGTGCACGATGCTCTTGACCTCTAATTTGCAGTTGTCGCAACAAAGCCTCATCGTTAACGCGTATGCCCATCGACGACAATTCCACCGAACGCCCCAGCACAGGATACCATATAAGGATGTCGCCATTAAGTCCAAAGCGGCCATTTTCGGCCTCTGTCGACCAGTCATCATAGTCGGGCGCGCGTCCATCGTGTGGTTTACCATCGCTAAGCTCACCCCCAATACCCACAATAAACACTGCGCCATACTTTTGGCAAATGGCGTCTTCGCGTTCTTTTGCTGTAAGATTGGGATACATCTGCAGCAACTCTTCGCTGTGCACAATATGAATATCGGCAGGCAGAAACGGCTGCAAACCAGGATAAGTTTCGCAAGTGAGATACTCGGTGCGTAAAATGGCAGCATAAATGCGGCGCACCGTTTGTTCCAAAAAGTGCAAGGTGCGCTGTTCGGGGGTGATAACCATCTCCCAATCCCACTGGTCTACATAGAGCGAATGCAGATTATCCAACTCCTCATCGGCCCTAATGGCATTCATATCCGTGTAAATGCCATAGCCTGGTTTAATCTTATATTCGGCCAACGTTAGGCGTTTCCACTTGGCCAACGAATGCACCACCTCGGCACGCGCGTCTCCCAAGTCTTTAATAGGAAAGGTAACGGGGCGTTCTATGCCGTTAAGATCGTCGTTAATGCCCAGTCCTTGCATCACGAAAAGCGGTGCCGTAACTCGGCGCAAGCGTAGTTCGGTGGAGAGATTTTGCTGGAAAAAGTCCTTTATCAGCTTTATTGCTTGCTCCGTTCTCACCTTGTCTAAGTGTGCATGGTAACCATTTGGCTTTATCAATGTACTCATCTTACGAAATATTATTTTGTTGTGCAAAGGTAGCAAATTAAACAATAAATGGACGAAACACGGAAAAGAATGTCACAATTTGATGCAAAACTTCATCAAACTCCATCATTTAGCAACCAAAAGAACCTTAATTACATACATCATAAAAGTCTCTTTCGCCCTCACCGCAGTTGTTTCATCCCTGCAAGTGGCCTTGCTAAAGATTTAACCGCCATGCAGATAACTCCAAACCGCCTTTATATTTAGCGCCAACACATTTGCTCAAACCAACAAAAATGCTTACTTTTGCAGCGCAATAAGTAACAAAGGCCTCGTAGTTCAGCTGAATAGAACGCAGGATTCCGGTTCCTGAAGTCGTGGGTTTGAATCCCGCCGGGGTCACAAAAGGGGGAATGCTAGGGTGTTCCTCTTATAGGTTTCTCGAATGCAAGGGATTACAATCTCCTTTGTGGATAAACAAAAACAGAGCCATAATAGATGCGTAACGTATCATGTTAGAAAAGGAATCCAATACTATATACAACACTAGTTGTATGTAGAAATCCATCTAGGATTTATTAAATTGCTCATCCTTAAGTTCCCGTTTTTGCCTTTTAACCCACACAACAATTTGATTTTTACCATTAAAGAAAAACTTTAAAATTATGATTACAGGTATAAAAAAATGTACTTTTATTTTTAGTCCTCTTAATTACCCAAGTTACTACATGTAGTGCACAATCGGTTCTAGGCATAAAGTTTGGAAGTTCATACGATTATGTTAAGAGCCGCCTTGAGGAACGGTTTGGGACAACAAGTGTGTTTGCAAAAGAAGGAGGACTTCACGTTTTTGGTTTAACCATGGGAGATATTAGTTTCAACAAGGGGGAATTTAACTTTCAGAGAGACGATAAAAATACCTATTTTAACCATGCTGAATTTTGGAAAATCTATAATTCTGACGAACAAAAAGCGGCAGAGGCTGATGTTGATGCGCTATATTCCCTGCTCAAACAAAAATATGGAGATAAATGCGGGACTTTTAATACCGGAAGTTTCCTAAGGTTTTATTGGTTTGGGGAAAATCCAAAAACGAGTGGAGAATGGTTAGGTTCAGTTGTACTAACAAAGGGAAATGCTAACGATGGCGTTCCTCGCCTTTATTTATGGCTAAAATATGGACCCATTTATTATATAGATAAGGCTTCAGACTTCTAGGTATAATAACTGTTGTGAAACGATTATTTTTCCCCAATCGCAAGTTGGAAATAGGCACTCACAGATCTATTTCTCTACTCAAAGCAACTAGTTTAAAATATATAAGGAGTGGAATATGGAATATAGCACGGAAGAGAAACTAGAATGGATAATCTACTTCATCTATGAATTTGGGAAGAAGTACGACCTAACAATGAAACAGGCCTTTGGCTATTTGCAGCGGTTTAAGGCCATCGACTTCATTGACAAGCACTATGGCTATGCCCATACACAATCGTTCAGCACAATGGTAGACGAGCTTTCGCAGTACTGTCGCAGAATGGGAGGGGCGTTATAATGAGGCTTTATCACGGCACAACGAGCGACTTTGGCGAGATAGACCTCACGATGTCTAAGCTCAGCAAAGATTTCGGGCGCAGCTTTCACTTGTCTACCGAGGTGGAACAGGCCAAAGACTTTGCCCAAACACATGCACTTTTGTTAAGCAAACACCTGAAACGACTATGACAGAGAAAGAAGAAATGAAAGGCTTTTTGGTGAAAGAGTTGGCAAAACAGCTAATAGCCAACGACAACACCCTATCAATAGAACAGGCTTTAACGCTCGTAATAAATTCCGAGACATACGAAAAGCTGATGAACGATGCCACAAAGCTTTACTATCAAAGCCCAGGATATGTGTTCTCGTTTCTGCAAACCGAGTTGCACACGGGGAAAATGGGATAGAGCGAACACCCGAACATTCGCCTACTACACTTGCTTTACTGGCTAATGCTTAGCGCTTCGTGCTATGGTGCACTTCGCTAAGTATATTTTTCAAACAAATCCAGCCACTCCAGCTCCCCTCCTACCACTCAAACAGCATCAACTTGCACCCCACTCCGCGTAAAAGATTTTGCCCTTTTGTTTTGCCTTTTTGAAACATTTCGTATCTTTGCAAAACCAACTGCAAGCCAAAGGCTTTATCTTTGCGATGAACATAGGTGTGCAGACGCCTTTATTGGGCAAAAATATAGATAAATACATTAACATCAAAAGCAAATAAACCCACACGAACGGCTGAACAGCTGCCAAACGCAACTTTTGAATAAAAGGAATGCACCATACAGAAGCATACACCATATAAAATAACAACACGAAAGAAGCGCCAAAGCAAATGCCAAACCACGCAAAAAGGAGAAAAAGCCCTATTTCGTGGCTCGTTCAAACTTAAAACCAAACATGGAAATAACAGAAAGATTTATTAATTATACCAAGTTCGACACACAGTCGGACGACAGTTCGGAGTCGGTTCCGAGCACCCCGAAACAACTTGTTTTCGCTGAATATCTTAAAAAAGAAATGGAGCGAGAAGGGCTTAGCGATGTGGAGATGGACGAAATGGGCTATCTCTATGGAACGCTGAAAGCCAACTGCAAGAAAAAAATACCAACTATCGGTTTTATCTCTCACTACGACACTAGCCCCGACAGCAGTGGCAAAGACGTAAAGGCACGCATCGTGAAGAATTACGATGGTGGCGACATAGAATTGTCGCCAGGTATCGTGTCGTCGCCAACAAAATTCCCCGAACTAAAAAGTCATGTGGGCGAAGACCTCATTGTTACCGATGGTACAACGCTTCTAGGAGCCGACGATAAGGCCGGTATTGCTGAAATTATGCAAGCCATGTGCTGGTTGCGCGACCATAACGAGGTGAAACATGGCGATATTCGCGTGGCCTTTAATCCCGATGAAGAGATTGGAAAAGGCGCACATCACTTTAATGTTGAAAAGTTTGGATGCGAATGGGCCTACACTATCGATGGCGGAGACCAGGGAGAACTGGAATACGAAAACTTTAATGCAGCCTCGGCAAAAGTGAATATCAAAGGCGTTAGCGTGCACCCTGGCTATGCTAAAGGGAAAATGATTAACGCTAGTAGACTTGCTTGCGAGTTCTGTGCTATGCTTCCCCACGACGAAACGCCTGAAACAACAGAGGGATACGAGGGATTTTTCCACCTCATTGGCATGCAAACAAGCACCGAAGCGGCTAAACTGAGTTATATTATACGCGACCACGACCGCGATAAGTTTGAAGACCGTAAGGCGTTTTTCGAAAAATGCGCGCGCATCATGAACGAAAAATACGGCGAAGGAACGGTTGAAGTGCTGCTAAACGACCAATATTACAACATGAAGGAGAAGATTGACCCCAACATGCATGTAATAGACATCGTTCTACAAGCCATGATGCAAAGTGGCGTTTCGCCCAAAGTGAAACCCATTAGAGGCGGAACGGATGGCGCACAACTGAGCTATAAGGGTTTGCCTTGCCCCAACATCTTTGCTGGAGGCGTTAACTTCCACGGCCCATACGAGTTTGTCTCGGTGCAGGTGATGGAAAAAGCCATGAACGTAATCACCAATATTTGCGAGATTGTGGCCGACTATAACGACTAAATCGTCGTAGACTTAAACCATAGAATGGGGCGAATGTTCTTTTAAAGTGCATTCGCCCCATCACTTTTTATGACAACAACGCTGCATTTATCAGTATTTTTTATTACATTTGCCACATGCTTTGCAGACCACAGACAACAAACAAAACGCAACACAAGCCTGCAACAACCACTATAACCAACAAAACAACTCCTTATGGCCGCACTAGTTTCTATCCTTCCCATCGTTCTGCTATTCGTCTTGATGCTTGGTTTCAAGATGGCAGGCCACCGTAGTGCCTTTATTTGCTTACTCATCACGGCCGCCATTGCCGTGCTTTTGGCGCCTGCCATGCAGTTTGCGCCACAGGGTTTTACGCAAATGGGCGTGGCATGGGCTTTTGTGGAGGGCACGCTCAAATCGGTGTTCCCCATCCTTATCATCATTATGATGGCACTGTTTAGCTATAATGTGCTGGTACAAAGCAAACAAATAGAGGTTATCAAAGCGCAATTCACTTCGTTTTCAGACGATGATGGCATCACGGTGTTGATGCTTGTTTGGGGTTTTGGCGGACTGCTTGAGGGCATGGCAGGCTTTGGAACGGCAGTTGCCATACCCGCAGCGATACTTATTTCTTTAGGCTATAAACCACTGTTCAGCGCATTGGTGTCGCTCATTGCTAACACCGTGCCCACGGGATTTGGTGCGGTGGGCGTGCCAGTGATAACACTGGCCAACGAAATTGCCCCTGGTGGAGCAGCCTCGCAAGCACTTATCTCGCAACTTTCTGTTTATGCCGTGCTGCAATTGTCGTTGCTTTATTTCGTTCTTCCTTTTATCATCCTTACACTTACCAATCGCAGTAAGAGCGCCATATTCAAAAATTTGTGGCTCTCGTTATGGGTTGGAGTGGTGTCGTTTGGCACGCAATATCTCGTGGCTCTCCATCTGGGAGCCGAAACTCCTGCCATCATTGGGTCGCTTGCAGCCATTGTGGGCATTGTGGTTTATGCTAAAGTGTTTGCGCCAAAGAAGAAAACGGAGAGCGAAAAGGCTTACACAGCCAGTCAAACGCTTAAGGCCTGGGCGGTATATGCCTTCATTTTATTGTTTATATTGATTTCGGGACCACTCTTTCCACCCGTTAACACTTTCTTAAAGTCTACGCTGGTGTCGCGAATTGCTTTGCCCATCCATGCTCCAGGCACCGCTTTCTCGTTTGCGTGGATTGGCAATGCTGGCCTAATGCTGTTTCTGGGCACGGTGTTGGGCGGTTTGGTGCAGGGAGTTTCGCCCAAAGAGTTGCTCGTAACGTTGGCCCGCACGGTGGTAAACCTTCGCAAAACCACGATCACGATTATCTCGCTCGTGTCTTTGGCTGCCATAATGAACTATTCGGGTATGATAATTGTTATCGCCGACACGCTTGCGAGCATCACAGGGAAGGCTTACCCGCTGTTTGCTCCGCTAATCGGTGCCATCGGAACATTCGTTACTGGTAGCGACACATCATCGAATATTCTCTTTGCTAAATTGCAAGCCAACGTGGCAACTCAGCTTCATCACGCCAATCCCAATTGGATAGTGGCAGCAAATACCACTGGGGCAACAGGCGGTAAAATGATTTCGCCACAGAGTATTGCTATCGCAACGGCGGCTTGCGACATGCCTGGCAAGGATGGCGAGATACTAAATCGGCCCTTCCCTATGCGGCTTTGTACATTGTAATAGGCGGATTGATGGTGCTGCTTGCAGGATAAAAGGGGGGATAAACTGTTAACAAGGCGTTTGTTAACAAGAAAACGAGTTGGCCAATAAACAAGTTTGGGAGCTACAAATACTTTACTCGCCCACTTGTTTATTGGCCAACTCGTTTAAAAACAAATTTGTTGCCCAGCAACTTGCTCAACCAAAAGCTGTGTTTGCGCGTTAGCTATCCAACTTGCAAATCACAAATTCAGGTGAGCACAACTTAACCACCATACTCAGCAAAACGCTTTTCGGCCATTTCAGCGTACTTTGTGTTAGGCATTCCGTAGTTGGCATAGGGGTAAATGCTGATGCCACCTCGAGGAGTGAACAGTCCAACCACCTCAATATACTTGGGATTCATCAGCTTTATGAGGTCTTTCATGATGATGTTCACACAGTCTTCATGAAAATCGCCATGGTTACGAAAGCTAAAGAGATATAACTTTAAGCTCTTACTCTCAACCATTCGCACGTTGGGAACGTAAGAAATACGTATCTCGGCAAAGTCGGGTTGGCCTGTAATAGGGCACAGCGAGGTAAATTCGGGGCAATTAAACCTTACCCAGTAATCATTTTCGGGATGCTTATTTTCGAATGTTTCCAACACTTCGGGTGCATAATCCATGCTGTATTTGGTGCTACTTCCCAACGATTTTAAGCCTTCGGTTTCTCTATTCTTTTCCATTTTGTTATCTTTCTTGGGTTTATAAGTTTATAAGTTGTTAAGTTGGTGAGCCTTAGAAACCATATCATTCACAAGTTCATAAGCTAAAAGTCCAAAAGCTTATCAACTTAAAAACTCATTAACTCATTAACTCACAAACTAATCAACTCAAAAACTCAAAAACTCACCAACTTATAAACTCATTAACTCACAAACTAATCAACTCAAAAACTCACCAACTTATAAACTCATTAACTCATTAACTCACAAACTAATCAACTCAAAAACTCAAAAACTCACCAACTTATAAACTCATCATCTCACAAAACTAAATACTCAACACACGCCAAATGCTATAATTTACATCGTTGTCGTAAGTATCAACCTTCTCGTGTTGCTTTACATAACGCACCAAACGAATGGTCAAAGGCAACGCAACAATCTCGTAAGCGGTTTTCAAAATCACCTGCCAAAGCATCAACCAAGGCAATTCTTCGGTGGGAACAACACCCCACAATGCCAAGGGGAAAAAGATGATTGAGTCTACCGACTCGCCAAAAATAGTACTAACCACAGCGCGCAACGAGAAGTTTTTACCACCCGACGACAATTTCATCTTGCTCATTATATAAGCATTAACAAACGAGCCGCAAATGAATGCGAGGAAAGAAGCGAACGCTATGCGTGGAGCGAGGCCAAAAATCTGATGAAACCCATCATTATTGGTCCAGTAAGGTGCACCAGGTATCACGTCGCAGATAGCTCCAAGCGTCACGAAAAAGAAGTTCATGGCAAAGCCAATCCATATTAACATGCGCGTTTTTTTGTATCCCCAAACCTCGCATACACAATCGTTGATGATGTACGACACAGGGAATACAATTAATCCACCTGTCAAACTGATTGAACCAAACGCTATTTGCTTTGTTTCTAACACGTTTGCCGCTATCAAGCAAACGCAAAAGAGTATGCTGAAAAGCATGAACAGCACACTCACTTGATTATCCTTGTTGTTCATAATTCTTGTTTTTAAAGAGGTTTACCAAGCACTCTATTTTTAATTGTGGCTGCAAAGATACAACTTTTTCGCGTTTCTTTTGCTTGTCCGCTGGTTTTTATTAATGTTGGAAGCCGTTGAACAGCATTGATAAGTATATTTTACCACGCATTAACAGCTTAACTAGCAGACGGTTTAACCACCTATATTAAGATAAAAAGCCCCACAGAGGCAAACATCCCACTTATCTATTCACAAATAACATTCAATGATGGTTAAACTATTCTTATGTTCCTACTTTGCCGCTGTTTCGTCTTTCACACCCCAGTTTGTAGGTGGCGACTTGAAAGGTAAGAAGTTGGCGTTCATCCCTACCGCAAGTTTGTTCGAAGAATATACCGACTACGTTGACGAAGCCAAAGAGGCTTTCGAGAATTTGGGATTAAATATTGAAGTGTTGGACGTGAGTAGCGCGCCCAAGGATTTAATCGAACGCACACTGCAAAGTTGCGACTTGATTTATGTTTCGGGCGGAAACACGTTTTACCTACTACAAGAATTGGAAAAGAGTGGTGCAAAAACCATTATACTCGAACAAGTGAAAGGAGGCAAACCCTACATTGGCGAGTCGGCCGGTTCAATTATTATGGCACCGAACATTTCGTACGCAAAAGACATGGATGTAGCAGAAAAGGATGCACCGCAATTAAAATCGTTCGAGGGTTTGAAACTGGTAGACTTCTATCCGCTCCCCCATTACAAGAGTTTCCCTTTCGAAGAAGTTACCGAAAAAATGCTTGTCAAATATGCCAAGCTGAGGTTAAAACCCATCACCAACCAGCAGGCGTTGTTTGTAAACGGTAACCAAACCACGCTTATAGAGGTTAAGCAATAGGCCCAAAGGCTGAATTTGGCGAATAAAAGGCGTTAGATTGCAACGTACATGTTTACGAACCTACACGCCCAACACCATTCTAAACATGGTAGCCACGTGCTTACCATGCAAGCAAAACGTCCACTTCACCCGTTTGGGCTAAACAAAAATCAGGCGTGATGTACCTTAAAGGTATTTCACGCCTGCTTTCATTCTATTTCTTTTCAACCAGTCCGCCTGCCGAAACCTTTGTGGCGGTGTTGACAATATATACTGGCGAACATTCAAAAGGTAGTTCAACAGCGAGGTGCGCCGCCCATTGCGCCACCGCTTTCTGGGCCTTATTAAGTCCCTTTGGTGCATATCTGTTGCCAACAACTTTCGTTCCGAACAGGCATTCGAACCAGGTGCAGGCCGCCGTATAACGTCCCAACACCAGGTCGAGGTGGAAACCGTCACGGTTAAGATGGTCGCCAACAAACGAAGTACGGGCGTTTTGAATGGCCGTGCCCACGGGAACAAAGAGGCTAAACTGTGCGTTTTCTTTCTTCAAGCGTTGTGCACCCTCAACGATGGCACGATACATCTTGTCTTGATTGCGGTCGTAGTTGGCAAATCCGCCATGCGTTGAGTTCTGCGCGTATGCCCAAGTAACGTGCCATATCAGCTTAGTGGTGGCTGGAACACGCGCACGAACATAGGCGATAAGACTATCCAAATGGGGCTGAAAACTGTTGTACATGCCCGAAAGCTGACTAACCTGCTGCAAACTAACGTAATCCCACTGCTCGTCGCGCAAAGCCTTGTCGAGCGTATAGTTGGCCGTACGGGTCATTTTACCGTCTATTCCTATCTTGCGGTAGTCGTAATCGGGTTTGTTGCTCTGCGCATTTCCCCAATGTCTTTCAAGCGAACAACCGCCAATATACATGTTGCCGATAACCATCTGATGCCCCGTAGCAGCCGCCAACTCAAAGAGATTCTGCTCGATGGCATCTTCCGAAAAGCTGTTTCCGATGGCCAACAACTTCAAAGGCCGGTCGGCAAAAGCCACCTGCGCACACAAAACCAACATCAATGACAGCACCAAAGCTAGCCCACGACTAAAAATAGCAAAACGTTTTCTCTGCATATTATCTTTATTTAGGGGGTTAAGTTATTCTACGAAAGCTATTTGGCCAACTTCAAACGCAAGCTGTTGAGCACCACACTCACGCTAGAAAAGGCCATAAGAGCACTGGCCCACATGGGCGTTATCTGGAAATCGATGCCGAAAAGATGGGGCACACCTGCCGCAAGCGGTATGCACACCACATTATATATAAAGGCCCAAAACAGGTTTTGCCCAATCATAGCGGTTGTTTTACGGCTTAGGCGTATGGCTTGGGGCAGTCGGCGTAGGTCGTCGCCCATCAAAGTGGCTTGCGCTGCATCCATTGCCACGTCCGTACCGCGCCCCATCGCGATGCCCACATCGGCCAAAGCCAAGGCCTGCGTGTCGTTGATGCCGTCGCCAACCATAGCCACCCGCTTGCCCTCGGCTTGCAGTTGGCGCACCATGTTCTCCTTATCTTGTGGCAAAACCCTACTGCGATAGTGTTTTATTCCCGCCTTTTCAGCCCAATAACGCGCGGCCTCATCCTTGTCGCCACTCATCATATACACCTCGATGCCCATGTTTTGCAGTTCGTCCATGGCCTCTTTGGCATGCGGTTTTAGAGTTTCGCGCGACTCAAGTGGTAGGTCGTCGGCCTTGGTAAAGTCGATATTCTGATTAGGAATGGTGAGCGTTCCCGTTTTGTCTATCACCATCGCGTTAACCGTTTTCAAACTTTCAAGTGCAGCCGCATCTTTTATCAGCACATTCATCTGTGCCGCTTTGCCAATGGCCACCATCAAAGCAGTGGGCGTGGCTAAGCCCATGGCACAGGGACAAGCAATAACCAGCACGGCCACAGCCGAGAGAATGGCTTGCGGAAGAGCTGCATTTCCGCCCACCAGCCACCACAAAAGGAAGGTGACAAGGGCTATCAAGGCCACCGCTGGCACAAAAACACGCGCCACACGGTCTACTACGCGCTGCACGGGGGCTTTGCTTCCTTGTGCCTCTTGCACCATCTTGATGATTTGAGCCAAGGCCGTTTGTTCGCCAATTTGTTGCGCCTTAAACCTAAATTTGCCTTGCGATACAACCGTTCCTGCCAGCACCCGCGCCCCTTTTTGCTTTAAAGCGGGGCTAGGTTCGCCAGTTATCATACTCTCGTCGACATATGCGCCGCCCTCGGTCATAAAGCTTTCGGCTAGAGTTACGATACCATCAACGGGCACTTTATCGCCTGCTCGCACTTCCAACACATCGCCCACGGCTATAGTTGCAATGGGGACATCGCGTATTTCGCCAGCTTCAACGAGTCGGGCAGTCTTGGGTGCCAGTCCCATTAGCTGTCTAATACTGCCTGCCGTTTCGCTTTTAGCACGCTCTTCTAATAAACGACCAGTAAGTACAAAGGTGATAATCATCACCGAAGCATCAAAATAGGTGTGCCATTCAATGCCTCGAACACTCCAAACGGCATCGCCCCAAAAGGTGTTAAACGCACTGAACACAAAGGCAATGCCTGTGGATAAGGCCACCAGTGTATCCATATTGGCCGACGCATGGCGCAATTGCTGCCACGACTTAACGAAAAAGCCACGACCACACACCACGAAATTGGCCAAGGCCAAGAGCAAAGCCACCTGGTTGTTCATAGCCTTTCCACCCAGATTTAGCCACCCCATCGACACGCACATGCACAATATGGCGAAGACCCACGAAAGAAGTGTGGATTGTTTTAACAGCTGCAACTCGCGCCTTTCGATGGCTTCGGCCGAACGATTGCTCTCTATCACAAGGTCGTAACCAATGGCGTTGACCTCACTTTTCATCTTTTCCAGACTTATTTCTGTGGCATCATATTCCACCAAAGCCGTTCGCGCCAGCAGATTTACCGATGCACTTTTTACGCCCGATAGCGAATTAAGTTTCTTTTCTACGTTGGCAGAACAGGCCGAGCAAGCCAGTCCCACCACAGGAAGTGTACGTTTCTCCATTATTTACTGATAAAAAAATATTACTGTCCGCTAAACATAGTGTCCTCCATCTCAACTCATTGACGCATTGTAGTTTGGATGATTTTATGTTAGTGACAAGCCCCTTATTCGTTTTCTGTTACCCCTGGCGGTGATTCAGCCGCAGCTTCAAGCATCAATTTCATGTCTGCATCCGGCATATTGAAGAATTTGTTCATATTGAGATATTCCATAAGTACTATGCGTACCATAGTTGCCAGCCCAGAGAAACTCCACCGTCTTTCTATGGAGCTTTGGAGCAGGGATAGCAATAGGTTCGCAATCAACGTGACCCAAATTTGGATCTTTATGGCGTTGTCGCTCTCCCCATAGAAGTATCTAAGAGGGAAATTCTGCTTGATCTGTTTGAAGAGTGACTCTATTTGCCACCTCCTGCGATATATGGCAACTATGGTTTGCAGTGGCATGTCGAAGTCGTTGGTAAGCAACGATACCAACTTCGGCAACTTTCCTTTCTTGATGTCCACATAGGTAATGATACGCGCTATATGGCTGATGCCGCCCTTCCTGAACACTACCACCTGCTCGCGATATTCCATCACCCCCTCCTTATTCATATCCATGCAGTCTGCCAATATCTCGTACTTGAGGTTTTTTTCTTCATCTTGGTGACATAGACGACGTTCCTCTCGGTAAGTTCCTCAAACTTCTCGTAGTTGATATACGCACGGTCCAGTGCAACGATCTCGTTATGTCTGAAATGGCTGGGTGCAAGCATGAAGGAATCACTGGTAGCGGCGGAGGTGAACTTCACGTCACAATGAACACCCTCGTTTGCATGAATGACGGAATGCACTTTTATGCCCCCTTTCTTCTTTCCCGTTTTAGGATGCCGACCCACGCCCTTGAATATGACGTTAGAGAACAATGTTATAGTCGTGGAATCGATGATTCTCAGCCGTTTTATCCATTCCTCAGTACCGTTACGTCGGCTGTCCGAAGAAAGTATGTTCTTATTGGAGTTATAAAGGTCATGGTATACATCCTCAAAGAACTTCTCAGACCGTCTGGCATTGGCATCGGAAAGAGTGCTGCGCTTGGGTACTTGACTAAGGCCCACATGATGCAGCTTTCTGACCTCTGCCGTCATGGCAGCCTCTATCTCCCGAAGGGAATCAAAACGCATGATCACCGCATAAAGCATCGTCACGAGATGAGCGTATCCGTCGAAGCTCTTCACATAACGCTCACCGCCGTTCTTACGGCTCATTTCAACAATTTTATCATGATCAAGTGATTTTATTAGTTGACCATATACCGGCTGTCCGAAGAAATGTGTACTTTTGCTCATGTTATCTCAGTTTAGTAACAAAAACAAAGGTAACAAAAAGGGCTGATACCTCGTGAGAAGTGTTAGCCCTAATTCGTATAAAGAGGTGAAAACTTTAGCGGACAGTAATAATAAAAAAATGACACCCCTACCCCATTATAAGGGGGAAGGGGAATTAATAGGTGATATTTAACTGATTGGTTGATGAGAAAACGAGGATACGAGTAAACAAATTGACGAGTTGTCAAGTTAAGATTTAACCCAAATTGGTCATTAGAGCCTAAATAGGTTGTTTTATTGTCGAGCATCTTGTCTGTCTTTATAACGCAGGCGTAGCAGTCTACGTTAAGTTACAAAGACAGACAAGATGCCAACAAGAAAATAAAAGATGCTTGGAAACAACACCTAAACAAGTATTCTGGAAACCTTGGGGTATAATAACCGGTTGGGGTTTAAACTTGTTAACCTGTCAATTCCTTCATCACGATAGTCGTAAAACCCTCCGCGCCACAACTTATTAACTACTCAGTCCCTCGCTTTTCTTTGTTCCAACAAGATGCTAACAATGCGGTCGGCACTTCGTCCATCCCATCTTTCGGGTATCGAAGCGTGTTTCCATTTTCCTTCTTTCAGTGTGTTAAGAGCTTCGCCCAATGCTTTGGGGTCTTCGCCAACTAGCACATTGGTACCCAATTTCACCGTTTCAGCATGTTCGGTATAACTATTTAGCGTTATACAAGGCACGCCATTAAAGGTAGCTTCTTCGGCAACATTACCCGAGTCGGTAACAATTCCCTTAGCGTGGGCCGTGAGATAACCAAACTCAAGATACGAAAGCGGACTAACCACATGCACATTATCTGCGCCTCCCAGCTGCTCCAAGCATTCGTTAACGGCCTTAGCAGCAGCTCCGCGCAATGGTGCAACCACGGGGATATGGGCAGATACAGCCACAATTTGCTCGACCATAGCCACGAGATTGGACTTATTGGCGATGAGTGCCTTACGATTTAGGGTGAAGACAAGATACTCGCCATCCTGCAATTGCAATTCAGCAAGCAATGCGGGACGTACAAAACGCGTATGATTAAAGCGCAAGGTGTCCATCAGGATGTTGCCCACCATATATATTTTAGACAGTTCAGCGCCCTCGCGTGTGGCTATACTATTGCTTTGCATGCCAGCAGTAAAGAGCAAATCGCTAAGCATATCTGTAACCAAACGATTGATTTCTTTTGGCATATCGATGTCGAAACTACGTGTTCCAGCCACTAGATGGGCCAGTAAGATACCCTTTTTCTTGGTTACAATGGCTGTGGCAAGCGTAGAAGCAAGGTCGTCTACCACCAAAACAACGTCGGTGGGATGAGCTTGCAGATACCTATCGAAGGCCGAAACAACCTGTCCGGTAATATCGTTTAGGTTCTCGCAGTCCACACCGAGGTACACTTGTGGGCGTGCTAGTTGCAAATCGTCAAAGAGTGTGCCCTCAAGCGTAGGGTCGTCTTCACGTCCAGCATATACCAATTGGTAATTAATGTCTCTTCCTTGCCCTTTGGCTTTCTCTATTGAATGCACGATGGGCGCCACTTTCATAAAGTTTGGGCGTGCCCCCGCTACGATACAGATGTTCATTTTCGTCTATTTTATTTAGTACAAAGGTACAACTATTTGGCGAAAATGGTACAAAACATCATGAGGTTTTATCACATGTCTGTGGCAAAATTAACGCCCCTTCCCTCTTGCTTCAGCATAATTTGCACTAATCATGCCACTCGCCACATTAAACAACCAGCAAAACCAACACTAAACTCATAAAACGCGATGAAAAAGAGCAAAAAATATGGAATAAAAAAGTAGGTTGTTCAATAAAATATTTTACCTTTGCAACTAATAAAGAAGCATATAGGCGAACTCAAAAAATACAATCAGCAACCTAAAACGAACCTCATTGCCGATTAACAGAAGCTACAACAACAGCAATAAACGACAAGAGGCAAGCCACGTTGTTAACAAAGACCTGAAGAGAAAGCCAACTAAAACAATAAAATGAGGCACACTTGGGACTAAACGCAAGGGCTGACGGCTATTTTATAACGCAAAACAATCACTAATAACCACAATATGAAGAAACAAATACTTACTTTGACCTTGATGTTTACGGCATCATTGGTCGCCAACGCCCAATATTCAAGTGGCGTTGCACAACTAAAGAATGAGCATTTGGCCTTTGCCACTAGCGCTGAGACGATGCCCAGAAGTTTGAATTATGCCCAAAGCACAGGCCGAACAGCACAGCCTTACACGGCGAACATGAGTAACGTCACTTTCAATGCGAACCCTTCTGCCAAGGAAACACCTGCTGCATACGCTGCACCTGCAAGCGAACTACAAATTGCTAGAGGCTTTAAAGGCTTTGTCGAACCAAGCTATTCGCTTAGTTTTGACGGAAACGAATACAATAGATTTGGCTTTACAGTGAGCTTAGGCAGCCAAATATTCCCCAAATTGTTTGTTGGTGGTGGTATTGGACTTGAATATTATCCCGATAGTGAACTTAATTCGTTTCCTATTTTTGCCGATGTACGCTTCAACTTCAAGAATAAAGGTATCACACCTTTTATCGGAATGAAGGTGGGTTATGTTATTTCCAAAGACTTCTATGGCCTTTATTTCAACCCCTCTTTTGGCTATCGCTTTGGCCTAACCAAGAAATTGGCCTTGCATGCAGCCGTTGGATATGTTATGCAAACAATGAATTCCTTTGATGACAACAACAATGTTAAGTATAATTTTGGTTCTGTATATATATCAGCTAACGATATTGAAATTAACTCGTGCATCAAATTGCAGGTGGGTTTCGAGTTCTAATCACGGGCAAAACCAAAGATAAAGGTTGGCAAAACCTAAGGCCACAACGGCTAACTGCCATCAAAAACCACGCCTAACGCCACTGCGACAATAACATTTGCCCCCACTCTGCAGCATTAAGACAGAGCGGGGGCAAACCTTTTTATGCTAATGTAAAGCTATTTTACATGACTTAATATATAATCGCGACACTCTTCCATCAACCATTTGGGTGTGCTAGTAGCCCCACACACACCCACGGTCTGTGCATTAGCAAACCATTCGAGACTAATCTCGTTGGCATTCTCCACATGATAGCTATTAGGATTAACCGCCTTGCACTCGTTGTAGAGCACCTTACCATTGCTACTCTTACGCCCACTCACAAAGATTATCACATCATGTTGGGTGGCAAAGCGGGCAATGTTGGGCATGCGGTTAGCCACCTGTCTGCAAATCGTATCGAAACTGCGAAAAACAGCCTTATCACTGATGTGCGATTGGATGTATTCGATGATTCGATGAAACTCGTCCAAACTCTTTGTCGTTTGCGAGTAGAGGTAAATATCGCGTTCAAAATCAAGCTTATGCACCTCGTCGAAATGCTCTATCACAATGGCTTCACTACGTGTCTGCCCCACAAGTCCCAGCACTTCGGCGTGTCCGTTCTTTCCAAAGATAACGATTTGTGCGTTGGGATTGGTATCGAACTGCTTTTTAATGCGCTTTTGTAGCTGCAAAACCACCGGACAAGTGGCGTCTATAATCTCGATATTGTTGCGTTTAGCCAACTCGTACGTCTCGGGTGGTTCGCCATGAGCGCGCAAAAGCACCTTCACATCGTGCAACGCTTTAAGTTGCTCGTGGTTAATGGTGGTCATGCCCATAGCAGTAAGGCGTTCCACCTCCATGCCATTGTGCACAATGTCGCCCAAACAATACATTTTTTTACCAGCAGCCAGTTCCTCTTCGGCCTTTTTAATGGCTGTTGTTACCCCAAAACAAATCCGCTTCCGCTGTCTATTTCTACCTGAATCATTTTACATTAATGGTTATCACCACCTTGGCCTGCTTAGGATCGTTGGTAATCATGAGCACACGAGGTGCCGACTTAACGTTCTTAAGTTGATTTTCGTCTACCGTAATCTTAAGTTTTGCAACATCGCCAGGCGCGATGTGGGTTTTGTTGAGCGAAAGTTTTAAGCCCGCAGTGAACATTTGCAGCGAGCTAATCTCTAATGTGCTGTAGCCAGCATTGGCAATATCAATCTCGGCTTTCTTCACTTTCTTTCCATAAATGCTACCCAAATCAACCTTCGTGGTTGAGAGTTTGATTTGCGGAGCCCTATTAAGCGCTTCCTTAGAGAGATTGTTAAAGCCAGGAAGAAGTACTGCCGAAACGCTTATTTCCTTATCGGGCGACACCTTATCACCTGGGAACATGCCCAAATAAATATTGGTTTGCGTTAGTCCGAAGTGGCGAAGCTCGCGCGAATCGAGTGTAATAGAGGCCACACCGCCTCGTCCCGACATGATGGTTGAAGGCGATACTTCGGCATTGAGATAAGGAGGGAGGTGCATTAACACGGGCTGAACTGGTTTTCCCGAATTGTTCATGATGTGAATTTTCTGTACAGGACGGTCGCCACGGTTAACATCATCAAACTCGATATTGTTTTTCTCAACCATCACATCGCCCAATGTAAAGGGATAAGTACCCGAGAAGTCTTTCACCTCTTCTACCACAATTCCCTTCAATGTGAGCACCAACGGCTCTTTATTAGCAGCCGAATAGAGACCTATTTGCTTGTTAAAGTGTCCCATTTGGGCTGCATCATAGGTGGCATGCACCTTAAACACCTGCCCTGCGGGTATCTCTGTTGTGGGATAATCCACCTTTGTACATCCACAACTCTTGCGAACAGTGGTAATATGCAGTGGTTTTCCACCCTTATTCTTTACTTCGAAGACTGCGGTTACGGGTGTGCGATAGAGCACTTGACCGCAGTCGATGGCCGTTCGCACAGCTTCCATACGCTGTGCAGAGGCTGATAGTCCTGCCATAGAGAGGAACATGGCGGCCAAAATGTTTGTTCATTATTCTCTTTGTTTTATTTAATCATTAGCGTTTGCGACTTGGCGCGAGCCATATATGCCGGACTGTATGCACATTGCACCGTACAAGTACCTGTGGTGAATGTTCCAGGGCGGTCTATATAATAGGTAGCCTCTATCACATGCGTGCCTTTTCGCATCATGTCGGTATAATAATAGGTGGCGTTGTCTCGTGGCGAGTAGTAATATCCACGCATATAACCCGATATTTGGTCGATGGGTTCCATGCAAGCTGCGCGCTTATCAACTACCTGAACGAAATCGTAATCGCGGTCGGCTGTGATGGTTATGCGCACTTTCACTTTGCTTCCCACCTTCAGTTCGCCATCATAAATCAGCTCGCGTTTTACACTTAGTCCCATAGAAGCATCGATGATGTCGGTGGTTCGCTGTGTAAACTGGGCGTAAACAGAACCCCACGAAGTGCCTGGAGCAGTTTTGTTCACAGTGAATGTGTTGAGGTTGGCCCCCGTCATGGTGGTCTTTACATAGCCCAACCCACACGAAGCATTGGTTGTTTCGATACGTTTGCCGTCTACCGAAAGCTTTGCGGGCGAGTCGGCGGCAGCTTGTAGCACCTGCGTATTGCCCTTTAGGAAGGCATAAACAGCATTAACACTGTTGATGGGCGTATCCCAAATCTGGGTGCGTTTCTGCTGTAACAGCCAGCGTTTCATTTGGTCAATGGTTGTGCTATCACTGGGTTCAAGGTTTTGAAGTGCCTCAATAGCAGCCACCTGAGTAGGTATTTTGTAATCCGACCAGCTGTAATACGCCTTTCTAGTATCGTAATATCTGCCCATTTCTTCGGTAAATACGCTATACTCGCGTATGCTTTGCAGATATTCTTTAGCCATCTGTTCATATCCGTTTGTAGCCAAAATAGCCGCTGTAATGGCCTTGCCATAGATGGTCAGGGCAAGGGGTTGTTTAGCCAGATGGTCAACGAGGTAGGCGTGTTCGGCCTTATAATCTTCGTAATAGCTTTATCTACCAGCGAACACACATAGAGATAGTTCACCGCCCACTCACTTGGACGTAGGTTGCTCTCGCCTTCTTTCTCACGTTTCTTCATTCGGGCCACCTCTAAGGCCACCTCGTTACCCATGTATGCGAATGCCTTTACCAGGTTACGATCCATATCTGTGCGTACACCAGTTAAGGTTTGCAGGCGCGTTAACATTTCAAGCACCGACAAGGTAACGTATTTGTTGCCCATCATCTTAGGATACCAAGCCCATGAGCCATTGCTTTTCTGTAAAGCACGCAGTTTGTTCGTGGCCTCGTTAAGACGATATTTAATACCATTTTCATCGAAGAATCGAGTCAGTTCTCGGCGTTGTGCCGTTTCGTTATCAGCAGCTTGCACCCAAGGCGTATCTTTGAGCACCAGTTGTTTCACGTCTTCGTTTTTCTGCAATTCACTAACCATCGAACTATTAGTACCCTTTTCTTGTTTCCATTGTTCGATTGTGGTCTTTATTACGGGTGCTTGGTTAAGCAGATAATTACCTAAACTATTCACATAATACGACGTTGCCAGAGAGATGGCGTCGTCTACGTTCACATCACTCATATAAGGTAGCGCCTGCACCATCATCCAAGCGGGGTTGTTGGTGTACTCGATAACGAGGCGATTGTCGGGTCTTTGAACAGCGAAGAGTTTGCGTAGGTCGATATTTAGTGTGCCCGCACGATGTTGTGTAAAAGTTCGTGAGTTGGTAACCAGTTCGCTATCGCTAAGCAAAGGCAAATAATGTTGTTCGCCATCGCTAAACCTTTGCCTGTAACAGATATGCGACACACCCACACTTTAACGCCAGCAGCATAGAACTTTGTACCCTCTTGCAGATTGAGTAAGAAGCTAACGTTGCCTGTTTGACCTGCATCCACCATGCAATTCTTTGTTTCGCTATAGAACACCTTCTCTGTTTCGGGGTCAACAATTTCAATCAATGCCGTACCCTTCAATGCCGTTTCAGTTGTATTAATAACGCGCGCCGTTATCCATCCCTTATCACCAAGCCTCATAAAGCGTGGCATATTGGGTTGTACCATCATCTTTTTAGAGGCCACAGCCTCGTTTTCAACCAGCACATTATTCATGTCTTTATCCGTGGCCAAGCCCATAAAGCGCCATGTGGTGATGCTTTCGGGCAACGTAAACTTGATGGCCACATCGCCATTAGCATCAGACGTTAGTGCAGGATAGAAAAAAGCAGTCTCGTTAAGGTTTGTGCGCACAGATGGGTTTTCGTTAGTGGCGCCCCTTTTTGAATCTTCTTCAACTCTGCCATCTGCAGTATCTTTCATCATTTCTGCAACAGCATACCCTGAAACCTTCGCTTCACCACTATAAGCCTTAGTTCCCCTAACCATTAAAGCACGTGTGCCGCCCTCTTTTCTTAAATGGGCATTACCCTTAGCTGTAACACCAGCGCCCTTATCTCTAAGCTCATACATACTGCTATACCTATCATAATAGAAGCACGAATTATCAAAGTGATAGAAACTAAAATCTTTTTCGTGCAACGAAACGAAGGAATAAGAAGCCGAGAGGTCATCGTAATTCAAATTCCAAGGCCAATACCAATTTACAGAAGGCACTCTGAAATAGATACTAGGGTCAAAACTCCACTGATGTTTTTTAATCTGTTCGAGCGACTTATCATATAATGAGGCTATCAACTGCGCATTAGCAGGTTTGCCATTGGGATATTTCAGGTTCAGCGTCCACTCTTCTTTCTGTCCTGGAGTTAACTTGTTTCTAAACGTTTTCCATTCGGCCACCAACCGTTTGTCGGGTGCTGCCCTCTTGATACTGAACTCTTTTCTATAGCAATTATAGCCCCTTACCCACACATAGCTAATGGTTATACCATCGCCATATTCGGGTTTATAGGTATAGGGTATGGTCATGAGCGAGTCGCTGAGAACTGTTGTGCCCTTCTCTAACAACTTATTTCCTGAATAAATGGCGTAAAGCACATAAGTGTCTTTAAGCGATGTGCCTACCTGCACATACACTGGGCGGTTATCGCTATTAAACTGAGTACTTGTTTGATAAGCCCATAGAGGTGTTTCGGTCACCGGCCGGCTGTCGGTTAAGCTAAACAACACAAACTCTTGGTTAATGGTATCGTTTTCGCAGATGGCCACAAGGCGATGTTTACCCGACTTGAAGGCTTTCGCATTAAAGGCAATTTCGGTGTTGGCCTTAGCAGTTTGCATGTTCGACTCGTTGTCTATGTAGTATCGAACGTTGCCAGGGATTTCCACACCCGAGGCATTTCTAAAGCTAAAGGAAATGCTTTTGAGACTATCTTTCTCGCTTTTTTCGGGCAAATTGCAATCCAGAGCGGTGGCTTTAGCCCCTAGTGGCAAGGCCATAGAGGCCTCTCTAGTCTCCCCACCTTGGTCTACCACGGTGGCTGTTACTTGGATATTGTAAATCCCGAACGTTTATTGTCCTTGGGAAGCATCATGGGTATGCTCACGCTGAAACCTCCTTGAGCATCGGTAACGGCTGTTCCTCGATGGATGTAATTGCCCGAACTGTTGCCATCTCTATCATACCACCACCAAAAAGCTGGTGTTCGTTTCACCTCATAGCTAACCTGCGCACCTTGAACGGGTACACCTGCAAAGCTCTTAGCATGCCCCACAACCACCACGGTGTCGCCAGGAGCATATTTTTCGTTCACTTTTGGGAAGCTCACTTCAAAGGTTGGGCGTTTATATTCTTCCACATTAAAAGACACGGTGCTGCGCCATGCATTCGTAACCTGTACGCTATACCTACCCGTTAAACCATCATTGGGCAACGAGAACTGCGCTGCATACTTACCAAAGGCATCGGTTACAACATCTTTCGTCTCAACCTCCTTACGGTTAGCATCGTAAAGCGTGAGTTTAAGTTTTTCGCCTTCAACGGGTTTACGCGTCACATCCTCACTTGCTCTCATCAAGATACCCGCTACATTTACTGTCTGTCCGGGGCGATAGATGCTTCGGTCGGTATAAAGATAATTAGATGTGAAATTGGTTTCCCTTTCAGAAAAGCCGTACCAAGAGCGGTTTCTGGCTTCTTGATAATATACATCGTCTTTGGTATAAGCACAAAAAGACTCTAGATTGACGTTACGAGTTTCTGTATAAATCACTTCGCCATCGTCGCCACAGGTAAGAACCTCGGTCCATGTTTTATCTGTTCTATAGTTGCTTAGCGTAATCCTTATCTTTGCATTAGGCACAGGATGGCCTGTTGTGGCATTTAAAACTGCGAAGCGCAAACGGCCATTGGGCATGGCTTGCACAATCGGAACGAGGTTGGTAACACGCATCAACATGCGTCTAGCGGGCACATTTTTATTGTCGGCAGCAAGCTCTAGCAGATACATCCCCACGGGTAGACCCTCCAACTGCACCGAGTCGGCAGAGAAAACATAGTTAGGTTTACCCACAAATTTGCACATACGTGTGGCCGTTGGCACGGCTTTCATGGTTCGTTTTAGCTTTTTATACACGCGTTCTTCTTCCACATCCTCTTCAAAGTCGCCCTTAACATTTAGTCGCCACACCTTCATTGTGATTGAAGCAATGTTTCTAACGTCCGTAAAATGCACCATTCTTGGTTGGTTGGGTAATATCATCCTAGCCGATTGGGCAGAAACGTGGGATTGGTTAGTTCTTTATAAGCGTTGCGCAGGCTGTTCATATTTTGCCACGAACCCCATTTGCCCAGCGCATAATTGATGTATTCTATTTGTTGTTCAACGGTTACGTCATCGGCTCTGTTCATATAGTCGTAGCGTACAACAGCCAATTCGGCCACTTCGGGTAAGTCGGAGTACACGTTCATAAAAGAATCTAACTTATGAACGATGCGCGATTTATAGAACGACTTCTTGTTTTCTTTGGCTTTAACCTCTTTATCATCAAGAAAACTATTACCCAGGCCCTTGTCAAACATCATCGCCGCCACGATACAAGCCGCCCTACGGTTACCTTTTTTAGCGTAGAAATCGTACATCATGCGGTATTCACCAGCATAAATGGCCAGTACATGCAGCAGGTCGTTATTAAAAAACCTACTATCTACGCCCGGTATCAATATCGGTTCAAAATCTTTGGCCTGTGCTTTTGCTAGCATTTCGGGATTTTGCAGCGACATTTTGAAATATTCATTTGCTTTTTTACCCCTGTACTACCAAGAGAGTAATTACTCTGATACATCAGTGCCAAGGCTGCTTGATACACGGCAGCTGCCACAGGTTGTGTGTTTCTCAATGCCTGTTCTTCCTTTTCCAGGCGCTGCACCTCGCCAACAATCGAATCAGACACGATATTTTCCATCAATGAAGCCTTGCAAATATAGGTTTTAAGCAATGTGCCATAACGCCTATCGGCCTTGGCTTGAGCTGCTATCTGGTTTAGAACGTCGATACCAGTTCGGGGCAAATCTTTAGCAATGGCCACGTCATAGCGTTTCCACAGCACTTCATATGACTCGGCGAAGGCCGTTCCACACACCATCATCAATAAGGCTATCGCCCACAAAGCAACCTTTCTCATATCTCTTTCCATTGATTTTAGACCTGTTTCTGATGTACTAAACCGAAGAATGAACACAAAGAAGCCTACTAAAGGCCCACAACTGCGTACCAACCGAGTTTGTGCAATCAATGCAAAAGTAAAAAATAATCGTCAAATCGCAAAACTTTACTTATCCGAATTTAAACTTGATACGAATAAAATTGTTGTTCCTACATGTTTTCAGTTTTAAATAGCTATCTTTGTGCGACTATAAGAAAGAATGTACAAGTAAATATGAAACGTTTTAATTATTTTCTCATTAGTGCACTTGCAGCACTCATGCTAGCATGCGGAACTTCGAGTAAGGTGCCTATTACTGGGCGCAAACATTCGCTTTTGGTGTCGGATAGCCAAATTCTTAGCCTCAGTAAACAAGAGTACTCTAAGTTTTTAAGTAGCGCAAAACTATCGTCTAACGCTGCTAATACAGCCATGGTGAAACGTGTTGGCCAACGCTTGGCAAAAGCCGTGGAAACCTATTTGGTGAACAATGGCTACCAAGACGAACTGAAAAACTTTGAATGGGAGTTTAATCTCGTGGCCGACAACCAGGTTAACGCTTTCTGTATGCCTGGCGGTAAGATTGTAGTTTACGAGGGACTGCTGCCTGTTTCGCAAGACGAAGCTTCGCTGGCCATCGTTTTGGGACACGAAATTGCACACGCCGTGGCCAAACATTCGGCCGAACAAATGTCGAAAAAGATGCGCCAAGCCTATGGAACTCAGATTGGTGGAAGTATTCTTGGCGCTATTGGCGGACAAACGGTGGGCGACATTGCACAAATAGCTGCTGGACAATATTTCTCGTTTAGAAACCTGAAATACTCGCGCGACAACGAGTCGGAGGCCGACCACATGGGCCTTATCTTTGCTGCAATGGCTGGATACGACCCCCTCTGTGGCTGTGGGATTTTGGCAACGAATGGCCGCTAAATCTGGTAACAGCAATGGTTCTGACATGTTTAGCGACCACCCTTCAGACGCAAAGCGTATCGCTGCCATTCAACAACTGCTGCCCGAAGCGATGGCTTATTATAAGGCGGCTACCCAATCGGCTGCTAATAGCTCTACAAACAGCAACTCCAACAAGGCTAACACCAAGCCTGCTACAAAGAACAAGGGTTCGAAAAGCGTGTCGGCTTCTGACTTATACCGCAAAACAAAAAGCAAATAGCTCACTAAGAAAACATGACGAACGAAGAAATGAAGAAGTTTTGCCTCGACCTTAACGTCGTGAATGTTGAGCGGATGAATGCCCGATATGTGCTCATCAGGCTCACACATGCCCAGCCCCTGCCTCCTATGATGCCAGGACAATTTGTTGAAGTGCGCGTTGACCATTCACCACAAACATTCCTACGCCGACCCATCTCTATCAACTTTGTTGACAAACAACGCAACGAGATGGGACTATTGGTGGCTACTGTGGGCGAAGGAACACGACATATGGCATTGCTTAAAGCTGGCGACACACTTAATTGCGTGTTTCCACTAGGCAAACCCTTCACCCTTCCCACTTCGCCTAATGAGCGCTTCTTGCTCGTTGGTGGAGGTGTGGGCGTGGCTCTCCAATGCTTTTCCTCGGACAAATAATTAAGGAAATGGGCGCTCAACCCACATTCTTGCTGGGCGCTCGCACGGCTACCGACTTACTTGAGATGGAACTCTTTGAAAGCACTGGCCGTGTGCTGGTTACCACCGAGGACGGAACTGCTGGCGAAAAGGGATTTGTAACCAACCATTCGGTGCTGCAAAACGAAAAGTTCGACATGATTTCTACCTGCGGACCTAAGCCTATGATGATGGCTGTGGCACGCTATGCCCGCGAAAAGACCATTAATTGCGAGGTGTCGCTCGAAAACCTGATGGCCTGCGGCATTGGCGCATGCCTCTGTTGTGTGGAGAAAACCGTGGAGGGTAACCTCTGTGCATGCAAAGAAGGACCAGTGTTTAACATTAAAAAACTGCTTTGGTAATGGCCATTCTTACTACGAATATCGGCAACATGTCAATGAAAAACCCCGTGATGACGGCTTCGGGCACATTTGGTTATGGCTTGGAGTTCGAAGATTTCGTACCTCTAAGCGGCATTGGTGGCATCATTGTGAAAGGTACCACGCTGCATCCTCGCGAGGGTAACGACTATCCACGCATGGCCGAAACGCCACAAGGTATGCTCAACTGCGTGGGATTGCAAAATAAAGGCGTGGACTATTTCGCCCAACACATCTATCCTAAAATCAAGGACGTGAACTCGCGCATGATTGTGAACGTGAGTGGCAACACGCCCGAAGACTATGCGGAATGTGCTGCGCGGATAAATGCCTTGGAAAATATTCCTGCCATCGAACTTAACATCTCGTGCCCCAACGTTAAAGAGGGCGGTATGGCCTTTGGTACTACCTGCGCTGGCGCTGCAAGCGTGGTGAAGGCGGTGCGCCAACGTTATAACAAAACGCTCATCGTGAAGCTTTCGCCCAATGTTACCGACATTGCTGAGATTGCTAAAGCCGTGGAAGCTGAAGGGCCGACAGTGTTTCGCTCATCAATACTCTCATGGGTATGGCCATCGACATTGAACGAAGGCAATCGCTTTTAAGCATTAACACGGGCGGATTAAGTGGCCCTGCGGTTAAAACCGGTGGCCTTGCGCATGGTGTGGCAGGTGGCAAAGGCGGTAAAAAAATACCCCTCATCGGCTTGGGTGGAATATGCAATGCCACCGATGCCATCGAGTTTCTTATGGCTGGTGCATCGGCCATCCAGATTGGAACGGCCAACTTCCTCGACCCCACTGTCACTATTAAGGTGCGCGACGGCATTAACGAATGGCTGGATAACCATGGCGTGAAAGACGTGAAAGAGATTATCGGTGTTGTGAAATAAAGGCAACGCCTCTACACCTTACTTGTTAGGTGAAAAAGATAAATTAGGGCTAATGGGTGGCACTTGCTGCAAAAACTAGTGCATAGCTCGCTTGTTTATCTTTTTCACCTTTTTTAATTTTTTTAGCGCTGCATTTCTCCTTTGTGGGTGTTTGAGTCGTGCTGCTTATGTTTGATTTGATGCCATGGCCTGCTATATGCTTAAGCCACCATCGGCTGTTACGCCGATTTCTGCACGTTTGCAGTTCTATTATCACCGATTGGGGCTCGAGCCATACCATCAGCAAAGTTGTAAAATATTTACACTAAAATTTAACATTATGAGTGCCATCTCTCCAAAAGATTTGAGCATCGGGCGTATTTTCTGGCGTATTTTAGAAGGTTTTAATCACCTGATTTACAGCATCTTACCTGAAAAATAGTAAAAAACAGCCTTAATTGGCATAAATATAGCAACACATTGCATAAAAAACAAAAATCACTATCCACTAAAACATTTTTCGTTGATAACTTGAAAAAATGGCCAATTATAGTCATTTGTACACTACTTTTTAGCGTATTTTCTGCGTTTTGCATGAGATAGCATTGCATTTAGCACGAGTTAGCATTGCATTTAGCATGAGTTAGCATTGCGTTTTGTAGGAGATTGCATTGTGTTTTGCAGCAAATAGCCGTTCGTGTTCATGCAAAAAGCTGTAGAATTTATGCAAAACGTCGTGCCAAATTCAACATTTTTGCCACCTTTTCTTATCGCGTAGAACGCAAATTTAGCACAATTATTCTTCAAAAAGGGGCGCAAAAACATGTTAAATAGCAGAAAAAGGGAGTAAAACGCGGTTTCGTTCTCTGTTCGTTCGCGCAAAATGGCGCATCTTTTCGCCATTTTGAAGGAATTTTCGTCTAGAATGCGTCGGGCAGAATAGCGCACTTTGTAAAATATATTTATCCATTTAACACATCACACTTAGCTTTTTTCCCGCATTCACCATGCAACAGCCCACAAAGTCGGCACCATGTGATGGTTGAGGCGCAATACAAACACAAGAAAGAACAGTATTATCCCAAATCGGCGATTAGAGTCTAAACAGATGTTGTTTTATTGTTGAGCAGATATCTTGTCTTTGTAACGCAGGCGTAGCGGCTACGTCAAGTTGCAAAAACATACAAGATGCCGATAAGAAAATAAAAGATGTAAGGAAACAACACAAAAACAAGAATGATAGAAACATTGTGGTAAAATTACAGATTGGGGATTATAACGCAACCGAGTTATCAATCTCCTTCAAACACCCCACACTTTGCTCGCAAAAAATCCCCCGTCTCTCACCTATTTATATATAGGAGCGAGAGCGAGAGAATAAAAAGTGTGGCGCATACGGGGGGTATAACGAAACGTGAAAATGAGGTAAAGGGCATAGCGTTAGTTTTCAGTGAGTTACGAAAAGGGATGGAGAGGTGAGGGTAAAACGAGATGTGTCATTCGCGTTACATTCGTGTTACATGTGGGCGTTTTTTGAATGGTGTTCGAGGGGTGAATGTTACATTGGTAGCTGCGGTGAGGGGTTTTCGCGTTTTTTTTGTTTTGTATGGGTCTAACAAATACCATACGAGGCGTTGTGCATAGTGGATGGGCAGGCAGCCTTCTGTTGAGGGCTATGGGGTGATTTTTCTGCTTGTTATTCTGCTTTCCGCATAGCAATATTCGATGTTCGGATGGATTAGTTTTTATCGAATTATCGTAAATAGTTATTATTTTGTATCTTTGTGCCAAAATATTACGATTATGACAAAGGTTATTCATGTTCATCTGCTGCATGGGCGGCGCAATTATTATTTTGGTTCTATCCCTGCCGTTTACAGCGTTTTGACGGCAGAGGACTTGGGCATAACCCAGAGCTCGCTGGAGCGCGTAGGGCTAAGCAAAGGGGGCGTTGTACTGAATAAGAAGGCGGTTATCAGGGCAGGCGAACTGATACGCCATACTGCAAAGAAGCAAGTTCGCTAAAACATTGATTAAACGGCGGTTGAACGGCCTGTGTGCACAATTTGAACGGCACACAGGCCGTTTTTGTGTTCATGCGACCATTTGCACCCCTATTTTAGAGGCTGGAAATGTTAAAAAGACGGGGTGGGAGTGCGTTTGGGGATGCGTTTGGGGGTGCGTTGCAAAACGAAATGTAACGGTAGGGGGTGCGTTTGGGGGTGCATTTTTAACGTTTAATTGTGGCGATTTTGGGGTATTTAATGCAGAAAAACGCATGTTTTTGGGGTAAAAACGCGTTATAGGGGGGGCTTATTTCCGTTTTTGGGCGGCTGTTTTTAGCTAATAAAATATTGTAAAAGCCTTGTTTACAGAGGTTTTGTGTATATTTGCAGCGTAAAACGACTAAAAAAGTATGTGTATGTGTGCTCATTATAATATTACCAACAAGCAGATGGAGTTTTTAGATGACGATACGCTTAAGTTGATTTTAGAGCGTTCGGACAAGTTGGCGGAAAGTTCTCTTGAACAGTTGCGCAGGTCTTCTGACCGGGCTTATACCTTGTTTGGATTTGTTCTGACCGTGTTTTCGGGCGTGACGGCATATCTGGTTGGCTGCCATGAGTTGCCCATGCTCATTATCGGTTATACGCTATGGGCTGGTATGGGAGTGGCGACAGCCATGATGTTTTCATGCGTTATACAGGTGCATTTGTTCAAGAATATAGGAAACGAACCAAAGAATTGCATAACTGCGGACCTAATGAAGGCTTATAATACAAACAAGAAATACAGGCACATGCTACTTGTTGCCGCCATTGAAGAGAACCAGGAATGTTATGAAACGAATGCCAAGGTGCTTAAAGAACGGGCTGCAATGGTGGGCAAGGTTATGTGGGTGGTGAAGGCAACGATTGTTGTCGTTGCCTTACTTTCTGTTGTGGTGAAATTATTGCCCGTCTAGAAAATCTGTGCTGTTTGTGTATTCCGCACTCGTTCTTTGTGGACGGGGATATTTCACGTCATCCTTTTCTTTTTCTTCTTTTGCCATTGTGAAAAACATTAAGTGAATAAAAAATAATAGAAACGAATAATACGCCTTACTTCATGCTGTTAATGCGTACAGAGGCCTTAACAAGTGCCAGGGCATTGACACGCCGGAAGTCTATGTCGCGTGTCGCATGTTCAGGGTTTTCTGAACCAAGGGTTATGAAGGGTTCTCCCTTCCCTGATTTGCGAACATATTTCACTACGATATAGTCCTCGCCGTCTATATCATAGGACAGCAGGTACATCTCGCCGTAGAGCAGATTTCGATATCGAGCGGCATCTGCTTATATAGTATTATATCTCCCGACTTGAGCAAGGGATACATGGAATCGCCAACAATGTGTATGGCCCCATCGCATTTGGGGAGATTGGGGATATGAATGTCATCGATTATTCTGTGCTGGTTGTTGTCGAACAAGGATCGCAAGCCTGCCGAGGCCTTGAAATCATATAAATATACCACCTGCATGGCCTCTTTCTTCTCCACAGAGCGTGGGTGGTGTATCTCTTGTACTTCTGGGGTTTGTTTGCTCTTCTCTGATTTGAGCATCTCACCTTCTCCCGTGAGCAGCCAATTTGCATCTAGATCAGGATATGCATATAGAATTTTTTCAATAGAAGCAGAGTTCAAGCCTTTTGTGCCATTTCTCGCTTTGCCTAGCTGTCCAATAGATAGACCTGCTTTTACAGTCATTTTATTATCGTTCAAGCCCTTGTTGTCCATGAAGATCTGTAATCTTTCTGAAAAAGTTGTATTCGATATTGACATTTTTCTACATTTTATTTTGTGATATTGAAAATTATCTATAACTTTGCAACATCTGAACAGTTCATTTGCGCCCAAAGTTACAAAAAAAAGCGCGAAGGACATAATAAAACAAGAAAAATGGAAAGATACATCGAGCTAAGTCCAGATGGGAAGATTCATCTGAGGAAATTTTCAACATCAGCAAAGGCATGGTGTCTGACACCTTGAACTTTAAGGTGGATACCGACACCGCGCGCAAGATACGCCACGTGGCCTTGTCGCAACTTGGCGGAAAGGAGAAAGTTCGTCTGCCTATCGAAGAGACGATACACGACCATCAGGGGCTGATGGTGCAATACTTCCGGAACGGAGCGGTGTTGCGGCTAGACAAAAGGGACGGGACGGTCACCATAACGAACAAGTATGGAGACCTGGTGAAAGAGGCGGACGTTAGTACAATATCCGAATTTGAAAGCTGCCAGGAACTAGCCGCAAGGCTGTAAGCCATTCCCGTTTTTACATTCCACAACGTTAATGCAATATGGAATACTATAACAACATATTATGCGTAAGTTTCGCCGACCTCACAGCGGGGGTTATTAGCCGAAATACGCTGCGCTCAAACATCACTCGCAAGAACATCGAGTGCGTTCGTCGCGGCGGTGGCGAGGGTTGCGAGGCCTTGTACTCGTGGGCGTCGATTCCAGAGAAGTACAAGCGCGCGTTCGTGGAGAAGTACGGCGACCCGGTAGAGAAGATGAAGCAAGCGCAGATTCAGAAGACGCTGCGCCTTGACGTCAAGGCGCGCGAGTTCTACGAGGCCTACACCTATGAAAAGGACGGCACGCGGCAGCACCTGACGGGCAAGCTCATTGAAGAATACACCGTGAACGCGAGCGTCATCCGCACGCTGTTGCGCCGCATGTCCGAATGCAAGGCCGCCCGCGCCTCGCTGGGCATTGGCATGGGCGGCGTGTGGGACGTGGTGGCGGCGAGCTGCGAGAAGCTGCGCGAGACATACGGGCATACCCTACCAGCCAACACAGCGCGGTTGAAGGCTAAGATAAAGGCGTTTAAGGAAGAGGGCTATGCCGCGTTGGTTAGCGGCAAGGTGGGCAACACGAACACCTTGAAGATAACGGAGGAGTTCGGGCGCATGCTCATCGCGCTGAAACGCAGCCGCGTACCGGTGTACACCGACAGTCAGCTGTTGGAGCGCGCCAACGAGATAGCCGGGGAGATGGGATGGAAACCCATCCGCAGCTTGAGCGGGCTTAAACGCTGGCTCAACTCGCCCGATGTTCAACCATTGTGGTACGGCGCGGCGCACGGCGAGCAAGAGGCCCGCCAGCGGTTCAACCGCAAGCACCGCACGGCCTTGCCCACGCGCCGCGACAGCCTGTGGTACGGCGACGGCACGAAACTGAACCTGTACTACCGCGACGAGGACGGCAAGGTGCGCACGACATGCGTTTACGAGGTGATGGACGCAGCCACGGAGGTGTTGCTGGGCTACCACATCAGCGACACGGAGGACTATCTGGCGCAATATCACGCGCTGCGCATGGCGATACAGACGAGCGGGCACAAGCCCTACGAGCTGGTGACGGACAACCAAGGCGGGCATAAGAAACATGCGGCGAGCGGTTTTCTGGGCAAAGTGGCCACGATGCACCGCCCGACGATGCCGTACAACGGCGAATCGAAGACCATCGAGAGCGTTTTCGGCCGCGTGCAGGCGCAGGTGCTGCACAAGGACTGGCGTTTCACGGGCCAGAACGTGGGGACGGTGAAGCGAGGCAGCCGCCCCAACGTGGAGTTCTTGGCTGCGAATAAGGATGCGCTGTACACGCTGGACGAACTGAAAGACGCCTACGCCGCAGCCCGCAAGGAATGGAACGAGGGGCTGCACCCCCGCCACTGGGCAGAGGCGCATCGACATGTACGAGGCGGGTGTGAACGAGGATACGCAAGAGGTGACGACATACGACATGGTGGACATGTTCTGGATGTTTACGGAAAAGGCGGTGACGTTCACCGACCAGGGCGTCACCATCACGGTGAAGGGAAAGAAGTACAGCTACGAGGTGTACAGCGCGCCCGGAGAGCCCGACCACGATTGGCGCAGGCGTAACACATACCGCCGCTTCGTAGTGGCCTACGACCCCTACGACATGACCTCGGTGCGGCTTTACAGGCAAGAGGCCGACGGCAGCCTGCGTTTCGAGCGCACGGCCGAGCCCTACTTCGTGATACGGCGCGCCAAGCAAGACCAGACCGCGGCCGACCACCAATTCATACGGCAAGAGCAGGAGGCCAACCTGCGCGACCGCATAGACCGGCAGGTGGCCGCCCGCGAGATAGAGCACGAGAACGGCACCGCTCCCGAACAGCACGGCCTGAACGCTCCGCAGATAAAGGGCGCGGGCAAACGCGCCAACGAGGAGATAGAACGGCAGGTTGAGCGGCGCGTGGCAAAGTACGGCATGTCCGCGGCCGACTTCGAGTTGGGCGTGCACACTAAAAGGATTTCGATGGACGACTGGCTCAACGCGAAGGAAAACAGTGCGGAGCTGGCTATTCCGCAAGCGAACTTGAAGAAAACGGCAGGAAAGTTATAAACAAAAAAACATAAGACATCATGGAGAATAGACAAAAGGAAGAGATAAGGGAAGCACTTCGCCGCTACGTGGCGAAATATCCCTCGCAGAACAAGGCCGCCCAGAGCCTGCGCGGCACAAGCGCGGCCACGCTCAGCGCGATATTGGGCGGCAAGTGGGAGAACATCAGTGCGGACATGTGGCGTAACTTGCAGGCGCAGGTTGGCGACATGGGGCAGGCGGAATGGCGGACGGCCGAGACGACGGCCAGCCAGGAGATGCGCTTCGCGTTGGAAGACGCGCAGCGTTGGAAGAACGTGACATGGGTGGTTGGCGAGGCCGGGTGCGGCAAGACCACGACCGCCAGGCAATACGAGGCGGAGCACTCGGAGGTGTTCTACATTCTCTGTTCCGAGGACATGCGCCGCGGAGATTTCATCCGCGACATAGCCCGGCGCATCGGCATCCGCACCGACGGGCAGACGCTGCGCGACAGCCTGGACGCCATTACGTCCGCGCTGGTGCAGATGGAACACCCGCTGCTGGTGTTCGACGAGGCCGACAAGCTGAACGAGCGCGTATTCCATTACTTCATCGACCTGTACAACCGTTTGGAAGAACGCTGCGGCATCGTGTTCTTCTCGACGGCCTACATCAAGAGGCGCATGAGGAACGGCCTGCGCTACGACAAGAAGGGCTACAACGAGATAGACAGCCGCATCGGGCGCAAGTTCTTCGAGCTTGAGCCCACCAGGCCCAACGACGTCTATGCCGTGTGCACGTTGAACGGCGTGACGGACAAGGACAGGATTTCGGAGATAATCCGCGAGACCGAGGAGTGCGGATTCGACTTGCGACGGGTGAAAAAGGCTGTGCACCGTGCGCGCCGGATGCGCGAACAAGAGGCGTTCGAACGCTGATTAAACGGCGTTTGAACGATGGTTAAGAGCGTAAAGAACAAGGACGGGACACGCCGTCTGAACCGCGCGCTGTCGGTGAGTGACGTCTACATGCTGGAACGAGCCACCTACCGGCTGTCGGAGCGTTGGCACGAGGCGTTTGGCGAGATAGACCGCACCGGCGTTTGGCTGATATGGGGCAAGAGCGGTTCGGGCAAGACGAGTTTCGTGTTGGAACTCTGCAAGGAACTGGCCCGTTTCGGCCGCGTGGCTTATGACAGCCTCGAGGAGGGTGACAGCCTGACGATGAAGAACGCCTTCATCCGTGCAGGGATGATGGACGTGGCACGGAGGGTGGTGCTGCTGAACCGCGAGAGCATGGCGGACTTGCACGAACGGCTGAGTCGCCCCAAAAGCCCGGACATCGTGGTGATAGACAGTTTCCAATACACGCGGATGCGTTATGCAGAATACCAGCGGTTTAAGGAGGCGCACGCGGACAAGCTGATCATATTCGTTTCGCACGCCACCGGCGACAAGCCTAAGGGACAGGCGGCGGACGCGGTGATGTACGATGCCACGCAGAAGATACTCGTTAAGGGGTATGTCGCGATAAGCAAAGGCCGATTTAAGCCAGGCGGGCGGTACGTCATCTGGGACGAGGGAGCGAGGCGCGTGTGGGGCGAGGACATGGAAAGCGAACTGGACAAGTTCGCGGAAGGGTAAGTGATTATGGTATTTGTTATTATGTATTTGTTTGACGGCATCCCAGTTCGGGAGAATAGGGATGTTTAAAAAAAAAGGAATTTCGAATAAAACGGTTACAATATGGGAAAGATACTATACGAAATTATTCACAATGAGCAGGACAAGGCAATGACATCTGCCGAAGTGAAGGAATACCTGGAAAAGGTAATTGCCGACCTGCCGGAGCAGGAGGAAAACATAAGCGTCGATATTACGCTTTGTTCAGATAGTGGAATGAGCCGTATGATACGGGGATTTCCAGCGTTTAGTGACACATCAGAACGAATTCAACAAATTTAAATAAGAAGAAGATGAACAACAAGATCTACATTAGCGGTGCCATAGCGCACCACGACATCAACGAGCGCAAGGCTGCATTCGCAGCAGCTGCCCATAAGTTGAGAGAGGAAGGTTTTACTCCGGTTAACCCCTTCGACAACGGACTGCCCCAGAGCGAAGATTGGCGACGCCACATGCGCGTGGATATCGGCATGTTGCTGCAATGCGGTAAAATCTACATGCTGCGCGGATGGGAACTGAGCAAGGGCGCGAAACTGGAACTGGATGTGGCCAGCTCGTGCGGAATAGAGGTAATGTTTGAAACGCACAAGCCATGATACGCGGGAAGTGGGGAAAGATGACGCTCACGGACGAGGAGCGGGTATGGATGGAAGAGCATTTCGCCCAGACGAAGAACGAAGAGGTGGCATGTCGCCTTGGGGTGTCGCTGCGTACAGCAGTGCGTCTGGCGCGCGAGATGGGTTTGGAGAAAAGCGTGGAGTTCGTTCGTGCGATGCAGGCCAATGCCGTTAAGCACGCCGTACGAGCCAACCGTGGACAGGGTAATGCAGGCAAGGCCAATCTGCTGAAATACGGTAAGGCCTACCAGTTTAAGCCTGGCATAGGAAATAAGGACCGACTGTCGGCGGAAGCTCTCTCCGAAATGTACCGACGGAGCGCAGATACACGCAAGCGCACGGTGATGGCCGAACGTCGGCGGGTGGCCTTCGGGCTGGAACAAAAGACCGCCCTTCGCGTGGTGAAAGCCCCAAAAGCGAAAATATGTCTGCGCAATAGGCTTCGCAAGCGTGGCTATGTGGTGTCCCGTGCATCGTCGGATGCCACGATAACCGCCGACACGCGCCGCTCGGCAACGTTGGAGCAGCGGGCGGAGAAGATGGGGATTAGGTTTTATTTAACAGAGGGGAGCGAGGTTACTCATGATACACAAGGGAGATAAATTCACGGTGCACTGGATTGGGCACGAGTCGTGTTATGTTGACAGGATCTACGAGGTTGTCAGAACAATTGACGATTGTCGCTGTCCACGCCCGTCGTGGTTTACGGGAAGGCCCGAAACGCCAAGGCCTGTTCACTGCCACATCTCGGCGCGTTTGGTGCACTCTCCACTGAAATGGCATGACAATGGGCTGCACTGGTTCAACGACATCGACCCTCAAACGCTCCATAGCATCACCAATCCGAACTTTTGGCTGGAGATTATCCGACAGCCGGGGGACCAATTAAGTTTATTTTAAATCAAGACAATGAAACAGATAATCGAAACAATAATGGCGCGGATGCAAGTATGGCACGAACGTCGCGCACAAGCAATTGAGACACGATGGGTGAAACGGCTCGACCACGAGGCACGACAACGCCTGCAGCTGATGGAACACAATGGCACGACCTACCTCTCAATGGACGGCATGCCGCTATTGGAGGCGTCCGACCTGGCTAAAAGTCTTACCTCCAGCCTTGCACGGGCACGACTAAACTATACCGAATTTAGGGAAGAACAGATGTGGGCTAAGAGACAGATGCATTAAAGAACCATAAAAGCAAGAACCATGCCCCCCGAATTCAATTACCGCCAGTTCTACGCGCTGTTGGCCCGAATGCCCTACGCCGACAAGCAGACGCTGGTATATCAGTACACCAAGGGCCGTACCGACCACCTCGGGCAGATGCACCCCGAGGAATACCGTATGATGCTGCGCGACATGAAACGCGTTGTAGACGATGACGAAGCGTCGCGCGAGCTGAAAAAGCGGCGCAGCTCGGTGCTCAAGCTGATGCAACAGCTTGGTGTGGACACCACCCAATGGCCCTGCGTGGACGCCTTCTGTCTGCATCCGCGCATCATGGGCAAGCGCTTTTGCCGCATTTCGGTCGACGAACTCGAAGCCCTGGCCGTAAAGCTGCGCGCCATCAAGCGCAAGGGCGGGTTGAACCACGAAGAACAAGGCACGGTGGTTGCGCCGCACGAAACGCTGAAAGTGAAATACAATTTTATAATGAACAAAAATAACAACAAAGATGAAAAAGGAAATGCTTGAGGGCTTATCGCCCGAGGAGAAGAAGGAATTGCTGGCCACGCTGCAGAACGAGGCCAACGAGGAGAAGAACAACCGTCGACAGGCCTACGAGGAGCTGCGTGAGAAGTTTGCGCAAGACGTGCAGGCACGGCTGAACGATGTGGTGACGGCCGTGAGTGGCTTTCGCGAATGGCTGGAAACGAAAGCCGCGCCTTCCGCGACGTGATGGCCGAATATGGCCAACTGCGCAGTGAGAGCCAAGGCGGCTTCACCATGACGGTGGGCGAGTTCCGCCTGACGGTGGCCGCAAACAAGGTGAAAGGTTTCGACGAGCGCGCCGATATGGCTGCCGAACGGCTGGTGGACTACCTCAAACGCTATGTGCAGCAGACCGAGAAGGGAACGGACGACCCTATGTACCAGCTGGCTATGACGCTGTTGGAGCGCAACAAGAGCGGTGACCTCGACTACAAGAGCATATCTAAGTTGTACGACCTTGAGACACGCTTCGATGCGGAATACGCCGAGATAATGCAGCTGTTCAAAGAGAGCAACGTGGTGCAGCGCAACGCGCAGAACTTCTACTTCCACCGGCGCGACGATGTTGGAGTTTGGCGCAAGATTGAGCCTAGTTTCTGCCGAATGTAACTGCATTGTAACCTGAATGTAAAAAAGTCCCCGCAACGCTTGTTGTTGCGGGGACTTTTCATTAATTTTGCATTATTGTTAACGCACACAACGGTTATGTCAAGAGGGAGAAACAAGGAACTTATAAACGAGCGGGACCGTAAGCTCTTCGAGCGGTTCTACTATTGGAGCGAAGTTAAAAGGCTTCGCTTTGACGACACCATACGCAAGCTCTCGACCGAGGAGTTCTTCCTAGCCGAGGCCACCACGCTGCGCATCGTGCGGCGCATGCTGATGGATGGGGCCACGGTAGACGGGAAGGCCGTGGAGAAGAGTCGGCATCAGGGGTTCAGGTCTTCAGCCGCACGGAGAGAGTCGTGCGCGCAATTGTCCCTGTTTCCCGAGTAACCTCCGAGAGGGCACAGGTGTAAGTTTCCTCGTACACCTTGATGCCGTGATTGAACGTGAAGAACCGCGAACGGGTGCGTATCAACGCCCCCTCGCCCGATGGTCGATAGCCCTGCAAGAGCGCGTGCAGGGCTTTTCTTTTTTCCTCGCGCTGCATGATGCGGTCTGTTGTCTGGCTGCCAGCGTGCGTGTCGTCGTAGCAGTCGAGTATAAGGCGCACGCGCACCTCGCAGGTTCCGCGCTGTGCGATGTCACCCGTGTCTGTCCAGTCGGTGCCGGGCAGGTCGATGAGGATGGCGGGAAATGTCAGTGGATACATGTCCAGCTGCTCATTGTCCAGTGCCTCCAACTGTCCGTAGTCTTCGTCAACTGTTCGTGCCCACGGCAATTCGCGGGCAATGTGTGCGATGGTGTTAGCGAGTATCGATTCCATTTCCTATTTCCATTAACGTATTAAGTATCATCTTATTTATCTTAACGTTTAGCTCATGGCTCGGGCCTACGAACTGGCGGCGCGGGATGTGTATGGCCGTCTTGCGCGTTAGGGCCAGCGCACGCCACGCCTGCGCCGCCGGCGGCAGCTCTTTCGGCATTTTCTCACCCTTCTTCACTTTAGCAAGAGAATACGCCATATGCCAGGCATAGCGGCGCATTTTGGGTGTTATGCCGATGTTTCCACCCTCATTGTGGATGGCGGCATAGGGCCGTGGGTTGGTAACCATCACCGCGCCGGGCATGGCCACGGCATCTATGCTGCGCATCAGGTTGTCGGTGGCTGAGGTCAATGGCTTGTAGGGCGAGCCCGCCTCCTGTCGTCGTGTTTTCTTCCACGGATGGGTGCCGCCATTGGTGAAACCGCCATCGCGGAAGTTCTGCCGAAAGTGATTCTTGGCGATGACGGCCGCCTTGCGGGGGATGTCCGAGCGCATGGCCTGCTCCACCTGCTGTGGGGCTCGGGCGATGATGTCGGCTATTTGCTTGGCGTTCATTAATTTCTTGTTAAAAAGTTTGTTCGTAACGAATAAAGTTGTATCTTTGCATTGGTACTGGAGAGCCGGCTTGCCGTCTCCGGAACCTCCAATAACGTTAGGCTGAATAAGCCTAACGTTTTGTTTTGCCCCCATACGTCAGCAACTTATTCTTCCAATGTACGAGTATTACACGTTCCTTTCCACTTTGTGAAAGGTAGCCATTAACAGTTCTATGTATAATCTCCCTATCAACGAAGCCAGGTATTTCCAGTACGATGTTGTCCGCTTGTTTCTTGGCCTTCTTTATGTGGTTGATGATGGCGTTGTGCTGTTCCTTCGCATTAGCGTCCCTTTTTAAGCCGAACATGGACTTGCCGTCGAAAAGCTGTCCGTTTATCAGGTAGTCGGGGTTCTTTCCCTCTTTAACTCCCTGTGGCAACAATTGTCTGCGCAACATTCTTCCCTGTTCTGTTGTTTGCTCCAACCGTGGCAACAGGTACACCTTTGTCTTCAGCTTGTCGGCAAGAAATTCTGCCAGTCGCTTGTTGTCGTCAAGCTCGTTTTCGCCATGATAAGGGCTTATGAGAACTTGCCCGTGGTGTGTGCGCTTGTAAGAGCCCTCATCAGGCGGTTGAGCGTTAGGCTCGCCCCATTGTTTGCTTGGCAACTTCGCGTCGATGTACGGGCAGTTAAAACAATCTTTCTTCTGGTTCGAAAAGATGGCCCGCACGCGGTTCTTAACCCCACGCGGCTTATGGAAGGGGCAACGGGCGCACGTAGTGGGGAAGTAAGGGTGCGTGTCGTTTATCAGGTGCCCGTCCTTGCCGGGGTTGTTGTCCAATCCGCGCTGCGGCTGCTGTGCGGGCATGTCCTCCACCACGTCGACAGGCGTGGCGGGGTCGTCGGTAGCTTCGAGCATGCACTTGCAGTTCCAGCGGTCTTGCGGGTGGTGCTTTTCCCAGAACGGATGCTCGATTGGCAAGGTGAGTTTCTTTCCCAATATGAGCGGTGCGAGGCCTCGGCATCGGGCGATGTGGTGGGCATCCAACGGAGGTTGGGGAAGATGTCCTTGTTTTCAATGAACTCCTGCCAATCGGCCGCGGCGTGCGCGCGCAGCACGGCCGTGTTGTATTCGGTGCGGAGCCACGCGCCCGTGTGGTGCGAGGCAATCGTCCGAACGTCGTTCGACCACTGTTCGAACGGCTTTATATTGCCGTTCGCATCGCGCAGTTTGTCGGCCATCGCCTTGCCCATCGCATGTACCTTGAACGCCGCGAACACCTCGTTGCCGTGGCGCATGGCGTCAAGAAAACGATCGTTGTGTCGCGGTTGGTATTCGCCGCGTGCCAGGCCCTCGGCTGCCGCCTCGTTCATGGTGCGTTGCAGCTCGCGCCACATCTTCGGCTCGATTTCGTTTGACGTGTCGAAGCCCTCGTAAATGGTGTGCAGGAAGTCGCCCAGCAGGTCGGCCGAAACCTCCACGCCGCCTTCGGCATTGTGGAAATGTGCGTGACACCCGCACCGCCCGCCACCATAGTAGAGGTTGTCAATTAGAAGTCGTTGTCCGCCCCGATGGGTGTCGGGGCTAGGCCGAAAAAACGGCGCAGGGCGTTCTGTGGGGCTTTCTTTGTGTCCGGTTCGGGCGGTTCGGGCTGTTGGGTGAGTTGCTGGCGCAATGCCGCACGTTCCTTTCCTTCTTCGCTTTCAGCTCGTTGTAGTTCTCGGGCTTGGCGACGCCGAAAGTTTCATACAAGTAGTCGTCGTCGATAGGCAGCCCCATGCTGGATAGTTTCTGTACGATGTCAATCTGCTGCGCAGTGTCCACCTTCTCTTTCTTCGCATATACGAACTCGCCCCCGTCGGTGTTGAATCCCAATTCGGCGAAGATGTCGCGCATCTGATAATTGAGGATATCGAGGATGAAGTCTCGGTCATCGGCGTTCATCTCGTTCTCTTCCTCCTTATGTATCGTGCCCAGGGCCTGCGTGCCGGTACTCTTGGCATCGGTAGTGAGGGTGTTGCCAAGCACGCGAATGCTAATCTTCGAGTCCCAGTATTCGGCAAAGGTGCGGTACAATTCGCTGCTGCCGGTCTTGTTACCCGCCTCGATTAGGTTCAGGTCGCTGTCCTTCGGATGGATGTAGACCGCGTTCGTGCCCTGCTGCCGCGCCTCGCGGATGAGCGTGCGGCGTGCCTCTTCGTCGCCCGCGTCGTATGTGTACTCGCGTATGGGCATGCCGAAGATGTTGCAGAAGCGCGCCCAGTCGCCCATATTTCCCTTCTTGTAGAGCACGGCGGGCAGAATCTCGGCGAAGATGCCCAGCCCGCGCTCCGAGCCGACGAAGAGTGTGTTCTCAAAATTCTCAATGGGCACTCCGCCGATGTCGCCTTGGTGACGAAGCACAAGGCCGTGCACGGGGTCGTAGTGTTTACGGTTTATCGAGTCGAAACGGATGTTGCCGTCATCCTCTTTTCGGAACTGAACCAGGGTGAAGCCCCAGAACTCGGAGAGGATGAGTTCCTTGCGCAGTTCCTTGAACCAAGGCGAGCGGAGTTGCCTGTTAATTTCCTCATCGGGTTTCCCCTCTCGTTGAAATTCGATGGGTATCTGCGTCACGCCACGCAACCGCTTGGCCATCACCCCTGTGAGGTGTAGGTCGAAATTCGCGCTCTCATACATATCATACAACCGCACGCGGTTGCTGTAATCGATGCCGCGCGCTGAGGTGACGGCATTCATGTAGTGTTGCAAATTGAAGTGGAACAGCTCGGGCATCTGCAGTACCACGTCGGGCTGGCGTTCTCCCGGGGCGGCGAGCATCCCGCCCTGCATTATTCGGCGGCCTTGTGCGCGCCTTTGTTTCAGGTTTTTCATCTTTACCATTTTTTGTTTTTTCACTTATAAGAGCGTTGGGCGCACCTCATCCGCCTTTATCTGCCATCGACTTTTGTCCTCTACCTCTTCCGCCGGCAACAGCGGCGCACCGTCGATGGTTACGTCGCCACGCATCACGCCCTTGAGCCACTCCACCGCCCGATTGTAGCGGTCTTCCCTACTCTTGGATATCTTATAGGGGTTGTGCTGGCAGAAGATGTGGTAGATGGCGATGTCCAGGGCGAACATCAGCACCAAGGCGTGGCGGTCGGTGCCGCTCGCGGAGAAAATCTTGTCGCAGTCGTACTTCTTGTTCAAGTACGACCGCATTTCCAGTACGGCGCGGTCTTCGCATATCTCCACAATCTGCGGGTCGTAGTCGGCCGTGCCCTGCCGCAGGAGACTGTCCAGTATCTCGCGATGTATGCTCGCGTCGTAGTCGGTTATGTCTATGAAATTGCTCATGTTACATCATAAATGGGTTGTCCTTATTCATGTCTTCATCGTTAAGCGCGATGGTGTAAGTGGGTTCCAGCTCGCCCGTCTTCTGGTCCACCGTCGTCACCCCGCCCTCCACGGCGTCGGGGCCGTCGGCAGGGTATGGCAGGGTGAGCTCGAAGAGCTTGAACTGGTTCCTCAGCTCCTGCATGTGGGGGTTGTCCTTTTCTTCCTCGTTGAACACCCACGTGCCAAGCCGGTCGAGCGGCTCCAGGTTCGCCTCGATGCGCGTTGCCTTGTCGGTCTTCTTCCTGGTGTCTTCCCTAATAAAGAGTTGCGTCTTGCGCGCTGCGCACTCGTCGCGCAGCAGGGGCTTGAACACCTGCTGATAAAAAAAGGGTCTTGCAGCTTGTTGTTCTCGATAAACCAGTATACGTTGGTTTTTCCACCCACATACTTGTCCAACTCAAAGTACCAGCCTATGAAGTTGGCGTTGGTTTCGCGAGCGAGAAAGCCCTTTATCACGTAATAAACGCCCTTGTACTTTCCCACCAGCCACAGAGCCTTGGTGCTGCTTGCCTTCTTGCGGCTGTCCGAATAGGCTGGGTCGCCATAACCTATCAGGAAGCGGAACTTCTTCAAGGGCGGCACCTTGCCGAAAGGCAGGTTCTTGAATATCTTTCCCTCTGCCACGGGGTTGTTGAAGTACTCGCCCTGTTGAGCCCGCACCGAGATCTTCGAGAGGCTTCGGTCTATCTGTTCCTCGGTATTCTTTTGCGGCCACGTGCTGCGCCCCTGCTTGTCGCGTATGTTCACGATGTCCCAACTATTGGCCAGTGCCCCAGCGCGCGTTATGCAGCAGTCCTTAGCGATAATATTTCCGCACCACAGCACCAGCGTGGGTTCCGAGATGGAGCGCGTCGGGTAAAGTGCCCGCTCGGCCCACTGCCATTTCTTGTCTAGTGTTACTGGGTTTCGGCAGTCCTCATCGGTATCGTAGTCGTCGAAGTACAACACGTCGGGGCGTATGGCCTCGTTGCGCATACCACGCGGTGCCGACCCAGCACCTAGGGCGATGAACTTCGCTCCGCATGCGCAAGCGAATTCCGTGTTGGTCCACGCCCCGATGGTTTCCTGTTTGCCGTAAAACTGCATCAGGCGCGGGTTCTTCTCAAAATTGGCCTTATAAGGTGCGAGCAGGCGTTCGGCCGCATCGATGGTGGCCGCCGCCAATGCCACGAACCGCTTGCGTTTGGTGAGCGTGAGATACATCAACACGAACATCACCACGGTGGACTTTGCCAACTCGCGGCTCCCACGACAGCACCTCGTACCATTCGTCATTGGCTATGATGCGCCGTATGGCCTTGATATGGAAGGGTGCGAACTCGTATTTGGCGTAGGCCGGGAAGAAATAGCGTATCCACTCTACGGGGTCGCGTTCCAGTTCCTTTCGCCGGCGTTCTACCTCATATCGCGACAGGCTCTCGTCCACCGGCACGTCCTTGGCCAGCCCCTCATGAAACCTGCGCCACAGTTCCAACGCCTGCTTGTCCGTATGTTTAGCTTTCATCCGCGTGTGGTTTGGTCTTTAATGAACGCGTCGAATAGGTTGTTGAACTGCTTGGCCGCCTCGACGTCTAGCGGACGCAACCACGAGAGGAAGCGCATGGCCACGGACACGCAGTCGCTCACGCCGATGTCGTTCTGCAACTTGTTGATGGCATTGGCCAGCTTGGCCAGCGCGTCGGCCTCGGCGGGCGTGGCATAGCGTTGTCCCTCATCACGCGCGGCGATGGCGTTGTTGACCTCTATTATCTGCCTGTTCCATTGTGAGATTATCTGTGCGGGGGTGATGGCCACGGATGCCTTCACTTCCTCCCAGTTGCCCTCGCGTATCCATCGGCTTACCGTCTGGCGTGTAGTGCCAACCTTGTCTGCAATCTCCTCCTGGGTGTAGTTCCCATCCAAAAAGAGTGAGCGTGCAATGCTCTTCTTATCGATATTTGTCTTTGCCATCCATTTCTTATTTTGTATGCAAATTTCCCCCTTTTTTCACTAATGGTGAAATTGCAAATTAATCATATACGCCTGAATTGCAATGGTGTACATTCCGTGTTACACCATATTTTTACGATTTTTCGGGTTCGTTTTTTCACTTTAATTTTGCCGAAAAATCAAAATACGGTGCAAAAGAAATTCTTCAACATAATTCCGAGTGACGGCGAAGTGGCCATACTCTTATATGGCGACGTGGGCGACGGGCAGCGCGTGGACAGCGGACGCGTGGTGGCCGAACTGATGGCCTTGCAATCACAGTACTCCAAAATCGATGTGCGTATCAACAGCCGCGGCGGTGACGTATTCAGCGGTATCGCCATATACAACGCACTGCGCACGAGCAAGGCGGACATCACTGTCTACATTGACGGCGTGGCGGCGAGCATCGCGGGCATCATCGCGCTGTGCGGCAAGCCCCTTTACATGTCGCCCTACGCCAAGCTGATGCTCCATTCGGTAAGCGGCGGCGCATGGGGCAAAGCATCCGACCTTCGAAGCATGGCCGAACAGATGGAAGTTCTTCAAGGCGACCTTGCGGCGATGATAGCCAGGCGGTGCGGGATGGATAAGGAAGAGGTACTCGCGAAGTATTTCGACGAAAAGGACCATTGGCTGAATGCCAACGAGGCTTTGGAAATGAAACTCATCGACGGGATATACGATATGGATGGCGAACAGGTGGAAGCCAAGACGGCGGACGACCTGTACGCATATTTCAATAACCGGCTGCAAGTTCAGCCACAAAACAATGAGAATGAAATGGCATTATTAGAATCTTTGAAAAGTGGCATCCCCTCGTTCGCCAATCTGGCTGACGAGAATGCCGTACTCGCGCACGCTCGCGAATTGGAGAACAAGGCCGCCAAGGCCGATGCCCTAGCGCAAGCCGTGGAGGGCTACAAGAAGAAACTGCAGGACGTTGAGGACAAGGAAATCGCAGCCGTCGTGGACAAGGCGGTGGCCGAACGACGCATCACCGCCGAGCAGAAGGACAGTTTCATGGCGTTGATGAAGACCGACCGCGAGAATACCGAGAAACTGCTGGCCAGCATGAAGGCTCAGCCTTCTCGTCGCATCGCCGATGTGTATCGTGAGAACGGAGGAACCCCGACAGCCTTGGCCGACATGAGTTGGGACGAACTGGACAAGGCGGGTAAACTCTCGGAATTGCGCAATGCGGACCTCACCGCGTTCAAGGCGAAGTATCAGGAAAAGTTTGGTCTGGACTACAAGGAATAAACATCATTAGAACAACATTAAAACGACATTAGAATGGCATTGAATATCAGCATCTGGCAGACCACGCTTGTTGAGAATTTCTATCCCGACAACGGTTTTGCATCGAAATCGGTGGACGACTCCGCATTCGTGAGTGCCCACAAGGTTATCATCCCCAACGCCGGCGCGCCCTCGAAGGTGCAGAAGAACCGAACGGTGAAGCCCGCATCGGTGAACCAGCGCACAGACAACGATTTGGAATACGAGATTGACGAGCTAACCACCGACCCTATCTACATTCCGAACATCGACACTGTGGAGCTCTCGTACGACAAGCGTACATCCATCATCAGTAACGATCGCGCTCAGCTGCAGAATGCTGCGCACGAGAACCTGCTCGAGCGTTGGGGTAAGGGCGTGCCTGCGTCCAACGTGCTGCTCACCTCTGGCACAACGGAGCGCGATGCTCACACCTCGGAGACGGCCACGGGTAAGCGCAAGCGTATTACCAAGAATGACCTATTGGCCATCATGACGCGCATGGACGCAGACAACGTGCCTGAAGAGGGGCGTTACCTGCTGCTCGACGCGCACATGTATGCCGACCTGCTGGCCGACCTATCGGAGAGTGACAAGTGGATGTTCCAAAACTCGGCCGATGTGCAGCGCGGAGTCCTGGGCAACCTATGGGGATTGAACATCATGAAGCGCAGTAAGGTCCTTCGTGTGAAGAACGACAAGGCACTACTGCCTTGGGGTGAGGATGCCGTTGCAGGAGAGCTGGCCGCGGCTTTGGCATGGCACGACAAGTCGGTGAGCCGTGCCCTTGGAGAAGTGAAGATGTTCGACTCGACTAACAATCCGCTCTACTACGGCGATATTTATTCGTTCTTGCTCCGCACAGGCGGCTCGGTGCGCCGTTACGACAAGAAGGGTGTTTACCTGCTCGCTGAAGCAGCTAAATAAGAAAGGAGTGGCGTATGTTACCAAGAATTAAGATTCAGTTTTTAAACGGCCAGCTGGGCACCGTGGGCGAAAGCCCCGACGGCCTGTTCGCCCTGGTGTGCGGCGCATCTGCCGTAACCAAGAATATGGAACTGGACAAGGCCTACACCCTGCATTCGTTCGATGAGCTGGCCAAGCTGGGCGTGACCGGCGAGAACAACCCCCGCCTGCATAAGCACGTGAAGGAGTTCTACGCCGAGGCCGAGGAGGGTACGAAGCTCGTCATCTTCCCCGTTGACAAGACGAAGACGTTCACCGAACTGCTTGATAAGGACTCTGGCGTGATTAAGGAACTCGTCACTGCGCAGAACGGTGCGTTGCGCGGCATATTCGTGGCCGGCGACGGCCGCGAAGCCACCCTCACCACCAATGGGCTGGATGATGACCTCTTCACCGCCTTGTCCAAGGCGCAGCAGCTGGCCGAATGGGCCACTACATCGCTCTATGCCCCGCTCTTCATCGTCATCGAGGGGCGCAGCTACAAGGGCGGAAGCCGTGAAAGACCTGCATGGCGAGGCTACAATCGCGTGGGCGTGCTTATCGGCGACACGGTGAAGGCATCCGAGGGTGCAGCAGTGGGCGTAATGGCCGGGCGACTAGCCACCGTACCCGTGCAGCGCAACATCGGCCGTGTCAAGGACGGCGCATTGAAGCCCATCGCCATGTACATCGGCGACAAGCCTGTGGAAGAGAACGCCTCGTCCGTGAGCGACTTGTACGATGCGGGCTACATCACGCCGCGCAAGTATGTGGGCAAGGCCGGCTACTTCTTCACCGACGACCGCCTGGCCTGCGTGCCCACCGACGACTACGCCCACATCACCGCACGGCGCACCATCGACAAGGCCTACCGCATCGCCTATGCCGCACTGCTCGACCTGATGTTGGACGAGCTCCCCGTGAACGAGGACGGCACGCTGCAGCACGGAATTATTATGGCATGGCAACAGATGATGGAGAATGCCGTCAACCGCGCTATGACGGCGCAGGGCGAACTCTCCGCAGATGCCGAGGGTGCGGGCTGCAAGGCCTATATCGACCCCAAGCAGAACGTGTTGGCCACATCTAAGGTGGAACTCACGCTAAAGGTGCGCCCGTTCGGGTACGCACGCTACGTGGACGTGAAGCTGGGATTCCAGGTTGAAACGGCAGGTAAGTAACATTTCGTGGGTGGGCATCGCGCCCACTCACCTCACACTTCAAACTAAAAGGCAATGTTCAACAGCAGAGAATACGAATGGGCGGACATCTCCGTAGTGATGGGCGGACGGCCCGTTACCGGCATCCGCGGCATCAAGTACAACATCAAGAAAGAGAAGGAACTGCTATATGCGAAGGGCAACCGCCCGCACGCAGTGCAGAGCGGCAACTACGACTATAGCGGCGAGATAACGCTGTTGCAGAGCGAATACCTCGCCCTGCGCGAGGCCGCCAAGGGCGACATCCTCGCAGCCCAGCTTGATGTAGTGGTTGCTTATGGTAACCCTACGCATGGCGACGCCATCAGCACCGACATACTGGTGGGCGTGGAGTTCACAGAAGACAACACAGAGTGGAAACAGGGGGATAAATTCCAAGAGAAGACCATCCCCTTCGTCTTCATCGACAAGAAACAGGCGTAAACCAAACACCGAGATTATGAAATATACGAAACAACAGATTGAGGAGTGGAAGGCCAAGCATGGCGAACTCTTCGAAATAACAGTCGAGGGCAAGAGCTGTATACTACATCGTCCAACACGCCGCGACCTGAGCTACGTCAGCGTGGTGAAAGATCCCGTCAAGATGAGTGAAGCCATGCTCAACCAACTCTGGGTGGCGGGCGACGAGGAGATTAAGACGCAAGACGATCTCTTCCTGGCAGCCATACAGAAGATGCAGGAGGTTCTCGAAGTTAAGGAGGCTGAGATAAAAAAGCTTTAGAGGATGCCGAGGTGGACGTGTCCGACGGGTTCGACATCCTCTTCTTCAACACTATTATGCGCTACTACCTGCACCTCGACCCCGATACGCTCTCGGACGAGGAATGGGCGCACACATATAAATACTTAGGTGAAATAAGAAAAGCGGAAGCAAAAGCGAAAGGCGATGGATAACGTGTTGAAATTCCTCATCAAGCTCAAAGCCGACAAAGGCAATGTCGTGTCGGTGGCAAGAGAGACGGAGCGGCAGCTTGACAGCATAAACCGAAAGGCATCGGTTGTCGGTCGCGGCTTGCGAAAGGCATTCTCGATGGAGGGGTTCAAAGGTTCGCTCATGTCGATACCAGGCATGCAATTCCTCATGAACCCATACACGATGATTGGTGCGGGCGTCGGGGCGATGGTTCGGCTGGGCGCGCAAGCGGAGAGCGTGAACGTGGCCTTCACCACGCTGGTGGGCAGCGAGCGTAAGGCCGCCGAGATGCTTGGGCAGATCAACGACTTCGCCGCACATTCGCCCTTCGGCAAGATGGACCTCACCAAGTCTGCGCAGACCATGCTCAACTTCGGCGTCGAGACGGGCAAGGTGTTGCCGCTGCTGCGCCAGTTGGGCGACATATCGGGTGGTGATAAGGACAAAAATGTCGGCCTTGTCGCTGGTGATGGGCCAGGTGTCAAGTACCGGCTACCTGATGGGTCAGGATCTGTTGCAGTTCATCAACGCCGGGTTCAACCCCATCCAGGAGCTGTCCCAGATGACCAGCATATCCGTCGACAAGCTCAAGGATAAGATGGCCAAGGGGCAGATAACGTACCGGAATGTGGAACAAGCCATAGCCCACGCCACGGGGGGCGGGCGGCAAGTTCAACGGCATGATGGATAAGCAGAGTCAGACATTGTCCGGCAAATGGAGCACGCTGATGGACACCGTGCAGCAGGGGCGCAATAGACCTATCGCAGAGCGTGAACACGCCCATTGCCGAGGTTGTGGACAAGATAACGGCGGCCATCCCCAAAGGTATTCGCCGTCTTTCAGGCCGTTTTTCTCGGCCATCTCCGCAGGCATCGGGTTCGTGGTGCGGTTCCGCACGGCGTTCATGTTGTTGGGCGGTGCGGTGCTCACGGTATGGGCCGTCTTCCGCACCTACACGATGGCCCTGGCCGCCTACCAGGCCATAACCACGCTGGTGACGGCCGCCACAAAGATATGGACGGCCGCACAGTGGCTGCTCAATGTGGCGATGACCGCCAACCCCATAGGCCTTATCGTCGTGGGTGTGGCCGCGCTTATCGCGGTCATAGCCTACTGCTGGACGAAGTTCGCCAGTTTCCGCGCATTTCTCATCACCATGTGGGACGTGTGGCGCAAGTTTGGCGACTTGATTAAGACCTACGTGGTGGACCGCATCAAGGAACTTATCCGCGGCGTAGGGCTGCTGTCCAAAGCATTCTCCAAGCTGTTCTCGGGCGACTTCAAAGGCGCGGCAGCCGACTTTGCAGAGGGCGTGAAGAACGTCTCCGGCGTGAACAGTGCGGTACAACTGGTGAAGAACACTGTGGGCACCGTGCGCGGCATCGGCGGCACGTTTCAGAAGAACCTGGCCGCAGAGCGCGCCAAGGACAAGAAGAAGGAGGGGAAGAATAACGAACGCTCAGCTCTCTCCACGCCAGGGCTAAAAGGCAGTGCGGCGGTCGGGGATGTGGTGTTCGGCGCGGGCAAGGGCGACGCCAAGAAAGCCAAAGGCAAGAAAGGCCGCCGCTCGGCAGAGGAGATCGCCACAGGCGGCCGACGCTCCACCAGTATTACGATGAACATCTCCAAGTTCTTCGACACTTTGCACGTTCACATGACGGATAAGGTCGACACGGCCGAACTGGAGCGCATCGTCGTGCAAAGCATGAACCGCGCGCTGGCAATAGCGACAAGCACAGACCGCGGGTAAACTAGTAAACTCATCAGCACATCAGCACATGAACAACGTAACGCGCTTTGCGCTTGAGAATATGGCACTCCGCATCACGGGCGGCAAGATACCTCCCTACTGGCTGTTCCGCGATGCGGACATCCGCCAGGTCGATGAGGGCGACTACTCCGCCATCCGCACCATGAGCGACGCCGAGCTTGCCGACATGGTTCGCACCAATGCCCTGGGGCTGCCGATGGCCATGCCGCTTAGCCTGAAACTCGAAGAGCCCGGAGCGCAAGAGTGGCTGCTGCCATTCGAACCGATGGTAAGCATCACGGGCAGACACATCATCAAGCGCAGGCAAGTGAACAAGGGCGTTATCCGCGGCTCGATCAAGGAGCGGTGGGCGCAAGACGACTACGACATCACCATCGAGGGCGTGCTTATCGGCACCCGACGGCCGCTACCCTTCGGCCGACGTGGCCCGGCTCAAGAACTTCTGCGAGGCGGCATCCGTCACGGCCCTGTCTCCCTTATTGGAGGTGTTCGGCATATCTCGCCTGGTCATCGAGAGTTGGGAGATGCCCTTCACCGCAGGCGAGGCCAACCAGAATTACTCCATCAGGGCATATAGCGACGACATATACAAGTTGCTGCTTGGCGCGAACGAATACGCGCTCATGAACCAATAAAGGAAAGGACACGCACATGTACACAATGGCATACGACATCACCATCGGCAATTACAAGCTCGGCATGCTCGCCGCGGCGAGCGTACACAAGAGCGTGGAACTCTTGGCCGACACGTGCGAAATAACCCTGCCTGCGGCCCAGTTCAACCAGGCACTCGACGTGGAGAACAGCATACGCCGCGGCGATGCCGTGCTGGTGAAGTTCGGTTATAAGGAAACGGGACTGGTGGAGGAGTTCCGCGGGTGGCTGCAACGCATCGCCACAGATGGGGGTGACATCAAGCTGTTCTGTGAGGACGACTTGTTCACGTTCAGGAAAGACATCCCCAATGAGGTCCTGAAACAAGTGTCGCTCTCCGAGCTGCTAGCCCATATAATAAAGGGTGTGGGCAAGGAGTATAAGGTCAATTGCACCTACACATGGACCTACGCCAAATTCGTCATCCACGACGCCACTGGCTACGACGTGTTGAAGAAGGTGCAGGAAGAGTGCGGCGCGGATATCTACATCCAAGACAACACACTGCACGTGCATCCACCGGGCGAGGTGACGGGCACGGAACGCCGATACGACTTCGCCCTCAACGTAGAAGAAGCCGACCTCACCTATCGGCGCGCCGAAGACAAGAAGGTGCGCGTGGTTGTCAAGGCCTTGATGCCCGATGGCAAGGTGAAGGAGGTGGAAGTGGGCAGCACTGGTGGCGAGAAGGTGGAGGTGAAATGCCACGCTTCGGACACCGCATCGATGCAGGCACGAGGCGAGGCCGAAGTGCGCCGCCGAAGCTTCGACGGCTACGACGGCAGCATTACCACATGGCTCGTGCCGCAATGCGTGCCAGGCGATACGGCCACGCTGCACGATGCCGACTATCCGCATAAGGACGGCACCTACTATGTGCGGGCCGTCACCACGGAGTTCTCCGAAAACGGCGGCGTACGAAAAATAGAATTAGGCTTCAGATTAAGCTGACCGCAGATAGCCCAGCGGGCGCGAGCCATCTTTTCACCCTTTCACTTTTTCACCCTTTCACCTTTAAAGTATGGACAACTACAAGGAACTGGCGCAACTGGTGCGCAACGCAGCCGGCAAAGCCCAACTCACACTGATGCAGGGAATTGTGCGCAAGGTTAGCGGCTTGACCTGCGAAGTGGAGGTTGGCGGTATTGCTGTACCGGACGTGCGGTTGCGTGCCTCCGAGGCTGCAACAGACGCGCAGATGCTGATAACGCCCAAGGCGGGCACGGCGGTGATTGTGGGCAGCCTGTCGGGCGACCTCACCCAGTTGGTGGTGTTGGCCATAGACCAAGCCGAGAGCATAACGATAAACGGCGGCAAGCTGGGCGGGCTGGTAAACGTCGAGCAACTAACGCAAAAGATTAACGAGCTGGTGCAGGCGTTCAACGCCCACACCCACCAAGGCTTTCACGGGCCGACTGGGCCGCCGCTCAAGACGGCACAGCCTCTGAACCGCAGCGATTACGAAGATACGAAAATAAAGCATTAGGCAATGAACGGAATACAACTGATGGATTTCGCCCCCACCATCCGCGTGCGGCGTGACGTGCAAGGCAAGATAACCTCGGGGCTGCGCGTGGGCGACACGCTGCGGCAGAACCAGGCTCTCATACTGGCACTGAACAAGGGCGAACTGAAAGAACGCCCCTCGGTGGGCTGCGGCATCGCCGACATGCTCATGGACCACGACCCGCTATACTGGCGCACTCTCATACGCGAGCAGTTGGAAATGGATCGTCAGAAGGTGAACAGCATTAGAATTACGCCGAAAGGCATCGATATAGACGCAACATATTAAATTAAACAACAATGATAGAACACTTTTTAAACAAACTTCTTGAAGTGCTCTCCACGGCGTGGGGCTGGCTGATGTTCGTCGGCCTCGTGGTGATGAACTTCATCGTCGGCTACGAGAAAATGGTGGGATTCACCGTCATGGCCATCGTACTCGATGCAGTCTGGGGCATCGCGGCGAGCCTGCTCCAAAAACGCTTCGCGCTGAGCGAATTGGCGCGTGACACATTCGCCAAACTCGCCGTATATGGCACTGCCGTATTCGTCTTCATCCTGGTAGACAAGCTGGCGGGCATCAGCGGCGGGCTGACCACGAGCGTCATCTGCATCGGCATCATCCTGGTTGAGCTGTGGAGCATGTCGGCCAGCATGCTCATCTGCTTCCCAAACATGCCTTTCTTGAAGATACTGAAGAGAGCCTTGGCAGGGGAAATCGCGAGCAAACTGAACGTGAAGCCAGAAGACGTTACGGCGGCATTGGACACATTACACACGAAGAAAAATGAGAGACATTAAGTATATCGTGGTACACGCCACAGGAGGCTCGCCACAAACCACAATAAAGGAGTTGCTGTTGGTGTTTAAGGGGCTGGGCTGGAAGAATCCGGGCTACCATTACGTGGTGGCAGCCGACGGCACGATAACGCAGCTGTTGGGTGAAGACAAGGTTAGCAACGGCGTGAGAGGTTACAACCGCATGCTCATCAACGTGGCCTACATCGGCGGATTGGACGCCAAGGGCAAGTACGCCGACACGCGCACGCCAGAACAGAAAGAGGCCCTGCGCAAACTGCTGGGCATGCTCCACAAGAAGTATCCGGCCACCGAGATACGCGGACATCGCGACTTCTCGCCAGACCTGAACCACAACGGCATCATTGAGCCTTGGGAGTTCATCAAGGCCTGCCCTTGTTTCGACGCAAAGAAAGAGTATAAGGACATTTAACCCTGAGAGCAATGAGACACCTATTATATATACTTGCATTAATCATGCTGCTGGCCTCGTGCCGCACGACGCGGACGATAACCCGAAACAGCGAGGTGGACGTTCGCCAGCGCGACTCGCTCGTTGTGCGCGACAGCGTTGTGCTGCGCTACGTCATCGCCACGCGCGACAGCGTGACCATCCGCGACAGCGTGGTGGTTGTAAAAGATAGTTCGGGCAGGGTGATAGCCATGGAACGCCACCGCATCAGCGAGCGTATGCGCGACACGCGGGCCGACAACTCGGCCACAGCCACGCGCGACAAGACACACGACAAGGGTGTTAGCACGCATGTGAAGGAAAAGGTAACGGACTCGAAATCCGCTTGGCCAACCCTCGGTACGGTAATGGACATCGTTGGATGGGTGTCCTTCGTCTTGTTCCTCATTTTATTCGCACGAAAGCTATGGAGACGACGGTAAGTGACGGCCAGACGTTGGCCGATATTGCCGTACAGCAATACGGCGCATTGGAGGCGGTGGTGCGCCTGGCCATGGACAATGGCATGGCCGTGAGTGAAGCACCGCCTGCAGGCACACGGCTGCGCCTTCACGACGGCGAGTACAACCGTCCCATGCGCCGCTATTGCCAGGCACACGGCATAGCCCCGGCCACACTGCGCGGTGATGGCGGAACAAGAGCGCGCATATTCAACGAGACTTTCAACGACACATTCAACTAGCGACTTATGGCACGAACCATTGCAGAGATAAAGCGCACGATGACTGATTCATTCATGGCCAACGCCACGCTGCGCGAGCAGCATACGGACTGGCGGAAGGCTGCCACCTTCGAGGGCAGTTTTTCGGCGGTGAGCATCGAGAACATACTGTTCTACATTGTGGCTGCCTGCTGCCACGTGATGGAAGCCCTATTCGACCGCCACCGACTGGATGTGGACGAGAAGATAAGCCGAGCAGTGGTGGCCAGCGTGCCGTGGTACTATAAGGTTGCCCGGCAGTTCCAGTACGGCGACGCGCTCACCTTTGACGAAACCACCTCGCAATGGCGTTACCCCACCGCAGACGAGAAGAAACGGCTGGTGCGTTACGTGGCCGTGCGCGACCGCGGCACGAGCATACAGGTATTGGCCTCGGCCGATAAAAATGGGCAGCCCGAACCGCTTTCGGCCGATGTTCTAACGGCGTTCAAACACTATATGAACCGCGTTAAGATTGCGGGTGTGGTGCTCAACGTTCGTTCGCTTCCCGCCGACAGCATTCAGGTGAGAGCTACGGTGCAGGTGGACCCGCTTATCCTTAGTGCGAACGGAACAAGGAACGGCGATGGGGCGAAACCCGTCGAGGATGCAATAAATGTCTACCTGCGCGGTATCACTTATGGCGGTACGTTCAACAAAACGCGTCTTGTTGATGCTATCCAAGCCGTGGAGGGCGTTGTCGACGTGACATTGGCCGAATGTCTTTACAAAACGGCCGCCGACACAGATTACCGACCCGTGGTTGGAAATAACTATACGGCAGTGGGTGGCAGTTTCGTTGCTATTGGACTTCAAAACTCTATAAGATATGTGGTATGACGTAGACTTCAACCGATGGGCCGTGCAGCTGCTGCCGCCCATATTGCGCAGCCGAGTGCTGGTGGCCTTGCTCCGCATCCTCATCATTCCGCTGGCTTACGTTCACCGCCTCTTCACGGAATATCGCAAGAAAGTGGCCGACAGGCTCGACATCACGGCCAGCGTGCAAGACATCGAACGCGCACTTAACCGCCGATTCTTCTTGCGAAACAGACAGATATACATAGAGTCCGAATCTGACGATCGACATCCGTGCCTATACTTCCAGGCAGAGGGCAAGCCGCCCACATTCCTAAACCCACGCATGACGTTATGGATGGACGGCGAAGTGCCAAGCAAGCCAAACTTCACAATATTTGTCCCCAGTTTTCTTGTCTCGTCGCTCAATTCCGAAGAAGACCGCCACAAGGGGCGACACCTCGCGGAGATCATACGCATTGTCGAACTATATAAACCGGCTGGCCGCCGTTATCACATAAACATATACGAATATGAATAGACTTCTTTTCAATGAGGGTGGACAACCCATATTCCTAGACGATATCAAGCTATTGCAAGACAATGACGCTGGCTTCAATCGGCAGTTTCTAAATGCCATAAGCGGGAAATCCTCCGCATTCTTGCTTCAACATTTGGAGATGAAACCATTATCCGTAGATCAGGAGAAGTTGACGACGACGGCCAAGATTTTCGCGAATTCTGTTGTTCTGTCTGGTGAAATAATAGACTTCCCGGAAACAACGGTAACGGTTCGGACTTGGAACGACCCGGTATACGTCTGTGTCACAGAGACAGAAAATGAAGGGCGAGAATTCGAAGACGGGCAGGAAAGGCCATGCAGGCTGTCAAGGCAGGCATACATAAGTACAAGTAAGGATGGTGCCAAGGTTTCCTACAACGTTCTCGAACTCCCGACATTGACCGAGCTTTTACGGAGAAACCTTGGCTTGGGGGGCGTAGACACTTGGAAAAACATTCCTGTTACGTTCTTCAATGGATACACTGGGCAAGTGCAATATCAGAAACAGGGCGGTTCCCACACGCATAAAGGTCAAGATAAGCAGCATGAAGGGTGAATGGGATGCCATGCCCGGAAAGGGAATCCTTTTTGAAGTGGACCCCCAAGTTGGTTCGTTTTTAAACAGAAAATGGAGTGGAACTTTTGGAACTGGTGGAGACGATGGCTCACACCTATGCGCCTTAGAGTTTTACGACGGGAAATGTTCTCTTAGAGATCTGCGAGAACTTTCAGGTGCATCTAATGTCCTGGACTCTCCCATAGAATGCCCTGTTTCACTGATTTTTGAAATATTGGAATAAGTATGGCAACGACAATATACGAACTCCAAGCCCGTGCCAAAGCCCTGCGCGAGAAAACGCAGGAGGGCAGCATCACCCCCGAAGAGGTGGGTGGGCTCATTGCCGACACGCTCGCCCTGTTGGCAGATGTGGAACAGACGGCGGGAAGCCTGCGCGTCAGCAAGGTCTACACCTCCAAGACCGAGATGGAGGCCGACACCAACCCCGAAGATGCCCACCATCAGCCGCTCAAGGCTGGGCAACTGGTGGCCATACACGCAGAAGGCGACAGCCCGGACAACGGCAACATCTACGTTTACCTCGCGCCAGGCTGGAAGCTTATCGGCAACCTCAACCGCGTGGCCATCGGCGAAGACCTGGGGCAGGCCTATCCTGGCACGAAAGGCAAGAGGCTGGCAGAAGACTTGAACAACGAGCGTATCGAGCGAACCGACAACGACGCCGCCCTGCAACGCGCCATCGCCAATGAGACGGACAGCCGCAGACAAGCCCTTACCGAACAGGCCGAAGTCCTGCGCCGCGAGACCAACAAGGCCGTGGCGGACGAAGCCACAGTCCGCGACAGGGAACTAACGTCCATCAGGCAGAGCATCCGCGACATGCAGGGCAATATCGGCAGCGTCGAGGGATTCAAGCACGCGTTCTTGACGGAAGAAGAGTATAATCGCAAGCGGCAGGCGGGGGGAACTCGACCCAGACCGCTGCTACTTCATAGAAGAATAAGCATGATACGCAAGAATAACCATCAAGCGGCGGCCGTGTATTACGGTGCGAGGGCGATAGCCGCCGTATATCGCGGCGCGCGCCTCGTGTGGACGGCCATACGCAGCTGCTTCGGCTCGGGCGTGTGGATAAGTGAAAAGAACTGGGTAGATAACGAAAGTTGGAAATAGATATGGCAGAAGGAATAGACAAGAAGATAACGGATCTCGCCACGGCGTGGAATGGTTATAAAGGCTCACGCGTCGAGGAGTTCTTAAAGGAATACCTCTCGAAGCTCGACGGCGCAAAGTTCGGCTTCGTGAACATAGAGAGCGGCGAGAACTCGCTGCAGACGATACGGTTCTTCCGCGACGAGCAAGCGTATGCCGATTGGTTTGCCGACCGCACGGCAAACGCCGACCGCGTGCTGGGCGAGTTCTCGCTATATAGCAACAAGCCAGTGGAGAGTTACACTATGCGTGCCATCATCACGCGCTATCCTGCCGCCAACATGGCGCGTGGCGCGCAGAACGCAGTGAGCCTGGCATACAATTGTTATTGGGGCGACAACCCCGCCGACCGCGACACGCAAGACGGCACGGCGACAGTAGAGGTGAACGGCGTGGAAGCCCCCGCGCTGACGCGCCAGCTCAAGGCCAGCGGTACGGCCACGGCCAACGTCTACACCTTCGAATTGGGTGACTTACTCACGGCCGAGACCAACGAGGTGAAGCTGCGCGTGACCAACGCACACGGTGCGGAGAAGGTATTCACCTTCAATATCAACACATACAGCCTCACGCTGGAGTTCGACCCCGCATACGACGAAAGCCAGGTGCAGACGTCGCGCTGGTCGCTGCGCGTGCTGTGCCAGGGCGTGCCGGCTACGGTGTATTGCCGCATACAGGACGGCGGTCGCACCGACACGCTTACTAAAGCATCCACAACTCTTCGGGCGAGTTCGTCATCGACGAACAACACCGCTATGGCAGCGGCGCGCACGCCATCACGTTGTGGGCCGAGAATAAGGAACTGGGCCTCCGCACGCCCGACATCACCACCACCTATATTAAGGCCTCTTCCGGTCCTGGTGGCGTGGCTGCACTTTGTTTCGGCAAGGGCATCCCCACCACGGCGCGCCAGTTCAGCGTGGCAAGGCTGCCATACTACTTCTACTTGCCCGATGAGGATGCAGGTACGGCCGTATCGGTGAAGGCCGAGCTGCTGTACGGCGGCGGACAGAACGTGCGCCAGCTCTCCGTCCAGCAGGTAACGCTGAACCCGGACCACGGCAGCGGCCTGCAGACGCTCAACGTGGCGTTCGACGAGGCAGAATATCTGCCCGAGGTGACGGTGCGCATATCAGTGGGCGGCGTATCGGCCGAATGTAAGATAAGGGTTCAAGGGCTTGGCATCGACCTCGCACCTGCCGACGAATGCAAGGTGTACCTGCCCATGCGTGGCAGGGCCAACGGCGACGAAAGCGCGCAGAACATAGTGGCCACATATCGCGGCCGGCAGACGGCGCGATTGGTACGTTCGGACAACTTCCGGCTAGACGACAACAACGGCTTTATCGACGGGCAGGGCATGACCATCCGCGCAGGCAAGAACGTTACGCTGAAAGACTTCCTGCCGTTCGGCTCGGACTTCGGGGCGAACGGATCTAAGCAGGGGCGCACCATCGAGTTGGAATTCGAAAGCGGCATCTGCTCGGATGAGAACGCCGTCATCGTCGACTGCATGGACGGTGGGACGGGTTTCCGCGTGTATGCCAACCGCGTTGAGCTGGGCTGTGCGACGGGCAACGTGATAACCTACTACCCCGAGCAGAGCCGCGTGCGCCTGGGCGTCGTCATTGACGGCACAACCACCCATACGCGCAACAATCTTGGCGGCGGCAGCGTGGCCGAAAGGACGTGAACCTGGCCTACCTCTACATGAACGGCGTAATCGTGCGCATGTTCGACTATTCAACTGCTTCGTGGAAACAGGGTGCACCCAAGGAACTCGTGATTGGCAATCCGCAGGCTGAGGTGAAGTTGTACTCCATCCGCATGTACGACAAGGCCCTGAACTTCGCCCAGATGGTGGGTAACTATGCTTACGACACGCCCGACATCGAGGACGTGACCGACCGCGAGGGGCGGTTCGTACGATTCGGAAAGGTGAGCATCGCCAAGCGCAATGACATTCTCAATAGTGTGGGCGACATACACAACCCCGACGAGATTGTATCATACAATAAGGTGCGCAAGGCCCTGCCCGAAACGCCCATTGCCGTGTGGGATATTGAGAACCTGCCTTACAACAAGAACAACCCCAACGTGCCCATCACCGGTACGGAATTCATTAACCCGCAATGGGACAAGGCGCGCGATGGCTGGGCTGGTGCCCCATTCAAGGTGGGTCCGCACGCCTTCAATGCCGACGGCACGTCGAGCAACGGCTACCCTCTTCCGTACAAGAACTGGGCGGAGACGTTCGAGACGTTCTCGGGCGACCCAGTGACGCTGACCCTCGACCCAGGGCACAGCGATGAACATTCTACCTCGTACAGCATCACGCGCGGCGTGGCTGAGGGTGAGAAGGAAATGGTGCACAAGGTGAACTTCGCCAGTTCAGAAGGTATATTCAACGTTCTTGCCATGAACCTATTCCAGGAGATCTTGCTGGGCTGTGCGCGTAACGACATGGACCTCTATACGTCGTTCCAACGCGCACAGGCGATGCAAGGCAAGGAGGTGACATACCGCAAGAGCCTGAGCGGACTGTCGGAAATCGGCTTCCGCAAGACGGCGGCCACGGCGGCGAAAGAGCCCATGTTCCTCTCCATATATAACCTTATCAACAACAAGTACAGCGCATCGTTCATGGGCTTCCCGAAGAAAGACCACACCAAGGCGCAGGTGTGGGAGATAGACGAGAACGTGAACTTCTTCAACCGCGAGATGACGCTGCATGAGCTGCTGGCCGACGGCACGGTGCGGCAGAGCAACGGAACGGACAGCGCGGGGCCGATGTACTATGCCCGTGTGCCGAAGAAGTCGCCCATAAACAAGAAGAACAAACTGGGGCAGGTGAAGTCTGCCACCGACGACATCGAGGCCGCAAACAGGGAGTTGGCCGTCATCCGCCGATTCCATAACTGGGTGGTTAGCTGTAACCCCCACCTGCCTGAGCGGTATAAGGCCGAACACGGCGAATACAGGCAGCTCGACCTGCCGGTGACGTATAATGGCGTGAAGTACGACCGCGACACGCCCGCATATCGTCGCGCGCGCTTCGTCAACACCTACCGCGATTATCTCGTGAAGACTGACGTGCTCTTCTACATCGTCTTCTGCGTCTTCTTCCTCGGCATGGACTCGCTCGACAAGAACATGAGCATTGCCTTCGACGATATCGAGCTGAACCCCGACGGCAGCGTTAAGGTGGCACACGCACGCCTGTTCCTTCGCGACACCGACACGCAGAGCCTCTTCAACAACTCGGGCGCGCTGATGTATAAGTACTGGGCGGAGTGGAACGACGCGTTCAACCCGACAACAGGTAAGACGCAATCCATCGCAGGTGAGGCGTACGACAACGACAACCATGCGTGGCTGCCCAAGATGGACGAGGGCTATTCGCCCGTGTTCAACGGTCGCTTGTCGGGACTTATCGACTTGGTGTGGCAGTGCTGGGGCGACGACCTGGCAGCCATGTACAAGAGCATGCGCGACAATGGGCTGCAGGCTGACAACATATTCCGCCGCTACACCGACTTCTGGCGGCAGTGGTGCGAGAACCTCTACAACGCCGACGCGATGGGCTACGCCAACACCGGGCATTTCACCAAGGCCTATGGCGATAAGCTCATGCTCATGCTATACTTCTTGCAAAAGCGCAGCCGCTATATGGACAGTATGTTCTGCTGCGGCGAGAGCGTGGTGAACAACCTGCGTATGCGCCTGTACGAGCAGGGCAAGGGGCTGGCCATCAAGCACTATTCGCCCTTGTATGCCAGCGTACAGTGGGGTGCGAATAACTTCTCGACCGTGCGCAACATCGACGGCGGCTACGGCCTGCTGCCATTCGGCTTCACCAACCCGCAGAACGCCACGTTCGACATTGACGACGCAGACATGATCACCGACATCAAGACCTTTACGCGGCGCGTGGGCGGTCAGGTGACGTATTCGGGCCTCGAAGGGCTTGGAGACTTCGAGTTCGATGCCAACATGCCGCTGTTGCGCCGTCTTGAGGAACTGGTGATGGACTATACTGCGCAGCGGCCCAACACGCGCGAACGCGGCACAGCCTTCGACCTGTCGAAATGTGTCATGCTCCGGCGCGTCATCGTCCGCAACGTGAAGAACCTCACCAAGGTCATTCAGTTGGGAAGTGGCGTATTGCAAGAGGTAGACTTCTCCGGTACGCCCATTAAGGGTGTGGTGATGCCCGAGAACGGCACGCTAACGCGCCTGGTGCTGCCCGACACCATCGAGGAGTTGACGCTGCGCGGACTGGATGCACTTGAGCCGGGCGGACTGAATTTGGGCGGATTGGCCAATGTGAAGAAGTTCCGCTACTCTTCCCTGCCGCAAGCTCAATGGATTCGACATCTTGCAGCGTATCTATACTGCCGGTGCAAAGCCCACCGACATCGAGATGGACGGACTGAATGAAACGCTCGCATCGCTTGACACGCTTGACCCTACTAGCGGAGGCTGGGGCAAAACTTAGTGGGCGAATAACGCTGCGGGGCGTCACGCCCGACTTCCGCGCTAAGCTGCGCTACGTGCAGGCCTGGGGCGACGTGGACAACCCCCGTAACCCGCTGCACATCGTGTACGAGCGAATACCCGTAAACTCGGTGACTATTTCGGGAGACCTCTATGTACAGGATGCCGGCGAGGCGTGGTTGAACCTCTCACCCGACAATGCTCGAGGCAACACCATACGTGAAGTGAAGTGGAGTATCTCATCCAACCCCTATGCTACCATCGACGCGCGTACGGGGCGTATGTCGGTAACGCGCGTAGGGGAAGACAACACTGCCTACGCACAGGTGACAGTTGTAGTGACGCTGGACGAAGGTCTACAACTCACCGCGACCGAAACGGTATACTTCTATAAGCGCGCACCACAGGTGGGAGACATTATCTATGCTGACGGATCGTGGAGTGACAAGAATAACAAGAACAAAACGCCAGTGGGTGTGTGTTTCTACATATCAGCAGATGGCAAGGACCGGAGGATGATGGGGCTGTCACGCCTGAACACCATTGGTAACATCTGGGGATATTCGGGTAGGGAAAACGAGCGTCTTGCAAGATTGGCTAGCGAACCAGCACGCGATCTGTCAACAGTGAGGGGCATGGAACGCAATTACCCCAAGACTTTATTTGACGATTGGACCACATTAGACCGTACAACCCTTGATTACTCGAAAGGCGAAAAGATTCCTTATGGCCTCTATAATACGTTGTGTATTATTCGGCAACGAAATGATATGCTTCAAGACAGCAACTACAACTTGGAAGTGCCACAGGCGTCAAGTACTACTTCAGAGTTCAACGACTTGAAAAGGATACTTGCAAAATACATCGGTGAAGTACAGGCGTATGCATACTATATTCCGGCAAGCCTGTGTTATGCGTACGCCCCTAGCGTTTTTAATGATGAGGTGCTTTCAGACAAGTTTCACGCACACAAATGGTATCTACCCTCTGTGGCTGAAGTCGCGGTCATCCTTAGCAGCATTTCCAAAGGATACGAATCATCAGACTGTTTCCTTAAGAATGCCTTCGCCTATGGGTTGATAGAACAAGTCGTAATGGATGGTGATGGAGCATGGCGCTTTTTCGACACTTCACAAGAATATTCCGCACTTGAACGGGTTGTTGGACAAAGGTGGACTATGAATAAACTTGTAAAGTGGGGTACTGCTAATTATGTTTTTCCTGTTTGTAGATTTTGAGAGTGTATTTTATGGAAAAAGTCGTAAGAATAATTGAACAGGGTGCAGTGAAGTATCTGCTGTTCCCATTCAGCAGGGAAGAACCTCTGGAACTTATGGGATTCACCCTATGCAAGATGAAAGTAAAGTCTGCACTTGTCAGGCTGAAGTATTCACAAGAGGAGGTGGAGGCGTTGCTGTGCGAATACATTGCATGCCCCACCGACAAGGCTGCCAAACAGGCGTTCGACAGGTTAATGGCCTATCGGCGAGAATGCGAGGCGGAAGCCGCCAGACTGATGGAAGAGTACGAGAAATTGCAGACTTAGTTCTGTATGGGTTGGGGGTAAAAATCCCCCGACCATTGTTAAAGTAACGCCAATCACTTATAACAAACCGCGGATGCGTGTGGTCGGGGGTATATCCTCGTCCACGCATCCGCGGTTATGCGTTAATAAGTGATTGGCAATACAAAGGTAATAATAAAATTCAGGATAACAAAAATGACACACACAATTTATCAACAAGCACCCCTGCCGTTTATGGGGCAAAAAAGAAAGTTCGTTAAGGCATTCCGCCAGATTTTGAAGGGCTACCCCGATGATGTGACGATAGTAGACCTGTTCGGTGGCTCGGGCCTACTGTCTCATGTGGCCAAGCGTGAGAAACCCAACGCCACGGTCGTTTATAACGATTTCGACAACTACCAACGGCGCATCGCCGCCATACCGCGCACCAATGCGCTGCTGACCCGCATTCGTGAGGTCACCGACAGCTTGCCGCGTGGTAAGGTGATACGCCAGCCGCACCGCGACCGGATCTTGGAGATCATCGCCGAAGAGGAACGGCATGGTCCAGTCGACTACATAACCCTGTCACCGTCGCTCTTATTCTCTATGAAGTATGCCAACAATATGGACGAACTCGTTAAGCAAACATTCTATAATACGGTCCGGAGAAATGACTATTGTGCAGACAGCTACCTTGACGGCCTGACCATCGTGCACAAGGACTACAAGGCCCTCTTCGCTGAATACCGCGACAAGCCCAATGTCCTCTTCCTCGTTGACCCGCCCTACCTCTCCACCGAGGTCGGCACGTACACTATGACTTGGAAGTTGTCCGATTACCTTGATGTTCTCACAATTCTCCAAGGCCACGACTACGTGTACTTCACTTCGAACAAGTCGCAGATAATCGAGCTGTGCGAATGGATAGGGCGGGAGCCGCATCAACCGCAACCCGTTCGAATGCGCGCACCGCGTGGAAGTGAACACGACGATGAACTACAATAGTGCATACACCGACATCATGCTTTACAAGAGGATGGGTGCATAATCAATAACGGCATTCGAATACCCATCTAATGGTGTTCGAATGCCGTTATTTACATTTTCCGAAAGTGTAGTCTTATGTGCGACAAAAAACTGTACTATCCCGTCACATTTCGTTTCTCCTTAATTATTCACTTTTCGTTTTTAATGAGTATCACTTCTCGTTTTGCGGGATTTACGCATTCATTCAGAAAGCGCCACACCCACTATTGTAGTTAATGCGCCAACGCGCCGAAGCGATTAGGGCATCTTAAACAAATCTTTAATTCCACCAATGCTACCCAGTAGGTTGGTAGCCTCGTAAGGCAGGTAAACCGTCTTGGTTTGGTCGCCCTGTGCCAAGTCTTGCATCATGGCGATGTATTTCTGTGCGAGCAGATAGTTGGCAGGATTGGTGCTATTACCCACCGCTTCTGTAATCTTTTGAATGGCAATGGCCTCGGCCTCGGCCTTGCGTATGCGTGCCTGTGCCTCACCTTCAGCAAGAGAATGGCCTGCTGTTTGGCCGCTTCAGCGCGGTTAATGGTAGAGGTTTTCTCACCTTCCGACTGCAAAATCACGGCTTGTTTCTCACCCTCACTGGTAAGAATAGTGGCACGTTTATTACGTTCGGCCTGCATTTGTTTCTCCATCGCCTGCAACACGCTTGATGGTGGGATGATGTCTTGCAGCTCAACGCGGTTAACTTTAATACCCCACTTATTGGTGGCATCGTCTAACACAGAGCGAAGTTTGGTGTTGATGGTATCGCGCGAGGTGAGGGTTTGGTCTAATTCCATTTCACCAATGATGTTACGCAATGTTGTTTGCGTGAGTTTCTCAATAGCGTTGGGCAAGTTATCAATTTCGTAAACCGCCTTAAAGGGGTCGACAATTTGGAAATAAAGCAGAGCATTGATTTGCATTTGGATGTTATCCTTGGTGATAACATTCTGCTTATCGAAGTCGTAAACTTGCTCACGTAGGTCGATTGTGCTAGAATAGAGGTAGCGACGATTAACCATTCGTACAATACTTTTGGCGCTATCTACAAAGGGAATAATGATGTTGATACCCGGCTTGAGTATTGCATGAAACTTACCTAGGCGTTCAATGATTTTTGTTTCCGACTGGGGAATAATCACAAGTGCCTTTTTAACGAAGACAAGTGCCAGCACCACGGCTGCAACAAGTAAATAAACTCCTAAATTATCCATTTAATTATATTGTTTTATGGTTATTAAATACTAGACAATGTGCCTGCAAGGGCAGATTAAGCTCTTGTTGTGGCACATAAATGAGGGTTAGACCAGCATGAAGCACGCACACAATGAAGCCCATCAATGCCCAAGAGCCACTATAAAGAGACACAGCCCAAAACACGAGTCGCTGACAAAGGGCATGTGGTTAGACACGTTCAACCGTGGCCACGATGCTATCCATCTTGACGATGCGCACCCTCTCTCCAATCTTGATAAAGGAGCCATCGGCCGTAACGGCGCGCCATTCGTCGCCATCAACCTTTACATAGCCACTGCGCTGTGGCTGAATGGCTTCAATCACCTCGCCCTCGCGCCCCTCAAGAGCGTCTGCATTGCTCTTGCGCTCTTGGTGTTCGGGGTGCAGATAGTTAAGCACCACTGGCCTAACGGCAAAGATAGACAAGATGGAGAAGACGGCAAAGCACACCACTTGACCCCAAAAAGGCAGACCAATCCATGTACCCACCATGCTAAAGAGCGCACCGATGGCAAAGCAAAGGATATAAAACGTGCCAGAGGCCATTTCCATTATCAGGCATAAAAGGCTGATGAGAAGCCAAAAAAGCCACAGATTTGTACTGAAGTAATCGAACATCTTATTGGTATTTTGATTGTGTTTCCAAAATTAAGGAATAATTACGAAATAGCAAAACAATTGGGTTAAATAATTAGTTTATCGAACTTAAAAAATTGTTTACTTCATAAGCGGTATTTACTAAGCCTACTATTGGTTGAAGAGAAACCGTTAACGTGCATTTTTAGACTACTTACAGTCTGATAATACCAAGCTGCTTGCTCTTTTATTAAAATGTAATCAAGACAGCCAAACATAAACGTACTACCCTAGTACACAATATATTAACCACGCAACCCATAGGAAATAAGGCCAGAAAAACTGCACAAATATAACTAAATTAAACCCCATAAGTGTTAAATAATTGACATTTTTGTCTACTTTCGATGACAATATTCGTTTTTTTTAATTAATTTAGCGCACTAATATTATTCATCCAAATTAACTATAAGCACAATGAACAAACTAAAATTTCTAGGTAAAGCCCTATTTGTAGGCATCGCATTAATGCTTTTTGTTCCTCAAATCGCACAAGCAAGAGCTAAAATTCCAATTGGAACACGCGACGTTATTGACATCGTTTACAACATCCCCGAGTCTGACAGCATCATCATTGATGGCAAACATGTGAACTTGGCGCGCATGCACAAAGAGTTTAACATCGCCTACATCTTGCCTATATGGGTGACAGAAGAACCTCAATTGGTGCTCTATGATGCTCCAACAGAGACCTACTATGAAATGACAACACCTCAATCGCAAGCTTTCTTGAAAGAATATATCAAAGAAAAGAAGCTGGACGAGAGCGACTTGCTGAAGCTAGGTTTCTACACCCGTTATGGTGGCAAGGCTGTTTTGGTTATCCTTATCGGTTTTTTGATTTGGGGACAAATACCCTCTCGCAAGAAAGAAGACAAGGCTGAACCCACCAAACTATAAGCAGCAGGTATCATGTCGAGCATGTATATCCTCATCGGCATCAATATTATAATCATGGTCGTGATTATTCTAGCAGCATCGTACGTGCTGAAACACAGACACATGAACTATAATGAGGCCGAAAATGAAATACAAAAAATAAACGACACTGAACTATTTGCGTTCTTAGGAAAAGAATTTGGGCCTTACATAAAACTACTAAAAGACCACAAGGTTGTGGCTGCATCTTACTATTTTCATATCACGGGTATGAAAGAGCGCATGAAGAACGCGGGTAAAGATGCACTCAAATCTTTGGCTTCTCTTGGTACGATGAGGTTTACCACCGTGGAAATGCCCACACCTCTAGTGCTGGCCGATGATGGTTTGCACATCTTTGAGCTTGATGCCGAGGGCGGTGTTAACAAGCATTTTCTACTCGAGCCATCTCGATTGGAGAACGCAACTCTCAGTCATTTTGTGTACGATAAATCGCCTAAAGTTCTTGGAGACTGTGCAAGATACTACATGATTAATGTGCCTTGTAACGGCTTTGAGTACGAGTTAATACTCTGTGCGGTGGCTTATCCCACGTCGCAAACTTTCATGTTTTATTCTAAGCGTCGCAAAATAATGTGCTACGCTGCGGGTAAAAGGTTTTTGAAAGAACTGGGAGACCTTTATCCCAATCTTAGAACGTAAGAAAGTCCATGAAATGATTAACGATTTGACGAGCAAACAGATTGAAATTTCGTCTTGTTAAGAGTTTTACGCGTCAACAGGTTAATAAAAAAATGGGTTGGAAAGGTATTTAATTACTTTTCCAACCCGTTTTATTTTCTTGTCACCTCGCTTTGTTTTCTTGCCCAAAAGTGTGTTATCAACTTAAGGGTAGAACGTTTACAACCGAGTTCAGCGTTATTTTCAGCACGTGTAAAAACGATTGTTTATCAATCGTTTGCAGCAAAGCGATGGCCAGCCATAGCCAGATTGTCCATCACAACCATTGCCGCCATAGCCTCGACAATGGGCACAGCGCGTGGCACGACACAGGGATCGTGTCGGCCACGAGCCACAAATGTGGTGGGTGCACCCTCTTCGTCAACCGTGTCTTGCTGCATCAACACTGTTGCCACGGGCTTAAATGCCACCCTAAAAAAGATGTCTTGCCCATTACTTATTCCGCCTTGAATGCCACCACTGTGATTAGTGCGGGTGTAAACTTGGCCATCATCAGAAGCAAAAACATCGTTAACCTCGCTTCCCTTGCATTCGGCAAAATGAAAACCCTCGCCTATTTCGAAGCCTTTTACCGCATTAATGCCCAACATGGCATAACCCAAACGGGCATGAAGCTTATCAAATTCGGGTTCGCCAATGCCAACAGGACAGCCTTTTAATCACACAAGTTACCACGCCACCCACGGTGTCGCCCTCGGCTTTAATATCCAAAAATCAGCTGTTCCATGCGTTTAGCGACAGCCTCATCAGGACATCTCACGGGGTTGGTCTCTACATTCTCCAGATTATAAAGTCTATAATCGTTCTGCAAAGCGATGTTGCCTACCTGCGAGACATAGGCCGAAATGCCTATCCCCATCTGCTTTAGGGCCAGTTTAGCCAATGCACCACCCACCACACGAGCCACAGTAATGCGCGCCGAAGAACGCCCACCACCACGATAATCGCGTAAGCCATACTTATTAAAATAGGTGTAATCGGCATGCGATGGTCGGAAAAGTCGGCGCATATTATCGTAGTCTTTAGACTGCTGATTACTATTGCGTACCACAAAGCCAATGGGTGTGCCAGTGCTTTTGCCTTCGAACACACCGCTAAGCAACTCCACTCGGTCGGCCTCGTTGCGACTGGTGGTAAGCTTACTTTGTCCTGGTCGCCTCCTATTTAGTTCTGATTGGATGAAATCCAAATCTATTTCGATGCCCGCAGGCATACCATCAACCACGCCACCGATAGCCGGTCCGTGGCTTTCCCCATAAGTTGTGAGGGTGAAAAGGTTTCCAAATGTGTTGCGCATGATGGTTATGTGGGATGAGGTTTGTTCGTTTAAGGGGTGTGTGAACATTTCAATTTTCAAGTCAATGAGTTTTAGAAGCTGCATTGGTGATAAGCAAGAGAAAGTCTAAATCCCATTATGCGTTCAGCAAACAACAAGTACTTCAACTTACTGCATTGAGAAGTGACGCAAGAAAAGCATTGTATGCGTTAAACCCTCACAACTCAAAAACTAAAGAACTAAAAAACTAAATAACTCAGATACAAACAAATGGCGAACACCAGGCAGCTAAAGCGCATACCCGAATGTGTTCGCCATTGTATAAAAGCATGAAGTCTGCTTATTCAGAGCAAGGTTTAATGGTGTGAGCAGCCACATCCGTGGCCATGTTCACCTTCTTTGCCATGATGGTCGTGGCCACATCCACAGCCTTCTCCTTGATGGTCGTGATCGCATCCACATCCACCGCATCCACCTTCGCCACTGATATGGTTAATCATTTGCTGCACTTCTTCGTTGGTAGCTTCACGATTTTCTACTATTTCGCCCTTAAACAGCAAGTCAAGACCAGCAAGAGGGTGGTTGAGGTCCATCTTCACGATATCGTCTGTTATATCGAGCACACGCCCCATGAAGCGGTTTCCGTCTTCGTTTTGCAAAGGCACCACAGCATCCTTGTAGATATTCTCGTGGTCGAAGTGACCATTAATAGTGAAAATCTCCTTATCTAAGTCGAGCACACGCTCATCAAGTCGTTCACCATAAGCCTCATCGCTTTCGATGTTGAGTGTGAAGGGCTCGCCTTTAGGCAGGTCTTCCACCCCATTTTCGAAAGCATCTAGCGTAATACCAAAGCCCGTAATAAACACAAAGGGGCGGTCGGCTGGTGCCTCTTCGATGAGTGTTTCCTTGCCATCGGCCACTGAATAAAGCTTGTAAGCCACGGCGATAAACTTGTTATTTCCTTTTTCCATTGTTGTATTTCGTTTTAATTTCTTTCATGCAATAATGATGCCAACATGCCTAATACCACAAATTAAGGGCGCAAGCTTGCTGCATTATCTGCAAAGATACGAAAAAGTTTCTGTTTAGATGGTGTATTTTAAAAATTCCCCTTTACAAGAACAAGCAAACACAAACAGCAATAGCACGCAAAGTTTTGCTATTGATGTACATTTATGCGGAACTTTTCTTATCATAAACAACCAATAGTTGAGCAGAAATTATTCTAAATTGGCGCAAATAGAATAGAAAAATCCGAGCTTTTGATTTTTCACGGTCCATCAATTGCTATCTGCATTATTTTACGTAACTTTGCTTTGGTTAGGCGAGATGCATCGTACCAAGAGGTAAACGACAACACCGCCCAAGCCCCAAATCACCACTTGTCCAAGCACGAACAATGAAAAATATACTTGCGCTAATACTTATTGCACTGCTAGGAATGCAAAATGCAAACGCTCAACGAGCCAACTATGCCAAAATGTCGGGCGAAATGCGACAACTTTTTGCAGAAACGCAAGCAGCAAAACTGTCAGACACGCGCTCAAAGGCATCCGAAGCAACCTTTGTTTGTGCCTTTGTGCGCACCAATGGCCATGCAGCAACAGTGTTTAAAGCACACGGATGCAAGCTATTGGCTAGCTTCGGCAATATCCACATCGTAAATATCCCCCTCAACCAGCTAGCTAACCTGTCGCTTTCGAAATGGGTGAACCGCATAGAAGCAGGCCAAAGCAACAGTGTTGTGATGGACACCACAAACGTTGTGATGAACACCCAACATGCGTATCAAGGCGAAAAGCTACCTCAAGCCTATACAGGAAAGGGCGTGGTGGTGGGCGTTCAAGACATCGGATTCGACCTAACCCACCCCAATTTCTGCGACTCTACGGGACAAACACTCCGCATCAAAGCACTATGGGACCAGCTATCGCCCGACACCATAGGCTCTCAGTTACCCGTGGGGCGCGATTACACCAGCCCACAACAGTTACTTGAGCTACGCCACTCGTATGATGGTAAACAAGAAACGCACGGTACACACACACTAGGCATAGCCGCCGGTAGTGGATTTAACACTGCTTACCGGGGTGTTGCCTGGGAAAGCGACATCTGTCTTGTGGCTAACATAACAAGCGAGAACAAGAATTTGGTAGACCCAAAACACCTTTATAAATATACCACAGCCACGGATGCACTGGGCTTTAAATACATTTTCGATTATGCCAAACGCCATCATCAACCCTGCGTGATATCCTTTAGCGAGGGTTCTAGCTTTCGGTTCGACAGCGACACCCAACTGTTTCACGCCGTGTTAGACAGCATGCAGGGCGAAGGGCGCATCATTGTGGCCTCGGCTGGCAACGAAGGTGGGCGCATAAGTTATTTAAGAAAACCCGCTGGAATAGACTCGGCGGGAACTTTTGTCAAAGCATCCAGTGGAAGAATACGCGTTTCTGCAAAAAGCAAAGGGCACTTTTTGTTCAGACTTAGGTTTCATCGCGTGGGCACAATCACCACACACGACATCAATACGCGCCACGTTTTGGCCGCGAAAGACTCGCTTTTGACAGACACACTCGCCTTTGGAAAACTTACTTACGAGTTACAAACGCTGGCCTATCGCACCAACGAGAAGGGTACTTTGGCCTACGAAATGTTTCTGCATGCGTTAGATAAGAACACCTATGTGCCACCCACAGCTCTTATTATAATAGGTGCAGGGGCAGACGTGGAACTGTTTCGCGGCACAGGAACTTGGGAAACCAACCAAAGAGAACCAGCACTAAAAAGTGGCGACAACAGTCATACAATCCTTCACCAGCCTGTTCACCCGCTGTTATCGCTGTGGGCGCATCATCTTATCGCACACATATCACCAATTATAAGGGTGAAGAAAAGGTATCGAACAACGGAAGCGGTGGCGTAATAGCGCCTTACTCTTCGAAAGGACCTACCACAGAAGGTCTGATTAAGCCTGATGTGGTGGCCCCAGGAAGCAACATTATATCATCGTACAACAGCTTTTACATCGCTAAACATCCCACCAACAACGATGTTCAATGGGATGTGGAGCACTTTGAACATAAGGGTAGCACCTATGCATGGAACTGTAACACGGGTACTTCGATGTCGGCTCCAGCCGTTGCAGGCGCTATTGCCCTTTGGCTACAAGCTAAACCCACACTCACAGCCAACGAAGTGCGCAGCATTTTGGCACAAACAGCCATGCGACACGATACCACTCTACCCCATCCCAACAACCTTTATGGCTACGGGCAGATTGATGTTTATCGCGGTTTGCTGCACATTCTGGGCATTAGCAAGGTGCAAGGCATCAGTCATCACCAACCACAAGGGGTGAATATTGCGCCTGCGAGCAATGGAAATCTGTATATAACTTTTGCTGATGACCAATCACACGCCTGCACCATCAACGTGTATTCGCTATCGGGTTCATTAATTCTAAGTAGACCACGCACACTACTAGCAGCGCAATCCACCATACATTTAGGGACTATAGCAACAGGAGTGTATATTATTCAGATACAAGCAGATAGCCCAAAACTAAGCGGCAGCACCTTAGTTAGGTTTGTTGAAAAATAGAGCTACAACACTTGGTATCGCTAAAGAATTGAAGAAACAAAAAACACCATTTCTAGGTATTGTGCCATTGTTGATTTGTAATTAACTTTGCAACCATAATCAACAATACAATCAAAACAAGAATTGAAATGAAAAAAACGGTGGTAGTATATGGTTCTTCAACAGGAACCTGCCAAAGCATTGCTGAAACAATAGCAAGCAAACTGGGCGTAGAAGCCCTAGACGTTACAAACTTCAACGCAGACGTTGTTGCTGAAAACGATAACTTGCTCATCGGAACCTCTACTTGGGGCGCTGGCGAATTGCAAGACGACTGGTACGACGGTGTGAAAGTACTGAAGAAGCTGACTTGGCTGGTAAAACAGTAGCCGTATTTGGTTGCGGTGACGCCGAATCTTACTCAGATACGTTCTGCGGAGCAATGGCCGAACTATACAATGCAGCAAAAGAAAGCGGTGCAAAGATGGTTGGCGAAGTGTCTACAGAAGACTATTCTTTCGACGATAGCGAAGCTGTTGTAGACGGGAAATTCGTAGGCCTGGCACTCGATGATGTGAACGAAGACGACAAAACAGAAGGTCGCATCGACGCATGGCTCGGAGAAATAAAGCCTGCTTTGTAATTAAATATTGCAAAGAAACAATTTTGCATTGAGCAAACCCCGACAGTGGGGACTGCAACAAAGCCCCACTGTCATTAAAAAACCAAGAAGACTATGCCGCAGATAGAAATGTTTTCAGCCGATATGAAGGTGCTGATGAACCATATTTATGAGTATCAGAAAGGCGTGCGACAAATGGTTTTATACACCTTCAACAAAAAATACGAGCAGTTTGCCATAGCAAGGCTTGAACGACAAAACATCGATTACCTGATAATTCCCGTTGGAAAGGAAAACCTTAACCTGTTTTTCGGCAAAAAAGAATGCCTCAACGCCATCAGGATGATGATTAATCGCCCACTAAACGAGCTTAGCCCAGAAGAGGATTTTATCCTAGGAGCGATGCTTGGCTATGACATCTGCCGACAATGCGAACGCTATTGCGAACGCAAAGAGCGCACTTTTAAAGTGACTCAATAAGAGAATACACCTTTAGAATAAGCCAAATTAAATAAAGAATATAACGATAACTTTTAATCTTGTTCGCTAAATAAAATTCATAATGTTTTTGTATAATATGTGAAGGGGTGTCGGGAGACACCCCTTTTCGTTGTTTATTCTTATTTCTCCTTACCACATAGACACACGGAACGATGTAGGGAGACACCCCTTTTCGTTGTTTATTCTTACTGCCAACAAGTTAACCGCCTAAGAAAATAGCCATTTTGCTTGAAGAAAAGGAGCGCAAAGCACGAGAAAAGGGAACGCTAAACGCAAGTTGAACAAGCTTCACGAAAAAAAGAACGAGCGTTAAGCACCAGAACAACAAACATCATGCAGAAAAAAGGGAGCATTACGTTTGAAAATATAGAAACGTTATACTTGAAAAATGAGGGAAACGACAGTAAAAAGGTCTCATGCAAACGCCTGAGAAATCCACATCGCACATCCTATAAGTAGTAACGAAAAGACGCAATTATCCCCATACTTGCCATTTAACAAACAAATGACAAGGTAACCATTATATACGCAAGCGCCTAAATACGCGGTGGGCACATAACAAGATATGACATTAGAGGCCAATAGCTACCCAACCGTTGGTACGCAACAATTTGCTACACCACCAGAATGGGGCATACGACTCATCTAACTTGGCTGAATTCTGCTTTTAAACAGGTCTATTCAACCGTATGTACCCAAAATGCAAAAGCCAAAACGGCTACAGCAATCAGGCTAAGCACTACAAACAGTACGCGTGCAATGATGCGACGACGTGCGGGCCAGCTAAGGTTTCTCTGCTTAAAGCGCTCTTCTGCACTTAATTCTCTATGACTTACACTGCTCATGATGAATGGTTTTAGTGAGGCTAGTTTTATAATTATGATTACGAGTGAACCGGTTGAGGAATAAACGAGTCCACAAGATATTGAGTTAATTGGGATAACACGAATTTGGATTTGCAGGTATTATAGCTTTCAAATCTACCTGTTTGTCCTGTTACGTATTATCATTTTAAGTGTTTGTAAATTTACTAGTTTGGAAGTTTCCGCAATTTTTTTTGTTCTTTTTGTTCTTTGTTTCTTTTGAAGTTTTATGTTTTAGTTTGCAAGTTACCAGCAGATGCCACTGCATACCTACTGGTTGTCGAGAGTAACAGCGATTGTTTGAATAGCTGTTGGCGAACAACAGAATAGCGTTCGCCAACAGCCAATCGCGTTAGAAGCGCAATCCCACCTGGAAATCGATGAGATTATAGTTGGGTGTTTTCAGCGATTTGTCGTTCACTCGTGCATATTCGGCACTGAGTTTTAGCATTTTAGACAGTTCGCAATCCACGCCCACCTCATATAAAGTCTTAGCCGTTGCATTCGTTCCGTTGGGGCAATACTGGTCGAAACGGGCCTTTACGTGCATCGTTTTACCATAAATCTTTGCCACCGGAGCAATAGCTAATGCATAGAATCCATAAGCTTTGTCGCCTGCTGCGTAGTTAATATTCGCGTCTTGCAGGTCGAATTTCGTGTTATAAACGGTTTTAAATCCGTATCCTGTGCTTCGAATGTACTCGGTTCTGAAGGTCCAGCCCTTCGAAACATACTCGCCACTCACAGCAAATCTCCGTTTTTCTACCGTTTGTTTTCCCTTCACCACTTGTGTATTGCCCGATCCGTCGAGTATCGGTGCATGTGTGTCGGGATCTACCAGTGTGTAATTACCCACGCGAGCATACGAACCTGTCCAGCCAAACACACCCAAGCGCATTCCTTTGATGGGCATAACCCACAGTCCGCCAATAACATCCTTGCGTTGGTCGGCATCTTTTACGTTAATACCTTGTCCGTTGAACACCCCCACTTGGTAATGAAGCAGCGCCCTACCGTTAGCATTAGGGAAAAGGTCGCCTTGAAATTGCAAACCAATATCGCGTCCGTTGCTTGCAGCTTCACCCGTGCGGTCGCTAAAACCCGATAGTTTCAACACGCTTTGTCCAAACGACATAAATCCCTGATCGATGGGATGCAGAGGATTTTCGAATGTGAATGGTCTTTTGAATTGTCCCAGTTTCACGCGGAAGCCTTTAAATTTCTGCCATTCGGCAAACACGTCTACCACGCGTGGTGATGTACCAAGGGTAGCAGTATTGCCATTAAACTGGATTTGGGTTTTCCAATAGAAGTCGTTCAGCAGTCGTCCTTCGAGCGACACACGCGCCATTCTGATGTTAAACCCATTGCTTTCAGCCCCCTCTTGATTGGCCCATTGATATTGCGATATCAAGTATCCGCTCAGTTTGAGGTTGCTAACCAGCGTTAGTTTTTTTTCTTCTGTCGGCGTTTCGCCGGTTTGTGCGTTAGCCTGCAGCGATGCAGCCGCCACAAGCAATGCAATAATTGCTTTCTGTTTCATGAGTATTTTGCTAATAGTTTTGTCTAGGAAAGTTATTGTCAATGGTTTAATATCGTCGTTCTAGCAGCACAACATTCTCCACATGTGGCGTATGCGGGAACATATCTACTGGTTGCACGGCTTTCACCTCATAATTATTGTCGAGCGCAATGAGTCTCTAGCTTGGGTTGCAGGGTTACAACTCACATACACAATACGCTTAGGATTAGCCCGAACGATGGTTTCGATCACGTCGGCATGCATTCCGGCGCGCGGTGGATCGGTGATAATCACATCTGGTTGACCATTTTCGGCGATGAATTCATCGTTCAATATATCCTTCATATCGCCTGCATAGAAGGTTGTATTATCAATTCCGTTGAGTTCACTGTTTACCTTAGCATCTTCAATTGCTTCAGGAACATACTCCACGCCCACCACCTTCTTGGCTTTTCTAGCCACGAAATTGGCTATTGTTCCTGTTCCTGTATAGAGGTCGTACACAATTTCGTTACCATTTAGATTAGCAAACTGTCGTGCAACATCATAAAGATGGTAAGCTTGTAGCGTGTTAGTTTGGTAAAAACTCTTCGGCCCTACCTTAAACTTCAGGTCTTCCATCACCTCAAATATATGGTCGTTGCCCTTAAATACCTGCACAGGCAAGTCGCCAAACGTGTCGTTACATTTCTGGTTATCCACCCAAAGCAGCGATGTTATCTGCGGAAACTGTTCGCCCAAGTGGCTCAAAAGCGCTTCGGCCGTTTGTTGGTCGCCTTCGCTTTCAAAGTGAAACTGCACCAGCACCATCCATTCTCCGGTGTCGCTATTGCGTATCATCACATCGCGCAGCAAGCCTACCTGTTGCCTTAAGTCGAAGAAAGTGATACCATTAGCCAGTGCATAGTCTCTTATTTCGTTTCTTATCCGATTTGCAAATCGTCCATCAGCCAACATTTCTCAATAGGTAATATCTTATCGAATGCCCCAGTGATATGAAAACCGATAGCGTTCATGGTGTCGAAAGTTTCTCCCGAGGCCACTTGTTCTCGTGTTAGCCAGCGCTTATTAGAACATCCAAACTCCAACTTATTGCGATAATGCAGCGTTAGTTGCGAGCCCATGATGGGGTTAAACTCAGGAAGTTGCACATGCGATATGCGCGAAAGCTGGTCGAACACCTGCTGTTGTTTAGCTCGCAGTTGCTCTTCATAAGGCAAATTTTGCCATTTACATCCTCCGCACACGCCGAAATGTTGGCATACAGGCTCAGCACGCGTCTCGCTATACTTTACAAAACGCACAACTTCGGCCTCACAATAACTATGTTTTTTCTTCCTTATCTTGAGGTCTACCACATCTCCTGGCACCACGAATGGAACGAAAACAACCATGTCGTTGACCCTCGCCAGCGCCTTTCCCTCGGCTGCCACGTCCGTTATCGTGACGTTTTCCAGTATTGGAAATTCCTTTCTCTTTCTTGCCATATTATAATATAAGGTGTAACTTGCATGTTCAAGGCCACTTAACAAGAGCCCCCTTCTACTCTTTTGGCTACAAAAAACACACTATTACAGCACGCTTCACCTGTTTATGCTTAAGCTACATCGCTGCAAAGTTACATAATTTTATAACAATAGCCCAAAAAATTATGCACCGTTTACGATAACAGTATATTTTGCTATGTACAAATTACAAAATCGCGCACAAAAATTTTGCAAATCAATAATTAATCCCTATATTTGCAAAAGGTAAAAACAAGATAACATTATACGTTCTAATTAAATGAGTGAGAAAAGAGTTTACACTTTCGGCAATGGCGTTGCCGAAGGTAAAGCAGGCATGAAAAATCTGCTTGGTGGTAAAGGAGCCAACTTGGCTGAAATGAATCTTATTGGCGTTCCTGTGCCTCCTGGGTTCACCATCACCACCGATGTTTGCAACGAATACTTCGAAAAAGGCAAAGAGAAGGTTGTTGCTTTGCTTAAAAATGAAGTGGAAAATGCAGTGCATCACATTGAAAACTTGATGAACTGCAAGTTTGGCGATGTACAAAACCCACTGCTTGTTTCGGTTCGTTCGGGCGCGCGTGCATCAATGCCTGGCATGATGGACACCATTCTTAACTTGGGATTGAACGACGAAGTGGCCAAAGGATTGGCAGAAAAGTCGGGCAACGAACGCTTTGCTTACGACAGCTACCGCCGTTTCGTACAAATGTACGGCGACGTTGTGTTGGGAATGAAGCCCACAAACAAGGAAGATATCGACCCATTTGAAGAGATTATACAGCAGGTTAAGGCCGAACGTGGCATTAAGCTGGACAACGAAATGAGCGTTGACGAACTCAAAAAGCTCGTTGCACTGTTTAAAGAGGCCATCAAAAACCAAACGGGTAAAGACTTCCCCACCGACCCCATGGAACAACTTTGGGGTGCTGTTTGCGCAGTATTCGATAGTTGGATGAACGAACGTGCCATCCTCTACCGCAAGATGGAGGGCATTCCTGCTGAATGGGGTACGGCTGTTAACGTGCAAGCAATGGTGTTTGGTAACATGGGCAACACGTCGGCTACGGGTGTTTGCTTCAGCCGCGACGCCGCAACTGGCGAAAACATCTTCAATGGTGAGTACCTTGTTAACGCGCAAGGCGAAGATGTTGTGGCTGGTATTCGCACTCCGCAGCAGATTACAAAGGAGGGTTCGCTGCGCTGGGCTGCTCAACAGCTTATCGACGAGGATGTTCGCGCTAGCCAATATCCTTCTATGGAAGAGAATATGCCCGAGATCTTTGCCGAACTTAACGCTATTCAAGAGAAATTGGAACGCCACTATCACGATATGCAAGATATGGAGTTTACCGTTCAAGATGGCAAACTATGGTTCTTGCAAACACGTAATGGCAAGCGTACTGGTACCGCAATGGTGAAAATTGCCATGGACTTGCTGCGCGAAGGCGAAATTGACGAAAAAACGGCACTTCTACGCTGCGAACCTAACAAACTAGACGAGCTGCTTCACCCAATATTTGATAAGGCTGCGCAAAGCAAGCTAAGGTTCTTACACGTGGCTTGCCTGCTTCACCTGGTGCTGCTTGTGGACAGGTGGTGTTCTTTGCCGACGATGCTGCTCGCTGGCACGAAGAGGGTAAGCAAGTTATTATGGTGCGTATCGAAACCTCGCCCGAAGACCTTGCTGGTATGTCTGCTGCCGAAGGTATTCTTACGGCTCGCGGTGGTATGACCTCGCACGCTGCCGTTGTGGCTCGTGGTATGGGTAAATGCTGCGTTTCGGGTGCTGGTGCCATCAACATCAACTATAAACAACGCACACTTGAAATAGACGGCGTGCTCCTACGCGAGGGCGATTACATCTCGCTTAACGGTAGCACTGGCGAAGTTTACCTGGGCGAAGTTACCACTCAGCCCGCTAAAGTTACTGGCGACCTTGCCGAACTGATGGAACTTTGCAACAAATACACCAAGCTTGTGGTGCGCACCAATGCTGATACACCACACGATGCACAAGTTGCACACAACTTCGGTGCTGTGGGTATTGGTCTTTGCCGCACCGAACACATGTTCTTCGAGAGCGAGAAAATTAAAGCAATGCGCGAAATGATTTTGGCCGACACCAAAGAAGGACGCGAAAAGGCGCTTACCAAACTGTTGCCTTTCCAACGTCAAGACTTCTACGGTATTCTTAAATCGATGGACGGACACCCCGTTAACGTACGCTTGCTCGACCCACCTTTGCACGAGTTTGTACCTCATGATTTGGAAGGACAACAAGCAATGGCTGCCGAAATGGGTATCTCGGTGCAAGAAATTCAACACCGTGTTAACTCGCTTAGCGAACACAACCCCATGCTGGGTCACCGCGGTTGTCGCCTTGGTAACACTTATCCCGAAATCACTGCAATGCAAACACGCGCCATCCTTGGTGCTGCCATTCAGCTAAAGAAGGAAGGTTTCAACCCACATCCCGAAATCATGGTTCCCCTTATCGGTGTTGTTCACGAGTTCGACCAACAAGAAAAGGTTATCCGCGACACCGCTAAACAACTCTTCGAGGAAGAAGGTGTGGAAATTAACTTCCATGTTGGTACTATGATCGAGGTGCCTCGTGCTGCGCTCGTGGCTGAAAACATCGCGAAGAAAGCCGAATACTTCAGCTTTGGTACGAACGACCTCACACAGATGACTTTTGGTTATAGCCGCGACGACATCGCTAGCTTCTTGCCCGTTTACTTGGAAAAGAAGATTTTGAATGTCGACCCATTCCAAGTTCTCGACCAAAAGGGTGTTGGACAACTCATTGACATGGGTGTTAAGAAGGGTCGTTCTACTCGCCCCAACCTCGTTTGTGGTATCTGTGGTGAGCATGGTGGCGAACCCGAATCGGTTAAGTTCTGCCATCGTGTAGGCCTCAACTACGTTAGCTGCTCGCCTTTCCGAGTGCCTATCGCTCGCTTGGCTGCTGCTCAAGCTGCTGTTGAAGAATAATCACTTGTGCGCTAAGGGGGTGACGACCACTGCTTTTGCAGTTGTTTTACTTAAGGCTTTTAAGTCTTTGTCTTCCCTACCCCGCTGCACCAGCTCATAACAACGCAACAGGCATCCCTCTTTCTGGGGGATGTCTGTTTGTTTTTTAGTCTGGTACTTGGCACTATGGGCTTGGCTCTCCTCGGCTTCTCTTGGTTTAGATGCAGGGATACATACTGTTTAAGCCCAATTGGTGATCTGCCTGCTTATCATTTGCTTTAGATTGTTATCTTTGTTACTTCTCCCTCTTTGGTTAGTTTGTCGGCTTCTTGCCTGTCTTATTCTTTTTGCATAAACCACTACGCCCTCGCAGATAACACGCGCAATGTGCTCAACAATGCACAATATCTAATCGTCTCTCACCACAGATTGGAAGGTTATGTACATGAAGTAAACCAACACTAAGTTCTATTACACGTTAACCGCTACTCTACTAGGGGGATTGCGCAAATCATACTAGGTATTCAACCATCAATCCAGACCCCTACTGCACAAATACCCTGACAAATGTTGCACCATAGGGCTATGTTTAATGCTTACATTATACCCTAGCTTTTCGCTTAAAAGTATGTCTTCTATCCTTTTTTGTTAATTTTGGTATTATTATTTTACAAAACTTACTTTCAAAATCAATCCATTCTAGCGTAAATACATGTCATACAACATGCTTTTAGCACCTTTTTTAGTCCTCCTGCTTTTTATTTTACACCATTTTTCAGCCTTATTGCTGCAATATGCACCTTTTTGCACTTCTATTTCGTGCCGTGCGAGCAATTTTTCACCGCCCGGAAAATGGTTTTTAGTAGATAAAATGCCACATTAATTAGCCGTTTTTACACCAAACTGATGTAATTCTCATCTTGTTTGTAAGATTTTTGGCAGCTCAAAAATCAGCGTTTTGCATCATTTCACCTTGCGTTTTGCACCATTTCACCTTGCGTTTAGCAGCAAAACGAACTGCATTTAGCAGCAAAACGCACTGCGTTTAGCTGCATATTACAAGGCGTTTTGGTGCTAAATGCAGTGCTTTTTCCTATAAAAAGCTTATTTTCTCGCACAAATTTCGGTTTTCGCAACAAAACATGTTGACATCTACATTCACTTGTCCTTGTCTGTTGTGCATCCAAACAAACCTCCGCGAGAATCGAAAATTTGCGCCCGAGTGAACTTTCGTGCGCAAAGAAGGCACTCATAATGTTAAATTTTATACTTTTTATTTTACAATCAAGATTAGAAATACAACTTAACTAACTCCCAAAAGCAAGGATAAGCTACAGAAGCGTTTGCAATCATACTGCACAAGAAACAGGTTTTACAATTGCGTTTAAACCTCAATTCCTAGAATGCTCCTTGTCTATAACGTTTTATTTCTTCTAAACGCAAGAAACAAATCTGCCTACGTAGACACGCTTAAGGCTTTTTGCCCAACAAATAGGCTCAAAAATCGTGTTCAAGACATAGCACGTGCCCCACAATGTGCACATCGCCACTCACCCAAACCGCGTCGTACTGCCTTAGGGGCGTATCATTAATCATGGTTTCGCCACCTATGCCAAACACCAGCATGCGCTCAACGCTTGTTAAATGCTGCTCGCCATGTGCTACACGTGCGCGCGCACGCGTACCTTTTTTTACAGATAACGTTTAAATCTATCGCCCCCGAAGAGTTCACCGACGTAACTTTTGAAGCTCCATCAAACTGAAATAGATGCTCGTTGTCTAAAGTCACCGTGTGTCCATCCACATTTAGCCTTATGTTACCTTCCAAACAAAGTATATAACGCGTAAAGCCTGTAAAGTCTGAAAACGTGCTTTCTGTTACATTAATAACAGCCGACGACACTCGAACATCAAAATTGCGGTCGGCCAGACAGCATCCTTCGGCAGGCAAAATGCACACTTCGCGCGTTAGTCCTCCTGTCCAAACGCTACTCTTATAGTTTTCTTGGCGTAAAATTTCCATCGTTAGATTGTTTAAGAATTTGCATCCAAAGGTAGTAATTATTTCATGAAATAACACTTAATGCCCATTTATCATTGAAGCAAACATCAAAGTTACTAACCAAAAACAATAGTTAACATCAAAAAAATAGCTAAAATCTAAGTACCACATGCACCTTTCTACGTATTACTATCAATACAGCGTTGCGCAAAAATGCGCAAAACCATCATTGGGCATACGCTTTTTGGCCACCTGCAGCACTGTTTTGCACCGCCCGAGTAGCAAAAAAGGGCGATCCCTAACTCGTAAAACCAAATCATTGAAGATGAAACGACTGATATTCTTAGCCATGCTTTTGCCATTGCTCAGCGCAAAAGCCATCAAAGTAACTCACGGCCCCTACATTTGCGACATGGACAGTACGGGCTTAACCATTGTTTGGGTGACCGATAAACCTGGAAGAGCCTGGGTTGAAATTGCCGACGACTCCATGGGCCACTTCTATGGCAAGGAGCGACCTCGCTATTATGCCACCCTACACGGCCGGCGTCTACTTACAGACAGCGTGCACTGCGTACGCATCGACGGACTAAAGCCCGACACGCATTACCGTTATCGCATCTTTTCCGAACCTGTTGAGAAGTGGAAATACGATGATTGGATTACCTATGGCAAATTACAGCCACCGATGTGTGGCGCGGTAAACCCCATGAGTTTCGCACTTTCCCTGTTCAACCACGCGACTTCACTTTCTTGGTGCTCAACGATATTCACGAGCGAGCCGACTTTATGAAGGAGCTTTGCAAAAATGTTGACTTTAACAAGGTTGATTTTGTGCTGCTCAATGGCGACATGTCTAGTCGCATCAACTCGCAAGACCACTTATTCCAAGCTTATATCGACTCGTGCGTGAGCATGTTTGCCACACGTGTGCCCATCCTTTTCAATCGCGGAAACCACGAGTTGCGTGGCCCATTTGCCGACAATCTTTACCGCTATTTTCCCACACGCACAGGCAAATACTATCGTTTGCAACATGTTTGTGGCGTGGATTTCCTCTTCATCGACTCGGGCGAAGACAAGCCCGATAGCGATATCGAATACAGCGGAATAACAGAATACGACGCCTATCGCGAAGAACAAGCCAAATGGTTGCGCGAAATGCAAGCCAACAAAACACTGGGACGCTATCCCGTGGTGGCCTTCTCGCATATGCCCCCTACACTCGAAGACTGGCACGGACCCTATCACATGCAGAAAACCATCGTCCCCGAACTCAATAAAATGAATGTAAAGGTGATGCTATCGGGACACTTGCACCGCTATGGATACGAAAAACCAGGCGAAATTATCAACTTCCCCAACCTGGTAAACAGCAACAACACCTATTTGCTTTGCCAAGTAAAAGCCGGGAAAATGGAAGTAGACTATGTGGGACTTAACAGTAAAGAGAAAAAACACTTTACCTTCCCACTGAAATAAATGTCACTTCAGATGGATGTGTTTTAGGTCTAATCGCAATTGGCTTTGTCTGCCTCGTTAAGAATTGCGAAGCAACAGCCCACAACAGACCGACAAAACAAACTGCGAAAGACCTAAAACACACCACAAAACTATGCAACAAGGTCAATGCAAGCCTCAAACAAAGGCTTTAGGCTATGCAGCACACAATCTAAAAACCATCAAGAAGGCCCTCTCGATAAATGAGGAAGGCATCTTCTCAAAGTACATAAATTTGGTCTTTTCGACATGTTTTTGTATATTTGCAACCTAATCCAATTGCCACTAATGTACCATCTCCTATGAAGGAGGATCACAACCAATATGTAACGGCATTGAAAGAAGGTTCGCGCGAAGCCTTTACCATGCTCTACAACCTGTACGCAGACAGGTTGTATAGCTTTGCTTTGGTGCAAACCAAAAACAAACAAATGGCCGAAGACGTGGTGCAAGACACATTTCTAAAACTATGGAACAACCGTTCTAACCTCAATTGTTATGGCAATGTGCAAGCCTTGGTGTTCACCATGGCACGCAATCTCATCATCGATGCCTTTCGCCGACAAACAGCTAACGTAGATATCGAAAGCTATTTGCAACAACACGAAGCTATATCCAACGCAACATCACCCGAAGATAGCCTTTATTTTAACGAGACTAAAGTACACATACAACAAGCCAAAGCCCTGCTAAGCAGCAAGGAATGCAAAATTTACGAAATGAGTCGCGAACAAAATATGCCCATCAAAGAAATTGCTGAAACACTTAACCTATCGCCCCAAACCGTGAAAAACTATCTCACCTCTACGCTTAAAGTGTTTAGAAGTCAGCTGCGTCGCGAACAACTGCTATGGCTGCTCTCCTTGTTTCCTATATTTTTAAGGGTGAAGGCAAGCGAACTAATGAATAAAAAAAGCAATATAAAAACAAAAATAGCATTTTAATTGTATATATAAAATGTTTTTCTTAAGTTTGCAAAATCGTACTAGTAAACAACAAATTAGGAGTGAACGCCATACAAAAATATGACGTATTTACTTTGCCATTACAATGCAAGAGCAAATAATTGTTAACCCCAAAGGTCCGACTAGCACTGCAAATAAGGCCAAGCTCTCACCATATTGACTAGCATCGTTTCCTATTGAACGTCATAAAACTGTCCATCGGATAATGAAACTATTACCAAAATCAACCAATAACTAAAATACAACGATGAAAACAAGATTTACTACAATTGTTGGGCTACTTATTCTAGTCGGCTCAGCATGCCAACAAGACAGTTTCCTTGATGGCAATCAAGAGCAGGAGAATGATAATACTGCTTTTAACCATTATGTACCTAATCTAAATATCAATCTAGAAACAGCAAAATACACGGCAGACCTCTTATCACATTCACCTGTTAAAAATGGGAACCTGTTATCGTAGACTATTCTAAGGAAGAAACAGAATCTTCACTTGGTAACTACGAAGAAGTACTTCACATTAACGCTGCAAGATCTATGGGTATCCGAGAATACGATAGGACATATAATGTTTATGATAATAACTCTCGCTACCTACTGATGAATTGGGGATGGAACGGGAATGGTAACAGCCTAGAATTTTCCCCCAATGCGGAGATTTGGTCGGCAGGTGGACACAATTACCGTTACAATAAAAGAATATACTTTAATTTAAGACCGCTAAACAAATAAATATTAAGCAATGATGAGAACAAAATACGTTATCTTCACGCTGTTTGCGCTTTGTCTTCTCGCCTGCACTCCTAAGGATGAGAAAGAGTTAATCGGGGGAGGGACCCATTATCTCCTCACCGCTAGGGAATGTAACTACGCATGGGCGTTCAATGCTTACATTAAACAAATACCGCATCAAGGGTTTGTCCAAACAAAAATAAGTTCGCTAAAAAAAGACACGACATTAAAAGCAAGCGACTTTATACTAGGATTTACCACTTGCAATGTAGACATTAAAGACATAAAGAAGCAGCCAGATTGGGAAGGTTACCAAGAAGCGTACAAAAAGTACGGTGAAAGCCTATTGATAGACTTTCCACCTTTCATAGTGCTTTCCACTAAGCCAGACAAAATGGCCGATAAAGAAGACCCTGCTATAGAAACGCGATTAAAGCAACAGCTTGAGAATCGTTATACAAGAGCCGTTTATGATATGCCTGCAGCACACCTAGTGTATGTGGATTACAGACTTACGTGGCTCAAAGACATTAAGATCACGTCTTCGGCAGAGATAGCAGGACGAACTCCTGGACAATCATTAACCGACCTCTTCGTTGTTGAAGATTACTTCCGAAACCACGCTTTCATCGTGACTTCCAACAAAAACGTGATTACAGACTATAAAAAGATTGTTGGAATAAGCCTTTCTCAATACCTATCTTATAAGCCCATGGCACCCGCGGAGATATACCTGCGATTTAAAGATAACGTTAGTGTGTCGGCACCCGTAACCGCACAATTCACCATTGAGCTGGTAACGGGCGAAGACAAATCGATTAAAACCACAGCTGCCACTGTGAAACTGGCACCCTAATATCCAATGATATGAAAAAGAACTGCCTCGAAACATGGCTAATAGTGCTAACGTTGGTTACTTTGCTCACCGCTTGCGTAGAAGAGATTAACACGCCAATCCAGGGTCAGCGCCAAATTGTGGTAAACTGCTTGCTCACGCTCGACAAAGTGCAAAAGCTGTCGCTAACCTACACCAACGAACTAAACAATACGGCATACGAGGAAGTTCCCGAAGCCATCGTTACCTTGTATGAATTCAACCAATTAGTGGGCGAATTTCACAAGGTGGCGTATGGCGAATGGCAATTGGCCTTTAAGCCCGTGAGAGGCGGAAGATACACACTAAAAATACAAACACCAAACCACCCCGACCTCACCGCTACCACCACCTTTCCCGAACATCTGCCCATCCATAGGTTAAGAAAAGAGGATAAGGAGAGAAAGCGTGCATTCCGAATAAAGAAAAACACTGAAACGTTTTGGGCATGCGCCTTCTTCAAAGACCAAGACACCATTATGCGCCCCGTGGTGATACGCCCCAATTATAAAATGATAGAAGACATCGGCACCGACTATCCACGAACCGACCAATTTAACATGCAGGCAACGGAGGCCAACAAAGTGAAGCTTCATCACCATTATATCCGAATGCTGCCAACTATTGTGCCCACCACTTTCTCCCTCTATCCGCTTTACAGCTGCATTGTTTCGTTTATCGCTGTTTCTGAGGAGTACGACCGTTACCTTAAAAGTAGTCTGTTGAAGATGCAAGCTTACGAGTCGTTTCAAGATCCTACACAATGGCTTGAAGAAAACGCCATCTACTCGAACATCGAAAACGGGGTGGGCATTTTCGGCGCTTACGAAGAGACTTTGTTGAACTGCAACAATTCCTTACCCGAATAACAGATGAGAAACATTGCCCTCTTCATCGTCGTTTTTTGTGTGCACGCATGCCTTTTTGCACAAAACAAGGCTGCTACATACATGGTTAGGGACAGCCTAACCCAAGTCGCCGTGCGCAGTTGCCGTGTAATGTTCGACAACAAAACCACCGAACACACAACCGTTACCGATGACACTGGTTGCTTTTACTCACCTGTGGGGGCGACAACTGTCACCATCTCGCACGTGGCTTACGAGCCAAAACAAGTAGATCTTCGTAAGCTGAACGGCAACACCATATATATAGTACCCAAAAACGTTGCTTTAAAAGAAGCCACCATCACATCAACTACCTCCAACAACCATGGTAGCGAGTTTAGTTACAATGCTCGCCAGGCCGCTTCAACCATCTCTATCATTGGCGAACCCGATGTAATAAGGCATACTTTGAGTTTACCTGGCACTTCGTTTGGCATGGAAGGCACGCTGGGCATCTTTGTGAGGGGTGGCGACACCAGTGGCAACGGACTTCATTTCGATGGTGTTCCGCTTTACATCACCTCGCACCTACTGGGACTTTTCTCGGTTATTCCACCCGAAATGGCCGATAAAGCCGACTTCTACAAAGGGGGATTACCAGCCACGAGTGGCAGCTATTCGTCGGCTTTAATAAGCGTTTCGCCCCAAAACAACTATGGCACACCGAGCACCGGTAAGGCTTATATATCACCTTACCTTTGCGGATTGCACACCAGCTTGCCCTTAATAAAGGATAAGATGTCGGTAAGGTTCTCTGCACGAACCACCATCCTGCCCTATATCCTGAATTGGATGAATAAGACCAACGACAAACTGCGCGTCGACCTTTACGACCTTTGCGTAAAACTAGACTATAAGCCCAATCTCCGAAACGCCTTTCGGCATTTTATTTCCACACAAACGACCTTTACGAATACACCCAGTACCAAGAGACACGAAACAATCAAGCCTGGAAAGCCACTGCCACCAAGCTACAATGGGACACTAAGTTGAGCGAACAAACCAGCTTTAATTTCTTGGCTTACCACACTTCTGCGTTTTCCATTCAAGAGAATGATTACTTCGCCCCTAACAGTAGCGACACCCATTCGCATGTTGCTATCGCCTCTAAACTAAAAGAATGGGCATTAAGGGCTATGCTAACCCACACTTGGGGGCAAAATGTGGCCATGCGTGCAGGCCTTTCTTTGCAAAACCAAAGGTTTACCAATGGCACGCAACGAAGCATAACGAGCGAGCGAAGCATAAACAACGTGCAGACTAATCCTAGCACACGTGGGGCTGTTTTTGCAGAAACCGACCTAAAATTTGCCAAACGAGCCGACCTGAAACTAGGACTAAGAGGGAACGTTAGCTTTCACGAGGAGCAACTGCCAGTGAATATCGACCTCCATGCGCTTAGCCATTGGTACTTCAAGCCTTGGCTGGGTGTAGAACTGGCATACGATAGACTGAATCAATTTCACCATATTTTAGAAGGATTACCCACTGGCTGGCCACTCAACATTAGAGTACCAAGCAACAAATACTTCCCCAACGAGCAAACAAACCAATTTTACGCAGGCACCTTTATCAAAAGAACATGGACTGAAGACAGAAAATTTAATGCCACAATAGGCGCATATTATAGAGAGATGAACAATCTTGTAAGCTACACCAGCCCCATTAACGCCTTCGGATTAAACACTTCCACGTGGGAAGAAGAGGCTACGAGTGGCACTGGTCGCTCATTTGGACTTGAAGTAAGTTCGGCAATCATCCTACCAACCTTTACTGCTTCATTGGCCTACACGCTCTCTAAAACCACCCGTACCTATCCTTCTATCAACTATGGCAGAACCTTTCCCTATAAGTTTGATAGGCGGCACATTCTTAACTGTCAACTACAATATGCCTTTGTGAGGCGAGTAACACGCAAAGGAACAGCCGAACACAACGTGGCTTGCAACATAGCGTTTGCTTCAGGCAATCGCCTCACGCTTCCCATCGGCACTTACCAAGGTATCGCACCGCCCCACTGGAAAAATCTTTCAACAGGTTACATTCATCCCGACGAATATTATCGCCACATCTACGATAGACAACAGATGTCGGATATTAACGCCATCTCTATCAAAAACTATTTCCGAACAGACCTCGCCTATAACTATATCTCCAAGCGGAGAAAGCACACACGAGAACTATCCCTATCTGTGTTCAACGTGTTTAACAGGCATAACCCCTACGCTCTCTTCCACGAAGACACCCAATGGAAACAAGTTAGCATCGTACCCATTATGCCTATGATAAGGTGGAGCATAAGTTGGTGAAAGCATGTGCGCATTTACAGGTCTCACTCACCCAATATCTGCTGTGCGTGTTCCTTCACTTTAATTTCTTTGGGCTGCATAATGCGCGTAATAACACCCTCTTCGTTGATAATAAACGTGGTGCGGAAGGTGCCAAAATACTTGCGTCCGTACATGCTTTTCTCACCCCAAACACCAAATTGTTGCACCAAGGTCTGGTCTACATCGGCAATAAGGGGAAAGGCAAATTGTTTTTTTCTCGATAAACTTTTTATGCGATTTCTCGTCGTTTATGCTCACACCCACCACTTCATAGCCTTGTTTCTTCAGCTCTTCGTAGTTATCTCTGAGGTTGCAAGCTTGTGTTGTGCAGCCCGAAGTGAGGTCCTTGGGGTAGAAATACAACACTAGTTTTTTTGCCTTTAAATTGACTTAGGCGCACTTCATTACCATTTTTCGTCGTGCCCCAACACCTCGGGGCTTTGCTTCCTATTTCCATCATTAATTAAAAATACTTTATTATGTTTGTTTGATACAAAGGTAAACATTAATTTCCGAAAAAGCCTTAACCCCAACCAAAACTCATTTATCACCCTCATAACGGCACATAAATGTTTCGCCCTTTGCAGCAAAAATGCTTACCTTTGTAGCAGAATTGGTTTGCCATAGCCACGCGCTAGGCAATTAAAAGGGAACGGGGTGCAATTCCTCGACTGTCCCGCAGCTGTAAGTTTTTTTATGGTTTTCTTCCAAAGACGGGCGCTAACAAGCAACTAAACGTGCTGCAACAATGCAGTTTTTTTAAATACGCGCCACAACGTGTGCCACTGTTTCAGAACAACAGCGCCAGGTATGCGCACCGAATCGGGAAGGCGAAGAGAATTAGAACAAAGTCAGAAGACCTGCCCATTCTTAAAAGTGCCGTTTCACTCGTGGGATTAGGGAACGCCACGAAAAGTTTTTTTAAATCAAAAGCAAGTCTAAATCACCTCATGGACATAACCAAGAGAAATGGCTCAACGGCCCCTTTCGATAGGGAAAAGATTGCCACGGCCATCAAAAAAAGTTTTATAAGCACTGGGCGAGCCATTGTTGACGACGAAATTAACGATGTGGCCATCGCTGTTGAGCAAATTATTATCACCAATCCCGCCAAACAAAACGTTGAATGTATTCAAGACGAGGTGGAAAAAAGCCTGATGCAAAGAGGCTTTTACGCCGAGGCTAAAAGCTACATCTTGTTTCGTTGGCAGAGAACCGAACAACGTAAAGCCCTCAACAAGATTGCAAACACCCTACAACAACCCGAAATTGCGCCTGCTTTGAAAGGCATCGCGTCGGATTTCTCGCCCGAACTATACCCCATTTCGGCGCTTACAGAGAAGTTTATGGGCTTTGTTAAGGCCGACATGAATGGCCGCGACAAACTCTCGGCACTAATAAAAGCTGCCGTGGAACTTACATCGGCCGAGACTCCCGACTGGGAATTTATTGCTGCACGCCTGCTTTGCTATCGCCTACAACGCGACTTGCAGGCTTTCGAACAGGTGGAAGACCTGCAAAATTTTGCGCAAAAGGTGCGCCATCTAGCCAGTCAAAACCTTTACGGAACATATATTGCCGAGGCTTATAGCGACAGCGAACTACAAGAAGCTGCTTCGTTTATCGACGAAGAACGCAACAAACTGCTCAACTATTCGGGGCTCGACCTCCTTATCAAGCGTTATGTTATCAGATCGTTTACTCATAAACCTGTTGAGAGTGTTCAGGAAATGTTCCTCGGCATTGCCTTACACCTGGCGATGAACGAGGGCGAAAACCGTCTGCATTGGGTGAAAGTTCTACGATATGCTGAGCCGACTGGAAGTGACCATGGCTACGCCCACCCTTGCCAATGCGCGTAAGCCTTTCCATCAGCTCTCAAGCTGCTTCATAGACACAGTGCCCGATAGTCTTGAAGGCATATACCGCAGCATCGACAACTTTGCACAAGTAAGCAAGTTCGGCGGTGGCATGGGACTTTACTTTGGTAAAGTGAGAGCAGCTGGTGGTCGCATACGCGGATTTAAAGGTGCTGCTGGCGGTGTGGTTAGATGGATGAAGCTGGTTAACGACACTGCTGTGGCTGTAGACCAACTAGGTGTTCGCCAAGGCGCTGTGGCCGTTTACTTAGACGTTTGGCACAAAGACTTACCCGAATTTCTACAACTTCGCACCAACAATGGCGACGATAGAATGAAGGCGCACGACATTTTCCCTGCCGTATGTTACCCCGATTTGTTTTGGAAAATGGCCCAACAAGACCTCAATCTAGAGTGGCACATGTTCTGTCCCAACGAGGTTCTCACCACCAAAGGCTATGCGCTGGAAGATTTTTACGGTGCAGCATGGGAAGAAAAATACCACGAATGCGTGGCCGATAAACGCCTTTCGCGTCGAACAATGACCGTGAAAGATGTGATACGCCTGGTGCTTCGCTCGGCCGTTGAAACGGGAACACCCTTCACCTTCAACCGAGATATCGTTAACAGAGCTAACCCCAACGGACATAATGGCATTATCTATTGTTCTAATCTCTGCACTGAGATTGCACAAAACATGCGTCCTATTGAGGAGGTTAGCACCGAAGTGATTACAAAAGAGGGCGACACCGTGGTGGTAAAAACCGTAAGACCAGGCGACTTTGTGGTGTGCAACCTTGCCAGTTTGTCGCTGGGCAACTTGCCTCTAGAAAACGAAGAGTACCTAAACGATGTGGTTGCAACGGTGGTTAGAGCACTAGACAATGTTATCGACCTCAATTTCTACCCCGTGCCTTACGCACAAATAACCAATCATCGATATCGTAGCATCGGACTGGGTGTTAGTGGTTATCACCATGCTTTGGCCATCAGGGGCATTAAATGGGAAAGCGAAGCTCATCTGCAATTTGTAGACGACGTGTTTGAACGTATCAACCGCGCTGCCATAGAAGCCAGTTCGGCACTCGCAAAAGAAAAAGGGGCTTATGCTTACTTTGAAGGAAGCGACTGGCAAACGGGCGATTACTTCGAAAAACGTGGTTATCTCTCGCCACAATGGCAACAAACGGCTATGCGCGTTAAGGCACAGGGCATGCGCAACGCTTATCTCTTGGCCATTGCGCCCACAAGTAGCACCAGCATTGTAGCTGCTACTACTGCTGGACTCGACCCCGTTATGCAACGCTTTCTTGGAAGAAAAAAAGGGGGCTATGCTTCCACGCGTGGCACCTGCACTCTCCGACCGCACTTTCTGGCATTATAAGGGTGCTTATCAAACCGATCAGGCGTGGAGTATGCGCGCTGCTGGCATTCGCCAACGACACATCGACCAAGCACAAAGCGTTAATCTCTACATCACCAACAACTATACCATGCGCCAATTGCTAAATCTCTATCTGCTGGCATGGCAAAGTGGGGTGAAAACCATCTACTATGTGCGTAGCAAATCGCTCGAAGTGGAAGAGTGCGAAAGCTGTGCTTCTTAATCCAACAATATTAATATATTTGGCTAAATAGCATTTTCTGCAATGAATAATAAATTGAAAAAGAACGCCTTGTTTAATCCACAGGGCGATACCGACCTGAGATTGAGGCGTATGATTGGTGGAAACACCACCAATCTGAACGACTTTAACAACATGCGATATACCTGGGCAAGCGACTGGTATAGGCAGGCAATGAACAATTTCTGGATTCCTGAGGAGATTAACCTCACGCAAGACACCAAAGATTATCCGCTGTTGCCACCAGCTGAACGCAAGGCCTACGACAAGATTTTGAGCTTTTTGGTGTTTCTCGACTCGCTGCAAAGCGCCAACCTTCCCTCACTCACCGAGTTTATCACGGCCAACGAGGTGAACCTTTGCTTGCATATCCAGGCTTTCCAAGAATGCGTTCACAGTCAGAGTTACAGCTATATGCTCGACACTATTTGCTCTCCCGAAGAGCGAAACGATATTCTTTACCAGTGGAAAACCGATGAACACCTGCTGCGACGCAACACTTTCATCGGTGATTGCTATAACGAGTTTTACGCCAACAACGACAAAGCGTCGCTCATGAAGACGCTCATGGCCAACTATATCCTCGAAGGTATTTACTTTTATAGTGGCTTTATGTTCTTCTACAACCTTGCCCGCAATGGCAAAATGTCGGGTTCGGCACAAGAAATTCGATACATCAACCGCGATGAAAACACGCACCTATGGCTCTTTCGCAATATTATTCAGGAAATGAAGAAAGAAGAACCCGAATACTTCACGCCCGAAAAAGTGAAGGTGTACGAGGAAATGATGCGCGAAGGGGTGCGACAAGAAATTGCTTGGGGCCAATATGTCATTGGCGATGATGTGCAAGGACTGAACGCACAAATGGTTTACGACTATATTCGCTATCTTGGCAACATGCGTTGGCGAAGTCTGGGTTTCGACAATTTGTTTGAAGACAACGTTGAAGAACCCGAAAACATGCGCTGGGTGGCTCAATATGCCAATGCCAACATGGTGAAAACCGATTTCTTCGAGGCCAAAAGCACAGCATACGCCAAAAGCACAGCCATCGAAGACGACTTGTAAAGGTTTCTCACTCGAGCCTTTTTCACCTTTTTATGCGCACATATCAAATTTTATATTCGAATATGAAAAATCTAATTTCTTCGTTTCTTTTACTACTCGTGCCGCTCGTGGCCACTGCTGAGAGTGGTTTGCATTGCGCTAAAAGCGTTTTCTCGCAACCCAATGTGCGCTTTATGCAAAAAGTAAATTCCTCACATGCCAACGCTGTATTAGGAGTTAAAGGACTGCCTGCAGGACTGAAATGGAACGCCCGACGCAATCTAGTGGAAGGTAAGATAAAGAAGCCTGGCACGTATGTTTACACCATCACATGCACCCACAACGGACATGTGTGCGAAGAACGCGTTACGCTGAATGTGCAAAACAACCTGCCTTTGCCGCTTCCTTTCATGGGTTGGCTGTCGTGGAACTCGGTTGAAGGAGATGTTTCGGAGACTATTGTTAAAAGTGTGGCCGACATGTTCAAGGCTAACGGCCTGTTTGAGGCTGGATGGAACACCATCATGATGGACGATTTGTGGCAAGCACGTCAACGTACAGACGATGGAAAGCCACTACCCGACCCTAAACGATTTCCTAACGGACTGCGACCCGTTGCTGATTATGTGCACAGCAAGGGTATGAAATTTGGACTTTACACTGATGCTGCCAACAAAACATGCGCAGGTGCGTTTGGCTCGTATGGCTACGAACTAACTGATGCCGAGCAATATACCCAATGGAATGTGGACATTGTGAAGTGCGACTACTGCCATGCACCCACCGAACGAGATTCTGCCATTGTGCGCTATCGCCGTTTGGGCGATGCTTTCAAAGCCGTTGCACGCCCCATTACGCTCTACATCTGCGAATGGGGCGACAGAAAACCATGGCTTTGGGGAGCTGAATCGGGCGGTAGCTGCTGGCGTGTGAGTGCTGATGTGCGCGACAGATGGACCTGCGAACCAGGTGGTACGGGCGTGGTAGAAAGCATTAAAGCAATGAAAGACCTTGCGCTGTATTCTGGCGTGAACCGCTTTAACGATGCAGACATGCTTTGTACGGGACTGCATGGCAAGGGAAAATCCTCGAACGACTTATGTTTTGGCACGCCAGGCATGACGCAAGACGAGTATGCCACGCAGTTTGCCTTGTGGTGTATGTGGTCGTCGCCCATGGCTTTGTCTTTCGACCCTCGTGCCAACACGGTTACAAAAGAAGACTTGAAGATACTAACCAATCGCCACCTTATCGCCCTTAACCAAGACCGAATGGGGCAACAGGCCGACTTAATATCAGATGCAGACAGCCTTGTGGTGTTTGCCAAGGACTTGGAGAATGGTGATGTGGCCCTCTCTCTGTTACCAACATGGCTAACAAACAACTTGAAGCGACTTTCAACTTCTCGAAAATTCCTGCACTTGATGCCAACAAACGTTATCAATGCCGTGACTTATGGACAGGCGAAAAGCTTTCTGCCGTTAAACGTAGCTTTACTACTAAGGTTCGGCCACACGCCACAAGGGTGTTTAGGTTGAGCCTGTAACGTGCACAAACTATGTGCCTTTGCCAAACGTTATATAACAAACGCTCTTGCGGAGCATACGCTTGTCGCAACTCATATAAACCTGCTGCCATAGCTAACAAGCTTACCTATTGTAATTAGATTGTTCGCACAAAACAGGAAGGAAATAACGAAAAAGTTTCAATATATTAAAACTTTTCCGTATCTTTGTAGCATTAAATACAATGTCGATGAGAAGAGAAATCGTTGCCTTTGGCAGTTATTATAAAGACTTTATGGCAACGCTGCATGACAAAGAGCGGCGAAAGGTGCTTTATGCCCTCTCACTACTAGAAAGAGAAGACAGACTTCCGATAAAATTCATCAAACACCTATTGAGAGGTTTGTATGAATTAAGAATTAAATACGAGAGCAATATCTACCGTATCTTTTTTATTTTCGACAACAATCGAATTGTTGTATTGTTCAATGGTTTCCAAAAGAAAACTCAGAAAACGCCAAGAACAGAAATAGACAGAGCAATTAAAATAATGGAGGATTACTATGAGTACAAAAGAAAAAATGATAACGAGCATCAGTAAAGAGATAGAGCGCGAGTTTGGCAAACCAGGCACTGCAGAACGCGAAAAAAATTTGATGAAGAGGCATACGCTTTTTTTATACAGGACAGCTACTCTTAGATGCGCGAAAAAGAGGCAAAAGTAACACAAGCAGAATTGGCTAAACGCATACACGTCAGTAAATCCTACATTTCGCGAGTTGAGAGTGGAGACATTATACCCAGTGCGGCCAAGTTCTATAACATGGTTACTGCGCTAGGCATGCGCATAGAGATTGTTAAGCCCTTAGTAAGGGTTTAATAAGCTGGGCCACTTGTTGACCAACTTGCCCGTTAACTCGTCCGTCTTTGTCTTCTTTTAAGAATAAATTTTAACATTATGAGTGCCTTTTTATCCACAAAACTCCAACCAGGCCGCAAATAATCGATTCTCGCGAAGGTTTGTTTTGATGCAAAAAAGGGGCCAACATGCGATGCGGGCAAAATGAATTTTTATTTAAGATAACCGCCATTTACACCCATCTTGGGGCTATCTGCCGCTAAAAGTACTGCGTTTTGGTGCTAAACGCAATGCAATATGTCGCTAAATGCTGTGCGTTTTGATGCTAAACGCAGTGCATTTTGCTGCTAAACGCAAGGTAAAATGCTGCAAAATGCAGTGTAAAATGCTGCTAAATGCGAGACGAAAAACATAAACATCCACAGCTATTGTATAAACAAAACCTTTTCGAGCCATGAAAAACATGACCCAAAAGTGCAAAACAACCATTAAAAAGTGGGGGTTTAGGGGCTAAATACTGCTTTTTCGGATTGAAAAAACACAATTCGGCAACCAAAATAGAAAGGCTAAATGGTGCAAAATACAGGTAATATGCCAAAAAACGGACAGAAAAAGAAACACGTAAGGCTGCAAATATGCGCTAATAGCCTACACAAAAGCCTTAATTTATGCTAGAAGGGAGCAGCGAACAGAGCGCGTTTTGTAAAATATAAATACTACATTTAACAAAAACAGGTTCATCATAAAAGAACTGAAAGCTGCACGATTATGGTCACTTTGTAGCAAACAGCTTTCTAAACGGCATGCCTTCGTAATATATTCCACAGGCCAAAACTTCTACGAGCCATATCAATGCCTACCGCCAAGTTGTAAAATCCACCTTTATTTGAAACACGAAAGAATAGCTAATGGGCTTTCCACCATACGATGCAGGTTTAAATTGAACGGCATTCAGCATCTTTTTTTACGTCTTTCCAAACCCACATGTTGCCCTTAAAACTCTTTTTGTTTACCAGACTTAGCTGTTTAAGTCGGCCCCGCTTGCCTATCGTTGCAGACACAACAAACCGAAAAGACGTACCATCATATAGTATCATGGGCAAGTTTTGGGCGATGTGCTCGCTCAGTTTTTTCTCTATGCCCAGTTCGTTGGTTGAAGAAACAAAGGCATAAGTTTTACCATCGACAACATAACAAGGCCCTTGCACATGCTGGCCATGTACAAAAAGGGGCACTAGCAACATGGCTAACAATGACAAACACTTTATTGCCCACATCCCAAAACGATTTTAGATTTATAGTTGCCTCTAAAAAGCAACTTTGGGTAGCACTTTTAGGTACTATCTAGTCAGATACGGATTACTTCTTAAAGGGGGTATCCATGCCCACATATTCATCATCTCGCACCAACACTTTCTCTATCTTCCCCACGTACATCGTGTGAAGGTCGCGTTTAGGATAGCTCTCATCGAGTGTTTCCTGATACACGAAACCACTCTGCTGCAATTCAGCGGCATACAATTTCTTACAGATAAGCACAAGCTTGGCCTCCTTAAAATATACCGTTTCGTCGGCAAACACTTTGGTAAGTCCTGCCTTGGCTATCTTGTCCTCATCGCGCCCCGACACACTCCCCAGGTAGGCCATTTGCTTTAAAGTTGCTATCCATAACGCACAGCGAGAAATACTTTTCCTTATCCACATACGTCTTTGTGTAACGCGATGGGCGCAGATAGATAACTGCCGTGGGGTCGTTGTGTCCCCACAGGCAACCTAAGTGCCCCCAACTAATGGTCATCGTGTTGCACCCGTCCTGTTCATTACCCGCAGACACCAACATCCATTCCTTTCCCAACAGGTTGAAAGGATTAAATTTCATCTCCTTATAATTAATTTCTTTCATCTTATCTATGGTTATGTCGTATTTATTCGCTACAAAATCCGCGCTAAACATGTGGATATGCCTTACGTCACCTTAACAAAACGAGCCATAAGGCTCGCTGGTACGTATCTTTGGCATACAAACCTTATTGAAAAAGACATTGCCCAAACCACACAACGGCTGGCAGACGTGGACAAGAGACTCGTTACTTATACCCCATGCCTTACTGTTTGCCCTGCACAGGCGTGGCATTGATAAAGACATGGCTGTGTGGATAGTACCTAACAAGATACATAGCAGGCGTTCCGCCATTGATAAGTCCTTCTCTAAAACCACGTCCGCGCAAACCTTTGGCGTCGGTTTCTTCCATAAACTGCAGGGCTGAAAAAGCCTTGTCGTTCACCAAAACACCGCGTAGCACTTGGTCTACGGCATCTGTTTCGTACTGCGAGAATTTAAAATAATGATTTTTCGTTAGCCCCCATTTGTCTTTCACTACAACTAGCGAAACACATAGTATATTCTCCTGCTCCAACTTTTGGAAAAAACAAATCATATACGCGTTTTGAGCGTGCCACATGATGCTTATACAACACCTCGTTTAAGGTCATAAGCTCAACTTTGGTTCCGCTTTTTAAGTCCTTCACGTAATTAAACACCCCCATGCTGCCAGCAATAAACCCGCCAATCATGATTAGCACTACGAGCATCAGCCCAAGTAAGCCAGCATTTTTGCGCCATTTTCGCTCTTCTTCTTCAAAGTTAGAACTTTTATGTCGTTCCTCGTAGGTGGTTAATCGGTTCATCTTAACACCTACCACGATAATCAACACTACGTAAACAAACAGTAAAGCCGGCGTGGAAGTGGCAATAAGTTGCCACAACAATCCTGAAAAGCCAACGTGTGGAAGCCCCCAATAACTAGCGTACACAATAAGAATTAACTGCAAAACCACCAGTGTGATGTATGTTGTGATACGCACTTTGGCCCACCAATAGCTGCGCTGGCGTGCCTCGCGGCCACCGATTAGAGCACGCATTTTTCTTTTAGACATGAGTTATAAGCGTGAAGTATAAGGCAAAAGCCTAAACAAAAAAAGCCAGTTCAAGGGCAGGGCGTATTGCCCCACCCTTGTTCTGGTTCTACATTTATGGTATAATTAGTTTCCCTTCGTAAACCTTACCCACAATGGAAGTAGCGTTCAACAAGCTCTTTCAATTCTTCTGGACGATTTTCTACTTCTTTACGCAGATTGCTGTCGTTAAAGTCGCGCAATTGTTTGATAATACCATCAATCATTGCCGTAGAGAATACGCCATAAGCTTCGTACACTTTGCGTTGACGTTCTAGGCAGTCGGCCGATGCCACACAGCTGTCGGGCAATTGTCCTAGGCGGTTAAGCTTATCGGCATTCGCGGCATCGTGAATGTTTACATCCACGTAAGTCTGCTCTGCTATTTCGAGTGCATTGGGCAATTCAAAACCATAACGGCAGCCAACACACAAGCCAGCAAGCAGCTGATAAACGTCGGCCGAACCATCGGGCGAACGCATTTCGAAGGTTTGTTTCATCGAAGTGTCGGGTGTTTCGGCTGGCTGTTGTGGGTTAGCTCTATGCATCATGTCAACGCCTGCAGCCCAACCCAGAGGCACACGTACGAGAACAGAGCGGTTGCGGTCGCCCCAACAAACGTTGGTGGGTGCCTCTTGGTGAGGAACAAGGCGGAAGTAAGCCATGGGGTTCTTGTTACCAAAGGCGGTGATGCTATCTGCAAGCTGCATCAAACCAGCGATAGCCGTGCGAGCAGTGTTGCTTAGCTTACCATTTTCAACCATCACACTCTTGCCATCCTTCATCAAGCGCATGTGTACATGCATACCCGAACCGGCTTTACCCGTGGTGATTTTCGGTGCGAAGGTAACGTTCATGCCCATCTGATAAGCCAAGTTGCGAATAATCCACTTAGCAATCATTAGTTCGTCGGCAGCCTTTTCAACAGGAACGGGCAAATTCGATTTCGTTTTGCTCGTAAATTAGGCCGTCTTGACTAAAGTTACCCACTTCAGAGTGTCCGTATTTAATTTGACCACCAGCCTTTGCAATGTACGACATGCACAGCGTGCGGAAGTCATTTGTTTTAGCATAAGGCATAGACTCGTGATAACCACGCTGGTCAACAGCTGGGAACACCTCCTCATCGGGCGTAATAACATAATATTCTAGTTCGCCCATGGCATGAAACTCCATACCCGTAACATCGCGGAAAGCTTTTGCAGCCTTTGCAAGGGTGTATTCGGGAGAACTTTCAAGGGGATTGCCGTCCTTGTCGAAATAAGATGCCAGCATGCAAAGCGTAGGAATTTCGGCGAACGGATCGACGAAAGCCGATGAGAAACGAGGCAGTACGTAGAGGTCGCTACTGCCTGCTTGGATGAAAGAGAATAGGCTGGAGCCGTCTACACGCTCGCCACAAGTAAGAATTGTGTCGAGATAAGCCAGATTGTTGATGATGAAATTGAGGGTTTTCAGCTTGCCATCGCCCCCAGGATACATAAAGTTCACCATCTTAATCTCATTTTCTTGAATGAAACGTACAATGTCTTCTTTCGTAAATTCTGAAGACGGTTTCTGCAAGAACGCCACAACTTCGTTGGCATTCATCAAAAGTTCATTGTTTGCCATGTTCGATATCTTTTTAGTTAAAAGGGTTTAACGTTGGTGATTGTTTAAATTGAATACTTTACCTACCGTTTTTGTACGGTTGGGACAAAGGTAGGAAAAAAAATCTATGTGACAAATTTTCCGACAATATTTTATGCTTTACATGAAAAATAGTCGCAAAACTGACAAATTGTCACACAAAACATCCTCGGCACACTGTTTGAATAGGATATAGCAGACAATAAGTCAGACAATCATAACAAATTAAACATATTGACAATGAACTTCGACAAATATACTATTAAAGCGCAAGAAACGGTTCAAGAAGCCGTTAACATTGCACAACGAGCCGGACAACAGAGCATCGAACCTGTGCATCTGCTCAAGGCTTTATTAGAAAAAGCTCCAGATGTAACCAATTACATCTTCCAAAAACTTGGCGTTAACGCCATGCAGGTAACCTCGCTGGCCAATTCGGAGGCCGAACATCTGCCTCGCGTTGAGGGCGGTAAGCCTTATCTTAGTAACGAGGCCAACAGCGTTTTGCTTAAGGCCGAAGACCTTTCAAAGGGGCTTGGCGACGAGTTTGTCTCGGTTGAACCGCTCTTCCTCGCTTTATTGGCCGTTAATTCATCGGCGGCTCGCATTCTGAAAGATGCGGGATGCACCGAAAAAGACGCGCGCGCTGCCATCGAAGCCCTTAGGCAAGGACAGCAAGTGAAATCGCAATCGGGCGACGAGAACTATCAGTCGTTGGAGAAATATGCCAAAAATCTGGTAGAAGATGCACGCAACGGAAAGCTCGACCCTGTTATCGGACGAGACGACGAGATACGTCGCGTGTTGCAAATCCTTTCGCGTCGCACCAAAAACAACCCCATTTTGATAGGCGAACCGGGCACGGGAAAAACCGCCATCGTTGAAGGTTTGGCCGAACGCATCGTGCGTGGCGACGTGCCCGAGAACCTTAAAGACAAGCAACTCTATTCGCTTGACATGGGTGCACTGGTTGCTGGGGCCAAATATAAGGGGGAATTTGAGGAACGACTAAAAAGCGTTATCAAGGAGGTGACCAACGCCGACGGGCAGATTATTCTCTTTATCGACGAAATTCACACGCTCGTTGGAGCCGGAGGAGGCGAAGGCGCAATGGATGCGGCCAACATCTTGAAGCCTGCTTTGGCGCGTGGCGAACTCAGAGCCATTGGAGCCACAACCCTAAACGAGTATCAAAGTACTTCGAAAAAGATAAAGCGCTGGAGCGCCGCTTCCAAACGGTGATGGTAAACGAACCCGATGAGGTTAGCGCCATTTCTATTTTGCGCGGTATTAAGGAGCGTTACGAAAACCATCATAAGGTGCGCATACAGGACGATGCTTGTATTGCGGCTGTTCAATTGTCTGAACGCTACATCTCCGACCGCTTTCTGCCCGATAAAGCCATCGACTTGATGGACGAGGCGGCCGCAAAATTGCGAATGGAACGCGACTCGGTGCCTGAAGAGTTGGACGAAATTACGCGTCGACTTAAACAATTGGAGATTGAACGCGAGGCCATTAAGCGTGAGAACGATGAGCCCAAGATGGCACAGTTGGACAAAGACATTGCCGAACTGCGCGAACAAGAAAAGGCGTTCAGAGCTAAATGGGAAAGCGAAAGGGCGTTGGTGAACAAGATTCAGCAAGACAAACTGGAAATTGAACGCCTGAACCACGAGGCCGACAGGGCCGAACGCGAGGGCAATTACGAACGTGTGGCCGAAATTAGATATGGCAAACTGAAGGAACTGGACAACGACATCGCTAACATCAAACAGCAATTGCTAGCCACACAAGGCGGTGAAGGTATGGTGCGCGAAGAAGTTACGGCCGACGACATTGCAGAGGTGGTGAGCCGTTGGACGGGTATTCCTGTTACACGTATGCTGCAAAGCGAACGCGAAAAGCTGTTGCACCTCGAAGAAGAGCTGCATCGCCGCGTTATTGCGCAAGAGGAAGCTATCGCCGCTGTTAGCGATGCCGTGCGCAGAAGTCGGGCTGGGCTGCAAGACCCTAAACGTCCCATCGCCTCGTTTATCTTCCTTGGTACAACGGGAGTGGGCAAAACAGAGTTGGCGAAGGCCTTGGCCGAATACCTATTTAACGACGAATCGATGATGACGCGTATCGACATGAGCGAGTATCAAGAAAAGTTTAGCGTGTCTAGGCTCATCGGTGCACCTCCGGGATATGTGGGTTACGACGAGGGCGGACAGCTTACCGAGGCCGTAAGGCGTAAGCCGTACAGCGTGGTTCTTTTCGACGAGATTGAAAAAGCACACCCCGATGTATTCAATATTCTGCTACAAGTGCTAGACGATGGTAGGCTAACCGACAACAAGGGGCGCACGGTGAACTTCAAAAACACCATCATCATCATGACCTCAAACCTTGGTTCGCAGTACATCCAACAACAGTGCGCCAACCTAAGCGAGGGCAATCGCGACGAGGTTCTCGACGAAACACGCCAAAAAGTAATGGACATGCTGAAACAAACCATACGTCCAGAGTTTCTCAATCGTATCGACGAAACCATCATGTTCTTGCCACTCACCAAGAAAGAAATTGCCGAAGTGGTTCGATTGCAGATGCGTTCGGTTCACCGGATGCTTACCGAGCAGGGCTTTAAGATAGACGTTAGCGACGATGCCATCGACCTTTTGGCCGACCTTGGCTACGACCCAGAGTTTGGGGCACGACCTGTTAAGCGCGCCATCCAACGCTATGTGCTTAACGACCTCAGCAAGAAAATACTATCCGACGAGGTTAGTCGCGACAAACCTATCCTCATCGACGCCCTTGATGGCAAGCTGGTGTTCAGGAACTAAAATGGAAATAAACGTGGAATGATGGCCTACAACGAATCAAGCACCTGTTTGTAGACGCTTCACACAATAAATACGCTTTTAAAAAGGCAGGCACAAGCAACTGGGAAACCAGTCTTGTGCCTGCTTTTTTGTTTACGGGCTGGCGCACAGATGGCATGTCGGCATGTTGCATCCTCATACTAATAGGGTCTAAGTAAAATAGCTTTCCTGTAAAAAAAATCATTGAATATTTGGCCGTTTCAATTATTATATGTAACATTGCAACGTGTGCCCTGCATCTTTTTTTTGCTTGCATGTAGATAAGGAGCCACCTAAACAGTAAATTAAGAACACATCTAGAATTAATTAGTTATGAAATGCAATAACATACCTAAGACAAACACCGTAACGCAATTATTAGTTGCGTTAATGTTCGCAAGTATATTTTGGACGGATTCGGCCTTTGGGCAGACTGTTCATAACTACAATGTCTCGCATCTGTCCAAAGCAGAAAACAAAGTTGCAGACATAGAAAGCGCTAGGCACTTATTACATCAAGCAAAAAAATTAGCCCCCTTGACATCAATCACGCAAGCAACAGTCATCCTTGGCCCAAAAGTGGGCTACGAAGGAGCAAAATACAGCTTGCAGTCTGCCCAAGAAGGCGACGTAACTTGGAGCAGCAACAATCCCAATGTGGCATCAATCAATACCACAGGCATATTGACGGTGAAGGGCAGAGGCGTGGTAGTGATCTCTGCGAATTATAAAAACCAAAGTATAGCCAAACCATCCTTGTGGGCATCCCACGATTTATTCTGTCGTCTTCGCCTCAAATGGGCGGGTATAAGGTTGTCGCCAGCTGCATAGACAATGAATATAAAAATTACTTGCCCCAATTGAACGGCGTGCTTAAATTTAATTGGGGCATTAAGTACCCTGACGAGAACATCCGCTGGTCCACGTCTGATAAGTCCAGCTTAACCATCCAGGCACAAGCATTAGACAAAGACATTACCGTATTTTTGCAAGTGGCCGACGTTCAAGGCAACAAAACTGCGTTGCAATACGTAAATATTTATCCGCACGAAGTATACCAAACCGACTATTCAACCTTCTACATCGACTCGCATGGAGAGCTTTATGGCGTTGGTAAAAAGAAGGATTTATACGAGACGGCAAGAGTGTTTCTAAGATATAAAGACAACTTGCCCGACAAATATAAGGATCTAGAGTGGATGCCCCTCACGGCAATCGTGCTCAGTCCGCTAAAAGGCCGTAAGGAAATTGACGTTAAGGATGGTGGCCCGCTTGTTGGAGACATCATGACGGAAGAGGAATATGAGTATATAAAAAGTCACTCAAGCGATAACCAGACGTACACTTATACACTCATTTTGCTCAACTTCAGCCAAAAGGTAATTCAATTCATCCCCGTTAGTTTCACGTTTAAAACGTCAATGTAGCTATAAAATCTAAATATCCTTAAACAAGAAAAAGATGAAAACAAGATATACAATCTTTGCCCTTAGCATGCTTCTCGGAGTATTGTCGTGCAACGAAGATACCATGCAACCCCATCCCAAGGGGCCAACCTTCGGTGAGAACACAGGCGACCTACCCCTAGATAGCAACGACATTTACTACAGTCAAACGGATAAGAACCGCATGCTTAACAGCATGATACGATACGACTACACTCAAAAAAAATATATTCTAGACCTCTCCGAACAAGATGCGTCAAGCATTGGCATCACAACGCAGATGTATAAGGACGCCATTAAACGAGTGGAAGAAATGAATAAGGTAAACATCGAACGGCTGCAATGAGCCAAAGAACAACGTTTTCGTTTAGCCAAATGAACAATGTCGAGCTTGCTCAAACATTGTCATGGCGAGAAACGCACTTTTCGAGGAACGAGAAAAGAACGTTTTCGTTAAGCCAAATGAACAATGTCGAGCTTGCTCGGACATTGTCATGGAGAGAAAACGCACTTTTCGGGGAATGGGAAAAGAACGTTCCTAGCCACAACAACTTGCGCCTTTACCTTATTGGCCGCTCATCTAACGTGCAGTATCTAGGTTTCTGTACTGCAGCTACCAACCGTTGGTGGTGTGACAACAACAAATGCCCCATATCATTCCTTTACACGTTTTAACTTGACAAGCTTTTTGCCACGAATTTCATACTCTGCAGTTAGTCCATGTCCCATACTTGCGCGTTCGTTAAGTATTTCTTCATAAGAGAGAAGTTTATTGCCTTTGTGCTGCAAAACCAAGATAAAAACCAACACCCCCTCCGAGGGTATCAACTCATCAACTTACAAACTCATCAAACCAAAATATTAAATTATTATCTTTTATTTTACAACACAGCTCTAATTTTCGTTTCATTCTAGCGAAAATGTAGGCCATAAAGTAGGTAAATCTCCCCTATTTTGGGCTTTTCTCGTTGTTTGTTTTGCCTGTTTTTAAGAGCAAAACCTGCATTTTGCACCATTTTGCCTTTCTATTTGGGTTGCTGGCTCGTCTTTTTTTAAAGCCCAACAACCTGCTTTTAGCCCCTAAAAACCCACTTTTTAACGACTATTTCACCCTTTTCGGCCATGTTTTTCATGGTTCTAAAAGGTTTAATTTATACCATTGCAGCGGATATTTATGCTTTTCGACTCGCAATTAGCACCAATTCACCTTGCATTTTGCACCAAAACGCATTGCATTTAGCGGCAAAACGCACTGCATTTAGCACCAAAACGTACTGCGTTTAGCGGCATATTGCACCGCGTTTAGCACCAAAACGCACTTCATTTTGCAGCAAATCGCCCCAAAACGGGTATTAGTGGCGGTCGTTTTAAATAAAAATTCATTTTGTCTGCATGCACAACTGCCCCCTTTTGGCACCAAAACAAACCTCCGCGAGAATCGTTTTTTTGCGGCGAGGTGAACGATTGGTGGAAAAAAAGGCACTCACAATGTTAAAATTATTACTAAAAGTTAGACAAAACGATTATACTTCATATACGCGCGAGTAGGCAACGGCACAGAGAACACCTGCGCTTGCTACCACCAGTGCGAGCGATTGCAGGGCATGCTGCCCACGGCCAACGGAGGCAACATCATGAAACGCAGAAGTAATACGCCATTGACAGCTAGTTTTCAACTTGTGTAGAATGTATTGAATGACTTATGACAGGAAACTTTTTAAGGCCTAACCACGTTTTGCCACAGACAGATGGAACTGACTCTCAGATTTTACCGTGTCTTTGTTCTGCACTCTGTATATGAGAGGAGTGTTTATCTTGGTTTTACGGCACAAAGATAATATACTCTTCTCAATTTACAGAAATACCAAAAGCAAGGCGGCCTCTCTATAAAAAACTAACCAATAATTTGTTTATCCAACAAAAAAACGATAAATTTGCACAGTAACAAGGTTGTGTGCAATAATGCCCAACCAGCATTTAAATTAGAGAAAGGAGAAAGAAAATGTCCATTTCTAAAACTAGACAAAAGCTTGTGGACGTGGCGCGCCAACTTTTCGCACGAAACGGCGTGGCTAACACCACAATGAACGATATTGCCGTGGCTTCTGGAAAAGGCCGACGCACACTTTACACCTATTTTAATAGGAAAGAAGACGTGTACTATGCCGTGATAGAAGCCGAACTGGAACGACTATCGGACAAGCTAGACGAGGTGGCCGCAAAGAAAATAAGTCCGCAAGACAAGATTATCGAGCTGATATACACCCACCTGAGCATGATTAAAGAAACGGTGGTGCGAAATGGTAACCTTCGTGCAGAGTTCTTTAGAAATATCTGGACAGTGGAGAAAATGCGAAAAAACTTCGACGAAGACGAAATTGAACTATTTAGAAAGGTGTATGCCGAGGGCAAAGCGGATGGCGAATTCGATATCGATAACGTTGAACTGGTGGCCAACATCACACACTATTGTATTAAAGGACTTGAAGTGCCATTTATCTACGGCCGACTGGGACACGGACTAACCGAAGAGACTAGCAAACCGCTCGTGGCTAAAGTGGTATATGGTGCTTTGGGCAAACGCATCAATAAATTATGAGTAGATTTGTTATATTTCTGCTTGCTGTTTGGGCTTTGATGGCTTGCACTACACAGAACACAAAAACACAAATGCCCACTAACGACTCAGTGGCTGCGCAAATGACTTCCACAAAGGCCAACACGCCAATTGACTCTACCCCCACGATGCAGCCACAACTCCCCGACACAAGCACCATCTACTCGGAAGAGGATGGCGGTATGACCCAAATTGAAAACAAGCTTTTTACCAACACAACGTTAAAAGCACTCTACCAGCTAACGCTAAAACTAGGCGATATCGACAATGCCGAACTGCTGTTGCCACAATTGCCCAACAAAAGCCAAGAGGTGGAAGTGAACGTAAATGGATTGATTAGTATCAACTACACAATTACACCTGGCAAAGCTACGATTGAAATGGAGTATGAAGGTGGGGTTACAACGCTTATTCTACAACAACGAGATACTGGCGTAAACCGAACCATCATACACAGCGCAGACTAAGCCAACGAACATCTAACATTTGTGGTGCGCAAACATTCGTTTTGATATATCAAACTAAGTTTGTACCTTTGCCAAACGTAATAAACGTATTTTCTAACATAAATAAAAATAAAATGGGATTATTAACAGGTAAAACCGCCCTTGTTACAGGAGCTGCCCGTGGCATTGGCAAAGCCATAGCATTAAAGTTTGCACAAGAAGGTGCTAACATCGCATTCACCGACTTGGTTATCGACGAAAACGGCAAAGCCACTGAGGCCGAAATTGCTGCGCTCGGCGTTAAAGCTAAAGGATATGCAAGCAATGCCGCCGACTTTGCTCAAAGCGAAGAGGTGGTGAAACTGGTAAAAGAAGATTTTGGCTCGGTTGACATCCTCGTAAACAATGCTGGTATCACCAAAGATGGACTGATGCTGCGCATGACCGAACAACAATGGGATGCCGTAATCGGTGTTAATCTCAAAAGCGCCTTCAACTTTATTCACGCTGCCATTCCAGTAATGATGCGCCAACGTGGAGGCTCTATCATCAACATGGCTTCGGTTGTGGGTGTTCATGGCAATGCAGGACAAGCCAATTACGCTGCTTCTAAGGCTGGAATGATTGCTCTTGCTAAATCGGTTGCGCAAGAAATGGGTCCTAAAGGCATTCGCGCTAACGCCATCGCTCCTGGCTTTATAGATACAGCTATGACGCAAGAACTTTCTGATGAGGTGCGTAAAGAATGGATGAACCAAATTCCTTTGCGACGTGGCGGTACCGTTGAAGACGTGGCCAACTGCGCGCTTTACCTCGCTTCAGACCTCTCTAGCTATGTTAGCGGACAGGTTATACAGGTGGATGGCGGTATGAACACATAATATTTTCTACGCATAAGTTTGGCGAAAGGGTTGTTTGGCTCTTTCGCCAAACATACCTTTAATTCCCTTTACGCCTTTCATTGGGCAACGAGAACTAAGAGAGCGAACTCCATCTGATTTTCTCCTAATACCAAAGGTTTCGATATGCTAAACAAAAATGCGAGATTGGCTGAAGCCTTGGTTACTTGTGAACTTGTGAACTCGGCAATTTAAAATTACACCTCTTGATATCATGACTCCTGTTTACGAAGACAACCACATTATTATCGTTTCTAAACTCAGTGGCGAGATTGTGCAAAGCGACAAAACGGGCGATGTGCCACTGGTGGAAATCGTTAAAAAATATCTCAAAGAAAAATACGCTAAACCTGGAAATGTGTTTCTTGGAGTGGTGCACCGACTGGATAGGCCGGTGTGGGGACTCGTTGCTTTTGCCAAAACAAGCAAGGCTCTAAGTAGGATGAACGCACTGTTTAGAACGGGCGACGTGCAAAAAACCTATTGGGCCATCGTGCAGTCGTACCCTGAAAACGAAGAAGGCGAACTGGTGCACTGGCTTACACGCAACGAAAAACAAAATAAAAGCTATGCCCACGACCACGAGTGCCTGGCGCAAAGAAGGCTATTCTTAATTATAAAGTTATCGGCCGATCTGATAACTACACGCTCTTAGAAGTGCAACTCATGACGGGAAGGCATCATCAAATTCGTTGCCAACTAGCGGCTATGGGCTGTACCATCAAAGGCGACTTAAAATATGGGGCGAAAAGAAGTAATCCCGATGGTAGCATCTCGCTACTTTCACGAAAGATTTCGTTTGTTCATCCTGTATCGAAAGAAACGATTTGCGTTGAAGCTCCCCTACCCGATGATAATCTTTGGCACGCCTTTGGTATGTAAAAAGGTTGAAACAACAAAGATAAAAACTAACGAGCCGACAAGCTTAAGGTTAAATCCTTTTCTGTTTGTCGGCTCGTTTTGTATTGGTTAGTTAAGGTTATGTTGTACTAATTCATCTACTAGTCTTTTCGTTTGTGCTTTATGTATTGAAGACAAATCAACTTGTCTACCCTTTTAACTTGCTAATTGGTCAACACAACTAACCTTCTCTCACCCTCCCCCGTAGAAATTGGAGATGATGCCTGTGTTTTTATCTCAGCTTATGGCCTTTAAACGCGAAGAATGCAATGTAAAGGAAGCAAGGAAGGCAAATCCAGTAAGCATTTTGTGGACCGAAATGGTCTTTAAACACTCCATACAGCAGGGTAACTGCAGCTCCACCAATCAAACCCATGGTGAGAATAGACGAACCCGACTTGGTGAACTTACCCAAATCTTGCATCGACAAGGGCCAGAATGCGGGCCACATAAGCGAACAACCCACGGCAATAATTCCAATGCTAAACACACTGAGTTTGCCGGGAAGCAGCACAACGCAGAGAGTTCCCACAATGGCTATCCCAGTACAAATCTGTAAAGCGCGTGTCTGAGACAGGTATTTGGGAATAAGAATTATACCCGCAACATAACCCACGCTGATGCAAAGAGGTGTAATCCACGAATAATTGTTTGCATTATCTAAGCCTAAGGCCTTGGCATAGTCAATAAGAGTGGCCAAAGAGATGGTTTCTGCACCCACATAGAAGAATATGGCTAACGCACCGAGCATCAAGTGGGGGAATTGGAAAATAGATGTTTTGCTGTTGGCATATTGCGACACCTGTGCGTCTTCTGCACTTGTAGATTCCTCGCTCTCGTCTTCGCCGGCCGCTTTCACCTCGGGAAGCGGTGCCATCAACGACAAAACGCCTAAACCAAGGAACATGGCAATGATGATATAAAAGGGCTTATCTAACTGAGTAATGGTGAAATGCTCGCCTGCTACCAACGTGATAAACAAAGGAGAAACGGGCCATGCCAGCTTGTTGCATATACCCATGATACTGATTCGTTTAGCAGCGCTGTCTATCGGACCGAGTATGGTGATGTATGGATTGATGGCTGTTTGCAGAAATGCATTGGCCGTACCACAACAAAATGAGGCTACAATGAAAAGAACGAAGCTCTCTTGTTTTGCCGAGAAAATGAGGATGCCAAAAGAAATGGCAAACATCAAAAAGGCTACAGCTATCGTACGCTTATAACCAATGAGTTTTACTAATTGACCTGCGGGATAACCGAAAATCAGAAAGGGAATGAACGTAGCGCCAATTAGCAGATAGGCTCCGGCAGATGGTACGCTTAACGACTCCTGAAGCACGGGCACCAATAGTGAATTGATGCCTAACGCAAAGCCACATGAGAAGAACAACAGGCCTAAAAACGTGATAGGCACTAAATAATTTTTGTTTTCTGACATAATGTTGGTTTATTTAATTGATTATTTATCGTAACAATTGGCCAGTTAAATACATCTCGCGATAAAGTTTACCTGCACTTTATGTTGCATGCTGATCGTTTGTCTTTTGCGCCATCCATCTTTTGATGGACCAAGCCTTTACAATTTCACAGCTCTGGCAAATAAAAGGGTCATTGGAACACAACCTAACAAACAGCTATGCTTGGTATTTATAGCTAGATTCACCACGGCGCTATTTGTTTAAGCAAAGTTACGACAATTGGAAGATACGACCAAAAGATACGAAGAAAATAATTTAAGCTGAATGAAAAAATATTCTATTTTTAATTGCACTATGCATAACCCTTTACATTATGGTGGTTTACAATAATAGTAGTCTTAGCAGAAGACTTGTCAGTATAAAGTGTTTTCAACTGCTTCTGTAGTTCGAATTATGCAGAAGAAGTAAATACAAATATCATAAAATGGAAAAAAGGAACGAACAAATAATATTGTTCATTCCTTTTTATAGTTTATAAACTGAATACCACTAATTATGTGGTTTTGTTCATCAGTCTTGTCACTTTTTCATAATAGCGCTGAGTCCCCTTTTTACTATACTTCAAACCTCCGTTCCAAGCGCGTATTGCTCGTTCAACGTTATTTTTGGGGTTATGACGCTTCTGGATAAGAAGGAATATCTCCTTCGATTTCTCAACGCTAAAGCGATCTTTTAGAGTGTAGGCTTTCTTTATATTCAATTGCTTGAGATACAAGTTAACCTCCTTAACGCATATCGGTGTTATTTGCATGGCTCCAACAGACTTACCACTTTTAGCGAATCTGTTACCACCACTTTCCACCTGAATAATTGCTTCCATAACAGGTTCCCAGCTGAAATTGCTGTTCGCCGCGTTATCCTCTTTCTTAGTTGCATGGGCAAAGCCCGGCAATAAACTTAAAATTGTAAAACATAAAAATACAATTCTCTTTGATCTCTCCATAATTTAATATTTATGGAACCTGAGCATATTGACCATATCCTAATAGAACATTTTACGCCCGTGACTATTACTTTATGAGAAATAAGTTAAGTTAATAATCTCAGTCCCGTTAGATACCTTATCGAATAAGCTCTTCCGAAACAAGGGGAAGGGTCTATCCTTATTCTTATCGTATGCAAAGTTAAGAAATAAAACCGAAACAACCAAACATTTAGACTATAAAAAGGTAGGATTTGCGGATTCTCAATCTATTGTAAAGCAATAAGTTAGGTGAAATAGGAAAGAAAAAAGGATAAGACGAGCAAATACATAAACTTTAAACTTAATGTAATAAAAACCTAAACATGAAAAGTATATTTTTCTTTGATTTTGGTTTATTTATTAATATGCTAGCCATCGTTTGGATTGAAATACTGCATTTAGCTACTTCGCAAAATAGAATGGCATAGACAAAGAATAAATTCTGATTGAACTCATAACGCTATTCTTACTTACTTTGATTGCTTTTGTAAATTGATCGCATGCATCGCACAACTGAAAACAATAAATAAACCCGAAAACGAAATTGTATTATAAAACATAATTGCTGATGAGTAAATCTAATGGTAAAGAATTAATTCGCAGAAATGTTAGCATGAACAAACAGTTAACCTTATCATGAACCTGTACACTTAGAAGTCTTTACTCAAGAACTTAAAACTTCATTTACTCATTAACCTATAAACGCTTGAACGCACAAATACATGTACTAATAACGCATCAATCCATAACCGCTTGAGTGAACAAACGAAAGTCCCAATGGACCACAACCCTTGAACGCATAAGTGGGCAAAGCATATAATAACAACCCATGCCCCCTTAAACGCTTGAGTATACAAAAGCATGTACTAATAACGCAAGAACTTGTTTATGAACCAATAAACTCATGAACTCACAACTTATAAACTCACAAACTTATGAACCAATAAACTCATGAACCAATAAACTCATGAACTCACAACTTATAAACTCACAAACTCTCAAATACATAGCCTCCCAAAACGAAAAAGCCCCAAGTGCTTGTTAGCACTCGGGGCTTCGTATTGAAAAAAGGCGGCCACCTACTCTCCCGCATTGCATTGCAGTACCATCGGCGCAAGCGGGCTTAACTTCTCTGTTCGGAATGGGAAGAGGTGGGACACCGCCGCAATAACCACCTGATTAGGGGTTGAAAGTATCGCACAAGCAAGTAAAGAATGTAAAGGAACGTAAACTGTTCAAAAACAGTTAGTTATTAATAACCTAACGACACGGCTGAGGTGCGGGGAGGTAAGAAAGTTTCGGGCAATTAGTAGCGCTCGGCTTTGGCGTCGCCGCCTTTACACCTGCGCCCTATCAACGTCCTCGTCTTGGACGACCCTTATGAGGAGTTCTAATCTTGCGGCCGGCTTCGCACTTAGATGCTTTCAGCGCTTATCCGATCCAGACTCAGATACCCGGCGGTGCACCTGGCGGCACAACCGGTAAACCGGAGGTCTGTCCATCACGGTCCTCTCGTACTAGTGACAGAGCCACGCAAAACTCCAACGCCCACGATAGATAGAGACCGAACTGTCTCACGACGTTCTGAACCCAGCTCGCGTGCCACTTTAATGGGCGAACAGCCCAACCCTTGGGACCTTCTCCAGCCCCAGGATGTGACGAGCCGACATCGAGGTGCCAAACCACCCCGTCGATATGAGCTCTTGGGGGGGATCAGCCTGTTATCCCCGGAGTACCTTTTATCCTTTGAGCGATGCAGTTTCCATACACTTGCACCGGATCACTATGCCCCAGTTTCCTGCCTGCTCGGCATGTCTGCCTCCCAGTCAAGCACCCTTATGCCATTGCACTCTAAGAGGCCGGTTACCAATCGGCCTGAGGGTACCTTTGGAAGCCTCCGTTACGCTTTTGGAGGCGACCACCCCAGTCAAACTGCCCACCAAGCAGTGTCCCCACATCTGCGGGTTAGACCTCGGACAGCCAAAGGGCCGTATTTCAAGGGTGGCTCCAAGAGCGCTGGCGCGCCCCCTTCAAAGCCTCCGGCCTATCCTACACATCGGATGACCAAGGTCAATGCTAAGCTGCAGTAAAGGTTCACGGGGTCTTTTCGTCCCATCGCGGGTAATCGGCATCTTCACCGATACTACAATTTCACTGAGATCATGATTGAGACAGCGTCCAGATCATTACACCATTCGTGCAGGTCGGAACTTACCCGACAAGGAATTTCGCTACCTTAGGACCGTTATAGTTACGGCCGCCGTTTACCGGGGCTTCAATTCAAACCTTCGAGTTGCCTCTAAGCTCTCCTCTTAACCTTCCGGCACCGGGCAGGTGTCAGGCTGTATACCTCATCTTTCGAGTTTGCACAGCCCTGTGTTTTTGTTAAACAGTTGCCTGGACCTATTCTCTGCGCCTCGCCTTGCGACGAGGACCCCTTATCCCGAAGTTACGGGGTCAATTTGCCTAGTTCCTTAACCATGAATCTCTCAACGCCTTAGTATGTTCTACCCGACTACGTGTGTCCGTTTGCGGTACGGGTGCCGCACGGATTAAGCTTAGCGGATTTTCTCGGGAGTATGATTACCCACACTATTGCCTCGCCCCGAAGGGAAAAGCATACTTTCGAGGTTCGACTCGGGTGGTGGATTTGCCTGCCACCCTCAACATCTACACTCTTCAACGGAGAATTCCGTCTCTCCGCGGTGGTGTCACGCCTCCGTCTCCGCGTCGCTCCGTGCGGCAGTAAGGGAATATTAACCCTTTCTGCCATCGGCCTCGCCGTTCGGCTGAGCCTTAGGACCCGACTGACCCCGGGATGATTGGCATTGCCCGGGAAACCTTAGTCTTACGGCGGGAGGGAATCTTACCCTCCTTATCGTTACTTATACCTACATTTGCTTTTCCATAAGCTCCAGCGATAATTGTCTTATCGCATTCAACGCCGATGGAATGCTCCCCTACCGATACTTTTTTAAATTCTATCCCGCGTCTTCGGTGTCTGCCTTATACCCGATTATTATCCACGCCCGGACCCTCGACCAGTGAGCTGTTACGCACTCTTTAAATGAATGGCTGCTTCCAAGCCAACATCCTGGCTGTCGCGGGGACCAGACTTCGTTAGACTAACTCAGGCAGAACTCCGGGACCTTAGACGGCGGTCTGGATTCTTCTCCTCTCGGGAACGGACCTTAGCACCCGTCCCCTTACTGCGCAGCTTCTAACCCCTAAGCATTCGGAGTTCGTCAGGACTTGATAGGCGGTGAAGCCCTCGCGTCCTATCGGTCGCTCTACCTCTTGGGGAAAACACTGCACGCGGCACCTAAATGCCTTTCGGGGAGTACGAGCTATCTCCAAGTTTGATTGGCCTTTCACTCCTACACACACCTCATCGGGAAGCTTTTCAACGCTTATCCGTTCGGACCTCCATCCCGTGTTACCGGGACTTCATCCTGGACATGTGTAGATCACTTGGTTTCGCGTCTACCACCACCAACTAATACGCCCTATTCAGGCTCGCTTTCACTGCGGATCCAGGCCTTCTGGCCCTTAACCTTGCTGGTGAAGGTAACTCGTAGGTTCATTATGCAAAAGGCACGCCGTCACTGCAAAAGCAGCTCCGACCGCTTGTAGGCGCATGGTTTCAGGAACTATTTCACTCTTCTTATCGAAGTGCTTTTCACCTTTCCCTCACGGTACTGGTTCGCTATCGGTCTCACAGGAGTATTTAGCCTTACCGGATGGTCCCGGCAGATTCGCGCAGGATTACTCGTGTCCCGCGTTACTCAGGATACCGCTATGTCATCTTATGCTTCGGATAAGGGGCTATCACCCGCTATGGCACTCCTTTCCAGGAGATTCTCCTCACACGCAATGTACAACAGCGCGGTCCTACAACCCCAACGATGCGTTGCCACAACGCTGGTTTGGGCTATTCCCCGGTCGCTCGCCACTACTGGGGGAATCATTAATTTATTTTCTTTTCCTCGGGGTACTAAGATGTTTCAGTTCCCCCGGTTCGCCTCACCGCTGAGCAGTGATACCCACGTATTGCGTGGGTGGGTTGTCCCATTCGGAAATCCGCGGGTCAAAGGTTATTTGCACCTTACCGCAGCTTATCGCAGCTTATCACGTCCTTCATCGCTCTGTGAGCCAAGGCATCCGCCATGCGCCCTTAATTACTTTCTTTACGCCAGCGCGCTTCCATATAAAGGAAGGCACGCAGCCCATACTTCAGCTGTATCGTATTCATGAACAAAATGTTCACGTGATTCTTTACAATCTTACAGTCTTGCTTGTGTCAATATTTCAAAGATCTCATGCGTATTATACGCAAAGTGGAGAATAACGGATTCGAACCGTTGACCCCCTGCTTGCAAAGCAGGTGCTCTAGCCAGCTGAGCTAATCCCCCGTGAATAAAGGAAATCGCAATCTCTCACGTTCCTCTCAGGCGATGTGTAGTCCCAGGCAGACTTGAACTGCCGACCTCCACATTATCAGTGTGGCGCTCTAACCAACTGAGCTATAGGACTGCGTGTCGGCGGGAGGTCCGGCCAGGGCCCACATGGGAAGCCTAATCTTTCATCAACATACACCTTATATATATAAGAGAAGTTGACCAAAGAGGCGAAGCCCAGTTCCCTGATTCCCTCTGTATCGGAGTATAGACAACGCAGCAGACAAGAGACTAGAACATCTAGAACCAAGGTAAGCAACAACTAACACATCAATAAAGATGAATAGAGTGCACATTCCTCCAGAAAGGAGGTGTTCCAGCCGCACCTTCCGGTACGGCTACCTTGTTACGACTTAGCCCCAATCACCGGTTTCACCCTAGGCCGACCCTTGCGGTCACGGACTTCAGGCGCCCCCGGCTTTCATGGCTTGACGGGCGGTGTGTACAAGGCCCGGGAACGTATTCACCGCGCCATGGCTGATGCGCGATTACTAGCGAATCCAGCTTCGTGGGGTCGGGTTGCAGACCCCAGTCCGAACTGAGACGCACTTTAAGGATTAGATGACACTCGCATGCCACCAACTCTCTGTATGCGCCATTGTAACACGTGTGTAGCCCCGGACGTAAGGGCCGTGCTGATTTGACGTCATCCCCACCTTCCTCACACCTTGCGGTGGCAGTATCTCCAGAGTGCCCGGCATTACCCGATGGCAACTGAAAACAGGGGTTGCGCTCGTTATGGCACTTAAGCCGACACCTCACGGCACGAGCTGACGACAACCATGCAGCACCTCCGTGGCAGCCCCGAAGGGCCTCATCGTCTCCGAATCGTTCCGCCACAGTTCAAGCCCGGGTAAGGTTCCCTCGCGTATCATCGAATTAAACCACATGTTCCTCCGCTTGTGCGGGCCCCCGTCAATTCCTTTGAGTTTCACCGTTGCCGGCGTACTCCCCAGGTGGGATGCTTAACGCTTTCGCTTGGTCACTGACCATAAGGGCCAACAACGAGCATCCATCGTTTACCGCGTGGACTACCAGGGTATCTAATCCTGTTCGATACCCACGCTTTCGAGCATCAGCGTCAGTTGCGCTACAGTAAGCTGCCTTCGCAATCGGAGTTCTTCGTGATATCTAAGCATTTCACCGCTACACCACGAATTCCGCCTACTTTCGGCGCACTCAAGCCCCCCAGTTCGCGCTGCAAGTCGGATGTTGAGCACCCGCATTTCACAACACGCTTAAGAGGCGGCCTACGCTCCCTTTAAACCCAATAAATCCGGATAACGCCTGGACCTTCCGTATTACCGCGGCTGCTGGCACGGAATTAGCCGGTCCTTATTCATGCGGTACCTGCAAAAACCCACACGTGGGCTCATTTATCCCCGCATAAAAAGCAGTTTACAACCCATAGGGCCGTCATCCTGCACGCTACTTGGCTGGTTCAGGCTTACGCCCATTGACCAATATTCCTCACTGCTGCCTCCCGTAGGAGTCTGGACCGTGTCTCAGTTCCAGTGTGGGGGACCTTCCTCTCAGAACCCCTACCGATCGTGGCCACGGTGGGCCGTTACCCCGCCGTCAAGCTAATCGGACGCATCCCCATCCTTTACCGCTAAGCCTTTGGTCCATATCGGATGCCGTCAATGGACTACATACGGTATTAGTCCGACTTTCGCCGGGTTATCCCGTAGTAAAGGGTAGGTTGGATACGCGTTACTCACCCGTGCGCCGGTCGCCATCAGTAATTGCAAGCAATCACTATGCTGCCCCGCGACTTGCATGTGTTAAGCCTGTAGCTAGCGTTCATCCTGAGCCAGGATCAAACTCTCCATTGTAAAATGTCTACGCATTATGCCCTATCAAAAATTAAAGCACAACGCTAAAAGTTTTATGCCTAAAAGGCATTATCCTATCAGAATGAGCACCTAATTTATTGTAGTTCACTCACCTGTTTTGATTAACCCTATAAAAAGGAGAATCAACGGTTCTTTATGTTCTACCCAAATACACTCAAAAAAAATCAAGTGCATTTGCTCTTGTACTACTACTGTCTATGTAAATCTTTCAATGAACTCTTTCATTTGCTTCAGGATAACTTCGTTCCTGAAAGCGGATGCAAAGGTATAAAGAAAATCAACAACACACAAGCCTTTTTAAGAAAAATATCAACGAAAATTGCAACTTTTTTCCTTTTCTTACAAAAAGAACACAAAACAAGCAAATACACCTTATTTATATATATGTCTCTATTTTTGCTTTTGAAGGCGACAAAAACTATTTTGTAGACGTTCTACTCCAACACATCACAGATAAAAAAGATAGACTAACATCCTTTATGTGCTTTACATGAACCTTATACTAGTTTTAAAAGGCACGCCATTCTTTTGTACAGAACTAGAATAACGAAACAAATTAACAGACATCAAAGGTATTTAATAACCTAAAATTGCATATCTTCAAAAACAAGGTGTAAATTTGCACCTGCCAAGGAACATGTTATAAACACGTTCGCCTGCAATTGACCTACAACAGACCCACGCATGCCCACATAGACAATTAAGTTCTACTCAAGCAACAAAAAAAGAAGTTATGTATACCAAGATATTCACCCTGATATTGATAGCGATTTTACCCATCTTGAAGATTGGTGCGACCAATAGCGATAGCCTACTCAATGAACTGGATCACATCATAGAACTTCGTCCCACCTTCATCGCCAACAAAGAACGCACTATACACCAACTTCGCTCTTCCTTAGAGAGTATAAAGGGGCGAGACTTAAACAAGGAAATGAACCTTTGCGATCAACTTTGGCAAGAATACGCAGCTTTCAACACCGACTCTTCGCTTTACTATGCCAGTAAGCTTTATCTTTTAGCAGAACAAGCAAACGACGATGAACAAATGTTTAATGCCGTATTACACAAAGTAGAAGCACTCATCACCATCGGCATGTTTAAAGAAGCTTACGAATTGCTTACCACACAACACCAACTTCCTTACAAGAATAAGAAACGAGAGAAGTTTTATCACCTCTACCGAACGCTGTATGGACTGATGGCCGACTTCGCTGTTACTCAGCAAGAAAGACACATATAATCATCTCACCGACACATACCGAGATTCGCTCCTAGCTATTTACAAAGCATCGACTCCTATTTACAAGATGGTGCTGGCGGACAAACTAATTACACATGGTCAATACCAGCAAGCCTTAAACCATTTGTTACCCTTTAATCTAGGCAACGACGGCCGTTTGAATGCAGCCTACGCCTACACAGTTGCAGAAGCATACAGCAAACTTGGCCAGTCCACAATAGCCAAGTATTACTACATCATATCGGCCATCGAAGACATGAAGAGTGATACGCGAGAATACATTTCGCTTCGCAAAGTGGCAACCATGCTTTTTCAAGATGGCGACATCGACCGTGCTTACAAATATCTCACCATTTGCATGGACGATGCTAAGGAGTGTAATGCCCGAATGCGTATTTTAGAAATATTAGACACCTTCCCCATCATCAATCAAGCCTATCTTGCAAAAAAACATCAACAGCAAATGGTAGTGCTTGGAGTGCTTGTGGGCATCAGTTTATTAGCTATATCGCTCCTGTTTGCTATTCGCTACGTGCTTAAACAAAAAAAGGTGGTGGTGGCTGCCCAAGACAAATTGGCCAAAGCAAACGAGCAATTAAGCGAAATGAACGCCCAACTCACTCAATATAACAAGGAAATAACACAACAAAACTTGCTCATTGCCGAAAACTCTTATCTCAAAGAAACCTATATTGCAAGGTATATGGATCAATGCTCAATATATCTTGAAAAAATGGGACGTCTTCGAACCCATCTCAGTAATTTACTGTCTACGGGTAGAACTAAAGACATGGCAGAAGCTGTAAAGGTTGCAAACAAAGAAGTAGAGGTGGCTTTGGCTGAATTTTACGATAGGTTCGACGACACTTTCATTCAACTTTTCCCAACCTTTGTTGAAGAGTTTAATGCTCTTTTGCAATCTGGCGAAGAGATTACCCCTAAAAATGGTCATATACTTAACCCCGAACTGCGTATCTTCGCTTTAATCAGATTGGGCATTACAGACAGTGTTAAGATTGCCCAATTCTTGAGATATTCCACCACCACTATTTATAATTATCGCACGCGCGTACGCAACAAGGCTCGTGGAAATCGTGAAGAACTTGAAAACATGGTGATGAAAATTGGCAAAATAGCCAACGAGCAATAACTTTCAAGGCGTTATTTTTACTACTTTTTACGCCTATCGGGAAACACATAACACATTGAATACTAAATAATTAAACTTTTAAACTCACTATATTTTTAATACCCTGTGTTTTTGTCGGGGGTATTTTATATTATCTTTGCAAACACAACAGCTGCAAGATTAAACTAATTGCTGTTGGCAACAATGCAATCAATAAACTATCTAAAATTCTTTAATTAAACCAATGATTATGATACCCGTGCAAATCAAAGGCATCTCGTGGCACAAAACTTTGGCCCTATTGGGGCTCTTGCTATGTTGCACCACTGCGTTTGCCCAAAATTTCAGTATTAAGGGGGTGGTTACCGACAAGAATGGCGAACCCATAGTGGGCGCCACTGTGCTTGAGCAACAAACCAAAAACGGCGTAGCCACCGACCTCGATGGCCGTTTCTCTATCCGCGTTTCAAACGAAAAGGCTATTTTACGAATTTCATACATCGGATTTAAGCCTCAAGAAGTGGGCGTAAACGGAAAGTCTACACTTAACATTACGCTACAAGACGATGCCGCAGCCAACTTAAACGAGGTGGTTGTTGTGGGCTATGGCACGATGGATAAAAAAGAACTAACATCTGCTATCTCACATGTATCGTCGGCCAATTTCACACAAGTTGCCTCTGTTGACCCCTCCATGATGATTCAAGGTAAGGTGGCTGGCGTGTCGGTAACCAACACAGGCGCGGCCGACCCCAACAAAGAGGCCAGCATACAAATACGTGGCGTATCATCGCGTAAGGCTGGATTAGGGCCTCTTATCGTCATTGATGGTGTACCTGGTGGAAACTTAACCAACATTAACCCCAACGACATCGAAAGTTTCGACATTCTTAAGGATGGTGCTGCAAGTGCCATCTACGGCACGCGTGGCTCTAATGGCGTGGTGCTTGTCACCACTAAGAAGGGGTATCGCGATGGAAACATGCACACATCATATAACGGTATGGTATCGTTTAATGTGATAAAACACGAACTAGATATGCTTGATGCCGACGAGTATCGTGCCAACCGCATTGCTTCGGGCACAGGTTACGACCTTGGAGGATCAACCGATTGGCTCAAAGAGGTTAGCCAGGTGGGCATTAAAACACAACATACGCTTACACTTAGTGGTGGCGACTTGCGTTCTAACTATCGCGTATCTGCCGATTATCGCAATGCGAAGGGAATCGATCGATATTCAGGACGCCAAGAATATGGTGCACGTGCTGCCTTAAGCCACACCACACGCAGCGGATTGTTCACCTTTGGCGTTAACATCTCACCTCGCGTGGCCTATCGTAAAAATGCTTCGTGGGATGTATTCCGTAATGCTGTAGAGGCAAATCCCACAACACCCGTAATGAGCCCTCAAAACCCTGCACGCTACTACAACTTTAAAGGTCAGCCTGCCGCTTACAACCCCGTGGAATTACTTACGCTCGACCAAAGCACGGGTACCACTAAGCTTATCGATTGGGACGCAAGCGTGAAGTTGAACCTCTTCCCCTTACTTTTGAAAGACAACGATAAGCAAACACTTAACACGCAACTTACTTTCGCCGATCATCAATACGACAACTACAACCAATGGTTTCGTCCTTCAACAAGCACGTTAGCCATTAACGCCGGGCGTGATGGAGAGGCATCGCAAACTACTCCAAGTCTTCGCTCCGCAGTCTAGAATGGGTTACCAACTACACCAACTCGTGGGGCAAACACAATCTCAAGGCCATGTTGGGATATTCGTTCGAATACGACGTTTACGCTGGTTTCAATGCAGACAACAAAGATTTCCCCAACGATGCCTTAACCTATAACAACCTTGGAACTGGTACATTTGCCAAAGAAAAGGGCGAATTGGGCATGGGGTCGTTTAAGAACGACACTAAACTAATTTCTTTCTTCGGTCGCCTTAGCTACGATTGGAAAGGACGTTACATGCTTACTGCCTCATTACGTCGCGAAGGTTCGTCTAAGTTTGGGGCCAATCACAAATGGGGAAGCTTCCCTGCTGTGTCTGCCGGCTGGCGAATATCCGACGAACCTTTTATGGAAAACACTAAAAGCTGGCTTACCGACCTTAAGTTGCGTGCCGACTATGGCATAACGGGCAATCAAAACTTCGACAGTTATAAGTCGCTCAACACAATGAGTGGCTTTGGATACTACACCTATAACGGCAAATACTATCAAGTGTGGGGACCAGGAAAAAATGTTAACCCCGACTTACGTTGGGAAAAAGGCAAAAACTGGAACATCGGACTTGATTGGACACTGCTTAATGGGCGACTTTATGGCTCATTCAACTATTTCAGTCGTCACCAGCAAGATCTACTTGGCGACTACAACGTGTCGGTTCCACCCTATCTTTTCACCTCTACCTTTGTGAATGTGGGTTCGATGCGCAACAGTGGATTTGAATTTGACGTAACATGGAACGCCATCAAAACCAAGGATTTCAGCTATACACTCAATATTGTTGGCGCCACAATGAACAACAAATTTATAGATTTTAGCAACAGCCAATTCGTTGGCCAAGACTATTACGACGAGGTTAGCCCCGAAGACCCCTACCCCTTCCACACCTTGCAACGTATAGAAAAAGGCCGTCGCATTGGAAGTTTCTACATGTTGAAGTATGCAGGCATAGACAAGCAAGGGCGTTGGGTGGTCTACGATAAAGACAACAATATGGTGCTGGCCGACAATGCCACCGACGAAGACCGCCAATTTGTTGGCAATGGTCTGCCCCGCTTCACCGGTTCTATGACACACACCTTTCGTTATCGCCAATTCGACGCCTCTGTATTCTTCCAAACAGCGTTGGGTTTCGATATTTTCAACATTCACGACTTTTATTATTCCACCAAGAATTTTCAAGGCAATGTGATGGACAAAGCCTATAGCAAAAACAAGCTAGTGAGCCAAAACCCCATCGTTAGCGACTATTTCTTAGAGCCAGGCGACTATCTTAAACTTTCTTCGCTGAACATTGGCTACACGCTTAACCTCAACAAGCGGTTTATCGACAGCGTGCGCATCTTTGCCACGGCCAACAATCTCTTCACCATCACCAAGTTCTCGGGTATCGACCCTTCAACATGGGAAGTTAACGGCTTAACTCCTGGGGCCACAGGCTCACGCTCTTATTATCCCAACACGCGCCAGTTTATGCTGGGCATGCAAATAGATTTCTGACCCTAACCCCACCTATTATTATCATCGCAATATGAGAAAAACAATTCAATACTTGGCAAGTTCACTGGTGTTGGCAGCGAGTGTCGTGGCATGTACCAACCTTGACGAGACGCTCTACGACCAAGTAGCTTCGCAAAACTATTATAACACCAAAGAAGATGTTATCCGTTCTGTGCTCCGCCCCTTTGAACATGGATACTGGAGCATACAAAGCAGACAAGTGCTTAACGAAGAAACAGCCGACCAACTCATTACACCCACACGCGAAGACTGGTGGGATGATGGAGGTAGATGGGCGCGTCTGCACCGCCACAAATGGCTCAACACCAACGGCGAGGCACAAAGCGAGTACAATGGTTGTTATCAAGGTATCATGCAAGCCAACCTCGTTATCGAAGATTTGGATAAACTTTCGGCATCCCAATTTGGCTTTTCAGATTCCGAGTTCAACAATCTCAAGGCTCAAAACCGCGTTTTGCGTGCTTGGCTTTATCTGCGTTTGCTCGATGCATTCCGCAATGTTCCGCTAGCAGTGAGCTTCTACGATACAGCTAAGAATAGTGAAGGGCAAGTTTCCCCAAAAACACTGTTCGCCTTTATTGAAAACGAACTAAAGACAGCCCTGCCCATGCTGACCAAGAAAACCTCCATGGGTGGTAATCAAAACATTCAAGGACAATGGACTCAAGCTGGCGCTGCTGCCTTACTCGTACGTCTCTACCTCAACGCCAAGGTGTATATTGGAGAAGACCGCTTTACTGATTGTGCCAACTATGCACAAAAAATCATCGATGGCGAATATGGCTCTTACAAGATAGCACCACGCTGGGATGCAGCTTTCGATTGGAACAATGAAACCTGCGACGAAGTTATTTTTGCTTTCCCTGGCTCTGCTGGCTACTCGCATTGGCATTACAAAGGCGACCTTTATTGGTGGTCGGTTCCTTCTAAAGCTAGCGATTGGCTCAAAGACTCCAAAAACAAAGAAGGAAGCCACAACATCAAATACTCGGCTTCGCCTAGCTATAATCCCAAAGGAGAAAAATACACCTTTGAATTGGGTATGCCCATTGCACGTTTTAAGGATTATCCTTCGGACGTAAGACTGAAAAAATACACCAACCTTGGTAATAACAAGCGCGAAGGACTATTTGTATATGGTAAGATTGCTTATACCGATGATAATGGCAACACAACCTACTTAAAAGACCACAATGGGCGCTACACGCTCGACTTGCGCGATGCAGTAGGTAAGTTTGGTGCCACCGATGGCGATAAATGGCTTGCCAATGCCGACAGTCGACTTGAGAATGGCGACGATAATTCGGGATGGATGTTTGTGAAATATCCCCCTCTACGCTGACGACGAAACCGGACAACTCGAGTCCGACTACTGCGAAATTCGACTTCCTGAAATTATTTATAGTCTGGCCGAATGTAAATTACGGCAAGGAGATGCAACCACTGCTGCACGCTTACTTAACGAAGTTAGAAAGCGCAATTACCCCTCTACCTCGTGGAACACAGCGCTATACGCACCAGAAGGAACTGCTGTGCTAGACATGAAAGAGATGCTTAACGAGTGGGGACGCGAATTCTTTGCCGAAGGACGTCGACGCATCGACCTCATTCGCTTCGACAAATTCCTCAACGCTTGGTGGGACAAAGATGCCGACATAGACAATCACACGCTTATCTTCCCTCTTCACCGCGACATCTTGGGTGCTAACAAGCATTTAAAACAAAATCCAGGTTACGACAAATAATCATCATAAAACTGCTTTGCAATGAAAAATATCATTAAACATGCATCACACGCTTTCTTGCCCTTACTGGCAACTTTAGCAATGGTGGCTTGCCACGACGATAAAGACATCGTTGTGATTAACGAAAATTTGCCCCTCAAGGTGGCACGCTTATATATGGTGGGCGATGCCACACCTGCTGGTTGGTCGATAGACAATCCCACCGAACTTACTCGCGATGCCAACGACCAGTTTGTATTCACCTATCACGGCAAACTAAACACGGGCGAATTAAAGTTCCCTTTATCTAAGGGCGACTGGGGGGCTACCTTTATTTATGCACCAGCTGCAGCAACCGAGATTACCGATAAAGGTGTGGCCCAATCTGATATTGATGTTCGCAAAGGTGGTGCCGACAACAAATGGAAGGTTACCAAAGCAGGCATCTACACCCTTACACTTAATTTGCGCGAATTTAAAATCAACGCCACCTACGAAGGGTCCGAGCCTTTAACACCCATCATCTCTAACACCTTGGGTTTTATCGGTGATGCCACCCCCGCAGGATGGACCACAGAGGCTGCAACGATGTTCACCAAGACTTCTGACTCACCGTTGCAATTCACTTACGAAGGCCATCTAAACAAGGGCGAATTTAAATTGGCTTACGATGGAACTGTACTTAAAGACTTTGCCGGGCCCTACATTCAGGCTACCGAACCAGACGTTACCATCAATGGCGATGGTGTTTCTGCACAAGGTATGAATGTTGGCGGTGCCGACAACAAGTGGAAGGTTACGCAAGCTGGTACTTATAAGCTCCTGTTCGACCTGACCAACCACAGTCTTTCGGTGCTTTCGTTCGCGCCCGATCCCGCTTCTAACCCTTGGAACACTTCTACGCTCTTCATGATTGGCGATGCTGCAATGGGGTGGAACATAGGCGATGCCCTACCTTTCAAGAAGGTGGCCGAACACACTTTTGTATATGCTGGCGAACTAAAAGCGGGTGTCTTCAAACTCATGACCAACAACACCGGCGGATTTGGCACTGAAGATAAAGATTGGTTTTATGCACCTGCCAACGAAACAACTATCAGCACTACGGGTGTTGCTGTAGACGGCATTGTGGCTGGTAATGGCAAGAGCGACGATAACAAATGGAAAGTTACCCAAGCAGGCAACTATGTACTCACCATAGACATGGCCACGCATAAAATTTCGGCCGAGTATGTGGGCGAAACGTCTTCGAGCATAGCCACTGCCGAAGCCCGACTGGTGGGCGATGCCACACCTACAGGATGGGATATTGCAGGAACAGCTATGACTAAGGAGGCTACAAATGCACTACAATTCTCATGGCAAGGAAAACTAAAGGAGGGCGAGTTTAAGGTTGCCATCACCTCTACCAACAACGATTTCTCGGGCGAATGGCTTCAAGCTCCTGCTGCCAACACCCTTGTTGGGACCACTGGCATTACCAACGGAGCTGTGGTTAAAGGTGGCGACGACAATAAATGGAAGGTCACCGCTGCTGGGACCTATAAGATTACCATCAATTTCTCAACGCGAGTAATTAACATTACTTACTTGGGTGCATAACGTTTTTGTTCATTTAATTTCTAACGGCGATGTCCACAGTTGCTTACTCTTTATGTATATGAAGAGGGTGGGCGTCGCCAACACTTAACAGCAAGACAATATCGAACATGAAAAAATATCTTTTTGCCAGCATGGCCTTCTTGCTTCTCACAGCCAGCTGCAACAGTAATACTTGGGATGTAGCCAACGATCTCTCCATCGATGCCACCGATCCCACCATTGGCCTCACCCCACTTGCTCAACAGCCGGGCATGGATAAGGCACCTTTATACTGGAGTCTCTACGGTGCACTACGTCAACAAGAGAAAGAAGGCTCGTTCCCCAACATCTTTACCGAAGACGATTGGGACAAAGCCATCGACTATGTGGCCACTAATCTCAAACCCTATGGATATGATATGCTCGTTACCGATGGTTTTGCGTCGATGAGTGGCGACGATGGTTATATGACGCGTTATAGCAGAACGCAGAAGGATGAAAAACTCGCCCTGAGGTGCCTCTAACCACCATTGTGGCCAAACTTAAGGCTAAAGGTTTGAAACTGGGCGTGTACGATAGTCCATTTTGGCTACACTACACCAACCCCAACGCCATTATTCCGGGTACAGATGGCATCACTGTTGCCAGTCTTAGATACGACCCCAAGAAAGATACTGATGTGTTGCACCCCAATAAGAACGACCAATTTGGATGGGTGCTAACCGACCACCCCGGGGCCGAACAGTATTTTGAAGGCTTCTTCAAGCACTATTCTGACTTAGGCGTGAAGTTTATTCGCATGGATTTCCTATCGTGGTACGAAGACGGAATGAACTATACCGACCAAATTGACCGCGGCTATGGTCGCGAACGCTATGTCAAAGGTTTACAATGGATTAACAAATACGCACAAAAATATGGCATCTACGTATCGCTTGTTATGCCACACCTAAAAAATAATGCCTTGCTTGAGCAATATGCTGGTAATATGGTGCGCATTGATGCTGATGTTTTGGAAGGTTCGTGGTATCGTTTTTCCGAAAACAACAGAGGCTCTTTGCGTGGCGGATGGCCCAACTCTGAAAATGCATTCGATGGATTTATCAACTGGTCGAAGATTTCAGGGCGCAAAAAAGTGCGTCTTGATGGCGACTTTATTCGTATTGAAAGCTTTGCCAACGATGATGAAAAAATGTCGGCGGTATCGTTACCACTCATGGCTGGTGGTCCTATATCCGTGACTGATATGCCCACTGGCAACAACTTAAAGTTCTTTCAGAACGAGGAATTGCTCGCTTTACAAAAAGACGGATTTGTGGGACAGCCACTTGAACGCAACTTTTGGAATGCGAACGGAGAAATATGGTACGGACAAATGAGTGATGGCAGCTGGATTATTGGCTTATTCAACCGAGAGCAAGCACCAGCTACCAGAAGCTTGGAACTGCAAAAAATAGGTCTGAATGGTAATTGGAGTGTACGCGACCTATGGAAGCACGCCGATGAAGGCGTGATAAATGGTAAGGTGGAGGTAATTGTGCCTGCACATGGATGTAAAATCATCAAGTTAACTAAGAAGTAACTATTACCTTGAAGCACATGTTATGCATTGCGCGTGGGCAGGCTTTAAGGCCTGCCCATAATGCTGCACTCTGCCTTAACGCGCTTTATTCAAACCCCATTAACGTTCTTAAAAACCCGCAACAACAATGCAAAAAATAATTCATCTCTTATGCCTTGTTTTCGTCGTGGCCACAACTTCTGCCATGGCCCAACAGGTTTCTTCTCCCAATGGCGATGTAAAGGTTACGTTCAATCTTGACAACTCCACACCCACCTACGCGGTTGCTTTTCGCGGTAAGGCGGTTGTTAAACCCTCGCGCCTGGGGCTTGCCTTGGCCAAAGGGGGCGATTTGCTCGATGGATTCACCCTTTTGGGTGAAGAACGAGGCGCTGCCGACGAGACCTGGACGCCTGTTTGGGGCGAAAACCGAACCATCAGAAACCACTATAACGAACTGCTGGTGCGCTTGGAACAGAAATCCACCCAACGCCGACTCAATATCCGCTTCCGCGTTTACGACGATGGCATGGGCTTGCGCTACGAGTTTCCGCAAGAAGGCAAACTAAACTATTTTGTGGTGAGCGACGAACGCACCGAGTTTGCCATGGACGGCGACCACACGGCATGGTGGATTCCGGGCGACTACGACACGCAAGAGTACGAATACACCCAATCTAAACTGAGCGAAGTGAGACAACGCATGAAGGAGGCAATTACCAATAATATGTCGCAAACCACCTTCTCGCCCACTGGTGTGCAAACGTCGCTGATGATGAAACAGATAACGGACTGTATATCAACTTGCACGAGGCGGCGTTGGTGAACTATCCAGCCATGAATCTCAACCTCGACGATAGCAAAATGGTGTTCACCTCGTGGCTCACGCCCGATGCTAAGGGAGCTAAAGCCTATCTGCACACGCCTTGCGTAACACCATGGCGCACCGTGCTGGTTACCGACGACGCACGAAAGGTGCTCGCCTCTAACCTTATTCTCAATCTTAACGAACCTTGCAAATACACCGATACCTCGTGGATACGCCCTGTTAAGTATGTTGGGGTGTGGTGGGAGATGATTTCGGGTAAGTCCGACTGGGCTTATACGCAGCAATTCCCCTCGGTGATACTTGGCGAAACCGATTATACCAAGGCCCAACCATCTGGCCGACACGCGGCCAACAATGCCAATGTGCGCCGATATATCGACTTCGCTGCCGAACATGGGTTCGACCAAGTGCTGGTTGAAGGATGGAATATTGGTTGGGAAGACTGGGCCGGAAATCTTAAAGAGAGGGTGTTCGACTTCCAAACGCCTTATCCCGACTTCGATATTAAGGCGCTAAACGAATATGCACACGCAAAAAATGTGCGACTGATGATGCACCACGAAACATCTTCGTCGGTGATGAACTACGAACGATACATGGACCGCGCCTACAAACTGATGACCCTTTACGGATACAACGCCGTGAAAAGTGGTTATGTTGGCGATATCATCCCTCGCGGCGAACACCACTACGGACAAGTGATGGTGAACCACTACTTGGAAGCTGTGAAACGTGCTGCCGACTATAAAATTATGGTTAACGCGCACGAAGCTGTGCGCCCCACGGGGTTGTGTCGCACTTACCCCAACCTCATTGGCAACGAGAGTGCTCGTGGCACCGAGTATCAAGCCTTTGGAGGTAGCAAACCTGGGCATACGGCCATCCTTCCCTTTACGCGTTTGCAGGGCGGACCAATGGATTACACACCGGGTATCTTCGAAATGGACTGCGCCAATGGCTCGCACGTCAATTCCACCATCTGCGGACAGCTCGCTCTCTATGTCACAATGTACAGTCCGTTGCAGATGGCAGCCGATTTTCCAGAGAACTATCTCAAACATCCCGACGCTTTCCAGTTTATCAAAGACGTGGCCGTAGACTGGGAACGCACCCTTTATCTAGAAGCCGAACCCATGGCATACATCACGGCGGCACGCAAAGCCAAAGGCAGCGATAAATGGTTTGTGGGCTGTGTAGCGGGCAATACGCCCCATAAGTCGCAACTGTCGCTGTCGTTCCTCGACAAGGGACGTAAATACGAAGCCACTATTTACACCGATGCACCCAATGCCAACTATCGTAGCAACCCCAAAGCCTATCGCATAGAGCGCCGAACGGTTACCTCAAGCACCCGTCTTACGCTCACGGCTGTGGCTGGTGGTGGCTATGCCATATCCATCGTGCCTAAACAATAAGGACATTAAAGCCTCTTACAACCAAGCAACTGGGGGGTAAACCCCCACAACGACTAAGGGTTAAGGCTGGCAACATAACAACGCCAACCTTAACCCTTAATCGTAATTTCGACCTTTGGCCAAAACAACAACCAACGTTTTCGTTCCGTAAAAGTGCGTTTTGCCTTTCCACTTCGCCCAAAGCTCCGTGTTGGCGATTTCCAATTCTCACCATGACAATGTACGAGCAAGCTCGACATTGTTCATTTGGCTTAACGAAAACGTTCATCTTTTCAACGCCCCCTTTATTGTTTCATCTGTTGATGGCGTTGAAAATATTTTACAAAAGGCAAATTATTCACCTCTCATTCTGGCGAAAAATGAAGCCTAAAACCATGCATTTAGCCCTTAATTTTGCTTAAAAGTATTTTGTTTTTACGTCCTTTTCGAGCACTTCGTCTGCGTTTTGCACCATTTAGCCTTTCTAGATTGAGGCCAGCTCACAAATTTACATCGCCCCAAAACCAGTTTTTAGAACCTAAAAACCTACTTTTTAGACCCATTTTTACACAAAAAAGTCTTGTTTTCCACTGTTATTAAATGCATATAGCCACCATGCGGTGCGCAAAATTATGCAACCCCACTTGCATTTTCCAGCATTTCATCTCGCATTTAGCACCATTTCACCCCGCGTTTAGCACCATTTTACCTTGCGTTTTGCAGCAGTTTATCTTGCGTTTTGCAGCAAAACGCAAGGCTAAATGCAGCAAAACACCCAAGTTTTAGCAACAAAACGCCCATTGTTCGGTCTATTCTGCATTTCCATGCAACCAAACTGCAACTTTCTTGCACTTACAACCCACCCCATTTATTATGAGAAAAACCCCTCGCGAGAATTGAATATTTGCGAGCGAGTGAACAGTTGGTGAACTTAGAGAGCTGTTTTTGATGTAAAATACATACCGAATATTTTACATTATTCAAGAAGACGAATTAAAGCAGCAGCAGAACCAAGAATACCACTAATAATAAAAAACACGCAAACCGTTGATGGTTTCGCACATCAGGTCGAAACGATTGCGAAATACGTTAGAAAGGGCACTATTGACAACAAGAAAGCAAGAGCTCTGGCAGGCAGCGCGAACCAATCCCTTGCGTAAACACCCACCCCATCACCACAATTTACAAACAACAAAAAGAGGTGTAAGGAAATATTCCTTACACCTCTTTAACTTAGTTGCGGAGACACGACTCGAACATGTGACCTCCAGGTTATGAGCCTGGCGAGCTACCAACTGCTCCACTCCGCGATATTATAGTTTTCTTTTCGCGCATCATTTCTGAATTGCGAGTGCAAAGGTACGAATTTATTCGGAACTATGCAAGTTTTATAAGTATTTTTTAATCAAGTCTCTTGATTTTGCAAATATACTACAACCCAGAACTACCCCTTTAAATATCGTTATCCATCTGGTGCACAACGTTAAACACAGAGTGCTTTGGGCTGCAAGCACATACCTATTTCGATGCCAAAATCTCGTAATTTACAGTTCGCCAAAGCGTGCGCGTCTTTCTTCGTCAAGTGTTTGAAAGTCTTTTTTACGTAGAACGAAGCTATTACTGAGATATTTTTCGCGTACGATTTTGTTTTCTGCCAGTTCTTCAGGAGCCCCTTGGAAAAGAATTCTGCCCTCAAAAAGCAAGTAAGCCCTATCGGTAATGGTAAGCGTTTCTTGCACATTATGGTCGGTTATAAGTATACCGATGTTGCGGTATTTTAGTTGCCACACGATGTGTTGAATGTCTTCCACAGCAATAGGGTCGACACCAGCAAACGGTTCGTCGAGCATAATAAACTTAGGGTCAATGGCCAAGCAGCGTGCAATCTCGGTGCGTCGGCGTTCTCCACCCGACAATTGGTCGCCTTTGTTTTTTCTAACCTTACCCAAACGAAACTCTCGAATAAGACTTTCAAGTTTATCCAGCTGATATTGTCTAGGTTTACCAGTAAGTTCGAGCACGGCCATGATATTGTCTTCCACACTCAATTTTCTAAACACACTGGCCTCTTGAGGCAGATAACCAATACCAGCACGCGCACGTTTGTAGACAGGAAAGTCGGTAATCTCAGTATTGTCGATAAAGATATGTCCATCATTGGGCAACACCAAACCAGTAGTCATATAGAACGAGGTGGTTTTGCCAGCACCATTAGGTCCGAGCAGCCCCACAATTTCTCCTTGACGCACGTTGATAGAGACATCGTTTACCACCGTACGTTTGCCATATCGCTTAACAAGTCCTTCGGCACGCAGCTCCATATGGGTTTCCTCGTGGCTCTGTTCGTTAAGTTGAAAATCATTCGTAGACATATCTTCTGTTTATATTCTGATAATTAAACCTTGGTGCAAAGGTAGGCATAAAAGTGGTAACAAGAAATAAAAACAGCGAGCAAGATGACTGTTTCTATCATAATTTGCGTACTTTTGCATAAGTTAGGCTGCATTCGGCAATTTGAAAACAAAATTTCATTGCGCTCATTGGCACTAACTTTGCATAAGTTAGGCTGCATTCGGCAATTTGAAAACAAAATTTCATTGCGCTCATTGGCACTAACTTTGCATAAGTTAGGCTGCATTCGGCAATTTGAAAACAAAATTTCATTGCGCTCATTGGCACTAACTTTGCATAAGTTAGGCTGCATTCGGCAATTTGAAAACAAAATTGCAACAGCGAATGCGTGCCAAAACAAGAAGGAACTAAACATTGCCCATAACATACGGTACACCGCAAATGGGCATACACATTATTATATATAGGATAAAAAATGTTGATTCTGAACTATCTCAACACACTTGGACGATACCTTATACTAATGGGACGTTCGTTTTCGCGCCCTGAGCGTATGCGTATGTTTTTCAAACGTTACGTAAAAGAAATGTCGCAACTTGGAGTTGACTCGGTGGGCATTGTATTGCTCATCTCTTTTTTCATTGGTGCGGTTATCTGTATTCAAATGAAATTGAACATACAGAGTCCATGGATGCCTCGTTGGGTGTCGGGTTATACCACGCGCGAAATTATGTTGCTCGAATTTTCGTCGAGTATTATGTGTCTTATCTTGGCAGGTAAGGTGGGTTCGAACATTGCATCAGAATTGGGAACGATGCGCGTAACACAGCAGATAGATGCACTCGACATCATGGGTGTAAACTCTGCCTCTTACTTAATACTGCCCAAGATATTAGGCCTAGTAACCATTATGCCTTTCTTGGTGATATTCAGTTCGGCAATGGGTATTCTGGGAGCCTACGCCACCGCCTACATTGGGCACATCCTTACGCCCGACGACCTCACGCTTGGCATACAACATGCATTCAATCCATGGTTTATGTGGATGAGTATCGTTAAGAGTTTATTCTTTGCCTATATCATAGCCAGCGTTTCTTCTTACTTTGGTTATACGGTAGAGGGCGGTTCGGTAGAAGTGGGAAAGGCCAGTACAGACGCCGTGGTTTGCAGTTCGGTGCTGATTTTGTTCTCCGACGTGTTTCTCACACAGGTGCTCAGCTAACCATTGCAAAGCCACTCACCAACAGTCAATAACAAAAGGGATGTGCCACGCGCAGCATAGCATCTGCTTATGCAGGCGTTGAACACATTTTCACTTGGCAACGCCAAAACCAATGGCCAGCCTAAAAAACAAAAACAATGATTGAAGTTAAGAGACTTACAAAATCTTTCGAAGATAAAACCGTTCTTAAAGGTATAGATTGCGTGTTCGAGACAGGTAAAACCAATCTTATTATCGGACAGAGCGGTTCGGGAAAAACCGTACTAATGAAGAATATCGTGGGCTTGCTCGAGCCTAGTTCGGGCGACATACTCTACGATGGGCGCAATTTTGTTACGATGTCTAAGCACGAAAAGGTGCACATGCGCCGCGAGATGGGCATGATATTTCAAAATGCAGCTTTGTTCGACTCGCTTTCGGTGCTCGAAAACGTGATGTTTCCCCTCGACATGTTCTCCACAATGAACTTGCGCGAACGCACTAAACGCGCGCAAGAATGCCTAGCACGCGTAAACCTTACCGATGCACAAAGCAAGTTTCCAGGTGAGATTTCGGGCGGTATGCAAAAGCGCGTGGCCATTGCAAGAGCCATTGTACTTAATCCGAAGTATCTGTTTTGCGACGAACCGAACTCTGGACTCGACCCCAAGACCTCGCTCGTGATAGACGAACTATTATCGAGCATCACCAAAGAGTTTGGTATGACCACCATTATCAACACCCACGACATGAACTCAGTTATGGGCATTGGCGAAAACATCTGCTTTATCTATAAAGGTAAAAAGGAATGGCAGGGAACGAAAGATGACGTGATGAGTAGCAAAAACCAAATTGAACGACCTGGTGTTTGCATCCGACCTATTTAGAAAGGTGAAAGAGGTGGAGGAAAGAGAAGAGGCCAACACAACAGCGAATAAAGAATAAACACCCCTGACAAGGAATGGCAAATAACCGCAAACAAAAAAAGAACAACATACATAGAAGGCTGCCCCAACGGGCAGCCTTCCTTATGTTTGCAGCTAAAGTTTATCGCATATACCACACGCCCTTATGCATCACCATGGGCACCACAACCTCTTCGCTGGTGCTATCCCCATAGGCAAAGAGCAAGAAAACATTGGCCGAACGTTTAGCCGTATCGGCCATAGCATTAACAACGCGCACATCAAGAATGCCCCGCCGGTCGTTTTTTTGTTGTGCTAAAAACATTTTTGCATTGTCTATAAGCTGTTGCCTATAGTTATTGGGTATGCTGTCGGGGCGATAAAAACCATCCACGTAATGGTCGTACTTGCCAGACAATAGCTGCGCATAATATTCTTTGGCCGCTTGTGCTGCCACATCACTGGGGGCAGGGCCCGACGAACAAGCCACAACAAGCAATGCCACGAAAAAGTAAAATAGTTTCTTCATCTGCTGGTTATCCTCTAATTTCCATACGCAAAGATACGAATTATCTACTTAGAACAACACGCTTGAAACGCTATTTTCCATTATGTAACAATGTTTTAGAGGAAACAGGAACAACATAATGAGTAACTTAAACCCCAAACAGTCATTAGAGCCTGAACAGATTTTGTTTTATTGTCGAGCAGATTGACTATAAAACAAAACTTTGTAGGCTCTAATGAGCGATTTGGGTTTAATACACTTTTATAACAGCAACCAATATGCCCAAGCGCTTAGTTGTAGACAGAAGTTTCTGGCTGCCAACAGGATTAATTTTTCTAACGAACTTATCAGAGTGAAAGCAAAATTGATTTTTGATTGGTCTTTGTTAGAGACTGTGGGCCAACAAATGGCAAAGCGATGCTAGGGGATTAACGTAATGACGTGCAGCCAAACGCACGAGAAATTGCAGGAATAAAACACGCTCACGCATAAAACGAATTGGGGATACAAGCCTTAGCCGTATCCCCAAGTAGTTATTTTTGTCTGATAAACACGTTGATTGGAGTGCCGTGCATATTCCAATTGTCGCGTATCTTATTTTCCAAAAAGCGGCGATAGTTTTCCTTTACGTACTGTGGCAGGTTGGCATAGAACACGAAAGAGGGAATTTGCGTGTTGGGCAACTGCGTGCAATACTTAATCTTGATATACTTACCCTTGGTTGAAGGTGGTGGATAAGCCTCGATTAAGGGGAGCATTATCTCGTTGAGTTTCGAAGTTCCCACGTGTGTTTTGCGGTTAAGATATACCTGTTTGGCTGTTTCGAGCACCTTAAAAATGCGCTGTTTTGTAAGCGCCGAAGCAAAGATGATGGGGAAATCAACAAAGGGCGCCATACGTTCGCGGATGGCATTTTCGAAGGTTTTAATCACCTTTTGGTCTTTATCAGGCACCAAGTCCCACTTGTTAACCACCACAACCAGCGACTTTTGGTTTTTCTGTATCAGCTGGAAGATGTTCATATCTTGCGTTTCAATACCTCGTGTGGCGTCGATCATGAGTATACAAACGTCGCTATGCTCAATAGAACGGATGGAGCGCATCACGCTATAAAACTCCAAATCTTCGGTTACCTTATTTTTACGGCGAATACCAGCGGTGTCTACGAGGTAGAAGTCGAATCCAAATTTATCGAAACGCGTGTAGATACTGTCGCGTGTGGTACCAGCAATTTCGGTAACGATGTTGCGGTCTTCTCCAATAAAAGCATTGATGATGCTACTTTTTCCAACGTTGGGACGTCCCACAACGGCAAAACGAGGGATACCGTCTTCCACATCTTCGGCTTCACCTGGTTTTAGTTTCGATAACAGCATCGAGCAAGTCGCCCGTTCCGCTACCCGTTGCCGCACTAATGGGGAACGGATCGCCCAAGCCCAGCGAGTAGAACACGGGCGCTTCGTAAATCTGCTCGTTGTTGTCGGCCTTATTCACCACCAACAACACAGGCACTTTGGTGCGTCGAAGAATCTGCGCCACATCCTCATCGAGGTCGGTTACGCCCGTATTCACATCTACAAGGAACAGCACCAAATCGGCTTCTTCGGTAGCCACGAGCACCTGTCGGCGAATGGCATCTTCAAAGATGTCGTCCGAATTGACCACCCATCCGCCCGTATCTACCACCGAAAATTCGCGTCCAGCCCAGTCGCATTTGCCATATTGACGGTCGCGTGTGGTGCCAGCAGTGTCGCTCACGATGGCGCTGCGGGTTTTTGTTAGTCTATTAAATAAGGTGGACTTGCCCACATTAGGGCGTCCAACGATAGCTACTAAATTTGCCATAAATATAAAATCTTAATCGTAGAAAAGCGCTTTTGCGTGCCAGCACAGCCAGGGACTGTTGTAAGAAGGCTCGTTGCCACCACTTATTCGGGGTTATAGCCAAAACTGTCGAGTTCTTTTTTAGAGCTACGCCAGTCTTTATCAACTTTCACGAATGTTTCTAGGAACACCTCTTTATCGAAAAACTTCTCCAAAGTTTTGCGTGCTTCTGTTGAAACTTTCTTCAACGCCACTCCCTGATGCCCAATAATGATGCCTTTTTGGCTATCCCGTTCAACATAGATAACAGCGTTGATGTGTATTTTCTTTTCGGTTTCTTTAAATCTTTCCACCTTCACTTCCACGGCATAGGGTATTTCTTTGTCGTAGTAGAGCAATATTTTCTCGCGAACAATCTCGCTAACGAAAAATCTAGCAGGTTTATCTGTTAGTTGATCTTTATCGAAATAAGGTGGTGACTCGGGTAATAGTTCTTGGATACGACGCAAAAGCAGGTCTGTACCAAACTTATTTTTGGCCGAGATGGGTAATATTTCGGCCTTGGGCAACAGCGCATGCCATCGTTCAACGATGTCTCCCAGTGCTTTTTGGTTGCTTTCGTCAATTTTATTGATGAGCAGCAACACGGGAATGGTCATACTTCTAACCTTTCAAGGAAGTCGGCATTCTTCTCTGGGTCTTCCACCACATCAGTGACATAGAGCAACACATCGGCATCGCTAAGGGCCGACACCGAGAAAGCCAACATGGACTCTTGCAGTTTATAGTTGGGTTTGAGCACTCCAGGCGTGTCAGAGAACACAATTTGCATTTCTGGTGTGTTGACAATACCCATAATTCTGTGTCTAGTGGTTTGCGCTTTAAAGGTGGCGATAGAGATGCGTTCGCCCACTAGCTGGTTCATGAGCGTACTTTTGCCCACGTTAGGGTTACCCACGATGTTTACAAATCCGGCCTTATGCATGTTGTTGCTGTGATAAAGGTGTTTGTTAAGAGCTTTGATAAAGCTTAAAAAGACGCATCTTAAGAAATTAAGGATGCGTCTTCTTTGTTATTAACTCATTGAAGTTAAGGTTTTCGTTGTTTCACTTCCCTTGCTCGGCCATTTCAGCTCCGTCGTATGCCCACTTATAATAAGAAGCACCATGAACGAAACCAGCACCAAAAGCGGTGAATATAATAGTATCCCCTTTCTTCAATTGTTTTTCGAAATCCCAAAGCACCAAGGGCATGCATGCCGCACTGGTGTTTCCGTAACGTTGGATATTTACCAGCACCTGTTCAGGTTGTACGCCAATACGTTTGCCCACAGCTTCGATAATACGAAGGTTGGCTTGATGGGGCACAACATAATCAACGTCGGCAGGCGTTAATCCATTGCGTTCGATCAGCTTAGAGCAATCATCGCCCATAGCCGAAACAGCATAGCGGTAAACGGTTCTACCCTCCTGATAAGTGTAGTGCAGACGATGGTCAACAGTGAACTGCGAAGAAGGACAAACCGAGCCACCCGCTTTAACGTGCAGAAGGGCAATCCCATTCCGTCGGCCACGTGCAGCGAGTCGATCAATCCCACATTTTCTTCAGTAGTTCCTTCCACCATCACTGCGCCAGCGCCGTCGCCGAATAGCGGACAGGTGGCTCGATCTTTATAATCGGTGATAGACGACATTTTATCGGCGCCGATAACGATAATACGTTTATGGCGTCCGCTTTGTATCATGTTACAAGCCACATCGAAAGCGTACATAAAACCGCAGCAGGCAGCCGAGAAATCGAATGCAAAAGCATTTCAATCCCAGTTTACCCAGCACTATAGACGCTGTTGAGGGGTGGATATAGTCGGGAGTGGTGGTGGCAACGATAACCGCGTCGATGCTGTCGGGGTCGGCGCCCGTCTTCTTCATCAGAAGTTTGGCGGCCTTACGGGCTAGATAAGAAGTACCGAGCCCTTCTTCCGTTAGGATACGGCGCTCCTTGATACCAGTACGCGTAGTAATCCATTCGTCGTTAGTGTCTACGATGCGCGATAGTTCCTCGTTATTGAGTACATAGTCGGGCACGTATCCAGCGACGCCTGTGATTATCGCATTTATCTTATCCATTATTCAGCAACCTCTTCCTTAACGATAGCTACCTTACCTCTGTACTGTCCGCAAGTGGGGCAAACCGTGTGATAAATGTAATAAGCACCACAGTTGGGGCATAGAGCCAGTGTGGGAGCTACGGCCTTATCATGAGTTCTTCTTTTAAGTGTACGAGTCTTGGACTGTCTTCTTTTAGGATGTGCCATTTTGTTTTAATCTTTAATATTGTTTTTTTATTTCTTTCAGTTTCATCCAGCGTGGGTCAATCACCTCTTCTTCATCCTCATGGCCACTTCGGTTGGCAGCATGTGCGTCCAGCATTTCTATCATGTCTGGGTTGCATTTGCCAGGTGCGTGCACATGCTTTATGGGTATGTTGAGTGCGATAAACTCGTAAACGAACCACGAAAGGTCGAGAACCCCAGGGTCTTCTTCCAGCGTTACCAGTTCGTCGTCTTCTGAATATTCTTCTCCAAACCTCACTATCAGCCTATCTTTTGTATTTATAGGCTGCTCCATGTCGTCTAAACACAGGTCGCAAGGTATGTTGACCGAACCTTCAATATCGAAGTTCAGTTCAAAAAGGTCGTTGTTTCTTACTGCGTTCAGTTCAACGTTTACCTTTCCTTTCTTTATTTCGGGGGCGTCGATAGCCTCAAAAAAGCTGTCGTCAAGTACGTATTGCAGCGGGGTCTTGCCCTGCTTCAATGCTTTAAGATCCAGCTTAAAGGTTTCTAAGTCACACATTTGGTATGCAAAGTTACAAATATTTTCTGTAATGCTATAACTAATCTCAAAAAAGTTAGTATAAGTTGGTATGGTTTTACGTTAAAAGATTGTGAATAGTGTGGTTTTATACAGATAAACTTAGGGTTATATAGCATTTTCTATTCATACGTCCCAGCTTTTCCAGTATGCCCCACCCTCGCCCTATCATCCAAAAGGATCGTGAGCAAACCATATAGGATAAGCTTCATACATTTTACTATTACCACAAGAAACTTGTTCATCACCATTTCTTTCCTCGGTGATAGGTTCAGCCCATACGCCCTGCTGCCAATCAGGTTTGAGCGTATATTGGGCCTTTTGTGCTGAATACTCAACCAAGGGCAACTCTCCGGGAGTTGGTCGTCTGATCCGTTCTTTATTTTCCATTCGCCATCTGTCTTTAACCTTTACTTATCAAAACATAAGGTTCCTCATCTTCTTCTTTATTGGCATTGAGCATTTATCGTACGGAAGGATTCGTGAACAATGAACATATCCTATGCACTGCCCTCCATCCCTAAGATAAACTCTATACCAATCACGGCTTAAGATTGGGGTATAGAAAAAGATTTTATCCTTTTCTATCTTTGCCTTAACCTTAAACTTCGTAGATGGTCCTTCTCTAACGAATGTAAACCCATCAGGATCGTTAATCACTGCGGGGAACATCATATAGTCTTCTTTGTTTAGAAGATTACGTCCCTCGCCATCATACACACAATTAATGTCTGCGCATTTAAAGTTGCGAGGTGGTTCGGTATTCACCATAAAATACAGTGCTTTGTCTCCCAAATCAAGCATAACCACAGAATCTAGCGGGTTGCCGTAACTGAACACTCGGGCTTTTGCGATTGCAGCAACAACAAGGCCATGACCCTTGCCTTGATAGAGCGATTTCACTGAATAAACTGTACCCAATGCTAATACTATCCAGCAGTGAAGCTTCCATCATCTTATAAAGTTCTTGTATGCAATCCTTACAAGAACGTTGAGCATGTGCTGAAAGAAGACAAATGCTTGCTAACATGAATATGGCGAAGTTCTTTCTCATCATTTTAAGATTGTTTAGTCGATACACATTTGTTATGTTAAGGTACATTCTTTAACTTCACGGACAAAATTGCCCACACGTGCCTCATCTTCATTTTAACTTCTGCAGAACACTCATCTAAAATCATGCAACACTCCATACTTTCAAAAGTGTTATTGATTATCAACAAGTTATCTATTAAAAATCCCTTGTAGAGGAGTTTTGCAGAGGTCTTTTAAACCGAAATCAGTCCATCTTACACGAACATATTTCCCCACACCTTCATCATTTCTTGTAAAAAGTGTATCATTTAGAATACTTATTATATCTTTTTGAGGTGCAATTCCATCAAAATACCAGGTAAGAGTATCTTTATTAAGCGTATATCGAACAGAGGGTTGCCTGTCTTCATCAACAAAGTATATTCTATCCTGAGTAATTCGTAACCAAACAACCCCATCTAGACTCCAGTATCCATAAAGGCTCTCTTTCTTAACAATGGCACTTTTATTCTCATTTAAGTGTGGATTGGTGCTTGCAATACAGCAAGCAAACAATATCACGAACACTGAAATTACAATTGCTTTCATTTCTTTATATTTTTATAAATTGTTCATTATTGTGGTATCTCTATATGGAAAACAGGATCTTTCGTTTTAGTCCAAGAAACTAAAACACGAGATATTTTTACGTTATTTATAAGACTCTTATGGAATGCTATAGGATTAGGAACGGAACTTGGTGAAATATCTATTACATTAAGTTTGTTAAAATCGGCACAATGCTTAGAAACCCTACCAGTTTACTGTTTGTTTATTAGCTTACCAGAATACGTAAGTTTTCAGAAATTTTGATAAGTCTTTCGCTTTTACTTGTAGTCATTTGACTACTTTAGTGGAACAACAGTACCATCTCTTCTAAATACAATTGGTAATCGCTTTTGGACTAGTTTATTCTTGCAGAAACGTAGTTCCATCCAAGGAACATCGTTATTCCACGAGGTAAGCAAGGTCCGTCCCGTTTCCAACTGTCCGTATTCCTCAGGAAAATATTTCCGAGTAATATCCTTATGGAATTGTCCATCTGTAGCAACTACACCGTGACCATATTCTGGCAGGTAGAAAAGTACGTCTCTATTGTTTACTTTTGCAAGTGACACGGGGCAATCTTGTAGGTTCCATGTGTCTAGGGATACCGATATTGAGAATTGAGTGACAGTATCATTCAAAGGCCTTTCAAATACCGTCAATAGATAATTATTTGTCGACACAAGTCGCATCAAAGAAGAATCACAGTCTGATATGGTTGTACGCAACAATGAATCATACTCGATTATTGCACTTCGCAAGTCCTCATTCTTTATTTCCAGATTCGGCTGTAGAACCCGTTCATTCGTACAGCTATACAAAAAGGATACCAAGACTATTGAAGTCACGAATAAAAAGTTTTTGCTATGCATAAATCCTAAAAATTAAAAATCACCATTCTCGTAAACTTCTTCGTAGTCGCCGGCATAGATGGTGGAACGCACAAGCTTGTTGTCGCGGTGCAAATCCGAATACCAGCACTCTTGCTCAGACCCATAGAAGAAACGTGTTGATGAGCCTTTAACAGAATCAGTAATCATATCAACTTTGCCATACTCATTATAAAAAGCTGATGTCCTAAAGAAAAATGCCAGACGCATACTCGTTACCATCTAAGTGGTTTACCTATCGGAACATCTTCGAACCAGCCCATGTTACTTAATTAAAAACGTATTTCAGAATAACCTCAAACCAAGATATTTGTCGCCAAAATCTTTTAATTTCCATTTCGTTATTGTGGTAGATGATCCAGCTCCGTACGTGAAAACGACAACATTACGTTGACGTGTTACGGCGAAAAGAGCGTTTCCTACCTTGTTGTCTAGATTTATAACCTGAAAGAAACCAATGAAGTCATCGTTTTCTAATATGGCAACTAACGCTGATAGATCTTCAGGAAGGAATGTTTTCACACCAGAACTAGCTGCAGAAAAGAATTGAATCCAACCGACACCACCTAAACTCTTATCTTTTTTCAACACGATTGACTCTGTGCTGAGAAAGGTTTTGCCTTGATCTAAGGCCTTAACTTTCATTCTTCCTAGGCGGGACATACTCAGGAATACCGAGTCTGTAAAGTCTTCTTTATAAATTCGGATGGCGACTTTGCAGTTCCTCCAAGCTGTGATGTAAGTTGGCAAATCGCGATATGGTACACGTAAATACTGTCAAAGTCTCTCCGTTCTTTACTTTTGCGGATAAGTGTGCAAACCCGTTTATTGAGTTCGCTTGTTTGTTCCCGCGTATAGTAAATAGAATGCTGCCTATTAAGTATTGTGTATTTTGGAAGCGATGCGCAGCCTATGAGTAGTATCACCGCGGCTATAGATAATAGTATTGCTTTCATCGTTTTATAAGCCAATTGTTTCCAGTAAAATGCCGTGCAATTAAATTTGAAGTATATCATTATATTCAAACCCAGTTACCGCTTTTCCTTGTTCTTCCTTTGCTGTTTCATTCTTTGCTTATAGGCTTTCCAGTCCGCCTTGTTCTCCCACATGTACTTATTCAACTTACAGCCAAAGCTTGTGGAGGGTGGCAAATTCTTAGCAGGGACAAATTCGTAAAGTACATCATAAGGGTCAGGTACGTCTTCTTTCTTTGATACAACCCACATTCCGCTAAAGAGAAGGAGGTGATTTTTATCGATTATCTTAAAGCAATTCTTCGCCAACACTTTGCCTCTGAGGCGAATAGCAACTCCCCAATGGTCGGCAGTATCCGCCACAAATTTACAAAAAAACACAAAACGCGCAAACATTTATCTATATTTTTTGAATAAACACTAAAAGATAGAATGCGTACAGCTTACTTTTCCCTCTGAAACTCTACCGTAGCCCCCTTCATTGCAAAAACCATCATGCTAAAATTAACGCACAAATATAGTCATCATTATCGAAAACCAGGCATAGAAAAGGGTGAAAAATCATAACAAGTGAGTATTGCCGAAAAAAGAAGTTATTGTTACTTTTGCGGCGTTATAACAGATTAGATTTCATAAAATACAAGAACAATGAAAATCAGAACAACCATCAGGGCGCTAGTTTGCGCAATAGCTCTGTCGTTCGGCAGTGCGTGGGCCTTGGCTGCCAGCCACGTTAAAGTGAGTGGAAAGACTGGCGAAAGCACGTACTTCAAGCTCTCGGATAAGCCTACTGTTACGTTCACTACCAACAAGTTGGTAATCAAAGCAGGCTCTCAAACAGTTGAATACCCTCTAACCGAGTTCCGTTCGTTCGAATTTGCCGACCCTTCTACCAATGGTATCGGTGCAGTACCTTCACAAAACGAAAATCAAGCCGTATTCTCTTTCGGCGAAGATGTTCGTGGCGAAGGTCTACAACCTGGCTCGCGCGTGTCGATATTCAATGTATCGGGACAGCTCGTTGTGTCGGCAACAGTTAATGCCGACGGCGCTGTTAGCCTTCCTTTGAATGGCCAAACAGGCGTGTTCATCGTTAAATCAACATCAAGAACTTTCAAATTCATCAAGAAATGAAATATCTCTTTACACTTGTTTTCGCCCTTCTAGCGGGCGTAGCCACCACAAAGGCACAAACGGTAACCATCGTCAAGGCCGACGGAACCACCGTTAAATATCAAGCCAGCGAAGTTAAAAGCATTCAGTTTGCCAACGAAGAGCAACAGCCTGGCATCAACAAAAGCTTCACAGGGTATCTCCTTGTAAACTCTAAATTCTTTGGCGACACTTATTATGGCGACAAAGCCAAGATGGATGTGTTTACAAAAGATGGCAAAACCTATTGCAAATTCACCGACGAGAAATGGGGTGAAGGCACTTTTGAAATAACACTCAACAAAGGTAACATCAGTGGACAAGGCAAGATGAAAGTTCCCGATGCACACAATCCGGGCAAATTCACTGAACACAATGCCACCATGTCGGGACCTATGACGGCCATCAACATCACCATCAATGGACTGATGGGCACCACAACCATCAAATGGAAGAATGGCGCTGCCCCTAAAGCCACTACCCTTCTTGGCTCTTACCCTGGCAAAAACTCGTTCAGCCTCGGCGCTTTCGGCACTTTCGATAATATCAATACCACTATTAGTCTCATGATGGACGAAAACGGAAAATATAATATCAAGGTTTCTAGTCAGCAAATTCTTGGTACAATCATGGGCGACCTAACCGTTGGTGAATACATCATTAAGGATCTTACCTTTGATGAAGCAACTAACACCTTCAGCAAAGATTATTCGAAAGATGGCGTAAAGATGCATCTTAAAGCCGTTAATGGTGGAAAGGAAACCATGAACGGCGACTACGAGCACCACAATGCCACCATTAAGGCTGTATTTGGAACGGATGGCAGCTTGACAGTTGAAAACAACTATAAGGCTGGCAAAATGCCTTTCCCACTTAAAGGAACTTTTACAGGCAAAATACAAAAATAAAACAACGTTTCTTTACATAGCTAATACAAAGTGATAGGGATAACTGAGGGGGAAGCAATGGCAAGCATTATCTCACTTGCTCCTGTGCTTTCCTCTCACCCTCGCTTTAAAAAAGGCCTCAAAGTATTTCTACCTAGGCCTTTATCAACAAACAACCTAACCCCACACACCAGAAAAGAAATGCGCATCATCGCAAAAGCAACGCTATTATTGACTTTTGGCCTTCTTGCCACTGCATTAACGGCCTGCACAGGACTTTTCGACGGCGTGTACGATTCGCCCGACAAAGCCCCAAACTTAGTAATAACCAATTGGTTATCGACGCCAGCGACTGGCATAACTGGTATTATATCGACTTCGACTCGCTACAAATGCTGGCCGAATCGGGCGATGCTGATGCTTTTCTGCATGCCCGAACCCACTTTACGCCCTACCCCATCCCAACTAATAAAGACGAAACACAGGCTGATAACCAAACGGGTATCTACACTTATTGGTTCGATGTGTATAAGCAAGGCATATCCCACAACGAGAAAAGAGACTTTAAACCCACTGCCAAGCAGCCCGAACCGCCTGCATGGAGCATCGCCATACACCGCGACAACGTGCGAACCAACGGCGGAGCGGTGCTAGAAACCAACTATACGTCGATGAGTCAGCTACCCGAAAGCAGCGCACAGTTTATGGGAGCAACCTTCAAACCCGACGAATGGACCACCAACGAGGTCTGGGTAGACCAATCGCAGATGCTCAACGAGCTCATCGGATGTCAAGGCATCCACATCAACCGCGCGCTTTCCTCTTGGTTACGCCTCGAAATTCCCCCCATGCCGCCCGCTTTCAAGCATAACAATCGCGTGTTTGTGGTGAAACTGAACAGCGGAAAATTCGTGGCCTTGCAACTAGAAAGCTACATCAACCCCGCAACAGGCACCAAATGTTATCTCACCATTAATTATAGGTATCCGTATTAAGCTCCGCCCCCTCCATCACACTCCCTGGGCTAAGACAATAGGTTTAACCCTCTCAATTGCTCAAAGGCTTTTGTAATAACAACCCACATTTGATGTGGAAAGACGAGCGAGGTGGTCTTTCAAACATATTTCCATACAAGCATATTTTCTTGGGGGAAGCTAAACCCACCTATTAACCAGTAAACGCTACTGCTTGTTAACATCTCCCCCTCGTCGCCTCATCAATACTCCCAAATATATCACTAAATGTTTCACCGCTCAATTTTAGCTTCAGCATCTCTATTAGCCTGTGTAACCGCGAGCGCTGCATTGCCCACCGACACAATTAGTCGAACCATCGACCTCAACCAGGTTGTGGTTACTGGCACTCGTAGCCCCAAATTGCTGGCTAGCACACCCGTATTAACCAACGTTATATCGCGCACCGACATTGAAAAAGCCGATGCCACCAACCTGCGCGACCTGCTACAAACCACTATGCCTGGCATTGAGTTCTCGTATGCCATGAACCAACAAACCCATTTGAACTTTGCTGGATTTGGCGGACAAAGCTTACTGATACTCGTTGACGGCGAACGACTGGCTGGAGAAACCATGGACGACGTGGATTTTGCACGCCTCAGCATGGATAATGTTGAACGAATTGAGATTGTTCGCGGTGCTGCCTCGGCTCTGTATGGTTCTAATGCCGCCGGAGGTGTTATCAATATCATCACCCGTAAAGCCACAAAAGGCGTTAAACTCAACCTTAACGCTAGACTGGCTAAACACAACGAATGGCGGCATGGCATGAACTTGCAACTAAAAGCAGGGAAATGGGCCAACGTGCTGGCGCTTAGCCATACCTCTATTAACAATTACACCGTGCACAACGGGCCTGCTCCTCAGGCTCAAGTGATATCCACTATCTATGGCGATAAAACGTGGAACGCCAACAATCAACTGTATTTCAACCCCTGGAAAGAACTGAAACTATCAGCTAGAGCGGGCTATTTCTTCCGCGAAACGGCAAGAACGATCGACATCCCCGAACGCTATCGAGACTTTACTGGTGGCCTTAGGGCGCAATGGCAACCTTCAGACAAACAGCAAGTGGAACTGAGCTACTCGTTCGACCAATATGATAAGTCGAACTATATGCGCCTGCTTGGTCTTGACATACGAAACTATTCTAATGTGCAAACGCGTTCCGAATGCTCTACACGCTTAACTTACGAGAGGGCGACGTGTTTTCGGCTGGGGCCGACTATCTGCACGACTGGCTTTTAAATCCTAATCTAGAAGGGCGAACACGCAAACAAAGCTCGTGCGATGTGTTTGCACAATACGACTTAAATCTAGGAAAGGCCTGGGAAATGGTTGGCGCCTTGCGTCTTGACCACTTTTCAGACCATGGCATCACGCGTCTTACCCCCAAATTTAGCATCCGACACACTCCCACCAATCACCTCAACCTACGCTTTGGCTATGGTATGGGCTTTCGTTCGCCTACGCTGAAAGAGAAATATTATAATTTCGATATGGCTGGTATCTGGCTCGTTGTGGGCAATCCCAACCTTAAAGCTGAAACCAGTCATAACTTTAACCTCTCGGCCGAATACTCTCGCCTACGCTATATATTCACACTAAGCGGACATTACAACCTGGTGAATAACAAATTGCGACAGGCTCGCCCACTAAGTCTTCGATTGCTGACCCCATGCCACAACTGCCCTACGTTAATTTGGAACACTATGCGGTGTTTGGCTGCGAAGCAACGCTGAAATTTAAGTTGCAAAACGGCATGTCAACACAACTCTCTTACTGCTACACTAACGAACAACTGCCCAAAGATAAGAATGGTAAAGAAATTAACAACCAATACTTGCCGGCCCGCAAACATTCGTTCACGGCGCACTGGGACTATATCCACCGCTTTAACAAACACTATCAGCTGGCTGTTAACGTGGATGGCCGTGCACTTTCGGGGGTAAACAACGTGGAATTTGTTGACTATTACGACCTCTCTAAAGGCACAAACACCATTCATTATCCCGCTTACACTCTGTGGAAGGTGTCGGCTGTGCAACAAATCGGTAGCTTTTTAACCCTTACACTCACGGTTGACAACGTTCTCAATTATCGACCTGAATACCATTATCTCAACTCGCCTCTCACCGATGGGGCTAACTTTATGGTGGGAGCGGCTATCAATTTGTGAAAGGCGAAAAGGTGATTGAAAGGCGAAAAGGTGAGTAAAAGGTGAAAGAGTGAAAAGGTGGTGAAAAGGTGAAAGAGTTACAACATCTTAATTTTACCTCTTTGATACTTCATAAAAAGCCCTTATATGATTGGTTTCATATAAGGGCTTTATGTTACTTGTGGTTTATGCACTGCTGTTTATCAATTACATTGCTGTACCTTAACCCCAATCTCTAAGTTTGCAATATGAATTGCAATAAATAAAAATATTGCATCGAATAATAAGTTTATCTGTTTAGAAAAGTAAACTTTTATTCTCGGATTAATTTTCTTACAGTCATTATACCACAATGTTTCCAGAATTCTTGTTTTGGTGTTGTTGCCTAACATCTTTTATTTTTTGTCGGCTTCTTGCTTGTACTATTTCTTTTGGGGGCGTGGGTTTGCCCTTCACAATATATATTCAGCCTTTTCGCCCATCAAACAAATTCTATACAGGGGCTTATCAGCTATTAAAGTTTAATAATCACCTTGCCTTTCTTAGAACCAGCAGCCACGTCGCGCAAAGCCTCTTCGGCCTGTTCAAGCAAGTAGACATTACCAACGGCAGAACGCACATTGCACTTTTCTAATATCGACGCAGCCCTTTGCAGCTGCTTTCCATCAGACGTCACAAAGATAAATGATATTTCTGACCCTTACGTGCAGCCATACGCTCATTTTTAAGACCAACAAGTTTAAACAACCATTGCTTCCACAACGGTAAACCAAAGGTTTTGGCAAAGCTACCATTGGGCATCCCCCTTAGAGAAACCACCGTTGCACCCTGTCTCAGAATGGAGAAGAGGCGAGGCAACTCCTTATCACCAAGCGAATCTATGGCACCATCCACATCACGAAGATGCTCAGTATAATCTTCGGTGCGATAATCAAAAAATCTATCTGCACCCAAAGCCAAGGTTCGCTCCTTAGCTTCTACACCTCCACTGGTAATAACTTTCAGACCTCTTGCAGCCGACAATGGTATAGCCATAGCCCCAAAGCTTCCCGAACCTCCTGATATAAACAAACTGCTGTTAGTTTACAAGTGCAGAAGGTCTAAAGCCTCTTCGGCCTAGGGCTGTAAGTGGTATGGCAGCTGCTTCTTCATCGGTTAGATATTCGGGCACTATGGCCAACGCTTCGGCATCTACTGCCACATATTCGGCAAATGCACCAATACGCTGTAACGGCAAGCGAGCAAAGACTCGGGTGCCTACTTCAAAGTTATTCACTTTTGCTCCAACTCGTTCCACAACCCCAACCATCTCGTTTCCCATGGTAAGCGGGAATTTATAGGGCACCACCAACTTTACATCACCATGTGCAATAAGGAGGTCGAGCGGATTAACCGCTGCCGTTTTCACCTTCACCAGCACATCGTTATCACCCACTTGTGGCATGTCCACTGGCGTAATGCAACCTTTACCTCGCCTTTTTTATAGCCATCTATTTGTATTGCTCTCATTTTATTTTCTATTTTAAAAATTATAATGCCTTATTTACAAAGTCCTCGTGATACTGAAATATAGCCCCATGCCCCGCATGGGGATAGATAGTGTGCTTTGCTCCTGGTATGCGATTGGCTAAATCGTACGAGTTCTCCGTAGGAACCATGCGGTGGTTGTCGCCATTAACAACCTATACTGGGATTGTTATCTTCGACAAATCGTCTTTCTCCCTGTTTGCCCATACCGAAATGGCCCTTAGTTGCGCAAGAATAGCAGACAACTTAATGGGGGTGTCTTTATCTTTGGTGCGCTTTATTCGTGCTATAAATCACGCGCCGCTTGCTGACCTGCTGGCGTAACTGGAAAGAAAGATAATGCTTGGGGACGCGAAGGGTTACCCTTCCACGCAATATATCATAAATAGTGATGCGCGTAACACGGTCTATACCCTCGCCTCCTGCACCTCCTGTACCTGCTAAAATACACTTCGTAAAACGCTCTGGTGCTTTCAATAACAATTGTTGTTCCACAAATCCACCTAGCGAAAAACCCACAACACGAATTGCAGTTAACTCTAACGTGCAAACAAAGGCTAGAACATCGTCGGCCATTGCTTCTATTGTCTCGCGCGCTTGGCCCGTGGATTGGGCCCACTCCTTGATAATCTAGCGCAATAACATCATCATATTGAGCCAGTGCATCCATCGCTTCGGGGTCACAACTATCGAGTGTCGATGCTAAATGATTGAGAAACAATAAGGTGGAATTGGTCTTTTCGCCTAGTCGACGGTAAGCAACGATTTGTTTTCCTGTATAAGCTGCTGGGGTTTTGCGTCTTTATATTTTTGAATCATTTTGTTATCCTTTTTTCTTCTATACTTTATCTTATTTTGAATTTCGTTCTTATCTTTCTGTACAACTACTATTTACGTCTGCAAATGTAATTATTTTCTAGTTAACGCTTTAATGTGTATTAAGAAAAACAACTATAGGGTTAATTGTTTTCCATTTTACAGACTTTTTATAGCTTTAAAACAATGCGTAGCTTACTATTGCTTTACTGCCACTAAGTACACTTCGTGTTTTATTCCCCCCGTTCTATGTCCACTAAGATATACAAGTCTGTTTCTCACTTCATCCAGAAGTTAGCGCAATGCTTATCAACAACCCAAAAGAGGGTAATGTATAAACTGTGGCGGTTATCACTATAGCTGCGTTGTTTGTAGTAATATTATTTTACAAAATACAACATCCAAAGCCACCCTTTTTAGCAAAAATAGAGACCTGAAAGCATAGTTTTAGCCCAATTTCGGGTCTTTCAATTTTTATTTTTACGCCATTTTTGAGCACGTAACGTGCATTTTGCACCATTTAGCCTTTCTATTTGATGCCCAAATCACAATTTTTCATCGCCCCAAAAACACGTTTTATTCGCTAAAGCTCCACTTTTACACCTCTTTTTTCACCGAAAAGACATCTGTTTTAATAGGCCATAGCTCAATAAATCCAACATACAATGTGCAAGATTATGCATCTTGCCTTACGCTTTGCATCATTTCACCTTGCATTTAGCAGCATTTAGCATTGCGTTTTGCTGCAGTTAGCATTGCGTTTTGCTGCAGTTAGCCTTGCGCTTTGCTGCTAATTAGCGCGCTATTTGCTATGAAAAAGGATGTTTTTAGCCGTAAACCACCCTTTTTTCTGCAAACGCCACATGTTTATGCAACGTAAATGCAGTTTTGAAGCATTCACAACATGCGCCCTTTCTAGCCTAAACAAACCCTCGCAGGAATCGAATATTTGCGAGTGTATGGACTGTTGCTGAACAAAAATGGCTGTTTTTATGTTAAAATTCGTGCTGAATATTTTACATTTCAATAATCAACGCTAACTGAAATCTAAATTAATACGCCAGTTCGGGATAAGGATTTGCTTAGAAAGATTCCAATTACCTCCTCTTTTCAATGCGCACGGGCAGTGCCTCTGGCTTATTCTCGAAGAAACAGTATGCAGCCAATGCCGCACAGAGATTCATGAGGAAGTGATGTACGGAGCGATGGCGTGAATGAACAAGGTTGGCCTTGTTCTTGAGCAGTTCGTTGATGCATTCTATTATATATCGCTTACGCAGCATCATCTTGTCCCACAAGGGCATAAGCTTGTTTTTCATGTTTGATTTGAGCCCGTGAACGAGATATGTGTCAGATGAAATGGTGGTTTCTCAATGGAGCGAGAATGCTTACTACCAATATTTCTGTGGTGGACTTGAATTTATGCCCAAACAACCCTGTGACGCTTCCGAGTTAGTTCACTTCAGAAATCGTATAGGTGAAAAAGGTATGGAGTTAATATTAGCCGAGAGCATCCGCGTTAATACTGACCATGATAACGAAGACCATTTTGATACGGCTTTCATTGATTCTACCGTGCAGGAGAAGAATATAACCTATCCTACAGATGCGAAGTTGCATAAAAAGATAATCAAAAACGTTCTGAAGATAGCTCATGACAATTGTCTTCCTCTACGACAGAGTTATACGCGTACCTTGAAAGGAATTTACCGTTCCCAACGTTTCGTAATCATCCCAAGAATCGTAAGAAAGCTCTTAAGGCAGATAGGCAACTGAAAACTATAGCAGGTAGATTAGTAAGAGAGCTAGAGCGTAATCTTGGGGGAAGGAAAGGATATGAGAAGATGTTTGAGCTATATTACAGAGTTCTTTCTCAGAACCGAAAGTCAAAGAACAAAGTATATTCTCTGCACGAACCAGATGTAGTTTGTGTCAGTAAGGGTAAGGAGCATAAGCAATATGAGTTTGGCAATAAAGTATCTATTCTTCGCTCATGGTCAGGACTTATTCTTGGTGCATGTTCTTTTAGGAATGAATATGATGGGCATACTATCGAAAAGACGTTAGAACAAACTCAAAGGATGACAGGAAGGAAGGTTGATAAGTTAGCTGGAGATAGAGGGTATAGAGGTATAAAGCAGATTGGACAGACAAAGATACTCATCCCTGATACTCCTAAAGCTAAAGACAGCTACTACCAAAAAAGAAAGAAACACAAACTATTTTGTAAACGAGCAGGTATAGAGCCAACGATAGGACATCTTAAAGCAGACCACCGATTATCTCGCAACTTTTATAAAGGTGTGAAAGGAGATGCTATCAATGTATTATTAGCTGTCGCAGCATATAACTTCAAAAGAGCTATGAGAGTTCTTTTGTACCTTATAAAAAGAATCAGCATAAGCTTGTCAGTACAAACTCTATGCTGAAATATAGTTTTTAAGGGATGACTATTTAGCATCTGCCCTTACAAGTTGCATTGCTATATTAACAGCTTGCCTAATACGGTCTGCCATACCAATGCCGTTGCGCAGATTACCACCTATTATTAAGCCCTTATTGTTCTGTTCAATGCGTGTAATGGCTGCAAAACGCTCGCCACTCGATAGCTCATACTGTGGAATGGCACGCTCGTGTCGGAATATTCGTATCATCTCAGGGTGTATATCGTGTGGAAACCGAAGCATAGTAGGCAATGCTTTGGTTACTATTTCGCACAATTCGTTATCGCTCTTCGTAAGCATTTCAGCGTGTTTCACCCCACCGAGGAAGAACGAAAAGAGTGCGCCCTGTGTAGGACAACGATGCGAAAAGCAAGCCGATGGGAAAAGAATGCCCAACAATTGTTGCTGCTCGCAAGTAGGAATAAGTCCGCCAAAGGCTTTATTTTCAACACCTTGCGCATTGGTTAATCCCACGCTAACTTGCACAATGGGTGCGTAGTGTAGGGCAGAGATAGGCATAATGTTGGCATTATCAACAAAGGGCAACATAGTTTTTAGTTCGTAAGCCCCAACAGTTGTAACCACGTGCCTACTATGTAAACTTATTTTTTCGCCACTTGCAGTGGTATAGTTCACCTGCCATATCCCTTCCAGCGGTGTAACAACAACATTGTTGGCTTGTAAAACTATATTCTGACATCCTACCGATTGTGCCAGAGCGTCCACCAGATGTTGCAATCCGCCTACCGCCGAGAACACCTTTTTAGTAGCCAATCGGTCGCGTTCGGTCTTCCTTTCCCTTCCTTTTGCTATGCCTCCACGAATAAAACTTCCATAGTTTTGTTCTAAGTTGTAGAGCTTTGGCAGTGCATATCGTGTAATGAGCGAGTGCGGATCGCCAGCATATACACCCGAAATAAATGGGTCTACAGCATAGTTTAAATAGCTTTTACCCAGTCGTCGAACAACCATTGATGCCACATCTTCGTTTGGATTGGTACCCTTTGCACGGAAAGGTTCGAGCAATATGCCAAACTTATCTGTCCAACTGAATAGCGGTGTGCGTATGGCAGTAATCAAGTTAGATGGTAAGGCATAAAACTTTTTACCTTTCCATATCCACCGTTGCTTAGCTTCGTTGTGTGCCTCCTCGAGTGTGCAGCCTTCTTTTTCCAAATCTTTAAATAGTTCTGCCACTTCGGGATAGCTTACAACACCCGTGTTTGGTCCGCTTTCGAACGTGAAACCATCTTGCCGATGAGTTTGAATTTGTCCGCCAATCCTATTTGTTTTCTCTAACACAACCACCTCTTTGCCGTGCTTTCGCAACGTGTGTGCAGTAGTTAGTCCTGTAAGTCCGGCACCTATAACAATGGTGTCTATAATATGTTGTGTTTCGTTTTGCATTGTGCAAAGAATAAAGAGTTTATACTGGTTTTGAAAATAGTTTATGATTGTTGCGCATCATGGGGTCGAAAGTAGCAGCAACATTACGCACAAAGGTCATACCATCGTTAGTTAGTTTCACCGAATTGGTATCGAATGTAATCAAACCATCAGTCTGAAGTTCTTTCAGTTGCGTCTCATCGTAGTGTATGGCATGCTTAATATCATCAACCGAGCAATGCAACCTTTTAGCCATATCGTTCCAATTCACAGAGTTGTTGCACATAATACATTCTATTACTTCGCGTGTTATGCGCTGCCACGAAGCCAAAGCGTAACCTTTGCAATGGGCAATTGGTTTGCATTTACTTGCGAAATGTAGGCAGAAATATCTTTCGTGTTTTGTGCATACGCCTCGTCTAACTGACTGATGCCCGACACGCCAAAGGCATAAACTTGCGCAGTAATGCGACGTGGACAATAGCCTTGAAAGTTTCTATGCAGAGTTTGATGCTGTAAAGCCACATTCAAATCATCGTCGGGCAACACAAAGTGGTCCATACCAATAGCACAATAGCCCTCCGCCTGAAGAAGTTTAGAAGCCTCTTCAAACATTTTTAGTTTTTCGGTTTGTGGTGGCAAGCCAGCTTTCTCCAATATCATTTGCCGTTTAAAAATACTTGGCAGGTGTGCATAACTAAAGGTAACTAAGCGGTTAGGATGTAGTTTTATGGCAGCTTCTATAGTAGAAACAAACTCTGCTACAGTTTGTCCGGGCAAGCCATAAATAAAATCGAAGTTCACCTTTGCACCGCCCTTACGCAATATATTCATAATATCTTCAACAGGCAAAATAGATGGTCGACGATTTACGGTGTTCAAAACATTCGCATTAAAATCTTGAATGCCTAAGCTGAAACGATTAAATCCACTGTCGAGCAAGTATTGCCAATCGGTTGTGTCGAGATATCCAGGGTGGCATTCAATAGCAATCTCTGGTTGTTCAATGGTGTCGAAAGCCTCCAATAAGTGTTCGTTGAGCGAACGAATAAAGTGTAAAGGCATTGACGATGGACTTCCTCCTCCATAATGTATCTGACTTATCTTACGATTTTTGCGCAAATGAGGTAGTAGTAAATCAATCTCTTTGTGTAGTGTGTTGAAATATTCTTCCACCCGTGAAGGTTTCGCCATCGCAACAGAGTTACAGCCGCAATAGTGGCAAAGATGTCTGCAGAAAGGCACATGTATATAAAAGGAAATATTGTCGGCAATGGCATTGTTCGATGCTTCTACAGCTTTCAGATAACGTTGTGCATCGAAAACTTCAAACTCGTTTGCCGTCGGATAGCTTGTATAACGAGGAACAGGTACATTATATTTCTTAAAAAGAGCTTCGTTCATTATTATTTCACTGTTTTATTCATTTGTAAAGTGTAGAAGAAAGATGCCAATGCAATGGCACTTTGTGTAGCAAACATTCCAGCATAGCCCACATAATGTGCAATGACACCGCCTATAACTGCTATTATAATTCCCATCAAGTGAGTTATAACGGTTTGAACTGTAAAATCGGTACCTTCTCTTCCCACTCGTACATGTTTCATAGATGAAGTGTAAACCACAACAGTTCCCATACCATAACTGCCCCATAACACAACAATAGCTATGGTTAGAGTTAGAGTTGTCGTGAAATTTTGGTTTATAGATAGGATTACAAAAATGAGTGTTGCCAGGAACATTATGAATGCAAATACAGACCGCATACGCTGATAGCCATAACGACGCACCAAAATTCCTGCTGGATATGCCATAACGAAGGCTGCACCAATGCCAATAATGCCACATAGGAAACCTATTTCTTTCATAGAGTAACCCAAATCTACCATAAAAGGTTTAAGTATAGACATAATACCAATGATACCTGTATAGTAGAGAACTAAGAAAACTATTTGTCGTGCTATGCCCTTTTGCGTGAAAAATAGTACAAAGTCTTTCCACGTAGCACGCTGTTTTGTTTGTGTTTCTTGCTGGAAACTAAGTTTCTTATGTAACAATAGTGGAACAAGCGCTATAAGAACAAAAACACTGAGACATTGTGTTACACTATTCCAACCATACAAATGGAGCACCATAAGCAATACACCACTTCCTAAAAGACTTCCGCCAAAACTACCCATTGATTGCATACTGTTAAGTAATCCGCGTTGTTTGGTTGTTGATGTGCGTATAGCTAAAGCATCAGTTGCAATATCTTGTGTGGCTGAAGCTGCCAAAGCCAAAAGTATTATTGCTATTAGAATATGGAAATAAGAGGGCAGAATTGTATGTAAATCGAAGAGGCTTGTTATAAAAATAAGTAGTGCATAAGTAATTTCTGCACCAATAATAGCTCGTTTATAGTTGCGCACTGTATTACAATAACGGTCTATTGCTGGCGACCAAAACACTTTAATATCCATGGCAGTTTTATTATTTGTAGCAATCCAATAACGGATAGCGACACTGCTTGTTCGCGCATAATAACTTGCAGTGCCGTAGTAAAAAAACTCATAGGCACTGCTTGAGCTATATATAGACTAAAGAAGGTAGACAGATAAGCTACCTTCTGTGTTTGTTTTTTGTTCATCGAGAAAAGATAATCTGATACTATGGATTAAGTTTAAACACCAAAGATGTGCCTATCATAAAAAGGTTTTACCTTGTTGAGCAAATGCTGCAGACGAAACAAAAAGCATAGCTCATATAATGTGTATTGGTTGTATTCTTTGTCCAAACTTCCCATGTGAAACGTCCCTTTGTTGCTGCAATCTTCAGATTGAGAAGCGCATAAAAAGGTTGTTTTAACTTGTTATCTTCTGTCCAATATATTTTTCCAGTACCTGTAAGTGCAGCATTAAACATAAGTTTATCTAATCCTGCTACATTAGAAAGTGTATAATTAGCTACAAACGACATAGTTTGTTTTGGCACCATTGGTAACATATTGCCAGTAAAATCTACGGTTGCACTTTTCTTATAATATAGGAATTGCGCATAAGTATAACCATAATTTGCTTGCAATTCTAAGCTTGTGATAGGACGATAAGTTGCCGAAAGCTCGAAACCTTTACTGTTAGAATGTCCTGCATTATTAATAATATTTCCTACACCAGGTACGGTAGTTGTTACTTGTTGATGTTTCCAATCTATGTAGAATAAACTCATTCCCGTTTGAAGAGTTCCATTAAGGAAAGCCAACTTTGCTCCAATTTCGTAATTCCAATTGTATTCTGGATCGTAAGCTGGAAGTTTCTGTGTAGTAGAAGTAACATTATAACCACCAGCTTTATAACCACGTGCTATAGAAGCATACACCATTTTGTTGGCAGAAAATTGCTGACTGAGTGTAAATTTTGGTGTTATCTGACTAAAGTGCATGTGGTCTTTATACGTTGCTGTTTGTACATTACTTGCAAGTCCTGTGCTTAGATTGTATTTGTTTGCTGTATAGTTTTCGCCTACTCGTTCATAATCGTATCTCAATCCTATTGATGCATGTAGTGTTTTTGTTATATCATAAGTAGACTGATGGTAAATAGCTCCTCCCCAAGTAGGATTATTATAGAACTTAGGAGTAGCAAAGTCTTTTGTTATGAACTGTGTTTCAACACTATTATTTAATTTTTGATAGAAGCCGAAAGCACCTATAATCCAATGATAGCGATTATTATTGTTTGCCGAACGTAATGTAAGCTCTTGGCTTAGGAGAGTTTGTTTCAGTCCTGTTATAACAAAGAAGAGGTCTTTTGGTGTAAAATCCTGGTCTATATATTGTTTATCTTTACTGTATTGGAATGATGTTTGTGAATTGAAGTGGAGTTTATCTCCTTTATAAAGCCAATTTAAGCCAGCCGAAAGAACATTTCGTCTATAGCTACTGTAACGATTGTAGTTTGCAGCTTCTACCGTGTTATTGGTTGCGTTATATTCTCCGTAAGGATAACCACCTTGTGTAGAATGATCGAAAAGAACATTCAAACGCATTGTCCAAAGTGGAGCTGCTTGCCATGCTAATCCCATTTCTACATTGGCACTTTTCAAATTATCTGCTTTTTTTCCCGTTGCTATATTGCGAAAAAATCCATCGTTTCTATGATAATTTCCTGCTACGTGAAGTCCTAAACGTTGTGTAAGTTTCTGATAATGCGATAAGCCTAAACGTAAATCGTTGCGCGAACCATAACTCAATTTGGCTATAGTGTTTTGATATTCTAATGGCGAATAGGTATAAATATTGATAAGTCCGCCTGTAGAATTTCGTCCATATAATGTACCTTGTGGTCCGCGTAGAATTTCTATTCCGTTGATTCCTGCAATATCTAAATCAACAACTGACCGTTCAAAATAGGGCATTCCATCAACATATAGTCCAACAGAAGGGGCATTTGTTTTAGAACCAATACCTCTAATGTAGATAGGTGTATTTTGTCGTGCACCATAATCTGCTATAAAAATATTTGGAAACACACTACTTACATCGCGTAAGCCGTTTAATTCGTTGTGGTTAATAAACTGACTCCCTGCCACAGATACTGACATTGGAGCTTTACTAATGTTGTCTTGTTTAAACCCATTCACTACAACCTCTTTTAATATGTGATGTTGTGTGGTTGTTGAATCGGTTACTTCTGCCATTGCACAAAGTGGAAAGAGTGCAGTACATAGTAAGAAAGAAAATTTCATAACTCTTGTTCTTTAATATGGGTGTAAAGTTACGTCTTTCTTTTTTTACATACAATCATCATTGATAAGGAAATTTATAAGGAATATTGCTGAAAATGAGAGATTATAACTATGTGCTCAGCTTTCAGTTCTTATATTCTTACCAATGGTTTTGTTGTTTTCTTATTAACCTTAATTCCGCAACACTATTATAAATTAAACTTTTAAGTACCTGAGCAACAAAAAGTTGCTCAGGATTTTGCCATGTCAGAATTTTCAATTATCTTAGTGTTGCAAAAAAAACAAGATAATCCGACGATAGACATGGCGAAGATACAAATTAAATCTGAGAGACTCACTCCTTTTGGGGGATTATTTTCAATCATGGAGCAATTTGACTCCACATTATCATCTGTCATCGACTCAACCCTCGGTCTAAGGTGTAGAACGTTCGGTTATCAGTACAGCGAAATCATCCGTTCTCTCATGAGTATCTACTTCTGTGGCGGTTCATGTATTGGGGATGTCACTACTCATTTGATGAACCACCTCTCACTTCATTCGACACTTCGCACTTGTAGCTCTGATACTATCCTCAGGGCGATAAAGGAGTTGACGCAAGAAAACATTTCATACACATCAGATATGGGCAAGACCTACGATTTCAATACGGCTGACACTCTCAATACTTTATTGCTCAATTGTATATTTGCATCTGGCCAACTGAAAGAGGGTGAGATGTATGATGTTGATTTCGACCATCAGTTCATAGAGACAGAGAAGTATGATGCAAAGCCTACATACAAGAAGTTCCTTGGTTATCGCCCTGGCGTGGCGGTTATTGGCGATTTGATAGTCGGTATAGAGAATAGCGATGGTAACACAAATGTTCGTTTCCATCAGAAGGACACGCTGAAGAGGTTCTTTGAGAGATTTGAACAGAATGGGCTCATTATCAATCGCTTCAGAGCTGATTGTGGATCATGTTCCGAGGAAATCGTGGAGGAAATAGAAAAACACTGCAAGTCCTTCTATATCCGTGCTAACCGCTGCAGTTCGTTCTACAATGACACCTTTGCTCTCAAAGGCTGGAAAACTGAGGAAATCAATGGCATTGAGTTTGAATTGAACTCTATCCTTGTTGAGAAGTGGAAAGGTAAGGCATATCGACTTGTGATTCAAAGACAGAAACGGATGGATGGTGTGCAGGATTTTTGGGAAGGAGAATACACATACCGTTGTATCCTGACTAACGACTATGATTCTTCCGTAAGAGAAATTGTCGAGTTCTATAACCTTCGTGGAGAAAAGGAACGTATCTTCGATGATATGAACAATGGTTTCGGGTGGAACAGATTGCCCAAATCCTTCATGGCAGAGAACACAGTGTTCCTTCTTCTTACAGCACTTATCCGTAACTTTTATAAGGCCATTATTCAAAGACTTGACGTAAAGAAGTTCGGACTCAATGCAACAAGTCGCATAAAAGCGTTTGTCTTCAGGTTTATCTCTGTACCAGCCAAGTGGATCAGGACATCAAGGCGGTATGTGCTGAATATCTATACCTGTAATAAGGCTTACGCAGATGTTTTCCAGACTGATTTTGGATAGTGCCTACAACTTATGGGAATGATGTTGTGTATTGCCTCAAGTCACATTGTGGGGTAAGGGGATATTGTAGGCAGAAGTGGGTGCTTCAAGTTCAAATTATCTGCAAATTCAGTAATGAGAGGACGTGTAAACGCAATAAGGACGTTTAAGGGCTTAGTTGCGGATTTGAGGGTTAATACTCAGAGTTTTTTGTTTTATTGAGGCTAATTTATTACCTTTGCTCATTAGAAATAAATAAGGCAAATATGGAATTTGAACCTAAAGGTATACTGAAAATTGAAGGCAGTTTTTTTGTTCCAGACTATCAGCGTGGCTATAGATGGGGAACATCAGAAGTAGAACTACTATTAAATGATATTACGGAAAACGGCAAGCAACATGGGCAGAATTATTATCTCCAGCCAATTGTCGTAAAGGCTATCGGCAAATAATTACGAACTAATCGATGGGCAGCAACGACTTACTACGCTTTATCTAATACTTAGTTATCTGTGTAAACAGCTTCCTAGTGCCCGTATTCGCTATGATATTACTTATGAAACCCGAAAGGAAACACATGATTATCTTCAAAATATAGACTTTAGTAAGAAAGAAGACAACATAGATTTCTTTTTCATTGCCAATGCTTTTGAAACAATTGAAGGTTGGTTTGAAAAGAAGCAAAAGAATGGTGAAGACTTATTGGGGGTATGTATTAATTTTTATCAGCAACTTAACGATAATGTGAAAATTATATGGTACGAACCGGATGATAATGTTAGCGGGGTAGAACTTTTTACCCGATTAAATATTGGTCGTATCCCTCTCACTAACTCAGAGTTGGTAAGAGCATTGTTTTTAAGTAGAAATTGCGGATTGACTAATGGTAGACAATTAGAAATAGCGGCAGAGTGGGATAATATCGAAAAAGAATTACACTCTCCAGCTTTCTGGGCATTTCTTACCAATTATAATCCAAAAGAATACCCAAACCGAATAGAATTGCTATTTGACATGATGGCTGGTGGACGAAAAACGAAAGATAAGTATGCAACCTTCTTTTTCTTCAATCAGCGCATTAATGAACAAGGGAATAAGATAGATGTATGGAATAGCATTATAGCCTTTTATGAGCAACTAAAAGAATGGTATGAGAGCAGAGAATTATTCCATAAGGTTGGATATCTTGTTGCATTAAACCAAGAAAGCCTTCGCCGTTTGCTTAATGAAACAAAAGAGATGAAGAAGTCGGAGGTAAGTAGCTATATTGACTGCAAGATAAAAGAAAGTCTTAAAGATATAGAATCGCTGGAGAACTTAAATTATCACGATAATTACCAAGACATTCATAATGTATTGCTCCTTTTCAACATTATCTCAATAATGAAGAACGATGATGACAGTCTGCGCTTCCCCTTTGATAAATATAAGGCAAATGGTGTAAAATGGAGTCTGGAACATATACATGCTCAGAATGCTGAAACCTTGAACACAAGCGAGAAGCGAAAAGAATGGTTAAGGCTTCATTACGAAGTTTTGCCAAAAGGAAATAACGAAGATATTAAAGAGTTAGAATCAAGGATAACAGAAGCTCTTAACTTAGAAGTAGTGAGCAGAGAATTGTTTACCACTCTCCAGCGAGATGTGTTTAGCTTCTTTTCAGAAGAGGATAATGGCGAATATATAGATAATCTATCTAATATGGCTCTACTCAACTGTGCTGATAATGCAGCTTTGAACAATTCTGTGTTTGAAGTAAAACGGCAGCAAATCATCGAGATGGATAAAAAGGGACACTTCATTCCATATTGCACACGCATGGTATTCCTCAAATACTATAATAGTGAAATAAACTCGCAATTACATTCATGGGACGAAAACGACCGCGAAGCCTATATGGCTGCAATAAGCGAAGTTCTGTCCCCATATCTAACCTCAATAACTAAAGAATAAATGAAACAATATAGCTTTATAGATGTGTGCCAACAAGAGTTAAATGGCATAGAAATACCTCTTATCCAGCGAGATTATGCCCAAGGACGCAAACAAGAAGCAAAAAAGCGTGGTAGATTCCTGCAAGCTTTGCATGAGGCTGTAAAAGGAAAAGGGATAAGTCTAGATTTCATTTATGGAAGTCTTACAAAAGATAAGAAGCTTATTCCTTTGGATGGTCAGCAACGGCTTACCACTCTGTTTCTATTACATTGGTATGCAGCCAAGCGCGATGGCATAGCAAAAGAGGAATGGGAGTGTTTGGGTAAGTTTACATATTCAACTCGTATCAGCGCACGGCGCTTTTGCGAACATTTGCAAGAGTTTACTCCTGCCTCTGAAAGTAAAGACCCTATTTCAGCACAGATACATAACGAGGCGTGGTACTCGCTATCTTGGGATAACGATTCTACTGTGATATCTATGCTTCAAATGTTGGATGATATTGCGCTTACTTTCCATGATATAGATGACCTATGGGGGGAAATATGCAAGAATAAGAAGATTACTTTCTGTTTTAGAACCCTTGAGGATATGGGGGTTACTGATGATATTTATATCAAGATGAATTCACGCGGGAAGCCTCTTACAGATTTTGAACATTTTAAGGCAGAGCTGACAAATTTGATAAAACGGGAAGATTTCAGCCTGAAAATAGACAAAGACTGGACTAATATGCTATGGCCTTACCGAGGAGATAACAATATTATTGACGAAGAGTTTCTTGCTTATTTTCATTTTGTTACAGACATTATATGTATCAAGAAGGGTACCGATATTATTGGGGCAGATCAAGATTTTGATACTGGTAATAGTTATTTTGAAATGATATCGGTTTACAAAGATGAAGATAACCAGAATATCAATTTATTGGAAAGATACTTTGATTGTTGGTGTGAGATTGGGGATATTGATAAGTATTTCAGCAGTTACCTTGCAAATTCCAAATATGAAGAGTCTAAAGTAAAAGTTTACGATTGGAATACCAACTTGTTTAAGGACTGTTGTGAAAATTATCGGGGAATAGGACGAAGAGGAAGCTCTTTTACTATAAATAAAATAATAATGCTATATGCTTTTATTATCAGGAACACTGAAGGTAAACATATTGATGATAAGATATTTCGTCGCAGGCTTCGGATTCTACGCAACCTTGTGTGGAACTCAATTTACGAATTGAGAACAGATCGTATACAAACTCTTGGAAGAAACCGAACAGATTATCCTAGAGGGACAAATTTCAGTCAGCAAGGAAGACAGAGGATTCAATCGACAGCAGAAGGAAGAGGAACTCAATAAGCTAACTTGGTGTGAAACTCATTCTGCGTATGTTGATAGTCTGTTCCATTTAGAAGACCATCATCTTCTTTACGGATGTACTGCTATAGCAGATTTGGGAAAGCCAGACATGATAGAAAAACTTCGTACTTTTCTTAATATCGAATTACAAACCATCAGTAGGGCATTGCTTACTTATGGAGATTATGGTCAAACCATTAGCAATTACAAGCAGATAGGCAATGGGGCAGAAGACGTTTGGAAACAGCTGCTACATCCTTCTAACCAGAGAGGCGGATTTGAAAATACACGGCGTGTGCTTGCGGAAATGTTAGACAATAGCCCTGCAGTCACGGAAGAAGAGCTGAATGAAAGAATAGACACTTATCTAAAAGCAACAGAAACTCCTAAAGATTGGAGATATTACTTCGTAAAGTATCCTTGCATACTGTCAAAACCAACCAACGGAAAGTACGACTGGAAAAACAGCTATGAGTTAAATATAATGAGTGCCAATACCTATCGTGGGCGTTATTGGGATGCAATTTCCCTTGCAATATACAATAAATATGGAGAAATAGAGAATTTATTTGGATGATTGGGGAAATCCTCTAATGTTACCATCAGGAAACAAACTTGTTAATAAGCAAGGGTATTTTATAGTACTAAATAAAGAAGGAGAAACTTTGTATGAAGAAAAGATACCTCAAACTGATGGAGTAGACGCTAAGGATAGAGTTAATATGGCATTGTCGCTGATTAAGAGTTATTAAATAGACGAAGATGGAAGAAAATAACAAGTGGGTCGTTGCAGCAGCCAAAGTAGCACACCGACTACATAGGGATATTCAGTAAATATCTAACTAATTGTTTGTCAGTGTAATATATTATTTGTACCTTTACATAAAAACCCCCGAACGACCCATCACGGGCAGAATCGGGGGAAAATTATAAAATTTACTGCTGTGAAGTTACGAAAAATTTCTGACATAACACCAACTTTGCCCTTTACAGAGTTCGATTTTTTACAACATTATCGCGATAGCTTTGCAAAAAGCGAACTTGGGCGCATCCGTGCCCAGCTCCCACTTAAGGAGTTGGCAGCAGAGTTGGCAACCCGCACCCATAAGTGTAGGCGTGGGAAAAAGCCTCTTTTTTCGGCAGAAGGAGAAATCGCCCTTATGTTCCTCAAGGCATACACGGGCCTGTCGGACGACGGCCTGATAGAGCTGCTCAACGGAAGCATCCACATGCAGATGTTCTGCGGTGTGCTGATAGACCCTGCCAATCCCATCAAGGACGGGAAGATTGTAAGTGCCATACGCAACCGTCTTGCCAGGCACCTCGACATAGACAACCTTCAACGAATATTGTACGCCCGGTGGGAAGGCGACCTCAAGGACAAGGACCTGTGCCTGACGGATGCGACCTGCTATGAGAGCCACCTGCGTTTCCCGACAGACGTCAAACTGCTTTGGGAGTGTTGCCGATGGCTTCACGACCTGCTCGTTTGCCAGAGCAGGCGGTTGTCGGAACGCGTCCCGAGAAACAAGTACAATGATGTTGCCAAGGCCACGCTTGCATACGCCAAGCAACGCAAGCACACCGGTTCGGCCACGCGCAGGCTCAGGAGAAGGCTCCTGAAACTTCTTACCAAGCTCCGCTTCCAATGGAACGGCCTTCGCAAGTTGTACGGCCCCCTGCATCAGCCTGTCAGCAGAACAAGAAAAGCGGCTGTCCGCCGTGCGTGAGGTATGCCTCCAACAGTCTGACCTGTTCGCAGGCAAGGAGGTCAGGCACCGCATCGTGAGCATCGACCGCCCGTACCTCCGTCCCATCGTCAGGGGCAAGGAAAACAAGCGCGTGGAGTTTGGGGCAAAGGTCAACAACATACAGATTGACGGCATATCATTCATAGAACACCACTCCTTCGAGGCCTTCAACGAGGGCATTCGCCTTAAGCAGTGCATTGAATATCAGGAATCGCTGACGGGGGTCAAAGTCAAACGTGTCGGTGCCGACTCCATATACGCCAACAACGCCAACCGCACCATGTGTACGGAAAAAGGCATAACGACCTGTTTCGTCAGAAAAGGCCCAAGGCCCAAAGAAGAAGCCGGATGCCTCAAGAAGGCGAGGAGGATTATCGGGACCCTCAGGGCCACGGTAATGGAGGGCAGCTTCGGGAACCAGAAACAGCACTATGCCGTTGGGCGCATCAAGGCACGCAACATGTTCAGCGAAACATTGCTGCTCTTCTTCGGAATCCATACGGCAAATGCCGCCGTCCTTGCCGCAAGGCAGATGGCCAGGGACATGAAGAAGGCGGCTTGATAAAAAAATGAGGTGATTTTATATCCATCCATAGGGCAGGTATGGAAGGGACAGGTGTGCCCATACGGCTCGACATTTGGGAGTTTTTGCGCGAAAAGCACATCAAGTACTCTTCCAAAGACGATTTTCAAGAAAAGAATCTGGCAATTGACAGTCTCCAGAGATTCCTAAGAGGCAATTAACTGAATTACCCTAAGTATTTCTTTTTGAGTAAATAATGTATTTCTACATTCCCAATAATCCTTTTTAAACAGGAGCTTTTCATGATTATCCATGATACTTTTTGATATAATATCAGACTCTTCAAGATTTAATATTTTAAACTTATTATTTGTGATAAGTTTTGATAACTCAGTTAAATACTCCGCCATATACCTCTGTCCTGCGTTTCTACGCAAAAGAGATTGCAACCTACTATTATTCATGATAATTTACTTTATACTTATTGTTTTCTAACTTTGTACGATTGTAGCGGTTATGCTGCACTTGCCTACACCCAGTTTACTTACCACGCGTTTGTTGCCGATAAATAAAAGAAGATGAAACTTTCTATTCATTTTTCTAATGTTTGGAAGCGCATATTATTAACCACTTGCTGTTCTCATTTTAGTGACAATAGTTTCACTCTGTATTTTTTTATTTTATCTCGATAGTATAATATCTCACCATCCATTTTTATCATTAGGGTATCACCTTTCATTCTTATCATTTTTATTCCATATCCTTTACATACCAAGACGGAATCATTACTCATAATATAATAAACGCTATATGGATATTCTTGATCAATAACACCAACCTGTGTAATCAAGGCAAACTTTCCACTATCAACATCTACGCACTCGTTTTCTTTGCTTCGAGGTGCAAAATTAGGAAAGCAACAGTTCTGCAAAAATAGCATCATAAAAGATGTTGCTATTCTATTTATAAATTTTCCCATAATATCCATAGTGAATATCAGTCGGTTAAGTTCGTCGCAGGCGTACGTGTGGCTGAACGCACCGCCCAGCAGTTTTTCCTTCTTTTCCTTGTCGGCATCGGAGCCGCCCATGCCATCCATGCTGCCAGACCCTCCGAACCCTTTCGGTTTCTTCGGTGCCTTTGGTGTAATAACGTTGGAAATGCCCAGAATATTGTCTACGGGGTCGTATTAATATTGCGTTTGCATAATGTTGTCTCCGTTGGCTGTGACAGCATGCCCTGCAACCGTTCGTGTTTTCCGTGCCGTTGAACATGCGCGTGTATATGGTGCGCCCGTTCTTGTCGTAGCCCACCTGCGACACGATCGCCTCTTCCTTGCCCTTCTTGTTCGACTTGATGCTTGTATGCACGGTCTTCAGGTCTCTACCCACCTTCGTAATTTTTCATTAGTTGAACTGTTTTTCCCAAATTTTATCACTACTTACATAAGTAATTCCATCTATTTTAAACTTATTACCATTAATTAGAATAATTCTCTTTTTGTTGTCTCTATAAATTAGGACGACTTTAACATCGGGGATAAAAATACAGAATTCTCTTTTACTAGAATTTACATTATAAACAATCTTATTTATTTCCTCTTTACATGTTATTTTATATATTTGATTAGTCTCTAATTTCTCTATGTATGCTTCTCTAACATTAGCTTCTACTATATGCTTTTGACATCCTGTCATACACATTAGCATAAACATTATTATTTTTACATTCAATGACATAATTTAGACTTTTAGGGTGTAAGGAAACTTAGGTGCCTTAATAGAAAAGACACCTATGCTTTTATCTATCTAATGTTTTTTCTGCAAGTTTTTGTTTAATACCACCACCTGATACCGCATGAATAAAACTATTGTTAATTTTACTTCCTGGATTTTTTAACACATGGTTTCCTCTAATTCTTCTTGACGCCTTAAAAACTTGATTGGGTGTAGTGGCTTTAATCTTTGAAGAAAGTTTTTCATCAACAGGTAATTCTTTATGAACAGCTTCTTCTAAAGCAGCCTCTGCGTAATCAGAACAATTATTAGTTAGAGCATTATATGAGGGGTTTTCAAGTTCATAAGCATCTAGTTTCTTTTGTATTCTCTGATCTACATTATGATTTGATGAAATTTTTACCACACCATCAGGTGCACTCTCCTCTAATCCCGTGACATCTGAATTTAATATGTTAGACAAAGTTACTTTTCTGTTATTATAAACAGCAGGTAAATCTTTATCAAAATTTTGTTTTCCTGCACCTTCCCCACCAGGCCATAGATCTCTATATGTATAAGTCCCATCTTGAACCATTCTTACTTGAGTTGTTCAACGTCCATTAACTTTTACTTTAGATTTCACTTCCTTATAATTAGATATGGCGATTCCTGCGTGTCCGATTCTTCCATCATGACTTGCCCAAACGATAAGAATAATATCATTTCCATCAGAATCTATGAACTTTACAGGATTATCTATACAATATACATAACAACCGGTTGAGACATACTTCTCTGCCAATGCATCCACCCCATACCACAAACTCGTCTTCGGGTTCATGTACCTCGCCCCATAATAGTATAGCCCAGTTTCCTCGTCGAGTTCCTTGCCGTTGAACTTGTACGGCATCTCCTCCGTGGACGAATGTTCGTCCACGAGCAGTTCGCCGTAGGGAAGGTAGGCATCGAATTGCGTGATGTTGGCCTTGGCGTCGGTGATATAGGAAGTGGAAGCCGAGGTGGTCGGTGTGGTAGTAGAAGATGTCCTCGTGGTGGGCGGTGTCGGCAGGCACGTAGCCGTAACCCGGCTGCACGTCGTCGGGGTCTTCGGCCTTGTCCCACTGCACGGGCGGAGCAGGAGGTGTGTCGGGTACGGCGTTGCGCTTGGGTCGTTGAATCCAACCATCGGGTACGCTGTGGTCGCCCAGCTCCTTGATGATGGAGTTGTAGCCCTCGTGCGTGTTCTCGGGTTCGGCCGTCGCACCCTCACCGTAGGCACACCCGGTGGCGTGCCCAGTGACTTATTCTTTGAATACATTGTTGATGGCAAAGGAGAGTAGGAATCTTTTCTAGCTCTCAATTTCCGATTGATTAATTCCAATATCATTTTGTTGTGACAAAAAGGTCAAGGCAACTTCTTTATCACCTTATAGTCCACTTTCGCATTTATAACTTTAGATATTATCTGTGTGTCTTTAAAACTTACGATAATTAAATATGGTGGTTCTCTTGAACTTGAATAGAATAGTCGCCTGAACTTAATCCTTTCTCCTCTCCCTTGCCTATCACCATTATTTATAGATTTAACAAGCTCAGACAGATTAGGCGAAGATAAAAAGGGGAATTCCTCTGTTCCATCTGTGATTGTACCTTCAATATCCATATCCCATCCCCTGAAATTTTGAGAAATAATTTTGCCACTACGCGTGTAAATTTCGATACCTGTAATTTTTCCATCAATTCCTTTTATCCCAGGCTCTAAGCCTCCTCCTAGGAATGAGATGCTTGGGTTACATAATTTCGTGTTAAAAACAAACATATAGAAATTCTTGTTTATGCCAGTGGAGTCTTTTAGCGTTACAGATTGCATCGTTACCCCTGTGATTTTAAAGTTGTCATAATGACAGTCACAAGAATTTAAAAATATCGTAATCAGTATGTAAATTGCTTTCCTCATATTAATTATCGCTTAATCAAATAAATTTGATGGATACCATGTGTAGTCCCAAAAACATCAGAATTTCTAGGATTTTCCTCACCCCATGTCCAGAAACTTGCGTAATTTTTATTATTAAACCCCAATAATTGCACATAATGATTGGGAATAAGTCCACTAGCTATGCGACCACGGTTTTCATGGACTAATCCTATTACAAAGTATTTATTGTAATCTATTTTTTTAGTGCCTCAATTGTTGGAAATGCACCAATGTTTCTGACATCAACTCCAACAAATTTATTTAAAAATGATTTAATGAATCCAGGCCACATAAATGAATTAGACCCACTTTCTCCTTTGAAAGTATTGATTGTTAACCAGCTATTATTCAAGTTAGTAAGTGCTCCTTGCATGATAGCATCAACAGAATTCAGACCTGCATTATGTAAATCTCCTACTGTACCGTTTTTCATTTCACCTGTAACAGAAAAAGTTAATCCTCGATTTGTCGCAAATCCAGTGGTATATAGTGAAATTGCTGTTTTAGCGTACAAATCAGGTTGTTCTTCCGCTAGGTATTTAGAGATTGCAGCAGCACCACATGTCCCATTATTCCCTTGTTGAATAGTTCATGGATTGTTGATATGATTCCTTAAATCCTTTATGAACTTTTCCTTGGGAATATTTTTAAATACTGTTTGTGTTGTTGATTGTTCAAATTGGTCTATTGATTTCAAAGTACTTATCTTTTTGTCATCATCTTCTTCCATTCCGTTCGGATCAAAAAAGACAATTGGGTTATTATGGCAATAAATATATCCTCCTATCTCAGGATACTTCTCCGCCAACGGATCCACCCCATACCACAAGCTCGTCCTTGGGTTCATGTATCTCGCGCCATAATAGTACAGCCCCGTCTCTTGGTCAAACTCCTTTCCGTTGAACTTATACGGCATCTCCTCCGTAGACGAGTGTTCGTCAACAAGCAGCTCGCCATAAGGCAGGGTACGCATCGAACTGGGCGACGTTGGCCTTGGCGTCGGTTATGTAGGATGTAGAGCCGAGGTGGTCGGAGTGGTAGTAGAAGATGTCCTCGTGCGTGGTGTCGGCAGGCACGTAGCCGTAACCCGGCTGCACGTCGTCGGGGTCTTCGGCCTTGTCCCACTGCAGGGGCGGACCGGGAGGCGTGCCGGGCACGGCGTTGCGCTTGGGCCGTTGTATCCAACCTTCGGGCACAGAGTGGTCGCCCAACTCCTTGATGATGGTGTTGTAGCCCTCGTGCGTGTTCTCGGGTTCGGCCGTCGCACCCTTCATCGTGGGCACACCCGGTGGCGTGCCCAGCTTGCGGTAGTAGTCCTCGCGTTGTTTTTCTATCTGCATCATACGCATCTGGTAGTCTTTCTGCCCGGCCGTGACGACGTTCGCGCCGTGGCCGTAGGCGTTTTGGAATATGCCCGCACCGATTTTGGAGGCCACGAGCCTGTCGCCGATGAAATAGTGCTTGGTGAAACGCTGGCGCGTGACGCTGAGTATGGGTGCGGGGTAGATGGTGAGGCCATCCATACTGCCCGTCCCTCCAAACCTTTCGATTTCTTCGGTGCTTTTGGTGTAAAAACGTTAATCAACCTCCAAATAATTATACATGGAGTTCATGTTTATATTCTGTGACTATCTTTATAGTATAATGAACCTATCTGAATAGACGACAGTGTTCATCTCGTTATAGTTAAAACCACAATATACCTTAAAGCGAAATTCTCCTTTTTTATTTAAATTATTAGTCATTTTACTTTGAACCTTGTGCTTTCTCATATAAAAATAGTACTTGACCTCTTAATTTGAATTTAAACGTGGAATGTTCGCTTGGTTTTAGGCATAATACAATGCTTTTGCCATAGGCATGACTGAACACATCTTCTGTATATAATACATATTTTTCTCCTTTCTCTTTCTTTTCTAACTGTACATTGAAAAGCACATCTAAAGAGTCTGTATTATAGATTGAGAAGGATATGCTATCATTTGGAAATGTATGATTACTTAATTGTATGTCTATTTTTTGGGAGCTAGCATCAAAAAAACAAAGTGTCAGCACCATAATAAAAATAATTCTTCTCATATTATTTCTTTTTTTCTGTTCCGCCGTTCGTTGGATAATTTTTTGAAGGATATTTAACTTTTACATAGATAGACTCATTACCTTCCTTTTGATATTTCATTAAATCATCAAAGAATCGTTTCTCTATTTCATGGCATCCATGGGTTTCGCCTTTCTCAGAATCATGAATATAAAATGAGTTTAAATCCCTATCGTCTGTTCTAGATGGGGTTGAAGCATTTTCTTTTGGTTGTTTTACATCCACAGGGATTAGATTGATTCTATGCTCTCCCCATGCAGGTGAAGTATAACTAACTGCAGGATTATTTGGATCTTTCATATTTGTCAAGATTTGTATTCCTTTCCCTTGCCCGTTTTCTATCTCACCATTTTTAATTGTTGCAGTTTCTGGCTCAGGCTTTAAATTTAGTTTATATTTACCCTCCACGGTTGGTCCTGCACCTTTAATATATTGATATCTTGAATTTTGAAGGTTCATGATTTTGTTTACTCCATTCACACGAACTGATACATTTTTTGCGCCAGAAGTTGATTTGTAAGTGTGTTTTAATTCTCTCTTATCTCCATAGCTACCTCCATACCAATAGACACGTTGGCCTGTAGCTAAGATCCAGTCGTTTCCATTGAGTTCTATACGAATAATAGGATTCCCTGCACAATAAGAATATCCACCGATGGAGGGATACTTCTCCGCCAACGGATCCACCCCATACCACAAACTCGTCCTTGGGTTCATGTATCTCGCGCCATAATAGTACAGCCCCGTCTCTTGGTCAAACTCCTTTCCGTTGAACTTATACGGCATCTCCTCCGTAGACGAGTGTTCGTCAACAAGCAGCTCGCCATAAGGCAGGTACGCATCGAACTGGGCGACGTTGGCCTTGGCGTCGGTTATGTAGGATGTAGAGCCGAGGTGGTCGGAGTGGTAGTAGAAGATGTCCTCGTGCGTGGTGTCGGCAGGCACGTAGCCGTAACCCGGCTGCACGTCGTCGGGGTCTTCGGCCTTGTCCCACTGCAGGGGCGGACCGGGAGGCGTGCCGGGCACGGCGTTGCGCTTGGGCCGTTGTATCCAACCTTCGGGCACAGAGTGGTCGCCCAACTCCTTGATGATGGTGTTGTAGCCCTCGTGCGTGTTCTCGGGTTCGGCCGTCGCACCCTTCATCGTGGGCACACCCGGTGGCGTGCCCAGCTTGCGGTAGTAGTCCTCGCGTTGTTTTTCTATCTGCATCATACGCATCTGGTAGTCTTTCTGCCCGGCCGTGACGACGTTCGCGCCGTGGCCGTAGGCGTTTTGGAATATGCCCGCACCGATTTTGGAGGCTATGCGCCTGTCGCCGATGAAGTAGTGCTTGGTGAAACGCTGACGCGTAACGCAGAGGATGGGTGCGGGGTAGATGGTGTAGTCCTCCGTTTCGTGGAACTTCAGGGCAAGCCGAGTGAAAACGAACTTGCTCGCTTATTCTAAAAGCACATCAGAGAATAATATTAAGATAGACATTGACTCTTTGTGTGGTCTTTTTAGAACACGCCAAAACTATTTTGGGGTAGAGTATCTCGCTTAATAGCTTACATTCTAGCAAATGGCCCAAAGATTTTCCCATCCTTTAATTGAAATTCTATTAAAAGAGGCTCATATATAGACTCAAAGTTCTTCCATCCAGAAGTTTCATTGTCATAGTATATTTCCTTAGGTCTAGATAAAAAACTAAAATCTTTAATAGACCCTGTTGGCTTTATCATTTTCTCAGAAATATCTTTTAATTGATCTATGGAATCAATATTAGTTAGAAGTATTATATCACGATTATGTTTAATGGTGTATCCAATAATACGTTTATTGGTATACTCAATATACTTATTCCGCAGCCTACATCTATCTTGAGATGAGAATACTATCCTTATGCCTGGATAGGAATGAACAAAAATCAAGTACTAATATTTTCTGTTCTGTATCCTTAACGAAATATTTTTTCAAGACTAAGTTCAAACATGAGTCTAATTGTGTGCTTGTCACCTCAAAAATATTCTAATAAATAGCTTTTTATGAGGGGTGCAACTTGACACAAGAAGGAAAGAAAAATATTATCATATGAAATACTCTAACGCAATTTCTTTGTTTTATAAACTTTCTTACCATTGTAATATTCAATTTTACGATTTAACAAATTATTCACATTAAAAAAATTATATTAGGGTGTTTCCTTGCCGTATTAAAGTCATCTTCGCTAGGACCTAAATATCCAAATCCTAATAAATTAGAGTTTATGTGTTCTTGTGGAATTGGATGACTATGTTCAAACAACTTAATAATTTCTCCTCTTTTAATATAGGGTATCACAAACTTATCGATTGCTATAGAAACTTCATCCTCTAAATATTGCGTTACGATGGTATGGCTTTCTTTACCATTTTTATTTACATGATGAATATTAGCCCATTCCACCTGTGTGTTATCAATTACTATGTTGAAGAAATCACTTGCATACTTCTCTTCCTTTATTTCAACTTTTGTATATAAGCTATTACCTTCAATTTTTTGTAGAGTTCCTTCTGGATAAATGGCAAGAGGCTTGTCTTTTCCAGTCAGATAGATTTTATCCCTCTTATCTTCTTTTGTAAACAGATTAACTATTGCTTGGAAAATTGTTCCTTTTCTTTCATGTATCTCACCTCGTGGAGTTAGATCATAGTCAGTTAAACCAATTGGGTCGATTCTTCGTACGGAATTATTGTGGCAATAAATATATCCACCTATCTCAGGATACTTCTCCGCCAATGGATCCACCCCATACCACAAACTCGTCCTCGGGTTCATATACCTCGCCCCATAATAGTATAGCCCTGTCTCCTCGTCGAACTCCTTTCCGTTGAACTTATACGGCATCTCCTCCGTAGACGAGTGTTCGTCCACGAGCAGTTCGCCGTAGGGAAGGTAGGCATCGAATTGCGTGATGTTGGCCTTGGCGTCGGTGATATAGGAAGTGGAGCCGAGGTGGTCGGTGTGGTAGTAGAAGATGTCCTCGTGGTGGGCGGTGTCGGCAGGCACGTAGCCATAACCCGGCTGCACGTCGTCGGGGTCTTCGGCCTTGTCCCACTGCACGGGCGGACCGGGAGGCGTGTCGGGTACGGCGTTGCGCTTGGGGCGTTGAATCCAACCGTCGGGCACAGAGTGGTCGCCCAACTCCTTGATGATGGAGTTGTAGCCCTCATGCGTGTTTCGGGATCGGCCGTTGCACCCTTCATCGTAGGAACACCCGGCGGTGTGCCCAGCTTGCGGTAATACTCCTCGCGTTGTTTCTCTATCTGCAGCATGCGGGCGGCATAGTCTTTCTGCCCTGCCGTAACGTTGTTGCCACTGATGCCATAGCCATTGCTGAACTTGCCTACGCCGAGTTTACTTGCTACACGTTTATCGCCGATGAAGTAATGCTTGGTAGAGCGGTTCTTCGTCACAGTGATAATAGGAGCAGGATAGATGGTGTAGTCCTCGGTTTCCCCATACTTACCTTTTGATAGTATAAAATATAAGAGACAAGGGAACTAAATTCAATTTCCACACTTAGTAAAATCCAATCGTAAATAAAATGTTGAGCGATAAACTATCGTTCTACCATTTAATCTTGCAGGAATAAAGTGAATCCTTTTTAAAATTTTTTTGTACTTCTATCCATGCAGTCATATTGTTTTTTTAAAGCTATTTTGATTTATTAAACGAATACGCTTAACCTTACCCTTTTTATCTATTTTGATAAAAACAAGAAAACGGAAAGAACTTGAATCATACCTCATTATTGGCAAATTCTGTTCAACATATTTACTTAAAACTACATCAATATAGTATCCGTTTTGAGAAGAGTGTAAAATATGGTATTTTCCATTTAAACTGCAAGCGGGCAATTGCAAACTATCACAATTATTTATTGCTGCGACTACTGCTATACTACTACAAAAGGGTATGAATATGAGCATAACTTTAATAGTTAAAATTTTTATCTGTTTCATTTGCCCTATCTATTAACCAGTTTTCTAATCTTATATTATCTGTTTTTCGATTTACTCCATGACTGGAATCCCAACCTCTAAACATAAATAGAATATGACCATAAAGTTCATGTGTAGTCGCCTGTGCGGCATTTTTTAACGTTTCTTTTTGACTAAACATATTCAGCGATAATGAACGTTGAATATCAAGAACTTATAAACGTAACTTTGTGGCAAAAAGGTTCAAAATGACATTCTTTACCAAAATTTGTATTGTCTTTTTATGTAACTTCTTGATAATCAATAGTGGTTTATACACCTTATCGCTGAATAGTTACTATTTTTATATTATGTTTCAATATGAGTTATTCTTTATAGCGAATGATTCGCATGTTGTTTATAATATTATCAAACAGTATTGAATCTTTTTCGACCATGTACAGTATGCTAATAGAATATGGAATAATTTCCTTCTCTCTGAATATCTTTTTCCTATTTTCTTTTATAAAAAAGCCTCGTCGTTCTTTCTCAACCCCTTCTATAAAAGACTCTGATAAAATTATCGCGTTATCATTATTTATTATAGGCTTTGATACCATTGTTCCATAATGGATTGTAAGTAATCCTCTTGAATCCGCAAAATAGTAGTCTCTAAAAGTTCCTTCCTCGTAGTGGAATTCATGGATTCTATACCCTTGGAATAGAGGGATAATTAACTTATACTTCCCGAATTCGATAGTATCCGTTATACAGGTTTGCCCATAACAAGCCATGCATGTTGTTTGAATAAGGACAAATAACCATAAATAGCGAATATCATTTTTCTTACTTCTTGTTTTCATTATAATTCCTTTCTGCTTCTGATACAACTTTCTTAATCTGAGGTGCCAACAGTATATTCTTGTCTTCTCGTCCCATAACTGGTACCATTTGTTGTAACTCCTCGTCCCATTCTACCGTCACAGTGGGTTGGTAATCATGACTTGCCTTTTTATAATCTCGTGTCAACTCATAGATATAGGCATGTCCCATTCCCTCATGCGCAGTTGTCTTTGCTTGTTGCTTTTCACTAAGATTAATACCAACAATAATATGTACATCATTATCTTTGGAAGGTTGGCTTTCTGCACCTGGGATTTCGGTTACCCCACGATAGAAATTAAAATCCCCATCCTTAAACTTTTTACCATGATCATCTTCCGATTTTACCTCAAATGAATAGGTTATGTCACTATTAGCTAGAGTTTTTATCGCTTGAATAATATCTGATTTACTATCTAACTTTTGGAGGCTGTGCACATCTAAGATGCCATTCTTATCAAACTTTACGTATTTAGCATCTTCTTTTGTTAAAATATTATAGATATTTTTCTGAGAATTAACATCGGCCTTTACTTTTCTACCATCTGGATCTATTAATCTTATAGGATTATCTATACAATATACATAACTACCTGTTGATACATACTTCTCCGCCTACGGATCCACCCCATACCACAAACTCGTCCTCGGGTTCATGTACCTCGCGCCATAATAGTACAGCCCTGTCTCTTGGTCAAACTCCTTGCCATTGAACTTATACGGCATCTCCTCTGTAGACGAGTGTTCGTCCACGAGCAGCTCGCCATAAGGCAGGTAGGCATCGAACTGGGTGACGTTGGCCTTGGCATCGGTGATGTAGGATGTAGAGCCGAGGTGGTCGGAGTGGTAGAAGAAGATTTCCTCGGTGTTGGTCGTGTCTGTTGGGACATAGCCATAACCCGGTTGGGCATTGTCAGGGTCTTCGGGCTTCTGCCATTGGATGGGTGGACCAGGGACATCTCCCTTGTCGTTGAACTTTGGACGTTGCACCCAACCTTCAGGTACAGAGTGGTCGCCCAAATCTCCGATAATCTCGTTATAACCGCGCCCCGTGTTGTCGGGGTCGGCCGTTGCACCCTTCATCGTGGGAACACCCGGAGGTGTGCCCAGCTTGCGGTAGTAGTCCTCGCGCTGTTTCTCTATCTGCATCATGCGGGCGGCATAGTCTTTTTGGCCTGCCGTAACGTTGTTGCTGCTGACGCCATAAACATTGCTAAACTTGCCTACGCCGAGTTTGCTTGCTACGCGTTTGTCGCCGATGAAGTAATGCTTGGTAAAGCGGTTCTTCGTCACGGTGATAATCGGGGCGGGGTAGATGGTGTAATCCTCCGTTTCGTGGAACGTGATTCCCTGTGGCGCACCATTTACATACACACCCTCGAGGTCGCCGTGGCTCTTGACGATGCGCTCGCCGGCGGCATTGTAGGTGTATCTACTGGTTTTGCCATTATCCGATAATACCATCAGGCGGTTATCTTCGTCCCAATACATTCTCCGCTCGGTGTTCAGGCTGTCATCCTCTACCAGTGTTGGATTGCCGTTGGCATCGTAGGTGTAATGCTCATGCCCTATCTGCGTGGGAGCCGTGGGGTGGTTGCTGTCCTCGTACTGATAGGTGAAGTCGTAAGACTGTGCCGTCTTTGTGGAGTCAACCTTCTGCACCTTGGTGAGCGGTTCGCTCATCCGTCCGAAGGTCATCGTCATTTCATACTTCGCCCCCCCTTCGCCTCACCGTTGGCCCTTATCAGGCGGTTAAGGTCGTCGTAAGCGTAAGTGTGGTTGAAAGCACCGCCGAGTTTGCTTTGTTGTTATTGCTATTGTTAATATTCTGTGTCGGGTCTACGGCGTTGGTAATACCTAAGATATTATCCACAGCATCATATTGGTACTTATTAGTCATAATCGCCGTACCTGCTGCCGTGAGATTCATTTCTTGCAAGCGTTCGCGTTGCTTGTCATAGGTGTAGGTGGTTTCCGTTCCGTTACCCAACTTGGTGTAAACGGTATGTCCATCTTTGTCATAGCCCACCTTTTCTACGATGGTTTCTTCTTTTCCTTGTTTGTTGGATTTGACACTCGCGATTTGTCCTGCAGCATTATAGGCATAGGTCACCACCTCCCCGTCGGGATAGGTCATCGTGCGCACGCGATTCCAACTGTCGTAGGTGGCGCCGTAGACATAGGTGCGCACGTCGGCGGTGCTCACCATCACCGAGCGAACAGTTTTTACGACTTCGCCTTGATTGCCGTAGTAGTAGGCCTCGCCGCCCGATGCGTCCTCCACCAGCGCCAATCTACCAGCACGGTTGTACTTAGCCCCCGGCTTGCCATAAGTGTAGGTGACGCGGTTGAAGAGATTCTTGGGGTATAGCACCTCGCTTAGCCGTTCGTAGTCGTAGGTGTAAGTGATGGGAGCATCAGCCGAAATCCTCTTTTTGAGTTCTGCCGTGAGCTTGGTCAGGAGGTTGCCTGCCGCGTCGTAGGTACAGGTCACTTCGCCTGCATCGGGATGGTTCACCTTGAGCTTACGCCCCAAGAGGTCGTACCCGTAGGTCGTGGCCTTGCCGTTGGGGTGATGCACGGCGGTTACCTGTCCCACGGCATCGTAGTCGTACTTCACGGTGATATTGTCGCCCGATGCATGTTGCACCGTCTCACGGTTGCGCCCCTTCTCGTCGGTATAGCTCTCTGCATGGCGACCGAGCGCATCAGTCACCCTTGTTTCGAGCATCGGCTCGCCGTCGTGGGAGACGATGCCGTAGGCCGTGGTGGTCATAGCCCCGTCGGGCAGCGTAACCTTCGTCGTGCGGTCGTAGGCGTCGTATTCGGTGGTTGCCTGCGGGTCGCCCACACCTTTATTATATAGGCCGATGTTGCCGTAGCTCTCCGTGGTGGGATAGAACGCCTTTACGGTGCGCCCGAAGGCATCGACAACGGCGCGCCCGCTGACGATGGACACCTTTTGGTTGCTGCCGCCCGTCCATACCACGCCCGTCTGCTTGGTCTGCACGGCGCGCATCAGGCTGTCGGCAAAGGTGAAGGTTTCGATGTCGCCCTCGGGTGCGTAATGCACCGTGCGGGCATAACGACCGGTAGGGTGATACTCGAACTTAATGGTATAGGGTTTGCCTGCGGCAATCTCTTTCGGACCGACAATCGTGCTCGGACGTCCCATGTCGTCGTAGGCATAGCGCATCTTGTTGCCGTTGAGGTCGGATGTCTCCACGGGCACCGCCCACTTGTAGTCGTAGGCGGTGGAAGAGGTGTAGCCGTAGGCGTCTTTTACGCTTGTCACCAACGTATGGAGAACGTCATCGTAAGTGTAGTCGTAGCGCATGCGCTGCCCCTTATGGTTCTCGGGCTTGGTGAGCTCGTCAGGTTGCCATAGGCATCGTAGGCCATGTCGTAGACCGACGGCTTTGTGCCGTTGTGCATCGTGATGCTGGTGATGTCGCCATGGCCGTTGATTTGCGTGGAGCGTTCGCGGTAGACCTTTCCTCCCCTGTCCTTTACGGCGATGTGCTTGGGCACGGAGACGATGTACTTCGCCTGCAAGTCGTGGTAGGCAATGTCGGCATCCAGCTCGTAGTTCGTTGCCGTTTCTTTGTAAGAGGCGAGGTTGCCGTAAGCATCATAAGTGTTGTGCACGGTGGTGCTCATGCTGCCTTGTCCAGCGTTGTCGTAAATGGTCTGCCTTACGGAGGCGAGTGCGGGAAAGAACACCATCGTGTCTGTCTGTTGTTTAAGTTCGTAGGTGTTCTGTGTGCCTTGCAGTTTGTTGCCTGCTGCATCGTAGAGCGTCTCGGCAGTAACGAGGTCGTGCATGTACAGGTTGCGGTTGTGGCCGTATTCTGCCACCTGCTTGCGGTAAACGGCATTGCCGTTCTGCGTGTCTATCTGCTTGGTGGTGACCTTCTCAAAACCGTAGAAGTCGCGTTCGCGGCGGTCACGATAGCCGCCTTCGTATTCAAACTCGTTGCGCATCTTGGTGGCCCCGTTCTCGGCATAGCCGCCCGTGGTCTCCACAGATGCCATCACCCAGCGGCGTCCAGGCATGTTGTAGCTCGGTTTGGTCTGCTTGTATTCTACTGCAACGTGTCCGCCGAAAGGCAGGGTCACACCTTTGAGAAGGTTGGTGCGTCCCGTGAGGTTACGATGGACGATAAGCTTATCTGCACCATTACTTTCTACAAAATCAGGATATCCGTCGCCATCGATGTCAACAAGTGCATTTTCCGTACGACTTACGCCTTCAGATACCGCCGCTTTTATACTTGGTGTCAGGGAGAATTTCAGGAATAGCAGATGTATGTTGAACTTTACAGCTATATTTCCATAACCGGACACAGATGTAGCCAGACTTCTGCCTGCGTTCCCTGCTCCGCGGTAGACGTCATCGATAAAGCCCGTACCCGTATTGATGGCAACTTTCACTTTATCGCCATCTCTCATTAGTGTCCCGTTAAAATTGGGACGAGTTAAATATTAATCGAATAGCCCCGGAATGAGGGGACAATCTAGTTCTTTGACATAGTTGAATTTAGTCTTATCGAACAGGTCGGTCAAGTGAGTTTTGTCCGTAAGTGATATGCTAAGGATTTGTAAGACCTCATAGGTCGAGCGCTCCAGTTTCATATCATGATGAACAATAGCCACGAGACAATAGGTTATGATGGCGGCAGCAATCTGGATGCGAACAGCATTCTCCGTAGTGCCCCAGAATTTCTTAATCTTGAGATGCTGTTTTAACCATTTGAAGAAGAGTTCGACCAGCCATCTTTTCTTGTAAAGTTCCGCAATTTCAAGAGCAGTGAGATGCTTGGCATTGGTGAGAAAAGTAAATTCACGTTCTTCTTCCTCATCATAATATCTAATGAGTCTAAAAGACTCAGGATACTTCTTCTCCGACCTATAACCAGTAAGTCTCACTTCGGCATCTGTAAGCACGTTCTTCGGCATGCACCTCTTCCATTTGACAACCTTAAACTTCAAGTTTGTCTTGGCTCTGACTACATAAAAGGAATTCGTTAGATGTATTCTGTAGAGTTCTTTGAATGAGTCATAAGCCCTGTCGAATATGTAGTAAGCATTTGGTTCATAAGTAATTAAAGACATTGTTGTTGAATCATGCTTTAATGCACTGGTCACCGTATAGAAGGCTGGAACTTGAGCCTCAATGTCATATAAGACATGGGCTTTAATACCGCCTTTCTTCGCCCTGAATCTTGCCCATGGAAATGTTGAGAGGCATAGAGGAATGGTCGTTGAATCAAATGCATATTTCTTTCCAGGGATATCCAGAAGATTGGTTGACCGTTTCTCGCAAGCCTCCTTCATCATGTAGAAGGCGAAATCTTCGAAGATCCTGTAATCACGATTCTGATTAGCTGATGCAAGAGTCGTTTTGGCAATAGGTTCTCGACCTAATCCAAGATGATATTGCTTGGAACGATGTGCTTCAAAAGCAACAATCAAATCACGAAGACTCTCACGATTACTCAGTTGACCAAACATCATTACAAGCAGTTGATTCCAACAAGTGAAGTGTTTCACGTAGCGATTGCCATCATACTTGCGAACGTAGTTGTTAAACTGAGTCCTGTTCAGAAAAGCGGTAAGTTGAGCAAAAACGTATTTATCTTGGAACATAGCAGTCAATTGTATCTGACTGCAAAGTTACAAAATCAAGTCCGTTTCATTTCAAAGCCTGCTTAATAGACTGTATTTCAACTATTTCAAAAAGCGATCAGTCTACTTTAACGGGACATTAGTGGCCATCTCTACTGATCATGTCGGGCAGTCCGTCGCCATTAAGGTCTGCATAAGAAAACTCTGTAAGGGTAGTTGTCTTCGTTCCGTTGAAACCGAAAGATATATTGGCAGGGCCAAGGATATTGATGCTCGTTCCCAATCCTGCACCCCAAGTGCTGTTGGATGAAGACTCCATATTCCCAGTACTTCGCTGAATCTCTCCAGTAAATCCGTAGCCCAGATTATACCTCACCTTATCACCGATAAGCATATCGGGCAGTCCGTCACCGTTCCAATCGAGCCAGTCGCGTCTGGTTGTGGACATACCACTCGTAAAATCACCGCTTGCACTGACAGAGAACTTGGAAATGGAATTGCCGTCACTTGCATTATTCTCTTCATTCAGCCCAGTAGAATTATTGTTGGGGCTATTATTTCCGCCTTGGTTTCCCCCATCGTTTCCACCTCCCGCATCTCCAGAGGTGGTGTTTACTGGGGTGCTACTCGGTTTCGGTTTAACTTTTGGGGAAATACTCACTGCAATGGCTCCTTTACCTTTTCCTTTTACTGCACCTTCGATATTAGCCCCAATGGTAGAGGCATTCGAATCGAATTTGGGAAGCGGAACATCGGTATCCAATCTCAAATTGCTGAGCGTTCCTGTCTGTGCCGTATATTGTGTACGGATATGGTCATCATTTTCATCAATCCAGTCTGGATATCCGTCGCCGTTGATGTCCATAGCGGCAACTTTCGTATAAGATGTCTGCCAGCTTTTGCTTCCGCTTACTCCAAAAGAGACGACACCGACACCCGCACCGGCACTGACAGCAAAGCCTTCTCCTGTCGCTTTTGTCTTCAATACAGGAGCTGAGAGTCCTTCACCAGCAACGTATTGGATGCTATCTATCTTTATTTCGCTCTCACCCATACGTGAAGAGCACTGGAAGGAGTTGCCGATATAGGCGCTGTCGGTTGCACTAACATAGACCTTACGGGCCACATCATAGGCCATTATGAAGAAACGTTGCTTGTTAGTTTCCATCAATCCATCAAGGTCTTTGGGGTCATGGCTATTTTTTTGAACTTATCTGCCATGTCTTTGTAATCATCCGTCTTTATTTGTAAAACATCGGGATCAATGGCTTCATTTGCATATTCCCCATTTCCATTGTAGCCAAACTGTCCCCAGCCCTTATAGAGATGGCCAAATTCCAAAGAGTTGTAACCCGAAAAAAACAGAGGCGGCAAGTGTGTCCAACAGAACCTTTTCTTTATGGTCAAAATGTTTCACTCCTACAGAATCGATTGTATAAACCAAAGAGTCACGAAGAATCTGTACCACAGCCGTTTCTACCGACTGAAGCTCGTTGGGAACATTGAAAGTTGCCTGCAATTTACCTGTGGAAAGTTCTGTAAGTAAGGCGGCATCGGTAATCTTTGTTGTGTCAACCACGAGCGTAGCGCCCTTGCTGAGGGTATAATGGCGTTTATATAACAGTGTACCTTCTTCCTGGTTGATATGCATCCAAACAGATGCCGTATCCTTGTCTTCTCCCGCATCTTTTCTGATGACTTTCAATTTGGATACAAGAGTAATACCTGGGTCGTAGTTGGTACTTGTACCGAGATTTCCAGATAGCTGTTTAGATGCTTTGATAACAAGTGGCTTATTGTACATCTGTTTGAACGGTGTGACACGAACAGTATCCGGATTGGAAGCATACTTGATTGTAGGTGTCCATTCCACTTTCTTCCAATTCAAAACACCAACCGTCTGTATCTCGAAACTCAGCTGTACCGAGTCTTTTTCCAATATGTCTAACGAACGTGTCAATACTCCCATAGCAGAGGCATTGGCAGGGAGAGTTCTTTTTTCTACGACGCTTTCTCCATGAACATCCTTTCTCTTTATAATAAGCGTTACATCATCATTGGTCTTATCTTTTTTGTAGGGAGCATTGATCTCAACCCGCCCATCTTTCTGTAAAGGCAAACCTGTGGTCATTCCCTCCAAGAAGTCTTCCTTAGCATCATAATGAGCAAAATCTTGTCCCAAATAAGAAGAGGCATTGCCTATGATTTGGGTATAAGTTATCTGCGGTGCCCATACAACGCTGTCTGCAACTCCCGAATAACGTGATTGAAGTCGGAAGAAAATCCTGTCACCTGCGTTGACTGACGCGGTAAGATTATCCTGTTTAATTCCTTCACCGAGGATGGAGTCTTTCTTTAAAACGTTCTTTTCTTTCTGGATGCTGTAAATGATACCATCGCCATAAGTAGTAGTTTTCTCAACTTTGCTAGAAATGGAAACCGTTCCCTTAAACGGAGCACACCATACACGCACCACATCATGCAAAGGATATTCTTTTTCAAGCGAATCCCTGATGGCTTTATAATCGGGAATAAAATTCTTATCAATCTCAGCATTCTTCCCAATGATGGGATTGCCAGTCCCGGTTGTTGAAGGTGTGAAAGTAGGGACTCCCTCCGCATCTATCTTGTTGAACCATACCGTACCATTTGGCAATATCTACCAGTCCATCATTGTTGAAGTCGGAAAAATATATGGGGGTTTCCGTATTATCCCATGTCTTACTGTAACTTACACCCGGAGTGAATACGATGATATCCAATGCGGCATCAGCATTAACGGATTTGCTCCAGCTGGTACTTCGTGAAAACTCACCGATGTTCTTTATTGCAATACTTTTTCCAAAAACATTCTTACCTGTCGTTCCGAAGAGGTTTTTCCGATAACGCAATCCTCCGCCCGATTGGAACACCTTATCGGGGAGTCCGTCACCATCAATATCTATGAGTACGTTCTTTCCAACACTGTTATTTTTTGACTGGGTGTAAGAGGCATGAAACATTCATTGTACCAATACTTACGCCAAAGCCCACCATTAAGCCACCGCCATAAGTCCTTCCTTTCGAATAGCCACCACCCAGCATCGTCAATTCATCGCTGCATTTGTCTATTTTGTGTCCTATTTGTCGAATATAGACATCTCTATCGTCTTGTTCTGCCGTCCACTGATCTCCCTTACCGAACATGCCATTCTTGATATCATTGTAATAGTCGAAACTTTGTGTGGCGACAAGCTGATCTTTACTGTCTTTTTTTGGTCGATACTTTTTAAGCAGCGTTTTTTTCCAAATTCTCCTTCCTTGAAGTTCAGGTCGTATGCCCTGAGCAGTTCATCTTTATAAAGGACAGATACTTTTTTGAGCAACAGCGAGTCGTATTGCAATACACCCATTCTTGCTCCGCTTGTGATGTCCTTGCGCTCTCTTGTCGTATAAGTAAAAATTGACACTATGAATTCCCTCTTCATCTTTGTTACCCGTATAGCGGTAGGTATCGGGATAGAGGTTATTTCCTTTTTTAAGGTATTTGTAAGAAACGAAATTGCCGTGGGTGTCTTGTGTTTTGCAGAGTGCCCAGCGCAGGATGTTGCCATTGCCGTCTTTGAGCACGGCACCTTCGTCCACCGTACCGTCCACGCCTCCGAAATAAGACACGGTGCCGTTTTTGGAGGTTACTTCCCACGTGTAGTTCTGCGGACTGTCACCTTTGCGGATAATCTTGGCAAAGCCGCCCTCTACAAGCGGATAGAAGCGTTTGTCTTTGGTTCTCGCCGGGGTATCGGTGGTGCGGTAGGTGCGGTCGTTGAGCTTACTACCCATGAGCAGGTAACTCTCGCTTTCCTTATCGGCATCGAAACGGGGAACACCCCAGCGGGTTTCGATGTCGATGCTTTGCAGAGGAAGGCTCCAACCATAACCTACATAAGACGAACTGCCATCACTGCTGTATTGCAGACCGACGCTCGGCTGCATGCCCGCCCGTCCTTTGGGCAGTTCAAAGGGATAGCTTAATGCTGCCGTTCCGCTTTGATTGGCGGTGGGGGCACTCACTGTTGTGATGCCGGCACTCGGGTCGGCTGCTTTGAGTTCGCTGATGCCCGTGGGTACGTAGTTCTGCGTTTCGGGATTCTCAGGCACTTTGATGATGCCATTGATGACATCGGTAAAGTGCGAGGTCTCGGCCACAACTAGCTCTCGGTCTTTATCCAAAACCTTATGCCGCAACATTACCCACTGGGCTTTTAATTCGTCGAAGTAGTAAGTGTGTATGTCTTCGGCGGTATAGCCCTGTGGGATAAGGGTACTATCGTATGGTACGGTGATGCTTGCCAACGAATGGACGAAGTGCTCGCCATGCGGTAGGAAACGGTAACCGGCGATGCTGTCTTTCGAGTTGGCGGCAACGGTAGGATTACTCCTATCTGCCGTTACGTTCACCATGCCTGCGGGCAGGTGGGGCAGCTCGCCCTTTCTAAGTGGCGTAATGCTCAAAATCTTGGCATGCTCCATACTGCCATGGGGCACTTTCAGCTCAGCGCGCCCCACAGACAGAGAGTCTGCAAGGGTACCGGCGAAGTATTTGCTCACCGTGCGTTTGCGGAAATCTTGCAAACGCTTGGACACATGGTTTCTTTTATTTGTCCTTGTTCCCTTTTCCCTTTCTATTTCTTTCGTGCCCGTTACCGTATGTGCATACTTCTTTACCTGTAAAGATTGATTGTCTTTACCCGTTTTCAGTTCTTTGGCATCCGAAACAGAGAACTCCTTTATTTCTTGCTTATTGCTGATATGCGAAGTTCTCCTGTTGTCGTTACAAGAAACAAACAACAGAAACGTACTTAAAATAACCGCTGAAAAACATACCGACTTGTTCATAACTTCGTTTTTATGACTGAAGTCATCTAGACTTTTCCCTCTTTCTTATCTTTTTCAGAGAAATCAGTATAAATGCGATATAGTTCCATCCCTTCCAACTGGTTTGTGTGGTATCGAACCTGTTGAGCACGCTCCTGTATGAGTCCATACACACATTGGTCCTCTCAATGCTGTATCTCTCCTTGTAAAGCAGTTCATCAAGTAACTCGTCATCTCTGCGCATTCCTCTCCGCTTATTGAAGGCCACGTTTGGGAACACCTCCTGCCGAAGGCAATCCCGCCTGAATTGTGCAGAGTCTAAACCGGCGTCTGCATTGAGAAAGAGCCCCAATACGGACAAGCCCGAGTCCTTAATACCTGCGAACAAGCCCTGAAGTACCTCGGAGATGCAGTGAAGGTCGTTGTGAGAACCCGAAACAGGCGTGGACATGGCAAGCGGTATGCCTTGCCGGTCTGTGACATTGATGGCATTGGTGGTCGTTCTTTTCTTGCGTCCTTGGTATCCACAACACTCCCCACCACGAAGTGTGGTGGTGTGGCTGCCGTCCAAATCCACACTGGACATGTCCAAGAAAGACCTGTGACGGTTCAACATCATGCCCCAAACCTTTTTCCATTCTCCGTTCCTCGACCACTTGCGGAAATGGGCATACACGCTCTTGTAGTTCAAAACCCTCCCCGTGAAGATGGCTGAAACGAGAAGCATGTGCCACTGACAGCCCGTTTTCAACTTGTAAAGAATGCACTGAATGACCTCCACAAGGTCACTTTTTGTAACATAACCGCGTTTTGCCACCGACAAATGTGGCAAGCTCTCAAATTTTATTGTATCTTTGTCCAGTACTTCGTACATGAGAGGAGTGTTTATCTTGTTTTTTTACAGTACAAAGATAATAAACTCCTCTCAATTTGAAGAGATTTAAAAAGTCTAGATGACTTCTATGTCTTCACATTGTATTCTCACTTTAGCTTATGAGACTTAATCCATGATTGGCATCTTTTGTCTCCATACTTAGCTCCTCGATATAAAAAGGAATACGCAAGTCTTTTGGTTTCAGGATCTAAAGAGTCTATATGATTACAGGTCTGTACTAAAGCGCTAAAAGCGTCAAAATTTGCTGGTACGTAGTTATATTTTGTCGCCATTACTACAGAATAAAAAAAATAGTTTCCATGTGGAATATTACTATCACTTTTAATAGAATCAACGACGTGATGATAGGCTATGGTATCACCTCGTTCTATTATTGCTTTTTTCTGGATCCAAGATGAAACGTCTATTATGTCGTAATATCTCACTTTACCAGCATTGATGATATTCTTTATATTTAGACCAAGTCCAACAAAAAAACATATTAGGAGTAACCATTTAAAAGAAAATTTTCTCATAATCAAAATTCTTTATTTATAATTATAAGCAATACTATCTAGATACTGGTCAAAATAATCTTCCCCAGCTATATAGTTACCATAAATAATGCCCTTGCAGCCTCCTTTATTATTTTTGCTTCCTCGTATAAGGAAATCCAAAGCTATACGATGGAGAAATAATATCGTATTCTTACTATTGTCATTACTTCTTAAAGTAATAGATTCTTCAATATCAGAGATTATATCATATACCTTTGGATACCCCAATGGTAGCCCATATTTATTTGCTGCAATAACACAATAAATCAACTCTTCAGGTTTAGAAAGAACTAAATCATCATAGTAACCATATATGGTAGTGAATAAGTAGGTTTTATTTTTCCCCCCATTAAGAAACAACTTTTCTCGAGACACCAAAGTCTCTATACTACTCCCATCAGGGTAAGTTATTTTGGGACTAATACACCAAATGATAATATCACTTGCAAGATAACCTGATAACATCGTCAAGATAGCAAGAGATATTTGTAAAATATACTTCTTCATTATTATTTATATATAGATTTTATGCCCTCAAATAGCGGTTTTACAACTCTGTCAAACAGACTCCTATAATCAAATCCTTTAGCACCGGGTTTGGATTCACCAATTCCTTTAAAAGCACCACTATAGTTTGTGTATACAGCACCATTACGGAAAGCAATCCATTTCCCATAGTCATGGCCTGATTCATCATTTGATACTCCAGTAAAAGCATACCGAGCAGTGAAAAATCTCACATGCAGCTTTTCACTATAACCAAGTTCCTTTACTAAAGTATATCTAACTTGTATTTTCTTATTCGGCGCAATGATTAAAACGTTCTCAAATAATTTATCTTTCGAAAGTGCTTCTGCAAATTCATTTGTACTGCAAGCATGTAATACAATAACTATTGGCTCTTTCCCCTTTCTATTTTTCCATACTGAGCTATGCTTGAGCAGCATCTGATTAAATTCGCTGGCATTCTCTATTTTACCATTGTCACTTGTTTCTATTCCGCGTTTGTCTCCATGAGCCCATATATTAATAACTTTATCGTCTGAATCAAAATATTTCATATCCATTTTAAGAGCATATGAACGTGTATCTTGTGATGGTGGAGGCAACAGGTTCACGGTATCCTCACCCAACGGGTCTATATAGTTGATTGGATTGTTAAAGCAATAATTATATCCCATAGCGTTTGGATGTTTCTCGGTCATAGGATCCACCCCATACCACAAACTAGTCCTTGGGTTCATGTACCTCGCCCCATAATAGTACAGCCCAGTCTCCTCGTCAAACTCCTTACCATTGAACTTATACGGCATTTCCTCGCTACTGCTGTGTTCGTCCACGAGCAGTTCGCCGTAGGGCAGGTAAGCATCAAACTGGGTGATGTTGGCCTTGGCGTCGGTGATATAAGAGGTGCTGCCGAGGTGGTCACTATGATAGAAGAAGATGTCCTCGGTGTTGGTCGTGTCGGCAGGAACATAGCCGTAGCCCGGCTGGGCATTGTCTGGGTCTTCGGGTTTCTGCCATTGAATGGGTGGACCAGGGACATCTCCCTTGTCGTTGAACTTCGGTCGCTGCACCCAACCTTCGGGCACAGAGTGGTCGCCCAGTTCTCCGATGATGGTGTTGTAGCCATAACCGGTATTGTCGGGATCGGCCGTTGCACCCTTCATCGTGGGTACTCCCGGTGGTGTACCCAGCTTGCGGTAATACTCCTCGCGTTGTTTCTCTATCTGCATCATTCGCGCAGCATAGTCTTTCTGGCCTGCCGTAACACTGTTGCTGCTGACGCCATAAACATTGCTGAACTTGCCTACGCCGAGTTTGCTTGCCACGCGCTTGTCGCCGACGAAGTAATGCTTGGTGTAGCGGTTCTTCGTCACGGTGATAATCGGGGCGGGATAGATGGTGTAGTCCTCCGTTTCGTGGAAAGTGATTCCCTGTGGTGCACCGTTGACATACACACCCTCGAGATCGCCATGGCTCTTGATGATACGCTCGCCGGCGGCATTGTAGGTGTATCGGCTTGTCTTACCATTATCCGACAATACCATAAGTCGGTTATCCTCGTCCCAATACATTCTCCGTTCGGTATTGAGACTGTCGTTCTCCACCAATGTGGGATTACCGTTGGCATCATAGGTGTAATGCTCGTGTCCTATCTGCGTGGGAAGCCGTGGGATGATTGTTGTCCTCATATTTATACGTGAAGTCGTAAGACTGCGCCGTCTTTGTGGAGTCAACCTTCTGCACCTTAGTGAGCGGTTCGCTCATCCGTCCGAAGGTCATCGTCATTTCATACTTCGCCCCCTTCGCCTCACCGTTGGCCCTTATCAGGCGGTTAAGGTCGTCGTAGGCATAAGTGTGGTTGAAAGCACCGCCGAGTTTCGCCTTGTTGTTATTGCCACTAGCGGCCTGTGTCGGGTCTAAGGCATTGGCAATACCTAAGATATTATCCACAGCATCGTATTGGTACTTGTTTTCCATCACAGCCCGGCCGTCCGCCGTAAGGTTCATCGCCTGCAGACGTTCACGCTGCTTGTCGTAGGTGTAGGTTGTCTCCGTGCCGTTGCCCAGCTTGGTATAGACGGTATGTCCGTCCTTGTCATAACCTATCCTATCAACAATAACGCTCTCACGCCCCTGTTTATTGCCAGAAAGGCCAACTATTTTTCCTGCCGCATTATAATGATAGGTAACCACCTCTCCGTCGGGATAGGTCATGGTGCGCACGCGATTCCAACTGTCGTAGGTGGCGCCGTAGACATAGGTGCGCACGTCGGCGGTGCTCACCATCACCGAGCGCACCGTCTTCACCACCTCGCCCTGGTTGCCGTAGTAATAGGCCTCGCCGCCCGATGCGTCTTCCACCAGCACCAACCTGCCTGCACGGTTATACTTCTCGCCCGGCTTGCCGTAGGTGTAGGTAACGCGGTTGAAAAGGTTCTTAGGGTACAGCACTTCGCTTAACCGTTCGTAGTCGTAGGTGTAAGTGATGGGTGCCTTGTCCGAAATTCGCTTCTTGAGTTCTGCTGTGAGTTTGGTCAGGAGGTTGCCTGCCGCGTCGTAGGTGCAGGTCACTTCGCCCGCATCAGGGTGGTTCACGCGCAGCTTACGCCCCAAGAGGTCGTACTCGTAGGTTGTGGTCTTGTCGTTGGGATGATGAACAGTCATTACTTGCCCTACAACATCGTAGTCGTACTTCACGGTGATGTTATCGCCCGAGGCATGTTGCACCGTCTCGCGGTTGCGCCCTTTCTCATCGGTATAGCTCTCGGCATGCCTGCCGAGCGCATCGGTCACCCTTGTTTCGAGCATCGGCTCGCCGTTGTGGGAGACGATGCCGTAGACCGTGGTGGTCATAGCCCCGTCGGGCAGCGTAACCTTCGTTGTGCGGTCGTAGGCGTCGTATTCGGTAGTTGCCTGCGGGTCGCCCACACCTTTATTATATAGGCCGACGCTTCCGTAGCTCTCCGTGGTGGGATAGAACGCCTTTACGGTGCGCCCGAAGGCATCGACAACGGCGCGCCCACTGATGATGGACACCTTTTGATTGCTGCCGCCCGTCCATACCACGCCCGTCTGCTTGGTCTGCACGGCGCGCATCAGACTGTCGGCGAAAGTATAAGTTTCGATGTCGCCCTCGGGGGAGTAATGCACCGTGCGGGCATAACGACCGGCAGGGTGATATTCGAACTTAATGGTATAGGGCTTGCCTGCGGCAATCTCTTTCGGACCGACAATCGTGCTCGGGCGTCCCATGTCGTCGTAGGCATAGCGCATCTTGTTGCCGTTGAGGTCGGATGTCTCCACAGGCACAGCCCACTTGTAGTCGTAGACGGTGGAAGAGGTGTAACCATAGGCGCTTTTACGTTCGTAACGAGCATGTGTAGCACGTCGTCATAAATGTAGTCATAGCGCATGCGCTGTCCCTTATGGTTCTCGGGCTTGGTGAGACTTGCAAGATTACCATAGGCATCGTAGGTCATATCGTAGACCGACGGCTTTGTGCCGTTGTGCATCGTGATGCTGGTGATGTCGCCATGCCCGTTGATTTGCGTGGAGCGTTCGCGGTAGACTTTCCCTCCCCTGTCCTTTACGGCGATGTGCTTGGGCACGGAGACGATGTACTTCGCCTGCAAGTCGTGGTAGGCGATGTCGGCATCCAGCTCGTAGTTTGTTGCCGTTTCTTTGTAAGAGGCGAGGTTGCCGTAAGCATCATAAGTGTTGTGCACGGTGGTGCTCATGCTACCCGCTCCGTTGTTGTCGTAAATGGTCTGTTTTACGGAAACGAGTGCGGGGAAGAATACCATCGTGTCTGCCTGTTGTTTAAGCTCGTAGGTGTTCTGCGTGCCTTGCAGTTTGTTGCCTGCCGCATCGTAGAGCGTTTCGGCAGTGACGAGGTCGTGCATGTACAGGTTGCGGTTGTGTCCGTATTCTGCCACCTGCTTGCGGTAAACGGCATTGCCGTTCTGCGTGTCTATCTGCTTGGTGGTGACCTTCTCAAAACCATAGAAGTCGCGTTCGCGGCGGTCACGGTAGCCGCCTTCGTATTCAAACTCATTGCGCATCTTGGTGGCTCCGTTCTCGGCATAGCCGCCCGTGGTCTCCACAGATGCCATCACCCAGCGGCGTCCAGGCATGTTGTAGCTCGGTTTGGTCTGCTTGTATTCTACTGCAACGTGTCCGCCGAAAGGCAGGGTCACACTTTTGAGAAGGTTGGTGCGTCCCGTGAGGTTACGATGGACGATAAGCTTATCTGCACCATTACTTTCTACAAAATCAGGATATCCGTCACCATCGATGTCAACAAGTGCATTTTCCGTACGACTTACGCCTTCAGATACCGCCGCTTTATACTTGGTGTCAGGGAGAATTTCAGGAATAGCAGATGTATGTTGAACTTTACAGCTATATTTCCATAACCAGACACAGATGTAGCCAGACTTCTGCCTGCGTTCCCTGCTCCGCGGTAGACGTCATCGATAAAGCCCGTACCCGTATTGATGGCAACTTTCACTTTATCGCCATCTCTACTGATCATGTCGGGCAGTCCGTCGCCATTAAGGTCTGCATAAGAAAACTCTGTAAGGGTAGTTGTCTTCGTTCCGTTGAAGCCGAAAGATATGTTGGCAGGGCCAAGGATATTGATGCTCGTTCCCAATCCTGCACCCCAAGTGCTGTTGGATGAAGACTCCATATTCCCAGTACTTCGCTGTATCTCTCCGGTAAATCCGTAGCCAAGATTATACCTCACCTTATCACCGATAAGCATATCGGGCAGTCCGTCACCGTTCCAATCGAGCCAGTCGCGTCTGGTTGTGGACATACCACTCGTAAAATCACCGCTTGCACTGACAGAGAACTTGGAAATGGAATTACCGTCACTTGCATTATTCTCTTCATTCAACCCTGTAGAATTATTGTTGGGGCTATTATTTCCGCCTTGGTTTCCCCCATCGTTTCCACCTCCCGCATCTCCAGAGGTGGTGTTTGCTGGGGTGCTACTCGGTTTCGGTTTAACTTTTGGAGAAATACTCACTGCAATGGCTCCTTTACCTTTTCCTTTTACTGCACCTTCGATATTAGCCCCAATGGTAGAGGCATTCGAATCGAATTTGGGAAGCGGGACATCGCTATCCAATCTCAAATTGCTGAGCGTTCCTGTCTGTGCCGTATATTGAGTACGGATATGGTCATCATTTTCATCAATCCAGTCCGGGTATCCGTCGCCGTTGATGTCCATAGCGGCAACTTTCGTATAAGATGTCTGCCAGCTTTTACTTCCCGACATGCCCGCTTTAAGGAATTTCACAGTAAACTTACCATTAGCAGACACCGTATTTCCAGAGGACTCCGTTTTTAGGACGGGAGCAGGGAGGGAAGAGCCACCGGCGGCATAGGAAACGCTATCGACATCTATCTCTTGCTGTCCCATGCGTGAACTACACTGCGACACACTGCCGATATAGGTACTATCCGTCACACTGACGTAGACATCCCGCTGTGCATTGTAACCCATCACAAAGAAACGTACTTTATTGATAGGTGTCAATAGATTCTTTTAACGGGATATTATTTTATATAGAATACTTCCTATTATACACCCTATAGTAGCTGTAAAAATAAAATTGAAAGTAGTTGGTTCTGGATGGTAGCCTGTATTAGATGATATTTCAAAAAAATAATTCATCTAATTTTGTTAATTCATTTTGTCCAGTATCATATTCACATTTATTGCCTATAATAACAGGGGTTATTATGCGGTAGTTTATAACAAACAAAGTTAATATTGAAGTCGTTAGAAAGACTAAAAAAACAAAGATCTTTTTCATATATGTATTCTAAATTAAAAAAAAAGGAGTCGTTTGCTAATACAAATCTTTTTTTACTTACTTATGCTTTTTTCCCGGCTGAAATTGATTATCCAGGACTTTTCCTTTACCATTTTTACTTAACCTCATAGGGTAAACTGTTGTAGGGCTATCAAAATTAAAAATATCATGTTTGGCAACCCCACCAACAATATAAGTTGGAGAGAATGTTATTTTATCTCCCTTCTTTTCCAAAAATGAGTAATCTCCCCAATCAGAATTTTCTCTATAATTCACATACTGTGAGGGATAGGAATATGATGTTTGCCCATAAACATCTACACCATTGAAGTTATGTTTCCCTGATATTTTTGTAGTGAAAGAAGGTGTATCACCATCGCCAACTCCTGTTCTACAACCAAAGAAATATGCAGAAGCATTAGAGTCCCAGTTAAAATTGATTTTAGACCATCCATCAATAGACATTTGTTTACTATCTAATGGATAAGAGCTCGTCCGTGCTGTTCCTGTAGGTCCATCAAGTCCAGCATGAGACCAAATACTAAACTCAGCAGTTTTTCCATACTTCTCACTATACCTTTTTACATTGTTCCTAACAATTGAAGATATGTTTGAAAGATCTTTAATTGAACTTAATATAACAATATCTTTCTTCGGATTATACCCCTCGCTTCTAAGAATATTATTCCGTCTTGTTAAAGCTGCTGCATAAAACATATCATCTCCTCGTTTATTACCTGTCGTATAAAATAACATGTAAACCTTTTTACCATCTGTGTCTATAAGTCTGATAGGATTATTAACACAATATACATATCCACCGATTGTTGCATATTTCTCTGCCAATGCATCCACCCCATACCATAATGATGTAACGGGATTCATATACCTTGCCCCATAGTAATACAATCCTGTCTCTTGGTCGAACTCCTTGCCATTGAACTTATACGGCATCTCCTCACTACTGCTGTGTTCATCAACGAGCAACTCGCCATACGGCAAGTACGCATCGAACTGGGTGATGTTGGCGTCTTTGTCGGTGATATAACTTGTGCTGCCGAGGTGGTCGGAGTGATAGAAGAAATGTCCTCGGTGTTGGTGGTATCTGTTGGGATATAACCATAGCCAGGTTGGGCATTATCCGGGTCTTCGGGTTTGTCCCATTGGATAGGTGGACCAGGGACATCTCCCTTGTCGTTGAACTTCGGTCGTTGCACCCAACCTTCGGGCACAGAGTGGTCGCCCAGCTCACCGATGATGGTGTTGTAGCCATAACCGGTGTTGTCGGGGTCGGCCGTTGCGCCCTTCATCGTGGGAACACCCGGCGGTGTGCCCAACTTGCGGTAATACTCCTCGCGTTGTTTCTCTATCTGCAGCATGCGGGCAGCATAGTCTTTCTGGCCTGCCGTAACGTTGTTGCTGCTGATGCCGTAAACGTTGCTGAACTTGCCTGTCCCTAATTTGCTTGCTACGCGTTTGTCGCCGATGAAGTAATGCTTGGTAAAGCGGTTCTTCGTCACGGTGATAATCGGGGCAGGATAAATGGTGTAATCCTCCGTCTCGTGGAACGTGATTCCCTGCGGGGCACCATTTACATATACGCCTTCGAGGTCGCCATGGCTCTTGACGATGCGCTCGCCGGCGGCATTGTAGGTGTATCGACTGGTTTTGCCATTATCCGATAATACCATCAAGCGGTTGTCCTCGTCCCAATACATTCTCCGCTCGGTACCAAGACTATCGTTCTCCACTAAGGTAGGATTTCCATTGGCATCGTAAGTGTAATGCTCATGCCCTATCTGCGTGGGAGCCGTGGGATGGTTGCTGTCCTCGTACTTATACGTGAAGTCGTAAGACTGTGCCGTCTTTGTGGAGTCCACCTTCTGCACTTTGGCGAGCGGTTCACTCATCCGTCCGAAGGTCATCGTCATTTCATACTTAGCACCCTTCGCCTTACCGTTCGCCTTTATCAGACGGTTAAGGTCGTCGTAGGCATAAGTATGGTTGAAAGCACCACCGAGTTTGCTTTGTTGCTATTGTTATTCTTATCGGCTTGCGTCGGGTCTATGGCATTGGTGATGCCAAGGATGTTATCCACGGCATCATATTGATACTTGTTGGTCATAATCGCCGTACCTGCTGCCATGAGGTTCATCTCCTGCAAACGCTCGCGCTGCTTGTCATAAGTATAAGTGGTTTCCGTGCCATTGCCCAGCTTGGTGTAGACGGTATGTCCGTCCTTGTCATAACCTATCCTGTCAACAATAACGCTCTCACGCCCCTGTTTATTGCCAGAAAGGCCAACTATTTTTCCTGCCGCATTGTAATGATAGGTAACCACCTCCCCATCGGGATAGGTCATGGTACGCACGCGGTTCCAGCTGTCGTAGGTAGCGCCGTAGACATAGTGGCGCACGTCGGCGGTGCTCACCATCACCGAGCGAACCGTCTTCACCACTTCGCCTTGGTTGCCGTAGTAGTAGGCTTCGCCACCCGAAGCATCTTCTACAAGCACAAGTCTGCCTGCACGGTTATACTTCTCGCCCGGCTTGCCGTAGGTGTAGGTAACGCGGTTGAAAAGGTTCTTAGTGTACAGCACTTCGCTTAACCGTTCGTAGTCGTAGGTGATGAAGTCGCGCACATACATTACGGTGATTAGATGAAAAAGCCTTCCTCAAAAGAGAGTATTCTAACTTTCCCGTTTGAAAGGATTTCCATTTTCAAAGGGTAGGGATAATCCCTCTTTTTTTATTGTGACGCGTCTAAAATGGGGTATTCCCTCCTCTGTTTGTATTATAATCCATGTCCCAGAAATTCGTGCGCAAGTCCTTATTATAATGTGAATATAATATTACTGCCGTGAGAAAAATGATAACCATATACTTTATTTTTGCTTAAGGAGTGACCAGTCCACCTCCCTACCTTCATAAAATAATTTTTCTCCATCAGTAGCATATCTATCTCCAATATATTTAAATGACACAGGGTTGGCTTTTTCTATGATATATTCTTCAAAATAGCACCCTCCACCATCTTCCGCATCTTCACAAACAATTTTTAAAGGATAGTATACCCTTTGTATATCCTTTGCATATCCTGTATTCTTACATACTTTAAATGATTTCGTATCCACACCTTTCAATGCTCGCATATAAGAATGTAGATATACAGAATCTGCATAACCGCCATAGATGCTATCACCCAAACGTGTATAACCATCTATAGTTTCTCCTTCATAAAGTCTTACCCAATTTCCTTTTTCAACGTAGTTATGTTTCACTCTTGTGCAATTTGTAAAAACAATGCACATTGTAAGAGCCACTGATATGCGAAAAAACAGAATCATTTACTTAATTTTTTATATGTATATATCTTTAGGAATGAATTTGTCCATGACATAGGTGTAAATCTAACTCCAACATGAGTACTAATAGGGGAATATTTATACAAATTGGCATCGCAAGCATAATGCTCATGCCCTATCTGCGTGGGAGCGGTGGAGTGGTTGCTGCCCCCTGAGGTTCTTCGACTGTTCGGATGCCTTCGATGTTATGACGTTCGCAACATCCAAATATTGTCCACGGATCGTATTTTATTTCATGGGCATGAGATACACATTCACATGAATTCCCTCACAAAGGAACTATCAAACTGTTCGCCAAATGTTTCGTTTCTTATGAAAGTAAGCGTACGTGTTTCCGGTGGCTTTGCCCAAAGACGTGTATGCGGCCTTTGCGTTATTTGTCTAATTTTCAGCAGGAAATTTAACTTAAAAAGAGACCATTCTGTCCACCAACCGCCCACCTTGCCGCAAAAAATCGATTCTCGCGGAGGTTTGTTTTGATGCAAAAAGGGGTTAGTTGTGCACGCAGGCAAAATGTATTTTTATTTAAGCAGACCGCCACCAACACCCGTTTTTAGGCCATTTGCAGCAAAATGCAATGCGTTTTGGTGCTAAACGCGGTGCAATATGCCGCTAAATGCAGTGCGTTTTGGTGCAAAACGCAAGGTAAAATGGTGCAAAATGCAGTGCTAAATGGTGCAAAATGCGAGGCGATAAGCATAAATATCCACCGAAATGGTATAAACAAAACCTTTTAGATCCATGAAATACATGGCCGAAAAGGGCAAAATAGTGGTTAAAAAGTTGCATTTTAGGGGTAAAAAGTGGGTAATTGGGCGTAATAAAGATATGAGGTGGTAACCAATCTAGAAAGGTAAAATGGTACAAAATGCAGGTCTTTTCTTAAAAAAAAAAGACAAAATAAAAGACGCGAAAGGCTAGAGATAGTGACCATTTACCTACTTTTTAACCCCATTTTTCGCTAGAACGGAGCGAAAATTAGAGCGGCATCGTAAAATAAAAGAAACAATTTAAGTTTTTAAGTTGATGAGGTTATGAGTTGATGAGGTTATGAGTTGATGAGGTTATGAGTTTGTGGGGGTTATGAGTTTGTGGGGTGGTAAGCTTGTGAGTTTGTGAGTTGATGAGTTAATGAATTTGTAAGTTGATGAGGTTATGAGTTGGTGGGTTGGTCAGTTTGTGAGTTGATGTATTCGTGAGCAGTTGGGCTTTCATGAGTTTATCAGCCAGCGAGCTGTTTACCCTGCACTTCGTATATGAGAGGAGTTTTTATCTTGTGTTGGCATCACAAGGACAACAAACTCCTCTCAATTTGTAGAAACATTAAAAGTCAAGACAAATTAAACACATTGTTTTACAGATAGTTGCACGAAGTAGGTATTTATTTCATTTCAGATTTACGCTAAGGTTTGCTTATGACTCCGTGTTTGCGAAACTTAAGTCTCTTTATAATGTGTGTAACAAATTGATCTTGAATTGGTAAGGCATCTAAAAACAAAAGAAGATAAAACTTCCAAAATCAGTTCCACCATATGGATACAAAACCTTGAGATTGTTTGAATACAACTTAAGTTTTTCAAATGCAATTTTTGTATGTCGTATGTATCCATATCTATCATATTCTACGAATAAAGCCTTGTTCAAGGCATCTTTCAATTGTTCTTTATCAATAAATTCGGTTGAACAGACAAGTAGATTTTGCGTTTCATAGGTTTGCGAAAAAAGAAATTTAATAATACGTGTAACTTCTTTTTCCCCTTGAATCCTTAGGATACCTACAAATACGATGTAAGCGTTATCTATCGAAATGTGAGATATTGTAATATCATTTTCAAATTTGTATGAATCAAAATCAAAGCGAAAGGTCTTTCTAAGAAGAGGGGTATCTCTCATCGCTTTGGAATATGTTATTATGGCAATATCTTTTATATCCCATTTTGATAAGAAACCGTAAAACTGGTTGGCGAAAGAAATATAATTTTCTTCTTTTGCATCCCCGATATAATCATAATCAATAACCTCTATTGCTTTTGCTTGCAATGATTGTATTTGAATAGGAATACTTAAATCTTCTGGCAAAGGATATTTTTTTAGTGTATACAGCATCACTTTTTCTTTTTTGGAATGTAAGGATAATGGTTATTCTCATTGGTTATACGAGGAGAACCTTTTCTTTGATGAATATTAAAATGTGGTGTATTATCAATTGTTCCGTCCATATAATTATGTCCCTGATAATGGTCTTGCACGAACTTGCTATATTCTGAGCCGTATGCCCCCTTACTGTCAAATTCGTATTCAATCCCCTTTCTCCCACTATTCTTATTTTTAGCGGCGTCAACCTGTTTATGGGTCTTAAAATTTTGACTTGTTGGAATTCCTGCATCTCGTTTAGCTTGTCTAAATGCAGCTCTTCTGCTTTTCCCTGTTGTTTTAGATATTGATGTCGAAGAATTCGTGACAGCTTTTGTAGTCTTAATAGCTGCTTGTGTTGTTTTTGTTACATTTTTTCCTGCCCTATAAGACTTTATAACGGAACTTACGCCACCAGGAATATATGGGAGAACTGTTGCTGTCGCATCAATAATAATCCCGACTCCATCTACAATAGCTCCGCCAACATTACCTTGTTGGATATTATTCACCAAGCTTACAGCTCCTAGTGCTACATTAGCAGCATCCCAAATTGTTTCAATTGGAATATTTCCGTCTGGATCTATAAATTTAGTTGGATTACCTATACAATAGACATATCCTCCAAGACTGGGATATTTTTCCTTTAAGGCATCCACCCCATACCACAGACTCGTAACAGGGTTCATATACCTCGCCCCATAGTAGTACAACCCCGTTTCTTGGTCAAACTCCTTACCATTGAACTTATACGGCATTTCCTCGCTACTGCTGTGTTCGTCCACGAGCAGTTCGCCGTAGGGCAGGTAAGCATCAAACTGGGTGATGTTGGCCTTGGCGTCGGTGATATAAGAGGTGCTGCCGAGGTGGTCACTATGATAGAAGAAGATGTCCTCGGTGTTGGTCGTGTCGGCAGGAACATAGCCGTAGCCCGGCTGGGCATTGTCTGGGTCTTCGGGTTTCTGCCATTGAATGGGTGGACCAGGGACATCTCCCTTGTCGTTGAACTTCGGTCGCTGCACCCAACCTTCGGGCACAGAGTGGTCGCCCAGTTCTCCGATGATGGTGTTGTAGCCATAACCGGTATTGTCGGGATCGGCCGTTGCACCCTTCATCGTGGGTACTCCCGGTGGTGTACCCAGCTTGCGGTAATACTCCTCGCGTTGTTTCTCTATCTGCATCATTCGCGCAGCATAGTCTTTCTGGCCTGCCGTAACACTGTTGCTGCTGACGCCATAAACATTGCTGAACTTGCCTACGCCGAGTTTGCTTGCCACGCGCTTGTCGCCGACGAAGTAATGCTTGGTGTAGCGGTTCTTCGTCACGGTGATAATCGGGGCGGGATAGATGGTGTAGTCCTCCGTTTCGTGGAAAGTGATTCCCTGTGGTGCACCGTTGACATACACACCCTCGAGATCGCCATGGCTCTTGATGATACGCTCGCCGGCGGCATTGTAGGTGTATCGGCTTGTCTTACCATTATCCGACAATACCATAAGTCGGTTATCCTCGTCCCAATACATTCTCCGTTCGGTATTGAGACTGTCGTTCTCCACCAATGTGGGATTACCGTTGGCATCATAGGTGTAATGCTCGTGTCCTATCTGCGTGGGAGCGGTGGGATGATTACTGTCCTCATACTTATACGTGAAGTCATAAGACTGTGCTGTCTTTGTAGAATCTACTTTCTGTATCTTAGTAAGTGGCTCGCTCATGCGCCCAAAAGTCATCTGCATGCTGTAACTTGCCTGCTTGGCCTTACCACTTGCATATACCAAACGGTTTAAATCGTCGTAAGCATAACTATGCTTGAATGCGCCACCAAGCTTTTTATCGCCATTAGTATTGCCCCGCGTTGGGTCTACGGCATTGGTGATACCTAAGATATTGTCCACGGCATCGTATTGGTACTTGTTGGTCATAATCGCAGTACCTGCTGCCGTGAGGTTCATCTCTTGCAAGCGTTCGCGGCGTTTGTCGTAGGTGTAGGTGGTCTCTGTGCCGTTTCCTAACTTGGTGTAGACGGTGTGTCCGTCTTTGTCATAGCCCACCTTTTCAACGATGGTTTCTTCCTTTCCCTGTTTGTTGGATTTGACACTCGCAACTTGTCCTGCAGCATTATAGGCATAGGTTACGACTTCTCCGTCGGGATAAGTCATCGTGCGCACGCGGTTCCAGCTGTCGTAGGTAGCGCCGTAGACATAGGTGCGCACATCGGCGGTGCTCACCATCACCGAGCGAACAGTCTTCACCACTTCGCCTTGGTTGCCGTAATAATAGGCTTCACCACCCGAAGCATCTTCTACAAGCACAAGTCTGCCTGCACGGTTGTACTTCTCGCCCGGCTTGCCGTAGGTGTAGGTAACGCGGTTGAAAAGGTTCTTAGGGTATAGCACTTCGCTTAACCGTTCGTAGTCGTAGGTGTAAGTGATGGGTGCTTTGTCCGAGATCGTCTTTTTGAGTTCTGCCGTCAGTTTCGTTAAGAGGTTGCCTGCCGCATCGTAGGTGCAGGTCACTTCGCCTGCATCGGGATGGTTCACCTTGAGCTTGCGCCCCAAGAGGTCGTATTCGTAGGTCGTGGTCTTATCGTTGGGATGATGCACGGCGGTTACTTGCCCCACGGCATCGTAGTCGTACTTCACGGTGATGTTGTCGCCCGAGGCATGTTGCACCGTCTCGCGGTTGCGCCCTTTCTCATCGGTATAGCTCTCGGCATGCCTACCGAGCGCATCGGTCACCCTTGTTTCGAGCATCGGCTCGCCGTCATGGGAGACGATGCCGTAGGCCGTGGTGGTCATAGCTCCGTCGGGCAGCGTAACCTTCGTCGTGCGGTCGTAGGCGTCGTATTCGGTGGTTGCCTGCGGGTCGCCCACACCTTTATTATATAGGCCGATGTTGCCGTAGCTCTCCGTGGTGGGATAGAACGCCTTTACGGTGCGCCCGAAGGCATCGACAACGGCGCGCCCGCTGACGATGGACACCTTTTGGTTGCTGCCGCCCGTCCATACCACGCCCGTCTGCTTGGTCTGCACGGCGCGCATCAGGCTGTCGGCAAAGGTGTAGGTCTCGATGTCGCCCTCGGGTGCGTAATGCACCGTGCGGGCATAACGACCGGTAGGGTGATACTCGAACTTAATGGTATAGGGCTTGCCTGCGGCTATCTCTTTCGGAGCGACAATCGTGCTCGGACGTCCCATGTCGTCGTAGGCATAGCGCATCTTGTTGCCGTTGAGGTCGGATGTCTCCACGGGCACCGCCCACTTGTAGTCGTAGGCGGTGGAAGAGGTGTAGCCGTAGGCGTCTTTTACGCTTGTCACCAACGTATGGAGAACGTCATCGTAAGTGTAGTCGTAGCGCATGCGCTGCCCCTTATGGTTCTCGGGCTTGGTGAGCTCGTCAGGTTGCCATAGGCATCGTAGGCCATGTCGTAGACCGACGGCTTTGTGCCGTTGTGCATCGTGATGCTGGTGATGTCGCCATGGCCGTTGATTTGCGTGGAGCGTTCGCGGTAGACCTTTCCTCCCCTGTCCTTTACGGCGATGTGCTTGGGCACGGAGACGATGTACTTCGCCTGCAAGTCGTGGTAGGCAATGTCGGCATCCAGCTCGTAGTTCGTTGCCGTTTCTTTGTAAGAGGCGAGGTTGCCGTAAGCATCATAAGTGTTGTGCACGGTGGTGCTCATGCTGCCTTGTCCAGCGTTGTCGTAAATGGTCTGCCTTACGGAGGCGAGTGCGGGAAAGAACACCATCGTGTCTGTCTGTTGTTTAAGTTCGTAGGTGTTCTGTGTGCCTTGCAGTTTGTTGCCTGCTGCATCGTAGAGCGTCTCGGCAGTAACGAGGTCGTGCATGTACAGGTTGCGGTTGTGGCCGTATTCTGCCACCTGCTTGCGGTAAACGGCATTGCCGTTCTGCGTGTCTATCTGCTTGGTGGTGACCTTCTCAAAACCGTAGAAGTCGCGTTCGCGGCGGTCACGATAGCCGCCTTCGTATTCAAACTCGTTGCGCATCCTGGTGGCCCCGTTCTCGGCATAGCCGCCCGTGGTCTCCACGGATGCCATCACCCAGCGGCGTCCAGGCATGTTGTAGCTCGGTTTGGTCTGCTTGTATTCTACTGCGACGTGTCCGCCGAAAGGCAGGGTCACACTTTTGAGAAGGTTGGTGCGTCCCGTGAGGTTACGATGGACGATAAAGCTTTATCTGCACCATTACTTTCTACAAAAATCAGGGTATCCGTCGCCATCGATGTCAACAAGTGCATTTTCCGTACGACTTACGCCTTCAGATACCGCCGCTTTTATACTTGGTGTCAGGGAGAATTTCAGGAATAGCAGATGTATGTTGAACTTTACAGCTATATTTCCATAACCGGACACAGATGTAGCCAGACTTCTGCCTGCGTTCCTTGCTCCGCGGTAGACGTCATCGATAAAGCCCGTACCCGTATTGATGGCAACTCTCACTTTATCGCCATCTCTACTGATCATGTCGGGCAGTCCGTCGCCATTAAGGTCTGCATAAGAAAACTCTGTAAGGGTAGTTGTCTTCGTTCCGTTGAAACCGAAAGATATGTTGGCAGGGCCAAGGATATTGATGCTCGTTCCCAATCCTGCACCCCAAGTGCTGTTGGATGAAGACTCCATATTTCCAGTACTTCGCTGAATCTCTCCAGTAAATCCGTAGCCCAGATTATACCTCACCTTATCACCGATAAGCATATCGGGCAGTCCGTCACCGTTCCAATCGAGCCAGTCGCGTCTGGTTGTGGACATACCACTCGTAAAATCACCGCTTGCACTGACAGAGAACTTGGAAATGGAATTGCCGTCACTTGCATTATTCTCTTCATTCAGCCCAGTAGAATTATTGTTGGGGCTATTATTTCCGCCTTGGTTTCCCCCATCGTTTCCACCTCCCGCATCTCCAGAGGTGGTGTTTACTGGGGTGCTACTCGGTTTCGGTTTAACTTTTGGGGAAATACTCACTGCAATGGCTCCTTTACCTTTTCCTTTTACTGCACCTTCGATATTAGCCCCAATGGTAGAGGCATTCGAATCGAATTTGGGAAGCGGAACATCGGTATCCAATCTCAAATTGCTGAGCGTTCCTGTCTGTGCCGTATATTGTGTACGGATATGGTCATCATTTTCATCAATCCAGTCTGGATATCCGTCGCCGTTGATGTCCATAGCGGCAACTTTCGTATAAGATGTCTGCCAGCTTTTGCTTCCGCTTACTCCAAAAGAGACGACACCGACACCCGCACCGGCACTGACAGCAAAGCCTTCTCCTGTCGCTTTTGTCTTCAATACAGGAGCTGAGAGTCCTTCACCAGCAACGTATTGGATGCTATCTATCTTTATTTCGCTCTCACCCATACGTGAAGAGCACTGGAAGGAGTTGCCGATATAGGCGCTGTCGGTTGCACTAACATAGACCTTACGGGCCACATCATAGGCCATTATGAAGAAACGTTGCTTGTTAGTTTCCATCAATCCATCAAGGTCTTTGGGGTCATGGCTATTTTTGAACTTATCTGCCATGTCTTTGTAATCATCCGTCTTTATTTGTAAAACATCGGGATCAATGGCTTCATTTGCATATTCCCCATTTCCATTGTAGCCAAACTGTCCCCAGCCCTTATAGAGATGGCCAAATTCCAAAGAGTTGTAACCCGAAAAAACAGAGGCGGCAAGTGTGTCCAACAGAACCTTTTCTTTATGGTCAAAATGTTTCACTCCTACAGAATCGATTGTATAAACCAAAGAGTCACGAAGAATCTGTACCACAGCCGTTTCTACCGACTGAAGCTCGTTGGGAACATTGAAAGTTGCCTGCAATTTACCTGTGGAAAGTTCTGTAAGTAAGGCGGCATCGGTAATCTTTGTTGTGTCAACCACGAGCGTAGCGCCCTTGCTGAGGGTATAATGGCGTTTATATAACAGTGTACCTTCTTCCTGGTTGATATGCATCCAAACAGATGCCGTATCCTTGTCTTCTCCCGCATCTTTTCTGATGACTTTCAATTTGGATACAAGAGTAATACCTGGGTCGTAGTTGGTACTTGTACCGAGATTTCCAGATAGCTGTTTAGATGCTTTGATAACAAGTGGCTTATTGTACATCTGTTTGAACGGTGTGACACGAACAGTATCCGGATTGGAAGCATACTTGATTGTAGGTGTCCATTCCACTTTCTTCCAATTCAAAACACCAACCGTCTGTATCTCGAAACTCAGCTGTACCGAGTCTTTTTCCAATATGTCTAACGAACGTGTCAATACTCCCATAGCAGAGGCATTGGCAGGGAGAGTTCTTTTTTCTACGACGCTTTCTCCATGAACATCCTTTCTCTTTATAATAAGCGTTACATCATCATTGGTCTTATCTTTTTTGTAGGGAGCATTGATCTCAACCCGCCCATCTTTCTGTAAAGGCAAACCTGTGGTCATTCCCTCCAAGAAGTCTTCCTTAGCATCATAATGAGCAAAATCTTGTCCCAAATAAGAAGAGGCATTGCCTATGATTTGGGTATAAGTTATCTGCGGTGCCCATACAACGCTGTCTGCAACTCCCGAATAACGTGATTGAAGTCGGAAGAAAATCCTGTCACCTGCGTTGACTGACGCGGTAAGATTATCCTGTTTAATTCCTTCACCGAGGATGGAGTCTTTCTTTAAAACGTTCTTTTCTTTCTGGATGCTGTAAATGATACCATCGCCATAAGTAGTAGTTTTCTCAACTTTGCTAGAAATGGAAACCGTTCCCTTAAACGGAGCACACCATACACGCACCACATCATGCAAAGGATATTCTTTTTCAAGCGAATCCCTGATGGCTTTATAATCGGGAATAAAATTCTTATCAATCTCAGCATTCTTCCCAATGATGGGATTGCCAGTCCCGGTTGTTGAAGGTGTGAAAGTAGGGACTCCCTCCGCATCTATCTTGTTGAACCATACCGTACCATTTTTGGCAATATCTACCAGTCCATCATTGTTGAAGTCGGAAAAATATATGGGGGTTTCCGTATTATCCCATGTCTTACTGTAACTTACACCCGGAGTGAATACGATGATATCCAATGCGGCATCAGCATTAACGGATTTGCTCCAGCTGGTACTTCGTGAAAACTCACCGATGTTCTTTATTGCAATACTTTTTCCAAAAACATTCTTACCTGTCGTTCCGAAGAGGTTTTTCCGATAACGCAATCCTCCGCCCGATTGGAACACCTTATCGGGGAGTCCGTCACCATCAATATCTATGAGTACGTTCTTTCCAACACTGTTATTTTTTGACTGGGTGTAAGAGGCACCGACATTCATTGTACCAATACTTACGCCAAAGCCCACCATTAAGCCACCGCCATAAGTCCTTCCTTTCGAATAGCCACCACCCAGCATCGTCAATTCATCGCTGCATTTGTCTATTTTGTGTCCTATTTGTCGAATATAGACATCTCTATCGTCTTGTTCTGCCGTCCACTGATCTCCCTTACCGAACATGCCATTCTTGATATCATTGTAATAGTCGAAACTTTGTGTGGCGACAAGCTGATCTTTACTGTCTTTTTGGTCGATACTTTTAAGCAGCGTTTTTCCAAATTCTCCTTCCTTGAAGTTCAGGTCGTATGCCCTGAGCAGTTCATCTTTATAAAGGACAGATACTTTTTTGAGCAACAGCGAGTCGTATTGCAATACACCCATTCTTGCTCCGCTTGTGATGTCCTTGCGCTCTCTTGTCGTATAAGTAAAATTGACACTATGAATTCCCTCTTCATCTTTGTTACCCGTATAGCGGTAGGTATCGGGATAGAGGTTATTTCCTTTTTTAAGGTATTTGTAAGAAACGAAATTGCCGTGGGTGTCTTGTGTTTTGCAGAGTGCCCAGCGCAGGATGTTGCCATTGCCGTCTTTGAGCACGGCACCTTCGTCCACCGTACCGTCCACGCCTCCGAAATAAGACACGGTGCCGTTTTTGGAGGTTACTTCCCACGTGTAGTTCTGCGGACTGTCACCTTTGCGGATAATCTTGGCAAAGCCGCCCTCTACAAGCGGATAGAAGCGTTTGTCTTTGGTTCTCGCCGGGGTATCGGTGGTGCGGTAGGTGCGGTCGTTGAGCTTACTACCCATGAGCAGGTAACTCTCGCTTTCCTTATCGGCATCGAAACGGGGAACACCCCAGCGGGTTTCGATGTCGATGCTTTGCAGAGGAAGGCTCCAACCATAACCTACATAAGACGAACTGCCATCACTGCTGTATTGCAGACCGACGCTCGGCTGCATGCCCGCCCGTCCTTTGGGCAGTTCAAAGGGATAGCTTAATGCTGCCGTTCCGCTTTGATTGGCGGTGGGGGCACTCACTGTTGTGATGCCGGCACTCGGGTCGGCTGCTTTGAGTTCGCTGATGCCCGTGGGTACGTAGTTCTGCGTTTCGGGATTCTCAGGCACTTTGATGATGCCATTGATGACATCGGTAAAGTGCGAGGTCTCGGCCACAACTAGCTCTCGGTCTTTATCCAAAACCTTATGCCGCAACATTACCCACTGGGCTTTAATTCGTCGAAGTAGTAAGTGTGTATGTCTTCGGCGGTATAGCCCTGTGGGATAAGGGTACTATCGTATGGTACGGTGATGCTTGCCAACGAATGGACGAAGTGCTCGCCATGCGGTAGGAAACGGTAACCGGCGATGCTGTCTTTCGAGTTGGCGGCAACGGTAGGATTACTCCTATCTGCCGTTACGTTCACCATGCCTGCGGGCAGGTGGGGCAGCTCGCCCTTTCTAAGTGGCGTAATGCTCAAAATCTTGGCATGCTCCATACTGCCATGGGGCACTTTCAGCTCAGCGCGCCCCACAGACAGAGAGTCTGCAAGGGTACCGGCGAAGTATTTGCTCACCGTGCGTTTGCGGAAATCTTGCAAACGCTTGGACACATGGTTTCTTTTATTTGTCCTTGTTCCCTTTTCCCTTTCTATTTCTTTCGTGCCCGTTACCGTATGTGCATACTTCTTTACCTGTAAAGATTGATTGTCTTTACCCGTTTTCAGTTCTTTGGCATCCGAAACAGAGAACTCCTTTATTTCTTGCTTATTGCTGATATGCGAAGTTCTCCTGTTGTCGTTACAAGAAACAAACAACAGAAACGTACTTAAAATAACCGCTGAAAAACATACCGACTTGTTCATAACTTCGTTTTTATGACTATTCCGTTTAATGGGAAACCGTTCACTTTATTGTCCTTATAAAATATATCCCTATCGCCTATTTCCTGATGAGCTTGACGGTTTGCCTGCTCTCGCCACTGCTCATCTCAAGTACGTATGTCCCATTCATAGGCAGATGGCAACGGGTGGCGTGATAGGTGTCGGCTGTGCGCGTCTCCTTTGCAACAGGGCGCCATCGGGAGAATACAGTCTAAATTCAAGCGGGAGCGACTCGGACATTTCCACGCGCACATCAACGTTGCCGTCGGTGGTGGGATTTGGGGAGACGTCGTAACGGGCGAAACCGTCTTTGGCCATTGTCGATACGTTTAGCGTGCGGGTGGTGGAGCAACCTTCGGCGTTGGTCAGTTCGAGGATGTACGCTCCGTCCTCGTCCAGCGTAACGCTCTCGCCACTCAGGTATCTGCCCTTCGGGCTCTTCCATCGGCAGGTGTAATCGCCCTTGGTGTCAAGGTGATAATCGCGAGATGCACCGCGGGCGAAACGTACGTCCTGCAACTCGGGCACATCGGCCATGTCGGCATTGGAAATCATGATTTCATTCAAAAGTGTCTTACCCGTATGGTCTTTGGCGGCAATCGTATATTTGCCTTGTTGCAGGGCGGAAACGGTGATAAGGCTGTCACTTGTGGATTGGCTGTAACATGCTTTTCCATCAAGGCTTATCGTAACATTATATGGAGCAGTGCCACCTGTGAAAAGCACTTTGAGCTGTCCTTTTTGCGCTGTGGAACAGCGGGGCCGTGCTATTTCAACCGTTGCAAAGAAGTCTTTAGCGGCACGAAGCGTAAAAATGCTTTCCCCCGCATCGGCGGCAATGCCTGCAAAGACGATGCTGTCGGCATGGCTGTCCTGTGCCTTGTAATAGCAGATTTGCCCGACGGGGAATTTCCCTGTGCCGCTGTTGTCTACGGCGAGATAGTAACACTCGTCCTTTCCGAGTGGTTGCAGTTGATGGATGCCTCGGGTGTCGAAAGTCAAGGTGAGAGGCTCGGTGGGCTGTCCTGTCGTTGTGGCTGCCCAGCATCGCTGCATCCATTTCCCGTTGCCCTTGTCGGCAGTAAAAGAGAGTTGCTTGGCGTTGTCGCCCCAAAGGAAGCTTGCGCCTTCGTTTATTGAGCTTGCAGATACTTTGACGACGGCTTCATTCTCGCTACTCTCGCCCGTGGTGCGGTGGAGTTTCGAGGTGGCGTCGCCGATGATGCCAGCAACACGGTGGTTGTACGCTTTAAGCCGATAATAGTTGCGGATGGTTTGGCCTTTGGAATTGAGGTAGGAATGGGCAAGGGTGATGCCGTGGCGAAGGGCGAGGGCACTCTCCACGCGCATGCGTTCGGCTGCGGTGAGGGCGCGGTCGTAAACCACATATTCCTCCATGCCGTTCTTTAGGCTCTTGATGGGAAGTTTTTCTTTGGTCATCCCACCCACATTGAGCGTGCCGCGCGTACCGCTTGCAGATGAGGTGCTATAAGCGTACAGGCGTAGTTGTGGCAAGGTGTCGCGCCCGGTGTAGTTCATAAACGTGCCGTTGGCAAGGTTGGCGGTGCGGGCCGTGGTCTGCACACATTCGGTTTTTCCCGCTTGTGTGCTGACATTCCATAGCAGCTGTTCGCCCGCTTTCTGTATTTTCCCTACACCGATAAAGGTAAGGCCGCCAGCGCCGGTAAGGCGTACAGGAGCATTGTCGTTGCCGCTTGCCCATTTCACAAAACCTGCCACTCCGCCAGGGGCTTGGCATTCCGGTTTCGGTTGTACTTGCGCTTGGGTCTGCGCTTGTGCCCGACTTGTCGTTATGGATACGGCGCACAAGAGCGAAACAAGTATGCTTGTAAGATGGAGTGTAGACTGTTTCATCGTCATTTCTGTTTGGTTAGGGGAATGGTATAGCCCACTGTCAGCAAAGCAGGTGACTGTTGTTCGTGGTTTTGTGATAGCCGTAAGGGTTCTCGTTCGTCTTGATTAGGTCCATAAAGCCAAAACCATATTGCAGGCTGGCTTCGATGCCGTCCTTAAACGACGAGTAGCCTATCTTGAGCAGGGGCATCAGGTGCAAGCGCGCCCGAAATGTTTCTCTTAAATGTTCCTGTGTGAGTTTGTCCACCGAAACGTATAGAGCTGCACGATTGCTCGAAAAGTCGATGCCACCAGGATTGAGCGGGATGCACATGCCCACACCAGCACCCATATAAAGGTCGCTCAACAGGTAGAGTCGCGCGGTTACCTGCGGCATGATGACGTGATAACGAAAGACCGTCTTCTCGTCGATGTTGCCAATTTGCTTATGTTCCTTTAAGGTAGAAGATATCCACGTGTAGTCTGCCGCTAATTCAACGCCAAGGCGGTCGTGCCGCCAAAGGGCAAAAACGCCTATCGAGGGAACAAACGCACCGTTTTCGTCCATCGTATAACGAGGACGGACCGCTCCGTCTTCTACCAAGGCACCAAGGTTGGCGATAACGCTGTAACCCACTCCGGCACGAATGCCGATACGGGTTTGGTAATACCGTTTGTGCGAGAAAATACGCCTCGGCTTGAACTCGCGAATGATTTCCGCTGTATCTATTACCACATCGTCAGATTCAGGTTCTATACCTGTTTGTTGCTTAGGTTGTTCTTTGGGCGTTTCTTGCACAACAGCAGGTTCTGCTTTCTTTTCTATAACAGCCACCTTTTCTGTGGGTTGAAGAGCAGAGGCGGCAATAACCTTTCTTTCCGCTTCGGCTTTGAAACCTTATGCCACGCTTTTGGCGAAACTGTTGTCGTGCCTTGTTTCATAGTGTTTTGCGGGGTAGAAGCCGAGGGGGTTGCTTGAGGTGTCGGCACTTCCTCCTTGCCGTGTTTGCAAAGTCGTAAACACAACAAGATAATGAGGATAACGATTAACGCAACAATGCCGCTAATGACATTACGGCGGGTATTGGGAGTAGAATTGCCCATAGGCGCTTTCCTATTATTTACATGAAATGTGTTGAAATAAAACCAAGCCTAAATCTTATGCCAATCTTGGCAAAGAGGGGAAAGAGAGTAAGGATAAGAACCAGGTCAGAACTTATCGGATATTAATCATATAGCCCACCGACAGTTCAATCTGCTGATTGTGGTTGTTGTGTTCCACCCAGTTATAGGTGTTTGTTTCGGTCTTGATACTGTTGGTCAGACTGTAATGATAGCGCAAGTCGAGCGTCATGCCGAATGGGAAGTCATAGCCGATACCGCCGCCCAATGACGCATCGGGACGACCTTTGAGTTTGCCTTTGAGCATCCGTTCGGTCTCTTTTAAGTTGGGATAACCCAACGCCGAGAACTTTGCATCTTCCTGATTACCCGTATAGGTTAGATTGCTTGGAGAGAGGTTCGCGCCAATCCGTCCGCCCAATGATACGTGCAGCGAGTTTTTTGCCTTAAAAGGATAGAGATTGAAATAAGCGGCTAGGCCCAAATGGTGATAACGGGTGGAGAGCGTGTAGTTCAGTTCGTTCTTGTCCTCGTAACGCACTCGCGCCGTTTTGTTATAATAGGCAATGCCTGCTTCAACGCCCCAAAGGCTTGCAGGCTGCCTATAAAGGAAAAACAGTTCGGCACTTGGCACGAACAGTCCTTTGTTGTCGAACGAATAATTGGCGTAATAATCCTCGCTCACTAATATCTTGTCTACATGACTGTTGACACTATAACCGCCGCCCAAGCGGACACCAGCATTGAAAGCACCCTCCTGAGCACTTAGCGAAAGACAGGAAACGATAAAAAGAATAAGTAAATTAAATTTTGTGCCCATAACAGTCTAACTTTTTTGTTATTAATGTTTCTAAGGGACTGAAGTTCCTCATTCTTCCGCAAATTTAATCATTCTTTTGGAACAAGCAATGTTTTAGCGAAAAAATATTGTACAAATAGAAAGATGCTGCATGGATAGGCTTTTATTAAAACTGGTAAAACGCCCGAAATATTCAAAAAATACCACAAGGTAAGAATAAATTTAGAGCATATTTTACTTATGCATGCCCTGCAACCGCTTGCGATGGCGGTAGTATGTGTGTGCGTTTTCCAAGCCATTGATTATACGCACGCAATCCAAATAAAAGATTTTGTAAATTTTTCAGCATAGAATTTAACATAAAAAGAGCTACTTCTATTCACCAACCGTAAACCTTGTTGCAAATAATCGATTCTCGCGAAGGTTTGTTTTGAGGCAAAAAGGGTGATAAGAGTAAATGCAGAAAAATACATTCGCTTTGCATAAAACCTCAATTAGTGTCAGTTATGTGGCTATTTGCAGCTAAAAAATGTGCGTTTTGCTGCTAAACGTATTGTGTTTTGGTGCTAAACGCAGTGCATTTTGCTGCTAAACGCGAGGTGTTTTGTTGCTAAACGCAGTGCATTTTGGTGCTAAATGCAAGACGAAATGGTGCTAAATGCGAGGCAACAAGCATAAAAATACACTGCTATGGCATTACTAGAACCTTCTTTAATCATCGAAAACGCAAGCAAAAAAGGTCAAAAAAGTCGAAAATGAGTATACATTTCATAGCAAAAAGGGTCAAATTGGGCTTATGAAATTTAGGGTTTACAACCAAACTAGAAAGGCAAAATGGTGCAAAATGCAGGTATTATTCTCGAAAATAGACAAAACAAAAGACGAACAAAGTGAGAATAAGGAACTTTTTACCTACTTTTTAACCTCTTTTAGTGCTAAAATGAAGTAGAAAATAGAGCGAATATGTAAAAATAAAAATAAATAGTAATTTGTTGATAATTTAGACATCTAGCTCGTTTTGCAAAATAAAAGAGGACCAATAGCTCATTTTGCAGGCTAAAAGAGTAATGCCATTCGGTATATACTCATGTTTCGCCCATTCAAGATGCCGACAATAAAACAAAATCTGTTTAGAATCTAATGAGCGATTGGGGTTTGAGAAGCCTCAAGATTCAATGTTAGTATGCTCAAAATGAGCTATACGCCCCGAAAAGCCTACAAAAGTAACACCACATTGTCAGTAGTGCATTGGCGTTAATTGGCTAAACACACGCTAAGACAATGATTTGATTTGCCCTTTATCAAAAAGAGCGAGTTGGCAAAATTACATAAAAAATAAAAACAACGCAAATAAATTTACGCTTTTATATTAAACATGCTTAGAAACATGTGCAAATATGCCATTTTGTACACTCTATTTGCTTTTTTCTGCATCTTTGTTAGCATTTTCACGGTTTTACTAAATAACTACATCTTTCTATTCATCCCTTTATGTTGTGTTTTACGAAAAGATTGCAATGAAGTAACAACACGTAACTAGAGTTCTAAAACATTCTTTTTGATGGCGCAAAAATGATTGAATGTTGTCTTTTCAATGCTGATTTAAATCCCAAAGGGTGTTGAAACGTAATTGTTGAAAATGCATTTTACACTGAAACCAACGCGATTTGCACATTGAATCACGCATCATTTTCGGCAAAAGCCAACTTTGTTTTGCCTCCGCAGCTTTTATTATGCGTGCTTAAGTGGTCTGCGGTTCGCCTTTGAGCCATGCCCCCCACCTTAAACGCGCAAGGAAAAGCAGTCCGCGAATGGTGAGTTCCGCTGCCATAGCCACCCACACACCCTGCAAACCATACCATTGAGCCAGCACAGCAGCAAGCGTCAAGCGCACTCCCCCACATGCTAAACAGGTTGATGAGTGAGGGTTTTAGCGTGTCGCCTGCTCCCACACAAATGCAATTTCCCACGATGGCAGCAGCAAACATGGGTTCTGCAAAGGCTTCTATGCGTAGCACTTGTGTGCCTAACGTGGTGATTTCTTCTACTGGTGTCATCAAAGCAATCATCTCTGGGGCGAACACATACATCACCGCGCCCATCAAAGCCATAACGGCGATACCCATAATCATCGTTAGTTTGGCAAAATTTCTACACAAACGGTATTGTCCTGCGCCCATACTCTGCCCCACAAGTGTGGTGGCGGCGTCGCCTATTCCATAGCCGGGCATGTAACAAAGACTCTCTGCGGTGATGGCAAATGTGTTTGCCGAGATGGCTATGTTGCCCAATGGTGCCACGATATAGGTGCTAACCACATGCGCACCGCTCATCAATACATACTGAACGGCCATTGGTGCGCTTATCTTTATGGCCTTTCGCACATAGCCCCACATCCAAACAAATCGTCCTTTGTCTAGTCGAAGGGCTAGAATGGACGACCTAAACAGTGCAAACCATGCCTCAACAGTGGCTACAATGGCAATAGAAAGCACTGTGCCTAGTGCTGCTCCTGGCACGCCAAGCCCTGCAACGTAGATAAATAGATAATTAAATGCCACATCCAACGCGCACATCATCACGCTCATAATGCTGGGTATCTGCATGTTGCCCGCACTCTTTAGCATGTTAGACGAAAAAATTCCTAACTGCAAGAATGGCACCGAAAGGGCATAAATAAGGAAATATAGGGAGGCATCGTGGGCTATGTCGGCGCCTCCACGTAACCAAATGGGTAACTTAAAGGCAATGAGCGCGGCGCAAAACGTAACAAGAAGGCTGAAAACAAGCGTGGAAATGAGTCCGTGACGCATCACTTGACGAGCCTTTACAAAATCGTTTGCTCCGATAAAGTGGGCTACTTGAACCGAAAAGCCTAACGAAACGGCCGAACAAAGCCCACCAAACAGCCAAGTGGCCGACTCAACTAGTCCGATTGAAGCTGAGGCTTCGGCACCCAGTTTGCCAACCATGGCCGCATCAATATAAAACATGAGCACAGTGGTTACTTGTGCCAATATCGAAGGGATGCTAAGTCCTACGATAAGACTCACCATCTCTTGCTGTGTCATTGTTTTTCCCTGCCTGATGCTGGCAAGCAATTCGTCGTTCCTTTTCTTATTAAACATGCCAACATTGTTGGTTGGTGTTAGCCACACTGCTTTTTGTGAACGGCCTGATGTGTAAATTTTCTGTGCCAGTGCTATGCCTATGGCGTTGTTGTGGCTCATGCTAGCGGGTGGCTTTGTTGTACCCAAGTTGCCAAGCCACTCTTATCCATTCGTTTTTAGCAGCAAACTACTTGCTCCAACCATTGCGGGCGTACTTGGGATTAACCGAAAACTCGGCTGCTCCAACATCCAAATCGCCACTGTTGGGCACGCGATATTGCCCCCAAGCACAGGGCTTGCTCTTCTTTGTGGCATAACTTTGCCATGTGCCAGCATACTGATTGTTGCTATAGCTATCCGAGAAGTCGTCGATATCGTCGTAAACAATCTCTCCTTTATTTGTCTCATACCAGTAGAACAACAGATATCCCACAAACACGCCACTACCCTTTTGTTGCGCATTTTCTGCAAATCTGTACTTGGCAATGGTACAGCCACGGCGCTTAAACTGCCCTTTCATCGAGTTGTCTAATCCAAAAGTGGGATGGCTAAACTGCCTATTCTCTACCACATCTATTGTGCCTTGGAAGTTGCAACGGTTGGTTCTTACCATCGTGACGCCAGTCACTGTGTAACGATTTGCTGTGCTTTTGTGCACGCTCTGCAAACTAATATCAAACTTTTGATAGTTGTTGCCGATGTATCCGATGTATGCGGTCGAACTGTTTGACAACACATGGGTGAAGTCGGCCGTTAATTTCACTGGTTTGCTGTCCACTATTTTAGCCACAATCCAGCTCGGGTATCGGGTCAACCCAACCTTAGTCTTACTGTTCAAGCCTATTGTTACCAATATCAGCAATAACAAACTGCACGCTATCTTTCTTGTCATTATACGCTTAATTTTTATTTCATAATACATGCACACAACCGCTTAGCAAAGAGTTACGTTCGTGTTGCAACATTTGTTTTTAGTAAAACCTGAGATTACAAGGCTATGCCGGCAATCAAAGAAAGCATGGTACACATGCCTTCGAGGCAAAAGTACGAAGAAATTCCGAAAAGACTCTGTCTTTCGATAAAAAATTTTTGGGCTAAAACCAATCTTAGTTCCAGGCCAAATAACTTTTTTATAGATAGTGTTTTTCAAAACGCTAAACCTTGAACACCAAACAAACACGCTGATACATATCAAAGCTATGCAATTTCCTTAATTAAGTTAGCATTTACGGCGTTTCAGCATATCGCAACACAGCAACAAACGGCTCAAAGTAAATAAAATTCAAGACAAAAAATAAACGGCTGCCATGAAGCTAAGCCTTCATTGCATGCCGCACACCAGTTACGAAAACAGTCATTGTGCTTTTTCACTACCGCAAGGCGGGGGGCACATCTTGTTATCCCATCCCCACCGCTTTGCCCAATGCAGCTTGTGCTGCAAGAGGGCGTCATCTAAACATCTTTCTCTTTTTACCTTATCAAACTAACCTATTGAACCATCAATGTAAATGTCTGTTACCTTAAAGTACAATCTCTATTTATTACCTTGATTTCTACTACCTATATTAATCCTGAAATTATCAATCTTACCTATCAATACCTAACCTAAATATGTATTGTTACCTGAAAAATACTCAATCTTTGTCCTTTAATCTAGTCTAATACATTAACATGTTTCCTTTATTCAATTTTTTCTTACCTATGCTTGAATACCTATGACTATCCTTTATATCAATCTTTCAGAATTATTTTATACTCTCGGACTTAACCTTGTGCAGGTTTTCATGTCTCGTATTTCTTATCTAGCGTCTCCCATTCAGTTGCAATGGGCTATGTTTGTCCCAATACAATCTAAATGCCTCTCAAAAGTAATACCATCTACCTAAACAAATTGGATCACTCCAACAACTAAACAATCTTCAATCTTATACTTAACTAAACACCTACTTTATTCTTTTCTCTCAAACTTCTCACAATGTCGAATCATTTCTTGATTGTGATTGGTTTTCTTTTTACGCTGCAAAGTTACATCTGTTTGCGCAAACAGCCAAGAAAAAAAACATGTTATTTATCACCATTTGCCCACTTTTGACGTGAATCAAGCCAAATTGTGACCGCACACAGCCGTAAAAGAGAGCATAAAAACCGCATAAAACCTATAAAATGAGCGATTTGCACAACTTTATTTCGCTACTTGTGAAATAATCTAAAAAATCGTATTAAAAAGAAAATCAATAGTCTTCATTACTCAAAATCTAGAAAAAAGAACAAATTTTGGGATTGAAACGAACAACCATCTATTTCTTTTCTCTGGCCTTCTTCCTCTCAATTGTGGGTAAAAAGTTGGTGATAAGAACCTGAAAACGGCGTTTTCTATCTCTTCTTGCCACTAAAATTAGGGTTTAACGTGGCTAATCTGCCTGCGATTGCATGGATTTTCTAACCGCTTACAGCGCCATACTTCATTTGTTTGCATCCGAAGCGTGCCTTTTTCCGCCTTTTTCTGCCTTTCTTCTGTCCTATCTACGCCCAACGCTCATGCAAAGGTTGTCGTTCTAGTAGCTCAATTGCAACTTGGCATCACCTCTACTACCTCAAATCACAAACTTATACCACTATAATGGGCATCTGTTGGCACGCTTACACAATATATAAATAAGACGCGCGTTATCAAAGTATGCAATGGACAGACAGAATTAGGCAAACAAAAATTATCCTTGTGGTGGTGGCAACGATTATTGTTGTGGCATCACTTGCCGTGTCACGCATGCTTACACGCGACCTCGAGGTCGAAGAACGCCACAAAATGGAAATTTGGGCCGAAGCAATGAGAACGCTTAACCTTGCCGACGAAAACACCGACCTCAACCTGGTGTTGCGCGTTATCAACGACAACAACTCCATTCCCGTGGTGGTTCTCGATGCTAAAGGCCATGTGCAGTCGGCACGCAATGTTAATGTGCGTGGCCAATCAGATGCCGACAGCGTGAAAAAGGTTAACGCAATGGCGCAACAACTACTTGCCGAAGGACGATTTGTGCGCATCTCGCTCAACGATGCGTCTAAAAACGAATATATTTATGTGTGTTATGCCGACTCGCTCATGCTGCAACGGCTGGCCATTTACCCTTATGTGCAACTGGGAATAGGACTAATTTTTGTGCTGGTGGCTTTGATGGCGTTGCGAACCTCTAAACGTGCCGAACAAAATAAGGTGTGGGTGGGACTTTCTAAAGAAACTGCTCACCAACTGGGTACGCCTATTTCTAGCCTGATGGCCTGGACCGAGGTGCTAAAAGAAACGCACCCCGATGATGATTTGATACCCGAAATGGAGAATGATATCAAACGCCTGCAACTTATTGCCGACAGATTTTCTAAAATTGGCTCGCTACCCGAACCTCTACCCGCTAGTCTTAACGAAGTGATGGCGCACGCAATAGACTACATCGACAAGCGCACACCCAAGCGTATTAACCTCGTTACGCAGTTCCCCAACGAGGATATTATCCTTAACCTCAACGCTTCGCTCTTTGAATGGGTTATCGAAAACTTGTGTAAAAATGCTGTCGACGCCATCGGCGAACAACCTGGCACCATCACTTTGTCTATGCAAAAAACAGCGCAGAAGGTGATTATCGAAATTTCAGACACGGGCAAGGGCATTCGCAAAAAGGATATTGGCAACGTTTTCCGACCGGGTTTCACCACAAAAAAACGTGGCTGGGGACTGGGCTTGTCGCTTGCCAAACGCATTGTTGAAGAATATCATCAAGGCAAAATCATGGTGAAAAGCTCGGAAGTGGGCATTGGCACCACCTTTCTTATCGAACTAAAGGCCTAAGTTTAGATGCATCGTACTGTGCTTGGCGAGGCTTTACCCCTGGATTTAGTGCTATTACCCCTCCCGTTATTGGCGCAGTACGCTCCACGCGCTCACACCCCTAATACATGCTTTTGCACATTCCGCATAGGTAATTACATATAACAGGCAACCGCCTTTCGCCCAAAGCCCCAAAGATAAAAGGAGAAATAAAAAAAATATCCCAACCACTTAAACAAGAAGTTGGGATATTTTGTGCGCCTGATAGGACTCGAACCTACACGTCGCGAAACACTAGATCCTAAGTCTAGCGCGTCTACCAATTTCGCCACAGGCGCTAATTTGCGGTGCAAAGTTAGTGTTTTTTTATGGCCAAGCCAAATTTTTACGGCCTTTTTTATGCATTAATTGCATTCGCACCCTTTTCCAAACGCCATCAATAGGCATAAATACAAGTGTTTTGCGGTATATTTTGCCATCTTGCCCAATACAAACAACTATTAAAAGAACCTTAATATCCATATTTTATCGCGCAATATCGTACTCATAGTGCTGAAAAGCACTAATTTTACTGCCCTATTCAAGGGCACACGCCCTTAAACACAAGGCGCTGCACTCAACTGCAAGCATGAGCAAGACTGCCCAACATGCAAACATTGAGCCAACAAAGTGTCTTATAACCAACTGTTAAACCCCATCATTTGCATCAAAACAATGAAAAGATTAAAGTTTTTACCGCCTTCATCTTGCTCTCTTGCGTTCTTTGTTTCTGCGCCTGCAGCCACGACGAAGAAGAAGAGCCCACACTCCCACCCACACGCGAAAACTTGTTGGGCGTTTGGGAGATTACAAAATACATACGCATTCATGGTCCTAAAGAAGAAAGAGACGACTATGTTAAAATTTATACTGAAGACGACCGCAGATTTCGTTGGAAACTCACTCCCAACAACATATTTTACTATCTTTACGAGGTTATTGAGCCCGAATATGTGGTGGCATGGGATGGAGAATGGGGCGCGCCCGACTTTGGGGTGGGCCGCTTCAGAATTAAAGGCGACACCATTATCACCCACTTCAACTATAAACTGAGCAACGGCAAGAATTCGCATCATGTATGGAAAGACAAGGTGTTAAGGCTTACTAAAAACAAGATGGAGGTGCAACGTGTTAACAGATACTTACCCAAGCTTGAGACTTATCGCTTCTGGTTAAAACGCATAAGATAAACTTAAACATGGGAGCTACATTCTGCATCTACACCAACGCCCCAACGCTGCACCTAACACCAGAACTCAACCCCTGCATTTGGCGCTGTTGCGCTGATAGAGCATTTTGTTTCTAGTGCATATAAAGCAAAAGATAGCATCGGCGCTTGCCTATGCTATCTTTTTTGTTTCCATGCCTTGACATGGCTTAAATATGTTTGTTGATGCCTTGCTCGTGCTACAAGCCTTTACTTTGTGCGTATATAAAACCTAACTCCACAAGGTGCTCGCTGCCACAGCTCTTACATTTCTTATCGAAGAGAGCAAACAGGCATCGTTAAAAACTTATTCGTCAACCTTGGCAGGCTCGATAACGCGCCAAATAACGCTAGCCAACGCGCCGCCTACAAAAGGACCAACGATGAAAATCCACAAGTTGCTCAATGCCGAAACAGGACCACCAGCACATTGTGCAAGGAAAGCAGGACCAATTGAACGGGCGGGATTAACCGATGTGCCGGTGTAACGGATGCATACCAGGTGAACCAAAACCAGCGACAAACCAATAGCTAAGCCTGCAAAATTGTTGGTAGCACCGTTGGTCTTAGAAGTTGCACCAAGAACCACAAGCACAAAAACACAGGTAAATACAATCTCGGCAATCAAGCCACCAGCAACGCTAATGCCATCTTGCAAGTTGTTTGAACCCAGTCCTGCCCCTGCTTGAGCAAATTCCACACCTGCACTAGACACCAACAGGTAAAGGATGCTAGCACCTAAAAACGCGCCAATAACTTGGAATACCATATACATACCGCAATCCTTAGCGCTCATGCGTCCTGAAAGAAACACACCAAGGGTGATGGCGGGATTGATGTGACAACCAGAAATGCCACCAATGGTATAGGCCATAGCCACAACCGATAAACCAAAGCTAATGCTGTGCCAATAACTGTTCCGGCATTGGCCACATCGGCGCAGTTAGACGAACAGTTTAAACTTACGGCAACGCCGCAACCCATCAAGACTAGCACCATTGTGCCAATCATTTCTGCTAAATATTTTTTCATACTCTCTTAATTGATTAATTTATAACTGAATACTAAAATTATTATCCTGTTTTATTTGATGCTGCAAATTTACAGTAAATAATTACACTATGCAACTTATTATCACCTTTTTCGGTTATTTATTTTCTTGCAGATTAGAATTTCAAACTGTTAAAAAACTACATCTTATTACACCACACTGGTGCCTGTTTTGTATTATTAGCCTGCGAAGGGCTGTCTATTGAGTGGTATTAACCTTTTCATATCCCACCTTTTACATAACTAACACGTCTCACAATACGTAATCTTGTGTGCCTTTATCCCGATAACACCAAGATGAACTATGGTATAAAAGGTGTTGCGTCTTGACTGGGAATAAAGGCTTAATGCTACGTTAAAAAAACACAAAAAACAATTTCTAAGCGTTTTTCTCGCGCAATATCAGTTGATTAAACTATCTTTGCGAATGATTAATGACCAACTTGAAGATTTAACGTAAACAACATCCAAACAAAATGGCAACACGCTAGCCCAAAACGAGGGAAAAAAGTAAGACTAGAATGTTTGCTGCACACAGCGCCCTGCTGCCCTTGCAATAAATGCATGCGCCAAAGTTAGCAAAATCACCCCCTCAAAAGGTTACCCTAAAAGGGCTTTCGCGATGCCATTTGCAGTTTTAACGCTTATACCTAGACATTCAATCAAATAATTAAACTGGAGAATTATGAAAAGAACAATCATCTTTACGCTGCTGTCTTTGGCACTTTGTCTGCCAATAGCAGCACAAAATGTTAGATTTGGTGCACTTGCAGGCGTAAATGTACACACAGCAAACTATCTTGATGCGAAAATGGGCTTCAGCATTGGTGCTAAAGCCGAGTTAGGTTTTAAAAGCTTAGCCGAGGGTTGGTATGCAGATGCTTCGCTACAATTTGAGTCGCACCCTTGGCAAGTGAAATTTGATGGCCTTGGAACTAATCTCTATAAAACGTTCACCGAGCATGCCTCGCCTTGGTATTTGATGCTTCCCATACACGTGGGCTATATATTTCCGGTGTCGCAAGACGTAAAACTGCTGGTTAATGGCGGTCCTTATGTCGGCATGGGATTGTTTGGAAAACTTAAATACGAAATGGTGAAGCTAGACGATAAAACCGAAGAAGGAACTACATACGACAATGTGTTTACGGCGAAAGATGGCTTTGGCAATAAGGTTCAAAACCGTTTTGCATGGGGTGCTGGCGTTCGCGTGGGCCTAGAAGTGAAAGATAAGTATCAGTTTATCTTAGGTTACGATAGAGGTTTTAACCAATTCTATTCTAATTTTGGCAATTCTAGAATGGGTCTCTACTCGCTTTCGTTTGCCTATATGTTCTAAAAATAGCTTATTGAAAAAACATTAGCAGTGCTTTGAAGCAAGTGAGCACCGCAAACAGCAATAATAAAAGGGGCAACGCAATGTGGTTGCTCCTTTATTATTTTGTGCTCGTGGCTCGTTTATATGTGTTTACGCACAAAAAGGGTGTGTATTTGGTGGAGCATTGTGTTCTAAGAACAAAGCTATAGAGTAAGTTATCTTTACAAACACACCTCTCTCGCCCCACCCATTCTAGCGAAAAAAGAGCAGTAAAAGCACTATAAAAGGTGAAAAATGAGGGTGGATACTGAGGCGAAGTAACGCGTTTTCGTCTGCTATTTCTGCGTTTTCATAGCATTTCACCTTTCTAGAAGCATCGACACAACAGTTTTTCGGCTCCTCATTTAACCCTACTTTGGCGCATTTTGCTGCATTTAGTCGTGCGTTTTGCTGCATTTAGCCATGCGTTTTGGTGCATATAGCCTTGCGTTTTGCTGCTAAACGCACTGCGTTTTGGTGCTAAACACACGGATTTTGCTGCATTTTGCGGGTTTTTAGGGGGTAAAAAAAGGTGTTTTAGGCATAAAATCGCACAAAACACTAAATATCAGACTGTTACAAACTTTTAAAATACGCGCATAAACAGAGACGCATGCAGGTTTGCGAACAAAGAAGGCACTCATAACGTTAAAATTTGGTGGATTATTTTTACAAAACCATCTTCACAAGCCACCAATCACACATGAAAAGAAAAAGGTGCTACGGGCGGAAGCAGCGCCCATAGCACCTTTAAAAGATAGCCACCCCAACAGCAAATAAAGGCCAAGGGCATACAAGTTTAATTCACAAGCAACATTCGAGCATACTCAATGAGGGTGTCTTTACCCGAAGCTGCATCCAAAATGTTAAGACTAACAGGATGCGTTGGCGCAATACCAAACTCGGTGTTTTTGCCATCGCGGTCGTAAATGGGGCAAGCCGAGAAGCGCACCGTCCAGCCATTGGGCAGCTCGCTGGTGAAAGGTAGACCTGCGCCACCACCAGTTTGGTCGCCCACCACAGCCACATTGGGCAAGCAAAGCATATATTTCACAAACTCGTTGGCAGCACTAAACACGCCCCTATTGGTGAGAACCACCACCTTTTTTTGCCACCTTAGCCCATTAGACGGTTTAAGAATTTGCTCGCGAAGAGGCGAAAAGTCGTTGTGTCCACGCCCTGTTTTATGCTGAATATAGCCCACTTTCACCTCTTTATTAGTGAAACGTGCAGCCAATGTTTCGGCACTAGAAACCATTCCGCCACCGTTGTCGCGCAAGTCGATAATCAATCCATTGCAAGGAGCAAAATAAAGCAATATGCGGTCGAGATTACCAGCACCGAAATCGGTAGTAAACGTTGAGCAACGCAGATAGCCCACATTGTCGTTAAGTATGCAATACTTCATTCCGGCCGCTATTTTATAGCTTGTTCCGATGTATTTTTTTATGAGGTCTTCGCTAAAGTTACTGGGATAATCTTCTTTCCACGACCAGTTGCGGCCCACGTCAAAGGGTGCAAAGAGGTTAACATGGCCGTCTTTTAATTCGGCCAGCATATTAGAAAGCACCTCGAAGGTTTGCTCTTCGGTCATATCGTCGCCAAACTGTGGTGCATATTTGTTGTAAACAGCATTCCAGTCCAGTCCGTAAGTCTGCTGTTTATAGTCGAAGAAGCAATAATTTTCGTCGATTATTTGCCATAGTTTTTCGAAGTTTCCGCGTGGGCTATTGTCATACTGTTCCACATCAACGCATGCGCCAAGTGTAAAACAGAGTGTAAGAAACATGATAAGCGTGCGTAAACGAGTGGTTTTCATGGTGCAATCTTGATAAGAGTGAAACGTTTAACCAAGCCAATAACCACGCCATGCGTGTAGACATGCGTTTTAAGGTTGTTGACAGCCGACTGCTGTATGTCGCCCAAATACCCCAGGCGCACAGTGGAATGGAGCACGGGAAAATCAACAGTGAGCATCTGCCTAAACGAGGGAGCAGAGGCAATGGTGGTGGGTACGATGTTGTGGTCGTAGTTGCCTTGAGAGAAAATCTCGTAATACGACTGCCCATAATTGGGTGAGAACATCACGCCCACCAACGGCACGCTCACCTCGTAACGTAAAGCAGTGGCACATTGGCCACACGCACCTTGTAACTGGCCACTGCCGAAGGAGCGAAATGCAAGAACAGGCGTGCTTGGGCAGGATTATTAGAATTGTGGGTGTTGTAGATAAAGCCCACGTTGCCCTCGGCCCTTGCGCCCACTTGCAGTTGTAGGCGCTGTTGGAGCAAGCCAAATGCATAGTGCACACCATAACCAAAGCTGTACATGCCTGCTATCTCGGTGCCACTCTGTGCTCTATTCTTTAGGTAGGCCACGTTGCCTGTATGGGTGAAAAGCTGAGAGAGGGGTTTACCTTCGCGTTCGCGCTGGTTGGAAGAGATAAAACGGAGGTCGGTGCCAGTGTAATGTTCAGGCGAGAGATAAGTGTCGAGCACCTGCGCACGACTGATACCTAGCATGCGAGCAGTGGTTGTTATCTTGCGGTTAGTCTCTAGCGCGTAGGCATCAGGTAGGGTTTGGGCCTGCGCCAAGGTGCTGATGCACAACAAAAGCAGGCAGAAGACCCACCCCGCCCACGTTGATTGGCGAACGCGAGCGGGAAGATGGCCGTTGATAGATGTTGTTGCGTTTGCGATGCAAGGCAACGGGAAAACATTAGGATTCATCTTGAAACAGACTAGTTTGTTGAGGATTGGGCGTTGACTTAACGCGAGGCGAAGAAGAAGCCGTGGAAGCAGCACCGCTAGCATTGCCATCGGCAGCATTGGTGTCGTCATCAGGTTCGGTTTCAGGTTCGGGCTGGCGCGTAGGTTCTAGTTCTTCCACGTGGTCTACATGCCAAGTGGTGATGCGTTTGCCCTTAGCTTTAAAGCCTTTGATGGCAACAAACTCTTCAATATCAATCTCCATGGGTGCCCGTTCTTTGTCGGAGCCGCCGAAAACAACTTTGATGCGGGGGTAAGGTTGGTCGGAGAGGAAGAGCAGTTTATTCTTGGGGTTATCGCCAAGGAAAGACTGCTTGCGTTTAGAGCCTTCCATCACAAAGCGTTTGACGTAAGCAAAATTATCGTTATCGGCATCGAGCACCACGGCGCTCCACACTTTGCTTTGGTCCCACTTCTCAATAATTTTCAAATTATCCTCATAATGGTTGTTGGCATCGAAGTCAGAGAGGTAGAACTCGCAATTGTCGAGCACCACGAGAATAGAATCGTTCTCGTTGAACTCGCCTAGCAGTTGGCCATGGTCGTCGTAGTTGATGCGATTTACATCAGGGTCGAACCACACTTTTCGTCCTCCCAGGGTGCTATGTCCGGCTTCGAGCAAACCAATTTCTTTATAGGTCGTTTGCAAATGATGTTACCGCGCGAAGTTCTAGCCTTAATTATCACCTTAGAGAAATCGAAATCCACCACACATTTCTTACGACTGATGGGCGATTCGGGTTCGAGTATAACGCGAATGGTTTCGGCTTCGCCATTGGGGTTAGCGGTGAAGTACACCACTTTCGAGCCAGCAGTGCCTTGGGTAAGGTCGTATTCGCGATCGCGCGTCATGCTAGTAACATTAAATCGCTTAATAAAGTAGTTGCCCTCTTTGCCATCGCGGTACACCATATTATAAGTGGTGCGTCTGTCGTTGCGTTTATACACTTGGAGATGCATCACGTTTTTGCCCACAAAAATTTTGTCGGCCACGCGCACCAGCTTGTATTTGCCATCACGATAGAACACCAAGATATCATCGATGTCAGAGCAGTTGCACACGAACTCATCCTTTTTGAGACCCGTACCGATAAATCCTTCGCGGCGGTTGATATAGAGTTTTTCGTTGGCTTCCACCACTTTAGTAGCCTCAATGGTTTCAAAACTCTTTATTTCAGTGAGTCGTGGATGGTCTTTACCATACTTTTCGATGAGGAATTTAAACCATTTGATGGTAACATCCGTCATGTGAGCCAGGTCGTGGTCGATGCCATCAATTTCTTCTTTGATACGTGCGAGCAGTTCGTCGGCCTTATCTTTGCTAAACTTAAGAATGCGTTGCATTTTGATTTCCATCAGTCGCATGATGTCATCGCGTCGCAATTCTCGAATAAAATTGGGTTTGAAAGGCGTCAATCGGTTGTCGATGTGTTCAACAGCGGCATCCATATTTTCAGCATTTTCAAACTTTTTATCTTTATAGATGCGTTCTTCGATAAAGATTTTTTCGAGCGAAGAGAAGAAAAGTTGTTCAAGCAGTTCGTCTTTTCTTATCTGCAGCTCCAGCCTTAGCAGTCCCATTGTGCTGTCAACATTATGTCGCAGCACCTCGCTAACGGTGAGGAAGCAAGGTTTATTGTCTTCGATAACGCAGCAGTTGGGCGAGATATTAATTTCGCAATCGCTAAAAGCGTATAGGGCATCGATGGTTTTATCCGACGAGATACCCGGGGCGAGGTGTACTTGTATTTCAACTTCGGCCGCTGTGTTATCGTCAACGCGTTTTGCTTTAATTTTACCTTTGTCTATGGCTTTGAGAATAGACTCGATAAGCGTGGTGGTGTTTTTGCTAAAGGGTATTTCGCGTATCACCAGTGTTTTGTTGTCGAGCTTTTCAATCTTAGCCCTAACCTTTACAGAGCCTCCCCTTTGTCCGTCGTTGTATCGGCTAGCGTCGATAGAACCACCCGTGGGGAAGTCTGGATAAAGCTTAAAGGGTTTGCCTTTAAGGTAGAGAATGGCAGCCTCGCACAGTTCGCGCATGTTGTGGGGCAGTATTTTAGAACTTAATCCCACGGCAATACCCTCGGCCTCTTGCGCCAAGAGCAAGGGAAACTTCACGGGTAGGGAGATGGGTTCTTTGTTTCGTCCGTCGTAGCTAGCTTGCCATTGAGTGGTTTTGGGATTGAAAACCGTGTCGAGAGCGAATTTAGAAAGCCTCGCTTCGATATAACGTGGTGCGGCAGCGCGGTCTCCAGTGAGGATATTTCCCCAGTTGCCTTGCGTATCGATAAGCAAGTCTTTCTGTCCCATTTGCACAAGAGCGTCGCCAATAGAGGCATCGCCATGAGGGTGAAATTGCATGGTGTGTCCCACGATATTAGCCACTTTGTTGTACCTACCATCGTCCATGCGTTTCATCGAATGCAAGATGCGTCGCTGCACAGGCTTTAATCCGTCGGCGATATTGGGTACGGCACGTTCCAGGATAACGTACGAGGCGTAATCCAGAAACCAAGTTTGGTACATGCCACTAAGGTGATGCACCGCCGAGGCGTCGAAGCGGTCGGCGGGTTTATAGTCGGAGTGGGTTTCAACACCCTCTTCCTCATTTTCTTCTTGTTCCATTTCGTCGGCTTTATTCAAGCCATCGTCTTCAAGTTCGTTCGGGTCTTTTATTTCGTCGTCCATAGTGTGAGTTTCTCTTTTTGTCTCATTGCGTATGAAACAGGTACACCAGTCTGTTTATTCTGTATCATGCAAAAATACAAATAAAACTTGGATTAGCGATATTTTACTATTAACAATTATTTATTTTGGACACTTTTGCCTAGCTATGACTTTCTCTTACGAAAGGTATGTTCAAGAAAAATGTCCCATAAAGGCGCAATTATTACGCTTTATGCTTTTGCTCACAGCCTTTTTTCATATCTCTAGCATCACCCTTTTCACTTTCGATGTACCATTCATTAAGTATATTGAAATAAAAAGACCAAACATCTTGCTAAAAACGCAGCAAATATAATTTATAAACCCACCTTAACATTCATACACCCCCTTAACCTTAGACCTTAGCGTTTGCGAGAGAACACAAATTTAAAATGTTTGTATCATTCGCCTAAACTTCTTTTTATAATACACCATACAACACTTAAATACCACAACAGCAAAGTATTTTGATATTCTTAATAACAGACAAATAATATTGAAGCTGCATTTAAATTACGGATAACATTAGTAAGAACCATTTATTATTATTTATCGAGCCTTACAGCAGCTAAATCTTTAATTATTTTTTTGTATTAAAAATTAACAACGAAAGAAGGCATACTAAAAACAAAAAAACTTTAAATTTGCAATAGAAAACATTGCTTATATCATTACAGAATGAAGCACAAAGATGGTAAGATATATCTACATGCCTTATAATCAAAGCTTAATGAATTATGAGTAAATTGTTTCACTACCCTACGAAAGGGATATAATATTAAGAAAGAAACATCTAATTTAATAATAAATTATTTTCACAGTAAAACCTAAATGAGCATGAAAAGAATTTTATTTATATTACTTACCTGCATCATGTGCGCTCCTTTATTCGCACAGAAGGGACAGGCGGAACTAGCTGTTTATGGTGGAAAATTATCTTTTACGAAGATAGACAACCCTTATTTTGGTTCATTTGACCCAGGATTTGGTTTTGGATTTCAAGCCAAATATTTCTTAACGAATAGGATGTATTGGGCTGCAGACCTCTATGGTGGCACAGACGACGGCACAACTTATTACGAAGAAACAGCCATAGGGAGAACTATACTTTCTGCCTATCGACAAGATTATTCTATTTCTACGGGCATTGGCTTCAACTTTGTTTCACTAAAACATTTCAATTCATATATACAAGGTCTTGTTGGAATTGGAACTGTTGATGGTTATACGTCTAACTACATATCAGAGACTGTGGGATTTAAAAGGGATGCCTTAAAAAGAACATCGTACCTAGTAACGGCAGGCGCAGGATTAGACTTTGCTATTTCAAAACATTGGAAGATTGGAGGAGCGTACACTTTCAGATATTTAGGAAGCGTAGACGGCAGTCATGCCATCGTTGCAAAAATATCTTATGTGATACACTAAAACTCTGGGGAGGAGAATGGCGACACGTTGCCCTCGAAATAAATAAATTAAAATACAAAAACAGAAGCGTTGATTGCTCCCAAACGGGCAATTGACACTTTTATGGTTTGTCTACTTTGTATGTTCGCTTGGTGAACATGAGGTAAAAATAGGGTAACACAACGTTAAACGCCTTACAATAGTCCATCCAAGACGCTGATTTTAACGCCCCAGTTCGCCATCTATCAGAAATAATGTGTAACTTTGTGCCACAAATAAGTAAATAAGAAAAAAACAATGGCACAAGAAGACGTTTTCAAAAAAATAGTTTCGCACTGCAAAGAATATGGGTTTGTGTTCCCTAGCAGCGATATTTATGATGGACTGGGAGCCGTGTACGACTACGGACAAAACGGCGTTGAACTAAAAAACAACATCAAAGAATATTGGTGGAAGAGCATGGTGCTGCTGCACGAGAATATTGTGGGCATCGACTCGGCCATCTTTATGCACCCCACCATTTGGAAAGCTAGCGGGCACGTTGACGCTTTTAACGACCCACTTATCGACAATCGCGACTCGAAAAAACGCTATCGTGCCGATGTGCTGATAGAAGACCAAATTGCTAAATACGAGGAAAAAATAGATAAAGAGGTGGCTAAGGCTGCCAAAAAATTCGGTGATAGCTTCGACGAGGCTATGTTCCGCCAAACAAATCCTCGTGTGCAAGAACAGCTTGCTAAACGCGATGCCCTACACGAACGCTATGCACAAGCCATGCAAGGGCCTAACTTGGAAGAACTGAAACAAATTATTATCGACGAAGAAATAGTAGACCCCATCAGCGGAACAAAGAATTGGACCGATGTGCGCCAATTCAACCTGATGTTCTCTACCGAAATGGGCTCGCTATCGGATGCTGCAAGCAAGATTTATCTACGCCCCGAGACAGCACAAGGCATCTTTGTGAACTATCTCAATGTGCAAAAGACGGGTCGTATGAAGGTGCCTTTTGGTATCGCACAGATAGGTAAGGCGTTCAGAAACGAAATCGTTGCACGCCAGTTTATCTTTCGTATGCGCGAGTTTGAGCAAATGGAAATGCAGTTCTTCGTTACGCCTGGTACGGAACTAGACTGGTTCCACAGCTGGAAAGAAACACGTATGAAATGGCATCAAGCATTGGGTTTCGGGGCAGAAAACTATCGTTTTCACGACCATGAGAAGCTGGCTCACTATGCCAATGCTGCTTCTGATATCGAATTCCGCATGCCTTTCGGGTTTAAAGAGGTGGAAGGTATTCACTCAAGAACCAATTTCGACCTCTCGCAACACGAGAAATTCTCGGGCAAAAGCATTAAATACTTCGACCCACAAACCAACGAAAGCTACACGCCGTATGTTATCGAGACCAGTATTGGCGTAGACCGCATGTTCCTATCGGTGATGTGTCACGCCTACGAAGAAGAGAAATTGGAGAACGGCGAAACACGTACTGTGCTGAAATTGCCCGCTGCACTGGCTCCCTGTTAAACTGGCGGTATTGCCCTTGGTGAAGAAAGACGGACTGCCCGAAAAGGCTCGCGAAATTGTAAACGCGCTGAAATTTAAGTTCAACACCCACTACGACGAGAAAGATACCATTGGTAAACGCTATCGCCGACAAGACGCTATTGGTACGCCTTTCTGCGTAACGGTGGATCACGACACACTCAAAGACAACTGCGTTACGCTGCGCTACCGCGACACTATGCAACAAGAGCGCGTGAACATAGACCAACTTGAGAATTTAATTGAAGACAAGGTGAGCATCACCTCGTTGCTCAAAAAAATGCAATAACAATGAAGAGAAAAAGCCTTTTACTGCTGGCTGCGACCGCACTCGTGGCCATGGCCTTCACCGCATGCAGCGAAACAGATAACTCGGCAAACGAATTTCCTAACTGGCAAGCGACTAACGAGACCTATTTCGACAGCATCTATAATGTGGCTAAGGCCAACTCTGCCCAATGGAAGGTGATACCTAACATCACACTTCCTAGCGCTGCAGTGAAGAAAAGTGCCGACAACGTGGCCATTCAGGTGATTGAAACGGGTGCAGGTAGCGAGTACGCCATGCAAAACGACACGGTGCGCGTGATACTGCAAGGCCGACTAAAACCCTCGCCTGGCTATCCACAAGGAAAAGTTTTCCAACAAACATATGTGGGAACTGGCGACAAAACCACTGCTAGCGTTGCAAAAATGGCTATGGTAACGGTTGTTCCTGGCCTACAAACGGCATTGCAAAACATGCCTGTTGGGGCTAAGTGGCGCATTTATGTGCCCTACCAACTGGGCTTTGGCTCGGCTCAAGGAACTGGAACTGTGGCTCCTGCACTTAGCACCACGGTGTCTGTACCGGCCTACTCTACACTGATTTACACAATCGAACTGGTATCTATCCTGCGACAAGGACATAAGTAAGGCGATTTTTATACTGGTTTTGAAGATTTCGCTTAAGGTTCTTTGCGTATTCAACCTTGTTGTATTGAACTAAACTCGCAACTGTGCATGGTAAACGATGCCATTGCGAATCCCAACAAGGACAAACAGACGCAAAATAGAGAACATCGAAATGAAAGAAACACGTTCGTTTTACACGTACGTGTACATGTTGCAACCAGTGTTTTATATATTTGGTGTGTTCTATAAGTTCACTTTTGGTCAACTATGCCAGAACGTGAGTTTATAGAACACTCCTTATATAATACGCACGCGCGAGGATTGTGACCCTTGGCGCACATCCTAAGGCATAACTTTGACGCAAATAGCCTCTGCATTTGTTACTCGCAAGCAACAAAAGCAAACTATTGACATTGTTAAACACACATGTGGCATCAATCATTGTATGCCTTATCCACACTAAACACCTGCTAACTACCTACCCACAACCCACACACTCAACCAAACAACCCCGTAAGACCCAAACAATGACTATACACCAACAACGCAGAACATTGGCATGCGCACTGGTTGTGCTTTGCATGAGCACTCTTATCCCCAAAGTTTTAGCCCAACAAGTGGTGCCTACACCCGTGGAAATTACCTTGAAAGGTGGCAACACAAAAGTGAAAAGCATCGAACGGCAAATAGACGCTAAGCTAGATTTGCCCGACGAAGGCTATACGCTAGACATCGTTAAGGGGAAAGCTATCATCAGAGCGAAAAACCAACGCGCATATATCTGGGGCTTACAAACGCTTAAACAGCTGGTAACGCCCAACGGTACATTCCCCTTGGTGCATGTAAAAGATTATCCCGCATTCCCCATTCGCGGGTTTATGGTAGACACTGGGCGAAACTTTATACCGCATACACAACTGAAAGCGTATATCAACCTTCTGTCGCTCTTTAAGGTTAACGTGTTTCATTGGCACCTAACCGACAACCCTGCGTGGCGCATCGAATGCAAGGTTTATCCGCAATTAAACGACCCACAGTATCAACGCAAGGGCCGAGATGAGGGAAAATTCTACACCTACAATCAAATACGCGAAGTTATTGCTTATGCCAAAACCTTGGGAGTAAGCGTTATTCCCGAGATAGATATGCCCGGACACAGTGAGTATTTCGACAAAACATTTGGCTTTGGCATGGCCACCGAGAAGGGAAAGCAAGTGTTAAAGGCTTGCTTGGAAGAGTTTTTCAACGAGATTTCCAAGACCGATTGCCCCATTATCCACATCGGGAGCGACGAAATACACATCGACAAACCCGCCGAGTTTATTGCTTTTTGCGAAGATATAGCGCAAAAACACGGCCGCGAAGTGATGGTTTGGGACCCAGGGTTGCCAGCGTCGGCTAAGGCTATAGCACAAATATGGCGCGAAAATCAAGCCGAAGCCGTGAATACCAACGCCTATGTGCACCGCTATGTAGACTCGTATATGGGTTATCTTAATAAAGGTAATCCCTTTACCAACGTCAACAAGCTTCTGCTACACACGCCTTGCGGTGTGGCTAAGGCCAACGATAAGGCGCTGGGAGGTATACTTTGTCTGTGGAACGACGTGCGAGCCGACAACAAGTCGTTGCTTTTTCCACACAACGGCATGCCACAAGCACTGCTTCCCTTTGCCGAACGATTCTGGCATGGCGGCATGGGCGTGGCCATGAGCGAAGAAGATGTGGTGCCACAGCCTAATAGCGAATGGCATAAAAAGCTTGTTGCCTTTGAAAAAAAGATGGTTTACCTGCGCAACAACCTGCTTTACGACTACGATATGCGATGGGTGGCCAACGCTAGTCAGCCTTGGCGCGTGACGCTTCCCACCCGTAGAGGCGCTCAAAAAGACTCCATGAAATGGGTTAATGCATGGGGCGGCGTGGTGAATATCATGGAAGTGGCCAAGCGCCACAATGTAAAACTGCTGCCAACCATGGATGCTTGGATGGAAACAGAGGTGCATGTAGACCGCGACACAGTGATAACAGCATGGGTGGGATTTGAAACCACACCACGCTCTTCGCGCATTTCAGATGGTATTGGCTATCAAGGCGAATGGGAATCGCAAGGCAGATTGTTTGCCAATGACACTGAAGTGTTTCCCTCTGAGCCATGGAAAGAACCAGCCAAATACCGCTATCACTACCAAACATGGGCACCAAGCACCCTCGGAAATCCCCTTTACCAACGAACAATTCTTTTGGATGAGGCAACCCGCAAAGGTGAAATTGAAGGCTGGATGGAACAAAATTAGTCTGTATTGTCCACGCGTTTTCCCCAACGAGTCGTGGTTCGTGGCTTTCATCCCTGTGCATATCGACAACAAAGGCCATGTAAGCGAAGCACAAGGTGTAACGTTTCGCTAATGCTTTACCACCTGAACAGCCATGCAAAACATAAAAAATGCCAACAAAACACAACGCTTTAACACCCCACAAGTGGCATGCAGCCTTTGCAACTCAAGCCTCAAGCTGCATGCCACTCGCTTAGAAAAGTAGCAACTATAGCCTTTCTTACGTTATTTTTGTTTTATTTCTTTTGCCATAAACCAAAAAAAGCGTACTTTTACAAACTGAAATCACATTATATTACTATAAAAAATCTATGAGTTTGAAAATCGTTGTACTTGCCAAACAAGTACCAGACACGAGAAATGTGGGCAAAGATGCCATGACGGCAGAAGGCACTGTGAACCGCGCTGCATTGCCCGCTATCTTTAATCCAGAAGACTTAAACGCATTGGAACAGGCCCTACGTCTTAAAGAACTGCACCCCGGCTCTACCGTTGGCGTGCTTACCATGGGGGCCTCCACGTGCAGGTGAAATCATTCGACAAGGACTTTACCGCGGAGCTGACACTGGTTGGCTGCTCACCGATAAGCTTTTCGCCGGTGCCGACACCTTGGCAACCTCGTATGCACTGGCTACTGCCATCAAAAAAATTGGAGATGTGGACATCGTTATCGGTGGACGCCAGGCAATCGACGGCGATACAGCTCAGGTAGGACCACAGGTGGCACAGAAATTGGGCCTTAACCAAGTAACCTATGCCGAAGAAATTCTAAAGGTGGAAGACGGAAAACTCACCATTCGCCGACATATCGACGGTGGTGTAGAAACGGTTGAGGCTCCTATGCCATGCGTTGTGACGGTTAACGGTAGCGCTGCACCATGTCGACCCTGCAACGCTAAGCTGGTGATGAAGTACAAAAACGCTCGCTGCCCCATGGAACGAAACGGCAAAGAGCCACATCCTGAACTCTACGACCAACGTGATTACCTCACACTTAACCAATGGAGCGTGGCTGATGTTGATGGCGATGCTGCACAATGCGGACTAAGTGGGTCGCCCACTAAAGTAAAAAGCGTGCAAAACATCGTGTTCCAAGCTAAAGAAAGCAAAACGCTAACCGCCACAGATGCCGACATCGAGGCGATGATGAAAGAATTGTTGGACGAAAAGATTATCGGATAAGTGAACGTGCTACTATGAAATGCACCAACATTCATAGATACACGAACACGCAAGAACTTTAAAAAAACATGAACAACGTATTTGTATATTGCGAAATAGAAAACACCACGGTGGCCGAGGTGTCGCAAGAGCTGCTTACTAAAGGTCGAAGCCTGGCCAACGAACTTGGTGTACAACTGCATGCCGTGGTTGCTGGCACAGGTATCAAAGGCCATGTTGAAGCCCAAATCCTACCCTACGGCGTGGATAAGCTCTTCGTTTTTGATGCAGAAGGCCTCTTCCCCTACACTTCGGCACCTCATACCGACATCCTTGTGAACCTCTTTACACAAGAGAAACCACAAATTTGCCTCATGGGCGCAACGGTTATCGGTCGCGACTTAGGCCCTCGCGTTTCGTCTTCGCTTACTAGTGGTCTAACGGCCGACTGCACTCAGCTGGAGATTGGCGACTACGATGATAAGAAGGCAGGCAAACATTACGACCAATTGCTTTACCAAATTCGCCCCGCTTTTGGTGGAAACATCGTGGCTACTATTGTTAACCCCGACCACAGACCGCAAATGGCTACCGTGAGAAGTGGCGTTATGCAAAAGAAAGTGCTGGACGAAAACTATAAGGGAGAAACCGTTTACCCCAACGTTGCACAGTATGTTCAACCAGAAAGCTTTGTGGTTAAGGTGCTCGACCGCCACGTTGAAGAGGCTAAACACAACCTCAAAGGTTCGCCCATCGTTGTGGCTGGTGGCTACGGCGTAGGCAGTAAGGAGGGTTTCGACCTGCTTTTCAAGCTTGCTAAAGAACTTCATGGCGAAGTGGGCGCTAGTAGAGCCGCCGTTGATGCTGGCTGGGTCGACCACGATAGGCAAATTGGACAAACGGGTGTTACCGTTCATCCCAAAGTTTATATCGCCTGTGGTATCTCTGGACAGATACAACACATCGCTGGTATGCAAGATAGTGGCATCATTATTTCTATTAACACCAACCCCGATGCACCCATCAACAAGATTGCCGACTATGTTATCGTGGGCTCTGTAGAAGAGGTTGTGCCGAAGTTGATTAAGTATTATAAAAATAAGTAGGAAAGAAACAGACCCAAAACAGCAACCGGCCTCACCCCCAACCCCTCTCCAAAGGGAGAGGGGAGTAATATGCTTAGACTATGATTTGCAAATTACTTCGGTACAAAATTGCCACAGGGCTATTTCCAACCGCAACCTCAGGAGTATTAAATTGAGGTCTGTCAGCGAGAAGTCTATTTGGGTATGCACAATGCTTACATACAACTAACAGCTTAACGGCCAGAACCTGATGGGCAAGGACAAAGATTATGGATACGAAACAGCTTCGCCCGACCGCTATTCACAACTGAAAACATTCGCACACAATAATCGAAAGGGAATGACACCAAGCGAAGAACGCTGTGGAATGCACTCAGACATCTGTCGTGCGGATACAAGTTTAGACGGCAACACGCCATTGGCGACTTCATCGCAGACTTTGTTTGCTTGGAGAAACGTTTGGTAGTGGAAGTGGACGGTGCATATCATGGCTCGCCAGAACAACAAGCAGACGATGCCACCCGTAGTCAAGTACTCGAACAAAAGGGCTTTCATGTTATCCGTTTCAGTAACGATATGGTTGACAAAAGCCTCGATAGGGTTCTGCACAGCATCAAAGAATATCTATTTAATCATTAAGGAATTATCACCCGCCTCATCTCCAAACGGCAAGATAACGAAGAAAATGTTCGCCATTCATTCACTTTATCACGCTGTTCGCAGGAGATTTAAGCTTAACTTCACGAGGAAGACGAAACAGGTTCACAAACGAACCACCAACTTTCGCCTGCATGAAGCAAACAAACATACTACTCCCCTCTCCCATTTGGAGAGGGGTTGGGGGTGAGGCCAATTTATTTATTACAATATGGCAAATTACTTTTCGGATGCTCCCGAGTTGGAGTTCCACCTTCATCACCCATTGATGAAAAGAATTGTTGAGCTGAAAGAGCGCAACTTTGAAGATAAAGATAAATACGATGATGCACCCGTTGACCACGAGGACGCTATCGAAAACTATAAGCAACTACTGGAAATAACGGGCGACATCACCGCTAACATCATCGAACCGAACAGCGAATCGGTTGACGAAGAAGGGCCACACCTCGTTGATGGACGTATGGTTTACGCCTCTAAAACCTTCGAAAACCTAGATGCCACACGCAAAGCTGGCCTGTGGGGCATCTCTATGCCTCGCCGATACGGTGGACTCAACCTCCCCATCACTCCTTATTCAATGGCTTCCGAGATGATGGCCACGGCCGATGCGGGCTTCCAAAACATCTGGAGCTTGCAAGATTGTATCGAGACACTTTACGAATTTGGCAACGAAGAGCAACGTAAGAAATACATTCCCCGCGTTTGCGAAGGCGAAACAATGTCGATGGACCTTACCGAACCTGACGCTGGTAGCGACTTGCAGAGCGTTATGCTCAAAGCCACCTACTCGGAGAAAGATGGTTGCTGGCTGCTTAATGGCGTAAAACGCTTTATCACCAACGGCGACTCTGACATCCACCTCGTTCTTGCACGCTCTGAAGAGGGCACTAAAGATGGGCGTGGACTCTCGATGTTTATCTACGACAAGCGCCAAGGTGGCGTTAACGTGCGACACATCGAACACAAATTGGGTATTCATGGCTCTCCTACATGCGAACTTGTGTACAAAGATGCCAAAGCCGAACTGTGTGGCGACACGCGTATGGGCCTCATCAAGTATGTGATGGCACTGATGAATGGTGCACGTTTGGGTATCGCCGCGCAGAGTGTTGGTGTGTCGCAGGCGGCTTACACCGAAGGTTTGAACTATGCACGCGACCGCAGACAGTTCGAAACCAACATCATCGACTTCCCTGCTGTCTACGATATGCTATCGCGCATGAAGGCTAAATTGGATGCTGGTCGTAGCATTCTTTACCAAACGGCTAGATATGTGGATATCTATAAAGCGCTCGACGATATTGCACGCGAACGCAAACTAACGCCAGAAGAACGAGCCGAGCAAAAGAAATACATGCGCTAGCCGACGCCTTCACACCTCTGGCTAAGGGTATGAACTCTGAATACGCCAACCAAAACGCCTACGATGCCATACAAATTCATGGCGGTTCGGGATTTATCATGGAGTATAAGTGCCAACGTCTCTATCGCGATGCGCGCATCTTCTCTATCTATGAGGGTACAACGCAGCTGCAAGTAGTGGCCGCCATTCGTTACATCACCAACGGAACTTATCTGGGCATCATGAAAGAGATGCTCGAAGAGGAAGTGGCCGAAAGCTTACAACCTCTTAAAGACCGCGTGGCTAAATTGGTGGCTCTTTACGAAGAGAGCGTGAACAACGTGAAAGAGTGTGGCAACCAAGACAGACAAGATTTCCTTGCTCGCCGTCTATACGAGATGACTGCCGAGATTTTCATGGCGCTGCTCATCATCGCCGACGCGTCTAAGGCGCCCGAACTCTTCGAAAAAAGTGCTAACGTCTATGTTCGACTTGCCGAAGAGGCTGTTATTGGCAACCATGCCTTCATAGCCAACTTTAAGGTGGAAGACTTGGAATACTACAAATCGCGCTAAAAAGCATTCCCCATCCACAACCTCGCTTAATGCGAATGAGGGGCAATATGCCTGTTCTGACCCAACTTAACGGGAAAGGCGCGACCTGGTGTTCCACTTCTCCGACACTTAGTGGGGAAGAAAAACACGGTCTTACCCCTGCCGTTCTCCATGAGAAATGAGGCGTAATGACTTTCATTTCAAGCCTAACTGCATCACGGGGGACTCAGCGCATAGCATTTAAAAGGTGCGTGTTGCCACTTGTAGGTAACACGCACCTTTCATTGTAGCAGTCAGCTTAAAGCACATTGCACGCTCCATTCACAATCAAGCATAAGCAACTCTGAGAAATAAAAAGGGACAAATCGTTTTGCATCACATAAGTTTGTTTGGCAATAAAAAGATGAACCACCCCCATATATTCATAGAACCACCACAACACCAAAACCGATGAAAGATGAAAAAAGACAACAACCACCTCATCATCTACCAAGACGACAACGGCTTGGTGAAAGTGAATGTGCGCTTTGCCGATGAAGACGTATGGCTCACACAAGGGCAATTGGCGGACATTTACGACACAACACAACAAAACATCGCCCTACATATCAAGAACGTCTATGCAGATGCTGAATTGGAGGAGACGGCAACTCACAAGAAATACTTGTTAGTTCGACAAGAAGGCGGTAGAACCGTGCAGCGCAACATCGACCATTACAACCTAGACATGATTATAGCCCTGGGTTACAGAGTGCAATCACAAGTTGCAACCCGCTTTCGTAGATGGGCAACCGAACGACTCCATGAATATATACAAAAGGGGTTTTCCATGGATGACGACCGACTGATGCAAGGGGGTAACCGTTACTTCCGTGAATTGTTACAACGCATCCGCGACATCCGTGCTTCGGAGCGTAACTTCTATCAGCAGGGTGACGGACATTTACGCAACTTCGGTGGACTACGACCCTCGTACCGAGCTCACACATACGTTCTTCGCCACGGTTCAAAACAAACTTCACTACGCCGTACACGAACACACCGCCGCGGAAATCATCTTCGATCGGGTTGATAGCGACAAACCTCTAGTAGGCATGACCAACTTCAAGGGCGACTACATCACGAAAGACGATGTGAAGATTGCCAAGAACTATCTCACGCAAAAAGAGCTGCAACGACTTAACCTACTCGTATCGCAATTCCTAGACTTTGCCGAATTTCAGGCACTTGATGAACATCCCATGCGAATGGTAGACTGGATAACCGCTCTTGACAACCAAATTCTATCCCTGCAACGCACTGTGTTGAATGGGAAAGGCCATATATCACACAACGAAGCGATAGAAAAGGCTGAACGAGAATTTGCCATATACCGTCAAAGGGAAATGGCACGCCTCGAAAGTGATTTCGATAAAATGGTGAAACGGCTTCCTAAGCGAGGGCAACATCCTACAAAAGAAGAATAGAAGCACTGGTGCTAACATTTATTTGTTGCAGTCCACCCTCTTGAACTGAAACAACAAAAAAGGACATGCTACCAACGAATGGTAACACGTCCTTTTTATTTTCGATGGGCAAACAAGGCTATTCTTATGAGGTTGCCAAAGATTTGTTGAGGAGCTAAGCACAAATGTATTAGTGGGCGTTAGCCACTTTTTCATCCTCTCACTCTTTCACCTTTTCACCCTTTCACCTTTACACCAAGTGTCCAATCAATTCTTCCCTGTCGCCAGGTAGCATATCAATAACAGGAATTTCAATCATGGTATAGCATCCAGGTTGCAAGCACATCGAAGCACGTGCCACATTAACCAGTACTTGAGCCGTAAGGGCGGGATTATTGATGCTCATATCGAACGAGAAATGTTGGTTTTGGGTCTTTCCGCTAACGCCTTTGCGCACCAAATGAACGCCATGACCCATGTCGCGAACCTCGTCTACCGACTTCACTGCAAACACATGCGTCTCGTCGTTAGCAAAATATGGATCGGCTTTCACTGCTGTCGTCACCTCTTCAAGGCTAGCTCCATCCTCCAATTCCACATAAACCATCCTGCGATGAATGCCCTCACCCAATGGTATCGTCATCGAAAGCGCATTCTTCACCCCTTTCTTACCACGCACACACACGCTATGTCCCATGCTCATTCCTGGTCCAAAGTTGGTGTAAGTCAATCCCTTTGGCGCCAAGCTTTGCATCAACGTGCGCACAATCGAGTCAGATCCAGGGTCCCATCCTGCCGAAATAACACTCACTCGTCCATGCTCTTTGCACACTGGCATTAGCTCTGCACGATAATCCACAATGCCCGAATGTATGTCGTAACTATCAACCGTGTTAATACCCATAGCCAAATAGCGCTTAGCATATGCGGGACACTCGCGCGTAGGCAAGGCCAAGATGGCCACATCCACATCGCGCAGCTCAGTAATATCGGCCACCACGTCATACCCCTCCAATTCAGCAGGCTTGTCTTTCGCCCCTTGTCGTCTTACAACGCCTGCCACTTCAAAGTCGTTAGCTGCCTCCAACGCCTGCAATGTGTACTGTCCTATATTGCCATAACCCACTACGGCTGCTCTAATCTTTTTCATATACCTGATATTTTTTTATTGTTATCATCCTGTTTTTGTGCTGCCGTGCCAAGAAAAACAAGTTGCTAGCTTGCTACATCATCATTGCAGCGACCTACAAAAGTAGTGTATTAGAATGAAAAAACGGCAATTCGAGCAACAGAAAAACACCTTGTTTACCCAATTAGTCTCAAAACCCTCGTATTATTTAACCCAAATCAATTGTCCCTTGCCCACTCTCTTGCATTCCAAACACCTTTTGTTGGGTGCTTGCACATCAGCATTTAGCCCCTTTTGCGCCCTATTATTTCACCATTTATTTTGTCACACCCTCCTTTTACCTTAACTTTGCATTATGGTTGTACCTGCATTGCGCGCTATGTGGTTAACACAAAGGCCACAAAAACGCAGACTGCCACTTTATCTCACCTCCAAAAGCATGCGTAAAGAAACCCTAACACTGTACGAACTCAACCAAATGGTGCGCGAAGCGCTCGCCATAACCATGCCCAACGAATATTGGGTAGAGGCCGAAATCTCTGAAATGAGGGAGGTTCGTGGCCATTGTTACATGGAATTGGTGCAGAAAGACATGGCGGGAAACACGCCCGTGGCCAAGGCATCGGCCAAATGTTGGAAAAACAAATGGGCACTTCTTCGTCCATATTTCGAACGCAACGCCAACCAAATGTTGCGCGCCGGACTGAAAGTTAGGCTCTTGGTGTATGCCGATTTCCACGAAGCTTACGGCTTTTCGTGGATTATAACCAACATCGACCCCACTTTCACTCTGGGCGATATGGCGCGCAAACGGCTCGAAATCGTTAGAATGCTGAAAGAACAAGGTGTGTTCGACCTGCAAAAAGACTTTCGTCTACCGCTCTTGCGCAGCGTGTGGCCGTTATCTCTAGCGAACAAGCGGCTGGTTACGGCGATTTCTGTCGTCATCTGCACGATAACGACTGGCATTTGCATTTCTCTGTGCAGCTTTTTGCCGCCACCATGCAGGGCGAAGGTGTTGAAAGCAGTGTTATTGCGGCCCTCGATGCCATCAACGAGCGCATAAATAGCTTTGATGTGGTGGTTATCATCCGTGGTGGCGGCGCCACCAGCGACCTCAGTGGCTTCGACAGCTTGCCATTGGCCGAGAGTGTGGCCAACTTTCCTCTGCCCATCATCACGGGTATTGGGCACGACCGCGACGAAAGTGTGCTAGACATGGTGGCATTTCTACGGGTAAAAACACCAACTGCTGCGGCAGCCTTACTGGTTGAACACCTAGCAAACACCTTACAACGCATTACCGATGCACAAGAAGAGATGCTACACCTAGTGCAAAGGCGTATGGAATTGGAGCGCGTACGCATGGCACGACTGGCCGAAAAAGTGCCGATGTTGTTTTCGCTGGTGCGCACAAGGCAAGAGAAAAGGTTTGAAAACATGGCGCTGCGCATGCAAAACACCATAACAACCACCTTGCAACGACAAGACTTGCGCCTGCAACGACTCTCAATGGCTTTGCCCACGCATGCCGAACGCTTGCTTACTAAGGCTGCACATCGCCTCGAACTGCTGCAACAAGCCGTCAAATCGCACGACCCATCGCTGTTGCTTGCCAAGGGTTACAGCATCACCACGTGCGGCGGAAAGGTGGTTCGCAACGCCAACGACGTGCAAAAGGGCGATGTTATCGTTACCCAACTGCAAAAAGGAAAGGTGAAATCTGTTGTTGAATAAGTTTTTGAGTTTTTGAGTTTATGAGTTTATGAGTTTATGAGTTTGGAAGTGAATTAGTAAGTTTGCTTACGCTATAAACCCATTACGCTCAACAACCAATAAGCCTATAAAGCCAAATACCCATAAACTTAACAACTCACACAACTCAGAAACTCATAAACTCACACAACTCATAAACTCACACAACTCATAAACTTATAAACTTATAAACTCATAAACTCAACAACCCATAAACTCATAAACTCATAAACTCAACAACTCATAAACTCAAAAACTCAAAAACTCATAAACTCATAAACTCACACAACTCATAAACTCATAAACTCAACACCTCATAAACTCATAAACTCACACAACTCATAAACTCATAAACTCACACAACTCATAAACTCATAAACTCACACAACTCATAAACTCAAAAACTCAAATTATGGCTAAACAAGAAATGAAATACGAAGAGGCTGTGGCACAACTAGAAGCTATTGTTCGCCGAATGGAAACAGGCGAACTCAACCTCGACTCGCTTGCCGATGAACTGAAAAAGGCTCAGAAACTTATCAAAATGTGCAAAGACAAATTGACTAAGACCGACGAGGAAATAAAGAAAATGCTGGAAGAAGAGTAAATATTGGCTTGCATTAAAGTTTCGTAAATGCTAAATACTTGCATATATCAATATAATTTTAAAACAAAGTTACATATGGTATAATAGAACTGATATTAGCTGTCGTTTTAGAAATAACAGGGTTGAACTACACCAACGTTTGCGAAACACCCTCTTATTTTGTATATGCACATCCAATGTTTCATCTGCTACAAGATGTAACCCATTTGGGTTTAACAAAAGAAGGAATTAGTACAATTTCTTTATCGCATTAACACATTTCGCCCTGCACAAAAAAAGCTACATATAGTTGCACACTTGCAACATTAAACACGGTGCAAATATTTTACAATCTGTATAATTTTGCCAAACCATTCTAGCGAAAATTTCGCCCTAAAACATGCTATTTAGTCCTCCCTTAAAAACTATATTTCAGCATAAAGCTTGTATTAACAAGCTCTATGCTGATTCTTTTTATAAGGTACAAAAGAGCTCTCATAGCTCTTTTGAAGTTATATGCTGCGGCAGCTAATAATACATTGATAGCATCTCCTTTCACACCTTTATAAAAGTTGCGAGATAATCGGTGGTCTGCTTTAAGATGTCCTATCGTTGGCTCTATACCTGCCCGTTTACAAAATAGTTTGTGTTTCTTTCTTTTTTGGTAGTAGCTGTCTTTAGCTTTAGGAGTATCAGGGATGAGTATCTTTGTCTGTCCAATCTGCTTTATACCTCTATACCCTCTATCTCCTGCTAACTTGTCAACCTTCCTTCCTGTCATCCTTTGGGTTTGTTCTAACGTCTTTTCGATAGTATGCCCATCATATTCATTCCTAAAAGAACATGCACCAAGAATAAGTCCTGACCATGAGCGAAGAATAGATACTTTATTGCCAAACTCATATTGCTTATGTTCCTTACCCTTGCTGATACAAACTACATCTGGTTCGTGCAGAGAATATACTTTGTTCTTTGACTTCCTATTCTGAGAAAGAACTCTGTAATATAGCTCAAACATCTTCTCATATCCTTTCCTTCCCCCAAGATTACGCTCTAGCTCTCTTACTAATCTACCTGCTATAGTCTTCAGTTGCCTATCTGCCTTAAGAGCTTTCTTACGATTCTTGGGATGATTACGAAAACGTTGGGAACGGTAAATTCCTTTCAAGGTACGCGTATAACTCTGTCGTAGAGGAAGACAATTGTCATGAGCTATCTTCAGAACGTTTTTGATTATCTTTTTATGCAACTTTGCATCTGTAGGATAGGTTATATTCTTCTCCTGCACGGTAGAATCAATGAAAGCCGTATCAAAATGGTCTTCGTTATCATGGTCGGTATTAACGCGGATGCTCTCGGCTAATATTAACTCCATACCTTTCACCTATACGATTTCTGAAGTGAACTAACTCGGAAGCGTCACAGGGTTGTTTGGGCATAAATTCAAGTCCACCACAGAAATATTGGTAGTAAGCATTCTCGCTCCATTGAGAAACCACCATTTCATCTGACACATTACGCAGATGTTTTAAAATTAAAAGACCACACATCAAGCGAATAGGATGAGCAGGGCGACCATTAGTACGGCAATACAATGGAGAGAAAGCATTTTCAAAACGTTCCCAATTAATCTTATTACTAAGTTGAAAAAGGGGATGTTCATGGCTAAGCATGTCCTCTAAAGAAGAGAATAAAGAGAGCTGTTTGGATGTACGTTTAAGCATAAATATCTGCAAGAATTATAATGTAAAGGTACAAAAATTTGTAGATATAAGCAAACAATTTATTGTATAATATACTATGAATCAGAGAAATATTAGGTTTATAAGGGAGGACTATTTAGCAGAAAAACCGAGCTTTTAAATTTTATTTTTTGTATAATATTGAGCACAGCAAGGGTAAAATGCACCATTTTGCCTTTCTAGATTGTTGCCAACTCTCAAATTTGCGTCGCTGCAAAAATGTTTTTTTGTAGTTAAAACGCCACTTTTTAAGTCCTATTTTACTACTAAACATTTCTTTTTTCACTCCTCGCAAAGCAGTAAACACAGCATCCGATGTGCAAGATTATACATTTCCACCTGCGTTTTGTAGCATTTTATCTTGCGTTTAGCGGCACTTAGTCTTGCGTTTTGCAGCTAAACGCATTGTGTTTTGGTGCTAAATGCATCGCGTTTTGCTGCTAAATGCATCGCGTTTTGCTGCAAATAGCACATATTTAGCTGTTATTTGGCCACCATTCTGTATAATTACGCATTTATACACTGCAAATACATTTGCTAAACTCTACAAACGAAGGTCTCTTTTCACCCCCTCAAAACCCTCGCGAGAATTGAATATTTGCAACCGAGTGGACAATTGGTGAACGGAGAAGGCACTTTTCGTGTTAAAACCAAAACCGTTTTTTTTACATTTTCAAAACAAAGAGAGATGTTTTACCTTTAACAACGCAAAGATAAGTGCAAGCATAAAGCTCTTGGCTTACAAATCATAGCCAGCCTTGTGCGCCCTAAGCACATTAAACCACTTGCTTAACGTGCCCTAGAACCAATAAAAAGCCTTTAAACCAACAAATTTAAAGCCAGCAAACCCGCTAATGTAAGCGCCACAAAGACTGCCACAACACCCGCGCAACCCTTTCGTTGCGGTTCGCCAAGATAATCGTTGGTGCTTGAAGGTTCAGGTCTATGCGCGTTAGTGCCGTAAGTACCCCTCCTGCGCTTTGGCTTATCCCTTAGCATCAGCTGGTTATACTTGTTCCAAAGTTTAAGGTATGTGGGGTCTGTTTCGCCCTTCACCATTTTCATATAGTTCAGTCGGCCACGCAAAACCGTATACAAGGTGAGATATTCGCCATGCCTCCTTGTCTTACCATTTTGCTCACGATAAGCGCGCAAGGCCGCTTTGGCTGTTTCCCAATAGCCATATCGTTCCCACATATATAACAAGCTGCGTATCTGCCGTGCATATTCGCGCGATACGTTCACCTTATGGCTCACCACAATGCCCGTAACCTGCTGCCTTCTTCCGCGTCGCTGCAGTCGTGTTTTGCGGTCGTTCAGCCTAAATCCGTATTTTTTTCAACGATGGTAGAAACCTGCAAATAAAAAAACTTCCCGTGGTGCGAAGTACATCGTTATCGCAGCTAAACGTCATATCATCGGCATATCGTGAGTAGGTTGCCCCTATGCGTTGGGCTGCAGCAGCCAGTTCTTCGTCCATCTTTCTGCACACCATATTCGAAAGTGTTGGCGAAGTGGGAAATCCTTGTGGCAACACATCGCCCACAGGTTCGATAACAGTGCAAAGCCCCGAAAGCAGTTGTGCAGCCTCGGTAGAGCATCTAAGGGGTGCTGCCGTCAGTACATCTTCCACCATTTGCCTGGTGATAGAGGGGAAGAAATCTTTGATATCCACATTCAGGATATACCGTTTGCCAACGTGTAGCTGTGCATTTTGCACCACCGAACGCCCCCTAACAAAACCATAACACCATGGCGTGGGTGGGTTGTACTGCTGTAACAACACATTAAATCCCTGCAACATATGCATCAAACTGTGGTGTGGAGCCACGATAGGTCGCCTTCCGCCATGTTTTTTGTGCATAAAATAGCGTTTCACACGGCGATAGTCGTTACGGGTATCTGCAAAGCAAAGCATTTGGTTTCGCCTGAAATCCGAGGGCACGCCAACATTGCTAGCCAAGGTATTAAGAACATTGGTAAGCTCTTCGGCCGAATATATGTATTGCAATTGATTGCCAACTAGTGCTTTTAGGTCTACATCCCTATTTACTTGTGCCATGTTACGCAGGGTTATAAAGTAAAAAAAATAGGAATGCCGTAGAAGTTTACTTTATGGTAAATCTCATTAACCATAAACGATACATTGTATCAAACTCTGACGAATACATCAGAAACATTTTCTAAATTTCTTCGGCTATTCCTATACGCAAGCAAAGTTAAGTGTTTTTATTTGCACAACTAGCGATATTATTGATATTTTATCATTTATTCACACTTTACGAATATAGCCTAACTTGCTTACACATGGTGCAAAAAGCCGTAGGCTATAGAGACACAGCATTGAAAAGACATCGCATTTAACCGCCACGACATGCCCTAACCCCCTAAAAAGCAACCTAGAAACCGTTTTTTTAGGTACGCACACAATAATAAGCGCCAACAAGCGTTATATATATTCGTACACGTACACACATTTAAATGCATCATTAATGATTGAATATATCAAAGGCGAATTGGCCGAGCTAACCCCGGCCATGGCTGTGATTGAGCGAGCGGAGTGGGTTATGCCCTCAACATCTCACTAAATACATATAGTGCCATACAAGGCAAAGCACAAATTAAACTGTTTGTTCACGAAGCATTAGTGGCTGGTGGGCGCGACGATTCGTTCACGCTTTATGGCTTTGCCACACGCCAAGAACGCGAACTTTATCGCTTGCTTATCAGCGTTTCGGGCGTTGGAGCTAACTCGGCGCGCATGATTCTATCGGGCATGTCGCCTGCCGAACTGTGCAATGTGATTGCCGCCGGCGACGACAAAATGCTGAAAACCGTTAAAGGCATTGGCGCTAAAACGGCACAACGCATCATCGTTGACCTGAAAGACAAAATTGTGAGCAGCGGGGTGGCGCAAGAATTGACCGTGCCGGCTAACACTAACGCTCCGCTACTCAACTCGCCCGTTAAAGACGAGGCCGTGGGTGCGCTCACGATGCTGGGATTTGCGCCCGCCGCGTCGGCTAAAGTGGTGGTCGAGATATTGAAAGAACAACCCGAACTGCCTGTTGAACAAGTGGTGAAAGCGGCGTTGAAAATGATTAAATGACCCTTTTAAGGCGTGCTGAGAAATAAAAAAACAAAAAGATTGTGGATGGTGTTGCTCGTTATTTGCTTGACGGGCTATGCCCTCGCCTTGCCCTTTGCGCAAGACAATAGGGGCAGAAGGACAGTTAAGCGCGCTCAAAGAACCACCAACGCTACAATCAACACGCCCAACACCACCCCTCGCCCCCAACAGCAACGCCCAGCTAGCCCTAACAAGCCTCAGCCCGAAGACTCTTTGCTGGTGATTGACAACGAAGACGAAAGCGCCAGCAACACCAGCGACACACAAGCTAAACCGCTAACGCCCATTTGGCACGTTCAACCCACCACACCCACCACTTATGCCGACCTTTGGCAAAACGCCATGGACCTAAAACGTCCCGACAACATGAAGTTGGGCATTGAATATAACGACACACTCGACAGTTATTTGCTGGGCACTAAATGGGGAAGAAACTATCTTGGTACGCCTATCATGATGACGCCCCAAGAATATCGCCGTTGGAGCGAACGACAAGCACGCAATAGCTATTTTAGAAAGAAGAACGACGAGGTGTTTAAAGCCAAGGGCAAAGAGAAATTCGACTTCACCGACTTGCATTTCGACTTAGGACCGGCCGAAAAGATTTTCGGACCGGGAGGCGTGCGCATCAAAACGCAAGGCTCGGCCGAAATACGCTTTGGCGCTACGCTTAAAGACATCGACAATCCCTCTATTCCTATCAGGAACAGAAAAACCACGACCATGAATTTTGATGAAAAATTAACATCAACATGAATGGAAAGGTGGGAGACAAGGTGAACATGAACCTCAATTACAACACTGATGCTACGTTCGACTTTGATGCGCAGAGCCTTAAACTGAAATACGACGGCAAGGAAGACGAGATAATCAAACTGGTGGAAGCTGGAAATGTGGGCTTCCCCTCTAACTCGTCGCTGGTGAAAGGCGCCAGTTCGCTCTTCGGAATACGCACCGACTTGCAGTTTGGACGCTTAAAAATGCAAGTTGTTGCCTCGCAAAAAAAATCGTCGTCTAAGAGTGTTTCGTCGCGTGGAGGCATGCAATTAACTCCCTTCGAGATAGATGCAGCCAACTACGAAGAAAATCGCCACTTCTTTCTTTCGCACTATTTCCGCGATAAATATGATGACTGGATGGGCACATTGCCCACCATCAAAAGTGGCATCAGTATTAATCGCGTGGAAGTGTGGGTTACAAACAAAACGGGAACAACCACTAACACGCGCAACATCGTGGCCCTTACCGACCTTGGTGAGGTGAGCCACATCGCCAATCCGCTGTGGAGTGCTTCGGGATTGGTGCCAGCCAACAATGCCAATAGCGAATATCCCGCCATGGTTAGCACCTATGTGGCAGCTAGAGACATCGACAACACATCAAGCACTCTCGACGCTATAGCAGGCTTTGTGGGTGGAAACGACTACGAGAAACTGCAAAACGCTCGTTTGTTGCAACCCTCGGAATACACCGTAAATACCACCATGGGCTACATTTCGCTAAAACTGGGCTTGCAAACCGACCAGGTTTTGGCCGTGGCCTACGAATATACCTACGGCGGAAACACCTATCAGGTGGGCGAATTTGCTGCAGATAACACCGACACCAGTCAGGCTCTCTTTGTGAAATCGCTGAAAAACACCAGCAACAACCCACGACAAGGCAACTGGCACTTGATGATGAAAAACGTGTATTACTTGGCCACCTCGGTAGAACGCGAACGCTTCAGGCTAGATATTAAGTATCAAAGCGACACAACTGGTGTTTATCTCACTTATATACCCGAACAACAAGTAAAGGACCAACCCTTGGTAAGAGTGATGGGCGCCGACCGTCTTGACAACAACAATAACCTGCATGCTAACGGCTATTTCGACTTTGTGGAAGGCTACACCGTGAGCAACGGACGCGTGTTCTTACCCAAGACAGAGCCATTTGGTAAATACCTTTACACTTACTTGCGGTCTAAAGGTGTGACAGATGCCGTTGCGCGCACCTACAACTACAGTCAGCTGTACGACTCGACCAAGACCATCGCCAAACAAATTGCCGAGAAAAACAAGTTTATCCTTACAGGACAGTATCGCGGTACCAACGCCAATGTTATCTCGCTTGGCGCCTACAACGTGCCACAAGGGTCGGTGGTGGTTACGGCTGGTGGCGTAAGACTTAACGAAGGCGTGGATTATAGCGTGGATTATTATGCTGGCGAAGTAACCATACTCAACCAAAGCATTCTTGACGCTGGCACAGCAGTGAACGTTTCGCTAGAAAGCAACACCGACTATGGCCAACAACGCAAAACAATGTTTGGCCTTAACTGGGAATATAACTTCTCGAAAGACTTGCAAATGAGCGGAACGGTGCAGCACCTCACCGAACAAGCACTCACCACCAAGGTGAATATGGGCGCCGAACCGCTGAACAACACCTTGTGGGGACTGAACCTTAATTGGAAAAAAGAAAGTCAGTGGCTCACAAACTTGCTCGACAAAATACCCTTCTTGCACGTTAGTCAGCCTTCGCAAATAAGTTTCACAGGCGAGTTTGCCCACCTCATTGCTGGTCGTAACAAGGGAACTCAAGACAATGCATCCTATCTAGACGACTTTGAGACAACCAAAAGCTCGATAGACGTTAGCTCGCCCACATCGTGGACCTTATCTAGCACGCCCTCAATGTTTCCCGAACACGATGATAAAACCACGCTAGGCAGCGGTTTTAACCGAAGTCTATTGGCTTGGTACACCATCGACCCTTTGTTTACACGCAGAAGTAGCTCGCTAACACCATCGCATATCAAAGGCGATTTGCAACAACTCTCTAATCACTATGTGCGCGAAGTGCCAGTAAGAGAACTGTTTCCCAAGCGCGACCAAAACAATTATGGCGGCGTTTCAACGCTCTCGGTGCTCAACCTGGCCTTCTATCCCAACGAAAGAGGACCGTATAACTTCAATCCTAACCTTAATACCGACGGAACACTAGACAATCCTCACACACGTTGGGGAGGAATGATGCGCCGACTAGACAACAACGACTTTGAAGCAGCCAACATCGAATACATCGAATTTTGGATGCTCGACCCCTTTATCTACACCAACCGTCTGCCTAACGCTAGCGATTATGGTGGCGACTTCTACCTAAACCTAGGCGAAGTGAGCGAGGATGTGCTGCACGATGGTAAAAAATTCTATGAAAGCGGCATGCCTGTAGATGGTTCGCAAAGCTTTGTAACCACACAATGGGGTAAAATTCCCACTCAAGCCACCACAACTTACGCCTTTGCTACGTCGAGTGGCGCAAGAGCCTTACAAGATGTTGGGTTTAACGGATTAAATGATAACGAGGAGCGTTCGTTCCCCGCTTATCAATCGTTTCTTAACGCTGTGCGAGGCAATGTGAGTGCAGCAGTGTTCGACTCGATAAAAGCCGACCCCGCCAACGATAACTATCATTACTTCCGGGGGTCGGACTACGATCGCGCCGAACGCTCCATCCTTCAACGATACAAACGCATTAACAACCCGCAAGGAAACTCGCCCGACAGCGACCAACGAAGCGAAAGCTACGACACTTCTTATAAAGTGACGCCCGATGTTGAAGACATCAACCAAGACTATACACTTAACGAATACGAGAAATATTACCAATACCACGTGTCGTTGCGCCCTGGAGACATGGTGGTGGGCCGCAATTTCATCGTTGACAAACGCGAAGCATCAGCCTCATTGCGCAATGGCAGCAACGAAAACGTAACCTGGTACCAATTTAGAATACCGCTTCACGAGTACGAAAAACGCTTCGGAGCCATCGCCGACTTCTCTAGCATTCGCTTTATGCGCATGTTCCTAACGGGCTTTAAACATCCCATCGTGCTGCGTTTTGGTTCGCTCGACCTGGTTAGAGGCGAGTGGCGAAGCTATCAACAAAACCTTAGCAACACGGCTGCACAAACAGGTAAGATGGCTGTGAGCGCCGTTAGCTACGAAGAAAACAGCGACAAAACACCCGTTAACTATATTCTGCCACCTGGTATTGAACGCGGAGCCGACCCCAACCAGCCGCAAATGGTGGAAAACAATGAGCAAGCATTGAGCCTTGTTGTGGACAATCTAAGTCAGGGTGAAGCGAAAGCGGTGTACAAACACCACTATCGACCTGCGCCAATACCGTCGCTTGCAGATGTTTGTGCATGCCAATGCCCTTGAACCCAACGCCACGGCACTGGCTAATGGCGAACTGTCGGTGTTTATCAGATTGGGTAGCGACTACAAAAGCAATTTCTATGAATACGACATTCCGCTATCGCTCACACCAGCACGCCGTTATAACGACCGCTTGTGGGCCGATAGTCGCGACGTTTGGCCCGAAGAAAACATGCTGGATGTGGCTCTCGACGTGTTTACCAACCTGAAAAAGGCACGCAACAAGGCGCGTGCCACGGGGCTGGCATCCTACACTTCGCTTTATAGTGCCTACGATACAGACCGCCCTAAAAACAAAATTAGCATCCTGGGTAACCCCACTTTGGGCGAAGTAAAAACCATAATCATCGGCGTGCGCAACAATGCGGCATCGCAAAAAAGTGGCGAAGTGTGGGTAAACGAATTGCGACTAAAGGAATATGACAACGAAGGAGGATGGGCTGCACAAGGAAATCTCAACGTGCAACTATCAGATTTTGGTACGCTTAACCTGCAAGGACAATATATCACAGAGGGTTTTGGCGGACTGGAAGACGGTGTTGCCCAACGCGCTAAAGACAATTTTAAATCGTACAGCTTAACAACAAGTTTGGAACTAGGCAAGTTCTTCTCCGAAAAAGCAAATGTTTCGGCTCCTCTTTACTATTCGCGAACACAAGAAGAAACGACGCCTAAGTACAATCCGCTTGACACCGACCTGCGTTTTAAAGACGCTATAGAGGCTGCAAACCGACAAGAACGCGACTCGATAAAAAGCATTGCTGTGCGCCGAACCACCAATACTAACTTCTCGTTGTCGAATGTTCGTATCGGCATACAAAACAAACGCCACCCCATGCCCTACGACCCAGCAAACTTTTCGTTCTCGTATAGCAACTCATCACGATTAACAAGCGGCGAGACTACGGTGTACGAACGCGAAAACAACTGGCGAGCAGCACTGGCTTATAACTGGACTCCTGTGTATAAACCCTTCGAGCCGTTTAAGAATATTAAAAGCAAAAGCAAATGGCTAGACCTACTTAAACGCTTTGGGCTTAACTGGCTACCTCAAAATGTGGCGTTTAACTCGGACCTCAACCGCAACTATTACGAGCTGCAAGAGCGAGATATGGAAAGCGATGGGCACGAAAGATTGCCACTTACCTTAATTCGCAATTCCTTTGGAACCGCGATTTCTCTATTCGTTGGGACCTAACGCGCAACCTACATGCCAACTTCCAGAGTGCTACGCATGCCGAAGTGGAACAGCCTTACACGCCTGTAAACAAAGATTTATACGCCGAACGCTACCAGGCTTGGAAAGACTCGGTGTGGAATAGCATCAGAAGCATGGGCACACCGCTCGACTATAGTCAGCAGTTCACGCTCTCTTATCAACCACCAATCAACCTCTTGCCCATCTTTAACTGGGTGAACACCGACCTAACTTATAACTCCACCTACCGTTGGGTGCGTGGAACGCAGTTGGAAGACGGCTCTTCGCTGGGCAATACCATCGCCAATAACCGCGACTTAAACATCAACGCCAACTTCGACTTGGTGCGTTTCTACAACAATATTCCTTTCTTAAAGAAGGCCAACGAACGCTTTAACCGCGAAAATAACATGGCCGAACAAGATAAAAAACGCGAGGAAAAGCGAGCCGAACAACGCAAAAAAGCGCAGGAGCGAAAGGCACTACAAGCGCGAATGAAGGAAAAAGGCATTACGCCCGATGCTCAAAAAACTGAAAATAACGAGGCCTTGGCCCAACAACAGCGCAATAACTTGCCTAGAAACCGAAACAGTTTTGAGCAAGAAATTACGCTCATGCCCGACACCGCTATCACCATCAGCCATAACAAACGCAGCAAACGACTCACCGTTTTGGCACGAACAGAAGATGGGAAACGCTTCCCACTGAAGTTTAAAACCAATGGCGAGAACAGCATTCGTATCCTTACAAAGGTGGACTCGGCACTTAAACTTAAACTTACTGTTACGCCACGACAACCCTTAGAGAAACAAGCGTGGTACGAAACGGCGCAATCGGTGGCACGTGTGCTGATGATGGTGCGCAATGTTAGCCTGTCTTACCGCAACCAATATGCCATGTCGCTGCCTGGTTTTATGCCTCGCATCGGCGACGCATTCGGTCAAACGCGCCTTCCTTCGTCGCTTTCTCCAGGTTTAGACTTTGCTTTCGGACTCACAGACGGTGATTATATCGGCAAGGCACGCGACCTAGGGTGGCTGCTTAACAACGACTCTATTGCCACACCTGCAACAACCACTAAGACCGAAGACTTGCAATTGCGCATGACACTTGAGCCCGTGCGCAACCTGAAGATAGACTTGAACGCTTCGCGAATGCAAACCACGGCCCGTAACATTCAGTATATGTATGCCGGTACGCCTACAACGCAGAATGGAACGTTTATGATGACCACCATATCTATACGTAGCGCCTTCGAAGGAATGGGATCGGCTGCCGATGGTTATCGTAGTGCATCGTTCGAAAGATTTTGCGATGCACTCGACTTATTCCGTACTCGCGTGCAAGCACAATACGAAGGGGTGCGCTATCCTGCTGGAACATCAATGCACGGAGCAGTGTTTAACGTGGCCAATGGCGATGTTGACCAGTATGGTTCGGATGTGATGATACCCGCATTCCTCAACACTTACACGGCCATGGGTGGTTCGTCGCTCAACATTTTCCCCACACTGGCACGCCTGTTGCCCAACTGGAATCTGCGTTATAGCGGACTGGGCAAGCTGCCTTGGTTTCGCGAGCACTTTAAAAGCGTGAACATCAACCACGGATATAAAAGTATTTACGCCGTTGGCGCATACGCCTCATACAACACTTTGTGGAATACATGGACGGACTGGGCTTTATCAGCGACGTAACAACAGGAAATCCGCTGCCACGAAGTATGTTTAATGTGGCTAATGTGAGCATCAACGAAGCGTTCTCGCCTTTGCTGGGCGTGGATGTCACGTTCAACAACAACCTCACAGCTAAGGTGGAATACCGCTCAACACGTGTGCTTAATCTCAGTATGACCAGTGTTCAGATTAACGAAGCCGTGAGTAGAGACTGGGTTGCAGGCATGAGTTATCGCATTAACAACTTCAAATTCTTTGGATTAACGGCCTCACGCGCTAAGAAATCAAAGAACAAACGCTCCGATGCCAACAACAACGCTAGTGAGAACAATTCGAGAGGCAACACCAACCACGACTTGAACATGCGACTCGACTTAAGTTATCGCCAACAAGCGAGCATTAGCCGAGACATCGCCAGCAGAACAAGTACTGCCAGCAGTGGAAATAAAGCGTTTAAGATGAGTTTTTCGGCTGATTATACCCTATCGCGACTGCTCACTATGAGCTTTTATTACGACAGACAGACCAACACGCCCTTGCTAAGTAGCAATAGTTACCCCACAACTACGCAAGATTTTGGGCTAAGTCTCAAGTTCTCGCTCACCCGATAGACGCCTTTGAGGCATCAAGAGTTTGGTTGGCCTTTCACTGTGAAGCTAAAACGCAGTTTGCAAAAGCACAGCAAACCTTACATACAACAAAGAAAGGCAGAAAAGTGGATGTCGCAAGAACAAACGTTGAGATAAAATAACCCCCAAAGAGGTCACTAACCAACCAGCACTTGCATCCACCTTTCTGCCTTTTCGCCCCAAAGCGGGCAACGAGGGCTAAAGGTTTGCCCTTAATTCTTCTTCACTTTAAATTGCATCACCTTAGGAAGTTTCACCCATTTGCGGTCTACCACTATTTTAATATGGCTGCCTTCCCCTTGTTTTAGCGTAAAAATGCTATCATTATCTTTCTCCAATTTAGCTTCCAAGTCTTCGCTACCATAGTCGTTAATGATAGCAAGTTTTGCCTCATTGTCTTTATTAAGCTTCGCATCGGTGATTAGCCACAGCCGCGTGTCGCGCTTAGAGCCAAGATATCCTGGCAATTTACCAAAGAGTTCCTGACCACGGGGCAACACATCATTATCATAAAAGTTGATGCGAAGATACACTTGGTACTCTTCGTTATACAAATAACCCTTGAAACTCTGCTGTTGCTGACCGTAGCCAACTAGCGAAAACAGCGCCATTACCATGGAAATAAACAACTTTTTCATCTCATCACACTCCTTTCATCGTCAAAGATATACGGTTACGTTTGATGTCTACCTCAACAACCTTCACTTGAACATGCTGATGAAGCTTCACCACTTCAGCCGGGTCGGCAACAAAACGATTGGCCAACTGCGACACATGCACCAATCCGTCTTGATGAACACCCACATCAACAAAGGCACCGAACTTGGTGATATTGGTAACAATACCTGGCAAAAGCATGCCCGGAACCAGGTCGGCAACGGTATGCACACGCTCGTCGAAGGCAAATTCTTCGAGGTCTTCACGTGGGTCGCGCCCTGGTTTCTCTAGTTCGGCTACAATATCATTGAGTGTAGGCATGCCCACTTCGGCCGTTACGTATTTCTCTAGCGGTATTTGCCTAATCTTTTCGTTGCTTCCGATAAGCTCGCCCACCGAGCAACCCAAGTCTTTAGCCATATTTTCCACCACGGCATAACGCTCTGGGTGTACCGCACTGTTGTCTAAAGGGTTTTTAGCACCATCAACACGCAAAAAACCTGCACACTGTTCGAAGGCTGCCGGACCCAATCGGGGCACCTTTTTAATTGTGCACGCGAGGTGAATGCTCCATTTTCGCGGCGATAATCCACAATATTCTTGGCCAAAGTGGGGCCCAATCCGCTGATATAAGTAAGCAGATGCAGGCTAGCAGTGTTTACATTAACCCCCACAAGGTTAACACAACTTTCCACAGTGGTGTCCAAACTCTTCTTCAATTTAGTTTGATCCACATCGTGTTGATATTGTCCCACGCCGATACTCTTGGGGTCAATCTTCACCAATTCGGCCAGTGGGTCCATCAATCGCCTACCAATCGACACCGCCCCGCGCACCGTTACATCCTCATCAGGAAACTCGTCGCGAGCCGTTTTAGATGCCGAATACACCGAAGCTCCATCTTCACTCACCACATACACGGGTATTCTGGGGTGCGCATCGTTACCCGCAAGGCGCAAGATATCGGCTGTTTCGCGACTAGCAGTGCCATTACCCACGGCAATAGCCTCTACTTTAAAGCGACCAGCAATCTTTTCGAATTCCATTTTGGCCGCATGCTCATTGCCACGAGACGTAAAGGGATACACAACATCATGATAAAGCAAGTTGCCTTGTGCGTCTAAGCACACCACTTTGCAGCCCGTGCGTATGCCAGGGTCAACACCCATCACGCGTTTTTGGCCCAACGGCGCGGCTAGAAGCAGCTGACGCAAGTTGAGCGAGAATACACCGATGGCCTCTTCGTCGGCTTTTTCCTTGCTAGCCGCTGCAAATTCGTTTTCCACCGAGGGTTCAATCAGTCGTTTATAAGCATCGGCCACAGCCTCTTCCACCAACTTTGCGCAAGCCCCGCGCCCTTTAACATAATGGCGTTGCAAGCGTTCGGTGGTTTCTTCGTCGTCGATTGTGATGTTCACCCGCAGAAATCCCTCGCTCTCGCCACGTCTCATAGCCAGTAAGCGATTGCCATTGCATCGCCGAAGTGGTTCAGAAAAGTCGAAATAGTCGGTATATTTGCGCCCCTTCCTCGTCTTTCTTCGCGGCAATCACCTTCGACGAGATGATGGCTTCGCGTTTAAAGGCGTTGCGCACCTGCTGTCTCGTTTGTTCGTTTTCACTAATGGTTTCGGCAATGATGTCTTGCGCGCCCTTAATGGCGGCATCAACATCTTTTACCTCGCCTTTAACGTAGGCTCGTGCCACGTTTTCGGGGTTGGGTTCGCGTTGCAACAAGATGATTTGCGCCAAGGGTTCTAGCCCCTGTTGGCGTGCCACCTGCGCGCGAGTACGGCGTTTGGGCTTATAAGGCAAGTATATATCTTCGAGCGTAGTGCTGTCCCATGTGTTGTCAATACGACCTTTCAGCTCGGGCGTAAGCTTGCCCTGCTCGTCAATTGTTTTGCAAATGGTTTCCTTACGCTTTGCAAGTTCGGTGAGTTTGTCTTTCCATTGGCTGATATTAGCAATCTGCACCTCGTCCAGTCCGCCGGTTTTCTCTTTACGATAACGGCTGATAAAGGGTATAGTGCAACCCTCATCGAGTAGTGCGAGGGTGTTAGCCACCTTTGTTTGGTTAAGTTCAAGGCTCGTGGCGATGATATTTGCGTATTCGTTCATAAATGCAAAGATACAAAAAAACGCTGTCCGCGTAATGTTGGACAGCGTTTTTTATAAAATTTAGTTCAGGGGAAAAAGACTTCTCTAAGATGTTAAGGGCCTCTTTAAAGGGATCAAGCACGATGGTTTTAGACCAAAAGCGACATTGGTTTACTCGGCTAGAATAATTGATAAGAAAGACCCAAACAACAAGAAGAGCAGTGAAAACTTGTTGGCCTAGCCATTTTTTAAATGAACATGTTTACCAATTAACGAGTAGACTAGTTAACAAGCACAGCCAACCTTCACCTTTTCATCCTTTCAATCTTTCTCCTTTAGAAGTTTTCTGCCTTCAGTTCAAAGAAAGCTTGTGGGTGCATGCACACGGGGCACAGTTGTGGAGCCTTCTTTCCAATAACCACATGACCGCAATTGCGGCATACCCAGATGCAATCGCCATCGCGCGAGAACACCAAAGCGTCTTCAATATTCTTCAAAAGCTTGCGATAACGCTCCTCGTGCGTCTTCTCAATCTCGCCAACCTTTCTAAATTTGATGGCAATTTCTTTAAAACCTTCTTCTTCGGCCTCTTTAGCCATACGCTCGTACATGTCGGTCCACTCGTAGTTTTCGCCTTCGGCAGCACTCAAAAGGTTTTCGCTCGTGGTACCAACCTCGCCTCCGTGCAGGTATTTATACCACAGTTCGGCATGTTCTTTCTCGTTGTGAGCCGTCTCTTCAAAGATGGCAGCAATCTGTTCGAAACCATCTTTCCTTGCTTTCGAAGCAAAGAAAGTGTATTTGTTGCGGGCCATACTTTCGCCAGCAAACGCCTCTTGCAGGTTTTTCTCAGTCTTTGTTCCTTTTAACTCTTTCATAATGTTCTTGTTTTTGTATAAATTCTTTGTATAATTTCGTCGGACTTACGCCGTTTTTAATATGTGTCTTCAGTCTTATTCGATGCAAAGGTAGTGAAAATAACACATAGCCGAGCATATATTGCACGAAAATTTATGCGGTTTTTAAAGCTTACTTCGGTGTTCAATAGCTCTTCGCATTACGGTGGATAGTGTTCAAAAGGAGTGGCACATCACTCATATACCGGCGATTGCAGAACAACATACTACAAGCCGCCAATAACTCTAAACGATTTCGAGGATACACTTTGGGCATTAGGGCTGTTTGTGACTTCAAACAACTTATAAATTGGGGTAAAAAGGAAGACGGCGAAGAACACGAACAACAACTAAGCGTTGGCGCGACGCGTTAAAAATGGCGGTAGAAAATAAGCTTTGAAAGGCGTGGTTAAGGCCAAAATGCGATATACCAGCAAAGCATACCACTCCCCTCTCCCTTTGGAGAGGAGACGTGGGAGGACTGTTCACCTTTTATAGCGGGGCAACGGCGAGGCGTTTCACATCATTTCCGAGCATCTAGCGAGCTGCGTTTGTTGCGATGATAGCTACGATATTCATCGAGCGGTATTTCAACATCGGGTTCAACCAGTGTGCCTTCGTGAGGCAAAGCAAACTTCATATACCTAATATTAAGGCCTCGTGCAATCCACATACTTTCGTAATAAGTCTGGATTGCGAGTATTGTGGCTGTTTCTTCATCGATGCCAGACGTATGATAGAGGTCGTTTGTGCTAAACAGCAGGTTTAGTTTGTTAACCGCCACCACGTGTTGGGTGTAGGTAAAGAGGAAGTTCGAATCGGTTTTTAGATGCACCACGCCATTGTTTTGCAAAAAACGGCGATAACGTTCAAGAAAAAACGTGCTAGTAAGTCGTTTGTGCACGTTTTTCATTTGTGGGTCGCTAAAGGTGAGCCAAAGGCCTTGCACCTCGTTGGGAGCAAAAAAGCGGTCGATAATCTCAATATTGGTGCGCAAGAAAGCCACGTTTTTCAGCCCCTTTTCCAAAGCCATTTTAGCCCCTTTCCACATGCGTGCGCCCTTAATATCCACCCCAATGAAGTTGGTATTGGGATAAAGTTTAGCCAATTCAACGGTGTATTCACCCTTTCCGCAACCCAATTCTAGTACGATGGGGTTGTCGTTATGAAAATAATCGTTGCGCCATTGTCCGCGCATAGTAAAGGGTTTGTTATCAATTACCGAATAAGGATATTGGAAAACGTTGCTAAACGTCTCCATCTCGGCGAATTTTTCTAATTTTCCTTTGCTCATTTTCTTGGGTAAGGAGTGGGGTTAAGGGTTTATTAATTGTTGTTTGGATTGGGCCTATTAAGCCTCAGCACCATTCTTTTTGCGCTCTTAGAGGCTTATGTTCAGCATTGGGGCTAGTTTTTTGTGTCTTTTGCTAGTCAATCACCACTGTTGTCCAGCCGTGTTTGTCTTCGGCTATACCATATTGTATGTCTCGCAACAGGTTATAAAGGCGAGTAGACACTGGTCCGGGCTTACCATCGGCACTGAAAGTGTAGCGATGCCCAGTCTCCATATCGTCGAGATAAGATATCGGACTGATTACGGCGGCTGTTCCACAAGCTCCTGCCTCGTCGAATGTGTCTAATTCTTCTTCGGCGATGGGTCGTTGTTCCACCTCCATACCCAAGTCGCGCGCCAGTTGCATCAAACTGTTGTTAGTGATGCTGGGCAAGATAGACGAAGACTTGGGTGTAAGATATTTATTGCCTTTAATCGCAAAGAAGTTAGCAGCTCCGCACTCGTCAACATATTTTTTTTCTTTTGCATCGAGATAAAACTCGCTTGCATAACCTTTCTCGTGAGCCAACGCGTTAGCTCTAAGCGAAGCCGCATAGTTGCCACCAACCTTGTACATTCCTGTACCCAGCGGTGCTGAGCGGTCAAAATTGCGCACAATAACATAAGGATTGGTAGAAAAACCGCCTTTAAATAGGGGCCAACGGGTGTAACAAAGATAAGGAAGAGATATTCTTCGGCTGGTTTTACTCCCACTTGTGCACTTGTTCCGATAATCAAGGGGCGAATATAGAGCGCTGCCTTGCTCTCGTAGGTGGGCACATAGTCTTGATTAAGGCGTATCACGCGTGTTACCATCTCTTCAAAAAGTTCGATGGGTACGGTGGGCATCATGATGCCGTTACAGGTTTGTTGCAGTCGGGCTGCATTATCGCGCATTCGAAACACGCGCACTTTGCCGTCGGGGCAGCGGTAAGCCTTCAGTCCTTCGAAGGCTTCTTGTCCGTAATGCAGGCATGTTGCAGCCATGTGCAGTTTCAAATACTCGTCAGAGCAGGTCTCTATTTCTCCCCACTTACCATCGCGATAATAACATCTCACGTTGTAGTTGGTGGGTATATAGCCAAAACCAAGGTCTGCCCAATCTAAATTCTTCATGTCGTTATGCTATTTTCGTTGCCTTCGCCAGCAGCTATTTTTAATTCTTAGCGCTACGAAGGACTTTGTTTTTGTTGTTTTATTATATATGAGGCTGGCTCTAAAATCGCATAAGCGATGTTTAGAACCAGCCACAAAGGTAATCATTTAACAGCACCCCTGCAACCCTTTTATCGCGATTTATCAAGTCGCTCCTTATTTATAAGTGGGCCGTTGCGGGGGCTTTGGCTGTGCATCGCGGGCTTTATTCTTGGCCCTGCACCACCATTTTGCGCTTTACATTTTTTAATTCTATATTTAGATTTCCTCCTTTACTGGGTAACAATACTAGTCGTTTAAACCGAACATCATCTATTTGGCTAATCTCTCCACTTCCAACAACCTCTACATGGTTTACCATTGCTTTGTCGGTGGGTACAAATTCGGTATCTCCTGCGTATTCGTTTTCGGGGTCTAAGCCCAATTGCACTTTCATCACATTTATTTGTGCACTATTAAGGTCTACTCTATAAACATCGTTCAGCACCAAAGAGTCTAGTTTAAAAGCACTGGTAAACTTTAATTCGCCTTTTGAATTAACCGTAATACTGCGTGTTTTGCCTGTTCCGATATAAACATTGTGCCCCGCAGGTTGGTTAACCACAAGGCTTCCAGGTAAGGTATTAACTATAATGCGCGCCTTATTCTTTTCATCATAATTGCGGTCTAACACTTTTCGAACTTTACCATCGATGCCTTTCACCTGGTAAACAATCTTTCCATTCGATACAGCCTCATCAACATCGGCCTTTCCATCGGGTCCGTACAAGAATTTTAAGTAATAACCGTCGTTAGTCTGCACCGAATCGGATAGCGCATAATAGAGCACATTATCTTTTTGCCACACCTTCAGCACCTCGTCGGGATAGATAACCGAGCATTGTGAAGCATCGTTCACATAATTCACTTCTACTGTAAAAGCAATATTGTTATCAACAGCAATATTGTTATCGCTAGAATAATCCGCGTTTGAACTATCGTTATAAGCAATTACCGTCACTGGGGCAATACGTTTTTCTATTGTGCGGTCAAGATAAAATCCCTTCCCATCTTCTGCCACGTCATCGTAAGAAAACTTTGCGTCACCAAGGGCTTGCCCCCATATGCCCACATTAGCCACCACCAATGCACACACAAAATAACCCACTATCCATACCTTTGAACGCTTAAACGAAAACTCGTCTATCACTTCCAAATCTTTGAAGCCCAAATAAGACAGCCACCACAAGAAAGGAACAGAAAGCCAAGCAAACCAATAAAGGCTTCTTATTAGCAAACTGTAGCTGTAATCTAGATGACGTCCGCCCAAAAAGAGTGTGAGAGAACCGCCCCAAAACATCAAGAAGAGCAGCATTGTGGTTTTGAGTGTGGGACGCCGCATAAAGAAAACGCTACCCACAACATACACAGCCGTAACCCAAAAATAAAGCAACCATGCCCATGATAAATCCGTCCCAGGAAAATCTGCGTAAGCAAAGATGGGCACAAAGTGTAATTCTATTTCGGGAAAAACCGAACCAACAAGTACCACTCTAAGGGTTTCGGCCGCATACATGCAGACTAGATAGGTAACTAGATATAGGGGTACACAGATAACCCAACGCGCTAGCCAGTTTTCGAAAGGCGTAACGGGGAAGGCAAGGGCACTTATGCGTTCGGCTTTCCTTCGTGCGCCACTCATCAAATCAGATGCAAAGATTGAGCCCGACACTAGTAGCGAGATGGCATAACAAACGAAAAGGATTTCAAAACCCCTGTCGGAAGATGTATGATTATCGTACGATGATATCGAAACTAAAAATTCTATCATTAGCATACTGCCAAAGAGTATGCCCACACGCATTACACTGGTGCGCCAACGCTCTACAAGTAGTTTATTGAGATAGGCCCCAAAGCGCGAAAAACTAAAGTTATTGTTGATATTGCTCATTATTGTTGTGCCATTTTTTGATTAATCCTCTCGTTAAAAAAGCGTTCTAGGTCTACATTCCCATCGGGGAAAATGCTCTTGATGTCGGCATTGGCCAATATCTCGCTATCGTCGAACATCACGATATGCTCTAACACTTGCTCTATGTCTTTCACTTGGTGGGTTGAAACCACAAAAATGCTATCAGTCGTGCGACCCTCGCTAAGGAATTGCCTAAATTGGGCCTTGCCTGGAATATCCAATCCGTTGGTGGGTTCGTCCATTAAAAGCACGCGGGTGTGGGTGGCCATGGCAAAACTCATATACACTTTCTTGCCTTGACCTAAAGAAAGATTGCCCAAATTCACATCTTCGTTCATGCCAAAAACACTTAAATAGCGCTTTAGGTCGTCGTAAGAAAAACGTGGATAGAACACACTGTTTACGCGAATGTATTCGGAGAACGACACGCGCGGCAACTCGTACTCGTCGGGAACAATAAATATATCGGTGGTGGTTTCGGGGCGACGCTTGCGCACATCGCAACCATCTAGCATCACCAAGCCACTTTGGGGACGCAACAAGCCTGCCATAAGATACAATAGCGTGGATTTTCCTGCTCCATTGGGCCCTAACAAACCGTAGATGTGGCCTGGAGCGAAGTTGGCAGAGAAATTCTCGAATATATTACCCGACTTCTTATACGCAAACGTTAGGTTGTCTATTTCTAACATGGGTTTCGTTTATGGTGTTTAAAATAATATTGTCGTTGCTTAGCGCAAGCCTAGTCTGCTCTCTGCACCTTTATGTGGGCTTTACCACACAAGGGCTACTCTCTATCGGGAGAATGGCCACGCCAATGCGCACAAAGGTCGTAAAAAAAAACAACAAAACAAACTTTTACCCAATCTTTTTGCACCTCTCTTTAAACAAACCATAGGCGCCACTTGAAGGCGCTTAGTTTTATTGTTCTATGAGCCAACGTAAACTTTTTCAACATGGCCTTGCCCATACTCCTTATTATATAGTGCACACTCTTTATTATATTAGAGGCAGAGCCATGCAGAGAACTGTCTCAAGTACGCCTCTTAACACTTTATATATCTACCTCTTTAACCTATTCTCCGCAATACAAAAGTGCCCCTTCGAAAATAAAACCCTAAACAACCATCACAATAAAGTCGCTTTCACAGGCTTATATTACAACATTTTATTACCTTTGCAACAATTATTTGATTAATATCAAAACATAACACCATGATACAGAAGTACGATTTCCTCGTCATCGGCGGTGGTATCGCTGGCATGTGCTACGCGCTTAGTGTGGCAAACAGTGGGAAGGGAAAGGTTGCCCTTGTGTGTAAAACCACTTTAGACGAAGCCAACACGGCTAAAGCACAGGGCGGTGTGGCTGCCGTTACCAACTTTGCTGTAGACAATTTTGAAAAACACATCAACGATACGATGGTCGCAGGCGACTATATATCGGATTTGGATGCGGTGAAACACGTTGTTTGCAATGCACCAAAAGCCATTAACGCGCTTGTAAACTGGGGTGTAAACTTTGATAAAAACAATAATGGCGAATACGATTTACACCGCGAAGGAGGACACAGCGACTTTCGTATTCTTCATCATGCCGACGACACGGGGTTCGAAATTCAACGCGGACTGATGGAGGCTGTGAGACAAAACAATAACATCACCGTGCTAGAAAACCATTATGCCGTTGAGATTATCACACAACATCACTTGGGTGTGCAGGTTACGCGCCGAACCAACAACATCGAATGCTTCGGGGCTTATATCCTTAACCCTACTACGCAAAAGGTCGACACCTTTTTAAGTAAGGTTACGCTACTGGCTACTGGTGGCGTGGGCGCTCTCTACTCCACCACCTCCAACCCCGTTATTGCCACTGGCGACGGCATCGCTATGGCTTATCGTGCTAAAGCAACGGTGAAAGACATGGAGTTTGTGCAGTTTCATCCCACTGTGCTTTACAATCCTGCCGAAACTCATCCAGCTTTCCTCATTACCGAGGCTATGCGCGGCTATGGCGCTGTGCTTAAACTGCCTAATGGCAACGAGTTTATGCATAAATACGACGAACGACTGTCGTTGGCTCCTAGAGACATCGTGGCTAGGGCTATCGACCACGAAATGAAAATTCACGGACTGGACTTTGTGTGCCTTGACCTCACACACAAAGATGCTGAAGAAACGAAACGACATTTCCCACATATCTACCAAAAATGCTTGAGCATTGGTATCGACATCACCAAACAATTTATACCTGTTTGCCCTAGCGCCCATTATATGTGTGGGGGCATTAAGGTGAATAAAAACGGGGAAAGTTCCATTCACCGACTTTATGCCGTGGGCGAATGCTCGTGCACGGGTCTACATGGCGGAAACAGGCTTGCCAGCAACTCGCTTATCGAGGCTGCTGTGTATGCACAATCGGCTGCCGAACACACCCTAAACACAATAGACAACTATAACTTTAACACCCTGGTACCTGAATGGAACGACGAAGGAACATTAACCAACGAGGAACATGTACTCATTACACAGTGTATAAGAGAGGTGGGCGAAATTATGAGCAATTACGTGGGTATCGTTAGGAGCGACCTACGACTGAAAAGGGCGTGGAACAGACTGGACTTGCTTACGAAGAAACAGAAGAACTCTTTAAACGCGTTACGGCTACTAAAGATATTTGCGAACTCCGCAATATGATTAACGTGGGCTACCTCATTACACGACAGGCCATTGAACGCAAAGAAAGCCGAGGTCTGCACTTCACCGTGGATTATCCTAAACATGCCTACGACCAACGATAAACGTATAAATACTTAAAACGCACAAAAACAAATGCTGATTGCGATATTGTTGTACATAAACTAAAAACAAATGGTTGATAAAAAATGGCTGGAAAAGGGCTTCATCGACGAACCCATACCAAAACAAATAGACATCAAGGCCGAAATACGCAGGATGTGCAAAGAAAAAAATGCCCTTATCATGGCGCATTATTACACTGAAGGCGTAATTCAAGAGGTGGCCGACTTTATTGGAGACAGTTTGGCGTTGGCACAGAAGGCTGCAACGACAGATGCCGACACCATCGTTATGTGCGGGGTGCACTTCATGGGCGAAACCAATAAAATTCTTTGCCCCAATAAAAAGGTGCTCATCCCAGACCTCAATGCTTCGTGTTCGCTGGCCGAAAGCTGTCCTGCTGACGAATTTGAAAGGTTTGTTATGGCGCATCCGGGCCATACAGTGGTGAGTTATGTTAACACCACTGCGGGAACAAAGGCGGTTACCGATGTGGTGGTTACTAGTAGCAACGCTAAACAAATTGTTGATTCGCTACCGAAAGATGCTCCCATCATCTTTGGCCCTGATTGGAATCTTGGCAATTACATCAATTCGCTTACTGGTAGGCACATGGTGCTATGGAATGGTGCATGCCATGTGCACGAAAAGTTTTCGGTTGAAAAAATTTTGAAACTCAAAAAACTACATCCCGAAGCTAAAACTCTGGTACACCCCGAATGCAAAGGGCCTGTTGTTAACATCGCCGACAAAGTGGGGAGCACTGCTGCACTGTTGAAATTCAGTATTGACGACGAGGCGCAAACCTTTATTGTAGCTACCGAAAGTGGCATCCTTAACGAGATGCAAAGACTTGCACCTCACAAAACCTTTATACCCGCACCACCCGACGATAGCACTTGCGCTTGCAACGAATGCAATTATATGAAACTTATCACCCTGAACAAACTCTATAATTGCCTTAAATACGAATGGCCCTACATCGAGGTGCAACCAGAGGTGGCACTAAAAGCCATCAAACCCATTGAGAGAATGTTGGAAATATCTAAACAACTTGGTTTATAATCTTAATTTTAAATTCATCATGTTATCTGTAGAAGAACTTAACGACCAACTTATCGAACTGGCTTTTAGTGAGGATATTGGCGATGGCGACCACACCACGCTTTGCTGTATTCCTGAAGAGGCCAACGGCGAAAGCCGATTACTCATTAAAGAAGAAGGTATCTTGGCTGGTGTAAAGGTGGCGCAACAGGTGTTTCACCACTTCGACCCCGAACTGCAAATTGAGGTCTTTATCGAAGATGGTGCACATGTTAAGCCAGGAGATGTGGCAATGAGTGTGAAAGGAAAAACAAGAAGCCTTTTGCAAACTGAACGTTTGATGCTGAATATCTTGCAACGTATGAGTGGTATTGCCACTATGACGCATAAATACCAACAAGCTCTGATCGACGCTGGCACTAAAACACGCGTGCTCGACACCCGAAAAACAACGCCTGGCATGAGAATGCTTGAAAAAGAAGCCGTGAAAATTGGTGGCGGCACAAACCACCGCATCGGGCTTTTCGACATGATTCTCTTAAAAGACAACCACATAGACTTCTGCGGTGGCGTGCACAATGCCATCTCCATGGCCAAAAAATATTGCAAGAAACATGGCAAGGAGCATTTGAAGATTGAATGCGAGGTAAGAAATTTCGACGAACTCAATGAGGCGCTAAACGAGGGATGCGACCGTATTATGTTTGATAACTTCACTCCCGAAGATACACGGATGGCGGTGGAAATGGTTGGCGGACGCTGCGAAACGGAATCGAGCGGCGGCATCACCTTTCAAACCATGATTCCTTACGCTCAAGCTGGGGTAGACTTTATCTCGTTTGGCGCACTTACGCATAGCGTAAAAGGTCTGGACATGAGTTTTAAAGCCACAAAATAACACATACCTCAAAAGGCGTTCTGGCACTGCTGGCTTTGTTTTCATCTGGATTTCTAACTACTGCCTGGTAGTTGGAAATCCTTTTTTATTTCACCTTCTCGATTAAGAAGTTGTACACACTTCACACCCCAAATAGGTAGCTAACCGCCACTTCACACCCTACAGCAAGGTTAACGGCGTAGCGTTCCAACGCACTTTCTCTCATTGAAACGTTAATTCTGTTTCTTTTGTTTTACAAAACACCCTCGCCAACGCAGCACCTTCTAGCGAAAATAAAGCCCTAAAACATGCTTTTTAGCCCTAATTTGGGCTTTTCAGATTTAATTTTTTCGTCGGTTTTTAGTTCAAAAGCTGCAAAAAGCAGGTTTTTGCCTTTCTATTTTCGCCCCAATCATCAATTTTTCGCACTCTGCAAAACAAATTTTAGTAAGCAAAGACCCACTTTTCTCAACATTTTTAACCACAAAAAGCACAAATCAATGCCACTTTGCACGCGCACTACAAAACACGTAAGGCGCAATATGCTGCATTTGTATTGCGTTTTGTAGGAGTTAGTATTGCGTTTAGCACGAGTTAGCATTGCATTTAGCACGAGTTAGCATTGCGTTTTGCAGGAGATAGCACTGCATTTTGCTGCAAATAGCCCAAATTTTCGCCAAAACAGCGGTTTTTTAGCCCTAAAACACATTGTTCTCTACTTACACGTCATAGCCTTTTTGCAGTGCGACAAACCTTCGCGAGAATCGATTATTTGCGCACGAGTGAGCGTTTGCTTGCAAAAAAGGCACTCATAGTGTTAAATTTCTTACTTATTATTTTACAAATAAGCCAGAATAAATAAACGCCGTCCCCTAATAAGTAGCAACACAAAACTTTCCTTGGCCACCTTCACGCACCCTAGAGCAACGAGAGTGATGTGTGGCATTTAACGATAAGTCTGCCTTGAAGGTTGTTCGCCACATATTTAATGGATAAACGTGCCAAGAAACACTAAAATTCGTCAACCCACACAGCTTTTCACCATGTTCAACCATACTTCTTAATACATGCTAAAGAGAAAAAGAATGTTTGGCATTTTGAATGGATATACTTAACTTTGCCAATTGATATACTAAACAATGTAGAACATTTGTACTATGCTACGACAGTAAACAATCTCAATCAGAAGCATTGCTGGATGTTTTACCCTTGAAGCAGCCACCTTAAAACGAGCATTCATGGGCAACAACAGGATATGAAAACCAAAAAACAACCAAACATTTTGCAGAACTTAATACAATAACTTATGAACAGAAACTTCTTTTTGGTTGGCTTGCTCTTCGCAATTTTGCCAATAAGTACCTTTGCACAGAAACAACGTTCGCAAGCTTTAAGGAGAAATACATTTTGAAAGAAGCTGTTATCCTTAGCCGACACAACATACGCGCACCGCTCTCTACTAAAGGGAGCTTGCTCGAAAAGGTTACAACACATCCTTGGTTTGAATGGACTGCTGGAGCTAGCGAACTAACCACGCGTGGCGGTGCATTGGAAAACCAATTTGGCCTTTACTTCCGCAAATGGTTGGTTGATGCTGGATTGTTTAAAGAAAACGCCAACCCCACAACCAACGAAGTAAACGTTTACGCCAATAGTATGCAACGCTGCATCGCAACGGCCAACTATTTTAAAACGGCTCTCTTCCCCGTGGGAGATGTTAAGGTTAACCATCGCTTTGTACCGAGCAAAATGGATCCCGTGTTCTTTCCACGACTAACCAAAACAAGCAAATCGTTTAAAGCACAAGCTTTGAAAGAAATCGCTGCAATGGGTGGCAAAAAAGGTATTGTGGGCATTAACGAGGACCTGAAAGAATGCTATGAAATAACGGCTAAGGTGCTCGATCTTAAAAATTCGCCTGCTTGCAAACAAGACAACCTGTGCGCTTTCGACAACTATAACACCCAAATTATTTTGGAAAAGGGCGACGAACCCCGCATGAAAGGCTCACTGAAGGATGCCAATACTTGCTCGGATGCACTGATTCTGCAATATTATGAAGAGCCCGACGCAAAGAAAGCGGCATTTGGACACAACATAACATTGACCGACTGGACCAAGATTGCAAAGATTAAAGACGTGTATGGCGATGTGCTTTTTGCTGCTCCTACGGTGGCTGTTAACGTGGCACATCCCCTATTGGTGTATATGTACGACGAACTGTCGGATAAAGACCGTAAGCTTTCTTTCCTCTGCGGACACGACTCGAACATTGCTTCGGTTACTGCAGCCCTTGAAGTGGAACCCTACGACCTGCCCAACTCTATCGAAAAGAAAACACCTATTGGCTGTAAACTGGTTTTCGAAAAGTTTGAAGGTAAAGACGGACAAATGTATTGCGACATCAACCTCACCTATCAGTCTACCGACCAACTGCGCAACATCGCCATGCTTGGCCTAAACAATCCTCCACAAATATTCCCCATCTCGCTGAAAGGCTTGCAAAAGAATGCCGATGGATTGTATCTGATTAACGATGTAAAGGCTAGATTTATGAAAGCCATCCGCGCATACGATAAGATTGAAGACGAATTTTAAAGCCTCTAAACCCAAAGCTATAAACAAAAAAGTTCAGATGCGCGCACAATACATGTTTTAAACCAAGCCCCAACAACGGCTTATGTTATGGACTAACACCACGGCAAAGCACTTTTAGAGGTGCATCACACCTCAACATGAGGGGTAAACAATGCTGTTAAGCAAACACAATGGTGAACATGTCGCCTACCGCAACATGGCCAAAACGAAGCGGCAACGCTTCGCATCCACGGCCATGGCAAGGGGTAACGAGCTGTTTCAAAACACGAGACCACTCCATCCCAACATTGCACAGCGCCATCCGCACAGCTAAACGCTGAGCAACCACACCATGTAGGCGCAGGATTAGACACATCAACATCCAAGTTTGAGAATTAGAGAATGGTGTCTTCGCAGACAATCTGTCTTTTAGCGCCAACAACATTGCCCAGTATTGCCCTCATTGCTAAAGTGCTTTGCCTTATTTTAAAAAACGTTGCACATACCATATTTGCCTCCCCACACAATTCAGCTTATAAAGGGAAAGCAAACACACCCATGTGCAACGCCTTTTTTGTTGGCTAAACAACATAACAACCAGGGCGCATAAAAGAGTAGAAATATTGCAAACAATGACTCTAAGATTTGTTTTTGTTGGCCTCCCCTATTGAACTTGCTCTCTCGATTTATAGAAATATTAAAAGTCAATAGTACTTCAGGCCGTAAAATAATATGGCATCACCAACTTAACAGATGGCATCTAATCGTTGTGTTGACGCTCATAAGCAAGCCTCTATTAGTACCAAAACGAACTGGCATGAAAATTGAGTTTTTCAGTTGGATGACTTGATTGGTGACATTAAAGAGGACTCACAATGATAAAACTTTTACTGAAAAGCTGCATCAATCTTGGCATAAGATACTTTTCGTGTTTGTACTAGACAAATAAAGGAGGGGCTTTCACTTACATTCAACGCAATAAACGACCGAATGGTACGTTATTGTTATAAACTGTTGATAGCCTTAACAAGGGTAGATTGCTGGCACCTTGGCAATTGAAACGAAAAGATGACCATTAGCTTGCGATAATAATAAACTAGAAGTACAATCACATCTTCAACAAAGAAACTATGCGTATTAATAACTTCGAGTATTTCACTTTCACATACTTAGATAGTCCAATAGAGAAAATAGACGACTATGTTCAAAAGAAATTGGGAGACAGTGGAAAGTACAAAATAACACGCACGCCATTTAAATTCGACCTATACGAAACATGTCCGCCAAAAGGGGGTGCACATTTTGAAAAGCTATACTTCTTTGCTCCTAAGACATGTGAGGATAAGTGCATAATGTTCTCAAACTATCCTGATGGATTTAGCTCGCTGGTTTATAACATATCAGATGCTTTAAAAATAAAAGCTTATTGTTTTCAAATCAGCACAAACAACGCCCCTGATGCTATGAACGCTTTCAGGTACATTGAAAATGGGAAAGAAGTACGGATTGTCTACGCAATGAAAGATCCAAAATGGAATTTTTACTGCCATGGGGAAATCCAACCATTTGAAGACAAAGAGCTGTATCAACGAAAAATGATAAAACGAAGACTAGACAAAGAGGCTCTTATTTCATACTGCGCTAAACTAGGTATTGACATACGTGATGACGCCTTTTGGGAAAGTCAACAATCCGTATTGGTGGAGCGACTGTCATGGTAATGCGACGGAGAAATACTAATGATGAAGAAACGCATATCCATCATTAATTACTGGTTGGAGAAGAAACAAGGTGTCATTTGGCACAGAACAAGTCCGACATACTTGAATTATTAGCCCCTTGGCGTAATAGCTTAGCGTATTACTAATCCTGCCATCGTATAACACTAATAATATTACTTATGTTTAGATTGGAATTTAAAGCTAAAATTATTACTGCAAGCAGAAACAAAAAAGACAACTATTATATGGTTGGGCTGGCTGACGACAAGTTTGACTATAAGAACTATATTCTTTTTCAAAGGCCCATCACATTGAGTGAGGACGATGACCCCGAATCTGAGCTAAATGGAATGTATGCTGAATGCAATGGTGAGATTACTTATAACACCTGCAAATCGGTAAGTTTGACTAACGAATCCGTTGTCTTTGAAGTCCAAGATAGCCTCATAACGGTAGATTTGAGTGACGTAAAGTTAAACAAACGTTTCGTAGAGTATTGTAAAGAAATATTTAAAGAGCTATTAACAACTAAACTGTAAGAATTTCGATGATACAGGCCGTGGTAGCTGTTATTATCATAACGTTATTGACCGTGAATAAAAGAATCACAAATTGACGAACTGACTTACCTCATAAACACACAAACAGATAAGAATATAAACCTACAAACTCATGATCTCATGAGCCCATGAACTATTAAACCCATGAATTACAAACTTACAAACTTATGAACCAATAAACTCATGAACTCACAACTTATAAACTCACAAACTTATGAACTCACAAACTTATAAACTTACAAACTTATGAACCGATAAACTCATGAACTCACAACTTATAAACTCACAAACTTAAGAACCAATAAACTCATGAACTCACAACTTATAAACTTACAAACTTATGAACCAATAAACTCATGAACTCACAACTTATAAACTCACAAACTCTCAAATACATAGCTTCCCAAAACGAAAAAGCCCCAAGTGCTTGTTAGCACTCGGGGCTTCGTATTGAAAGAAGGCGGCCACCTACTCTCCCGCATTGCATTGCAGTACCATCGGCGCAAGCGGGCTTAACTTCTCTGTTCGGAATGGGAAGAGGTGGGACACCGCCGCAATAACCACCTGATTAGGGGTTGAAAGTATCGCACAAGCAAGTAAAGAATGTAAAGCGACGTAAACTGTTCAAAACAGTTAGTTATTCATAACCTAACGACACGGCTGAGGTGCGGGGAGGTAAGAAAGTTTCGGGCAATTAGTAGCGCTCGGCTTTGGCGTCGCCGCCTTTACACCTGCGCCCTATCAACGTCCTCGTCTTGGACGACCCTTATGAGGAGTTCTAATCTTGCGGCCGGCTTCGCACTTAGATGCTTTCAGCGCTTATCCGATCCAGACTCAGATACCCGGCGGTGCACCTGGCGGCACAACCGGTAAACCGGAGGTCTGTCCATCACGGTCCTCTCGTACTAGTGACAGAGCCACGCAAAACTCCAACGCCCACGATAGATAGAGACCGAACTGTCTCACGACGTTCTGAACCCAGCTCGCGTGCCACTTTAATGGGCGAACAGCCCAACCCTTGGGACCTTCTCCAGCCCCAGGATGTGACGAGCCGACATCGAGGGTGCCAAACCACCCCGTCGATATGAGCTCTTGGGGGGGATCAGCCTGTTATCCCCGGAGTACCTTTTATCCTTTGAGCGATGCAGTTTCCATACACTTGCACCGGATCACTATGCCCCAGTTTCCTGCCTGCTCGGCATGTCTGCCTCCCAGTCAAGCACCCTTATGCCATTGCACTCTAAGAGGCCGGTTACCAATCGGCCTGAGGGTACCTTTGGAAGCCTCCGTTACGCTTTTGGAGGCGACCACCCCAGTCAAACTGCCCACCAAGCAGTGTCCCCACATCTGCGGGTTAGACCTCGGACAGCCAAAGGGCCGTATTTCAAGGGTGGCTCCAGAGCGCTGGCGCGCCCCCTTCAAAGCCTCCGGCCTATCCTACACATCGGATGACCAAGGTCAATGCTAAGCTGCAGTAAAGGTTCACGGGGTCTTTTCGTCCCATCGCGGGTAATCGGCATCTTCACCGATACTACAATTTCACTGAGATCATGATTGAGACAGCGTCCAGATCATTACACCATTCGTGCAGGTCGGAACTTACCCGACAAGGAATTTCGCTACCTTAGGACCGTTATAGTTACGGCCGCCGTTTACCGGGGCTTCAATTCAAACCTTCGAGTTGCCTCTAAGCTCTCCTCTTAACCTTCCGGCACCGGGCAGGTGTCAGGCTGTATACCTCATCTTTCGAGTTTGCACAGCCCTGTGTTTTTGTTAAACAGTTGCCTGGACCTATTCTCTGCGCCTCGCCTTGCGACGAGGACCCCTTATCCCGAAGTTACGGGGTCAATTTGCCTAGTTCCTTAACCATGAATCTCTCAACGCCTTAGTATGTTCTACCCGACTACGTGTGTCCGTTTGCGGTACGGGTGCCGCACGGATTAAGCTTTAGCGGATTTTTCTCGGGAGTATGATTACCCACACTATTGCCTCGCCCCGAAGGGAAAAGCATACTTTCGAGGTTCGACTCGGGTGGTGGATTTGCCTGCCACCCTCAACATCTACACTCTTCAACGGAGAATTCCGTCTCTCCGCGGTGGTGTCACGCCTCCGTCTCCGCGTCGCTCCGTGCGGCAGTAAGGGAATATTAACCCTTTTCTGCCATCGGTCTCGCCGTTCGGCTGAGCCTTAGGACCCGACTGACCCCGGGATGATTGGCATTGCCCGGGAAACCTTAGTCTTACGGCGGGAGGGAATCTTACCCTCCTTATCGTTACTTATACCTACATTTGCTTTTCCATAAGCTCCAGCGATAATTGTCTTATCGCATTCAACGCCGATGGAATGCTCCCCTACCGATACTTTTTTAAATTCTATCCCGCGTCTTCGGTGTCTGCCTTATACCCGATTATTATCCACGCCCGGACCTCGACCAGTGAGCTGTTACGCACTCTTTAAAATGAATGGCTGCTTCCAAGCCAACATCCTGGCTGTCGCGGGGACCAGACTTCGTTAGACTAACTCAGGCAGAACTCCGGGACCTTAGACGGCGGTCTGGATTCTTCTCCTCTCGGGAACGGACCTTAGCACCCGTCCCCTTACTGCGCAGCTTCTAACCCCTAAGCATTCGGAGTTCGTCAGGACTTGATAGGCGGTGAAGCCCTCGCGTCCCTATCGGTCGCTCTACCTCTTGGGGAAAAACACTGCACGCAGCACCCTAAATGCCTTTCGGGGAGTACGAGCTATCTCCAAGTTTGATTGGCCTTTCACTCCTACACACCCTCATCGGGAAGCTTTTTCAACGCTTATCCGTTCGGACCTCCATCCCGTGTTACCGGGACTTCATCCTGGACATGTGTAGATCACTTGGTTTCGCGTCTACCACCACCAACTAATACGCCCTATTCAGGCTCGCTTTCACTGCGGATCCAGGCCTTCTGGCCCTTAACCTTGCTGGTGAAGGTAACTCGTAGGTTCATTATGCAAAAGGCACGCCGTCACTGCAAAAGCAGCTCCGACCGCTTGTAGGCGCATGGTTTCAGGAACTATTTCACTCTTCTTATCGAAGTGCTTTTTCACCTTTCCCTCACGGTACTGGTTCGCTATCGGTCTCACAGGAGTATTTAGCCTTACCGGATGGTCCCGGCAGATTCGCGCAGGATTACTCGTGTCCCGCGTTACTCAGGATACCGCTATGTCATCTTATGCTTCGGATAAGGGGCTATCACCCGCTATGGCACTCCTTTCCAGGAGATTCTCCTCACACGCAATGTACAACAGCGCGGTCCTACAACCCCAGCGATGCGTTGCCACAACGCTGGTTTGGGCTATTCCCCGGTCGCTCGCCACTACTGGGGGAATCATTAATTTATTTTCTTTTCCTCGGGGTACTAAGATGTTTCAGTTCCCCCGGTTCGCCTCACCGCTGAGCAGTGATACCCACGTATTGCGTGGGTGGGTTGTCCCATTCGGAAATCCGCGGGTCAAAGGTTATTTGCACCTTACCGCAGCTTATCGCAGCTTATCACGTCCTTCATCGCCTCTGTGAGCCAAGGCATCCGCCATGCGCCCTTAATTACTTTCTTTACGCCAGCGCGCTTCCATATAAAGGAAGGCACGCAGCCCATACTTCAGCTGTATCGTATTCATGAACAAAATGTTCACGCGATTCTTTACAATCTTACAGTCTTGCTTGTGTCAATATTTCAAAGATCTCATGCGCATTATACGCAAAGTGGAGAATATCGGGGTCGAACCGATGACCTCTTGCATGCCATGCAAGCGCTCTAGCCAACTGAGCTAATCCCCCAATTACAAAGAGGTGTATTCAAATTACAATCAACAATACATAATAGTATTTGTTAATTGCAGCCCTACCTAAACACATCTTCTCTCGTGCGATGTGTAGTCCCAGGCAGACTTGCTACCTGTGCACATTGCACTCTTCGTGCGATGTGTAGTCCCAGGCAGACTTGCTACCTGTGCACATTGCACTCTTCGTGCGATGTGTAGTCCCAGGCAGACTTGCTACCTGTGCACATTGCACTCTTCGTGCGATGTGTAGTCCCAGGCAGACTTGCTACCTGTGCACATTGCACTCTTCGTGCGATGTGTAGTCCCAGGCAGACTTGCTACCTGTGCACATTGCACTCTTCGTGCGATGTGTAGTCCCAGGCAGACTTGCTACCTGTGCACATTGCACTCTTCGTGCGATGTGTAGTCCCAGGCAGACTTGAACTGCCGACCTCCACATTATCAGTGTGGCGCTCTAACCAACTGAGCTATAGGACTGCGTGTCGGCGGGAGGTCCGGCCAGGGCTCACATGGGAAGCCTAATCTTTCATCAACATACACCTTATATATATAAGAGAAGTTGACCAAAGAGGCGAAGCCCAGTTCCCTGATTCCCTCTGTATCGGAGTATAGACAACGCAGCAGACAAGAGACTAGAACATCTAGAACCAAGGTAAGCAACAACTAACACATCAATAAAGATGAATAGAGTGCACATTCCTCCAGAAAGGAGGTGTTCCAGCCGCACCTTCCGGTACGGCTACCTTGTTACGACTTAGCCCCAATCACCGGTTTCACCCTAGGCCGACCCTCGCGGTCACGGACTTCAGGCGCCCCCGGCTTTCATGGCTTGACGGGCGGTGTGTACAAGGCCCGGGAACGTATTCACCGCGCCATGGCTGATGCGCGATTACTAGCGAATCCAGCTTCGTGGGGTCGGGTTGCAGACCCCAGTCCGAACTGAGACGCACTTTAAGGATTAGATGACACTCGCATGCCACCAACTCTCTGTATGCGCCATTGTAACACGTGTGTAGCCCCGGACGTAAGGGCCGTGCTGATTTGACGTCATCCCCACCTTCCTCACACCTTGCGGTGGCAGTATCTCCAGAGTGCCCGGCATTACCCGATGGCAACTGAAAACAGGGGTTGCGCTCGTTATGGCACTTAAGCCGACACCTCACGGCACGAGCTGACGACAACCATGCAGCACCTCCGTGGCAGCCCCGAAGGGCCTCATCGTCTCCGAATCGTTCCGCCACAGTTCAAGCCCGGGTAAGGTTCCTCGCGTATCATCGAATTAAACCACATGTTCCTCCGCTTGTGCGGGCACGTCAATTCCTTTGAGTTTCACCGTTGCCGGCGTACTCCCCAGGTGGGATGCTTAACGCTTTCGCTTGGTCACTGACCATAAGGGCCAACAACGAGCATCCATCGTTTACCGCGTGGACTACCAGGGTATCTAATCCTGTTCGATACCCACGCTTTCGAGCATCAGCGTCAGTTGCGCTACAGTAAGCTGCCTTCGCAATCGGAGTTCTTCGTGATATCTAAGCATTTCACCGCTACACCACGAATTCCGCCTACTTTCGGCGCACTCAAGCCCCCCAGTTCGCGCTGCAAGTCGGATGTTGAGCACCCGCATTTCACAACACGCTTAAGAGGCGGCCTACGCTCCCTTTAAACCCAATAAATCCGGATAACGCCTGGACCTTCCGTATTACCGCGGCTGCTGGCACGGAATTAGCCGGTCCTTATTCATGCGGTACCTGCAAAAACCCACACGTGGGCTCTTTTATCCCCGCATAAAAGCAGTTTACAACCCATAGGGCCGTCATCCTGCACGCTACTTGGCTGGTTCAGGCTTACGCCCATTGACCAATATTCCTCACTGCTGCCTCCCGTAGGAGTCTGGACCGTGTCTCAGTTCCAGTGTGGGGGACCTTCCTCTCAGAACCCCTACCGATCGTGGCCACGGTGGGCCGTTACCCCGCCGTCAAGCTAATCGGACGCATCCCCATCCTTTACCGCTAAGCCTTTGGTCCAAATCGGATGCCGTCAATGGACTACATACGGTATTAGTCCGACTTTCGCCGGGTTATCCCGTAGTAAAGGGTAGGTTGGATACGCGTTACTCACCCGTGCGCCGGTCGCCATCAGTAATTGCAAGCAATCACTATGCTGCCCCGCGACTTGCATGTGTTAAGCCTGTAGCTAGCGTTCATCCTGAGCCAGGATCAAACTCTCCATTGTAAAATGTCTACGCATTATGCTCTATCAAAAAAATAAAGCACTACGCTAAAAGTTTTATGCCTAAAAGGCATTATCCTATCAGAATGAGCACCTAATTTATTGTAGTTCACTCACCTGTTTTGATTAACCCTATAAAAAGGAGAATCAACGGTTCTTTATGTTCTACCCAAATACACTCAAAAAAAATCAAGTGCATTTGCTCTTGTACTACTACTGTCTATGTAAATCTTTCAATGAACTCTTTCATTTGCTTCAGGATAACTTCGTTCCTGAAAGCGGATGCAAAGGTATAAAGAAAATCAACAACACACAAGCCTTTTTAAGAAAAATATCAACGAAAATTGCAACTTTTTTCCTTTTCTTACAAAAGAACACAAAATAAGCAAATACACCTTATTTATATATATGGGAGTCGACTGCCCTTTTAAATAGCGAATACAATTTTGCCGTTCACTACCAAATTACAAAAACGTAGGCATCAAGTGAGGCCACATGCTTTATCAAGCAGCTACCTAACGTTAAACGTTAAAGTATGCAAGGGCGCAACAAATACAATCCCAGTTTATTCTTCTATTTTCGTTCGGCCACTATTTGGGAACATGGTCGTGTCTGTGCTTACTACTTTTCTATTGTTTATGGTCTGCTTGATTTAGCTTGTGTTTAAAGTTGTATTTGGCTGGATAAATGTAAAGTTTTCGGCGTAAATTTACGCACAAAAACAGCCCTCAAAACCCAGCAACTGTTCACTCGCACGCAAATATTCCATTCTCGCGAGGGGTTTTGTAACATCAAATGGGGTGAATTGTAAATGCAAGAATACAGCATTTACATTGCATAGAAATGCGAAAGAGGTCGAACAATGGGCATTTTGTAGCTAAAACTTGGGTGTTTTGCTGCATTTAGCCTTGCGTTTAGCAGCAAAACGCAAGGCTAAATGTTGCTAAACGCAAGGTAAAATGGTGCAAAACGCGGGGTGAAATGGTGCTAAATGCGAGATGAAATGCTGGAAAATGCAAGTGGGGTTGCATAATTTTGCACACCGCATGGTGGCTTTATGCATCTAATAATAGTGAAAAACAAGACTTTTCTGTGCAAAAACGTATCTAAAAAGTAGGTTTTTAGGTTCTAAAAGCTGGTTTTGGGGCGATGAAAATTTGTGAGTTGACCTCAATCTAGAAAGGCTAAATGGTGCAAAACACAGATGAAGTGCTCAAAAATGACGTAAAAACAAAATGCTGTTGGGCTAAATTATGGACTAAATGCATGGTTTTGGGCTTTAATTTTCGCTAGAATGAGGGGTGAGCAATTCGCTACTTGTAAAATATTTTCAACTCTATCGACAAGTAAAACAAGAATGGGGCGTTGAAAAAAAGTTTTCGTTAAGCCCAATGAACAATATCGAGTTTGCTCGTACATTGTCATGGTGAGAATTAGAAATCGCCAACACAGAGCTTTGAGCGAAGTGGAAAGGCAAAACGCATTTTTCGAGGAACGAAAAAGAAGGAGCAAGCAACGCCAAAAACTACTCTTGTTAGCTAATTGCGGCCCAATCAATATTCGTTTTGCGCAATTCTTTGAGTCTATTCCACAGCATAGCATGTTCGGGCAGGTTGCAATCGGGGTCACGTTCGATGATTTTTTGAGCCTCATCACGGGCCAATTGCACCAAAGCGCCATCGCGAGCAATATTCGCAATCTTAAGGTCGAAGGCCATACCACTTTGTTGCGTACCCTCAAGGTCGCCTGGGCCACGCAACTTTAAGTCGGCTTCAGCAATACGGAAGCCGTCGTTGGTTTCGCACATAATGTCGATGCGCTTACGAGTTTCGGCCGAAAGCGCTCGGTTTGTAACAAGGATACAATAGCTTTGGTCGGCACCGCGCCCCACTCTTCCACGTAATTGGTGCAACTGCGAGAGGCCAAAACGTTGAGCATCAAGTATCACCATCACCGAAGCATTAGGCACATTCACCCCCACTTCGATAACCGTTGTTGCCACAAGTATCTGCGTTTCGCCATTAGCGAAGCGCGTCATCTCTGCTTCTTTCTCCTTCGATTTCATCCTTCCATGTATCTTGCTCAACTTATATTCGGGAAAAATCTCGGTCAAAGCAGCATATCCCTCCTCCAAATTCTTCAAATCGGTTTTCTCGCTCTCCTCTATTAAAGGATAAACGATGTACACCTGTCGTCCCAAATTCACCTGTTGGCGAATACCAGCATAGAGACTAGTGGTTTGGTTGTCGTATTTGTGCAGCGTTTGGATAGGTTTACGTCCAGGAGGAAGTTCGTCTATCACACTCACATCAAGGTCGCCGTAGATGGTCATGGCCAAAGTCCGCGGTATGGGCGTTGCAGTCATCACCAGCACATGTGGCGGATTATCGTTTTTTGCCCACAGTTTGGCACGCTGCTTCACGCCAAATCGGTGTTGTTCGTCAACCACAGCCAGTCCTAAGTTAGCAAATTGCACATTATCTTCAAGCAAGGCATGCGTGCCCACCAAAATATGTAGTTCGCCTGTGGCAAGCCTTTGCAACACGTCGGTGCGTCGTTTACCCTTCACAATACCCGTTAACAATTCAGCCGTTACGCCCGTTCCCTTCAACATTTGCAGCACGGTGGCCAGGTGTTGTTCGGCCAATATTTCAGTTGGGGCCATGAGGCAAGCTTGAAAACCATTATCCACAGCGATGAGCATCGCCATCAACGCCACGAGCGTTTTACCCGAGCTCACATCACCTTGCACCAAACGATTCATCTGCCTACCGCTATCCATATCGTTACGTATCTCGTGCATCACGCGTTTTTGGGCACCCGTTAGTTCGAAAGGCAGGTTGTTGTGATAGAAGTCGTTGAAATATTGACCAATCTTTGAGAAATTATAGCCACGATATTTACGTCGATGATAATTGGCATAGCGCAGAATATTGAGTTGCACATAAAACAATTCTTCAAACTTCAATCGCATTTGAGCACGTTGCAACTCATCGTTGTTATGTGGATAATGCACCCCTCGCATAGCTTCATCGCGCGAAGCGAGATGCAAGGCATTGGTAATAAAGGGCGGAAGCGTCTCGGTGAGCGGAGCTTGCATTTGTTCGAGCAATCCCTTTGTGAGTTTTTCCATAGTTCGCGAAGTGATGCCAGCCTTCTTCATTCGTTCGGAAGTGCCGTAGTGAGGCTGCATGCCCATCTCGGTAAGTTTCAGTTCAGTGACCTCGTCTATATCAGGATGTGCAATCTGAAACCTACCACCATACATGCTAGGTTTGCCAAACACGATATAATCCACCCCCACTTTATAGGTATTAAGAATATATTTAGTCCCTTGAAACCAAACCAAGTCGGCCACGTTCCACCCATCCGAGAAGTGTGCCACGAGGCGTTTCGGCGCGGTCCCATATCGAATTCCTCAAAACTTAAAATGCGCCCTTTCAGCTGCACATAAGGCATATCGCCCTGTAATTGGGCAATACGATAGATTTGAGTGCGGTCGACATACTTATATGGATAGTATTCTAGCAGGTCGCCGAAGGTATTGATATTGAGTTCTTTGCTCAAAATCTCTTTCTTTCTCGGACCAACGCCCGGCAGATACATGATGTCTTGATCTAGTATGGAGTGCATTGTAGGGTTTGAGTTTGTGAAATAAGCGTTAAGTCAAAAGCATATTTGCCTTACGCCTAGTCATTATTGCGCAGCCGAATGAGTCGAAATCCAAAGACGTTCGCACACATCTAAGTCGAAAGGAGTGGTTATTTTGATATTCTCTTTATTGCCTTCAACCATTGTTATTTGCATGCCCAGAGCCTCAACCACCGAGGCATCGTCGGTAAAGCAGTGCTATAAGGCTGTTGATAGGCCTGTTTGAGCAATTGCAAGTCGAAGGTTTGCGGTGTTTGTACCAATCTGTAGGCATCGCGATTAACCGTTTGGCTAGCGCCATCGGGCATTATCTGTCGCAGCGTTTCGACCACTGGTGTAACGGGAATAACCGCTTGAGTCTTGCAAGCCATAGCAAAACAGCGTTCAATGACCTTCACCGACACCATAGGGCGCACGCCATCGTGTACCGCCACCATGCCTTGAGCATCGTTAGGGATGAGAGCCAGTCCATTTCTTACCGACTCAAAGCGCGTTGCACCGCCATCGGCCAGCAAGTAAGGCAGCTTAAAATGGTGTGCGAGGCATAGTTCATGCCAATAATCTTGCTGGTCGGGTGGTAGCACCAAAATAATTTGTAGCTGAGCATCAAAAGTATGAAAGCGCTCGATGGTGTGCATCAGCACAGGTTTTCCGCCAAACAAAAGAAACTGTTTGGGCACGTCGCCCCCCATGCGCAAGCCCTTTCCGCCAGCAACAATCACAACATAATTCATGGCTAAAGCTAGTTAAGAGCGTTCGGCCATAAGGTGTTTGTAGCGCATGGCTATCTGAATTTCTTCGGCTTTGTCGTGTCCAACGAGCATCGCGAGCAGCGTGTAAGCATAGGGGAAAGCAGCAGCAGGCCCCCTCGCCAGTGATGATATTGCCGTCGACCGTTACCAGTTGGCCAGTGTATTCAGCCCCGTGTAACGTGTGTTCCACACCAGGATAGCAAGTGGCTCGCCTACCTTGAAGCAGCCCCATAGTGCCCAACACCATCGGAGCAGCACATATAGCCCCTATCATTCGCCCAGCTTCGGCCTGTTGTCTAAGCACATCGGCCAGCTTCTTATGTTCTTTAAGGTTGGTAGCCCCAGGCAGTCCGCCGGGCAATAGCAGCAGGTCGGCATCATCAAAGCAAGCATTTTCGAACAGCACATCGGCCTTAACGCACACGCCATTGGTAGACGTCACCAACTCGTGTCCCATAATACTCACAGTAACCACCTCTAATCCACCTCTTCTCAAGATGTCAACAGGAGCCAACGCCTCGATATCTTCAAATCCGTCGGCCATGAATTGATACACTTTTGCCATAACTTTATATTGGGTTTAACGTTAAAATCTTAACTGCAAAAATAGCCATTTTCGGCGTAAGCATAGGCAAACAGCGCGTTTTTTTAAATCGTTCTACCCACATTTTGTGTTTTTGGCAAATAGATTGTGATAATAAAGGCGAAAATGAGGGTGTAATACAGAGCCATTTTGGCAAAAGTGAGGGGCGCAGCCACGTTAAGCAGAAGCTCTTATCCAAATAGGGCACATCCGCAAAGATAGCCATTGGCAAGATTACAACCGGCATACACACAGCCATCCATTGCCAACAAATCCCCAACAATCGTCCAAAAGACTTGCAACTTTAGAAAATATGTCTTATTTTTGCAATATCAATAGGAGCGTAAAGCATGGCGAGTTAACAAGCAACACGCTATAAACGCTGAAGGCCAAGCGCCACGCGCCCACCAAGTGCAACAATGACAGCCGCTTTAAGAACATACGCATGCATAGCAATGATTGCCCTATGTGCCTCAAAAAGCATGAGGGCGCAGACCTATAGCATAGAATCGGTGAACGATAGTCTTAATTATCTCACGTTAAAAACCGACTCGACAACCAACCGCTGGGCGCTTCGCTATCCAGTTTATCGTTTAGAAACAGGCGATGTTGATGGCGATGGCCGAACAGAAGCGTTGGTGGGCGTGATTAAAAGCACCCGATACTACAAGCAAAAAGGGCGTCGACTCTTTGTGTTTAAGAACTACAAGAATCGCGTTAGAGCCATGTGGATGGGGTCGAAGCTGGGCGGAATACTGCAAGATTTTCGCTTTGTGAATGGCGTGGTGCGCAGTTTGGAAACCACCAGCAGCGGACAATACGTGGTGGCCGAATATCGTTGGCAGGGCTTCGGCTTCGAATTTGTGCGATTTATGGCCATGAAAGTGGAGCGCCAAAGGCCTTGAAGGTATTTAACCAATAGCTTAGAAACCCCTCATTGCTCGCCCCTCATTGGCAAACAACACCTATTATATATACGTGTAGCACAAAATGTGCCCTGCAAGAGTTAGTAAATTGATTCCTAAACCCGATGTTTGCCCAGCAACAACAAGGGCATAACACATCTTTAACTAATTAATTATTAATGAAAAGAATTTTTCTACTAATCGCCCTTGTGGCATTTGGGATTACGCTGTATGCCGACGACAAACCAAAACGGGTGATTTTACCCGGTAAAGGAAAACTTGATATTGAGCGTTTTAACAAAGAGGTAAACCTTAAAACCGACCTATCTAAATTGTCGCTCGCCGAATTGCGCGTGCTTAAAAATGCATTTAAGGCCCGCGAAGGTTATATTTTTAAAGAAGGCGACCTGCGCGCCATCTACCAACAAACAACATGGTACGACTCGTTGATGTGGAACAGGAGCGACAACGAGAACGAAACACTTGACATAGACAACACCAACGAATGGGGACAAAGGCAACCAAAGCTAACGAAAGAAGAACAAGCGTTTCTTAAAAAGATTGAAGAGCAGGAAAATAAGATATTAGCCAACAAGAACAAATTGTCTAAAGGACAAGTGGTTAACCTGGATTTGCTGATTAACCCCTTTCAATTAGAGAACTTCGACCCAAGATTGTATGCCGCCATCAGTAGGCAGGGCTTTGCCATCGTGCCCGACCAATTGCAGCAATTGTTTCATGTTTACGAGAAAAACGACTACTCCAACTTCCCCAGTTTCGTAACCACCGACCTTTATTTACAGCTTTTCCACTTCTATTTCGACAATATTTTGCGCGACACCGAAGAGAAAAAGCTCGACTCGCTGGTGACAATCTTCACGCGGGGAATGTTCAACCGCATGACACAGTTGGCCACAACGCCCTCAACAGAGAAGCAAACTAAGGAGGCAGCAGCCTTTTGTCAGGCCTATTTCGCCGTGGCCATAGCCCTTTCTACCGGCAAAACGCCTGCTGGTGTGAGCGCAGCTTACAAGCAACAAGTGGCATCCGAGATTAAACAAGTGAATGCATCGGAAGATACCTACTCTTCGTTCTTGGGCTATAACAATGTGAAATACCCCTATTCGCTCTATCGCCCACGAGGGCATTACACCCGTTCGGCGCGCATCAAGCGCTATTTTCGCACCATGATGTGGCTGCAAAGCGTGCCCTTTGCTACCGACAAGCCCGAACAACTCAAGCGGGCCTTGCTCGTTGCACACATTGTTGGAACCGATCCACAGATGAAACGTGCCTACAATGCGCTGTTCGAACCCATCACCTTCTTGTTTGGCGAACCCGATAACATCACCATCATGCAAGTGTTTGAACAGATGCAGGGCGCTTCTCCCGAAAAAATATTCAACAATCAGCAACTGTTGAACACTATTGCCAAACGCATCAACGAGGTGGGAGATAAGCAAACACGCATTCGACCGAAGTTTGAAAACACCTCGCACAACAAAATCAATTTGATGCCACAACGCTATATGCCCGATGCGGAGGTGCTAAACGAAATGATTGATGCAAAAAACAACGTAACCAAACGCGACGCACCAAGCGGACTAGATGTGTTTGCTGCCATGGGTTGCCCTGCAGCCGAACGTATATTGCTGCAAGAACAGCAAGAAGACAAACGCTGGGAGGGATTTGTACCCACGCTGCAAGCCATGAAACAGCGCATGAAAGAGATTAATTGGAACACCACTGTGGCCAACAAATGGGTGCAGGCGCTCAACGAAATGAACAAGCCTGTGCCTAATGCTCCCTATTTTATGCTCACCCCACAATGGGAAAAGAAAAACCTTAACGCGGCTTTGGCTTCGTGGGCAGAACTGAAACACGACGCCATCCTTTATGCCAAACAACCCATGGGGGCTGAATGTGGAGACGGCGGACCACCCGAACCCATCGTAAAAGGCTATGTTGAGCCCAATATTCAATTCTGGAAAAAAGCCATTGAGCTGGTATCACAACTCGAAAGTGTGTACAAACGCTATAAGCTTAATACACCAATGATGAATGCCACCACAGCAAGAGTGAAAGAAATGGCCGAATTTTTGTTGCAGATTAGCGAGAAAGAACTATCTTCCAACCCCATTCTTAGCGACGAGGATTATAACTATATCGAAATTATTGGATCGGAAGTAGAAAACATTTCGCTAGACCTGGCCAAAGGCGACAAGCCATTTCTCGATGGATGGGATAACATTCAAGGACCCGATAAGAGTGTGGCACTGATTGCAGATGTATACACAGCCAATGCTTTGAACAATCCCAACCACTCCATTCTATATGCAGGCACAGGACCAGCCTTTGTTATCTACGTGGCAGTACCCGTGGGCAACGAACTATATTTGATGCGTGGCGCAGTGCTGTCTTACCGCGAACTGAAACAGTCGATTAATCAACAACGACTCACCGACGAGGAATGGCAAGAGAAACTAAAGGCCAAACCCTACCTTGGCGTGCCAAAATGGATGGACGAAATCACCGTCCCGCTAGACAACATGCCACTAGACAACGAAGAAATTTTCTACAGTTCGGGGTGCTAACATGGGCCGTTAGCGCACTCGTGCAAACCCATCCTAACCCCGACCAACACTAAAAGTATGCCTCAAAAAGCATCTCAACACTCCAACGTCGCACCCCTAACGCCCTCAAAGGCTATGGGGTGCACGTTATTTTTGCATATTGGGCATCTTTGGCGCAGCGTGTTAGTGGTGTTATGCCTTGTTTTTTTCAGTCACTGTGGCGTGAAAGCGCAGAGCGCCGACTCGCTCACTGTGGTTTTTACAGGCGACATACTGCTCGACCGCGGTGTGCGTAAGCGTATCGAATATTTAGGGCTGAACAACCTTGTTGGACCAAAGTTGCAACAGCTTTTCAAGCAATCGCACTACATCGTGGGCAACCTTGAATGCCCCACAACAAAGATTAAGCAACCCGTTTTTAAACGTTTCGTCTTCAGAGGCGAACCCGAATGGCTACAAATGCTATCCAAACATGGATTTACCCACCTTAATTTGGCCAACAACCACAGCATAGACCAAGGCCGAGACGCCTTGATAGACACTCACCGAAACATCAAATTGGCGGGGATGATACCCTTTGGAGCAGGACAAAACCAGCAACAGGCCTCGCAACCCCTTGTGCTAACCACCCATCCGCGCCCCGTTTACATCCTTGCTTCGCTGCGACTGCCCCTCGAAAACTTTGCGTATCTGCCCCATAAACCCTGCGTTAGTCATGAGTCGCTCGACACATTGGTGACTCGCATCAAACGTTTGCGCCTTGCCGAACCCAACGCCTACATCGTGGTGAGTTTGCATTGGGGTACCGAACACCAACTAACACCCTCGGCGCAACAACGGCAACAAGCGCGTTTACTGGTTGGTGCAGGCGCCAACCTCCTTGTTTGCCACCACACCCACACCCTTCAAACCATCGAACAATATAAAACAAGCACCATATATTATAGCATCGGCAACTTTATTTTCGACCAAACCAAACCCCTCAACACACGGGCTTGCGTGGTTAAATTGGTGGTTACGCCGAACGATGCGCGCGTTGAAACCATCCCCATAGAGATAAACAACTGTGTGCCTGAGATGGTTGCGACATATCCATAGACATGCTTTTAGCGCCAGTCCCCTGCCCTTCACACCTTGAAATGCCATCTCGGCGCATGGTTTTATCATTATTCTCTCAACTGCTTATCACCATTTTCCCCTCTCTTTATCGCCATTAAAACATAAGGCATCCTGCATCTTCTCGCTGTTGGGGCACACAATTATTTGGTCTAAGTGTTTTGTTTTCCTTATTTTATTGCTAATTTTGTAGTTCAACACAAACATATCGCCTTTTCAAACAATGAACAAACCTCTCACTGTCTCTAACAGGAGCAGCTCTGCTTGCACCAGTGGCCCAAACAATGGCCCAAACAAAGCAGGTTCAGCAAAAAAAGCCCATGAATATCGTGTATATCATGAGCGACGACCACTCGTATCAAACCATCAGCGCTTACGACAAGCGGTTTATTGAGACACCAAACATCGACTGGATTGCTAACAATGGCGTGCGATTTACCAACAGTTATGTGGCCAACTCGCTTAGCGGTCCGTCGCGTGCTTGTATGCTCACGGGCAAACACAGTCATGCTAACGGCTTTACCGATAACACCAAGACCTTTGATGGCAGCCAACAAACCTACCCCAAACTGCTGCAAAAGGCAGGCTACCAAACGGCAATGATTGGTAAATGGCATCTTACATCCGAACCAACAGGATTTAATTACTGGGATATTCTTATAGGACAGGGCGACTATTACAACCCCGACTTCAAGTGTAATGGCAAAAACTTGAGACGACCAGGTTATGTAACCAACATTATTACCGACGTTGCGCTCGACTGGCTTGAAAACAAACGCGACAAAGAAAAACCTTTCTGTCTGCTGCTTCATCATAAAGCACCACACCGTGTATGGAATCCCGACACCTGCGACCTCGACCTTTACGCCGACAGAACTTATCCACTGCCCGCCACTTTCTACGACAACTACGAAGGACGACAGGCTGCAGCCAAACAAAAAATGAGCATCATTAAAGATATGGACCTGGTGTACGACCTGAAAATGGCCGACCGCGAAAACGAAATACATTCTAATAAGTGGCTCGAAAAATGGGGAAGAGAGGCACGTAACCGTATGTCGCCCTCGCAAAGAGAACAATGGGACAGACATTACGACCCCATAATCAAGAAGTTTAAGGAAGACAAACTCACGGGTAATGCATTGGCCGAATGGAAATATCAAAACTATATGCACGACTATTTGCGCGTTATCCACAGTGTTGACCGCAATGTGGGGCGCGTAATCGACTACCTGCGCGAGCATAATCTGCTAGACAACACACTCATTGTGTACACCTCCGATCAAGGTTTTTACATGGGAGAACATGGATGGTTTGATAAACGTTTCATGTACGAAGAGTCGTTCCGCACACCGTTACTAATGTATTTGCCTGGCGGAAAGCATGGCGACGTAAACGAAATGGTGCAAAACATTGACTATGCACCCACCTTCTTACAACTTGCTGGCGCGAAAGTGCCCAGCGACATTCAAGGTGTTTCGATGCTGCCACTACTCAAAGGCAAACGCGTGCCATGGCGCAAGTCGCTCTACTACCATTATTACGAGTTCCCCGATGAGCACAACGTGTGCCGCCACTATGGGGTTAAGACCAACCGTTACGTGCTTATTCACTTTTACGATGATATCGACTCGTGGGAACTTTACGACTTGAAGAAAGACCCATCGCAGCTTAACAACATGTATGGTAAACCAGGAACGGAAGCCATCACGCGCAATCTCAAGAAAGAATTACTACGATTGCAAATGCAATACAACGACCCAATAAGAGCAAAAAACTAAGGTTAGCCCTATACTCACCCGCTGTGCATCCCCTTCGCCCTACGCTTATGCCTGGCAAGGGGATGCACTAGTGTTTACACTTTTGCCCCAAAGAGGGAATAACTTCCCCCCTTTCGAACCACATTCACAACAACAATAATCGCACATTCTGCCTAGATATGTGCAAAACAGCCCCAAAATGTAAAAAAGTTTCAACAAAATTCACATTCACATGCAAGCAATCACCACCTTATATATACACAACCCCAAACAAGTAATCTAACACACACACCACAACAGTAAGCCCAACTTAAATAAGCACTAATAAAAAGGACGCAAACGCGATATAATTTCGCATATTTTTGCAATCATATACATCTATAAAACATTGCAGTGTAGGCACACAATGCATTAATAAAGGGGAAAAATTATGTCCAAATCAAGGAATTAAACGTTAATAAATTATAACGTAAAATATTACATACCATCCTCTTTTAGGCCATAAATAAAGGCTTTCAGCTAAAATAAGCCCTGCTCTCGAACATGTTAACTATTGAAGAAAAGCACATAAAACGTGCGATTTTAGGTAAATATTCGCTATATTTGCAAAGTCTTTTGACACATAACTATCAACAACCATGCAAAAATGGTTTAGCAAGCGAATTTTAATACCATCATTAATTTCGCCCATGTTGCACCTAAATAAAGTACAATGAGACTGAAAGAACAATTAAATCGATTGCTTTTACAGCACTGCTCGCCATGTGCGCCACACCCATGGCCGCGCAAGACCTGTTGGCAAGACAAGCACCCGTTGACCGAAAGATGAAATCGGTGGACACACTTGCACTGCAAAACATTCTTAGAAAAGAAGCTGCGATGTCGCCTGCAGCGAGTCTATACGACTCGTGGGACAACACTCGCACCCACAACATCACGGCACTGCCCGACTCTTTTCTCATCAACCTCCGTCATTTCTGTATGCCCACACCTAGCCGAGTTGTTACAAGTAACTTCGGAAGTCGCTGGGGCCGCCAACATAAAGGCTTAGATATTAAGGTTTATATTGGCGACACCATTCGCGCAGCATTCTCTGGCAAGGTGCGTATCGTGAAATACGAGGCTGCAGGATACGGCAAATACATCGTGATTAGGCATCCTAACGGACTGGAAACCATTTACGGACACCTCTCTAAACAATTGGTTGCAGAGAACGAAGACGTAAGAGCGGGAGACCCAATAGGCCTGGGTGGCAACACCGGACGAAGCACTGGCTCACACCTTCACTTCGAAACGCGCCTCTGTGGCGTGGCACTTAACCCCGCATTATTTTTCGACTTCAGGGCTCAAGACGTGGTAGCCGACAACTACATGTTCCGTCGTTCTACCTACGAAATGGCTTCGGCCGAGGCTACTCAGCTACGTGGCGTTGTTGGTAATGGTGGCTATAACAAAGAAGATGTGTACGGTAAAGTGGGCCGAGATAGAGAAGATACACCACAAGCACCTTTATACAACACGGCCGAAAAGCTCTATCATAAAGTGGCTTCGGGCGAAACGCTGGCTTCTATTGCCGAAACGTGGCGTAAGCGTCGATACCATCTGCCGACTTAACCACATGCGTCGCAACGATAAGGTACGACCTGGACAGATTTTAAGGTATTCATAATACGCCAAATGGCCTTCTTAGGCTTATACAAACAACACAATAGCGGACACACCAGCAATGGTTTGTCCGCTATTGCTATTTAATAGACACTCACAGACTCCGCTTTTTTGCTTTCTTACTTGCCTAATCACTAAGTTTACACTACCTTTGCATACAAAGAAACACAAATGCATCAATATGGCAAAACGTAACATCGCCGTTGTTTTGGCGGGCGGAGTGGGAAAAAGATTAGGCATCACCACACCCAAACAATTTTTCAAGGTGGCAGGAAAAATGGTTATCGAACACACGGTTGATGTGTTTGAACGTAACAATCATATCCACGAGATTGCCATTGTGAGCAATGCCATGCTCATTGCAGACATCGAAAACATCGTATTGAAAAACGGATGGACCAAAGTGAAACGCATTCTTAAAGGCGGAAGCGAAAGATATGAATCGAGCCTCTCGGCCATTAAAGCTTACGAAAACGAAGATGTAAATCTCATCTTCCACGATGCCGTGCGACCTTTGGTTAGCCATCGCATTCTTAACGATGTGGTGGAGGCTTTAAAAAACTACTCGGCAATAGATGTGGCCATGCCTTCGGCCGATACGATTATCGAGGTGGAGGGCGAGTTTATTAGCAATATCCCCGACCGCTCGCGTCTTCGTCGCGGACAAACACCACAGGCCTTCGACCTTAATGTGATTAAAGAGGCCTACGAAAAAGCACTACTCGACCCCAATTTCAAAACCACTGACGATTGTGGTGTGGTGAAAAAATACCTGCCACAAACGCCTATCTACGTGGTGGAGGGCGAAGAAAGCAACATGAAACTCACCTACAAAGAAGACACATACATGTTGGATAAGCTGTTCCAACTGCGCAACACCGAAGCCGAACGCATTGACCTTGCCCAAGTTTCGCTTGCAGGAAAGGTGGCCATTGTGTTTGGCGGCAGTTATGGAATTGGTGCCGACACGGCCAAGATGCTGGAAGAGCGGGGGGGCTAAGGTGCATTGTTTCTCGCGTAGCAGCAACGGAGTAGACGTAGGAAACAAAGACGATGTAGTGCGCGCCTTTGCAGAAGTGGCAAAAGAAGAAGGGCGAATTGATTACGTTGTCAACACTGCTGGACTGCTACAAAAGGAACCTTTGGCCACAATGAACTACGAAGACATTGCCTATAGCGTACAAACCAACTACATGGGAACCGTGAATGTAGCCCTTGTCGCCTACCCTTTCCTCAAACAAAGCAATGGTCGACTGGTGTTTTTCACCTCCTCTTCGTACACACGTGGGCGCGCTTTCTACAGCATTTACTCGTCTACCAAGGCTGCCATCGTTAACTTTGTGCAGGCTGTTGCACAAGAATGGGAGGCCGACGGCATTCGCATCAATTGCATCAATCCCGAAAGAACGAAGACGCCCATGCGCGTAAAGAACTTCGGAATTGAACCTGACAACACGCTACTTACATCTGAAAAAGTGGCTGAAGCAACTGTGCGCACCTTGCTTTCTGACGATACAGGACTGGTGATAGACGTTAGGAGGGCGCACGATGACCGCTAACGCACACCTCGAACGTTTCAAACAACGCCACCTTCGAGCCTGTCAACTAAAGCAACTCACCATTCTCGAAGCCATTCACGCCATCTGTCAACGCCATAACATCCCTTATTGGCTCGACGGCGGAACACTATTGGGCGCGGTAAGGCATGGCGGTTTCATTCCCTGGGACGACGATATAGACATCGCCATGCACAAAGCCGACATGCAACGCTTTGTTGAAGTGGCGCAAAAAGAGTTACCTAAAGGTCTTATCGTGCAGTCACCGCTGATAGACAAGCACCTCAAAGAACCCATAACCAAGGTGCGCGACCTCAATTCGTTCTTCGTTGAACCAGGCGACGACTTCTCGCACAACTACGAAAAGGGACTTTTTGTAGACATCTTCCCCTTTATCGCCTACCCCACTCTTTCGCGTAAGCTGGTTAAAAAGCTAACGCTGGGCATCTCGCGCAGCTATTCCATCCTGCACAAAGCCCACCATTACAGCCTCCGTTCGTTTGCCGAATTCTTTTGGTTCGGTGCAAAATACGCCGTCTGCCGCACCGCTTGGGTTCTGCTATGCACCCTAAACCGTAACCGCAACACCTATATATCCAATATCCTACACAACAACGGCTACGGTATCATGCACCGTCAAGACAGCATTTTCCCCCTCACCGAAATCACTTTCGAGGGCAAACAATTCATGGCCCCCTTCAATCCAGACGCCTACCTCAAAGACCTCTACCGCAATTACATGGACATTCCACCCGTAGAGAAACGCAAAATCCACGCCATTTTTGTGTTAGAGACACTGGAAGAAGAGGGAGAAGGAGAAGTAGGAAAAGAAACATAGGCACCGCAACACTATCAAAGAGCCTCGCCAACACATCAAAAGGAAAACCTTGCTTTAAACATTGGATGAACAATGTGATGAAGTAAGGCGTTAAAAGAGCAGCATTTATTATCATTTTCGTGACTTCACGAAAATGATAATAGAGCTAAAAAAGAAAGGTGTAGATAGCAATTCTTTGTGACTTTTCCTTGCTATTGGCATCGTTTATCATCCCTTTATCCCAAAAAATAACTAACTTTGCAATGGCGTTTCGCCCCAACAACAACTTAATATGCCTGCGCAAGACTTCAATCGCAAAATCATTCACATCGACATGGATGCCTTCTATGCCTCGGTGGAACAACGCGACGACCCCTCGCTGCGTGGAAAACCCGTGGGCATTGGTAGCGAAGAACGTCGTGGCGTGCTCTGTACGGCTAGCTACGAGGCACGAAAGTATGGGGTGCACTCGGCCATGTCGGGCGTACAGGCTAAGCGATTGTGTCCCGAACTAATATTGGTGCCACCCAATTTTGCAAAATACAAACAGGTGTCGCAGCAGGTTCACGAGATTTTTCACCGCTATACCGATCTTGTTGAGCCGCTTTCGCTAGACGAGGCCTACCTAGACGTTACGCAAAACAAACTGAACATAGAGTTGGCTGTTGACATTGCGCAACGCATCAGGCAGGAAATTCGCACCGAACTGCAACTCACGGCTTCGGCAGGGGTGTCGTTCAATAAGTTTTTGGCTAAGGTGGCATCCGACTTTCGCAAGCCCGACGGCATCACGGTGATACATCCCAGTCGCGCAATGCACTTTGTAGACAATCTGCCCATCACCGACTTTTGGGGCGTGGGGCATAAAACAGCCGAGACGATGCACGCTATGGGCATCTTCAACGGTGCCGACTTACGACAACTCTCGCGTCTGAGATTGCAACAAGTGTTTGGCAAGGCTGGTGAAACATACTATAACTTTGCCCGCGCCATCGACAACCGAGCTGTTGAACCGCACTGGATAAGAAAGTCGGTGGGATGCGAACGCACGTTCGAAGAAGACAGTTCTAACCCCACCGTGCTACTCACCGAACTCTATCGCTTGGTGCTAGAACTGGTGGAACGACTCAAAAAGAAAGAATTTAAGGGCAGAACACTCACGCTAAAAGTGAAGTTCTACAACTTTACACAGATTACACGCAGCCGAACTGTACCCCACATGCTTCTGAAAAAGGATGATATCTTGCCCGTAGCAAAGGCTCTTTTAAGAGAAGTGGACTACACAGAACGCCCTGTAAGACTGCTTGGCGTGCAGGTATCCAACATCGACGACACTCCTCATCGCCCACAATGGATACAACTTGAATTGCCCTTTAAGAAGGAGAATTCTTTTGAGGAGTTAAGAAGTTATTTTTGAGGAGTTAAAGGAGTTAAGGAGTTAAGGAATTAAGTCAATAGTCTTGTTGAAGAGTAACTACAACTTAACCTCTCAACTCCCATGCATATGGCTTAACTCCTAACGAGCAAAGCGAGTGGTTACACTTAACTCCTTAACTCCTCATGAGTAGGCTTAACTCCTAACGAACAAAGCGAGTGGTTACACTTAACTCCTTTACTCCTCAAGAGTAGGCTTAACTCCTAACGAGCAAAGCAAGTGATAACTCCTTAACTCCATAACTCCTCAAGAATAGGCTTAACTCCTAACGAGCAAAGCGAGCGGTAACTCCTTAACTCCATAACTCCTAAAAAACTCCTCATTAAAAATGGACCCAATAAAAACCAATCCCGCCCTAATGTTGGGCAAAAAAATAATGTACGTTCACGGCTTCGGCTCGTCGGGTCAGTCGGGAACGGTTACGCTGCTGCGCACACTTATGCCAGCGGCCACCGTGATTGCGCCCGACCTTCCTTTACATCCCGCTGAGGCTTTAGACCTATTAAAGCAAACGTGCGATGCCGAAAACCCCCACCTCATCATCGGAACATCAATGGGCGGCATGTACACCGAGATGCTAAGAGGCTTTGAACGCATACTCATTAACCCTGCTTTCGAGATGGGCGACACGATGGTGAAGCACAACATGGTGGGCAAACAAACTTTTCAGAACCCTAGAGCCGACGGCATTCAAGACTTTATTGTAACCAAAGCCTTGGTAAACGAATATAAAGAAATTACAACACTGTTGTTCGATGGCATAGACGAAGCCGAACAACAACGCGTAACAGGACTGTTTGGCGACGAAGATACAAGTGTAGACACCTTCGATCTCTTTGCCCAACACTACCCCACGGCCATTCGTTTTCATGGTGGTCACCGACTAACAGACAAGGTGGCCATGCACTATCTTCTGCCATTGATACGCCAAATAGACGATAAGCAAACGGGTCTACAACGCCCCATCGTGTTTATCGACACCAATACAATGGCCGATAGCTATCAAAAGCCACTGCCCAGCATGCACAAAGCCTACGAAATGCTTATCGAGCGTTATGATGTTTACATACTGGCACCTTCGCCAACCAATGCCCCCAATAGCCTTACAGAGCAGATGGCGTGGGTGCAACAGCACCTCAATGCGCCAGCTTTTAATAGGGTGGTGTTTGCCAACAACGCCAACTTGCTGTATGGCGACTATCTTATCTCGCGCCAAGAGCACCCAAACTTCCTTGGTTCGTCCATCCTTTTTGGCGGTAACGACCTCAAAACATGGGATGATGTGATTGTGTTTTTCGAACGCCTTGGCGGACAATAACCCGCCTTCCACTCGTCTTGGCCTAGCACAAAGAAAGCGTTTACACGTTGCGTTGTGCGTTTAAGTTCTCGTACAAGCAGTTTGTTGCGTGGCTACAAGCTATCTTGTACGGTAGAAATAGCAACTGCTTACCCTTCTTTTAGCTTTTCCTAGGCAGAGCAAGCATGCACTTTGCTTTGCCACCGACAGCCACATCAGCCCAAGAACAATAGCCTGCAAGTGTTATCACAAGTACAAGCGCAAATAAACAATGGCGTTGGAGCAGCCCACTAGAGGCATACTCCAACGCCATTATCAATATTTGCAGGGCAAACGTGCCACAAGCACCAAACCCAAACGCAGTGATTAAGGTCTATCGCTAACCTTTGTACCGAAAGAAGAAGGTTGGTCGCCCATCACAAATTCGAGTATTCCACCCTTCATAATATCCTTATAGTCGATGTACGAACGCGTGTAGCGTTTACCGTTGAGCTTAGCACTTTGGATATAGATGTTCTTAGCGCTATTGTTTTTGGCTTCGATGGTAAATGTTTTGCCACCGCCCACGTTCACAACAACCTTATTAAAGAGAGGCGAGCCAAAGATATACTTGCCACCAGCAGGTTCAACCTGATACAAACCCATAGAAGAGAGGATATACCAAGCCGACATTTGGCCCACGTCTTCGTTACCACTCAGTCCGTCGATGCCGTCGTTGTAGAGCGTATTCATCACCTGGCGCAACTTAGGAGCAGCCTTCCAGGGCATGCCTACATAGTTGTACATATAGATAATGTGGTGACTGGGTTCGTTGCCATGAGCATATTGGCCGATAAGTCCCGATATGTCGGGCGATGCATCGGCCCCCATCTTACCTTCAAGAATAAAGAGCGAATCGAGTTTAGCCACGAAAGGCTTCTCGCCACCAAAACATTTCACCAGTCCGTGCACATCGTGAGGCACCAGCCAAGCATATTGCCAAGCGTTGCCCTCGGTATAATCGTCTTGGCGATGCACCGAATTGAAGGGGTCGAATGGTTCGCGGAACTTGCCTTCGGATGTTTTACCGCGCATAAAGCCCGTGTTTTTGTCGAAGTAATGGTCTTTATACGATTGGCTACGCTTATAGAAATAGTTGTAATCATCTGTTCGTCCCAGCTGTTTAGCCAGTTTTGCGATGCCTGCATCAGCCAAAGCATATTCCAAACCTTTAGCAACAGTTTCGTATTCGGGGTCGAGATCGCAAGGCAGATAGCCATATTTCTTGAGCAGACCCATTCCACGCTCATCGCGCATAGCCGAAGCTTTAGCAGCCTCGAGCACCTTATTCTTATCCACATCAAAGCCTTTCAGAGCCAAGTCGATAAGCACAGGGATGCCAGGGTTGCCCACCATGCAATCTGTTTCGTTGCCCACGAGATGCCAAACAGGCAATTTGCCTTGCTGTTCGTAAATATGCAGCATGGTTTGAGCGATGTCGCGTTGCTTTTCGGGATGAATAATGGTCATCAAGGGATGGGCAGCGCGATAGGTATCCCACAGCGAGAAGGTGGTGTAGTTTTTGAAATCGCCGTGATACACCTTACCGTCGGCTCCGCGATAGTCGCCATTAACATCGCTAAACACCGAGGGAGCGAACATCGAATGATACATGGCCGTGTAGAAAGTGCGGCGAGCAGCATCGTCGTCGGTGGTGATAACAATCTTGCCCAACTCATTATTCCATGCCTGGTTGGCCTTAGCCACCGTGCCACGGAAATCCCACGAGGGCAGTTCGGCAGCGATATTTGCGCGTGCATTGTCTTCGCTCACAGGCGAGATACCCACTTTCACCAGCAGCGGTTCATCGTTATTGGGTGTAGAAAATACAGCCAAGCTGTCGCCTTGAGCCTTAGCAACGTTTACAGGTCGTGAGAACTGCGCCACGAAATACACACGCTGGTCTTTAGCCCAACCCGTGGAATAGCGATAGCCCGACACTTCTGTGGGCGAATTTTGTTTGAAAGCGCTCTTCGTCATCTTGTCCCAACCAATACCCTGCGAAAGGTCTAAGGCCACGAAAGCCGTTTGAGCATCGGCCGGATAGCTGTAACGGTGAAACGCCACGCGAGCGGTGGCAGTGAGATCTACCTTTACACCCGACTTCAACATCACCGAATAATAGCCCGGACGTGCGTGTTCGCCTTTGTGCGAGAACATCACATCGCGTTGCGAAGCATCGGTTAAGGGTAGCAAAGCAATGTCGCCCAAGTCGCCAATGCCCGTTCCGCTAAGGTGCATTTGCCCAAAACCAATGATAACCGAGTCGCTATAATGATAGCCCGAGCACCAATCCCAACCGCGTTTATATTGCGTCGGCCCAACCTGCACCAATCCGTAAGGCACGTTAGCGCCCAAGAACACGTGTCCATGTCCGCCAGTACCAATGTAGGGGTCAACGTATTGGGTAAAGTTTTGCGCCCAAGCGCCCATCCCAACAGTTAGGAAAGCCACCAGAGCAAAGAATTTTTTGAATGTCATATTTGTTATTTTATATTTGTTATCTTGCTATTGTTGGTTGGATTTGTTTAGTATTGTTTGCAAAAACACCGCTGTGTGTAGCATGATGTTAGCGATGTTTCTCCATGCCCAGCCACATTCTCAGTCGTTTAGTCATCGACTTACCAATCTGTTTAAAATTGCCGTGGCGCAGGTTTAGTCCCAGTTCGATAAAGGCATACCGCGTTTAATCCAGGGATGTCCCCATGCGTGTCGGCGATAAACGCGCTCTTTAAAGGCCACATGCTCGATGACATGAACTGGATGTTTAAGCGGGAACTGCTGTTCGATGCGCTTCATGGTGAAAATTCGGCGCAAAGGAGCAGGCATAGTGTTAAGCGTAGAGAAATGTGTAGAATCTTCTATCACCCCGATATTATTAATTTGGTTGCGCGTTGGCATGATGGCCACGGCCGAATTGAGCAGCATCGAGGCCCAGAAAATCGTTTCATAATAAGCTTTGCCACTAGCCTTATGGTCGGCGCACATCTTAAGAAAATCAGGGCGCAGCTTTCTTTGCGCTATGAGTTGTTGCAGCTGTGCCAGCGTTTGTGGGTCGTCCATAAACCGATAGTCGGCATCCCATGTATCGATAACCCTTCTCCACGAGGCCCAGCCCCATATAGAAAACACCGAAGTAAAGAAATAATCATCCTGCACATCAGGAGTTTGTTCGTCACTATTAAATCCAGCCACCATCCACACCCGTTCATCGTGTTCGTATCGGTCGAGCATTTCTTTGCAAAAGGGGAAGAAGCTCTGCGTAGGCACATCATCATCTTCCAGCACAATGCACTTATCGGCCATAGAGAAAGCCCATTTTTGCGAGATATATTCCGAGGGGTCGCAGCCATAGTTGCGTTCTTGATATAGCTGTTTCACGTCGCATTCCCAGTCGATGTCGGTGGCAATGCGTCGGCAGGCCTCAATGCCGGGCATATCCTTAGCCCCTCGTGGTCCGTCTTGGTACAAGAAAAGTCGCGATGGTCGAGCCTCTTTCACCGCCTTAAACACCTTTTCGAAAGGTTCGGGCCGATTGAAAAAGAGCAGCAACACAGCAACATCAATCTTTGCGGCATGCTTCATAAGCGTACAATCCAGTTTGTTATTATGGCCTTTTGTTCAGCTTTGCTTCGCCCTTTGGGATAAAGGGAGTTGGTAGTTGCTGTGGCTCACGTCAAATGTTGCGGTTAGTGGGGGTGCGCACTGTGGCTTAACCCCTTTAGTGCAAAGATAAATATTTTTATTGGCATGAACAAATTTTGAGCCTTTCACTTACATTTTGGCATATGCAAAACAAGTTTAAAAAACGCGACTAATTTACTATCGCATCAAAAAAATACATACCTTTGCAACGTATAGGATTAGAGTGCCTTGAAAACATCTGCACACGCGATTACGGTGCGTCGCATTTATTATTTAAATTTTACTTTATATTTAGACTATAACACAAGGATTTATGAAAAAGATTTTAATGATTGCTCTGCTTTTAGCAGTTACGATTAACGCATTTTCACAGCGCCGACGCACGGTTCGTCGCAGTTATGCTCGTTCTTCTCAATGGTATATCATGCCAAAGGGTGGTTTTAACATTGCCGACATAACCGATTGGGGTGGCGATGTGCGCTTTGGTTTGGCATTAGGTGGCGAATTAGGTTGTCGTGTTAATCAGCTTATCACGCTTTCGGGTTCGTTTATCTATTCTCAACAAGGCACAACCACATGGTATAACAATGAGAAAAACAATCTTAGCGTGCATCTCGACTACATCAATTTGCCCTTTATGGTGCATTTTAGTGTGGCACCAGGCCTGCAACTCAAGGTGGGATTACAACCGGGTATATTGGTAAACGACAACTCGATTTTAAAGATTGGTGGCCGAAGATACGAGGGTTCGTTGGGAAAAGTGCTCGAAAATACCTCGTGGGACGATGCCGGAACGCAGTCGGTAGACTGGTCTATGCCTTTTGCAGTGTCGTATCAATACCGCAAATGGGTGTTCGATGCTCGCTACAACCTTGGACTTAATAATGTAACCTATGGCACATGGACCAACTCTGGGCACAACAGCGTGTTTCAATTCACCTTGGGTTATAAATTCTCGCTGTAACAAATACACCACCCAAAACAGCCCAAACACAACCTTCTAACTTACGAAGGGCAATGTTTGTACATGTCCCTTATTTTGTGTATTTGCAGAACAAAGGCAAAAGGCGGAGAAACGAGCCAACAGGCACAAATCTTCGCCAAGCGCTTGAGCACCATTGCGCGTGCCTGCACTTGCCTTTGCCATCCCAAAAACCATCACAACAACAAAGCGACATGCTCATAAACCATCCCTTTAAACCATCGCATACGCTGCTAGGCATAAGCCGTGGCAGTGTGTTTGCTGCGCTTGTTTGTATCGCTTTTGTGCTACCCAGCATAGCAAAAGCGCAAAAACAACCCGTAGACTATGTTAATGCCTTCATCGGAACCACTAACTTCGGCACCACAAACCCAGGTGCTGTGTGTCCAAATGGATTGATGTCGGTGGTGCCTTTCAACGTGATGGGCTCTGCAGACAACAAGTTTGACAAGGACGCCCGTTGGTGGTCAACCCCCTACGAATATAACAACGTGTACTTCACGGGTTATTCTCACGTTAATCTTAGTGGCGTTGGATGCCCCGATTTGGGTTCGTTGTTGCTCATGCCCACTACAGGAAAGCTCTCGGTAGACTATAAGGAATATGGTAGCACGATGGCCGAACAAAAAGCTTCGCCAGGTTTTTACTCCAATTTTCTGCCACGTTATGGCATTCGCACCGAGGTAACAGCCACACCACGCACTTCCATCGCACGCTTTTGGTTTCCTAAAGGCAAGAGCAACATCTTGCTTAACCTAGGAGAAGGACTAACAAACGAAACGGGAGCTATGGTTAGACGCGTAAGCGATAACGAATACGAGGGAATGAAACTGCTGGGAACATTCTGTTATAACCCGCAAGCTGTGTTCCCCATCTACTTTGTTATGCGCGTAGAAGCTAAACCAACGGCTACTGGATATTGGAAAAAACAACGACCCATGACAGGCGTAGAAGCCGAATGGGATAAAGACAACGGCCAATACAAACTATACACCAACTATAAAAAAGAGATAGCTGGCGACGACATTGGCGTGTATCTCAACTTCGATACCGAAGAAAACCAAGCCGTGGTGGTGCGCATGGGCGTGTCGTTTGTGAGCATGGAGAATGCTCGCGAAAACCTCAACACCGAACAAAAGGGCAAAGACTTTGAACAAATTAGAGACGAAGCGCGCAACAAATGGAATAAAGACCTCTCTAAAATTGAAGTAGAAGGCGGAACAGACGACCAAAAAACAGTGTTCTACACCGCTCTTTACCACACCTTGTTGCACCCCAACATCTTGCAAGATGTTAACGGACAATATCCCACACTTGAAACAGGAGAGGTAAAAACCATGCGCGAAGGAAATCGTTACACGGTGTTCTCACTGTGGGATACCTATCGCAACGTGCACCAACTGCTTACATTGGTTTACCCCAACCGCCAAAAAGACATGGTAAAGACCATGATTGACATGTATCGCGAACATGGATGGCTGCCCAAATGGGAACTCTATGGCCGCGAAACCTACACCATGGAGGGCGACCCTTCTATCCCAGTTATCGTAGACACGTGGCTTAAAGGCTTGCGTGGCTATGACATTAACACGGCTTACGAGGCTATGCGCAAAGGAGCAACAACACCTGGACCGCAAAACTTGCTTCGTCCAGACAACGACGACTATCTCTCGCTGGGCTATGTGCCACTACGCGAACAATACGATAATTCTGTTTCGCACGCATTAGAATATTATATCGCCGATAATGCTTTGTCGCGACTGGCTACGGCATTGGGAAAGAAAGCCGATGCACAACAATTCTACAAACGCTCGCTGGGCTATCGCCACTATTATAGCAAAGAATATGGAACGTTTAGGCCCATTCTGCCCAACGGTAAGTTCTATTCGCCCTTTAATCCCAAACAAGGCGAGAACTTCGAACCTAGTCCGGGCTTCCACGAAGGTAATGCTTGGAACTACACTTTCTATGTTCCGCACGATGTAATGGGTCTTGCTAAGCTGATGGGTGGACAAAAAAACTTTGTTGAAAAGCTGCAAATGGTGTTTGATAAAGAACTATACGACCCAGCCAACGAGCCTGATATTGCCTATCCGCACCTCTTTTCGTACTTCAAAGGCGATGAATGGCGTACGCAAAAAGAACTTCATCGACTGATGGCCAAGTACTTTAAGAATGCGCCCGATGGCATACCAGGCAACGACGACACAGGAACAATGTCGGCATGGCTTGTGTTTAACATGATGGGATTTTACCCCGACTGCCCCGGAGAGCCTGCTTACACGCTGTCGTCACCAGTGTTTAACCGCGTAACCATCCACCTTGACAAAGAGCAATGGGGACGAAACGAATTGATTATCGAAACCAAACGCCAACAACCCTCAGATATTTACATCAATCGTATCACCCTTGGCAACAAGTTGTTTAAAGCCTATCGCGTGTCGCACGAAGACCTTTTGAAGGGCGGAAAACTAATGTTCGAACTGAAAGGGTCGCACTAACACCTGTTTATTTATACTGATTTGCCCCACATTACACCTAGTTAATGTGGGGCAAATCGGTATAATACTGTAGCTGTTTAGCCATACTTTGGCTCATCATCTTGAAGTGCTGAAGCCGCAAAGTCAATGTTTTTTCGGCAATTCGCCGTGTTTATTCGAAGACTGTTGTAATACCCATTTGCAACCCTTCATTCTCATGCACGTAATTTCATCGATATTTATTTATTGTTGTAGTCGCTCAGGTTAGGCCATCATCCAAGCTATCTGCACAACAATGCTACATAATAAGTATGAGTTCTAACGAGTAGTATTTAAAAAAAAAGTTGCAAATATTTTACAAACACCAATTTCTTTAGCACTCATTCTAGCGAGAATCAATGCCTAAAAGCATCGTTTTTAGCCATAAAATCAGTCGTTCACAAATTATTTTTCAGCATTTTTAGACCCAATAGCTGCATTTTGCACCATTTAGCTTCTCTAATTACTCACCAGTTCGCCAAAATCCATCGTGCAAAAAACAGCTTTTAGTACTTAAAACATCGGCTTTTTATACTCTTTTTACCCCTAAAAGTCGATTTTTTATATCAAAAGCAAAAGATAACACCTCCGCACAACGTGAAAAATTATGCATTTAGTGGTGCATTTTGCATCATTTCACCTTGCGTTTTGCACCATTTAGCATCGCGTTTTGCACCATTTAGCGTTGCGTTTTGCTGCAAATAGCATTGCGTTTTGCTGCATTTAGCATTGCGTTTTGCTGCATTTAGCTCTGCGTTTTGCTGCAAAACGCTCACTAAACACTATCAACTGCGTATTTATTCATTACAAAATCAATTTCTATGCAATTACATCACATTCCCTTTCTCGCGTAAATAAACCTTCGCGAGAATTGAATATTTGCGTGCTAGCAAGCTACTGTTGAATTTAAAGACAGTATTTACGTTAAACTTTCGTCAAAAATATTTACATTTCACGTGTAAAAAAGGGGCAGTCGTAAAACCCTGTTTAGGGGAGTTACCAGTTTTCTGTTCTTCCTATATTGGCTTATGAAATGATATGCATAAGAAGCGGGTTGCAACAGGGTTTTACGACCGACCGGATAAATTGCAGAGATACGTCACACTATATAGCAAAGCGCATTACACCATAATGGAGGTTATTGCTTTTCAGCTGCTTCTTCCTGCGTCTCTTTCTCTTGTGGCAAGCAAAGGTTAAGCACAATGCCCACAATGGCCGCCAAACCGATGCCACTAATAGCAAAATTCTTATAAGAAAGCACAGCACCACCAATGCCCATCGTAAGCGTTACGGCAATGATAATGATGTTACGCGTTTGATTAAGGTCTACCTTATTGCGCATCAAGTTGAGCAATCCCACACTGGCAATGGTGCCAAAGAGCAACAACATAATGCCTCCAAGAACCGCTTCGGGGATGCTTTGCAAAAGAGCATTTAGCTTTCCTACAACAGAAAACACAATAGCCGTGGCCGCAGAGATGCGAATAACAGCCGGAGAGGTTACTTTTGTGATGCTCATTGCACCCGTTACTTCCGAATAAGTGGTTACTGGGGGGCCTGCTAAAAAGGCACTAGCAAGACAAGCTACACCATCACCAAGAAGCGTGCGATGCAATCCAGGGTCTTTTGTGAAATCTTTATCGGCCACAGCACCCACCACATACACGTCGCCAATATGCTCAATAACGGGAGCTATGGCCACAGGTATCATGAAAAGCAAGGGTTCGATGCTGAACTGGGGCAACGAGAAATGCGCCAAACTGGCTGGAAGGGCAAACCATGGAGCATCTAAAACAGGCTGAAAATTAACCTTGCCCAAAAACAAAGCCAACACATAACCCATGGTAATACCACAAACCACTGGCACAAGCTTAAGAAGTCCACGACCCAGGGTTAATACCAAAATGGCCGTAATAAGCGAAACGAGTGCCAAAAGCCAGTTGGTTTTAGCCATATTCACAGCTGCAGGCGAGAGCGAAAGACCAATAAGAATGATAACTGGCCCGATAACCACGGGCGGAAAGAGCTTATGCAACACTCGTTTACCTTGCCAACGCACCAAAGCACTCATCACAAAATATACCAAAGACACACCCACAAGTCCCGCCAAAGCGCCAGTCATGCCCCATTGTTTGCTAGCCGAGATGATGGGAGCAATGAAAGCAAAACTCGAACCAAGAAAAATGGGAACCTTACCTTTCGTTATGAAATGAAAGATAAACGTTCCCAAACCTGCTGTTAAAAGAGCCGTTGAGGGGTCTAGCCCAACTAGTATTGGCACTAACACTGTTGCGCCGAAGGCCACGAAAAGAAATTGAACGCCTACGATGATGCGTTTGCTTGTTGATAGTTGTACTTGTTCCATTGTGTTAATGATGTTGTTCGAAAAAGGGAAGCGAAGTGTTGGCACTGAATACACACACATCTGCCCGCATTTGCACCCACTTGCAGTCAAATGCACACATTTACAACGCATTTAACACCGCATGTAGGCTCAGGAAGGCCACTTTCTTCACCCTGATTGCACGTTATCTATGCAAAGTTAATACATTTCCAGCATTTTTGTGTACATTTGCACTAACGGCAAACTTAATTTTTTGAATAAGCGAATGACAAGAATAAAACTTGGAGATTATAACCAATTGGAAGTGGTTAAAGAAGTGGATTTTGGCATGTACCTTGACGCTGGAGACGAAGGAGAGGTGCTTTTGCCCAAACGTTATGTGCCTAAAGGCTGCAAACCAGGCGATAGTCTCAACGTGTTTCTTTACCTCGACCAAGACGAACGACTGGTGGCTACCACGCAAACACCGCTGGCAAAAGTTGGCGAGTTTGCTTGTTTAGACGTGTCGTGGGTGAATGAGCATGGCGCTTTTCTTAACTGGGGCCTGATGAAAGACCTCTTCTGCCCCTTCCGCGAACAAACAACGCATGGAAATGGGCGAAAGCTACGTGGTGGCTGTGTTTATCGACGAAGAAAGCTACCGCATTGCGGCTTCGGCTAAGGTGGAACATTTCTTTGCCAACGACTTTCCACCTTATCAACAAGGCGACGAAGTTGACCTTTTGGTGTGGCAAACCACCGACCTTGGTTTCAAAATGATTGTTGATAACGCCTATCCCGGACTGGCTTATCGCTCACAAGTATTCCGTCCGCTGCATGTTGGCGACCGTCTTCGCGGATATATCATGGGCGTAAGACCCGATGGTAAGATAGACATTAGCCTTCAACCACTGGGCAGAAAACAAACAACCGACTTTGCCGAACAGCTGTTGCAATACCTTAAAGACAACAATGGCTATTGCAATCTTGGCGACAAAAGTGACGCCGAAGATATTAAACGCCGCTTTGCAGTGAGCAAAAAAGTGTTTAAAAAAGCTGTGGGCGACTTGTATAAACGCCGACTGATAACCATTGAAGAAAACGGTTTAAGGCTTGTGAACTAATAAATCACAAGCCCCAAACCAAGCGCTTAACCTCGGTTAGGCGCTTTTTTTATGCCACGATTAGACTTACGCAAGCACATATATCCTACAATTCCACCCAAGATGGATGCTGCAAAAATGCCTATCTTAGACTGTATGGCATGTTCGGGCGAGGTAAAAGCAAGCATCGTTACAAACATAGACATGGTGAAACCTATGCCGGCAAGAAACCCAACCCAATAATGCTGCGCCAAGTTATGCCACGCGAACGCTTACCAAGTCCCAAACGCTCGCAAACCCACACGGCAAAGACAATACCCACCGGCTTCCCAACAAGCAAACCAGCCATCACACCAATGGCAACGCCATTAGAAAGCACTGTGTCGAAATCTAAATCAACAAACGACACGCCCGCATTGGCAAGCGCAAAGATAGGCATCACCACAAATGCCACAAAGGGATGAAGCCCATGTTCGAGCCGTTGAAGTGGCGGAGTGGCCTTTGCCGAATCGGCTTGTACGCGTGCCAATATCTCCACTTGCTCGGGTTCGAGGGTTCGCACATCATTGGGAGCAGCGTTTTCAAACTGTCGCGTAAGCTTCTTAATGCGTGCTAGGAATGTTGCTTCGGGTATACGCGCATCGGCAGGTATAACCATGGCCGCCAAAACTGCTGATATTGTGGCATGAATGCCCGATGTGAGGAAGGCCACCCACACTCCGCCAATACCCAAAACGCCATAAAACCACACGCTTTTTACACCCAAACGGTTGCCCACTAGCATCACAGCAAGCACCACAAAACCAATGGCCAAGCTGGCAAATGAAATTTCGGTGGTATAGAAAAGTGCGATAATAACCACCGAACCAAGGTCGTCGACGATGGCTAGTGTGGTAAGAAACACCTTTGCCGACACCGGTACACGATTGCCCAAGAGCTGAAGCACAGCCAAAGCAAAGGCTATATCCGTGGCCATGGGTATGCCCCAACCATTAGCTGTGGGCGTTGCAGCATTGAAAATAAGATAAATAGCAGCAGGAAAAACCATTCCGCAGAGAGCCGATGCCACAGGAAGTGTAACCTTACGCAAATCGCGTAGCTCGCCGCCAATGAACTCGCGCTTCAACTCTAAACCCACAACAAAGAAGAACATCGACATAAGTCCGTCGTTAATCCAGTGTTCTAAACTAAAATCCAAATAGTTTTGACCATTGATAGAGAAACCAAAATGATGCTCAAGAAAATGTGTATAAGTGTCGCGCAAGGGCGAATTGGCCAACACTAAGGCCAATAACACAAAGATGCCAAGCACAATACCGCTTGAACGCTCGCGGTGCAAGAACTGTAAAGTGGGTATAACAAGTCGGTTTTCTAATTCTTTTTGATACTGTTGTCTCATCTATTGCTTATAATATATATGTAAAAAGATGGAGTGCCCACGAGCAAATGCCACGCTCAAAACAATCTAAAGGCAAGCCATCGAAAATAAAAATAACGGGGTAAACACACCCATGCCGTACTGCAAAAATACGAAAAACAATGCGTTTATCAAAGTGTGGCCTTATATTTTTAAGGTCTTAAGGCTTTGAAAATTCAGTTTAAACACGTAACTTTGCCACAAAACAACTACAAATGTCACAACAAGAAAAAACGCTTTGGCAGGTGATAAAGGGATATTTTAACACCTTGCCCGACAAAGAGAACGAGAAAGATACCATCCAACAAATAAGCAGTGGAGTTGCTTTTCACGGCGCTAATCTCTGGGTGCTTATATTTGCAATCCTGATTGCATCGCTAGGACTAAACGTTAACTCAACAGCCGTTATCATCGGTGCGATGCTTATCTCGCCCTTGATGGGTCCTATCATCGGAATGGGACTGGCAGTGGGCATCACCGACCTGGAATTGCTTAAGCGTTCGGCCACACATTACCTTGTGGCAACGGTTATAAGCGTAATCACAGCCATGCTCTACTTCATCATTACGCCGCTCACCGAAGCCCAATCTGAATTGCTAGCTCGCACATCGCCCACGCTTTACGATGTGCTTATCGCCCTTGCTGGTGGTGCTGCGGGCATCTTGGCACTGAGCACCAAGGGTAAAGGCAATGTGCTTCCTGGTGTTGCCATCGCCACAGCGCTAATGCCTCCCTTGTGTACTGCAGGCTATGGACTGGCTGTGGGCAATTTTTCGTTCTTCTTTGGGGCGTTCTACCTTTTCTTTATCAACACTGTTTTCATTGCCCTTGCCACCTTCTTGGGCGTAAGAATGCTGCGATTTAAGCGCAAAGCTGCCATTGACGAGGCTCGCCTCGCTGTGGTTAACCGCTATATTATCGGTGCTGTGGTGCTCACAATGCTACCTGCAACCTACATGACTGTGAACATTGTAAGAGAGAGTGTGAAAGAAAACGCTATTTTGAGATTTGTAAAAAACGAGTTTGAAGCTAAGGGCGCGCAAATCATTTCACACAAGGTTGACGATGAAAACAATTCGCTGAATATCATTACCGTGGGTAAACGACTCACCGACAGCGATATTGAGCTAGCCCAAAAGGCCATGGACACTTACCAACTAGCCGACCTCAAACTAAATGTGATACAGGGAACACAGACTGATAGCTTGATGCTGAGCCAAATGTTGAACGGAAATGGAAGCACAACACTAGCCAAAGACACGAAATTACTAGAACAAGCCGACCAAATTCAGGTCTTGAAAGAGAAGAACGACAAATACGAACGCTTGCCAAAACTAGCCAACGACATACGCAAAGAGCTGAAAGCCATTTGCCCACAAGCTACAACCGTAAGCCTAGCATACGTTACTGAAGCTCAAATAGACACCACTTCCACAACCAACTACGTGATGGCCGTGGTAGGTTGCAAAGGGAAATTGCTCCCAACCGATAAAAACAGACTGCACCAATGGCTAAATGCACGTCTTAAAGCAGACAGTCTTCGCTTGGTAGTGGAATAATTAAAGGCGTTGCCCAAGCCACATTTCTAGTGGTGAGAGCAACGCCTTTAATATGTAAAAACGCGAAGAGCAGATTACAAGCTCGCTAGAAACTAAGGGTTATACCTGCCGAGAAACAAACTTATAGGGATAAAGTCCAGAAATTTCGCTCCGAGCAAGCGTTGGAAAGAAGTTGTATTGTGCCGAAGCATAAACGCCAAACAGCTCTCCAAAATTGTAACGCGCGCCAGTTTGAAACGACATTGTTTTCAAACTAATCACAGGACCCATGTAGATATCAAAGTTATCGGGCAGCTTTAATGGCTCCATTAAATGGAAGTTAAGGTAAAATCCTAAGTCGGAATTGTCGTAAAACGTTGGCCCATCATCGTTACTATCCACGCTTTTATCAACAATAAAAGCGTATTTCGCACCATAAGAAAGATAGTCGTTGATACCATTTTCGTATCCCAATTCCACGCCATTCTTACCTCCTACATTGGTGTAACCTAAGAAAAATTTTCTATCTGAGTCGCCATCAAAGGCCTGAGCATGCACTTGAACTGCTGCACTAAGGGCGAAAAAGGACACAAGCAACAAGCGCGTTGCATAATGTTTGAAAAGAAAATGCTGTTTCATGATGTATTATTTAATTGTGTATTTAGTGATAGAGAACACTCTTCGGCGCTCTTTAGTCTGATTATTCTTAACTACCTGTTCACCATAAACGATGAAGTTTTTGTCATACCAATGAAGCGTTCCCGAATACTTCATCTTCTTCACATCCTCATCTTCGTTATCGGTTTCAATCAAGTCCGACTTACGTTCTTGCACCACCTCACCACTTTTATTATTAAACAGCTTCGACACCAGCTGCTTACTGTCGGCATAAATCAAGTCTACATCATTCTGTTTAATACCTGCCGAGATAAAGCGCTTTACGTACATAGGCTGCTGTTTGGGGTTCATTTCAAAACAATTATCCCAAAGCAGGTTGCAATCGGCATCAAACTTGGCCAGCACAGCATGCGTGTAAGCATAGCCGTTAAACTGTGTCATCATCGTTGAACCGACCCAATAGGTGATATAGGTGGGATAAAAAGCCTCGCCCAGATAAAAATAATCCTTGCCATCGGTCATAATTCCATGCGATGCCATGTTGTAATTAAGACTATATTCTTTACCTGCCTTTTCGGCCTTTTCTTTCTTACGTTCTATCCTAGCCTTGCGTTTATCGCTCATATAATCGGTGAAATTCTTTAGGTCGAGGAAGTTAACGAAGCGCTGTTTCTTAAATTGCCAGTTCTCTAGCTGTGCAAAATAGATGCCTTGCGAGCCCCCTTTTTTGCTCTTGGTGTACGTACCAGTTATAAAATACTTGTCGTTTGCCTTAGACAATGAAGCCGAAAGCAACGTTTGGTCGATTTCGGTGGTAAGACTTGTGATGCCCAATTGCTTACCATTAAAGTCTACTCGGGCCAAATAGAGTTCGCGATCGCCCTTCACAACAGCATAGATAATATTGTCTAGGATGGTGTTTTGCAGGATGAGCACCTTACGGTCGCGTACACCTGGTATGTGTAAATCGGCAAAACGACAATCTCCAGAAGCGAGATCTAAAATGCCGATGCGTTCTAAACGTTTCTCTGAAGAACTAAACACCATTTTACCATTGTGAATAATAAGGTCGCGCATACTGGCTTTTCGGGTGTATTCGCTGTCGGTTACCTTTGTTTTATGGGTTTTGGTGTTGAAAGCTATCACCGAGAAAGCACCGTTGCGTGCTCGCAGCACGGCATAATTTACATCGTTGTCGAAGGTTGAACTGTAGAAATGCAAGTCGTCGTCTATCAGCATCGAATCTGTATAAATCGGCTTTAACTCGGTAGATAAATACTCTGTTTTGAAAAAACGCTTGCCGTGGTCCGTCTTTTTAGCGAACGAATAGACGATAAGTCCACGTTCGCCGATGGGCGAAACCACCAGGTCTTCGTAGTCGCCACGATGAGGATATTCAATTCTCGCCGCTACTTGTGCCACAGATTGTAACACGTTTAGGCACAAAGCCAAAAGGATTAAGTTAAATGTTTTCATCTTCATATTGTTTTGTTGGTTTGTTGTTTGTATATCCTTGTGTGTTGCACAAGGTCTTAATTTCAACCTCACTGCAAGGTTTGTGCAGTGGATTTTGGGCTTATTAGCAAGAAAAAGATAGAAGTTGTTTGCCTCCAGATAGAGTTGGGGTTAAATCATGAATGGCAAGAAAGCGTCAAAAGCCATGCTATTAAAACATTACTTCCTGCATCTTTCTTGCCATCCTGAATTTTAGTATTGATTATCCCCTTTTCTCTAACATGTTTTTTAGAACTCGGCCGACTTCGGCGTGCGTGGGAAAGGTATTACATCGCGAATGTTTTGCATACCTGTTACGAAGAGAATGAGTCTTTCGAAACCCAAACCAAAACCTCCGTGCGGACACGTACCAAAGCGACGCGTATCTAGATACCACCACATATCTTTCATTGGGATGTGGCGTTCTTCGATTTGAGCCACCAGTTTGTCGTAGCTCTCTTCGCGAACACTACCGCCAATGATTTCGCCAATTTGTGGAAACAGCACATCGGTGCCTTGAACCGTGCGGCCATCTTCGTCTAACTTCATATAGAAAGCCTTGATACCCTTTGGATAATGGGTCATGATAACAGGCTTTTTGAAGTGCTCTTCAACCAAGAAGCGTTCGTGTTCGCTGGCCAAGTCCATGCCCCAGCTAACGGGGAACTCGAATTTCTTACCTGCTTTTACGGCCTCTTCGAGAATGTTGATGCCCTCAGTATAGTCTAGGCGAACGAAGTCTTCGCTCACCACACCCTGCAAACGTTCAATCAGTGTGTTGTCTATCATCTTGTTGAGGAACGCGAGGTCGTCCTTACAATTATCCAATGCCCAGCGCACACAGTACTTAATAAAGTCTTCTTCGGTGTCCATCAGGTCGTCAAGGTCGATGAAAGCCATTTCGGGTTCAATCATCCAGAACTCTGCGAGGTGACGAGGCGTGTTGCTATTTTCGGCTCGGAAGGTTGGCCCGAAGGTGTAAATCTGCCCCAAGGCCGTTGCTCCAAGCTCGCCTTCAAGCTGTCCGCTCACGGTAAGGCTAGTCATCTTGCCGAAGAAGTCGTCGTTGTAGTTCACCTTTCCGTCTTCATCCTTCTTCAGGTCGTTGAGTTTTTGGGTTGTAACCTGGAACATTTCTCCAGCGCCTTCGGCATCACTAGCAGTGATGATGGGCGAATGGAAATAGAAGAAACCATGGTCGTGAAAATACTTATGAATGGCAATGGCCATATTATGGCGTATACGCATAACGGCACCAAAGGTGTTGGTGCGCAGACGAAGGTGCGCATGTTGGCGCATATATTCGAAGGTTTGCCCCTTCTTTTGCATGGGATAGTCGCTACCACATGCGCCCAAGAGCTGCAAATCGGTGCATTGTATTTCCGAGTTTTGCCCTTGTCCCTGACTCTCTACCAGTTTACCCGTTGCGCTTATGCATGCTCCAGTGGTTACTTGCTTCAGCAATTCGGCATCAACTGTTGCTGGGTCGACAACCACTTGCACATTATTGATGGTAGAACCGTCGTTCAAAGCGATGAAATCCACCACCTTACTGCTGCGGTGTGTTCTCACCCAGCCTTTTACATTCACTTCTGCACCAAAGTCGGTGCGTTGAAGTACGTCTACAATCTTTGTTCTACGAATTTTATCCATTGATGTTCTTTATTAAGAGATAAGGCGTTGAGGATTTTAGCAGCTTAGCCCTATACCATATATAATGGTGTAAACAATGGTGCTTAGGCTGTTAATTTACTACCTTATCCAACTTTATCGTCTATTAATGGCGGTAAAGAAGGGTTTAATACATTCGTGTGCCAACGTGTTCTGTCAGCAATGCATCTGTACAAAGCCGTTTGTAGTGTCTGTACAAGGCCCTTGTAGTGGCGCTACAAGCCGTTTGTAGTGTTCGTACAAGGCTCTTGTAGTGTTCGTACAAGGCTCTTGTAGTGACCGTACAAGGCCCTTGTAGTGCCACATACGGCCATTTACAATCCGCCTAAATGTTAATAAGAAGCAAGTTATTAAGGAGTTTAGCCAACACCACAAAGGCATTTGGCCTAACTCCTTAACGTCTTTACTTCTTAACTTCTCGGTATATTATTCAAAAGCCCCCATTCTTAGCATCTCCACTTCCTTCTCGGTGAGGAAGCGCCAGTCGCCACGTTTGAGGTTTTTCTTAGTGAGTCCAGCAAATTGCACGCGGTCAAGACGAACCACGCGATAGCCTAAGCTTTCGAAGATGCGGCGCACGATGCGGTTTTTACCGCTGTGGATTTCGATGCCCACTTGCGTTTTATCCTTATCGTTGGCATATTCGATGGCATCAGCATGCACGTCGCCGTCGTCGAGCGTGATGCCCGTAGCAATCTGCTGCAAGTCGTGTTCGGTAACTTCTTTATCGAGGAACACGTGGTACACTTTCTTCTTCAAGAACTTGGGATGAGCCAATTTACTAGCCAAATCGCCGTCGTTGGTAAGTAGAAGTACACCAGTGGTGTTGCGGTCCAATCGTCCAACGGGATAGATACGTTCAGGACAAACCCCTTTTACAAGGTCCATCACGGTTTTGCGTTGTTGTGGGTCGTCGCTGGTTGTAACGTAATCTTTGGGTTTGTTGATAAGCACATACACCTTCTTTTCGAGGGTTACGGGCTGTTCGTGGAAGATTACTTCATCGGTACGCAGCACCTTTGTACCCAGTTCGGTAACCACATTTCCGTTAACCTTCACCATACCCGACTGTATAAATTGGTCGGCTTCGCGTCTGCTGCATACGCCAGCATTGGCCAAGTACTTGTTCAAGCGAATGGGCTCGTTGGGGTCGATGTTCTCTTCCTTATACTCGATACGCTTTCAGGCTATATTTAGCATTTGGATCGTAGTCGGGTGTACGTTGGCGATAGTTACCTTGTTGGTAACCGCCACGCTGTTGATAGCCACCGCGTTGTTGATATCCACCTTGTTGGTATCCACCGCGGTTGTTGTTATAGCCACCGCGTTGTTGGTAACCACCACGATTATTATTGTACGAGCGTTGTTGGTATCCGCCGCGCTGTTGATAACCGCCTTCTTCGTTGTTATAACGTGGACGATATCCTCCTTCTTGGCGTTGTTGGTAACCGCCTTCTTGGCGAGGCTGATAGTTAGATCGCTGTTGGTAACCGCCTTCTTGATTGGCTTGATATCCCCCTTCTTGACGAGGACGGTATCCGCCTTCCTGTCTGGGTTGGTAGTTAGCACGTTGTTGGTAGCCTCCTTCGCCTTCACCAGCGTTGTTATAACGTGGACGATATCCACCTTCTTGGCGTTGTTGGTAACCTCCACGGTTGTTATTGTTGTTATAACCGCGTTGCTGATAGCCACCGTTGTCGTTGTTATAATTATTATAACGTGGGCGATATTGCCTTTGTTGAGATGTGTTGCCACTTTGCAAGTTGGCTCCAAATCCCTCAGGACGGAACGCCCCGTCGTCTTCTCCGCCGTTAGTTCTGCGGTCAGAGCTGTAAGCGCGTTGCGTGTGAATACGTGGTCTCTGTGTTCTTGCACCACCAGTTCCATAGGTTCGGGAATAGTTTCCGCCTGCGTTGTAGCCTTCACGGCCTTCCTCTTGCTGTCCTGTCGACGTGTCTTGAGGGATCTTTTCCATTTCTGATTCCATAATTTTACTTCTTTTTTAACCTCACGGTTGCGTTAATATTTTCTTTTAAACGTTAATTATAGTTTAGTTAGTTTATATTCATATTAATATGGTGAGACTAGTTATTCTAGAGAGAGGAAGGAAACAAGGGAATTCTTGTTATTCGTTGTTTCTTGTTATCTTAGTTATCCTAGCTCAACTAGTTTCTAGCAACTATGTTTACACTCCTGTGTAGTTCCAGGGGTTGATGGCGAGCAATTCTTTTTTCACGTTATCGTTCACCTCAAGTGTGTTTACAAAGTCGTGAATAGTGCGTTCGGTCATCTTCTCGTTGGTGCGTGTCAGCGCCTTCAGTGCCTCGTAAGGATTGGGATAGGCCTCTCTACGCAAGATGGTTTGGATGGCCTCGGCCACCACTGCCCACGTATTTTCTAAGTCGTTGGCCAGGGTTTCTTCGTGAAGAATGAGTTTGCGCAAACCTTTTAGTGTGCTTTGGAAAGCAATAAGGGCATGCCCCATTGGCACACCGATGTTGCGCAGCACGGTAGAGTCGGTAAGATCTCGTTGCAAACGACTTACTGGCAACTTTGTGCCAAGAACTGTAGCACGGCATTAGCCAATCCCAGATTGCCTTCGCTGTTCTCAAAGTCGATGGGGTTAACCTTATGTGGCATGGCACTCGACCCCACTTCTCCGGCCTTAATCTTCTGTTTAAAGTAGTCCATGGAGATATACATCCAGAAATCGCGATCCAAATCCAACACAATGGTATTGATTCGGCGCATGGCATCGAATGCAGCCCCCATGTTATCGTAGTTGCTAATCTGCGTAGTAAGCTGTTCGCGCACCAGTCCTAACTTTTCGCTAACAAAGCGATTACCAAACTCGCGCCAGTCTATCTCGGGGTAAGCCACGTGGTGCGCATTATAGTTACCAGTGGCACCGCCAAACTTTGCCGACATTTTGCAGGCTTTAAGCTGTGCCAATTGTTCTTCCAAGCGATACACATACACGCCAACTTCTTTGCCCAAGCGTGTTGGTGAGGCTGGTTGTCCATGTGTTTTGGCCAGCATGGGCACGTCTTTCCATTCGTCGGCATATTGCTTTAGTTGGCCAATAAGTTCTTCCAACACTGGATAATAGCACTCTTCCAACGCCTCTTTCAGCGAAAGGGGCACACTGGTATTATTGATATCTTGCGAAGTTAGTCCAAAATGCACAAACTCTTTATATGCATCAAGCCCACCGATGGCGTCGAATTCTTCTTTAATGAAGTACTCCACAGCCTTTACATCATGATTTGTTACTTTCTCTATGTCTTTCACACGCTGCGCCTTGTTCTCGTCGAACAAGCGATAGATGTCACGCAACTGTTCAAAGCGCTCGCTGCCCACGCCCTTGAGTTGTGGCAATGGCAGTTCGCATAGTGCGATAAAGTATTCAATCTCAACCCTTACGCGATAACGAATAAGGGCATATTCCGAAAAATAATTGGCTAACGGTTCGGTTTTACCGCGATAACGGCCATCTATCGGCGAAATGGCTGTAAGCATATCAAGACTCATAATCTCTATTAGTACTAATTGAAGTGCAAATTTAGCACAATTAATTGACACTCCATTATTTTATATAATAAAATGTGTCTTTGTGCGTTTATTTTCGCAAACGCCCACTGCTGAAGGTGGGTTAAACGTCTTTTTGCCATTCGCTTTCAAGAAAACATTCACGAAGAGCAGTTGCATAAATCGCTTTTTTTCATTAACTTTGCAACTTAACAGCTGATAAAGTCGTCAATTTTTCTACAACAACCATTATGCTAATTTTGAAGCACAGTACTATATATCACCCGAACAAGATCTGCCAACCATATACGAACATCGCTGCAAAGGCCTTGTATTGTTCGCATGGGGGCATCCGTCGGCTCGTTTTAGCCGCTTTGTTGTTCTTTTTCGCTATTGGTATCGCCGCTAAAGGTGAGCATGCCCAGTATATAAACGTGCAGACCGACTCGGTTTTCATCACCAATGAGGCTAACGACTCAACCACATTTGCACCTTTGCAGAGCGATTCGCTTGGTGATATGTCTGCAAATACCCGCGCGCCATATCGTCTTGACAAGATAAAAGTTGGGCGAGGCATCACATTTGTGGGCATTCCACTTGTTATTGCGGGCATCTTTGGCAAGAGCGAACGCCATCGGGTGTACTATCTGCACAACGATTTTTCGCCTAAATTCAAAACATCGGTAGACGATTATCTGCAATTTGCGCCTGCTGCTTTGGCCACAGGTCTAAAGGTTTTTGGCTTACCTGGTAAGAGTGCTAATGTGCGCTATCTGGCTAGCAGTGGTTTTTCGTTCTTTATTATGGCGGCGTTTGTAAACAGCATTAAGTACACGGCCAACCAAATGCGCCCTGATAACAGCACACGCAACTCGTTTCCCTCGGGCCATACAGCCACCGCTTTCGTTGCAGCAACCATTCTTCACAAGGAATATGGCATCACCATTAGTCCGCTATACAGCATTGCAGGCTATGGAGCAGCCACAGCCACTGGCATTATGCGCATGCTAAACAACCGACACTGGATGAGCGATGTGTTTTGCGGAGCTGGGATTGGCATCATGTCTACCGAGCTGGGCTATCTTGTTAGCGACATGTTGTTTAAGGATAAAGGACTGATAAGGCCCGATAAGGAAGAGATGGTAGACCTTCGCACGCGCCCTTCGTTCTTTTCTATTCGTGTGGGAGGCGTATTAGGCCAACAAAAACTCACCATGCCCGAGAGTTTTAAGCAAATACTTGGCCAGCATCAACTGCTCATGCAGTTTGGAACGGCTTCGACTGTGGGTGTTGAAGCAGCCTATTTCTTCACACCACACATTGGGTTTGGCACAAGTTGGCAACTGGTGGGCCATCATGTTAAGCGCTTAGACAAAGTGTTTAAAGAGCCTTCGCCCACAGCCAACTTCCCATCTAACACCGTTTTCAGCTTTCCACGCACGGGCATCAACGAACTATGTGCCTCGGCTGGTCTTTATCTTTCATTGCCTTTCTCGCAACGTTGGGCAATGGGTGGCAAGATAACTGTTGGCCGCAACAGCTTCAAAGACATCACCGTAACTGCTAATAAGGCGGGAATAATGGCCGCTGTAGGACCAAAAGACACCTATTACAACTTTCGTCCCTACTCGGCCAGCTGGGATTTTCTTACCATCCATGGTAACAAAGCCTTGCTCTTAGGCACTGGTCTGTGGTGTACCATGGCTTATAAGCAAAACTATTGCTGGCGAGCATATGTTGATTTCAACTATTCGCGCAATAAATTTACTGCAACGCTCGACCCACATGGATGGATAAAGCAAGCATATACTTCTACAAAACTAGGCGACGAAAGCATTAGCGAAACCATTAAGAAGAACATGGTGCAAATAGGTGCGGGCACAGTGTTCTCCATTTCGTTCTAAGTTATCGGGTCTAAAGTCTTTACAAGCACCTCACGTGCGCGCATGCGCGCGCGTATTAATAAGGTGTAAGATTGCACCAGTAGGGCTTATCTTCTGCACCTGCTGCGTCTAGCAGATATTTTTACACAAGCAAACCCCAAAACTGCACTATCCAAATAAGCAGTTTTGGGGTTTGTTCTTTGTACTTTGCCTAGACTTTAAGCCTCAAATCATTACAGCTTCAATGCCTCTAAAAGTGATAACCAATGGTTACGAAACCACCGTGTTGCACCTTACGTTTGGAGTAAAAGTCGTTAAACAGTTTGTTGTTGTAAACCAATTCGCGGCGCATACCCAGCACATCGAGCGTTGAATATTGATAACCGGCCGATATACTCACATTGTCGATAAACAAACTAAGGCCCGCTTTACAATCAAAGGCATACCAATTACCCTTGCTGGTGCTCACGTTTTGCACATCCCTTTCAAGTCCGTGTGCATCGAGGAGACTCACACCAACGTTGCAATAGGGAATATTCATGATAAAACCGGGTTCGGCAAACAATCTTAACTGGGCATCGGCAATCTTCATCAACGTGGGCGTAACAAGATGAAGCGACGGGCGAAGATAAAAATTTTGCACCTTTTTATAGTCATCACCAATGCGCCAACCGTCTCCTTGTGGCACACCATCGATAGCAAACTGAGCCCAATAGCCCACCGAAGCGCCCACACCCACATAAGGTAGCATCATATAATGGTACGAAAGATCCATCTGCCAAGTGTCGCTCGAGGTTAACAATCCCCCAAGAGCCACCCTATTTTTCTCTAAATCGGCTTTTCCTTGCGCCTTAGCCAATAACGCACAGCCCATTAAGCAAAGCAAAAATGCTACTTTTTTCATTCGTATTATTTTTAAAAATTTGTTTGTGCCAACAAAGTTAAACAAATAAATTTGTTTTCGACTTTCTCTTGCCCACTTTAACGATGATGCCCCTAAAAACATATGGGGAAAGAGCAGTGACCCTAACTCACTTCTCTTTCCCCTGTTGTATGTATAATTGGCATCTACTAAGTTATAACCTTAAAATCGATGCGTTATACTTCACTTTATTTAGGCACAAAGATTGGACGAATGCTGTGCATTTGACGCTTAGCTGGCAAGAAGCCCGACGTTAAAATACCTGATTGCACTTCAGCCGAAGTGTGAACATTCATCGTATAGGCCATTGCTTGCTTATCTGCAAGAGCTTTATTTGGATTAGAATTGGCCAACCAGTATGCGCCTTGCGTTCCAGGCTTCTCTAGCCTTTTACTAGCATCAGTAGTATACACACCTGCCATTGGTAAGAAAAGTGCCTTTTCAAAGTCTTTTTTCTCAAACTTCCTCAAGTTAGCCTTACCATTGTGAACGAGACCTGTGGCTTCAGACTTTCTCAACTTTTTATTGTTGTTACCGATAATCCAGCCCTTAAGATCTGCTGAAGCATGCGGATCAAACAGCGCACCGTAAATATAATTGCCAGCATCATCAATAAAATAGCCCATATACATTGCGGTATTGTTGTACAACTTTTTAAAGTCTTCGAGCGAAGGCATCATCCATGTACCATTTGAGGCATAGTAAGCCAAGTCTCCATAATCACCATCAGCAGATGAACGCTTTTGCAAATTACCTTTATCTGTCCAGTAAAAGTTCATCTTATCGCCTGAGTAGTCATGGGCATTCTTAATATCTCCCCAACGGAAGTGGTCGAACGGAATACCAGTGGTATTATCTCCTAATGGGCGACCACTAAAATCACCTAGCTGAGGCATAGGACCAGTCTTCTCGGTATAGAAATAATCCCATGGATTTGCTGCGAGGTGATAGCCTTCAACCCATCCTGGTGTTTGTTTGTTGGGTGTATATTGCAAGTTATATTTACTCCACAACACGCCACCTATCTCAATATAAGGAGGTTCGGGGATAAATTCTTTCACTCTAACAGTGATGGGATAATATTTAGCGCGTTCAATTTTCTTTCCACCAGGAGCAGTGAAAATATATTGCTTGTTGTCGCTTGTTTCAATCTTGAACACAGGTTTGAAGTTTGCATCAGGGAACACAGCCACTTCAAAGGTGTCGGTTGCAACAGATGGCGTAACCTCGATATCGCCCATAAATGGTTCCTTCAGCGTAGAGTCCTTTAAATTGAACTTAGCCTCTTTAATAACATTCGAAATGGTGAGTTTCTTAATATTCTTCAACTCGCCAGTTGTAGCAACAAAGTTCAATTGCAAAATGGCGTATTGCTTATTCAGCGTTGCAGTACCCGTAGCATGGCCCTGTGCATCAATCTTTACTTTATCAATCGTGCCATAGCTATAATCGAAGTAGCGCAGTTGGTCAATCTTACCATTCTGACGCTTTTGTACTACATTGCCTCCTTCTGTCACAACTGCCAGGTCCATGCTAATTTCCACCTCGTGCTGGTTGTGGCCTGCACTCAATTTATAGGGATAGAAAATAGCAATCTTGTCGCCAGGGGCGCAATTAACATCGCCCTGTAGTCTCGACGAAGTGCCTGAACCAATAGCCGTTAACTGGTCGAAGGTTTGATTACTGGTAAGATTATAGGCGCTAAATCTGTCGCCTGCAACCCACTTGTTACCTGTTTTTACACTAACAATCGAGCGTGTAGCACCCTCAACCGATACAGACAATGGGCGCTTAGCCGTTCCGGTAACACTAACAGCGTTGTTATTGTCGCCATTAAGTTCGCTTGAACACGAAGCCAGCATAACAGCCACAACGCCAAGAATGATTTTAGAAATCTTATTAAACTTGAAATTCATGTATTCTTGATTTTATCCTTTTATTCTTCAAAATCAAACATATCCGATTTAGCAGAACCCGTGCTTGGATCACCCCATACTTCAGGGTTTTGTTTTTCGTGTTGTCCTGCGGTTACGCCAACACCACCACTTGCTGCCATCAGAGATTGCTCAACATTTACGTCCATGCACACACTGCATGGTTTTACATAATTTTTTTTCATCTTGTTTAATTGTTTATGCTATCCTAGAATTTGTTCATTAGGCGCTGATTAACACCAGCGTCTTTATTTATGGGTTATACCGGAAAAAACAAAATACTTAGTCTCCTATTGTCATTGTCATCTCCTAAAATTGACTCTCTGTATAAACGAGTGCAAAATTACAATGTTTTTTTCAAAACAATCATATTTTTCCATAAAACAATTACATTTTTCTGTTTATTAGACAATGAAAATTTATATTTATTAAGGCATTTAAACATCTAAACCAATCAAAGCAAGGCTCCATATTGCACAGTTTAAATGCAACTATCAACAAAAAAAATCCCACCAAACCAATACGCTAGTATCGTTTCGGTGGGATTTAAATAAGGCATCAGCTTTTTAGTAAAGGCTCTTTTAGGGCAAGTTGTCGAGTTAACTGTAAATCAAGAACCCACTTAGCACTTTACTATTTGATATTTTTAAATGGAGCAAACGCTGGGTCAGCTTGTTCGTCATCGTGATCTAAAACAGGGCGAATAGATGCAGCCTGACCTTTGGTTCTTCCTTGCAAATCAAAGTCTTTCGGACCGAACCTAAACATGTAGACTAGCTGTTGTCCAAATGAAGTAGACGACTGATACTCGCCAAAAGCACCACTACCCCAAGTCATATCTCTATATCCCATGTGTTTGTTAGCTAAGGCGCGATTTCCTGCTATAGGCAAGAACAATCCCATATTGGCTTTAACCAAGGCAGTAACATTGCTATACTTATAATATGCCTTCACACCTGTTGGGAATGCCTTTTTTCTATCGCCCGACCCAGGTTTATTAGTGGTGAAATATGCACCATAAACAATAGTTCCCTTATCTGTATAACAGAAAGCAGGTATCACATTGGCCTTCTCTGCCAGTGTTTCCAACTCTGCCTTAGTAGGCATACGGTATTTTTTATGGTTATTCATGGTGTGATACCAAACAAGATCGCCATAATGAGCCTGTTCCCTATTTACCTTTCTCGTTAAGTAAGGCAAATCATTATTCCAAAACGTCTTACCCAAGTCCTGGTCCTTGGTTGTTCTCTTGTAATCATTCGCAGTTAGTTCCAAAGCTCTTGAGATTGCGCCAAAACGCCATAAGTCTACATCATTCACCTCTTGTACTGGAAGGTCAGCGAATTGTGAAGACACAAGCATGCTGCCAGCTTGGGTTTCTTTCCGGTCGCTATCTATATATATTGCGCGCTTCGAAATCCACCATTGTGTAGGCGCAATACCCCAATATTCTTGTCCATTTTCCTCGTAATGTATAAAGTTTCCTGTAGCCCAGTCAACACCTTGCACATTAACACTAGCAGCCTGTTTGGCTTCTTCCATTTTCAGCACGTCGGTGCGATACACATTGTCGGCAGTAAATGTAAGCGGCTTTGTGCTATACACCTTCTTATAACATTTGTTACCAACATAGGCCATAATCAAAACATTGCTATATTTTCCAGGAAGCAGCGCCGCATAGGTATATTTACCACCTTCCGAACTAAACGTTTTGCCAGCACCTGCCGTCAAAACCAGGTTTGTGCTTTCGTCTTTAGGATTATTAGCAACAAACTCTCCCGTTGAAAGGTCGAGCACATCGATTGTCTTTATATTTGAAATATAAATAGAATCGATGTTTTTAAGGGGTGCATTATTCTCGTCGGTAAAGCGTAATGCCCATATAGACACAAGGCGTTTTAAGCCACCGATATTAACATTTACATCTGTTTGGCTTACACTCTTTGGACTCTTTTTCATCCATTGATAATCAAAGCGTTTACCTATGGTTTCTAACGTACCATCTTGAGCGGTAAGATTTAGCTCTACCAACTTTTGTATTTTATCGCTTTCATCGTGATACACCTCATTACCATCTTTGTAGCGGTAACAGGGATAATTGTTTTGGGCGCACTCACAGCTGCCTCGCCAGGATAAAGAAATGCAATTTGGCTACTTGTAGTAATAGCACTTTTAGAGTTAATCTTACCTTTAAAGCGAGCACCTGCCCCACTGCTTAAGCTTGATATAGACGAATAGCTACCTTGGCTTAGCTCATCGTTAAGTACATAAGCAATAATTTTATCGCCTTGTTCCCAAGTAGACTTCACTTTATTTTGCGCATCAATACCCAGCGAGCGAGTTGCTCCCGAATGTTCTTCGGCCACATTTGCATCGGCCACAATACTATAGGTATAGTGCTGGGCACTTTGGCTCACAGTATTATCCAAATCGTCTTGACAGCTCCACAACAAAGGGGCTGCCATCAGGGCACAAGCCACTGAAAAGAAAACTTCCTTCTTATTCATTGTTACATTTTAAAGTCAAAAATTAATTATTCTTCTTCATCAAACCATTGCTCTTTTGCAGATGAAGGTCCAAAGGGATTTGGTGTTGTTTTATCGCCTCCTGTTGGGTCGCCACCTTCTTTGGGGTTAGTGGTTTCTGCACTAATAACAAGCAATGCACTTTCGTGTTGCGCCAAATAAACGGCAACACTGGGTTTTACATACTCTTTCATATTCTCTGTAGTTCTTTAGTTTGTTGTTTACCTGAATTTTAATAAGCCTCTAATTTTTCTATTGTTAAAAAAAGAAACTGATTTCGGGATGAAAAAGTTACTTAATTTTTAACGAAACTATATCAATTTAATTAAAGATTATTATCAAAAAAATGCCCATATTTTCATTTTTTTCTATACATTCTAGAGACATTATTTTACAATTCAACGTCATACGGATTCATAATACGCGCATACAAGGCCCAACACATTATATCCCCATTAACAATAAAACGCGTGTTCGTAAAATCAATATACCCACGATATGGCCAACCCAATACCTATTATTTAAACCCCAATAGACAAGCCTGTAACCTATATTTCACCCATATCGACGGCTTGAGTAGTTTAGTTTGTCCTTAATGGTTGGGCATATGCCTTGTTTGTCTTTGATGATGTAGCAAATCACGTCAAGAGAATAAGACAAGCAAGATGCCGACAAGAAAATAAAAGATGGTAGGAAACAACATAAAAACAAAAGTTATGGAAACATTGTGGCCTAATGAGCGATTTGGGTTTAAATCTAAATATATGGAACATTGATGTTAAAAGCAATACTATTATCTTTACAAACAACATCAAACAAGACTTCCTTTCTAGAGAAAACCACCTGCTAAAAAGCATAAAAACAAGGCTAAATCTCTACCTTTTAAACTTCATCCTGCACCTAATCGAGGCGCTAAATTCGCATTTTGCACCATTTAGTAGCGCTATATGCTCGTTATTTCATAAAATTTCGAATCCAAAGTTTCAGCTTTTTAAGCCTAAAAACACCTCTTTTTCGTACTTTTACACCTTTCAATCGTAGCTCTTACATACCACTCGAGAGCAAATTCAGCCCTATTAGCACGCAAAATTATTCACTTTGTTTTGCATTTTATATCAGTTACGCTTGCATTTAGCACCATTTAGGCTTGCATTTACTACGAGTTAGCATGACGTTTAGCACGAGTTAGCATTGCATTTACTACGAGTTAGCAATGCGTTTACTATGAGTTAGCAATGCATTTTGCTGCAAATAGCACAATTTTGCTGTTATTTGCCCGCCACATTGCATAAATACACCTTTTTTAGGCCAGCTCTTGACCTATCAACTTCAACAAACAAGCCCCCACTTTTTGAGAAACAAACTTCTGCGAGAATTGAATATTTGCCACCAAGCAAGAGCCCGGCGAAAAAAAACGGCGTATTTTAAATTAAAATTATTCTTTTGTTTTTACATCATTTCTTCTAAATAAGGCAAGCAAGCCACAACTACAAACAAGTAAAAACAAGGGGTAGAACTATTGCGAAGTGGGTGCTACAATTAGAAAGCATAACACAAAAAATGCCCAGACCGCAAAAAAAACTAATCCCAAACAAGTTGTAACATAGTTAAACCCATCAGCAGCTTTGTTACAACAAAGCACAACGAGACGATAGAGCACCGCCGACACCAGAGAAAAGCAGTTAGAAAACTCCAGTTCATAATCCAGACCAAAGCCACACACCACCTTATAACCAACAAAAACACAACGCACCCCACCCCAACGAGGCTAGACAACAATACCTAACGACGTTTTTGCAGCAGAACATACCACGTTTTCCATTGAGGTGAACTGCATTTTTGCGCCATCACGCCCAACTTTTTACGCAACACAGACAGTCGTTGCTGTGCCCACAACTGCTCAGCGCTTCGCTTCGGCGCACCTTTCACCAGCTTGTTCAACGCCTCAATACACCTTAATTGTAAGTTGGCCTGATAGTTTGAAGGGCATTTTTCAGCATCGAAGTGAAAAACAGGGCGTTAACAATGTTATCAAAATGCTCGTTGGCGGTGTAGGCGCCAGCACGTTTGCCTTGCTTCAACAAACAGGCAAAGGCAACATCGTTCAGTAATATAGAGCACACTCGATTGATAGAACTATTCATTTCCTCGCTCATGGTAGTGAGTCTATGTTGAGTTATCACCTTGCTATACAAGCCTTCATCGGCCATCAGCAGGTATTTTATCAACAAACCTGAGCTTTCGCGCTGCAATTGCGACGAGCGTTCTGCACTAAACGTTTCTGCCAAAGCCTCCAATTGCCTTCCATACATCCCCACGGCAAAACGATAAATACTCTTCAAAGAAGTGCCATCGTTGCGCTGTTTATTCCCAACAACAGCTGGGTTACGGTCTATTCGCCTTATCAACTCTAGCACATTTTCCATCACATGCACACGCTTCATAAAAGGAGAAGCATCGCTAATACTAGCTTTAGGCAATGCCGAAAGACACGCCAGCAAATTGGTTTGTTCTTCTTTAGGCGTGTCACCTTCGGCCAAAGCATAGGCGTATGCAAGCGCACGCACGTCGGCAGCAGTGGGCTGTAAGGCACCTGGTCCGTAATCGGCAGCATTTTTCACGCCTAACACATTAGCCAAAAGCGACATCACCACGCCTTGAATGCCCTCTTGCACCAGCTCTTCGTCGTAGGCATGATTGTACAATCGCTTATCAAGCTGCGATTGAAGTAGAAAATAATCAAAACCTTTACCAGAAACAACAGAAGAACCCAAACAAATCCAACATCGCAACAGTTCGCCAGAAACAGGATGACATAAAACCATAGACTCGCTTTTGCCTCCATTCATACTGAAAGAGATGTACGCACGTTGCTGCGCCAAACCTATATCGGGACTAACACGTTGCACCTGCAACGCATTGGCTATACCAACATTGGCCAAAACCTTGTTCCAAACCTCTACGCCAGCCTTTACTGCACCGAAATATAGAGGCGGAAACAAACTGTCTACATAAAAAACAAGTGGCTCTTTAAGCACCCAACGACATACCACAGGTAGTGCATCGCCCTGCGAAGAAAGATTGCCTAGATCTTTATGAACCAATCTTATGGGAGCTAACTCTTTAGGCAGGAGTTGCACACGACAACTAATATCCAAGGGCAAACTAGCGTCGGGCAGCACAATCATCGAACTAGACAACATTTTATCTTCTGCTTGACTACCATAATAACGCCTCACAGAAAACTGGGTTGTACCTCCATTGACCTTGACATCCAACAGCGAAGAAAGTTCGGAATATAGTTCGCGAATCTCATTTTGTGCTTTAACATCAAACCAATTATCACCTACCAGCAACGGTTCGGTAAGATCTATAAGCGCCGAACCAGTATTTGTGCGCCCCGCGATGGCAAAATCCATCTCTTGTTTGCCTGCATCTTTGATGGTCTTGGTTTTGCTTTTATCGTACTTATCCAAAGCAACAAACGAAAGGGTTTGCGCATCTTGCAATTGGATACGCGCCACACCTACCGAATGAATGAAGTGCGAAACATAACCAAAACCCCTATCAACCTGCGCACTTATCAGCACATGCCTACCTATATAAGCCTGAGGTATCTCCATATAGACATGTCCACTATCTACATGCACAGGCAAATCGCCGGCATAGGTTTTAGCCATCGCACTCCAAACAATTTCTTTTGGTGCAGACGAAGCTTGGTTTTGTGTTTTACTTTGTGCTTGCGCGCCAGTCTGTGCGCTACAAGCCACCACAAACAAGAGCAGCAAGAACGCTATAAATGTTTTTCGTAAATTCATATTTAAGTTGTAGTTCACATTCAATATTAGCTAATGACTTAGGCGAAATCATATTTCATGGTATTAGTTACATCGGCGGGATGTATTCAGAGCATCACTTCCCCGTCTATATTGCTGTAGCAAGCGCCTATCAACCAGTTTTTCTCTGCATTACAACAAGCAACCACAGAGAGAACGTTGCAAGCAATCCACCACAACGTGCACCCTCTGCACCGCCTAAAAGCATTGTAAGCCAGCGATTGGTACACCCTTACATAAAGAGGAGTGACACCAATCGTCCAGCCATAGACAAGCAGAAGCTCACGATTATTTAATGGCTGCAAAAGCCTTCCACAGTTTCTTCCTCGTCTTCGTCTCCCACCACATCACTTTTATCGGCATCCATCACGCCCGCAATATAATATTGGTATTCGTGTCCGGGTTTAAGCTGCATCTTAAGTCGCCTATAAACCTCCGTTCCATCGGTTTTTGTGTAGCTCACCACACACGTTTGTGTTTGCATATCCATGCTGTAAACAGCTAGTGAACGCAGCCAACGATAATCGAATTGTGGCGAAGCAAGCAACAAATTGTTTTTCAGTTTCTGACTTTGCAGCTGTTTAGCAAAGGCCTTAGTGCAATATCGGTTAAGCACCTGCTTAATAGCATCGGCGTTGGGCGAGGCTTGGCTCAATTCGTTTACATAGAGCGAGAAGAACCAATACACATCATCAACATACCCATCCATATCTCCATCCGCCGAACATAACGAAGCTTCGTACTTACGCACCGAACCATCGCCACCCAATGCCAAGATATACTCAACGCAATTGTCGGTTTCGGGTTCGCAATAACCAAAGCCCACGTACACGGTTGTGGGCGTAATCTCGAAATATTCGGCCAAACTAAGACTAAAGCCATCCATGTATCCCGAGCCTGCAAGTGCCTTAGAGTCTACCTTATAGTTTTTGAACACAGGCTTTCGGGCCTTGAAGATATTGAATTTAACGGCGTAATCCGCATAAATATCGTTACCCTCGGTGAACTTCCTGCCATTGTAGAACTGGCGCGCATGTATCTCCCAATCGCCAACAGTGGTATCAACACGCACAGGTTTGTCAACAAACTTAGAATAATCTGTTTTGTCTTCTTCCTCCACATACAGCTGCACACTGTCTTTTGCGGTCGCAAGCGAGTCGCCCCCAGCGCCATTGGCATCGGTTTTTTTATTCCCAGAGCAAGCCATTATCAGCATCAAAGCCAGCAAAGCAAACATAAAGTACTTAACGTTCATAAGCTAATCATTATTTAGGTGAATGCGCAAATGTAATAAAAATAACGCTATCGCCATACATTCATGCCACATTATTTTACATAGCGCCTAAAAAGAAGGCAATAAAATCACAAAAATGCGGATAGAAAACATTTTTTTCGCAATTTGTTTGGAGATATGACGAAATCTCCTTACCTTTGCATCGCTTTTAAAAAATAAAGGCCTTGGGGGCGCTTAGCTCAGCTGGTTTAGAGCATCTGCCTTACAAGCAGAGGGTCGGCGGTTCGAATCCGTCAGCGCCCACTCAAAGATAAGTCTCGTTTTCAATATGAAAACGAGATTTTTTTGCGTTTTAGAGGGATAAAAGAAAGCCATGTTGCGATATCAAAAAGTCGACATTGCAACATGGCTTTTATTATTTTTGTTGTTTTCCACTAACCGTTAGCGGGCTCTCTCCTATCGTTCCCATATTTTTCCATCACCATTTGTTCCACCGTAGTAGGCACAAGTGCACCAATGGGCAGACCTTGCGCGATGCGTTGCCTGATGTCGGTGCTGGAGATGTCGTAAAAAGGTGTTTTTAGAAGCGTCACATTGGGAGGTAAGGTGCTCGCATCTATATCATATCCACGACGCGGAAAAATCGCAATATCATAGTTGGCTAAGATGTCGGCGTGATGATCCCACTTGGAAAATGCCACCCAATTATCAGCCCCGATAAGGAGAACGAACGAGCGTTGCGGTTCGTCTACTGCTAAAGATTGCAGCGTGCGCCAGGTGTAAGAAGGCGTTGGCAGATGCAATTCGTAGTCGGTGGCATAGAAACGAGGTTCGTAGGCAGTGGCGGCTCGCACTATTTCGAGCCGTTCTTTGTCGGCCATCAGGTCGTTGGCGTTGCGTTTAAAGGGATTTTGAGGCGACACCACAAACCACACTTCGTCAAGGTTCATATCGTCTAAGAATTGTTGCGCCAAAGCGATATGCCCATTGTGAATGGGGTTAAACGAACCGCCATAGAAGCCTGTGCGTATCATGAGCGCGAAAGAAAAGCGGTGATAGCCTCAAGTGTTTCGCTCTTAGCCGTCTCCAAGTCGTCGTTTACGATTACTCGGTCGAACTGCGAAGCAAACGACAACTCGTATTCAGCACGCGCAATACGGTCGTTTATCACTTCGGGAGCATCCGTCGCCCTACCCTCAAGACGTTTACGAAGCGCCTCAACAGAAGGCGGTTGAATGAAGATACTCAAGGCTTTATCACCATAAAAGCGTTTGATATTACAGCCACCTTTAACGTCTACATCGAAAACAACGTTCTGCCCAGCCTCTAATTGTCGCTGAACCTGGTCTTTAAGTGTGCCATAAAAGCGGTCGCTATACACCTCTTCGTACTCCAGAAATTCGTCGTTGGCAATGCGCTGCCTAAACTCTTCAGGCGAAAGAAAGAAGTATTCCACGCCATGCTGCTCAGTTCCACGGGGTGATCTGCTGGTACACGATATGGAAAGCCAATCGCAATTCAGGATGCGACTGCATCAGCCAGTTGATGATGGTGCTTTTACCCGAACCCGATGGGGCTGAGAATATCACCAAAGCACCTTTGTGCTGCGCCGAAGACTGCCCGTTAGGGTTGTTATGCTGGTTATTATCCATAGTCATTGAGTTGATTTGAGTTGATTTGAGTTGGTGAATTGGTGAACAGATGTGTTGGCGAGTTGATGCGTTCGGTCTTATTTTGTTGTTCAGTTTATCGTTCGTAAATTTAAGCACTCAAATACTTAGAGAATAAAAAATCACGAACTAAAATACTCACAACCTAAGAAACAGAAAACATCACAAGCTCACAAGCTCGCGAACTCACGAACTTACGAACTTACAAAACGTTTAACACTTGCTCTTTAATCTGTTCCAGCTCGTCTTTCATCATCACCACGATGTTTTGCATCTCGGCTTGATTACTCTTAGAGCCAGTAGTATTAATCTCACGACCCATCTCTTGAGCGATAAATCCCAGTTTTTTACCCTGTTCACTCTCGTCCACCATCGTCTTAGCGAAATACTTCAAGTGGTTGGCCAATCGCTGTTTTTCCTCGCTTATATCCAATTTCTCAATATAATAAATCAGTTCTTGTTCCAGTCGATTCTTGTCATAGTCCACCTCGGGAATATCTGTCAGAGCGTCAACGATGCGACTTTTAATTTTCTCCACCCTTGCTTTTTCGTACGGTTCGATGTCGGTCATCAGTTTACCGATGTTCTGCAGTTTCTCTTCAAACTTCTTTTGCAGAGCCAATCCCTCCTGCTTACGAAAGTCAACGATGTGTTTCAAAGCTAGTTCGATGGCGCTAAGTGCCGCCTTCCACTCCGTTTCGTCGAGAGTTTCCACCTCGGTTCGCGTAGTAACATCAGGCATTTTGAGCAAAGTGGCATACCAATCTTGTGGTTCGGGTATGCCCGTTTTGGCCGAAATGTCTTTAATTTGGCGGTAATAGTTTTCTACTAGAGCTGCATTGATGGGCGCAGCGTCGGCCACGGCATCTTTTTCCACCCAGATAGAGAAATCAACCTTACCTCTAATGAGTGCTTTTGCCACCATTTGTCGCATCTCTATTTCCTTCTCTCTATACAAAGGTGCAATGCGTGTAGAAAGGTCTAGCGTCTTACTATTGAGCGACCTCACCTCCACGTTTATTTTTTTGTCGTTAAAGGTCACAACAGCCTTGCCGTAACCTGTCATAGATTGTATCATACCATGCGTGTTAATTTCTGTGCAAATGTACACATTTTAAACGGAAAAAGCGTAATTTTGCAGTTTAATATATGAATACTGAATAGGATTATGTCGTGCATATTAAATATAGAAACAAGCACTGAGGTATGCTCGGTGGCTTTAAGTAACGACGGTGAGTGTATCTTTAACGTTGAAGATCACGAAGGACCGAACCACGCGGTGAAGCTTGGAACATTTGTAGACGAGCTCTTTCGTTTGCCGATAGCCATGCTCTGCCATTAGATGCCGTAGCAGTGAGCTGCGGTCCAGGTTCTTATACGGGCTTGCGCATAGGTGTTTCGATGGCCAAAGGCGTGTGTTATGCCCGCAATGCTAAGCTCTTGGCGGTGCCAACGCTGCAATTGCTTTGCGTACCTCTGCTGCTTGGCGAGAAAATTACAACCGACGATGCTCTACTATGCCCCATGCTCGACGCCCGACGCATGGAAGTGTATGCTGCGCTCTACAACAGAGCGTTGAAAGAGGCTCGACCCGTGGAGGCCGACATCGTGGAAGCCGACACCTACAAGGCTTTTCTCGACCAGCATCCAGTGTATTTCTTTGGCAATGGAGCCAACAAATGCAAAGCCCAAATCGTGCACCCCAACGCTCATTTCATTGACAATGTTGAGCCTTTAGCCAAAAATATGACACCATTGGCAGAAAAAGCCATGGCCGAACAACGTTTTGAAGATGTGGCATACTTTGTGCCGTTCTATCTGAAAGACTTCGTAGCTAAGGCTGCTAAGCCTCTGCTCTAAACCCTCGCGCCCACAAATGGTCGAATTAATAAAGATAATGAACAACTGAATATCCACCACTTAAGATAATGAACATAGAAGGATTGGACTATAACACACAACGCGAACAACTGGTTTTACCCGAATATGGACGCGAAATACAGAAGATGGTAGACCACGCCTTGACGCTGCCTACTAAAGAAGAAAGGCAGGCTTGCGCCGAATCTATCATCGCCACAATGAGCATTCTCTTCCCACAGGGGTATGATGCCATTGACTTGGAACATAAGTTGTGGGACCATCTGGCCATCATGAGCAACTTTCAGCTCGACATCGATTATCCTTTCGATGTGTCGGAGGCCATCAAAGCTGCAACCAAACCCCAACACGTGGGCTACACTTCGTCGCACATCCCCGTGAGACACTACGGCAAACTGCTCTTCGATACCTTCGAAAGACTAAAAAATATGCCCGAAGGGGAAGAACGCGATGCTCTGGTTAGACTCACGGCCAACCAAATGAAACGCGCGTTAGTTGAATGGGGACACGGCGCTGCTGATAACGAACGCGTGGCATCAGACCTCGCTGCGTTCACCAATGGCAAAATACAACTAGACTTAGACACGTTTAAGTTTGAGAAATTGCCTGCTAGAGAACCCGAGAAAAAACGCAAGAAGAAGTAGCCATGCAGTCGTTTCTCATTCAGGGGGGGCGCCCTCTGCAAGGCACTATCACACCACAAGGGGCTAAAAACGAGCTCTGGAGGTGATTTGCGCAGCCATTCTCACCACCGAAGAGGTACGCATCAGCAATGTTCCCGACATCTTAGACGTGAACAATCTTATCTTGCTGCTGGAAGATATCGGCGTGAAAGTGACGCGTCATGCACGCAACGATTACTCGTTTAAAGCCGATGAACTGAACCTCGACTTCCTCTCAAGCGACGAGTTTGTGCTCAAATGTGCTACCCTGCGTGGCAGCGTGTTGCTCATCGGACCGCTTTTGGGGCGCTTTGGCAAAGCGATGGTGGCGCAACCGGGTGGCGATAAAATTGGTCGAAGACGACTAGACACCCACTTCTTGGGCTTTAAAATGCTGGGCGCTAGCTTTAATAAAGTGCCCAACCGCAATGTCTACGAGCTGCAGACCAAGCAATTGCAAGGCAGATACATGCTGCTAGACGAAGCTTCGATTACCGGAACAGCTAACATTATCATGGCGGCCGTGCTGGCTAAAGGCCAAACCACCATCTATAACGCGGCTTGCGAACCTTATATTCAACAGCTTTGCCGACTGCTTAACGCCATGGGCGCACGCATCAATGGCATTGGTAGCAACTTGCTTACCATCGAAGGGGTTGAAACATTGCACGGTGCCACACATCGTGTGTTGCCCGACATGATTGAAGTTGGCTCGTTTATCGGTATGGCTGCCATGGTTGGCAAGGGCATTCGTATTAAAGACGTATCGGTTGAAAACCTCGGACTCATTCCCGAAGCTTTTAAACGCCTGGGAATTAACATCATTATCGAGGGTGATGACCTCATTGTGCCACACCACGAACACTATCAAGTTGACGAGTTTATCGATGGTTCGATTATGACTTTGGCCGATGCGCCATGGCCAGGACTCACTCCCGACCTCCTTTCGGTGCTCATTGTGGTGGCCACTCAAGCGCGGGGCAGTGTGCTTTTTCATCAAAAAATGTTCGAAAGCCGATTGTTCTTCGTGGATAAGGTTATCGACATGGGCGCGCAAATCATCTTATGCGACCCGCATAGAGCTGTGGTTATCGGTCACGACCATAAGTTGCAGCTACGCGCTGGGCGCATGACTAGCCCCGACATCCGTGCTGGTATCGCCCTGCTCATTGCGGCGTTAAGTGCCAATGGCACTAGTCAGATAGACAATATCGCACAGATAGACCGCGGATACGAGGACATTGAGGCACGTCTGAATGCCCTGGGCGCTAACATCAAGCGCGTTTAGCCACTCGCAACCCTAGAAAAAGCCACATACTACACAATATATACAAACTTTAAAAACCACATTCAACCCCTCAACACATGTGCCAACAACCATCCACACGCCCACAATGGCAAGCCGAAAACTTCTATAAAATAGGCAAGCTGGGTAAACCTCATGGGGTGAAAGGCGAAATATCCTTTCTCTTCGATGACGACATCTTCGACCGAACTGACGCTGATTTCTTGGCGCTTGAGGTGGATGGATTGCTCGTTCCCTTCTTCTTTGAAGAATATCGGTTTAAAGGTAGCGAAACGGCACTCGTGAAATTTGTGAACATCGACACGCAAGAAAGGGCCAAAGAACTAACGGGATGTAATGTGTTTTTCCCCCGACAGGCAGCCGACAACGCTGAAGGCGAACTTTCGTGGGCTGCTATCGTGGGCTTCACCGTTAAAGATGTGGCCACCAAAAAGACACTGGGCACCATTCTTGGTGTAGACGACACCACCGTGAACACCCTATTCGAAGTAGACACCTACACCGCCCAACCACTACTCTTGCCTGCATCTTACGACCTCATTGCTGGCGTCGACGCACAGAAACGCGAAATAACGATGCACATACCAGATGGAATTTTAGAGCTAGACTGAACAAATGAAGAAACAAATATGTATCCTTGGCAGCACGGGTTCGATTGGCACGCAAGCCCTCGATGTGATTGCACAGCATGCCGATAAGTACGAAGTGTATTGCTTAACAGCCAACACACGCGTGGAACTGCTGGCCCAACAGGCCCGACAATTCAATCCCGCGGCCGTGGTTGTGGCCGACGAAAGTCGCTACCAACAACTCAAAGCCTTGCTAGCCGACTGTCCTGATATCAAGGTTTACGCTGGTAAGCAGGCGCTTTGCGACATCGTAGAGGCCGAACCCATCGACATGGTGCTCACGGCAATGGTTGGTTTCTCTGGTCTTGAGCCAACTATCCACGCTATTAAGGCGCATAAAAAAATATGCTTGGCCAATAAAGAAACCCTCGTTGTGGCTGGTGAGCTGATTAATCAATTGGCAATGGCTCATCGCGCACCCATTCTTCCTGTTGACAGTGAACACTCGGCCATCTTCCAAAGCATTGTGGGCGAGGGCGACAATGCCATTGAAAAGATTTTGCTTACTGCTAGCGGCGGACCCTTCAGACTGCTTCCCGAAGAGCAATTGGCTAAAGTTACAAAGGCCGATGCACTGCGACATCCCACCTGGGACATGGGTGCGAAAATCACAATAGACTCTGCCACCATGATGAACAAGGGCTTCGAAGTGATTGAAGCTAAATGGTTGTTCGGCGTTGAAGCAGATAAAATACAGGTGCTTGTGCATCCGCAAAGCATCGTGCATAGCGCGGTGCAGTTTGAAGATGGCTCGGTGAAGGCGCAATTGGGTATACCCGACATGCGTTTGCCTATACAATACGCCTTCTCTTACCCCGACCGCCTGCCTCTTAATGGCCAAAGGCTAGATCTTTTTGCACAACCGCTGGAGTTTCGAACCCAACCTGCGTAAGTTCCGTTGCTTGCAACTGGCTTTCGACGCTATTAACCGTGGCGGAAACATGCCTTGCATTCTCAATGCAGCCAACGAAGTGGTGAACGAAGCATTCAGAGCCGACCGCATTGGCTTCTTAGACATGCCCCGCATTATCGAAGAAACCATGCAATGCGTGCCCTTTGATGCCGCACCTTCGCTCGACACTTATCTGCAAACCGATGCCGAAGCACGCATAAAAGCAGCCCAATTGGTGGCCAACACAAAATAACACACAACGCAAATGGCAGGAGCCACTTTGCTTAACATATAAAAGCTGTGGCGCAAGAACCTTTACAAAAGACTCGTGCGCCACCATTAATAAAACACAGAAAACAATAAAACAAACATGGAAATATTTCTTATCAAGCTGTTGCAGTTCATGCTGGCCATATCTATTTTGGTTCTTTTGCACGAAGGTGGACACTTCTTCTTCGCACGACTTTTTGGCGTAAGGGTTGAAAAGTTTTATCTTTTCTTCGACCCTTGGTTCCATCTCTTCGAATTTAAGTCTAAGAAAAGTGGCACTGCCTATGGCATGGGATGGCTTCCTTTTGGCGGATATTGCAAAATTTCGGGCATGATTGACGAGTCGTTCGATACCGAACAGATGGCACAACCTGTGCAGCCATGGGAGTTTAGAGCCAAACCGGCCTGGCAAAGACTGCTCATCATGCTGGGCGGTGTGCTTGTTAACTTCTTCCTGGCCTTGTTTATCTATTCGATGGTGCTTTTCCATTGGGGAGACACTTACGTGAAAGTGAAAGACATGACGGGCGGAATGAAGTTTAACACCGAGGCTAAAGCGCTGGGCTTTGAAGATGGCGACATACTATTGGGTACCGAAGGGCGAATTTAAAACCTTTGATGCCGACATGTTCCGCGACCTTGCCACGGCTCAACGTGTTGACTTGATGCGCCAAGGCAAAAAAATGAGTCTAGCATTGCCTGGAAATCTCGACCTCTTGAGCATGTTTAAGTCGTCGCCTCCCTTTGCTATGATATTGATTCCCAATGTTATCGACAGTGTTATGCCCAACACTCCTGCGGCTAAAGCGGGGCTGCAAGCTGGTGATAAGATTGTGGCCTTTGCTGGAAAACCCATCGCTTCGCAAAACGATTTCAACTACGAGAAGGCTAGAATGGGCGACATCCTCGCTGCTGCTACCACTAAGGCCGACAGCGCTAAGGTGCTTAACACCTCAATTAGCTTTGTTCATCAAGGCGACTCTGTAGTCAACACTGCGCAAGTGCAGCTAGCTGCCGACCTTACTATGGGTATGGCTTTCAACAATCCGCTGCCTAACTATAAGCAAACGCATGTGGAATATGGTTTCTTCGAAAGCTTCCCCGCTGGCGCTGCCTATGGCATGAAGGTGCTCAAGGGCTATGTTGGCGATATGAAATACTTGTTCTCGGCCGATGGCGCTAAGTCGTTAGGAGGCTTTGGTGCTATTGGTAGCCTCTTCCCCGCCACATGGGATTGGCACATGTTCTGGCTAATGACGGCTTTCCTAAGCATCGTGCTCGCCTTTATGAACATCCTCCCCATCCCTGTTCTCGATGGTGGACATGTGCTTTTCTTGCTCTACGAGATGATTACAAGGCGCACACCCAGCGAAAAGTTCATGGTACGTGCCGAATATATCGGTCTTGCCTTGCTCATTGGTCTGATGGTTTTGGCCAACCTTAACGACGTGTTAAGGGCCATTGGCTACCTATAAGGCTCTTTAATGGCAGATTGGTTTTGAGCCATCTTGCGCAAAACCTTCTCTGCTTTTCCCTAGTTATACAATCAACTAAGGCGCTTCGCTTAGTCAACTAGCCCTTGCGGCTCTTTTGTTGACTAATCGTTGCGCTTTTTTTTGTTCCCCTACATCAACGTTCCGCTATGTTTTATTTTGCAATTAGCCCAATGCCTCAGGGCTAAATCTTGCTTGGCGGTATGTCATCTCGTGGTACTCATGTGGTTGTAAATTACGTGTTACATCTCCTAGCGCTAGAAAATGTAAAGTTTTATGCTCGAAATTTAACACAAAAAGAGCCTTCGAAATTCACCAACTGCCCATGCTGTTCCAAATTTTCAATTCTTGGGAGGGTTTGTTTGGCTGCATAATGGGGTTGGCTTGTGAACGCTGCAAAATGAATTTTTATTTCAAAAAACCGTCATTTGCACTATTTTAGAGGCGTTTTGTTATAAAATAGCGTGCGTTTAGCACCAAAACGCACGCCATTTTGGTGCTAAACGCAAGGTAAAGTGGTGCTAAACGCAAGGTAAAATGGTGCTAAACGCTGTGCTAAATGCTGCTAAATGCATGGCGAAAGGCATAAACATCCACAGCAATTGTATAAACAAAACCTTTTAGAACCATGAAACACAGTACTAGAAGGGGCAAAAAGGACTTGAAAAAGTAGGTTTTTGACTAGAAAAAGCAGATAATGAGGGGATGAGAAACTGCAGGTGGTGCACTAAATAGAAAGGCTAAATGGTGCAAAATGCAGATATGGGCCTCAAAAAGCGTGTAAAAACTAAAGCCGATAACCCTAAAATAGTGGCTAAAAACATGTTTATAGGCCTTAGTTTTTTCTAGAAGGAGCGAAAAATAAAACGTCTTTTGTAAACTTTTCTAACCGTATTTAACAAAAAAGTGAGGCAAGACACATCACATCTTTGCCCCACCCTATTTTAGGATGTTATAAAACAATAGCCATCTAGACGCTTATACAAAGCCCCAGTTCTAGCACGGTGCCACATTTATTCGGCCACATCTTGACTAGGTAGTACGGTTTGCGTTAGATTATCGGCAGCCGAATCGTGTTCCACCAAACCATCGCGCAGGTGAATGGTGCGATCGGTGAGCTTAGCCAGTTCCTCATCGTGAGTAACAATCACAAAAGTTTGTCCAAACTTATCGCGCAGATCGAAGAACAACTGGTGAAGTTCGGCTTTGTTTTTAGAGTCAAGACTGCCCGAAGGTTCGTCGGCCAGCACCACAGCCGGCTCGTTCATCAAAGCACGAGCCACGGCCACTCGTTGTTTTTCGCCCCCCGAAAGTTCAGCAGGCTTATGGTTAGCGCGATCGGTTAAGCCCAGAAAATCGAGCAATTCGTTAGCTCTTGCATGGCTTCGCTCTTCTTTTTACCTGCGATGTAGGCTGGTATCATTACATTTTCGAGAGCAGTAAACTCAGGCAGCAGCTGGTGAAACTGGAAGATAAAGCCCAAGTGTTGGTTACGAAAATCGCTCAATTTCTTGCTAGAGAGCGAGCCAACCTCAATGCCATCCACCACCACTTCGCCGCCGTCGGGACGGTCTAGCGTACCAATAATTTGCAGCAACGTGGTTTTTCCGGCGCCACTTGGGCCAACAATGCTCACCACTTCGCCTTTATTGATGTGCAGGTCGATGCCTTTCAGCACCTGCAACGAGCCGAAGCTCTTGGTTATAGATTTTATTGTTATCATAATGAATTATATTTTTTAGTCGTGAAGTCGTAAGGTAGTAAAGTAGTAAGTGCAAATGCTTATGAGGCAGAGTGGCAAATACTCTTGTTAATTCGTTAACTTGTAACCGCGCCAACTAATCCCATAAAGATATTGGCTAAATTCCTCAAATAACTCCATATTGCTTTACCACTTCCTCCTTTCTCACTTACTACTTCCTCCCTTATTACTTCCTCCTTTCTCCCTTATTACTTACTACTTTCTCCTTACTACTTCTTCAACTTCTTCATCCACTTACCAACATCCTCGTAAGCACTCGTTCCTTCGGTATGTTGCGGTTCGGCAAAAGTAAGTTCTTCGCTACCATCGCCATATTGGTCGGGGAAAACAATCATGAGGTTGGTTCCAGAGAAGAATTTAGTAATCTCGTCAGGCAGTTGGTCGAGCGCAGTTTTATAGCTCACCGTACCCTTACGGGCAGTAATCACCACAAAAAGATGGTCGGGGGCGATGGTAGAAGCCAGCGATGGCAATTCGTTCCAGTGTCCCATCAGCGCATATTCGGCCCTCATGCCCGCGTGTCGGTTACGCACAAACTCATTAACGAGTGCCAAGGTGTCTTGTCTGCCATGGAACACGATGCGACATTCCAAGTTAAGCGCCACGCGAGCCAAACGTTCTAGCCAGCGATAGAAACCCGGTTCGTATTGCGCTCTCGAGGGTATAGCCACTTGAATGCGGCGAATGGTGTTGAGCGGTTGATTTAATCGGGCCATGATAATCTGCCTATTCAATCCGTTGAACAAGCTTTGGTGAAACTGTCCCCAAAACTTCGGCGACACATCTTTATGCGTATGCAATCCGATAAGAATTTCCGAAGCATGAAACTCGTTAAAGGCGTGCTTAATGCCATTAGCGATATTGGCTGCAATTCGCACCTGCGTTTGCGTAAGCACATCGGTGGCAGCAGCATATTTAGACACCTGGTCGAGCAGTCGTTGTCCCTTTTCTTGGTTTGCGCGCATGTTTTCGTCGTCGTACACCAAGTTAAGCGCAATGATACCGCGGTTAAGTTTTGGGTTACGCATCATTATAGCCAGTGCCACGAGGCTATTGGCATACTCGGGATATTTCACAGGCACCAGGATACTTTCATCGTCTTTATCCAACATTTCGCTCCCAGGGATATTCTTTTCGCTAAGAATAAAGGTTTTAGCAGCCCCTTCTGTAATCACCGACGAGATGATACAAGTTATCAAATCATGATAACCACAGCATTAAGAATATCGTCGGTGATGAGATATCGCCCTGGCGCCACCTGCAACTGCATACCAACCATCACGATAGCGATAGCCCCGGCAGCGTGAGCAGAGGTAAGCCCAAACATCATTTGCCCTGATGGGGCGGGCATTTTAAAGCGCCAGCTTGCCAGATAGGCCGCAATGGCCTTACCCAATGTGCCCACAAGCGTTATGCCCAGCACCACCCAAACAATACCTTTCCCTTGAAACAGTAAACGAAGATTGATGAGCATGCCCACACCAATCAGGAAATAAGGGATGAAGATGGCGTTGCCGATAAACTCGATGCGATTCATCAGAGGCGAGAGACGGGGCACATAGCGGTTGAGAATAAGACCAGCAAGGAAGGCTCCAAAGATGCCTTCGAGTCCGATGCTTGACGAAACCGACGCGCTAAGAAACAATATCGCCATCACAAAGATGAACTGCATCACGGCATCGCTATATCGGCGTAAGAACCAGCGTGTGAGTCGTGGCACAAAAAAAGCCATCCCCCCGCAAAAACCAACCACCTTAAGCACAAACCAAAGCCAGAACAACGAGCCTCCGTCTTCGTTATGAGCAGCCACAATCATGGCCAACACCACCAAAGAGAGAAACAAGGCAATCATTGTAGACCCCACGCTGAGCGACACAGCGGGGTTGCGTTGCAAGCCGTAGCGACCAACAATGGGGTAAGCGATGAGCGTGTTAGAGGCCATGAGCGTGGCTAAGAGAAGCGAAGCGGCCGTGGTATAGTTGAGAAACGTTGTACCCAGCAGATAAATCAGCACAAAAGGCACGGCAAAGGTGGTGAGACCAAATATCATAAAACGATATTTGTTGCGTTTAAGTGCACCGCTGTCCATCTCTAGAGCAGCGAGGAACATGATGTAATAAAGTCCAACACGCCCGAAGAGTTCGAACGAGTCGTCGCGTTTGAGGATGTTAAAACCGTATTCGCCCACGGCCACGCCCGCCAACACCATACCAATGATGTGGGGGATACGCAGTTTGCCCATCACAATAGGGGCAAAGAGGATGATGAGCATCACGATGAAGAAAATCAACGTGGGGTCGGTAATGGGGAATGCAGAGAACATTGTTGGTTTGCTTATGGCGGTTTAGAGGTGATTAATTGGCATTTTTAGTTCGAAATACTAGTTTTAGCATATCATCTAGGCCGATTTTAGACAGCCTGCGCAATGCGTTGGCAGAGGCATTAATTGTCTTTATCACTGCAAAGTTGCAAAAAATATATCAAAAAGACGTGTATAAACGTGGAAAGTTGTACATTTGCAATGCAATATATCATTATTATTAAAGAAGAAGTAAATGAAAGTAGCAATTGTAGGCGTTAGTGGCGCGGTGGGCCAAGAGTTCTTACGCATCTTATCAGAGCGTGCATTTCCCATTGATGAACTAGTGCTTTTTGGGTCGGAACGTAGTGCTGGCCAAACCTACATGTTTAATGGAAAGGAACATGTTGTGAAGCTTTTGCAGCATAACGACGACTTCCAGGATGTGGATATCGCCTTCGTTTCGGCCGGTGGAGGTACATCGAAGGAGTTTGCAGAGACCATAACCAAGCATGGCGCGGTGATGATTGACAATTCAAGTGCATTCCGTATGGATGCCGAAGTGCCATTGGTGGTACCCGAATGCAATGCAGCCGATGCGCTTAATCGCCCTCGTGGTATCGTGGCTAACCCCAACTGCACCACGATTATGATGGTGGTGGTGTTGCAACCACTAGAACAGCTGTCGCACATAAAGCGCATTCGCGTGTCGAGTTATCAAAGCGCAAGTGGCGCCGGAGCGGCTGCCATGGCCGAACTGCAAACACAATACGGCCAATTGCTCAACGGCGAAAAACCCACGGTGAGCAGATTCCCGCACCAATTGGCGTATAACGTTATTCCTCAAGTGGATGTTTTCACCGATAACGGCTACACTAAGGAAGAGATGAAGATGTTTCATGAGACGCAGAAGATTATGCACACCGATGCCAAATGCTCGGCCACATGCGTGCGAGTTAGCTCACTAAGGTCGCACTCGGAAAGTGTTTGGATTGAAACAGAACACCCAATAACGGTGGAAGAGGCTAGAAAGGCCATTGCTGCTGCCCCTGGCTGCACATTGAAAGACGACCCCTCGCAGGGCATTTACCCCATGCCGCTAGATACTGGTGGTAAAGACGACATTTTTGTTGGCCGTATTAGAAAAGATTTGGCCGATGAAAACGGACTGACCTTGTGGCTTAGTGGCGACCAAATTCGCAAGGGTGCTGCACTCAATGCGGTGCAAATTGCCGAATATCTGCTGAAACACGACGAACGTCTGAGTAAAAAATAAACGCCCTTACAGCCGCCCTCTGGGCTTTGCTGAAGTGAAAAGGCATACAAAGAAAAACAAACCGCTTGGCCATTTCCCATTATAGGGTGTGTGGCCAAGCGGTTTTTAATTGGCTTATGCAATAATTGTTTGAGGGATTTCCCACCCACATCGATCACCACTATATATAATAAGGAGTAAATCAAAGTGTGTAAGAAATCCCTCAAAATGATGTTAGGCCGAAGCCTTCTAGTGTTGAAGCCTAGCTTTGCGTTGCTAGGTTGTTAGCGTTTTATTCGTTAGCGCTAGCATTTTGAGCGTTGGCATTGGCAGCACTAACAGCCTTTGCCAGTTCTTCGACACGTTTTTATTACGTTTCACCTTAAACTTGTCAAATCCGTTGCCATAAACACCACTCACAGCCGTTTGTGTTACAAAGGCGTTGGGGTCTATTTCGTCAATTAAGCTGTACACTTGCGAAGCCTCACGTTGTTTGGCTACCAATATCACCAACTTGAGATTGTTGCCCGAATAATAGCCTTTAGCGTCTATCATTGTGCATCCGCGGAAGGGTGGCGTACTGGTGATGCGCTGACAAATCTCGTCGTAACGTTCGGAAATGATGAGAAACTGCACCGAGCGTTTGCCCATATTAACCACTTGGTCGAGCACAAACGACACCACGATGAGCCCTACATAGCCATAAATAACCTGCTCCCAGCTCTTCAAAACCAAGTAGCTAAGGCTTACGATAATCATGTCTACCAACAAGATAACGCGGCCTAGAGAGATGTCACGATACTTATTGATGATGGCAGCCACGATATCAGAGCCTCCCGAACTACCATGATAAGAGAGTCCAAAGCCCAAACCAATTCCACAGAAGCACGAACCAATGATGCAAGCCATAAAAGGTTCATCTTTCAAGATGGTGGGATTGGGGAACAATTGTCGGAACAACGACACACACATGGTCATCATCAGCACGCCATAGATGGTTTTCAAGCAGAACTTGAAGCCCAAAACCTTCAGCGCAATAGCAAGAAGTATCAGGTTGAGGCTGAAGTAAGTAATTTGTACGGGCGTGTGTGTTCCCCAGAAAATAATGGATGACAAACCAGCTACACCACCAGTGGTGATGTGGTTGGGCAAATAAAAGGCCACCCAACCCAAGCTATAGAAAGCCATTCCGATACCAATCATTACATAATCGGTAAGTTCCCGATATAGGGCTTTTTTGTTTACAGCTATCATTTTGCGGTAAATTGTGAAAGATTTAGTTTGCGTGCTTACACCGCATGCCTTTATTTGGCAGCGATGCACTCCACTTCTACCAGCGCTCCTTTAGGCAAAGCCTTCACGGCAACAGCCGAACGTGCGGGGAACGGCTGCGAGAAAAACTCGGCATACACTTCGTTCATCTCGGCGAAGTTGGCCATATCCGAAAGGAAAACAGTGGTTTTAACCACATTACTCAGGTCTGCACCGGCCGCTTGCAGCACGTTACGCGCATTGGTGAGCGATTGACGAGTTTGCTCTTTCACGCCTCCTGGAACAAATTCGCCCGTCGTTACGTCTACTGGAAGTTGTCCCGAAGCGAATACAAAACCGTTTGCCTCAATGGCTTGACTGTAAGGACCGATGGCCTTCGGTGCTTTTTCTGTGTTGATTGCTTTCATTTGTATTGGTTGTTTCATTTATTTGCTTGCAAATATAATAATAAAACTTGACGTGCGCAAGTTTGAATTACTTTGTATTTTTTTATTCTTAATTCCTTTGTTTTAATGCTGTTTTTTCACTCATTTCGCACGAAGTGCATACGATTGTTATTGGTTGGGAGAAGCAACTGTTGGATATCGGCAAAGAAACACCGCAAAGACACAAGGTTGGCTTATGCAAGGGCTTCGAATTCTGCACCACCTGGCACGATAAAACACTGCATATACAACGGGCTTTGCCATTTGCAAACCGCCTATTCACCGTAGAGACACACTTTGGCACGGTGTTTGCAAATCTCTATTTACATACTCCCCAAAAGGGGAAAGCCTACGCCATCATGGCGAAAGATAACAATTTAACGAATAATACAGGAGGAATATTATATATGACAAGCCAATTTTCACCTAGGGTTTTAGAGGTTCTGGCGCTTAGTCGACAAGAGGCTTTGAGACTGGAGAGCAACATTGTGGGGCCCGAACATCTGCTGCTAGGCATCCTAAGAGGGAGCGGCGGACCTGTAAACGACGTCTTTGCGCGTTATGAAACCAACATAGACGAGCTACGCAACCAACTGGAAGAAGTGGCTAAGACCCATCCTATGCACGCAATGCCAATTGGTGAAGAAATAGAACTCAACGAAATGGCCAGTAACATCATGAGACTGGCTGTGCTAGAGGCTCGCATACAAAACACACAAACTGTGGATGTGCAACATCTTTTGTTGGCTATGCTGCACGACCGCGTGGACAATGCAGCAAAAAAAGTGCTCGAAAATAACAACATCAATTACGAAGATACTTTGGCTTTCTTTCAAAAAAGAGCCATGCCAACGCAAGATAGTCTCGGGCTCTCGGAAGACGAGGACGAAGAAACTTTGCACGCTAACAACGCACAACAAAGAAACGAACGCGCTCAAGCCACCCAAACGGCTAAAGGAAACGGCAAAACACCCATCCTCGATAGTTTTTCGACCGACCTTACACTGGCGGCCATGGAGGACAGACTCGACCCCGTGGTGGGTAGAGAACGGGAGATTTTGCGCGTAACCGAAATTCTTAGTCGAAGAAAAAAGAACAATCCCATCATCATTGGCGAACCTGGCGTGGGCAAAAGTGCTATCGTTGAAGGGCTGGCTCAACTCATTGCCAAACGCAAAACCTCGCCTGTGCTCTTCAATAAACGCATTGTTAGTTTGGATATGACGGGCATGGTGGCTGGCACTAAATACCGCGGACAGTTTGAAGAACGTATTCGCGGACTGCTTAAAGAGATTGAAAACAATCCCGACATCATCGTATTTATCGACGAGATACACACCATCATTGGCGCTGGTAGCACACCGGGTAGCATGGATGCGGCCAATATTATGAAGCCGGCATTGGCTAGGGGCACGATACAATGCGTTGGTGCCACCACGCTCGACGAGTATCGCAACAGCATTGAGAAAGATGGCGCACTGGAAAGACGATTCCAAAAGGTGATACTTGAGCCTACAACGCCCGACGAGACGCTGCAAATTCTGGAGAATATCAAAGACCGATACGAACGACATCACCACGTTTCTTACTCTGAAGATGCCTTGCGGGCTTGTGTCAGACTGACAGAACGCTATGTCACCGATAGGGCTTTCCCGGATAAAGCAATTGATGCGCTCGACGAAGTGGGCGCAAAAGTACACCTGCAACATGTGGAAGTGCCTCCAGCCATTATCGAAAAAGAGAAAGAACTGGATGAGGCAAAACGCAAAAAGCAAAACGCCGTGGTGAACCAAACTATGAATTGGCCGCCAACTACCGTGACATGCAAGTGCGATTGGAACAAGAATTGGAAACGCTAAACCATAATTGGGCCTACGGCGATAACGATAACAGACAGCCTGTTACTGAAAAAGAGGTGGCCGAAGTGGTGTCTATCATGACTGGTGTGCCGGTGCAACGCATGGCCGAGACCGAAGGTATAAGACTTAAAGGGATGGCCAACGAGCTGAAACAGGCCGTTGTGACGCAAGATACAGCAATCGAAAAGATGACGAAAGCTATTCTGCGCAACCGCGTTGGACTGAAAGAGCCTAACCACCCTATCGGGGTTTTCATGTTCCTTGGTCCAACTGGCGTGGGTAAAACCTATCTGGCTAAGAAGCTAGCACAATTTATGTTTGGTAGCGATGACGCCCTAATTCGTGTAGACATGAGCGAATACACCGAGAGCTTTAATGTTTCGCGACTCGTGGGAGCGCCTCCAGGATACGTGGGTTACGAAGAGGGCGGACAACTAACAGAACGAGTTAGGCGCAAACCTTACTCCATCGTGCTGCTCGACGAAATAGAGAAAGCGCATGGCAACGTGTTTAACTTGCTACTGCAAGTGCTCGATGAGGGTAGGCTTACCGATGGCAATGGCCGACTGGTTGACTTCCGTAACACGGTTATCATCATGACTTCGAACGCTGGAACGCGACAACTAAAAGAGTTCGGACGTGGCGTGGGCTTTAACACGGGTGGCGCTTTGGGCGCTAACATGAACGAGAAGGATAAGGAATATGCGCGCAGCATCATTCAAAAGAACCTCAGCAAACAATTTGCACCCGAGTTTTTGAACCGTCTCGACGAGATTATCACCTTCGACCAACTAGATCTTGAGGCCATCAACCGCATTATCGACATCGAATTGCGCGGTCTTTTCAAGCGTGTTGACGACCTGGGCTATCACCTCGAAATAACGCCTGAAGCCAAGAACTTTGTTGCTTCAAAGGGCTACGACGTACAGTTTGGAGCGCGCCCATTAAAGCGAGCCATCCAAACATACATCGAAGACTTGATTGCCGAACGCATTCTGTCTGACGAATTGTCGCTGGGCGACACCATCGTTATAGACAAGTGCCCCGATAAAGAGGAACTTTGTGTAAAAGATGTTGCTGTATCTTAATACTCCAAATGCAGGTGTTGCCCCTCTATAGCGGCATTTGCAGCCCTTACTTTAAATACTAACGGGGACATCATGCTTTGCGCGTGATGTCTCCGTTTTGCATTTTAGGGGCGGTGGTGTGGCACATTATTTCGCGTAGGTAATTCTTATCGTAACCAAATGTGCATCGGCAAATTGTTAATTCGGTAAATAAATTTTACATATAACGCTTTTTAACCGAGCCATTCTAGAAAAAATCACCCCCTAAAAACGCAATAAAAAGCACTAAAACGATGAAAACACGGCAAAGGTTGAGTGCTTTTTTACTCCTCTTTCGGCTTTTTACTATGGTTTTGCATTTCTATTTGAAGAAGAATTTTCAAAAATCTACTTCCAAAACCCCATAAAAATCTAACCCGACGCTTTGTTATCCAATCTCATTTTGCTGCAAAACACTTTGCTTTTTGCTGCAAAACGCACTGCGATCTGCTGCAAAACGCAACGCTAACTGCTGCAAAACGCAACGCTAACTGCTGCAAAACGCAAGGTTAAGTGGTGCAAAACGCATGCAAACCCCATAAAAACGGAGTTTTTGACCCTATTTATAGGTATTTTCCACCATTTTAAAGTAAACTCAGCTTGATGGTTTCTGGTGGTGTTTTTTTGGTATTTTACGCCCTAAAACATGCTAAAAAGCATATATTTTCAATCAGAACCTCATAACTAACAATCAATCAGATAGTTAGAAACTATTAAAATACTCAAGAAAATCCAGCCAATGCTTCATTTTTTTGCAGCGATGGCACTCACAATGTTAAAAAACGGTACAAATATTTTACATCACCACAATTATTATTCGGCGTAATAGCTTATAACAAATGTTTAAGCCCAAACGAGAATCTGAGTTTGTGCAGTGTGGATTTGAGTATTGAGCTTATTGCCTCACTGATTTTTGAAGGCGTAGCGAGCTGCATCAAAATCATAAGACAGGCAAACCAACTGGAAGTAAACAAAAGCCATACTAAACGAGATACCTCCAGGGGTTAAAAAACACATCACCCCCTGTCTACATCTACATGCAAACAGGGGGTGATGTTATTTTTTATGTGCGCTTAGAACATGTCGCGGTGGCGACGTCCCAAAGGAATGGTGATACCAAGCAGAGCACTAGCCGTGCGCGAATCTTTGCCAAAGTACATATAATCGGTGGCAACAGTGAGCGGGCCTAGCTTCAAACCAAGTCCTAAGCCTTTGCCTTGACTTTGTATTACCGAATAGCTAACAGCCAAAGCCACTTGCTTTGTAAAGCTAAAGCTACCAGCAAAGGTAAGTTCCTGCTGAGTGTTTATCTCGCCCAAGCGTGTGGTTGAAAGTGCTCCAACCGTAAGTTTATCGTTCAGCAACTTATATTGTGCTCCCAACACCAGTGTAGAACGAAGCTTGGTGGTGCGCGATTTACTTTCTTCTTCTTTCATATTCCACAAGTCTTGATTAAGAATCGAACCGCTTTCGATGGTTTTCTTAAACTCATCACGATGTTCTCCAGCATGCACTCCGTCGAAATCGTACTCACGTTGGAACTCTGACACGCCCTTAATAGAGTTGTCTTTTCCCCATTTAATGAAGCCCAAATCTAGCACAGCAGCCGACAACGTGAAGTCGCGACCCAGCTTATAGGCAGCTCCGAGGTCAACAGCAGCACCATAACCAGCAAAGGAGGTGGAGCCATATTGCTGCCAGTCTTTAATATATTGCTTATCGTCTTTAATAAAGGTCAAGCCTGTGAGCGAGCCATCTACCTCTGCATGGGCCTTAATCAAGGCTTTACCTCTAACCCTTTGCAATTCTTCTTCGGTAATAGCCGACCAGTCTTGATGCGGATTTATGTTTTGCAAGTTGGTTTTCACCGTCACATCTTGCACCTTAGCAGTAAGATCGGCAATACCAAAAAGCATTTTCACCTTAACACCCAGCACCAAACGTTCGGTCACGGGGCGAGCATAACCCAGTCCTGTTTCCAAATACATATTGGCTTTAGCTTTTCCGCCGTGAGTAAAGAGGTTGGCATTGGCCCACGATTGAGTGCTCATGCCACGGCCAGCGCGCAAAATTCGAACGCATCACGATTCATGTTGGCATCAATATCAGCCCTAATAGTGAGGTTAACGTTCCAAAAACCCTTTCCGCTATACCATCCAGCCGAAGCCAAATCGTTAGAGAGGGCAATGCTCAAACGGTTGTTTTCTTTAAGCTGACTAACAAATTTATCAGTAGTAAAGTAATCTGCGCTGTTGGCATTTGAAAGAAGGTTGTCAATATACTCAGCCGAAATGGAGTTAGAACTAACGCTAGCATTAAATGCTCCCAAAAACGGAAGATTAATAAATCCGCGTTGAGGCGCCATGGCTGGATTAAGACGTTGTTTGAAATTAACGTCATCCATAAAGTAGGTAGTACGGTTAAACTGCGCAAAGGCACAGTTTGGCGCAATTGTCAACATCATTGCGGCCACAAGTTTTACACTTTTCTTAAGAGTTGATTTCGCTTTCATTTGTATCAAAATTTAAAGTATGTTCCATCTTTTACGCGCTTATGCACAATTACTTTATCTATTGCTCTGCACTATCTTGCTTTCGTTTCAGGCTAAGGGGCTATATTAAATAGGTGATGCAATACATTACTTATTAAAATCCTTACCAAAAACTATTGCATGCTCAACACGAAAAGCCATTGAAGGTAATGTATGGAACACTCCTTGGGTACATATTATTTACTATCTTGGTGCAAAGTTACGATAATATTTACATTGCGCAAACATTTTTAACTATTAATTAACTAGCATTGCGCAAATTAACCACCCCTCTTCATTGTAAGTAAACAAGCGAGTCTCTACCCTTCCCTACGTCTAGTTCATGACTTCAAAGCTCCCAAACCCCATGCCAACCCTCCAAACGCCACGTCGTCTACAACCTTTGTGCACCAATCTGTACACAAATTATATCCTCACATTGATGGTTATCCATGATAAAAAGTGTAAATTTGCAAAACATTGCCAAGCACATTGCACACATTAAGCTATGCACTAAACAACGATAAGCACGTTTGCAACAAGCACTTATACACAGCAATGAGCACCTCGAGGGCAACAAACACATATAAAAAAGAAAGCAAAAGAAAGAAATGACCTTGACTGTACTGATAAAAAAACTCATTGGCTACGTGGTTAAGCCCCTACAAGTCAATGCACCGTTCTTCGTAACGATGTATATCTTGGGCGTGGTTTGTGCGTGGCTATGCCTCCCCCATAGCTCAAGCGAAAAGATTTACAGGCATCTTTACACCGAATTGCTGGTAGATCTCTACGCCCTTTGCTTACTTTTAAGCGTACTACCACAGCGCATTCGCCCTTGGGTTCGCGGTGTGCTATATGTCATTTTATACCTCACAACGGCCGTCGATGTATTTTGTCGCGTACAGTTAGACACTATCGTTACTCCCACCATGTTGCTTTTGGTGGGCGAAACCAATGGTCGCGAGGCCTCTGAGTTTGTCTCTAGCTACCTCTCGTTTAGTGTATTATTTACTAAATTTGGATGGATTGTGCTTATCGGTCTTCTGCATTTAGCTTATACATTACGCCGATTTGCACCCACCCAATTAAAGGTGGCTTGTCAAAAGCTTTTAGGTAAGTTTCCCAAAATCAACATTCCCTATAGTGGCAAGCTTAAAACCTATGCCCCTTTTGGTTTTACTGTCATACTTATTTGGAGCATTTGTGTTACCGCCAGCAACAAAGTGAACCTTTGGACGCTAATGCATGCCAAGAGCATTGGCGAAGTGGAACACATGCTTACCGAGCCAACACATGGCGAATGCTACCACCCCATACACCATATCATGTTCTCGATATATGCCAACTCGCTAGCTTCGCAACAGCTAGACAAACTCATTGCGGCTTCCAAGAAGGCCAAAGTAGACAGCTGCGCGTACACCAGTCCGCACATTGTGCTCATAATTGGCGAGAGTTATGGCAAACATCATTCGCAACAATACGGCTATGTACAACCCACAACGCCACGACAGATACAACGAGAACGAAGTGGACAATTGGTGAAATTCAGCGATGTGGTGTCGCCTTGGAACCTTACCAGCTATGTATTTAAGCATGTATTCTCGCTTTACAACGTGGGAGACCCTGGCGAATGGTGCGACTATCCACTATTTCCCCAAATGTTTCGAAAGGCGGGCTATCACGTTACGTTCATCACCAACCAGTTCTTGTCGCAAGCAAACGAAAACGTTTACGACTTTAGTGGGGGCTTTTTCTCAACAACCCCACCCTGAACAAGGCCATGTTCGACACGCGAAACGATAGTTTGTACACCTTCGACGAACACCTCGTGGCCGAATACTCGCACCTTAAAGCGCAAGAGGGGAAATACAACCTTACCATTTTCCACCTCATTGGGCAGCATGTAGGCTACCAATATCGCGCGCCCAACAACCGACGACGTTGGAAGGGCGACGACTATAAAACACTTCGCCCCGACTTGTCGCCTGCTCAGCGCAGCGTCTTGGCCCATTACGACAACGCTGTGCTTTACAACGACTCGGTGGTTGACCTCATTGTGAAGCAGTTTGAGCAAAAAGATGCCATCGTTATCTACATGCCCGACCACGGCGAAGAATGTTATGAGGAGAACCGCGGCATTGTTTGCCGCAACCATTCGGCAGCCATCGACTACCCTTTGGCTAAATACGAATTTGAAATTCCGTTCTGGATATGGTGCTCACGAAGCTATATAGCCCAACATCCCGACATCTATCGCCAAATAATAGACGCGCGCAACCGCCGTTTTATGACCGATGCCCTGCCACAATTGCTGCTCTATCTGGCTGGAATAAAGACGAAAGATTATCGCGAAGAAAACAACTTGATTAGTCCGAAGTACAACGAAAGCCGACCGCGAATACTAAAAGGTACCACCGACTACGACAAGCTGCCTCGCCCCACGCCCCAAAACGCACGGCCCAACTAAGGCCTAAGCTTGGCACACATTAATTTGTACACCACATTATGCCACAAAACGACCAACATCAAACCAATAAAAGCACTGTAACAGCCTCAACACAAACGGCAACAACAGCTGCTAACAACAAAGCCACCAAAGCCAATGCCAAGCAAAATGGCAATGGCATGGGGGCCTGCATGCGCGGTTTGGCCATCATTGGCATATTTTTGCACAACTATTGCCATTGGCTTGGTCCGATGGTTAAAGAGAACGAATATACCTTTAATGCCGAAAACGTAGCTAGCATGAACCGCGCTTTGCTGCATGCCGACGCCCATTTACCCCTACATCTGCTGTCGTTTTTCGGGCATTATGGCGTACCCGTGTTTCTCTTTCTAAGCGGATTCGGTTTGTTTAAAAAGTATCACGAGACCTATGCACCAGTTGGGAAATTCCTTTTTGGTCATTATCTTAAGTTGTTTCGAATGATGGCGGTGGGCTTTGCGCTCTTTATTTTCATCGATGCACAAACACCACCTAGCTGGCATTACGACAGTTTGAAGATTATCGCTCAACTATTGATGTTCAACAACCTGCTGCCCCGACCCGATAAGATGATTTGGCCCGGTCCGTTTTGGTTCTTTGGCCTGATGATGCAGTTTTATTTGCTTTATCGCTTAATGCTTCATCGCCGACATTGGGGTGTTACGGTGCTAGTAATGGTGCTGTGCGTGCTGGTTCAACTGCAACTAAGCCCCATGAGCGAAACCATGAATCGCTATCGCTACAACTTCATGGGAGGGCATGCTTCCCTTTGGTTTAGGACTGCTCTATGCTCGCTTTCAAAACAAGTTTACGCTCTGGGGCGACGATCACACCAAGCAGTTGGGCGCCCTTTTAATATGTTTGGCTTTGGGCTATTACCTCAGTCAGAGTTTCGTGGGGTGGACCTTTGTTCCCCTTGTTGTATGCCTTTCGGTGTTCTTAACTGCCAAATTGCTGGCTCGCACCACATTTTTGGCATGGCTCTATCGAGCCCTTTGCTGGATGGGTAGCATCTCGGCAGCCCTCTTCGTTACCCACCCCATCACGCGAAAACTCATCATCCCCATATCACGCCATGGCCAAATTTATCAAGGTTTGCTGCTCTACATCGTGGCATCCATAGCCTTAGCGTGGGTTATAGATAAGCTTATTAAGCGCATTCCCTTACCCAAATGTTAACAATCTCAACGCAATGACCCCAACAACCAACGGCATAAGCTTTGCCAACATCAGCCATCACCGCAGCGAGCTAATGGGCTTGGCCATGATAGCCATCGTGCTTTTTCATGTAAACGTGCCCCGTTTGTCGCCCTTTTACGGACTCTGGCGCATGGGAAACATGGGTGTAGACGTGTTTCTTTTCCTTAGTGGCGTGGGGCTTTGGTATGCTCTCACAGGCAACACCTCGCTTAAACGTTTCTTCACTCGCCGTTACTTGCGCATCTATCCCACATGGTTGTTGGTGGCTAGTTTGTATTATGTGCCCCGCTTTTTGCAAGGAGCTAAAGGGACAAAAGAGATGATTGACCTTGCTGGCGACGTGTTAGTGAATTGGGATTTCTGGCTACACGATGAGCTAACGTTTGGTATATACCTGCAACAATGATGCTTTACCTCTTCGCTCCGGCCTATGTAAAACTGGTATCTCGCCATCCCGTCTACCGTTGGTTGCCCGTTTTGATGATTGTTTGGTGCGTGGCCGTGCAATGGGTAGTTCCTCTTCACAATGCCGTTGGCCACATCGAGATATTCTGGAGTCGTGTGCCCATCTTCTTTATCGGCATTAATTGCGGTGCGATGGTAAAACAAGGGCAAAGCCTAAGTGCCCAAAGTGTTTGGCTTTTGGTGGCTGCCGTGGTGCTTTCGCTTGGCGTAGACATCTATTTAGAGCAAACAAGGCACGGACTGTTCCCCCTTTTCATTGGGCGAATGCTCTACATCCCCGCCACGTTCAGCCTGGTTCTGCTCTTATCTAACTGGCTAACAGCCGTGCCTCAAGCCATTAAACGCGCACTTCGACTGGTGGGAATGGTGAGTCTGGAGATGTATTTGCTGCACGTTCACTTTGTGTTGGTGCGCGTTCAAAGTATGCAATGGGGTTATTGGGGCACGTTTTTGGCCTGCTTCGCCATCACCCTGCCCCTGGCATGGCTGCTGAACAAGGGGATGGAAAAATTAACAAAGCGATTTGAAAGATGAAAAAAACGCTCTCACTAATTCGTCCGCACCAATGGATTAAGAATGGGTTTGTGCTCATTCCCATGTTTTTTGGTGGACGACTGCTGAATGCCGATGATGCCATAGCAAGCGTCGTTACCTTCTTTGCATTCAGTTTTGCGTCCTCGGCCATCTATTGTTTCAACGACATTGTTGACGTTGAGGCCGACCGTCGTCACCCCGTTAAGTGCCGTCGTCCCATTGCTTCGGGTGCGGTGAGCATCGCAACGGGCTATGCACTGATGGCAATTTTGGTGCTTCTATCGGCCTTGCTACTGTTTCCTACCCCAACGAGCAGGCGAAACGGCTGGTATCGTGCTGTTTTACCTCTTACTTAATGTGGGTTATTGCATTTGGTTGAAGCGCCATGCCATCATAGACGTGTGCACGGTGGCCTTTGGTTTTGTGCTTCGCATATTGGCTGGTGGCATGGCTTGCGATGTAGCGGTGAGCAATTGGCTGGTGTTGATGACCTTCCTCCTTGCGCTTTTCCTTTCGTTTGCCAAGCGACGCGACGACGTGCTGCGCATGAACGAAACGGGCGAAGCACCTCGTCGCAACACCATTCGCTATAATCTCACCTTCGTAAACCAAGCCATCACCATCACTGGAACGGTTACGTTGGTGTGCTACATCATGTACACGGTGTCGCCCGAGGTGGTTAGTAGGTTCAATGCACCCTATCTTTACCTCACCAGTATCTTTGTTTTGGTGGGTTTGCTGCGCTACATGCAACTCACGGTGGTAGACGAAGTGAGTGGCGATCCAACAAAAATTCTGCTGCGCGACCGTTTTACACAAGCCATTGTGGCGGCATGGATAATGGCGTTTCTGTTGATCATATATTGAATTTGTAAGTTTATAAGTTGATGAGTTAATAAGTTTTGGAGCTTTAAACAACAGGATGTCGCCTACAAATTCGCCCGCTGAGGTTGAAAAGTTAATGAGTCCTGAAGCTCTAAACGACAAAATTATAAAGCTTTTAGACGATAAAGACCCAACAGTTTGGGTTTAAGTGGTTTATATTTTATGAATTATCGCGTTTCTCTTTTCGACTTCGATGGCACGCTAACCACGCTCGACACCCTGCCAGCCTTCATCGTTCACGCCGTGGGAAGATGGCGAATGCTCGTGGGTTTTGGGCTTTTTCTGCCCCTAATTGTACTGATGAAGTTGCACCTATATGCTAATGGCCGAACCAAAGAGCGGCTATTCGCCCACTTTTTCAAAGGGATGACACTCGAAACATTCGATGCTCACTGCCAATCGTTTGCAAAAAACAACGCACACATCTTGCGACCGCTAGGCTTAAAGGCCATTGAAACGAGCCTCCAACGGGGCGAAACGTTCTGATTGTTAGTGCCAGCATCACCAATTGGGTGCTGCCGTTCTTCTCTAAACTGCCACAAGTGCAAGTTATCGGCACGCAAATAGCCGTAAAAGAGGGTAAACTTACAGGGCGTTTTGCTTCGCCCAACTGCCACGGAGCAGAGAAAGTGCGGCGCGTGGAAGACCTTTTCACACCCCGAGAACTATACTATATCACGGCCTACGGCGACAGCCAAGGCGATAAAGAAATGCTAGCTTATGCGGATGAACAACATTATAAACCCTTCAGAACTAAGTAAGCGCCAAGGCATGGGCGAGCTATTGCGCTTCGGCATCGTGGGTTTCACGGCCACCGCCATACAATATGCCACGTATTGGGTGGGGTTGCAGTTTACCAACCACAACCTAGCCATGACCGTGGCCTATCTTCTTAGCTTCGCTTTTAACCTCTGGGCCAGTCTGCGCTACACCTTTAAAGTGGGCGGCACCACTGGTAGAGGCGTGGGATTTGCCATGGCTCATGTGGTGAACTATCTCATGCAGATGGCCACACTCAACCTCTTTGTCGACCTAGGTATTAGTAAAACACTTGCTCCGCTACCCATGTTCGCCGTTTGTGTGCCTATCAATTTTCTGCTGGTGCGCTTCTTTCTTAAGCGCGATGGCATTCGTTTGTTTGCTATTTCAAGGTTCGGTGCGAAGAATGGGCTGTTGGTGCGCCTCTGCTGGCCATCTTTGTGGCACTGCATGCGCTGCTTATAGCTCGCTACTATCACCTTTTTACACCCCTGCAAACTCACTATTGGAATCATATTATACGCCATTTCCACCTCTCGGGCTTCGACCCCCTCACCTATGTCGTGGTTAGTGACTGGCAAGCTGGCTATAATGTGTATCGCCATCCCCTGTTGGCCTTCTTTATGTATGTGCCATACATGCTTAACCAAGGCCTGATGTGGCTCACAGGCATCAACTGCGCCATCTTCGTTGTGGCAGTTATGCAAATCTTCGCGGCCTTTTATTCGGTGGTGTTTCTTCACCGACTGTTGCGCCACGTCATGGGGGTAAGTCTCTTCGACACACGACTGCTCTGTGCGTTTTTCTTCTCCTTGGCCTACATTATGCTGTCGGCCATTGCCCCCGACCATTTCATACTCTCGCTTTTTGCGCTGCTTCTCACCCTCTTAGTGGCAGCCAATCAGCAGCAACAGCACACTCCCATGCCTGTGTGGAAAACCATTTGTCTCTTCGTTCTCACGGCAGGCATATCGCTCAACAATGGTTTAAAGGTGTTCATGGCAGCCCTATTCACCAACGGTCGCCACTTTTTCCGCCCCCGTTTCCTCTTCTTTGCCGTGCTACTTCCTTCGGCTTTGATATGGGCTTTCGCTCGATTTGAGTACAAAAAGTTTGTTTGGCCATACGAGGTTAAGCGACACGAAGCTAGGGCTAAGCGCAAAGCTGAAGACAAGAAAAAGGCCGAAGAGGAGGCACGAAAACGCCAACTGGCATGGGAAGAGGCCCAAAAAGCACGACCAAAACAAGGGTCTAACTCCACAAATTCTTCCCCCGCACCACCCAAAACGCCCACTAAGCATAACCCCAATAATAATGTATCGGCCAAAATGGGTACACCCATGATGCAAGGAGAGTTTATGCGATGGACCGATATCAGCACTTCACGACTGCAATCCATCACAGAAAATCTCTTTGGCGAAAGCATTCAGCTGCATCGCGACCATCTTTTGGAAGACATTTTCGGTCGACGCCCAGTCATCGTTCATTATCGTTGGGCCATCAACTATGTGGCCGAAGCACTCTTATTGTTGCTCTTTGTGGCTGGCCTTTGGGTGGGACGGCGCAACAAATTGTTGCTCATGGCCCTGGTCTTTGCCGCAATGGACTGGGCCTTGCACGTGGGATTGGGTTTCGGGCTTAACGAGGTGTACATCATGACAGCCCATTGGGCCTACGTGTTGCCTTTGAGTTTGGCCGCCCTTTTCGTAGTTGCCACAGGCCGAAAGCGCACCTTGCTGCGCATTGGCATTGGTTCGCTCACCCTTTGGCTATATGCTTGGAACTTGTTTTCAATGGTTGATTATCTGCTCAACCACTAAGCCCGCACAAACATTGGGCCTGAAATAAAAAGAATGTAGACCTTTAAAAGTAGCAACACACACACAACATATACTTAGAACACATGTTTAAACTAAGAAAAGAAGAAAAACCGCTGGCCTTAGTGGCCTTCTTGGTATTTGCATTGCAAAATGCACTCACCGTATATAAGTACCACGACCTTTTTACTCGCGTGGGCTTTAGGGGTTATTGGGTGTTGTTTCACGAGATTTTTCACGTCTCGGGGTTTGATGCCTACTCGTGTATCTACCTCTCTAACGGCAAGATATACTACGAACTCTCGCGCCATCCGCTATTCGGTCCGTTGCTTGCACCCTTCTATTGGCTCAATGATGTCATCATCAAGCAATTCGATTTCAACGCCGCCATCTACATCATGGCCTTGTTGCTAACACTCAGTGCCACCCTCAGTGCAGTGCTTTTGTTTCGCATCTTGCGTTCGCACATTGGCTTAAAGCTGATAGATGCCCTCGCGCTCACTGCGCTATTGTTCTCGTTTGCATCGATAATGTTGGCCGTCATGCTACCCGACCACTTTGTTTTTCGCTGCTGTTACTCGTTCTAACACTCTATATCGCCAACGACCATCACCTCAAAGGCGAGGCCTTGGCTTGGTGGCAATCGGCCTTACTACTGCTCTTTACGGCTGGAATAACAATAAGCAACGGTGCTAAAACCATGCTAGCCGACCTCTTTTGCACTGGTAAAGCCTTCTTTAAACCACGCCGCTTGCTACTGGCTTGCGTGCTTCCGCTGGGAATTTTGGGAGCAGCTTTATATGCACAATACACACTTCAACTGCTGCCACGCGAACAAGAGTCGGCACGAATAGAGGCACAAGTGCAAAAAATGAACCCCAATGCCATCAAAAAGAGCACGGCTCTCGAAGCCAGAAAGGAACGTATTATTGGAAAACCCATGGGCAACGACCCCGTACTTAAATGGACCGACAAAGACACACCGCGACTTTCGTGCGTGGTGGAGAATGTGTTTGGCGAGAGCATTATGCTGCATCGCGAACATCTTTTAGAAGATTTATTTATCTCGCGCCCTGTTGTTGTGCACTACGAACATTGGCTGTTCTATGCCGTGGAAGCTTTCTTAGTGCTGCTTTTCGTGGTGGGTTTGGTGTTCGGCCTTCGCCAAAAGCTATTGCAAATATGTTTGGCGTGGCTGGGCGTTGACTTTGTTTTTGCATATTATCATGGGCTTCGGACTGAACGAGGGCTTACATCATGGGTACGCATTGGCTCTTTATTATCCCTCTTGCCATGGCTTTTTTTATTTAAAAAAATGCCTGCAAAACCAGCCCTCGTACTGCGATTTGGCATCGTGGCTCTTGCCCTTTTGCTCTACATTTACAATCTCTGCTTGGTGTTCCAATTCATGTCTCACCCCCTAACCGTTGGCTAAATGCCACCCCCAACCATGCCCAACCCACGCACCTATATCACTGCCAACGAACTATTTAGGGCGTATTGCCCACGTGCTTTCCACTGCTAACGAAATGCCCGAAGGGGTGAACAAACAACTACACGACACCCTTTCGCTGGCCTGCGATGGGGGTTTGCAAGATAGTTTGCAGGCCTTCGGCAACCTTTTCTCTAAGGTTGATTTCCTTTGTAAACAACATAAAATAGCCCTTCGCGATGTTATAGCCATACAACAAATGCGACGCGAAACCAACAGGGCCATGCCTATTGCCACACAAGATGTGCCTTATCATTGCAGGGCACTTAGCATTTTCGTGTCGGCCGTATATGGCGAACACATCCCCAGCTCGCTCGTTGGCCGCATTGCCCCCATAAACAAGCCGCCAAAAGAGTATCGACACGTTGACTTTCGCTACCTGCGCTGCATCGTAGACCAATGCGACGACAACTGCATTATGGTGAAAATAGACCACGAAAGCTATGAAGAGCCTATGACGCTAGACTTAAAATCAGACGAGTTGGCCTATCTTAAACCACTACTCCACGTGGGAATGCAACTCAACTTGCTCGACTGCACCAAGCAAGGTAATGCCCTCCTGCCACGATTGGTGGTAATAGAACCCGACTTTCTGCTCGACATCAGTGCCATTGCACGCTGTTTTACCGATTACGGACACCATCCCTTGGCCTACACCGTTAACAGAATGGGGGCCCCAATGCCAATTCGCAAGCCATACTGGTGGGTAGCTTTGCGAGCGCTGCTCTCGACGACATTATCAACAACGACGCTGATTACAACTGGCGACAAACCTTTACCAACACCTTTAAAGAGCGCACAATGGAGTTTTGCACCTGTCCCGACCTCAACGTGCGCGAACCTTTTCGCGAGGTGGCTGTTAACCAAGCTAAGAACATTGAAGAGATTGTTGCCCGCCTTTTTGATGCCAACCAAGAGGGGTTCGACCGCTCGAAGGCTTTGCTCGAGCCCTCATTCGTATGCGAAGAACTGGGTTTGCAGGGCCGCGTTGACCTCATGACGAGCGATTTTCGACTGCTGGTGGAACAGAAATCGGGTGCCAACTACAACATCCAACGCAACCAACCCAACGAGTATGGCAGCTTTCAAAAAGAAGAACATTACGTGCAATTGCTGCTCTACTACGGTGTTTTGCGCCACAACTTCCGCCTGTCTAACCATCAAGTAGACATCCGTTTGCTCTATTCCAAATACCCCTTACCTGGCGGTTTGGTGGTGGTGGCTTATCTGCAACGCCTTTTTCACGAGGCCATACGCCTGCGCAACGAAATTGTGGCACAAGAGTTCGGTATCGCACAAAGGGGATTTGAAAGTGTTATCGACAAGCTTTCGCCCGACACGCTAAACCAAAACCAACTCAATTCCACCTTCTTTCTTCGATATCTTGAACCGCAAATAGAGGCCGTTACCTTGCCCCTGCAAATGCTAGACCCTTTGCAACGGGCTTATGTTTGCCGTATGCTCACCTTTACTTATAACGAACAACTGCTGGCCAAGGTGGGCGCACAGCAAACACAAGGACGCAGTGGCGCCGATCTTTGGAACATGCCACTGGCCGAAAAACGAGAAACAGGGAACATCTTTACCGCTCTAGAGCTGAAAGATGCCCAAAAAAGTAATGACTATAACGGCGTGGACACGCTAACCTTCATCGTTCCCGAACAGGCCGACGACTTCCTACCTAACTTCCGTCGAGGCGATATGGTGTATCTATATGCCTACGAACCCCAAACCGAACCCGATGTTAGACACAACATCTTGTTTAAAGGCGTACTCGTAGACCTCGCCGTTAACCAATTGGTGGTACACCTCAACGATGGCTTACAAAACGATAACTTCTTGAAAGAGGCTAAACATTTCGCCATCGAGCATGCCTCGAGCGACGTGGGTAACGCTTCGGCAGTTAAGGCAATGCACGCCTTTGCCACGGCCAACCCTCAACGCAAAGACTTGCTTCTGGGGCAAAGAGCACCACTATATAACGACCAACTCACACTCACGCGTAGCTATCACCACAGTTACGACGAGGTGTTGCTACGCATAAAACAAGCGCGCGACTACTACTTGCTCGTTGGACCGCCGGGAACGGGCAAAACTTCGATGGCTCTACGCTTCATTGTTGAAGAGCAAGAGGGCAACATCTTGCTCATGTCGTACACCAACAGAGCCGTAGACGAAATATGCGACATGCTACTATCGGCCAACATTCCCTTCCTGCGTGTTGGCAACGAATACAGCTGCGACGAACGTTATCGCCCCTATTTGCTCGACCGACTGGTGGAGAGCGACCCCAAACTAAACCTCATCAAACAACGCATCGAGGCTTGCCGCGTGTTTGTGGGTACTACCTCTACCATGCAATCGCGCTCCAATATCTTTGCTCTAAAACACTTCAACCTCGCCGTTATCGACGAGGCATCGCAGATATTAGAACCCAACATCGTGGGCTTGCTCTCGGCCAACACACCCCAGCCACTGGCTCTACGCATGGGATTGAACGCCGCTAACGACAATGTGCCAGCCATAGACAAGTTTGTACTTATTGGCGACCATAAGCAATTGCCGGCCGTGGTTCAGCAAAACGCCGCTCAAGCCGCCGTAAACCACCCCCTGCTAAATGCCATCGGCATAACCGACTGTCGCCAATCGCTCTTCGAACGACTGATACACTGGGAGCGAAGCCAGGGGCGCACACGCTTCATCGGAACACTTAACCGCCAAGGGCGCATGCATCCACACATCGCACGCTTTCCCAACGATATGTTTTATACCCACGAACAAATTGATGTGGTGCCCTGTGCTCACCAAGAAGAACAACAATTGCACTACAACTTGCCTGCACAAGACGAGCTAGACAACCAGCTAAAGGCTCACCGACTGCTGTTTTTTGCCGCAGAAAACAACGAGAACGAAGGTGCATCCGACAAGGCCAACCCTGCCGAAGCACGCATCGTGGCCCGCATCTTGGGGCGTATACACCGCTTTTACGCACAAGATTTCGATGCCAACCGCACCGTTGGCGTTATTGTTCCCTACCGCAATCAAATTGCAATGATACGGCGCGAACTAGCCAAACTGGGTATTGCCGAGCTAGACAACATCACTATCGACACCGTTGAACGCTATCAGGGCTCGCAAAGAGATGTAATTATCTACTCGTTCACCATCGCCCACCGTTATCAACTCGACTTTCTAACGGCTAATTGCTTTGAAGAAAATGGGAAAATTATCGACCGCAAGCTGAACGTGGCTCTAACAAGAGCACGAAAACAAATGATTATAACGGGACACATGCCCACGCTTTGCTTCAACCGAACGTTCAAAGCACTTATAGACCACATAAGAGAAAATGGATTGGTGGTGGAAGAACAGGGGGCGATATAGCCGTGTTATGAATAATCAAGGATGGACATTTTTCCTTCCACTCCTCTTTAATATACACACAAACGATAAAGGCGTACTGTTTTTGTTAAACTGTACGCCTTTTAAGATATAGGTCATAAATGGACCAACTGTTTGTTGTATCTCCCACATTGGGTAAACTTTAGTACACAAATACGTTTAACAAATTTGTTAAATCGAGTATTTATATTTTACAAAACGCCCCTTCCAAAACAAACCCTTCTAGAGAAAACAGATGCTCAAAAGCAGGATTTTTCCCTATTTTTTGAAGGTTCTGCATTTATTTTTACACCATTTTTGCGCACCATATCGGCATTTTGCACCATTTAGCCCTTCTAGAAGGAGTCTGGAACGGAAAATTTCACCGCCCAGAAAACCGCTTTTAGTCGTCAAAAAGCACCATTTTTGGCCACTTTTCACTCAAAATCCCCACAGTTTTTCGTCATTCAGTCTACCATAAATTCCTCAAAAAGGTGCAAAAGGCATCATCTTATGCTGTGTTTTGCTGCATTTAGCACTGCGTTTTGTAGGAGATAGCACTGCGTTTTGCACGAGATAGCACTGCATTTTGCACGAGATAGCACTGCATTTTGTAGGAGATAGCACTGCATTTTGCTGCATTTAGCCACTTTTTTAGCAAAAATCACGGATTATCTCAACGAAAATTCGGTTTATCGCCATTCACAAACCTTGTTCATTTTCACCCAAACAAACCTTCGCGAGAATCGATTATTTGCGAACGAATGGCAGTTGGTGAGCAAAAATGGCACTCACAATGTTAAATTTCATGCCGTTTATTTTACATTCTCTAAAACATAAAGTAAACGGATATAGAAAAAAATAATAAAAGAAGATGGCGCAACAAGCCTCTTTAAATGCAATTTAACCCAAAAGAGGGATGAGAATCGCTTGGATTTTTAGTTTTGTAGCGCATATTGCTTGTGTTAGACTTGAAGTCGATATGCACTACGCCAAAAGGATAACACAAGCAAAATGCCAATCAGTCACGACTTTGGGAGGTGCTTAAAGCCACAAGTGGCTCGGAATCCTTTCCCCGCATACACCGCCACCGCCTTAATACTCGGTTTTCTCCACCTTCTCTTCCCACATTTTAAAAGCATTAATGGCCTCCTCGGGCAACAACAGCTCCATATTTTTGCTGCGTTCGCTAGTTTAAGTGCTATTTCATGGTAAATGAAATCATCGTCGAAACCGATGTTGGCGGCATCTTCACGGTTATTGGCATAGTAAATGTTATCCAGTCGCGCCCAATAAATAGCACCAAGACACATGGGGCAAGGTTCGCACGAAGTGTAAATGTCGCACCCAGCGAGGTTAAACGTACCCAATTTACGGCTAGCCAATCGTATAGCACTCACTTCAGCATGTGCCGTTGGGTCGTTATCGAGCGTAACGCGGTTAGCCGCTTCGGCCACAATCTCGCCATTTCGGGCGATTACCGCGCCAAAAGGGCCACCACCATTATTCACACTTTCTTCGCTCAAGGCAATGGCCCTGCGCATCAGTTCGTTGTTATTCATTTCTATTCTTGCTGTATAATCTTAAGGTAATCGTCGTAATGAATGAAGCGTCCACCCATCGAGCGCAGGTGAGCCGTTTCGAATTGGCAGTCGATGAGCAAGCCTTCATGTTCGTGCATGTAATGCGCTAAGAAGATAAGCGCAAGCTTACTGGCACTAGGAACAAGCGAAAACATACTCTCACCAAAGAAGCATCGGCCGATGGTAACGCCATAAAGACCACCCACAAGGCGGTCGCTCTGCCACACTTCAACGCTGGCTGCAAAACCCTGTTCGTGCATTTTGCGGTAGGCTTTTATCATATCAACGCCCAGCCAAGCACCCTCTTCTTTGATACGCAGTCGGCTACAATGTTTCAGCACATCGTCGAACTGCTGGTTAAACGTAACATTGTACGTTCCCTTATTAATTAAGGAGCGCATAGAGTGCGACACATGCACCTCTTCGGGGAAGATAACAAAGCGCTGCATGGGGCAATACCAAAGTATTTTTCGGTTATAACGGAAAGAGTACCAAGGAAAAATGCCATAGCTGTAGGCCAGCAACATGCGGTCTACAGAAAGGTCTCCGCCAACGGCTAACAAGCCATCGGGTTCTCCCAAGTGTGGGTCGGGAAACCAAAGTGTTGAATCAAGCGCGAACACCATAGTATAATAGGAATTTGGTTAACACCATCCGCGCGCTGCCCCAGTACATAAACAGGTGTGTGGCCTGTGGAGACAAGCTCCAGCATAGCGCGCAGTATTCCCCCCTCAACGACCTTTTCAGCCCATTGTACGCGTAAAGAATGCTATATGTAGAAACAAACTTGGGCATTGCGAGAGAGATATTTTAAACGATGTTAGCGATAGTGCAGCTCATTTTGGCACGTCGAGCACCAGCTGCATATTGGTGTCGTCGGGTGTTGGCGGTTCATTGGCCAGTGTTTTCACGATGGCCTTTCCGCCTTTTTTCAGCTTTCCGAAGAGAATTTCTCGGGTAAGCAGAGGTTTAAGCTTTGCAGCGATAACGCGATCCATCTCGCGAGCGCCGTACAAAGGAGTGAATCCCACCTTCAACAAATAGTTTTCGGCCTTCTCGTCGAGCGTTAGTTCCACGTTTCGGGCAAGCAATTGTTGCTTTAGGGCATTGATTTTTTTCTTTAATATCAGTCGAGCCATTGGTTCATCCATATCGTGGAACACCACGGTAGACGACAGTCGGTTGATGAATTCTGGTTTAAAAGTCTTCTTCACCTGCGCCATCATGGCTTCTCCGCGCGATATTTTGCTAGCAAATCCCACGTTGGCTTGCGATGCAAATTGTGCACCAGCGTTGCTCGTCATGATGAGAACCACGTTGCGGAAGTCGGCTTTCTGCCCCTTATTATCCGTCAAACGCGCATAATCCATCACTTGCAAAAGGATGTTATAGATATCAGCATGCGCCTTTTCTATTTCGTCGAGCAGCAGCACACAGTTGGGCGACTTACGTATAGCATCGGTAAGTAGGCCACCATCTTCATAGCCCACATATCCAGCTGGCGAGCCAATGAGCTTAGCAACGGCATGTTTTTCGGTGTATTCGCTCATATCGAAACGCACCAGTTCGATGCCAAGTTCGGCAGCTAGCACGCGAGCCACCTCGGTTTTTCCCACGCCTGTGGGTCCAACGAAGAGCATTGCGGCCAGTGGTTTTCCCTCTTCGGTGAGTCCAGCCTTAGCCGTTTGTATGGCTTGAGTTACCAGTTCTATGGCCTTATCCTGCCCATAGGTTTGCTGTTTCATACGTTTTTCTAGGGTGAGCAGAGCCTCGTTGCCCTCGTCTTTGAGAGCCACGGCCTGCACTTTGCACACCTTTGTAAGCACATCGGCCACGAGTTCCTTGTCTACCTTTTGTCGTTTGGTGGGCAGTGGGTGCATTTGTCGGTAGGCACCAGCCTCATCTATGAGGTCGATAGCTTTGTCGGGCAAAAACCTATCGTTGATATATTTAGCGCTAGCTTTCACGGCAAACTCAATCACCTCTGGCGCATAGGTCACGTTATGAAACTTTTCGTATTGTCGTTTCAGTCCGCTAAGGATTTTCACAGCCTCTTCGGGCGAAGGTTCGGGCACGTCAATTTGTTGAAAGCGACGCACAATACCCGCGCTTTTTGCAAAATAACGATTATATTCGGCATAGGTGGTGCTTCCAATAAAGCGCACATCTCCACTTTCGAGATAAGGTTTGAGCATGTTCGAGGCATCCATTGAGCCTTCGCTTGCACGCCCTGCGCCCACAAGGTTGTGTATCTCATCGATGTAAAGGATGGTATTTCCCTCATCCAGCAGCCCGTCCATCACCTGCTTAATGCGTTTTTCGAGATCGCCGCGGTATTGTGTTCCTGCGAGCATTGTGCCCATATCCATCTGATAGATGCGGCAGCCTTTGAGTCGTTCAGGCACATCTCCGTTTTCAATCATTGCAGCAAGTCCGTAAACCAGCGAAGTTTTGCCCACTCCAGGCTCGCCCACGTGCAGCGGATTATTCTTTTCTTTTCGGCAAAGCACTTGAATGGTGCGTTGCAATTCGTTTTCTCTACCGATGAGCGGGTTATGTTTTTTATAGGTGTCGTTTACGCAAGTAACCAGCGAGCGCCATAGTTCTTCGCGCTCTTCATCCATATCGAAATCGTCGTTAAAGGCGTCTGTATCGCCATAACCCGACACGCCGTCGTCGCTATCATAGAGACTAACCAGTTCGGCGACAAAGCTTGAAGTGTTTTCTCCTAGCTGTTTGCCCAGTAAATAGGCAGCATTCGAATCTTGCAAACCCAGCAAGGCCATCACTAGATGGGGCACTTGCACCACCTGAACCTCGGCCAACATAGCCAGTTTATGCGCATTATCGAGCAACAGTTCCATCTGCATGGAGTGGCTAGGCAACTGGTTCCAATCAACAGGCACAGTCTCCATCTTCGTCACCACATCCACTAGTTCGGCATTTAGTCTTGCTACGTTACCTCCCGACGTTTGCAACGAGAGCGCAAAGTTTTCTAAGCCCGTTAACGCCAGAAGCAAATGTTCGGGTGTAACGAACTCGTTTCGATAGAGCACCGAATAGTTTCGTGCCCCATTGAGAACCAAGTCGGTATCGTAAGAATTGATATATGCTGGCATAATGATTACCCAGGTTGACAGGTTAAACGTAAAGGGTAGCCTGCTTGGCGTGCCATAACAGTGGCTTTTCCCACTTTAGACATAGCCACATCGTAGCTATAAACGCCCACAACGGCTTTATCACTTCGGTGTACGGCGAGCATGAGCGACTCAGCTTCAGCATCTGACTTAAAGAACACAACCTTTAATATCATCACGACGAAATCCATTGTGGTGAAATCATCGTTATGAATTAACACCTTATACTTGCGCGGCTCGTGCAGGTTGGTACGCACACGCTCTCTAATTGCTTCTTGTTGCTTTGCCATACTGCTGCAAATATAGCGCGAAAGCTTGAAAGATCAAAACTTTTTAGCGTAAATCATTATGTATAACTGCAGTTTTTCGGATTGTGATACAACCTAACAGCCATCGGGAACAACATTCGCTCGATCGACACCCATAACAGTTGGTGTTTGCTTCTCTAATCCCTATCGCACAAGGATATGTTTCTTAGGTATTTTCATCGGTTAATTTCGTTGCTTTTTAGTTATACAACAACACGAAAACAGACCAATTCTATGCCAAAGATTATGAACAGCATCCTTATTTATTGCTCCCCTATTCTTAGTAGACACGAAAGAAAGGTGTGTAAACATTTACCTAAATTTCGGTATTGCACAACTTGTAAATTATTAAGACCTTTGCAGCACTTTCTAAACGTTATATTATCTAACAGCTGCAAACGTAAATAACAATGCCTGCAACACCTGCTGGCAACAAGAAAGCGCCTGATTAAGACACCACTCACCAACGTTTACAAGTAAATACTACGTTTATCTACAAACGTTACATACCTGCAACACTTATATATAATAAGGTATAGGCATGTTTGGCGAAATTCTTAAACAGGCAAACTGCAACTACTACACACCGACCCGCAGATAACGAGCCGGCCAAAACGCCCCCTTTCGAGAGGCCATTACTTATTAATAGGGAAACAATAACTCTACGTTATCTATAAACCAATATGAAATTAAATGAAACAAACAAAAGGTGCACTGCCCCTTGGGCTTGTTATGCTCGGCATGTGGCACTGTTCTTCACCCTTGCCTTGTGCTTAACGGGCATGCCATTGTGGGCCTATGCCACAGAAAACGTGTGCCTGCAATCCTCCACAAGCGACGATGCCACCATTCAAAACGTGGTGGTGGTGAGCGAAAGTTCTGGCGAACCCATTGCTGGCGCTGTGGTTAGATGCAACGCGGCCTTTGCTCCTGTAGTAACAGATGTTAATGGCCACTGCCAACTTAAACTAAAAGCCAATACCGAAAAGGCTAGAATTGAGGTGTCCTCAGTGGGTTTTAAACGGCTTGTGCGCTCGTTTGCGCCCTCCCTTTCGCAAACACTTACGCTAAAAATGGCCGACGATGCCAAGATGATTGGCAACGTTGAGGTGACGGCAATGAAACGCCATACCAACCAAATGCAACAAACGGCGACTATAGGAAGCGATGCGCTGGAGAAAGGTGGAGCTACTTCGCTGGCCAAACTGCTTGAAGCGGTGCCGGGTGTAAGTTCTATCAGTACTGGCAACACCATCGCCAAACCTGTTATTCAGGGCATGCACAGCAGCCGAATTTTGCTTATGAACAACGGTGTTAGACTGGAAAGCCAAAGCTGGGGGGCCGACCATGCACCCGAACTAGACTATACGGGGTCGAGTATGGTTGAAGTGGTGAAGGGTGCCGAATGCATTCGCTATGGCTTTGGCGCCATGGGTGGCGTGGTATTGCTTAACGATGCACCACTGCCTTGGGGCAATAAGCGCCTTACCACTAAGGGAAACGTAAACTTAGGCTACGACACCAACGCACGAGGCGCTAGCGGTAGCGCCACTGTTGAGGCAGGTTATGGTCGCTGGGGGGCACGAGTTCACGGCATGTACACCAAAGGTGGCGATTACAGCACGGCAGATTATCGCCTTAACAATACGGGATATAACACCATTAGCCTATCGGGGATGCTGGGCTACGAAGGCAAACACATCACGGCCACAATCTTCTCTAGCATTTATTATCAACGAAGTGGCATCTATTACGCCAGTAAGGTGAGCGACTTAGACCAACTTGTGAAACGCTTTGAGTATGGACGCCCCGACCCTCAAACCATTCAACCCTTTTCTTACGAGATTAAACCGCCTTTCCAACAGTCGCAACACGTCACGCTAAAGGGCGAACTGAAATGGCGACTCAACGCCAATCATCAGGTGGATTTCACACTGTCGTTTCAAGAAAATCTGCGTCAAGAGTTCGAAAATCGTAAGAAAGCACAATGGAGTTGGATACCCATGCAAGACCTCATCCTTAAAACATACAAGGGAGATGTGTTGTGGCACGCCAAATGGAAACTGTGGAAAATGACCACCGACGCTGGACTTTCTAACACTTATCAAACCAACTATAACTACCCTGGCACCAAACAGCCTGCCTTTGTGCCCAACTTTGCAGCCCTCTCCATGGGTGGATACTTCTTACACAAGGCCGAATGGGGCAAGCTGCAGATGGCTTTGGGTATGCGATACGACTTCCGCGTGATGTCGGTTAACGGCTATACCAGTTTGAGTAACTATACTTATTACGACGATTTAAACTTTATAGCAACTTCACCGCTAGCCTGGCAGGCCATTATCAGCTTAACGATAACTGGGATATGAGGGCGAATATCGGTTGGTCGTGGCGTCCACCAGACATCAATGAGCTGTATGCCATCGGCCTTCAAGAAGGCTCTTACTGGGTGATTGGCAACAGACACCTGGCCAGCGAAAGAGGATATAAGTCGGTGGTGGGCGTGAGATATCGCAACACGTGGTTCAATATCGAACCCAGTTTCTTCTACCAACGCATCAATAGTTATATTTACGACCACATCGGAACGGGCAAAGACCGTTTTCATAACCACCCTAGCGGCAAGTACCCCAAGTTTATTTACGACCAAGATGATGTGCAACTAACGGGTGGCGACATCGAAGCTACAGCCAAACCGATTGAAGGACTCACACTCGTGGCTAAAGGAGAATGGATGTTTGCACGCAACATCACACGCAACGACTGGCTGCCCTTTATGCCATCCGACCGTTATGGACTCTCGGCCACCTACACCCGACTGCTCAATAAAGCGGTAAATGGCGCGCAACGCTGTCGCTATCGGGAATATATGTAACGAAACAAACTCGATTCGACCCCGATAAAGACCTCGTAAGCGACTCGCCCGACCCCTATTTCTTGCTCAACGGCACAGCCGAAGTGGCTTGGCGCATGCCCCAACACCGCGAACTAAAACTGATGCTCGTGGGCGATAATGTGCTGAACAATCTTTATAAGGAGTACACCGACCGCTTTAGGTACTACGCACACGAACGTGGAGCCAACTTCTCTCTGCGAACGCTCTTTAAATTCTAAAGACGTCGCTACTTCAACTATCACATAACAAGAAACGCTATGCTACACATATCATTAAAAAATGCTGCTGCAACGCTAGGCTTTATGATTCTTGCCTCTGCCTGCAGCAACGAACAGGTGGACGATTTTTTTAAAAAAATTATCCAAGCTCCTCCCTCGTCTATCGAAAGAGACGTGAAAGGACACGACCAGATATACAGCGTGCACGCCATTTTAAGAATGGGATATAAAGGCGGACTTATCGGTGTTGGACCGAATGGCGACGACTCCGTAACCGTTTACAACACATATCACGTGGCTACAGATAGCACCGTGGTGCCCATCACGCAAGAAATAGACATCGTAAAAGACGATAACGGAGAGATGACCGTCACAACGAGCCGACAACAATTTGATGTTGTGGCTGCACCCAACATCTATTATGGACTGGAATTGAGGTATTACGACCAAAACGGAATGCTCATCAATCACCAATTCTCGGCCTATCCCTTCATCAAAGATAAAGATGGGGTGAGTGTTCCTGACGAAAACACCTCTACACTGATGATGCACCAACACTTTTTTGGCATTGGCAACACCACGCTTGCTGCCGACGACTCGCTGAAACTTAACTCCAGCGCTGCGCAACAAGGCTTGCAACTGGCCTACCCACGCACACTTACACAGCCCGCCACCTACATCGACCGATACACTTTTAGGGAAAATGGCGGACAGGCTGTTGCTGCCACCAAGTTCTCGGCAACAAATATCTTTGCGCCCAGCAACTTTGGCTATGGCCAAAACAATGTGGTTTACAACCCCGAACTTGCTTGGAAGGCCATAGAACGCTCTGGAAAGCCCGAAGCTACACAGCCTTACACCGCTGACGATGGCAAAACATACAACCTTTTTAGGGTGATTGACATGATGGAACTAAATAAACTAACACCAGAAGTGTTTACCTACGAGTATAGAGACACCGACCCCGTGGAGGAAGAATTGGGAAAACTCTTCGTTGACTCGTACAACGACGACTTTACCGACCCCGACACTGATGCACCAAGGCAACGCTACGGAGAAACAGTGGGACTGCTAAGGCAAGCACGAAGCTTAGATGCCGGAGCACCATTAGACAGACTGGGCTTTAAAGGCGTGCTGCAATTTAAGCTGGCCCACATCTGTTTTTCGCTACAAGTAAAGATTTGTAACATCCTTAATAAAGGTCAACAGCACGTGGGCGAACCCGAAAAGCCAGCCAAATACGTGAATGCTGCCAATAGCGAAAATGGTTATCTATGGGACTTTAACCAAATTCAGTCGGGATGGGACAGCTTCGACATCGACTATCCCCTACCCGTTAGAGTGATTGCCGATGTGAAAGACGGACAAGAGAAATGCGTTGCCGATGCCAAACGCTTCTATCCCAGCATCGACGCTGCACAACTTTGGATGCTGCTAACACAGCCTTCTTCCTTCTTTTACAAACATCGCAGAAGTGTGGTGGCCATGTAATTAGCCACAAAAGGCCTAGCCCAAAAGGTGAAGGCCATAACATTCAACTACAATAAACAAACTCATGCACTATATAAACCTATCCGACAGCGCACATAAGGCGCAACAACAGCCTGCCAAACGCTGCCTTCGCACGCAAATAATGGCTGTTTTGGTGGCCATAACTGCCTTAACCACTCTTGTGGCTTGCGACGATTTCGTGTTCGGAAACGTGAACATCAACTACAACGACAACCCTCTTGAGGCCAAACCCATACCTCATAGCGGAGCCGACAAGTACGTTGATAGCTTAAAAAAAATACACATCGCCGAACCTCTTACTAATAACGACCCCAACGGCGCCTCGCTAATTGGGCCACTTGCTTGGCAATGTTCAAAGAAGGTCACTCGCATGGCGATGGGATGATGCACGGAAACTTTGTGTATCACAATGCTCCTTGGCGACAAGAACAGTTTGCTATTATCCACAACAACAACGCTACATGGCCCGATGTGCAGGTACAAAAACAAAGCACTGTTACTTATCTGGAACAGTATGCTGGCAAAGAGGGACCTAACTACATTCGCATCATTGGCGGACGACTGAAGCGATGGGGATTGTGCCTCTATTTCTTCGACAAAGATGGTAAGCTAATGAACGACGATATTCTAAACCACTCGGACGAGTATCAAATATTCTTCACCGTTAGCGATGTAGACGATAAAGGAAACCCTTACGAAATAACCGACTGCCGTGGCACTTGGCACCCCAAACGCAATAGGTTTGGCGAATGGAAAAAAGGCGGAACGATTGACAATACGCCCGTTGCTTCGCCTTTCTTTGCCGACAAAACCACCTGGAAACAACGAGCCGACGCCACACCAAAGATTTTTGAATACACCTATCGAGATACTTGGATACACGATGCTATGGGAGATGGCGCTCGCGAATTGTTTAATCAAAGGTTGCTCGCTCCCTTAACACGAAAGGATGCCGACTGGGCTGTGGCTCCCTACGACCAAGACCGCGTGGGACTTAAAGGACACTTTAACTTCGACCTCGATGCCGATGAGAACGACGACTTGCATAGCGAGTGGCCACTAGAAATTACAAAACGCACCGACCCCGCCACTGGCGAGGCTGGAAAATACACACGCCCTTCATACCTGCTGCCACAATTCTACCTCTCGGTGAGGGTGATGAAGTGTCCTAAAGGCAAAAAGCACTCATACCACGCAACGAATATCTGCGCCGACACTCAACCTACGAGTTTATTAGTGAACTTATCTGCGCCGACTGGTACAACCCCGACGAACCAAAAGACTATGGTGCCGACTCGCAATGGCAAGAGGTGATACGTTTTAACATCCCCATAAAGGTGTATTGCAGCAGCTTCGACACCGACCCAACGGCCATCGACCCCAACGACCCGTTCTATTATTACCTGGGACTTGAAATTGGATTAACACCCGCCGAAGCACTCGAAGCCTCGCAAAACCTGCAAACCCACGGCGTGGGCGGTGGCTCGGGATTTGGAAACTGGTTTCTATAACCTGCTCATAAACGCTTGACACAACGCTTCAGATAACAATTAACATCAAAACAACATGAAACAGCTTGCAACGCTCATGCTCCTTGCCTTGCTTACAGGATGCGTGCGCAACGAATTGCCCGTTAAACAGTCGAACGCTAAAACCAAGGTCGACCACCTTATTATTAAAGAGGTGTTCTACATTGGCCACTATTGGGTGCGCGATGTGAGGCAATGGGGCTTTAAAAACAATAACAATAACTACAACGACGACCAATATATCGAGATTTATAATCCCACCGATGAGGTGCAATATCTCGACAATTTGGCCCTCTGCGCACACGCCATCGACCCCACAAAGGTTATCACCTTCGCCCCGAAAGACGATTTTGTAAATCGCTATTACGGCATTAATGCACTTGCTTATTTCCCTGGAAAAGGTAAAGATATGCCCATACAACCCAAACATTCTATCATCGTTGCAAAAATATGCCGTAGACCATAAGGCTGCTTTCGAAAAAAAGAATTGGAAGGCGAAGACTTGTCGATGTACAAGGGCTTGGAGGCTTTTCTCGACCTGCGCAAGGCCGACTTTGAATGGACTAATGCCGACTACGACCACTCGGGTAAAAACAATCCGAACGTGCCAGACCTGCAAGCAATCATGACCAGAAAAGACCAACGCGGGAATATCTTACCCTCGTTCGACCTGCAAGAGGTGTCGGAACATGGCGGTATTGCACTCATTAAGTTGCCGTGGACTCCCGAAGACTTTGCACAAAACTATAAAGAAACAAAAGACAAACCGGGCTATCTGCACTATATCACTATCACGAGCAGCGCCTTTGCCGACTTTGAGGCTATCGAAATTCCGTTTGCCGATGTGATAGATTGTATCACCATTTGCCCCAAAAGCCAATTTCAAATGCGACCGTGCAAACTGGATAAGGGCTATAACGCCGTTACCGACGTGCCGTTTATCAGCATCAAAAATATTGATTACCCCACTTATTCGGGATTGGCGCTTACTAGACGCTGGGACGGTAGAAAGTTTGTTGACGACGATAACACCAAATCCGACTTCAAAGTGCAAGTGGCTTCGCTCTCAAGGAAAGACGATAAGGGCAACCCCATTAAATAATTGCACGTCGATAATTTGATGTTTCCGTCTACATTCCTTATCTTCTGCACACTGTTGATAAAAGTTTGTTGCTTCAGGGTAAAAACTTTTATAAGCTAGTAACAACAAGGGCTGACACTTCGCACGAGGTGTCAGCCCTTTTGTTTAGCTTTAACCCATATGGTTATTAGAGCATAAACAGATTATGTTTAATGTCGAGCGGATTGTCTCTCGTTATAATGTGGTTCTACAGACAACTAATCTCGTTATACAACACAACTAATCTCGTTATACAACAGATAATGCACAGTACAAGGCGCTTATAGCGATGCTACAATCAACTTGTACCACACTCTATAGCCCCAAAAGCTAACGCGAAAAGACGAAAAGGGTAAACAAAAAATGCGCAGGGAGACGCCTCACGCGTGCCCTGCGCCACCATTAAAATTGAAACATTAAATTTAACCCTTAAAATATAAACTCTGAAAAAGATTGAACTAAAGGGAAGGTTGCCAGCTATGCGCCAACAAGGCGCAACACTGTGTGCAACAATGAGACAGAGCGAGCACCCTACTAGCGCACCTCTACCATTGCCGAAGGTTTGCTCTCGGCATTATCTTTCTTGCTAACAGCCGTAACAAAGTAGGTTCCAGCATCAGCCAAAGCCACTTCTTGCTGGCGTGTTACGGCCACCGTTACGGCCTCTTTTCCGACTCCATTGCTACGATAAACGGCATAATAAGCGCCTTCTGCGCCATTCCATTGCAGGGTTTGCCGTTAGCCCTCACGTTTGTGGGTGTGGCAGGCAGCGTAGCAGTGTACTTACCGAGGTAAGGCAGCACAGCAGGAAGTTTGTAAGCCTCTTTAATAGCCGCGAGAATGTTAACAGGATTTTCGGTTAAGTCTTTGGCACTATAAAGCACACTACCCATAACCTTCTTGTATCTCTTGGCAAAAGCAAACTGGTTGCTCAACTCTGCGGCACTTTGATAGGCTGGCGTCTGAACTGAACCAAACTTATAAGTGCCATAACCCACAAAGAGCGCATTGTTAAAGGTGAACTGTGACCACCAATGCAGACGATGATTGAAGTTGGTTTGTGCACTTCCCATAGGGAAATACAACTGCGGGATGATGGCTTCGGTCCAGCCCTCGCGCGACCATTTCAGCACATCGGCATACATACGGTCGTAGTTATAAGCAGGGTCGGCAGCAGGGCTCACGGTGAAAGCCACCTCGGGACGAGTGGCTTGTATCACATCATGAATGCCCTTCACCGTGAGGTCTACATTGTTTCGGCGGAAATCTTCTACCGTGATAGAAGGTTTGCCCTCGGCATCCTTCGGTGCAAAACGCATAAAATCGTTGGCATCCTTGATGCTTTCGCCAGCAGTGAGCGCAGGATAGAAATAATCATCAATGTGCACACCATCAACATTATACTTGGTGATGAGGTCTTTCACGATGTCGAAGATGCGTTGGCGCACCTCGGGCAATGCAGGATTGTACACCCTAATGGTTTTATAATCCACCGTCATTGTCTGCGGAATGCGGCTATCCAGTTCGGGGAAGTTGGCATCGGTGGCTTTTTTAGTAGACACGCGATAAGGATTGAGCCAAGCATGAAAGGCAATACCGCGCTTATGTGCCTCGTCTATCATAAACCGAAGCACATCGTATCCAGGGTCTTTATCAGCTTCGCCCGTGATGTATTTGCTCCATGGTTCGTAGTCCGACTTATAAAATGCATCGGCCATGCCTCTTACTTGCACGAACACGGCGTTGATATTGTTTTGTTCGAAGAGGTCCATATAGGCCACATAACTAGCCTTTTGAGCATCGGCGTCGTAGTTACCGCGAGGCCAATCCAGTCCCCACACGGTGGCCATCCATACGCCACGCAATTCTTTTTGGGGCAAAAGGGGTTGGGTAGCGGTTTCGGTTTGGCTGTTGTTATCGTCGTGATGACAAGCCACAACCAAGACAGTGCTCAGTGCCAGTGCTATTTTTTTCCAGGTTTTCATATTCCGAATGTTTAAAATTGTGATGGTTCGAGCTAGAAGAGCGAAGCAATAAGGCGGTTGCACATGCTTCGCCCTCGAAGCTTATAAGCCATTTGCATTTAACTTTGAATTTTAAAGTGAGGCGACAGACACCTTTAAAGCGCCAGGCCAGCAGTTATTAATCATCCTTATCCTGCGCCAGTGGCACCTCAACGATAACGAAGCCCGACTCAGCTCTCGATGCAAAGAGATATAGTTTGGCGTCTTTGCCGTTGGCATCTTGCTCAATATAGAAGTTGGTGGTGGGCGATGGAGCTGCATTTCCTGCACCACCCAGGATAAACGAGTAAACAGGTGTGTGCTCGCTTGCCGCCTCAAAGCGTTCTAAAGCTTCGGCTAGGTTGTTGCCTTTGCTTATGTCGTAGACGTAAAGCGTGGGCGTGGCCTTGCTGGCACTACCAAAACCAGCTGCACAGGTGATGAGATAGCGTTTTTTATTAAACATAAATGCACGTGCAGCCACGGCCTCAGCGGGTTGGTTCTCAGCGCTTAGACTAAACTTTTTCTCAGCTGCGTTACCCGTAAGTGTGATGGGCATGGCCAGTCCGCTATATAGATAATCGCCCGTATTGGCATAACGGTAGATGTTCATGGCCACCTTCATCTTAGCGTCGGCAGGTAAAAATAGTGGGGTCGCCCACTGTTTTATGATCAGACACGGTGAGTCTTAGGATGTTTTGTGCCGTGTTTTCGCCAAAGAAGATATAGCCATCGCCATTCTTATCAATGTTCAACGACATGTTATCGCCATAGCGTTTACCCGACTCGGGGATGTCTTGCACGGCAGAACTGAATATCAGTTGGGGTACAGATGTGGGTGTTTCCCAGTAATAAATCTTCAAAGGCGAAGGCTTACCGCCTGCCAGCGAGGCCATATATACATGTCCATTGGCCAGCGCACCCATGTTATAGGGGAATGTACCACCGCTAACATCGGTGAGATCGAGTGGCAGACGGTTAATAACACCCGCCTTCAAATCGTCTACTTTCAACAAGTGCGGTTTGTTAGCCGAACGAGTTACCACCAGAACATGTTGCCCATCAAAGTCGGCACAACGTGTGCTGAGCGTGTTAAAGTCTTCGTAACGATTGTCTCCCGTAAAGCTATAAACCTTAGCTTCGTTAAATTCGGCTCCTGTAGGCGGTATGCGTTTGCGCACCGTCATAAAGTAATCCTTATAGCGATTGTGGTTAAGCACGCGAATGGTGAGTTTCTTTTGTTCGTCGTCGCGAGCCATTTTGCAGTCTACAACGGTGTTTTCGAGTTTCGCTCCATCAGAGAGCGTAGCCTCAAGTTTCAGTGCAGCGAAGTTGGTTAGGGTGTCAAGCTTAGGGAACGACACCTCTTTTTTCTCTTCATCAATCTTTCCTTCTACTGTTTTATCGCCATTGGCGCCCACGTTCACTATCTTAATCGACAGCAAGTCGGTGTCGTATGGTGCATCCATACTGTTTGGATAGTTGTCGCCACACGATGCAAGAGCAGCCATCATCATCACAGCTGCTGCCAATCCTATGTTCTTAAGCTTATACATGCTTTTTTTGAGTTTAAAGTTTGTGTATGCTGAGGGAAGGGGGAGTTTGGATTTGGGGTGTGTTGCTTGAGGCGTGAGTAGGTTAAAGCCTAAGGAGCGATTACCAATGCCCGTTGACATGGTGAGCAGTAGCCTAGTTTTATGGTGCTACATGCTCCTTTTAGCTTGTCAAACAAGTAAACTTCTTGTCACATTTTCCTCATTTCACCCTTTCATCTTCCCCTTTCGCACTCATACTTTATATCAATATCCCTCGGGCCATCCCTTTGTTTGACTTAGATGGTATCCCTCTTTGGCGTAATTCTTAATATCGTTATAGCCGATGGGCGAGAGATAGGGGTTCACATTAGGCAGGTTAAGGAAAGGCAATCGGCCAATCGTTTCCTTTGGATAAAAGAAACCCTTCATCTGATTGGCATTTTTACCATTATAGGTAACCAGTTTCCTGCTGCATTCATCACGCGATAAGCTCCCACAGTTTTATCGTTAAGCACCTTAGGTAGTTCGGTTGGGAAGTTCACCCACGTGCCCATCAGTAGGTCGGGGTTAGCATCGGTGTCCATATAGTTAAGCTTCTTCCATCTACGCAGGTCGATAATGCGCGAGAATTCGAAAGCAAACTCCATGCGTCGTTCGCGTCTTATTTCCCATAGAAGTGGCGAAACATCGGCGTCGCGCTTTGGGTCGTTGTTCAAATCATCTAGTTTCATGGGAGCAGTTTCCTTCACGTGGCGTTCTATTGCTTCGGCATCGAGTGGGCGTTTACGTATGGCGTTGATAGAACGGTCGATGTCTGCCTGCGTAACAGCGGCTTCGCCCAAGGTTGCTAGTTCTGCTTTAGCCTCAATCCAGTTGAGCAACACCTCTGCATAGCGCATCACGGGATAGCCCGTTACGTTTTTATCGCCCTGAAATTCGGGTGCTGGTGAGCCACCGGTTAGGTTGAGATACGAGAGTGCCGAGCGTGGAATAAACTTGGTAACATATAGTCCACAGCTCTTTGCATTCTCTGTTGGTTTGTGATAGAACGATGCTTCGAAACGTGGGTCGCGCGTTGCTATCAAGCTATCGAGCGTGAAATCTTTGGCGGCAGTCATTGTTGTTGAGTTCCAATCTTTGCCATCGTTGCAGATGAATGCCTTGATAAGGTCGAGGTTTGGGCCCATATCTGTGGGCGAATTAAGGTTGCAATACGATGCCACACAATGTGTTACGCCCTGTTCTGCATCATATTTACGATAGAGGATGCAATCCTTAGCCTTAGTTAAATCGGTAGAACCGAAGAGCGAACGGAAGTCGGTTGCGATGGCATACCTATCACTATTGATAACCACCTGCGCGGCTTCTACAGCCAGATTGAAGCAAAGTTTGGCGCGTTCGTTGTTTTGATAGTGGTATTTTTGCCAGCTACCTTCAAACAAGGCCCATCTTGAAACAAAGGCAGCCACCACATATCGGTTTACATATTGTGCGCCATCGTCTTGTTTTACGTTTTGCAGGGCATAGCGGAAATCGGCAAAAACCGAGTCCATCACTTCGTTTCGCGGACTGCGTTCTTTGTAAATCTCGCTCAGTTGGTCGCGATGTACCTCGTGACTATAATAAGGAACATCTCCGAACACGTTTACCAATCGGGCATATTCCAGGGCATGAAAGAAGCGTGCGATGCCCAACCAGTGGCGGAATTGCTCGTCCGTGAGCTTGTCGCCCATTAGTTGTTGGATTCGGTCTTTCATCACACAGGCTTTTCTAACCCATGCAAAGTTCCACGACGGACCGGTAAACTGGCTTTCCCAATCGAGTGTAAGCTCTATGCTTCCTTTCGAACTAGGCACCGACCTACTAAATTGCGGTTGCGAACCTTTAACCACAACATCGTCGTTAAAGTTGTATTGACCATTAGGAGTGTATGCCGTTTGGCCATATCCCACGCCATATCCAGGGAAGAAGTTGGGATAAAAGGCGTTGGCATAAAGGCGAACATTGGTTTCGTTCACCCAATATTCGGGGTCTTCAGCAGTGGTTTGCGAGGGCCTTTCCAGCACATCGTTGCAGCTAGCGCAAGCAAAGGCACAGGTGGCGATGAATGAAAATATCTTTAGTTTCATAAGAATGTCATTTAGAAGGTGAGCTGCGCGCCAAACGATAGCGACTTAAACACGGGTGTTCCTGTACCTGTTCGGCCTAGGTTGTAGGTGTGTCCCGAGGTAAACATCGAGTAACCCGAGATTGCCTCTGGGTCTACAGGCAGTCCGCGCAGGTTATCAAAAGTAATAAAGTTCTCTAGCGAGAGATATAGTCTTGCCTTTGTGAGTCCCACTTTGTTAATCAAGTTCTGTTGGAACGAATATCCTAGGTTGATATTCTTAACACGCAGGTAGGCCATGTTCAGCAGATACTTGCTTTGGCGTTGCATGCTAAAGCCCGTATTATTGTTACCCAAGTCCCATGCACGTGGGTAAAAAGCATCTGTTCTGTCTTCTCTCCAGTAGTCGGTTGCAAAGCTTTGGGTATTGCTCCTTCCTTAGCGTTAAATCCGGGGATAGCCAATTGGCCCGAACCCCATATCTTGCGTTTGCCAATACCTTGGCAGAAGATAGAGATATCAAAACCTTTATAGTCGGCTCCGATGCGGAAACTATACTCGTAACGTGGCGTAGAGTTGCCAATAACAGCCAAGTCGCCGTGGTCGCCATTGGTTGCCGAGCCAGCATTGATATATCCATCGCCGTCCAAATCTTTAAATTTCACGTCACCAGGTGCAAACACCAGTTTGTCGCCATCTTCGTATTGCACTTGATAAACGGGGTAACGAGCCGTTTGTTTGTTGGTAGAACGGAGCGTACCTTTATAAATAACGTTGGTGCGAACAATGTTTTTGCCTGTGGCATCGTATTCAAAATCCTCCTTTTGGAACAGTCTATCGGTAACTAGTCCATAGATATCGCCGTATCTACGACCCGTTGAAAACTCGTCGTAAACACTTCTCACTTCCCATGGCTTGTGATAATCGGCGCCTTGAATGACGGTTGTGATAGCATCCGAGAGCGAGAAAGTGGCGTTAACGCCCACTCCATTGGCAAAGCGATGGTTGAAATCGAGCGACACTTCCCATCCCTTGGTTTGCAGATGTCCGAAGTTACCTTTGGGCGAAGATGTTCCTAGTGTCACTGGTAGTTCGTTTCCTGGCACAATCATGTCTTTCGTATCGCGCTTAAACCAGTCGAATGTCACACCCAGTTTATTGTCTAAGAAACGCAAGTCAACACCCAGGTCAAGTGTTTCGATGCGTTGCCAAGTGATATTTCTATCAATCAACGCTGGTGTTCCAAACAAAGGCATGCGTTTGTTGCTGCCATCAAGCCATGTGCTTGTGGCATTGGCCATTACGGCACGATACAAAGTGTTGGGCACAGATTGGTCTCCGATGCTTCCCCACGATGCTCTGAACTTACCAAAGCTCACCACTTTGGTGATGCTTTGCGCAAGAGGCTCGTTGGTAAACACCCATCCTGCAGAGAAAGAAGGGAATGTGCGCCAGCGCAAATGCTTAGGAAACTTCGACGAGCCGTCGCGTCTTACGTTGGCTTCGAGCAAATAACGGTCGGCATAAGCATAGTTCACACGTCCAAAGAAGCCCAATTGGCCTTCCCAGTTGCGGTTGCCATCGCCGTTATATACACCTCCAGCCAAATGGAATTGCGGGTTTGTTTGGTCGATTAGTCCGCTACGTTCGGTTTGATGTGAGCTCCATTTGCTGGTTACTTGGTTCATACCAGCCATAAATTTAAAGGCATGTTCCTTCTCTGCCCCCAGTCGTAGGTTGTAAGTGGTATAGGCATTAATGGTGTTATTGTCGGCAGCACGTGTTTTTGTCGTACATAATTGGCACTAATATTCGAGTAATAGTCTTCCACGGGGAAGCGATAAGCGGGTATTCCGCCCGTATCGGTTCGGTTTCCATTCTCGTCTACGTACACGGTATAGCCGTTATCTAGCCACTCAATGGGGTTATACCACACTTGTGCGGCACGATATTGCACTGTCGACTCGTTTGTTTCCAATGCGCTGTGGTCGTAGGTATAATCCACTTTGAAGTCCCAATTCTTCGTAATGTTAACCGTTAAGCCAAGGTTAATATTAAAATATTTGTCTTGACGGTTATTGGTATTGGCTGCTCCCAGTTCGTAAGAAGGCTCACGAATGGCGTTGCCATCACTAGTTACACCAATGGGGAACTGTGGGCTCCAGCGGTAAAGATAGAGCCAAGGGTCGGAAGCTGTGGTTCCCAACGCCTGGATAACGCTTGTTACGGTCTGAGTATATAGAACTCATTCTCACCGTAACCCACTTGTTAAGTTCTGATTGCAACGACAGCGAAGCGTTGTAACGGCGAAAGTCGTCGTGCTTAGCAGTGCGCGACATTCCATCTTGTGAGAAATATCCCAGACCTATATTATAAGAGGTATTGCCCGACTTACCATTAACCGAGAGGTTGTGTGTCATTGAAGGAGCCCAGCTTCTCACCATGGCTTTCACGCCATCGTAGATGCGATAGCCAAATTTTTGTCCTCCTATAACCTCCCAGTCGCGACCGTATTTCACAGGGTCGTCCCAGCTAACGCTACCGCCATACTTCTCTTGCCACTCGCGCATGCGTTGCAAACTCTCTGCACTGATGCGCCAAAATCCACCAGCGGGCAGGGGTGCACCGCGGTTTATCTGCGCATCTAGGGTGTATTGCAAAGCGTCGATGCCACCCATCTCCAGTTTTCGGGCTGGGTCTTGAAACGAGAAGTTATTAGAATAGTTCACCTCCAAGCGGTTGCTCTTTGCTCCATTCTTTGTGGTTATGAGCACAACACCAAGGCAGCCTTAGCACCATAGATAGAAGCCGAGGCCGCATCTTTAAGTACAGATATGCTTTCCACATCATTGGGGTTCACCACTTGAATGCTAGGTATTTCCACATTATCAAGCAAAATGAGTGGGGCATTGTTTCCTTCGATAGACCCAATCTGTCCGCGAATCTTGATAAGTGGGTCTGAACCCACCTCACCCGTGGGAACGCGCACGTTCATACCGGGCACAACGCCCTGCAGTCCACGACCAATATCGGCGATAGGCCTACTCGTGAGACTCTTATTTACATCTACACTTGTAACTGCTCCTGTAAGATTGGCTTTCTTTTGGGCGCCATATCCCACAACCACTACTTCGCCCAAGGCCTTGCTATCTTCTTTTAGCACGATGCGCATATTGGTTGTAGCCTTCAGGGTTTGTGGCAAGAAGCCCACATACGACACCACTATTTGGGCGTTAGCCGACGACAGTCGCAGTTCAAATTCGCCGTTCACATTGGTTACATAGGCGTTGTTTGTGCCCTTTTCGGTTACGCTGACACCAATTAATGGTTCACCATGGCTGTCGGTCACAACACCTTTGGCCACTTTGCTTTGCTGTTGCAGGGTGGCGTTGCCCGAAAACTGGTGCGCGGCAGCCACGTTTTCGGCGTGAGCCTTTGGCAAAACAGCCCCAAACCCAAGTGCAAGGCACAGCATGAGCGAAGCTTGCCGAGGCATAAAGCTTTGCCCAAGTCTTTTTCTTTGGAATCCTTTGAAGAGGTTGTCCGTTCGGTTAGAATACTCGTTCATGTTGTTTACATATATTAAGATTTGCAGCGCGCACCATAATTAGCCCGCTTGGGCGACTTTGTTTGTTGCCTGGGGTTCACTCCATGCCGTTGTTTGCACTGTGTGGACAACGTTTTAAGCTGCCATTGTGCATGCTTTGCATGATGGTTGTTATAGATACGTGCTTACGTTTTTAGTTTTTTGCTATTGCTCGCTTGGTTTTTCGAGCGCTTTCTGGCGGATAGTTGTTCGCTAAATGGTTTTGGTTAGCAGTTTTGTGCGTGTCGTCGTCTCCTTATGCTGCATGTTCTTACACTTACTGCCGAGACCTGGCACTGCTCCTACCCATTGGCGAGGGGCGAATTGTTGAGTCTGAGTCTATAAAGGTTGTTTTTTAGACACTCAATTTGTTCGTATTCCTTAATAAAGGTTTTACAAATATAGGTCAAATATCTGTAGGTTGTTAGGTTTTATGCAATAATTAATGTTTCTTTTCGTATTGTTAATACATTTTAAGGTTTAAATTAGGCCACATTTTTTGCCTTTTCTTGTGTCTGTTTACTATTTTACACCTTGCTTTTTGTGTTTACTCGGGGGCTGTGCGTTACAAATGCACGTAGATAAACATACCTTATCGATTGCCTTTTGCAGGGCATAACCTACGAAACAATGTGTGAAACGAAAATCTCACCACTCTTGATATGGCCTACATAACACGTGCGAGATGGCTAATACACGCACCTCACAATTAATACACTCACACCAAGCGGCTAATAAACACGCATTCGCAGTAAAAAAGCAAACTTAACGATGCCGTTTTACCGCGAATGGGTGTATAATTAAAGATGTATGGCACTGGTGTTGCAACTTTCGTGGGTAGCGTTTTGCTACATGCTTCTTACGAATATGCCACCATGACTACTTACATCAGAAGCAAATCCACTTTCTTACTCATCCACTTACAACCTTACCACCTTACCACCTTACTACCTTACTACCTTACCACCTTACCACCTTACTACCTTACTACATCACCACCTTACCACCTTACTACCTTACTACCTTACTACCTTACTACCTTACTACCTTACTACCTTACTACCTTACTACCTTAACACCTTACCACCTTACTACCTTACCACCTTACTACCTTACCACCTTACTACCTTACTACCTTACCACCTTACTACCTTACCACCTTACCACCTTACCACCTTACTACCTTAACACCTTACTACCTTACTACCTTAACACCTTACTACCTTACTACCTTAACACCTTACTACCTTACTACCTTACTACCTTAACACCTTACTACTTTACTACCTTACTACCTTACTACCTTACTACCTAATAAATAGCAATTCTCGATACTTAGGCAGTGTCCAAAGTTCGTCGGCCACTAGCAATTCCAGTTTATCCACTTCGTAACGAATGGTTTCCATGCGAGGAGCAATGTTGTCGTGATAGGCAATAGCCTTTTCTCTTTCACAGGAAATATTGTTAGCCAACTTACGTGCAGCCACCAATTCTTCCACTTTTGTTTCGATGGTTTGTGTGCGCTGGGCAATCTCTTCAATGATTTTCACGTTGCGCGAGGTGAGAATACGCGCCTTTTCGTTACCAAAGATGCCGAACATACTCTGCACGTTCTTGGCCAATCTGCTTTGATAATGCGTGGCAACGGGGATGATATGGTTCATGCAAAGGTCGCCCAACACGCGTGCTTCTATCTGAATTTTCTTGGTGTAAATTTCCCATTTCACCTCGTTGCGGGCTTTCAGTTCGTTGCGTTTCATCACGTTTAGACTTTCGAACATCTGCACACTGGCTTCGTCGAGATACCTATCAAACACCAGCGGACAACTTGTTTCGGTATCCAAACCGCGGCGTTTGGCCTCTTCTACCCAAGCTTCTGAATAGCCATTGCCATCAAAAACGATGGGTTTGCAAGTGCGAATATCGTCGCGCAACACGCTCACAATGGCCGATTTCAATTCTTTTCCTTCGTTCACCAGCGCATCAACACGTTGTTTAAAGCTGTTGAGCGCTTCGGCCACAGCCGAGTTTAGCACGATAAGCGCCGACGAACAGTTGGCTTCCGAACCTAATGCGCGAAACTCAAAACGGTTTCCTGTGAAGGCGAAAGGCGACGTGCGGTTGCGGTCGGTGTTATCGATTAGCAACTGCGGTATCTGTTCGATGTCTAGCTCCACGCCCTTTTTACCTGCCACGGCAAACTCTTCGCCATCGTCGGCACGCTCTATTCGGGTTAACAGTTCGCTTAGATGCTTACCTAGAAACGAGGAGATGATGGTCGGAGGGGCTTCGTGTCCGCCCAAACGATGGGCATTGGTAGCACTCATTATTGAGGCTTTGAGCAAACCATTATGGCGATACACACCCATAAGTGTTTCGACAATAAAGACGATAAAGCGCAAATTCTCGTCAGACGTTTTACCCTGAGCGTGTAGCAACACGCCTCTATCGGTAGAAAGACTCCAGTTGTTGTGCTTGCCACTGCCATTAACGCCAGCAAATGGTTTTTCGTGTAACAGCACGCGGAAGCTGTGTTTGCGTGCCACCTTCTTCATAAGCGACATCAACAGCATGTTATGGTCTACGGCCAAGTTGGCTTCTTCAAAGATGGGTGCCAGCTCAAACTGGTTGGGCGCCACTTCGTTGTGCCGTGTTTTGCAGGGTATGCCCAGTTCTAAGGCTTGTATTTCGAGGTCTTTCATAAAGGCTTGCACACGTTCGGGTATCGTTCCAAAATAATGGTCGTCCATTTGTTGGTTCTTTGCCGAGTCGTGTCCCATCAGCGTTCTGCCTGTAAGCATCAGGTCGGGGCGAGCAAAATACAAACTCTCGTCTACCAAAAAATATTCTTGTTCCCAGCCCAAGTTACAGGTAACCTTCGTTACTTCGGGGTCGAAATATTGTGCAACGGCAGCTGCAGCGGTGTTAACGGCATGCAACGAGCGCAGCAAAGGTGCTTTATAGTCGAGCGATTCGCCCGTATAAGATATAAAGATAGTGGGAATACACAATGTGTCGTCGATGATAAACACTGGCGATGTGGGGTCCCAGGCCGAATAACCACGAGCTCAAAGGTGTTGCGAATGCCACCATTGGGGAAAGAAGAGGCATCGGGTTCTTGCTGGACAAGCAGTTTTCCTGAGAAATCTTCAATCATTCCACCCTTCCCGTCGGGTTCAACAAAGGCATCGTGCTTCTCTGCCGTGCCCTCGGTGAGGGGCTGAAACCAGTGTGTGTAATGCGTCACCCCGTGCTCGTTGGCCCATTGTTTCATGCCTTTGGCCACAGCATCGGCAATAGAGCGGTCTAGACGCGTGCCATTGTCGATAACGTCTGTAAGTTTTTCGTAAACATCGGCGGGTAGATATTTGTACATTTTCGCACGATTGAAAACATACTTTGCAAAAAACGCTGATGGTCTTTCTGCAGGTGTAATCACTTCCAGTGGTTTCTTTTTGTAGGCTTCTGCCACAACTTCAAATCTCAAGTTTGCCATTGTTGATATGTTTTTATCTAATTGGTGTGGTTCTTTAAAGGGCATTCGGCACAACCGTTTATTTACTTACTGTTGTTCCACGCTGCAAAAGTACAACTTTTTGCGTTAAAACACCATGTTTTTATGGCATAATGAAGCACAAGTTAGGTTATTTTTATAAGTTTGTTTGGCTCATGCTGTGGCATATACCTTGCTTGGAGCTCTAAGCGCTGTGAGCCGGTGAGACGATAAACTGGCGAGCAAAATGCAACGAGCCAACAATGCGCCACCAATTTGTAAAGTTTTACTACATAGATTTAACACATTTCTAGCCCGTTTTACCCAGCACGCCACCCTCTTGCCGAAAATTATGGCGTATTTTCAAAGTTTATAATCACTTGATTTTCAAGGTATTGCTCGCAAAAATTAGCAAAAACACCCATTTTTGGCCTTTTTTTCATTGTTTTATGCATTTGCCAACACTGGCTGCGCATAAATATTGGCGTTGTCAGAATTAAAGACTAAAAATGTGTTATAGGGCACCTTTCTAGCCGTTTTATTCGTGTTTGACGGGCATTTTCTACCTTTAACCGCGCAAAACATAGGTTTTTACCCTGCGTTTTGCTGCAAATAGATCTGCGTTTTGCTGCAAATAGCCTTGCGTTTTGCTGCAAAACGCGAGGTGTTTTGGTGCTAAACGCATTACTAAATGGTGGTTTTTGCTCAACAAAGATTTGCATATTCTTTCGCCGTTTTACTTCAAATGGCGTAAAAATGGCTCAAATTGACCTACTAAAAATCATGACAGGCAACCTTTCTAGAAGACTAAAATGCGGCAAATAGCCATAAACTAGCCGTTTTTTGGGGTAACCACCTCGCCAAAAAATGCTTTTTTGTGTGTTTTTTGTACACTTTTTACCCTCCTTTTGCGCTAGAAGGGTGACTCCACAAGGGTAGGTTTTGTAAACTTTCATTACTTCACTTAACACTAAAAAAAGACTTGCAACCTGCTAAAGGTTGAAAGCCTAAGTGGTGTTATTGCTCATTGAAGCACACAAAACGCCAGGAAAAGGTTCATTCTGATAATCAACAAACTAAGAATAAACAAAGAACGAATGGGTTACCAATTGAAAACGAGCAAGTTACTTTTCCTTTCTTTATCCTGCATTGCTTCAAAAAACCCTTTATTCATGTTGCAAAGATACTAGTTTCATCGTTTTTTCTGCAACGATTTAAGCGTATTTGCACTTGCTTGTTGAATTCACGTATTGAAAAAAAAACGGGGAAAAATAATAAGGAATATTTTTAAAGTTAAAAAAAATGCGTCTTATAAGCATATTATTGATAACTTTGCAATTATCTATTCATGATTGACATAGAAAATACCTATATAATAATGAAACAACTTTTGGGAATATTATTATGCATGATGCTGGCTTTGCCTCAGAAATCATTTGCGCAACAGCCTTCATCTACCTCTAAAAAGACGCGAGACATGAAAATGTACGGGCGTGTGGTAGACAGTTTTACAAACCTTGCCATCGTCGATAGCAAGATAACATTGATGACTTTGGATAGTACGGTGGTTGATACTTGTTCCACACGGGCATGGAACAAGAATGCCATTCACCCAGAAGCCTATTTCTTTATGACACCCAAGGTTTCCGAAGGCAAATATATCATCAAGGTGGAAAATCCCAAATACGAAACCACATACTACAATCATGAGATTAGCTTCAAGACTCGTGCAACGGTGATTGACTTGAAAGACCTTACCCTGAAACGAAAACGAATGGAAGATGTGGAACATAACTTGGGCGAAGTAGTGGTGAAGAGTACCAAAATCAAAATGGTTAACAAAGGCGACACCATTGTCTTTAATGCCGAGGCCTTCAACCTTCCCGAAGGTAGTATGCTAGATGCGCTCATTCGACAACTGCCTGGAGCAACGATGAACAGCAATGGTGAGATATTCATTAATGGCCGTAAACTCGATTACCTCACACTCAATGGAAAAGATTTCTTCAAGGGTAACAACAAACAACTCATCGAAAACCTACCCAATTACACCGTTAAAGACCTCAAAGTGTTTGAAAAGAGCACCGAAAAGAGCCAAGCTATGGGCATTGACGTAGAGAAAAAAGACTACGTGATGGATATTCAACTGAAGAAACAATACGAAAAAAACTTCATCGGTAATGCCGACATTGCGGGTGGAACCAATAGTAGATACGCCCTCAAGTTGTTCGGCTTGTATTTTACACCACGCATACAAATCTCTACCTTTGCCAATATCAACAACGTAAACGAAGACCGAAAGCCAGGCGAGAAGGGCGACTGGGATCCTACCAAGTTGCCAAAAGGACAAGTAACCCGAAAGACCATCGGTCTAAACTTTGCCAACAGTAACGAGAAGAACACGGTAAATAATAGTCTATCGACAAGTGTTTCATGGCTCAGCACCCATAATATCACCCACACGGCAGCTGAATCTTTCTTGGGTACCGCTAACAACAACTTTACACGACGCATTAACAATAGTACCACCAAGAATACTATTTATGAACTAAATGATATGTTTCGTGTCAATAAATCATACCAACTTATGGCTATGCTGTGGTTGAATTATAACAAGTTTGATAACTTCAGTACAGACAAGTCTGCCGTTTCCAGACAGACCCCAAGAGTTTAGGGTCAACAGAAGCTATCCTTGACTCTGCTTTTACGCTTCGCCCTCCACAACTCTCCACCTATAAAGGCATAAATAGGCAATTATCTCAAACGCTCGGCAATGGTCATACACTCAGTTCAGCATTGGATATATACTTGGGAAAGCCTTTAAAATCGGGTGACAGAATAGGAGTTCAAGTCAAAAGCACATACGAAAACATCAAGAATTATAACTTCAGCAAATACCAATTAGACTACCTTCAGGAGGCGGGAAAGAAAGATTATCGCAATCGATATGACGAATCACCTTCTTATACCTATTCATATACTTTTAATCCTCAGTACATATTTGTTCTCCCCTCAGGCTTTAACATCATCACCGGGTATGAATACAGGCAAGCTGGCAATTATCGAAACAACAATAAATATCGATTAGACCGCTTGCTAGAGTGGCAAAATGAAGACCATAGTATTGGAAGTTTGCCTTCTTTGCGGGATTCCCTCTTACGTTCGTTAGACCTCAATAATAGTTATACAGGCTACTATATGAGTAAACAACATATGGGAGTACTGGGTGTACATTATATGAAAAGAAAAGGAAAAAACTCCTTTACATTTGGCGTATTTACGCCTCTAAGCTATAAAAAAGAACAATTGGATTATAGAAGTGAACCGATAACAAAAGCCATTTCTCAGAGTAATTGGATCAAACAAATAAACTTTTCAGGTCAATTGGTTCATAATGAATATGAATTTGTGGCGTGGGGTAATTCGACAACCACTACTCCCGATATGTATTCTTTGATTGATCGCCGCGACAACTCCAACCCTTTAGCCATCTCATTGGGAAATCCGAACTTAAAAAATGGCAGACAGAGTTCATTGGGAATAAGATTTAGCGATAAGCATAATAGACGATACAATTTACCTTCCATCTACTTCGGTATTCAAGAAACGCACAATGCCGTGGCAAACGGGTTCATCTACGACCCACAAACGGGGGTATATACTTATAAACCCGAGAACGTAAACGGCAACTGGTCAGCACATAGCGAAATTTATTATAATGTTCCGTTGGATAGCATGAAATATTTCAACTTATTCACCGAAACAGAATATAACTACGACCACAATGTAGACTTGACGGGAGTTGCGGGACAAACGAGTAGCGTATTGAGCAAAGTGAATAACCACACTACCCGCCAATACCTGGAGGTGAAGTACCAAAAAGAAACCTTAAGCTTGAGTTTGATGGGACAGCTCTCATGGCGAAACGTCAATAGTACCCGTAAGGGCTTTACACCCTTCAACACCTACGACTACGAATATGGCTTCATCGGTTCGTATAGCATGAAAACGGGATTGGAAATGGGAATGGACCTCAAGATGTTTAGCCGCAGAGGCTATGTCGATGAACAGATTAATACCAACAACTTGATGTGCAATGCGTACGTTACTCAAAGCTTCATGAAAGGGAGATTTGCCGTGAAACTCGAAGCGTTCGACCTTTTCCATCAACTTAAAGCGTAGATTATCAAGTGAACGGCCAAGGAAAGAGCGAGATACGCTACAACACTATCCCCCACTACATCATGCTACATGCTATTTATAAGATGAATGTGGGAGGGAAGAAATAAGGATACCGTCAATGCTCTCCGTTCAAGTCAGGCAGACATCGCATATCCTTATAATGGAATTGTTTATCAAACATCAGCTATTTTGCGGAGATATTATTTAAACACTAAAGACATCAAGGTTCTCTATAAAAATACTAATATGCTTTATTTTCTTTGCAATCAGCCAATATATGGAGGTGACGTATTTGTAAATAGTAATAAACCTTAATTCCGCAACACTATTATAAATTAAACTTTTTAAGTACCTGAGCAACAAAAAGTTGCTCAGGATTTTGCTATGTCAGAATTTTCACTTATCTTAGTGTTGCAAAAAAAAACAAGATAATCCGACGATAGACATGGCGAAGATACAAATTAAATCTGAGAGACTCACTCCTTTTGGGGGATTATTTTCAATCATGGAGCAATTTGACTCCACATTATCATCTGTCATCGACTCAACCCTCGGTCTAAGGTGTAGATCGTTCGGTTATCAGTACAGCGAAATCATCCGTTCTCTCATGAGTATCTACTTCTGTGGCGGTTCATGTATTGAGGATGTCACTACTCATTTGATGAACCACCTCTCATTTCATCCGACACTTCGCACTTGTAGCTCTGATACTATCCTCAGGGCGATAAAGGAGTTGACGCAAGAAAACATTTCATACACATCAGATATGGGCAAGACCTACGATTTCAATACGGCTGACACTCTCAATACTTTATTGCTCAATTGTATATTTGCAGCTGGCCAACTGAAAGAGGGTGAGATGTATGATGTTGATTTCGACCATCAGTTAATAGAGACAGAGAAGTATGATGCAAAGCCTACATACAAGAAGTTCCTTGGTTATCGCCCTGGCGTGGCGGTTATTGGCGATTTGATAGTTGGTATAGAGAATAGCGATGGTAACACAAATGTTCGTTTCCATCAGAAAGACACGCTGAAGAGGTTCTTTGAGAGATTTGAACAGAATGAGCTCACTATCAATCGCTTCAGAGCTGATTGTGGATCATGTTCCGAGGAAATCGTGGAGGAAATAGAAAAAAACACTGCAAGTCCTTCTATATCCGTGCTAACCGCTGCAGTTCGATCTACAATGACATCTTTGCTCTCAAAGGCTGGAAAACTGAGGAAATCAATGGCATTGAGTTTGAATTGAACTCTATCCTTGTTGAGAAGTGGAAAGGTAAGGCATATCGACTTGTGATTCAAAGACAGAAACGGATGGATGGTGTGCAGGATTTTTGGGAAGGAGAATACACATACCGTTGTATCCTGACTAACGACTATGATTCTTCCGTAAGAGAAATTGTCGAGTTCTATAACCTTCGTGGAGAAAAGGAACGTATCTTCGATGATATGAACAATGGTTTCGGGTGGAACAGATTGCCCAAATCCTTCATGGCAGAGAACACAGTGTTCCTTCTTCTTACAGCACTTATCCGTAACTTTTACAAGGCCATTATTCAAAGACTTGACGTAAAGAAGTTCGGACTCAATGCAACAAGTCGCATAAAAGCGTTTGTCTTCAGGTTTATCTCTGTACCAGCCAAGTGGATCAGGACATCAAGGCGGTATGTGCTGAATATCTATACCTGTAATAAGGCTTACGCTGATGTTTTCCAGACTGATTTTGGATAGTGCCTACAACTTATGGGAATGATATTGTGTATTGCCTCAAGTCACATTGTGGGGTAAGGGGATATTGTAGGCAGAAGTGGGTGCTTCAAGTTCAAATTATCTGCAAATTCAGTAATGAGAGGACGTGTAAACGCAATAAGGACGTTCAAGGGCTTAGTTGCGGATTTGAGGATAAATATATTGATATGAACATGAAAAATGAAAGACATTATGGATGGGGTAATGAATATTATGACTGCTATAATAGATTCACAAACCTTGGAAATAATGTATATAGGTTTTAAGGGAGGACTATTTAACAGGTACAAAACGACTAACGTCGCCCCACTGATTTTTCATAACGAGCGTATCCTTGCGAAATGAAATATGCTGTACGATAGTTGTTCCGTCAGCGTCTATAGTCATACTATCGCCTGCAAACTGATAAGGTATTGCCACAATAGGATATTCATCTACATAATACAAACTATCCTTATCGATTTTTAACACAGTAACCTCATCACCACTTGGCGCCCAAAAACCAAATAATCGGGATTGCAGACTCTGTTGAGGCGAAGAGGCCATGCAGGACAGCATAATAAAAGCTGCTATTGAAATAAAACATTTTTTTTTCATACTTGAATACTCTATATATTATATATAACGCAATTATTAAAAAATAGTATAATTGATAGCCTCTTTTCAAAAGAGACTATCAATTTTTAAAGCTATAATTAGTACTGTTTGATTTCTATATGAAATGCAGGATCTTTAGAATTAAATTGATCTAATAATATGTTCACTCGCTTCAACAGCGCATTATGAAATACTCTTCGTTTATCCACGGGAACTCTCTGCCAGGACATATCAATAACATTTATTTTTTTAGTGTTTCAGGTGTTCCACAATGATGGGACACATTATATGGTCCAAGTTCATAGATTTTATCTATCATCTTTTGTTTATTTGGATAGCATTCCTGAACTTTTGTTCCAGCTTCTTTATAAGTAATACGATTTCCATTACGTTGATTATTAAGGGGCAGTCCCTAGGGTAATATTACAACAATCCTTTTATGAATACTGTTAACACCATTGAAATCAACAGCAAAGCTATACAAGGACAAACATATAAATACCAAAAATACAATAACAACTTGGTAGCGATTGAATTCAGCTACAACTTCAGAATTGGAAAGACTCGCAATCTGCAAAAACAAATAAACAACACAGATATTGATGCCGGGGTTATTAGATGAGTATGAACATAAAACGCGCCAAGCAACAGTCCCCAGCCTTTACCCTGGAGCTAAACATTTAGATAAAACCCAGCAAACGCAAGATGGTGGGCGTGAGTAAGGCCGTGAAAATGCCGTTGAGGGTGATACCCAAACTGGCAAAAGCGCCGTATTTGTTGCTAATACCCATGGCCGTGGAAGCACCAACGGCATGCGAAGCCGTGCCCATTGATAAGCCACGAGCGATAGGACTGTTTACATGTCCCATGGCTAAGGTTTTAAATCCTAGTATTGCTCCAAGTATTCCGGTTATCACCACCACTGCAGCCGTGAGCGAAGGAATACCCCCTAGGGCCTGTGTAACCTCCATGGCAATGGGCGTTGTTACCGACTTGGACGCCATAGAGATGATAACCACATCTGATGCATTAAACAATTTGGCTATCAACACCACGCTAACAATGCCCACCAAGCAGCCCACCAATTGCGAAAGCACAATGGGAAGCCATAGCTTTTTGATGGCTTCGAACTGCAAATAAAGCGGTACACCCAGGGCCACTACGGCGGGTTTGAGCCAAAAGTCGATTAGGCTGCCGCTCTCTTCAAACTTTTCGAACGACACACCCGTTAGCTTTAAATAGGCTATCAGCAGCACGATGGCTATGAGAATGGGGTTGAGCAATATCCAGCCTGTGCGATATTGCAGTCGACGGAAATAATAAAACACGGCAAAAGTGAGTGCCAAAATAATATATTGGTTGGAAAAAAGCTGTTGCATTGTTTACAAGGAGAGGGGTTAAAGTGATAACTTAAAGTATAGCGCGCTGCTTCAATGTGCCTCAACGCCAATAAAATAGTGAGGGAAAAGCCTGAAAAACATCTATATCAGACCATTTTATCATTTGTCTAAACCTGTATTTCGTTTTCTTCTGAAACACATTCGGCGTTGCTGTTTTCTTTTGTCTTTTGTTTTTTTCGCAGGTTCATCGCCATGATTTTACGTTCGGCTTTAACCACAAACTGGTGCATATGGCCCGTAACCACTAACACAAGAATGGTGCTTAGCACGGTGGCCATGACTATAGGCAACAATTCTTTTTGAATAACGTCGAGATAAAGCATAATGGCAACGCCTGGTGGCACGAAGAAGAAACCGAGGTTTGCCAGCAAGAATTGGGAAAGCTTTTCTACCCACTCAAGCTTAACAATCTTGGTTTTAAGAAAAAATGTGAGCAACAACATGCCAATGATGCTCGATGGTAGTTTGATGCCTGTGGCCCAAACAATAACCTCGCCAAGTGCAAGGCAACCGAAGATTACAAAAAACTGTTTAGCCATTAAAAACCCTTTAAAATAGGAGTTTACGTTTAACGTTGATGTGAATTGTTCGCTACTGGACGCCAACTTCTGTGTTGGCTTTGGCGGTTTCCCCAAAAAACATTGCGCCACGTATGGGCGTTGGTTTTTGTGCGCTGCGCAAGAGCAATGCGCCCCTTTCGCCCACTTTAACGAAAGCAAAACAGCTACAAGAACCGTTTTTTAGAACTCGCCTTTATCTTTGAAACCATGCAAAGGTAAGATTATTTTTTGAATTGTGAAAACAAAAGCCACGAGCAAGCGTCATGGCGTTGCACGCTCTGCAACGCCCTAACGATACCCAAGTGGTGATTTGCCACTAATTCATAAGCACAACACCTTCGCCCTTCATACCATCCATCAAGATGCGCAGCGCACGGGGAAAACGCACGTGGCGCACATGTTCGGTTTCTTCTACTGCGGGCAAGGCATCTAGCACCTCTTTGCGAAGCAGGCCATCGGGTACATTGGTGTCGATGGTGAAATAACCCACTCCAAAGCTTGTTAGGTTTTGAAAAAGTGCGTTCCCTGACTGGGGTCTACGCGATAATTCTTCAATGCCACCTCTACAATGATGCGCGCTGCACTGATATGTGGCCACTTAACGGGCACACCCAACCAGAAATCGCTGGAGCCCCAGCGCCCAGGACCGATAAGAATGTAATTGCGGTCGGTGCCAAGAAACTTGTTATTGATGCTTTCTACCTCTTGTGCCACACTATAATTATGGGCAGCCGAGAAATGATCATCGTATTTTACATACACCACATCAGTGACATCGTCGCTAACACCATGGCCCAACGAGTTGTGCGAACGCAACAAGCATTGTTCATCGGCAATGGCAGCCACATCCTCGTCGAGCATTTGCTTCGAGTCTACGATGGGGCGAATTTGCAAGAGATTAAATTCGCCAGTGCGGTCGGCATTGATGTTGCACGCAAATTCTATCTCCACGGGTCGCTTCATGGCCTCTTCGCCATAGCGCATGGCCATCTGCATAATTTGCGGAAGCGGGAAAGCATCGTGTTGGAGCACGCCCCCAAAGGTGATAACCTTGCGCCCTTCGGGATAAATAGCTTCGCGAATAATGCCATCGTTGGCATCGTAGGTGGCAGCAATATAGTGCAAAGCATTGTCTTGCTCGGCCTCTTTCAATCCCAATTTCAGAATATTAAACCCATCGTCGACGGCAAAGTCGGTGGCAGGATGGGCGGTGTCGAGGGCATAAAAATGGGTTTGGGTGTCGCGCAAGGCCGTTTTTAGTTCGCTGGTTTGAAGCACTTGGTTGGGGTGATACGGACTAACGCGAAGAGTTTGTCCACCATCAACAATATATTTGCCTAAACCTAAGGCCAAATTGGCAATGCCCTCTTCGGCCTTTTCGTTGCCCACGGGATAATAATTTATTGAGCGAAGCACACCGCTCACATTGGGATAATAGTGCCCGCCATGGTCGTTGCCCACCACAGCTTGCAAGATAACGGCCATTTTCTCTTGGTCGATAACATTACTCGTGGCCGACATATAGGCCTTAGAGTCTTTATAAAACACCGAGGCATACACACCTTTGATGGCCGCTTCGAGCATTTGCAACATGGTTTCGCCATCGTCTATATAGGGAATCATGTAGGTGCTGTATATTCCAGCAAAGGGTTGATAGTGGGCATCCTCGAGCAACGAGCTAGAACGAACGGCAATGGGGCAACGTGTGGCCTGGAAAAAGGTGGTGAAGTCGGCTTTCAAACTGTCGGGCAATTGCGCTGCAAGGAAGTGCTGAAGTATTTCGGCATCGCTGGCATCGCTTAAAGCCACCTGATAAAGGTTGTTTTGCTCCATAAACTGGTCGAAGAAGTCGGTGCAAAGCACCACAGTTTTGGGGATATGAACCTTTACGCCAGCAAAGCTATTAAATTCGGGATGGCGCTTGATAACATTGTCGAGAAAAGCCAGTCCGCGCCCTTTTCCACCCAGCGAGCCATCGCCAATGCGCGCAAAGTGTGCATAACGGTCGAACTTCATACGGTCGAACACGGCCACAACGCCCAGGTTTCATGTTGCGATAGCGCACAATGGCTTCGAAAATAATTTGTCGGTGAGCATCAACATCCTTTAATTTGTGCCACGTAACACCTTTAAGGAAAGCCGAAACGGGGAAGATGCCACGAGCAGAAAGCCAACGACTAACGTGATTTCGACTGATGTGAAACAGCATCGAATCGTAGGGAATATTGAAAATATTATCTTGTAGCTCTTTAAGCGAACTAATACGGGCCACCTCTTGCTGCGTTTTGGGGTCGCGAAAAATAAAATCGCCAAAGCCCATGTGCTCTTCCATGAGGTGACGAAGGTCGAGACTCATCTTCTTAGAGTTCTTATCAACAAAGCGAAAGCCTTCTTTTTCGGCTTTCTCTCGATTGTGCGACTCAGAGCTTTCCATTATCAGCGGCACGTACTCGTCGCGTTTTCTTATCTCGCGCAGCAGCTTAAGCCCGGCCTCGGGGTCTTTAACACCATCTTTGGGAAATCGCACATCACTGATAACACCCAGTATATTGTTGGGGTATTTTTCGTAATAAGCCAAAGCCTCTTCGTAGGTTCGGGCGAGCACCACCTTGGGTCGGCCCCTCATTCGCAATGCAGCAGCATGGCGGTTGAGTGCTTCGGTGGATATACGTTTGCTCTGAATCAAGATATAACTGTAAAGATTGGGCAGGATAGACGAATAAAAACGGATGCTATCTTCAACAAGAAGAATGGTTTGCACGCCCGCCTCTTCGATATCGTGGTCAACATTCATCTTGTCTTCGATTAGTTTGATGATAGAGAGAATAAGGTTGGTGTTGCCCAACCAGCAAAAAACATAATCGAAGATGCTGAGGTCTTCGTTTTGCATACGGTGCGTAATGCCGTGCGAAAAGGGTGTGAGCACCACACAAGGCACTAACGGGAAGCGCTCTTTCACGGCATGAGCCACCGCAAAGGCATCGTTATCGGCATTGCCTGGCATACAGATAACAAGGTCGACACTAACGCTCTGCATCACCTCTTCGGCCTCTTCGATGGTGCTAACCTGGCGAAAGGTGGGCGGATAGCGCAACCCCAGCTCCACATATTCGTTGTAAATCTTTTCATCAATGCGGCCATCGTCTTCGAGCATAAAAGCATCGTAGGGATTGGCCACGATAAGCACGTTGTAAATGCGGTGCTTCATCAAGTCGATGAAGGTTACATCCTTAAGCAGGATGTCGTTCCACTCTTGGGGTATCTTGTTATCCATGTTGCAAGGGTTTGGGTTTAGGTGTATATTGGGGTTTGTCTTGACTGGCGAGGGGCGAACCTTTTGCAGTGTTACAAAATTAAGACAATAGCACCGAACACCCAAAATATTTGGGCAGAACTTGTTAAACAACAGACAAAAAACAACGCAACCCGAAATAACGAGCAACTTAAGCCCCAATCGATTATTAGACAACAATGTTTCTAGAACTTATGTTTTTGTGTTGTTTCCTAACATCTTGTATTTTTTTGTCGGTGTCTTGTTTGTCTTTGCAACTTGACATAGCCCGCTACACCTGCACTACAAAGACAGCCACTCTGCTCGACAATAAAACAAAATCTGTTAAGGCGCTAATGACCGAGATTTGGGTTAATGCCACTCACGCGGGAATTTAATAATTTTAAATATCAAACTTGAGAAAAGATACCGCGTACAATTTACGCCCTAAAACACCTAACTCTATATGTGGCTTTATATTATAAGGTGTAGAAAAAGCACAGCAACTGCATACTTCAACCAACAATCTAACATGAAATTCACCTAAAACGACAAATAATTTTGAAATATAAAACAACCTAAACAACGCCTCTTTTTATTACACCCTGCAAGACAGGATATGTTTTTACATGGCAAACTAAAGAAAAATACTATATCTTTTTTTATCTTACATTTTGGAAGGTTTTGCACGAGAAACCCACTTATTCTACATCAATAACATTATATTTATTATCAAATTACAGCATTTTTCACAAAAAATATCGTAACTTTGCACACAAAATAAAACGAGTTAAAAGTAAAGGGCGTATTCTTGCGTGAACAAGTTGCCCAAAAAAATCAAGAAAATGAACACAAAAAAGACATCATTTGGAACGCTGTCGCTTCTTTTTATGCTGACAGTGGCACTATTCTCAGGATGCGCCAACAACACTATTCCCGCAACTGAAGACAACGAGACAGTAAGTAACACTGGTGATGGAGGAAACGTTACATTCGATTTTGTTACCTCAAGCGAACACGCCAACTACATTGCTGGCAACCCCACATTAGAAAATGCAACGCGTGCAGCTAATACCAACAACCAGGGTAACGTAATAGCATCGGGTGCAGAAGACCTAGGCAATGGACTGGAAGCACTGGTTGAGGTGGTTGAAACACCCCAAACAAAAGCTACTACTCGCGCTATCATCAAAGCTCCTGCTGGTAAGTACACCGTACTGGCTTATCAAAACGGCGAACAAAAAGCCAAATGGGTGCTTAATTACAATGGCTCGAGCTACCAAGCTACAGAAGGAACTAAGGCCGAACAATTTTTGGCAAAAGGCGAATACACATTCTATGTATTTAGCGAACACCTTACACTTGAGAATGGCAAGATTGTTGCAAGAAATGGCAGCGACAAACAAAAGGCGCTTTACTTCTCTGGCACATCTACAATCAATGAAGCTAAGGGCAAATCGAAAGTTCAATTTGTGCTTAAACCATTCTTTGCACAAGTATTTTTCAAGATTAAGGCTTTCTCTGGGGCTGCATTTAATGGCGCTATGACTGGAAGTTTCACCTTTGGAGCAAACGCCATCCCCACCACTTGCACCATCGACCCCACCACTGGCGCCAAAACGGTAGAAAACAACACCGCTGCAGGCGAGCTTGCCTTTGGCAACTTCACGGGTAACCAAACAGAAGGTACACCCGTAAAATCGTACATCCAAAGCCAAACAGCACAATACATGTTGCCTGGCACAGATGTAACCAACATGAAATTTAAGTTTAGCACTCTTTCTTCTGGTACTATTTACAACAAAGCCATTAAAGACAAAACACTGACTATCACCAATAAGATAGATGGTAACCTGAAAGAGGGTCAAAGTTATATCGTAGCCGTAACCGTTTATTACACTGCCACCTACCTGTTTAGCGACGGAACCACTGGCACTATGGGTAAAAAAGGTACACGCACTCCTATCGCATTGGTTGTGGGAAAACCAGCAGGACATCCTTATACGTATGCAATAGCGTTGAAAGATGCTAGTGGAGGTAATTGCTGGTCGACAAACTTTGGTGATAACATGACTAGAGTAAATGGCGTTCACGGAGTTAAGACAGCGATACGCGAATATAATGGATGGGACAACACTTACACCGCAGCCTACACTAGGGGCAATATTGTTAAGGCTACAAGCAGCAATTTCCCAGCCTTCAAGGACGCAGCAGAATACAACCCTGGCCCTAATGTAACGGGAAAACTTGCAGGAGTAAAATGGTTCTTGGGTGGTTTAGGAGAATGGGAACTAGCTCTTCAGACATTTGGAGTAGGCACACTTGATGGATCTGGAGACAAGAAATTCTTAAATTACACAGACCCTCTAGGATATAAACGAATAACAATCCTTTTTGAACAAGCAGAAGGTAACCCTCTGGTAGGTTATTTCTGGACAGCTGACTGCTCAGGCTTAGCGCATACGATTGTAATAGATCCGACAAAAGTCAAAAAGGAAGTTGCCGTTAAAAATGCCAACAGAAAAAACGATGGTTTAACTCGCGCTTTCATCCGTTTCAAATAACACCTAAATATAAGGGAGAGATTGCTAAACAATCTCTCCCTTATTGTTTTATCCCACAAAGAAACTTTAGCTTAACAAATAGGTAAACACCAAAGAGCGCAATGCAAAAATCATCAAACAACGCTAGCATCACAATAAAAACAACATGCAAACTTCTATCGAAAAATATTAATACCACAATAACAGCAAACCATAAGCCCAAAACCAAACAACAAACAGAAAGCTAACCTTTACCTTGAACGCAAAAAGTAAACAAACCCCAATACAACAACGCGCAAATCTTTCTCTCCACGCATGTTTTGCGTTTCAATTCGGCTACTACTAAAACCGTCACAAACAACAACACGCACACAAAAAAACATCGCGCCAACAACTGTTATACTGTTGTTGGCGCGACTTTATTAGCCTACTGGCCATAATTAAACCGAACTATTCGGCAATAACTTAAAGGCATGGAGCGAAACTTATTCGCATTGCCTTGAAAAGAGTTTTTGAGTTGGGCAAAAATATTATCTATAACAAATAGAAAATTGCCACGTTTTTGTTTTTGTTGTTAGTGATTATACCAACTGAATACTACAGATTGGGCAACTTGACTTTTTTGTTTATGTATAAACGCTCTCTTATAACTAGATTTTAGAAGACTTATTAGTAAATTGCTTATAGCGTTTATACTTTACAAGTCGTTATCTTCGCCACCAGCATCGTGTTCAATCGATGGGCCGTAACCAGTATCTGCTCCAGCAGAGTTATCTGATTCTTTGCTTATGCTTGTTACCGTGGTGCTACCGCAAAGCATTCCTAAAACATCCATATTGACGCAGCTTACTTTTGGGCGTATATACATCTGCTTAATTATCCTCATAATTTCAAAGATTAATTTAAATAAATATTAACGTTGTACCTTTTTACTCTCTTGCAAAGTTACAAAATAATTACGATTTAACCGCAAAACTGCCCTCTTTTTTACCCCACTTCATACTTATATATCTTGTTTAACCTAACAATTGTAAACAAAACTAACACACAATTGATACACATCAATCAACTTTCACCAACAACCAACAAAATACAAAACAATCATCGTATAAACTTAACAAATACCTATTGGCATAATAAACCCAAGTTTCGGCATACGAAACAAACACATGACGCATTTTTTTTGTACTTTTGCATCTGTATTGCCCCACGCAACGACTCAAGAACAAAAGACAACTAGCAAGTACACAAAATTATATACCGCACAATGGAACAAAAACAATACAAACGAACCACCGTAACAGCTGCACTACCCTACGCTAACGGTGGCGTACACATCGGACACTTGGCTGGCGTGTATGTGCCTGCCGACATCTTCGCAAGATATCTACGACTGAAAAAAGAAGACGTGGTGTTTATCGGTGGTAGCGACGAACATGGCGTACCCATCACCATCAGAGCAAGAAAAGAGGGCGTTACACCGCAAGACGTGGTGGATAGGTTCCACTCCATGATTAAAAAAAGCTTCGAAGACTTCGGCATTTCGTTCGATATCTATAGCAGAACGACTTCGCCCACACACCATGATATGGCCAGCAAATTCTTTAAAAAGCTTTACGATGATGGAAAACTGCTGGAAAAAGAAACCGAACAATACTACGACGAAGAAGCACACCAGTTTCTGGCCGATAGATATATCACTGGCGAATGCCCTCACTGCCACAACGAAGGAGCTTACGGTGACCAATGCGAAAAGTGCGGACGCGACCTGTCGCCTACCGAACTGCTACACCCACGCTCAACCATCAGCGGGTCGCAACCTGTGATGAAGAAAACAAAAAACTGGTACCTGCCACTAGACAAATACCAAGACTGGCTGAAAGAGTGGATTTTGGAAGGACATAAGGAATGGAGACCCAATGTATACGGTCAATGCAAGAGTTGGCTTGACCTAGACTTGCAACCAAGAGCAATGACGCGCGACTTGGATTGGGGTATACCTGTACCCGTTGAAGGAGCAGAGGGCAAAGTGCTGTACGTTTGGTTTGATGCGCCCATCGGTTACATATCGAACACCAAAGAGTTGTTGCCCGACACGTGGGAGAAGTGGTGGAAAGACCCCGAAACGCGTTTGGTGCACTTCATCGGCAAAGACAACATCGTATTCCACTGCATCGTGTTCCCCGTGATGCTTAAAGCGCACGGCGGATATATACTGCCCGAAAACGTTCCGTCGAACGAGTTCCTGAACTTGGAAGACGACAAAATATCGACCTCGAAAAACTGGGCGGTGTGGCTACACGAATACCTTGTGGATTTCCCCGGTAAGCAAGACGTGCTGAGATATGTGCTAACGGCCAATGCTCCCGAAACAAAAGACAACAACTTTACGTGGAAAGACTTCCAAGAGCGCAATAATAACGAACTGGTAGCCGTGTATGGCAACTTTGTTAACAGAGCACTGCAGCTAACAAAGAAATATTTCGATGGGAAAGTACCAACTTGCGGCGAACTAAACGACGTGGACAAGCTGGCACTAGATGAACTTAAAGATGTGAAAGAGAAGGTGGAAAGCTTGCTCGACACTTATAAATTCCGCGACGCACAGAAAGAAGCCATGATGCTGGCTCGCATCGGTAACAAATATATCGCCGAATGCGAACCCTGGAAAGTGTGGAAAACCGACCCTAAAAGGGTGGAAACTATTCTCTACATCTCGCTGCAACTGGTGGCCAACCTGGCCATTGCCTTCGAACCTTTCTTGCCCTTTAGCAGTGCCAAACTGCGCAATATGCTGAACATGCCACAAGTAAACTGGAACGAATTGGGCAACACCGAAATTTTAAAACCTGGCCATCAGCTGGGCGAACCCGAACTGCTGTTCGAGAAAATTGAAGACGAAGCCATCGAATATCAGTTGAAAAAACTGGCCGATACAAAAAAAGCGAACGAAGCAGAAGCCTATAAAGCTAAAGAGATTAAACCCGTAATAGACTTTGCCGACTTTGAAAAGCTTGACCTACGCGTGGGACACATCCTAGCTTGCGAGAAAGTTAAGAAGGCTAATAAACTGCTTAAATTCACCATCGACGACGGTAGCGGAAAACCAAGAACCATCGTTAGTGGTATCGCTAAGTTCTACGAACCCGAAGAATTGGTGGGAAAAGACGTGGTGTTTATCGCCAACCTTGCCCCCAGACAATTGATGGGCATCGAAAGCCAAGGCATGATTCTATCGGCAGAGAACTTTGATGGCAACCTTAGCGTGCTGTCGCTGCTGAAAGAAGTGAAACCCGGCAGCCAAGTGGGCTAAACAAAAACTTGGTAACAAAACATTAACACACTACATAACCCCATCCCCCACCCTTCTCCAAACAGAGAGGGGTGGGACAGGATGTGCAAATATTGTTACCTACTAACCCTTTTCTACCCCATTTCTTATTATTTGAGAAGAAATAACCCTGTTTGTTTGGCAGACTTGAAGTTTTTTTATACTTTCGTCTGCGTAAACTACACATCTGATAAAATGAACACCAACAACAACTATTGCCTGATATTGGCAGGCGGTCGAGGGCTTCGCCTTTGGCCTTATAGTCGAATGTCATTCCCTAAACAATTCGTCGACTTCTTTGGAGTGGGGCGAAGTCAACTGCAACAAACCTTTGATAGATTTGCACAACTGATAGATACATCGCATATTTTTGTTAGCACAAACGAGTCTTATGCCGACATCGTGCGCAACCAACTGCCCGAATTGCCCAGCGAAAACATATTGGTGGAAACCAATATACCGCAGCACAGCTCCAAGTGTGGCGTGGGCTTCGCACCGTATCCTTAGACTTTGTGCAGACGCAAATATCGTTGTAACACCATCCGACCAAGCTATTCAGAAAGAAGACGCGTTTCAAAGAGATATCATTAGAGGCTTGGAATTCGTGTCGAGAACCGACGGAATGCTCACACTTGGCGTGAAACCCACAAGACCCGAGCCCGGATATGGCTACATACAAATGGGCAAAGAGGTGGAAAACGATGTTTTCGCCGTGCAGTCGTTCACAGAAAAACCCGACCGCGGATTTGCACAAATGTTTATGAAAAGTGGCGAATTTTACTGGAACACGGGCCTGTTTCTCCTTAACGCACGGTTCGCCTTCAAACGTTTCAGCGAACTTCTGCCTCCCGTCCTTAGACAATACGACGCCGAAAATCCGCAATTCGACATACACAAAGAAGCAGCTTTCATCCGCAAAAACTTCCCACTCTACCCCAACTTGTCTATCGAACACGGTATATTGGAATCGACCAACGATGTGTATGTAATGCAATGCCACTTCGGTTGGGCCGACTTGGGCACATGGCACGGCATGTACGAAACCATGAGAAAAGGCGAAAGACAATGTGGTGATAGATAGCGACGTTATTCTTGAAGATAGTAGCAACAATATTATCAAGCTTGCCAAAGGCAAACTGGGCGTAATAAATGGGCTCGACGGATTTATCGTGGTAGAAAAAGACAATGTATTGCTTATCTGTAAAAAAGAAGACTCGTCGGCTAAAGTTAGAAAATACGTCAACGAAGTACGCCTAAAAAAAGGCGATGGCTTTGTGTAATTGCCACTTCCAACTATAAAAAGCAAAGAGTTCCACACTAGATAGGTTATATCCCTACGTGGATAAAATCTAACGAAGCATGCTTAGTCTCATCCTTTCTAAGCATGCATCGCTTGTATTTGAAAGACAACACAGCCACTGACATCGTTTTGCGCGACGAAAGACATGCGCTAAACGATAGAGCTATTGAAGAAAATCTTATCGTTCATTAAATAAAAGGGATGAGAAAGACTTCAATCAAACGATAGAATGGCTAAGCATCGTAATTTAATATAAAGTGGAAAGTAAATAAAACCAAAAATAAATAAAGAGAATGGAGAGACAAGATACCACGAATGGCGACAACTTATCACGCGAAAACGTGAGGAGAGACTGAGAATAGAGAGAAAAGATGTTCGGGATGGCATGTTTTAAAATCCAAACACTCGCAAAGAGAATACTAAAACGTGCAAAACAAAGATTAATATCGGCCAACACGCACCAAGCACCAGCACTAAACCCCAACAACAACAGCTAATAACGACACACTTCTCGCATATATCACTCCTTCTCCATCCTTAACCAGAACTTACGACACGATAGGCACAACGCACTAATCATAACACTTCAACACCATACCGCCGTCTTAAAACGGCCACAAAAACACAAACCCTCACACTTTCTCGCAAGTTTTTTGCTATTTCCTTTGCTTGTTCAAAAAATATATGTACCTTTGCACTCGCTAAGCCCAGATGGCGGAATCGGTAGACGCGCTGGTCTCAAACACCAGTGGAGCATTCCATCCCGGTTCGACCCCGGGTCTGGGTACCATAAATCCCTTGTAAATCTCTGATTTGCGAGGGATTTTTGCTTTTAGAAGCAAACTAAGGTATCTACTTTGGGGCACTATTCTAACATGATGCCCGAAAAATAATGTTTATTTTACGAAATACAAAATTGAGTTAGCTATACAATTATGACCCCCAAAAGCCCAACCTAAGTTTTCGTTTGGTTGGACTTGTGCGCTGCATATTAGTCTATGATTTCCCAAAAGCCGCCTTTATTGGGACCGACACGGCGAAGGTATTTATCACGCATAGCTTCTATGTTACGAGATATAGAATTTTCACTGATTCCCACATGTTTGGAAAGTTCCGATTTAGAAATATATGGATTCTCTATTATTAGCTTGATGATAGAAATACGATTTTCTGTTAATTTTTCATTGAGAGCCACCGCTTTTTCTATCACCTTTTCTATCACCTCTTGATGAGTTTTTATCACCTTTTCTGTCACGTTGACATCCTTTTCTATCACCCTTTCGGTCACCTTCGGCACTGTAACCTTCAGAATAAAATCATCAAGATGGAAAGATAGATGTGGTGTACCATTAGCTTCCAACTCCCTGCATACACGATCCACACCCTCTCCAAACTCTTTTACATAGTCGTATGCTTTTAAGAATTGAGCAATTTTCGGATTGCGTGAGAAGTGTGTATGTCGAATGTTAGAGGGCTTAACCGTTCCTGGCAATCTGCCCGGTGATTCAAATACCAAGCGATTATCAAACATCTTAATTTGGATTTCCGTACCCTTTATATTATAGGCACGGTGGCAACAAGCATTAACTATCATTTCTTGTATCACAAACTTTGGATAATCTCTATGGGTTACAAACTGCCCATGTTGTCCAAGGAATGTATGTTCCTCTACTTGGGTTTCAAGATAAGCTATCGTGGCTTTCACCTGATCAAGTATCGTTCCTTCAAATGTTACATCCTTAATTACGTTCATCTCTGCACCCACTCTCTCTTCTGTACCTTTATAACGGATAAAGCGAGTACGCCCACGAGGAAAGAACTTTTGAGGATATTTACCAAACAACAGAATACAAGCCACGCTTACTTGCTCATCTCCCTTTGCATTGGTAGTCAAAAAACCATTGTTCTCCTGTAGATATTGCTTTACAGACTTGGTATAACCAATCAATTCTTTATATCTTTCGACAGCAGCCATATCAATGTCATCAATCGTAGCGTCATACACTGCCGTATCTTCGTAATAGCGCTCTCCCTTATCGTACATCAACTGTATGCGCTCTTCAAAAGACAGTTTTCTGCTTTTATCTCCAACACGCATAAAGGCTTCATCAGCTTGATTGGCATGCAATTCAGAACTTGCAGGAATATGCATCAATAAAATATGGTTCTCGTTTCCATCCTTATCCGTACATGGTAACAACTCGCTGGTAATAGGCACAGAAGGATTACAGAAGTCTAAAGGCACACGCAACAATTCATTCAGCTTCTCAGTATGTTGATCTACACCCTCTATCTTCCGATTCTTGTCAGACACGCCAATGGCTATCGTTCCACCATCGGCATTGGCAAATGCCACGATGGTAATAGCTAATGCCTTCGGGGCGATCTGAATGCTTTTAAAATCAAAAGTCTGATCCTCTTTTCGAGTTCTTATTTCTTGTAGTTCCATATTACTTTAACAAGTTTTTTACGTTATTATTCTATTCGCCTGTTTAAGTTTCTGTTAGAGGGGAGAAATGGCTTCTGTCTTTTTCTTTAACTTTGGTGTTTGAGAGTCTGGAACCCTTTTGGGAGCATCGATTTTTATCGTTAATGGCATCGGAAAATCAACTCCGACAAGCAGAGCTTCCCCTTCGCCAAGAATCGGCAAAAATGATAGACTATTCCTATTCGCAGCCGAAGCGGCGTTCTCTACAGCCTTTTTATCTTGTTCATTTATCAATCTATGAACAACAAATGTGCCCATTTGGCTCAGTGTCCCTAATGGAATATCTCGTGGCATTTGTGTAGCTATACACAAAAAAAGTCCATACTTACGTGCTTCTTTTGAAATCTGCTCAAAAGCATCAAGAGGTTTCGCAGAAAAATATTCGTCTGCAATACTTTTATTTAAAAATTGGTGGGCTTCGTCTATGAATACAATTATTGGACTATCTTTATACAGTCCTTCTCTTGCTTCATTCAACAAATGATTTCCTATTGCATTTACCAATATTTCTCTTACTTGATAATCAAAACTCACCTTTGAAAAAGTCTAATCGAAGGATACTATGGTTCTTATCTTGTATAAAGTCATGTATGCCTTTTTCGCAAATCTTTCGCATCGGGAATAGTATCTTTTCTAAAACCAAAAAAATCTTATTATATTCGGATGTTGACATCACATTATTTATGCGAGATATTAAGCTGATACAATTGGAAACATCTGTTTCGTTTCTGTCTCCCCACAATGAAGAATTAATTCTGTCAGAATCCCAAATGCATTCATTTGTAATCTGCATGCAGCAAGAAGATTAAAATTAAAAATTACATGATTTGTCTTCTATATCCACAATATGATTGTAATAGAAGACTTCAAATGGTCGTTTTGTTTTTTTGATTTGTAAATATTGCCTACAATAGAACTACCTTGTGAGTCTTGTTTATAATATGAAGCTAATTCTGTATTCGTGTCAAGTTTGGACATTTTTAAAGATCTTATAGCTTCCATTAATTTGGGTACTTGTGTTTTAGAAGATGGATGTAGCAAATAGTACAATTCATCGATAGACAAATTTGTATAATCAAAAATGTAGTCTCCAGTACCTAATTCTATGTTTTGTATATTATTAATATTACAGTATTCTCCAGTAGCATCAATCAAAATACACTTGTTTTCTGAATATTCTGATGCAAGTTCTATAAGTTTTGCGACAGTCCAACTTTTTCCACCTCCAGTCGTACCCAAAACTGCGCAATGGCGACCAAAGAGAGAGTTAAGAGATATATTACACAAAGCATTGTTTGATGTTAATTTCCCAAATGGAGCAAAAGGGACATCCTTATCGTCATTTTTCACACCGAAAGCAGAAATATATGCGCCTATTTGTTCGTCTGAACACGAAAAGGCTTTTGCACCTACTGAGGGATAACGAGAAACAGTTTTTGTTATTGTCTCTGGTTTGTATATATCAAAAAGAGCAAGCAATTCTATCTTTGCAATAGGATGGAATTGAGTTTCCTCTTCATTTATACTTTTGTCCGTTATTTCGGTTCTTTCACCTTGTGGAAGATTCAGCTCAAACACTCTCCCTAAAAAGCCATATTCTTGTCCTTCTATAACCACAAAACTTCCAACAGAACCACCTAAGAAAATTTCTCCATTATAATAGAATGTACGCAAAAGCTTTGCAGAAGGGATCTGCAAACGAACATATTGTGGGGTTACCTCACAAACATATCCAACAAACTTGTTATGGTCGAATGGCTTCATAAGTATTCGTATTGTCTATTTCATAAGAATTATTATATGGATATTTCTCAACGAAGGCTTTGAACTTTGAAAAAAGAACAGTTATATTTTGAGCCACATTTCCATCTTCAGAAATGAAGTCTGGAACTAATTCATGCGTAATGCCACTTTCTTCCCATTTTTCATTCTTTCCTTCATCTACCACTTTTTTCATACCGAAGCATACTACAAGTAAGTGGAAATTAGGATTTTGAAGTACAGTTTCTTTGATTACATTTTGGATATGTTTATCTTGAAATCCAAAACCAGCCACAATCAACAGAGTTCCTTCTTTTCTAAGAGTACTCTGTAAATGTGACATCATTTCAAAATATGGTTGTTCATAACTGCTTTCATATTTCTCACTTGCTGGGTATATGATACATGGTTGGTCAGTCGTTTCTTTTTGATAAATTTTACCATCAATTTTCTCCCAATCGATACTTCCATGCAGCTTGAAAAGTTGTATGACATTAGGAATAAAACTTTCTTCGTTTTTTATTCTTGTACGTTCTCTATATACAACATCATGGTCAAAGTTAATGCCATTAAATATACGTGGATATGAAAATGAAAAACCATCTATAATAGTGTAATTCATTCTTTGGGCTGCTTGCTCAAACAATGTATCATAATTCGTCGTATATAACTGAACACGTGGTTCTGTTGGCTTACGTGCTGTTAACTTTCTAATGAAATCTTGATGATGTCTATTATTCTCGTCTAGTATCAATCTACAAGCATCTGCTATTTTTTTCTCTAATTTACATCTTAAAGAATTTCCTTCCTTATCCTGAATTTCTCCATTCAACTTTTCATACAAAATTGTGAATGACAAAAAATCTTCAATGTTTTTTGATTCAATAATTGACTGGCATTTATCTTGTAAAATGCCATCTTTTTTAGTAATTGCAGAGCTAATAGCATTTATTTCTCCTTCATAACTTTGCCATAGTTCTGTTCGCGTTTTACCACCATGCACTCCATTCTCCATAGAAGTGCCAGCCGCGGTTAAAACTGCGACATTTTTGAAGTGACTAGTATATTTACTAATATCACTAGCGACTAAGCGATATGCCTCTGACACAGCATAGTTCTTAAATTCGGTAATACCATCACTATCATTTTGCTGTTGAGGATTATTATCAACATACCAATGATCTTCATCGTAGGAGACGGATTTGTTTGCTGTTTTGTACAAATATATTTTTCCCATTTTAATATCTGATTTCATTTACACTCTATCAACAACATTCTCCAAGTTATTCAACTTGACAAGCATGAATGCCATACGTTCGTTTCCCCAATGCTTATAGGGGATGTCTCTGATATTGAATAGCAGATTTTGCAATTCAGCATCTGTTTCACTTGGCTTCCTTATTCGAATCATGAAATAGGCAGAATGGCTCGGAGCATCAGGATAGTCTTCTTTTTCCAACTTTTCTTTTGTCCATACGTCATGTTTTGTTCGGACAATCTTGCAGAGATTGCCCACAAACTTCTCTCCCTTGACATACAAGAGTAGATACTTTGCCTGATTCCATGGAGAGTCGGCAACTTTATCCAAAGGTATGTTGTACCAAAGATTGTCAAATGTCCATTGACGTTTCTCTTTGCTGCCAGTAATTGCCACCATCACCAAATCATCTGGTAACATTCCCGCCTTTTCGTCTTCGGTGACATAGGCCAATGTTCGTTGTGGTTTGGCTTTTGCCACATGGGTATCAGTTGCCGAATATTTCATCAAAATGTCATCCAAATGTGCTCTCAACAAGGAATCGCTATTGGGCAACAGAGGGAATGCACCGATATTTACGCTATCCACACTCGCACTGTAATAACGCTTCTTGATATATTCATCGCTACCACGACCAGGGAAAAGAATATAGCCACCAATTATCTCCTTTGAACGATACGGCTCATGTTCCTTGCTATAATAGATAGCATCACGGTAACGGTGCATCTGATTGATGGCATCTGTTGGAGGATAGTCACCGCCAGGCATGTTGACGTTCTCAACAAAGTCTTGTTCCTCAAATCTTTGTCAAGCATCTTGTCGTTGATGACACGATACTTTGCATCATACAAATATGTCAAGACAACTTCTCCCGATGTCTTGCGAATATTGAGAACTATATCTGGGCGTTGCTCTGTTGTTGCGGTATTGATACTCATACCATATTCGCCTTTACCACTTGTGCGGTTAAACGTATGTTGGTAATGAAGAGTGACCACATCCCCCTCGTGAGAAGCAAGTTGTGCCTTACGTTCCTCCGTATCACTCTCCTCGGCTTTGGGGTAATGATATTCCACGACATGTTCCAAGGAAGATTTTGTAAACGGATTGAGTAGAGTTCCTTTAGGTTCTGTTATCAGTTGTTCATGAGATGGTTTGTTATGTTCTATGCCTATAACATCTGTCACAAGTTTCTTCATCTTGATGAAGCACCATAACTCATAGATTTCCCATATCTGCAAAGTACCAATGTTCGCAGCTCCATTATACAAGTCAATTCCTCGTTTCAGTTTCAACCAATCCTTGTATATTTGCTGATAACCCAATCGGCTTGCAACACAAGACTTTCTTGTTTCATGCCGTCAAAGCGGCCTACAGTTTTGAAGAATGAGTGTTTCGATAGCCTTCTTAGAGAATCTTGATAGTCTGTCCAAATCTGACGATGACGTTCAGATAAATCTTCTTGCGAGGAACTGAGCACAGTTGCTATTATTGAAGAAAGTCGTCGCCCAATGCTTTGAAGAGTATATTTCACGAAACGGTTCTCCATCGTGTCGTGGGTAGAGCGCACTTCATTATAGCCGAAGTAATACTCCTCAAGTTTGCCTTCCTTTTCCACTTCTCCATATCGTTCCTCCATAGCAGGAGTCCAGAACTTAATCTGCTCCGCTTTTCTTGATGTGCGGAAGTTAACAATCTGTGAGTGTGGATTCTGTATCACACGTTTTATGTTCTTCACGTAGTCATCCACAACGCTTTGGAATGCAGCCATCCATGTAGCATCGGTGTTGATTCTTCCTCGGCTGAACTGCTGAAGAGTGATACTCAAATAACGATATATGACGTTTTCGTATTCCTCGTTGACTTCTCGCAGAAGTGACTTATAATCGTTTTTGGTGTCGAGTTTTGGCGATACTACATCAAACGTAACATAACAGTCCTTACGGATTCCATTCTTATGATAAGAGAAATCGAGTTTGAATACACCTGGTTCATTCAGGAAATCCAACTCTCCCGTAAGGGATTTTTCTTCCATTCCCTTCAATTCTTCATCATAGAAGAAACTATCCTCAACATCCTTTCGAACATGACGAATCTCTGGCACAGACTCTTTATCTATACCATGAAAGAGCAGACGCATTTGGTACTTACAGGTTTCATAGATAACGGGCCACAATTTATCCCATTCTTTGCCTTCTGGAAGCTTGGTGTTGACATCGTCATCCGTTTTCCTTTCTGTAATTGGACTATACAGACATAGCCTACATTCATCCTTCGAAGTATAACGGCAATACTTGTCTGGCTCATTAATTTCAGGATTTCTAATCCGTGTATAATTGATGCGCCCTTTGAAGCGTTCCCACGAATAGCTTATATCCTGTGTTCGGACAATCACCTCATAGTCGGGATGTAAGAATCTTAAAACCTCTGTCTGCATAAGCTTGTTCTACGACGATTATGGCCAGAAACGAGTGAACTCCTGATTGTTCAGTCGGTCGATCATTTCCTGTATCTTCTCTTTTGCCGTTTGTTGGTGCTCTTTGACTGTTTCTGTCTTTCTGTATCGTTATTCTCCGATTCTACATCAGTCGATGACTCTTTGGTGTCTGGTGCAATATCTTTCAACCATTCTAATCGGTTATCATACGATACGTCAACTCTTGCCTTATATTCTCTTGACAAAGCAAACATTTCCACATCGCCTTCAATGCGTGGTAAAATCTTCATCAATAGAATATTGTTTACAGATTGTGCGATAGCATCATCTAATTCCTTACCTTCGTCGAGCATCACCCCAACCATAATGGTCAGTTCGTTCAGCACACGATAGCTAACCTCAAAGGGAGTTCCTTTCAAGGCCAAGTTGATTTGCTCCAAACATGTTGGAAGTTTATCCATCAGTTCTTCTGCTTCATTTGGGTGTGCTTCTAAAACTTCGTCAGCAGTCACATATCGACGAGTGAACGCATTCTGCCATTCCTGTTGCTCTTCTTCAAGAAGATACTCCAAGTTTTTGCTACCACCGAACATATTACGCAGGTTGCCACCATTCATTTCGATGGTCATGGCACGATCAATCACCTTGCGAGAGAACTGATGCGTTGTATCATCCATATTGACTGTACCGATTATTATGACATTGTCTGGCAGGTTAGACCTTCTGTCGTTAAATCTGTACGTTTGCCCACCTCTACATCAATATTGCTTTCAGTATCAATACCGAAGAGCTTAAGGTAAATGTCTCTATCCGTCAGATTGCTACTGAAAGGTTCTCCAGTTTGTGCATTCTTAGTGTGTGACATTTCTGACAATTCACGGAAATATAGTGCATCGATTATTGATTCTGTTTTGACCATAGTAATATCTGTCTCACCAGTTTCCTCATTTTTCGGATGCTTGCGAGTTTCTAATATACTCAGAATCTCGGCAAAGTATTGTTCCACGGGTGCTAAATTCATTTCATCGAGACAAACAAAGAATGGAACAGTTGGGAACATCTTTGCTTTCACCAAGAACTTTACGAACTTTGTAAACAAATAACCAGCCTTACCTAATCGGCTGTAATACCCCAACAACTCTGTTGAATCATGCCAATTAGGCTTCACTTCAATCATACAGTAGTTACCTGGTGTTGTACCAGTCTTGTCTTGCAAATATTTTGGGCATGACTTAAAGGCGAACTCTCGTACTATGCGACTTTTACCTGTTCCTGAAATACCAGCAAGTAACAAAAAAGGCTTAGTACTGATGGCTGTAAAAAATGGAGAGTCACTTGTTTCTATGATACTTTTTTTATTATTTATCTTGATACCAGCTTGATGAATAGTAATATCATCTTCACTAACTTTTTCAATATTTAGAGAAGTCCTGAGCATTTCAAGATACTGCGTAATATCCGTACCATTGTTAAACTTTATTCTATCTGTTCTTTTGGAATCAAGCCAAGGGTTAAGTCCTTCTTTAAGCACATTATTATAAATACTCGATGTGCCAGCTTGCTCTCTACTATCAATGATAGAGACTTCGTCATGATGAGTCAACTGTTCGTAAATACCAATTGGTCTATAAATCACCTCATTATTATCGGATAGCCTTGCTCTAAACAGAGTATATTCCGAGCAAATTGTTAAGAACTGTGTAACCTTCTCTTCGAACTCCGAATTGCTTGCTTTTTGATTTTGCAACCATTCCTTCAAACTGTTTTTCTTTACTTCTTCACTAAACCCTGAAATTATTAAGTCAAGAATAAACATATTTGTCGAGAACAATAAGGTCTTTGGGTATCTTATTCCACCAGTTCTTTCTTTTGAATTATTATAGGAGGAGTTATTAAACCGTACAGATCCCAAGCGGAATATTCTTTCCATTGTAACAAGGATGTACTCAAACTGACCAGCTAAGAGAGGATTATTAGAAATAATACTATCGACATCAATGCCAAGGAAATCACGAAATTTCTCTAAATACTCTCTTTTAAGTTGCAATTGACTCTGTCTGTTTCTCCGTCTGAATAATCAACGGAGGACTTCTTGTTGCTGCTCATATACAACAGATACACAAGAGCAATAAAACTACGAATATTACTCATCCTGTACTTACCACCAAGCTTTGCATCATTGGCTTTAAGTGGTTTCGCTGCTTGTGGGTAGTTCATTTTTCATTATTTTTTATTTGTTCTGCAATTGCTTTTGCTAATAGTGGAGGGACAGCATTTCCAACCTGTTTCATTTGGCTTGTTTTAGAGCCATAAAATCTAAAAGTATCAGGAAAGGATTGAATACGTGCTGCTTCTCTTGTCGTAATACACCTATCTAGTACAGGATGAGTGAATCTTCCAGAAGAAGGTGTGTCATATCTTGTTGTAATAGTCACAGAAATATCGTCTTCTATCATTCTTGACCACGTTCCACTGTATATAGATTTTGTTCTTTCCGCAGGTGGAAGGACTTCCTTTCCAGCTCCTTTGGGTATCATTGCCAATCTTTTTAATGCTAAATCATTATGTTTTGTTGCTACATGATTGTACAAAAATCTACTGTCTTTTCTCATCAATCTCTGATAATCAGAGATAGCTTCTTTGGTATAATGGCACTCTTCTTTACCTTCGCCTGAAGCTATGAAAGGTAAATCATAGATAGCTTCCTTTATAGTAGTCCTTTTTCTTGTAGGGGAAGGCAGAGTAACTTCAAGTTTATTCTTCTGACCAATAAACACTGCACGATGTCTGTCTTGTGGTACTCCAAAATCAGCAGCACATAAAACACCATAGGCCACATTATACCCTAACTTTTCGAAAGCATCAACGATTTGATTTTTGAAATATCCATTAGATGTCGTAATAATATTAGGCACATTTTCAAGTACAAAAACTTTGGTTTCAACTCATCTACGAACCTTACAAATTGTTGAAACAGGTAATTACGTGGATCGTTTAGGCTAAGGCGTTTTCCTTTTTGAGAAAAACCTTGGCATGGTGGCCCACCCATAACAACGTCTATTTGTGAATATTTCGTATGAAGGGTTTTGGCATTAACATTGCAAATATCATCGGCTATAACTTCTGTATTAGGATGATTTTTTTTATATGCCGCAGCAATTTCTTTATCAAACTCTATAGCGAATTTGATATCAAAAGCCTGCCATTCGAAATCCTTCAGACATGCCTCCTACACCTGAAAAATAAATCTGCAACATTCATCTTATTTTATCTAAATATTGGATTCTACTATTTGCGATATCAAAATATTTTTCTTCTATTTCTATACCAATATATCTTCGGCGCAATATGTCACACGCAACACAAGTTGAACCACTGCCCATAAATGGATCAAGAACAACTTCGCCCTCATTGGTCACACATCCAATAAGCTCTTTCAATATCTTTAAGGGCTTTTGGGTAGGATGTTTCCCAAAATTCTTTTCTGAATTTGGACAGACGGAACTTTCTAAAAAATCATGTTTAACATTTCCATCATTATTAAAAGTTCCAGACGTCCCTTTATAGATAAAATAAATCCAGCACTCTGTAGAGTTGACAAACTGCAGGTTCATGTTACGTGGCATTGGGTTTGTTTTATGCCAAACACCAGTTGTTTTGTAATAAAAGCCTAATTTCGTAGCCAATTCAATAATGTCTGCTACCTTTATAATGGACATGAACATTATTAATGTTCCTCTCTTTTTTAAGACTCTGGCACATTGGGTAAGAAAACGTGACATATTCCGTTTCCATGCCTTGTATTCCATGTTATCCCACCCAGCATAAGCAAATTGGTTTTCACGCATTTTCTTTAGATTTGTATTCCTTTCATGCATGAATAGTCCGATATTATAAGGGGGGTCAGTAATTACAGCATCAACAGTCTCAGTTGGAATAGATTGCATTATCTTTATGCAATCTCCACATAGAAGATGCGAATCTGTTGTGTCAATGAATTTCTTTCACTATAAATAATGAAATAAAAGTTTATACTTCGTCTATTTCTTCTTTCCTCACTAACTCTTCAAGATCCACTTCCAAAACTTTTGATAACTTTAAGATCATCTCTAAATTTGGCTGTGTGGTATTTGTCACCCACTTAGAAATGGTAGTTTGGTCACGTCTGAGACGCTCTGCAAGCCATTTATTGGAGAGATTTTTCTCTGCAAGGATAATCCTTAACCTATTCAAATTTTTTTATTTGCCATTCGATATAAATTTGATTGCAAAAAAATACAAAAATAATTTCCATTTTAGAAAAATTCTTGAATATTTCTCTTATAAATTCAGTCACTTTAAATAGCCGTTGAAAGTCTGTTTTGGATTTTATTATTTGGCACACATCTGTAACTATAAACATAATTCGGATTAAACATTTATCTAGTGGAAAGTATTTTGCCCAGAAAGAAACATTTATCACAAGTTGAGTGCCGGCAGGCTGTTGATGGCATCCTCCTTCAACTTGTCAACAGCCCGAGTGTATTTCTCGGTATGCTTCAATCCGTTATGCCCTAACAAACTGGCTACCGTTTTGATATTTGCACCATTGTTGAGAACGTTTACAGCAAAACTGTGGCGAGCACAATGCCAACTAATATATTTGTTGATGCCTGCACGTTTTACCCAACGTTTTACGGATTTGCTGCAACTCTCATACGAGGGAAGGTTGAAAATGGAGGTATTCAAATCGTCAGGTGCTTCGCCTATCAGTGAAAGTAATCCGTCGTTCAGAGGAATGACGACACCACTATTTGCAGAATGCCCTTTGGTCTTGTTCTGTTCAAATTTCAGGAGGCGATTGGTATAGTCGATGTTTTTATAAGTTAGGTCTTTCACATCGCAAAAGCGCAGGCCACAATACAGACAAAGGATAAAAGTTCGCCTGACATTGGGATTTTCATTATCATAATGGCATTGAATCAGTGATTGGATTTCGTCCATCGACAACACATCTTTGCGTAAAATCTGGTCATCCACCTTGCACACCACATCCTTACAAGAGTCTTTCAACATCACTTCATGGTCGATGGCGTAGCGCACCACTTTCTTGAAACGTTGGTAGATACTCTTTGCCCCTTCACCCACACTTCTTGATTGTAGGTATTCAACAAAGTGTTCCATCATATCCTTGGTTATCAAGTCGAGCTTAATGCCAAACTCATAAAGTGGATATTGCTCTTTAAGAAAATCCTTAAAACAATTCAAGGCTATCTTAATCATTCGCAGGTCTTTCTTGGTATAGCTGTCTATGTACGCTTGGTAGTAGTCCAAGAAATTAATATTTCTATCCTGCTTCAAACGATAGCCAAGCATGCTCTCCTTAAACTGTTGTTCCCGCTCTGCACGAATTTTAGCAGTCAATTCAAGCGTTTCTTTGTTTTGTTGTCGTTCTATAGGGGTACGGGGCTTAGCTATTAAATACAACTGCAGATTATCCTTTCACCTGTTGTGCTTAATGTGTACCTTGGGCTTACTCATCATTTTACCTGTTTCATACAAAACAGGATACCATTTTTATCCAACACAGGCGTTTCTTCTCTACCGAGATAATACTCAAGATAAAGACTTATCCGACCATCAGAAAGCGTATTTTGCTCCAATTCCAGGTTTTCCTTTGCTTTATTTTCTAATTTTGCCATAGTTGATAGTTATATACCTAAATGTGTATCAAACCAAGTAAGATTATTAACTCGTTTATTTTCAGATGTTTTCTTATTTTGCAAAGATACTAAAAAGTTCCAAATATCAAAGTGTACTATCTAACCTGATGCCCGAAAAATAATGTTTATTTTACGAAATACCAAATTGAGTTAGCTATACAATTATGACCCAAAAAGTCTATTTTTACCTCTATATGGCGTCTTGAAATCCATCCGTTCATAGCTTTACACCCCCTAGACACCAAGCTTAAATAAAAAAAGCAACCTCTTGCTTGATGCTCATTGCATTGATGCAATGAAAAACATAGCAAGAGGTTGCATTATTAAGTATGCTACTAGCGCTGCGCTGCTAATTGGTTTATATAGCATTTACAACGCCAATTATTGCTTGCAGTTTTAAATTTGAGGCTCGCCAAAACGGTTTGCGGTACGTTCGCCTTCGGTAGCACACAGCACGATGTACCAGATACCACCAATGAAAGGAATAAAGTTAACGCAAATCCAAACCCCATCCTTGCCAAGGTCGTGCATACGACGAACGCCTACAGCAATACTAGGAACAATCGTTGCCAAGCCGAAGGCTCCCATCAACAGCGAGAAAACCATAGACAAAGCTTTAACGCCTGTGAGTGCAACGATAAACATAAGGATGTACAAAACAAAAGTAATGGCGATGTTAACAAGAACAAATTGCCAGAACTCTGCACGACCGGCACGACCGTTAAATTGTGCGTACTTCTTGGTTAAGACTTCTTTGTAATTTCCAATAATGTCCATAATGTAAAAATTAAGTTATTAATAAGTTTTATTTTTATTTCTATCAGGTTGCAGACACTAACAATATGCTCAACATGGCAGCATCAAAGCTGCAAGAGGTTGTGTCGCGCCAAATGCATAGACGCTTGGGGTACTATACCGATGCGCCTTACCTCCTGATTAGGGCTATATGAAAAGCGTATCGTTTTATCAACGTGGTGAACTTCTCGCATGCAAAGTTAAGAGAAATTTTCTAAAGTGACATTATTTTACGTTTCTTTTTTTTGATATTTTTTTTGTTAATAACCTTATTTTTATTATTTAGAATGTATCCTTTTAAACTCATATCTTTCGTTCACCTACTTTAAGTTTTTCAAGTGGCTGGATATGGCCTGTCAACAAGGTGTTCTACCTAGGAAAAGTAAGCCTAAACCCAAACCTGTATCGCTAGAGCTGTTTAGACTTTATGTATTGTTGAACACACATCAACTAATATGTTCTTGAAGGCGTAGTACATTAAACCAAAAGAAAGGGTCAATCAAAAAAGTAAGACCATATCATAACTTATCCTGAACTGACGTAATAGATAGTCGAGAGTAAATATATTGGAAAACATTAAGAAATCGTCTTGACTCTTTCTATTTAAATAGCCTCACCCTCTCCCTTCTTTCGGAGGGGAGGGGTGAGGCAACTTTATCATTCTTTATTAGAAGTAATAAGCTTATTGTAATCTGTTTCACGACTAGGAATAACCCACGTCCAATTATTTTTCTCGTTGGGTTTAATGGTAACGGCGAAAGCAGAGTGGAAACTGCCACCATCAGCAAACGAACGCCTTACGATAGGCAAGTTCCAACGTTTATAGTCGAACCAGTCAAAGCCCTCGCCCCATAGTTCGATGCGACGATAGAGGCGCACTTCAGCCAGCAGTTCGTCGCCCGTCTTGGTGCAAGTATATGCCGCGTCGCGTTCCGAAGTTTTGTTCAGAGCCACAAGCAAGGCCTGCGCCTCGGCATCTTTACCAAGATGGCAATTGGCCTCGGCCTCGGTAAGATACATTTCGGCAGCGCGGAACAGGGGAATTTCGCCCACGCCAGGATTACTTACGGCCTGCATTTTAAATTGCATATAGGCATAGATGCGGCTCGTGCTGTATAATTTCTTTTTATAAGCGCGCTTTGCATAGGCGGTCATCCATTTACCAGCAAGCCCACTTGACGTGTTAAAGGTCATTGTGTCGGGATTGAGGAACATAGCGCGGCGCACATCGGTGGTGGGGATAGAGTCGTACAGTTCCTTGCTGATGGCACAAGGATAGTTACGCGCGAGTGCGGCATTAGAATTACTTCCCTGATTGACGAAGAACTGGTAAAAATACAACGTTTCTTGCGCATTGCTGTAAACACTCCAAATCCATTCTTTATTGGGCGCGTTAAAACCACCGTTAACGTATTGGGCGTTGTTCATCAAAGTGTAGTTAGCACGTGCAGATGCAGCATGGCTGGCCGCCACGGCCCAGTCTTCACGCGTTAGGGCAGCCCTTGCATAGATGGCATGAGCCACGTCTGCATTTACGGCATAGTTCTCGTCTTCGTCTCTATTAAGCTTAGATTCGGCGTAAAGTGCCAAGGCATCGTCGAGGTCTTGATATATGCGCGCATAGGTTTCGGCCAATGTAGATACGGCCATGTCGCCCGTACTCTCGTCCAAACGCAGCACCACGCCCCTACTAGTTCCATTGTTGCTGTCGGACCAACGTTTAGAATACACTTGCGACAGACGGAAGAAACAGTAGGCGCGGAATGTTAACGCCTGCGCTTTGAGGAAACGTTTCTCGTTGTCGGGACCTGTCGCCGCATCAACATTGTTGATAATGGCATTGGCATTGCCCAAAATCTTGTAGTAATAATACCAAGGATAATAGTCGTATATGCTAGTGGAGTTTTCAACGAAGTCGAGGTTGGTCATCTGTACCCATCCTGTAAGGTCGCATTTTTGGAAATCGTTTCCATGATAGTTGCCGTATAGGGTAAGTATTGCGCCCTCGCCGTTCATTCCCTGACTAGACAGATACTGGGTACTCATCATTTTACTAAGTCCGTTAACAGCCATAGCGATGTTGCTTGTGTTAGAGAGAATCAGTCGTTTTTCAGCATCATTACTCTCGGTATCGAGGTAATTGTCGCTGCAAGCACCCAATGTAAGTGCTGCTAAAAGGGCGTAAATATATAATAATGTAGCTTTCATACGAATTGTTTTTTATATGGAGGAAATGAACTAGAACTTAACTTCGAGACCCACGATGAACACGCGTGGCGTTACGGCATAGTTGTCGAGCATACCGCTAAAAGCCTGTTGTGGATTTAGCCCACGACGCGAAGAAAGCGAGAGCAGGTTCTCAGCAGAGAAGCTTAGACGCACATTGTCGAGGTCGATGGTGCGCACCCACTTCTGAGGTAGCTGGTAACTTAGGTTGACGTTCTTCACAACGAAGTAGTTTCCATTGGTTATCCAGCGCGAAGAAACGGCATTGTTATCTTTGTTGGTACTGCTGTTTATCTGCGGTATGCCACCATACCAAATACGATCGGCCGAGGTAGCGGTCATTCCCGCGGGGGCTTCGCGCCACGAGTTGAGAATGTCGGCACTGTAATTGGTCGGACCGGTGCTGGTAGACATCAGCGACGAGTACGTGCTGTCGTACACCTTACCGCCCAAGGCGTAGGTGCAAAGGGCAGAGAATGCCAGCGACTTCCACCTCACCGTGGTGGTAAAGCTACCATACATCTTGGGAATGGCCGAGCCATGAAACTCGCGTTGCGCATATGTAGTGCCTTTTACGAAGTATTCGCCGTTTATCTCGGTAACGTTAGCGGTGATGTCTGTGCCACTTGTGTTGCCAACCACGGTTCCGTCTGAGCGGGTATAGTGGTTGTTCTCGGTGTTAACCTTATAGAGCGAGTTACCCGTAAGCTGGTCTACACCCACAAAGGTATAGGTAAAGAACTCGTAACGGCTGCGACCCTCCACAATTTTGTAAGCACCAGAGAGAATGCCGTCCTTGTTTTGTTCGGGCAAAGAGATAACCTTATTTTTGACGAATGAGGCATTGGTAGCGAAATTTACCGTCCAATTCTTGTTCTTATAGATGTCTACATCGGTGTTTATCTCGAAACCTTGGTTCTCAATTGTTCCTAGATTTCGCGTTATCGAAGGCAAGGATGCGTCTGAATCGGTGGCTCCTGCCGACTGTGGCATGTAGACATTGAAGAGTAAATCGCGGTTACGACGGTTGAAATATTCAACACTGAGATTCCATCTGTCGAACAGTCGCGCGTCTACACCAAAGCCAAACGAGGCACCCGTTTCCCATTTCAGTTCATCGTTGCCTAGTTGGGTGAGGTAGAATGCGCCTTTGTTATTGTTCTGGGCAGCCCCATAGACTGTTAGATAGGAGTACAAACCCGACCCAGCATCGTTACCAACAAGCCCATAGTCGGCACGAAGTTTCAGGCTATTCACCCATTTCACGGGCTTCATGAAGTCTTCGCGCGACACCATCCAGCTAGCACCCACGCTGCCGAAGTTACCCCAACGCACTGCTTTTGCAAAACGCGAAGAACCATCGCGGCGAAAAGAAACTTCTGCCGTGTACTTGTCGTCGTAGTTATAGCGCACGCGCCCCAAATAGCTTTCCGTGGCATAGTCTTCTTCGTAACCGCTAAGCGAAATGATGGCACTGAAGTTAGAGAAGTTGTCTTGCCCAGGGACTTTGATGTTAGACTTGCGTCCGTGAGCGTATTTATGATACCAATAATAGTTTTCGTGACCCAGCAAGGCGCTAATGGTATGCTTGTCGAACTCGCGGTTCCAGTTTAGCTGTTGCTGGAAGTTGTATTCCCTGTATCGGTTAAGGCTTTGAGAAGCGCGTCCGTTATTACCCTTACCATTACCGATGGTGGGGTTGTCGAAGTATCATTTACGTTGTTACGCATGCTGGTTTGCCCTTTCAGGGTAAAGGTAAAGTCCTTTAAGAACTTAAACTCGGTGTAGAACGTACCCTCAAGGGTGTTGCGCACGGTTCTGTCTTTGTCTAATTCGTTCTCCCAAGCCACATGGCGGTCGCCAAATTGGTTTCGGGTAAGCACCACATCGCCGTTGTCGTTGGTGTAGCTACCTGGGTCGTACTGCAAGTTGCCCAGTGCATCCGTTCGATACGAGCCGTCGGCATTGTGCAAATGCACGGGATAGATGGGCGCAATGGTGCGGCTATACATGAAGGGGTTTTTGAAACTTCCCGACCCATTGTCGGCCAAGTTGCTCTTTTGGTACGAGCCATTGAGGCTAAACCCTGTTGTAAACCATTTCTTTGGGCGCAAGTTCATATTGGCACGACCCGTGAGTCGCTTGAAGTCGGAGCCCACAACGTAGCCGTTCTCTTTAAGATAGCCCACTGAGAAGTAGTAATCACTCTTATCGCCAGCGGCGTTGGCACTGAGACTATACTCTTGTCGTGCGCCTCGACGTATGGTAGCATCGTACCAGTCGAGGTCATCTGCATATCCTGGCAGGATTTGCGCATCGGCCACCAGTTTTCCGTTAGCGTCGAATAGGGCATCGTTGGCCTTATTAAAGATGTTGAGGTACAACGCATCGGCAATGAGATTCTTCGTGGCATACTCGCCTGCCTTGGCAGCCGTCACCTTTTTATCGGTCATACGCGAATTACGCAGGTTTTGCCAACTCACTTCCATAAATTCCTGTGGGCTAAGCAGCTTGTATTCGGGAATGCCACGCGTATATGTGCCCTGACTAACGCGGAGGTTAACAGACAATTTGTTGCTTTTGCCCTTTTTGGTGGTGATAAGTATCGCACCGTTAGACGCACGGTTGCCGTAAAGTGCGCTCGATGCGGCATCCTTCAACACCGTCATACTCTCGATGTCGGCAGGGTTCAGTTCAAATATGTCGCCTGAAAAGGGTACGCCATCCAGCACATACAGCGGGGCGGAACTGCCGTTCACGCTTCCGAAACCACGAATGCGCACGGCGGGATTACTTCCCGGTTGACCGTAAGTGCTGTTTATTTGCACGCCCGATGTTGTTCCTTCTAACGCAGAGGTTACACTGGAAACAGGACGCAAATCGATATGCTCGGTGCCAACCTGCGAAACGGCACCTGTAAGCGTAGATTTTTTTGGCCGAACCATAGGCCACCTGCACCACAACCTCGTCTAGCGAACGTGCGTCGGGTTCGAGATAGATGTTCATATTGGGCTTGATGGTCACTGTTTGCGATTTCATTCCCACATATGATACCACCACGCTTCGGGCAGTATTGGGCACGTTTGTTAATGTAAACTTGCCGTTAATGTCGGTTGCTGCACCAATTTTTGTGCCGGTGGCCATCACCGTTGCCCCCAAAATGGGTTCACGGTTGTCGGCCGTGAAAACATAACCTGTAACTGTTTGTTGTGCGAATGCACCGAGTGTGCAGATAGTAAAGAGCACTATCAGTAATACGTATCGCTGTTTCATAAAACCTGAATAAAATCTATTATACATTAAAATATTGAATGCGTAACCGTTATCAAAATGTGTTAATGATGCGTCCTCTTAGATAAAGACTCTGAAGAGAGTTTTGGGTTTCTCTAAATGGATTTGCTTGCGGCAATCACTTCCTTTGAATTTAAATAAAACCGTCGTTCTTCTAATCCTAAATAACTCGCATACAAAGGTATTAAAAAAACTCTGAAACAAGTCTTTTTTTAAGTTATATTTTTTTAATGTTTTATAGGCATAAAATAAGCAAATTAGTCATTTTTTCCTTAAAAACATCTTTATTCTGACTTTATTAGACGAAATCGTTTTGACGTTTAATACTTCTACAAATTAAGTGAATTACAGCATAAATAAACTCACTGGTTTATAAACTCAAAAACTCATCAACACAAAACTTACTAACTACGCCAGTACTGACCCCAAACTGGCGAAAGCACCTATATCATTGCCACACACGCAATTATTCTTAAAAACAACCAATAAAAACGTGACACTCTAGGCATACATAATAAAATCTTTCGCAAGCCTCTTATTTTTTTTTTTAAAGCAAGTTTCTTGTTTCGTGATTATTGTGTATCTTTGTCGCATAAAAAATCACAATATGTTGACGTTAAAAAAATACTCGCTACTAAAAGACCTAGTATTACTTACTATCGCCATGTTCATTGGCAGTTTGGGATGGGCCATTTTCCTGCTGCCTAACCACATCACAACGGGTGGCATACCCGGCCTGGCATCCATCCTTTATTGGGGATTGAACATTCCGGTGCAAGTTACGTTCCTAGGCGTAAATGCCCTTTTGCTGCTCATTGCCTTAAAGGTGCTGGGCTGGCAGTTCTGTCTCAAAACGCTGTATGCAGCAGTGATGTTCACCCTTTTCAGTGCTTTAGGCCAGCATTGGATGGAGGGTTCAACACTACTGAAAGGCCAACCCTTCATGGCTATCGTGCTAGGTGCCGCCAGCTTGGGCAGCACCGTGGGCTTGGGATTGGCTAGTAATGCTTCTACTGGTGGAACAGACGTGATTGCCGCCATGATTAACAAGTATCACGACATCTCTCTTGGCAAGCTCATTTTGCTGGTAGACATCTCTATTGTAACGGCCAGCTATTTGGCTTTGCGCAACTGGGAAGAGGTGATTTATGGCTACATCTTTCTCTTTATCTTCTCGGTGTGCGTTGATAAGGTGGTGAACATGATGCACCAATCGGTGCAATTCTTCATTATCTCCGAAAAATACGAGCAGATTGGCCGTGCCATCAACGTTAATGCACAACGTGGATGCACCACCATCAGCGGTCAAGGCTTTTACTCGGGACGCGAAGTGAAAATGCTTTTTGTGCTAGCACGCCAAACAGAGTCGGCCAAGATATTTTCAATTATCAACGAGATAGACCCTGCCGCCTTTGTTTCGCAAAGCTCGGTAATTGGCGTATATGGAGAGGGATTTGATAAGTTTAAAGCCAAACGCAAAAAAAAACAGCATGCTGCAAGAGCAAGCTAGAAAGCTGGGCATTACCACTGAGCCTGTTGACACCAACCAAACTACCACTGTCAAAAGCTAACTACACAAGGCCTAAAGCATTAAGACCGATTTTTCGGCATGGTGTTTGCACGGTTGATTGGGAGAGTTTGCCCCCGCAAACAGCTCAAACAGATAATACCAACCCATGGCCCACACCCCCACCCCGCCCCTAAAGCCGTGGGAAGAGGGCCAATAAAAAACCTATAAACAAATGGAACAAAAACAACCCGTACCCTTTGAAATGGACTTGAAACCCGAAATCGCATCTGGCGTGTATTCTAATTTTGTGCTCATTTCGCACTCACCAAGCGACTTTGTGCTAGACTTTGCCCGCATTTTGCCTGGCATGCCTAAACCCGAAGTGGCTAGCCGAATTATTATGGCTCCCGAACACGCCAAACGTTTGCTGATGGCGCTGCAAGAAAATATTTACAAATACGAACAAGAGTTTGGCAAAATACAACTACCCAACGAGGGTTCGCGCACTATTGCTCCCTTTAACGTAGGCGGTAAAGGCGAGGCTTAATCGCGCCAAACTTGGCAAAAGGTGCTTTAAGACGGAACAGATGTTTCGCTTAAAGCACCTTTTATTGTTTTCATTGCTTTGTGTGCTTCTTGCGTTTGCTTGTAAACATCTTGTCTGTCTTTTTTCTTTTTACTGTTGTGCACTAGGCCTTTAACAATAACACGAGCAATGTGGGCAACAATACACAAAATCTATAGAGCCGCTAAAGACTGATTGGAGCTAAACATGAAAAGACCTTGCTTAAAAAGCTGCAAGCAAATTAATAAGGAAAGTGAAAGCGAGGCTTGCCACAAAATAAACGTTAGCCATTTTTCTTTCCTGTGCCAGCTATTTTATAGCGCAGAAATCAAAGTAAATTTAATTTACAAATCGCCATTTTTTCGCCACTCATTCTAGCGAAAAAAAAAGTAAAAAGCATGCAATTTGGTATTATTTCCAGCTTGGTGCGATTAAATTTCACCCCGTTTTTTAGTATTGCACCAGCATTATGCACCATTTGGCCTTTCTAGAAGCACATTTCCTCGCCATTTGTCATCTCCCCAAAACATGGTTTTAGTAGCTAAAACTTCATTATTTCTTGCTTATTTCGCACCAAATACCAGCATTTTTTAGTCTGTGAAGAGCATTAACGGCTGCATACAGCATGCATCATTATGCAGTTGGCAACACATTTTGCTGCTATTAGCCCTGCATTTTGGTACATTTAACCTTGCATTTAGCAGCAAATTGCACTGCGTTTAGCACCATATAGCACTGCGTTTAGCATCAAAACGCAGTGCATTTAGCACCAAAACACAAGAAGAAACGCTAAAAGCAGTCGCACATCTTGCGTATTTCGCAATATTATGCATCGTAATATTCATTTGTGCACCGATACACACCAAGCCTTTTGGCATCAAAAAACCTCCGCGAGAATGGAGAATTTGCAAGCAACAGAGCTGCTGGTGAATAAAAAGGTCTGTTTGGGCCTTATTTTACACCGAATATTTTACAAATCAAAGAAAACAACGCACGATTTATTGTTGGGCGAAGCAGACCAAGCAGAGGCGATAGGCCACATCCTACTGGTGCAGGCATACACAAACGTAACCGATGGCATGCTTCCACCACTGCTTTGCGTTGAATATTGGGGATATTGGCGTCCTGAACAACTCCATTATCTATCTTTTATGCATTCTAATCTGGGCAGACAGATAAACATAGACGAGTTATAGACAAATTGAAAAAAGGGTTGAGGAATTGTTTGGTAAAATTAAAGTTCTAACCATTAAGTCTGCCGCTATTTAACAAATTATGATTATTTTTGCATAGCTGCAAACATCCATGCTATGGGTGGTAAATAAACAAAGAAAACAATGGCAAAAAACAGATAAAGACCATAATAATCGAAAATTGTAAAAGCAATGCGCCACCTGCTGCAACAGGAGGAAGAGAACAAATTGCAACTGAAAGAACTATTTAATTCATTAGGCTATGCACTCGAATAATCAAATTGTGATATACCAGTCTGAGGATGGGCAGACGCAGGTGGATGTACGCCTGGAGAACGAAACGGTGTGGCTTACACAGCAACAGATTGCGGAGTTGTTTAATACAAACGCCCGGCAATAACCAAGCACTTGAAGAATATCTATGCATCCGAAGAGCTTGACGAAACGAGCACATGTTCCATTTTGGAACACGTGGGTAATACAGGAAAGCAAACTTATCGCACAAAATATTACAATCTCGATGTCATTATTTCTGTTGGATATCGGGTTAACAGCAAAAACGCCACTCGTTTCCGTCAGTGGGCCAACAAGGTGTTAAAGCAATACCTCATGAAGGGCTATGCCGTGAACGAGCGTATGCGCAAAGAGCAGATTGGCGAGTTGCGCCAACTGGTGGGTATGCTTGGGCGCACCATTCAGAACCAACCGCTATTGTCTAACGACGAGACCGATGCACTGTTTAAGGTAGTGACAGATTATACTTACGCTCTCGACACCCTCGACAACTACGACTACGAGCGGCTTACTATCAATAAGACCACAAAAGAAGAGCCGTTCCATGCCACCTACGATAATGCGATGGAAGCTATCAAAGGGTTGCACGAGAAATTTGGCGGCTCTGTTCTCTTTGGACATGAGAAGGACAATTCCTTTAAAAGTTCTATCGGGCAGATATACCAGACCTTTGGCGGAGAAGAACTCTACCCCAGTGTGGAGGAGAAAGCAGCCATGCTACTCTATCTTGTTACCAAGAACCACTCGTTTAGCGATGGCAACAAGCGCATTGCCGCCACGTTGTTTCTTTGGTTTCTCAACGGCAACCATATACTCTATCACCCTGACGGCAGTAAGCGTATAGCAGACAGCACCCTTGTTGCGCTCACGCTGATGATTGCCGAGAGCCGAACAGAAGAAAAGGACGTTATGGTGAAAGTTGTGGTTAACCTGATAAACAAACAACTATGAGTAAAGCGGAGTATAAACGTTTAGGCGACTTTATCAGAGAAGTGAATGTGCGTAACCGGGAGTTGAAGGTGACGAACTTACTGGGCGTAAGTATATCAAAGGAGTTTATGCCATGTATTGCCAAAACCTTTGGCACAGGTTACTTATCGGCATCTTACCTTTCTTGTTCGCCTTACGTTGTTAGCAACGCCTTTAAGAATAGGGTGAACAAGCAGCTAACCAAATAATCAAACGAAATTAGCGCAACCTCAAACAACCGATTAGAGTAATAAAAAAAGGCCACCAGCATGAATGCCGATGGCCTTTTATTGTTGTTAACGCCTAGGAAGGCGATGAAAGTGCGAGTAGCAAGCGCAAATTACTCTTGCGTGGCAGCTTCTTTCTCAGAATAGTCGATAACGTTTTTGCGGTTGGCTTGCATGCGGTCGTACTCTTCTTTAGAGCCAACGATGATGCGTTCCCACTGACGGAGACCAGTACCGGCAGGTACGAGGTGTCCACAGATAACGTTTTCTTTCATACCTTCGAGGCGGTCTACCTTTCCACGGATGGCAGCTTCGTTAAGCACCTTGGTGGTTTCTTGGAACGAAGCAGCACTCATGAAGCTCTTAGTTTGAAGAGCAGCGCGGGTGATACCTTGCAAATCTGTGTTGAAGTGGCGGGCACTGCATCGCGAACTTGCACAGGACGAAGGTCGCGGCGCTTGAGCGATGAGTTTTCATCACGCAGACGGCGAGCCGTAACGATTTGTCCTGGGCGCATGGTTTCGCTGTCTCCAGCATCGGTAACCACTTTCTTACCCCAGATACGGTCGTTTTCCTCAGAGAAGTCGAGTTTGTCTACCAATTCCTGCTCTAGGAAAGTGGTGTCTCCTGGGTCGTTGATTTGCACCTTGCGCATCATTTGGCGCACAATAATTTCGAAGTGTTTATCGTTGATTTTCACACCCTGGAGACGATAAACGTCTTGCACCTCGTTAACGATATATTCTTGAACAGCGGTAGGACCCTTGATGGCAAGGATGTCGTTGGGTGTGGTAACACCGTCGGACAGTGGCGTTCCTGCGCGAACAGCATCGTGTTCCTGTACCAGGATTTGCTTCGAGAGGCTGACCAGATATTTCTTCTGGTCGCCAGTTTTAGAAGTAACAATGATTTCGCGATTACCACGTTTAACCTTACCCATGGTTACCTCGCCATCGATTTCGGACACGACAGCAGGGTTAGAGGGGTTACGAGCTTCGAACAATTCGGTAACACGAGGCAAACCACCGGTGATGTCACCAGCTCCACCCACGGCACGAGGAATTTTAACGAGTGTAGCACCCGTCTTAACCTTGGCTCCGTCTTCAACAACCACGTGGCCACCCACGGGGAAGTTGTAGGTTCCTAGCACCTCACCATCAGCTCCAACGATGTCGCAAGTGGGGACCTTAGAGCGGTCTTTGGCGTCGGTGATAATCTTTTCGGTAAGACCAGTGGTCTCGTCGGTCTCTGCACGGAAAGTAACACCTTCTACAACGTCGTGGAACTTGAGTGTACCAGCGTATTCAGAAACGATAACGGCGTTGAAGGGGTCCCACTTAGCGATGAGCGAGCCTTTTTTCACCACATCGCCATGTTTGTTATAGAGCGACGCACCATAGGGTACGTTGAGTGTAGAAAGCACGATAGAGGTGTTGGGGTCGACGAAACGGATTTCAGCCAAGCGGCTAACAACCATCTCGCAGTTGCGTTCACCATCTTCGGCATCTTCGACGAAGGGCACAGTGCGCAACTCATCGAATTCGATTCGCGAATCGTTTTTAGCCACGATAGAGGCATTGGCGGCTGCGTTACCAGCCACACCACCCGCGTGGAAGGTACGAAGAGTAAGCTGCGTACCAGGCTCACCAATAGCTTGTGCGGCAATAACACCGACAGCTTCGCCCATTTGAACCATACGACTTGTAGCCAGGTTGCGGCCATAACACTTCATGCAGACGCCGTGTTTGCTTTCGCAGGTGAGCACCGAGCGTATTTCAACGCTTTCGATAGGCGACTCGTCGATGATGCGAGCAATGGGTTCGGTGATTTCTTCACCAGCAGAAATGATGAGTTCGCCGGTGGTGGGGTGAATAATATCGTGTACAGAAACGCGTCCGAGTATACGTTCGTAGAGTGTAGAGATAATTTCATCACCATTCTTAAGTGCAGTGCAGACCAGTCCACGCAGCGTTCCGCAGTCTTCTTCGTTGATAATAACGTCGTGCGACACGTCTACCAGACGGCGTGTGAGGTATCCAGCATCGGCAGTTTTCATAGCCGTGTCGGCAAGACCCTTACGTGCACCGTGCGAAGAGATAAAGTATTCGAGCACCGACATACCTTCTTTAAAGTTAGAAAGGATGGGGTTTTCGATAATCTGTTGTCCTTCGGCACCGGCTTTTTGAGGTTTAGCCATCAGACCACGCATACCCGAGAGCTGTTTAATCTGGTCTTTAGAACCACGCGCACCCGAGTCGAGCATCATGAACACAGCGTTGAAACCTTGGTCGGCCTCGGTCATTTGCTTCATGAGCACGTTACCGAGGTCGTTGTTTACGTGCGTCCAGGTGTCGATAACCTGGTTGTAGCGTTCGGTATCGGTGATGAAACCCATGTTATAGTTTTCGGTAATCTGGCGTACCTCTTCGTGACCGCGCTCAACAATCTCTTCTTTTTCACCAGGGATGATGATGTCGTCGAGGTTAAACGAGAGTCCGGCAACGTATGCCATACGATAACCCAAGTTCTTGATACCATCGAGGAACTCGCAAGCGCGGGCCATACCCACACACTTAATTACATCGGCGATGATGCCACGCAATGTTTTCTTCGAGATGATATCATTGAAATAGCCTACCTCTTCGGGGATAATGCCATTAACGATGACACGTCCTACAGAGGTTTCTACCATACGAGGTTGCAGTTTGCCATCAACCAGGTCGTTTACCACCACCTTAATCGGGGCGTGGAGGTCGCAACGGCCTTCGTTGTTGGCGATGATTGCCTCTTCGGGACCGTAGAAAGTGAGACCTGAGCCCTTAGCTCCGGGACGGATTTTGGTGATATAATAGAGTCCGAGCACCATGTCTTGTGAAGGCACAGTGATAGGCGCACCATTAGCAGGGTTAAGAATATTGTGGCTTTGAAGCATGAGTACCTGAGCTTCGAGAATGGCCTCGTTGCTCAAAGGGAGGTGAACAGCCATCTGGTCGCCGTCGAAGTCGGCGTTGAACGCAGTACAAGCCAAGGGGTGAAGCTGGATTGCTTACCCTCAATGAGCTTGGGTTGGAAGGCCTGAATACCCAAACGGTGAAGCGTAGGAGCACGGTTGAGGAGCACAGGGTGGCCCTTCATCACGTTTTCAAGGATGTCCCAGATAACGGGTTCGCGACGGTCTACAATCTTTTTGGCGCTCTTAACCGTCTTAACAATACCTCGCTCGATGAGTTTACGGATGATAAACGGTTTGTAAAGTTCGGCAGCCATGAGTTTGGGTAGACCACATTCGCCCATTTAGTTCAGGACCAACGACGATAACCGAACGAGCGGAATAGTCAACACGCTTACCCAAGAGGTTTTGACGGAAGCGTCCGGCCTTACCTTTGAGCGAATCGGAGAGCGACTTTAGCGGTCTGTTGCTCTCGCTTTTCACAGCCGAGCTCTTACGCGAGTTGTCGAACAAGCTGTCGACAGCCTCTTGCAGCATACGTTTCTCATTGCGGAGGATAACCTCGGGAGCTTTAATCTCAACCAAACGTTTCAAACGGTTGTTGCGAATGATAACGCGACGATAGAGGTCGTTGAGGTCGGATGTGGCGAAACGTCCACCATCGAGTGGCACGAGCGGGCGCAATTCGGGTGGGATAACGGGGATAATCTTGAGAATCATCCACTCGGGGCGGTTGATTTCGGCGCTAGAGCGGAAAGCTTCCACCACCTGTAGGCGTTTGAGAGCCTCGGTTTTGCGTTGTTGGCTAGAGTCGTTGTTAGCACGGTCGCGCAGTTCGTACGACAGGGCATCGAGGTCTAGACGCGCCAAGAGGTCGTAAACAGCCTCGGCACCCATTTTGGCGATGAACTTATTGGGGTCGTCATCGTCAAGAAATTCATTATTAGGGTCTACTTGCGTTTCAAGGATATTGAGGTACTCGTCTTCAGAGAGCAAGTCCATTTGATGCGAGCCATTGAGGTCTTCGCCATCACTATCTTGCGTCCTTCTAGCACACCAGGTTTGATAACGATATATTTCTCGTAGTAAACCACGGTGTCGAGTTTCTTTGTGGGCAATCCCAAGAGGTATCCAATCTTATTGGGAAGCGAGCGGAAGTACCAGATATGAGCCACAGGCAGCACCAGTTCGATATGTCCCGAACGTTCGCGACGCACCTTTTTCTCGGTAACTTCAACGCCACATCGGTCGCACACAATGCCTTTATAACGAATACGTTTGTATTTACCGCAAGCACATTCGTAGTCTTTAGTAGGACCGAAGATGCGTTCGCAGAAAAGACCATCGCGCTCGGGCTTGTATGTACGGTAGTTAATGGTTTCAGGTTTGGTAACCTCACCAAACGAATTTTCCAAGATTTCTTCGGGCGAAGCCAATCCAATGGTAATCTTCGTGAAATTGTTCTTTACCTTTGTATCTTTCTTAAAAGCCATTTTACTTTCAATTAAGGGTGTGAATTAATCCATCTTGATGCTCAATCCCAGACCGCGAAGCTCGTGCAAGAGCACATTGAGCGACTCGGGGATGCCAGGAGTAGGCATCGGCTCGCCTTTGACGATTGCTTCGTAAGCCTTAGAACGGCCCACAACGTCATCGGACTTGATGGTGAGGATTTCTTGAAGGATGTGGCTAGCACCGAATGCTTCAATAGCCCAAACCTCCATTTCTCCGAAACGCTGTCCACCGAATTGGGCTTTACCACCAAGCGGTTGTTGCGTAATGAGCGAGTACGGACCAATGGAACGTGCGTGCATCTTGTCTTCAACCATGTGTCCAAGCTTGAGGAAGTAGGTCACACCAACGGTTGCGGGCTGGTCAAACTTCTCACCTGTTTCACCATCGAAGAGGTAAGTAGAGCAGAGGTGAGGCAGTCCAGCCTTGTCTGTCCATTCAGAAAGGTCTTCTAGTTTAGCACCGTCGAAGATAGGTGTAGCGAACTTCACGCCCAAGTTAGTACCAGCAGCTCCGAGGATAGCCTCGAAAATCTGTCCCAAGTTCATACGCGAAGGCACACCTAGCGGGTTAAGAACGAGGTCAACGGGGCGTCCGTCTTCGAGGAATGGCATGTCTTCCATGCGCACCACCTTCGAAACAATACCCTTATTACCATGTCGACCGGCTAGCTTATCGCCCACGCCAATCTTACGTTTCTTAGCCACATACACCTTAGCCATCTGCAAAATGCCAGAGGGCAGTTCGTCACCGATGGTGATAGCGAACTTGCGGCGCTTGAGTTCTGCATCCAACAGTTTGTACTTGCGGATGTAGTTCATGATGAGTTTCTGTATCAACTCGTTCACATGAGCATCGTCGGTCCAGTCGTTAGACTGAATACCATCATACTCCAAGTTCTTCAACGTGGCCGCTGTGAACTTGCTTCCCTTATTGATTATTTCAGCACCCGTGTAGTCTTTAACGCCTTGCGACACCTTATCTTCGGTGAGTTCAAGCAGTTTATCTACAAGAATGTCTTTGAGGTCTTCGTTCTTTGCTTCGTATTCTTCGTCAATCTTAGCAAGGATAACCTTGTCTTGCTTCTTCGATTCGCGTGTTTTGATGGCTCGCGAGAAGAGTTTTTTGTCGATAACCACACCGCTGAGCGAGGGGTTAGCCTTGAGCGACGAGTCTTTAACGTCGCCAGCCTTATCACCAAAGATGGCACGAAGTAGTTTTTCTTCGGGCGAAGGGTCGCTCTCTCCCTTAGGAGAAATCTTTCCAATGAGGATATCACCGGGTTCGATACGCGCTCCAACACGTACAACACCATTGTCGTCGAGGTCTTTGTTGCCTCTTCACTAACGTTGGGGATGTCGCTTGTGAACTCTTCCACACCGCGTTTGGTTTCGCGAACATCGAGTGAATATTCGTCAACGTGAACAGAAGTTAGCACGTCATCGCGTACCAAACGTTCTGAAAGCACGATAGCATCTTCGTAATTGTAACCCTTCCAAGGCATGTAAGCCACAAGGAGGTTACGACCAAGAGCCAATTCTCCATTCTCAGTTGCATAACCTTCTGTAAGAATATCGCCAGCCTTAACACGTTGTCCCTTCACGCAGATGGGGCGAAGGTCGATGGTCATGTTTTGGTTTGTGCGACGGAACTTGGGCACACGATATTCTTTTAGCGCTGGTTCGAAGCTTACATACTCTTCGTCTTCAGTGCGATCGTAAAGAATACGGATGGTGGTGGCATCAACATAGTCGATAACGCCATCGCCTTCGGCAGTAATCATCGTACGCGAATCTTCGCAAACTTGCTTTTCCAAACCTGTTCCTACGATAGGAGCATCGTTGTGAAGCAATGGAACTGCCTGGCGCATCATGTTACATCCCATGAGTGCACGGTGACCGTCGTCGTGCTCCAAGAAAGGAATAAGACCAGCCGAAACCGATGCAATCTGCTGAGGAGATACGTCCATGAGGTCTACTTCCTCGGGAGCAACAACAGGGAAATCGGCATCTTGGCGACATTTAACCACATCGCGGATAAATGTTCCGTCTTCGTTAAGCGGTGCATTACCCTGTCCGATGATGTGGTCTTCTTCCTCTTCGGCAGTGAGGTACACCAAGTTTTTATTGTCTAGGTCGGCCACTCCATTCGAAACCTTACGATAAGGAGTTTCGATGAAGCCCAACTCATTAATGTTAGCATAAACACAGAGCGAAGAAATAAGTCCAATGTTAGGACCTTCAGGGCTCTCGATAGGACAAAGACGGCCATAGTGCGTGTAGTGAACGTCGCGCACTTCGAAGCCTGCACGTTCACGAGACAAACCACCAGGACCAAGAGCAGACAAGCGTCGCTTGTGTGTAACCTCGGCAAGAGGGTTGGTTTGGTCCATGAATTGCGACAGTGGGTTGGTTCCCCGAAGAACGAGTTTATAACGCTCGAAATAGTTTTAGCGTTAATCAAGTCGGTGGGAGTAAACACCTCATTGTCGCGAACATTCATGCGTTCGCGAATGGTGCGGCTCATACGAGCCAATCCGATAGAGAACTGGTTGGCCAATTGTTCGCCAACAGTACGCACACGACGGTTGCTCAAGTGGTCGATATCGTCGACGGTTGCATTAGAGTTAACCAGCTGAATGAGATATTTGATAATTTCAATAATATCGTCTTTGGTTAACACGCGCGTGTCCATATCGGTATCAAGTCCTAGCTTTTTATTGATACGATAGCGTCCCACCTCTCCCAAATCGTAACGTTTGTCTGAGAAGAAAAGGTTTTGGAACACTTCTCTTGCGCTAGCATCATCGGCAGGGTCGGCATTACGAAGCTGACGATAAATGTAAAGCACTGCCTCTTTCTCCGAGTTACTCGGGTCTTTAGCCAGCGTATTGAATATAATAGAATACTTGTTAGCAGCATCGGCATCCTTATGAAGCAACACGGTAGAAACGCCACTATCGAGAATTTCTCCAACGTTTTCTTCCGTAATTTCGGTTTCGCGCTCCATAATCACCTCATTGCGCTCGATAGAAACAACTTCGCCAGTGTCTTCATCAACGAAGTCCTCGTTCCAACTCTTCAACACACGAGCAGCGAGACGCTTACCCAGCGCCCCTCCTTCATATTCTTCTTATTTACCTTAACCTCCTCGGCAAGGTCGAAGATTTGCAGGATGTCGCGGTCGTTTTCGTAGCCGATGGCACGCAACAGAGTAGTTACAGGAAGTTTTTTCTTACGGTCGATGTAAGCATACATCACATTGTTGATATCGGTAGCGAACTCAATCCACGAACCTTTGAAAGGAATGATACGCGCCGAATAGAGCATTGTTCCGTTAGCATGAACACCTTGTCCGAAGAAAACGCCCGGTGAACGGTGAAGCTGTGACACTACAACACGCTCAGCACCATTGATAACAAAAGTGCCATTAGAAGTCATATAAGGAATAGTACCCAAGAAAACGTCTTGGATAAAAGTACCGAAGTCTTCGTGATCGGGGTCGGTGCAGTATAGTTTCATTTTAGCCTTCAAAGGCACACTATACGTCAAACCGCGCTCCAAACATTCGTCGATGGTGTAGCGGGGCGGGTCAATATAGTAATCAAGGAACTCAAGAACGAAATTGTTCCGTGTATCGGTTATTGGGAAGTTCTCAGCGAACACCTTATACAAACCGTCGTTCTTGCGTTCCTCGGGTGGAGTGTCCAACTGTAAGAAGTCTTTGAAAGACTTTAACTGCACATCGAGGAAATCCGGATAGGGCATCGGATTATGAACGCTGGCGAAATTTACTCTGTTATCAACAATTTGAAGCCATTCAATATGATGTTATATAATGATTATAGGCGAGAACTATACGTTATCCGTGTGGGTAGTGAGATTGGCTTAAGCAGAATTGTCACTGTTGTGATAAGCCTTATAGCGCCTATACTATATTGTGTGGTTTGGAAAAGTGCCTTTAGAAGTGATAAGACACAAAAAGGTTAGGACTCGCCTACTGGGCAAATCCTAACCGTATTTCGGAGTTGGGGTAGAATTACTTCAATTCAACCTTAGCGCCGGCCTCTTCGATAGCCTTCTTCAGGTTCTCAGCTTCGTCCTTAGACAAGCCTTCCTTCAAGGTAGAGGGAACACCGTCAACAAGGTCCTTAGCTTCCTTCAAGCCAAGACCGCAAGCTTCCTTAACAGCCTTTACAACTTGAAGTTTAGCAGCACCTGCTTCAACGAGAACTACGTCGAAAGACGATTTCTCTTCAGCTGCACCAGCTGCACCAGCAGCAGCGGGACCGGCAGCAACAGCAACAGCTGCAGCAGCGGGTTCAATGCCGTATTCCTCTTTGAGGACATTTGCCAACTCGTTTACTTCTTTTACTGTCAAATTTACTAATTCTTCAGCGATAGCTTTGATATCTGCCATTTTATTCTAAATTTTAATTGTTTTTAATATAAGTGTTGTTGATTGACTTTTAATTGAACTCCCACTCGCACATGAATAATTATGCCACGAGAGGAAGGCTCAACGGATTATTCAGGACGCTCGCCCAATGTTTTGAGCACACCATGGATGGTGCCTGCACCTGATTGAAGAGCAGAGATAACGTTCTTCGCGGGCGATTGCAGCAAGGCCACAATGTCGGCGATAACTTCGTTTTTGCTCTTGAGGGCTACCAATTCGTCAAGTTTCTCAGCTCCAACATAGAAGCTTTCTTCAGCATAAGCTGCCTTGAGCGAAGGAACACCCGTCTTCTTATAGTCGTTCAGCAATTTAGCAGGTTCGTTTGCAACCGTGGTAAACATGATTGCAGTGGTACCTTTCAATGTGCCGTACAAGGGTTCGAAATCGATGTCTGAAGCCTCAAAAGCTTTGTGTAGAAGGGTATTCTTCACAACAGAAAGCTTAATTTCTTTCTTGAAGCAAGCTGCACGCAGCTTCGTGGTCGCTTCGGCGTTAAGGCCAGCGAGGTCAACAAGATAGAAATGAGGATACTCCTTCAGCTTCTTACCGAGTTCTACGATGATAGTATCTTTTACTTCTTTCTTCATTTTACAAAACTTTTAGAGTTATTCAACTGATTTCGGATCAATCTTGATACCCTTACTCATTGTGCTTGAAATAAAGATACTCTTGATATACGTACCCTTAGCAGCGGCAGGTTTGAGCTTAATTACAGTTGCAACGAATTCTTTTGCGTTCTGATAAATTTGCTCGGGAGTGAAAGAAACCTTTCCGATTGAGGTATGGATAATACCAGCCTTGTCTACTTTGAAATCGATTTTACCCGACTTGATGTCCTTTACTGCTTTAGCCACGTCCATCGTAACCGTGCCACTCTTAGGGTTAGGCATCAATCCGCGAGGGCCGAGGATACGACCTACGCTACCAACTTTACCCATTACCGAAGGCATGGTGATGATAACGTCTATATCGGTCCAACCACCTTTAATCTTTTCGATGTATTCGTCAAGACCAACATAGTCGGCTCCGGCTTCTTTGGCAGCAGCTTCAGCATCGGGCGTACAAAGAACGAGCACACGCACAGTCTTACCAGTTCCGTTAGGAAGCGTACATACGCCACGAACCATCTGGTTAGCTTTGCGAGGGTCAACGCCCAAACGCACGTCAATGTCGAGAGAAGCGTCAAACTGAGTAGTGGTAATTTCTTTTACCAACTCAGCAGCCTCTTTTAGTGTATAGGCTTTCCCTGCTTCAATCTTATCAGCTACTGATTTTTGTTTTTTTGTCAGTTTACTCATTTTCTTAATTGAAGTTTTAATTATTTACCAGGGAACTCCCCATTTACAGTGATACCCATACTTCTTGCCGTACCTGCGATAAGCTTCATGGCAGACTCAACCGTAAAACAGTTCAAGTCTTTCATCTTATCTTCAGCTATCACTTTGATCTGCTCCCAGGTGACAGAAGCAACTTTCTGTCGGTTTGGCTGAGCAGAGCCGCTCTTAACCTTAGCAACCTCTTTAAGTTGTACAGCTGCGGGAGGCGTCTTGAGCTCAAAGCTGAATGACTTGTCAGTATAGTAGGTGATGACAACCGGTATAACTTTACCGGCTTTGTCTTGAGTTCTAGCATTGAACTCTTTGCAGAACCCCATAATGTTGATACCTTTCGAACCCAGTGCAGGTCCTACGGGAGGAGAGGGATTTGCAGCGCCACCTTTAATCTGTAACTTGATTAATCCAGCAACTTCTTTAGCCATTTGTTGTTAATATTAAAATTTATTGTTTGTTGAAAGCTATTTGCCCGTAACAGCAAATTAACCTTCTTTTTCTACTTGCATAAAACCTAATTCCAAGGGTGTTTTGCGCCCAAAGATCTTGACCATCACCTTCAGTTTGTGTTTCTCTGTATTTACCTCTTCGATAACTCCAGTGAAACCACTGAACGGTCCGTCCGTAACCTTTACCGTTTCGTCTACAGAATAAGGAATATCGATATCGTTTTCCAATTCTGTGTTTTCTGCAGCACCGAGCATACGATTGATGTCCGACTGGGGTACGGGAGAAGGATTATCCAATCCGCCAAGAAAACCTAAGACATTAGGCATGAATCTTAGGGTATGCGCAACGTCTCCTTTGAGAATGGCTTCAACAAACACATATCCAGGAAGACTAATCTTCTCTTTTTCTACGCGTTTGCCATTACGCAAAGACGCCTGTTTTTCCATGGGTATTAATACCTGAAAAACATGCGACTGAAGCAACGTGTTGTGTTTCAATTCGGCCTCGATGTATTCTTTCACCTTTGCCTCTTTTCCACTAACAGCACGAAGCACATACCAATTCTTCTGTGTCTCTGCCATTGTTTCTTAACAAATTAACTAGGATAGACCCCACTCATGACGAACTTGAACAGGCTGTCCATGATGAACACCACGATTGCAATGACTAGGGAAGCAGATAATACAACCATTGCACTGTGTGTTAGTTCGGCACGGGTAGGCCAAGTAGTATTATGCGCCAGCTCGTTGTAGCAAGCCTTGCAGTAGTTTACTATCTTCTTAAACATATTATCTTCTTATTAGCACGGGAAGGAGGACTCGAACCCACGACCCTCGGTTTTGGAGACCGATGCTCTACCAACTGAGCTATTCCCGTATGTAGGACTCCCGCAACCGCTTGTTGCGGAAGCCCTCTTATATTTAATACTTAGCCGAAGCTGGATGTATTATTCAATGATTTCGGTAATCTGACCAGCACCTACTGTACGGCCACCTTCGCGGATAGCGAAACGAAGACCAACGTTCAGAGCAACAGCGTAGATAAGATCTACAGTGATCTCTACGTTATCACCAGGCATTACCATCTCTACGCCTTCGGGAAGAGTGATTTCACCGGTACAGTCCATAGTACGGAGGTAGAACTGGGGACGATATTTGTTACCGAATGGAGTATGACGACCACCTTCTTCTTTCTTCAGAACGTAAACAGAAGCTTTGAACTTCTTGTGAGGTTTAATCTGACCGGGGTGGCAAAGCACCATACCGCGCTTAATTTCGTTCTTGTCGATACCACGGAGCAACAGACCTACGTTGTCACCAGCTTCGCCCTCATCGAGCAGCTTGCGGAACATTTCCACACCAGTAACTACGCACTTCTTGTCTTCACCAAGACCGAGCAACTCAACTTCGTCGCCCACCTTAACCTTACCAGTTTCGATACGACCCGTAGCAACAGTACCACGACCAGTAATCGAGAACACGTCTTCAACAGGCATCAAGAAAGGTTTGTCAACTTCACGAGGAGGCAGAGGAATCCAAGTATCAACAGCGTCCATCAGTTCCATAGCTGAATCAACCCACTGTCAACGCCGTTCAATGCACCAAGGGCAGAACCGCGGATGATAGGCGTGTTGTCGCCGTCGTATTCGTATTGATCAAGCAGCTCGCGCATTTCCATCTCAACAAGTTCAAGCATTTCCTCGTCTTCAACCATGTCGCACTTGTTCAGGAACACAACCAACTTAGGAACGTTTACCTGACGAGCGAGAAGCACGTGTTCGCGAGTTTGGGGCATAGGACCATCGGTAGCGGCAACTACAATGATGGCACCGTCCATCTGAGCAGCACCAGTTACCATGTTCTTCACATAGTCGGCGTGACCCGGACAGTCTACGTGAGCGTAGTGACGGTTAGCCGTTTCGTATTCAATATGAGCGGTGTTAATGGTGATACCACGCTCTTTTTCTTCAGGAGCGTTGTCAATTTGATCGAAAGACTTAACGTCTTCAGAACCGAAGCCCTTCTCATGGAGAACCTTAGAAATGGCAGCGGTCAAGGTGGTCTTACCGTGGTCTACGTGACCAATAGTACCAATGTTAACATGCGGTTTGGTACGCACAAATGTCTCTTTAGCCATAGCTTTGCTTTTTATTTATTAATTGATTTATCAAATGGTTTTCCAATGCAAAAAAGAACCGTGATAGAGCTGTAACTGAGAGTTGAACTCAGGACCTCTTCCTTACCAAGGAAGTGCTCTACCACTGAGCTATTACAGCATTGGTTAGAGCGGAAAACGGGGCTCAAACCCGCGACCCCCAGCTTGGAAGGCTAGTGCTCTATCAACTGAGCTATTTCCGCATGCTTGCATTCTCGCTCACTCTATCACATAAACAACGTTGCATTGTTCATTGCGAGAACGCTAAACTTCTACTGAAGTGGGTGGTGATGGATTCGAACCACCGAAGTCGAAAGACAGCAGATTTACAGTCTGCCCCATTTGGCCACTCTGGTAACCACCCTTGTTTTGCAATCGCCATGATTTTCATTTGGCGTTGCGCCTTATTAAACATGTGTTTGTTTCTTGGCTTTTACTAAAACCTCGTTTGAGAGTTTTTGGCTTTGCAGCCGTCGTTCGAAACATGTAGCACTTGTTCTAAGACGGCTGCAAAGGTAGATATTATTTTTTATTCACCAAAACTTTTCCGCGTTTTTTTTAATGTTCGCGCTGTTTTTCCTTGATTTTCGTTAATTGAACCTTCAAAGAGTCTACACATTGGTCTACACTTTCCTCAAATGTATCGCATGTTTTTTCGGCAAAAGCGGTATTCCCGGGGAACGAAACCGTGATACTTGCTTGCTTGTTCATGGCAGTGGCTGGTTTAACCACCTTCAGCGACACGTCGGCTTTCTGCACTTGTTCGAAAGTTTTTTCCAGCTTCGACACTTTTTTCTCGATAAACGCCTGCAACTGTTCTGTTGCATCGAAATGAATCGCTTGAATTTTGATCTCCATAATATATCTCCTATTCTTTAAAAGGTTAAGCCCTAGGATGGGCTTTATCGTATATTTTCTTTAGTTGTTCGAATGTTGTGTGCGTATATATCTCTGTTGTTGACAGACTTTCGTGCCCCAAAAGTTTCTTTACGCTTTCCAATCCTGCTTCATTGTTTAGCATGGCGGTGGCAAATGTATGCCGCAGCACGTGTGGCGAGCGTTTTTTCATCGACGTCACTTTGGCCAAACTTGCGCGAACGCTATTTTGTACGGCTCCACGCTTTACGCGTTGGCCTCGCTGGTCTACAAAGAAGGCTTTATCTTTGCGCACCACTTCGGCGTCGCGACGCGCTACATAGATTTTCAATCCCTCTTCCAACTCATCGGCAAAGGGTATTAACCGCTGTTTACTACCTTTTCCAAGCACTTTTATCACGCGCGTATCAAAGTCGATATTGTCATCATCCAGCCCAACAAGTTCGGCTAGACGCATTCCTGTTGAGTAAAACACCAGCACAATGATATAGCCCAATAGTTCGCGATAACTGTCTCCAACGGGTACATCATCAAGTAGGCGATTCATTTCCGACTCGCGCAAGAACTGTGGTAGTGGCCTACTACGTTTGGGTCCAACAATCCCCCTCGCGGGATTTTTCGTTACATAGCCACGAGTTAGCCCAAAACGATAAAAAGAACGCAATGCACTCAATCGTCTTTGGATTGTAGTGGCACTGCATCCTTTATCCATCATACTCTCCATCCAGTCACGGATTAGGTCGGCATCTACGGCCTCCCATGTGAGCAGAGTATCCTTATTTTTGAAAAATGCCTTAAAGGCACGCAGGTCGTCGCCATAGCTTACTATAGTCAACTCCGAGCGATTAAGCTCGTACTGCAGGTAGTTCAAAAATTGTTCTGTTGTCATACTCATTGCTGACCAATAAAGGTATCAGGCAACGAATTTACACATTAAACTTCAAACCACCAAATTTTTCGGAGACAAATTATTCCTCCATGGTGCGGAGCTTCTGCACATACACGGCATGCTCCATCTTCAAGCGCTTCAGCACAGAGGGTTTGTCGTATTGTTGGCGAGCGCGGAGTTCCTTTACTACGCCAGTTTTTTCGAATTTTCTCTTGAACTTCTTAAGCGCTCTTTCGATGTTTTCACCATCTTTTACGGGTACAATAATCATGTCTTATTTTTTATTTTAATGTTTAACTTATTCTGTTTTTTGTGCAATGTCTACAAATTGCGGTGCAAAATTACATCATATTTTCCTAACAAACAAGTTTTTAGCACTTTTTTTATTGTTTCTGCTGTTCTCTAGGTTGCTCTTTGGACGGTGTTTGGGGGTTTATCACTGGGGTTTGGGTTAATTTGCCGATAGCTTACGTGTCCCTACTCCTCATTATATGAACCTCCTTGCTGCGGTCAGAGGTGTTTTAATTATGTTTCTATTTTGCAACTTCTCTAGGTGCACCCTTCACTCGCACTATATTATCATATAAGGTGTGCTCACTTGGCTTTGGCCTGATAAAACTATTTCGCCCCTCTATGCCCATTGCGCTAGGATTGTAAGTTTGTATTCACCATTTTTATAATGGTTCTGCTCTTAGTGAAAGTATGTTTGAAAAGCTCAATATCGTTCTTTTGTTGTTCGTTTTCTACTTGATAATAGTTTGTATTCCGTCTTTCAAAAGCCTTTGAAAGGTATTTTTACGATTCTGCCCCCTTACCTGCGAGTTGTTTATCATGTTATTTTCTTATGTGGAATATAATAATTAGTTCTCCCTTGTCGCCATAGATGTTACAGTCATGATAGACCAGTTTGACATCTTTCATATAATTGAGGTCATGCACGCTGGCCTTTGACAAGTCATAGGAGTGTATCACCCCACTTAACCCACAGAGGACATTGAGTTTATAGCCTAAGTAATACATATTTTGAGATGCACAGAAGCCGAAATCTGGTGCTTGTGAGAAATCTCCCATTCTCCCCATCTTGCAACGCTTTCCTCTGGCAACCCTACATACAGCTATCGGCTTGGAATCTACGAAGAATTGAGTTTCCCCACCGTTCATTTGGGCAGCGATTCTCTTTTGCATGTCTTCGCATAATCCTGCGGTATACTTTCTACGGTCGTTGAATTGCCTGCGAGATATGAGGTTAGGTATTTTGTCTTTGTACTCCTGAAGCTTATAATCCTCAAATCCGCAACTAAGCCCTTGAACGTCCTTATTGCGTTTACACGTCCTCTCATTACTGAATTTGCAGATAATTTGAACTTGAAGCACCCACTTCTGCCTACAATATCCCCTTACCCCACAATGTGACTTGAGGCAATACACAATATCATTCCCATAAGTTGTAGGCACTATCCAAAATCAGTCTGGAAAACATCAGCGTAAGCCTTATTACAGGTATAGATATTCAGCACATACCGCCTTGATGTCCTGATCCACTTGGCTGGTACAGAGATAAACCTGAAGACAAACGCTTTTATGCGACTTGTTGCATTGAGTCCGAACTTCTTTACGTCAAGTCTTTGAATAATGGCCTTGTAAAAGTTACGGATAAGTGCTGTAAGAAGAAGGAACACTGTGTTCTCTGCCATGAAGGATTTGGGCAATCTGTTCCACCCGAAACCATTGTTCATATCATCGAAGATACGTTCCTTTTCTCCACGAAGGTTATAGAACTCGACAATTTCTCTTACGGAAGAATCATAGTCGTTAGTCAGGATACAACGGTATGTGTATTCTCCTTCCCAAAAATCCTGCACACCATCCATCCGTTTCTGTCTTTGAATCACAAGTCGATATGCCTTACCTTTCCACTTCTCAACAAGGATAGAGTTCAATTCAAACTCAATGCCATTGATTTCCTCAGTTTTCCAGCCTTTGAGAGCAAAGATGTCATTGTAGATCGAACTGCAGCGGTTAGCACGGATATAGAAGGACTTGCAGTGTTTCTATTTCCTCCACGATTTCCTCGGAACATGATCCACAATCAGCTCTGAAGCGATTGATAGTGAGCTCATTCTGTTCAAATCTCTCAAAGAACCTCTTCAGCGTGTCTTTCTGATGGAAACGAACATTTGTGTTACCATCGCTATTCTCTATACCAACTATCAAATCGCCAATAACCGCCACGCCAGGGCGATAACCAAGGAACTTCTTGTATGTAGGCTTTGCATCATACTTCTCTGTCTCTATTAACTGATGGTCGAAATCAACATCATACATCTCACCCTCTTTCAGTTGGCCAGCTGCAAATATACAATTGAGCAATAAAGTATTGAGAGTGTCAGCCGTATTGAAATCGTAGGTCTTGCCCATATCTGATGTGTATGAAATGTTTTCTTGCGTCAACTCCTTTATCGCCCTGAGGATAGTATCAGAGCTACAAGTGCGAAGTGTCGGATGAAATGAGAGGTGGTTCATCAAATGAGTAGTGACATCCTCAATACATGAACCGCCACAGAAGTAGATACTCATGAGAGAACGGATGATTTCGCTGTACTGATAACCGAACGATCTACACCTTAGACCGAGGGTTGAGTCGATGACAGATGATAATGTGGAGTCAAATTGCTCCATGATTGAAAATAATCCCCCAAAAGGAGTGAGTCTCTCAGATTTAATTTGTATCTTCGCCATGTCTATCGTCGGATTATCTTGTTTTTTTTTGCAACACTAAGATAAGTGAAAATTCTGACATAGCAAAATCCTGAGCAACTTTTTGTTGCTCAGGTACTTAAAAAGTTTAATTTATAATAGTGTTGCGGAATTAAGGATAATCAAAAAGCCATTTTTCACTATCAATACTCTCTGATTCCGCTGTCAAGGACAAGGCAACGACCTCCAAATCTGAAAATTTTGGCATGTGACCACGATGGGGTATATTTCCCTGCTCATTGACAAGGTTGTGAGAGAATTGCTTGCATTTCTCAAGGATATTGACGAATTTTGTGTATAAGTTGCACATACGAGGATTTGTACTTAATGGTTTTGACTTCAATAAGTTGCTAAAACTCAACGATATGTGCAACTTTTTGTATATCATTATAGCTACATTTTAATTCCGCCAACGGGTATACCTAAAATTCTACAAGTCTGCATTACTTGAAATCCATCTTGATAGGGGAAAGCAATATCATGTATTCCAAATTCCGCTAAGGCATAATAATTGTATATATGAGCTTCTCGTATATAATCAATCATAGCTCATTTAACGGGTACAAAACAATTAACCTCGCCCAACTTATTTTTCATAACGAGCGTATCCTTGCGAAATGAAATGTGTTGTACGATAGTGTTCCCCCAATAGTCTAGGGACATACTATCGCCTGCAAACTGATAAGATATCGCCACAATAGGATCTTCATCAATATAATACAAACTATCCTTATCGATTTGGAACACAGCAACCTCATCACCACTTGCCGCCCAAGTACCAAATAATCGGGACTGCAGACTCTGTTGAGGCGAAGAGGCCATGCAAGACAGCATAATAAAAGCTGCTATTGAAATAAAACATTTTTTCATATTTGAATACTTTATATAATATATATAATGCAATTATTACGTGAATTCAACAAGCAAGTGTAAATTTACTTAATTTGTTCGTAAAAGCACTCCTGTGGTGTTTTAAATTCTAATTTCTTTCTTGGTCTCATGTTAATTTTCTTTGTATACTTTGTAATTTGTTGATGGCTGACATGTTCAAATGTTTCTGTTTTTGACACGTATTGTCTAATCAGTCCATTAGTATTTTCTATAGCGCCCTTCTGCCATGAAGCGTATGGATCGGTAAAATAGATGTTGACACCAAGGCTTTTGCCTATCATTTCGTGGCAAGCAAATTCAGTACCGTTGTCCGTTGTAATAGACTTGATATGCTCTTTGAATGGAGACAGCAAATGTATTACAGTGCGTGCCAGCTCTTTGGCATTCTTCCCCTTTTTGAGTTTTCTCATAAATAGCATGTTTGTGCTGCGCTCAATCTGTGTCACAATGGCCCCATGATTTCCTTTTCCAACAATCGTGTACATCTCGAATTCGCCAAAGCGCTTTCCGTCAACTTCAGTAGGTCTCTCACTGATGCTTGTTCTATTGGGTATGGATATGCGTCTGCCACCAACAGGCCTGGCGCGATGCTTTAGTTTGTGACGACAGTGTTTGTATAGTGTTCCACCTTCAGCCTTGTCCTTACGTATCATACGGTATATGGTTTCATGACTAATATGCTTGCCGTTCTTGGCCAACACACCAGATATTTGTTCAGGAGACCATTGCTCGGTAACAAGAAGGCGCTTTGCCTCTTCCAGGACATCCTTGTTGATTGAATGATTGCCTGGCTTTTACGCTTTGTTTGTACTGCATTTGTTTGGGCTGTTTCCCAATTATAGCGTCCTCTGACTCCACTATTACGTCTTATCTCACGAGACACTCTACTTGCATTTACATTTATCGTTTTGGCAATCTCTTTTTGTTTCGTTCTGTTTTGGAGTAGTACAGAAATTGTGTACCTTTGCTCCGAGGTTAATTGTTTGTACATTGCAATGCAAAATTAATTAATCTTTGGGAGACGGAGATCTCCCTTTTTTATTTTTAAGCATTGCTTGTTGATTTTCCACTCATGTGGGCTGCTCGTCCCCAAACCCCTCGGTGTTTTCTGGTATAGATTATTAAGCTAAACCTACACTCAGAATTGCAGTTCTAAGTTGAACTTGCGGTATGTTTTATAAGCTCTATATCGTTCTTTTGTTGTTCGTTTTTTACTTGATAATAGTTTGTATTCCGTCTTTCAAAAGCCTTTGAAAGGTATTTTTACGATTCTGTCCCTTACCTACGATCTGTTTATCATGTTATTTGCTTACGTGGAATATAATATTATCTTTGCTGCTTTTTGTGAGGTGTTTAAATCCATGGAATTATGAAAAAGACACTTCCTACCTTGATCGTTCTTGCATTGTGTTTTATTGTCGAGCAGATTGCCTGTGTTTGTAACGCAGGTATAGCGGGCTACACCAAGTTGCAAAGACACACAAGATGCCGACAAGAAAATAAAACATGCTAGGAAACAACTCTAAAACAAGAATTCTGGAAACATGGTGTGGACTTATTGACAATGCCCTACACACAACCTCTAATTGCTTATCAAGTGATTTTTCTTTACAAAACACACATTCCAAAACCACTCTTTTTAGACGAAGAATCGGCAAAAACCGATATAAAACACGCTAAAAAGAGAAATTTCAGGGTTCGTACAAGGGCATATTCCGAGCCTTATTTTGCAAAATACTATGAGTTTGCTTCTCTATTTATTGAAATTCTTCGGCGGATTGGTGTTTTCAACGATGCAAAAACGAGAACTTAAATGTGCGAAACTGGCGATAAAATGCAGCAAAACATATCGCAATATGCAGCAAAACGCACTGCTAAGTGGTGCAAAACGCAGTGCTATTTGCTGCTAAACGCGAGGTAAAATGCTGCAAAACGCAATTTTTAAAGCAGGAAAAGGCATACCTAGCGCGTTGTTAATCGAATAAAACTACTGACTAACAGCGCGTTATCTAAATTTCAACAAAATATAATTCAAAGCAGTTTGATGTGCGTTTATTTATGCACAGCACTTCCTGTTATTCGGAAATTAAAGAGTATTTATACTGTTTATAATGTAAACATCGGTAAATCAGCCTTTTACAGACTTAAGAAATACGCGCATTTATTCGCCCATCGCCCAGATTTTTTGCAACGAAGGCACTCACAATGTTAAAATTCAGTACAAATATTTTACACTCCATAGCGTTAACCATACAACAGCTGTACCCAAACGAGCGAATAAGCCAAGTTGTACGCCCCTCAGAGATTAGACTGTTTACAACGATTTATAGTGCTTTTCATCGCCCACAGTTCGTCTTTCGTTGATTTGGTGGTTTATAACCAGTAGATTTCTCTTGTCGTAGAAAGTTAAGTTGCCCCCACAAACATCGCAGCAGATTTCAGCAGACATAAAAAAGGCGGACTTTATAAGCCTGCAACAAGTGCAAGTTATAAAATCCGCCTTTGATAGAAAAGGTATGGTGATGCGAACACAATGATTCGCCATCACTATTAAGGCATAAAAGCCATGTCTTGTAATATCTCGCTGAGTGTGGGATGCGTGTGAACAATTTCGCCCAACTGTGAAAGTGTTGCGCCAAAGTTCATCAGTACAGCCACCTCTTGTGCGATAAACGCAGCGTTCTCGCCATAGAGATGACAACCCAGGATGCGGTCGTTCTCGTCGGTCATCAACTTAATCATGCCTTCGGTGGCGTTGCCTGCATGGGCTTTACCATTAGAACGATAATATCCCTTGCGGCATTTGTAAGCAATGCCCTGCTCCTTGCATTGGTCTTCGCTCAATCCCACGCTGCCCACTTCGGGATGCGTGAAGATGGCTGCAGGCACAATGTTGAACAAAATGCGGTCGGCATGTCCCACAATGTGGTTAACAGCCCTGAAACCTTGGAACGTAGCTGCATGCGCCAACATCTGTTTACCGTTCACATCGCCAATGGCATACACGCCAGGAACATTTGTTTGCATGTTCTCGTCAACGGTTATGCCAGCCTTAGTGTAGGCAATTTCGGTGTTTTCTAAGCCCAGCGAGCCTACATTTGCCGCACGTCCCGTGGCCATGAGCACCAGTTCGGCATCGGCAAAGGCGTCTTTGCCTTTCTTTTGATAGTGCACGCGCAGGACGTAGCCCTCCAGTTGTTCAATCTTGGTTACGCCCGATTGCAGCGCAAACTGCACACCGCGCTGTTCTAACTGCTTGCGAAGACGTTTAGCAATGTCGCTATCAAGGGCAGGAAGGCATTCTTTAAGAAATTCAACCACCGTTACTTCGCAACCAAAACTGCGATAGATGCTTGCAAATTCCATACCAATAACACCCGCACCAATGATGCACAGACTGTGTGGAACATGGTCAAGGCAGAGCAGTTCGGTAGAAGTTATCACGCCCTTGAGTTGCGCGCCCTCAACCGGCAGCACCTTAGCCGACGAGCCAGAAGCGATAATAATATTATCGGCCGTGTATTCTTCGCCGTTGCACACCACCGTTTTGTTGGCAGTAAAGCGAGCTTCGCCCCTTACAAAGGTGATACCAGGCATAGCCATGAGCTGCTCAATGCCTTGGCGCAACTTCTCGGTAACTTCCTCTTTACGAGCAACAACAGCCTGCATATCAATATCAAAGGCAGCATTTCAAGTTTTACGCCATATTGAGCAGCCTCTCTCACGGTGTCGGCCACTTCAGCATGTTTGCAAAGCGTCTTAGTAGGGATGCATCCGCTGTTAAGACAAGTACCTCCCGGCTGGTCTTTCTCAAACACAGCCACAGTTAGGCCCTTGCGCGCCGCATATTCGGCAGTGCGATAGCCACCTGGTCCACTACCGATAATCAAGATATCAAACTTGTTCATCTAGGCTTTGTTTATAGGAGGTTATAGGTTGTTTGGCAGCCAGCACATCGTCAACGCGCCCGATAGGCGTGTTCAAAGGAGCATCTTTGAGACGTTGTGGGTCGGTTTCTGCATATTTAGCAATGAGCCTCATCACCTCAATAAAGCTGTCGATAGTGGTTTTGCTTTCGGTTTCTGTGGGTTCTATCATCATTGCCTCGTGGAAAAGCAAGGGGAAATAGATGGTTGGGGCATGATAACCAAAGTCTAACAGAGCCTTAGCCACGTCCATTGTGCGTATGCCAGTATCTTTGTTTTTAAGACCATCAAACACAAATTCGTGTTTGCAGAGTACATCGATGGGCAGGTCGTACACATCTTTGAGCGACTCTTTGATGTAGTTGGCGTTCAAGGTAGCCAGTTTTCCCACATTCTTAAGATTTTCTTTACCCAGCGTTAGGATGTAAGTTAGTGCACGCATCAGCACAGCAAAGTTGCCGAAGAAGGTGCCCACATTCATCGTTGGCGCATCGGGCGCAAAGCCAAAGGCATTTTCTACAATCTCGTAGCGTTCGCCATTGCGCACCACATGTGGCGAGGGCAGGAATTGTTCCAAGCCCTTACGCACGCCAACAGGGCCAGCACCAGGACCGCCACCGCCGTGAGGCGTTGAGAAAGTTTTGTGTAGATTGATGTGCATCACGTCGAAACCCATGTCGCCGGGGCGGCATTCGCCCAGCAAGGGGTTAAGGTTAGCCCCATCGTAGTACATCAGTCCGCCACAATCGTGTACCATTTTGGTAATGGCGGGTATGTCTTTCTCGAACAATCCCAAGGTATTGGGGTTGGTCATCATCATGGCAGCCACGTCGTCGCCCAGCAATTGTTTCAGATGTTCGGTGTCGACAGTGCCCTCGGGGGTGCTTTTCACCTCCACAACATCCAATCCGCACACGGCGGCCGAAGCAGGATTGGTGCCATGAGCCGAGTCGGGAACAATCACTTTGGTGCGTTTCGTATCGTTGTTTGCCTGATGATAGGCGCGTATAATCATCAAACCAGTGAGCTCACCCTGTGCGCCAGCAAAGGGATTGAGGGTAAACTCGTGCAAACCCGATATTTCGGAGAGTGCCCTTTGCAGTTGGTACAGTGCGGCCAACGCGCCTTGGCAGGTGTCGGCAGGCTGTGCAGGGTGCAAACCAGCGAAGGCTGGCATACCCGCAACCTCTTCGTTGATAACGGGATTATACTTCATTGTGCAGCTACCCAAGGGATAGAAGCCGTTGTCTACGCCGAAGTTGTTGCCACTGTGGTTGGTGTAATGTCTCACAACGGTTACTTCGTCGCATTCGGGCAGTTGCGCATCGTTGGCCCTTTTCAGTTCATTAGTTATAGGATAGTTCCCGAAAGGGTTGTCTGGCAAGTGAAAGCCGCGGCATCCAGGTCGCGAAAGCTCGAATATCAGTTTGCCATATAGTTTGTTATTCATCTTGTTTTCGGGTTTATTTGGTTACTAAACTTACCAGAAGGTCAACCTCTTCTTTGGTTCTTTTCTCTGTTACGGCCAGCATCAGCATATCATCGGCCATCTTAATTCCGCCCAAATGCCGTTGTCGAGCAAACGTTGTTGCAGTTGGTCGAGGTCTCCGCCAACATATTTTACGCAGAATTCGTTGAAGAAAGGCTGACTGAATGCAGGTTTAAACTTACCCGATTGGATGAGTTTGTCGTATAGATAGTGTGCACCATCCACCGACCTTTGCGCGGCTTCTTTCACACCCTCTTTACCCATCACGCTGAGATAGATGGTTGCCCACAATGCCATCAAGCTTTGGTTAGAACAGATATTCGACGTAGCTTTTTCGCGGCGGATGTGCTGTTCGCGTGCTTGTAAGGTGAGAACGAAGACGCGTTGTCCGCGGTTGTCTCGTGTTTGGCCCACAATTCGTCCTGGCATTTTGCGCATAAGCTTCTCGGTACAGCATAGATAGCCCACCGAAGGACCGCCGAATTGCATGGGCAAGCCCAGCGACTGGCCATCTCCCACAGCGATATCGGCCCCCAATTCGCCTGGCGATTTAAGCAAAACGAGGTCGGCCGCAACACTGTTCATAACGAAGAGTGCCTTTTGTTGGTGGCAGTCATCAGCAAAGCCATCATAGTTTTCAATGATGCCGTACTTATTAGGTTGCTGCACAATCATGCCAGCCACGCCCCCTTGTTGCAATTTTTCTTGCATGGCGGTGCGCGATGTGATGCCGTCTTCGGCAGGAACCACCTCAATTTGCACGCCTTGAAAATGGGTATAGGTGCGTATTACGGCTAAGATCTTGTCGTCGACGGTTTCGGAAACCAGCACCTTATTGGCTTTTTTGCCCGATGCAACAGCCATAATAGCCGCTTCGGCAGTGGCAGTGCTACCATCGTACATCGACGCATTGGCAATGGGAAGGCCAGTAAGTTCGGCCATCATGCTTTGAAATTCGAAGATGTAATGCAGTGTGCCTTGCGATATTTCGGCCTGATAAGGCGTGTAGCTAGTGAGAAACTCGGAGCGCGAAACGATGTATGGCACGATAGACGGCGTGTAATGGTCGTACACACCGCCACCAGCAAACACCGTTAGCTGCTTGTTTTGTTTACCCAAGTTACCAAAGAGATTTCTTATTTCTATTTCGCTCTTTGCACTGGGCAGGTCGTAGTCGCGTCGGAAGCGTATTTCTTCGGGTACCTCAGCAAAGAGTGCATCTAGCGAAGGCACACCAATTTTATCAAGCATCAGCTTGATATCTTCTTCCGTATGCGGAAAAAACTTATATTGCATAGCGTTAGGATTATTGGGGGCTTACTTGTTGCAGAACGCCTCGTAGGCTTTGGCGTCCATCAGATTGTCCAATTCGGTTGTGTCGGCCAGTTTCACCTTCATAATCCAGTTTGCAAATGCGTCCTTATTAATCAGTTCGGGTTCGTCTTCGAGCGCCTCATTGGTTTCTACCACCACACCGCTAACAGGCGAAGTGAGGTCGCTAGCAGCCTTAACGCTTTCTACTGCGCCGAAATCTTCGCCAGCTTCAATCTCGTCGTCCACTTCGGGAAGGTCAACATATACCACATTTCCCAATGCGTTTTTGCGCATAGTCGGTGATGCCAATGTATGCAAATTCTCCCTCTACACGTACATATTCGTGCGACTCGCTATAATAGAGTCCTTCAATAAATTTAGCCATAGTGTTGTATTTTTAAGTTTTTTAGTTATTGAGTTTTTGGAAAGGAGTTGAGGGGGATGATAAAGGAGTTTAAGGAGTTTAAGGAGTTAAGGAGTTAAGCCAAATGCTTAATTGCAGAGCGGACGGAAATCCTTGTCAATTCGTTAACTGGTAAACCAGTCAACTTGTAAACTGGTCAACTCTTAAACTGGTCAACTCGTCAACTGCCCAACTTGTCAACTCGTCAACTCGTCAACTGGTTAACTCGTTAACAGGTTAACTTGTCAACTAATAAGACATACCACTCCCCTCTCCCCCTTGGAGAGGGGTTGGGGGTGAGGCCTTATCAACCCATCAACTTGTTGTTTTACTTCTTATAATGCTTATCGTAAAAGCGTTTCTTCACCACAGTTCCAGGGAACGTTTTCTTTCGAATTTGTATTTCGAGTTCGTTGCCCAGCTTAGCGTATTGGCTATCAACGAGAGCCATACACACGCTCTTGTCTACCGAGATGCAGTGGTATCCAGTGGTTACTTCGCCCACTTTAACGCCGTCTTTCACCACGTCGTAGCCGTGTCTAGGTATGGCTTTATCTTTCAGTTCAATGCCCACCACTTTCTTTTCTACGCCGTCGGCCTTTTGTTTTGCCACAGCCTCTTTGCCGATAAACTCTTCTTTATCGAGTTTACAGAACATGCTAAAGCCAGCCATTACAGGCGAAATATCGTTGCTTAGTTCGTCGCCGTAGAGTGGCAAACCCACTTCGAAGCGCAGGGTGTCGCGACAACCCAGACCGCAAGGCACGCAGCGTTTGCTTGCCATCAGCTTATCCCACTGTTCGACGATAAATTCGTGTGGCCCATAAATTTCAAAACCGTCTTCTCCGGTGTATCCAGTGCGGCTCACAACGATATTGCGTCCCTCTTGTGCAATGGTCTTAGCGGTATAAAACTCTAGTTCTTGCAAGCCAATCCCAGCACTTCTTCCATCACTTGTTCGGCTTCAGGGCCCTGAACAGCCAATTGTGCGTAGTAATCCGAGCAGTGGTCTATGGCCACATCATAGCCTTCGGCATTCTGTCTCATCCAATCCACGTCCTTATCGATGTTTGCGGCATTGATAACGAGGAAGAATTCGTTTTCGCCAAGCTTATAAACCAACAAGTCGTCTACCGTTCCACCATTGGGATAAAGCATCATTCCGTAGAACACTTTTCCATCAGGAGCGCCAGCGATGTCGTTGGTAAAGATGTGGTTTACGTATTTTTCGGCATCGTTTCCCGTGATATAAACTTCGCCCATGTGCGACACATCAAACACGCCGCAATGGTTGCGCACTGCGTTATGTTCGTCGGTAATAGACGAATACTGTATGGGCATATCGTAGCCCGCAAAAGGTTGCATCAGTGCACCTAGTGCAACGTGCCTATCGTGTAGGCAAGTCTTCTTATATTCCATGTTGTTTAGGACGTTTATATGATAAGTTTGATAAAGTCTTCCTTGCTCAGGTTCATGATGATATCGTCTACCCTATCGGGTAAAGCTTGCCTAATGGCCTCTTCGGTGTAGGGGATGTTCTTGAGTTTGGCCAACAATCGGTTGTCGATGTCGCCCGTTAAAAAGAAGTCGCCCATGATGTTCACCTGCTTCACGATATTATTTTTCATCTCAATTCTCACCTCAAACTCTCCCACATTCTCAATTCTTTTTTTCTTAATCGAGGTATATCGTGGATTGTTTCCGTAGATAAATTCGGGTGTTAGATATTCTTTTTCTATCTCTTCAATGGCCAGCACATCGTCTAGGCTTAGCTTGTGCGTTTGGTTACAAAGTTCTTGGCGCACAAAGTTCTTGAATTGAGGCAACGTGATATTGGTGTGGTCTTTGAGTAAGGCTATATGTTGCCTCACGCTTTGCACGCCTTTGCTCACCAATTTAGCGTTTGTGGGTGTGATACTGCCCACCATGTGCTGCATATTGGTGTCGTAGAGCATTGTTCCGTGCACGATACTTCGTCCTGGAACGTGATAGAAAGCCGTGCCCGAGACCTTTTTTCCGTGAATCAGGATATCGTTTCGCCCACTTGCTTCGGCCTCAACACCCAGTTTTCTCAACGTATTTGTCACCATTTTGAGGTAACGACAGAAGGTGAGACTCACATTATCGTCTTTCGTTATGTAGGAAAACATCACGTTACTCATATCAGCATAGACACATCCGCCTCCGCTTTTACGCCTGAATGCTTGAATGTTATGCTTTCTACAGTAGTCTAGGTTCACCTCGTTTTCTATGAGTTGGTTTCTCCCAAACAACACCGTTGGTTCCACCTGCCACATGAAAAAGCATTCGTCAAGGTCGAGTTTTCGGGCCACAAATTCCTCCATGGCCAGGTAAAACGTGATTTTTCGTATGTGGTTGATAGGCAATTCAATGTATATCATCTGTGGTAGTGTAGCAATTTAGGTGACTTAGGTTTGTATCCTTTCGGCTTTTACCGTTGGGTTAGTGCGCACCTGCGATGCGCTTTGTGTTCGGTTGGCTGCTTGGTTCACGGCATCTGCTGTTGCGCCTTCCGGTGTTCGATGGCAAAAGTACAACAAAATTGACAGAACAACGAAACTTTTTGTGGGCTATTCTGCGCCTATCCCTAAAGATTTAACATTTTATTAGTGTTTCTTCACACTATCCACTAGCATAGCAAACTAAGCTATTTGGCTTGTTGACGTGTTAATGTACTAGCAGGTTACAACTTTTCGGCTTTGTATCTTCCACAGATTACAAGTTGAAAGATTTAATGCATAATGCGTTACTTGTTGTTTGATACCTTGTATTTATCGCCCCACTCCACGTTGTGGCTATCGCTGAAACACTAAAGGGTCTACAATGTAAGGTGGATAGAGGAGAGTGGAGTGAACTACAGTCATCGTTTATAGGTTATTCGCATGGCCATCTGCGTTGAAATCGCTGTTTTGGTTGTGTTTTCTACCATAAAGTTGGTTGTTATTTGGGGCAATTAGCCCACATCGACTATGCATTTTTACCTATTTCAGAAATATTTTACTTACCTTTGAAGGCATGTTCGGTTCGTCTGCAATGTGTAAACGCATTATAAAAGGCTTCATCGAATCACGCTAAATCCTCAATTCCACAAGTTAGCTATGGCAACAATCAATCCGTTCGGCAGCCCCATGTACATCATGTTAAAGCCGGCAGGGTCGCTTTGCAACCTTCGTTGCGAGTATTGTTATTATCTCGAGAAACAACAATTATACACTAATTGCCCCAATCATATCATCTCCGACCAGATGTTGGAGAAGTTCATCCACGAGTATATCGAGGCGCAAACCACGCCCGAAGTGCTCTTTACATGGCATGGTGGCGAAACGTTGATGCGCCCAATATCTTTTTATAAGCGTGCATTGCAGTTGCAACACGCCTACGCTCGCGGCCGACAGGTGGATAATTGCATACAAACCAATGGCACGTTGCTTAACGATGAGTGGTGCCAATTCTTTAAGGAGAACAACTTTCTAGTGGGTGTTTCTATCGACGGACCGCAAGAGTTTCACGACGAATATCGCAAAACGGCATCGGGCAAACCTTCGTTTCACAAGGTGATGCAGGGCATAAGACTACTTAATAAGCATGGTGTGGAATGGAACGCACTGGCCGTGGTGAACGATTTTAATGCCGATTATCCACTGGATTTTTACCATTTCTTTAAGGAGATAAAGTGCCGTTACATTCAGTTTACACCCATTGTAGAACGTATTGTAACGCGCAACGACGGACTGAAACTTGCACCAGGCATGTACGAAGGTGGCCAGTTGGCCGACTTTTCGGTAACACCCGAACAGTGGGGCAACTTTCTTTGCACCATCTTCGACGAGTGGGTGCGCAATGATGTGGGCGAATATTACGTGCAACTATTCGATGCCACGCTGGCCAACTGGGTGGGTGTGGCTCCTGGTGTGTGCACCATGGCGGCCGAATGTGGGCATGCGGGCGTGATGGAATTTAACGGCGACGTGTATGCTTGCGACCATTTTGTGTATCCAGAGTATAAGCTTGGCAATCTGAAAGACAAGACCATCTACGAGATGATGCACTCGCCACGACAGAAGGAGTTTGCCAAATTAAAGAACGCGCTTTTGCCCCAGCAGTGTAAGGAGTGTCGTTTCCGCTTTGCATGTCATGGTGAATGTCCCAAAAATCGTTTTGTTCGCGACCGCTATAACCAGCCTGGCCTTAACTACCTTTGCAAGGGTTATTACCAATTTTTGAGCATGCCGCGCCTTATTTCGAGTTTATGAAACGCGAATTGCAGGCGCAACGCCCACCGGCAAACATCATGGAGGAGTTGAGGAAGCCTTATCCGCTGGGCTAGGTCGGACTGGTCGGACTAGTCTGACTTGTCCGAGAACTCCGACAGGTCCGACTTATCTGATATTCTTAAGATTGGATTAAAAACTTTATTGCGATGAAGAAAATAGCTTTTATATTGTTGCTTTTAATGGGTACAACCGCCTTGGGTTATGCCCAAGACATTGACGAATACTATACCAAAGAGATTAGTACACGTGGCATAAAGCAAATAACGGAAAAATCGTTACGCGGGTGGAAAACAGTGAGCCATTACGACGAACAAGGGTATTTACGGCTCGTTGAATATTTTAAAAGGGGGCGTAAACGGTCGGAGAAGGCGTATGACTATACCATAACCGACTCGCTTTTAGAGGTGAGAACATTATCTGGCCAAAAGAATGGCAGCACTGTTCGTTGTATTGATAAGTATTTTTACGATGAGCAGGGGCGGTGCCGTAGGCAGGAAAGGCGTGTAATGGGTTCAGGCAAGTCTGTTTGGTTCATGGCTATAGAGGATAGTTTCGTCTACGATGGCCCCCTGCTAATGGCATATACCCAATATCTTTCAACGGGAAAGGTGGATAAGAGTTTTGTTTACACCTACGATGCACAAGGCCGAAAGACAATGATGAAGAGTATATATCCGGATGGTAACACTACATATCACCAATTTGAGTATAACGATAAGGGGCAATTGACGGATTATATACGCGAATCTAGCAACCCAGATGCGATATATATGTGTGTTCCTCTGTGGTCGGAAAGCAAACAAAATAAGGTGCATGAGCGGTATTGCAACTTCGATAAGCATGGCAATTGGACCAAACACTATTTCATAACAGAGCGTGGCAAGGTGTTCTGGTCTAAACGCAAGCTGGTGTATTGGCATTAAAAGCTGGGGTATGCGTTGGCAGAATGCTGTTAGTTTGTAGTGCATCTTATAGGTTGTCTGTCCACACACATTATACACCTTATTATATATAGGCTGCATTTGTATTAGAAAAGGTTTGATGTGAGAATTTGAAAGGAGGGCATCCTAAGTTCATTTTGTTAGGCTATGGCATACCACCATTCACACTTCTCGCAACGCTTGATGCGGGTTGAGAATAACAACGAATAGCCGTTGAAGTGATATAGCTATCTGGAAATGCTGTTACAGCTGGCATGTTGCAATACAAAAAACGAAAAGCGCAGCCTTAACCCTAAGACTGCGCTTTTCTTATACATTGCTTTAGAGGCATGTTATACCCCATCCTTACTTGAAAAGAAAGGAGGTGGAAAGACCGTTTACTCCAAACTTTCTGCCTTTAAGTTGGTTATCTTACTCTTAAACGCGCCTGCTTGCTGCAACGGGAACACCAGTGTGCTGATGTAATACATATCGCCGCGCTTGCCAAAGTTCATCTTTCGCACGGGCAAATCGCTTACAAGGCGGCTGTTGATGTAAAGAGACGTCTTTTCTTTGTCGCCAACAACGGCCATGCGAACCTTTTCGCCAGGGAACAACTGGTAGTCGAACGTGTTGAGATAGCCGTCGCGTGAGAAACCAATCTTGCCTGCAATGGGGTCGGAGAGGTAAAAATGCGTGTCGCCAAACGAGAACAACACCGTGCCCTTTTCTTCTTGTTGCGCCTCGATGTCGAAACTAACACGATAGTTCCAGCCTATTTGGGGTATGTTTTGCACGGCATTGGGGGCAACAGATGGCTGTTGCAACACCATACCAGCAGGGTAATAGCCCGCGTAGTTCATGGCGGGTGCCTCGCTTAATGCGTGTGCATTGTTAACAAACTCATCGTAGGCGAATGTGGGTTTGGCGCCTGTCCACATCTTGGTGGCCATTGTTTGCAGCGCGGGCAGCACGCGATAATGCACATCCTTGTCGCTGATGCCATTGCCAACAATGTCGTTCCACACAGCAAACGCGCCTCCCTCTATTTGTTTATGGCGTTCGGGAAACTTCATTCCGTTGATGTTGGCGGGTGTCCACTCGTCGTAAAGCTTCTTCGTGTTGAGGTAATCGTAGTAATAGCCAGCCTTCGGCACGATGTAAACCTGACCATCGGGGATGCTCACAAGGTTATATCCCAACTTCATCATCTCGTCGGGCTTGGAGTAATCGTTAGACCACGAGAACATCAACACATCTTTCACCTTGATAGGTGTTGTGCCTTTGGCGTGCGTTTGTTGACCCCACACCACCGCCTTACGGTTGTATTTCTCCACCAAACGGATATAATGGTCGGTAAAAGCACGGAACTTCTCCACCACATTTTGGTCTTTGTTCGAGTATTCGTCTGTTCCCACATGCACGTATTTACCGCGGAACACGGGGTTTTTGCCTTCTAGATATTCGGTAAACACCGAGTCGCAGAAGGTAATGGTGTTAGGATTGAGCAAGTCAAGATGGTCGGGCGGATAATCCTTGCTCACCAAGTCGGGGCGAAAACGTGTCAAAGCCAAGCAGTGTGCAGGCACATCAATTTCGGGAAGTATCTCTACGCCCACGCTGTCGGCCAGTTCTTGCAGGGCAATAAAGTCTTTTTGGTGTAATGCCCGTCGCGAGCAGTGAGTCCAGGAAACCAATTACTCTCCATACGGAAAGCAGCAGGCGTGCGACTCCAGTCGCCATTATAGAACCAATGGAAAGCATTATCGTTGAGATGGATATGGAACACATTCATCTTATAATAAGCCATCATGCGCACATACTGGCGAAGCATATCCATCGAGAAGAACTTTCGACCGCAATCAAGCATAAAACCGCGGAACGGATAGTCGGGCATGTCACTGATAAATCCACATGGTAGCGCATGTTTTTCGTTCTGTTCGGCCAGTTGCAGCAGCGTTCTCGTACCCCAATAAAGTCCCTTGCGATTGGCAGCAGCAATATTAACCTGCCCCGTTATGGCCATGGTGTAGCCCTCTTCGCCTAGCGTTTTAGCCCCTTTAAGCGATAAAACGATGTCGCCTTTCTTGGCTTTTCCTTGGCTTACAGAAAGCGTAGTGCCGAACATCAGTCGATAGTCGTCGGCCAATTGCTGCGCAACCTGTCTTTCTTCAGCACCATTGCACACGATGCGCCCCGAGAGAGCCAGTTCACCCTCAGCCCCTTTCCATTGCTTAACCTCTGGAATGGTGAACGGTTTTTTGTTAATGGCGAATGCGGATAAGGCCGTGTTTGCCACTAGAAGTAATAACAGTAAAAGTTTCTTTTTCATTATTTCTTTTATGCTTTGTAAAATGCGATGACGCTACTTGTCCTCTTGCTGCAGTGGCTAAGTAGATGTTTGCTAAATGTTCTATTGCTACAAAGATACGTTTATTTTCTCGTATCGCCATCTGTTTAGTGGCGAATTTAAAAGCTAGACGGATTAAATGGTGATGCAGGCGCTGAATAGGTGCTATAAACCAGAAATGGTTCTCAATTTAATGCTGTTTAATAAAAACAACTTTGCCTACTCCCCCATTCTAAACAGGACATAGTCCTTACTCACTTGACGTTTGTGAACTTTAGAATTTACAGGCCATTAGTGTTTAAATTTCTCTGCGTAGCGTTTCCCATTCGCATTGATATATAACACATAACGTCCTCGTGGAAGCGTACCATACAGCCCAACCCAACTAGGGTGTTGATTGGGTTTGACTCTACCAAATTCATTCAGCTCTGGAAGACAAGTTGGCGAGTTCGCTTCTAGCATCTGGGTTAAAAGATATCCCGGTCGAGAAGTTAATGTTCTCAACCGGGATGCTATTCACTTTTTAAAGTCTAGTGTTTTATTTCAGCTTCAACAGTGTAGAGTAATTATAGTATGGCGTTTCCGACGTTTTAGCGGCCACGCGCACATAGATCGCATTTTTTGTATCTACGTTTTCAATCGTCACTTGATGCTGCGTTCCCAACGGTTGGTTGGTGGTACTAACAGTAACCTGTTTCTTAGCCGTGGTAGAACTAAGTCCGATGGTGTTGCCACACAATATTTTCACTTCGCTAACCGTACCCTCAGACTTGCTATTTTGGTTTACGGTGTAGGTCACCTCAATGTTATTACCCGTGAGTGTGGCCGTTGCCTTAATGCGCAAGTAAGGTTCAACCATCACCTTCACATCTGATGCAGGGATGTTAACAGCCTGTTCGGTAATCGTTGATGCCACAAACGGACCTTGCACCGTCAGTTTATACTTACCAGCAAACAGACGTGTGTTTTGGAATGTGCCATCGGGTTTGCACCAAAAGTTGGTTGGTTGTTGATAACCGTCTTGCACAATCTGCACTCGTGCGCCGTTGGGCGCCTGTGCGGGGATTAGCTCTTGTGTTTGACTATCGTATATTCCGCCCGATATTGCTGCATCAGGCTCATCGTAGTTATCGATGCTACAGCCAGCCAAGAGAGCCAGGCAGGCAGTAAGAGACAATAATATCTTTTTCATTTGCATGCTATTTTAGTAACCAGGATTTTGTGTGATGTTCGGGTTTGTTGATATGGCCTCTGCCGGGATACGCTCGTAATAGAGCTTAGGCAAGAAGGTTCGCGTGTTTTTTGGTGCGTCTTCAATCTTGAAGATATACTTCATTTGCTCCACTTTTTTACCATCTTCCCAAACCAAATAGGGGTTAAGGGCTTTGAACTGCGTTGCATTGAGCAGTTGATCGGCTATGTGCCAACGTCTGATGTCCCACCAGCGATGGTTTTCAAAGGCCAATTCCACTCGGCGTTCGTGGCGCACTTGGTCGCGGTTGATGCTTGTGCGAGGAGCGATACCTGCGCGATTGCGTAGCTGGTTCACAGCTGCAAGAGCCTCGGCGTTGTCACCTAGTTCCACGCAAGCTTCAGCAAAGTTAAGCAAAACTTCACCATAACGGAACACCATCCAGTTGGCTTCGCCTTTACCCCAGTCCACAACTTTGTTTGGTGTCATAAACTTTTTGATGTAAAAACCTGTCTTTGTTACGTCGGTTGAGGTGAGTGTACCATCCTTTGCAGCGATGGTTACGTTGGTTCCTTCATATTTGTCGCCCAGCGAACTAGCCGTAACAACAGTTCCATCAGGTTTAACAATACCCTTACGAACCTCTACCCTACCTCCTTGCCATGGGCAGAAGGGGTAGAGAATAGAACCCAACATGCGGGGGTCTTTATCCTTAAACAAGTCGGTTGGGTCGTTATACTTAATGGGATTACCGCTACCATCCTTCACTTTCAATGCACCGTCCGAGCCATCAACATACTCAAAGTCGGCCACGAAGTCGGCTGTGGGATTGGTCACACAGCCATAATCAAGCTTAAAGCTTTGGGGCGCATTAAAGTAATCAAACGAGTTACCTTTATCGCTAGCATCGAAAGCCTTGGTAAATATTTGCTCGGTGTTGGCCGAAGTCTCATCAAGGAAGAGGTATTGAAAGTTTTCTGCCTTATCGCTTTTTGCGCTATAGAGTGCAAATTTGCCCGAGTCGATAATCTTCTTTGCTGCGGCTTTGGCATCTTTAAAATAGCCTTCGGCTTTGTTGGCGGGTATTCCCACCAGTCCATCAAGCTGCACATTACCATATTTTGCTTCGGTGGCTGCATAGAGCATGGCTCTACATTCCAGTGCATTCACAGCATAGCGCGTAGCGCGATATTGCTCATTGTCTGCGCGTTTTTCGGGAAGAAGGCTTTCGATAGCCTGGCATTCGGACTTGATAAAGTCGTAAATTTCGTACTCTTTATTTCTAGGCAGTCGCAATGTTTCTACATCTTGGCCTTCCAGTTTTTGCACCTTCGTCACCAAGGGAACACCACCATAGCGCTTAACCATGGCAAAATAGCCAAATGCGCGACAGAAACGTGCCTCGGCTTCATACATTTTGCGCTGGCTTTCGGTTAGCATCGAAGCCGTTCCTATACTTTCTAAAAACAGGTTGATGTTTCTTATCTGTACATAACCCCACCAGCCGTATATACCTTCGGGTATCAATTGCTGGTTGGCACTACCCCATGTGTAGGCTCTCACGGCCTCATCGGTAAGCGTAGAGAGGTATTGTCCGTCGGTACCTGGTTGATATTCAAAGTCTTCAACCTGCATTTCGTCGTATAGTTGTCCTAGATAGGCATCTATAGCATCTTTGCTAGACCACACCTTCTCGTTGGTTAGAATTTTCGTCGACGACGTTTCCAAGATGTCGTTACACGAAAAAACGAGCGCAGCGGTGCACAATAAGCAGATATATGATTTCAGATTTTTCATTTTTAAGCTATTTAATGAGGTTTGAGATTATAACTTAACATTAAATCCAAGCGAGATAACCTTCTGTTGTGGATAGTATCTGCCAGGGCCACCAGCAGCCTCGGGGTCGAGCAAATCCATACCTGTGAAGGTGAAAAGGTTGAAACCGGAAACGAAAACGCGAACATTCTCTAGTCCGATGTGCTGTATCAGGCTCTTTGGAAGGGTATAACCCAATTGAAATTCTTCAAACGAAGGTAGCTAGCGTTTTGCAACCAGAACGACGATACATAACGGTTGTTTTGTTTTCCGCTAGCGTATGTTGAGGGATATTTGCCCGGTATCCATGGCGAAGACGTGTCGTAGAGGTCTTCATGATGCCAACGGTCTAGGAAGGCTGTGGGAGTGTTCGAGCCGTTATACAAGGGATGTGCCATATCATTGGTTAGCAATGCATTGAAATTGGCTGCTCCCTGGAAGAACACGGTTAGGTCGAAGCCTTTCCATTGGCCCGAAAGTGTTAGTCCATACATTATCTCGGGCGTTGTGCCACGTCCTATTAGCTGCACGTCGTTACCATCAATCACACCGTCGTTGTTAAAGTCTTCGTACTTAAGGTCACCTGGCACGAGGGTTAAGTTACCGTTACCGTCTTGCACGGGCGACGAAGCTATCTCGGCCTCCGATTGGAATTGTCCGATATATTTATATCCCCACCAGATGTTTTTATAACGATTGTTGGTGTTGTTTCTCCAATTATCGTTGTCGTTTAGCGATGCATTGCGCTCCACATGGTTGTACATGGCACGCGTATACGACACGTTACCCGATACATCGTAGCTTAGTTCGCCAATTTTATTATGGTGCGACAGCTGCACTTCAAATCCTCTATTGCTATCAGAGTTGAGGTTTTCTTGTGGCAGTTTAGCACCAAACGTTGAGGGCAACGACTCGGCACGGGTGGCCAACAAACCATCGCGATGGCGATAGAACAATTCTACAGTACCCGAAAGTTTACCATGCCACAAGTCGAAATCTAATCCAAAGTTGTAGATATCCGATGTGTACCAGGTGATGTTTCTATTGGCTAGACCCTTTGGCACAACCGTGCGGATAACCTCCGACCCAAGGATGTACGAGCTATAAGGATAGGTGTAACCCTCTAGATATTGGAAACCTTCAACCGCCTCATCGTCGCCAAGGCGTCCCCATGATGCACGAAGCTTCAGGTTATCCAGCACGTTGCTATACTTTTTCATGAATGCCTCTTCGCTAATGCGCCATCCTGCCGACACCGAGGGGAAGAAGCCCCAGCGTTTTTCTTTAGCAAACTTGGATGAGCCATCGTAACGGAAGCTAAATTCAACAAGATAACGACCAGCATAGTCGTAGTCAACACGGCCCACATAGCCTATACGACCTTCTTGCCAACTATTGCCACCGTTGGTTTTATTCTTATCATTACCATTGTCTAGTTCGGGAATGGCATCGATAGCAAATTCGCGGAAGCCATCCAGTTCGCGGTAGTTCTCCTTGGTTGTTTCAGAGAGCAACAAACCTTTTACATGGTGCAAGTTACCAAATGTTCTCTCGTAGTTGATTGAAGCTTGCATCATATAGGTTTCAAGGTTCCACACTGCGCGCTTTAGATTTGAGGGGTTAAAGCCCGTGTACACCACATTATATTGGTCGGCTGCTTTATCGTAAGCATAGTAATGATATTTCTTTTGGAACAAATCCCTAAAGTTGTCTTCATTACGATAGTAGAACAAACCCTTCATCGACAGCCCTTTAATGTTTTGGAAAGCATAGTTTAGCGATGCTGTACCCTCAAAACGCTTGTTCTGCACCTTGTCAAAACCCATCACGCTGGGGTCGGTAACCGCCTTCACGTTACGCGCCGAGATATTGGTTACGGCGTAATAGTCGGGGTTGTTGTTGGCATAGGGATGCGATGTGGGGAATGTTTGTTGTATAGATGCCATGATATAGAAGGGATTCCATGGCGAAGAGTGGCGCTGTTCTTTTTGTCCCGAGAGCGACAACGATGCCGAAAGGGCGTCGGTAATCTTCACATCCATGTTAGAACGGAAGTTGAAACGCTGGAAGTTAGAACTGTTTGTGCGCCACATACCACCCTCGTTGAGGTAGCCCAGCGATGCAAAAATAGCTTGCTTTCTCTGTTCCACCGCGCACGTTAAGGTTGTATTGTTGTTGCGGAGCCCATGGTCTTACCACCTCATCATACCAGTCGGTGCTTTCGTAGCCCTCGCCACCAGCGCGCCATTTTTTTCAAGGTTTTCGCGTCCGTAAGTGGGTTGTTTGCCACGGTTAACCAGGTCTTCATCGGTTAGTTCCACAAATTGTGCAGCGTTACACAGTTCGGGATAGATGGTTGGGCGTTGCCAACTAAAGGTTGAGTTCAGCTCAATCTTGGTTGCTTGCGTTCCTCCGCGCTTAGTGGTAACCAATATCACACCATTGGCGGCCCGAATACCATACACTGCTGCCGATGCGTCTTTTAGGATGGTTACGCTTTCTATTTCATTGGGGTCTATCTGGCCTAAACTGCCAGGCATACCATCGACAATCACCAGCGCTTTGCCATATCCGCGAATGTCAATGTTACTAGCATCGTTGCCAGGTTCGCCCGAACGCTGAACCACGCGCAAGCCTGCTAGCTTTCCACCAATAGAGTTGGTGAGGTTGGCCATTGGCGAACGCGCAATGTCTTTACCCGTTACCGAGGCGATAGAGCCAGTAACGTCTACTTTCTTCTGACTACCGTAGCCCACCACAACCACATCGCTCAGCAATTGGGTGTTGGGTTTGAGTTGCACGTTCATGTTTGCCGTGGCCTTCAGCTTAAAGTCGTTATAGCCCACATAGCTAATGGTGAGTTCGGTACCAGGCACAAGGTCGACAGAGAAGTTACCATCCAGGTCGGTTACCGTTCCGGTGTTGGTTGCTTTGTCCACAACCGATGCGCCCGTGATGGGTTGTCCCATCTCGTCCACCACCTTTCCTTGCATTTTTTGTTTCTTGTCGTTTGCTTTTTGCGTGCGTGCGGTTTCCTTGGGTTCGCTTTTGTGTTGGCTCACCACGATGGTTTTGCCATTTACTTCGTAGTCCACATCTTGTCCTGCAAGAATTTGTCCCACCACATTAGCCACCTTTCGTTGCGTGCATCAACGCTAACCCGGCGGTTCATGTCCACGTCTTTGGCATAAATCACAACCGAGTAGCCTGTGTTTTTTTGCAAGTCAACGATGGCTTGCTTCACAGTGACGTTCCTCAGCGTCATCGTTACCGTGCTCGCCTGTACCGTAACCTCCATTGAAAGCGCTAGGAAGGTTGCGAGCAGAAACTTTTTTGTCAATGGTCTCATGTCGAAATGAATTAGTTAGAAATTGTTTAGAGATTGATAAGCATTAGGTAATGTGGCCTGGGGCTTTGCTAATAGAGGCGGTAACGCCCGTTGGCCATATTGTATTTGATTTGGCCTGTTTGGGCCATTATTTGTAATATCTGGTCGATGTTGCTTATTTGCTTGTTGAATATTAGGTAAAATCGTTTGTTGCGCACGCTCTTGGCCACGTCTATCAGCACATCAAAGCTGCGGGCAAGCACGGGCGCTATTTCTTCTAGTGGCAAGTTATCAAAGTACAAGGTGTTCATGCTGGCTCCTTCTTCTTTGGTTTCCTTGATGTTCTCGCGCTGTAGTTTACCTGTGTTTTTGTCCACCACCATGCGCTGTCCAGGGTTCAAAGCCAATGCTTTGCGTTGCGATATAAGATTGTCAACGCTTAGTCTTCCTTCGTAAAGGCTAACCATCACGCGGCGGTCTTCTTTATAATTGCTCACCTTGAAGGCCGTGCCCTGGTCGTGCAACACCACATCTTTGGTTATCACCATCATGGGCAAACGCTCGTTGTGCTTTACATTGAAAAAGCCCTCGCCTTGTAAATGTATCTCGCGCTGGGATATACCGAAGCCTTGCGAGTAGCTAATGGTTGAACCAGAATTGAGTTTCACCTCACTGCCATCGGGCAAAATGGTGGTTACTTGCGACCCGTTGGGGGCTGTGGTGGCTATCATGGCAAAGCGTTTGGTGGCATTGTGCCAACCTGCGAAATAGGCCACCACGGGTAAAAACATCACTAACACCATCGCGGCCACCTTTGCCTGTAGCTTTATTCGTTGGCGTTGGGCCTGCTTTTTTTGCTTTGCCACCTGGCGCACATGGGCATGAAATCGCTGCAAGGCTTGCTCCACATCGAAGGTGTGATGGGGTTTGGTGCATTCGTCGTAGAAAACCATCTCGCGCATACTTAGCACATACTGCCGATTTTCATCGTTTTGCTCGATAAAATCGTTCAGCTCGCGCAGTTGGCTGGCGTCTATTTCGCCCTGCACATAGCGGCTAATTAGGTTATTGATATGTTGATTGTAGGCTTTCATACGCTGTTCGCTCTATAAGGAAAGAGTATTTTTGATGGTTGTTGGGGTAGTGAAAAAGGAAGAAATATACGCAATTGCACTCGGTTTTAAGTTTTTTTATTAATTGCAACGTTTGGGCTAGCGGTGTGCTTTGCCCAGCCCTGCACCCTATATATTGCAGAGGGCAACCACGCGTGTATTGGCGCAGTGCTCTGCAAAAGCCACCAGTGGCAAACCGCTACCAACTTTGCGCCATCAGCATCAGCGTGCAAGCTGTGCCAGTAGACAGACTAGAAGAGAGTATTTTGAGGGCATTTTTAATGTGATATTTCACGGTGTTGACCGATATACCCAGCTCTTGGGCTATCTCTGCATGCTTTTTGCCATGATAACGACTTAGTTCGAACACCTGTCGGCACTCGTGGGGCAACTGGTTTACTACCTCTTGGGCATGGTTTTGCATTTCTTCTTCGATGAGCCACCCTAGGGGATGTTCGGCATCCGACAGGTTATCGTGTACGCGCAGCAATTCATTATCAAGACTTAGGGTTAGCCTTCCATGCCGAAAGGCACGCGAGCGACACACCTTCTCGCTGTTGTTGCGCACGGCACGAAAGAGATAAGCCTGCAACGAGTCTACTTCTAGTTCACTGCGATGATGCCAAAGGTAGAAAAAAAGGTCGTCGACAATTTCCTCAGCCAATTGATGACTGTGGGTTATTGTTGCTGCTAACTTGCACAAAACGTCATAATAGGTTCTGTATAATTGTTCGAAAGCGGCAAGATCGACACCCCTTAGGCTAGGCGTTGTGTCACTGTCTAACATATTAATAAGGCTGTTTAACTATAGATTGTTTAACGTGTGGCACAACTTTTAAAGATTACGTTCTGCTTACCGAAAACGTTCTTTTCGTTTTTCGAAAAGTGCGTTTATTGACGCATTTTTTTAGCCATACCATCAATATCAGCAAAGTTAATGATTTTTTCTGTTTCGCCATGTGTTTTGTATTATTTTATAGATAACATATTCTATAGGTGCAACACACAAGTCTTATTAATGTAAAGTTTTGTGCGTGAAATTTAACACAAAAACAGGGCTTGAAAGTCACCAACTGTTCGCCTTGCTCCAAATTTTCAATTCTCGCGAGGCTTATTTTGGATGTAAAAGCGATGTGTGTACAACCTGCACTTTTTGCTTTTACAACGCATAAAAATGTGTTTTGCACGCTATATCGTGCTATTTGCTGCTAAATGCAAGGCTAAATGGTGCTAAACGCACGGCTATTTGCTGCAAAACGCAGGGCTATTTGCTGCAAAACGCAAAGCAAAATGGTGCAAAACGCGAGGTTATTTGCTGCTAAACGCAGCGTCAAATGCATCATCTTGCATACCTCTTGTATGAATTTACAATTTTAGAATGTTGAAAAAAGCATGTTTTCTTGGTGAAATAAACCATTAAACGTGTGTTTTTAGCCACTAAAAGCTGTTTTTGGGGAGAGAAAAAATGCGGAGTTTTCGTCTTCTAGAAAAGCAAAAAGGCACAAAACACTTGTGAAATGCCAAAAAATAAACGAAAAATAAAATTGGATAAGGCAAAAAAAGCAACTTTTTGCCTACTTTGAGTCGCTTTTTTCGCTAGAATGCGTTTGCCTGCAGCACGTGTTTTGTAAAGTATTTTAAACGCGATTAACAAATAAAGAAAAAAGCACGATTAAGCCCAATTGCGGTCATTAGAGACTAAACAGATATTGTTTTATTGTCGAGCAGATTGCCTGTTTTTGTTATGCAGGCGTAGCGGGCTACGTCAATTTAGAAAGACAGGCAAGATGCCGACATGAAAATAAAAGATGTTAGGAAACAACACTAAAACAAGAATTCTGGAAACATTGTGGTATAATAACCGATTGGGGTTAAAACTCACCCCTAAATCAATGCACTTTTGCGCCCTAGCCTCGACATACCACAGTTTGCTATGATTGCATAACATTGTCAATATGACCAAAACTTATTGATGGCACAATGCCTTTGTGGGCTATTGCAGTGCCACACACACACCACTCCATGCCAACACTCAACAAGCCTGCCCCGCACAGCAAGTATAGCACCACGAAGGGCTTATGCATTGGCTGGCAGGGCAGGCTTGTTAATTGCGCGCGAAGTTAAGTTCTGTGGCGCATAGTATGGGTTTTAGCAGCGTAAAAGCACTGCAAAGAACACGTATTCTTAACGAAAACCGATAATCTTACGCACCTCTTTAAGCGTGGCACTGGCGCTAGCGCGCGCCACTTCGGCACCCTCTTGAGCGATGCGATCGAGCAGTTGGGTGTTAGAACGATATTCCATAATGCGCTCGCGAATGGGCGTTACGGTTTTGATAATATCTTCAGCAATCTGCTTTTTCAAGTCGCCATAACGTATAGAGCAATCGTTCCATTTCTCGTCGAAGTAGTTATACGTTTCCTCGTCCGAGCAGATACGCAAAAAAGTAAAGAGATTTTCAATAACATCGGGCTTCACGCTATTGGGAGCTTCGGGTCCAGAGTCGGTCACAGCCTTCATTACCTTTTTACGTATAGCCGCATCCTCTTCGTAGAGATAGATGCAATTGCCATCACTCTTTCCCATTTTTCCGCTGCCATCCAGTCCAGGAACCTTCACGGCTTGCGTGTTAAAGTAGAAGTTTTGCGGTTCGGGGAAAAGGTCAACACCATAGATATGATTAAAGCGTCGCGCACATTTGCGGGCCATCTCCATGTTTTGCTCTTGGTCTTTGCCCACAGGCACTTTGTGCGCACGATGTTGCAGAATGTCGGCAGCCATCAAAGTGGGGTAAGTAAGCAGTCCGGCGTTAACATTATCGGGCTGTTGTCGTGCCTTATCCTTAAAGGTGGTGACGCGTTCCAGTTCGCCCAGGTACATATTCATATTAAAGAAGAGGTACAATTCGAGCGTCTCTTTCACGTCGCTCTGTACATATATCTTGGCTTTTTGTGGGTCGATGCCACAGGCAAGATACTCAGCAAGGATTACACGAGCACTACGTTGAATGTCTTCGGGTTTCGGACTGGTGGTAAGCGAGTGCCAATCGGCAATGAAGAACAGGCTTTCGTACTCGTCTTGCATCTTCACGAAACTCTTTACCGCTCCGAAATAGTTGCCCAAGTGAAGATTTCCAGTGGGCCTAATTCCGCTTACTACTTTTTCCATTTTGATGTTTGTTTATGCTGTTAGCTATCTTTTGTTATATACATGCATGCAACAACGATGTTCGTTGCTAAAAAAAAATCCCGCAACCATGTTAGATTGCGGGACTTTTGCGTTGTGGGCGTTGACGGATTCGAACCGCCGACCCTCTGCTTGTAAGGCAGATGCTCTAAACCAGCTGAGCTAAACGCCCGTGCTTTGTTTCTAAAAGCGATGCAAAGGTACGCCTTTTTTCGAGAACCACCAAACAAAATGCGAAAAAAATGTTGATGAATGGCATTTTTACATTTCAACTTAACTTTTATATGCAGAAATGTTTTACCTAATCGCAATGCTAAAATAAGAAACTTGCACAAGGGGTGTTTGTGCCTACAATCGTTGCATAACGAGTGACATGCATGAATTGCAGGATGTGACCTAAAGCTTCCTACCTATGTATTAACGTCTTCGGGATTGAGTGTTGTTAAGCATGCAATCTCCGCATCGTGGTTATTTACATAGCTTTCATTTTGCCTAGTGCCTCCTGGTAAGCTTTAAACATTCGTTTGGTTCCTTCTTGCCATTCTTTATAATTCGTTCACTCTTTATCACTGGGTCTACATTGCGAACAAAGAGCACACCATCTACTCTTGCTTGAGGATAGCCATAGATGAATTGCACCTTTATACTTCCATTCCCTGCCATACGCATTTGCAAAGCTTCGCTAGATTGAAGTTTACTCATAGGTAGGTAAACCGAGTCTACACCCAGCTGTCCCAACTGGTATTCAATGCTGCGTTGTGGTACGGCAGCAAGCTTGCTACCAGCATAAGCACCATACTTGTCACTTACGATTGTTGCACCTTGATAAGTGACAATGTCGATGCAACGATAGTTTTCACCATACTTCTCTTTTAGGTAATGCCCAGCACTATAATAATTGAGATGTGCTGGTTCTATTGTCTGAGAGTAATTTAAATGTCCAGTGTGCGCATACATTGTAACAACTGTTTCTTTTGGAAAGACGCTATCGATGGCAAATTGAACGAACTGCGCCATCAACGTGTCTCGTTGTCCGAAACGCATACGGTGTTTTGCGAACCATTGCATCAGCCTTACGCCCTTACGCACCAACATCAGTTCATCTTTTTGGAGGCAGTTTTTTACAACATCGCTACTATCGATTAAGGCTGCGACATCCCTTTTCGAAAAAGGGTCCATATCATAAAGCACTGCCTCACAGATTTTTTTCATTTCAGGAGACTTCTTTCCATCGTTAAGCGTATAGAAGAAATTAAAAAGATTGATTTGGCTTTGCACCCATTCTAAATTGGTATCGAAGCCCAGGAGCGACACGCTGTTATCGTGGGTGGCATTATATTGCTTAAGCCACTCGATGAAAGCCTTTGTGGGTTCGCTCAGCAAAGAGTTGTCAATGTAGTTCGATATGTAAGAGTACTTAAAACGTGGGTCGTTTCTTACATACCTGTTTATATAGAAGGCTGCATCCATGGGCAGTTCTAACAGCACCAGTCTGCATTGGTGTTTTAGTATGCGTTCTTTCATGATGTCCATGGCTACGGCATTCATCGTCTTTGTGCCGTGTACAGTCTCACCAACAGCAAGGATAGGACTGTTCATGCATGGGAGTTTTTCATAGTTGCCGAACGTCCAATTAAGCAAGTCGCTACGTTGAAACAATGGTTCAACCGCTGCATCAGGCACATCATCACTTAGTTTCTTGCCGTCTGCGTATAGGCCAAAATCGGCAAGTTGAATTGTTCCTAGCGTATCTTTTTTCCCCGTAGCCTCTAAAGTAACAGACAATAGGTCGGCATGCTTTAAGTGCAGTTGGCTTGTAGCTTCTGCCCAATTGGGCGATGCGGGTAGCATTATCGTGTCACGACGAGCCACACGCGCCCCATTAGTTAAGGAGTTGAGCGTTACGTAAAAGTGCTGTACATCTTTCGATTTGTATTTCACCCTTACCGTAATATCATTTGTTTCGCCACGAAGCTGATATGTAGGCAACAGCGTACCCCAAACACCTTTGAGTGGAGCTATGATATCCAGACCCAGTACGGGTTGGTTATTGAGTGTATCTAGTTGAAGCCGAAAGTATGGATGCTGATAATGAGGCACCAGCTGTATCCAAAGAGTTTAGATTGGTCACTGGCCTTCGCAAAGAGCGAAGAGAAAAGTAAGTAAAATAAAAATATAAAGCGCATTAGCTTATAGAGTTTTCGGATTAATATTTCGCTACACATTTATTATTGTGGTTACAGTTAAAGCACTCCATCCATAAAGCAAGCTCTTTTATCATGTACTTTTACATTTGATTGGGGAAGCTTAGGTTGTGCACATTTAGGTTTCGTATTACAAAAGTAGGCAAAGTATAAGAGGCAATAATTGTTTTTATCTATTTTAACTCAAAAAAAGTCACACTGTTCTTTGCAGTGTAACCGCTGCTAAAGTTAAACCCCTATCGTTAAGGGCAAGTTCTAAAAATCACCTTTGCTGTATTGATAGCTATTAGCTGAGCAGGTTTAACTTACCCCTTTAACGAGCATAATGCTCAATGCGACTGAAAACGTAAGCGAAAGATGCCTGATAAAAGCAAAAAGACAATAAAGAGCAATACAAAGAACAACCTTTGAGCCTTTGCAGGAAATGTTGAGAACAAGCCTAAGCACCTTTATTAAGTTTATGCCCCACGGCCCGCAAAACAAACCAAGCATGCATTACCAAGGTGAGCGGTAGGCCATAATGCGAGCGCATAACGGCGAAACGCTCTTTAAGCGATGCGCGATGGTTTTTTACCGTCATACCACCATCGAGGTAATTGGCCACAACGGCTTGCATGTTTTTCAGGGGCAAGCCAGCTGCTTTGCCCGCTTTCATCACACGGATGCACCAATCCACATCGGCCGAGAAACGATAATGAAGGTTGTAAGGCGTTTGTTGGGCCAACGAGGTGAGGGCATAAAAAGCCTGATGACACACCAACATGCCACGACTAAACGACCGCCACGAGAGACCTTGACGCGGAACAGGGCGACGATGGCGCAAGAAACGCCCCTCGGCATCAACAATATCGGTGTCGCCATAAAGCACTGCAGGTAGCGTTTCGGCCTCGCCCACGGCGCAGGCCACTGTTTCGAGCGTGCTTGGAGAGGGGAACACATCGCCGGCATTGATAAACACCAGATAGGTGCCAGTGGCCATTGCGATGCCCTTGTTCATGGCGTCGTATAGTCCGGCATCGCGTTCGCTGGTTACTTTAATGGTGTGTAAGCTCTCGGTTTGGGCCATTTCGGCCACATATTGTTGGATAAGAGCAGGCGTAGCATCGGCAGATAGTCCGTCGATGAGCAAGTGTTCAACGTGCGGATAGGTTTGTTCGGCCACGCTTTTGAGCGTTCGGGGTAGCTCGGCAGCAGCATTATAGGTGCAGGTGATAACCGAAAAGCTAATCATAACATACATTTTTTAAAGGCTAGCGCCTGGTTATACACCTCTATATATTGCAGAGCCACGGTCTGTTGCGAATAGTTGGCCTGTACTTTTTTCACGGCTTGAGTTGCCAGTTGGTCGTAATCGGCCTCGAAAAGCACCCAATGGATGCCCTTAGCCAGGTCGGCTGCATCGCGATACCGTGCCACATAGCCATTTCGTCGATGGTCAATCTCTTCGGGAATACCGCCCACGTTGAACCCCACACACGGCACCCCGCAGGCCATTGCCTCCATAATGGTGTTGGGAAGGTTCTCGGATAGCGACGGCAGCACAAAGGCATGCACCGCATTATAAAGGGCAATGAGGGTTGCGATGTCGCTAACATAGTCGATGGGAATAACAGGCAGTGCCAGTTCGGCCACCGCTTGGTTGGCCTTTCCGCCTAGCACCACGAGGGCCGTGTTGTCTTTCATGTCGGGATATTGCTGGGCCAGCATGTTACAAGCCTCAACCAGATAGGCCAAACCCTTATTAACATTGGTGGCTCGCTGGGCAGCAAATAGGATGAGACGTTTGTTGGCAGGCAAACTCATGAGTTCGGCACACTCCACTTTATTTTTTGGAGCAAAGACACGGGTGTCAATGGGGTTGGGAATGGCGCACACATGTAGGTCGCGAAGCAGCTGACTCTGCCTAGCTTGGTCGGCCAACCATCGGCTACAAGCCACAAAATGGATGTCGCTTTTCTCGTAGATGCGTTTCTTTTTATGCCAAACGGTAGTTGAAAGGTCTTTATCGCTGCCCCCACCGGGTAGGTATTTGCATCGTCGGCATATCTGCTTAAAATTGTTGCACCCCAGGGTTAGGTGGCAAATGGCCGTTGCGGGCCAGATGTCGTGCATGGTCCACACCACAGGTTTGCCACTATTCACAATTTTTTTTATGCTATTGAGCGATAGCATACCTTGATTAATCCACGAGAGGTGTATTACATCGGCCAGTTTAAATTCGGGCAAGGAAGTAATATCAGCACCAGCATTGGCCACATCAATAGCAAAAAGGTTGTGCTTAGTGAAGTGCAAATGCCAGAAGATGGTCCACCGTTCCCAAAGAAAACGCCATCTACTGAAGAGTGTTTTGGGCAATTCGGACACCATGGGATTAGACGTTTGCCGGTCGTTCACCAACAATCGAGCCTGCACGCCGCTATTGTTTAGCGCTGCAACAAGCCTTGAAGCCGCAACGGCAGCCCCTCCATTTAGTTCGCTGGTGTTAACAATCAATATTCGCATCTTCTATTATATATAAGGTGTAAGGGTATATATAAGGTGGCCTTGCAGCCCCTGGGGCAGTTAAAGCCAACCCAACGACACTGCAAACTTAGTGAAAATAATTCAAACCTCAAAGACTAAACGACGCTTCTAAGCCCCAAAAAGCAGCGTATTGTTGTTATTAAGAGCCATAATGCCGAAAACAAGGGCTGCAAACCCTATAAAACAACGACAAAAAGAAAGCAAACCATACATATATTTGACATATAGTTGGCTGTGTTCGGACACACAGTGTTGACTTACATCAAGAATAACGCGATTTTATATCAAAAGTTTGTGCTAACTATTGCGTAAATGTAGAAATGGTTGTAACTTTGCAATGTCAAAAGGTTAATAGATTGTTTAGGTTAGTAATATTAGATTTAGGTTTTTAGTTATTAGATTAAGGTAGATTGTTAGATTGTTTAACGGATGACAATGGAAACCGTGAGGCTTTCATTTGTTTAGAAAGAATTTTTAGTTAAACATAAATGATACGCTGCATCTCGTTGAGAGAGGCAGCGTGTTTCGTTTATGTAGTTTGTTCAAAAAAGGTGGTCGGTGCCTTGCTATTTTACCTATTAGTCTGAGCAAACGTAGCTTCGCACGCCCCTACTTTGTGCTCCCTTGGGTGGATTATCTCACTGAAAGCCACACTTTTTTAAAATAATAGTCGTACATTTGCAACGTATTTTTGCCTTTTGTCGCACGCTATAACATGTGCAATGAGTGCCTAACACCACAAAAAAACAACAAAACAGTAGATTTATGATTATTCTAAAACCATTTAAAGCCTTTGTTGCTACACTCGCGTTGGCCACTATTTCTACGGCTTGCATACGCGAAGAGGCGACTCAACGCCGAGGCGAGACATCACCGCTTTTCAACTGGATGGCGACTTACTGATACGCGAACCAGTGATTACCAACAACGAAGTGAAGCTATATATCAATGGATGGGAAGACAGAAGTAAGCTGGCTCCACGCTTTGAACTGACACCTGGCGCTACTATCTCGCCTGCTAGTGGTACGCTAAGAGATTTTACTAAACCGCAAACCTACGTTGTTACATCGCAAGATGGACAATGGAAGAAAACCTACACCGTGAGTTTTGAGGTTAACGACGTGCCTACGAAATATCACTTTGAGGGCTTAGACTACTATATCTTTAAGGACAACGACACGGGAGAGGAACACAAGAAGTTTGAAAAGATTTATGAGAAACTACCCGATGGTTCTAAAACAGAATGGAACAGTGGCAATGCGGGATTTATGATAACCAATGGAACCGCAGGTTTGAAGGATTATCCCACCATGCAAGACGATAATGGTTATATTGGGAAATGCGTAAAACTGGTGACAAGAAGCACCGGACCAATGGGAATTGCATTCGGTGCACCCATCGCTGCAGGCAATTTGTTCTTGGGAGAGTTTCAAATAGATATTCTCAACATGGCTAAGTCCACCCGATTTGGTTTGCCATATCGCAATACACCCGTTGCCATATCGGGCTATTACAAATATCAACCAGGGGCAAAGTTCACCGATAAAACCAACACTGTGCTGGAAAACGCGCGCGACACGTTTGATATTTACGCCGTGATGTACGAAAGTACCACCGAAACGCCTTTCCTCGACGGCACCAACATCAAAACTCATCCCAGCATTGTAATGATGGCACAGCTCAAAGAACGTAAACCCACCGATGCTTGGACACATTTTTCAATGACCTTTGAACCAGTGGCGGGTCGCACTCTCGACCCCGAAAAGCTTCGCAAAGGCCAATATAACCTGGCCATTGTGATGTCGTCTAGTCAGGGAGGTGCTTTCTTCCGTGGAGCTGTTGGTAGCACATTGTGGGTTGACGAGTTGCAATTGTTTCACGAATAAAGCTTAATGATGAAAAGAATACACACACTTTTGGCCCTCGCCACCCTTGTTTTTGGACTGCCTTCAACAGTTTTTGCACAAGACGAACGTAACCAAAGCTTGGTGCAATCTGAAAAAAATGGTTGGGAATACGAAGTACGCGCCGGCGTAAACATCGGCGGTGCCAGTCCGATACCCTTACCCAAAGAGATTAGGAAGATTAATAGCTATAGCCCAAAGCTTAATGGAAGCATTGCAGGCATGATGACCAAATGGCTTAATTGCAACCGACAACTGGGTATAACACTTGGTTTAAGATTGGAAGAAAAGGGCATGGAAACTGGTGCTACGGTGAAAAACTATGGTATGGAGATTATAGACGGCGGACAACGTGTGGCTGGAAACTGGACGGGTAAGGTGAACACGGTGTACAAAAGCTCGTTTGTGACACTGCCCGTGCTTGGTGCTTATCGTATAAACGACAGATGGAAACTGCGCGTTGGGCCTTATGTCTCGTACAGAATGGATGGCGAGTTTTCGGGATTTGTTAGCGATGGATACTTAAGAAGTGGGTCGCCCATTGGCGAAAGGTTAACTTCACCGACGATAAAACGGCGGTCTACGATTTTAATAGCAACCTTCGCCGCTGGCTTTGGGGCTTTCAGGCTGGTGGTTCGTGGCGTGCTTTTAAGCATTTCACCGTTAATGCAGACCTCACTTATGGGATTAACAACATTTTCTCAAGCGACTTCCACACCATCACCTTCACCATGTACCCCATATACATGAACATTGGGTTTGGCTACGTGTTCTAACATAGCCTTTCACCCAACGCCATTTTACTATCCCCTAGTCCTAATGCAGAGCAAAGGCCTTTAACCCAAATCGGTTATTAGAGTCTAAACAGATTTTATTTTATTGTCGAGCAGATTGTCTGTCTTTGTAACGCAGGCGTAGCGGGCTACGTCAACTTGCAAGGACAGGCAAGATGCCGACAAGAAATAAAAGGTGTTAGGAAACAACACCAAAACAAGACTCCTGGAAACATTGTGGCCTAATTACCGAATTGGGGTTTGATTGGCTTTCAAAACAGAACCATTCAAAGGGCAAAAACAAAGGGGAATGATAAGCAACGCGGTTGTTACGGCCAATAGCAAAGGCTATTGGGGCAGTACAACCGCGTTGTTGGTTGAGTCAGTGGGTGTTGTTGGTTGTTGATAAACCGAGTCGGTTTGTTCTATCAGCATTGGTCTTCGCGGGCAACCACAAGCAAATACAGATAAGAAAAACAATGCAGCGCCCACAATAGCCGACAATGCAATAAGCACAGCAACGACAAGCGACGTCCACAAATGGCCCGCCCGCACTGCTTTTATTAAGAAATACAACTGCATCAACAAGGCCACACCAGCCCCAATCAGCAGCGTTAGGGATAGCCACTCCCCACAATTGTCGCGCACAGACCAGCCTGCAAACAAGCTACAAGCCAATGTTGCCACCACAGATAGGATATAAATCATCAACTGTTTTGTATTCATACACTTATTATTTTTACACATTTCACACAGCATCTATTAAAAAAAGAAACTTTACCAACGAGCATCGGCATCGTAGAAGCTTCATTCTTGATGCGAAGAACGGGCCATTAACCGCAAATCTACCAGTGCCACAGCCGTTTCTTCCTCATCTCTTTCAGCATCCTTTGGTCGCCAAGCCACCACAAATCGCACTTTTGCACCACGCACATCATAACCTTTATCCTTCCACATTCGCACTGTTTCGTTCATGGCTTTAGACAACATCGCCACAGGTTTTTGTCCATCTAGCGTGTACAACACATTGTCTTTAGCCATCAATTCATCGCCAGCACGCAGCGCCAAAACATCCGCTTTGCACTGTTTAAAATAATTCAGATACATGTCTTTATGCGATAATTGCAGCACCACTTCATTGGGCATAGCATATTCTTGCTTGTCGGTAATACGCACATCTGTAGGTAAACCGTCAAAAACAGGTGCGTTGGTGTGCACATACAACCTACTTTTGGCACGGGTGATAGCCACATAATAACGGCGCAACAGACTGGAGTCTTTGGGATAAGAGCCAGCAATAAGCAGATAAACGTTATCAAACTCTTTACCTTTAGCCTTATGAATGGTGCTCACAACAACATCAGCACGCGACACATCGCAGAAATCTTCCACCGCCGACTCGAAAACAAACTCCTTAAAATCGGTTGCATACTTCTCTTTATTGGTGAGTTCAAACACTTCTATGCATCGTTTCAAGTAAACAAGACTTTCACTATTAGCGTAAGTAGCATATGTTATCTGTTTAGCTTCTTGCCAAATATCATCAGGAATAATCACCGTTCGACCACGTTTTTCAAGCTTTCGCAAGAAATATCTGGTCTCTGCCATGTTCCAAAACCTAAATCCATCCATCGATTGTATAAGCTTTGCATTGATGCCCTTTCGCCTTAACAAAGCCAACATCATAACCGCCTCTTCGTTGGTTTGGGTTAACAAGCACGTTGTTCCTTCATCGTTGCGGCTCACCAACTCGTCTGCCACAGGCTGATAAAGATATTTAGCCCGATGTTGAACCACCTCAACCCATCCATTTTGGTTGCGTATAGCAGTGATTGGCGTTGTTTTCATACGTCCATGTAGGGCTTTCACAAAATTATTTGCAAAAGCCACGGGGTGGATATCGCTTCGGTAGTTGTCTGTCATCTCTATGAGTTTGCTTCCCTCAGCCTGTGCCAAGCGTTGCATGTAGGCCGAATTAGAACCTCTGAACTCGTAGATATTCTGGTCGTCATCGCCAACAGCAATCACACGCATATCTTCATTCTGTGTCATTAAGGCCTCAACCAAGGCATATTCGGCCTCGCCCATGTCTTGAGCTTCATCTATCACCAACACGGCCTTACCAATTTTGTTGGGTTCAACCTCACCTTCGTTAATCATTTGGGCCGCTCGTTTCACCACGTTTGGCGTCTTCTAGATTACCAATGCGCCCAAGCAAGTCGAAACAATAGGCATGAAAGGTTTTAATCTCCACAAAATGAGCGGCATTGCCCACCAGTTGTAACAGTCGTTGTTTAAACTCTGTGGCAGCTGCTCGCGAGAAAGTGAGCATCAACAGTTGCTCGTGCTTCACGTCTTCAAGTAGCAACAACGATGCCAATTTGTGCACCAGCACGCGCGTTTTACCACTCCCTGGTCCTGCTGCCACAACAATGCAACGTGTTTCCTTATCGGCAATGATTTGCTTTTGGCATGCCGACAGATGGCCAAACAGCTCTTTATGCTTCGCAGGTGTAAGGTTGCGCGATATTTCGTTCAGTCGTTCGCCCTTAAAATATTTGGTAACAAACCGGCGATAGTCCATTTGGAAATAGTCTTTAACAAACTGTTGCGCTGCATGGTAATCCTTCACCATCATATTGGCGTACTCGCCCACGATGTGTATCTGTTGTATTCGTTGTCGATAAAACTCGTCGAGCACGTGATAATCGTCTTTACTAAATCGTGCTCTATTGTCTTTCACACGCTTAATATGCATGGCATTGTATATCACAAGAAAGCCTCCATCCAGCTTAAGCGCACCTATTTTGGCCAGATAAAGCAACGCCTCTTTCACCTCTTCGAGCTGTAAGTCGGCAAACGAACTAAAGAGCGACCCGCCTTGCGCCTTCATATCATTGAGCAAACCAACCACCGAGAAGGTCACTGGCTTGTTGGGTGCGCCATCGTCACCTGCCTTTTGTATCAACTTATAAAGCCATTCCACCGCAAAGCGACATATTTGCAGGCGTCTTTCAAAACGTTGCATCAGCACATCAGCCTCAAACATCCTACGCAACTCCACATAATGCGCAGCCGTTTCCTTCTTTCGCATATAGCCCTTGATGGTTAAAAAGTAGAGCAATGTGCGTATATCTTTCTCTTTAGCTTCGTCGATGCCGTGGTGCACAGCGTTATCGTTAAGTTGTTTATAGGTTGTGAGCAGTGGGTCGTTGGGCAATTGCGTAAGGATGTGCCGTTCTAGTTTGGCAAACTTATCAAGCAGCACATTAGATTTGCGTTCGGTTTCGCCTGTGTCGCGCAAGTAAGCAATCATGTCTTCGCTGTCGGCAAGAAGGCCTTCTTGGCGCATACTCAACACCACCGACATCACTTCGGCCTTAGTTATGCCCAAGGTGTCGGCCAAATAGTCTATTCGTGCTTCGCCTTCAGCATCTCTCGACTTCACGGTATTCTTTCTCGATATGAGCGATTTTATTACGCGCACTGCCTTTTCGGCCTCTGCTTCATCAAAGAGTATTGAGGCATCAATGCGCTTACGAGCCTCATCCATATTCTTAACGGTGATGCCCGAGGCAAAGACCTGTGGTACATTGCTTCCTCTCACCAAAAAACCAGCTTCTTCTAAAGCCGACAATGCTGTGCGCACGCGTGTCTCAACATCGCTCACCGAGTCGTCCCAGCCTGCTTGTCGGGCTATTTCCAACGCCGAACAGTTCACTCCTTCGCGCATTTTAGTAAGATATTTCACTGCTTTCCACACCTGCTGTATTTCGCTGATGCTCAGTTTTGTTTGGTTCAGCATTATAAAATGCTTCTCCAAATCGTTATCGCTATACAGCACGTAGCACTTTGCATTGAGACTAGGGTCGCGTCCGGCGCGTCCTGCTTCTTGAACATAATTCTCCAACGAGTCGGATATATTGTAGTGCACCACCAATCCCACGTCTTTTTTTATCTACGCCCATGCCAAACGCCGAGGTAGCAACAATGATGCGCACCCTATCGTTCATAAAAGGCTTCTTGGTTTTCTGTCTTTTCGTCGGCGTCCATTTTGCCGTTAAAAGGCAGTGCGTCAAAACCGTCACGCGTTAGTCGTTGGGCAAGTTCTTTTGTGCGTTTTGTGCGCGACACATACACAATGGCAGGGCAATTGCTAGCCGTCATCAACGCGCGAAGCTTCAAATATTTGTCATTATCGTCTTCGGTGTGTATCACACTATACATCAAATTCGTTCTTGTTGCCGATGATGCATAGAGTTGCAATTCTATATTGAGGGTCTCACGAAAGTAATCGCAGATGTCTTGCACCACTTTTTGCTTGGCTGTTGCCGTGAAACACGAAATGGCTATGGGCTGTTGGTTGAGTCGTTGCTTTTGAAGCCAATTCACAAACTTACCGATATAGAGATAATCCACCCTAAATTCTTGTCCCCACGACGACAAACAGTGGGCTTCGTCTATCACAAAGCGCACCACATGGCGCATGCACAAAACGCGTTCTATGGTTTTTTTGAACGAAGCATCTCGGGCGAAATATACAGCAACGAGAAGCATCGCCATTCTGCACTCGCTCGATTGCCACGCTACGTTCTATGGGGTCGAGCAAGCCGTTTATGCTTACTGCATCGGTTATTCCACGCTCGGCAAGATTGTCTACTTGGTCTTTCATGAGCGACTGTAAGGGCGAAATAACCACCGTTAGCCCATGCACCGCAGCGCCGGCCATAAGTGCTGGCAACTGAAAAAGTGAGCGACTTGCCACCTCCTGTGGGGAAAATGGCCAACAACGACTGCCCTTTCATGGCTGCTTCTACTGCTTGTTGTTGTAGTGGTTCGCCCTCGTAAGTGCGAAAAGCGCTAAACCCAAAATGGGTTTCTAAACCTTTTATCGCATCCAGTTGTGCCTTGCAATATCGGCAACCCTGCTTACAAGGTGTGTTTCGCAAAAGCTTCATCACATATTCCACCTTTGGATAGGTGCATAACACCCAGCCTGGCGTAACCGAACGATGGTCGGTGGTGTCGATAAGTGCCAGTGCATAGGCCAGTTCGCAAGGATATTGGGCAATAATATCTGCCAATGGGGCGTTGCTGCAAATCTTTTCGCCATAGTGTTCCACTATCAGTTGCGACACATGGGCTTGCTTTGGCTCTGCATTCACCATGCGCAAAAAGCCCTCAAACTCGCGCTGCCCCCACAACAACGAGGCAAACACAAGGCGTTTGTGGCTTGGCAAGGCCTTCCAGTGGACTATTTCGTCGTGAAGTAAGTCTTTTGTTTTCTCGCAATCGTTAACTGGATTATTCAGTTCTTCTACGATTAGCTTATCGTCTTTCACTAACTTGTGGTAGGGACGTTCAGGGAAAAGCAACGGCGAGAGATAAAGTGTATCTACCAAATGCCATTGCTGTTGCTCGTCATGGGTAAAAAGATATTTGGCATCGTGATGCACAATGTTGTGCCCACATATAAAATCAACATCGCGAAGAAAGTTTAACAGCTCGGCTTTCGAGGCTTGATGAAAGATTGCACCATCACTTCGCAATGCGCCAATGTCGCGCACCTGATGGTTTTTCCCACCTATTTCTGTATCCACAAAGGCATAACGCAGCGAGGTGTTACTTGCTCCCACACCTTCGTTTCCAACAATGTTTGCTTTATTATTGTTGTGTTTTGTTCCCCAAAGTCGGTTCCATATGGCCATAATCAAGTATGATGGTAACGGTTTGGGCCGTTTTTGCTGGCCGTTTTCTTGTGCATTACACACAGCAATATGGCCAACCGCCCTTATTCTTTGCTCTGCAATAGGGCAAATTTACGTATAATCACAATAACATCCAACTCTTTTTAGGCTTTTCGCTACATCTTTCTCACAAAAGGAGTTGCGCTCTACCTGCATTAAACCCTCTTTCTTCTCTCACACCAACCGACGTTGCAACCATCGCCTCACTGGCACATCATAGTATTTTAGGCATAACCATGCTAGGGCTATACAGGCAAAAATCAAAGCCAGTATTTGCGGAAAGGTTTCGCAGAAAGGCAGGTTGTTACGCTTGGCGTAAGCAAAACAGGTATAGAGAAGGGGGAAATGAGTGAGGTAAAGGGGATATGAGATGTTGCCAAGAAAGTTGCAAACGCGCGTAGAAAGGGCATCGGTGGTTTGCCCGGATGCCCCTAACCACACCATCAAGGGGAAAACCACTAGCACACAAAGGGCTTCGTAGAGTCCGTTTGCCCACAATTGCCCTTCTCCTCCTATGCGTGGAGCCATCGCAACTGCTGCAATGGCCAGGGCACACCACCAGAAAGCACCTCGTATATTGCACTTGCACGACACACGAGAGAGCAACAAACCTGCTGGGAATGCAAACATCACCCTAAGCATTCCTCCCCAAAATCCTCCGTTGGCAAAGGTCCAACCCGCGCCTAAAGTGCCACTCTCGTTGGTTAAGGCATAGCCCAAAAGCGCTCCTGCCATAGCAAATACCAATAGGGCTAGTCGGTGGGTGCTGAGTTTTCGGATAAACAACACATAGAGAAGATTGGCTATATACTCGAAAAACAACGACCATGCTGGTCCGTTTAAGGGGAATATCTCGCCAAATCCGCGCACCTCTACCCCACTCCACGCTGGCACTAACAGCATATTTAGCAGCGTGGCAAATGCCAAAAGGGCTAAGGGTACGCTTTTCACATTTAAGTATTCGCTACCCTGACCGTAAAACATCACTGCGCCAAACAGTGCTCCTACTATCACCATGGGGTGCAAACGTATTACTCGCCGCTTAATAAAGCTGCCTACACTCATGCTGTTGCGACGGTCGTCGTAGGCATATCCTATTACAAAACCCGACAGCATAAAAAAGAAATCCACGGCCAAATAACCATGACTAAAATAATGTGTGAGGCTGTTTGTGGCGAAGTCTTCGCCTATGTGGAAACAAATCACCACGAGGGCTGCCACTCCGCGCAGTCCGTCGAGCAAATGATAGTGGGGTTTGGTGTCGGCAAATGCGCCGGCCGAGATGGGGCTGGGGTTCATTTGTGGGTTGGGGTTAAGGATTTATAAGTCAATATGATAAGGGAATGCTGCTCTTTTGGGCTCTTTCCTTCGCGCTACTCCTAGCTCAAAGGCGTGCTCTCGCGCTTGCTTACAACGCTCAATGGGGCACGTAGCACAACAAGTTTGCTTTGTTGCTCGTGCATACATCTTTCAAATATTACCACTTGGTATGCCTATTTATCTCCTTTGGCCCAAATATCTGCTGGTTCGAGTGTTCCTACACAACCGTTTTTTGCCACGGCCACCATGCATTGCGCAACGATGTGTGTGGGCATGGGGCGCTGTTGTTTGAACAATCCCAAAGCATTAAAGAAGGACAGAACGGCATTGGCGATTTTCTCGTTCAACCTATCTGTTCCCTTTCGGATGAGCGAAGGCGGACGAACAATGCACAATTGCTTAAAACCTAGCTGTGCTACTGCCACTTCTAATTCGCCTTTTATGCGCGTATAAAACAAGCGCGACTGCGCATTGGCCATGGCTGCCGACAGCAACACGAGGGCTGGCACTTGGTTGCGAGCTGCTGCTTCGGCAAAATTAAACTGATAGGTATAATCCACGGTGTATTGTGCTGCTTGGCTTCCTGCTGCCTTTAGGGTGGTACCCATGCACGAAAACAGCACATCGCCCTGCACCAGGTGTTGCCAAGCTTGGGGCTGATTAAAGTCTACCACGTGGGTTACTAGCTTAGCTGGCGTGCCCAATTGTGGGTCGCGCCTAACAAAGATGTGTACTTGCTCAACGCTTTCGTCGGCCAAAAGCTGTTCCACCAAGTCTTTGCCCACTGCTCCTGTAGCGCCTATTACTATGGCTTTCATATTTAAATACTGAATGATGTTTGTGTTATTGCAAAGTTAATATTTTTAATATTCCTAACCAAATTCTTCGTTATGCTTTCGTTTTAACCTCATTGCAAGGGCAAAAATTCAGAGAATGCTGTGTTTAAAACAAAGAAAAAACCAAGTAAACTAGTGTTAGCACGTCTAAATTTTACAGAATTTTATGAACTAAGAAATGCTTGTTTAAAAAAATAATCGTTTATCTTTGCAGTCGCAAAAAAACAATCAAGCCCAAGAACTATAAACATTTTTACTTATATAAACATGAGAAAATTGATCTGCGAAGTGCAACAGATGCGTCTTTACCATCTATTGCGAAGCACCACATTTGTATGTGGCATGATGCTTTTGCCCGTTACTGCGGTAGGAGCACAAAAAAACGTAATTCAACAAACTAGACCAGTTGGGCTAATTAAAGGCTCAGTAACCAGCGATTCTGGCGAACCGCTCACCGGTGTTACGGTGAAAGTGTCTGGCGGAGGCAATGGAACGGTGACAGACATCGAGGGAAATTTCTCGGTGAATGCTGCTCCCGGCTCGTTGCTCACATTCTCGTACACGGGCTTTAAGCCCCAAACGGTGAAGGCGCAAGAAGGCATGCAGGTGGTGTTGCAAAGCAGTGTGAACGACCTCAACGAGGTGGTTGTGGTGGGTTATGGCACACAAAAGAAAGCCAACCTTACGGGTGCTGTGGCATCGGTGAATGGAAGTGTGCTGGAAAACCGACCCATCAGCAACATCGGACAAGGGTTGCAAGGTGTTGTGCCCAACCTTAACGTCTCCATGGGACACGGTGGCGCTCCTGGTGCTGGTGCTTCTTTCAACGTGCGTGGTAACCACTTCGCTCAATGGTGGCGAACCACTGGTGCTGGTAGACAACGTGCAAATGGATGCCAACTTAGTGAACCCCGACGACATCGAGTCGATTTCGGTGCTCAAAGACGCGGCCTCGGCTGCCATCTATGGTGCTAGAGCTGCTTATGGTGTTATTCTTATCACCACCAAAAAGGGTAAACTCAACTCGCGACCAACGGTTCAATTCTCGGCTTCGGGATACTGGCAGAGTCCTGCTGTAGAAATGCACAACGTTAATTCGCTTGACTATCTCAAGATGATTGACATTGCTTATCAAAACAGTGGCGGTAGCGGACACTACTTTAACCCTCTGGTTTACGAGTATACAGAGAAATATGTTAACGGCACCTACGACCAACCTGTGTTCTTCGACAAATCTTATAGCGCCTTTAAATATGGCTATAACGGAAACACCGACTGGTGGAACGAATTGTATAAAACTTCGTTCTCGCAGATTTATAACGCTAGCATTAGTGGCGGTAGCCAAAAAACGCGCTACTATGTGTCGCTGGGGTCTAACAACCAAGGCGGTATCTTGAAGGCCACCGATGAAAAATACAATAAGTACAACGCCAACATCAACGTCACCTCTGAGCTTACTCCTTGGATGGAAGTATCGGCTAAGATTGCGCATACGTATACAACCGAGATGCACCCCACTGGTGGTACAACTGCAATGAACAACACTGCCTACTCGGGTTTGTCGGCTTATAGCGGTATGATGAAATCCGACCTTAGTCCGCTGATGCCCGTTAAACACCCCGACGGACATTATGCTGGTCAAGGAAACTTTACCAACCCCGTGGCTATTCAGGCGCAAGGCGGTAACGCTCGCTATCGCCAAAACGACCTTTGGATGACGGCTGGCGTGAAACTCACCCCCATTAAGGGACTTATTGTGAATGCCGACTACACCTGGAACTACTATGGATGGGCTTCTACTCAACACGTTCGCAACTTCTACGACTATACAGCTGTACCTGGAACAGAAACTATTACCCCTGGACCAACCCCAGTAGTGTTACCCGATCTAACAGCGACGATTACTACTCCTCGTTTAATGCCTTTGCCGAATACAATCTCTCATTGGGCAACAACGACCATAACATGAAGTTTATGGTGGGCTATAACCAAGAAAAAAAACGCACACAATACTATTACGCTGGACGTAAAGACCTCATCGACCCCGAAAATCCTGCCATCAACCAAGCCATCGGCGATATGGCCATCGACGGAAACATGGGACAATGGGCTGTAAACGGCACTTTCGCTAGATTTAACTACGACTACAAAGGTAGATACTTGCTTGAACTCAACGGCCGTTACGATGGCTCGTCGAAGTTTAAAAAGGGACATCGCTACCAGTTCTTCCCCTCTATCTCGGCCGCTTGGCGCATCTCTGAAGAGAAATTCTTCGAAGGCGTTAAATCGTGGTGGGACAACATGAAGCTACGCGTTTCTTATGGTTCGCTGGGTAATCAAGCCGTTAATGGCAACTTCCCCTACCTCGCTACTTATGGCATCAACACCAAATATGGTGCTTTGCTGGGTGGCGGACGCCCCGTGGCTGTGTATGCTCCTGGACTGGTTAGCTCGTCGTTTACCTGGGAAACGGTTAACCAAATAGACTTTGGCTTTGATGCTGCATTCCTGCGCAACCGCCTTAGTGCTTCGTTCGACTGGTATCGTCGCAACACCAAAGACATGCTTACCGATGGCGAAGTGCTGCCCGCAGTGCTCGGAGCTAGTGTGCCACGCCAAAATGCAGCTAACTTGAAAACAGTGGGATGGGAACTTTCTTTGGAATGGAACGACAGATTGGCCAATGGCTTGTCTTATCACGTAAAGGGTGTATTGTCAGACTATCAGTCTACCATCACCAAATTTAATAACCCCACTGGACTGATTAGCCAATATTACGTTGGACGTAAAATGAACGAAATATGGGGATATGTATCTAATGGCTTGTTCCAAACCGAACAAGAGGCTAATGCACACGCTAACCAATCTTACCTCTATGGCGGTAAATGGACTGCTGGTGACGTGCGTTTTGAAGACCTTGACGGTAATAACAAAATTGACATTGGCGACAACACCCTGGCTAACCCTGGAGACAGAAATTATTGGTAACTCAACGCCTCGATTTGCATTCGGTATCACTGCCGGACTGGAATATAAAGGCATCGACTTTGAAATGTTCTGGCAAGGTATTGGTAAACGCGACTGGTTCCCTGGCAGTGGCTCGGCTGCTTACTGGGGCTTCACCAACGAATGGCAAACGCCACTTACCACTTCGCTCGACTACTGGACACCCGAAAACACCAACGCCTTCTTCCCACGTCTGGGATGGGCTAATGGAGGTAACCGCAACACGAGCACACGCTATCTGCAAAACGCTAGCTACTGCCGACTCAAGAATGTAACCCTGGGCTACACACTGCCAAGAAACATTCTCGACAAAATTGGCGTGTCGCGACTAAGAGTTTATGTAACAGGTGAAAACCTTCTCACCTTTACTTCGCTCATCAAGGCGTTCGACCCAGAGACCTTAAACAACATGACCTACCCCATTAACAGGAAAATTGCCGTAGGTTTGAATTTAACTTTCTGATGTGTAACCATCACAAACAACAATGATTATGAAATTTAAAAATTATATCGCACTGGCCCTACTCGCTGGAATGGCTGCTGCGTGTGATTATACAGACTTGTCTCCACTCGACTCGTTTACCGACCAAAGCTACTGGAAATCTTCCAAAGACCTCAAACTTTATGCCAACGGACTTTATGGATTGCTCAGCAGCCCCTCGGCTACGCTAGACAATACTAGCGACAACTTCGTTACGTCTAACTACAGCTCGTATCTCTTTGACGAAATGACCGTGCCCACTGAGGCTTCGGGAAACAATGGATGGGACTGGGGAAACATTAGATCGTGCAACTATTTCCTCTCTCGTTACCAAACTGCACAAGCTAGCGAAAGCGAAATTAATAAGTATGTGGCCGAAGTGAGGTTCTTTAGAGGCTTGCTCTATTTCAGCAAAGTAAAAATGTTTGGAGACGTGCCTTTCTACGACAAAGACTTGCAAACCGACGACACCGAACAACTATACAAAGCTCGCGACCCGCAAGACGTGGTGATTGCAAAGGTGATAGACGACTTTAAATATGCCATTAAATGGCTACCCGAAAAGGCTTTGGCCGAATCGGGACGCTTAAACAAAGAGGCCGCACGCACGCAATTGGCACGCGTTTGCCTACATTTTGGTACGTATAAAAAATATCATAACCAAACTGGAACTGGCGCACTCTCGGCTAACGCACTGCTCAAAGAAGCTGTGGCACAAACCGACACGCTGATGAACTCGGGCAAATTCGAAATCGTTAAAGGCTCGGATGCTGGTTGCGACCAAATGCCTTTCAGCGGTTATCCCTTGTATTACTCTAACCAATTTACGCAAGAAGACCTCTCGGCCAATAAAGAATGCATCCTTGCTAGATTCTACGAACCTTCGGTGCTAACGCACGAACTGGGCAGACAGGTGCAAAATGGTGGCATGGGATTGTCGAAAGACTTCGTGGAATCGTTCCTTATGAAGGATGGCACGCCCATCTATAACACGGGCTCGGGCTATGCTGGAGATGATAACCTGGAGAAGGAAATTACCAACCGCGACCCGCGTCTATATCAAATTGTAGACAACAACCACAAACCCTACTATGTGAGAAATGGTGAACGCATACTGAACGAACCGGCTAACCGCGTGGGGGCAAGCAAAAGCGTAACGGGATACGACTGCGTGAAGTTCCACCACGCCAACACCGTGCAACAAGAAGCGCGCAACTCTACATTCGACTGGTTTGTGTATCGCTATGCCGAAGTGCTGCTCATCAACGCCGAAGCTAACGCCGAACTGGGCACTTGCACTCAAGACGTGCTGGATAAAACCATCAATAAACTGCGCGACCGCGTGGGTATGCCTCACCTAACCACTTCGCCCGTTGCCGATGCTAAACCCATTAACTATGGCTACTCGCTCTCTAACCTTATTTACGAGATTAGACGCGAACGACGCATCGAACTTGTGGCCGAGGGTTTAGACTAGACGACTTGAAACGATGGAACGCTATGAAACTGATGGAGAACCCCAAAACGATGCTGGGCATTAAGATTACTCCGCTGTCTGTTAGCGAATTCCCCGCTGGTACGTTCGACGGACAAAACGGACGCCCAACCGTGAGCTACAATGGCGCTACGTACTTGTATCAATACAAGGCTGCTAAGCAACTCGACGACGCTGGTAGAAAATGGAAAGCCAACGACCGCCGTTTCCTCTATCCGCTGCCTAAGCAAGAATTGGTGCTTAACAAGGCCCTAACACAAAACCCCAACTGGGAATAAACACCATGCCTGATGTGTTAAATGCTTTGTACACATCGGCTGCGTAAAACCAATAAGCGAGCGAAACAAAGGCTAACCCCGGTTTCGCTCGCTTTTTTTTATGCCCATATTTCGACCATGTGCCTTATGGGTTTGCACGCGTAGGCTCAATAATTAGTCGTGCGTTGCGCAACTTTTACAAATAGTTGTTGTAAATTTGCAACACTCAATGGTTGCACGCAACCTCAAAAACCACATCTAAATTAACAATATCAACACAACTTAAAGGTATGCTGAAACTTATCCAAACCACATTCTGCCTGCTGATTGGCCTTACTCTGCAAGCGCACGCCCAATCTTTTACATGGTATAACCCCATGGAAGCCTCCCCAAGCTGCATCAATGGCAGAGCATGGAACGAAGAGATAAAAGCCTCTTATGCCCGCATGCCCGAAAGGTTGCAACGCAATATGCCCGAAAAGATTCTATATTTTGTATCTTTCAGATAATCAACAAAATAAGAAAGAATAAAGGGTAAAAGGTTTACGATTTGGAAACGAGCGAGTTTCTTTCCCTTTCTTTATTCTGCAATGCTTCAAGGACCACTTATTTAATGTTGCAAAGATACATTATTGCCAACGAAAAACATTCAAAAATATTGCTGTCCGGTAAAAGTAAACAGAAAGCTCTGTATCTCTTTATCCATCGGTATTGCAGCCGTTTTACTCATCCAGAGGCTTGGTTTTCAGTTTCAAACTGTAAGTATTATAGAATGCACTTATTTTGATAAGAAAGGACCTATAACAACCGATAATTCTAAGAAATTATAAGGTTAAGTCTTTTTTAACTAACACAGGCATCCCCCAAAAAGTTTTACCGGACAGCAATAATTCAAAAAGAAGAAAATTATCATTGTACAGTAATAATATCCTTATTTGCTTGGAATTATGGCATTGAATGCTTAATTTTGTGTGTGATACTTTTAACAAACGATGAAAGAAAATTTACAGATGAAGGCAATAAATCGGATTAAATCCGTATTAGTGGGAAAGCAGGTTTCGGGCAAATGGTTAGCTAATCAAGTGGGACATACAGAGAATACAGTATCACGCTGGTGTTCAAATAAAGTACAGCCCTCTCTTGATAATCTTGTCAAGGTTGCCGAGGTATAGGAAGTAGATATTCGTGATTTGTTAAGACCTACATTAAAGAAGTAGAATGCTATGGGAAAATTCAATGAAGCAACCAGAGTACAGATGCCCGCAATGGTACATCTGACACGCTTAGGATATAAATATTGGGGAAGAATTCATGAAAGCGAAGCTGGTACAATATACGACCCAAACACCAATATTTTATTAGAAGTTTTTAAGGTTCAGTTTAAGAAACTAAATCCTGAATATGCAGGTGAATATGAACAAACATTGAAAGATATTCGGAAGGAACTCAATGATGATGATTTAGGACGTGGCTTTATCAACGTCTTAAATCAGTGTCCCCTATAAAGTTGATTGATTTTGAGCGACCTGCTAATAATACTTTTCATTTTACAGCTGAGTTTACCTGTAAGAATGGACAAGAAGAATTTCGTCCTGATATAACACTATTCGTCAATGGACTGCCACTTTGTTTTGTTGAGGTTAAGAAGCCAAATAATCATGGTGGAATGGTTGCAGAAAGTAAGCGAATGAATGAGGAGCGTTTCCCTAATAAGAAATTTCGCCGTTTCATCAACATTACCCAATTGATGATTTTCTCCAATAATATGGAATATGACACATTGGGCGGTATTGTGCCTGTTGAAGGAGCGTTCTATTGCACAGGAGCGCGGAATTCTACTCCATTCAATTGCTTCAGAGAAGAAAACCCAACAGGTTTGAAAGTTGCACCTTTTCATGCAGAATACCCATATCTAAAAGCTGATGTAGAACAAGAAAAACAAATTTTAGCAGATTACAACAACCAAGTTATACATACAAGCCCTGAATATCAAAGCAATTTAAGTCCATATACACCTACCAATCGTATTTTAACTTCAATGTGTTGTCCTAAACGTCTGCTCTACATTCTTAAATATGGTATTGCATACGTTCGCATGGAACGTGAAGTTGATGGTAAAATTGAAACAACTGACCAAAAGCATATTATGCGTTATCAACAGTTGTTCGCTTCGTTGGCTATTGAGCGCAAACTCACTGAAGGTATAAAGTCGGGATTGGTTTGGCATACACAAGGTAGCGGTAAAACGGCTCTATCGTACCATCTGACCTATATTCTCAATGATTATTTTGCAAGACAAAATAAAGTAGCGAAGTTTTATTTCATAGTGGATCGCCTTGACTTATTAGAGCAGGCTACACAGGAGTTTGAAGCACGAGGATTGGTAGTATCAACAGCTAACACTCGAAAGGAACTAATGGAACAATTCCGCACCAATCAAGCCCAACAAGGTGCAAGTGGGAAAGCGGAAATAACTGTTGTAAATATTCAGCGTTTTGAAAGACAACGAGAAGGTAGAACTTAATTTGTATGCAACCAATCTTCAGCGCATTTTTATTCTTGATGAAGCACACAGAGGATATAGCCCAGGTGGTTGTTTTCTTGCCAATTTGTTTGATGCTGACCAAAATTCCATAAAAATAGCTTTAACAGGTACTCCGCTTTTGAGCGAAGAACGCGCTTCGTGCAAAGTTTTTGGAAATTATCTGCACTCCTATTATTATGACCGCTCAATAGCTGATGGTTATACGCTTAAAATCATTCGAGAAGATATTGAAACGTCCTATCGAGAGAAACTTACTGAGGTTCATGAAAAACTTGAAACCTTGGTTGAGAAAAAAGACATCAAGAAAAGCGAGATAATAGAGCATGACAATTATGTAGATGAGCTTCTGCGCTATATTATCAATGATTTGGTCAATTTTCGTAAGATACAAGGCGATGAAACCTTGGGGGGAATGATTATATGCGAGACCAGCGGTCAAGCAGAAAAGCTTTTCGCTCATTTCGATAAAATACAAAAGGAAATCAATGATAAGCTAAATCTTCGTGTAGGTTTGATACTTCACGATTATGAGGATAAAGAAACACGCAAGCAGATAGTTAAGGACTTTAAGAAGAATATGACTATTGATATTCTTATTGTCTTTAATATGTTGCTTACAGGATTTGATGCGCCACGATTAAAGCGACTTTATTTCGGTCGCAAACTCAAAGATCACAATCTTCTTCAAGCTATAACACGTGTAAACCGACCATATAAGGATATGCGTTATGGCTTCCTTATTGATTTTGCTGACATTAAGCGCAATTTTGAAGAAACCAACGAAGCTTATTTACAAGAATTAAATCGTTTCAATGACGTCAAGGAAACTGGTGAGGGTAATAATACCGAAACCTTTGCACAAGTTATAGAAAACAAAGAAGAGATATTTGAGCAAATGAAAGAAATCAGACAAGTGCTGTTTGATTACTCATACGACAATGCCGAAGATTTCTCTACAGAAATCTCTACCGAAGAAGACAAGGCTGTTTTACTTGACCTCAAGCATGCACTCGTTGCTGCCAAGAATATGGCAAATATAGTTCGCACTTTTGGTGATGACGAAATGAAGGAGCAGTTCTCTAAGTTGGAATTAACAAAGCTCCCAGAATTATTGTCAGAAGTGCAGCATCGTATAAACATTATCAATCAAAAGGAAGCATTCAAGATGAGCGATGAAACAAAGTTGCTCATTAATGAAGCTATGCTTGATATAGAATTTGATTTCTCAAAGATAGGTTCAGAAGAACTGCATATCATTGGCGGAACGGGAGCTTTAAAGGAAAAGTGGCAACGTGCTATTACTGCTTTCACCAACAATTTCGACCAAGACGACCCCGAGTTTGTTACGCTTAGGGAAGCATTCACCGAACGCTTCAAAGAACACGGCTTTGTTGTAGATACTGTGGCAAAGTTTAACGAAGAAACCAAAGCTCTCGATGATGTGATGAAGCGTTTGCAAGAGATACAAGTAAGAAACAATGCACTCTTGAAGAAGTATAAAGGAGACGCAAAGTTTGCACGTGTCCACAAGCGCATACGTGAAGTGAATAAGAAAAGAGAAGTAGAACATAAAGCTCCTATGTTCTCTTTCAAAGACGAGGAGATAATGGTTATTCTAAAAATAATAAAAGAAGATATTGATGCCAAAGTGTATGACAAGAGCGATATTTTGAAAAAAGATGCTTTCTTCTCACGCACTGTTCTGTCGTTGATTAGCGGTTGCTTGTATCAGTTTCCACAAATAAAGCCAGAAATGGACGACTATACGTTTATCAAGGAGCGAGTGGCTCAGCAATATCTTAATCAATATAACGCAACTTACGGACATTCATGACTATGGATATAAAAGAGCAAACCATACGTCTTATAGACGAATTGAAGGCTACCTGTGCCAATTACGGTATGGGAAATGATGGTAACGAGTATAAAATTATAACGCAGGTTTTCTTATATAAATTTCTAAATGATAAGTTTGGATATGAAATTAAAAACGCACGCAGCGAAATAGCAAAGAAAATCAAGGAAGCCGATAAATGGGAAGTTGCCTACGCAGAACTTTCTGATAATGAACGAATGTTATTACAAAGTTCGTTGAGTGCCGACGTACCTATTCTTGAGCCATATCATCTTATTTCCAACCTTTGGAATCAACAGAGCAAAGGCGACTTTGATACCATTTTCGACAATACCATGACCGATATTGCCGAAAAGAATGCAGATATTTTCTCTACTCAGACCACAGATAACACCAAAATACCACTCTTTGAAACCCTGACCAACTTTGTTACCGATACGGCTCATCGTGCTGATTTTGCACGCGCACTGGTCGATAAATTGGTTAATTTCTCTTTTGAAGAAGCATTTGAGAAGCATTACGATTTCTTCGCCTCTATCTTTGAATATCTTATCAAAGACTACAACACTGCTGGTGGTGGAAAGTATGCTGAATACTACACGCCACACGCTATCGCTACTATTATGGCACGCTTGCTTGTGGGGGATGAAACCGACTTGCATAGCCAAGAGTGTTACGACCCTTCGGCTGGAACAGGTACACTCCTTATGGCACTTAGCCATCAGATAGGGGAAGACCGTTGTACAATCTTCTCGCAAGATATTTCGCAACGTTCCAACAAGATGTTGAAACTTAATCTACTTCTCAATGGACTTGTATCATCGTTAGACTATGCTATCCAAGGCGATACCCTTGTAGCACCTTATCATAAAAGCGATGATAGACAAAGCTTGCGTCAATTTGATTTTGTTGTGAGCAATCCTCCGTTTAAGATGGATTTTTCTGGCACACGTGAAAAGATAGCTGCCCAACCTGCACGCTTTTGGGCTGGTGTGCCTAATATTCCTGCCAAGAAAAAGGAGGCTATGGCTATCTACACTTGTTTCATTCAGCACGTTATCAATTCGCTAAAAGATACAGGAAAGGGAGCTATTGTTATTCCTACGGGGTTCATTACGGCTAAGAGTGGTATTGAAAAGAATATTCTAAAACGTATCGTTGATGAACGTTGGGTTTATGGTTGCGTGTCGATGCCAAGTAATGTGTTTGCTAATACTGGCACTAATGTTTCTGTGTTATTTTTTGATAAATCGGCATCAGCTGATAAGGTGGTACTCATTGATGCCAGCAAGTTGGGTGAAGAATATAAAGAGGGCAACAATCAGAAGAAACGATTACGTGATTTGAAGTAGAGCAGATTGTTACTACCTTCCGTAAGTGTAAATCTGTTGATGATTTCTCAGTCTGCGTATCCTATGACGAAATCAAGGAAAAAGGCTATTCTCTTTCCGCTGGTCAGTATTTCGACATTAAGATAGAGTATGTGGATATTACCGAAGAGGAATTTAACGCTCGTATGTCTGCCTTTCGTCAGACACTTACTCAGCAGTTTGCCGAAAGTCATAGACTTGAGGAGGAAATTATGCGTCAGCTTGACAACTTGAAATTTAATGAGAACGTCAGATTAGAATAATGGTTACAAGAGAAGAATTATTAACTCTACTTAATAGTACAGAAACGTATAGGATAGAGCGCACTGCCTCAATCACCAATATGGATAAATTTCAAGAGGCAATATGTGCGTTTTCTAACGATTTACCCAATTCCCGAAAAAAGGGATACCTTATTTTGGGCGCAGAGGATAATGGCTCTTTATCGGGGTTAAAGGTTGATGATAATCTGATGAAGAAAGTTGCTGGTATCCGTTCTGATGGTAACATTCTCCCACTGCCAATGATGTCGGTAGAGAAATTTGAGTTCAACGAAGGAGATTTATTGGTCGTAGAAGTCTCACCAGCCTTACTCCCTCCAGTGCGCTATCGTGGACGGACTTTTATTCGTATTGGTCCACGACGTGACATTGCTACCGAGTCTGAAGAAAGAGTTCTTTTGGAAAAGAGAACATCTTATATGGCAACTTTTGATGCTATGCCTTGTTTTGGAACTTCCTTGAAAGATATAGATACATCGTTTATAGTTCAAGAATATCTTCCTCAGATTATAGATCCAGAAATACTAATACAGGATAAACGCCCTCTTAAAGAACAACTGGCATCCATCCATCTTTATGACATGGTGAATGATTGTCCTACTAATGCGTGCATTATTCTTTTTGGAAGAAATGCTTCTTTTTTCTTGCATGGCTGTTATGTGCAGTATGTGCATTTTGAAGGAGAAGACAATGGCAGCGAGATTCTAAACGAAAGACAAATAAGGGGAAGCCTTTATACAGTATTGCCTAAATTGGAGAGTTTCGTCAAAGATGCAATTGTCACGGCACGACCAGTGCCTATCAGTATGCTCCGTGAGCAGATTGTATTTAACTATCCAGAGTTGGCTCTTAGAGAATTGCTGATGAATGCTTGTATGCACCGAGATTATCAATCAAATATGCCTATCAGAATCTATCAGTTCTCCAATCGCATTGAAATTCTCAATGCGGGAGGCTTATACGGAGAGGCACGCCCCGAAAACTTCCCAACCATTAACGACTATCGCAATCCAGTGATAGCAGAAGCTATGCGAGGAATGAAATACGTCAATATGTTTAACCGAGGAATTCAGCGTGTAAAAAATATGTTGGCTGAAAATGGAAATCCAGAGCCATATTTCGATGTGAGTAAAATCACTGCTTTCGAGGTAACAATACGCCCATCTTTGTCACTTAACTTAGTCAGTGATGGAGAAAAAGTGACTAAGTCAGCGACTAAGTCAACTGAGATGATGAACGAGGTCATCGACTTTTGTCAACAACCTCGGAGCCTTACAGAGATCATGAAACATCTACAATTGAAACATCGCAACAATGCAAAGTCTCGATACGTAGACCCATTGATAGAAGGAGGATTTATCGAAATGACCATACCAGATAAACCAAATAGTAGAAATCAAAAGTATGTGAGGGCTTCATCTTAGTCATTTTATCTTAGTCACTTGTGGTGACTAAGATGATTTTGACGAAAAAAGTACAAATACAAAAATGAGAACATCATCTTTGAGGCAAGTTCCAATTCGTAAATCGCAATTCACAAATTAGGCAGAAATGCCTGAAAAGTTACGGAAAGCTGCACCAGGTATTGATGAATTAAAGAAATTGCTGTAAACAAATGAAGAAATATAAACTTGGAGAATTGATAGAAGTATCAAGAGGAGCAAGTCTTAGTGGTGATTTCTACACAGCATCGGGCAAATACATTCGCCTGACCTGTGGTAACTTTGACTACCACAACAACTGTTTTAAGGAGAACACCTCTAAGGACAATCTTTTTTATACAGGAGAGTTCAAGGAGGAATTTCTACTTGAAAAGGGAGATTTGATAACTCCACTAACCGAACAAGCTATAGGTTTGCTCGGTTCTACCGCATGGATTCCTGAAAGCGGGAAATATATTCAAAGTCAGGATATAGCCAAAATTACCTGCAAAGAAGAACTCCTTGATAAAAGGTTTGCCTATTATCTCATATCTTCTAATATGGTGAAACGACAACTAAGTGCAGCCGCCCAACAAACAAAAATTAGGCATACCTCTCCTGATAAAATAAAAGATTGCACAGTATGGCTTCCTCCTTTGCCTGAACAAAAAAAGGTAGGGCAACTCTTATCTGATATTGACCATAAAATTGCTCTCAATCGTGCGATAAATCATAATTTACCGATGCTTGACCGTTCATCAGTAAAGGCAAAAGCTCATCACGCTGCTTAATCAATTTTGCTATTTCTAATTCATTTTTGATAACAGAGTCTATAATTGGACAAATACGCTTACTATAAATAATATCCAACTGATTTCTGGGTTTAAAAGTTTTATATATTTTAGCTGATTCCCAACTTAAAACAGGCTGTTCTGAACCATATGAATGTCTTGTTGCATATTCAATGAAAGCATCATCATTAACTATTTGATAAGCATATCCCAATAGTGCTTTGTTTTTTTTGTTTAGGATGATAACAGTATCTCTTGTAACACCGTCAAATGCGGCTATACAAACTTTATGGAAATACACTCTTCTATTTGATAGGAGAATCTGTTTTTTTCTAAATCTACAAAGACCACTTACTGCATTTTCTATTGGTGAACATTCATTGAAACTCATTCTTCGTCTCGGAAGAACTTCTATCGGTGCGTATTTGCAGCTTGCACCAAGATTGTTAGCAGTTACTTTCTGTATAAACATTTAAGTATTCTGATAAATTAACGACATCCCAGTCATGGGGTATCTCTCTATGAAGTTTTTCATTCCATACCATTTCTCCACCGCTTGACTTATATGGTTTACCTTCCTCATTGGGGAAGTCGAACTGCACAAACCAATAATCGTAAAGCTGCTTTGCTATCGCTTCTAAATTATGATTTACCGCACGGTTAACAGCTATCTTTCTGTCTATTGTTGAAATTATATTGCCAATATACTCTTGTTCTTCTACAGAAGGCAAGAGTATAGGCATATCATATAAAGTTTGTACAGATAACGTATATCGCATTCCACTACCAGTAGCATTCAGTTCTAAATACTTTTTGATATAATCTGAATGCATAAACGCATTGAGATATTTTCCCAATAAAATATCTTCATTGGGCTTTACTAATGCACAATGATAACCAAGGACAACATCATCAAAATTATCTGCTATATATGTCGAAATACCAATATCATTACGTGTTTCACTATCTTTTGTAAAAGCGACATACCCTTTTCTAAGAGAGAAACGTTCGATGTTTTTATCATTAGCAGAAGCAATCATAAAGGAATTATACATAGATTCAGTAATTGCCCAATTATGATACACATCCACAAAATTGCACAACTTTACTTTATGTTCCCCTTCTTTGGTCTTTTTGTCTATGCTACTTATTACGATTTCAGCTACATCTCCTAATTTGTATTTCTTGAAATTGGATGGTAAGACCTCTCCTAACCAATTAGCATTAGTAATTGGTTTAGTAGCTTCTTGATTTTTAGCTTGTTCCATATTCAAAGTGTGTTTATAAGCTAATTGCTATTGCAAAGATACAGAATGAAGTTTGTAATCAAGAATTTTCATAAGATAAAGTGGCTATAATCAACCTATAAACTTGCGATGTGCAATCTTTACATTGGTTTGATTGACCATAGCATAGTGTAAAGTGGTATCAATCTTTACATGCCCTAACAGTTTCTGTACTTGCTCAATCGGCATCCCCTTATCAATAGCCATTGTTGCTAATGTGCGCCTGAACTTATGTGGGTGCACTTTGCTAATACCAGCTTTCGCCCTAATTGCCGTAACCGAACTTCTACACCACTTATTGTTAGGCGATTATGTGGTGAAGATAATGATACAAAAAGTGCAGGGTTATTGTCTTTACGGCTTTCCAAGTAGCGTTTAAGGTGGATTTTGGTGCGAGCATTAAAATATACCTCTCGTTCTTTATTGCCCTTGCCAAAGACCACGCATTGCCGTTCCTGAAAATCTATATCTTCTCGGTTCATCTTTGCTAATTCACCTACACGCATACCCGTAGAAGCCAATAAATCAATCATCGCAAGGTCGCGTATCTCGTGACAAGTATCACGCAATACTTCCATATTTTCATCACTCAGCACTTCCTTTACAAGGCTTTCCGTTCTAACCTTGTGTATTCTTCGCACAGGGCTTTTACCAATATAGTCCTCGTCTTCCAACCATGCAAAAAAGCTGGAGAAGATGCGCCGAAGATTATCTATGGTAACACGGCTTGAAAGTCTTTCTTCTTGATAGTCAGAGAGGTAATTGCGAATGTCGTTTGTAACTATCACGTCTATCTTTTTGTTCAACTTTACAAGCAGGGCTTCTATTGAGCTGCGATAATAATGCAAAGTTTTGTCAGAACAGCCTTCTATCTTTTTGGCGGAAATAAAAGCATTAAGCAATTCATTATTAGCCTTATTTCGTTGTGCTACCTCATCACCTAATGCTATAATTTCTATATTTTTAAAGCTATCACACAACACAATATTAAGCAATGCCATTTGTTCTGAACTCAAATTCTGAGCCATTGCTGTTATAATTCTTGTCTTTATTTCTTCTTTCATTGGCTTTTTAGTCGCATTATACAAAAAATGAGCGAAAGGACAAAAAAGTAAATCATAATTTACCGACACTTGTCCGTTCATTAAAAGAGGAAGAAGGGAATCGCGTAGCTTAGTGAGCGAAAGTATCTCCTTCTTATTCCTAATAATCAACGAAAGTAATCCATCAAGTGTCTTGCGTGAATTGAAGTGCATTGTGTTTATAGATTGTACAAGATTCAATCCTTTCAGATCCTTGTCTGAAAGATGCCCAACGGTTGAACCTTTGGCATTCTGCTCCTTTGCCTTGATATAGGGACTTATGCTATGCAAGATTTGAATTGAAGAAATGTCAGAATCACTATACGGTCTTAATCTCACGCATCGTTGATTAAGATATGCCTCGTTATTATGCCAGAAGTTAATATGGAAATTACCGTCCATTCCGACGAGGACATCACCTTCATTCAAACGATACTTTTCATCTGTGTCTTCGAGAGAGTATGCGGAAGTCGTACCCTCAAGTATATCCCTAATACGAACAACTTGAACATTTGTTCTTTCCTCTGTAAATTGTTCAGTGGAAAAAGGGAAACCGTATTGAACGGAAATTGCTTCAAAGATTGATTTAACCTCCCACCCCTCAGGTATTTCCCTTTTCAATTTCTCATTCCAAACCATTTTCCCTCCGCTACTTTTGTAGGGCTTGCCATTCTCATCGGGAAAGTCGAACTGCACAAACCAATAGTCGTAGAGTTGCTTGGCCATCGCCTCTAAATTATGATTTACCCAACAGTCATATCTACTTTGCATTAGAATACTCCACCGTTAGTTTTATCGCTTGCACTTGCAATTTAACCCAAATCGGTCATTAGGATTTCTCTTTGCCGTACGACACAGAGAAATCCTAATGACCGATTTGGGTTAAATGCTTTGCACACATCGACGGCGTAAACCCAATAAGCGAGCGAAACAAAGGCTAACCCCGGTTTCGCTCGCTTTTTTTTATGCCCATATTTCGACCATGTGCCTTATGGGTTTGCACGCCTAGGCTCAATTATTATTCGTGCGTTGCGCAACTTTTACAAATAGTTGTTGTAAATTTGCAACACTCAATGGTTGCACGCAACCTCAAAAACCGCATCTAAATAAACAATATCAACACAACTTAAAGGTATGCTGAAACTTATCCAAGCCACATTCTGCCTGCTGATTGGCCTTACTCTGCAAGCGCACGCCCAATCTTTTACATGGTATAACCCCATGGAAGCCTCCCCAAGCTGCATCAATGGCAGAGCATGGAACGAAGAGATAAAAGCATCTTATGCCCGCATGCCCGAAAGGTTGCAACGCAATATGCCCGAAAAGGTGTGCAACTTCTCTAAGAATGCTGCAGGACTGTCTATCATGTTTACCACCAACACACGCAACCTGCAAATTAAATATACCATCGAACCAGGGGCGCAAATGGTGAACATGGCACGATTAAACCAAGCAGGGGTTGACCTATATGCCACCAACAAAAGGGGTAAAACGCACTGGATTGGCAACCACATGCAATATAACTGGAAAGACACCATCACCTTTACTTTTAGAGACCTAGAGACAAAAACAGGTGTTTACGAACTGTTTTTGCCACCTTACAGCACGGTTACTTCGCTAAAAATTGGTGCGACAAGAAAGCACACTTTAGCTTTGTGCCTACAAGAACCGACAAACCTGTTGTTATTTATGGCTCGTCTATCGTACAAGGGGCTTCGCCCTCGCGACCTGGGCTTACTTGGACCAATACGCTAAAGCGTATAACAGGACTAAATATCGTGAACCTGGGCTTCAGTGGGTCGTGCCTAATGGGAACCCGAAGTGTTTGATGCTATTTGCGAAATAGACGCTAGATGCTTTGTTATCGACCCCATTCCTAATAGCTATCGGTTAACGGCCAACGAAATTGCTACACGCATTAGATATGGTGTTACACAGATAAGGCAACGTAGCTATGCGCCCATCATCATCTCTGAAAGTTATTTGCAAGCCGATAGGGCTTTTCATCCGCATGCTGAAGACCAACTGCGAAAGGCTAATAAGGCGCTGTGCCATATTGTGAAACTGCTGCAAAAAGAGGGGGTAAAAAATCTGTTCTTAATGAAAAGCAAAGACATCAAGATGACCGAGGATGCCATGATCGAGGCCACTCACCCCAACGACATCGGTTGTATTATCTACGCTAATGCGTATAAAAAGAAACTTAAAAAGGTGCTGCGCTGATAATTAGCTGCCTGTTGGGCCTTTTGTCATGCGATAGCCTATGAACTTACTTGCTAACCTATGCCAAAAGGCACACTGGCGTAAAACCAATGTGGCAAGCATCGTAGTGAAATGGTTTAGCTTATAACAGCAAAAGGCACACTGGCGTAAAACCAATATGGTAAGCATCGTAGTGAAATGGTTTAGGTTACAGCAGCAAAAGGCACAGCCCTAAGCGTGGTTGCTAGTACACTATGCTGAACTTTAAGCCATTTCTTAGAAGGTTTGTGCAACGCGTTACGGCACTTTTGTAGACAAATGTTTCTCGGGCTAATTGGTTGTGCAGCGTTATTTCGTCTTTCGCTTCATTACTGTCAACGTTTAGAAGATGGTCTTGATGCATAGATTGTGAAATATTGCGTAAGGATTTTAACATTATGAGTGCCTTTTTTTATTCAACAAGTTCACAATCGGTCGCAAAAAAATCGATTCTCGCGAGGGTTTGTTGGCTTGAAAATACGCAAACCAAGTGAACACTAGAAAAATGCGTTTTGGGCTATAAAAACCACAATTTACACCAATTTCACGCCAATTTACTGCTAAAAACCGTGCAATATGCACCAAAACGCAGCGCAATATGCAGCAAAACACCTTGCGTTTAGCAGCAAAACGCAAGGTGTTTTGCTGCTAAACGCAAGGTAAAATGGTGCAAAACGCAAACCTAAATGCTGCTTTTCGCGAATAATGGAAAAGTATATAGCCACTAAAACCATAGAAAACTACTCCTTGGAGGGGTGAAAAAGCGCTCAAAAAACGGCTTTTTGGCTACTAAAAGCCGTTTTTAGGGCGGTGAAAATTGGAGCTTCTTTCACCAAATAGAAAGGCAAAATGGTGCTAAACGCCGATTTTGCACTAAAGAACGATGTAAAATAAAATACCGAAGGCTAAAAGATGCTGCTAAAAGCATGCTTTTTAACCGCTGTTTTCGCTAGAAGGGGTTGACTTTGAGAGTACGTTTTGTAAAATTATATTACCGCCATTAACAATCGAATTGAAGAACGTAAGCAAGGATGTTGGGGCATAGTTCCCCTCTACAACAACTCAACGAGCGCATTTTTTTAAATAATAGCCTTACGACATTACGGGGATAATAAGATGCTGCGTAAGCGATAAATAACATAATGCATCAACGAACTGTTCAATAACAAGGCCAACCTTATCCATTCACGCCATCGCTCCGTACATAATTTTCTCATGAATCTTTGCGAACCATGGGCTGCATACTGTTTCTTCGAGAATAAACCCTAGGCATAGCCAATGCGCATTGGAAAAAGTAGGCAATTAAAACTTTTTTAAGCGAGTGCTTAGCCCGAACTGGCGTAGATATATGTCTTTAGGTGTAAGATTACCCAATGATTAAAGAATTTTTATTTATTGATAACTTAGGTCCTAATACTTCGTAAAATAAAGTGGGGCAAAACTTTATATTCGATTAACTTGGAAATAAAGGTTATCAAATAAATATAAGAAGAACATATAAAGTATTATAAACTAAACTTTTTATCGTATCTTTGTACTGCAAAAGATACATTATGACAAAATTCACCAAAGCCAACTGGATGACCAGGGCACTGCAAGAGAAACTGAATGTAGTGGGAGAACAATTCCGCCTTGCCCGATTACGAAGGGATTTGACAATGGATCAGGTTGCACAACGTGCGCAATGTACCAGGCTCACTCTTTCACGTTTAGAAAAAGGAGAGCCTACGGTTTCTCTTGGAGTTGTTATGAGAGTACTTAATGCTCTGCAGCTTGAAGAGGATATACTCCATTTGGCTAAAGACGATAAGCTGGGACACATGGTACAGGACTTAGGTATTAAGAATAAGAAACGAGCTTCAAAAGATAACGCATGGATAAATTAGATGTGATAGCCACTTTCGACTGGATGGATAAGGAAGAGAAGGTAGGCACTCTTGGGCATGAATACCTAAGAGGCTCTGATGTATTTTCTTTTGAGTTTGATAAAAACTGGCTCAAAACCTTTCCTAAAATTGACTTTGGGCAAGACCTCCGCCCCTATACTGGGGTACAATATAGCCGAGATAACCACATTTTCGGTTGTTTTTCTGATGCACTACCTGACAGATGGGGGCGACGACTGATAGACTTGCGTACTTCACTAGAGGCAGAAGGAAAAGCAAGCCATACCTTATCTGATTGGGACTATCTCAAAGGGGTGGAAGATGAACTGCGTATGGGTGGGTTCCGCTTTCAGAATCCAGATAGCGGAACATTTATCAGTTCTACGCTTAGTTACAGCGTTCCGCCTGCCATACATGTTGACGAACTTCTACAAGCTGCTAATGAGATTGAGAAAAGCGAGTATAAGCATTTGGAACCTGAAAAAAAATGGGTACAAAGGCTTTTTCAGCCTGGGTCATCGATGGGTGGCGCACGTCCAAAGGCTTGTGTGCAGAGTGACGGTCATCTTTATCTTGCCAAATTTCCTTCCATCAATGACGACATCAACGTATCACGCTGGGAACATTTAGCCCACCTGATGGCTAAGGAATGTGGTATCAATGTTGCCGAAACACAGATAATTAAGGCAGGGAATGGTCAAGATATACTTCTCTCTAAGAGATTTGATAGAACAGAAGACAACAAGAGAATCCACAGGGCTTCTTCGCTCACCGTCCTTGGCTTCACTGATGGTGACGGACAAAGAACTGGAAAGGCTATTTGGATATTGTGGATTTTATCATTTCAAGAGGTGGTAACCATATAGAGGCTAATTTAGAAGAACTATACAAGCGAGTTGCCTTCAATATCTGTATTGGTAATACCGATGACCACTTTAGAAATCATTCGTTCCTGCTTGGAAAGGAGGGTTGGGAATTATCTCCGGCATACGACATGAACCCTACGAATGGTATATTTCAAGCATTGCTTATCGATACCAACACAAACGATAGTTCTCTCAATCGCCTTTACAATGCCCATGAGCTTTATATGCTGGATGAAAGAACCGCAAGAGGCATTATAATAGACGTTACAAGAAACATGAAGTATTGGGAAATTATGGCAGAAAATATAGGACTTCCCCCGAGGAGAAATCAAATACTTCAAGGAAAGATTTGAAAAAGGTATGGAATTTCAATATGGGTCAGCACTTCATCGATGAGGTCAAACCAATAGGTATGTTACTTCTTGCAAAGCTTAAAGAAAACGATTATAGTATTGTGGAAGGAAATGAGCAACAGATAAAAGAAGAACTTTAAACTGGCAGAGTTGGCTTTAGAAGATAGTAGAAATTACAATCATCATCGAGTCATAAACAATTACAATATGCCTTGATGATGTTATAATAAATGACAGCATAAAAGAATAATCATAAAATTTATTACAGTCCGAAGAAATGTGTACTTTTGCTCATGTTATCTTAGTTTATTAACAAAAGCAAAGGTAACAAAAAGGGCTGATACCTCGTGCGAAGTGTCAGCCCTAATTCGTATAAAGAGGTAAGGACTTTAGCGGACAGTAATAATAATTTGGAAACGAAGGTTAGAAGAGATGCGTACAATAAAAAAACGCCTCTATCCTCACGGATAGAGACGTTTAATTTATAAATCGATAATTGTTGATTATTCAGCCTTAGCTTCTTCAGCCTTAGGTGCTTCTTCGGCTGCAGGTTGAGCCACTTCAACGTTTCGCCTTCAGCCTTAGTGGCTTTGCGGCTACGACGAGTTTTCTTAGCCTCTGCCTTAGGCGTCTTGGCCATGTTCTCGTCAAAGTCAACCAATTCGATGAAAGCTATTTCAGCGGCGTCACCCTTGCGGATACCCAGCTTGATAACGCGGGTATAGCCACCAGGACGGTCTCCCACCTTAGCAGCAACCACCTTAAACAGTTCGGTAACAGCAAATTTGTTTTGCAAGTAGCGGAAAACAACACGACGTGAGTTAGTGGTATCTTCCTTAGAACGTGTAATCAGGGGTTCTACATATTTTTTCAAGGCTTTAGCCTTGGCGAGAGTCGTAGTGATTCTTTTGTGCATAATCAGCGAAATGGCCATGTTAGCAAGCATGGCATTACGATGAGGTGCAGTACGACCCAGGTGGTTGAATTTTTTATTATGTCTCATTTTTTGTTTTCTTTAAATGCGGAAGAGTAAATCGGCATGGCGGATGGAGCATGCACCCCATCCGCGCGTGCTGAATATTAGTCTCTGTCCAGTTTATACTTTGAAATGTCGGTTCCAAAAGATAGATTCAGACCCAAGAGCAAATCATCAAGCTCTGTGAGCGATTTCTTACCAAAGTTGCGGAACTTAAGAAGGTCGGTTTTGTTGTATTGCACAAGGTCGCCCAGTGTTTCCACGTCGGCGGCTTTGAGACAGTTGAGTGCACGAACACTAAGGTTCATGTCTACGAGCTTAGTTTTAAGCAGCTGTCGCATGTGCAGAACTTCCTCATCAAACTCTTCGTTGGTATCAACGTCTTGGTTCTCAACGGCGATTTTCTCGTCTGAGAAGAGCATAAAGTGATAGATAAGGATTTTAGCAGCCTCTTTAAGAGCGTCTTTGGGACTAATGGAGCCGTCCGTAGTTACGTCGATAACAAGTTTATCGTAGTCGGTTTTTGTTCAACACGATACGGTTCAACAGAATAGCGAACGTTACGGATGGGGGTGTAAATGGAATCGATAGGAATTACATTTACATCAGTGCAGAACTCACGATTTTCGTCGGCGGGCACATAGCCACGGCCTTTGTTAATGGTGAGATCAATCTGCAATGAAGCTTTGGCATCTAAATGACAAATCACCAAATCGGAGTTTAACACTTCAAATCCAGTCAGATACTTGCCAATGTCACCAGCCTTGAACTCTGTTGTGTTCTCAACCGTGATACTAACTTTCTCGTTCTCGAATTCTTCTACTACTTGCTTGAATCTTACTTGTTTCAAATTCAAGATAATGTTGGTGACATCTTCCTTTACACCAGGCACAGAAGAGAACTCGTGCTCAACACCGGCGATGCGCACGGTATTGATAGAGAAACCTTCTAGCGATGAAAGGAGAATGCGGCGGAGGGAGTTACCAATGGTAACGCCGAACCCAGGCTCAAGCGGACGAAATTCGAATCGACCGAATTTGTCGTTGGCCTCCAACATTACAACTTTATCAGGTTTTTGAAATGCTAATATCGCCATTAATTCAATGATTTATTTAGAGTACAACTCAACGATTAACTGTTCCTTAATGTTCTCAGGAATGTCGGCACGCTCGGGCTTGTGCAAGAACTTACCGCTCTTAGAAGCGTCGTCCCACTCAATCCAAGGGTACTTGCTGTGATTGAAACCAGCCAAAGCTGCTTCGATAACTTCGAGCGACTTAGCTTTTTCGCGCACACCAACGATTTGTCCGGCTTTCACCGAGTAAGAAGGAATGTTTACTACCTTGCCGTCTACCACAATATGCTTGTGACCAACGAGCTGGCGTGCAGCTGCACGGGTAGGAGCCAGACCAAGACGGAACACTACGTTGTCGAGACGGCTCTCGAGGTTTTGCAACAGCACCTCACCGGTGATGCCACTAGCCTTAGCAGCTTTCTCGAACATGTTGCGGAACTGACGCTCCAAAACACCATACGTGTATTTAGCCTTTTGCTTCTCTGCCAACATGACGCCATACTCAGAAGTTTTTCTGCGACGGTTGTTGCCATGCTGTCCAGGAGGGAAGTTTCTCTTGGACAAAACTTTGTCTGCGCCGAAGATGGGTTCACCAAAACGACGAGCAATTTTAGATTTCGGACCTATGTATCTAGCCATTGTCTATTTTATAACTTATTTGTTTGTGTATCTTTGTTGCCTGCCTATAGATGCAAGCGTTGTGAAAAGAGCGTGTTATACGCGGCGACGCTTGGGAGGACGACAACCATTGTGGGGCAGCGGTGTAACGTCGATAATTTCGGTTACTTCAATTCCTGCACCATGAACGGCACGGATGGCGCTTTCGCGACCGTTTCCTGGACCCTTAACGTAAGCTTTAACCTTACGCAAACCAAGGTCGAATGCTACCTTGGCGCAATCTTCGGCTGCCATTTGAGCTGCGTAGGGAGTGTTCTTCTTAGAACCACGGAATCCCATCTTACCAGCCGACGACCAAGAAATTACTTGACCTTCGCTGTTAGCCAAAGACACAATGATGTTATTGAATGAGCTGTGAACATGAAGTTGTCCAAGAGCGTCTACTCTGACGTTTCTTTTCTTTGCTGCTATTTTCTTTGCCATAATTTCTTTTTAGTTTAAAAGTTTCAAGTTTCGAGTTTTAAGCATCGGGGTAATCCCCGCCTTTCAACTTCCAACTAAATATTACTTAGTAGCCTTCTTCTTATTAGCAACAGTCTTTTTCTTTCCTTTACGGGTGCGAGCATTGTTCTTGGTGCTCTGGCCGCGAACGGGAAGACCGTTACGATGACGTACTCCACGATAACATCCAATGTCCATGAGACGCTTGATGTTCAACTGGATCTCCGAACGAAGATCACCTTCTACTTTGAATTCAGCGCCGATAATTTCACGGACTTTGGCTGCCTGGTCGTCAGTCCACTCGCTGACCTTCAGGTCACGGTCTAACCAGCCTTGTCCAATATCTTTGCTGAACTACTTCGACCTATACCATAGATATAAGTCAATGCGATTTCGCCACGCTTGTTTTGGGGCAAATCTACTCCAACAATTCTTATTGCCATTTGTTAATGATAAATGTTTTGATAATGATTAATGTTTAACCCTGACGCGTCTTGTACTTGGGGTTCTTCTTGTTAATAACGAACAAGCGACCTTTGCGACGAACAATCTTGCAGTCGGGCGTACGTTTCTTCAACGATGCTCTTGTCTTCATATTCTAAATTGAATTATTTGTATCTAAACACAATTCTACCTTTAGTAAGGTCGTAGGGGCTCATTTCCACCTTTACCTTATCGCCTGGTAGTATCTTGATGTAGTGCATCCTCATCTTTCCAGATATGTGTGCCGTTATGGGGCATCCATTTTCTAACTCTACGCGAAACATCGCGTTTGATAGTGCTTCTACAATCGTTCCATCTTGCTCAATAGCAGACTGTTTTGCCATAAATTAACTCTTTGCTTTTTCTGTAATTCTTGTCTCGTCACGCTGAGGGTAAGTTGTATTTACCTAATGTACACACGTTATATGCATGCGAACTTGGGTTAATGTGTAACTTCTATCCCTTCGAATGTTGATAAAATCTCGGCCTTGCCTTTCCTAATGGCTATTGTATGCTCGTAATGAGCTGCCCAACTGCCATCTAAAGTGCGTATTGACCACTTGTCGGGCATTAATCCGATTTGTCTACTGCCCATGGTTACCATCGGTTCGATTGCTATACACATGCCCTCTTTGAGCATCATACCGCTTCCACGACTTCCGTAGTTTGGTACTTTTGGCTCTTCGTGCATGTCACGGCCTATACCATGACCTGTGAGTTCGCGCACTATACCATAACCATAGCTCTCGCAAAAGGATTGCACAGCATATCCTATATCGCCAAGATGATTGCCAGCAGTGGCAGCCTCGATGGCAAGATAGAGCGACTTTTGTGCCACAGAGAGGAAATCTCTGACATTTTGAGCCACTTCTCCGACACAAAATGTATAACAACTGTCACCATTATACCCAGCAAGAAGTGTGCCACAATCAACAGAAATAATATCTCCGTCTTTTAGCACGACCTTTTCGCTAGGCACGCCATGCACCACTACCTCGTTTACCGAGGTGCAGATGCTCGCGGGAAACGGCCCTCCAAAAGGATTGGGAAAGTTCTTGAACGTGGGGATAGCCCCATGATCGCGGATGAACTCGTCCGCTATGCGATCCAACTGGAGGGTCGTTACTCCCGGAACAATATGTTTAGCTAATTCTGCCAAGGTTTTTCCAACAAGTTGGTTAGCTTGGCGCATTAGCTCGATTTCATCTTCAGTCTTGAGATAAACCTTCATTTGCGAAATTCACAAGGCAGATCAATAAGCCGAGGGAACGCCAGCAGCGGCGTTACGCGTATGGCCTGAATTGAGCAATCCATCGTAGTGACGCATCATTAGATAACTCTCTATCTGTTGCAAGGTGTCGATAACAACACCCACAAGGATGAGCAATGATGTTCCACCGAAGAATTGTGCAAAGCCTTGCTGTACATTAAGCAATCCAGCCAATGCAGGCATCACAGCAATAAATGCTATGAACAAAGAACCAGGCAGTGTGAGTCGCGACATCACGGTGTCAATATACTCTGCTGTGTCTTTTCCTGGCTTAATGCCTGGAATGAAACCGTTGTTGCGTTTCATGTCTTCAGCCATCTGAGTGGGGTTTAGCGTTATCGCTGTATAGAAATAAGTGAACGCAATGATGAGCGTAACATAAATAACATTATACAACAATGAGCGGTTATCCATCAGCGACTGTACTATAGAACTTGCATTCTCGCTTTGAAATCTTACGAGTGTCAAGGGGATGAACATCAAGGCCTGCGCAAAGATGATAGGCATAACGTTGGCTGCAAAAAGCTTCAGAGGAATGTATTGACGTGCTCCTCCATATTGCTTATTACCTACAACACGCTTAGCATATTGCACTGGAACTTTGCGTGTGCCTTGTACCAAAAGAATGGCAGCACAGATGATAGCATAAAGAAATAGTACCTCTACTATAAACAAAACAAGACCGCCGGCCGAGATGGCTGTAAAACGAGAGGTGAACTCTTGAAAGAAAGCCACTGGCAAACGGGCTATAATGCCAATCATAATAATAAGTGAGATACCATTTCCTACTCCCTTGTCGGTGATACGCTCGCCCAACCAAAGAACGAACATACTACCAGCAGCAAGTATGATGGTGGCAGGAACGATAAATACCGACCATGAGATACCAGTAGCCAAGGCACCCTCAGCTTGCATCTTTAGGTTGATAAGGTACGACGGTGCCTGAAACAGTAGGATTACTACTGTCAGAGCACGCGTGTACCAATTTATTTTTTTCCTACCACTCTCGCCTTCACGTTGCATCTTTTGGAAATAGGGCACTGCCACAGCCAAAAGTTGCATGACGATAGAAGCCGAGATGTAAGGCATGATTCCCAACGCGAAGATAGACGCATTGGAGAACGCACCACCAGAAAACATATCCAAAAGCGACATCAAGCCACCACGGGTCTGCTTTTGTAGAGATTCTAGCTGGGACGGGTTGATACCTGGAAGTACTACATACGATCCAAAACGATAGATTGCTACAAATAAGAAAGTGATGAGGAGACGCTGACGCAGGTCCTCAACTTTCCAACAGTTCTTTAGTGTCTCGATTAACTTTTTCATTGTTTTAGATTAAAGTGGTGTTACCTCCAGCTGCCTTGATTGCTTCTTCAGCAGACTTAGAAAATGCGTTAGCTTCTACAGTGAGGGCTACTTTGAGTTCGCCGTTGCCAAGTATCTTAAAGAGTTTTTTGCCATTGAAAAGGCCAGTCTCTTTCAGTTCAGCAGCGCCAATCTTTGTAAGGCCCTTCTCTTCGGCAAGAGCCTGAAGAGTTGAGAGGTTAACTGGGAAAAATTCCTTATGATTGATGTTCTTGAAGCCAAACTTCGGAACGCGGCGTTGCAAGGGCATCTGACCACCTTCGAAACCAATCTTTCTTTTATAACCTGAGCGTGACTTGGCACCCTTGTGTCCACGAGTAGACGTTCCGCCCAGACCAGAACCTGGACCGCGACCGATACGACGACGTGAATGAGTGGAACCAGCAGCCGGTTTCAAATTATGTAATTTCATAAATGTGCTAATTTGACTAAGTTTGTTATTCAACTACAGTTACCAGATGGTGAACCTTTCTAATCATTCCGCGGACGCTGGGAGAATCTTCTACTTCAACAACCTGCGAGATCTTACGAAGGCCCAGACACTGAAGCGTGCGCTTCTGGTCGAGTGGGTAACCAATCTTGCTCTTTACTTGTTTGATTTTAATCGTTGCCATGTTGTTGATGTCCTTTATCCGTTAAAAACTTTGTCCATACTGATACCACGAACACCAGCTATAGTGTAGGCATCACGCATGAGACTAAGCGCCTCGATGGTTGCCTTAACCAGGTTGTGGGGGTTGGAAGAACCCTTAGACTTGGCTATCACGTCGGTGATACCACAGCTCTCAAGTACGGCACGCATAGCACCACCAGCCTTCAAACCGGTACCAGCAGCAGCAGGCTTAAGCAATACTTGTGCACCACCAAACGAAGTTTCAACTTCATGAGGAACGGTACCTTTGAGAACGGGAACTTTAACCAAGTTTTTCTTTGCAGACTCTACGCCTTTAGCGATAGCTGTGGTTACCTCGCCAGCCTTACCCAGACCGTAGCCGATAACGCCATTGCCATCACCTACAACGACAATAGCAGCGAACGTAAATGTACGGCCACCCTTTGTTACCTTGGTAACACGGTTGATGGCAACCAAGCGGTCTTTCAATTCTGCGTCACTATTTACTCTTACTTTATTCATTGCCATAATCGTTTAAAAATTAAGTCCACCTTTGCGGGCTGCTTCAGCCAATTCTTTCACACGACCATGATAAAGATAGCCGTTACGGTCGAATACAACTGCTGTGATGCCTGCGGCTTGTGCCTTTGAGCTACAAGCTCGCCTACCTTCTGTGCCTGCTCTTTCTTAGGCATGGCTTCCATACCCAGAGAAGATGCTGAAGCAAGTGTGGTACCAGTGAGGTCGTTGATAATCTGAACGTAGATCTGCTTGTTTGAACGGAATACGCTCATACGAGGACGCTCAGCTGTACCATTGACGCTCTTACGAATTCTATATTTGATTTTAATTCGTCTTTCTACTTTCTTTGTTGTCATAATCTTCTTAATTTAAAGTTACTTAGCTGAGGCGGTCTTACCAGACTTTCTACGAATAACCTCACCCTTGAACAAAATACCTTTACCTTTGTAAGGTTCAGGCTTGCGGAAAGAACGAATTTTAGCGCAGATGAGACCAAGCAATTGCTTGTCGCAAGATTCCAAAATCAACAAGGGGTTCTGGTTTCTTTCCGACTTGGTTTCTACCTTCACTTCAGAAGGAAGTTGAATGAAGATGGGGTGTGTATAACCCAAAGAGAACTCAATAAGATTTCCTTGGTTAGAAACACGGTAACCCACACCCACAAGCTCCAACACCTTTGTGTAACCCTCGCTAACACCTACAACCATGTTGTTGATGAGCGAACGATACAAACCATGGAAAGCTTGCTTCTGCTTAATGTTTACAGCGCTGTTTTCATCTACTTCGAAGACAATCTGACCGTCTGCAATATTTACCTTGATTGAAGCGTCAACGTGTTGTGACATTTCACCCTTAGGACCTTTTACGGTAACAACACCATTGGCTTGATTAACGGTAACCCCTGCAGGGATGCTAATTGGCAATTTACCTATTCTTGACATACTTATACCCTCCAATTAATAAACGTAGCAAAGAACTTCACCACCAATTTTCAAAGCGGCAGCCTCTTTGTTAGTCATAACACCTTGGGATGTAGATAAGATGGCAATACCTAATCCGTTAATTACTCTCGGCATGTCTTTATATCCGGTGTACTGGCGCAAACCAGGAGTAGAGACACGTTTCAAACTCGTGATGGCATTAGCCTTTGTCACGGGGTCGTACTTCAAGGCAACCTTGATTGAACCCTGAGGGCCGTCTTCCACGAACTTATAGTTCAGGATATAACCCTTTTCAAAGAGAATCTTTGTGATCTCTTTCTTCAAATTCGACGCAGGAACTTCAACCACGCGATGATGCGCCATGATTGCATTCCTTAGTCTGGTCAGAAAATCTGCTATTGGATCTGTCATATCATAAAATGTTTAATTGATCGGGACTTTCCCGACAATATTAAATAAATCCTTTTGGGGTAATGAAAGTTAAGATTAGCGACAAGTCTGTACCCTATTTAGGCCGAGCCCGCCACTAATCGTAAACATTCATCTTGCTCCGTTTTACCAGCTAGCCTTCTTTACACCGGGAATTAGTCCGGCAGAAGCCATCTCGCGGAACTGGATACGCGACAGACCGAACTGGCGGATATAGCCTTTGGGGCGACCAGTGATCTTGCAGCGATTGTGCAAGCGGATGGGGTTGGCATTCTTGGGGATTGACTGCAACTTGCGAGCTGCCTCGTAAGCTTCGGTGTAGTCCTCAGAAGTAGCGATAATCTTTTTCAGAGCAGCACGCTTCTCGGCATAACGGGCAACGAGCTTCGCACGTTTCACCTCACGGGCTTTCATTGATTCTTTTGCCATATTGCTTAATCGTTTTTAGCGTTCTTGAAAGGAAGGCCGAATGCCTTCAACAAAGCGTATCCCTCTTCGTCGGTGTTAGCCGATGTAACGAACGTGATGTTCATACCTTGAATACGGTCGATTCCATCGATGTTTATTTCAGGGAAGATAATCTGCTCTGAAATACCTAGCGTGTAGTTACCACGACCATCGAATTTACTCTCGATACCTTTGAAGTCGCGAATACGGGGCAATGACACGCGAATGAGTTTCTCGAGGAACTCATACATTCTCTCACGACGGAGAGTAACCATTACACCAATAGGCATCTTCTTACGAAGTTTGAAGTTGGCGATGTCTTTCTTTGAGTACGTAGCAACAGCCTTTTGGCCAGTAATTGCAGTAATCTCATTGATAGCCACTTCAATAATCTTCTTATCTTGAGTAGCATCGCCCAAACCTTGGTTGATAACGATTTTCTTCAAGACAGGCACCTGCATGGAAGATGAATAGTTGAACTGCTTTTGCAATGCCGGGGCGATTGTCTCGGCGTATACTTTCTTTAACTGTGCTGTATTCATTATTTAATCACCTCCCCGCTTTTCTTGGCGACACGCACTTTCTTGCCGTCGTCGGTTATCTTCATTCCGATACGAGTAGCCTTGCCACTCTTAGGGTCAATCAAACTCAAATTCGAGACGTGGATGGGTGCTTCCTGCTTAACGATACCACCTTGGGGGTTCTTTGCAGAAGGCTTCATGCTCTTGGAAACCATGTTCACACCTTCAACAAGTGCGCGTTGTTTGGTAACCAAGACTTTGAGCACCTTACCTTTCCGGCCTTTGTCGTCTCCGGCCAGAACGATAACCTCGTCACCTTTCTTAATATGTAACTTACTCATTACTTTCTGTTTATTAAATATTAAAGAACCTCAGGGGCCAAAGAAACCACCTTCATGTTAACGGCACGCAGCTCACGAGCCACTGGACCAAAGATACGGCTGCCACGAATTTCACCTGCATTGTTGAGCAACACGCAAGCGTTGTCGTCGAAACGAATATAAGAACCGTCTGCACGACGAATCTCTTTCTTCGTACGAACAATCAGGGCCTTTGATACCGCACCTTTCTTCAGATCGCTTGAAGGAATAACGTTCTTGACAGAAACGACAATCACGTCGCCCACGCTAGCGTAACGACGGCGGGTTACCACCCAACACGCGAATGCAAAGTGCTTCGCGTGCGCCGCTGTTATCACATACTGTAAGTCTTGATTCTGCTTGTATCATAATTACTTAGCCTTTTCAATTATTTGAACTAATCTCCATCGCTTCGTTTTGCTCAAAGGACGGGTTTCCATGATAAGAACCGTATCGCCGATGTTGGCTTCGTTCTTCTCGTCATGAACATGGTACTTTTTCGTCTTTTGAACGAACTTACCATATATTGGGTGCTTCTCTTTGAACTTAGCTGCAATAACAATGGTTTTATCCATCTTGTTGCTCAAGACAACACCCTGTCTTACTTTTCTTAAATTTCTTGTTTCCATCTGTGGACCATTATTATTTGTTAAGTTCTCTCTGACGAAGTTCCGTCTTCATGCGAGCGATGTCGCGACGAGCGCTTTTGATCTTCGATGGATTTTCAAGCGGGGTGATGTTATGGTTGAGCTTCATCTGGTCGTAAGCTGCCACAGCATTCTCCAGCTTCTCGGCCAAGTCCTTGGTCTCGAGTTCTTTTAGTTCTTTCATCTTCATATCTTAAGCGTTTTTATCGTAATCACGTCTAACAACAAACTTGGTTTTTACGGGAAGTTTTTGAGCTGCAAGGCGAAGTGCCTCTTTAGCGATATCAAAACTTACACCTTCCACTTCGAAGAGGATGCGACCGGGAGTAACAGGTGCTACCCATCCGGCGGGATCTCCCTTACCCTTACCCATACGCACGTCGGCGGGCTTACGGGTGATAGGTTTGTCAGGGAAAATGCGAATCCAAACTTGGCCTTCGCGTTGCATGTATCTGTTCACGGCCACACGCGCTGCTTCAATTTGGCGACTATCTATCCATTAGCTTCAAGGGTCTTGATGCCGAACGAGCCGAATGCCAATTGCGTGCCACGGCTTGCGTTACCTTTATTGCCGCGACCGTCTTGTGGTCTTCTATATCTTACTCTTTTGGGCTGTAACATAATAACTTCTTACTTTTAGCGGTTATTGTTTCTCTTACGATTACCGCGGCCAGAACGGCCACCAGCGTTATTAGAGCGGCCACCACTTTGTTTGTCCTGAGTAAAATTAGGTGTGAGGTCACGTTCTCCGTAAACTTCACCACGGCAAATCCATACCTTAATACCCAGAAGTCCAACCTTGGTCAGTGCCTCTGCTTGACAGTAATCGATGTCTGCACGGAAAGTATGCAGAGGAGTACGTCCTTCCTTATACATTTCCTTACGGGCCATTTCGGCGCCGTTGAGACGTCCTGTAATTTGAACTTTGATACCCTCGGCACCAGCACGCATCGTGTTTTGAATAGCCATCTTGATAGCACGACGGTAAGCAATCTTACCTTCTACCTGGCGAGCGATGTTATTCGCAACGATTGTGGCATCGATATCAGGTCTCTTCACTTCGAAGATATTGATTTGGATATCCTTCTTATAGAGTTTTTTAAGCTCTTCTTTGAGCTTGTCAACGTCTTGTCCACCTTTACCAATGACGATACCTGGGCGAGCAGTGCAAATGGTGATAGTAACCAACTTTAGGGTACGTTCGATGACGATGCGCGAAACGTTAGCCTTAGCCAAACGTTCGTTTAGATACTTACGTATCTTCATATCCTCAACGAGATTGTCGCCGAAGTTCTTTCCACCAAACCAATTTGAGTCCCAACCACGGATAATACCTAGACGGTTGCTTATCGGATTAACTTTCTGTCCCATTATCTATTTATTTTTCGTCGTTAGTTTTGGCGTCAACAAACAAAGTAACGTGGTTTGAACGCTTACGGATACGATATCCGCGACCCTGTGGAGCGGGTCTCATGCGCTTCATCGTCACGCCTTCGTCAACAAACACCTTGCTTATGTAAAGTTCTCCTTCGTCAGCCTTGCGGTCGTTTTTCGTCTCCCAGTTAGCAACAGCCGAACGCAACAGTTTTTCTACATCTGCTGCAGCTTGTTTCTTGGAGAACCTGAGCACGCCAAGGGCACGATTAACCTCCATTCCGCGAATCATGTCTACAACGTAGCGCATCTTGCGAGGGGAAGAAGGAACGCCCTTAAGCTTGGCAAAATACAAATTTTTTAGGGCCTCTTTTCTTTTTTCAGCCGCATTATGTTTTCTTGCTCCCATTATTATTTCTATAATTTTAAATGGTTATCCCCTTATTTCCTGTTACCAGAGTGGCCGCCGAAACGACGCGTGGGAGAAAACTCGCCCAGCTTGTGGCCAACCATGTTCTCGGTAATGTAGACAGGGATGAATTTGTTTCCGTTATGAACTGCCACCGTGTGACCCACGAAATCGGGGGGAAATCATCGATGCCCTAGCCCATGTCTTAACGACACTCTTCTTGCCACTCTCGTTCATAGCGAGAATTTTCTTCTCGAGTGATACGTTTATATATGGTCCTTTTTTTAATGAACGACTCATAATTTACTCTTTAATTATTTTTTAGCTCTTTCAATAATATACTTGCTAGACTGCTTCTTGGGTGCGCGTGTCTTGAGACCCTTAGCATACAAGCCCTTGCGTGAGCGTGGGTGTCCACCGCTCTGACGGCCTTCACCACCACCCATTGGGTGATCAACAGGGTTCATAACAACACCACGGTTGTGTGGGCGACGTCCCAACCAACGCGAACGACCAGCTTTACCTGATTGTTCCAATGCGTGGTCAGAGTTACCTACACTACCCACTGTAGCCTTACAAGCAGAGAGAACCTTACGGGTCTCGCCTGAAGGAAGCTTAATAACACAATAACTGCCCTCACGAGAAGTCAACTGAGCAAAATTACCAGCCGAACGAACCAACAGGGCGCCTTGTCCGGGGCGCAATTCAATGTTGTGAATTACGGTACCAACAGGGATGTTTGCCAAAGGGATGGCGTTTCCAATCTCAGGAGCCGCCTCCGAACCTGACAACAATGTGGTACCCACTTGCAGTCCATTGGGAGCAATAATGTAACGCTTTTCGCCGTCAGCATAATACAACAAAGCGATACGAGCCGAACGGTTCGGATCGTATTCAATTGTCTGAACTACGGCGGGAACACCATCTTTCTCTCGCTTAAAGTCGATTGCACGATACTTTCTCTTATGACCACCACCCATATAGCGAACAGTCATCTTACCGGTGTTGTTTCGACCACCAGTTGAGCGTTTTCCGCAAACGAGAGACTTCTCTGGCACGGATGCAGTAATCTCCTCGAACGTGCCAATAATCTTGTGTCTTTGTCCCGGGGTTACCGGTTTAAACTTACGTACTGCCATTTCTTATTTAAATATTGCTGTAAAAATCAATTTCGTCGCCAGCCTTTAAGGTGACGATAGCCTTCTTGTAAGCGCTCTTTTGTCCTCTCACGAGGCCTGCACGAGTATAACGGCTTGAACGCTTACCCGCATAACGCATCGTGTTTACGTCCAACACGGTAACATTATACAAGTTCTCTACTTCGCTCTTAATCTGCAGCTTGTTGGCATCGGGACGAACGATGAAACCATAACGAGGCGTTGCTGCCTTGGTTCTCACTTCACCTTTAACCTTATAGCTCTTTTCGCGAGAAGACTTTTCTGTGATTTCCGTCATCTTCTCGGTGACGATAGGTTTTATAATAAATCCCATTTCTTCTGTCTCCTTTTACTTGTTTAAGATTCCGTCGATGGTCTCCAACGATTTCTCGGTAATTACAAGCACATCAGCATTCAACACCTTATAGGCATTGAGTGCGCTGGCTGTCATTACTTCTGAACGTTGCAAATTACGAGCCGACAAATATACGTTTTTATTCACACTTGGCAAAAGAAGTAAAGACTTACGCTCTCCTAATTGTAGATTTTTAACTATATTTACAAATTCTTTTGTCTTAGGAGCTGCCATTTCAAAGTCTTCTACAACAATGATGGCATTTTCTTTTGCCTTGTAGCTCAATGCAGACTTACGAGCCAAAACCTTCACTTTCTTATTCAGCTTGAAGCCGTAATCGCGGGGTTTAGGACCGAATACACGAGCACCACCAACAAGAACAGGCGAGTTGATATCGCCACGACGTGCACCACCGCCGCCCTTTTGGCGACCGAGCTTACGGGTTGAACCGCTCATCTCGCTTCTTTCCTTCGTTTTGGCTGTGCCTTGGCGTTGGTTAGCGAGATACTGCTTCACGTCTAGATATAGAACGTGGTCGTTGGGCTCGATACCGAAAATCGCGTCGTTGAGCACAACTTTCCTTCCGGTCTCTTGACCGTTGATATTCAATACGCTAACTTCCATTATTTCTTAATTAAAAGGGTTGAACCATTGCATCCAGCTACACTACCTTTCACGAGGATAAGGTTGTGCTCAGGAATTACCTTTAACACTTTAAGGTTCTGAGTTGTTACTCTGTCACCTCCCATTTGGCCGCCCATGCGCATGCCCTTGAACACCTTCGCAGGGTAAGAACAAGCACCAATTGAACCCGGCTTACGGGCGCGGTCGTCCTGTCCGTGTGTAGTTTGGCCTACACCACCGAAGCCATGACGCTTAACAACTCCTTGGAAACCCTTACCTTTAGAGGTTCCTACTACGTCTACAAACTCGGCGTTTGCGAAGAGTTCCACCGTGATGGTGTCGCCCAGATTGTAATCCGTATCAAACTTGAACTCGGCCAAGTGCTTCTTTGGTGTTGTGCCTGCCTTTTCAAAGATACCTGCCAGCGCCTTAGTGGTGCGGCTTTTCTTTGCTTCTCCGTATGCCAACTGAACTGCTTTGTAGCCGTCGTTCTCTACGGTCTTAACCTGGGTAACAACACAAGGACCAGCTTCGATAACAGTGCACGGTACATTCTTACCGTCGGCACTGAAAACGGATGTCATTCCGATTTTTCTTCCAATTAATCCTGGCATTTCAATAATATATTAATAAAATAAATAGTTTAAATGTTTATAAGCTGCAGATTGGATTCGAGCATATCGGTTGTTTTTCCCTTTCGGCTTTTATTGTTAGACAACCGATCGCTGCTCTTGCCATCGTTTTTACTACACCTTGATTTCTACTTCAACACCACTGGGCAATTCTAGCTTCATCAAAGCGTCTACAGTCTTGGCCGTTGAGCTATAGATGTCGATGAGACGTTTGAAATCTTGCAATTGGAATTGTTCGCGGCTCTTCTTGTTAACGAATGTGCTTCGGTTTACGGTGAAGATACGTTTGTGTGTTGGCAAGGGGATTGGTCCGCTTACGATTGCACCTGTGGCCTTTACAGCCTTAACGATTTTCTCTGCTGACTTGTCCACCAACTTGTGGTCGTAACTCTTCAGCTTAATTCTAATTTTCTGACTCATGTCGATTAAGTTGTTTTAAAATAATTATTGGGTAGAGGAGCGAAGTACGCCGGTTAAGAGTCATTCGCTAACCTACGCTTCGTTCCTCTGTTATGAAGTTACACCAAGTCGGTGCGACCTTTACTTCCTCTAGCACCTCCTTAGCAATTGAGCTTGACAGTGGTGAGTGGTGATCGTATTCCATCGAGCTTGTTGCTCGACCCGATGTAATGGTACGCAATGCGGTTACATAACCAAACATCTCGGCCAATGGTACTTGCGCTTTCACGATGCGTGCACCGCTACGAGCTTCGTCCATACCTTCTACTTGACCACGGCGTTTGTTCAAGTCACCGATTACATCACCCATGTTTTCTTCGGGAGTAACCACTTCTACCTTCATGATAGGTTCCATCAATACAGGACCTGCCTTAGGACAAGCGTTACGATAGGCGTTGATAGCAGCCAATTCGAACGAAAGTTGGTCTGAGTCTACTGGGTGGAACGAACCATCGGTCAACGTTACCTTCAGGTTTTCCATTGGATAACCACCAAGTACACCGTTCTTCATGGCGTTTTCGAAACCCTTTTGTACCGAGGGGATAAATTCCTTAGGAACGTTTCCGCCCTTAACCTCGTTCACGAATTGGAAGTTGCCTTCCTTGAAGTCTTCGTCTTTAGGACCAACAGTAACGATAATATCAGCAAACTTACCACGTCCACCACTCTGCTTCTTGTACACTTCACGAAGTGTAACGGGCTTGGTGATAGCCTCTTTGTAGTTAACCTGGGGCTTACCTTGGTTACATTCTACCTTAAACTCACGCTTCAGACGGTCGATAATGATATCCAAGTGCAACTCACCCATACCCGAAATAATGGTCTGACCACTTTGCTCGTCGGTACGAACAGTAAATGTTGGGTCTTCTTCAGCCAGCTTAGCCAAACCATTGTCAAGCTTAGCGATGTCTGCTTGGCTCTTAGGCTCAACAGCAATCGAGATAACAGTATCGGGGAAGCTCATTGATTCGAGCACGATAGGAGCGCTTTCGTCACAAAGAGTGTCACCAGTACGAATATCTTTGAAACCTACACCTGCGCCAATATCACCAGCGTCGATGCTTTCCATTGGAATTTCCTTGTTAGAGTTCATCTGGAACAAGCGACTGATGCGTTCTTTCTTACCCGAACGAGCATTGAACACATACGAACCTGCCTCTACCTTACCCGAGTACACGCGGAAGAACACCAAGCGGCCCATAAATGGGTCGGTAGCAATCTTAAACGCCAATGCTGATGTAGGAGCGTCCTCCGAAGGCTTACGTGCTTCTTCTTGGTCGGTATTGGGGTTAACACCTACGATAGCTACTGTATCCAGTGGCGAGGGCAAGAATGCGCAAACATAGTCCAAGAGGGGTTGCACACCTTTGTTCTTATAAGAAGAGCCCAATACCATAGGGGTAAGATCCATCGAGATTGTAGCCTTACGGATAGCAGCGATAAGTTCTTCTTCAGAAGGTTCAACACCTTCAAGATACTTCTCCATCAGTGCATCGTCGTAGTTAGCAGCATTCTCAATCATCTTGTCGTGCCATTCCTTAGCCTCGTCTAGTAGGTCGGCGGGAATTTCTTCTATGCTGTATTCAGCACCCATCGTTTCGTCGTGCCACAAAATAGCCTTCATCTTGATAAGGTCTATCACGCCTTTGAAGTTTTCTTCAGCACCGATAGGAATTTGTACTGGGCAGGGGTTGCACCCAAGATGTCTTTCATTTGTTGAACCGTCTCATAGAAATCAGCTCCCGAGCGGTCCATCTTGTTTACGTATCCAATACGTGGAACGTTATATTTGTCAGCCTGACGCCATACAGTTTCCGACTGAGGTTGCACACCGTCGGCAGCCGAATAGGTAGCTACAGCGCCGTCGAGAACGCGCAATGAGCGTTCCACCTCAGCGGTAAAGTCAACGTGTCCCGGAGTGTCAATGAGGTTAATCTTAAACGATTTACCACCATAGTTCCAGTTACAGGTTGTTGCTGCAGAAGTAATAGTTATACCGCGCTCCTGCTCTTGCGCCATCCAGTCCATGGTAGCAGCGCCGTCGTGTACCTCACCTATCTTGTGGGTTTTACCCGTATAGAAGAGAATACGTTCAGAAGTTGTGGTTTTACCGGCATCAATGTGAGCCATGATACCGATGTTACGTGTCAAATGTAAATCGCGATTTGCCATTGTCTTTTGTATACCTATTTATGATTAGAATCTGAAATGTGCGAATGCGCGGTTAGCCTCTGCCATGCGGTGCATATCTTCCTTACGCTTGTAAGCTCCGCCTTGGTTGTTGTAGGCGTCCATAATTTCTGCAGCCAGCTTGTCGGCCATGGTCTTACCACCACGTTTGCGGGCATAAGAAATCATGTTCTTCATCGAGATACTCTCTTTGCGATCAGCACGAATTTCGGTAGGAACTTGGAACGTAGCGCCACCAATACGGCGACTCTTCACCTCCACTTGAGGAGTGATGTTGTCCAAAGCCGTCTTCCAGATTTCCAGAGGCGACTTTTCTTCCTTCTCCATCTTAACCTTTACGGTATCAAGGGCATTGTAGAAAATCTCGTACGATGCATTTTTCTTACCATCGTACATCAAGTGATTAACGAACTTAGAGACCTTTTGGTCGTTGAACACGGGATCGGGAAGGATCACGCGCTTCTTTGGTTTTGCTTTTCTCATTTTTGTTTTGAAAAAAAATAATTCTGCGTGGGGTTGTCATCGTTCTTCAACTTCCGCACTCGGATGTTTACTCAACCTTTTAAACAATTCACCAGCAAAACGGGTTATAATTTTTGATGCCTTTATCGTCTGCACCTCGACGTTTCTGTTTACTTTCGTTTCAGAATAAGTTTTTAAGCCTGTAAACCCCGGCAAACACCTCTCGCCTAGCCCCGAAGTTCTTGCTACTGCAAGCCTTACCAGCATAAGGGTTCACGAACTTAAAAACTTATATGGCTCGCTTTAATTATTTTTTAGCGGCCTTAGGACGTTTTGCGCCATACTTAGAACGACGCTGCGTACGATTTGCTACACCGGCGGTATCAAGTGTACCACGAACGATGTGATAACGAACACCAGGAAGGTCTTTTACACGACCGCCACGAACAAGCACAATACTGTGCTCTTGCAAGTTGTGACCTTCGCCTGGGATGTACGAGTTAACTTCCTTTTGGTTTGTCAAACGTACACGGGCAACTTTACGCATTGCCGAGTTAGGCTTTTTAGGGGTTGTGGTGTATACACGAACACAAACGCCACGACGTTGAGGACAAGAATCCAACGCAGGCGATTTGCTCTTTTCCACAAGCACCTTTCTGCCTTTTCTTACTAACTGTGAAATAGTAGGCATAATTTTACTTTTTAATTTTATATATTATTTTCGTTATTATCAAGCGAATACAGAAACGACACAATATGCCTTTTCGGGGTGCAAAGTTACTAACAATTATCCTAACCACCTAACATACATCGCTTTCATTTTAGTTCATCAGAGGATATTTTGATTTATTTAAACATTATTAACAACCAGCACAGCCATTACACCATGCGAACGCCCCTCTAAGGTATCTCCCACCCCCTCCTTATTCGCAGTAGTAACGCATGGCATATTTGCTGTTTGTGTGTTGCGATTGCGCTGCTTTTGATTTCCTGTTACATTCTTATTTGTTCCCTCCTTCTGTTGTACATGCGCTATGTTGCATAACATAAATACAAGTTTTATCGGCAGCGTCTTTTCTCCGCACCTCTTTATTATAGCCAATACACACCTATTGTTGACGGCCTTGCCCCTATGCTCGCTCTTATTTCTGCTTTCTAACATCTGCTTATTGCATAGTAGCTCCCCCACTTGCGCGTTGTATAGTTGTATAAAGGCGAGTTCTTTGTATTCCATAATAATGGTGTCGCAATTCTCCTTATTATATAATAAGGTGTAGTAAAATATAGCCTCTGCTTTTTCTTGTACATTATTACGCCAGTTCATGATAAGGATTTGCTTAGAAAAGTTCCAATTGCCTAGTCTTTTCAATGCGCACGGGCAGTACCTCGGCCTTATTCTCGAAGAAACAGTATGCAGCCAATGCCGCACAGAGATTCATGAGGAAGTTATGTACGGAGCGATGGCGTGAATGGACAAGGTTGGCCTTGTTTTTGAGCAGTTCGTTGATGCATTCTATTATATATCGCTTGCGCAGCATCATCTTGTCCCACAAGGGCATAAGCTTGTTTTTCATGTTTGATTTGAGCCCATGAACGAGGTGGATACCTTGGTTGAAGAGGTTCTCAAAGAATTCTTGCTTGATGTAGCCCTCGTCGGCAAACACTTTGCCGTAGAGCACCTTGGTGAAGACCTTCCATACCCTAGGTTCCCTGTCGTCCACGTTTGCGGGGGTTAGGCAGAAAGTGAGTACATCGCCCATCTCGTTGCACAGCAGATGAAGCTTGAAGTTGCGGAAAGAACCAAAATGATAGCACAACAGGATGGTCATGATTTCGCTCTTGGACATCTGCCCTTTGCGGTTTCTCATTCGCTTATATCCCTCGTCTATGGGGGCAATGTGTAGGTTTTTAGTTAACTCGGCATCTAAATTCTTGCAGAACTCATCCAATACACAGAATATTTCAGTAACTTTGTCAGTGGTAATCATCGCTATATATGTTTGTAATTAATTGATTATCAACTATAAAGTTACAAACGATAGCGAGACTACCAACTTTTTAGGGCACTTTTATATCCCGAACTAGCGTAGGATATTGGTAGGGAGGACTGGAGTTGTTTTTTCCAAATCAAAAAATATAAGATTCAGAAAAGCAATAGATATCAAAACAAGAAATAGAGTCAATCTCTACTTCCTGTTTTGCATTTGTTGAAAGTTTAATATTACTCCGACAAGGTGTCCAAAGCAGAACTAATAGTATTTAAAACATTTGTAAAGCCATTATATTTAGACAATGTATACGAAGCCATACGTAATTCACGAAAATAAGCACTTTCTTTTTTCCCATTATTAGAAGCCCAATGCATTTCTACACTAAATTCTAAAGGTGTTCTATCTATAGAAAGTTTTACCTTATTCTTCTTATTTTCAGAAATATTATAAGAAGATATTAGCTTTTCTATTTCTAACTCTGTAAAGCCCTTGTTTTGCAATTCTGTTTTATTTTCAAGCTTCCAAGTATTTTCTGGTATCTTTATTAATTTTAAAGTATATCCCGTAGATGATTTCTCCTCCGAAATATCACCATAAATTTTCAAATCAAAACTTTCTAAGACATTAATTTTATCAATACCATTTCGACTTAATTCATAGGCTGGGCTAATCTTGGTATATTTGCTTATTGCATTCACAATGCTTTTTAAAATAGTTCTATCAATTTCAGACATTTTTAGAGTATCGTTCTTGTCAATCGACAAATTCCCATTTCCCATAACCCAAACTTTTGACTCAATGTGTATATCTTTTTGTTTACATGCTATTACCGAGATTTTGTTAAGTTCAGATTTTAGTTCTGGTTCATCAATGTTCAAAACCATATGACCATTTACATTATCCTCACTCTTTATCATCTTTGCAAAGATTGTATGCTCGTACGCTTTATATTCCTGATCTGTCAGGAATTGTCTATCTTGCTTTTCTACACATACACCATCGAAGTAAACATATCTAGATACCCAATTGCCATCTTTATTGTATCTATAATCTCGATATTCTATGACTTTCGGAAACTTTTTACCTGCGAACACAGCACCTATTGCCATCATTTTGGCAGTATTGGCATCCATATTCACAGTCTCTTTAAGTATATCATTATGATCATTGTAAAAGATAGACCTACTAGCACTAGTACTTCCAAGTTGTTGACCAAGTAGATTAGAGTTAGATGTAAACGTACTAGAAATTGGAAAACCTTTAGAGTTTAAAGTTTCTATTGTTTTAATGACCTTTCCTCCAGCAGCACTCATCTCTCCTTTTTTAATAATGTGAGTAGTGGCACCCCAAACATCAACTTTTTCTTCTTGCCCTTTACTATTATAGGTTATGATGGTGATTTTACCATCTTTTTGGTGGGAGAAAACCCTCCTTTCATAAAGTTTCTGGTTTAAATAAATGTCTTGAGATTCTATCCTCCCTTTGTTGTCATAAAAATGTTTCATCTCATATGTTTTACCATCTTTTGACAACTCTTTATCTCTAAAGCCATAACTATTATACCATACTCCTGTCACTTCTGTCTTAGGAATCCCTACAGGTTCCGCTTTCCCAAAGCGAACTTCATACTCCTGAGTGTTTGTTACACAATACCCATTGAAATTATGAATATTTGTTATCTGAGTATCTTTTATAAAATTCCCAACTTGTGCTCTGGTATTTATAACCAATAATGACAACAAGATAAATAATTTGAATTTTAAACTTCTCATTATAATAATATTTAATTCGTTAGATAAGTTCTTTTTTAATAAACATTGCGATTGCCCCCAAATCATCATAACTGATTCTGCCTGAAGGGTGGGGTATACCTATAATCTTTATATCGCCCCACATAGCTTTTGCTACACCATGTTTAGCAGGTTCTCCATTAACCATTGGGGGAACAATGCTCTCTACTTCCTTAATGTTTAAACGGTTGATAAAAGGAGTAAAGCAATCGGGTATAGAGAAGCAGACCACGGCTTTTGGATGGTAAATACCCTTGATAACTTCCGCACTGAAATCAAGACATTGATTGATGATTTCAGCACTTCCTTTCTTTGCTTTTAGATCCTTGATATCCTGACTGCCAAAATAGACAGCGTTCATAAACACGAAATTACCATCTTCCATAGGCTCTGTAAACTTAGCCCACTTCATGACTGCATAGAGTTTTCCCCATACAGGCCACTTTTCTCGTTCAGTGTAAAAGTAAGGATTTCCGTCATAAAATCGTTCCTTGTTCGCTCCTTGATAGGGGAAAGGTTCATGAGCATTGTAGCCAAGGAATACTACCTGTGGAGATTTATCCAAAACAGGTTTAGACTGCGTTGCACAACTCGTACAGTTAATTTCAGGACCTACACTCTCGATGTACTGGCAGACCTTGTCTACCCATTTTTCATACAATTCTTGTTTGTCCATAGTCAATTATTGAGCCTTTATCCAGTCTGTTTAGCCCTTAAAAAGTTAGTAATAGGATTAATAATACAGAAGCGTGAACTGGCTATGTCCACATTCTAAGTCGAAGGTCCTAGGAAAACCCATTGCACGAAAGTAGTAATAGCAGCCCACGCTATAGCGTGAGAACCACTATGCTATCCTTGTGCAAGTGTCTTGAATTTCCTAGGTTCTCGACTTACAAGATAAGCATAACGCTTCTTATTTTTTCAACGATGTCATTGTGTCTCTGAAGAAACACGCTACAAAATTAACATTTTTATTTTATTATTAGGTAATAAACGCTGTTAAAATTAGAAACAACATTCATTTTACAACAAGATAAGTTTATTAGGGTTAAATTTCTTTTCAAAAATTGTCTATAGTCAGTACAATAAGAATGTAAAGAAAAGCCATAGATTGAATAGTCCAAAATAGTACTGGTGCAATAAAATGCACGGTAATTAAATATCATCAAAAAGAGATAGTTCTTTGACATATTGATTATGAGATGGAAGAGGGGCTTGCTTCGATATAAGCTCTTTCAAGTTTACTTTTTCAAGTACTGAAATTCTTACGCCAGTTCGGGATAAAAAGTGCCCTAAAATTGGTAATCTCGCTATCATTTTGTAACTTTATAGTTGAAAATCAATAACTTACAAAACAGATATAGCGATGATTACCACTGACAAAGTTATAGAAATATTTTTTATATTAGATGAGTTCTGAAAGAATTTAGATGCCGAGTTAACTAAAAACCTACATATCGCCCCTTAGACGAGGGATACAAGCGCATGCGAAACCGCAAAGGGCAGATGTCCAAGAGCGAAATAATGACCATCCTGTTGTGATATCATTTTGGCTCTTTCCGCAACTTCAAGCACTATTACCCCTTCTTCATCAAGGAGCATTTGGCAAGCTACTTCCCTAAGGCCGTGTCCTACACGCGTTTCGTGGAACTCATGCCCCGCGTGTTCTTCGAGCTGACGGCCTTCATGTTCATTGTTTTTCGAGTATATAGCCAACCTACTCTATGTGTTGACCATTCGCAAGTTGTCTACGCGTTGGCGCGCCATGCTGGTATTCGCCACAGGTGGCGCGCTGTTTGACTATGCCATAACCAACGAGTATGGCAATCTAGGTGCAGGATGGACCTGCGGCAACTATGGTTTATGGGGCGGATTGCTCCGCGTTATGTTTGCCTTCCCTGCGGGTTTGCTGCTTTCGCGCGTGTTTCGTAAGCGCAAGGTGCGCGTTGCTTTTTGGTGGTGTGCGCTAATTATTGTGGCCGTTACTGTGCCTCCGCGCCAAGGGGGAGAAAGCCAGATGTGGGCAAACGGCATCTACGAAGCGCTTTGTGTGCTGTTGGTTTCCCCCCTTGTTAAACATCTGCCGATGCACACTCTTGGCGCATTTCTTTCGCCAGTAGTTTTGCAGCATCGCCACTTAGTTTGCGTTCAGCCAAATAGTTGTTCAGCAGTTGGGTTTCTCTTTGAAGGCGAAGGGTGTGGAAAGCTTGCCTATGGCGGCGCGTAAGGGCAGTTGTTGGTAGTGCGGGTCGGTATCGCCAAGCCCTATTCGGCTACCGTACATCAAGTACGACTTGTCGCGCGGGTCGCTAGCGGCATCTACTTCAAACAGCACCTGTTGACCTTCAACACAATGAAAGAGGGGTGCAAGCACGAATGTGCCTGCGTGATGCGTGTCGAAGAAGTGGGCATCGAGGAGGTTGGCCGATGCGTTTACGTCACGCATGAAGTGCATCAGCACATTGTTTGGGCCGAAAACCATGCTGCCGTCGGCAAACACCGCGCTGCGAATAAGGGTCGAATAATAATAGTTCGCATTTACAGAGAGCGATATGCCCATGCAAACGCGATTGTCCATCTTGTAAGGCGAGCTGGCTTCTTTGCCTCGGCGGTGCACATACAGCTCGCCAAAATGGTTAGCTTGCAGTTCGTTGGTGTGCACGTATGGGTCTTCGAACACGCCTGCGCGATAGAAATAACTTTCTAGTTCGATGGGATAGAGTTCCACCTCGCGTGCACGTATTTTATAATGGTGTAACAGTTGGGCTGTGGTTTGTTGCAGCACGTTTTCTATTTCAGCCTTTTGTGTGGTGGTGGCAAGTTGTGCCAACATCTCTTTAATGTTCATTTCCATATCCTATTGGTTTTGTATTATCAAGGACTTTACCGTATAAAGGCATCGACCAACAATGCAAAAGTAGGAAAAAACTAGGCAAATTGTACACGCTGTGGGCATAAATTAATAAAGAAGTAGTCTTGACTTTTAAGGGTTCTTTAAATTGAGAGTTGTTTGTTATCTCCTAAATGCCCACACAAACGTATATGGCGCGTAGTACATAACTTCCTCATGAATCTTTGTGCGGCATTAGCTGCATACTGTTTCTTCGAGAATAAGCCCGAGGCACTTCCCGTGCGCATTGAAAAGAGTAGGCAATTGGAACTATTCTAAGCAAATACTTATCCCGAACTGGCACAACTTATATGCGTATTCATCGTTATATTTAGGATTTGAATTATAGCGCTGAATAAAGTGTAACGTTTTCAGAAAGGATTTTAACACTAAAAACGCCATCCTTGGCCAGCAAGAGCTAACTCGCTCGCAAATATTCGATTCTCGCGAAGGTTTGTTGGGATGAAAATAACACTTTTATGGTAGCTGCCCACAAGGGTAGTTTTCCACACAAAATCTATACTTTAGGCCAATAAAACAATTATTTAAGACAAAATTCTGTGTAATATGCACCAAAACGCGTTGCGTTTTGCTGCTAAATGCATTGCGTTTTGCTGCTAAATGCATTGCGTTTTGCTGCTAAATGCAGGGTGTTTTGCTGCTAAATGCAGGGCGAAATGGTGCTAAACGCGTGTTTTTAAGCGCTTAAATATTTACAAACACATATCAAACGGCACCGACAATAAGTAAAACCAACCAAATAAAGTGACTTTTTAGCTACTAAACTTGGTCTTTGAGCGGTGAAAAATTGGCAGGAAACACAAAAATAGAAAGGTAAAATGGTGCTAAATGCAGCGAATGGATTGGAAACCGATGTAAAACAAAACGCAAAGAGACTATAAAAAGGGGTTAAAAGCATGTTTTTGAGCTAATGTTTTAGCTAGAATGAGTGGTGAAAAAACGCGTTTTGTAAAATAATTACACCATAATTAACAAATAAGAGAGGAGAAGCATTCACTATCGGTAAGAACAAAAGCATAACACACGGTAAAAGAAACAGGGGATAGACAACATCTATTTATGAATAAAGGGGATGTGCCACAGTGACACATCCCCTTTTTGCGTTGCTAATTCGCTGTTCACAAAGACTTAATCCATCACTTGGCAAGGTGATAGAAAGCAGCAAACAGGCTGCAGGTGCTTTGTAAAACGATGATTATATACAGTTGTTGCTCGCTTTATTCGCCCAAGCCAAATAGTTTATTATAACCAGGGTTTTGTGTTAGCTGCTTATTCAGCACAATTTGACTAGTGGGAACCATGCTCAAGTAATAGGTATCCAACCATCCTCCCTGCACGAGTGGGCTCTCATAGGTGTAAATCCAGCCATTGCCAGCGCTATTATTCTCGGCCACAGCCTTACCCGTGTTCATGATTGCTTCGTAATCTACGAACTGTCCCGTATAGGCATTGTTCTTTGGAGCATAGATATTATCAGTGGCAGTGGTCCACATACCGCAGGGTTGTCGGTTAACATAGTAAGCCGCTTTTGCCCATCGGCGCACATCGTAGAAAGAGAAGCCTTCGCCAAAGAGTTCTATTTGGCGTTCGCGACGTATTTCCCATAGTACGGGGTCAACGTTGTAGTTGCCAAATTTACCGCCGTTGCCAGTCCACCAAGGCGCATTGCCTTTATCACGGTTGGGGTCGAAGCTATCGTTGATGTCAGCCACGGTCATGTTTGCCACGCCAGCACGTTCGCGCAGTTTGTTAATGGTTTTATCAGCAACAGCTTGATCAAACCTTTGTAGTTCCCATGCAGCTTCGGCATAGTTGAGCAACACCTCTTCGATTTTGAAAATAGGTTTATCGGCCGTACAGAATGCAGAAGACCCAGTGGAGAATTCCCACATATCATAGTTTTTCCAGAAGTAGTAACCAGTGCGACAGCGCATGTAAGGCACGCGCGAGTCGGTTGTAAGGTTTGGACTAACGGGTGTGAGCGAAGCGCCCCAGTTTTGTCCGGGACATCTCTTCATTCCCTCGCCTCCAAAAGTACCACCACGCAAACATCTCTCGTTAGCGCCCATATAGTCGATATAGTAGCGATATTTGGCAGCCTCATCGGCCGTAACAATGTGTCCTTGGTTATTGTCACCAGCCTTCAAAAATCTCCATTTCAAGAAAGAGTTAACATTATCGTGTGCACCGCCATGAGGTGCAACAACATAAGGAGGTTGAATATTTTGGTAAAGACGAGGGTCGCGGTCGGCAAATGTGTCCCACATATCTTTGCCCTTCCCCCCTTGATAGCCCGAAGTGCTGTTAGCGATAGGCAAACCATTTTTCATTAAGAAGAGGTCAACCGTGTACTGAGGCACATCAGCAGCGTTAGCAGCAATATGTTCAAAGTCGTTATAACGATTCATCAGCACATTATTAACAAATTCTTTAAAGAAGATAACGCCAGGTTTCCCCTTAAGGCTTTCGGTGGTCCACAATTCGCCATAGCCTGTTGCAGGTTGGTTTTTCTTGTCTTCGCCTTTATAGAGGGTGGGATAAGCGTCCATCAACTCTTGCGAAACCGTCAAACATTTGCAAATAGTTTTCGTAGGGTTCGTTCAGTCCGTGGTATTTGGCCCATGTACCTTCGCGAAGTAAGAATCGCGAGAGTGCAGCCTTCACAACATTAGCGTTGATGGTGTTATCGCCATCATTGAAATTGCCTATATTAGCAGCAGCATATTCGAGTCGAGCCACGATGCTATCAGCCACTTGGGCACGCGGTGTGCGTGGTCCATAACTTTCGGGCGAGTTATCATCCAGCACATTGTTAATCCATGGCACATCTCCAAAGCGGTCAATGAGTTCCATGTACCAATAAGCCGAGAAGAAATAGCCCACCGAGCGCCAGTGTGCAATTTGCGCTTCGGTAAGTGCGCCATCGTTAAGATGACTGAGCATGATGTTAATTCTGCGGATGTAACCAAAATCCCAACCACCCCCATCAGCAGTTGCAGTGATGGTTTGATAAGCATAAGGGTTGCGTGCATTGTCGCGATGAGTCACCATTCCGCCATACCAGTCGCCAGCAAACTGGGCATTCATATAGCTATTATTAATGCTGGTATGAATGGTGGTATTGGTAAACATCTCGTAGCAAGGGTTCATAAAAGCCTTGAAGTTATCGTATTCCTTAAACGCATTCTCTTCGGTGAGGTCGGTCAAGGGATGTTTCTCTAGAAAATTATCGTTGCACGCCGTTAGCGTTGTTGCTGCAACACAGATGGCAGCTAATATCTTTTTCATAAATACTTGTTATGATTAGAATGTGATACTTGCACCCAAAGAGATGGTGCGATAATAGGGGTATCCCCATGAAATGCCGTTGCTCAGCGCATTAGCCGTAGAGGATGCAGCTCTTCCTTCAGGGTCGTAGCCCTCGGGTAGGCTGGTTATCGTAGCCAAGTTTTCGATGCTGAGATAGAATTTGGCATCTTGCAAGAACGCTCTTTGCACCCAATCTTTAGGTAAGGTGTACGAGAGGGTTATGTTCTTAATGCGCAAGTAGGCAGCGTTTTGCAGATACTTGTCGCTTACGCGGGTGTTAGAGCCCACGTTGTTGCCCTGATCGTAGATGCGGAACAACTTACTATCAGCATTTACGGGCACCATGTAATCGCTACTTGTGGGGTCGTAGCTCTTAGCACGCCAGTAATCGGTTTGGTTGGCATAGAGCGCTTGGAACACAGCGTCGCCAGCTCCAGCGCCACCAAAGGGGAACATTGCTGCACCGCCAAGCCAATAGTCGCGTTTGCCCACGCCTTGCAGCAACACTTCCAAGCTCAACCCTTTATAGGCAGCCCCTAAGCTTGCACCAAACTGATAGCGAGCAGCATCGTTACCAATAATTTTGCGGTCGCCTGGATTGTCAACCGTATTATCACCAGCATTGATAACGCCATCTTGACGCAGGTCTTTAAACTTCACATCACCTGGTTGAGGGTTAATACCATTAATTTTCACCACGCCTTCTTTCAGCGTCCAGGTTTTGTGTTTAGCATCGTCGACATTAAAGTCGTTAATGGTGTAATAGCCATCGGCCTCATAACCCCATATTTCGCCAATCTTTCTACCTTTATAATATTGAGAAAGCAGACGCGACTCGTTGTTAAACTTGGTGATTTCGGCCTGACTGTCGTAGATATTAAAACCAACATGATAGCTAAAATCCCCAATTTTGTCGCGCCATGTAACATTCAATTCCCATCCATTGTTCTTCATGTCGGCCACATTCTGCAAGGGAGCAGTTGTTCCCACCACTTTAGGAATTTCAATTCCTGCAGCCAACATACCCGTTGTTCTACGGTCGAACCAGTCGAAGGTGGCAGTAAGTCGGTTGTTTAAAGCATAGAGGTCAAATCCCACGTTAAGCGTGGTAACCTTTTCCCACGTAAAATTGCGGCTCACCAGTCCAGGCGAGGTGATGTAAGTGGTTTTACCTTCGCCATCAAGGATGTAAGTTCCGTTGCTGTACAGACTCATCACAGGCGAGAATTGATAAGGACTAATACGCTGATTACCAACCGAGCCATACGAAGCACGCAATTTAAAATCATCAAGCCAACTGCTAGCCCACTTCATAAATCCTTCCTGACCAAGGCGCCATCCCACGCTCACAGAGGGGAAAAAGCCAAAGCGATGGTTCTTAGGAAACTTAGAAGAGCCATCATAACGCCCATTTAGCTCAAGCAAATAGCGGTCCATAAAGGCATAGTTCAAACGTGCAAAGCCGCTTCGGATGGCGTATTCAGAGTATTTATCGTCGATGGTTTTCTCACCAGTGCCACCAGCAAACGAAGGTACGGTGGGAACAGCTTGTGCAAGTACGTTGCCATAGAAATAACGGTAGAACGATTTTTCTTGGTTAAAGCCCACCATGGCCTTAAAAGCATGTGCTCCCCAGTTGTGTTCGTAATTGGTAAACACGTTTAAAGCATTGTATTTGGTGGTAGATTCGCTCATGCGATAATAATCTTGTCCCTTTTCGGTTGAGTATTTAGCAGCCAACTGCACATCAGCAAACCTAAATCTGTTGGAATAAAACTGGTAATGCTCGTCGGTACGGTTATAAGTATATTCGCCAGTAACGGTCCAGCCAGGCATCAACTTGAAAATAGAACGCAACGACACGCGAGGCACCGACATTTCGGAGTGTGCCGAAGGTGCATGGGTTAGCATATTCAAGGGCGTTTGCGAAGGCAAATCCTCAGGAATACCCAGTACACTACCAGGGATAAGTCCCTCGGGGTAATAGTTTATCAAGCGTGTTGAATAAAAACCACTCATATTACCAACGTTCTCGGGCGATTGTCGAGTAGAGTTAGTGTAGGTAATGGTAGCCTCTTGAGTGAACCATTTTTGAATATCGGCCGAGATAAAGCCACTGATGGTTTTACGTCTAAACATGTCTTTATCGGTCATCAACGGACCATTTTCGCGACTTAAGCTTCCCGAGAGGCGATAACGTATCTTATCCGTACCACCTGAAATGGTGAGATTATGGTTGTTAATCGAACCCGTTGTAAGGATGTTTTTAGCCAAATTTTTCTCTGAAAGCCAATAAACACGGCCATCTGTATCTTTAAAAATGCCATCGCCCACAGTTGAGAGCGAAGCGGGATTGTCTTGATATTTTTGCAAATAGTCGCGCCATTTGCTTACATCGCCATTTCCAGCCCAGTAAGAATTAGAATAGCCAGCCTCTAAATAAGCATCCAAATACTGCATCAACGAGGCTTGCTCCAAATTATCTAACGACTTTTCCCAGCCCACATTAAAATTGTAGTTGGCAGTAAAGCGAGCATCGTTTTTAGGATGTTTCAGCGTAACAAGAATTACACCACCCGCAGCACGTGCGCCATAAATGGCCGAGCTGGCAGCATCTTTCAGCACCGTTACGCTCTCAATATCTTCAGGATTAAGCGAACTAAGGTCGCCTTCAACGTTATCAATCAGCACCAGCGGACCGCCTCCGTTGATAGAAAGCGTACCACGCACGTTCAACGACTTAGCAAATCCAGGTCCCGAACCGCCACCAACAGTAAGTCCGGGCATAGCACCTTGCAAGGCAGCAGCGGCATTCACCACGGGTCTGTCGCCCAACACGTCGCTCATTTTCACTTGCGCCACCGAACCAGTGAGGTTAGCTTTCTTCTGCGTTCCATATCCCACAACCACCACTTCGTCGATAGATTTAGCATTGTTTTTCAGTGTCACCACCATGTTGGTTGTGGCTTTCAGTTCGGTTTCGTCGAAACCAATATAGCTAAACACCAGTGTAACGCCAGCAGGTACTTGCAATTTAAAATTACCATCAAGGTCGGTTATCGTGCCGTTTGATGTACCTTTCTGCACAACAGAAGCGCCAACGAGAGGCTCTCCCATACCGTCTTTAACAGAACCAGTGATTGTTGTTAACGTTTGCGCATCCACACACAAGGGGACGAGCATCAGCATGATGAGCAAAAGTCTGCCCATCGCTTTCATCGTTCGTTTTTGATAAATATTCATTTGTATAAACTTAAGTAATATGTTCTTAGTTATTTGTAGTTCTATTTTTGTTTTTGCCAGTTAACCTTCTGCTCCTTTAAGGTCATCACTGTTTCATCATTCGCGCATATTAAGGCATTCAGCATATTAGGACATCGCATCTTGAGGTTTAAAACGACCATTGGCGAGAGCGTGTGGCAACATGTAGACCACATCCACATGGTTATGAGGTTAGATTAAATATGGCTGTACACCACATAATTAATTGTTTAGACTGTGTAAAATTATACATTTACAATGAAAAACATAACACCCGTTAACAATTATTGGCTAATTCAAGCTATTTCTTGCGGTTTCTCCGTGTAGAGATAAGCAGTGAGAAGTGGAGAGTTGTAATTAAAAATCGGTTACTAAGAAAACAAATAGAGCAGCGATTACGCAGACAAAGTAACTGATAAGATGGAATTGTGAATGCGTTATGCAAGAATTTAGCGGTAGAGAAAAACAAACTACTGCCATAACGTGTCCATAAAAAGAGGGATGTAGTAAGGATTTAATTCTTTCTTACAATATCAAAATAAGCCTATTCACCCCCTTCCTAATAAAGAAAGGAAAGGGGGTGTAAAGGCTATTAATGGCGGTGTTTACACGCTCTTTCCATCACTTCCAAACACATCCTCGCATTATGATAAGGGCATTTCCAAAAGCCGGCCTTATCGTCTGTAAGGTTTGGGCGTGCGTTTTCGTCGCATCCCCAGAACCATTCGCCTTGTTCGTGGTCTACGATATGCTGGCGTGTGTAATGCCAACAGCGGCACGCAATGTCGAGGGCTGCTGTGTCGCCAAAGTGTTGATACAGGTCGATATGACCAATAACACACTCGCACATCACCCACCATTGGCGTTGGCTGTCTACTTTACCCGTGTCGGTCCATCGTTCGTACACCATCGAGCCATCCGTTTGCAAACCCTCGTCGGCTGCTTTGGCAATGGCTTTGATGGCATGCTCAACCCTTTGTAGCACGTTGGGGTCGTTCAACTCCAACGCAGCCTCGTGTAATAGCCACACGGCCTCGATGTCGTGACCAAAGCTTTGTATGTTGCGACGCCCCTGCCAACGGTCGTCGAAGAAGAGATCGAGGTGATTTGTTTGGGGATTTAGTAGGCGCGTTAGAAATATATCGATGAGGTTGGCGATGCGCTCGGCCAACTGGGGCGTGCGCCACACGCGGTAAAGATTGGTATATGGTTCGAGAATGTGCAGATGCGTGTTCATCGTTCGCGACCCGTTTTCATCCTTATCGCTCAATCGCATGTCGGCAATGGGCTGCCAGTTGCGCGTAAGGGCCTCAACATAGCCATTGTTCAGGCTGTCGAAGGCGTAACGTTCGATGCAGTAGCAAAGGTCTTTTGCTTGCTGCAAAGCCCCTTCGTCGCCCGTGGCTCGCGCGTATTCGCTCAATCCGTAAATGGCAAAACCGAGGGCGTAGGTTTGCTTTTTGGTGTCGAGCGGACGCCCTTGGGCATCCAAACTCCAAAAAACGCCACCCTCTTGCGGGTCGATGAAGTGGGTCACGAAATAATTTTTGGCCCTAGTTGCAGCCTCCAAGTATTCGGGTTTGCCCAAAACGCGATAAGCAGCGGCAAAGGCCCACAGTATGCGCGCATTGAGAACCGCCCCTTTTTCGGCATCGGGTACGGGGTTGCCGTGCCCATCAATGCGCCCCAGAAAGCCGTAATAACGATGGTCTACCATCTTATTAAGCCAAAAAGGCAAGATGTTTTGGGTGAGTTCGGCCTGCAATTCGTTTTTCAAAGTCTCTAACGTCATCTCCTTTTTCTTCTAGTTCAGCGGTTATTTCTTTCATCTTCGTTTCAGAAAGGGGATAAAAATAGATGAACGCCAACGAGAGTAACGCTCCTGCGGCGGGCAATATCGAGAGAAACATCTTGATGCCTTGAATGGTTTCGGCCGACTGAACGGTGTTGGCTTGGAAACCAAATTGGGCGAGCATCCAACCTGTTACGGCTGTACCAAAGGCCCAACCGAACTTCTGACTCATTGAAGACGACGAGAAGATAAGTCCTGTTGCGCGGTTGCCTGTCTTCAATTCGCTGTAATCGGCACAGTCGGCGTACATGCTCCACAGCAAAGGAAAGATGCTACCTGCGCAAACACTGATAAGCGCTTGCAAGATAAAGATGACCGCGAGCTCACCTTTGTCGAGCCAAAAGAAACCAATGCTAAGCACCGTTGCCACGGCCATAGCCGCCATAAAGGTGCGCCGCTTGCCAATGCGGTTGCTTATTGGGGCGGCAAGTATCACACCTACGATGTTGGCGGCTTGCCCAACGGCAAGATAAAGACCGCTAAGCACGAAGGGCAGACCAAGGAAAGAGATGTTGCCCACGGCGGTTTCGTCTACGTAATATTTAAAATAGTAAACCGTTGCACCGTCGCGAATGGAGTTGAACACAAGCGATGCCACACCTGCGCCCAGCAAAATCCACCACGGACGATTGTGCAACAGGTCGCGAAGGTCGGTCTTGAGCGAGTTCTTTTCTTGTTTTACGGGTTGCACACGCTCTTTTGTTAGGGCGAAACAACCCAGGAAAAGCACCACGCACACTACGGCAATAACCACCACGGCCATAAGCCAACCAAACTGCGGAGCGGTGAGCCAACCACGCATTGGGCCGTTGGCATCGCCACCGCCAAAGGCGTTTACCAAGGGCATAAAGAGCAACAAGCACACAAACGAGCCAAGATAGGCAAAGGTCATGCGGTAAGTGGCCAGCGTGTTGCGGTGTGCAGGGTCGGGACTCATCACGCCTAGCAGAGAGGCATAGGGCACATTGATGGCCGAATACACCATCATCATTAGGCCGTAGGTAACGAAGGCGTAGACGATTTTCCCCGTTTCGCCCATCGGTGGCGTGAGAAAAGTTATCACACCAATAACTCCGAAGGGCACGGCCAGATAGAGAAGATAAGGACGAAAACGCCCCCAGCGCGACGAAGTGCGGTCGGCAACAGCCCCAACAATGGGGTCGAAGAACGAATCCCATACGCGAGTGATGGCAAACATGGTGCCAACGATGGCGGCCGAGATGCCAAACACGTCGGTATAGAATATCATGAGATAGGCTCCGAAGAGTTTCCAAAACATCGACGACGACATATCGCCCAGTCCGTAACCTATCTTTTCGCTAAGCCCAATCTTCATAATGCGCGGTTTTTGGCAATGAGTTTTTTGATAGTTTCAACGCTGGCTGCGGTGGTTAATCCATCTTCAGGGGTGTTCAAACAATAGTCAACGAGGCGTTCAATGGTCGACGTGGCCACGTGCATGCGTGTGTCCGACGAGGCGTAATAGATAAACACGCGCCCATCTTCATCGGCAATCCATCCGTTAGAGAATGTCACATTCATCACGTCGCCCACATATTCGCCACCTTGTGGCACCAAAAGGTAGCCGCCAGGCTGAGCAATCAGGCGCGTGGGGTCGTCTAGTGCGGTCATATACATATACAGAACATAGCGCAATCCACTGGCGCAACCCCTCACGCCGTGTGCCAAATGCAGCCAGCCTTGTGGTGTTTTGATGGGATGTGGGCCTTCACCGTTCTTCATTTCCATGATGGTGTGATAGTGGCGAGGGTTGATAATGGTTTCTTCGTGCACCTCGGCGTGGGTTATATCATCGACTAATGCCCAGCCAATGCCACCTCCCGAACCCGTGTCGATAAAGCCATCTTGCGGACGAGTGTAGAAAGCATACTTGCCATCTACGAACTCTGGATGAAGAACAACGTTGCGTTGCTGACTCCGCGTTTTGAGATCGGGCAGCCGTTCCCACGTTTTCAGGTCGCGGGTACGTGCTATTCCGGCCGTGGCCGTTGCTGCCGAGAGGTCGGCAGGCATGCTATCGTCGTGGCGTTCGGCACAAAACACGCCATAGATGTAGCCATCCTCGTGCTGGGTAAGGCGCATATCGTAGATGTTTGTTGCGGGGTCTTCGGTGTCGGGCATGGTTATTGGTTCGTCCCAAAAGCGAAAATTATCTACGCCATTAGGACTTTCGGCCACGGCGAAGAAACTTTTGCGGTCGGCTCCTTCAACCCTAACCACCAACAGATACTTGTCGCCCCACTTCATTGCGCCTGCATTAAACGTGGCATTCATCATGATGCGTTGCATCAAGTGAGGGTTGGTGCGTTCGTCCATGTCGTAACGCCACTCCAAAGGGGTGTGTTCGGCGGTGAGTATAGGGTTGGCATAACGGTCGTAAATGCCGTTGCCATGTTCTAACATTTGGTTTGGCATGGTGAGCAATGCCTCGTGACGTTGACGAAGTGCATTGAGTTTTGAATTGAATGTTGACATATTTGTGAGTTGATGAGTTGGGGAGTTCATGAGTTGGGGAGTTCATGAGTTGATGAGTTGGGGAGTTAATGAGTTGATGAGTTGATGAGTTAGGGGGAGTTAATGAGTTTGGGGGAGTTAGGGGGAGTTAATGAGTTGATGAGTTGGGGAGTTCATGAGTTGGGGAGTTCATGAGTTTGGGGTGTTCATGAGTTAATGAGTTTGAGGTATTTGTAGGCTTGCCATTTCTTCATTCTCTTTATCTCCTTTAAACGCAGAATAAGCCTTCAACTTATAAACTTAAAAACTCAGAAACTTAGTTAGTGAGTTGATGAGTTAGAATGTTTGCCATTTCTTCATTCTCTTTATCTCCTTTAAACGCAGAATAAGCCTTCAACTTATAAACTTAAAAACTTAAAAACTCAGAAACTTAAAAACTTATAAACTTAAAAACTCAGAAACTCAGAAACTTATTTCTTACCTTTTTTCGAAACCATCCAACAGCCTTTTGTTGGTGCGCATTGCAGCTGACTACGAAAAAGGAAAGCGCCCTCCTTGTGTATCTTCCTGAAATCGTTGGCACAAGATTTTTCGGGTGCCGGACCAAAGTTTTCTTCAGCCTGGTCCCATGCGTTGCGCCAAAGCAGCACATAACTAGGGGCAAATCCCTTGATGGCAGGCAGCAAAGTAGAGCTATACCATTGGGCATCGGGCGTGTTGCGATAGCCTGCTTCGGTTAAGGCGTACAGTTTTTTATGTTTTTTGGCGTAGGTTGCCATAATGCGCATCTCATTTTGACATTGCTCGATAAACACCTCACTACCTTTAAACTGATACACATCCACGCCCAGCACATCCACAAAGGCGTCACCAGGGTAATAACTAAAGTAGTGTTCGGGTGTGTCGTTGGCTTTCACATTGGGCGAATAGCTCCACACCAGATTTGTTAGGCCAGCATCGGCCATGGCATTAAACGTGAGACAGAACAGCGCTTTGTATTGTTCGGGCGTGCATTGCTTGTTTCCCCACCAAAACCAAGCGCCACTCATCTCGTGCCACGGACGAAATATAACAGGTACGGCACGTCCCCGCTCGTCTTTAAGCGAACCCAAAAATTGGGCCAAACGTGCGTGCCAAAGTTGCATTTTGGCCACTTCCTTACCGCCTGGCAACACTGCAGTGACGGCATCGCCATCAGTGTTCCAGGCATCTTTACCCGTTACAGGATTGTAAGTGTGCCAACTAATGGTTATGATACCCCCTTTTTGATGGTGGGCGATAATCTGTTGGCGCATCTTATCAAAGGCAACACCATCCAGATTTTTATCGTTACCCAATTCAAGTCCGCCCAATTCGCATCCCAAAACGGCTGGATAATCGCCGCAAACATCGTTAACATCGCTGCGTCCATATTCCCATTTCCAGGTAGTTCCGTAGAAAAGGGCATCTTGATGTCCGAACATCACGCCACGTTTTTGCAGCGTTTTGAGGCGTTCGATGAGTTGTTGTGCAGGTGTATTCTGCACCTTTTGCTTTGCATTTGCACCCAAAGCGATCATTGCTATGGCCATTGCTAGGATTATTTTTTTCATATCATTCGCTATTGAAAGAAACATTATGATTTGCCCCACTTAGATAACAGCCCTACCAACCTTTTGTTTAAAGCCGAAGTACCAGCAAGAAGCATGCGCGCTAGGGCTCACCCGTCAAGTGCAACATTATCCATTGCCCGTTTTTTCTTTGCCGAAAGATCTAAAAATAAGGGTTATGCCTGGGCTAGGCCAATCATCGTTTCATCGTTTATCAGTATTTGGGCAGTTTGGCTATACCAGCTTTTATCACATTCACGGTAGAAGTGTCGGTCGAGAACACCGAGTTAAGTCCTTGTGCCTCTTGTGCTGGGTCGCCCGTATAGTCGTCGCCAGGTTCCCATTGTTCATGCTTGGGCAACGCTTGTCCGCCCCAGCCCCAGAAGTTGCAGCCTGCAAAGTAGCCTCCTTTGGCAGCATCGTCTGCCAAAAGCGAGAACACATAACCATAATAAGCATCGCGAGCAGTGGTAGTAGACTGCTTAGAGAAGGCGAAACCATCGCGTGGGAAACCAAATTCTTCCATCACTAGCGGTTTGTTTATCTTAGCGCAGATGGCCAAATGGCGGTCGATATACTCCTTGGTATTGTCTTTGGCGCGTTGCAAGTTTTGCGATAGCGAGTCTTTTTGGACCCAACGCCAATTGTAAGGCCAAATATGTATGTTGCAATAATCCACATTTGGGTCGGCGCAGATGCGTTGCCACGAGTCGTAATCAACCTCACAACCAAACGCGCCTTCCGAACCAATGCTCACCAAATGTTGCTTATCAATGCTCTTCATCATCGCAGCAGCTTTGCCCAACCATTCCTCGAATTGTGGCAAAACGGACTTATCAAAGGCACGTGGCTCGTTACAAATTTGCCATGACATGATGGCGGGGTCGTCAACATAGCGTTTCTTGGTGTAGCGATTGGTGCGCTTAAGAATAAAACGAAGGTGATTGAAGAAGAGTTCTTGCGCCTGTTTGTTGGTAGAGAACTGCGAAGCGTACTTGATGTAGGCCGAATATCCCACCTCGTTAGGCTGCAGCGCCTTGCCTGCACCAGCGTGTTCGAGATAAAAACCATAACCACCGCTCCACTCCCAAGAGTTATTTAGATAGAGCACAGCCACCATTCCGCGGCGTTGAAGCTGCATCATGAGATAGTCGAGCCCATCAAGTATGGCGTCGTTATACATGCTAGGCGCAGGTTGGAGCACAGGCGACACCTTCCATTTAATGCCTTCTTCGCCATCGCTTCCCACAAGAATACGCAAATTGGTTATACCCAAACGTTTCAATTCGTCTAGTTCGCGGTTCAGTCTTTTTCTGTCTCCGCCCCTCCCTTTCGAACCAAGAATGGCGCCATACCAATAATTAGCCCCAATAAACGTGTAGGGTTTGCCATCGCGATAAAGCTTTCCGTTCTCTACTGTAACGAAGGATTGAGCCTGAACCTCTGCAAAACATGCAAGGAGTAGGCCCATTAAATAATACCGAATTTTGTTCATTATGGTTTGTTATTTTATTGTTTCTTTGATGAATACGATGCCTGCCACCTACTTTATCTATGTTCTCGGATGTGTTGTTGCAAAAGATGCGCTGCTTTTTCTCATCATTTCGAGCTATATCTCAAACAACAACAGCCTTAAACTTTTACAAGCAGACCTACTGATGCTGCAAAGATAAAACTTAATTGCTTAACTTGAGAATACTCTCTTGATAAATATCAACACTTTGTTTGAGAAAGAAAAAGCAGAGATTACATAAATGGCAGACAACGGGCCAGTACGTTTGTAGCATAAGCAAGGTTGTGGGTTGAATGGCCTAAAGAACAAATCATTGATTGGGAAGCCAGTAATAAGTTGCAGAAGCGCAACATGTGGTGCATTGAGCCACAGATTACCAGATAGCCATACTCTTTTTAATCTGCTAAATCTATCATTTTACCAACGACTTGTGCTATGAGGTCTATATAAGTCTTTACATCTACCACTTGCAGATTTTTACTAGATGCCTTGCCTCCCAATGCCAAGGCTGGAACATAACCATAACACTGACCATATTGTAAAGCAGGCAACGTGCCCTTAACTTTTACATAAGGTAGTGCATCAAAGTAGTCTTTGGCCGTAATAGCCGTTTCATCGCCTAAAGTGTAGTTTAAAAGAAAATCCATATCGCCTAAAATTTCGCTTGTGCACTTTCTTACATTGACCAACAAAACTCTATTGCCCTCGTCGGACGCAATCGTACAATTAGTATTTCCTTCCCAAATTAACAAATCTCCTAATGCCGTAACACCAAATACAATAGAAGGTTCTAACAATTTGTCAATGTAATCGAATACAAATTCGTACTCGTCTGGATTGACAAACTGTATAAATCCATCTTCATAAACACCATAGCCCATAGTTTGCCAGACGCTTAACAGTTCGTCTGGAAGTAGACCTTTATATTTATTGATTGTGTTAATAGATACGTCGCTATACTTGGTATAATTATTTTTATTTCTTTCTTCGAATGTTAATCGTGCCATCTTCTCATTTTTATGATTCGGAAGTTAAAACAAATCTCGTGAATTCAACTAGCAAGTGCAAATTTATTATATTCTTTTGTAGAACGCGCATTTTGGTATTTTAAAAATGTGTATTTGTCTTGCCTTTCTGTTACTTTTCTTCTGCATCCTTGCTACCTTTTTGCCTATAAGATGGTTTATCATTGCTTGTTTTGGTAGGTTTTGCCTAATAATGAGTTTGTTTTTCAAACGCTCCTTTCCACCTTGAGCCATCAAGATTGGTGAAGTACACGGCAAATCGTAAGCATTTGTTGATTATTTTGTGCACCGCCAGCTCAGACGCATTATCCGATGTAATGGCATCGAGGGGGTTCTTGTAGGGGGAAACGCGTTTTTGCACCTCAATTTAGAAAAAGACAATCCGCAAGGTGCAATCTTTGCTAATTAATCTCCTCAACATCTTTTACCTTGAAGTGCTGGCAATGCAAATAATCGGCAAGAAATTTAACATTATGAGTGTCGTTTTTGCTCACACACTGCCATTCGTTCGCAAATAATCAATTCTCGCGGAGGTTTGTTTGGATATAAAAGGGGATGCATGCGAATGTTGTGAAAATGAATGATTATTTAAAAACTGTGCCATTTTCAGCTATTTATAGGCTATTTGCAGCAAAATGGAGTACGTTTTGCTGCTAAATAGAGTGCGTTTTGCTGCTAAACGCAAGGTGTTTTGCTGCTAAACGAAGTGCGTTTTGCTGCTAAACGCAAGACAAAATGCTGCTAAACGCAAGACGAAATGCATACACATCCATAACAATTGTATAAACAAAACCCTTTCTAGTCTCAAAAAACAGGAATGAAAGGGGCTAAATGGCCATAAGAAGTAGGTCTTTTGGGGGTTAAAAGCGAGTAAATGGACTTGAAAATAATGAACAGACCACCTTCTAGAAAGGTAAAACGGTGCAAAATGCAGATATTGCGCTAAAAGTTGATGTAAAAATAAATGTAAAACGCCCTAAAAAGAGGGAATTTTGCTGCTTTTGAGCATGTATTTTCGCTAGAAGGGGTTGTCGCGGAGATGGTGTTTTGTAAAATATTAATACCTTATTTAACAAAATAAGAAAGTACGTTTACGTACTAAAGGCTTGCTGTATGATGTTTTTGCGGCCATCACACGAACCTATTATACGCAAGAAAGGGAAGTACACAACAGCTAAGGAACCTATGCCATTAAAACGTTACACCATATATTGAAAGCGCGCACAAACCTATTGTTAGTAAAGCCTGGTCCTACAACAAAAGCCGCGATGAGTGATGAAATGTGGTGTACGAAGCTTTTACAGATTAGGACTTTAACCCAAATTAAGGTGGGATGGGGCGAGAACTAAGCAGATGAGTAGCAAAATAAAAAAGGATTTCCCCCTATCATTACGACACAGAGAAATCCTTACCGCCCCACTGAAGGGCTAACACCTTGCAAAGAATAGGGAGAAGGCTGAGAAACCGACTTACAGAGTAGTAGACCTAAGAACTTCTAAACAGTTCTACTTGCTGCGTATCAACTTATCACCCCTTCTCCAAATGCCTTTCCTGCACCAAGCATTGAAGACATTAGTTGGCATCGGGCGAACGCCTTTATTGCTAAAAGCATCGACTAATGCACTCATTCTCAAAATCTTTTAGGAGCTAATCTAACCAACAACCCACAAACAGCTGGTAGACGTCGCCCCCATTGGCTACTGATTTAGCAGACTATTTCATCAATACTTTCTTACCTTGATGGATAAACACACCCTTTTGTGGTTTAGCCTTGAGACGAACTCCTTGTACGTTGAACCATGCATTGGCATCGATGTTGCCCTCGGTAGAGAGTTGTTTGATGCCTGTGGTGTTGTCGCCCTCTAAAACGAGTTTCAAGTTAGCGCCATAAAGCGGATTAGAAACATGGAAATAGGCTTGGAAAGGCGCGATAAAGACGTCGGCACTGCTTTGCGTAAACATCAAACTGCCTGGTAATTCGCTCTGCTTAAGCAGATAGGTTGTGCCATTGAGTAGCCTATTAGCTGCTACATCCCTTAATAAACCAGCGTGGTATGTACCAAAAAGATTGTCTTTCTCAACAATCTCTGCAGGCATTTCCACAGCGTTTACCTCCACATTCTGGGCCACAATGGGGGTACCGTCCGACACATATATATAAGGCGTATTGGCAAGCATATCGTCTTTACGCTTAAACGCCACGTTGGCATTAGGACCAGGCTGGTCGGTCATGTCGATAAAAGCAAAGGCACTACCCTGCGGTTTGGCAGCAAAGGGAAGCACAAGCGTTTCTTTTTGTTTGTTTGCAAACGACGAGCGATAGAACGTTGCACGCTCTGCCACAAAGCTATAAGGCAACAGATAAGCCATGTTTGCTTGGCAAGCCAGTGAGTCGAAATCACGTTCAAGATTTAGTTTATAAGCACTGGTGTGGCGCTGACCGTCGTTGTTGGTGAGCACATAGTTGTAAGCGCGGTGCTCTTCGGTTTGCCCCTTGGGTGCATACACCACGGTATTTTCGGCCAATCCTTCCAAAAGCGCATCGCTCTCGGTGCGTGTCATGGGCTGCATAGCCAAGAGATTAACAGCCACAAGCGCTTTGCAGTGAGCAAAAGCCTTGGCCGACCTACTGCCTTCGATGCTGCTTGGGAGCGTGATGTGCTGTAGTTTCGCCATCTGCGAACCTGCAAAGAAAGTGGGTTCGATGCCATTGATGCGGTGTTGGGGTTGCCAATTACCGGGGAAAACGGGATTGAGCACCCACTCGGGCATACTGTTAAAGGTGCTACCCCATACCTTATCGCCGTTTGTTTTATAAGCCGATGCAGTGAAAACGCCTGGATATTGGGGTGTTTGCACAATTTTATAAGTGATGTCGCCCACACTAAACGTTTCGTTAGGCACCATTGCCGACACCGTGAGAAGACCTCCGCAAAGGCTCTTTGTGGCGTAGAGTTGGGGATTGGTGGCATACCAATGACTGGCAGTGCTCACCCCTTTGGGGTTGATGGTGGGGGCTGTGTTGCCGTCGAACATATAAAAATGGCAAGCCACCGTCTGCATAAAAGCCTCGGCATCGATGTTGCTAACATTGGGCGAGAGCACCACTTGTTGTAGTTGGCAATGCTGAAAAGCAGCCAGAGGAATAGATTTAATGCCAGCGGGTAGCAACAATTTGTTGTTAGAGAAACGGTTTTCAACAAAACATTCTTGTTCGATGGCAGTTAGTTGTTGTGGCAAATCGGCATGCAACAATTGTTTGCACCCCATGAAAGCCCCCCTACCAATAACAGTTATGGTGGCAGGCATACTAACCGTTTGCAGAGCATTGCATCCCACAAAGCATGTTCGCCAATCTCGTTTAGTCCCTCTTCGAGGCTCACCTCAGAGAGTTTACTGCAAAGATTAAAAGCAAAGTTGGCCACTCTTTTAACCTTATAGGTGCGGTTATCGGTGGGGTTAACAATAGTCGATGGTACGATGAGTTTTCCTTCGGCATACTGACTGATGGCTGCATTTTTGCTATTACCCACTTCAACAACATCATCACCCGTGATGTTAAACCACATAGGGATGGGTTTACCATTAAGTTGTGCAGTGGCTTTGAAAAGCTTAACATTGTCTAGCACGTCGGCCGAAACATGCGCACACACGGCCAACAGCAATAGTAAAATATATTTTCTCATTTTGTTTTCGGTGTTGATGATTGTAAATGTTACGAACATTAGCTAGGATTAAGGTTTAAAGTTGTTCCAAGTTTCTTCTCCTCCAGCGATGGCCCTAACGCCAAGTTCTTCGTAACTACTACCAAAGAACGCGAAAAAGAAGGTAGAGCCATTGCTCGCATGCCCACCTTTAGATACGTAGGTGTACTTGATGATATTGGGTGTGGTATCGGTTCGCAACTTTTGGTATACGCTTTCGGCATTTTCAACAGGCACAACCTCGTCTGTTTTAGAATGGAAAAGATAGATGGGATATTGCGGTTTCCATCCCTCGGTGAGGTCGTTAATGGTCACAGCCTTCAGTAAATCGTCGAATTTTGGTGCTTTTGCTGTTGGTTCGCCCTTCACTTTTTTAGAAAGAAAATCGAAGGCTTCGGGAGTAAGCACATCAGAAACCTTGATGTATTCGCCCCTTTTATCTTTCTCGAAGGTAAACGTTTTCTTCAGTTCGTCTTGTATCTTGTCGGTTCCCAACTTTTTTTCCTCAATCCATTTAAAGATACCAGTGTTAAGAAAACGTTCAGAAAAATAGTCAGTTAATGCATATCGGTGCATGTAAGGGTTATAATCTATCATGCCTTTAAAAATCAAAGCCAAGGCCACAGGCATGTAAACTTTGTTTTGCGAGATATAGGTGCGCAGTGTAGCAAAGGGGTCGTAGGGGCCATCACCGCATACCGAACCACCCAAATGCAGGTCTTTGTCTAGTGAATTGGTCTCCATAAACTTCTGACAAGCCATTGCCGCCGAGCCACCTTGCGAGTAACCCACACAAATAGTCTTCCAATCGTCTCTTATCTGTGCTGTGTGTTTTTGGCTAGCTTTGTACAGTTCGATGCCATAGCGCAATGCGTCAACACTTTGTCGGGCCGTAATTTCTTGAGCCAAATAAGGGTGAGCCTCGTTTCGGGTGTTGCCATATCCCTGATAATCGGGAAGAATTACTAGGCAATTGTATGCCAAGTTATTCGACTTGCTTTGTGCATGCATCGTAAGCATGCCTACATCGCTTTTTATAGAGCCTGTTTTGATATACTCGGAGGGCGTGCTAGCATTATCGGTGATGGTGATGTGGCATCCCAAGATAATGTTATTAATCAACTTATCCTTTTTACTGGGCATAGCGGCCAATGCTGTTAGTGTTACGGGTTCGCCCTTAATATTAATGCTTGGATAAGTGTAGCGATAGTATTCGTAACCGAACCAGCTATCACCATGGTCTGTATTGCCGTCGTCGAAACCATTTGAGCGCGTGCCAGACACCTTGTTATCTGTGGCGAAAGTCTTAACTCCTTGCTCGATTATCTTTGCATCGGCGGCGTTTACGCCAGTGTGAATGCTTGAAAAGGGGCGTTGGCCGAGGGCCGAAACGCTGAACACAAGCAACATTGCTAAGCAAAGTTGCCTACTAAGTTTGTTTACGTAATTTTTTTTTTCATTGCTAATTAGGTGTAATTAAGTTTACCATTGGGTTTTTACTGTTATAAAATAATGAAACAATTATTCTCAGCGAGCTGTCGCTAACACCATATGGCCGAACAATTTGGTACAAATTCATTAGGCGTTGTTGGCATTGGCGTCTCAACTCTTATGCAAAGTTCTAAAAAAATACTGAGAAAAGCAATAGATTAAGGATTAAAAATTTACATTATGCAAAGTACCTTTCAATGCGCAAAGGCTCCCTAACAACTTGTAAGTACGTATTAAGCACCAAAAATCGTTGTTAGTTTCTGTACTAATGTTGTGTATGATTGAAAGTGATGTGTATCTTATTCTTTAAGACGTGGCACTTGCTAGAACAAAAGAATAAGAAGAGAAAGATGCCGATTTGAGCAAATGAGTTTACGAAAAAGTGCTTAAATCGGGAGGAATGTTATCGGGGGGCGGCTTATTATTAGTACAATATTAAGTCGGCCGGCTTGTAATAAGTCTGCGAAGCATTGTAATTACGTTTCAACATATCCTCTTCCGACGACCAAAGATAAAGCTTGTCGGCCGATAAGAGATAATAAAAACTACGGATTGAACTAGACTGATGGTTATCGTCGCCATAAACAAACACAAAGAGACGATTGTTGTTTCGGTGTAGAATACGCGCTTTCCACCCTTATAGTGAAAGCCATAACACGCACCATTGACTTCAAAGACAATGGCTTTATCGCCAGAGAGCACCTCGCGCCCAGGCGTTTCAACAAGTAGCCAGGCACCAATAAGACGGCTATCTCGCCCCTTATTCATCAGACTTGCTTCGGTGTCGTTGCAAGCGGTTAGGCAAACGCCTAGCAGAAGCAGCAACATCGATAGGCTCATTTTATACAATGTTTTCATCTTCACACGCTTTTATGTTATACATGAGGTCTGCAATGTGTTGCAAAAACTTGTTTTGCGCTCCTTGCAGCAAATAGTTGTCTAGAGAATAGCCATGTTGCACAGCCCTTTAACTAGGTGTTACCCCTTGATAAGGGACAAAAAAGGACGCACAACAAGGCCAGTGCAGCAATAAAGTGCAAGAAGCTTATGCCTCATGGGGAGATTATTTCCATTAAACAAACAGCTTGATTTATTGCCTTTACGCACCGATGCCAGTGCGCAGCGTGATTGTTGACAGTGCCGGTGGACTGCATGCTGCGGGTCTTTCGCGCCTTGCAGTTGGCCTGCATGGGCAAAACGTTACTTCATCAAGCATGGTTTAGCCCGACATTGGTCTCCACCTCGTCTGTCTTTAAGTCCTGAACATTTGCTGTATTCTTGTCGTTATGGGCGTTTTGCGCCTACTCGCAGACCAACAGCTCTAAAAATCCTGCACACAAATGTGCTTCAACCCTATTGTTGGGGGCACAGTGCAGGCGCTACAATCTTAGTTTGCCTTCAAGCTATGTATTATTTTTGCCAATAACAAGTTGTTAAAGCCATCCATAAAGTTTCAATCGCTATGCAATGTATAGCCCTTCACGGTGGTTTCGCTTTTGCGTGGCCGGTCTTTCTTATGCTTAGGATACGTCATAGCCAATGTTGTTTTAAGCCATAAGCAAGACTTGCACAAGTAAAACCCATCATCTAACGAAGAAAAGACTAGAACCGCCCCTATTTGTTAATGCCAAACCGCAAGCCAACATTGAGATTAAAGTTGGTGGGACGCTCCTTATAGATGGAGTTTAGTCGCTGCCATTGCCGAAATAGTAGCCTATACCCGGTTCGGCAAAGATACTTAGGCGACCACTAAATTTGTATTCGGCCCCTATTGCGGCATTCACCGACACCTGAACTGGTTTTTCTTTCACGCTTTCGGTTTGAGTTCCATCGGGCACGCCGTTGTAGTTAACATCCGTAGTGCGTTTACCCGTCAGCAGTTTTTCGCCCATCACACCAGCCGAAGCATAAACATTGAAGCGTTTTGTGCCCACAATGCGGTAGTGGATGTTGAGTGGCACGCCCAGATAATGCAGCGTTTGTTGCGTTTCGTTCACGATAGTGCCCGTCCTTCTCGTTATATCCGAGCGGTGACGCGTATAGGCTAATCCAGCGTCAATGCTCCAACGGTGGTTTAATTCGTAACGAGCAGCAGCCCCAACCCTAAATGGTTGGTAATGGCGAGTGTTTGTTTCCACTGCCGGCAATGCATCTTGCAGCTGCACATAGTCGCCTTTACGAATTTCTTCATCGACAGTATTGCCGTAAGCACGTGCCATGGCCAAAGCCGGTCGTTGCAGTTCGGTGTTGTTTGCTGTCACTGTTCCACCCGAAACATAAGCCGTTGCCGTCCATGCGCCACCACCCTTCTGGCCTTTTGGTCTATTAGTGATGAGCGCATCTTGCGGGGCATCGGTACGTTTGGGATATGTTTCCGTGGTGTTTGCCCGTAGCGGGTAATTGTCAGTACTGTTCTTGGAGGTGTTATTGGATGTATAATCTTGATTGGCAGCAGTAGTTGGGATGTTGTTTTGCTGGCTACTAACCACTTGCGCACTGTTGTTTGCGCTGTTGTTCGCAGCATACAAGTCATCTCCTTGTGCTTGCCCTGAGTTAGGATTAGGGTAGTTTGCGTTACTGTTTGTAATGTATCTGCCCGCCACTAGATTGTTGTGGGGCAGTTGTTGTTGTGATTGCGTGTTGTTATCGCCAGCCATTTGGTTATTGGCCGAGCGCTGTGTAGCCAATTGTTGGGGTGCATTTTGGCGTTCGATATTGGCCACTTGTGCAGCGTTATGCTTATTATTGAGCAACAGATAGGCCACACCAGCACCACCAATCAATGCCACCATGGCAGCAGCGGCCATGATGCGTTGCCCCCAAAAGGGCGTTTTTGTTTTGCCAGGAGCAAGTGCCAGCTGGCTCTCCACTTCGTTCCACGACAACTGTGGAGCAGCCTGGCGGTGTCCGTCAAGCTTCTTTTGCAATTGTTTTCTCCATTCTTCGTTCATCGTGTCGCGTTGTTTTTGTTATATTGTTCTATCTTTTTGGCCAGCATATTCTTTGCTCGATGCAGTTGCGAGGCCGAACTGTCTCTCTTAATTCCCAGTAATTGGGCAATTTCTTGGTGGCTTTTATCTTCGAATACAAAGAGGTTGAACACCGTTCGATAGCCCGTTGGTAGCTCTCTCACCATTTGGTGTATCACGTCGGGCGGAATTTCGTCTAACGGAGGATAACCATTATCGGGTTCATCAGGCAGGTCTGTGTCGAGAGCCACAAAGGCTTCCGTTCTTTTTTGTTTTAAGAACGAGAGCGACACATTAACCATGATGCGCGTTACCCAGGCTTGAAGCGAGCCAGGACCTCGGTAGTCGAACTGTCCGATGCTGGTAATCATCTTCACCATGCAGTCTTGCATGAGGTCTTTTAGGTCGTCGTCGTTATCTATATATCGTGCTCCAACGCTCGCAATATAGTCGGCATAAAGGGTGTAAAAAGTCTTGCATGGCGGTTTTATCTCCGTCATGTAGCCTATTAACGAGTTTCTTTTCTTTATCGCCGATGAAAAAAACGCACGCCTTAATCTACATTTGTTATCTGTACTGGCGCAGCAAAGGTGGCCAGTTTGGTGGGTGTTATCACGCTATTTTCGCGTGTTGAATATTTAAATCGTGCCGTTTTCTTTCCCGAATACGAGTTCCATTCCAGCGTTAGCCAAACGTATTTCTCGCCAGTATAGGGGCAAATTGTCTAGGCGGAAAGCGATAAGTCCATCGCCCGTTTGCCCATATAGGGTCGCCTTTGGCATCGTGATACAAGCGCACCTTATATATATTATCGTTGTCGGATGTAGCCACGAGGTTGAGTACATGCCGCACTTTACCGTTCCACCTTGTTCTAAAGCGCAGTGTGAGATAACCATCTTCGGCAATACTCACCCAGTCGTCTACCACTTCTAGCGGGTCGTCGCCGTAGAGTTTTACGTTTCTGTCGCCCAGATTGGGTGCTCATCCATTTGGTTCGGATGCTGTCTATCCAGTTGATTGTTACGAAGGTGGCATCCTTAACGGGTGCTCCGCCCGACCTTTGTCCTACCGAATACATCACATCATAGTTAACCAAGGCTCGCACTTCTTTATCACCGAAGGGCGAAGTGCGCATGTTGTAGGGCATGAGCGAAGTGGAATCGTTCAGCTGAAGGATGAAAGGAGTTGTGCCAGTGCCAGGTTTCACTGTCACCAAAGCCGTGGGATAGGCTAGCTTCCCTTCTTCATTATTGTCTTGGCAGGCCGCAAACGCAAGCAGAGTAACGATGATGCTTGCAAGCGCCAACCACGAATGTCTATGTTTCATAATCCGCCTATATTGGTTGATGTTTGCTATTTAAACTGCAATAATAGAAAATCTTGCATGATGTTGCTCGATTTTTATCAAAAAGAATGTTAACCAGCAGTAACGCATCTGTATGTATTCACTTTGTACTTGTGGCAAATGCCTTTGTTATTGCGGTTTTACAACGGCCCCCGACTTTCACAAATCGGGGGCTTAATCTTACAAATACAGATGTCAGAATATATAATTAGTGTTTTAATTCTAAACCTTTGGTCTTGTGTAATGCTTCACTAGTAGGGTTTAGAACCATCACTTACGCTTTATCTCACGGTTACAGTAACCACGCCTACATTGCTTTTGGCGTCTTGCACTTCAACGGTTGTGGTGCCCCGCCTTGCGTCCTGTGAAGGTTATTTGGCTGCCCTTGACATTGGTTTCCACCACCTTATTGTCGTTAGAGATGGCTTTAAAGGGCCCTACTCCGTTTTGTACGGATACCGTTTCCGACTTTCCAACCTCAATATTAAGTGTTGTTTTATCCAGTTTCAATGAGCCTTCGATGTTCTTAACCACTACGCTCACCACGCCAGTATTGCCATCTTTATCGGTTACAGCCATCGTTGCTTCGCCCAGAAACATGCCTGTAAGGGTGATAAGGTTGCCTTCTACTCGCACATCGGCCACTAGTTGGTCGCCTTGTCCCGAGAGTTTTGCCGTGTAAGGTGCTGTTCCGTTTTTCACGGTAAGCGTTGTTGTTCGACCAAGATTGAGGTCTACGCGGGTTTTATCGAAGCTTAGCTTATTGAGCACAGGCTTATTTGAGTCGCCATCACAGGCCACGAGCAGCAGAGCCACCATGCAAAACATACTTGCGAGCATGGTTTTGAACATCGTTTTTGTTTTCATTATATGCTATTTTTACAGTTTTGGATTATCATTGTTTTCTTTATAAACGCGATTTGACAAATTTCTTGCATCGCGTCATCGTTAATCGTTGTTAAATCACACTCTCTTCTCATTTTATTTTTCACCAATTCTAGTTGTTTTTACTTAGATTCTTTCTCCATAATCCTACAAAATGTCTACATATAACTTGCTCTATTGTGTATAAAACAAAGGCAGACAGAAACTCACGTTCCCGTCCGCCCTAGATAAAGAATTAATTTATATCTGTTATTTGTAGGTATTTTATCCCCTAATCATAGTGAGCAGCATTTTAAAACGTTTATGTGCAAACAACGCGTGGGGGTGATTGGCAGGCATAATAATCATTTCGCCGGCTTTAACAGTGTGTGCTACGCCGTCTATTTTTATCTCGGCTTCGCCATCTATCACCTGAACAGTGGCATCGAAGGGGGCTGAATGTTCGCTAAGTCCTTGGCCTTCGTCGAAGGCAAAGAGGGTTAGCGTGCCGGTATTGGTTCTTACAAACTCTTTACTTACCACGCCTCCTTCGGCATAATCAATCACTTCGTTGGTTACAATCACGGTTCCTTTTTCAATTTTCTTATCCATATCTGTTTGTTTATTTAGTATTGATGTTGATATTGGTAGCCTTATGGGGGTGTGTGAGTGTGTAAGTGATGTGAGCTATTGCCATGTGTTCGGCCCACTTTATACAAACTTGTGTCCTTTTTGCTACACTAAGCCACGAACAAAAGCCGTACCAATATTTTTACGGATAACATTTGTGACCAAAAATGCATGCCATACGAATAATTATGATTACATTTGTAACCAATGGAAAAGAAAATAATAAATGCCCTGACACGTTGTCCGCTCTTTAATAACATAAGCGAACAGCATCTCATAGATATCGTAGAGGGCGCTAATTATAAGCTAGTAAAGTTCGACAAGAAAGACATTTACATTCTTGCCGGCATGCCTTACCGCCATGTAGACCTCATTGTGGAGGGCGAAATGGTGGCTAGGATGGTGAGTCTTTCGGGTAAATCGGTTGAGGTTAGTCGTCTGGTGGGTGGCGATTTGGTGGCTCCGGCCTTCATCTTTGCTAAAGACAATTTGATGCCTGTTAGTGTTGAGACCGAGAAAGAGACGACTGTGCTGCGTATATCGAAGCCCGATTTCGTGGAACTTATCGACATCAACCCAGTGTTGCGCCGCAACTTCATCACTATCCTGTCTAACATCGACGTGTTTCTCACCAAGAAAATGCGCGTGCTAAGTTTGTTTACCGTGCGCGAAAAGGTGGGTTACTTCCTTAAAGAGGCTGCAGGCAAGCAGGGCTCTAATGTGGTTCAGCTAAACAAGTCGCGCCAAGAGATTGCCGAGAGCTTTGGCATACAAAAGTTTTCGCTACTTAGAACCATGTCCGAATTGCAGGATGCTGGCGCCATTCGCGTTGAAGGAAAGCGCATTACGATATTAGACAGGAACAAACTTTAACCCAAACTGCCATTATCGACAGCAACAAGCCTTGCCCCAACATGCACAAATAAAATGTGCTACGCTTGGGGCAGTTGCCATCAATCAACAACAAGCTCGATAAAAGCAAGAGAACGCGAGTGGCGCACCATGCACCAGTCGCGTTCTCCTTATATATATTATTGCTGTCCGGTAAAAGTAAACAGAAAGCTCTGTATCTCTTTATCCATCGGTATTGCAGCCGTTTTACTCATCCAGAGGCTTGGTTTTCAGTTTCAAACTGTAAGTATTATAGAATGCACTTATTTTGATAAGAAAAGACCTATAACAACCGATAATTCTAAGAAATTATAAGGTTAAGTCTTTTTTAACTAACACAGGCATCCCCAAGAAAGTTTTACCGGACAGCAATATATATATATACGCGCGCGAGGGGTGTTTTCGCCCTCGTAGCAACAACTAAGCAGCGTGTAACAAGCCACTAGCATTTCGCCAGGGCCATTGAATAGAGCCGCAAGGCACGATTGCTATTTGGCATTATCCTTCTGCCTAATCTCCACGCGCCTAATCTTTCCGCTGATGGTTTTAGGCAGTTCGTCCACAAATTCCACAATGCGGGGGTACTTATAGGGTGCAGTTTCGTGCTTCACATGCTCTTGCAACTCTTTTTTAAGTTCGTCACCGGCCTTGTTTTTCCATTCACCGCGCAACACCACAGTGGCCTTAACCACCATACCGCGAATATCATCTGGCACGCCTGTAATAGCACATTCCACCACAGCAGGGTGGGTCATGAGTGCACTTTCCACTTCAAACGGACCGATACGATAACCACTACTCTTAATCACATCATCGGCTCTGCCCACAAACCAGTAATATCCATCCTCGTCGCGCCAAGCAATATCGCCTGTGTAATACACGCCATCGTGGTAAACTTTATGTGTTAGTTCGGCATCACGGTAATATTCTTTGAAGAGTCCAAGCGGCTTTGTTACCCACACGCACCACAATCTGTCCCTTTTCGCCATCTTCGCACGATGTGCCATCAGGTCTAACAAGGTCTATTTCGTATTGCGCATTGGGCTTACCCATAGAGCCAGGCTTGGGTTCCATCCATGGCATAGTGCCCAGTGTCATGCAAGTTTCGGTTTGTCCGAAACCTTCCATCAGTTTAATTCCCGTGCGTTCGTAAAACTTCTTATACACAGCAGCGTTTAAAGCCTCACCAGCTGTGGTGCAATAAGTAAGCGAACTAAGGTCGTAATCTTTAAAATCTTCGTGAATAAGGAACCGATATACTGTGGGTGGAGCACAAAACGAGGTGATGCGATATTTCTCTATCATGCGCAAAATCTTGTCGGCCGAGAATTTTTCGTGGTCGAACACAAACACAGCAGCCCCAGCTATCCACTGTCCATACAGCTTACCCCACACAGCTTTACCCCATCCCGTGTCGGCCACCGTGAGATGTATGCTCTCGGTTCCTAGGTTATGCCAAAACACTCCTGTGGGAATATGTCCAAGGGGATAAAGAAAATCGTGTGCCACCATCTTGGGTTCGCCACTCGTTCCACTGGTAAAATACATCAACATGGTGTCGTCGTTGGTATTTACATCAGCTGGACGCACAAAGGGAGCGGCATTTTCCACTCCTGTTTGCCACGAATGAAAACCTTGTGGCACATCTGGACCGATGCTAACAAGCGTTTCTACCGTAGGACTGTCGGCCATTGCGCCCTGCACTTGGTTGAGTACGTATTCTTCGCCCACACAAACAATGGCTTTAACACTAGCACTATTGTTGCGATAAACAATGTCGTGGGCAGTGAGCATGTGTGTTGCAGGGATGGCAACAGCACCCAGTTTGCAAAGTGCCAGCATGGCAATCCACCATTCGTACTTACGTTTAAGGATGAGCATCACCATGTCGCCACGACCAATACCCAACTCTTGGAAATAAGAAGCAGCGCAATCGCTTTCCCACTTTAAGTCGGCAAACGAGAAAATTCGCTCTCCTCCTTCATCGCTAGCCCATATAAGCGCAGTCTTTTCGGGTGCTTCTACTGCCCACGCATCCATCACATCGTAGGCAAAATTAAAGTTATCTGGAATAAGAAATTCGAGATTTCTGTTATAATCTTCTGTTGACGTAAATGTTGTTTGCTTTAAAAATCTTTCTACCATTGGTGTTTTTCTCCTATATTATAACACATAAAAACTTCACAGGCTTACCCCCTAGGGCTTGCATGCGATGCGGTTTGGTGGCATCGAAGTAAACACTGTCGCCCTCTTTGAGTACCATCACTTTCTCACCAAGCGTTAGTTCCATCGAACCTTCAACGATATAGTCGAACTCTTGCCCATTATGGGTGTTCTTGCGATAGGTCTTTCCCTCTGGCAATGGGTCTACTTGGGCGAGGAAAGGTTCCATTTTGCGCCCACGAAAGCCGCTGCCCAAGCTCTGATACTGATAATCGTTGCCGCGTTCAACACTTAGCCCGCTACCTTTGCGTGTGAGATAGTAGGCACTCATGCGCGGTTCTTCGCCAAAAAGTAGCACATCGAGGTCGATACCATAGCGTTTTGAGATTTTGGCTAGGCGATAAACCGAGGGATCGGCTGTGCCATCTTCCATCTTGAGATAATGTTCGAGAGATATTTCGCACAGGTCGGCAATCTCTTCAGCAGGTATGTTTAGCACCTCGCGCAGGCCTTTAAGGCGCTGCCCAATTGATTTTATTGACTCTTCCATTGACAATTCTATTTGTATTTAGTAATTAAAACCAGCATTTTCACTTTATGCGAAGTGCAAAGCATGCTCGCCTTAAACCTTCGATTGAAGCTAAATGCTGATTCAAACGCACTGCAAAAATATGTAAAAACATTCTATTCTCAGCATTTCTTGTTCTGCTTTAAGTGCGTTTTCAACAAATTAACAGATTTACCGCACGTTATGGGGGCTCTTGTGCAATATTTGGAGCTACGAATATGGTATGCGGTTGGATCATTAAGGTGCGTTGCAAGTGATGATTTATCTAAAACGAGCACCATGCTAAATGGATGCAACGCAGCTGATAGGCACAAAAAAAACGAGACTCCCCCCTTAGGCAAGTCTCGTTTTATATATTATTTGTGTCGCCCCTGCAACAATTGCGCGCATCTCTCAATGCTTTGCAAGACAGTTGTCAGAAGGTTCACGCTTATTATTCTAGTTCTACGTTGAGAATATAGCTTCCGTTCACATCAAACACCAAGTTGTTGAAAGGCAATGCAGCGCCAATCATGCTTTGACCGTTGTAAGTACCGCCAGTAAATACAATCATGAGGTCTTGAGCATTGGTGGTATAAAGGAAGTAAGCATATTCTGTTGCATAAGAAACATACTTATTGGTCTTGGCATCTCTGCTCACATTACCAAATGTTAGGTCCTTAGAATAAGGCTTTCTTGAGGCGGTAGACCACTTATCGCCAGTAAGAATGTGTTTGATGCTATCGGGAAGTCCCACGTTGTTAGCATTTCTTAGTTTGGCCGTAGCGCCCGAATAAGCGGCAGCTCCCGAGAGTTTCATCTTCACTCTCACGCCTTTGCGCTTAAGATGGAAGATAAGTTTTTGGCGGTTGGGTGTAATTTTTAGGTCGGGTGTTGCAAAAGCAAAGAGTGCACCATCGGCATTTTCGATTGCAATTTTGTGAATACTATCTTGTTTAACCACCTTGTTATTATAGAGCAAGAAGTGATATTGTCCGTGGGGAAGGATAATATCCTCTTTTCCATTGTCAGGAATAAACTGGTTGTTCACAATTCGTCCAGAGATAGAACCTTTGAATTTGTGGCTCGAACCGCCAAAAGCTTCCATCGTATAAGTATCGTCGGGCACATAACGTGTTGCAGCCGCAGCACTCTGAGCAGAAGAATCAGGTGTGAGTGTAAGCTTAGCAACCAAGCCATTGCTTAGTCTAACCTTCGTGGTTTGTACTGCAGGAACTACGTTAACGCCGTTTCTTGTAGTGGGAGTGCTGTTATAGTCGGCCAGTTCTACATTAAAAATAAAGCCGTTTTTCAAACTTGTGGCTTCAGTATTCAATTCATTAGCATCGTTATTGCCAGCAATATCGCTAGAGCATGCAGCCAAGGACGCAAAAATAAAAGCGCAGGACAGGGCCTTAAAAATGTATTTTGTCATTGTAATGTTTTCTTTCAATTAATCTTTTTAGTCTTCTTCCTCAAAAAATAAATTTGATTTTGTTGGTGTGGTAGGGCCTGAGCCAAATGTAATTTTACCGACCGTGTGTTCAGGTTTAGCCTGATAGTCGTCGGGAATGGTGCTGTTTGGGTAGTCACCTCTAATTGAAAGGCATAAAAACTTTTCATTGACCATTTCAACCGTTACGCATTGAGGCAATGCATAAGGCAATTTTTTTAGTTGTTCTCTCTCCATTTGTTTATTGTTAAAATGATAATCTGCAAGGAATATTACACCACATTAGGACTACTACCGCACAAGTAACTTTCTTAAGTTCTCGTTCGGCGACGCAAGCCCACAAAGCAATGTTGTTGATTTTACGATTAGCGAGTTTTGTTATACATAAGTTTAGGGCATCCCATCAGTTAAAGCGATTGGCTATTGCACTGAAGGTTTGCTCACATCCCATTTAATTGATTGTTATTTCATACTATTGGTTTCTTGAATGCACGATGCAAAACTAATACAAAATTCGCTTTTAGAATAAAATATATCGTGTATTTGCAAAATTTTAGGGTTATGTATCACTTTTTTTAGGTCTGCCTAATCGGGTAGTCTTAAAGCTGATACGCGTGTGAACGTGCGCAAACACTAGCCTTTTGTACTGTTCAAGATTGTATTTTGGCGCAATTGCCTGCGTGCTACTGCATTTTATAAAATTAACTATCTTAGCATTGCGTTGTAAAGATTTATTCTTTGGCCAATAACAAGTTATCAATGATTGTGTCTAAACATAAGGGCATAAAAAAGGCCCATACCGTTTTGTCCTCGCGGATGAAGATATGGGCAGAGAATTAGAGAGTTAGATAAAGTATTGTTCATCAGAAATCGATGTCAAGCCCCACACCCAACACTTTGTTGGTACGAGTAAATCGATCTGTATTATCTAATGTTACAGTGGCCAATGGGTTGGCATTGGTTACCACTGTTTGTTGGTAGGTCTTATCAAATTTCTCGTAGTTGGTCCAGAAGTAGGCCACGTTTAGCCTCATATTCTTGGCCAATTTCACTTGAGCACCGAAGCCAATAGAGTAGCTACTGGTTACGAAACTCATATCTGTGAGATAAGCTCCATCGCCTAAATTATATTTTGTGCGTTGTCCACCAGCGCTAACGGTGATGTTGGGTGTAATGTCCCATTCCATTCCAGCTAAGAATTCTTGCGTGTTTCCGCCAAGGAGGTCTTGCTTGTTATTTGCCATTCTCGCGCTCTTATCGAAGTACAAGTGGTACGAAGCCATCGCGCGAAGATTGGGCAAAATGGAATATTGTGCGCCAAGTGTCCACAAACCAGGCAGGTCGCTGGGTGTATTCACACCGTGTTGAAACAGTCCGGTGTCGTCCACCTTCGTATCGTTCTCAATATTGAGGTGCGTGTTAAGCTCCAATCTTGTGCCAACGTTCCAACGTCCAGCTTTAAAATCGAGTCCGATAATGGGTGTCACGCCCCATCCTCTTTGTTCGCACTCCAGGTGTTTGTCTTTCACCTGCGTTTGTTTTGCGGTGAGCATCTGCGCTCCACCTTCTGCTTGAGCCGCTCCGGCCAGCAATTTGGCCTTGAGTGTGGCGTCTGTTACGGTTTCGGCCTGTGCTCTTAGTGCAGCCGCCTGCGTATTATAGGTGGTGGCCAAGTTGCCAAAGTAGGCGTATAGGTTTTGGTTTACGCCACCGATGTTGGCCGATATGTCGGAAATACTTCCTGTGTATTTGTTGTAAACATAGTTCACACGCATACCAGCGTAGGCCGACAGGTGTTCGTTAAACTTATATGTGGGCGCCCATTTGTACACCAAAGATATACTGTTGCCCCTTGATGTTGCTCGCCAACGAGTAACCTGGTGTGCTCGATGCCATCCCGGCTTGCGCCAAACTGGCAGGAATTAGTGCCACTTGCGTTTCAAACGACCCTAATCCGTCGTCGAACGTAGCCTTTCCGCCACCTCCAATCAATCCAATTCCCAGTTGGAAACTCCATTTATCACCCACGTAGGCTCCCTGAAACGAAGGAAGAATAGGCACCGAGGCCTTACCCACATATGTTTTTGTGCCTTCTGCGTCTCCGCCATTAAGCACAAATGGCATATAAAAAGGAGTAGATTGTGCTGCCTTCACCACCATTCCGCTTTGAATGGTACGCGTTTGATAAGCGTTTTGGAAGTTTAAAGATAGATGCCATCCTTTATCGAGGAAGGCAACTCCAGCAGGATTGCTGTACACTCCGTCGATGGCAATCACGCCATCGCGTGCGAAGTTGCGATTAAAGGCAATGTTATGGTTGGTGTTCGTTAAAAGTCCCCCCGCGAATAAGGGGTGAATTGACATTGCCAATACCATGGCCGAGCCGGCTTTTTTTAATGAGCGCATATTAAACAGTTGTTAATATCTTGGTTACAAAGTTAGTGAAATTGTTCGAATTATCACTATTTCTATTCCACTTTAACCAATGTTAATGTTATTACTACGTTTATCTTTACCTTAAGTTATTATATATTGCACAATTTCAACGATTTGCGCATTCTTTGCACATATCACTTACATTTTGTTTTATTGCTAGTCTATTATTATATTGCAAAGATTATGCCTGTTTTAATGTTGGATACGACACGCGTGTGTGGTAAATACTCTTCAATCTTTCTAGCATAACGGCCTTTGCCACAGCTATATCCCTGAACGTAATGGGGCATTCTTTAAAGTGCCCTTCTTCAAGTTGCGCATCCACAAGCCTATCTATCAATGCCTTAATACTCTCTTCCGTGTACTCGGGTAGCGAGCGCGAGGCTGCCTCTACCGTGTCGGCCATCATCAAAATGGCCTGTTCGCGTGTAAAGGGATCGGGACCTGGGTAAGAGAAGTCGCGCACATCAACTTCCTCATCGGGATGTTCGTTCTTATAGTTGATGTAGAAATACTTGGCCATACCACAGCCATGATGGGTGAGAATAAACTCTCTTACAAAGCCTGGAAGGTTGGCTTTTTCGGCCATTTTCACGCCTTCGGTTACATGACTAATGATGATGCGAGCACTTTCTTTATAAGGTAATCCCTTGTGGGGGTTCACGCCCACTTGGTTTTCGGTGAAAAACACGGGGTTATTCATCTTTCCTATGTCGTGATAGAGTGCTCCTGTACGCACCAGCAAGCTATCTGCTCCGATGCGGTTGGCTATCTCGGCTGCCAAATTTCCTACAGTAATAGAATGTTGGAATGTGCCTGGCGTCACCTCGCTCATCTTTCTTAATAGTCCCTTATTGGTGTTAGACAGTTCGAAAAGTGTAACGTTGGATGTAAAGCCAAACGTTCGCTCGATAACAAACATCAAGGGATAGGCCAGCAAAAGCAGCACACCATTGGCCACAAAGTGGCTATACATGCTCACTTCAAAATTGGCCACATCGCCCGTTTGCATCAACTGCAGCGTGAAGAAGGTAACAAAGTTGCCCACGGTTACAAACAAGGCACACTTAAACAATTGTGCTCTACCCGAGAGATCGCTCAAGGAATAGATGGCCACCAGTCCACTTATCAGCTGTAAGAGTATAAATTCAAACTGATATTTCAAGGCTACGGCACAGATGAGCATCGACACGAGATGTGCGATGAAGGCCGTGCGCGAGTCCATAAACACACGAATAAACATGGGGCCGATGGCAAAGGGGATGATATACACGCTCAGTAAGCTGTGTTCCATAAACAGAGACACAATCACTGGATAAATGGTTATCATCACATAGACCATCACCACCGAGCGCACTTTGCCTAAATACCGTGACCTAAACAGCACAATGAAGCACGTGAAGAGGCAAAGCAATAGCAGCACATAAATAAACTGTCCGATAACGGTGTTTTTAATCTCGGCCTTTGACACATTGCGACGTTCCAATTCGCGGTCGAGCGAAGTCAGCACACGGTATGAATAGTCGTTAACAATCTCTCCGCGGTCGATGATTTTCTGGCCCGAAAGCACCATACCGCTAGCCAATGGCACCGAACTAAGCAAGTCGTTCAATTCGGTTGTGCTTCGTTCCTTGTCGTAGGTAATATTGGGTTGCACATAACTCACAATATCGGCCTGTTGCAAAGCCTGCTTATAATCACTCAAAACATGGTCGTCGAGTAATTGCTCGTAGGCTCGCATCGTGCTATAAATACACCCTATTTGCATGCTCTGCGCCCTTTTACCTATGATAACGCGCACCATGTTGTTCGAATCTTTAGCAATGGTGTTATATTGCTGCGTGTTTATAATACCCGACTGGTAAAGTCGATGCAGCCTATCATAGAGTGTGTGCATCTGTGCAGCTGGCACTCCAGGAATGCCATTGGGGAAGTCGGCATGCAATTTAGCCATCTGCGTCTTCTCCATTGCCTTATCATAGTTGTAATAGGGCTGGAAGAGGGCGAGCAAAGAGTCTTTCTCTTCCCTAATCACTTCATCGCTTTTATACACGGGGAAGTCGAACTTAGCGATAAGCGACCCATACATCCAGGGTTTTCCCACATCGTATCGCAATTGCGACTTATTGTTGCGTGGCAAAAACCACACAATAACAAGTAGCGACACCAGCACGAAACCGCCTAGTGACAACACGCTTTTGAGGTTGCGCCCTTTAGTTATAATGGAATCATTCATTGTTATATCTACATTGAGGTGCTAGGAAAGGCAACGCCTCAGCCTCTTGGTTAGACTGCAGACAATGCGACCTTGCACGAGCAAGCCTTTTTCTAATGGTTTCTACATACGTAATTTTGCGTTCTTCAAGGCATCTTGCCATCTTATCACAGAGAGCGTTCAACAGACGCCTTAACGCCTTAATTATTAGTTGCGCTAACCTTTAGCAGCTTATCTCCTTGCTAACTCTCCTTAGTTAACTTATTCATTTCTATTTCGCGAAAATACAAAATAAACATCAAATACAGAAAGAAAATCGGAACTTTCACACACTTCAACCGTCAATTTGTTTGTTTATTATACAAAGTATGCAATATAGCATGTTTTTGAAGACGTTCTTATTGGGTATAGTTTCAAATTAACTGTGCTAATAGTTAAATTCTTTGAAACTGTTAGCATTTATTCAAGAAAACACTGTATCTTTGTCATTGCAAATCAATTAAATATTAAGCAAAAATATGGAACAACAAGATTTAGAAAGACTTATAAGAGAAAAAGAGGGGGTTGCCTCGGCGGCGTTCCCTGCTTTGATGCGTAAGGTTTACGTATGGATGACGTTGGCGCTGATTATCACAGGCGTTACGGCATACGGCGTGGCTCACTCTGAAGTGCTCATGCAAAAGGTTTTGGAAAGCAGAGGTATTTTCTGGGGTTTTCTCCTGGCCGAGTTAGGTTTGGTTTGGATTATCAGCCGCTTTATTGGTAGGCTTTCGCTTACCACCGCAACCCTGCTTTTCATCGTTTATTCGGCTCTTAATGGTGCCACACTTTCGGTGATTTTCATGGTTTATTCGCCTGCTGTTATCACTAAAGTGTTCTTCATCACCGCTGGAACATTTGGCGCAATGGCTGCTTTGGCTACTTCACCAAGACCGACCTCACTTCGCTGGGCAAGTTGCTTATCATGGCTTTGGTGGGTATCATCATTGCTTCGCTGGTTAATTTGTTTCTTATTAAGAGTGGCACGTTCGACCTCATTGTGAGCTACATCGGCGTTTTGGTGTTCGTGGGACTAACTGCTTACGACTCGCAGAAGATTAAGAACTTGCTACTTGAGGCCGACGATGTTAACGAAGAGTCGCAAAAAATTGCGCTCATTGGCTCGCTTGCGCTATATCTCGACTTTATCAACCTCTTCCTTTACTTGCTTAAAATCTTTGGAAGAGAAAAATAAGCGTCTCTACATCGCAACAAAAGACCTTGGTTCTGGGTGTTCAATAGCACTGAACCTAAGATCTTAACAACGAACCTCACCGCCAAACTCTTTGCTTGATGGCGCGTTAGCTGCTTGCTTCATTGCTCTTTCATGAGCACTTCGCAATAATTTGCTCTCGCTGTACTTCTTTAAAGGGTTGGCGGTGAGGTTTTTTGTTCCTCAAAGTTTGAGTTATGAACAAGATTTTTGCGCTGCTTTATCGGTCTTTCTTTAGCCTTCACCCTGCTTTTTCTTGCCCTTGCCATCCCTTTCGCCTAGCCTTGGCTTAGCCTTTTGTTTCTCCATGGTTTGATTGGTCCTTCCTTTTCTCCCCCCTTAGCTTATCCTTTGTTTGGTTTTTGATTTATGCATGCTGCAGCTTTATCGCTACTAGCAAGATAAGTAGGGGCCTACAACTATTGGTGCACAAGAACATTACACACATTGCATCCACACATTACTTATATAGGCGTTTGTTTTGACCGTTAGCAAACTATGAATGCATGCCGTTAAACACTTCTTTCGCTCAACAGTGCTATAAGATAGCACGACACCGATTGTAAAGTTTTTATACTTAGTTTTAACTCAAAAAGTGCCCTCGCTTAAAAAATCCCAGCCGTTGGCTATAAATTCTTGCGTATTTCTGAAGTTTGTAACACGCTGATTTAGTGATAATTAAACTAAAAACACAGCTAAAAGACATTATTTTCGTATGTTTATGAATTTTGACCACAACTAAGCGCAATTTTATTCACCACCAATCACAAAGTGCCTTAATCCTTATTTTTTCGTCATTTTTAGGTGCTTTATCCCTGTTTTTTCCAAAAAAATGAGGTAATATGCACCAAAACGTGTTGCGTTTTGCAGCAAAACGCAGTGCTATCTGCACCAAACGCAAGGTAAAGTGGTGCTAAACGCAAGGTAAAGTGGTGCTAAACGCAGGGTAAAATGCTACTTTTTACAAGCTGAAATACTGCTCGTAATGAGAAAATTTATACACAAAGGGAATGAATTTGGTGATTTTGGCGGTCGGATTTTGGACGTAGTTTTCTGCAATTAGAAAGGCAAAACCATAGTAAATAGCAAAAATGAAGAGGAAAACTACTTAAAGTGCTTTAGAAAATTCGTCGTTTTTGGGCTTTTTATCTAGTGTTTTGTGGGTTTATTGGTCTAGAATGGTTGCCAAGAAAAGCGTTATCTGTAAAATATTTTTATCGTGTTAACACAAATCCTTATCGCGGAATATAGTGTTTATATAAATATGGAGTAAGTGCTGTACAGATATTCTTGCTGCACAAAATAAGGCTTATTGGCACATCGTTAGTTCGTAACGTGGGCGCAATAAGCCTTAGTGTATTGTGTTCTATGGCAAAAAACAGTAGCACATGCCATTATAAATCCTGTTATTGGCCATGTTTCACTACCTATTCTCTTAAATATGCAGGGCAATTAAATCTCTTCTAATACTCTATGGGTTGCTCCAGCCCTACTCTTTACGTATTGGGCCGACTTTTCTCCAGCATCTTGCACGCGCCACGGAGCATCAATCCACTCGCGCATCAGTGCTTCAAAATGCTCTTTACTTTCTACTTCAAATCCGCCTCCTGCTGTCAACAGCTCTTGCGCTTCTTGAAAGCGCTGGTTGTTAGGGCCGAAAACAACGGGTACACCCCATACCGCGGCTTCCAAAACATTGTGGATACCCACACCAAAACCTCCGCCTACATAGGTGACATCGGCATAATGATAAACGCTAGAAAGAAGCCCGTAACAATCAACAAGCAAGCAATCGGCCTCGGCCACCGTCTCTGTTGTGGCCTTAGAATAACGCACGCAACACCCTTTCACCCGTTGCTCTATCTGCTGCAGATGTTCTTCGCTCACCACATGTGGGGCTATAACCATCTTCCAGTCAGACTGTTGATTGAAGAAAGGCACAAAAACATCTTCGTCGGGACTCCAACTACTACCAGCAACAAAGAGGCTTTTGCCCTGCACAAAGTTTTCTACCAAAGGCAGATGTTTGCATGCTTGCTGTATTTGCAGCACGCGATCGAAGCGTGTATCGCCCGTAACCGACACGTTGGTGAAACCTATTGAGGCAAGCAAGTCGCGACTTTGCTCGTTCTGAACAAAGAAGCGCGTGAAGCAAGCCAGCACCTTTGCATAGCTTTTGCCATACCAACGGAAAAATATTTGCTCGCGACGGAAGATGCTACTAACGCTATATGTGGGCATACCCCGATGCTTAAGGATGTGTAGGTAATTATACCAAAACTCGTATTTGATGAAAAAGGCCATCACAGGGTGCACCAACCGCAAGAAACGACGCGCGTTAATGGGGGTGTCGAGTGGCAAATAACAAACAATGTCGGCCCCCTCATAGTTTTTTCTTACCTCGTAACCCGAGGGCGAAAAGAACGTGAGTAGTATTTTATATTGTGGATGAGTGCGGCGCATTTCTTCAATAAGCGGTCGGCCTTGCTCGAATTCGCCGAGCGAAGCAGCATGAAACCAAACATATTGAGCGCCCTCTTCAACGTTGTTGCGCAACACGTCGAAGGCTTCGCGTTCGCCTCGCCACATCTTTCTAACCTTCGAACTGAAGATGCTAGCGACGGCAACGCCCAAGAGATAAAGATATATAATGATGTTATACACGGGGTGTGAGGTTTTGATTGATGGGTGATGTTAGGTCGTGTTGCTGGGTTTGCGCCTATTAAAGACCAGCATTGACAAAGCTAATGCAGCATTGGGCAGCCTGCCCAGCAACAAGACTTAAAGCAAAAGGAGTGCGGCGCAATGCCGCCCTACCCTACTTTAGCACCTCAATCGCCCTACGCAATCGCGCCAGCGTTTCGTCTTTGCCAAGGAAAGCACTGATATCGAACATGCCAGGGCCTTTGCCTTCGCCCACCAAAGCCAAGCGGAAGGCATTCATTACATCGCCCAACTTATAACCTTTGCTTTCTACCCAAGCAAACACCTCGCGTTCTTGGTTCTCGATAGAGAAATCGGTTAGTGATTCAAGCACTTCAGCCAATTCGCCCATTACTTGTGCCGAGTTTTCTTTCCAGCGTTTTTTCACGGTCTTTTCATCGTACTCTAGCGGTGCGTTGAAGAAGAACGAGCACAGTGGCCACAGTTCTTTCACAAAGTTAACGCGGTCTTTCATCATGCTCACCACCTGCACAATGCGCTCCATTGGTTCGTCAATACCATTGTTAGCCACCATTGGGGCAAAGAGTTGTGCAATCTCTTCGTTGCTCTTTTGAAGGATGTATTCGTGGTTAAACCAAATACCTTTCTGGTAATCGTACTTAGCTCCGGCCTTAGAACAGCGACTAATATCGAAGGCTTCAACCAGCTGTGGCAGGGTGAAAAGCTCTTGTTCGGTGCCAGGATTCCATCCCAACAGGGCCAAGAAATTGATAACGGCCTCGGGGAAATAGCCACTTTCGCGATAGCCCGACGACACTTCACCAGTTTTGGGGTCGTGCCATTCGAGTGGGAACACAGGGAAACCCAATCGGTCTCCGTCGCGTTTAGACAGTTTGCCTTTGCCTTCTGGCTTAAGCAACAGGGGCAAATGGGCAAAGCGTGGCATGGTGTCGGCCCAGCCAAAAGCCTTATATAGCAGCACATGAAGGGGCGCACTGGGCAACCATTCTTCACCACGGATAACGTGCGTTATCTCCATTAGGTGGTCGTCTACGATGTTGGCCAAGTGGTAAGTGGGCAGTCCGTCGGCGCTTTTGTATAGCACCTTATCGTCGAGGATGTCGCTTTTAATCATCACATCGCCACGAATAAGGTCGTTGATATGCACCTCTTCACCGGGCATAACCTTAAAACGCACCACGTATTGCGTGCCATCGTCGATGAGTGATGTTACCTCTTCGGCTGTCATCGTCAGCGAATTGCGCATGGTATTGCGCGTATGGGCATCGTATTGAAAGTTTTCTGTTTCAGCTCTTTTGGCCTCTAGTTCTTGCGGAGTGTCGAAAGCGATGTAGGCTTTGCCATCGTTTAGTAGCTGGTCTACGTAGGTTTTATAAAATTCTTTGCGCTCGCTTTGACGGTAAGGACCGTATTTTCCGCCAAAGGAAACGCCCTCGTCGAATTTATTCCCAACCATCTGAACGACTCGATGATGTATTCTTCGGCACCTGGTACAAAGCGCTGCGAGTCGGTATCTTCAATGCGGAACACCAAATCTCCTCCTTGTTGTTTGGCAAACAGGTAGTTATAGAGTGCTGTTCGCACTCCACCGATGTGCAATGCCCCTGTGGGACTGGGTGCAAAGCGCACCCTCACTTTTCTTTCAGACATATAATATGCAATAGGTATATTCCCCTTTCCGGTGGCCACCGCTAGTTTACGGTTTGCTTTGGTAAAGTGGGAGACTGTTATTTACATGTTGTTTGAACCGTTGTTTGTTGCTTGCGTTTTTTACGCAGGCCAAACACACGGCCTCTAATCTTTGCAAAATTAGTATTTTTATGTTTAACTAGCAAACTCTTTTACATAAAACGGCTACAAGAAAGGAGTAAGTTGTGGGCTTAGCTGCTAAATATCATGTTTGGGAATGGTGGTTTGATGTTGCCGAAGAGTTTAAACAACGAGGTTTGCACTTGGGTTTAGCACAAAAAACATCCCCCAAACACCTCTAAAAAGGCGCTGGGGGATGCTGTTGTTTTGGACGTAGACCCTAACTTACTTCAAGTTGGGGTTGATTTCGTGCCATTTTTCTACTGGAGGAAGCACGCCAAGGGCGATAACTTCTTCGCGCATCTTTACCAAGTGCTCGTAGCTCTTTTGCAAAGCTTCCATTTCTTCGGGCGTACCGATTACTTCTTCGTAAGCACATCCCTTCTCGGTGATGCTCACTTCCATTGCCATCATGATATGATCGATACCAGCGAACGATACATAACGACCTGCGGGCCATGCAAATTCTTCACCACCCATAGCGGCTTCAATCATCTTAACCGATACGTAAGAGGGGCTTTGGAACGAGCTGCGACCACGAAGCTTGATGATGTTAGAACCACCTTGAACGGTCTTTTGCTTGATTTCGGCCCACTTTTCGGCGCTAAGTTTGGGTGTACCGATAAGGTCGAGCAACGGTGTGCCTTGAACTTTAGCGGTAGAAGCGAACACAGCCATTGACTCTCCGTGGCCACCATAGGTGCGGCAACCAGTAACTTCGCTCTGTGCTACGCCGAAATGCTTAGCCAATTCGCTTTGAAGACGAATTGAGTCGAGAGCTGCGAGGGTTGAAACTTGTGAGGGTTTTAGGCCCGACCAGATGAGTGTAACCAAGCCCGTGATGTCTGCGGGGTTGAAGATAATCACCACATGCTTCACGTCGGGGCAATAAGCCTTGATGTCTTTACCTAGTTGTTCGGCCACACCAGCATTGCCTTTGAGCAGGTCTTCGCGTGTCATACCTTCTTTACGAGGTGCGCCACCCGACGAGATGATGTACTTGGCATCCTTGAAAGCTTCCTTAACGTCGGTGGTATAGGTGAAATTAACACCCTCGAAACCACAGTGGCGCATTTCTTCTGTTACGCCAGCCAGTCCGGGTTCGTACACGTCGTACAAGCAAATGTTAGGAGTTAGGCCAAGCATGGCAGCTGTTTGAGCCATGTTCGAACCAATCATGCCGGCTGCACCGACAATAACTAGTTTCTCATCTGTTAGAAATTCCATAATTAATATTGTTTTTTTGATTAAAGTAACTTCGTTGTATTGTTAGGGCAAAGGTAGCAAAAATTCTGGTAAGCCATGCACTTTACATGCGCTTTAATTTGTTATAATTTTTAAACAAACATGCTTTTTGATACTTATAGTTTACAAAACTGGTGACAAAGGCCATGTTTTTCATTTTTATTTCATAACTTAGCCCCACGCAACAACAGGTTGACACGTTGCCCGCTGCATGCTTATCGCATAAAACAACTCGCTAAAGGCAACCTTTAAACACAAATATGTTATCGAAACTTAAAACACTTGATATGAAAACAATCGAACAACGACTCGAAGCTTTGCGCCAATTGATGCATAGAGAGCACTTGGCGGCTTTCATCTTTCCCAGTACCGACCCTCATTCGGGCGAATATGTGCCAGAACATTGGAAGGGTAGACAATGGATTTCGGGCTTTAATGGTTCGGCTGGTACGGCTGTGGTGACGCTTGAAGATGCTGCAGTGTGGACCGACTCGCGCTATTTCATCGCGGCCGAAGAACAATTGCACGGCACTGAATTTAAATTAATGAAAGACGGAATGCCAGGTACACCCTCGATTGCGGAGTGGTTGGCCGACAAACTGAAGTATACCAACAACACCGAAGTGGCACTCGACGGCATGGTTAACACGCTTAACGAGGTGAATGCACTGAAAGAGGAGTTGAGAAAACTGGGCGGTTTGACGCTTAGAACAAATCTAGACCCTTTAAAAACAATATGGACCAACCGCCCCGAAATTCCTACTAACAAGGTGGAATTGCAGCCTTTGGAACTGGCTGGCGAAGAAACAAGGCATAAAATTGAACGCATTCGCATGGCACTTAGAGCCGTGCACGCTGATGGCACATTGGTGAGCACACTCGACGATGTGGCTTGGACGCTTAATCTTCGTGGCTCGGACGTGGAATGTAACCCGGTGTTTGTGGCTTATTTGCTTATCGAACAGCAACGCACCACCTTATATATTAATAAGGAGAAGCTAACAAACGAGGTGTACAACTATCTGCTTTCGCAGCAAATTGACGTGGAAGATTATGCTGATGTAACGAAGGGACTGGCTAATTATGCCGAATATAACATCTTGTTAGACCCAAACACCACCAACTACACGCTGGCTAAATGGTGAAATGCCAAGAAATTGTGACGATGCCTTCGCCTGTTCCGGCATTGAAAGCGGTGAAGAACGAGGCAGAAATTCGCGGTTTTCGCAATGCTATGCTGAAAGATGGCATCGCGATGGTGAAGTTTTTGAAGTGGTTGAAACCCGCCGTGGAGGCAGGAAATGAAACAGAAATGTCGCTAGATGATAAACTAACATCGTTTAGAGCCGAACAACCGCTGTTCAAAGGTAAATCGTTTGAAACCATCGTTGGCTATGAAGCACACAGCGCCATCGTGCACTACGAAGCCACACCCGAAACAAACATCCCCGTAAAGCCACACGGACTGGTGCTTATTGATAGTGGCGGACAATATCAAGACGGCACAACCGACATCACACGAACCATCGCTTTGGGCGATACAACGCCCGAACAACGCACCGCCTACACGCTGGTGCTGAAGGGTTTTATTAATTTTGCCATGCTTAAGTTCCCCGATGGTACCACTGGCACGCAGCTCGACGCCACGGCTAGACTCCCTCTTTGGCGAGAAGGTATGAACTATTTGCACGGAACAGGCCACGGCGTGGGGGCTTATCTCAACGTACACGAAGGGCCTCATCAAGTTCGTATGCAATGGCGACCCGCTCCTTTCCATGCTGGAATGACGGTTACCGACGAGCCTGGTCTTTATGTTGAGGGCTTATTTGGCATCCGAATTGAGAACACTTTGCTCACCACGCCCTATCGTTCTACACCTTTTGGCGAGTTCTTGCAGTTCTCTTCGCTCACTCTTTGCCCCATCGACACTGCTCCTATTGAACTGTCAATGCTTACACTCGACGAGCTTTCGTGGCTTAACAACTATCATCGCACGGTGTACAACACGCTTGCACCACATCTCGACAGCGAGCATACGGAGTGGCTAAAGGATGCGACAAAACCGTTAGAAGTGGCTAAATAACTGGCGTTTGGGTAGAACGTCCATGGGTTGAAAGAGAAATAACAAGCCTATTTCTGCACGATAACTCACCACTGGTGCATCAAAGCCAAAATCATAAAGGGCTGGAAAAACTAGAATGTTCTAGATTTTCCAGCCCTTTTTTATTTCGACATCGTCTGATTTATCTGATATTGCAACCTATTTTATCAGATCTTTCAATCTATTATATCAGAAGTATCGGCCTATGTTATCTTAATACCACTTCTTTATTTCAATATAATGTTGTGCGAACTCTTCGGCTTGACCGGGCTTTGTTTGTTTAACAAGCTTGGCAGGTACGCCAGCCCACAACTCATTAGGTCCAATCTTGGTGCCTTGTAGCACCACAGCACCAGCAGCAACGATAGCACCTTCGCCCACTTCGGCCTTATCTAGCACCGTTGCACCCATGCCAATAAGACATCCACGGCGAAGTGTACAACCGTGAACAGTGGCGTTATGCCCCACCGACACATCGTCTTCTATCTCTACGGGCGTGCCATGCGACTGATGAACGCATGCTCCGTCTTGTATGTTTACCCGATTACCGATGCGTATACCATCGACATCTGCACGAAGAACCGCACAGAACCACACCGAGCAATCGTCGCCTAAAGTGACGTCGCCCACGATGGTGGCATTCTCAGAAAAATAACAATTACGGCCCCATTGTGGGCCTTTACCGTTTACTGGCTTTGTAAGCATGATGTTATGTTTGTATATTGGCGTGTGAATTTGTTTACTTGCACTTGCGCTTGCCACTTATTAGCGCACAAGGCTATATTTTAAGAAGCTAACAAGCAAGCGAGCTGACAATTGAAACGGGTGTTTTCTCACCGCTTTAACCATCAACTCGCTCGCTTGCTCCATGGCGTTGCATCATCTTTCAATCGTCACTTCCTCACGATAGTCTTTCACTCGAAACACAAAACGCGTGTTGGTGGGTAACGACTTGAGCGGAATACTGATGTAATAGCTTTGCGAATAATATTGTGGTACGCCGTTCTGACTGTGAACAAGGTGCATATATAAGATGTGTTGACCACTTGACGTACGCACCAACGAGTCGCGAACAACACCTATTCTCTGTTTTTTTATCCTGCCCATCGCTACGCCCCACCTTCAGCGCGAAGCCGATATTGAAGTACTTTTCTGTTTTTTTACTAACCCACGCACTTTCGAAGGTTACGGGGTCGGTTTCCAACTTCGAGTTGGTTGAAAGCTGCACAACAGGCAGCGCAACAATACTTCGTGGATTGACGTTTTTTTCCCATTTTGGTCGTAATAATACAACACGCGATAAACGCTATCTGCAACAGCTAGCGACTTATTTACGATGTTATCAGCCATCCGAAGCGTATCTCCCTCGTCGGTAACAACGTAGGCCAGCGTGCCTTTAGCTGTGGTATGCACCTCGCCAAAACGTGCTTGGAGATACGAATTTGCACCATCGCCCGTGCTATAATGGTTGTCTTCGCAAGCCAGCAAGCCTGCAACAACCATCATAACCACCAAGCATTGCACGCCTAGCCACAACCGTTTGGATATTGATTTGCCGTTGTGTGCTATCATTGGGCGTTGCGTTGGTTAATCAAGGGGTTGGCATACATCTCGAGTAGACGCGTTCGTAAGAAGTCTTCGTCTTTGTTTTCGAGGTCAATCTTAGCCATCTGTCCCTCCAAATACTTTTCAAAACGCACCTCATCTTCGGCCGAGAAAGCGTTCTCTTCCGTTTTTTGTCCAGTAAGTAGATACAAAGCCACGCGGTTTCCGGGGTAGATGCGATAGTGTCGATATATCTCTTTATCGATGTGTTGCGCCACAGCAGCAAACAAATCGCCCTTGGGCAATGTGCGATCTAGCGTGGCCAAGAAGCTGTCAATGCAAGGAGCGCAATGATAATGCACACCTCCCTTATAACCCAAAATACCAGTTTGCATGTTCAGCACATCGTCTTGCGCACTCTTTTTAAAGTTGGGCACATCGCGTTTTTGCTGCATTTCTTTCGCTTTGAGATAGTCGCAGGGGTCGTATTCGTACGAGATGGATAGCGGAACGATGTGCAAATGCATTAATCGGTCAACAACATCGCCTTCTCCACCAATGGCCATCATCTTCAAAACGGCCTCTTGCGTGCGGTCGTTCGAGTCTTTTGCCCTACCCTCGCGTTGAGCTATCCACACATTTTCGTGCTTTTCGTTGATGGCGTAGTGCATATACTCCGAGAGAAGCTTGCTCGATGCCAACATTTGTCGAATGGGTAGGTTGCGTTCAACGATGAACGACTTGTTTACACGCACCAAATCCTTCACCCACGGCAGCGAGAGCAGATTGTCGCCAATGGCAATTTCGCAAGTTGTTTCGCATCCATTGTCTATAAGAAATTTAGCCAAGAAGGCCGAATCGAGCACAATATCGCGGTGATTACTGATAAAGGTGTAGCGCCGTTGCATGTCGATGGCTTGGCTATCCATGTCTCCGCCGCTACTGGCCTTTGCCAATAGACCAATCAAGAAGGGGTAAGCGAACGTCCGTTGCACTTCAAGACTGGTTTTACAAGCTCGCAGTTGCTGCGCAAATTGCGCAAAAGTGAACTGTGGGAAGACATGGGTTATCACGGCTTCGAACTGCTTATCGGCCAGTAGACGTTCGAAAGCAGCGGGCAACTCTTCGGCATCAAAGGGCCGAATAGACGCGAATTTCTTGATAGCTATTGGTTGGCATGTTTTAAAGACAATATTATCGGCAGCCCCATCGCTCTTTAGCCTATGCAAAAAGTACGAGTGGTTTGGCCTGCAGCTGTTAAGAGCACGTTAACAGCACACACTTCGGCCTGCAAGCGAGGCTGTCTTGGTTATACGTTTGTGCGCATTGGCAACCCAGGAGATTAGAGTTGGTTCTCCACGATGTCGCTCAACACATCTTTCATTTCCAGTCCGGCGGCACGCACTTGTTGCGGAATAAAGCTCGTTGGCGTCATTCCAGGCGTGGTATTCACCTCAATGAGATTGATTTTATCTGTTCCGTCGGCTTCTTTCGTCAAAATATAGTCGATGCGAATAATACCATTACAACCCAAAAGGTCGTAGATATAAGCCGTATGTTCGGCCACTCTGCGAGCTGTTTCGTTGGCAATGCGAGCTGGAGTAATCTCTTCCACCTGTCCGTTATACTTCGCATCGTAGTCGAAAAATTCGTTATGGCTCACTACTTCTGTGGCTGGCAGCACCCTTGTTTCGCCTTTTACGCGATAGCAACCCACAGAAATTTCGGTACCATCGAGAAACGATTCAATCACAGCCGACTCGTCTTCCATGAGTGCTTTGCGCAATGCTGGTGCCAATTGGTCGATGTTTTTCACCTTCGACACACCAAAACTCGAGCCATCGGCAGCAGGTTTTACAAAGCAAGGCATGCCCAATTTCTCTTCCACTTCGTGTTCGTTGATAGAAAACTCTTCGCCTCGGCGCACCAAAATGCTGTTGGCCACGTTCACACCTAGTCCGCGAAGGTAGTTGTTAAGCACATACTTATTAAAGGTTAGTGCCTCAACCAGCACGCCACTAGTGGAGTAAGGCATATCGATGAGTTCGAAATAGCCTTGCATAATACCGTTTTCGCCGGGCGTGCCATGGATGGTGATGTAGGCATAATCAAAAAACACCTGCTTGCCTTCGTGTTCGAAAGAGAAGTTGTTTGTCGATGTTGGCTCTTTCGCCATTACCCAGGTCCACTTTCCAGTTCATTCGCTCGATGTCTACGATGTAGACATTGTACTTTTCTTTATCAAAAAACGAGTAGATGCCACGTGCCGAACGCAATGACACTTCGTGTTCTGACGAGTTACCACCGCATACGATGGCAATATTTCTCTTCAAATCTTTCATATCCTTATATATCTTTTCTTCTTCAACGTTAATTGGCGAGCATAATTTGCCTTCTACAATTATCTCGTTTTTCTAAATTTTCTAGCCCTTAATCGGCTCTTTAGAGACATCTTGGACAGCTTGAGCTTATGGCTGCTTTGGCTTTTAGTTTGCCAATCCCTTGATGTAGTTTCGCCATTTTTCGAGCAACAGTTCCATATCCTGAGGCATGGGCGAGGTGAAATCCATTTGCTTGCCTGTTGTGGGATGCACAAAACCCAGTGTTCGGGCGTGCAATGCCTGCCTAGGACAAATTTTAAGACAGTTTTGTATGTATGCCTTATAGGTAGACGAACGCTCACCGCGCAATATTTCGGTTCCACCATAGCGTTCATCGCCAAACATGGGGTGGCCAATGTGCTTCATATGTGCTCGAATCTGGTGGGTTCTTCCCGTCTCTAGGATGCATTCCACAAAGGTTACATATCCAAAACGTTCTAACACACGATAATGAGTAACGGCCGATTTACCTATCTCGCTATCGGGAGCAAACACCGCCATACGGAGTCTGTCTCGTGGGTCGCGCCCAATATTGCCCTCTATTCGCCCCTCATCTTCGGTGAAATTGGCCCACACCAGGGCGTTATAGCTTCGGTGAGTGGTTTTGTTAAAGAACTGCAAGCCTAGATGTCGCTTAGCTTCGGGCGTCTTTGCCACAACCAGCAGTCCGCTTGTGTCTTTATCTATGCGATGCACCAGTCCCACTTCGGGGTCGTTGGCATCAAAAGATGGCATATTTCGCAGGTGCCATGCCACGGCATTGATAAGCGTACCATGAAAGTTGCCAGCCCCTGGATGCACCACCATGCCTGCCGGTTTGTTAATAACCATCAGCGCTTCGTCTTCGTACACCACGTCGAGTGGCAGGTTTTCGGCCTCAATGGTGGTGTCGTGGTGTGGCTTGTCGAGCATGAGGGTTATCACATCGCCTGGCCTAACCTTGTAATTGCTTTTCACTGCACTGTCGTTCACATGCACAAAGCCAGCATCGGCGGCCTTTTGTATGCGGTTTCTACTGCTGTGTTGCAGCCTTTCGGCCATAAAGCGGTCGATGCGCACGGGCACTTGTCCCTTGTCTACCACAATTCGCAGATGCTCGTAGAGCTGTCCCGTGTCGTCATCCTGTTCTTCTATCTCGTCTATATAGTCGGTCATGCGTTGTTGCTGTTGTTCTTATGGCCCTAATTCATGGCCCAATGACTTACTAGTTTTTCGTTGCGTTGTGGCAGTTCGGCAGGCGAAACCACGTCAAACTCGTCCACTTCGTTCTCTCCTCCGGTTTCTTGCTGGTTGTTATAAATGGGTTCAACGTAATCGATGCTCGAATCGTCGGCCGAACGCGAACCGTTACCCACCTGCAACACCACCACTGCGCCCACGGGGATGCGCTCGCCAGCCGACACATGCCTACCATTTACGGTGGCACCATACACCCATTCGCGTTCGCCTACTATATATTGGGGTGGCCCCACCTTAAATCCCATAGCCGTGAGCTTGGCTATTGCCTCGCGCACCGAACTATTATCGATAATATCTGGAAGGGTGATGGTGGGTGTATTGCCCGAATTAACAATAACATAGATAACATGGCCCGACTTTACTTTGTCGCCAGGCTGGGGCGATTGCTCCAAAATACAATCGGCAGGAAGTGTGCGTACATAACCCGTATCGGTCACTTCGATGAGCAATCCTTCATTGGCAAGAATTTGTTTGGCATCGGCATACGACTTATGTCTTATATCGGGGATGAGAATAGCCTCGCCGTGGTGGGTGTACATGTCGATACCGAACTTTGCTCCAACCACGAGTAAGACTAAAACAATGGCCATCGCCAAGAGGTTTAGCCAAATATATTTGCTTGTTAGTTTACCAAAAAAATCTGATGACTTCATTCTTTATTCTATACTTATTGGCAAAGGTAGTGCAAATAGCACAAAACACAAAGAAAAAGACATAAAAAAAGACGACTGCTACATCCTCATGCCACAGTCGCCCCACAAATTTAAGAGAGTTTTATTATCAACGAGAGTAATACTCGTTAATTATGAATAGATTGAAACAGGATACCAATTAGCTTGTCACAAGTGTATCGGCATACATACTTTCTACCTAAATCTTCGCTACAACGCATTGTAGCGCCTGGAAGAAAGATTGAAAAAATCTACTTTTAATGGGTGCAAAGTTAACTAAAAGAAATGAATTTTGCAAATATTTTAGGTATTTAACCTAATTTTTTTTATTATTTATTATCGCTAAATATGCCGAAACTTCTCATTTTCAAGCACTTTATGACAGTACATTTTAATTAACATTTTGTAGTGAACACTTGTTAATGAGGCTGCAAACGATTATCAAACTGCGCTTATTGGCACTCAATTCCTGGATAAAACGACACGAAACCGCCACCCAAACCAGCAATTAGCAAGCATGTAAAGTTAAAAACGACCTAAATATTGGTTTGTTTACAACATAAAGATGCACGCAACCTGCAATTGCGCCAATATAGTACAACCAACTACAACCAACTATACCCACTCGCAGACGTTAAGTTTCTGTGGGCGAGGGTTGGCTGCCGCCATCGTGTTTTCCACCTTCTATCATTCTTATTCTTTGCAGCCTAACACCGCCTAAAGGATTAGTTTGAGGCAACGTTTGCGTGTTGCGCCCTCAATTACCGACAACTATTTTGCTCATACCGCCCTGCAACAAGGCAACAAACAATCTGCGAACAACAAAACATTGTTCGCAACAGATGCTTAGCGCACAAGCGCACTCACCTCTCGCCAATATACACAGAGACACATAGCAGTGATTGATTAGGGGAAAAATACTGGTTCTAAATGTTCGCAAATCTTACGTGCCACGCTTTAGGCTAGATTTTCGGGACAAGTTGATGTACATTTGCGGCAGCGGTTGGCACAATGCGTGCTAAACAACATCGCAACACAGTACAAAACCCGGCAAGCCAATCACCGAGAAGTCCATCATCGCCCCCAAAAACATTTAGAACCAGCACAAATTACATCTGCGAGATAACGTTCTGCATGCGCTGCGTCATCTCATCTTTGTCGTACGGCTCTTTAAAAGCGATAAAAATGGTGTCGTTACCAGATATTGTGCCCAATATTTGCTCAATACCACCATTATCAATGTTATACGCAATAGAGCTTGCATAACCGGGACGCGTCTTCATTACGCCCATGTTTCCCGAATATGCAACAGAAAGAAAACCCGAAACTTTCATCATTTCGCGAGCCGTTCTAGGACTGGGCACGCGTTTATACATTGTTTCGTTAGGTAGTACGTAGGTGTATTTACCGTTAATACTGGCGGCTTTTGCCACCTTTAGTTGCTTCAAGTCGCGACTCAGTGTGGCCTGAGTGATGTGAAACCCTTCAATGGCTAGTGCTTTCAGTAGGTCTTCTTGGCAGCCTATCTCCTGACTGGAGATTAGCAGCTTCAATGTTTCAAGTCGGCTGTTTTTCTCTTTCATGTCTGCATCTAATTCAAGTTAAGAAAAGTAGAACGTAAACTGGGGCGCAAATCTCTAACCCATGCGCTCTTTGTAACGCTTTACCCTATTTTGCAAAGTTATGTAATTAAACAACAACTTACAAGAAAAAACAGCATTTTGTTATAAAAGATTGGCAAAGATGAATAAAAATAGAATATATTTTACATACAAGGGGTTATCTACGCATTTATACTGTGTCTTAACCCTTAAATAGACGGTTTCCTTTGTTGTCATTCTCTATGTTCTGCATTCATTTTTTTGTATTCTATTTTTGTGTAATCGTCACTCACTCATACCTCTACCCTTCTCGCTTTCGCTGTTTCTCACGAGAGTGATTTATTCGGCTTTGTATGATAATTCACATGCGCCTGATATGCAAAACAGTATTCTTCTCTTTTTAATACGTATACAGGCGCGCACGCGTTGTAGCGTTAAACACAGCATACAACACCAAACCACCGTCTTAAAAACTTGGCGAAAGAGCAACAACACGCCACTTCTATGGTCTATAGCGCAGGGTTTAGCAACATGGAGCAAATAAACAAATGTTAATTCGGTTATCTTTCTTTACAAAACGCACCCTTATTCTACACCCCTCCTAGAGAAAAATAAGGGTAAAAACCTATGTTTGGCCAACGCGAAAGGCGATTTTTCGAACTTTGCTCAATCATTTTTTTGCCCGTTTTGGCGTATTTACCTATGTTTTGGGCTTCTATTTGGGGCGATTTCCTTATTTTTTGCGTTCGCCAACAACCAATTTTCGACGTAATTTGAGCAAAAAACCGAAAGTAAAATGCAGCAAATAACATCGCTAACTGCTAGAGATAGCCTTGCGTTTTGCAGCATATTACCTTGCGTTTTGGTGCAGTTAGCAGTGCTAAAACCTGGTTTTTATACTAACATTATGAAAGAACAAACCTTATTTTACAAACAATATGAAACGTAAGTCAAGTATATTTTATCGTTTTAAACAAAAAACAAACAATTCTCTAACACACTCTTTCAAACCTTATCTAAACCTCATCTAAATGCCTTTAAAAACAGGCGAGCATCCCAAAAACTGGCAAAAATGGGCATATTAGTTCCTAAGACAATCTAACACGCTATAAATCAACATCTTATAAACTCTCGAAATACGCCATGTTTTTCGAGCGAGGGCCGACTTGATGCGCGCCGATGGGCGCTATAATGTTAAATTTTGGTGTATTTATTTTACAAAATATCGGTAATTTCCCTTCTCTTTAGCATCTCTTTATGCCAGACTGGGAGAGCAAAGGTTTTTAAATAGTAGCTATTGTCTACTGATAACTTCTATATGGAAGTGCAAAAATAACATTTGTTTTCAACCCAAATACGAGTTTTTCTACAAAAGCGTAGAAGGGTATTGTACTTAATGGTTGACATCATCAATCCATTAGACTAAAAGCCAAAACAAAAAAAACGCTGGAAGCAACTGCTTTAAAGCAGCCGACAACCAGCGTTAGTGCTTATAATTGCTTGAATGGCGACCTACACCCACTAAGAAGCAGGGCAGAAGCAACACAAGCCATTTAGACAGCGAGGCAGAAACTTAGAAGTAGTAGGCCACACCCAACTGCCAAACATTGTTGCGTACATCGTATTTCTTACGCGTCTCTTTAATTCCGTCTACAGAGAAAACAACATCACCCGTAGAACCCAGTGCGATGTTATAGCCAATAGTGGCCTGAAGGTGATTGGCTAAGAAGATACCAGCACCCACATTAACACTGAAAGCAGAGGATTTCAAAGTCCAATCGGCAAATTTGGGAATGAGTTCTTGCTCTTGTTTGCCCAAATTAAAAGCCACTTGCGGACCGCCAAACACAAAGATGTCGGCCGATTCACTAAGCCCAAAGGAGAAGCGAGCGTTGATAGGCACAATCACCTGTTCGCTCTTCACCACCGTATTGACTAATCCCATAGGACCAGTAACTTTAGCCTCTCGTTTTTCGTACAAGGCAGAAGCATCCATTCCTAGTCCAAGTATGGGCAAGTTAAACTTGATGGTAGGACCGATGAAGTATCCAATACGGTTTTCAGCCTTCCAGTCGTCTATGCTAATAGACACTTGCGAAGTGTTGATACCACCTTTAACACCCAATCTCACTTGTGCATTGGCATTCACAGACAAGGTTAATGCTGCGACAAGCACAGCCATTTTCATCATCTTTTTCATACAATAATAGTTTTAAATTAAACAAATATACACGTATTGAGCGCTATCGGTTGCGTCCAAACGTGTGCGATTCACGGTTAGTGTCGTTCTCTTCTCACCGACATACGGGGTGCGCTGTTTGTCTTAGAGCTAGTTGTAGTTTTTTCTTTTTTGGTAGTTGGAGCAATGGTAGCCCTTCTGTTGGTTCGCGGAGCCTTCACGCCACTGCGCGTCTTAGTGGCAGAAGCTAGGCTATCCGTGGTTTGTTGTTTCTTCACGCCCCACATTGCTTTCTCAAAAGCCGCTATTTCGGCCTCGATACGTTTTTGTTCTTTAGCCATAGCCGAGTCGTTTTTGCAATATTGCGCCAACGTTAATCCCAGCATATTATTGGTTTTATAAATCTTTCCACGATACTTATTGGTGGCGAAATAGTCGGCCAAGCTCATCGTTGCGGCATTATTGAGGTTGCTTGTCATCACCATTTGCTTAGCAAGGAAGGGTGCAAGGTCGTCGTATTTCACCCAAAACAGCGGATAAGTAGTGGCATCGCCAAAATCGTCTTGACGCTTCATGATAGGACAAAGCGCCAACACCTTGGTGTGAAAGTTGCCGTGGCTTGGTCGTAATAGGCGCTTTCCTTGATATAGTAGGCCGTAACCTCGCGCGAAGGAATATCGCTATTATCGATGCGCACTCGTCCATCCACACGTTCATAATAGATGTGATAGTTGTCGAGTAGTGCCAAAGGTTTCACGCGCGCCGAGTCTTCGAAGCTCTCGTTACCGTCAAGTCGATATTCGTAAGCCTTAACTTGTCCGCGCATCACCAGTTTAAAGAGATAGGTAAAGAGGTTCATGCGACCGTCGGTGGGCTCAACGGGATAGTACAATGCTGCGTTGGCGTCTTCGGTTAAATTCAGTTCGCGGTAAATATCGCGCCTCCAAACCACATCCTCGTCCATCTTGCTTTGGGTGGGGAAGGATATGCGCGCCCGCAAACTCACGTTATCGGCATTGCCAGTGGCGGTGTTGTGTTGCTGTTGTCGGCGTGCAGCAGGCTGTGCGAAAGCCCCTTGCAGGGAGCACGACATCAAAATTACGAATACTAATCTTATCATCTGTTGTTGAATTGCATTGGTTGTTGGGATGCAGAGCAGCGGTTTACTGGTCATTGTTTACTGGCCTACCGCCAGAAAAGTCTGCTTAAGCGTCCCGTTTGTCACTTCACTATCACCTCCATAGCTTGAGGCAGCTTGCGTGTTATGCCATCTGGCCCCACGGCCGACACGTTGCTAACGTAGAAACGCTTACCGCGCGAGAGTTTACGGAAGGCATCGCGTTGGCGTTCGGAGAACTGATTACCAGCCGAAGCCATTGGCACGGCATTGCCCATGTTATCGAAGAACACCGTTTCGAAGTTTAGAACGCGGAAACGAATATCGAGGATGCCATCGTCGATAGCCGCTTCTATGCCTCCTGCGCCCATCAAAGCGCCCTTGCCAAGACCGCCACCCTTAAAGCGATCGGTGCCAACGGCGATAAAAGCAGTGGGGTCGGGCAGTTTACGAACATGGAAAACAGCTTGCCCCAAGGAGCGAACTTTACCCTTATCGTTGGCAGTTATGTTGAAAGTAACGTCGCGTCCCACGGCCGAAGGCACGGCCACATAATGCCCGTTGCCTTTATTGGTGAGCGTTCCGCCCGTCATGGTCATGCTAATAGCATTTTGTGGAATACCCGAAACGCTAACACTCATAGGGTTGGTGTATCCTGCATAGAGCACATTCATCAAGTCGGCAGCCACCGTTGCGGCTGTAGGCATAGCCACAACCTCGTATTTTTGGAGGAAATTTCGGCGCAACACCTCGCCCGAACCGTTGCGCATGGTGATATATCCACCAAACGAGTGCTGCCCCACTCCACCTGCTGTGAAGGCGTATTTGCCATTCTTGAGGTTCACGCGTGCACCATTTATATAGATGTCGGGCTGCTGAGTAGAGTCTACTGCGGCCATAACGATACTAGCCGAGAACGTTTCGCCAGGGTAAAGCGTTGTTTTTTCGGGTATCACAAAGGCATCGAGCTTGTTCACTCGAATATCTTTCATGTCGATATTGGCCACTAACGTGTGCAGCACTTCCCCTTCGGCGTAGCGTATATCGCTTTGAAGTTTCGACAAAGCGTAACAGCGGCCGACACAGGCATGCTCTCAAACATGTATTCTTGCCAGTTTTTACCCATCGAGCGTTTGCCCTTGGGGATCTCGGTAGAGAGGTTTTGGGCGATGATGTCTCGCTGTGTAGGGTCGTTAATCATCTTGAGGATATAGTTGCGATAGGCGTTTATGCCCTCGAAAAGTTTTCGGCCCTTACCCTCGATGGGAGCAAGCATCACATGACTAGCAGCTTCAAGATTTTCTTTGTTCACGATGTTGCGCACGTCGGCATCACTACCATCGGCTTCGCGAACGATATCCACCTTAAGCTGTTGCACAAAATTGAAGAGCGAGTCGCTAGCTTTTCGCACCCCTTCGGCTTTAGTAAACCATGCTTTCACCTTCTCGGGATTACTCTTTAACTGATGCGCGAACACGTCGTAAAGTGCATTATTCTGCTTGGTAGAGCCAGCAATGGTGCGCTTAAGACTATCTTCTACCACCGAGAAGCCCTCGAGCACCTCGGTAGAAACGTTGAGAGCCAGCATCGCCATGAGCACCACATAGAGCAGATTAATCATCTTTTGGCGCGGAGATATGGGCCTTTTCTTTATTGCCATCTGCCGTTGGGTTATGGGTTTTGCATCTTCATGTTCACCGTCATAGCCTCAATCATACGGGCATAGATGGCGTTTAGCTGTTCAATCTGTTGCGCCATGCGTCGGCTTTGGTCGTTTATCTGGTCGATAGTACCAATCTGTTGACTGGCACTCTTGAGCTGCATTTCGTAAACTTTGCTAATACCGGTGAGCGTTCGGTTAAGGTTTTCCATCTCTTCGCTGTCTCTTGTGAGGCGTGCGCTTTGCTGACTAACCTTTTCAAGCGTCTCGGTAAGCTTGTTCAGTTCGTCGATATAACGGCTTGTTGCCTCGGCCACGTCTACAGTTCCCAGCATTGGTGACGCTTGTGGAGCAGCCATTGCGGGTGTAGCCTCAACCATTGCAGGCGAACTTTGTGCAACATTAGGCGCTCCAACCGTTGTAGCCACAGCGTCGTTAGCTTGTTGCAGGGGAGTATTAACCTGTTGTTGGGCGCTGTTAACCTGTTGTTGGGCGCTGTTAACCTGTTGTTGAGCGATGTTTACCAGTTGTTGGGTGCCGTTTGTATGCGTTTGATTTGGCGCAACGTTGTTAGCAACCTTGCTTTCGTTGGCATCGAGATATTCTTCCGACACGTGCGAAGGCAAGTCCATGCCGTCGGCCGTTTTATCGAAAGGTCTATCAAAGGCCGAAAGGAAGAACACAACAACCTCTGTTCCCATACCAAAGAAGAGCATGAGGTTAGCCCCAGGCAAGTGGGTTAGTTTAAAAAGGGTGCCAAGGATAACGATAGACGCGCCCCAGCTATAAGCATAGTTGAGGAACGTTTGTCCTGGAACGCTATCCATCCACTTTTGTAGACGATAGACAATGTTGTATTTACTGTAGGATGTCATTTGCTTTTTTGCTTTTGAGGTTTGCCAGTGGCTGTTGTAGCCAAGCTTCTTACGCATCGGAAGCCGATGTATGCGCGCGGTTGGTTTTGATATTCCCAGCTTCGCCACGCACTTCTGATATAGGATTCGGGGTCTTTCCACGAGCCACCCCTCACACTTTTTTTCTTTAAACGGTAGGGGTCTTCCTTAGCAGCCTTATAATCTAACTGCGGATTGAGGTCGTTCATAGCCCCCACACCGGCCTCGGTATAGATAGTACTTGTCCATTCGGCCACGTTACCAGCCATATCATACAGTCCGTTGCTATTGCTTTGATAAGCCCCCACCCTGCTTGTTATGAGGTTTCCATCTTGAGTATAGTCTCCTCGGTCGGGTTTAAAATTGGCATAGAAGCATCCTTGGCCATTCTTTACGTTAGTATTTTCCCAGGGAAATTCTGTTCCGGCCTTGCCACGCGCAGCGTATTCCCACTCGGCTTCGGTAGGTAATCGGTAGCGTTGCACAAGCGAGCCACGGGTCCGAGCCCCTTAAGCAGATAGTCGGTGCGCCATGCACAGAAGGCATTTGCCTGTTCCCAGGTAACCCCCACAACGGGATAATCGTTGTAAGCGGGGTTACTAAAGTAGTTACGAAGATAAACTTCGTTATCCGAATTGGTGAAATCGTTCACCCAACAAGTAGTGTCGGGGTACACATTCACGATATAAGTGTTAAGAAAGTCCCACGGACCAGAGAGCGGACGGTTAATTGTTTCGCTCACGATGTTGCCACTATCATCGACATAAGCCGTGTCTTTAGATATCATCACCTCTTCATCGGGGTCGACAGTGCGGTCGGTATTGAGGTTTCTTTCTTGTGGCAAGATGCGGTTTTTACGCAAGGCCGCGGTGGTATAGTCGTAAATCTCGTAGCGATAGTTAAGCTGACGATAGTCGAGCAGTTTCTCTCCAGTAACGGGATTAGTGACATACAAGCTTTCGATGGCACGTTGTTCGTCTTCGTTGGGTTTACGTGGTAAGGGCTTTTTCCAGTTCACTTGTGGTCGAATGGCATTTCCGTCCTTATCTTCGGTAATCATATAGGTTTCGTCTCCTCCGTAAGCGGGGTCGGCCAAACGTGTTCTAAGGATGCTATCACGCACCCAATTCACGAATTGTTTATACTTCGAGTTGGTTACTTCGGTTTCGTCCATCCAGAAACCATCCACCGAAACATCTTTAACGGGAGTGTTTTTGCCCCACAAGCTGTCACCATTTTCGATGCCCATTTTGAGGTATCCACGTCCCACTCGGGTCATTCCGTAGGGCGTTGGCTCGGCGAAGCTCCTGCTCGAGCCCACACCAACCACTTCTCCACCGCGTCCCGTAGCAGATATTCCCTTACCGCCGAAGCATCCTGAAACTGCCAGCGACAGGCTTAAGGCGCACAGCGCCAACACGAATTGCCTTTTTTTCTTCATCATCTGTTTTATCCAATCAACACGTAGCACGTTCATCTAGTATGCCTTTCGCTGGCAAACCGCCCTTTGTGCAATAGCTTTGCATTGCGGGATGTGCCTATAATAGTCTTACGCTTTTATGTTTATTCTTTCCTTTTTTTACAAAATTCAGTTCTTGTTGAAAGCCAACGAAGAGTTCGTGACTGCCATTCCCAGGCTTTATGGCTGTGGTGTACATCTCGTAACTATAGCCCAACACCACACCATGGAAGCGTCCACCAATCATGCCCGTTATCGAAATAGTGGGCGAATAGCTCAATGCGGCATACAACAAACGTTTCTCGTTGGTGTATTCCACGCGTGCTGTGATGTCGGCCCGATAATTAGAGCCATCTGTTCGCACCAACGCCGAGGGTTTTACCTTTACAAACGGATTATGCAACGATATATTGCATCCGCCAGTTAGATAATATGTGGGGGCGATTGGCAGCTCGTGACGTTCGCCCAGTTCTACAGTTGGTGCGTTTAGATGTTGTGCCGACAGCCCTACATACCACGATGGAGCCATGAAATATAGTCCTGCACCGAGGTCGATGCCGTTTCCCGTCTCTTGCGTTGTGGGTAAAGCGCGGTCGTTGGCATCGGCTGGGTCGAGCTTTGTGCCGTCTATGGTCTCCAAAATTAGTGCTCCTTGCAAACCCACGCCCAATATCGAACGCCCCAACTTAAGCTTATAGGCATATTGCAGCGCGATGCGTTGGTGCTTGAAAACACCCAACTGGTCGTTCATCAGCTGCAAACCAGCGCCGTGTTGCCTACCCGCAAAGACGAAAGGCATATCTGCCACGAGCACCATTGTTCGCGGATGGTTTTCAAATCCGGCCATATTCATGGCGTAAGCACCTGCCACATTGAGCTTCGACTGCTTACCCACTGCTGCAGGATTGAACGTGGGTTCGAGGTCGAAGTAATGCGAAAAGGTCGCATCGTACTGGGCACTGGCCTCACAAAAGTCCAGAACCAGCCACAGCGTAATGATGGTTAAACGTTTCAACACGTATCCTATAACGTGTGTATAACGGATATATTGTGTGGCTGCCACAAAAAATAGCGATGCAAAAGAATGATTAACAAATGTACGCAAGCGCGAGAAAGGCTCAACGCGATGCTTCAAAGGCTAGGTTTTATTGCTTTGGGCTTCATGATGCAAGGATAATGGCGAGGCTGATTATGGGTAGAGCTAAATAAGAATGGAGCCGAACGTCCATCAACGGATGCCCGACTCCAACCAACAATTTAACTTTATACCTTAGACTAAGCTAATGTCCTTTTGCTTAAGACTGGTTTTAAAACGCTTTCGCCACTGATTTTTCTTACTGTTTTTACGTGGCGTCTTGATGTACATTTGGGGTTTTGACACCAAAAAAGGATGTAATTCCAATCTAAAGTCTTTTAGCCACAACTTCCTACATTACATTTTAGGTTACCCTAAATACCAAATTGTTGGCTTAGAACTAGAGGGATAGGCTCACGCCTTGCCTCTTAGTAGGTTATGAAAAAAAACATTTTATTTATGGGTTCACTTCATTGTCTATTGTTTGTTTATGCGATGAGCTGACTTATCGTCATTGCTCTTGGCTGCCATTCTTATCTCTGGTTGCCTCATTGAGAAAGAACAAGGCTGCGGAGGTAAGCCTATTAGATAAGGTTATGTTCGTATTCGGGGGCTAGTGAGTTCTAGATAATTCGAAAGAAAATGTTGTATTCAACATGCCTTGGCCTCCTATTCCCGCACCTGAACTTGTTCTTCTCAACAGCTAACGATCCTTTGTCGCTGCCGTTATATCTTGATGTATCACTGCATTTCTAGGTTTTGACTGCTGCTTTGCGCGTATTTGTTGCCTTCAACATCACAGAACACAGCCTCATGGGACTTTCATTACATTGGGTTTTATCGACAACAGTGCTGGATATAGTTAAAAAGTTGGCGGATAGACGAGAAGTAACTCCCGCTGTTTAACAACTACCGTTTCTGTTTTTACACTAATGAGTGTCTGAACGAATGCATAATGCTAACCATAACTTACACAAACAGGCTTCAAAACATCCATCCTCCAACTCTTAAACAACAGGGAAAGGAAGACCGCTGGCAGAAAAAACAAAACTAAACATACTATTCAAATCCACCAATGATGCGATCTCCGGTCGTTCGACCTACTTTCCCTATCTGAGGACTCACGTCTCACAACGTTTACCTCATTGCGTCTTTAAAGTCAAATCCAGTTTATCAACCTACCGTTTCACAACGTATTCATGAAAATATGTTGTCACTCTATTTTCTATCACAATGTTGACTTTCTGATGTTGTATTCTTGCAGTTATTGTGTTTACGTTATTTCAGTTTCACTTTTGAGGTTTTGTTCCTCTTATGTGTTGCCTTGTTGACGTGGGATGACCACTCGCTCGCAGCCTTTCCCGCTTTTTCGTCCTTTTATATAAGGGTTATGTTTCGCTATTCCTTTTGACTTACCTTTTGTGTTGTTTGCCTCACGCTTGTTATAGTATAAAGCTTTTCGGCGCCACGTTTAAGATTTGTCTAAGCCGTTTATGGCTGTTTGATTATTTCAATGGCAAAGTTAGGCGTTTTTTCAAAATCTCTTACTAGTAAAAACATACATTTTAATAGCTTTTTCGTACATTATAACTTTAATATCAATTGCGCCATTGGTCTTCCAAAAGCATCGTTTTACCGATGAAATGGGCGATTTTTGATGACATATTTACACTTTTTCACCAAGTAGTTTTTAAACACTTCTAAAAAAGCACTAACATATCATACTGAAAATTCATTACGCTAAAAGTGCTTTTTACGCCTGTGCCAATGACAGATTTACACTGATAAATTGGCGCGAACAGCAGAAACCTACTTTATTCTCAACCTAAAGTCGACACCCGAAAAACTTAGTCCTCCCCTTAGCTGGTTAAATAAATAGTTGTAACTTTGCGTTTGGTTAGTCCGAACCTATCAATTAGCTCGCAAAACCACACCATCATAACGTGCACACACAACAACTCAAACCCCATTCACGGCTTTGCCCATGCGATATGTAGATGTTATATTACCCCGACCCCTCGACGGTTTCTTCACTTATGCCATATCTAGCGATATGAGTAGCGGCGTAAAGCTGGGAATTCGTGTGCTTGTTCCCTTCGGCGCATCGAAAACTTGCACGGCGATGGTGGTGAGAATGCACGACGATAAACCTGCTTTCGAAACCAAACAGGTGCTGCAAGTGGTTGACGCTATGCCCATGTTGCTGCCTCAACAGCTCGACCTCTGGAAGTGGATTGCTCAATATTATATGGCTCCTATTGGGGATGTGTACACTGCAGCATTGCCTGCAGGACTGAAAGATGATGAGGGATGGCAACCAAAAACCGAGGTCTATGTGACCTTGTCAGACAATTTTCAAAACGATAAGGCGCTGGCCATCGCTCTCGATATGCTGAAAAACGCCACTCAACAGCTTAAAGCCTTCACCCACTTCTTGCACTTGAGCCATTGGGACACTATCGAAAACAATCTAACGCAGCTGCCCGTGGCCGAGATTACACGTGTGGAACTAATGAACGTTAGTGGTGCTAGCAGCGCCATCATCAAGGCTTTGAACAACCGTGGACTGCTTAGAGAATATCATAAAGAGGTGGGACGCCTCAACAATAGCGATGCCGAACCATCCGAAAAACCCAAACCGCTAAGCCAAGCACAACAAGAAGCTTACAACAACATTGTGTTCCAGTTTCTTAAAAAACGCGTGGTGCTATTGCATGGCGTTACATCTAGCGGTAAAACCGAAGTGTATATACACCTTATTAATAAGGCACTGAAAGAAAAAAAACAAGTTCTTTACCTTCTTCCCGAGATTGCTTTAACCGTGCAAATGACGTCGAGACTCAAACGGGTGTTTGGTAATAAACTGGGTATCTACCATTCGCGATACAGCGATGCCGAAAGGGTTGAGATTTGGAAAAAACAACTTTCGGCCTCGCCTTACGAGGTGATACTGGGCGCAAGAAGCGCGGTGTTCTTACCTTTTCAACGTTTGGGATTGGTTATCATCGACGAAGAACACGAGGGTAGTTTCAAACAACAAGACCCTGCACCTCGTTATCACGCGCGTTCGGCCGCAATCATGCTGGCAAGCTATTACGGTGCGCAAACGCTTTTGGGCACGGCAACGCCCTCAACCGAATCGTTTCAATGCCCAAACGGGAAAGTATGGACTGGTGCAGCTGCAAACGCGCTACAAAGATATTGCCCTACCCGAAATTAAAGTGGTGGATGTGAAAGACCTTCGCCGCCGAAAAATGATGAATGGACCTTTTTCGCCTGCCCTTCTCGCTGCCGTACGCACGGCGCTCGAACACGGCGAACAGGTTATCTTGTTCCAAAATAGACGCGGTTTTGCTCCTATGGTTGAATGCCACACCTGCGGATGGGTGCCTAAATGCGATAATTGCGATGTGTCACTAACGCTGCATAAGAACATGAATCAGCTCTCTTGCCACTACTGCGGCTTTACTTATGCCGTGCCTTCACAATGCCCCAACTGCAACGAAACCAACTTAAGGGGGCGCGGTTATGGCACCGAAAAGGTTGAAGACTTGTTCGAAGAGTTGTTCCCCGATGCCAAAATTGCACGCATGGACCTAGACACCACACGCACTAAAAACGCTTACGAACGCATCATTCAAGACTTTTCGCTGGGTAAAACCAATGTGCTTATCGGCACACAGATGGTTACTAAGGGACTGGATTTCGACAAAGTGAGCGTGGTGGGCATTCTTAATGCGGATGCGATGCTTAACTATCCCGACTTCAGAGCCTACGAACAGGCATTCACCATGATGGCTCAAGTGAGCGGAAGGGCTGGCAGAAAGGGTAAGCGCGGACTGGTTTTGCTACAAACAACCTCACCCGAGCTACCCGTCATTGGACAAGTGGTGCGCAACGATTACCAAGCGTTTTATACCGACTTGCTCGAAGAACGACGCCTGTTTAAATACCCACCGTTTTATCGCTTGGTGTATATCTATCTCAAACATAGCAAAGAACAGGTGGCCGAAACAGCTGGAATTGAACTGGGTAGCCGATTACGACAGTTTTTTTCCGACCGACTTCTAGGGCCCGACAAGCCTGCTGTGGCCCGTATTAAGTCGCTACACATTCGCAAATTGGTATTAAAACTCGAACCTTCACTTAGTGGCGAACAAGTTAGACAATGCTTGCACTATGCCCATAAAGAAATGATGAAAGATAAAAAATACGCCACCCTGCACGTGTTCTACGATGTAGACCCATTGTAGGGAGGAGGTTCTAAAGGCGTTTAGGAGTATAAACATTAAGTCAAAGACTTGTTTTATACGTGAAAATTTACTTACCAACTCGCCTACGATAAAGATAAAAGGAGACTCAATCATGGCAACAACCACAAACAACATAAGCCTATGGTGGCAAGCAACAAAGGGTTTGCTTGGCCACAACAACCGTATGGGAAGCAAAGAACTGCAAGAAGACTTCCTTAAATACTTATACGAACGCAACGAGTCTATTGCCCGACAACAGATTGCCGAGGCCGCAACAGACCTCAACACCAACCGTGAGGGTATGAACAACATTGTAGGTGCTCTGATTTTGGCTGGCGAACTAGCCGCCAACGACATGCTCACACTCACCGAAAAGGGACGCTTGCACGCCCTTCGCCTTATCCGCGCACACCGCATCTACGAACAATACCTGGCCGAACACTCGGGTTACGACCCTTCCGAATGGCACGAACGGGCACACCGCATGGAACATCGCATCACTCCCGATGAACAAGAGCGCATCGCTTCGTTGCTGGGCAACCCCCTCTTCGACCCTCATGGCGACCCCATCCCCACGCCCTCGCTGGCCATTATTGATAACTACGAGTGTGGTCTACCTGTGGAAGCTTACTCGTGGTGGCGCATAACACATGTGGAAGACGATGATAAACAACTCTTTAGGCTTATCACCGAAAAGGGATTATCCAAATTCGCTCATCTATATCACGCATATAGACAACCTCGCCATCATGTTCAACTACGAGGGCGAACGCTTCTCGCTTCCCCTCACTGCGCTCGAAGCCATCAACATGCAGCCTGTTAGCAAAGCCGAAGCCGAAAATCTACCCGAAGCCAACGCCCAACGACTCATTCATCTGCAGGCTGGAGAGCAAGCACGCATCGTGGCTTTGTCGCCTGCTTGTCGTGGAGCGCTTCGCCGACGCCTGCTCGACTTGGGATTTGTTAAGGGTAGTGTGGTGAGCATTGATATGGCTAGCCCAATGGGCAACCCCATTGCTTATGTTGTTCGCGGGTCGGCCATCGCTTTAAGACACGAACAAGCTAAGTTTGTGCTGGTGCAAAAAGAGGGTGAAACACCTGCCACTTAACGGCAATAGGCAGCATCTCTCCCAATGGCTTGTATGCCAAGGGCTACAAACCAGCTCTTAACGTATGCGCCAAACTAGTTGTTGGTGTGGCGATTGTGCCAATCCCTACTCCTTTATGAGATTTGTTTTGCGTGCAACAAAGCTAATTAGGCACACCACGATTAACCCAAGCACACACCATCCCCAAGCCATTATCATGTTGTTAAAACTAAATTGGGGTAATAACGCTGTACCTCTAAGTAGGGCCATCGTAAGAAAGGTAAACACAATTACCCGAAATTCGTCTTGCTTGCTAAAGGGTCTATACGCTAGATAACCAATAATACAAAACACCATACTCTCATACCCAAAGGCTTCGGCCTTGGGTATATGGTTGAGATAGGTGTATAAGCCCATGCCAATTAATAAAGCAATAGCAAGTGTTAGATACACCCTTTTCATGTTTTTACTCATTGTTTCTTATTTTATTTCACGTTGTTGAAAATCTACAAAAAAGCGTTTCTTGCGCCTAAGTGGGCTATTAGTATGCGTTTCGTCGCCCTTATTAGGTGTTTCCTCTGTATTTATGAGCTTTGTTTTACGCGCAATAAAGCTAATGCCACAAACAATAACCATTCCCACAAGCATCCATCCATACGTTGGAAGTAAGGGCTTAAGGTCCATTTGCATTGCTTGCTCTACGAACAACAGCGTAAAGACAAACAAAAAGCTGTGTAACATCACCTTCTGTTCTTTGTCTTTCGAAAAAATTCTCTCTATTAGATAAACCACCACACAGAACATCATAGCAGGCGAACCTGGCACTTGCTTGCTAAAATTCATCACAAGGGTTGAGGCTACAAACCAAGCCACAAATATCAACACCGTCAAACAAGCATAGATTGTTTTACCTCTTGCATCCATCTTTCTTATTTTAAGTTTCACATTTGTTTAGTAACATCATTGCATCTATTCTGTTTAATGATGTGCTTGCAAATATATAAAAATCACATCACGTAAAAAAAAATGCAACAACTATTTTTATATACATCTTCAAAAATAGGCCATTCCAACCAATTGAGCCGCAATATTAGCCCATTCATCTTGCACCAAGCGCCACAATTACCCACTCCTACAACTGCTTCTGCCATCCCCTTTGCTAGGTATTGACACAAAACAGACACTCGAAGCAGCATGCTAATTGCCATAAAAATGGTAACTTTGCAGATGGCCACGGCACAAAAAGCAACTATTTGCTACAAACGGCCGTACACCTAACAACAATGACAACTATGCCCAACAAACAAAATACATCTCCGTGCGACGCTTGCCCTAAAGCTGCCATGCACACTTTACAACGACGTGGGGCGCAAGCGGGTGGCGAACGCTTCGTTGTGGCACTGGCTGGTAACCCTAACACGGGCAAAAGCACAGTGTTTAACGCCCTCACAGGACTGAAACAGCACACCGGAAACTGGCCTGGAAAAACGGTGGGTAAGGCTGAAGGCTACTTCGCTTATCAAAAAGATACCTACAGAATTGTAGACCTGCCTGGCACTTACTCGCTCTCGTCTACTTCGGAAGACGAGGAAATTGCACGCGACTTTATTCTCTTTGGTCAACCCGACGTTACGGTTATGGTGGCCGATGCCACACGACTGGAACGCAACATGAACCTTATTCTGCAGGTTTTGCAGATTACGGATAAAGGCGGTGCTGTGTGTTAACCTGCTCGACGAGGGACTAAACGCAACAAGATAGACATCAATCTGAATGCGCTTTCGCGACGTCTGGGCATTCCCGTGGTGGGTGCTTCGGCTCGCTCGGGACAAGGCATCGACCGCCTATTGGAAAGCATGCGACAAGTGGCAGTGGGCGAATACCAGTGCAAACCTCACCGGTCTACCAATCTTCCGCCTCATGCAGCGCAACACATCCAAGAGTTGGCGAAACGAGTGGCCGACACGCACCCCGACATCTCTAACGCCGAATGGATTGCTTTTAGACTTATCGAGGGCGACACTAGCGTGAAAGACCGCTTTGGAAACGAAGAACTGAACACTCTGGCCGAAAAATTGCTGCTCGAAATAGGCAGTAACTTCCACGACCTGTGGGTGGAAGACATCTACACACAAGCGGGACAGATTTGCAGCGAGGTGGTTACGCAGGGCAACCAACGCGGACGGCTGCCGCTAGACGTTAAACTCGACCGCATACTAACCCACCGCATCTGGGGTTTCCCCATCATGTTGGCCTTGCTGTGTGGCGTGTTTTGGCTCACCATCATCGGCTCTAACTATCCTTCCGACTGGCTCAACCAACTGTTGGTGGGCATCATGCACCCAGCCATACACGATGCTTTCGTGTCTATGCACGCCCCGTGGTGGCTCACGGGTTTGCTTGCAGATGGCGTTTACCTGGCCACGGCATGGGTGGTATCGGTGATGTTGCCGCCTATGGCCATTTTCTTCCCCCTCTTCACCTTGCTCGAAGATTTCGGCTATCTGCCTCGCGTGGCCTTCAATCTCGACGAATTGTTTCGCCGTTCGGGCGCGCACGGCAAGCAGGCCTAACCATGAGCATGGGTTTTGGCTGCAATGCGGCCGGCGTAGTGTCTACACGCATCATCGACAGCCAACGCGAACGGCTCATTGCCATCATCACCAACAACTTTTCGCTATGCAATGGCCGCTGGCCCACACAGATATTGTTGGCCACGCTGTTTATCGGCGCAGCCGTTCCTGCACGATATAGCAGCATGGTTTCGCTGGTAGCGGTGATGACGGTGGTGCTTATGGGCGTTGGTTTCATGTTCGGCAGTTCGTGGCTGCTGTCGCGAACCATCCTTCGCGGCGAGGTTTCCACCTTCCATCTCGAACTTCCACCCTATCGTCCGCCCCAGTTTTGGCAAACGCTTTACACCTCTATCATCGACCGCACACTGATTGTGCTGTGGCGTGCCCTTGTGTTTGCCGCCCCGGCAGGCGCATTGATATGGCTTTGCTGCAACATCCACGTGGCCGATGCCACCATTGCCCAGCACCTTATATCGCTACTCGACAAGCCCGGATGGCTGATGGGGCTGAACGGCGTGATACTTCTTGCCTACGTGTTGGCCATTCCCGCCAACGAGATTGTTATACCAACGGTAATGATGCTGACGATGCTTGTGTTGGGACAAAGCGACATGGGCGCAGCTGGCGTGCTGATGGAAGGCACCGAACAACAAACCAAACAAATACTGCTGTTGGGCGGATGGAACGTGCTAACGGCCGTTTGCCTCATGGTGTTCTGCCTCTTACACCATCCTTGTTCTACCACTATTTACACCATCTATAAAGAAACAAAGAGCCTTAAATGGACCACTGTGGCCACTTTGCTGCCCCTTGTGCTGGGTATCGTGGTAACAATGCTCATCGCCACAGTGTGGAGAATGGTGGTTTGAACGGGTGTGTTTATGAATGGATAAGGCACACCAACTCATAAACCTCAAAAACATCAACTAAAAACTCGCCAACTCGTAAACGCATCAACTAAAAACTAAAAAAACTTACTATCTCAAAAACTCGCACAACATGTACACAACCATTGCAACAAAAGCTAAATCGTTATTTACCAAACCTCTTTTTCGCGATCGCCGCACCATTCTTTGGCTGTGGTTAGCCCTCTCTGTGCTTGCTGCTCTTCTAAAATATAATCGCACCGACAACAATTACCGCATCTTCCGAGGTGTGTTTTGGCACACCGTGCAAGGCACATCTCTTTACGAAAGCTATCCAGCCGAATACTTCGACGTAAACCATTACGGTCCGTTTTTCTCGCTTGTGATTGCTCCCTTTGCACTCATGCCCATCCCCTTGGGCTTGGTATTCTGGTGCATCGCCCTCTCGCTAACCCTCTATTTTGCGGTTACGCGCAGCACGTTTAGCAGTTGGCAACAGATGTTTGTGCTTTGGTTTTGCAGCGAAACTCTGCTCACATCGCTTTTTATGCAGCAGTTCAACATCGCCATTGCTGCCATTATCATTGCCAGTTACGCGCTGATTGAGAAAGAGCGCGACTTTTGGGCGGCCTGCCTAATCGTACTTGGCACCTTTGTTAAACTCTATGGCATCGTTGGTTTGGCCTTTTTCTTCTTCTCCCGGCATAAGGGCAAGTTCGTGCTGTCGTTGTTGTTCTGGGGTGTTGTGTTATTCGTGGCACCAATGATTATTAGCAGTCCCGCCTATGTGGTGGGGCAATACCATGCTTGGTATGTGTGCCTGATAGAGAAAAACGGCGAAAACCTGGCCTCGGTGGCGCAAAACATCTCGGCATTGGGCATGATAAGACGTATGCTGGGCAACCCCCAATACAGCGACTTACTAATTTTAGCCCCCGCCCTCGTGCTTTTCGCCCTTCCCTACCTTCGTTTTAAGCAATGGCGCAACGAGGGTTTCCGCATGACTTTGCTCGCCTCGGTGTTGCTTTTCACGGTGCTTTTCAGTACGGGGAGCGAGTCTAGCTCGTACATCATTGCCCTTAGTGGCGTGTGCGTGTGGTATTTTGCTGCTCCTTGGCAGCGTGGCAAGGCCGATATTTGGCTACTAGTCTTCGTTTTCTTGCTATCAAGCATGGGTTCGTCCGACCTTTATCCGCGCACCATCAAGCGCGAATACATCCAAGCTTACTCACTCAAAGCCTTGCCCTGCCTTATTGTTTGGCTGAAACTTTGCTGGGAAATGATGACGAAGAGTTATCTACCTCGCCCACAAAAGCCAACCAAAGGGAAAGGGGAATGATAAGCCAAACAACATGCAGAACCTTCTAACAAAATGCGTATAAGCCATAATATAACCATGGGCTTTGGGGTTTAAAACATGCAAGTGGGCAGAACAACAATCATAATAATGTAAAATATTCGCACCACATTTTAACATTATGAGTGCCCTCGGCGTAAATTCTCTGGCCGTTGGGCAAAAATTCACGCGTATTTTTGAAGTTTGTAACACACTGGTTTACTGACATTTATCTACAAAAACGTAAAAATATACCTTCTTTTGGCCTTTAATCAAGGATTTCGGCATAATTATACGCGCGACTAAAAGCCTTGAAGAGGTATTTACGTTCTAACCGATAAATCGCTTGTTATCAAGTGTTTATAAATTCTTTGTCTATTCCTTGAGGGCTATTTAAGCCGAATGCAGTGCGTTTTGGTGCTAAAAGCCTTGCGTTTTGGTGCTAAAAGCCTTGCGTTTTGATGCTAAATGCGATGCGTTTTGATGCTAAATACAATGCGTTTTGGTGCTAAATGCGATGCGTTTTGGTGCTAAATGCGATGCCATCACAAACGTTTAAACTGTATTTTCATGTTGTTTCGAGCCCAAAATTAGGACAACTTTTCTTCAAAGAGAAAGGCAAAAGCATAGTAAATGGCAAAAAGCTGCGGAAAAAGCTTGCAATGTTGGCTGTTGTTTTTATCACTTAAGCGCATTTTATATGGGTTTTTCAAGGTATTTTTCTCTAGAATGGTTCGGTCAAAATACGCGTTTTGTAAAACATATTTACCATTTCAACACATCCTTAACATGCCGATTCGAAAGTCCGCAATTAAATTGAAACAGGCTTGATGTAGCCCATTTGCCCTGCCGAAATGTTCATATAACGTGATGCACTTAGACCTCGCACAGGCCTTTAAAGCCACAATTAACACAATATGAAGGGGCGAAGTTCCCACCCGTAATCTGCAAAACATATTACTCCCCTCGCCCGTTGGAGAGGGGTTGGGGGTGAGGCCGTCCCTTAACCTCGCTTTTTATACACCACATTCAGCAACAAAAAATTGATTGGAACAGCAATAGCCATCACCACAATAGGGGCTAACCACTTGCTTAAACCAAGCCAAAGAAAGAGGTTGAGCAAACCAATCTCCATGAGATAGTTTACCGCATGACTCGCTACAAAACCCGCAACATTGCCGCGAGTGGCCTTACTTTGAAAGGTGAAATAGGTGGTTAGCACATAGTTGCACAACAAACCAACCACGTAACCTACGGTGTAAGACACGTTGGCATTGACAACAAGCAAGCACAAACAATACACCCCATAGTGCAAAGCCGTGCAAAACACGCCCACAATGCCAAAGCGAAACACGCGCCAAAAATGCGCACGAAAGGCCGGATTGCCCTGCCACCAACGCTTAAACAGCTGCGTCATCGTCATCACCCACTATCTCGCATATGTTAAACAATGGTCTATTTTTCACCTCGGTGTATATCTTTCCTACATAAACACCTACAATTCCAATAGATAAGAGTATCACTCCGCCTATGAGCCACAAGCTTAACATGATGGAAGCCCAACCAGGATAGGCTGTATGCACCACAAGCGCATGCACCACATACACGCCCGCCACCAAACTAAGGAAGATGAAAAAGAAGCCTATATATAATATAAGGTATATGGGGCGAACCGAAAACGAGGTGATGCCATCCAGGGCAAGCGACAGCATTTTTTTTAAAGTGTACTTGGAAGTGCCTGCCGTGCGTTCGCTAATAACATCGTCTACGGTGCTGCTTTCAAGTCCTATCATCGGTATTAGTCCGCGTAGATAGAGGTTGCGTTCGCCATATCCAGCGAGAATGTCGAGTGCTCGGCGGCTCATCAATCTAAAGTCGGCATGATTAAACACGCTTTTAACGCCCATTTTAGATTGCAGCTTATAGAACGCCACAGCCGAAAGGCGCTTAAAAACAGGGTCGGCCTTGCGCGACACCTTCACACCATAAACAATATCGCTTCCTTCACGATGATGTTGCAGCATACGCGGTATGGCTTGCAGGTCGTCTTGCAGGTCGGCATCGATGGTTATCACCACATCAGCCCAATGTCTAGCAGTGAGCATTCCGGCCATAATGGCATTTTGATGGCCTACGTTTCGGGCTAGATTGATGCCTCGCACGTAATTGTTTTGACGCTGATGTTCGCAAATAAGCTGCCAAGTGGCATCACTGCTACCATCGTTTACAAACACTATCATGCTTTTGGCCGACACCTCGCCACTCTTAACAAGCGTGTCAAGTAAGTCGGTTAGTCGAGCTACCGACGAGTTAAGCACTGCCTCTTCGTTATAACAAGGCGAAACAATAGCCAGTCGCATCATCTTTTTTCTCCCTTTTTACGTTTCACAAAGTCGGTGTAGGTAATAAATTCGGCTTCGCGCCGTTTCATCATCTTTACCAAACGGTCTAGTCGGTTAACCATATCCATGCCGCTATGGTTGCGAATAATGAAGGGCATACGATATTCGGGATGGTCGTTAAGGTCGTAGAACTCCCACGGATGAAAATAGGTTACCAAATAACCATCGTGTCGCAACACACGCCTAACCATGGCGTGATAAAGCCATTGAGCAGATTGTGCAGCGACAGCCAAAACAAAGGGAAACGCAAAAGGGGCGTAACCGATGCGGGGATTTGCATCACTGAGCCTTTCATAAACCATCGGCGGGGCGTGGTGAGGTGCATATAACGACCAGGAATGAAAGCGGGATTGAGCGACGAATTATACAAATAGCCAGCCTCGGCCAGTGCGTCGTCGCTCACGGGGAACATTCGGGGCTGCCGATAGCCATGCATGGGCACGCCAGCCACACGTTCGAGAATGTTTTTTGAGCGCCACACGTCTTCGGGAACAGGCTTCCAATGGTCCACACCATGGCAAGCCACCTCGTGTCCCTCGTCCATGATGCGGCGAATAAGGCGCGGTGCCTGCTCGGCAAAGTTACCCGTGCAGAAAAAAGTGGCACACACGCCATTACGTTTCAGGCAATCAAGAATGCGCGTTGTACCCTCTACCGACACGCGCATACCCTCTTCCAAGCTGATGTTTACGCCATGTTCGCGTGGCACATCAAACTCTTCGGTGTCGAAACTTAGCAATATCAGCTCTTTGTCTTTTGTTTGCATGCTGCAAAGTTACGAAAATAATTGGCAACAATGATGTTTTTTCATTGCTCATCGTTTGCATTTAACGCACGAAAGAAAAACGCATTATCAACTTCGTGCTCCTACTTTTAAGGCTATATGCTTCTCTAGGGTGCTAACCTTTTGTAACTTTGCTCTACCTGATGCCCTTTTTGCGCTGAATAAAGCTTAGCTGCAAACAGATGATAAGCGGGCGAAAGGGAAGAATAAATTAAAGGGGGAGATGGTTTGAACAACATCAAACACATCTCCCCCTTTTGACTTAATATTCGTCTTCATTGAAGAGGAAATCCTCTTTTGTGGGATAATCGGGCCAAATATCTTCGATACTCTCGTAGACATCGCCTTCGTCTTCAATCTCTTGCAAGTTCTCTAACACCTCCAAAGGTGCGCCCGAACGCATAGCATAGTCTATGAGTTCTTCCTTGGTTGCTGGCCAAGGTGCATCTTCTAGTTTAGATGCCAATTCCAATGTCCAATACATATCTTATCGTTTTTCTTGTTAATGTTCTCGGTTTAGGCTGCAAAAATAACACTTTTATTGTTATTTGCAAGTGTTTTGCCAAGTTTTTTCAAGTAAATGTGCATTAAAACAGATAAAACGAGCTAAAACAAAGAGATAATCGGATAATCTATTGAGATATTGTAAGATAACGAGCGACACCGCATCTGTATGCGAGAGGGCCACAACGCTTCGCTCGGCGCGTCTACAAATGGTGCGACACACGTGCGCCCAGGCTGAAAGGGGAGTTCCTCCAGGTAGTATAAATTGGGTTTGCGGTGGCAATTGGCTCTGCATTTGGTCGATGGCTTGCTCTAAAAGGGCGATGCTCTCGGCCGATAGTAAGGGCAAACGGTGGCAAGACGGCTGTAACGACGCCTGCGAACTGGTGGCAAGATGGCAACCGATGTTGAAAAGCTGCTGCTGAATGGCTTCTATCTGCGGTGCATGTGCACCATCAGGACAAAGGGCTAGCAGATACCCCAAAGATGAATTAAGCTCATCCACTGTGCCGTAGGCCTCAATGCGAACATGCGACTTATCTATACGCGTTCCGCCTACTAGGCTTGTAAAACCCTCGTCGCCTGTTTTGGTGTATATTTTCATCTCTAGTAGCTGAGTGAGGTTAAAAATTAATGACGTAATGTTGTTTAGGGCGGGCACTATCGAAGAACACCACACCACAATAATATAGGTCGAACGTTACGCCAACACGCTTGTCCTGCTGCAAACGATGCCACAATTGGCGAGCATGGGTCGACTTACTCACTTCGTTGACAAGCAGAATGGTATTCTCGTTGAATTTGGGCAACAACTGCTCGAATATTTCTTCGGCATGCTCTACGTCCTGAAGATGTAAAACAACAGGCTGTTCGAAGGGTGTAAGCGATGGAATATTGCAGGGCTGCAAATGGGTAAATTGGGTGCGTTTGCATGCTGTTTGCACATAAGGTGCAAGCCAATGAGGCGACGACTGGCAACAAATCCAACGTTCGGCTTGGGCAAAATTGGCCAACCTAAAGAAATTCGCCCAACTTGCGCTCTCTTTTTGAGATGTTGGGCAGCTGCTGACACAGGTCGGCATAGGCGTAATAGGGGTAATGCTCGTTCACTACATATCGTACGAACGAATAAGCCGACGGCGATTGTATGCCAAATCCACGGCAACAAGTGAGTCGGGTGAGCCAAATCCATAATCGTTCGAGATGATACATTTTCGTGATATATATTTATAATTGATGAAGTATGCAAAGTTAATCATTTAAAACGGAAACAATAGCGATGGCAAAAACTAAAACCATTAAAAAGTAAGGATAATAAAAAAATATGCTGAAAAGAAAACAACATAGCGTTATTTTCACTATTTTTGCAAAACAAAGTTATAGAAAGGCCACTACTGACCGATGAAGAGCTGGCACAACAATGTGGACAACGATAATCAATCAGGGTAATAGCATTTCAATATAACTCAACAACTAAATACATCATCTATAACCGCGCATAAAATCGAATCAATTAAATAACAGATAAACAACAATACTCACAAAATTTCATCGTATGGATAAAACAAAAATCGTAGTCACCGCAATTATTGGCCTGGTGGTTGTTATTGGTGCATGGTTTATTGCATCGGGTTTTAAAAACTTTAGAGAAGGACAACCCGTAATCAGTGTAACGGGTATGGCCGAAAAAGAAATAACAAGCGACCTCATCGTTTGGAAAATTACGGTTAACGCAGAGGGTTCAACTCGTAGTTCGGCCTTTACCGAGTTTGAGAAATCAGCTCGCGTGATGAGCAAGTACCTACAAACGCATGGCATTCCTGAAAAGGAAATTACATTGAGCAGCGTGGATATCAGCAAACGCACAAAAGACTTTTGGGACGAAGACAGCCGAAAATACGTAACGCTTGAAGATGGGTTCTCGGTTTCGCAGACTTTCACGGTTAGCTCGAACGATCTCAAACGCGTGGAAGGGGTTTACCAACGTATCTCTGAACTGTACAACAGTGGTATGGATTTCAGTAGCGAGAAACCACTGTACTACTACACGAAACTGAACGACCTGAAGATGGAAATGCTTAACCAAGCATCGGCCAACGCATACGAACGTGCTCAAACCATTGCTAAAGGTAGCGATTCGAAAGTGGGTTCGGTTGTATCTTCAACAATGGGTGTTTTTCCAAATCGTGGGTCTTAACAGCGACGAAGAATACAGCTGGGGCGGAACATTCAACACCAGCAGCAAAGAAAAAGGTGGCTAGCATCACCGTTAAAACAACTTATCGCGTGAAATAAACCATGCTAACGGGTTCTTGGTAGCCCTATTACATAAACAGAAGTCCCAAACGCAACGTTTGCTGCGTTCGGGACTTATTTTTTTATTGTTGTATTCGGGTCATTATAGTCGTTGCTGGATTATCTTCCCCTTGGGGAGTTTAGGGTGTATAAGGTAAAGTAAATAGGCAAATAAGCTGGTTTAACCCATGATCCCTTAAACGCTTGAGTATACAAAAGCATGTACTAATAACGCAAGAACTTGTTTATGAACCAATAAACTCATGAACTCACAACTTATAAACTCACAAACTTATGAACCAATAAACTCATGAACCAATAAACTCATGAACTCACAACTTATAAACTCACAAACTCTCAAATACATAGCCTCCCAAAACGAAAAAGCCCCAAGTGCTTGTTAGCACTCGGGGCTTCGTATTGAAAAAAGGCGGCCACCTACTCTCCCGCATTGCATTGCAGTACCATCGGCGCAAGCGGGCTTAACTTCTCTGTTCGGAATGGGAAGAGGTGGGACACCGCCGCAATAACCACCTGATTAGGGGTTGAAAGTATCGCACAAGCAAGTAAAGAATGTAAAGGAACGTAAACTGTTCAAAACAGTTAGTTATTAATAACCTAACGACACGGCTGAGGTGCGGGGAGGTAAGAAAGTTTCGGGCAATTAGTAGCGCTCGGCTTTGGCGTCGCCGCCTTTACACCTGCGCCCTATCAACGTCCTCGTCTTGGACGACCCTTATGAGGAGTTCTAATCTTGCGGCCGGCTTCGCACTTAGATGCTTTCAGCGCTTATCCGATCCAGACTCAGATACCCGGCGGTGCACCTGGCGGCACAACCGGTAAACCGGAGGTCTGTCCATCACGGTCCTCTCGTACTAGTGACAGAGCCACGCAAAACTCCAACGCCCACGATAGATAGAGACCGAACTGTCTCACGACGTTCTGAACCCAGCTCGCGTGCCACTTTAATGGGCGAACAGCCCAACCCTTGGGACCTTCTCCAGCCCCAGGATGTGACGAGCCGACATCGAGGTGCCAAACCACCCCGTCGATATGAGCTCTTGGGGGGGATCAGCCTGTTATCCCCGGAGTACCTTTTATCCTTTGAGCGATGCAGTTTCCATACACTTGCACCGGATCACTATGCCCCAGTTTCCTGCCTGCTCGGCATGTCTGCCTCCCAGTCAAGCACCCTTATGCCATTGCACTCTAAGAGGCCGGTTACCAATCGGCCTGAGGGTACTTTTGAAGCCTCCGTTACGCTTTTGGAGGCGACCACCCCAGTCAAACTGCCCACCAAGCAGTGTCCCCACATCTGCGGGTTAGACCTCGGACAGCCAAAGGGCCGTATTTCAAGGGTGGCTCCAAGAGCGCTGGCGCGCCCCCTTCAAAGCCTCCGGCCTATCCTACACATCGGATGACCAAGGTCAATGCTAAGCTGCAGTAAAGGTTCACGGGGTCTTTTCGTCCCATCGCGGGTAATCGGCATCTTCACCGATACTACAATTTCACTGAGATCACGATTGAGACAGCGTCCAGATCATTACACCATTCGTGCAGGTCGGAACTTACCCGACAAGGAATTTCGCTACCTTAGGACCGTTATAGTTACGGCCGCCGTTTACCGGGGCTTCAATTCAAACCTTCGAGTTGCCTCTAAGCTCTCCTCTTAACCTTCCGGCACCGGGCAGGTGTCAGGCTGTATACCTCATCTTTCGAGTTTGCACAGCCCTGTGTTTTTGTTAAACAGTTGCCTGGACCTATTCTCTGCGCCTCGCCTTTGCGACGAGGACACTTTATCCCGAAGTTACGGGGTCAATTTGCCTAGTTCCTTAACCATGAATCTCTCAACGCCTTAGTATGTTCTACCCGACTACGTGTGTCCGTTTTGCGGTACGGGTGCTGCACGGATTAAAGCTTTAGCGGATTTTCTCGGGAGTATGATTACCCACACTATTGCCTCGCCCCGAAGGGAAAAGCATACTTTCGAGGTTCGACTCGGGTGGTGGATTTGCCTGCCACCCTCAACATCTACACTCTTCAACGGAGAATTCCGTCTCTCCGCGGTGGTGTCACGCTCCGTCTCCGCGTCGCTCCGTGCGGCAGTAAGGGAATATTAACCCTTTCTGCCATCGGCCTCGCCGTTCGGCTGAGCCTTAGGACCCGACTGACCCCGGGATGATTGGCATTGCCCGGGAAACCTTAGTCTTACGGCGGGAGGGAATCTTACCCTCCTTATCGTTACTTATACCTACATTTGCTTTTCCATAAGCTCCAGCGATAATTGTCTTATCGCATTCAACGCCGATGGAATGCTCCCCTACCGATACTTTTTTAAATTCTATCCCGCGTCTTCGGTGTCTGCCTTATACCCGATTATTATCCACGCCCGGACCCTCGACCAGTGAGCTGTTACGCACTCTTTAAATGAATGGCTGCTTCCAAGCCAACATCCTGGCTGTCGCGGGGACCAGACTTCGTTAGACTAACTCAGGCAGAACTCCGGGACCTTAGACGGCGGTCTGGATTCTTCTCCTCTCGGGAACGGACCTTAGCACCCGTCCCCTTACTGCGCAGCTTCTAACCCCTAAGCATTCGGAGTTCGTCAGGACTTGATAGGCGGTGAAGCCCTCGCGTCCTATCGGTCGCTCTACCTCTTGGGGAAAACACTGCACGCGGCACCTAAATGCCTTTCGGGGAGTACGAGCTATCTCCAAGTTTGATTGGCCTTTCACTCCTACACACACCTCATCGGGAAGCTTTTCAACGCTTATCCGTTCGGACCTCCATCCCGTGTTACCGGGACTTCATCCTGGACATGTGTAGATCACTTGGTTTCGCGTCTACCACCACCAACTAATACGCCCTATTCAGGCTCGCTTTCACTGCGGATCCAGGCCTTCTGGCCCTTAACCTTGCTGGTGAAGGTAACTCGTAGGTTCATTATGCAAAAGGCACGCCGTCACTGCAAAAGCAGCTCCGACCGCTTGTAGGCGCATGGTTTCAGGAACTATTTCACTCTTCTTATCGAAGTGCTTTTCACCTTTCCCTCACGGTACTGGTTCGCTATCGGTCTCACAGGAGTATTTAGCCTTACCGGATGGTCCCGGCAGATTCGCGCAGGATTACTCGTGTCCCGCGTTACTCAGGATACCGCTATGTCATCTTATGCTTCGGATAAGGGGCTATCACCCGCTATGGCACTCCTTTCCAGGAGATTCTCCTCACACGCAATGTACAACAGCGCGGTCCTACAACCCCAACGATGCGTTGCCACAACGCTGGTTTGGGCTATTCCCCGGTCGCTCGCCACTACTGGGGGAATCATTAATTTATTTTCTTTTCCTCGGGGTACTAAGATGTTTCAGTTCCCCCGGTTCGCCTCACCGCTGAGCAGTGATACCCACGTATTGCGTGGGTGGGTTGTCCCATTCGGAAATCCGCGGGTCAAAGGTTATTTGCACCTTACCGCAGCTTATCGCAGCTTATCACGTCCTTCATCGCCTCTGTGAGCCAAGGCATCCGCCATGCGCCCTTAATTACTTTCTTTACGCCAGCGCGCTTCCATATAAAGGAAGGCACGCAGCCCATACTTCAGCTGTATCGTATTCATGAACAAAATGTTCACGTGATTCTTTACAATCTTACAGTCTTGCTTGTGTCAATATTTCAAAGATCTCATGCGTATTATACGCAAAGTGGAGAATAACGGATTCGAACCGTTGACCCCCTGCTTGCAAAGCAGGTGCTCTAGCCAGCTGAGCTAATCCCCCGTGAATAAAGGAAATCGCAATCTCTCACGTTCCTCTCAGGCGATGTGTAGTCCCAGGCAGACTTGAACTGCCGACCTCCACATTATCAGTGTGGCGCTCTAACCAACTGAGCTATAGGGACTGCGTGTCGGCGGGAGGTCCGGCCAGGGCCGACATGGGAAGCCAAATCTTTCATCAACATACACCTTATATATATAAGAGAAGTTGACCAAAGAGCAAAGCCCAGTTCCCTGATTCCCTCTGTATCGGAGTATAGACAACGCAACAGACAAGAGACTAGAACATCTAGAACCAAGGTAAGCAACAACCACTACATCAATAAAGATGAATAGAGTGCACATTCCTCCAGAAAGGAGGTGTTCCAGCCGCACCTTCCGGTACGGCTACCTTGTTACGACTTAGCCCCAATCACCGGTTTCACCCTAGGCCGACCCTTGCGGTCACGGACTTCAGGCAGCCCCCCGGCTTTCATGGCTTGACGGGCGGTGTGTACAAGGCCCGGGAACGTATTCACCGCGCCATGGCTGATGCGCGATTACTAGCGAATCCAGCTTCGTGGGGTCGGGTTGCAGACCCCAGTCCGAACTGAGACGCACTTTAAGGATTAGATGACACTCGCATGCCACCAACTCTCTGTATGCGCCATTGTAACACGTGTGTAGCCCCGGACGTAAGGGCCGTGCTGATTTGACGTCATCCCCACCTTCCTCACACCTTGCGGTGGCAGTATCTCCAGAGTGCCCGGCATTACCCGATGGCAACTGAAAACAGGGGTTGCGCTCGTTATGGCACTAAGCCGACACCTCACGGCACGAGCTGACGACAACCATGCAGCACCTCCGTGGCAGCCCCGAAGGGCCCTCATCGTCTCCGAATCGTTCCGCCACAGTTCAAGCCCGGGTAAGGTTCCTCGCGTATCATCGAATTAAACCACATGTTCCTCCGCTTGTGCGGGCACGTCAATTCCTTTGAGTTTCACCGTTGCCGGCGTACTCCCCAGGTGGGATGCTTAACGCTTTCGCTTGGTCACTGACCATAAGGGCCAACAACGAGCATCCATCGTTTACCGCGTGGACTACCAGGGTATCTAATCCTGTTCGATACCCACGCTTTCGAGCATCAGCGTCAGTTGCGCTACAGTAAGCTGCCTTCGCAATCGGAGTTCTTCGTGATATCTAAGCATTTCACCGCTACACCACGAATTCCGCCTACTTTCGGCGCACTCAAGCCCCCCAGTTCGCGCTGCAAGTCGGATGTTGAGCACCCGCATTTCACAACACGCTTAAGAGACGGCCTACGCTCCCTTTAAACCCAATAAATCCGGATAACGCCTGGACCTTCCGTATTACCGCGGCTGCTGGCACGGAATTAGCCGGTCCTTATTCATGCGGTTACCTGCAAAAACCCACACGTGGGCTCTTTTATCCCCGCATAAAAGCAGTTTACAACCCATAGGGCCGTCATCCTGCACGCTACTTGGCTGGTTCAGGCTTACGCCCATTGACCAATATTCCTCACTGCTGCCTCCCGTAGGAGTCTGGACCGTGTCTCAGTTCCAGTGTGGGGGACCTTCCTCTCAGAACCCCTACCGATCGTGGCCACGGTGGGCCGTTACCCCGCCGTCAAGCTAATCGGACGCATCCCCATCCTTTACCGCTAAGCCTTTGGTCCAAATCGGATGCCGTCAATGGACTACATACGGTATTAGTCCGACTTTCGCCGGGTTATCCCGTAGTAAAGGGTAGGTTGGATACGCGTTACTCACCCGTGCGCCGGTCGCCATCAGTAATTGCAAGCAATCACTATGCTGCCCCGCGACTTGCATGTGTTAAGCCTGTAGCTAGCGTTCATCCTGAGCCAGGATCAAACTCTCCATTGTAAAATGTCTACGCATTATGCTATATCAAAAAAATAAAGCACAACACTAAAAGTTTTATGCCTAAAAGGCATTATCCTATCAGAATGAGCACCTAATTTATTGTAGTTCACTCACCTGTTTTGATTAACCCTATAAAAGGAGAATCAACGGTTCTTTATGTTCTACCCAAATACACTCAAAAAATCAAGTGCATTTGCTCTTGTACTACTACTGTCTATGTAAATCTTTCAATGAACTCTTTCATTTGCTTCAGGATAACTTCGTTCCTGAAAGCGGATGCAAAGGTATAAAGATTTCCAATACCCGCAAAGCTTTTGCAGAATAAATCTTCAAAAACATCAATATTTTAACACTTTAAAACATTTTTGTGAAACAATATATACTATACACCTTATTTATATAAAGGGAGAAACCACTTAAAAAGAGAACAATTAATTTCTATATTTTGAGAATTTACAAAACCAGTAAACCCAAAAACTATCAAAATAAAGGCATTTGATACAGCCAATGCTTATCTTCACCTCGCTTATTTACGTGCAACCGCACTTTGTTACAAGCCCTGCATATCTTACGTGCCTAGATAAAACAACGACAGCACTGCGCCATAATAACGAAATCCCTTTTCGGTGATTTGCACCCTTTCCCCTCCCCCGCTGATGCAAACCAAGCCTTCGTTTAGACAGAATGTAAGTGCTTCGTGCACGCGTCTTTGCCACTCTGAGTCGTTAACGGCTAGCACTTTGGCCAACGAAAACGAGCCGAAATAGCCCGATATGGCGATATACTTAGCCGCCAATTGGGTTTGTGGCAATTGATAAACATCCGCTTCGGCGTATGTATCTTGCCGAATGAAGGCGCTAAGCTGCGAACTGTTTTTACCGCAATTGTATGCAATGCCCTCTTTACTCATGCTCTGTGCAGAGAGCCCGAACCCTTTATACGACGCACCATGCACCATTCGCGCCCTTAAATATGAGGACACCCCAAGGTCGGTTTTGCACAAAGAAAAGGTGTTTTGCCCAAATTGCGCATGATAACCAAGAGCTATAAACGCCTCGTAATAACGGCGATAGGCATGATAAAGTTGTTCTTTGGCGGGTACATCTTTATGAGCAAGCATATTGGTGCGCAATTCGTAGAGCGTAATTTGCTGGGGCATAAGTTGGGCAATGGCATGCAAGTCGCGTGCTATTGTCGCCTCTCCTTGCCCTTTGAGTCCATACATCAGGTCGATATTGATTTTCTCTAATCCTGCCCGATAAGCCTCGTTCATCCACTTGGCCATAACCGCTTGAGCCACATTTTCACGATGTTGAGAAGAAAGAACACCCACATCGGCCGACTGAACACCGAGTGAGAGCCGTCTTATGCCACTGTGTGCCATGCGCTGAAGCTTTTTCTGGAGTAAGGGTATTGAAGGTGGCTTCAATGCTAGGTTCGTAATCGTTGGCCAAAGTAAGACCTTCCACTGCTCTCATCGTACACATCCATCAGCCTACTGAAATTGTCTTGCGACAACGCTGTGGGGGTGCGCTCCACCGAGGTCGAATCCTGCAACTCCATGCCAGGATGCCCTTCTTAAACTGAGCAATGTCGTTGGCCAGCACCTCAAGGTAATGCGTTTGCAACTGCACATCTGTGCAAACCATGCGGGTGTATTCGCAAAACAAACACAATTGTTTGCAAAATGGGATGTGAATGTAAAAAGACAAGGCTTTATCTTGCGCGAACGACAGGGGTGCGAGCACACGATAGTCTATCCAATCACATGGCGACAAGGGATAAGAGGTATTGAATTGGGGGTTGTGTTTTCTTGCCTCAAAAACAGTTTTTATGCTCATCTCAGTAGATAATATTATGCTGATGAAAACCTTGGCGAAGATATTGACCATCGAAAACCAGTGACGAGGCACAGTAAGTGGGATCGGAATAGTTGCGCATGTAGATTTCTAATATCTTCAAATTTTTGTTATACAGATAGTTGCTACACTTGCAATGCGCACCGCGATTCATCGAATTGGTGAAATACACATGTGGGATTTTCTCCCAAAAAATCTCTTCTAGGTCAACAAAATGGTCGCAGCAATATTGATTTAGTTTCATCAACGCCACAAAGCCAATGCGTGGCACACCCAGTGACAGTGCGAAATCTAACATGCGGTGGGCCTCTTGTGCATTGTCGATGTAGCCCCGAATCAAGTTGCAGCTAACATTTACCTTTTGCATATCGACACCTTCGAACCTGAAAGCATCGGGCGTGATGGTGCAACCATACAACTGCGAGAGTGCCGATGCCTGGTAATGATGCAACGACATGGAAATACTATCCCATCGCGAATGCGTCATAAGCTGTTGCGATTGAGACAAAAGGCCGTTAGTATTGAGATGCATGTGAATATTGGAAAATTCGGGCTGCTCCATCATCTGCAATATCTGCTGCACCAAAGGCGACACCATAGCCGGTTCGCCCCCTGTGATATTCAGTCTATTGAGCATAATGCCACGGTTGTGCAATTCGAAGATTACAGCCGAAAGTTTATCTAACCTGAATGCCGATTGCGGATGAGGGCTTGCTGCATTGGAACAGAATTGGCAATGTGCATTGCAACCTTTAGTTACCTTTACAAAAATATTTACCTGTGGCGGAATGGGTTTACCAGGCTCATCAATGAGATTGCAACCCCTATGTTTAAGCAAAATGTGCTTACCAAAAATTTCCATTTCTATTGTAGGCCCTATTACGGTTGATAAAGTTGATAAATTCGGTTTTTTCAATCATGCTAGGAAAGCTTAATCGCCCAACATACTTATCAAACACGGGTCTATCAAAATCTTTCATGGGCACGTAATACCTCTTGCTCAAAATTTGATACTCTCCCTCTTCTATTTTCTTGTCCAAGATGGGCTTCACAGCATAAAACTCAAACTTTTGATTAAACGCAAGGGACGAAGAGTCCAAACAGCTTTTGCGATAGGTTCGAGCCATATTGTCCTCAATATATATTGGCGCAGTGCCACGCGCTATAGGTCGATATATGCCAAAAGAGCAACGGTCGTCGTCGCGAAAACTTTCTTCGATAACGGCTCGAATACCTTTTTGAGCTAACTCTTCTTGATGGTTGGTAAACATCACCTGCTCCAAGAGGTCGTTGTTGAGCACACCTTCTACGGTTAACTTAGGCCATAAAATTAACAAGCACCCAACAAAGCTTTTTGTTGGCGTGGGGTCGGGTTCGCCATAGTCATCAGAAAGATTTGCAGGTTGGTTGCCCTCTTCACCATTCATCACGAGAGAAAGATCGTGTTGCAGGTCCTTAATGTTGTTATATCTGCAAATATCGTTGAGTAATTGCACTATATCCACCAGCTTAGCGCACATACGCCGCGTGTAAAGTCTGTCTATACTAGCGAATTTATCGGCTATAAAATGGTTATCAAGCAATTTATCAAACTGTTCTACATTAAATTTTCCATCACGAAAAAGTTTTTCGGCATGTGCTTCTAGCGTGTTAACCACCAGGTTTGCAGCCTCAACATCAAACCCTTTTCTACGCTTGTAGTCTTTAATAACCTGCTCTAAATCGTTTTTTAGGTCTTTATATCGGCCATAATGATGCTGTGTGTTAAGTGTCTTTACCACATCAGCCAAGGTTCGGCATTGACCATATTTAGCCAAGCGATAAGACTTGGGAGCCTTAATAGCAGGATAGGCTGCAATGTGGCGCACAAACAATTTAGGCAGACACACATTGGGCAAGTGTACAGCATTGACAAAAAGCTGAGCTACCAAGTTCACATCAAGCTGGTTAGAACCTATACCTGCCATGGATACATAGAAATGTGTCGGGATGTTGACGGGCATAATCAATAAACTCGTTAACATATGGCCAATTACTACCCACAGAATAACCGATAATGGGTATGGAATAACTTTGACCTTGCATGCCAACGTACTGTGTAGCAGTTTCGCCATAAGGCAGTTTTAGGGCGTTAACCGCATCGCCATCAAGAACAACTCTGCTGAAACGAAAAAACACAAACACCTCATCGGCCTTTAAGCTCTTGAGAAATGCGGGCGTGTGAAGGGGGCGTTGCACATTGCGATACTCTCTAGACGCGCTTTTACCACCGATTTTGGTATGAGAAAGCCTATTGAAAAAGGCGAGTATCTTGTTTATATTCATAATTTTCGAACTAATTTTAGACTTTATATTAAGCGCAAGGGATAGTTACTCCGCTTGTCAAACGTTTTATGCTGTTTATCTTTCGGTTGCATGTAGGCGGCTAATGCCCCTCTATGAGTAAAAACAAGCCCACATCATCCATGTGCAGCGCCATTTTGCCAATAATAAGGCACACTTATAGGGCAGCACAACCAAAATAAGCATGACGAGCATCGTTTTTTGCTATGCGCTGCGTCACAACACACAAACCCAATACTTCGACGTGCATGGCAAAGTTACAAATATTTTACTCAACAATGCCTTGCACAACGAGCTATTTTTATAATATGCTCTAAAGGGTGCGCCAAAGTGTGGCAGTAGACTTTTGCTACCGACACTCGTGGTAGAAGCAAAACATGCATTTACTGGCCTTGTGTATTATCTTTCCCTAAGCTATAGACTTAACATGTCAGGAAATTTCATACAAAAAAGAACACAAACAAAGCACATCTATCAACATAGCATTGAAGCCATTAACACTTTCTTTCCTAGGCTTTTCATCAGTCTACCTAAAAGTAGGTATTTTGCATTTTCGGTAACATTTGTTACCCTTCATGTTGGTTTGCAACTCTACCTTTGCGACAAAATTAGTAAAAAAGATGGACGCACGTTTGAAGCTTGGTTTAGCATTTTGGTTCACCGTGATGAGTTGCATGGCGGTAAGGCCACCATACCATCTACACCATGCCCTGCCAAACGCCACAGACAACGACAGCACCCAAGCCGATAAGGCACGAAACACGTTGCCACGCGTGGTAAACCTCAAAGAAGTAAACGTGCTGGCACCCCGACAGCTAACGCAACCCACCGTGGCACAAGCCCTAAACGAGCAACGGCTCATTGCCGGAAGCACATCGCTGGTGCAAATGTCGCCCTTACGGCAACGGCTGTCTACGCTAAAAGATGCGTTGGCCATGCAACCAGGCGTTATCATTCAAGAGTTCTTCGGTCTGAACGACCAACCCCGTCTCAACATCCGCGGTTCGGGCATCCAGAGTAACCCACAACGCCGAGGCGTGTACCTGCTGCAAGACGGCATACCCGTGAACTTTGCCGACGGCTCTTACATCATCGGCGTGATGGACCCCATGACGGCCCATTTCGTTGAAGTGTTTAAAGGAGCCAACGCCCTAAACTTCGGTGCGAGCACCCTTGGCGGAGCCATCAACTTCGTTTCGCCCACGGCCAACAAGCAACATGGGGCTAACATGCGCATAAAGGCAGAAGGCGGAAGCTATGGTTACAGGGCTGTTGCTGCAAGCATGGGCTACCGCTGGCAAACAAGCGATGCCCACATAAGCACATCGTACAGCGCGCAAGACGGGCACCGGCTTTACAACCACAACACCCGATGGAGCATTGCGGCCAACTATGGGCTGCAAAACCTTAATGGGCATGTGGAAAATCGCACATACCTGCACTTCACCTGGCTGAAATTCCAGTTTCCGGGGCCACTCAACATGCAGCAACTGATGGACAACCCCAAGCAGGTTAACGCCGGCGTAGACCTTCCTTTCAGCATGGGACCGAACGTTTTGCGCGATAAGCCACGCCGCTTTGCACGCATGCTACGCGTGGCCAACCGCACGGGCATCCGTTTCAACGCCAACAGCGACCTCGTGGCTGCCGTGTATTACCAATATGCCGACGACCAATTTGTGTTTCCCATCACCATTTCCATCCCCCACTCGTACCATCACGATGGCGGACTGACCGTTAGCTACCGCCTCAACACAGGCAAACACAACCTGCGTGCAGGACTTGTTGCATCGGCAGGACAAATAGATCGCCGCACCTATATCAATAAAGATGGGCTAGAATCGTTTATGTTTGCCCACGACAACCTGCAAGCGCGTAACCTGACCCTCTTTGCAGAAGACTTGATCAGGCTGACGTCGAAACTGAATTTCGTGTCCGATGCCCAACTTGTGTACAACGAGCGCAACAGCAGCGACCGCTTTCCACAACCCAACCTTCGGCCGTGGTACAGCCACATGTCGAAAAAGTACCGCTACTTTCGTTCGCAAAGCACAACGCTCAACCAACACTGGACGGCTTTCAATCCACGCATAGGGCTGATATATAGCCCCTTTAAGGGCGAAGACGTGCAGCTGTTTGGCAACCTAAGCCGAAGTTACGAGCCGCCAACCTTCGACGAACTGGTTGGCACGGAGGTAACAACCAACATCAACACCAGTCCTAAGCGGCTTTACGCCATTGCCTTAGACAAGCAAACGGCCACCACCTTGGAACTGGGAAGCAAGGGACGAACCACACGCTTTTCGTGGAATGTGGCCGCCTACCGTTCGTGGGTACACAACGAAATACTGGAAGTTAAAGACTACGTGCGCGGCATTAAGCGCACCGAAAACTACCCCACAACCCTACATCAGGGTGTGGAAGTGGGGCTAAACGCCGTTGTTGCCGACAATCCGTGGGGCATAAACGCGGGTAAGCTGACCCTTGGCGGAGTGTACGATTTCAGCGACTTCCGTTTCAGCGGCGGCAAATACCAAGGCAAACGCCTGGCAGGCATACCCCAACACTATCTGAACCTGTCGGCCGAATACGAGCATTCGTGCGGTCTTAGCCTTGCGGCACAAGTGGAATGGAAACCAGGCGAAACCCCCATCGACCACACCAACACCATGTTTCAGCCCGCATACCGAGTGTGGAACGTGCGTGCGGCCTACGCACTGGGCAAAAACATCAGCCTGTACGTAGAGATGAAGAACGTGGCCAACAGCCGTTACGCCTCCAGCTACGTTATCAGCGACGAGATACATAACCCGCCCATACCCTTCCCCAACTTCTCTGCAAAGCAGATGGCGTTCTTCATTCCCGCCCAGCCGCGCTGCATATTTGGGGGCATAACGTGGCAAATGTAGGCATTGCCGCCTTAAACAACAGAAATGTTTTACACCGTTGAACTTAACAAATAACCATCATGACCGAGAAAAAAATGAACATGGAGCAAGGCCATTGGGTGCTTGCCAAACTTGGAAAAAGGGTGCTTAGACCAGGAGGACGCGAACTTACCGCCCAAATGTTAGAGGCAATGAACATCAACGAGACGGACGACGTGGTGGAGTTTGCACCAGGATTGGGACAAACGGCACGCCTAACCGTAGCCCATAAGCCACACTCGTACACCGCCGTAGAGCTGAACGAAGAGGCCGCCAGCCGTGTTCGGCACAACGTAAACTATGCCAACATGCGCGTAGTGGCGGCCGATGCCGCACAAACAGGGCTGCCCGATGCCTGCGCAACAAAGGTGTACGGCGAGGCGATGCTCACCATGCAGAGCGCACCGCAGAAAAACGCTATCGTAAGAGAGGCGGCACGACTGCTGAAAGCGGGCGGACTGTACGCCATTCACGAAATCGTAATCTGCCCCGACGATGCGGGTAGCGAGCTACAACGCACCATTGAGAAGGACCTTGCACATAGCATCAAAACCAATGTGCGCCCACTAACGCTCTCGGCATGGCGCGCCGTGCTTGAAGAAAACGGCTTCGAGGTGGTATGGACGAAACAAAGTCCGATGCACCTGCTAGAATGGCGTCGCGTGGTGGCCGACGAAGGATGGGGCGGTTTCTTGCGCATCGTTTGGCGCATGCTTCGCAATGCCTCTGCCCGGAAACGCGTTTTGCACATGCGGAGCATATTTAGGAAGCACGACAAGAACATCCAAGCCATCTCGATGGTGGCGCGAAAAACGGGCTTAGCGATGGTTGCACACAACATATCCCCACTGCGCGGGGCGACCATTGGGCTTGCACTTGCCCTCCTTACAACAACGCTTGTGGGGGCTTGCACCGACGACATGCACTCGCCCGACCTGGAACGGGCCGACCAACTGCTGCCCAACCGCAACGAATATGCCGACTCTAACCTGCACACCCAAGCGCAAGCCAAGCTTGTGGCAGGGCTGTACGACTCGCGGCTCGACCTTATTTACTACGATGCCGACCGCGTAACGCCTCGCCTCTACTTCACAGGCGGCGATGCAATAGTGCCGCTCATCGCAAACAACAACGGGTGGTTACAACTCCGTGTGGTAGACTTCCACACCCAGTTCATGCCGCTCTACATGTCGATAAACATGAAACTGTTGCTCACCGACACGCCTAGCGACACCATCCGCCTTGCAGGCAAAGACGGCTCGGTGCATACAAGCGACCATGGAAAAACCATCGGGCTGCCGCTTCCCGAAAGCGACGATGCCGAAATGGAGGGCTTTTACATCAAATCGAAAGGCGAAATATACGCCATCATCGACCTGATGTTGCCCGTTCCGATGAAAATCAGGTGGCACGGTAAGAAGCAAATACCAACGCCATAACCGCTTATCGGCGCATGGAAAACGGCTGTACCTACGCCGAAAACACGTGGCAAACAATATGTTTGTCCATACGTCAGCCAATATTATTCACCTTGCTCCATCTTATGTTGGGGCTAAAAACCTATAGATAAATGAGAATTACAAGTTTAAAAAATCTTTCTGCGCTGTTCATCATGTTCGCCCTGGCCATGAGTCTTACAACAGCTTGTAGCAAATCAGACGACAACGAAGGTGTAAGCGAAGCAGTTGTCAATAGCATGGCAGGTACATACAAGGCCACCATAGCTCCCACAATGGGTAACAAGAAAATGGCCGAAGGCCCGCACACCATATATATAGAGCGCGTGGCAGGTACGCAACAAGTGCGCATGCACTACGAGAACTTCAACGCGCCTTTCCTTGATAAAAATGGCAAACCTAGCGAAACGGCACGCATGCCTTTCGACATGACCGTCGATTTAACTTTCGTTGCCACCCCAGGAGAGAACGGAGCCGTTGCACTTAAGTCAATAAAGGGGTATTTTAAGGCTGTGCCTCACAACGGGAATTCGGTAGATCCAAAGCAGTTGCCTGGTGGAATAGCCATCCCAAACCCCAATGGGTTTGAAACCGACAAAGCTACTGCCGAAGGAACGTGGAAAGACAACAAGCTTGTTCTGCGCATCTTGCCCAACGTCTTGCCTGTAGTGGTGAATGTCGAAGCGGCTAAACAACAGAACTGACAACTACACCACCATAAACTAAATCAAAAATAAAAACAACTATGCCAAACTCAAACAATGCACTCATCCAAGCCCAGCGTTGGTTTGTCATCGCATTTACAGGCCTGTTCGCCTTTTTTCTTGCTGGCTGCACCACATCCGAACTAGACGAAAACGAGCGCGCACTTGTGGCCAAACAGCAACTGGCCGACAAATTCGACCAACTTTTCAACCTGGCCTTCGAGTCGCCAGACAAAGCAGAGGAGCAGTTTAACCAGCTAGTGTTCAGCGATCTCGTAACCGACGACCACAACCTACTGGCCGACGACGACGTCCGCGCCTTTCAAACACTGGTGCAAATTGCCGTAAGACTTAACAGAGACGCTCGCGACGTACCTTCAAAGATGAACCAAAACACACTGTTCGACATGTACATTGCGCGCAACCAGTTGCTCATCTCGAGTGGAAGCACGCTCTACGAACTGCCCTACCGCCTTCGTAGCGGCGAAAGATACCAACGCTTGAAAGAACTTGTGGCGCAGATAGACAAAGAAACACAGAAGTATGTAGACCAATTGAGCAGCAAAACACAAGCTCCACCCAAAGACATCACCGGCACACAATGGACCTGGACGTTCGACATAGACAGCATTCGAGAAAACGTTGCCGACCTGAACGAGGGCGTGTACAAGTCGATGAAAGAGTTTGCCTTCGACTTTACGCTTAATGCCGACAATACAGTGAAGGCCCAACGTTTCTTTCTTTTGCCTGCCGTTGAGGAATACAGCAAACGCTTCAACGGCGATGGCGACTGGCTCGAAGCTAACATGAGCGAAACGCCCATGCGCTACGCCACCTACGGCAACAAGATATTCTTCCGCATCCCAATGAAGAATACTTCCAACTTCTCTGATGGGTATGGTGATGTGAAGCGCGAATGGTACTACGAGTTTACCTACCAACGTAATGGCAAGAACCTCGTTTTGAGCCAGCCCCGCATCGGGTTGTTCGTTCAAATCAAGCAATTCCTAACCTCGTATGCCGACAAAACGTTCGACACAAGCTATCCCGAACCCTTTAAGCAAATAACCCTAACGCCTAAGAAATGAGCCGAACGCCGTACTTTAAGCTATTGGCCGCCCTGCTCACGATGTTGTTTTCCCTATCGGGATGCATCGGTCGGGAGCTAGACGACAACGACACTTTCCAACAGGCGCAACCCTCTGAGATGGATGCCGACAACGCTTTGCTGCTTTCTAAGATATTCGTGATAGACGAAAGCAACACCTACCTGTGGTTCGACCTGCACAACGAGGTGGCCAATTTCTCACAACCCGAACTGCTCCTGCCCACAGACAACGGTGGAACGGAGGGCACATTGCGCATTCCCCTGCGCGGTCTGCTTTACGAATACCGCGCCAATGAACACACGCTAACGTTTAAGCGCGTGCCGCCAAGGTTCTTAAACTGGGGCGAAACAACGGCTTCGTTCGTCTTCAACCTCACGCAAACCGATGGCGGCAGCATCTTGTTGCCCGGCGGGAAACGCAGAAAGGGTCGAAACCCACGTTCGAACTTGCCCTCAAGTCTATCCTCATAGACGGCGCGCAAGCTCCCATAGCGGTGGGAACGCCTTTCAATGCCGATGGGAGAACCATCAAGATGAAGCCCTACACCAAGAAACTAACGCTGATAAACGGATGAAAAGACATTCACATACAACTGCCGATGCCCTTAGTGGGCAAACCATCCGCGCCGCGTTGGCGCACCGCAAGCCAGGCGTTTTGCTTGTCTGGGTACTCTTGTTTGCGTGCTTCATGCCCGCAACTGTCAACGCACAAGCCGTCGTTAACGACACCACACGTGCGCACAACATTAAGGAAGTGGTGGTGAAAGCCAATCGCGGAGCGCGTGCTGTGGGTATGATTAAGCAAACGGCAGAACAGCTTAAGGTGGAAATGCCTGCCGACATGACCGACCTTGTGCGCTACATGCCCTCCGTGGGCGTGTCGATATCGGGGTCACGCGGCGGCATGCGGGGTTTCGCCATGCGCGGTGTAGAGGCCAACAGGGTGGCAATAAGCGTAGACGGAATATTACAACCCGACATCCAAGACAATGTCGTGTTCAGCTCGTATGGCCTTTCCAACGCCTCGCGGATTGACTTCGACCCCTATCTGGCCTCATCGGTAGAGATACAAAGGGGGGGCAAACTCGTTCGTATCTGGCAACGGAGCACTGGGCGGAACGGTGAACTACAACACCAAGAACGCACGCGACCTGATAACGAAAGGCCAATGGGGAGGGTTCGCCCACGCAGGATATAACGGCAAAGACAACCTACGCTCGTTCATCGGAGGGGCAGCAGCCCTGTGGAAACAATGGGAAGCGTTGCTCATGGTTACCCGCCGCGACGGCAACGAGTTGCGAAACTTCGCCCACGGAGAGCGAACACGCAACATCACCTCTACCCAAACAGACCCCACCTCCTTTGCACAACACGCCTGGTTGGCCAAACTTGCCTATGCGCCCAACGAGCGCCACCGCATTGATGCGACTTTCTACGCGATGAACCGAAAGGCTGATGCCGAGGTTTGGACACTCGAACCCATAGACGCTTTCACGGCAGAAGGCAAGCCTTATTATTATTCGCACGACCAATCGCTCACCCGACAGGCTTCTGCTGGCTACCGCTTCACGTCAGACGAAGCACTGGTTAAGAAGTTCGCTGCCAGGCTACACCATCAGGTTTCGTATCTCGATGCCACTACGTGGACAGATTATTATCGTCCAAACTTCGACAAGCACAACGGCAACATGACGCTGTTGCACGAGGGCAAGCGCGACAAATACCGCGCACAAGAGATTGGCGACGCCCTGTTACGTCTCTCGGCCGACACCCGTAAGCTGCCTCTTGGCGCGCTAGGCCAACACAGCCTAAACCTAACTGTCACCACTTCGCTGCGCAATTACAGCTCGCGCAACGTGGATGTGGAAAATCCCGTAGCCGCAAACAACGTAGACGGCTACACCGTTAAGCACGGAAAGGTGTACCTTTTGGGCGAGAGCATGGGCACCACGGCCGAAGCTTACGCCTTTGTAAACCCCATCAGGCGGTTCAACTTGGCCCTGTCGCTGCTAGACGAAGCCACGCTTTCGCCCGAGCTGAACCTTAAACTGGGCCTGCGTTACGACCTTTTCCGCACAACAGACGATGCCGACACGCAGGCGCGCAACACGGGTTACATTGCCTACCTGCTGCAAAACGTGCAGGGAGCGAACATGGATTTCAGTCCGATACGCAACACCCAGGGTGGCCTTTCGGCACTGGCCGTACTGGCATATACGCCCAAACCGTGGCTCAACTTGGCCTACAAGTTCTCCACAGGCTATCGAGTACCCAACATCGAAGAGCAATATTTCCAGTTCTACAGCACGTGGCCATCGTTCCTTGTGATGGCAAACCGCGACCTGAAGCCCGAAAAATCCATCAATCACGAGTTGGAAATAACAGGCAAAACCAACGCCCTGGCCTACATGTTCAGTGCCTATTACAACCATTACTCCGACTTTATCGAGCTTCGGCAAGGCCTGCTCACGGTGAGCGAGCCACTTATGTCGCACGAAAAACGCCTGGCCTACGTAACCAACGTTAACCGCGACCGCGCCCACCTCGTAGGTTTCGATGCTGCCCTGCAACTGTATCCAGATGCTTGGTGGCCCGCCTTACGCGGCATTTCGCTGTCGTCGGCGTGGAGTTACGCACAGGGCGAGTCGTCTTCGGGCATGAGCATGCTCAGCGTTCAGCCGCTTGCCGGAAACCTTGGGCTAGCCTACACCAGTGCAAATAAGCGTTGGGAGGTTAACGCCAAGATGAATTTCCACTTCGCCAAGCCCATTTCGCAAACCACATTTTGGGACCGCGACGCCTCCGGACGCGACATCATTCGCCGTTTTCCTGCCGCATTTTTAGAGAACGCATACACCTTCGACCTCTATGCCTATTATAAAATAGTGGGTACATCACGCTGAGGGCGGGCGTGTACAACCTCTTCGACACCCAATATCACCGTTGGGACGACCTGCGGCAGCTCACCAACCCCGCCCTGCTGGGCAACATCAACCTCTTCTTTAAAGACGGGCGCAAGTCGCTCGCACGCTTCACACAACCTCGCCGCTATCTATCGGCGGCCATAGAAATTAACATTTAAAACCCCGCATATAATGAAACACATCGTTTTGGCGGCCTTGTCGCTCGCCACTTTGTTCGCTGCATGCGACCAACGCAACGTTATAGACGTACATCAAGAGGTCGCCGTGCCCGACCTGAACAACCCCGTGGTGCAGAAACTCACCTCCACCACATGGTTTAAAGACGTGAACCTGAACATTCCCAACGACTCGTGGAGCAGCACCAACTTCGGCAATAAGGCCTCTACCCCATTCGAAGGCATGCTCTATTCTATGGCATGGCTGGGTATGGAGCTGCAAAGAGACGGCACCTCTACGCTCATCTTCTATCCACCGGTTACGAAACACCAATTCCTTCTTTGCAGGGGCAAGTGGAAAACATCGCCAACCGACCCCAACACCGTTATCATCGACACCAAAACACCCGTGGGATATGCCACCTTACGCGTGAAGGTGATGGACCTGCAAACCAAAGACAACGTGGCCATGATACGCGCATACATTGACACTGGCAACCGCGTGATGATGATAGACTTCTTTAACGGAGGCTCGGTGCTAGAAGGCGGCTCGCCAACAGAGTTTCCCGACCTGCGCAACATGGGGCAAGCATGGTTCGACGGCATGCAAGTTAGCCGCCAACCCATAGACAAAGGCCTGTTTAACAACACCGCTTGGGAGATGTCGCCCTATTCAAGCGAATCGGAAAGTAAATTCGAAATACCCCAATTGGCCATCCGAACAACTTTCGTTAACGACTTCCTCACCAAGACACCATCCCTTGTTTACGGGGCGAAATTCAACTTCGCACAAGACGGCAACGTGTACATAGACATTCCATCTGTCGTTAAAGAGACGGCGTTCCGCCCCTGGGCATCACAGGTTGAAGACAAAACCATCATGGTGAAAGGCACTTGGCGCACGCAAGGCAACCGCATTATCATCGAAACAAACGAGCTGCCGTTCATCAGTGTGGGCGAAGCACTCTTCCGTGTTCCAACAGACCAACGCCCGCTCGACGTGCTACTTAGCAACGACAACGGCGATGCCGTAAAGGTTTGGAAAAACTATTACTACATCATCGAATACATCAAGCCCACAAACACGGGCGCATGGTTCCGCATTTCATCGCCACAAGAAACCTATTATCTCTTCATGCTCAAGCAGCCCATCGCCACTTTAACCGATGTTAAAGGCATTAGAGAAACCGCAAAAACGTTAACACAACCCTAACACAAAGCCACAATGAACAAAACATATATCACACTGGCCGCCACAATGGCCCTGGCACTGGTGCTAAACTCGTGCCAAAAGGGCGATTTGCTCAACATCGTTCAAGACGATGTGGAGCTGAACGAGAACACCGCCCAATACCAGGATTTCATCAAAGAGCGCGTTACCGACTACGCCCGAGCTTACCGCTTTGAGCAGGCCCGTGCCAACTTGCCCAAGCTTACCGACGAGGCTAACCGCCAAGAGGGCGAACGCATCATCAACTTCTACCACGCAAAAGCCCTCAAAGACGGCTTTGCATATCTTTTGCCCAACGGCGACTCGCTCTTCTTAAAGATGAAAAACGAAGAGAACCTGCCGCCAGAAAAGATAGAGCATATTCTGCAATTCAACCAGTATGCCGAGTTCAAAGGCCTGGGGCAAGACGTTACGTTGTGGGGAGCGGCCAACTTTCCAAACACGAAAAAGCATTTACATATCCGAGGCGCAGATAACAAAAATGCTCGACCTAGACAAAGCTTACAAAGCTAGAAGAGGTGAGGGCTTATCTTTGAAAGCGGCAATTTCGATTACACGCTTTGGTTCCCAACCGTCCCTTTAAGCGCATAGACGTAAGCGGATACGACTTCTCGAAGAACGACAAGATAACATGGATGGAGTTTAAGAATTGCGATCTCACGGCAATAAAAGCTCCCACAAACGTGTTCCCTATGTTTAAAGCAAGTTATTGCGAATACAATGCGGCCACCATCAACACCCCGAGGGCGCGCAAGATGCAGTTCGAGGATTGCAACATCCTAGAACCCGACATAAAAGTTACCAATCCCCACGTGCGCAGTTTAACCATCACTGCCTATCCTGATGCAAACAACAAGGGTATTCGCACGTTCGACATTAGTGCTAGCCGCATTAACTATTTCTCTATTTATCAGCCAGACAGCAAGCAACATGAAGTAGAGGAGGTTAAGCTCAATCAGTATCTAGACACCCTCGAGATACTGTCCCTGGGCAATAGGCAGAAAAAAGCGAAAATAGTGGGCCTAGACAAGATTAACAAGCTGAAACGACTGGTATACAACTTTAACACGTGGCCCATGTTGCCCCAAGACATACCCTGCGCCGTTACATCTCTGAGCCTACCAGCCAGCAGCACGCCAGACATCAAGGTAGGAACGAAGATAGACTATACCAAAGTGCAAGGGCTGCGAGAGCTAGAAGTCCAACAATTCATCACAGACAACACCATTTACCCCGAAAACTTAGACTCGCTTACACTTAAGCCCCACAACTATATCGACCCCGTTAAGAAGTTAGACCTTAGCCACACCAAGCTAAAAAGATGTGAGTTGTATTTTGGATGGACAAGAGGCATGGAAGAAAGTAGGCCAGACATGCCCCGAATTGAGCTTATAAAAATGCCAACCACGATAGAAAAGCTAGATTTAAGCTCGATAGAAACCGATGTTCTAGACCTTACGGGCTTAGACAATCTTAGGTTTTTAAGGATAAATGATGATCTTGTCAACCCAATTAAGCGGATTATCTTCCCCAAAAACCTTAAACGAAGCAACTTTAAGGGCGAATTCGACTTCTTTCTAAGTGTGGATAAAACCAAAACAGAATTGGTAAACTACCCCAAATGGGTTAAAACAAACGAGAATGGTTATGAAGTTGCGAAGTAAAATCTAACACATTCTGGCAAAACGGCAACAAAATGAACAAAACAAACTTTCCCTTCCCCTCTCTCCCCCAAGGGAGGGGGCGAAGGGGATTGCGGAACGAGGGGGCAGTAAGCCGACTGTAAGTTGACATGCCAACGCACTAGCAAGCAAACAAGCAGCTAAACAAACCCATTCCTGCACAAACCCACATCTTCGTAAACCCGTAAAACCACGTTCGTACAAAGCCACAAACCCATATCCTCACCAACACATAAACGCATAAGCTCACACAAAGAAAAAAATCATAAGCCCCAAAAAAACACAAACTCAAAAACGCATAAACTAAAAAACTCATGAACTAAAAAACTAAAAAAACCATAAACTCAAAAACTCATAAACTCAAAAACTCATAAACTCAAAAACTCATAAACCCAAAAACTCATAAACTCAAAAAAACTCATAAACTCATAAACTCATAAACTCATAAACCAACACAACATTATGCAGAAAAAAGCAATTCGCTCCCTACTATGGATGCAGGCGCTGCTTTGCACCATATTCTTATTCGCGTGTTCTAACGAAGACAACAGCAACGCGCCTCTACCGAAGCCCGACCCCAAGGAGTTGAAGGTGCAAGTGGCCGCAGACACCAACGCCAACACCGCCACCGTAAACGTGGCCAACGCCCCAGCCGAGGCATCGCTAAGCCTGGTTTTAGACGTTAATAGGGGTAAAGCACTAGACCAAGCCACAGCAGACAAGAACGGTACACATACCTTTAAGCTGCCCCTGCTGGCCGGCTATGAACAAAAACTGAAACTGGTAGTGAAAAGCGGAGCCACCAGTGCCGAGGTGAAAAACCTTGTTTTGCCCGCTGCCGAAGAGCAATACTCCGACGAACAAATTGCACAAGGCTTGCAAAAACACAAGTGGCTGTCCGACCAAAAGCGTTCGCGCATCATCGTAGGCCACACTAGCACAAACCCCTACGATATGTTTGTCAACAAGGCCGTGAAGCACTTCGAGTTCCTGCCCAACTCCAAGTTCAACTTTACCGTTACCTCCCCCTTGCAGTGGAACTACCCCGACGGCAAGTGGAGCGTTAAGAACAAGCGCGTAGACATAGACACCCGAATACCCCTAGGCCCGATGCTCCTGCGCAACTCGCGCATACAAACCCTCACCGATAAAGAGATGGTAATGCTAACCGAGGTAGACGGCGGGCTGTTCCTCCTCTGCTTCACGTCCGAATAAGAATCACAGCTAAGCCCCGCGAAGCAAGAAGCCTCCCTTGCAAACGCGTGGTATAAGAGCAATACATGACAAAACAAAAACAACTGCACGCCAGAGAGTGGCATGCAGTTGTTAATAATTAAAGCGCACAGCAGACAAGGGCAGCCTTAAAGCGCAATGTTATTCTTTAACGGGCAATACGCTATATCCCCAAGACATGTTTCGGTAAACCGGTATCGAAGAACCAGGCCTATGGGTATCGAAAGAATAAGAGCCATCCGCCTTTTTCTTAACCAATCCGATGAGGCCATAATAGCCATAATACGAATCTTCGTTGGCTTTATACTTCTCGGAAGTCCAATAATGACCTGCATTATTTTCAACAATACCATTGTGGAACTGTTGCGGATCGATTTTACCAATCGTTGGAGCAAATGCAGGTTTGCCGTTGTTACCCACTTTAATCTTTTGGAAATCGACAACACGCGGAACATGGAATCCAGCCGGAGAGGGGTCGTAAACCGTTTTATAGAACTGGCAAGCATACTGATAGCCTGTGGTGTTGTATGCATCCCATAGGTTAAAGTAGGTTTTGTCAGCGTCGCAATTCGTATTCCAGTCCCAGTTACCCAGATTTGATGGCCCACTATTAGCCCTACGTGGCGTAGCCATCTTCAAGGGATAATAAGCCGCATTTTTCAAAGAGAGTCCGCCATTATATACGTATGGTTGCACAGTAAATGGGCATCCAGGCCACAGCGGGTCTTTGCGTCCTTGTTGATAGAACATCGACACCCCTTCTCTTATTATTTCACTAGGCTTTTGGGTGAACACAATCTGTGCTATTTTTTTGCTTCGTTTCTGCATAAAGGTAAGGCGTACTTGGCGGTCTTTGCGATAAGGCGTACCCTCCCAAGCAGTATGGCGGAAGCCTAATGGTTCGAGCATAAAGTATCCAGAGTTTGTGTTGAGCACGTCTTGAGACGTAATCCATATATGCCAGCTCCATGCAACGCGTTTGGGGCAGCCACAATACGAAACGGTGATGATGGCACTAGCCTCCTTCATTTTGGTTTTATCAACTTCGAACTCAACAAAACCGCTGCAAACATTACCACCATTGCTAATGGTTACCAGTCCGGGTTCGCTGCACCAAGCCACTTGTGCCCTATCAATGCCTTTAATTTGATATCCATTGATATTGCCACGCCCTTCTTGGAAGATACCCAATACGCTATTGCTAGCAGTTACGTTAGGTCTGTAAGCATGGCGATTGTCTTGTCCGTTTTGTAAGGCATTGCCATAAACCAAGGGGAACTTGTACTTACCACCGGCCGAAACCACATAGCAGTTGGCCGTATTTCGTTGTCCACAAGCATTGATAGAGAGGTCTTTTCTTGTTGTTACCTCAGGGGCAGCCTGCAATTGCGCCTCGCGTTCAGCCTTAAAATCTTTATAATCGTAGGTCAATCTTAGATTGCAAGCCTCGGCTACAGAACCGCCAGCCCCCTGTTCGGTAACCGAAGCCACCATAGAAGGTTTGCCTGTGGTCCAAATTATGCCATCCTCGCTATATTCGTACTTAGAGATTTCCCATGCTTCGGCCTTATCGCGACTACCATCGGGATAACCTTTCAGTCGGCTAAAACTCTGCACAGTAAAAGGGATGTCGAGTTCGTTATACTTTCTTGTGGTGACGCCATCGCCCAAATCGGTGGTAGGCGTGATAGAAAGTTCGAAATCGCGGTCGGATAAGTCGCTGCTGTTTGATATGGTGTAGACCCTAGTTGTGCCTTCAGTCCACTTTTTACCAGCTCCACCTATTTTAGCAGTCCAGTATTTACCACTTTCGAAAGTGATTTTAATCATCGCGGCATCGGGTAGCACTTGAGGAATCATAAAGAACGTGCCATCACCTCCATTAATCACCACGCCAGGGTTTTGAGCCGTTGAGAACGGTGGATTTAAAGTGAGTTTGTAGTTCTTTAAGCTGCTTCCCAGCACCCAAGCCTTATTAGCCACATCGTATTTAGCATCGCCAATAACGCCTAAGATTTCGATTGTTTTCACCTTTTGATTATAAGATAGGTCGTTACCAATCTTAAATTGTATGGCCGTTGTGGCATGCGAGAACACTAGAGGTATTTTCTTACCGTCGAAGTCGTCGTATTGCAAGATGTTCGTTGAAGCAACCAGGAAGTCGGTTTGCTGTTTAGCATCGGCCTTTGGTTCGAACTGCACGATAGGACTTTGCCCCACGGTCGACTTCAAATCGACAGCATCTACAGCGGGATGTACGGCAAAGAATTTCAGCGCAGGGGCATCAGCCTTGTGCCATTGCACAGGGTTAACCATTGAGCCATCAGCGTTTACCTTCTCATTATACATATAATCCACTGTAGCTCCGCCATTTTTGCTAGCGAAGATAGAGAAGGGTTTGTTGATGCCAGCGAAGTTAACCGTTGTGGTAATCGTTCCTCTTGTTGCAGCAGAAGCCTGCATGGGCAACACCCCTTCTATAGTGGTTTCTACCAATTGAAGTCCCTGGGCCTCGTCGCCTTCGATGGGTGTGGCATGCGATTGCCACACCGAGGCTGCTCTCGACTTGCCAGTATTCGCGCCCTTACCAACGTTTTGCACATCGGACACGCTAAAGCTAACGCGTTCGGTAGATGAGTTTTGTTCTAATTGTTTGTCGATGTCGCTACAAGCGGCTACGACTAATGATGTCAAGCCTATGCAGCCCGCCATCAATGCTAAGTGTAAATTTCCTGATTTCATTGCCTTAACTTTTAAATTTGATGGACTGGTTACGGATACATGGGTGTAGACGTAGAACCACCAGACGAGTCGAAAGTGTCGCCGTCTAAGTCTTCTTCTCCTCCGTCGTCGTAATCACCTACCGATACGTTAACTCCTGAATGGCCCGAAGCGGCCAAAATAGATTCTGCCCCCATAAGTATGTGCGTCTTAATACAGGGCATACAATACTCTTTCTTAATCATAATCAATTACTTCTACTCTCTATACATTAATTTACCTATCCCGAAAGATGCAACACTTTTATAAATTTGGCTTAACGCTTCCAAACAACGGAAGAGGCCATGGGCTTTGATACGTCAAGAAATCAGCCTAACTTTGTGTCGCGAAAAGTTGCTGTGTTAATTCTCTGTACGTATGCAAAGTTAAGAATAAAACAGAGACAGTTACGCATTTGAAAACACTATTTTATGTAAAAGAAAAAACAGAACAAAACTTACGGAAATCGCTACATGGATTTAGGTTCGTTTACAAATAGCATTGAATGTTAACCACTTACAATCATGCATCACACCTTAAACAAGCATCGAAGTAGGGGTATAAAAAAACAACTGCACACTACGAGTAGTATGCAGTTGTGAATGGTTTTCTTAGAAAACCAAATTAAAGTGATGGTACGTTATTGCTTGATTGGGAGAACATTATAACCAAATCGAGTATCCGTATAATACTGAGCATTCCTTTGTATCTCTAAATCGTTATCGTTTATTGCGTACGCGTGCACTGCTGCAAACATCCAAGTACTATGATGCAGCACATACACCTTTTCGCTAGTCCAATAATAACCATGGAGATTGCCTTGATATACAGGTATATTACCGTGTTCTCCACCTTCTGGATGCATATAGCCCATTCTTAGAGCAGCCCTTCTTCTGCCTTCTGTAAGTTTTGAGAAGTCGGCAGCCCTTGGTATATGGAAGCCAGCAGGGCTAGGGTCGTAGATTGTTTTAACAAAAGTACTGGTATTATCTCCCATATATCCAGTTGCATTAGCATCCCAAAGGTTCAGATAAGTACATTCTCTAGCAGGGTCGTTGTTCCAATCCCATGTGCTTCCCCATTTCTCATGCCCATCGGGGCCAGTGCCCAAGGCACTATAGAACGCTCTTCTATTACCCATTTTCATTGGTTCCTGCACAGACTGAGCCAACGTAATGCCACCATCATACACTCTATCAGAAGAAGTTAAATTCATTCCTGGCCAATAAGGGTCTTTACGTCCCCATTGATAGAACATAGCCTGTCCTTGAGCTTGCTCAAAATAAGGTTTCTGAGTAAATGTTACTTTAACTTCTTTACCAGTGCGAGTTTGCTTAAATGTAAGTCTTATTTTGCGGTCATCCGAATAAGTTGTACGGTTCCACTTCGATGGTACAAAGCCAAGAGGTTCGCGCAAGAACTCTCCACTCTTCACTCCAACAACGTCTTTGCCAGTAATCCAGATATGCCAAGACCAAGCAACCTTATTATTCTTCCACACAGCGATAATGGCATTTCCCGTCTCGATTTGTCTTTAGCTACCTCGAACTCAACATAGACATTGCGTCCACCAAGAGTACCATGTGCTTTTCCTGCGCGGTCTGTTCCCGTTACCTTTATTAGTCCGTCTTTGCTTTCCCACAATACAGTTGCGCGATCTACCCATTGATGAATATCAGGATAGGGAATAGCATAATTTCCCGCTCCTTGGTCAACACCACCTTTGAAACGTTTCAATACCATTCCGTCGTTACCGGTGTTATTATTCCAGAAAGACTCCGTAGCATCTGCGTCATTAACTCTACTGCTACCATAGAACAAGGGGAACTTATATTTTCCAGGAGCAGAAACGATGTAGCAGTTAGCTGTATTTTGCTTGCCATCAACCATTGAGAGGTCTTTTCTCGTGGTAACTTCGTCGGCATCTTTTAGTTGTTTGTTGCGATAGGCCACAAAGTCTGTTAGTTCATTGGTAAACTCAAGGTTGCACAACTGCGGTGCTGTGCTACCATTACCTCTATCTGTTACAGAAACAAGCATACTGGGTTTTGTGGTTGTAACCCCCATTGCGGGGTCGTTGCCATCCACATATTCGTATTTAACAATCTCCCAAGGTTCTTTCTTATCACGCGAATCATTTGCATAACCTTTTAAACGGCTATAACTTTGAACGGTGAAAGGAACACTCAGCTGATTGTACTGTCTAACAGTTGTGCCATCACCCAAATCTGTGGTAGGAGTAACGGTAAATACAATATCACGATCGCTCTGATCGCTGGAGTTTGAGATTGAATAAGTTCTGGTTGTTCCTTGAACCCATTGCTTATTATTGCCACCAATCTTGGCATGTACCCGCTTGCCACTTTCAAAATAGATATTAACTGCAGCATCATTAGGCAAGGTTTGAGGAATCATAAAGAAGACACCATCGCCACCATTCATCACTACGCCTGGGTTTTGCGCGGTAGAGAAGCTTGGATTAAGCTCTAGTGTATAGTTTTTCTTATCTGTACCCAGCGTCCAAGTTCCGTTAGCCACATCGTATGTGCCACTACCAATAACGCCAACAATTTCGATTTTCTTCACCACTTGATTGTAAGAAAGGTCGTTACCTATCTTAAATTGTATAGCCGTTGTGGCATGTGAGAACTGGATTGGAACTTTTTGGTTTACGTAATCATCGTATTGCAATGTGTTCGTCTTTGCAACCAAAAGGTCGGTTTGCTGTTTGGCATCTGTGTTGGGAGCAAACTTAATAATGGGATTTTGCCCCGAAACGGTGGTAAGATTTGCAACATCAACAGCTGGATGAACAGCATAAAACTTGAGCGAAGCGGCGTCTGCCTTGCGCCATTGCACAGCGTTTACCATCGTACCATCAGCATTTACTTTCTCATTATATAAATAGTTGGCCACAGGTCCACCGTTTTTGCATGCGAAAATAGAGAAAGGCTTGTTGAGTCCCTGGAAGTTTAACGATGTGGTTACTGTTCCGCGAGTGGCTGCAGGGATGTAGATGGGGTTAACCCCTTCAATGGTTGTCTCTACCAACTCCAATCCTTCAGCATCGTCGCCAGTAATTTTGCTGGTCTGCGTTTCATAAACCGACAGCGCTTTTGTTTTAGGAAGCGACGTTGAATCCACTGTGTTCTGCACATCAGTAACGCTAAAGCTAATTCCATCGATTGGTTTATTCTGAACTAGTTCTGTTTCGTTGTCACTACAACTACTCATAACAGCCGACGACAAGCCCATAAGGCCAACCGCCAAAACAAATAATAAGTTTTGATTTCATTTACTCGTTTATTACTTTATCAATCACTAAAAAAATAACAAGTTGCACAAAGAAGAACGATACACACACTATGGTGTCACGGTTTCTCCATCCAAATCTTCAACTCCACCATCTCCAAAATCATCTATTTCTGGAGTTGTCTTTACGTCTGTGCCACTACCAGCCAAAATAGGTGTTGTTCCTTCAACAAGATGCGTCTTGACCGAAGGAGCATAATACGTTTTCTTCATCATAATTTAATACTTCTCTTAATTTATTACTCTAAAATCTCTATATATTACTCTCAAATGCCACAACACTTCAATACTATTCTTAGCATCCAATCAACAAAACGCAATACTAGATGCTAATATAAAAAGGCGTATCTACTAACAATGTGTTGCGAAAAACATTCAGCTGTACCTTACAAACGAATGCAAAGTTATAAACATTTTTTAAACGCCACCAATATATTATGTCATTATTTCTAAACTAAGGAAATAGCGAACAGCAATGAAGAAATAAGTGATAACCATATTAACAGTTCTCATTAAACTTGCTGAATATTAACAATTAGAGCCACAACATTTCGCACTCAGCACATCAACAACAACTAACAACACAAATCTAATCACTCAAATTTTTAAAAAGCCACATCATCTCCACAAGAAACACGCCACAACACCGTTTCATTGGCCCACCCACTGACACACACTTCACACCAAAACAATAAGAACAACAACTGCACACTATAAGCAGTATGCAGTTGTTGTTCTTGCTAGAGCTAAACCTTTGTATTAACCCTTTATGTAATATGAGTGTGTTCGACTTATTATTCTTTCACAGACAATAAGCTATAGCCAAAATAGGGATGTCCTTTGTCATAAGGAGGTTTCCAGACATCTAAGTATTCACCCGACGCATACACAGAAGCACCATACACAGCATAGTTATCAGAAGGTGAGAAAATCTTATCACTACTCCAGAAATATGCATTTTCTAAACGATATTGAAGCACATGAATCGCCTCTGGATGTAAATATCCTAAAAATGGAATCGCTACTTTATTGCCGCCATTGTCAGGATTCAGCTTAGAATATTCGCTTCTTCGTGGCACGCGGAAGCCAGCAGGACTCGGGTCGTACACGGTCTTTACAAACTCACCGCCATATCCTAAGCCCACATTGTTTTTACCATCCCAAAGATTAAGATAACTATTATTCTCACCTGGGTCTTTATTCCAGTCGAGAAAGCCCCTACCAATGCTTCTTAAGTTACGATAATTTGCCATCTGCAGCGGATTTTGTACAGTCTCCTTTAAAGTCATACCGCCATTTTCAGTAAAAGTTTGAGCCGAGAATTCGTCAGCATCACACAATGGGTCTTTACGTCCAAGCTGATAATACATAGCGTGTCCTTCCACCATTTGATGCGGTTTTTGGGTGAAAGTAAGTTCAGCTGTAGTTCCAGTTCTTTCTTGTTTGAAGATAACAGTCACCTTTCTATCTGTATCGTATGTTGTTTTCCACCACTTAGTATGTCTAAATCCCAATGGTTCGCGCATAAAATAGCCGCTTTTTGTTGTAGCCACTTCGGGTGCAGTAATCCAGATATGCCAGCTCCAACATATGGTATTGCCTTTCTTCAAGGCAATAATTGCACTAGCCTCACACATTTTCGTCTGGTCAACTCTAAATTTCACGAAGCGATTTTTCCCACTAGACTTTGTCACTCCCGCTGCAGTTACGAGCCCTGGAGTACTTTGCCACAACACCTCCACCTTATCACCAGCGGTAATATCGGGTTCAGTAATCTTGCCAGTGCCATGGAAAAACTGAGCTAAAACGTTTCCACCCGCCCCTCCTGGCTTATAAGCAGCAGTGTTTGTTTTGCCATCTTTCTTTGCATTACCATATACAGCGGGGAACATATACTCGCCTCCAGCCGACACAATATAGCAGTTGGCCGTTTCCACCTTACCATTTGGTTGTATAGAAAGGTCTTTTGGCGTTACAGAAGGCGTTGCATTTTTCAGCGAGTTGTTTCTAGCGCCAAGTACATCTTTATAATCTGTCTTTATTCTCACCTTATAAATATCGGCTCCTCTTTCTGTAATCAAAACGGGTTCGAGCTTAATCATATCACTAACATTGGTTGTGATAGGCGCACCACCATCTATACGGTATCCACTAACCGACCATCTTTCTTTCACATCGCGAGTTGTGTCCTTAACAAGCCCCTTTAAATGTCGGTAACTTTCAATTTTAATCGTGGCTGTAGAGTCGTTGTAGGTAAGTATTTTATTACCCTTAGCACCCACAGAAAGCACAAAATCTCGGTCTTGCATATCCTTACTGTTAGCAATAGTGTAGGTTTTTGTCATACCAGCTACCCACTTTTTACCACTTCCACCAATCTTAGCGGTCCAATATTTACCGCTTTCAAAGGTTATTTTTATCATTGCCTCAGTTGAGAGTTCTTGCGGAAGCATAAAGAACAAGCCCTTATCTACATTTATTAATGTGTTGACTTGCTGTGCTGTGGAATACACAGGGTCGAATGTTAGCTTAAAGTCTTTGTTTGCTCCGCTTAACGTCCACTGTCTAGTTGCAGCGTCGAACGTACCCTCACCCTTAACCTTTAAAATCTCAATTGTTTTGATTTTCTGATTATAAGAGAAGTCGCGACCTATCTTAAATTGTATAGCCGTTGTTACATGCGTAAAGTTAATGGGCACAACACTATTCTTCACGCTATCAAACTTCAAGTCTTTAGTACCAGCCATCAGCAAGTCCACCTGATTTTCTGCATCAGAGGCAACTGTAAAATTAAACCTTGGTCGCTTGCCCAACGAAGTATCCATATCGTCGTTTTCAACAGCAGGATGTACAGCATAGAACGTAAGCGACTCTGCATCGCCTTTAGTCCATCTCATAGGCTTAACCATCGTACCATTAGCATTCACCTTTTCGTTATAAATATAATCGGCAACTTGAGAGCCATTTTTACAAGCGAAGATTGAGAAAGGCTTGTTCATGCTGGCAAAATTATCCTTGCTCGTTAATATTCCGCGAGTAGGAACAACATTATCCATTGTGGCAATGCCCGCCACAGCGGTTTCAACCAGCTCTAACCCCTCTGCTCCATCGCCCTCAATGGGCACAGCGCGCGTTTCACCAGCGGCAAAAGCCACATTGCGAGGTAAAAAATTAGCATCGGGCATGCTTTGCACACCTTGCAAATTAAATCGAATACAGTCGGCCGAATAAACGTGTCCTGCTTCAGAATCGTTGTCGTTACAAGCAGCGACAAACAAAGATGTGAAGCCTACTAGGCCCACCATCATCATAGAAAATAAAGTTTTTGATTTCATGTCCTTGTCATTTAATTCATGGTTTTCACGAGTTCATCATGGGTTCACTTCGAGTTCATCATGCATTGACTTCGAGTTTATCATGGTTCATCATGGGTTCACATGTATTTCTTACGTGCCTGTCATGGATTAATTATAGGTTTATTTGGAAAGTGTCAAGGGTTTCCGTGTGTTGAATTACCGTGTCCATCTGAAGTATCGCCATCCAAATTGTCTTCACCACCATCTCCAGGAGGTACAACCCCAGGGGTAAATCCTGTCCCTTTGGAAGGTTCTAGCATTGATACCAACCCTGGAACAAGAATTATCTCGATACAGGGCAAATCATATTTTCTCTTTTTCATAATTCGTTTCTTATTACTCTCTTTTAATAGTCTTAATCTATTGATTTAATCTGCAACACTTTACTAAACTAATACTATATAACATCAAATCTCTTTGACCTTTTTGCGATGTTAATCGGTCCACATATCCACTTAACATCGTGTTGCTTAATATGATAAGTACATACGAGACACCGTTGCAAAGTTACAACACATTTCCAAATAAAACAACTATTTTCTTAAACTTATTTCTTTACACCGACAAACAAAACAGCAAATACGAAATAAGTAATAATATTTGAATGGCTTATAACAAATTATTAACACTTAAGTAAAACTGCATTAAGCAATAACCTAACGTTCAATCCCCCTTTAATACAACCTCCACTACCCTCCAACTGATAAAGCCAAATTGATTATTCCCCTCGTTTACCAACTATTTATTTAGCATTTTCATTACTCTTCATTCGCTATTAGTTGGTCTTTGCCTGCTTGTGTGCTACACAATCTTAACTTAAATCGCCACCTCACTAAATGTGCAACAACCATTTTCACCCACAACACCAAAAAGTTATACAAACGTTAATCTTCAATTGCGATAAAAAAACAAACAACTGCACGCTTATATTACGTGCAGTTGCCCATTACACATCCAGTACAGACCATCATCTGCTTACGGTTGTAGATTATTCTTCTTTAATAGGTAGGACATTTTGTCCCCAAGAGATATTTGTAAACAAGGGTTGCGCTGCTCCTTGCAGTTTCGCGCCCACAAATTTGTGTTTACCATCCACTCTCTTCGTCAAGCCATAAACACCATAATAGCCATAGAAGGTGGTTCTTCGGTCACCTTCCATCTTTTCAGACGACCAATAAAAACCGCTATCAGCATATACAATGCCCAGGGTAGACAGGCGCGGATTGATACGTCCCAAGGCTTTAACTAAGGCCGACTTGCCGTTATTTCCGCTCTTAATTTTCTCGAAATCGCCCGAACGTGGTACTCGGAATCCTGCAGGACATGGGTCGTACACGGTTTTTAATAAACCGACCGGTGTAACCATAACCCACATTGTTTTTTTGGCATCCCAAAGATTGAAATAGGTGTTATCTTCTCCTTGTTGAGCACACCAGTCCCAATTGCTTTTTGAACTTGGATGATAAGTTAACATGCGTGGCCTCGCCATTTTCAATGGGAGCTGCGCTGCATGGATTAGCATCATACCACTATTTATCTCTTGCTTTTGCAAACTAAACGGCCCACCCACATACAAGGGGTCCTTACGTCCTTGCTGATAGTATAACGCAATGCCACTTACTTCCTCGTGCGGTTTCTGCGTTAATATTAATGTAGCTTGCGCACCACTTCTTCGTTGTTTGAAATACACCTTTACTTCCCTATCCTTATCGTAGGTTGTCTTCATCCATTTTGTATGTCTAAATCCTATAGGTTCTCGCATAAAGCAACCTTTATCTACGCTAGCCACTTCGGGAGACGTAATCCAGATGTGCCAACTCCAATAAACCGTATTACCGTTTTGCAAACCTATAATTGCACTTGCCTCTTGTATTTTGGTTCTATCTACACTAAAGTTTATATAGCGATCTGCGCCACCATTTGCAGATATACCCTTTACTGATACCAATCCAGGCACGCTCTGCCACAACACAACAACTTTGTTACCTTCGGTAATATCGGGACCATCTATCTCACCCTTACCGCTAACAAACTTTGATAAGAAGTTGCCATCTCCCGTTCCTGGATTATAGGCAACACTATTGTTGCTTTCTCCTTTCTTAGCATTGCCGTATACAGCGGGAAACTTATATTCTCCAGGAGCCGAAACGATATAACAGTTAGCCGTTTCTCTCCAACCGCCTGCGGTTAGCGATAAATCTTTTCGTCCCGAAGGCGATACAGCCTGTTTCAGCTCGGTATCGCGTTTTTGTTTAAAGTCAATATACTCAGGATCGAGCGTAACTTTATAAACGTCGGCCACTCTATTATCCTGAGTTTTTTCAAATTTGATTTTCTTATTTATATCTTCAGTGCTTTTATAGGTTATACCACCTATTGAACACGAATCAATCACCCACGCTTCTTTACGGTCGCGCAAGCTGTCCGACTCAGGACGCCCCGTTAGATGGCGATAACTTTTAATCTCAACCAAGGCAGTTGGCTTATCGTAAGTAAGCTCACTCACCTTAGCACCCACCGAAAGCACAAAGGTTCTATCCTGTACATCCTTACTATTTGCCACTGTATAGGTTTTGGTCATTCCAGCAATCCATTTAGGTGCATTACCATCTTTATCCTTATTTCCTATTTTAGCTTGCCAATATTTACCGCTTTCAAACGTTATTTTCACCATTGCCTGTTCCGAAAGTTCTTGAGGAAGCATAAAAAATAAGCCTTCTCCAGGATTGATAATTGTACCCATTCGCTGAGCAGTGGGATAAGCTGGGTCGAACGAGAGTTTAAAGTTGGCTTGCCCATCGCGCAAGGTCCACTTCCTTGTTGCTGCGTCGTAAACGCCCTCTCCCTTAACGTTTAAAATCTCAATTGTTTTAATCTTTTGGTTATAAGAGAAGTCACTACCTATCTTAAATTGAATAGCGGTGGTGGTATGGGTAAAGTTAATTGCTCAACTTTGTTTTTTACACTGTCAAACTTCAAGTCTGCAGTGCCAGCCATCAGCAAGTCTACTTGTTTACTTGCATCGCTATTCACTTTAAATTTAAATTTGGCTCTACGGCCCGATGTTGCATCCAAGTCTTCGTTTTCGATGGCGGGATGGATGGCATAGAATGTTAATGAAGCGGCATCACCCTTTGACCACCTCATGGGTTTTACCATTGTACCATCGGGTTTCACCTTCTCATTATATATATAGTCGGCTATGCCTGAACCATTCTTACATGCAAAGATAGAAAACTGCTTGTTGATTGCGGCAAAATTATCTTGTGTGGTCAGTGCACCGCGTGTTTGTACCACTTCATCCATCGTGACAATACCCTCAACAGCCGTTTCTACGAGTTCCAACCCCCTCTGCTCCTTCGCCCTCAATAGGTACTACGCGCGTTTCACCAGCAGCGTAAGCCACGTTTCGCGGTAGGTATTGAGCATCTGGCATGCTTTGCACGCCCTGAAAATCAAAGCGAAAACAGTCGGCCGGATAAGCGTCTCCCTCCACAGGACCCTTGTCGACACAAGCTGCAACAATTATTGATGTAAGCCCCATTAGGCTAATCATCAACATAAAAAATAAAGATTTTGTTTTCATGTCATTGTAAAAAATCAGGGTATCACACTAGTATTTCTTGCCAACCCTTATTGGTTGTCAAGCATACCATACGCACATACCACAGATAAATGTGTTTCTTAACCATTTAAAGGCATTAGGGATGGCCATGCGTTGGCTCTCCACCTGGTTGATAGGTATCACCATCGAGGTCGTCTTCTCCTCCATCGCCAGGTTTTTCAACCCCAGGTCCAAATCCTGTTTCATCCGAACCAGCCATAATCGTCATTGCCTCTACAACAAGAACTGTCTCGATGCAGGGCATATAATACCTCTTCTTTTTCATTTTTTGCTTATTTTTACCCTCTTCACAGTAGTAAATTATTTCTTTTATTTGATGTTTTACACGATTTTAGTGCACAACAATTGGTCATCTCACGCCAATATGTATGCCATTCGTCAACCTATTTCCCTAATATCTATTTTCATGATAGACTTGGTTAATACGTGATAGGAATGCAAAGTTACACGTTTCTTTACAATAAAACAAGTGTTTTACACCACTTCTTTTTCAAAAACCGAAATACAAACCAACAAATACGTATTATTTGATAGTTATCAATTCTTATTGCGCCACTTTTCACTCTTTATTATTTACACTTTAACGGAATACGACATGGCTAATCGAGTTGTATTGGGACTATGTTACGTCTTATATGCGATAACTTTGGTACTGCTTTATCAATATAAACCCTCAAACACGCATCGCACCTTAGACTACTAATCGGCAATTTGTGGTTACTCTGTCTACCCACACCTTATATATAAGGGCAACAAAGCTATTGCTTAAATGCACAAAGCTATCCAACCCACAGGGGCTAACACATATATGGCTCGTAAGCGAGATTTGGGGTTCAGCGCAGGTGGGGCTCATAAATGTAAAATAATTGTACTATATTTTAACATTATGAGTGCCTTCGCCACAAAATTTCTATGCCTAGGCCAAATTTAGGCGCGTATTTTTAAAGTTTATAATACCGTGATTTTCTGCCATTTACCCCACTAGCGAGCCAAATACAGCTTTTAAGACCTAGATTTTTGTATTTATATGCTGTATAAGTGCAACGCGAGTCGCGTTTGTCCATTTTCAATATATTATTGTCTATTTACTCAAAAACGGACTATAAGCATGCTATTTGGGGCATTTTTTCTGCTATTTGCTGCATTTAGCATTGCGTTTACTAGGAGTTAGCGTTGCATTTACTAGGAGATTGCATTGCATTTACTAGGAGTTAGCACTGCATTTTGGTGCTTTTTAGCGTGGGTTTTACCTCACTTCGGTACTCAAAATTCTGTATATTCCTCTACATCTTACAAATTTATTAAGTATATTTGATGTTCTTATGGGTATAAATAGGGCTCATTTTTTTCGAAAAAAGAAGGCAATAGCATAGTAAATTGCAAAAAACGACGCACAAAACGCGTTGCGACACGACACCTTTCTTAAGCTTTTGCTGCTTTTTATATAGATTTTCACCTTGTATTTTCCTAGAATGCACGGTGCGGAAAGATGTGTTTTGTAAAGTTTGTTTACCACTTTAACATTCCAACTTGTTTTGTTTGTTTATGTATCTAAACATTCTAGCGTTTTGATAAGGCATCATTTACAGCCTGAATAATGCATTTCGCACGCAAATTTGTGCGTTAGGATATTGTCTTTTTTAAGTAATTATCGGACAATACTACAGACCTTTTAGCCAAACATACAAGCCACAAGCCCTATCAAACAGCAAAAACAACGGGGCATGTGCTTGAGAACGAACTTTTTTGAGTAAGTTTGCAGCCATAAAATAATGCACATCCATCATGAATTGGCAGCAACTGATATCCAACAAACGCCTTGGACAAGAAGACAAGCACACCGAAAGGCACGACGACCGCTCGGAATTTAAACGCGATTATGACCGATTGATTTTCTCGGCACCATTCAGGCGCCTGCAAAACAAGACGCAGGTGTTCCCCTTACCGGGCAGCGTATTCGTACACAATCGGCTTACTCATAGTCTTGAAGTAGCCTCGGTGGGTATGTCGCTGGGCAATGATGTGGCTCGCGAACTAACCAAATTGCACCCCGAACTAACCAATACGCTGTTCGAAGAGATTGGCACCATCGTTAGTGCAGCTTGTTTGGCGCACGATATGGGTAACCCGCCCTTTGGTCATAGTGGCGAAAAAGCCATTCAAACGTTCTTCTCAGAGGGTCAAGGGTTACGATTAAAAGAGCAGTTGTCGCCCAAATTTTGGTCGGACTTGATACACTTTGAGGGCAATGCCAATGCCTTTCGCCTGCTTACTCATCGCTTTAACGGCAGGCGCGCAGGTGGTTTTGTAATGACTTACACCATGCTTGCAAGCATTGTTAAATATCCGTTTGAAAGCGCAGCGGCCGTAAAGAAAGCTAAGTTTGGCTTTTTGCCAGTGAAGCAGCCACTTATTGCAAGATTGCCGATGAATTGGGCATTATTCGTTTGTCGGCACCTAACGAGCCTTTGCGCTTCGCTAGGCATCCGCTGGTGTATCTGGTGGAGGCGGCCGATGATATTTGTTATGAGGTGATGGACATAGAAGACTCGCACAAACTCAAGATTTTATCTTTTGAAGAGACCGAAAAATTGCTGCTTGGTTTCTTTGATGAGGAGGGCAAACAGCGCATCAAACGCAGAATTGAAGAAGAAGGCGTGACAGATGTGCACGAAAAAGTGGTGTATATGCGGGCTTGTGTGATTGGGCTGCTCGAACATAAATGTGTTGAAGCCTTTGTGGCCAACGAGCAAAAGTTGCTTGATGGCACGCTTCAAGGCTGTTTGATAGACAATATCTCGCAGTTGGAACGCGAGGCTTATCGCCGTTGCGAGGCTGTTTCAACAAAGAAAATATACAATAGTAAGCCTGTGTTGGATGTGGAATTGAGCGGTTACACCATTATGGAAACCTTGCTAACGGCACTGGTTGAGGCTGCAGCCGAACCTAAACGGTATTACTCCACGCAACTCATTCAGCGCTTTAGCAGTCAGTACGACATCAATAGCGAAAATCTTGAAACGCGTATTCAAGCCGTGATAGACTATATTAGTGGTATGACCGACTTATTTGCGCTCGACGTGTACCAAAAGATTAAGGGCATTTCGCTGCCTATTGTGTAGCCTATAGCAAAACAAAAAATGCTGCCCAGAGGTGCTTTGCTTGTGCAAAGTGGCTCCTGGGCAGCGTTTTTGTGCATTTTTGTTCCATTTCATCGACTTTCTATTTGCCCAATTGGGAAAACAGAAAAGCATCCAAGGGACTTAGCTTATATTAATTCTAACCTTTTCATCGCTTGTTTGATTGTAAGCATCATACCTCACCAAACAACAAGCCCAATCGTTACAGTCGAAAAAAGTGATTTGAGGTTAAAACTCCACGTAAGGTTGCAATCGTTGCACCTTGTCTTCAGAGAAATCTTTGAGCAACTTCAATTGGTCAAGACTTTGCAAGTTGCCATGCAAACGCCTAAAATCTATAATGGCCCGTGCTTGATAAAAACCGATGTAGGGATGTTTTTTCAGTTCGTTGAGGGTTAGTTTATTGATGTTTATGCGCTTAATTTTGCCCAATTCATCGGCAGTAAGCGCAAAGAATGCCATGCTCTCGGTAGGAAAATCTTCTATCTCGGACAATTGTTCCACGCTAGCAAAGCCACCTAGGCGGTTGCGATAGTACACTATCTGCCGGGCAAAATAACTACCAATGCCAGGCACTTTCTTAAGTTCGGTGGTGTCGGCCGTATTCAAAAACACGCGTGCGCCTGGTTTTAACTTTGTTGGAAAGCGCAAGGTATCGCGTGGTTGCGCCGTGTGCGGGCGCTCTCTTGCAATGAAATCGGCAGCTGGGCGATAGTCGTCGGCAATACGGATGTAAGGTTCTAACTGGCGATATTGCTTTAACGTAAGCCCATGCAGACGGGCAAAGTCGGATGGTTGCCTAAACACGCCACCCTTACTGCGATATTTAAGCAGGGACTTTACTTGCCAAGCTTGAAGACCTAGCGCCAAAAGCTGCTCGGGAGAGGCTGTGTTTGGGTCGAAAGGCGATAGATGTACGGGGGCTGGCGCATAATCGTCGAATTGCCATTTGTTGGCATCACCAACCGATGAATTGGCCTTTTTCTGCGCTTTCTGCGTTTTTTTAACAGGCGATTGAGGCGAAACAGACAGACCGTTGGCCCACCTGATAACGACAACCACCGCCACAATGCCCACCACAAGGAAAAGAATAGCCTTGCGGTCGGACTTAGGGAAGTAGAACAGTTCTTTAATTGACATGGTATTAAGATTAATATATTTCGATGAAATGGGGTGTTTTTACACCATTCGGCCCCTTAAGACCGAGGCAAAGCGTTAGAACACGCCCAACTGATGCAAGAATATGGCCAAGATACTAAGCGGACACACATAGCGAACACTAAAGATATAGGCCCCAAAGAGTGTAGAACGCAATGTTCCCCAGTTGGTAAACTCGTCTTTAACCACATTGCACGGTACAACCCAACCTAGGAAAATACAGGTGAGAAAACCGCCAATGGGTAAGAATATCTGTCCTGTAACAAAGTCGAACACATCGAACAAAGAATGCCCTGCAATACTCAAGCTGCTCATTGCACCCAACGAGAGCGAACAAAACAGCCCAACAGTGAGTGTTCCGCCGGTTACAATGGCTGCTGCTTTTTTGCGCGTGATGTGCAGTTCTTCGTAAAAGAAAGCAGTGCTTACCTCGTGCAACGAGATGAGCGACGTTATTGCAGCCAGCGACAAAAGGGCATAGAACAAAAGCGAAAGCACATAACCCAACACGGGAACACTCAAAAAAGCCTGCTGAAACACGTGCGGAAGGGTGATAAAAATGAGCGACGGACCGCTATCAGGACTTACGCCAACAGAAAAAGCGGCAGGAAAAATCATTAATCCCGCCAATATGGCCACAACACTATCAATGATGGAAATCTGAACAGCCGACTTTAGCAGATTGGTTTGTCTACTAAAATAGGATGCATAGGTGCAAATACACCCCATAGCAATGCTCAACGAATAGAACGACTGACCTAAAGCGTCGAGAAAAACATTGGAATTGAGTTTGGAGAAGTCGGGATTGAACAAAAACGAGATGCCTTTGCCCGCACCAGGAAGCATGCACGACGACACAACAATAACCAAAAGCAGCACAAAGAGCGTGGGCATGAACATCTTTGAAGCCTTTTCGATACCACCGCGCACACCATGGATAATAACATAATGTGTGAAAAGCAGGATAATAGCCGTCCAAAAAACAGGTAAAAAGGCGCTAGCAGAAAAGTCGGTGAAGTAACTTGCGATGGCTGCATGGTCGCCTTGCAACTGATTTGCAGCCGAAGCGTACATATATTGCAAACACCAACCAGCCACAACAGCATAATAACCCGTGATGAGAAAGCCTGTGGCCACGCCTAAAAAACCCACCCAACGCCATAAACTGCCCTTGGGAGCCATCTTTGCATAGGCACGGGCGGTGTTAGAAGCACCGTGGCGACCAATGATAAACTCACTAACCATACAGGGAATACCTAGAAACAAGATGCAGAAAAAGTAAATAAGAATGAACACAGCACCACCATCAGTACCCGTCATATAAGGAAAACGCCACACGTTTCCAAGACCAACAGCCGACCCAGCAGTGGCTAAAATGAGTCCTAATTTACTTCCAAAGCCCGCTCTACTTTCAGACATAATCAAAATTATTTTGGTTTATTACGGTGCAAAATTATAAAAAAACATCTACTTTGCATAGAAATCAACTGCAATCTCGCACTTACATGATACAATTTGACATTTATAAGACTTCTAGAGTGATAAATTAAGACTTTTATATCAACCCTTCTATCAATTTAGATAGGTATTAGTTGCATATGCCAACACACTAAACACGATGTGTAAACATGCATACAGACACGCATCGGCTTAGTAGTAGCCATTCGCAAACCAAAGCATTATAGAGAAAATGAAATCAAGAAGATTAGAAAAAGTAAATTTAGCTCGCCATATCATCATGGCCTACCCCTTCGCCACATGCCTAATCGTGGGGATATGGGTGGTTTGTTTGATGCCAGTTCCCGAAACACCATTGGCCAACATCTCACTTTTCGACAAGTGGGTGCACATGTCACTCTATGCCTTTTTAAGCATTACGCTGTGGGCTGAGTATCTTCGGCGGCACAAAGAACTAAACAAAAAGCACCTTTTCATCGGTGTTTTCATGGCACCATTGCTCATGGGCGGACTCATTGAGTTGGCTCAAGCCACATGCACAGGCGGCAACCGCAGTGGCGATTGGCTAGATTTTGCAGCCAACAGCATAGGCGTTGTGGTGGGAAACGTTATCGGTATGCTTCTGGCAAAGTGTTTCGCCAAAGGCAAAAAGGGAAAGTAAGCAGATTGGAATTGTAAAAACGGCGGTCGCCTGTTACCTCTGGTCCGATGAAATGGGGCTTTTCAAAGGCTTCGTCTTTACTTCCAAGCTCTACTTCGGCCAACAATAAGCCTTCGTTATCGCCATAAAACTCGTCGATTTCGAATGTATGCGCCCCACTTTTAACCAGATAGCGACGCTTATCCACCACACCGCCACGGCAGAGTAGCAACAGTTGGTCGGCCTCTTGTGTAGGAATTTCGGTTTCGAACTCATAACGAGACAGCCCCCCATCCACCGAACGCCCTTTAATGGTGAGGTAAGCGCGGTCGTCGCGCTTACGAATACGCACCGTTGCGCCCTCGCAAGGGATGTATCCCTGCACAATATGACTGCTTGCGAAAGCCTCTTTGCGATAGGCATCGCCTTTTTCAACCAAGAACTTACGCTCTATCTCTTGTCCGCTCATGTGTGTAGCACGTGTTGTTGGCGGTCTTCACCCTGATTGAAGCAATGCATTAAAGCGCCACTTTCAAGCAAAGTGAAGACCAAAATGTACGAAAACTTACGAATTCATCGCCCAAATTAGGAGACACAGGGCCACTAGACCCAATACACCCACTAACCAGACCATAACTTGTTTGGCTTGTTTCTCTTGGCGCGCCTCACGCTTTGCGCGGCGCATTTTGCTTTTCTCACTCATAGACTTTTAGTTTTTAGGCTCGCTTTAGAATAGTTCGGCTTTCGGCATGAGTGGTTTTTATAGTTGTCTTAACGTTTTTGGTTATTCGTTTTCTAGTAAAAAGCAATGGCGTATGCGCTTACTTTATGGCCAATAGCCGTGGTTTAAGACTTTACACATGCCTCAAAAGGATGCTCTAGTTGCGAGCGGCATTATTAATTAGGTGTTGTATAGATACATCAGTTTGCAAGAAGAGAAGTCAACAGGGCCTGCGATGTGTGGTAGAAGACAAAAAAGCCAACTTGCGTTATCGCATTTAGGCTCTTGAAGGCCAATCTATGGCCAAGGATTTCACCCATTTAAGCCATCCAAAGACTAAAAACTAGCCCTTACAAATTGGCCTTAAACAGAGCCGTTTTACTCTTCGGTTACGGGGAACTCCATCAAATAAGCCTTGATAAAATCGTCAATCTTACCATCCATCACGCCATCCACATCACCCGTTTGATAGTTAGTGCGATGGTCTTTCACACGACGGTCGTCGAAAACATAGCTTCTAATTTGGCTTCCCCATTCAATTTTCTTCTTTCCAGCTTCAATTTTGGCCTGAGCCTCCAAGCGTTTCTTCATGGCTCGGTCGTAAAGTTGCGACTTAAGCAAGCGCATAGCATTGTTACGATTTTCCAATTGCTTGCGGCTTTCGGTGTTTTCGATGAGGATTTCCTCCTCCTCACCAGTGTCGGGATCGGTGTATTGATAGCGCAAACGCACGCCAGTTTCCACCTTATTAACGTTCTGTCCACCGGCTCCCACCACTTCTAAAGAGGTCCCACGACACCTTAGCAGGGTCTACATACACCTCAATCGTATCGTCAACGAGTGGGGAAACAAACACCGAGGCAAAGCTAGTCATACGCTTTCCCTGCGCATTATAGGGCGAAACGCGCACTAATCGGTGCACGCCATTTTCGCTTTTAAGGTAGCCATAAGCATAATCACCACCTTCAATCTCCATGGTTACACTCTTTATCCCGGCCTCATCGCCCTCTTGTATGTTGCTTATCGTAACCTTATGTCCATGAGCTTCGGCCCATCTCATGTACATACGCATGAGCATTTGCGCCCAATCTTGACTCTCGGTACCACCCGCACCCGAGTTAATCTTCAGTACACAGTCCATTGGGTCTTCCTTTTGGCGCAGCATATTCATGAGTTCGAGGTTTTCGATGGCGGTAATCGCCTTGCGATAATCGTCGTCCACCTCTTCTTCTGTCACCATATCATCGTGGTAGAAGTCGAAAGCCAACTGCAATTCGTCGGCAGCCTGTCTCACTTCTTTATATCCCACAATCCATTTTTCAATACCTTTCACCTTTCATCTGCTCTTGGGCACGCGCTGGGTCGTCCCAGAAGTCGGGAGCTTGTGTTCTTAGTTCCTCTTCTTCCAGTTCAACGCGCTTTCTGTCGATGTCCAAATAGCGGTGTAAGGCTTCAGCCCGTTCCAAGACATCTTTGAGTTGGTCTGCTGTAATCATGCGTTACGATATTGCTTTCGTTCCCTTCACCTTGTTTTTGCCTTATGCTTGGCAGGTATAAAGTAGACTATGCAAGCCCAAAAGGCCCATTTCATCGTGCTTTATTTGGTGTTGGGAGATTTAATTCGTTGCTTAATATATAATATAAATAATGTATAGACTAAGGAGCAAAGCTCATCACTCTTCGTACATCTTATCAATTAGCTCTTTATAGTTGGCTAAGATGATGGGTCTACGCAGTTTTAGGGTATTGGTTAGTTCTCCGTTCTCCATTGTAAAGTGGTGAGGAAGGATAGTTATGCGTTTGATTTGCTCGTAAGGAGCCAGCTGTTGCAGAAGTGTACGAATGCGTTCGAGCATCATTGCATGCACTCGATGGTTGGCACATAGTTCTTCGCGCGAGCTAAAATCAATGCTATGAGCCTTAGCAAACTCTTCAAGTAGGCGGAATTCGGGTACAATAAGGGCAGAAACAAACTTGCGTTCGTCGGCCACAACCGCCACTTGGTCGATATATTTATCAACCAAAAGCAGAGCTTCAATCATCTGCGGAGCAATGTATTTGCCGTTAGATGTTTTATAAAGGTCTTTTATACGTTCGGTAAGGAACAGTTCGCCATCCTTCATATAGCCAGCATCGCCCGTGCGGAAGAAGCCATCTTCGGTGAAAATAGTAGCATTAAGCGACTCGCGTTTGTAATAACCTTTGGTGATTGTTGGCCCTTTGAGCAGCACTTCATTGTTTTCTCCAATCTTTAATTGCAGACCATGGATAACCCTTCCCACCGAACCAAGGGTGATAGGTTTGTCAAGATGGTCGCACGAAACAGTGGCAACGCTCTCTGTTAAGCCATATCCCACCATGATGTTAAGCCCGATAGCGTGTACGAACTCTTCCACTTCGGGCGACACTCTTGCGCCAGCCGTGGGGAAGATGTGGGCATTTTCCAATCCCAACTGTTTACGAACCATGCTCAACACGGCGCGATTGAGCAGCTTATATTCTAAACTTAAGCCATGGGCGGGCGCTTTCTGCGCGCCAGATATTGCACATTGTGCTTGCGACCCACCTCTAAAGCGCGGTTAAACAGCTTGCGTTGCAAGGGCGACGCGCTGTCCATGCGTTCTTTAACACCTGTGTAAACCTTCTCCCAGAAGCGTGGAACCGAAGCCATACATGTGGGATGAGTTTGTCGCATTGAGGTTTGTATGTCGTGTGGGTTGGTATTAATAATGAGTTGTGCACCCACCGAGAGCGACAAGTACGACCAAGCGCGCTCGAAGATATGGGTAAAGGGCAAGAAAGAAATTACTCTATCGGAATCGTTTACAGGCACACACATGGCATTAGACACAAGTGCGGCATGATATTGACTGTAAGTAATCATCACTCCCTTGCTATCACCCGTTGTTCCACTGGTATAAAGGATATTGCAAAGGTCGTCTTCTTTGGCTTCCGACCATAGTTTTTCCACCTCAGATTGACGAGGAAGGTTCTCTCCCAACTTCAAAAAGTCGTCGAAATACAACGTGTTGGGGTCGTGCGAGCTAATGCGCACATTGCGATCGAACACCACAATGCGTTCTAACGAACTACAAAGGTTCAGCACACGATGCGCCTTATCATATTGTTCTTGTTCGCCTACGAAGATGAAACGCACCTGCGCATCGTTCACAACGAACTGAATTTGCTGCTCACTGCTAGTGGCATAGAATGGTATTGTTACCGCTCTAACGCCATAAGCGCCCATATCGGTGTAGAGATATTGCAAACAATTTTGCGCAAAAACAGCAATCTTCTCCTGCGGTTTCAAGCCAAGATTGAGCAAAGCATTACTCACTTGCTTCACGCGCAACGAGAATTGGTTCCACGAAACGGTTTTCCATTCGTCCCCACCAAAGTGTTTAAACGTTAGTGCGGGTGCGTCTCCATACTTGCGAGCTTGCTCATGAACGAGCAAAGAGAGGTGGCATGTTGTCTGCATAATAGCTAAATATTTATTGCAAAGATACGATAAATCTAACAAAACCTAGCGAGTGGCAGACCTAAAAATGCAACATTTCGACACGTATTACTTCTAATTCTTTTTCTCTTTGGTGAATAGCGCGGCCTTAAACACTCTATGTTTGCCGATTTATCAGCTAAAGTGAAACAGACTTTTGCGCGCCAACAGACAAGCACCAGTAACACCTGCCTTGTCTTGAAGTTTGGAAAAGCACAATGGCCGAGTCGCGATTTACCATGTTGAGCGAGTATTTTCTCACTGCGCCTTTTACGGGTTGCAACACCGAATCGCCAGTACGAGCCAACGTTCCACCGATGATAACCATTTCGGGATTAAGCAAATTGATTAGTCCAGCAAGGTAGCGACCAAGTTTTTGGCCAATTTCTTCAATTAGTTCGATACACAACAAGTCTTCTTTAAGCGTTGCTTCGATAATATCATCAAGGGTTAACGAAGCCTCATTGTTCATGATTTGTTCGCTCAAAGCCGTCTGTCTACCCTCTTTCACGCATTGCAAAAGGGTGCGATGCAGCGCCATTCCCGATATTTCTGTTTCAAGACAGCCGCGTTTTCCGCAATGGCAAAGCAGCTCATTATCAAAAGTTGGGAAGTGTCCCAGTTCGCCCGAGAAACCCGATTTGCCTGTATACAATTCACCATTAAGTATTAGTCCGCATCCAATTCCCCAGCTAAGGTTCACAAAGATAACGTCTTTTTCGCCCTTCACAACGCCCTTAGTCATCTCGCCATAGGTCATCGAGCGTGTGTCGTTGTCCACATACACCCTACAACCTATCTTTTCGGCCATCAATTCCACCAAGGGTCTTTCATCAAAATTAAATCTACTAAAGCTGTGTCCCATCTCTGGATTAACGCGTCCAGGGATATTTACACCCACTGTTAGTATTCGTTCTTTGGCTATATCCAACTGATCAATAAAGTCGGTAACGCAAGCGCACAATTCGTCTAGCCCCTCTTGCGAGTTGCTATACTGATAAGGCACACCCATATCTATCTTCACCAAGTCGCCTTTAAAGTTCATCAAACCCAGGTTAAGACCATCGTTCATCAGGTCAACACCCACGAAGTAGCCCGATTCGGGAGCCAATCCGTAGATCGCTGGCGAGCGTCCTTTACCCGTATCCATCTTTCCACAGTTGATGATATACCCATCATCGCACATCTCCGCGATAACTTTGGCAATGGTAGGAACACTCAAATTCAATTCTTTAGACAACTCGGGAATAGTAGACGAGGTGTTATTCAAATAGTAAGCGATAATGCGTTTATGCGTCATCGCCGATTTAGTTCCTTTTAAAAGGTCGTTTAATAACATGCGTGCCATATCAATGTACTATATTTTTGTGAATGTTTGGCATAGGCTGCCACAATTTGCAAACTTACGAAAAATATCCTATACTTACTCGTAAATTAGTAAAAAACTAGACATTCTGTTTGAACTTTATAACAAATATTTTATGAATAAGGGTAAGAACTACCATAAAAAGGGCTTAAAATCTGCTTTTTTTTACGTACCTTTGCATTTGAAACAGCATTTCAGAATACTGATTTAACACTATGACAAAGAATTTTATCGCGATTGCTTTCGCGTGTATCCTCTCTCTTTCTGCTCGTGCCAACAACGATGCTGGCATTGAAGGCGTGGCTTTTGGGTCGAACTACGAAACGACGTTGGCTGGCATTCGCAGCACGTTTGGCACACCTATACAAGCCAATAAGCAACAGATTGTTTATAAAGACATGACGTTTAAAGGGCTGAAATTCGAAAAAGCCATCTTTAAATTCCAAACAGACAGCTTGGGAAATACGTATTTTAGTGAGGCTCGGTTTACGTCCTCGCCCACCAACAAGCGTGGTGCTCTAAAGGATATCGAGGTGTTGGCTAAGACAATGGATAAAGATTATCCTGGTGTAACCATCGATTGGGAAGACGAGAGCACTCCTTTTTATAAGGGTGGCATGTCTCCTTTGGGCAATAGTTACCTCTTTACGGTGTGCATCTACCCCGTAAACAACGGCTATACCACGGTGTTGCGCTATGGCCCGCTTCCTTATGTTAAGCGATAAGAAACAAAACATAAACAAACGCGCTGCGTTTACTAACTGATAAATCCATACGGGGATGCAAGCTACACGTACTTGCATCCCCGTATATGTTTAACCCAATGGTTGATAGGCCGCTTTGCACTTATTTTTGTCTTTTTTGCCCTACCTGTCGGCCCATCTTTCGTTTGTTTGTCGGCGCCATGCCCACTTAAAGATACTGCGACAGCTTGTCGAGCCTTATGCCATGACTGCCTTTTACCAAGATGTATCTTCCCTCGGGGCATTGATTTTGCAATTGCGCCATCACCTCATCCACATCGTTGAACTTACGAAAAGCGCAACGGGTGCGTGCAAATTCGGGGCCAACAAGCCACACTTCATCGAGCGACAAACGCGAAAGCTGGTCTACAATGGCTTGATGTGCCTCTGCGCTTGCTGCTCCCAGTTCGAGCATATCGCCAAGAATAGCCATTTTATGGGGCACTTCCATATCATTGAGATTATTCAGAGCTACACTCATACTGGTGGGATTGGCATTGTAGGCATCCATAATGAGCTTATTATGTGCCGTCTCTTCTAGTTGCGAACGGTTGTTACTGGGCACATAATTAGCCAAGCACGATTGGCTTCGTCGGCCGACACCCCTAGATATAGCCCTACACTGATGGCCGCCAACATGTTAAGCACATTGTAAGCGCCCACAAGATGGGTCTGCACTTCATTCCATTCGCCACCTTCGCGTTGCCATGCAAAGCGCAAGAATGGCGCAGCCGACACCACCTTACCGCCAACAAAGAGGTCGTCACTGGCTGGTGTGCCATATTTCACCAAGTCTAACCCCTGCACAATACCCATCAAATGGGGATTATTGGCGTCTACAAATACCTTTCCGCGTTTGCTTTGGCGCATAAAGTCGTATAGTTCGCCTTTGGTTTTCACCACGCCTTCAAACGAACCGAAGCCTTGCAGATGGGCCATTCCCACGTTGGTGATAAGCGCCAAGTCGGGTTCTACCAGTTCAACCAGCGTTTTAATGTCGCCTGGATGACTTGCGCCCATCTCTACAACGGCCACTTGATGTTCGGGTTTTAGGCGTAAAAGCGTTTTAGGCACACCAATATCGTTGTTAAAATTACCCAAGGTGTAGAGCACATTATACTTTTCGCCAAGCACGGCGGCCATCAATTCCTTGGTGGTTGTTTTGCCATTCGTGCCTGTTATGCCCACAATACGCGTGCCCAGGGTGCGTCGATGGTGGCGAGCCAACAGCTGAAAGGCGCGCAACACATCGTCTACCAGAATATAACGCTCGTCGCCTTGCGCACAATATTCGGGTTCGTCTACCACCGCAAAGGCGCAACCTTGCTGCAAAGCCGCAGCAGCGAACTTGTTTCCATTAAACGATGCACCTTTTAAGGCGAAGAAAATACTTCCCTCGGGGCAATCACGGCTATCGGTGGTTACCACGGGATGACTTTCAAAAATTTGATATAACTGTTCTGTTGTCATGTTTTTTATTGTGTAAGGTGGCAGAATGGCGAATGCCCGTCGCTGCACGTTGATTCATCGAATGCACCACTGTGACCGGCATCATTCGTCTACCTTTAATGTTTTACGATAGTCGGCCAGTCGTTTAAGCAATTGCTTGGTTACTTTTTCTGTACCTGGTTTGCCATAGATATTGTTCAATTCGTCAGGGTCGGTCTGCAAATCGTACAACTCGTAATAGTCGATATCGGCGTCATCTCGAAAATAATTTATCTTCTTAAGCGCCTGATAGGTGTAATATTCGCCTGTTCCGGGTGTGCGTTGGTATTTGTTTTCTTGCACAGCACGGTCGCTTCCCTTGCCATAGAAGTGTATTAGCTTATAGCGATCGTTGCGCACACCATCGTGTTTGCGCACTAAGTGATAGGTGGGATAGTCGTAATAATGGTAATAAAGGTCTTTTCTCCAGTTCTTCACCCTATCGCCTTTAAACAGTGGTTGCAAGCTTCGGCCACTCATTTCGGCAGGCTTTTTCACGCCTGCCAATGCCAAACGTTGGTGCGAAGTCTATGTTCTGCACCAATTGATGACATTGAGCACTCTCTTTTATATGTCCAGGATAACTAATAATAAGCGGTGTATGAAACGATTCTTCGTACATAAAGCGCTTATCAAACCATCCATGCTCGCCCATATAAAACCCTTGGTCGGAGGTGTACACCACAATAGTGTTGTCGCTCAGTCCGTTTTGCTCTAGATAATCAAGCAGTCGGCCCACATTATCATCAACCGAGCGTATCACCGCGGCATAATCGCGAATATAGTTTTGATATTTCCACTCTACCAACGCTCTTCCTTTGAGGTTGGCTTCAAGAAATTTTCGGTTTCTGGGCATATAATATTTATCGAAGGCCACGCGCTGTTCGGGTGTGAAACGATTGGTTTCGCCCAGCAGAGCATAATACGAATCCATGCTCTCTACGTCGTTGGGGTCGAGTGTTTCGGGCACTTTCAGGTCTTGTATCATACGCAAATCGTCGTCAACACGCATTTTCTGTGTACGTGCAGCCGAGCCACGAGTGGCATAATCGTCCCAAAACGTCTTTGGAAGTGGGAAAACCACATCGCCAAATAGCCCCATATATTTTTCTTCCGGCATCCAATTGCGGTGCGGCGCCTTATGGTGTACCAGCAAACAGAAGGGTTTCGACTTGTCGCGATGCTCTAAAAAGTTGATGGCATGGTCGGTTATGAGCGTTGTGGCATAACCTTTCTCTTGCTTATACTTGCCATATTCGCCCGTTGTGCAAAACACAGGGTTGTAATATGTGCCTTGATTATTGAGTATATGGTAAAAGTCAAATCCCTTTGGACGGCAGTGCATGTGCCATTTGCCCACCATTCCTGTGGTATAGCCTGCTTGTTGAAGCAGTTCGCTAAAGAATGTTCGGGTGGTATCGATGCCTTCTCCCAACTGTCGTTGACCGTTTTGGTGACTGTAAAGACCAGTGATAAGACATGCGCGACTGGGGGTTGAAAGCGAGTTTCCACGAAAGCCGACCTAAACAGCATGCCACGCCGCGCCAGTCGGTCGATGTTGGGCGTGGGCGCAAGCTTTGAAATGGCGCTGCCGTATGCACTGATGGTTTGCATGGAGTGGTCGTCGCACATTATATATAATATATTCGGGCGCATGACTGTGCCTTGCATGCCTTCACTTACGGGCAATCCCTCTTGTACAGGACATTTGGGATAACGAGTGTCGCGGGTTTGTGCCATTGCCTTTTGGGCTGTTGTGGCCAAAGCAAGGGCAGGAAGCATGGTAAGCGAGATACGAGATGGTAAATTCATCGGTGTGTAAGTTGAGGGTTACTGTGCACCTGCAAGCCACTATCCAGCACAAGGAAAGCGCGCCCACGATGCGTTATACACCACAAAATTACACAAAATCGTGGTGACGGATGCCCCAAAGCACATCTTTTTTCATTTAAACAGAATGTTTGTGTGTGCTTCATGTACTTTGGTTTGCTGTATTCCCTTGTGTCAACTGCTGTGAGGCGACTCACTGTCACCCCCCATCAACCTGCCAATGTGCACTCAACGCATGCACAATCTATAAAAATAGAGACATAAAAAAAGTCCTTGAAATCTCACGACTTCAAAGACCCACACAATTTATTAACCAAAAAATTAGTGGTGCCACCAGGAATCGAACCGGGGACACAAGGATTTTCAGTCCTTTGCTCTACCAACTGAGCTATGGCACCATTGCCTTATTGCGAGTGCAAAGGTAGTAATAATTTATATAACCTGCAAATTTTATCCGCATTTTCTTTAATATTTTCTCAACATTTGCACGTTATTCAGAATTTTGCAGTACCTTTGCACCGCATTTTTGCAAGAAAAGCGGTTTATAAAAGCATTATTTAGCTTACCCGCAACGCTTGTTTGCATCGGGATGTAGCGCAGTTGGTAGCGCACTACGTTCGGGACGTAGGGGTCGGGCGTTCGAGTCGCCTCATCCCGACCATCAAAATTATCGGCCACACATTGATAACAATGTTGTGGCCGATGTTTTTTTAACGTGCATTCCACCCTCTAACAGTTCATTCTCCATTGCGCATAAGTGTGCTATTGTGGCATGTTGTTTATGCTGTCTTGTGTATTTTGCTACACATTATTGGGCTTTACATCCGTAAACGTCTCGCCAATTGTAAAATATTTGTCATAAAATTTAACATTATGAGTGGCTTTTTCCTAAGCCCTTGCCCACTCGCTCGCAAATAATCGATTCTCGCGAAGGTTTCACACAGCGAAAAACAAGCACAACCGACTAAGTCTAATAAAACGAATTTTCGACTATAAAAACCGTGTTTTACACAATTTTATGGGCTATTTGTAGCTAAACACCCTGCTAAAAGCAGCAAAACGCAGTGCTAACTCCTACAAAACGCAGTGCTAACTCCTACTAAATGCAAGGCTAACTCCTACTAAACGCAAGGCTATTTGGTGCAAAACGCAGAACAAAATGGTGCTTTTTACTAATTTTGGAAGACCCTATCAGCTCGCGAATGGCAAAAAAATAGGGCTTTTTGAGGTGAAAAACCACCTAAAATAGGGCTTTTTAGGGGTAAAAAGTGACTTTTGGGGGAGCGAAAAATTGAGCGTTGGCGAGCAAATAGAAGAGCAAAATGGTGCAAAATGGCCATAAGGTGCTCAAATTGGATGTAAAAATTAAAGCGTATGTGACCCAAAAGTGGGCAAAAAGCCTACTTTTTGCCACCCGTTTTCTCTAGAAGGGGTTGACTTGAAGGGTATATTTTGTAAAGTTTTGTTACCGCAGTTAACAAAACAAGCAAATTAAATGCATTTGCTCAATAAGCATCACGCCCCCTTGTTTGGTAACCACACCCCTGCATTTCGCAGCATCATTTGCTTATTTTGAACATAGTTGTCCTCCTTTTGTGGTGCAAACAACGCCATTCTGCTGCAACAAGCATCATTACAATTACAGGCTAACGCCCAATAAAGCAGAAACGTTATTGGCCGAAAACGCTACGGGCAGACAACAACAAAAAGGCAATGAGCATGCAGCCAAAAACCACTATGCTTCATTGCCTTAATAACCTTCTATTTTTCTTTATCTATAAACCTTCTGTAAGTAGGCCCTGCTATGGCTCAACACCATCACAATGGCCTACACCTTCTTATATATAATCTTGTTTCTACCCGTAGTGAGTTCCAATAGTTCTCTGTTTTCGGCAATAAAACTATCGATATGACGCACACGTTTTTCTTCCAAAATCTCGTCAACAGCGATAAGAATACCCGTTTCTTCCACATCGCCAAAACCGTAATTGATGGCCGTACCAAAAAGTTTCATTGTAGGACTGAGTCCCATATAAGCATTTACCAAGGGCGGGATGTTATAGCCCAAGGCGCGCACCTCTCGGTTCAATATTTTATAATCCTCCTTAAAATCGTCGGCACTAAATAGTTCTTCAAGTTCCTTTGGGTCGGTTTCGATAACCAGAGGCTTCATCGGCGTAATCAAATTTTCCTTATCGTCGAAGTGTTTCTTCAGAAAATACAATATCATGTCTCTGCCCCGGCGTATGTAAGAGGGGTACATGGTCATCTTACCAAAGAAATATTTCAGTTTAGGATTAATCACTGTGAGTGCTCCAAGGCCATCCCACAAGTTATCGAGTGCAAAAATGCTCTTCGCCCCTTTACGAATACTCTGATATTCAACAGCCACAAACGAGCGTCCCAGTTCCACAGTGTAGGGCATATACTCGGTAAGAAAACGATTGGAGAACTTAAACATATGACTTGTGGCCAACAACGGCTGTCCGTCGGCATTCATTTTCCAGTCGGTACCATATTGAAAACGATAGCCCCCAATAATATCTTCAGCATCAGGATTCCACACAATGAGTTGTTTATACCCACCTTCCATCGTGTCAAATTCATCAATGTCGAGCGCCTTTCCCGTTCCACCGCCAGCATTTCTAAACGCAATCTCGCGCAATCGGCCAATCTCGCGCATCACATTGGGCGAGTCTTGAGCCGTAACGATATAAATTTCGTTATTGCTCTTATTGGTTAGGCGCAATTGTTTGCTTGGCGTTAGTTCGCTCTTTAGCAGCTGTTTGTCAACGGGTTGGATGACTATTTCTTCCATTCTTCCTAGGATTATCGTTTATGGCTTAGGGATTAGGTTGCCTGCATTGGCATTATTGGGCAGCTGATACACAACATCTTGCACCATTTGCGCCCATTGCAGGGGCGTGCGACTTTTATCAAACGTCTGCCAGGGTATAGGCTTTCCGATGGTTACGTTAAACGTTTTATGCCTATTCTTGTACATTTCGTCAACGAGGAACAGCATTGCCACGTTGAATTTCACGCCCAAACGTTTACAGATGTTAGCCAATCGGTAGAAGAAGTTAGAGTTTTGCCCGCCAAAATGTATGGGCACCACGTCTCTTTGCGTTTCTACACTCTTAACCACAAATGTCTTAGTCCACTGCAAGTCGCGTATTTCGCCCTTCGTTTTGCGGCTACACAGTCCGGCAGGAAACATCATCATGTGCTGTTGTCCTTTAAATCCGGCCTCAACCATTGCAGGGAAAGCACGACTTTGGTTGCCAGTTTTGTTAATCGGAATACATAGCGGAGCCAGTCCCGGGAGGTTCATCAGCAGGTCGTTAACCAGATAACGGAAGTTGCCTTCGTAGTGTCTACCCACGATTGCCCCAAGCACCACCCCGTCGATGCCACCTAAAGGATGGTTAGACACGAGTGTATAGAGCCTTCCATCGTTTTTAGCGGGCAGGTTTTCCATGCCTTGCACGTTCAACGTAAGGTCAAGATAACGCACACAAGCCTCCAACCAATCAACGCCCACCAATGCGCGGCTTTCCCAAAGAAAGGCATTCACCTCATCTTGATGCACAATATGCTTGAGCCATTTCACCAATGGCCTCGGCACAAGACGCGCTTTGTCGCCCATCTTGCTTCGAAGGATGTTGTCTATGTCTATGGTTTTCTCCACAATGTCGTTCTATCAAAACAATACTAACAATTTGCAAAAATAACACTTCTTTTTTTAATTCGGGTGTTATCGACCTTAAAAAATGCGTCCCTATTTTGTATTTCTCTTATTACAGCCATGTTCCCTCCCCAACATCATCGTGTTGATAGGATTGTTTGGCTGTTTTTGTGCTTTTTACTTTCGCCACTCACACCTCTATAAACGCCGAAAAGGTTTGAAAACCACAGCGTGGCTTACATAAAAATGCGCCACACAGTGTTTCCAAACCTTTTCTACATTTATGTTTTTACTACACAGCCCTCTAACAAGAGCAACCTTTAGTTGTGCAAAGGCGTATTGTGCAGCATCGGGATTTTACTTCTTACCTTTTTTATTACCACCCTTTTTATCCATCTTGGCCCAATATTTTGCGCCCTTAGCCTTAAGTTCGGCAGTGAAAGCTTTGGCATCGGCAAGCGCTTTAGCCCTCATCTTCGGGCGAAGCGTATGCGTGTTTGTAACCCTTCACCTCGTTCCAATGACCACGTGTAAAGTCGGGAACCTCTACGGGCAAGCATCCATTGTCCATCGAGATAGAGCCAAGTTCGGCCAAGCAGCACCATTCAGCCAGGTCGTACACGTCCATATCGAGAGGCAAACCATTTTGCAAGCAATACACCAAGCGGCTATCCATGATAAAGTCCATACCACCATGGCCACCAACTTCCTTCGCTTCGTCGCCATATTTTTTCACAATCGGACTAGTATAGCGTTCAACGAGTGCCTTCATATCGGCTTCTTTTAGGTATTCGTGTCCCGAAATCTTGTCGCTCGAAGGCTTAACGCCAGCATCTTTCAAGTCGCTAGCCGAGAGTGCATAACCCTCTGTGGGGTATTTATTGGCAAAACCCTTTGTTCCCGTTAGCTGATACATGCGGTTATAGGGTTGAGGCGTCATCACGTTGTGGATAATTTCCATCACCTTACCCTGTTCGGTGCGAATAAGTGTTGTGGTTTGGTCGCCATTGCGGAAGTTTTCGCAAGCCTTACCATCAAATTTCTCAACCAGTTTTTTGCCGTTAAACGAATGCGTATCCATAGCAATAAGGGTGCGCATGCGGTCGCCACGATGGATGTTAAGCACCTGAGCGATGGGGCCTAGGCCATGTGTGGCATACACATCACCACGGAAATCCTTGTTATAACGCAAGCGCCAGCCCAGTTTGTCGTCGGGTCCGTTTCCAATAATGTTGCCAATAGGGCGACAACTCGTGGCGATAAGCGCCTTGAGCATAAATAACCTCACCGAAAAGTCCCTCTTGCGCCATGCGCAACGAGTTGAGTTCGAAGAAGTCGTAGCAGCAGTTTTCAAGAATCATGCAATGCAAACGACTTTTCTCGGATAGGTTTATCAGTTCCCAAATCTCGCGCATATTCATTGCCGAAGGCACTTCGATGGCCACATGTTTGCCATTGAGGAGGGCTTCTTTGGCCACGAGGAAGTGGTGAATCCAGTCGGTGGCGATGTAAACAAGGTCGATGTCGGTGCGTTTGCACAAATCCTTATATCCGTTTTCGCCATAATAAACGTCGGCAGCAGGCATGCTAGCCTTCTTCAAATACTTCTGACAGTCGTCTGCACGGTTCTTTTCATAGTCGCAAAGGGCCTTAATTTCGATGCCAGGGATGTGTGTCCAGCGTTCCACAGCACCAGGTCCACGCATACCAAGACCAACAAAGGCCACGCGCACCACCTTTAATTTAGGAGTTGCAAGATTGATAGCCGATTGTTGTCCGGCCTCTCTTTGAGGAATTTCGGTAACTAATGTGCCGTTAACGTTTTTGTAAGGCCAGTTAAACTGAGCCTTCATGGTTTGCGGAACCAGCATAAGGGCCGCAAGCGAAAGCTGTACAAGTAGTTTTTTGCGTAACATATTTAAAGCTAATTTTAATTTAAGTCGTTGTATGCAGGGCATGATTGTTTCAGCAAAGGTAATAAATAATGTTATGAACATGCGCTTTTTTTTGAAAAAAACACTATTCTTACCTTTGTTATGTACTTTAATATACGTTTTACACAACGCAATACGCCCCGCTACGATTATCGAACGGGGCGCAAGGACTGTGCAAGCACAGCGAGATTAGAGTTTTTGGTAATAAGGAAGTCGGTTGAGTGGCACGTCGATAGTAATCGTTCGTCCGCCTTTCAACACTCGTCCGCGGTCGTCTTTCCATTTTCCAGGGGGCAAAACCACGGTTCGGCTATTGCCCGCATCAACCATCGGCGCCACCATATACTTATCACCAAGCATCCATTGGTCGGCTATTTCGATGTAGCCTTGATGGGGATAAGCGTACTCAAGACTTTGAACAATGGGTTCGCCAGTGGCTGCCGACCTGCGCGCGCATTGCAAAATGTAGTGTCCGAAGGTGGCGTGAAGCTGCGCCATGGCCTTCACAGCCTGCAAATGCTGAGGGTTGAGAATGCGCCAAGGGGCTACCGAGAACTGCATCATTGGCATTAAGGCGTGAACCTGGGCCGAGCGCACAATGAGTTTTTGGTCGAACTGACTGGCATCAATACCTAAAAAGGTACCAAACGAACCTCCACCAATCATATCAGGACAAGCGTAAGCATAACCAAGCAAGCCTGCGGCTATCATGTCGGGGAAGAGTAAGCGCACGGCCTGCCACGAATAATCTTTGTCGCCCAAGCGTTGCACCAATTCTTTTCCGCCCATTTGCCAACCAGCTCGGTACTCGTTAAAGGGGAAAGCAAGACCAAATTCGGCCCAAGCGCGTGTGTGTTCTACCGAAGCTAGGCGTTTTCCGCCATACGACACAAGGTCGGAACGATGGTAAAAATGGTTATCGCCACCATCAAACTTAAACCCGTCGATACCATAACGCTGCTGCACGTCGCGTAAGAGCGTCACAAAGTGTTGACGAGCTTGAGGGTTGGTAAAGTCGTACACCGCACTTTGGCCGTTCCACCATTTGATGATAGCTGGCTGCGAAGTGGAATCATTCAGCAAATAGCCCTTTTCAGCGAGGTCGCGATACTCAGGAGAGTCGGCCGAAACAAACGGACACACCCACAACATCACCTTAAAACCCATCTCGTGCAAGCGTTTCACCATGTAGGCAGGGTCGGGAAAACGGTCGGGTTTAAACTCGAAGTTGCCATAATGTCGCTGCCAGTTATCGTCTATCATAATAATTCCAGGCGGGAAACCATTCTTCACAATGTCTTCGGCATAAGCCAACACGTCTTTTTGATTTTGATTGTACATCAATTCTATCCACGTGTTGTATTGAGGCATGGTAAAAAACAAGCTATCGGGCAATATTCCGCTCGGCGGGAAATGCTCGCGCATGGCCGACAAATAAGCTTCGCGAAGACTTGAGCCACCAGTTTTAAGCTCTATTTCGGCCACAGGCGAGTCGAGATGCAGGTTGCCTTGGCTCACACTAAAGGTAAAAGGCTGGTTGCTCCATAGGTAGCGCCCTTTATTAGATATGAGCAGGGGCGAAACCTGATTATTGTCGTTGCGGTTGTAAAGATTAAATGGCGATAGTTCTTTGGCAAACGGCATTTCGAACCTAAAGCCGTAGCCCCGCCCCACCAACGTTCGCCGGGCTGCGACTTGATGTCGATGATGTGCTGAGCATGAGAAACGAGCGCAAGAGCAAGCGCAAAGATGAGGGTAAGACTGCGTTGGTGCATATTCTTTTTGAGGAGTAAAGGAGTAAAAGAGTAAGTAAATAAGTTAAGACTGCGCTTGTGCATATTCTTTTTGAGGAGTATAAGGAGTAAAGAAGTAAGTAAATAAGTTAAATGCTTTGGAGTGAAGAGTAAAGGAGTAAAGGAGTAAGGAGAAGGAATTAAGTAATTTGTGTGCGAGCGAATGAGACATTATCTTCTATTTCGCGTGACTACCGCGCGGTTCCCGCCCAATGCTTGAAGCGGAAAACACATCGCCGCCCCGCCAGCAATGAGCAATGCAGAGAAGCATAAATTTACTTCATGGCGTAATTTCATACTGTTGTTTTTTAATATAGGATTTAGTTGAATGTCAAAAATGCTTGTAAAATTAGAAACATTCCGTAAATTCTAGTCTATTTTACCCAATCTTTTAATGTTTATAAACAGATATTTGATTTGCTTGTAAACTAAATTATGAACAGTTATGCTGCCTTCAGCTTCTATAAAACACGTATATTTCGAGTATAAACATTTAAACAAGGTGCTATCTTGCCATGAAATAAAGTGTGTATTTGACAACATACAATTTGCAAAAGAATGTTTATCAACTAAAGTTTAAATCGCTTTTGAGCGAAATGAATTGTGCCTTAAGATACGCATACACTATTCTTTTTAGAACCATTTTTGGATATATTGCTCGTTTTTACCGAAAAAATAAAGATGCAGAACAATGAAGTTGGGGCATTCTCTGCCTCATTTTTAACGCTTTGCTCATGCGATTTCGCCCGAAACTGTGCATAAATAATCATAGAAAAGTAGGCTTTCTATTTTCTATATCAACCGAAGTTCAGGACAATTACCTACACTTTATGCGGGTGTTGACGGCCTTCGATTGGTATGTAATTTGTAAAATACACGGTAAACACCGCTGGCGGTTCAACTAGTAGTGACAAAGAAACAGTATTGTTAACAAAAAAATTGCTAAATACATACTCGTACAACACATTTTTTATTGTTCACCTCGTCCTCCAGTTTGGCACATTTCGGCATTTTTGTGCAGCAATATTTGTTTCGCTTTTTATCATATTATTATCGTATCTTATATCATATCAGTACTATTAGAAGAAATACATCTTTCGCAAAAATACGATATTTTGAAGCATTTATTAGAAATTTAAACTTATTTTTGAATTGCAAAACAATCTTTTTTTCTTATTTTATTGAAAAAAAGAAAGGAAAAACATTTGGAGGTTAAGTTACAAATATCTATCTTTGCGATGTACTTAGTAATCTTTGCGAACTAAAACGCTAGATTAACTTGCAAATCGCGAAGATAAAAAATCGCGAATCAACAACAAGGGACTTATGCCTTGCCCTTACAACCGCCATTGAACACATGGCGAAAATGACGAACCAGAGAAAAATAATAAAAATACAATAATATACAATCGAGGGACTTGTGTTTTAGCCACAAAAACAACCGTAAGGGAACGGATAAGAGCCACAAACAAAGACGCAAAACACAACTAACGGCGAACACAATATCCAAAACCGCATAACAAACTGGCGTAATGCTCGATTGACTATACCTCTCAATGCTCCGCTGAATGAGCGGACACCTAATATGTATTAAGTAAATAATCTAAACTGATGTTGTATGAAGAAGGTAGTATTGTTTGTTTTTATGTTACTGCAGCTATGGGCCTGCGGACAAGTAAAGTACAGAGAAGTGCTAAGCTTGGCCGATGAGTTCGTATCGAGCCTTGAAACGGACTACCAAAGCTACGGATTACTCGGAGGCGTAGACAAAATTCGATACACCAAGGATGGGCTTTACCAAGTATTTCCCATGGGAAGGCTCATCAATGTGAAAATCGATAGCATGGCCTCTGACAACGACTACGAACAATTGCGACAGGCATTAGCCGCTCATTACTCCGATGATGGACGAGTGAAGCAAGTTTATCGATGCCACGCGGGCACGATAATGATAGACTGCCGCAACTAATTTAGTGTTACATACTGTTGTTTGAAGAAAGGGCGCGGCAGTAAAGCCACGCACGGAGGCACGCTAGTTTCTTTTTACATTTAGGTTGCCTCTGGCGAGAACTCTATGTGTCGCGACCCTTCAATTTTTTTCTATGCCTTGCTGTTTGCTCTTATTCTTTTTCCAGTAAGGGGCTTTTTCTGTTTTCAAAGTTGTTTTTGGGGGATGTTTATGGCGCATGATTGCTTGTTTTGCGCAGTGTTTTTGGTTTGTTTCACTGATAATGGCTAGCAAAACTGTTTCTAACGCTTGTGCTTCGCTTTGTTTTTCCTTTGGGCACTCAGGTTTTTCTTCGTTGCTGATGGTCTGTTTAAGCTGAAATTTCTTGTTCGTTTGGCCAGATTTGGGCCTAAATCTGTTAGGCATTCCGTGCTTTGTAAAATATTTAGCATGGTTTTTAACACAAAAATCGAGGTTTTTAGCAACCAACCACCTACTAGCTCGCAAATAATCGATTCTCGCCGAGGTGTGACGGTGTGAAAAACTCACTTCACTAACAAAGGTTGACTAAACGACTATTCTGTGAAATAAACCGTATTTTTCACGACTTTTAGTGCGTTTTGCAGCAAAATGCATGGCTAAATGCAGCAAAACGCAGTGCTAACTCCTACAAAACGCAGTGCTAACTCCTACTAAATGCAAGGCTAACTCCTACTAAACGCAAAGCATTTTGGTGCTAAACGCAGAACAGAATGGTGTGTTTTGTAATATTTTGGCCAACTTCTTATCTCAGGAACAATAAAAAAACGCGTGTTTTTGGTCGTAAAAACGACGTAAAAAGGGGGTTTTAGCACCTAAAAGTCGGTTTTGAGACGATGAAAAAATGGCTATCATTCTCAAAATAGAAAGGCTATTTGGTGCTAAATGGCTTGTTTGCGCTAAAAATTGACGCTAAACAAAACGCAAAAGGGAGAAAAACGAGGTAAAACAGCGGTGTTTTAGTAGATTTTTTCTCTAGAATGTATTGCACCCAAAGGGACCATTTGTAATGTTTTATTACTCTCGTTAACACTTTGCAGGTACAAAAGAGCCTATTATCCTAAAGTCTTAAGTTGGACTTAGATTTAAAACAAACCGGTCAATAGAATCAAAACAAATTTTGTTTTATTGTAGAGTAGATAGCCAGTCTTTGTAACGCAGGCGTAGCGAGCTATGCCGAGTTGCAAAAACAGACAAGATGCCGACTAGAAAATAAAAGATGTTAGGAAACAACACTAAACAAGAATTTTGGAAACACTGGGGTTTGATGACCGATTGGGGTTTAAAATTGGCCTTATCCAGCAGCCATATTTCGACCTAGCCACACCCCTCCAAAGATTTGATTGAGATTAAACCCCAATTGATTGTTATGCCACTTACCCCACATTTTTATATTGTATTCATTCCTTCGAGTCCATTTCTCTTGGGTTTATCAACATTTGTCCGTCTTATACTGTTAGCGTAGTACATTACATATTATAGAAACACCCCCGTTATTATTGCTCGCGCCATTACCATGCTATTGCATGAACAACAAATGAAGCCTCAAACATCGTGCATCGAAATAAAAAATCGCTAGTCTATTGGCCTTATATCTTATCAAATTTCGGAGAAAAGACAAATGCACACCTCATTATTCGCCCTGCAACTAGTTCTTTTTTAACCTCAACATGGCGTAAGATAAAACAAAAAGATACTAGTAATGCACTATCAATTTTCAACTCAAACCTGCTAAAAACATCGCGCTAAACCCTTCAAAACAATCAACAACCAGTGCAAAAACACAATCTCAATCGGCAACCAGCATCGTGTAAACCTCTGAAAAAGAGGCCTTCACCAGCATAAAACAAAAAAGGGACTACCGAAGTAATCCCTTTTGCGCTTCAAGATGGGCTTGAACCAACGACCCCCTGATTAACAGTCAGGTGCTCTAACCAACTGAGCTATTGAAGCTTTTTGCTTGTTTGCGGTTGCAAAGGTACAACGTTTATTTTAAACCTCCAAACATTTTCGCAAAAAAAATTGATTTTGAGTGATTTTATAATAAAATAATGACAAAGTTTACGCTAGCTAATCTTAATATCGTAATTTGCGTTACAGAACAAACCTATTTACAATGAGGAAGACATTCATCGCATTATGCGTTGCCGCTTTCGCATCTTCGGCTGCGGCTCAAAAAGAACAAGACCACAATTTTAATGTGGCCAAGAACCTTAACATTTTTAACGCTATCTACAAGAACCTCGACATGATGTACGTAGACACGCTTGATGCCGACCTAACCGTTGGTACTGGCGTGAATGCCATGCTCAAAGCATTGGACCCCTACACCGTGTATTACCCTGAAGACAAGGTGAAAGACCTTAAATTCATGATTACAGGAAAGTATGGAGGTATTGGCGCACTTATCAAATACAACAGTCAGCTCAAGCGGGTAACCATCGACGAACCCTATGAGAATATGCCTGCAGCTGAAGTTGGACTAAAAAAGGGCGATATCATATTGAGTATCGACAACGAGGACATGACAAAAAAGGACCAAGGTTATGTTAGCGACCACCTTAGAGGCGACCCCGGAACTAGCTTTATCCTACAAATAAAACGACCCTCTACGGGTAAGGTTATGAAATTTAAGGTGGTAAGAAAAGCCATCCAGTCGCCTGCCGTTCCTTATTATGGTATGCAAGCCAATGGCGTGGGCTATATCAACCTTTCTGGTTTCACCGAAAACTGCTCGCGAGAAGTGCGTAGAGCCTTCCTCGACCTTAAACAACAGGGCATGAAAAGCTTGGTATTCGACCTTCGCGGCAATGGAGGTGGCTCGGAATCTGAAGCGGTAAACATCGTCAACATGTTCGTTCCTAAAGGAAAACTCATCGTCTCAAACCGCGGAAAGATGCAACGCTCTAACTATGAATACCGCACTCAGGTGGAACCTCTCGACACAGTGATGCCTGTTGTGGTGCTGGTAGACGGCAATTCGGCTAGCGCTAGCGAAATTACTTGCGGCTCTTTACAAGACCTTGACAGGGCTGTGGTGCTAGGAACAAGAACGTTTGGCAAAGGTTTGGTGCAAATGACAATGGACCTTCCTTATAATTCGGCACTAAAACTAACAACTGCCAAATACTATATTCCAAGCGGACGATGTATCCAAGCCATCAACTATAAACATAATAATGGTGGAACGAAGGAGCATGTACCCGACTCGCTTACCAAAGTTTTCTACACAGCTAACGGCCGACCCGTGCGAGATGGTGGTGGTATTATGCCCGATGTGGAGGTTAAAGCCGACACGCTGCCCAATATTGCGTTCTACTTGGCTGGCATTAAAGACTCTAACGAAGTGTTGCTTAACTATCAATTGGATTACATCGCAAAGCATCCCACTATCGCACAACCCGAAAAATTCGTGATAACCGATGCCGAATACGATGAGTTTAAACAACGCGTACTCAACTCTAAGTTCACATACGACCGCGAAAGTGAGAAGTTTTTGAAGGAACTTGTTAAGCTGGCTAAGTTCGAAGGCTATTACGACGATGCCAAAAACGAGTTTAATGCACTGGAAAAGAAATTGAGTCATAACATCGCTAAAGACCTCGACATCAATAAAGAGGCTGTTAAAAGACTCATTGCCGATGGTATTATCCCTGTATACTACTTTCAAAAGGGGCGCATTAGACATTCGCTGGTTGACGATAAGCAGATGAAAGCCGCACTTGAAGTACTGGCCGACTCGAAGAGATACGCCAGTTTGCTAAAGCCTCAACCTAAGACTACACCCGCAAAAACTAAAAAATAAACGCATACCTAACGCTTTTGGGGGCGCGGGCAAATGGCCTTGCGCCCCCAAAATGTGTTAATAACTAACGCCAAAGGGTGCACTAGACTAATGGTGAAACGTTTCTTCGCCACACGCCTCCTTATATATAAGGTGAGACCAACGAACGATAACTCCTACAGACGGCTTACAACCATACATCAACAAGCCACAAACCACAACACGAAACATCCCTCTTCGCAATGACAACATCCCCTCTGACACTACTGCCAACGGCACTTTTGCTTCCTACAAACGCACTAGCGCAAACACAAAACAGACCCAACATTGTGTTATTTCTTGTTGACGACATGGGTTGGCAAGAGACTTCGGTGCCGTTTTATAAAGAAAAAACCTTGCTCAACAGTCGTTATCGCACACCCAACATGGAGCAACTGGCTAGCAGAGGGGTGAAGTTCACACAGGCTTATGCTTCGGCTATTTCGTCGCCTTCGCGCTGTTCGTTGCTCTCGGGCATGAATGCGGCACGCCATAAGGTTACCAATTGGACCTTCGACTATAACGTAGAAACCGACATGAACGACCCTGAGATGATGCCACCCACATGGAATTGCAATGGCATACAGCCCGACACGGTGACATCTGCTCACAATCGGCATCGCACAACATTGATAACTCCCCTGCCACAACTGCTGAAAGATGCGGGGTATTACACCATACACTGCGGAAAAGCGCACTTCGGAGCACGCACAACAGCTGGAGAAGACCCGCGAAGCTTTGGTTTTATGGTGAATATTGCTGGTGGAGCCAACGGCGGACCAGCTAGTTACTCGCAAGAAAGGAGTTTGGTAGCAATCGTTTTCATGTTTACGGACTGGAACAGTATTACAATACCGATACTTTTCTTACCGAAGCGCTCACCATCGAAGCAATTAAGGCTTTAAACAAGCCCATAACCGAGGGCAAACCCTTCTTTCTCTACATGTCGCACTATGCCATACACGTGCCATACGAAGCCGACGAGCGGTTTACACCCAACTATCGACAGGCTAACGGACAAGGAATGTTCGATCCAATGCTGCAACAACCACTCAACGAAAACGAAATTAACCACGCCGCTTTGATTGAAGGCATGGACAAAAGTCTTGGCGACTTGCTGCGCTTTATCGATAGTAAACCCGAAGTTGCTCGAAACACCATCGTGATTTTCATGTCAGACAATGGTGGTCAAGCCATTGATGTGCGTCAGGGTAGGCATAATTACGACCAGAATTACCCAGCTCGTGGGGGCAAAGGTTCGGCACTTGAGGGCGGCATTCACGAGCCAATGCTGGTGTATTGGCCAGGAGTGACGCATGGCGGAACAGAAAATCACAACCGCGTGATGATAGAAGACTTCTTCCCTTCGCTGCTCGACATGGCACAAGTAAGCCAATACCGCACATCACAAGTGGTGGATGGGCGTAGCTTTGTGCCACTCTTGCGCAACCCAAAGCTGCATCGCAAACGCCAAATTGTGTGGCATTACCCACATTTCTGGACCACAAATATCAGCGAACGCGATGGCTACGGACCATCTTCGGCACTGATGCACGGCCCTTATCACCTGATATACTATTGGCGAACAAACACTTGCGAACTGTATAACGTAACAAACGATATTGGCGAGAGCAACAATCTGGCGCACAAAATGCCCAAACTCACCAGCAAACTCAAGAAAATGCTTTTTAAAAAACTAGACGAATATGGGGCACAAAAACCCACTTGGAAAACTCCAAAACACTAAAACACCAACCCCTACCCCAGCCCTTGCACTTCACTTAATAGGTGATTTTATACCCATATTACATCCTCTTTGTCCATTTTTGTGTATTTTAAGCCGGCTATATGCCCTTATATCAAGATAATTCTGTATTTTTGCAAGTGATGCGCCAATGCATTTAAAACACGAAACCATGCTGAAAGTAAAGATAAACAACCGCGGAAGGCAACCGCTACCCACATACGCCACAGCCCTGAGTGCAGGAATGGACCTGCGAGCAAATATTGATGCCGACATCACCCTTATGCCCTTGCAACGCCAACTGGTGCCAACGGGGTTGCATATTGCACTGCCCGAAGGGTATGAAGCACAGATTAGACCTCGCAGCGGATTGGCTCTTAAACATGGAATTACCGTACTTAATACACCTGGAACGGTGGATGCCGACTATCGCGGAGAGCTAATGGTGCTACTGGTGAACTTCTCTAACGAGCCTTTCATCGTGAAAGACGGCGAACGCATCGCACAAATGGTTATCGCCAAACACGAAAATGTGTGCTTCGAACTGGTTGACACACTCGACGAAACAGAAAGAGGAACTGGCGGATACGGACACACGGGACTGAAATAACACAAGTGATGAAACGAAATCTGATACACATCGCGGCCGCAACAGCCACTTGCGTCGTGGCGCTTGCCATGGCCACGCCCAAAGCTTGGGCCAAAAAGAAGGTACAACCCACTAAAGTTGCACCAGTCAAAACATTGTCGTACAACGACAAACGACGCTTCGACTACTTCTTTCTCGAAGCAGTGAAACAAGAGAACATTGGCAATTATGCCTCTGCTCTCGACCTCATGAATCATTGTCTAGCCATTAATCCCAACGCGGCAGAGGTGTATTTCATGCAAGCTCCTTATTATGTACAACTCAAAAAAGATAGCTTGGCACTGGCTTGTCTGGAAAAAGCGGCTACACTTCGTCCCGATAATTCTACGTTTACCGAACGATTGGGACAGTTCTACATCAATAGTGGCAACTTTGATAAGGCCATCCAAACCTACGAAAAACTAACGGCTAACACCAAAGAAACAGGCAACAGCGATGCGCTGAACGTACTCATGCAATTATATGGGCGCCAAAAAGACTTCAATGGCGTGCTGAAAACACTCAACAAAATTGAGCTAGTGAACGGCATAACCGAAGAAACCACACTGCAAAAGGTGCGCGCATACGAAATGCTCGACGATAAAACATCGGCGTTTAAAGCCTTAAAGCAGCTTTGCGACGACCATCCCAACGATGTAAACTATAAACTGATGTTGGGAAACTGGCTAATGCAAAACCAAAAAGAGGCCGATGCACACAAAATTTTCACTGCTGTGCTGGCCGAAGACCCTGATAATACCTTCGCACAAGCATCGCTATACGACTATTATCGGGCTAAAAACAACGATGCTATGGCCACTCAGCTACGCGACAAGATGCTCATCAGCCCCAAAACAGACAACGAAACAAAGTTGTCTATCATGAAACAAGTGGTGCAAGAGAGCGAACGCACTGGAGGTGATAGCACTGCTGTGCTAGCTTTGTTCGACAAATCACCTCCGCTAACCCCAACGATGGCAACATGGCCGAACTGAAAGCTGCCTACATGTCGGTGAAGAACATGCCCGATAGTTTGGTTAACAACGCTCTAAGACAGGTTGTGGCCGTTGCTCCAGAGAACACAGGCGCTCGTTTGCAACTCATTCAAAGCCTTTGGAAGAAGCAACGCTGGGACGAAATCTTAACATTAAGCAAGCAAGCGCAAGCTTACACACCCGAAGAAATGGTGTTCTACTACTTCGAAGGCATGGCCAACTATCAGATTGATAAGAAAGACCAGGCCCTAGACGCTTTCAAAAGGGGCGTTTCACAAATTAACCCCAAAAGCGATAAGGAAATTGTGGCTGAGTTTTACGAACTAATGGGAGAAATTCTCTACCAAAAGAAACAGCATAAAGAGGCTTTCGCCGCCTACGATAGCTGTTTGCAATGGAAACCCGATAAGGCTAGCTGCCTCAATAACTACGCTTATTATCTAGGCGAACAAGGTAAAGACCTCGACAAAGCCGAAGCAATGAGCTATAAAGCCATCAAAAACGAGCCCAATAATGGCACGTATCTAGATACTTATGCATGGCTACTGTTCCTCAAAAAACGCTATGCCGAAGCTCAGGTTTATATCGAACAAGCTCTAAAAAACGACTCTACATCGCTTAAAAGCAAGGTGGTGTTGGAGCACGCTGGCGATATTTACGCAATGAATGGCGACACTAAAAAAGCTATCGAATATTGGAACATGGCTCTAAAACTAGGAGCCGACAAGGCTGTTATCAATAGAAAAATTAAAATGAAAAAGCCTTAAACAAGGAGAAGTGTGGAACGTGAAATGACCATGCTCATGGATTTGACTGACTTACAAGACTGATTCAGCAGCTTTGTTCATGGATTGATAGGCTTACAACACTGGTTTAAGTTGACGAGTTGGAGGGTTAACAAATTCCCGGAGAAACAAATTGGTGGCAAACCTAGTGGTTTTAGGGCTTTGGGCCTTTCACTTTTTCACCCTCTCACCTTTCACTTTTTCACCTTTAAAAAGCCTTTTCACCTTTAAAACATTTTGTATGATGGAAAAGAAAACAACAATAACAACGCGCGCCCTTAACGGACTGCAGCGCATAACCAGCTCGAAATCGACGAAAAGAATGGCGAGCATGGCCCTTGCAGTGATACTTACACCACTAATTTGGACCTCGTGCAAAACAAAAACGGTAGTGACAACAACGCCAACCACCACTGTACCAAAGGCTGCACGCGACCGCGAGGTGCTGGCCAACAACCAAATGAACTTCATGCAGCGCGTTCACAGCAACCAAGTATATGCCACTAACATCGTGGGGAGCATCTCGCTCAACGTGAAAGGTGCAGGAAAAGACATCACTGTGCCTGGACAACTGCGCATGCGCAAAGACGAAGTGATACGCTTGCAAGCCTTTGTGCCTCTGCTTGGCACAGAAGTGGGGCGTATTGAGTTCACACCCGAGTATGTTTTGATTGTAGACCGCATACACAAAGAGTATATCAAGGCCGATTATAATCAGATGGATTTCTTAAAAAAGAACGGACTTAACTTCTATAGTCTACAAGCTTTGTTCTGGAACCAACTGTTATTGCCCGACCGCCCACGCATCACCGAGGCCGACCTTAACCAGTTTAGCGTTACATTTAGTGGTGGACAAAACAACCCCATCACCTACCAAACTGGCAATTTTAATTATGCCTGGCTAGCCGATGCTAACAACGGACGCATACAACAAACCGATATTAATTACCAAGCACCCAATCATGGCGCATCAAAACTGGTGTGGAAATATACCGATTTTAGAGCGCTTGGCGTGAAGATGTTCCCTGCTTCGCAAGTATTCACAATGAGTTCTTCGGCCGTAAAAGGCGGACAGACGCTTCAAGTGAGCATCAACATGAACGAAATTAAGACCGACGACAAATGGGAAACACAAACAACAGTGTCGCCCAAATACAAGCGCGTGAAGGCTCAAGACGTCTTCAGTAAAATACTCAGCATGTAAATGAAACAGCTTCTCACCATACTCCTTGCCCTCTTCGTGGCTCTTCCTATCGGTGCGCAAAAAAAGCGCAACGCTAAAAATGCACACCCTGCTGCCACTACACATAAAAAAGCATCCTCTAAAACTAAGCCTGCCAATAAGGCTAAAGCCGTGCAACCGGCTAAAAAAGGCGTCAAAACAACGAAAACGCCTGCTAAAAAAACTGCTAAGTCTGTTCCGCAAAAGGGTAATAAAACCTCTAACAAACGCGGGAATGTAGCAAAAAACAAAAACACACAGTCGGCTACCGACAAGGCCATCAAGGGTTTGCAAGGCCAAAGAGAGGCGATAAAGAAGAAATTCAACAACAAGAGGCTGCATTGAGAGCCAATCAGGCCGACGTGAAGAAGAAGTTGCAAGAGCTGATGGTGATTAACAGCGAGATTGATGAACGCCAAAAGAACATCAACGACATACAAAAAGACATCACTCACATCAACAGCAACATCGGCATTCTTAATTCGCAGCTCACAACGCTCGAACAACAGCTGGCCGACCGCAAGGCTAAATACATCCGTTCACTGAGATATATGGCCCGTCATCGTTCGGTTCAAGACAACTTGATGTTTGCTTTCTCGGCCAAAAGCCTAGCGCAGGTGTATCGCCGAATGCGTTTTGTGCGCGAATATGCATCCTATCAAAAGGCGCAAGGCGAACTGGTGAAGGCCAAACAGCAACAAGTAACCGATAAACACATCCAATTGGAGGAGGTGAAAGGACAAAAAAGTTCGCTGCTTAACAAGGGGCGCAAAGAGCATGCTGCCTTGCAAGCCAAACAAGGAGAGCAACAAAAGGCCGTTGACGGACTGCAACGCGAACAAAAAACCATACAATCTATCATCGCCGAACAACAAAAGAAAGATGCTGTTTTGAACGCCGAGATTGACCGACTCATTGCTATCGAGGTGGAAAAAGCTCGCCAAAGGGCCATTGCCGAGGCTAAACGAAAGGCCGAAGCAGCCGAAGCGGCTAAACGTAAGGCCGAAGAACTGGCTAGAAAAAAGGCGGCGGCCGAAGCAGCTGAGCGTGAAAACCAACGCCGTATTGCAGAGGCTAAAGCTAGAGAAGAACGCTTAAGGGCCGAGGCACGTGTGGCCGAAGAGGCCGAAAGGGCTAGAAGACTGGAGGCTGAAAAGGCTGCTAGAGAGGCCGAACAACGCAGAGCGAGAGCCGAAAAAGAAACGGCCGACAAGAAAGCGCAAGCTGAACGAGAAGCTAGAGAGGCTGCCGAACGCAAAGCTAAGGCCGACCAAGCGGCACGTGAGTCGGCCGACAAGCAGGCTAGAGCACAACAAGCAGCGCGAGAAGCTGAAGCTGCACGCGTGGCTGCCGAACGAAAAGCTGCTGCCGAACGCGAAAGAAGCGAAAAAGCCATTGCCGAAAGCAAGAAGGAAGTGGAAGAAACGCATAAGCTAGCACCGTGGACCGCATGGTTAGCGGTGGTTTTGAGGCCAACAAAGGTAGGTTGCCCATGCCCATCACTGGTTCGTATCGCATTGTGAGCCACTTTGGACAGTATAATGTGGAAGGACTTAAGAATGTGAAACTCGACAACAAGGGTATTAACATCATGGGTGGCGACGGCTGTCAGGCCCGAAGCATCTACGATGGAGAGGTTAGTGCCGTGTTTGGTTATGGTGGTTCGATGGTGGTTATGGTGCGCCACGGTGCCTATATCTCGGTATATGCCAATCTTCGTTCGGCCAGTGTAACGCGCGGACAGCGTGTAACCACACGCCAAACGCTAGGCACTGTGGGGGCCGACAACATCCTCCAGTTCCAGTTGCGCAAAGAGACAGCCAAGCTAAACCCCGAAACATGGTTGGGCAGATAATGTTCTGCTACAGGCCTTTCACTCCACCCTGCATGCAATGAAAGCCTGTTGCTAGCCTGCATCGACCTGTTTTCGCCCACTCTAGCGAGCCTGATGCTCGCCTATCGCCACGCCCCATCTTACGCCTAGCAGCGCAAAAGATGGGGCGTGGCTTTGTTGTAGTGGTCTACCATATTTGTTCTTCGCGCAAACACTTCAACCCCAATGCGGTGATTTGAGTCTAAACAGATTTTGTTTTATTGTCGAGCAGATTGCCTATCTTTGTAACGCAGGCGTAAGTGGCCACGTTAAGTTGCAAAGACAGTAAAGATGCCAACAAGAAAATAAAAGATGTTAGGAAACAACACAAAAACAAGAACTCTGGAAACATTGTGGTCTAATGACCGATTGGGGTTCACAAGCTTCATGTTTTGGTACAAAACTTTTACATATTAACATTTATAGCAGACTCATTCTAGCGAAAAAAGGCGCTCAAAAGCATAAAAAAAGCCTGTTTTTTGCACTTTCAAAATTTATTTTTTCGTCACCAAGAGGAGTCAACCGTGCAATTTGCACCATTTAGCCTTTCTATTTTAGCTGCAAACCTCAATTTTTCATCGCGCGAAAAACCCGTTTTTATACCCTAAAACACCACATTTCAGGCACTTTTCGCCCCTTAATAACTCAAATAGCCTATCAATAATATTGCATATCCATTGTGCATAATATGCATCAAGCAGCATTTAAGCATGTATTTAGCACCATTTTGCCAGGCGTTTTGTTGCATTTTGCCTCGCGTTTAGCACCACTTAGCCTTGCGTATAGCACCACTTAGCAGTGCGTTTTGCAGCAAAACGCAAGGTAAAATGCAGCAAAACGCAGGTAAAACCAATTATTTGTGTATTTATACAAAGCAAACACCATCTTCTGCATACTTCAATTAAGTGTAATTGCGCCGAAACAACCCCTAGCGAGAATTAAATATTTGCCACCCAAAGAACAGTTGATGAATAATAAAGCCACTTTTGGCACGACAAAATGCGCTGAATATTTTACATTTTCTTGCAACAACACATCTCGCGTGTTGAAATTTGTGGCTTATTTCATTCCCAATAAAGAAGCCATTGAGGGTGAAAAGCCAAAGCCCTCGCCCCGTTTCATGCAGCATGAGGCACAAAACGAGGCGAGGGCCATAAGTATTAATAAACAGATTAGGGTTGCGACTCGCCCTCAACATATTGTTCCATAAACATATGCTCACCATCAAACACGGCATAAGTAAACTGCCATATCCAATCGCCCAATATCATCATGCGTGTTTTCTTAGAGAGCATCAAGTCTAGTTCAATATGTCGGTGACCATAGAGAAAGAAATCAATATCATCGTGGTTCTTCATATACTCCTTAGTGTACTTCACCAGATACTCTTTATCCTCGCCCATGTATGGCGGTTCTTTGCCTTCGGCGCGTTTCATGCGGCTATGCTTAGCCCAATTAAGCCCAAAGGCCATGCCCCAACGTGGGTGAAGCGCATTAAAAAGCACCTGACAGAAGCGATTATGAAACACCCGGCGCAGAAATTTAAACGAATTGTCGGGGTCGCCCAAGCCATCGCCGTGCGCCAGATAAAACACTTTGCCGTATATTTCGGTGGTTAGGGGTTTCTTATGCACTATTAGTCCGCATTCCTCTTCTAGGTAACCATAAGTCCAAAGGTCGTGATTTCCCACAAAGAAATGCACCTCCACGCCCATATCTGTGAGTTCAGAAAGTTTGCCTAAGAAGCGCGTATACCCCTTTGGCACCACCATTTTGTATTCGTTCCAGAAGTCGAATAAGTCGCCCAGCAAATAAATGGCTTCAGCCTTATGCTTGATACTGTCTAGGAAACGCACAATCCTTCGCTCGTGCATACGGCCATGTTCGATGGCCAGCGAGCCAAGGTGGGCGTCTGAAAGAAAATAAACATTCTTCATAACCTAGGATTTTAAGGGTTAGCGATTATTCAAACCCCAGTTCCACGCGTGCTTCGTAGCTCATCATGCTTTGGTCCCAAGCGGGTTCGAACACCAGTTCGATGTTCGAAGCAGTAACCCCCTCGATGCTTTCCACCTTTGTGCGCACATCCTCGAGGATGAAATCGGCTGCCGGACAAGCAGGTGCGGTGAAGGTCATATCAAGGTCTAGCGTGCCGTCTTCTTGCAAATCAACCTTATAAATCAGTCCTAGGTCGTATATGTTAACGGGTATTTCGGGGTCGTACACTGTTTTTAGCACATCAATAATCCGTTCTTCTATCTTCAATTTTTCTTCTTGCGTCATAGCTATTTGCTTTAATGTTGTTGCAACAAAGATAATGAAAAATATTGAACGATGACGAAAGTAAAGCGAAAAAAATAGTATAATGCTACAACGACTGACCTGTAAAGATGGTCAACCATCGAGAAAAAGGGTTTAACCTCCAAGTAATCGAGTAGGGTTTTATAGCTCTCTGGCGCCTTTAGGCAGGTGTCGGGGAGTGTTTATTTTTATTGTTGGGCAGTAACAACGTGGCGATAGCATTTTGCGCAGTAATTGCAATGCATTAATTCTCACCAGCCCGCTTAGAATGAACCAAGAAAGCGAACCCACCATGAATGTTATAGGCAGACCTAGCCCCTTTGTAAACGAACTAAATCACTCTGCCCTCCTCGCGATAGCTATAATATCGGCCATCTGTAATGATGAGATGGTCTAGAAAATAGATGCGCATGGTTTCGCAAGCACTCTTAACGATTTGCGTTAGTCGGTCGTCGGCCCCGCTAGGCGAGGCGTTATTACTGGGATGGTTATGGCAAAGTGCCACAATTGTGGCGTTATTGAGCAAGCCTCGCGCATAATAATGCGCACATCAACAGCCGTTTCGCTCAGTCCGCCATGCGAAACACGAAAGGCTTTAATGAGTTTATAGTTTTGATTCATCAGCAAGGCCCACGCCTCTTCCACGTCAAGGTCTTGCATACGTACGTGCATAAAATTGTATATGGCCGTAGCCGAGCCAAGGTCTTTGCGTTCTTCGACCTGTTCTTGCTGTCGGCGTTTTCCCAATTCGCACGCGGCCATGATGGTGACGGCTTTAGCATCACCAATGCCATGATATGTAATTAGTTCGTTATATGATAATCGGCCAAGGCGTTTAAGGCTGTTTTGGCAATCGTTGAGTACACGCGTCATAAGGTCGACTGCTGACTCTTCTGTTGAACCAGAGCCAATAAGAATGGCCAACAACTCAGAATTGGTTAGGTTTTCGGCGCCAATACGCATCATTTTTTCTCGCGGACGGTCTTCCGTTGCTAGGTCATTGATTTTCATGATAAAGGCTATTAGGGGTGAAAAAGTGAAAGGTGAAAAGTATTTGGATGAAGTACTTACTACTTTACTACTTACTACTTACTCCTTACTCCTTACTTATAAAATGTTTTCTCGAATGCGCTAAACTCGTCTTTGCCCTTAACACAGCGTCGCCACCATGCTTGAAGGAAGCCAAAACCGTACCCCATCAGTTGAGTAAAGGCAGCAGCAACGCTTAGGAAGGCGATGTGCAAACTGCGATAGAAGCAAAAGGCATCGACAAGCAAAGCCAATGAATAGAGCACTAAAGGCGAAAGACCTGCAACAACAAACCACTGACCCATGGCCATACAGCCCATAAGCATGAACACAACACCCAATAAAGACACAGCACCCAGCAAAATAACGCCCACAGTGAACACCATTGGCAGCAGATGAACTAGCTTTAAGGATTCGGGATACTTCTTATAAAGATTAATTCTGGCAATACCACTGTTGTAAACCTGACGGAAAAACTTACGGAAATCCGTTCTTCGTTTATGCCATACCCATGCTTCGGGGAACAAACGGCAGCGTAATTGCGCCTTAAAAATACGGATAGAGAAGTCGATATCCTCGCCGAAGCGCATTTTAGAGAAACCGCCAAGCTGCAGATAAGCACTACGCCGTACGCCCATGTTAAACGAACGCGGGTAGAACTTATCCATTTTCTTCTTTCCACCGCGTATTCCGCCCGTGGTAAGAAAAGCAGTCATTGAGTAAGAAATGGCTTTTTGCTTCGGTGTAAACGAAGGATGAGCCGCATCGGGGCCACCAAAGGCGTCGGCATCGTTCGTATTTAGTTCGTTTTCCACGGCTTGCAGATAGCCTGCAGGAACCACCACGTCGCTATCCAAAATCAAAACATAGTCGCCTTGCGCTCTTTCCACGCCGTAATTACGACTTTGTCCTGGCCCAGAGTTATCTTTATAAAAATAATGTAAGTTGAGTAAGTCTCTGTATTTTTCGCACACATCGCGACAAGGAACGGCCGAACCGTCTTCCACCACAATCACTTCAAAGTCGGTTATGGTTTGTTTAGTAAGACTTTCCAACAGTTCGTCCACCTCATCAGGGCGGTTATAAACAGGAACGATAAACGAGTATTTCATTTAGTAGCAAGGTTTAAGCGATGTGCGCAATAGGTTTGTTGGTAGAAATGGGCCTTAGACGCAAGGGCCGAGCTGTCTCCAACCAGGGGTTAGATAGGCAGCTCGGTACTTGTTGAATTATTCTTTCACTCTTTGGAGGTACGAACCATCGCGGGTATCAACCTGAATCAGTTCGCCTTCGTTGATAAAGAGGGGTACTCGTACCACAACACCCGTTTCAAGTGTAGCGGGTTTGGTGGCGTTGGTAGCGGTATCGCCTTTAATACCAGGTTCGCTGTGGGTAATACGCAGCACAGTTTTAACAGGCATTTCGGCAAAGAGCACAGTGCCATCGGTAGTGTCTGTAACCACTTCCACCACGTCGTTCTCTTTCATATACTCAACACCAGTGATAGCCTCTTTAGCAATAGGAGCTTGTTCGAAGGTTTCTTGGTTCATGAAGATGTATTCGCCACCATCTTGATAAAGATATTGATAGGGGCGACGCTCAATGCGAACGTCTTCCAATTTGAAGCCCACTTGGAACGTACGGTCAAGCACGCGTCCTGTAGTTACGTTCTTCAGCTTGGTGCGCATCACGGTGTTTCCCTTACCGGGTTTTACGTGTTGGAAGTCGATACAAGTGAAAATTTGGTTGTCAAGACGGATACATGTTCCAATCTTGATTTCTTGCGAATTAATCATTTTTGTTCGTTTATATTATTATAATAATGTGCAAAGTTAGCCATTTCGTAGAAAATTCCAGCCCATTAATACGGAATTTAACTGATGTAGATAGCGAAAAATTACGCGTTTGGCATATTGCACGATATTAAAAAAGCTCTCTTAAAGCGATAAAAAATGTAAAATGCGGTGAAAAACGATTTTCTTGATGTATTTTTGCGTATTAAATAGACATCAAATACACACATTAAAACAATGAGAAGAATACTATTTACAGTCTTGGCAGCGACTGCAATGTTATCTGCCAACGCCGCTAATGCCACAGAAGGAGTGCTCAAAGTGAAGGGTTCGCTGAAAAGTTTCGGCGACTCAATACTAGTTTATGTTGCCGAGCCAGGCAAACGCCCCGTTGTTCGCGATACGCTCGTGCTGAAAAACGGTGCATTCGACTTTAGCGTTAAGCTCGATAAGGTTTCTGAAGTGACACTTGCAACACCCGAAGCCGCCAGAGGGCAGTCGCGCCAATACGTGGCTTTCGTGGGCGTTCCTGGTGAAACGCTCGAACTAAGCGCCAACGAACAAAACAAATTCACCTACGCTGGAACAAAGTTCTACAAAGAGTTCGCAGAGATGAAAGAAGCGCTTGAAAAAGGTCAAACCGAACTGGAAGCCTACATACAATCGCTTAATGCACGCATGGAAAAAGGCGAAAAGCAAGAAGACTTGATGAAAGAATATCAAGAAAAGGCTCCCGCCTTGCAAGCTAAGCCAGCGTGGCTTACAAAGATTTTATCAAAGCGCACCCCAACTACGAGGCTAACGCCATCATCGTAAACAGTCTTGAAACGCTGGAAGAGATGGAAGAGGCTGCCAAAATGATGTCGGAAGGCGTAAGAGAAGGCCGAATGAAAGAATACTACATGGCTAGTATCAACCAACTAAAGGCTCAAAAAGAAGCTGAAGAGCACGCCGCTAAAATGCAAGCTGCTGGCGTTGTAGCTCCCGACTTCACGCTGAACGACCTCAATGGTAAGCCTTTCAAAATGTCTAGCCTTAAAGGAAAGTACGTGGTGCTCGACTTCTGGGGCTCGTGGTGCGGATGGTGCATCAAGGGTTTCCCAAAGATGAAGGAGTATTACCAAAAATATAAAGGCAAATTCGAAATCCTTGGCATCGACTGCAACGACACTCCCGAGAAGTGGAAGGCTGCTGTTGCTAAACACGAACTGCCCTGGAAGCACGTGTTTTGCCCACGCGAAAGCAAGGTTTTGGCCGACTATGCCATCCAAGGTTTCCCAACAAAGATTGTTGTTGGACCCAATGGCAAAATCGTTAAGACGGTTGTTGGCGAAGATCCTGCGTTCTACACCCTGCTCGACGAGCTTTTTGGAAAAGGTAAATAATCCCTTTCCTCACCTTATATCATAGCGCACGGAGCAAGCATCGAGGCCCGCACGCCCCAAAAGGGCAACAACAGCGCACCCAATGCTTGCTCCATAGCGCATAACAACGCGCTTTAGAATAGTCGTAACACAGCGACTAAAGCCCCTAACGCGTTAGACGAACGAACAAACCGCAGCTACTGGCACATGCCCAATAGCTCATGGCTAGTTCCACACGCTTCAAACAAGCATAAACTCTTATCACATGTCGTTTTCAATAACAGTAAAACAGCAACTCTTCGACCTATCTTCGCCCCGCGTGATGGGTATTCTTAACGCCACACCCGACTCGTTTTTCTCGGGTAGTAGGATGCAAACCGAAAAAGAAATCGCACAACGCGCTAACCAAATCGTGGAAGAAGGCGGGACAATGATAGACGTTGGCGCATTTTCTACAAGGCCAGGAGCCGACCAAGTGAGCCAAGAAGAAGAGATTATCCGCCTACGAAGAGCCTTGGCAGTGGTGCGAAAAGAACAACCCGATGCAGTGATTTCGGTAGACACTTTCCGCCCTGAAGTGGCACAGATGTGCGTGGAAGAATACGGAGCCGATATCATTAACGACGTGTCTGACGGTGGATTGACGGGCATTGCAAATGTTCCTCTGCAACCCCAACCTAGCGAACTGCCCCAAATGTTCCATACCGTGGCCCGCTTAGGCGTGCCTTACATTCTGATGTCTGTGCAACCCACACTGCGCGATGTGCTGTTGGGGTTTGCCCGAAAGGTGTCGCAACTGCGCACATTGGGCGTAAAAGACATTATCCTTGACCCAGGTTTTGGGTTTGGGAAAAGCGTAGACCAAAACTTTGTACTACTGAACGAGATGGAGAAAACTAAGGTGCTCGACCTCCCTCTGCTGGTGGGCGTATCACGAAAGTCGATGATTTTTAAAACCATTGGTGGCAATGCCGACACCGCTCTCAACGGAACTACGGCCCTTAATGCCATCGCCTTGATGAAAGGTGCCAACATCTTGCGCGTTCACGACGTGAAAGAGGCTGTTGAAACAGTTACGCTCTTCAACCAAACAACATCGCAAACAACGACATAAACATTTACCCCCATTGCCCGAACGCCACATCTTTCTAGCATTCGGGCATTTTTTTAACAAGCCATTATGTTCTTCGACTTTGGAATAAAAGACATCCTCGACATCGTGCTCGTAGCACTGATGCTCTACTATCTGTACCGACTGATGAAAGAGTCGCGCTCACTTAACATCTTCATCGGCATCATGTTCTTTGTGCTGGTGTGGCTGCTGGTGAGCCAAGTGTTCGAAATGCGACTCCTTGGAGGCATCCTCGACAAGTTGGTTAGCGTGGGTGTCATCGCCCTCATCATCCTCTTTCAAGAAGAAATTCGCAAGTTTCTCTATTCTATGGGGGCACATCAACGGGTGCGAGGCGTGATGAACTTCTTTTATAAAAACGACAACAAGGCGAAAGAAGACAAAGAAACCATCATCCCCATCGTGATGGCCTGCATGTCGATGGCTCGCGGAAAGGTGGGCGCACTCATTGTCATCGAACGCAACGAACCACTCGACGACATCGTAGACACGGGCGACTATATTGATGCGCGCATCAATCAGCGACTCATTGAAAATATTTTCTTTAAAAATTCTCCGCTTCACGATGGTGCTATGGTTATCTCTAAAAAGCGTATTAAGGCGGCGGGCTGCATCCTCCCTGTATCGCACAACCAAGACATTCCACGCTCTTTGGGCCTTCGTCACCGCGCTGCCATGGGCATAAGTCAAAGCAGCGACGCCATGGCGGTTATCGTATCCGAAGAAACGGGCAACATATCGGTGGCCGTTAATGGTAAGTTCCGTCTGCGCTTGTCGGCCGAAGAACTTGAAAGCATACTCACCGAGGAGGGTTTTCAGTAAGCAAAACGGCGCACACTCTTCGTTTTCAAAGCTGTAAACCTACAACTCAGAGCGCATTTATTGAGCAATAAGCACCGCCCTCCCCTTCCCGGCTCACCCAAAAGGCAGATACTGACACCTTACTTTTTTATTTTCACCTAACATTTTGCCAATCCCCGCCTTTGCACTATCTTTGCAAAGGATATTGAAATGAATAAAAACAATGGATTGGATTAACGGCCTGTTCTCTGTACATTCAGCCCTTCAGACCGTGGTTGTGCTGTCGCTGATATGTTATTTGGGTTTGGTATTAGGCAAAATTCATGTCAAGGGAATTTCTCTTGGCGTGGCTTTCGTGTTTTTTATTGGCATTATTGCCGGACACTTAGGGCTAAACATCGACGCCAAAGTGCTCGAATACACTCAAACATTTGGGCTAGTGCTCTTTGTTTATACCCTAGGACTGCACGTTGGCCCCAACTTCTTTGGCTCGTTGCGCCAAGAAGGCATCCGCCTAAACCTTTGGGGACTTGCCGTTATTGCCCTTGGAACAATCCTTGCATTGGTGCTTGCCAAACTTTGTAGCGTGCCTTTGCAAACCATGGTGGGCATTCTTTGCGGTGCCGTTACCAACACACCTGCCCTTGGAGCAGCCCAACAAGCACTCGAAAACTTTGGATTTTCCACCCGAAGCGCAGCCCTTGGTTGTGCCGTTGCTTATCCCTTAGGTGTGCTTGGCGTAATCTTCGCCATGATTGTTTTGCGCAAATTCTTTGTAAAACCCGAAGACCTTGTACCGCATTCACCGCAAGACGAAGACCATACTTACGTTGCCCAATACGAGATTGTGAACCAAGCCATACACGGAAAAACACTGGCCGAGATTGCACAAATGGCGCATATCCAATTTATTGTGTCGCGCATATGGCGCAACGAGCAAGTTATCGTACCCCTTTCCACCACTAAACTTAAACTTGGCGACAATGTTTTGGTGGTTACTACCGACGATGAGGTGGGCGGAATGGAACTCTTAATGGGAAAAAAGGTAGATAAAGACTGGAACGAAGAGAAGATTGACTGGAACCACATCGACAAAAAAGTTGAGTCGAAGGTGGTAGTTATCACGCGTCCTATGCTCAATGGCAAAAATTGGGTTCGCTTAGACTGCGTAGTACATTCGGTGTAAACGTTAGTCGTGTTACTCGTGGCGATACCAAACTGCTGGGAACAAACAACCTTAGACTGCAATACGGCGACCGCGTTACAGTGGTTGGCGAACACGATGCATTGGAAAGTGTGGAACATTACTTGGGTAATGCCGTGCAAACTCTTAAAGAACCCAATCTCGGCGCCATCTTCCTAGGCATGCTTTTGGGTCTTGCCATTGGCACAATACCTATTATGTTACCTGGCATGAGTGCCTCTGTGCGCATGGGTTTGGCGGGTGGACCCATCGTGATGGGCATACTTGTGGGAAGCATTGGTCCGCGTTTCCGCCTGGTTTCTTACACCACGCGCAGCGCCTCGCTCATGCTTCGACAGTTGGGCTTATCGCTTTATTTAGCCTGTTTGGGTTTAGATGCCGGTCAAGACTTCTTTCAGACGGTGGTACGCCCCGAGGGATTGCTTTGGGTGGGATTGGGTTTTGTGCTCACTGTTGTGCCTGTTTTGGTCGTTGGTTTCATTGCTTTGCGCACCAAGCAACTCGACTTTGGGTCTATTTGTGGCATTTTATGCGGTTCGATGGCCAACCCCATGGCTCTTACTTATGCCAGCGAGACACTCGAAGGCGACACGCCAGCCGTATCGTATGCCACGGTTTACCCTCTCGGTATGTTCATTCGGGTGATTATTGTGCAAATCATGTTGATGTTCTTTTTGGCTTAGCGCAAGATTATTGCAGGCAAATTGGGACACACAATGGCACACACAGGGGCGAAGTAACGATTAAAAATGCCCCCGCTCATGCTCTTTTAAGGCTGCACAATGGCCTTTTTTCGGCCACAAAACCACCCCTCAACAACAACGCAAACCAAACAATTAACGTTAATTGTTTCATAACCCATTTATTTTCATTACCTTTGCAGCGTTCAAACACGAATGTTGTCTATTATGGCTTGGAGGCAACGGTTGGTTGAACTAGTAATAATAGACAAGGTTTCTAGGTTCGTGGGTTGATGAATTCATGATATTTGGATAACAGTTAGCAACGGTGAAGTCATCAACAATCAAGGTTTCGTTTAGTGAGAAAGCCTCTTGTGGTGCGCTATTAGGTTTGCCATGGCCTGCATCTGCTTAAACGGCATGCCCCTCTTGGGCATTGTTCGTTGGCCGAAAACCCGCTTGTCACCATCCATTTTCAAACCACCACCCCTACCAAGAAGCCCTTTTAACAACAAAAAAAATTGAAGACATTTGAAGAATTAGGCGTGAGCGAACCTATATGCCGCGCCATCCAAGAGCTGGGATTTGAACAACCCATGCCTGTACAAGAAGAAGTAATACCCTATTTGCTGGGTAATGGAAACGATGTTATAGCATTGGCCCAAACGGGTACAGGAAAAACAGCTGCCTATGGCATACCCGTATTGCAGAAAGTAAACCCCGAAGAGAAACACACACAAGCACTTATACTTAGTCCTACGCGCGAACTTTGCTTGCAAATCGCCGACGACCTGGCCGACTTTAGCAAATATGTGCCGGGCCTACACGTTGTGCCTGTATATGGTGGCGCATCTATCGAAATGCAAATTCGACAGCTTAGAAAGGGCGCACAGATTATTGTTGCTACTCCTGGACGACTCATCGACTTGATGAAGCGTGGCGTGGCACAACTTGATGCCGTTAACAACGTGGTGCTCGACGAGGCCGACGAGATGCTCAACATGGGCTTTACCGAAAGCATTAACGCCATTTTCGAAGGCGTACCCACCAACCGCAACACGCTTCTTTTCTCTGCTACGATGAGTCGCGAGATTGAAAAGATTGCCAAAAACTATCTCAACAACTACAAAGAGATTGTGGTGGGAAGCAGAAACGAAGGCGCCGAGAAGGTGAACCACATCTATTATATGGTGAATGCCAAAGACAAATACCTGGCCTTAAAACGCTTGGTTGACTTCTATCCGCGCATTTTCGCCATCATTTTCTGTCGCACAAAACTCGAAACGCAAGAGATTGCTGATAAACTTATTCGCGATGGGTATAACGCTGAAGCACTGCACGGCGACCTAAGTCAGCAACAACGCGACCTCACCATGCAGAAATTTCGCAACCACAACGTGCAATTCCTTGTGGCAACAGACGTGGCGGCGCGCGGTCTTGACGTTGACGACCTTACTCATGTTATTAACTATGGACTACCCGACGACATCGAAAGCTACACTCACCGAAGCGGACGAACGGGCCGAGCTGGCAAAAAAGGTACGTCTATCAGCATCATTCACACACGCGAACGGTCTAAAGTGCGCGCCATTGAGAAGATTATTCAGAAAGAATTTGTCGACGGAACGCTGCCCACTGCTAAAGAAATTTGTAGCAAACAGCTGTATAAGGCCATGGACACCATCTCTAAGTTTGATGTGAACGAAGAAGAAATTGCTCCCTTCCTCGATGAAATATATCGACACTTTGAATATATCGACAAGGAAGACATCATCAAAAAGATTGTGAGCATGACCTTTGGACGCTTCCTCGACTATTATGCCAATGCGCCCGAAATTGAAAAACCTTCTACCAAACGCAACGACCACGAAGGAAAAGAGGCGAATGGGGCAACGCACGCGAAGCACAACGAGGCACTAGAGGCAAACGAAACGAACGCGGCACACGTGCGCCACGAAAACCAGAGGCTGGTTATCGCCGATTGTTTGTTAATCTTGGCAAAGACGATGGTTTCTATCCAGGCGAAGTAATGCAGTTTATCAACCGCAACGTGCAAGGACGAGTGGCCGTTGGACATATCGACCTACTGGGCAAAATATCGTATATCGAAGTACCCGAAGCCGACGCCAACCGAGTGATGCAAGGACTATCGGGGGCTACTTATAAAGGGCGCGACGTGCGTTGTAACGATGCCGACGAAGGCGGACACGGCAAATCGGCCACCAACAAAGGCGGAAGAAAAGGCCAACGCTATGCCGATGCACCAGCAAACACAGGCCCACGACGCAGCAAAAAGGCGCAACGTAACTTTAACGACGATAACGAAACGGGCGACTGGAGACAATTTTTCCAACAACCCGCACGCAAACTTAAAGGCGAAGAACCCGACTTCTCGGAAGAGGGATGGGCTAGACGCCGACCAAAAGGGTAAAAACAACACCCTAAAGTTTGATTTTTCAACGCCTACAACACGCACGCCCCAACAACGGCACGCCAATAGCTCACCGAAAAATCAAGCAAAAGATGCCATATCATAGCCAAACGCCAACAAAACGTCAGTAGGCTTAAACACAACGCCATACATGGCGTGGCATCTTAACAAGCATACAACACACAAAAAATAAGGTATGAAACGAAAATAACGATTTGATTATTCGTCATTTCCTTTTTTATTACCTACCTTTGTGCCAATTTAATTTTAGATGTTTTAAAACAATAAGTTTTTAGATGAACGTAATAACGAAAACAATTTCATTGCCTGATGGAAGAACCATCAGCATTGAGACCGGGAAAGTGGCAAACAAGCCGATGGTTCGGCTGTAGTTCGCATGGGTAACACTGTGCTCCTTGCTACTGTTTGTGCCGCAAAAGATGCAGTTCCCGGTACCGATTTCATGCCTTTGCAAGTGGATTACAAAGAGCAGTATTCTGCCGCAGGACGATTCCCAGGTGGCTTCACCAAACGTGAAGGAAAGCCCGGAGACAACGAAATCCTTACTTCGCGACTCGTTGACCGCGTGCTGCGACCCCTTTTCCCCTCAAACTACCACGCAGAAGTTTATGTAAACGTCATGCTCTTGTCGGCTGATGGTGTTGACCAACCCGACGCTTTGGCCGGTTTGGCTGCCTCTTCGGCAATGGCATGTTCAGATATTCCCTTCGATTTCTACATCAGCGAAGTTCGTGTTGCTCGCGTTAATGGCGAGTATGTTGTTAACCCCACCTTCGAACAAATGAAGGAAGCCGACATGGATATCATGGTGGGCGCAACAAAAGACAACATCATGATGGTGGAAGGAGAAATGGACGAGGTGAGCGAACAAGACCTTATCCAAGCCCTCAAGGTGGCTCACGAAGCCATTAAGCCTATGTGCATCATGCAAGAAGAACTGGCTAAAGAACTGGGCAAAGATGTTAAACGCGAATACGAACACGAGGTGAACGACGAAGATTTGCGCAAGCAAATGAACGACGAATTGTATCAACCCGTGTACAATGTTACGAAACAGGCACTAGCTAAACAAGAACGCCACGATGCTTTCGACAAAATCGTTTCCGACTTCTTGGAAAAATACGATGCCGAAAACACCGAAAAGCTTACCACCGAAGAGCTGGAAGAGAAGCATGCGCTGGCTGCGCGCTACTACGACGACGTGCTGCGCAACGCTATGCGCCGTTGCATCCTCGACGAAGGAAAACGCCTCGACGGTCGTAAAACCGACGAAATTCGCCCCATCTGGTGCGAAGTAGACTCGCTGCCTATGCCTCATGGAAGCGCCATCTTTACGCGTGGCGAAACTCAAAGCCTCTCTACCTGTACGCTTGGCACCAAACTCGACGAGAAAATGGTTGACGATGTGCTAGATAAGAGCTACATGCGCTTCTTGCTTCACTACAACTTCCCTCCATTCTCTACTGGCGAAGCCAAAGCGCAACGTGGCGTTGGACGCCGCGAAATTGGCCACGGACACTTGGCATGGCGCGGCTTGAAGGGGCAAATCCCTGCCGACTATCCTTACACCGTGCGTGTGGTTAGCCAAATTTTGGAGAGCAACGGTTCGTCGTCTATGGCCACCGTATGTGCCGGAACGCTTGCACTGATGGATGCTGGCGTGCCTCTGAAGAAACCCGTTAGCGGTATTGCCATGGGTCTTATCAAAAACCCAGGCGAAGAAAAATATGCTATCCTTAGCGATATCCTTGGAGACGAGGACCACTTGGGCGACATGGACTTCAAGACTACGGGTACAAAAGACGGACTTACCGCTACACAGATGGATATCAAGTGCGACGGTTTGAGCTTCGAAATACTTGAAAAGGCGCTGATGCAGGCTAAAGCTGGTCGTGAGCACATCCTTGAAAAGCTCACCGAAACCATCGCTGAACCTCGTCCCGAACTCAAACCTCAAGTTCCTCGCATCGTTCAAATCGAAATTCCTAAAGAGTTTATCGGTGCTGTTATTGGCCCTGGTGGCAAGATTATACAGCAGATGCAAGAAGACACAGGCGCAACAATCACCATCGACGAAGTGGATGGCAAGGGTAAAGTTCAAGTTAGTGCGCCCGACAAGGCTAGCATCGACGCTGCCCTATCGAAAATTCGCGCCATCGTGGCCGTGCCCGAAGTGGGCGAAATCTACGAGGGAACAGTACGCTCTATCATGCCTTATGGCTGCTTCGTAGAGATTATGCCTGGCAAAGATGGCTTGCTGCACATCTCGGAAATCGACTGGAAACGCTCGAAACTGTTGAAGATGCTGGTATTAAAGAGGGCGACAAACTGCAGGTTAAACTGCTCGACATCGACCCCAAAACTGGCAAATACAAACTGTCGCGCCGCGTCTTGATGGACAAACCCGAAGGATGGGTTGAGCGCGAACGCCGTCCTCGTGGCGACAGACCCGAAAGGGGCGAACGTCGCGAACGTCGCGAGCGTCGTGATCAAGAATAACAAAACCTCTGCTAACAAATATTGGCACTGCCTTGAGCAGTACTAACAAAAGTCTAGCTTTTAATATCGTTATTAAATTCATGTTATGCGGGCCGTCTTTGTGCTAAAGACGGTCCGCTTTTTTTCTTCTCTATACCTCCAAAACACAACACCTCTCTCACATCATTCCTTGATTGCAGTGCAGTGAAACTTAAACCCAAGGTTATGTGCTTTGTGCCGTTTTTGTATGTATGTTTTGTTGAGCACATGCCCTGTATTATTTGTGAAGGTGCTGTGCATTGCGCCAAAAGAATAAGGCAAGCAAGATGTCAACAAGCAAACGAAAGACGAACGAGAAGCAATGAAAACAATAAACAACCAGTGATAAGCAGTCTAACTACCAATTCGGGATAGATTTCAATTCGTGCCATTGGGAAATGTGTAAAGTTTTCAGCGTAAAATTTAACATTATGGCTGCCTTTTTTGCTCACCAACTGCCATTCGCTCGCAAATAATCGATTCTCGCGAAGGTTTGATTGGATGAAAATGGCCATGAATTGCGAAAACCTACAAACCGAATTTTCATTGAAATATTCCGAGCTTTTTGCTAAAAAATAGGCTATTTGCAGCAAAACGCAGTGCTAACTCATACAAAACGCACTACTATCTCCTACAAAACGCAGTGCTAAATGCAGCAAAACGCAGTGCTAACTCCTACTAAACGCAAGGCAAAATGCAGCAAAACGCAGGATTAAAAGGTACTTATTGCACTATTTTGAGAACCTCACAGTGGAGTAAGAAAATAAAAAACACCCCATTTAAAAGCAAAATACAACATAAAAAAGCACTTTTTGAACATAAAAAGTGGATTTTAGGGCGGTGAAAAAATGCGAGTTGGCGGCCTTCTAGAAAGGTAAAATGGTGCAAAACGCAGATTTGAGGCCCCAAAACGATGTAAAAACAAACGCAGAGTGAACGAAAAACAGAGGAAAACACCGCTTTTCAACATGTTTTTTCGCTAGAATGGATTGTTCTGAAGAACGCTATTTGTAAAATATTATTACCCCATTTAACAAGAACACAACCGCCCTTTACGCATTTAAGTCCACCTCTATATGGTATATACTGCCAACCCAGAAACCACATTTTACACAAAATATATCCTACAGCAATGGTTATGAATAGTCTACAAAGCAACAACAACGCCCAATAAACATTCTTCGCCGTAAACATCCCTACAAAAAACACATAAAACCCAATAGCCACATCGCATAATCATACCCATAAAAAACTGCACACCATGCCCAAAACGCGCACCATCAAAGGCTATAAGTCTGATGTTGATGGCCTTGTTGAAATGTTAAAATTAAAAGGTAAGGCAAAAAAATGTTCGAAAAGTTGGCACAATGTAAAATAATATGCGTAACTTAGCAGCCGACATAACGAGAAAGTCGTTGCCACTGAAAAGCTCAACATACCGTGAACCACAAAAAGCTGTGCAATAAAGACTTCTCTACACTTGAATAAATCTTAAATTCTACTCATAATGACGGTTACACAGATACTCTCGTGCATCATTGCACCTGTGCTAATGCCTCTATTTACACGCCGTGAAGATTGGAAGGTGAAAGTTTATTTTTGTGTGCTTTGCGCACTATGCACACCCCTAGCTGGTGTTCCTCTCTTCCTCTACTTGCGTAAATTCTAACGCCTAGGCTCGCATTTAATGTGGCCTTAACTTGCTGGGCATTGCCTGTGGCACTCGGCAAGCTAATAACGTCGTGTGTTTTCAAACATAAAGCAATATGGCTTTTTACAATACATTGAGCTATGTGGCTTTACATCCTACGCCTTGCATACAACAATGAGGCGGGGCAAAATTGCTCGCCCATACACATTTATTAAGCCAAAACACCACAAACTCACCCCTTTAAACACTTAAATCCTTATTATCCTTTGGTTGTTTGAGAATAAATAAGTAATTTTGCACCTCAAAGTGAGAATATAACAATAAATTAAGATAAGCAATGAAAAGAACATTTCAGCCCCACAACCGTAGAAGGGTAAACAAGCACGGCTTCCGTGAGAGGATGTCAACGAAGAATGGTCGTCGCGTTTTGGCTTCTCGCCGCGCACACGGTCGTAAAAAACTCACTGTTTCTGACGAGCATCACGGAAAATAAGCCTCGGCTTACCACAGCCTCAAGGCATTGCAAAGCAGCGATGAAACCAATGTGTTTCTTCGCTGCTTTGTTCTTATGCAGCAATACATTTTAGAGGTGGGCTTAATCTTTATCGGGCTAACCCATGCTTTACATAGCGGTTCGCTCCTCTCTCCTAACATCTTGAGAGGGGTAAAATGTGCTCATACTTTATCCTTATTTATAGATTTTGCGCAACGAGCATTTTCCTTACAAATACATCCAACTAACGAATGCGCCCAAGGACACTGCTTTCCCAAAAACTATATTACCCCAAAGCAACAACACCAACCGATTAGCGCCTAAATATTAAGTCACAACAAAGACTGCACACTAACCTTTGCGAAAATAAAAACACCACAACAAACAACGCCATACCAAGAATTATTGCTACCTTTGCCACGCAAAAAACCGTGACACAAACATTCAACTTATCATGAGAAAACAGGTTTTAATCCTTATCACACTTATCGTCGCCATCGCCGCACAGGCACAAGGCGAACATCTCAAGTTTATGGGCATAGAGCTGAAAGGCTCTATCACCGAGTTTCAACAACAACTGCTCACCAAGGGCATGCGCGTTTCGTATGTATCGAAAGGGCTACCCGAAGGCGAACGCGTGTATGATGGTCGGTTTTCGGGCTACCCCGCACAAGTAGTGGTGTTCTTTAATTCGCGCACACGCCTGGTGTATCGCGCCAAAGTAATGATCGACCTTGAAGGACGCGACCACGCAACCTCCCTGCTTAACGAGATGAAAGCCAAGCTAGACATCAAATATGGAGGAGCAAAAAGACGCTCGCAAGACTTCACCGATGAGTATGGTCATAAATTCGAACAAAGCGCTTACACACTGACCGACGGCGAAATAGATTTGTTCGTAACCTCATCGGGATACACCGACCACGACACCTTTTACGTAAACATCGACTATAAAGACGCGAAAAACACCTCTATAAACACGCTCGACGAACTGGAAGACTTGTAAACACATACCCAAAACGCAACAAACAACAACCCCCAAAACAAGATCTTAACATCCAATTAATAAGTTTTGTGGTGAAAAGTGGGGGAAGATGGGGAAAAATGATTAACTTTGGCGGTAGTTTCCATCTAATAGTAAAGAATGCGATTTTTGGGTAACACAGAAGCAAAGACTGATGCGAAGGGTAGGGTTTTCTTACCTGCCGCTTTCCGCAAGGTGCTACAAGCATCGGGCGAAGAAAATATTGTGCTCTGTAAAGACCTGCACCAACCCTGTTTGGTGCTTTATCCCGAAAGCGTTTGGAACGAACAGATGGACGCCTTGCGCAATCGTTTGTCGCGCTGGAACGCCACGCACCAACAACTATTCAGGCAATACGTCTCAGACGTGGAGCTTGTAACGCTGGATGGGAACGGTCGTTTTCTCATCCCCAAGCGTTATATGGCCATGGCACAGATAAGTCAAAGCATCCGTTTCTTGGGCATGGGCGACACCATCGAGATATGGAGCGAGGCCAATACACAACAACCCTTTGTGGCTCCCAACGATTTCGGGCCTGCCATAGAGGCCTTAATGGCTATGCCGGAAGGAGAAAACCAATGAACAACGACAACATCATTACAGCCCAAGGCTATCATGTGCCGGTGCTTCTTAACGAAAGCGTAGACGCCTTGAACATCGTTGAGGGCGGAACTTACGTTGACGTAACCTTCGGCGGAGGCGGACACACGCGCCACATCTTATCCAAAATGGATGGCAACGCCCGTTTGTTCAGCTTCGACCAAGATGCCGATGCCGAAGAAAACACGCATCGCCAATCGCACGAAGGACACGAACCACTAGCCAACGATAAGCGTTTCACCTTTGTGCGAAGCAACTTTAGGTTTCTTGATAACTGGATGCGCTATTATGATGTTGACCATGTAGACGGCATTTTGGCCGACTTAGGCGTGTCGTCGCACCACTTCGACGACCAAGAACGAGGTTTTTCTTTCCGTTTTGATGCACCGCTAGACATGCGCATGAACAAGAGTGCCACACTAACAGCGGCTCAAGTGCTCAACACTTACGACGAAGAGCGATTGGCCGACGTGTTTTTTCTCTACGGCGAGATTAGACAATCACGACGCATTGCCTCGGCCATCGTAAAAGCGCGAGCCAAAGCCAATGTGCAAACAACACAAGAGTTTGCTACCATTGTGGAACCTTTCTTTAAACGCGAACGCGAAAAAAAGGAGATGGCCAAACTCTTCCAAGCACTTCGAATAGAGGTGAACAACGAGATGAACGCTCTAAAAGAAATGCTACAAGCTGCCGCCCTATGGCTAGGAAAAGGCGGACGACTGAGCGTTATTACCTACCACAGCCTGGAAGACCGTATGGTGAAAAACTTTATGAAGACAGGAAATGTGGAGGGAAAACTAACACAAGACTTCTTCGGACGAGCACAAACACCCTTCACACTGGTGAACAATAAGGTGATTGTGCCATCAGACGATGAACAACTACGCAATCCACGAAGCAGAAGCGCTAAACTTAGAATTGCAGAAAAGAGATGAACGATAAAGATAAAGACACGAGCGAAACCAATTGGCAATCACAGAAAGATGAGGAAAACAATGGGATTGACCCCGTGGAAACGCTGAAAAACATCGCTAAGAGAGAGAGCGAGGCAGCAAAAAAGGCTGTCGCGGAGGGTGAAAAACGCCCCAATGAAGACGAAAAATTAAAAACGATAACAAAACAAACGAAACCAACGAACCTCAAAACAGCGAAGAGGACGACGATGACGACCTGCCAACGCTGAAAGAGGCCATCATGGAGCAAGCCACTGAAACCGATGCGCCACTAACGGCCAATCTAACATTCATGAAGATTATCGGTGGCGACATCTTCAACACCTCTACTATACGCAAGCAAGTGTGGCTGTTTTTGCTCATTACGTTATTTATTTTCGTGTACATCGCCAATAGATACAGCTGCCAACAATATCTCATCGAGATAGACCAGCTTACCAAAGAGTTGCAAGACGCTAAATATAAATCGCTCTCTAGTAACAGTCAGATAACCGAAAAAAGTAGAGAAAGCCAGGTGTTGCAGCTGCTTAAAGCTAGCAACGACACCACCCTACACATGCCAGAGCAACCACCATATATAATAAACGTACCCGAAGAATGAGCAAGTTCGACTCCCCAAAAATAATGCCGCGCTACACTTTCATCACTATATTGATGACTTTGGTGGCCGTTGCGGTGATTGGCAAAACATTATATATAATGACTGCCAAGCGCGATTATTGGATGGCGGTGGCCGACAGACAAAAGAAAGACAGCGTGAGTGTTAAGCCTATGCGCGGAAATATCTTAAGCTGCGATGAACAACTGATGGCTTCTACCTTGCCCGAATATAAGCTCTACATGGACTTTAACGCCTTGTACGAGGCTAAAAACGATTCGCTTTGGACGGCCAAACTCGACTCTATCTGCAACGGACTGCACAATATCTTCCCCGAAAAATCGGCTGCAAGCTTTAGAAGACACCTCGAAGAGGGACGCAATAAGTTGAGCAGACATTGGTTATTGTGGGACAAACGTGTTGACTACAACACTTTTACCGAGGTTCGCGCGCTTCCTGTTTTCAGGCTACCCAAGTTTAAAAGCGGATTTCATACCGAGGAATACAATGCCCGACAACGCCCCTATGGGTCGCTAGCAGGCCGAACCGTGGGCGATATGTATGGTGCCAAAGACACAGCTCGCTTTGGTTTGGAACTATCATACGACTCTATTCTGCGCGGTTCTAACGGTATTATTCACCGTCGTAAGGTGCTAAACAAGTTCCTCGACATCATGGACACCCCACCTATTGACGGTGCCGACATCGTTACAACCATCGACGTGAACATGCAAGACCTAGCAGAGAGGTCGCTACTCGACGAGATGAAGGAGATTAATGCCCATGTGGGCGTGGTGTTGGTGATGGAAGTGGCAACAGGAGATGTTAAGGCTATTGTTAACATGGAACGCTGTTCGGACGGACAATATCGCGAAGTGAAGAACCATGCAGTAAGCGACTTGCTTGAGCCAGGCTCGGTTTTCAAAGTTGCAAGCATCATGACTGCCATAGACGATGGCGTGGTTGACACAGCATATAAGGTGAATACGGGTGGCGGAACATGGCCCATGTATGGACGAGAGATGCGCGACCACAACTGGCGACGTGGTGGTTATGGCGTGCTTTCGGTGTCGCGCTCGCTCGAAGTGAGTTCAAACATCGGCATTAGTCGCGTAATCGACCAGTATTATCACAACAATCCAGAGAAGTTTGTTCGTGGCATTTATCGCCTAGGACTGGCTTTGGACTTCCAAATACCCCTCGTTGGCTCGTCGCCAGCCAAAATTCGCATGCCCAAGAAAGCGCCTAACGGACAATGGCTCAACTGGAGCAACACGGCTTTGCCGTGGATGAGCATCGGCTACGAAACACAGGTGCCTCCCATCTCTATGCTGGCCTACTACAATGCCATTGCCAACAACGGCAAGATGATGCGACCTAGGTTTGTGAAAAAGGTGATGAAAGAGGGAGTTACCATTATGGAGTTCCCGCCCGAAGTAATGAAAGGCTACGAACAAATTGCTAAACCCCGTACCATTAAGCTCATGCAAGACGTGCTGCGCAAGGTGGTGAGCCAGGGTTTGGCTAAAAAAGCAGGCTCAGACCTCTTTCAAGTGGCAGGAAAAACAGGCACTGCACAGATGTCTAAGGGAGCAGCTGGATACAAAAGTGGAAGCGTGGACTATCTTTTGAGCTTCGCTGGCTACTTCCCTGCCGATGCTCCACGATACAGTTGCATTGTTTGCATACAGAAAACAGGTATCCCCGCTTCGGGCGGACAAATGTGCGGACCCGTTTTTCGCAACATCGCCGAAGGCATTATGGCTAAAGACATCAAACTGGATGTACGCGATGCCAAAGACACATCGTCCGTGTTGTGTCCCGATGTAAAAGCAGGTAACGTGCTAGCAGCCGACTATGTGCTGTCGCATTTGGGCATTAAAACCTTCGCCGACTGGTCGGCCAACAACGTTAAAGGCTCAAGCTTATGGGGACACGCCACCATTAAAGACGGAAAGGCTGTGGCATTGAGAAGAACAAAGCAATATGCACGCTCGCAAATGCCCAACGTGCACGGCATGGGAGCACGCGATGCCGTGTATCTCATCGAAAGCCGAGGCGTGAAAGTGAGGGTTGTGGGCCGAGGACGAGTGGTGAAACAAAGCATCGAACCAGGCACTGCAGTGAAACTGGGCATGCATTGCGAACTGATATTGGAAAGTTAAAACAACAAATATTGCCACAGGGAGGAACGCGACACACAAGCGGTGCGCATTCCGTTCGGTGGTTGAAACAAAATAAAACAACAATGACACTTAGCTGTATTTTAAAAAACGTGAAGCCACTGAACGTGATTGGAAACGCCGAAGTGGAGATTAAGGGCGTTGACATCGACTCGCGAAAGGTGGCAGAGGGCCATCTCTTCGTGGCCATCAAGGGCACACAGGTAGACGGACACACGTTTATCGACAAGGCTGTGGCGCAAGGTGCAAGCGCAGTGCTGTGCGAAACACTGCCCACAGAGATGCCACAAGGCGTTACGTTCGTGCAGGTGGAAAGCACAGAAGACGCTGTTGGCCCCGTGGCTACGATGTTCTACGGAGAGCCTTCTAAACACTTAAAACTGGTGGGCGTTACGGGTACGAACGGAAAAACCACCATCGCCACCTTGTTATATGATATGTTTAGGAAGTTCGGACATCGTTGCGGACTGCTTTCTACAGTGTGTAACTACATCGAAGACGAGGCTGTTCCCGCCGACCACACCACTCCCGACCCCATTGCACTCAACGCTTTGCTGCACCGAATGGTGCAAGCGGGATGCGAATATGTATTTATGGAGTGTAGTTCGCATGCCATTGCACAGAAACGTATTGGGGGGTTGACCTTCGCAGGAGGTGTGTTCTCTAACCTTACACGCGACCATCTAGACTATCATAAGACGTTCGAGAACTATCGAAATGCTAAAAAAGCCTTCTTCGACATGTTGCCTAAGCAGGCTTTCGCACTCACCAACGCCGACGATAAAAACGGAATGGTGATGGTGCAGAACACTCGCGCCACTGTGAAAACCTACTCCACACGTAGCATGGCCGACTTTAAGGCAAAGATTTTAGAATGCCATTTCGAAGGTATGTACCTCGAAATAAACGGTGCCGAGGTGGGCGTGCAATTCATTGGCAAGTTTAATGTAAGCAACTTACTGGCTGTCTTTGGCACAGCTGTAATGCTGGGCAAGCGTCCAGAAGATATTTTAGTGGTGATGAGCACATTACATAGCGTGAGCGGCAGACTTCAACCGTTGCATTCGCCCCAAGGTTACACGGCTATTGTTGACTACGCGCACACGCCAGACGCACTAGAAATGTGCTTAATGCCATTCACGAGGTGCTTAATGGCAAGGGACAGGTTATCACTGTGTGCGGTGCTGGTGGAAATAGAGACAAAGGCAAACGGCCACTAATGGCTATAGAGGCAGTGAAACAAAGCGATCGCGTGATTATCACCAGCGACAATCCTCGCTTTGAAGAGCCTCAAGCCATTATCGACGACATGCTTGCTGGCCTGAATGCCCAACAAATGAAAAAGGTGGTGTCTATCGTTGACCGCCGCGAAGCTATACGCACAGCCTGTATGATGGCTCAAAAAGGCGACGTGGTGCTCATTGCAGGTAAGGGACACGAAGACTATCAAGAGATTAAAGGCGTTAAACATCACTTCGACGACAAAGAGGTGGTGAAGGAGAACTTTGAATAAAGGTGCTTTGCTAGGTCTGATAGCTGGAGTGGCTACTTAAGGATTTCTTGGGTATCTGATTTTACTAGGTGTTCTAGTTGTCTTAGACATCTTAAACATCCTAGGCATCTTAGACACTATAACCATCCTAGATGCACTAGATTATCAAGATTACCCAGTTATTTTAGCCATTAACTCCACCCAATTTAAAACTCTCATAAACTCAAAACATGTTATATTATCTCTTCCGCTTCTTAGAACAGTTCGGCATTTCGGGAGCACACATTTGGGGATATATCTCGTTTAGGTCGCTGTTGGCCTTGATTTTCTCGCTCGTTATATCGGCATGGTTCGGCGAAAAGTTCATTAAATACCTCAAGCGAAAACAAATAACCGAGGTGCAACGCGATGCAAGCATCGACCCCTTTGGTATAAATAAGATAGGTGTACCCAGTATGGGGGGCATCATCATCATCGTTGCCATCCTTATTCCCGTGCTCTTACTGGGACGTTTGCGCAACATCTACCTCATACTCATGATTATAACCACCGTTTGGTTAGGTTTCTTGGGTGGCATGGACGATTTTATTAAATCTTCCGCCATAATAAAGAAGGACTGAAAGGTAAGTATAAGATTGTGGGACAGGTGGGAATAGGACTCATTGTGGGCCTTGTGCTCTGGGCTTCGCCCGATGTGAAGATGAACGAAAACCTTGCTGTGCCACAGAAAGACAACACCGAAATGGTGGTGAAACATCGCACCGAGGCGCGCAAATCGCTAAAAACCACCATTCCCTTTGTTAAAGGTCACAACCTGGATTATTCTAGAGTGATGGCTTTTATGGGCAAATACAAAACGGCAGCAGGATGGATTCTCTTCGTGATAATGACCATCTTCGTTGTAACAGCTGTGAGCAATGGAGCCAATCTCAACGACGGAATGGACGGAATGTGTGCTGGCAACAGTGCTATCATCGGTGTGGTACTGGGCATCTTGGCCTACGTTAGTTCGCACCTAGAATATGCTGCTTACCTCAACATCATGTACATCCCCGATTCGCAAGAACTGGTGGTGTTCTTCTGTGCCTTTATTGGCGCGCTCATTGGCTTCCTTTGGTACAACGCTTACCCCGCACAAGTGTTCATGGGCGATACGGGTTCGCTCACCATTGGTGGCATTATCGCCGTTGGAGCAATCATTATCCACAAAGAATTGCTACTGCCAATACTCTGTGGCATCTTCTTTGTAGAAAGCTTAAGCGTGATGTTACAGGTGTATTATTACAAATTGGGTAAACGCAAAGGCGTGAAACAGCGCATTTTCAAACGCACACCCATACACGATAACTTCAGAACGCAAGACTCGCAGCTCGATCCTGAATGCCGATATGTGTTCAGAAAGCCTAAAGGAGCTGTGCACGAGTCGAAAATTACCATTAGATTTTGGATTATCACCATTATCTTGGCAGCCCTTACCATCATCACCTTGAAGATTAGGTAACAAAAAACAATTAACGATATAGAGCAGATATGGACAGAATTGTGATATTAGGCGCAGCCGAAAGCGGCGTGGGAGCAGCCATCTTGGCCAAACAAAAGGGCTTCGACGTATTTGTTTCGGACATGGGTGCCATTAAAGATAAATATAAAACCCAACTAGACGCTCACGGCATTGCCTGGGAAGAAGGGCAACATACCGAGGAAAAAATCCTCAATGCTAAAGAAATCATTAAGAGCCCTGGCATCCCACGCGAGGCGCCTATGGTGCAAAAGGCCATGAACCACGGCATTGGCGTGGTGAGTGAGATTGAGTTCGCCGCCCGTTACACCAACGCAAAGATGGTATGCATCACGGGTAGCAACGGCAAAACAACAACAACTTCGCTCATCTACCACATCTTTAAACGGCTGGATACAACGTAGGACTGGGTGGAAACATCGGACGAAGCTTGGCTTTGCAGGTGGCCGAAGGCGCACACGATTGGTATGTCATCGAATTGAGCAGCTTCCAACTTGAAGATATGTTCCAATTTAAAGCGCACATCGCCGTGTTGCTCAATATCACACCCGACCACCTCGACCGCTATAACTATCAGATGCAGGGCTATGTGGATGCAAAAATGCGCATCTTGCAAAACCTTACACCACAGGACTACTTTATCTACTGGGCCGACGACCCCGTGGTGAAGCCCGAATTGCAAAAGTATAACGTGCCTGCTAAGGTGTTTGCCTTTGCCGAACATCCTGAAAAAGGCGCTGAAGCATACGTAGAAGATGGCGTTATTAAACTGCCCGAATCGCTCAATTTCAATATGCCACAAGCACAATTGAGCCTTCCAGGCAAACACAATCTCTATAACTCGCTTGCTGCCGCCTTGGCTGCGCGCGCTGCAGGCATACCCCAAACGTGGTGCAACAAGGACTAAGCGACTTCCCTGGTGTGGAACACCGCATGGAACGCGTAGCCACCATGCACGGTGTGAACTATATCAACGACTCTAAAGCCACCAATGTAGACGCTTGCCGCTATGCACTCGAGGCCATGACCACCCCAACAGTTCTCATTATTGGCGGTAAAGACAAAGGCAACGACTACGAACCCATCAAGCAATTGGTGAAAGAGAAATGTGCTGCGCTGGTGTATCTGGGTGCCGACAACACTAAACTACATCAGAACTTTGACCACCTGGGCCTGCCTGTAGCCGACACCAACAGCATGAAACAATGCGTTGAAGCCTGCGCCAACATGGCAAAAGAAGGCTACACCGTGCTGCTCAGCCCCTGTTGTGCAAGCTTCGACCTCTTCAAAAATATGGAAGACCGAGGCGAACAATTCAAAACCCTGGTACGAAACCTATAACCACACATCGTAAATGGCAATCAACAAAACGTTAGGCAACCTCTTTAAAGGCGATAAGGTAATATGGATGGTGTTCTTCTTCCTATGCCTCATCAGCGCCATTGAGGTATTCTCGGCTTCTTCCTCCCTCACCTATAAGGGCGGAAGTTACCTTGCGCCCATCGTCAAACACTTGGGAATTCTCTTCCTGGGCATTGTCTTCATGGTGTTCACGGTTAACATTCCCTGCCGATACTTCAAAGTTTTGACGCCCATCTTGATGCTGATATCCAGCCTAACATTGGCTTGGGTGTCCTTAGCTGGCCCCACTACCAACGGCGCACAACGATGGATTAGCTTGCTAGGCCTACAGTTTCAGCCGTCAGAACTGGGAAAGGGAACCTTGGTTTTGGCCGTGGCACAGATATTAAGTGCCACACAAACCGGAAACGGCGCCGACAAAAAGGCATTGAAAATCATTGCCATTGCCAGTGCCTTTATCGTGCCGTTCATCTTCATTGAAAACCTCTCTACCGCCGTTCTGCTGTGCGTGGTGGTTTATATGATGATGATTTTGGGCCGAGTGCCCGTTGCACAACTAGGCAAAATACTAGGCGTAGTGGTGGTGCTCGCAGGCTCACTCTTGGCCTTTGTGCTGATATTCGGACACGCAAAACCCACCAACACACAAGAACAAGGCTTTACCGAAACCATAACCGAAGAGAAAACAGACAAGAGTTCCTTTGCAAAAATATTCCACCGAGCCGACACATGGAAGTCGCGTATATTCAAATTCGTAAAGCACGAAGAGGTTCCACCCGAGAAATTCGACCTAGATAAAGACGCACAAGTGGGCCATGCCAACATCGCCATCGCCTCGTCCAACATCATTGGGCAAGGACCGGGCAACTCCGTGCAGCGAGATTTCCTATCGCAAGCCTTCTCCGACTTCATCTATGCAGTGATAATCGAAGAGATGGGCATCTTCGGTGCCATCTTCGTTGCACTACTTTATGTGGTGCTGCTCTTCCGAACGGGCAAGATAGCTAAGCGTTGCGAAAACAATTTCCCGCCATTTTTGGCCATGGGCTTAGCCCTTTTGCTCGTCACACAAGCCTTGTTTAATATGTGCGTGGCCGTTGGTTTGGTGCCCGTAACAGGACAACCGTTGCCCCTCATCAGCAAAGGCGGAACATCAACCATCATCAATTGCATCTTCATAGGTGCAATAATAAGTGTGAGCCGAACAGCAAAGAAAGCTGAAAATGTGGCAAAAAGTGGTGAGACAGAAAAAAAATGAGTACTTTTGCAGTAAGAAGCGAGCACTAAATGGCAAGCCTCCTTGCGGGGGTTTGTAATATAGGCTCGCACTATATGCAGAATCAGGGAGGGAGAAAACCAAGTGAAGACTCGGAACAAGGGTGCAAACCAACAGCTAAAGCATAACAACTTGTACACCCCACACCAATTCTAACAAACAAAGAATGGAACATAATTTGAGAATAATTATCAGCGGCGGCGGAACGGGAGGACATATTTTCCCAGCCGTGGCCATTGCCAACGCCCTAAAAGCTAAACGCCCCGACACAGAAATACTGTTCGTCGGAGCGCTTGGAAGGATGGAGATGCAGCGTGTTCCTGCTGCTGGATACAACATCAAGGGATTACCAATCTGCGGATTTAACCGAAAAAACCTGCTAAAAAACTTCGCTGTGCTGTTCAAACTATGGAAGAGTCAACGCATAGCCAAGAAGATTATCAAGGATTTTAAACCTGTGGTAGCCGTCGGCGTAGGCGGTTATGCCAGCGGACCCACACTCAACCAATGTGCTTCGATGGGTATACCATGCCTCATCCAAGAGCAAAACTCCTATGCTGGCGTAACAAATAAGCTGCTAGCTAAGAAGGCTAGCAAGATTTGCGTGGCTTACGAGGGCATGGAACGCTTCTTCCCTAAAGACAAAATCGTGCTCACTGGCAACCCCGTTCGCCAACAATTGCTCGATACCCAACTCACTAAAGCCGAGGCTTTGCGCACCTTTGGCCTAGAACCATCTAAAAAAACCATCCTCATCGTGGGCGGAAGCTTGGGCGCACGAACCATCAACGACAGCGTTATGGCGCATCTCGACGAACTGCAAAACAGCGGCGTGCAGGTGATTTGGCAAACAGGGAAAAACTATTTCGAAAACATTAAACAACAGTTGGCCGAAAAATCGCCCATGCCTGCACTCAAACCCACCGACTTTATTGCCGATATGGGAGCAGCATATCGCGCAGCCGACCTCGTGATTAGTCGCGCTGGAGCTAGCAGCATATCCGAATTTTGCCTCATTGGCAAACCCGTAATACTGGTGCCTAGCCCCAATGTGGCCGAAGACCACCAAACAAAAAACGCCATGGCCTTGGTGAATAGGCAAGCAGCGCAATTTGTTAGCGATGCCGAAGCCCCACAAAAACTCATCCCCTTGGCACTCTCTACAGTTAAAGACGACCAAATTCTGGGCCAGTTAAGCCACAATATCAAGCTTATGGCACTAAGAAACTCGGCCGAGACAATTGCCAACGAAGTATTTGCTCTTGCCGAAAAGCAAGCAAACAAAAAACGTTGACTACACGAACCAGCAGCCGCACGTTCGCAATAATTACGACATCATTATGGATATAAAAAATATTAAAGCAGTATATTTCATCGGAGCTGGTGGCATTGGCATGAGCGCCATCGCCCGTTACTTCATCAAAAAGGGATATGTGGTGGCTGGTTACGACAAAACTCCTACCCCACTCACCCAGCAGTTGGAGAAAGAGGGCATGCTCCTTCACTACGAAGAAAACGTGAAAGAGATACCGCAGGCCTGCAAAAACCCCAAATCGTGCCTCGTGGTCTATACACCAGCCATACCGAGCGACCACCAAGAACTGGTTTTCTTCCAACAAAACGGCTTCGAAATACAAAAGCGCGCTCAGCTGCTGGGTACACTAACCCAGTCGCTTAAGGGTCTTTGCTTTGCTGGAACGCATGGCAAAACCACCACTTCTTGCATGTGTGCGCACATCATGCACCAAAGTCATCCCGACTGTAATGCATTCTTGGGCGGCATTTCCAAAAAAACTATGGCACTCAACTACATCCTCAGTTCGCAAAAGCGAGTTTGTGGTTATCGAGGCCGACGAGTTCGACCGTTCGTTCCACTGGTTGCACCCCTGGATGAGCGTTATCACCTCTACCGACCCCGACCACCTCGACATCTACGGCACCGAAGAGGCCTATATGGAAAGCTTCCAACACTACACCACCTTGATACAAGAGGGGGCGCACTTATTATCAAAAAGGGATTGGCACTTAAAACCCAAGGTTAAACCCAGCGTAAAAAGTGTACGAATATGCTCTCGACGAAGGCGATTTCCATGCCGAAAAACGTGAAAATAGACAACGGAAACATCACCTTCGACTTCATCTCGCCCATCGCCAACGTGCCCAACGTGTCGCTCGGACATCCCTGTGCCCATCAATATCGAAAACGCTGTTGCGGCTATGGCCATGGCTCAACTCAATGGATGCAACGCCGAAGAACTGCGTTACGGCATCAAAACCTATCATGGTGTCGACCGCCGATTCGATTTTAAGATTAAAACTCCACAACTGGTGTTCCTTAGCGATTATGCTCACCATCCTCAAGAAATCCTGCAAAGCGTACGAAGCATTCGCCAACTGTACAAAGACAGAAAGATTACGGCTGTGTTTCAACCCCATCTCTACACACGCACACGCGATTTCTATAAGGAGTTTGCCCAAGCATTGAGCCTTCTCGATGAGGTTATACTCTGCGATATCTATCCCGCACGCGAACTTCCCATACCTGGCGTAACCAGTAAACTGATTTACGACAACCTCGCCGATGGTGTTGAGAAGCTCATGATATCGAAAGAGCAGGTGCTTAAACTGGCCGAAGACCGCTCGTTCGATGTGCTGGTGTTCCTCGGAGCAGGCGACCTAGATAGCTATGCGCCACAGGTGGCTAAAATTTTAGAACAAAAAGCAAAATAAAAGCATTCCACGCTAGGCACTGACGTATGAAAGTGAATTGGAAAAAAACTGTAACCATGGTGGTAGACGTGCTCTTAGCCGTGTACCTCGTGCTGGCGTTCACGGCCTTTAATAAGCCCGACGCCAAGGCTGCCATGTGCCAAAAAGTGCAGATTGACATCCAAGACGAAAACACCAACGGATTTATTTCTGCTGCCGACATACGCGCCCGACTGGATGCTAACCAGCTATATCCCCTTAACAAGCCCATGATGGGCGTGCAAGGAAGGCTCATTGAAGAGACCTTAAAACGCAGTCCGTTCGTAAAAACGGTTGATTGCTATAAAACACAAGACGGCTGTGTGAACATCAATGTTACACAACGCATGCCCATTGTGAGAATAAAAGCAGCCAATGGCGACGATTATTACCTGGACGACAACAATCAGGTGATGCCCAATTCGCACTACTCGGCCGACCTTATCATCGCAACGGGCCACATCTCTAAGGCCTTCGCGCAAAACTATATCGCACCATTGGCCAAACTGCTAATGGGAAACGAACTGTGGGAAAACCAAGTGGAACAAATCAATGTGCTACCCGATAAGGGCGTGGAAATCGTTCCACGAGTGGGCCAACATGTGGTAATGCTAGGCTATCTGCCACAAGTGGCCAACAATAAAGAACGCTATGAGCGAATAGCAAGCTTCATTGAGACTAAACTTAACAGGCTCGAAAAATTTTATAAGTATGGTCTCTCGCAGGTGGGATGGAACAAGTACAGCTACATCAACCTCGAGTTCGACAACCAGATTATCTGTAAAAAGAAGAAAGAAAACAAGAATAAACCCGAATAGACATAAGTGTTATGGCAAAGGATTTTATAGTGGCTATCGAAATCGGTTCGTCTAAAATCACCGGTATCGCAGGAAAGAAACAGCGATGGCAGTGTTTCTATTTTGGCCCTGGCTAAAGAAACACCCTCATCGTGTGTAAAAAAGGGCGTGGTGTACAACCTCGACCGCACTGTGCAGTGCCTCTCCTCTATTATCACAAAGCTTAAGACAGCCCTCAAAACCGAAATTGCCTACGCTTATGTGGGTGTGGGTGGGCAGTCTACACGCAGCGTTAGAAATGTTATCATCAAAGAACTTCCCGCTGATTCTATCGTGTCGCAAGATATGGTTGACTCTCTGATGGACGCTAACCGAAGCATGCTCTACCCCGATACCGAAATTATCGAGGCTATTACCCACGAATATAAACTGGACCAACAGTTCCAACTCGACCCCGTTGGCGTGCAATGCACACACCTCGAAGGGCATTTCCTCAATATTCTGTGGAGAAACAACAACTACAGAAATCTCAAAAAATGCTTCTCCACTGCTGGTATCGCCATCGCCGACGTGTTTATCTCGCCCATGGCATTGGCCGATAGCGTGCTCACCGACTCTGAAAAGCGTAGCGGTTGCGTGCTGGTTGACCTCGGCGCACAAACCACTACGGTGGCCGTATATAGCAAAAACCTTCTCAGACACCTCGCCGTTATTCCTTTGGGAAGCGCTAACATCACCAAAGACCTCACTACACTGCAAATGGAAGAGGAGGATGCCGAACGTATTAAACTGAAATATGCCTCGGCTTACACCGACCCTGAAGAGGATTGCACCGGACTGAGTTACTCCATCGACGAAGCTAGAACCATTCAAAGCGAAACGCTTATCAATGTGGTGGAAGCGCGTATCGAAGAGATTATTGGCAATGTGAAGTTCCAAATTCCCGAAATCTACGACGGAAAACTGCTTGCTGGGCTTATTCTTACTGGTGGTGGCGCTCAACTCAACAACATTGAGGAGGCTTTCCGACGCAAAACCTCCTTCACCAAAATTCGTTCTGCTAAGTTTGTGAACCACGATATCCATTCTAAGCATCCTGAAATTACTGCCCAAGATGGTAGCATGAATACGCTTCTGGGACTGCTCTTAAAGGGCAATCTCAATTGTGCCGGTCGCGAAATATCGGATAATCTCTTTGCCGACGACGAGGAACGACACACCGCTTTGCCTTCTGAGGATGCTCATAAACAAGAGGTGAAACACACTGACAACACGCTTCATGTGCCTAATAACGAGCCTAAAACCGAGCCTAAGCACATTGAAGAGCCGAAACACGAGGAGCATACCGAAGAAAATTCTAAGGAAACCTCCGACACTCCTACGAGGATAAAAAACTGGAAAAACAAAATTAGCAGTTTCATTAAACAAATGACCGAAGAGGAATAACCTCGCTTAACGCTTTGCACGATGTGCATCTAGCGCGCGAAGAATGATGCATGTTGGCCCAACTAATCTTAAAGGCAACACGCTTTCTAAAAATACAAGTAGCCCAACGGCCAATGGCCATACCAGCTGCTTACTTCGCTACGCTTTCATCATGCGCTTTAGCACACAGAAACATTAAAGAAAACCAAGGTCCATCGCTTCTTTCTTCTCTCAAGAGTGAACAAGGGTGTGACTTTTTGTTTAACATCTTCCTCTTTAAGAGGGCCTAGGGCGAGGCTAATTTCTTCATCCTTGCCTTTACCACTGATGAGATGTGAACCCAAAATTGATACATTATTCTATGGCAGACAACAATAGAAACACAGGAATTGTAGACTTCGGAGAAGTAGACAACGACAAAAGCATCATCAAGGTTGTTGGTGTTGGTGGTGGCGGTGGCAATGCCGTAAACCACATGTTCAAAGAAGGTATCCATAAGGTGTCGTTTGTGCTGTGCAACACAGACAAACAGGCACTTGACGATTCGCCCGTACCCGTGCATTTGCAACTGGGTAAGGAGGGATTGGGTGCTGGTAACCGACCCTTAAAGGCTAAAGCGGCAGCCGAAGAAAGCATCGAAGACATTAAAGCGATGTTCAACGACGGCACCAAAATGGCCTTCATCACTGCTGGTATGGGCGGCGGAACGGGTACGGGTGCAGCGCCTGTCATCGCCCGTGTATCTAAAGAGATGGGCATACTCACGGTGGGTATCGTCACCATTCCTTTCCGTTTCGAGGGTCTTAAAAAGATTGACCAAGCGCTTGATGGCGTTGAAGAGATGGCTAAACATGTGGATGCGCTGCTCGTTATCAATAACGAACGCCTGAGACAGGTTTACCCCGAGCTGTCGCTTATCGAGGCTTTCAAACGAGCCGACGACACTTTGAGCGTGGCTGCTAAAAGTATTGCAGAAATTATCACACTGCATGGCTTTATGAACCTCGACTTTAACGATGTGAAAATGGTGCTCGAAGATGGTGGCGTGGCTATCATGAGCTCGGGTTATGGCGAGGGTGAAGGACGCTTGCAACAAGCTATCTTTGATGCGCTTAATTCGCCATTGCTCAACGATAACGATGTGTTCCATGCCAAAAAACTGTTGCTCAACATCTCGTTTAGCAATAAAAACGTGCCTGGCTCTAACCTCATGATGGAGGAAATAAACTATGTAGACGAGTTTATGGCCAAGTTCTCGCCCGACTTTGTGTTTAAGTGGGGTGTTACCTTCGACGAAAATCTCGGCGAAAAGGTGAAAGTTACTGTGCTGGCCACTGGTTTTGGCGTGGAAGACATCACCGATACGCCTCAACGCACACAACTGCGTACCATCAGGGAGGCCGAAGAGGCTGCTGAAAGGGCGCAAACGAGTTGGAACGAGGTAGGCGTATCAATATTTACTATGGCACTAGCTTCCCCGGTGGGCGCGCTAAGAAGCACACCAACATCTACTTCTTCCGCCCCGAAGACCTCGATAACGAGGATGTAATCATCGCTGTTGACGAATCGCCTACTTACGCTCGCTCGCAACAAAAGCTGGAAGAAATTCGCCAACTGGGCACAATGTTACGGAGAAAACCTGTTGAAGAGCAAGACACACCCACTCCAACGCAGGGCACTATTAGCTTTGCTTAAGGCGAGAGGGGGTTGCCTGGGCTTGTGTTTCTGCCCTCATTGATGGGCTTCTCTAAACTAAAACACGGGTCACGGCTTAACACTGGCCGTGGGAAAGGGTGCACAATAGGTCTGCCAATCAATAGTGGCACACTTGCCCACATCTGCTTTAAAACCAAAATTGCATACCAATTAAACGATAAAAATTATGGCTCAATTATTCGAACAAATAAGCAACGACATCAAAGAGGCAATGAAAGCGCGCGACAAAGTGCGCCTCGAAACGCTTCGCAACATCAAGAAAGTATTCCTAGAGGCTGTTACTGCTCCTGGAGCTAACGACGTATTGGAAGATGCCGACGCACTAAAGATATTGCAAAAGTTGGCCAAACAGGGTAAAGAAGCTGCTGCTACCTTTACTCTACAGGCACGCCAAGACTTGGCCGATGCTGAATTGGCGCAGGTTAAGGTTATCGAAGAATATCTACCCAAGGCGCTCTCTGAGGCCGAGATTGAAGTGAAAGTGAAAGAGATTATCGCCCAAACAGGGGCTTCAACAATGAAAGACATGGGCCGCGTGATGGGTCTGGCTAGCAAACAATTGGCTGGCTTGGCCGATGGTGGGGCCATCTCGGCCATCGTTAAGCGTTTGCTGGGCTAATAGCTGGCCGTGAGGCTTCAACAAATAGTACGCTTGTGGGCGGTGCAGACAACTTTTTGTCTTGGCACCGCCCTCTTTTTTTATCTTCGTGGTGTGGTACTTGCGCATGGTTAACCTCTGATTGGGAACACATAAGCTGCTTTTTTCGATGCCCCCAATCAGAACTTAGCGCCGTTTAGTTTGGGTTTATTGCTGTGCACTTGACTTTTGGTGATGCAACAGTGGCGCTTAGCTATACGTGGCTATGCGCTGGGCAAGAGAGCTACAAACAACGAAAAGACAAACAGCATGCTTTAAAAACTACGTATCATCGTTGAGAGGTAAAAGCGACGAACACAAAGCATTTGTTTTCTTTGTTCTTTACAAAACACCACTCCTACTACAACCCCTTCTAGCGCAGAATTTTGATGTTGATTGTTATGTTAAAAAACAGGTTATTTAAGAATTTTGCAACACAAAATCACGCAGACGGCTTACTAAAAGGCACTTACACAGATATGCAACCCCCATTCATTCCACACACATCTCAACGCCATTGTTCGTTGTTTTTGCTACTTTTATACCACAAAATCGCGTTTTTAAAACCATTCCACCCATTTTTAGCCAATTTTTGCGCACTTGCAAGCGGTATAAAAACGCATAAATCGCCTTTCATTTTTATATTTTTGCATCCACATTTCACCCAATGCCACCCCAAAAATCTTCAAAAAGCATCGCATCTCTCCACCCCTCATTGGCTAAAAACCACCATTTGGGTGTGCTATTTGCTGCAAAACGCACTGCTAACTCGTGCTAAATGCACTGCTAACTCGTGCTAAACGCAAGGCTAACTCGTGCTAAACGCAGAGCGTTTTGCTACAAATATCAGAAAAAACCGTGAAAAATGTCCGAAATCAAACCTTTAGTTGGCTAAAACACACATCGTATTACCCGCGATTGGCATACACCAATACCCCAAAGGATGGCATAAAGAAAACAAGAAAGTGGCTAGCAAACGTAATAGTTATGCAATAAACCCCACGAAATACTCCATTTTATGCAGGCAAGTGCACAGACGAACGAAAAAAACGCTGGGATTTTTGTTAAAATTCCAGCGTTTTATTTTACAAAAAATAAATATATTGCAGAGTTGTCTTTTAGCTGTAGGATGCATAAGTCTATCGCCAAGCCGTCAACGAAGTGCCACTTTTTCTTTTGTAGCGCATAAACACCCTGTCATTATCGCCCAATGCCAAGCAGGCAAAAGCCAACAGCACACAGTTGATGCCATTGATTAGAGTGCTCGCGCAATGAGATAGCCACCACCCAGCAACCAACAGTAAAGCAATGCAGCCAAAAGGAAGGGTTTGGCGCCAGCCTTTTTAAACTTGTCGATACTGGTTTCGGCACCTAAAGCAGTCATCGCCATCGTAAGCAGAAAAGTGTCGAAGGTGTTGATACCCTCTGTAATGGGGTGAGACAGCAGGTTAAGCGAATTAAAACCAATAACAAGCAAAAAGAAAACAGCAAACCAAGGGATGGTTATACCCTTGCGTTGGACTGGTGCTTCGGCATCGCCCATCTTTCCCTTAGCAGCAAACCAGCTCACAACGAGCAACACGGGCACAAGCATCATCACCCTTATCATCTTTACAATGATGGCAATGTTAGACACGTCTTTACCCATGGCGTTGCCAGCCCCCACCACATGGGCCACTTCGTGCACGGTGCTACCCGTCATAATGCCCATCGACTGGGGCGAGAGATGGAGTAAACCATTGCGATAGAGCACAGGATAGAGAAACATGGAGAGAGTGCCGAAGATAACAACCGTAGACACAGCCACCGCCGTTTTATAGGGTTTAGCATTGATGGCGCCTTCGGTTCCTAGCACGGCAGCCGCTCCACAGATGCCCGCACCCACCGAAGTGAGCAACGCAATACTGCGGTCGAGCTTTAAAATTCGTCCTATAAGCAGTCCGCCCACAATGGTTACACACACCACGATGGCATCAACAGCGATGGCTGGCAATCCCACTGCAGTTACGTCTTGTAGTGTTAGGCGAAAGCCATAGAGCACAATACCCACTCTAAGCACGCGCTTGGCACAAAAAGTGATACCTGGCACCCATGTTTGTGGTAGATTACTGCGAAGTGTGTTGGCATAAATCATACCAATAACGATACCGATAATCATCGGACTAATTGAAACGCTCTTCGCCCAATGCATGCCTCCAATGAAGAAGGCTACAAGCGAAAAGAGCACTATAAGCAGTATGCCATAGAGCATACTAAGTTGTTGTTTGTTTAACATTGTGTGAGTTTATTAGTTCTCCGAGTTTATAAGTTTATGAGTTTTTAGAGTTGGGGGCTTGTGTGAGTTTATTAGTTCTCTGAGTTTATAAGTTTATGAGTTTTAGAGTTGGGGGCTTGTGTGAGTTTTTTAGTTCTCTGAGTTTATAAGTTTATGAGTTTTAGAGTTGGGGGCTTGTGTGAGTTTATTAGTTCTCTGAGTTTATAAGTATATGAGTTTTAGAGTTGGGGGCTTATTAGTTCATTAGTTTATGGTTTTATACTTTCTACTTACTCCTTACTACCTTACTACTTACTACCTTACTACTTACTACCTTACTACTTACTACCTTACTACTTACTCCTCTTCTCCTTCCTCCTCCATCAAACTCTCCGCCACCTCGCACAGTTCGGCGTACCATTCAGTTCCGAACCGCTCGGTTAGCGGACCTTCTAAAAAGCGATAGAGAGGCAAATTTAGTTCGCGTCCCTTCTTAACAGCAGGCCTACAAACCTCCCAACGATGATAGTTTAGGCCCACGAGGTCGTCGTCGAAACGTTTTTCGCGAATAGGATAAAGTGCACACGAAATGGGTTTACGAAACGAAGAGCGCCCCGAACGATAGGCGCGGTCGAAGGTGCAAAGGCAAAGACCCTTGTCGTAACAGGTGAAAACACAATCTTTGCCATTCACAATACTGGTCACGAGGTCGCCCTCGCGGTCGGTGCAGGCCACACCTTGTAGGTCGATAACGGTCTGCGCTTGTGCAGAGAGTTCATTCCAAACAATGTCTATTGCGTCTTCCATGGCCGCTATTTCGTCGAGCGTAACGGGCGCACCCGCATCGCCTTCGATGCAACAAGCTCCCTTACAGGCCTCGAGGTCGCAGCAAAAACGTTCGGTGATAAGGTCGGAAGAGATAAGTACGTTGCCCACTTGCATAATGGGCGGTATGTTGTTGTTCATTGTTTACCAGTTGATGGGCGTTTGTCCGTGAGCAGAGAGATAAGCATTAGCTTGCGAAAAATGATGATTTCCAAACCATCCGCCTCGGTTGGCCGATAGTGGCGAGGGATGCACCGATTGCAAGATGCAATGCTTGGAGGCATCAATAAGGGCCGTCTTAGAGCGTGCATAACCACCCCAGAGAATAAAGACAAGTCCTTCGCGCCCAGCATTCAGTTGCGCAATGGCTGCATCGGTGAAGGTTTCCCAGCCCTGTCGTTGATGACTAGCAGCCTGATGGGCACGCACGGTGAGTGTGGCATTAAGCAAAAGCACACCTTGTTCGGCCCAACGCGTTAGGTTTCCACTGGTGGGAATGGGCGTGCCAAGGTCGTTGTTTATCTCCTTAAAGATGTTTTGCAACGATGGTGGGAAGGGCACTCCGTCGTTAACCGAGAAGCTAAGACCATGTGCTTGGCCTTCGCCATGATAGGGGTCTTGCCCTATTATCACCACCTTCACCTTATCAAAGGGGCATAGGTTAAAGGCATTGAACACCAGCGGTGCAGGCGGAAAGCATTGGTATTGCTTATATTCGGCATGCACAAAATTTGTTAGCGCCTTAAAATAGGGCTTTTCAAACTCATTGGCGAGCTGCTTTTCCCACGAAGATTCTATCTTAATATGCATGGTTATGATTTGTATTATCAACCTACAAGTCAACCAGTTAACAAACAGACAAGACCGATTGTCTACCTCGCTGTTTGCCTGTGCTTGTAAGAAACATTGTTTTTGACATACAAAGGTATTAAAAAATGGGCGTTTACATAAGGCTTAATGCCCAATTTGGGGTTATTACTGACCAATTGATGGGCGATTTCCCACGCTCACGAAGATACTCGTTAGCTTGCGAAAAGTGTTTTTTGCCAAAACTACAACCAAAATTAACTGCCCGCGGCGAGGGATGAGCCGATGTCAAAACGAGATGCTTGTTAGAATCGATACACCTGCCTTTCTTGCGCGCCTTTACACCCCAAAGCATGAAAACAAGTCCTTCGCATTCATCATTCAACCGCTTAATAACAACATTGGTAAACCTTTCCCAACCTTTTCTCTGATGACTTGCTGGCTTATTTGCCTGCACAGTGAGTATAGAGTTGAGCAAAAGTACACCCTGTTCGGCCCATCGTGTTAGGTTCCCACTGGTGGGAATGGGCGAGCCGAGGTCGTTGTTTATCTCCTTAAAGATATTTTGCAACGATGGGGGGAAGGGCACTCCGTCGTTAACCGAGAAGCTAAGACCATGTGCTTGGCCCTCGCCATGATAGGGGTCTTGGCCTATTATCACCACCTTTACATTGTGAAAAGGGCACAAATTGAAGGCATTAAACACCAAGTCAATCGGTGGAAAGCATTGATTCTGCTTATACTCGCCATCTACAAAGTTAGACAATTCCTTGAAATAAGGCTTTTCAAACTCATTGGCCAGTTGCTCTTTCCACGAGGATTCTATCTCTACGTTCATGTTTATAGTTTGTTTGGATATTTGATATTTCTAACAGCTATCTACTCCAAGCCCCGCAATCGTTCGCGACAGCTTTCCAAAATAGCAATTAGTTCTTCTTGCTTGTCGGCACGAAGCATGGCGATACGCATTTGTTTGAAATCGGGAATGCCCTTAAATATAGGACTTGCTGCCAGGTGGCGGCGCGTGTGCAGTATGCCACGATACTCGTCTATGCGCTCAATGTTGATGCGTAGTTGCTCTTCCAGCAAGTCAATCTTTCGGTCGATGGTGAGCGAAGAGTCTTCGGGCAAGCCCTCAAGATGGTCTTTCATCTCCTTAAACACCCAAGGCCGACCGAAAGTAGCACGCCCAACCATCACCGCATCAACGCCATAGCGGTCGAAAGCCTCTTTGGCTTGCTGCGGTGTGCAAATGTCGCCGTTGCCAATAATGGGTATATGGATACGCGGATTGGCCTTCACCTCGCCGATATAACGCCAATCGGCTTCGCCCGTGTACATCTGCGAGCGCGTTCGGCCGTGTATGGTAAGGGCAGCTATGCCACAGTCTTGCAGCTGTTCGGCCAACGTAGGGATAATAATTTCTTCGCAATCCCATCCCAATCGTGTTTTCACCGTTACGGGTGTACGCACCGCACGCACCACTTCGCGCGTTATTTCCAACATCAAGGGCACGTTTCTTAGCATGCCCGCACCAGCCCCTTTGCCCGCCACTTTCTTCACTGGGCAACCAAAATTGATGTCAATCACATCGGGGCGGCATTGTTCAACGATGCGTGCAGCCTCAACCATCGACTCCACATCGCGCCCATATATTTGTATTCCCACGGGGCGTTCGTCGTCGCTGATGGTTAGTTTGCTTACGGTAGACTTCACCGAGCGCACCAATGCCTCGGCGCTAACAAACTCGGTGTAAACCATTGCTGCGCCAAAACGTTTGCAAAGCAAGCGAAATCCTATATCGGTTACGTCTTCCATTGGGGCTAGGAAGAGTGGATGAGCATCGAAAGATATGTTTCCTATTTTCATAAATGCAAAGGTACAAAGACTTAACCAATAAACAAAAACATACAACTCGAGGCTTTAATAATGCACAAAGGAAAAACCTTTGCTTGAATTTTTCTGGTTAGAAAAACACAGAATTTCGTATTTTCTTTATAGCTTTGTGGCACATAACCCTAATTTCGACCTGCCCATGGAACAACTGTTGCACTATGTTTGGAAGCATAAGCTATTCGCAACTGCACCTTTGAAAACAACCGAAGGCGTGGATGTGGAGGTGATTGATACGGGATTGCATAACACGAACGCTGGTCCCGACTTCTTTAACGCCAAAATTAAGCTCGGAGATACACTCTGGGTGGGTAATGTCGAGATACACGAGAAAGCCTCACAATGGTTTGAACACGGGCATCATCTTGATGCACGATACAACAATGTGGTGCTGCACGTGGTGGGTAAGGCCGACATGGACGCCTTAACACTGGATGGCGACATGCCGCCACAAATGGAATTGGCGGTGCCCAATAGCGTTTTGACCCATTATAACGAGTTGCTGGCTGCCGATAAGTTCCCGCCCTGCCACAACATTCTGCACCAACTGTCGCCACTCGCTTTGCATAGCTGGCTGGCAGCCTTGCAAACAGAACGTTTGGAGAGCAAAACAAAGGCCGTGATACGGCGCGCCGAACTAGCAAATGGTTCGTGGGAGGATGCATTTTTCATCACCTTAGCCCGCAACTTTGGGTTCGGCGTTAATGGAGATGCCTTTGAACGATGGGCCGCCAACGTGCCATTGCGCTGCGTTGACCATCATCGCGACAACGTTTTCCAAATAGAAGCCCTCTTTATGGGACAGGCGGGATTGCTAACCAGCGAGGCTTTTACCGCCCCGACAACACCAGATGGCGCTGAAAGACGAATATTTCGAACAACTGAAAAAGGAGTATTCGTACCTAGCGCACAAGTTTAATTTGCAGTCTTTAGACCCCGCCATGTGGTTGTTTCTTAGACTTAGGCCACAGAATTTTTCCACACATACGATTGTCGCAACTGGCTATGCTCTACCATTCGCGTACAGCTTCGCTGGCCAATATCGTGGCTTGCGAGGGATTGGCGCAACTTCGAAAGGCATTGTTCACAAAGGTGTCGGCCTACTGGCAAACGCATTACGTGTTTGGTGGAGGCAGTAAAAGCAGCGATAAAGCTTTATCGGTGGCGTCGCGCGACGTGCTAATTCTCAACACTGTGGTGCCCATTCTCTTTGCCTATGGCCGTCATCGCCACAACGATATATTGTGCGAACGAGCCTTCCAGTTGCTCGAAGAGCTTCGCGCAGAAAAACAATCACATCGTGAGAATGTGGCAAACGTGCGGACTGGAGGTGAAAAAAATGCAGGCGACACACAGGCGCTTATTCAACTTAAAACCGAATATTGCGACCGCAAAGATTGCTTGAGATGCCGTATTGGGTACGAATACTTGAAGAAAGGATAGTATTGAGGAGATATTTTCAATTCAACAACTCATAACTAGTAAAGCATAACACCCCCCTCTCTCCCCTTAGAGAGGGGCAGGGGTAAGGCCGAGAAGGGTTAAAGATGAGTCTTTTAAATAGTTATATATATGTACATATTCACTACAGAGATGGAAGTTCGCGACTACGAATGCGACATACAAGGAATTGTTAACAATGCCAATTATCTTCATTTTACTGAACATACACGGCATCTTTTCTTAAAACACACAGGACTTAGTTTTGCTTCGCTACACGAAAAGGGCGTAGACCCCGTTGTGGCACGCATGACTCTGCAATATAAAGCACCCTTACAATGCGATGATGTGATGGTGTCGAAACTCTGGATTGAACAAGAGGGCATACGATATGTGTTTCATCACGACATCTTTCGCAAACGAGACGAACGGCTTTCTTTTCGGGCAACAGCCGAATTGGTGTGCCTCGTGAATGGAAAATTGAGCCGAAGCGAAGATATTGATAAGGCGTTCGCACCCTTCATCAAACAAACGCACGACAAATAACATAAGCCGTAGCACCCCCCCTGCAGCATAATGCCACACACCATGAACCACAACGAAACACGAAACGCCATCGCCCTCACGCGAGTGAACTATTTTAACCTCGCGGGGTTGGCGCAGCTGTACCGCAAATTGGGCTCGGCCACCGAGGTTATTGCCCACCGCAACAACCTTAAAGAAGTGCTGCCCGATGCTTCGCCTAGGCTACTTGAAGCCATGCACAACATCGAACAGCACCTCCGAGTGGCCGACGCCGAAATGGAATATAACGCACGCAACAACATCAAAACGCTGTGTCTGGCCGACAATGATTATCCCCAACGCCTAAAAAACTGCGCTGATGCCCCACTCGTGCTGTTCTTTAAAGGTAACACCGACCTGAATAGGGCGCGCGTTATCAATGTTGTTGGCACACGTCATTGCACGGCTTACGGCCAAGATGTGATAAGAAAGTTTTTTACAGAACTGAAAAAACTTAGTCCTGAAGTGCTCATCGTGAGCGGTTTGGCTTACGGTGTGGACATCAATGCGCATCGACAAGCGTTGGCAAACGACCTAGATACGGTGGCCGTTTTGGCTCACGGGCTGGACAATCTCTATCCCGCACGCCATAAACAAACGGCAGACGAGATGATAAAGCACGGCGGATTGCTCACCGAGTTCTTAACAAATACCAATGCCGACAAACTTAATTTCGTAAGGCGAAACCGCATAGTGGCTGGTATGTCAGACGCTTGCGTGCTGGTTGAAAGTGCTGCACACGGCGGAGGACTTATCACTACGGCCATTGCACGCGACTATAGCCGAGAAGTATTCGCCTTTCCTGGTGCCGTGGGAGCACCCTTTAGCGAAGGCTGCAACAACCTTATTCGCGACCATAAGGCGCAATTGATAACCTCGGCAGCCGACTTTATTCAGGCCTTGGGATGGGAAACCGACTTTAAACGCGTTCAAGCCACACGCCAAGGCATTGAAAGGCAACTCTTTCCTGAACTCTCTGCCGAGGAACAAACCGTTATAGAGGCACTGCAAAGCCTCAACGACCAACCCATTAGCCAGCTATCATTATCGGCCAACATCCCCATTTCAAGACTCACCGTGGTGCTTTTCCAACTAGAAATGAAAGGCATGCTCAAACTTTTGGCTGGCGGATGCTACCACCTTTATACATAATAAATGCCCAAACATCAAAAAATGAACAGCGCAAAGAGATGGCTTTTACCCTTTTTTTCACTAACTTTGCGCTGTTAATCGGGTTGTAGCACACGGCAATGGGCATTGCTTAGCACCAGTAGCGCTAACAACCACAACATTGAACATCATCATTTTAGATTAAAATACAGCTTATGAACATCGCCATTATAGGCTACGGCAAGATGGGTAGAATGATTGAAGAGATTGCAAAACAACGCGGACACAACATTGTTTGCATCATCGACCAAGACAATCAAGCCGACTTTGATAGCCCTAACTTTGCTTCGGCCGACGTGGCCATCGAGTTTACCTCGCCACAAGCGGCTTTCCAAAACTACCTAAAGGCTTTTAAACACAACGTTAAAGTGGTGTCGGGGTCTACTGGATGGCTCGAACAACACGGCGAAGAGATTAAACACCTGTGCAAAGAAGAGGGTAAAACGCTTTTCTGGGCCAGCAACTTCTCGGTGGGAGTGGCCATCTTTAGAGCACTTAACCGCCGATTGGCTGAACTGATGAACCGCTTCCCGCAATATGATGTGCATATAGAAGAGACACATCATGTGCACAAACAGGATGCTCCTTCGGGCACTGCCATCACCCTGGCCGAGGATATTTTGGCACAATTGCAACGCAAAGACTCATGGATTAAAGGCGAACAACATCTGCCCAACCAGCAATTCGTTGCCAGCCAACAATCAAATCAAAACCAATTGGCCATCGACAGCTTTCGCGAAGGCGAGGTTCCTGGCATCCACACCATTATTTATAACAGCGAGGCCGATAGCATTAGCATCTCTCACAACGCCCATTCACGGCGTGGATTTGCCGAAGGTGCCGTGCTAGCAGCCGAATATACGGCCACTCATAGCGGCTTGCTCTCTATGAACAACCTCTTTAACTTCTGAAAACAACATGCGCCACAACCCTAATAGCCTACTACTGGCCACCAACTTAACACAAAACACAGGGCGTAAGGCGCAAAACATATAACTAAGACTTGCAATGATTAAGAAAAAACAAAAGGGAATAAACCCTCGTGTACAATGGACTAAGTTTGTCATCGTTACACTTCTCTACCTGGCTTTCCTCTATTGGGTGGGCAGTTGGTGGGGATTGCTCGTGCTTCCTTTCATCTACGACGTTTATATTTCTAAAAAAATAAATTGGCAATGGTGGAAAGATGCCGAAGGCCCTACACGCTTTATCATGGGCTGGGTGGATGCTATCGTATTCGCATTAGTGGCGGTTTACTTCATCAACTTATTCTTTTTCCAGAACTTTGTGATTCCTTCTAGCTCGCTAGAAAAGAGTTTGCTCACGGGTGACTACCTCTTTGTTAGCAAGCTTAGCTATGGTCCGCGCATTCCGCAAACGCCACTTACCATGCCACTAACCCAACATACGATGCCTGTGCTCAATATTAAGTCGTATATCGAAGTGCCTCACTGGGATTATCGACGAGTAAAGGGATTGGGAAATGTGCAACTTAACGATATCGTGGTGTTTAATTATCCCTCGGGAGATAGCCTCGTTAACGAACAAAGATGGGCCGCTGCCGACTATTATCAAATGGTTTACTCGTATGGTAAGCAGCTTTACGACCAGGCTAACCCGCCCGTGAACCTCGATAGCATGACTCTTTTGCAACAACGCGACTACTTTGCATACATCTATGCCTTGGGACGCGCCTACATTGTGCAAAATCCCAACGAGTATGGCGACATTATTTCTCGTCCAACCGACCGAAGAGAGAATTACGTTAAGCGATGTGTGGGTCTGCCTGGACAAACACTACAGATTAAAAACCGCATCATCTATCTAGACGGTAAACCCAATAAAGAACCCGACAACGTGCAATATACTTACTATGTGAAGCTTAAAAACATGTTGCCCGAAGAGCTTCTTACCGAGTTAGGCATAACACAAGAAGACCTTCAAAGCCTTAACACCAGTGGCGTTATGCCCCTTACTGCAAAGGCTGCAAAGGCTTTGGCCGCTAGAAAAGACCTGGTTGAGAGTGTAAAACTTAACACCGACGCACCCACGGGCGACCTCTATCCACTCAATGCCAACACTGGATGGACTAGAGATAACTACGGACCGATTTGGATTCCTAAGAAAGGTGCCACCGTTAAACTCTCGCTGGCCAACCTGCCCTTATACGAACGACCCATACGCGTGTACGAAAACAACAAGCTGGAGGTGCGAAACGGACAGATTTACATCAACGATAAACCCGCCAACAGCTACACCTTTAAGATGGATTACTATTGGATGATGGGCGACAACAGGCATAACTCGGCCGACTCGCGTTACTGGGGCTTTGTGCCAGAAGACCATGTGGTGGGCAAACCCATATTCATCTGGTGGTCGCACGATGTAGATCACCCAGGATTTAAGGGCATTAGATGGAAACGTTTGTTCACATGCGTGGACAAAATCAAGTAATAAAGCGAACTTAACGCTCGCCTTTACTGGCTCATCAACCGCAATGACCAACACTAAAACAATAAGACTGAAGGGAAGTTTGCACACCGCCCATCAGTCTTATTTGTATTATCTAGAACTCCTCGGTTAAACAAAGCCCCTAGGCAGCCTAGAAAAAAACTAAAAACACCCTCGCGCCATGCTCCCTTTGCTCACTTCGGCCTATCTCGCCCCCATACAATGGTATGCAAAACTATTTCACAGCAACGGCTGTTGGATAGAACAACACGACCATTTTCAGAAACAAACTTATCGCAACCGATGCATCATTGCCACAGCCAACGGTGCACAAGCCCTCACAATACCCATCGAAAGACCATCGGGCGAACAGGCTTCGCGCATGGCTATGAAGGATATTCGCATCAGCGACCATGGCAATTGGCGACACATTCACTGGCAAGCCATCGTGTCGGCCTACAATGATAGTCCGTTTTTTGAGTATTATGCCGACGACTTCCTACCCTTTTTCCAACAACGTTATGCATTTCTTTTCGACTTCAACCTGGAGCTAACACACACCATTTGCACGCTTCTCGACATCAAACCCAACATCCTTCGCACGCCTTCGTTTGTGCCAACGGCCTCGCAATTGGCCTCGGGGGCAACGCTTCCGCCTGACTTTGCTCACGAACAAGGGGATATAAACACACCCCTACCCGACTTCCGCGAGGTGATTGTGCCCAAAAATGCACCCTCCGACCCACTGTTTACGCCTCGCCCCTACTATCAAGTGTTTGCTCAACGCCATGGCTTTATACCCAATCTCAGCATCATCGACCTGCTTTTTAATATGGGAAACGAGGCTCCACTGTTTCTTTAAACAGTGCAAAACAAGGAGAAACAAACGCATGGAGAAAAAAATAGCGCCTAATGATGTGCACAACATTAGGCGCCAAAAGGTCTAAACGAAGTCCCTTCAAACATTAAATACTTTACAACACACCTTTTCCACGCCTAACCACCACCAAGGCATTAGCCACTTTGCGCTCGCCCTCATGGTCGAACTTATGGTTATCGCAGGGATAATTGGCCACACCACTGGCATTAAAGCCCTTTGCCCATAACGTAGACGAACCTCCACCATCCAAATTCAAGGCATCGGTGCAGCCCAACTGCTGCAAAAAATGACGTAGTTCGATAAGGTTCATCCCCCCCGCATAACCCGGATGACGACCATCAACAGTGACAAAGAGCACCGTTCCGCGCGAAGTGATCGCGATAGCCGAACGCGGATGCTTGTCTACCACAAAGCCCATGCCACTGCTTCGCAACAAAACACCCTTGCCTTGATAAAGAAGCAGATGACCAGAGGCCAACGTGGACCCATGATGACAACGATAACGCCGCTCAATACCCTTGTTCCATGGCATGATGTGCACCCTACGACCATGCACACGCACAGCTCCAGTTACACGCAATGCCAGTTCGGCCGTGGTGGTGGTGTCTATAAGGTTGCGCCCTTGACGCAAATAGGTAATGGCCGAACGCTTATGAATATCAAAATACGAACCATTGATGGCTGCCATAGCCTTCGAACGACGAGCCATCTCGCCTACCGTTGCACCGCCATCGGCCACTGCCACATCAAAAGCCACACCGTGTTTGGGTGTTATCTCGGCCACGGTAACCGTCTGCGCACAGCCATATAGCAAGGGCCAACGCATCTGCCGCACCTCCACATTGTTGGCAATACGCCGTGTTTCCCACATAGCCGTGGCAATAGCTACAGCGTCTTCGCGCGTTTGAGCCACAAGCGCGAGGGGAACAAAAAACCCAAAGAACAGACCTAGAAGAATGTTTTTCGCATAAACTGGATGTTAATCATTGGTTGTTGAGGCCGACTTGGTTTCCTCACGCGTTAGCTTTCGTTTCACCACCGCGGGGTTTCCAGCCGCCAAAGAGTCGTCGGGAATATCGTGTATCACCACAGAGCCCGCTGCAATGATGCACCTTTGGCCAATGGTTACGCCAGGGCACACCGTAACATTACCGCCCAGCCATGTGTCGTTGCCTATGGTTATGGGCTTTGCTTGCTCTTGTGGCTCGCGCCTTTCCATATAGTCGATGGGGTGTTGGGGCGTAAACAGTTTACAACAAGGGCCCAACTTAACATGATGCCCCAAGGTTACGGGAGCCGAATCGAGCACCACACAGCCATAATTCATAAACGAATGCTCGCCCATGTGCAAGCCATGACCATGGTCGCAGTGAAAAGGCGGACATATTTCGGCTGTTGCAGGCAGGTCAGGAACGAGCGCTTCTATCAGCTTGCGATAGCCTTTATGAACCGTGCTTATGCGATTGAGCTTGGCACATAGCCTTTTGGCGCGAGCAAAACTAGCCTGCATCTCCTCATCGTCAAAGCGATATAGCTCACCGCTACGCATCTTTTCCATTTCTGTCTTCATGCCATTTTCGTGTTTAGAATGTAGGCAAAAGTACGTTATTTTGATTAACTTTGCAACACAATACCCATCTTCGATGATGGGTTTTCACACTATTTACCATTCACCGCATCATGTTTCACGCCTTACATACCCACTTGCCAAAGCCCGAAAAGATGAACAACCCCTTCTTTTACGAGCCCAACGCCCTGTGTATTCTGGCTGCCGAGGAGGTGAAAACCATGGTGGCAACGCACAACGAATGGCGTGAAGAGGTGCGAGCGGGTAAGATGTTCGGCGTGTTGGTGGTGGAACGCCCGTCGTCCCACGGCATGCAACTGGGCTACCTGGCCGCTTTCTCGGGTCAATTGGGCGGTAAGGCCACGTGGGAGGGGTTTGTTCCACCCGTGTTCGACTATCTTCAACCCGATGGTTATTTTAAAATTCATGAACGCGAGATTAGCCATATCAATTCGCTTCTTGCCGAAATAGAAAATAGCCCAACGCTCGCCAACCTGAAAAAACAACTTGAACGCGAGCAACACAAAGCCGAAAACCAACTAAACGACTATCGCAGAATGATGGCCAATGCCAAAAAAGCACGCGAGAAAAAGCGCGCATTGGGTGCTAGCAACGAGGATATGGCAAAGATGGTGGCCGAAAGTCAATTTCAAAAAGCCGAACTAAAAAGGTTGAAACAACATCTACAAACCAATTCAAACGCCCTACAACAACGGCTTTGGGCGATGGAAAACCAGATAAACCAACTGAAGACTCAACGCAAACAACTGTCGGACTCGCTGCAACGCTGGCTTTTCACTAAATTCGAAATGCTTAATGCTATGGGCGAACGGCGCAATCTGCTCGACATCTTTGCACCTACGCCTCAACAAACACCACCCGCTGGCACAGGCGAATGCTGTGCACCAAAACTCTTGCAGCACGCTTTTGCCATGGGATACCGCCCCATTTGCATGGCCGAATTTTGGTTGGGCAATTCGCCCAAAACCGAGATAAGGCGCGCTGGTGCGTATTATCCTGCCTGCAAAGGTAAGTGTGGCCCTACGCTTGAATATATGTTGCAAGGCCTAGACCTTGAACAAGCACCAATGAAGCAAACCCACAACAAGGCGCTTCGCGTGATTTACGAAGACGAAACCCTGGCCGTGGTGAGCAAACCGCCGGGCATGCTAAGTGTTCCAGGAAAAGATGGTGCCCTATCGGTTGGCGAACTGATGCGCGAACGCTACCCCAACTCCTCGTCACCTCTCATTGTTCACCGTCTTGACCAAGACACTTCGGGCCTGATGCTTATTGCAAAAACCAAAGAAATGCACAAAAAACTGCAAGCTGCTTTCTTAAACCACGAGGTGAAAAAGCGCTATGTGGCTGTGCTCGAGGGGGTGCTGCCTCCTAACAAGCAACGCGGAGTAATTTCCTTGCCCCTATCTAGCAATTACATTGACCGCCCGCGGCAGGTGGTAGACTGGCAAAGAGGCAAACCTGCCGTAACCCATTACGAGGTGATTGACTGCAAGGCAGGGCATAGCGTGGTGGCTCTTTACCCGCAAACAGGCCGAACACATCAGCTTCGCGTGCATTGTGCACACCCCGACGGACTAAACATGCCCATCCTTGGCGACCCACTTTACGGACAAAAGGCGCTTCGCATGTATCTGCATGCCGAAGCAATTGAAATAGAAAAATTAGGAATAAAGGTGGAAGATATTATAAACTTAAACCCATGAACGAAGAAAATAAAAGTGTAGCGCCCAACAAAACGACGCAAAACATCAGCAACAACATGGTTTGGCAAGTGCTCGACCAGGAATATTTGATACGCAAACAGTGGCTTACAGCACGCCGCGACAAAGTGAAACTGCCCACTGGCGCAGTGGTAAACGATTATTATGTGCTGGAATATCCCGATTGGGTGAACACCGTAGCCATCACAAACAACGGCGACTTTGTATTGGTAAGACAGTACAGACATGCACTGGGCGTCACCGCCATGGAGATTTGCGCTGGCGTTGTGGAACAAAACGAACCACCATTGCTTGCTGCACAAAGAGAACTGCTTGAAGAAACAGGATACGGCAACGGCAAATGGCAACCGCTAATGACCATCGCACCAAACCCCGGTACAATGACCAACCGCTGCCATTGCTTCTTGGCCACTGGTGTAGAGAAGATTACCACCCAACACCTTGACGCTACAGAAGACATAGAAGTACACTTGGTGAGTCGCAACGAGATGCTGCGCATGCTTAAAAACAACGAACTCTACCAAGCCATGATGTATGCCCCACTATGGAAATACTTCGCCCTAGAAAATGAGTTGAACCCTTAAAACCAACGTAAAACCAGCGGTTTACCCACTACTTCGCGGTAAACAAAACAGCTCAACATTGAAAATAAAATCTTTAAATATTGTTAACGCGCGTAACAACTTCAACACACAATCGTCATTCATAATAGAGACAGATGAACAAAATAAGCTTTCGCAATGACATTCTGCCCTTAAAGGACAAGTTGTACAGGCTGGCGATGCGCATTACGCTTAATGAACGCGACGCCGAAGACATTGTGCAAGACACACTCATCAAAGTCTGGAACAGGCGAGAAAGATGGGACGAGCTAGAGTCTATCGAAGCATTCAGTCTGACGGTATGCCGAAACTTGGCGCTAGACAGCATCAAAAGAAAAGGACACGGCAACCCTTCAATAGAAGACACGCATGCCGAAAAGCCCGACCTCACCGCTAATCCCTACGAGGAAATGTTGCAAAACGACCGCGTACAGCTAGTGAGAGACATCATCGACGCACTCCCCGAGAAACAAAAAACAAGCATGCAGCTTCGTGAATTCGAAGGAAAAAGCTATCGCGAGATTGCCCAGATAATGGAAATCACCGAAGAACAGGTGAAAATAAACATCTTCAGGGCTAGACAAACGATAAAACAAAAGTTTAAAAACGTAGAAGATTATGGATTATAAATACATCAACCAACTATTGGAGCGCTATTGGAACTGCGAGACTTCTTTGGAAGAGGAAGGTATCCTGCGTGCGTTTTTCTCACAGAAAGACGTTCCAGCCGAGCTACGCCAATACCAGCCGCTCTTCGCTTACCAACAATTGGAGGCGAAAGAGAAGCATCTGGGCGCCGACTTCGACAATAGATTGCTGGCCATGATCGAAGAGGATGAGCCCATAAAGGTGAAGGCTCGCACCATCACCCTTACTCAACGACTTAAACCGCTGTTCAAAGCGGCCGCCGTTGTGGCCATCTTCCTAACCTTGGGCAATGCCGCGCAAGAGTCGTTCCAAACTCAACAGCCCTCTACAACGGGTGTGGCAGGCTATAATAAGGTGGAGAAAGGGGCGTCGGTTGCCTTACGCGACTCGGCTGCTATCGACACTATCAAGCCTGTTGGCGCACCTGCCGCATCGCTCAACATCATTAAATAAGAATTTTTCTATGCTTTCTCAATAACAATGTTTAGTAAAACAACATCGAAGCTGTGAAGCTTCTTTCTCTCAAATTTTTCATTATACTAACGTAAGGTCAATGGCCGTAGTCGCTCAAAAGGCGCTGCGGCCTTTGTTTTTTATTGGTGATGAAAGGGGAACAGCCAAAACAATTCTCTCACGTCCATCTTTACTTGTACGCTAAAAATATGCTCATTAACCCTTTTGTGCTTTACTTCTTGGCAAACAGTCCACGTCATCCTCCTCTTTAGCTCAATCTGCCATAGGCGTTTATTGTATTTATGTGTGCCAATGCTTATTATTTCTCTCATTGTTGTATTGGGTTTAAACAATCCTCGCCCATACAATATGTAAAGTTTTCAGCACGATATTTAACACTATGAGTGGCTTTTTTGCTCACCAATTGTCGCTCGGCCGAAAATATTCAATTCTCGCGGAGGTTTGTTGTGATGCAAAAAGGTCTAAATCGGCAAAAACAGACAAAGGGTCTTTTTGGTGTAAAAACTGTGATTTTTACCAAAAACAGGCCATTTCTCACAAACATCTGCGCAATATGCACCAAAATGCAATGCTATCTCCTACAAAACGCAGTGCTAACTCGTGCTAAATGCAGTGCTATCTCCTACAAAACGCAAGGTAAAATGGTGCTAAATGCAACTCAAAATGCTGCAAAACGTGCTTTTTATGCTGCTTAAATCTTTACAACTAATACAGAAACGGCTCTTCAAACAAGCAAAAACCACCAAATAAATCGACCTTTTACCTACTAAAAGCTGGTTTTTGGGCGGTAAAAATCTTCGCCTCTGCAACAAAATAGAAAGGTAAAAAGGTACAAATTGATGGCTCTACCCTAAAAAACGATGTCAAATAAAACAGAAACACCACCAAAAAGTCCCAAAAACCTTGCTTTTTAGCAGGTGTTTTCGCTAGAATGGGTAGAAACCTAGCACGTGTTTTGTAAAATAATGATACCCAATTTAACAAAGAAAGGAAGAGAACCAATCACGCAGAACAAACGCCATTAGCTTGCTTGAGCCTTAAGCATAGAACTTTCTTGGCACACTATTTCAAGCGTTCAATAGGACCAAAATACGCCTATCGTTTAACCAAAATCGTGCATTAGTGCCTAAACATATTTGGGTTTATTGTTGGCAGCCTGCCTTTCTTTGTAAAGCAGGCGTAGCGGGCCACGTCAAGTTACAAATACAGGCAAGATGCCGACAAGAATATAAAAGATGTTAGGAAACAACACAAAAACAAGAATTATAGAAACAGTATGGTCTAAAGACCGATTTGGGTTTAAAAACCATGTTATCTAACTGTAATAAGAACAATGGCAAATGACACTAACGTCCAATTGGGCTTAAACATTAAATTGTCGAAGTCCGCTTTATAATCCAAAAGCCCACTTTTTAAAAGGGCAATGCACTGATGTTATAATCTGAAACCTCATCATTCAGCTGCATGGCATCAGTAAGAGGTTCATAATTATACCCATTGCTTTGCCTACTTAACTGTTTAAAGATTTTTTCTCTGTAAGTTGAGACAATGTCAAGCTGCTCTATTTCGATGCGTCGAGCTTTTGAAATCTCAAGAAAATCAGACTCTTGTTCAACACCCAAGTATCTACGCCCAAACAAGTTTGCCGCTATACCAGTGGTACTACTACCAGCAAAGGGGTCGAGTATCCAATCATTAGGCCTAGTTGAGGCAAGAATAATGCGTGTAAGCAAGGCTAAAGGCTTTTGAGTAGGGTGTTTTGTACAAGTTTTTTCCCACGACGCGATAGCAGGTAGGTGCCAAACATCAGTCATTTGCTTTTGCCCATTCATTTCTTTCATCAGCAGATAATCGAAATAATGAGATGTTTTCTTAGACTTACGTGCCCAAATGATAAACTCAGAGCTATGCGTAAAGTACCTGCACGAGATGTTTGGGGGCGGATTTGTTTTGGCCCAAGTGATTACATTGAGTATCTTAAATCCCAGTTCCGTTAAACAATTAGCCACACCAAGATTTAGAACAATGGGATTATAAGCGTTACCACCCTCTCCTTGCCCGATGTTTGAAATCATAAGTTCGGTTAACTTTCCTCGTTTGTCCGCATTTGAGTTAATCATACGTGTGGCAAACACCCTTTGAATGTGGTATGCACCATACAGATTGTCGAAGAAATTGTCCTTGGGGTCATGACCCTTAACATCTGAGTTGCTGAGAACAAACAAGCTGCCACGCCCGCTTACCTCGTTACAGAAATTTCGTAAGCGCACTTGTTCGGCATCGTCGAAGGGCTCTTTAACATAAGTGTTGAACGAAGAAGTGCTGTTCAGCGGCTTATATGGCGGGTCGAGGTAGAACAACGTATCTTCATGGGCATACCGCTTTGTAGCATCAAAGTCCCCACAAAGAATGTCCACGCGTTGCAAGAGGTCAGAGTCGGCCATGACAGTTTGTTCATCGCATATCTTAGGGTGTACATATTTTCCATGCGGAACGTTAAATTTTCCCTTAGAGTTCTCGCGATAAAGGCCATTAAAACAGGTGCGATTTAAGAAGATAAAGATAGCGGCTTGCTCCACGTTTGTTAGTTTGTCATCGTTAAAACGCCTGCGCTTCTCCATAAAATAGGTCGTGCGTTCGGCATGGTTCATGGGGAGATACTCGTTTTCAAGCACGCGTAGAGCACTGATAAGCTTTTGGGGCATGGCCTTAATAACGCGATACACGTTTATCAGTTTTGCGTTTACGTCGTTGATAACAGCGTGTTGTATGTTGGGATAGCGTTGCAATAGCCAAAACAAAACAGAACCTCCGCCAACAAATGGTTCCACATAGGTGATGTTCCTGCTGCAGAAATCTGTTGGTAAAAGGCTTTCTATGTCTGACAAGAGTTGAGTTTTCCCTCCTGCCCACTTAACAAACGGCTTTGCGCCTTTAAATAAAGTCATTGTTGATTGATATTGTTTTTAGGCAATGCCATCTTTCTATATCCGTGCAGAGCTTGGTCAAAATCCGCTATCTATTATATTCTAGTACAGCGTTTCTCTCTTTCTTTTAACTGCAAAAATAGCAAATTATACTAACATAAAGCAGGCTTTTATGTATTATTTATTTGAATAAAGCTACACCAGCTTTGAAGGTCTGCCCAGCACACACCCAAAACGAAAAAAGAGAAACTATCTTGCGATAGCTTCTCTTCTATACTTTAAACATTGAATGTCACTCGTTGTGACATGTTTGTGGGCCATCTTGGGCTTGAACCAAGGACCTCCAGATTATGGGTAGGTTAAAATAAGGTTTCATAAAATCTATCAGGTTGAGCCAAGCGAGCATATTGCAATAGTTAATATAACATCAGTTCAAATAGGATTGTTACTAAAAAACAGTGCTGAGACACTCACCTCAATAGCGATTGTGGATACGTCTTTTTTGATGATTTGTGGATGCTGTTTCAGTTTTCTTTTGTACATTTGTGATATAAAATACTGCTTTAACAAATATGACCAGACAAGATATATCAGAGTATATACGTATTCAATACCCTAGCGAGAACGAAGGATGTGAATGGAAAGAATATAAGAATCTACAAATAGCCTTTGTGGACATGAAGGTGATGATGTTGTTTCTTATGTATCTGCGATTTCTAATATGAATGGTGGTACTATTGTTATTGGAGTTAAAGACAAAACGTTAGAAATAATAGGAATCCAAAATTTTGGAAATTACAGTATTGAATCTGCAAAAACAAAAATAGCTGAGAAATGTAGGAACTTACCAATAGAGAATTTTAATATAAATGAGCTAAAAGCAGAGGATACTGGTGAAATTGTTTGGATATTAACTATTCCTAAACACAAGGCAAAGTTACCTGTTTATGCTCATAACAAGGCCTGGCAAAGAATCGGAGACTCTCTAATTGAAATGAAAGGAGAGAGACAAGCTGCTATCTTGTCTGAACTTGAAATTACAGACGATTGGAGTGTTCAAATCGTAGATAATGCTTCTATCAATGACCTAGACCCAGATGCGATAGAGAAAGCTCGTAAGGAATATATTATCCGTAATCCTTACAGGAAAGCAGAAATTTTAGCATGGGATAATATTAAATTCCTTAATAAGGCAAAAGTAACAATTAATGGTAAAATCACAAGGGCCGCTCTTGTATTATTGGGAAAAGAAGAAAGTGAATACCTACTTAATCCTTATGTTGCCTGCATTCGCTGGTCTTTAAGAAGTATTGGTGCAATGCAAAACAAAGATTATGAAATTTTGTCGATACCATTACTGCTGAGTATTGATCGTTTGTACAATAAAGTTCGGAATGTGAAATATCGTCTTGTGCAACCAGATTCTCTTTTCCCTGACGAAATGTTACGTTATGACATGTTTAACATACGTGAGCCTCTCAACAATGCTATTGCACACCAAGATTATACGAAGTGTGCAAGAATTGAAGTTGTGGAATTTGAAGATAGTCACATCATTTTTCAGAATCATGGAGTATTTTTGCCACAAAGTGTGGAAAACGTTGTAACCAAGGATTGTCCAGAGTCTGTTTATCGGAATCGGTTCTTGGTAGAAGCCATGCGTAACCTGAATATGATAGAGACAGAGGGAGGTGGGATAAAGAAGATGTTTATAAAGCAACGAGTGAGATTGTTTCCCATGCCAGAATATGATTTCGCGGATGGTAAGGTTAGAGTAACAATCACTGGTAAGGTAATTGATGAAAACTTTGCACGCATCTTGACTGAGAATCCTAATATAAGCCTTGAAGAAATAATGTTGCTAGATAAGGTACAGAAACAAAAGTTGATATCGGATGAACAAGCTGCTTATCTCAGAAAGAAAAAGTTCATAGAAGGAAGGAAGCCTCTTTTTTATTTAGCCCACAAGGTAGTATCTAAAACAAAAGATATAGGACTGAAGAGTCAATATATCAAAAAAATCGTAGCTTTGATGATGAATATTTTATGAAAAATGATCGTCGAATATATTAAAAAAAGTTTGGCCAAGCTTCTCGTAAAGATATTGATGATTTAATAAAAAAATAAATTATCTGATGTATTAAATGAACGGCAAAAAGAATAATAAGATAGATTATCAATTAAAGAAATTAAAGAAAGCAGGTATAGTGAGATTTAGCGAAGATAAGTTTTGGATCTTGGCATAATAAGCCTACTTCATTCAGAATGGCTTCACGGAAATTCCGCAAGAATTCCGTGACTTTTCCGTAATAATTCCGTGACTTTTCCGTAATAATTCCGAGATTTTATTTCATAACCTATTGATAAACAAGAGCTATTTGTTATCACTGTTTGTATCTTTTCCGTGAGCATTCTGCACACTTCCGTGACCTTCAGTAAAGAAAAACAAAGATAAATAAGAAGACCATTCTCATTGCAAAGAGACCTGCATTCATCAACGTCACCAACAAGCAAATGGGAAACACTTGGGTACTTCGAGATAAGCCTTATTGTGAACCATGATTACTATGGCACTTCAGCTTCGTGGAGCGTTAGACTAACATGCTCTATTTGACGAAACTGTGCTACGACAAGAAGTATCAACCATTATACATCTTAAACCAAATACAAGAAAGCACTGATAATCTCACAGAAAAACAGATAGCAATGATGCAGAAGGAAATAAGCTGAAAGCCAAGCAAAAACAAATTTCACACCCCAACTTGCGCGTTCTACAAAAGAATATAATTGTTTTAATGCACTTTCTGGTTGACTCTAAGCGACCTTTCTTTTAACTGCAAAAATAGCAAATTATACTAACATAAAGCAGGCTTTTATGTATTATTTATTTGAATAAAGCTACACCATCTTGGAAGTTCTGCCTAGCACACGCCAAAAAACGAAAAAAGAGAAACCATCTTGCGATAGCTTCTCTTCTATACTTTAAACATTGATTGTCACTCGTTGTGACATGTTTGTGGGCCATCTTGGGCTTGAACCAAGGACCTCCAGATTATGAGTCTGTTGCTCTAACCAACTGAGCTAAAAGCCCGAACCACCCGCTTTGGGGTTGTTTGCAGGTGCAAAGGTAGTTGTTTTAAAGGAAATCTCCAAACAAATAAGACAAAAAGACGTAAAAATGAAAGGACCAACACCAAATTTGGGGGCTTTTATGTAACTTTGCATACTTGGGGAAATATATCCCAACTCACTATTATACATACGCATCAATGAGTATTGAGACTACATTAGAGAAATTCGACAAGGCTGGATTAACAGACGAACAAGTGGCATTGAGCCGCAAAGAACATGGCGCGAACATACTTACACCTCCCAAACGCGCCTCGCTTTGGGCTTTGTACATCGACAAATACCGCGACCCCATCATCCAAATTCTTATCGTGGCTGCTGCCGTCTCACTGATTTTCTCGTTTATCAACGGCGAGTTTCTTGAAACGCTGGGCATATTTTTGGCTATTATCTTGGCCACTACCATCGGCTTTTATTTTGAAAGAGACGCCGCTAGAAAGTTTGATGTGCTTACAACCTTGGGCGAGGAACAACTCGTAAAGGTAAGAAGAAACGGTGATACTACCACCGTTGCACGTAAAGATGTGGTGGTGGGCGACCTCATTGTTATCGAAGTGGGCGACGAAATTCCTGCCGATGCCATGCTTCTTCAATCGGCCGACCTGCAAATTGATGAATCTACGCTTACTGGCGAACCCATTATCAACAAACATGCTTCGCCCAATGTGGCCGAAGAAGAGGCCACCTACCCCACCAATATGGTGCTGCGCTCTACCATGGTGATGAATGGAAGTGGCCTAGCTAGAGTGGTGGCAGTGGGCGATGGCACGGAGATTGGGAAAGTGGCACGCAAGGCTACCGAACTAACAGCTGTGAAAACTCCACTCAATCAGCAACTCGACCGTCTGGCAAGACTTATCAGCAAGGTGGGATTTAGCGTTGCAATAACGGCGTTTTCGGTGTTTTTAGTGCACGACATACTGACCAATGAGCTTTGGCAAAGCAATAATTATATAGGTATGGCCGAGGTGGTACTACATTATTTTATGATGGCAGTAACGCTTTTGGTTATGGCTGTTCCCGAAGGTTTGCCTATGGCCGTTACACTAAGTCTGGCTTTGAACATGCGACGAATGCTAAAAAGCAATAACCTTGTGCGTAAATTGCATGCCTGCGAAACAATGGGAGCAGTGACAGTGATATGTACCGACAAGACAGGAACGCTTACAGAAAACAAAATGCAAGTGGCTGAGATGCGCGTTTTAACGCCAGATACACCCCTTACCAACGCCATCGCACTGAACTCTACAGCTAATTTGGAAACAAAAAATGGTGCAACGACGGGCATTGGAAGCCCCACCGAGGTGGCTTTGTTACTATGGTTGCAGGCAAACAACCACAATTATCGCGAACTGAGAAAGACCGAATGCATGGAAAATCAGCTGCCTTTCTCTACCGAACGCAAATATATGGCCACCATCGCTCGTGTTAATGGCCAACGACTGCTCTTTATAAAGGGTGCGCCGGAAACGGTTATGGCACTCTGCAACCTAAGCAACGAGGAACAAGAGGCCAACGCACAATTGCTGCGTGGCTATCAAAACAAGGCCATGCGCACACTGGCTTTCGCCTATAAGCCACTAAACAACAACGAAGGAAAAGGCTTTAGCGAACCCAACTTGATGCAGGGCTTCACCCTTCAGGCCTTGGCTGCCATCAGCGACCCTATTAGAAAAGATGTTCCCACTGCCGTTAAAGAGTGTCTTAACGCTGGTATCGAGGTGAAAATCGTAACGGGCGACACCGCTGCAACGGCTATCGAGATTGCCCGACAGATTGGTATTTGGCAGAAAGAGACACCATTGGAGGCGCAAATTACGGGTCCCGACTTTGCCGAACTGAGCGATGACACAGCCTACGAACGCGTGAAAGTGCTGCGCGTGATGTCGCGTGCACGCCCCACAGATAAGCAAAGACTGGTTAACCTGCTGCAACAACGTGGCGAAGTGGTGGCCGTTACAGGCGATGGAACCAACGATGCACCTGCTCTTAACCATGCCCACGTGGGACTATCATTGGGCAGTGGCACCAATGTTGCCAAGGAAGCATCAGATATGACGTTGCTCGACGACTCGTTTGGTTCTATCGAACGCGCGGTGATGTGGGGGCGTTCGCTCTACAACAACATCCGTCGTTTTCTGTTCTTCCAACTTGTTGTCAACCTCACAGCATTGCTTTTGGTGCTTGGTGGCGCAATTATTGGCACACAAATGCCACTAACTGTTACGCAAATACTTTGGGTTAACCTCATTATGGACACCTTTGCTGCTATGGCTTGGCCTCGTTGCCACCAACACGCGAGGTAATGAGCGAACGCCCCCGCAAACAATCAGAACCCATCATATCGCCTTCGATGGCTAAGGGCATCATGTTTTGCGGTCTGGTGTTCTTCGCGATGCTGTTTGTGATGCTTATTTACTTCCGCAACGAGCGTGGAGGCGACGTGGATACACATCAACTCACCATCTTCTTCACCACCTTTGTGATGCTTCAGTTCTGGAATTTGTTTAATGCCAAGACGCTAAATTCGCACCATAGCACCTTCCGTCGTCTCTATGCCGACCGCGGTTTGTTGCTCGTTCTCTTGCTCATCGTGGCTGGACAATGGCTCATTGTCACCTTTGGTGGGCGTATGTTCCGCACCGTTCCGCTGTCGCTTGCCGAGTGGGTATGCATCATTGGCGCAACATCTGTGGTGATGTGGGCGAGCGAAGTGTGGCGATGGTTTAAACCCAAACCCCAATCACAGCCATCCGTCTAACGTTATGCACAATCCCAACACCCCTCCCTGTGTGGCCACAATCGGCTTTTTCGATGGTGTGCACCGTGGTCATCGCTACCTCATAGACTATGTTAGGCAGCTGGCTAAGACAAATGGCATACCCTCGATGGTGGTTACTTTCGGCACACATCCACGCCAAGTGGTGCAACAGGGCTTTACGCCGCAACTGCTTTCTACACCCGAAGAGAAGCTAAAACTGCTGCGACAAACGGGCACGTGCCACAACATGGTGCTGAATTTCGATGAGAATATGGCGGCGCTTACAGCTCGCGAGTTTATGCAACGGATACTGAAAGAACGACTAAACGTGGCCCAACTGGTAATTGGCTACGACAATAAGTTTGGGCATAACCGCGAAGAAGGTTTTGAAGACTATCAAAGGTATGGAAAGCAAATGGGTATCAACGTGACTGAAGCACCGCAGTTTGCTCCTAATGGCGAACATATCAGCTCGTCGGCCATACGCAGCCACTTGCAAGAAGGGCGCATTGCCCAGGCTAATGCACTGCTGGGTTACGACTATTCTATTGCGGGGCAGGTGGTGCCGGGCTTTCAAGAGGGCCGAAAAATGGGTTTCCCCACGGCCAACCTCCTTGTAGACAATGCGCAAAAACTGCTCCCTCAAAACGGCGTTTACGCCACCTTGGTAGAGCTAGACGGCTTTGAACAACCGCTGATGGGCATGACCAATATCGGCAATAGACCCACTTTCAACGGCAAGGGTATAACCATCGAAACCAATATCCTCGATTTCTCGGCCGATATTTATGGACAAAACATGCGCGTTTCGTTCGTAGAACGCATTCGCCCCGAAGTGCGTTTTAACTCGATTGACGAACTGAAAACAAAGATGAAAGCCGACGAGCAATCGGCGAGAAGCATGCTTGCGCACGTGGCGAAACGCTAACCACACAACAGCCATGCGCCATGCAGCCACTCGTTAACCCCATATGCAATTACACAACAATATTTATGGCAGGCCATTGGCCCAACTAATGCGCTAGCAACAAAGTCAAAACATTATTAACAATGAAAAAAAATAACAGTCTTATTCTTAGTGTGATGTGTTATATCGTGGTTTTTATCATGATACAGTTTGGCATTTCGCTCGTGGCTTTGTACCTCGACGATTCAATCAAACACCCCGCTTCGGCCAGTCCAACAGCCCTTTCGCTGAGCAGCGCAGTGGCTAGCATCGTCATTATCGGCCTGTTTCTATGGCGAAAGTGGTCGCCCATATCACGCCACTACCTGCAACAGCACCCTTGGGGCGTGCTGGTATGGACCATCTTAGCTGCCCTTGGCGCCATACTTCCGCTACAATGGATATACGAACAGCTCAACATCACCGTTGCCGACAACGTAAAACAACTGTTCGACAGCATCTTGGGGAGTCGTTGGGGCTACCTTGCGCTGGGCATCTTAGCACCAGTGGCCGAAGAATTGGTATTCCGTGGAGCCATCTTACGGTGTCTGTTGGCCTACTTCAACAACCGTTTGCCCTGGATTCCCATTGTTGTTTCGGCTCTGCTTTTTGGGGCCGTGCACGCCAATTTGGCCCAATTTGTTAATGCCTCTACAATGGGTTTGCTTTTGGGATGGCTTTATTATCGCACGCATAGCGTAGTTCCAGGCGTGATTTTCCATTGGGCTAACAACACAGTGGCCTACGCAATGTATGTGCTTATGCCCGACTTAAACGATGGGCAGCTTATCGACTTGTTCCATGGCGACAACAAACTGATGTACATGGGCTTGTTCTGCTCGCTCCTGGTGCTGTTGCCCTCGCTGTTTCAGCTTAATAAACGGATGGGGAACGAAGGCAGAACGCATTAACCAAAGTTGCAAACTAAGACGCGAAGGTGGCATTTGGCGAAGACGAAGTGTGCTGTTGACAGTGCAAAAAAACTACGCGCAATGCTCCAAGTAGGCATAAAAAACATGGTCCCGTATGTTGCTCACGCAATATACGGGACGTTTCTTGTAGTGAAAAAGAGATTTTTTTATGAATGGGCGATTAACCTTATTTGCACACATCTCTCAGCTTGCCTTAGGATAGAAGAAGTGAGAAAAATGGCGCACGGTGTAACGCCAAATATGAAGTTTATAATTCTATTCACAAAAAAATACATAATATAACCGAATGTGCCAAATTTTTAATTGCACTATTTTAAATTACTTGAAAAAGAAAGTCTCTTTTTTTAGGCAATTCTGTAAAAAGCTTTAAAAATATTTATCGCTCACAAGAGGTTTAATTAACATATCTAGCCAGCTATAATCCCTATAAGTGTTTAGGAGTTTTCTTCCTTTTTTTCCAACATTTCTTTCACGCCCTTGAAGGTTTTTGCGATGAAAAGGCGACACGCCATGCTCCACAATGGCCGCACGATGTGCCTTTGTGGGATAGCCTTTGTTCACTTCCCACTGATAAAATGGGCACTGCTTGGCCAGATTATCCATGTAATCATCGCGATAGGTTTTGGCTAAAACACTAGCAGCAGCTATCGAAAGATACTTGCCATCGCCCTTAACAATGGTTTCGTGAGGTAACATGCCATAGGGTTTAAAGCGGTTTCCATCTACAATCACCGCCTGAGGTCGCACCTTTAGCCCATCGAGTGCACGGTGCATGGCCAGAATACTGGCATTAAGAATATTGATTTCATCGATTTCATCGGCTGTAACTTCGCCCACAGCCCATGCCACAGCATCATTTTCTATCTGCTTGCGTAGGGCATAACGCTGCTTCTCGGTTAGCTTTTTAGAGTCGTTAAGCAGCGCATTGGTATAGTCAACAGGCAGAATTACGGCCGCAGCAAACACACTTCCGGCTAGGCATCCCCTACCCGCTTCGTCGCAACCGGCCTCGATTAGGTCGGCAAAAAAATGAGATTCTAACATATATCTATATAAAATGGTGTTGCGTTTAAACTCGTTTGATTTACTGATTATTAACAAACTTATTTCATTTATGAAATGATACTTCTTTATTTTGCTGCAATTTTGCAACCACAAAGTTAAGCAAATAATAACATTCAACACATAGAACAATGAAAAAGGAAATGACATTACCAGTAAATTCAGCGCGTGAAGTACGAGTTAGTAACATCTTCGCTAGTGTTAAAGCCACCCTAATGCTCCCCATAGTTTGGTTGAGCTTGTATTATTCGGTCGTGTTGAAGATGGAGATTAACACCCGTAGCACCCTACATCTGCTCAATGCGCAGGTGGCGTTCTTGCTAACTGTTTTGCCCGCCAATGCTCCGTTTGTAGCACGATTGATATGTACGGCTTGGTTTGCGCTGGCTCTTAGAGGATGCAAACGCAACCTTAGTTCTTGCAAACGCAAGTAATGCGCTAGAGAGCGAGGGGAAAGCATCGATGAAATGGGCGATTTCTTAAAAACTATGGCAAGCAATTGCACCTAAATTGCGCAGATCTCTTCTAGCCCATCATCACTTTTGGCGCGGCACGAGCCACTAACAGCCTTGTCAAAGACATGCCTTCCTAGTGGTTAATGGCACAGGGAACGCTCGCTTAATTGGTATTGAGCAGCAAACTAACGCTTAATTTTACCCATTCCATCGTTCGCATTAATCTCTCAACGAAGATTCGCCCCACAAAATCACACTCTGCAATGGCCAATTGATGAATGGAAGGCCAACTTAAAATCATCAAACGCAATTCGCTCACCATGCAGTTCAAAGCGTTTCGCTACTATCTCCTTCGAAAACAGTAACGCATCGAAGAGCTACAAAAAGCTCATTCGATGCGTTTTTTTTTATTAAAGGATGGCCTTAGCAAAAACAGCCTAACCATTCCGAAGCAAATAGTGCCTAAAACATGGCAGACACCCTGCGCACGCCGGCAACAAAGATGTCCACTTCTTCGCGTGTGTTGTATAAACCAAAAGAAGCGCGCACCGTTCCCGATATACCTAGGCGAGCCATAAGCGGCTGAGCGCAATGGTGACCGGTACGAACGGCGATACCAAGACGGTCGAGCAGTGTACCCATGTCCAGGTGATGAATGTTGCCAACAAGAAAACTTATCACCGCATCTTTATCGATGGAATGGCCAAAAATACGCATCCCATCGATGGTTTTAAGCTGTTCTGTGGCATAACGAGTAAGTTCTTGTTCGTGGCGTTGAATATTATCCATACCCAAAGACGAGAGGAAATCGAGCGCCGTAGCCAGTCCGTGCGTGGCAACATAATCTGGTGTGCCCGCCTCAAACTTAAAAGGAAGTTCGGCAAAAGTGGTTTTTTCGAAACTCACAGTGGCAATCATCTCGCCTCCGCCTTGATAAGGAGGAAGTTTTTCGAGCCATTCTTCTTTACCATATACCACACCCACACCTGTAGGTCCGTATGCTTTATGTCCTGAAAAGGTGAAGAAGTCGCAATCCAAATCTTGAACATCCACCTTAAAATGTGGCACGCTCTGCGCTCCATCCACCAACACTGGCACACCATGAAGATGCGCACGTCGTACAATCTCCTTTATCGGGTTAACCGTTCCGAGCACATTGCTCACCTGCATAACGCTAACAAGTTTGGTGCGAGAAGTGAACAATTGGTCCATTTCATCGATAATAAGCTCTCCGTTGTCGTCCATTGGAATCACCCTAATGGCTATACCGTGACGAGCAGCCATCAATTGCCAAGGCACAATGTTGCTATGGTGTTCCATTGTGGATATAATCACCTCGTCGCCAGGCTGCATGAAGCCTTCGCAAAAAGACGAAGCGATGAGATTAATGCCCTCGGTTGTGCCACGCGTAAAAATAATTTCGTTGTCGCTTTGCGCGTTAATAAACTTGCGTACGGTGGTTCGGGCAGCCCTCATGCAGGTCGGTTGCCTTTTTGCGAAAGATAATGAACGCCACGATGCACGTTAGCATTGGCGTTGAGATACTCGTGCCCTCATGGCATCAAGAACGCAAAGTGGCTTCTGTGTTGTGGCCCCATTATCAAGGTAAATCAATGGCTTACCATATACTTGGCGCGATAAAATGGGGAATTCTGAACGAATGGAAGTGATATTGTACATATCTTCTGAGGAGTTATGGGGGAATGAGGAGTTAAGGAGTTAAGCCAAATGCCTTGTTGCAGAGTGGCAAACATCCTTGTAAACTCATTAACCCGTCTACTCATTAACTTATCTACTTGTTAACTTGTTAACTAACTACACATACCACGCCCCTCTCCCCTTGGAGAGGGGAAGGGGGTGAGGCTTTTTTTACTGCATTTTTCTACATCCTTCGCAGCGGTCGAACTCACCACGGAAGCGTTTTTCAACGAGATGATGTAGGCGTTCGCGTAGTGGTTCGAGATGCATTTGGTCGATGACTTCGTTGATAAATGCAAATCCGAGCAGCAGCTTAGCTTCTTTTTCGCTCACGCCCCGTTGGCGCATGTAGAACAAAGCTTCACTGTTAAGCTGCCCTACGGTAGAGCCGTGCGAGCATTTCACGTCGTCGGCATAGATTTCTAGCATGGGTTGGGTAAACATATGCGCCTTTTTGGTAGCACAAATGTTTTGGTTTCGCATTTCCGAATCTGTGTGTTGGGCATCCTTCCGCACCAAAACAAGTCCGGCGAAAGCGCCAACCGCCTCATCGTCGAGCACATATTTGTAGAGTTCATGACTGTGACAGTTGGGCACAGCATGGTCTATCACAGTGTTATTGTCAACATGTTGTTTCTTATCGGCAATAACACAACCCGACAAATTACACTCGGCATCCTCTCCACGGAACGATAACAACACATTATTGCGCGTTACACCATTGTGCAACGTAATAACATTGTGGTTTACCCTGCTGCTAGCTTGTTGCTCAATATAAACATTGCTCACGCGAACATTCTTCTCATGGGTTTCTTCCATGCAATAAAGGTCGAGCTTAGCGTTATCGTCAACAAAGGCTTCTATAACCTGTGTGGCAAGAAAACGTTGATCGTCGAAGGTGTGATCGCAGAAAAGGAACTTGACTTCTGCAAGGGGTTCGACAACAATGAGCACGCGACGATTAACCATTAAGTCTACCTGGGCATGCAAAATGTTTATCACTTGTATGGTGTTTCGAGTTTAACGCCACGCGGAACATACACCAACAATCCGTCTTGTGCAAGCATGGTGTTGAGTGCCGTCACCGCATCGTCTTCGGTTTTGGCCAGCTTACCATAATATCTTGCGATGAAATCGGGATTTTTTGCAGCATAATCGCAAATCGAAGTAATAACCACGCCCTCGGGTAGTTGCTTATTAGGTGTCGTAGGATACAACAAAGCATCGTTCACCACAAAATGATTGGCTGTGCTAAGGCGTGGAACATCGCAGCTAAACACCTCGTAAGGGTTGATAGGCATAGGCAAGCGTTGAAGATTTAGCCCGTAATCGGGTTCGAAAAGCTTGCTGATGTCGGTGTATTTATATTTTTCGGTCTTGCGCGTTGGGAAGCCTTGGCGCTTGAAATCCTCGAAAGCTTTTTCTCTCAGAGCATTCATTACCGCGGTGGAATGGGCGGAAATAACGTCGCGATTGGCTTCGAAGAGGTCTATATATTGTTTCTCGCTATTCATTATTACAGGGTTTTACTTCTCTCCTATTTCCTCTTTAATCCAATCGTAACCGCGTGCTTCAATCTCTTTAGCCAACTCAGGGCCAGCAGTTTTCACTATTCTACCTTTATAAAGCACGTGAATAACATCTGGACGGATGATGTCTAGCAATCGGTCGTAGTGTGTAATAACGATGGTGCTATTGTGTGGCGACTTGAGTTTGTTAACACCTTCGGCCACGATGCGCAGGGCATCAACATCCAAACCCGAGTCTGTTTCGTCAAGAATAGCCAGTTTAGGTTCGAGCATTGCCATCTGAAAAATTTCGTTACGTTTTTTTTCGCCACCGCTAAACCCTTCGTTTACCGAGCGTTGCGATAGTTTAGCGTCTAGTTCTACCACCTGTCTTTTCTCCTTCATCAGCTTAATAAAGTCGGCAGCCGACATCGGTTCAAGACCTTGATACTTGCGTTTCTCGTTGATTGCAGTGCGCATAAAGTTGGTCATCGATACGCCAGGAATTTCAACGGGGTACTGAAACGAAAGGAAGATGCCTTCGTTGGCTCGGTCTTCTGGTTTCATCTCGAGTAGGTTTTTGCCGTTAAAAATGGCCGTTCCATCGGTAACTTCGAACATTGGATTGCCCACTAGCACAGCCGAGAGCGTGCTTTTGCCCGAGCCATTGGGGCCCATGATGGCGTGGGTTTCGCCTTCTTTGATGGTAAGGTCGATGCCTTTTAATATCTCTTTATCGCCAATTTTGGCGTGTAAGTTTCTTACTTCTAACATATATCTATTGTTTTATTATTTACCTATAGTATCTATAATTGTCATTGGTCTTATTTAGCAGTATATCGAGAATACCTTGTACCAAATTAAAACCATCTCCTGCGGTGAAATGGAACGGAAAAACGATTTTCAGTCCAACATTAAAGCCATGTCTTATTGGGCGCATACGCAGCTCGAAGGGTTCGGGTTGGTGATTGTATTGTGCCTTAAACACCGACGCCCTACTCAATCCCAGTCGACAGCTATATTCTAATTGAAGGGCTATACAACTGAAAAGATAAAGGTCGACACCTGCTATTGGGGCTACACTGACATGCGGAATATGCACCATTCCATCGTATCGAACCCTACCAAAGCGGTCGCTTGCCACATCTCTGCTGTATGCATAACTCCCCCCGCTAAAGTTATAAAGCGCATCTAGTCCGATGTATGGCTGTACACCCCACAACTTTCTTCCAGGATAACATCGCACGCCGAGTGATACACCCTCCATATCATTGCCCAAATTAGTGTCAAGGAAGTTCCATTCTTCGTGTTCGTAACCAGCCTTCAGCGATATAGGCGTGTAAGGTAGATAGTATTCTACACGCAGTTTAGACAACATGCCATAGCCCGAGCCCACTTTTTCGGGGATAAGATATTGCCCTTTGGTTAGGGTTTTGACGTGCGGAGAAGTGGTACCACTATCTGCCCCTCGATGGCGAACGTGCGAACGGGGGCATCTTGCGCCATAACTGTTGGGCCAAGCAGTAGCATAAGGACAAACAACAATAGTTTCATGCGTGGTCGTTTCTATAAAGTGTGATTTATATTACCCTATCCCACGGTACCTTCTAGCGACACGCTAAGCAACTTTTGTGCTTCAACGGCAAACTCCATGGGCAACTTATTGAGTACTTCCTTGGCGTATCCGTTAACGATAAGCCCCACTGCCTGCTCGGTTGGGATGCCACGCTGATTGCAATAAAATAGCTGTGCCTCACTAATCTTACTGGTTGTGGCCTCGTGTTCGATAATAGCCGAGTCGTTGTGTATGTCCATATAGGGGAAAGTATGCGCACCGCACTTGTCGCCGAGCAGCAAACTGTCGCACGAACTATAGTTGCGAGCATTGTCAGCGTTGGCCGTTGCGCGTACCAATCCACGATAAGAGTTCTGACTACGGCCTGCACTGATGCCCTTAGAGATGATGGTGCTCTTGGTGTTTTTGCCCATGTGAATCATCTTTGTACCCGTATCGGCCTGCTGATAGTGGTTGGTTACGGCCACAGAATAAAATTCGGCTTGCGAATTATCGCCGCGCAAGATGCACGAAGGATATTTCCAAGTGATAGCCGAGCCTGTTTCTACCTGTGTCCACGACAGTTTTGAGTTCACCCCACGCAAGTCGCCACGCTTAGTAACAAGGTTAAACACGCCACCTTTTCCATTTTCATCGCCTGGATACCAGTTCTGCACGGTGGAGTATTTCACCTCCGCATTATCCTTAACAATAATCTCCACGATGGCTGCATGCAACTGATTTTCGTCGCGCATGGGCGCTGTGCACCCCTCAAGATAACTCACATAGGTGTCGTCTTCGGCCACAATGAGGGTTCGTTCAAACTGTCCTGTGTTGCGTGCATTAATTCTAAAGTACGAACTAAGCTCCATTGGGCAGCGCACTCCCTTGGGAATATAGACAAAAGAGCCATCTGAGAACACGGCACTATTAAGTGCTGCGAAGAAATTATCAGCATAAGGCACCACCGAACCAAGGTATTGGCGCACCAAGTCGGGATGTTCTTGCACGGCTTCACCGATGGAACAGAATATCACGCCCTTCTCTGCCAGTTTCTCTTTGAATGTTGTTTTCACCGAAACAGAGTCCATAATGGCATCAACAGCCACGCCTCCAAGCACCAAACGCTCTTCAAGTGGGATACCAAGCTTGTCGAATGTCTTCTCTAGCTCGGGGTCAAGCTTCTTGTTCGCTGGTTTTTTGGCCAGTGGGTCGGCATAATAAGAGATAGCTTGATAATCTATCTCGGGCAGACTTACATGCGCCCAATTGGGCTGCTTCATTGTTTTCCAATGATTAAAGGCCTTCAACCGAAACGCCAGCAACCATTCGGGCTCGTTTTTTTTGCTCGAAATAAGTCGCACAACGTCTTCGTTAAGGCCTTTATCTATGATGTCTGTTTCCACGTCTGTTGTGAAGCCGAACTCGTATTTTTGTTCGGCTACACTTCGCACAAACGCGTTTTTTTTCTCGTTTTTTTACTTCTTCCATATATACTAATTTGCATTAAGCGATGAATAGGGGCTGCCCCAATGGAGCGCCCCTATCGTATTGTTCAGCAAACATTGTACCGCGAAACAGCGCGGTAACAAATGTTACTGTTAGCTTTTTTTGAGTTTTTTTGAGTTTATGAGTTTATGAGTTTTTAAGTCTTTGAGTTTTTTTAAGTTTATGAGTTATTGCGTTCATCAGTTGATTTGTTGATGCTAAGCATGGCCTAGCCCCTAACATATCTGCAACTCAAAAAAACTCAAAAAAACTTACGAACTTAAAAAGCTCAAAAACTCAAAAAAACTTACGAACTCACAACCTTTAAAAACTCAAAAACTTACGAACTCATAAACTCAAAGGCCCTCATAAACTCAAAACCTCACCTTACAATTTCTGTTCCACTTCGATAACGGTGAACGTTTCGATGATGTCGCCCACCTGAATATCGTTGAAGTTGACGATGCTAATACCACATTCAAAGCCTGTGGGTACTTCTTTAACGTCGTCTTTATAGCGCTTAAGGGCATTGATGTCGCCAGTATGCACCACGATACCATCGCGCACGAGTCGTGCTTTGTCCACGCGGTGAACTTTTCCTTCGGTAACAATGGCACCGGCCACCGTTCCAACCTTCGAAATTTTGTATACTTCGCGAACCTCTACTTGTCCAGTTACCACTTCTTTCTTCACCTTATCGAGCATACCTTCCATAGCAGAGTGCACGTCGTCTATGGCGTCGTAGATAACCGAATAAGTGTTTATCTCCACACCCTCTTGGTCGGCTAGCTTGCGAGCGGCCGACGATGGGCGTACTTTGGAAGCCCACAATCAGTGCATCAGAAGCATCGGCAAGGGTTACATCATTTTCAGAAATCTGACCCACAGCCTTATGGATAACGTTCACTTTAATCTTCTCTGTAGAAAGTTTGATGAACGAGTCGCTCAGTGCCTCGATAGAACCGTCGGTGTCTCCCTTAACAATGATGTTGAGCTCTTTAAACGAACCCAGTGCGATACGGTGCGAAATATCGCTGAGTGTAAGACGTTTTTGTGTGCGCAGGCCTTGTTCGCGTTGCAGTTGCAAACGCTTATTAGCGATGTCGCGAGCTCTTGTTCGGTTTCAAGCACGTGGAAAGCGTCGCCAGCTGTTGGCGCTCCGTTCAGTCCAAGGATGATGGCTGGTTCAGAAGGTCCAGCACTTTCGATGCGTTGATTACGTTCGTTAAACATCGCTTTGATACGTCCCCAGCTTGTTCCTGCAATAACATTATCGCCAATACGCAGTGTTCCGTTGCTTACAAGCAAGGTAGATACATATCCGCGACCCTTATCGAGCGAACTTTCGATGATGCTACCCGTACCTTTGCGGTTGGGGTTGGCCTTGAGGTCGAGCATTTCGGCCTCCAACAGCACCTTCTCAAGCAGTTCGTTAATACCAATTCCTTTCTTAGCACTAATCTCTTGGCACTGGTATTTACCGCCCCACTCTTCAACGAGGAGGTTCATTTGCGAAAGGTCTTCGCGTATCTTGTCGGGGTTTGCCCCTGGTTTATCAATCTTATTGATGGCAAACACCATGGGTACATTAGCTGCTTGGGCATGTGCGATGGCCTCTTTGGTGGTGGGCATCACACTGTCGTCGGCCGAGATAATGATGATGGCGATGTCGGTTACCTGTGCACCGCGAGCACGCATGGCTGTAAACGCCTCGTGACCTGGTGTATCCAGGAAAGTGATGTGTCGGCCATTCTCCAACTTCACGTTGTAAGCACCGATGTGCTGAGTGATACCTCCTGCCTCACCAGCAATCACATTGGTGTTGCGAATATAGTCGAGCAACGAGGTCTTACCGTGGTCTACGTGTCCCATTACTGTTACGATGGGCGAGCGTGGCACGAGGTCGGCCTCGTCATCGGCCTCTTCGGTCACAGCTTCAGACACTTCAGCACTCACGTATTCAGTCTTAAAACCAAATTCTTCGGCCACGAGATTGATGGTTTCGGCATCTAAACGCTGGTTGATTGACACCATTATACCCACGCTCATGAGCGTTCCGATAACCTGGTTCACCGAGATATTCATCATCGATGCCAGTTCGCTTACGGTGACAAACTCGGTTATTTTCAGCGTTTTGCTCTCTTTGCGTTCCTCTGCACGTTCCTCGTTTAGGCGTTCTTGTGCAGCATCGCGTTTCTCTTTACGATATTTCGCACCCTTCTTATTTTGGTTACGGTTGGTAAGACGTGCCAATGTTTCTTTTACCTGGCGTGCTACGTCTTCCTCGTTCACCTCTAAAGGTTTCTGGTTGCGATTGTTTTTCTTGCCTTTCTTATTAGCGTTGCGCCCTGCACCGGCATTATTATTGTTATTGCCACCATTGTTACCGCCCTTATTTTTGTTGCCATTGGGCTGGTTGGCAGCAGCATTAATGTCCACCCTTTCGGTGTTAATGCGGTTGCGTTTGCGGCGTTCGCCTCCCTGTTGACCTTTATTTTCGCGTTCCTTGCGTTTCTCTTCCTTCGATTTTTTCTTAGGACGGGTGTTTTGGTTGATGGTAGAAAGGTCAATTTTTCCCATCACTTTAATACCAGGACCGCTATTTTGTTCGCTCTTCAGGGTGAAGATAGCCGGTTTAGAAGCAGCTGCATCGCCTTCGGCATCAGCTTTTGGGGCTGTTGTTTCCACCTTGTCTGCCACGTTCTTAGCAGCGTTTTCGGCCGTTTTATGTTGCTTGTGTTCAGCCTCTTTGGGCTTATCAGCATGCTTGATAGCATCAGCCTTGTGCGTTTGCTCGGGCTTATGTTTGTGTTCGTGCTTAACTTCCACCTTATTTTTATGTGGTTCAGTCTGCTTATCAGCCAACTTTTCGGGTTTCGCATCCTGTGTAGGAGCAGAATTTTTCACTGTCTCAACAGGTGTTGCTTTATCCTGTTTGTCAACCGCAACAGTTTGATTTTTCTGAGCAGCTTCGCCCACGGCAGCAGGCTTAGCGTCTTCTTTTTTATCGTCTTTGGCGTTTTTCACATCAGAATTCTTTACGGTTTTCTTCCCGTTAAGGCTGTCGAGGTCTAGTTTACCCAGCGGAGTAAACTTTTGTTTTCCCTCGTTAAGCACCGTTTCGGCACGATGGTCGTTGTTTTCGTTGGTGCGTTTTTTCTCTTTAGTTTTCTTTGGGAAGAGTTTATCGGCTTGGTTGCGCACTTCCTTGTCCTTATGAAAAGCTTTCACAAGGGCATCATATTGCGCATCGTTTAGTTTGAACGAGGGTTCGGCTTTCACCTCTCCCAGTTCGGTTTTCTTTTCTAAGAACTCCACTGCCGTTTGGAGTCCGATATTCAATTCACTTATTGCTTTGCCTAATCTGATGTTCATTCTGTTGTTTTGTTTTTGTTTTTGTTGTGGCGTGCGCCATGTTTGCCTGCTTAGGGATGGTGTTGTTATCCTTATTCAAATTCAGCCCTCAGCACACGCAACAAGCTATCAACGGTTTCTTCCTCTAAGTCGGCCTTCTCTACGAGCATTTCGCGGGGTGCGTTTAGCACTGCTTTTGCGGTATCTAAGCCGATACTCTTAATGGCATCGATAACCCACTGGTCTACTTCGTCTGAGAATTCGTCCAAATAGATATCCTCGTCGGCTTCTCCTTCGGCCACCTCGCGGAACACGTCGATGGTGTACTCGGTAAGCATTGAAGCCAACTTGATGTTCAATCCGCCACGGCCAATGGCCAGCGACACTTCTTCAGGATGCAAGAACACTTCGGCCTTGCGATTTTCTTCATCTAGATTGATGCTGCTCACTTGTGCCGGACTAAGTGCGCGCTGGATAAAGAGTTTGGTGTTTGCGGTGTAATTTATCACGTCGATGTTTTCGTTGCACAGTTCGCGAACGATGCCATGCACACGGCTACCTCTTACACCTACGCATGCGCCAACGGGGTCGATGCGTTCGTCGTAGCTTTCAACTGCTATCTTAGCGCGTTCTCCGGGCATGCGGGCAATGCGCTTAATAGAAATTAAGCCGTCGTTAATTTCAGGCACTTCGCCCTCCAACAGACGTTCGAGGAACATCGGACTGGTACGACTAAGGATGATTTTGGGGTTATTGTTTTCGTTATCTACGCGAAGGATAACGGCCCTTACAGTTTCGCCCTTTCGGTATTGGTCGGCTGGTATTTGTTCTGCTTTGGGCAAGATAAGTTCGTTGTTCTCATCGTCAACGATAAGCACTTCGCGCTTCCACACCTGATAAACCTCGCCTGCAATAACCTGTCCCACGCGGTCTTTATATTTATTATATAATGAGTCGTGTTCGAGTTCGAGAATTTTCGACGCCAATGTTTGACGCAGCGTAAGGATAGCACGCCGACCAAATTTAGCGAAGTCTACTCTTTCGGTTACTTCTTCGCCCACTTCATAGTCGGGTTCAATCTTTTGCGCCTCGGCCAAGGCAATCTGTTTATTTCGTCTTCCACTTCTCCATTGGCCACAACCATGCGGTTGCGATAGATTTCGAAGTCGCCTTTGTCGGGGTTTACGATAACGTCGAAGTTTTCATCGCTACCGAAGATGCGTGCAAGCACGTTGCGAAAACTTTCTTCCAACACGCTCACCAGGGTCATACGGTCGATGTTCTTGGTGTCTTTAAACTCCTTGAACGTGTCGACCATGCTCAAGATATTCTCATCTTTTTTTCTTGCTACCATAGGGTTTATTATCGTTTGATGTGGTCTTGCCCCAATATTGCAAACTGTTTGCACGCGTTAATGGTGTTTCCACGCTTCAACAGCATGGGGCGAGCCAATTAATTTCTCCTTTTAATGATTAGTTTATGCGTTGACAAGTTAACGAGGGAGCGAAAGGATTTTAAAGGTGAAAGAGTGAAAGGGCCAAAGGAATTTTAAAGGTGAAAGGGATTTTAAAGGTGAAAGGAATTTTAAAGGTGAAAGGGATTTTAAAGGTGAAACGAGGCTAACGAAGCCTATCTATTCGGATTAATTCCTACTTACTACTTACTCCTTTACTACTTACTCCTTTACTACTTACTCCTTACTACTTACTCCTTACTCTACTTACTCCTTTACTACTTACTCCTTACTACTTACTCCTTTACTACTTACTACTTACTACTTACTCCTTACTCCTCAAAAACATTAAAACTGAATAAGATATTTGGTATATTTCACACCATCCATCTTAAAGTTATGGTCAACATCCTGCAGCACAGGGCGTTTCTTTCCCTCCACTTTCACTTTTTCGTTAACCGTAACCACGAAGTCGTTTCCGTCTACGCTCTTCAACGTTCCCTTATATTTCTTGCCGTCTTTATCGAGCACCTCAACCTCTTTTCCGATGAAGTTAATGTATTGTTGTGGCACTTTAAAGGGCTGACCCAATCCAGCCGACCCCACTTCGAGTTCATAATCCTCCTCATCGCGGTTTAAATGCTCCTCGATAAATCGGCTTAATTCCACACAATCCTCAATCCAAACCCCGTCGGCATGGTCTATTTCAACCACGATGCGACTGTCTGGACTCGTCTCTACATCGACAAGGAAATACTCTTTGTCGGCAAGCCATTGTTCAACAAGTTGTTTTACGACGCTTTTGTCAATCATATTTTGATGTTACTGATAATGAAAATGAGGAACTCTCTTCGGAGCCCCTCATTCCACTGAATGCTGCAAAGTTACGAAAAAATAACGAAACGCGCAAAATATTTTGGCGCTTTAAGCGTTATCTGCTCTTATTTTTTTATTCACTTTTGCCATTTGGGGCATCCGATGTATGTTTTAACTGTTATTTAACACGAATTACAAGCGCAATGTGGTGCTTTTTCCTTTGTTGTTTGCACCCCGCCAGTGGCGTAAAGTGCACGCTCAAAACATGTTGGGGATAACAAGCAGCAACCCTAACCCTGCCGCTTGTCACCCCCAAACATAGCGTCTTGAACACAACAAAGACTTCGGCGCTCGACATAAAGCCACCGGAACAAACACAAACCGGCCAGCTTAAAACCTTCTACCCTGAGGTAGGGGCAACGTAAAGCCACTATTCCACCGTAAATCCTTGTGGGGTGCGCCTTAACACGATTTTAAAACAGCCATAGCGCTTATAAGGATTGATGGTTTTGCCTTGATATTCTAACGTTTGGAGCGCGATGGTCGACCCACCACGCATCAACTCGGCCCTGGGAAGAGCACTAAACGCGTAATAAAAACGCAGGTGTATATGAGCGCCTTGCACGGTAATCTCAGAATCGGCAAAGCCTTCGCCTCGCCTTCCCTCATCGGTATCCCAAAGGTCCATCAATGTGCGGTCGGGCAAATCGGCTCTAAAACTGAGTACTTCTTTACCTTCCAACACTGAAACTTTAACAGGCAAACTCTTTTCGCTCTCTATTCCAAACACCGAGAACACACTATCTCGCAACAAGGTGGTGGGCGAAAGAGCGCGAGTGCCGTTAATCACTTCGACCAACACCTCGTTCTCGATGTTAGATGCCAACATGGGCAGGTATCTCCGCTTCTCTTCGTCGTTGCTACAGGCCACTAATAGCGCCAACAGGGCCACGATGATAAATCCTGATTTAATTTGTCTCATTATTTTATGTTTTTACGAGCGACCTTTCTTGGCGTGCATTGCTTACGCTAACAATATGCCGCTTGGGTTAAACGATTGAGGTTTACGCCTCTCTGTTCTTTCTGATTATTATGGTTATTTTTTGCAAATATACAGCTATTGTTTTAATCTGCAAAGAAAAACGAAGGTTAATTTTGATAAACTAGCCTTAATTTTAAAATTTAACTGTATGTTTTGGTTGGCCGTTTTTACTGAATTTGGCCTGAAAGCCTTTAAAACTGGGGTACTGACGTTGATGTTTGGTACTACAGGGACAAAGAAATAACCTCCCCACAAGCGCGATTGGCCTACTACATGGTGCATTTTGAGCAAATGCTGGTGCTGAGCGAGACGCGAAATGTAAATATTTTGAACCAAAATTTAACATTATGAGTGCCGTCTCTGCAAAATTCCTGGGCATTGGTTGTATTTAAGCGCGTATTTTTAAAGTTTATAATCCCTTTATTTACAAGTAATTACCGCAAATAAAGCCCAAAACACCGCTATTTATCACGCAAAAACGAATATAAATACATCGAAAGTGCATAGTGGCATGAGCTCATCATAAGGGCATTATTTATGATGAAAGTGTGCTTTTTGATGGTTTTTGCGCTCCATTTTTACGTTTTAGGTGGTGTTTTGTACCAAATAGCTGTGCAATCTCTATCACTTTACCTTGTTATCTCTATGAGTTAGCATGGCTATTTGCTGCAGTTAGCAATGCTATCTCTATGAGTTAGCAAGCTTATTTGCTATAAATAGCAACTTCGATTGCGCGTTTTTATTCTCTGGAATATGCAATTTGGGGTATGATGTTTTGTATTTTTGAATACAACTGCGTGGTGTTTTTGGGGAAAGAGAAACGCTAAAACATAGTAAATAGCAACAGAAGGGACGAAAAACGAAGCGATGCTGGTGGATAAAATTGTCTTTTAAGGGCATTTTTTGTTCTTTTTGCGGTGTGGTACTGCCTAGAATGCACAGCTAAAAAGTTGATGTTTGTAAAGTTTTATCACTGCATTAACATTGTCTCAATGCCTCTTTTAACCCAAAGCCCCCAAAAAAAACAAAACTAGGGATGTGCTTTCGCCATGTTTTTGCGCTTTGACCAAAGGGCAAAAGCAAGCCTGCGAAAAGCCTATCCCTAGTTTTGGTTTAAACCCAAATCGGATTATTAGACCACAATGTTTCCAGAATTCTTGTTTTGGTGTTGTTTCCTAACAGCTTTTATTTTCTTGTCGGCATCTTCTCTGCCTTTGCAAATTGACGTAACCCACTACGCCTGCGTTACAAAGACGGGCAATCTGCTCGATTATAAAACAAAATCTGTTTAGGCTCTAATGAGCAATTGGGGTTAAAAGTTAGCGTAGTAAGCAACAATGCGCCTAACATCGTTGGCCGCTATTTCCTAGCAATTTGCAGACAAGTGCATAATATGGCCTTGCTGCGAGGGAGGGGTTAGGGGCGTAGTTCGTAACCGCCGGCCGTTTTCTTCATCGTGATGATAAAGAATTGTGTATGGTCTTGCACACTTACCTTCTTGCCATTACACTCCACAGATTTTAAAATGATGCTTGAACCGCCTAACAGTTTTTCGGCATTTAATGCTTCGGCATAGTCATAATGAAATCGAAGTTTCATCGTTACGCCATCAATCGTGAGCTCTGCTTCCGAATAACCAGTGCCACGTTTGCCTTCTTTGCTATCCCAGAAACGCATCACTTCGCGGTGAGGTAAGTCGGGCGAGAAGCTCAAAAACTTCATATCGCCAATTGATGTGCTAGTGATGTGTAGTTGCTTTCTGCTTTCGCATCCGCGCACCTGCACCTTTGCGTCTTTCAACAGCTGGTCTTGGTCTATCACTTCACCCTTTTCGTCTTGAACAGACAGATACACGCTGTTAATGATGGCTGATGCAATGGTTGGTTCGTAGGCTTTATCCGAACTACTTGAGCAAGAAAAAAGCAGCGCTAACGTGGCTAGAAAAAATAATTGTTTCGTCATTTGATTAAGTTAATTATGTTTGTTATATATATCATACGTATATGATTTTGGCCTCTAAGCGCATCCCTAGCTAAAGCGCTTTCACCATGAGGGGTTAAAAATTAAAGGCCACATGCCAACTAAGTTTGAGCAATTTAATTGGCGATGATGGGCGAACGAAGACCGTTGGCTACGAAACGAGCGGTCTTCGTTCGCTAATCTTTTGCTTTTACATCCCTCTGGCCTATCCTATTTGCTTTAGGAGGTAGGCACATTTCTCGGGGTTGCCCAGTGTTTTACCTTTGTCGCACGAGAGTTTAACGCAGTCGTGCCACTCGCGTTTTTCGGTGATACGGCACTTAGTGAGTTTCACCACGATGTTCATAGGTTTGCATCCCACCACATCGCACGTGAGGAATGTGCCCATGCCGTAGCTATCTTGCACCCTTCCGTCAACAAAACGATGAATTTCCAAAGCGCGTTCGATATTCAGGCCGTTACTAAAAATCACCTGTTTGGTAGCAGGATTAATACCCAGCTGTTTGTATTTCTCGATAATTTTCTCGGTTTGTTCTTCCTCAACGCCACTATCAACGCGCAAACCCGTAAACATAAGCGCCATACGTTTAGAGAGATTATTGAAGAAAACCTTATCGCCAAAGCAGTCGTAAAGATAAATGCCATTGTCGCCATCGTAAACATCGCTGAACTTACGCATCACATTAAAGTTGCATTCGAAGATGCCGCTAACGTTTTCTTCAAATTCAATAATCTGATGGCTCATCGTTCCCATGGGCACTAAGTTATATTTCATGGCCAGATACACGTTGCTGGTGCCCACAATGCGACCTTTCCAGGGTTGGAACACGCCGTCTACAGTTTCGCCACCCGCCTCGGCGATGGCTTTCATTGCACGCAACACATTGTCGTGGTGTGCAAAAGAGAGTCGGCGACGCGTGCCCATATCGCCCAAAACCAGTCCACCACGCAGTATTTGTCTTGCTTTGTCGGCTGCACGTTCGTACTCGAGTGCCTCGTCGTAGCGTTCGATGTCGCCGCGATGTTGGTGCATCAGTTCAGAAATAATAGAGAGTACGGGCATTTCCCACATAATAGTGGAATACCATTTACCACGAATGGAGATGGCCAGTTGTCCTTCGGCACTTTGTTCGATGTGCACTTCGCTAGGATTAAACTTGTATCCGCGCAAGAAAGTGAAGTACCATTGGGGCAGATAATACATGCGTTGCTGCATAAACGCAATCTCTTCTTCGGTTATTCGCACGTTCTGCATTAAGTTAATTTGTTCTCTCACCTTGTCGGCAAAGCCTTCCGGGTAGGCAGTATGGTTACGGTCGAAGAAGGTATATTCTACTTCGGCACGGGGATAGGTCTGCAAAACGTAATACTGGCAACTGAAGGTATAAGCATCGTTGTCGGTAAAATGATTAAGAATGGGCTGCATAGCTATTGCTTTTATGGGTTTATGGTTTATTAATTAGTGGTGAGCGCGGTGTGATTTGCTATATATCTTAGTGACGGTGGGCATTTCGCGCCTACATTTGTAGTGTTCGAGAGGATTGTTTAGGCTCAATGCATCGACAATGGTCACGCTTAGGGCTAAGCCGCGATGTGTGTGATGCGATGGCTTGCCTTGGTTTGAAGCCTTTGTTTGGGTGCAGCGCACTAGAACACAATGTTAAGCAACTGGGCAAAGTCGTCGATCACCCAATTGGCGCCGGCCTCTTCCAATTCGTTCACCGAGCCATTGCCATAGCTAACGCCACAAGTAAAGGTGTTGGCACGTCGTCCCATCTCTATGTCGAAAGCCATATCGCCCACCACGAGCGTTTCTTGGGGTTTGGCATCGAGATGTTCTAAGGTTTTGAGTACAGGCTCGGGATGTGGTTTAGCGTTAACAACATCCTCGGCACTAACGATGTAACTGATGTACTGGCCAATGCCGATGCTTTGCACAAGATGAGGAAGCGAGTCGCGTCCACGACTGCTAGCGATGGTGAGTGTTAGTCCTGCAGCATGCATTTGTTTGATGGTATCCACCACATTAGCAAAAGGTTTCACCGCACCAGTAACGTTGTTTACATCGAAAATGCTACGATAGGTGTTCACACACTTCATTGCTGTGTCTTCATCTACGTTTGCCAGCATCACAAAAGCATCTTTAAGAGGCAGCCCGATGGTGGCTGCGCATTGTTCTTCGGTGCTAACAGGCAAGTTGTGTTGCCTGAGTGTCTCTCTTAATGTGTCGACAATGATACGGCGCGAGTCGCCAAGCGTCCCATCAAAGTCGAGTATCACAGTTGCAATTCTCATCTTTTTGGTGCAAAGATATGAAAACTTTGTCAGTAACAAAGAAATTATTGGGGAAAAGTGATGGTATAAAACGCAATGTGAGAACGCCCCATGGAAAGCCACAGAACGTTCTCACATAATGATATTAGCACGCATAGGTGCGCTCGTGGCAAGACACAAGCCAACAAGCAATGTGTTCGAGCCAGGCGTAAGGCTTTAAGCCTCGGTGTTTAGTCGGCCAACTTAGCCGAAATAAACTCGCGGTTAAGGCGTGCGATGTTGGCGATAGACTCGTTTTTGGGGCATTCGGCCTCGCAAGCACGAGTGTTGGTGCAGTTACCAAAGCCCAGTTCTTCCATTGTCATCACCATCGCTTTAGCGCGTTTAGCTGCTTCGGGGCGTCCTTGTGGCAGCAGTGCGAGCTGACTAACCTTCGAACTAACAAAGAGCATAGCCGAACCATTCTTGCAAGCTGCAACGCAAGCGCCACAACCGATGCATGTGGCGCAGTCCATTGCCTCGTCGGCGTCTTCCTTAGGAATAAGGATAGCATTGGCGTCTTGTGGTTGTCCGGTGCGAACGGTGGTATAACCACCAGCTTGGATAATCTTATCAAACGCGCCGCGGTCTACCATACAGTCCTTAATAACAGGGAATGCAGCCGAACGCCATGGTTCAACGGTGATAACATCGCCATCTTTGAAGCGGCGCATGTACAGCTGACAGGTGGTAGCACCTGTTGCGGGGCCGTGGGGATGTCCGTTAATGTAAAGCGAACACATACCGCAGATGCCTTCTCGACAATCGTGATCGAACACGAATGGTTCTTGACGAGCCTCAATTAGTTGTTCGTTAAGGATGTCAAGCATCTCTAGGAACGATGTGTCGCCAGGTATATCCTTCATTTCGAATGTATCAAAATGTCCCTTGGCAGTGGGTCCATTCTGACGCCACACTTTGAGTGTGAAACTTATATTTTTGTCCATTGTTATTTTAGTTTATGAGGTGGTGAGTTTATAAGTTCTTGAGTTTTATATTAAGTTTATGAGTTCATGAGTTTATGAGTTCAGGAGTTCATGAGTTCATGAGTTTGTGAGTTCATGAGTTTATGAGTTCATGAGTTCATGAGTTTATGATTTTTAAACTTATAAGGTCATTAGCTTGTAACCTTGCGTGTTAGACCTTTTACTCCTGTCGTTGCGAGTTAATTTGCTTGAAAGCCACTCGTTCTACAAATCTCACTTTCTCTTCTATGTTTTAGAGTGTATATCAAAGACGAAAGCATTTTGCTTACTTCATCATTCAATCTGGTTAACTCTTGAAAAGCAACTTCATCTATGAAACCGAAGTCTCTCGACAGTATGATCTGTGTTTCTAACTCATTGGATGACCCAGAAGAAATATACAGAAAGTGCACGCGTTCGTTGAAACTGTCTCGCCCATGTCCTTCGGCAATGTTCGATGGAATAGAAACAGCACATCTACGCAGTTGACTTACCAACCCAAACTTCTCTTCAGAAGGGTAACTCGCCGTGGTTTCATACACCAGACGGGCTAAGTCCATACTCTTTTGCCATACTAAGAGGCCTTTAAATGTTGCCATATAAAACCTAGAATTAGTGAGTTACGAACTCATTAACCTTAAGAACCAAGTAAGAGCCAAGTTTAAAGATGAAGAGTTAAAACTCGAAATCATAGAAATCTCAAAAGTTTAGAAACTCAAAAACTTAAACTCATCTACTGCTTATAGTTACGTGTTTGAACCTTTATCGCTTCGTACTCCAGAGGCTCTTTAATGAGTTCGGGCTCGGTGGTATCGTTACCTTGATACTTCCAGCAACCTACGTAGAAGAAGTTTTCATCATCACGTTTGGCCTCGCCTTCTTCTGTTTGGTATTCTTCGCGGAAGTGTCCACCGCAGCTTTCATTACGCGAAAGTGCATCGTAAGCTTCGAGTTCGCCCATAATAATAAAGTCGCGCAAGTGGATTGCTTTATCAAGTTCTACGTTCAAACCTTCCTTCGAACCAGGGATGAAGAGGTTGGTGTCAAACTCCTTACGCAGTTCTTTCATCTTCTTAATACCCTCACGAAGACCTTCGGCAGTGCGACCCATGCCCACGTGTTCCCACATAATGTGGCCCAATTCCTTATGAATAGAGTCTACCGAGCGTTGTCCTTGGATACCCATCAGTCTGTCTATCTCGTCTTGAACACCCTTTTCGGCCTCAGCAAATTCGGGCAGGTCGGTAGAAAGACGTGGCCAAATAGCTTGGTCGGCCAAATAGTTTTGGATGGTGTAAGGCAGAACAAAGTAACCATCAGCAAGACCTTGCATCAACGCCGACGCGCCCAAGCGGTTAGCTCCGTGGTCAGAGAAGTTGCATTCGCCAATAGCGAAGAGGCCTTGATAGAGGTCATCAGTTCGTAGTCAACCCAAATACCGCCCATCGTGTAGTGGATGGCGGGGTAAATCATCATGGGGTTGTAATATTTCACGCCGTTAATCTCGTTGGCTAACTCGCCTGGATTAACGTCGGTAATCTCTTCGTACATATCGAAGAGGTTGCCATAACGCTGTTGAATGGCGTCGATGCCTAGGCGTTCGATACTTTCAGAGAAGTCGAGGAACACAGCAAGACCCGTGTTGTTTACGCCAAAGCCTTTGTCGCAACGCTCTTTGGCTGCACGCGAAGCCACGTCGCGAGGGTACCAAGTTACCGAAAGCGGGATAACGACGCTCCAAATAATAGTCGCGATCTTCTTCGGGAATATCCGAACCACGCTTCTGACCGGCCTGCAATGCCTTAGCATCTTCAATCTTCTTGGGCACCCAGATACGACCGTCGTTACGCAACGACTCAGACATCAGTGTAAGTTTAGACTGCTTGTCGCCGTGAACGGGAATACAAGTGGGGTGAATTTGCACATAAGAGGGGTTTGCAAAGTATGCGCCCTTACGATAACACTGAATGGCAGCCGTACAGTTACAGCCCATAGCGTTGGTAGAAAGGAAGTAAGCATTGCCATATCCGCCAGTTGCAATAACCACTGCGTTGGCCGAGAAGCGCTCTAGCTTACCCGTAACGAGGTTCTTTGCGATGATACCACGTGCACGGTCGTCAACAATTACCACGTCTTCCATTTCGTAACGGGTGTAAAGTTTCACTTTTCCCGCCTTCACCTGGCAGCTAAGAGCAGAGTAAGCGCCCAGCAAAAGCTGCTGACCAGTTTGTCCTTTGGCGTAGAACGTACGGCTTACCTGCGCTCCACCGAACGAACGATTGGCCAACATACCGCCATATTCACGTGCGAAGGGCACACCTTGAGCCACACACTGGTCGATAATGCTGTTACTAACCTCGGCCAAGCGGTAAACGTTAGCTTCACGAGCACGATAGTCGCCACCTTTTACGGTGTCGTAGAAAAGGCGATACACCGAGTCGCCATCGTTTTGATAGTTTTTGGCGGCATTGATACCACCCTGAGCTGCGATAGAGTGTGCTCTACGGGGTGAGTCTTGTATGCAGAAGTTCAGCACATTGAAACCCATTTCGCCAAGCGAAGCGGCTGCGCTGGCACCAGCAAGACCAGTTCCCACAACGATAACATCGAGTTTCAGTTTGTTCTTGGGGTTAACCAGTCGCTGATGGGCCTTATAGTTGGTCCATTTCTCTGCAACGGGTCCTTCGGGTATTCTCGAATCTATTTTAATAGCCATAATTTTATCTTTTTATTGGTATCATGATTAAGCGCAGCAGGCGCACAAGCTAGGCGCACAACCGAAAGCGAAGGCCAACACTACAATGAGGAAGCCCAACATAAGCAGGGTGGTATAAGCCAAACCGATGGCTTTCCAACGGTTAAACCACACCTTGCCACTAACGCCAAGGCTTTGCATAGCACTCCAAAAGCCATGCGAAAGGTGGAACCAAATGGCCACAAGCCACACAATGTAGAGCACTACATAAACGGGATTAGAGAATGTTTCCCTGATGTAAGCAAACCCATCGGCTGGATGGAACTTCATTTCCACACCAATAAGTTCTGCAAACATCATGTTGTACCAGAAATTGTAAAGGTGCAACACCAAGCCCAGAGCAATGATAATACCCAGAACAAGCATGTTTTGCGATGCCCATTCCACCTTCTCGTGCCTGCTAGTAACAGCATAACGCTCGTTTCCGCGGGCTCTACGGTTTTGTGCCGTGAGGATGAAGGCATACACAATGTGCGCCACAGTCAAGGCTCCAAGGCCAAGCGTGGCAACTACGGCATACCAGTTGGCACCCAAAAACTCGCAGATCATGTTGTATCCCTTTTCCGAAAACAGCGCAACGATGTTCATTGACATATGGAATGTCAAGAACAGAACGAGCGCCACGCCGGTTACAGACATGACAACCTTTCTACCGATAGAAGAATTGATTAACCACATAAATGATTGAATTTAATTATTTAATTATGTTTGTATTATTTTCCCGTTATTGTTGGTTTGCCTAATTGCATGCTCCTGCAGTATGCTCGGTCACAAAAGCTACATGTTTTGCGCACAAGCCATTGCGTACTTTCATTGCATCGTGATTGCAGACGGGCATTTTCTCTATACCCCGAAGTGTTTACAGCGTGTTTCTTGCACAATCTTACTCCCTACTCCCGCTGAAGTAGTGGCCAAAACGGCACAAAAAACAAACTTAACCTTGCCTGCAATACCTTGATTTAGGTATGCCACATATGTAACACGCTGCAAAAATACTATATTTTAGTGATTTTCCAAAGTATTTTTCACGCTTTATTATACCTATAATAACTTCCGCGAGAATACTTCTCACCGCTCTATTATTAACAAACGACAACAAAAAGCACCCTTTCTCAGACAAGATGACACAAATACTCCGCCCTCACAACACATCTAGACACAGCAAATCCACTCTTAATGGCGGTATGTAAACAGGAATCTACCTTTCCCTTGTTCATAATTTTTACGCTGAACATACTTACTTCTCTATCCCACCACTTATCTATTCCGCTTGAAGGTTGCAAATTTTTCTCTACTAACCCCTTTGCCGTCTCGCGAATATTCAATAAATTTGCAGCCAAGAAAAAAGAATTTTTACCTGTTGGGGGCTCGCTCTGATATGCTATTATCTCTCATGCCCCGCCAATGACCTCCTAACAATCACGTTAACAATAAAGACATTCCATTATATAATGATGAAAACTACCCTCACTATCATGGCCCTTGCCTTAGCTACTACGGCATCGGCACAAGAAAATCCATTGTGGTTGCGCCATTGTGCTATTTCGCCCGATGGCTCTACCGTGGCTTTTGCCTACAAAGGCGACATCTACACCGTACCCACTACGGGCGGTAACGCTAGGCAACTAACAACTAACTCCGCCCACGACTCCTATCCCGTGTGGGAGCCCAGACAGCAAACAGCTGGCCTTCTGCTCTAATCGCGAGGGAAGTATGGACGTGTATGTAATGAACAGAGAAGGCGGTGCTCCGCGTAGACTCACCACCAACAGCGGAACCGAAACGCCCATCGCCTTTAAAGACAACAACACAGTGCTCTATGTAAGCAGCATCATGCCCACTGCTCAGAGCATTTTGTTTGCTAATGGCTCGCTTCCTCAGGTCTACGAGGTGAGCACTAACGCCTCGCGCCCTCGCCTTTTCTCGGCTTTGCCCATGATGGATATTAGCATCCGACCTAATGGCGACTTGCTTTATCACGACCAAAAAGGCTATGAAGACCCGCTGAGAAAGCACCACCGCTCGCCCATCACACGAGATATTTGGTTGAGAAGAGCGGGCAAATACACCAAACTCACCAACTTTAATGGCGAAGACCGCACGCCTGTTTGGGCCGCTCAAGGCGACTCGTTTTATTATCTGAGCGAAGAAGATGGCACATTCAACGTGTACAAACGAAATATTGACGGTACTGATAAACAACAACTTACCCGACATACCACCAACCCCGTGCGCTTTCTTACCGCTGCTACCGACGGCACATTGTGCTATGGATACGACGGGGAGATTTATACACTCAAGCAAGGTGCTCAACCTCAAAAGCTAAAGGTGAACATCGTGACCGACAAAACGGATAAAGACCTTGACCGACAGACGCTCTTCTCGGGCGCAACAGAGATTTCTCTCTCGCCTGATGGCAAGGAGTTGGCCTTCGTTTTGCACGGCGATGTGTACGTAACTTCGATAGACTACCGCACCACAAAGCAGATTACCGACACCCCCGAACAAGAACGCGAAATTCAATTTGCACCCGACGGACGAAGCATTGTCTATGCTTCGGAACGCAACGGACTATGGCAAATCTATCGCACAAAACTGAAATTAGACAAGGAAAAGAGTTTTGCCTATGCCACTCAGCTTGAAGAAGAACAACTGGTAAAAAGCAATCGCACATCGCAACAACCGCGCTTTAGCCCCGATGGCAAGTGTATTGCCTTCTACGAAGACCGCTCTACACTGCGCGTTCTCGACATTAAGAGCAAGGATGTACGCACAGTGATGGACGGAAAGTTTGTGTATTCGTACTCGGATGGCGATATCGGCTTCACTTGGAGCCCCGATAGCCGTTGGCTACTCGCTTCTTATATCGGCATTGGCGGATGGAACAACCCCGACATCGCACTGGTTAAGGCCGATGGAAAGGGCGAAATTCATAACCTCACACAAAGCGGATACAGCGACGGCGGACCTCGTTGGGTGCTTGGCGGTAAAGCCATGATCTTCAGTAGCGACCGAGCTGGCTATCGCAGTCATGGCTCTTGGGGTGCAGAACGCGATGTCTATATCATGTTCTTCGACCTCGATGCTTACGAAAAGTTCAGACGCAACAAGGAAGAACGCGAACTGGCTAAAAACGAAGAACAAGAACAACAAAAGGATAAAAAAGATAAAAAGGATAAAGAGGAAGACAAAATAAAAGTTGGTTCGGCTAATAAGAAAAAGAAAGACGAACCTAAAGGGCTGGTTTTCGACCTCGAAAATTGTCGCGACCGCGTTATTCGGCTCACCGACCACTCTTCGCACTTGGGCGATTACGTGCTAAGCAACGGCGGAGATACACTTTATTATCAAGCGTCGTTCGAAGGCGGATACGACTTATGGAAACGACAAATTAGCGAAGACCGCACCTCTATTGTAATGAAAAATGTGGGTAGCGGCGAGTTTTTGCCTGATAAAGACTTCCGCCACCTCTATCTCTGCGACTACAACGCCATCAAGAAAATCGACCTAAGCAGTAATTCTAGCAAATATTGAGTTCGAAGCTCGCTTCAACTTCAAACCTTATGCCGAAAGACAATACATGTTTAACCATGTTTGGCAACAGGTGAAGGATAAATTCTACGAACCTACAATACACGGCGTAGACTGGGCCAACTATAAAAAGGTGTACGAAAAGTTCCTCCCCTACATCAACAACAACTTCGACTTTAGCGAAATGCTTAGCGAAATGCTGGGAGAACTTAACGCCTCGCACACTGGCGCACGCTACTGGGGCACCGCGCCACGCTTGCAAACAGCGCATCTAGGACTTTTCTTCGATAACGACTACACTGGCAACGGACTGCGCGTGCAAGAAGTGATTAAACGCGGACCTTTTGCTGTGCGCAACACTAAGGTTACTGCAGGTTGCATCATCGAAAAAATCGACGGAGACAGCATCGTGCAAGGACAAGACTATTTCCCACTGCTCGATGGCAAAACTGGTAAACCAGTGCGCGTGTCGGTATTCGACCCTAAAACAAAAAAACGCTTCGACGTGGTAATCCGCCCCATATCGGCTAGCGAACAACAGGAACTGCTCTACAAACGATGGGTAGACCGCAACAGACACTTGGTTGACAGCCTCTCGGGTGGCCGACTTGCATACGTGCATGTAAAGGCTATGAACAGCCCTAGCTACCGACAAGTGTACCTCGAACTGCTGAGCGATACTAATAGAAATAGAGACGCCGTTATTGTTGACGAAAGACACAACGGCGGCGGATGGCTACACGACGACCTTTGCACGCTTCTTAATGGTAAAGAATACCAGCAGTTTGTGCCTAATGGGCGCTATGTGGGTAGCGACCCCTTTAACAAATGGAACAAACCCTCGTGCGTAATGATATGCGAAGACGACTACAGCAACGGACATGGATTTCCCTGGGTGTACAAAGAACTGGGCATCGGCAAACTTATCGGTACGCCTGTGGCTGGTACAATGACCGCCGTTTGGTGGGAAAACATGCTCGACCCCTCCATCGTCTTTGGAATTCCACAAGTGGGATGTCGCGACTTGCGCGGTAACTACGGCGAAAACACGCAGCTCAACCCCGACATCGAAGTGTATAACACACCCGAAGACTATATCAATGGTTACGACCGACAACTGATTAAGGCCGTGGAAGAAATGATGAAGGTGGTGAAGAAGTAAAAAAAGCCTCACCCCCCAGCCCCTCTCCAAGGGGAGAGGGGAGTGATTAGCCAGGCTGCTTTATCGTGATTTGGATAGTAATGGCAATTAATGTATAGTCCCTCTCACCCCACTTGCCTATTAGTCCCTATCTATTTCATCAACCCTATTAGCCCCTATCTGTTCCAACAGCACCAATACGGTTAATTACCCAATAAAAACAAAGCATATCACTCCCCCTCTCCCCTTGGAGAGGGGCTGGGGGTGAGGCTCATTTATTAACATAAAGTCCCAATGAACAACCTTAGACGAGAACTGGAACTTCTGCTTTTATTAACCGAAAACAAAGACTATTCTGTGCAGATGCTGGCCGAAAGACTAGACATCACACGCCGACAACTTTATTACGACCTCGAAAACCTGCGCGCTTGCGGGTTTAAACTCGTAAAAACCAACACAAAATATAGACTTGACAGGCATTCGCCCTTCTTTAAACGACTGCACGAAAACATCGCTCTCACCGAAGAAGAAGCCATGATGGTGTACCGATTGCTCGACAGATTGCCACACACCGACTACCTATCGAAAAACATACAAGCTAAACTGGAGCGCTTCTTCAACCTGGAATTGCTCACCGATGTGGGACAAAGACGACAGGCTGAAAGCAACGCTGCCGTGCTGCGCGAGGCCATACAACTGCGCCGTGTGGTTATACTCAAAAACTATTCGTCGCCTCATAGTAGAACGGTGAGCGACAGAATGGTGGAACCATTCTTGTTTCTTAATGCCGAAATGGATATTAGATGCTTCGAAATTAACAGCCATACCAACAAAACGTTCAAAACCTCGCGCGCTGCTTCGGTGGAAATGACCGATGTGGAATGGCTCAACGAACAGAGTCATAAATCTATCTTCACCGACTTATTTATGTTTAGCGGCGAAGAACGCCTGCCTGTTGAACTAAACTGGGTAGGTTGGCACACAGCATCTTATTGGAAGAATACCCCGCTGCCGAAGCTTATATCACTCCAGCCAACACACCCAACCACTGGATTTTCGCCTCCGAAGTGGCCAGTTATTTGGGTATCGGGCGTTTCGTGCTGGGTCTTTACCACGACATCGACGTGCTTGGCAGTGCCCAATTTGCCACCTATATCAACGAGAAAGTAAAGGCCATGAACCAGAAAGTAAACCCATAAACACCTATGCCGAATAGCCTTTTTCTGCTATTCGGCTTATCTTTAACCACTCGCTAGTGGTTTTCTTTCACTCACTCTTTTGCCATTAGCAATGCCTTTGCCACCTTATTTCGGCTAAAGCATTATCCCCAATCTCTAAGTTAGGCCGCTTATCACATGTTGTATATTGTTTTCATGGCGTCTATTCTCTCTTTCGTTTGCTTGTTGGCCTCTTGCCTCGCTCATGCTTTTAGTGTATTGCCCTACTTATTCTTCTACAACAAAGGCAATGCGCTCAACAGTACACAAATGCTAAACCACGCTAACCACTAATTTTCCATTATATACCAACTGTTAATTTATTAGGTTTATTTTACAAAACACATCCTTCCAAACCCACCCTTCTAGAGAAAAATGACCGCTAAAAACCATCTAAACCACCATTTTTTGATTAAAACAGGAAACCACCGCCACCATTTTTCGCCCCATTTTTTGCAATTTACTATGACTTTAGCCTTCTATTTCAAGAAAAATTGCGCTAAATTCGCAGCCAACTTCGCAAAAAAATACGCTTATTTTAGGTACAATTAGCTCTGCAAAATGCAGCAAAACGCACTGCTAACTGCAACAAAACGCAAGGCTATCTCCTACAAAACGCAAGGTTAAATGCAGCAAAACGCAGAGCTAAATGCAGCAAAACACAAGACAGAATGTCACAAAACGCACCATCCAAAAGAAGAAACAAGGAAAAAACTGCACGAAAAACAGCACTCGAAAGACAATTAACTAACAAAATGTAAACTTGCAACAAATATCAGCTCCGCAGCCATTACACCGGCGATTAAATATGCTAAGCACCTGTATATACAAGCAAATAATGGCGTTTTTCAGCTAAAACCCCATAAGCAAATGAAATTCAGGTCCTTACAAACTTTCGAAATACGCCCAAATTTCCGCCCCGCACCCGAAATTTTCTCACACAAGGCACTCACAATGTTAAAATTTAGTACAAATATTTTACACCATTGAAAACAAATCTCGATACACAATACAGCGAAAAAAAGAGAAATAGCTCCACATTTACGGCATCGTTCTCTACAAGTCTACTATACAAACACCCAGTTAAAAACTAGCAGATACACGCCCCACCATTAGAGAATAATCCATGATTTGCCCCATCGCTTTCTTGATGGCCATGAAAACAAGACCAGCACAAAAACCAAATCCCCATTAGATTGCCATTAAGTTTAACATCGCCATACAAAACAGCTATCACAGTTATAACCCGGATAGAACAAAGAAAAACTTGGGTTAAAAGCCACATAAGATATAAAACAAGAAGAGGGACGCTCTTGCGTCCCTCCCTATTAAAACCAATAAAAATATGCTCCCACGCGCATATAACGCACGATAAGGAGGAGTTAGTCGATGAGAGAAGGTTCTCGCGCCCTTCGTAGGGATGGCGTCTGGCAAGTTCAGGTGCGAAATACACTTCACCCAACGAATGGCAATGCCCCAAAGACATTTGAACGTCTATTTATTTTGGTGTTTATGAACTACTGGGGATAATGCCCATGGAGAACAGCCAGCGCGAGAAACCAATGTTTAAATACGCGTCGCAACAGTCAAACCGTGCCAAGCACGTTTGGCCGAAAGCATGTAAGCAGCAGCTTAGCCTTACTTCGTCGCTAATGGAGAGGTCGAGCTTCTCGCCATGCGCCAGTGCAAATACAATTGTCGGGGGCGTTTAGGTGTGTTGAAAGCGTTCTGTTAGCGATAGATGTTGCTTGATGTGGGGGGATAAGTCAATACACAGCCCAACACTTCAATATGTAGCCATGCACGGGTTGCAATAAGTCTTAGCACGCTTGAGCCAGTAAAGGCGCCACAGTGTGCCAAGCATAGCAATTTATACCATCATTATGGTTGGTTGTAGGCATTACCCAGCCATATACTAAGATGTGGCACGGCATTATATGTGAGACAAAAAGCAACTATTGGGAGATTGAAGAAGCTGTCGCTACGGCAAACATCACATTGAGATAAGAATGAGGAGATTGGTATATTGCATCGAAAGGGCTGCAATATAATCAGCGTTCACCCTCATATTCCCTTTGTTCCTTTTCTATCTAATTTTATCTATGTGGTTTATTTAATTATTTAATATAGGCTCTAACTCAAAATTCTCTGCTCCTAAAACATTTTCTAAATACTCTAACTCTATTTCCTTGCCAGCTCGTTGGTGCATGTGCCGAGCCCAATCTGCGATGAGGTACTCAATATTGGGGCGACATTGCAGAAAGGAAACCATGCACCTGAGGGCGGTTTACCGTTTGCGGTACTGTGAGGGAGATAGTCCCACTTGTTCTTTAAAGAACTTTCCTAAGAAGCTTTGGTTGGGGAAATTGAGTTCTTTTGCAATTTCTTTCACGCTTTTAGTGGTGTTTTTAAGTTGCACGCGCAGTTCCAAGGTGATATATTTATCAATCCATTGGTTGGGTGTTCGCTTACTAACGTTTCTCACTGTTTCGGAAAGATATTTGGGAGTGATGCCCAATTGCTCGCCATACCAGCTTACTCGCCGTTCTTTTCTAAAGTTTTGTTCTACCATTTTAATGAACTTGGCGAAGATGGCTTCGGCTCGTGTCTTCTTCAAGTCCGTTGTTTGTTGTACCCGATAGATAGCGTCTGAAGCATTGTATATCATCGACGTAATCATCGAGCGTACTGTATCTTTGCGATACCTATGGCCAGCCTGCTGCATTTCTTTTCAATGAGCGAGAGGTGGAGCAGCATTTCGCCTCCTTCTTCTGCATTGAGTGTGAATACAGGGTTGGTTCTTGAGAAGAGAATCAAGGACGAAAGTTCATGGATTCCCATGATAATCTCGTTCATGAAGTCCTTAGACAGCAGTATGGCTACACCCTTACAGTTGGTGCTCAGCTCACCACTATTAAGTATGGGACCAGCAGGTACCACCAAAATGTGGTTGGGTTGAAGCTCATACGTGATTGTGTCTACTGTGTACTGGGCACTGCCTTGAGCACAGATGGCAAGCACCAAGCACTGCATTTTGTACGGACCTGATAGGTCCGACAGCTTGTTGAGGTCGTCGACGAATATTAAATCGTCGTCCATACTCACAACGTCGCAGCTTTCTTTGACAATAGGAATTGTCAAGTCGTTCAATTGTAGTTTCCGCATTTCCTTACCTTTTACTTCGCAAATATAGGAAATTAATACCATAAATGCAAGCATTAAAGAATAAAAAAGTACGAAAATGCGAAATAAGTTATTTATCAAAAAAGAAATTTCCTATATAGAACAATTCGTGTTTCTAAGGCTTCTACATTTTGGACACTTTTTAAACGAAAGTACTTGTCACCGTGGATGATAAGGTTAAAGTTATCGGTAAGGGTGAATTTGCTAAATGCCTGCTCGTCTGTAGCCCCATTGCAAATATATCGAAGGTGATTGATGTAAATATTTTCCCCTCTTCTAGTTCCTCTAAAAGTAATACGCACAATGCCCTGAAAATGACGAGGAAAGCGGTAGATAAGTGTATCGGATTTGGTGTTTTGCACTTCTGGAGAAAACACTTTTATCACACGGGGGGCTGGTATGAGTTGTAAGGGTTGGGCTAATGGTGCTACATGGATGGCGTTGTAGCGCGAAGCTGAAAGCCAAGGTATGCTGTCGGCTAGGTTGATTTGCCAGGGAGTGGCATTGTCGGTGGCGTTATGCCATTCGGCTAAAGGGAAAAGCATTCCTGACGAAGGGTATTGCTGGCCTGATGAAGAGACTTGACGGTCTGATGAAACGTCTTGTTGGTGTGATGAGGGGTTTTGTTGGTATGCTGAAGCCCATTGCATGCCGCGATTGGCTCGTCTACAAACCCATGTTTCGTCGCTATTGTAGGCAAAGGGTGTGCCATCGGCCAGTTCGCCCCAATAGCTAATGGCCACTTGTTTGCGCCCTGCATGGGGCATGGTGGGGCAATACCAAAGGGAGATGGTGTTGTTACGAGCAAGAAAGGGTGTAATGTCGTAGCGTATATTCACTTCTGTGGTGTCGGCATAGCTGCGAAAGGGTTCGTAAAGGTTGCGGCTTACGTTCATGCCGTTAACAAGTAGCTGTATTTCCGGTTGTAGCCACGCTCACAAAGGCTTTACGAGGGCGCGACGTTTGTTTATAGATGCGCGTAAACCACAGCATGGACGTCGAGTCGGTTTGCGGTGCGCTTATCCAAGGTGTTTGAAAGGCGTTAAAGGTACTGGTTAAGAGGTTTTGACCTGTGCCTTTTTCTGCGTGTAGAGGCATGGTGCTGGAGCTCAGCGCAAGGGCAAGAGCCATACAGAGGTTACACATCCATATACGAAATATCATTTTAGCACGGCCTCCTCGTCCGCTTTGAGGTTAAGTTTATTTGTTTTGTCGTTATCGTAAACAGCAGTTTGTTTGTCTACTTTTCTTTTTATGCGTGTCTCAAGTACGCGTTTGTTACGCCAATAGCAGTTAACTTCGAAACCATCGCGTGCACATAGTCTGCAAACACTATCCTAAATTTCATGAGAAGGCATTGCAGGCAGCTGTCTAATTTCGTGTGTGCGTTGTACCATTTTTTAGCAAACGTCCGCTGTTCTACCGAGGTTTCCATCTATTTAGAAGGATGAATGAGCGCTGAAAATACAGCACTGCATGAGTGGCATTATTAATAAGGAGCGTTGAATTGTGTGTTGAGATAACGCCATCTACTAATATCACTTGCAGCAGAATGCAAATCCGTGCTTTGCTTGCCATCGCCCACGACATGTGCTATGAGGCTAACAACATTTACATCAGCGTGCAACTGATGGTTATGGATAAACGTTAATGCCAGCTTGGGGTTAAAACAAGAGAGAGACCGCACCAATGAGGGGCGATCTCTCCTTATATATACGTGAGCCTGTGGTATGGTTTGCGAATGGTTAGCAGGCCATTGCGCCCGCCATTCAGATTAATGCCCTTAGACCCAACCTAGATAAGCCAGGGATAGCCAAGCAAATAGCGCTACCCCACGCCCCATAAGCCTGCAAATATTAGTACATATACAGTTGCCCTATGCGTCGATGTTGGCGTAAGTGGCGTTTTGTTCAATAAATTCGCGCCTTGGTTCTACGTCGTCTCCCATGAGCATGGAGAATATTTCGTCTGCTTCGGCAGCGTTTTGTATGGTAACTTGCTTGAGCAAACGCGTCGTTGGGTCCATTGTTGTTTCCCAAAGTTGTTCGGGATTCATCTCTCCCAAACCTTTATAACGTTGCACATGAATGCTCTTGTTGTCTTCTTGTCCTTCGGCATATTTGTCGATAAAGGCCTGTCGTTGCTGTTCGTTGTAGCAATATTCGCGCACTTTGTTTTTGTAGGTGCAAAGATAAAGTGGCGGCGTAGCGATATAGAGGTGGCCTTCTTGTATAACCCTTGGCATAAAACGATAGAAGAGTGTCATGATAAGCGTGTCGATGTGCGAGCCATCGACGTCGGCGTCGGTCATGATGATAATCTTATCGTAGCGCAGTTTGTCGATATTGGCCTCTTTATCGTCTTCGCCTTCTACGCCAAAGCGCACGCCAATACTTTGGATGATGTTCATTACCGACTCGGCTTCAAACACCTTATGCCATTGCACTTTTTCTACATTGAGGATTTTACCCTTAAGCGGAAGGATGGCTTGCGTGTAGCGGTCGCGTCCTTGTTTGGCCGAGCCACCAGCCGAATCGCCCTCGACGAGGAAAATCTCCGAGGTTTTTGGGTCTTTATTAGAGCAATCGGCAAGTTTTCCTGGCAGTCCACCGCCCGACATTGGGTTTTTTCTTTGAACGCTTTCGCGTGCTTTTCGGGCAGCGATACGTGCCGTTGCGGCCAATATCACCTTATCGCAAATAAGCTTAGCTTCTTTTGGATGTTCTTCGAGATAATAGCCAAGAGCCTCTCCCACGGCCTGTTGCACAGCGCCCGACACTTCGCTATTACCCAGTTTTGTTTTGGTTTGCCCTTCGAATTGAGGCTCGGCCACCTTGATAGAGATAACAGCCGTGAGTCCTTCGCGGAAGTCTTCGCCAGCTATTTCGATTTTCGATTTCTCTATTTGCTTCGATATAACGGGGTCGTTATCGGCATAGTTTTTCAGCGTACGCGTTAAAGCCATGCGGAAGCCCGTGAGATGGGTACCACCTTCGATGGTGTTGATATTGTTCACATACGAATGTATGTTCTCGCTGTAGTCGGTATTATACATCACAGCCACCTCAATGGGGATGTTTTGTTTTTCTGTTTTGAGGTAGATAACATCGTCGAAGAGGTGTGTGCGATGGCGGTCTACGTAGCGTACAAACTCTTTCAAGCCATCTTTGGCATGGAAAGTCTCGGTACGAGTCTTACCATTTTCATCAGGACGAAGGTCGGTAAGTGTTATCTTTACGCCAGCATTAAGGTATGCCAATTCGCGCATACGCGACGCAATGATGTCCCAACGATACACGGTTGTAGTGAAGATGTTGGGGTCGGGCCAGAATTGTTGGCGTGTTCCACGCTTATCAGTTTCGCCAACAACCTTAACGGGGTACATTGGTTTACCTGTTTCGTATTCTTGTTGGTAGATTTTTCCATCGCGAAACACCTGCGACATCATTCTCGAAGACAACGCATTTACGCAACTAACGCCCACACCATGGAGTCCACCGCTCACTTTATACGAGCCTTTATCAAACTTACCACCAGCGTGCAGCACCGTCATAACCACTTCAAGGGCCGACTTATGCAGTTTTTCGTGTTCGTCAACGGGTATTCCACGGCCGTCGTCTTGCACTGTTATTGAGTTATCTTCGTTAATCGTTACTTCGATGTGGCTACAAAAACCGGCCATTGCCTCGTCGATAGAGTTGTCCACTGTTTCGTTTACGAGGTGATGCAAGCCCTTTTCGCTGATGTCTCCGATGTACATCGCAGGCCTTTTGCGCACCGCTTCCAGGCCTTCAAGCACCTGGATGTTACTGGCCGAGTAGTTATTCTCGTTGTTTTGATTTTCTACCATTGTCTTGATTAAGAATTTTAATATGCAAAGATACTAAAAATCAATGAGAAACAGAAATCTTTCCACGAATTAATGTTTGTCGCAACAGGTATTTAAGCATGTTCCACAGCCTTTGCCCAGCAAAGCGCTAAGAAGACGAAATACGAAACACAAACATGCACAAAAGCTAAACAAAAAGAAGAAAGGCGACAAACATAAAGAGGAGGAGAAACCAGACACAAACAAGAACTGAGTAAGACATAAAGACGAGAAATGGAAAGGCCAAAACGAACCTAAAAGCAAACCTAAGACAACCCCAAGAACCAGCGCGAGCCCCTACCAGGTGCATACAATGCCGGGGTATAAAAACAACAATCCGCAGCTCTTTTTAAGAACCGCGGATTGGTATTTGTCAACTCTAACTGAGTATTAACCCAGTTTGTTGATATGAAGCGCCAAGCTTGATTTCAAGTTAGCAGCTTTGTTCTTATGTATGATGTTGGTCTTTGCAAGTTTGTCCAGCATCTTCTGAACAGTGGGATAAAGCTTTACAGCCTCATCTTTATTGGTAAGAGCGCGCAGCTTACGAACGGCATTACGCATTGTCTTCGCATAATACTTGTTATGCAGAGTCCGCACCTTTGTCTGGCGTATTCTCTTTAATGATGATTTGTGATTTGCCATCTCTTATTTCCTTTTTATTTTTAGTAGTCCCTAGGAGAGTCGAACTCCTCTTTAGAGAATGAAAATCTCTCGTCCTAACCGATAGACGAAGGGACCAGTGCTGAATTGCGGTTGCAAAGGTACGCATTTTTATTATTCCCACCAAACTTTTTGAGAATATTTTTCGCTAAAACCTTGATTTTTCGTATTTTTGCAGTAGAAGAAAGGCTAAGATAGCCATTTCTCAGCTTATTCATCGTTTCTCAAACATTTGTTCATGCTTGTTAAAACCAACGCTATTGTGCTGCGCACGATTAAATATGGCGATGCTAAAGTCATTGTCGACTTGTTCACTGAGCATTTCGGTCGACTGTCTTTTGCTTGCAACATGCCGCGCACTAATAAGGCTAAGATTAAACGACAATTGTTTCAACCGCTCACTCTTCTAGAGATTGAGTTCGACCATCGCCCCAATATTCAGCTGCAACGGTTGCGTGATGCGCGTATGCCTTTCCCTTTTGCGTCTATCCCCTACAACGAAACGAAATTGGCTATTGCGCTTTTCGTAGCCGAATTTCTTTGTTATGCCACGCGCGACGAGCAACAAAACGAGCCTTTATATAAATATGTGGAAACCAGTGTGCGATGGCTCGACGGTGCTCAACAGGCATTTGCCAACTTCCATCTTGCGTTTATGATTAGGCTTTCGCGTTTCTTGGGCTTCTTTCCCAACTTAGAAAATTTCTCGCACGGTTGTCTTTTCGACCTTCGTAGTGGCTGTTTTGTCACCGCTATCCCTTTGCACAACGACTATTTGCAGTCTGCCGACGCCGAACAATTGGCCAACATCATGCGCATTACGCCACAAAACATGCACCTCTTTGCCTTGTCGCACAACGAAAGAAACCGCTGCACGCAGTTGGCTATTAACTTTTATCGTCTGCACATCCCTAGTTTTCCCGAGCTAAAATCGTTTGATGTGCTTCGCGCGGTATATGGTGACTAACGCTATTTTGTTGTGGTTTGCTCAATGTTATTCTTTTTCTTTGCTGTGATTTTGCTTGTGTAGAACTTCTAACAACACGCGCCTGGCGTTGTTTTTCATCAAAATATTTTTTGTGCGTACAGAATATAAGGTGCTACCTCAACCAATACTCCCCCATTACAGTGGCAAACAACACACCAGCAAACACAAAAGGGCAAGAACATTGCGGTTTGTGCTAGTCGGTCTTTTTACAACGACGCAGCTTTTTCACCTTATATATTCTTGCCCTTTCAATGCTTTTATTTCCCTAGACCATCTATCTATTTATCCTTACCCAGTAGCACCAATGCCTTTTGCACCACATGATTACTCTCGTTCATCACTTGGAAGTATTCAGACATATGCCACAGGTCGCGCGCAACAAGCGCTTTTAATTGCGTTTTGATGCTAGCGATGGTGTTGTTAAGTTCGGTTTGGTTCTTTGCCTTTATCATTTGTTTCTCGCCTTCGGCCACAATTTCATTGATAAGTGTTTGTGGCACCTGGTACTTCTTGTTAAAATCGGCAAACGTTGGATATTTCTTTTTCAGTTCCTTGCGATGCTTATCCACATATTGAATATTGGCATTGATAATAATACTCTTAGCAGCCAACTGGCGATGATAATGCGTAAACTGGGTAGAATCTAAGGGAACGAAGTAGTCGGGCATAATTCCGCCACCGCCATACACGGTGCGTTTGCGTCTCAATGTTTGATATTTCAGCGAGTCGTTCAGGTGAATGCTGTCCGCGCTGTAAAACTCTCCCTTCTTAAAGCGGTTATCCAAATCCTTCTCGTAGTTAGCATTGTCGCCTTTAACATAAGGTTTTTGAATGCAACGACCCGATGGCGTGTAATAATGTGCAATAGTTAGGCGCATCATACTGCCATCGGCAAACTCGATAGGACGTTGCACAAGTCCCTTTCCAAACGAGCGTCTACCCACCACAATGCCACGGTCTTGGTCTTGAATTGCTCCTGTTACGATTTCGGCAGCCGATGCCGAGTATTCGTTTATCAGCACAAACACTTTCCAGTGAGCATTCCGCCATTGCCATGCGCACGAAATTCCTGTCTGCTGGCATTTCTTCCTTGGGTGTAAACAATAAGGTCGTTGCGCTGCAAAAACTCGTTAACGATGCTAACTGCAGCCTGTAGATAACCGCCACCATTGTCTTGCAGGTCGAGAATTAGGTCGGTTGCCCCCTTCACTTGCAGTTTCATCAGTGCTTGCATAAACTCTTCGTAGGTTGTTGCGCCAAAGCTTCCGATGCGAATATAGGCCACTCCTGGCCGGATAAGATAGTAAGCATCGACAGTTTCGATAGGTATCTTATCGCGTTTGATGCGAAAGGTGAGCACATCTTTTATTCCAGGGCGCACCACTCCCACCTTTACGAGTGTGCCTTTAGGTCCACGCAGGCGGCGAACAATATCCTCTCTCGACATCTTTACCCCCGAGATAGCCGAATCGTTCACGCTAACGATGCGGTCGCCAGCCATAATTCCCACCTTTTCAGACGGTCCATTTACAATGGTTTGGATAATCAGCAGCGTGTCTTTAACAATGTTAAACTGCACGCCAATACCTTCGAACGAGCCTTGAAGCGATTCGTTCATGGCCTTTGTTTCCTTTGCCGACGAGTAAGAAGAATGTGGATCGAGTTGTTCGAGCATGCCTTTAATGGCATCTTCCACCAGTTTATTCTCGTTTACCGAGTCTACATACAGGTTTAATGGCCATTTCGGCAACCTGCATCTTTTGCAAAGGACTTCCTTTTCCTAGGTTAAATTGCAATTGTGCTTGTAGGGTTAGTGTGGCGAAACAAGCTACAATGGTTAAGAATTTCTTCATTTTAGGTATGTATTTGCTATATTGGGTTGGGCTATTTGTGCCATTTCCTGGCGGCCACATACAGTTTTGGGCGCATTGTGTTATGTCTTTGCAAACCCATTGGGTGCAGATGGTGGTTGCCACTACATAGTCCTCCCCTTCGTTTTAATCTATTTCGTTCTCTCTTACGCAGTCGTTCTCCCCATTCTCATTGTCTTTTTCGGTTTATGATTGCTCCTTTCTTAATGAATTGTTATTCTTCAACATTGGTTTCCACTTCGGTTGCGCCATCCGTTTCCACCACCAGGTTGTCGATAATAAAGTTTTGGCGCTCCATGGTGTTCTTTCCCATGTAGTATTCCAGCAGTTTATGCACCTGGTCGGTTTTGTGAAGCGTAACCTGTTCGAGACGCATTTCGGGCCCAATAAAGTGTTTAAACTCTTCGGGTGAAATTTCTCCCAACCCTTTAAAGCGAGTAATTTCGGGGTCGGGACCCAGTTCGGCGATAGCTTTTTGCCGTTCGTCTTCGTTATAACAATAGCGGGTAATGAAGTCGTTTTTACGTTCGCCCTTCATCAAACGGGCGTCGGCATCGGCAATCACCTTCTTATTTTTTATCTTTGTGCGTTTGTTTCGCACGCGAAATAAGGGCGTTTGCAGCACATACACGTGTCCTTTCTTCACCAGTTCGGGGAAAAATTGCAAGAAGAATGTGATGATGAGCAAGCGAATATGCATGCCATCGACGTCGGCATCGGTGGCAACAATCACCTTATTATATCTTAATGTATCGAGCCCTTCTTCGATATCGAGGGCTGCTTGCAGCAAGTTAAACTCTTCGTTTTCGTACACCACCTTCTTGGTTAGTCCGTACGAGTTAAGCGGTTTGCCACGAAGCGAGAACACGGCTTGCGTGTTTACGTCGCGACTTTTAGTGATACTTCCACTCGCCGAGTCGCCTTCGGTGATAAAGATAGAGCTTTCTTCCTTGCGTTCGTTCTTTGCATCGCTAAAATGCACGCGACAATCGCGCAGTTTTCTATTATGCAAGTTGGCCTTTTTAGCTCTTTCGCGAGCCATTTTGGTAACGCCTGCCATGGCTTTTCGTTCGCGTTCGCTTTCGTCAATCTTGCGTTTCAACTCTTCGGCTACATCGGCATGGATGTGCAAAAAGTTGTCTACCTCGCGTTTAATGAAGTCGCCCACGTATTTATTAACGCTTTCTCCGCCGGGGCTCATCGTTAACGAGCCCAGTTTAATTTTTGTTTGACTCTCAAACATGGGCTCTTGCACGTTGATAGCGATAGCTGCCACCATGCCATTTCGTATGTCAACATACTCGTAGTTCTTAGAGAAGAACTCTTTGATTGTTTTGGCAATATGCTCTTTAAAGGCACTTTGGTGGGTTCCGCCTTGTGTGGTATGCTGTCCGTTTACAAACGAATAATACTCTTCTCCGTATTGATTAGCGTGTGTAAAGGCTATTTCTATATCTTCGCCCTGAATATGAATAATGGGATAAGGCCATCATTGGTCATGCGGTCGTTCAGCAAGTCGGCCAGTCCGTTACGACTAATGATGCGCCTACCGTTGTTCATAATGGCCAAGCCCGCATTAAGATAGGTGTAGTTGCGTAGCATTGTTTCTACGAACTCATTTTTAAAGCGATAGTTAAGAAAGAGTGTGCTGTCGGGTTCGAAGAACACGAACGTGCCGTTTTCTTCTTCTGTGGTGTCGGTTTTGTCGCTAACCAGTTCTCCTCGTTCGAACACCACCGTGCGAACCACCCCTTCTCTATACGATCTAGCTTCGAAACGCGCACTCAATGCGTTAACAGCCTTGAGGCCCACACCATTCAGTCCCACGCTTTTTTGAAACGCTTTCGAATCGTATTTACCGCCAGTGTTAAGCATACTAACGGCCTCAACCAGTTTTCCTTGAGGTATTCCGCGTCCATAGTCGCGCACCGACACGCGCAAATTCTCTTCGATGTCCACCTCAATACGCTTGCCGGCCTGCATCTTAAATTCGTCAATCGAGTTATCGATCACCTCTTTAAGCAACACATAAATTCCGTCTTCGGCCTGCGTTCCGTCGCCCAATCTTCCGATATACATACCTGGCCGTGTGCGAACATGCTCCATGTCCGACAGATGTCGTATGTTATCGTCGTTATATTCGGGTTGTTGATTATTTTGTTCAGTAGATTTGGGCGTGTTGTTAGCATCCGAACCAGCCTCGTTAGCTGGGTCGAACGCCATTCTTTTTTGATTATCAGGTGTCTCTTTCTTATTCATCTTAATAGCGGTGTCTGTTTGTTTTGCCTGTTAGCTGTAGCCCAAGCGTCAGAAAGTTTTGATGTAGCACTTTCTCCTTTTATGTATGCAGGCATCCAACCATTCCCATTGGCTTTGCACTTTCGAGTTGGTTTCCATCTCCACCTGCGTTTCTCCCCATTCAAAACCATACTTTTGGTATCGCGGAATAAGGTCGGCGAAGAGCAACGAGTTAACGCCTTTCATTCTATATTCGGGCAAAACACCAATGAGCAGCAGGTCTACCACCTTTGTTTTATGAAATTTCAATGCTCTAAGCACATGCCACCAGCCAAAGGGAGTGAGCCTTCCGCGACGGCATTTTTGCAAAGCACGTGTAAGCGATGGTATAGAAATACCCAAGCCCACAAGCTTTATTATCGGCCGCTTCGTCTTCGATAAGGGTGATAAGGTCTAGGTCGGCCAGGGGGAAATACTGCTTTACATATTGGTCCATCTGCCTTTCGGTAAGGTCGGAGTAACCATATAGGTGGCCATAGGTTTTGTTTATCACGTCGAATATCTTCCTACCATAACCTCTCTCAAATACATCTTCGCGCGTTAGCTTCTTTATTTTAAGCTGATAACGCTTTTTGTATCATATCGGCAATCTTTGCAAACTTCTCTGGCACTTCGTCGGGAACCATCAATTTGTACTCCACATAATGGTTGTCCACCTCGTATCCTTCCAAGCTTTCCATCAGTTGGGGATAGTACTCGTAGTTATATATGGTGGGCATTGTACCCAATTGGTCGAAACCTGTGGTGAGCATACCCTCGGGTCCATATCGGTAAAAGCCCAACGGGCCAACGATTGAGCGCATTCCCTTTGAGCGTCCGTATTCTTCAACGGCTTTTAAGCAGAGCTTCCAACACTTCTCTATCATTAATAAAGTCTATCCAACCGAAGCGCACACTCTTTCTGTCCCACTTCTTATTGGCACGATGATTAATGATGGCAGCTACTCTTCCCACCAACTTATCGTTTTTATATGCGAGGAAATACTCGGCTTCACAGAAGTCGAAAGCTGCGTTTTTGTCTTTGCTCAACGTGTTCATCTCATCGCTGAACAAGTTTGGCGCATCGTATTCGTTACCCTCGTATAGATCGTAATGCAAGTCGATGAACGCCTTTAAGTCGCTTTTAGTGCTGACTTTCTTTATTATCACTGCAGACATTTGCTATGTTTAAAATTTGCTGTTCTTGTTATTTTTAACCTTTTCTCAATGCCTTTGCCATGGGGTTTGGGGCATGTTCGCGTGTATTCAAAACCAGAAAAAAGGGGGCCTAAGCCCAACGTGTTCGTGCTTTAACTTGCAAATGTACAATAAAATGCGCATACTTCAAAGAAGTTTTTTTAAAAATGCACCTTTTATCTCGCATCTTTTTTGTTACTTTGCGCTAACGATGGTAGTGGCAAGCATAAAAAAAGCATCACTAAACAATCTTTTTTACTTGTACAACAACGCCATCCTGGGGAATATCCTGCCGCTTGTTTTGCTGCCAATGGGGCCTAAGAGCGTTTTGTTTTACAACACCCCACCCCATAATTTAATATCCCCCTGACCCAACTGCACTGGCACGTTTCGCCTGTCAACTGGGTTATATCACACATTAAAATAACACGCCATAAACAACAGCCAACTATGGGAAAAGGAAAGAAAGGGGGCAAACGCCTCACTAAAAAACAGGTGGCCGAAAAACTACAACAGTTTTTTGAGCAACAACCAGGAAAGACTTTCAGCTTTAAAGAAATTTTCAAAAGTCTTAAACTCGACACGCATCCGCTGAAGATGCTGGCTATCGATGTGATGGAAGAGATGGCTTGGGACGATTTCTTGACTAAAGTAACCGACAGTTCTTATCGCCTTAACCAGGCTGGGCAGGTGCTCGAAGGGCGTTTCGTGCGCAAAACCAATGGCAAACTCGTTCGTGCCCGACGATGGCTCTACGCCTATCTTCGTAAGCGAACGCAATTCGATGGCGGCACTTAACGGCGACAGCGTGCGCGTGCAGCTCATGGCTCGACGCAAACGACATATTAAAGAGGCTATTGTTATCCAAATATTAAAGCGCGCCAAAGACCAAGTGGTGGGTAAACTGCGTGTCGAACGGGATATGGCTTTCCTTGTAACACCCGAAAACTTATATGTGCACGACATCTTTATCCCTAAACGCAAACTCAAAGGGGGCAAAACGGGCGATAAGGCTGTGGTGAAAATCACCCAATGGCCTGATGCCGACCACAAAAATATCATGGGCGAGGTGGTGGATGTGCTTGGGGCTTCGGGCGAAAACGATGCCGAGATGCACGCCATCCTTGCTCAATATGGACTTCCCTACACTTATCCTAAGGCGGCCGAAGAGGCGGCCGAACGCATATCGGCCGAGATTACGCAAAAGGATTACGACGAACGCGAGGATTTTCGCGACGTGTTTACCTGCACCATCGACCCTCGAGACGCCAAAGACTTCGACGATGCGCTCTCTATCCGCCTGCTCGACAAGGGGCTTTGGCAAGTGGGTGTGCACATTGCCGACGTGAGTCACTATGTCACCGAGGGTAGTATCATTGATAAAGAGGCGGTAAAACGCGCCACTAGCGTGTATCTTGTCGATCGCACTATTCCAATGTTACCCGAACGTTTGTGCAACTTTATTTGCTCGCTTCGTCCTGATGAGGAGAAATTGGCTTATAGCGTTATCTTTAATATGGACGAGAACGCCGACATAAAGGCTTATCGCATCGTGCATACCGTGATTAAAAGCAATCGCAGATATGCTTACGAAGAGGTGCAACAGCTTTTAGAAGACAATGGCGTTGTCGACGGAACGGGCAATCCTGCACCGCCTGCTCCTAAGGGTGGATATATTGGCGAGAATGCCGATAGCCTCATTATGCTCGACAGACTGGCCAAAAAACTGCGCGAAAAACGTTTTAAAAACGGAGCCGTGAAGTTCGATCGCGAGGAACTGCATTTCGACATCGACGAACAAGGCAAACCCACACGCGCTTATTTCAAACGCTCTAAAGATGCCAATAAGCTCATCGAAGAGTTTATGCTCTTGGCTAACAAAACCGTGGCCGAAAGTGTTGGCAAACCTAAGGCGGGCCGAACGCCAAAAACTTTGCCTTATCGCGTACACGATAATCCCGACCCACAGAAGCTTGAAAACTTGCGCGAGTTTATCGTTAAGTTTGGCTATAAACTCAAAACCACTAGCACTAAGGGCGAAACTTCGCGCGCATTAAACAAGCTGATGAGCGAAGTGGAGGGTAAACGCGAACAAAACCTTATCGAGACAGTGGCTCTTAGGGCGATGATGAAGGCAAAATATAGCATTCATAACATCGGACACTTTGGTCTGGCTTTCGACTATTACACGCATTTCACTAGTCCTATTCGTCGCTACCCCGATACCATGGTGCATCGCTTGCTTACGCGTTATGCTGCTGGAGGCCGTAGTGCGAATAAGGAACACTACGAAGAATTGTGCGAACATTCGTCGGAAATGGAGCAGATTGCGCAGAATGCCGAACGCGACTCTATCAAATATAAGATGGTGGAGTTTATGGCAGACAAACTTGGTGAGGAATACGATGCGCACATCAGTGGCATTGCTAGCTATGGTATATACTGCGAGATTGACGAAAACCACTGTGAGGGCATGGTGCCTATGCGCGACCTCGACGACGATTATTACGATTTCGACGAACGAAATTATTGCCTTATTGGCAGACGACGCCACCGCAAGTACCAACTTGGCGACCCTATTCGCATTCAAGTGGCACGCGTAGACCAAGAGAAACGTCAACTCGACTTCACCGTTGTAGAGAAAACTAAGGCGAAGAAATAGGGCATACCCACTACCTCCCCAAACAACTATCCTCCTCTCTAGAGAGCGAGAAAGGGGGGGAGTAGGATATGTGGATTGACGATTTTATGCGCTTAGAAGTTCGCATGCCTTAAAAGCAAAAAGACTGCACAAAGTATGTTTGCCCTGCTAGGCTAATTTAAATTCAGACTAATATGAATATCGCCATTTTTTGTTCGGCAAATGCCGACATCGACCCACGTTTTTTCACAGCAACCGAGGCTTTAGGTCGATGGTGTGCTGCGCATGGACACACCGTTATCTTTGGTGGAACCAACCAGGGCCTAATGCAATGTGTTGCTAAAGCGGCACACGAGGCTGGCGCGCGCGTTGTGGGCGTGGTACCAAAATTTGTTGAAGAGGGTGGCATGGAGTCGGCTTATATGCACCAGGTGTATCACACCGAGAACCTCACCGACCGCAAAGAGCTGCTTAACTCGCTTTGCGATGTGGCCATTGCACTGCCTGGGGGCGTGGGAACACTCGACGAGGTGTTTACGCTTGTGGCTGCTAACACTATTGGCTATCAGCATAAGCATGTTTTTATCTTTAACATGGAGGGCTTTGGAATGCGCTCGAACTGCTGCTCCACAACCTGCAGCAGCAAGGAATGATACGTGGCGACTACTGCCAGTATGTTTCTGTGGTGAATAGCCTCGACGAATTGCAACGCCAACTCGAAGATTACGCCTAAGGGTTTAGTCTTCTTTGCCACTACTCCCTGCCTCTTCATGTCCTTTTTACCGATTTTGCTCGCTTATGTGGCGCAGAAGCTGCTCCCAATGGATCTTTAAACCTTCATCTAGTAAGGTTGTTTTCTTAACTTTACTAGATGTGCAATTTGTTGTTTTGTAAACATTTTTAACCAAACAAGTAGTTAAAAACAGCCCATAAAAGCTTCCAAGCTCACTATCGCCTGCATTTCCAGGCGTATTTCTTAAGTTTATAAACACCTGTGGTACTGCAATTTACGTCAAAAACCATGCAAAATACTATGTTTTAGGTCCAAATTGGCAGTCTACCCGCACAAGAAAGAAAAGCCCAAGCCCACTTTGCGCAGAGTGTGAATGTGTCTGGGCTTTCTTCTTTACGCTTCTCGCCTAACATTATTTTGCTTAAACCTTGTTATTCTTGTTAAACAGGAAGATGTATAACCATTGCTAGAAGCAAAACGAAAGCAAATAGCCATAAACTACAACATTTTGATATTTTAAAACGTGCATTTTATTCTGCTAACTCGTGCATTTTGCACTGCTAACTCATGCATTTAGCACTGCTAACTCATGCATTTAGCACTGCTAACTCGTGCATTTAGCAAGGCTAACTCATGCATTTTGCAAGGCTAACTCATGCATTTTGCAGAAAAACAGGAGCGTTTTGAGTGTTCAAAAACATCAATTTGGGCGAAAATCATGAACAGAAAATGAGGTTTTGAACCAATTTTGGGCAACGAAAAAATCCACTTGGCGAAGCTTTGGCAAACGCAAAATGCTGCATTTTGCAAAAAAGAAGGTGCAAAATCGTGCTGAACCACCCGCCAAATGCTCGCCAAAAAGGCCAAAACCTATGTTTTTAGCGCGTTATTTTTTCTAGAATTACTCGGCTTGAAATGTTAATATGTAAAACATTTTTACCAAACACGATATTCCATCCGCCACTCCCCAACCCAATTAAACACATGGTTAACCCACGCATAAAGAAAGCGCACCAGCTTAGACCAAAGTCTTTGCCGGTGCGCCAGAGTTAAATAATGGTGGGTCTTAAGGTTAAATGCCCGTGTTGTACCTCACTTAGTACAGCGGGTTTTGTTGGATTTCAGAGTTACCATTAATCTCCTTGATAGGTATCAACGGTAATTGTTTTGTGTAAGTCCAAGTATTATAACTTTGCCTATCGGTATTTAATATTTCGTGCCATCCGCGATTAGCCTCCGAAGTGTATCGGTTGATGGTTTCGCCACGACGCAATGCATCGAAAGAACGATGGCCTTCGCCCACCAATTCTTTGCGCCGTTCCATGTAGATGCGTGCCAGTGATAGCTTTGAAGTCGATGTATAGAACGGTGTGCGGTAGTTTCCTCCCCAACATATTAGCCTGATAGTTTTGGTGCGCGCCCATTAGGAAGAGCAATTTCTTCCAGTCGGTCCATCCCGTTGCAGGCTCAGCAGCATAGTTATCAATTTTATTTGCAGCACTTTGAGCAGCCTGCTCTTCGATTAGTCGGCCATCATAAATATCGTAATTCTTCAAGCCTTCGAGCAAAACAGCCCTTCTCTCGGGTCAGCTAAGCTGCGATCGATAGTCTACAGCCATATTCGATAAAGTTTCCATAACCCATAACCCCCACGTCTTCGAGCACTTTGCTATTGGGTTCGAGCTTAATGCTCATCAGCTTAGCAGCCTTCAGCGTCTTAGAAGCCATGCCCACATAGCCAATTTCTAACTTAGCGCCATCAGGAGCATCAATAAAAAACTTACCATCAAGGTAGGCAACTGTGCCCAGAGTGGTTTCAACCACTTTCACAGTGGCACCAATGATGGGCTCTCCAGTGTCGCTTGCAGTCACAACACCACTAAATCGGTCGTCGGCTAGTGCAGTTCCGATAACGAGGAACAATCCAGCCAGGAGCATTGTTAATCTTTTTGCCATAAAAAACCTTTCAATGTGATTGATCCTTTGTCTATCTTTGTATTGACTTTGCTGGCCCATTGTAGTTTGTTCAACATACAATGGGCACTTGCAGACATGTACCGACGGTTGGTTTGTCGATTCACAATTTACTTGCTTCGCAAAAATCTAACTTCAAAAAGACGCCTTCACAGGCGTATATATATTAAAATAGCATATTATGTACAGGTACTATAACAGTTACCTTTAATTTCTAAAACAATGCAAAAGTATAATTAATAATCGTGTTAACAAAGTAAATCGTTATAAAAAATGCTATTTATCTTGCTTTTTATAGTTTTATGCAGGTTTTATGTAATTCAATATGTATTTATTAATATGCATATCGCATATGCAAGTATATGCAACCACTTAATCGTTAGCAGCATCAAGCCACGCACTGGCGAGCCTATGACGAACCGTTGTTGAGCCGTTTACACAAGATTGACGAGGGGTTTGTATAAGGTTGGCGCATTGATGGTTTGAAATTGGCGTATTGATGGTTTGAGGTTGGCTAACTATCGGCCCGAGGTTGGCGCGCTGCTGGTTTACTATCCGCGCCACATAGGTTCACAAAAAAAACGTTGTTCGCCTAGAAGTAAACTCTGTTGTGATGGGTTTCGGTATAGATGGCCTCACAAAACACTTTTCATGTAAGTGCTAACCATTAGTAAAACACTGCTAGAACAGCCGCTTTTACTAAAAGATGTTAAAGCCTTTATATATAATAAGGTGTATGCAAAAGTTTTATTTACTTTTGCGCGGCAAATGGTATGCAACAATCTCAATACGCAAACCAATGCAACATGCACAGAACGAAATAACAATAGACCGCCATGCAACAAAATTTAGTGATCGTAGAGAGCCCCGCAAAGGCTAAAACCATTGAAAAATTCCTTGGAAAAGATTTCAAGGTAATGTCTAGTTATGGACATATACGAGACCTGAAAAAGACTGGATTAAGTGTAGACCTCAACTCTTTCGAACCTCATTACGAAATCTCTGACGACAAAAAAAAGGTGGTGGCCGAACTACAAAAGGCCGCTAAAGCTGCCCAACGTGTATGGTTGGCAAGTGATGAAGACCGCGAGGGAGAGGCTATTTCATGGCATTTGTGCGAAGTTCTGGGACTTGACGAAGAGAAAACCAACCGAATTGTTTCCACGAGATAACTAAACCTGCTATTCTGCGAGCCATTGAACAACCTAGGCACGTGGATATGAACCTGGTGGATGCGCAGCAAGCTCGCCGCGTGCTCGACCGTATGGTGGGCTTTATGCTCTCGCCCATCCTTTGGCGCAAGGTTAAGCCGTCGCTTTCGGCTGGTAGAGTGCAGAGCGTTGCCGTTAGATTGGTGGTTGACCGCGAACGAGAACTGCACGCTTTCAAGGCCGAACCCTTCTATCGCGTTACGGCTATCTTCGCCATCACCAACGAAGAGGGTGGCATTACCGAAGTGGATGCCGAACTAGATACGCGTTTTAAAACGCACGAAGAGGCTTTGGCCTTCCTTGAGAAATGCAAAAACGCTAGCTTTAGCGTGGAAAGCGTGGCCAAAAAGCCATCGAAACGCTCGCCGGCTCCACCCTTTACCACTTCTACTTTGCAACAAGAGGCAGCTAGAAAACTGGGCTTTAGTGTGTCGCAAACCATGATGGTGGCGCAAAGATTGTACGAAAGCGGACGCATTACCTACATGCGTACCGACAGCGTTAACCTCTCGGGCCTTTGTATTAACGCCACTAAAGAGGAGGTTATACAGCAATGGGGCGAACAATATAGTGCTCCACGCAACTTCCATACTCATGCAAAAGGGGCGCAAGAGGCGCACGAGGCCATCCGACCCACATACATGAACGTGACCAAGATTGAGGGTACACAGCAAGAAAAGAAACTGTACGACCTGATTTGGAAACGCACTACTGCCTCGCAAATGGCCGAAGCGCAGGTAGAAAAAACACGCGTAACGATTAACATCACTGGCGCAAGCGAACATTTCGTTGCAACGGGCGAGGTGATTGTGTTCGATGGCTTCCTCAAAGTGTATCGCGAATCTACCGACGATGAGGATGAAGCACAGCAAGATGCTTCGAGAATGTTACCCCCAATGAAAGAAGGCGATAAACTAGAACGAAGAGAAATTACGGCTATCGAACGCTTTAGTCAGGTGCCATCGCGTTATACCGAAGCTAGCTTGGTGCACAAAATGGAGGAACTGGGCATCGGCCGACCATCTACTTATGCGCCCACCATCAGCACCATTCAACAAAGACAATACGTAACACGTGGCGACAGCAAAGGCAAAGAGCGGCAATACGTGGTGGATACGCTTAAAGGACTGGTGATAACCACCAAGAATAAGAAAGAGAATGTTGGCGGAGACAAGGGTAAACTGTTACCCACCGATGTGGGTATCGTGGTGAACGACTTCCTTATGGAGAGCTTCCCCAGCATCATGGACTATAATTTCACGGCACGAGTGGAAGAAGATTTCGACCGCATTGCTGAGGGACAAGAGCAATGGAAGGAAATGATGAAGAACTTCTATGCTGGATTTGGGCCTACGGTAGACACCGTGATGAACGCTCGCTCGGAACATAAAGCTGGCGAAAGGGTACTGGGCGAAGACCCCGCAACGGGCAAACCGGTGCTCGTGAAGATTGGAAGATTTGGACCCGTGGCACAAATTGGTATCGCTAGCGACGACGAAAAACCGCGCTTCTCTAATCTCACCGCCGGGCTAAGTATCGAAACTATCACGCTTGAGGAGGCGCTCGAACTCTTTAAACTGCCTCGAACCATCGGCGAGTTTGAAGGAAAACCCGTGGTAATTGGCACTGGAAGATTTGGGCCCTACATCTTACATGATAAGAAATACACGTCGCTGCCTAGCACAGAAGACCCACATTCGGTGACGCTTGAAACCTCGGTGGCCCTTATCGAACAAAAAAGGATGCAAGAGAAACAAAAGCATCTGAAATCGTTTAGCGAGGACGAGAAACTCGAAGTGATAAACGGAAAGTATGGTCCGTACCTGGCTTACGATGGCAAAAACTATAAACTGCCCAAAGAACTGCACGAAAAAGCGGCCGAACTTACCTACGAACAATGCATGGAACTGGTGAACGCAGCGCCCGCAAAGCCTAAAAAGACTGCGCGAAAAACTGCGACCAGCAAGGCTAAGAAATAAAAACCACATGCTTAAAGTGGCCCATAAGCACAACAACAAAAAGGGATGAACAACAAAATGCAAAGCGCCATTACACCCAGCAGCACACAAAGACACTGCCACCGCATCATCCTTATTGGCTATATGGGGGCAGGTAAAACCACCGTGGGCAAGGCTTTGGCGGCCGAACTGGGCTTGCGCTTCTACGATTTAGACTGGTATATCGAATCGCGAATGCGCAAAACGGTGGCTCAACTGTTTGCCGAACTGGGCGAAGAGGGCTTCAGACGCATTGAAAGAAACATGCTTCACGAGGTGGCCGAGTTCGAAGGGGTGCTCATTAGCTGCGGTGGGGGCACGCCTTGTTTCTACGATAACATGCAATATATCAATCAACAGGGGCTTACACTCTATCTAAAAGCATCGCCCGAAGTGCTCTACAAGCATCTCAAAATGGGAAATCGGTGCGCCCACTGTTGCTCAACAAAACGCCCGAAGAGGTGCAACGCTTTATCAGCGAACAACTAAAGGCTCGCGAACAATTCTATACGCGCGCACAATTCACGCTAGACGTGAACTTGATGGATAATTTCGACAAGATAAAAATATCTGTGGCACAGGCCCGACAATTACTGAATGTATAACAGAGAGGTGGAGAGTTAAACAAAAGGTACGCAATAGGCTTAGGCTAATGCCTGCTTTGTTTGGTAACAAATAGGCCTAACCGCTTCCCCCTCCACCCCACATCACAACGGCAAACTCGCCAAAGCGCAACACGAAATGCGCACTTATACGCTGTCATTGGCAAGCATCTGCTGCCCTAGGCCCGCATAATAAAAAATCATTCATATAAAAGAACCCACAAAAAACAGAAATGAAGAAATGGACGATTGAAGATTCGAAGGAACTATACAACATCAACGGTTGGGGCACTTCGTTTTTTGGCGTTAACGATAGCGGTGATGTTTACGTGTCACCTTGTAAGGACAACACCGAGATTGACTTGCGCGAAGTGATGGACGAGTTGGCTTTGCGAGACGTCACACCACCTGTACTGTTGCGTTTTCCCGATATCCTCGACAGTCGCATCGAGAAAACGGCCAGCTGTTTCAGACAAGCAGCCAAGGAATACGACTATAAAGGCGAAAACTTTGTTATCTATCCCATCAAGGTTAACCAGATGCAACCCGTGGTTGAAGAGATTATCTCGCACGGAAGAAAGTTTAATCTGGGACTAGAAGCTGGTTCTAAACCCGAACTTCACGCCGTTATCGCCGTGCAATGCCAAAGCGATTCACTCATCGTTTGCAATGGTTACAAAGACCAAAGCTATATCGAACTGGCTTTGCTCGCACAGAAAATGGGCAAAAGAATTTTCCTTGTTATCGAAAAACTAAACGAACTGGAACTCATTGCTCGCGCTGCTAAGAAACTCAACGTTAGACCAAACCTTGGTATTCGCATCAAACTAGCCTCGTCGGGCTCGGGTAAATGGGAAGAAAGTGGCGGCGATGCCAGTAAGTTTGGACTCACTAGCAGCGAACTACTCGAGGCTCTTGCTCTGCTCGACCAAAAGGGTTTGCACGATTGTCTTAAGCTTATACACTTCCATATCGGCTCGCAAATCACCAAAATACGACGCATCCAAACGGCTCTTCGTGAGGCTTCACAATTCTATGTGCAGCTGCATAAGATGGGTTATGATGTGAATTTCGTGGATTGTGGCGGTGGCTTGGGCGTTGACTACGATGGAACACGCTCGCCAAGCAGCGAAAGCTCGGTGAACTATTCTATACAAGAATACGTTAACGACTGTATTTACACCTTTGTGGATGCCGCTAATAAAAACGGTATTCAACATCCTAACATCATTACCGAAAGCGGTAGGTCGCTCACTGCACACCATAGCGTGCTGGTTATTGATGTGCTCGAAACGGCTACACTGCCCGAAATGAAGGAAGAGTTTGAGCCTTCAGAGAACGAACACCAACTGGTGAAAGACCTTTACGACATCTGGGACAATATCAACTCGCGCTCGATGCTCGAAGATTGGCACGACGCCGAACAGATTAGAGAAGAGTCGCTCGACCTTTTTGCGCATGGACTGGTTGACCTTCGCACGCGTGCCGAAATTGAAAGCATGTACTGGAGCGTGTGCAGAGAGATTAACACCATCGCTAAAGGTTTGAAACATGTACCCGAAGAACTGAGAAGCATGGACAAACTGCTTGCCGATAAGTACTTCTGCAACTTCTCGCTCTTCCAATCGCTACCCGATAGCTGGGCCATCGACCAACTTTTCCCCATCGTTCCCATTCAACGACTAGACGAACGCCCCACTCGTAACGCCACCTTGCAAGACATTACGTGCGACAGCGATGGCAAAATTGCTAACTTTGTTACCAATAGACATATCTCGCATGTGCTTCCTGTACACACGCTTCGCAAGAACGAACCTTACTATCTGGGTGTGTTCCTCGTGGGTGCTTACCAAGAAATACTTGGAGACATGCACAATCTCTTTGGAGATACCAATGCCGTACACGTCTCGGTGAAGGATGGTAAATATCATATCGACCAGATATTCGACGGCGAAACGGTGGAAGAGGTGCTTGCCTACGTGCAGTATAACCCCAAGAAACTGGTTAGACAATTGGAAATTTGGGTAACAAAGAGCGTCAAACAGGGTAAAATTTCGCTCGAAGAGGGTAAGGAGTTTCTCTCTAACTATCGTTCTGGACTCTACGGTTACACTTATCTTGAATAAGATTTACGTGTTTCTCGACTTTGTATTCATGGGTTGGCCGCGCAATAAAGCAGCCAACCCATGAACTTTTTTAGCACTATTAAGCCCCCAAAAAGGCCTTTAATGGTTACTTCGCCATGCACAGCGTCGTGCATATGCCACGAAACAACCATTAAAGGCCATATTATATAAGGTGTGCACAGCCTTCGTTAGCGCCACATAAAGAGCCTCAACACACAGCCTTGCACACGCATGTTAATTGCATTTTGCACCTATTTCTTCATCTCTTGCTTCTTAAAAGGCAACCAACTTTTGGGTTTTGGTGTCTCTTCTTGCTTTTGGTTTTTCTTCGCTTCCATGTATTTCAGGTATTCGTAAAGTCCCTGTCGCACAGAACGAAGACCGAATTGCTCGGTGTGAATGTCTTCGGGTGCAAGCCAAAAGCATTCAGCCGCATCGTCCATCGCCTGCACTACGCTATCGTCTTCGACCTCGCAATGGAAAAACAAATCGAGTGTTTGCACGTTCATTCCCGAGTAAAGGTAAACATTGGGCTGACTAAAAAGGTAGGTACATTTAGTAACCGTGAGCCCAGTTTCTTCTTTCACCTCGCGCCTAACGCCCTCTTCGGCCGTTTCATTGATATCGGCAAAGCCTCCAGGTAGGTCTAATGTGCCCTTTCCAGGGTTTTGTTTCCTACGTTCAACAAGCAATTCGCCCTTGGCATTTACAATAAAAGCCACGTTGGCACTGCTGGGATTGAGAAAGTATTCGAAACCACAATTCTTACATAGCTTACTCTTCTCACTGTTCTCTTCAAAGCGCGAATTGCCACAACTGGGGCAATACTTGAACTTATCTAATGGGTGCATATCCTTCAAACATTTGTTATTCGATTGCAATATTACAAAAAAAACATGAGCTTGGCAAGTGTTAGCCCCTTTTTTGATTTACAACAAGTGGTTAAAGCCCTGCAACGCAAAGGCTATTTCAACTTTTATTGTTATCTTTGCAGTGTAGGCGCATGCCCCAATAATGGCAAACATGATCAACACGCGGTGCTTACACACACCGCAACAAAATGTTTTCAGGGCCTGCACACACAAACAATATATCATAAACTAAAGAGATGAGAACCAAAACTTTACTTTTTGCTGCAGCCTTGATGATGGCTTCGGCAACTTCGGCCTTTGCACAACGCCCCATAACCATCAACTTATGGCCTTCAGAACCTGCTGTGGCTAGTACTGACGATAAAGACACAGCGCAGGTGCAGGTGTTCTTGCCACGCGAAAAAATGGCAACAGGTAGGGCTGTAGTGATTTGTCCTGGTGGCGGATACCAAACATTGGCCATGGATAGCGAAGGGCGCGACTGGGCTACTTTCTTTAATAACATGGGCATTGCTGCCATTGTGCTGAAATATCGCATGCCGAATGGCAATAAAATGGTGCCTATTTCGGATGCTGAAGAGGCCATGAAACTGGTTAGACGCAAAGCAGCCGAATGGCATATCAAACCCAACGAGGTGGGAATTATGGGCGCTTCGGCTGGCGGTCACCTCGCTTCGGTGCTGGCAACTAAAGCCACTGGCGACGCACGACCCGACTTCCAAATATTGCTCTACCCTGTTATCACCATGCAACCTGGTCTTACGCACCGAGGCTCGCGCGACCGCTTCCTGGGCACCAAGCCCTCTAAGGCCGAAGAACGTGAATATAGCACCGACCAACAGGTTACTCGTTCCACCCCTAGGGCATGGATTGCACTGAGCGACGACGACCGTACGGTGATGCCCATCAATGGCGTTAACTATTATGCAGAGCTTTATCGACACGATGTTCCCGCATCGTTACACGTCTATCCTGGTGGACGCCATGGCTGGGGACGTAAGCAAACGTTTAAATATAACCTTGAGATGGAACTCGACCTTAGAGCTTGGCTGCAATCGTTCTAATGGCTTCTATACACCGTTTTCGGGGGAGCGTATCCTCAATGGGCCATTAATACCTGTACTGTTTTTGCCTAACTGTAGGCTGCAAGCAACCAAATAACAAACTGGAAGCTATTGCACCCACGCCAAAAACGAGGTAAGTGATGGCATAACGCATCAATATTTCATTACGCTTAACGCCTTTTTCGTGCTGCACACCACATTCTGTGCACGCGAAAAGGCGTTTTTCTTTGTGCTGGTCTTGGCTAAAAGGCTGCTCGCTGCTTGCCATAGGCACTACCATGGGTTTGTCTTATTTGCCTGAATACCTTGAGCCGATACTCGCAAACGCATCTACATGCAACCTAAATGCCTGCTGCCCTTTACGCTACACCAGCAAATACAAATAGCCTTCCCAACCTTTGGATGAGCCAAATGATAAGCACAAAGATTGGGAAGGCAACAAATAAGGCACTTGAACACTACTTCACAGTGAACTTAACAAGCAATCCGCGGTGGTCGGTGGGCCATGTTCCGCCCTTTGGAAGCAAATGGGGTCGTCCCATTTGTCTTGAACAGGCTGCGAACGACAAACACAAACATTGGGTCCAAATATCTGTGCTTGTTCCACCTGCATGCCTCTACCCTTGAAATAGATAAGGTCTATACGCTCACGCTCATCGGCTTTGGGCGCCCAAGTAAGCTTTGAAATGTCGGCTGCAATGTTAAAGCAGGGGTAAGTAAAGCCGGGATGGGTTACTGGATTAGGATAAAGTTCGCGATAACTATCTTTAAAGCCGGCACGGGCTAGCATACTCGACACCGTCCAATGAATGGCCATCCCGTTATGGTCGAACATATTGGCCGTGGCGTGTATCCAATCGAGGTGCGAAGGTTCGTTGAAATCGCCTCCAAATACCACGCAACGCCCAGCGGCAATATCGTGACGAGCCTCGTTAATGAATATCTGCACAGCATTGTCGCGCCAGGATAGGTCGTTCAGTCGCAACACTTCGTCGATGGTTTCGGGTTTGGTGGTTTCCTTAAAGGTGTTACCATCGTAGCCACGCACGTTGTAATAGGCACAATCTAGATAGTCAAGATGCCCCGTATACACAGCCACTTCCACGCCTTGAACCTTTGCCAGCAACTTATAAATGCTGCCATGGTCGCGATTTTCTGGGAAAATGGGCGTCCAATCCATTATGGGGTGCTTGCTTAGTAAGCCCGAATCCTTACTGCGAAACGAATAATAAGTAAGACCTTTTTCTTTTAATGCCTTGCAAAGCTTATTGGTAAAATCCACATCATCGTAGTTGCGTACCTCACTCAGCGTAACAAAGTCGGGTTGGAGGTTAGCCAATTCGTTCACGATGGCTTCGAAACCACCCGGGATAAGTGTTCCTTCTTGCCAGATGTTCCACTGCAAAACAGTGAACTGCACGGGGCGTCGTGCAGCGCCTTGGGTTGTTTTTTGGGCTGTTGCCGTGCAGGCTAAGACGGCCAACAGTAGCGAAATCATTAGTTTTTTCATTGGATTATATTTTTATATTAAGCTCTTTTACAGAAACAAAAACTCTTTCGAAGACTGCGCGCAGAGCAAGATGACATAACGAGGTGTGACCTTATTCATCCTGTTCTTGGTCTACATGCTTGCTGTCTAGGCGTGGTGGCTGTTCCAGCACCCATCCTTCGTTGTAATTTTGGTTGTTAGGCAAATCGGCATTACCCACACCTTGCAGCATAAGGGCTTGCAAATGGGGCAGAAAATGGGTATAAACCTGGCGCGGATTGGCCTTATGCTCTTTACAAACAGCGGCAGCCATACCCACCACTTCGCCCATCATACCCGTTGTTCGCATCACGCGCACCGACCCAAGTGCCACATGGGTAACGCTAATGTTGCGCCCAGCCATAAACAAATTGCTAACATTGCGCGAGTAAAGGCAACGATAGGGCACGGCATAGGGATAGATAACGCGCTGTCGCGACACGGCTTTAAAGGCGCCTGTGGGGAAGTTTTGCGCGTTGATGGTGTCGGGATAATGCAGGTCGATGCTCCATGTGGTGGTGAAAGTGGCATCTTCGTGGGGCATATTCTTCACAATGTCTTGTTCGCTCAGCACGTAATCGCCCAGCAATCGGCGCGACTCGCGTTTGCCAGCCACATATGCCAGCCACTCCAGTTGTTGTCGTTCGTAGCGCTGACGGTCTTTACTGCGGTTTTTAAGAAAGCTCCAATTAGAATAAACCACCAGCATACCATAGTCGCGCACACGCTCCAAATTATCTACAATGCAGCTATTCAGTCCTGTTTCCCAAGTCCATTCGCCCTTCAAACGTTTCTCGGCGGTTTGCTCGTTAAAGCTAACGCCATATTCGAAGAGGGGGAATTTGCAGGCCTTATCTTTCTTTTTGGCATACCATTGCATCGAAACGCCCATCGTCATATGGTCTGCTTGCTGTGGCGCAAGGTCTTCATCATAGTCGGTTTTTGCTTCTCGGCCCATGGCATACCTTGCTCCGGCCAATACGCCCAGCGTGGCGTCGCCAGTGCAATCGGCAAAGAGTGGTGCCTCAAAACTTATTTCTTCGCCTGTTAGTACGTTCATCGCCACCACGGCTTCAATGGTGTTGTCGTGGTTAATGGCGATGTTTGAGGTGGTGCAAGCAGCATTTTGGGCGTTCGAACAGCATATTTTTTTGCTCGACGCCCCACCATTCGCATCGCCATTCGCTCACAGCATCCAGCATTCGAAGTCTTATTGCCCTTTAATCTCACGCCACATACATGATGATTGAGAAAGAGCGACACGTTGGGTTGGGCCTTAACAAACTGCAATTTGCGGTCGTCGGCATAATTCTCGGCTGGCATGGCGTTTCCTTCTAGCGTGGGCGCAAACTCTTTTTGCAGGTCGCCCAAGCGCGGATACTTACCCGTGTTGATGCGTCCGCCAAGATGTACGCGCACTTCCGAACTGTTGTTGCCGCCCAATACAGGCCGATTTTGCACCAAAGCCACCTTTAAGCCCAGGCGTGCAGCAGCTACGGCGGCACTAATACCGGCCACTCCGCCACCAACAACCACGAGGTCGAATACCCCAGCCGACCGCCTTTGCGCCCCTCTTCGCAACATTTTGTCGCGATATTGCTTCAGTTCGTCAAGGTTATCGGGTGGTGCAACTTCGGCTGTTGTTAGGCAAATGGCGTCGCAACGCCCATCAAAGCCAGTGAGGTCGCACAGCGTTAGTTTAGCCATACCCTGCTTAAGATTCACAGTTCCAGCCTTTTGCCATTGCCAGCTATCACCCGTTTGCCCCACAATGTGTGGCAGGCGCTTGCCATTAATGGCCACCTTAAACCCGCCTGGACCTGCTGCGGCATACCAAGGAGCGGTCCAATTATAGGTACGAACATACACGTTATACGCAGCCGCACTGTCTATTCTCACATTTGTTTGGGCATCTTTAACAGGCGTTCCCAGTCCGTGAGCGATGAGATAAGGCGAACCCATCCCTTCAATCATTTGTTGGTCTACCTGCCATCCGCCTTTATGCTGAAAGCTTTCGGCCTCTATCCACACATTGGCAGCAGCAATCGGCTTGGCCAACCATGCTATTGAGAGCAGTGCAAGGGCTATTATTCGAGTTGTTCGCATGTTATTTAAATTGATAAGTTGATGAGTTGGAGAGTTATTGTGCTTTTGAATGGGCAAGTGATTGAATTTGATAGTTTGAAACACAGCTAAGCGCCAGCATCAAACTCAACAACTTACCCACTTAAAAACGAAGAACTCCCTTTAACCAAATCGGTTATTAGAGCCTAAACATATTTTGTTTTCTTGTCGGCATCTTGCCTGTCTTTGTCACGCAGGCGCAGCGGGCTACGTCAAGTTGCAAAGACAGGCAATCTGCCGACAAGAAAATAAAGGATGTTAGGAAACAACACAATAATCAGAATTCTGGAAACAGTTTGGTCTAATTACCGATTTGGGTTTAATATCCAGGGTTTTGTGCAACCTTTCCAACCTTCACTTCTTTTTCGGGAAGTGGCCAAAGATACTGTCGGTTGTCCCATTTGCGTTCCGAAAGCACGCGTATTAAGCCCGTGGCTTCCATCTCAGCAAAGTCGGGCAGGCCATATTGGTCAATCTTAGGCGTGGTGGGCCAGAACCATTTGTTAGCATGTACCAGTTTTTCTAAGCATTCTTTGGCGGGGTCGAGTATGCCGTATTGCTTTCGGTTGAGTGCCACCTCGGCCAGTCTCCAGCGCACAAGGTCGGCAAATCTCAAGTCTTCGCCTGCCAGTTCCATACGCCTTTCGGTGCGCAAGTCTAGTCGCATGTCGGCTTGTGCCTTGATGGTAAAGGCAGGATATTTGTCTGTTTGGGCAGCACTTACGCCATAGGCGCGAGCCCTAACAGCGTTCATCACGTCTACAACACTTTGGTCTATCTCACCTAACTCAATTTTTGCTTCGGCGTACATCAACAACACATCAGCATAACGCACAATAATTTGCGGACTCTCTACGATGTATTTATTGGCTATCCAACTTTCGTCGATGCCTTTTTTCCACACCAAACCATTGTAAGGGGCATGTGTGGCCACCATACGCGTGTCTTGATTACGAATCATCTTGCCCGTATTCTTGTTTAACACCAAGGTATCGGCAGGAGAAGGACTATAAACCACGCCGAGGAAAACCGAGTCGAAGGGCACGATGGTGGCCATACAACGGGGGTCGCGATTGAGGAAAGGTTTGCGCGGATTAAACAAAGGCGACTTATCTACGCTTAAACCATCGGTGCAGGTGTAGGCTGCCAGCAGCTGCCAAGATGGTTCGCGACCTGCCCAACCGCCAGCATTACGGGGCAATCGGTGGTAAACACCATTGCCCTTAAGCACATTATAATCGAGTGCAAGCGAACGGGGAAGAGCAAAAATAAACTCGGTGGAGGTGCGAGTCTTCTGCAAAAAGAGGTCGGCATAACTGGGATGTAGCTGATAAACGCCCAAGTTCATCACCGCCTTGGCTGCTTCGGCGGCCGTTTTATAGTCGGCTAGATACAATGCGGTGCGTGCTTTGAGTGCCAGAGCAGCCCCTTTGGTGATGCGTTGCAAACCCGAATAGGCGTTAGGTAGCAGTTCGGCCGCCTTATCAAAATCGTCGTAGGCATGCTTTAGCACTATTTCTTTGCTGTCGCGGGGCTTATTCAGGGCTTCGTCGATGCTTATTTCGGTGGTTACATAGGGTACATCGCCATAGCGATACAGCAAACGTCCATAGGCAACAGCCCTATAAAAATGGGCTTCGCCCACATATTGCATCAGCTTATCGCGGTTGGCGCCATTGTTTAGCGCCGTTTCGTAGCGGTTAAGGATGGTGTTGGCATACGAAATCATTTGGTAATTAAGTCGCCAATAGGTTTCAACCAGGTGGTAAGAACTGGTGAGTGTGGCGTTCTCCATCTCGGTTAGGGCGTTGCGATACACGGCATCGTCGCTCCAATCGGTTTGGTTATCGCCTTCGGGACGCCAATATTTGGCCGAGTCTAAGGCGTTAAGAGCCATTTCTATTTGCTGTAAGTCGCGATACCAGTTGCCCGTTGCAGCCGAAGAAAGCGGGTTCATATCGAGATCGTGACAAGCAGTGGCGATGAAAACAAGTGCTACCGCCAATATATTTCTAATGAAATTGCGTTTCATGTGGTGTGGAATGTTTAGAAGTTTACGTTAAGTCCGAACATCAACGAGCGCATAATGGGGTAGCCGTTGTCGGTTACTTCGGGGTCCCAGCCTTTGGGATAGTTGCTAATAGCAAAGAGGTCGTTGGCCGAGAGGTACACGCGCACTTGTTTTAGCAATGCCTTCTGCGTGATGTTCTTAGGCAAGGTGTAACCCAGCGTGATGTTTTTGCAACGCAAATACCAACCATTGAAGAGCCAAAAGTCGCTCATGGTGTAGTTGTTTGCCCTACTGGTGTCGGTTAGTCGTGGGTATTGGGCTGCTGCATTTTGTTCTGCTGTGTTGTATTTGCTCCAATAGCGGCCGTCGATTAGTTCGGGGAAGTTGGTCCAGTTGTTCACCAATCCCTCTACCATCACAGGTGTTTTGCGGCTCCATTGCTTGCCAACACCTTGGAAACTCAAACTAAAGTCGAAGCCATTATAGGCTGCGCCGAGGTTTAAGCCATACACAAAGTGGGGCAAAGAACCTTTAAGCGGCACGCGGTCGTACTCGGCCGATATTTTTCCATCGGGTTTCCGTCGGGCCCTGATATGTCGCGGTATTTCAAGTCGCCCACAGCAACATTGTTATTAAGCTTTGGCGAGTTGTCCACGTCGGTTTGTGTTTGGTAAATACCATCGCAAACATAGCCATACCAGTTCATAAACTCACTGCCTTCGCGGTTAATCTTAACGCCAGTAAATTCTGTTCCGCGCATGTTGCCCATCGTCGAGGTATAGTCTGATAGGTTAAGTGCAGCCCAATAGTCCACCTTCCCTATTCTGTCTCGCCATCTTAGTTCTAGGTCGAAGCCATTGGTGTGCATGTCGCCTGCGTTAACGTCGGGATTTTCGTAACCCAAGAAGATGGGAATTTGCACGGGTAACAACATGTTGCGCGTGTTTTTGCGATACCAGTCGAACGTGATACCAAGGCGGGCATCAAGCAAATGGGCATCAAAACCCACGTCCCAGGTCTCGGTTGTCTCCCAAGTAATGTCTCTAACGGCATATTTTACTTGTGCGGCCGATGGCACTGTTACGGGCGTTGTGCCGTTAAGCAGCAGCGCCGAACCAAACCTTATCGACGATTGATAGGGATAATAGCTTCCTATGCGCTCGTTACCTAGCTGGCCATACGATGCGCGCAACTTAAAATGATCCATCCAACGCACGTTGTCTTTAAAGAATTTCTCTTCAGAGATAACCCAACCTGCCGATACCGAAGGGAATGTTGCCCAACGATAATCTTTGTGGAAGCGCGACGAACCATCGTAGCGCACATTGGCTTCGAGCAAATAACGATTGGCGTAAGCATAGTTTACACGGGCAAATGCCGAGCGATAAGAGTATTCCAGCGCGTTACCGCCATTGTTGCGAGCGTCTCTCGGCGAAAGGTCGAGGTATGGAAAGGCTGTCATCTGAAACTTATCACCACTTGCCCAAAGGTTTTCGTCGCGCATGTAATAATACTCAAAGCCTGCCATGCCCGTGAGACTGTGCAGTCCAAAGTCGTGTGTGTAATTGACTAAGGCCTGTGTGGTGAGGTCGTAGTGTGTGTTGCGCGTCTCGGTTAGCGACGTGGTGCGAAATCCTCCCACATGACCAGCCACCGTAAGTGGGTCGTCGGCGCGTGTGTATGTTAGTTCTTTAACAAAGTCTTTCACATTGTGGAAGGTGAAATTGGGCGCTGCCACCAGCGAGATGCGTAGTCCCTTCAATGGTTTCACCACCAATTCGCCCTTTGCAGCAATGCTATAATCGGATGTTTTCACCGTTCCGCCCTCGTTAATCTTGGCCAAAATGTTTTCGCCATCCTTCACATCGCCATAGTTGCCATTGCGCCAATAGGCGGCATAGATGGGCGGAATGTTGCGTGCCCCGCTTTCAAAGGGGTTGTTATGTGGTGTTGCCAACTTGGTATAAGCAAAATTGGCATCAACATGTGCCTCAATATAAGGGTTGATATCCAGGTCGTTGTTCAGTCGGGCGATGTATCGTTCAAAATTGCGATTGGCGTATAGACCCACGTTTTTATCGTAACGCAACGACAACTTGGTGCGAACGTTCTTGCCACCACCCATGATGCTGAGCGAATGGGTTTGCTGCGAGGCTGTGTTTTTAAACAAATAGTCTTCCCATTGCGTGATGGGGTACTTGTCGGGGTCGGTGGCGTTGTTGCGTTCGTAATTGTCTATCAGGTCTTTGGCATAGGTTTGATATTCGCCACTGTAGGGTTGTCGTTGTAATGCGTTTCGTTCACCATTTGCATAAAACGTTTCCAACCCACGTATTTAGGCAATACGGTGGGCTTGGTGTAAGCCTGCTCGAACGAGTAGTTAAGACTTATCTCGTTGTTCTTGGCTCGTTTGGTGGTAATGAGTATAACACCGGCTGCTGCACGCGAACCATAGATGGCTGCCGATGCTGCATCTTTGAGCACAGAGAGCGTCTCCACGTCGTCGGGGTTAACGTTGGCGATGTCGCCAGGTACGCCGTCGATAATCACTAGCGGACTGGTATCGCTGATGGTTGTAACGCCGCGCACTAGCAACGAGGGCTTTCCGTCGGGCGTTCCGCTGTTGCGTGTAACAGTAAGTCCTGCTGCTGCACCCTGCAAGGCCGTAGAAAGGTTGGTGGCATGCGCGTTGGCGATGTCTGTTGCACCCACAGAGGCAATACTTCCCGTGAGGTCTTTCTTCTTCATCACGCCGTAACCCACCACCACTAGGTCGTCGAGCATCTTCACATTGTCGCTCATCACGATGTTCATTGTGCGCTGGGCCACCACTTCTTTAGCCTCCATGCCGATATACGACACAGTGAGCGTTGTACCAACTGGAACATTAATGGCAAACCGACCGTCGATATCGGTCACTGCATTTTCGTTTTTACCCTTAGCCGAGATGGTTGCTCCCACCAGTGGTTCGCCGTTTCCGTCGGTCACTGTGCCCGTAATTGTGGCCTTATTATCTTGTGCCAGTACGGCTGTTTTGCTGTTGTCGTGCCTCGATGTGTGACTCTCGGCCATGACATCGGCCGTGTTAAACAAGCAAAGACAGGCTATTGCCCATGCAAGGGATTGGCGCGAAGCGCGTAGACCACGGCCGAATGGCTTCTTACTTTTAATTTGCGATAAACAAGTCATTGATAGTTGTTATTGTTTTTAGTTAATTTTCGTGGTTAGAATGGGCTTTTATCTCGACTCCAACGTCTTGTTGGTTGCCGTTATTTTTAGCCTTTGGTTTCATGATTAGCACATTGCCACCCCTATTTTGTGCTACAAAGATGAACTAACATGCAACGAAGGTATATGAAAATGTGACCCTAACGTGATAATACTTAGATTACCACCGCTGTACCGCTAACAGCCACCATGAGCATCGAACTATTTTGGCCCACTGTTTCGTAGTCTATATCAACACCAACAATGGCATTGGCTCCCAATTCTGCTGCTCGCTGTTGCATCTCGGCTAGAGATGTGTCTTTGGCTTCGCGCAAAACTTTCTCGTAAGAGCCACTACGACCACCGATAATATCGCGTATGCCAGCTAAAAATCTTTAAATACATTGGCGCCTACAATCGTTTCGCCTGTAACTACGCCCTTATACGCTTGTATGGGACGCCCTTCGATGGTGGGAGTTGTTGTAATTAACATCTTGATACCTATTATTATTGTGTAAAAAATTGTTGTTAAGATTGTTAGCGTGTGCTTCTTGGCATGTTATTAAGTGGGGGAATGCCTCACGGCTAGGCCCTTATGCAGAGCTATATTTTAGTTATCGTGGACAAAGATAAGTATTTTTTTTGAGTTCGTAAGTGACTAGGATGATAATAAAGGTGAAAAAACGAAAAGCCTATTTATTGCTTTTGTAAGGGCTAAACATGGTTATGGTTGTAAACTTGTGGGCTTGTAAATGAGCGAAAGGGGGTTAATCGCAATGATAAAAAAATACAACGCCAACTTAAACTCGCAACATGCCTCACACATCTTCGCCCATTGTGTTTGCCCTAAACCATAATTATATTTGCCACTGAGCGGTCTAAACAGCATAACTAATTATAAATAAACACATAACGGCTATAAACAAGCAATAACGAATACAATGGTTTGTCATTTTGGCACATCGTTTTGCCAATTTGGCGTATATTATTTCGTTGGTACGAAACTTGTGTATAGGCTTGTGAAGCCAAGGCTAAGCCAAGGCTAAAACATAGAACGAAAATTACAAACAACAACTTATAAAGATAGGAGATATGATTATGTTACCAGTAATGAGAAGAAATTCGTGGTTGCCCGAAGTGTTCGACGACTTTTTAAACACCAACTTCATGCCTCGAACCAACGCAACGGCTCCTGCTATCAATGTATTGGAGAACGATAAACAATATACCGTTGAACTTGCTGCACCTGGATTAAAGAAAGAAGATTTCAGTGTTAACGTGAACGAAGACGGCAACCTGAACATCAAATTGGAACAAAAACGCGAGGAAACCAACGAGAACGAAAAAACGCATTACCTACGAAGGGAGTTTAGCTATTCTAAATATGAACAGACACTTGTCCTACCCGACGACGTTAATCGCGAAGCTATCGCAGCCCGTGTAAACGATGGTGTGCTGACAGTTGACTTACCCAAGGTGGTGAAGGAAGAACAAAAGCAGTTTAGAAACATTGAGATTGGCTAAGGCTGATGGTCATAATTTAAATGGTTTTAGTTGTGCCATTGGGCAATGCCAAGCTTGCTTGCGCATTGCCATGGCTAAGAAATACGCTCTCAATAGAGTAGCGACACATAACACTAGTAATGTTTAGTTTGATTGATATTTAGTTTTTATTTGGTAGAATTAGTTTTCCTGAAGTCCGACAGCAGCGATGTTGCCGGACTTATTTTTTGTGTCTTTGCCCCACGCTTTTGGGTTAGACGCTCGTTGCTAATGAACGCTCAAAATGCGATTGTGCAGCATTTTAGAAAACATTCGGCACTAAGCGATTGACCAAACAACTAATGCTCAGCTACAATGGCGCGCTTGTTGATGGGGAATAACCTGTGATTTTCTTGAAAGCGTAATGCGGTACATCAAAAGAATAAAACAAGCAGGATGCCGACAAGCAAACGAAAAATGACGTGGAAGCAATGAAAACAAGATAAAACATGCAAAAAGCGGTATGGCCATCGGTTGAAGTTTAAGAAAGAACACATACTTAAACTGTAAAATATTCGGCAGAGAATTTAACATTATGAGTGGCTTTTTTCTCACCAACTAGTCACTCGGTGGCAAATAATCGATTCTCGCGAGGGGTTTGCTTAACCAAAAAACCACTTCGCCACCCATTGCAAATAAAGCGAATTTTTGACGAAATAAACGGCGTTTAGCGCTAAAATTTGTGCTATTTGTAGCAAAATGCAGTGCTAACTCATGCAAAACGCAGTGCTAACTCGTGCTAAATGAAGTGCTAACTCGTGCAAAACGCAGTGCTAACTCGTGCAAAACGCATTGCTAACTCCTACAAAACGCAAGGTAAAATGGTGCAAAACGCAAGACTCAATGCTGCATTTTATGGATAAAACAGCATTTTATGGTCGCCGAAACAACTAAAAAATGTGTCTTTTACAGGTAAAAACGACCAAAGAAAGTAGTATTTTAGCGATTAAAACCCATTTTCGGACGATGAAAAATCGAGAGCAATCGAGCAAATAGAAAGGCTAAAAGGTGCAAAATGCCGATATTTTGCAGAAAGTGAATGTAAAAATAAAGTAAAGAGGGCTAAAAAACGGCCTAATTTCATGCTTTTAAGCATCTGTTTTCTCTAGAATGCGATGAGTCGAGGGGCGTGTTTTGTAAAGTTTTATTACTCTTTTAACATCATAAACACAAAAAACCGGTTTGCATCATCAACGCAATGCCCTTGTGTTTGATAAAGCACAACCCCTACCTTGCACCATTCTCTATTGTGGTGTGGACTATGGGTGGTATCCTATTTTCGTTTAAAAACACATCACCATACTGCAAGTTCCAAAATGAAATGCAATAAATTCGCAGAAGAACAACGTGCTACAGCGGCAAAGAGGATATGTACAGAGAATAGTTATCCCTTACTACATCTAACACAAAAGCCTTTCACCACAAGTAACCATCAATTACAAAAGGCAGAGCGGGAAAATGTTTTGGCAAGTTAAATATGAATTTACTTCTCAGGTTACATAAACAGCCCGCAATTGTCTGCCAACAAGCGCAAAACCCTCGCGTATTAGCAGGCCATTGCAGGCCGTCTGTTTCTATTGGAGTTTTCTTTACGACTAAGTTATAGCAAAAACAAGTTCGATTCGCCTAAATCAGACCAAACTCCATTTAGCCTATCTAAGCCATAAGCTATCCTTAATTACCGTTAACCACATCAAACCGGTAGCCAAGCGTAAATTGGAAAGTGCTAAACTTGGTGCGCGGCACGGCATACGTCAACCCCAGGTTGTATCGTGCCTCAACCACAAACTGATTAAACTCGTACGATACGCCCAGAGGTATCGAGGCCTCCACCGCTTTAACATCGGGGTCGTTGCGGTTTTCTTTCATGCCAGATCCTTCAATGGTATAGCCATTGCTTACATTAAAGCCTAACTGCAAACCCGTTTTAAGGGCTAGGTTTCTTGCAACATAGAAGTTAGCCAACACAGGCACATTAATATAGTTATAATTGTAAGTGTACTTAAAGTCGCCCAAAGCGTACTTAGTTCCCTGCTGCGAGTAAAGCAGACCAACAGACCAACCAAACTTGGCCTTAGTTTGCCACTCTGCATCAAGCCCTACAACCATCCCCGGCTTAAAATCAGAATCATAGTGGTTGGTTAGTTTCGACAAGTTCAACCCTATTTTAGGCTGTAACGATAACGACTTCACTTCATGCTGCGCGTTGGCAATGCCATTAAAGACGATGGCCAACATTAAAATCAGGACTATCTTCTTCATTCTTACTTAATTATAATTACGTAGACGTGTTTTCTACTTCTTCTCTATTATCATACCTCCCCAAGTACTTCCAAGTCTACCAGCCAATAACACCTCTGCGTATGCAATACGTTTTACTGGAATGCTTTGAAGTCCAGAATACAAATCCTTAGCTGCACCTAGCGAGAGTAGGTTTTTTATTATATTACTTGAAATATACAATTTCCATGCATGGCCCATCACACTACGGAAACTATCTTCAAAATATCGGCTTTCACCAAAATCTCGGAGTATTATATATATTTTATCTCTCGTTATAATTTTTGCTACACGAATATTATTCTCTGAGCTAACACCTTGCTGAACATCGACATAATTCTTCAATTGGCTTATCCCCCCTTGCAGGGCCTCACCAGCAATTTTTTTGACCTGTTCAATTGTCATTTCATAGCTAAAAATTGTCACAGTAGTTTCTTTATCTTTCTGTGACAAAATTGGAACGGGTTCTTTATCGACAGAAACGACTCTTGGGGCTTTAGGGAAATCAAAGATATTCGGCAATTTTAGATCAAGCTCCAAAATCACATTCTTATAATTAATATACAGTTCATCAGCTTTCATGCTCTTCCAACCATTGAGTTTTCTCAAAAAGCCACCACGTTTTCTAGACATAGCAACAAAGCACCCACACTCTTGATAAACAAGATAGTCATAATCATACAGCGATCCTTTTACACGTCTATTAGACATAAATCATGATGTTTTACAGACCTATCCCCTAATACTTTCCCGACTAACCACCCTACAAAGGTATGGCTTCCAGATGAATATCTAGGAAAGCTCCAAACAGGAAGTTCAGAAACAGAAGTTCTTGTTTGCGCTCCACTACCATTCTGCACTTGTTCAATTACGTTATCCGTACTAATTCGCGACAAATATACATTATTAGAAACAGGAACAACAGCTTGAGTGTTCAGACGCGCAACGATACTGCTATCAGTCAAGATCCTTTCGTGAGCGGCATCTAATTCGCCCCGATAAAGTCTATTAGCCACGAGCATACCATACTGGGTAACCCGATAAACGCTATCTTTCAGCTGTATTTCTCCTTGGTAGTTCAATAATCTTGCGAAGTTCTTATTAGGAATTATGCCCTCATACCCTAAGGCATCATAATATGTGGTAGGTTCTTTTATTAACGATGCCTGCTCGTCTAGGGTAAACTGACTAAATATAGGAGAACTGCTACTAATTGTATCCAAGAGTGATATGAAGCCTGCTTTTGAAGAGACAACTCTTGTAAGTAACCTAGAATTTGCATTTCCTTCCTCAACAAGCGTACGAATATCCGCTTTAGATGCGAAAGTCAATACCGAAGCATTTGTTTCATTTCGCCCATTTTCACTTGCTTGTGTTAGCGCAATATCTTCACTATTGCAAGATTGAAACACTAAAGAGAGGCATCCAAGAATGCCAATAATTACCTTTTTGATCATAGAGTGATTTTGATTCTTAAAAAGAAAATATTAATTTGCCGATGCAAAGGTATGTATTTTAGAGAACAAAAACAAGCTATGCTAAACAAAAGTTATTATAGCCAAACAGAATTGGATTTGGAAAACCATAGCTGAATCGTAAGCAAACAAAAGTTCTCCTTTTCTCTGCGTAAAGGTTCATTGATGCTACGCACGCCTTGCATTCTCCTAACAACTATTTCCCAACAGCAATTCTTTTTAACTAACGTGAGTTCGACGAATTCAAAACAAAGTAAGCTGTGTATCAATAGACCTTTGCACATTGATACACGGCTTCTTTGGAAACAGGCAATACGCCAGTTCGGGATAAGGATTTGCTTAGAAAACTTCCAGTTGCCTAGTCTTTTCAATGCGCACGGGCTATGCTTCGGGCTTATTCTCGAAGAAACTGTATGCAGCCAATGCCGCACAGAGATTCATGAGGAAGTTATGTACGGAGCGATGGCGTGAATGAACAAGGTTGGCCTTGTTCTTTAGCAGTTCGTTGATGCATTCTATTATATATCGCTTGCACAGCATCATCTTGTCCCATAAGGGCATAAGCTTGTTTCATGTTTGATTTGAGCCCATGAACGAGGTGGATGCCTTGGTTGAAGAGGTTCTCAAAGAATTCTTGCAGAACTCATCCATTATACAAAATATTTCTGTAACTTTGTCTGTGGTAATCATCGCTATGTATGTTTTGTTAGTTATTGATTTACAACTATAGAGTTACAAAACAATAGTGAGGTTACCAACTTTTTAGGGCACTTTCTTATCCCGAACTGTCGTAAGAAATTTAATGGATAGCCCCTACTTGCTGACATTTTGCAAGTTGAACAAAGCGTTGAAACCAATGATAATGCTCATTGGGCAGGACAAGCCAAACGGCAAATGGGACTATTGAAGAACAATTTTTAGCGGAGACGGCTGGCGAATGTACACCGTTAAGCCATAAAACAAAGAAAAAAGCGCTACGTGAAGAGAAGAGGAGCATGATGCAATATTTTTTAATTCTCTCTCTTATCATACTCACTTCTCCAAACGTAGCGTCTGATATTTTTATTAGAGCAAAGACTGGGAAAGACAAAGTGCGAAGACTGGCTATAAAAGTTGCGCACGCAGTGTGTGGGGCGCTTCTTTTGGGCTTAGTGCTTCGATGTGTTGGGCTTAATCTGGCGCCACTTACTTGTATATTGGGGTAGATAGCTAATCATTCTCCCCCTAAAAAATAAGCAACACCAGTTAAGACTAGAACTGAAAACTGTACTAAAAGACCAGTTTTAGAACGAGTTGGAAAAAATAGGAAAGTTGAAAACAAACATAGGCGCTAGGCTATTGCCATACACGCAGCAGCTAGAAGTTTTCAGCTTTCCTATTTTCTCACCCATTTACCTTTCCAATTAAGTGCTCTAGAAAGGGCAACCGCTCGGCGGCTACAGGCCTAGACCATTGGTGGTTGGGCGGTTGGGACTAGCGTTTACATGCTAAGTCCACAAGCCTACAACTATCAGTGCAAAGACTGTAGTTGGAATTAATGGAGCAGAGAAGTGGAAAAGAGGGGATTCTGCCCAAACAAAAGGGGCATGAAGACCAACCTTCCCCTCTCAGCTTCTCTGCGCAACCTATTCATCGCGAACCAGTTTCCTGTTCCATTAATTCATCAAACCATTAAATCACAAACATTTTAATATTATTCTATATTTCACTTAATAGCTGTAAAGACATGTAGAATCTGTGAATGAGAGGCAGAAGAGCAAGGAGACAAAGGTGAAAATATGCTTGCTCCACGCTTCATGAGCGTGAGGACGGGTGATTTAAGGGGTTCGCTAACCCATCATCTTATATTGATTACCCGCCTTTAAGCATTGGCCATTACTGGTGTGTGCACCTTTTCATCTTCTCACCCAGCGCCCTTTCACCTCTCAACAGCTTCTATTTAACCATTCAGCTTCAACCCTTTATTCTTGTGGCAGCATCTCAACCGTGATGCGGTTGCCACTTTGAAGTATTTGCTTCATCAGCGCACAGAGCTTTTCGGGCGTCTGTTGCTTAATCATGTCGCGATAGCGTGTGTGCATGTTGATGCCATGACGGCGATACATGTTGATAACGCCACTCCAATAAGCATTGGTTTTTTCGGCGCTAGCCACACTCTTGAGCATATACTCTTTCACCTTGTCGAGCATAGCAGCGTCGCAGGTGCGAGTCATGTTATCTGCTTCGCGATAGATGATGGTCATTGCGGTGTCGCGTTTCTCGGGTTTCACGGGGCAAGTAACCAGCACCGAGTAGTCGTGATAGTCGCCATCGATGGTTGCTCCACCTTCAGCCGATACCGAATAAGCAGCAGATGCATCTTCGCGGATGGTTTTTAGGTAGACCATCGAAAGTATCTGACCAATCATATTCATGCGTACAGCGTTTTCTACAGAGTAAGGAACATCGGTGGTATGCCACATCACACAGGCCATTGCCTTAGGCGTTTCCATCTTGCGACGGAACACATTCTCAATCTTTCCTTTGCTAAACGAACTAGTTAGATGGCCCTTAACCACTTTGCCCTTTGTGGGCAGCGAGCCAAGATAACGGCAAATGAGCTTACGAAGCAGCGGTTCGTCGAAGTCGCCAATGAAACTGAAGGTCCATGCAGCTGCATTATCAGTGCGTTCGCGTGCTATTTGCAGAATGCGGTCGTAATTGATGTCGGGTAAATCTTTCTCCAACACGGGCAACAAGCGTGGGTTATGGCCGTAAACGGTAGCCACGAGCGAATCGTTGAAAGCGATGTCGTGATTTAAAGAACGGTTCTTGAGAGCCGTGCGCCACGAATCCATGAGTGCAGAGAACGATTGTGCGTCTTTGGTGATTTGGCCAGAGAGGTAGAGATATGCCAGCTGCAGCATCGTTTCTACATCGCGTTTAGACGAGCCACCCGACATGCCCATGTACTTATCGCCCATAGACAGACCAGCATTGGCAATCTTACCAGCAAGAATTTGGGCAATTCCATGTTGCTGAAACCACCAAGTCCGCTAATTGCAACAATGTCGTTGAACACAGCCAAGTTGGTATAATCCTTAGCACCATAGAGCGATTTGCCACCATGACCACTTGCAGCGAAGTTAACTTGGTCTTTCTTGAAGTCGGTTTTCTTCAGGATAACCGTTACACCATTAGAGAGTTTGAGTTCGGTGTAACCCAATTCGGCATTCTTCTTTTCCTTAACAATCTTGCCAGGGCGAGGCAACTTCGTCATCAATGGCTTCTCTTTTACGGTATCAACATAGGGTTCAACCTTGGTGCTACGAGCTGCATGTACAGCAGCGAGCAGCGATTCGGGTGTGGGATAAACATTACCGTCTTGTTCGTTATTGAAACTTACGATAACCATGTTGCGGTCGTTGTTGGGCAACAATTGAGGAAGGATGCTATTGATGTCAGCCAAGGGGATGTTGGGCACCAACTGCTTCATTATCTCATAATAGTCTTCGAAGGCGGGGATAGGCTCTTGCGAAAGGAAATGACCTTTGTAGTCATCGGCAAAAGAAGCGTTTCCGCGTTTGTCGCGACCATTATAAGCCTTTTCCAAAGCACTGAGCAAGTTGGCCTTAGCACGATCGTATTCGCCTTGAGTAAATCCAAACTTGGCAGCGCGGTGAGCCTCAACCAAGGCAGCTTGCAATGCAGCAGCCGACCCAGCCATGTCTCGTGGTGTGGCACTGATGGTGAAAGCGCCCTTCGTTTTGGCAAAGATAAAGTTGCCATCGGCAGCCGAAGCGCCAAGATAAGGGCAATCGGCCGACTTTTGTACAGCCTCGGCATAACGGTCGTTGAGCATACCTAGAGCCATATTCTTGGCATAATTGGCAAGAAGATAGTCAACATTAGCCTTCTTTGAATCGGGCCAAACCTCGTGCTTGAACGACACCTCCACAGCACTGCTTTGCTGTTCGCGGTCTTTATCCACCACAATGATGGGTTCTTCGTTATCAGGCACAGCCACATCTTCAATCTTAGCCTGGTTTTCGGGGTTCTTTAAGGGGCCGAAAAGCTTTTTAATCATGGCTTCGGTGTGTGCCACATCAACATCACCAACAACGATGATGCCTTGATTAGAGGGATGATACCATTTCTCGTAGTAGTCGCGCAACTCTTTAGGTTTGAAGTTGTCTACCACACTCATCAGTCCTATAGGAAGCGAGCACCGTATTTGCTTCCCGAATATAATTTAAGTAGATTGCGTTCGAGCATTCGCATGTTAGGCCCGGTGCGTTCGCGCCACTCTTCGTGTATCACTCCGCGTTCTTTATCAATCTCGGCTGGGTCGAGTGTGAGCGCATTGGCCCAGTCGCTTAGAATCAGCAAACACGAGTCGAGTGCTGATTGGCGCATTGTGGGCACGTTAGAAATATTGTAAACGGTTTGGTCGATAGAGGTGTAAGCATTGAGGTCGCCACCAAACTTCACACCAAGCGTCTCCAAGTAGCGAATAAGTTCGTTGCCAGGGAAATGCTTCGTTCCATTAAAGCACATGTGTTCTAGGAAGTGGGCCAAACCTCTTTGGCTCTCTTCTTCCTGTATAGAGCCCACCTTTTGGGCAATATAGAAGTCGGCTCGATGTTCGGGCCAATTGTTATGGCGTATGTAATACGTCAATCCGTTGGGCAGCGTGCCAATCCTCACAGCTGTATCAACGGGGATAGGCGGGGCCTGATTAGCATTTTGCCCACGCAAGCTAGTGGGTAAAAGCAGGGCTAAAAAAGCCCAACCAGATAGAATTGTCTTCAAGTTATTCATTTTGTTTCGATAAGTGGTTTAGGTTTTTAGACAGCGTAAAACGTGCCACTGTTGCAAATAGCATCCTGGCAGAACCGCCCCGGATGTTTTCTCACTCCGCATTCGCAAGGTTATGGGGCTTATCTTATTAGGAAACACCCCTAAGATTATGTTAAGTTGGATAGTGCGATATGCGTATGGAGGAGTAAAACACACCGGGAGCGGTATCATCCTACCATCAACTAAATACGAGTATCATTAGTTATTGGGTGGCCAATGAAGGTTGGCCTCCCCCACTCCATTCTGTTGAATTGGTGGCTCATCACTAAGTTTATAGGCATAGTAGGCCTTGGTGAACTGTTTTTGCGAATGCCTTTAGTGTAGTTTTATACCAACGACGAGGCATAAGCAAAACCCACCAACTGAATATTACATGATAGCCAGAAGCTAGTGCAAAGAGTTTGTTTTATTCTTTAGCTGCAGGTGTGGTAAACTTCACCTTTTTGAGTTCTCCCCACTTGCCGTCTACGTTCTTGGCAATAGAGCAAGCGTAGTAGGTGGTGAGTGGAGTGGCGTTCCATCTAGCTCTGTCTACACGGTATTGGTTCCAGTAGATATCTTTGGGATGGTCGGTTTGCAACATCTTGATTACGCCAAAATTACCCATGTCGGCCTTATTGAAAGCCTCTTCGGTGATGATGATGTCGCGATGCAAAGCAGCTTGGTCGTTAGGAGTGTAAGTAACATCTTGGAAATAACCACCCTTCTTGCTACCACCAAATTCACCAATCTTAATTTCTACAGTGGCTTCACCAGGTCCGCCAAGCTTCTTGGTTGTAACAGGGAACCTTAGTAATTTCTTGGAATACACCATTTTTATCCCATGCCAACACACAAATCTCATAGTTAGCATCTGGCACCATTTCGCGCCAAGTGTGTTGCTTTTCGGTGGTATAATCTTTCCCACTAAATTGCTTAATCATATCGTAAGCATTAGAGAAGCCCATCATTGGTCCGTGTTCTTTCACGGTTTGTTCGATAGTTCCTCCTTCAAACTGGCAAAGTGCATAGCCAGCCACATCGGTATTGGGTGTGAACTTCACCGTAACGCTGTCGGGTCCGAGGTTGATAACCTGTGCCAACACTTGCGCCGAAGAGAAACCTTGTCTGCGAGGAGCAACAAACTGTGTACGAACTACCTTACCTGGCTTTCCATCCTTGCCATAACCGAGGGCGATGAGGGTGTATTCTTTTTCGGGAACAACCACCAATCCATAATCCACCAGTTTCTTATCCTTAGCATTATCGGTGTAGTGGGGCTTCTTTTGTCCGGTGAAATATCCGTCAACCACTTCATCTTTGATGATGCCAGCGATGTCTGATGTGAACAAGGCAAGACAATAAGCTTGGCATTCGGCCGACTTCTTAAGCGTGATAGTGGGTGCGCCGCCTTTATTGGCCACGCTAATGTTGAGGTTCACTTTGTCATTCTGCGCTTGCAGTGTAAACGCGCCAGCTAATAGCATCAAAAATGCGCCGGCAGTTCTTTTAAAAACCATCATATTTTGCATTTTATCTATATTTGTTTGTGCAGCTGCCCCACCCTTGTGGTAAGGGCAGCTGCTGTAGTTGTTTTTTAATATAAGTCGAGATATCCACTTGGCATAGCTACCTGTTTAATCGTAGAAACGCGTCCGCCTACATTATATTTTTCATAAGACGTGGATGAGTAACTGGAACGGCGTAGTAAACGAGCACATCACCATTTTCGCAACCAACAACAAGGTGTGGATATTCACCATCAAGGCCCATCCAATAGTCCATCACATCATAAACCATGCAAGTAATCTTAGATGTAATACCTTCCAAGGGTATCTGCCTAATCGTTACTTCCGAAGCTCCAAAGTAAGTTCGATTGCCATCGCGTTCGATTGCATACAGATCTTTTCCTTCAGAGAAGAGGTCGGTATAAGCCTTCGACGAACTTCCGGTGAGATGCTCTCCCGAAGCAGTTAAGAACACCGTCTCATCAGTAAACAAGTGTCCAGGCACCTCATACGGGCTCATATAGTTCATTGTGTAGGTCAATCGACGTCCGTAATTATCTACAGCGAAGCAAGCCACCATTGATTTACCTTGAGTGGTATAGTAAGCTTGGAACCAACTATTACGATTATCGCGATATTCAGCGCCATTCATCGTTGTTAGGTAATACACCTTAGCATCAGCCGGCATTTTCTCTGCGGGCGAATAGAACTGATTAGAATGAAGTGTAGCCACGAAGCTACGATACTTATAGAAATCAGAAGAATTGACGCTTGTAGCCAAAACCACTCTTCGGTTTTTCTCATCGTAACATGGGATATTGGTAACTCCCCAGTTAGTGTGTCCGAACTTCGTTATCTTGTAACCAAGCGAGTCAATATAATAAGGTTCGCTTAGGAACTTTCCGCCCAAATAGTTTTTACCAAACTGGCGAGAGAACAAACGTCCATCTTTCGTAACCACCCAAGTTGAAGCTGGCGTATTCAAGCCACCATCCTCTTGATCTTTACGTCCACTAACCTTGAAATTATCAGGAATACCATCAGCAAATTGTGAACTGAGTTCCCATTCTTTCTTCAAGTTTCCAGCATTATATACTGTAGCATCGCCCTCTTCGGTGATAACAGTGAGCGAACCAGCAGCACCCACGTTTTTTGCCACAGCAACATCCAAAGTCTTTGGTGTACCAGGAATATCGTTGAGTACGTATCTACCGAAATCGTAATTTTGTTTGAGGCGTCCTTTCTCGTTAATGTAAACAAGTCTGAACACTGTTAGTTTACCTACATTTGTTTCAGTAGGCGATTTAGCAGAATACACCACAAAGTCGCCACCTCCAATAGCTGGTTTAAAGAACAGCGTACATTTAACCTTGAATGTTACGCCCGACGATTTCTCGATGATGGAAAAATCACCAGATTGCTCCTTAACAGGCATTTCTTCAAGCCCCATTCTCTTAAGAAATTCGTCGGTAGTCATCTCCTCTTTCAGTTGGTCACTAAACACCTTCCCGTTCATTCTCCACTCATAACGTACCTCTTGGCTACGTTGCAGCGAATCTAGTTTTCCCCAATTGAAGTATCTTGAGCCATCCAATTTAACATTTTCGTCCACCATAAACCAACACCTGTATTGGTCTATTCATAAAGTTGTCAAGCCATGTAGGCGGTTTGAGCGACTCGTATTCATAATTACCTTCGTCACTAAAGCAGGATGCCAACATTAGTGGCATGAGCATTCCTACGAACACATATTTAAAGTTCCGCATAGTTTTTGTGTTTTTTTAAAGGTGTCACACATTAACGGTAATTGGCGTTCCGTCTTCCTCAACGGCTTTGTCGGGATGTTTGCCTAACCACTCCTTAAATTTCTGCACAAGCTGTCTAGCTTTCCAAGGAGTATCTTTTAACATCTCCTCGTTAAATGATGCCGTTGGGTCGATATGCATTACAAAGAGTTTGTATTTACGAGGAGAGTACTCACCCATAAGTAGTTCTTTCACCTCAGTATTCCACCAAGCAGGCTTGATGGCATCGCGAGTTAATATAACAACTGCACGTGTACGTTCAGTTTGTCCTAACAGCAAGCCACCTTCAGGAACTAGCTCCACCATGAGCCTCACCCCTTTAGGCAAATCTTTAAGCCTAGGTCTGCGATACATCTTAATAAGAATGGTGTCTGTTCGATTAGTAGCATTTGCTTCTGTAGCTCTTGCTCTAAAGGTATACGTGTCTTCCAACTTATATTCATCTGGGGTAGCCGTTGTTCCCTCGGGCACCACTCTCAATTTAAAGGTCTCATCCTTAGTCAAATTCCTTCCTGCCATATGTACCAGGAGTGCGGCATCCACAGCATCAACGTCATCGCTAAGGAAGAAGAATGATGCGAAAGTTGAGTCTGCTGTATGTTTCCCAGGCTCTTTTTCGTCAACATAATACTTATCGAAGTATATGTAATGGTCATCGCCAAAAGTGGTAAGTGGCTGTTCCTGACAAGAGGATAACCAAGCTATTGCTGCCAAAGGCAACATATAAAATAACTTTCTCATAAGCTATTGATATTATGCGTTAGAGATTTTCATCAGTAGGAATCGGCACAACCGACTCTGCTTTGGTGAAAGGTTTCACCGTATTATCACTGCGTTTAACACCTGCTCCTAACCTTTTATAAAGGTAGAACAATTGTCCTTCACTTATCCATTCGCGCTGAGCTTCTCTCACTAAATCCTTTTGAAACTCATCAAATGTAGCCTTTACTGCCAAAGAATGTCCTGAGAGTCCTCGTTTTTCGCGCATGTTATTGATAATTTCGTATGCGCCAGCGAAGTTATTTCTACGTGCAAGTGTCTCGGCTATAATATATCTCATCTCCGAAGTACGCAATAACGGGAAAATACTCAGCGTCTTATCACGTTCTACAACATTATTCTCCTTAACATACCATTTCATTGATAGCTTAGTTTGGTATGCTCCTTCAGGGGTATAAAGCAAGCGTGTACAACGAATATCGTTTGCCGATTCATCAATGTTATCAACAGTCTTGAAAATATCTTGACCATCTGTATTAACGATAAACAACTGATCTTGCGCAACAACACTTTTCCTTCTAGGATATTGGGACAACATGTTTGAAATCAACCCCGTCTTAACATTGTCTCGGTACACACCCATAATTAAGTTGCCAACCATGCGTATATCAGAAGCTTCCTCTGGGCGTTCAGCGTAGAAGAATCCATCAAAGTTTTCTTCTTTAAATGGATAGTACTTCGTTTTATCCTCTGCCACAATCTCACAATTAATGATTTCGTCAGCACATTCCTTCGCCTTATCGTAGAAAGAGTCTTCGTAAGCGCCCTTATATTGGTATGCACGAGCCAAGGTTGCCGTTATTGCCCAGTATGAGAAACGATAACCACGTCCTCCGAAGAACTCATCTAACTCTTCGCGGTTGGTATAAATGGTTGTTCCATAATCAAACTGGTTGTAGAAACGAGCTTTCCCTGATGCGCTAGCACCACTACCATATAATGAGGTATCGTAAGGTTTCACCAATTCGCGAGCCTCTTCCAAGTCCTTAATAATAGCATCTAGCACTTCTCTTGTCTTCATGTGAGTGGCCAAGATATTAGGGAAGGTGTTCACATAGGGGATATATGCATTTCCATCATCGTCTTTTGGAGCTGGAGCAAACAACCTCAGTAGATCGAGATGAATGAAAGCGCGCAAAGCCTTTGCTTCACCTTCGATCATATTTTTCTCCATCTCGCCTTTTGCAAATTTATTTGGATCTTCTCCAGACACACTCTGTATGAGTCCGTTAGCTGCACCAATGCACTTATAAGCAGACATCCATAAGTTGTTAATCTCTGGTGTCAACTGCGTATTTTTGTAGTCACGATTTCCCGCAGCAATTAGTGCTCTACTGCTCAGGTCTTCATTTCTAACATTCACATTATACTGATTTGAGAAGAAGTCTACAAGTCCGCACTGCAGATTTTTGCCATAAAGCACATCTTCGGCCATGTTCATATACACGCCATGCAACACACTCCTGTAGCCGTCGCCTTTCTCAAACAATTCTTTCGATGTTGACTTTCCCTCAACAGGGACTTCCAACCAATCGTTACATCCTGTCAACGCCACAACCATTGTCACGGCCATTGCCATATATGATAAACTTTTCATAATTGTTTCTTTTGTTTATCCGTTAATAAGTTGCGCGTAACGTAAAGCTATATGTGTGCGCATAAGGATAAGAAAGTCCTCGCTCTACCTTAATTGTACTCCAACGACCTAGGTCGGCAGCATTGAAGACAACAGACAGGGAGCTGAGTTTGAAGAGAGAAGCAATACGCTTTGTAAAATCGTAACCTATGGCCACGCTACTGAACAACACATAATTGTTGTTCTGAACAAAACGTGATGTCATATTAGTAACGCCTCTCTCGCGTATTCCATAGAACTGAGCGACATCACCAACCCTATACCAACGGTCGGTCATAACGCGTCTGTCAACATTTCCTTTTTCAATATTGGCATTCTCAACTTTAGACACGAGTGTGTTATTGTACTCCTGTCCGCCATATGCATATTGGAAAGAGGTGTTGAGATAGATACCTCTCCACATTACATTGATACCGAAAGTACCTTGTATATCTGGATTAAGATCGCCACAGACAACCATGTCATTCTTGTTCCACACTTGCGTTACTGTTCCATCTTCTTGCGGAAGAACTCCGTTCCTGTTGCAGGGTCGATACCCAACGATGGCACGGCATAGATAGACGATGTGGAGGCACCCACGTAATACAACAAAGGAAGAGCCGCTGTTCCACGTCCAGATGTTTCCGTTGCGTAGTTCTCACGTATCTTTTTGTTATACTCTTCCATTGCAGGATTTAGCTTGGTGATACTATTTTTGTTATGAGCCATGTTTGCATTAAGCACAATCGACCAGTCTTTATTTCTGAAAGCAGTTACGTTTGTTTTCAACTCAATACCTTCATTAAGCACACCTCCAACATTTCCACTGTAGCTATCAAAACCTGATGAGGGACGAATTTTCACCTTATCAATCATGCGGTCTGTGGCCTTGTGATAATAAGTTGCCTCTAAATAGAAACGATTCTTGAACAATTCCACAGAAAGACCAAGGTCTAAGGTCTTTGTTAATTCCCAAGACAAATCAGGATTTCCAAATGTAGACAACAGATAACCTGGTCCTGTATAGTACCATGTGTTAGCATGTTTATAACTGCTTATCACATCAAAACGTGTAAAGTTAACCTTACCAGTTGAACCATACGTTCCTTTTACACGAAGTGTATTGATCCAAGGCAAGCGCTTGATGAAACTGTAGTTATGCACATTCACGCCCAAACCAATAGAGGCAAATGGAGCAAAACGACGTTCTGCACCAAATTGTGATGAACCATCAAGACGGAAAGAAGCATCAAGTAGATAAACTTCACCAAACGTATAGTTCAAGGCTGCTAACAATCCAAAGGTACGAACCTTTGTTTCGGTATCAGATGTCACGCCATCTTGAGATGCACTATACGAAGGTTTGTTTTGTGTACCAAGGCTAAATCCACGATAAGCGTAGCCTATTGGGTGCGAGGTTCCCTCTAATGCTTCAATACCAGTTGTCAAGTTAACAAAGTGTTTGTTAAAACGCTGGTTAAAGTGAAGCGCTGCATTCACATTCCATCTCAGGTCAGTGGTTTTGCCAATACTTAGCATACCACGTTTACTTTCTTCAACGCCCTTAAATGTAGGGTGCTTGGGGTCTACAAAACTATCGGTATCAGTTTGTGTTTGGCTAATACTAAACGTACCCCTCAAATAAAGAGTTGGTGTGAAATACACATTAATACCTAGGTTATTTGTAATGTCGGTTATGGTTCCTCTACCTCTATAACTTGACAATTGCTGTTGTTGCCAAAGAGGATTAACAATACCCGACTGGGGTAGCTTCTTCAGATATTCACCATCTTCACCATAAATAGCATCGTAAGGCAAATAATCGCCATAAGAAGAGAAGTCACCATAGGGTGAATCCTCGTGAGACGTGCGATTCACAGTAACATTATCTTGTATCTGAAGCCATTCACGCAAACGGTAATCAATCTTCAAACCACCTCCCCAACGGTTACGATACGAGCCTTTCATTACACCACGGTTGTTATCGTAGTTAAAAGCTAACTCGTAACGCATTGAATTTACACCACCTGAAAGAGTGGCACTGTTTCGGAAGTTCATCACGTTACGCAGTGGGCGAGCCAACCAGTCGGTATTCACACCGCGTCTGATTTCGTTCAGTCGATTGTTATATAAGATTTCTTTTTCTTCCCTTTGCCATGCCTCTTTGGCTGTATAATAACCTGCATCCTTTTCCACCTGTAGTTTTTCAGCTGCATTGGTAAGATTATAATCCGACAGGTCGGGGAAGGTTAGTTCCATCGTGGTGTTGTAGTCCACGCGAATTTCGCCCACTTTGGGGGGAACCGAGGTTACCACCACCACTCCGTTTGCTGCGCGCGAACCGTACAGAGCGGTTGCCGCGGCATCTTTGAGGATGGTCATACTTTGGATACGGTTGATATCCATATCGTAAATCTTCTGCACTGGTACTTCGAATCCGTCCAACATAAAGATTGGCATGTTGGGATTTCCTAAAAGACTGGTGCGACGCGTCAGTGCTTGGCCGTTGGCATCGAACTCTTGACGCTGTATGTTCGATGCACCGCGGATGTTGATTTCGTTGATGTGGTTGGGGTCTGAGCCAAATCCACCACGGTCGATAATACGGAAAGAGGGGTCGAATGCCTCCAGAGCTTTCATGGCATCCTTCACGTTTACCTTTCTCAACTCGTCGCCGGTTACCACGGTGGCCGTACCTGTAAAACTGTTTTTCTTCAGTTTTTGAAAGCCCGTCACCACAACCTGGTCCAACTGATTGGCGTTGTCTTCCAGATAAACTGTTACAAATCGTTTCTTGCCCACCGTAAATTGGCGCGACTTGAAGCCGATAAAACTCACGTGAACCACATCGCCCACCGACAATCCTGGCATCACGAACTTTCCATCTGCTGATGTCACCGTGCCCTTAAGCCCATTTTTCAGCTTTAATGTTGCACCAACAACGGGTTCGTTCGTGTTGTTGTCGATTACAATGCCTTCAATCGTAATGTTGCCCGAGGTACTCGAGCCCTGCGCATGTGCCTGACTCCAGCACAACAACAGTGCTACAAGCCAGAACATCACATTCATTGGTCTTGATAAGTTTCTTTTGCATAGGTATTACAATTTTCGAGTTTGTAAATCTTTTGTTTAACTCTTCTTGTTACATGTTTTGGTGTTAGTTGTTCGCCGGTTGATTGGATTTGCGATGTGCATCCTATCACTTTCCACTTCGTTACCTTATTTTTGGGCCCTTATATATAAGGTGTTGCTTGGTGGAAGTGTAGCGGTTTAACCACCCCTATTGTCCATGGTATGCGCCACAAAACAATCTTTTGCAAATATACACCATTAATTTATACAAACAAAACGGGATATTCGGAAACATTATTTTGTGTTGCACTGCAACAACCCTTTGTACAAAGGCGTATCGATACCATTGGGAGATTTTCAATTTTGCTCGATTTGCAACGGAAAAACCCAATTTTTACCCTCTGTTAGCATAAATAAAGTTTGAGAAAATACGAAAAAGAGACCTTTAAAGTTAAATTGCGTCACGGCACTTGCATAAAAACAATACTTACCAAAGACATAAAAAGCGAAGTTTTTGCAGGCGCAATAAGGGCTTTTTCTTGTCTATATAAAAAAAATCTCCCTACTTAATACAAGCTCATTTTATACCCTATTAATGCCAATATTGAAGGCCGTTTCAGCGTTTCTACCATAAAAAGCACCAAAATAACTGCAGAAATCATCTTTTAAGTAGAAAAAATTACGCTAAACGAACTATTTTTCATAATTTTGCTAACAAGTCGCCAATAACCTGTTGTGCTATTGGGGTGAACTTCGACTTTTTTGTGTATGTTGCAACCCTGCAACTGCAACAAAACTTTGTACGAAGTACCAACCTTAATCTGTGCAGGTGCCATGGAAGCGGCCTACTATCAACGAAAGCAAAAACAATGATGTGCGCCGACAAACAACATCCTTTACTGACATTGTTTGCACTAATCGCCGTGGTTTGCGCCTGCAACAACCGCACCTCGAGCAGATTGGAGCAGATAGACTCCTTGCTGAGTAAAGACCAGGTGGAGAAAGCCTACGCCATGGTTCAGGCAATCCCTGCCCACGAAATGGACAATAGCGATGAAATGGCCTACTTTACGCTACTTAAGACCGAAGCTGCTTATCGCGACATGCAACCTATCGACAATGATTCGATTGATATTCCTGTTTTTTACTACGAACAACACGGACCCAAAGATTTGCTCGCTCGTGCCTATTACTACAAGGCATGCATCCTTTTTTTCAACCGCAACAACGTTACTGCTGCCGTTAAACTCTTGAAAAAGGCCGAAAACGCAGCTAGGGGATATGGAGGGGTTGCACTGATGCACAAAATTTACTCCACCATTAGCTACGTTAACCTCACCACAAAAAACTATAACACTGCACTTGCCTATGCCGAAAAGGCGAGAAAAATGGCTATTAAGGGGAAAAATGATATGTGGCTGGCCTATAGCCTTACCTACACGGGTAATGCTTACAGTGGGTTGGCGAAACCCGATAGCAACCTCACCTATCTGCTTGAGGCACTTAAATATTACAAACACCTAGACACCGAAACGCAAACGGTGCTCCTAGCTAATATCAGCGATGCGTACAGACAACTGGGAGACACGGTGAAATCGGCCAATTTCATACTTCGCGCTCTTAAAGAACGCCCCGACAGCTACACCTATACCATCCTTACCGACTTGTATATGCGACGCGGGGAATACCAAAAGGCGTTCGACTTACTACAAAAGGCGTTGGCAAGCGATGATGTGTATACACGCGAAAAGGCTTTATACAATCTCTTTAAGCTAAAACAAAAGATGGGCGACTACGCCGGGGCTGCAGATACGGCCGACTCACTACTTATTTTTAAGGAAAAACAACAACAAGACTGGCAAACTAATAACATCTACGAAATCCAAAACCGATTTGATATCGAGGCCAGCGAACGAGAAATTCGCTCGTATCGCATCTATATGGCATGCCTAGCGGTGGTGCTGGTGCTGGCCGTGGTGTCGCTGGTGCTCTATCACAAGTATAAAGTAACCAAAGCTAAACGAAGCATCTTAGAAAAACGATTACTCATTAGCGAATATAGCGACCGCCTCGACCAGTTTAAACACTCGCAAACCGAAACAAACAAGGAGCTGAGTGCCCTGCGACAGCGCGTAAACAATCTTAAGGATAAAGAACTTAAGGTGCTGAGTAATGGCAAATTGCTCTACGAAAGTATTGTGCAAAACCATTCCACGGTGCACTGGAGCAACAACGATTTCATCGATTTCATCGAGTATTTTAAATTTATCGACGCGCCTTTTATCGCCTCTCTTGATGAAACTTACAACAGCTTGTCTTCTCGCCAATACCTCTTCCTTATCGTTACGGGTAAGATGGGCAAAAGCGAAGCCGATGCTGGCGACATCCTCGGTATCAGTCCAGGAAGCGTGCGCTCTATCAAGAGCCGAATTAAAACAAAAAAGAAGTAGCCTAATGACTTCTACCTGCGCGCTATCTTAGGCCAGAAAGTCTCCCCTTACCTCTGCCTGACGCTTGTTCAACACTTGCCCACTAAGCTATTTCTGTTTTTATTCTTTTACTATGCGCTCACCCGCCATATCTATACCAAAGGATGGCCACCCCTACCTGCACTGATGCATCATATATCAACAAGTTGATTGTGTTCTTAAACAATGTGCACAGTGCAATTTATCAATTATTCAGAATATAGAAAAACAGAATAACAAATGCGAAATACCAGAAAACAAAGAACTTTAAAGACCAAACGGCACCAAAAACATGCAAATATTTAAACTTTTTTAAACTTTAAATACAACGCCCAATTTGTATTTTTGTAATTTTGCCATGACATAATAATCATCTGGGACACGCTCTTCAGCTCTGGCTCTGCTGCTAATCGCATCAAATGCGCACGCACCGCTAAAGAAGCAAGCACAATGCCCCACCTAAATACTACGTGGCAAGCGCGAGCAATGCTCGCATAATAAGATGTAAACTCGTGAAAGGCAAATATTAGAGAGTAGAGAACTCAAAATTTAGCCATGAACAAACGTAAAATCGCACTACCAAACACGTAAGATGGCCGAAATGCCACCCTAAGGCGTATCTGCAGCCCATCTCGGCACACGCTCTTTGCCCAACTATGCTACACCTTTTCTAAGGTGTGACTTGGCACAGCTGCCCCAGCGTGCCCCAAGACACCGCTCAACGGCCACCACCCTGGCACAAAGAGCAAATTACTGTGCGCACCATTGCCACCATAGAAAAACGAATTTGAATTTAGAGATAGTATTTAAAAAATCAAGAACCATGCACACCAAACATGCTTTACCTTTATTGCTGCTGGCCTATAGCCTCACGACTGGCGCACAAAGGCAGTTCGTAATCTCGGGAACTATGCTCAACGATTCCCTATGTTACTCTGAGGCTACCGTTAAAAAGGTGTATTTAACACACGAAGTGAACAGCCAAGAGGTGGTGATCGACTCGGCCACTGTTATGAACAAGCAATTCTCTTTCAAGGGGGGAAGCTCCCGAAGTAGTTACTCCTTACACCATCACGGGCTTCGACAATGGAGCTGTTCAATTGTTTCTCGAACCTGGGAATATCGTCATTCAGCCCTTTAACGCCCAATATCCTTCGCATGCTAAGGTTGAAGGCACACTGGCCAACAACACCATCGCAGAATATCAAAGACTTACCGATGAAATGGGCAAAAAAGGAATGCAACGCCTTGATAGTATGAAACGGGGCATGTCGCTGGGCGAACTGGCAAATAAGATGATGATGGAACGCTACCAGTGGTCGGCCAACTGCGCCAATAGTTTCGACCTCCAAGCTGCCACAATGCACTTTGTTTGCCAACATCTCAATTCGCCCGTGGTACTCTACATCATTAAAAATCAGCTCTTGCAATACTTTAAACCCGAAATCATCGAATCGCAACTGTTTAGCGCCATTCCTGCCGAAACACGAAAACACCCCATCTACAAAAAACTCATTAACCTGGTGCGCGCCTCTAACATGCAAATTGGCAACCCCGCACCCGACGTGGAGGGCGAAACGCCCGATGGCAAGACGCTTAGCCTCTCGCAATTGCGCGGCAAATACGTGTTGCTCGACTTCTGGGCTTCGTGGTGTGCACCTTGCCGACGCGAGTTCGCCTTTATCAAGCGGGCACTAAAAACAACGGGCGACAAGGCGCAGTTCGTGGTGCTTAGCTATTCGATTGATAGTAAAAAGAAAGACTGGACAGATTGTATCACAAAAAACAAGATAGCCAACGACGACTGGCAACACATCACTACCCTAAAGGGCTGGGACTCGGAAGCCCTCAAATTGTATAATGCCACGTCGGTTCCTTGCACAATACTTATCAGCCCTAAAGGCAATATCGTTGGCTACGACCTGCGGGGCGAACAACTAATCAACACCGTAAAACGATTAAAAATGGAGAACAACGCCATGACTAACACCCAACTTAAAAACCCATTGGCCAGCACCAACACATGGTGTCGCACTGGCCTAAAGCTGTTTGCCACCCTTCGGCACGCCACTTTGGCCTTGGCCTGCACGCTGCTTCCGCTCAACACTGTGGCACAAACACCCACGCTTCCCACACCCGAGCCCCCCACGCAAACTTGCGTTATACGCGGACAAATTGCCTCGTTGGTGGCTGCTGGCGCTAAAGCCAAAGTAAAAAACGTGTCGCTCTGCGTTGATTACGGCGATGGCAACCTGGTGAAAGTAGCTTCTACCGTCACTAACAAGGGGCGCTTTAGATTCAACCGCGACGTAACACCCATCAGTCCCTCCATGCTCTACTACATCACTGGGGCTGCAAGCAATGCCATCCCATTTTGGGTAGAACCAGGAGAGGTGAACATCGTGGTGCCTATGCCTGGACAAGAAGGTGGCGTAAAGGTTACTGGCCCAACCACCAATACGCTTTACCAAGCTTATCTGGCGCTTGCCCAACAACGCGATAGAGCCTACAACGATTCTGTTTTGGCCCTGCAACGCCGCATGGGTAACGACTTTATGGCCACTAATGCTGGTAGAGACGCCCGACAGGCTTTGCGAGCTGCCACCGAAGTGGAATGGAACGCCAACCGAATGCAATTCTTACTCGAACACAACGACCTGCCTCTGGCTCCGCTTTTGCTACAACGCGACATGCTACCCTTCTACAACAAAGAGCATGTTAGACAACTGGCACACAGCATTTCGCCAGCTTTGGCTAAACATCCTTACACCATCGCTCTAGAAAACAGTATCAAAGCCTTGAACCTGGGAGAGGGAAACGAAGTGCCCGACATCCGTCTACCTCAAGAAGACGGTAAGACGATTATGCTGAGCGACCTACGTGGAAAGCACGTGCTGCTTACCTTTTGGGCCACATGGGCGCCTGGATGCCTCGATGAAATGGAGAATTTAAAGCGCATCTACGACGAAACACGTAACGCTGCCGACAAGTTTGCTATGGTAAATATGTCTATCGACAGGGAACGCGATGCTTGGACCCGCACCGTAAAGGCGCTGGGCATTAAAAACGAAGGATGGCTGCAAGCCTACGACACGCAAGACAAGGTGTCGCCCTCGGCCAACCTCTTCGGCGTTCGCGATATTCCTAAATGTATCCTCATCACCCCCGACGGCAAAGCCATCTCGTTCACACTGATGGGCATCGAATTGTTTGCTCGTGTAAAGCAAATTCTTTCGGGCGACTTGTATTATCTCAACAACGACACGGCCGACAATAGCAAATAAAACGCAGGTCTCCCCTCGCTTCACCCTAGAACTGGACACTTAGCTTACCCAATGATAATGCTTGGTTAGCCACTTCAAGGGGCAAACTATCTGCTCAACATTCAACCTTGGCTATGTGTGGCCCAAAATCTTAAACCCAACTAAAAACAAAGCTTCCAGACAGAGCCACACAACAACTCAATAGAATGTACCTTTTCAACCTGCACCCACGCAAATAATCGTGCAAAAGCAGACTAGCAAGGGCAGCTATACCGCCAAAACAAGCAATTTCGAGTCAAAAACGCTTGCCATTTGTGCGATTGTTATTAATTTTGTGCGCGTTATCCATGGGGTAGCGCGCACATTTTCGTTTATTGCGCCGGTCCATCCCATGCAAACGGGCATCGCACAGCATGCCACGCACTACACAAATGCCATATAAAAAACCCTTTATGCAATGAAAGAGAAAATAAAGACAATACTAGAAGATGCACTGCCCTTGGTGGATTTGGATTCGCAATTCTTAATGGCCGAACTTGATTCGCTAGACGTCACAACAATAATGATGCTTCTATCGGATAAATTCAATATCCATATAGATGCCACCGACGCCACCCCCGCCAACTTCAAAACTCTTGACACACTCGCCGAGATGGTTAAACGCAAGATGGCCGACAATGCTTAGTATAGAGGCACGCATTGAAAAACATGCGCAACACACACCCAACAAACTGGCTGTGGTATCCGCCCACGGTGCCACCACCTATCAGCAACTGTTGCAACAAGCCACCACGCATGCCCAACAATACCAGGGCATGCAGCAACAAGGCGTTGTGCTTACAGCTACTTCAGATGTGGAGTTTCTCGTGAGCTACTTCGCTGTGCACATGGCTGGTGCCGTAGCCGTGCTCTTGCCTGCCACCGCCACCCCGCAACAGGTGCACCAGATGCAAAATGCCTTGCAACAGTTCACCTTCCCCGAGGGTTCGGCCGACGTATTGTTTACCACAGGCACCACAGGCACACCTAAGGGGGCTGTGATTAGCACGCAAGCCATAGCAGCCACTGCCGAAAACATCATCCACGCGCAGGCTTATCGCCCTGATATCACCTTCATTATTCCCGGTCAACTCAATCATTTGGGCTGTCTCTCCAAGGTATTTGCCACACTGGCAATGGGCGCCACTTGCCATCTAATGCCCAAACTCGACCTCAACGAGCTGTTTGCTGTCTCTGCACAATGCAACGATATGGCTGCAGCAGCCTTCCTCGTACCCTCGTGCATACGTATGCTTACCCATTTTGGCGGTAAGCAAATGGAGGGACTGGCCAACAAAATGGCTTTTATAGAGACAGGCGGCGACGCCCTAGATGCAGCCACTATGGCCGACATCCACGCACTTTTGCCCAACACACGGTTATTCAACACCTATGCGTCTACCGAGACGGGCGTTGTTTCCACCTTCGAGTTCACCCATGAGCATGTGGCTGGATGCGTGGGAAAGGCACTTCCTCACACCCATTTCGACATCACCCCCGAGGGCCATATACGTTGCTGGGGGCGTTCGTTGATGAGCGGATACTTGCGCATGGGTGAGCAAACCACCTTCGAACCCTTAGCCGATGGCCGTTTCACCACCTGCGATTGGGGCGAGATAGACGAACAAGGGGCTTTGCACTTTAAATGCCGCAATAGCGACATCATCAACACCGGTGGTTTTAAAGTTAGTCCGCAAGAGGTGGAATCGGTTGCAAACAGTTTTCCAGAAGTTAAGGCTTGCGTTTGCATTGCTGTGCCCCACCCCATTTTAGGGCAGGCACTAAAGTTGCTCGTGGTGCCCAACAACCACATGCCCATAGTGCCCAAAGATTTGGCACGCCAACTAAAAGCACATTTAGAAACCCATCAAGTGCCACTCTTCTACGAGCAAGTGGAAGATTTAGCACTTACCCCCAATGGCAAAATCAATCGCAAATGGTACGCCAATAAATAGCGGTCTTTACTAAGAGGCCATGTTATCGCGCTGATTTATTTGCCCTTATCTACTGCAATACATTGTGGCTTCGCACCATATCAAATTTGCCATTGGCCCATAAAGTGGTCGATGGCTTTTTCTTGCTCATTGGTAAGACCACCAATAAATTGTTAATTCGGTAAATATATTTTACAAAACACACTTCTGTAGCCAACCATTCTAGCTCAAAAACACCGCCAGAACATAGATAAAATACAGCAAAATGGGAGAAAATGCGAAATGCTTCGCCACCCTTTCGACCCTTGTTTTGGTTATTTACTATGCTTTTACGTTTCTATTTCAAGAAAAATCGCGCCAATTTTACAGCGAGAAACACAAGAAAACGCAAACCCATTCTTCGCCTTTGAAAAGCTATTTGCTGCAAAACGCATTGCTATATGCACCAAAATGCAACGCTATATGCACCAAAACGCAGTGCTATCTCTTGCTAAACGCAACGCTATTTGCTGCATTTTACCCAGTAACAAGTGGAAAACCGCTTTAAAATGCACAAAAATTGGGAAAAAGCACCATTTCTGGTGTAATTGCCCGATGAGGAACGATAAGCTTACAAGCACCCATCCACTTCAATCACCCTGCAGTTAACATTCTGATTTACAAACAATTATAAATACACCATCTATTCACATCCTCATAAACACTTATCAATCAGATCATTACAAACTTAAAAAATACGCGAGAATTTAAGGCCCATGCCTAGATTTTTTTCGCCGAGCGCACTCACAATGTTAAAACTTGGTGCAAATATTTTACATTCATCACAATATTCGACCAAGCTATGCGCCAGAATAAATGTTGCTATCAGCTCGTGGATGTATTGCCGTTAACACAAGATTTGCCTTGCCCAGTTAGCCCACTCGGCAGAGCGAGCGATTCTTTGTGCTGCATTGGTTGCATACTATTTTTCGAGAATATGCCCAAGCCATTGCCAGTGCGTATTGAAAAAGTAGGCTATTGAAACTTTTCTATGCGAGCCCTCGCCTCAAACCATCGCATCTTCCTAGGGCGCTTTCTTACCCCAAACGGGTGTAGGAATTGTGCAAATTATAAGCAAGTTAGTTAACCCAAATCGGTCATTAGGATTTATCTTTGCCGTACGACACAGAGAAATCCTAATGACCGAATTGGGGTAAAAAGTTCATTATGTTCAAAAAAGGCCTAGTCAAATGCAGGGATTACATTTTCAATTTCTTTGAAAATCCGATGATACCCTCTGACAATAATGAAAGCGAACGGGGAATACGCAAGCTAAAAATCATACTGAAGAACTCATGTACATTTCGTTCTAACTTCGGAGCAGACGCTTTTCTTGAACTTCATTCGATTGTAGAAACAGCTAAGAAACACGACAAAACTCCATATAATGAGATTCAAGCCAATATTGTCCTAAATAAATTTTGTGTATCTCTCAAAGCCCGGTGCCCACAGGCTTCGCAAAAAGAGCCTACTTTCAATCCCCTATTCCGAGATGTCTTCCTCTGGCGGAGGCGTGAAAGGCTCATTCAGCCACTTTTCGAGGTCTATTTTTGTGAATGTGTTTAGGCGGAGGGAGACGACGAGGTTTGCCAAGGCCCATTTGTACTTCGCACGATGCTTGAGCCATATTAGTAGCAGCATGGTGAGCATCGCCGTCCATATCTGTATCTCCACGGCGTTACGCGACGTGCCTATAAAGCTCATTATTCGCAGCAGCTGTTTAAGGTTGCGGAAGAAAACCTCTATCATCCACCGTGCCTTGTAGAGCGCGGCAATGGTAGATGCGGCGAGGCTGAAATTGTTGGTGAGAAGTTCCACCACATATCCGTACTCATCGTTCCATACGGCAATGCGGCGGAGCTTTCCATCGTATTTTTCTTTCGCCTTGGGTAGCTCAGGCTCAATCTCCTCGTCAATGAGCACGTTTTGGGCAGCATGGTCGGGCAACGGCAGCTCCCTTACGCGCTTATAGCGCATGTTTCCCTTGTGCCGCACCACGAAGAACACGTTCGTGCTGTCCCAATGGTTCAGTAGAGCATAGTCGCAGTATCCACGATCGGCAACGACGATGGAGTGAGGCTGCAGGGGAATGTCGAAAGCAGCCTTGTTGTCGCTGCCTTTTCCATCCGTAATGTTCACGAAATCAGGCAGTAGACAGTCGTAGTCGAGCAACGTGTGCATCTTCACCGCGCCTTTCTTTGACGTGTAATGCGCCCAGTCATACACGGACATCGTGAGCGATACCAACGTCGAGTCAAGAAGTTTTATGGGCATCTTGAAGCGGAAACCTTTGCGACTGCCCCAGCCCTGCTGTCCGAAATATTTGTACACCGCATAGAATATGTCGCGGGAAACGTCGCTGTCGCGGTTCGTGTTCTGGTAAGACACGGTTGACTTTGATGGCGCACGGCTGATGCCAAGATGGTTTAAGTTGCCTGTGGCTGACTTCAGTCCGTTGGATATGTCGCGCACAGAGTCGCAGCCCGAGAACTGGCAGAAAACCATGCTCACAAGCTGACTCCATGTGTCATAACCCTTGTTGTGCCTGTCCGTTCCCGCAACATGGATGATATTTTTGATGTTTTTTTTTGGAAGCTCGCGGATTACTTGAGAAAAAAGTGTTAAATTTGCCACCGGAAGCTGGGTGATTGGTCGTCACCGCTAAGGTAGTAATTTTCTACCTTAGTTTGCAGCTTCCTTTTTTTTCAAAAACGTTTAGGACAATATTGGTTATAACATGAATAATTTAGGTGTATGGTAATGTTTTAACAATGAAAGCTTGTCGTTACACAAATAAAACACTAAATTTGCAAGCGAATTATTGTGTGTTAGTAATTATGATTAATTCTGACCAAGTATTATCCTTGATACGGAATCATTTGAATAATGATGATGCCCAGTTCAGGAAGGTGGCTTTACAGATATCAGCTGTAGAAGCCAAGAATGGTCATGTTATTTTAGCACGTACCATTCAAGATTTACTCGGTAAATCCAAGACTTCATTTAGTCCACTTCATATTTCTCCGAAGCATAAAGATGTAGAAGATCTTTTATTGCAAATTGAAAGTGATGAAGACTTGAAAAGTCTCATTACATCAGATGAGAACATTGAGAAAATCAACAGAATCATCAAGGAATATTTGAAACGAGACAATCTTCATAAGTATGGACTTGACAATAGACGAAAACTGTTGTTATATGGTGAATCCGGAACAGGTAAAACTATGACAGCTAATGTTCTGTCTAGGGAACTAAATCTTCCTTTTTTTGTAGTACGTACAGAAAAGGTTGTTACGAAGTTCATGGGAGAAACCGGGTTGAAACTAAGTAATATCTTTGATTTTATCTCCGAAGTACCAGCTGTATATCTTTTTGATGAATTTGATGCAATTGGAGCTCAAAGAGGAATGGACAACGAAGTTGGTGAGCAACGTCGTATTTTAAACACATTCTTACAGCTCTTAGAAAGAGATTCTTCTGAAAGTTTTATTATCGCAGCAACAAACAGCATCGAATCAATAGATAAGGCTATGTTCCGCAGATTCGATGATGTGATAGAATATACTTTACCAGATTCAAAACAACGTCTAAAGCTTTTAAAAGAATATTTATATACGGCAAAGGATCTTGATTTTTCAATGGTCGAGCCTTTGTTTGACGGAATGAGTCATGCAGAGATTAAAATGGTCTGTGCTGACATATTCAAAGAATCCCTTTTAAACGATACACCTATCAACATTAATCTTGTAAAAACCGCTCTTGATATGCGTAGCATTTTGGTACGCAATATCGGGTAATATTTTTATGCACAAAAAACATTTCTTCTTAGGTAATCAAATAGCTGAGAATAAAGGATTTACACCCCAATTGCAAGGAGGTGGCTCTCCAGCAGAATTTCCACAATACGATAATAGAAGAGCTCATGCAGATGCATTAAAACAGCAATATGCTAATGCATTTGCAAATGCAATTAATGAGCAAGAGCCACTTCTTCAGTATGGGCAGCATACGGCTGATGGTGCCTATCTGGATTTTACCGTACCACAAAACATGATACCTTCATCTCTTGACACCCAAAGAGGCGCTCGAATAATGAAGATCCATAAAAAGGATTCAGAGGATGATAATGTTGATGTAACTGTTTTTGTTTCGAACAAACATAAAGATTGGTTTGATAAGAAGGCTGATAAATTTGCTACAGCAGAGACAGAAAAGAAAAAACCATGCAATGAATCTCTTATCGCTCCAATACAAGGTATTTCATCAACAAAAATAGAATCCCTATTTGAGTCAAAAGACGAATATGAAGCCTTAGGACCTGCAGAGGAAATGGGATTCGAATTGTGGATTTGTAAGACAGATGATTATAACATCAATGATATTCAGATCGTTTTAGATGACCTGAGTATAAAATATCAAATAGAACAACGGCTGCAATTTGCGGATGTTGATGTTTTTCTAATTACAACAAACAAGACCGTTCTTGCACAATTGCCATACCACATGGCAAACATATCTGAAATCCGCCGTTATAAGCAGCCATCTATTCTAACAGAATCTTCAGAGGTCAGTCGAGAATGGACAGACATACTTGCAAACGAGTTACAGTTTGAAGAATCTGATGTTCACATAGGTATTTTAGATAGCGGTGTAAATAATGCGCATCCATTAATAGTTCAAGCACTCCCAGACAGTCGTATGTCCACTGCTATCAATGTTCAAGATAACCTAGATCACATAGATCATGGAACAGGAATGGCAGGCTTGGTTCTCATTGGAGATTTGACAAAATTGGCATACGATAGAGGGAATTTACCAGTTGTCCAGCATAATTTAGCTTCTGTGAAGATTGTAGATGCAAATTACTCCACAGCCCCTTCATTTTATGGCGCTGTTATTGAAGATGCTATATCTCAAAGTCAAGACATGGGAGCTGATATTGATTGTATGGCGGTAACAGATTCAATTTCTGATGATGGAAAACCTACATCTAGTTCAGCTGCTCTTGATGAAAGTATTTATCATAGTGGAGAATGTGATCGCCTAGTATTGGTTTCTGCTGGTAATATATATCAAGATGATGTAGACGCTACCAATTATATTAAATCATGTAAGGCAAATGCTATAAATAGTCCTGCTCAGGCATGGAATGCTCTAACGGTTGGCGCATATACAGAACTTTCTATACCTGCAGATAAGACTGCTAAAGGAATAGCGCCCCCTAAAGGAGTGTCCCCATATTCATGTACTTCGTTTAGTTGGCATGAAGAAAGAGTTAAACCAGAAATTGTAATGGAGGGTGGAAATCTGGCATATAGTCCATCTATGGGTTTATATCCTGACGAGGATCTGTGCCTTATCACAACCAGCAATGATTTACGTTCCCCTCTTGAGACGTTTAATGCTACAAGTGCTGCAACAGCTCTTGCTGCGCGTCTTGCAGCAAAGATAAAGGTAGAGAATCCTAATTTAAGTATGCTGTCAATCAGAGCGTTGATGGTACATTCAGCTCGTTGGACAGATGAAATGAAAAGTATTGATGGCGGAAGACCTCAAGATATAATACCACTCTGTGGATATGGCGTCCCAGATGAAGATATAGCAGCATATAGCAGTGAAAAATATGCAACTTATGTATTTGAGAATGAATTAAAGCCATACAAGTCCGGGGGGACGAATACATACAATGAAATGCATTTCTATGCTTTGCCATGGCCTGTAGACGTACTAGAAGCAATGCACGATGAAGTTGTAACTTTACGTATAACCCTGTCATACTATGTCGAGCCTAGCACTCAGGAAAAATCTGGAAAGAACAATAAATACCGCTACCCATCAGCCACTTTGCGTTTTGATGTAAAAACTCCAATTGAGAACGATTCAGAATTCTTGGCTCGCCACAATAAACTCGAAGGTAAAAAAACAAGTGACAATAATTCGACACGATGGAATATCGGACAGCAGCGTCGAGAAAGAGGTACCGTCCAGTCAGACTGGTTCTCATGTACGGCACAAGAGCTAGCAAGCTGTGGGCAAATTGTTGTGTTCCCAGGTCCTGGTTGGTGGAAAGAGCGTAAGCTTGAAAATGTCGATAATAAGATAAAGTATTCACTCGTGGTATCAATTCAGACGGAGAAAACTGAAATTTACCAAGCTGTAGAGACCGCTATTGCAAACAGAATAGCAATTCCAATTTCGAATCATTATTAAAAAGTATGAGGTTGCTTGATGGCCACGTGTTCCAAATCATCAACAAACTGGAAGCGCACGAGAGTAAGACCCTTTCTCGCTGGCGTGAGACTGCTGAATACCGTCAGACCAACAAGTTGTGGCTCCGCCACTCGCAGCGTATTGCGGTCATTAGAAAATGACAAAAAGTTTTTTCTAATGACCGATTTTGGGTAAAACAAAATAACCCCATTACAAGTTAGTGCAACAACGTTATCACTTACTTGTAATGGGGTTACTCGCCTTTACAGTGCCGCGAAGGGCTATCAATCAGGTTTCTGTATGTTTACTTCGCCTTACTCGCTATTCTCCATTGCTACCACACTTATAGTCAAGCCAAAACACACACGGCTAATCAAAGCCCCAAAGGGCAGTAAACAAGTGAGCATAAGGCATAACACGCCTATTTTATCACCTTATAAAGGCGTTTGGCTTCGGCTCTCGACTTAAAGTTAAAGTGCCACCACTCTGTGCGAAGAGGTTTAAAGCCAGCATAGCGCATCACCTGTCGCAGCAATTGGCGATTTTGTTGAGCCTTACGACTGATAATACCCTTAGTCACCAGTTGTGCTTCGTTGTCGATATGAGCTGCCGTTCCTAAGTGGTCTATTTTTGTACCCATGGGTAGACTGTCGCCTTTGGCATCGCATAAAGTGATGTCGACGGCCAAACCATAGTTGTGCAAACCACCACCATGAGCAGGATTGCTCACATAGATGTTCATCGATGTATGCTTCACCTTATCCCACATCTTCTGTTGTATGTGCATAGGGCGCGCAGCATCGTATATTTTAAGGCTTAGTTCGGGTCGCAACTGCTTAAGTCGTTGTTGTGCCTTTACAAGCGCAGCAGCCGCATCGGCATGCAAATAAGCCTGGCGCAGGTCGGTATAGAGCACCGAACCCACAAAGTTGTCGGCTCGGGCATACATCAACGACACTTGCAAAGTGGGGTCTAGCTCGCGCACATTTACATAACCAGCTTGACTCAATGCTGTTTCTGTCTTACTGGTTTGCGCTGTTGACGGAAGAACAAAGAACGAAATAAAAAAGAGAACCTTAAGCATTTTTACTATTGAAACAAGTAATTAATAGCCTTACGAGGTAAACAAGTGATGAAGTAATAGCTAATCAAGTAACCAAGTTAATGAAGTAATAGCTAATGGGATAAACAGGTTAAAGCGAAAAGAGTTAATGAGAGAACAAAACTTGAAGATGTTAGCCACCCTTTCACCCTTTCACCTTTTCATCTTTTTCCCCTTTTAAATCCCAACATCACCATCTTTCGGGGTAACTCTTTAACCAAAGTAGCCCTTATCTCTCTAGGCGAGAGACGCCAAAACAATCGATAATGGCGCAACTTACGCATGGTGGCTTCGATGTTATACCGCATGCCAGAGCGCACAGCCGTGTTGGAATGATGCTTACCAAAGTTGCCACCTATAAAAACAATATCGAGAATGGCATCCTGATACTGCGCATCGCTGGCACTAATGGTAAAAGGAAACTCGTTGCCGGGCAAGTTCAACTTATTGATGAGCACAGCCCCAATGGCACAAAAAGCCCGATAAAAGCCCATAGCACGCAGATGCTTTTCGAGCGCAACACGGTCTATTGTCTCACAATGACGATGCAAGAGAACGAGCAAATCGCAGAATTGGCGCAATCCCACCCCTAGTTCCACCAAATGATGATAGAGATGCAGAAAGGTGTAAAGCACATTGAGCGTGGGCGGAAGCGTGGTGACAGCCACGCCCTCGATAGACACCTGCTCGATAGAAGCCTCGGCCAGCAGACGTTCCCAATAAGTTTGGATGGCGTTGCTGTTAAACTTCATCATGCAGAAATGCATCTCCAAAGGCACATCTTTATAAGAGAAGTCGCGATGTTGCATGCTCTCTTCACCCCCAAGTGTGATGCCCCAAGCCTTTTGCAGCAGCTGTTGGGCACGAGCAAAGTGGTTGGGGACACAATAAAAATCAATGTCGCCCGGCATTCGCGTTTCAGGATGAGGATAGAGTAAAGCCAGCGTTTGCCCCTTAAAGATGCGATAATCAATGTCATCGTTGGCCAAAATGGTTGCCAACTCTTTAGCCACAGCGTTAACCTTGTGGTTGAGTTGTTCAATCATCATGGTGCGCGAATAGGCCAGAAGCGCGTCGGCACGCTCCAACTTCACATTGTTGCGTATCAAGGCGCCCATCACTAAGCCCTCTATCGTTTGCTTGGCAGAAGCCTGTTGGAGCTTAACAAACTGCTCGTGATTGAGCGAAGTAAAGGGTAATGGCTTTTGCCACAACTCATTGTGAAGAACAGAATACAGCATCATGCCGAGATTAAAATTGAAAAGGATGATTATTAACCATAAAAATGAAGATGCAAGCCACAAGGCCAGCAATAAAAAGCCCTAAATGAGCAAGATGGGAGCGGCAAGACACATAGTAAACGTCGCCACAGCAGGCATCGTTGCTCGTCTTTACCGCCCCCATCTCGTTATATGGGCATCACAACCAAGCTTTTAATCAAGCTCAGAATAAACAGAGTTTTTGCTCTTAAACTCGGGCACAATCTGTTTCATTTTGCGCACGATATTCATATCATCATAGGTATGCGATATAGATACCAGTTCCATCACGTCGGTGTTCACCTGTTCGTAATCGTACTCGCGCACCTTTGCGATGCGTATTTGGGGTTGAACGAGGGCAAAGTGCCCTCTTGGTCGTTGAGCACCTCTTCGTAAAGTTTCTCACCAGCACGCAACCCCGTGTATTGTATCTCGATGTTCTTAGCTCCCGAAAGGCGTATCATACGCTTAGCCAGGTCGGCAATCTTCACAGGTTTACCCATATCGAACACGAAAATCTCGCCGCCATTGCCCTTTGTACCCGCCTCGAGCACCAGTTTACAAGCCTCGGGAATGAGCATAAAGAAGCGAATGATGTTGGGGTCGGTAACGGTAACGGGGCCACCAGCCTTAATTTGTCGTTCGAACAGCGGTATAACCGAGCCATTAGAGCCCAGCACATTACCAAAACGCGTGGTAACAAACTGCGTTGTGCCATGGATTTTGCCCTCTTTCTCGGCCTTATCAAGCGCCTGCACGTAAATTTCGCAAATGCGCTTAGAGCAGCCCATCACGTTAGTGGGGTTAACAGCCTTATCGGTAGACACCATCACAAACTTCTTTACGCCATATTTCAGACTAAGGTCGGCCACCACCTTTGTGCCCCAAACATTATTTTGGATACTCTCGCTGGGGTTGTTTTCCATCATAGGCACGTGTTTATAAGCCGCGGCATGGAACACGTAATCAGGGCGGAAAGCCGAGAAGATGCCCTCCATGCGGTCGCGGTTAGCGATAGAAGCCACCACGGTAGAGGTTTCACGTTGGGATAGTTGTCGGCCATCATCAGGCGGATGTCGTGTTGTGGCGTCTCAGCTTGGTCTACCAGCATCAGTTCGCCAGGTTGGAAGAGACACACCTGCCTTACCATCTCGCTACCAATACTACCAGCCGAACCAGTGATAAGAATTTTCTTACCGCGCAAGAGGTTTCCCACGCTTTGCATATCGATTTGAATTTGGTCGCGTGGCAGCAAGTCTTCTATACTAATTTCCTTTAGTGTGTTAACCACCTTAGACGAATCTTCGCCATCCCATTCTTGCACACCCTCGGTCATATAGATATTAACGCCAGCCTCGATGAGCATATCTTGCAGCTGCGTGTTGTCTCGGAACACCTCGTTGCGTAAGGGCGACACCAGCACGGCATTGATACGATTTTCCTTAATTACTTTGAGCAAGTCTTTATCTACAGGATACACCTTCTTACCCATGAGATAATGATTGGTGAAAGTATCCTCGTGAGTGATAAACCCGAAAAGTCTGAACTGTTGTGGCTTTTGCGCAGCAATATTTAGCCAGTCCCACGCCACCTTCGCGCACACCATAGATAAGTGCACGTTTGGCCCGTTCGGTATCGAACACTGTGTCGTAGATACCCTTAATCATGATGCGGAAAGTCCACAGCAGGATAGTAGTAACCAGATAAATAGACACGATATGCCTTAAATGCAACGGCACGAGGTACTGATGCGTTTCGGGCGTGAAGATAATGAAATAATGAAGAATGGCTACAATAACAAAGCCCAACCCCATTGCATAAGCCACCCGCTTGAGGTCGATAAACGACGAATAGCGTATTACGCCAGCATAGGTGTGGAACACACGGAAACCAATCACATTAAACAGCTGATAAAACAGCAATGTGTTGATAATGGGCATGATGTTGGCAGCAGTGCGCGACAAGCGGAAGAACAGCATGCACACAAAAATGCCACCAAGAATGCAAATGAGGCAGTCGATAAGGAAGATGCACCAGTAAGGCAAAGACTCTCTACGGAAATACCAGTTAATTAATTTACTAAATGGGTTCATAGTGGTGTAAGTTAACTATAATGAGCTTAACATTTAACATACGCTATAAGCGCTACAGGAAAAGACCGTAAGCAATAATGAGTTACAAAAAGTTGCCCATAAGGGACTAGCAAGCCCAAAAACACAAATAGAGGAGCAAGCGGCAAAATAGTCAAGCGAGACAAGCCTCTCGCCCCTCTTATTGTGGAAATTATATCATCTCTCTAACAATTTTTTCAATATCCTGGTCGCTTACATAAGGACCAGAAGGTAAGCAAAGACCCTTTTCAAAAAGCTTTTCAGAAACACCATTTACGTAAGCAGGTGCATCTTTAAATACCGGTTGCGTATGCATTGGCTTCCACAATGGTCTACTTTCAACACCAACGTTCTCTAGATGTTGTCGCATTTGTTCGTAATCACGACCAGTTTTCTTAGGGTCTATAAGTACCGTATTAAGCCAATAGTTGGACTCCATGTAGTTTTCAGGAGCAACGTGCAGGTCTATTCCCTCTACATCTGCAAGCAACTGAGCATAAGCTCGGTGGTGTGACGATGGTGGGCGATATGTTCGCGTGCTATAGTCATCTGTCCACGACCAATACCTGCACAGATATTACTCATACGGTAGTTGTAGCCTATCTCTTTGTGCAAATAGTAAGGCATAGGTTCACGAGCCTGTGTAGCGAAAAACATGATGCGTTTCTTCGTTTCCTCGTCGGGACAAATCAATGCGCCTCCACCGCTGGTAGTTATCATTTTATTGCCGTTGAAACTCATGATGCCGAAATGGCCGAAGGTGCCAGTCATGCGCCCCTTGTACTCTGAACCGAAAGCTTCGGCCGAATCTTCCACCACAGGTATGCCGTAGCGGTTGGCAACTTCCATTATCTCGTCGATGTAGGCGGGCATACCATATAGATATACCAACATGATGGCTTTGGGTTTCTTGCCAGTTTTGGCGATGCGGTCTTTGATTGCCTCCTCCAAGAGGTTGGGGTCCATGTTCCATGTGCGGTCTTCGCTGTCTACGAACACGGGCGTTGCACCTTGATAGGTTATGGGGTTTGCAGAGGCCGAGAAGGTAAACGACTGGCAAATAACCTCATCGCCTGCCTTTACACCCAAGGCGACCAATGCCAAGTGTATGGCCGCCGTACCTGCAGACAGGGCCACGACGTGCTTGCCCTGTCCCACAAATGCCTCCAAGTCTTTTTCAAAGGCATTGACGTTTGGCCCCAAGGGCACTACCCAATTGGTGTCGAATGCCTCTTGAATGTACTGCATTTCGTTGCCACTCATGTGAGCGAGGCATAAATAAATTTGATTGTTCATATTGTATGTTTTTGTTAAATGTCGTGAGATGGCCTACATTAGATCACCTCACCATTATACTTCATCTTTGTTCCCAATACCGTACAGAAAATCATCTGAATATCTTTCAGAAACGAATAGTTTCGATAGTAATAAAGATTTATGCGTATCTTATCGGGATAAATTACCTTATTGTTATATTCAATTGGGTTATCAACAGTCTCAAGAATTTCTTCTTCATCTCGATATTTGAGACTTGCAGGTCCCGTTATACCAGGTCGCAATTTAAGAATCTCCCTGTCTTCTCCTAATAATTTGTCTGCATAACCAGGAACATCAGGTCGTGGCCTCACGAAACTCATTTGTCCAATAAATACATTCCACAACTCAGGCAATTCGTCTAACTTGTATTTTCTTAATTTATGTCCTAATGGAGTAATCCTATTCTTCTCTGCAGCAGAAACCGAAACATTCTTTTGAGGTTCAGAGGACATGGTTCTAAACTTATACATGGTAAAAAGGTTGCCATTTTTTCCCACACGTTTCTGTCTAAAAAGAACTTTCCCCTCAGGCATTTTAATCTTTATTAAGCAAGCAACAATTAAATACACAGGAAGTAGAAACACCATCCCTATGAGTGCAACAACCCTATCGAATATCCATTTAAATAACATCTAATTGCCCTATTAAGGATTAAGCTTCTTATTCTTAATCAGTTTATTTAAGTAATATCTACACTCTCCGAGGATGGCTCTTTTATCATCTTTCCTGAAATCATCAAAAGCATCAAAGTCCCAACTCCGAATTTGCTTGAATTCTTTCTTAGTCAACGTTCTTTGAACAATCTTACTAACCAAGGCTATGACATCACCCAATATCCATTTGGTCTTCGTCCCTACCTTTAGGTTTATCGGCTGTTCGTACTTACCAGTGGTAAATAAGGAATACACAATATAGGGAATGTCAAAACCTGCAGCCATAGGCGTAGCCAAACCTCCTGTGAAACGGGCGTTAACCTCAATGAATGCTGCGTCTCCCGTTTCTTCGTTCACTTTAAAGTCAATTCCGCATACGCCTTTATAATCAACTTCATTCAAAAGCAGCTCCGCGTAACGTTCAATAGAGGGCATCGAAACAATTACACGCTGCGTTGTTGTTCCACCACCATCAGTTTTTGTCACCAACGAACGGTAGGTGCTTGCAAAGAAAAAGTCTTCATACCTAACGCAGTCAACACTATAATCGACTCCGGGGAAGAACTCTTCAATTAATAAATCTTCCCTATTATAGTTAGAAACTATCTTCATAGCTTCATCATACGATTTTGGGAAGTAGACCCCTTTTGCAGAGTTTCCAAACTTGGTTTTAACAACGATGGGGTAGTCATGTTCTTTCAAGTCTTGAATAAATGCGGGAACGGGGACACCTGCTTTCTCTGCCAATACCGTGGCGGAATACTTGTCTGACAACTTAACTTGCATATCATAGCTCTCCATGATGTAAATCACATCTTGTGGCAGTTCGTCAACGTGTTTAGCCAGTACAACCGCCTCATCGTGAGTGGGCATTAAAACCTTTGGTTTGAACTTTTCTATGGCAGCCTTAATGTCACTGATAAAGGCATTTTCATCAGTCGTAGGGTCTGAATAGGTAAAAGAACCCACGCTATACCTTGACATACTGCATATGTTGTGTTTCGATGTGTCTCCCACAACTACGCTTAATCCCTTCTCAAATAAACTCCTTATAATGTTATATCCTACCCTATTCCAACAATAGGTTACAATCACGTCACATTTCATTTCTAATCTTGTTTTTTTAATTTAGTTTTCCATACTCTTCGCGTAGAGCTTCCCAAACTTGTCTTTGTTCATACCTACTTTGTATTATGGCACGAGCATTCCTAGCCATAGAATTAGTAGCAGTGAGGTCATCCAAGAAATTCTCCATCATTTTCAGCAAGGCCTCACTATCCCTAGGTGGAATTATTTTACCATTTATCCCATCAGTAACAATTTCATTACAGCCATTAATGTCGGTAACAATGGAAGGTAGCCCCATCGCGCCTGCCTGCATCACAACATTGGGGAAACCCTCGCGGTAACTGGGAAACACAAGCGCATCTGCTGCCAAGAGATAAGGCCGGACATCTTTCTGATAACCCACATAAACAACATTAGATGCTGATTTGAAAAAATCCTCAATACCATTATCTAGGGGGTCGAACTCTGTTTCAAATCGCCCCACAAGTATCAGCTTACATTTAGGATGGGAGCCTTGAAGCTGGCGCATACAGGCAGCCAATTCGTTCATCCCTTTGTCTCCCACGATACGCCCTACGAAAACGAAAGCGAAATCATCGGCAGACAAGCCTAGTGACTCACGGATAGCCGCACGCTTGTTGGCAACATCTGTTGGGGTAGGCTGGGTTTCGTCCACGCGCGCCACACTTTCGACCGAGAAATATTCTGTGTCAATGCCATTGATGTTGCCGTTAAGCACCACTTTTAATGGTTTCTTCGTAATGTGGTCGTGCTCTAATGCCATTTTCACGCCATTGCCTTCGGGGATTACCTTTGTTGCACAAAAGCAGGTGATACGCTCCATGGTCATCAATATCCAACGGAGCATGCCTTGTGCGCCCTGATAGCGCAAGCCTGTAACAGTGTAAATGCGATGGGGAACGCACGTTAGTTTACCTGCCATCATGGCCAACAAACTGCCTTTGGGCGTGTTTGCATGTACGATGAACGGGCGTTCGCGCTTAAATATCTTGCATAGTTTCCACAAGCACTTCAAGTCTGCGCCCAATGAAATCTCTCGGTGCATCGGCACCTCAATCACTCGCACCCCCTCTCTTTCGGACACATTCATTAGGCGACCCGTATTGTTAGACAAGCCTACCACTTCATAATATTGGTTCATGAAGTGCAGCTGCCCTTTAATGAGCGAATCAAGACTGACGTCTGATGTAGTTACCCTGATTAATTTCTTCTTCATTGCTGTAAATATAGTCTATGGTATTGTACCAACTCTCGTTTTTCTTGCCTTGAAGAGGTGTTCCTTTAGGATCTAGCACCCTTGTCGTGTTACATACTATGGAACCAACTCCTTATATACGGATTCGTATCCGTCTACCATCTTTTCAATATCGAACATCATAGCGCGTTGGTAACATTTCTCGGCCACTTCATCGTAATATGCCTTATCGTCGTGCAGCTTGCGGATGATGGCAGCTAACGCCTCCGCATCTTCGTGCGGGAAAAGCACACCATAACCTTTAGTTACCTCGCGAAGCCCATCAACATCGCTCGCAATAAAGGGACGACCCGACGACATACCTTCGATGTTGGAGAGGGAGAGTCCTTCCCAATGGGAAGACATCACTACCACATCAGCAGCTTTCAACACTTGGGGAACATCTGAACGAATACCCAAAAGTTTAACGCGATGGGCAACTCCTTCTGATGCAATGACAGCTTCTAAAGCACCACGTCTTACCCCATCACCTACCAACCACAGCTGATATTGGTTAGGCAGTGAAGCTATCGCCCGAATTAGCGTATCTTGGTCTTTAGCCTCCCGAAACCCTGCCACCATCACCGTAACAAAACAATCTGGGAGTCTTAAATTAGGAGCTTCGTCTGCTACATAAAATCGCTGAACGTCCACACCGTTATTAATGGTGAGCACTTCTTGCTGATATTTGCAACCAATATGCTCAAGCAACTTCTCTTTGGCAATGTCAGAGATACAGACTATTTTATCGTAACGGCTATACATCCAGCGGTCAATACTACGATATCCCCACATCGAGCGCCTACGATTATTGGTAGAGTGCTCAGTAGTAACCAACTTAGCCTTTGATTTTCCTTTGGCCATAGCAGCGAACAACTGCGGTGAGGTGTTGTGCGTATGTACGATATCGTAGTGTGCCATCAGTTCTTTAAGCCGTTTAACATGCTTAAAGTTATACACGCTCTCGGTTTGAGAAAACTCTATCACGCCACAGCCACCGTCAACCAATGCCTGCTTAAAGATAGAAGGTCCACCAACGAAAGCCACCACATCCACCTCGTGACCTCTCGCCTTAAGCTTTAAGGACAAATCTACCACAATTTTTTCTGCCCCACCAGTTTGCAGGGAAGTGATAACTTGAAGAATGCGCATATATTGAACTCTCTATTTTACTTTACCAAACGCAGGTCTTTAATGTGCATCAACCATCCTAAGGGGCACACACACATCCACATCCACCCGATATTGGGTGCAGGTTTGCCCTTTTTACAACACAATCTAAATCGCCAATAGTTAATAGCAGCCTTTAGCTTATCTTTAAAAGGAATATCCAAAGAAAGCATTTCGGCATAACAGATGGTGCTGGCAATGGGGCTTTTCATGCGAATCTCAACAATTCTAGCAGTCAATCCGCCATCTTGATATTCCGCAATATAAATGGGCTCGTTAAAATACCTAAGCTTATATTTACGAGCTATCCTATTCCAGATTAGTACCTCAGGGCAGAATTTTTCATCGTCAATTTCAGGGAAAGGGAATTCTTTCATAACTTCTGTGCGGAACACCTCAGACAAATCCCCTAGCACATGATATTTACTTCTAATCTCAATGGAATTACAATCTAAAGTAGGTGTAGGTAAGCCAGAGCCAACAATACGCCCATCGGGGTATGCATCCACACCAGCTACACCACCAAAGTTTTTATCATCTTTTATCTGTTGATATACTTCCACAACCCTTTTAAGTGCATCAGGCGGCAACATATCGTCGCTATCGGCAATAAAGAACAACTCCCCTTGTGCTTGTTGCACCCCCTCGTTAATGGCACGATGTTTCCCGCCATTGCGCTTAAATACATATTTGATTGTTATTATCCCTTCCTCAATAAAGGTCTTAACCACCTCGCTTGTATTATCAGTTGACCCATCGTCAACAATTAACCATTCAAAATGGTGATAAGTTTGCTTCTTAATAGAAGAATACAACCTTTCTAATAAATGCGCCCGATTATAAGTGGGTGTAAAGAGTGTAACGTACGTATACATCATAAGGTCTTATTTACAAAAGTATCTACCAAACAAAGTCAAAAACAGGCCTATAAAGTTTATCTGTAGTATAATTAGCATCATACTCATACTTATCGTAAATCCACCTATCTCCACTAGGGAATCCATCGGAAAGGAATGTCTTATAAGGCGTTAAATTAAAAGCCCATAGGAAAGAAACTCTCAGGAAGAGGAATAATGACAAAAATAAAACAACACCTTTAACATCTCTCCCACGCGTTCCGTATTGTGCCAACTTTGAGAAAGTATAAAACAAACCTATCATGAAATACCAAGCGATACGCCCTCCTTGGTCAAACTTTATGAAGAAAAGCAATACCGCACAAAAAGCAATGCTCGAATTTAGAAGTACTAGGTCTTTCTTTGTTTCAGGAATCCTCGCATAGTTCCAAAAGATAAGGGCTAAAAAGAACACCGCTTCTAATACATACTCGATACGTCCACCTGAAATATCCTTAGCATAATCTGTTGCCCTATCAGCTGAACCTTCTGACAACAACATCGACGGAATTGAAGTTAATCCTAACAACAACGCCACAATCATGACTGATATCACAACAGTATAAGAATACTTCCGAATCGGTACGAAATAAAATGGGAAAAATATTAACGCCGAGCTATGGAAGCTATAAGCCAACACTAGGAAAAGCATGAACTTTATGAACTTGCGCTCCCAAACGTATTTAATGCCTATCCAAATAAAACCACACGCAAGCACCTGCCTAAAATATGTCATGGTAAAATAATAGAACAAGCCTAAGAACATTAGAGTTGCCACTGGATAATTTTCAATATATGTCCTAAAAGCAATAAAGTAAAGTACATACATTAACAATGTAGATAGCAAAATGAACACATACCTATTACTGGTGAAGTGTGCAACGATATACTCCCAAGCAAAATATCCATACTCATTCCCCTGAACCGTTGACGTCATTGTTGCCATATCTCTTGAGCCTCGAAGTTCATCAGCAACAAGATCAAATATTTCACCATAAATATAACGATCATAACCTCCGATCATATCTCCCAGTCCAATGAAGATAACGACATAGAGAAAGAATAGACTCAGGAATATTTCCGACCTTTGGGACTGCTTTGCTAAAAGCAAGAATGCTAGTAGCGCAACAATATATACAAACAAATAAATTAACATGACTAATGCAGTTTTGCCACAATTCGCGTCCAAACAAAAATCCTAATTTGGTCTACCAAAACACAAACAAGAAACCAGAGAAAGGAAAGCAGCCAGTTTCAGTGCATACAACATGCCATCGCTTTCCATCAAATTCTGTATGACAAGCTGGAAATGGCGGAATACATATGGATTATAATGAATAATATAAACAGAAAGACAAGAACCAGCAAGCCAATTTATGAATGAATTATTAAACGTCCTGTTTACAAAAATATAAAGCAAAGACAAAGATAACACAATAACCAATGGATTGTCATATCTGAACATCTTTGCAGGATGTCCCAAGTAAACAAGTGAAATAGTGCTGATAGCGACTATACTAGCGAAAGTACCAAGCAAAAGTTGCTTGGCATTCTTATTCATAAATTGCGGAGTGTACACTCTGAAATAACGAGCGGTTAAATACAACCCACAGAAAAATACAATGCTATATCCCCCATAATAATCAACAGTGTCTGTCAGCAAACAATAATACGTCTGAAATACGTAAAACAAAATCAAAAATCGCTTAAACACCTCACGAGGGCAATTCTCTACAAAAGCATTTAAGACGGGGGCAAATATACATAGCCCGATATAGGCCATTATAAACCAGTATTGGTGAGTTAATGCCAAGCACAGCTTAACTCCATCTAAACTTAATGTATCTATTCCCAAAAGTAGCACACAAGAATAAATGAGTATAAGTAAAAAAAGTGTCTCAAAAACAATCTTTAATACGCTCTTTAACTTAAAGTTTATCCCAAACCAACCTGAAATCAATACAAAAACATCAACACCGGTTATAGCAATGCTTGATATGGAAATAGTACCCAGCGAATAAAATGTATTCTCCCTTATCTCCATCCCAATTGGAAGGTGCTGCGTGCCTAAAACTGCATGACATATCAGGATGAAAAACATCGCAATAATACGAAGTAGTTCAACGCTAGAATTTCTTTTGTTTGTTCTATTCATTGTAGTCCAATAGAGAATAAAGCTTGTTTACCTCGGAGGTGTTATCTTCCATACTTTCCTTTAAATTTGTAACATACCGATTTCTTAACTCATTATCCTCAATCAATTCGACAATCTTGGCAGCAACACTATCACCAGTCATTTCACAGATGCTTGCATTAAAAGTAGCAGTAAACTGGTCATTTACCGTCGAAAAGTTTGTTACGACAATAGGTTTGCACAATATCTTAGCCTCATCCAAAGCAATGGATTTCCCCTCATATCTTGCAGGATGTACATACAAATCAGCAGCAGCTATATAGGGATAAGGATTTTTCTTTATACCGAGAAAAACAAATGAGTCCATAAGTCCTTCACTCTTTATCCTATCGACTAAATCGGACTCCATAACTTTACCTATTAAGTACCACTTAAATATTATGCCACGACTTTTTAGAAGTTTTGCTGCTTCTATAGACAAATCGGTTCCCTTACGCCTGCAGACATGCCCTAATGTTGCAATTGTGATTGTACCATTATCTGCATCAGGTAGTTCTACCAACTCTTTGGCCATTGAGGATATCAAAGTAGGAGATGAAATATTCTCCATTATTCCAATCTTATCCTTGCAGCTAGGGAAGTACTGAATTAAGGCATCAACACAAACCTGTGATATTGTAAATATTCTATCTACTTGGGGGAAGTATTTACGATCTGCCTTATAATAATAGGGCCACTTGCTATAATCATTATGGAAAAAAGAGACTTTGCATTTCCCTTTTAACTTATCAACCATATAGTACAATATCTGTTGTCCTCCATAATCAACTATCAGGTCATATTCATCCTCAGTAATCTGTGGCATCATCCGAGATATTAACAACCCAGCTGAAGCCTTCGAGAAGATTGAAAGAAAGAGCCTTAACAAAACGCCAGTCGCCATAAGCAGATGCCCTTTTTTTATAAACCAAATGCGGAACGTACCCCACCCATACAATGTTCAATCTCAGCACTGTATAGTACTTTCACACCAGGAGGGATAAACTCTGAAAAAACATCTCCTTCCTTACAACACAATAAGAGAGATGTTTCATACTTTTCTGAATCCCAAACGTTAAGAAGATTAACTAAGGATTTGGAAACACCTCCTGATTGAAGTGTACCTACTATAAATAACACTTTCTTCCTGCGCATAAGTAAAATTTTAAAGATTCAATATTTACTATTAGCATGTTAACAAATTTATATCCATGAACTACAACAGAGACATAAAAGCAACTAACTGTTACACCTCCCTAATTAGTGTTTCTTTCTAAATGTTCAAGTTCAACTACAAATACAGAATGAATTAATGAACTATTAGGAAAAGAGGCAGATATAAATATGCTCAAAGCAAAAGCCCCTTTACAACTTTATTATCCGTTTTATAAAATCACCATACACTACATCCCTAAATAAGGGACTAAGTTTTAAGACATTCCCAATAATGATGCAACAGCATGCTATAACGATTGCCAAAATCATACTTACTAAAAACTCCAAAAATAAATTCCTTGTACTTGCAAACCAGCTCCCTAAAAAAGACAAATCTGTCATACTGGTAAAGAAAAAGTGGAAAATGTAAATATCTAATGATTTCTTTCCCACCAATTCCAAGTATTTCTCCACCCTTGATGTTTTATTCTCTCTGGAAAGAAATACAAAAACAAAGGTTGGTATTGCGAATAATGCTGAAAGCATAAAGAAACCATAATGGCCAGAACAATATAACGCTGCGAAAATAAGATATAACACTAGACTGAGACTATAAATCCAAGGCTTTTTACCTAAGACCTCAATAAAATTATACTTCCTTGCTATATGCCCACCGATAAACCAAGGCCAATAAGAAAATAACTGGTCAGTACTCAATAAACCTCCGATGGCAGTATTTTCAAAAACTTTTCTGAGAAATAAAATACCTGAAAAAACGCTTAATGCTAATATTACATCTATAAGCAATGCTCCTTTACCTTGATTGCGAGAGAAATAACGAAAGAGAAGAAGAAAGAAATAAAAACATGCTAATGTATATAAATACCAATAACCACTCTTTATGTTGTTAAAAAAAAGTTCGTGTACTTCCCCATAGAAAAAATACCTAAAAAGCGAACCGACAAAAAGAAATGGACATAGAAAACAGCACCATTTTACAACAGTTTTTTTAAAACTAGGAGGAGATGGTATGACAAAGCCTGATAGAAACATAAATACAGGCATTTGAAAACTACTAACTATTAGTAAGACTAAACTAGGATCTTCTTTAAATGTGAAAAAGGATATATGTGCAATTACAACTGACATCATAGCAAGCCCCTTCAGTCTATCAACAAAATGAATTCTTTCAACCATAATTATAATTTACAGAAATATGAATGTGTAATGTTCATGGAAAATAGGAGTCTCATTGCTAAGAAAATGATCTCTCAACAGAAGTTAAGGCGATAAATTTAGAATACATTCACTTCAACTTTGTAAGAATTCTGCGTATTTGGTTTGCAAACCAAAAAAACGGATAAAGTATAGGATACTTTAAGAAGTAACACAACGCCTTAACGTAACCTGATGGCTGTTCGTGAAGAGCTTCATTAGCTATCATACGTACATAGGGCACTGACAACAATTTACGATTATTAATGCATGCTGTTGTAAGGTTTGTTATCGCACGCCGATAAAAGTAGTCCTTGAACTCGCCAAAAACGCCATGCTTATTTAAAAGTTTCCTAATGCCCTCAATTTGAAATTCAACAGGCTTAACCGACTTATGCTTATAACGATGAGTAATAGATGCGGAATTTAGCATATAATAATATACGATGTCGTTAAATATCCCTATCCGTTGAGAATTAAGAACTAACGACAAATGGATATAAATATCCTCCCCTAACCTGACATCATTTGGAATATCAAATGTATCAGCATTAAAGGCCGTTCTCTTTATCAGGCATGCATGGGTTGCATTGTTTGCCTGCTCCTGAAACATCAAATGCAAGTATGGCAACATATCGTATACGCCTGTTTTCCCAAAACAGACGTGTTCCTTAACCCGCAAATTCTCAAAATATGAAATTGAAGCACCATCTACTATGTCCAGGCTTTTTTCCTCTGCATGCCTTAACAGAATTTCTAATGCATCAGAAGGCAAGAAATCGTCAGCATCAACAAAATAGATATACTTACCCGAAGATCTTTCAAAGCCGTAGCGACGTGCAGAGGTCTGACCGCCATTCTCCTTGTGATACACAACGATGCGTTCGTCTCTCTGTGCATACTCTTTACATACTTTAAGGCTATTGTCTGTACTTCCATCATCAACAATTATAAGCTCAAACTCATTAAATGTTTGATGAACAATGCTATCTAGGCATTTTATTATAAAACCTGAGGCATTATAAACCGGAACTATAACTGATATAACTGGCATGTGGTATTTTACTTAAATGGCAAATTGAAAGGACAAGAACTGATTAAAGGGTTTAAATCAATATTGATCGGTTCGTATTCGGATTTCTTCGTCATAACACTATCCATGTCATCGACGCTCCGTAATTCGACTGCGGTCTCAACACTGCGGTTTACAGATGCGAAGTAATCTCTGAACTTAAACCCATCTCCATAAACCTTATCAGAGAATTCAACCCACACGTTGGGGATGCCATATGCATCCGATACAATTAAGCCGTGCAAAGAGCTAGATACAATGAACCTACAAGAACAGATTTTGAGAACTAGGTTCTCCCACTTCTCATATCCTTGCATACTGATGAGGGTGGCTTCACTATGCTCTTTCAAATATTTTTTAATGATGGGATTGTCCTCATCGTGAATATGGGGTATTATCCCCACCTCCCAACGAACAGACACTTCGGGCTTATAGAACTTTGGTAGCAATAAGATTGGATCCCCATATATTCCAGGGCAAGAGAAACCATTATCTAAGAGCACCTCGCGTGATAGGGGGCTACGAACAGCACAGATTTTCTTTGGTTGCTCCTTGGGCAACTCATTCCTTGATATTAAACCACTTCCCCATACAATCGTGTTCTTATTTGCAGTTTGCAAAATCGAGCCAATCAATGCATAATTCGGTTTCTTGCTTTGCCAAGACAAAATTGAGGTAGCATAGTTTATCAGTTTTTTCCCAAACCACAATTCACATAAAAACACATTCATATCATCTCCCCAATTCTGATACTTCCATTTTCCCCACTTGAAATTGAGGTAAGATTTAACTGCAATACTCTTATCTCTATCCTTCAATAGGAAAAGTTCTCTAAAGAAGTTTGGCAAGTACAAAACTAAGAAATAATAGATAACAATAAGAACCTTTTTAAGTATCTGCATGATTATATTTGAAAATTATCTTAACAAGTTCAAGAACACAAGATGTGGTGACACCCCAAAACTATCTCTCAAAACACATGATACACTTAATGCCTACGAGAAAAAGGTAAGACACGACCTATCTTTGATAGCACCTTTACCCGAACATCCTTGTCAAGTACAAAAAAGTAGAATAACGTACTAAATACTACTGCATACGCAACTGCCACAAATATCAATTGAAACAAAGAAGGGAATGCCATAATCAGATTTACAGAATATACTATGCCGCCTGCAAGTAAAACCAAAAAAAGAACCCTAAAAGTCCGCCGTAGAAAAAGGAATACACTTACTTCGGGAATCAGTTTCTTCATTCCATATAGAGAAATTAAAAGAATACAGAATTCTGTAATTGCTAATACGATGAACGCCACGTAAGCGGGGGAACCATAAAGAAAGGCTATACTCATAAAGACTATGGCTAAAGCAGATGCGATACAAACATTTATCGAGTTTGAACGTATTTTAGTCGTTGCTTGTATAACTATCACAACTATTGAATTCAATAAACCAAAAATGCTCCCCAATAATGCGATCCTACAAAGATAGCGGTGTGTTCCGGAACGGTCTTAAGCCAAATTTCCAATACCTGTTCCGTCAATAAGATGATGGGGACTGCAATATACGAATATATTGCTATACAAAACTCTACACATGAAACTACATCCCTTTGCATTCTCGGAATATCATTGCTTGCATAAGCCTTTACTATCTGTGGACGGAAGGCTGTTACCACATTCCAGGTAAAGCCAAGTATATACCCAGAAACCATGGAAGAGATACTATTTGCAGCATTTAATAAAACACCGAAGAATTTATTTATTATAAGACTTGTTCCTTGCGTACGTAAAGCTGTAGAAAGAGAATTGAAAGTATTATAACCTGTAAAAGCCATCATCTCTTTCAGCAAAGGGTAATGTTTCCTATACACCAAACGGCATTCGCGAAACTTATACACACAAAACAACACATACCCTCCTAAAATAACTAGATTAACAAGAGAAAGAAGTATCGTGTAAAGGATAAGATGATCATCTTCAAAATATTGTAAGAGAAATATTACAATAAAACGTAAAAAAATTGATGTTGTGTTCCAGAAACTAAGAAAAGAAACCTTCTCATGCGCCAAAACAGACGAGCTGAAAGGCACCTGAACTATGTTCATAAGCGCGATAAGAATACTTAACTGGTATACCCAATGAACCGCTGTTGCCCTATCAGTAGGAAAATCCAAAGAATTGCATACGTACCAAAGCCCCAATGTTTCTGCCCCAACCAATGTCAATAGAGCTATTATGATGTGAGCAAGCACAACCGTTGTGAAAACAATCTGCTGTGTTTGCACATTTCCCTTCACCAATTCCACTGTTAGATAACGGGATGAGGCACCGCTTAACGCTGAATTAATAAAACTAAAAAGAAATATTATACCTCCTACAACCCCAAAGATACCAAAGTCGGTAACACCTAGTGCAATAAGTAAATACCTTGAAGTATAAAGTCCTAGTACTAATTGAATTATACTACTAACATACAAGTAAATTGTATTCAATGCTATCCTTTTATGCGCAGAATCCATATACTCAAAAAGAAAATACTATAAGTTAAACACCATCTATCCCCGAATAAAGTTCACCTTTCACTTGGTTTGGATCATCCAGGAATGTCGGACATAAATTCATCATAAGAGCTATAGGTCGCATTATGCTTCTCCAGCCATTTCTCATACCCTCTCCCGACTTTCCTTTCAACGGGAATTTCAGGGTAATCTTTAAGGTTGCGCTTATCAACAAAATAGATCCACTCTTCTCTTAGCTCCTCTACATTGGGATTGCGGCCAAACCTAGCCCGAAACATTTTAACATATTCCTTAGCCTCTGCAAAAGCCTCCTCTTTCCTCTTGGCATAATATTCCTCTAACGTACATATAACTCTACAAGGAACACCTGCTGCCACAGAATTACTAGGTATGCTTTTCGTCACTACTGAACCTGCGCCAATAATACAATTATCACCTATTTCAACACCCCTTAAGAACGTAACTTTTGTCCCTATATATATATTATTCCCTAATACCACCTTTCCACAATTGTTCACATCATTACCTATCTCTATCAGGCAAGAACGAGTCAAATCAATTTGAGTCGTTCTAGGACTCCAAAACATCACATTCTTACCAACGGAAACTCCATGCTTTCGAATGTACGCAACATAACGCTCGCTACTGCTTTTTGCAAGCATCCTTTCAACTAAATCTAAGAGTAGTCGTATTTTCTTCATTGTGTATTTGTTTTAGTGCTATAAATAAGAATCATGATAATGACATAACATAATACTAGTCCTTGCTCTATAGTAAACCTCAAAATCTGTCAATGTTTTCTTATCTCCTAAAATCATTAGCCTAACTTTACAACAAAGTGCAGGTAAGGAAAACGGGTATACGGCGATGAGCTGTGCATGAGGGGAGGAGAATACCAAAAAATAGTATCATAAATCCTCTTTTATATCTGTTCGTTTAAACAATAATCTAATTGAAACAACAGTTTGATTAGATAACATAAAATCATAAAGGAGATTTGAGAAAAACATCTACATCCTCTCCTCCCTATCCCCAAATTCGTGGGTATAGGCACTCTCTAATTATAACACCACAATTACCCCCCGCATTAGAACGTGATTTGTTCGCAAGTTATCCATCGTGCATGCTCTTTACGTATGCAAAACTATATATTTTTTTTTAATGCTCCAAATAAATTTTGAAATGAGTGAGGCAAGAATGGCAATGGGGACAATTTAAAAGAATAATAAAACGGTGCTTTAACATTACCTCACTTATGCGAACGACATTATTTAGCCACAATAACGTTATATCTTTTTACGCTAACATCTCACTCTAGATGTTGCATTTATAAACAACGCCATAACAATGACGTAAATTTATCACCTAAGCAGAACCTAATTGTGTTTATAGTTTTATATATCTACATGCTTACACCCGACACAAAAATAAAAAAACACAAAACAACAATCTTCAAATTAATCTCAAAGCTAATTTCTAAGGGATGCGCTTAAAAACTGTCCACCCCTTAGAATTAACCAACAAGTAGATGCGACACCTCCTCTTACTCAAAATAATACAAGAAGGTGGCGATGCCTTCGAGGGCGGGTTTGCGTTGTCCTTCGATTTCTATTTAAATTCTATCTCGGTTTTGCAAATGCCACGAATATTGCTGATGGCGTGCAGTTTGGTAACCAGTCGCACTTTACTTCCTGTCACCACGGCCTGTCCAAAGCGCATCTTGTCCATGCCATAGTTCACCAACATCTTGATATTGTTCACCTCGATAATCTGTTCCCATAGGTGAGGCAGCAGCGAGAGGGTGAGATATCCGTGTGCAATGGTGCTCTTAAACTGACTTTCTTGTTTGGCACGCTCCACGTCAACGTGTATCCATTGATGGTCTAACGTGGCATCTGCAAAGAGGTTGATGCGCTCTTGGTCTATCTCCAGCCATGGCGAAACGCCTAGCTCTTCGCCCAGATGGGCGGCAAACTCTTCGTAAGAGTTAACAACTAATTTGCTCATTGTCTTTTATTTAATGATTATCTGATGCAAAAAAATGGCTCCATCGCGCCATAAACTACGGCGAAATTACATAAAAGTATTGAAGAAAACAAATGTTATCCTATTTTGGATGGCGTAGCATAGGCTTTTACCATCTATTTATTAACCCATCCATGTGCGCCTATTTTTAACCCAAATGGGTCATTAGACCACAATGTTTTCAGTACTTTTGTTTTTGTGTTGTTTCCTAACATCTATTATTTTCTTGTAGACACTTTGCTTGTCGTATTCTTTTGACGTAGTGTACTACACCAAAAGAACAAAACTAAGATACCTACAAGCAAATAAAAGATGGACTGGAGCCTTGAAAATAACATCAAACAGATGATAAGCGGTCAACCCGCCGATTTTGGTTAAACATGAATCATACAAAGACACTAAAGCAACTAAACGCTGAGATATATTCTCACGCCAAAAGAAGAAGACAAACCTCATCACCCTTACCCCTCTCCATTATATACTCTTCCCATGCCTTCCTCTTCCTTACCCTTTCCAATTCTATACACATCACGCCCTTCTCATCATCTTTTTTGCCCCTTCTTCTCTCGCAATCCTTAACTTCTCTCATTATCTTGCCCAAGTTCAAAAAAATAATTATCTTTGCACATTCAATCATTTTTACCTTATGAGAAAAGCTTCAATTGTGTTTTGCGCTTTGACCCTCAGTGTTGGTGCTTTTGCCCAACAGGCCAAGGACGATTTTAAGAAAGACAGACTCATGTCTGCCGGTAATTATTGGGCCTATCCCGGTCCGCAAAAGGCGCAAACGCCTGCGCCAAAAGGTTACAAACCGTTTTATATTAGTCACTATGGCAGACACGGGTCGCGCTATCTCATCGGTACAAAAGACTACGACACCACTTACTTCACGCTCGCCAAGGCCGACAGTTTGGGCAAACTCACACCGCTAGGTAAGGCCACCATGGGCAAACTGAAGCTGATACGCGAAGAAGCAATGCTGCGCGATGGCGAACTAACACAACGCGGAGCCGAACAACACAAGGGCATTGCACGCCGCATGTATCAAAACTTTCCCGAAGTTTTTGCCGGACGAACAACCGTCGATGCCAAAAGCACAACCGTTATTCGCTGCATCCTTTCCATGGAAAATGCATTGCAACAGCTGCTGTTGCTTAACCCACAATTGATTGTTAAGCACGATGCCAGCATGCACGACATGTATTATATGAATCAAACAGACGATAGTTTGCGTGCAAGAAAAATGCGTGGCGCTGCAAAAGATGCTTACCTTGCTTTTGCGAAGAAACACGAAATGCACGACAGACTGATGAATTCGCTCTTCAACGATGCCGAATACTGGAAGAACAATATAAACGCTAACGAATTTAACCGCATGCTTATTAAGGTGGCCAACAATGTGCAAAGCACCGAATTGCGCCATAAGTTGCAGCTGCTCGACCTCTTTACGGTTGACGAACTTTACGAAAACTGGCTCGTTGGCAATGCTCGTTGGTATATTATGTATGGTCCTTCGCCCCTCAATGGTGGCACTCAGCCCTACAGTCAGCGCAACTTACTGCGCAACATCATCACGCAAGCCGATAGCTGTATTAAGCTTGCTAGTCCTGGTGCCACACTGCGCTATGGACACGACACAATGGTAATGCCCCTTGTTTGCTTACTCAACCTCAACCAAAACGGCCGACAGATTGCCGACTTGGAACAACTAGCACCCCAGAACTGGCTAGATTATAAGATTTTCCCCATGGCCTCAAACCTCCAATTTGTGTTCTATCGCAAGAACGCTGCCGACAAAGATGTGCTCTTTAAGGTGATGCTTAACGAGAACGAGGCCACATTGCCCCTCAAAGCCGTTAGCGGTCCGTATTATCGCTGGAGCGACTTCCGCGATTTCTACCTCAAGAAAATAGACGCCTACAAAGAATAAATGCACGACGAAGCCTTTTTTGTGGCCAAACTAACACTGCGCCACATCAAACCCACGGCCACTCGCCTGCTTATTGTTCGCGAGATGATGCGAGGCGACGAAACCGTTTCGCTCCCCGAGTTGGAACGTCTTCTGCCCACTATAGACAAAGCACCATCTCGCGAACACTCTCGCTTTTCTTGCTCCACAGACTCATTCACGCCATCGATGATGGGTCGGGCGCACTCAAATACGCCGTATGTGCCGACGATTGCGATTGCACTGTGCAAGATGAGCACACGCACTTTTACTGCGAACATTGCCACCGCACTTTCTGCCTCAAACAATTGTCGGTGCCTGTGGTGTCTCTACCCGATGGCTTTCTCCTCAATAGCGTTAATTATGTACTAAAGGGATTATGCCCAGAGTGTACAAGAAAGGAGTCTGAGGTTAGGAGTAAAGTAATAAAGGAGTAAGTAGTAAGGAGTTGAGGAGGAAGAAGGAGTAGGTAAGAAGGAGGAAGTAAGAAGTAGTAGGTAGTAAGGAGAAGAGGAGGAAGAAGTAGTAGGTAGTAAGGAGTAAGTAAGAAGGAGTAAGGAGATGAGGAGTAAGGAGATGAGGAGTAAGGAGATGAGGAGTAAGTAAGAAGGAGTAAGGAAATGAGGAGTAAGGAGTAAGTAAGAAGGAGTAAGGAGATGAGTAGTAAGGAGTAAGTAAGAAGGAGTAAGTAGTAAAGCCGAATGAATACGTGGCGTTATCCATTCTTTCACCTTTTCACCCTTAAACCCTCAAACGCCCTTTCATCCTTTCATCCTTAAACGCCCTTTCACCCTTAAACGTCCTTTCATCCTTTCACCTTTAAACGTCCTTTCACCTTTAAAAGCTATTGGGTTAGACATTTTATTAAATAACAAACAATGGAACAACAAACAACCAAAGCCGCCATTATTTATGGTGTTAACGACCGCCCACCGTTGCAAGAAACTCTTTTTGCGGCCATTCAGCACCTATTAGCCATCTTTGTGGCCATCATCACCCCACCGTTAATCATTTCCAAGGCCCTACACATGGACCTAGCCACCACGGGTTTTCTGGTGTCGATGGCCCTCTTCGTGTCGGGCGTTTCCACCTTTATACAATGCCGTAAGTTCGGACCTGTGGGCTGCGGATTGCTTTGTGTACAAGGCACAAGCTTCTCGTTCATCGGTCCAATCATCGCCATCGGTCAGGCTGGTGGTTTGTCGCTCATCTTCGGAGCCTGCATAGCTGCAGCCCCAGTAGAGATGGCTGTTAGCTATTCGTTTAAATACCTGCGTCGCATCATCACCCCCTTGGTAAGTGGCATTGTGGTGATGCTCATTGGTTTGAGTCTTGTTAAGGCTGGCGTTATGGCTTGTGGAGGTGGCGACCCCGCGGCCGAAGATTTTGGTACGCCACGCAACCTCATCGTTGCAGCCACGGTTTTGGCCAGCGTCATCGCACTCAACTGCAGCAACAACAAATATATCCGCATGAGCTCTATCGTGCTAGGCGTGGTTGTGGGTTACATCTTGGCCCTTTGCATGGGCATGGTCGACTTTGGAAGTTTCAACGCCAGCAACGTGGAAGCATTCTATGTGCCCATACCTTTTAAGATGGGTGTAGATTTCAACGTGTCGTCTATCATTGCCGTGGCATTGGTTTACCTCGTTACAGCCATCGAAGCCACAGGCGACGTAACGGCCAACTCGATGGTTTCGGGCGAGCCTGTTGATGGCGAAGTGTATGTAAAACGCGTTTCGGGCGGTGTGTTCGCCGATGGCCTCAACTCACTTTTGGCTGGCATCTTCTCATCGTTCCCCAACTCCATCTTCGCTCAAAACAACGGTATCATCCAGCTAACGGGCGTTGCTAGTCGCTATGTGGGCTACTTCATTGCAGCCATGTTGGTGGTGTTGGGCCTCTTCCCCATCGTGGGCATTGTGTTCTCGCTGATGCCATCGCCTGTATTAGGTGTCGCCACGCTTCTCATGTTCGGTACTGTAGCCGCTGCGGGTGTTCGCATCGTGGCAAGTCAGAAGCTCGACCGCAAGGCGGTGTTGGTCATTGCAGCCAGTTTAGCATTGGGTATGGGCGTTGAATTGATGCCCACCATCCTCCAGCAATTGCCCCAAAGCGTGCAAACCATCTTCTCTTCGGGTATCACCACTGGCGGTTTAACTGCCATTGTGGCCAACGCGCTGCTTAATAGGAAGTGATTTTAGTTGGGGAGTTTGGGAGTTTTTGAGTTTATGAGTTAATGAGTTTAGGGTGAGCATACAATCTGCTTACCAACTCATAAAGGGAGTTTTTGAGTTTGGGAGTTTTTGAGTTAATGAGTTTAGGGTGAGCATACAATCTGCTTACCAACTCATAAAGGGAGTTTTTGAGTTTGGGAGTTTTTGAGTTAATGAGTTTAGGGTGAGCATACAATCTGCTTACCAACTCGAAAACTCATAAACTCATAAACTCAACAACTCGAAAACTCATAAACTCAAAAACTCATAAACTCATAAACTCAACAACTCACCAACTCATAAACTCACCAACTCAAAAACTCATAAACTCAAAAACTCATAAACTCACCAACTCATAAACTCACCAACTCAAAAACTCACCAACTCACCAACTCATAAACTCATAAACTCACAAACTCAACAACTCACCAACTCATAAACTCACCAACTCATAAACTCACCAACTCACAAACTCACCAACTCACACATGGATAAGTTAAAAACACGCATCCTTCAAGACGGCAAATGCTATGAAGGCGGCATTTTAAAAGTGGATAGTTTTATCAATCACCAGATGGACCCCAATTTAATGATGGAAGTGGCTAAAGAATTTAGCCAACATTTTGGTGATGCCCACATCAATAAGATTGTAACCATCGAAGCCAGTGGTATCGCTCCCGCCATCTTGGTGGGCTACATCATGCAATTGCCCGTGGTGTTTATCAAGAAAAAAGAGCCAAAAACAATGGAGAACATGCTCACATCGGTGGTGCACTCATTTACCAAAGACCGCAGTTACACGGTGTGTATCTCGGCCGACTACCTCACCCTGCACGACCATGTGTTGTTTATCGACGACTTCTTGGCCAATGGCAATGCCTCGATGGGCGTAATCGACCTTTGCAAACAGGCTGGCGCACACCTCGAGGGCATGGGCTTTATCATCGAGAAAGCGTTCCAAAAAGGAGGCGAGCTACTGCGCCAACACGGCATTCGCTATAAGGCTTTGGCCACGGTAGAGAGTCTTGAGAACTGCGAAATCAAACTCAGATAACTCCCTTTATCATCGTCTTTGCCCCGAAGACAAACATTTAGCTCCACCGCCAGAGCTATTTTTTACAAGCAGATGCCCCAGTTATCCTTTACAATTAGGGATAACTGGGGCATTATATTTTAACCCAAATCTGTCATTAGGGATAAGGCACGAGTCAAGAAAAGCCCCTCATAGCCTATACACACTACCATGTACGCCTATTTCATTTATTTTCCAAACGATTTGAGTTGGTCCCAGATAGAAGCATGCGCTTGTTCATATTCATTCAGCGCCTTACGCATCTTATTTTCACCAATAAGTGATATTTCTGCAGCCTTATCGTAGTCGTTACCTCCATAACGCTTCATTTGCACCTGCACCGCGATATCAGGTTTAGAGATAATGATTTGTTGTCGGGTATTTTGTTCAAGCATGATAGAAATCGTACGCGAGAGCAGCGTCATATAGTTCAGCCCCAATCCTTCTTGGTAGTCCATAATGCGTTTAACGATGGCAGCAGGCAACGACTTCGCCAGAGTTTTCTTATCGATAATATCGCTCATAAGCTTTTCTTCCTTGTAGTCGTGTGTGCTCACATTAACCCCAACCAGCAAGTCGCCTTTCACTCTAGCCACCCTATTAAGTGGCAAACCATTAACCAGTCCACCATCCACAAGAAGCATTTCACCTTTTCGCACAGGATTGAAAAACAGCGGTATCGAAATACTAGAGCGTACAGCCTCGTATAAGCTTCCTTTCTTAAAAACCACCTCCTTACCACTGTTCCAATCAGTAGCAACAGCGGCATAAGGAATGGGCAAATCCTCAATATTCACATCGGGTACAATTTCTTTTAGAGCATCCATCACCTTTTCGCCCTTTACCAGGTGGTTCAAGCTAAAAGAGAAATCCACTAAAGAGAGAATTTTCTTTTTGTCTAGTTGCACCATCCATTCCTTCACCTCTGCCAATTTTCCAGCAGCATACATAGCCCCAATCAAAGCCCCCATTGAGCAACCAGCTATAGAGGTTATACAATAGCCTCTACGTTCCAGCTCTTCAATAGCACCGATGTGAGCCAAACCGCGCGCACCTCCGCTCGACAAAACCAATGCAACATTTTTCTTCATCGCTTATTCTAATTTTATATTCACTCGATGGTTTATAGGTATCTGTTAATTAAATACTTAGCGCAATTTATTGCCATACTAAGACACCAACGCAATGTTATAACCACCGCGAACAAAGTTACAGAAAAATTCTTTCTGCCAAACTTTTTTGGCGCATTTATGCTATGCACCGTTGAAAAACAAGCAAGTAACACCTCCAGAAAAAGAAAATATAAACTAAGCTCCACGAAGTAAGAGGCATACTTCATGAAGCTAAAAGCATTTTATTCACGCTGTGGCAATCGTAGAGTTTAACCCCAATTGGTTATTCAATCGCCAGCACAGGCCAAGCACCAATTGGGGTTAAACATTAAAAAGGCTTACACCTTTTCGCCGTAGCACAAGTCGCCAGCATCTCCAAATCCAGGGACGATATATTTATGTTCGTTCAAACAAGGGTCGATGGCAGCACACCAAATAGTGGTTTTGTCTTCGGGGAACGTTTTACGGATATGCTCAATACCCTCGGGCGAAGCAATCACGCAAGCCACATGGATGCGTTTAGGAGTGCCCTTAGTTAAAAAAGCCTTATATCCCAGTTCCATCGAACCACCAGTAGCCAGCATCGGGTCGGCAATAATCAGATTTTTACCCTCGATGCTAGGTGTAGCCAAATACTCCACATGTATGCCCACCTTCGTATGTTGTTCGTCAACATATTCGCGATAAGCCGACACAAAAGCATTACCCGCATGGTCGAAGATATTCAAAAAACCATTATGGAAAGGCAATCCCGCACGAAAGATAGTTGCCAGCACAATTTTATCTGTTGGCACTTCCACACTGGCCACCCCCAAAGGCGTAGTAATATCGCGCGCCTCATAGTCTAAGGTCTTGCTAATTTCGTAAGCCTCCAATTCACCAATACGTTGAATGTTATTGCGAAAGAGCAGCCGATTTTTTTGATAATCCACATCGCGGATTTCGGCAAGATACTGATTTACAATCGAATTGTGTTCACTAAAATTTACTATCTTCATCATCGTAAGAATATGTTATAGGTCTGTTTCTAAAAATCTCAGCATCGTGATAGGCGTTTAACGGCCCATACGCCTTAGGTGTCTGCACACAGCAAGGCAGACAAACACCTGGTTTGTCCGCCTGCGGTATCTTGTTAACTCGTAAACGTGTCAACTCATGAACTCGTCATCTCATGAACGCAAAAGTTCAATAACACAAGAACTAAAGAATGCATAAGCTCACGAACTCAAAATTAATGCCATGCAAAAGTATTAAATTCCCGCTTATTTTTGTAATGTGCAAATAGCAAAAGACGCAACACACCCTGTTTTTTATATTCTTTAACCTAAAAAGGAAAGCACAAATGTATTTTTCTCCTTGCGCGCTTGGTGGTTCTTAACGATTTTGCTAACTTTGCGCTGTACACCGAGAAGGCGTGTGCTTAGTCTAAGGATAAAATTCACACTTAAAAATATTTAAGAAAAATGGCAAAGTTTGACAAGTCAGTACTAGAAAAGTACGGAATTAAAGGAACAACAGAAGTTGTTTACAACCCTTCTTATGAAGTGTTGTTCGAAGAAGAGACCAAAGAAGGCCTCGTAGGTTTTGAAAAAGGCCAAGTTACCGAACTTGGTGCTGTTAACGTAATGACTGGTGTTTACACTGGCCGTTCGCCTAAAGACAAGTTTATCGTTGACGATGAAACATCACACAACACTGTATGGTGGACCACCGACGAATATAAGAACGACAACCACCCCGCTAGCAAAGAAGCTTGGGAAACTGTTAACAAACTGGCTAAGGAAGAACTTTCTAACAAACGCCTCTTCGTTGTAGACGGTTTCTGCGGTGCCAACAAAGACACTCGCATGAAAATCCGCTTCATCGTTGAAGTTGCATGGCAAGCTCACTTCGTTACCAACATGTTTATCAAACCCGTAAACCAAGAAGAATTGGACCAAGAGCCCGACTTCATCGTTTACAACGCTTCTAAAGCTAAGGTTGAAAACTACAAAGAACTGGGCCTTAACTCAGAAACAGCTGTTGTATTCAACGTAACAACCAAAGAGCAAGTTATCCTTAACACCTGGTATGGTGGCGAAATGAAGAAAGGTATGTTCTCTATGATGAACTACTACTTGCCCCTCAAAGGCATCGCTTCTATGCACTGCTCGGCCAACACCGACCTCAATGGCGAAAACACAGCCATCTTCTTCGGTCTTTCTGGTACTGGTAAAACCACTCTTTCTACCGATCCTAAGCGTTTGCTCATCGGCGACGACGAACACGGATGGGACGACAATGGCGTGTTCAACTTCGAAGGTGGTTGCTACGCTAAGGTTATCAACCTCGACAAAGAAAGCGAGCCCGATATCTACGGCGCTATCCGTCGCGACGCTCTGCTCGAAAACGTTACTGTAGACGCTAACGGCAAAATCGATTTCACCGATGGCAGCACAACCGAGAACACGCGCGTGTCTTACCCCATCAACCACATCAAGAACATCGTTCGCCCCATCTCGGCTGGCCCCGCTGCTAAGCAAGTTATCTTCCTCAGCGCAGACGCATTTGGTGTTCTTCCTCCCGTTTCTATCCTCAGCCCCGAACAAACCAAGTACTACTTCCTTTCGGGCTTCACCGCTAAGCTTGCTGGTACCGAACGCGGTATCACCGAGCCTACACCTACCTTCTCGGCTTGCTTCGGCCAGGCGTTCCTCGAACTCCACCCCACCAAGTATGCTGAAGAGTTGGTAAAGAAGATGGAGAAGAACGGTGCTAAGGCTTACCTCGTTAACACTGGCTGGAACGGAACCGGCAAGCGCATCTCTATTAAGGACACTCGTGGCATTATCGATGCTATCCTTAGCGGTGCCATCAACAGCGTTCCCACCAAGAAGTTGCCTATCTTCGACTTCGAAATTCCTACTGTTCTCGAAGGCGTTGACACCAACATCCTCGATCCTCGCGACACTTACGCTGACGCAGCTCAGTGGGACGAGAAGGCTAAGGACTTGGCTGGCCGCTTCATCAAGAACTTCAAGAAGTACGAAGGCAACGAGGCTGGTAAGGCTCTCGTAGCTGCTGGTCCGAAGTTGTAATTCACTGAAAGCATAACAACAACGTTGTTATCACATATCTTAAAAGCTCGCTCCAACTTTGGGGCGAGCTTTTTTATGCGCTTATGGCTGCTGCGTGAGGCTTTTCCCTTATGGTGGCCCGGCTGTTAAGCTGTTGAGGGGTGCATTTCGCGGTTTTTAAGTGGCTGTTCCCTCGCAATGCTTCACTCGCGCCTCTCCACTTTGCCGGCTTGCATAAAAAGGCGGTTTGCGTTCTGTTTGTAGGCTTCATGCCTACTTCGAAGATATACTTCCATAAGTGCTTACAAACGCGCCTCAAGCCTATAAAAAAGCCCTTAAACAATGCGTACTGCCGAATAAGTGCCGCTTCTAACTTTGCGCTTTAACCCTTTAAGGGCGCGATGGTGAGCCATTAGGTTTACGGAAATGTAAAATATTTGCACCAACTTTTAACATTATGAGTGCCTCCGTCATAAAATTTCGGGCACTTGGGCGAAAATTCTCGCGTATTTTTAAAGTTTGTAACACACTGATTTACTAGCACTTACACGAAATAAGTGTTTAAAAGTGGCCTTTTTAGCCCATTTTGGGGATAAGAGGCACAATTTAGCGCCTAGCCAAATACCAGCAAACGGCGTTGCGCCAATTAGGAGCAATTTGCCTATAAAACGCCCTTAAAAAGGGGCTTTTCATGGGTTTTTGCTGCATTTTGTAGGAGTTAGCATCGCGTTTTGCACGAGTTAGTATTGCATTTAGAACGAGTTAGCATTGCATTTTGTAGGAGATTACAAGGTGTTTTGCTGCAAATAGCGTGGCGAAAACATGGGTTATGGTTGGCATTTTGGGCATGTTGTCGATGCGCAAAATTCGAGATTTTTCGTAAAATAGAAAGGCAAAAACATAGTAGTTTGCAAAAAATGGAGACTTGAAGCGTGTAACCATTTCCTAAATAGCATCATTTTCGTGCGTTTTTAACCGCTTTTGCAGGGTGGTTTTCTCTAGAATGGTTCGGCAAGAAAACATGTTTTGTAAAATATATTTACCGTTTTAACAAATAGCAAATGCCCTTCAAGGTGAATACTCACCACCGAAGTTTTTGCGCAGGTTGCAACAAAAGGGCTTAACCCCACCAATAGTTATCACACGTTTTATCAGGTTTACATTGCTTTCCGTACATCATTCGTTTGTTTGCCGGCATCTTGCCTGTGTTATTCTTGAAGGCTTAGTGCACAACACCTTCAAGAATAACACAAACGTATCAAGAAATTCTGCAAGCACACTCGTACTGAGATGGAAGCGTTGTAAAGCGAAGTAGACTTGCTTATTTACTGGGTGTCCTCAATTCCTCAATGGCAGGTAAATTGTTGGCTAACCAACGAGACGGAGATTATCACATCTACCCCGAGCATATACGTAATCTTCCTATCCCTATTGCGACTTCCAAGCAGCTAGAGGAGATAGTTCAGCTCGTCAGAATCATTATGAAAAAGATACATAGTGGGCAAGACTGTGAAACGGAGCAACAGAAAGTCAATCAGATAGTTTCCACACTACATATAATGCATTTTTCCTATTTCCTGTTTAACGCGTATTTACGCAAAAAAAACTAATAGAATCTTGATATTGTGAGAAAACATCCATATCTTTACAGTCGAAAAGAGTGCGTCTTTACGCACAAATAACTAATAGGAATGAATATAGAACGACCAATATATCTGCAAAGGTTAATTGACCGACGCCACAATGGAATGATAAAAATCATTACAGGTTTGCGTCGGAGTGGCTAATCGTATCTGCTCTTTACACCTTTCTGCCAGTATCTTAAAGAACAAGGGATAGATGATACCCAAGTCATCAAGTTGGACTTGGAGAACATTTATAATGAGCGTTATAGGAGCCCTTTACCCTTGTTAGATTACATTAGCCAGAGGGTAACAGATACGAGGGGACACCGTCAAGACTTATTTGGACTATATGCAGGACGCTTTCCTGATGGAGCGTGCTGTTCGCTACGATATCAAGGTCGTAAATACATTGATACTCCGGCAATATGCCAAAATGAAATTATAAAAAGTTAGAAATGAATACTTTAAAGTTATCTATAATTATTTGTTTTTCAATACTATATTCCCTCACCTCTTTAGCAGAGGTAAACCCCAAGTCCAGTATTGAAATAGAAAGTTTTGACTCTATACCGTCAGGTATAGATGGTGGATATTGCGTATTTTTTAAGTATCCAAGCAAAATGCGAAATAAAGGCCACATTATGGTGAACGATCTTGCAACCACAGCCTACATGATGATTAATCATCGCATTGAAGAGTTTACTCTTGTCACTAATAGGAAAAACGTATTTTGGTATAAAAACAAAAAATTCACTTTAAAGGTGACAGTTAGCCACACACAGAACAAAAGTGATGGTGAATTCTATAATGTGAAAGGCCTCCTTATCGTGGAAGATTACAACAAGAATCAACAAAAACTTGCCTTTTATGGGAATTGTAGCTGGTAGTTTATATTTTCAGCATTAGGTGTAATTGATGCCTCATTCATATGGCAGCATGTGAATAACAGATGTATGTGTAGGGACAAGCACTCGCAAGCCCCTGCACTTTATGTCCTATGATGCTGATGGTAATCAACCTTGTAAGTACGGATATGCCATTCTTCCTGTATAGGCTTATAAAATTATGTACATGAGGAGGAAGGGCTTACACCTGGGTTTAAGGACTGTCCCTGTAATGGCTGAAGCGTTGGAAAAATGGGATAAAGTATGTGGGCAGTCTGCATAACTTCTATTAGCCATGTGTTAAAACTCAATGGATATGGGAGAAGACAAACAAAAGTGAATGGGAAAAGACTGCGTTTTTAGGGGGAAACTTTAGTAAGAAAAAAACATCCAATAAAATTTGGATAATAGAAATAAATAGTTTATATTTGCGAACGAAAGCTTCAACATAACGTAATACATACGACAAACCTAATTGAGACCAACCTCATAAAAAAGGAGGCGCATACCGAAAAGCCTTATTAGAGTAGGCATTCCTAAGCGAGATGTAAGATGAAAAAAATTCTTCAATCATACTTTTCTCTGTTTTTTGTTTGACTTCACATGCAGAAAGAAGATATACCTCAAATAAGGAACTAGTAGTTATTAATATCGAAACCTCTTGCGGTGTTGGCTGTAGCATTTTGGTTGATGAAAACACCTCAATGGAGACTATAAGTGACTTTGCTGAGTACTTGGATGTCATAACATGCAATTAATTGAATATTCTATAAGTTAACATGTTTTCTTCGGGAATACAAGACCCTTTTGACGTAGCAAATTCACACTGACGTATTACCTATATTTGTATTGGTTTTATTATCCATAGAATAATATTTTGTGATCACTTAATCAAAGAGCAGATGTCGAAAAGCTCTCCAATTTATTAGAGTAGGCTAAATTTTACATTTTATTAATTATGAAAAAACTTTTTGCTATTGTACTATTTGCTAGTGCTTTCATGTCTGCGTATGCAAAAGACGATAAAACATTAGAACAACAAGAATGTATTGAAATTCACACCTCATGTGGAGCAGTTCACGTCATTGAAGGAGCAATAGGAGACAATGTCACCGCCGAACAATTGGTGGATTATGCTAGATATATTGATTGGGTGTATTGTGGCGATTGATCTACCTCAAATCCGCAACTAAGCCCTTGAACGTCCTTATTGCGTTTACACGTCCTCTCATTACTGAATTTGCAGATAATTTGAACTTGAAGCACCCACTTCTGCCTACAATATCCCCTTACCCCACAATGTGACTTGAGGCAATACACAATATCATTCCCATAAGTTGTAGGCACTATCCAAAATCAGTCTGGAAAACATCAGCGTAAGCCTTATTACAGGTATAGATATTCAGCACATACCGCCTTGATGTCCTGATCCACTTGGCTGGTACAGAGATAAACCTGAAGACAAACGCTTTTATGCGACTTGTTGCATTGAGTCCGAACTTCTTTACGTCAAGTCTTTGAATAATGGCCTTGTAAAAGTTACGGATAAGTGCTGTAAGAAGAAGGAACACTGTGTTCTCTGCCATGAAGGATTTGGGCAATCTGTTCCACCCGAAACCATTGTTCATATCATCGAAGATACGTTCCTTTTCTCCACGAAGGTTATAGAACTCGACAATTTCTCTTACGGAAGAATCATAGTCGTTAGTCAGGATACAACGGTATGTGTATTCTCCTTCCCAAAAAAATCCTGCACACCATCCATCCGTTTCTGTCTTTGAATCACAAGTCGATATGCCTTACCTTTCCACTTCTCAACAAGGATAGAGTTCAATTCAAACTCAATGCCATTGATTTCCTCAGTTTTCCAGCCTTTGAGAGCAAAGATGTCATTGTAGATCGAACTGCAGCGGTTAGCACGGATATAGAAGGACTTGCAGTGTTTTTCTATTTCCTCCACGATTTCCTCGGAACATGATCCACAATCAGCTCTGAAGCGATTGATAGTGAGCTCATTCTGTTCAAATCTCTCAAAGAACCTCTTCAGCGTGTCTTTCTGATGGAAACGAACATTTGTGTTACCATCGCTATTCTCTATACCAACTATCAAATCGCCAATAACCGCCACGCCAGGGCGATAACCAAGGAACTTCTTGTATGTAGGCTTTGCATCATACTTCTCTGTCTCTATTAACTGATGGTCGAAATCAACATCATACATCTCACCCTCTTTCAGTTGGCCAGCTGCAAATATACAATTGAGCAATAAAGTATTGAGAGTGTCAGCCGTATTGAAATCGTAGGTCTTGCCCATATCTGATGTGTATGAAATGTTTTCTTGCGTCAACTCCTTTATCGCCCTGAGGATAGTATCAGAGCTACAAGTGCGAAGTGTCGGATGAAATGAGAGGTGGTTCATCAAATGAGTAGTGACATCCTCAATACATGAACCGCCACAGAAGTAGATACTCATGAGAGAACGGATGATTTCGCTGTACTGATAACCGAACGATCTACACCTTAGACCGAGGGTTGAGTCGATGACAGATGATAATGTGGAGTCAAATTGCTCCATGATTGAAAATAATCCCCCAAAAGGAGTGAGTCTCTCAGATTTAATTTGTATCTTCGCCATGTCTATCGTCGGATTATCTTGTTTTTTTTTGCAACACTAAGATAAGTGAAAATTCTGACATAGCAAAATCCTGAGCAACTTTTTGTTGCTCAGGTACTTAAAAAGTTTAATTTATAATAGTGTTGCGGAATTAAGGATCTATAGTTAGTTTTAATACGACAAACAGACCATTCAACACGCATATAGTGTTGAATGGTCATTAAATAATTTCTATGCTTAGACTACTCATATCCTCCTCCTTCTTGTTCATGTTAGCAGCTCTGTTCTCAACAGCCCACGCCCAAGATGCTTTGCCTGCAACAACAGAAGTAACTTATCTTGCCACGTGTATCAAAGATACTGTTGCAGGAAAAGTTCTCTCAGACACCTTCCGACTTCGCTTTAATGATGACAAGGCTTTGTTTTACAGCGTAGATAAGTTCACGAACGACTCGATAAAGTTTAATAACATTGATGCCTGGGCAAAGCAAGTAGATAAGGCATTAGTAAAGGGTTCGCGGGAGAATAAGGCAGGAAGATGTTATTATGTATTAACTAACCTAAACGAAGGCACTTACATCTATATAGATGAAATTGGCATGAACATCTTCCGCTACACAGACAGTTTGCCAGCTTTCAATTGGAAAATCCTACCCGAACACAAAACCATTGCAGGGCACAAATGCACAAAAGCCGTGGGCAAATACATGGGGCGAACTTATGAAGTATGGTATACAACAGATATTCCTGTACGCGTTGGGCCATGGAAATTTTACGATTTGCCTGGCTTGGTGATGTCAGCTTACGACACACAGCATCAATACAGCTTTACTTTTATCGACATGCAACCATGTAGAGGAGATGTGGCACTCTTTCCTAGCAGTACGTTTAAAACAACTAAAGAAAAGTTCCTCAAAGAGTATGCCCTATATCTAAACGACCCCGTAGCATATTATGCAACTCGAGCTGTTGTGCGAATTGAATTTAACAAGCCAAATGCTACTCTTCCGAAAAAATGGAAGAACGAGAGCAGACATCGCCCTATGGAAATTTTAAAATAACATGTTATGAAGAAAATACTCACCATTATACTGCTCCTTTCCTATACATTGCAAGGCATGGCAGTCGACAACAAAGCTCAGTTAGAGTGCATTTATCACTTAACCTATCAAGTTGATACGATTACAAAGCGTAGTAACTTTGCCATGATGGTACTTCGCCGTAACGAAGAAAAATCACTTTTCTATGCGCAAGCAGAGTTCGAATTCGACTCGTTGTCACAAAACTCAACAGGCATGGAGAGTTATTATGCAATTAGAGATACCATTAAGGCCAAATATGGTGGTATAACAGCACACTATTATGTACTAAAAGATTTTGGAAAGCAACAGCTTGACTTTCTAGAAACAATACCAAGACGCAGCAAATACACCGAGCCCTTACCCTCCTTCAATTGGAAATAACAGAGGAACAGAAAACTATTGGTGAACACCAATGCCAGAAAGCGACCTGTGTATTTGGTGGAAGAACCTACGAAGTTTGGTTTGCGCCAGACATACCCATAAGTGATGGACCATGGAAGTTTCACGGTTTGCCTGGACTTATACTCGAAGCGTATGACACACAGCATCATTATGAGTTCCTTTTTCAAGGTATGCGCCCTTGTGCAGGCAAAATTGAAATACCCGTAGAAAAGTATTCCAAAACCACAAAGAAAGATTTCTTGCGTATTAAACAACTCTCCATTGACGATCCAAACGCCATGCTGGAGATTATGAGTGCAGAAATTGGAGCCAAAGTAACCCAACGTGCACCCAAACGATGGTCTTATGCAACGATGGAACGCGTAGAATCTGTGGGAAAATAACAAGCTTTTACCACATCCTTAAGCGACAATAATCACAACCATTTCGCTGTGACAGGCTAGCTTTCCCCCATAAGTTCAAACGCCACTGCATCATGAAGATTTGGTTTTACCTGATACTTCTAACCATAATTCCTACTTTACCAGCCCATGGACAGGAAACTACCATTCAGGGATTGGTGGTGGAAACGGGTAGCAAAACACCCGTTAGGGGAGCTGTTGTGACCATTCGCAACAACAAAAACACCATCCTCTATAACACACAGACATCTACCAAAGGCGAGTTTAGCCTTATGGTGAAGCGCGAAAAGGTGGCAGACGCAACGCTGGTGGTAAGCAGCATGACCCACCAAACGGTTCAATGCACCCTTACCAGCCAAACATTCTACCGCATGGAGATGCAACCCAAGGCCTTCGAGATAAAGGATGTGTACGTGAAACCCGACAAAATAACACATCGCAACGACACAACGAGCTATCTGGTGTCGTCCTTTGCCACACAGAAAGACCGCACCATCGGCGACGTTCTACGAAAGCTGCCGGGCATCGACGTAAGCAAAGAGGGCACGGTTTCGTACAACGGAAAGCGATAGACCAATTTCTTGTCGAAGGAGTTGACTTATTCGACGGGCAATATAACATCGCCACGCGAAACATTTCGCACGATATAATTTCGCGTGTAGACGTTGTCGAAAATTTCCAATCGAAGAAAACGATGCGAAAAAATAAGGCCGAGGGCGGTACCGCACTTAACCTCGCCCTGAAAGACAAGGCCAAGGGACGATGGAGCGGCAATGTAAGGGCTGCGACAGGACTACCAAAGCTCTGGGAGTCAGAGGGCTTCGGCGCACGCCTATCTGCCGTTAACCAGACATCGTTAACGGCCAAGAGTAACAACACGGGCAAGGATATCATGAGCGAAAACAAGATGCTGACACTTGACGAGTTGTTAAGACGGGTATCGACCAGCACCCCAACTCCCTTTATTAGTACCTCATTAGGAAGACCTGGATCACTAGACGAGGGCCGAACACGCTTTGGGCGCACACACATCGTTAACGTGGGAAATGTACAAAAGGTGTCTGAGACGGGCATTTTGCGTACAAAACTGTATTACTCTGACGACCGCAACACCGCAGTAAGGGAACATGGCCTGTCATATTTTCTGGCCGACACCACCTTGACACGTACCACAACGGAGCACGGCATCTTTAACAACAGGGAACTGTCGGCAGCCATACTGTTTAAGAACGATAAGGAACGGAGCTTCTTTCGAACGAAATTAAATACGCCTCGACATGGAAACGCAATCGAACCATTACCCGTGGCGACGACAATAACCAGTCGGAGACACATTCGGACATGCATTCCATCGAGAACAACCTGCAATGGATACGTGCCATTGGTAAGCATCACGCCAAGCTAACATCCGTCAACCAGTACCGCTTTATGCCCGAACGGCTAGCAGTAATTAACGACAGTACGCGGCAACAAGACGTGAAGCGACGCCAGTTTTTATCGTCTACGCAGTTAAACCTCACCTTCAACACGCGCCGATGGGCGTTAGAGATGAACGCAGAAGGCCGTATACAGGTCATGGACATTGAAAACGACTATCGAACAATGCCTCTTGACACGACCTTTTACGAAAACGCCAACATCAATTACACGGCTCTAATCGTTCAACCCACCATCACCTATAAGCACAGGGGACTGCGCGGAACGCTACAGATGCCTCTAAACGTATGTCATTATTTTGGCACATCTGTGGCCAACAGACTGTTTTTCTCGCCCAACCTAAGCCTTAACTGGGATATTAACTCACGCTGGAAGATTGGGGCAAAGATGTCGATAAATAGGCAAGAACCCGCAGTTAACGATAGTCACGCGATGCCCATACTGGTAGATTATCGCACATTCGAGATGTCACCCATCAACTTCTACGGGTCGCGTAGCTGTCAAAAGATGGCGTACGTTTCGTACGCTGACTACGCCCACATGCTTTTCGTTCGCGCTAGTGTGGGTTACGACACACGTTACAGCAACCTCTCACGCACCAAAAGTGTAGATAGGCATGGCATGACACACTATTCTACGGTGGAAAGCGATAACAATTCGCATGGGATAATGGCTCTCGTCACTATAAGCAAGCGTTTGGAATGGCTTAAAGGAACGTTCAACGCGCGGTGCGTATTATCCCAAAACACTAGCAGCATGTATCAAAATGGCATCAACACCGAGTTTAAGACGGGCTCGTTGCAAACGTCGGCCAGCCTCAACAGCAATGTGTGGACATGGCTAGACATCGCTTATCGGGCACAGCATAGCATTAACGCACTTGAAATTAGCGCAATGAAGAATCGCACCAAGCTATTAATACAAGAGTTGGAACTAACATTGATGCCGACAGATGCCTTAAACTTCTCGCTCTCGGCCGAACACTACGCCAGCTATTTTAATGATGGCGCACGCAAACACACGTTCTTTGCCGACTTCAGTTGCTTGTACAAATACCACAAAACCGACTTTACGCTGCACCTGAACAACATCCTAAACCAACGTTATTACAACAACGCGACATATAACAACCTGAGCAGCACCTATAATCAGTATGCACTGCGCGGACGAACACTGATTATTGGGGTGAAAATGTTTTTTTAGTTGGTGATTTTTGAGGGGTTAATGTGATGGGGTTAGTTTTCTGACAACGTTAATTTAAGTAATCAATCTTTACAAATTAACGTTGTACTTCCGCACCATTCTAGAGGAGTTAATCTGCAAGTTGTTGAGAAGATTAATGGATGGCAAGCATATTAGTCATGAAACCATATACCGTATGATACGTAAGGACAAGGCTGAAGGTGGAACACTATATAAACACTATCGTCACAAGCTAAAGCATCGCGCTAGGCCTGTTGGTGGCAAACGCATCTTATTGGACTAAAAGAGGTGTTATAACCATCATCTTGCGTAAGCGAAGCCTGAGAAACTTCAAACGTAGTCAAGGAGTGGTCGTAATAGTCTCCACGCGTATAGCGTGAGGCTGTTATCCCATAACTTACTACAAAGGTTTTCTCAGCGTCTGCTTACGAAGAAGTGGTGATATACAGTTCCGGTTTACATTGCTTTCCGTACATCATTCGTTTGCTTGTCGGCATCTTGCCTGTGTTATTCTTGAAGGCTTAGTGCACAACACCTTCAAGAATAACACAAACACATGCATCAACAACACATCAACTCAGAACGTTGCTAACAACAGATGGGGTTTAAAGCGTGCCGCCCACGCCTTTAAACTTCTCTACAAAGTCGATGATTTTTTGCAGCACCGTTCGCTTTTTAGGTAGGAATTGCGGATTTAGCGGACTCATTTGGGGAGTATCTCATTGAGGTCGGTACCGTTTACGCTGGCATATTCGTTTTTAAGCGACCTTTGCATATATCGTTTGGCAGCCTCCACGTTCAGCCCCTCATTGGCTATAAGTTTCTCCGCCTCTATCTTCTGCTGTTGTTGTGCATAGTCAAAAAAGGCATCGATAATACCTGCCTTGTCCTCAATGTCCTCCAAATCGGTTTGGTTAATGAAGTCTACCACCAAGCTTTCTTTCGCCCTATTGCCGATGCTCGACCTAATCAGCCTACGCACCTCATCAATCAGCGCATCCTTATCCTTTGTGTTCTTGTTGTGTTCAAACACCAATTCCAGGATATAGTCAAGGTTAATTTCCTGCGATTTCAGCAAGTCAACCTCAAACACCACGTCGTCCCAGTCTACCTTTATCTCGCCTGGTTTATCCTCGCCGCCTTGTCTTCTCAACCACTCGCGTATGTCGTTGTAAGTAGAGCGATAGTCTTGTGCGGCCCTATCAGCAAGCACATCCACCGCCATCATCTCCTCCACCTGCTCGGCAGTTAAGAAATGTGCATCCCTAAACGCCTCCACAGCGGCGGCATCCGCCTTATCAATGTGCTGCAAGTCTTTCAGTTGTGTAAACTCATCGTAGTTTTGCAGCACGTTTTCAACCTTAAGATACTCGCCAAACAGTTTCACAAACGCCTTTTTATCGGCATCCGTTTCAATCTCTGTTGGGTCTGGGAACTGCTCTTTCAGCTGTTTAACTACCTCCACATAGCCCCGTTTTGCCTCGCCCGACACAATATCCATAAAGCCCAACATATACTCGTTGTAGCTTTTTTCAAGCACCACATTCTTCGTATTGGCATCGCCAAACAGGCTAATGGCATCTACCGTTGCCTGTTCAAGGTCTCTAAACGTAATGATGTTGCCAAAGGTTTTTGTGGCATCGTAAATGCGGTTGGTACGCGAGAAAGCCTGAATCAGCCCATGATAGCGCAAATTTTTATCCACAAACAAGGTGTTGAGTGTGGGCGCATCAAAGCCCGTAAGGAACATACCCACCACGATAAGCAAGTCTACTTCTTGGTATTTCACCCTATCAGAGAGGTTGCGATAATAGTTTTGAAACCCATTACTATCCACGCTGTAATTGGTTTTAAACATGGCGTTGTAGTCGTTTATGGCCATCGTTAGAAACTCTTTGGCACTGCTGTTCATGGCCGTAACCTCAAAGTTCTCGTCTGCTATTTCGCCCGCAGCCGCTTGTTCTTCGTTAGCCGCAAACGAAAAGATGGTGGCAATCTTCAGTTTCTTATCGCTGTGGCGTTGTTGCCTGTTCAGTTCTTCGTAATACAGCTTGGCAGCCTCAACGCTGCTCACGGCAAACATGGCATTAAACCCCTTGCCGTTGCCTGCGCTTCGGTGGGTTTTTATCCTAAAATTTTGCAGCACATATTGCGACACCTCCTTAATACGTTCGGGGTGAAGCAGCAGCTTTGCGTTTTCGGCAGCCTTCAGTTTCAGTTCGTCTTGTTCGGTTTCGATGCTCTTAAACTGTGGCCGCACGGCGTTATAGTCCACCTTAAACTTCAACACCTTCTCGTCTCTTATGGCATCGGTAATAACATAGGCGTGCAATTCTCTTCCAAAAACGTGGGCCGTTGTTTCTGCTCCTGCTGCATTTTCGGGGAAGATGGGTGTGCCCGTAAAGCCGAATTGGTAAAAGCGCTTAAACTTTCGTTGCAGATTTTTCTGTGCTTCGCCAAACTGCGAGCGATGGCATTCGTCGAAGATAAACACCACCTGCTGACCATAAACCTCCAAGTTGGCTTCGCTCTTCATCAGGTTGTTCAGCTTCTGAATGGTGGTAACGATAATGCGGTTGTCTTTTTTCAGGATGTTTCGTTTCAGTTCGGCCGTGCTTATCGATCCGTTTACGCTGTCGGGCGCAAACTTATTATACTCTCTCATCGTTTGGTGGTCAAGGTCTTTACGGTCTACCACAAAAACACCTTATCTATAAAGTCGAGTTCTGTGGCAAGTCGTGCAGCCTTAAAGCTGGTAAGTGTCTTACCGCTCCCCGTTGTGTGCCACACATAGCCCCAGCCTTCGGGCTTGCTCCACAGCTTGGCTTGGTACGAGCTTGTAATCTTCCATATCAGCCTTTCGGTAGCAGCAATTTGATAAGGGCGCATAATCAGCAGCGTGTCGGTAACGTCGAACACCGAGTAAGTAAACAGCACCTGCATCAAGGTGTTTTTCTGTAAGAACGTGGCCGTGAAGTCTTTCAGGTCGTTTATGCGTTTATTATCAAAGGTAGCCCAGTTCATGGTAAAGTCGAAACTGTTTTTGTTTCGCTTTACGGTATTGGCAAAATATCGCGTATCGGTGCCATTAGATATAACAAATATTTGCAAGTACTTATACAGCGAACAATCGCTGTTAAAGCTTTCTTTGCTATATCTGTGCACTTGGTTAAAGGCTTCGCGTATGTTTACGCCCCGTTTTTTCAGTTCCACTTGCACCATGGGCAGCCCGTTAACCAATATCGTAACATCATATCTGTTGGCTTGCGTGCCTGTTTGTTCAAACTGGTTAATCACCTGCACCTTGTTTCGTGCATGGTTTTGTTTGTCAATCAGCGTGATGTTTTGCAGGTGCCCATCGTCGAAAGTGAAGTCGTACACGCAGCATCCTTGTATTTTTCGTGTTTGGTCTGTTATGCTGTCGTTCTCTTTATTCAGAAATTCTTCGTTAAACGCTGCCATTCGGCATCTGTAAACTCGATGTTGTTAAGCGTTTGCAACTGCACCCGCGCATTATCGAGCAAGGCTTGGGGCGAATTAAGGTTGGGCAAATACTCGTAGCCTTGGTTTCGTAGGTCGGTAATAAGTTCGCTTTCCAGTTGTGCTTCCGTTTGATACCCCGGAGGCGTTTCGTTCAGCATGGCAGCCTTGGTGTAGCTGTTTAGCACAATAAAGTTTTGCAATTCTGCTATGGTGGCGTATTGTGTCATTGTGTATTTGTTTTGTATCGTAAAAGTTTTCTATCATCATTTTCGTTGCCTTTGCGGTCGCTTAGTGCGTTAGGGCTAGGTTTTGGGCAGTGATTAAGCGAACGAGAGTAATTGGTTTCGATAATATTCGTATTGCTTTCTACGCAATGCAATCTCCTTGGGCAAGCCCTCACTGATGGAAGTGGTTAACGCTTCAAACTTATCAAGGATAGAAACAATGCGTTGTTGTTCGGCGAGAGAGGGGATGGGGATTTTGAGTTTTTCAACCACCTTATTGTCCAATGTAGGTATTCCAGCTTTTCTTACTTGCCCTTTTATAGAGTTCTCCATACTTTGAAGGGCATAAAATAAATACTTTTGGTTAAGTTGTTCACAATGAGAAAAACAGAAACAACCATCAGAAGACCAAAACTCTTTTGAGCTATAACCCACTGTTCCCGCAGATGCACCCACATTAATTACCATAACAGAATTTGCTTCTCGGTTTGAACTACTATAATACCCGATAGGCTCAATTCCACCATGAAACACAGGAAAACGTCCATTATGGTTTAAGTCCCTTTTGGTTAATCTTTTACCTCTTTGTACACTGCACATCTCTCCCAACGTCATCACTTCTATATTATTTAACTTTTGCCCCCCCCTCTTTAACATATCAAAAGACAACAATTGGTTGCGATAATACTCATACTGCCGCTTGCGGCAGTCCAGCTCCGCTTCCAGCTCCGCTTCCAGCTCCGCTTCCAGCGTAGTAAACTTATCGAGAATATCGACAAGTTTACGTTGAATATCCAAGGACTTCTTAGGATTATCGGGGCAAGGAATGGGCATAAGAAAACGAGCCACGTCTTTTGCATAAACATGTGGAACACCGCCTCCTGCTTTCAACTCGTGTATTTTATCTTGAATATTCAGCAAATAATGAAAAATATAGCGTGACAAAACTCGTGTTTCATCAGCCTTAATAGAAAAAGCGTCACTTACAAATATTGGTTCGTTCCAATACATTACAAAGCCTGCATAAGCGCCAGACCCTGCAACGGTTATTGTTTCACCATCTCTATTAAATTTGTCAATGTAATATGCAGGTTGCTGACCACCAGAGATAACAGGGTATCTCCCTTCGCTTGAAGTCTTCTTTGTTATTGTAGCCCCACGCTTCAACTCTGCCACTTCCCCCAACGGCATCCATTCCACCTCTGCCCCATTAAGCAACTTCTCAATATATTTCATGCTTCCAGTTGTTTAATAATTTCGTCGATGTCGGTCCTAAGCGTGTCGATGCGTTTCACCGTTTGCGCCACCTCGCTGTTAAGCTTTACAATGTCTATCACCTCGCGCGTGTCTTCGGCCTCCACATACGAACTAACCGACAGGTTATAATCGTTCTCGGCAATGGCCTGATGGTTAACCGAGGTGGCCACATATTGTACATCGGCCTTTGCTTCAAAGATGTCTACAATGCGCTCGATATGCTCGGGCAACAACACATTGTTGTTGGTTTCTTTCTTATAAAAGGCTTCGCCACTGGCATCGATAAACTGCGTGCGGGTGTCGGGCTTATGTTTAGACAGTACCAGGATGTTAACGGCAATGCTAGTGCCATAAAACAAGTTGGGCGGAAGGGCAATAACCGTTTCCACAAAGTTGTTGTCCACTAAATACTGCCTTATTTTTTGCTCGGCACCGCCACGATAAAACACACCGGGGAAGCATACAATGGCAGCACGACCACGAGCCGAAAGGTAGCTAAGGGCATGCAACACAAAAGCAAAGTCGGCCTTAGACTTGGGCGCCAACACGCCAGCAGGGGCAAAACGCGTGTCGTTGATAAGCGTAGGGTCGCCCGCACCCACCCAGTTTACCGAATAGGGCGGGTTAGAAACAATGGCATCGAAAGGCTTATCGTTGCTGTATTGGGGATTTAACAGCGTGTCGCCCAGCGCAATGTGAAACTTATCGTAGTTGATGTTGTGCAAAAACATGTTCATGCGAGCCAGGTTATAGGTGGTGTGGTTAATCTCTTGCCCCCAATAACCGCCCTCAATCACGCCCTCGCCAAGCAGCTTTTTTTACCTGCAACAACAGCGAACCCGAGCCACAAGCGGGGTCGTAAACCTTGTTAACCTCGGCCTGTCCCAGCAAGGCAAGGCGCGCAATAAGCTTGGAAACGTTTTGGGGCGTGAAGAACTCGCCACCCGACTTACCCGCATTGGCTGCATAATTAGAGATAAGAAATTCGTAGGCATCGCCAAAAAGGTCTATCTCGTTATCTTCAAAACTGCCAAAGTCTAGACTTTCAACGCCCTTTATCACGGCCGCCAGTCGCTTGTTTTTCTCATCTACATTGGTGCCAAGGCGGTTGCTGGTGGTGTCGAAGTCGGCAAACAGCCCCCTGATGCGGCTTTCCGATTCGGTTCCGCTAGCCGAACGCTCAATGGCGGAGAAGATAGCCGACAGGTCGGTGTTGAGGTTGGGGTTGGTTTGGGCATGCTTAGCCACATTAACAAACAGCTCGCTGGGATAAATCATGTAGCCCTTAGTGGCAATGGCATCGGCCACTACCTCGCTGGGCACATCCTCGTTAGCCATTTGGGCATAATGCACTTGGGGGTCGCCGCCCTCGATATACTGACAAAAGTTTTCGCTAATAAATCGGTAGAAAAGCGTACCTAGCACAAATTGCTTAAAGTCCCACCCATCTACGGCACCGCGCACATCGTTGGCAATGCGCCAAATGGCAGCCTGCAATTCGTCTCTTTGTTTTAAACTAGTCATTTTATGTATGTATGTCTTATCTTTATTTGGCTTGTTGATGTAGGTTGTTAACCCCATGCCACGCACGGCACAAAGGCAAAAGGCACACGCCCAAACCTGCAAAAAAGCAGGCAAGGAGCTTGGTGCAGACAGAAATTTTACCTACCTTAGCTGCTAATAACAAAAAGGTGTAAAAGCCTGCCAAGGCAAAAGTAATCATTAAATTCGAGAAAAGCAGTGCTAAACGGCTTGTTTTTAGCCACACACTTGTTTTTTGTGCCCAACACAAACCCAACAACAACCCTCAACAACATGGCAAAACGTGAATACATAGAAGCCAACAAACGATGGCTGGAAGAGAAAAAGAAAGAAGAAGGCGTGAAAGGCCTGGAGAAAGGCGTGATGTATAAGGTGATTAAGCAAGGCGAAGGGAGCGGCGCAAGCCCCTCGCCACGAAGCATCGTAACAGTGCACTACACGGGGCGAACCATCAATGGGCGTAAATTCGACTCGAGTCTGGGCGGCGTGCCACTTGCTTGCCGATTGTGCGACCTTATTGAGGGCTGGATAATTGCCCTGCAACAGATGCATGTGGGCGACAAATGGGAGCTGTATTTGCCGGCCGATGTGGCTTATGGCAAGTTTTCGCAACCGGGAATACCTGGTGGCTCGACGCTGGTGTTTGAAGTGGAGCTGCTGGGCGTGGGCTAAATGCTTGCCAAACATGCAGTCTAGTTGCAAAAAAGAAGATAAAAACCGAGGCGAGTGAAGCGCTAACGGCTGTTTACACTGGGAAGTAATGAGCAACGCGCGCTGCAACAAAGCCGTTGTCACATCACTAAAAGGCTTGCCCTGGCTTGGGTAAGCCTTTTATTTGTGTTGGTACACCTTATATATATAAGGGCAACGCCACGTTGGGGCTTAACCCTCGCTAAGGGCACACCTTACACCTTGCCATATGTGTCACAGCTTAAGTTGGGCAACAAAGTGAGTAAGCGCGTTATTGGGTTAGTGTTGAGGGGCGTTGGGTTATTCTTTATTAACAGAAAAACTTTAGTATTGAAAGGTCTTTTCATTTTCTCGCAGTAAGTTTGCATCAGAAATCAAACAATAATTCCAAAAGAAATCTGTATGAATAATCTTCTTAACAACCCAGAACACACCGACAGCAAGCAGCGACTAACACTAGCCCGACAACACCTCATCAAGGCATTCGCGCCCTTGCTCTCTGCACAACAAACAGGTAAAAAAAGATGGATTGGCACCAAGACCGACTTACTGGAGATGGTACACCTGGCCTATACCTTCTCTTATGTGCGCGACGACCAAGGACGCCCCGCCACTTTTCTATGGATGGTGCAACGCGCCTGCGACAACTTTTTGCTCTCCATGCCCCGAAACCCCAGCGCCTTTGTGGGCAAAGCCATGCAACGAAAAAACACGAAACAGGCTCCACTACTAGAACGATATTGCCATCTGCTTTATGAACGAGGAATAACCCAACCGTTGCATACATGGATGGCGGTGTGAGGTTGTGAGGTTGTGAGTTTTTGAGTTTATGAGGATTTGAGTTTTTGAGTTGATGAGGTTGTGAGTTGATGAGTTGATGAGGATTTGAGTTTTTGAGTTTTTGAGTTGATGAGTTGGTGAATTTACGTATTCGTTAGCTTAGAGACTTATAAACGCTGAAACTTGTCAACACAAACAAAACTCACACAACCAAAAAAAATAAAACAACGTCCCACACAACCAAAAAACTCATCAACTTATAAACCCAAATCCTCATAAACTCAAAAACTCAAAAACTCAATAACTCAAATCCTCATAAACTCAAAAACAGAACCTCACCAACTAATAAACTCAAAACAACATGAACCTTAACCAAGCATTGACACCGCATTTCACCCTCGAAGAGTTTGTACGTTCGGGTGTAGCAATACGCCATAACATTGCGAATACCCCGTCAACCCACGTTGTGAACAATCTTCGCCTACTCTGTGAGCACGTATTAGAACCCTTACGCCACCGTTTTGGTGTGATACGCATAACAAGTGGCTACCGTTGCGAAGAGCTTAACAACCTAGTGGGGGGCAAACCCAATTCGCAACACCTACTGGGACAAGCGGCCGACATACACCTCTCTAATAAAGAGGTGGCCATGAAGATGTATCACTTCGTGGCCGAACGACTGGACTACGACCAATTGCTGTTTGAACATCGGCAAAGCGACGGCGCAAACTGGCTGCATGTGTCGTATAATGCAGATGGCAATCGCAAAAACCAATCAGAAATAAATGTTTAGGCACACATCGCGCCCACAACACAACCGCAACACACTAAGGGCGAGTTGGGAAAGCAAACGCTTACCCAACTCGCCCTTTAGCATTGGTCAAAGCTTACGCCTTTATACGCCCAAGCACACCGCCATATAGCCCTTAAGTTGGGCTTAAACCCAAATTGAGTATTAGACCAACTATCACCTATATTATATTGTTTATATTGCTTACAGTTCGTCTATCGTGGGTTTGAGGGTTTCTTACCTCTCTTACTCTTTGGGCCTAGTGCACTGTGGCGTCAAGAAAAAGACAGGCAATGTGAACAACAACGCGCAGGGTAGGCACAGACTATAACGACAGATTTGGGTTAAAATCAAGCCCTTACAAAAGCTACACCAAACACTATCCTCATCACTACACCACCATAACTTGACAAGGGCACCTAGATTTAGTAACTTTGCAAACGTAATCAGTAAGCAACCACACCGTCGTACACCAAGAGGCAGAAAGAGGAAGCGCGATGTCGACTAGCGCAAAACGTACTTTCCCCCACCCTAAAAGGGCGAAACGGATGGCCATTACCGATACAACGAAAACATTATTAATCAAAAAAACTTTTAAACAACAAACAATTATGGCAGTAATGTATAAACTTCGTCAAGAGAAGAATCCCAAGAGCAAGTTCAAAGGTCAATGGTATGCACGCGCCATCGCCATCGAGACAGTAGACACGGCAACCATTGCCAACATCATGCAGCAAAACTGCACGGTGAAGAAAGCAGACATCTTGGCAGTTATCGCCGAACTTATTGACGTGCTGAAAGACCAGTTGCAAAACTCGAAGAGCGTTCGTCTCGATGGTCTGGGCACATTCCGCATTGGCATCAAAACCAAACCCGCCCTCACAGCCGAAGACTTCAACGTCACTAAGAATGTTGTGGGCACGCACGTGCTCTTCCGTCCGCAGGCTAAGGTAAACAAAGACAAGACTCGCAACAAGGCCTTGCTAGATGGTTGTCGCGTGCAAGAACTGCCTCTCAACATGATTGAGAAGAAAAAGAAAAAGAATAACACCCCAGTTCCAACACCTGGACATTAATAAGGGTAAAAAGGTGAAAGGGTGACAAAGGCTAACGCCAACTATTCGTTTGGCTTATCCGTTTGCTTAACGCCTTTCAGCCCTCGCCACCCTCTCACCCTTTCACCTTTAAAACCCCTCCATCCTTTAACCCTTAAAAGCCTTTTCACCTTTAAAAGATTTCAAAGCACAATGAACACCCAGAAACTATCCACCTTCAAGTTAATCATCAAAGTAATTGCCGCCATTGCCACAGCCGTGCTTGGCGTGATTGCAGGCAAAGGATTGGGCGATGAAGATTAGTCGTGAGCAGCGAGAGATGATACTCTTCATCCTCAAATCCATCGCCCTACTAGCCACCATCGTTGCCATGTTCAGTTGCAGTTGGCTATTGGGTTAGCCTCAACTTCAACAAACACACGCTCGTTAACGTGGGTTGGGACAAGTTCCTAACCCGCGTTTTCTTTAGATAGCCCATCTTAGAAAGAGTTGCAAGCAACTATAAAAGGCCAATTAAACTAATAAAACTCTGGGTGAAGAAACGAAAAACCCCAAGACCATCACGTCTCGGGGCATTATCTTCGTTACAATTAGAACTAGCGTTTAGCGTTAGCCGTCCATACTTTATTATCTTTAGTATATAAGATGGTCAATGAAGAAGCATCAATTCTAACGAAATGTAGCCCTTCTTTCAAATCGATGTTCACCAAAGTGTGGTCGCCATCTTTCTTGAAACGAACCCCTTTCAAGTCGGGTATGCCATCTGAAAATCTAAAATAGTATTCGCCACCAGCTTTCACAACCGTAACAGAACCATTATCTGCACTTTTCTTGCCATCAGCATCCGTATAAGAGATATGGCCTTTGTATGTTCCAACAAAAAGGTCGTTATCTGCAGGGTCGTCGTTCTTACTACAAGATACACTAGAGATGGCCACAATAATTAGACAAATGAGAGCGGTTAAGCTTAGAAATTTTTTCATATTTGATAAATTTAAAATGATTAAAATGTATGTTTAAGTTCAGTATTAAACAGGATTTTGCCGCAAAATTACAGAATAAATACGACAAAAACAAGTTTTAAATGTTTTACTTTTATATACATCACAATAATTAACACAAACAAGACACACAACCCGCACCAATTTATTACACCTTAAAAGTAGATGTGACGAGTGGCAGAAAAGAAGAAAAGAGAAATGCAATGGCGAGTTATGGCGTTATCGTGCAGGGCACAAAGCACAGGCGCAGAACAAGTAATCACCATTTTTAGGTATTGCCAAAGACGAGCAATTGTAGTAACTTTGACACACTATTTACATTACTTATATTATTTGTATTCATGATAACTTTTAAGAGAGCTATTATGCTTTGCACCCTTGCCACCCTGTTTTGTGGGGCAATGGCGCAGAACATTGTGTCGGGCATTGTGCTAGACGCAGAAACAAAAGAACCGCTCATAGGTGCCGTTATTGCTAAACCCAACGGAGAGAAAACCGTTTCGGACATGAACGGAGAATTTAAGATTAACGCCAAACAAGGCGATAAACTCAATGTTACCTATGTGGGCTATGAAAACAAAGAGGTAAACATTGCCAATACACAACAAAACACTGTGGTGGCGCTCACTAAAGGCGTTATGCTAAAAGAGGTGAACGTGGTGGCTAGTATTGCCAGCGCACGAAACAAAAAGGCTATTGGCGCAGATGTGGCTCACCTTGATGCCACGAAACTGCTAGACAAGGGACAGGCCTCGAACCTTAGCGACCTGCTCGATGGACGGGTTAGCGGTATGCAGATGTTTCAAAGCAATGGTAAGGTGGGTATGCCCATCCGCTTTAACGTGCGTAGTGGTGCAACACTGAGCATGGACCGCGACCCCATTGTGTACATCGATGGCGTGAGATATAACAACTCGCACACATCGGACATCAACACGGCGCAAGACGCAATGAGCGCATTGAACGACCTACCCATGGACGACATCGCATCAATAGACATCATTAAGGGTCCAGCAGCAGCAGCCTCGTATGGTGCGGAGGCCGCAAACGGCGTTATCGTGATAACCACCAAAAGACAAAGCACAGCCAATGCTGAGCGCGGAAAGCTATCGGCTTCGGCCAAAGTGTCGGTGGGATGGAGCACTAAGGCTAGAGCATACACCCAGTTTGTGAACAACACCGACATCAACAACTTCTTTGTTACGGGGCATAACGCCAGTGCCTACGCCAGTTTTACCAAGAACTTTGCACCGGGCAACCAATTGTTTTTCTCGCTTAACGAAAACCATACGGGCGGAATTGTGCCAGGAAACAAAGATGTGCGCCACGCATTGCGCGCCGCATACGACCTGAGACAAGGAGCTTTCGCACTGAACCTTGCCGTGGGATATGTAAACGGAAACATCAGTATACCGCAAACAGCACAAGGAAGAAACGATGCTATCTGGACCTGATGCGTGCACAAAAAACCATGGGGATATGTTTCGGAACGTACTTGGCGCGCCATGAAATGGAAATACGACAACGACCGACTGACAGCTTCGCTGCGTTTTGGCTTATGTGCTGCCCTACGATATCAAACTGGAAACGCAAATGGGTATGGACCTTAACCACATCGAAGGACTGTATTCGCTACCCTATGGCTACCTGCTGGGAACTAACGACGAGGGTGCAAAGACACTTTCGAACCGTCGTAACCAAAAATATTACATGGGACTGGAAAGCTAGTAGACAGTTTGAACTAGCACCAAAATGGCACTTAACAGCAACGCTGCTGTCGCAAATAGTACGGCGACGCGAAACAATGAACAAAAACCATTGCTTCGATTTTTCCCTGCCGACATTGACAACATCGCAGCAGCAGCACAACGCTCGGTGGAGGAAACAAGCTTTGAACAACGCACCTGGGGTGTGTATGGCGAAGCCTTTTTGAACTACGACAACCGCCTATTTGTGAACGCCGGTTTGCGAAGAGATGCCTCGAACCTTATCGGTCGCAATGTGGCTAGCATTTATTACCCCTCGTTAAGCGTGGCATATAACATGGGGAATGCCAAGGTGCGCACCGCTTACGGTGAGTCGGGCCGTCTGCCCTACCCCACAGATGCCTTCATCTACTACCAAGTTAAAGGCATGTCGGCCTATGGTCCGCTGCTTGTTCCTGGACAAAAAGGAAACGACAACATCCGTCCCGAACGCATGCGAGAAATAGAAGCCGGACTAGACTGGACGCCAGCACGCCACCAACTAGGACTAACGGCCTATGCCCAACTTACCACAGACGCCATTATCTACACGCCCCTGCTAAGCAGCAACGGATGGATTGGCAACGAACCACATAATGTGGGAAGGGTAAACGGCTGGGGAGTGGAACTAAGCTGGAACTGGAAAGCATGGCAAAACGCAGCCAAAACGGCCGACCTGAATATCTTTGTTACAGCTAACTATCAAGGCAACCGCGTAATGGACACGGGCGGTGTGGACATTGAAAACCTACCAAACGTGCTGAAAGAGGGGCAACCCGCTTACGCCTTCTATTATAAAGAGGTGACAGGAGCAAAATACGACGCCACGGGTAAATACATTGGCGCAAGCGAAAGCGACGAATATCATTACCTGGGTAAACCCTTCCCCGACTTTAATGGTGCCTTTGGGTTTGAACTTCGACTGCTTTCGAACCTCACATTGAGCACCAAATTTAACTGGGCTCTTGGCGCATCGGTGTATAACCAGAGCTTCTATAACACGGCAGGATTGGGCGATAACCTGAAAAAACGCGAAGACTTGCGCGCACAACTGGCCGCCGAAACAATTGGAACAGAAGCCTATCGCAACGTGGCCGAACAGTTGGCACGCACCGAAAGAAGCAGAGCTAACTACGTGGAGAAGGCCGATTTCCTGCGTCTGTCGTCTATTTCGCTGGGCTATAACGCCAATGCATTGGCTCAACGCCTAACAAAAGGGGCAGTGAAGGGCGCCAAACTGCTGTTCACAGCCCAAAACCTGCTACTCTTTACCAATTATAGCGGTATTGAACCACAGGTGGAAGCCAACGGCGGAACGCGCCAAACACGTGGAATGGGTAGTTTGTCGCGGGACGTAACCAATGCGCCTTCGGCAAAAACATTTACAGGTACGTTACAAATAGAATTTTAAGAAGAGAAAGAAGCCTCACCCCCATCCCCTCTTCAAAGGGCGAGGGGCGTGATGTGCTTGATGAGTTAACAAGATAACGAATAGGCAAGCAAGCGCGTTGAGAGTTTTACAAGCATATAAGCTGAGGGAGTGACAAGTAATGTTTACCGTTCAACGACAAAGGCATACAGCTTAACATCTTAACTCCTTACCCGTTTACAGCAACCCTATCAATTAACAAGGCCCTTCACTCCCCTCGTCTTTAGAGAGAGGTTGGGGTGATGCCGTTTTAAAAATGAAAATGAAAGCAATACAATTATCAATAGCAACGATGGCCATGGCCATCTGCCTAACATCGTGCGATGGCTGGATAGACAATGCCAAGACACCCAACAACATGATTACTGCCGAACAGATAGTAACGCCTAGCATGTTGGCCACCATTCGCACTAAAGAAGTGAAAGACGGAGCCATGATTGCCAACGTGAAAACATTGGCAGGCGTGGCCGCTTCGGCAGCATTCCTCACATCGGGAGCAATGACCGATGAGATTGAACCCACCAAAAAACCCAACTTCTTGATTTATAAACAACTGAAAAGCGACGACGTTAAGCCCAATAGCGACGTGGCCAACACCTGGAACCAGCTGCAAAACTTTAGGGCTAGGGCCGAAGAAGTGTTGCAAGTGGAACAGCAATTGAGCAACGACGGAACGGAAAACTTCGATGCCGTGCGTGCCTATGCTCGATACACAGGGCATCTCTACGCAGGATTGGCTTACCAACTGCTGGGTAAAATGTTCTCGCAAAGCACCGATAAAGCCGATGGCGTGCGCATAAACAACGAGATTATTAGCAACGAAGAGTTGCTCAACAAGGCGCAGCAACACTATTCGCAAGCTTTAACCGAAGCCACAAGCAATGAATTGGGCGATAAAAAAGGTGCATTTGTTGCCCAAACGGCAGTGAAGCAGGTGCGCATGCTGATGGTGAAGCTAGCCATGCAACGACAACAATATGACGAGGCAGCAACGCTTTGGCCCGAAGCCTACAGCAATGGGCTGCAAGTAGACATTGTGTACAACATCAATGGCGGCGCAAACGAACTGTATTCGGCCGTAGGACTACCTGCGATTAACGCCCAAGTGGACGCATCGTTGGTGGCTTCGCTCAACGGAAATGCCGAGAAAGCAGCCATCAAGACGGACAAGAATAAAGATGGGCATCGCTATCTTACTAGCTTAGAAAAATACGGACCCTTGGTTATCATCGACGAAACAGAAATGAAACTCATCAAGGCCGAATTGATAGTAAGAGGAAAGATGCAGGCGATGCAACGCAATTGGTGAACGAGGTGATGGCACAATACGCCTCAACCCAAAGCATTAGCACTGTTCCCACACTGGAAGAGCTGGCCCACTGGCGCCATGTGTTCCTGTTTCTTCATGGCTGTCGCATAGACGACTTGCGTCGCGACATGGGTAATACGGACGCTTTAACAGCCTGGAAGGCCCGCAAAGTGAAGTACATCCCCATGCCCGAATTGGAATATAAATAAGCACAACGCAGGCTTTGGGACTGTTGAACACTTGAAAGGATGAAGACTGGAGCAGCAATTCGCCCCACGTTATCCGCCTCAAGAGATATACATACTGGAGCAGGCGTAGCAAGAGAAGGCCAAATCACAACCTTTCGCTTGTTAACTACCTTTTACAAATAAGAATAGCACACAGAAAAGTGTTGTGGTTGGTTAGGTAAAGCCAAACCAACCACGACCCTTTACCACCATATTAATAAAGAAGTATTCGCGTATCCTATCGAGAAATACGCAACACACACAGCCGCAGAAGAATGACTAGCATAATAGCAGCCATAAAACACACGAAACAAAGGAGACCTAAACACGAAATTAAAAGCAAAAGACTACGGAGTGGAAGACTATAACGAATGTTAATTTACCACTAATAATTGTTTTATATCAAGAATTTCAATACCTTTGCAACAGTGATAACATTCGTTAAGATTGAGTTTTCAAACATCAATAACACCATTTATGGCGTATTTTTAAGTGGGAAACAAACGCATTTACAGTCCCACAGCCAGGCCTAGGGCATCACACACCAGGCAAAAAATCAAGTTATGGGCCAACAAATAGCGCCCTTCTCACCTTGACACAGTATGCGCAGACTACACCATCAGGTCTCAGCGCAATTAATTCAATAAGAAAATCGTGTTTTACAACATTAGGAACATCCAACAAAACGACGCAATCCCCCAAAAACTGAGTCACACCACGTTGCTCGGAAGGGTTAGCGCATCCCTGTAATTCATTATGTCGAGTATTGCTTCACCACGCCAAAAGTGTGGTCTATGGCTTTGCGCACTCTGCTCAAGCAGCGTAGGCGCATCGTATTTGCACAGCGACCAAGAGAGAAGAGCAGCATCACATACATGCCAACACCAGGCAAAAACAAAGAAATACAATCTTCGGCACCACAGATAATGGGTAGCCACACACCAACAACGAAACATTAATTTAAAAAGTCATTCAAAATAGCATCTATGAAAAAGGAAAGAATCCTGTCAACGGCAGTTTTCCTTGTTAGTATTAGCGCTGGCGCAATGGCCAACAACGCCATCCCCAACCAATAAGGGGCAGCGATTGCCAAGCAACTAACAGAAAAAGCCGGGGCCTCTGCGGCCAACAATCTTCAACAAAACCGTAATGAAGTGAAGGTTACGGGAACAGTTTTCGACAGCTTAAAGGAGCCTATTATCGGTGCCACCGTTCGTGTTAAGGGCGGACAAGCTGCCACAGTTACCGATATTGATGGTAACTTCACCCTCACAACCAACACTGGAGCAACGCTCGTTATCAGCTACCTGGGACACAAAACCATGGAAGTGACAGTACCTGCAAATGGTAACGTAAGCGTAACGCTTGAGTCGGAGTCTAAACAAATAGAGGAAGTTGTTGTTACGGCACTTGGTATCCGCCGTTCAGAAAAAGCACTTAGCTACAACGTTCAGAAGGTGGGAACCGACGATCTTACTACCGTTAAGAACACCAACTTCATGAACTCGCTTAACGGAAAAGTGGCTGGTATCAACATTAATGCCTCTTTGGCAGGTATGGGTGGCGCTACTCGCGTGGTGATGCGTGGTCCTAAGAGTATTTCACAAAGCAACCAAGCCTTGTATGTAATCGACGGTGTGCCAATTACCAACACTTCGCACGGCGAAACGGGTGGTATGTATGCATCGCAACCCGGTTCGGAAGGCATTGCCGACATCAACCCCGAAGATATCGAAAGCATTTCGGTGCTTAGTGGTCCGGCTGCCGCTGCACTTTATGGTTCGGCTGCTGCACAAGGTGTTGTGATGATTACCACAAAGAAAGGAAAAGAAGGCAAGGTTAGCGTTACGGTTAGCCACAGCACACAGTTTGCTAACCCCTTTATCATGCCCGAATTCCAAAACGAATATATCAACAAGCCCGGTAGTAACACCAGTTGGGGTGACAAACAAGCTTCGCCCTACGGAAACTACGAACCAAAGAACTTCTTCAATACGGGTACGAACATACAAAACAACGTAGCAATTACCGCAGGTAACGAAAAAAAACAAACCTATTTGTCGGTTGGTAGCACCAACGCTGCAGGTATCTTGCCCAACAACAAGTATAACCGCTACAACTTTACGTTCAGAAACACCACAAGTATGCTTAACGACAAGCTTACTTTGGACTTTGGATTGAACTATATCCTTGAGAACGACCGCAACCTTACAGCTCAAGGTCAATGGTTTAACCCCCTCACCTCGGTTTATCTCTTCCCTCGTGGAGAAAGCTTCGATGCTATTCGCACCTACGAACTATACGATTCTAACCGTGGCATCTATGTGCAGAACTGGAACTTTGGCGATGCGCTGAAGATGCAAAACCCCTATTGGGTGGCACATCGTATGGTTCGCGAAAACAATCGTAGCCGTTATATGCTTAGCGGAAGCCTAAAATACAAGGTAACCGACTGGTTGGACGTTACGGGAAGACTTCGTTGGGACGATGCAGCCGTTAAACAAGAAGACAAACGCTATGCATCAACCATCGACCTCTTTGCACATTCGAAGTATGGATATTACGGACATGCAAAAGTTAACGACCGTTCGCTCTACGGAGATCTAATGGCCAACATTAACAAATCGTTCGAAACCTTTTCTATTGGAGCCAACGTGGGTGGTTCGTTCTCGCGAACAAAATACGACAACGAAGGCCATCAAGGCGGTTGAAAGCTCCCTCAAACATCTTCACCCCCAATGCCATCGACTACTCGGAGGTTACAAACGACAACCGTCCTATCTACGATTTGCACAAACACGCCGTTAATTCGCTGTTCGCAAACGTGGAATTGGGTTGGAAGAGCATTTTATACCTAACCCTTACAGGACGTAACGACTGGGATTCGGCGCTCGACGGAACCAGCAACGAATCCTTCTTCTACCCCTCAGTAGGTATGTCGGCCGTTATTTCACAAATGACCGAGATGCCCAAGTTTATTAATTACCTCAAGGTTCGCGCATCGTGGGCATCGGTAGGTAGCGCTATTTCGCCAAACATCACATCGCCTTGGCGCTACGAATACGTGCCCGCAACGGGAACTTACAGCACGGTGACTTATCTTTTCCCCAAAACTTTCTACCCCGAACGTACCGACTCGTGGGAAGCTGGTCTTACCGCACGCTTCTTTAACAACGCCCTTACACTCGACTTGACACTCTATCAGAGCAACACGCACAAGCAAACATTGGTGCGCAACATCTCTGTAGGTGGCTACGACAGGGAATATATCCAGCTGGGTAACATCCGCAACCGCGGTATTGAACTATCGTTGGGTTATAATCATCGCTTCGGCGACCTAGATTGGAACTCTTCGTTCACCTTTAGTTCTAACCAAAACAAAATTATTAAACTGTTCGACGATGATACAGAAGTGGCTAAGAAAGGCGGACTTTCTGGTGCAGAAATTATTTGAAGAAGGGTGGAACAATGGGAGACATCTATATGTCTACCGATTTCCGTCGCGACAGCGAAGGCAATATTGCTACCGACAACACAGGTGGTATCATGCAAGAGAACCTAAGCAACGCCGTTTATCGCGGTTCGGTATTACCTAAGGCCAACATCGGTTTCTCAAACGAGTTTGCTTGGAAAGGCTTTAACTTCGGTTTCCTCATCACAGCCCGCTTCGGTGGCATCGTGTTGTCGCAAACACAGGCCATTCTCGACTCATGGGGTGTATCTAAACGCACGGCCGACGCTCGCAACAACGGTGGTATAGAAATCAACGGCGGTAAGATTAGTGCAGAAAACTACTACCGCATCGTGGGTGGCGACAACCCCATCTGGAGCGAATACATCTACAGCGCTACCAATGCACGCCTGCAAGAAGCACACATTGGCTACACCATTCCTAAGAAATGGATTAAAGGCATGGAACTCTCGCTTGGACTAACCGCCAACAACTTGTTCTTCATTTACAACAAAGCCCCATTCGATCCCGAATCTGTAGCTTCTACCGGAACATACTATCAAGGTTTCGACTACTTCATGCAACCTAGCTTGCGTTCGTTGGGCTTCAACGTAAAAGTGAAATTCTAACGCCACACGCGTATTTTATATGATATTCAAAATAAAGAATACAACAATGAGCAATAACAATATATTCAAGTCGATGGCCTTTGCAGCTCTCTTCGTGGGAGGTGTCGCCATGCAAACGGCTTGCACGGCTGGCTTCGAAGAAGAAAACCGACCAGGACAAAAGATATCACAGGAGGAATTGGACCGCGATAACTACGCCACCAGTTCGTTTCTTACCCAATTGGTTAATGAGGCTTTCCCCGAACAAGAGAATACTTACCAAATGACCGAAGACCTCATTGGTAACTATCTGGGACGCTTTATGACCTATGCCAACAATGGCTTTAGCGACAAAAACTTTGCTCGCTTTAATGCTCCTAATGGCTGGGTGAGTTGGCCTTTCAACAATTCTCTACCCAAAGCCACCTCGGCTTTCAATAGCATTGTTGAAAAAACAAACCGTAAAGGCGTGTTCTACGCTCAAGCTTTGGTGCTGCGCGCACAGGTTTATCAACGCTATGTTGATATGTATGGCGCTCTTCCTGTTGGTCTTGAAGCTGATGCTGCCGCTTACTCGTCGCAAGAGAATGTTTATAAACTACTCATTGCTAACTAGACACGGCTGCAACACTGCTCAAACCAAACCTCGAAACAACTCTAAATGAAGAGTTCGACAAGGTATATGCTGGACAACTTGGTAAGTGGTATAAACTTGCCAATTCTTTAAAGTTGAGATTGGCCATTCGTATGCGCTATGCCGACCCCGCTGCTGCTAAAAAAGCTGGAGAAGAAGCTGTGGCTGCTGGCGTTATTACAAGCAATGAAGACAACTGCGCGGTTACTTATGTACCCAACGGACAATACAAAACATCGGTTGAATGGGGTGATAGTCGTGCTTGCGCCGACCTAGAATGTTTCCTCACTGGTTATTCAGACCCGCGTCTCAGTGCCTATTTCAAACCTGCAAAACAGTTTACCACTCGCACAATCATCGGATGTTTGGCTGGTGCAAAGATTGAAAACAAAACCATTGCCGACAAGCTTTACTCTGAAGCCAAAGTAGATAAGAACACTCGTGGCGTATGGCTCACTGCTGCCGAAATGGCTTTCTGTCGTGCTGAGGGTGCTCTAGCAGGATGGAGTGGAATGGGTGGAACCGTTGAAGACTTGTACAACAGAGCTATATCACTCTCGTTCGAACAATGGGGCTTGGGTAGTGCTTCTAGCTATCTGTCAAATAACACCAACACACAAGCCAACTACACCGATGCAGACGGTGGTTACGGACAAAACGTTGCTGCTGTTAGCTCTATTACCATCAAATGGGACGACACCGCTACCGATGAGAAAAAGCTTGAACGTCTGATTACTCAAAAATGGATTGCTTTGTTCCCCGACGGACAAGAAGCCTGGAGCGAAATACGACGCACAGGCTATCCTAAGGTGTTCCCTGTGGCTCAAAGCACTTCGGGCTACAATCTCGATGTTCCCAACCGCATTCCTTTCGCAAACGACGAGCTAACCAAAAACCCTGTTAACTACCGCAAGGCTGTGCAGTTGATTGGTGGAACGGACGACTATGCAACCAAAATGTGGTGGCAAAAGAAATAACAAGGTAAGTTAGAGACGTAAGAAGTTAAAAACGATAAGAAGAGAAAAGGGTGAGGGTGTTAAGACCTGAAACCAAAGCTTGGCAGTCAACAACCTATACTCAAAAAGTATAGACTCAAACAACAAGCCCCTTTCACCGCCAACACCTTCACCCTTTTTCGCTTCTGCTAGGCGCGCTTCTTACTTACACACATTCTCAACAACAATAAAATAAGAATTCGATGAATATTAAAAATAAAACCTTGCTGTGGCTTGCGGCTGCTTCGATGGCTCTAACGGCATGCAGCGATTGGACGGATACCGAAATTAAGGACCCAACAAACCTTACCGTTACCAACAAAAGCGAAGAATACTACGCTAAATTGCGCGAATACAAAAACAGTGATCACGAAAAATCTTTCGGCTGGTTTGGTAACTGGACTGGCGAAGCGGCTATGCTTAACAACTCGCTGAAGGGACTTCCCGACAGTGTCGACTTCGTTTCGCTTTGGGGAAACTGGAGCAACCTCAACGACAAACAAAAGAAAGACCTTGAGTTTGTACAAAAAGTGAAAGGCACTAAGGTGCTGATGTGTTTCATCGTGATGGACATTGGCGACCAACTTACACCGCCTATCCCAGCCGATAAAGCAGCTGCCGGAACCACTTGGAAGCAATGGAGAAAAGAATTCTGGGGCTGGGGCGACACCAACGCTTCGAGAATTGCTGCTACCGAGAAATATGCTAACGCCATTTGCGATAGCATTGACAAGTATGGTTATGATGGTTTCGACATCGATGCCGAACCCAACTTTGCTCAACCCTTTGCCACCGATAAAGAATTGTGGACCGAACAGGGTGTTATGCCTGCATTCGTTAAGGCCCTGAGTAAGCGCATCGGCCCAAAATCGGGCACCAACAAGATGCTCGTTGTAGACGGTGAGCCCTATGCTCTGCCCGACTCACTAGGCGACCACTTCGATTATTTCATCCTTCAGGCCTACACCACAACAAGCGACTATGAACTAAACGAACGTTTGGCTGTTCAAATCAACCACTTCCAAAACAAAATGTCGGCTGAAGAAGTAGCAAAGAAAATTATTGTTTGCGAAAACTTTGAAAACTATGCCGCAAAAGGTGGCGTTAATTTCACTACCAAATGGGGTACAACCATCCCCTCGCTCTTGGGTATGGCTTACTGGCAACCCACCTACGATGGTAAAACCTACAAGAAGGGTGGCGTAGGTTCGTACCACATGGAGTACGAATACGGACAGTCTTCGGCGCAAACCACTTACCCCTGGTTGCGCAAAGCTATCCAAATTATGAACCCTTCGATTAAGTAATAATATCTAACCATTAGCTAGAATGAAAAAATACAGCATAACAAAAAAGGTGGCTGCAATGGTTTTTGCTGCCCTCGCACTTACTGCTTGTAACAATGCAGAATACAGCGTACTTACAAATCAGGCCTTTTGGGATGATACAAAAACCAACGGCAACACTTCGATAAGACTCACCGTTGGCGAAGACGTTGTTGAACAGCCTATTATCGTAAGGCTTTCTTCTCCTGCTCAACAAACAAGCACTTTCGAAGCCATTGTCGACGAAGCTGCTTTGGCAGAATACAACCAACGTAATTCTACCAAATATGTGGCCTTGCCAAGTAGCTTGTACGAACTCTCTAATACCGAAGCTACGGTTGAAGCTGGTGAGATAACTTCTACTCCCGTGAAAATTACGGTGAAAACGTTCCCCGATTCTATCAAAGAATCTGGTAAAAAATATGCTCTTGCCCTTAAACTAAAAAGCAAGAATGGCGTTAACGAGGTGCTCGAGTCGGGCAGTAAGATACTTTTCGTCATGGCTCAAGTGGTTCGCCAAGACGTTCCTGTTATCAACTACGCTTCGCGCATCACCTTCAACATGCGTAAAGAATATGCCCTCACTTCGTGGACGGTTGAAATGAACGTGAATATCGACCAACTGGGTACTGAAATTGGTGAACTTAACAACCAAATGCTCTTCGGTGGCTGGGCACCATCGGGTAAGGAAGGCGAAATCTATACGCGCTTTGGTGACGCTGCCATCGAAGGTAACCGCCTACAGATTAAAAACACAAGGTTCGCAGCTTAATAGCAAGCAACAGTTCAAAAACCAACACTTGGTATCACCTGGCATTTGTTTGCGAAGGAACAAAACTTTCGATTTACGTCAACGGTAAACTCGATTCTTCGATGGATTTGCCTGGAAAGGTGGTTAATTTGAGCAATATTATGCGTTTTGCTAGCGCCACACACTTCGTATCTAACGTAAAAGTAAGTGAACTTCGTTTGTGGACTAAGGCTCGTACTCAAAACGAAATTATTAACGATATGTACGAATGCGACCCCTCTAGCGATGGCCTGGAAGCTTACTGGAAGATGAACGAGGGAAGCGGCGACACCTTTAAGGATGCCACCGGACACGGCAACGAAGGTAAGGCCACTACTGTTCCTACCTGGATTCATAACGTTCGCATCGACGGAAAATAATTTATAGCTTTCGGCAACTTGCCTCATGGCGCACTTATGCTTTAGGGGCAAGTTGCATGAACGCAAATTAATTAACATTCAGACGAAAGATTATCCATATGAAATCAATCTTAAAGATAACCCTGCCAGCCTTCATTGGGCTTGCTTCTATGCTTACTGCCTGCCAAAGCGAACCCGAAGTGGGTACTCCACTCTACACTGTGGCCGAAACAAGCAACCTTCCTAAACTTTACATTCACGACTTGGCTAACCAAGGCAACAAAGGTGAGCTAAACGTTGTAAACGCCAATGGCGAACTTATCGTAAAAAAAGATACGGTTGAGTTTTATGTACGCCTTTCTTCGGCACTCGACAAAGACCTCCAAGTGAGCGTTGCCGAAAATCCTTCGGCTACTAAAACTGATGGTGCTGTTGCTTTGGATAAAGGCGCTGTTAGCATTCTCACCCCTACTGTTACCATTGCTAAGGGTGCATTGGTGTCTACCGAACCCATCAAAGTGGTTGCTCAGCAGGGCGCTGCACTCGATACACTGCTCACTTCGCGCTCTAACGGTGCCGTTACGCTAACACTTAACGCTGCACAAGGGGTTGACGTGGCTAGCAACTACGGCAATATGAACATCACCATTAACTATAAGGAAAGTAACCTGGTGGATGATGGCAACACCGATGGACTTACTGCTATGAGCACTTCAGACTACTGGGTGGTTGATGGCTACAACTCTGCCGTTAATCAGCTAACAGACGGTAGCACCGGCGCTTACAACATGTGGTGGAACTACGTTTCTAACGGACCTTTCACCTTTGTGGTTAGCTTTGACAACCCCACCTTGATTAGTGCTTTCGAAGTGTTGCCCGCTACTGGATATACCAACTGGACAGTTAAAACCTTAACGGTTGAAACTAGCAAAGACTGGATTACATGGACAAACAAGGCGAGATTACCAACTCTTCGGCTAACATTGCCAATGCTAATCCCTTCGTTGTGCGCTTCACTAAGCCTGTTAATTGCCAATATATCAGACTCACCAACATAAAAGCTAACTCTTCGAGAACGCTTGCTATTGGCGAACTCAACGTTTATCAATAAGCGTCAACCAAGTATTTCTTAGCTGCATTGCTAACCCTTCGCCCTTCGCGGCACTTTGGTTTACACAACAAAGCTGCTAAGATATACCACCTTTCTCAATCCTAACTATTGCCCCCATTGGCCATAAAACGCCTGTGGGGGCTTTTTTTATCACCAATGCATGCCCAGCCATACATATTTGTAAGACGGCAGACAATAAATAAAAGGCCTTAACGTTGATTATAGGTACACGGATAACAACCATTTTATGCCCTGCAAGTCACTCCTTGCCTGCACCGAGCAGTTCCTTGGCAAGCATTGCACGGCTAAAAAGCCTAACCCACACTTCACCCCAACCCCCCAAACTCCACATGCTAACAAACGACGAAACGCTACACTTCATTGCTCAACATAGAAACGACAGCGTGCCTCAACTGGCTTTGGCCAAACATAACACGCCAAACATTGACCTCCCTTTTGCCCTTGACCAAATTGCGGGTTGGCAAACGGCTTGTCAAAACTGCCTTCGTGGGCAGAAAACCCCAACATCCTGTATCCGCCTCATCTCTCTATGGAGCAATGCTCGTCGCAAACCACCGCTCAATATAAGGCAGACGTGGTGTGGCAAATAACTAACAATTTGATACTGAAGGGCGAAACACATAAGACTAAGCGCAATACTACCAACGACGAACTGCTAACAAACAAGTGCGAACGCACCTCGTTCGTTGACCTCACTGGGGGCTTCGGGGTTGATTTTTCGTTTATTGCCCAACGTTTTGCCCATGCCACTTACGTGGAGCACCAACAACAGCTGTGCCAACTTGCCCTACACAACTTGCAAGCACTTAATCTTAACCAGGCCGAGGTGGTGTGCTGCGAGGCCGAAAGCTATTTAGAGCGTATGCAATACACCAGTTGCATTTATCTCGACCCTGCTCGTAGGGATAAGAATGGGGCTAAAACAATACTGATTGAACACTGTTCGCCTAACGTTTTAGAACTGTTACCCAAGCTTTTAGCCAAATGTAAGGTTCTGGCTGTGAAACTTTCGCCCATGCTGCATTGGCAATTGGCATTGGTTAAACTTCGAGAACTGGGCGCTTGGGTAAGACAATTGCACATCGTGGCTGTGAAAAACGAATGTAAAGAGTTGTTGTTCTTGATAACGAATGGTAGTTACGAAGATAATGGCAACAACCATTCGACAAACGAAAATTCCGCAGACGCTCCTCTTAACAACCTGAACTTCAAGGGGGAACAAAACGTTTACACAACTAATGACACCGAGATTACTTGCTATAACGATGGTGCATGTTTTCGTTATATGCTTGCCGAAGCCGAAAACACGCCTCAAACCATTCTTCAAACGAATCCCCAAGCAGGAATGTTTCTCTACGAACCGCATGCAGCCATAATGAAATCGGGGTGCTTTGGTTTGCTGTGCTGCAGGATGAGTGTGGAAGCCTTTGCCCCCAACTCACACCTTTTTATCTCTAACAACGAAGTGCCTAACTTCCCTGGACGTGCCTTTAAACTGGTGTCGGTATCTTCGTTTAACAAGCGCGAGCTTAAAACGGCGCTCCAAGGCATTGAAAAAGCCAACATTGCCACGCGCAACTTCCCCCTTAAGCCTGATGCGCTACGCAAAAAACTGAAGCTGAAAGACGGCGGTGAACATTATCTCTTCGCCACTACCGACGCTGAAGGCAAGCATTGGTTGCTAGTGGGAAAACAATGCCATGCCCACTGCCTCTCTCCAAATGTAGAGTAGAGAGTAATGCCTTGTGTTGTGTTGCCTTGAATGGCTGTTAATGTCTGTACTGATTTTGTTTAATTGCCAATGGTTGTTTCTCATGGTATTTTGGTAAACATGGCCTACAACGATTAAGCGATACAACTCACAAAATGTCCACAAGTAAACCCAAAACGGGCAACACTCAATGATAGCAACTTATATTTTTTTGATAAACCACAAAACACCCATAGCAATGTAAGTCGCCACTCTTCGACATGTAAAATATTCAGCATAGATTTTAACATTATGAGTGCCTTTTTTGCTCACCAACCTCCACTCGCTCGCAAATAATCGATTCTCGCGAAGGTTTGTTTGGGTTAAAAAGGCAATGGTTTGTGAATGCTGACAAACCGTGTTTTCGTTGAAATAATCCGTACTTTTTACTATAAAATGGGCTTTTTGCAGCTAAATGAAATGCTATTTGTAGCAAAACGCAGTGCTATCTCCTACAAAATGCAGTGCTATCTCCTGCAAAATGCAGTGCTATCTCCTACAAAACGCAATGCTATCTCGTGCTAAACGCAAGACTAAAAGCTGCTTTTTACAGATTTTTCGAGCTCTTTTAGCCACACGAATGATAAAAAACAAGCAGCTTTTTCAGTAAAAACTAATATAAAAAAGGCCTTTTTAGCCAGTAAATACAGTTTTTGTGAAGATGAAAAATTGCCATTCAGCGACCATTTAGAAGGGCTAAATGGTGCAAAATGCAGATACAACACTTAAAAACAATGTAAAAATAAATGCAGGACGACCAAAAAACATGCAAAAAAGCAGCTTTTGAACTGCTTTTTCTTCTAGAATGGAGTGTTATGCAGAGCATCTTTTGTAAAGTTTCAATACCATATTTAACAAAACTACAACACTAGGTTAGGTAATGAAAGCTACATTTACTTTATCGTCTACCATGGAGTAAACCTATTCTACACAGAAAAACTTTACGAACTGCAATAATTCATAATAAAATATACTTCCACATAGTTTAGTCCCAATCGTCTTTACACCAACATCTGGAATAAACGTGTTGAAAAGTTGTGTTTACTAAATTTTCTACACCAATAAGCGATACACGCTAACAAACTAGTAACGCCCATCACGGACAATTCTCCCTTCGATAGTTAGTTGGCGTAACGCCAGCCACCGTTTTAAATGCGCGCACAAAATTAGAATAATCGTTAAACCCACATTTATCGGCCACCTCCCCTAAGCTCATTTGGGGGTTATTGACAAGCAAGTTTTTGGCTTTTTTATCTTCAGGCGCAAGATATAGCCCGACGTGTTAAGTTACCTGGTGCTAGCATTGCTGAGAAATTAACCTATAAAAAGGTTGGATGGTGTAAAAACGTACCAGTAGAAATATCGAATCTCAATTTTAATTTGGATTTTGTCAAGTCTAGTAATAGTGAACCAAAAGAACCATGTATTAACGCAGACTTCCTTCAAGGCAAGAAGTGGATGCTGGATTATAAACGCAGGCGGCTCTTGATTTTGGCTGCCGACTGACGGTCAACAACGTCTTGGGGGCATGGTTGGGCTTTCTGCTTGGCATTTGGGTTACTAAGCACATTGTGTTACGCGATAATACGCGTTGTCGTAGCGTAGTTAACCATTTGGCACACGTTAATCGATCGCAATTTGCACAAAGGTATCGTGCAGATTTCCGCCGAAACCAGTGTGGTTGAATATGTATCCGCAGCCAAGCATGTCCATGTCGCGCTCTCCAAGAAAGCTCACCCTAAGCTCTATGTTCAACTTGAAATTGTTGGAGTAGCAAAACGAACGCATACGGCGATTGTAACTTATCCGTGCTCCAAGTTTTTTTTATTGTCGAAGAATGTAATATAGCTCACTTCGAGAAACGCAGACAGATGCGGCCAAATCGTCGGGCGAGCCTGTGGTTTCGGCGCAGATTAATTCGTGTATGCGTTGTAGTCGTTTTAAATCGTCTATAAAATTCATTTTATTCTTTATTTAATGCTTTACTTTTTTTGTTGGCTATGATTTGCCCCAATGGCAGGTTAGGCTTGAATGCCTTGTAGTGACATCTTTTGTGGGGCCTTTGATGGTTTGTGTTGGAACAACGTGGGCCAAAGGGCTGCTGAATGGGGTGGCCTACTGCAAAGGGGACGGGAAAGCACTGTTCATTACACTTGAATGGACAAGGGCGCATGATGCTTTTATAGCCGCCCTTTGTTTGTTAACCTCCTCCGTTTGCATCGCCACCGCATGCCTTAACGTGTGCAAAGATAGCGTTGCTCCGTGCATAAACATTGCATTATATAAAAATAATGCTGCAAAATACGTTTCTTTAACCCAAATCATATACAGAAACTACTTAGGTTTCGTTAGATTACTGGTTAGATTGTTTGTTTTTTATTAAGCGCACTATGTTGAGATGGGACAATAGGCAAGAGGCCAACAAGCAACTAAAAGACATCGAGAAATGGTGTAATCGGTATAGAAAGATAGATAAGCAGCTCCATGGTCAATTGAGGCTTAATTAATGTTTGATGGAGATAAAGCTGAAACCGAAGTACTTTCCGTCCGAATTTATTGCACGGAACTCCGATTTTATCTCGAAAGCTTTGTGTGATATTGTTTTTCTAGGTATCTTCGCAGCGTAAGAGGTCGACAACTTACTTTAATGTTATAAACTAAAAACAATAAAATGATGAAGACGAATTTAATGCGCCCTCTAACAGAGGTCGAAATGAAAGAAACTTATGGAGGTAGAACTTGGCTTGCCAGTGCTTGGAAATGGATTAAAGAGCACTTTTTCGCAAGAACAAACAACGACCCGAATTGTTGGATTGAGACAGGTTTTGACGTTCCCTTAAATTAACAAATGATAAAGGGTTGCTCTATGATAATGCAACCCTTTATTTTAAGTAATAACGAGTAAGTTACGGTCATGATGAGAAAGAAATTTATTACCAAACGTGATTTTATACACCTAGTTGTAGTCTTGTTTGTTTGTTTCCAAACCACTGCGGGCATGTCGCAATCGAAAATAACAATAAAAAACAACTTGCTGTATACGGACGTGTCTGTTTTCAGTTCGGGTTTATGCTGCTCAACCCACGAAGCGATTATTGATACGGGTTCTTCTGTATGTTTCATCGACTCAACTTACGCCATAGATTCCTGCCAAATTAGGGGTGAGAGAATAAACGCAACTTTTGGGAACACAATGGGAAAAACCGCCAATACGTCTTATGTGTATCTAGACAGCATTGCATTTGGTGGGGTGGTTTACACCAATGTGAGATGCTATTTGGTGGATATGGCAGGGACACTGCAACAACTCGCCCCTAAATTTATCATTGGTGGCGAAGTGTTAAAGGAGGGTTATTGGTGTTGTGATTTGAAGGAGAACACATTTCAGCGGCTTATGAGTGTGCCTAAGAATGTTGTCGCCACTTTGAAATGGAAGAAGTATGCCGATGCAGCCTTGAATCACATCTATTTTGAAGGGAAGATAGGGGGGGCAAGGACACGCGGATATTATTTGATACCGGGGCACTACTGAATGGGCTAACGTACGACTTTGATTTGACTCCAACCGAGAAAGTGTGGTTGCCAAGTGCTAACATGATTGACAAATTAACCTATAAGGAGGCTGGATTGTGCAAAAACATCCCCGTGGAAATAGCGAATTACACTTTTAATTTGGATTTTGTCAAGGCTCTGAAAGCCGGACCGAAATCTCCCCGTATAAACGCCGGCTTCCTTCAAGGCAAGAAATGGGTGCTGGACTATAAGCGTAGACGACTATTGATTTTGGATTCTGAATGACAAGGTAACTACTTACGCAACAAAGACAAGCTAAGGGAGCTTTTTAATTACTTCCGCCCGAATATTTTGTACGGAACTGCAATTTCTTTTAGAAAATTTGATGCATTTTGTTTTTCTAAGTATCTTCGCAGCGTAAACGGTTGCAATTTACTTGAACAATTAAACCTAGTAGACACAAGTATGAATAAGAATCGAATGCGCCCTCTAACAGCGGTTGAAATGAAAGAAACTTATGGAGGCAGAACTTGGCTTGCCAGCGCTTGGAAATGGATTAAAGAGCACTTCTTCGCAAGAATAAACGATGACCCGAATTGTAGGGTAGAGGTTGGAGAAAGAGTTGAATTCTAATTATCTAAATGATAAAGGGTTGCCCCATAGCAATGGCAACCCTTTATTTTAAGGAATAATGAGTAAGTAATGGTCATGATGAAAAATATGTTTATCGCTAAACGTGATTTCCTGCGCCTTGTTGTAGGCTTGCTTGTTTGCTTCCAAGCCACAATGGTTATGGCACAATCGCAAATCACAATAAATACCACTTGATGTTTGCAGATGTGTCTGTCTTCAATTCTGGTTTATGCTTAACAAGCCAAGCAATGATAGACACAGGTAGTTCTGTATGCATCATTGATTCTACGTACGCCGTAGACTCCTGTCAAATTAAAGGCGAACGAGTAAATGCAACGGTAGGGAATACAATGGGTAAAGATATCAATACTTCTTATGTGTATGTAGACAGCATCGCATTTGGCGGGGTGATTTACACCAATGTGAGATGCTATTTGGTGGATTTAGTTGGGAAACTACAACAATTCGCATCTAAGTTTGTCATTGGTGGAGAAATCTTAAAAAGAGACTTGTGGTGCTATGACTTGAAGAGATATACACTTCAACGGTATGCAGCAACCCCAGACAAAGTTGTTGCTACGTTAAAATGGAAAAGGTATGCCGATGCAGCTTTGAATCATATCTATTTTGAAGGAAAAATAGGAGGAAAAGACGCGCGGATCTTGTTCGATACGGGATCGGTACGAAATGCAGTAACTTCTAACTTTGACATAACTCCAACCGAGAAAATTAAGGTACAGAGTGCAAACTTTGCTGAAAAATTAAGCCATAAGGAGGTTGGGCTGTGCAAAAAAATACCCGTAGAACTATCAAAATACAATTTTAATTTAGATTTTATCAAGGGTAAGGGGGATGGTTCTAAATATCCACGCATTAACGCAGACTTCCTTCAAGGCAAGAAGTGGATGTTGGATTATAAACGCAGGCGGCTATTGATTTTGGATTCTGAATGACAGGGCAACTACTTACGCAACAAAGACAAGCTAAGGGAGCGTTTTAATTACTTCCGTCCGAATATTTTGTACGGAACTGCAATTTCTTTAAGAAAAGTTGGTTTGCTATTATAACAATAGCAACCTTTTATTAAAAAATATAGTGTGTAAATTAAAATCATGACGAATAAGATGCTTATCGCTAAACGGGATTTGCTGCGCCTTGTTGTAGGCTTGTTTGTTATCTTCCAAGCCACAGCAGTTATGGCGCAATCGCAAATCACAATAAAAAACAACTTGATGTATGTAGATGTGGCTGTCTACAATTCAGGCTTGTGCAGCACAATCCGCGAAACGACTATTGATACTGGTGCTTCTGTATGTGCCATTGATTCTACATATGCTGTTGACTCTTGCCAAATTAAAGGCGAACGAGTTAATGCAACGGTGGGGAATACAATGGGTAAAGACGTTAATTCATCTTATGTGTATCTAGACAGCATCACATTTGGTGGGGTGGTTTATACAAAGATAAGATGCTATCTGGTTGATTTAGCTGGAACACTCCAACAATACGCCCCTAAGTTTATTATTGGTGGCGAAGTCTTAAAAAAAGATTTGTGGTGTTATGACTTGAAGAGAAATACGCTTCAGCGATATATGCGTGTGCCTAAGAATGTTGTTGCCACGATAAAATGGAAAAAATATGCTGATGCAGCTTTGAATCTCATCTATTTTGAAGGAAAAATTGGAGGCAAAGACACACGGATATTTTTCGATACAGGGGCGGTACGAAATGCAGTAACTATTAACTTTGACATAACTCCAACCGAGTTCGTTAAGTTACCTGGTGCTAACATTGCTGAGAAATTAACCTATAAAGAGGTTGGATGGTGTAAAAACATACCAGTAGAAATATCGAATCTCAATTCTAATTTGGATTTTGTCAAGTCTAGTAATAGTGGACTAAAAGAACCATGTATTAACGCGGACTTCTTTCAAGGTAAGAAATGGATGTTGGATTATAAACGTAGGCGGCTATTGATTTTGGATTCTGAATGACAAGGCAACTACTTACGCAGCAAAGACAAGCTAAGGGAGCGTTTTAATTACTTCCGTCCGAATATTTTGTACGGAACTGCAATTCCTTTTAGAAAATTTGATGCGTTTTGTTTTTCTAAATATCTTCGCAACGTAAGAAGTCGACAACTTATTTAAAAATTACGCTAGTTCGGGATAAGTATTTGCTTAGAAAAGTTCCAATTGCCTACTCTTTTCAATGCGCACGGGCAGTGCCTCGGGCTTATTCTCGAAGAAACAGTATGCAGCCAATGCCGCACAGAGATTCATGAGGAAGTTATGTACGGAGCGATGGCGTGAATGAACAAGCCATGATTTCGCTCTTGGACATCTGTTCTTTACGGTTTCACATGCGCTTATATCCCTCGTCTATGGGGGCAATGTGTAGGTTTTTAGTTAACTCGGCATCTAAATTCTTGCAGAACTCATCCAATATACAAATATTTCTGTAACTTTGTCTGTGGTAATCATTGCTATATCTGTTTTGTAAGTTATTGATTTACAACTATAAAGTTACAAAATAATAGCGAGATTACCACCGTTTTAGGGCACTTTCTTATCCCGAACTGGCGTAACATGCAGGTTGATCATACATGCCCTATACGATAGCATTGCTAAACCCGGAGGACAAGTTTATACAAATTATTCCTGTAACTATAAAAATAAAATAATATGTTCAAGCACATTTTAATTTTCTCTACAACATTGCTTATTACGTGTAGTTTGATAGGTTGTTCAAAAGATAAAGATGGAACCATCACTGTGTATGGATATGCTAGCGTTAATGGTGTCGCATATAAAGATTATGTGTCTATACATGATGCTTTCCACCCTGATCTTCCAATAAAGCCAACATTATTCAATGGTGATAGATTAGGTGTCTATAACGATAGTATTTTTATTTTCCAATTTATGTTTAGAAGTATTCAAAGTCAAACACCATTATGGTTGTTTGGAGCTTTTCGTATTCCTCAAGGTGAAGTCTTTCCAAATTTGGATAAATCTTACCAATTATCAAAGAATTTAATGTACGATAAAGACAGAACTATCTTTGAAGATTTCTTGAAATATATACCAGTTTCTAAAAACAACAATGATAGTAAGGGTATCGCTATTATTATAGATTATAATAAGTTGCCATCAGCAACATCTATAGATGGCACTATTATTTTTTTAAGAAATTTAATAATAGAACTAAAAAAAGTTAGATAGTGAGATTTATCTCTATTCCAATGGTGAATTTCCTATTTCATATAAGTTAGAGGGACATTTTTCTGATGTTTTATCCTATAACAAAGTACAATTACAATAAAAAAGTGTTTTTAGAATTATTCCGTTATTTGCTGTAATGTTTTTCTTTACAGCTTGCCAAATGCTCCTTGATGAAGAAGAGATAATAGTGCTTGAAGTTGCGGAAAGAGCCAAAATGGTAGCACAACAGGATGGTCATGATTTCGCTCTTGGACATCTGCCCTTTGCGGCTTCACATGCGCTTATATCCCTCGTCTATGGGGGCAATGTGTAGGTTTTTAGCTAACTCGGCATCTAAATTCTTGCAGAACTCATCCAATATACAAAATATTTCTGTAACTTTGTCTGTGGTAATCATTGCTATATATGTTTTGTAAGTTATTGATTAACAACTATAAAGTTTCAAAATAATAGTGAGATTACCAACTATTTAGGGCACTTTTTTATCCCGAACTGGCGTAATAAAATATACTTTCACATAGCTTAGTCCCAAGCGTCTTTACACCAACATCTGGAATAAACGTGTTGAAAAGTTGTGTTTACTAAATTTTCTACACCAATAAGCGATACACGCTAACAAACTAGTAACGCCCATTAAGGACAATTCTCCCTTCGATAGTTAGTTGGCGTAACGCCAGCCACCGTTTTAAATGCGCGCACAAAATTAGAATAATCGTTAAACCCACATTTATCGGCCACCTCCCCTAAGCTCATTTGGGGGTTATTGACAAGCAAGTTTTTGGCTTTTTTTATCTTCAGGCGCAAGATATAGGCCGATGGCGTGTAGCCAGTGAGGGCATTTATCTTGCGATAGAACTGTCGAGGGCTCATGCACATCAATGATGCCACAATAGCAACATCAACATCCTTACCGCCACTTATCTGCATATACACCGCACTCGACACCTTAGCAAGAAATCTTAGGTCGACATCTTTGGCGGCAGGCGCCTTCGCATCATCGTCTTTTTTAAACTCGGCCGACATGGTTGCAAACTTCTTTTGCAGCAGTTTGCGCCCTTGTAGCAGTTTGTCGGCCCTAGTGCGCAGTTCGTTGTCATTGAAGGGTTTGGCCAGATAAGCATCTGCACCGGCCTCAATACCCCTAATGCGCGCTTCTTCGGTTATCTTAGCCGTGATGATGATGATGGGCACATGATTAATTATTTCGCTGTTGCGCACCTGTCGGCACACTTCCAGCCCATCTAAGCCAGGCATCATCAAGTCGGTTACAATTAGGTCGGGCACTAGTTCAAGTGCCTTCTCCAATCCCACCTGTCCATTTTCGGCATAGACCACGGCATATCGGCTATCAAACTGGCCACCGATATAGCTGGCAACATCCTTATTGTCTTCGATAACCAGCACACAACACTCGTTGTTTTCGCCAATGCGGTCGGTGGGGTTATCGCTTTCGTGAGGCAGCAAAGGCTTGCAGCTCTCCGTATTGGGGGTTAGTGGTTTGGTGCAATGGTTGTGGATAGGCACCTTAATAATAAAGGTAGTGCCCTTTCCCTCCTCGCTTTCTACGGTGATTGTTCCTTTCGAGGCATCCATAATCTGCTTAACAAGAGCCAAGCCCACGCCTGTACCCATCTGCTTCATCTCGGTGTTGTCTTGATAGAAAGGTTCGAAGACGCGTTCCAAGGCTTTTTTACTAATGCCCTTACCTGTATCGGCCACAGTGACAACAAGTTGTTGGTTTTCTCTTCGCACCAAAACACTAATTTTGCCATAGGCAGGCGTGAACTTAAAGGCGTTAGAAAGCAAGTTGTTAATCACCTTAACCACATATCCAGGCACAAAATCCATCACAATTTCGTCTTTAGCAAACATCTGCAAATCTATCTTATGGCTTTGTGCATAGTCGTGATAGCTCTCCACAATCATAGCCATAAAGGCCACGATGTTGCCGTTGCGCCAGTCGGGATTGCCCACAGCCGACTTGATTTTGGATATATCGAGCAGTTGGTTGATGAGTGTTAGCAAACCTTCTCCTTGTCGCTCAATCACCTTAGCCGTATCTTTGCAGTTGGTGGCAGTGTCTTTTTGCATATCACGACTAAGACCTAAAATCACCGTTAGTGGCGTTCTAAACTCGTGCGTGATATTGGTAAAGAAAGTTTCGCGCAAGGCCGCCATTTTCTTTAGGGCCAAATGGTTTCGCCTTTGAATGCGCTGAATGTAGAGAAAGGCTGTCAAAGCCCCCAACAGCATTATAAGGGCCAAGCCCAAAAGGGTGAAGCCCACGTTGCGGGTGCTGCGTTCTTCTTCAAGCGTATGCCTAGCTTTGTCTATCTCGCGCATCTGCCTGTTGCGTTCAATATTAAGACTAATGTTTTGAATGCGGTTCACCTTCTCCATGTTAATCACGCTATCCTGCAACGCCGTAGCCAGTTCGTGCGAAGCCAAGGCCAGTTGGTAATTACCAGTTTCCTTCGCATGCGTGTAATACAAGGAGTGAATATCGGCCAGATGTTCGGTACTTTTAATTCGCTCTGCAATCTCTTTAGCCTTAGCAAGAAACTCCATCTCCTGCGTATCATTGTGCATAATGTGATTAATTCGGGCCAAGGCAATAAGAATATCCAGTGTATGCCACTCGTCTTTCGATGCCTTCATAATCTGATAAGTCTCATCATACTCTTGATGGGCCTTATCATATTGTTTGCGTTTTTCGTGAATAGAGCCATAAAACATATGGCAAAGAGCGATGCCCAGATCGCTATGTCCCAGAGTATTCATCTCCATCGACTTGCGATAATACACGAGGGCCGAGTCTAAAATTCCCTTTTGTTCGAAGATAGAACCGAGATTAGCATAATTAATGGCCTGTCCCACGAAGCTATGAAGTTGTTTTTCGCCCATCAAAGCCAGTCGCAGAGCACTGTCGGCCCGTTCAAAGTTGCCCAGCGTCATGTAGATATTTCCCATACCATTGAGCGACACCACACGATTTTTCTTTGCAGCAATGGTGGTGTCGGAGTGTTCGTTGCTCAACAACCACGCCCGATAATGATAATCTTGAGCCACATCAAGCACCCCAATACGTCGATAATCAGTACCCACATTATTAAGTGCCTGCACCCATTCGAGTGTATCGCCAATGGCCTCTGCCTGTTGTTGACCCAGGCTATGCATGTTCAGCGCCTCTTCAAATCGGCTTTCATTGCGCAATAACTTTCCACATTCTCTCAAAGCAACGATACTTCCAAGTTTGTTTCCGCTTGTTTCAAATTGCCGTTGTAACAGGGTTAGCGAGTCGATGTTCTTCACAGGCATTACCAAACTGTCGATTGCTTTTCGCTCGTTTTCGTTGTACGTGGCAACACGTTTGTTGCACGAAGCCAAAAACACAAGGCATGCCACCAATGCCAAAGGCAAAGAGCGCCAAAGGCACTGTGCCTTTGCGTGGGGATTAGCGCAAAGGTTGGAAGCCAATTGTTTATCCTTGTAAAGATGTTGCATAGTCTGAATGATTAGGGGGTGTTAATAGTAGTGGCATTTACATTGCCAGGTCGATTTTCCCAATTACAAAGTTAGGTGTATTTATCGTAGTTTGGTACGTGTTAAACAAAATTTAAGCAATAAATATTATGTGAAAATACGTAAATATGTCATTAGTAACAATTTGAAAGCTAACTAATTAGAGAAATATATGTTCCGACAGTGACAGACGATTTATAAATAAAGATGTCTGATGTTACAACATAAATGTCCGATATAGATACCCATAAGACATAGATATAGTTCTAACTTTGCAACATAAAGGAATAACCCTAAAGAAAGCTATATGGAAAAGCAAGTGAGCAAAAAGCCAACACCCAAGCAAAGGCAGAACATGCAATTCTCGGAAGATAGGTTTGAGCTGCTTGAAATCATTCATGAAATGATAAGCGATGAGCTTGAGCGTAGAGGGATAGCAAATACAAACAATGCAGACGATGCCAAGAAATCGTGTTTGCCTATCATCGAGAAATCTCCTCGCAGCTCGCTTAAAGATACAATGTGTGAAAAGCTAATATCACTACTACTTTCGCGCCATCCACAGAAATAAAACTCAAGGTATAAGCACTAGGCAAAATAAGTGTAATGATAAAAAGGCACTTCTATCAAAGGGCTAGTCTAAGCTGGTGTAGAAACTTTTAAGCATGTTTGTGGCAATTGTGCATTCGGGCTACAAGCTTAAGAACGTTGGAAACGAATCGGAGAATAAGGTGGAGCAATGATGGTGTGCAATGGTTAATGGCTAACATTGATCAATGACATGCAGAGTTAAATTAGGCAGGAAATAAAACTCAGGCCTTTTAAGAACCATTATCTTCCACTTAAAACGCAAAATGCTTGCAACGCTATCCATTCATTTAAACCTAAAACTAATGTTTTATCGCGTGATATGAACAAACTTAAGTATTAACATTTAATCTTTTAATTTATGGCAGACTCAGATTATGGCAAAGAATTAGCCAGTTTAGACTTTAAAAACCTAATTGGAGGACCGCTGTCGGCTGTGGTTGAAGCACAAGCTATGGCGGCAGAGAGCACCGTCAACTTTATTAAAAACATGGGATTTGACCAAGAGGGGAACCCACAGTATGTAACGTTTAAATATCAAAAAAGTGCCACGCAGGCAGAGGGAGAAGCCAAACAAAGCGATCAAAATGAGATGATGGAAATGCAAGTTCCTTTCCTTACACTCATCCCCATTCCTTTTATTCGCGTAGATGAAGCCACTATCGACTTTAATGCGAAAATCAATGCTATTAACTATTCCACCAAAACATCCGATCATAAGTTTGACGCTGGAAGCGATCGCCGTAAGGGCTTTATTGGGCGTCTATTGGGTATAAAGGCTTCATACTCGTATAAGAGCACCACAAACTCGGGGAATAGGGTGGAACGTACTTTTACCTTGGCTATCCATGTGCGCGCTGTGCAAGATGAAATGCCTGGTGGTATGGAGAAAATTCTTGGCATATTGGAGTCGTCGATTCGCGACAATATGGTGACAAGACAAGCTGCCGGGGTAGAGAAAAAGTAAAGAGATGAAGTAAAAAGGTAAACAAAAAACTTTATCAATCTCTATACTTACTTCACATTTTGTTCGGCAGGCATCGTGCTTGTTTATATTTGAACAACTTTTACCTGCCGAACACTTCATTATTCTTTCTTTATAAATATTGCAACGCTATGATAGAACTAAGCGATTTTTTAGGGAATATCCTCTCACAAGTTAGCGAAGCTCGCAAACACGCCGATGAAGCAAGTATTGCATTGGCAGAATATTATGCCCAAGACAAGCTCTTGCGCTGTCTTCCTGTGCCACGTGTGCGCCTTCCTAATATTGAACTCACAATACCTGTGGCGATAAAAGAGGTGAAACACAAAACGGCTTATAACCCATATCCTGGCTTACCGAAAAAGGAAATTGTACGAACTATCTTCCGTACGATGTACACTGAAGAAAGCAGGCGCAATGAAGAGTTACCAAATAGACTTCCCAAAGGCTTTATTACCATTAACAAAAAGCTTATCCAAAACACCGACAAACTGAGTGCTCAATTGCGAAAATCTAACGAAGTAGACGCTAATGTGCTGGATGATTATCTAGACAACTGTATTAAAAAGGCTTCAAAAATAATGAAACCATCACAGAGAGGGGATATAAAGAATATCACTCAACTGAAGGCACGCTTAAAAAAAGAACTGCTTGATATTATCCCCATGCGCCAAGGAATGCTGTCTAACCTTGGTATCACTGTACAAACCAACGAGATAAAAGAACTTGACGTGGCAGGTGGGCAGCCTATTACAATGAAGCTTTTTATTAAAGAAGATTCCTTTGAACTGGTAAGAAGAATGAGGAAGGCAACGACAAGAACGTGAAAGGTAAGGATCTAGACAATTATTATATTGCATTAGAGTGACGATTAGCACCAAACATCTTTTGTTATGAAACATTCCATTACCCTATTTATTGATAAAGCAGAGGAGATGATTAGGGAGGTGTCTGATATTGCTAACTTGAGTAGCAACAACATCTCTAACTTTGCACACGCCCTTGAGCTGTGGTTGATAAAAGCCGAACAATTATTTAAAGAATACAACCATGGCGAACAGGCGTTATTGGCTGCTTTGAGACCCTCGGTGATATTGGCAGGATGCGCCGGAGCTATTGATACAAATGATGCTATAACGGGCAGAAGAAAAAGACGAAAAGCCTTACTTGCAGAGTATCTAAAACAAAGTGTAGACTTCTTTTATAGGCCGTATGCACGAGAAAAAGAAAAGGTGGACGAGGCAAACGATATCGTAAGACAGGTGGTTCTTGTTGCATTGCAAACTGGTTTGCTCAACAATGTGTCTTTGACCTTACCTATCAAAGCAGAGCAATTGGTAGAAATTCAAAACTTGCTCTATACCGATGACGAACTGAGTAAAGGTATTAACCGTACATTAGCCATCATTGCTTATCCCGATTTGCTACGACTCATCGACCTAAATCTTACAAATGTGCTTTCTGGCATTCGATATTCTAGATAGATTTCTTAGTCTTTTAAGGCCTAAACTTAGGTGTTCTTACACTAAAACATTGCAAAAATACACTTACTATTACGCAGGAAATTGTGGAGACGTTTTTAAACTGACTGGGGTAGGAATTATTGTTCCTAACCCAGTCTTTCTGTTTTTTGAATGGCGAAATACATTTAAGTTCTATAACCCCAATTGTTTCTACTTTATAAAGACAACTATTTACATCAAAAGCATATTGAAGGCCATTCGTATCAGAGGTTGAAAAGATTGCCTTTGACAACCATTGTAGTTATTGTAAACAACGTATGCTATTTTGAACGCACAATTAAAAGACAACCACTGTCGTAAACTATGGTTTACCGAGAAAATGAGCGGAGGCGAGATTAAGAGCAACAAAAACACTTTGCGCCTAAAAAACTGCAAAAATCGCTAATGCAACGACCTATCTGTATGCTTTGTTAATATCTGTTTACATAAATCCATCGCGCACGATATTTATTTAAATGGCGTTAAAACTTAACTTACATCGCTTGCGATATTAAATAAAATCATACCTTTGCATTGTAAATTAGGAAACTTAAGGGTGCGACTAGGTGGCCTCTTTATGGCTCGCTAACTTGCTAACAGCAAAATCTAACACAGTAGTGACCTTACATTGAGTGGCATTGGCCTTGCTTTAAACTTGTTTTGGCTTTTCATACTCTCGGCCTCACACCTTTAACGTTTTTCTTTCACAACAACACATTTATAACACATACAACTATGGCAAAGATTTTTGATTTTAATCTGCAAGACAAAAGTGGCAAAGAGGTGAGCCTCGAACTTTACAAAGGTAAGGTGCTGCTAGTGGTGAACACTGCAACAGGTTGCGGTTTTACTCCCCAATACGAAGAACTGGAGGCGATGTACAAGCGTCTAAAGGATAAAGGACTTGAAATTTTGGATGTGCCTTGCAACCAATTCGGTCACCAAGCTCCTGGAAGCGACGCAGAAATCGGCGAATTTTGCACCCTTAAGTTTGGTGCTAGCTTCCCCCAATTTAAGAAAAGCGATGTAAACGGTGCTAACGAATTGCCACTGTACACATGGCTAAAGCAACAAAAACCTTATGCTGGCAATGCCTACGAAGAGAAGTTGGCTGCTATCATGGAGGACCTTTATAACAAGGCTAACAGCGAACCGCGCAAGAAAGACGACATTCAATGGAACTTCACCAAGTTTGTTGTTGACCGCAATGGCGATGTGGTGGCTCGATTCGAACCCACACAAAGCCTCGAAGAGGTGGTGAAGGTGGTTGAAGCGCTTCTATAATTAGGGATATTCAGTAAATATCTAACTAATTGTTTGTCAGTGTAATATATTATTTGTACCTTTACATAAAAACCCCCGAACGACCCATCACGGGCAGAATCGGGGAAAAATTATAAAAATTAACTGCTGTGAAGTTACGAAAAAAATTTCTGACATAACACCAACTTTGCCCTTTACAGAGTTCGATTTTTTACAACATTATCGCGATAGCTTTGCAAAAAGCGAACTTGGACGCATCCGTGCCCAACTCCCACTTAAGGAGTTGGCAGCAGAGTTGGCAACCCGCACCCATAAGTGTAGGCGTGGGAAAAAGCCTCTTTTTTCGGCAGAAGGAGAAATCGCCCTTATGTTCCTCAAGGCATACACGGGCCTGTCGGACGACGGCCTGATAGAGCTGCTCAACGGAAGCATCCACATGCAGATGTTCTGCGGTGTGCTGATAGACCCTGCCAATCCCATCAAGGACGGGAAGATAGTAAGTGCCATACGCAACCGTCTTGCCAGGCACCTCGACATAGACAGCCTTCAACGCATATTGTACGCCCGGTGGGAAGGCGACCTCAAGGACAAGGACCTGTGCCTGACGGATGCGACCTGCTATGAGAGCCACCTGCGTTTCCCGACAGACGTCAAACTGCTTTGGGAGTGTTGCCGATGGCTTCACGACCTGCTCGTTTACCAGAGCAGGCGGTTGTCAGAACGCGTTCCGAGAAACAAGTACAATGATGTTGCCAAGGCCACGCTTGCATACGCCAAGCAGCGCAAGCACACCGGCTCGGCCACGCGCAGGCTCAGGAGAAGGCTCCTGAAACTTCTTGCCAAGCTCCGCTTCCAATGGAACGGCCTTCGCAAGTTGTACGGCCCCTGCATCAGCCTGTCGGCAGAACAAGAAAAGCGACTGTGCGCCGTGCGTGAGGTATGCCTCCAACAGTCTGACCTGTTCGCAGGCAAGGAGGTCAGACATCGCATCGTCAGCATCGACCGCCCGTACCTCCGTCCCATCGTCAGGGGCAAGGAAAACAAGCGCGTGGAGTTTGGGGCAAAGGTCAACAACATACAGATTGACGGCATATCATTCATAGAACACCACTCCTTCGAGGGCCTTCAACGAGGGCATTCGCCTTAAGCAGTGCATTGAATATCAGGAATCGTTGACGGGGGTCAAAGTCAAACGTGTCGGTGCCGACTCCATATACGCCAACAACGCCAACCGCACCATGTGTACGGAAAAAGGCATAACGACCTGTTTCGTCAGAAAAGGCCCAAGGCCCAAAGAAGAAGCCGGATGCCTCAAGAAGGCGAGAAGGATTATCGGGACCCTCAGGGCCACGGTAATGGAGGGCAGCTTCGGAAACCAGAAACAGCACTATGCCGTTGGGCGCATCAAGGCACGCAACATGTTCAGCGAAACATTGCTGCTCTTCTTCGGAATCCATACGGCAAATGCCGCCGTCCTTGCCGCAAGGCAGATGGCCAGGGACATGAAGAAGGCGGCTTGATAAAAAAATGAGGTGATTTTATATCCATCCATAGGCAGGTATGGAAGGGACAGGTGTGCCCATACGGCTCGACATTTGGGAGCTTTTGCGCGCAAAGCACATCAAGTACTCTTCCAAAGACGCTTTTCAAGAAAAGAATCTGGCATTTGACAGTCTCCAGAGATTCCTAAGAGGGAATTAACTGAATTACCCTAATTAACGCCATTTGCTGGTGCCGAGTGTTGCTTACACTGCCTTTTGATAGGCGAGAGGCACGACTTAGACCTGCAAAACACATAGCTTTTAAAGGATAGTGGGGAGGGAAATCGCGCTCTCTTGCTATCCTTTTGCTTGCATTTCACAACCACCATTTTATAAAAACATATCACAACGCATAACGATGGCATACGAAGAAATAAAGCTGCAAAACCAAATTTGCTTTCGACTGTACACAGCTTCGCGATTAATAACCCAGGCCTACGAACCTTTTTTGCGCCCTCTTGGCATTACCTATACGCAATATTTGGTGCTGATGGTGCTTTGGGAAACCGACGACCTGCCTGTTAACGACATTGGCAAACGCTTGCTTTTGGGGGTTAACACCATGTCGCCACTTATCAAACGTATGGAGGCGATGGGGCTACTTGCTCGTCGCGAGAGCGCCACCGACAAGCGCCAACAAATTGTTTTCTTAACGCCTAAGGGTAAAGCACTCGAACATCAGGCGGCTACCATCCCTTCTTGCATGGTAAACAATCTGCAATCGTGCAACATCAAAACGGAGCAGCTCACCGATATTGCGCCCATTCTGGACGAACTAATTTTTAATCTTTCGGCCAAAGAAAGTAAACAAGGCGCTGAATAACACGCCTATTGTCTTGGCTCTGCCCCACCCTGTGATGTAAATTGTATATGTTTGGCGCAATAAGTTGTAGGTAATGTCCAAACAATGAGCGATGAAATGGGAGGTTTTAGGAGGATTTTAACAACACTAAATTCACACGCCCACTCCCTTTTGGCCAGGTAAAACATCGTGGTTGATAATAAACGACAGGAAAAAAGCGATGCGTTACGAAGCAAGACAAGGAGTAAGAGCAGGCAAAATATAGGCTTTTTGCGCCCCACTCGCCTTGAATGGGTGGCGCAAAAAGGATAGGACGCTAAGTTATATTATAGAATTTGAACGAAGGTCTTAACCATGAAAGCCACAAATAGTAAGCAATGAAGCAGACAGATTAACCATTACATCACATCACTACTTGCAATTGGGGCGTTTAGGGCTTAAATTTCATTAGCCTCATCGCGTTAACCACAGCTAACAGAGCCACACCACTATCGGCAAAAACGGCTTGCCAGAGCGTGGCAATACCAAACAAACCCAGTGCCATAACCAGCAGTTTAACACCAATGGCAAGTGCAATATTTTGCCAAACGATGGCGCGCGTGGCGCGAGCAAGGCGCAAAGCATGAGCCAAACGCGAGGGCTGGTCGGTTTGCAACACCACATCGGCTGTCTCAATAGCCATATCGGCACCCCGTGCACCCATGGCAACACCCACATCACTGATGGCCAACACAGGCGCATCGTTGATGCCATCGCCCACGAAAGCCACTTTTCTACCTTGCTTTTGTAACGTTTCGATGCGCATTGCCTTATCTTGAGGCATCAAATCGCCCATGGCTTGCTCAAGTTGTAGCTCGTCGGCCACTTTATCAACCAATGCTTGCTTATCGCCAGAGAGCATCTCCACATGGCTTATTCCTAAGAGATTAAGCATCTCGATGGCCTCTTCGGAATCGGGTTTAATCATGTCGGCCAGTAAGATACAACCGATGAAACGGTCGTTTTTGGCACATGCCACGATGGTTTCGGGTATGGTTTGCAACTCTTCGGGATAGCTAATACCGTGCTTATCCAGCAAACGCAGTGTGCCAGCGAGCCATCTTTCGCCCTCGACAACAGCCTTTAAAACCCAATCCAGCGATATTTTTCGGCATCTATTTTTTTGGTCCATCGCCATAACTTTTTACTATGGCTTGGGCAATGGGATGCGTGCTGCTTCGCTCCATAGCCACCACAGTTTGCAGGTCTTGGGGCTGTAGTTGCAGAATTTGTCGCACGCCAAATTCACCCGTAGTGAGCGTACCTGTCTTGTCGAACACCACCGTATCAACGGCCGTTAGTGCATCAAGACTGTTTCCACCCTTAAACAACACGCCCATGCGCGAAGCACTACCTATGCCTGCAAAAATAACTTAAGGGAACACTAATAACCAATGCACAGGGGCAAGAGATAACCAAAAACACCAACGCGCGATGCAACCATGTGGCGAAATGATATTCATACGTGGGTGAGAACTGAGCATAAAGCAATGGCAGAACCACGGTGAAAAGAGCAAGAAGAATAACAACAGGGGTGTAAATGCGCGCAAAACGGCGAATGAAGAGCTCGGTTGGGGCTTTGCGCTCGCTGGCTTCTTCCACCATTTTAAGTATTCGTGTTAGGGTACTTTCGCTTTGTGGGCGCGTCACTCGGAGCGTAGCAGTGCGCTCAAGGGCAATCATTCCAGCCAACACTTCGCCAGCATGTCTCATTTGTCGGGGCAAACTCTCGCCCGTAAGGGCTGCTGTGTCGAAGCTAAGAAAAGCATCACGCTGGTCGTCGGGCAACAACAGTTCGCCATCTAAGGCCACTCGCTCGCCTGGTAGCACCTCGATAACATCACCCACATTTACTTCTTCGGGGGCAACAAGCACTTGTTGCATGACATTTTTTTCGCCATTCCATCGCTGCAATCGCACATATTCAGGTCGATAATTGGTTAAACTAGCAATGTTATGCCGCGCCTTATCCACAGCCAGGTCTTGAAGTGCCTCGCCAATGCAGTAAAGTAACATCACTGCCACAGCCTCTGGATATTCGCCAATGGCAAAAGCACCCACGCAAGCCACACTCATCAGCATAAATTCGCTGAACACTTGGCCGTGCAGAGCATGTTCTATGGCCTCGTGCATCACGCCTAACCCAACGGGAAGGAAGGCCACAATGTACCAAAGCAGTTGCACCCAAGGCGATGCAAACCATGATAGGCCTATGTAATGAATGACCATTCCAGCCACTAAGAGCAAACCCGAGAGTAAGGGTTGCCACCATTTTGATTTTTCTTCGTGATGATATTCGCACATGATATGGAGTTTTTAGTTTACAAATCAAGCTAGAATAACTAGCTGGAGTTATTATTCTAAATGTTCTATTTGTACTAGAGTTACTTATATTCCTAGTTATTCTAGTTACTACAATGCAAAGTTAAGGGTTAAAACATGCAACCTAGTTGCATTTTTTAGTATCTTTGCATTATGACAGAAGACTTTGACATTAGAGACGAGCGAACGATGCCCAGCGAACGCGAGTTTGAAAACGCCTTGCGACCACCGAAATTCCAAGATTTCAGCGGTCAAAACAAGGTTGTAGACAACTTAGAAGTGTTTGTAGAAGCCGCTAAATATCGCGGCGAACCGCTCGACCACACCCTTCTACACGGCCCTCCAGGACTGGGAAAAACTACGCTTAGCAATATCATTGCTAACGAATTGGGCGTGGGATTTAAATAACCAGTGGACCAGTGCTGGATAAACCAGGCGACTTGGCTGGCATTCTCACATCGCTAGAACCCAATGATGTGCTCTTTATCGACGAGATACACCGACTCTCGCCCGTGGTAGAGGAGTATCTTTACTCGGCAATGGAAGACTATCGCATCGATATCATGATAGACAAAGGCCCTTCGGCTAGGTCGATTCAGATTGATTTGAACCCGTTTACGCTTATCGGAGCCACCACGCGCAGCGGTTTGCTTACTGCTCCACTGCGTGCGCGCTTTGGAATTAATCTGCATTTGGAATATTACGACCCCGAAACACTGGCACGTATCATCAAACGGTCGGCCCGAATATTGAATGTTCCCATCGACGACGAGGCTGCAATGGAGATTTCAAGACGCTCAAGAGGCACGCCCCGTATTGCCAACGCTCTGCTTAGACGTGTGCGCGACTTTGCCCAAGTGAAGGGGAACGGAAGCATCGATATGGTTATCGCCCGACTATCGCTCACCTCGTTAAACATCGATCAGTATGGTTTGGACGAGATTGATAATAAGATTTTGCTCACCATCATTGATAAATTTAAGGGCGGACCCGTTGGTGTGAGCACCATCGCAACAGCTATTGGCGAAGATGCGGGTACGCTTGAAGAGGTGTACGAACCCTATCTTATCATGGAAGGTTTTATTAAACGCACCCAAAGAGGTCGCATGGTAACAGAACTGGCTTACCAACACCTGGGCAGAAACATGTACTTGAGCAACGCTAAAGAGCCTGGTTTGTTTGATTAAACTTGTCGCTAATTATCGTTAAAGCCTTTGAACTGTGTTTAATCCATGCATCGCTTAATGTTTTAATAAACTTATTGTATTGGTATAACAGAACAATTTTCAACAAAATGGTTAACAAAGGAACAGCAAATTGACTGTTATATGTAAACAAATTGACGAGTAGACGGGTGAAGAGGCTTATTTATCGCCAATCACCACATCTACTCGTCAATCATTTTTATGGTTTAACGCGTAAAAAAAATCATGCTTTAAGCCATTAATTGGTTAACTTGTAACCATCGAATTACAATCCCATTTCCTTCAAAAAACGGTCGGCATGTCCCCATTTATCCATCATGAAGAGCATATAACGAATGTCTACACCGATGCAACGAGCCAAATGCGAGTCGAAAAGGATGTCGCTCGACAAACTATCCCAGTTGCCATCGAAGGCCAAACCAATAAGTTCGCCTTTGCCATTGAACATGGGCGAGCCACTATTTCCACCTGTAATATCGTTATTGGTGAGGAAACAAAGGTGCATGTTATTGGTGTTTTTATCGGTGTAACGACCAAAATTCTTCGATGAAAGCAATTGTTTCATGATGGGTTCTGCCTCATAGTCAACATTGGTTTTGGCCTTATCCATCTTCTCAACAATACTTTCGGGAGTGGTGTAATAGCCCAATTCTCTGCCGCCGATGGAAAATCCCTTCACCTGTCCGTAGCTTAGACGCATGGTAAAGTTAGCATCCGAATAGTGGGGCATATCTTCTTCCATGCGCAATTTGGCTGCACAGAGATAGCGTTCTTGTGCCTCGATGGTGTCGTTGATAGCACCCATGCCCTCGGTAAGGTCGTAATAAATGTCCATAATGTCTTGCCCAAAGCGCACACCAGGATCTTCTTTATAAGCCTTGGTATTGAAGAACAGCTTAGCTCCTTTCTTCATAACGATAGAGCGAGCATACAAATCATCAACAAAACGCTGGTAATCGCCACCAAAACGCTGGTCGATAGTGGCATAGAATTTGGGCAAATAGCGATGGCCCACATGCTCGCGATAGTTCTTTAGCAACACAGCCAACACCTCTTTATCTAGTGCTGCATCCCATTCGTTGCTGTTATCGGCAAACTCATGATATTGCTTTGACGCAGGTTTTTTAGGTCCTTTCACTTCCAAACCGCCCATAGCAAGGCGCATGGCACGCGTTGCAAGTTCGTTGGTGCGACGGAATGTCTCCAACCAATAATAGCGCGTACGCACGCGGTCGAAGCGTTTTTCGTAATAAGAAGCAAGCTTATCAAAATCGAGTTTTCCTTTGAGATAGCCCGTTGAGTCTTGCCATTGACGCAAACGAGCCTCGTAATCGCGTTTCTGTTGCACCAAACCGATTGAGTCGATGCACTTGTTCATACCCAATGAGTTCTTCCAATAGTTGGCACTTTGCGCAAATTTAGAGTCGTATTTGATACGAACGGCTTCGCTTGCACGCATGTGTCGGCGCATCACATCTTGCTTAACGCCGCGCACTTGTGCACGTGGAGTGTTCTCGCAATCGCGTCTTTCGATGATGCCATAGCTTGAGATATAACGGCTAGTACTACCTGGATAACCCATGGTCATAGCGAAATCGCCTTCTTTATAGCCATCTAGTGAGATGGGAGCCCAATGTTGTGGACGATAAGGCACATTGTCTTTAGAGTACTCGGCGGGACCGTTTGTCGTGGGATTAGCATAAATTCTGAACACAGCAAAGTCGCAAGTTTGACGTGGCCACATCCAGTTATCGGTTTCACCGCCAAATTTTCCCATCGACTTGGGTATGGTAAATACCAATCGAAGGTCGTTGAAATCTTGATAAACTGTGGCATAGAAGCTGTTTCCTTCATAGAATGGGTCTATCGAAACACGCAATGTCTTATCCAACTTACGTACCGAATCGGTGAGAACGGTTTGCAACGAGTCTACCAAAAACGTTTTCTTGCTTTGCGAAGCCTTTTCATATCCGCAGGCCATTAGTCGCGAAGTGATGTCTGCTTGCGACTTCATGAAGCTTACAAACATGTCTTTATTGGGCAGTTCTTCTGCAAAAGTCTTGGCATAAAAGCCGTTCAACATGTAGTCGTGTTCTACTGTTGAATGGCTACGAATGGCTTCAAAAACCACAGTGGTGGTTGGTAAACACCAATCCATCTGGCGAAACCACCACACCCGAACAATAACCCGAAAAAGTTCACCACTGCGTTTTTGATGGCGTCTTTACTTTTGTAGATGTCTGAATAAGGCAGTTTAAAGCCTTCGGCCTGCATCTGTTGGTACACTGCTTGCGGCAGATTGTACAGCGTCCACATGCCTTCGTCGGCCTTCGCCGTTGCGAATGCCACAAGGGTCGCTAAGATAAATGTAATTTTCTTCATATTTATTTGAATTAATGTATTTGTAAGGAGGTAAGGAGATTAGCCGTTTGCTTTGTTGCTCTATGGCTACCTATCTTTTTAACTTACCAACTTGTCAGCTTGTTACCTCATCAACCCACAAAGCTAATCACTCCCCTCTCTCTTTGGAGAGGGGTTGGGGGTGAGGCTTTACAAAGCTAATCACTCCCCTCTCCCCTTTGAAGAGGGGTTGAGGGTGAGGCTATTTATTTCCTCTTCAAATCCCACTTCCATATATGGCCGATGAAAAGCAGCACCAAAACAGTGTTCACAGCCAATGCAACGGGAATGGAAAAATTCGTATTGGCATAGTTCATCCCCATATAGAACAGAACCGTTATGCCCACATACACACCAATACTCATCAGCGGATAAGCGATGGGATATTTGCGTTGCCCCACGATATAGCTCAAAACCATGGCTGTGGCGTAACCTGCAAAGCCGGCCCAAGCACAGGCCATGTAGCCATAACGCGGAACGAACAATACGTTGATGGCAATGAGCACCACACAACCAATACCTGAGAAGTAGGCACCCCAAATGGTTTTGTCTACAAGTTTGTACCAAAACGACAGGTTGAAGTAAACGCCCATCATGATTTCGGCTGCCATAACAATGGGCACTACGCGAAGTCCTTCCCAGTAATCGCGCCCGATGAAATGGCGAAAAACATTGATATAACCCACCACTACGAGAAATGCCAGCAGAGTGAAGATAATGAAATACTTCATGGCTTTGGCGTAAGTATCACGATTGTCTTTGTCTTTCGCCTTGCCAAACACAAATGGTTCGTAGGCATAACGAAAGGCTTGCGTTATCATGGCCATAATCATAGCTATCTTACTTGCTGCTCCGTAAATGCCCAACTGCATGTGTGCATCATTTCCTTTGTATATATAAGGGAACAATATCTTATCGGCTGTTTGGTTAAGTATGCCTGCTATGCCCAATACCAAGATGGGCCAGCTATACGAAAGCATACGTTTGAGCAGGGCTTTATCAAAAACGTAGGCGAAACCGCGCAACTCTTTATAGAAACAGAAGGTGATGCTAGCCGTACAAACGAGGTTGATGTAGAAGGCATAACCTGCACCAACGCTTGGCGAATAAATAAGGTTCACCCATTGATGTCCTCCTTCGTAAAGGGCTGGCAACAGCAGATAGTAAATCAAATTGAGCGAAATATTGCTGCCAACGAAGAGCAATTTGAGGGTGGCAAACTTGATGGGACGTTTTTGATAACGAAGATAAGCAAACGGTATGCACTGAAATGCATCGATGGCTACCGTCGTGGCCATCACCCAAATGTAAGAGGGATGGTCGGCATAACCCATTGCTTGGGCGATGGGATGCAAGAATAGCACCACCATTGCAATGAAAAGGGTTGAAGTGAAACCCACGGAGAGCAGGATGGTGGAATATACTCGTTGCGGATTTTCGTCGCTCTTATTGGCGAAACGAAAAAAGGTGGTCTCCATTCCATAGGTCAATAGCACCAAGAAAAGGGCCGTATAGGCATACAGATTGGTGATTACTCCATAACCTCCGCTTACCGATGTTATCTTTATCGTATAAAGCGGTACTAGCAGATAATTGAGAAAACGACCCACAATGCTACTTAAGCCGTAGATGGCCGTGTCTTTAACCAAAGATTTTAAATTTGCCATTATTAAAAGAAAAGGTAAGATATTAATATCGCTGCCACCACTCCTGCTAGGTCGGCAAGAAGACCACAGGCCACAGCGTGGCGCGTATAGCGTATGCCCACGCTACCGAAGTAAACGGCGAGCACGTAGAAAGTGGTGTCGGTGCTTCCTTGGAAGATGCAACTAAGTCTACCAACAAACGAGTCGGCACCATAAGTAGACATCGTATCAATCATAATGCCACGCGCACCTGCTCCCGATAGGGGCTTCATCAGCGCCGTGGGTAATGCCTCGATGAAATCGGTGTTTATGCCCAGCAAGCCCACCAACCAACGAATACCATCTACAAGCAAGTCCATTGCACCCGAAGCACGAAACACTGCCACGCCCACAAGTATGGCCACGAGGTAAGGAATGATGCGAACAGCCGTTTGAAATCCATCTTTTGCACCTTCGATAAAGGTGTCGTAAACATTCACTCGCTTACAAACACCAGCCACAATAAAGGCCACAATAATTCCCATCAGTAGCATATTGGCCACCGTGGTACTCACTAAGTTCATCGTTTCTTTATCCATTCGCCCGAAAATCCATATTATTCCGGCAACAATGGCACAGGCAACAAACAGTCCGATGAGCGTTTTGGGCTTTAAGAGATTGATTTTTTGGTAGATGCTGGTAATGATTATACCAGCCAAAGTAGAAAAGAAGGTGGCCAGAAGTATGGGGATAAACACATCTGTGGGTTGCGCTGCACCCAACTGGGCACGATAAGCCATGATGCTAACGGGTATCAACGTTAGTCCTGATGTATTGAGCACCAAGAACATAATCATGGGGTTAGAGGCGGTGTCTTTCTTTGTATTGAGCGTTTGCAGCTGCTCCATGGCCTTCAGTCCTAAAGGTGTGGCTGCATTATCAAGGCCTAACATGTTGGCAGAGATATTCATAAAGATGCTTCCCGTTACGGGATGTCCCTTTGGAATATCGGGAAATAGGCGTGTGAATACCGGACTTAATGCGCGAGCCAATGCGTTTACCACGCCCCCGCGCTCGCCTATTTTCATCACGCCGAGCCATAAGAGAGAGGATGCCCGTTAGTCCTATCGAGATTTCGAAGGCCTTCTTTGACATCTCGAATGTGCTATCCATCATGGCAGGAAACACTGTTGCGTCGCCCGTAAACAGCAACTTTATCAGTGCAACCACGAAGGCCACGAGGAAAAAGGATATCCAAATATAGTTTAAAACCATTGTTTACTTGATATTTTCTTATTGGGTGGATGCGACTTTGCGCATCGTGTATGGGGGCTTCGCCCTTTGGCGCACGATGTTTTTTATCTTTGCGCCTAAAGTTAATAGTCTTGACGGCTATACTTTGGGGTGAAAGGCTTCTGCCTTGTGCCACTTTTGCCCCATCTGCACGACACCACGCCTCATTTGAGGGCCATTTTGTCGATGCAATGGGGCAAAAAGGGCGATATCAAACCATGCCGACAGCTTTTTATTCGCTGCTAGTCGTGGGGTTGCTCTACCCAAACAAAGTCTAACGGTTGTTTCTTCCGTGTTCGCGTTGTTCCTTTATCTGCTTCACTTGACGGACAAGGTCGGCATAATGTAGGGCGTTGATGCCTGTGGCCGATTGCGCTTGCTCTTTAAGATAAGCCTCTACCTTGTCTAGATGTTGGGCCACATAAAGGCGGGCATCGGTGTTAAAGGCTGGTGCTCCAGCAGCAGTTTTTTCTTTATCTTCGGGGTTGAGTATGCTGTTCAGGCGTTCCACGTAGTTGCGTTGCAAGGTTCTTCTACTGCTGTTCTTCAGTTCTTGCGATGCGTTGAGTGGCGTCCATACTTTATCGAAGAGGTCGTTGAGATAGTTTTCCAAACGATAGGCCTTGCTCGAAGCCTGCGAATTGTTGTAGACGGCATTGAGCAAACCCAGCGAGAGCATTGAGTTGAGGGCCACAGATTGCATCTTGGCTATCTCGTTGTTGGCATCTACACCGGTTTTTGCCGTTAAGTCGGCGGGATAAAGCCACAACGGGGCGTCGAACACCTGGCGACCAAAATAGTCTATTGCTGCCTTTTGCTTCTCTGCTGGTACAATTTCGTAGGGCAATGTGCCTGGCATGTTGTTGATATAACGGCCTCCGATGTTCTTTGCCACGTGTCCAAAGTAACGCGAGAACTGTTGTCTCACAGCCGTGTACATCTCTCTAAGGTCGTCGTATTGGTCGTTGGCCTGACGTGTCCATTGTGGTAGGTTGGCAATAACGCGCTGCAGGTTTTTCACGCCATAGTCGCTAGCCTTCACATTGTCGTCGCTCAGGTCTTCGCGTTGTGCTCTGGGGTCTTCGTTTGTACCCTCACCGCCAAACCATAGTCGTGGATTTTTTTGGCTAGTATAGCGGTGGTTTCGGTCATCAGCTTCTCCTTTTTCGGCCAGTTCGTCTTTAAATTCTGGGCGATATTGATAGCCCCATTTAATGGCCCATTTGTCGTAATCGTTCACGCGTGGGAACAATCCACGTTCGCTAATATTATCTTCGGGTTGTGCCACATAGTTAAATCGGGCATAGTCCATAATTGAAGCGGTGTGTCCATGCTTTTCTACCCACGCCTTATCGCGAAGCTTTTTCAACGGGTGTGGCATAACTAGCGCTCATGTTGTGGCGTAGTCCAAGGGTGTGACCCACCTCGTGCGACGACACGAATCGTATCAGCTCGCCCATCAGTTTATCGTCGAATTCCATTTTCCTAGCACGCTTGTCGAGCGGTCCGCATTGCACCATGTACCACTTTGTGAGCAAATTCATCACATTATGAAACCAGCAGATGTGGCTTTCGATGATTTCTCCGCTGCGTGGGTCTTTCACATGAGGGCCGTAAGCGTTCTCGGCTTCTGATGGCAGATAACGCACCACGTTGAAACGGGCATCGTCTAGACTCATTGAGGGGTCGTTAGTGGGCCATTCTTTACCTTGAATGGCATTCTTAAAGCCTGCTGCTTCGAAAGCCACATTCCAATCGTTGATACCTTTAATGAGGTAGGGCACCCATTTCTTGGGCGTTGCAGGGTCGATATAAAACACGATTGGCTTAACGGGTTCAACCAGTTCGCCACGCTGATAGCGTTTCACATCTTTTGGAACGAGTTTAAAACGCGCGATAAACATTTCGCGCTGACTCTTGCGTTGCTCGTCTGAGAAGATGGTGTAAGGGTAAGCAAAGTAGCCCACTCGTGTGTCCCAAATGCGCTTACGCATAGGAACCTTGGGCAATTCCACGATAGAGGTGTTGAGCGCTAGGGTTATCGAACCTGTTCCCGAAGCCCTTACAAAACTAGGGGATGCGCCATAAGTGCGCGTTGTTTGCACTTCGATGTTGATGGGATAAGTCTTTACGGTGTCTATAAAAGTGCGGTCGGGCATCTGTCCGCCAATCTTTGTCTTTTCAAACAGCGTTCTGTTAATACCCACAATATTGTTATCGCGTACAAAAAAAGCCTGTTACCTCGATGAGGTTCATGCCTTTTTGGGGATTTCCAGCCACAATAGGGAATGCAGCAACGATAGGGTCGGTGGTGCTTTGTTTCAGCGATAGGTATATTCTATCTTTCTCGTTGGCTTCTTGTGTGCGTACAAATGTGCGCAAAAGCATGGTTTTATCGTCGCGTTTTTCAAAGTAAATGGCGTCTTCGTTAACCATCTCACCGCTGAATTTTCCAAATCCTTGGGGCACGCTTGCAAAGCGGGTAACGGCCATAAAGTAACGTCCCACCATACTGTCGGGCATCTCAAAATACCATTTGTCTTTGATATGTCGCACAGTAAACAGTCCTTTCACCACCGTTCCGCTGTCTTTCATCAGTCGTTCGTAATCGGTTTCTTTTTTCGGTGGCGTAGGCTTTACGTTCATAGGCATTGGCTTCTTGGCCTTTGTCGTGTCTACTTTGGCAGTTTGTGACGTACTGTCTTTCTGCACTTTTATAGCAAAAGCGCTCTTTGCCTGTGCTTGATAGCCAAGCGCCAAGGCCACCACAAGACAACCAATCGTTTTGTTAATCCCCATAATTTGTTTTGAATGTTTGTATATGTTCATGTTGATTTGGGCGAACAATCCATGTTGTCCGCCCTTTTTGTTCTACAAAGATAGCCATTTTTGTACAAACAATCGCGCCTTGCCTTGCTTGTCAAGGGATTAGGTGCTGGAGATGCTATTCGGTGCGTGGGCTGTTACTTCATTTTTTTACCACCTTGCAGCAATGGTTTTACCGATGAATTGGGCTATTTTTTGCATTCATCGCAACGGGATAAAATATAAGCCGTTGTTTTATGTAAACAATATTTAACTTTTTAAACTTGCCGAATTAACATTCATACTGGCCGCTTGATGGCCTCTTTGGCTCTGCTTGGGTGCGATGCAGTGTTTAGATGGCACGCACACAGGGATGGATTAGTAAAGTGACCATTCACGATGTGTGTCGCTGGCGCTTGGCTTTGCTGCTACACTTATGGGCGAGTAATGACACAAATGGCACTGATTATGCCTTTTGGTCAACTTGAGTGCTGGCAATGCACTGGTATTCTTAACCCCGTGTTTGACAAATCTGCGCCCTCGGTCAGGGTTTCGCTACGCTCTACAGCAGGGCTTTACTCGCCTTATGAGTTGTTTGCAAACGCTAGCTCTATGTATAAATACTTCTCTCGATTGGCAATAAGGGCCTTGCAGATTGTTTTGATGTTGTGGTCTAACGCTGTTTCTTTGCGGTTTATATGGTTTAAAGATTGGAGGGGGCGCGAATATTGTAAATTATTCGGCATAAATTTTAACATTATGAGTGGCTTTTTTCTAACCAACGGCCCACTCGACCGCAAATATTCGATTCTCGCGAGCGTTTCGTTTGGCCAAAAACAACCTAAGCCAGAAGAGGTAAATAAAACGAATTTTCGAAGAATAATACCGCGTTTTGCATTAATTTTCGTGTGTTTTGCAGCAAAACGCAGTGCTAAATGCACCAAAACGCAGTGCTAACTCCTACTAAACGCAGTGCTAACTCCTACAAAAACGCAAGGCTAAATGGTGCTAAACGCAGGGCTAAATGGTGCTTTTTACTATTCCTGGAGAGGGCTAGAAGCATTGAAATGCTACTGATTTTACTTCTTCCTGGGGTAAAAAAAGTGGGCTAAAAATAGGCCTTTTTAGTGGTAAAAAAAGCTGTTTTTGGGGCGATGAAAAATCGCGAGTTGGCGACCAAATAGAAGCGCTAAATGGTGCAAAATGCAGATTTCGTGCTCAAAATTGCCGTAAAACGAAGAGGCAACAGACTGAATTTGGGGTAAAATGCATGCTTTTTGGCTGCTTTTTTGTCTAGAAGGGGTCGGCTGGCAAGGTGTGTTATGTAAAATTTTATTACCCTATTTAACCATAGGGGTATGCCGAATGTATTTTCTTTATCCAAGTTTGGGATTTAGGATGGGTTTAAACTCAACGCCATCTTGCCAGTTGAAGTACATGTTGTGGTATGCCCAATACGCTATTTGAGGACTTTAAACTCATCAATACATACTTAAGTTGGCACGATTTCTAGAAAAGGGATGAGGGCAAGATATATAGAAGTAAGAAAAATCACCACAAAAATGGCTAAAATTTCGCTTCAAACACACAACACAAAATGGCACAAAACTACTGGATTTAGAAGCATAATTCTGCACAAACCACCAAATTCGGAGCGAAAAGCCTAAAAACCACGCTTTTTTGAGTATGCTATTTAACATAAAAATCAGTAGTATAAACTCTGCTTTCTAACACCATTTGCTTGATAAAAAATAAACGATGGAATGGTGAAAAAATATTGATTGTAGTGCGATTATGGTTATAAAAATAATAACAATAAAGGAAAACAGAACAATATATGTTGCGAAATAATTACAATAAAATTGGCCTAAAAATTTGGTTATCAATTGAGAATAGCCTATTTTTGCAAAAAGTAGGTCGCAATCGGAACGCTACTACAAGCATATGCACCACGACTCGGCGCGATGAAACCGACTGGGAGGCGTAACTTGATTACTGGTTAACTGGTCAACTCTTCCACTTGTATGAACGTCTTCACTTGCCTACCACAACCAATGCTTGCCCTTAATGGCAAAGGGGGCGAGCAATAAGAACAAAAAAAGATGTAATTGCCACTTGAATTGCGCATGAAAGTAGGTCTTTTTACAGGAAGTTTCGATCCCTTCACCATCGGACACCAGTCGATTGTGACACGTGTGTTGCCACTTTTCGATAAAGTAGTTATCGGTGTTGGCGTAAACGAACGCAAACAATGCATGTTCAGCAGTGAAGAAAGGGTGAATGCCATCGCCCAACTTTATGCCGACAACCCCGCCGTGGAGGTGCGTGCATTCAACGATTTGGCCGTAGATTTCGCCCAAAGGGAGGGGTCGTGGTTCTTCGTTAAAGGCGTGAGAAGCGTGAAAGACTTTGAATACGAACGCGAACAAGCAGACATTAACCGAGCCTTAGGTGGCATAGAAACATTGCTGGTGTTTGCCCAACCGCAACATGCTAGCGTTAGTTCGTCGCTCGTTAGGGAACTTATTCACTTTGGTAAAGATGTCTCGATGTTTCTACCAAAGAAAGAAAAGTAAACCCAAGAAGAAGTAAAATTTATGATTACATATAACACTGACGGCGTTAAAATGCCGAAAATAAAAAGGAAAGAAACCTCTGCTTGGATAAAAGCTGTGGTTAAATCCTATGGAAGAATGGTGGGAGAAGTGGGATATATGTTCGTAGACGATGAGAAAATCTTGGAAATAAACAAGGAATATCTGCAACACGACTACTATACGGACGTTATCACATTCGACTACGATGAAGACGACGTCGTTAATGGCGACATCGTTATATCGCTCGACACCGTAAGAACAAACGCTGAATTGTTCAACAAGGCGTACGAAGACGAACTCTACCGTGTTATCATTCACGGAATTCTTCACCTATGCGGACTAAACGATAAGGGTCCGGGGGAAAGAGAAATCATGGAAAAGGCAGAAAACAAAGCCTTGGAAATGAGAAATGGCGCTTTCTGATACCTGAAAAATCGCCGATGAAATGGGGAAACCCTAGGGGAAGGACCTCCCCACAACAACACAACAAGCGCATACGTGCGCACAACAGCTGAAAAAGCAGGGCGATAAAAAAACGTAACTAATCCTTTTCGTATCGCAACGCCCTCGCATGGCGCAAAAGTGTTTCCTTGAAAAGCGCCACAAGGAAATTTATCTAAACTACGTGTCCACAAAACACGCCTAAAATTTAAATCTTTGAACGCATGAGAGAAAACAATGCAATAAGAGCATTGGGTAAAAAGGTTATCTACCGTATTGCCCTTTTCGTGCTTGTCTACCTCTCTCTCGTTGCCTTAGGCCTACTACTGCTCTACATTGGCTATAAATGGGCAACATCCTGGGGAGTAGGTTTGATGGAACAGGTGTTTGACAGCACCAACAGCGGGATTGTGATGCTGATAATCATAGGCATATACCTCGGCATTATCGCACTGTGCTTGATGTTCGGACTCTTCTTGTTGAAGTTTATCTTCACACGCCAAAGCGACGAAGAGGATGGCAGAATACTGGTAAACGAAAACGATTGCCCGCAATTGTTCCAACTAATAAGTGAAGTGGCTCAGGCTACTAAATGCCCCATGCCTCATAAAGTGTTCCTCTCTACTGAAATTAATGCTTGTGTTTTCTTCAACACCACTTTCTGGTCAATGTTCTTTCCTGTAAGAAAAAACCTTGTGTTGGGCGCTGGCTTGTTTGCTACAACTAGCACCGAAGAGATTAAAGGCATTCTAGCTCACGAGTTTGGACACTTCTCGCAAGAAAGCATGAAGATTGGTTCGGTGGTTTATACGGCCAATATCGTGCTGGGAAATCTGGTCTATGGCGAAGACGCCTGGGACAGATGGGTTGACCGCTGGAGCGGATTTGAATGGAGTCCGTTCGCTATTTTCGGCTCGCTTACACGCTTTTTCACCGTTACTGTGAGATTGCTGTTGCAGGCTGTTTATAGATATGTGAATATCGCTTATCGCGAATTGTCGCGACAAATGGAGTTCGATGCTGATAATATCGCCTGTAAAGTGGTGGGAAAGTGTGTTATGGCGTCGTCGCTTTATAAAACGGCGGTGATGATGCAATGCAGCTCTAACACGCATGTGGCGATGATGAGACTCGATGAAAAGGGCAAAAAAGCCGACCCTTTCGAAATTCTGGAGCTGCTATCGCAAATTAAAGCTAACGAGGAGGGCAAAACTCTTGAGGCCACGCAACTGCTGTTGGCCGAGGTAAAAACGAATGATGAACCCACAGCGAGGTTCTCGTGCAAGGATGTTTGGGACTCCCACCCCTCGGATAGGGAACGTATTCAGCAGCTGCAAAATATACCCAGACCATCGAACGAACCACTTTTGCCGGCCTGGAGCATTATGCCTGTGAGGTTAAGACACAATTTGGGCGAACTGATTAAGTTTGAACACAAAACAAATGAGACCGAAAGGGTGCTGATTACAGGCGACGAACTTAAGCAATGGCTTGAAAAAGAACTTATTACCGAATTGCTAGACATGCGCTTTAGACGCTTCTTTATGGAATGCGGATGTATCGACCTCTTTAACCCTATGGAGGAAACGCCGGCAGAAACGGTGACTTATCCCTTCACAAAGCGCAATAGAAACATTGTTACGGCTTATATCAGGGCTTTCGAAGACGCTGAACAGATGATTGAAATCATGAACGGCGACCTTGAGGTTAGCGCGGCTTACTATAAGGGTAAATGCTATTCTCCCGACGAATTACCGACAGTTGAACATAGTCAATATATGGAAAAGATGCTGCCTAAACTGAAAAATGTGTATCGAGAGATTTACACTTACCTCAGAGCGGGCAAGCAAGGCGAGGTGGTTGAAAGGCTTTACGAACGCTTGTTCTTACTGAATAAGTACATAGAATCTTATCAGGAGAATATCATCGCACCGGCCGAAACAATGGTGGAAACATGGAATAATAGCAGCAAACAGAAGAAAGACGAATCGGCTTTGTTTAGTGAGTACGTGCAGATTTTCAACGAGCTGAAGGGTATCGTTCCATCTATAATTCCACTGCTAAGCGACGATTTCATCGCTAACGAGAACTGTGAGGGCATTGTAAACTGGTGAACGAATGCGATGTGGCTAAACTTGAAGCGCACAACGAAGAACAAATGGAAGATATTAATGAGTGCCTTAGATTGCTGTCGCCTTTCCTTGATGTGCTGCAACAGCAATACGAGGAACTGAAATTGACTATCGGAAGGATTGCTCAGGCTGAAGAAGAGGGCGAAATAGCTTGCGAAGAGAATGCGAAAGCTGTGGTGTAACAAATTGGCTGCATGCTTTGTCTCTAGCAAAATGCTACATACAGCTTAGATTTGACGCTGTTGCTTTATTGGTTTTGTAGTGGCTAAATTGTACTAGAATTTGTATTAAAGGGCTTAATAACGTAAGAAATGGCATAAATAAAGGGGTTACTGCTGGTGTATCGCCTTAGCTTGTAAGCCCTAACAGATATCATAATCTTTGGCGTTACAGCTTTGTACGTCATACCATAAATGCACTACTGAGGACGAAGGATGGCTACGGCCATCCTTTTTTGTTGCACTTAATTTGCATATATGGTTTGTAAACTCTATCTTTGTAAGGCCGTTGCAATACCAAATGTCACATCTGGCATGCTTATCGTGTTGCAAACGCTTGATTTTCAGAAATAAAAGTGCTTGCAGAATATCTTGTGAGCCATATATATAACGCAACGAAGAGGCCATTTAATGACCTCTCTATTGCGCATGCACGCATTGTGGGATGCTAAATAACGCTCAAACAATGGCGAAAGGGGCTTGTACAGGGGAGGTTGTTTCCCTAACTCGACTGCTTTTCGGGATGTGTAAAACCTATAAGGAATAAAGTAACGTTGAAATGATACGGAGTAACGAAGCTAAAAGTGGTCGGTAAGATGAGACTTGCGTTTGAGTTACACTGATTAAGGAATGGGGTTAAATAGAAAAGAATTTCATCAATGCGATAAAATATTAGTAATATTGATATTGCATCGTTTCGTTGTCAATTTATTTTTCTGAAATCTTAATTGCTTATCGCTGTTCTTAAACGGGTATCACAAGGACTTCTATGCATATCGGTGAATGGGCTGTGCTGCTGGCAACGTCGACTTGGATTAGCGTTAGTTACTACTTGTCACCTATATGTAAAGGCGTGCGAACGAGTATGCTAAGAATTGCCTACTCGCGAACAACGGCTTGTCAAATGATGAACTATATTTGTCGTCTGATGAACGCAATGCCTTTGATGCGCTATCTGTTCTCATTTATTCGTCAACAATAAAATCAAGCATATACAGCAATTTATAATATGATATTTAAATACGATGTCCTTGTCATTGGTGGCGGTCATGCTGGCTGCGAGGCTGCTCGTGCAGCTGCAAAGCTAGGCGCTAAGACCTGCCTTATCACCATGGACATGAACAAAATAGCACAAATGAGCTGCAACCCTGCAGTGGGTGGCATTGCTAAAGGCCAAATTGTGCGAGAGATTGACGCATTAGGCGGTGAGATGGGTATTATTACTGATGCCACATCTATACAGTTCAGAATGCTTAACAAAGGCAAAGGTCCTGCCGTTTGGAGTCCTCGAGCTCAATGCGATAGGGCTAAATTCATCACTAAATGGCGCGAAACGCTCGATTCAACCGAGGGGTTGGATATATGGCAAGACCAAGCTGAAGAGCTCATTGTGGATAACAACACTGCCGTGGGCGTTAAAACGCAATGGGGCGCGGAGTTCAGAGCAAGGGCTATCGTGATTACTGCGGGTACTTTTCTCAATGGCTTGATGCATATCGGTAAGACGCAAATACCTGGCGGTAGATGTGCTGAACCGGCAGTGTTTCGATTTAGCGAAAGCATTGCACAACATGGCATCTCCGTTGAACGATTGAAAACAGGAACGCCTGTAAGGATTGACGCGAGAACCGTGCATTTCGAAGATATGGAAAGGCAAGACGGCGAGGTGGATTTCCACCAGTTTAGCTATATGACTACGCCTAGAACACTGAGACAATTACCTTGCTGGACGTTCTATACCACTGCCGAAGCACACCAAACTTTGCAAGAGGGCATTGCTGATTCGCCCCTTTTCAACGGACAAATTCAAAGTACTGGTCCGCGTTATTGCCCTAGCATTGAAACAAAACTTGTGACATTTCCTGATAAGGAACAGCATCCGCTGTTCTTGGAACCAGAGGGAGAGAATACTGCAGAGATGTATCTCAATGGTTTTTCATCGAGTATGCCTCTTGATGTGCAACTAAACGCATTGCGTAAAATTCCTGCCTTAAGGGATGCAAAGGCTTATCGTCCGGGTTATGCTATTGAATACGACTACTTCGATCCTACGCTTTTGCATGCTTCGCTCGAATCGAAGGTGCTCAAAGGACTGTTCTTTGCGGGTCAGGTAAATGGTACAACGGGGTACGAAGAGGCTGCAGGACAGGGTTTGGTTGCGGGTATTAATGCTGCAATGGCTTGTAGTGGTGGACTGCCTTTCGTGATGAAAGGGATGAAAGTTACATTGGTGTACTGATAGACGACCTCACAACAAAGGGTGTTGACGAGCCTTACCGCATGTTTACATCTCGTGCTGAATATAGAATTTTGCTCCGTCAGGATGATGCTGATGCAAGATTAACGGAACGCGCATATGAAATAGGGTTGGCTTCGAGAGAAAGGTTTGACCACTGGGTGCAGAAAAAAGAATGCATTCAACGGATTATTAGTTACTGCGAGACGGCTACGGTAAAGGCTAACGATATCAATTCGGCGCTTGAACATTGGGGTACGTCTCCGCTAACTGGTACAGTAAAATTGGGTGATCTTATCGCAAGACCACAGCTTAATGTACGAAACTTAGCTGAAGTGCTTCCCGAACTAAAGTCTGTTATTACAGAAGCACCAAACAGACAAGAGGAGATTATGGAGGCTGCTGAAATAAAAATGAAGTATAAAGGCTATATCGAACGCGAGAAAATCGTTGCTGATAAAATGCGTAGACTAGAGAATATTCGCATTAAAGGCCACTTTAATTACGAAGAACTGCACGAAATTTCTACGGAGGGACGGCAGAAATTGGCACGTATCAATCCCGAAACGCTAGCACAGGCTTCGCGCATCCCTGGCGTCTCTCCGAGCGATATTAATGTATTGCTTGTGCTGATGAATCGTTAAGTAGACAACTGCACGACAAGTAATTTGATAACAAATTACACTTGCCTACTCCACCCCTTCGCAACTGCTCCTCAAACAAATGACAAATGCAGGAGAACGCAGACAATACGCAATCAATTACGATTAGAACGAATTAAAATGAGTGCGAAGACAAGGAGTTATAGGAAAGAGAGGATACGTTCCACGTGAAACAAAAGATATATAAATAGAAACATAACTTACTGTAAATGAATAACAAACTATTGCTGGACAATCTGCGTTGTATACCAGATTGGCCGAAGAAAGGGATTAATTTCCGCGACGTAACAACGTTGTTTAAAAACCCAGAATGCATCAAGACCATCACTGATGAGATGTGCGAGATTTACAAAGATAAAGGTATAACAAAAATTGTAGGCATCGAATCGCGAGGCTTTGTCATGTCGTCGGCTGTTGCCATCAGATTAGGAGCTGGCATTGTATTATGCAGAAAGCCCGGAAAGCTACCTTGCGAAACGGTGCAAGAAAGCTATAATAAAGAATATGGCACAGATACCATCGAGATTCATAAAGATTCGATAAATGAAGACGATGTAGTATTGCTACACGATGACCTTCTTGCTACTGGCGGTACAATGAAAGCAGCATGCGATTTGGTGAAGAAATTCAATCCCAAAAAGATTTATGCTAATTTCATTATTGAACTGGTAAACGAAGATCTTAACGGTAGAGCGGCCTTTGATAAGGATATTGAGATTTCTACGCTCATTCAAGTATAGGTTTAATTTGGCGAAACAATCCGTATTATTCGGTTCTACTGTTAGACCTATAATTATTCTGCGTTATAACGGGAGCATCTTAACATCTCCATACAACATTAATCATGTGGAGAAATGCTAAAGATACTCTCGTTATTTTGCTACTTGGATAACGAAACAAATGGTTCACTGCCTTATTATCGCGATTTAGTTAGGATTGTGTAGCTCTATTATCCTTAAACTAAAGAGCAAATAAACAACTACAATATATAAAAGAGGAATTAATACGGCGTAGACTCAATGCCATTTTAACAAGGTATTAGTGCAAATAATAAGTAGCAGTGAAATAAATAAAGGGAATAAGGTCGTAGTTGTAATTATACTCTACCCTACCCGCTTTAATAAATAACGAGGAAGGCTTTCCGTTCTTGGTACTTCAAAAGGAATAAACTGTCGAAGGGGAAAAGAATGTGATGCTAACTATATATATTTTGTTTCACGTGAAACAAGAAAACGCGAAACACTAGTGTACAAAGGACTTTGGAAGCATGACAAAAGAAGAAAATGAAAAACGATTGGCACACCTAAAAGGTATTGTGCTTAGTCTGCCAGAGAAACCTGGTAGTTATCAATTCTATGACGAAGACCACAATATTATATATGTTGGTAAAGCCAAAAACTTAAAGAACAGGGTGTCTTCTTACTTTCATAAAGAAGTAGACAGATACAAAACGAAGGTGCTTGTTAGTAAAATCTCCGATATTTCTTATACGGTTGTAAATACCGAAGAGGATGCTTTATTGCTCGAAAATGGTCTTATCAAAAAGTATAACCCTAGATATAACGTTCTTTTGAAGGATGGTAAAACCTATCCTAGTATTTGTGTTACTAACGAATTGTTTCCTCGTATATTCAAAACCCGCACAATTAATAAGCGTATGGGCACCTATTATGGTCCTTACAGCCATGTTCCCACAATGGTTTCGCTGCTAGAGTTGATTGCTAAGACTTACAAACCGCGTACTTGTAGATTTCCTATTACTCGTGAAGGTATTGAAATGGGCAGGTATAAAGCGTGTCTAGAATACCATATTCACAACTGTGATGCGCCTTGTATTGGTAAACAATCATGGGAAAACTATCAAGAGAACATTAAACAAGCGAGAGAAATACTTAAAGGTAATACGCGAGAGGTGTGTAAAGTACTATATGAGGAGATGCTGAAGAAGGCTGAGGAACTTAAATTTGAAGAGGCTGATACCTTAAAAAAACGGTATTTATTGCTTGATAATTATTGTGCGAAGAGTGAAGTTGTTAGTTTTAGTATTGCAGATGTAGACGTTTTTTTAGTATTACCGACGACGAATTTAACCGTACTGCGTTTATTAATTACATCCACGTAAAGAACGGAACGGTAAACCAAAAGCTTCACTTTTGAATACAAAAGAAAGCTTGTAGAGAGCGAAAAAGACATTCTTGCATCTGCTATTCCTGAAATTAGAGAACGTTTTAATAGCAAAGCTAAGGAAATTATTGTGCCTTTTGAAATGGAATGGGCGATGCGAGAGGCTGTATTTATCGTACCTCAACGAGGGCGACAAACGACGTTTGCTGGAACTTTCTGAGATGAATGGTAAGCAATATAAATTCGATAGACTGAAGCAAAACGAAAAAGTTAAACCCTGAACAGAAAGCTGTTAGACTGATGAAGGAGTTGCAAACCAAGCTGCAAATGGAGCGTTTGCCATATCAAATTGAGTGCTTCGACAACTCTAACATATCGGGAACTGATGCTGTGGCTGGTTGTGTTGTTTTTAAAGGGATGAAACCGAGTAAGAAAGATTATCGCAAATACAATATCAAAACCGTTGATGGCCCAGACGATTACGCCTCGATGAAAGAGGTTGTAAGACGTAGATACATACGTATGATAGAAGAAGAGACACCCCTACCCGACCTAATAATTACTGATGGTGGTAAGGGACAGATGGGTGTTGTGCGCGAAGTGGTGGTAGAAGAACTACATCTAGACATTCCCATTGCCGGTTTAGCCAAAGACGATAGGCACAGAACCAACGAACTGCTCTATGGATGGCCACCGCAAGTAGTGGGTTTGGACGTGAAAAGTGAGCTTTTCCATGTGCTCTCACGCATACAAGACGAGGTGCACCGTTACGCAATTAGCTTTCACAGAGACAAGCGTAGCAAGCACGCCTTGCACTCTGAACTTGACGAAATCAAAGGTATTGGGCCCAAAACGAAGGAACTTTTATTGAAGAAATTAAAGTCGGTTAAGCAGATAAAAGAGGCTTCCTTGCAACTACTTATAGAACTTATTGGTAAGGCTAAAGCGCAAATTGTGTTCAATCACTGGCACGAAAAAGATTATAAGGAAGAAGATGGTCTATATTGAACTTAAATTTTTAAATAAATAAGCAAAAATAATAAGGATAATAGTCTTTGTATTAGGTAATAAAAAGAAATATTTATAAATATTGTTTCTATCTAAACAAAAGTTATGATACACAATTAATATACTGATTATCAATATGTTATTATATTATTCCTGGACAAAACAACCAGTATCTCTTACACTTTAGACTGATACAGAGCGATAATAACTTGTAAACTTATAAAAAAAAATTAAACAAATGGTACGAAAAGGATGCTTTTCGACGATATAAAGTTGATTACTAGACAATAACGTTAAATCTATCGTCTGCAAATCGATTTCTTAAATCCAAAAAGGTTTGTTTCGAATAAGGTTGTAAGAGTGTCTTAGAAAAAAAGAATACAACATTTTATTATCTCCAAAAGCACAATAAATAATGTGAGTTTGAGGAAGCATGACTGTCTGTTCTCAAATTAAGAATTTGAAAATATAAGTCGACTGCTATTCAAGGCCATGTAATTGAAGACCAAAATAAGCCTCATATTAAGATTTTGGCCCTTACTAGTTTAGAAAAAAATTGGCCTTCTAAATGGCAGTGAAAAACGAAAAGCAAAACTTAGTCTGTATTTTACTGATTATCAATACGTTATAAAAGTCACTAAAATAAGGCGTTTTTTGCAAGCTTCTGGCCGATTGCTCGCAAATATTCGATTCTCCAGGTTAATGAACGTTAAGCAAAGAAAGGTAAATGCAAATTTTTGTTTAATAAAAAAGGTGTTAGGTCGTTTAAGTCAAAACGTATTTCAGTTGAAAATTGAAGATACTTGAAAGAATTGATAGTGTAAAAACTACATAAAGCGATTATAATGTGGAGTAAGAAACAGACGAATAAAACATAATGAAGATTATACGCTTGATAAAAATCGAGAGTTTATGATGATAGCGGGAGAACAGAACTATGGAATAACACCTTATATAAATAATAATTCAAAAAGTAGATATAAATGAACGCAACGAGAAGAATGAAGAAAGAGCTATCATTAAAAATGTTTCTGCTAACAAATTTAATTATAACACTGTGATTGCTCCTCCACTCCCTTCAAAAATTAGATAAAAACGAAAAGGAGAGAACAGAGTAATTAGGGCACAGTCATAAAGAAAATACTAGTGTAATAATGGTATGTAACAACATACCCTACATTATAAAAATTGCAGTAAACCAGAAATTCGTGACGCTATAGCCCAGTAAAAGAAATTGCTTAAGCAAAATTAAATTTGCAAAATCAATTTTGAAACAATGTTATACCTGTTTCAATTATGTTGTAACCACCAACTAAAAAAATAAGAAATACAGCTTAATTGCTTGGGATAACAAAAATTAGTACTTATCCTGTTATATAGAAGGGAAGTAAAAGACCTACAGAAAGCAGAAATAAAATAATGAAACATGAAAAAAAGGAAATTAAATTAAAAAAATTAAGAATGAATAGAAAGTATTTTTTTGAAAAAGAATAAAAGGGATAAGCAAAAAGAAACAAATCATAGTAGCAAAAAAAGAAATTTACAAATAACACAAGATAAAAAAACAATAACAAAGCAATAGAAATCATACAATTACGTTGATAAGAAGAGAGAGAATAAAGTATTGACTTGCAATTACAAGCTTGCGTACTAAACTCATAACTCGTATAAAAAAAGAAGTAATGTTAATGTAGGAATTAGAAAAAAATGAATATTAAATTATAAGAAGAAGAGAAATTTACAGGTTTGAAAAATAACAATAAAGAGTAGATTGAAAGATGAAACCTACAAAAAAATAAAAATTATTTTTTTCGCGATAATAATTTGTCTATTAACAGGTAACAAAAAAATATTCTTGCCCAAGATAAAACATTTGGGTATAGATGGATTATGCACCAAAAAGGATTGGTATCAAAAGGTAAGCACTGACGAAATAGATGGACAAAAAAATCACTACTACTCCATGCAAGAAGTAATGCTAAGGGGAAAAATAGGTACTTTAATACCTGTATTTCAATTAGATAAAAAAATGGTGCTGAAATAACAATAACAATCAAGTATAAAAAGCAACAACTGCAAAAAAATATGGTTAACGCTTAGCAAAATTGGGGAATGTGAGAGAATCATAGCCAATGATACAATAATATTTCCCACAAAAAAAGAATGGTTTGAAATAAATCGAAAAGTAAAAATAAAAGATGCTTTATTGTTAAACGTTTTATTAGAAGCTGAAGGAAGTCATGAGAAAGAAAATAAACTTTGGATAAATAAATTTGGATTGTATGCCAATGGTGGGAGATTAAGAAATGAAGTCATCACTCTTAACCATAATAACACCTTAAGCAATGATAATTATCGCATAAAAACAAGCACTAGAAAAAGCGGCAATAACAAGGATAACTTATCTTCTAAAATGCATAACAAAGAACTCAAGAGTGAAAGTTCTGCATTAGAAAAATTGCCTATCATCAAACTTAACAACGCAGATTATAGTGAAATACCTAGTATGGACGCAAACATATTGGGTATTGGCGAAACCGTACACGGAAGTAAAACGCTGGGAAACGTTGCATTCGCTATGATAAAACAACGAATAAAAGAAAATAATTGCAAACTGGTATTGCACGAATTTCCTTTAGAAAGTTCCTTATTTGTAAACCGTTATATTAAAAACGATACACGTTTTAAGCTTGAAGACATAGAGCGTTATATGGAAGGGAGTTTATCTTCGGAGACTACTATCGACTTTATTAAATGGCTAAAACACTATAATACAACACATAACAACACAGTTTCGCTTTGGGGGATGGATCTAGAAAGTATGAAAATGGCGGGCGGAATAGACCTCAGTGAGTTTGTTGAAACTTTGTTTAAAGAACAGAGAAATGCGCAAATAGACAGCATAGTAAACAGACTTTTAAACGGAGAAAGTAGCGTTTCAGACCAAAAAGAATTGACAGAGAGTACAGGTATAATAGGTAAATGTCTTACCGAAGATGAACGCGAGATAATAAAATGGTGTTTACTAACAAACCAAACTTATAAAGAAACCTACGACAGACTGATGCACAGAGACATAATTATGGCCAATACATGTAACAAACTGATTGAAATGTTAACCAAAGCAGGAGAAACTACCTCCATATTTGGCCACTTTTCGCACCTCAACTATCTTGTAGGTGGCGACATGAGCAGACTTGATAACTATGCTATGGGGCATTATATGCGCGCACAATATGCACATAATTACCAGGCTATCACCCTTTGCACTTATGCTGGAACCACCCTTAACGCCTTAACCGACAAGGTTATTGGCGTGGCAAAGTTGGTTGATGCTCCAGTTGGAAGCATCGAGCACAACTTACAAACTATGGCAAAGGGCATGCTTTACCTACCTACTAAATACCTTGATTGCACGTATATGGTAAAAATGCGCGAACTAGGAAACAGCAACAACCCTCAACAATTTTTCTATATATCGCCTAAAGCACGTGCTGAAGGCATATTATTTGTACCCTATAGTGTAGCAATAGAGAAAAGTGAAGATGTGCTTAAACGCTATCTTAACTACGTAGATAACACCGTTAGGAGGTATTTAGAGAAAGCAAAAAAGCAAAATAAGCAGTAAGACAGAACAATAGTATTAACGTATAGGACTATTGGAAAGGTTTTTAACTTGTTATATAAGTAAATTAATTAGTCATTAAAAGTAATATATTTCTTTTCTTGTTAAAGTCATCCACAACATTTACACATTCTAAATTCTCTAATTAGGGAAATTCAGTAAATATCTAACTAATTGTTTGTCAGTGCAATATATCATTAGTACCTTTACATAAAAACCCCCGAACAACCCATCACGGGTATAATCGGGGGAAATTCATAAAATTAACTTCTGCGAAGTTACAAAAAATTTCTGACATAACACCAACTTTGCCCTTTACAGAGTTCGATTTTTTACAACATTATCGCGATAGCTTTGCAAAAAGCGAACTTGGGCGCATCCGTGCCCAGCACACACTTAAGGAGTTGGCAGCAGAGTTGGCAACCCGCACCCATAAGCGTAAATAAACAAACTAACAAAGTAAGATTACACATCGTGAGGTAAATCAAAAAACACAAAACATTGTGAAATTAAATGTACATAAACGAGAAAAATAATATAAATTAGGGCGTAAAAGAACTGAAAAAGGAAAGGGATATATAAAAAATGTTTCACGTGAAAACTTATATTAATAAATTGAAAATGAGATAAACATCAATCTATAACGACAAAATACTCGAAATTTTTGCAGCAATTTAATGCCTTAATCGCGTACCATAAAAGCAAATTAAGGGGGCACAGCAGCAGTAAACGCACGCACTGTCACCACATCCCACTTGCCACTGCCCTTGCCACCAAACACTTTGCTAAATATTTAATATCAACAGCAAGTAAAAAATTATTTTGCGGTTTGCGCTATTTTGGCTAATTTTGCACAATTCCAAATAAACAAACAACAATGCGGATAGTAATCCAACGCGTAAAACGGGCCTCTGTAAGCATCGAAGGCCATATTGAGAGCGCCATACAACAAGGAATGATGCTGCTTTTGGGCGTGGGTTATGCCGACACCCAAGAGGATATTGCATGGTTAGTAAAAAAAACTGTGAACCTACGTATCTTCGATGATAACGAGGGGGTTATGAATCTCTCGGTTAAAGACATTGATGGCAGCATTCTCGTGGTGAGTCAGTTCACCCTCATGGCTTCGTGTAAAAAAGGCAATCGCCCCTCTTACATACACGCAGCTAGTCCTGATGTAAGCGTTCCGCTATACGAAGCGTTCTGCAAACAGCTATCCGAGGCTCTTGGAAAACCTGTGCTAACGGGCGTTTTTGGGGCCGATATGCAAGTAGAACTGGTTAACGACGGTCCTGTTACCATCGTAATAGACAGCAAAGACAAATAAAATGTGCCACCATGTAACAGCAATCATGGCGACCATCAAACTCAAACATAAAGCCAATCAACAATAGCAAAGCACACAAACGCAATATGCAAGAGCAAAAAGACATGCCCTTTACAAGCCAAAACAAAACGCTCACACTGGCCGAAGCACAAAAAATGGTGGACCAATGGGTGAAAACCTATGGCGTGCGCTACTTCTCCGAACTTACCAACATGGCGGTTCTCACCGAAGAAGTGGGCGAACTGGCTCGACAAATGGCGCGTATCTATGGCGACCAGAGTTTTAAACAGGGTGAAAAACCTAACCTGGGAGACGAAATAGCCGATGTGCTTTGGGTGCTTTTGTGCCTTGCCAACCAAACAGGGGTAGACCTCGAACAAGAGCTTTTACGCAACATCGAAAAGAAAACAAAACGAGACTGCACCCGACACATCAACAACGAAAAACTAAAGAAATAAAATAAAATGGCTGAAAAAAATCACCAACACGAACATCACCACCACGAAGATAAGGTGAGCAAGTACGAAAAAACCCTGCAACTATATAACACCGAGCTTGACGAAGCCCAGGTGCAGCAGGCTGTTAAAACCATTATCGCCGAGAAAACACTGGCTAACGATACGCCCGAAGTGAAAAAATTTCTCTTCGGAAGCATCGAACTTACTACGCTAAGCACCACCGATTCGGACACCAGTGTGATGGCTTTTGTCGACCGTGTTAATCGCTTTGAAAGCGCATACCCGCAATTGCCACACGTTGCAGCCGTATGTGTTTATCCCTGTTTTGCCGAAGTGGCTAGCGAAACGCTTGAGGTTGAAGGCGTTGAAATCACCTGTGTATCGGGTAGTTTCCCCTCTTCGCAAGCGGTTATCGAGGTGAAAGTGGCCGAGACGGCTTTGGCTTTGCGCGATGGAGCCACCGAAATAGACATCGTTATGCCCGTGGGCAAATTCCTATCGGGTAACTACGAAGAACTTTGCGACGACATTGCCGAACTCAAACAGGTTTGCGGTGACAAGGCTATGAAGGTGATTTTGGAAACTGGCGACCTCAAAACGGCTTCCAATATCAAAAAGGCTTCTTTGCTTGCTATGTATGCAGGTGCCGACTATATCAAAACTTCTACTGGTAAAGAGAATATTTCGGCTACACCCGAAGCGGCTTACGTGATGTGCCAAGCCATCAAAGAGTATTACGAAAAAACGGGCATTCAGATTGGTTTTAAACCCGCTGGCGGCATCAACACCGTAATGGATGCCATCATTTACTACACCATCGTGAAAGAAGTGCTCGGCGAAAAGTGGCTCACCAATAAGTGGTTGCGACTGGGAACGAGTCGTTTGGCCAACCTGCTGCTTAGCGAAATAAACGGCGAAGAAATCAAATTTTTCTAAAGGTAGGCACAAAATAAACATCAATCATCAAGTAATGCCCTTGCAAAGGTCTTACTTTTACGATGTAAAACAAAGAATGCGGGCAGACTTAGCTTACTCTCGCTGTGGTTTCTGCGAAGAAACCGCCGATGTGGTAGGCCATGTCTGCTTCCATATTGCTGTGCAAGGCCTTATAAAATATAGGGCAAAGCCTAAAAAGACATTCAACAACAACAGTATAACAGATGAACCCACCCGCAAGAACTTTTATTCTCGTGGCCACAACAGTGACCACGCTCTTGCTCATGCACCTACTTCCCACGCTCTCTATTGGTAGCACCCAATTGCGCGACGTTAATATTCTTAGCCAAGTGTTACCCGAACCCGACGGTAAAGAAGTAAACGTGCTTCCTACAACTCCTCCCCACCCCATCATGGTGCAAACAAAAAAGGGTGCGGCACTGCATTTTAAAGAAATATGGAGCAAAGGTGTGGAACCTATTTTCGACTATTCTAGCGGTGCAGCTGGTGGTATGGACCACTTTTATGACCAACTCACTAAGGTTAACCAACTGGATAGACCTGTTAGAATAGCTTATTTCGGCGACTCGTACATCGAAGGCGACATCTTAACGGCCGACCTACGCGAACTGTTCCAAAAAACATGGGGCGGATGTGGCGTGGGATGGGTTGACACTGGCTCGCGCATGCAGCAAAACCGCATCTCTGTTAGACAGCAATACAGCGGAATTACCGAGTATGCCGTGGCCAAAAAACCCTTCGACATCACCAAGCAAGGCATCAACGAACGCTATTTCTCACCTCGCGAAGGCTCGTGGATAAAGGTTAGTGGCACCAAAAACTATGCACATACCCAAACATGGACTGTGTCTACGCTTTATTTCTTCACACCCACAACCGTTGATATCAAAAGCAACGACGGCAAAGGTGGTATCACCGAACGCAAATTTACTGGCTCTACGGCCGTGCAAAAAATGGAAGTGAAAGACACCCTAAACAGCATTGGCTTTGCATTTAAAGGCGTGGGTAGTGGCACTTTCCTCTACGGTCTTACACTCGATGGCGACAAAGGTGTAACGCTTGACAACTTTTCGATGCGTGGTTCACCCGGTCTTACACTGGCCAAAATTCCTACTCATCGTTTGCAAGACTTTAGTAGGCTGCGTCCTTACGACCTTATTGTGCTGCACTTCGGTCTTAATGTGGCCGTTCCGGGCAACCCCTTAAGCGTAATGAAAGGCTACACCAACAAAATGAAAAAGGTGATTGAACTAATGCGACAAACCTTCCCACAAGCTTCCATACTCGTGGTGAGCGTACCCGACCGCGACCAACGCTCGCCCGATGGCATCCAAACAATGAAAGAAGTAAAACAACTCGTTGCACTACAACAGCAAATGGCTGCCGATATGAAGGTGTCGTTCCTTAACTTCTTCGAAGCAATGGGAGGCGAAGGTAGCGTAAAAACACTGGTTGAACGTAGTTATGCCAACAAAGACTACACCCACCTCAATTATAAAGGCGGAAGAGAACTGGCAAAAAAAATGTTCCCCTCGTTCCAAGAGGGCTACAAAAACTATGTTAGACGAAAAGCAATTGAAAGAAATGATTAAACAACTATCAGAATTCGTAGACAAACTGTCGTACTTGGCCGACCAGATAAGCGAATTCACAACGCAACACGCCGCAGGGATACACCGTGTTACCGACCTCTTGGCCTACAACCCCAACGAGCCACTCATCTTCTCAACAGGACTCTTCCTGATGCTTTTCTTGGGTTTCTCGTTCGTTTACATGTGCTTGCAAAACAAGCTCACAGCACGTCTGCTCTTCGTGACAGCCTTCTCGTACTACTTCTATTACAAAAGTAGTGGCTTTTACTTTGGCTTGCTTGCACTCGTCACTGTAAGCGATTATCTCTTGGCCAACCTTATACACCGCCATCGCCAACGCAAAGCATTGGGAAAACTCTTTGTTACCCTCAGTCTCATCATCGATTTGGGCTTGCTGGGCTACTTCAAATACACCAACTTCTTTGTGGGTATGGTCGAACGTATGCTCGAACACAACTTCCAACCCTGGGACATCTTCCTACCCGTTGGCATCAGTTTCTTCACCTTCCAAAGCCTTAGTTACACCATCGATGTTTATCGCGGACAACTTAAGCCTTTGCCTTCGCTGCTAGACTATGCATTTTACGTGTCGTTCTTCCCACAATTGGTGGCAGGACCAATCGTTAGGGCCAGCGATTTCGCACCACAGATACGCCAACCGCTAACCATCACACGCGACATGTTTGCTCGCGGACTGTTTTTCATCCTCATCGGACTATTTAAAAAGGCCGTTATCAGCGATTATATCAGTCTTAATTTCGTTGACCGAATATTCGATAATCCTGGTCTTTACAGCGGATTAGAAAACCTCTTGGGCATCTATGGTTACGCCTTGCAGATATATTGCGACTTCTCGGGCTATTCAGACATGGCCATTGGTATAGCATTGCTCTTGGGATTTCATTTCCCACTCAACTTTAATGCACCCTACATCTCCACCAACATCACCGATTTTTGGCGTCGTTGGCACATCTCGCTGTCCACATGGATACGCGATTATATCTATATTTCACTGGGTGGCAACCGTAAAGGCAAGATAAGACAATACTTCAACCTCATCCTCACCATGCTTCTTGGTGGTCTTTGGCATGGCGCAAGCATCAACTTTGTGATATGGGGCGGTATGCATGGCGTGGCTTTGGCAGTGCACAAACTGTTCTCGCAGGGCCTATTAAAACACGATCGCAATTATGTTAGCCGTGGCATTCGCCGCCCATTTGCCATCCTTATCACCTTCCATTTTGTGTGTTTCACATGGTTGTTTTTTCGCAATCTATCGTTCGAAACAAGCAAAACAATGCTCAACCGCATCTTCACCGACTTCCGTCCCGACCTCTTTCTGCCCGTAGTGCAGGGCTATAAGTATGTGTTGGCCTTGATGCTCTTAGGATATGTCACCCACTTCATACCCAATAGCTGGCAAGAAACACTCATAGCAGGTCTTAAACGCTGCAATGTACTTGTCTGTGCGCTATTCCTTGTTATTGTTATTTATATCGTTATTCAGGTTAAAAGCAGTGCCATACAGCCCTTTATTTACTTCCAGTTCTAAATGTTTGGGCAACTTTTTAATGATTTAGTCGTGCGATAATGCTTATTGCGACTTGCAATAAAGCACATTTCGTCTTGCGATAAACCACATTTCAGCCTGTGATATAGCTCGTTTCGCACAGCGATAACATTTGCTTGTACGTACTGGGTTGTGATATTATCAACACTTCCTTTTTCCCTTTATTGTTAAATTATAACGTTTTATTTTACAATATATAGCTTTCATTCTTACCCCTTCTAGAGAAATAACATGCTATAAAGCAGGAAATTTAGGCATTTTTGAGACTGTTACAAAAAAGGTTAGGGCAAAATTTTTGGCCAACACATGCATTTAGTAGCATTTTAGCTTTCTATTTGGTGACTTGTGGACGGTTTCTCACCGCTCTAAGAATGGGTAATTGGTGTTAAAAAGCGGCTTTTTAAGCTACTTTTAGCCTCAAAAACGAACGATTATTTACCTTTCGCTCGAATAATAATGCGGCATTAAAATACAAAAAGGGTTTATTGTAGGGCGTTTTGCACCATTTAGCGTTGCGTTTTGTACGAGTTAGCATCGCGTTTACTAGGAGTTAGCATTGCGTTTACTAGGAGTTAGCACTGCATTTTGGTGCTTTTAGCGTGGTGTTTTGCTATCAATTGCCCCATTTTGAGTAGAATAGGGGGTTTAATTCTATAAATATTCTGTTTGTTGCCTTTCATTAGAAAAGGCGTTTTACATCTAAACAAACCTCCGCGAGAATTGAATTTTTGCGAACGAATGAACTTTGGTGAGCAAAAAACGCACTCATAATGTTAAATTCTATACTTATTATTTTATAATTTAAACACTAGTTGATTGTGATTGTGTTATTCGTGGTGTTATTAAATGTGGTACTTAAAGCTTGCATAATGCCTATTCCGCGCCCCTCTCTTCCCTTCGTTTCGCTCTTTAAGCAGCGGCCATTAAGCCCCAATAAGTCATAATGCCCTACCCTCTTCACCTCTTTTCGCACCTAAAGCAGCCCCTACGCTCCTACAAACACAAAGCGCCCTACCCTCTTCGCCTCTTTGGGCATCTAAAACAGCCCCTGCTCTCCTATAAGCTTAAAGCGCTCTACCCTCTTACCTCCATATTTTGACTCCTAAAACAACATTTGTTGCCTCTTGTGCAGCGCTAAGTGTCTCGCCATGCGCCCCATCAAACTGCCCCACCCTTTTGCCCTAGCAACAGCCCTAAATACCAAACCATAACACTTTTATTCGTGTTTCTCGAAATTCTGAACTAACTTTGCAGATTATATATGTAATTATAAACAAGAAATGTCATTAAAATGTGGTATAGTGGGACTTCCCAATGTGGGTAAGTCCACCCTTTTCAACTGCCTTTCAAGCGCTAAAGCACAGGCAGCAAACTTTCCTTTCTGCACCATCGAACCCAATGTGGGCGTTATTACCGTTCCCGATGAACGACTAACACGCCTGGCCGAAATTGTTAATCCTGGCAGAATTGTGCCCGCTACATGCGAGATTGTAGACATTGCCGGACTGGTTAAAGGTGCTTCTAAAGGCGAAGGACTGGGTAATAAGTTTTTAGGAAACATCCGCGAGACCGATGCTGTGATTCATGTGCTGCGTTGTTTCGACGACGAAAACATCACACACGTTGACGGAACCATCGACCCTATTCGCGATAAAGAAATTATCGACACCGAATTGCAACTTAAAGACCTTGAAACCATCGAAGGCCGATTGGCTAAAGACCAAAAAGCAGCAGCCGCTGGCAATAAAGATGCTAAGGTGAATGTGGCTGTTCTTACGGCCTATAAAGAGGTGTTGGAAAAGGGAATGAACGCCCGTAACGTGACATTCGAAAGCAAAGAAGAACAGCAAGCAGCTCACGACCTCTTCCTTCTTACCGCTAAACCAGTGCTCTATGTGTGCAATGTGGACGAAACTGCAGCCAAAACAGGAAACGAATATAGTAGCAAAGTGGAAGAAGTGGCAAAGGCCGAAGGGGCCGAAGTGCTGATTATCGCTGGTAAAACAGAAGAAGATATTGCTTCGCTCGAAAGCTATGAAGACAAGCAATTGTTCCTCGACGAACTGGGTTTGGAAGAAAGTGGCGTTAACCGTCTTATCAAAAAGGCTTATGCGCTGCTCAATCTCGAAACCTTCATCACAGCTGGCGAAATGGAAGTGAAGGCTTGGACCTACCATAAGGGTTGGAAAGCGCCTCAATGTGCGGGCGTTATTCACAGCGATTTCGAAAAAGGCTTTATCCGTGCCGAGGTGATTAAGTATGCCGATTACATTGAATATGGCTCGGAGGCTGCTGTGCGAGAAGCTGGAAAACTAGGCATCGAAGGCAAGGAATATGTGGTGCAAGATGGCGACATCATGCATTTTAGGTTCAACGTGTAACTAAAATAAATTATATAAGGCAAGAAAGCGAAATGATTAAGTTTATTGATCTGTTTGCTGGAATGGGAGGTACGCGATGCGGTTTCGAGCTCGCGGCAAAAGAATTGGGCGTGGAAACAGCATGCGTTTTCACTTCCGAGATAAAGCCGCATGCCATTAAATCTCTTTTACAAAACCATCCCGGCGAAAAGATACATGGCGACATTACGCAGATTAATGCAAAGACTATCCCTGATTTCGATTTCTTGCTAGGTGGATTTCCTTGTCAAGCCTTTTCTACTGCTGGCAAACGATGGGGGTTTGCTGACACACGAGGAACGCTGTTTTTCGAGATTGAACGTATCCTTAAAGAAAAACGCCCAGCTGGTTTTTTATTAGAAAATGTAGAAGGTCTAACCAACCACGACAATGGAAATACACTTCGTGTGATACTTACACATCTTACAGATTTGGGTTATAAGGTAAATTATAGGGTGCTAAATTCCAAATATTTTGGTGTTCCACAAGAAAGAAAACGCATCTATATTGTAGGATCTAGAAATGAAACTGTATCTCTTACTGGTTTCAAGTACAGTAAGGCCCAAATAAAGACATTCTTCAAGCCAACCAGCCCGTGAGCGACTCTCCGTTTGTTAAACGCCTACTCAACAAGTTTACCTTAGAGCAACTCTATGGCAAGGCAATTAAGGACAAACGGGGCGGTATAGACAACATTCACAGCTGGGATATAGAACTCAGGGGGCATGTTAGCGCAGAGCAAACAATGCTACTCAACAGCTTACTTAAAGAGAGGAGAAAGAAGATTTGGGCAGAACAAATCGGTATAGACTGGATGGACGGCATGCCATTAACAACCAAACAAATCTCCACTTTCTTCAAAGCCGACAACCTACAAGCACTATTAGATGACCTTGCCACAAAAGGTTATCTCAAGTTGGAACATCCTAAGCGCAAGATTGTAAAAGACAATGGCAACGGAACAAGTACAAGTCAAAGGGTGTACGATGAAACAAAGCCGAAAGGATACAACATCGTAGCAGGCAAACTGAGTTTCGAAGTGAGTAAAGTGTTAAACCCCAATGGGATTGCTCCCACGCTGGTTGCAACCGACATGCAAAAACTTTACGTGCCAGACACGGGCGGATTGCGGAAATTTACCTTACGCGAAGGACTGCGTCTCTTTGGTTATCCCGAGGAATACAAACTTAATTTGAACGAGAACGAGGCTTTCGACTTGCTTGGCAATACTGTTGTCGTGCCTGTTATAAAGGCTATTTCTCAACGACTTATTGAACAACATTTAGACAATACATTGAAATGACAACCACACTCACACCCCAAGAAGTCTACGAAAAGTTGCTTAACGAGGATAAAATACTTACCTTGCAAGGCAGAATACAGTTTACCCTCGGCGACGTTAACATTATCGTGAAACAAAAAGATGTTGTTGGAAATATTATTCAAGAATGGCTTGAAGGATGGCTTACCAATAGAAACATTGCATTTTCACGCAATGAGAACACTCAAATGCCACCAGACTTATTTTTAAATGAGGACAAAACCAAAGACTTGCTTGAGGTGAAAGCGTTCAACCGGAGTGCTTCACCAGGGTTTGACATAGCTGATTTCAAGGCTTATCAAAAGGAAATAGTTACCCATCCCTATATGTTGCATGCCAAATATATAATCTTTGGCTACGGCATGAGTGATGAAGGAGTTGTCACCATTAGATCCTTGTGGCTTAAAAACGTGTGGGAAATTTGCCGAACATCTGAAAAATGGCCAATAAACGTGCAGTTTAAGAACAATATGGTGCACAAAATAAGGCCTTCACAGTGGTTCTCTGATGGGCAAAGAATAAAATATCCCACATTTAAACCCTTGAACATTATCTAGCAGCAATAGAAGAAACCATATATAAGAACCCCGATACACGTGATGTTGCCAGTTCATGGCGGGACGAAATGGAGAAAAGTTACAACAAATTTTATAATACCCACATTCAAATTCCACGTTGGAACGACATTAAGGACGAATATACAAAAAACAAAAACGAATAAAGCAAGAATCCACAAATATATAGTTAATCATGTATAACAACCTTAACTACATCCTTTGGAATCCCGATGTAGAGGCATTTCACATCTTAGGGTTATCCATTCGCTGGTACTCGCTGTGCTGGCTCATTGGTCTTTTATTGGCCTACTTCATTGTTCAGCGCCTATATAAGCAACAAAAGATAAAGGACGAACTCTTCGACCCGCTGTTTCTCTATTGCTTCTTTGGTATTCTTATTGGTGCGCGCCTAGGCCATTGCCTATTCTACCAACCCGAATACTATCTCACCAGCGTTAAACATTTCATAGAAATGATTGTGCCCATCCATTTTATGGCGGGCGGAGGCTGGAAATTCGTGGGCTACGAAGGATTGGCATCGCATGGCGGAACCATCGGACTCATTGTGGCTTTGTATCTTTACTACCGTCGCACACGCCTTAATCTTTGGCAAGTGCTCGACAATATCGCCATTGCAACGCCCATCACAGCATGTTTTATACGTTTGGGCAACTTGATGAACTCAGAAATCATTGGTAAAGTAACCGATGTGCCATGGGCTTTTATCTTCGAAAGAGTGGATAAAGTGCCAAGACATCCTGGACAACTTTACGAGGCTATTGCCTATTTCGTGTTTTTCTTTGTGGGACTTTGGTTCTATCGCAAGCATCCACAACGCGTGGGCACAGGCTTTTTCTTCGGACTTTGCCTTACGCTCATCTTCACTTTCCGCTTCTTCATCGAATACACCAAAGACATACAAGTAAACTTTGAGAGTGGTATGTTGTTCAATATGGGTCAGATTTTGTCGATACCCTTCATCATCATTGGCATCTATTGCATGTGCCGAAAACAAAAGCAACCAACAAAATAAAGGCTGATAAAGGCGAAATGTGCCGCTGCCTTAAACTTCATTATAAACGAAGGCAACCCACAATCACACCTTCTTAAACAACCCAACAACAATGAAACAAACGCTTATCTTAGCTTTTCTTGCACTGGCAGCCGTTGCGCAGGGGCAAAACAGAAAGGAACGTAACCTGGAAAAGTGGCAATTCACACGCGATGGTAATAACTGGCAGCAGGTGGATGTGCCCCACGACTGGGCTATTACGGGTCCGTTCGACCCTAAATGGGATATTCAACATCTGGCTATTCAGCAAGACGGACAAACCGAAGCCATTGACCACACTGGCCGTTCGGGTGCTTTACCCTGGATTGGAAAGGGCGAATATCGCACCACTTTCAACATTCCAGCAGACACTAAATACACAGAACTATACTTTGATGGCGCCATGAGCGAACCCGTTGTCTATGTAAACGGATACGAAGCTGGCAAATGGATGTATGGTTATAATGCTTTTCGACTAGATATTTCGGCTTTTGTAAACCGGGACAAAACGAGGTTCGTGTGGTGCTTAACAACCAAGAGGAGAGCAGCAGATGGTATCCTGGTGCAGGATTGTATCGTCCTGTTACGCTTATCACGGCTGGCGAAGCACATATCGACCCTTGGTCTACGGTGTTTAAAACACTTAGTCTAAGCGGAAACAACGCAAAACTATATGTTGAAACACAGGCTTCAACTGCCAAAGGCAAGGGCGAAACACGCCTAGTTGCAAGGTTATTGGATGCCAAGGGTAAGGCTGTGGCCCAGAAAAACCTCACAACCAACACGCAGGGGGCTGCATCAGCTCAGTTTGATGTGGCCAATGCCAAGGCTTGGAGTCCCGAACAACCTCATCTTTACACGCTAGAAATAAACCTTTATCAAGGCAATAAACTTGTTGACCGTTTGCGCCAACGTGTGGGTATACGCACCATTGCAGTGAGCAAAGAACATGGTTTCCAACTCAATGGAGTGTCGCGCAAGTTTAAAGGCGTGTGTCTGCACCACGATTTAGGTCCGCTTGGTGCTGCTGTTAACAAGGCAGCCATCATCCGCCAAATACGTTTGATGAAGGATATGGGTGTGGATGCCATTCGTACATCGCACAATATGCCCTCGCAAATGCAAATGGAGGTGTGCGACTCGATGGGTATGATGGTGATGGCCGAAAGCTTTGATGCATGGAAAGAGGCCAAGGTAAAGAATGGTTACAACCTTTTCTACGATACTTGGTGGCGTAAAGACCTCGAAAATCTTATCAAAGGCCATCGCAATCACCCCGCTATCGTGATGTGGAGTATTGGTAACGAAATACCCGAACAATGGAATAAAGAGGGCGCTGCCAGGGCAAAAGTCATGACCGAATATTGCCACGAACTAGACGATACGCGCCCTGTTACCTGCGGAGGCGATAATCCTAAGGCCAATACCGAGTGCGGATTTTTCGCCGCTTTGGATGTTCCTGGGTTTAACTATCGCGTACATCTCTACGATGAACTTATCTCTAAGCAGCCACAAGGCTTTATTTTGGGTTCGGAAACGGCGTCAACAGTGAGCAGTAGGGGTGTGTATAAATTCCCCGTTGTAGAAAAGAAGATGGCCACTTACAAAGATGGTCAATGCTCTTCGTATGATGTGGAATGCTGCGGATGGGCTAATCTGCCCGATGCCGATTTACAATACAAGACGATCGCTCGTTTACCATTGGTCAATTTATATGGACGGGTATCGACTATCTGGGCGAACCTACTCCTTATTACGCTTATTGGCCATCGCGAAGCAGCTATTTTGGCGCAGTAGACTTGGCTGGATTGCCTAAGGATAGGTTCTATCTGTATCGCTCGGTGTGGAATGATAAACAGCCCACATTACACATTTTGCCCCACTGGACGTGGCCAGGACGCGAAGGAGAGGTTACACCTGTTTATTGCTACACCAGTTATCCCGAGGCCGAACTCTTTGTAAATGGCAAGAGCCAAGGTCGTATAAAGAAAGATAAGTCGTCGCGTCTTGACCGTTATCGTCTGCGTTGGAACGATGTGGTGTATCAACCTGGAGAAATAAAAGTGGTGGCTTACGATGCCAATGGTAAGCCTGCTGAAGAAAAAGTGGTGCGCACAGCTGGCCAACCCCATCATTTGGTGGTGCAGGCCGATAAAAATAAGCTTGCTGCCGATGGTAAAGACCTTCTTTACTTAACGGTTTCGATGGTGGATAAAGATGGAAATCTATGTCCCGATGCCGACGATGAACTAACGTTTGACGTTTCAGGAGCTGCCAAATTCAAAGCTGTTTGCAATGGCGATGCCACTTCTCTCGAAATGTTCCACCTACCCCACATGCGCCTTTTCCATGGTCAATTGGTGGTTACGGTGCAAAGCAACAAGGCCAAAGGTAAGGTAAAAGTGAATGTAAAAGCACCTTCGCGCAACATCGCTACCAATTGGACTAACTAAAGGCATGTTCTAAAAATTCCCCGCAAAGGTTCAATTGTTGTTCCTTGTTTTGCTCTTTGCTGTCTTTTTGCTTTTATCTGGCATCTTTCGCTTACTCTTTCAGTCGCATAGTTCACTATGCTCCTTCAAGAAGTAAGCAAAACCTGCTCAGCTAAAAGCTAAAAATACAGTAAAGGTAATTTTTAGAACCTGCCTGAAAAAATAACAGTGTTGAAACACTGTTTCACCCCTATTGCAGAACCAGTAAGATGCTTTCTTGCTGGTTCTGTTTGGTTATAAGCAATGAATAAAACACCAATAAGAGGTTTTTCCATATCAAACAATATAACTACATCAGGCCCAGAGATACACTAAAAAAAAAATGGCATGCCCGAAATAAATTCGAACACGCCATTTCGTACTATCGTTATCATCTTTGTAGTATGAGCTACCTTATATTTAACCTAAAAAGGCAATGTTAAAAAGCACATTTGCCAGGCAAAAAAGAGCATCATCGCACTTGGAGAAGCAACAATTATCGCACCATTTCTTTACGCGAAGAGTTGTCGCTCATTTGAATAATATTGATACCACGTTCGGGTTTAGCAATTTTTTGTCCCTTAATATTATATCGAGCCTTCTCAATAGCCTGCTGTTCGGCCTTCACTTGCTGTAAAGAGGTGGTTACTTTAGTAAAAGACATCACACCTTTTGGGCCTTGCAAACGCAGTGTATTGCCATTAACTTCGAGAATTTTAAAACGCAAAGTGAATTTATCGTCCACAATAATATGCAATCTGTTGTCGCCAACTACAAAATAATCGAGAATTTTTTCTTTTCTATCAATATTAAAATACGGGTTATTAACCTCCTTTTGCTTGATTAATTCGCCTTCTTTGTATTCAATTAAACCATAACGTAGGTTGTAATAATCATGGACTTTCTCAAGAAAAAAGCCAAACTTCAACACTTTAATAGCACCGATATAATCGTTAAAATCCACCTCTTGGCTGGTTAATTTCCATTCGCCATCAAGCTGTTCTTCACTAAAACTCTGTGCATTAATCTGCATCGAACTAAAAAAACATAGTACAGCACCCAGTAAAATTCTTTTCATAAACCTAATAATTAAACTCTTTTTAATATAAAACCTTTAAAGATGCAAATATACATAAAATAAAGAATAAACTACTAACACTCGCGTTTTAAAAGCGTTTTAAACCCTTTATAAGCCCAAAATAAGAAGTAAACACACACCATAGAGCACATGTATAGCAATTGTGGATAACATTGTGGATAACCCTTAATAAGCCTGTGGATAACTTAAGACTTATCCACAGCCAAGAAATAAGGATAAAAAACAGTGGAAAAGTAAGAAGATATGAGAAATAAATACAAGGGTTATCAACAGTTTTTCGACCTTAAATATTATCCACATTTGCACAATAAGCGTGGTTTGGCAAAGTTGTGGATAAGCAATCTAACGCATTAGTAACCAAAAAGAAAAGCCAACTAACAACTTGTGGATAAAACTTTTCTAATGTTGATAACCGAAAACGCGTTATATAAAGAGAAAAGTTATCAACTTATCCACGGCATATCATAACAAACATTCTCTTTCTCTTTAAAAAGAAAGAAATATAAAGATAATTGTGTTGGGCTTGAAATGGTGGATAAAGCTTAGAAAAGACAAAGATGCAAGCTGCGCTTTACCTTTAGTATATATAAAAACAAACAAGCCTTATGCTGGCTAAAAGCCTTAACGTGGCAGCTCCGCCCCACCCTTTTACACCCTATTTGAGCTCGCTCGACCCCAATAACACTCTCCATGAGTAAGCCATTTAAGGCGAAAGCCAAGTAAGAAGATAAAATATCCGCTTAACGGTTTTGTATTTTGATATGTTTATTTTAACTTTGCAAGTTAGTTAATCAAATCATTTTAAATGAAGAATTATAAACTATCGGGAATAATATCTGTTGCCGTAATGGGACTAGCCTTAATGAACTTCGCCTCGTGTAGCGAAAAGAAGTTTAAGGTTAACGGAACAATCACCCAGGCTAAAGATTCTATTCTCTATCTCGAAAATATGAGTCTAAGCGGTCCAAGAACCGTAGACAGCGTGAAATTGGATGAAAGTGGCAACTTTGAATTTAGTTATAAAGCTGCCCCTGCACCCGAATTTTATCGCTTGCGCATAGCCAACCAAATAGTAAATATAGGTGTAGACTCCACCGAAACAATCAATGTGAAGGCCGCCTACCCCACCATGTCGGCCAACTACGAGGTTAGCGGTTCGGAAGAATGCGCTAAAATTCGCGAACTTGCTTACATGCAGCTGGCTTTGCAAAATAAAGTAACAGCCATAGCCAACAGCAATTCATTGGGCGTTGCAGCTGTTGAAGACAGTGTGGCAAAGGTTTTAGACGTGTATAAAAACAAGGTGAAGATGGACTATATATTTAAAGAGCCCATGAAAGCCTATGCTTATTACGCCCTTTTCCAAACCGTGCAACTGGGAAATGCTAATATGCTTATCTTTAACCCGCGTAGCAATAAAGAAGATGTGAAAGTATTTGCTGCCGTGGCAACGAGTTGGGACACTTATTTTCCCGAAGCCGAACGCGGACTTAACTTGCACAATATTGCCATTGAGGGCATGAAAAACGTGCGTATTGCTGAAAACAACGCCCGACAAACCATCAGCGCCGACAAGGTTCAGGTGGCTGGACTGATAGACATTGCCCTAACCGACAACCATGGACGCGTGAGAAAACTCTCTGACTTGAAAGGAAAGGTGGTGCTGCTAGACTTCCATGCATTTGCTGCAGAGGGTAGTTTGAAGCGAATAATGATGATGCGCGAGATTTATAACAAGTATCACGACCGCGGATTAGAAATATATCAGGTGTCGTTCGACCCCGAAGAGCATTTCTGGAAAACCAAAACAGCAGCTCTACCATGGGTTAGCGTGTGGGACGAAAACGGTACACGAAGCGCTGTATTATCGCAATACAACGTGCAAACCTTACCAACGTTCTTTTTAATCGACCGCAACAACACGCTTCAAAAGCGTGATGCGCAGATTAAAGACATTGATGCCGAGATACAGGCACTATTATAATGAACAGTTTTTTTTCATGTAATATTTATTTTGGTTTATTCGGCGACGTGTGCTTGAGACGAGCGCGCGTCGCCTTTTTATCATCAATAGCACAATGACAAATAAGCCTAACTCTGCCATTAACATGGATAAGAAATATAACACGGCCACACTTTAATGGGCTTCGCATCATTCATCGACCTTCTTCGTCGCCTGTGGTGTATTGCGGTTACCAAATTAATGCTGGTACACGCAACGAAACACCCGAAGAAATGGGCATGGCTCATTTTTGCGAACATGCATCGTTTAAGGGTACAAGCAAGCGAACGCCGTTTAATATACTGAATTGCTTGGAGAGTGTGGGTGGCGACCTCAACGCATTCACCAATAAAGAGGATACCGTTTATTATGCTGCACTGCCCAAGGAACATGCTTTTAGGGCGGTGAAACTGCTCACGGATATGGTGTTTGATAGTCAATATCCCGACAACGAATTGAAAAAAGAAATCGAAGTGATATGCGACGAGATTGAAAGTTATAACGACTCGCCAGCCGAACTGATATACGACGATTTTGAAAACCTGGTATTCGATGGCCATCCCTTAGGGCATAACATCCTTGGAAAGGCCGAATTGCTGCGCACTTACACCTCTGAACATGCCAAAAGCTTCACCAACAGAATGTATAGACCCTGTAATATGGTGTTTTTTGCTTATGGCGAACTAGATTTTAAGGCACTTGTAAGATGGCTAAAGCAGGCCACTGCACACTTTGATAACGCTCTTCCGTACATTGATACTCACGAGGGCGAAATACTTCCGCCTTATCGTGCGCAAGAGATTGTGCGACAAATGGACACGCACCAAGCGCATGTGATGCTGGGAAATCGTGCCTTTAGCACCTACGACAAACGCCGAATGCCCCTCTATCTGGCCAATAACCTACTGGGTGGACCAGGAATGAACGCGCGTTTGAACATTGCCTTGCGCGAACGACATGGCTTAGTGTACAACGTTGAAAGTAATATGGTGAGCTATGCCGACACTGGTGTGTGGTGTGTTTACTTTGGTTGCGACCCTAAAGACTTGCGACGATGCCTGCGATTGGTGAAAAAAGAACTCAATACGCTGGTGTCTAAACCAATGTCCGAACGACAATTGGCTGCCGCAAAAAAACAAATTAAGGGACAGATTTGTGTGGCTTGCGACAACAGAGAGACCTTCGCACTCGACTTTGGAAAGAGTTTTCTGCACTATAATAAAGAAAAAAACATCGCCGACTTGCTGCAACAAATCGATGCTATTACGGCTGATGAACTGCAAAAGGTGGCGCAAGAGGTGTTTGCCGAAGATAAATTAACCACGCTTATTTATCAAAGAGGAAGTAAATAGGGGGGTGAAAGGAGAGAAAGGGGTAAGTTAGTGAAGAGTGTAAGGCTTTTATTCGCCACCTCAAAACTCAACTTTCATAAGCTCTAAACCTGCAAAAGATCATCAAGTTATGAACTTAAAAACTCAATAATTCATCAACTGATGAACTAAAAATACGCATAAACTCAACAACTAAAAACATGAATAGAAGCATTGTTTTTGCAACCAACAACGCGCATAAGCTGGAAGAAATACGCCAAATTATGCCCAATAACCTCGAAGTGCTATCGTTAAAGGATATTGGATGCGATGTAGATATACCCGAAACGGGCACAACACTAGAAGAAAACGCACTTATCAAAGCGCAATACGTGCTTGAACATTATGGCTTGGCATGCTTTGCCGACGACACAGGCCTGGAAGTGACCGCCTTAAACAACGAACCCGGTGTGTATTCGGCACGATATGCCGGTGGAGTGGGGCACGACAGCGAAGCCAATATGGCCAAACTATTGGCTAAACTGGCCGATAACACTCATCGAGAAGCTCGTTTTCGAACGGTTATTGCCTTGGTAGCACCCAAAGAAAATACATTGGGTATAACCCAACCAATATTGTTTGAAGGCGTGGTAACTGGGAATATTGCCACACAAAAACAAGGAAACGAGGGCTTTGGATACGACCCGCTGTTTGTTCCCGATGGTTACGACAAAACATTTGCTGAACTAGGAGCCAACATCAAAAACCAAATATCGCATAGAGCAAGGGCTGTGGGCAAGCTGGTGGATTATCTTAAGCGCTAAGTGTGTTATATAAAGTGCGCTAAACACATGATATTAAATGCGCTAATCGTATAATATTAGTGCATAAATTGTGTTATATTAAGAATGGTTATCAACGCCTTTTTGGTCTTTAAACATGCAGTTTGAGATTTAAAAAGAAGCATCATGCAATCTCAACTTATAAACATCTTGAAGCATTAGCAATAATATAAACCACGTTTTAGCGTTATAACTTTATCAAGAGATAACAAATAAACGTTGAATAATTGGGAATTGTACACCCATAAACCCTCATCCACATGCGCAAAACCACTATCACAGGTATTATTTTTGCCTTACTGATGTGCCTAAGCCTACCAGTAAAGGCCTCGTTATGGCGTAGTTACACCGCATACAGCGAGATAACGCAGGTGCAAAAGGCAGGAAACACACTCTATGTGCTAGCCTCTAAACGATTGTTTGCCTATAACACGGCCGACGAGAGTGTGCAAACTTTCGACCGTATCAACGGACTTAGCGATACGCCTGTGGCCTTTATATCCTGGAACAACGTGGCCAAACGCTTGGTTGTGGTTTATGATAACCAGAATATCGACTTTGTTATGCCCAACGGAAACGTGCAAAACTTGTCTGACTTTTTATCGAAAAAAACAATGATGGTGGATAAGACGGTGTTTGGCATTAACAGCTATGGCGCTAACACTTACTTAAGTACTGGATTTGGAATTGTGAAGCTCGACGCGCGAAAAAAATGGAAATAAGCGACACGTATAACCTTGGATTTAAGGTGAATTGACGCGTGTTGAAGCCAATCGTATATTGGCTTACTCGGCCGAAAGAGGATGTTATGCGGCTTCGTTAACCGCAAATCTCAATGATAAAAAAACAACTGGACGAGGGTGGGCGAGTACACTAACGACCCGCAAGCACAACCCAACACCGAACTTATAGCTACGGCTAAGCGAGCCAATGTGGGCGGACCACGCTACAACAACTTCTATTTTATGAAGTACGTCAACGGAAAAACTCTATACCGTGGGCGGTGCTTACGCCTCGGGTGGTGTGCAAAAGGGTTATCCAGGATTGGTTCAGGTGTTGGATGAGAATGGCAACTGGAGCTTCTTTCAAGATAATGTAACAGAGACAACAGGCATTGAGTTTAAGGATATCAATTGTTTGGCCGTCGACCCCTTTAAATCCTAACCACGTGTTTGTGGGCGGACGAACTGGTTTATACGAATTTCAAGACGGTGGTTTAAAGGCTTTATTACAATCGCGACAACAGTGCTTTGTTGCCCGCAGTAGACCGTGGACGAGAACTAGATAATAATTATGTTATCGTCAATGCATTGGCTTACGATGCACAAGGCAATTTGTGGATAGCCAATAGTCAAACCCGTAGTCAGTCGTTGCTTACCCTTAAACCTGGTAAAACGATAGAGAGCAAACACCAACAAGCACTGATGACCGATGGGCTTAGCATGCGCAATATGACGCAAATGATGGTAGACAGTAGGGGATGGGTGTGGTTTTGCAACGATCATTGGATTGTTCCTGCCCTTGTTTGTTATAAACCTGCACAAGACGAATGCACTGTTTACAGCAATTTTGCCAATCAAGACGGTATTAGTTTGCATGTAAATAAGGTGACATGTGTGGCCGAAGATCGCGATAACAACCTCTGGGTGGGCACCGATATGGGGCCGCTCTACCTACAAATACGCAACAACGAAGTAGAAAAACACTTCGTTCAGTTTAAGATAGCCCGCAACGATGGCACTAATAATGCCGATTATCTGCTAAACGAAACCCCCCATCACACACATCGCTATCGACGGAGCCAACCGCAAATGGATGGGTACAATGAACGATGGTGCTTATCTTATCTCGGCCGATAACCAACAACAAATGGCGCATTTTAAAAAGCGAAAAACAGTAATCTAATTTCCAATACGCTGCATAATATTACTATTAATCCAGCCACAGGCGAGGTGTTTTTTTGCCACAGATAATGGCCTTTGCTCTTATAAAGGCGATGCCACCGAACCCCAAACAGATAGCGAAAACGCAGCCTACGCCTATCCCAACCCCGTGGAGCCAGGCTATACAGGACTTATACGCATCGTAAATCTATCGCCAAATGCCTATATCAAGATAGTTTCTACCAATGGAACGTTGGTGAAAGAGGGCAGAAGCAATGGCGGTATGTTTACTTGGGACGCCACCGACCTACGCGGAAAGCGCGTGGTAAGCGGTGTTTACATGGTGTTAGAAGCCACCGAAGACGGCAAAAGTGCTGCTGTGTGCAAGGTGGCCGTTGTAAACTAATAGTTTTTTTCAATGCATTGATAGAAATAACCGATTTTATTTTTTAAGCTATTCCCAATAATATACGTTATATTTGCACTTGAATTGGCCTTACAATTAACAAAGTATAATAAGTATATACTTGTTAAGATGAAGTATATATAAAGGTCAGAGCATATTAGCATCCATTTTTCAGCCTGCCATATAGTGGGCAATTGCATTTAAAGTATAACGTATGAAAAGTAAAGTAATCGCATTATTAGAGTTGGCGGCTAGTTTTCGCCAAATAGGATTGAACCTTATTCGTGTGGCCATTCTCATTGTTTTTGTATGGATTGGTGGTTTAAAGTTCAAGTATTACGAAGCCGATGGCATCGTACCCTTTGTTGCAAACAGTCCGTTTATGAGTTTCTTCTATGCCAAAGAAGCTCCCGAGTATAAGCAATATAAGAACAAAGAAGGCGAATTGGTATTGAAAAATCGTCAATGGCACGAAGCAAACCGCACCTATGTGTTCTCTTACGGTCTTGGCTGTCTTATCATGAGCATTGGTATTTTGGTGTTCCTTGGTATGTTCTCGCCCAAAATTGGCATCGTTGGAGAGTTGCTTGTATTATTATGACGATAGGAACGTTATCGTTTTTAGTAACAACGCCCGAGTGTTGGGTGCCCGATTTGGGTAGTGGTGAGCATGGATTTCCGTTACTTTCTGGTGCAGGAAGACTGGTTATTAAAGACACTGTAATACTTGCAGGCGCAATAACATTGCTATCGGATACGGCAAGTAGACTACTCAAACAACTAAAGAAATAAGGTATTAGTAATATTATTTTCAGGATAAATACATCACATAAATTTCATATTAATATTTGCGCCACTACTGCGAGTCAGTAGTGGCGCTATTATTTTATCCCTTTGGGTGCATCATAACAGCATTTTAGCCATTACAAAGACCTGTTTGGGTGGCGTTTTACGCTAGGTAATAGCCTTATTAATGTGCTTCAAGCCAGTTGTTTCCCCATCCGCCATCGGCCACCAGTGGCACATCAAGAGGATAAGCGGCTTGCATTTCTTCCATAACGATGCGTTCAACCTGCTCTTTCTCTGTTGGAAGAACGCTGAAGTTAAGTTCGTCGTGCACCTGAAGAATCATCTTCGAGCGAACGTTTTCGCGTTTAAAGCGTTGGAAAATGCGCACCATTGCCACCTTAATAATATCGGCAGCCGAACCTTGAATGGGCGCATTGATGGCGTTGCGTTCGGCAATACCGCGCACAGTGGCGTTTCCGCTGTTGATATCGGGCAAGTAACGACGGCGGTGGAAGAAGGTTTCAACCCATCCTTGAGCCTTCGCCGTGTCTTTAGCTTGCTCCATATAGTCGCGCACTTGTGGGAACATCTTAAATAACCGTCTATAAGTTGTTTGGCTTCTGCCCGTTCGATGTTGAGCCTGTCGGCCAAACCAAACACCGTGATGCCGTAGATAATACCGAAATTGGCGCGTTTAGCCTTTGTTCGTTCGTCGCGAGTAACCTCCGAAACGGGTTTATCGTAAATCTTAGCAGCCGTAGCAGCGTGTATGTCGTAGCCTTCGCGGAAGGCTTCGAGCATGTTTGCGTCTTTACTAAGGTGAGCCATCACACGCAATTCTATCTGACTATAGTCGGCCGAGAAAAACTTGCAGCCCTCTTCGGGAATAAAACACTTACGAATTTCCTTACCATCTTCGCCACGAACGGGAATGTTTTGCAGGTTTGGATCGCTCGAAGAGAGTCGGCCAGTGGCAGTAACAGCCTGGTTAAACGATGTATGTATATGGCCCGTGCGTGGATTTATCAGTTTCGGTAGTGCGTCTACATAAGTGCCGAGCAGCTTTTTCAGCGCGCGATAATCAAGAATATGCGCCACGATGGGATGTTTGGCGCGAAGCGTTTGCAACACCTCTTCACTGGTAACATATTGTCCTGTTTGGTTTTCTTGGGTTTATCCACGATTTTCATTTCGCCAAAAAGGATGTCGCCCACTTGTTTTGGCGACGACACGTTAAATGTTTTACCAGCCGCTTGATAAATATCTTGTTCCAATTGCAGCATGCGTTCGGTGAAAACTTCCGACGTTTCTTTTAGTGCTGCCGTGTCGATACGCACGCCATTGCATTCCATTTCGGCCAAAACAGGTATCAAGGGCATTTCCACTTCATGGAAAAGTTGGTCAACTCCCACCTCTTTGAGTTTAGGTTCGAGCACGTTTTTAAGTTGCAGCGTTATGTCGGCATCTTCGCAAGCATAGGCATATACCTCGCTAGGAGCCAGTTGACGCATGCTTTTTTGTGTCTTACCCTTTGGTCCAATAAGCTCATCAATGTGCACAGTGTTATAGTTGAGATACACTTCGGCCATAAAGTCCATGTTATGATACTGTTCGGGTTGCAGCAGATAATGGGCAATCATGGTATCGAAGAGTGGTCCTTGCAGGTACACATCATAGTTACGAAGCACCTCAAGGTCGTATTTAATGTTCTGTCCCACCTTTAAAGTATCAGCGTTTTCGTATATAGACCTAAATTTTTCCACTATTTTTTGCGCCTCTTTGTTATCTTCGGGCACGGGTACATAATAAGCTTTATGCTCTTCGATGGCAAAACTAAGGCCAACCAATTGGGCTTCAATGGCATTGGTAGAAGTGGTTTCGGTGTCTAAACTGATAATCTTTGCCCCCTCAAGCAGTTGGATAAGCGATAGTAATTGCTCTTCGGTTTCCACCAAATGATATTCGTGGGGCACGGTATCAATAGATTGGCGATTGGTGGGTGCAGCGTTTGTCGTGTCTAAGCCATTGGTTTGGGTTGCAGCATCAGCAGGTTGGTCGAAGAGCGAAAGCTGCCTATTCTCCACCTTTTGTTGTTTTTCGGCCTTGTTAAGCACCCTCGAGGCGAAGCTTTTAAACTCTAATTCGGCAAAAATCTCTTGCAGTTTGTTGGCGTCGGGCTCTTTCAAGCGCAGCTGTTCTAAGTCTAATTCCACAGGCACATCAGTGCGGATGGTGGCCAAAAACTTCGACATCTTGATATCCTCAACAGCTCCTTCCACCTTTTCGCGCAGCTTACCTTTCACCGAAGCGGTGTTTTCGAGCAGGTTTTCCACTGTTCCAAACTCATTAATAAGTTTAGAAGCAGTTTTTTCTCCCACGCCTGGACAACCAGGAAAGTTATCGGCCGAGTCGCCCATCAGTGCTAAGAGGTCGATAACCTGTAAGGGCGAGTTGATGTTATACTTTTGGTTCACCTCCTCGGGTCCCATTGTTTCGTAGCCTCCTCCATGTCTTGGCCTATACATAAACACGTTATCTCGCACCAATTGCGCATAATCTTTGTCGGGTGTTAGCATGTAGGTTTCCAGTCCTTCGCTGCCAGCTTTGAGGGCAAGCGTACCGATAACGTCGTCGGCTTCAAAGCCATCAACCTGCAAAACGGGTATGTGGTAAGCGCCAAGAATATCTTTGATGATGGGAACAGAGCGCTTAATGTCTTCGGGAGTCTCCTCTCGCTGTGCCTTATATTGTGGAAAAGCCTCGTTACGAAAGGTCAATCCATGGTCGAAAGCCACGCCAATGTGCGATGGCTGCTCCTTTGTTAGCACCTCGTTGAGCGTGTTGCAGAAACCCATAACAGCCGATGTGTTAAGGCCTTTCGAATTGATACGCGGGTTATTGATAAACGCATAATACGAACGATATATCAAAGCGTAAGCGTCTATGAGGAAAAGTTTGTCCATAAGTTTTTATTGTTATATCGTGTAAAATTACGAAATAAAATGGGGTTGATAGCGATTTATTGCGTAAATTTGTGTCAAATTTGAGAATACATGGATTATTTGTCAACCATACGCACACCAATAGACACCGAGTTACGCGACTTTATCGCCTTGTTCAACGAGTCTTTGACACACGAAGACGGACTTCTGGGGCAGGCTTTAGAGCATGTTCGCGCTAAAGGTGGAAAACGCATGCGACCCATTCTTATCTTGCTGTTGGCCAAAAGCTTTGGTAAGGTAACACCCGTTGCACAATACGCCGCCGTGGGACTTGAGCTATTGCACACTGCTAGCCTTGTACACGATGATGTTGTAGACGAGAGTGGCGAGCGAAGAGGACAGGCTTCGGTGAACGCATCCTACAATAATAAGGTAGCTGTGCTCGTGGGCGACTACATCCTTTCTACGGCATTGCTCAGCATTGCACGAACCAACGATTGCGACATCGTGTGTGATTTGGCCGAACTGGGTAGGACTTTGTCTAACGGAGAAATTCTCCAACTAACCAATATCGCTAACACCAACTTCTCTGAAGAGGTGTATTTCGAGGTGATAAAGAAAAAAACAGCAGCCTTGTTCGAGTCGTGTGCCGTTATTGGCGCTAAGGCTGGAGGGGCCGATAAGCAAGCTGTTGAGGATGCACGTGCCTTTGGTATCAACGTGGGTGTTATCTTTCAGATACGCGACGATATATTTGATTACTTCCCATCGGCCGAAATTGGCAAACCCACTGGCAACGATATGGCCGAAGGAAAACTTACCTTACCCGTGCTTTATGCCCTTAATGCCACTGGCGATGCCCAAATGGCCGCTCTTGCGCGAAAGGTTAAGGCGCACAATGTAACCGCCGAAGAGATTGCACAACTGGTGGAATTTACCATTAACAATGGCGGAATTGAATATGCTGAGCGCAAAATGGCCGAATGTAAAGCCCTTACCGATGGGTTTATCAATCAATATATTGCTCAGCCACAACTGCAAGAAGCTTTAAAGGCATACGTTAACTTTATAATAGATAGAAAAAACTAACCAACGAAAATATTCTACTTTATTGCTTCTTTGGTTTTAAGTTCTATCAATCACAGCCCCTAACTGCTTTGCTTTGCATGGGGAAGGGCTGCACTAATTACTATGAAAACAACCTAAACATGCTACTTAAAGTTTATATATTTCAATAACTTCACATCATAAAACCCGGCTATAAGGCCATTAACTACGATTAAATTAAATAACATGAACAAAATTAGACAAATTGGGTATCTAGTATTGCGTACCTCTTTGGTTTTCGGTGTGGCCGCTTGTGGCTCAACAGGTGATGATAAAGATATCCAGGGTGGGATAGACCCTGGAAAACAAACCGAGGTTAACACCGAACTAACCACCGAACAGAAAAAACTTGAGTTGGACAAAACCGCAAAGCGCGCCTTGGCAATGGTTAAATCAACCGACTTTAACAACATTGAGAACATTGCCAACTACGTAGACAAAAACCTTTCTAGCGAGCATGCCACGGCAAAAATTAGCAAGTGGTGGGAGGATAAGCTGGAAAGCCTTTGGAACGACCTTGGAAAACGCGAGAACGACATGAAGGTGATGCAGCACATGATAAACCTTTCGCAGATAAACGGGCACTTTAAAGTGGTGAACGGACAATGGGTTAGAGAGGATGCCAAAGACTTGCAGTTAGTCTTTAACGACAATAACGGCAAAGAATGTGTGCTTAAACTTGTGCTTTCGGGTAAGCAAACCAATATGTACGTGCCTTTCTTGGACATACAAGAATGGGAAAAGAACGATGATGGACAATTCGAAGAGGTAAAGAAAGAAACCAAATTTAACATCCCCGAACATGCAACACTTACGCTTACGCAGGGCGGAAACAACTTGATGACGTGCGAATTGAACACCAAGGTGTCTACAAACGGAACTCTCGACGTGGCAAAAGACAATATCGAGGCCAACTGCAAGCTAACCATCAACAACTATGTAGTGGAGGTTAAGCGTGCTTTATTCGAGGCTGCTAAGGGTGCAAAGGCCGAGGCTACCGTTACTATTGGTAACCAAAAGCTGTTCAACATGGTGATTTCTGCTAATGGTAAGTCCACCAACGAGCGCATTCAGGGCGTGGGCGAAGTAAGTATGGCGTTAGATATTCTAGGCGATGTGCAGTTCAAAAGCAAGATAGACGATGGCAGCGCGTTTTACAAGTGGTACACAAAGCTTGAAGAATATGGTATGTATACCAATGGAAAGTTTGTTTATTACACCGAAAGTGAATACAAGGACTTTGTAAAACAAGCCAACAGTCACCTCAATGCTGGTTTATTCTTAAAGGGTTCCGAAAAGCGCAGCGCGACTATTGAACTTGGGGCATTTGCTGAAAATAGATACGACTACTACGAAAAGAAACCTCTTGAGGTATGGACCTACAAGACTATGTTGAAGTTTGACGATAAAACCAGTTACGCTTTCGAAGACTACTTCACAAAGGAGAACTTCCCCGATGTGTACAAGCAGGCTAGCGACTTGATTAAATCGTTCGAAAGAATGTTTAATAAGTAGGCTTAATGCCATCGCCCTAGCCTCTTAGTTGGTCTTGGGCGATGCGTATTTATAGCGTTATAGAAATGGTATCGAAACCACATCGCCTTGTTAGTACGGCTGTATGAAGGCACGTTTCCTTACCATTTCTATTTTGTTTAAGGCAGGTTCTATAAATTGCCTTTACTGTCGTTTGTGCGGGTTTTATTACTTATTGCATAGCCAGAACCCACCAAACGCTAAGCCTACAACAACTTTTTACCCTTAACCCTACACTATTATTCGCCACTTAGCCCACCACATAAAGCCCCGAACATGGCTTGCCTTGCTCTTTGCCACAGCCCTTTTACCGGCCGAAGGGCAAACAGCCGACACGCTGAAAGCCGCAAATTTACGTAACGTGGACATTGTTGCGCCACGCTTACGAGGAAAGTTGCATGCCAATGCCTTAGGACAAATTACGCTGAACCTCGACTTTCTCAACGACATGCCTAAGCTATTTGGTAATGCCGACCCGCTGCGCTATGCCCAATCACTACCCAATGTGCAAACCAATGGCGAACTAGACGCTGGCTTACACATCGAGGGGTGCGACAATATGCACAATGAAATGAGCCTTAATGGTGTGCCTGTGCATAACGCTGCCCATCTGTTGGGCATCTTTTCCATTTTCAACGCCAGCCATTATGCACAGATGCACTTTTCGCCCACAGCGGTTTCGGCAGGTCATGCCAACAGGTTGGGCGGCTTTGTAGACCTTTCTTCGCCCGATAGCATTGCCCATAAACTTGCAGGCGAGGGCAGCATAGGGCTTATTTCCTCGCAAGCCACCCTGCGCGTACCCATCAATGGCAAGATGGAACTAACACTTTCGGGTCGTTCGGCCTACATAAACCTGCTTTATCATCGTTTGCTTAACATGAGTGACATGGCCTTAAAATATGGCTTTTACGATGCAAACCTAACGTTGACTTACCATCCCAATGATAACAACACGCTGCGAATGGACTATTATAGTGGACAAGACGATGGCGAACTAAACGAAAAAGTATCTGTATATAAAGGCAATATGAAGTGGGCCAACTATTTGGGCGCACTGCATTGGGAAAGACGCATGGGCCGAACAACGCTGCAACAAACGGCCTACCTCTCTGCCTATGGCAATGATTTCTATACAGGATTTGAAAACACATACTTGCGTTTGCCCTCTTCTATCACCGATTGGGGCTATAAGGCGCACCTCTCTTTTGCGCCATTAAGCCTACATGCCGCCGTGGTTTATCATCGCTTGCGACTTCAATCGCCCGAAGTGAGCGGCGATAGGCAGTACATCAACCCCGCACCACAACACCAACGCACACTGGAAACATCGTTGGGAGCCGACATGGCCCTATCGTTGGCCGAACAACTAAAACTAACAGGTGGCCTACGAGCCACAATTTATCGCTCGCCCGATGCCACTTTCTACGGTCTAGACCCCCTTTTACATCTTGTTTGGGAGTCGCCCGTGGGTGCATTCCTCGTTAGTGGGGCCATCAAGCGTCAGTACCTCTTTCGTACGGGGTTCTCTTCGCTCAATCTTCCCAGTGAGTTTTGGCTCTCATCGTCGGCCGAGCATCGTCCGCAACGCGCCATCAGCCTTTCGGCCAACTATCGCACCGCCTTGTTTAAAGGAGCATTTCTGCTTACGGCAGGTGTTTATCACAAGTGGCTTTACCATCAAACAGAATATGTTAGCACGCCGTTCGAGGTTATTTTCAACCCTTCCAACAACGTAAGTAAACACCTTATTGAGGGCCAAGGGCGCAATTATGGTGCGCAGGTGATGCTCGAAAAGCGTTCGGGTAGGCTAACGGGGTGGGTTAGTTATGCGTGGGGTAGGGCGCAACGGCATTATCCTGGCACTGCTTTGATTGGCGAATATCCCGCCAGTCATGAGCGTGTGCACGAACTTAACGCCGTAGCCACATATCAATTAAACCCTCGTTGGCGTATCGCTGCAACGTTGGTGTGGGCCAGTGGTACGCCATTCACCGCACCAGAGAACTTCTACATGCTCGATGGTAACCTTGTTTCGCAGTTCGGACCGCACAATGGGGCCAGGCTTAGCACCTATGTTCGGCTCGACCTCTCGGCCAACTACCTATTATATTGTCGAAATGGCCGCGAACATGGCCTTAACCTTTCGGTATATAACGCCAACATGCGGCGCAACGACTTGTTCTGGCGCATACGTATAGATGGCGATGGTTATTCGTATAGGCCGCTATCGTTCTTGCCACAGCAAATGCCTTTCCTCCCATCCATCAGTTATTTTTTTAAGTTTTAGGCTATGTACAGGTTATTATTACCATTATTATTGGTGTTTTTTTGCCTTAGTTGCGAAGAAACAGAGGTGAAACAAGCCCCTGCACAGCTGGTGGTTGAGGGCTGGATAGATAGTGGCGGCTTTCCCATTGTGAAGTTAACCACCACCGTTCCCATTTCAAAGCAGTTGCAATCAACCGATTCGCTTAACAGCTTTTTGTTGCGTTGGGCCAAAGTAACGGTGAACGACGGCACGCGCGAAGTGGTGCTTACGGGCATGCCTCATAAAGATTACTTTCCACCTTACATCTATACCACCTCCGACATGCGGGGCGAAGTGGGCAAGACTTATACATTGCGCGTTGACTTTCAGAACTTTCATGCCCATGCCGTAACCACCATTCCCAAGCCAGTTGCCCTTACAAGCATCAAGGCAGAAGAGCTTCCGCATTTTCCAGGTTGGTATAAACTGCGCATAGCGTTTACGGATAATCCTGCCACAACCGACTATTACAAGGTTTTTGTGTGGCAAAATGGAGATAGTAAAGACTTTCATTCCACTTCACTGGGTACCTATAACGACCGTCTTTTGCCCACGCAAGCCTCTATTTTGGTTAGCAATTCGCGGCAAAATGTGGCCAATCCCAACGCCACTTTCTTTAAACGGAACGAGTTTGTAACGATTAAATTCTGCCATATCGACTCTGTTTCGTACGAGTTTTGGAAGAGTATGGACGACTATCATGGCAAAGGGCGCAACCCACTATTTAACTCGATGCAGAACATTCGCTCGAATATTCACGGCGGTTTGGGCTATTGGTGTGGCTATGGCGTGTCTTATCACGGGTATATTTCAGTAGAATGTGATGGTTCTATTGTTCATATTATCCCAGAATGGAATAATATAATTGCCAATCTGAGCAACAACTATGTTTCAATTACCAGATAAGAAGAATGTTCGCCTAAGCCAAGATAATCAGTTTTATGTTGGCAACGCAGCAATGAAACTTTGCATTGACGGAAAGTCTGTACAGATTGGTTTTCATTTCAGCTTTCCTAACCGATATGATGATAGAGTTTATCCATTCCTTGCCGATAGCGTTAGTTATAACAATACTACCTTTTTGGTGAAGAGAACTTCTAATTTTGTTTTTCTCACCTTGCGTAAAAACGTAGAAGGAGGTTTCGATGTGGTGAAACAATAGACGTTTCCATCCTCCCCCCTTCCCCCTAACCACTATCAATAATTTAAAATCCATTCATTATGAATATCGCTAAACTACGCATTTCGATGGCATTCTTGTTCGGTTGCCTAATCTTTTCATCGTGCACCACCCACAATGAATATGACTATCAGCCTACGATAGCTGCTCTTCGGCAGAACACGATTTTGCTTTCGCTGCTAGACGCCAAGGGGCAAGCTTACGATTATGAGTTGTTGATGCAGAAAAAAAACTTCTCTGTCTATGGCTTGCAAAGCAAGCAAGGCTTATCCGTGCGCATCAACGCAGACAATAGCTTGGGAGAGAAACGTTTGGAGTTTATTGCTGAACTGCCCGACGAAAAAGACATGACCTATAACGCCAACCGCTCGCATGGCGAAGGCTATGCTACAACGCAATTGAACATCGAGGGCAAAACCATCGACCTCCGCATAAAATTTGTCTATGGCGCGCCAGAAGATAAAAAAATGTTGGCCGACAGTAGCATCGCGATTGAACGAATATATTGCAATGGGGTGGAGATTGAACCCAGGAAAACTTCATACCCACAGTTCTTGCTCACCTTGCAGAAAGACGATAAGGGCGATTTCCATATTGTAGAATGAAATAAAAGAAAGAGGTGAAGACGCTTGCGAAAGTCGTTTTCACCTCTTTCTTATTTTATTAATGGGGTTATTTTGCTTTATATTCTTCGCGTATCTGCCTTAAATGAAAATTAACCCACGGCGATGTAGGTGTGTGTGCAGCCTTTAAAAGCTTCTTTATGTCTTTTTTTAGTTGTTACCTAAGTATGGCCTTATAGATATACGCCTGCTAGGGATAGCAATGTAAATAAAAGGTGCGCTTTTCACTAAAGCAACCTTATAGAACTTCAGTTGCTTATACAGGCTCGTTCTTTTAAAGTTATACAGATGAAAGTTGCGTGACTGACAGCTTTTGTATAGGTTTTATAATGATGATTGTGTAATGCATTACTATTGTTTCCTTATTAAATATGGTAATAATAATTTACAAAATACACCCTTCAAAGCCATCCATTCTAGAGAAAAATAGAGCTAAAAACCATAGTTTTAGTTCCTTTTTCAGACAATAAGCATTTATTTTTACATCCGTTTTAAGGCAAAAAGGGGCAAAATGCACCTTTTTGCCTTTCTATTTGCTTGCAAATCCACCATTTCTCACCGCTCTAAAAACAGTATTTTGGGGCAAAAAACCCCTTTTTAAAGCCATTTTTTGCCTAAATACGTCGTATTTTTTCATCCTTTTTAGGCTTCTAAGGTGCTCAGATAATTGCAAAAAGATGCATTTTGGTCTGCATTTTGGTGCATTTAACCTTGCATTTAGTAGGAGTTAGCACTGCGTTTAGTAGGAGTTAGCACGGTATTTACTAGGATTTAGCACGGCGTTTTGGTGCATTTAGCCAGTTGTTTTGCTGCAAATAGCCCAGTTTTTAGCAAAAAGTTTGGTTTTATTTAATAAAAATACGGTTTGTAACCATTCGTTATGCAAATGTGTTTTCATCTAATCAAACTCTAGCGAGAATCGAATATTTGCGAGCGAGTGGGGAGTTGGCCCGAAAAAAGCTGCTCATAATGTTATATTCTATACGAAATATTTTACATTTTGGCGTTAATCGGTAACAACGAAAACCGCATTCAAACAAGAATAAAAGAAGCAAATCGCCAAAACAAATCAGTAAAAGGGTAGGGGGAGGTAAAAAAATATCCCAATCGGTTGATCAACCCATTGGGATTAAGCCATTGCTTTAAGGCATGTTCTAAAAATTCCCCGCAAAGGTTCAATCGTTGTTCCTTGTATTGCTCTTCACTGTCTTTTTGCTTTTATCTGGCATCTTTCGCTTTCTCTTTCAGTCGCATAGTTCACTATGCTCCTTCAAGAAGTAAGCAAAACCTGCTCAGCTAAAAGCTAAAAATACAGCAAAGGTAATTTATAGAACCTGCCTTAATTCATTTGCAGCAATTCGTCAATATTTTTTCTGCTGTTGCCCAGTCGTGGCACCTTGTGTTGTCCGCCCAATTTGCCTTTACTCTTGAGCCAATCGTTAAACAAGTTAGGTCTAGCCACAACCACTTCGAGTTGTTGCAAAGTGATGTCCTTGTGGCGTTTAGCCTCGTAGTCGCTATTAAGTTGTTGCAAACGCTGGTCGAGCGCCTTAGCAAAGGCATCCAGCGACGAGGGTTGGCGCGAAAATTCGATGAGCCATTGGTGTCGACATTTGGCCTCGGCATCCATAAAAACAGGTGCAGCGGTGTACTCCAACACCTCGGCGCCCGTGGTTTTGCAGGCGTAGGCCAACCCTGTTCGGCGTTGTCCATAATCAATTCTTCGCCAAAGGCATTGATGAAATATTTTGTTCGGCCCGTAATCTTAAACTTATAAGGTTGGGTTGAGGTGAACATCACGGTATCGCCGATGATGTATCGCCACAAACCACATGATGTGCTAATCACCATGGCATAGTTTTGACCAGGCACAACACCCCAAAGCGGAACGACAGTGGCATTATCTCGGCCAAACTCGTCCATCGGAATAAACTCGTAGAACACATCGTAATCCAGCATAAGCAGCATGGATTCGTCGTTGGGTGCATCTTGTAGGCCAAAGAAACCTTCGCTAGCGTTATAAGTTTCCATGTATTGCATCTGTGAAGAACCCACCAAATGGTGGTATTGTTCGCGGTAAGGGCCAAAGGCAATGCCACCATGGAAAAACACTTCAAGGCCAGGCCACACCTCGGCGAGCGTGTTTTTGCCCGACAATTCGAGCACCCGCACCAGCACAGAGAGCATCCACGAGGGCACGCCCGATATGTTGGTGATGTTGGCATGCAGTGTTTGGCGAGCAATAGCCTCACGTTTGGCCTCGAAATCGGGCATCAGGGCGATGCTTTTTTTAGGCACGCGCACCAGGTTGGCCAAGGGATTGATGTTCTCGATGAGTATGGCACTAAGGTCGCCAACAATGCTATTGGCCACGTTATAGTTGGGCGAATGGCTTCCGCCCAGTATCAAACTGCGACCATCAAACAGTTTACTCTTGGGATTATTGCGCAGATAAAGCGCCACAGCATCCTTACCACCTTTATAATGAATATTTTTTAGGCCATCGGCCGATACAGGGATGAACTTGCTTTTGTCGTTGGTGGTGCCCGACGACTTAGCAAACCATTTCACCACACCTGGCCAAAGCACATCGGCTTCGCCGTGTCGCATGCGGTCGATAGGTCCTTTGAGCTCTTCGTAAGTGGTTACGGGCATGCGATTGGCAAAGTCTTCGTAGGTGCGAACGTTGTTCATTCCCCACGTTTTGCCATATTGCGTGCGTTGTCCTTGCTGCACAAGGTGCGTCATCACACGCCTTTGTATCTCTTCGCTGTTGTGGGTGTAGGCCTCAATGTGCGTCTGTCGACTCTTGAAAACTCCGCCCAACAAGGATGTTATGCTCATTATAGGTATGTTTGAACAGGCAAAATTACGTCAAAAATATGAAAATACGCCATATTTGAGGCAGAAATGGTGGTATAAAGGCTAAGTGGTAAGCAACGTGAGGCATAAAAGTAGTCTACATTTGTTTTGTTAACGAGATGGCGAAAGGTTTTGTTGAGGATAGAAAAAAGCGTTCTATTTCTTTCCAATTTTGCAAGAATTGGAAAGAAATGGAGTAATTATTGTTGGCGCGTTTCTCTGGGTTGGGTTTGTGTTATAGTGGATATGGGTACAGAAGAAAGATTGAAACGCGGTGCAAGTAAGCGGATTATAGAATACATAAACCTACAGACAAACAGCTAAAAATAGGCCCTAATCACTGCCACACAAAACAGTAAAAGCACCAAAACAAAGCAACAAACCATTCGCACAAAATCTAAAAAAAATAAAAACACCGAAATATGCCAATCAAAATACCAACAATCTATCAAACAAATAGCCTGCAGCCTTTGTTCTTTAGCATCTTATTTCCTACCTTTGCATTTAGGTAACGGGCGCATTGCTCACCCTGTGCTTCGGCAAACAAAAGAAATAGGGAAACGGGTGAGGCTAAATCCCATTGAAGCGACAAGTATTATGGCACAAAAGCTTATACAAACACAGACACAAAAACAGGTTCAGGTACAACGACTATCACAACAACAGATGTTGCAAGTGCGACTTCTGGAGATGCCTCTTACCGAACTGGAACAGAGTGTGGCTGCTGAATTGGATGATAATCCCGCATTAGAAACCAACTCGAACGAACCTAACGACACCGATAATTACGACGCTGCTAATAACAACGACGAACAAGGGGAGGAGGATTTCGACCAACAAACCGAAAGAGAAGAAAGAGAACAGGCCCTGGATGCTGCACTGGAGAACATCGGACGAGACGATGAAATGCCCGAAACCTACGGCAGAGATAACTATAACAATGCCGACTACGAGGAAATTGTGTATGGCGACACAACGTCGTTTTACGATAAACTCAAAGAGCAGGTGGGCGAAATAGACCTCAACCCCCAAGAAGAGGAGGTGCTGTTGTATATTATTGGCTCGCTAGACAGCGACGGTTTGCTGCGCAAAGACCTCGAGTCTATTACCGACGAACTGGCTATATACCATAACCTTGACGTGGAAACGGCAGACATCGAAAAGATGCTGAACGTGCTACAAACATTCGACCCTGCTGGTATTGGCGCGCGTTCGCTTAAAGAATGCTTGCTCATACAGATTGAACGAAAACCCGACAGCTGGGCTAAGGAGATGATGAAACGGGTGATGAACGAATGTTTTGATGCCTTTACTAAAAAACATTGGAACGTTATTCAAACGCAATTGCAACTCACAGAAGAACAGGTGGCCGAAGTGCAGGCCGAAATAAGAAAGCTTAACCCTAAACCGGGGGCGTCGATGGGCGAAACGCAGGGACGTAACCTACAACAAATTACGCCCGACTTTATCGTTGAAACGGATGACGATGGCAAGGTGTCGTTCTATCTTAGCAGAGGAAATATACCCAGACTAACGGTATCGCCATCGTTTGCAGATATGGTAGACCACTATAAAAGCAATAAAGCCAATATGACAAAGGGCGAAAAAGAGGCGCTGCTTTATGCAAAGGAGAAAGTGGAGAAGGCACAAGGCTATATCGAAGCCATCAAACAACGACAGCATACGCTAAGTGTTACCATGCAGGCTATCATTGATATTCAACGTAAGTTCTTTGTTGATGGCGATGAAGCCGACCTGAAGCCGATGATTCTCAAAGATATTGCCGACCGCACTGGGCTGGATATCTCTACCATCTCGCGCGTTAGCAACATCAAGTATGCGCAAACAAAGTGGGGAACGTTTCCCCTGCGCTTCTTCTTTACCGATGCTTACACCACTGGCGACGGCGAAGAACTGTCTACACGCAAAATAAAAATCGCCCTTAAAGAACTTATCGACAACGAAGATAAAAAGAAACCACTGAGCGACGACTTACTAAAAGAAGAATTGGCAAAGAAGGGTTTGCCCATCGCTCGGCGCACTGTGGCTAAGTATAGAGAACAACTGGGGCTGCCAGTGGCAAGGTTGAGGAAGGGGTAACAAAACCCACTCCAATGCACAACCAGCACAACTGGCCTCATCCCCAACCCCTCTCCAAGGGGAGAGGGGAGTGATTAGCCTTGTTACTTTGTGGGGTGGCGCAAAAGATGGTATGGTTAGTAATAGTGTGTTTAGACCATTGGCTCAGCCTATTTTAGGCAGTCGTATAAGCCTAACAAGTAAAAAAGAGCAAAGCGTTAAGTCGCTAGCTACAAGTTAAAGGCAAGGAAGTGATATATAAAAGGCTTGATAATATCAAAGCATTTCACTCCCCTCTCCCCTTGGAGAGGGGTTGGGGGGTGAGGCCGGTTACTTAAAGTTGCTTATGAAAGAAAAAAACATCATATTTGGCGCACGGATGATGAGCATACTGTTCACGCCGTTTTATCTGCCCATTGTGGGCTTGATAGCGCTGTTCACCTTTAGTTATATGTCTCAATTACCTTGGGACTACAAGCTAGAGGTGTTGCTCTTGGTGTATATAGCCACGATATTTGTACCCACGGTGCTCATACATCTCTACCGTCGTTATCAAGGTTGGAGTTTGATAGAGTTAGGACATAAGGAGCGTCGTATGGTGCCTTACATCATCTCTATATTGTGTTACTTTGGTTGTTACTATCTCATGACGGTGTTACAGATACCGCGTTTCATGGGTAGAATATTAGTAGCGGCCATCGTTGTGCAAGTGGTGTGCGCCCTAATCAATGTTTGGTGGAAGATTTCCACCCACTCGGCGGCCATTGGTGGCGTAGCAGGCGGGCTCATGTCCTTTGCTTTTCTCTTTATGTTCAATCCCGTTTGGTGGCTCTGTTTGGTGTTCATCGTGGGTGGCATGGTGGGCACAAGCAGAATGATTCTTCGCCAACACAGCCTCTTTACAGGTGGTGGCGGGATTTCTTGTGGGTATGGTTAGCGCCTTCTTGGTAATTTAAAAGCATATCATACGGCGCTAAACAAGCGCTGAAGACCTGCAAACAGACTGTTTTTTTGAAGTATAACAATTAAATAACGAATTATAAACAAGCCAATCCCTATGTTGTGGCAACGCTGCAACAAATGCAGCACTCCTTATTTAAATAAAGAGAGCCGAGAAAGGAGAGGCCGAACATTTTATTTTTATGACCCCATTAGTTAGCATTATCATGGGCAGCACTAGCGATCTGCCCGTTATGGAGAAGGCATGTAAGCTGCTTAACGATTTGAAAGTGCCCTTCGAGGTAAACGCTCTCAGTGCACATCGCACCCCCGATGCCGTTGAGGCTTTCGCTAAAGGAGCTAAAGAGCGTGGCATTAAGGTTATTATTGCTGCGGCTGGAATGGCTGCTGCATTGCCTGGTGTTGTGGCTGCATCCACCACTTTGCCTGTTATCGGCGTTCCAATCAAAGGCATGCTTGATGGTTTAGATGCACTTTTGTCTATCGTTCAGATGCCTCCAGGCATACCCGTTGCCACGGTTGGCGTTAATGGCGCTATGAATGCAGCTATCCTTGCCGTGCAAATGCTGGCATTGACAGACGAGAATGTGGCGCAAGCATTGCACGATTATAAAGCTAATTTAGGACAGAAAATTACCAAAGCTAACGAAGAATTGGCCCTAGTGAAGTACGAGTTTAAAACAAACTAGGGACGAATGATAAGAAGTGGACTAGTTGATGAGTTAAGGTGTGAACTTGTTAAGGAGTGAATTAGTTGATGAATTGACATTGTAAACGAGTGTTTAAGGCGATGAGTTGATGGGTTAAGGAGTGTATAAGTGGGTAGGCGAAGTTTCTTTTCACTCTTCTCATATTCACCTTTCTACGCTTTCAGGCTTTCACCCTTTTCACTTTCCCACCCTCTTTTCACCTTTTCACCCTTTTACTCTTTTACTTTTCTACCCTTTCACCCTTTCACTTTTCCCCCTTTCACCTTTAAAAAGATGATGAACGAACGCGATAATAACCACGGCGAAGAATTTCTTCAGCCTATTGATACCGACAATGAAGGCACTATCGGCATCGACATCTTTAATCTGCAACGACGCAATGCATCGGTAACCACCGTAGGAAACGTGGCCATGGGCGGCAACAACCCCGTGCGTGTGCAGTCGATGACAACCACCAACACCAACGACACCGAGGCTTCTGTGGCGCAAGTGCACCGTATTGTGCAAGCTGGAGGCGAACTGGTGAGGCTTACCACGCAAGGAAAACGCGAGGCCGAGAATCTGCAAAACATCAAACAAGCGCTTTCTAAGCTGGGATTACACACGCCACTTGTTGCCGATGTGCATTTCAATGCCAACGTTGCCGACGTGGCTGCGCAGCATGTTGAGAAGGTTCGCATTAATCCCGGCAACTATGTAGACCCAGGACGAACGTTCAAACAGTTGGAATATACCGACGAAGAGTATGCCGAAGAGATTAAAAAGATTGATGCACGCTTCGTGCCTTTCCTTAATATCTGTCGCCAAAACAACACAGCCGTGCGCATTGGCGTTAACCATGGCTCGCTTTCCGACCGCATTATGAGTCGTTATGGCGACACTCCTGCTGGCATCGTTGAAAGTTGTATGGAGTTTCTTCGCATCTGTAAACGAGAGCAATTCAATAATGTGGTTATCTCAATCAAAGCTTCTAACACTGTGGTGATGGTGCAATCGGTGCGTCTTTTGGTACAACAAATGCGCCTAGAGAACATGAACTATCCCCTACATCTTGGTGTTACCGAGGCTGGAGAGGGCGAAGACGGTCGCATTAAAAGTGCTGTGGGCATCGGTGCACTATTGGCTGATGGCATTGGCGACACCATTCGCGTGTCGCTTAGCGAAGAACCCGAGGCCGAAATACCCGTGGCACGTGCACTGGTAGACTATGTTTCGGCTCGCGCGCCACATCTTCCCATACCGGCAAAGGTGGCTAATGGCTTTAATTTCGTTGCTCCCGAACGGCGTAACACTAACCCCGTGGCCAACATCGGCGGCCAAATCCACCCGTGGTGATAAGCAATCGCATGGATAAGAATAAGGTTCATGTGGTGACTAACGTAGACCAAACGCCCGATTACATCTATATCGGCCGACATCTTCCTGCTACACTCTCGCCACAGCGCCGTTATATCATGGATTACGATGCTTATATGCAGCTCGCTAGCACCAATCCGCAGGTCGTCGAGCAGGTTTACCCCATCTTCCCACACAATGCTGTGCCCTTTATCTCGTTGGTTCAGGCCGATGTGAAGTTCCTTGTGCTGCAATATGGAGCTGATAGCGAAGAGTATATTGCTTGCCTTAAACACCATCCAGAGGTGGTTGTGGTGTGCATGAGCACGCATAAAAACAAGGTGGGCGACCAGCGTGCGCTCGTTCACGAGCTGTGGCAAGCGGGCTTAAACAATCCTGTGGTGTTTGCGCAAATGTATCGACACACCAACGAAGAGAAGGATTTGTTCCAACTAAAGGCCGCTGCCGATATGGGACCACTGATGATTGATGGACTAACCGACGGCATCTGGCTGATGAACGATGGCGATATCTCTGACGAAGATGTGGATGCCACTGCCTTTGGCATTCTGCAAGCAGCACGTTTGCGCACCACTAAAACCGAATACATCAGCTGTCCTGGCTGCGGACGCACACTCTACGACCTGCGTTCTACCATCGCTCGCATTCGTGAAGCCACTAAACACATGAAGGGTTTGAAGATTGGTATCATGGGATGCATCGTAAACGGACCTGGAGAAATGGCAGATGCCGACTTTGGTTATGTGGGTGCTGGCCCTGGAAAGGTGTCGCTCTATCGCAAAAAAGAATGCGTTGAGAAGAATATCGACGAGAAAGATGCGGTGGAACATCTGCTAAGACTGATTGAAAACAGCCTCACCCCCAACCCCTCTCCAAGCGGAGAGGGGCGTGATTAGCCTTGCAACGTTGTGGTAGTTCTAATGATTGTGGCACTTGATGGCACACGGTAGTACTATCTATACGATAAACCTTGTGAGGTAATGGCCTAATAAAATCATAGTTAATAACGAGTAATCACTTACCTTCACTCGCCCAAACAACACAGCATACCACGCCCTCTCCGCTTGGAGAGGGGTTGGGGTGAGGCTGGTTGTGGGTTAAGGGTGAGACAGAAAACAAATAAGAATATGAACGAACAAAAATAAACCCGCTGACAATTCAGCGCAAATTCAAAGCCATCCGGCACAAACAACCGAATCAACACAGCATACCACGCCCCTCTCCCCTTGGAGAGGGGACGGGGGTGAGGCCAGTTGTGGGGTAGATTTGCCAAATTCTCCCCTATTAATCTATAACACCCTAACCCGTCAAAAGGAGCGTTTCGAACCCCTACACGCGCCCAACGTGGGCATGTATGTATGTGGACCCACGGTTTATGGCGACCCACACCTGGGTCATGCGCGCCCTTCCATCACCTTCGATGTAGTGTTTCGCTATCTGCAACACTTGGGTTACAAGGTGCGCTACGTGCGAAACATCACCGATGTGGGCCATCTTGAACACGATGCCGACGAAGGCGACGACAAAATTGCTAAGAAAGCACGCTTAGAACAGCTCGAACCAATGGAGATTGCACAGCATTATACCAACACTTATCATGCTGCCATGCAAATGCTTAACGTGCTCCCGCCTAGCATCGAACCACAAGCTTCGGGCCATATCATCGAACAAGAAGAGTTGGTAAAGAAAATCATCGACAATGGTTTTGCATACGAAAGCAACGGGTCTATCTATTTCGATATAGCCAAATACAACCAAAAACATCGCTATGGCATTCTCTCTGGCCGAAATCTCGAAGACGTTTTAGACGCTTCTAGACAACTAGACGGTGTGGGCGAAAAGCGTAATCAGGCCGACTTTGCCCTCTGGAAACGCGCCCAACCCGAACACATCATGAGATGGCCTAGCCCTTGGAGCGATGGCTTTCCTGGCTGGCACTGCGAGTGTACGGCCATGGGACGCAAGTATTTGGGTAATAAATTTGATATTCATGGTGGCGGAATGGACCTTATTTTCCCACACCACGAATGCGAAATTGCACAAGCTGTGGCCTCAGAAGGCGAACAAATGGTGCGCTATTGGATGCACAATAATATGATAACCATCAACGGACAGAAGATGGGAAAGAGCCTGGGCAACTTCATTACTCTCGAACAGTTCTTCACGGGCACGCATCCAATGCTCGAAAAAGCTTACTCGCCCATGACTATTCGTTTCTTCATCCTCTCGGCTCACTATCGTGGAACGGTTGACTTCTCTAACGAAGCCCTGCAAGCTAGCGAGAAAGGACTAGAGCGACTGCTTAACGGTATTGCCGATTTGCAACGCATTCAGCCTGCCAAAAACAGCGACGAGAGCACGGCAACCATCGTCAACGAATTGCCAGGAAAATGTTATGCGGCCATGAACGACGACTTCCAAACACCCATGGTGCTGAGTCATCTCTTCGAAGTATGCCGACTTATCAACACGCTTATCGACCATAAGGCGCAGATTTCGGCCCAACACCTCGAACAATTATCTGCAACCATGCACCTCTTTGCCTTCCAATTGCTCGGACTTAAAGCCGAAAACGGCAATAACAACGATGCTCGCGAAGAGGCTTCGGACAGGTTGTTGACATGGTTCTCGACCTCCGCGCAAAGGCTAAGGCCGACAAAGACTGGGCAACGAGCGACCGCATACGCGACGAACTGGCCTCCGCTGGCTTTGAAGTGAAAGACACTAAGGACGGCGCAACGTGGAAACTGAATAAGTAAAAGGTTTATAGCCTGTAGTTAATACAGTTAACCTCGATAAAGATACCGACAAAGCGAAAGCCAACTCCCAAGTCGTTTTGGGGATTAGGCTTACAACGCGATGGCGAAGTGTTCTTTATCGAGGTTTACTAATGCCTTATACTAGAGGTTGCTAAGTTCATAAAAGCTTAAATCACCGAAGTAAACAACTACGAAAGACACCAAGCATACCACTCCCCTCTCCCCTTTGGAGAAGTGCAGGGGGTGATTTTTTTTCCCTACTTCTAGGTATTGCACTATTTCTTACAACATCCTACCTTTGCATTAACAAATCAAAAGCGAGCTCTAGAATCATTGATAAGACCATAAAAAGCCCTATGGGGCGTGCTGTGACTATATCGAAGATTTACAGAACATGCTTGAATTTAAAACAATTTAAAATGATAAAGAAAAGAACCGTAAAACAGATTTTATGTAAATCGGCTTTTGTTTTCGCCACTACGTTCGTTATTTCGCTGCCCACTTACGCAAGGCACGAGAACGAAGTGAAAGTTAATACCGAAGCCAACATTAAGGGACGCGTTGTGGATAGTAAAACACAACACCCTCTTTCGCACGCTAGCGTGCTGGTTTTGGGTACAGTTATCACCACCACCACCGATGCCGATGGCCATTTTATGCTGCGAAACTGCCTGTGGGAAAGGTGATTGTGGAAGTGCGCTCAGCGGGTTATAGGGCTTACAAACACGAGGTGACAACGCAAAAAAATAATACCCATGAGCTGAATGTGGTGCTTGAACCCGACGAAATTGCGCTCGACGAGGTTGTTGTGTCGGCCAATCGTAGTCAAACACTTAGACGTGAGTCGCCTGTGGTTGTGAATGTTCTGGACACGAAGTTGCTCGAGTCTACCCATTCTACAACCTTGGTGCAGGGTTTGAACTTCCAACCGGGCGTGCGAACCGAAGATAATTGCACCAATTGCGGATTCTCGCAGGTGCGCATCAATGGACTTGATGGTCATTATTCGCAAATATTAATCGACTCGCGACCCGTTTTCACGGCCCTTCAAGGTGTTTATGGACTCGAACAGATACCCTCTAACATGGTGCAACGTGTTGAAATTGTTCGCGGTGGTGGCTCGGCGCTCTTCGGTGCTTCGGCCATTGGTGGCACCATCAACATCATTACCAAAGAACCTAGCGAAAATTCGGCCGATGTGGCGCACACCATCACAGGCGCAACAAATGGCTCTACTGCTTTTGACAACAACACCACGGGCAACCTATCAGTTGTTACAACCAATAATAGAGCTGGGTTTTATCTCTATGGACAAAGCCGACACCGCGCTGCTTACGACCGCGATGGCGATGGTTACACCGACCTTCCCACGCTAGATAATAAAACCGTGGGGCTTAGCTCTTTCTTCCGACTAACCGATGACTCCAAAATAACCCTTAAATACCACGGCTTGAAGGAGTATAGACGCGGCGGAAACAAACTTTACTTGCCTGCTCACGAGGCCAATATTGCCGAACAAATCGAACATACCATCAACGGCGGAAGCTTGGGTTACGACCTCTTTAGCCTTAATGGCAAGGGACATTTCAGTGCTTATGCCTCGTTTCAGAATGTAGATCGCAAGAGTTATTACGGCGGACTGGGCGAACTGGCCACTGCTGCCGATGGACTTAAGGCCTTGAACGAAGCCTATAAACTGGGTCTTAACCTCGATATGAGCGAAGACGATGCCGCCACGCTGCCCGCCAACCAACAACAAACGCTGGCCGATGCGCAAGCCTACGATAAGGCACAACGAGCCTATAACCTTACGCATAACATCAATTACATTGCTGGTGCACAATATGTGCACAATTTCGACCGTCTGTGGTTCATGCCTTCGAGTCTTGTTGTGGGGGCCCGAATATAGCTACGACCGCATTAAAGACCACTCGCTGGGCTACAACAGCTTGATGGAACAGCGCGTGAATATTGGTAGCTTCTTTGCTCAAAACGAATGGAAAAACGCCCATTGGGGCTTGCTTCTGGGCGGACGACTAGACAAACACAACCTTATCTCGCATCTTATCTTTAGTCCGCGCGTTAATCTGCGCTACAATCCCACGCCCAACACCAATTTCCGACTTACTTATGCGGGCGGATTTAGAGCCCCACAGGCTTTTGATGAAGACCTTCATACGCGTATTGCTGATGGCGACCGTGTGAAATTTGCGTTGGCTAAGGATTTGAAAGAGGAACGTTCGCACAGCTTTAGTGCATCGGCCGACCTCTATAAAAGTTTTGGAACAGTACAAACCAACGTTCTTATTGAGGGCTTTTACACACGCCTTAACAATATGTTTGCTACACGCAAACTGGCTGATGATGTGATTATTGATGGCGCACGTGTTGAAGAACGCTTCAATTCTAACGGCGCAACGGTGTATGGAATTAACCTCGAGGGCAAGGCTTCGCTCTCGTCGTGGGCGCAATTGCAAGCTGGTTTTACTTGGCAAAGCAGCCGTTATCGCACGCCCGAAGAGTGGGACGACGATGCTGCTCCCGAGTTTAAAACCACTAAACGGTTGTTGCGAACTCCCGATACCTACGGATATTTCACCCTCACTGTGCATCCCACCATCGATTTTGCCGTGTCGCTATCGGGCGTTTACACGGGCAGAATGTATGTTGGTCACCTCAAAGGGGGGGAGCGAGCGCACCAACGAATTTTCTATCATTGAGCACACTCCCGCGTTTCTCACGCTTAACCTGAAGCTTGCCTATAATTTCTACATAACTAAGCAGGTGAAATTGCAGGCTAGTGCGGGGGTGCAAAACTTGCTCGATGCTTACCAAAAGGATTTGGATAAAGGAGCTTCGCGTGCCTCCGACTATGTTTACGGACCTACTCAACCCCGAAGTTTGTTTCTTGGGGTGAAGTTTTCGTACTAGGTATTATGTCTTTTTTACCCAAAAACAGTGGGTAGAGTTGTTTTGATTTTGTGTGTTGCTGGACACATTGCCGATGTTGTTATTGAAAATGTGGTGTACTACGCTCAAACAATATCATAGGCAAGATGCCGACAAGTAAACAAAAGATGAACTGGATGAGATGTAAGCCACATCAATTGTGTGATTAGTGGTCTTACAATTGATTTGGGTTTAAAAAGCTGGGTGTAATGATTGAAAGCTACGGTAAATAAACTTTACAAAACGCATTTCAGTACTACACCACTTCTAGAAAGGCAAAAACGCCTATAGGCGATGCCCCAAAATAGGCTTTTAATGCCCCAAACGAGACCAAAATGGTGTAAGTGCTTGTGCATAAGCACGCTAACACAATAATGAATATTGCATAAAGGCAGGAGCTTAAATCATAACTTTTGCGCTGCTTTTTGATTTTTTAGTGGGAAAAAGGTGCTAATTCTATGCTTATTGCGCCTTTTTCCCACTTTTTTTTGTGGTTCACGTCAGTTGTTTTTGCATAAAATTGGCCGTGCCCTTTGCTCACACGCCTTGCGTTTTGCTGCATTTAGCCTTGCGTTTAGCACGAGTTAGCACTGCGTTTAGCACGAGTTAGCAGTGCGTTTTGCTGCAAAACGCAGTGTGTTTTGCACCATTTTGCAAAGTGTTGAGACTAAGTAGTAGGTAATAAATGTGTTTGCATCAAACCCTTAGGCTCACTTTTAGTTTCTTATATATGCTTGATTATCAATTTTATACCTGATTTTTAGGGCCAATAAAGGCGAATTTTAGACAGAATTTTAGGCAGAAAAACACGTAATGGACTGATAGAAATACACAGCTACCATATTTCGTAGCGCACCATCTTTTGCCCCAATTATGCAAAAAATATGCAGCAAACCCCTCCTAATACTCCGATTTATGCAGACAAGTGTGGGCGAGACTTAGAAAAACGCCTAGATTTTTTTGTTAAAAATCTAAGCCGAATAATTTACAAAAACAAGGTACGCTTGGGACGAAAAAACCTGCCTAAAGGTGCAACAACAATGCACCATTAAGCAGGTTAGTGAATGTGAGGCCATGTGTTTAAGCCCCAAAGAGAGAAGCATTGCTACCCACGTGGGGCGCTTACTTTTATAGTTGGTAAGTCCTTGGTTAAGGAAATCCATGTAATGCGAAATGTTTTCGTCGTAGCTATACGAGCGAGCAAGGGGTTTACCCTCGTTGTTAACAGCCACATAGAAGGGCTGAGCGTTAGCTCCAAACTTGCTGCGTTGCAAGTAGCTCCACTTATCACCAACGGTTCTCAGTGTTCGTTTTTGTCCGTTTTCGGTCACTTCGATAGGTTCGGGCAGCGGCTTCTTATCGTCAACATAGAGCGAAATAAGCACATATTCCTTAGTAAGCTTGTCGGCAACCTGCGGATCGGTCCACACAGCAGCCTCCATTTTGCGGCAGTTAACACAGCCAAAGCCCGTAAAGTCGATGAGTACAGGTTTGCCTTGAGCAGCAGCAGCAGCCATACCCTCTTCGTAACTATCGTATTGAGCGCGCACTTCGTTGTGATAGAGGTTGAAGTCTTGTGTGTTCATGGGTGGTGCAAAGGCGCTAACAGCCTTGCAGGGAGCACCCCAAAGGCCAGGAACCATATAGATGGCAAAGGCAAACGACACCAAACCAAGCATCACACAGGGCACGGGCATGGCATCAGAACTACCTTGGTCGCTAGCAAATTTAAGTCTACCGATGAGGTACAGACCGAGTAAGAAGAACAGTGCAATCCATATTGAGAGGAACACTTCGCGGTCGAGCAAATGCCATCCGTAAGCCAAGTCGGCCACAGAGAAGAACTTTAAGGCGAAAGCCAGTTCGATAAAGCCCAGTACAACCTTGATAGTGTTCATCCAACTACCCGATTTAGGAGCTTTCTTAAGCCACGTTGGGAACAGGGCAAACAGCGTAAAGGGCAGAGCTAAAGCCACGGCGAAACCCAGCATACCAATGCCAGGACCCATGATGCTGCCCGAAGTAGATACCTGAACGAGCAAGAAACCGATGATAGGGCCAGTGCAAGAGAACGACACCAGGGCCAAAGTGAAGGCCATGAGGAAGATGCTAAGGATGCCACTAGTTGACGAAGCTTTGCTGTCTACAGCGTTACCCCATTTGTCGGGTAGGCGAATTTCGAACCATCCAAAGAACGAGAGGGCGAAAACGATGAGCAAAAGGCAGAACAGAATGTTGAATACAGCGTTTGTAGACAGCGAGTTGAGTGCCGAAGGCCCAAAGGCAGCGGTTACGGCAAGACCTAATGCCACGTATATAACGATGATGCTCACGCCATAAGTGAGGGCATCGCGTATGCCCTTAGCCTTATTTTGTGAGCGTTTGAGAAAAAAACTCACCGTCATGGGGATGATAGGCCACACGCAAGGTGTGAAAAGTGCGAGCAAACCGCCTATGAAACCCATGGCAAAGATGTAGAAAATAGAATTGTCCGACTTACCTTGATCGCCGTTATAGGCTTGCAGTTCGGCCACTACGGGTGCCCAAAGTCCAGCTTGTGCCACGTTGTCGTTATCGCTATTAACAGCTGTTGTGGCAGCCTTTTGTGTGGTGTCGGCTTCAGTTTTGTTGTTGGCAGCTGCCAGAGCAGCGAGCGAGTCGGCTTTTTCTTTAGCCAGTTGTGCAGGAGTTTTCGTTTCTTTGGCATCGGGAGCATTGGCAGGTCCGTTGCCTTTAAAGTCGAATTCCACTTGCGTAGGAGGCAAACAATTTTGGTCGTTGCATGCGCCATACTCCAGATAACCTTTAATATGATAGGTTTTTCCAGTTATCTTATATCTTTGAACAAAGCTCACGGCGTTTTCAAAGTAGCGCAACTTCATTTCAAACAATTTGTCGTAGTTGCTCAGTTCTTTTCCTTTAGCTTGCAGTTTTCCTGCAGCTTGAGCGCCTTCGGCCTTTTCGGTGGTAACGGTAGCCGAGATAGGTCCACCGCTTGGCAGTCCTGTAGAGTAGACATGCCATCCGTTATCAATCTTAGCAGTGAAGATAACATCAACTTCTGTAGGTGAAACCTGTTTTTGTTGTACGCTTACATGTACTGGTTCTTGCATCTGAGCCGATGCCCCCAGCGCAAAGACAGCTAGCAAAGCCGTCAGTAAGGCAAATCTAAATTTATTCATATCTAGTGGGGTTTTGTTTTGTTTATTATTTAATTAAAGTTTACTAGGTGGTTTTTATTGTATATAGCTTTTTCTAGTTAACACGATTTATGCGTCATAATGTCAAGCACAAACTTATCTGTTTCGTCCATTCCTCGGCTACCAATGGCAGCAAGGTTGCGTATAGAGCGGTCTACATCGTCGTCGATAATACCCTCTACCGAAGTAACATATTTGTGTTGAATGGCCAACATGGCGCTCAACACGGCCGTGCTAACTCCCGTTGAAAGCTTAAGGGCGCACGAAGGTTTAGCGCCGTCGCATATCATTCCCGTGAGATTGGCAATCATATTCTTCACCGAGTAGCATATTTGTTCGAAATTTCCGCCCATGAGAAAGGTTATTCCGCAGCTACTTCCAGTGCTTGCCACCACGCATCCGCACAAGGCCGAGAGCGTTCCGAGGTGTTGTTTGATGTAGATGGCCGTGAGATTGCTGATGATGAGGGCGCGAACGAGTTCCTCTTCGGTGTTGTGGTTCTCGCGCGCAAAGGTAGTAACGGGCACTGTGGTGCAGATACCTTGGTTGCCACTGCCGCTATTGCTCATCACAGGCACCATTGCTCCGGCCATACGTGCATCGCAAGCGCCACCCGTTGCCGAGAGAATGTGGGCGAAAATGCTATCGCCAAGCACGCCCTTTCCGAGTGGGCTGCACATGGTTTTGCCCAGTTGGTGTCCGTAGTTGTCTTCCAGTCCACATCGCGATGCGTTTTCGTTCAGTGTTTTAGCTTCGAGAATAAAGCGCAAATCACTCAGTGGCGACTCGGTAGCAAACTCATAAACCTTGCGCATAGACAGTTCCACGTTGGTTTTAGCCACCGCTTCGGCACTGCAAGCAGCTCTGTCGAGCAGCACTTCGCTATTCTTACGCAGGAAAACAAAGTTGGTGTGCGATCCTTTGATGCGCGCTTCGGCCATTTCGTTACCGCTAGTGCAAGTGATGTTGATGAAGAGTTTGTTGGTGTCTTCGGTCTCCAACTTAATGTCGATGCGGTTTTCGGCAATCATTTGTTTGCCCAATTTCACGCTTTCGGGTGTGCAACCCTTGAGCACTTCCAATTGTTTTTCGCTGTCGCCGATGAGTACCCCCAGCGCAATAGCAATGGGAAGTCCAATCATTCCCGTTCCAGGAATGCCCACTCCCATAGCGTTTTTAAGTACGTTTGCACTCAGTCGCACGTCAATACGTTCGGGCGTGCAGCCTAAAAGTTCTTTAGCCTTGGCCGCACAAAGGGCCACGGCGATGGGCTCTGTACATCCAATGGCTGGAACCACTTGTCGATGTATGAGCTCAAGAATAGCTTTCCTGTCGTTTTCTGATAGCATGGTAAGTTTGTCGGTTTATTTTATTACTAGCTGTAAATTATAATTTGCTTTTGTTGAGCGGTATTTAGCAGTGCTATAGCCTACTTGTTTCTTGTTGATGGACTTCGTTTTTGTAAGCAAAATGCATGTCGATGCACACCTGTTGCACAAAGAGCCACTAACGTATGCAAAGTTAGTGGAATTTACTTAAAACCATCAAGCCTATGAATATTTTTTTTATAGAAATACAAACGAGGGATAGAAAAGAACAAAATTTTAACGTTTAGAGGGATAAAAGAACAGTACGATGGTTGTTTTTGACTAGAAAATAAGCAAGAAAATTGGCGGAATGTTATATAAAAAGACTATTTGTGAATGTGCAACACCTATTGAGAACAACCAGCAATATGGCAAATATTCATTACCAACAAACCAAATAATCTCTATTTACAAGGCACGTAATCTTTAATAACTGGGAATACATCCCAGTAAACAAGGCAAATAATCTCTAACATCAAGCCAAAAACCATGAACAAGGCGGGCAATTTCATTTTTTATTGTTACCTTTGCGGAATGCCGAATTGTGTGCATCAGTAGCGCGCAAACCATTAAATAATAGAATAATCACACCTTATTATAAGGTGTAAAAATAGCAATAGCAGGTAAAAAGTAAATATGAAGGAACGCAACAACACGCACTTTACGCACAACACAACACGCACCAATGCCCTTAAAGGCAAGGTGTGGCAGTTGGTTTTGTTGTTGTTTGCAGTGGGTTTGATGGCCGCATGCGCCCGAATGGGTAACCCCGACGGTGGTTGGTACGACGAAACACCGCCCAAGGTGGTGGGAGCAACTCCAGCCGAAAAGGCCACTGGCGTTGGCTCGCGCAAGCTGCACATACGCTTCAATGAGTTTATTAAACTTGAAAACGCCACCGAAAACGTGGTGGTTTCGCCGCCTCAACTTGAAGCGCCAGATATTAAAGCGGGTGGAAAATACATCAATATCGAACTGAAAGACTCGCTCAAACCCAACACTACCTATACCGTTGACTTCTCGGATGCTATATCTGATAACAACGAAGGCAATCCCTTGGGCAACTATACCTACACTTTCTCTACTGGCGAACACATCGATACGATGGAAGTTGCTGGCTGGGTGCTTGATGCCGACAACCTCGAACCGGTGAAAGGCATACTCGTGGGCCTGTATTCCAACCTTGAGGATAGCGCTTTTATTAAGCTACCAATGGTGAGAGTGGCCAAAACCGATGCGCGTGGACACTTTATTATTCGTGGCGTGGCTGCTGGAAAGTATCGCATTTACGCTTTGCAAGATGTGGATGGCGACTATCATCTCACTCAAAAGAGCGAAAAAATGGCCTTCAATCGTGAGATTATTGTGCCCTCGTCTAAGCCAGATGTAAGGCAAGACACCATTTGGCGCGACTCGCTTCGCATTGATTCTATCTCGCGAGTGAGCTACACACACTTCCTGCCCGACAATGTTATGCTGCGCGCTTTCACGCATGTGCTAACCGATAGATACTTTGTTAAGGCCGAAAGAACCAAGCCCGAGTGCTTCTCGCTCGTCTTTACGGCTGGAAACAACGAACTACCACAAATCAAAGGACTAAATTTTGATAATGCCGATAAGGCTTTTGTGGTGATGCCATCGCTTAAAAAAGACTCGATAACCTATTGGATTAAAGATTCAATGCTGGTTAATCAAGACACCTTGCGCATGCAAATGCAATATCTGGGCACCGACACGCTGGGCAATCTGCGCCTTAACACCGACACACTTGAACTGCTTTCGAAAACGCCTTATGCCAAACGAATGAAAGAAAAGCAAAAGAAAGTGGACGAATGGAAGAAGGCTCAGGAGAAAGCTAAGAAGAAAGGCGACCCCTACGAAACGCAAATGCAACCCGAAATTCTGGCCGTTCAACTCAATGTTAACAGCAATATGGCCCCCGACGAGAATGTTTCGATAATGTTACCAACGCCCTTGCAAAGGCTCGATTCTACCAAAGTGCACCTTTATAGTAAGCGCGACACGCTGTGGTTTGAGGCTCGCTATCGCATTAGGGTGCGCGAAGCGGCAGACAGTGTGGCTCCGGTGGGAACCAATCTCTTGCATCGACGATGGCTGGAGCTACAAGCTGAATGGAAACCAGGCGTTGAATACAGTCTAGAGTTCGACTCATTGGCCTTCACCGACATCTACGGGGTGGCTTCGGGCAAGATTAAGCAGGGCTTTAAGGTGAAAGACGACAACGAATTTGCTACATTGGCCGTGACGCTTACTGCGCTTACCGATTCTAATGTGGTGGTTCAGTTGCTCAATGCACAAGATGCCGTGGTGAAACAAACGCGCGCCGTGGCTGGTATGGCCAACTTCTACTATCTGCCTCCAGCCACTTATTACCTGCGATTGTTTGTAGACCGCAATGGCAACGGACGCTGGGACACGGGCGATTACTATCATGGCCTTGAACCCGAAACAGTGTATTACTTCCCCGAAGAAATAGAATGTAAGGCCAATTGGGATGCCACACGCACGTGGAACCCCATTGCTAAACAGCTAAACGAACAAAAACCGGGTAAGATTACCAAGCAAAAGGCCGATAAACGCAAGACCATTAAACGCCGTAATCTTGAGAGAGCCTTACAAATGGGCATACCTTTGCCCAACAACTTGAAGTGAAAAGGTTCGTCGCATACACATCACTAATAGGCATCCAACGCCATTTGCACAAGTACATCGCCTCGCCTCGTGGCCCTAACCCCTAACAAAACCAACGCGCAAAGTGAAGGCCTCGCGCCTTCTCTCATGTCATAACCCGCGTATGCCTGTGTAAAACCACTAGCATATCGCATAAAAAGAAAAAACGAGATGAAGAAGATAAAGTTGATTTTGATGCTCGCCCTGTTTTTTGTGGCAGCTCAATCGCAAGCACAATGCACGTTTCGCAACACCGCATTTAAGTCGGGAGAGTTTCTTACTTATAACCTTTATTTCAACTGGAAGTTTATTTGGGTAAAGGCAGGCATGGCATCTATGTCGGTGGTTCAAAGTCTTTATAACGGCAAGCCCGCCTATCGTGGCAGTCTTATCACGCGTGGCAACAGCAAAGTAGACAATTTTTTCATACTTCGCGATACACTTCTGTGTTATTCTTCTTTGGATATAGCTCCCCTTTACTATCGAAAAGGGGCGCACGAAGGCAGTCGTTACACCGTAGACGAGGTGTATTACAGTTATGCCGATGGCAAATGCCATATAAAACAGCATCGCCAGTATCACGATGGCAACCACTTTTGGGGTAACAAAACGCTAGAAGAGTGTGTGTTCGACATGATGAACATCTTCTTGAGAGCGCGTTCGTTCAACCCCGAAGGATGGAAAAACGGCAACGAAATTCCCTTTACCGTGGCCGAAGGCGATGAGTTTATACCCGCTGTGCTACGCTATAACGGAAAAACCACAGTGAAGGCCGATAACAAAATTAAATATCGCTGCCTTGAACTGGCTTACATCGAGCGCAAACCAAATAGCAAACCCAGAGAGATTGCTCGCTTCTTTGTTACCGATGATGCCAACCACGTGCCCGTGCGCATTGATATGAACCTGAAATTTGGTTCGGCTAAGGCTTACGTTGTGGGTATGAAGGGCTTGAGGGGCGCTGTTTCGTCTGAGGTTAACTAGATAGCGACGATAGGTTTTTAGCTTCTAATAGGTTTTCTAGCTATGCAAGGCATCCTAAATATTTTGCCATCCAAACCCTGCTTACCCCATTACTAAACAAATTGTTCACTCAAACCCAATCAATACAATGGCGCAAAACGATCAGGGGTTAACCCCCATGATGAAGCAATTTTATTCTTTCAAGGCCAAACATCCTGATGCCTTGTTGCTTTTCCGTTGCGGCGACTTCTACGAAACCTACAGCGAAGATGCCGTTGAGGCTGCTCGCGTGCTAGGAATTACACTCACTAAGCGCAACAATAAAGGCAATAGCGATGCCACTGAGATGGCTGGTTTCCCCCATCATGCCCTTGATACCTATCTGCCTAAGCTTATTAGAGCAGGCAAACGCGTGGCCATCTGCGACCAATTAGAAGACCCTAAACTAACGAAAACGCTCGTTAAACGTGGTATTACCGAACTGGTTACACCGGGTGTAGCCATGGGTGACACCGTTCTGAATTACAAAGAAAACAACTTTTTGGCTGCTGTGCACTTCGGTAAAACGGCCTGCGGTGTGGCTTTTCTCGATATTTCTACTGGCGAATTTATCACAGGGCAAGGCTCGTTCGACTATGTGGAGAAGCTGCTAGGAAGCTTTGCACCTAAAGAAGTGCTTTACGAACGCACACATAAAAAAGACTTTGAACGCTATTTTGGTAACAAACATTGTGTGTTCGAACTCGATGATTGGGTGTTTACCGAACAAACGGCTCGACAAAAATTGCTTAAACACTTTGGAACAAAAAACCTTAAAGGCTTTGGTGTGGAGCATGTACAAAGTGGGGTGGTGGCTGCTGGCGCCATTATGCAGTATCTTGAGATTACGCAACACAACAATATCGCACACATTACGGCCCTCGCCCTTATTGAGGAAGACCGCTATGTGCGACTGGATAAGTTCACCATTCGCTCGCTCGAACTGATTCAACCCATGCAAGAAGATGGCGCTTCGCTGCTCAATGTGGTAGACCGCACCGTTACTGCCATGGGTGGACGCTTGCTAAGACGATGGCTGGTGTTCCCACTTAAAGAGGTAAAACCCATCGAACAACGCCTAGATGTGGTGGATTACATCTTTCGTTACCCCGATTTTCGCGCACTTCTCGACGAACAGCTGCACCGAATTGGCGACCTCGAACGCATTATCTCGAAGGTTGCCGTTGGACGTGTGTCGCCTCGCGAGATGGTTCAACTCAAAAATGCACTGCAAGCCATTCAGCCTTTAAAGATTGCTTGCCTTGAAGCGGAGAACGAAACGATACGCCAAATAGGCGAACAAATGAACCTTTGCGAAAGTCTGCGCGACCGAATTGAACACGAAATACAACCCGACCCACCCCTGGTGGTGAACCGCGGCAACGTTATTGCCGAGGGATTTTGCCCCGAACTCGACGAACTGCGCAACATCTCGCGTGGCGGGCGCGACTTCCTTATCGATATTCAGCAGCGCGAAGCCGAGGCTACTGGCATCAGTAGTCTAAAAATTGGCTACAACAACGTGTTTGGCTACTACCTCGAAGTGCGCAACACCTATAAAGATAAAGTGCCCGAAGAGTGGGTGCGTAAGCAAACTTTGGCACAAGCCGAACGCTATATCACGCAAGAACTTAAAGAATACGAGGAAAGAATATTGGGCGCCGATGAGAAAATTCAATCGCTTGAAGAACGTCTTTTCAACGAACTTATCGCTGCCACACAAGAGTTTATCCCTCAAATTCAAATCAATGCCAACGTGGTGGCACGACTCGACTGCCTACTTAGTTTTGCCAAAACGGCCGAAGAAAACCGATATGTGCGCCCCGTGATTGAAGATAGCGATGCCCTAGACATACGCCAAGGCCGACATCCTGTTATCGAAACCCAACTTCCACCCGGCGAACACTACGTGCCCAATGATATTCTGCTCGACACCGAACGCCAACAAATCATCATTATCACTGGTCCCAACATGGCCGGTAAGTCGGCTTTGCTACGCCAAACAGCGCTTATCGTGCTTCTGGCCCAGGTGGGATGTTTCGTTCCGGCCGAAAGTGCACGCGTGGGATTGGTCGATAAGATATTTACACGTGTGGGAGCTAGCGACAATATAGCCCAGGGCGAGTCTACTTTTATGGTAGAAATGACCGAGGCCTCGAACATTCTCAACAATGTATCGCCCCGTTCGCTGGTACTTTTCGACGAGTTGGGCCGTGGAACATCCACCTACGACGGCATAAGTATTGCCTGGGCCATTGTGGAATACTTGCACGAACAGCCTAAAGCGCGCGCCCGAACACTCTTTGCCACCCACTATCACGAACTCAACGAGATGGAAAAGAACTTCAAACGCATCAAAAATTTCAATGTGAGCGTGAAAGAAGTGGATGGTAAGATTATCTTCATGCGACGATTGGAACGCGGAGGCAGCGAACACTCGTTTGGTATACACGTGGCCGACATCGCCGGAATGCCCAAAAGCATCGTGAAAAGGGCCAACACCGTGCTCAAACAGCTTGAAGCCGACAATGCACAAGTGGGCGGAACGGTGGGCAAACCCAGTGTTAAGCATCTGGATGAGAGTAGAGAAGGCATGCAATTAAGCTTCTTCCAACTAGACGACCCCGTGCTTTCGCAAATTCGCGACGAGATTTTTGGGACTTGATATCAACAATCTCACCCCCATGGAGGCGACTCAATAAACTGAACGATATTAAAAAAATAGTGGGCGGATAAGGCCATTGTATTCTTTGTTTTTTTGGCCAATACTCTACCATTTTGTGGCAATAAGCAAGTACAAGATAGCTTGTACTGTCACTACAAATAGCTTGTAGCGTCACTACAAGCGCCTTGTACTGTCGCTACAAGCCGCTTTGTACCGCGCATAACCCTACAGATGCTATTTAAAAAAAGCCGTGTAAATGGTTTCGCTGCTTTTTACTTTTTCTGCATTTCAACTCAATTCGGTGTTAGGCTGATTTGAGTTGAAACACACTATCCCCAACAAATAAATCTTGCCTCAAGGACAAAAAAACAATGGGTGGATAGGGTTTGCTAAGCCACTTCTAATTCACCTAAATTATTAGCTCAACACCCTAATATAATAATCAAATAGTATAGTATTTCGCAAAAAATATACTTAACTTTGCAAGCTAAATAGAAACCTATTGGTTAGACTAATAATTTGAAAAGTAAGGCTAAATGAAATACGCTTTGATAACAGGGGCATCGCGCGGAATAGGGCGAGCTATAGCTATCAAGATGGCCCAAGAGGGCTATGCCGTGGTGATTAACTACCTTAACAACCACGAGGCTGCACAACAAACACTTGAACAAATTGTTGCCGAGGGCGGTAATGCAGAACTATTGCAGTTTGATGTGGCTCAACCCGAGGCCATCGAACAGGCTGTAGCCGATTGGCAACAGCGCCATCCCGACGACTATATTGATGTGTTGGTAAACAATGCTGGTATTAGGCGCGACAACCTGATGGTGTTTATGCAAAACGATGAGTGGGAAAGCGTGGTGAATACATCGCTCAATGGATTTTTCCACCTTACACGTCGCTTGCTCAAAGATATGATTACCCACCGCCATGGACGTGTGATTAACATCTCGTCTGTGTCGGGATTGAAGGGTATGGCTGGCCAAGTAAACTATTCGGCCGCTAAGGCTGCACTTATCGGAGCTACAAAAGCATTGGCTCAAGAGGTGGCTGCACGCAAGGTTACGGTGAATGCCGTGGCACCAGGTTTTATAGAAAGCGATATGACGGGCGACCTAAACCAAGACGAACTGAAAAAATTGGTGCCCATGAAACGCTTTGGTAAGGCCGAAGAGGTGGCTGCATTGGTGGCCTTCTTGGCATCGGATGGAGCGGCTTACATCACTGGTGAAGCCATCGCCATTACGGGAGGATTGTAAAAGATCTCACTCCTCGCCCCCTCTCCAAGGGGAGAGGAGAGTGATTAGCCTATTTAAGCATGGGTGGCAATATGTTGAGATGTTTCCTCTAAGACGTTTAAAGTCGAAAGACTTCCCTATGTAAAGGGAAAGTGATGACGACACAATATGAATAAACAAGGCACATTACACGGCCCTCTCTTTGAAGAGACGTTGGGATGAGGCTTTCTTTAATATAATATAAAATGCAAAAAAGAGTAGCAATAACAGGCATCGGCGTTTGGGGATGCTTGGGAAAAAACACCGAAGAGACAACAGCCGCATTGCGTGCTGGCCAATCGGGCATTGGCATTGATGAGGCTCGACTTACCTACGGATACCAAAGCGCACTAACAGGCATCGTGGAACGACCCGTGTTGAAGGGCTTGCTCGACCGCCGTTTGCGCGTGGGACTACCCGAAGAGGGCGAATATGCTTTCATGGCTAGTCGTGAAGCGTTTGGCATGGCAGGCGTAGACGATGAATATTTGTTGGCTAACGAGGTGGGATGTATCTTCGGAAACGACTCTTCTTCAACGCCAGTTATCGAGGCTGCTGCTATTATGAACGAGAAACACGACTCGCAATTGCTGGGTTCGGGATACATCTTCCAAGCCATGAACTCAACGGTTACGATGAACCTAAGCACCATTTTCCATCTTAGAGGCATCAATTTCACCGTTAGCGCAGCGTGTGCAAGCGGTAGCCACTCGGTGGGTTTGGGCTATATGATGATTAAACAAGGCCTGCAAGAAATGGTGTTGTGCGGCGGTGCACAAGAGGTGAACGTGTATTCGATGGCCACTTTTGATGCCTTGGGCGCTTTCTCTATGCGAATGGACGACCCACAACGGGCCTCAAGACCCTTCGATCGCGACCGCGATGGACTTATCCCCAGTGGCGGTGCTGCTGCTTTGGTGCTCGAAGATTACGACCATGCCGTGGCGCGTGGCGCCAATATCTTGTGCGAAGTGGTGGGCTATGGCTTCTCAAGCAATGGCGGTGGCATATCACAACCCAGCGATGAAGGCTCGGTTAGAGCCATGACTCGCGCCCTAACAGATGCTAACCTCTCGCCTGCCGATATTGATTATGTTAACGCTCATGCCACATCCACACCGCAAGGCGATATGTTTGAGGCGCTGGCACTCGACCGCTTGTTTGGCCAACACATGCCCTGGATTAGCTCTACTAAAGGAATGACGGGACACGAATGCTGGATGGCTGGCGCTAGCGAGGTGGTTTACTCCATCTTGATGATGCAAGGCGGATTTGTAGCTCCTAATATCAACTTTGAAATCCCGACGAACACTCGGAGAAACTGCGCCTCGCCACTCACCGCATCGACACACAGGTTAACACCGTGTTGAGCAATTCGTTTGGCTTTGGCGGCACAAACAGCGCTCTGGTGATAAAAAAATAATAGAACACGAGGTTTTTAGCCAAGCAAAATATCTGCTATGTAAGTGCCTAAGGCGCTCAGTAGTGACACAAAACAATAGATAATCAATATGAAACATCTTTTAATGGCGCTGGCCATGTTGACCTTGACGTCGAAGGCAATGGCCGATAGCGAAGTGATTTTTCAAAAGGGCGACGCCTGCATCGTTAACGATAAACGCACGTGTGTGGTGGAACTTGACTACAACGACCTCATGATTGAGGGCAAACCCTACATGCAATATCTTAAAGATAAGGGCGAGAAAAATGTAGCCGACTGGAAAAACGACATGGATTTGTGCTTGAACCAGTTTGCCGAAAAATGGAGTGCATCTAACAAAGGGGCGCTGCAGGCCACTGCCGATAAAGCTGATGCCACACCGCTGCGCCTTGTTGTGAAGATGAAAAAACTGCATCTAGGTAACGCCGCACTGGCTGTGGTGATTGGGCTTGGTTCGGGTGATGCTCACTTAAACTGCGATGTGCTGATTTACGAAGGTAATAAAGAGGTATCGAAACTGCAGGTTGAAGATGTGTCGAGCGGTAGCCAATACACCGAGTCAAAACGACTGGCAAACATTTTCTATAAACTGGCCGCGCGCTCGGTGAAGTGTTTGAAGAAGGCTTGCAAGAAAAAATAACTCTATATCTTGGCTCTGGGCGTGCATTGGCTACGCCTTGAGCCTATTATATAGGTGTAAAGCTTATTCGCATACCTTTAAATATACTGCCAAAGGGCCGTCGCACACAGCATGAAAGCTAGGCACTGGCTTGCTGCCCAATGGCTCTAACCCCCCTTGTTAACCTCAAAACTAAGAAACCTGTTAACTAAATAACAATATTATGCATCTCTTTCCCGCATTATCTAAGAAGTATTGCCAAGAACACATGTCGGCTGGCGAGGCGCAACGTTTAGCACAATTCATCGCGTGGGCACCCATGGTGTTCCAAGTTTCGCGTCTAATGGTAAAGTTTGGTATTCTTGATTTGCTGCGCGATAACCAAGACGGACTAACGCAAGACGAACTAGTGCAGCGCACCAAACTATCGGCTTACACCATTAAAATATTGGTTGAGGCCTCGTTATCGGTAGGAACTGTGTTGGTTGACGAAGAAACAGGCCGCTTCTCGCTCTCGAAAACAGGCTGGTTTTTGCTCACCGATGATTCTACTCGTGTGAATATGGACTTCAATCACGATGTTAACTATCGCGGATTGTTCTACCTTGAAGAGGCGTTGAAAAACGAAAAACCCGAAGGACTCAAAACCTTAGGCCCGTGGCCAACAATATACGAGGGCCTTTCTCAACTGCCCGAAGATGTGCAAAAAAGCTGGTTTGGATTCGACCACTTTTATAGTGACCACTCGTTCGACGAGGCTTTGAAAATCGTTTTCGCTCATAATCCACAACAACTCATGGACGTGGGTGGCAATACAGGCCGCTTTGCTTTGAGATGTGTTAACCATTCTAACAATGTACAGGTTACAATCGTTGACCTTCCTGGCCAAATTGGCATGATGCGCAACAACATTCAAGGCAAGCCTGGAGCCGAACGCATTGGCGATTATCCTGCTAATATGCTAGACGAAAACACCAAACTGCCACAAGGTGAATGGGACGTGATATGGATGAGTCAGTTTCTTGACTGCTTCTCTGAAGCGCAAATCGTGGCCATTCTGCAAAAGGCGGCAGCCGTGATGAACCCTCAAACAAGGCTGTTTATCATGGAAACATTCTGGGATAGGCAACGTTACGAAACCACTGCTCTGTGCCTAACCATGACCAGTGTGTACTTACAGCCTTGGCCAATGGCAATTCGAAAATGTATCACAGCGAAGACATGGCTAGACTAATTGAAAAAGCTGGACTGAAGGTGGTGCATACACACGACGGAGTGGGCCGAGGACACAGCATTTTGGAAGTGATGAAACCCTAAAACCCACACAACAATAGCAACAACATTTAAATTATTTATTAACGAACAACTATTATATACAAATGAATATGTCAAGACAAGAAATCGAAGAGAAAGTAAGAGAATTCCTTATCGAAGATTTGGAAATTGATGAAGAAAAAATTGTTCCCGAAGGAAAACTCAAAGACGACCTAGGTATCGACAGCTTAGACTTCGTTGACATTGTGGTTATCGTGGAAAAGAAGTTCGGTTTTAAGATTAAACCCGAAGAAATGGCTGGTATTACAACACTGGGACAATTCTGCGACTATATAGAAAGCAAAGTGAACAACGCCTAAAGGCTATCTCCGTAGGGCTGATATGGAATGGCAAGGACGAACAGACGGCAACCGATGGATGCAACAGCAGCTCATAAACTGCTTTCGCTTCCTCTCGCTTCACATCTATTATATGGGTGTGGCGGTGGTTGTGCCGTTCTATATGCTTTTCGGTAAGGGCTTTAAAGCTAGCTATGGGTTCTATCGCCAGCGCATGGGATGGGGCACATGTAAGTCGTTTTGGTGGTGTTATAAAAATCATTATCGCTTCGGACAGGTAATGATAGACCGTTTTGCTCGTTATGCAGGCAAACGTTTCGCATCACTACCGAAAACCTGGAGCTGTATAACGAACTGGAAAAAGGCCCTGATGCCTTTGCCATGCTTAGCGCACATGTGGGCAACTACGAGATGGGCGGATACACCTTGGTGGCAAAAAGCAAGTGCATCTACATGTTGGTGTTTGGTCAAGAAACACAAACGGTGATGGAAAACAGGCAAGAGCAGTTTGGAAAAACCAATATCCGAATGGTGCCCGTGGGCAATGGCATGAACCATCTCTTTGCTATTAACGAGGCGCTTACCACAGGACAGATTCTAAGTATGACGGCCGACAGGCGTTTTGGTTCGGAAAAAGCTGTGCCTTGCAACTTCTTTGGCGCCGAAGCGCTTTTCCCTATGGGGCCGTTTGCCACCGTTATTCAACGCGATGTGCCCACATTGGTGGTGCTAGTGGTGAAAACTGGCACGCGTAGTTATCACGCTGTGGTGAAGCGGTTGCCCATGCCTGAAGCACATTTACCACGAAAAGAACGCATCGCCTTGCTGGCTCAGGCCTATGCTAACGAACTGGAGAACGTGGTTAGACAATATCCTGAACAATGGTTTAACTTCTTTAATATATGGACAACAACCACATGCCAAAACCCGAAGCAGTGAATGTGCGCGACTTGTTGCCCCAACAGCCCCCATTTGTGATGGTGGATTGCCTGCTGGGATTTGACAACGACACCACCACTTGTGGCTATACCGTGCCCGAAGATGGCATTTTTACCAACGATGGTTGTCTCTCGGCTGAGGGATTGGTGGAGAATATCGCACAAACATGCGCTGCACGCCAAGGCTTTTACAACAAGTATGTGCTGAAACGAGGGGTGCAACTGGGCTTTATCGGTGCTATACGTAACTTCCGTGTAATGCGTTTGCCCCGTGTTGGCCAACAACTCGAAACCACTATTCGCGTAGAAGAAAACGTGATGGGCATGACTTTGGCCTCTGCCATCGTGGAATGCGAGGGACAAACGATGGCTACAACCGAAATTAAAATTGCGTTGATAGAAAATGTAGTAAAGGAGTAAAGTAGTATGTGGCTAGTAGTAAAGTAGTATGTAGCTGGTAGTAAAGTAGTATGTGGCTGGTAGTAAAGTAGTATCTGGCTAGTAGTAAGGTAGTATGTGGCTAGTAGTAAGGTAGTATGTGGCTAGTAGTAAGGTAGTATGTAGCTGGTAGTAAAGTAGTATCTGGCTAGTAGTAAGATAGTATGTAGCTAGTAGTAAAGTAGTATCTGGCTAGTAGTAAAGTAGTATGTAGCTGGTAGTAAAGTAGTATCTGGCTAGTAGTAAGGTAGTATGTGGCTAGGAGATTGGTGGACAGTTATGTTGGTGTGTGTCACTTTTTCAATCCATAAGCTCAATAATCCACTACAAATACAGCTCACAACTCCAAGTTTTCACTGGCATAAGCTTAGCTGCTAATTATTTACAACCCTATTACTTACTTCTAAAAAAAGAAAAAATGACCCTTCAAGCATCCAAAGAAATAGAGATAAGGTTTAGCGAAGTAGACTCGATGAACGTGGTTTGGCATGGTTCTTATGCCCTTTACTTCGAGGATGCACGCGAAGCTTTCGGTGCTAAATATGGTTTGGAGTATCTCACTATTGCCGATAATGGATACTTTGCACCGCTTGTTGAACTGACGTTTAAGTATCGTCAACCCATCGTTTACGGCATGAAATGCAGGGTGGATATTAGCTATGTGCCCACCGAAGCTGCCAAAATTATTTTTGATTACGAAATTAGACGAAGCGAAGATAATGCTTTGATGGCCACTGGACATAGTGTTCAGGCTTTTATGAACAAGCAATACCAACTGGAATGGTATCGACCGGCATTTTATCAAGCGTGGCAAGAACGCTGGAAACTGGTGTAATTATATCTAATTTGTAAGGACTATCGAGTAAAATAATAGGTGAAATAGATGGCGCTGTGCTATTATATGTGACTCACAAAACACTTTTGGGTCTCGCAAATGGAGCTAAATGCTTCGCATAAACACATCGCTTACCTATCATATCAATAAGATGACGCATTGCATTGCACACAACATATCCTCGCCTTTGGGCTGGACTAGCGACGAAAATATCGCAGCCGTGCTGGAAGGACACCACAAACTGCAAACCCACGAGGGCAAATGGCAGCTTAAACAAAGCTTTGTGGCGTCGCTCTTCGACGATAACGCCGTGGAACAACGCTTCAATAGCTATGTGGGAGTTGTGGGGTTGCCCCTCTCTAGGTTTGAGATGCTCGTGGTGCTGTCGGTGAAACAGGCGGCACAACAGGCCGATGTAAACCTCAATAGCAGCGATGTGGGCATCGTTATTGCCACCACCAAGGGCAATGTAGAATTGCTTTCCGACAACAATCAGCCACACATACCACGCCAACGCACACTCATAGATTGTCGGCCAATACCATTGCGCGTGTTTTGGGCAATCCCAATGCGCCACATGTGATGTGCAATGCCTGTATTTCGGGCGCCCATGCGCTACTCTTTGGTCATCGTTTGTTGCAAATGGGGCGTTATCGTCAAGTGGTGGTGTGCGGTTGCGATGTGCAATCGGCCTTCATCGTTTCGGGTTTTCAGTCGTTTCATGCCTTTTCGCAAGCCCCTTGCAAGCCGTTCGACCTCTATCGCGACGGGCTGAACCTTGGCGAAGCAGCGGCAACAATGATATTATCCGCTGGCAAAACCTGCAATAAGGCATGGCACATCGAAGGCGGAGCCGTTAGAAACGATGCTTATCACATCTCTAGTCCGTCGAAAAAGGGCGAAGGATGTTATCGAGCTTTGGCTGCAATGGGCACTAACGAGGCTCAAGAGCTGGCTTTTGTGAGTGCACATGGCACTGCCACTCCGTATAACGACGAGATGGAGGCCAAGGCTTTGCACCGTGCAGAACTGCAAGATGTGCCTGTTAACGCTCTTAAAGGTATCTACGGGCACACGATGGGCGCTGCTGGCGTGCTTGAAACCATTCTCTCGATGATGGCCGTTGAGGCCCAAACGGTGTTGCCCACCGCTGGATTTAGCGAGATGGGCGTAAGCAAACCGCTGCTCATCAGTGCACAACGACAGGCAAGCAGCAAACCTTCGTTTGTTAAAATGCTGTCGGGCTTCGGCGGATGCAATGTGGCCATGCGATGGAAATGGGCCGATGGCGATGCCAATGCCCACAACGAACACAACCAACAGGGCGAAATGCCAAGGCTTATGCCTCTGAGAAAGGTGGATATCACCCCCAATGGGGCTGCCATCGACGGCAATGACCTGAACATAGACAACGCCAACGGAACACTACTAACAGCCATTTATAAACAATGGGCCAACGATTACCCCAAGTTTTATAAGATGGACGGACTTAGCCGACTGGCTTTCGCCGTGGGCGAACTCATGGTTAAGGGCACAGACTCCTTGCCTACACTGGCGTTGGAGGATAATACGGCCATCGTATTCGTAGGCAAAGCGGGTCGCTGGCAAGTGATGTGAAGTATCAAGACACCATTTCCAACCCCGATAACTTCTTTCCGTCGCCAGCTCACTTTGTTTATACGCTGCCCAATATAGCAACGGGCGAACTGGCTATACGCCACGATGTGCATGGCGAAACGGCTTTCTTCATCGCATCGCAACAAGATGAGGCACAAATTAGCACGCTGTTGCACACTGCTGCTATGGATAAAGAGGCCACACACGTGTTGGGAGGATGGTTGGAATACGAAGACGACAACCATTTTGCCGCTCACGCCCAATTATATGAGGTGGTAAGAGACCTGTAAATACAAATAATCAACATAAAACATCAGGCGCATAACACAATCTATGCGCCACTAATATAACGGTAACACAAAATGGAAGAACTGAAAGAAATCCTTAAGAAGCAAATAATCGAGGCTCTATCGCTTGAAGATATGAGCCCCGCAGACATCGACGATGCAGCACCTTTGTTTGGCGACGGACTGGGTTTGGACTCTATCGATGCCCTCGAACTCATCGTGTTGATGGAAAAACAATATGGCATTCGCCTTAGTAACCCCGCTGATGGAAAAGAAATCTTGGCTTCGGTGAACACCATGGCCGAGTATATTGAGAAAAATCGCACCAAATGATTGTTGTTACTGGGACGGGAATTGTATCGGCCATCGGCACGAATACATCCGAAGTGGCTAACGCTTTGCTTGAAGATGTTAGCGGCATAGCGCCTGTTAGCTTCTTGCAAACCCAACATCGGCAGATGCCTGTGGGCGAAGTGAAGCTTTCTAACGAGCAGTTGGCCCAACGATTGGGCATTGTATCAACCGACAATACGTCGCGTACAATGCTCCTTGGCACGCTGGCTTTGCGCGAAGCTTTGGCTATGGCGGGTATCAAAGACGATGAATTGGAGGGCGTGGCATTGGTGTCGGGCACCACGGTGGCCGATATGGACTGTGCCGAACAACGTTTCGACCCTCGCAATGACCATGTGGCGCTGGGCGATTGTGGCCGTTCTACCGAGGATATGGCTCAGCATGTGGGCCGCTTCGGCTTTGTAACAACATGCAGCACGGCGTGTTCGTCGGCTGCTAATGCATTTATTTTGGGTGCCAACCTGCTGCGTTCGGGCCGATTTAAACAAGTGGTTGTGGGAGGCACAGAGTGTCTCTCGCGTTTTCATTTCAATGGTTTTCGCTCGTTGATGATACTCGATGGCGAACCTTGTAGACCCTTCGACGCCACGCGTGCAGGTTTAAACCTGGGCGAGGGAGCTGCTTTTGTGGTGCTAGAGACGGCCGAACATGCTGCTCAACGCGGGGCAAAAGCAATGGCCCAACTAAGCGGATGGGGCAATGCCTGCGACGCTTTTCACCAAACAGCCTCGTCGGATGATGGCATTGGTGCCGTGCTTTCTATGCGCCAAGCATTGCAAAGAGCTGGCCTAAAGCTGCCGATATACAATATGTTAACGCGCATGGCACGGGAACACCCAACAACGACGCTAGCGAAAGCGAGGCTTTGCACCGCGTTTTTGGCGAAACAATGCCTCCCGTGTCGTCAACCAAGTCGCGCACTGGTCACACCACGAGCGCTTCGGGTAGCATTGAGGCTGTTATTTGCTTGCTAGCCATGCGCCACGGCTTTATTCCTAGCAATCTTAATTGGCGCCACGCCATGGATAAAGGCATTGTGCCCGTGGCCAAGACGCTACGCCAACAGCAACTCCAACATGTGCTTTGCAATTCGTTTGGCTTTGGCGGAAACGACACCTCGCTGGTGTTTTCTGCTCTTTCGGCAAGCTCTAAGCCCTGGTCACAACAGCCTTTGCGCCCCGTATATGTAAAAACAATGGTGAACTTTGGCGACATTCCCGAGACCGAATTGCCTAAAATTCCGCCGTTGGTGGCACGTAGATTGAGTGGTGTGCTTAAGCGAGCACTGCTCACTTCGCTGGTGGCCTTGCAGCGTTCGGGTATTCAACAGCCGCAAGCCATCATCACGGGCACGGCTATGGGGTGCGTGGTGGAAACCGAAAAGTTTCTCACCGAACTGGCCACCGATGGAGAAGGAAGTCTTAAACCCACCAACTTTATCCATTCAACGCACAACACCATTAGCAGTCTTATTGCCATTCACACCCATTGCCACAGCTATAACAGCACCTATGCGCATGGCCAACGCTCGCTTGAAAGTGCACTTACCGACGCTTGGTTGCAAATAGCGCTGGGCGATTTAAACTCGGCGCTGGTGGGATTGCACGATGAAGCCGACCAAAGCGGTGTCGTTTGTATTAACCAATGAGCCCGAAGGAGCAGTTTGCACGCTCCATTCGCTCGATGACCTTCAGAAGTTATGTTGCGCTTGCTTGCATTAGCCCTAGTGCAATCGGCCTTGCTAGCTTTGGGGCAGGTTACATTGAAGGTGTCTTTGCAGCAACTGGGCACCTTCTCGTGGTCGTGGGCCTTCTTTTCTCGTGCCTTCACCTGCGTATGGTTTGCCCTTTGCGGTTTGTGTTTTGCGCTCTCGTCTGTGCTATGGATGTATATCGTGAAGCATTTCCCGCTTAGTCAGGCCTATCCTTTGATAAGTCTTAGCTACGTAATGGGCATGCTTGCGGCCGTGTTTATCTTTCACGAGGCCGTGCCCTTAATACGTTGGGTGGGTGTGGCGCTCATTATGGTGGGCGTGGTGTTGGTGAGTATGCCCTAAGGCTTAGAATAATAGCGAGTGTTTCACTTTAAAAAAACGTGATATGAAATATTTATTAACCCTTATAACATTGCTCTGCATGCCACTTTTGGGGCGTGCGCAAACGGCTGTAAACGACGCAACGGCTGCCCAAATGATGCAAAAGGTGGGCGAAGTGGCACAAAAAACCAAGAGTTTGCAGTGCTCGTTTACCCAGACTAAACGCTCAAGATGTTGAGTCAGAAGATGATTTCGAAGGGAAGAATGTGTTACAGTCAACCCTCTAAGTTGCGTTGGCAGTACACTTCGCCCTATCAATACACCTTTATTCTTAATGGCACGAAGGTGATGTTGAAGAGTTCGCAACGCAAAGACGTGATAGACGCCGCAAAAAGCAAGGTGTTTCGCGAAATTACGGGCATTATGCTCAGTAGTGTTACGGGCGAATGCCTCACCGACAAACAGCGTTTTAAAACGCAAATGTTTCAGGATGGCGATAAATGGATTGCTCAACTCACTCCGCTAAAGAAAGAGATGAAGCAGATGTTTAGCTTGCTTGTTATCACCTTCGACAGCAAACAGCTCATTGCTACATCGGTAGAAATGCGCGAAAAGGGTGGCGACAACACGCGTATCGAACTGCAACAGGTGAAGAAAAACGCTGCTGTGAGCGACGATGAGTTTAAAATATAATATGCCTAGTACTTTGTTCTATGGCTGCTTTGCAGTGGTGGGTGGCATAGGTGGCCAAAATAGCCTGCTACCGAGCGCTCTTTACTCGCTTCTCACCCCTTAACACATCTCTTAAACAATGCGCATCATCATTCTTTCATTTGTTCTTACTTGGCTTTCGCTCGTGTCGGTGTCGGCTCAAGGCCGACGCTGGAGCGTGGAGTTGAGTTTTAAAAAGGCTGGCATCACTGGCCTTTGCATCATCGACACCATCGACCAACAACCACGAGGTACCATCCTTAACGAGTTTGGTTTGAAGATGGTTGACTTTGTTTGCATGCCCAACGGTAAGGTGAAACTGCATAATCTCGTGCCCATGCTTAATAAATGGTATGTGCGGCGGGTGCTTCGTGCCGACCTGCAACAGATTGTTCCGCAACTGGTGAAACAAGATTCGCTCACATTTGAAAACAAAAAACGCCATATCACCTACCGCTTCAAACCCCTTAAACCTACAGAAGATGACACTGAAAGATAATTTTTACACCATCTGCAACGCCACACACGATGCCGATAACCACGTGTTTGAGGTGAAACTTAATGCCAATCACGAAATCTATGCTGCACATTTCCCTGGAAATGCCATCACTCCTGGCGCTTGTACGCTGCAAATGGTGGCCGAAATGGTACAAGAAACCACGGGCAAATGCTTGCAACTTGCTTGCGCCAAGAATGTGAAATATCTGGCACCAATAACACCACAGAACACGCCTTGCCCCACATTTGTTCTCAATATTAAGAACGATGGCCAAGAATATGCGGTGAAGGCCGAAGTGAAACGGCGAACAGGTGTTTGCCAAGCTGTCGTTGGTGTATGAATAACTGGCGCGTTTGCGTGGTGATACCCACCTACAACAATGCTTCTACGCTTGCTTCGGTGGTGAAGGGTGTGGCGCAATACACGCCAAACATCATTGTGGTGAACGATGGCTGCACCGATGGCACAGATAAATTGCTGGCCGAAAGCTTTCCACATATCGATGTGGTTACCCATAATCGTAACCGGGGCAAGGGCGCGGCCTTGCTTAGCGCCTTTAAAAAGGCACAACAAATGGGCTATACGCATGCCATTACCATCGATGCCGATGGACAACACGCGCCTGCCGACCTACCTTTGTTTTTCAAAGCCATAAAGCAAGCGCCCAACGCCATTGTGGTGGGCAATCGTTTTGATGCAGATAAATTCTCGGCCGATAATAATCGCAATATGAATGGCCAGAGCAAGTTTGCTAATAGGTTTAGCAACTTTTGGTTTGCGGTGCAAACGGGCCGACGATTGCCCGACACGCAAACGGGTTTTCGCGCCTATCCGCTGCGCTTGCTGCGATGGTTGCCAATGGTAACAAATAGATATGAGAGCGAATTGGCTTTAATGGTGTTTGCAGCTTGGCACAATGTGCCAACGATTTCGATACCCATCAACGTGCATTATCCACCACGCGAAGAGCGCGTGAGCCACTTTAGACCAACTGCCGACTTTGCGCGCATCAGCGTTCTCAACACGTTGCTCACCTTTCTCACCTTTGTTTACGCCATTCCACGTAAGATTTTGCGTGTGGTTGCCACGGCTGTGGTGGTGGCATTGCTCTTTGTGCTGATGTTTTTTGGGCAGATAGCCATGCTGGTTTATTTTCTTTCGCACCGCGTAAGCGAAGCCGAACGCTTGCGCTTTCATGGTTTAATTCAGCGCATTGCACGCCTGTTGCTGCGCCTTCTGCCTGGTGTGCGCATACGTTTTGACAATCCTCATGGCGAAGACTTTAACAAACCCTCCATTATTATCAGTAATCATCAGAGTCATTTAGACTTGCTTTGCATCCCTAGCCCTAACGCCGCGCATGGTGATTGTTACCAAACGCTGGGTGTGGTACAACCCCTTGTATGCCGTGGCCATACGTTTGGCCGAATTTTTGCCCGTTACGCGCAACATCGAAGACAATCAAGAACGAATAGCCAAGCTTGTGAACAGAGGGTATAGCGTGATGTTGTTCCCCGAAGGCACGCGCTCGGCATCGCTTAAGGTGCAGCGATTTCATCAAGGGGCATTCTATTTGGCGCAACGTTTTGGGCTAGATATAGTGCCTGTGTTGCTCTATGGCACGGGGCATGTGCTTAATAAGCGCGCCCGAACATTGTCGTCGGGCGACATCGTAGTGACCATTTTGCGCCGTACTCCCCTAGCTCAGTTTGGCGAAGAGGTTACACCGCGCGAACTGGCAAAGCACTTTAGGCATATGTACGAAAAAGAATTAGAGGCCAATTAACAACCTTTCTTTTCTGGCGCAACCATTATTTGGCGCATTTTGCCATGCTTTTTGAGGAACAAGTGTACGTAATGGTTTTGCGAAATTGTAAAATAATTGCACCGAATTTTAACATTAAAAGTGCCCTTCGCGCAGAAAATGTGGGCGACGGTGCAAAAAACGAGCGTATTTTTAAAGTTTGTAACCGTTTGATTTCTAGGTGTTTGCGTGCTATAAGGCGCAAAACACCCCCTTTTTAGCATGTTTTTGGTGCTAAAAATAGGTTTAAGCGCTTTGCCTAAACCATCAATCAGCTTTTTATATATAACCGTAAAAAATGCCCCAAAAAGGGTGTTTTATACCACTTTTTGCCCTCTTTTGGTGCTATTTGCAGCAAAGGGCTTTGCGTTTTGCTGCATTTTACCTTGCGTTTAGCACGAGTTAGCACTGCGTTTTGTAGGAGTTAGCACTGCGTTTTGTAGGAGATAGCAGTGTATTTTGGTGCAAATAGCAAAGCAAGAGAAGTTTTTTCGACCTCCATTTTGTGGTTTTTAGGAAGCAAAAAACGCGCAACTTTTCTCGAAATAGAAACGCAAAAACATAGTAAATGCAGAAAATGGGAGGGTGGAAGGCTTGATGTGAGGTGCAATTTTTATGAGAAAAGGGCATTTTTCATCGTTTTTGAGGGTATATTTTCTCTAGAATGGTTCGGCAGAAAAACATGTTTTGTAAAAAATATTTACCATATTAACAATTCGTTGATGGCAAAATGGTGAGCGAAACGAGAAATTAAAGCACAGCATTTATCCAAGCAGAACTGGCTGTGGATGAAACAGCAAGCCTAAGAACAGTGTTAGACAGCAAGTGTTAACTGCTTCATCCGATAGGGATAATGCCTTAAGGCATGTTCTAAAAATTCCCCGCAAAGGTTCAATTGTTGTTCCTTGTTTTGCTCTTTGCTGTCTTTTTGCTTTTATCTGGCATCTTTCGCTTCCTCTTTCAGTCGCATAGTTCACTATGCTCCTTCAAGAAGTAAGCAAAACCTGCTCAGCTAAAAGCTAAAAATACAGTAAAGGTAATTTTTAGAACCTGCCTTAAGCCCAATGCGATGCGTAGCTATCAACATTAACAATCCCTCAACACGCAGCTAAAGAGCAAACAATGAGGCACAAGAAAGGGGGATAGGGCCTGTCGCAGGCTTATCCCCCAAACTAAACTTCAATAATAATATTATGAAAAATTCTATTCTTCTACTACTGAGAAATCGTCTTTACCAACTCCACAAACAGGGCAAAGCCAGTCTTCGGGAATGTCTTCGAATGCTGTTCCAGGCTCAATGCCACTATCGGGATCACCCACTTCAGGGTCGTAAATCCAACCACAGGTTTCGCAAATGTACTTCTTCATACTTTTTTCGCTTTAATTGTTTATAATGATTATTGTATATACAATGCGGGTTTGTTGTTAGTGAGTGTGCAGAAGGCTGCCCGTGGGCAGTTTGCAGAGGCTCAAAACGTTAGTTCGAGGGCTGTAGTGGTGTAGGCATTAAGCTGCCAAAAACCATTTGTATGCCAGCAAGAGAACTTATAAACCCAGCATCTGATGATTAAAAAACAACCAACGGCGGTGAGCCTTTCGGCCTATGCCGCGGTATAGTTTGTTAGGGCATGTCTTGAATGTAAGTGTTGGCTTTGCCAAGGCAGCCTTATCTAATGTCTCTATTTTTTATTTAACACCTGCTTTACGCGTTCGTACACCATTTCGGGCGATATATTGCGCATACAAGCAAGGTCGCCACGAAGGCACGGTTTGTTGCCAAAGATGCTACAAGGCCTACATGCCAAATCAATTTGCACAGCGTTATGCTCGTTTTGGCCCCAGCCCATAAATCCAGCGTAGGGATGTGTAGCCCCCCAAATACTAACCACGGGCGTGTTAACCAGCGAAGCAAAGTGCATATTGGCGCTATCCATGCTCACCATCACGTCGAGGTGGCTCATCAATACCAGTTCTTGCGATATGCCATTAAGCACAGCCGAAGCGTTGAGGCACTGAGGGTTGCGCGAAACGATGCCATTGATGATGGGATCTTCTAGCGGACCTTTGCCAAAGATGAACACGCGACACGATGGATGCTCCTTAGTGAGCATGGTAATCATTTTTTCGAGCATCTCTGGCGGGTAAACCTTCTGCTTATGTGCAGCGAAAGGGGCCACGCCAATCCACTCTTGGAAAGCTTTTTTGGTGCCAATCTCGGGCGGAAGAATCCTGATGTTGCCACCTTGAGGCGAGAAGATGGATGTGAAATCCAGCTTCACGGGATAGCCCAGTTTAGCAAACACATCGGCATAGTTTTGAAAAGCCGTTGGCAAAGGCTTCATCACCTTATGCGCCGTAGCCACTAGTCGTTGGCGTTGGGTGCGGTGTTTGTCGATGTGTTCCACCCTATATCGAGCGAGATTAAACCTGAACCGCAGGTAGCTAGACCGCAGCACGTCGTGCAAATCGGCCACGGCGGTGATATTCTTAGCGGCGATACGCTTATAGAGCGCATTTAGTCCGCGTATTCCGTTGTACTCGTTTTTGATGTCGGCCGCCATAAATCCCACGTTGGGCGCTAGCCCTTCGAAGAATGGGCGAGCGAATGGGCGGCTCAAAAATGTAATCCGCAGGTGTGGATATTGCCTTGCTAAGGCCTGAACAACAGGCACAGTCATAGCAACATCGCCCATGGCCGAGAAGCGGATGATGAGAATATGTTCGGTCTTCACGCTGATGCGGGTATTAGTTTTTGGGATTATTGGCACGTTGGTCTATGCGCTGCAAGCAGCGTTAAGCCATTATTTTTTGTACAGCACGGGGTTTGTGGCCGGGTCGTTGTACATTTTCATTTGCCTATATACCTTCATGTATATGCGTCCCTGCTCGATATCGGCCAGCAATTGGTCGATAGCAGCGGAGAGGTCAACTTGTTGTTCGAGCAAGATATTTAGTTTAGCTTCGCATTTTTCGCGATGTTCGGCCTCTACATCTTTACGTTCTACCTGCTCTTGCATGTGATAAATCTTGAGCGCGAGGATAGAAAGACGGTCGATAGCCCATGCAGGACTTTCGGTATTTAGTCGTGCATCGGGAAGCATTTGCACATCGGCGTACTTCTGTCGGAAGTAACTATCAATCTGTTCCACCAAGTCGGTGCGGTCTTGGTTAGAGCGGTCGATGCGCCTTTTTAGGTTCAGCGCTTCCACCGGGTCTATGTGTGGGTCGCGTATAATGTCTTCAAAATGCCATTGCACGGTGTCGATCCAGCATTTTAGATACAAGCGGTTTTCTATCGTTTCCCTTTTATAGGGGTTATTGATAGGCGTGTCGATGTTATCGGTTACGTGGTAATCACGTATCGCCTGATTGAAATGTCGTTGCAAAGTTTTGTAAAAGACATAGTTTAGCGGTTTAAATGTTTATTGGTTGCAGCCTTTGGCCATGGGTTGGCTAGGTGGCAGTTTCCTGTTTGTTGCATAGGGCAGTGCAAAGGGCTGCTAATGGTTGTGCAAAGCTCATTGCTGCGTGCCGTCTATGTTTTGCAAAGATATGTCTTTTATTTTAAACGAGCAACGAAAATCAATGAATATTTTCTCTTGCCACATAGGTATAAACTATCAAGGGGCGGTGTTGGGGTTTGCTTTGCTTGGCTCTGTTGTTGTTCTCTCTTTGCTATGGCATTGTGGCTGTTGCTTTTTTATTTGTTCGATTAAACGCCAATCGGGCATTAGAGCCTAAACAGATTTTGTTTTATTGTGGTGTAATGACCGTATTGGGTTAAAAAAAGAACGCCCCCACCCGAAGGCAAGAGCGCTCTATTCACAAAAATATAGATAAAAAATCTTGAGGGGGCTATTGTTCAACCTGTTTGTTTAGGGAGGTGGAACAATGTGTTGGCTTGCGTTGAAGCCTTAGATAATGCCCCTAATTCTGTCGTCGAAAGCCGACAAGGCTGCTTTTGCACCTTCGCCCATGGCGATAATAATTTGCTTATAAGGCACATTGGTGCAGTCGCCTGCGGCGTAAACGCCAGGGATAGAGGTGCGGCAATTAGCGTCAACCACAATCTCTCGTCTTTCGTTTAGTGGTAGAGCATCGCGCAAGAGGTCGGTATTGGCAGCCAAACCAATTTGTACGAAGATACCATCAAGTGCAATTTCGCGTTCTTCGTTGTTGGTGCGGTCTTTCACGCGGATGGCTGTTACGTGGTTGCCATCGCCCAAAACTTGCGTTGTTTGCGATGATTTAAATATTTCGATGTTGGGCATTGTGCCCGCTTTCTCTTGCAAAACGGTGTCGGCTCGCAAGGTGTCGGCAAACTCAAGTACTGTTACGTGGTTGCAGATGCCTGCAAGGTCGATGGCAGCTTCGATGCCCGAATTGCCACCTCCAACAACGGCTACATTCTTTCCTTTATAGAACGGACCATCGCAGTGGGGGCAGAAATGCACGCCTTTACCCATGTATTTGGCTTCGTCGTCAACGTTAAGGCGTCGCCAGCTGGCGCCAGTGGCCAGCACCACAGCAGGGGCAATGAACACCTCTCCGCCCTTGGTGCAAACGCGTTTGGGCGAAGCAGAGAAGTCAACGCTATCTAATTTGCGGTTTTCGAACAGCTCGATGGGGTAGTGACTCATGTGCGAACGCAGGTCGTCGGCCAGTTGTGCGCCCGTTGTTTGTGGCACCGACACCAGGTTTTCAATGCCCACGGTGTCTTTAACTTGGCCTCCAATACGACCAGCAACCACGGCAACTTTCAATCCTTTGCGTGCCGAGTAGATGGCAGCAGCAGCTCCAGCAGGGCCACCACCAACAACAATCAAGTCGAATTGTCGTTCAATGGGCTCTGCATTTTCGTTTTCTTCAGAGCCAACAAGGTCTTCAAGTTTACCGAGGAGTTCGCCTAGGTCGCCTCGTCCCATGTGAAGCAGTTGTCCGTTGGCAAAAACAGCGGGAACAGCTTGTATGTTTAATCGTGCCACTTCATCTTGGAAGAGTGCTCCGTCAATCATTTCGCTGTTTACCCTACTGTTTTTTAAGGCCATGATGTTGAGTGCCTGCACCACTTCGGGGCAGTTGGTGCACGTCAACGACACGTATGTTTGCAGCTTAATATCACCCTTAAGGTTGGCAATTCGCTTGCTGATGGCCTCGTCGGGCAGGTTTTTGCCTTTGCCATCTGCATTAAGAACGGCCAAGAGAAGCGAGGTAAATTCGTGTCCGTTGGGTATGCCACGGAAGGAAATGCCCACCGGTTGTCCTTCTTTCAAAAAGTGAAAAAAGACAGTTGTGCGTCGTTGGTGTCGGTGAAATTAGCCGACAAGTGTGTCGATGTAGACACAAAAATCGTTTACAAACTCTTTTTAGTTCGGCAGCCCTCAGTGCGTGAGGCGATCGGTGCGAACATCAAGTGTGTAGTTGTTTTCTAAGTTAGCAAACACATCGCTAACTTGTTTTAGTATTGTTGAATCGAGCATGTTGGTGGGATCTTTAAGGGTTTATTTGGCCTAGGCTTACTAGTGTTTATGGCAGCTCTAGGGTTTGTTTTGAGGTGATAGCGTATGCGTTTGGCCTTGCGTTTAGGGCTTTTAAAAAGTTGCCCCCATCTCCTAAAAAGGAGGAGATATGGGGCAACGAGGGAAAAATATAGGGATTTGTTCGCTATCGAATAAAGCCTTATAGGATGTTGGAATTAGATTTTTCCAACGAGGTCGATGCTGGGTTTGAGTGTTTGAGCGCCTTGTTTCCACTTAGCGGGGCACACTTCACCGGGGTTAGAAGCTACGAATTGAGCAGCTGCAACCTTGCGAACGAGTTCCTCAGCGTTACGGCCGATGCTGTTATCTTGAATTTCAGCAATCTTGATTTTGCCTTCTGGGTCTACTACGAAGGTGCCACGGTAAGCCATTCCAGCTTCTTCGATGAATACGCCGAAGCCTTTAGCGAGCACTCCGAGTGGGTCGGCCAGCATGGGGTAGTTAATCTTCTTGATGCTGTCTGATGCATCGTGCCATGCTTTGTGTACGAAATGAGTATCGCAGCTCACCGAGTAAACCTCTACACCCATCTTCTTTAGCTCTTCGTATTTCTCAGCAAGGTCTACCAATTCGGTGGGACATACGAAGGTGAAGTCTGCTGGATAGAAGAAGAAAACGGCCCATTTGCCTTTTACATCTTCGCTTGTTACGGTTTTAAACTCGCCATTTTGGAATGCCTGAACGTTAAATTCGGGCAGCAATGAATTGATAATAGTCTGCATGTTGTTTAATATTTTTAGTTGTTGTTGGTGTGGTTGGACTTGTGCATCGTTGTTAAGCGCATAGCCAACGTAGGCCAACATTCGTTACCTGATATGCTTTAAATAAATGTTTTGGAAATCTCTAACGTGTGAATACGCTGTTGTTACAGCTTATTTCATACGGCTTTCAACTACGTTCCAGTCGATAATGTCCCACAAAGCTGCCAAATGGTCTACACGACGGTTTTGGAAGTCCAAGTAATAAGCGTGTTCCCAAACATCGCTTCCCAACAAAGGAGCGTTGCCTTGGCGTAGTGGATTGCCAGCGTTTGCGTCTTTGGTGATTACCAATTTGCCATCTTTGTCTTGCGAAAGCCATGCCCATCCCGAACCAAAGAGCGTTGCACCAGCTTGTGCGAACTCTTTCTTAAAGTTCTCAAAGCTACCAAAGTCGCGTACTAAAGCTTCGGCAATCTTGCCTGTTGGCTCGTTACCTTGCACGGGTGCTTTGAATTGTAGGAAGTAAAGTGCATGGTTTAGTGTTTGTCCAGCGTTGTTGAAGATAGGGCCATCTGGCGCTGTCTTTACGATGTCTTCAACGCTTTTGCCTTCAAACTCGGTGCCTTGAACGAGTGTGTTCAGGGTGTTAACGTAGTTTTGAAGATGCTTCCCGTAGTGGAAGTTTATTGTTTGTTCGCTAATAACTGGCTCCAATGCATTAACTGCATAAGGAAGAGTTGGCATTGTTATATTCATAATTGTATAATATAAGTGGTTAAAAACTTTTGTTTGTTATATTCTTTACGATTGCAAAGTTATTAACAATGCCGACAACTTCAAACAGATAATTTCTATCAAGCAATAGGTTTACTCTATTCGGGGCTTTCTTCTTGCTTGTTGTTTGTTGGTTCTAGTTCGCTTTCAAGGGGTTTCGAGGATTGGTCGTCGCCACTAAGGTTGAGTGTATCTTTAAGTTTTTGATACATGAAAGATACCACTAACAACAGTGCTCCCAAGATGATAAACACCACAATTCTACCCACTGCTGGCATCAACCATACGTCGTAGAGTGCTAGTTTCACAATAATAACGCCAAAAGTGCCAATGCTTAGCAGACGCATGGTTTTGTTTGGCAGACGCATTCCCAACAACATCTGCAACGCTCCCGCTGCTGCAAGGCTCAAAGATAGGCCTGCACTGTACTGTTGAATGTTTGTTTGCATGAGCAAAGTGCGCACTATGCTAATCCAAAGCAAGGTGGCAGCAATGTTAAAGAACACGGTGAACTTGCTGGATGGGGCTTGCAATGCTTGTAATAGTTGCGACCCGACACCACAAAGAGTGCAACGGCGAAGACGAAGCCCAACCATTGCAAACCAATGGCCAACAACGCACCAGTGCAATATTCGTAATAATACACGTCGGTAACAATGAGGAAGGTGGCCAGCGATAGGTAAATGGCGTAGAGCCAGGCACATTTGCTCGCTGGATATCTACGCAAGAAGCCCACAGCTACGCCCAATATGATTGCTAAACGCAAGACGGTGATGGATGAAACATAGATATTTTCGTTGGTGAAGAACAGAAGTTCGCTGCTAATGCATAGATATAGTGCCATAACACCTAAGCCATACACAATGTTATTCCACGGATTGTAAACCCCTTGGAGGCGTTCTTTGTGGTAATCCATCACTGCAGCAAAGGCAAATAGGCACAAAGCGCGGAAAAAATCGCTGATAAAGAACGAATTGAATACGGCTATATGGGGCTTCGAGGTGACTACTGCTCCCTCGGGAATGGTGAATCCAATGTTTAAGAACAAGCAAACTGCTGTGATTACCAGTGACAATGTTGCCGCAATGCCGTAAGGTTTAAGCTTAACGGTGCAATATAGCCATAGCAAAAGTACCATTTCGGCAGAGAAACAGATGGTGAGTGTTGACCCAGAGAAGAACATGGGCAGCGACATCGTGGCAAATGCCAAACCTAGGGATAAGAAAACGCTTTGCGCTACGCCTTCGCATTGCTCGGTTTTGCGCATCCATTGGTGTGTGCCTAGATAGAAAATACCAATAACCAATGCTGCTAAAGCATTGTCGTTGCTGCCATATTGGTTAAGCCATCCCACCAAAAGGAGGGTTAAAATGCTGCTGAAAATAGCACCACCGAGGTGAAAACCAGTGAAGAGTGGCGACATTTTACGACGCAATAGCGTGATACTACTGATGGCGAATATAAGCCAAAACAGTGCGTAGAACAAGGCATTGATGGCGTAGGGTTGGGTGTTGGATACGTCAACGCTCATCAGTAACACCACGTATGTGGCAAAAATGCTTATCAAAGGCAGCTCGTTCCAACGCTTTCCTATGGCCAGATAGAGGCAACCTAGGTTGAGAATGGCCATGTAAACGTAAAGGAATAGCAGGTTTACTGTGCCTGTTGCGGTGAGGAATGGCGCTAAAAATCCACCCACAAGGGCTGTAACCGCTAGCTCACGACGACCATAATGGCTGGCTGTCCATGCCATAAAGAGTGTTACACACACCATAATGCCAAAGGCTACTGGCTGTGTAAAGATTTGGTAATAATGGAAAGCGATGGCCGTTGTGAGGTAATACACCGCACATCCACCGCCTGCAAGCAGCGAACTAAAGGGTCTATATCGTTTGCTTAATTGCCAAGCAATACCCATAAGCAATGTTCCTGCAATGTAGCCTAGGGCTGTTCGGGCGGTGTGTCCAATCCAATTTTGGTCTATTGCGTATTTAACAAAGAAGCTAATACCCAGCACCAAGGCTAAAATACCTATCTTTCCAAGGAGGTTTTCGCCAATAAATTTCTCGAAGTTAAACCCTTCTGATAGGCTGAAAACAGCGCTATCGTCGTCGATGGATTCGTTATAATCTTTGTTTTTACCTTCTTTGCGCAACGATTCGAGGTATTCTTTGCCTGTCATTGCGTGCTGTGGCTCGTGTTCCACCTTTTGTTCTTGGGCCGAATTGGTGGGTTGTTGTGTCTTGTTTCCCTTCTCTTCGCTTTCCACTTGCACAAAGGCAATAGCTGGTTCGGGTTGTTTTTCGGCGGGTTGAGGCTCGCTTTGGGTTGGCATGTCGGTGGCATTGTCTTGCGCTTCCGCCTCATTAGCCACTTCGCAAACCTCGTTTTCAGTTTCGTTTTCAGCGTTCTCAGCCGCAGTTAATTCGTTTTCGGCCTCGTTTCTTCGTTGTTTGTGGCGGTTTCATGCTTATCCACCTCGTCTTCGGTGAGCGATGGCGATGGTTCAGAGACGTTAGTTTGTTCGCCAACGGGCACAACAGGCACCTCAATAGTGGCAATTGGCGAAACAATGCGTTGTTGTTCGCCCACCGTTTTAACCTCTGTTTCAGTGGTGGGTGTGGCATCAGGCTGCGTCACATCGCTAGAATGCTTAACTGTTTGGTTATCTGTAAGGGTCTCGTTTGTCGTTGTTATGGGTTTTTCCGCGGCGTCTTTGCGTTCTTGTTGTTTGTTTTCGGCAGTAATATCAGCGCTTTGGTTCAACTGTTCTGATAGTTTTTCGCGAAGTTTGTTTATCTCTTCGGTGGCGCTTTCAAGTCGCTTTTGCATAAATCTTACTTGGAATAGCAGTTCGCTTAGCTTGCCATTGAGACTTAATTTTACAGCTATTATCACTGTAATGAAGATAACAATAGTGGAGTATATATATAGGGAAAAATCGTCGTACATAACTTTTTGTTGTGGGTTTAGTTATACAATTAAGGTGTAATACAAAGCAAAGTTATACAAAATACTGTTACCCTGTGTGTGTAAAGACTGAATTTGTGTTTATATTTCACAAATATTAGCAATGATACATCATTAATTGAGTCTTTATTGCACTATGGCATTCCTTTTATTTCTTGTTGTTTTCTTGTCTTTTGGCACGTTTGTTTTAGTATTAACCTGCTTTTACTTTAGTATTAACCTGCTTTTTCTTTAGTGTTTACATTTCTCAACGAGGGTTTACACGAAAAAAAAACCGCCCACGAGGGTTTAAATCATGGGCGGGGCGTTAAAGTAATAAGGAGAAAATGCGCAACTCGGCAACCAGACGTGCGCCAAGTGCGTATGTAAGGCCTGTTCTTCTTGAGTGTTCAGGCCACAAACGTGCACCATTTCTTGCTTACGACTATGAGGGAAATCGCAGGGCGGGTTATCAAACACCATGTTTTGTTGTGTTAGGGCTGTTGGTGTTGCTGTCATAAGAAATGGTTGTGCATCCGTTTGTTTTTCGTTTGCATCGCCTTTATTGGGCCATGACCATGTGTTGGGTGTTGTTTTGCTCCCAAACATTGGGGTTTGGGCGGCGTGTTTATGGGTTTAGGCCTTTCGGGGGCGCCCCTTTACCGCTCTCAATAGGCATAGTTTACCAGCGGTGGCCTGTGTTTTGGGGTTTCTCAACCCGTGTTTACGGCATCGTTTGTGATTTATATGCAGCCGTGGGATGTGCACCGCCATTTCTCACTGCGGTGTTAAGGGTTGTGTTCACCTTGTTTTGTGCGTCTTTGGGCATTGTTTTGCGATACCTTTGTGTATGTCGCATCTTGTTGTTATCCCCATCCGACTGCGTTTTTATCATCCTCATGGCTCCTGTTTCTAACTCTCTTGTGCTTTTGTGAGGCAATTCTCTTGTGCGATGCTGTTCTCTTTACTTCAGTAGTCGTATAAAACGAACCTAAAACTTGCGTATTTCTCAACACGTTTCTATCCTCTCTTAATTCTGATAAAGCAAAGATAAGCATTTTATATGATGTGAAATGCAGCGCTCACGTTAAATAAAGCTTAAAGAAAAGAGAAAAGGAAAAAGTGGATAATCCATGTAAAATAAAAGGGAGGATTTGCGCTTTGCGAGACTTTGAATGTTAATTGATGATGCTGAACAATAGCACACGCCAACCGATGTGTTTTATTTCAACTATTTCATCTCTTCTTTACGCTGGCCGATATGTTTCTTTTACATCAGTCTTTGTTTGCCTTTCATCCTATATATCAGCTATGAGAGCGCTATATATAATAAGGTGTCATCCGAAAAAGGAGGGCGGTTGGTTAGGGTATCACTGTTTATGCCCATCCCCAACCGCCTGTTTGTAGCTTTGGTCCACGCCTTAAACATTTTAAGGTGTGGTTTATAGCTTTTCTATTTTCTTATTTTGTCTGTCTGCGGTGTCGCGAACCAAGGGCAAGCACTGTTGTTAAGCCAGCTAACAAAGGCTTCGCGCCAGCGTCGTGATTGCGCCGAGCCCTTCACTTCGCTTGCTCCAAAACCGTGTCCGCCTGTGGTATAGCGTATGTATTGGTGCGGAATGTGGCGTGATGTGAGTGCCGAGTCGAGCAAACGACTATTGCCTGGACTTACTATTGGGTCGTCGTCGCAGTGCACAATGAACACTGGCGGACAGTTAGTGGGTACATGTCGTTCAAGCGATAGCGAGTCTTTCAGTCTCTTGTTACACTTGCCCCATTCGCCTAAGATTCCCTTTCGCGAACGCCGATGCACATAACGCTTGTCTGTAAGCGTAACAACGGGATAGAGCGCTGCCACAAAATCGGGTCTTACGCTCACCTTTGGCACGATGCCCAAGGGCGAAAGATAATTGGTTGAGGCGTAGGTGGCCGAGGCAACGGCTAGATGTCCGCCTGCCGAAAAGCCCATAACGCCCACCGCTTGGGGGTTGATACTCCATGTTGTTGCGCCCTCGCGAACCAGTTGAATGCTTCGTTGCACATCGCGAAGCATGTCGGGCTGCCGTCTTCCGCGAACAAACAGCCGATAATGGCTGATAAAGGCCCACACGCCTGCAACCCGATAACGCAACACAAAGGCTGCAATGCCCTGACTGTTGAGCCATTTGGCCACGTCCTCGCCTTCTGTACGAGTGTCCAACCAGTGGTAGCTGCCACCAGGACACACAATCACAGCCGGACAATTAGCCGTTGCGCCCTTGGGGATGTAGGGCGTTAGCGTCACGTTCGAGGCGCGTTCGGCTGTGCCCGTCCATATTTTCAAGGGTGCTTGTTGTTGCGCATGTGCAGTCAAAGCCACGATGAGCAGCAGTATAAATAGATATTTTCTAACGTTCATCTCTAATCTTATTCTTCCCCGTCGGTTATTTGGGAGCTATATTTTGCAGCTGTTCGATAATCTTGTTTTTGCCAACAAGGGCCTCGGCTGTTGTGATGGCCGACAGCGGAACGCCACAAATGCCATGCAATCCCACGCATTGTCCCGTTAAAAATAGGTTGCTCACCTTTGTGGCCACGGGTATTTGTGTGGCTAGAGGGTTGTGACAGTCTTTCACAAATCCATAAATTGCCCCTTGGGGTGCATGATAATAGTCGCGCACTGTTAGTGGCGAAGCGCTCCATACGTGGTCGATGCACTGCGTAAAGCCCGGTTTCACCTCTTCCATGCGGTCGATAATGCGTTGTTCGTGCCAAGCTTTCCATTGGGCATAAGCCTCTCCGCGTCGGCCTGTTTGTGTGTCTTGCCATTGTTCCACGGCCGAAAAGGGCATCACACAATTAATGATGAGGTGTGTGGCCCATTCGTTTTGTTGTTCGATGGGTGGTGTCATGTACATCATTCCGTATGGCCAATCTTCGCGATGGTATTGACCTAGGTTCCACACCTGGTTGTAATCGTGTTGATAATAGCATGTGTGGTTGATGTAGGGAAAAAGGTTTCGGGCTTTAGTTTCACATACAAGCTGAAAAATGGAATACGAGTTCTCGGTGTTGCTTATGCGCTTGGTATAGGCTGGCGTAAAGAGCACCTTTGTCTATCAGTCGTAAGGTTTTCGCCCATGTGTGGCGGCTATATAATAAGGAGCGCTAAAGGTTCGTCCGTCTTTTGTTTGCACTTGTGTCACTGTTCGGTTGTCAACAGCAATGCGAACCACCTCTGCTCCTCCCATCACTTCTCCGCCTGCGTGCTCTATTACCTCGGCTGAGGGCCGTGGCCAATTGCTGTGAGCCACCCACAAAGCGGTCGGTTCCGTTGATGTAAAGTGCGCTGATAAGGGCATGAACATAGGCTGGCGTGTGGCCCGATACGCCTCCGTACATGGGATTCATGTAGGCCAGCACGTCGCGCAGCTGCTCATCGTCGATGTAATGCGCGATAAACTCGTCGGCCGACCACATAAAGCGTTCGCTATGCAAGGGTATGCCGTCGCCCGTTGGTCTAAGATTAAAGAGGTCTATCTCGTCGGCCACCTCGTAAATGGCATCTACATAGCGTTGTAGCTGTGCGCGTTGGTGGGGAAAATGTGTGGCAAAACTCTCCACAAAGCCTGCTTTACCCTCGGCCACGCGATAAGTGATGTGGTTGGATGCGTAGTAAATCTCGTCCATGCAATCGCTGTCCACACGCTTCAGCTTAAGTTTTTGCATGATGCCCAGGTGTTGGCAGATGCGGTAAAGCGTTTGTCCGGGTCTAAATCCGCCCAGCATGTGCATGCCTGTATCAAAGAGAATGCCCTTCCGAGTGAAGTTTTGCAGTCCACCTCCCACGATGTTGTTTTTCTCCAGTACCGTTACTTGCGTCCTTCTTTGGCCAGAAGTGCGCCAGTGGTAAGGCCTCCCAGGCCTCCGCCTATAATGATGATGTCGTTGTTGTTCATAATTTTAGTTTATCTCCCAGCACTTCTCCGCAGGTAACAAGCGTGCCAACCAGGGTGCCCAGCATGCCATGCGAGTTTACATTTTGTCCTGCAAAGAGCAGATTGGGTATGCGCGTGCGACTGGGTACGTGGCAGGCCGAGCCTAGTTTCACGTCTTTGGCCACGCCATACATACTTCCTTCTATTGTGGATGTATATTGTTCGTAGGTGAGTGGGGTAGAAGTAAAGTAGCAATCAATGCTCTCACGCAGTCCTGGTGCATGTTGTTCCACGGCGTTAATTAGTCTTTCGGCTCTGTCGTGTTTAAATTTTTCGTATGATTCGCCGCGTTTCATGATGTTTGTGTTGGCCCATTGTGCCACCTCTTCGTAGCGCATATAGCTCATTATCTCGCCACAGGTGGCCCATTGCTGGTGGCTGTTGGGCAGAGTCTCGGGAGCTTGTTGGTCGCTAAGGTGTACGTATAGAAAACCGCGAGGCCAGTCGTTTTCTGTGTATTGTTCGCAGTTCCACGGCGTGTTGTTGGCATATCCATACAAGTTGTGGTTGCGATAGGGCATGGCTTGCGGTTTAAACTTCAGGTAAACCGTAAACACACCCGTGGTATTAGGCAGGTTTAGCATGCGTTGTCTAAACACGGGCCTAATCATATTCGCATCGTCGAGCATGTGCATCACCGTTGTTGGGTGCACGGCTGCAATCACCAAATCGGCTTCAAAGTGTTCGTCTTGAGTGGTAACCACGCCTGTTGCCCTACTTTCGTTGCACACAATGCGTTGCACTTGTTTGCGTGTAAGCACCCTTCCGCCTCTTTCTTCAATGCCTTTGATAAGCTTTCGGGCGATGATGTCGCTTCCTCCAGCCAGTCTAAAAGCGCTTTGGTTATAAAAGTTGGTGATAAAAGCGTGGGTAGAGAATGGCGTTCTGCCGTGTTCGCCGGCATAGAGGGGCAAGTTTCCCACCAATACGCGTTGCAAAAGGGGGTTGGGCACGAGGCTTTCTATCACTTCGTTCACGGCGCGCATCTGATATTCGGTTTTCAAGTGCATTTGTTCGGTCGTGGGTTGATGCCCGTTTATGGGCGAGGCTTGCGCCAAACGTTCCACCAACGCCATATATTGGTGTAGCGAATCTTTATCCTTAGGAAACTGCTTGCTTAGCGTTTCCACAAAGGCTTCGTGGCCATTGGCAAAGGCAAATCGCCCTTCGGGCATCGACACCACATCATAACCGTTGGTGTCGAGCCTGCTCAAGGGTAGGTTTTCCAATCCAAGATAGCGTAAGAGTGGGTGCAGGGTTTGTCCTTCTTCGGCACTACCAATAAAGTGCATACCTGTTTCAAACTTTGCGCCTTTGCGCACAAAGCTTTGTAAGCATCCGCCTGGTTGCGTTTCTTGTTCGAGTATGGTTACTTCATAGCCATTTCGCGCGAGAATCACTCCGCACGAAAGGCCACCCAGTCCGCTACCGATGATGATACATTTCTTCATTTGTTTTTCTGTTGCTTCACATCCTTGCGATGTATAAATGTTTTATGTAGTCAGGTTTTGTGTTTCTGTTTTGTTCCCCCTTGTGTTGCGGTGTTGGGCCATGGGGCATGCGTGGTGATGTTAAGGGTGGTTGTTGGGTGGCGTTAGGGCCTTGTTTTGCTCTTGCAAAAGGCATTGTGCCACCTGCTGCGCCACGTTTTTATTTTCGAAACGTTGCACATACGCCATGCTTTTGGCTATCGCTTCATCGCGTCCAGGTTGGCCTTTCAGTAGGAGCAGATGGCTTTCGCCATTGCTAGATGGTCGTCGGCATTTACGTATATGCTATCTGGCCCTCCTGCTTCTTCAAGGCACGACCCCGTTGCAGCCACCACGGGCAGTCCGCTTTGTATGGCTTCGATGATGGGAATGCCAAATCCTTCGTAGCGCGAGGGGTAAACAAACACCTCGGCTTGCTGGTATATGGCTGGCAAATCCTCGTTGGGCACATTATGCAGAAAGTGCACCCTGCTGCTCAGTCCATGTTTTTCAACCCACGATTTCACTTTGTTCAAATAAGGTGTGGGTCTTCCCAATATCACCAGGTGTACGTCTTGTGCAACCGCTTGCATTGCTTTGGCTGCCACTAGCACGTTTTTGCGAGCCTCGATGGTGCCCACGTTTAGCACAAAACGTGCGGGCAAGGCATAGCGTTTGGCCACTTCTTGCTGCTTCTCGGTCGTTGCGGGCTGTCTAAACCGTGTGTCGCAGCTTTGATAAATCACGCTGATGCGGTTGGCTGGAAAATGTCCCAGTTCCACAATGTCGCGTTTGGTGCATTCGCTAATGGCGATAATGCGGTTGGCTTCTTTCAGCGTTTGGCGAAATTTCCATTTATAAATCAGCGCATCCCACCAGTGATAGAATTCGGGGTGGCGCATAAAAATTAAGTCGTGAATGGTTACCACGGTGTCTATGCCTGCTTTTTTTGCGCCTTTGGGCAGTTCGCCCGACAAGCCGTGAAACACCTTTACGCCATCTCTCAACAAGTCGTTCACCACACCTTTGCTTCTCCATGCTGCTTTTTGCAATGCATTTTTGGCGCGCACGGGGTACACCATGCGCAGGTTAGGCGCATTTTTCACCTGTTGGGCCAATGCTTCTCTACCCGCATCGGGTGCATAGAGCAGCAATTGCATGTGCGGATAGAGGTGCGAAAGGTCGTTAACAAGATTGCGACCATAAGCACCCAGACCAGTGCCATTGCGCACCACGCGTTTGGCGTCAAAGCCTATGATGATGTGTTTGTCTTCGTTCATAACCCACAAACTTACACAAAAAAAGTGTAAAACAAGGCAAAAACAGAAAATAAGGTGTGTAGTAGGTGTATATTTAAGTAGAATTACTTATTTTTGTACTTGCACAAATACGCAAAACAATGAAACGAATCTATATTGTCCTGCTCTTTTCGATGCTCTGTGCCTTGGGTTCATGGGCGCAAAACGATGGAAATATCCGTGTCAATCCCAACGAAACCGAGGTGGATATGGATAATCCCACTTTTGTGCCAATGGTGAAGGTGGGCAAAGTGCTCGATAAGGGCGACAGCATTCAATATGTTGAACTCAACAAGGTATATGTTTACCCCCAACTCACGTTTGAAAACGAGCGACAACGCATGGAATACAACCGTTTGGTGTATAATGTTAAAAAGGTGTTGCCCATAGCAAAGGAGGTGAACAAGATTATTGTGGAGACCTACGAATACCTCCAAACGCTGCCCGATAAGAAGTCGCGCGACGAACATATGAAGCTTGTTGAGGCCGACATCAAACGCGAATACACGCCCCGAATGAAGAAACTTACCTACGCTCAGGGCAAATTGCTCATCAAGTTGGTGTATCGCGAAACTAGTTCGTCGTCGTATCAGCTCATTCAGGCCTTTCTTGGTTCTGTCCGTGCTGGCTTCTACCAAACTTTTGCGTGGATTTTTGGCGCTAGCTTGAAAAAAGAATACCAGCCCAATGGTGTGGATAGGCTCACCGAACGGGTGGTGTTGCAAGTGGAGTCGGGCCAGTTGTAGTGGGGTTCTTAAGGGTTTGCCTTTTGCCCAATAGGGCGTGGGGCTTTGGTGTGGGGCTGTTGTTGGTGGAAGGGCTGTGGGTTGTCGTGCTCATTGTGCACCTTTGTTGTGTTAAATGCGGTAAAGATACTTTACAAATAGCTGTTTTCTTGGCCACCATTCTAGCGCAAAAAAGGGCTAAAAACAACGATTTTAGCCCTCGAAATGCCGATTTTTTGTGACTAAGCATGGCAAAATTTCTGCTCTTTTCTGCAAAACCTATATGTTTTGCCTTTCTAAAAACTTGTTTTTCTCCTTTTTGAGGCGCTTCAAGTTCGCCTTTTTCTCTTCTTTTTGATGCTAAATAGCATGCTAAAGTGTTTTCGGCTCTGGGTAAAACCTATGAGTTTGCCTTGCAATATGCACGAGTTAGCCTTGCTATCTCTTGCTAAACGCAGGGCTATCTCCTACAAAACGCAGGGCTAACTCATGCATATTACACGAGCAAAATGTTGTAAATGTATGTTGTTTGGTGACAAGTTGCTATAAAAACAAATAAAAACATAGCATTAAGTCGCTTTCTGTGGCTTTTTTAAGTCGGATATTTGTTGGGACGAATGCTAATCATTGAAATCTAATTTTTTGGGCGATAAACGGCTAAAATGGGGTATTTAGAGGGGTGTTTTGTGTGTTTTTCTGTACAATGAGTTGATAGTCAATGTGTTATAAAACTTTAAAAATACGCCGATAAATGCGAGCGCATGAGGCATTGGTGCGCTGCAAGGGCTGTTTTTGTGTTAATTTTTAGTCCGAAATATTTACAAAGTCTGACGAGGGCTAATGTTCATTTAGGGGTGTTTCTCGTGCGTTGCAAGACAAGGAAGGGTGTTTTGTGGCTGGCTCTGCCCCTCTTAACTACCTAGAGCAGCGTGCTTAAGCGTGGCAATGCTGCAATATAAGCACAAGGGAGAAACAAAAAGGCCGTGTTGGGCGTGTGATACGTAGCCCAGCACGGCCCTTTTTGGGGCTAGCGATGAGGCACATCAAGGTAGTTCAGCCTAGTTGTGATGTGTATTGGGGGTTGGTGCATTGCCAAAGTAAAGTCAAAGACCATGTGTTATAACCCTTTATAGCCTCTCTGCATAGAGCGGTAAGCTAGCCCGTGAACTTATTGCTGCTTAGCCGCATAGCCCAAGGCGTAGGCCTTAATTTGCTTCACCATTGAGAGCAAACCATTTGAGCGTGTGGGCGACAGATGGTCTTTCAAGCCGATGGCATCAATAAAATGCAGGTTGGATGCCACAATTTCGGCAGGTGTGTGATTGCTCAGCACCCTGATAAGCAGGGCAATAATGCCTTTAGTGATGAGCGCATCGCTGTCGGCAGTGAACACCAAAAGGCCGTCTTGCAGGTCGCATTGTAGCCAAACACGACTTTGGCAACCTTCAATAAGGTTGCTTTCTACTTTGTACTTGGCATCGAGAGGAGGGAGTTCGTTGCCCAAGTCAATGAGCATTTGGTATTTATCCATCCAGTCGTCGAATGCCGAAAACTCTTCAATCACTTCTTCTTGAAGTGCGTTTATTGAGGATGTTGACATGTTGTGGTGATAGTTTTGTCTAGCAAAGCTAGTTGTTTTATTGGGTTTAAGGGCCTTGTAAGAGGTTAAAACAACCGCTTATTTAGCCGTTTTTTCTTTGTCTATATCGTTTTTTACAAGCTTAAATACCTTGTCGTTGGGTCGCACCTTGTCGGGCACGGGTATCGATACGCGTGTTCCTTTGTTGGCTTTTTCAACGGGGTTAAGTTCGTAACGTATCTCTTTAGCATCAAAATACATCACGCCCGTTGTGGTTCCAGTAATCAAAACATGGTCGCCCAGTTGCAGTTCACTAGCCTCAACGGCAATCTCGGCCACGCTCAACTTCGAGAAATGTTTGATAACCTTGCCCACAAGCACCTTCTTTTCGGTGGCTTTGTTGCCGTAGTGTTTGGTCCATTCGCCCAGGGTTTGGCCTTGATAATAGCCATCCCAGAAGCCGCGATTAAACACCGAAGAGAGTCTTTCGTCCCATTCGTCTTTCTTTTCTTCGGTAAATGTGCCTTCTAACACGCTGGCAATAGCCTCTTTATAGCATCGCACCACGGTGTAAACATATTCTGGTCCGCGTGCTCGTCCTTCTATTTTAAACACCCTAACGCCGGCATTCATCATTTGGTCGATAAATCTCACCGTCTTTAAGTCTTTCGGACTCATGATGTATTCGTTGTCAATGTCGAGCTGTGTACCCGTTTCTTTATCGGTAACGGTGTACGAACGGCGACACAACTGCACGCATTGGCCACGGTTGGCCGACCTGTTGGCATCGTGCAAACTAAGATAGCACTTGCCACTTACGGCCATACATAGTGCGCCATGGCAAAACATTTCGATGCGAACAAGTTCGCCATTGGGGCCAAGAATGCGTTGTTGGGCAATTTGTCGATGAATGTCGGCCACCTGTTCCATGTTTAATTCGCGGGCCAACACGGCCACATCGGCAAACTGAGCGTAAAACTTTAGTGCGTCGATGTTCGAGATATTAAGCTGCGTTGACAAGTGAACCTCCACGCCCACCTGCCTACAATACATCATTACGGCCACATCGCTGGCGATAACTGCTGTTACTTGCGCTTCTTTAGCGGCGTCGATGATGGTGTGCATCGTGCCAAGGTCTTCGCCATAGATAACGGTGTTCACCGTTAAATAGCTTTTCATGCCATGCTCTTTACAGGTGGCGGCAATGTCGCGAAGGTCGTCTATGGTGAATTGATTGGCCGAATGCGACCTCATATTTAACTGTCCGATGCCGAAATACACTGAGTCGGCACCTGCTTGAATGGCTGCCACGAGACTCTCGCGCGACCCTACGGGCGCCATTATTTCATATTCTTTTATCTTGTTATTATCCATTTATTCTATGTTACTTTTGCAAAGTTACGAAAAAATGGTATCTTTGCCCCCCATGAACAGAATTATTATCACGCTCGTGGCATTGGCATTGCTGAGCGCTTGCACCACGAAAGACGAACGAAGGGCTAGTGTTAAGCGCCCTATAATAGACCTAAAGCTGAAAACAACGCCCGTGAAAGACCAAGGAAGAAGCTCGCTTTGCTGGGTGTTTGGTATGCTGGCTACTATCGAAACCGAACATCTCATGCAGGGCGACTCGGTAAATCTCTCCGTGGCCTACGTGGCTCGCATGGCTTTGCGCCAACGCATGCAAGACGCTTACCTCTCTCGAGGCACGCGCCCACAACACTTGCGCGGCATGGCTTCCAACGCTTTGGCACTTATTGCACAGCACGGACTGTTGGCTTACGACACTTATCACGTGGAAAACAACAGCATCTTTGCTTCGCTGGTTAATAAAACCTACAACCTTTGCCGGGTTACCATGGCCCACAGAGAAGGACTTGCACGTCTGCACGAACGCTTTAACGACCTCATGGATAATGCAATTGGGTCGCTGCCTAAAACGCAATATCTATATGGCGCTGGATATACCTTTGGCGAATTTGGACGAAGCGTGTGCCGAAAAGATGAGTATGTGGCGCTAACAAGCTTTACTCACCATCCTTTTAACTCGGCTTTCGTGCTGGAAGTGAACGATAATGTTAATCGAGACTATTTTTATAACCTCCCCATCGACACGCTAGTGGCCATCACCGAACGCTCGTTGAAGGCGGGCCATCCCGTTTGTTGGGAGGGCGATACATCCGAAGAGGGATTTGACTTTGTGGAAGGTTATGCTCGTTTGCCACAGCATAGCACTGCTCCAACCCAAGAAATGAGACAAGTGGCCTTTGAAACGCTGCGCACAACCGACGACCATTGCATGGCTATCGTGGGCTTGGCGCACGACTCGCAAGGCAAACGCTACTTTATTATGAAAAACTCGTGGGGCAAAGACAATGCCTTTAAGGGTTTTATGTTTATGTCGATAGACTATTTTAAACTCAAAACCATTGCGCTCTGGGCACAACAAGACTGTGTGTGAGATTGCTGAGCGAGGCTTCTGTTCAGGCTTCTAACAGTCTTAATGCACATTGCCAATAACGAAAATCGGAACAACCGAGGTGTAAACATCGCCTCGATTGTTCCGATTATTTGTTGATGCAGGTTTGTTTGCATGTGCAAGCCAAACTGCTGTGTGGGGTTTTTACTTCTTAATGGTGGTGCTCCATCGGCCGTTGGCCCATCTTACGCGCACCATAAACACGCCCTGGGGAAGGCCTTGCACCTGTAAGCTGGTGGCATTTGCTGGTAACACATGGCGCGAAAGCAGCGCACCCGACACCGAGAACACTTCTATTTGCGCGCCTTGAGGCACATGGGTAAAGTTCAACGCACCGTTTTCAACCTGCAAAACAATGTTGGCCGAAGTGTTTGCAGCAGTGGTTATGCCCGTAGGAGTGGGTTGCCATGCTTGCTCGTAAGCACCAATAAGGGGCGTTGAGGCGCTTCGTGTCACACCGAGAAGGTCTGTTGCGATTGTGCTAATAGGTTTGCCGTGGCGCAAATCGTCTTCGGTAAGCGGCTGTAACAACACGTCGGTGGCAAAGTCCACCTTCTTGTTGTAAGCAAATTTCTCGCCTGCGAGCGTGCGCCATTCGTTAAAGTCGGCAAACGACGAATGCACTTTGGCCAGTTGGTTGCCATTGGTAAAGAGGTTGTTGTGGCTTAGTGCAAGACTGTCGACAAACTCTTTGCGCGTGGTTTGGTAAACCAGTCCCTTGCCATTGTTTTGCAAAATGTTGTTTACCATCTGCACCTTGCCGTTCATGGCGCCCATAACAGCCACCGTGATGTCGTTCTCTTTACCCTCCACGCATAGTGTGTTGTGGGCGATGAGCAAGTTTTCCGATCCGCCTTGAGTGATAACACCTTCGAACCGTAGCTTCTTGAGCTGCTTTCGGCATGCTTAACGCTCACCGCATTATTGGCAATGAGGGCCAAAGAAGCGGGCGTGCCCGACACGTTGCGCACGAAAAGGGCCGTGCAATACTCTTTCGTGTTGAGCGAAATGCGATTGTTAACAACCCTAACATCGCCTTTAGCGTCGATGTCGATGGCGTTAAAGTCTTTATGGGTAGACAATTCGTTCTCTATGGTGTTGCCTTCAACACGTGCATCCACTTCTCTTGCCACGTAGATAGCCTTTGTTCCTTGGTTGCGAAGCACGTTGTTAACGATGCGTCCGCCTATCTCTGCTGGCAGCGACACAAAGCCCGTGCCACCTAATCTCACACCATTATAACCACCTTCGAGTAGCGAATGTTGCAGCGAGAAGTGGTCGTTGTTGGCGTTAGCCTCGTTTTTGGCATAGAGATTAACGAGAGTCACCTTCTGTTGGATGCTGGTTGAGAGTGGTGCGTGTATGTAACAGTTGTCTATTGTGATGTTTCGGCTCTTGTTACGAAGGTGTACCACGCCTGGGTAAGTGGGGTCTTGGGTGCTAATTTCCAAGGCTTGCAGGGTGGTGTGAATGGCACCATCGATGGTTACAACGCCGTAATCGTTGGCCATTTGGTCGGGGTCGTAACCATTTTTTGTGAAGTTATTGTGGAAGATATGCACATCGCCACGCTTGCCCGAAGCCGCTTTAAGGGTGAGGGTATTGGTAGACGAAAGCCCTGGAAGATGCGGAATGTTCACCCTTTCGTTGTATTCGCCTTTCTCAATGCTAAGCGTAACTGGTCCGTCGATACCCGTTTTTAGATGTTCGATGGCACTTTGAATGGTGGTGTATGTGGCACTTGGGCCTACATTGATGGTTCCGCTGATGCCTTGTGCCACGTTAGTGGAGGCCGTTTGAAGTGATATTGGCTGCACAGCAGTGGCGTTTGCGGTTACATCGGTAAGCGCAACGCTCAGCGTTTGACCAACAGTGGCCGTGGGCGCAACATTCATAGCCACCCAAAAATGGTATTCGCCAGCCTTCTCAATGGTGTAATTCATGGCAAACACCATCGTTGGCATTGGTGCTACCCACGTTTGTGGTGGTGGCAAAGCCATTATTAAGTGCTGTTGCAAAGACATTGGCTTGCGCCACGGGCGACGTTGATGGCCATGGAGCACGCATCTGGGTGAGTTGCAATTGGCCTTTGTCGCCTGTAACGGTTACTTCAACGTGCAGCATGGGCACATTTTCTTGTGCCTTAAACACCTGCTCGGGGGCAACAGCTGTAACATTCACCTTACTAATGGACAGCGATTGGGGCGTAATGGCCGATACTTCGAGGGCAAAACCCTCAGAAACAGCATACTTACCCGTGGTGTAGCGCAAGGTGATAGCACCATCGGGCGCAGTAGAAAGCAACTTTTCAAGCTTTTTATACCTATCGAAAACAAGGTCGGGTTTGTCTTTTCGTGCTGTTCCGAAGTACACTTCAAGCTTGTCGGGCGCAGCCAAAGTCCATGTGTTTGCTTTGATGGCGATAATCGTTCCAGGCGTTTTAGGCACGAAAGTGATGATGCCATCAAAGTTTTTGCTTTCATTTTTGTCTTTTCCGCCATCGTCGTAGAGGGTGAAAGTGGCATTTTCGGGTACATCGATGCGCCCATTATCGCCCTTGACGAGCGAGCGTTCGTATTCCACAAGGCGTTCGCCGATGGGGTCGCCAGCTTGTACTTGCGTTTCGCCCAGCGAGGTGTTCACCTTTAAAAGGGCTGCATCGAGGGCCTTTTTAGCTTGTGCCTCGGCGGCCACATCGGCACAAATCATTAACCAGTTGTCGCCTTCGTCGAGCGTCAGTGGCTGTGTTAGGGCGATGTGTTGTTGCGCTTGCAATAGTGACTGGGGCACAATGGCTAACGTGTCGGTGCTTGGCGCAACGCCAGGGTTGGCAGCGGGTTGTTTAAACAGCTGCAAAGCCGACATCGTGGGCATCGAGTTTTTAAGGTCGAGCAGTAGCGATTGCAGGGTGATGGGCTGCAAATCGCCCTCGGTTTTAAGGTTAACAAGCAGCAGAGGTTGTTGTTTTGCGCCTGGAGCAACGCCCTCTGTTGAGGCCTGTTGCACCACAACATCGGTTAGAGTCATGTGCTTGGGTTGGTATTCGCTCACCTTAGCCTCGAAGCCTTTGGCCGAATAGTGCGAGTCTTTGGGATTGAACACGATGGTGAGTGCACCATCGGACGATTTCGAACGCAACGTTTTACCCGGTCCACGCTGTCTGTCGGCACTAGAATTTAGTTCCCACAGCTTGCGTCCAGTGGTACCTACACCCTCGTAAACCACGAAATGGGCGCGTACACCATAAGCCGTTGAACTAGAATATTGCACATCAAACTTACTGAAATCTATCTGCACCACGCGTCCTTGGTGTATAGGCTTGAAGCTAACGATGCGGTTTTGGTTTCCGCCTTCGTAGTTATCGTTATACGTATTGCTTTTTGATTTAAGTGTAAGTTCGCCATTAACGCGCTTTATCTGTGTGCCTTCGGTGGCATAAATGATGTTTTCCACCAGTCGGTCGCCCGTTAGCAGCGTGGCATTAAGGGCATGTTGGGCATCAGAAAGCTCCACCTGGGTGAGCGAAACACTAACCGTGTTGCCGTTTTCGGCCTCTTCGCTCACGTCGCAAGCAATGAAATAAAAGTTGTTGCCCATGCGAAGTGCAGGCTTATTGGTTACGTTGAGCACCGTTTGTTGGCTGCTAACCTTGGCTTTGGCAATGCAATGGGCGGTGGAAAGGTCGTTTTCTGAAGCGCTTTGATAGAGTCTTAAACCCGTGATGGGTCCGCTATTGTTCACCGTTAATGCGTGAAGCTTAAGTGCAGGCTCGGTCTCGGTGGTGCGAATGCTAAACGCAAGCAGCGGTTGAAGCGAGTCGCCAGCCGCTAGCGTGTGGTCTTGCATAGACGAAGTAACCACTTCGCTGAACCGCATTGCTTGTGGAACGAAGAGACTAACCACGGCTTGAAAACCATTAGAGGGAAAAGCAGTGGTACTACCAAACACCACGGTGAGTGCGCCTTCGGCGTTGGTGGCTTTCAAAAGGGGCGTTGTGCCCTTACGAACAGTAGCCAAAGGCGGTCGGCGCGCACCTCTGTGCCATCGTAAACCTCGATAAACTGTTTGTATTGGCTACCTTCGAAGATGTCTACCTTACTAAAATCTACTTGCACTTTCTTACCCGTAATGGTGGGAACAAACGTAACACTACTGGTTTTACCCTCCTTAAATTCGGGCGAAGTTTGGCCATTGGGCCCGCCATCGTCGTAAAAGTTGATGGGTGTTTCGCCCACTTCCACGCGCTTAGGCGTAAGTTCCATGAGCACATCCTCATTATTTGCTAAGGCCATTAGTGGCGAAATAGCGAATAAGATGAGTGCACACAGAAGCACATTGAGTTGATGTTGCTTCATGTTTTTATTGTGTTGATGATTTTGATTGATGCTTTAGTGTAGGGTGCTTTTGCCCAAACTCCAATGCCTTAAAAGGCACTTTGAGGGCTGTGCACAACGTGTAGGGGAAATAAAAAGAAACCTTGCACGCTGCTAGGAGCGTGCGTTGGGCGTAAGGTCTAACCCTGGAGACCGTGTAAACGCAAGCAAAGGCAGGTCTTCTGACTTATTGCCGGGCGGTAAACGTCTTCCCAAACGCATGTTCAGTGACAGGTGTTTACGCCTCCAAGGGCAATTCACAGCAGCCGGACTGTACGGGATTTTCGCTCGTTTCCCTATTAAACGCCGTGCATGGCGTACCAATTGCTGCTGCAAAGTTACGAAAAATATACGGGTTAAACATGGCCTTGAATATTAGTTGCCTATTTTTTTCGCTCCACGGTTAGTGCCATAACAAAAACTCAATCAATTGTTTTGCTATCTGATTTAATTTTCGGATATTTGCAAATTAATAACAGAAGCAGGAACATTATCGAGTGGTTTGGGGCAAAACAGTGAAGCAGCGCGCATCGTTGCTATGTGGCAGCGCGCAAAAAACATTCGTTAGCCCTGCTATTGGCTAAGCATGGCCTTGTCTTATTTGCCCTTTACACCCCCTAATGTTGCTTGCGGGGCAGGCTTGGCGAAAGGCAAACATATGGCTTAAGCCCTAGCAAAGAAGGCTCGATAGCGGCTTTAACAAACAACAATCATTCATCAACCATTGTATGCGCAAAGTAATTGGAGTAGGCGAAACAGTTTTAGACATCGTTTTTAAGCACGAACAGCCCATGGGAGCATTGCCCGGAGGATCGGTTTTCAACACCATTGTGTCGCTAGGACGCGTTGGAGCCGACGCCACTTTTATCTCTGCTGTAGGCAACGACCGCGTTGGAGCTAACGTTATCAGCTTTCTGAAAGACAATGGCGTGCATGCCGACTACGTAACGAAGTATGCCGAGGGGCAAACGCCTATCTCGTTGGCTTTCTTAAACGAACAAAACGATGCCGATTATCTGTTTTATCACGATAACAAACAACACTCGCCCGACTTTACTTACCCCGATGTTCAGCCCGATGATATTGTTATCTTTGGTTCGTTCTACGCTGTTAGCGCGGCCACAAGGCCACAGGTGGTGTCGTTTTTAGAGTTCGCACACAGCAGAGGAGCCATTATTTACTACGATGTTAACTTTCGTTCGGGACACCGAAACGATGTGATGCGCATCACCCCTAACCTACTAGAAAACTACGAATATGCCGATGTGGTGAGGGGAAGTAGGGAAGATTTCGAGGTGCTTTATCGACAATCCGACCCCGCTAGAGTGTATTCGGCCGAGATTTCGTTCTATTGTAAGCGCTTTGTTTATACCGATGGCGTGAACCCTGTGCAGCTAAGAGCCGACGGTGCACTGTGCGAAAGCTATACCGTAAGCACCATTCAACCCGTGAGTACCATTGGGGCTGGCGACAATTTTAATGCTGGTTTTATCTTTGGATTGCTCAAATTGGGCATCACTAGCAACAACTTCTCGACGGATTGACTAAAGAACAATGGGACAAGATAATGAGTTACGCCCTGGCGTTCTCGACTGAAAGCTGCAAAGGCACACAAAACTATGTGCCAAAAGGGTGGAAACCTGAGTGAATACGCATAAGCCCACCCAACTTAATATACGCATAAAAGCATAAACTCACAAACTTATATACTCATAAACTCATAAACTTATATACTCATAAACTCATATACTCATAAACTCCCAAACTTATATACTCATAAACTCACAAACTTATATACTCATAAACTCATAAACTCATAAACTCATAAACTTATAAACTCACAAACTCATATACTCATAAACTCACAAACTTATATACTCATAAACTTACAAACTCAGAATATGATAGAAATATTAAAAGACCTCTATTACGTGGGGGTGAACGACCGCAAGAAAGAGAAATTTGAAGGCCTTTGGCCACTTCCAAATGGCGTTTCGTACAACTCGTACCTCATCGTTGATGAGAAAGTGTGTCTTATCGACACTGTGGAAGCCGACTTTTTCTCGCAGTTTATTGAGAATTTACGCGAAGTTCTTGGCGACCGACCCATTGATTATGTGGTAACCAACCACATGGAAACCCGACCATAGCGGCTCTTTCGCACTGCTTCGTCAATATTATCCCAACCTTAAAGTGGTGGGAAATAAAAAGTCGTTCGACCTGCTTAAAGGCTTTATGGTCTTTCGGGATGCGAACACGAGGTGAAACATGGCGACGAACTCTCGCTGGGTAAGCACACGTTGAGGTTCTATCTCACCCCAATGGTGCACTGGCCCGAAACAATGATGACGCTCGACCTCTCTAACCACGTGCTCTTTACTGGCGATGCCTTTGGCTGCTTCGGCGCACTTAACGGCGGATTGCTTGATACCGAAATCAATTGCGAACCCTTCTGGCTCGAAATGGTGCGCTATTACTCGAACATCGTGGGCAAGTATGGCACACCTGTGCAAAACGCATTGAAGAAATTGGCCAACGAAAAGTTTGAATATCTGTGCTCTACTCACGGACCAGTGTGGCACGAACACCTCGAAAAAGTGGTGGGAATGTACGACCGTATGAGCAAATACGAAGCCGAAGACGGACTCGTTATATGCTATGGCACGATGTATGGCAACACCGAACGCATGGCAGAAGTGATTGCTAGGGCTGCTAGTCAGGCCGGAGTGAAAAACATTGTGGTGCACAACGTGTCGAAAACACATCACTCGTACATTATTCAAGACGTGTTCCGCTACCGCGGACTCATCGTGGGAGCACCCACTTACAACACAGGACTGTATCACGAAATGGACGTGTTGCTCAGCGAACTGGCCAACCGAGACATCAAAAACCACCTCATTGGATGGTTTGGAAGCTATGGATGGGCAGGCAAAGCAGTGCAGAAAATTGGCGAATGGAACGAAAACGGATTGCATTTCGAACCTGTGGGCACACCCGTTGAAATGAAACAAGCACTCTCTGCTGAGGTGGCCGAACAGTGTAGAGCACTGGGACGCGCCATGGCCGAACGCCTTGCGCAGGGCTAAACCCTATAATAAGGCAACTTGCGCTATGCGCTTTGCTGGCTATTGCCTGGCGATGACCAACAAAGACACGCTAAAGACATAGGCAAGGGGGAAGGTATTAACTTTCAATCGCATTTATTATTGCTCGTATATGCAACGCGCGAGCGCTGCTGAGTGATGTAAATGTTTATATAAAATTTAGTAGAAATAGCCAAGAGAGGCTTAATATAGCGAGAGCATTGGGCGAGAGCCCGTAATGACTTGATAATGTTTAATTTTAGATGCGTAAGTATACGTATCGTTATTCATAACGAATGACTATTTTAGGCGTGAGCCTTGTTAGTTTTGATATTCTCTCTTCCCCCTTGCTTTTCTTTGTTTGTGGCGCATCTGTCTTCTCCTTTTGACATTTATTTCACATCAAGCACCGCCAAGGCTGCTTATCTAAAAAACAATATTTACCAATGAAAATCGGATTATTAGGGCGTATTCTCATCGCCATTGCCCTCGGCGTAGTGTTAGGCAATATATTTACACTGCAGTGGGTGCGCTTATTTGCTACTTTTAACAGTATCTTCGGACAATTCTTAGGTTTTATTATCCCGCTAATTATTGTGGGATTGGTTACGCCTGCAATAGCCGACATCGGCAAAGGTGCAGGCAAACTGCTGCTCATTACCGTGGGCATTGCTTACGCCGACACCGTTATTGCGGCTATTTTGAGCTACACCACGGGGGCTGCTTTCTTTCCTTCGCTTATCGGTAATGGGGCACAAACACTTACGGTTGTAGATAAACCAGCCGATATCTTACCCTATTTCACCGTTAATATTCCTGCACCGATAGATGTGATGAGTGCACTGGTGCTATCGTTTATCATGGGCTTGGGCATAGCTTATGGCGAACATAAGGTGCTGCGCGGTGCCACAAACGAGATGAAGACCATCATCGTAGGCGTTATCGAGCGCGTTATCATCCCGCTCTTGCCACTCTATATCTTTGGTATTTTCCTCTCGATGACTTTCAGTGGCGATGTAATGCGTATCATGTCGGTGTTTGCAAAGATTATCGTTGTTATCTTTGCGCTACACATTTTTGTACTCATCTATCAATATCTTATAGCGGGGGCCATCGTAAAGAAAAATCCTTTCCGCCTGTTGGCCAACATGTTTCCTGCCTATCTCACGGCCTTGGGCACATCGTCGTCGGCTGCCACCATCCCCGTATCACTCAAACAGACTGTTAAGAATGGCGTTTCAGAGGATATAGCAGGCTTTGTAATACCCCTTTGTGCCACTGTTCACCTCTCGGGTTCGGCCATGAAGATAACAGCTTGTGCCTTTACCATTGCCCTCCTTGAGGGTTTGCCCACCCATTTCCCCCTGTTTTTGCATTTCATGATGGTGCTGGCCATCTTCATGGTGGCGGCTCCGGGCGTTCCAGGTGGCGCTATTATGGCCGCCTTAGCGCCCTTGGGCAGCATCTTAGGTTTTGGAGAAAACGAACAAGCCTTGATGATTGCCCTCTATATCGCCATGGATAGTTTTGGCACAGCATGTAATGTAACGGGCGATGGCGCCATTGCGCTGGTGGTGGATAAGCTTTTATCGCAAAAAAACTAGATGCCACACCCGAAGCGGCTTAACAGACTTTAATTTGTTTTTTTAAAACGTTGAGGACATGGCAGGCCGATGCTTTTTTTGCACCGCGCTCACTGTCCTTGCAATGGCGAAATAGTGGGTACTGTCCTAAAAAGTGTGTAAGCCCATTTTTTTTCTTATCTTTGTATTCAGGTAAAAAATTAAAAATGAAGCTTACACATTCACCAATTTCGAAATTCTTTCGAATTACACAAGCAGTAGCGAGGGTTTTGTTGCCCTTGCGCACGATTATTTCCCCCTGCTTGTGTAATGCTCCCATGAGAGACCCCTCCATGTCTGATGAATTTTTTGCCAAGTTGTTAGAACAATGGCGTGAGTTTAGCGGTAAGCGTGATAATTATTCGATAGACTTTGTTTATTTCAACCTCGACCACTTAGGCAACGTTCGCGAGGTGGTTTCAGAGAAGGGCGAGGTGGAGCAGGTAAACGCCTACTATCCTTTCGGCACGCCCATCTATGCCCTTGGCACGAACGAAAGCCAACAACGCTACAAGTACAACGGCAAGGAGTTCGACGAACTGCACGGCCTTAATACCTACGACTACGGCGCACGCCAATACGCCCCACTGCTGCCGATGTGGGATAGGGTAGACCCATTGGCCGAGAAGTATTATGGGGTCTCGCCGTATGCGTATTGTTTGGGTAATCCTATTAATCATATTGATTATGAAGGGAGTAAGGTCGTGACTGTGCTTTATGTTGATGATGGAGCTGTTCCTACGCGCTATTATCAAAGTCCTAAACATTTTGCTGACGGAATGCGTATACTTGCGCAAACTGAATTTGGAAGGAAGATTCTTGCAGATTTTACCCATAAAGGTAGTTATATATTTGGGGTGAAAGGCAATGGAAAATATTCGGATTTTAAATTGAGAATACAGGAAGACCTGTTTGTTGAATATTTAGAACGCCGTTCTATATTCCATAAGCATGATGGAGCGTGGATACAAGCTCAGACCACATTGCAAGAAGGCAACGATGGGAAACCTGAATTCCGAATTTTATTTGACATAAACTATTCGCTGGAAGAATTAATTGAAACAATCATTCATGAATTTGCTCTTCATCTGTCAAAGTATGAAAAGGTGATATCTGCATATAAGAGGAATGGTTCGTATAAAGATGCTGAAGAGGAATGGAATCGTTCCCCTGAGAAGATAGAGCACCATGATTTAATTGATAGCAAACGGGGCAAGAAACTTCCAGGGACAAGAAATTATGAGAAAACTAAGGGGGAAGTTATAAAGAATTATCCCAATTTAAAAGATATATTTGAAGATGAGATGCGTGAGTATGAAAGGAGATATTAAGGTGATTCCGGGATGTTTTATCGGCTTAGTTTTACTTGCTTTACTTGTTGTTACTTGTAAAGAAACTGATGGTAGCAGGGAGTATTACCCACAGTTACCCGTAACCTCCTATGCGCTTAGGACTAACGGAGACACGTTGAATGTTGTAGAAACGGATGCCAAAGGGGGGAATGGACGTGTTTGGAAACTGTATCTTAAAGGTGATGAATACTATATGGAGTGGCTTGGAGTGGAGATGCTGATGATGTCTACCCATAAATTAATTGATTCCTTATATACAAACTCGATGAAGTATCAGCAGTATCGCGTGTGTATAGAGCGTATTAATGACTCGCTTTTTGCCTGTTCGTTCTATCAAGACATACCCACAAAATGGCTTTTGCTTAGAATGTTTTATGACAAGGACTATAAACTTACTGCTATACAACGAGAAGAGGCTTTTGTTGATTATGAATGTGCGCATTGAATTTAAAGTTCTGTTTCTGAAGAGTTTTAATCATTGCAGCTATGTGTTCAAATCTGTGTGTAGAAACGCTTACGGCACAGGTAAATGCCATACACGAGTAATTTGAAAATTATCAACCGAGAAATATGGAAAGGAAAGGTTTAATAAAACTATTGGTGGCTATTGCCGTGATTGTCGTTGTGCTTGTTTCTTTTATGAGATATATGAAAAAAGGTGATGATCTGAAATTCCACTTTTCTTCTGGAATTAAATCATACACATTGAAAAGGCAAGGAGATACGTTGAAGGTTATAGAGAATAATGGTGAACAAACACGAAAAAGGGTGTTTGTTATGTATCGTAAAGGCAACGATTTCTATTCGCTTTTGCTTGGCCGCGAACGGCTGGTCTTGTCTAATCGATTAACGCTCGACACCCTATATAAGGACTCGCTCGTGGGTGCGGAAGTAGCTCTTGCGGTAAAGCAAGAAATAGATTCACTTCGTTCCTCTTTTATTTTTGTGTCGGGTGAAGACAATTTTCCTCGGATAAAGCTGTTTTATGATAAAGAATACAACATAAGGAAATACAAAGCTATGAGCTCCTCTTAAACTATGCGCCAGATTAGGGCTTCATGCCGTTCAACAGGGCGGAATGCCTTGTTATTGTCTGGGCAACGTTCGCGAGGTGGTTTCGGAGAAGGGCGAGGTGGAGCAGGTAAACGCCTACTATCCTTTCGGCACGCCCATCTATGCCCTTGGCACGAACGAAAGCCAACAACGCTACAAGTACAACGGTAAGGAGTTCGACGAACTTCACGGCCTTAATACCTACGACTACGGCGCACGCCAATACGCCCCGCTGCTGCCGATGTGGGATAGGGTAGACCCGTTGGCCGAGAAGTATTATGGTGTCTCGCCGTATGCGTATTGTGCGAATAACCCTGTGACGTTTGTAGACCCTGATGGAAGAAACCCAATATACAACTCAAAGGGTATATTCTTAGGAACTTCTAGTGAGGGCTTTACGGGCCAGATCTACATCTACACCGGCATAGAACAATTGGATTTTTCCAGCCATGACATGGCTTATTGGACAGGTATGTCTAAAAATCCAGCAGGTTACGAACTTGATTTCAGAACTTATGACGAAGTGGAGAGGGCTTATGAGGGCGATGCATTGATGAACTTCGAGTTGAACGTCTTAAATCATATCATTTCACACTTTAATGGAGTCAAGGTTTTTGAGAAGACGTTTTACATGTCGGATATTAAAGGTGGGAAGATAGGATTCACCTATAAGAATAATAGTAATTTCACGACTTTGCCTGAACATAGCGGTATCAAAGCACAGATTGACGCTCATCAGAATGTTACCCGCAATTACGAAGGAACAGTAGATAATTTCGCGGCTACAATAATTATTCATGAGTGGTATAGCCATGGGAAGTATAAAATTGGCAATGAGTTTGGAAACCATTACAAAGCCTATGAGAACGTAAAAAGAGACAGACTGTTTTATCCGAAAACAACCGAAAACTACAAGAAGATGATAGAAAATCGTATTGAATATTATAAATCGAAGAAGAAATGAAACCTCGGATGATTTTACTGTTATGTTCCTTTCTTGCGCATACATCTGTGTAGGAGGCAAGCGGAACAAGATTTTCGATGAAATGAGTAAAAGGGGTATAGACTCTATCTCTGTATGTTACTACTTTTCCCCATTAACGCGCAGCAACTTTTATATCACTGTTTATAGGGATAGGGTAAGTTATGTGTTAGACTCGATAGATGCGAAAGATTATCGCCGCGTTTATTACCCTGCTAGGCTGAATGGGGCATCACAAAATTACATCTTGACTATGATCGATAGGTTATATGTGTCGAAGACAGTAAGGGTATTCGAAATTCGTAAGAAGATTGTAAGTTATTTAGAGGAAGAGAATGCTGTTTTGGAAGTACGAATTTATTATAAGGGTGGCAGGACGAAGAACAACCTAATTTACTTAGGTAGCGTTTACAATGTAAAACCCTCGGTTGTTGCTGGAGAAACCCATCTGTATACGCGCGCGTTTCGGCAATTCGTTCAGTTTCTGATATATGTAACAGCAGAACAAGGGCCTTATAGCTTCATGTATGACAGGTATATTCGTAGAAAGGAACACCAGCAAAAAGATGATGAGATTTTTGAGTTTATTGATTTGGAATGATGTCAAACGGCGAATGAGCCTAATTTTAACGGTTTGTCTGAGTTCCAAAAACGGATAATGAAACCTATGTGTGGTGAGGATGGAAAAGTACAGTTTGAATCTTTTTTGACCTTAGTTATTCGCTTGGCGAATATGTGCATTAAGTAATGTTGTATGGTCAAGTACGAAAGACCCCACGTCCATTAATTCTAAATAGAATGAGTATGAAATGTAAATTTAATGTTGTTCTCTTAATGCTGGCTTTTGCTGTTTTGAATTCATGTCAAAGAACAAGTGTCTATAGGATACCTAAAACGGATAGGGAATTAGCTATTTACTCTCCTGCATTTAGTCGGGAGGCGTATGTTGTTGTTAGAAGACAAGGCATGGCGAGAGAGAATAAATTCGATCTGAAGGTTCTGAAGTATGATGCAACTAGAGTTACGTTAATTATGTCTGATGTTGGTGACGATAACGACACTATTTATTATACTGATGATAGCGCAGTTTTAAGTGTAACGAATAAAGGCTTGTTTAAGCGAATAAGAAAATACGATAATCGATTTATGTTAGGAACATGAAGTCAGGCAGTTATTACATTTCAGCTGGATATGTTGAGGTTTGCATCCTTGATTATGCTGCTTATGTGGATTATAGAATAGGAACGTCTCTCAAACGCTTAGAGCCAATCTAGTTATATATTTTGCAATAAGAATACTGATGTGAGTGTTGAACAATAGGAGAAATATGGTATGAGGAGTCTAAATAAACATATGCAAACAAACCGTGGCTACCGCTACACCTACGACGACCTGAACCGACTGGTGAATGCCGAGTATGGCGAGGACAACTTCTCAACGGGCATCGGGCGTTACAACGAAGGCCTGGGGTATGATGGTAATAGTAATGTTACTTCGCTGCAACGCAAAGGAATGACGCAAGAAGGCAGCTACGGACTGATAGACGACTTGCGGCTCGGCTACGACGGCAACCAACTGAGCAAAGTGGAGGAGAATGCGCCCGCCGTGCTGTATGCTGGTTCGCTAGATGTGAAGCACAGTACAAGCGACATCCACTATAACGCCAACGGCTCGCTCACAATGGACGGCACGCGCGACATTACCCACATCGACTACGACCTGCACAACAACCCCCAGCGCATACAGTTTGCCAACGGCAACGTAACGCAACACGCCTATTTGTAGATATGGTTAACCTATCAAAAGAAAAGAATAGTATATATGGGTTTGCGGGGCATGCTGCACCAAAAACAAGAGTTCACGCATTCTGATCACATTGAGTTTCTGCGGAAGAATACGTATGAGAAGTTTATAGTGCGAGTGAGTAAGGAAAAACAAAAGGGGGAGCTGGTGTCATTTGAATGCCCAAATGTTTCATATCATTTTGGCTTATATCCAAATGATGCACAGAATGTACAGACATAAGGGAAATAGAAGGAAAATACCTACACGGAGAAACCTGCCTAGTGGCCAACGAAATCGTTGCCCACACTCTGAAAAAGAGGTTAAAACCTACTTGCCAACCACGTTCCGCAATGCAAGGCTAAGAAACCAAGGGCCACACTGATGCCTAGATATATGGCTGCCATCAGCAACTGACTGTTGTGAGCCATGCACGACGACTCGTTAACCAGCGTGCTAAGCGTGGTTAGTCCGCCACAAAATCCTACGCATAGCAGCAGACGAAGCTGTTCGTTGCCGCCAAGCGTGCGTTGAAGCAGTGTTCCCACAAAGCCAATGGAAAGGCAACCCACCACATTGGCCACCAATGTGCCAATGGGGATGCTGTTACAACCTGTTGCGGGCCATATGCATGCGAGCAAATAGCGCAGCATGCTGCCCACTGCACCGCCTAAAGCCACCATTAAAATATTGCGTATCATAAGTGTTATGGTTTTGTTTTGTTCATTGTATTAGTTAAGCTCATTGTTGGGTAGGTGCGATTTGCCTTGTTTGGCATTTAAATTTAAAAAAAAGAGTGCCGAAAAAGCTGGCACTCTCTTTTAACTTAATCCGAAATCGAGTAGATGAGCTGCCCAATTAGCACCAGCCCATGCTATTGTTGCGACTTAAACGCCGCGTATATCTTGTTGGCAATGCTTTGCATTTGTTCGGCCGAGAGCTTGAGCTTCTCGCGTTTAAAGTCGGCGTCGTCCTCCGAATTGAGGGGTAGTAGATGGATGTGTGCATGCGGAACCTCCAATCCTAGTACCACTTGAGCCACCTTGATGCATGGGCAAGCCGTTTTAACAGCCTGTGCCACACGTTTGGCAAATAGCTGAAAAGCTGCCAATTCGTCGTCGTTCATATCGAAGATATAATCCACTTCGCGACGCGGAATAACCAAAGTGTGCCCCTCCATCAGTGGATTGATGTCGAGAAATGCATAAAACTGTTCGTTTTCTGCACATTTATAGCTGGGAATTTCGCCAGCGGCAATTTTGCTGAATATGTCCATTGTGTGGTAAAATTTAGGTAGATATTGCTGCTAAAGGGGTGTTAAACCCTCTGCTTTAAATCGTAATTTTGTCAATTCTTAGTTTGATGGTGCCTCGGGGGATGGTAATTTCCACCTCATCGCCTTCTTTTTTGTTGAGCAACCCCTGTGCGATAGGCGTTGTGATAGCGATTTTTCCTTCCTTTAAATTGGCCTCGCTTTCACTCACAATGGTGTACGACATTTTGGCTTTTGTGGTTAGATTGGTCATCTGCACCTTCGAAAGAATTTGCACAGCTTCGTTGCTAAGTCTCGAAGTGTCAACAATTTTAGCCTCGTTAATGGCCATTTTTAGTTTGTTAATCTTGTCTTCGAGATGAGCCTGAGCCTCTTTTGCCGCATCGTATTCTGAGTTTTCACTTAAGTCGCCCTTGTCTCTGGCCTCGGCAATAGCAGCCGATGCTTTGGGGCGTTCAATGGATTCGAGCCGTCTAAGCTCTGCTACGAGGTTCTCGTAGCCTTCTTGTGACATGTAAGCCATATTTCTTTAACCTTAAATTATATTGGTGTTAGTTTTTCCTATGACAAATAATGAGCAATTCCGGCATGCTTCTATGCCGGAATTTTATGTTCGTATTACAACGAGTTTGGCCGCTACGTCAACGTTTGTCTTTGATTAACGATGCGTTTGCGGCTTATCTAGAAAGTTCCAGTGTTGCTTTGTTTGGATATAGATGTTGCAAAGTTAGTGCTTTTTGTGATAACCAGCAAACTTTTGTCTGTAAAATTCGTTAAGTGTGGCAGCGGTTCGAGGAGTTAAACAGTGCTGAACCACTGATAAATACAGTATTTAATGTGGAAACGAAGTGGGAGAGGAATGCAAATAAAACACTGAAAAAGTGCGCTTAAAGGTGAAAAGGTGAAAAGAAGGTCTGTTTTTATGTTGCGTAATGTAGACAATCGCGTTGCTTACTGCCTTTCCATTCGCCTTATTTCTTTGTCATTTCTTTCTTTAGTGTCTAGAAATAAGCTATTTATGTGCTGATGAAGGTGCGGAATGGTGTTCTTCTATTCGTTTAAATTGCTGTTACTTTGTTCGGTATTTTACTAATATAGCGCCTAGATTGCGTGTTATTGGTGTGTTAGCGATAATTAATGCAGCACTGAAAGGGTAAATATCAAATGGTTAAACACTTACAATGTTAAAAGTTTCGATAAACTTTACTATTTCATATTAAATGAGACGCGACTTTTCTTTACATGCCATTATTTTTTCATAACTTTGTAAGCATAATTCAGAAAACATACAATGAGGAAGCTTTTTCTACTTTTTGCTGCCACCATCGTGGCACTATGCGCACACGCTCAACAGCGATTGCCAAACGTAACACTGAAAGACATCACGGGAAAAACCGTGAGAGTGGACACGCTGAGCAATAATGGTAAACCACTTGTGGTGGCGTTTTTCGCCACTTGGTGTAAGCCTTGCAACCGCGAACTCAAAGCTATAGACGAGGTTTACGACGACTGGAAGCGCGAAACGGGAGTGAAAATCGTTGCCGTAAGCATTGACCAGGCGCAGAATATTAATAAGGTGAAACCCCTTGTTGATGAAAACGGATGGACCTACGACGTGCTGCTCGACCCAAACGGCGAACTGAAACGCGCTCTGGGTATACAAATGATACCTTATACTTTGCTACTCGACGGCAAAGGAAACATCGTGTATAAACACAATGGGTATACCGATGGGGCCGAAAACGAACTGCTCGAAAAGGTGAAAGCCTGCATGTAGCAGGGCGGTATAGCGCCAATAATAGGGCCAATGCTTGCCGATGGCCTGTATAAGGCAAGTCTTTTAGATGGGTTAAGAGACTTGGCTCTGGGACTTTTTGGCCCGCTTCAATTAGGGCTTAACTTGCTTTCCCGCTTAAATATGGCGATTGGCCAAGTGTATTATGTGCGAGCAACAATATTCTAACACATAAGGCCATCGAAGAACAACACAAAGAAGGGACATTGGAGCGCATAATAGATGTTGCCACACCTTCTCTAATCTAGCAATTCACAAGCATACACATTATATATGTACCTAAACCTCATCATGCAAAAGCAAATGCGAAGGCCACAACTAATGGCGCAACCCCAAGAAAAATATTGCATGGGGCTGCCTCTGCATCGAATGGCTGAACAAAACACAGCCTACCGTATGGCTAACAATCTGCGTAATCGCAAGAATAGCTGGCAAAACACCTGGGCAACGGTCTTGCTCCTTGCTCTTTGTTGCGCGCCTAGCTCGGCATTGGCACAAGATGGAGGCCAAAAGCAGGGCTTTGCGCTGCGTGGCTCGATACAATCAGATATGCTATTGCCACAAAACGACAATCAAGCTGGCATCACTAAAGGAACAGACGACTTTGTTAATAATACCTATGTGGAACTGGGCGCCTCGTTCAAGCAGTTTGATGCTGGGCTGAGATTGGAGTATCTGCAACACCCTTTGCCAGGATTTGAAGCCGATATTAAAGGATGGGGCGTACCACATTATTATCTAAGGTGGCAAACAAAACATGTGGAACTAACGGCGGGTACATTCTATGAGCAGTTTGGTTCGGGTTTTGTGCTACGCACTTACGAAGAAAGAAGCCTAGGCATTGACAATTCTCTGCTCGGCGGACGCGTGAAGGCCAACCCTCTTCCTGGTGTCTTCGTGAAAGCATTGGCGGGTAAACAACGCCGTTATTGGGAGCTTAACCCAGGATGGCTGGGTGGTGCCGACCTCGAATTAAACATCGAACAATGGCTACCTGCCATGCAAGCACACGACCAGTATTTGATGTTGGGCGTATCGGTAGTAAACAAAAACGAACCCGATGAGGTGGTGATGGTCGACGCTAACCATCGCTTAAAACTACCAAGTAATGTGTTGGCCTACGATGTGAGGGCTAGATGGCAACATGGCGCTTTTAATGTGCTGGCCGAATATGCACAAAAAGCGCAAGACCCAGAGGCTGATAACGGCTACATCTATCGTAATGGATATGTGGCAATGCTGTCGGGTTCGTACTCTAAGAGAGGATTGAGCATGCTACTCCAAGCCAAACGAAGCGTAAACATGGGTTTCCGCACACGTCGTAGCATGGTGGGAACTTCGTCGTTTGTAAACCATCTGCCTGCCTTTACTTACGAACATACTTACGCCCTGCCTGCAGTCTATCCCTATGCCACGCAACCTGGTGGCGAATGGGCCTATCAAGCGGCTATGGGATATAAGCTAAAGAAAGGCACTGCACTGGGTGGACGCTATGGCACTACTTTGAAATTGAACTTCTCGCACGTGCATGGCATCGCTAGAAACGAACAGGGAGGTAAGGGAACGGATGGTTATGGATCGGCTTTTTGGGCCTGGGGTGACGAAACTTACTATCAAGACCTAAACCTACAGATGGAAAAACGTTGGTGCCCGGCTCTCAAAACCACGCTGATGTATATGAATCAACGGTATAATAAAACTGTGGTAGAGGGTAAGGGCGGAATGATTAACGCCAATATCTTTGTGGCTGACGTGAACTGGACGATGTCGCCACGCACCGCATTGCGCACCGAAGCGCAGTATATGCGTACAAAAGACGATGATGGCGATTGGCTTTTTGGTCTGCTCGAACTATCGTTGGCACCTTCTTGGATGTTCACCGTGAGCGATATGTATAACTCTGGAAGCACGCGTACACACTATTATCAAGCGCTGGTAACCTTTAATCACGGTGCTCATCGCTTGCAAGTGGGCTACGGACGCACGAAAGATGGCTATAATTGCAGTGGTGGCGTGTGTCGATATGTGCCTGCAACCAAAGGGCGCAACGCTGTCTTACAGCTATAATTTCTAGGATATAAAAAGTGAATTGGGGACAACCTGTTAAGGCTTGGCAGGCTGCAATGGCGGGGCAAAACACCGCCCATCCATCGGCCGCAGGCCTTTAACCCAAATCGATCATTAGAGCCAAAACTGATTTTGGTTTTTATTGTCGAGCAGATTGCCTGCCTTTGTAACGCAGGCGTAACGGGCTACTTCAAGTTGCAAAGGCAGACAAGATACCGACAAGATGATAAAAGATGTAAGGATACAACACAGAAACAAGAATTCTGGAAACATTGTGGTCTAATGACCGATTGGGGTTTAACACAGGCTTTCTTACGAAATAAACGGAGACTTTGAACGGCCTTTTTGTATAAAACAGCTAAAGTATAGACCGAATAAAACTAAAAACGATGCATTTAAAACCAACACTCATACTGCTTGCTGCCCTTGTTTTGGGTGCTTGCAACAACATCGTACCCGAAGATAGATTTATCGAAGTAGCCTCGGCTACGGTAAAACGCAAAGTTCTTGTAGAGGAATTTACGGGTCAACGCTGCCTTAACTGTCCCGAAGCAGCCAACGAATTGGCGCGCTTGCAGGCCCAATATGGGGGCGACACGCTGATTGTGGTAGCCATTCATGGCGGTCGATTGGCCGTAAAGCCCACGGCTAGCGTGAATGGGTTGTCCACGGCACTGGGTGATAGCTACGCCAAATTCTGGGGATTTACCAACTCTGTACCCAATGCTTTGATAAATAGAAAGGCTGCTGGACAACAAAAAGATGCCTGGGCTGGTATTATTAGGCAGGCTTTTGAGGATGAAGGTGCGCTCAACTTGAGGCTAGCCACCACCTACGACGGCACAAGTCGCGAACTGAAGGTAACAACCACGACCGCGGCGTTGGCTAATAAGGTGCAAGGTAAACTGCAACTGTGGCTGGTTGAGGATGGCATTGTAAGCATACAACAGTTGCCTGGCAATGTGATTGAACCTAATTACGTGCACAATCATGTGTTGCGGGCCACTCTTAATGGCGATTGGGGCGAGGACGTGAGCATCGACGCCAACAACGAAAAGACATTTACGCACACCTTAACGTTGCCCAATGGTGTGAATGCTGATAAGGCATGGGTGGTGGCTTTCGTATATAACGACGACGGAGTGGTGCAGGTTGATAGGCATAAAGTGGCCAACTAAAAACCTTATAAGTGGTACAGAACTGCTTTTGCCATCTATCTAACGGCGCAAATTACCCTCAGGCGAGAGAGGACTAACATTAAGTTCTGCCTTCGTTTACATCAAATAGCATTAACAATCCCAAAACTTATAACAATAAAACCATTTGATATGAAGAGATTTTTACTTTTTAGCGTGCTCTTTTGTTTCGTGTCGGCTCTGTCGATACATGCTGCAAATCGTGATTTGGTATTGGTAGACGCTAACGGAAAAGAGATTAAAGACAATGTTACGCTAAATCTAAACAAAGTGACAGATATTGGATTTGGACCGCAAATCAATAGTGGACTCTTTGTTCGCAACACTTCGGGCAAGGATGTTAACTTCATGGTGGTGGCCGATATTCAAGAAATGAAAGGCGAAAACGCTTATCTGCAGATGTGTTTTCCTAGCACCTGCAACGTATTTGATAAAAAAATGAAGTACGAATCGCAGTCGCGTAATTTCCTAGCTAAGGAAAAAGACGCCTCCCTTGAAACAGAATTTTTTATCTCTAAGAAGGGAAGTTGTGTTGTTGTGCTTAAATTTTATACCACTAAGAGTCCTGCAAAGGCCGAAAAAGCAGTGCCCTTACGACTGATTACTACCGTAAAACTGAGGTTTAGCGGTGATGTTATGGGTGTTGAAAATGTTGAAAACGCACTGCCTAACACTGTTAATGAGGTGTGGACGGCACAGGGCGTGTTTGTTGGGCGCAACATCCTCGACCTAAATAGCTTGCCAAAAGGACTGTATGTGGTTAAGCAAAACGGAAAGGCCACCAAAGTAGTAGTAGGCCAATAATTAAGAAATAATATCCTCATTACCCCTTATTTGGGTTGATAAAATGAATGCTTTCACGCCCATTGCGTGCAAGCACAGGGAGAGTTACGGCCTTTTTGTTCCGCTGTAGAAGAGTGGCGAAGGGCAATTTGTTTATCGATTAAAATGAATATTACATGAAAAAATCTTCTTTTATGCGCCTTTGCGCGCTCATGTTGGTGCTTTACATCTGCAATAAGGCGTTCGCAGCCTTTGGTGATAACAATTTAGCACCCATCGCATCGCCTTCATTGATCGTTGAAAAGGGCGAAACCAATGCTCAAGGCAAGTTTGCTTGTGTTAATTATGGTGGTAATGCCATCAAGTCTTTCCACTATAGACTCTCTATTGATGGTAAGGTGTTGGAAGAAAAAGAGGTGAAACTGGCACAACCCATCGCTCCAACCGATACAAAAGAACTGCTGGTGAATGTGCCAACACTCAAAGATTTGGGCGATTATAAGGTTACTTGCGAGATTACTAAGGTGAACGGGCAGCCCAATACCACAACCTTCTCGGAGTCATCGCTCAACATGGTGGTGCTTAGTAAAAAGCCTAAATGTCGCGTGGTGTTTGAAGATTACACGGCCACCTGGTGCCAATACTGTCCTCGTGCCACTGCTATAATGGAGTATATGAGCAAAAAACACCCCGACGACTTTATCGGTATAGCCATTCATAGTCGCGACCAGATGGGCATTGAGAATTATTATGGCACTGGAAGTCCTGTTAGAGGCTATCCCACTTTATGGGCTTCTCGTTATAGTCAGATAAAAGATTACACAGGAGAGGATGCTTATGATGATGTCAAAAATCTTGGAGCAGTAATGGATATCGAAGTACAAGCAGAGTGGGATGTGCGTAAAACCACTATCAACGTGCAATCGTTTACTACATTCCGGCGTAGTTTGTCGAACGCCAGATATGCTCTTGCCTATGTAATCGTTGAAGACGGCATGCAAGGACGCAGTTGGGCTCAGGCCAATTATTTCTATGGTCGTTATGAATATGAGAACGAAAACAGTGAATTAAGAACGTTTACTCGCGGTGGTAACCCCGTTTACAACCTTAAATACAACCATGTGGCTCGCGATTTTAAAGGTATTGGCTCGGGTATTGATAACTCTCTCCCAAGCAGAGTTACTGCCGACAAGGCTATCAGCCATAAAGTTACCTTCAGCAACATTGGTACTTATTGGCAACCTCAAAACAAACAATCTGCACGTTGTGGTGTTGGTTATCGACAGAAGTTCAAATTACATTGTTAATGCTGCTCGTTGCAGCATCGGTGCCCATGGCACAACAGGTGTAGAAGCTGTTAATACTCAAACCGAACGCGTGGAAGTGGCACGCTTTAACCTTAAAGGCCAACGCCTTTCTGCACCCGAACCAGGCATAAACGTTGTGAAATACAACGACGGTACGGTTAAGAAAGTGCTTGTTAGGTAGTAATCAACACGTTTGTGATGTCTCCTTACGCGCGTTTCGCCATGTTCAGAACAACTGATTCGCGCTAATTTCTTTATCCCAACTAACCTATTTGCGCCTACATCGCGCCGATGGCCACGTTGATGGTGGCCATTCGGTGGGGTGTAGGTCGTTCGTTTTTTTAGCTTCTTAGCCATATTTAGCTCGTTTTGATGGCTAACACCTTGTTCAATGCTGTTTGTTTGCTACCACAACTTACCCTCTTTCAGCACAAAAGCCACCTTCTGTTGTGTCAATGAGCCTAAGAATAGGGAATTTGTAGTATCTTTGTGCATGCAATTTGGCGGTTGGCATGTTCACTGTTGTGCCTGTGGTTAGCACCAAGGCATTCAGTTTGTTGAGCATGTTGTAAAGAACTCTCAGTGGGTTTATGGGCTTTAGCAGTAACCAATCAACCAAAACAGCAATAACGAAACGAAAAAATTGAGCTTTGCGTAAACTTAAAACCATAGAAATGCACCGTCTAACGGTGGATGAGTTTAAAGCAGCCAGCAAGACTCCCCTTGTTGTGGTGCTAGATAATGTGCGTTCGTTGCACAATGTGGGGTCGGTGTTCCGCTCATGCGATGCCTTTCGCGTTGAGGCGGTGTATCTTTGTGGCATCACTGCCACGCCTCCCAGTGCCGAAATTCATAAAACGGCGCTTGGTGCAGAAGACAGTGTGGAGTGGAAATACTTTGCAGATGCAACCGAGGCCGTGGATGAATTGCACGCCCGAGGCACGAAAGTGTTTGCCGTTGAGCAGGTGGCCAACTCTACTATGCTGCAAACCTCGATACCAATGAGAACGAACGCTATGCCGTTGTTCTAGGAAACGAGGTGAAGGGTGTGCAGCAAACCGTGGTAGACCGCTGCGATGGCTGTTTAGAAATACCACAGTTTGGCACTAAGCATTCGCTCAATGTTTCAGTTGCGGCTGGTATTGTGGTGTGGGAGTTTGCTAAAAAAACAAAGAGATAACGCTACTTTCGAGCTGTTTTGTTGTTGATTGTGCCATAACACGGTTGGGCTCTCCTTGTTAAGACCATCGCATAAGGTTAACAATGCCATTGGCGAAAGGATTAATTCGTGTTATGCAGACCAGTATTACGCTTTCACATACCACCCCAGCACGCCTTTCTACGCTTTGTTGGTGCTTTAATATGTTAACGTGTCACCAACATCTACTTTTCCTTTACGCTTTTATTTGTTAATCAATCACAATCAACCACCAAACAGAACACAACTGGTTGTATTGTGAGTAATATTCTAATTGCCTGAAACACAATGCAAAGATTTAACACAAAGGGTTAAAATTTACCCGTTAAAATTCTTTTTTAATTACATAAAATATCGTAACTTTGCATTACAACACTGAATAATATCAAATACACCGATCATGAAAAAAACAACACAAAACAGGGCCTTTATGGCCTTTTTGGCTCTTATAGCCGTCCTTTTTACGGTTGCTACCTTCTCGGCTTGCTCAAACAACGGCGAAGGTAGTGATAACGACCATGATGAAAAACATGAAAACTCCATCGTTGGAATTTGGAAACTGGATGCTACACTTGCTTCTGAAGATGCCACAAACACCCACATGGGCCACTCGCCAGCACAAGTTTACGAAGTTTATAAGGCCGATGGTTCTTACCATAAAGTGGACTTACCTAGCGGAAACGGCGTTAAAACCGAAGAGGGCAAGTATAAAGTAACCGATGATGAACTGGCCGTTGAACTGGAATACCCAGGTGGAAAACGACTAACGCAAAGGTTTAAATTTAAGATTGACAAAGATAAAATGAAGAAAACAAATGAAGTAACAGAGGAGATAGCAAAATACACAAGGTTTAAAGAGAACCCCTGACCAGGGTAATACAAGAAAAACATGATACGCCGACTGATGCCGGCGGACATTGAATGCGTAGACACCGTGAGGTGTCTACCTTTCTTTATGCCCTAATCGTTGATTATGCCTCTGGCTTTTCGCTTTCTTCTCGTTCAACTTTCGCTTGTCTCTAGTTAACTTTTCGCTTTCCTCTCGTTCAACTTTTGCTTGTCTCTTGTTAACTTTTTGTTTCCTCTCGTTCAACTTTCGCTTGCATCTAGTTAACTTTTTGTTTCCTCTCGTTCAACTTTCGCTTGTATCAAGTTAACTTTTTGTTTCCTCTTGTTCGTCCTTCGTTTCTTGTTATTATCTAGTTAGTTTTGCGATCTTAGCGTTATGCGCAGTCCTTATATACAACAACAAACAATCTTCACCATCAATCAAACAAAAACTGTGCAGGTCCTAACGCCTGATTTGGGATCAGTCGTAAAACCCAGTAGCAATCCGCTTCTCGTGCACATGATTACATAAGCCTATAAAGGAAGAACGGAATATCTGTAACTCCCTTAAACTGGGTTTTACGGCTGACCTCAAATTCTGCATAGACTCTAGCCACCGATGGGCAGAGTAGAATACAAGCTGTAAGGATTATTACACGATTATATTTTTAGCTGATGGAAACTAAATAGGATAGCCTTTTTATACGTGTAAAATGTAAATATTTCCGATAAAAGTTTAACACAAAAACAGCCCTTAAATTCATCAGCAGCTCACTTGGACGCAAATATTCAATTCTCGCGAAGGTTTATTTACACCGGAAAGGGAATGTAAAGTAATTGCATAGAAATTGATTATATAATGAATAAATACGCAGCTGATAGTGTTTAGTGGGCGTTTTGCTGCAAAACGCAAGGCTAAATGCTGCAAAACGCAAGACTAAATGCTGCAAAACGCAAGGTAAAATGGCGCAAAACGCAGGGTAAAATGGTGCAAAACGCAGGGTAAGATGGTGCAAAACGCACCGCGAAATGCATAATTTTTCACTTTGTGCGGTGGTTTTATCTTTTGCTTTTGATATAAAAGTTCGACTTTTAGGGGTAAAAAGAGTATAAAAAGATGGCGTTTTGACTACTAAAAGTTGGTTTTTGCGTGGTGGATAATGGAGGACTGGTGAGTAATTAGAGAAGCTAAATGATGCAAAATGCAGCTATTGGGTCTCAAAATGCTGAAAAATAATTTGTGAACGACTGATTTTACGGCCTAAAACGATGTTTTTATGCAGTGATTTTCGCTAGAATGAATGTTAAAGCAATTGGTGTTTGTAAAATATTTGCAATCTATTTAACACTATACGTCAGAACTCAAACTTATGATGTAGCATTGTTGCGTAGATTGCTTGGATGGTGGCCTAACCTAAGCGATTACAGCAATAAATAAATACCTATGAAATGATGTGCAAGAGAAGCGGGTTGCAACAAGATTTTACGACTGACCCCGGATTTGGGTAGCGTGGCACGTTGTAAGTTAGCAAAACACAAAGCCCCACCCACTAACCATGCGCAAAGAAAGGGGAGAAGTGCAAGTATGCGGACCAAACTCGGCGCATGTTGCACACCATTCAAGTGCAAGGTTTGGGGGTGAGGCTTCTTTTTCTCTTGGATTAGCTTATTACTTCACTTCCCAGATGTCGTTAGTTTCTAGCAATTCAGTGAAGTTGTGGTAAGAGGCTTTTCCCTTTACGTCTTCAATTTGCTGTTCCACACAAGCTTCGTAGGTGGGACTTTCAACATCGCGGATAATACCCAGAGCAATGGGGAAACCCTGTTCGTTGTTCATCAGTGCCAGTTTCATTTGCAGTGTGTGGTCTTCGGCGTGAGCATCGTGCACCAGAACGTCGTCTATTGTGGCGCCATTTTCACCCAGTTTCACAACCTTTAGTCCGAAGCCTTCTTGTGCCAAGCCATACTCATTGTTTTCACCGAAGAGCATTTTTTCGCCATGTTTCAAGTAGATGGCGTTTGTTTTTCTTCCAGGCGACGAGTAAACGGGGTCGTAGATGCCATCGTTAAAGATGACGCAGTGTTGAAGAATTTCGCAAACCGAAGTGCCTTTGTGGCGTTGTCCAGCCTTCATTAGTTCCATAACGCCTGGTGCGTCGGTTGCAACGGCACGTCCAAAGAACTTGCCACGTGCGCCAAATGCCAGTTCGGCAGGGCGGAATGGATCTTCCACAGTACCAAATGGTGACGATTTAGACACGAATCCGCGAGGCGATGTGGGCGAGTATTGCCCTTTAGTTAGTCCATAGATTCGGTTATTCAGTAAGATAATGTTGATGTCTACGTTTCTACGCAAGCAGTGAATAAAATGGTTTCCACCGATAGCCAGTCCGTCGCCGTCGCCACTAACCTGCCAGATGGTGAGATTAGGGTTAGCCACTTTGGCGCCAGTAGCAATAGCAGCCGCGCGTCCGTGGATGGTTTGCATGGCGTAGGTCTTCATATAATAGGGCAAACGGCTAGAGCAGCCAATGCCAGAAATCACTGCTGTTTCGTATGGAGGGATGCCAATTTCTGCCATCGCCTTTTGCAACGAAGCCAAAAAGAAATGGTCGCCGCAACCAGGGCACCATCTTGGGGTGCCTTGTTTATAGTCTTGTGCTGTATAAGTCATAACAGATGTTTTGTTAGTTGACAAGTAAAAGCCTCACCCCCAACCCCTCTCCAAGGGGAGAGGGGGAGTGACATGCTTTGTTATTAGGTGGCTAAGATGAAAGAGAAAGTTGGTAGGTTTTGTGGGTTTTTATCAGTCTTGTTTGACTTGCCCAGCTATCGGTTTGCTTACAAACCTATGGTTATTCGCAACAAAACATACGGCCCAACTCCTTAATATCTTAACTCCTTAACTCCTCATCGCCATTTTATTCTTCAATGATTTTCTTAAATGCTTCAACCAATTCGGTTACAACTAGCGGTTGTCCCTTCACCTCATTATACTGATAAGGCACAAAACCGTCAATCTTAGCGCGTAGATACATGGCAAATTGTCCCATGTTTTGTTCGGCCACCACCACTTTTTTATATTTGCGTATCACCTCTTCGGTGTTTGCGGGTAGGGGGTTGATATATTTAAATTGTGCCAGCGCCACTTTTTTGCCTTGTTTGCGTAGAGCTTTAAGGGCCGAGAAAAGGTGTCCGTATGTGCTACCAAAGCCAACGATTAGCAGGTCGGCGTCTTCATCGCCTTGCACTTCCACATTGGGCACGGGGATATTGGCTACTTTTTGTGCGCGCAAGTGCACCATAAGGTTATGGTTTTCTGGTTCGGTAGAGATGCTTCCTGTTTTGCCATCCTTCTCCAATCCACCAAGGATATGCTCGTAACCCTCGTTTCCAGGAACGGCCCAATAGCGTGCAAGCGTTTCTTCGTCGCGTCTATACGGTGTGTAGTTATTGCGCATTTCTTCGGTTGCGAAGTGTGGGTGTATCTCTGGCAGTTGCTTAATATCAGGCAATTTCCATGCGCCCGAGCCGTTTCCAAGGAATCCATCAGTGAGAAGGATAACAGGAGTGAGGTGTTCGAGAGCTATTTTGGCAGCCATATAAGCAGCGTTGAAGCAGTCGGTGGGACTTGTTGCAGCGATAACGGGCATAGGTGATTCGCCATTTCGGCCATAAAGTGCCTGCAACAGGTCGGTTTGTTCGCTCTTAGTGGGTAGCCCAGTAGAAGGTCCGCCACGCTGAACGTCGATAATAACGAGTGGAAGTTCGTCGATAACAGCTAGGTTTATGGCCTCGCTTTTAAGGCACACACCAGGTCCTGAAGTGGAAGTAGCGGCCAGTGCTCCAGCAAAAGCAGCACCGATAGCGCTAGCGCAACCAGCTATTTCGTCTTCGCATTGCACTGTTTTCACGCCCAGACTCTTATGTTTAGCCAGTTCGTGGAGAATATCTGTTGCGGGAGTGATGGGGTACGAGCCCAAGAACAGTTGCAATCCAGCCTTTTCGGCGGCGGCGATAAGTCCGTAAGCCGTTGCTTTATTGCCAGTGATGTCCATGTAGCGACCCTTTGTTTTCACCTTCGATTCTATGCGATAAGTGGCAGGAACCGACGAGTGTGTGTTGTGTCCGTAATCATATCCGGCCATCACCACTTTGATATTGCTTTCAGCAACCTGTGGTTTTTTATGGAATTTCTTGCGCAAGAAGTCGAATGCCAGTTCCATATCGCGGTTGAACAGCCAGCACACGATACCTAGCGCGAACATATTTCTGCACTTCAGCATCGACTTATTGTCCATGCCCGTGTCTTTAAGACACTCTTTCACCATCGTTGTGATGGGGCAAGCCACCACGCAGTCCTGGTCGATACCCAGTTCTTCGAGGTAGTTTTCGGTTTTAAACTCGGCCTTTTTTAAGTCTTTTGGGCCAAAGCTATCCGTATCAATAATAATCGTTGCTTGTGGGCGAGCGAATTTGTACTGCGTTTTTAGCGCGGCAGCATTCATTGCCACGAGCACATCGCAGAAGTCACCTGGTGTATGAACCTTATCTTCTCCAATGTGAACTTGATATCCCGACACGCCGTTTAGCGAGCCTTGCGGGGCGCGAATATCTGCCGGATAATCCGGAAAGGTCGATATATCATTACCAACGGTTGCAGAAATGGTCGAGAAAATATTTCCAGCCAACTGCATTCCATCACCCGAGTCCCCTGAGAAACGAACCACAACTTGGTCCAATTCTTTCACTTCCAATTCTTCGGACATAATAGTAGCACTTAGATTGTTTATAGTTAGAACGAAGGCAAAAGTAAAACAAATAAAAGATAGTTACAAATTTTTTGGCATGAATTTTATTAAAACATTTTTATCTTTGTGTTTTTTGTGGTGTTATAACGTAAGTTTTGCTGCGTTTTGTGCATGCACTGGTTATCCAATGCCTTATAATGCCTTGCAGATGGTAAGTCGTTTTAGTCTATATCCAACCTTTATGATAAAGTTTAGGCGACGTTTAGCTTGGTGTGTTATTTTGTATAATTGCGGTATATATATTTGGGGTTAGCTGTAAAACTCGTTTTAGTGTTGCAAAAGGTGGGCGATGAAAGGTTAAAGGGAAGGCGAAAAGTAGAAGATATGAAGGAACGAATAGGCTAACAGCTTTTAATTCCCATTCAATAACATAGGTAGTAGGCGATGTTATGTTTGTTTTGGGTAATAAAGGTTTACAAAATGCATTTCTTTTAGCGAGAAAATAGGTTGGATAAGACAATGTTATACAACATCTTCTCTTTCCGTATTCTCACCCTTTTTGTGCTTTTTGCCCATTCTTTCCTTCACTTTCCTTCTTTATATTAGCAGTTTTCTATCACTTCGGCCAATTTCACGGCATGCTCACGGCATCGTTGCTTCATTGTTTCGAGTGCTTGGGCGTCGGTGCGATTGGCATACGACACGCCAAAGGTGCAAACGTAGGGTTGCAATTGTAGGCCGCACAGGTTGGCAGTGGGTTTTAATTGCGTGTCCAAAATCTGTTCGATGGTGTAGCCCACAAAGCTTTCTGCGGTGTAAGCCTCGGCTGGTCCGCCTGTGGTAAAGGATGCAATGAGTTTCTTTCCTTGTAAAGCAGTGCCCTCTGAGCCATAGGCAAAGCCGTAAACCACCACATCTTCAATCCATTTGCGCAGTAGTGAAGGCATGCTATACCAGAATACGGGGAACTGAAACACGATAACATCGGCCCATCGTAGTTTCTCTTGTTCGGCTTCAACGTCAAAAACGTAGTTGGCATACGCTTCGCTTAGCACGTTAAATTGATACTCGGGATGGGCTTTACGCAGTTCTTCAATGATGGTTTTGTTGGCCACCGAGTCGTTAGTCAGGTTGGTATGACCTGATATGATCAATACATTTTTCATATCTTGTTTTGTGTTTTATTTATAAAAAGCGCTTCAATAGCTGTCCTTGGCACTGTTTGTGGGGCTGGTACTTGGCGCTATTCAACTACAAAATTACATTTTTTCGATAAGAAAACTGTGTTGTCGTGGATGTTTTTCTCTATATGGCAGGCATTTTTTGTTGGTTCTTTGTTGGTAAAATGAAGTGATTTGGCCGTAGGCTTGATGCAAATATACGTAAAAAGAGTAGACTTTTAAAAAAATAATCTGTTTTTGTGTTTGTAACTTACCTTTCTCTTCTTAAGTAACGGAATATAATATAGTGGGCGAGACTAGTGGATGTGATGAAACGACAAGTTGTTATGTATATTTTTCTCCCTAAAATGCAAAACAAACACATTAGCTGCCACTTTGCATTTCAGACCGAAAACTTTTTAGTAACTTTGCGGTTGATAAGCGTGCGAGAACATCGTTTTAACAAAAAAACGATACTTCTCTCCCCCTTTAGGGGGAAAGACGGGATTTGGGGGAGGTAAGTTACTTGTGGCCGGCTCGTTGATTTGCCTTTTGCTTACTCGTTAACTTGTAGGCTAGTAAACTATAAAACAAGAAAATTAAATACAAACAAGATGGAATATAACTTTAGGGAAATAGAAAAGAAATGGCAAAAGCGATGGGAGGAACAGCAAACCTATCGCGTTGTAGAAGACACAAACAAGAAAAAGTTCTACGTACTCAATATGTTCCCCTACCCTTCGGGGGCTGGGCTGCACGTTGGGCACCCCTTGGGTTATATCGCCTCTGATATTTTTGCTCGCCATAAACGTTTGGAAGGCTACAATGTGCTCAATCCTATGGGCTATGATGCCTATGGTTTGCCAGCGGAACAGTACGCCATACAGACGGGACAACACCCTGCCGTGACCACCGAAACCAACATCGCGCGTTATCGCGAGCAGCTAGACCGCATCGGTTTTTCGTTTGATTGGAGCCGCGAGGTACGCACCTGCGACCCTACATATTATAAATGGACGCAGTGGGCATTCCAAAAAATGTTCAACTCGTACTACGATAATGACCAACAACGTGCTTTGCCCATCGCCGAACTGCAACAGCAGTTGGCCGAAGAGGGAACAGCTGGACTAAATGCTGCTTGTAGCGAAGAGTTGCACATCACGGCCGAGCAGTGGAATGCAATGAACGAACACGAACAACAGGCCACGCTGATGAACTATCGTATTGCTTATCTGGGCGAAACAATGGTGAACTGGTGTGCCGAACTGGGCACCGTGCTGGCCAACGATGAGGTGGTTGACGGCGTGAGCGAACGTGGCGGCTACCCCGTTGTGCAAAAAAAAATGCGCCAATGGTGTCTTCGCGTTAGCGCGTATGCACAGCGTTTGCTCGAAGGACTGGAGAAGGTGGACTGGACCGACTCACTCAAAGAGACACAACGCAACTGGATTGGTCGCTCTGAAGGGGCTGAAGTGGAGTTTGCCGTGAAAGATAGCGATGAGCATTTCACCATCTTCACCACTCGCGCCGACACCATCTTCGGCGTTACTTTCATGGTGTTAGCTCCCGAAAGCGAATTGGTAGACCGCCTTACCACACCCGAACAACGTGCCGAAGTGCAGGCTTACGTGGAGGCGACGAAGAAAAGAACCGAACGCGAACGCATTGCCGACCGCAAGGTTAGCGGCGTTTTCACAGGCGCTTACGCCATTAACCCACTTACAGGCGACGCACTTCCCATCTGGGTAAGCGACTATGTGCTGGCTGGTTATGGCACTGGAGCCATTATGGCCGTGCCTGCTCACGACAGTCGCGACTATGCTTTTGCTCGTCATTTCTCACTACCCATCGTGCCACTTATCGAAGGGGCCGATGTTTCGGGAGCAGAGTTTCGATGCCAAAGAGGGCATCGTGATCAACTCGCCTGTGGCTAACAGCGCTGCAAACGAGGGACTTGTGCTCAACGGATTAACCGTAACAGAGGCTATCGCCAAAACCAAAGAATATGTTTCGCGCCACAATCTGGGTCGCATCAAGGTGAATTATCGCCTTCGCGATGCCACATTCTCGCGCCAACGCTATTGGGGCGAACCCTTCCCCGTATATTATAAGGGCGATATGCCCTACATGATTCCGCAAGAATGCTTGCCACTTGAATTACCCGAGGTAGACAATTATCAACCCACGGCCACGGGCGAACCACCTCTAGGCAACGCCAAAGTATGGGCGTGGGACGAGAAAGCTTGTAAAGTGGTGGATAAGAATTTGATAGACGGACAACAGGTGTTCCCCTTGGAGCTTAACACCATGCCTGGCTTTGCTGGTTCGTCGGCTTATTTCTTGCGCTATATGGACCCTCACAACAACGATGCGTTGGTGAGTAAGGAGGCAGTTAGCTACTGGCAGAACGTGGATCTCTATGTGGGTGGAACAGAACACGCCACCGGACACCTTATTTATAGCCGCTTCTGGAACAAATTCCTCTTCGATATGGGCGTGGCTGTGAACGACGAACCTTTCCAAAAATTGGTTAACCAGGGTATGATTCAAGGTCGAAGCAACTTTGTTTATCGTGTGCAAAGAACCGAAGGCGATGCTCAAAAGGCGCCTCTCTTCGTGTCGCTGGGAGTGAAAGACCAATACGAGGTTACGCCCATACACGTGGATGTGAACATTGTTCATGGCGATGTGCTCGATATTGACGCCTTCCGCGCATGGCGACCCGAATATAAGGATGCTGAGTTTGTGCTCGAAAACGATAAGTATGTTTGCGGTTGGGCCGTAGAGAAGATGTCGAAGAGTATGTACAACGTGGTTAATCCCGACCTCATTGTTGAGAATTACGGGGCCGACACGCTGCGTCTTTACGAGATGTTCCTCGGTCCGGTGGAACAAAGTAAACCATGGGACACCAACGGAATTGATGGTTGTCACCGCTTCTTGAAAAAGTTCTGGGGCTTGTTCTACAACATGCGTACGGATGAGTTTATCCCCAACGATGCCGAAGCAACGCCCGAACAGCTTAAATCGGTTCACAAATTGTTGAAGAAAGTGTCGGCCGACATTCCTGCCTTCTCGTACAACACGGCTGTGGCTGCCTTTATGATATGCGTTAACGAATTGTCGCAAGCCCATTGCACCAATAAAGAGCTGCTCTCGAAGTTGGTGGTAGCCCTCGCGCCCTTCGCTCCGCACATCGCCGAAGAACTTTGGGCGGCGCTTGGCAACAGTAAAACCGTGTGCGATGCCCAATGGCCTGCCTACGAAGAGAAGTATTTGGAGGAAACCGAAGTGCAATTAGCCATCGCCTTTAACGGTAAAGCACGCTTCCAAATGGCTTTCCCTGCCACCGCAACCAACGCCGAAATAGAGCAAGCTGCTATGGCAGACGAACGCGCGGCTAAGTTCCTTGAAGGCAAACAGGTGGTGAAGGTAATCGTTGTGCCGAAGAAAATCGTTAACATCGTGGTGAAAGGATGATGTTTAAGTTGGTGAGGTTAATTAGTTTATAAGTTTTTGAGTTTATGAGGTTTTGAGTTTATGAGTTGATTAGTTGATTAGTTCTTGAGTTAATTAGTTTATAAGTTTTTGAGTTGATTAGTTGATTAGTTTTTGAGTTGATTAGTTGATTAGTTCTTGAGTTAATTAGTTTATAAGTTTTTTTGAGTTGATTAGTTGATTAGTTTTTGAGTTAATTAGTTGATTAGTTCTTGAGTTAATTAGTTGATTAGTTTTTGAGTTAATTAGTTTTTGAGACTATAAACTCAAAGCCTCATAAACTCAGAGCCTCATAAACTCAGAGCCTCATAAACTCAGAGTCACACAAACTCAGAGTCTCATAAACTCAGAGTCTCATAAACTCAGAGTCACATAAACTCAGAGTCTCATAAACTCAGAGTCACACAAACTCAGAGTCACACAAACTCAGAGTCTCATAAACTCAGAGTCTCATAAACTCAGAGTCACATAAACTCAGAGTCTCATAAACTCAGAGTCACACAAACTCAGAGTCACACAAACTCAGAGTCTCATAAACTCAGAGTCTCATAAACTCATAAACTCATAAACTCAGAGTCTCATAAACTCATAAACTCATTAACCTCCCCAACACAAAACCTCCCCAACTAAAAACTCATAAACTCAAAAACTCAAAAACTCAAAAACTCAAAACCTCATAAACTAAAAACCTCATAAACTAAATATGATATGACAATCGACCATAAAATGCTCCTTAGCGAGATTAAAGACTATGTGTTTATCACACTCGGATTATGCCTGTACTCCTTCGGTCTGGTGGTGTTTATCATGCCCTACGAGATTGTAACAGGCGGAGTTACGGGTGCATCGCTCGTTGTTTTCTATGCCACGGGCTTTAAGATACAGTACACTTACGCCATTATCAACATCTCGCTCTTGGTTTTGGCACTGAAAGTTCTGGGCTGGCGCTTCCTGTTAAAGACCATCTATGCCACGGCAGCCTTGTATTTCTTGCTGGAATATGCGCAAGAGCTGATGCCGAAGATTGAGGGAACCGACCAGTTTGTGCAGATACTTGGCCCTGGAAACAACTTCATGTCGCTGCTCATCGGCTGTACGTTGACGGGTTCGTCGTTGGCCATCGTGTTCCTTAACAATGGTAGTACAGGTGGAACCGACATCATTGCCGCCGTAGTAAACAAGTTTTTCAACCTGTCATTGGGTCAGGTGTTGTTCCTGGTAGACATCTTTATCATTGGCAGTTGTTTCTTTTTTCCACAGTTTGGCACGTATTACGAGCGGGCTAGAATGATGGTTTTCGGTCTGTGTACGATGATTGTGGAGAACTTTATGCTTGATTATGTGATGAACACCCGACGCGAATCGGTGCAGTTTCTCATCTTCTCGCGTAAGTATCAAGAGATAGCCAGTGCCATTGCTTTGCACACCGACCGCGGTGTTACCATTCTCGATGGGCATGGATGGTACACAGGTAAGGAAATGAAAGTGCTGTGTGTGCTAGCAAAGAAGAACGAAAGTCAAATGATTTTCCGCCTTATTAAAGTGCTCGACCCTAACGCCTTTGTTAGTCAGAGTTCGGTTATTGGCGTGTATGGCGAGGGCTTCGACCCCATTAAAGTGAAAGCAAAGGCCATGCCCGAACCACCCAAACGGCCCAAAGAAGAGGCCAAAGAGTAGGCTCTTGCCTTGCTTTACTTTGCGCTTGGCTCGTTTTTTTTACGTTGGCCAGAGGCGTTTGGTTTAGCAAAGCATTTTTATGGCTCTTGCAAGCATCCCTTTTTGAGGTACTTCAACATCCTCTTTTGGCTCTGCAAACCATCTCTTTTGGGTTAGCAGGCTTTCTGATTCGCCTTGCAAAGGGGGTGTTTTTAATCTGAAGAGGTTTTGTTTTGTTCTGCAAACAATTCCTTTTTGCGCTGCGCGCGACAGGCGTTGTCTTCACATAGCATCGTCTCTCGCGCGCACGCGCGTATATATAAGGTAGCGATGTGGTGGCGATGGCTGGGTGCAATGCTAGGTGTTGGCGCATTGCAGGCTGATGCGATGCCCGCCTACGCTTGTCTTAAATGGTGGTGAACATCTTTGGGCGTGTTGTTGTAAAGCGTATGCACACTATGCTTTAGGCTTATCGTTGTTTTGTAAGTTATTGGTATTCAGTGATAAAGTTCAAAAATAATAGCCCGATTACGAGCTTCTTAGGGTACTTTCTTATCCCGAACTGGCGTAAAAAATGCTGCGGAATTAAGGTTCAGCTGTTCCCGGGGGCGGGAACGCCTATTTTTTGGTTTCGCTGTCGCTTCATGGTTGGGGGGTTGGAAACCCTGCAAAGATAAGGCTTTTTCGCAGATTTAAGCCATCAAAGCTCATAAATTCATGCTTTTTACCTAATATTAGGTATTGCAAGACCTATTTTCTTGTGTTACTTTTGCAGCCGAAAACATTACCGATTAAAAAGATTGTATTGAATATGAAACCATTTTTTTTCAAATCCTTAGCATGCCTTGCGCTGTTCATGCCGCTGCAGATGCTGGCGCAACGCCATTTGCAAGACTCCACTTTTCAGCTTCGCGATGTGGTGATTAGCACCACACGCATACCCGAAGTAAAACAAAATGCCGCCGCTTCGGTGACCATCATCGGCCACCAACAGCTCGAAGCCGTGAGCAAAGTGGCGCCCGACATGTCGACACTTTTGGGATTGCTTGCGCCGGGAATGGCACTCTCGAGCAACACAACCAGCTCGCGTTCGCAAACATTGCGAGGCCGAAGCGCACTGGTTCTCATCGATGGTATTCCGCAATCCACCCCACTGCGCTCCACCGACCGCGACATCCGCACCATCGATGTTGCGGCCATCGACCATATTGAAATCGTAAAAGGGTCGACGGCACTCTATGGAAACGGTGCCATTGGCGGACTCATCAACATCATCACGAAGAAGAATTCGAGTGCAGAAACACTGGCAGGGCAAACCGCTATCGCCGGTTCAACCTACAACTTTCAGCCAAAGTAAGGGGCAAGGCTATCGGCTTAGCCAGCAACTTTATGGCAAACTACACAACTTTGACTATTTGGTGAGCGGAACTTTTGGCCGCACTGGCAGTAGCATTGACGGCGATGGACAGTTCATTTCGCCGCGCTATGGCCTTGGAGATACCTACACCAGCAATGCCTTAGTTACGCTCGGTTATCAGCTTTCGCCTAAGAATCGCCTGGAACTGATGTACAATTTCTATCGCAGTTTGCAAGACACGCCGCTCATTCCCCAAGGTGGAAAATACCTCATAAGCCCAGCTATCGGTATCATTGGCAACCGCGATCCGCAGGCTGTTGACGAGGGAACGCGCTACAATCACAACGGCTATTTGAAATTTACTTCAAAGCAAATTTTCGCACACACCGATTTAGAAGCATCCGTTTTTGGGTCGAGTCTCTACACCATCTTCGATTTCCGACGCGCCAATCCCACCCAACCGCGCTGGGAAGAAACCAGTGGACAGTCGGCCATCAAAGACCGCAAGTTGGGGCTTCGTGCACAGTTCAACACGCGTTTGGTGTTCTCCGAGCAGGCGTTCACCCACATTCTTTATGGCTACGATTACTTGTTTAACAAAACAGCCCAGCCGCTTGTCGACGGTCGTTATTGGATGCCTTGGCTCACAAGTAACACACATGCGCCCTTCATTCAAACCAAAACAACGCTTTTTCAGTGGCTCAACGTGAAAATAGGTGCACGCTATGACGCCATCAACGTGCATGTGCCCGACTATCAAGTGCTGCGCAATCGCCTCTCCGACCCTTTGATTGACGTGAAAGGTGGGCATCTCAACTACAACAATCTTTCGTTCAACGCGGGGTTGTCGTTCAACAAATACCGCGCATTTCAGCCCTTCGTGGCCTATTCGCAAGGCTTCTCTATCTTTGATTTAGGCCGCACCCTGCGCGCCGCCAAGGCCGATGTGCTGGCACATATCGCCACAGAACCAGTTAAAACCAACAACTATGAATTGGGCGTTTATTCGGTTCCGTGCAGTTGGTTGAAACTCAATGCCTCATTCTTCTACACCTATGCCAAGCTCGGCAGCGACCTGAAAATCGATCATGGCTTTTGGGTTGTCAATAGAAGTCCGCAGATAGTGTATGGCATGGAGTTGGAGGCCGATGCACAAATCCTGCCCAATCTCAAAGCTGGAGCCAACTTTCATGGTTTGAAGGAAAGCTCAAATCCAACGGAACCAGCTGGAATCAATACATGTCCAACGTGTCTATCCCGGCCGCAAAGCTCAGCCTGTATGCGCAATATCAGCCCATCAAGCACACCTATTTGCAATTACAATATCTGCACACAGGCAAACGCCACCGCTTTTCCCCCGATGCTTCGGGCAACTATGCAGAGGGCGAGGGCATTGTTAATCGCATCAATCTGCTCAATTTCACGGCAGGTGTCGACGTGAAGCAATGGAACTTCGCGTTAGGCGTTTCCAATCTTTTGAACTACACCTACTACACACCCTCCTCAATGCTCATGGCACGCAACGCCGAATATGCACATGCCGACGGACGTAACATCACGTTTACGGCCACCTTTAAATATTAAGTAGACCTGTTGGCGGAATTAAATACGCACTAAATTAATTCCGCCAATGGGTTTTGTTAATCAATACGGATAACAATCTCAAGGGAAGACTTTAGGCATGTTATAAAAATTCCCTGCAAAGGTTCAATTGTTGTTCCTTGTTTTGCTCTTTGCTGTCTTTTTGCTTTTATCTTGCATCTTTGGCTTACTCTTTCAGTCGCATAGTTCACTATGCTCCTTCAAGAAGTAAGCAAAACCTGCTCAGCTAAAAGCTAAAAATACAGTAAAGGTAATTTTTAGAACCTGCCTTAAGTCAAGAGCAACTTATATTTTTTGTGGTTTGTAAAAACAAACGCACAAAATTACCCCTCAAAAGAGCCCTTATAAATCACCAACTGTTCGCTCGACCGCAAATTTTAAATTCTCGCGGCAGTTTGTTTGGACCATAAAGCAATGAAAGGATAAGGGCGCAAAAATCATTTGTTCTTGCATATAAATGCGAATTGCACGGCCAAAAGCACTGTTTACGGCAAAAAGATGTGTAAATAGTAGCAAAATGCACTGTAAATAGCAGCAAAACGCTGTGCTATCTGCTGCAAAATGGCGTGCGTTTAGCAGCAAAATGCAAGACTAAATGGTGCTAAACGCAAGGTGAAATAGTGCAAAACGCAATGCGGATGCATTATTTTTCATGCCGTATGCGAGTTTTATGCATCGCCAGTTTTGAAGAATAACTGGTGGTTAAAGGCAATAAACGTGTTAAAAAGCATGTTTTTGGCTATTAAAAGCTGCTTTTGCGGGAGAGAAAATTCGCTAACTTTCCACCTTCTAGAAAGGCTAAATGGTGCAAAATGGCGTTTCGTGTTCCTAAAATGGATGTAAAACAAAATTATATTGGTTGAAAATAGTGGTAAAATACTCATTTTTCAACCTCTTTTTCGCTAGAAAGGATTGGCTTTTTGAGTGCTGTTTGTAAAATATGTTTACCGCGCAGGAAATTTCTTTTTAAACCTCAATCGGGTTATATACCACAATGTTCAAAACTTCTTTCTTTTGAGTTGTTTCCTAACAGCTTTTATTTTCTTGTCGGCATCTTGCCTCTCTTTCAACTTGACGTAGCCCGCCACGCCTGCATTACAAAAACAATAAATCTGTTCGACCATATAACAAAATCTGTTTAGGTGCAAATAACCAATATGGGTTTAAGCTCAAAGATTGGTTTTGTATGTGGCGTTATGAACCTCAATCGGTCTATAGACCACCATGTTCAAAACTTCTTACTTTAGAGTTGTCTCCTAACAGCTTTTATTTTCTTGTCGGCATCTTACCTCTCTTTGCAACTCGACGTAGCCCGCTACGCCTGCATTACAAAAACAGTAAATCTGTTCGACCATATAACAAAATCTGTTTAGGTGCAAATAACCAATATGGGTTGAAAGATTGCAGGTGAGAAGGCACTTTGTGTTCGTTTATGCGTAGGGTTAGCGTGCTGTTTCATCCACAACAAAGCCCGATGCCGTGCACAAAGCAGCGACATCGGGCAGATGCATCAGTTAATAAATGGAATAAAAGCGTTTACTCTTTCACCACCTTCACGGCCTTATATTGTTTGCCATTCTTAAGAACGCGTACAATGTAAAGACCCTTTGCGCCAGTGATAGCCACGTTCACCACGTCGCCAGCATTGGCTGTGGCCTTGGTGTTTTGCATCACAGCACCGTTAACCGTAGCCACTTGTATGGTGTAAACACCAGCTTCGGCAAAGCGCAGGTTAACACTTTCTACGAAGGGATTGGGATAAACAGCGAAATCAGCAGCCTTTACGCCGTTGATGCTGTTTGTGGTGTTAGTCACCTCCACCAGGTTGGCCACCGTTTTGGTGTCTTCGCCCCAGCGGTTAACCAGTTTGAGTGTTGCGCCATAGTGTCCAGCTGCAGCGTAGGCCACAGTGGCCACGTCGCCCTTCTCAATCACCCTTGCGCCATCAAGTGTCCAGAGCGCTTCGGTCTTCACTTCCAGCGTTCCAGGAATGCCAGGATTGCCCAATACATTGTTGTTATCTTCGCGCAAATCGTAGTAAGCATTTTCGGTTTTTTCGCCACCGCTTTGAGCAATAGCCACTACGTCGCCAGTAAACTGTTCGCCAGCAGTACCCCAGTTAGCATATTTGCCATCGTTGGTTTTTTCTTCGAAGGTGAAATATCCGCGCAAGCCTTGAGGCGCTTTGCCCTTTTCGAATCCGTTCATACATTGTTTCACTTCTTCGGGCGATAGCGCTTTGTCCCAAACTTGTACTTCGTCGATAACACCGTTGAAGCCAGCTTTGTACACATTACCACCACCAATAAAGATGTCGGCCTTGTCGAAACGTTTCACGCGACCATCGTCGGTGCGGTCTTCGCGGCGCTTAGAATCTCCAAAGAAGGCGTTAGCTACCTGCTTACCGTTGAAGTAGATGCGCTGGATGCCCCCATCTTGCGTAACAACAACGTGTGTCCATACGCCAGGTACAACCTGATAGCCAGTAGACATCATGTTTCCTTGGGGCTATCGTGAGCTTCCCATCCCATAACGTTAAACGAAATTTCGTTGGCTTCGTGTCCATTCCATTGTGGACGGATAGTAACCCATAGGTCGCCCCAGTTGTTATGAGGCCAGCTGTCTTTAATTGTGTTTTTGTTAATGAGGTTAGTACCCTGCTTGTCGTGCTTAAAGCCGTCGGCCTTAAACCACAAAGCGTATGAGTAAGTAGTACCTTGTTGCAGGTCGGCAGGCATGCGGAACATGTTGGGGTCGTTGATGATAAGACCTCTAGACACCTTACCGTTGCCTTGTTTGCCAGTGTAGCTATACTTCACTTGCTCTTCTTTATCCACCTTTTGCTTGCTAGCAGCAATAGTTTCGATGTGAGGCACGGCACCAGTGCTTTCGGGTGAGATTTGAATAAAGCCACGATTGTTGTGCTCTTTGCCTTCGGAATCAACCAACTTAAGGTCGTAAACGCCAATTTCGTTAATTGTAACGTTGCAGCTAGTGGTGTTTTGAGCGCTAAATACGGTTTGGTTGTCGCTTGGACGAATAATTTCCCAGCGTAGAGCAGGCTCTTCGATAAGGTCTTCGAGGCTCACCACGAAAGGTTCTCCGGGTTTAATAACGCTCTTGTTCAGTTTAGCGGTGTGCAAAGGTTGGTCGTAGGCCACATTGGTCCAATCGCTCCAGGCGATGTCCGAGTGGTGAAGGCCATCGGGCGACACAGCTCTAACACCCATTCTCATCATGCGATTGTCTTTATCCGACGATACAGGCGCATCCACAACGTAGGCAGCCCACGAGGTAGTAGCTGTTAGCATCTGTGCTTTTCCGTTTTTAGGCTGCACATAGATTTCGTAGTACCAGGTGTCAACATCATCGTTATAGGTTTGGTTGTGCCCGTGCCATCATCGCTATAATAGCGCATCTTGAAGTCGAAAGCGTTGTAACGACCTCTAAGCACTTGTACTTCGGCCACTGTGGGCTTCTTTGTGTTGAATGTTTGAGCCGGATTGCGCAAAGCCATTTCGCCCACCAGCATCTTATAGTTGGCAGGAGTGTTTTCGAATTTCAAGCCAATCATAGCCACTGTTGCGTCGGCAGCGAGTCCAAGGTCGCTCATTTTGGCCGTAAAGGTAACCCATTGTCCGGCTTTGCCCTCGTTAGGGATGTTCACCGTTTTATAGTTAGCCGTTTCGCCCTTTAGAGCCACGAAGAGTTTAGCGTGTGTTTCAGGGTTTTCGGGCATTTTATAGGTGATGCTGAGGGTGTAGTCGGGTTTCACGTCGAGCATGGTTTTGAACAGCTTCACATGCGAAGCAGGCGTTTTGCCCTCGATACTTAAGCACGAGCCACCGAAATAAGCATCGTCGAAAGTAAGCTCAGCCTTGATGAGTGAGGGGTAAGAAGCAGCGTCAACCCTATCTTCGGCGTTAGTAATCCACCAGCGCCAGGTGGGCATAAGGTCTTGTGTGTTGATGTTATGCCATTTGTGGTCGAAGGTTACTTCGCCTTCATTGCGGAATTTCAAGCCATTACCAAGGTTGAAACGCGAGACGAAAGGCACTGCGGTGATGGTGCTTTTGGCCGTTAGGAGCGCTGCCAAGCCGTGGAAATTTTTGAGCGAAGCATTAGAGAGGTTACATCCATCGGTGAAGCTAGGGCGATAAGCGGGGTTGCGATAACCACCGCTAAAGCACAATTCTTGCTTCAACAGGTAAGCTTTTTGAATGGCAAGGTCGGATGTTCCGTCGTCGGTGGCACTCTGATGCAACAAGCTTTGGCTGTGTGCACCCCAAAAACCCACCGATGCTTTGGTTTCAGAAAGCGCGCGCCAGCTTTGGTCGTCACCTCTTAAACGCAATGCACGGCCCTGGATATCAAAGCCAGCATAGATGTCGTAGCCACTTCTGTTCACTCTTTCGGCTCTGCGAACAGAGTTGTTGAGCTGACCTTTGCTCCATCCATAGTTGAAGAAAAGCATGTCGGTAACAGGTCTTTCGCCTGTTCCAAACATCTTGATATTGTGTTCGCCAAGACCAGCATCGAAGGTAATCGAACCAGAACTATTTGTTCCATCGTACCAATACACTTGGAATTCCCAATCTTGTTTTTTGCCTTCTTCGTGACATTCGGCGAAGAAGTTAATCAGGCGGTCCATCGAATTTTGGTCGGAAACAAATTCAGAGTTAACGCCAATGCCGTTAACGCCATAATATTTCATATACTGCACCAGTTTGGCAGCGTACTTATACTTGCCTTGGCTATTTTTATCGGTAAGTTTTCTCAGTGTGGTTTCGTGCGTGCCCGATCCCCAATTGAGGTTGATGCGCACCTGCCAAGGTATAGACATGAGCGTTCCAACCTTAACACCATTCTTCGCAGCCACGTCAGCAAGACCTGCCGAGCATCTAATCCAGGGAGCAGTCCAGTTGCCATGAATGTCTAGATAGTTCCAAAGGCTGAAGTTATCCCCCTCAAAGCAATAGCGTGGGAAGGCTTTCCAGGTACTCGTTGGGTCGTCTAGGGGTGTCCAAAGACACATTTTGCGGTTGCTGTCGGCCCCCGTTTCGGCCGAATAGTCGCCGTTGGCTTCGCCAATTCTCTTTTTAGGTTTAACGCGCGAGATAAAAATTCATCGTCGATGCGCGATACGTTGCCGATGGTTTTACCCGGCTGCCAATTCATGAACGTGTTGATCCAGTTGGTTTCATCGGTAGTTGCGATGTCCAACGGATGCGTAGGCGTTCGTTGTGCTTGCGCTGTAAGGGCGATTGCCGTTAGCGCTAAGGCCATCAGAGTAGATTTCCTTTTCATTGTTTATAGTTTTATAAGTGTTGTGTTGGGGGTTAGCCCCGTTAAATATTGCTTTAGGTTTTGGAAATATTGCTGTTTAAACACCTTTGTGGCACTTAGGCAGAGAGGTTGTGAGCCATGGGGCGCGCCTTTGAGGTGTTTGAGGGTGGGGGGTTGTTTGGGTTTAACACTTGTGCAGCACAGTTTTAGCACTGTGTGTGGGAGGTGGTTTATGATGATTGTTTTATTTAATATTTGTAGTATTATGTAGTTTGTGGGCGAAATTAGCGCTCAGCATGTGGCCATGGTAAGAGAAGGCAGCGGTTAGTCGCTGTAAAGGTCGGCCAGCTGCAGCTTATTGCGCAGCTGTCTCAGTGCCGTGTAGATGTGTGCATCCACCGTTCTCACCGAGATATTCATTTCTAGGGCGATGTCTTTGCTCTTCATATCGTGCAGATAGCTAAGGGTGAAAGCCTCTCTGCTTTTAGGAGGCAGCTGCGAGATGGCTGTTTCGATTTTAGTATTTAGCTCTTTGTAAGCCATATTCAGCGCCACATCGCAGTTTTCGGGCGATAAAAGTGCAGCCCGTTGCTCCTCTATTTCGGTGGCTTCAGCCGAAAAACGCCGCATCACACCACGATGTTTCAGCACGTTAAGCGCTTGGGTGTAGACGCTGCGAAACACAAATGCGCGCACATGAGCAGGTTTAGCGATGTTGGTACGTCGGTGCCAAAGCTCCAAGAAAGCCACTTGCAGCATATCGTCCACGTCGTTATCGCCCAGCAACTTTGCGCCATAGCAGGCCAATTGCGGGTAGAGCTCGTGGAAATAGTTGCGAAATTCGTTCTCGGTCATAGCTAAGATTGCCAATATTTGCGCCCCATATCCAGGCTTAGCATGCATTTGAGATGAAGCTCGGCTAGGTGGTGTGGCGCGATATTTGTTGTTCGCTCATTTAGTTTTCTGCAAATATACGCATTATTTAACGAACAAAAACAAAAAAGATTAAGTTTTTTAAGTGGTTTATATACCTTTGGCGAACGATTGTTAAGGCAAAAGGGAGGAGAAAAGGAGGATAAAAAGCCGAAAAAAGCCACAAAAAGCAAGGAAAAACCAGGCAGATGCATGGAGAAGGGATGGCAAAAGCAGGGTGAAGAAAGGGTAAGAGAGGATTTAACAAATAATTAAAAGACACGAAAAGCACATTATTCGATGATTTAACTATTTTTCACTACACCCCAATATGTAGCGCTTGCCCAAGCGGTTGATAATATATAAATTTGCACTTTGTAAGCTTACACATTATTTATATATATAATACAACACTTCGTATGAAAAAACTAGTGATTATTCGCCATGGCGAAAGCGAGTGGAACCAAAAGAACCTGTTCACAGGTTGGGTAGACGTGGAACTCTCTGACAAGGGAAAGGCAGAAGCAAAGCGTGCAGGTCAGTTGCTAAAAGAAGCCGGCTTGGACTTTGATGTATGCTATACCTCTTATTTGAAGCGTGCCATCAACACGCAACAAATAGTACTGAAGGAGATGGAACGCGAGTGGTTGCCCGTTATTAAGTCGTGGAGACTAAACGAACGCCACTATGGAGCCCTCTCAGGTCTTAACAAAAAAGAGACCGCAGAGAAGTATGGCGAGGAGCAAGTACATATCTGGCGCAGAAGTTTCGACGTGCGTCCACCTATGATGGAAGAAGATAACGCTTACTCAGCACGCAAAAATCCCGCTTATCGCGATGTGCCTGTAGAAGATGTTCCTATGTGCGAAAGCCTTAAAGATACCATTGCACGTACTGTTCCTTACTTTGAAAACGAGATTAAACCCCTTGTAATGGAAGGCAAGCGCGTGTTTATTGCAGCTCACGGCAACTCGTTGCGTTCGCTCATTAAGTATTTTGAGAACATCTCTGACGAAGAAATCATCAACGTGGAAATACCCACGGGTACACCTTTGGTTTACGAATTTGACGACGATTTCAAAGTAACCAACAAATATTACCTGAAGTAATAACGAAAGTTAGTTGGTAAAATACATATTTCATGGGGGGGATTGGCAGTTGAGAAAACTTGCCGATCCTCCTCTCTTTTATACCTATTATATAGGCGTTTATAGCATGATTGTATGGGCTATTGCACTGAGCAGCGCGCAAAAGTAGTGGCAAAGGTCACACAAAAGCCCTTGGTAACACCCAGCATGAGACTAAAAAGAGATGTCAAGCCCTGCCTCAACCGTGTTATAATCTTTGCGAATGGGTACGATAGGCGCCGTATCATAGATAAGACGATATGTGCCACGCACACCAACAGTTGGCGTAATGCGGTAAGCTAAGTCGGCAGCACCGCCCAATCGAGCACTTTTAAGGTAGCTATCGGGCTTGGCTTGGTAGATAAGAGTGGTGGTTAATTGCCAGTGTTCGCCAATAGAATGCCTAAAGCTTACCGATAAATGGCTCTTAATACTGCGGCTATAAGCATGACTACTAACGCCAGCAGGAGGGTCGGGATATTCCCATTTCTCGAATTCGTAGAACAAACCAAGGTTGGCAAACATCAAAAAATGCTTCGTATTTGCCAATCGGTAGCGCGACTGCAATCCAGTAGAAATCTTATAATTCATGCCTCTACTGCCAGCCCATTGCGACTCAACGTAGGGGTAAACCTCAAAAGCGTGCTGCAACAGATAGCGAAATTCGGCATGAACATATCCACCGCTCACCATAACTTCTTTGCCATAAGCCGAAAACTCCAGTTTGTTGATAAGGTTCACCACGCGATTTTTGTTAATCACCAGGTTAAGATTGGCGGTGTTTTTCAGGGTTATCACATTCTCTTTCTCAGTTTTAAAGTCGAGCACGGGCAGCAATGTGCCTTGCAAAGTCTTAGTACTATCAATTTCCATCGTCATTGTTTCCGAGAAAAGCATTTGCGCTTGCGCAGAGATAGAGAGAGACATGGCAAGCAGCAAATAAGCAAATCTGCTAACGTGGCGTTTGCGCTGGTGGGAGGATTGTGCCCCCAATGACAATAGAGATAACAGCATTTGAACCATCTTTTCATAGCGTGCGCACTGCGCCATTTATTTTCCTGAATCATATATCTAATTAAATTGTTATTCGTCTTTATCAAACATGGTGCAAAGATAGGATAATAAGTAGGATATCTCTACATAATGATGATGTTTAACACAGGCGAAAGTGTGCAATTGTGTTGAGCATAGGCGTTATTAGGCTTTAAAGCGCGCCTAATTATCAAACCAAACCATTCCGTATGTGCAGCATCAGGCAGATGTGTTAGCCACAAAATCCCGACTAAACGCAATATTTAATGCCCATTTTGGGGATAAATCAATCAATTTTGTAGTCTTTTCGTTATAATGTGTAAATTATTTTCTACGCCATTATGTATCAAAATATATTGCCATTACTATCCCAAACGTCCTCATTTTATGCATTTTAAACACCAAAACAGTTGATAAACGTTAAATTTGCGCGTAATATAAGAAATAATATCTGTATAATTTGCAATTCACGATAATATTTAATACCTTTGCATTGTGTTTTTCATGGTATTAGATTTAAGGTTAACAAAAGGTTGGGATTCAGCGGAATCCCTTTTTTTATATTCATAAGTTGACAGATAAGTAAGGCACAATACAAGTGAAGAATTACGAAATGTTTGGTCGTTAACATTTATGCACGCTGTGATTTGTGTGTTGGCGGGTTGCAGTGGATATTCATACGTAAAACAATCGGCAAATAATACACGCGATAATAAACTTCAAATCGTCTTTTTTCTTGTTGTAGTAAGGTTTGTGCAGCGTAGAATAAACAAATAGGCTAATGCTTGTTACACAATGTAAACAAGAGCAAATATTGTGCTATCAACATGTAAAAACAGTGTCTTTTCTATGGTGTCCTTTTTATTTGCACGTATCACATAAATATTATACCTTTGCAATCGCAATTTACTAAAAACAAAATAGATAAACTATCTACATCATTACAATAATAAATAAGAAGATGCTTAAACACTGTAACGCATTGCAGCCCATTGCAAATAGGGCTGCTCTGTTGGCTTGTTTGGCGCTCTCGCCCACAACATGGGCCATGGCTACCACAAGCAACACGCATCCTAATGCAACATCTTTGCAACAAACAACGCGCAAAACCGTATCAGGAACGGTGACAGATGCCAATGGCGAACCGCTGATTGGCGTTAGCGTGAGGAGCAGAGATGGCAAAGGAGGTACCATTACCAACATCGACGGACATTTCTCGATGCAAGCAAACGATGGAGAAACCATCGAAGTGTCGTATGTGGGCTATGCCACACAAACGCTAAAGGTGAACACCACGTCGCCCATGACCATCGTTATGGAAGAAGACAAGAAGCTACTGAACGAGGTGGTGGTGACGGCTTTGGGTATTAAACGCGAAGCAAAGGCCCTTACTTACAATGTGCAAGACCTCAAGGGAAGTGAGGTTACGCGCGTGAGAGACGCCAACTTTGTGAACGCTTTAGCTGGAAAAATAGCCGGTGTAACCATCAATCAAAACGCTTCGGGCGTGGGCGGCTCGTCAAGAGTGGTGATGCGCGGTACCAAATCGCTATTCGGCGAGAACAATGCCTTGTATGTTCTTGATGGTATACCCATGCAAGGACTACGCACAAAGCAAAGCGACAACTTCTACGAGTCGGTTGAAGTGGCAGACGGCGATGGTATTTCAAACATCAACCCCGATGATATCGAAAGCATGTCGGTGCTAACGGGTGCTTCGGCTGCTGCTCTTTATGGTAATCGTGGTGCCAATGGTGTTATCCTTATCACCACAAAGAAAGGCACAGTGGGGCGTCCTAAGGTATCGTTCTCTAACAGTACCACCTTCTCTAGCCCATTCGTAACGCCCAAATTCCAAAACACCTACGGACGAAAGGAAGGCGAATTTGCTAGCTGGGGCGAGAAATTGGATAACCCTTCTAATTACAATCCCCTCGATTTCTTTAAACGGGTTTCAATGTTTCTAACTCTGTGGCGCTGTCTACGGGTAGCGAAACCAGTCAAACACATATTTCAGCAGGTGCGGTTAACGCTGGTGGCATTGTGCCCAACAACCGTTACAATCGCTATAACTTCACATTCCGCAACTCGTGGGATGTGGTTAAGGATGTGTTGCAGTTGGATTTCACCTTGCTTTACGTAAAGCAAAACACGAAGAATGGTATTGGCCAGGGTATGTTCTACAACCCCTTGGTGCCTACTTACCTCTTCCCACCCAGCGACGACATCAATCGTTATGCCGTTTACGAAATGTTTAACGCCGTTAGAAGCTTTAAAACACAGAACTGGCCTTATGGAAACATGGGTCTTGGCATACAAAACCCCTTCTGGGTTGTTAATCGCAACCAGTTTGATACCAAGCGCGAGCGTTTCATTGCTAGCTTCTCGGCTCGCTGGAACATCACCTCGTGGCTTAATATCCTAGGTCGTGCACGCATGGACAATGCTTATACCGACTTCGAACGCAAACTTTATGCCTCTACCGACGGACTATTCTCTAAGCCAGCAGGTAACTGGATGACGCAAGATGATAAGAATTCGTCTACCTATCTCGATTTCCTCGTTAACGTAGACAAACGTTTTGGCGACGATTGGCACTATTGGCCAACCTCGGAGGTAGCTATTTCGACGAGCGTTATAAGAGTAAGACCTTCGAAGGCAACCTTGTGCGAGTGCCAAACTTCTTCCATCCCTCTAATATGTCGCCTGCAGAGAGCACAACAGCGCACGCCAACCTGCACACACAAACGCAATCGTTCTACGGAAAGGTTGAAGTGGGCTACCGCAACTTCCTCTTTGCCGATGCCACAGGTCGTGTAGACTACTTCTCTACGTTGCTTGGCACTAGCAGCAACCACGTGTTCTATCCCTCTGTTGGTGCTTCGGTGCTGCTCACCGAGGTGCTTCCCTTGCCCAAAGAGATATTCTCACTATGGAAGATACGTGGTAGTTACGCCCAAGTGGGTAACCCCCCCATCGCCCTATCTCACAAGCGATGCGGTGGCTCTTTCTAATGGAACTCCCACCAGCAACGCCCATACGCCCGCTTATCACCTCAAACCCGAGATGACAAAGGCCTTTGAATTGGGTATGGACTTGCGCCTCTTTGGCAACAAACTCAACATTGCCGCCACCTATTATAATAGTAACACCTACAACCAACTGTTCCGTTACAAGCTTCCTCCTAGCTCTGGATACGAGTTTGCTTACGAAAACGCTGGTAAGGTGAACAACTGGGGTATTGAACTTAGCACCACTTACAACCAGAAATTAGGTCCTGTAGACTGGACTGCAAACCTGGTTTACTCGCTCAACCGCAACGAAATCAAAGAACTTTTGCCCGAATACGTAACCGACCACACCACAAACACCACGGTGAAAGCACCAACAGAGTTTGAAGTTTCATCGGCCGAATCGTACAAAATGATTCTTCGTCAAGGCGGAACAATGTCGGATATCTACGCTTCTCACCTTAAACAAGACTATCAAGGCAACATCCTTGCAAATGGCGGTGTACAAAAAGACGATAACGACTTTGTGAAAGTGGGCTCGGCTGCACCACGTTATAACATCTCATTGCGCAACACCTTTGCTTGGAAAGGCCTCGAATTGGGCTTCATGCTCGATGCACGCGTAGGTGGAGTAGTGGTTTCGGCCACACAAGCACTCATGGACCAGTTTGGTGTTTCTCAACAAACGGCCGACGCTCGCGACGCTGGAGGTGTGAAAGTAAACAATGGTTTAATCAATGCAGAGCAATATTACGGTGTGGTTGCTGGCGGACGTACTGGCCTTTTGGCTCATTACGCATACAGTGCTACGAATGTTAGATTGCGCGAGATGTCTATTTCTTACGACCTTCCTGCTTCTTGGTTTGCCAATAAGCTAAAAGTGAACGTGTCGCTAACAGGACATAACCTGCTGATGCTTTACAATCGAGCACCCTTCGACCCAGAATTAACCGCCAACACAGGCACCTATTATCAAGGGTTCGACTATTTTATGCCTCCCAGCCAGCGTAGTTTGGGCTTCGGCGTGAAGGTTAATTTCTAACCAAACATCTTAAAACAAGCAACAATGAATAAACATTTCATAAAGCTATGTGCACTTGTAGCGTTGTGCACGCCTATATATGGCTGTCTCGACTCTAGTCTTAACGACGACCCCGACAAGGTACACGTTAGTCGTTTGGCGCAAGATAACTTGTACGGAACTTATCTTACCACGCTGCAACGCAACGTGGTGGCCGAAGACCAAAACGATTTTCAGCTCACAGAAGACCTCTTTGGCAATATGTATGCTGGCTATTATGCTGGCACGCAAAGCTGGGAGGGTGGATATAATGCCACTACTTATGTGTTCCCCGATGGCTGGAAAGACCGCCCTTTCTCGGTGGCTTACACCAAGGTGATGAGCAATTGGCAACAATTGCGACTCAAAACCGACTCCTCGAGTGTGCTCTTTGCCGTGGGCGAAGTGGTGAAGGTTGAGGCTATGCATAAAACAACCGACATCTATGGGCCTATCCCCTACACTCGTTTTGGACTGCAAACGCCTGTGCCCTACGATTCGCAGAAGGATGTTTACATGCGTTTCTTCAGCGAACTAGACCATGCCATTGGCGTGCTAACGGCTTTCGACAGACTTAACCCCAGTGCTAAGCCTCTCAGCAATTTCGACCTTATCTACGGAAGCGACCTTAAAAAGTGGATTCGTTTTGCCAATTCGCTCAAACTTCGCTTGGCCATTCGCTGCCATAAGGCTTACGATGGTGCTCAAGCACTGGCCGAAGCTGCCGTAAACAACGATTATGGTGTGATTGAAGAGAACGAAGACAATGCCGTAATGCAAACCGTGGGAGCGCTCTCGTTTACGTATAACAACCCCTTCTATAATATTTATAGCACCGAGGGGCTACAACGAAGACCGCATGGGCGCATCAATGGATGCTTACCTTAACGGTTTTAGCGACCCCCGTTTGTCTAAGTTCTTTGCTCCTGCTATTGATGGACAGTATCGAGGGCATGCGTAATGGTATGCGCAATGGCAAAAATTTCCAAGGCAACGAAAAGCTTTCTGCACCCACTATCACACGTTCCACACCTTATGTTTGGATGAATGCGGCCGAGATGTGGTTGCTTAGAGCCGAAGGTGCATTGCTCGGATGGAACATGGGTGGCACTGCTAAAGACCTTTACGAAGAGGGCGTGCGCACCTCGTTGGCACAACATGGATTGTCTGACAGTGCTGATAACTACCTAGCTAGCACCAACACACCCAGCGCTTACGCTGGTATGAGGGGACTCCCTGCTGCCGATGCTCCTTCAGACATCACTCCCGCATGGGACGATAACGCCACCGACGCTAAGAAACTAGAACGCATCATTACCCAAAAATGGATTGCTATCTATCCTCTTGGACAAGAAGCATGGAGCGAATTCCGCAGAACGGGCTATCCTAAGCTCTTCCCTGTTGTTGATAACTTTAGTAATGGCAAGGTTAACACCAACATTCAGGTGCGCCGTGTTCCCTTCCCCGCTAGCGAATATATTGGCAATAAGGCCGAAGTGGAGAAGGCTGTGCAACTGCTTGGAGGCGAAGATACGGGTGGAACTAGCCTTTGGTGGGACAAACAATAAATCCCTCGAGGCTATCACTCATTTACATTCATACATCAAACTTAGCTTAAAATGTACACAAAATATATATTAAAGGGGCTTGCTACTGGGGTTCTTGCACTGGCAACACTCGCTTCGTGCAACACCAACATCGAGGCTTTAGAAATCATTAAGCCCGAAGTAAAGAGCGAACAGTATTATGCCGACCTTCGTGCTTATAAGCAACGCACCGACCATGAGGTGTTTTTTGGTTGGTTTGGCGGATGGAACACCAAGTCGCCTAACATGAGAGGGTCGCTCAAAAGCGTGCCCGATAGCGTCGACATTATTTCTATTTGGAGCGGAACATACGACCGCGAGGATATGGAGTATGTGCAAAACGTAAAGGGGACACGTGTTACCTTTACCATCTTTGCTCACAAAATTCCACAAAATTTCCTCGAAGGCGAAAACCACGACCAAGTAACGCGCGAGGCTATCGAACGTTATGCCATGGCATTGATTGATACAATGAATACTTATGGCTATCAAGGCATCGACCTCGATTATGAACCGGGCTACCAAGACCCTGCTGGTGGACCCTTCACTGGTCCGCTTGTGGGACCCACTAACGTGTATCCCAACTACCGCGACAACATGGAAATCTTCGTAAAGAAGCTGGGAGAGTTTATTGGACCTAAGAGCGGGAACCGACAAATTGCTCATCATCGACGGCGTGCCTTACGATGTTAAACCCGAATTGGCCGAGTATTTCAACTACGGTGTGGTGCAAGCCTACAATAGCCGAAGCTATTACGACCTGCAAAATCGCTTTAATAGGGCGGCCGCACGTGGATGGAAACCCGAACAATACATCTTCGCCGAAACCTTCGAAGGCGGTATGGCTGCCAATGGCGGTGTTGGTCACTTGCTCGAAGATGGCAAAACGCGCGTTCCTTCTATACTTGGTATGGCTAGTTTCTTACCCGAATACAATGGTAAAAAAGCCACACGAAAGGGCGGATGCGGAACTTATCACATGGAGAACGATTACGACAACTCGCCCAACTATAAGTTTACCCGCGAGGCTATACAAATTATGCAAAAACATAACGACAACGCCGACACCACTAAACCCTAAAAAAGGAACGCAACAATGAAAAAAATAATCACAAAACTGCCCGCGTTGCTGGCCATTCTCGTGGCTACTGCATGCAGCAACGGCATTAAAACCTACGACGGACTTTACATCGTGGGTACGCAAGGCAAAGAGGTTACCACCACTCTCATCGTTGACGATGTGCCTTCGGCTATCGCTGTGAACGTGGCGGCTAGCGAAACGGTGGAACAGAACACCACTGTTACGCTCAAAGCTGCACCCGAACTGGTGGATGCTTTCAACAAAGAGCATCACAAAAACTATGAGTTGCTGCCTCAAGAGGCATATAAACTGGAAAATGCTGCCCAAACCATTGCTCAAGGTAAGCACATTTCGGAGATGGGCACTAAGCTCACCATCATCAATCGCGATGCAATGAAGTTTTGGTACCACCCTATGTTCTGCCCATTAGTATTGACGATGTTAAGGGCACTAGCATGCCTGTTATCGAGGCTTCGCGCACCATCTACGTGGTGGTTAATCAGGTTATTGTTACCAAAGCGGCCGACTTGGATGCACCTTGGCGTTTCTATTATGCCGACTTTAGTAATAACACGGGACGTTTCGACACGCATGCCATGAAGAGTGTTACCTTTGAGGCGCGCGTAAGATTCAAAAAAATGAACTCCTCGAGCGTAAAATGGTGCTACTCGGTTATGGGATTGGAAGAAAATCTCTGCTTAAGAACGGCTGGAAGTGCTGCCGATGGATGGAAATTACAGCTGGGCGACCCCAACCACATGGACTCGCGCGATGTGCTTCCTAATGATAAATGGGTGCACTTGGCTTGTGTTTACAATGGCGAAACAGGCAAAAAGTACATCTATATCAATGGCGAACTGCAAGCCGAAACAACGGATAGTCGCCGAACAATTAATCTGGCCAATGCCTATGGACAAAACGACTTCTTCTATATCGGACAATCGGCCAACGACGACAGATGTATGGAAGGATGGGTTAGCGAGGCGCGCGTTTGGGCTACTGCCAGAACGGCTGCCGAACTCAAGAACAATGTGTGCTGGGTAGACCCCACTTCGAAAGACCTGGTGGCCTACTGGCGTTTTAACGAGGCACAAGCACAGGGCAATAAATGGGTTGTTACCGACCTAACGGGTAATGGCTTCAATGCTTATTACTTCTCTTGGCCCGATGGACAAACGCCTCACTTTGTTGATGCTGTTCGCTGTCCCGAATAGTTTCTGGCTCTTGGCCCACACATTTGTTTGCGATGGTGCCCCGGCAGCGCTAAAGTCTGCTGATGGTAGTGCCATCTTGTAGGGCTAACCGTTTACAACCATGGGGAGAAGTGCACGTAATTGCGCTTCTCCCCTTTTTGTTTTTGGTGGCTTTTGCTCTTCTTAGGCATCGTCTTGCACAATACTTCTGCTGCCAAAAACATGCTTTACAGCCAAGGCTCTGGCCTTACAGGCGTTTTTACTCCCCCCTTTTCTTTGTGGTTTTGCCTACATGTGCTAATTTTGCATCTGCTTAACACCTGGCCATATGGGTACTTTGGGCAGCCAATCGTTGCCCAGCCCGCACCTGGCCATCACTTCAAGCCATTATGGAATCATTAAAAGAGAAAACAGCTAAGGGCTTATTTTGGGGCGCAATAAACAATTTGCTGATGCAACTTATCGGCATGGCCGTGGGTATTGCGCTGGGCCGATTGCTCGACACCACCGATTATGGTATGATTGCCATGATTAGTGTGTTTCGCTTGTGGCCAACGAACTGCAAAACAGTGGCTTCAAAGCAGCCCTTAACAACCTCAAACAACCCGAACACAGCGATTACAATTCGGTTTTCTGGTTTAATATCGGCATGGGCCTTGCGCTTTATGCCCTGCTTTTCTTGTCTGCTCCGCTCATCGCCCATTATTACCACACGCCCCAGCTAGTGCCCTTGTGCCGTTATGCTTTTCTTTCGCTCATCTTCTCTAGCTTCGGCACAGCCCAGTCGGCCTATTTGGCCAAGCACATCATGGCCAAGCAGGTGGCCAAAGCCAATCTCACCAGCACCATCGTGTCGAGTCTCACGGGCGTGTTCATGGCTTGGAAGGGCTACGCTTATTGGTCGTTGGCCACCCAAACCAACCTTTACGTGCTGCTCAACACGCTGCTTTATTGGCATTACTCGCACTGGCGACCCACATTACAGATAGATTTCGGTCCTGTTAGGCGCATGTTTAAATTTAGCAGCAAACTGCTATTCTCGGCCATTCTTGCCGACATCAACAACAATGTGATGAACCTTTTGTTGGGTCGTTATTATTCGGCTGCTAGCACAGGTGCCTACAATCAGGCTTATCAATGGCACTCCAAGGCCTTTTTCTTAATTCAAGGCATGCTAACACAGGTGGCGCAGCCCGTGTTGGTGGATGTGGGCAGCGAGCGCGAACGGCAATGCGCGTGCTTCGCAAGATGATGCGCCTGGCTTCTTTTCTCTCTTTCCCCTTGCTTTTTGGCTTGGGCATGGTGTCGCACGAGTTCATTCTCGTGGCCATCACCAGCAAATGGGCTCAGAGTGCCGAGTTTATGCGCCTGCTTTGTATTAGTGGTGCGTTTGTTCCGCTGTCGTTTTTGCTTTCCAATTTGGTGATAAGCAAGGGTTGCTCTTCGGTTTATCTTTATGTCAATTTGGGTTTGGTGGTGTCTCAAGTGTTGGCTATGCTGTTGCTTTATCCCTTCGGCATCAAGTGTATGATATGCACGCTTGTGGTGCTTAACATTCTTTGCTTTGGTGTTTGGGGATTTTTTTCGCGCCGTTTGGCCGATTACAAGTTTCGGTTTCTTGCTCGCGACACGCTCCCCTTTGCCCTTGCCGCCCTTGGCGTTATGGCCTTTACGTGGTTTTTAACCCAGCAAATCACGTTGTTGCCTTTGCTTTTGGCTGTGCGCGTGGTTGTGGCTGGCGTGCTTTATTTGGGTATCATGAAGTTGGCCAACGTGGATGTGTTTAACGAGATGCTGGCTTTTGTGATGCGAAAGCGGGGTTAAACAATTGTTGTTTTGTAAAAATATCGCACTAAATTTTAACTTCATTACGCCCTTTTTTGCTCGCTGCGCCTACGTTGCTCCGATTTTGGGCGTATTTCGCAAGTTTTGTAAGTAGCTGTTACTTAGTGCTTTAAGCCGAAAACGATGTTTTTTTGAGGTAAAAACCACCTTCTAGCGTGCTAAAAGCAGCATTTTTGGTGTAAAAGATAGCATTTTACCGTGCTAACTGCTACATATTACCATGCTAACTGCTACATATTACACTGCGTTTAGTAAGAGTTAGCCTTGCAAAAACCACCTTTTTGAGGTGAAAGTTGGCCTTTGGGCAGGTTCAAATTTTGTTGTTCGGGGCGAAATAGAAAGCTAAAAACTAGGTTTTTGCTGCAAATCACACTTCAAACAGCGTTCCTGGAAGTTGCAAATTGTGGCTTTCGAGGGTAAAAACATAGGTTTTTGCACGCATTTTTTTCTAGAATGGTTGGCTCGGATTGTGTGTTTTGTAAAATAAAACCAACACATTTAACAATTCTGATACCTATAACTTGCTATCTTTCCCCCTTAGTTGTTGGCCCTTGCAAAGTGCAGTGCGCCAACACCCGATACTGTCCCAAATAGTGTGTCTCTTCTGCAGGAGTTAATAAAAAGAGGGCCAACTCTTGCGAATCAGCCCCGAAGCCTGTAATTTTGAGTGCCTAAACTTAAAAATTATTGCTGTCCGGTAAAAATAAACTAAAAGTTCTGTATCTCTTTATCCATTGGTATTGCAGCCGTTTTACTCATCTAGGGGCTTGGTTTTCATTTTCAAACTGTAAGTATTATAAATGCACTTATTTTTACAAGAAAGACCTATAATAACCGATAATTCTAAGAAATAATAAGTTTAAGTCTATTTTAACTAACACAGATAGTCCCAAAGAAGCTTTACCGGACAGCAATACTTAAATATTATTGCTGTCCGGTAAAACTTTTGCAAGCAATATATTGGAATCTGAGATTGAGCGTATTAAGAATGACCCTCAGTTGAAATATCTAATAAAGGAGAATTAGCTGTGAGAAACATGGAATTTATATCAGGCAACTCTTCTCCATCATCAAATACAAAATAGACATTTCTCCGTGCCCTTGTAATCGCAACATAGAGTTTCGCCTTAGTTGTTGTTGGCAAAGATTTTTTGAATCCCCTTAACCAAGCTTTCATATCAGAAGTTGGATATATGATAACTGTATCAAATGTAAGCCCCTTTGATACCCCAAAGTTAAGAACTGGTGCTTTCAAGTTGGCTATATTAGAACTTGCGTTATAACGTAACTGCATAGCTTCAGGATTGTCCTTGAATACAGACTCTAAGTCTTTCCGTCTAATAGCTAAGATTGTCCCATTCATCTTTCTTTGAGAACATTTCTTACAGTCACAGGGCTTCGTTGGTTCATAAAGCCCTTGGTATAAAAATGACGAAAGAGCACATATGGTCTTACTATTACGGTGTGAACAGTTGAGAGTTTGTTCATCTATCTCGCAGTTATTTTGTTTGTTTCTCTTCTTAGAGCACTCTGCCAAGATAAATTCTTTGACCCTACCTTCTGAGTATTTCCTGAAATGAGACTCTCTGTGTGTTGAATAAACATACTGTCTCGGATCTCCGACCAACGTAATGTTTGAAGAGGATGCAAACAATAGCTTAAGTATATCTAAGTCATAGCCTGCCAAATCTTGTACTTCGTCTATATAGATATAAGGGAAAATTAAGGCAAGGCGATTTATTAGTCGTCCCTTGACTTTCTCATTTGTTTTAACAACAAATTTTGCAATTCTATCTGAGTATAGTTTAAAATCACGACTACAATAATGCTTTACTGGATGGTCTGATTCTTTATAGGGATTCCATATCTCTTTACCCTTCATGACCTGACGTAATCTGCCTTCATGCCCTGTCTTACATAGTATAAGCCCTTTTACTTTCAAATTAGTAAATTCTGGATATAATGCTCCCTGATATGGTTTTACACCATACTTAATCAAGAAAGAAAACCAAGTCATGATGGTTATATTTGCTGGGACACATCCTTTTTCTGTGATGACTTTATCTTCAATCTCCCTCTTATTAGAATCGGTATAAGTAAGAAGCAAAGCCTTACCTTGTCGAGCCAAAGCATCGTGGACTATATAAGTAGTTTTTTTCCAGATCCCTAGCTGCTATAATATATCTGTTTTTTTATCCATGTAATAGCTTCTTGTATGTATTGTGGTATTGTAATAGAATCTTCTGCTCTCAAAAGATGGAAAAGGGCACTGTCTGTTTTGTTTTTTTGCATAAACTCCGCTAATACAACAGCATCACACTCTCCATTATAATCGACAATTTTACATAATTTATCCAAATTGTCATTATTGGCAGCTATTATTTGAGGTTCTAAGGTTTTTAGCATTGTCGTCATCTGAGATAAAAGAAACGTATCGTCTCCGTTTGGTCATTATCGTACCATTCATGCTTCTTTTGCGATTTTCCGTCATTATCAGTTATTATTGCAATTTGTTTGCTCATCCCTTTTACGAGAGTAAGATATCGTTTAAAGGAAAGTCCTGATACAGAAATAATATCAATACCGTCTTGTATTGGCAATTTTCCGAATTTATCTTTATATGCTCTTTGGACTATTAAATCATCACATGGACCTTCCACTAAAATAGCCTTGTTAGAAAGAACTACACGTAGAGTATCGTACCCTGATAATTTTGTAAAAAAGGCTCTTGTACTTTCCTCTATGGCATTAAAATATATAGGAGTGGTACCTCCCAATAGTATAAGATTTCCCAAATCCAGTTTGTTACATACAACACTACTATGGGTAGTAACTATGATTTGACGGTTTTTATTTCTTTCACCTATTTGATCTAAAAATATATTGAGTTTTGCATGACTGAGATGATTTTCCGGTTCCTCTATAAGTAATGCACAAGGTCTTTCAGACCGTGGCTGTAATGCCATGTAAGTCTTTGTCATACATTGTTCGCCCTTCCCAATATAATGAAACGGAATGTCTTTAATTTTTGCCACTAAAAGGCTCTCCCAGTTGGTACTTACAGAGGGATCCAGAGACAAAGAAAAGTCTTGTGCAAAATCTTTATACTTGTCTACAACTTCCTTAACAGATAGATTATCGGAAAAATCTTCTTTCATTTGCCTAAAAGCACTTGCGAGGGTAACTCTATCATCGGAAGCTAATAAATCACTTATCATTCTATTGAGATAGGAATCTACAATTCCTCTGTTGTTTGCAACAGATGAAGTATCTACGAGCAATGAATGCATTGGCATGATACGGTTTGTTACCTTATTTCTTGCAAATGTTTGTCTCGTACACTTATAATACTCGATTGGTAGAGATTTTATTTGCGCTGGATTTTTACATAATTCTTCATATTCTTCTTTGTATTCTTCATCAAATTCTATATCGATTCGTACTCCTTGCCCAGGCTGTACCGAGGAAAAATCTCCTTCAAAATCGGCCAATATCCCAACCTCGTCATCTTTGCCATCAAAAAAGACTTCAATGGAAATTTTTGGTAACCCTATCTGTGTCTTTCCTTCTTCACATGATTTTAGATACTCTGTCACATTATCCTGATTAAAAAGATAAGATGAAAGAGAATTTCGTATTGGTTGACCACGATGCATACCGCTTACACACAAATTGATTGCATCTAATATGGTGGATTTTCCAACACTGTTATTTCCTACCAATATGTTTTGATGTTCATTGAATTTGATTTCAAAATCCTTAAAACATCGGAATCCCATTATATGTAACTTAGAGATATACATAACTATTTATTTTGTTAATCCTTGAATTTTTGTAACAATGGATGCTAATTCATTGATTCTATTAAGGACAGATGCATCTATTGCTTCTGCATCTTCCACTTCTTTTGGGCGCACTCTGAGAGGATCTTGGTGGATTTCCTCAAGAACTTTGGTTAGATAATCCTTATATTTCTCAGGATCTTTATCTCGCAGTTCTTCTGAAAAAGCAACCATTGATTTTGCCAAAGTCAGCTTGTAACCATAATCTTCCAATAATGTCTTTTGTTTACTAAATTGTCTGGCGCAGAAAACAGCAGCAGTTACAAGTAATGGAATCATGCTCAATTTTCCTGCTATTTGTATCCACATGTGGTTTATATTACCATCCGTTGGCACCGCTCCACTTATAAGCCAAATGCCGATACCTGCAGCAGCGATAATTAGTAGACCAGCAGCTACCATCCATATCCATAATCTCCAACCATCTAACTGTTTGTAGTGACTATTAAAAGAGGCACTCAATCCTTCCGCTGTAGAATAACTGAGAGCTTGCTTCGCTTTATCAATTAAATCCTTTGCTTCATCAAGGATAGATTGGTGTTCCGTAGAATACTGTGTCAACTTCTGTTCATATTCGCTTGTTATTTTTGCCTGTTTATCAAGTTCCTCTTCTCGCTCATCTATCTTGTTTGTAAAGTCTTTTATTGTAGATTGATTGGACTTTATGGACGATAGAGATGTTGAAGACGTTTGCAGATTACCCTCTACATCTGAGGCCATATCTTCTATTTTGTCCTTCAATTTAGATATTTCGTCTACCAACGTATTATACTCGTCTGTCTTAGTCGATACTTCCTCCAACTTAGACCGTATTTCTTCATTGGAAGTAGTACCATTCTTCGCATATGTTTCTAAGCTCTCTATTATTTGTTTCGATTTCTGTAGTTGATCATCCAACTCTACAGCCTTGCGAGTAAGCTCATCAAGAGAGTTATCAAATGCGATTAATCTTTTCTTGTCTGTTCGCACATTATATCCTCGCAAAATACTTTTTATATTGTCTATCTCTACAGCAACCTGAGTATAATTGTCATTTTCAATATAGCTATATAGGTATGAAAGATGGTTATTTAAAGTGTATCGTTCACTATATGTTGAATATTTAATATAGTAGCACTCATTTGATGTTAGAAACTTTAAGTCCGTGTATATGTTTCTAATACCTGCATAAAGAGCGTTCAGCGAGTATTCGCTTTCGCTACCATACAATGCCTTATCCAGCTCACTATTCTTTTCCTTCATTGTTTTTCGGAAAATGATAAGCTGAGTATCAATCTTGGTTAAGTAATCTTTTATGTTATCTATCGTTCCTACTGTCATAATAATACAAATTATTTCATCACCTTATCATACAATGTCTTGTAATCTTTTGCCACGCCATACACCACATTGTCACTTTGGCTGATGGCTTCAAAGTGGCGAGCGGCACATTCGAGCTTGGCATCCTCTGCACCACGGAGTTGTGAGCGTTGCCACTCGTTGCCCTTGGTTTCGGCAATGAAGTAGATGTGTTTCACTGTGCCTTCGTTGAAAGCTACAGCCCAGTCGGGATTGTACTTTCCCATCGGGGTGTTGATGTGGAAATCACGTGGCAATTTGGTATAGACGGCCACTTCGTCGTGGGTTTCCAAAGCCTCGGCAAATCGTTTCTCCACACCCTCACTATCTACCACCACAAGGTCGTAGAGCGACTTGGTACTCTCAATGGCGTTGATGCCTATCTTACCACGTATCGGGTCTTGGGTGAATATGTCTACATCATAGGTCTTGTTGGTTCGGTGGTAGCATATCTTCTGCACCACTGCCATCGCTTTTTCATCGTTGATGATGTTGCCTACCTTACGGATAAATTCTTCAGGATTCATCTTAAACTGATGGAAGGTTGCAGGGCGTATGCCTTTCAAGATAGCCACGATGGTTTTGCGGGTCAGTCCCGTGGCAGCCACCAAACGACCAATCAAATCGTAAGCTACACCTGTACCAATTGTCTCACGCACATTATAAGTGCGTGCTTTTTCTCTGTACCATCGCTGCACCGGCTTCAAGCTGTTTCTTGTCGCGTATTTCCTCCATGCGTCCTTCCTCGACCACCATACGAATTTCTGTTACGCTGAGGTGCTTGTCAATTGCATCAACAGACTTATGGATAAGGTCAGTCGTCTCAAAGTCCACTTTGTAGTAGGTCTTGACATTGATGCGCTTCCACAGTTCTTGGAATTGTTTTTTCTTAAACTGCTCTTCTTGGAAGTTAGCCTCCTTAGGTTTACGGGCATCGTCTATCTTTACCGCCTTTGGATTAAAGACGTTATCCAGTGTCTGAGCAATACCCTCTTTGATGTCATTAAACTGGTTGCCGAAGTTGAGCGTTTCGGCTTGCCTTTCCTCAAAGAAGGTATCGGTAAGCTTGCCATCGTCATCCACATAGTCACGCTTGATGAGCTGGTTGTATATCTTGCGGGCATCATCTACAGTTATCTTCACTTTGTTGCCGTCTGCCGTTTCATAAACATGGTCCACAAAAAGTGTCGGAGTAATGATCACCGGACGGTCGCTCACCACATCGGCTATTTCGTGTTGCAGCTGTTTGGAAAACTGCTCATAGCTTTCACTGGCTATCACGGTCAATATATTGGTGTCGAATACTGTGGTCCCCAACACATCGGAGTCTTGACGCTCACCGTCTTTGTTCACGCAAAGACGCATACCACGCCCCACTTCCTGACGCTTATTGGTCTCATTGGCACTGTTCTTCAACGTGCAAATCTGGAACACATTGGGGTTATCCCACCCTTCTTTCAAAGCCGAGTGCGAGAAGATGAAATGTGTAGGTTCTTCAAAACTCAACAACCGCTCCTTGTCCTTCATAATCAGGTCGTAGGCACTTTCGTCGCTGCTGTCAGCCTCTCCACGCTTTACCTTTGAGTCGATAAACTTACCCTTCTTGTCTTTAGAGAAGTAGCCATTGTGTACCTGCTCTGCCGTGAAGCGTGATAGATAGCGAGTGTATGCCTCATTGGTAAAGGTGGGCTGTAACTCCTGCAATACTCGATGATATTCTTCTTCAAACATTTCGGCAAACTTACCTTTGCCATTGCCGCCATCGTCGTAAGTGCGATAATTCTCCACATGGTCAATGAAGAAGAGGCTCAACACTTTAATTCCCTTTGGGAAGAGAATGCGCTCGCGCTCAATATGCGTCTTGATAGTCTCGCGAATCTGTATGCGTCGCATCACGTCTTCGGTCACTTCGCCCTGCGAATCGCCTTCATAGAGCACCATGCCGTTGAGCAGCTTTACCATGCCGGCACGCCCGTCGATGCGTTCCACCACATAGTGGTCGCGATACTCTGCCATCTGTCCGCTCTGTTCGTAAAGGTCGAAGCCCTCGCACACCAAACGCGTAGTCTGCCGCACATTGCCCGTATTGCCGATGATGTCGTAGGTAATGCGTGCCTGCGGATTCTTGCCCTTGCTCACCACTATCTCATCAAGATAGAGGAAACCATTGGTGGCGGTACTTCCCACTTGGCGTATGCCTTTCACCTCTATTTTCTTCACCAACTTCTTGTTGTAGGCATCAATCGCATCAAGGCGATACACCATGTTCAACACCTCACGGTGTGTGGCAGAATAGAGCAGCATCGCCAATGGATTGAAGAGCTTGATTCCCTTTCGGGTGGCGTTGTTGGTATTGACACCGAGCACGCTCTGCGGCTCGTCGATAATCATCACAGGATTGGTCTTTGCCAAAATGTCGATAGGGCGACGACTGCCAAACTCGTCACGCTTCGAGAAGATAATACGGGCAGCGGCATCACCACTGCGTCCTTCCTGATTTTTATCCTCGTTGAGCGATGAGTTAAATGCCTGCGTGTTGATGATCATGGCGTGCAGGTTGTTGTCGCTTGCAAAGTTGTCTATCTTGGTGAGCAGCTTCGAGTTGTAGATAAAGTATTGCATGCGCTTGCCATACTCGTGGGCAAAATGGTCTTGCATTGTCTCAAAACTCTTATACACACCTTCTCGAATAGCCACGCTCGGCACTACGATAATAAACTTGCTCCAGCCATAATGTTTGTTCAGTTCGTACATCGTCTTGATGTAGGTATAGGTCTTGCCAGTACCCGTTTCCATTTCGATGGTGAGGTGTATGCCCTCACCCTCCAAATGGTCGATAGGTTTTAAACCTTGCTCCATCTGGATGGCACGCACATTCTCCTTGATGTCGCCACGGTCGAGAGTGAGCGGAGCATTACCAAAGCCCATTGTCTTAAAGGCTTCGATCTGCTGACTTTTTCCTCGATCCATAATATAGTCAACGCTATCGTGATAGGGTTGTCCTTGAAAGGCACGCACCACATTGCGAGCTGCCTCCACCTGAAAACCTTGATGTTTAAATTTTAGTTTCATTGTTCTTCGTTGTTTCCTTTCTTGCCTCGATCCTCCAAACGCTTGATGGCATTGAGGTAGTCGTGTTCTACATCGCTGATAGTGCGTTGCTTATATTTGCGGTACTCATTGGAGGCATGTTCCATTGCCTCCGAGTGCGACACCTTGCCAGCATCTTGCAGCAGTTGTTCGCCCGACATAGTGAGTATTCTGTCCAAATAGTTTGCCCAGTCGTTCATCGTCATGGGTTGTTCTTTCTCGGCTTGGCGCTCTGCAAAGTCCAGATAACCCGATACCAGTTGTCCCATGACACGGAGTTCCTTATCGTCCAAATAATTCTTTGCCGTGCGTGCCTCGGCTAAGGTAGGCTGTCCGCCATTGAAAGTAAGCAGCCCCATAAAATCTTTCTCTGCATCGGCACGCTCCACTATCAGTTCTGCTGCGGTGTGTCCGTGTATGGCAAAGTGAATCTTGTTTTGCACCTTCTTAAAAAACTCCTGCGAGACGGAAGCTCGTGGGTCGTAGTCGATACTCGTAGCATAAATCTCCAACACCTGACGATAAAAAACTTTCTCCGTGGCACGAATGTCGCGGATACGTTCCAGCAGCTCTTTCCAATAGCCGCCACCACCTAATTTCTTCAATCGATCATCATCGAGTGTAAAGCCCTTGGTGATATATTCTTTCAATCGTATTGTTGCCCATTGGCGAAAGCGAGTGGCAGTGATGCTGCGCACACGATAGCCTAAGGCAATAATCATATCGAGATTGTAAAAGGTTGTCAGGTACGATTTACCATCGGTAGCAGTTGTTCGGAATTTCCGAACAACTGCCTCTTCCTGAAGTTCCCCCTCCTCGAAGATGTGCTTAATATGCTCACTCACGTTCGACTTGCTCGTTTGATACAATTCGCACATCTGTGCTTGAGTAAGCCACAAAGTATCTTCCTCAAGTTTCACATCTATTTTGGTCAAACCATCTTGACCAGTATATATCAATATCTTGTCCATTTTATGGAGTTTTAAGGGTTCAGAGTTGAGAGTTGAGTTTGGCGGATAGTGTTTTGGTGGTAGCCATAAGCATCTTTTTGATTTCTGTGCAATCTTGAGAGATACTTTCAAACTCTTTGCCATCAATATATGCCGTTTCGTTGAGCAGCTCTAACCAATAGATGGTTTCACCGCATTCTTTCAAAGCTATATAGACCTTGGCAAGAAAATCCTTTGTACTCATTGCGGTTTCACTCTCTGCAAGGTTGGCTCCAATGCTGGTGCTGGAGCGAAGTACCTGCTTAGAAAGCACAAACTCCTTCTTGTCCGTACAAAGATATTTGTATAGATTGACGATACGTACTGCAAATCGCTTACTCTTGTATCTAACTGTATTTTCTTGTTCCACGTTATTTGAGTTTTGAGAGTTGAATTAGGGTGAAGTTTTGAGAGTTGAGAGTTGAGAGTTGAGAGTTGAGAGTTGAGAGTTGAGAGTTGAGAGTTGAGAAAGGCGACTCCACTTTTAACTCTCAAAACTTCACCCTAATTCAACTCTCAACTCTTAACTCTCCACACTAATTCAACACTATATCACTCGAATACTGTTAACTGCCTGGCTTTCATCCCAGTTAAGTTGCTGTTTGAACAACTCGAAGATATTGATTTTTGTCTTATCTTCGCCGAAACAGCTATCACGGAAGAGTACACGCTGGGGCTGCTTGGCTGCCATAGCCTTCACCACATTCTCCGTGATGTTCTCAGCAAAGCAAGCTACCAAATCGTTGCCATCTACGGTGTAGATCTTGCACCCATCCACTTCTTCTGTCGTCATCGGCAGTGAGAGCTGCACACCCCACGAGAGCATTGCCCCAAAGAGCAAGTCAAGGTCGGTGCGATCAGCCTTGATGTTGTCGGCAAAGAGGTCGAGCGTGTTTTGGTCATACTCATTAGGCGACTTCTCCACGTTCTCGTAGTTGCTGTCGGCAAGGCGGAACACACGGAAGCCAGTATCGAGGTCTTGTGTTGTCAGTGGCGATTCATCTTTTATTTTCTTTCCCGCACGGCGTATGCGCTCCTTGGCTATCTCAGGAATAGTGTTGTAGCCAGCCTTGCGAGCTTCGCTGTCTTCGGGGGTTTCTTCCGCCAACTGTACACAGATGTATTTTCGATGTCCGCTGTCATCGGCATTGAGCTGCATTACGGCATGGGCAGTAGTGGCGGAACCGGAGAAGAAGTCGAGGATTATTGAATTGTCATTATTAACAAATTCAAGTAATCTTTTTATTAGTTCAATAGGTTTAGAATAGTTGAAATAGTTATTTGTTTTAAATAACTCTTTCATAATTGAAGCTGCATCTGCATTAAGAATATCTGTAATAAGATTTTTTTATGAGGTGCAGCTCTTTTTATTTTATTACCCTCATTATCAACATAGAGATAATTTTTTTATAGCATACAGACCATTTTGATAATTTATTTGGAGATTTTTCTAAATTCTATAAATTTGTTAGTACGAGCCCATTCTATTTTCTTTTTGCCCCCATTTCCAAATCCATCCATCATTCTTATAATCTAAACGACCATTGGGATAGGTAATAGTTCCATCTGGACATTCTATTCCGTAATTTAAGCTCTCACTATATGAGAGTCCTCCTCGGTCTAAATTATCAATATAATATGGACCTCTTTCTTCATAAAATTCATCTTTAAATTTATAACGCTTTACATCATATGATGCTTTGTTTTTTGAAAATGTATTTGCATACAGTTCTTTATTCTTACAATAAACTAATATATTTTCGGTTATTATTGCTATTCCTTTTGCATCAGAAGCTCCTGTTTTCTTTTGCCAAACCAAAGATGTTACAAAGTTCTTTTCTCCATAAATTTCATTGCAAATTTTTTGTAAATTGCATATTTCATTATCATCAATGCTTATAAATATCACCCCATCCTCTTTCAGCAGCGAGTGAGCCACGAGTAGTCGGCTATACATCATTGAGCACCAATCGGAGTGGAAACGACCGTTGCTGTCAAGGTTTTTACGATAGCGGTTGCCCTCCTCGTCCACATTGCCCACTGCAAGTTCTTCTTCTTCTAAAGAATGCGCAAAGTCGTCATGATACACAAAGTCGTTACCCGTGTTGTAAGGTGGGTCGATGTATATCATCTTCACCTTGCCCATATAACCCTTCTGCAAGAGCTTGAGCACACGCAGGTTATCACCCTCGATGTAGAGGTTCTGTGTGGTGTCCCAATCTACAGAGTCTTCAGGCACAGGGCGTAAGGTATCTGTAATAGGTGTAGCAGCTTCACGGCGAGCAGCCTGTTTGCCCGGCCATATAAACTGATACATCTCCTCACCATCTTCCACAGCATTGTCGCCAAGAAGCTGACGCAGCGTCGTAAAATTGACCGCCATGCGCACCTGCCGTCCGTCCTTCTCTACGTTAATTACTCCACTCTCAACTCTCCTATCTTCACACTCCGTGAAGCACGAGGGTGCTATCTGGTAGAGTGCTTCAAGGTTGAGCTTACTACCATCTGCCGATGTACGTTCCAATCTTTCAGGTCTCATTATATCTTGTTTTTTATTGTTCTATTTTGTTTTCAAGTTGGGCAATGCGTGTTTGAAGTTCTTTCAACTCACGATTCATTTCCAGCTGTAAGCTGAATTGCTTTTCCTTTCGCATCTTCTTCTGTAAGACTGTGTATTGCTTTTGGAGCAGCTCCAAATGTTGCCGTTGTTCTGCAGTCACTTTATATTCCGCCTCCGTCTGTGTACCGAACAGTGATAATTGCCCAAGGAAGTTGCCGTAAAGCGCATCCATGTCGTGCCCCATAATGTTCAGTGGGGTTACTGTTAAATCAACATTTGCCAACACCTCCATTTTGCCACTCTGCACAATGCCTCCTTGTGGGTTCGTGGTTTTAGGTTGCATCAGCAAGGGTAGATTCAAGTACCAATTGCGAATTTACTGAATCTTTTTGTTTAAAACAAATATTGGTGATTTAAACCCTTAATTCCGCAGCATAAAATCTTTTAAGAACTCCAAGTACCTGATAAACAAAGTTCTCAAAACACTTGGATATGTCCGAAATTTCACCTATCTTGGTGCTGCAAACATAACAAGTAAGCAAAAAAACTGACATGACAAAGGTAGCAATTAAAAACGAGAATATCACTTCTTTCAGTGGGATATATCATATTATGGACGTTTTCTCAAAGTTGGGCTTTGAAAAACTTACCGAATCTGTATTGGGTAAACGTGGAAGTAGCGGCAAAGCATTCAGCCGTGGAAGTATTCTCGGGTACAAACAGCTCAAACAGAATTTCCCGTTTCATTTCTTCTATGGGGACAGCGTCAACGCCGTACCAATACAGACAGGGGTGGTTCTGATAGCCAATCTGCTGATAATAGTTCTGTCGAGAAGCATCAAGCGACACTGTGCATTCTCACGTTACCATGGTACGACTTATGCTTATGTACTACGTCGATTTTATCGCATTCATGGAAAACCCCGAAAAAACTTGGAATGATTTCCTTGCAAAGGAGATGCAAAAAGCACCACCAGAACCAAGTCTTTTCGATTAGGGGGGCTTACTTTTGAAAAAAATAACCCCCGAAGTCCAATTTTACAGAGCTTCGGGGATGATATTTATGCTCTTTTGAGTTTTACCGGACAGCAATAAATTCTAATACCTATTACTTGCTATCTCTCCCCTTAGTTGTTGGCCCTTGCAAAGTGCAGTGCGCCAACACCCATACGCGTATAATGCAGCGTTCGTTGCCAATAATCGCGGTTAAAGACTTATTTATATGACTAGTAAAGAGCATAAAAGCTTGAAACACAGAGCCTGTTATCCCCTTTTTTAGGTATTGTTTGTTTGGTTATTAATACCTAATTTTGCAAAGCAGATGCCACGCATCTCCATCTAATAATCAATAAAAGCGAATGTTCAAAATCTGTTTTGCCATCCTTTTACTTGCGTTGAGCTATGTAACCACTGCCAATGCACAAGGTGTTTTGCTCGGCGGAACCATCAAAGCCAAGGCCGATGGGGCACCCGTGGAGTATGCCACCGTGATGCTTAAAGAGTGCGAGCTGTGGGCCATCACCGACAGTAAGGGGCGTTTTGCCATCAAAAACGTGCCAACGGGCAACGTTACGCTCACTGTGCGTTGTCTTGGCTTTGCCACATACACCGCTGCCCTCAACATCAAGGCTGGCATGCCGTCGCTAAATATCGCCCTAAATGCCGACAACCTCAAGCTTAACGAGGTGGAAGTGGTGGCCAAACGCAAAGCCGACGTGGGCACCACCAGCTACACCATCGACCGCCTGGCACTCGACAATCGGCAAGCGTTGAACCTTGGCGACATCATGAGTTTGCTCCCCGGTGGCAAAACCTGGAACAGCTCTCTGCTTCGCGACACCCGCATTGCCCTTCGCAGTAGTGGTGGCGAGATGGGTAACGCCTCGTTTGGTACGGCTATCGAGGTGGATGGCGTGCGACTAGACAATAACGCCACGCCTGGCGAAACGCTCGGAGCGGGCACGCGCACCCTTAGCACGGCCAATATCGAGAGCGTTGAGGTGGTTACGGGGGTGCCTTCGGTTGAATATGGCGACCTAAGCAATGGTGTAGTGAAGGTGAACACACGCCGTGGCAAGTCGCCTTTTTATTGTTGAAGCCAAGTTAAACCAAAACACGCGCCAAGTGGCACTAAGCAAAGGCGTCGACCTTGGTGGTAAATGGGGATTGTTTAACTTCTCAATGGAACACGCGCGCACGTTCGGCGACATCACATCACCCTACACCGCCTACCAACGCAATGTACTCTCGGCGCATTATATGCATGTGTTGATGCGTCACAGCATGCCCTTGACACTCAACATCGGTCTTACGGGCAATGTGGGCGGATATAATTCGAAGGCCGACCCCGACCGCGAACTCGACAGTTATAAGAAAGAACGCGACAACAGATTTACCGCAAACCTCTCGGCCGAGTGGCTACTCAACCGCAAATGGCTCACCAGCGTGGTACTGAAATCGTCGCTTTCGTATGCCGATCAGCTATACGAGAATTACAGCCACACAAGTTCAGCCACTACACTTCCCTACATCCACACCATGCAAGAAGGCTATTTCGTGGCCTACGACTATGACAAACACCCCTCGTCGGATATCATTCTGGGTCCTACAGGCTATTGGTATGTGCGCAGTTTCAACGATAGTCGCCCCCTAAGTTACGCCTTTAAGTTGAAGGCCGATTGGGTAAAGCGGTTCGCGCGCATATATAATAAAGTGTCGGTTGGGGCCGATTACACAGGCAGTCGCAACCTAGGCGCGGCACTTACTACGAGGAGGCGCGCCTAACACCCACATGGCGACCCTACCGTTACCACGAATTGCCCACGCTGAACAACCTTGCCGTCTATGCAGAAGAACGCCTGAACATGCCAACGGGCAAGCTTTCGAACATGGAACTGACGGTGGGTCTACGCAACGACATCAGTCATATCGCTGGTTCGGCCTACGGAACGGCCTCAACCCTCTCGCCACGCGCCAACCTTCGTTACGTGTTTTGGCATGATCGCGATACGTGGATACGAAGTCTTTCGGCACACGTGGGTTGGGGAAAATCGGTTAAATTGCCCTCGTTTCAAGTGCTTTACCCCCGCACCAGCTACATAGACCGACTGGCATTCACCCCAGGGAGCACCGCCGACAACAAGGCTTACTATGCCTATCACACCTTTCCGTCGCAGGCGGTGTACAATCCGCAACTACAATGGCAGTACACCAACCAGCTTGACCTTGGCTTACAGGCCAACATTGGCCACACGCGCGTTAACGTTTCGGCCTTTTATCACAAAACGTTTAACCCATATACGGCCGTAGTGGTGTACAAACCCTACACCTATAAGTACACTTCGCAAACGGCCTTAGAGCATTGTCCCATCCCCTCGGCTAACCGCGAATACCACATCGACCAACAAACAGGCATCGTAACCGTGAACGACATCACGGGTGCCAACGCCCCCATACAGCTACCTTACAAGGAAAGGGAAGGCTATCTGAGCAACCGCAAATACGTAAATGGGTCGCCCACCGAACGTTTCGGCATAGAATGGATTGTGGATTTCGCCCCAATCAAGGCGCTACGCACTTCGCTTAGGCTCGATGGAAACTACTATTACTACAGGGATTAGATGATTTGCTCTTCGTCGCGTTGCCTTCGGAGGCTGGCACGCTCAATGCACAAGGCAAGCCTTACACCTATATTGGCCATTATCGCGGCAGCGGAACAACCTCTACCGACAATACGGCGTCGCCCTCGGTAAGCAACGGTTCGCTCACGCACGAGTCCAATCTCAACATTACACTCACAACCCACGTGCCGCGCATACGTATCATCATGTCGCTACGCGTTGAGTGTTCGCTCTATCAATACAACCGTCCGCTAAGCGAATTGCCAAACGGAACGCGCGGATATGCTTTGGAGAAGGGCGACGAGTTCTTTGGAAAGCCCTACACGCGGGATGTTCGCGACAAGCACATGGTGGTTTATCCCGAGTATTATAGTACGTGGGAAGAACCCGATAAGCTTATTCCCTTCGCCGAAAAGTTTGCTTGGGCCAAAGACAACGACCCCACTTTGTTCAACGATTTGGCTAAGCTGGTGAAACGAACCAACTATGCCTTCGTGATGAATCCCGAACGTCTGTCGGCCTATTACTCGGCCAATTTCAGCGTAACGAAGGAGATTGGCGACCGCGTACAGCTGATGTTCTATGCCAACAACTTCTGGAACACCATGAGCCGAGTGCGTTCCACGCGCACAGGACAAGAAACCTCGCTCTATGGCAGCTCGTATGTGCCCGCCTTTTACTATGGGTTGGGACTGAAAGTGAAGATATGATGCGAGGAGTAATTGAGTAGTAAAGGAGTAAAGTAGTAAGGAGTAAGTAGTTAAGTAGTTATGGAGTTAAGGAGTTAAGCCAAATGTGTTGTTGCAGCGTGGCAAACGTTCTCACTAACTCACAGACTCACTAACTCACAAGCTCACAAACTCACAAACTCATAAACTCACAAACTCATAAGCTCACAAACTCACAAGCTCACAAACTAAAAAACTCATTAATAAATAAGCAATTATGTATCGCAAAACAATTCTTATCAATTCGTTCTTAGCAGCGTTTTTTGCGTTGCTGGTTTTGTCGTGCAGCAGCGACGACAAGGTAGACACCGTGCAAACCTGCAAGGTTAACGTAACTTTGCAGTATCCCGAAAACAGCATTCAGCCCTACGAAGGTGCAAAAGTTGAACTTGTTGATGCACGCGCATCGGTGTTCGAGGCCACAACCAATGCTAAGGGAGTGGCCGAATTTAACGTGCCGGCCGGCATTTACGATGTTCGTAGTAGTGCAACACGTGGCGATGGAACATGGAAATTCCACCTTAATGGAAACAAAAGCAAGGTTGTTGTGTCGCCACCCACTACGGAAATAACACTTGAAATGAAGCTGTCAAAGGCCAAGGCTGCTCAGATTATCATTAAAGAGCTTTATTGCGGAGGATGTCCTGCTGATCAAGGTACTGGCTATTTCCACCAAGATAAGGGCTTTATCCTCTACAATAACAGTGCAGAAGTGGCTACAATTGAGAACTTAGCCGTTGGTATGGTCGACCCATTTAACGCCCATGCACCCAAAAAGATTGGCTGAAAGATGGTAAATTGGAATACGATGGGAAAGGTTTTATCCCTGCCATACATGGTATTTGGTATTTCCAAAGCCCATAACGATACAACCTTACTCACAAATTGTGGTTAATGTTAATGGGGCGATCGACAATACCAAGACCTATTCTAAGTCGGTTAACTATGCCAATAAGGACTATTACGCCATGTTCGACCCCGAGTCGGGTTACAACCATGCGCATTATTACCCCTCTCCATCAGAGCTCATCCCCACTTCTCATTATCTAAAAGCCGTTGAATACGGTCAAGGTACTGGCTGGCCGCTTAGCACATTCTCGCCTGCCATGTTCATTTTCCAAACCAAAGGCGTTACGCCACACGACTATGCCACTAACGTTGCCAACATTATCTATGCCCCAGGAGCAGCACAAACGAAGGTGAATGCAAACTTGAGAATGCCCAACGAATGGGTGCTCGATGCCATAGAGGTGTTTAACACGGCCTATATTGCAAATAGCAACAAACGTTTCCCTGCTGAAATAGACGGTGGAAGTGTGCAGATGACAAACAAGATGGGCTACACGCTCTACCGCAACGTGGACAAGGAAGAGACCGAAAAGCTGCCCGAAAACAAGGGAAAGCTGGTGTATGGCTACACGATGGGCGTGTCTACGGGCGACCCCAGCGGCATCGATGCCGAAGCTTCGATAAAGAATGGCGCACATATTATATATATGGACACCAATAACTCTACCAACGACTTCCACGAAAGGAAGGCTTTCTCCATTAAAGGAAAGTAAATTGGCAAGTTGGAAAATTAACGAGTTAACAAATTAACAAGATGAAAACGCTCTGCCACGTGCGTGGCTTGGCTTAACAAAAAGGGGCTTTGGGAGCAGTTTTCTAGGAGTTCTAAGATAACTAGAATATCTAGAATCCCTAGAAACCCTAGAACCCCTAGGATAATATGAACAACTGGGATGCCTAAAATTATTAGAACCCAAGCCCCCAAGCCCCCTAACGCTTAGCCCTTATAACCCTTTAATAACCCCATTCGCCCTGTGTTATCACTCCTTTTACTCGCCCTTCCCCTGGCATCGGCCAATGTTGAGGCCAGCCAACAGCATGTGTTTCGCGACTTTAATTACGTGAAACAATCCCAACCGTGGCTCACTTCGACCAACGCTGCCGCACTAACACGTTATCAAAGAGCCAATATCTCGTTGGCCGAAGTGAGGGGCAGCATGGCCAAAGGCGACCTCGTGGACTACTCCCAGTCCTCCAACGTGCTGCAAGCAGGTGCAATGGTTGAATCGTTCTTCCGCATCAACACCCACACAGTGGTTTATGGGCGAATGGATTACGACAACTTTTCGGGTAAAAACATGCTTGGTTCGGTGTTTATCAATCCCGAACGCAAACCATTCGACCTATCCGAAGACTCGCTAACCAATCCTGGAAACAAACATCGCGACACCTATAACCTTGTGGGAGCAGTGGGAATAGACCTCTGGCGAGGCTTGGCCGTGGGCGCAAAGGTAGACTATACTGCCGCCAACTACGCCAAATACAAAGACCTTCGCCACCGAAACAGCCTGATGCAACTCAATCTTTCGCTGGGCATTGCAGCCCCAATAGGTAAAAATGGATGCTGGGCGCCAACTACATCTATGCCCGAAGCACCGAGAGTTTGCGCTTTGTGACCTATGCCCGAATGGAGAAAGTGTATAAAACACTGGTGGATTACGGCGCGTTTACGGGCGAAGTAGAACAGTTTGGCAATAGGGGTTACACCGACGACACGCAAGAACAGCCTTTACTTGACGAGCAAAACGGGCTGGCCTTGCAGGCAGAAAGCAATTTGGGGCGTGGGTTTTCGCTCTTTGTTGGCGCACAGATGATGCACCGAAGCGGATTTTATGGGCGCAACTCGCCTTATTCTATTGTGCATTTTAAACACCAGGGCAACAACTATGCGCTGCAATTGGTGCTGAATAAAAACTCCTCGCATAGTAAACAACAGCTGTCGCTAGGCTATACCAACGAATTGTTGACCAATCATAAAACCACTTATCGTGAAAACCAAACGGCAACAGGTAGTTCGTTTTACGAATATTTCGACCCCCTAAAAACATCCAACAAACGCTGGAGCAGCATGAAACTGGCCTATACGGCGTGGTTAAAATGCTTTGGCGACATCGCGCATTGGACCATCTCGGCCTCTTTGCAAACCAACAGCCGACAAATATCGGCCTATCTCTACCCCTACGTTCAGCGACAACAGTTGCATACCAACCAGTTGTCGTTGCTAGTAACCCGCAACATCCTCATCAAAACAGGTGCTGTTCTATCTTTTACGGGTGGTATAAGCAGGCAATGGGGTGGAGGGCAGCCCTATGAAACAGCCCTTTTGGCCACACCAAGCGACAAACAACAACCCCCTACGCTGATGGAAGCCTATCTCTATCGCAACCATCACCTGCTAACAGCACCCCAATGGGGCGTGCATGCCGCTGCCAAATATGCCTTTGGCCTACGCCATCTGCCCATGCCCTTATATGTTCGTGCAGAAACAACATGGCGCCGCACCACCCAAGCCTCGCCCTGGATAGACAATCAGCACCGCACCCAAGCCACAATGGCCATAGGATGTACCTTCTAACACGTTATTAAACATTATTGCTATGCAAACAAGATTGATAAGATGGGCAAGCGCTTGCTTACTCTTGATGCCCACGCAGCTGTGGGCACAGCCCCTAAAAATAGATAATAGCTATCGCACAGGAAAGCTGAAAAATGGCCTAACTTATTTTGTTAGACATAATGCCAAAGAGCCAGGAGTGGCCGATTTTTATATCGCACAACGCGTGGGAAGTATTCTTGAAGAGCCTCGCCAACGCGGTTTGGCCCACTTCTTAGAGCACATGGCCTTCAACGGAACAAAGCATTTTCGCAATGATGGCACCTCTCCAGGCATCGTTCCTTGGTGCGAAACTATCGGCGTGAAGTTTGGTACTAACCTCAATGCCTACACCAGCATCGACGAAACAGTGTATAACATCTCGCAAGTACCCATGAAACGCGCAACAGTGGCCGACTCGGTGCTGCTCATTCTGCACGACTGGAGCCACTATTTGCTGCTGCAGGATAAAGAGATAGATAAAGAACGGGGCGTGATACACGAAGAATGGCGAACACGAAGGGCCAAAATGGCGGCGCAACGTATGAACGAAAAATTGCAACCCACCATCTTTAAGGGCTCGAAATACGAAGATTGCATGCCCATTGGGTCGATGGATATTGTTGATAATTTTCCTTATAAAGACCTTAAAGACTATTACAACAAATGGTATCGACCCGACTTGCAGGCTATTGTGGTGGTGGGAGACATCGACGTAAACGACATGGAAGCTAGAATAAAACGCGTGTTCGCAGATATTCCCATGCCTAAAAATCCAGCCAAACGTGTTTATTATCCCGTGCCCGATAATAAAAAGATAATTGTGGCTGTGGAAAAAGATAGCGAACAGCCCATTGTGCTGGCTGCTCTGTATATGAAACACCCCGCAACACCCTTTGCACTGAAAGCCCAAACCAGCTATGTGCGCGACGGATATATTGAAAATCTCATTACATCCATGCTCAACGAACGACTAACCAACCTGAAAGACTGAACCCTTCGCCCGTGCTGAGTGCATCGGCACGCACTGGTAACTTTCTTGTTGCCCAAACAAAAGAGGCCTTCTCGCTGTCGTTTGGTTGTAAAGAAGACAACATACGCGGTTCGTTTCAAGCCGTTGTGGGCGAGGCCGAACGCGCTCGCCGCTTTGGTTTTACCGCAACCGAACTGCAACGAGCTAAAGCCGACGCGCTGCAACGCGCACAAACGCGATTTGCCGAACGCAACGAGCGCCGCAATCGCGTGTTGGTGATGCAGGCCGTGCGCCATTTTCTCTCGGCCGAACCCATGCTCACACCCGAAGATAAATTGAACTTGGTGAAACGTTTTGATGCAGAAGTGTCGCTCAACGAGGTGAACGAGGCTACCCGTAAGCTTATTTCTAACGAAAACCAAGTGCTAACGGTGCTGGCTCCGCAAAAGGAGGGTTTTGTTTTGCCTAGTAATCAAGAATTGGAACAATATGTATTGCAGGCACAAACCGACAATAACTATCAGCCATACAGGGAAGAGCCCCTGCCCACAACACTCATCGAGCATGCGCCAAAGGCTGGAACCATTGTGAGCGAGCAGCCTTACGGACGCTTTGGCGTAACAAAAATAGTGCTCAGCAACGGCATCGAGGTGTATGTTAAGCCCACCAACTTTGCCGCCGACCAAATAACCATGCGCCTTTGGGGCGAAGGCGGCCTTTCGCTTTGTCCCGAAACCGATGCCCCCAACTTCTCTTTCCTGCCCAATGCCATCGTTGATGGCGGTGTGGGTGCATTCTCGGCCGACCGCTTAGGCAAGATGCTTGCAGGCAAACAGGTGCGCGTTTCGCCCTATGTTGGTCAAGAAACGCAGGGCATCAGCGCACAATCAAATAGCAAAGACCTGGCCACGATGTTTCAATTGGCTTATCTTTACTTCACTGCTCCACGAACAGACGAAGCCGCTTTTGCCTCCGATATCGACCGAAGACGTGCCATGCTGAGAAACAGAAACGCCAATCCGCAAGTGGAATACAACGATTCGCTCTCGATTATTGCCTATGGACCCAACGAACGCACCGCGCCAATGACGCTAGAACGCTTGAATAAGGTGAACTATCAGCGCATTATGCAACTCTATCGCGAACGCTTTGCCGATGCCACAGGCTTTAAAATGCTGCTCGTGGGCAATGTAAACCTCGACTCGCTTCGCCCGCTGCTCTGCCAATATGTGGCCTCGTTGCCCGCTGCTGGAAGGCAAGAAAAGATGGTAAACAACTTTCCGCCGGTGCGCAACGTAAACGAAACGCACATTTTCACTAAGAAGATGAACACGCCCTCGGCCCTTGTTACCATCCTTTATACCTTCGATTTGCCCTACACACCCCAGTCGGACTTGGCCCTTGATGCCCTTCGTCGTGTGCTTTCTATTGCTTATACGGATAGCGTTCGCGAAGAAAAAGGTGGTGCTTATGGTGTGGGTGTGGAATGCGAAATAGACAAATACAGCAATCCTAACGCACTGTTGAAGATTGCTTTCCGCACGGGTCCTGAGAAATATGATGGACTTATGCCCATCGTTTACCGCCAATTGGCACATGTGGCTCAAGGACAAATCAATGCCGAAAGCATACGCAAGATAAAGGCTTACTATAAAAAGCACATCAACAAGAGGTGATACTTAACGATTATTGGAACACTATTGTGTACCAACAACTGCGCTATGGCATTGATATGCAATCCAATTACGACGCATTGGTAGACCAACTATCGGCTGCAGACATACAACGAGTAGCGCAAACCATCATCAAGAGCAATCGAAGAATTGAGATAACAATGAAATCGGAGTGAGCCACAATACCCCACTTTACGCACATTTATCGCTAAAAAGTATTATCTTTGCAAGAGATAACAACCTAACAATAACCCTTCACTACATGAAGAAAGTATTTTTTTTGGCGGCTTTGGCTGCCCTTAGCTTGCAATCACAAGCCCAATCGGGGGCGAAAAGCAAGCCGAAAAGTTATGCAAACAAGGGTAAGACGATACCGATGACGAGACTAACACCAGCCATTAAAGTGGCTGCTGCACAGCCCACGTTCACCGAATGGCACGACTTACAGGTGAACACGCTTAACCGTTTGCCCATGCATACCAACTTCTTCCCCTTCAAAAACTTAGAGGAATGGAAGGTGGGCGACCCTAAACGCTCGGAAAACTATTTGTCGCTGCATGGCGATTGGAAATTTAAATGGGTGGAAAATGCCGACCAGCGTCCTACCGACTTTACCAAACAACCTTCGATGATGCATCGTGGGGCATGATGCCCGTGCCTGGTATATGGGAATTGCACGGCTATGGCGACCCCGTTTACTTGAACGTGGGCTTTGCATGGCGTGGACATTTTAAGGATAACCCGCCTGAAGTGCCAGTGAAAGACAACCATGTGGGCAGTTATCGACGCATAATTACGCTGCCCGAGGCATGGGATGGCAAGCAGGTTATTGCCCATTTCGGATCGGTAACATCTAACATCTATCTTTGGGTTAATGGCCATTTCGTGGGCTATTCTGAAGATAGTAAGGTGGCTCCCGAGTTCGACCTCACGCCTTATCTGAAGAAAGGTGAGAACTTAATTGCATTCCAATGCTTCCGTTGGTGCGATGGTTCGTATTGCGAAGACCAAGATTTCTGGCGCTTATCAGGTGTTGCACGCGACACTTATCTCTATGCGCGCGATAAAAAAATCTATCTGGAAGACCTCCGCATCACGCCCGATCTCACCGATAACTACACCAATGGCACACTAAACATTGATGCTAAGACGCAAAAAGACGTTGAATTGGTGCATCAATTGCTGGATGCAGAGGGAAATATGGTGGCTAGCACAAGCACACGCAATGGTAAAGCACTGCTAAATGTGCCCAATGTGAAGCGATGGACAGCCGAAACGCCGTACTTATATACGCTGCGAACCATGGTTGTTAACCCTTATTGCAAGAAGGATGCTAAGGTTAAGAAGCTGAATGATGAGGCTTATGTGGCTCTAACAAGCCAAAAAGTGGGCTTCAGAAAGGTGGAAATACGCAATGCACAACTGCTGGTTAACGGTAAACCCGTGCTTATCAAGGGTGCAAACCGACACGAGATTGACCCCGATGGTGGCTATGTGGTGAGCCGCGAACGCATGATTCAGGATATCCGCATCATGAAACAACTTAATATTAACGCTGTGCGCACCTGCCATTATCCCGACGATCCCATTTGGTATGACCTCTGCGACGAGTACGGATTGTATGTTGTGGCCGAGGCAAACCAAGAGTCGCATGGCTTTCAATATGGCGATGATGCGCCCGCAAAGAAGCCTATGTTTGCCTTGCAGATATTGCAACGCAACCAAAACAATGTGGAAACCTACTTCAATCATCCCGCTATCATAACTTGGAGCTTGGGTAACGAAACGGTGGATGGACCCAATTTTGCCGCTGCATACAAGTGGATTAAGGGCTACGACCCAAGTAGACCCGTGCAATGGGAACGGGGGGGCGTGGATTGTGCTAGCACAGACATCGCTTGCCCAATGTATCGCACACATCAATGGTGCGAAGAATATGCTCAGGGCAACAATCCGCGCCCGCTGATTCAATGCGAATACAACCACACCATGGGTAATAGCTCGGGCGGATTTAAAGAATACTGGGACTTGGTGCGCAAATATCCTAAGTTCCAAGGTGGATTTATTTGGGACTTTGTTGACCAAGGACTTCGCGCTAAAGATAAACGGCGTGGAGATATATAAATATGGTGGCGACTATAACGACTACGATCCATCTGATAACAACTTTAACTGCAACGGTATTATCAGTCCCGACCGCGTATATAATCCTCATGCCTACGAAATTGCTTATTGCCACCAAAACATTTGGGCCGAACCTGTTGACTTAAAGGCTGGAAAAATTAGCGTTTATAACGAAAATTTCTTCCGCAATCTGGATAACTATAAGTTGGTTTGGACCGTGCTTAAGAATGGTAAGGCTGTGCAAACGGGCGAAGTGGATAAGCTAAATGTTGAACCGCAACAACGTTGCGAATTGACTTTGCCTATCAAAATGGACGACCTTTGCCCTCATGCCGAACTGATGCTTAATGTGGATTTCGTGCTGAAATCTGCCGAGCCTCTGCTCGAAGCAGGCACTCGCGTGGCCTATAACCAATTTGAAATGCAACAAGGTGCATGTTTCCGCAAGACACCTAAGGCGCCCGAGGTGAACAAAGACACCAAGTTGGTCTTGAAAAACAAGGCGAGCGATACTCAAATCGTGGTGTCTAACAAGCGTTGCACCGTGGCTTTCAACCGCTCAACGGGTCTGCTTTCTACCTACAACGTGGATGGTAAGCCGCTGCTGGGCGAAGGTGGTACGCTCAAACCCAACTTCTGGCGTGCTGTAACCGATAACGATATGGGTGCTGGTGTGCAAAAAAACAATCGTATCTGGCGCGAACCCAAGTTGAAACTGGTGGCTATCAATAGCGTGCTCGATAAGAAAAACAATAAGGCTGACGTGCATGTTGACTATGATATGCCCGAAGTTGGCGCGCAACTAACACTCACCTACAACGTTATGGCTGATGGTTCGGTACACGTTACTCAGCAAATGACACCCAAAACAGGTGATAAACGTCCGTTCCTTCTTCGTTATGGTATGGTGATGCAGTTGCCTTACGATATGCAAGTGAGCGAGTTTTACGGTCGCGGACCAATCGAAAATTATGCCGACCGTAAGCTTTCGCAGAACGTTGGTATATATAAACAAACCGCCGACGAACAATTTTATCCTTATATCCGCCCACAAGAAACAGGCACCAAGAGCGACATTCGCTGGTGGAAACAAACCGATGACAATGGTTTTGGCTTCAAAATTGTGTCGCCCGAGTTGTTCTCGGCTAGCGCATTGCACTATTCCATCGACGACTTAGACGAAGGATTGGACAAAGCACAACGCCATTCGCCACAAGTTCCAAAGTCTAAATACACCGAACTGTGCATCGACTTGGGTCAAACGGGTGTAGGTGGTGTTAACAGTTGGAGCAGCGAAGCCATTGCTCTGCCGCCTTATCGCCTGCCCTATAAGCAATATACGTTTACGTTTATGCTTGTTCCGCAGAAGTAAAGATACTTTTATGGCACTTTGAAACTTATTCCAAAGTGCCATAAAAGCCTGCAAATGGCCTCTAATTAAAAGCAAATGGGGGTGCGCCACATGTGGTGCACCCCCTCGTTATTTATGTAATAAGCAACTTTTTACAACAGCTATCCTATGCAAAGATGTGTTGCGACATGCTTTACGTCGCTAGTTGCTTCGAGATTGACAGCCCGCCCCCGTTCCGTAAGGTAAGCCCTAACCAATGCGGAATTTGTCCGGGGGCGGCGTAGGCTTTTGTATTATCTATGGTATTTAAATTATTGTCTCTACTTGATATTGCAAAGTTACGTTTTATTTTACTATGCTCAAAGTGATTTAACTAATTTTTTTGAAGGTTGACAAAAATAGTAAGCGCGTTGTTTGTTTTGTGAAGTTATGAAAGAATAGATTATAAGGCGTCGTTTTGATGCATAATTGGGCTAAGTGCTTAGCAATAAGCAAGAAGAATGTTGTGAAATGCTGTCGTAATGCTGTGATTTTGTCGTTATTTGTCTGCAAAAACATATGGTTGCGTGGTTTGTTTTTATGTTGCTTTATTGCACAACGCAGTCAAAAATATTGTTAATCCTAGTGTTAAGGAAAATTACTTGTTCGACAAATTATTGGTATCTAACCTCGTGATGCGTGCTAAGAGCAACATGCCTTGTTGTTTGTGCCAAACGTTGAGACGATAAGTTTTTTATAATTAAATACAAAAAACATACGGAACTAGGTAAAAAAGCCTTATCTTTGTTGCCAAATTTAATGCCTCCTTGTAAGGGGTAATACCGTATTAAAGAACAAATAAAACCATTCTATGCGTATTAGAAACTTGTTGGCACTAGCACTTCTAGCCCTTTGTGGTACAGTGCAGGCACAAAAAGAGATGCCCCCGATACCTCGCGACCCTGCCGTTCGTATCGGAAAACTCGACAATGGGCTTACTTATTACATTCGTTACAACAACTGGCCAGAAAAGAGAGCCAACTTCTACATCGCCCAAAGTGGGCTCGTTGCAAGAAGAAGAGGCTCAAAGAGGATTGGCACACTTCCTCGAACACATGTGCTTTAACGGCACAAAGCACTTCCCTGGCGATGCCTTACTGCGCTATTGCGAAAGTCTGGGCGTGAAATTCGGTGCCGACCTCAATGCGTACACCGCCATCGACGAAACGGTGTACAACATTGATAACGTGCCTACTACTCGCCAAAGCGCCCTCGACTCCTGTCTTTTGATTCTGCGCGACTGGGCTGGTAACCTTACGCTCGACCCTAAAGAAATTGACCAAGAACGCGGAGTGATACACGAAGAGTGGCGTTTGCGCACTAGCGCCAGCAGCAGAATGTTCGAACGCAACCTCACGAAGCTCTATCCTGGTTCTAAATATGGCGCTCGTTTCCCCATTGGATTGATGAGCGTGGTGGATAACTTTAAATATCAAGAGCTGCGCGACTACTACGAGAAATGGTACCACCCCACTAATCAGGGTATTATCGTGGTGGGCGACGTGGATGTTGACCATATCGAGGCCGAAATTAAAAAGCTTTTCGGTCCGATGAAGAACCCCGCAAACCCCGCTCCGGTGCTTAGCGAGCCTGTTCCCGACAACAACGAACCCATCGTTATCATTGATAAAGACAAGGAGCAAACGGCCTCTATCGTGCAAATGATGATGAAACGAGACGTTATGCCCGACTCGCTGAAGGGTGCAATGGATTATCTGGTGTACGAATATGTGAAAGATGTGGGCATTAGCTTGCTCAACGAACGCTTGGCCGAGCTGCTTTGAAGCCCGAATGCCCATTTGTAGGCGCTAGCGCTAGCGTAGAAGAATATATCTACGCCAAAACAAAAGATGCTTTCTCTATTGCTGTGTCGCCTAAGACCACCGAACTAAGCGCCGATGCCTTGAAAGCGGCATACACCGAAGCTCTGAGAGCTGCCAGATTTGGCTTCACACAAACAGAATACGACCGCTCTAAGTCGTCTACTTTAAGCTCGCTCGACCGCATGTTTAGCAATCGCGAGAAACGTTACAATTCTGAATTTGCCGAGAATTACAAAGAACACTTCCTCAACAACGAACCCATCCCGCCCATCGAATACTACTATGAGACGATGAAACAGGTGGTGCCCAATATCCCATTGAGCTTTGTTAACCAGGTGTTTGACGACCTCGTGGCTAAAACGGATACCAATTTGGTGATTATTAACTTTAATCCCGAGAAGGATGGCGTGGTATATCCCACCGAGAATGCTTTGCTTAACGCTGTGAGAGACGCTCGTTCGGCTAACCTTACGGCTTATGTGGACAACGTGAAAAACGAACCCATCATTAGCAAACTACCCAAACCGGGTAAGGTGGTAAGCCAAAAACGCAGTCCTAAGTTTGGCTATACCGAGATAAAACTCGCTAACGGCGTAACGGTGTTGCTAAAGAAAACCGACTATAAAAAGACGAAGTGCAACTCAATGGTAGCGGTGGACAGGGTAGCTCTGTTTACACTCTGGCCGACTATGCCAATATCAGTCTCTTCGATAACGCCATCGAAGCTAGTGGATTGGCCAACTTCTCTACCACCGAATTGGGCAAAGCGCTCGCTGGTAAGAATGTTGCGGCTTCGCTTTCAATGGGCGAACAACGCATGCACATCAGCGCTAGCTCTACTCCTAAAGACCTCGAAACAATGTTCCAGCTTATTTATCTACACTTCACGAAGATAAGTAAAGACCAAGAACAGTTCGATAACATGATGGAAAGCCTTAAAGTGGGATTGCAAAACCGTGCTACTTCGCCCGACCAAGCTTTTAGCGACTCGCTCAATGCCACCATCTACGGACACAACCCACGCGTGAAACCTCTCGAACTGTCCGACCTTCCCAAGGTTAACTACGACCGCATCTTGCGTATGGCTGCCGAACGCACCGCCAATGTCAATGGATGGCGCTTTGTTATCGTGGGCAATTATGATGAAGCTAACATTCGTCAACTCATCACACGCTATCTAGGTTCGCTGCCTTCTAAAGGTCCTAACCCCAATAGCAAGCAGGCTGTGTTCTTCAAAAAAGGCGTTTCGGTTAACGATTTCGTACGTAAAATGGAAACACCTAAGGCCAATGCCAACATGGTTTGGTTTAGCGAAGATATTCCATACACCACCGAAAACGCTATCAAAGCTAGTATCGCCGGACAAATATTGAGCATGGTTTACATCAAAAAAATTCGCGAAGACGCTAGCGCTGCCTATAGTTGCGGTGCTCAAGGCTCGGCTAGCATCGAGGATAAATATCATAATGTGATGCTCTTTGCTTACTGTCCGATGAAGCCCGAAAAGGCTGACGTGGCACTCCAAATTATGCGCGACGAGGTTGTTAACCTCTCTAAGCAATGCGATGCTTCGATGTTGGCCAAGGTTAAGGAGTATATGGCCAAGGAAGCCGACGATGCTACTAAGTCTAATGGCTACTGGGGAGGCGTTATTTCCACCTGGTATCGTTATGGCATCGACCTGCATACCAATTATAAAGCGCTCGTGGCTAAGCAAACACCCGAAAGCATTAGCAACTTTGTTAAAGAAATTCTGAAGGCTGGCAATCGCATTCAAGTAACGATGATGCCCGACCAAGAGAAGAAGTAAGGCTATCCTTCGGATTGAATAGTTGAAAGGATGAAATGGCGAACCGCAATGTAGCCTTTTCATCCTTTCTTTTTTACTGCCGTTTTTACGCATTTTGACCTTATCTTGAAAAGAAGAATATTTCAAATACACCTTTTTCACGATTATTTACTATCTTTGCCAAGTTATTTTTAATCTTGCGTAATCCACATTACACCTAATATATATGGAGAAGTTTTGCACAATGAGCGGAGAATTTGACGATATTCGCCCTTACAACGATGCCGAAGTGGCCTTGGCTATGCGCCGATTGGCACAGAGCGAGTGGCTACCACAGCTGGCACAATTCGTGTTTCCCGAGCTTACAACTCAAGACGTGGCACACATGTTGACCCAAATTAATACCTCGCACGATTTTCAACACCGCATAATGCACCGCTTTAACCGGGAAGTGATGCGAAGAAGCACCACCCATTTCTCGTGCGATGGACTTGAACATCTGCAGCCCGGAACGCCTTATCTCTTTGTTAGCAACCATCGAGACATTGTGTTAGACGCCTCTTTACTGCAAAATGCCTTGGTAGATGCTGGACACGATACATGCGAAATCACCTTCGGGGCTAACCTTATGACTCACCCCACAGTGGTAGACATCGGCAAAAGCAACAAAATGTTTAGAGTTGAACGCTCTGGCAACAAACGCCAGTTCTATCAAAGCGAACTGCATCTCTCGCGTTACATCAGGCATGCCGTGGTGGAACGTGGCTCGTCTATCTGGATTGCACAACGCAATGGGCGCACCAAGGATGGGTTAGACCGCACCGAACCCGCGCTTATCAAAATGTTCGCCATGTCGGGCGAAGGCAACAAACTGGCTTCGCTGGCTCAATTAAATATCGTGCCCGTGGCCGTGAGCTACGAATACGAATCGTGCGACTTGCTTAAGGCGCGCGAAATGGCGCGCACGGCATTAAAGCCTTATGTAAAATCGCCTGGAGAAGACCTCAACAGTATTCTCACGGGCATTGTTCAACCCAAGGGTAAAGTGCATTTTTGCATCACACCTCCCATCACTGCGCAACAGCTGGAGCCTCTTCACAGTGTTCCGCTTAACGATGCTGTGCGCCAAGTGGCTTTGATAACCGATAGGGCTATTATTAACGCCTACCAATTGATGCCCACCAATAGGGCCGCTTACCAAATGCTGCACCCCGATATGCCTCAAAGCAACGAACTAAACGAGGCTATACGCTGGATAGAAAAGCGCATGGCGCAACTATCCAACGACAACGAACGCCAAATGCTGCTGCAAATCTACGCCAATCCAGTTGTTGCCAAACAACAAATTAATTTAAGTTGAACATGACCACTCATTTGCTTCTTAGGCTCTACGATTGGTTTGCCCGTCACCGTTTTTTGCGCCTGGCCTTACCTTTGGTCTTGGTGCTGGCTGCATTGGCAAGCGCATCGCAGTTGCATTTTAAAGAAGATATAACCGATTTTTTGCCCAATAACGATAATTATCGCCGTTCGATGGAGATTTATAGGCAAACCAATGCTGCCGATCGCATCTTCATCGTGGCTTCGCCCACCGATACCACGCAGCTTTAACACGCCACTTCTGGTGCGCGCCATGCAACAACTGGAGGGAGAAAGCCAAGCGCGGGGATGGAAACTAATGGCACAAGCCGATGTTGAAAGCGTGATGCGCATACCCGAATTTGCTTATCAAAACGCGCCTTTGCTGCTGGGCAACGCCGATTTCGAACGCATCAAACGCATTACCAACACCGACAGCATCAGGGCTGCATTGCAAAACTGCCGCGAAATGTTGCTCTTCCCCACGGGCGGAATGGTTACGCAGAACATCGAACGCGACCCTCTGGGGCTTTTTGCACCTCTGCTCGCCAAACTACAAGCCAGTGGTAACGCCCTTCGTTACGAACTTTACGACGGCTATATCTTCACACCCAACTCGCGACATGCTGTGGCAATGCTCACTTCTCCTTATGGCGCGAGCGAAACTAGTAGCAATGCGCAACTAGTGATGCAAATAGACAGCGTTACAAAGGCCATCGAGGCGCGTTTGCCTGGTGTGCAATTCGCCGTCACTGGCGCGCCTGTGATTGCCGTAGACAATGCTTCGCAGATAAAAAAAGATAGCATCTGGGCCATCGCCATTGCCGCAACGCTAATCGTGGTGTTGCTTGTTTGGGCGCTAAGGCGTGCCCGTCATCTGCTGCTCATCCTTCTTTCGCTGGGCTTTGGCTGGCTTATGGCCATGGGCGGCATGGCCTTGGTAAGTAGCGAGGTGTCTATTATTGTGCTGGGTATTGCATCGGTTATCATCGGTATTGCCGTTAATTATCCCCTACATTTTGTTACGCATCTGGGGCATTGCGCCTCGCCGCGGCAAACTTTAGAAGAGATTGCCTCGCCACTTGTTGTAGGCAACGTCACCACGGTTGGCGCTTTTGCCGCCCTAATACCGCTCGATGCCACTGCTTTGAGTCATCTTGGTATCTTTGCTGCCATGATGTTGGTTAGCACCATCTTGTTTGTGGTGGTGTTTTTACCTCATTTTGTGGGCAAGAAGGATATAAAGCTAGCGCAAAAGGATGGTGTTGAACGGTCCGAACCAGTGGCTTCTTCTGCTGTATCGTCTCAAATCAATCTCCCCGCATCGGCTCTTACGCCTCGTCAGCGCAGGCAGTCGGCTGCTGTTGCTGTTGTCTTGGTGACAATTACTCTTGTGTTTGGCTACTTTAGTCTTGGTACTCAGTTCGATACCGACTTGCGAAATATCAATTATCTCACGCCCCAACAACAAACATTGTTGGCCCAAATGGCTCAGATGCGAGGCGAAGAGAAGGGCACAACGCCCGTGTATTTCGTGGCCGAAGCCAACAATGTACAGCTGGCTTTGCAAGCGGCCGAACAGTCTCAATATCCGCTTTTGGTGGCCAGTGTGGCCGAACAGCAACGCCGTTTGCAACAGTGGCACAGCATCCTAAACCATCGTGCGCAGCAATTAGACAGTTTAAGTGTGCTGGCAGCCAGCGAAGGTTTTGCTCCCTATGCCTTTAAGCCTTTTCAAGAGCTGTTGAAGGCCAAACTTACACCGCAGTTACCCGCGCATTTTGCGCCTCTTTTACAGGCTTCTATTGGCAATCGCATCATGGGTAACACGGTGGTAAACATCGTAAACGTGCCTTCGTCTCAAGCAGATAGCGTGGCCTCGGCCTTCAAACCCATGGAGGGTGTAGAGCGGTGGGCCTTTACTTTGCCCAGTCTTAATGCCACAATAGCCAACTCGCTGTCGCAGCATTTCAATTATATCGGTTGGGTGTGCGGTGCCATTGTGTTTGTTTTCCTTTGGCTGTCGTTCCGCAAATTCAAGTTGGCTGTTATTGCTTTCATGCCCATGGTGGTGTCGTGGCTTTGGATTTTGGGCACAATGCACCTTTTGGATATGCGCTTCAATCTGGTAAACATCATCTTAGCCACCTTTATTTTTGGTCAGGGCGACGACTATAGCATTTTTGTAACCGAGGGATTGATTTACGAACGTAAGCACGGCAAACCCATGTTGGCGGCTTATCGCAAAGGTATTTTGCTCTCTGCTGCCATCATGTTCATCGGTATGGGCTCGCTGGTGGTGGCTCGTCATCCTGCACTTCATTCGCTGGGTGCTATCACCATTGTGGGCATGGGCGCTGTTGTTGCTCTCACTTATGTTGTTCCGCCGTTGTTGTTTAAGTGGTGGGTGAAGTGATTTTTGCCCTTAAATGGGCTTAATGACTAGTTTTTGTTGCCCGAGACAAGTGCCTTTAGCATCATTGCTGGCACTTGTCTCACGTGTGTTTTTCCTCAATAGGGCTTTAGCCTCTGTACAAATAAAGTTGGTTTGTGGCTAGATGGTTTAACTTGTTCTTGAAAACGAGGCAATTAATAGTTCTATCAATGGCCGAGGGAAACTATAGGCAAGCTTGCGAATGGCGTGCACTAAGCCAAAGAGACCCAATAATAGTGGTGGCATCACCTTGTATATCGATGCCACACATCAATAAGTTCGGCGCATAGAAGCACAAAACCCACTCCCTATCCCTTGCAGAAGGGATGGGTGAGTGGGTGAGCATTGGTTTATTAATGCAAACTATGGGGGGGAACCTATTTGATGCGTTTAAATTGTGTTACGGCTTGCGTCTTAATGTCGATGAGGGTGAGGTTATCGCCATTCACTTCAAACTTGTATTCAAGGATAACGACGTCGTGCCCCTTACGGTTGGTGCTGCGAAGCCAAATAATGTTGTTTTCAATGTGGAAAGCCCCTTTGCGAGTAATTTGGTTTTCGCCTTCAATTGTTTGATGTCTGTCCCAGGTAAGGTCTTTGTACCAAATTTCGTAAGTGTTAGTGTTGTCGCTGGCTTCAGTGTAACTGCGGGTTACAGGCTGCCACTTGCCGAGTAGTTGTTGCAATACAGCGGGTTGCTCTTCGTCAGAACTGCAGGCCGAGAAAGCCATGGCAACGATTGCCACGATGGCAAATACCGAAAGTTTTTTGATGGTGTGTAACATGATGTTTTGTTTAAAGTGGTATAAATAATGATAGTTTAGATTACTGTTGTCCACGCGGGTGGAACCAACAAATATGCTTCTGCATCGCTTGTTAGAGGCACGATGTCGTGAAGTTTTGTGTTCTTAGGTAGCGAATGGCGTTTTGCTTTGTGTTATGGTATTGCTCGTTCGCCATAGGGAGCCTTTGGGTATGTTGCACTTTTCATGATGGCGTGGTTTAATAACTATGCCTTTTCACTTCGCAAAGTTACAACTTATTTGATTAATAAAAAAGAAAAAACGAATATTTCTTTTATTTTTTTTATGTTAAAGAATAGGTTTTGCTTTCTTCTTAATTGGTTGTGCATAAACGGTCTATATTATTTATGCAGTTTTGTTATTGTTTACATGGTGACAAGATAACGAGTTTTAGGTTTGTAGGTGTACAGCTACAGTTGATGTTGCCTACAGATATAAGCTGCATTTTAATATAGTGAGCTTTAGAATTTTAGTTTGATACACTCTCTATCAACTAATATGTTTTTATTATATACATCTTAATTCCTGCAGTTTAATGCACTCTTGATCATTTTTGTTCGATTTGGTTATTCCATAACCCTGCCAACGTTTATAGTTATTATTGTCAACTTTGATATTTGTGCACTTGTCGATAAGACATCTTATGTCACTCTTCGAGATTCCTTTTTCGTATACTAGATTAATTTGGTCGATGGTGTCTTCAATAGCATCCAAATTTGGAACTCCAAATATATCAAAGAGATTGATGAGTACGAGTTCTATCTTTGGCATATAGTAATTATAGTCTTTCTCTGTCATTCTAGATATGGCAGCGTGTAATCCTAGAATGATGAATCTCATGGCTTTGTTGGCATATAATAACATGTTATCGTCTATCTGTTTACAATGTGTGCGTATGGCAAAGTAGGTAAAATTGTTTACGATACAAGGTATGTCTTTCATCATTATATCGCTTACGTAGGGCAATAAATCATCTCTATCTTCATTAATTGTTTTAGAGTTATAGACGTTAAACACGCTTGTGTTGAATACGCAGAAATCTAATGCTGCAAATGTTGTTGCCGCAAGGTATTCAATATCTTGCGTGTTTAACGCTTGTTTGGGGTTGGTTTGAAACTCTTTTAGTCTTAAGTTAATGAGTTCATTGTATCTGTCAAATACATGGTGAACGCGGCCAATTATATTATCAAGTTCATTTGTGTCAATTTTAATATTCTGTCTTACATAAGTTTCGCGGTTATTACTCTCAACTGCATCCGCTTCGTCTTCTTCTCCCCTAAGTATTTCGTTGATATTGTGGGCTTTGTTGCTGATAGCAAACTCCATATACTCTATAAGGCGCGAGCACATGGTTCTGCCAGAGAAAAATATGTTATCGCTTTCTTTGTCAGTGTCATATTCTGGGTCGTAGTGCGCAATTTTATCCTTCTGTTCTAGTTTATAGTTTGCGTGCCCAGTTGTGTTTTCTCGTTGGTCATCGTTGTATATTACGTCGCAAATTAAGTTGTTAATGAATTCAATAATCTCAATCCCATTATAGTTTCCACCTTCAATCTTTGCAAGCATTTTATTGAGTTCACGATTTTCTTTTGATGGGTTGGTTGAACTTAGGTCAATGATATGATTTACATATTGGCTATTAGATACCACGTTTCCGTCTATATCAATTAGATTGCAATATACTATGCTGTTTAAACCAGATGTCTTTACTTTAATGTTGTTAAGTGTGTTGTCAATATGTAGGTTTGCTAGAGTGGTTGGTTCATTTTCTTTGTTATAGCCAATAAGTTCTACATCCAAGCTCTTTTTGCAATTTGCAAGATATAATGTTATGTTTTCTTCAGTTGCGTCAATAGCACTTAAGTTAATAGCTGGGCTTGCGTTATTCGTAAAAGTGTTTGCTTCCCTTTCCATTTCGCTTACTGCTGTTTGAAGCAGACACTTCTCTGATATTTGCAACTCTTTAAGAAAGTTTCTTGTTGCTGAACGATACAGGCTACAAAATTCTTCATTAAGAGGTTTGGTTAAATTGCTACCTAAAGCTGCAATTGTGGCATTGGCCGACCCAATCATAACAAATTCCATCCTATCTGCTGCAAAGTGGAATATCTTGGCGTGGAGATTACGTTGGTATATAAATTTGCCAAACGAGTTATTCTTCCCTCTTGTGGTTAGGTTGAAATCGTAGAAATATATACGTGAGTTCTTCTTTAATTTGTTTGGTGGCATTTGCAGCCACCTTGTAGCAGCACATTAACTATAGCTGAAGGAAATAGTTCAAGTAATGCAAGTAACACTTCCCCGTCTTCGTCAAAGAAAGGACTAGCTACGGTGATTGTTGTGATATCCTTTGGCAGTAGTTTTTTTAGCTGATTATAGATAGAGTTGTCTTTCTCGTTGTATAGTAAGGCTGCGTCAGTATTGTCGTCTAGTTTACGAAACACATGGTGTGCTGTCTTCTCATTTAATTTGAATAAACAGTTTTGTAGTATTTCCTCTAAGATGCGTTTGTTGGTATAGCCGCCAATTTTTTTGAAGTGACTTGAGATGTATTCCCATGCTTCTTGTAGGAATGGCAGTTGCGATGAGTCTTCTTTATTTATTTGGAAACCAGAGAATATTTCGTGGTTCTTACCATGCCCTGGTACTGTAATATTGCCAGAACCAAATAGTAGCAAGGCCGAATCGTCTCCGATAAAATAATTGAGTTTAGGGTGGAAGGCACCTTTTGTTGTTAAGCCTGTCACAGCATATTCTTTTCCTATTTTTCGTAGAGCACCTAATTGGAAACTTATTGATGAATAAAGCTGTTGCTGATCCACCAATATGTTTAAGCTACAAATTCGCTTACTTCTCAGTAAGTTCAGTATTTGGTTGTCGAAGTAACTAAGGTCAAAAGCGTAACTGGTTAGCACAGCCGAATGAAATTTGCCAGTAGGCAAGTCTTGGTACAATGTTCTCTCGTTCTTATTCATAGTTTTTAATGAAGTTGTTTGCTGTCTCTGTTAATTGTCCATCTCTTAGATAGTGAAGATTTGTTAGAAAATTGTACAGTGTTTGAATACGTGGATTTGTAAATTGTGGTTTTCTAATTTCTACCAAGAATATGCAGCCATCTTCTATCAGGAACTTTCTAAGGTCGAGTGTACTATTACCCATCTTTCGACACGCCACTATTGTGTGTTGGTTCATAATTGTGGTTATAATGTTGGCAATAGCTTTCTTGATTGGGAGTTTGCGGTTTATACCAATATAACATTCTAGTGTTTGGCTGATATTGCCAAGCAGAATACTAAGATGGGTGCGTTTCAAATGCTTCGAACTTCTCTTTTTGTGGTATGATTGTATCATAACATTTGATAAGCAGCAACAATGCCTTGAGGGCAGCTTCTGCAGGTTGATTAGTTTGGGTTTTATCAACAAGCTCATCCAGCATTATGGGGATATTATAGTTGGTTATAAGCGGGGATACACTCTCAATAGTGTATGTGCTTATGTCGTTATTGGTTGCTTCGAGAATTTTCTTTGTCGCGATATCAATAAATCTATTAATTGCAAGATAGTTGTTTTCTCCAGCCGTTTCAAGAATCAACCAGAAGATACTTTCTATGCAATAGTGAATGGTTTCGCACAGATAGTAATAATGCCAGCCAAACTGGGCTTCTAAACCATTAGCTGTATATTGTTCGTACTGCAGTTTAGGAAAATCATTAATGGCACATTTAGTGGAAATAGCTTCAAGAAATAGCTTGATTGACTCTCGTCTTAATGTCGACCCATTTATGTCTGGCTGTATCATTAGGGTGTTCAAATAATGCCATTCTGATGTTCCTTTTTTTAATTGGTTAATACCTATTGGGCGCAAAACTTTTATGTCTTCTTCTGAGAGTTTACCTTTGCAGATGGCATCAATATAGTGTTTGCGAACATCTTCTGGAATATTTTCGCAAAAAGCGTGAGCTAGTTCTTTGCCTTTACTACTGGTGTAAAACCAGTTATCTTTTACTTTAACCAAATGTAGGTAAATTAGTTGTCCAAGATAATATTGGCCAAATGCACCTGTGGAGTACGTCCAATACTTGTTGTTTTGTTCATAGTCTGCGCCCTCACTTATTAAGTAATGTCCTTTTCGGTCTGTATTGTATCTTTTTTGGCTAACAAATAAAGATCCTGCCACAGCATTTTGATTTTGACCACTCATAACGAACGCCATAATAAGTTCGGCTCTCCTAATAAATTGCGTTGGTCTACATTGTATTTCTTCGCTCCACGGCGGTCGTTGTTATATTCGGATAGAAGCCAACAATAAAAACTGTAGTATCTGATATGTCCTGTTTGGTTAGTCATACCAGGAAGTAGTTGCCCATACAATGTGATGGAGCAGTTTTGTATTCCCATTGGGTCGCGGCCCACTTTGAATCCTTCGTTGCAAGCCCAGTATAGATTAGTTATGTTCTTGGTGTTATATACAGCCATGACAATAGCGTTTTATGCAAAGGTATACAAATGTTGATAATTTTTCTCTTTTTGTTTATTTTTTTTGTGTTAAGTGCTTTTGTTTTTATGTGTTTGTTTCACGTTGCCTAGTGCGTGTTTTTCTTTTCGTTACTCTGGCGATGTAAAATATAGATACTGAATTTTGAAAGCTACTTTTGCCACTTCGTCAGATAATAATCAACGTGGTTGAGGTTTTCAACGTGGGCTTAATGAGGCCGCAATAATTATCCTTGTGGCCTAAAGCAAGGCCTAAGGCAACAAAGAAAGGCGGATGATACCGCGTGAAAGTGTGTTTGCGATAAAGGCTAGAATGGCTTTTATTGCTCTATTTCGCTCAAAATCTGGCCTGCGTAGATGATGGTTTTGGCATCCATCTCAGCCAAATGCGAACGGATGAAGGCCGATAATTGTTTGAGTGTGGTTTTGTCTTGGGTGTCGAATAGGCGGGTGAGATTGAGTATTAACAATGTGCGGTCGTTGGCATCAAGATTGTTATACTCGCGATTGCAGCACAAAAGGAAGGTTAAATCATTGTCTTTCACTCTGCTTTCGATGAGGGCGAACATCGGCGCATAGGGATAATCTTTGTGCAATTGCAGCGTTTCAATCTGCTTTTTTAGTTGTAGGTAGTTGGCTTCGTTATATTTTTTCTCTTTCCACATGTAACCCGAAAAATATTGATATACAGCATTGCGGAAGAGCAATTGTGTGCGAGCCTTGATAAGCGACCGTGATTTGGTGTCAAAACGGTCGAGGTTCTGGGTCATAAATAGGCCTTTTTCGTCGTTCAGGTTTAACGTGTAGCGCGTAAAGATAAAAGCGTTTTCGGCCTTTAACCTGTCTTTTGGCGAAAGCGTTTTAAAATAATTGTTCACCACTTTAAACCCCTCTTCCTCTTGTTGGTGGCCAAGTAGATAGAAGGCATAGTTGTTTATCAGTTCGGGTGTGTGTTTGCCAGCATCGTAAAGCCTTTTCATTCGTTCGGGTGCGTTGTTGGGATTGATTTCCATCTCCACTTTATAGATAAATTCATCGGCGTTCATCGCTCCGCTGGCATGCATTCGTGGCTGTGCGTTGGTGTCTAAAACAACGTATGTGGGATATGCTTTTACGTTGTATTTGGTGGCCAGTTCTTTACCTTCTTTCTCTGCATTGAGCTTTAAGCACACGAATTTGCTGTTTAAGAAGTCGCCCACCTTCTTCTGTGGAAACACCTGTCGCGCCATGTTTTTGCACGGACCGCACCAGTCGGTGTAGAAATCGATGAACACCAGTTTGTTTTCTTTCTTTGCTAGGTTGATGGCATCGTCGAGCGAAAGGTTGTGGAATTGGGTTTGTGCTGTGCCCAACAGGGGCATGACACATAGCAGCAAGGTGGCGAAAAAGGCGTTGTGGCGTTTCATTTTTTGGGGGATTTACTTCGGTGTTGTGTTTGTTTTTGTGGCAGAGTAAATGGTTGTTGAACCAACGAGTGGGTGTGCCTTGCTCGCGAAGCAGCCCTGTTTGGGGTTTTATTTTCGCGAGCAAGGCGTGTGGAGAGTGCCTAATCGGGGCAATTGCGATAGGTGATACTTTTCACTTTGAGGTTGGTTTTCCAAGGATAGCTCTTCGTTTTATATTGTTTTTGCACGAAAGCAATCTCGTTGGGGTCGTCTTTCATCTCGTGTTTATACACCACGCCTTTCTCGCTTGGCGAGTAGGTAGCCACGATAACGTCGTCGGGGTTCTCGTCCGAGTCGTGTTCCATGGCCAGATAAGTAATTTCGCCGTTGTAGGCGTTCAGCATTTTAGCCTTGTTGGTGTTGTAGTTGTAGGCCCACAAGCTATTGCCAACGGCATAGAGCACAATGGGTTGGTTGGAGTAGAAGGCGTAATGCGAAGCCTCGGCAAAGTGCGAAGCCACGGTTAAGTCAATCTCTCTCTAGCGAGCGAACGCTTCATACCCGCTGCGCTGTAATTGGTGATGCGGAAGGCATAGACAAAGAAATGGCCATCGGCATCGTTCATCAGGGCGTAAGATTGTCCGTTGTTTCCCAGTCCGTTTTCGCCATATACAAGGTCTCTAGTGGGCGAGTAGGTGGTTTGGTCGGTATTAAAAGGCTGGTCGGTGGGTAGGTTATAATCAGCAATATTGGTTACGCTATACGATGCCCCATTAAGTCTTACGAACTTATGATTGGTTTTATCGTAGAAGGCAAGCGTGCGAATGTACGAGCTATTTGCGGGATAGAACACGTAAGGCGACAGCTGTACCAAGGTGTTAGAGCCAGCTTCGTAGCAGTTAAAGGGGTTGCCATAGGCTTCGCCCAAGGGCATTTGCGAGCACCAGAAGGCATCTTTATCGGTGAGTAAGCACCTAAAACTGCCCGAGAGGCAATTGTTGTCTTTGCCACTAGGCCGTGGGAACAGTGCTCTAACAACGTAAGGTTTGGTTGTTCCCTCAATAGAAGGATAGATGAGATGGTCTATTTGCTTGTTGCTGTTGATGGTGATTTTGTTTTCTTTTGCCGAACTATTTAGGGCATAAGCGCCATCTTTAGTGATGGCCCATGTGGCTTCGAGGTCGGTAGAGTAGCTATGTCCCATGAAGATGAGTTGCTGTGCGTGTTTTATTCCCTGTGTGTTGTCGAAGAGATTTTCTACAACAGAGGTGTCTCTTCCTTCCATCATGCTAATAAAGTCGATGCCACAGGTGCCGTCTTCTTTATCGCCAAAGAGGTAAAATCCGCGCACGTAAGGGCTCAACACGTTTAAGGCACTGCGTTTTTCAAACACCATGTTGTTGCTTTTGTCCTTCACTCTGAAGAAGAGTCGGTACTCGCCAGGGGGCACATTAACGGGGAACGAGAGGTCTTTTTCACGGCTGATGGTTTGGTGGTCGTGGTATTTGTCTTCCACAGCACCATTGCATAAGAACCATTCAAAAGAGAAGTTGTTGACGTCATTGCCCGACATTGAGCCTGTAACGGTTACTGGTATTTGCAGTGTTTCGAGGTTTGTCACCATGTAATACTTATCTTTTATGCCCTCAATCTGTGCTTTGTTGATGGGGTTCATGGTGTTGTTGCCCTCGTCGTCTATGCACGAAGCCAGCGAAAGGGCAGCCAAGAGATATATGATGCAATGCTTTCATAACTGGTTTATTTGTTATAATATTCTTCTGGTTTGGTGAATTGCGCCCAACCGCGCGTTCCGCCAAGGATATTTACATACGAAACCCACATCATTGTGCCGTCTTCGTCGAGTATGGGTTGCTCTTTTTGTGCTGCTTCGAGCAAATGTTTGGCCACCTCTTGACTAATGGCTTGGGCGCGTGGGAAGCTCATTGTCACCATGGTTTTAAAGTCGTTGATGTCTGTTCCGGTAACCATCATGATGTAACGATACTTCTTTGGAGAGAACAATCCGAAGTAACCACCCGACTCAGAGCCATACCAGCCCGTGGGTTTTGTTAGTACATCGTCGACGAAGATGTTGTGAATGGCTGCATTTTGGTTGTGGCCAAACTTTTTATCGGGCACTGGCGCGTAGGTTCCGGGATAGTCGCCGTAGTTGTTAAACATCAAGTTGAAGTGTTCGTTGGGCTGGATGGCGAGTTGAATTTTCAGTGTATCGCCATTCATGCGTGCGGTTTTCTTTATTCTTATCTTCACTTCAGTGCTCGTTTCTCCGGCTTTGATGGTGTATTGTTGCATCAGTGGTTCGTACTCGGTGTTTGCTTCGGCCGATGTGCTGTCGGTAACAACGATGATGTTAAAAGGCCGGTCGAAGTCTTTGAGGTGGCCTGTGGCCTTTACTTTCAAAGTAAGGAGGGTGTCGGTGGCAGTGATATTGCCGAATGCCACCTCGCTAAAGTTGTAGTGTGCCCATTTACTTTCTTCAATCCACGGTTGTCCGCGTCGCACGTCGAAGTACAAACAATCTTTGCCTTCGTAGTCCATCAGCTTTTTTTCGCAGCTAGAAAGCCAGGTTGTGGTCACTATCAGTGCGAGCAAGACATATATTTTTGTTTTCATTTTCAATTCCTCCGTATTTTAGTTTTTAGCTCTTCTGTTGGCTTCCACGGCTTCGGGCAGTGGCCAAACGTAGTTGTCGAGTGCCATTTTGTAGGTGCCTTCGAGCGCAGTGACGGTTCCAGTCCAGGCGTTAGACTTGCCAAACTCTGTTCCCGACATCATTTGTTCGGCTGCATGGCGTTTATAGAAGAAAAATAATTGGCCTTCTCCAATCATTTCGCGCATAAACTCACGCCAAACCATGTTTTGAACAGCTTTTTCGGCGTCGGTAGCAGGCAGCTCCATGTTTACACAGTTGCGTGCTTTGCGTAGTTCGTTGATAAAGGGCAGAGCTTCTTCGGGTGTAGTGGCACATTCGGCTGCAATGAGGTAGATTTCGCTTAGTCGCATCAGCGGTTGCATGTATCTGAAGTTGGTGTCACCGTTGGTATCGGCGAATTTCTTCAAGCAAATTGACTTATGTTTGCTTGTTGTTCCTCCTTGGCCGTTAGCCGTTAGCTCTTCCACGGTCCATGTGTTGTTGCGTCTTAGGTCGCCCATGTCGTCGTAGAAGTAGGTAAGTTTGGAGAGTAGGTCGCCTTCAGCAGTAGATTCGCCTTTAAAGTAGAGTGTATTCTTCATGTCGGCCTTAGGACTAAAGAGCATTTCATAGGTTTTGGCTCTCGATTTGTTGTAAAGCGCAAACATTACCTCGGTAGAAAAAATGTAATTGGGGTTGTTACCAGTGGTAACTGCCTTTTTTTCTATCCAAGTAAAGTATTGTGTTTGTTGTTTTCTTCGATAATGCCTTTAGCTGTGGCCAAAGCGTTGGCTTTATCGCCCGTCCAGAGATAGAGTCGGGCCTTCATAGCTTGTATTGCATAATAGTTAAGGCGGAATTGTCGGTATCTAAGTAGGGTTTTTTCGTTGGGATCGTCGGCCATGCCGTTCATAACGCCCTCTTTAATGATGCGGTCGTCTTTAAGTAGAAGGCTAGCTTCGTTAAGGTCGCGCATGATTTTTTCGGCCACTTGTTTAGCGTTGAGAATGGGTTGTATTGATTTCGACGAGGTTTCTTGGTAGGGAATGGCGCTGTTGTTCTCGGTTTTTGTTGAGTAGATAGGGCCATAAAGTCGCAGCAAGTCAAAGTGGAAGAAGGCACGAAGAGCCAGTGCCTCGCCCTTAATGTAGGGTTTATACACGGGCGATAGTTTCGAGTCGCTGGCGTCGCAATGCTCGATGAGTGTGTTCAGGTTGGCGATATAGAAGTAAAGCGAGGTCCAAACGTTGTCCGAAATGCTTTTAAATTCGTTTTCAGAATATTTATAATTAGCGAAAGGGAAGTAGGCATGTTCGCTGTTTTTCGCCACATTATAATATTGTGCCATCACATCAATATGACCCATCGTGAGTGTTGAGCATAGGTCTCGTTCATTTTAGCGTACACGCCATTGAGTGCAGCGAAATATCCATCGTTGTTTTCGTAGAGTTTATCTTCGAGAACAGAGTCTTCCAAGTCTACCTTGAGCCAGTCGGCGCACGAAGTAGTGGCCATTGTGGCGATAATAGATAGCAATGCGTATGTTATGGTTTTAAGCTTATTCATCGTTGTGTTTGTTAGAGGTTAGAAACGTAAACCGATAGAAGCCGAAACGCTTCTGGAGAAGGGGTAATCAAGTCCGCGTTCTTCCTTAATGGTGGAAAGACGGAACAGGTTGTTGGCGTAGATGCGACAATACAAAGCGTTCAAACCCACTATTTTGAGCCATTGTGCTGTGGTGTTTTCGTATCCCAGGTTGATGCTATTGCATTCTAGGGTGTTGTCGTCGGCCACGAATCTCGAAGAAATGTTGGTTGTAGAGGTGTCGTCGATGCGTTTAAACTTGGCTTTGTCGCCTGGTTGTTTCCATCTATCGTGCAGCGCGCGTCGGTCTTGGTTGTATTTAATGGCGGCTTCGCTGATGTTTTCAACCTTTGTTAGCAGGGTGTTGAGTGTGGCTTGAGCTCCAAATCGATACGAAAAGTTCAGTCCAAGCGAGAATCCTTTCCAGCGAATGGTGGTACCAAGGTTGCCTTGTGCATCGGGTGTGGTGTCGCCGCACACCATTTCTTCGTTAGCATTCCATTTGTAGGTATATGTTCCATCGCGTTTAAGAAATAGTTCGTTGCCTGTCATTGGGTCAATGCCTAGTGATTTCACGGTCCAAAGGGCTGTTGTGCTGGCTCCGTCGTAATATCGTGTAAGACTTTGTGAGGCTCGGCCCTGCTCGTTAAGCTTTTCTAGTATGTCGCCTATATTATAATAGGTGGTGGTGGCGTGCAGCAAGTTGGCTGTGACGCGCCAAGTAAGGTCTTTTTGCCTAATAACGTCATAGCCTAGTGCGATAGAGAAGCTGCGATTATCTGTTGCACCGATGTTCATCGGTATTGTTTCCACGCCAGTTGATGTGGGTTGTTCAACGGGAATGAGTTCTGGGTCGGCTTTCTAATGGAATAGTCAACCACAAGCGACAAGCGGTTGTTGAGTAGCAATGCATTAAGTCCGAAGTTATGGGTTAGTGTGCGTTTCCATTTCAGGTCTTTGTTGCCCCATTGGGACACGATGGCAGCCAATCCAAAGGGGTTGGCGTTGGCTGTGTAGTAGTTATACACGTTGTTTGCTAGCTTTGCACTGATGTTGTCGTTGCCTGGCCGGCCAAAGGTATAGCGCAGTTTGAGGTTGTTTACAATGTTGTTCTTTTTAAAGAAGTGTTCGTTGTGGATGTTCCAGGCCACACCCACCGAGTAGGTTGTTGAGAAAGGGTTGTTTACTCCGAACACCGAAGCACCGTCGCTACGCAGGTTAAAGTCTAGCAAATAGCGCATATCGTAGGCGTAGTTGCCGTTCATGTAGAAGCTTGCCGAGCGCATTTTGTCAATGTTCGACGAGGGTTTACCGCCTTCGGGATAGCCGTTAGAGAAAAGTTTGGATTAGAGAATTGGTCGTTGATATATCCGCGTACAGCGTATGAGTCGCTTGTGTTTTTACGGCCAAAGGCTTGTGCTCCCGCCACAATATTATAGGTGTGAACGCCCAACATGCCGCCATAGCTAGCCATGAAGCTACCATTAAACGAGGTGTTGTTGTTGATGCGGTTGGAGTAAGAGCCGCGTTTTAGTTCGGGAGTGCTTGTGAAGCCCGATGCGAAGGGCGATTTAAAGGTTTCGCTTGTGCCTCTTGCGGCCGTAAAACCAAACCTTCCCGTGAGTCGCAAACCTGCAAGAGGCTGATATTCCACGTTGAAGTTGTTGTTGATATTGAGGTCGTTGCTTCGGTCGAAACTCTTTTGGTTAAAGTCCCACAATGGGTTATATACGTGTTGTGTTGTTCCGTTCACGCCTTGATAGCTTTCAAGAACCTTATACACTTCGCCGTTTTCATCGCGTTTAGCATAATAGGGATTGGCCGAAACAAAGTCGCGGAAGGGCACAACGTTGTTATCAGTGGTTGTATAATAGATGTGTGTTTGGTTGGTGAAGTTGAATTTGTCGATGCGATACGACAAAACCAATGATCCATCGATGTTCTGTCGTCCCGAATTTTTCATTACGCCCTTGTTGTCTTTATATCTAAAGGTAAGTCCGTAGCGAAAAGCAGCATCGCCACCTTCGGCATTAAAACTGTGGTCTTGCGCAAATCCCAGTCTTAGGGGTTCGTTCATCCAATACGAATTGAGGCCTGCTGCCACCCTTTTCGTACCTAGAATAATAGATGGCACGGTTCACATCGTTGAGTATTTCGCCCTCATGGTCGAGCAATCCGTAGTGTCCTGAGCGCTTTTCAAACTCCAGTTTCTCGCTTGCGTTCATCAGATTATAGTCGCTTAAGTCGGCCCAGCTCATTTGGAAGTTACCATTATAGGTGAAATGTAGCTTGCCAGCTTCGGGTTTTTTGGTTTCAACAACAATCACTCCATTGGCAGCTTTCGAGCCATAGATGGCTGTAGACGCAGCATCTTTAAGAATAGTGATGCTTTCCACGCGGTCCATGCTCAGGTCTGAAATTCGTTCGAGTGTTGTTTCAAAGCCATCGAGGATGAAAAGTGGCCTGTCGGGGTCGTTGCCATAAGCATCAGAAAGGCCGTTGATGCTTGTTGTGCCATTAATCGACACTTTCATTGTGGCGTTGGGGTTAGAACCGGCGAGATTGTTTTCGGTAATCACAAACGAGGGGTCGAGAGCCGACAAGCTTTGCAAGATATTTTGGTTGCCAATGGCCTTCAGTTCTTCTTGTCGATACGAGGCTGCCGACCCTGTAAAACTCTCTTTTTTACGCGTATAGATGCCCGTAACCACCGTTTCGCCCAGTTGGTGTGCGTCTGCTTGCATTCTCACGGTGTATCGCTTACCTGGTTGCATGCGCAGACTTTGTTTTTTCATGCTCACATAGCTAAACGAGAGTGTGGCGTTGGCCGTGGGCAACCATGCTGTGAATTGTCCGTTGGCATCGGTCATGGCCACCACTTTACCGTCTTTGTCGGCCACCGATACGCCCACGAGCGGTTGGTTATCGTCGTCGATAACCTCTCCTTGGTATAGCATTCCTTTGTTAGTGGCGTTGGTTTGTTGTGCTGCATCTTTGTTGTTTTGGGCAAAAGCCGAAAGAGGAATGAGCAGCAGGCAGGCGATGGCTGCCATGATAAGTTGGCAGAAACGAACCTTTTTGCTGTGAAAAGGTAAGGGTTGTCATCTTTCCAAACAGTTCTGTCATACATTTAGGTATTAGATTTGAAATTCGCTCGTTGACTTGCATAGATAGCGACTGTTTTCATACATGGTTTTTAAGCTTATAGTTTGCTTTGGTGCACGTGGTTACCAGGTCTTTTCTTTTAGGCTTTTAGTTGTTTGTTTGCGTTTGAGCGCATGTTCTAAAAATTCCCCGCAAAGGTTCGATTGTTGTTCCTTGTTTTGCTCTTTTCTGTCTTTTTGCTTTTATCTGGCATCTTTCGCTTACTCTTTCAGTTGCTTAGTTCACTATGTTCCTTCAAGAAGTAAGCAAAACCTGCTCAATAAAGCTAAAAATACAATGAGTAATTTTAGAACCTACCTTAAGCGTTTTGTGGTTAATTATTTATTTCACCAAAATAAATGTTTTGCAAATAAAATACCAAATTAATTAAATTAAATGCATCTTGACGCCTTGTTTTGTTTTGTGGCGATATAGATAAGGTCTTGTTCTGCAAGTTGTTGGTAAATGATAGATGTTTTGGCAGGTTAGCTGTATTGATCAACTGTATTTTTCACAATAAAGTAGTATCCTTATGAAAGCAGTAGGAATTAGAGAAAAGTAGCACATTGTTCCATTCTTTTTACTTTTCAAATAATTACAAAAAGGATAGATATACAAAAATAAATCTATAAATATATCGTAAAAAAGCGGTTTGATGAAACATAATTGTTATTTTTTTGCATTTGATGATTGTAAATCAAAAAGCTTGGATGATGAAACTAAACAGAATAAAACTTGTGCTTGTGGAAAAAGATATTTCCCAAACGCAATTGGCAAAGGAACTTGGCAAGAGTTTCAGTACAATCAATGCGTATTGCAGCAATCGCAAACAACCCTCTTTAGACTTGCTGAATAAAAATAGCGGAATATCTATCCGTGAATATCAAGGACTTAATTGTCGATAAATAAGAAGTAGGTATGGAAGATAAAATATTAAAGTCTGTTTCCTGCGAGGACGTCAGAGTGAAATTCCAACTCTCATGTATCTTATGGGTATGAATCAAGTATGTTTCCTTTAAAGGTCTAAAAACGAAGTATATCAGTACCTTCCTGCACTTATTTAATCATAAAATTGAGTGTTTTGACAATTCGTTATAAATTTAGAGCAAAAAAATGAAAACAAAACATCAGATTAAACAATGGTTGCTAATCACTATCATGACATTTTTTTCTTTATGATGTGATATGGTTTGCTGGAGATTATGATGATTTTTTTCACGGAGTGTTTTTAAACCATTCAAGTGAAATTATTGAAGATTTTGTTTATTGCTCATTATTCTCCTTGACAAGTATTTTTATATGTAATCAGCTTATTAAACTGTCTGAGAAACGTCAGCATATAACAAATAAGCAATTAACAGGAATGGCATGGTATATAGTCTTTATAAATATAATTCTCGCTTTGATTTGTGAGTTTATTTATGAGGACGTAATTTGTAACAATCCCCCTGATGATGATTGTTGGGGAAACTCTTATATCTTTGCCTTAATTGCATCTTTCATTGGACTGATTAACGTGAATCATTACTATACAAAGATTGTTGAAAGTTACTACAATGAATATATATCGTTTAAGAAGAAATATCTCAAAGCTCAGTTAAATCCACATTTCCTATTCAATAGCCTGAGTGTCTTGGCTGAGTTGACAAGAGAAAACGGGACTAAGGCAGAAGAATTTACGCTTCGTCTTGCGAATGTGTACAGACATGTATTGAAGACAACTGACATGGATCTCGTACCGTTGTCAGAAGCAATACTTTTTGCAAGAAATTATACTGACATTTTGCATATGCGGTTCGGGGAGTCAGTTGTATTCCGTATTGCTAATTTCCCCTATAAATAGTAATGAGTATATGTTGCCAATGAGCATACAACTCCTTGTTGAAAATGCGATTAAACATAATTTTGCTTCCCGTGAAAGCCCATTGATTATATGTATAGATCGCAAGGATGATAAAATAATAGTGTCAAACAACATGCAATCATGCAAAGACGATGTGGCGAGAATATCTTTTTCCTTGGGTATTGGATTGCAAAATTTGCAACAAAGATATATCCTCGAGACAGGAACAGGTATTGATATCAGGGAGTGCAACACAGAATTTAAAGTATACATTCCAATTATTGAAAAATGAAAAAAATTGTTATTATAGAAGATGAGGCGTTAAGTGCAAAACGCCTCATTAGATTGATAAACGACTACGATGGTTCCATTATAATCCTGGGGCCATTTCAAACAACTGATGAGGTCAAGAACTTTCTTGCAAGTGATCACGATTATGATTTAATCATATCAGACATAAGACTTGGCGCATACACTGTATTTGAAGCCTTTGAGTTGAACATGCCAACTTCCTTTGTCATTTTTACAACCACATATGATGAATATGCTATGAATGCTATAAAATCAAACGGCATAGATTATTTGCTTAAACCTGTGAATAGTAAAGAGCTATTCAACTCTTTGGATAAGATCAATATGCTATTACATCAAGATACTACGCTACAGCACTGTCTGTAGTGGCACGGGACATGCAAATATGGCGTTCACGCTTTTTGGTTACAAAAGGGGATGAACTAGTTTCATTGAAGGCTGACGAAATTAGTTGCATTTATAGTGGAAAACGTCAAGTTGTGGCTTATAAGCATGATGGCGAAACCTATGTCATGAGCGACAAACTGTCTGATTTAGAAGAAACTCTCAATCCTGACGTTTTTTTCGCATTAATCGACAATATATTGCAAACATCAATTACTTAGAAAAAATTTCATTCTTTTTCAGTTCGAAACTTCATGTCAAGATTAAAGGATGTAATGATAGCAATATAATAATAAGCAAGGACAAGGCTTGCAAATTCAAGCAATGGCTTAGCAAATAATTTATTGTCTTATGAAAAAAATAAAGAACACGCATTTTTATGTTTATGCTTGTAATTCATTGATTGCTTTGCTTTTAATGACATCATGTAGTACTCTTAAAGAGATAGTCAAAGAGGATATCGTCGAATCCATCACTGATCCCAAAACTGGAACGCCCGTTTTTACACGAGAGTATGATACGAGACCTTATCAAATTAATATTGGAAAAATCATAAAGGCTAGAAAAAGAACAAAAAAAGAAAAAAAGAAACGAGAATTAATTGAGAATTACAAGATAGAGCAGACCGACAGTGCGCAAAAATTAAAGGTAGACTCAACAAGCTAGTGCAAATTCACGAGCCCCTTTTAAAAAAAAGCTTGTAGTGGAACTTGCCAATTATTGGGGATGCATAAGTTAGAGCACTAATTTTTCCGTCTCGCTGACATTTATTTCCGTTTCATGACATTTCAACTTGCAGAAATAGTATATGTTATATACTTTTGGTATGTTCTAAATTGTTTAATTCTAAATAAAACTCAATATGAAAAAATTAGCATTCTTTTTGTTGACTGCAAGTCTCATTACAGCTTGTTCGTCAGATGATCTTAGTCAGGATGTTACACCAGCACATGCAGTTAACCAATTAGCGAGTTCGTCAGTTTCGGTTTCAAACGAAGGGTACTTGGTGTTTCCTACAATCCAGAGTCTTCAAAATTTGTGGAGCAATGTTCAGAAGATAATACGAAAGCCTCCGCATACCACAAAGTTTTATCTAACACAAGAGCAACAGGTGGGGGGCATTTTGAATCTGTAGCAGATTTGAGTGAACGTCTTGCTAATGGTCGCCATAAAACACGCGCGAACTCTGAAGTTAGTATTGACAGAAAAGACAACAGCATATTCTATGAGAATATAGAAGGACTGGATGAGTTGGAAGAGATGACCGAAGACGAATATAATGTTATGAAGGCGGAAAATTTGCTCTTTGATGATATCATGACGCATATGGTTGACACAACTCTTCGTGTATGCGTGGAAGGTAGGCTTTATAAAATCACAGATCAGGGGACATTCTCCATTGATGTCAAGAAAGAGAAGCTGCTTGATGAATCTATCAGAAGATTTAATCCTGAACTTAAGCTTAAAGTAAATCCAGGAGCTTCTGTCGCTCTTGATGAGAATGTTACTTTCACAAGAACATTCTCTGGTAAAAGTATTCAATATTCTGAATTTGAGGCTGTAGACGAACCAACAACAGCAACTCTAACTCGAGCAGCATCTAATGACACATATACAGAGAATGCTTTTCACGTGGGTTATAATACGAACTCATATTTATGGAAGAATCATAGCGTGGTACAAAAGTTTTTCGATTGGCTTAGGGGCAAGGATGTGTCTCGCGAAAACTACTTCTCTAAAAAACATCGTGTTCAGATGGAAGTGTTTGATGTGAACTATGGATTTTATGCTAGTGCTGGTATAAAAGTAAATATGCAGAAAAGGAAAAAATTCTTAGGCATCCCATATTGGAAAGGAGAAGAAGCTTCCAAGATTGTAATTGGATTTAATGGTTTAGATGGAGTTATGAAATACAACAATCCAAGAAACTATTCTACCATTAATCCTACAATGAATACGAATTGGAATACTTTTACGGGCGCAATAAATAATATTCAGTCAAATTTTTTCTATGGCAACTATCATAAACTGAAGTTCATAAAAGATTGGACAGACGATATAATATGCTTGATTCCCGAAATTAAGATTGGAAATACTGATTGGCGTGAGAAGATAGGCAACCAACTTTATGAAGCACCAGCTAAGGCTGTTTATTCTCAACTAAAATCATTGGAGAACAAGTATATCTATTCTCCAGTAAAGAAAAGAATTACATCAACAGATCCTATGATGGCTTACTTAGTATGGGGTAACACAAATATTGAGTTTAATAAGGAACATCCGTATATTACCGGAGTGAAAGAATATACTAATTGTAAATCAAAATCGGTAATCTTTGATAGATCATTCGGATTTTCGCTTAGTAATGTTGGAGGCGTTTCTGGTTTCCTCCCTTCCGAGTTTGATATAAAAAAACTGGATGTGTTTGGTGCTGCTTATTATGACCGTCAGTGGCGTGGAATCCGTTTCTATAAATATTGATAATTATGCTAAGATATATTGTATTTTCGATTATGACAATGCTATCTCTAGTGTGTAACGCACAAAAGATACCTGTCAAATGTTTTGAAACTGAATTTGATTTTGGTGTTACTTTGCCTCTTGATCAGTATCATGGTGGGAAGAAATTAGTTGGCCCATCATTAGCAGTAAATCTTCGATATAACATCAAGGATACACCTTGGGACTGTGGCCTTTTACTGCAAACAGATGGAGCACGACGTGATTTTTGGCATGATAAAAATAGTGATAATTGGCAGTCTAATAGAACTATGGTTTTGGCCGCTAATGGTGGTTACAACTTTCGGCAAGGACAAAAAGTGAATCCTTTCATTAGCGTTGCTTTAGGTGTTGGATTTAATCAAGTTGTTGGAGATAAGTTCATGGATATAAATGCAACGTCTCCTGTTATCATGCCAAAAATTGGTGTGGAATTATGGCATATGCTTAGAATAAATTCACATGTCATGGTAACTCGTAAGGGATTTAACACATATGGATTAACTCTTGGATTAGTCTTGGGCGGGCGACCTATTAAGAACTAAATGTAAGAACTGTTGTTATAAAGATAGAGGGTAAGTAAAAACAGCAATACTACTTATCCTCTATCCATCTTTTATCTGTACTAAACAGAAAACAAATTGTAACTTAACGTGAGTTCGACAAAATCAGATGTTTTAATCCGTCGAACTCACGTTAAATTATGATTTACCCAACAGTTCTATCTACTCCGTATTAGAATACTCCTCCGTTAGTTTTATCGCTTGCACTTGCTGTTTAATGATTGCTTCAGAATAAGTTTCGATTTTGCGGAGCATTCTTTGGGCGGTAGCTGTTGAGTGGTAGTAGTTAAGTGTCTTGACAGCTTCATTATAGAGCACACCAATCTTGTAAATTTGGGATAATAAAAGCTGCACAACAGCTCTTAGACGTTGGGCCTTAGTGCAAGTTGTGCAGCGTAAGGGGGTGCGCAGGGTGCGCTTATTTGTTTATGCGCTCTACGAAATGTTTAGGAATGGTGGGCATTGCACCATTTTGTGTGCACACGTAAGCACTGGTTTCAACGGCCAAACGGTGAGCTTCGCTCACGGGAGCCCCGCTTAAATAGCTGCACAGAAACTGCCAGTGAACGAGTCGCCAGCGCCAACGGTGTCGGCAATGGTTACCTTTGGCGTTTCTAAATACGACATCGCTCCATGTGTAAACACATAACTACCGTTAACACCACAGGTTAGCACCAGCGCATCCAGGTTGTATTTACCCAAGATGAGCCAGCATTTATTGGTCATATCCAGTCCGGGATAGCCAAAGAGTCGGCCAATGGTAACCAGTTCTTCGTCGTTAATCTTTAAGATATTGCATTGTTTAAACGATTCGAGCAGCAAACCTTCGGTGTAAAAGTTTTGTCGCAGGTTGATATCGAAAATCTTCATGCAGTCTTTGGGCGTGGCTTTAAGAAATTTAGCAATGGTTTTTCGGCTCACGTCGTTGCGTTGAGCCAGCGAACCCCAGCACACTGCGCGGCAGTTGCGCGCCACTTCTTCCAGTTCGGGGGTAAAGGGTATGTTGTCCCAGGCCACGTCTTCTTTGATGTCGTATGTGGGAACTCCTTGCGCATCAAGTTCCACTTGCACTGTTCCTGTTGGGAAAGGCACGCGTGGCATCATCACGTTGAGATTTTTCTCGGCAAACTTTTGCGCTATTTCGTCGCCCAAAGCGTCGTTTCCTAGTGCGCTAATGGCCAAGGTGTCTAGTCCGTATTGGGCGGCATGGTAGGCAAAGTTAGCTGGAGCGCCACCAATTTTCTTTCCTTCGGGCAGCACATCCCATAGCGCTTCACCCAGTCCTACGATAAATCTTTTCATATATGTATGTTGCTTAAAGTTATTTGTTTTAGTTTATGTCCTTGTTACTTTTTTGCCGTAGGTGAACAGATAAAGCACACCGCAGGCCATTACCACAACAGCGCCCCATTGTCCAACGGCATCACTGGCCGGACCCATTACGAGCGGGAAGATTGTTCCACCAAACAATCCCATAATCATTAGTCCCGACACTTCGTTTTTCTTGTTGGGCAACGATAGCACGGCTTGCGAGAACACCAACGAGAAGATGTTGGAGTTGCCAAAACCCACTAAAGCGATGGCCACATACAACACGGCCTTACTAGTGCCTAGGGCTAAGCCTAGCATAGACAGCGCCATCATGCATACGGAGATGTAAAAGAAGCTGCGCTTGTTAAACTTGGCCAGAATGTACGAGCCACTAAGGCAGCCCAGGGTGCGGAATATAAAGTAAAGACTGGTGGAGAAACCACTCTCTTCAAGACTTAGGTTGAGGCGTTCTTCAAGTATTTTGGGGGCATGTGTGTTTACACCCACATCAATTCCCACGTGGCACATAATGCCGATAAACGATAACAGCACGATGGGTGTGCCCAGCAGCTTGATAGTTTGTGTAAAAGTGGTGGGCTTGGCTGCCATCGGTTCTTCTTCGATGGGCGTTGCCGAGAGCATCAGTGTGGCCAATACGCCAATAATCATGTATATAGGGAAGAGCACTCGCCACCCCAAACCAAAGTGTGGGATGCTGGCTGCTGCACCCCAAGCAGCGATAATAGGAGCCATAAACGAGGCGATGGCTTTGATAAACTGCCCAAAAGTGAGTGTTGCAGCAAAGCGTTCGCTACTGATGAGGTTCGAGATAAGAGGGTTGAGCGAGGTTTGCATTAGCGCGTTGCCAATACCTAGTAGCGAAAACGACACCAACATCAGCCCGTAACTATTGCCAAAGAGGGGTAACAGCAAGCTGGCCCCGGTAACAGCTAGCGACACAAGTACCGTTTTTTTACGGCCAATCTTATTCATAAGCATGCCTGTAGGCACGGCAAAGATGAGAAACCAAAAGAAAACAAGCGATGGAAAAACATTGGCAGCCGAATTGCTCAGGTTTAAGTCGGCTTAACATAGTTTGAAGCAATGCCCACAAGGTCTACAAATCCCATGGCAAAGAAGCAGAACATCACGGGGATGAGGGCGAATTGGTTTGATTTATGCATAATAGTTGTGGTTAATGGGTTGTATATATTGTGCGGTTTGGCTTGTATATTGTGCGGTTTGGGCTAGCATGGCGGTTTGGGTTGGGCTTATGCGCAATGCCAGCATGTTAACGAGCAAGTGCATCAGCCAGTTGATTTTGTTGCTGCACGTTTATGCTTCGTTAATCTCTGTTATAATTCTCGTATTTTTTGTTTAGGTAATGTTGGCAAAATGCCCTTAATGATTACTTTTTGGCTTCAAAGATATAATTAAGTGGGCTAAAATGCAAATATTTGTAGGCTGGATGTTTCTTGGCTTAATAATTATTAACCACCATGGAACAGCCTTTATTCGCTTTGCGCTTATCGGTATTAGTCGTAATTACAAGCGAGCTTATTGCAAGAGGGTGCGCCGTTAAGTGCAAATTGGGAGAGGGAAAGGGCACAATAGCGCATTAACCTTGCACAATGTTCTTGCACTTAAACCCAAATAGTGGTGCATGGCGCGCGTTTTGTTAAACGGATAACCTTATTCCTTGTTTGTTAAAAACGGTAATTATACTTTACAAAACATACTCTCCACAGCAACCCCTTCTAGCGAAAACACATGCTAAAAAGCATGCTTTTCGCCCCATTTCCATTCCCTAGCACATTATTTTCACGTTCGTTTTTCGCCAAAAATCGGCATTTTGCACCATTTAGCCTTTCTATTTACCTCGTTGCTCACGATTTTTGCCAGCCACAGAAGCGGCATTTAGTGGCTAAAAACCTACTTTTTTAGGTTGTTTTTGCCACAAAAGGCCATTTTTTTCATCCATTCTACGGTTATCAACTTCTCCAAAAACAGCAAAAAGTAGCAATATGACTTGCATTCTGCACCATTTAGCCTTGTGTTTAGTAGGAGTTAGCACTGCGTTTAGCACGAGTTAGCACTGCGTTTAGTAGGAGTTAGCCTTGCGTTTTGCTGCATATTGCACGCTATTTTGCTACAAATAGCTCAAAAATTCGCGCAAAACACGGTTTAATTCGCCAAAAACACGCCTCTTCGTTGTAAGCCCCACAGCTCAGTTTTTCATCCAGCGAAACCTCCGCGCGAATCGATTATTTGCGGTTGAGTGGGCTGTTGGTGAAAAATATCGCACTCATAATGTTAAATTTTGCGCCGAATATTTTACATTCCGTGTAGGCCATCCACCTTTAACTCGTAATAAAGCCAGACAAAGAATTATTATGGTCTGGTACAAAGTGTGGTATTGGCCATGTTATTGAGGGTTTGTAGGAGACACAAAAATAACAAAAGGGCTAAATCCCAACAAGGATTTTAGCCCTTAACTTTATTGCGCGAATAGGTTATTTCGGGTAGAGATACTTCTTGATATACAGCACGGTGTAAACGATAGAGAGGACAATCCCTAACGCCACACATATAATCGAGGCCTCCGGCCCAAACGCTCCACCTGTTAATATGTCGGACCCACTTATCCCTGGGGTAATAAGTGGCCGGTAATCTAGGGGTGTACCCGATACGGCACAGCCGAAAACGCCTCCTTCAAGATAGTTCCATGCCCAGTGCATGCCGATGGGTACCCATATTGTTTGGTGGTAGGCGTAGGCCATTCCGAAAAGGCAGCCCGAGGCGAGGGCTATGGCTAACGCTGCCCACAGTGTGGCTCCAGGGTTTCCCAGATGTGCCAGCCCAAAGAGCAAAGACGACGTTGTAAGGCCAACGGTTATGTTCCACTTGTCGGTTATGAGCCTAAAAAAAGAATGCCGCGGAAAAACAACTTCCTCCACCACGCCCACCAATAAGAAAAAGCGACAGCCAACTGAGCTGACTGGCTACATCGAACTCAACGGTCACAATGCGATAATATCCGCATAGGAATAGGCACACGATTATCGCCAAGAAGTTTACGGCAGCAACTGTCCAGCCAATGCCCATCATCCGCATCTTGCCCCTAAAAGACAAGCTTTCACCATCCTCCGCATACCAGCTTAAATACTTCTTAAAGGCATATAGCGCAGCAACCGCCCCAATTGTGGATAAAGGGTACGGCGGCATAGGCTGGAATGTTGAGCAACAACACATACCAAGTCATTGCAGGAATAATGGTGAAAGCCAAAACGCCTAAGACAAGATAGCAGCCCCACACCAAGTTGTCGTCTTTAGATATGATGTTCATAAACTTTAAAAATGTTTAGTGTTGTTATGCGTGCTAGAATACTGGCGCAACATCTTCTCCTGTTTTAATTCTCGTTTTCTTCTTAAAAAATATAGAATGGTGTAAACGGCGGATATGGCAACGCCAATCGCTGTGGATAAAAATAGAAACCTCTGTATCGAACTCTATACCATCAGGAAACTTTACCCCATTCGAAGCCAATATGATAATGGGGGTGCCAGTTTAGCGCACTTCCTGGCACGCTGTGTTCGAAGATGTTGCTTTGAATGAAGTTCCAAGCCCAATGGATACCGATGGGAACCCATAGCGTTCGATGGTAAGCGTAGGCTATAGCACATAGCCAACCTCCTGTAATTGCTATCCTTACACAAGACAATGCAGTGGCGTTGGGGTTGAAAAAGGTGCACAAAACCAAAGATAATAGAGGACACCACCAGCCCTGCAACAACATTCCACTTCTCAGTTATGAGCCTAAACAGGATGCCGCGGGCTGTAATTTCTTCGATTACGGCAGCCAGTAAAAAAATCGACAACCAGCTTAACTGATGGTCTAAGTTGAAGTTAAGGTGTGCCACCGAGTAGTGCCTGGTTGCGAATAAGCAAATTAAAAATAGTGAAAAGATAAAGCGCAGACACCAGCCAGCCCACACCAACTTTATGTATTTGGCCAAAGGCTGATAGGCGTGCGCCATCTTCTACATACCAGCCCAAGTACTTTTTGAAGGCGTATAGGGTAGCTCCCGATGCCAATAAAGCTAGTTGAAACTTGATGAGGGAAGAGAAGTCGTTGTCTAACAGTATAAGACATATACCTGGAAGAAACCACAATCCCAAATAGCCAATCACTAGATATGCCACCCATTCAAGCGTGTTGTCTTTTGATATGATTGCCATGTTTTATAAAGTTTAGTTTAATTTGCTTGTTTCTGTTATGAACGCTAAAACATTAATGTTGTTTCATTTTCAGATATGGATTTGATTTTCATCTTTTTAAAGTACAGCGCAGTGTACGCAGCAGCAATGATAATCGTAATTATAACAGTTATAATCGAGGCTTCTAAGCCAAATGCTCCACCCGTTAATATGTCGGGGCCTGATACTATAGGTGTGAAAATAGGTATGAAAGTAATTGGGTTTCCTGAAACGGGGAAACCGAAAACACAGCATTCGAGATAGTTCCAAGCCCAGTGCATGCCAATTGGAACCCATATTGTTCGGTGGTAAGCATAGGATATGCCAAGCAACCAACCTGCTGTAAGAGCTATGGCTAGTGAGGCCCATGCCGTTCCACCAGTGTTGAAAAGGTGCATAAATCCAAAAAGTAAAGAAGAAACAATTAAGGAAATTGAAGGATTCCACCTGTCGGCCAATAGTCTATAAAGTATACCTCGGCTTGCTATCTCTTCGGAGATTGCAACCAACAAAAAGAGAGATAGCCCCTCAATTTGACTAATAAAGTTTAAATTGTAGTTTCTTATTGTATAGACTTTAACCAAAAACAAAACAGGTACGATTGTGCCAAACAATATGGCAGCAACTCCCCAGCCAATAGGTAAGGTATATAACTTCTTATAGCCGGAGATTCTATCATTAAAGTGTGCATACTTTAATAAATACCTCTTGTAGAGGTTGAGTAGTATCGCAGAAAACAATAAGGCTAAAGGCGGTTTAACCCAGACAGAGTACTTGTATAGCAATACTTCAATGAAAATACTACTTAAAAAAAGAAAAGACAAGAAGCCAAGAATTAAGTAAAAGCTCCATCTTAATGTTCCATTTTCATAATGATTACTCATAACATTTTAATTTAGGAAGGGTGTGCCAAAGTTTTACCTTTTGACACACCCTCTTAACACGTAATCTCTACAATACTTGTAGACAACATAGGTGCAAAAACCAGCTATCTGATGTTAATAAACCATTTTGTTTCGGGGTATCATCTATGCAAAATTAGATATATTGCTTCCCCAACCTCTTTTCCTATCTTATAAATGAGGACAAAGGTTAAGCAGACTAGACCAACCTTAACAAACGGATACCGTTCTGCAAAGTCTAAAATTTGCTTGCAAATTTTGCTTATATCAACATTCATTTCTTAATCAAAATACTTAAAAGTTAATACCTCAATTCCGCAGCATTATTCCTTGTGAGGTACTTTTATATATTGAAGTGACATTTTTGGGATTTATCCATTGATATGGGAATTTTCTGGGGTTCTTGGTTCTTGCATAGTCATGAAATCCCCCACCCAAACCAATGGGGAATGTGAGAACCACAAAGAAATGCTGTTTATTCAAGGAAGACCTCAGAGTAGTAGGTTTTATTTGTATATAGGTTCAGAACGTTCTGCCTTCCAGTGCGCACCCATTTTGCTGGCACGCTGACAAAATGTAGGATAAAGGCTTTCAGCCTGCTTGTCTTTTTCAATGGCTTGACCTTCTCGCTGATATGACGGACGAGATAGAGATAGAAGTTCTTCAGCATGGCGGTAACCATCATGAAAAACCATGTTCTCAGCCATAAAGGAAAAGGGCAGATGCGACCATCCGAAGTCATTGTTTTGTATGTCGAAATTCTTTTCGCTTGCTCCACGCTCATTATAAAATGTAATGATGTCTTTCTCAGTAGATGTCCAGTTGTTGGTAAGGATACAGCGGTATGTGTATATTACTCCAAACATATCCGTCTGTTGCTTGCCATCCTTGTCTTTCAAAGGACTACGCTGTACGACAAGCCTGTATGACTTTCTTTCTATTAGGGTTGTCCATGCTGATAGAGGTGATATCGCATTTCTCATAACCAACTTCAAAGCTCTTCCATTCTTTCAGCTGGCGAAACTCCTCGCATCGGTTGCCTGCAGTTGGCAGCACGTATATAGAACGTGTTGCAGCGCTGCTCTACGGTTTGGATGATTTCCTTTGAGAACGACCCACAATCAGCACGGAAACGCTCTATTACCACACCAAGTTCGGAGGTCACACGGTCCATAATGCGACGGAGCGTGTCTTCTTGATGGAATCTCACATTGGTGTTTCCGTCACGATTCTCACCTCCGATTATGATTCCCCAATGGAAGCCCAACCAGGGAAATAGCCAAAATCCTGCTTGTAAGAATACTTTGCATCGAACTTGTGGGCTGGAATAAACTGGTGGTCAAAGTCTAAGTCAACATGGCTACCCACCTTTATAAGCCCCATCCTCCGTATCATTCGTAAAAAGTAAGGTATTCAACTTTTTCTGCCGTGTTGAAACTATACGACTTGTCGGAGGTATCGCTCTTATAGACAATATTTTTTTCTCGGCAAGTTCCTTTAGTCCGCGCCCCACAGTATCGAGCACCGGGTAACAGCGTATCAGGTCTCTGCTTGAACTGCCCAATAAGCGCATTGATGTCCTCAAGGCATTCTCCACCACAAAGGTAGCTGAAGAAGAGAGAGCCGAAAATACTTCCATGGCTGAATGCTTTGCCACTACTTCCACGTTTGCCCAATACAGATTCGGTAAGTTTTTCAAAGCCCAACTTTGAGAAAAACGTCCATAATGTGATAAATTCCTCCGAAAGAAGTGATATTCTCGTTTTTAATTGCTACCTTTGTCATGTCAGATTTTTGCTTACTTGTTATGTTTGCAGCACCAAGATAGGTGAAATTTCTGACATATCCAAGTGTTTTGAGAACTTTGTTTCTCAGACACTTGGAGTTCTTACAAGAATTTATGCTGCGGAATTAAGGTAATAATAAAACATTTGTATTGGTTTCCGGATACCTTTACGTTTGCAAAGATATTGGTCTTCCGTGCACAAACATTGCATTCTGTCGTTTCAAGTCTTCTTTAAAGTTCATCTTGATTTATTTTTAATCCCTAATTAACCGATTGGGATTAAAGCAACTTTGTTCACCGCTTTTCTTATTGCATATCGCCTTGAAATCGCCGTCAAAACAGCATTTCTGGTTCTGCTCCAAGTTTTTTCTTCTTCTTGAGATACAGCACGGTGTAAACGATAGAGAGGACAATCCCTAACGCCACACATATAATCGAGGCCTCCGGGCCAAACGCTCCGCCAGTTAATATATCTGCCCCGCTTATCCTTGGGGTAATAAGTGGTAGGTAATCTAGCGGCGTACCCGATACGGCACAGCCGAAAACGCCCCCTTCAAGATAGTTCCATGCCCAGTGCATGCCGATGGGCACCCATATCGTTTGGTGGTAGGCGTAGGCCATGCCCATTAACCAGCCCGAATTAAGGGTTATGGCCAAGGACGACCATACCGTTGCGCCGTCGTTAAAGATGTGCAGAAATCCAAATAACAAGGAAGACACAACCAAACCTGTAGCAACGTTCCACTTATCGCTTATCAATCGAAAGATGATGCCCCGACAAACGATTTCTTCGCTAATGCCAATCACCAAAAAGATAGCCAACCAGCATAATTGACTGTCTAAGTTAAACTGAACACTTGCTACCACATAGTTTCCTGACAAGTATAAGCACGCCATAATAGTAGAGAAGTACACTATAGACACAAGCCAGCCAATGCCTAGTGTGTGCATTTGCCTATGAATGGATAGGCGCGTTCTGTCTTCTACATACAGCCCCAAGTACTTTTTAAAGGCGTATAGGGTTATGGCTGCCGTCAATAAAGATAGGGGAAGTTTGATGTAGGCAGAGAAGTTGCACAGCAGAAACTGCATAAAGGAACCGAAAAGGAGCATGAAAGCAACAAAACCTACAAACAAATAGATGCCCCACGCCAAGTTGTTGTCTTTTGATATGATAGGCATAGTTTTGTAAAATATTGATTTATGGTTTAAACATGTTGATAATTAAAGGTACAAGGAAGCGCATCTTGCATTATTTCTCGTTTAGTTTTCCTCTTAATGTATAAAATAGTATACATCATTGAGAGCCCAATTCCTATAGCTATGGTTATAATCGAAGACACTGGCCCATAACGCCCACCTGTTAGTAGGGCTGGTCCTGTTATTTTTGCAGTGATGAGTGGTATCCCCGCTTGCGTTATCCCTGAAATCTCATAGCCCAATATGCCACCTTCAAGATAGTTCCATGCCCAATGCATGCCTATTGGTACCCAAATCGTTTGATGGTATGCATAAGCTATGGCATACAACCATCCTGCATTAATAGCAATGGCTAAAGAAGACCATAATGTGGCATCTTTATTGAAGATGTGTAGAATTCCAAAAATAAGGGCAGAGGCAATTAAACCTATTTTGATGTTCCAACAGTCGCTTATTTGTCGGAAAATAATGCCCCGAAATATTATCTCTTCAATGACTGCTATCAATAAGCAGAATGACAACCACGCGAATTGACTTTCTAAGCTAAAGTTTACGCTCAGCACGTGATATTGTCTGTTTATAAATAGGCAGACAATTGTAACAGAAATTAATAGGGTGGAGATTAGGAATCCTACAAATATCTTGTGGGCTTTTCCAAAGAGTGAGAGATGTACCGCCTCTTTTGCAAACCTCTCCAAGTACTTCTTGAATACATAGAGGAGAAAAACGGTAAAAGATAATGACATAGGAAACTTTATAAAAGCAGAATAGTTGGGCTGTAATGCCCAATAAAAGGGAACAGGCAGAAAAAGGAAAATCAATAGTCCTATGAGTATTTGAATACTCCAAGTTTGCTTGTCGTTTTTTGATTTTATAGCCATGGCACTTATTTTTTATGTTTTACCTAAGTGAAAGTTCTCTCTTACCTACTACATTTTATATTTCTGCGCAAAAAGGAAGGGGTGTTTTATCTTAATAAACGAGAGATTGTACTTTGAGTATCGAACTTGTGCGTTAGTAGTATTGCTAACCACAGGCGGCACACTAACTGTGATGCCTAAATAACACTTGAGAAACAAAATGCTATTCGCTTCCCAAGTGTCATCTATTGTTTTTAAAGCCCCCGCCTTTGACAAGTAGGGCATGTGTCATTTACTTGTAAGCCAATGCACCTGGCGAGCCACCTGCCTCCATTGCAATTTCTCCATGCTTTTTAACTAGTTTTCCTGCAGCCCTTGTGGCAGACCCGACAGCATAACAGATCCAATACCAAAAGGATTCTCCTCCATTGCATGCAATGGCTTCGTCACGTGTAAGTTCTTTAACTACATTCATTTGAGTAATCTCGGATAATTTTAAGTCTGTCATATTCTTTGTGTTTAGTTAATTAATAATAATTTCCCACTTGTAATGTCCTGTTCTAGGATCGTTAGATTGAGATGTTTTCTATGTTGTAGAGGCATAGTTTCTTAAGTATCGTGATTGATTTAATTGTCTTAGTTCCCCGAATTAAATCTGGCCCATCTGTAAAGAGTGTGTAGGTCAAAAGTCCAAAAGTAGCAAATACAAGTAAATCAACTAGAACTCTCATTATTTTCTTTCTTCTAATGCCTAGGTTTCCTTCCATGAATTCCATCACTAAAGCCTTCTCTAGCATCTCCAAAATGGTTAATAAAAGAAATAAATAGCCCGGTAGCTATTCCAATGGCAATAGGTCCCCAGACACCCCCATCTACACGTTCCATTTCTTGTACACTCATTTCTTTCATGCACTCATTGTTTATTGTTTTCATTTTACATTTCTTTTAGTTATTAATAATGTCAAGTTTGTATTGGTTTCCGGATACCTTTACGTTTGCAAAGATAGGGGCCTTCCGTGCACAAACATTGCATTATATAAAAAAAACTACCTGCAAAAATACATTTTTTATCATTGTCGTCCAAGTACTCTACCTGTAAGTTAAGGTGAAGTTCAAAACTGTTGGTATAATAAAAGGTGTAGCTGCTACGGCTGTAATCTATCTTTGCACCCAGTGCACGCAGTTCGTCTAGCACGTTATAAAGATGTCGTTTGCTGATATGCAACTTATGGGCAAGTTCGTCTGGTGCGCCTGTATTGCACATCTTGATAAGTCGGTGCAGGCTGTTTAGATGGTATTTTTCGTTTCATTGTTCTATTTTCGTTAGTTTGTTACGTGGGTTTGTGAATGCCATAGACACTGACAACATCACAATGTTGCAAGCAAACAAGCAACCAAGTTTATCGAACAATGAAAAAGAACGGCATAGAAAAAGCCGAGATTTATCCGTAAATAGGATAAGGAAATGCCACCCGCCAATTGTCGAAAACAAGAAACAACCCCGAACAGCAACACCTGAACAGTAATCATATAGTTGGTTAGATGGGCTAAAGAGAAAGCCATACACCCAAGCAACACAATGATAGGGTAGAGCAGGCTGTTGCATTTAATCTTTTCTAGCGCGTCTTCGCTAACCAGAGAATAAAACATCATGCCAGCAAACACAGACACAACCCCGCAACTTATTGCTCCTACCACATGGTTCTGTACATAATTTACCATTATAAAGCCAAGGACGTAATACAAACCTAATGCCACACTCACGGCAACATGTGTCTTTCATAGAAAGCCACAGCCTGTGTGTCGTTTCCTCCATCATCGGAGCAATGATTATCACCCAAACCCATGCTTTCAGCGAGAAAGATTTTACTCCGTTTATCGTTAATGATTCGGCAGTGGCTCGAACAAGGTTTGTCATGCAGGATGGTAAAAGAAAATAGCACACGGCAATAAACAGTTCGGCGCATACGGAAAGACCAAGAAACAGAACGATGGTTTTTGTGATGATATACGTTTTAGAGCGATTGCTCTTGTCGTACGTGCTGAATAACCTCTTTATATCGATTAGATGTTTCATAAACTAAATGGATAGATGCATTTATAAATAGAAATGGCATACAGAAAATACCAACTGTGCATTCGTGATATAAAACCCCAAAACACAATTGGTATCTTTTCTCATCTAGATAAAAGTAATAAATTGTTCGTAACCCAACAAAGAATCCATCTCTTTGTTTTCTAGAATAAAGACCTTATTGAATTCTTCAGCCAACTGCGGTTTGTATTTGTGTGATACACAATTTACGATTTATCGCTTGATATGCTCTACGCAAAACTGATGGGATGTCTGCGAAATAGCTACGCCGACAGCATTTCTGGCGCTGTTCCAAGTTTTTCCTTCTTCTTGATATACAGCACGGTGTAAACGATAGAGAGGACAATGCCTAACGCCACACATATAATCGAGGCCTCCGGCCCAAACGCTCCACCTGTTAATATGTCGGACCCACTTATCCCTGGGGTAATAAGTGGCCGGTAATCTAGGGGTGTACCCGATACGGCACAGCCGAAAACGCCTCCTTCAAGATAGTTCCATGCCCAGTGCATGCCGATGGGTACCCATATTGTTTGGTGGTAGGCGTAGGCCATTCCGAAAAGCCAGCCCGAGGCGAGGGCTATGGCTAACGCTGTGCCCACAGCGTGGCTCCAGGGTTTCCCAGATGTGCTAGACCAAAGAGCAAAGACGACGTTGTAAGGCCAACGGCTATGTTCCACTTGTCGGTTATGAGCCTAAAAAGAATGCCGCGGAAAACAACTTCCTCCACCACGCCCACCAATAAGAAAAGCGACAGCCAACTGAGCTGACTGGCTACATCGAACTCAACGGTCACAATGCGATAATATCCGCATAGGAATAGGCACACGATTATCGCCAAGAAGTTTACGGCAGCAACCGCCCAGCCAATGCCCATCATCCACATCTTGCTCCCAAAAGACAAGCTTTCACCATCCTCCGCATACCAGCTTAAATACTTCTTAAAGGCATATAGCGCAGCAACCGCCCCTATTGTGGATAAGGGTACGGCGGCATAGGCTGGAATGTTGAGCAACAACACATACCAAGTCATTGCAGGAATAATGGTGAATGCCAAAACGCCTAAGACAAGATAGCAGCCCCACGCCCAGTTGTCGTCTTTAGATATGATAGTCATAATTAGCTGTATTTGATGTGTTATTTAATTTAACTTACTCATTCTTATATCGCATCTTCCTCCACTTCTGGTTCGAAAATGATACATCCAGCTTCTTTTGGATGGTCTTGCACAAGCAGAGAAGCGGGTTCTTTACGTAATTTCCATACCATGAGTATGTCGCCTGCTGCTGATGTAACGAAAATTATTCCCCACTGCAACAACGGCACACTCTTCAAAGGATAGGCAAGCAACAAAGGGAGAAGGCCAAGAATAATCAAAGGCATAAGCCCACCTATCCTATAGTGTTGCATGGTTAGTGGCTCTTTGCAATGGCAATAAGGGGTTAGCATTGCCCACATCACACCAAAACGAATACTCCTAAAGCCGTGCTTTGCAAAACATGCCCATGTGATGCCGTGAATAAGCTCGTGAGCAACAATGCCAGCAACGAGTAGAACAAACACCAGCACAGCAGCCCTCAAGGGGTTTACGTCCTTTAAAAGGCTGCCTCCAAAATCTTCAAATGAGGGTGTACCCCACAGAACATACCATGTGGCAGAACTGATTAATGCCACAAAGGTAAAGAAAATCAGGGCAAAAACGTTTGCCCAAGCGAGATTGATGGTGGCTTTTCGCTGTTTCATATATCTAAATGAATAATTAATAACATAAAATATAAAAGTTGAAAGCGGTACTGCCTACTTGTATTGCAGCATGTTTAAAGAAAAGAATCTCTACACAGCTGGTCACAGCAAGAACTAATGCGCCAACTTGTGTAGAGATAATGGTTTGTCAGAAGAAACACTCGTTGCTATTTTTTATTTCTTCGATCACGTTCAGCACAATCTTTTCCAAAAATGTAGCCTGCACCTACGCATGTACTAATAATTGTAAAGGCTAAGGCTATTGCTGTCAGTCCAATTCCTCCGCTGCATTCAGCCATTTCATCTTGGGTGAGGTCTCTTATTACGATGTTGTCCATAACTTACTTATTTGCTTTATACGCCATATATGCACCAACTGCCGCTCCACAACAAGCGAGCTGAGCTACTGTTCCCCAAACGCAATGGCAATAAGAGGAAGAACACCACCATCTACGGCCTGCATGTCTTGTTCAGACATTTCCGTCATGTAACAATTCTTTAAACTATCCATTTCAAGTCTTGTTTAATATTAATCAATGTTTTTTTGTTCACTTAGGTTTCCGGATACCTTTACGTTTGCAAAGATAGGAGTCTTCCGTGCACAAACATTGCATTATATAAAAAACTACCTGCAAAAATACATTTTTTATCATTGTCGTCTAAGTATTCCACTTGTAAGTTAAGGTGAAGTTCAAAACTGTTGGTATAATAAAAGGTGTAGCTGCTACGGCTGTAATCTATCTTTGCACCCAGTGCACGCAGGTTGTCTAGCACGTTATAAAGATGCCGCTTGCTGATATGCAACTTATGGGCAAGTTCGTCTGGCGAGCCTGTGTTGCACATTTTGATAAGTCGGTGCAGCCTGTTTAGGCGGTGTATTTCGTTTTTAGTTCCATGTTCGTTAGTCAATCATGTTGTTTTGTGCATGCCAGAGGCGTTGGAAAACGCCGTTTTGGGCAATCAATTCGCTGTGTGTGCCACTCTCGACCACCTCTCCTTTATCGATAACCACTATCTTGTCGGCATCCTTAATGGTGCTTAGGCGATGGGCTATAACGATGATGGTTTTGCCTTGTGTTGCTAAGGCGTGCAGCGTTTCTTTTACGAAACGTTCGGAAATGGAGTCGAGCGACGAGGTGGCCTCGTCGAAGATAAGCACTTCGGGCTGCTTGTACAGGGCGCGCGCGATGGCAATGCGCTGCCTTTCGCCACCCGAAAACGTGGTGCCTTGTTCGCTCACGATGGTGTCTAGGCCTTTGGGCAGGGCATCGACAAAATCTTTTAAGCCCAACTGCGTAATGATGTCTAGTACACGGCGCATGTCGGGTTGCAGGTCGCCCAGGCAGATGTTAGAGAGCAGCGTGCCTGAAAACAGTTCCACTTTTTGCGGAACGATGCCGATGAAACGGCGCAGACTCTCGTTGCTTATCATCGCAATGTCGTACTGGCCAATACTAATCCGCCCCGACTGTATGGGGTAAATGTTCTGTAATAGTGATACGAGCGTGGTTTTCCCCGACCCGCTCTCGCCAACAATAGCCGTGGTTTTGCCCTTGGGGATAACAAGACTGAGCGACGAAAACACCTGCTTGCGCGAACCATACCGGAAAGAAACGTTGTCGAACACGATGTCGCCTATCATGTCGGGCTCCATCTTCACTTTCGTGGAAGCGTCTGTACTTTCCGTTTCAAGGTCCAGAATCTGAAACAAGCGGTCGGCGGCAATCTGTGCGTCTTGTATGGTTTGGTTAGAGCTTATCAACGAGCCGATGGGCGAAAGCACATAGCCTATCAGCGAGTAGAATATCATCAGGCTACCAGGGGTGAGCGTTTGGTTGATAACAAGATTGCTTCCAACCCACAACACCGCCACCGTAACGACAGAAGAGACAACATCGATGCCGTTGCTGGCGAATATTGCGCCTTGCGCACTTACGTATGTGTTGCGCAGCAGGCGTACAAACGCGATTCGGTTTTCAAGTTGGCGTGCGCCTCAATGCCGAAACGCTTAATGGTGGTGATGGCATTGAGCGATTCTACCAATTGCGACTCCAAGTCGGCTGCCGTCTCCATGATCTTTCGCTGATAGCGTTTGTTGAGCCGGTTGAACAAAAAGAACACCACGAGAAACAAGGGCGCAGAGACCAATGTCACCAAGGCCAGTTTCCACGAATAGACAAACATCACGCCAACAGCGAAATCAGTATCAGCACATTCACCACCAAGTCTACCAATACGTTGTTGATAAACGTGCGTATCTTCACCGCATCGTTAACGCGCGAAATTATTTCGCCCACGCGCATGGTGTCGAAGAACTGCTGGGGCAGGTGTAAAATGTGCTTATAATAGCCCAGAATGAGTGTGGCATCTATCATCTGACTGGTTTTTAATGCCAAGATGCTCTTTGTTGTGGATATAAACACGCGTATAAGTATGATGGCAAGCATAGCCACGCCCATGAGATTGAGCAGGTTGGTGTTCTCGTCTACCAGCACATAGTCTACTATCTTGCCCACATACACCGACGTACTTAACCCCAGGATGCTGCAAACAATCGCCCCAAACAACACTTCGGCCATTACTCGCCGGTGTGGGCGCAACAGTTGGAAGAAACGTTGCGGTATGCTGGTCTTCATGTTGCCTTGCACAAAATCGTCCTTTGGCTCTAACAAAACCAAGACCCCAGTCCATAGTTTTAAGAACGCATCCCACGCCACGCGGTGCATTTCGCCGTCGGCGGGGTCCATGTATGTGATGTGTTTGTCGCTAACGCCGTACACCACGATAAAGTGACGCAATACCCCTTTTACGATAACATGGGCGATGGTGGGCAGCTGTATCATCTTTAACGCCTCGGGTTCGGCACGAACCCCTTTGGCCTCGAACCCCAATTTACCAGCCGCCTCAATCATACCTAGCACGTTAGTGCCTTTCTTATCGGTAAAAGCGTATTGCCGAATGCGAGCAATGGGAAATGCCAACCCGTAATGGGCGCATACCGAGGCCAACGATGCCGCTCCGCAATCGGTGATGTCTTGTTGCTTAATTTTTATGCCTTTGTTTTACATGTGTGTTGATTGTTTAATCTATTTGTTGGTAACGGTTGCCTGATGTTGTGTGGGGTTAGCCCACTCGTCGATGTTCTTATAAAGTAGGTTGAACAAAGAGCGACGCGTAACAACGAAGTGCACAATGCCCGTCATGCCTTTCTTTACGTAGCCCTTTCGCTTGGAGTTGCGCAATTCTAGATAGTTTTTTGTCAATTTGCACTTAACTTTATAGTAGCTTTGCCCATCGTTGTTGCGTATATAGTCAGACGAGATGTTTTGTACATAGCCTTCGAGTGTGCCCCACTCATTATAGTTAAACGACTCTATCTGTACCTTCACGCGCATTTTTTCGCGTATAAAGGCAATGTCGCGAGGTGCAACGTAGGCCTCTATATATAAAGAGGTGTCGGGACTAACCACGGCAATGGTGGGCCCACTTGCAGATTGCTGCCAGGGTATATGCCCGAAAAATTGCTCTAATGTGCCATTGATGGGGCTTCTAACAACATAGGCGTTTCGGTTGCTGCGCGTTTCTATGAGGTTGGAAGTGGTTTCCTTCAATTGCATTTTTCAGGTTGGTGAGCTCTGTTTTCCATGCGCTCATTTGGTTAGTCTGCTGCAAATGCAGTTCGTTCACTTTGTCTTGATACCTATAATAATGCTCATTATATTCGCTCTCGCTAATCAGTCCCTTGTCGAAAAGCACTTTATAGCGACGCCATTCTGTTTCATATTGGCGCAAGTCGGTCTTTAAACGGTATTGTTCAGACAGGTATTTGGCGTATTCTTGTTGTCGGGCAGCCGATGCAAATGCCTGTGGGCGTTGCCCCCTCGAGAGCAGTTCTAGGTCGGCAATATGCGCATTCGTCTCCTTTGAACGCTCTTGTTGGTACTTTATCTTTCCGTCTGGCGCACTTGTTCTAAACCTTAAAATCTCGTCTCCTTTCCGCAATTTGTCGCCTTCCTTGGCCGAAACGCGCTCCACTGTCTCTGTCATTGGCGCAGTGATGACGCTAATCTCTCCGTTCGGCCTTACAAAGCCACTGCTTTGAACGGTAATATCGACATAAACAAAAGGTAAGGAAATAATAGCAGCAGACACGGCAGCCAACATGACTGTGTAGATTACATGTCGCTTCGGGCGTTTCTGATAGAGATATGTGCTTACACTATCAGACACCCATTCGGTGGGTAAGAGTTCTGGTTGTTGCTCCATAATGGTAAGATTAGGTGATAGTTTTTTAAACTTGTTATCATCTGATTATACTAATGTGCGCAATAAGCATATCAATTGCGATAGTATTTCTAGATGTTATTGTTCTTTGTATTCTGGATTTCCAAATAAAATATACCATGTAATCCATGCTTTAACGTCTCATGTTGTTGTATTGAGAAGTGAAGCAATAGGTTGTTTGCGTTGTAAAGGTTTTGTATCTCTATAATTCAAACGCAAAGGTAGATAATGTTTATTAGATTGGCAAATTAAATGTAAAGAAATATTGCATTGGAGTATCCGTGAAACGCTTCATTTAATTTGTTTATATCAAAAGTTTAACCAGGAAGCGAAGAATAAAATAATTGATAAGCGTTCTTACTACCGCATTGGGGTTTAATCTGTTGAGGCGTAAGAACTGGTGAAATGGGGCAGTTGTTGCACATGCTGTAAGAAGATATCCTCTGGTTTTAGCTTGGAATCATGCATGCGAATAAGTCCAAAACCAGTGTCGTTGTGTGGATAAGCAATGAGCGACAAATCTTCGAACACAAAAAAGCAATGCCCATCTATGGCATCGTGCATCATCACCAATAACGAAAACATGGCAACAATGTCGGCACCTGGCTGTTGAAAGGTTTTGAACCCCGTGGTAAAGCAGTTGGCATGATTGTAGATGGCATTGCTCTCAAGCTTTAAATACCCAAAATCAATGAGGTATTTCTCAATATATTTAACGTAATGACCGATGTTGCTGTTGGGTAGTCGTTGTTCTTTTATTCTAAATAGGTTAGACACAATGACGGCACGGTGTAGGTGTTCGCCAAAATGAGCAATAAAAATACTAACAATTTTATTGGCACGATAAATGGAGAAAGGCCTATTTCTGTAGCAACAGCCTTTTCAACCTTTACTATTTGTGTAAGTATTTAAATCCACCCATTGGTCAATGTTGAACGTAGCTCCTTTCATTGTTGTGCTTGTATGCTGGTGTAGATGTGTGCCCCAGCTTCGAAGGCGGTAATCTTGCAGCATGTATATTGTGTGTGAGGAACGATTAGCGTAAGAACGCGACCACTCTCATGAGTGGGACGCCGAAGTTGAAGTTGTCGCTGCCATTGCTTTTGGCAAAGTTCACGGCAACCAGTCGGCCATATTCGTCGACCACAGGCGACCCACTCGACCCAGGCATTGAGGGGATACTGTAGGTGACGCGTTTGCCATCGGGCTGTTGCGTAACGGTTCCGCTGGTGAATTGTGCGCGTATTCCGTTATCCGTTTTAGCCAGTGCCATACCATAATTGTAGCCAATCATAAACACCGATTGGTTTATTTCCCAATTGTTTATCGTCGGTAGCCAAGGCATTATCAACGGTAAAGACGTAGTGTCCATCGGGAGTTTGTTTGCTGTTTAATTGCAATAGAGCAAGGTCGGAATGCGCATCTTCGGATACACGGAGCAGCGAGCAAGGCCTTTTCATGAAGTCGTCCCACGAGTTAACATTGTCGCCATCGTAGGCAATACCAAATTGCGAGTGCAAGCGAATAGAGAAATTATCACTTAGGATGTTGTTCCACACACTGTTTTTTAAGTTTTCGGCCTGTTCATATTGTGCTTTAAGTGTTTCCACCTCCTGTTGCAGAGCAAAAATTTCCTCGTTACTAAGGTTGGTGCGCGTGTTGCCATAGTAGTCTTGATAAATGTTTTGCTGCGCATATTGTTGTAGGGCAGCATAGCGTTGGCTCATCGAGTCTTGCAAGGTTTGTATGTATTTCGTATAGTTTTGAATGATATTGTTGATGTTGTTTTTTACAGTAACCTTGTCAACTGCTGGGGCCACCACGTGTCGGTTGGTGAGTATGTTGCCCGAATTGTCGATAAAAAGCCAGTACCGTTAAGCACACCAGGTTGTCTTCTGATATTGGCAAGATTGCTTGTGAGATTAACAAATTGGCCCTTTTCGTCGAGACCAGAGAAGTAGAGATGCTCGCCGCTAGCCAAAGTGAGGTCGTAATAATATTGGTTACAGATAAGCACCACGCCCGATTTCTGTTCGTTGAAGATATCCTGTGGGTTTTTCTTGCAGCCAGTAAGAACAAATATAAAGAGTGCGATTAAAGGATAAAGCTGTTTCATACAATGAGATATTTGCTATTTAGGCTGTAAAGTTACGAAGTTTTTCGAACATCGTTGGCATTTTAATAATATTTGTGGCGTTGACGGGGAGAAGCGCACTCAAGTAAGAGGTTGCGCTTTTCATGCGATAGGGTGGAAATGCAGACCGAAGGTGAGGAAAAGTTTTGGGGTGGTTGATGGTGCAAAACATCCATTTCGAGCAAAATATAGAAGGTGGCGTTGTTAGCTTTGCCATGCAATGCAAGCAGTGATGCTGCTAAGCGCCGTATAAAACTTAGATATTGATGCAAATAAGAGGCTTTAGAGTAAATATATGTCAAGTATTTATGTCTAATAATATCTTTTTTTGAGGAATAATTGCGCATTATAGAGCAAATTCTTATCTTTGCAACGCATTTCAGAGATTTAGGGTCGTAAACTTAAAAACAACTAAGTGGCGACACGGACGATTGTCAGTTGTTTGTCCGCATTCCAACCATTTACATTCGCATACCACAATTAGACAATCAATCTCTTCGAAAACACCCCGACTATCCCCCTAGGTTGACAGTTGAGCGAATGTGCTTAGCTCTGACTTTTGGGGGATAGTCATATTAATACAGCAGAGCATTGAGGCTTATGCTATTCTTAATTGCGTGCAAACGCATCTTTCTACGCGTGTTTTGGAAAGCGTTTAGAGCTTAAGTGGAGAATAAAGACCACTTAAGACCGTGCCGCACACCGTCAATCGGCTTATTTGAAGCCAAGCGTTTACGAAAATTTTAATTGGCAATATTTTATTATACAGCTTTAATATGCGTACACACATGCGTGTGTGTACGCGCGCGAAGTAAATAAAATGTAAGGCGAATAGGGCTGAAAAACAAGGGTGAATAAGGTGCAGAACAATCGAAAAACATAGAAATGACATACCCTGCCTAAATGAAAATCAACGATTTGAAAGCAAAATGGTGTGTAAAAGCTCAAAATTAGTTCCTTTTGACGTTGGCGTTAAAAGCTAAAATCTGTCTTCCTTTTTCCTAAAAAGTGGTTAAAATCCCTAAAATCAATGCACAATAAGGGGGTGAGTGTGCAATGAAGAGTGCTTTTTTTGGTGAAACACTTGTGAGTATGAATAAAAATGATTTCCTTTGCACCCGAAATTTTGGATGAAATTTATTTACAAACACATTTAAATCTTACAATTATGTCAGAAATCGAATCGAAAGTAAAAGCTATCATCGTTGATAAACTCGGTGTAGACGAAGCAGAGGTAAAGCCCGAAGCAAGCTTCACCAACGACCTTGGTGCAGACTCACTCGACACCGTAGAACTTATCATGGAGTTTGAAAAAGAATTTGGCATCTCTATCCCCGATGATAAGGCTGAGAAGATTGGCACCGTTGGAGACGCCATCGCTTATATCGAAGAAAACGCAAAGTAAAAAGCAAAAGCTTTTGGTTATGGTCTCCTGCACAATAGGCTGGAGTCATAACCAAAAACTCTTAGTGTGCATTGACACACTAGGGCAATTATCAACAAGGCCGATTTCGACTTTCGCATCAGGCGGTGGATAAGCGAAGGTAACCTGCGTATTAGCTTGACTTACGACCTTTTCTCTTCCACCCGCGCGTTTGTTGTAAACGCCCTTTAAAGCAATATTTTTTCATTTCAATGGAGTTAAAAAGAGTAGTAGTGACGGGCCTTGGAGCCGTTACACCCGTTGGCAACACGCCCGAAGAGACGTGGGCTAACCTGTTGGCCGGTAAAAGTGGCGCAGCGCCCATCACACATTTCGACACCACCAATTTCAAAACCAAATTCGCTTGCGAGGTAAAAGACCTTAATGTGGCCGATTACATCGACCGCAAAGAGGCTAGAAAGATGGACCGATATACACAATTGGCCATCATCTCTGCTATGCAGGGTATCAAAGACAGCGGATTGGATATGGAGAAAGAAGACCGAAACCGCATTGGGGTGGTGTACGGCGTGGGTATCGGAGGTATTAAAACCTTTGAAGATGAAGTTACTTACTATGGGCAACACCTCGGTGAGGAGCCCAAGTTCAATCCTTTCTTCATCCCTAAGATGATTGCCGACATCGCTGCCGGACACATCTCTATTATGTATGGCCTACACGGACCAAACTATGCCACCACTTCGGCTTGCGCATCGTCAACAAATGCTTTGGCTGATGCCTTCAATCTCATTCGTTTGGGTAAGGTCAATGTTGTGGTTAGCGGTGGCGCTGAGGCTGCAATATGTGGCTGCGGTGTTGGTGGATTTAACGCTATGCACGCCCTCTCAACACGCAACGACGACCCCGAACGTGCTTCGCGACCATTTAGCAAGAGCCGCGACGGATTTGTTATGGGCGAAGGCGCTGGCTGCTTAATCCTAGAAGAACTGGAACACGCCAAAGCTCGCGGTGCTAAAATCTACGCAGAGATGGTGGGCGAGGGCGCAAGTGCCGATGCACACCACATCACAGCTAGTCATCCCGAAGGATTGGGTGCTAAACTCGTGATGCAAAATGCAATGGAAGACGCCGGACTGAAGCCCGAAGATATCGACTATATCAATGTACACGGCACATCAACTCCCGTGGGCGACATCTCGGAAGCTAAAGCCATCAAAGAGCTTTTTCGGCGATGCTGCATACAAACTCAATATCAGCTCAACCAAATCGATGACGGGACACTTGCTCGGTGCTGCAGGGAGCCATAGAGGCAATGGCCACTGTGCTTGCGGTGAAGAACGATATTATTCCCCAACAATCAACCACGACGAAGACGACGTGGACGAAAAATATCGATTACAACCTCAACTTCACGTTCAACAAAGCCCAAAAACGCGAGGTGCGTGCCGCATTGAGCAATACTTTTGGCTTTGGAGGACATAACGCTTGTGTTATCTTCAAGAAGTATGCTGAGTAATCTTATCGACAGAGTAAGGCTTCCCTTCCGAAAGGAAAAGGAGCTTTACTCGTCTTTATTTGAGATTCTTGGGTTTTATCCGCGAAACATTGCCTACTACAAACTGGCCCTCATGCACAAGAGTGTGATGAAAAGGGGGGCTAATGGCAAACCTGTGAACAACGAACGACTGGAGTTTTTGGGCGACGCAATACTGGATGCCATCGTGGGCGACATCGTTTATCGACGTTTTCCTGGCAAAAGAGAGGGCTTCCTTACCAACACTCGAAGCAAACTGGTGCAGCGCGACACGCTTAACCGACTGGCGCAAGAGATGGGAATTAGCAGGCTGATACTCTCGTCGGGGCATAGTTCATCGCATAATAGCTACATGGGCGGTAACGCTTTCGAAGCTCTTGTGGGCGCTATTTACCTTGATAGAGGCTATGCCAGTTGCATGAGGTTCATGGAAAAACGCATCCTTACTAAGATGATTAACATCGACAAGGTGGCTTATAAGGAAGTGAACTTTAAAAGCAAACTGATAGAATGGAGCCAAAAAAACCGCGTGAAACTGGAGTTTGCGGTGAAAGAGCAGGGCAAAGACAAAAATGGTAGCCCCTTCTTCCTTTTCTGTGTGGAACTTGAAGGCATCGAAGGATGCTGCGGCCGCGGGTATAGCAAGAAGGAAAGTCAGCAATTGGCGTCTAAACTTACGCTCGAACGACTTAAAAAAGAACCCCAGTTTATCGATCAGGTGTTTGTCGCTAAGGCTGTTCGCGTTAAAGCAGAGGAACTTGACGAGAAGGGCGATAATGTTTCTACCCAAACACTAACGGTCGAGAAAGGCGGAAATGCTTCGCAAACGCTGGCCACCGACGTGACGCTAGCGCAAAACGAACTGCAAACCACACTGAAGGGGGCACAAATAACGACACTAACAGCAGTGATGCCACCAGCGAACTGACGACCGAACGCAAGAACGAAAGCCAACAACCAACGGAGAAGAAGCCAACAAAGCTTGCTAACGGTGTTAAAGGCAACGAAGCGGAAAAGCAACAAACCAAGAATCAAGAGAGAGAGGCCAACAATAAGGCCGAAGAAATAGAATTGGAGGTTTATAGGGACGATGCGCCCAAAGACGAGCCAGCTGAAAAACAACAGAGCCTGTACGTGAAAAGGGACGAAGAAGAAGATGTGGCCACGGTGCTAGACTTCGATGACGACCCCGAATTCGACCTCAGTCATATCACAGCTCGCCAACAGTCGCGCGAGGAAATTATTGCAGCTGCTGAGGCTGCTGCCTTTAACGACGAGCATACCGACAATCAAAACCAATGACGAACGCATTGATAGGCGTGAGTATGCCTTAGCAAAACTGCACCCCAACTATGTTATAGCATCGTTGGGGTGCAGTTTTGTTTATGCCTAGTGGGGCAATGGCGGGGAAAAGGGGCCAAGTTCTTAGCCCCAATCTATCTGCTTGTTGCAAAACGGGCAGACTGATTTTGTTTTGTATCGCTGCAATGGCATGCCTGTTGCACTTCGATGTTGGGCGTTTCTTTGCGCTTCTGGGCTGGCTTTTTCCTGAGGTTGAATGCCTATCTTTGTGCTTGTTGGCATTGCTTATAGCTTAATGTTGTTGGTGTGATATGTTAATTTGGTAAATATATTTTACAAAACGTAATTTTCTGACCGACCATCCTAGACGAAAAAACCTACTAAAACCTATATAAAACACCCCTACGAGCGAAAAATGGAAGCAGGGTTCAACCCGTTTTTCGCCCTTGTTTTTGCTATTTACTATGTTTTTGCATTTCTATTTTACGAAAAGTTGCGCCAAATTTGTGTTCGCAACAGCCCAGAAATAGCCCTTTTTCTTATCTTTTCGTTCTGTAATATGCAGCAAAACGCCTTGCATTTAGCAACAAAACACCTTGCGTTTTGCTGCAGATAGCACTGCGTTTTGCTGCTAAATACAACGCGTTTCGCTGCAAATTGCGCTGCCGTTTTGATTTTGTCTTTATTGTTTTAGTAACAATATGTCTGTAAAATGCGTGTATATATGTCATTAAGACGGTTTTAATAGAGAATTTCTAACCGCATATAATAATAAAAGTTATTGCTGTATGATTGCTACCTCGGCAGGGTATTTTATCCTTGATGTAGGTCTTACAAGGGCTGTTTTTACCATAAAAATCAATAAATGGGTGTAGATCAGTTTGTTACAAACTTCAAAAATACGCGCGAAAATAAGCCCGAAGGCAGAGAATTTTGCGCCGAGGGCATTCATAATGTTAAATACGGTGGAAATATTTTACATTTTGCGAGCCTAAACAAGGAAACAACACACAAATAAGAATACTGGAAACATTGTGGTCTAACGGTCGATTGGGGTTTAACCAATGCCCCTTTGTTTGGTGGATGTGGCTTGGCAATAACCACAGTTGCTAACACCATTATTATATATGCGCGCGCACGCGCAAGATTAGGTGCTATAAAGCCGTTAAGCGATTGCCAGAAGGCGAAACTTAACGGAAAATAACAAATAAATAAGTGGCGATAATGCGCCAGAATAAAATAAATTAATTTATTTTCTGCATTCTTCTAAGTAATTTTTGATTGTTAATTGTATTAGTATTGTAAGGGTTTATAAACCTTGTTCGAACAACAATAGATTTACAATCGCTTTATATATATATTTGCTAAACTTATGAAAGAACCCAAATTGAAGACAGACGGATTGCTGTTGAAGGGACTCTTGGCTTTGTCTATTTCGGCAACGCCAATGTTTACGTGGGCCGGTGTGAACTCGGCCGAGGCTTCATCTGCATCGGCAATGCCGAAAGTTAACGCCGTGGCCACGGTTAATCAGCGTGCCCAAGCAACGGCAAACACCATCAAGGGTGTGGTGAAAGATACACATGGTGAACCGCTAATAGGTGTAAGTGTGCTGGTGAAAGGCACTGGTAAAGGCGCTGTAACCAACATCGACGGTGAATACACCGTTGTTGCAGATGGCGCAAATCCCACATTGGTATTTAGCTATGTGGGCTACCAAACTGAAGAAGTGGCTGTTGGTAACAGACGCGTGATAGACGTAACAATGAAAGACGACAGCAAGGTGCTGGGCGAAGTAGTGGTTACGGCTATGGGTATTATGCGTAAAGAAAAGTCGCTTACCTATTCTACACAGAAAGTTAAGGCCGAAGACCTGGTGAAGGTGCAAGACCCTAACGTGGCTAACACCCTCGAAGGTAAAGTGTCGGGCGTAACCATCACCCCTAGTGCTGGTGGTGCTGGTGGTTCGTCTAAGATTATCTTGCGTGGTAACAAGTCTATTTTGGGTAACAGTGCCATCCTTATTGTAGTGGATGGTGTGCCCATGTTGAATAACACTCGCGGACAGATAGGCAGCGGAAGCAACGTTACCTATTCGGGCGTAGGTGAAGGTGCCGACCCTCTGTCTATGATTAACCCCGACGATATTGAAAGCATCAACGTGCTTAAAGGTGCCAACGCATCGGCTCTTTATGGCTCGGTGGCTGCCAATGGTGTGGTGATGATTACCACGAAGAAGGGTAAAGAGGGTAAGATGTCTGTAAATGTGGCATCGAATGTTACTTTCGATACGCCATTGCTTACCCCCGAAATACAAAATACTTATGGTGCAAGCTATACGCAAGGTAGCGGTTTGTCGGCCGATGGATGGGGTGGCAAAATTGCCGACACTGCAGACGCCGACCGACTACTTAAGTATAAGCCCGATTCAAAAATTTTCCCCGGTTACGAAAACGTTGCCCATCTGCGCAATTATGGCAAGGACGATGTGGCCGATTTCTTCCGCACGGGTGTAACAACCAATAACTCGGTGTCGGTATCTGGTGGTACAGAGAAGATACAAACCTACTTCTCTATTGGTAACTCGCATGCCAATGGTATGATACGTAACAACTCATACAATCGTAATACCATGGCTTTCCGCCAGAATTATAAACTCTTCGACAAGTTGAGCGTAGAGGTTTCGGCCAACTTTGTAAGCACAAAGACAACCAATAGGCCTGGTGGTGGTACGGTGTTCAATCCCATTTACCACACTTATGTCACCCCACGCAACATTGATATGGACTACTATCGTGACAACTTTGTACACGAACACGGTAGCTGGGTGTCGAAACAGTCTTATTATGAGGCCGACAAACTCGCGTGGCGTGTATAAATATGGTACACACGATGTTACGCTAGAAGGTCCGATGCAAAACTGGGCCTACATGGAGCATAGCCAAAACAACCCCTATTGGCTTGTTAACATGCACTCGGGCGTACAACGCGAGAATAGATTTACGGGTATGATGACTGCTAAGTATGAGATTATTAAAGGTTTGGACTTCCAAGCTCGTTTCAATTACATACTTACCAACTTTAATAGTGAAGGCAAACGCCACGCCACAAACTTTACTCCTCAGGGTGTTGACCCCTTCGGTACTTACTCGTTGGGCTGGGAAAAGACCCAAGAGTTTTACACCGACTACCTCCTTTCTTATAATAAGGAGTTGGCTAAGGATTGGAGCTTGTCGGCCACAGCCGGTTATGTTGGCCACACTGTTAAAGGTGAAAACCAAAGCAAATACTCAAACGCCACTTACGTTCCAGGTTTGCAAGACAAACCCATGACTGAGGTGAACTTCTTCGATTCGCGTGCTGGCGGTTCGGGTTCACTTGGTCGTTCGTTCTCGTCTAACTGGGACCGTGCAGCCCTTGTTACGGCTCAAGTGGGTTGGAAAGACATGGTTTACGTTGATGGTTCTTATCGCGTAGACTGGTATCGCGCCTTCCGCCAGTTTAGAAATCGTGGCACCGCTTCTAATTATGGCTACTTCTCGCTGGGTGCAAACGCCATCGTTAGTCAGCTGGTGAAGATGCCCGAGTGGGTGTCTTACCTCAAGTACCGCGCTTCGTATTCAGAAGTGGGTAACTCAATCCCCAACATTGTGTTCTCTACTGGTGTTCGCGACTTAGAGAAAGGCTCTACCTCGGTTAGCCCATTTGCTAAGTTCGAAAATCCTGTACCCGAGAAACCAAATCGTTTGAAACGGGTATCGAGTCGTCGTTCTTCGGTAGCAAGCTCGATTTCGACTTCACATTCTATAACACGGTTTCTGATAACCTTTACATGATTGCCTCTAATGCAGCTGGTAAGCGTGTGCCTGTCAACTCGGGTAAGGTGCGTAACCGTGGTTTCGAAACCACTTTGGCCTACAACTTTAAGTTTGGTAAGGACCTCACTTGGCGCTCTTCTGCCAACTTCTCGTTCAACGATAACACCATTCTTAACGTAGCTACCAATCCTGATGGTACCGATGCGTTGGTATATAACGATATTGCTGGCGTACGCGTGAACTATCTTAAGGGTGGACGTATCGGCGATATGTTTATCACCGACTTCCGTCGTAATGCTGATGGCTCGTTCGTTGTGGAAGATGGCGACGGACTGTTGCGCGAAACACAGGTAACCAAGCTGTATACGAAGTACGTGGGCAACATGAACAGCAAGATACAACTGGGCTGGAGCAATACGTTTAACTATAAAGATTTCCAACTGTTCTTCCTTATTAACGGACGTATTGGTGGCAAGGTGATTTCGTTGACCGAGGCTTATCTCGACAACCTTGGATTCTCGAAACGCACCGAGGCGGCTCGTCTTAACGCCGAAGCCAACAACCTGCGCACCTCTGAAGGCAAGCTGGCTATGTATTTGCCCGATGGTAGCAACCGACTCATCGGGGTTGAAGAATACTATCGCAGCATTGGCGACAACAAGAACCCCTCGGAATACATCTACAGTGGCACCAACTTCCGCCTCCGCGAATTGTCGTTGGGCTACACCTTCCGCAATCTTCTTGGAGCAGGCCGTAACCTCAACCTGTCGTTCATCGGCCGTAACCTCTTCTTTATTTATAAAAATTCGCCCGTTGATCCCGACGTTTCATTGTCTACAGGCAACGGCATGGGTGCTTTCGAGGCCTTTAACATGCCCTCGTCGCGTTCATTTGGTTTCTCACTTAAACTTAATTTATAACGAACAATGAAGCTGACAAAATATTTAGCCATGGCTATGGCTGTGGCCGGAGTGGTTTCTTTTTCGTCGTGTCTTGACTATGACGACCCAGAAGACACCTTCCAAACCAACGAAGTGAAACTTGATGATAAGGTTTTTCACGGCAACGTAGACTCTATCGACTATAATAAAGAGTACACGCTTGACCAATTGAACGGTGCCATTGGCCGTCTGGAAAACGAACTTGGCGCCTTCATCGGTGCACAACAACTTATTCTAGGAGGTAAGGTTAACGGCAGTGGTGCTGTGGAATCGCCCACCGAACACTCGTATCAATTTCATGCTACGGTGTCTGATATCTATGCTCAGTACTCGGTAATACCTCATTCTAAGTTCGACTTCGGTGATCAAATCCGTGCTTCTTATCATGTGGCTCGTGGATGGAACGGCGGTGCTAATGGCACCTACGTGATGACGAAAAACTTCCTCACACCATTGATGAACCATCCCTCGGTAGACACTATCCCCGAAATCAAGGCATTGGCTTTGCTTTTCTATAGCTTCGCCTCTGTTCGCAACACCGACCTCTATGGTCCGATGCCTTATCAAGACTTTAAACTCAACAAGCAACACGCACCCTTTAAGTACGACTCGCAAGAGTTTATCTATAAGCGTTCGATGGAAAATATCAATACCTTCGTGGCTTGTTTCAAACGTCTTAAAGATAAACCGGATTACTATAAAGATCGTATTCAAGACCTGCTTAACGACTACGCTAGCACGCTGAACACCCAAAACACTTACAACCCAGGAACAGAAATTGATAAGTGGATACGTTTGGCCAACTCGCTTAAGTTGCGTATGGCTATGCATATCGTTAACCGCGATAAGGCTTTGGCACAACAATGGGCCGAAGAAGCTGTGAGAGATGGCGTTATCGAAAACTATAGCCAAGAGTTCTTCATGCCTAGCTCTAGTATGAACGGCCATCACCCCTTGGCTGTTATCGGTGGCGACAGCTGGAAAGACTTCGCTCCAAGTGCTAGCTTCGTTACGCTGCTTAAGAGCTTGAAGCACCCTTACGTAACACAAACTCTGATGCCGACCTCGTGCTCTTTACCACCAATAGCGGTGATATTAAGTCGAAAGATGGCACAATCACCGATATCAATTCTACCATTGTGGGTATTCGCTCGGGTTCTAAGGTAGGTGACTTTAAGGGCTCAGACAATCCTTACATCGCTTTCAGCCGGTATAACGACAGAATGCTCAACAATGCACCAATTTATCTCTTTAAGTTGGCCGAGGTTTATTTCCTTCGTGCCGAAGGAGTGTTGCGCGGATGGAATGTTGGTGGAGGCAAAACTGCTCAGGAATTATATGAAGAAGGTATCCGTTGCTCTTCGTTGCTATTGCCTGGAGATGGCGCTTCTGCTGACCTTAACGCCAGAATAGAAGCCTATATGGACCTCGAAGTTCCTGAAAATGTGGTATATGTTGACCCCACTGGCAAAACACCTAACGAACCAACTCTCACGAAGATAGGTGTGAAATGGGATGACAACGACTCGAAAGAAGTGAAACTCGAAAAGATTATCACCCAAAAATACATCGCACTCTTCCCCAATGGATTTGAGGCTTGGGGCGATATGCGTAGAACGGGTTATCCAAAACTCTTCCCCGTGCTTCCCAGATATAACGATGGTAGCTTGGTTTATGGCGACCTAGTTAGGCGAATGGTGTTCCCCAACGACGACCAAGCTTCGATTAACGATATTCAAACCACAGGACTCGACGCTCTTGGCGGTGGCGACTTCCAAGGCACTCGCTTGTGGTGGGACGTGAAAGTAAATGGTAACTTCTAACCTAACTTTCATTTCATGACTGATGAGCTGATGAGTTAAGGTCCGCGTTAATACGTGCTCCTTAATTCACCAGCTCACAACCGCTTCAAGCCAACAACTATACAATTATAAATTATGCAGCTCAAAAACACGCGTTCTTGCTTGAGAGCAGTGTTTGCGAAAGTCTAACTAATAACAACCAAACCCATTATGAACAATTTTAACAAAAACATGCTCTTCGTTGGGCTTACTTTTTGTTCGCTTGGCGCTCACGCACAGGCCTTCAAAGAAAGTTACGTAAGCCTCAAGGACGTGGAGTCGTCTAAGTTCCATACCACTGTGATGGCATGGGATAAGAACAAGAAGGTTAGCGACGACGATAACTTCTTTATCTCGCGCGTGAAGCCAAAAGTACGCTTCCGCAATAAAGCCACTCAGGTGCGCAATACCTTGGAGGCCACGAAAGACAAGCGCCTTATTGCATGGTTGCCCTACGACGACCCTCATAAGAATGCTTTGCCCGATGGTAACTTTAACTCAGAGGTTTTCTCGCTCTGGAGCTATGTAGACCATTGGGGAGACTGGTCTATGCCTCTTGGTCGCGTTCCTGCCGCACTTCTCGACGTTGCACATAAGAATGGTGTAGCCGTTTCGTCGGTTGCTGGCATTCCCTTTGGCGCTCTGTCTCCTGAATACGCTAGTATGTTTGCTGGCTTGAGAGGCCAAGATATGCCTAAGAAAGCGGCTAGCTATTTGGCTTACTATGGTATCGATGGCTTGGGCTATAACTCTGAGTTTACCAGTTCTCCTGGTGACGTGGCTAATATTCGCAATTTCCATGTTGCCCTTAACAAGGAAATGAAATCGAAGAACCCCATCTTCGAAAATGTGTGGTATGATGGTACTACAGATAATGGTAACCGCTGGTTCGACCAAGGATTGGACAACCACAACAAAAAGAACTTTGGTAAAGCTGGTGAAGAGGCTGCATCGTTGTTCTTTAACTATAACTGGAGCACGGGTTCAGTACTTCCAGCATCGGCTTCTTTTGCAGAGACGCTAGGCCGTAGCCCACTTTACCTCTATGCAGGTGTGAACATGCAAGGTGGCGAACCTCGCAACGGACGCGTATGGACGGTACTGCAAAACCATCCCATCTCTATTGGTTTGTGGGGTGCACACTCTAAAAATATGTTCTGGGAAACACGCAACGAAAAAGGTAGCGACTCCGAAACCATGCAACGCACTTACATGTTGCGTACCGAACGCTGGTTTACTGGTGGTACACGCAACCCCGCCATCTGCCCACAAGTAGGAAATAGCTTGCAATATCATGCAGATAATGTTGATTTCCAAGGTATGTCGGCCTTTATGTCTGCGCGAAGCACACTCTCTTGGGACCTTACCGAAGAGCCTTTCGTAACTCACTTCAACCTGGGTAACGGTAAATTCTTCAACTGGAACGGCGAACGTCAGCACAATGAAGAATGGGCTAACGTGGGCGTTCAAGACTATTTGCCCACTTGGCGCTGGTGGTTCGCATCAGAATTGATGGGTCGCGATGGTACGAAAGTGCCTCAAGATGGTTTGGATGCCGAATTTGTATGGGACGATGCCTACATGGGCGGTTCTACCATGCGCGTGTTTGGCTCTATCAGCAAAGAGTATTTGCAACTCTTTAAAACACGTTTCGAACTGAAAACGGGCGACGTTATCACCGTTAAATATAAAATGAAAGATGGTTCGGCTAAGGTTAACCTCGTGCTTACTGCTGAAGATAGTGAAACAACCGAGAATACCTATGCTCTGCGTGCTAAGAGCGACTTGGCCGATGGCAACGAATGGGTAACAAAAACCTTCACCGTTGGCAACGACTTTAACGGCAAGAAGCTGGCTTTGGTGGCTCTGAAGTTTGAAGATGCTGCTGATATGAACCTCTATATGGGTGAGTTTGCCATTACACGTGGTACTTATGCAACGCCTGCACAACCCAACCAACTCAAAGGTAAGATGCTTTCGTTCAACTCTAGCGGCTTGGATGCTAAACTTATCTTCAACATGCCTAACTCTGTAGCTAAGGGCGAACCCTGCTATAACCTCGATGTTAAAACCTCGCTCTTCAAGCTTTATGCTCAAGAAGAAGGTAAACCTCAAGTTTGTATGGGTGTTACCACATCGTGGGGCGCGTTGATGTATCGCATACCAGTAGACCCAAGCAATGCTAATCCTAAAGTTCGCTTGGGTGTGTCGGCTGTATCGCTCGATATGAAAACCGAATCGCCTATCGCTTGGACCAACAACTTCTCTGTTCCTGCTTATCAATACAACGACGATATCACTCTGTCGCAAACCATGATTAAGCCCAACGAGGCTTTCGAAATGGGTTATGCCGACCCACGTCACCAAGCTGGACAATGGCGCTTGATCGACGTTCAAGGCAACGAAGTGTTCTCTGGCAATGGAAATAAGGTTAGCGTTTCGGGCATTAACAAGGTGGGTAACTACAAACTCGAACTCACAGGCAATGTAGAAGGTGTTAGCACCACACGCACATTCGACGGCTTTGTGCAAGTTACCGACGAGCACATCGGTGCTGTTCCTCGCATCAATACGCTTACTGCTAATGGCCAAAACGAAAATATCACGGTAGAAGCTAATAGCGAAATCAACTTGGCTTACACCGGACGTAAGAGCGACGGTCAACTCTCAAGGGGCGTGATGATTAACGAGAAGGGTGTTGGTATGAAATCTGTACCTCTTGGTTTCGATGGCATGACCATGCAAAAGGCTTGGACCTTGTCGTTCTGGCTTAAGTTCAACACCTTGCCCGAGGGCGATGTGCAAGTACTCGACCTTCGCGACCAAACCACGACATGGCCCCAAAACAACTGGGGTTCGTTCTGGTCTACTTATAATCCCAGAACGCAAAAACTCTCGTTTGTTATCCGTCAAAACCAAAGCGGTGGCCCTGAACACAAAACACACTGGAGCGTGAACTTCGCACCCAACACTTGGACTCACCTCACCGTTGTGATGCAACATGTACCTGGACAAGGTGTTCGCGAAATCATCTACGTAAACGGTAAGCAAGCCGACGTGGATACTTGGGAATTTAATGGAAGCACAGGCACTGGCCTAACCATGCCTTATCAAAATCCTGGATACCACTGGGGACGTGCATACAACGACAGCTGGTTGCTTATTGGTAAAGGTCGTCACGGATGTGCTGCTATCGATGGCGCTGTAGACGATGTGAAATTCTTCGACCGCGCACTCACCGATAGCGAAGTGGCTGCTAGCATGAACAACGTTGATGGCACCGACAACCCACTTGCATTCTGGACCTTCGAGGCCGCTCCCAATGCACAGCACGAGTTTGCTAACACTAAGAGCACCGTTGCAACAATCGGCGCAGTGGATGTTGTGAAGGGACAAGGAGAAGGACAAGGCCGAATACAAACTATCGAACCACAATTCACCGCTGGAAGCCCCTTCTGTAAGGGTAATGGCTATGAAGTGAAAACCACTGCTCAATGGTCTGCTCCTAAGGGAGAAGTAACTGGTGCAACTGGTAACGGCGAAGCCGGTACAGCTAAGCTTACCTACGCACAACCTGGAAGCTACAAGGTGACACTTACCCTCGAGAACGCCTACGGCAAGGCCGAACGCACCTTCAGTCTTATTACGGTAACTACGTCTTTAGGCATCAACGGCGTTGAAAACAACAACGCTCAACCTAAGGCTTACACCGTTGGCGAAGATATTCTCGTAGACTGTCCTCAAGCAGGCAACTACCAATTCGAGGTTTACACCATCGATGGCGCTCGCCTCTTGGCTCAAGCCGTTAAGGTTGGCGCTGGCAACAACGTGCGTCTGCACATTGCCAACAAGGGTATCTTTATCCTCAAGATACGCAAAGATGGCAAAGCGCTGCCCAGCATCAAGCTACTTCGTAAGTAATAGCACAACGTGCCTAACCTTTAGGCATAACATCGCTTAGCGAAATACACTAATCGCCGACAAGAACAAAAAAGTCTTGTCGGCGATTTTTATTTATCCCTCTATGCTATATTCTGGCTAGATAGAGCAATGAGGGGGTAAAATAATGCATATATATATCCCATATGTTTGCTATTATAGGGTACAATGGCCTTTGTACCGTAGCTACAAGTTGCTTGTAGTGACAGTACAAGTAACTTGTAAGGTCACTACAAAAGGCTTGTAGCGCTCAAATATGATTGTTCTGGCAAAATATAATCGTGGATTTATAAAAACTACTGCTAGTGTGCGTAATCTATTGAGTAGGAAAAATATTTACAAGCTTAACTGTTTTACGGAGTTTAGTTGGCTAGTTGATACTTGACTCATTTTTTTTCTATTAAGAACCTGTTATATAGCAGGTTTTCTATTCCTGTTTATTGTTTTTATAAAAAGAATATGTAATTTTGTATTTGATTATTGGGCCTATCGCCCAATTTATTTGCTGCTGATCTCATGTTAAGAATAAATAATAATATGAATACCATTATCCTAGAAAGACTAAAATTATTATTGTTAGCTTTTGTCATTACAACTGTCGCTCAAGCTCAAACATATAGTATTGAGCCCAGTGGTTACACTACACCTGTATATGAAAATGTAACTTGTACCAACTCCTATGGTAACACTTATACGGTACATGGACAAGGAGTTATTGTGGCTAAAGCCATAGTGTCTGGTAGAACTGCTACTTTCATCATCAAAAAAGTTAGTGGAACTTTTTCCAAGGCTGGGCATGTGTATGTGCGCGCTGACAACCCATGTGGAAAACAGTTGGGCAGCAAAGCAAAATATTCAGTAGGGAGTAGTATGGTGTCTGTTGATTATCCATTAGATTTCTCTTCTGGGAGTAGGACTTTTGTGTTAAGAGCAGTATCTTCAGCCAATGAAGTATTTTACACACGTCCAATAACTATAAAGGTTGTTGATGCATCTCCCAGAAAATCTGATTTGTATTTGCAATCTGCTATGGGCTTCTCGGGGGCAACCTCTTTAGTGCGTGGTAATACCTACAAGTTTTCAGCTCGTATTGTTAATAAAGGAACGGCTGCATATACTGGTAATTTCTATCTCAAACATGGCGATGTAGATTTGAAATCTTGGTATGATTATACTATAAGTGCAGGAAGTTCTACAACCTTGTCGTTTGATTACACACCAACTCAAACAGGAAGTTTGTCGTTAGCTTTATATTCTCAAGAAGGAAGAACAGGTTCTGGTAGACTGGTAAGGGGGGATGGTAATTCAAATCCTATTACGATTTCTGTGAAAGACAATATATCAAGTCTTCCTTCTCCTGATTTTAGAACTTTCACTGTAACAGATATAACAGAAAATAGCTTTGTTGCTAACTGGAAAGCAATTCCTGGAGCAACACAATATAATATACTTGTGAAACGTGCTTCTGATAAGGATTATTCTAACCCTGTTGTTCGAGCTGGCTCGTCTACGTCTCAATACAAGGTCAGCGGTTTGCAACCAGGTACAGCTTATCATTTTCAAGTTCAAGCCATTAATCACTCTACAAAGAGTGAATGGAGTAAGAGTATTGCAACAGCTGTGACAACAAAAGAGGGTAAAGCGCACCTAATGTTATCACAGGCTATGAGTTTTCAAGGTCATACAACCTTGGAACTAGGGAAGTCGTATGTATTCAGTGCAAGGGTTATAAATGATGGTAAAAGAAATTGGAGGGGAGCCTTTTATTTAAAAGAGGGAAATGAAGATGTTAAGTCGTGGGGAGGACATACTGTGAACAGCGGACATACTATTACGCTTACTTTTAACTACACGCCTACAAAGACTGGTCAGCATGCTTTAACACTTTATTATCAGGAAGGTGGTACAGGAACAGGTTTGTTGGTTGGGAATAGTGCTTATGCAAATCCTATAACTATTGTGGTGAAAGAGCAGACAAATGATTTAGCAACTCCCGACTCTCGAACTTTTTCGGCTAGTGCAATAACGGCAAATAGTTTTTTAGCTAGTTGGGCACCTGTGGCAAAAGCCACTCAATATGAGGTGCTTGTGAAACGTGCGTCTGATAGTGATTATTCGAAACCAGTAGTGCAAGGAGGTTCTTCAACGCCACAGTATAAGGTAGTAGGTTTGCAACCTGGTACAGCTTATCATTTTCAAGTACAAGCTAAAAATGGCTCGCTAAAAAGCGGATGGAGTAAGAGTATTGCAACGCCTGTTGTGACAGTAGCAGGGGTTACATCGAAAGAAGATTTGTTTCTCTCAGAAAATCATGGGTTTGGTTCTATGGAACTCATAACAGGAAAAGTATATAGTTATAGGGCAAAGGTGAAAAACAATGGAACAAAAAATTGGTCAGGAGCGTTCTACTTGAAGTCACAAGATGGTAATATTCTCTCATGGTATGAAACGATTAATGCTGGAGAGCAGAAAGTACTGACGGGGAATTGGTCACCAACTGTATCTGGTGTTATGCCTGTATACCTCTATTACCAAACAGGAGGAAGAGGGAGCGGTGTGCTCGTTGGTAAAGGTAACTATAATAATCCATTGCATCTGACGATAACAGGGAGTTCTCCTAAGATAAAGTTGGGTAGTGCTATTAAGTTAGTTCCTGCAGAACTTAGTATCGGAGAATCTGCTGTTCTTTCTGCATCGATTGCCAATACGGGTAATGCTGCATGGACTGGTATCTTATATTTTTATGAGAATGGTAAAATCATAAAGTCGCGTCGTGGTACCATTGCGCCTGGTGAAACGAAGAACATAACTTGCTTATGGGCTCCGAATTCAACTGGCAGGAAAGAATTGAAAATGGCTTATCTGACAGATGGGGGAAATTCGCGAGAAGATGTTCTTGCAGGAAATTATAGTAATCCCCTGGTTGTAACAGTGGCTAATAAAACAGGAAAAAAGATCGACGAACAAGGGAATATTGATGAGCCTATAACATTGTCAGGTACATATGACAAGGCTTCTCATCTAGTAACGCTTTCGTGGAATATTGTTAATGGAATAAATCATTATGTCATCCTAAGAGATAATCAACGCCTTGAAAGTATTTTTGAAGGTAGATACCCATGGACGTTTAGTAAAACATTCCAACCAGAACCAGGAGTTCATAAGTATCAGGTTGTGGCTTCCAATGTGAGTCTACAAAAAAGCTCAAATGTATTAGCAGTTAATGTTCCTGAGAAAACGACCTCGCAGCGTATGTATGGTAAAATTTTAGGAGTGATAAAGGACTCATCTGGTGAGCTGGTGGATGGAGTGGAAGTTGCTATTTTAACTGCAAATGGAAAATTGGAAAAAGTGTCTTCTGTCAAAGGGCGATTTATTACAGGTCTTCTTCCATATGGGAAAGGTACTATAACATGTTCTAAGGATGGTTATACTTACAAGACGGAGAAAGCCATTTCTTATGAACTGAACCAAGACCTGCTTAATCTAGCAATTACCGTTAATAAAAGACCTGATGTTATAGCTTCAAGTTCAGATTTGATGGCAGAGGCTATAAAGGTGAAAAAAGAGTATGTGGCTGGTGAAGTACAGAATCTTAACTACCGTATCGAAAATCTTACAGACAAACCTTGGAGTGGTGATGTTATTCTGTCTATTCGCTCTAGTTATTTACCAAGCTTTAAAGGCTACGAAAGAGCTAGGTATAAAATAGAAAATTTAGGGCCAGGTCAGCAGACGATTGCTGCTTTTGTCGTAAGTAAGGGTTTTAATGCGGAGGACACTGAGTGCGATATAGTGCTTCAATCGCAAAGAAAAATTCTTTTTGGTGAAGCCCCATTGGATCTAATTGCTCCTCAGCGTGGAACGGAATTGCCTTTGCGTATAATAGTTAAGGGTAAGAGCGACTATGATACATTTAATGACTATATGCATGATTTGGGTACGACTTTGAAATATTCTAAAATGTTTACGCGCGTGGTGGCATTCGTGTCCGAGGTAATTGTGAATAATGATGCTAAGTGGAGAACTTGTTTCGCCGGCCAGTTCTTTTCTGGATTAGAAAGAACTACGAGTTATCAGTAAGCCTGTGAATAGAATTAATAAGGTGACGAGCATTATTTCTACGATTAAAGAAATTGATAGAAGTATAAGCAATGGGGATCAACTCCAGCTATATCTTAAGGCTAATAATATATTCTTAGGCTGTATCAGTGGGATATTCCCCCTGCATCTGTATATGAAGACTATTTTAAAACAATTGATAAAGTAAAAAAACATTTGGATAGAATAACGTCATATGAAATTAATGAATATTCAAAATTGAATATCCTTTGTAATGATCCGTTATCACCAACTAAGTATAGTAATGTTATAGGGGTAAGAATAAAAAAGAAATCATGGCTTCCTCTTACGTCTTTCTTTTCTCCAGCAGAGCTCAATAATGAAATTTCAGAAGCAAAGCTTATTGTATATACTAAGGGGAATAGTATTCCTGAGGAATTTCCGATGGTGAAAATGGATAGATTTGAAAAAGGAGATGAGAAAACCATTTACTTTGAAACCAGTTCCGATTTCCGTGAGGCCTATGGCCTGGGCAGAAGTGGTGGAGGGTATGAAGCCCATAACCACAATGTTATTTTCAAACTGATTTTTTCTAATGGACGTATTATGTACTTGCCACTGGAAAAGGATATATGTAAGTTCCCTGGGGTGTTTAGTTCGACATGGATGTTTACTTTAAAGGCTGATACCAGTACATCTAAAGATATCCCTTCGAGTAAGATAGAAATCGATAAACCTTAATTTTCTCAACATTAATAAAGAAGGTATGAAGAATATACTCATATTGCTCATTTTGTTGGTAGGCATAACGACACCAACTTTGGGGCAGAAAATTGTCTTCAGATCTAAAAACTTTGAAGCTGCAGTTAAACATAGTTTAGGTATAGAAGACAATGCTGAAATTACTCAGGCAAGTGCAGCTGCTGTTTCGGCCCTCGATTTGTCAGGAAACGATTTAAGGGATATTTCAGACATATCGTTCTTCTCAAATTTGGTTACACTTAACCTATCTGGTAATAGGATAGAGAATGTTGAGCCTTTGAGAAACCTTGCCAAATTACAGCAATTAGATTTGAGTAAGAATGAAATTGAGAGCATAGAGCCTTTATGCTTATCAACGTCTAATAGCTTAAATGTGAATGTATCTGGTAATTATATCCGAGATTTTGCTGGTTTTTCGTCTGCTCCTTACTGCGTGTTTAATGTTATAGGAACGAAAGATCAGAAGGATAAGAAAAGTTATGAACTTAGTGTTAATCAATTCTTTTGCAGCGTTTCTGATATAGGGAAAACTTTGCTTACTTATGCTCTTTGGAGTAATCAGCCTAAGGTGTCGCTCCAGATTATAGTTGGTAGAAAACAAGTTGTTCCTGCTGTAGTAACTAACTATTCGCAAGAGTTGGATATTTCACCCGCTTTTGTTAAGTATCCACAGCAAGATACAGAAATAGAATTGCGTAGCAATGGTAAGATGTTTGGTAAAACAATATTGGTTGTTCCTAGATATTTCATAGTTAAGAAAAATGTAGGGCAACAAGAATTGCCCTTGAAATTGCCAGAAGGGTATAAAGTAGACTTCTTATGCAATACGTCAAAGATAGGCCGTATAGCTTTACAGAATGGTGGTTTGATCTACAATTTGTCGCATCCCAATGATTTAGTTGCTGATACTATTAGATATGGTTATAGCGACCCAAATGGATTCCGTGGATTTTCGTATTTTGTTGTTCTCTCTACTACCCCTTATCGGTTAGAGATAGAACAGCCCGCTAATGGTTCGTTGATTGTGAAGAACAAAGCAAATGGAAAAATAATATTACCTGGAAGCATGGTGCCAAATGGAACAAAATTAGAGGTTTCTATCATTCCTAACAGTGGCTATGCTCCTGATTGTATATTGGTTAATGAAAAACAATTGGCGCCCGGGGTGGAAGTTGTTATGGATAAAGACCTAAAAGTTAGTGCGCGCATGAAGCAAGTGGTTGGTGTGACTACTGTAGAAAACAAACCATTGCAAATGAACCTGATGTGGCGAAAGAAACTCTTTGAAATAGATCTTAAGATCAATCTGGGAGAAGAAGTGATTATAAGAGATAGCAATGGTGGAGTGTGTTATAAAATACTAGTTCTTGATACTAAGCAAAGTATAGACGTTAGTGAGCTCCCTTCGGGAATCTATCTGATTTCTACAAGAAATGTAACCAGGAAAGTATTAATACGTTGACGCTTTAGACAAGTCGGCCATTAGTGAGTTAGCCACCCCGTGCATTATTAAAACTTGTTGGCAAATAAAGAATGTCCGGGGTTTATTATCCTGGTGTTTACATATGAAGTGCTTGCTCGTATGCTAATTTGTTTAGCTAATGATTAACAATGCTCCGGTGGCAAAATCTCTAATGGCCGATGCCATTATAATATAACTTTAATAACTTACAAAAAATACATGGTCACATGATGACTTAAATAGCTACGAAACAAAAATGGCCTGAAAGAGATGACTTTTAGGGGAACGTTAGGAGGCTTGTTGTCTCATCTTCGGTTGCTGTTAGGACAAATCTTTGCTGTCAATCCTATAATGGAATGAAGAACGTACAGTGCATGTCTTAACGTTGAGGTTGTCCTTGTTAATGAATTAGCATAGAGTGGAATCTGAAGAAATCCTAAGTGGTTTGTCTAACCTAAAGGTTTTTTGTCCTAGTAATGTGTGGCTTGCATTGTGTGGTTTTGAATAAGATTGTTAACAAATAAAATAATAAATTGTATTTTAAAATGATGAGATTTTTAATTATACTATGTATCTGTTTGGCTGCTGGATGTGGAGTTGAGGCACAGACTTACCCAACTAGTAGCTATAAAATTGTGGGAAATGAGTTGGTGAAATGGCTTGGCTCTGAAACTGACATTGACTTTACTAAGGATGAAAATCTGATGAATGTTGTAGAACGAATAGGTTCAAATGCTTTTGCCAATAATTCCAATGTAAAGACTGTTAGGTTCTCATATACTCAAAGCTCTTTAGAAAGCTATGCTTTTGTAGGTTGCCAGAATTTGGAAAGTGTATTTTTTGCTTCGGAGAAAGGTAATCCGTCTTGGGGGGCAGAGTCTCTACGAATAGAAATTGCGCCTTCAGAAATTGTAAGAAGTTGAAGTCGGTTGCGTTCTCTAAGTATTTAGGACATATTGAATATGATGCATTTGAGAATTGTGTTAGCCTAACAGCTTTTACTTTTAGTGGAAAACATCCACGATATGTATCAGAGAGTGGAGTTGTTTATAGTCGGGATCGAGATACTTTGGTGCTGTGTCCTCCTGGACTTGATGGCCATTATGATGTAGGAGAAAAGGTTAAAACTATAGGAAATGGGGCATTTGCTTATAGTCATCTATCTTCCGTTTATCTTTCCAACAGTGTTCAGAGCATTGGAGAATCTGCGTTTGAAAGAGCCGAACAATTAAAGGTAATTAATTTTCCGTCAACCTTACAGGTGATTAAAAAATGGGCTTTTCATGGATGTAAATCTTTAAAAACTATGTTTCTTCCTTCTTCTCTCGGGACAATTCAAGATTTCGCCTTTCGTAATTGTATGTCACTTCCAGAAAAGGTTACGTTACCCACTTATCTCGAGGAATTTAATGGGTCAGCTTTTAGTGGTTGTCATTCAATTAAGTATTTTGAAATCTCTGCTGAAATCCAACCTTCTGTACAGAGGATGGAGTCGTTTTTAGTAAGTACAAGGACGTATTAGTAGCTTTCCCTCCTGGTAAACATGAAGCTAGAATACCCCAAAGTGTAAGCCGGATAGGAGAAAGTGCCTTTTCTGCTTCAAAAGTTCAGCAGGTTTACTTTGACACCGCTCTTAAAGATATTGGGTCTGATGCTTTCTACGGATGTAAATACTTGGAGGAGATAGATATCCCAGAAGGAGTAGAGAGCGTTGGGGATCGATCTTTCTATGATTGTGTAGCTCTTAAGAGAGTACAGCTTCCATCCACTTTGAATTCGTTACATAAGTCTGCATTCGCTAAGAATGATAATATACGCCATACCTATGCCCCTAGGCGGGTTTATTGCCACATGCTTTCTCCTATTGGCGGATGGAGAACCGCAGACGTAGCCACCGATACACTTTATGTTCCTGAAGAAAGTATTGAACTTTATCGAATGGCTCCAGGATGGCGCTATTTTTCTAACATCAAGCCTTTGAAAAAACCTACCTATTTTACGGTTTCTTATGGGCAGCCGGATAACGGACTCCTGATTGTTACTGCCGAAGGAAATGAGATAGGAAATGGAGAAAAAGTGCTTGAAAATAGTACAATCGTGGTGCAGGCGATTCCGTATTTTGGCTATTACTTGAAGAGTTTAAAAGTAAATGGCAAAGATATTGAGAGCCAAGTTCCATTTAGTGTGGTAGATAATATTAGTATATCTGCAATCTTTGATAATGATACTTCTCTAGGAGTTAATCGAATAGATGCAGTAAAAGGCAATGTAAAGGAAGTGTATGATTTGCAAGGACGTAAATCTTTGATTTTAAAGAAAGGTATAAACATTATGCGTACTGCTGAAGGGAAGTTTATTAAAGTAATAATAAATAGTAGACGCTTCATAGACTTTGAAAGTAGAAAGTGGCATACGAACCATTTTCTTACGCCAGTTCGGGATAAAGGTTTGCTTAGAAAAGTTCCAATTGCCTAGTCTTTTCAATGCGCACGGGCAGTGCCTCTGGCTTATTCTCGAAGAAACAGTATGCAGCCAATGCCGCACAGAGATTTATGAGGAAGTTATGTACGGAGCGATGGCGTGAATGAACAAGGTTGGCCTTGTTCTTGAGCAGTTCGTTGATGCATTCTATTATATATCGCTTGCGCAGCATCATCTTGTCCCACAAGGACATAAGCTTGTTTTTCATGTTTGATTTGAGCCCATGAACGAGATGGATGCCTTGGTTGAAGAGGTTCTCAAAGAACTCTTGCTTGATGTAGCCCTTATCGGCAAATACTTTGCCGTAGAGCACCTTGGTGAAGACCTGCCACACTCTATGGTCCCTGTCGTCCACGTTTGCGGGAGTTAGGCAGAACGTGAGTACATCGCCCATCTCGTTGCACAGCAGATGAAGCTTGAAACCATGACACCACCCCATTGTTCCCTTTCCGTTCTTAGCAAGTCCATCAAACACCTTGTTGAAATTCCTTCTCATGTTGTGGCATACGGGAACCATCGTACTGTCCACGAAACTAATGCCCGTGCACTTTCCAAAACCTTGGATGCGCATGAAGGCCATCAGCTCGAAGAACACGCGAGGCATGAGTTCCACGAAACGCGTGTAGGACACGGCCTTAGGGAAGTAGCTTGCCAGATGCTCCTTGATGAAGAAGAGGTAATAGTGCTTGAAGTTGCGGAAAGAGCCAAAATGATAGCACAACAGGATGGTCATGATTTCGCTCTTGGCCATCTGCCCTTTGCGGTTTCGCATGCGCTTATATCCCTCGTCTATGGGGTCGATGTGTAGGTTTTTAGTTAACTCGGCATCTAAATTCTTGCAGAACTCATCCAATATACAAAAAAATCTGTAACTTTGTCTGTGGTAATCATCGCTATATATGTTTTGTAAGTTATTGATTTTCAACTATAAAGTTATAAAACAATAGCGAGATTACCATTTTTTAGGACACTTTTTTATCCCGAACTGGCGTAGAGGTTAGAACAAACCCAAAGAATTACGGGTCAGTCCTAAAACCCAGTTGTAAGTCCTTCCCCCTCATGCACATAATTTCATAGGTATTTATTATCTTTGCATCATGAAGACTCAGCAACTATTGCGTTGTATCTTCCCTGAGATACTTGCAGATTATTTTGATGTGATTGATATCCAAGAGAGCATTTCCCAGATAGACTTCTGGTTGGATGAACGTAACTTTATGGAAAAGGAAGACCGCAAGGTTGGTACAGTAAGCAGCTACGGCTTTACCTCCGAACGGGTTGTTCAGGACTTTCCGCTTCGTGGCAAGCCCGTCTACCTACATGTGCGCCGTCGAAAATGGCGTGACAGTTCCACGGGTGAGATATTCAGTTATTCCTACGATGACCTGACGGCTGAGGGCAGTAAACTATCCCCTGAGTTCGTTTCTTTTTTAAAAGAATAGGATTGAGTCTACCGCGGAGAGCATTGCAGGCATCGGCTCTCACTATGGAGTGGACGGCAAACAGCTTTCTACGCAGTACAAGGAACACTTCAGCGATTATCGCCAGTGGGAACAGTTGTCGCATGCAGAAGAGTGGCTACTGTTCGCCGATAATCTAGGAGAGCGCTTGAGTATCGACGAAACCTGTTTGAGCAGTGGCGAGGTCTATACTTTCCTGACCAACAAAGCTGGCAGAGGCGGTATGGGTACGCTGGTTGCTGTGGTCAGAGGAACTAGAGCTGAAGAAGTAATCCACGTCTTGGAAAAGATTGAACCTTCCAAAAGGAATATAGTTAAGGAGATAACACTCGACCTGTCTTCTTCGATGATGATGATTGCGCGCACTGTGTTCCCCAAGGCTCTCATTACAAGTGATAGATTTCATGTGCAGAAACTCTATTATGATGCTTTGGACGACATGCGCATAGCCTACCGGTGGATGGCAAGGGACAGGGAAAATGAGGAGATAAGAAAGGCCAGGGAGCAAGACGAGGTCTATAGGCCTTTCAGATACAGCAACGGAGATACGCGGAAGCAACTGCTGGCCAGAGCTAAGTTTATATTAACCAAACACAAGTCCAAATGGACGGAATCCCAAAAACTCAGGGCTGAAATCATCTTTGAAAACTACCCTGAACTCAAGAAGGCTTATGAACTGGCTATGGAACTTACCGATATTTATAATGCCAGAAGCATCAAAGATGCGGCAAGATTAAAGTTGGCCAGGTGGTTTAACGAGGTAGAAAAGTTGGGAGTAGACAACTTTTATACGGTGATTGACACCTTTAAGACTCATTATGATACCATACTCAATTTCTTTGTCAATAGAGCAACCAATGCAAATGCCGAATCCTTCAACGCAAAAGTCAAAGCTTTCAGAGCACAGTTTAGGGGAGTGACGGATATTCCGTTCTTCCTGTATAGGCTTATGAAATTATGTGCATGAGGGGGGAAGCTTACAACTGGGTTTTAGGACTGACCCAATGAAATGGGGAGCAAGATATAAAGTTGAAGGGTGTATATAAAGAAAAAGATGACGGCATGATCACTCATCCCGTCATCCCAAAGAATAATGTTAACGGATGTTGGTGTGTTGCAAAGCGATAATGCTAAGAGCAGTTACGATTGTAACGCCAACCAACATCGCGATTGTTTCAAAATCTAATAACATAATCTTTAACCTTAAAATCTATCAAACTACTAACCTAATGAAAACTTATTATGAAAAGCATTCTCTCGAATACAATGCAAAGATACGATGTTTTTTTGTTCTGTGCAATAGTTTGCACGGATTTTTCTGCAATTCTTATGCAAAAATTGATTTTAATCAAGTTATTTCGCGTTTCTAAACATATTTTTAAGGTTTGCCTGCTGTCTCTAAATAAATATTCTTTATAGGTAAGCAGGTGTTTGGAGTAATATTGTGGAAATAGCAACCATTGCTACTAGCAAGCTGTGGAGAGGTAAATGCGGTGTGAGGGTGTTGTGTTATTGGTGGTTAATAGGGCGAGTGTCGTGGTGGTTGATGTGCTCTTGGTGTTGAAATAGAGTTTTTTATGTGCGAAAATGGTTGTAAGGGGCTAAAAAATCTTTTCTGTTTCTGTTCTTGTTACAAAAGAATGTGCTAACTTTGCAAAGTAGCCTCCTGCCCAGTTGCTCAAGGAAGTAGGGTGAACTGCAGAAATTTTGAATACTATAAACATTTACATGTTACAGCGCGACTATATACAACGGCTCATACGCGAATTTATGGACGCTTTGCGTAGAGCACTCGAGAAGAAAGAATTAAGTCAACGTCGTGAGGTTATCAGGCAACTTTACGAACAATATCTAGGGCCATATAATCTCTATCATTTTGCCACAATAGACGAAGTGATGATGGGCCTGCAATCTTATCCCGAAGACCAACGATTAGACCGATTGGCTATGCTGGCAGAGCTGTATTACGCTGAAGCTGAGACCGAAGCAACTTCTGAAGAGTGCGAAATAATGTTGCAAAAGGCCTTCAACCTCTTTGATTATATCGAACGAAACGGTTCTGTTTTTTCGATAGAACGCCGCGAAAAAATGGCTTTGCTATTAAAGGCGTTGGGCAAATAAAGAGCGTTTGCGCACGAGTCTTAATCCCCAAAAAGGTTGTTTGCAGTTAGTTGCATCACTGTTTTGTGTGATGTGCGGAGTAGTTGTGTCTTTGTAAAGTAATTAATTCTCATTTTTTGTTGCATTTGTAAGTCTTTTTAGCTACTTTTGCACGATGTGTTATTGTTCTATTTTCAATTCTCTTTGTATTAGAACACTGCTGTATGCCAATCTTGCCCATTTGGGTTTTAAAATGTTCTATGTGAATGACAATCGCCGATAAGAATATAATCGTTATTTGCCTCCCGAGTTCGAACTTTATAAGGCCATTGATAAAAACCTACAACATATGGGTTTTGCCCAATGGCTGGTGCTTTCGCCCAAGTTCAAGCATAGTCTCAAGACAAGGGTGGCCAATTTTGTGTTCAAACATCTACTCGGCCACAAGGAATATAAACGTAAAATTGTTGCAACCTATTATTCTAACACTATTGCAAGCCATTTAAAAAGCTATCAAACGCAGAGCGTTGACTTTATTGTTGTGGTGCGTCCCGACTTGCTTCAGGATGATGCCCTTAACGAAGTAGCCCGCGTTGCTCGTAAAAAGGTGGCCTATCAATGGGATGGTTTGGCTCGTTTTTCGCGCGTTTTCGATGTTATCGCGCGTTTCGATCGCTTCTTTGTTTTCGACCCCAACGATATTACGGCATACCAATCGCAATACCCCAACTTGCTTGCTTGCACCAATTTTTATTTCGATTTCCCCATGCCCCACGTGCAAGTGAATGCGCGCGAGGTGATGTATGCTGGCGCATATCAAGCTGGTAGGGTGGCGTCGCTGGTTAAAATGGTAGACCAACTGCAGAAATATAACTACGAACTTGACATCCAATTGATAGCTGGCAGCAACTCTCACCACTTCTCGCATCCACAAATCAAGTGTATAACACGCTGTGTGAGTTTTCTCACTTACCTTGAATCGTCGTTAAAAGCAGGGATGTTGCTCGACATCAAAGCATGCGAACACAATGGCTTGTCGTTTAGAATATTCGAGGCAATGCGCTATGGCAAAAAACTAATCACTGATAATGCCACGGTTAAACGCTACGATTTTTATCGCCCTGAAAACATCTTTGTGGTAGAAAATGGCAGTTTCGAAGGCTTATCACAATTTCTAAACACGCCTTATGTGCCCCTTCCTCTCGACCTGGTGCGCAAATACAGTTTCACCAACTGGTTGATGTATGCCTTAGATATACCTCCTTATCAAAAAACAGTAAATATAATATGAAAATCTCAGTTATTGTACCCTGCTACAACCAAGAGGCTTTCTTAAACGAAAGCTTAGCAAGTGTGGCCAATCAAACTTATACCAATTGGGAATGTATCATTGTAGACGATGGCTCAACCGACTCTTCGGCATTGATTGCCAAAGCCTGGCAAGAGAAAGATGCACGATTTAAATACTTCTATCAAGAAAACAAACGCTTGAGCGGAGCCCGAAACACAGGCTTAACGCTGGCTCAAGGCGACCTTATCCAATTTCTTGATGGCGACGATTTGCTGCAGCCTACCAAGATGGAAGAAAGCGTTGAGGCCTTTAAGCGCGAACAATGCGACATCGTTGTGTCTAACTTCTCCGAAATTCATAAAGGCAAACAGCGTCCGCCATTTTGCGACCTGTCGCGCCATAAGTTTACTTATAAAAGTTTATTACTATATTGGGATGTTGATTTTAATGTGCCTTGCCACTGCTTTTGCTTTACAAAAAAAGTGCTGGATGGCCATCGTTTTAAAGAGTTTCTCCGCGCTAAAGAAGACTGGGTGATGTGGCTAGAGGTGTTTAAGAGTAATCCCAAGGTGTGTTTTATTAATAAGCCTCTGGGGGTTTACCGCATACACGAAGGCAACATTACGCGCAACAAGGCCCTGATGGACCAATATACAGAGGCAGCTTGCTTGTATATCCTGAAAAACGAGGATGTTTATTTCGATGAATTTTTCCATAAAACCCTGAAACCTTATAAAGACCGCCTGCACAAAATTCAGTCGCGCCCGTGGTATAAAAAGATATATCACGATATAACGGATAAACAATAAACGTTGATGGCAGTAAACCGAAATCAGCGTCTTCATTACTTTTTAAATAAACAACAATGAAACGTTTGTTATTCATCATGTCTGTGGCATTGTTTGTTACCGCAGTGAGGGCTCAAGAAAAGCCTCGAAGAGCCTTGTTTACCGAGTTTGCTGGGGCATCGGGCCTAGTGGGCGTAAGCTTCGACTCGCGACTTAAGTCGAGCAACCATTGGGGTTATCGTGTGGGCTTATCGTATAATATGGGTATGGGAACATCTCACAAGGACGAACCAAGTGTTCTTTACTCAGGTCCTTCCATACTTGTGGCCAGCAATTATCTTATTGGACGAGGCAATCATCGTTTAGAATTAGGCTTGGGGATGGCCTTTGGCTACTTTTGTAAAGAAGATAATGCAGACGCCCCGCCAGGATCTAGCGAATGGAACAATAATAGACGTTGGGAAATGGGGTACTACCACTTTGGCGAAGTGGGTTATCGCTATCAGCCAGCTCGAGGTTTCTTTCTTCGTATGGGCGTCGCGCTCAACTTTGTTTTCGAAAGAAAGGTGGGCTTACAGTGGCCTTTCTCTCTTCCCTATTTAGGTTGCGGCTTCGCCTTTTAACGCTCTTCGCCTTCTATTTGTAGCACGCTTGCGCTTTCTTACGCATAAGATTTAGGTTTAAATTATGCGTAAGAAGGCGCTGGCTTTTTGGGGCTGCACGCTAATATGCAATAAAGCTCTAACACCATACCTCGAGAAGAAAAGAGGGCGAGTTGAAGTTCGCACCTCAAACTCGCCCTCAGGGTTAGATAAAGGATGGGTAATGCTTGCCACATTGCTGCCATCACAACATCAATAAATTGTTTTTTAGAAGCAACTTACAACTTGCGTTTAAACAGTTGAGCATCGTTGCCATAGATAAGGTAGCCCTTATAGTTTTTGTACTCGATAACCGTAGACGAGAATTTGCCTAAAACAAAGGCGGGCTCTTTACCAAAAGACAACTCTGTGCCTTCCAAGAAAGCTGCCTTACTGGCCCTTTCGGGGTTGTAAACAAACTTGCCCGAGATGGTCACCGTGGTGCTTGTTGAGGTTTGTCCATCGCTAGGACCAACGATTGTGCCAATGTGATTGTTATCGAACATACCTGCATACTGACCGCCTGCTACGGATAACCCCCCCTTTCTCTGCCGAGTAAGTAACGGGAAAAGCCAGGTCGTTGTTGGTGAATTTCAGCATCAGTTTTTTGCTTTCTTTCACTAGTTTCACCGCATAGTTGCGCGTAACGGGTTTACGTTCGTCGTCGGTTTCAACCAGTTGCAAATAGTAATCGCCTAGAATATCACGGTCAAGGTCAATCTGCGTCACGTTTATCGTATCTTTTCCCATCGAACTTTCCACCACTATTTGCCCTGTGCGCAAGTGTCCTTCGTTGTTTTCGGTGGTGCTGATGCTTACTTCGCCATTTGCATAATTGGCAGTAATCCAGTTGTTAAGCGAAGATATTTTGATGCCAAATGTGCTTTTTGCCTTATACGAAACAGCGTTAGCGCTATCGTTAAACGATATTTTCGGGTAAGTCTATCTGCGTAACCGGGCCAAGTTGGTCTATTGCCACGATGGTAGAGTCGTTATCTGTCGCCTTAATCACCACAGCCGTGTGTCGCGACTGCATGTCTTGGTTTACGTCTACCGTAACAACCACCAGTTTCCCGTTGCTATTCACCTTAGCCCATGGCGCAAGAGCGTAGGCCTTTTTCACGTCGTTGTTAACGAGAATGGTGTCTTTGCCACCCAAAGCGTCGAAAGATGTTTTGGCCGACACCACTTTTAGGGTTTGCAGGTCAACGCTGTTGTCATTGTTGTCGTTGCCACAGGCTGCCAAAAGTGCGAATAAGCCCAGCGCAATTATGGAGTGCAATTTTACTATCTTCATTTGTATAAATCCTTAGTTGTAATTAAATCTTGGTCATACCCTTAATCATGGCAATCTCGGCACTGCCATTAACAAGTACAGTGGTTGATTTTCCTACTTTCTTAGAGCCGTTATACTCCATGAGAATCATCGAATCGAGATTGATATAGCCCGCATACGGCGAGGTGAATGTGAGGAAAACACCTGGTTTGGTGAAGTCTTTGTTAACCACAAATCCCAGTACATCGAACTTAAATACTTGTTTGGTGTCGGCTGCATCCCACGAGCACATCCATATACTGCGGTTGTTTGCATCGGTAAACACCTTCTCGGGTCCCCAGGTAAGCGTTCCTGTCTTCTTGTTATAGGTGAAGGTGAGCTTGAAATCTGTTGACAAACCTTCCAGCCAATAAGTCTTACCATCGCCTGCTGGAACCATCTTTACTCGTATCGACCCATCCTGATACTCAAAGTTATACGTGCCTTCATAGTCGGCATAGCGCATAAAGTCGGTGGTAAACACCACGTCGGTGGCCCCCGAATTGCTGCCCGTGAAGGTGAGATTGTCAATGTTGTAGGCCATCGTTTTCACCTGTTTGTTAGCAATTGTCACAGGCTTTGCAGTTCGATGCCACTTTCTGTGTAGCAGAAGGGCACTGTCACAACGCTGTCTTTGATGGTGAACCTTGCTCGTCTAGCCGAAGTGAGGTTTACTAATGTGGTGTCTTGGCCAGCAATATATTTGTAAGTAACCTTCACATTGTCGGCCACATTCTTCATTGCACTGATATAGTTTTGCCAGTTAACATTGTCTTTGAGTCGTGTCATCACCATTTTGTTATGGAATTTTTTGCCTTCCAAAAAGATAGAGTCGTTGGTGACACGCTGAATCATAAACTCATAGTCTTGCCCTTTGCCGTTGTCGTCGCTCAACGAGGGGTTAGCCAGGCTGTGAAATATTTCGTTATAGGTGTTAACCGTTAGCACAGGGCCCATGTCTTTGGTGATGTCGTAGCTAGAAGTGGCCACCTTGTCGGCGTCAACAAGGTCGCTTGCCACGGTTACTTTGCCTTCTTTGAATTTCATCAGATAGGTGTAGCCTCCGCCCGAGTACGAAGGTTCGGTCCAAAGCTGCAGTTCCCATCCGTTGTTAGCCGACTCCAGCACTTGCTTATAATGTTCAACGGCCTTGTCTAAGCGTTGTGCAGCCGACTCGTTAAAGAGCTCGTTGTCGTCGTGCAAACAAGAAACGAGCACGAATGAGGCCAGAAGTGCCTGTATGTAAATCATTATTTTTTTCATAACAGCAATCCTTTCATTTTAATTGGTTCAGGTCAAGGTGATTAATCTCCGAAGCTCGGCGAAGCACAATGCTGCGAAGTTCGTCGATATCCAGTTTCCACGAGTTTTTCATATATGCGCGAACCATGTCGAGTTTGGCTTGGATAAAGGGTGCACCCGTTGTTCCTGCGGTGTCCATAATCTTTTGCCATCCGCTTGGCGATGTGGTAACGTATACCGAAAGCATCTCGGCGAAGTCTTCCAAAGGCTCGCTCATGGCGTAGGGCGTAACAAAACCCTTTTTGTTAGCGGCCGAAGTGCGTTTTGATACCAGTCACCACTCACGTAGTTTCCTTCAGAGATGTGTTGAAAATTCTCGTCGTAGGGAATTTTCTGGTTTAGGATATGCGTAAACTCGTGGTGCATTGTGTGAAAGTAATAATCGTTAACGGTGGCATAATCGGTAAGCATCTTATCGGTTAAGTTGTTCACCATGTAGAGTGTTATCACCAATCCGCCTTCTGCTGTGCCGAGTACCATTGTGCCTTGTCCGCTGTTAAAGGCTGGCGAACCAATAAGATGGATAATTCTAGGAACGTTGGCTTTAACAAAGTATGGGCCTACACATTCGGCATAGGCATCAAACCAAAGATACTTTGCGATGATGGATAGCTTGGCCGCCTTAGCCGAATCGGCAGGAACAAGATGGTATTTCATATCGCTATATATGTCTTCCATCTTATATTTAACATCTATATTGTAGGGATAGGTGTAGCTATTGAGTAGCCATTTGTCGAAATTGTCGCGGTGTACTGCCTTCTTTGCGAAGATGCTTTCGCTAGAGGGGTTGTCTTCCGAGCAAGAAGCGAAGCCCAACGCCACGATTGCTAGTAAGGCTATTAATGTCTTCTTCATATTCTACGCTTTTTTATTTTTACTTATTTCTGGGGTTTGCTGGTAGTCCAGCGGTGATAACGTCTTGCGGCAACTGTATTGCGCGGCGTGGGTCGTTGGCTGTTAGTGAGTCTTTAACGGCCACCACGGTGCTACTTGCGCTCAGTGTGCGTCGATAAATCACCATGCCATAGCGTTTAACGTCTTGCAGTCGCCAGCCTTCGCCTGTTGTCATGATGCGTCGAAGTTGCAAGATGGCGTGCAGAAGTGGCTCTTGCGTGGTGGGTTCGATATTGAATGCCGTGTTAAAACGTTTCTTCGGTGTGGGGTCGGTGGGCGTGTAATAGCTTATCCCGTTATAAAAATCTTTTATGCCGGCCAGTGTAACGCTTAGCGCACCGCTCGAGTAGGCTTTCACTTCTGTGTTTAAGTCGGCCACGGCCTCGTTGTATTTGCCTAGCATGGCATAGGCCTCGGCGCGTACAAGGAGGGTTAAGTCGGTTGTTAACACTGCGTAAGCCGAGTGGGCATGGCCAATACCTGCTTGCACATCTGTGTACTCAAAGGAGTAAGGCACTTTGTTAATAAAAAACTTCGAGAGGCTGTTGTTGCTCCAAACGGTGTAGCCAAAGTCTGCGCTACGCCCCCACGGACCTCGCGATTGCAAGTCTTCTTTCTCAGATATTAATTGTCCGTGCGCATATTTGTTGCCCACGCCGTAGGGTCCAAGATAAGCACCTGCTTGCGAGTAAACTGTTTGTAACAGTAGGTTGGCTTGACTTGAGGTGTTGACATAAGCATTAGGCGCAATTTGTCCGTTGGCCGATAAGGCGTTGAAGGCTTTCCAATCGCGCAGCTTAGACGATGCATTCGTGCCCAAAACATGCGATGCATAGGCCACTGCTTTGTCGTACTTTTGATAGTATAGATTGAAAAGTGCAGCAAAAGCGTAGGCCGCATTGCGGGTGAAGTGGTACTTGGGGCGCGAATAGTTGTCGGTAACAAGTGGCAAGCCTGCTTCGATGTCGCTGTTTATTTGCTTGTAGAAGGCAGCCAAAGTGCCTCGTTCGTATTTTGCTCCAACGATGGTTTCGGGCTGCAAGGGATAGGGTAATCCCAGATGTTTGTCGGCCGTGGTGGCATCGTAGGCCATGCAGAACGTGTTAGAGAGCATAAAAGCGGCATAGGCTCTGCAAAGCAGGGCTTCGCCTTTCGATGCTTGGTAGTCGCTGCTTGTGCTGTTTCCGCTTTGTTCGATGGTTTGCAGGGCAGTGTTGGCAGTGCCCATGGCCATGTAAAGACTATTCCAAAGCTCCTGCGGCGACTCTTTGTCTTGCGTCTCGGTGATGTCTTTCCATGCAAAAGCTTGGTCTTGAAATATTCCATCGGTGCCCCAGCCCGTTACATCAAACTCGTCTGCATTGTCCGAATATAGCTCTGCCAAGTAGGCAGGGTTATGATCGGGATAGGCAGATACCAGATATTTCTGCACCTTTCTTTGCTATTGAGATCCATTCGGTTGTCGGGGAGCTTATCAAGGAAGTCGTCGCACGAGTTTAATGTCAGTGTTATTACTGCTAACAACATGTATATGTAGATATTTCGCATATTCATAGTTCAATATATTTTTGTTTATAAACCAAATTTGAGGGTCATAGTGAATTGTCGCGGCAATGGCGCAGCCACACCACCAGCATTAACAAACTCGGGGTCTTGGCCATTCAGTTTCTTATCTGCATAGATAAGGAAGAGGTTGGTGGCTTGGAGTTTCAGCGAGAGCGTGGTAAAGGGTGTCGATTGGAGCAGCGATTTGGGTAGGTCGTAGCCCAAAGATATCTCTTTCATTCGTACGAAATCGCCTTTCGCTGTGCGGTTGCTGGTGTAGTTATAAGCGTTGTAAGCAATGCGTAACCTGCGGTTTGAGGCATAACTGCGATAAGGCAGAATACCTGGAACGTTGGTTGTTAGCTCGTCGCCTGCTTGCACCCAGCGGTTTTTAAACTCTTTGGTCATCGACGTGAGGTCGTTATAACGTGCGCTAAACACGGGGTCGAGGCGCACATAACTGCCAAACGAATAGGTGACGAACACGTTTAAACGCCAGTTCTTCCATTTCAATTCGTTGCCCAACGAACCAGTGATGGTGGGTTCGGTTGGCCCTTCATAAATAAGATAACTATTGTCGATGCGGTTTTGAAAGTCAAGGTCGGTAGACGTCAACTCGTTCTTTTCGTTTAGATATGTGGGTATGCCTTTATCGGTAAGCCCTTTGAATGGCATCGAGAATATGGCGCGATGGGGGTAGCCTTTCATCGTAAAGCCACTGCTGGCCTCGCCACTAATGAGGTCGATTGTACGCGCCTGACTCATCAACGAGGTAACTTCTGTGGTTACGTGCGAGAAGATGAGGTTGGTTATCCAGGTAAAATCGCGGTGCTTGATGTTGGTTGTTTGGATGGATAGTTCTTGACCTTGCGACTTCATCGAGGCCGTGTTGGCATAGCGCACTATTTGTCCGCCCGCGCCTTGTGTGGCAATAGGGCCAATCAAGTCGAAGTTGTTACGCCAAAATAAGTCGAATGTTACGTTGATGCGATTGTTGAAAAAGCCTAGTTCAGAGCCCACATTAAACTCGTGTTTCTTTTCGTATGTAAGTTTTGAGTTTTCCAATTCGCTGGTCATAATGCCCGACTCTTTATCGGTTCCGAATATCCTATACGGAGTATATGATTTCAATATCTGCGTTGAATTGGTGTAAGTGGAAGGGCCAGGGTCGGCAGTTAGCGAGTACGATGCGCGCACCATGGCATGCGTGAACGTGTTTTTGAACGCGTTTTTAAACCACGGTTCTTCGCTTGCATTCCAGCTTCCCGACACGTTCCATGTGGGCAACCAGCGTGCACTGCGGCTTCGTCCAAGGCGGTTGGTACCCTCATATCGATAGGTTCCGGTGAGGTTGTAGCGATGTTTATACGAGTAAGTACCTGTTGCAAAGAATGCAGCCGTGCGATTATAGGTGTTGTTAAGCGAATAATACACGGCGTTGTCGTCGATATTTTTCTTAAAAAACTCGAAAATATAGAAGGGAATTTCGCCGCCATCGTATTGCATACCCACACCATTAAAGAATGTACGCTTACGGTCTACATTAGACACATCCAGTCCGCCAAGCACGTTAAGCGCATGCGTGTGGTCGAAGGTGTGGTTATAGTTGGCTGTGGCACGTATATCCCAACTTATCTTTTGAAGACCTGTTTTTTGATAAAAACCACCGCTAGGTAATACCGATAAAGGCAGTGCATAGGCGTTAGTGGGGTCTTTATACAGGTAGGTATTGGCATCGCGTATCAGTGCATTGTCCATTGCTCTGTATGCTTGTGCCTGGTTGGAGTGCTCTGTAATTTTGTGTTCTTGTGTAGATGTGTCGTATTGCACAGCGCCAATAACCGACAAACGCAAGTCGTTGATGGGTTTGTAAGCCAATTCGGCTTGAAACTTTGTGTTCAATACGTTCATGTCAATCTTGTTGTTCTCCAACTCGTTAAGAATGTTGAAGGGCGCATAGTTGGCATGATAGAAGGTGTTGGGGTCGAGTGCGCGCGATGTATTCAGTGCATATGAGTAGGGGTTGATGTCAAAATCGCGCTTCACCTGTCCGCTAACCACGTCTACATCTTGCGCCAAAGTGCCAGGAGCATGCTGTTTGCGATACGAGGCCGAGGCCAAAAAGCGTGAGCGAAAGGTTGTCTAACAGGCGATGCGTGGCGTTGAAGTTGGCCGTGTAGCGCTGCACTTGCGAGTCTTTATACCATCCTGGGTCGGCCATGTACGACATCGACACGTAGTAGTTGGATTTAGTTGTACCACCGCTCAAACTCACAGAATGGTTTTGCATGATGGAGTTTGAGAATAGCTTTTCAAACCAATTGGTATTGCGCATTTCGGCGCTATACAAATAAGCATCGCGAGCCTCTTTGGTGTTCTCCAAATAAAACTGTCCTGTTGTGGGATTAAAGGTGTTTATCAGTTCGTACATCTTTCCATACACACCATAATCACTACCATTGAGCACGCTCGAGAGATTGAGCCATCCCTTATCTTGCATCTCTTGGTAAATGCCCATTTGGTCTTGCGAGTTTAGAATGTTAAACTGGCTGTAGGTGGGAATCATACGCGAAGTAAATTCGCCTGTATAGTTCACGTGTGCTTGTCCCGAACGACCTTTTTTTGTTGTAACAACGATAACACCGCTCATGGCTCTAGCACCATAAATAGATGTAGCCGAGCCGTCTTTAAGAATTTGGAAGCTTTCGATGTCGTCTGAATTGAGGCCCGCAATAGCCGAAGAGATAAGCGTTTCGGCATCGCCCGACGATAGTGCATCGGCACTAATATCGGTAATGTCTTCCTGCACAACGCCATCCACCACCCAAAGGGGCTTCGAATTGCCGTAGATGGAGGTGGCTCCGCGTACGTGAATTTTGGGTGCCGTGCCGAAAGTTCCCGACACGTTTTGCACACTTACACCAGCCGAACGGCCTTCGAGCGAACGACTAATATCGGCCATACCACCGATTATGGCGTCGTTTGCCTTAATCTTATCCGTGGCTCCGGTAAACATTCTTCGGTCCATGTTCGACACACCCGTAACAACAACCTCGTTCAGCGTTTCGTTGTTGGGCGACAATGTAATTTTCATTGTGGGTTTAGGCGATAGTGTTTGCGTTTGCATTCCGATGTAGCTAACAACGATTTTCTTACCTTTGGGTACAGATAAGGTGAAGTTCCCGTTGAGGTCGGTCACTGCGCCCGTCTTTAAACCTTCCACAATGATGGATGCTCCAATGATGGGCTCGTTGTCTTCTGACGAGATAACTGTACCGGAAACTTGTGTTTGCGCCATCGCTATTCCTGCACTTAGGAAGAACGAGACTAGAAACAGCATAAGTCTTTTTTCCATAAAATCTCTCATTTAATTAATAATTAATACAACAATTTACAAGTTTCTATTTACAATAGTTTATGTGGTAACATAGAAATGTTCTATTTTCAAAGAGAGTTGGTGCAGCCGAGAGCAGCTGTCCTTATATATTCTGTTGGTCTTCTTCTTGTTCTATTTGCCTGATAGGCGTATTTTGGATCTATATCTTGCGATTATAGCATTGGTACAATATATGATTTACGCTTGCAAAAATAACAATTGTTATCTTAAACACCAAAATAATGTGATGATTTATTACATATAGGCATAAAAATGTTTGTTTATGTTAGTTTTATGCTGTTTTGATTTGCGCTGTCTTTTTTATGGTTTATTGGGCGCGAACCTCTGTGTTTAAGAGACTAGAGGGTTTGTTTTGTGTGTTATTAATGTGATATTTTATGTTCTCTTTCGTTTTCTTTTCTGACCTCTTAGTTGCTTTTGTGTTTGTGCAAATGCGCTAAGTGTTGCGCAAGATTGCTGGCATAAAGGTTCAAGAACCTTGTTTTCTTGTTTTGGGTAATAATATTTTACAATCTTTGTTCGTTGTGTGCGTTCTTCTAGAAGCAAATAATGCTGTGCCAAAGTTGGGTAAATGATGCCCGTGAGGCGATTTTTGGGCTCTGTTTTAGTGTAAGTGCTTGTGTGATGGTGTATTACGTGTTTGCGTGTTTTTTGCAAACAACAGTTCGTGTGTTTGTGTGTTTTTGCCTCGTTGTTGCTCCTTATGGTGGCAAAATAGTAGAGAGAAATTGACGAATAATTGCTGGTTGTGGCGTAAATGGTTGATTAATAGTGAGTAAGTGGGCGAGGTGTAAATCTCCATATAGTGAAATGTAAGTTGCAAGTTGGTGTTAAGAGTGTGGTTTTTTCAAAGGGTTGATTTGCATGTTTATGATGTAATGGTTGTAAAATGCAGCAAATAGGCTTGCGTTTTGTAGGAGATAGCGCTGCGTTTAGCACGAGATAGCGTTGCGTTTAGCACGAGATAGCATTACGTTTTGTAGGAGATAGTACTGCGTTTTGTAGGAAATAGCAGTGTTTTGTCTTGCTTTTTACGACTTCTGCAACTATATGCAAAATACCCCTTTTAATACTCCGTTTTATGCAATCTACTAGAGAGTGGGTTGTAAAAACCTGGTGAAAATGTGTTAATTTGTTGGCGGAATAATTTACAAAATGGTAAGGTAGGCTGCAAAGCCTGCAAAAGCTAGACCAAGTGCTTTGCTTAAGAAAGCGGCTAGTGGTTGTGCTCAATGATGTAATGGGATGTTGCGGCTTTGTTTTGCGAAGATAAAGCCGAATGTAAGTGGGTGTTTGCTTGGTATTAGCGTTCTAGTCCAAATAAGTGGTAAGTGGTTTAACCACCGATTGGGGGTAAAGACTATGTTAAGGATGGGTAAAGGTTATAGAGGTGATGGTCAAAGACTATGTTGTACAAACAATAGATGGCTTTATTATGCAAAAGCCCCAGCCCTCCATACGGCGTAGAGGGGTGGGGCAGGGTTAATGGTTGCTTGCTTGGCAAACGGTGGTTGTTGGGCAAATGTTGGTTGTTTCTCGTTAAGAGTTGGCTGCTTGCATGTTAAGTTAGGGTTTACTTGCTCTGCTTCTGTTCTAGCATAGGCAGATAGGCGCCATATCCCTGTGCCTCCATCTGCTCTTTAGGTACAAAACGGAGCGAGGCGCTGTTGATGCAATAGCGCAAACCACCACGTTCGCGTGGGCCATCGTTGAACACATGACCTAAGTGGGCGTTGCCTTTTGCCGATCGCACCTCGGTGCGAACCATGCCATGCGAGCGGTCTTCGCTGTTGTTGAGCACGCTGTTGTCGATGGGTTTGGAGAAAGCTGGCCATCCGCAGCCCGAATTAAACTTGTCGGTAGAGAGGAAAAGGGGTTCGCCCGTGGTTACATCCACGTAGATGCCGTCGCGAAATTCGGCATCGTATTCGTTGTCGAAAGGCTTTTCGGTGGCGCCCTTCTGTGTAACCTCGTATTGCAGGGGTGTGAGTTTGCTTCGTAGTTCTTCGTCGGAGGGTTTGGTGTATGGCTTTTTCTCTGTATTTTTTTTATTGGCATTACGAGCCATGTCGAACAAAGCCTGTGGCAGATGACAATAGCCTGTGGGGTTTTTCTCCAAATAGTCTTGGTGATAATCCTCGGCATCATAGAAGTTTCTTAGTGGCAACACCTCCACTTGCAAAGGTTGTTGGTACTGTTTGGCCACCTTTTCCATTTCGGCCATAATCAAAGGCAGTTCGTTTTTGTTGGTGTAGTAAATGCCAGTGCGATATTGTGTGCCCACGTCGTTGCCCTGTCGGTTGAGCGAGGTGGGGTTAATCGACTTGAAATAGAGTTGCAGTAGCAGGGTAAGGGGTAGTCGTTCGGGGTCGTAGACCACGCGAACGGCCTCGGCAAAGCCCGTTTTGTCGGTGCACACTTCTTGGTACGAGGGGTTTTTACCATGCCCGTTGGCATATCCCGTTTGTGTTTCTAACACGCCATCTATCTGTTTAAGATAGTGTTCTGTTCCCCAAAAGCATCCGCCAGCGAGGTATATCTCTGCTTTCGTGTTCATTGTTTGTACTTTATTTTCTTTAATTTTACTATTGCCTGTGCAGCATATCACAAGTGCACACACTGCCGTGACAACCATTTTTAATGTGAGCCTGTTCATGTTTTGCGTTGTTTTATGTTGGCACAAAGCTATACATTTTTGAGATAAGAGCCAAAGAAAATAGGGCTTTTTTAAAGCATCCGAAGAAAAAATGCTAACTTTGCATATTAGCTTTATTGCATGGCGGGTGAGTTATGTGGCTGTGCAATGTGGCTTTAAATCATGGCTTATGGCAGAAAACGTACTTATACGGCAGGCCACAACGGCCGACATCGACACTGTGATGCTGCTTTTAGACCTAGGAAGGCAACGTATGGAGGCCTCGGGTAATAGGCATCAGTGGACTGTGGGCTATCCGCGGCGTGATACTGTTGAAGAAGATGTGCGTAGAGGGCAGTGTTATGTGATAGAGATGGCGGGGAAACTGGTGGCCACTTTTGTGCTGGCGCAAGGGCCCGACCCCACTTATGCGAGCATCTGGTATGGGCAATGGATAGACAACGAGCAGCCTTATAGTGTGATACATCGCATGGCTGCACGGCCCACAATGCACGGTGTGTTTGCGCTTGTGATGCAATTTTGCAAGCGCATGGCCACAAATTTGCGCATCGACACACATCAAGATAATGCCCCTATGCTGTATAATATTCGCAAACATGGTTTTGAATATTGTGGCGTGATACACGTTGGCGATGGCAGTGAGCGCCTGGCTTTTCAGTGGATGGATAAAGATAAACCCTAAAAAATAAATAAGATGAAAAAGATTTTTATGCTTAATAAGATGCTTGTTGGACTGATGCTGATGGCGTTGGCCATGCTGGCACAGCCTGTTTGGGCACAACACGACTTTAGTAAACCGCGCAAATTGTATGGATATGGATTAGATCAGCGCAATGTTTATTTTGAAGGGCGCTTGATGAGTGGGGCAGATGCACGCTCGTTTGAATATCTAGGGCATGGCTATGCGCGCGACCGCCGATCGGTGTATTATTGTGGCGAGGTGCTCAAGGGAGCCAATCCACGCACGTTCCGTGTGCTGGGCGATGCCGAGGAGCAGCCCGCAGTGATTGTGTCAGACCGTGTTACGCCTAGTAACGACCAGCGCGGAATGGCCGATTGGGAACGTTTCCCGGCCGAATTGCTACCTGGTAACAACCTGGGTTTTGGCTATTCTAAAACCGATTACGATGTGTATTATCTGGGAAAGAAAATCAATGCCTCTATCGCCAGCTTTAGAGTGCTGAACTTTGGCTATGCCAAGGATGCGTTTAATATTTTCTTCCAGGGCGTAGAGGTTAGGGGTGCATCCAACAGTTCGTTTAAAGTGTTGCTCGATGGTTATGCCAAAGATTCTTTTAGTGCCTACTATTGTGGCGAAGAAATACCCAATTGCAATGTGCGACGCTTTGAATGCATGGGTAACGGAGTGGCACGCGACAATGTGAATAAGTATTATTTAGGAAAAAAAGTGGAGTGGTAACGGGGCGGTTTTGCCCCCAATCGCATCACAATGAAGGGCATGGTAGGCGCCAGGGAGCGCTGTTGTGCTGTGCCTATGTATCAAAAATCTGGGATAAAAAAAAAAAGAAACATCAACAAATTCTACCCTTCTTCACGATGATAGAACATCAATTAGTCTTGATCATTGCGCTCATTCTGGCCATTTGTATATTGATTATGGTGAGTCAGCGCGTAAAAGTGGCCTATCCCATTATGCTTGTATTAGGTGGTGTGGCAATGAGTTTCATTCCTGGCATGCCCCGTTTCAATATCAATCCCGACTTGATATTCCTTGTGTTTTTGCCGCCTATACTGTACGATGCGGCGTATAACAACTCGTGGAAAGAACTGTGGCGATGGCGCAGGATAATAGGTTCGTTTGCCTTTATCGTGGTGTTTATCACGGCCCTTGTTGTGGGATTTATAGCCAACACCTTTATTCCGGGTTTCTCGGTGGCCTTAGGTTTTTTGTTGGGTGGCATTGTTTCGCCCCCCGATGCCGTGTCGGCAGCCGCCATTATGAAATTTGTAAAGATGCCAAGGCGTATATCTGCCATTCTGGAAGGCGAGAGTTTGTTCAACGATGCCAGTTCGCTCATCATCGTTAAGTTTGCCCTTATAGCCATAGGGACAGGTCAATTTGTGTGGTATCAGGCCACCGCATCCTTTATATGGATGGTGATTGGCGGCGCTGGAGTGGGCGTGCTGCTGGCGTATGTGCTTATTAAGTTGCACAAGTGGCTGCCCATGGACGAGAATATCGACACGATGTTCACCATTCTTAGCCCGTATGTGATGTATATTTCTGCCGAAACCGTTGAGGCATCAGGCGTGTTGGCCGTGGTGAGTGGTGGGCTTTACTTCAGTTATCGCCGCATACTAATCGTTGGTTCGTCGTCGAGATTGCGTTCCGAGCATGTGTGGAACTTCCTTATTTTCTTGCTCAATGGTATGGCATTTTTGCTTATCGGACTAGATTTGCCCGAGATAATGACCGGTTTGAAAGAAGATGGCGTGAGTCTTTGGATGGCAACAGTCTACGGTTTGCTCATCACCATGGCACTAGTGGTTATCCGTATGGGTGCGGCTTTCAGTGCAGTGTTTATCACACGCTTTATGAGTAAGTTTATAACGGTGGCCGATTCGCGCAAACAAGGCTATGCCGGACCCTTGGTTTTGGGCTGGACAGGCATGCGCGGAGTGGTTTCGCTGGCTGCAGCTTTGTCTATTCCGCTGTATATTCCAGGCACGCAAATAGCTTTCCCGAACGAAGTTTGGTGCTCTACATCACGTTTATGGTGATAACCCTCACGCTAATATTCCAAGGATTGACGCTACCCGTGCTGCTCAAGATGGTGAAACTGCCCAATTACGACGACCATATGCCCCACGCAGAAACCCAACGCATCATCCGAATAGGTATGGCACAGGCCAGTCTTGACTTTCTGGAGCGCAACAATATGTGCGAAGACATAACCCATTCGGCGGTGCTAAACAACCTGGTGAACCACTGGAACGAGCTGTTGGAAAGCGAAGGGAGCGCCACACTCTACGATGAGGTGGTGCGAAAAACCTACCGCGAGATACTTGAAGAGCAACGATTGTGGTTGAACAAGCTTAACAACGAAAACGAAAGAGTGGACGAGGAACTTGTGAGACACTTTATTCATCGCATCGACTTAGAAGAAGAACGCCTGTTGAAAGAGTAAAACACAAGGCCCAGATGTAGAAAATAAGCTTGGAAGAGGTTGTTTTTTAATACTATTGTCCTAACTTTGCAAACAAGATGTGGCAAAATCTGTGTTACTTGCCATAGCATGTGGCCTTGTTTTGCTGCATGCTGTGTGGTATTGAACATCGCCATTTAAAACATTAAGATATGGAAAAAACAAGTTTGCTAAAACAATTGTCGCAACTGTGTGTGGTGGTTGCCATCGTTATAACCTTGTATAGCGTGCTTACAAAACAGGTTGTAACCTGCCATTTTGCCTTCCCCTTTGGGGTGGATTTCAACCTTTCTCCCCATGTACTGTGGATAATTGTGGGCATGCAGCTGTTGCTTTACCTGCTCATCACCAAGATACGAATGACTAGTTACCGCATTAACAGGAAACGATTTGAAATTGTGCAGACAGAAGAAAACATGCAACTGATGCACCAATTCAGAGAAAGGTTGCTCTTAACCGTTAACTTGGTGCTGCTTTATATGGTGTTAAGTTTTGCAGGCATGGTGCCATTCACGATATTTTTGCCCAATTTGTTGTTGGCAATCATCGGCATAATGCTTGTAAAACTGCTATACACGATATGGAAAAATAGTCAAAATCCATAGCCATACATCCCCTTTTTATGTTATTTTGCAGCGTGGCTTAGAGCCAGTTGCACAATTTTGCGTAACTTTGCAGTCGCAAATAGGCCTTGTCTGCCCACAAACAACAGCCGTGGGCAGTGCAGGGCGCATGCGCATATACAATATTAACAGATACACAAACAATAAAATTATGGCATATCTTTTTTCGTCTGAGTCGGTTTCAGAAGGTCATCCTGACAAGGTTTCCGACCAAATATCCGACGCATTGGTAGACCAATTCTTGGCCTACGACGACGAAGCGCACTGCGCAATAGAAACATTTGTAACCACAGGTCAAGTGGTTATCATGGGCGAAGTGCGTTCCGATTCGTACATCGACCTGCAGACCATCGCTCGCAACACCATCAATCGCATAGGTTACACCAAATCGGAATATCAATTCGACGGCAATTCGTGTGGTGTGCTCACCGCTATTCACGAACAAAGCGACGACATCAACCGTGGAGTTAGTCGCGAAGAAGAAGAAGAACAAGGCGCTGGCGACCAAGGAATGATGTTTGGTTACGCCACCAACGAAACCGAAAACTACATGCCTCTGTCGTTAGACCTGGCCCACTTGCTGATGATTACGCTGGCCGAGATAAGGAAAGAGGGCAAAGAGATGACTTATTTGCGCCCCGACTCAAAGAGTCAGGTGACGGTGGAATACTCCGACGACGGACAACCCGTGCGCATCGACACTATCGTGGTGAGCACTCAGCACGACGATTTTGGTCCCGACGACGACCAGATGCTCGCAAAGATTAAGGCCGACGTACTCAATGTGCTGATGCCTCGCGTGAAAGCGCAGATAACAAGCCCCAAAGTGCTGGCTCTTTTCAACGATGATATCAAGTATTTTGTTAACCCCACAGGTAAATTTGTTATCGGTGGCCCTCACGGCGACACAGGTTTGACAGGCCGAAAAATAATCGTAGACACCTACGGCGGTAAGGGAGCACACGGCGGAGGCGCCTTCTCGGGCAAAGACCCAAGTAAGGTAGACCGCTCTGCTGCTTATGCTGCGCGCCACATTGCCAAGAATATGGTGGCAGCAGGTGTGGCCGATGAGATGCAGGTTCAGGTGAGTTATGCCATCGGTGTGGCTAAACCCGTTAACATCTATGTAAACACTTACGGCCGAAGTAAGGTGAAATTCACCGATGGCGAAATAGCACAAAAGGTGACCGAACTGTTCGACTTGCGCCCAAAAGCCATCGAACGCACCCTTAAACTGCGCCAACCCATCTACACTGAGACAGCCGCTTACGGGCATATGGGCAGGAAAAACGAGGTGGTGAAGAAGACTTTTACCAGTCGTTATCACGAAACAAAGGTGATGGAGGTGGAGTTGTTTACCTGGGAAAAGCTCGATCGCGTAGACGATATCAAGAAAGCGTTCGGCCTTTAATCGCTTGCAGCATGCCCCGATGCCCATAGCTTAACAACATAGACGGTTAGCGGGGCATGCCTTGCCCTTATCATATAATGTATCCTTGTAGGTCAACGCTTAGTTAATGCCACGAGGCGCAAGCCACGAGCAAAGAAAAAGGCCTGCAATATCATTCCTAACACATCCCAACAAGCCCACTCCGAAACGTGCTCAAACCCGTTAAAGAACTACATTATATCGCCTCTGCCGACACCACGGCAACCGAAACCGCCTTAGTAGACAGCGCAAAGGCGGCTAAACCCTAAGGTGCTAACACCCAAGGAGGTGCTTAGTTGGTTGCCCTATGACGCCACTCCCGAGCAGCAAGATTCGGCCATTCAGGCGCATTTTAAGCCCGGACCCATCAATTGGAGCGAGCGTCCCGACACGCTTCACCTACCCGGACACGCGGTGGGAAAGGATGTACGCATCGTGGATTTGCCACTATATTATCGCGAATCGTTTTTTTCTCGAAGAGCCATTTTTATCATCCCGAGCTTCCCGCTGGTAGGCCCGGCGTGGCTGGCGACCCCGTTCCTTACACCATTGCTAGCGACAATTTGCTCACCTCGTTGCTGCTAGCGTGCTTCATGTTAGGCTGTGTGGCCTTTGCTCAGTCGCGCGATTTCATCTTCCGACAGGTGAAACACTTCTTCCGAGTGCGCAACGAAGGAACATCCGAAATAGCCGAAACAACGGGCGAAATACGCTTCCAGGTGTTCTTGGCCGTACAAACAAGCTTGCTCTATGCCATCCTTTTCTTCCTTTATCTGCGACACCAGCGCATCGAAACCTTTATTGCCGAGCAGTTTGTTGTTATCGGGATACTGGCCGCTTTGGTGGCAGGCTACTTCCTCTTAAAGACCTTTGCACATTGGTTTGTGGGCTGGGTGTTCTTTGGAAAACGCAAAAACACACAGTGGCTCAAGTCTTATCTCTTTCTTGTTTCATCGCAAGGCGTATTGCTTTTGCCACTGGTAATGTTGCAAGCCTACTTCGAACTGAGCGTGCAAAGCAGTATAATCTATCTGGCGTGCGTGTTAGGGGCAAGTAAGTTGCTATCGTTTTACAAGACCTACCTTATCTTTTTCCGTAAAAAAGGCCCGTTTCTGCAGATTTTTTTGTACTTTTGCGCTCTCGAAATTGTGCCTTTGTTCGCCCTATGGGGCGTATTAACAATAGCCTCCAATTATTTGAAAATCAATTTTTAAGAAAGTAGATGGTAAAAAAAGATATTAATATCTCAACCCAGACCGACGAGTGATAAGTCGCCCTACTTCGATATAGAGAGAGAGTATGGCGTTGATTTGGTGTTCCGACCCTTTGTACAGGTAGAGGGCATTACGTCAAAAGAGTTTCGCCAACAAAAGGTAAGTATTCCCAATTACACGGCAATCGTGTTCACGTCGCGCCACGCAATCGACCACTTTTTTACGCTGGCCAAAGAGTTGCGCGTTACTATTCCCGAGACACTAAAGTATTTTTGTGTAACCGAAACAATTGCATTGTACATCCAAAAATACGTGCAATATCGCAAACGTAAAGTGTTTTTCGGTACAACGGGCAAGATGGAAGACTTGCTGCCCACCATGGCAAAGCACAAACAAGAGAAGTATCTCGTGCCAATGAGCGACAACCATAACGACGATATCGCCAAACTGCTCGACTCGAAGAAGTTAAATCACACCGAATGCGTGATGTATAGAACCATCACCAACGACTTTACGCCCGAAGAAATTAAGAACTTCGACTACGATATGCTCATCTTCGTGAGTCCCACGGGGGTGAAATCGTTTGTTAAAGACTTCCCTAACTTCAAGCAGGGCGACGTTCGTATAGGCACTTTTGGCCCTGCAACGTCGAAAGCTATCGTGGATGAGGGCTTGAGACTCGACTTCCCAAGCTCCTTCGAAAGAGTATCCATCGATGTCGGGGGCGCTCAAAGCCTACCTCGACGAACATAAGTAAGGCGCCTTGTTGGCATGATGACTACACTTGCCTCATGCCAAAAGGGCGTGCCCTACACACTATTGGCTCGCGTGCTTGCAACTTAAGGCTAGCACTAAAAGCCAAACCCCAACTCCAAACACCAGTAACATGCCAGCAACGGTAACACAAAAGCTCAGTAAACAAGAACGTGCCTGTGGCAAAAAGCTCATCGAGGCACTCTTCTGTGGTGCTAATAGCCGTTCGTTTGCTGCCTTCCCCTTGAGGGTTGTTTATCTGGTGCAACCGCTATTGCAGGCCGAAAACCCCGAAAAAGCAGCCGCACAAATGATGGTGAGCGTGCCAAAAAGGAAGTTTAAACATGCTGTCGACCGCAATAGGGTGAAGAGACAGTTACGCGAAGCCTTTCGAAAAAACAAGCACTTGCTTTACGATAAACTGCCAGAAGGGCAACAACTCACGATGGGTTTTCTCTGGCTCGACCATGTTCACCATGCTTCGGCCGTGGTTGAGGCTAAGGTTCAAAACCTTTTACGACGCATAGGAGAAAGCTTATGAATGCCCTTCGCTCCTTTAGTGCTGCTTAGGCGAGTGGCGGTGTGGCTCTTGCTGTTGCCTATTCGCTTCTATCAGTTGGCCATTTCGCCCTATACGCCTCCCGCTTGTAGGTTTACACCCACTTGTTCTGAGTATGCCAAGCAGGCCATTATTAAGCATGGGCCGTTTAAAGGATTGGCCTTGGCCGTGTGGCGACTGCTTAGATGCAATCCCTGGGGTGGCAGTGGGTACGACCCAGTGCCGTGAAATACAAACCCCAAGCCTGTAACAAGGTTTCTAATTAGTGAACTAACAAAACTCGTTTACGCGTTAACTTGCGAACTAATAAACCTGTTTACTCGTTAACTTGTCAACTAGTAATAACCATTTCATAAATCCCGATGAAGAAAAATTTTGTAGAAGAACTAAGATGGCGCGGCATGTTGGCCCAAATTATGCCAGGTACTGAAGAACTGTTGCAAAAAGAAACCGTGACCGCTTATTTGGGAACCGACCCCACAGCCGACTCTTTGCACATCGGGCATCTTGCCGGTATCATGATGCTTAGGCACTTGCAGATGTGCGGACACAAACCTATCATACTCGTGGGAGGTGCTACTGGTATGATTGGAGACCCCTCGGGCAAGAGCATGGAACGTAACTTGCTCGATGCACAAACACTATATCACAACCAAGAATGCATCAAAGCGCAGGTGGCTAAGTTTCTCGACTTCAACGCTGAGGGCGATAACGTTGCCGAAATGGTGAACAACTACGACTGGATGAAGGACTTTTCGTTCCTTGATTTCGCGCGTAAGGTGGGCAAACACATCACCGTTAACTACATGATGGCGAAAGATAGCGTTAAAAAACGCCTTAATGGCGATGCTAGAGACGGTCTTTCGTTCACCGAGTTTACTTACCAATTGCTGCAAGGTTACGACTTTCTTCACCTCTACGAAACCAAAGGTTGCAAGCTGCAACTTGGTGGTAACGACCAATGGGGCAACATGACAACTGGTGCAGAGCTTATTCGTCGCACCTTAGGTGTTGAAACCGAGGCCTATGCTCTTACCTGTCCGCTCATCACTAAGGCCGACGGAACAAAGTTTGGCAAAACAGAAAGCGGAAATATTTGGCTCGATGCTAAGCGCACTTCGCCTTATATGTTCTACCAATTCTGGCTCAATGTGAGCGATGCCGATGCCGAACGCTATATTAAGATTTTCACTTCGCTGGATAAAGACACGATTGACGCCTTGATTGCCGAGCAGAACGAAGACCCAGGACGTAGACCTTTGCAAAAGCGTTTGGCCGAAGAAGTAACGGTAATGGTTCATTCGCAGGCTGCTCTTGAACAGGCTATGGAGGCCAGCAACATCCTTTTTGGAAAAGCCACTAAGGAAAGTTTGCTTAAACTCGACGAACAAACGCTGCTCGATGTCTTCGAAGGCGTGCCTCATTACGAAATGGATAAGTCGCTGCTTGGCCAACAAGCTATCGAACTTTTCACACGCGAGGATGTGCCTGTGTTTGCTAGCAAGGGCGAAATGCGTAAGCTGGTGCAAGGCGGAGGCGTGTCGCTCAACAAGGAAAAGCTGGCTGCTGCCGACTATCTTGTTACTGCCAACGACCTTATTGATGGCAAATACTTACTGGTGCAGCGCGGTAAGAAAAACTATTACCTGCTCATCGTGAAATAATACACCCTGGCATTGGTCTCCAAAGACCAATGTGCAAGGCTAACGAACATAAAAATTTGGGCATTCGCAAGTGGTATTCCACCTTGCGAATGCCCAATTTTTATGCCTTAAAGGCTAGCTTGTAGTGGCTGTTATGCCTCCACTCGACGTGTACCCATGCGAGCTTCAACCACGTTAACCACGTAGTCGGCCAGCTTTCGCACTCGTTAATAATGTCCATATACATCGTTCCCACGTTGTAAGTGTATTCGTGGTTGTTGATGTCGAACACGTTTTGCGTACGCAATTGCGTGCGATAATTGTTGATTTCTGTTTCGATGTTAAACGAGCGGTTAACGTCTAGATGCTCTTTACGTCCGCGAATGATAACATTCATCTGCGACAGACTATCGTCGGTGAGTTCAAACATCTGATGTATGCGCTCGTATTGCTTCTCAGTAAAGTCTTCTTTCGAGTTCACCAGTCGGCTAATGGTGCGTGCTAGGTTGTAACAGCTGTCGCCAATACTTTCTAATTCGGTAATCTCGCGCATCATATCGCGTATCTTAGCCTTTGTTTCGTCGCTCAAGTGGGCATCGCTCACGGCGCTAAGATACTTTGCAATTTCTTGCTCCATGTTGTCAGAAATGTTTTCATACTTCTCGATACGCGTGTAAAGCTTCACAAACTCCGATTCGTCGTGTGTGCTAAGCAGTTCGCGCACCATGCCAAACATCCGTTGCATGCGTTCTGCAAAGCTGCTAATTTCTTTTTGAGCCTCGAGCACAGAAAGCTCGGGAGTTTTCATAATGCCAGCTTGTATGAAACGCAAACGGAAGTCTTCTTCTTCGTCTTTCTTGCCCGACTTGATTATCCAACACACAATTTTCTCTATCTGGGGGATGAACCAGATAAGAATTCCCGTATTAAAGAGGTTGAAACAGGTGTGGAACATGGCCAGGATAACGGGCAATGTTTGCCAAATCGGTGGCGTTGGGCGTGGCTGCTGTGGGGTCGTAGCCCACAAGGCGGCATATCATGTTAACGAAGGGATAGAAGAATATCAGCACCCAAATCACACCAAACACGTTAAACACTAAGTGGGCCATGGCTGTGCGGCGCGCTTGCACGTTAGAACCAAGCGCCACGAGGTTGGCTGTTCCTGTGGTTCCGATGTTCTCGCCCATAACCAATGCAATGCCAAGATATATGGGTAGCACGCCCGTGGTGCAAAGAAGGATGGTGATAGCCATCACTGCTGCCGACGATTGCACGATAAGGGTGATGATTGTGCCTATCAATAAGAAGATGAGTATAGAGAAATAGCTGTTTACATCAAACGAACTAAAAAAGTCGATAGCGGCCTGGTTGTGTTGCAAATCGAGCGATTTGCCTGTGTCGCTAAGCAAAACAAGACTGTAAAACAAAAAGGCTATACCAAAAAGGAAGTCGCCTTTATATCGTTGTTTGCGATTGTAGATAAGCATAATACCCACCATGAAAGCTGGGAAAACAAAGCTAGTGAGGTCTATAGAGAAGCCCAACGACATAATCCAAGCCGTTAGCGTGGTACCAATGTTGGCACCCATAATCACCGATATGGCCTGGGCCAACGTGAGCAAACCTGCATTTACAAACGAAACGGTCATCACCGTGGTGGCCGTAGACGACTGAACGGCGCTCGTAATCAGCGTTCCTGTTAGCATGCCTGTAAAGCGGTTGGTGGTCATTGCACCCAAAATGTGGCGCAACTGCGGACCTGCCATCTTCTGCAATGCTTCACTCATTATCTTCATACCATAAATGAGCAATGCAAGCGAACCCGCAATCTTAAAAATAAAAACCAGATAATTGCTTGTATCCATAAATTAACTATAATGTGGTGGCTTACTCTTGTGACTTTGAAATATATTCTTTAACTTTACACTCACTAAATTCTTAATGTTGCTAAGCATGAAACAGTTCATCCAAATACGATGCAAAAATAATAAAAAAACCGCAAAGGTAGCTATCGGAAGCACACTTTATGATGTTTTTCATGAATTAAATCTTGATATGCCTTACGGGCCAGTAAATGCCAAAGTGAATAACAAGATTGAAGGCATGCATTATCGACTTTATCACAATAAGGATATTGAGTTTCTTGATTTGCATTCGCCCTCGGCCCTGCGCACTTATACGCGCACGCTCTTTTTTGTGCTTTGTAAAGCCGTGCGCGACCTATATCCGCACTCGCGCGTGGTGATTGACATCCCCGTGAGCAATGGGTATTATGTGGATTTAGACATCCAACGACCCATAACGCCCGATGATGCCAACGCCATTAGGCTGCGAATGCAAGAGATTGTGGAGGCACGCATGCCCATATCGCGACACGAAACCACCACCGAGGCCGCCATAGAAATGTTTAAAAAGGTGGGCGACGAGTCGAAAGTGCGATTGCTCGAAACTGTTGGTTCGCTCTACACCACTTATTATCAGCTTGATAAGTATGTGGATTTTTATTATGGTTCGCTGCTAACCAACACGCGCGAACTGCGACTCTTTGGACTTGAACCTTACTACGATGGACTGTTGCTGCGCGTTCCTTCTAGTGCCGACCCCTCTAAACTGGGCGAACTGGTGGCGCAAGATAAAATGTTTGAGATTTTTAAAGAGCATCACCGCTGGCAACAAATTCTAGGCATTCGCACCGTGGGCGACTTTAATCACGCTGTTGCTAATGGGTTGAGTGCCGACCTGGTGCATGTGTCGGAGGCTTTGCAAGAAAAAAAGATTGCTCGCATTGCCGATGAAATTGCGGCTAGACCCAAAGTGCGAATGGTGTTGCTGGCCGGACCGTCGTCGTCGGGTAAAACCACCACCTGTAAACGCCTCTCGGTGCAATTGCTGGCCAATGGCATTAAACCTGTACAAATATCGTTAGACGATTATTTTGTTAACCGCGAACAGACTCCAAGAGACGAAAACGGAGAGTACGATTACGAAAGCTTGTACTCGCTGAACATTGCTTTGCTTAATCAACACCTCGCCGCACTCTTCCGTGGAGAAGAAGTGCAGATGCCGAAATACAACTTTGTGGAGGGAAAGAGCGAACCCAACGGTAAGCTTTTACGCCTTCCGCAGGATAGTGTCTTGGTGGTTGAGGGTATACATGCCCTTAACCCCGAACTTACTTCGCTCATCCCCGACGAACAAAGTATAAGGTGTATGCCTCGGCACTAACAACCATCTTGCTAGACGACCATAATTATATCCCCACAACCGACAATCGATTGCTTCGACGCATTGTGCGCGACCATAAATATCGAGGTGTGTCGGCTGCCGAAACCATTAAACGTTGGCCCAGTGTGCGCGCTGGCGAAACCAAATGGATTTTCCCTTATCAAGAAGAGGCCGATGCCATGTTTAATACGGCCATGCTCTTCGAACTGGCTATTATCAAAACGCAGGCCGAACCGCTGCTTGAGCAGGTGCCCGAAAATAGCGATGAATATTCGGAAGCCTATCGCCTTCGCAAATTCTTGCGCTATTTTGCCCCCATGCCCTTCCATCAATTGCCGCCAACTTCTTTACTACGCGAGTTTTTGGGCGGTAGCTCGTTTAGTTATTAACGCTTTAAAACTTGTGCTTTAAGGTGTAAATACTGGTGGCACACCACAAGCAAGGACAGGCCAATTACATTGTGCGGCCTTGTCTTTGCTTGTGTGTTTTGTGGGCTTGCTTGTTTGTTTTGTGTTGCATTGCTTGTCTTTGTGGGCTGGTTACTGGGTGGTTTGTTGTATTGTTGGCTGCTAACTTGTAGGCCATTAGTAGGTTAGCAACATTTTCTTTTCTTGAAAAAATGCATTAACGAGCAATCCTCATTGTCTAGCGAGCCACATCGACCTGTAAATAGCGCCAACTCATTCGTACTCCATCTTGTTTCTACAATCTTTTTTGTAAAATAATATTACTAGATTTTAACGTTGTGAGTGCCAACTTCATTCACTAAGTTGTAAGTGGCTCGCTTTTTACTGCGTATTTTTTAAGTTTGTAAATGCTTAATTGTTAGAATGTTAGGGCTGTTTTTGGGTGAAATATCCCTCTTTTGAGGCATTATGCCCACTCAAAACTAAGTAAGGGCAAACCATCAGTAAACAATACTCTTTTCTTAACAAGCATTCAAAAGGCTAATACAAGCCTTTAATCGTGTGATTTTACGCTTAAATGATTGAATAGTAAGGGTTTAGGTGAGATTTGTGCGTTTTTTAAGTCGCAAAAAGCCACTAAAAACTTTGCAAAAAGCAGCAAATAGCATTGCGTTTTGTAGGAGTTAGCATCGCGTTTTGTAGGAGATAGCATTGCATTTAGCACGAGTTAACACTGCGTTTTGTAGGAGATAGCAGTGTAAAATGGTGCATTTAGTAAATCGTTGTTTGCGCTTTATATTACATTTTGCGCTCCAAAATAGGATAAAACCATTTTTTTTGCGGAGCGAATTTTCTGCCCAAATTACCCAAATAGAACGCCCAAAAGGTGCTTTTTGCTAAAAAACTGCCCAAATGTGATGCAGAAGCTTGCTAAAAAATCGCCCTTTTCGCCCCAAAATTCTCCTTTTTGTGCTGGTTGTACTTCTAGATTGGCGCTTGCTTCGATTACTGTTTGTAAAGAAAAGCTACGCTTTAGACTTTCCAAACCCTCCTTGTGTGCTTGTCTTTAGGGTATATTTATCCAGTGCGCGTTGTGTGGTTTATAGATATAATCAATGCCACAATAGGAAGAAACATTTTTCGGCATTGGGCGTAATGGCTAACTTTGCAATCGTAAAGACAAGCATATATAATCACAATATAAATATAGAAAGGAATAAAAAGATGAATACATTAAATTATCTAGGATTAGACGAGAAGAAGGTTCAACCCGTAGTAAATGGTTTGTCGCAGCTGTTGGCCGACTTTCAGGTGTTTTATACCAATCTTCGTGGTTTGCACTGGAATGTTAAAGGCAAACGTTTTTTCTCGTTGCATGCCAAGTACGAAGAACTTTATAACGACGCTGCCGAAAAGATAGACGAGATTGCAGAGCGCCTTTTGCAACTGGGAGCAACACCCGAAAACCGCTTTAGCGAATATCTTAAGGTGAGTTCGATTAAAGAAACAGGCAATCAACCTACTGGAAAAGAAGGTGTTGAGACTGTGCTCAACAATCTTAGTAACTTGATTAAGCAAGAACGCGAACTGAGCAAACTGGCTTCTGAAATTGACGATAACGCTACTGTTGGCTTGATTGACGGATTTCTTGGGGGTCAAGAAAAAAACTGTTTGGATGCTTGTTTCGTTCTTGGATAAGAGCTATAAAAAAAGTAAAAACATAGGGCCCGAAATGGGCCGAAACCATACGCTTGGCGTGCTTTGCCACCCTTGTGTATATTTGGTTAAAAACGCTGGGCAGCGATCTTGTCAAAAGGGTTGCTGCCCTTTTTTTGTCCTTTATAAGAACGAAAGTGTGGCTTTTGCAGTGTGGATGTTTGGTTGTTGGGAGCAAGGGGTCGCCAGTGTCTCACTTGTTGTGAGGTTGGCGACTTATAATTAGTGGTTTTGTACGCATATTGTTGATTGATAATTGTTTACGAGGTGGTAGTTGCATTATGTTAAAGGCCAGCGAACTGGTCTAAAATTCAATATATTTGCTTATCTTTGCATACCAGTTATGGCGCGTCTAATTAAGTTCCATGCTTCTACACACCTATTTTGAAGGCCGAAACAGTAGCCCGGACGCGCTAGTTTTAAATTAGAGACAGGATTAACAAATGAGAAAAATCATTGTTGTGGCATCTATAATGATGCTCTTTGTCGCCTGTGGAGGCGACGACAATACAATAACGCCCACACCTATAACACCCCCAACGGAAGTAAAGACAAACGAAGTTACAGCAGACGATCTCGTGAAGTTTTTCAACCTCGATAAGCAACTCCTTGTTTCTCAAGCATTGGAAAAGGCTAAAACAACTCTCGGAAAGAAAACCATAAATGGTAAAGAACTGAATGTTACGGCCGTGAGCGTGGTGAAAGCGACAACGTGAAGGGTACATTCACATTGAAGGTTACGGGCATTTGTGCCAACAAAGCCTTTGTGAAGGATGTGGATTTTAATGGTTTTGCGGTGAAACCTTCAGACTATGACATGGCTAAACGTGCCGTTGCTTCGTGGAAAGAGGGTGTAAATGCCTTAACGGAGTTCGATTTTGATGCGCTTTACCGGTTGAAAGATACCAGCAAATTTACGGCAGAATATCTGCAAAAGCTGGTAGACTTGAAGGCTTCGGCAATCAATGGCAGCGCTAACTACACCTTTACGGCCGATGATTGGGCTAAAACCACGATTAGCGATGTGCGCTATGTGCCCGACAATAACGTGACGGGCAGCATTGCTTTCAACATAAGCTATAACGGCATAGAGGGCAAAAAAGGCGATGGCAGAGATGGTTCGCCTCGTCTATCGTTTAGCAAACGCGATTATTATGCTACAAAAGTGACGGTTAATACCAATCAAACGAAAAATATGTACATGCGTGGCGTGTACGAGCATATCGAATTTTACCGTTCGTATGTGCTCAACTTCGACGCTAGCAAGTTTGTGCCTTATTTTGAAAGTAAACACTATAACTATAGCGAAAATGCATTTTACCTCACTGTTAGACTTGTGGCTAGGGATGGACAAGAAACCCCTTTGGCTACGTTCACAATGAAAGTGGATGGGTTTAGACCTATTTCAGATTTGTCTGACGAGCTTACAATTAGTACTTATGACAGGTTGAACCTGTTTTTTGGTAAGCGTTTTAGAGGTAAGGCCGATGGCGATTACACGGCAAAGGTTAAAGCCTTGTCGCAAACTGTGGCTGCACCTTGCCGACTTGTATATCACTCGCGACAACTTTCAACACTTGCTCTATGGCCGCGAGGAGCGTAGCGATAAGGGTAATTACAACGTTGAAGTGTGGAGGCCTAATAATGGCAGTATTTATAACCAGGATGTTTACTTGGAGGACTTGAAAATCGAGGTTCTATCGGCTAAGAAAGTGGGCAATTTCCTTGAGCTTACGTATAAGTTTGTTGCAGCCAATGAGGTCTCGTTTAATGGTAAACAGCATACTTTTAAGGTGCATCTTATGGAAGAATAATGATATTAAAAGTGCTAGCTTGCCTTGGCAGCTGGTTTTTGTGGGGCTAGGGGCTTTGGTTTTGCTAGAGCTTCTAGCCTTTTTTGCTGGATAAGGGGATAGGTTTTCTAGGTTGTTTTTGGGGTTCTAGGTGTTCTAGGTTTTCTAGGTATTCTAGTTGTTCTAGGTTATTTTTGGTTTTCTAGATTTTCTAGTTGTTCTAAGTTGTCCTAGTTTTTCTTCTTTTCTTGCCTTATAAGCAAAAATCCCCACAGCCCAAGGCTGTAGGGATTAGTCATTATTCTATCAAGTATCCACCCGTATAAATCAGTAAAGCCTTATCGGCCATGCATTACGGGGGGTATCATTTATTCAGCGCGAAGCGTGAAGCGCTTGAAATCAAGAACGGTGAGGTCTTTATCGGCAGCTTTAAGATACTGTCCAACGCTCAATTTAGAGTCTTGGATGAACTCTTGTTCGAGCAAGCAGTTTTCCTTAAAGAACTTAGCCATACGGCCTTTAGCGATATTGTTCACCATTTCTGCAGGAAGTGAAGCAGCTTTCTCTTCAGCAACGGTGGTTTTAATCTTGCGAATTTCTTCGGCTTGAGCCTCTGTGATGTTGCCTTTAGCAATACCTTCGGCGATGTGCTCTTCGTTTTCGGCGATGTAAAGGTTGAATCCAGCCTTCTTCAAGGCAGCTTGCACAGCCTTTTCAACTTGCTCTTCCTTGGTTTTTTCGATAGCCACTTTCAGCTCTTCGTCCTTAACCTCTTGTGGAACGCTAGCCTCGTCAAGCGCAATAGGCTTCATTGCAGCAATCTGCATGGTAACAGCATGACCCTCTTCTGCAGCAGGCTTGTTGGTTTGAGCCATGGTGCAAAGCAGGTTTTTGTTCATGTGGTTGTAGGTGTAGATGTTTTCTCCCTCGATGAAGTGGTATCCATCAAGTTCCATTTTCTCACCAGTGATACCCGAACGAGCGATAACAGCGTCTTCAACCTTCGTTCCATCAGCCAATGTAAGCGCCTTAACCTCGTCGAGGTTTAGCCTTAGCAGCAACGGCAGCATCGATGATGTCTTGCGTAAGTTGAATATAGTCTTTACCATTAGCAACGAAGTCGGTTTCACACTTCAAGGCGATGATAGCACCGAAGCCATTTTCAGCCTTTACAAGTACGCAACCGTTAGAGGTTTCGCGGTCTGAACGCTTAGCGGCGATAGCCTGACCCTTGGCGCGAATAATCTCAATTGCCTTCTCGATGTCGCCAACGGTTTCGTCGAGAGCTTTCTTGCAGTCTGCCAAACCAGCACCAGTGAGTTTGCGCAGCTTCTGTACGTCTGCTATTGAAACAGCCATAATATTTTCCTTTGCTTAATTTTATTGTTGAGAAAAGAAGCGGCTCGGGCGGCCATTAATGCCCCTTTGCCGCTTCATATTTTATTTTTAGGCCTCTTCTTTAACTTCTTCAGCTACTTCGGCTACGGCCTTAGCCCCGTCTTTGCGTGCTTTTTTAGGAGCGCGAGCGGTTTCTTCGCTTTGTTCGGCAGCAGCCTTTTCGTCGGCTTTTTCTACCTTACGCTCTTCCAAGCCTTCGGCGATGGCAGCGCAGCAAGCGTTGAGAACAACCTCGATGCTATCTTTAGCGTCGTCGTTTGCGGGGATAATGAAGTCGATATCGCGAGGGTCTGAGTTGGTATCAACCATTGCGAACACAGGGATACCAAGGCGTTTAGCCTCTTTAACAGCGATAGCTTCTTTCATTACGTCGATAACAAAGAGAGCGCTAGGCAAGCGTGTGAGGTCGGCAATAGAGCCAAGGTTCTTCTCAAGTTTGGCGCGTTGGCGTGTTACTTGAAGCAACTCGCGCTTTGAGAGGTTGGCAAAAGTACCGTCGTTCATCAGTTTGTCGATGTTCGCCATTTTCTTAACAGCCTTACGAATGGTAGGGAAGTTGGTGAGCATACCGCCTGGCCAACGTTCGATAACGTAAGGCATGTTTACGCTAGCAGCCTTTTCGGCTACCACGTCCTTAGCTTGTTTTTTAGTAGCGACGAACAAAATGCGCTTGCCCGACTTAGCAATTTGCTTGAGCGCTTCGGCTGCTTCGTCTACCTTAGCCACAGTTTTGTGGAGGTCGATGATATGGATGCCGTTGCGTTCCATGAAGATATAGGGAGCCATTGCAGGGTTCCACTTGCGGCGGAGGTGTCCGAAATGGCAACCTGCCTGTAACAGTTGGTCAAAGTTTGTTCTTGACATGTCTTTGTTTTGTTTGGATGTTTACTTTCTTTTAAATTCTTTTTATTTAGAACCAGCGGGCAGGTAATCGTGGCTAATGCCTTAACGAGTCGCGCCCGTTTAGATGCTAAACGTTGTTCAGCTTGGGTTTTGCCAGTGCTTGATGCCTAAATACAGCGTTGTGATACTTAAGCCACCTTTGAGATAGACCTTAAGCGCAATCCAGTAAATGGCAAGCAGGGCATAAACACATTAACGCTTGCTGAACTGGAAGCGACGACGAGCCTTGGGTTGACCTGGCTTTTTACGCTCAACAGCACGAGAGTCGCGTGTGAGGAAACCTTGGTCTTTCAGAGCTTTCTTGTCTTCCTCGTTTACTTTAACCAATGCGCGTGCGATGGCTAGGCGCAGTGCTTGGCTTTGTCCGGTGTAACCACCACCGTCGAGGTTAGCTTTAATGTCGTATTTCTCGGCTGCTTCGAGCAACTGCAGTGGTTGTCTAACCACGTACTGCAAGATGGCAGAGGGGAAATATTGGTTGATGTCTTTCTTGTTGATCGTTATTTTGCCAGTACCTTCAGAGAGGTAAACACGAGCTACAGCGCTCTTGCGGCGACCAATTGCATTTACTACTTCCATTTCTTTTCCTTATTTATACTGGTTAATGTCGATGGCCTTGGGCTGTTGAGCAGCCTTGTCGTGCTCGGTTCCTTCGAATACGTAGAGGTTGCCAAGCAAATGGCGGCCTAGGATGCCTTTGGGCAGCATGCCCTTAACAGCGTGGCGGATGATGCGATCTACGCCACCCTTACGCTTGCGCAATTCGGCAGGCGTGTTAAAACGCTGTCCACCGGGGTAGCCAGTATAGCGAGTGTAAACCTTATCGGTTTCTTTCTTACCCGTGAAAACCACTTTCGCGGCGTTGATGATAATTACATTGTCGCCACAGTCAACGTGGGGAGTGAAGTTGGGTTTGTATTTGCCGCGGATAAGCTTAGCTACCTTTGAGCAAAGACGACCAACTACCTGGTCGGTAGCATCGATAACTACCCACTCTTTCTTAGCCGTTTCCTTGTTAGCGGAAATAGTCTTGTAACTTAAAGTGTCCATTCTAATTTTTTTAATTGATACTACTAAAAAAACATTTTTTTCGGTTTTCGCAGCCGATTCACTAACCGTCAGGCTCGGCCAAAAGCATGACTATTAACACGGTTGCAGCGGAGGCTCTAAGGGTTACCCCCATAATAATCGGACTGCAAAGGTACGAATTAATGTGCTTTAACTAATAAGTGCGACAGCTATTTAACTTTGTCGTTACGTTTAATTAACAAAGTTTAGTAATTCGAGATAGTCGATTGGGGGTAATGTAAATTACACCACCGTTAGGCTTGTGGCGCAGCCCCATGCGTTGTTATACTTATCAGTCACGATAAATCCATCGCCCTTATAGCCTTATTGTAAGCCCGATGCCCTTTCGCCGAACAATGTGCGATGCCTAAACGCTATGTCGCCACCCACTTCGGCCGCAAACGGTCTGCTTTCTCCTTCTCCACGCTTAAAGGTAAGGGCGATTAGTGGTGCGTTGGCTTGCATGCGTGCAGCAGGATTGTGTACAATTTCCACCCGTTCGATGCCGCTTGCAGGCATGGCGCGCAGCAACTCTTACAGTTGGTTGTAGGGAATGTTCTGCGTTTCGCCGTTGATAGACACGGCAATAGCGCGTCCGCCAAGCGTGTAAACGCCGTTTTGCACCACTATTCCAGGCAGTGTGCCAATGGCATCGTAAACGTTCTCCATGCCTTTTTGTGCCACAAGTCGTGGCAAGTCGTAGCTAACGGCATGGCTCAAATGCTGTTCTTCCGTTTGTGCTTGCACGTTAGGTGTGCTCCAGGTAGATAGTACGAGGGCTAAAAGGGCTGTCAATGTGTTTCTTTTCATTTGTATCTGTATCAAGTGATTGCTTGTTTTGGGTCGCGTTTGTTTTAAGAAAGACGTCGTTTTATTCCGCTTTCTTTCGCAACCAACCCCTGTAAATTTATCGAATTTTCGGATTTACGCCAATGTTTTATGCAGAAAAGTTTAGCGCAAACTACAAATTCTCTGCTGTTGTAAACCCTTACCAACGCTTGTTTCCATGCTTGGCAATGGCTTATGCCCATGCCCATGCGGAGAACTTACAGGCTCTTTTATCTTGCCAGTTCCTAGCGTGTTTCAATTGAATTTGTTCTCAAAAACACGATGAATGACTTGCATAAGTCCATAGAACGTCGTACTTTTGTACCAAAAGTCTAAACCAACAATCAGGCAAATGAAACAACGCGCATTGCACCTACTGTTACTCTTGCCCTTCGCGATAGGCGTTGCGGCTCAATCGAAGCTGTACAATCGGTATGGATTTATCTACGCCGATGCCATGCTGAGCACCCCAAACAAGGTCATGACCGTGCAAGCGCTTATAGATACGGGCTGCTCGCTGTGTATGATAGACTCTACTTACGCCGTAGACTCGTGCAAAATACAGTTGGACGCAACGGAGAAATTGATTCTTAGTGCAGACAACGAACATGTAAGGGCAAAACCGGTTACGCTTGATTCTATTTCGTTTTGCGGTAAAACGTATAGAAATGTTGCTTGTTTGGTTTTCAACATGGCCGAAAAGCTGCAACAGTACACGCCCCAATTCATCATCGGAGCTAACATCCTGAAACAAGACCTGTGGCTCTTTAACCTCAAAGACATGCTTGTGCAACGAAATCCCACCGGCAAATGTGCGCCCGACTATACGTTAAAATGGAAGAACCACAGGCATTATGCTGATGTTGGTCGCGACCTCATCACACTTCATGCCGAGATAAACGGCATACGGGGGAGATTTGTGTTCGATACAGGTAGCCGAAACAATTATGTTCCAAACAACATCAAGCTAAAACCGACACGCGAAGTGGAAACGGAAGTGGCCAGTGCATCTAGAAAGCTGAGCAATCAAAAGGTTAAAGAATGCGAGAACGTTGCCGTTATCTTGGGCAAACAGCACTTTGTGCTAGATTTCAGACTGTTCGACCGCAGCGTTGGCGACCTTTAAACTTGTCTTTCCTTAAAGACCGTTCGTTTTTGCTTGACTACAACAAGCGGACAATAACCGTGCTACGCTAACCTCACATGCTCACCACGCGCTTGTGCGTGCTGTGTTGGGCTATGGGAAAGGTATTATTTATAAGGCGAGAGAACCATTACGGCGGTTCTTTGGCCTGTTGCAACGACCGGTTAAAAGAGAAACGTGTATAACATAACAGCACATCATCATTATGGCAGCAAATATATCAACATGGTTGAAACCCGAAGTTAAGGCAGAGGGTTTAAAACAAGAGGACGGCATCTTCGTGTATATGGATAACGACTTTGTTAGTGGGGATAACCACAAGTACATGAAGATGTACGATTGGATGTCTTACGTTTACGATTTTGGAGAGAAATGGATGGGGCGGCTTAAATATGGCGGGGCTATCGACCAATTGCGTTTCCAACTGATGAGCCGTTTGGAGTGGCGAAACAACATCTCCGTGCTCTATGTCTCTATTGGTACAGGGGCCGACTTGAACCATCTGCCGCAGGGTGTCGACCTTAAAACGTTGGAGTTGGTGGGTGTCGACATTTCGTTGGGTATGCTTAAGCGGTGCAAAAAGAAATGGCAGAAGAAAACAAACTTAACGCTTGTGCAATGTCCTGCCGAACAACTGCCTTTTGCCGACAACACTTTCGACCTTGTTTTCCACAATGGAGCCATCAACTTCTTTAACGATAAGGCTCGTGCAATGAACGAAATGCTGAGGGTTGCCAAGCCTGGGAGTAAAATTCTTGTTGCCGACGAAACGGCCGACTTTGTGGAGTCGCAGTATAAGAAAAGCGTTTTCTCTAAGTCGTATTTCGATGGTAAGACGGTAGACTTGCACGAAATGGAGCAATGTGTTCCGCCACAGGCAGAAGACAAGCAAACAGAACTGTTCTGGAACAACAGGTTTTATGGCATCACGTTTAGGAAAAGCAGAGGTGGTTAGGTGGCTGCGCTACCAGTCTTGTTAATTTGTCAGCCCGTTAACTCGTCACCTTGTTAACCCATCAACTAAAATTTGTCTTGTTTTTAGTAAGAATTTTAACATTATGAGTGCCTTTTTATCCACCAATCGTATGTCAGCGTGCAAAAAATCGATTCTCGCGAGGGTTTGTCTTGATGCAAGCGGGGGGTAGTTTGTGAATGCAATAAAATGAATATTTATTTGAAAAACTCGCCATTTACACCCGTTTTAGGGCTATTTTGTGCTAAATGTGGTGCAATATGCTGCTAAATGCGGTGCGTTTTGCTGCTAAACGCATTGCGTTTTGGTGCTAAACGCAAGGTAAAAAGGTACAAAACGCAAGGTGAAATGGTGCAAAACGCAGTGTAAAATGCTGCTACACGCAAGATGGAAAGCATAAATATTCACAGCGTTGGTATAAACAAAACCTTTTATCACCACCAAAATCATAGCTGAAAGGGTCCAAATAGGGGGTAAAAAGTGGGTTTTTAGGGGCTAAAAGCGTGTAATTGGGCTTGAAAAATTTCGAGCTTACGACCAAACTAGAAAGGCAAAATGGTGCAAAATGCAGGTTGTATGCTTAAAAACGGACAAATATAAAGACGTGTAAGGTTATAAAAAGTACAGATTTACCTACTTTGTGGCCTCTATTTTCGCTAGAACGCTGCGAAAATTAGAGCGGTGTTGTAAAATAAAAGATAACAATTTAAGTTTTTTTAAGTTGATGAGTTTTTTTAAGTTGATGAGTTTTTTTGAGTTGATGAGTTTTTTTAAGTTGATGCATTTTTTTGGGTTGATGAGTTTTTGAGTTGATGAGTTTTTTTAAGTTGATGAGTTCTAGGGTTCGTGAGTTTTTTTAAGTTGATGAGTTTTTAAGTTGATGAGTTCTAGGGTTCGTGAGTTTTTAAGTTGATGAGTTTTTTTAAGTTGATGGGTTTTTTTAAGTTGATAAGTTTTTTTAAGTTGATGAGTTTTTTTAAGTTGATAAGTTTTTAAGTTGATGAGTTTTTTTAAGTTGATAAGTTTTTTTGAGTTGATGAGTTTTTTTAAGTTGATGAGTTTTTAAGTTGATAAGTTTTTAAGTTGATGAGTTTTTAAGTTGATAAGTTTTTAAGTTGATGAGTTTTTGCGTTGATGAGTTTTTAAGTTGATGGGTTTTTAAGTTGATGAGTTTTTAAGTTGATGAGTTTTTGAGTTGATGAGTTTTTAAGTTGATGGTTTTTGAGTTGATGGGTTTTTAAGTTGATGAGTTTTTAAGTTGATAAGTTTTTGAGTTGATGAGTTGGTAAGTTTTTGAGTTAATTAGTTTTTGAGTTAATGAGTTCGTGGGTTTGTGAGTTGATGATTGTTTGAGCTGACGAGTTTGTTGTTTACTGATGTTATAGTCAAACGGAATTGGTTTTTGGAAAATCATAGTTGCATGGTAAGCAAACCAAAGTGTTCCTTCTCTCTGTGTAAGGGTTTGTTGATGGCGAGGCTACACAGGTATGGCATTCTTATAAAACAATTACCCCAAGGCAATTCTGTTTGATTATTCTGTGCAGGTAAATGTTGATTGCTGCTCTAAACAAGCGTAGGTAATGCGTTTTGTCGCAACTTGGTTGAGAGTGGCATTTTTTGTTTGGGAAAAACAAATCGGCGCTCGCACCTATATGATAAGATGCGAACGCCGATGTGATGTTATATATAATAAGGTGTGGCCTTATTAGAGCGCTTTGTTTGTGCTTAGCTTAGTTTGCCTTCGTGTGCAATGGCTTGCACAACGATTTCGCGTTTCACGGCGTTGTTGAGCAGCTTTGTGGCAACGGCCATCACGTCGGCTGGCGTTAGGGTGCTAAACACGGGTTCAACGGCTGCGCTTTCTTCGGGCGTTATGGTTTCGCCTGTTTGTGCATACACGCCTAAAGTGGCCATCCAAAGTGAGGGATTGGTGGCGAGTTCGGGCGAAGCGGGCGACTGTTCGTCTACGGCTAAGGGCACAACAGCCTGCTTAAACTGGTCGGCTGTGAATTTACCTTGGCTTACTTCTTCGAGCAAGGCATATACTTTGGCCACGGCTTTGTCTACGTTTTGGCGTGCGGTGGATAGGTGTATGCTCAGTGTTTCGCTTGTTTCGGGCTGCGAAGTGTAGTTGGCGCTTACGCCGATGGTGTAACTGAGTTGCTCTTTCTCGCGAATTTCATCGAAAGCTTTGGTTTCTAATATCGAGCGCATCACTTCAAGGGCTGCTTGTTCTTTATCGCTGAGACGCTGTTTGTTGGCAAAAGATATTTCTATCTCGGCCATATCGCCTTGCATATCCACGTTGAACCTACGTTTGATAACTGGTTCTTTAGAAGCGAAATTCATCGCTGTGGGAACTGGAAGCGTCTGATTGGGATCGCCTTTAAGCGATGCTAGGTAGCGCGTGGCGATGTTTTTAGCTTGCGCTTCGGGCATATCGCCCACGATGAAATAGGTGAAACGTGCTGCATTACCAAAGTGGGCGAAGAACTGCGAGGGTAATTCATCGAACTGCATGCGGTCGAAGAAGGCCTCGTTTTCTACGGGATTGGCCTCAGATGGCGGGAAAAGCAGTTGTCGAATTGAGTCTTGTGCAGCTTCCATTCCTTCGGTTGCACGGTTGGCATAGAGGTATTTGCTACGCTGAACATACTTAGAGAACACGCTTGGAGAGAAGTTGTGGCGCGACAAAATGAGGTTTAAATAACCAAAGAAGTTGTCTGCTTGGCTCACATCCATGCTTCCAGAGAGGTCGTCTGAGTAGTCGCCGGGCGACATGGTTAGGTCTAATTCCTTGCCTTGTAGCCACGAAGCCAGTTGGTTTCGGTTATATCCGCCCACGCCCGTTTGCATTAATTGGTTGCGCATGGCCGTGTAATTGGGCAGTTGTTGTGGCGAAACGGCGGCTTTTCCGCCAGGAGCAGTTGCCGAGAAAAATAGTTTCCCTTGGCTTGTGGCAAGTATTTATAGATAACGCGTGCGCCATTAGAGAGTTTCCACTCTTTAGCTGCGAGCTTAGCGATGGGTTTTTCGCTCACAATTTTGCCTGCAACGATGTGGCTAAGGTCGAGTTTTGTGGGTGTGCTGTTGTCTTGAGCCATTGCCACTTGTGGCTTTTCGCTGTTTGCAAGCGCTGTAAGGAAGTTGGTTTGCGTGATGTTTAATTCGCCTGGAGTGCGTTCGTAGGTAATGAAAGCCAAGTTGTTTGGTGTGAATAGTTTGGCAATCCAAGTGTTAAAGTCTTCCACTTCTTGTTCAACAAGCACCTCAATGTTGCGTTGAATTTGCTGACGGAAGTCGGTGATGGGTGTGCCATACACAAAGTTTTGCTTCATCAATCCAAACACATTGTCGGGTGTTCCCAGTCCGCTTGCTTCCAAAGCCTCTTTCATGCCCTGATACATTTTGCCCTTTTCTGCCTCGAACTCTTGTTTAGAGAAGCCGCCATTCGCCATTGCTGCCCTAACATTGAGCAGTTGTTCCATAGCTTGTTGGGCTTTGTTGGCATAGGGAACAACGTCCCAAGCCACCTGCGCGAAGCCACGTACAAGGGGCGAAAGGCTCACCGAAGCGGCGATAAAGGTTTCTTCGTCGGCGTTTTTAAGTCGAGCAAAGCGTCGTGGAGCCAGTGTGTTGAACATGCTTGTGAAGAGGAAATTCTTCACAGCCTCGTCGTCGTTGCGGTTGTTTGCTAGTCGGATGCGTTGATATAGTCCGAAGGAAGCACTCTTATTCTCCTTGTCTACAAACTGCATGAAGAGCGGTTCGCTATTATCTCCAATTAATCTACACTCCAAGTCGTATGGAGTGGGCTTAGCAGGCAGGGTCGAGAGCGTGGCTTTGATGGTGCGTTCGGTTTGGTCTAGGTCAACATCTCCAATGATGGCCACGAATTGATGGCGCGGTCTGTACCATGTATCGTAGAATTTTCGCAGGTCTTTGCCGAGAAAGCGCGTATGCGAGCTTCGTTTCCAATAACGTTGCGGTAGGCATATTTCGAGTAGTTGTACATCACTCGAGCCGTGCTGTCTGTGATGCGTCGGTCTATTCCCTCGCGTCGGCGCCATTCTTCCATAATAATTCCGCGTTCTTTCTCAACGTCGGCAGGTAGCAGTTTAATGCCGTGGCACCAGTCTTTGAGTAGCAAGAACATCTTGCCCATCAGCTGTTGGTTGTTGGTGGGCACGTTGTGCACGGCATATTTGGTGTCGTCAACGCCCGTAAAGGCCTCAAATTCGGTTAGTGCATTGGCCTTAAGAAAAGCCATAACGCCCCCAGGGAAGTTGTCGGTGGCATTAAAAGCCAAGTGTTCCAGTGCGTGAGCCAACCCTGTTTGGTTGTCGTCTTCGTTCACAGCTCCCACGTTTTGGTAGAGATAGAACTGAGCCACGCCTGGTGTAGAGCCGTCGTTATATATATAATAGGTAAGTCCGTTGGGCAACTTACCTTTTCTTAGCGCTTCGTTTTGTGCTTGCACCTGCTGGGCCAAGGCCAAAGAGGCCAGGCCTAGCAGAGCAAAGCGCATGCTTCGCGCCATTTTTCTTAGCGTTGTGTTCATGCTTTGGTTACTTTTCTAGTAGTTCCAGAGTAGCCAATTTTTGCTTAATGGCGTTTTGTACCATGGCTTGTGGCATCTCCATGTTTTGCATTCTTAGCGACTCGGCGTAGCCTTGGTTATAGCATTCGCGTGCTTTAGTGTAGTTCTTCAGCTCACGATACGAGTCGCCAATCATTACGAGATAGTTTACGCGTTCCATCACAGCCTCTTCTGCTTTCAATGCTTGTTCCACCCATTCGATGGCTTGTTTGTGGTCGTCGGCTGTTAGTTTTTTGCCAGCAGCGATGTAAAGGTCTTGTGCAGCCTTACCATAATCGGCTGGAGCCACCTTGTCTCCCATCTTTTGCAAGAGGGATTTTGTATCGCGGATGTAGCCTTTCACGTCTTTGTTTTTATAAAGATTGTACAGTGCATCGTAGTAAAGCTTAGCCCTATCGTAAGGTTTGATGGTGGGCAGAGCAGCTACTTCGTAGGCTTTAGCATATTCGTTTTTGATTTTTTCAACGTATTGCTTGTACTTATCGCTACCTTCTTTCACCAAATCTTCGGCCCAAGCGTCGTTAGCCATAATCACATAGTAGGCTGCGGGGTTGCCAATGGCAGCTTTCCATGCGTCAAGGTTCTGGTTAATAAAGTCAACCATCTCTTGCTTATGCGCTTTATCGTCGTTTCCTTCAAGGTTGTAGATAATGGCGTAGTCGTCTTTGTTGATGAGTTTCGGACCTTTTTTAGCGGCGATATAGCCTTTATAGAGTTTCTGAATGCGCACAACCCACTTGTCGGCATCCATTCCTTCTTGCGCTGCAAGGAAGTTTGGGGCCTTCATCAGCATTTGTTGTTGCACCTCAAGGTCGTTGGGATTCTTCTTATATTCGTCGTATAGTTGTTCGAAACTAACGCCCTCGCCAGCCACAATCTTGGCCGCTTCAAGCAAATCTTCTTTCCCAGTGCGCCAACGTTCACGCCAATGGTTCGTCCATCGGGCGCAATGAAGGCCACAGTGGGGTAAGCTTCCACCTTGTATTGCTTGGCAATCTCTTTGTTTTCGGGCTTTTCGGCATCAATTTGCAAGCTGATAAAGCGCGGATTGAAGTATTCGCCCACTTCGGGAAGTGTGAAAACCTCTTTGGCCATGCGTTTGCAGGGCACGCACCACGTGGCATAGAAGTCAACGAAGAGCGGTTTGTTTTGTTTTTTAGCTTCGGCCAAGGCTTCGTTAAACGAGCCTTTGAAAAACGTTATACCTTGTTCGCCCTGCGCTTTGCACACCAGTGCCAGCAACATGAGGGGCAATAATATCAGTCGTTTCATATTTATTATGGGTTTATTTGTTCGGGTTCGGGTTCGTCATCGCCAACGATGATGGTGTAAACATCGTCGATGGTTTGCGAATGCCCATCGTTATATACTCTAAGCGATAGCGTGTAGCGTCCATTTGGCAGTTCGGCCACGCCTTCTTGCATCAATACAATCATGCCACCGTCTACTTTTAGCAGTCCCTTTGCGCTAAGGCCTTAAACTTTTCGGCATCGCCGCCTTCAGTGGCCTTAACGTTTGCCAGTTCGTAGTTAATGGGATTGGTGCCAGCCACGCCCTGAATGCGATACGACACCCAAGGGAGGTTGTTTGTAAAGCGCAGTGTGCTGGCGTGTGGGTTGTGGTAAACGTTGAGCGTATCGGGGCTAAACGATGCGCCCTTTGTTCGTAGAAATCCTACGGGCATTGTGTTGCAAGCTGCCACTGCCATTGCGATAAGCGCAACAACAAAGAGCGTGCTGCCCAAATTATATATCTTCTTCATGTGTTAAAAGTCGCTTAATCTAAAATCGTAATCCATTGAATGCACCACGCCTGTGAGCGTTTGAATGTTGCTTGAGGCCACAGCGCTTTCTTTACTAGCGTCTAACGAAGTGACGTAAATACGTTTAGGACCTGCTCCTGGCACGCCACCAAAGGTGTCGTTGAAGGTGTAAATCCAAAATTGTTTACCCGATGCCATGTCGAACGTTTCGCCTCCAGTGCCCACAAGCACGTTGGCGTCGCTGCTTTTTCGTCCTGGTTTAAAGTCGTCGAGCAGCATTCGTTTGTTTAATAGGCCGTTAAGCACAAATGCTTTGCAGTCGTCTACGGGCATTTCTTCAACACTTGTCATACCGTTTTCAAAGAGATAGGCTCGTATGGAGTTGCTGGTAGCACCAAAATAGGTGATATCTTTGCCGTAAGAGCTGGTTCCTTTGAACACATCTTCTAGTTGGGCGCGTGTAATCATCTCTTGTAACAGTTGCCAATTGTAGGGGTCTTTGCTAAAATATTCCCACATGGTGCAGTCGTGTATGCCATTTGCTTCGCCTGTATCATCGAAATTATATTGCGTGCAGCTCACCGATATTAGTGCCAGTAAGCATGCCGCAGCTAAAAATTTAATGCGTTTCATATTCTTTCTTTCTGTTTGGGCCACGGTTCAACGTGTTGTTGTGCGGTGGCCACGGTTAGGAAATATTGCTTATTCGTATCGTTGCCAATATGTTTTTTGGCGGATAACCTTGTTTATGGGGTTTCCATCCTTATCTGTCTTGGCATCGATGGGCAGTGGTAAGCCCAAAGCACCGCCGCGAATGTCGCTCAACGTAAGGGTAGTGAACTTGCCAGTCAGCTCGTCCTTGATGTAATTGTTGCGGATGATGTCGGCGTAACGGGCATCGTTCTCGGCGATGAACTCGCGTTCGCGTTCGCGGAAGATGGCTTTGCGCAGTCCCTTTGGTGTCGTTGGCCGAGGGATAAGCGGTGGCTCCTGCACGATTGCGAATAACGTTGAGGTCGGCAATGGCTTGCCCATTGTTACCCAATTTGGCTGCACATTCAGCGCGAAGCAGATAGAAATCGGCCAAACGCCAGTACACATAGTCGGCATTTATCGAACGATATAGCTTACCCGACGACGTTGTTTGGTCGGGGTCGATAACAGCTGTGCGGAATTTGTAGGGTATGGCGTAGTTGTGGCCTCCATATGTGTGGTTCGTATCAAACTTGTAGAAGAAAGCCGTGCGCCGCAAGTCGCCTGCATCTGGGTACAGCTTGCTGATGGTTTCCTTGTAAAGTTTAAATCTTGGCTGGCTAGCTATATCGGCCAGCGTTTGTGTCTCGTCTACGGGCCAGCTTACAAAGTTCTCGGCCACTTTGTTGGGCGAGTATGTTTGTGCCGAGCGAGCTTTGTCGTAATACAAGCTGAAGATAGCCTCGGGATTGGTCTTCTCTGGTGCAGAGAGATATTCGCAAAGTTCTTCGGGTGTGTTGCAAAGGCTGTAGTCGCCCACCTCTTTGTTTATCAGCATAGTGCTATATTCCATCGATTTGGTGTAGGCTTCTTGTGCATTGCCCTCCAATTTCATCAGTTCGATGATGCTTCCTTTCCAGGCATAGAGGTGTGCCAGCAGTGCAGCGCATGTTCCTTTCGATGCCGTTTGCCTGTTGGTAATGGGCGTTCCGTCCATCTTACGCAGTTTGTCGTAGGTGGGCAGCATGTTGAAAGCCTTTGTGGCGTGGTCGATGGCCGTGTTTATCACGTCCTTTCGCGACGAAGTGGCGTATTCCTTAATCACGTAAGAGTTCTCGGTGATAACCGCGTCGTCGAAACGTTGCGCCAGTAGGAAGTATCCGAGCCCCAAACCAAACTCTGCTTGCCCCAAGTAGTGGTTGCGACGGTCGTCGGTAAGGCTTTTTGCTTTATCAATATTGTCTACAATGACGTTTGAGGTAAATATGATGTCGTAGAGTTCTTTCCACGATTCGTTTTGTGCAATCACCAGTCTAGGGTTCCATCGGCGCACCTCCATACCATCTTGCAGCGTGTCGGCAAAAATTCCAACGGTGGTAAAGGTGTTGTTGTTGGGTACGTTGACGTTAATGAAATATTCAATCGAGGCGGTGGCAGCGTTCACCCCTGCTTCGTCGTTAAACGATGTGCTATATGTTTGCGCATTCTCTGGCGTTATGTCTAAGCTGCAAGACGATAGTGTGGCGGCCAAGAGAAGCGTTGCGATGCTTATTCTTTTCATCTTTCTAGAATTTAACATTGATACCAAGTGTAAGCTTGCGGTTTAGTGGATATTGCGAACCATCGTCTTTGCCTGTATAGGGGTCGATAACTTCGGGATCTAAACCGGTGTAGTTAGAGAGCATAAAGAGATTTCGCCCGAGAGATACACGTTGACACTCTTAACAAACTTAGATTTAAACCAAGCTGCGGGAAGTGTGTAGCCCAACACCAGTTGTTTCAATCTAAGGAAGCTGATGTTCTCAATATTCGAATCGACATTACCGTCGAAATGTCCCAAATAACCAGGATCGGCAAATTCTAATGCGGGTTTAGTGGCATTGGGATTGTCTTTGCTCCAGTAATCGCTGGCTTTGAAATAGGCCATCAGGGGGTTAACGCTCTTGTTAAAGGTGAAGGCACTGTTTTGCACCATGTTCATCACTTTGCGTCCAAGTACGTAGCTAAACAGCAGGTCTACGTTAAAGCCTTTCCAGTCTAGGTGGGCATTAACACCGCCGTAGGCTGTTGGTAGGGTGCTACCTGCATAATACAAGTCGCTGTTGTCAATCCTTCCGTCCATGTTTTGGTCCTTAATCTTTCGTCCGCCAACGCGCAAGGGATAGTTGGGATTAACAAAGTAGAGGGGCATGCGTACGCCTGTTTGACTATAATGGTAGGGTATTTGGCTTTCGTCTTTTACTATTCCTTCGTCTTGATAGGTGTAGATGCCGTAAACGGGGCGGCCTAGCACCTTGTCGTTGAGGTCTTCGCCGTTATCTGTCTTGCGGAAAAGGTTTCGGTTGTGCGACACGTTGAGTCCTACGCTCAGGTTAAGGTCTTTACTGCGGATGAGGTCGGCTTGTACGTCAAACTCTATGCCCTCGTTAGAGATGGCCGAGATGTTGTCCCAAACCTTATTTGTATAGAAGAAGTTGCCCGGCAAGTATTTTTGCATAAGCAGGTTGCTTGAATACTTGTAATAGTAGTCGAGCTTGAATTTCAGTCTGTAATCCAACACTTGCAGGTCGAGGCCCACATCGTATTGGTCGCTGTTTTCCCAAGTAAGGTATTTATTGGCTAATGCGGCGGGAACCAAACCAGCGGTGCCGTTAAACACATTGGTTTCGGAAAGTACGCCCAACGCAAGGTAGGGTTCTTGGAACTTCTGGCCCGAGCGTCCCCACGATGCGCGCAGCTTGGCAAAGCTAAGCCACCACAGCTTTTTCATAAAGCGCTCTTCGCTAAAGGCCCAACCCAAGCCCACTGAGGGGAATGTGCCCCAGCGAACATTGCTGCCAAAGACTGACGACCCATCTCGACGTACTGAAAATTCGCCCAAATACTTCTTCTTGTAGCCATAGGCGGCACGTCCAAGGAAACTGAGCATGGCCTGATCTTCTTTGTTCGAGTCGAAATTTCTCGCCGGTTTCTTTTCTCCGCTGATGTCTGTTAGCTGTGTTGGCCATCCTTCACCCACATATTTCACTTGATTGGTGGGTCCACCTTTGGCCCATCCGCCGATGCTTTGCATCAAATCGTAGTTGTAAGTAACACCTGCCATCAGCTCCAACTTATGCGCTTGGGGCAGGGGCACATTGTATGTGGCAATGTTTCGGTTTGTAGATTGGTCATTGCCGCATTCGAACCGCGCGCCTCCGACAGGTTGTCGTACATCAAATAGCTGGGGCGGAAGATGTAGATGCGGGTAAAATAGTGGTCGATCGACGCAGTGGAGGTAAATTTCAAACCCTTTATGGGCGAATAGTTAAAGCCTCCGTTGAGTCGTAAGTTATAGTTCGAGTTGGTTTGGTCTATATCGCGCAGTTGTTTCACTGCCTCGCGTTCGGCCGTGCTGCCCTTACCAGGCAATACACTGGGTGTTTGCTTGGGGTCGAAGGTAAGTCCCTGCACACGTCCGCCCGAACCAGCGCTTTGGTCGGTGTAAGCCATGTTTATACGGATAAACATATCGAGCTTGGTAGAAAGCTTGAAGTCGAGGTTTGTGAGCAAGCTGTAACGACGGAAGTTGGAGTTAATCATAATACCCGTTTCGTCGTACACGCCTGCATTGGCCATATAGCGCATGTTTTCGGTGCCACCAGCCAGTTGCACATCGGCTTTGGTAACACGTCTAGCCTAAATCCGTACTTCCACCAATTGGTGCGGTTGTTATAGAAGGTATTGAGCGAGTCTTGCATGATGGGGCTAATCTTTCCGTCGCCCGTCATCACGTTTCCGTTTCGCCACAGATAGTCCATACCGCCATCGAGATCGTTGCCCCAACCCCATGTGTCGGCATAGTTATTGGGCAGCACAATACCGTCGGTTGCCCCGTTGTAGTGTGCCGAGCGGTATTTCTTGGCCAGTAAGAGTGCGATGTCGCGTTCGGCCTTTCCAATGGTTTGTTTGGGTGTTGCTGGCAGCCACGAGAGCGATTGCGACACGTTTACCTGTATTTCGTTGCGCCCAGCCTTACCCTTTTTGGTGGTGATGAGGATAACGCCATTGCCTGCACGCGACCCATAGAGCGATGCCGAGGCTGCATCTTTAAGCACTTGCACGCTCTCGATGCTCGAGGGGTCGAGCCCAGCGAGGGCATTAATGCCACCCATGTTTTGGGGGTCGTTGGCCACGGGCACGCCGTCTACCACATAGAGTGGTGTTCCGTCGTTCACGCCTTGCTGGTTGAGCGAACTAAATCCGCGTATGGTTACTTTCGAACCGCCACCACCTGGCGAACCCGAAAGGTTGGTTACGTCTACACCTGCAATACGGCCTTGCAGCAAGTTTTCAAGACTAGGCGAGGGCACTTTCTGCAAATCTTCGGCCTTTACCGAACCAATGGCTCCCACTTGTTCGCGTGTGTTGCGCTTACCGTAGGCAATAACGGCCACTTCGCCCAGCATTTTTTCCGACGAAGGCAGCAACACGCTTAGTTCGTGACGAGCATCATACTTCATGGTTTTGGTTTCGAAGCCCACGCTCGATATGGTTACGTTGCCCTCTTGGCGGTCTACCTTCATGGTAAAATGTCCATCGAGGTCGGTGGTTGTGCCTTGTGTTGTGCCTTTAATCTGCACGGTGGCAAAAGATACGGGCTGTCCGTCTTTGTCTTTCACAAGTCCCTTGAGTGTGAAAGCTGTTTCTTTATGCTGCTCCATGCGGTAAACGTTGATTTTCTTTCCGTCTACGTTGTAGGCGAAAGCGGTTTTGGCCAGCAAGCTTTGCACAGCTTGCAAGGCATCAACGTTTTCGAAAGAGATGGTTACCGTTAGTGTGTCGTTACGCACATCATCGGTGTAAGATACTTCGTAGTCGCCTTGCCTTCCTACAAAATCGAGGATTGTGGCCAGCGGCTTGTCTTTAAACGACACGCTAATGCGCTTGCCCTGCGTTTGGGCAATGGCTTCAACTGGTTGGAACAAAGTTAAAGCGATGGTCGTTACAAGCACTGCTAGTAGATAGCGCTTTAGAGATACTGCCATACAATTGGTTTAAAAAGTGATGATATTATGTTGATATAGGTAAGAATTTATGTCATTTTACCCATGGTTTGATTGCAAAACTAAATCAATAGTTATTCTTCTATGTTTCAATTTCTAGTGGCAAATATAGTAAAAAAACTGCATAAACATAACGATATGTCTGTTTTCTTTCCAAAATTATTTTTTTTTTTCACACCAAGTTGCGGTCATTAATTATTGAAAAACGAACACTGTGGGCGCACCAATTTATGCTCTCTTGGCGCCAGCATACTGCTGATGTGTGTAGGTGGGTGTGGTTGTAAGGTGTTAATATATAATTAATTACTGCTGCATAGCCATGTGGTGAAAGTGGTTTTGCTGCTGCTGAGGCACATCATTGCCATTGGATGGGGTTGAACGGATATGAAAAACAGGTTCTGGCTATCAAACAAATGCGAATGATGGCCACAATATGGTGATTTGCTTATATCAAATGTTTGATTTGTTAGCTGTTATTGGGCAAGATTGGGACTTAGTGCGCTGCGTTAAATGAGGTCTAAATATTTTACAAAACGCACCTCTGTGGTTGACCCTTTTTAGCGCATTATCTGGCTAAAAAGGGGGGGGTTATCTCCAAAAACACAGCTCTGAGTTTTATTTTTGTGCCAAGTTTTACCCCAAAACGTGCTTTTTGCACCTTTTTGCTGTTCTAGTTTGGTGAAGACGTTGGTTTTTTTACTGCCCAAAAACGTGCTTTTTGCCCCCAAAATGCCCCTAATAATGGCCTTTTTCTATCCGGGTAAAGGTAATTTTTTTGTACATGGATGGCTTCTGCTGCCCCAAAACGTGTGCAAAAAGCACCATTTTACCTTGCGTTTTGCTGCATTTTACCTTGCGTTTAGCACGAGTTAGCCTTGCGTTTAGTAGGAGTTAGCACTGCGTTTTACTGCATTTAGCACTGCATTTTGCTGCAATTAGCTCGATTTTTGGTGTAAAATGCGGTTTATTTATGCTAAAACGCCACTTGCTGACTTTTATGAGTGTGTCGCTTTTTTTGACCAATCAAACTCATGCGAGAATTGTTTTTTTGCGAGCGAGTGGGCGATTGCTTGCAAATATCGCACTCATAATGTTAAAATCTGTGCGAAATATTTTACAATCCGTTGAACGTGGCCAACTCTTCGCCCAGCAGTTGTAAGAGGGCTTGCGTGCGTTGGTGGTAGTCGGTGGTAGAAGCGAGTGTTAGTTGGGCTTGCTGTGGGTTTTCGGCTTGGCCTTCAGTGCAGAAAGCCATGTGTTGTTGGCCTTGCTCATTGGTAAGGCAGCGTTTTTCAAGCACCTGCAAATGGGCAAGATGGTTGGAGTGGTTAGTGGTTGTGTCTTGTGGGTTTGAGTGTTGGTCTTGGCCCTTAGTTACCACCCAAAGCGCGTCGGCGGTGTGCACAGCCTGTTCTAAATCGTGGGTAGAAAGAAGCACCATCTTATTGGTTTCGTGGGCCAAAGCACTAAGTAAGGTCATCATTTCCACCTTACTTTTATAGTCGAGAAAAGCTGTTGGCTCGTCGAGTAGCATCACGGGTGTATCTTGTGCCAAGGCTTTTGCAATCATCATTTTTTGTCTTTCGCCGTCGCTAAGTGTCTGCACCATACGGTTTGCAGGGCGGTTATGCCCACTGCGTGCATGGCCCATTGCACCTTGCGGTGGTCGTGGGCGCGAAGCGTGCCCCAAATATTGGTGTAGGGTGAGCGTCCAAGGGCCACAACTTGTTGTACGGTGAGGTTTTCAACGCTAGTTTTGGTGGTAAGCACCACGCTGATAACCCTTGCCAACTGGGTTTGCGATAGTGAAGTGAGACTGGTGGGGGCGTGGTTATCGCCCTGATTGTAAAGTATTTGTCCAGCTAAAGGAGGCTGAAAGGCGACCAGTGTGCGCAGCAGCGTGCTTTTGCCTATGCCATTGGCACCCACAAGACAGGTTAAACGCCCCGATTGTAGGGTGGCGTTGATGTGGGTTAGCACGCTGATGGGTGAGCGACGACCACGGAGATAGCCCACAGAGAGGTTGTTGAGGGTTATGGAGGGCATGGTGGGGAGTGGGTGTTTGTGGGAAATTTCTTAAGCCAAAGCAGCAGGCGAGTGTGGTTAAACGTTTAATTGCAGATGCTTGTGCGTGGGGGTTGTTTACTGGGAAGCAATTTTGCGTATCAAGGTTAGTCCGTCGCGCAGAGGCAAAATCACTTTTTCAACGCGTGTGTCGGTAGCCACGAGGTCGTTAAATCGGCGTATGCCCAGTGTTTGTTGGTCTTTATCGTAGGCCGAATCGAACACATGACCATCCCACAGCGTGTTATCAGCCATGATAAAGCCCCCTTGTCGCAGCACGGTGAGCGCCATTTCGTAGGTTTCCACATAAGTGCGCTTGTCGCCATCAATAAACACGAGGTCGAAGGTTACGCCCAGTTGTGGTGCTTGGGTGATGGCATCGCCTATGATGAAGTGTATTTTGCTGGCCACATCGCTGTTTTCAATCCAGGGTCGAGTAAAGTCTTCTTGCTCGTCGTTAATTTCAAAAGTGTAGAGCAACCCATCATCGGGCAATCCTTGCGCCAAACAAATGGCGCTATATCCGCTAAAGGTACCCACTTCGAGCACGCGTTTGGCTTGTGTCATGTGCACAAGCATTTTAAGCAAGCGGCCTTGTAGATGTCCACTTGCCATGCGTCCGTGCAACGTGTGGATGTTGGTGGCTCGATAAAGTTGATAAAGATAATCGCCTTCGGGGTCGATGTGGTTGGCGATGTAGGTATCTTGGTCCATGCTTTAGGGTTTGAAACTGGCCACAGCCAGTCGGTAACTATCTAATCCGAAGCCACAAATCACGCCCTTACATGCGGCAGCGATGAGGCTTTGTTGCCTGAATGGTTCGCGTTGGTGCACGTTAGAGATATGCACTTCAACAACAGGTGCGCTTATCGCCTTGATGCAATCGGCCAATGCAATGCTGGTGTGTGTGTAGGCTGCAGCGTTGAGCACGATGCCATCGCAGGTGAAACCCACTTCTTGCAACTTGTCTATGAGTTGGCCTTCGTGGTTGCTTTGAAAGTAATCAATCTGCATGTCGGGGAAAAGCGCACGCAGACGAGGCAAAAAATCGTTGAACGAAGTGTCGCCATATATGCCTGGTTCGCGCACGCCCAGCAAGTTAAGGTTGGGCCCATTGATGATTTGTATCGTCATGTCAGCTTTATTTTGTACTTTTGTTCACAAAATTACGAATAAACGATGGAAAGAGAAAATAAAACCGTCGACAATATGGTGAAGAGCTATATGCGCTACCTAAAATTGGAACGCAACCTTAGCCCAAACACCATTGAGGCATATCGCAACGATTTGCGCTGGCTATTGGGTTATATCAACTACCATGGACTGAAGGTTGAGGCTGTTACGCTAGAGCATTTAGATAACTTTTCGGCTTCGCTTCACGACCAACGCATCACGCCACGGTCGCAAGCACGGATATTAAGTGGTGTTCGTTCGTTTTTTAGATTTCTGCTTCTCGATGGTTTTATCGACTCCGACCCAACCGAATTGCTGATGTCGCCACATGTTCGCAATGCTTTGCCCGATGTGCTTAGCACGGCCGAGGTTGACCGCTTGGAGGCATCGGTTGACCTTTCTAAATGGGAAGGGCAACGCAATAGGGCTATTATAGAGGTGTTGTTTAGTTGCGGACTGCGTGTGTCGGAGCTTGTTAATCTGAAGCTTTCTAACCTTTACGTGGAGGAAAAGTTTCTTCGCGTAACTGGAAAGGGAGATAAAGAACGGCTAGTGCCTATATCAAACAGGGCACTAGACGAATTAAAGGCTTGGTTTGTTGACCGCAACGCTATGCGCATTAAACCAGGTGAGGAGGATTATGTGTTTCTTAATAGGCGTGGCGCACACCTTACTCGCACCATGATTCTTATCATGATTAAGCGCCAAGCGGTGGAAGCAGGCATCACCAAAACTATTAGTCCGCACACGCTTCGCCACTCGTTTGCTACGGCTTTGCTTGAAGGGGGCGCCGACCTCATCGCCATTCAGGCTATGATGGGCCACGAAGATATTGCTACTACCGAGATTTATACCCACATAGACACCTCATCGCTGAGAGAGGAAATAACTAAACATCACCCAAGAAATAAGAAAGAGGCCGAAAAAAGGTGAACGAGGAAGGGATTTCGGGTGGTGGGGTTCTAGTTATCCTAGGTATTCTAGTGTTCTAGGGTTTTCTAGGCTTTCTATATTTTTAGATATCCTAGGTGTTCTAGGCATCCCAAGTATCCTAGGTCTTCTAGGTTTTTAGTTTAGAAATCCTTATTTCTCAGTAAAAAGCACTTGTATAACCGTTTGTCCCACGGCTTTTAGCGTGTTGGGATCGATGTTTTGGAGGTTATCGTTGATGGTGTGCCATGTTGGTCCAAACGAACTTTGCACGCAATCAGGATAATAAGGAATAATGTCTATCGTTGGGATGTTGGCCTTTTGATTAAGAGGCACATGGTCGTCTGTAATCATTCCGCCATCTGTTTTGGGGAAATAACTGCCGAAACCAGCTGCTCGAGCAGCGCGCCATACCTTCTTTACGATGTCGGGAGCAAAGGCCATCGACATTCCTTCACGATAAAACTTAGAGCCACGACCGCCCACCATATCGAGTAAAATGCCATAACGAGCCTCGTAACCAGCGGGTAGGTTGGTGGCAAAATATTGTGCACCCAATGCCCAAGTGTCTTCACTGTCGGCCTGATTGCTCCATTTTGGCGTGCCCCAGTCTTCGGCATCAAGACAAACAAAGTCTACACCGATGGCCAAATCCTTGTTTTGTTGTAGCAGTCGAGCAATCTCTAGCATCACGCCCACGCCGCTTGCGCCATCGTTTGCGCCATCAATAGGCTTGCGCCAATTGGTGCTGTCGGGGTCGTTGTCGGCCCAAGGACGCGTGTCCCAGTGAGCACAGAGCAGCACACGCGTTGTTGCTTCGGGCTTATAACTGGCAATAATGTTGCGACTTCGCAGCATTGTACCATCATAACCGCGCAGCTCGGCACGCTGGTTGGTAATCTTGCAGCCATAACTTTCAAATTTCTTTGCAATCCATTCGCCACATTCGTCGTGGCTCTTTGTGTTCATCGACCGTGGTCCGAAGGCGCATTGAGCAGCGATAAAGGCATAAGCCGAGTCGGCATTAAAGGTTGGTCCGGTGGGATTTAGCTTCTCTGCAGCTGCCATTTCGGCGGCTTCGGCTTCTTCTGCTGCACTCTGCGAGGGTGAAAACAAACCCAACGAATAGGCAATGATGGAAATGATGGCAAGCATGATAATTGCTATGACGGTTTTTTTCATTGATTTTTGAATTTATAGAATAGCTGATAACTACCTCAAAAGTGTTTGCGAGAGGCTTGTTTACAACCTATGGCGATACATATATATGGAAATGTGACTTTTATTTGTTGGAAATGAGCCGCGCTTAAACGTATAACTTCGTTGGCTTGTCAATTTATTAACGCTTTGACTCATCCATTTATTAAGCTATCAACTGATTAACTCATTAGCTTATTAACTCATCAAGTTATCAAGTTATTAACTTATCAACGGATTAATACTTCAATTCATCAACGCATTAACTCATCAACACGTTCGTTCAATCCCTCATCTTACTTTCTAATTATTGCGCTTTACATTGTTGCATCACCCTTAACCAGTTGCCGCCCCATATCTTTTCGATGTCTGTTTCGGAGAAACGGCGGCGCAAAAGTTGGATGGTGAAGTTGATTATTTCCGACGAATTGGCTATGCCTCGCACGCCACCGTCGCCGTCGAAGTCGGTACCAAGCCCCACATGGTCTATACCCATCACCTTTATTGCGTGCTCAAGGTGCTCCATAGCGTCGTAGATGTTGGCTTCGCCTTGCGTTCGTAGAAAGCCCTTATATAGTGTAATGTGCGCCACTCCGCCCTTAGCAGCAAGCGCACGCAGCTGTTCGTCGGAAAGATTTCGTGGCACATCGCACAGCGCTTTGCAGTTGCTATGACTGCAAACGATGGGGTAACGGCTAATTTCCAGTGCATCGTAGAAGCTGGATTCAGCCCCATGACTAAGGTCAACCATGATACCCGTGCGGTTCATCTCTTCGATAACGCGACGTCCAAACTCGCTAACACCACCATGAGTAGCCGTTCCGCGAGCACTATCGCAGATATCGTTGTCGCCGTTATGGCATAAAGTGATGTACGAAACGCCCCGATGAGCAAAGTGAGCCACGTTGGTTAAGTCGTTTTCGAGTGCCAAACCGTTTTCTATTCCCAGCACAATACTCTTTTTCCCCGCGGCCTTATTGGCATAAAGTTGTTGAGGTGAGCGAGCTAAAGCCACGTATTCGCTGTTTTGTGCCACGATGTTTTCAATCTTATCGAATATCAAATCGGCATAACTTCGTGGGCCCGACACGTCGAAAGCCACTTTGTTGCGAAAGGCTTCTCCAGCTTTGGGTTGTGGCAAATAGGCCACCATGGTGGTTGCATCCTGTCTACCTTCGGTCATTTTATGCAGATCTACGAGTATTCGTGGGTCGCGTTGGTCGAATCTAACGTTAAGCGGAAAGAACATTGGTGTATCGCAATGTGTGTCGAGTGTAAGCACTTTGTCGTGCATACGTTTGGCTTCGGCAAAGATTTCGGCTTGTTTAACCAGCCATTGAAACAGCGGAAGGCCCTGTTCTTCCATCCATTCGGGATGCCATTGCACGCCCAAGAGGGGTTTAAACTCGGTGCTTTCCATTGCCTCGGGCACACCATCTACAGTGGCTGCAGTAAACTTAAACTTGCTGCCAGCATTGCAAACGGCTTGATGATGGAACGAGTTTACATGCATGCTACTAGCATGGAAAATCTCTGTTAGTAGCGATTGAGGTTCAAAATACACCGTTTGCGTGGCCAAATTGCGTGGTGCGTCTTGCGAATGTTGTATCAGATTATCGGCGAACCTAGGCAAGAAGTGTTTGAATTCTCGTTCTGCCAAGGCGCGTCGAACCTCGTAAGTGAAATGCTCTTCGATATCTTGCGCCACTTTTCCACCCAGTGCCATGGCCATTGTTTGCATGCCACGGCAGATGCCAAGGATAGGGATTTGGCGGTTATAAGCCAACTGCGTGATGAGCAGTTCGGGCAAATCGCGCTCGGGATTAACGCCATGTAAGCGCGGTGAAGGCTCTTCTCCAGCCCAAAGCGGGTTTAAATCGGCCCCTCCAGTGAGGATAAGTGCGTCGATGTTGTTTAGTGTATTCACAATAACATCCACGTTATCAACTGGCGGAATGAGCACGGGCGTGCCCCCAGCGTTAATTACTTGGCGGTAATAACGGTCTGCTAGCATGGCGCTTTCGTCGTTAAAATTGGCCGTTAAGCCGATAACGGGTTGACGCTTAGCTTGTGGAAACGAAGCGTATATGTTTTTTAATTGCGCTTGAAAATCGAAGTTGTGCATGAATTTTTGCAGTTAGTTTGGGAAATAAGGTAATAGAAAACTTTGAGTAAAGGTTTCGATGCAGGCGAGTTTGTGGTTAACCAAAAGGCTTTAAAGCCTTGTTTGCAAGTTGCTATGCAAACAAGCGCTAGCGATAAAGTCGCGTTCTAGGGCGTGATTACTTCGCCTTGCTGCTTTTTGTTGCAGCACAGGCCTGGCTTTTAACCTTTTCTCTCTTTCCTTATTTCTCTTCGGGGTCTACCAAAATCTCTCTTTTGATACTTTGTTCGAGAGAAATGAGTGTCTCGGTAGACACAACACCAGGGATGGTTTGCAGTTTATTGTTGAGTAAGTCCATTAGTTGCTCGTTGTCTTTGGCGTAAAGCTTGATGAGCATGGTGTACGAACCTGTGGTAAAGTGACACTCAACGATTTCGGGAATGCTAGTAAGTCTCGACACAACATTCTTATACATGCTGCCACGTTCGAGGTTAAGCCCTATATAAGTGCATGTTGAATAGCCCAAACTCTTGGGATTAACGTCGAAACCGCTACCAGTGATAACACCGTTTTCTATTAGGTGTTGCACGCGTTGGTGTATTGCAGCACGCGATACACCGCATTCTGCTGCCACGTCTTTAAATGGGATGCGGGCATTTTGCGACAAGATGTTCAAGATTTTCTTGTCTAGGCTGTCTATTTTCTCCATGTTTTGTTAAACGTGTTTTATGATTTAGTTGTTTTAATGTTTTCGTAAACTGCAGCAAATGTAAACAATTTAAATGAAACGAACAACAAAAAGTTAGATAAAAAGGTGTTTATGGGGGCTTTTGACAATTGGTTAACGTCATTAAAGATAAATTAAGAGGTTAGAAGCTAAGTGAAATATGCACATGGGATTGTCTATTTACGTAAAAAAATCCAGATGCTTATCGAGCCACTTTTTTTGCTAGTTGATGTTTGTTAGCTAGTTGTTCTCATAGCTCTTTGTTGTTCTGGGCGTGTTAAATAGCAAGTTATCCCAATGTTTGTCAACGCTTTTTGCGGTATTGATGGCCGCAGGTGGGCGTTAGGGGCATACACTTAGTTTCTAACCTCTTATTGTAAGGTTGCTTTTAAGCTGGTTAATGGCGTATTGGGGCGGCGTTTAAGCAAGCCTTTTTAGCCAAAGACCAGGTTTATAGCTTGTTATTTTCTTTTCTTTGCAGCAGGGCGAGTAGCCTTTTTTTGCAGGTTTAGCCACCTTTGTTTCGTTTGCATCGGTGGTAGTTTCGGGCTTCGCCTTAACCACTTTGATTAGTTCCACGGTGAAGATAAGCGTAGAGTAGGGAGGGATAGAGCCCATTTGGTTTTGCTCCATAGGCCAAGTTTTGAGGGATATAAAGTTCCCATTTGCTGCCAGGAGTCATCAGTTGCATGGCTTCAGTCCAACCAGCAATCACGCGATTGACTTGGAATTGCGAAATGTCTGGTGTGCGACTGTAGCTGCTATCGAATATAGTACCATCGATAAGTTTACCTTCGTACTTCACAACTACCTCGTCTGTTGCAGTGGGTTTTTCGCCTGCGCCATTGGTAATCACCTTATATTGCAGTCCGCTAGGCAGTGTTACCACGCCTGGTTTTTTAGCATTCTCGGCCAACCAGTTTCTACCTGTACTAATTTGAGCTTCAACTTTAGCCTTTTGAGCAGCATCAATGCGTTTTTCTATGAGCTGTTGAGCCTCGTCTTCAGTATATTTAGTGAAGTTTTTTTGTAGTGCATCTACAAATCCGATGTAGAAGTTTTTAGCCGAAATCGAGTCTTTCGTTCCTTCAAACTCGTGTTGCATTGAGGGCAAAATGCGCTGTTGTGCCATCTGTGCTATTTGAATACCAGCTACATAAGCCGCAAAAGCAGCGTCAGTTTGGTTGTCTAGCGCCTTGCGAAAACCGCGAATGAAGTCGGCCATATAGGTGGTATCCACCTTATATTGTTGCTGAACAAAAGTCATTAGACCTTTTGTTGCGGCCATACCAGCAGCGTAACTCATCGAGTCGGAAGTGGTTTTTAACTCTACAGGAGCAGGAGTTGCCACCTGTACTGCGTCTTTCTTTTTGCCTGCGAGGGCGGTATTAAAGGTGGCACTCGCTAAAAGTGCGAGTGCCAAATAGGTTGTTTTTTTCATTATTTTTCGCCTACTGAAATCAGTTCGATTTTAAAGATGAGGGTAGAGAAAGGTTTAATATTGCCTTGGTCGCGTGAGCCATAAGCCATATCTTCGGGGATATACACTTCCCAAACGCTACCTGCGGGCATGCGTGTAAGCACTTCGGTCCATCCCTTAATCACTTGGTTGGCACGCATAGTAACGGGCTCGCCACGTTGATAAGTGCTGTCGAATACCTTACCATCGATGGTTTTGCCTTCGTATTGCACCTTAACCACAGAAGTGTCTTTGGGTATTTCTCCGTTTCCTTCTTTAATCACTTTGTATTGTACACCGCTGGGCAGTTGTTTTACGCCAGGTTGCTTAGCGTTTTCGGCCAAGAACTTCTTTCCTGCTTCCTTGTTGGCGCCGTAAGCGCTTTCAGCCGACTTTGCTTTGATTTTTTCTGCTTTCTCTTGAACGCACTTCACGGCTTGTTCTTGAGTCATCAAGCCCTTCTTTCCCTTAGCTCCGGTGATAAAACCAGCCAAGAAATTCTTCATCGAAATGGTTTTAGTAGAGTCTTCGCCAAATAATTCGTGGTTGATACCCTTAACCATTTGGTTAGAGATTTGCTGACCAATCTGCACGCCTGCATAGTAAGCAGCCTTCTTTTTGTCGTCGCCAGCGTTGGCACCATCGTTAAGACCCTTTACAAACTCGTCGATGTAGGCAGTGTCTACGTTCAAACCACGGCTAAGATAGTCTCTCAAACCTTGTGTTTGGCTATAGCCAAGGGCGTAGCTCAGTGTGTCGATGTCGTTCTTTAGGTCGGCTTTAGGCGTAGAGTTGCCACAAGACGTGAATGTAGCAGCGGCAATGGCCACTGCTGCTAGGATTGTTAATTTCTTCATTTAATTATCTTGTTGTTTTTTTAAAGTTTCTGCTTATCTTGTAGGCTCATGGAAATGTGCCTATATTTTGGGCGTAAGCCCTCTAGCATTAACAGCTTTACTTGCGGAGAAAGCGCCCTTGCTGCCCATGATGTAAAGCTGCGAACTAGGTTTTCTCCCTTTTAGGGCGTTTATTTCACCTCAATTAGTTCCACATCAAATATCAATGTGGCGAAAGGAGGGATAGAAGCGCCAGCACCACGTTCGCCATAACCCAATTGATAGGGGATGAAGAAGCGATATTTAGCACCCTCTTTCATCAGCTGCAAACCTTCGGTCCAACCAGCAATAACGCCGTTTAGTGGGAATGTTGCAGGCTCACCGCGCTGGATAGAGCTATCGAACATGGTACCATCCACGAGCATTCCCTCGTAATGACACACCACCTTGTCTGTAGCCTTGGGGCTTTTGCCGTTGCCTTCCTGAAGCACTTGGTATTGCAAACCACTGGGAAGCGTAATCACACCATCTTTTTTGGCATTTTCAGTAAGATATTTTTCGCCCTCGCTTTTTGCTCCCTTGTACTTCTCGGCTGCCTCTGCGCGCTGTTTTTCTTCTTGCTGGCGGAAGTATTCTCCCAATAGTTGCTGTGCTTCGTTGGTGGGAATTTGCGACTCTTTGCCGTCAATCATGTCTTTAACTGCCTGTGCGAAATCGCCTGCATTTAATTCGGCTACGCCCATTTGCGACAGTTGGCGACCAATGCTTAATCCCAAAGCATAACTAAGTTTATCCATAACATTATTGTCTTTAATCTCTTTATTTTTAGTACAATGGTACAAAGTTACAATTATTTATCTTATAAGATACGTTTATTTGAAAAAAAATCACTAAATTTGGAGTGACAAGCAGCCTGCCCGCTTATTTTCAGACTGGCTCTGATAGTACATACGCCACGAAATGATGGTTTTGCTGCAAGCAGTTTCATACCGCGCTACAACGAAACGTGCGCCGGCGATGCAAAGAAAAGGGGCACATAACCATTTAAACCAAAACAACATGAACTCAAAAAACAAACACATCGTCTTTCTAACTGGTGCGGGGATGTCGGCCGAAAGCGGCATTAAGACGTTTAGAGGCAACGACGGACTGTGGGAAAACTATCCTGTAATGCAGGTGGCATCGCATGATGGATGGCTTGCCAACCCCAATCTGGTGAACCAATTCTATAATGAAAGGCGCCAACAACTATTCGGCGCACAGCCTAATAAAGGCCATCTGCTTATCGCCGAACTGGAAAAACAATGTCAAGTGTCGGTTATTACACAAAATGTTGATGATTTACACGAACGCGCTGGCTCGTCGTTTGTGATACATTTGCATGGCGAACTGCTTAAAGTGTGCTCGTCGGCCGATCCTAATAATCCGCGTTATATTCGCCAACTAACGCCTGATAACCCTATCGTTGCACCCAACGAAAGGGCCGAAGATGGCTCGTTGCTCAGGCCTTACATCGTGTTCTTTGGCGAACCTGTGCCACTTATCGACCGCGCTGCACGCACGGTGAAGCAGGCCGACGTGCTTGTGGTTATCGGTACTTCGCTCAATGTTTACCCCGCTGCTGGGCTTTGGCCTACGCGCCGCCTTCAACACCTATTTATCTCATCGACCCCGAGACGGTAGAGACGCAGCAATATCCTCGAGTTCAGCACTTGCGCATGGGTGCATCGCAGGGTATGGAGCAGTTGATGGCTAAACTTTAACGAACCGCTTGTTTTGCTTTGGGGCTGCTTCTTTGCCATGAAGCGTGCTCGTGCAATCTAAACGATGCGGTCTATCTTCCTTTTTTTGCGACTTGCATCGCGCTTTCGCCATGCGTTTGTGTATGAAAAATAGCAATGCCTGTCGCTTTTTTCTTTTTGTGCAGCGGCTTAAATTTATGCTATGTGTGAAGCACTTACGCCTTAATCCTCATTCTGTAATCAGCGTGCAGCTGTGTTTGCGCTAGCGATGTTTTTTTAAGAGCGTGAGAAAAGCAAACCCTGGACGCGAAGATCGTTTTTAGAACCGAACTAAAAAAATAAAAAAAGTGGTTATTCACTTTCGCATTAACGCCAATTGTCGTAACTTTGTGGCGTATTAATTCATAAAAATTAGAAAGGACAATAAGTACATGAAAAGTACCATTTTAAAAAATCGCGCATTACATGTTGTTGCAATGCTCGTGTTGCTCGTGGGCGGCTTAACATTTGCGTCTTGTGTTAGCGAAAACGGAGAAGATATTGAAAAGAGTCCCATCGTTGGCTCGTGGATTTCAAAAACCACTCCAACCTATTACATTGTGTTCGACGAGAACCATCAGTACTTCATAACCAACGACATTAACAAAGACGTAAACACAGAAGAAGGAACTTATACCTTTACCAACAACACCTTGACTTGCAAAGTGAAAGGAACTAACACAACAAAGGTATATTCTTGTTCTGTAAAAGGTAGTAGCCTCACACTAACGGGCGTAACTGGCGCAACGGGTGTACAACAATTCACCAGTTATACCAATACGCGTGTTCGCCGTTAATTAACGATTTCCTCATCGCCACATCTGGACTTCATGCTCCTGGTGTGGCGATTTGTTTTTGGTTAGAGGTGGTGCAGATTAATGCCCAACTGCTTTTTCTGCCACTAATCACTTATGTTTAAGATGCGCACCACGCGGTGGCGTTTGGTTAGCTGTGGCTAATGGGTGTTGTTAGCCTTGGTCTTTTGGGGCGTGTTTATTTCTTTTTCTTCTTGTTTAGGCTTAGGTTTATTGTCGCTTCTCTTTGTGCGATGTAAAACAAAACGCACAAAATTTAACATTGTGAGTGCGAAATTTGCAACCAAGTATGCGCTCGCTCGCAAATAATCGATTCTCGCGAAGGTTTCGAGGGGTGAAAATAAGCTTTGTTTTTGATTGTCGAAAAAACGAACTTTCGTTGAAATAAACCGTGTTTTCTGCTAGTTTTGGGGCTATTTGCAGCAAAATGCACTGCAATATGCAGCAAAACGCAGTGCTATCTCCTAGTAAAAGCAGTGCTAACTCGTGCTAAACGCAAGGTAAAATGCAGCAAAACGCAAGGTAAAATGGTGCAAAACGTAGACGAAAGAGCGGATTGAAGTGCACTAAAGGGTGCGAAATCTTCGCTTTTCGAAGGCCAAAACACCCCCAAAAAGGGGCTTTTTACCTGCTAAAAGCTGTTTTTGGGGCGATGAATTTTTGTGAATTGGCGAGCAAATAGAAAGGCAAAATGGTGCAAAATACACGTTTTTGCTCAAAATCGACGTAAAAATAAAATGCGTGAGACCAGAAAAGGGGCAAAAAGCATGTTTTTGCGCCTTGTTTTTCGCTAGAAGGGGTTGGCTTGGAGGGTGTGTTTTGTAAAATAATAATACTAAATTTAACATACCATGCAAGGAAGATAGATTGCACAAACGCTGTGACCTAACTTTTGGGTTTAGCCCTAATGCCCCGCTTGGCACATTCGTTCTAGGCGATTAGGCTGTTAAATGCTGATTGGGGGTAAAGGCAATGTGAGCTTGCAGCAATAAATGTGATTGTGCTTACCCTGTGAGGGTGCACGGCAAACGTGTAATGGCACAGTGTGCAGTGTGTTTGCGTGCTAAACAGCTTAACACTTTTGTGCTAAACAGCTTAACACTTTTGTGTAAAAATAGCCGTCTGGCAGATTGTGGCATAGTAAATCACGATTTAGCAATCTGCTCAATATAAGCATCTACCAATGGCTTTATCTCTTCTTGTTTGTCAAACATGTTGTAACACACAACAACGAGCGTGTTTGCATGCCAATAAGAGAAGCACGAAACGGGCGCTTCGGATACTATATTCACCTGCACGGGCTTGTTGCCAATCTGCTTTTTTAGGTAGTTTAGCCATTTGTCTTGCCCCCTGCCAAATGTAAGCAGTTGTATTGTGAAGGTGGAATTGTGGGTCAGCCTTTTGATAAGTGCATGCTGGCAGCGATAGCTTATGTGGCTTGGTTTGATGGGCAATGCCTTTTTGTGCTTGGAGATAATCGCCTCGAAAAAAGGGATAATGTCGTATTGGTGAATGCTTTTATAGTGGGATAGTTGGTTAGAACCCGTTGCGTGGCTTATCTTTTTATTCCACGAATAAGCCATCGATTCTACCACTTCGTAGCGGTTTTCTCCATCTTTTTCTGCCGTAACGCTCGCATTTATGCGCCACAACTTTGCCGTTCTGCCAGCACCAGCATAAGGGTTGAGCATAAAAAGCAGTACGAAAACAAGGATAAAGTGCCTCATGTTTTAATCGATTTATAAATGATTTTTTAATGTAAAAACCCACTTGCATAGTTCTTGTGCTCTGTTAGGGCTAAAAAATGGCCCACCAACGTAAAAAAACTTCAGGGCTAAGCCAGTATGCAACAGCATTTGGCTCAGCCCCTTAGTATTATTGCGTATCATAAAGCACAGCCTGCGGGCCACGTGGTGAACCAAAACCACAGCACGGCCCCAGGGCTAAGGCCTTATTGTCTTTCAATCCATTGCAAGATGGTTGGGTCTTTCAGTTTATTGTCTTCGGCTAGCAACACCACTTTCGACACGATTTCCACCGTTTTGGGGTCTTCGTCAACAAAGGCAGATAGAGTTTGCCACGTTGCGAGCTGTGAACAGGTATGATAGGGATTTCGTTTCCACCCTTTTGTCGCACAATAGCCGAACCCAGATGCACGGTGTATTCGGCCAATGTGCCTTTGATGAAGGCGAAATTGCCATCCACGCGCACATTGTTGAGTTTGAGCATCTCGGCAGTGCATCGCACGATAGCTGCGCGTAGTTCGCGTGTTGACTGGCCTGTTTCGGGGTCGACGCCACCCACGAATGCAATACTTACCGTTAAATCCACATCGCGCATCACCTCACTATACAGCACGGGGTCGATATCTTTGATGCTTAAAGGCTCTGTTCCGCGGGTGCGATTAAAGCTAACGTACTCGATAGCGGGTGCTTCGGCATCCGACGGACTAAACCAATCGGCCCTTGCATAGAGCGTTACCACCACCCCTTGCTTATGGAACACCTTACGCAGTCCCGATTCGTAGTCGGCCACCCAGCCGCGCGAGCGCAGTGTAGCCAGCGTTTGTCGCACCTGTATTTGGTAACCACTGTAACGGCGGCTTTCGTCTTTGTCGGCTTCGTCTTGTGTGGGCACGTACAATTCGCGGAACACTTGTTTGAAAGGTTGCACCAATTGCGTTTCGAACACATGGCTTTGCCAAGCCGCCCACTTGCCCGATGCGTGCAGATGGTAAGGGTGAACGATGGTAAGCGGCGTTTTGGGGTCGATGTCTTGTGGGCCATCCAAGGTGAGAAGCTTACCATCGGCATAGCGTCCTATATTGTTGTTTTGTTGCACCAGCAGCTTAGCAAAGAGCGGAGAGACGATGGGGTTTTGTTCAATCACGGCAGCATCGGCAGGCATGATGGTGGTTTGTTGTCGCATCATGTCCTCAAAAATCTCGCGAGCACGGCGATATTGCAGTGTCCAGTCTTTGTGTGTTTGGTTCACTTGCAAGTAAACAGCGTTTTTCTTGAGCTTCGCGGGCACCGATTTCAGTGGTTTATTGTCTTTCTCGATAATGAGTTTGTTGGTGCCATCAGCAGCAATCTCGATGCGAATGAGATAGCCATCGGCCTCCAATCCGTCTAACATAGCCTTGTTGTCGGCCACCAAATGGCCTTCCATTCGCCACACCAGCTGTATCACATCATCGTATCCAGCCGAGCGAGCAAGGTTGATGAGTGCTATTTCGGCTGTGCGTTTCTCTGATGTTTGGCGTTGCGCGCCAAACTGTTTACTTTCTTTTAAGAATGCCTGAATGCGTTTGTAGCGTTTCAATAAGGCCGTGTCTACCTTTGATTTAGGCAGAGGCACCAGTCCCAGTGCGCACAAAGCGTCTTGTTTCTGGTTTTGTCTATTTGCTCATACAGTTCGGTTTCCTTAATCAGGCCTTGTGTAACATCGGCAAAACGGCGAGCCCTACTATGGTAATTGCTGCTTCCCATATATTTAGCAGCATCGTAGAAGAGGGCGAAATTCTTTTTGCCCACCAGCTTAAAAGCCTCGTTAAACAGGCGTGCATCAAACGCGCCGTCGGCCAGCTCTTCAGGAGCGAGGTCGGTGTAGAGTGCAATTTGTGCTCGTTTGGCTTCGCTGTCGCTCTCTTTAGTGTGTGCCACAAAGTAATAATAAGCCTCGTTAAAGCCTTTCCATTTAAGGTGTTCGCGCACTAGCTCCATCCATTGTGGGGCAAAGAAGGCCAGTTCCACCAGTCGGCTAGGCTCAATACCCTTCAGCATTTCGGGTTTGTCGGTATCCAAGGGGTAGCAGTTCACAATGCATGCTGTGAGCACGGCGCGTTTCTCTTTAGCATAATAGTCGCGCACCAGGTGTTCTTTACCCAACGCCTGCATAGCCTTTTGCAAGGCCTCAGTACCCCATAACACCACTTTATTGCGATAACGTCCGCACAGAAGCTGTGTTGCCGTGGTTGGAGCATTGCGTCTTGTGAGTTCAATGTCCAGCAGATGGTTGGCAATGCGGTTAATAACATCGCGCAGATGTCGGTAAACCTTCTCCGAGTAGGGGCTGTCTTTGGGTTGCAAGTTCCAAACAGGTTTGCGGCGATAGTCGCGATCGTAGAACACCACAAACGAAGCCGTGTCAAGCATTTCGCCACTTTCGGCCATCAAGAGTTGCATCAATTGGTCGTCGGTAAGCTTTCCTTCGAGGTTCATGCGTGCGGCCATCAAAGGGGGAATTTGATAATTGCTTCTTGATTTCTCCTTATCGTCCAAGTAGAATTTTGCTGATAGCCAGCAAGAGCGTAGAGCAGGCGTCGAACTCTTCATCGGTGCGCCATGCCCATTGCAGCGTTTGCAAAGCGTGTTGCAAGGGGAAGCAGGTGGGGATGGGGTAGATATAAGTGGAGTATTTGGTTTTGCGCACCACTTTCTTTTCGTTGCAATAGAAGAAATACATTGCAGCCAAGGTATAGGATGCATCAAAAAACAGTTCGGGGTGCTCTTTATACACATCTTGGAAGCGAGCAGCAATCACCATATTAAAGTGCGATCTGTATTTCAACTCCAGCTGTCTTAGTTTTGAGTTGAGCGGATAGTTCGCAAGATTTAGGCTAATCCAGTCGTCTTGGCTTTGGCCAACACTTCTAACCATTAGATGAAGACCATAGAGATCTTGGTCTTTTACATCGTTATCTTTAAAAAATTGTTGCCACAATTCGGGGAAAGGCAAGCTGTTAAGGCCAGAATCAAAGTTCACTTCACGCAGGTAGGCATCGCCCAGGGTATATTCATCGTTCCACTTGCTTTTATATTGTTTTTCGGCATTGGCATTGATGAGGGCTTCAAACTTTTGATAAAGGGCAATGAGCGAGTCGTAGTTGTAGGCGAAAAGACTGCTTAAATCGGGCGCGCCACTCTTTCCCATGAGTTTAGAGAGTAGGCCTTTTAGTGCGTTGTTAGAACCTTCGTTAAAGGGATTTTGTATTTCGGGCATCTCGATAACAGAAGGTTTGTACAGTCCAAATCCCCCTTCTTCGCCAGGATATACCTTCATGCTCTGCCCCGCTTCTTGGCTAATGGGTGCCTCAAAGGTCTTGGCGAGTGCGGGCGAAGCTTCACGCAGTTCGCTTAGAGAACCTTGAATGTCGGGCGATTTAAGTTTTTGAATGCGTTTATAACATTCAATGAGTTGCTCGTCGGGCAGCCAAAGCAAGATAGAGATGATGCGTTGGCGGGTAGACGATACTTTAGATTTGAGTTTGCCCTCAATGGTTTTTACTTGCTCTTCGGTGTAATGCAAGTTCTTAGCAACCTTTTCAAAGCGTTCAAACTTGTCGGGGTCTAGGCTCACAATGTGGCTCACAACGAATTTTGTTTTGCTTTCTTCGCTAGCCTTAGGGAAGAAATCTTTTAAAAAGTGGTCGAGTGGCGTGAGTCCATTCTTATCGGTGCGCCAATTATAAACGTTCATGAAGTGCGCATAAACGGCCGATTGTTTCATCGTTAAAAAGCGGTCGATGTAGGTTTGGTCGCCCAATCGCGAGGCCAGATACCACAAAACATCCGTTGTAGTGCCATTACTAACCGACATAGCAAACCATTCAAATCCGCCATAAGTTAGGGTCTCGTTGGCCTTAAGCGTTTTATGCCAGTCGAAAATGGTTTCGAAAAGCAGCTCGGCTTGTTTGCGTTCTTCGCCTTTGTACAGGCCAAGTTTGCCACTATCCACCGCATCAAAGTTATCTCTGTTATTGAGTTCGCTGGTGGTAAAGGCCAGCACATACTTGTCGTCGAGATGTTTACACAGCACATCGAGATGTTTTTCGCCCTCAAAAATGCTGCTGCGGTTAAGGTAATATATAGCAGCCACGCGCACTTGTTGTGGGCATTGACTATCTATTAGGCTTAAAGCAGCCTGTTCGCTTTGTGCGTAATCGTCCAGTCCGGCGCAGTAAAGTGCCACGTAAACCAGTAGGGGATTGTCGCCACGATAGGCCTCTTCGCGCATCTCAGGGTTGCGGAAGAAGGTGCGGATGGCATGAAATATGGTTTTGATGTCTTTGTCTTCGATGTTTTCGTAGGCCAGTCCAGCCCATGCTTGCACAGAACGTCTCACCGAAGCAAAGCGCAACAAATTTTGTTCGTCAATGATTTGAAGCAACTGTTCAAAGAAGTTGAGGTTGCATTCGTCGCCCGTTTCCACGATACTCTGCCTTAGTCCCTCTTGCAGTTGAGCGGCTTTTAAGCACCTGTAGCAGCAGTGTGTGCAGCTCTTCGTTATTGGTTCGTTCGATGCTTCGTATCAAAGCGTGGGTCATAATGCCCACATTGTTTTCGCTGGTAAGCACCTCTTTGGCAGCTTGCAGCGCGCGTTGGTCGTTGGCAAGCATATAAGCAGTGATTACATGCGAGAATACTGGCGCGCCCCAATCCCAGTCTTTCACTTGGTATTGGCCACGAACGAGCTTGTCGATATCAGCGCCCATCAAGGCGAACACAAAGAAAGCGAAATAAGCTTCCTTCACTTGGTGCATGTTTGTTTTGAGGTTTTCATCGCGGTTGCGCAGACTGATGCGGTAAATACCTCTAGTTGGTGAGTACTGATGCAGCTCTTGCAGATAGTTAGCAAGCATCTCAGAAAGCTCTGCAGGCAACAAATTGGGCAGAGCTCCGCCGGCATTAACCAGTGCCGTGGCGTTAATTAGTGGCATTTGCGAAATGATTTCGCCACTAAAAGCGTACTCTCTCAGGTCGTTTTTGTCTTCTAGCATGCTCTTAACAAATAGTTTTTCGTATTTGTTAAGCTTGCCCTTATCCAGGGCGTTAAGGTATTCGTGGGCTTGAGCCACCAATTCTTTATAGGTTTGCATATTATAAATAAGGTGTGGTTTAGTTGCTTATGATAATGCCAGGCGTTGTTGTCAAGCTGGAGAAAACCCATGGCAGAGTGCCTTGGCGGTGAGTAAAGGGGTTAGAAAATGCATCTCCAACAGAGGCCAGTGAGCATGGTGAAGCGAATGAAAACCAGTTCGCTGTCTTCCTTTAAGCTAATAGAACCCTCCCATTGTGTGAGTTCTTCGCCATCGGCAAACACTCTAAAGAGTCCATCGACAAATGCTTGGCGCATGCGTTCGAGCGACTTCTCGGGTGTATCGTTGTTGGTGGCGTAGTTTTCAGCAAACTTAACGCGTCCTTCTTCGGCCTGTGCGTCGATGTCGCTTTGCGTTAAGGGCTGGTTGTTTCGTTCGGCTTGAGCGTCGGCCAAGCCCACTAACGTAAGTTCTTCAAGCAGTTGTTGTAGGGTTTGGGGTGTTTTAACCAACTCTATTTGGCGTTTACCCAATTCTTTTCTCTTGCCTGCATTTTTGGCTATTACGGTTATTCGCATTGTTTTGGGTGTTTGTTAAGTTCACGATTGTATAATCTAACAGGTTGACATTGCCCCTTTTTGTTTTCAATTATGGCCAGTGGCGGGTGCTGAATGGCTGTATAATTGTAGCAAAAGGCTGTGGCGTGCACCTTGTATTGTCTGCAATTGGTGGGCCTACTGTTTGCCGTGTTGCAGTTTGTTTACAAGTGTTAGCGCCCTGTTGGCAAGTGCTTAGGACTATAATTGTCAAGGTTTATAAGGCATTCACTTGTCTTTCGCTCTTAGAGCGAGTAGAGTGCAGTTCCTTTATCTTGTTGATTGATGCCACAAAGATACTTTTTTATTTTACATTTTTGGTGTTGTTTGCAATATTTAAGATTGCTAACAGCGTTATTTCGCTCCTCTTTCACAAATGTAGTTGTAATAGTTGTGTTGGGATTAAAAAGTGTTTAAACCCAAATTGGTTATTAGAGCCTAAACAGATTATGTTTTATTGTCGAGCAGATTGACTGTCTTTTTAACGCAGGCGTAGCGGGCTACGTCAAGTTGCAAAGGCAGAGAAGAGTCTAACAATAAAAATAAAGATGTTTGGAAACAACACAAAAGCAAGATTTCTGGAAACATTATGGGCTAATGTTCGATTTGAGTTAAAACATTAACACATGGTTAATGTTGGATAGAAGCAATCGTTTGCCCCTGCTTATTATTCTTTGCCCCATGTAAGGAGCAAAGAATAATGTAAGGTAATAAATGTTATAAGCGCAGCTGTTGTTGTTTTACTACGCGTTTGAGACTTCAATAATTTGAGCACTTAAGAGAAAAACATACCGAATGCAGTTCTTTTTATGGCGTTTCTGGTGTCAATTCCACGTCAAAGAGTCCGTTTTCTTTCACCATTAGCGTTTCGGTGCGATAACCTGGAAGAATAAATTGGAGGGTGGACCCAATGCGTGCGGTGACCGAATATTCGCCACGAACGTTTGTTTGAACCGTTTTGCCATCTACCTTAACCTTTACTCCAGCCAGTAAGAAGGCCTGAACGTTTCTTACCACGCCTGCAACCTGGATGGTCTTGGCTGTAGACGACTGATTGAATTGTGGGTTTGAACTGGTTTGTCTAGCCGTGTTGGGCGTGTTGACAATAGCTTTTTGCGAGCTTAACCCTATCACGTTGAGCGTGTCGCGAAGGCGAATATCGGCCGATGAAGCACCAACGAGCAGCTCATAACGGCCTGGTTCTACCACACGTTGCATGCTTCTGTTGTGCAGATACAGTTCGGCAACGGGCAAACGCAGTGTGAAAACCTCTTCTTTTGCAGCGTCAATGTTGCGTTTTTGAAAATCGTAAAGCTGCCTAACAGGTGTGCCCACCGAACTTTTAAGTTGGCGAACGTAGAGTTGCGCCACCTCCATAGCCCGTCGTTTACCATTGTTGCGCACCACGAATCGCAGTTCAACGGTGTCTTTTTCGTTGGCTGTACGGTGCGAAAGTTGCAGTGCACGATAGTGGAACGTGGTGTAAGAAAGACCATATCCAAAGGGGTAAGCAGGGTAGGGGTCGGAAAATACGTAGTCGCGACCCGGCTTTTCTCTTGTTCCTTTTTTGTTGTAATAGCCCTTGTCTGTGGGCAAAGCATTATAATAAACAGGCAGTTGGCCCACGCTTTTAGGGAACGACACGGGCAAACGCCCCGATGGAGAGAACTCGCCAAAGCATTCGGGCCAACGAAAGGCCAGCTTGTTCGCCACCATACCATTGCACAACGAGTGCGCCAACACGTTGTCGGAAGCTCTCTGTTATCAACGGCCTACCAGTAACCAGCACAACCACTAGCGGTTTGCCCAAGGCCACAAGACTATCAATGAGTTGTTGTTGCACGCCAGGCAAAGTAAGTTCGGACAAATCGTAGCCTTCGCCACTGGTAGAGGGTTGCGAAGCGCGCGCCAATAGCATGCTTTGCGTGCCCACAACGGCAATGGTGAGGTCGGCTTGAGCTGCCAAACGAAGGGCATGTGGGATGGAATCGGCCTTTGGCGAATAATAATCGCAGCCCTTAACATAGTCTATCTCTATGTCTTTGCCTTGCAAATATTGACGAATACCAGCCAAAGGCGTGATGCCATAGCGGTTATCGGCCGTCCACGAGTAGTCGCCAAACTGTACTTGGTTGGCATTTGGGCCAACCACAGCAATGCGTTTAAGCGTTTTAATATCGAGCGGTAGCAGAGCGTTGGGGTTTTCTAAGAGCACCAAACTCTCGTCGGCCATTTGCCTAGCTGTGGCCACTGCTGCAGCAGTATGTATGCGTTTGCGCCAGGAAAGCGTGTCGGGACGAGCGTCTTCAAATAGTCCTGCGGCTAGTTTTGTGCGCAAACATTGGCTGCAGCACTATCAATGAGTGTGGCATCGAGTTCGCCTTCGTCAACCATTTGTTTGGCTGTGCGGTAGTAGTCGCTACCCGCTTCAAGGTCAACGCCAGCTTCGATGGCCTGTTTAGCAGCTTCGCGTTCGGTTTCGGCGGTGTGATGAAAATATCTAAGCATAGGAATGGAGCCCCAATCGCTGTACACATAACCGCGAAAATGTAGGCTGTCGCGTAGCAGTTGGCGCAAGAAGAAGGGCGAAGCCGTGATGGCCTCGTTGTCGTAAGCACTGTAACAGTTCATCACCGAGCCTGGGAGGGTGCGCGAAATAACGTGTGCAAATGGGCGTACAAATACATCGAGCAGCTCTCGTTGCCCGCCTTTAACCGATGCTAGGTTAAGTCCGCCTTGCGGAGTGCCATGTGCCACGAAGTGTTTTAGTGTGGGAATGCAACCCTCTTGCTGAATACCCTTGGCATAAGCCAGTGCCATTTGCGCCACTAGTAATCGGTCTTCGCCAAAGGTTTCTTCAACACGCCCCCATCTTAATTCGCGTGCAAGGTCGAGATCGGGCGCTAAAATCTGTCTTGCCCCTATGGCTTGTGTCTCTCGTCCCACGTGTCTAGCCATGCGTTCCACTAGTTGTGGATTGAAAGTTGCCCCTTGAGCAATGGCTTGTGGAAAGATAGTGCAACCATCTTGCACGGCACCATGTATGCCTTCGAGCACAGGAATGACGGGAATACCCAGACGGGTGCTGTCCATTGCCTGGCGTTGGATGGTGGCAACAGCTGCTAGATATTGTTGCGAAGAATAGGGAAAGGCCTCAAAACAGCCGAAACTTAGTCCGCCGGTGAAGTTGGTACGCAGCTTTTGTAGGTTAACTGTTCCGTTGTCGTTATAATGTTTGGCGTGAATATGTCGTGTTTGCGCCAGCTTTCGTCGAACGTCATTCGTGGAAGCAAGTCGTTAAGTCTGGTTTCCACGTCCAAACTGGCGTTGAGATAGGGCGGAACGATGGTTTGCAGCACACGTTGGGCCATCTGCACAGCATCGCCCTGGGGGATGATGTTGATGGGTTGAGGCGTGTTGGCCCATCGTTTCTCTATTTCGAAGAAGTCGATGGAGGGCATATCTCCTGTGTTTACCGTGGCATTTAGTGCGCGGAAGAAGGTTTGCCAGCGTTCAAGATAGTAAGTTGAGAGCATACCAGCCCACTCTTTGTTGGCATAATCGTGCACCTTAGTGGTGGGTTCGTCGGGTCCCCAGTAGGTAATGAGGGTTTGCGCATTGCGTAAGCACAACTGTCGGTCGGCCTCGTTGTTGGCGTATTGCGTGGCTTGCTTCAGCCAATTGCCTAGTAAGAAGTGACGATTGGTTAGCAATAAACTGTCTTGCAGCATGATGAGATGTTCAAATTGCTGAGTAGCTTGTTGCAGTTGTTGCGCGTTTCGCTGCTCATAAGCCTGTACCACGCGGGCATAAGCCGTTCGGGCGTAGTTGGCTAAGGCTTGTCGAGCCAGGTCAACAAGGTCGTATTGATATGTTTCGCTATCTTTCAGCGTTGGTGCAGCTTTTAAGAATAGGCCCAGAGCACGATAAAGGTCGGCCGGTTGGTATTGCATTTGCTTAGGTCCCCATGTTGATACGCTAGTAACGCGTAGCGAAGGACGGGCGCAGAACACCGATTCGAATGTGCCTTCGCCCTTTATAGCAAACTCTCCATATACAGACTTGAGCATAATGCGCCATGCAGCGAGCAGTTGAGGCTGAACAATGCCATAACGCGCACCGATATATTGCACCAGCATACTGTCTACATCGGGAGTATTTGTGTGCCAAGCAGTTTGCAAAGCCATGTGGTACACCACAGGATTAGTGCCAATACCTTCGGGTAGGATGCCTATTCCCTGCATGGCATTGTTCGAAGTATGGGCTAATGCACGATGAGGTTCGGTTACGACGATGGGTAATTGTCCGCCCATATCGGTCTTTCCGCCAAAGTGATTAACGCTTCCCCAGAGCCAAGGAGTGCCACCAAACTCGTTAGAACTTTCCCATGAGGTGGCAATTTCGCCACTAAGATTAACCAAAAGCGTGTGTTGCTTGTTGAGTGCGCTTAGCAATTGGGGCGACGGATTTTTGTTCCAGCCCTGCAAAACCCATTTAGCGCGAGGGAAATGTTTGAGCATTTGGCTCTGCACTTGCGCTGCAACGCTTGCCACATCTACCCCTTTGGTTACGCCACCCTCGTGAAATAAGTCGCCACCCAGAAACTCAAAGTCGGCCCCAAGCAGTTTTTTAACACTATTATAATAGGCATCGGCCACCCTTTCGAACAAGCCATCGTTACCTGGTAACAGCACTGAAGGACGCCGAAAACTACCCCATTTGCCTTGTTCGATGATGTGTGCTTGTGGGAAACGCTCTTTAAAGAAGGTGGGAACGATGCCAGGAAACCCCTGAACCACTGGTTTAATGCCCAATTCTCGCATGCGTTTAAGCATTTGTTTTTGCTGTTGTAGGCGCATGGATATAAGCGATTCGCTCATTGGTCCGCCCCATCCTTCGAGGTTTCCCATCAGCCACCAGGCTGTATATGCAGGCCCAGGAATAAATCGTTGCACATCTTTTTGGTCGAAACCAAGTGTCTTAAGTGTCTCGCTCCATACGGCTTCCATGCCCAAAGGGGCCAACATCAGGTTCACACCATTAAGCGCCATCCAGTCTATTTCCCACTCAAAGTCGGGCCAACGATAAAAAGCGTAACTATAATTATAGGTGCAATAGTTTAGTGCATACCTATATTTAAAAGGTGTGGTGCACCTCACCGCTCTCTCAAGTGGTACCAAACTAAATGCGAGGGCCAGTTGTTGCCACATCGTGAGATGCTTATATGGCAATAATAGTTAAGATAATGGTTTAGTGCCACAGCAGCAGCCGATGGCGAAGTGGCTTTCACCACAAGCCGTTTGCCTTGCGTTTGCAGTTCGAAGGCTTCTGTTTTGGCATTGGTTAGAGGGAGAAACACCACCTTACCCACCATAAACGGAAAGCGACGAGCCACCAATTGCCGCACGCCCCCAAACTCAGTGGCTTGCTCCTTGGCCGCTAAAGTATTGGCCACCAGTAGCAAGAGAACGATAAGGAGGAAGTGTCGAGGGCGTAGTTGGTTGAGTTTGTGTGGCATATTGTTACGAGTTTATGGGTTGATATGTTTTTATGTTGCTGTTGTTAGCAGCCTTTTTGTAGGTTCTCTTTTTGTGAAAAACGGTGTTAGTTATCTTAAACAAGTTTGCGTTATGCCTTTAACGCGCAAATGTTTTTCGCATGCGCATCTAGCAATCCATGCCAAAAGCTAAGGACGTATATGCTCAAAGGGAGGCAAAGAATTTACTAAGCACAGTCTTGTTACTTCAATTTAATATCCACAAAAACGGGGTAATGGTCGCTTATGGTATTTGTTTCAATCACCTGTCCGTCAATGTTGAGCTGTTTCACCACAGCAGTTTTGCTTATCTGCACCATCTTTTTATGGCCTTTGTCAAGCAAAATGTGGTCGATGGTGGTGTTAGGTTGGTCGGGAAGTGAGCCTTCTTGTGCGCTGATGATATCGAAAACCTTATTTAATATGGTGAAAGCCGACTTTTCTGCTTGCCAGTTAGGCGCGTCGTTAAGGTCGCCTGCAAAGAGCACTGGTGTTGTTGTAAGGGTCGAAAGTTCGTGGTTAACAATCTCTGCACTCGCTTTTCGGGCAGTGTCGTCTAGGTCGAGATGTGTACCAAAAAGGGTGAATTGAGGGAAAGAAAGCACCATCAGCGCCCGTTTTTCCTTACCGGGCAAGGCTATTTTTTTGATATAACTGGGCTTTAAAGAGCGTTTAAACAACACGCCGGGCCCAATTTTTCCATTCGAATAACTAGCAGCCGAACCAAAAAAGAGGTCATAATCAAGCTTGGTATCGCGCCTAATATCGTCGAGTAAGTACCTTTTTGCTCGTTCGGTTGTACCACTGTCAAGCTCTTGTATTACCACAACATCGGGATTAAGGGCTTTAATCACTTTGGCAAAGTTAGCTGTATGCTCCTCAGAGAAAGCCTTGTTGTCTGTATTACTTTTGCAATAAAAGCAGTTATAGGTCATTATTCGCAAGCAGTTGTCGGCTTTTAGATATTTAAAGTCTTTTTTTTCTGCTGGTGGATTATAGTCGGGAATATTTCCTGGACTATCTTTTCCGCCACATCCCATTAAAGGAAGCGAAGCCATAAATAATGCGGTGGCGGTGATAAGGGTACTTAATAGGGGTTTCATAAATGCGGGATTTAGTTTACGGATTAATGCACTAAGGTGTTGCGAACCATGCTGCGTTCTGCAAAACCCATTGATGCGTTAGGCTTAAAGCTTCAAACACGATTGTCAGGGGAGTGAAATACGATTGTGTTTCGCTCCCCTTAGTCTAGTGCTTACCATTCAGGATTTTGTTTAATAACGCCTCCGTAGATGGTGATTTGGTCTTGAGGGATGGGGTAAAGGTAGTCGCGTGTTTCGTTCCACGAGCGTTGTTTGTTGGCAATGTCGTGCACAATGATGTTTCCGCCATTACTTCCGTTAGCCAGTTGCAGGTTAACGCCCAGCTTCAAGAATTGTGTAATGTTGGCCACTTCGCTATAAGTCTTCACGTTATTAAGGTCTCCTTCGTACACGCAAACGTCTTGCGCATCGGCCTGTCCGTTGCCATTGAGGTCGCAAATCACAAAATGTTTGTTCGAATCCAATGCGGGGATGAACATTCCCTTAAACTGTTTCTCGAATGTTTTGCCTGCTTTCCAGCGCATAAGGTCGTCGTAGCGCAAGCCCTCGGCCACGAGTTCGATGGTTCGTTCTCGCCTAATTTCAAGGATAACGCCTTTGTTTGCTCCGCTAACATTGGGATAACCTGTTTCGTTGGCTTCTAGATAGGGGTCGGGATTGCTGTTGGCAGAGGCCAAGTTGATGTTGGGCATGCCCACCCTGTCTCTTAATTTCTTCACCGATTTATCTAAGTCTGCCTGTGTTAGCGTACCGAGTTCGGCCTTTGCTTCAGCAAAATTGAGCATCACCTCGGCCGTTCTAAACAGTGGGATGTCGTTTTGCGACTTGTTATAACCATCTGATGCAGTGGTCGAAACCCATTTAATAATTTGGTATCCCGTTGTTGTGGCACCAAAGTTAACGCTTGTAACGGTGCTTTCTCCAATTCGTTTGTAGCCTGGCGTAACGATTGTTTGTGCCAAACGTGGGTCTCGGTTTTGCATCTCGTCATAATATTGCATGCTGTTATAGTTGGGTAGGTCGGTAAAACGCGTTCCATCTTTCATTAGATAGCTGTTCACCACCTTCTTATTCATGCCAGGCGAAGCGCCACCGCTTAAGAAATAGAGATTGGCCGAGTGCACAATGCTCAGCGCACTGTTATAATTTCTTGCCAAAATCACCTCTTCTGCTTTAGCTTTGTCGGCGGCAAAGAGGTCGCGATAAGGTTGTTCGCCAGTGTTATAGATGGTATATGGGCTGTTGTCGATAAACATTTCGGCAGCTTCGGCAGCGGCGTTCAGATAGGTTTCGTGTTCTTCAAAGCCGTGATATTTTCGCCAAGTACCTTCGTAAAGGCACACTCTCGACTTCAAAGCCAATGCAGTCCACTTAGTTACTCGATAAAGATTTTTGGCCGTTGGCAGGTTCTCAGCGGCAAAATCTAGGTCGGCAAGGATGTTATTTATCAATTCGTTTCGTGGTGTTCGAGGCGCGTAGAGTCTGTCGTTGGTAGAAGAAAGAGGCTCGTCGAACCATGGAACCTCGCCAAAGCGTTTCACTTTATCATAATAGAAGTAGGCTCTGAAGAACCTAGCCACGGCCTCAAACTCTTTTCTTGCAGCTCGTCGTTGCATCGCGAGCAGTCTTTAAGAAAGGTGTTGATGTTTGAAAGCTGTCCCCAACTCCATCCTCCGCCGCTCTGTGGCACTGTTCTTGTGCCCATCACTTCAGTAGATAGTGTTGTTGGCACAATGATATCGGCCGTTTCCGAGTATAGGTTTTCGGCCGTAGGGAAGTCGGCGTAGAAGCCATTTGTAAACACTTCCAGTTCTTTTCGGTTGTTATAATAGTTCTGGTCTGCTAGCTTGTCGAGTGGTTCAAGGTCTAAGTTGCAGCCAGTAAGCAATGCTACTGAAGTGAGGCATTGGGCTAATAATATTTTTTTCATGATTGTTTTCGCTTAGAATGAAACGTCAAGTCCAAATGAGAAGGTCTTCGAGAAGGGGTAAACCCGCCCGTTGGTGTCGTGCATCATTTGTTCGGGGTCGATATAATCGCTTTTTAATTTACTGGTTATAAAGAGATTTTCACCGCTAAAGTATAATCTAACTTTTTCTAGATAGACTTTTTTGGTGAGCGTTTTAGGCAGAGTATAGCCTACTGTTAAGTTCTTTAGTCGGCAATAGGCCAGGTTTTGTAAATACCTGTCGTTGGGTCTACTCATGGCAAAGCTGCGTGCTAGGTCGGCCACTGGTCGTGGAAAATAGGCGTTACGATTGTTTTTCGACCACACTTTGCTGGGGAAATCCTCGGGAATGAACGAGCTATAGGCTCGAGCATAAGGTCCCCAAAAGAGCATATTGTTGCCACCAGGATATACGTTTTGTTTGCCAATGCCTTGCCAGAACATAGAAAAGTCGAACCCCATCCATGCCATATTAACCGTGATGCCATAGTTATAGCGAGGCATTGCATTGCCAATGCGCACCAAGTCGCCATGGTCTTCGAGTGTTCCTTTGCCTTGATCAATCTTTGTACTGCCGTCAACATCGTCGAAGATGAGGTCGCCAGCCTTGTCGGTGAATCTCGTACCAAGGAAAGATTGGTCTACGCCGCGGTCGATAGCCTCTTGATCGCTTTGGTAGATGCCCTTAATGCGGTATCCCCATATCTCTCCCCATTCCATTCCTTCATAGTCTTGGCCAAGCACTTTCGACTCGTTGCCCTTGAATTTGGTGATTTTTGTTTTGCTGTCGGCCAGGGTTAGGTTCACACCATAATAGAAGGGCTTACCTGCAAGGTTGAACTTGTCGTTCCATCCCACCACCAATTCAAATCCATTGGTGCGCAGTTCGCCGTTGTTTTCGTATGGCGCATTGTAGCCATATACGGCAGGGAGTGCTCTCGCTGCGGCCAACATGTCTTTGGTTGTACGGCTATAAACGTCGAGTACAAGCGAAAGGCGGTTGTTAAAAAGCCCAACATCGAGTCCAACGTTTTGCGTTACGATGGTTTCCCACGTCAACGAACCCGATGTTGGTGCGCCAAGCGATGCGTAAACGGCTTGTGCATTGTCGAAGATATAGTTTAGGTTGGTGGTGGGTTTCAGCGTGATGAGCCTCATATAGGGGTAGAAGGTGTTGTTATTAAACTTCGCCGAATTGTCTGTTATTTGGTTTCCAAGCGAGCCAATCGAAGCGCGTAGCTTCAGGTTGCTTATTGTTGGGCGAACAGGTTCGAAGAAAGCTTCCTCGCTAATGCGCCATCCTAGTGCAAGAGAAGGGAAATCCCCAGCGGTGATTGCGCGGGAAGCGTGATGTTCCATCGTAACGCATGTTGGCTTCAACGAGATATTTACCTGCGTAGTCGTAGCTAAGGCGTGCGAAATAACCCATCAATGCAAATTCGTTTTGCGACGATTTCACGCTCTTCTCGCCAGTAGAGAGCGACAAGTCGTTCAGCACTTCGGATGTAAGGTCGCGTCCAGATGGTTCAACAAACTTATAATGTCCCCTCTCGTAGTTGGTTCCTACCACGGCACTAACGTTGTGAACGTTGGCAAAAGTGCGATGGAAATTAGCATAAAAGTCGTACACATAGTTTTCGTAAGTGTCGCGACCGTCTTTCAATCTGTTGTTAAAGGGCCATCCGTTTGCAGTGAGCTCCTGTCCGGGTTTGCGTGCATATACAAAGCTTGCCGAGCGTGCTAGTTTCTCTTTGGCATAGTTGCGGTAGGTGATTTTTCCTGTAAACTCCAGTCCTTCCATCAATTTGAGCACTGCTCCTATGGCGTAGGTTTGTTCGGTTTTGCCCACTTGTGTAAAGCCATTGCCTGTTCGCAGCATGGCAGCAAAGCCGTCGGCGGGTTTGTTGTTGCTATTAGGAAGGATATAAACATTTGTTCCGTCGGGGTTAACGGGTACTATCCAAGGCATGGCATGGAATGCAAGGTTGGCCACATTGCCACCATCTTCGTAGTCGTATCCAGCCTGTTTATATTTAGATTTAAAAAGCGAAGCGGTGCTAAACACTTTTAGCCAGGGTGTCACTTCGGCATTAAACTTAGCCATGAGTGTGCGAGTGGAGTATTTGTCTGTGCTGAGGGCGTATAGTCCGTCGTGGTCGTTCATGCCTCCGCTAATCATGTAGTTCATCTTTTCTGTTCCTCCGTTCACGCTAAGGTTGTGATTCCACGTGGGTTGCGAAAAGTTGAAGATATAATTATACCAGTCGAAGTTGCCATAATAGTGGTATAGTCCGTCGTTCTGACTAACAACCGCCCACGGCCTTGCAGGATTTTCTGTCACGTCGTATCGGCGTTCTTCCAACATTTTGTAGTCATCGGCGTTCAGTTCAGAGTAGCTGCTACCCGTTGTAGCCGTGTTAAACTCGTCTACCAGCCGTGCAACGTCATAGCCCACCGTCATGAAGTTGGTTTTGGTTGTTGGTGCCGAGAAGCTGAAACGTCCGTTATAGGTGATGTGTGCCTGCCCATCTTTGTTGTTTTTGGTGGTGATAAGCACCACACCGAAGCCTGCACGCGCACCATAGATGGCGGCCGAGGCAGCATCTTTAAGCACAGAAACACTCTCGATGTCGTTAGGATTGATGCGATCGATGCTCCCTTCCACACCATCGATGAGCACCAATGGCGCACCAGAGTTGGTGATAGAGGTTTTTCCGCGGATATTCAATGTGGCTGCTTCACCAGGCGTACCCGTGTTAAAACTGATGTTTAGGTTAGGCACTTGCCCTTGTAACATCTGTCCAAGGTTTGTAACGGGGCGGTCTTTTAGTTCTTCTGCGCCCACGGTGCTAACAGCGCCGATGAGGTTGGCTTTCTTTTTAGTGCCATAACCTATAACCACCACCTCGTCTAAACCTTTAGCCTGCTCATCGAGTGTAACGTGTATGCCGTCGGTAGGCTTCAAAGTTTGAGGCTTAAATCCCACATAAGAAATGGTAATGGCGTTGTCGGGTGCTAGTTCAAGTGTGAAGTCGCCGTTGATGTCGGTAATCGTGCCGCCTGTTCCGCCTTTTTCGCTAATGGTTGCGCCCACGATGGGTTCGCCTTTTGCATCGCTTACATTTCCTTTTATCCGGCGTTTTTGTGCCTTGTTGGGCTGGCTAGACTGAGCGTTTTTTGTTTGTGTCAAACTTATTTGGTTGCCTTGTGCTTTATAGGTGAGTGCTGTTGAGGCGCACATCTCATCTAGAATTTGCAAAGCAGGCCGTCCATCGAGGTTTACTCTCACCTTGTTGGGCATCATTTTTTTGCACTTCTGCATTGTACACAAACACGTAGTTGCTGTTTTTTTCTCAATGTAGTTGAGCACGTTTTTCACCGTGTACATGTTGTTGGCGACTGTGTTGGTGACGTGTTGTTCATGCCATCTCGCTGTTTGTGTGTTGTTGGCTGTGGCCATACACACCGCTGGGGATATGAGCAAAAGTGCTGATACGTAGCGTTGGGAGATGCGCCAACGCCAGCTTTTTGGACGTACGTTTTCTCTCATGGGGTGTTGTATTAATGTTGTTTTATAAGTTACTTTAATAGATGGTCTAAGCGGATATTCCTTAATATATAAGGTGTGCTATTATAATTAAGTCGAAAGATATAGAGTAATGTATAGGTGGGGTGGGGCAAAAAAATACATTAATTGTATTTTTCTAGCTCCAAGTGGTGAATTTTTACACTGTTGGTTTTAGTTGATATGGCTGTTGCGCGCCGTAGGGGTAAGACTGGCATGCCTTTTAGAGGCGTGTTGTGGGTTGTTTAGACCTTTTAAAGCTGCGTGTTTGTTGTTTGGTGAGTGGTCGGAGCCTTGGTTGTGCTTTTCTTTTTAATCGTTACCACCCCTTTTTTCACCTCAGCCACAGCTCCCGAAATATTGCAAAGGCTAGTGAGTACATCGGCCAGTGGTGCGCCTGTAACCAGTTTTCCGTAGAGTGTTTCGTTGCAAAGGGTAGATTCCACTTGAAAATTCACACCGTAATAATTCTCCAGATAGTTAACGACATCGGTCAATGGCATACCCTCCATGGGCAAAACACCCTTTAGGCGGTCTACATAGGCTGTGGCGTTTACCTTTGTTTTAGATGCAAATTCGCCCTGGGTAATGTTCAAACAATCGTTGGGTTGCAAATTCACCTTATCGTTTAAGGCGGTATTCACCTCCACTCTTCCTTCGGCTAGCACCACATTGCATCGTTTTTTGTTATAGCTATTAACACAAAAGTGAGTGCCAAGCACCTTTACATCAAAACCTTGCGCATGCACCACAAAGGGTCTGTTGGCTTCGTGAGCCACTTCGAAGTAGGCTTCGCCCTTTAGATAGAGGTGGCGTGTGTGTTTATCAAAAGGTTTAGCATAACGAATCTGCGTGCGCGAATTGGCAGTTAGGCGTGTGCCATCGGGCAAAGTGAGTTGTAGGGTGTGGCCAGTAGGCACATTTATTTCCTGCATCACGCTTGTTTGCACTTGCTTATGCGCTGTGGGTTGTGGGGTTGTGACCAATTGTTTTTGCGTGATGTTTAGCGCCAGCCACATGCTGCACGCCATTAAGGTCACAGCCACAGCAGCGACAATGCGCCATCGTTTGCGGTTATGGCGTATCTTGTCGGCCTGTATTTTCTCGTATATACGGGCTGTGAGTCGTTCGTTGGAGCAGTTTACAGGCTCGGCTCGCGAGATAAAATCTTGCAGTTTCAAGTCTTCTTCCGAACCATCAAACCGCATGTCGTATATATCCTTGTTCATGGGCGATAATGTTTTATTTGTTTTTTAGAAAGCTTGTAGACAGCTTAGCGCGGTCTTTAAGACTTTGTCTGAGCGTTTGCACGGCCAGTGCCACATGATAATTCACGGTGGCGAGGGCAATACCCAGCATATTGGCGATGTCTTGGTAAGGCATTTTTTCAACTTTAGCCAAGAAGAAACGTACTTGCATTTAGGAGGGAGCTTGTCGATGGCAGCATTGATGGCAGCCAATTCTTCGTTAGAAATAAGCGTATCGGCAGGTGTTTTCATGTCGGGGAAAGCAAAGTCGGCCATACCAAAATGCTCAACGCTAATCTGTTTCACGCGGTTACGTTCGCGTCGCAGATAGTCAATGCTTTTGTTATACACCAAACGTGTGAGCCATGCACGCACGTTTTGCAGCTCGATAAGCGTTTTGCGCATGCGCCATGCTTCTAGAAACACGTCGCTCACCACCTCTTCAGCCATTTCTCTGCACCCCAAAATACCATAAGCGTGGCAATAAAGGGTGTTAGAATAACGGTTGATAAAGCCGTTGAAGGCCAATTGGCTTCCTTGTGAGATGAGCGTTAGTTCGTTATATTGTTCGTTCATAGGTGGCTTTGGGCGCATTGTGCTGCATACCCGTTTGTTATATAACGACGCAAATTTAAGGATAAGTTATAGGTTAGAGATGTTAAAAAACGTATTTTAACATCCCTTTTTCACAGTTTTATCTTTAAGCAATAATCTCTTTTTGTGCATCTTTCGCTCTGATTAGGCCCTATTTTGTGCTGCAAAGGGCAAAATGTTAGGGGGCTAGGAGACGTGGAGGTTTCGCTGGGGGGATGGTGTATTATGAATATTATCAGGTGGTTAGCTGGTGTGGGTGGAGCAGAGTGTCGGAGTTGATGTGGGAGGGGTGTAGATTTTTTTGTGCAAAAGGTATAAAAAAGTTGGGATAAAATTTGGTGGCATGCTCGAAAAGGAGTATCTTTGCACCCGTTAATTGTCCCATGGTGTAATGGTAGCACTACAGTTTTTGGTTCTGTCAGCGGTGGTTCGAGTCCATCTGGGACAACCTTAGAAGAGGCTTTTTCGAAAGAAAGAGCCTCTTTTTTGTGTTTGTAACTTAGGCTCGTGTTGGATGATGAGCGATGACGAGGTTAATATTGTGATACGCCTTGTGGGTGAGCAGGTGGTTTTGGGCTAGTGGTGTGTAGCTGCGAGTGATGGCATCTAGTTTGGTTTTTGTAAAAATATTGTACTCTTTTTTAACATTGTGAGTGCCCGTTCTGCGTGTCAACCCGTCGTTGGTGCAGATTTTGGCTTGTATTTTGATGGTTTGTAAACTCTTGATTGATTGAGGTTTACGTAATTTTAGTGCTATTTTTGCTCTTTTTTATGCGTTTTATGCCTGGTATATACAGTTTTTATAAAGGAGTCGACGGCTTTCTGTGGTTTTGTCTAATAGCGTTAGTTTTGCGTATTTTTATGGTCTGTTTTGTTTATTTCGTGTCTTTTTTCGTTAATTTCTTTCTGCTTCTCTTGCATTTTATAGGTTTTAGTGCTGCGTTTTGTAGGAGTTAGCCTTGCGTTTTGTAGGAGTTAGCCTTGCGTTTTGTAGGAGATAGCGTTGCGTTTTGCTGTACTTTACACACCTAGGAGGTGCAAAATGCGGAGCGAAAGCTGTTGTTTTATGTGCATTTTTATGCTTTTCTGTATGATGGTTTTTTGTGTTGTGAGTGCATCTACAACGACAAAAAAGGGCAAAAGCATAGTAAATGGCATGTTGAATGGTGCAGAGCCGTGACTAAAAAAGGGGCTTAGCGGTGTGTTTCTATGGTTTTGGGGTGCAATTTCTTCTAGAAAGGTGGATTGGTTGGGATGTATTATGTAAAGAAAGGTAAACAATTTAACATCGACTGAGGTTTTATTGTGGATGGGATGAAAAAAATGGGGCGCTCATGCCGAGTAAGTGTAATTAAATAACTATCTTTGTGCGCTTCTCTTAGCGGTCTTTGCGTTCTACATAGTGGGTTAGACGACTGTTTATTTGGAAGGTTTTTAGGTGATTAATCGTATAATTCTTTAAATATGAAACGAAATATTGGGGTATTGCTGGCTCTTATGGCCGTGTTATTGATGTCTGCCTGCGCTAAGAACGAGCGCAAATGCACTTGTGAACGTGGCGAAAAAGGCAGCGATACGGTGATGGTGCTCAGTGCCAAAAGCCTTGAGGTGAACGGCAAAGGCAAGGTGCATATCAGTGTGGTTGATACAGATTATTGTCTACATTCTACCACAAAATTGCTTAACTATCTTGAGATGGATGTTAAGCTTAAGTGTAAGGCTATGACCAATGTAGACAGTTTGGCTTTTACCGACTTTGTCAATGGTCCGTTGTATCTTTTCTTTTGCAACGAGGATGGCGTTATATTAGATAATGTTGTGCCTTTGGCCAGTAGTTATAAAGACGATGCCAAGCTGAAAGAAGCCTTGAAAAAGGGAGAAGAGGTGACCATTTCGTTTGTAGGAATGATAAGCAACAATCTGCCCGAAGGTATTGGTGGCTTCACCATTGGTTATGATGTGGATGGGCGAAACACTCATTTGGCCGACGAATTTCGCAACAATTGCAACACCACTTCGCTGGAGCAGGTGGAGAAATGGGACAAACTGATGGACGAACTCGAAACAACCTATCTTAAATTGGCCTCTTTAAAGAAACAAACGAATGAGCAAAATTCGGCTCAACTGGACTTTGAACGAAGTAAATTGAATGAGAAACAAGAGCAATTATGGCAAGAGTTAGATGCTGCAGTTAAAAGTCGTGCGCTCGCTCCAATGCAAATTGTGCGAATGGGGGGCATGCATATGAAGGTGAGGAGCATCGAGCAAAGCGGTGTTCACTAAACAAAGTTCTACGATTGTGCTTGCACTTAATGGCTCTTGGCGTTATGGGGCAGGCCCAAATTGTGGGAAAAACGTATTATTTTGTGCCCGCAACCATAAAATACATAAAACATTACATGCCTTATAGCAAACAAAAACTATCTTTGCGAAAAGCTTGTGTGCTGCGAATAAAAGTGCGCGACCAATGAGAGCAAAGCTTTGGGCACACGCTTTATAATAAAGAGGTGTGCAGGTTTGCCTCAAGTGCATCTGCAAGACAGATTGGATGACAGCCCAAACAAGACTATCATCAATATCTAAACAATATCTATCTGTGCAACTAAATGTTTTGGAAAGAGGGTTAGTAGCAGTGTTTGCCACTCTCGCAATCACGCTTCCAGTGCCAGCACAGACCAACAATCAGGCACAAAAGCCCAAATCAGAGAAGCCACAAACAGTAAGGAGGAGGGCAACCGCAATGTGATGCTCAACGCAGCCAGTGCAAACGGACCGCGTGAGATACAAATAGGGCTTCCCTCGGTCGATGTTAATGTGCTTGAAAACGGTTTGCCCATCACCTATGCCACCAATCCGCGAAGCGTTAACTCCTTGTGGCGAGGCGATGCCAGCCTATCCCATCAAGGCTTACTCAAGATAGCCGAAACTGCCATCACCACAGGCAACATTGGCTATGCCGTAAACTCGTTTACTCGTATGGGCGAAGATAAATTTAACTGAATGCTAAATTACAAGACAAATTTAGCAAAACCTACGCCAATATAAAGGAAGCCTATTATTTTAATGGCCGATGGGAAACCTTTGGCGGAGTGAACTGGCAAGTGAACCCCAAATTGTCGCTTGGTTGCACCGTTGTGAACTTCCTTAACCAAACTGGAACTAAGGGAAGCATTGTAGGAGCCGAACTGATAACCAAAGACCAGGCAGCAGCCTTTAGCAATACGCTGATGGCAGGCAGCTACCTGCGACCCTTCACAGTAGAGTTTAACACATCGCTTAAGTTTTAAATATCTTGATTATGACAATGAAAAAAATAATAATAGCAGCTTTAATGGCAGGCATAATGCCCAAGATGGCTGGGGCGCAAGACATTAAAATAAAGTATAAAGGCAATACGGCCACGCTTATTGTGGACAATTCGCCCAAGTATCTCATCTTGCCTGTGGAGGAAACCATGCCCGAGGCAAAGGTGAAATTGGACAACGGACTGAAAACAGACACCTGGATGGACGTGCGACTGGCGCAAAACAGAAGCGACTATCACGTGCCTTTCGAGCTGAACGAAGGCAAGAGGTCGGTGGTGAAGATTGAAAACATAAGTAAAGATGCGCTATGCCTAAAGCCTGGAGCTATACGCTTGGCTTATAGCTGGGAGGTGCAGAACACCGACTTTTATAGACCAGCCTATCACCACACACCTTCTTACGGATGGATGAACGACCCCAACGGCATGTTTTATAAAGATGGCGTGTACCATCTGTGTTATCAATACAACCCCTATGGTTCTAAATGGGGCAACATGCACTGGGGACACGCCGTGAGCAGAGACCTGGTGCACTGGGAGCAGCAAGCCCCTGCATTGCTACGAGACACTATGGGACACATCTATTCGGGCTCGGCCGTGGTGGATAAAGACGGAACAGCAGGCTATGGCAAAGATGCCGTGGTGGCTTTGTACACTTCGGCCAGTGATGAAAACGGACAAATACAATGCATGGCCTATTCAACAGATGGCGGATACCATTTCACAAAGTACGAGGGAAACCCCGTTCTTCGACCATTTGATGGCTTAAAAGACTTTCGCGACCCTAAAGTGTTTTGGTACGAACCATCAAAAAAGTGGTTTATGATTGTTTCTGCCGATAAAGAAATGCGCTTTTACAGTTCGCCCAACCTCAAAAACTGGACCTACGTAAGTGCTTTTGGACAGGGTTATGGCGCACAACCCAACCAGTTTGAGTGTCCCGACTTTATACAAATGCCCGTTGAAGGAAAACCCAATAAAAAGAAATGGGTGATGATTGTAAACATCAACCCCGGCTGTTTGTTTGGCGGAAGCGCCACAGAATATTTTGTTGGTGACTTCGATGGCACTAAATTCACTTGCGACACGCCACCAAGCGTGGCCAATTTTTTAGACTATGGCATGGACCACTACGCCACGGTGTGCTTTCTAACACAGGCAATCGCACGCTTGCTTTGGCTTGGATGAGCAATTGGCTATATGCCAACGTAACGCCTTTTAAACAACATCGCGGAGCAAACACTCTTCCGCGCGAACTAAGACTGTTTGAACAGGGCGCACAGTATTATGTGGCATCTAATGTGGCATCCGAAGCGAAGGCCTTGAGAAAGCAAAAACGCGAGCTAAATGTGGCAACTGTGGCCGATGCACTTGTTGTTAAGGATGTAAATACAAACTACGACAATGCTTTTGAACTGGAAATGGAGATTACACCAGGCAAAAATGGCATCGCAGGCCTTGAACTCTTTAATGCAAAAGGCGAGAAAGTGAATATCTATATCGACCTAAAGGCTAAACGCGTGGTGATGGATCGCACGCAAAGTGGACTAACCGACTTTGGTAAGAAGGCCGAACCACACGATATTGAGAAGGCTTTCGACGCACAAACCATAAAAGATGGTCAAGAGATTATGCGCAAACGCAATGCCGTGAACTATCAAAACGACTTTGCTTTGGGCACTTGGGCGCCACTTAACCTATGCCAAGGACCAACATATAAGGTGGATGTGTGGGTGGATAAATGCTCTGTTGAAATATTTGTTGATGGTGGACGCATCTCGATGACCAACCTTGTGTTCCCCAAAAAACCTTACACCGATGTGCGTTTTTATGCGCAAGGTGCACCAGCAAAGTTTGATAATGTTAAAATCTACCGTTTGGCACAGTGATAAATGCTGGTTGACGCATGCTAAATTAATTATCGTGGCGGGTGCACATGCTTGCAAGGTGTAAACTAAAAGTGCTTACAAAAGGAAAATATGCCAATTTAAAAGTTGGAAGAAAATAAAGAAAAATGAAAATAACAAGGATAAAAGAGAAGAATAGCTTACACACTTTTAAGGACAGTACCATTTGTACCCTACATATAAATAAGGAAAACGTATTTTGCGATTTGCAAAGCTAAGCAAAACGTGGGAAACATCGAGCAATATAGCCATACGTCTCGACGTGGAGCAAACGGATGTTGGGCCTATCGTGAAAGAATTGCTGGGCAAATTGCCAAACGATTTGGCCTACTGTATCATGTCTGAAATAGCCGAGTTTGAACACTTAGAAGCCGAACTGATGCGGTTAATCTACAACACAGGCGACACAGGCTGTAAAGTTGCCATTTGCTTGCGCAATGATTTACCCCAAGACTTGAAGAAATGTTGCGAACAATCCAACGACATCAACGTGCAACAACATCGTGACAATAAGCGTAAGCACATCTAATTTTAACCCAAATCGGGCATTGCATCATGTTCGAACATCATCAATTTACTTATAATAGCAACAACCATGGATTGTGTAAGCGTAAAGAAGAACGTTATTGAACTGGAAGAAAGGTTGAAAATAACCTTTCCCAAGCCCTATTTTGATTTCCTATGCCACATCCAAGCGGACGACGTCTTTGAGGTGGAAGGCTCTGGAATAGGTCTGTTTTCTTATTCCGACTTAGAGGAAAGGAACGAAACTTATGAGGTACGAGCCTACGAACCCAATTATTTGATGATTGGACAAGATGGAGACATGGGCTATTTCATAAGCACAAATACGCCCAACGACTATTCAATATACGCAAACGACTTAGGCGCATTAGCTCATTGCCGATGAATAAAGCCGCGAACGACATCTTCGAACTGATTAATAAGTTTCAATAAGTTACTTTCTAAACGCCCTGAAAGTTAAGCAATGAATAAGATTGTCGTTCATGCAGGAACTATATTTTGTATTCCGCTATTCATGCCCAAAGATGATTGGAAGTTAAAAGCGAAACTATCTGACAACGATTTAGATAAAGACTTTGCCTTTAGAAGAGTAATAGAAACCAGTTCTTCGGTCTTAGTAGAGATGTTTAAGAAGATTGGTTCTGCCCAAACCAGCATTAGCGAAATAGAAAATTCGGGCGTGTTGTTTGCTCCATTGCAAATATTTTAGGACGGCATTATAAAAAAGCGGTGGCGCATAATCGGGAAAACAGACTGTTACGACAAGTATAAACACTCAAATTACGAAAGTCTAAAAATGATATTCGGCGTTGATGGTGACTTTCGACTGAGGAATTTTGCCTCATGCCAGGGCAAGAAAGCCATCTGGCTTTCCACAACAAGTGCTTTACGGGCGACTTCTTACATAAGGTGGAACTTAAGATGTTGGGCGGAAACCAACTCGATAGTCGCATTATCGAATTGGTAAAAGAGTGAAAACATACATTGCCAACAATCCTTTTAAACACAAAGAACATGGGACTTGCAACCCACGCCCCATGTCTTTGTGCATATTTGTGAAAGGAAGTCAACGCGCTTTCGTGCTTAGTCGGCGTAATCTGCAGTTAGTCTTGCTCATACGCAACTTGTAGCGCAATATTTATGAGCTTATAGGGGCGTATTAAGTGTAGTATTATCAATCAAATCATCATTTTTATGCTATGGAATTGTTATCTATAAAAGAAATTATCCAATCTATTGAAGAGGAAACAAAGGGACTTGACCCTGAACTTGTTGAAGAAATGAGTTTGAGAGAAGTGAATATACCTCTAAAAGAGATTGAATATTTGAAGGCAGAACTGAATATTAACGCGCTAAACCAAGGCTTTATAGATAGTGTTCTGAAGTATGGTTGGGGCAATTTTGGCTTTCTTAGCTATCAATTTGGGTATGACGACGACAATAGTTTGCACTGGATTGTAGAAAGAAATGTGGATTATGAGGATTATTCCACATTGAATAAGAATGGACTTATTATCATTGCAAACGGCGATCCCTACACCATTTTGCTAGAATGTGCCACAGGAAGGATTTATTGTATTGATAGCGAAACCTGTTTGGAACACAGAATGCTTATCGCCAATAGCTTTGAACAATTGGTACAGGCTATGGGAACAGGGCAATATGCTTGTTGGAAGGAGAAAGAAACCGAGTTTGTGCAGCTTATGGCGCACATAACCGATGGCGAGGGCATGCTCTTTTGGAAAAGCTTAGTTGGTTGTTACTGATTGTTTTGTGCTAAAAAGGCCAATGGTTGAGAGGTAAATATTATGTTTATACAAAGGTTGCTTCTGTTTAAATAAAGATTACTTCTGTTTATATAAAGGCCACTTCTGTTTATATACTGAGTAAGAGAGACGCGTTGCATTGCAACGGGTAAGTTGTTTTTTTTATAGTTGTTACTCGTTTTTGAGGGAAAGAAAAACACGTGAGGTATTGCATCTCGCAGTAATGTGTGTGCTTTATGATGTTATTTACGTGTTATCCTAGAAGCATTTTTACCCAAAGGCTAGAATTATACAAGCATTTTAGCCTTTATTTTAATTGAAAAACACCTTACGCGGCAAGAAAATAAGCCGTTAGTATTCAAAAAAATTATGGAATTGCGGTTGTTTAAAAGCTGTTAATATGTCATTTGTAATTGCTTGTGATACAGTATTCTATAGGTTATTTGTGGTAAATGTTGCTATATTGGCAAAGAAGAAAATGTCAGAAGATGTTAGTTTTTTGTCCGATTATGATAACAGCTTTTATTATTTCTACGTCTAAATTTGCACAAGAAGTTTTAATTAGAAAAGAGAGAAAGGTATGGCACAAAATAAGAAGACGCGAATAACATCTGAACAAAGGCAAAATATGCAGTTTCTGAAGAGCGCTTTTAACTGTTTGAGTCTATTCAGGAAATGATAGAGAATGAAATTAAAAAGCGTGGACTAAATAAGTATCAAATACTTCAGCCTAAACTAGCGGCTAATCCTCCGCCAATGAAAAACGAAACGCTCCATAATTGTTTATGTGCGTGGATTAAAAGGTGGTGGAAGTTGCTTTTCAGAGATAAGGCGTAAATATATTTAGGTGATACAATTTTTCGGTTTACAAGGCTAAATACGTGTAAATGTATTCAGTAGATAATATTTTCTCAAATTACTAATAACGTTCAAAAGTGATTTAATTTATCTATCATCTGATGACATTAGTGTCCCGTTAAAATTGGGACGAGTTAAATATTAATCGAATAGCCCCGGAATGAGGGGACAATCTAGTTCTTTGACATAGTTGAATTTAGTCTTATCGAACAGGTCGGTCAAGTGAGTTTTGTCCGTAAGTGATATGCTAAGGATTTGTAAGACCTCATAGGTCGAGCGCTCCAGTTTCATATCATGATGAACAATAGCCACGAGACAATAGGTTATGATGGCGGCAGCAATCTGGATGCGAACAGCATTCTCCGTAGTGCCCCAGAATTTCTTAATCTTGAGATGCTGTTTTAACCATTTGAAGAAGAGTTCGACCAGCCATCTTTTCTTGTAAAGTTCCGCAATTTCAAGAGCAGTGAGATGCTTGGCATTGGTGAGAAAAGTAAATTCACGTTCTTCTTCCTCATCATAATATCTAATGAGTCTAAAAAGACTCAGGATACTTCTTCTCCGACCTATAACCAGTAAGTCTCACTTCGGCATCTGTAAGCACGTTCTTCGGCATGCACCTCTTCCATTTGACAACCTTAAACTTCAAGTTTGTCTTGGCTCTGACTACATAAAAAGGAATTCGTTAGATGTATTCTGTAGAGTTCTTTGAATGAGTCATAAGCCCTGTCGAATATGTAGTAAGCATTTGGTTCATAAGTAATTAAAGACATTGTTGTTGAATCATGCTTTAATGCACTGGTCACCGTATAGAAGGCTGGAACTTGAGCCCTCAATGTCATATAAGACATGGGCTTTAATACCGCCTTTCTTCGCCCTGAATCTTGCCCATGGAAATGTTGAGAGGCATAGAGGAATGGTCGTTGAATCAAATGCATATTTCTTTCCAGGGATATCCAGAAGATTGGTTGACCGTTTCTCGCAAGCCTCCTTCATCATGTAGAAGGCGAAATCTTCGAAGATCCTGTAATCACGATTCTGATTAGCTGATGCAAGAGTCGTTTTGGCAATAGGTTCTCGACCTAATCCAAGATGATATTGCTTGGAACGATGTGCTTCAAAAGCAACAATCAAATCACGAAGACTCTCACGATTACTCAGTTGACCAAACATCATTACAAGCAGTTGATTCCAACAAGTGAAGTGTTTCACGTAGCGATTGCCATCATACTTGCGAACGTAGTTGTTAAACTGAGTCCTGTTCAGAAAAGCGGTAAGTTGAGCAAAAACGTATTTATCTTGGAACATAGCAGTCAATTGTATCTGACTGCAAAGTTACAAAATCAAGTCCGTTTCATTTCAAAAGCCTGCTTAATAGACTGTATTTCAACTATTTCAAAAAGCGATCAGTCTACTTTAACGGGACATTAGTGATCTGATGAGTTAAAGCACTATCCGTGGTCAATGATTAATAAAAGCCGACTCTGCCAATATGAAATGGTTCAAATCAATCCGTATAACTCGGTTCAATGCCTTAGCTTTTAATGGCGTTTGGGCTTAGAAAAATGGCGGAATGGGGGCAAAGTATATAAGAATAAATAGCAGAACATTATACAGCAACAAAAGAAATCTACATCTCTTTAAGAGATTTACTTATTTGAAAACTTTCGGGACTCGCCAATTAATATTGTTAACGGCAAGAAGAAAATTAAAGAATAGCAAATATAAAATTAAAAGCCCAAGTCTTCGATACGGCACTACTCCCAATGGAGTGATAATAGGGAGACATCGAGTCTATTATGAACAAAAAACTATCTAAACCGCCTATTCCACTGCTCAGCAGGAGATGGGCAAGAGTGGAACTGATAGTCTTATTCACACTGTCGGCAATTAGTAACCTATATGCGCAGGACGAACAGGAGAATAAAAGCCAGTTCCCACAGAACTTAAACAGTGAATTGCGTAGGAATACTTGGAGCATTTATGCCGAAGGAGGTTTGTCTTGGGCAACAGATGTGTGGTATCAAATCTTAATGCTAAACGCAGCTACAACCAATCGCCAGCTGTTGGCGGTGGTATTGACTTTACTATCCGCCCATGGGTTCGTGTTGGGGTAGAGTATTTGTGGTCGCGTTATCGTCGTGAGCAGCGATTTTCTAGCCTTAACACTCAAAAAATGCCTGTTAAGGTGTATGGTAACTATATGATGAATTTTCATAATGCCAAGCTAGGTGTACAATTTAATTTCATGGAATTATGGCCACACCGTCGTGCTCAGTGGTTTAATGCTTGGATGGGAACTGGTATTGGCTATTCCTTTATTAAGGGTAACGAATATGGTATGTTCTTTAATAACACGATGACGCAAGATGGACGCACCACACCTATTGGCAATAATTTAATCGTAAACAACGAATCTGAACTTTCTCTCACGGGAAACGTGCGCACCACTAACCAACATGAGAAGTTTAATAAACTTTTTATCCCTACGGTTTTACACTTTGAAGCCGACGTTAGTCGTCGTTTCACCATTGGTTTGAAAGGAGAAATGGACTGGTTGTTGAGTCGTGGCGGTATTGCTCCCAAGAATTACATCTTTGGTTTGGTCACTATACGCTACAATTTTGTTTCAAGTCGTGCTAAAAAGTTGCAGACTTATTACGAAGGAGAATTGTCTGTGCTTAACGATGAGGTGAATGAAGTACAGAAAGAAGCTGCTAGATATAGGGATCGTGCTGACAGCGAAGCCAGCGAACGCCAGAGATTGGAACAGCTTAACGCCGACTTGCAACAACGTCTACCTGACAGCGAAAATAGTAAGAGTGAGGGAAAAGCTGCCATTGAGATTTCACACTATGTGCAGTTTGTTAACAACAGTGCAAGCATTAGTAAGGACGAACTTTCTCATCTAAAGCATTTTGCTGCCTATATGCGTGGCCATCAACTCTCTGTTATTGCTGAAGCCAGCACACCTGGCACCACTCGCTATAATCAGAAGCTCTCTGAGCGCCGGCTTAAACACGTGATTAAGGTGCTATTGAAGGAAGGATTTGCTAAAGAAAGTCTTCATCCGCAAATTGCTATTGGCGAACAAGACGGCAAACCTGGTGCTGATGGCCGACGAGTTACTATTAAATTAGTGAAGTGAGGCAACGCAAATGTTGCGAGCTTACAAATAAATGAAAATAAATAATCACAAACTCGAGCTTGGGAAGAAGTGGAAAGGAACTATCAATACAACCAAACCGATGCCATTCGCCTTCCTTTGCTCCTAAAGAAAAATATAGTTATGAAGTATATTAAATCAATGATGTTCGCCATTGCGCTGATAATGGCTGCACCCGTCTTCTTTACAGCTTGTCAGGAAGATGCTCCCGAGATTAATTACACGATGAACGTGTCTGTAGTAAACGACTTTACAAAGGTTGTGCAGGCTATCAACGACGGTTTTCTTAAGAACCAGCAGGCGGTAGACAGTCTTACCAAAGTTCTTGATAAGATGAATACTACTCAAGAACACAAACTGGAAGCTATTTCCGACATCTTGAATGCTGTAAACACTACGCTTGAGACTAAACTTGCTGCTGTAGAAGCGGCTCTTAATGCGCAAACTTTATCATTAGAAGCTAAGATGGAGCTGTTGGTAAAGGCTTTTAATGCGCAAACTTTATCGTTAGAAGCTAAGTTGGAGGCGTTGAAAACGGCTATAAACAACCTGCCAGACTATTCTGCAAAGCTTGATGCACTTACCGAAGCTATCAACGCACTCCCCAATTACGAAGATAAGCTTGCTGCTATTCAGAGTGCTATCGCTGCAATGCCCAACTATTCTGCAAAGTTCGACGCACTTGCTAGGGCTATCAACGCGCTTCCTAATTATGGCACTCAGCTTACTGCCATACAAAAAGCCATTGTTGCAATGCCTAATTATGAAAGTCAGTTCAAAGCCATTGTTGATGCTCTCGGCTTGTTGAAGAAAGAAATAGAAAAGGTTGGCTCTGCACAAAGTGGTATGTCTGAAGAATTGGCTAAGGCTACTACTGCTATTACGAATCTTATCGCAGCAGTGAAAACTGGTAATGAAAACGAAACTAAGGCTCTTGAAGCTATTGTTAAGAAGCTTGAGGAACTAAAAGAAAAGATTGGTACGGGTAAACCCAGTGGTTCTGGCAACACTGGTGGCGTAGGAGAAGACCCTGATGATGTATATGGTAACAATTTAGAATTTAATAAGATTTCATTTGGCGATATCATTGGACTTATTGATAAGATGAACTCAAAGAATTTTGAAGTAACTAAAGGTATTATTTTACTCAGAACGAGCGAAGGTAGGTTTGCGAAGGTTGACATTAGCCCTGCAAGAACTGGTTATCATATTGCTTCGAGTAGCGATAAATCCAGACTGGCAATAAGTTATATTCTTTATGAAGCTAACGGAAAGGTGAAGCATAAAAACTCCGTACATTTCGAAGCACGTTTTAATAAAGATGGGACTCCGGTTGCTAAACCAGAGTTTGAGGTGGACTTTGACTCTGGTAACAAAGGTGGCATAGGCTCCGATCTACGTTTTACGGTGAATGTTAGATACGAACATTCCTTACTCGCGGATGTAATAGATGGTGTAAAATTTAAATGTCTAAATAACACAAAGGTGGTGACTTATCATAAATATTAGTTGTAACGCTTGCTGTTTTGGCTGTGGATAGAAGGTTTCAACTTCATTCTTGCTTGCCAAAAGTAATTGCATAGCGCACGATTAACCTCCCTCCTCCTGACATTAATCAGGAGAACGAAGGGAAATATTATCCCCAATCGGACCATTAGCAGCGGATTGTATTCATCCTTCTAATGGCCCTTTTGGGGATTAAAGGGCAAAAGAGCGTGGCGTATGAACACAGCTAAGCTGAGATTTTGCATTTGTTATTGGTTTTCGAGCGTAAGAAAATTTATATAATTGCTGCTCTTGGTGCGTATATTTGTATATTTTATGGTTGAAAATACGGTTGGTAATGAGGGAGTTAGGTGGTTTATTATGTCAAAGATGTTGTTGTTAAGTTAAAGAGTGCTACATTAGATGCGGCACATAGATATTTTACTAACTTTGTATCGAGAGTAGATAGTGATTTTATATCGTATGCCCTTGAGGTGTATGTGGTAAAGGTACAGCTTTTATGGCTGGTGACAGCATTTTCAAGAGAGTATAAATCATCGAACTAACGTATTATTTCTTACACCTGAATGTTACATAAAAAGAAATTTATGGTGGCTAAATTCTCCGCGTTAAGTAAATTATCGTTAAAGAGAACGCAACTGCTGTAAGTTCATTAACTCAAATAACAAATTTTTAAGAGAATGGTAAAGAACGAGTACAAACGTCCCCTTTGTGGGATTATTAACACTGCTGCAGAGGTGGCTTTAATGGCTGGAAGTGGCAACAACATTGGCAAAAAAGACCCAAATCATGGAGGTGAAGACAATCTTGCTAAGCAAGGTGAATTCTTTGATGATGAAGAGACCGATGAAGACGAGTGGGAAAACTAAGTAAAAACGAGTAAACAAAGAATGATGAAACAGAATTTACAGTTCGTTTATGGCGCTTTGGCTGTGCTAGCGCTTGCTGGTTGCAGCAACAACGACGATGTTAATGAAGAATTAACTCAAACCAATGGTTATGTTACACCTATTGAGGTAACTGCGAACGCGCAACAATCTACGCGCGCGCTGAAGCTCGATGCAAACAAAAATGTGTTGTCTACATGGGAAACGGGCGACAAAATGTTTGTGTATAACCTTTCTGACAACAACCTAAGTAATGCCCAAACTTATAGTGTGGTTACGATGACGGCTAACAGTGTGAATAAAAAAACAGCCGATTTCACTGGTAATATCATCAGCCGCCTGCCCATGAAGGCTTCTGATAAGTTGGCATTTTTCTATCCTGGTAATGCCATTGAGGGAGATAAAACGGTTGAACCAGTTGACCCGGACGTAAAAACAGATTCTCAACAAGGGGGAACCATCTCTTATCATGAGCCTATTAACAAGATTAAAAGTACCGTTGCGCTTAACATGAAGCTGCAAGATGGCAAGTTGGCTACTATTGATAAGAAGTTTGATTACAACTGGGGCGTGACACTGCCAGGGGCGCTTGATAACAACGGAACGCAAGCGAAGGTTACTAAAACCAATGTAGCTTTGCAACGTAAGGTGGCGTTCTGGGGGATGAAATTCATTTTGTCGACTTGTCCTAGCAGCAAGGGACCAATCGAAGACATCGACAGTGTGAAGATTAACGGACTTCGGTCTTACGATGTGCTTAATCTTAACAATGGCACGTTTGTGGGAACTGAAGACGAAAAAGAACATGTTATCACCATCGCTAATAAAGATAAGTCTAAACTTAATCTTGATGGTGGCTATCTTTGGGTGGCTTTCTTGCCCGAAAATGCACCTACCAATTTTCACATCACTGTGTACACGCCCAATGGGGTGTTTACTAAAGAGGCTACGAAAGACTTTAAAGAGGGCTACGACTATCGCTCTAACATCAACGTAAAGATAATTGAACAACATCCATACGTTGAAGTTAATGGCGTGAAGTGGGCCACGGGTAACTTTATTCATTATAAAACTTGTCGCGAAGAATATTGGGGTATCGCGCCTGCACAATGGTGGATTAGCAGCTATGGCGAAAACCCACGCAATGAACATAAGGCTGGTGCCGAAGCAATTAAGTACAACGGCCTGGGTTCGCAAAACTGGTTTGTGGGCAAGCATATAGGTAGATTCTCGCAAACAACTAACGATTGCGACCTCTTTCAGTGGGGCGTAATTCGCGATGCCTTGAAATTTAACGGTGTGTATTACCTTCAAGGAACTCAAGTAGACCTGCAAGGTAAATATTATAAAGAAAGAGGTGGGCTTGCTCATGTAAACGAAGTGAGTGGCAGGCGATGCGCAACGCATGGTGATATCGTAAGGTATTATACTGAAGCCGGACAGAAACATTATCATTATCAATATCCCTCTAAGGCCAATTTCGATGCTTTATGCCAGGCCAACACCATTATTCCTGGCTATTGTTACACGGATAAGGGCAACAAGATTTATGGCGCATTCTTCAGCGATATGAAGTTGGCTGGCAAGGGTTCTAAGTTCCCTACAGGCAGAAAACTTTGGAAATATCAAGACGTAACAGGCCTTGTGCTGGCCAATAAAGGCTTGTTCTTGCCTGTTGCTGGCCGTAGACCTATTAATAGTGCGTGGGTAGAGTTCCGCCATGTGGCTTATAATAGTGGTTTCTACGGGCAATATTACACCTCTTATTGCACCACTTACTCCATCCCGCTTACGCATTTCTTCGGTGCTGCGTTTAAAGCGAATGTAGCAATTTCGTCGAAAGACCAGGGTGCTTCTATACGTCCTGTCTATGTAGGTGCCGATAATAACGATGAGGCCAAGCCTATAGACGCGGCCAACTTTGCGCCCTTCCGCAACATTGTCTCGCCTATGGGTCGCAAATATTAAGCTATACGATTATTTAATTTCTTATCTTTTCACGCTGCTTGCCCTCTTTTGCGGGGGTAAGCAGCTTTTTTTATCCCAAATCGGGTGTTAGCGCCTAAACAGATTTTGTTTTCTTGTCGGCATCTTGCCTGTCTTTGGGCTGGTAAGGGGTTGTTACGCGGGGCTTTTCTTTGCTTTTTACGATGCGGATTGTAAAATAAATGCACTGTTTTTTAACATTGTGAGTGCCTTCGTTGCAAAAAATCTGGACGACGGGTGTATTTTCGGGCGTATTTCTAAAGTTTGCAGCCGTTTTATGGCTTACATTCTTGCTGTGTACTGCTGTCTACTGGGTTGCTTATTGTTTGCTTCTTATTTTATTGTTTATCTGTTGGATGTGTTGTATATCTTTGATTTTGGCAACGAATAATAAGAATAGGTGCATTAAAAGTTATAAAATGCTACGACGTTTTTTGCCTTCTTGCGCTGCGTTTTGCAGCAAAACACACTGCGTTTTGCTGCATATTACCTTGCGTTTTGGTGCATATTACCTTGCGTTTTGCTGCAAAACGCAAGGTTAAAAGGTGCTTTTTGCAAAACCAAAACCCATGTTCTCTGCTAAATAACATGTAAAACGGGGGTGAAATCGTGTTTGCGCGGATGTTGTTTCGGCGCAATTTTTCTCAAAATAGAAGTGCAAAAGCATAGTAAATCGCAAAAAGGGCGCTCAATTCCTTTCTAAAGCCCTCGCGTTTTTGTCGAAAACAGGGCTTTTACCTGCTGTTTAGCATGTTTGTTGCGCTAGAAGGGGATGGTAAACTGGGTGTGCTTTGTAAAGAAACGTTACCGATTTAACATTTTCTTGATGCTTTGCTGATGTTCATTGCATGGTGTGCAAGCTGTTGTGCATGGGCGATAAATTTGTTGAACATGGGGTCTGCTGTCGATTTTTATGCTTACCTTTGTGAAATGCCACGATTACTAGGGTTGCTTCAAGATAATGATGCACTTACTTGCGCGCCGTGTCGATAAGTTGTGTTTTACCCTTCACACCCGCAAACGAAAGGCCCAATATTTAGAAATACGACCACGACCTATGCGAAATGTATGTGCATGCATAACCAAAGCAAGGCCCAAAGGCGGTAAATTTACTTAAAAAAATGGCGCGTTTTTCATATTTTGCACAATAAAGAGAACAAAAGGCAGTTTATTTGAAGATTTCTCACTAAATTTGCAGCTAAAATTAATTTGAAATAGAATGAAAAAAATGCGATGGTCTCTCGCTTTGCTGTTCTCAGCGGGTTTTGTTTTTGCATCTTGTCTTAAAGACGAAAGCAGAGACATCACCTATTATGACGATACGGCTATAACGTCTTTCACCCTGGGTACACTAACACAAAGGGTGGACTCGACAACCAAAAAGGGCGATAAAGACAGTGTCTATTATAAAAAAATCGATGGTAAAAGCTATGTCTTCTACGTCGACCAAGTAAACAAAAGGGTGTATAACCCCGACTCGCTGCCGTATGGCATAGACGCAAAGAAAATCGTTGGAACGTTTTCTACCAAAAACTCGGGGGTGGTGACGCTGAAAAGCCTTGTCAGCGACTCGACTTTTTTCTACAATAACGGACAAGACTCGGTGGACTTTACCTCTGAGCGCACACTCGTGGTGTACAGCAATTCGCAAAAATACTCGCAAAAGTATGTTATGGATGTGCGTGTGCACAAGCAAAAACCCAACGACTTTAAGTGGAACGAGGTGGCCACGGTGCCTGCTTTTGCAGCTTTGCATGGGCTGCGCGCTGTGAATGCTGGTTCTACAATGATGGTTTGGGGCTACAACGGTAGCACAACGGTGGTTTATACTTCGCCCATTGCCAACGGTAAAACGTGGACGGCGGTGTCGCCAACCTTTGCCCCCGATGCCAATGCATGGAAAAACGCTGTAGCCTTTAACGGCGTGGCTTATGTGATGAGTGGTAACAAGGTGTGGCAAACAACAAATGGCACATCGTGGACCGACTTTGGCGTTTCTGCTGCTGGTATGTCGCAACTGCTCGGCGCGTCAAACGCTGGCCTACATCTGCTCGGCGCCAATGGTAAGTTGTATCTGGCTAAGGCTGGTGCCTCGCTGCCCGAAGAAGAAGTATTGGCTTCGGCTACAGCCTATCTGCCACAACAAGACTTTAATGTGGCCGTTTGGAAACATTCGGCAAGCGATAACACAGAACAAGTGCTGCTCTTGGGCAACCGCTCTTTGGCCACATCGGCCACCGATGCCGCACCCGTGGTGTGGGGAAAGGTGTACGAATATGGCCTAACAAACTCTACACAGAAGTGGACTTACTATAACAGTCTGCAAGCAGAGAATGCGCTTCCTCGTATGGCCAACTTGCAAGTGGTGCGCCATGGCGCAGTGTTGCTGGCCGTGGGTGGTGCTGGCATGGGCGCAAGTAGCAACGTGCAAGCACTCAAAAACATCTACGTGAGCCAAGATGGTGGCTTGTCGTGGAAGCTTAACAGAATATATAGCCTCCCTCAAAACGCAGAAAACAATGTCATTACCTTTGCCCTGGGCACAGATACCGACAACTATCTGTGGCTGGTTTGCGCTGGTTCGGGTAAGGTTTGGCGCGTGCGTAAAAACAGTGTGGGTTGGACCAATAAATAAATTGCCGCTAAAGCGAGGCTAAACCAAAGGGCAAACCCTCGCATGCGCACATATATATAATAAGGTGAAAGAAACTGGCTGGCTACTGCGCTGCTCTTTGCGCTGCCCTTGGGCACAATGGCGCAAGAAGACCCGCTCTATCTCATGGAAGTGGGCGGTACATTAGGGCTGGTTACTTATCTAGGCGACTTCAATGCAGGTATATTTAGCGGGGCGCAACCCATGGGCGGACTGGTAATGCGACGTGTGTTAAACCCCTATATGCACCTGCGTTTAGCCGCCTTCACTGGGCAAATAAAAGGCTCGTCGAAAGATGTGGCCACCTATTATCCCGCCTTTGCCGCTTCGCCCTATAGTTTTAACCATCGCTTGACCAATGTGGATGTGGCCTACGAATACAACTTTTGGCCCTATGGCACAGGTCGCGACTATCGCGGAGCACAGCCTTTAACACCCTATGTGGCAGGCGGACTAGGCCTTACACATGTAAGCGGAGGCGAGAAAAATGTGGTAGCTGCAAACATCTTCCTAGGCTTAGGCGTGAAATATAAAGTGGCTCAAAGGCTTAATTTGGCCCTACAATGGGGCGTGCACTTTGCCACAACCGATAAAATAGACGGCGTTGCCGACCCTTATGCAGTGAAAAGCGTGGGCTTGTTTAAAAACAAAGACGGGTATTCCACACTGGAACTGTCGCTCACTTATAGCTTTATGGCCAAATGCAGAACCTGTAATAAAGACGATTAATGGAACAAGAACTCGACAAAAAACGCATACCAACGCACATTGCTATCATTATGGACGGCAATGGACGATGGGCTAAAGAACGCGGAAAAGAAAGAAGCTTCGGCCATCAGGCTGGTGTGGATACCGTGAGACGCATCACTTCGGAGTGCGTGCGACTGGGGGTGAAGTTCCTTACGCTATACACTTTCTCTACAGAAAACTGGAGCAGACCCGAAACAGAAATAGCCGCACTCATGGGGTTGGTGCTCTCTTCGCTCGAAGACGAAATCTTTATGAAGAATAATGTGCGTTTCCAAGTGGTGGGAGACATGCAACGACTGCCACAATCGGTGCAAGACAAACTGCGCGAAACAATGGAACACACTGCTCAAAACACCGCAATGACTATGGTGGTGGCCTTGAGCTACTCGTCGAGATGGGAGCTAACCAAGGCTGCAAAGAGCATCGCTAGCGACGTGAAAGCTGGAATACTACAGCTGGAAGACATCACCGAAGAGTTGATGAACCAACGTTTGGAAACGGCTTTCATGCCCGACCCCGAACTGCTGATACGTACTGGGGGCGAACTTCGCATCTCTAACTACATGCTTTGGCAGATTGCTTACTCGGAACTCTACTTCTGCGACACTTATTGGCCAGATTTTAACGAGGCCAACCTGCATCAAGCCATCGCTAGCTACCAAGCTAGGCAAAGACGGTTTGGCAAAACTGGGATGCAAGTGGAAAGCGAAGCCTAAAAATGGCTTGATGATTATTGACTCACAAAGAAAGAAAACAATCCAAAGATGAAGATATTAAACAAGGTTTTTCCTGTTATCGCACTCTGCTTGTGCTCGCTTAATGCCTCTGCACAAGAGAAAATCGTGTATCCCGACATTTCATACGCCGGCACTCCTAAAACATTGGTGCTAGGCGGCATCAACGTATCAGGCATCGAAGGTTATGAAGACTATATGCTAACTGGCATATCGGGACTTAGTGTGGGGCAAGAAATAACCGTTCCAGGAAACGATATTACCGACGCCGTGAAGCGTTATTGGCGACATGGACTGTTCTCTGACGTGAAAATCTCGGCCGATTCTATCGTCGGTGATAAGATTTTCTTGCACGTGCACTTGGCTCTTCGACCCAGAGTGTCGGTGATTAACTACGTAGGACTGAAAAAGTCGGAACGCGAAGATATGGAAAATAAACTGGGTTTGCTTAAAGGAGCCCAGATTACGCCTAACATGATTGACCGCGCAAAAATATTGGCTAAACGATATTTCGACGATAAAGGTTTTAAAAATGCCGACATCGAAGTGCGACAAAGAGACGATGTGAGCAATAAAAATCAGGTTATACTGGATGTTATCATCGACAAAAAAGAAAAAATGAAGGTGAGAAACATCATCATCGAAGGTAATAATCAGCTGCCTAGCAATAAAATTAAAGGCGGACTGCTGAGCAAAGGGGCATTCGCTAAGACACACGAGGCTGGTAAACTTTCTAACATTTTCAAAGCTAAAAAGTTTACCAACGAACGCTGGACTGCTGATAAGAAAAAACTGATTGAGAAATATAACGAACTGGGTTTCCGCGATGCTACCATCCTCGAAGATAGTGTTTGGAATGCCGACGACAAGCATGTAAACGTGTTTGTGAAAGTGGATGAGGGTAAGAAATACTACTTGCGCAATATCACTTGGGTGGGTAATACCGTTTATTCTACCGACTTGCTGAATGCTATCCTGGGACTGAAAAAGGGAGATGTGTACGACCAAAAGTTGCTTAACAAACGCCTTACCGAAGACGAAGACGCTGTGGGCAACAAATATTGGAACAACGGATACCTCTTTTATGGCTTACAACCCACGGAAGTAAATATCGTGGGCGACTCTATCGACCTCGAAATGCGTATCACCGAAGGACAACAAGCTCGCCTAAGTAGGGTACGCATCAATGGTAACGACCGTCTTTACGAGAATGTTGTGCGCCGCGAATTGCGTACTAAACCAGGCGACCTCTTCTCGAAAGAGGCCTTGCAACGCTCGGCTCGCGAACTCGCAACAATGGGACACTTCGATGCTGAGAAGGTGAACCCCGATGTTAGACCCAACTATGAGGATGGAACGGTTGATATTAATTGGAACCTTGAACAAAAGAGTAACGACCAAATTGAGTTCTCTTTGGGCTGGGGACAAACGGGCGTTATCGGTAAAATCGGTTTGAAACTCAACAACTTCTCTATGCGTAACCTCTTTGGTAAGAACAAAGAACGCCGCGGCATTTTACCCATTGGAGATGGCGAAACACTGGCCTTGGGTGCTCAAACTAATGGTAAGTATTATCAATCGTATAACGCCAGCTACTCAACAGCGTGGTTTGGTGGCAAACGCCCATTGCAATTCAATGTTAGCGTGTTCTATTCTAAACAAACGGGTGTGAACAGCAACTACTATAACAACAACTACCGTAACGCTTATTACAACTATATGGGTGGCTATGGTAGCAGTTATTACAACAACTACGAGAACTATTACGACCCCGACCAATATATTCAGATGCTCGGAGCATCGGTGGGATTGGGTAAAAGACTGCGTTGGCCCGACGATTATTTCATGCTGTCGGTAGACCTTTCGTACACACGTTATATGTTGAAAAACTGGCGTTACTTCATTATGAGCAACGGTAACGCTAACAACATCAACCTGGGTGTGACACTTAGTCGCAGCTCAACCGATAACCCGCTGTTCCCTCGTAGAGGTTCGGAGTTCATGGCCTCGCTATCGGTAACGCCACCTTGGTCTAAATGGGATGGCAAAGACTATCGCAACCTGGCCAACAACCCCCAATCGCCCACCTATTCGCAAGAACAACAAGAGAAATTCCGCTGGGTGGAATACCACAAATGGAAATTTAAGTCAAAAAAACTTATACAGCTCTATCGGGCGGACAAAAAAATGCTTTGTGCTTGTGTCGCGCATCGAATGGGGATTGCTTGGCTCGTATAATAGCTATAAGAAATCGCCCTTCGAAACCTATTATATGGGTGGCGACGGTATGAGTGGATACTCGTCGGGCTATGCCGAAGAAACAATTGGTCTGCGTGGTTACGAAAATGGTTCGCTCACTCCTTGGGGAGCAGAGGGCTATGCCTACACACGCATGGCACTAGAACTACGCTATCCCTTCATGCTGGGCAACACCACCATCTATGGATTGGGCTTCGTTGAAGGCGGTAATGCATGGACCGACACCCGTAAGTTCAACCCCTTGCAACTAAAACGCAGTGCAGGATTGGGTGTACGTATATATCTACCCATGGTGGGATTGATGGGTATTGACTGGGCTTACGGCTTCGATAAGGTGTACGGAACAAAGGGTGGCAGTCAGTTCCACTTCATTTTGGGACAAGAGTTCTAAACCTTTCGTATCCAAATGCGTCTAAACAATAACGGGAAAAGATGCTGGTCAACTTACCATAATTGACCAAGCATCCCCCGCTTACTGACAATAACAAAAAAAAGAAGAGAGATTATGAAGAAACTTATCATCGCCTGCATGGTGGCCTTTGTGTCGCTTGCAGCAAATGCGCAGAAGTTCGCACTCATCGACATGGAGTACATCATGAAGAACATTCCTGCCTACGAACGAGCCAATGAGCAGCTAAACCAAGTGTCGAAAAAATGGCAAGCTGAGGTGGAAGCGCTCTCTAACGAGGCCGCAACGATGTACAAAAACTACCAAAACGAGGTGGTTTTCCTCTCGCAAGAGCAGCGTAAAGCTAAGCAAGAGGCCATCATGAAGAAAGAAAAAGACGCTGGAGACCTGAAAAAGAAATATTTCGGACCCGAAGGCGAGCTGTATAAAAAACGCGAAAGTCTTATCGCACCTATTCAAGAGGCCGTTTATAACGCTGTTAAAGAGGTGTCTGAATTGCGCGGTTACTCACTAGTGCTCGACAGAGCAAGCGATACTGGCATCATTTTTGCATCGCCTAAAGTAGATATTAGTAACGAAGTGCTGGCTCGTCTGGGCTATTCTAACTAATATATGTGTAATATTAACAAGTAAATACTAACAAATAAAACCAATAACAACAATGAAGAAACTAATTTTAATGCTGATGCTCTGCGCCCCAGTGGCTGCGTTCGCACAAAAGTTCGGACACGTTAATGCACAAGAGGTAATGGCTTCTATGCCCGAATTCCTCAAAGCTAAGGGCGAAATCGAGGCCTCGGCCAAGAAGTTTGAAAACGATCTCCAAGCTATGCAAGAAGAGTTGAAACGCAAAAGCGACGAGTACGAGAAAACTAAGAGCACAATGAACGCCACCAAACAACAAGAAACGGAGGCTACATTGCAGCAGATGTATGGCAAAATCCAGCAAACCTACCAAGATAACCAACAGGCTTTGCAGAAGGCTCAACAAGAAAAAATGGGCCCAATCACTGGCAAACTGGTAGAGGCTATCAAGTTGGTGGGCAAGAATGGTGGCTATGTTTACATCATGGACGTATCGGCTGGCATTCCTTATATCAGCGAAACGCTTAGCAAAGACGTTACCGCCGACGTAAAAAGCTCAGCTCAACAAGATGAAGTAAGGCGCTAAAGGTTGCTCACTTGCAACGGTGTGCTCGCGCATTGGGTGGCTAACATCGGTCTGTTATGGCCTTTTGCTACACTCGGCAGCTGCAATGGCTCTGCCCTAAGAATGCACACACCAACGCCTTTACACAAACTGAAAGAACTGATGCCCGTGTTTGACCTCGCTTAATGTAGCGGCCAAACGCGGGTTTCAGGCTTTTCGCCTTTACACCCTTATATGATTAAGGTGTGGTCGTGGAGGCATGACAACTAGTAATACACGCCCCTTAATGGCTTTCGACCAAAACGGGGCTACAACAACCAACCAAACGATATGAAAAAAACTATTTTCGCAGCCTTAATGCTCTTCACTACTCTCACGGCTGGGGCGCAAGATGTGAACACACAAGGACAAAATGCACCCATGCAAACGGCTGCTAGCTTGCGTTTTGGCTTCTTTAGCTATCAAGACGTGCTACAATCGGCTCCTGATTATGCTGAGGTGCAACGCAACATCGAAACCCTTAGAGGTAAGTATCAAGCCGAAATGAAACGTGCTTCTGACGAGTTTAACCTCAAATACGAGGCTTTTCTCGATGGACTAAAAGATTTTGCACCAGCTATTCGCATGAAACGACAAGCTGAATTGCAAGAACTCATGGAAAAAAACATGGCTTTTAAGCAAGAGGCTACTCGCTTGTTGCAACAGGCTGAGGTCGACGCTATAGCTCCTTTGAAGGCTCGTTTGAACCAGGCTATCGCTAAAGTTGGCGCTCAAAAGGCTCTGGCTTTCATCCTCAATACTGATAATAACGCCGCGCCTTACCTCAATCCTGAATTGGGAGAGAACGTGTCGGCTGCTATTAGCGCCGAGTTGCAATAAGCTTGGCTAAGCATTACCAACCTGCTTATGGGCGAAAGGGGCGCGTTTAACGCTCCAACGCCCCCAATGACGTATGAACAAGTTCGCACAACAGCCTGGACCCATCGGCGTTTTCGATTCGGGTTATGGCGGATTAACTATCTTGCACGGCATCAGACAGCTCTTACCCCAGTATGATTACCTCTACTTGGGCGACAATGCACGTGCTCCCTACGGGCCAAGATCGTTTGATGTGGTGTATCAGTTCACGCGTCAGGCTGTCATTAAGCTCTTTGAGCAGGGCTGTCACTTGGTTATTATAGGCTGCAACACGGCTTCGGCCAAAGCATTGCGGTCTATTCAGCAACTCGACTTACCTTCGCTCGATGCCAATCGCCGGGTATTGGGCATTATTAGGCCCACAGCCGAGAGCATTGGCCAGCTAACTGTCTCACGACATGTGGGCATTCTGGCCACCGAAGGCACCATCAAGAGCGATAGTTATAGGCTTGAAATACAAAAACTCTTTCCCGATGTGCAGGTGCAAGGTATGGCTTGCCCTCTTTGGGCGGCCATTGTTGAGGCTAACGAAGCCGATAGTCCTGGTGCCGACTATTTTGTGAAGAAGCGTATCGACGCCCTTTTGCGCTCCGATCCGCAAATAGATGCGGTGGTGTTGGGCTGTACTCACTATCCCTTGCTCATGAATAGCATTGTGAAACATGTGCCTCCTGGCGTGCGAATTGTGCCACAAGGCGAATATGTGGCCAACAGCTTGCAGCACTATCTGCAACGACATCCCGAGATAGATGCACGTTGCACTAAGCAGGGAACAGCTCGTTATCTCACCACCGAAAACAAAGATAAGTTTAAAGAAAACGCGCAGATATTCTTACACGAGCAGATAGACTGCCAGCATGTAAGCTTGGAATGACGCGCACAACACGCTTAACAGCACTCCCAATATGCAAGAAACAAGACAAAACCGCATCGCACGACTCCTACAGAAAGAGTTGAGCCTTATTTTTCAATCGCAAACGCGCTTGATGCATGGCGTTATGGTGAGCGTTACACGCACTCGTGTGTCGCCCGACCTTAGCATCTGCACCGCATACCTCAGCGTTTTCCCCTCGGATAAGGGCGAAGAACTGCTTAAAAATATTGAAGCTAACACCAAAACTATTCGCTACGAACTGGGTACGCGCGTGCACAATCAGCTGCGCATCATACCCGAATTGCGCTTCTTTATCGACGATAGTCTCGACTATATTGAGCGTATCGACGAACTACTAAAACAATAATCGCTCATGGCCGTATCTCTTTTCATCGCTCGCAGGTATCTTTTCTCTAAGAAAAGCACCAATGCTATCAACGTCATCAGCGCCATTTCGGTGGTGGGGGTGGCCGTTGCAACCATGGCATTGGTTATCGTGCTGAGCGTGTTCAACGGCTTTCACGACCTCGTTGCGTCGCTCTTTACGGCCTTCGACCCCCAAATAGAGGTGGTGCCTGCTAAAGGAAAGGATGCTCCTACCGACGACCCGTTGCTCACCGAGATACGAAATCTGCCCGAAGTGGAGGTTGCCACCGAGTGTGTGGAAGACAATGCCCTGGTGTTTTATGGCGATAAGCAAGCCATGGTTACTATCAAAGGCGTTGACGACAACTTTACAAAGCTCACACGCATCAACGACTTGCTCTACGGCGAAGGCGAATTTGCTTTGCGAGCTGCCAACTTGCAGTATGGCGTGCTAGCATCCGACTGGCCCAGCAGCTTGGAACGGGTACGCGATGGAAGGGCTTTATGCGCGTGTTTGCACCCAACCGCGAAGGACAGTTCGATATTTCTAATCCTGCTTCGGGCTTCGTGGTCGACTCGTTGCTGTCGCCTGGCGTGGTATTCTCTGTTCGTCAGGCCAAATACGACCAGCGTTATATCCTCACTTCTGCTTCTTTTGCTCGCAATCTCTTTGGTATGCAAGGCATGCTTACTGCCTTGGAACTGAAACTTAAGCCCAATGCCAACACCGATGTGGTGAAAAAGAAGATACAGAATATTGTGGGTAGCAAGTATAAAGTGCTCGATAGATATGAGCAACAGGAAGATACGTTCCGCATAATGAATGTAGAAAAGATTATCGCCTACATCTTTCTCACCTTTATTTTGGTGGTGGCGTGCTTCAATATTGTTGGTTCGCTCTCTATGCTTATCATCGATAAAAAGGCCGATGTGACCACCTTGCGCAACCTTGGTGCAACGGATAAGCAGATAGTGCGCATCTTCTTGTTCGAAGGACGCATGATTTCGGCCCTTGGAGCTTTGCTTGGTGTGGGGCTTGGACTGCTGCTTTGCTGGCTTCAACAACAATACGGACTGGTTTCTCTGGGTAAGAGCGAAGGTTCGTTCATCGTTAACGCTTATCCCGTTAGCGTGCATTACATAGACGTTTTTTGGATTTTCATCACTGTTATTGCCGTTGGTTGGCTCTCGGTGTGGTATCCTGTGCGTTATCTAAGTCGTAAATTATTAGACTAAAAGTCAATCCATCTAATTATCATTATCCTATAACAACGCTTATCTCTTTATCAATGAATGACATTTGCTGTATCGGACACATCACTCGCGATAAGATTGTAACGTCACAACACGAGGCGTTTATCTCGGGTGGAACATCTTTTTATTTCTCGTATGCCATTGCTCGACTTCCTCGTAAGGTGTCTTATCAACTAGTAACTAAGCTTGGACGATTCGATGTTCAAGAGGTGCGACGCATGCGCGAAGAAGGAATTAACGTGGTGGCTTATACCTGCGACAACTCTGTTTATTTTGAAAACTCGTATGGGGGCGACCAAAATCGTCGCACACAACGCGTGTTCGCTAAGTGCGAACCATTTAAAATAAAAGAAATGCGCGGTGTGGAAGCCAAGGTTTACCATCTGGGGTCGCTACTCTACGACGATTTCTCACCCGAATTTGTGAAAGAACTTTCCACTCGTGGCCAAATTTCTATCGACGTGCAGGGCTTCTTGCGCAACGTTCGTGGACAAGAAGTGGTGGAAACTGACTGGAAAGAGAAGCTCGATGTGCTGGCCCATACGCACATCTTGAAACTTAACGAATACGAAATGGAGGTGATTACTGGCCTAACCGACCCCCGTGCAGTGGCTCGCCAAATCGCTTCGTGGGGCGTTAAAGAAGTGGTTATCACCCTTGGAAGTCATGGTTCGCTAATCTACGCCGACAATTCGTTTTACGAAATTCCTGCTTACACCCCACGCAAATTGGTGGATGCCACAGGTTGTGGCGACACTTATTCGGCTGGTTACCTTTATTGTCGCGCCCAAGGCCTTAACTTTGTCGAGGCAGGTCGCTTTGCTGCGGCTATGTGCACACGCAAATTGGAGGCCACTGGGCCTTATTCACCCGAATTTGAGTGGTTTGGTTAGCGTAGGTATCTACCGCTAACCCACATCAAACCAAAGTAAAGCAGCGCGCCTGTAATCAATCCGGCAAAGGCATCAATGGCATAATGCGCCATGATGTACACCGTAGAGAAGCACATCAATACAAAGAAAGGGAGCAAACACAATAGCAAACGGCGATTGCCCGAGTGCCAAGCAAGCAGCATAATAACGGTGCTGATGCCCACATGGCTACTTGGGAAGGCTGCTGTTGGGCGTTCGCCGGCGTCGTGCGCATGCTCCACCATCTGGTAGAAGATGCCGTTGGCATAACCGGGACTGGTTAAACGCTCGCTGTGCAGATTGAAGTAGTCGCCCACATTGGGAAAAACACCCATTGCTATCTTCTCCATCCCCACGGCTGGATAATAATATTGCGGACCTGTTACAGGCAAGGCCACGAACACCACGTAATAGATGAAGAAGGCGGCGATGAGTACGAACGAGGCTCTTTCGAACTCGGCGTAACGGCAAAAGAAATAAAACAGCGTTACGGCCAATATCATAGGGAAGTAAGAAGCATAACCCATATCCATCAGTTCGCTAAACCAAGGCGAGGGCATGGCATCACAAAACACCAATGCAGGCTGAAAACCAAACACCGATTGTTCTGCTTGGGCAAACACATGGTCGAGGTTTGGCAGTATCCTATTTAGTTCGTAGGTGTCGGGATACCACCACGACAGCAGATAAAGTTGTGTCACCACGCGCGTTAGTTTGGTGAAACGGCAGGGCACTAAGCGATAAACCAGCCATAGGGCAGCCGTTATCACGCCGATACGAATGCGTCCCCAAATCATTGCTTCGGGGTTAGCCAGTTTGGTAAAGGTAAAAAACACCATGAGCAGTGTCAGTACCATATAGACCAGCACCACCCATTCCAGGGCCATTAGTCCCTTTCGAGGTGTTTTCTCTATTGCGAAAAGTGTTTTAATAAAGTTCATTTTGTGTTTAAGTGGGGGTATTGTTATGGCTCGTTTGTGGCCAGTATTATGCACCAACGATAATACGTGGCACTTCTGTGCACACGTTTGGGCTATATTTTTGGTGCTTTTCTTTCTATTGGCAACCCTAGTTGGTTGTTAAAGCCAGCCATTTTCTTTATACCATTTCACTGTTAGGGCAGTTCCTTCTTCAAGGTTCACTTGTGCGTGATAGCCCAGTTCGTCCATCGCTGGTTCGATGTTGCAGCGCCAGTTGCGTTGTTTTAGTATGTGATACTTGTCGTTGTTAAGAGCCGAGATGCGCCCTGTGGCTCGCCCGATGTACTCGCCAAAGAAGGTAACCACGCGCAAAAACCACACGGGAGCTTTGATGCGAAGCATCCACGGCTTACCCAAATTGCGGTGAATAAGGTCGCTAAAGTCGTACGAACGATACACGCCGCCATCGCTAAGAAAATACTTTCGGCCGCTCATGCCATGGTCGAGAGCCAAGAAAACGGCCTGAACCACATCTTGAACATACACAAAAGTGATGTCTTGTGGCTTGTATCCCACGGCAAAGTCGATGTGTTGCTTGATGCTTTTGGCCATGAGGAAATAGTCTTTCTCGCGTGGACCGTACACGCCGGTGGGCCTTAGCACGATGTAAGGCAACACCACATCGGTTATTTCGCCGTCTTCGTTCTTGGGATTAAGCGAGTCGAGATATTCCTCGGCCAGCAGTTTGCTATGCCCATAGGCCGTGTTAGGCATGGGTTTGTCGGTTTCTTGTATCTCCTCGTAGGGCTGTTTCTCGCGCACAGGTCCGAAAATGCTAAGCGAAGAGATAAACACAAATCGCTTAAGAGGCATTTTTAGTTGCACCACAGCATCGGCAAGGTTTTTTGTTCCTTCGGTGTTAACGCGGTAAAAGTCGTTTCGATGCAAGCATTTTGTGGCTCCTGCAGCATGCACCACGTAGTCAAAATGGTGACCGCTGAGCTGACTTTTGAGTCGTTCGGCATTGCCCAAATCAAGCTCCACGAAACGAATGCGCTTGTCTTGTAGGTATTCTTTCGAGCTGCTTTTTCTCACAGCGGCCCACACCTCCATGCCTCTGTTAAGCGCTTCTTCAACGATGAAGCTCCCAATAAACCCGCTTGCGCCGGTAACAAGTATTTTGTCCATATTCGATAATAGTTCTTTTCTTGGTTAACTTGCTAACGGTTTATCAGTTGCCATACCCATTAAAAGTTAACCATTGGCTTTGCCACAACGCATGGAATGGTTGCCAAATTCGGCCTTGATCCCTAGCATTGAAATGCAAAGATACCACAGTTTTTTTACAAAAACGAAAGGTGGAGTGGGATTTATTTGCATATGAGCGTATGTGCAACACGTTTTTCTTTGTACTTGTTGGCGGCACTACTGTGGAAGCTAAACGCTCTGCCACTGTGGAAAGACTACAGAAGTAGAGGTAAAGGCCTCTATGTCTCCTTGGTTCATCTTCTTTATTCTAAGCCCAAATCACCACAACCAACAGCTTGGATATTGGCTAGCAAAATCCCATGTATAAGCTGTTGGTTGTGGTGAAGCGTTTTATTAGTTTCTTAGAAAATGCTTTTCTTATCTTGGCTATATATCCAAGTAGGCTTGGTTTTGTACCCTTTCCTTAACGGAAATATACCTTCAAGTGTGCAAGGACAACCGAAGAGCGTGCCACATTACCAGTCGGCTCTGTTGTGGTTGTATCTTTCGGGCCACATATGTAGGGCATAAGTATAGCCGTAATGGTCGTAAAGGCGAGCCAGACGTGTGACGCGTTCCACAAATTCGGTGTAGTTCTTACGTGCAGCCGGCATCCATTGCACCTCGGCAAGCGCCGCCATGCGTGGCAACACCATGTATTCGGCTTGCGCTGTGGTGGGCACATACTCGGTCCAAAGGTTGCCTTGCACGCCGATGATGCGGCTTGTGATGTCGGCCGATACCGTGTCGGGGCGCGGATTGAAGCTATACACTTGCTCAACGGGTAGGTAACCGCCGATGGCTTGCGGCTCGTGAAGTGTGTTTTTCGCCTGATAATAGTCGAAATAGGCATATTTACCAGGGCAAGTGATAACGTTGTGCCCCGCCTTTGCCGCCTTTGTCCACGTGGATAGGTAACGTCTACTAAGCACGATGGTCGACTTGGCCAGTTCGCCTTCCAGTATTTCGTCCCAGCCAATCATCGTCTTTCCCTTTCCGTTGATGTATTGTTCCATGCGCTTGGTAAAATATTGTTGCAGGTGTTTGGTGTCAATGCCTTGCTCTTTGGCCTTGTCTTGGCAGCGTTTGCACTGTTGCCATCGTGTGGACGGTGCCTCGTCGCCCCCGATGTTAAAGTAGGCTGAGGGGAAAACTTGGTTTAACTCGTCGATGATGTCTTGCAAAACGGCATAAACGCGCTCGTTGCCCACGCAGAGCACATCGTGGTGTACGCCCCAGTTGTGGCCCACGGTGTAAGGCCCACCCGTGCATCCCAGTTCGGGATAAGCGGCCAATAGCGCTTTGGTATGTCCAGGAATGTCTATCTCGGGTATTACTTCGATGTGTCGTTGTCGGGCATATTCCACAATCTGCTTTATCTCTTCTTGGGTATAAAAGCCGCCATGCGGTTGATGATCGTCTACATCCGAGTTATGACCCACAACCGTTCCACTTCGCCAAGCGCCAACTTCCATCAGCTTAGGATACTTCTTTATCTCTATGCGCCAACCTTGGTCTTCGCTTAGATGCCAGTGAAAGGCGTTCATGTTGTGTAGGGCCATCATGTCGATAAAACGCTTAACAAAGCTTACGGGGAAGAAATGTCGGCCACAGTCGAGCATCATGCCTCGGTAAGGCAGCAAAGGGGCATCGGCAATTTGCACGGCAGGCAGTTCCACTGGGGCAGCAGCCTTGTTGCTCGTTGCTACGGGTAAGGCCTTGCGCAGTGTTTGAATGCCATAGAAAACACCAGCTGCAGTGCTGCCGGCGATAGTCACTTGCTTTTGTGTCACAGTTATGCGATAGGCCTCTTTGCCTGCAATCTTATTGTCTATCGTTAGCAAGATATGGCCTGCACCCTTGGGAACTGTGGTTGTGTGGGCTAGCTTTATGCTGTGGCATCTGCGATGTATTCTGCCAGGAAACGGGCATTGCGCTGCATCAGTTCGTTGGAAGTGGTGCAAGTAATGGCTGTACTTTCGTTTAACACGAAGGGCTTGCCTTTGGTCATCGTGATGGATTGCGGCAAAGGCACTACGTTGTAATTGGCTGTTGCCGAGTGGGTGGTGATGGACAGCAGGCAAAAGACTGCCAGGAGGAGAGCTTGTTTGAATGTCATGAGCTTATGGTTTGTTTATTTTGTAGGTAAAGGCTTGGGCTTATTGATGGGGAATGGGTGGCACATTTTCTTCTGCACGCATTTTAAATTCCAGTTTTGCGCCCTTTACCAGTTCGCTATGCTTCACAAATTGAGAGTGATATGGTTGCCCGTTTAGCAATAGTTGCGATACATATACATTTGTGGGGCTGTTTTGCGGAGCGACAATATGGATGGTTTTTCCATTGGGAAGATGTAGGGTGGCTTGCCTAAACAGTGGACTGCCCACTGCATATTCGCCACTGATGGGCGACAAAGGATAAAAGCCCAAGGCCGAGAATACGTACCAAGCAGACATCTGCCCGTTGTCTTCGTCGCCACAATAGCCGTCGGGACGTGGCGCATAAAGGCGCGACATGATGGTTCGCACTAGGCGTTGTGTCTTCCACGGCTGGCAAAAAGCGTAGAGGTATGGCACGTGGTGCATGGGTTCGTTCAAGTGGGCGTATTGTCCCATGTCGGCATTCTGCATCTCCCTGATGAGGTGGATGATGCCGCGCTTATAATAAGAAATGTCGTAACGCTGGGTTTGTGAGAACACCGAGTCGAGCTTTTCCACAAACTTGGCTTGTCCGCCCATCAGCTTTTGCAGGCCAATAACATCGTGCGGAACAAACCAAGTGTATTGCCAGCTGTTGCCTTCGGTAAAGTGGTCGCCCCAGCGATATGGGTCGAAAGGCGTTAAGAAACGCCCTTTACTGTCTTTGGGGCGCATCAATCCCGTGTTCTTGTCGAACAAGTGCCGATAGTTAAGACTTCTTTGGCGGAAAGTTTCTTGCTCCTTCTTGGGGCGGTTCAATGCTTGGGCCAGGCGATAGATGCAATAATCGTCGTAAGCGTACTCCAAGGTGCGCGACACGTTTTGGTTAATGTCCACATCGCAAGGCACATATCCCAATACGTTGTATTGGGCAAAGCCCTTCCTGCCAACCGAACCAACGGGGCCAACGCCTTCTGTACTCTTGTGGATGGCCTCGTAAAGCAAGCCTATGTCGTACCCACGAATGCCTTTGAGGTAAGCATCGGCGATGACCGATGCCGAGTGTTGGCCAATCATGCAATCGCGATGTCCGGGACTAAACCATTCGGGCAGCCATCCGCTTTCCTTATAAACGTTTTCCAACCCGCGTAAAATCTCGGTCACGATGTTTGGATACATCAGGTTGAGGAAAGGGAATTGCGCCCTGAACGTGTCCCAAATCCGTTGTCGGCATAGAGGATGCCAGGCATCACGCGCCCATTATAGGGGCTGTAATGCAGGGTGTCGCCTTTGGCGTCTATCTCGTAGAACTTGCGGGGGAATATCAACATGCGGTAAAGGCAGGTGTAGAAGGTGCGCATATCATCGTCGGTGCCGCTCGCAACGCTTACTTTGGCCAATTCCGCATCCCAAGTTTGTTCGGCCTTTGCTTTCACTTCGTCGAAGCTTTGGTTGCCAATCTCTTGCAAATTAACCTCTGCTTGTTCTTCGCTGATGTACGAAGTGGCGATGTGCATCTCTACGGTTTCGCCCCGTTTAAGGTCGAAACCCACCACGGCTCCCACGTGTTGTCCCTGCTGTTCGTATTGGCCATCCAGCAGTTGCTTGTCTTTCCAGATGGTGGCGTTGAGGAAAGGGCGGTTGAAGGTAATCACGAAGAAGTTTTTAAAGGCAGGGCCAACCCCGCCGTTGTTCTTTGTTGAATAGCCCACGATACGCCTTTGCTCGGGTATGAGCTTAACATACGAACCGCCATTACAAGCATCTATCACCACGTACGCGCTGTCGCCGCCGTTAAACCGCATTCTAAATGCCACTGCCCTGTCGGTGGGCGTAAGCTCCACGTTGGTTTGGGCATCGCCTAGGTAGGCATGATAATAATGGGGTAGGGCTATTTCTGTTTTGTGCGAAAACCAACTGCGACGGCGTTCTTCGGTAAAGTCGTTGCGGCGTGTAATGGGCATTACCGATAGTTGGCCGTAATCGTTAATCCAAAGACTGGCTTGGTGGGTCTGCTTAAAGCCGTAGAGAAAGTTCTCTTGATAGGTATACAGAAAGCCATTGCCTAGCTTTCCCGTGTGGGGTGCCCAGTTGTTCATGCCAAAGGGTAGGCAAACGGTTGGGTAGGTGTTGCCGTTGGATAGTTCCATGCTCGAAAGTGTGCCCATCAAGGGGTTCACATAGCGGGTCAGTCCCTCTGCTTTGCAGAGCATTGTGCCTGCAAATGCAAGGAGGTAGGCTAAGAGATAGCTATTGGGTCGTTTCATTTTGAGTGGGGTTAATTGACAAATGAGACATTTATGCGGATGCTACGAGTGTGGCGAATGCTTGAAAGGGTGCAATGATATGCTTATTCAATCAACGTCCAGCTCTTCACCTTATACCTTACACCCTTAAATTTGCCTGTGCGTTTAATGCTTCCGCGTCCGTTCCAGCTAAGCAACACCTTATTATATATACCGCTTTCAAAGGCATAGCTAATGCCGTCGTCTTCGAAAAGCGATGTGTTGCGGGCTTGTTTGCCATAAACGCGGCAATTCAGTACGAACGTTGTTTGGGGTGTAATACAATCTGTGGGTTCGGCCAAGGGTAAGATGGTGCCTTCGCGAACAAAGAGCGGCACCTCGTGTAGTGCGAACCGCACGTTGTGGCTTCGGCCGCCTTCCAGCTTTTCGTTGGTGTTGAAGTTGTACCAGTTGCCTTCGGGCAGGTACACCATTCGCTCGTTGCCTTTGCCCACAATGGGGCAGGCAAGCAAGTCGTCGCCAATAAGAAACTGGTTGTCGATGGCTGCTGCGGCCTTGTCGTTTGGATAGTTCAGCACCAAGGGCTTGAAAGGCGGTGTGCCATCTGTGCGATAGTGGGCGAATTGCGCATAAAGATATGGCACAAGCGACATGCGGAAGTTGAGCAACTGGCGTATCACGTCTTCGTTTTTTTGGTGGCCGTAGGCAAGAATTTGTCTTCGTTGTTAAGCTGTTTATCAAATTGCAGCCATGCTGGGTTGCTGCAGATACCAGCCGTTAAAGAGGGTTTGGGCCGATAGTACGGCCACTTGCACGCGGCGGAAGAAGTCTTCTTCATCGGCCGACTCGCGTACCTCGGGCGACCACAGCAGGCCAGTCAGTCCTGCGTTGCATACCATTCGCACATAGTCTTCCAAGTCGTAAGTGTCGCTATAAATCGAAACGGGATAGGGCGAGGCCAATGCTCCCGATGCACGAACGTCTAAACAGGTGCGCATGCCGTGTTTGCGAAAAACGCTGTAAAGGGTTTTCTGGTACAGCAGTCCAAAGAGTTGGTGCATCTGTTCGCCATCGATGCCCGAAGGGAAAGCCGACAATTCGGGGAAGCTCCAGTTCAGGTCGCCTCGTGTAATGTTAGAATTGTCGCACTCGTCCATCTTAAACGCGGCGATGCCCTTTTGCACAAAGCAGCTGTCGTGGTATGCGGCGAAGATGTGTTGTGTGGCAGAGTCGGCGAAGTCGGGCACCAATCCGTTCCACACTAAATGGCTACCCGATTTGGGTTTAAGCAGCGGGTGCAGGGGCGAAGAGGGGTGAATAAAGGCATGTTCCCACAAGTTGAGCTTGTAGCCCATAGCACGTGTGCGGGCTATTAGCTCGTTGGGATTGGGAAAATGCTCGTTGTTCCACACGTACGAACACGAGTAGGCTCGTGTTTGCCATTTGAGCTCCAAGCCTATTACGTCGCAGGGTATGTGCTTGTTTCTTAGATAATGTGCTATGCGGTAGGCATCTTCTTGTTTAGAATCGGTTTTCAAACGAAACTTCATGCCTAGTCCCCAGAGTGCCGGCATGCTTCCTCCGCCAGCAAAAAGGTTGTATCGGCGCAGTGCCGCGTTCATGTCGGGCCCGGCAAACACCAGTACGCTAATGCCCTTTGCGCCTGGGATGTCAACCTGTACGCGTGGCTTTGAACTGCTTTGTGCTGACGAACGGTACAGCTCGTTGGTAGATAGTTTTGCCTTTTGGCTGTCTTCTGATGGCGTATAGTCGGTGTTCTTTCGGTTCGTTCCGATGTAAAATGTGGTATATCGTGCGGTGTTTATCAGTACGGCATATCCCTTGTTCGAGATGTAGAATGGTTGCGGTGCGTGGGTATAGCCAAGGTCTTTCAAGGGATGGTCGTTTACCAAAGGGCGCTTTTTCTTGTTGTTCTGCACAAACGACCCCATTTGCAGGCCGAAGCCATAGATGTTTTCGTCGGCTGCAAGCGGAATGTCTACCACGCACCCGCGTGCATTCACCTCGATGTGTACCCCTTCTTTGGCGAAGGGATTATCCGTTGTGGGCATGTCTTTCAACTGTTTCGCCACTGGTTCTTTATAACGCAGGGGCGTGTGGGCGTCTTCTTGCCCAGCTGCGAGCAAGTATACGCCAGGCTCTATCTGCCTAAATGTTTGTGCCTGAGTGGTAATTGCAACACTTAGAACTAATGATGTGATAAACGTTCGCATGTTTGAGTATATATGATTTTTATGGGTTGACGGGGAATGTGCTAGCTAGTTGGCAAGCTGTTGTGGTAAGGCGAGAATGGCTTGATGAACCAGTTTGCCAACAAAGTTATTGGCAATTTATCAGTACAAGGCCCTTTGTAGCGGCGCTACAAGCCGCTTGTAGTGCCAGTACAAGCACCTTGTAGTGTCAGTACAAGCACTTTGTAGTAGGGCTACAAGCCGGCTTGTACTGACGCTCGAAGGTGCATGGTAAAGTAGATTTCTTACACTTGCCTCATGTCTTTTAACAACAACTCTTCGGCAAGTTTGTTTATCTACACGTTTCTCTTATTCCCATCCGGGGTTTTGCACAAGGTTGGGGTTGGCTTCTCTGTCGCGTTTGGGTATGGGATACCATATCTTATAGCTTTGGAAATTGTCTTTAACAGCTTGTGCGTGCTTGGTGTTGTAGTGGTAAATATTTGGTTTCACATCGCCTTCGTTGCTGGTTTTGAGGTTTGCACCACGCTTTGCAAGCGTCCCCAACGAATAAGGTCCATTCTTCGCCAGCCTTCGGCACAGAGTTCACGCGAACGTTCGTCCTTCAACTCGTCCATGAAGTTGTCTTTATGATAGGCCGTTGCCAAGTCTTGGGCAGAGGCAGCGTTGTTGCCTGCCGCGCGTAGTCGGATGGGCTCGAGCAGTTTGCGGGCTTCGGCCTCATCACCTGTTTTGTAAGTGGCCTCTGCATACATCAGGATAACATCGGCAAATCGCAGGATGGGGAAGTTTAGTACGCTGGAAGCAGCGGGTATGCCCACGGCCAATCGTGCTGCCGGCGAACTCTGACGGAACTTTGTGAGGAAGGTGTTTACACCGCTTTGGTAGAGTCCCGAGGGAACATAGTATTCCACGCCCATAATATTTACCTTGTTCTTGGTATTAGCTCCACCAATGTTTTGCTTATAGCGCACATCCGTTTTATCGTAAAGGCTTATTAGTTCGCCCAGAGCTGGGAACCAGCCTGCACCCCCTCCGTCTTGTGTGATGTTGCCTACAGTTCCCGTGAGATGAGCGAAGACAAAATACTTTGGTGCTTCTTTTCCGAAGGTAGCCACCATTACCGCTTCTTTTGCTTGCTCGGCTTTCAGCGCGGGGCGGTCGGCAATGAAGTTATAAGCATATTCGGGGTTTAAGATATAGGCGCCATTTGCGTAAATGTCTGCACAAAGAGCCTTGGCTTCTGCATACATCGCATTGCTGTCTACCCAGTCGAAGGAGTTGAGCGTGAAGTTAAGGTCGGCCCCAACATTGTTTTCTTTACAGGCAGCCAAGTATAAATACACCTTGGCCAGCATGGCCGCGGCCGTGTATTTGTTGGCGCGCGAGTCGTAAGTGTTGCGTTGGGGCAAACCCTCGTAAGCGCTCTTTAAGTCGTTAATGATAAGTTCGTACACGTCTTTTAAACTAGAACGGGGTGTCAATTCGCTGTCGTTTACCGACCTTTGCAAGGGAACACCGCCCCAGAACCATGCCAAGTAAGTGTAGTAGAACCCACGCAGGAAACGTGCTTCTAACACAACCTCTTTGCGGCGTTCGTCTGTCATGTCTGCCACTTTGGGTGCATTCTCTATTACGCCGTTGGCTCTGTATATGCCGGCGTAAAGTGCAAACCACGCATCGCCTAGAAAACGCGACTCGGAATTGTAGGTGTAGTTGCAAAAGGGCTTGATGTCTGCAATGCCAATATAGTCGGTTCGGCCAATCATTTCGTCGCATCCTAGTTGTGTAAGCAAGTGGATGTTGCGCGAGAACAAGGCATGTGGTGCTTGGTTTTGTATGGCATTGGCGTTTAGGGCATCGTAAGCGCCCGTCAATGCTTTCTCTGTGTTGCTGGCATTTGCAAAGAGCGTGTTGCCCTCGGCAAAGGAATAAACCTTCTCGTCAAGGAAATCGCCACAGCTGCAAAGGAGTGTGAGCGACAGGCAGGTTGCCATTATCTTTGTGTTCATAATGCTATGTGTTTAGAAGTTAATGTTGATGCCCAGCGAGAACGAACGACTGCGGGGGTAGGTTACGTTATCTAGGCCTGTGATGAGCTTGTTGTGGTAAGACACTTCGGGGTCGAAGCCTGTGTACTTGGTAAGCACAAATAGGTTGTCGGCCGAGAGCGAGAATTGGCAAGCGGTTATCTTCAAGGGTTTAAGCACGCTTTGGGGCAAGCTGTAAGTAAAGGTGAGGTTTTGTAAGCGCAGGAAGGAGGCATCCTCCACATAGTAAGACGACACGTCGTTCTTTCTGGGCGATTTGATGTCGGGGTAGCTATTGGTGGGATTCGTTTCGGTCCAGCGGTTGTGGTAGTATTCGGCAGCCACGTTGTAGTGGGCCGAATAGCCTTCAAATTTCCAGCGAGAAATGTTGAGAACCTCGTTGCCATAGCTGTAATTGAAGAAGAATGAGAGCGAGAAGTCTTTATACTCGAAGCTGTTTAGCAAGCCGCCGAAGAACTTTGGCTCGCCTCGCGATATGAAGGTTTTATCGTTTACAGGGTCTACCTCGTTGTCTCCGTTAAGACTTTTGTATTTCAAATCGCCGGGTTTAACCTTAATGCCCTTGATGCTAACCACACCGGGCTTGAGTTTTCCGTGCTCGTCGAAGTCTGTTTTTTGGTAAATGCCATCCCATACGTAACCCCATGCGCCACCAATGGGCGAGCCCACTTTCAGTCGCGACACTTCGTTGATGGTGCCGTCGTTGATGTTTACTGGTATGGCGGTTACATTGCCAAGCGAAAGTATCTTGTTGCGGTTGCTGCTAATGTTAAAGGTGGTGCGCCATTTAAAGTTGCGTGCATTGATGTTGAGCGAATTAATGGATAGCTCCACGCCCTTGTTCTCAACCTCACCGATGTTCTGCCACTGCTTGTACGAGCCGCTTTGGCCAGGCACATCGCCTTGCAAAAGCATGTCGGAGGTGCGCTTGTAATAGACGTCGAACGTAAAACCGAGACGGTGTTTCAGCAGACTCACGTCGAGTCCTAGGTCGTATTGGGCGGTGGATTCCCATTTCAGATTGGGATTAGACTTTTCTGATGGAGCCAAACCCAATACGGCAGCATCGTTAAGGTTGAGGTAATAGGTGTTGTCTAATCGTTGAAGCGAGCGGTAAGGCGTGATGCGGTCGTTACCAGAAACACCTGCGCTGAGGCGGAGTTTCAACTCATCAATGGCCTTTATGCCTTTAATGAACTGCTCGTTGTGGGCTTTCCAAGCCAAGGCTACCGATGGAAAGGTGGCGTACTTGTTGTCGGCACCGAACTTTGACGAGCCGTCGCGACGTAAAGTGAGCGTAGTGAGGTAGCGATCCTTAAACGAATAGAATAGTCGGCCAAACTCTGACATGCGCGTTTGGCGGTACTTGTTGGTAGAAGGCTTGCGCATGGCGGCTCCACCCTGCTGCAAGTCGAACACGGGATTGTAGGTTTGCACGGGGAAATTCTCGGCCGTTACGTTCAGGTTGGCCCAAACGTAGCTGCTGGTTTCAAAACCTAGCATGGCCGTTAGGCTGTGACCGCCAGCAAAACTCTTAACATAGGTGGCCGTTGTGGTGCTTTGCCATTGCTCGGTTGTCGTTTCCAGCACGTTGGCTAGTCCGTTTCGGGCATATCCCCACGATGTACTTGAAGGGTACCACTCTTCTGATTTGGAGAAAGTAAGGCCTGTGTTGAGGCTTGTGCGTAGGGTAAGCCCAGGCAACGGCTTGTATTGCAGGAAACCATTAGCGAGAATACGCGTGAGTGGCGTTTTCTTAAACGAGTCGAACAGTGATTGTGCAGGGTTTGATACATTGCCGTTATCGGGGTCGCCTGGGTCTACTTTAAAGTTGAAGGGCTTGTAAACGAACATCGCTTCTAGCCAACCATTGTATTGAAGTCCGCCTCCCATGCTCACCGGTCCATAGAGTTCGGTGCGCGCGATGGTGGCGTTACCGCCTATGCGCAGCTTGTCGTTGGGTGCGTATTCCACCTTAAAGCGACCCGTATAGCGCGTAAAGCTGTTGTTTTTGGCTATGGCGTTCTGCTTAAGATACTCTCCGCTGAGCGAATACAGCAGCGAATTAGATTTGCTACTACCGTTAATGCTGAGGTTGTAGTTTTGCGAAAAGCCTGTACGAAGTAGCTCGCGTTGCCAATCGTGCGATGTGTTGTCTTCAAATTCTTGGCCAAAGATGCGTGCGCGGTCGGGTTTCCCGTCGCCGTCTGTGTCTATTCCCCATTCAAGACTGTTGGGGAAACGCGAGAAACGATAGTCGGCAAACTCTTGTCCTTGCAACATCTCAACGTGCTTTGTGGCCTTGCTGATGCCGAAACGTGCATCGAAGCTCACCTCGGTTTTATTGTATTGACCTTTCTTCGTGGTGATAACGATAACTCCGTTTGCTCCTGCCGAACCATAAATGGCCGTGGCCGACGCGTCTTTAAGCACCTGCACAGACTCGATGTCGGCTGGGTTGATGCCCGCGAGCGGGTTGAATGTGGCACGACCCGATATGGTAGAGGTCGCCACTTCGCCGTTGTTCACGTCGATAAGTGTGCCGTCTATCACATAAAGCGGTTGCGTTCCGGCGTTGATGGAGTTGTTTCCGCGGATAACCACGTTTACATCTCCACCCAATTCGCCCGACGAAGCCGTTACGTTTACGCCTGCAACCTTACCCGCCATCGAGTTAAGCAGCGATGCCGAATTAGATTTGCGTAGGTCTTGCATGTCTATCGCCCCCACAGCGCCTGTTAGGTCTTTCTTCAACATCGAGCCATAGCCGATAACCACCACCTGTCCTAGGTCTTTGGCATCGGGTTCTAGCACGATGTACATGCTTTTGGCCTTGCCCACCTGTTGGTGAACGGCCTTCATTCCAATACTCGAGAACACCAGTACGGCCTTCTGTCCTGATACCGAAAGGCTGAAATGCCCATCTTGGTTGGTCACAGTTCCGTTGGATGTGTTCTCTTCCATCACGGTTACACCTAACAAAGGCGTTCGCGTGTCGTCTACCACTGTACCCTCGATCGTGTGTTGGGCCAGTGCGTTTAAACTAGTAGTAACGAATACTACCCATGCTAAAGAAACTTTTTCATATAGATTGTTACTTAGGTAATTACATTGTTATCAACTTAGTGATGATAGTCTTGTGCTCGTTGCCAATCTTCATCGTGATGTTAAGGGGCATGGTTGCGGGCAAGTGGGTTATGCTCCATTCGTAGGGAAAGGCCACACGCTCGTCTATTTGTGGCTTCGCGCTACCTGCTTGGCAGGTTAAACTGGCCGAGTAACTCTTTGTTAAGGGGGTGTCTATGTATCCGTAGAGCGAATCCCAGCCAAAAGGCGACCGTATGCGGAAGAGGTATAGCCTGTGGCTTGAGTCTAGTTGCACCATTTTAAACCCATTGCTAATGGGCGAGAAGGGGTAAGTTGGCAGCGATTTAGCTAAGGGCAACGACACGAACGTTATGCCCTTGGGCGCGATAGTGGCGGTAAGTGCGTTTTGGTTCAGGGCATGTTCTTCGCTCACAACCGAGTTAGTTTGTGCAAAGTAGTGCTCGGTGGCCGTCCCGTTAGGCGATACCAGCGGCGTGTTTAAGCGCAAGCTTACGTTCAGGGTGCTATCTTTCTCGTTCATCAGAATGAGCCAAAGGTTGTTGGCAGACACTGCCGAGAGCCAGTTTACGTGGGTGGAAGATAGCCTCAACATGTCTTGTGGCATATAAAGTTGTGCGTCGCGGTCGTTCAGGATGTAGCCTTTCTCGCCGCCATACACCCTGTTGTTGAACCACACGAAACCTTCTTGCTTGCCATAAGGAAAGCCGATGGCCCCCTTGGAACGTTGTGTTGCCTCGGTAAGTAGGTAATCTAGCACGAAGCTGAGGTGCGAGGGGATGTGGTGATAGTAGAGAGAAGTGACGTCGGGACCTTTATAAGGATAAACCGAATCCAGCGGGAGGTCGGTGTAGCCAGCGGCATAATAACCCGGATAAGAGGCGAAACGCCCAATAACGGCGTTGCGCGCATAGGTCTCGAACAGGCTATTGCCACACAAACCGCTAAGCCGCAAGAGCGAAGGTGCCCATGTTGACATGAAGGTATGGTTGATGTTGCCCTCGCGGTTGAAGAAGGTCATGGGCTGTTCAAAGCCCAGTCCTACGGGCGAAAGCGTGTGTTGGGCCACCTTTTTCTCGCTTACGTCGCCCGTTTTGCGCGGATAACCCAGCTTGTAAGGCTTGTCTTTCTTCCAAAACACATTGGCATTGCCCACATATTTGCCTCCTTGGTGGATGAGGATGGTGTCGTTGCCGACAGGGGGATAAGTGCGGATGCCCGCGATAGTGAAGTGCGCGGCGTAGGCCGAGGCTGCAAGTAAGACCTTGTCTTTGCATACATCATAGAGATCGAGCAGGTCGAACCACTGCGGATAAGCCTGCGCATGGTAGAACATCCACGGCAAAATGGGCTTCGAGGGGTTGTTGTATAGTGCCGTATGCAGCTCGTGGTTGGCCCCGATAGTGGCTTTCACCAGCCATTTGTCTGCTTTTGTGAGTCGAAAGGCGGCCAAGTCGTCTGCCCAAGTCTGGTCTACGCCGTAGCCTTTGCTGTATCTGGGTTTGCCTTCGGGCATGGCAATGTCGGCCAGCCACGGGTTGTTATGGCCCAAAAGTCGGTGTAGTGCCTCGAAGTGAGCCGTGTTGAATTGCGACCCAAAGGGCGAGAACGTGTTCATTGGGGTTTGTGTTTGCGGGTCGCTTGCCTGCGGGTAGCCCCATCTGAACCCCTTTCGCGAGAGCATGTACTCGATGGCGGGTAGGGCACGTGTTGTGTATAGCTGTTCGTCGTGGGTAACGACGGCGGCCGAAACCAGTGCTAAAGGTGCGGCCTGAACCACTTCCGTGCGTACGTTTGGATTGCTTTCGATGTCTAGAAACCCCCTCATGGCGGCATCCCAGCCTGCTGCCTCATCGTTCTTTATTAAGTTGATGGTGTGGAAAACGGCATCGGTGAGCGGTGTTGTTTGTACTCTGTAATCGCGAACAGCAAACACACTGTCCGACAGATATTGCAGGGTGTTGTGCCATTGCAGTGGCAATAGTCCCAGTTTGAAGTGGACCGAAAGTTTTTCGCCTTTCTTTTTGTACGAGTCTTTTTCGCCCAGTATAGGCGAAAAGGCCACGGGTTGCACCTGGTTGGCTGCGTTTTTAAGCGATAAGCCCATATCGTATATGCCCCAATTGCGTTTCAGATGGTGGGGGTTGGGTGCCAAGAAACAGCTTAGGTTGCCTGTCTCGATGATGCTAACGGGCTGTGGCGTGAGGGTTATAGGCAAGAGATTGGGGGTGGGCGGCAGACGTTTGAACTGGTAAAGGGGCGAAAGCAGAACATTCGTTACCGCGTTTTCTGCCTGTGGCTGAAAGGCTTCGAAAGCTAAACTGTAATATTGTGGCGTGCGTGCAACATATTCTAACTGCACGTCCACCACGTGGCTGTTGGCATGTAGAGTCCATGTAGAGATTATTGTGTCGTTATCGTTCGATGCGTACCATACGCGTAGCGTGTTTTGGTCTGCCTTTTCGTGGCGGAAGATGTGCATTGGACAAACCTTACCTGCCAGAAAGGGGTTTGCAAGTGGGCCTGCTCAAATACGGGATAGGTGTTGTTGCCCACGCGAAGCAATGGTGCTTGCCCGCCCGACCATAGTGGAAAGATGGAGTTGTAGCCCAATTGGGGCCGTGCCGACTTAATGATGTACAAGCGGTTGTGAGGTTGGGGGCTGTCCCAGCTGCGCCATTGCCCCTTTGTGTGTACCGATATGTGTTGCACCAATTGGTTGTTTGCCGTATGAATACGGAGCCTTAACAGGCCGTTTGATATTTCATCAACCACAGGCGAACTTGTGTTGAGCAAGGCAAGAGTGTTTTGTACCATTGTTGTTAAGGGCTTTTCCAAGGGCGTGGTGATGGGTTGTATCTCGTATTTCGTAAGTTGTTTGTAGGTCATCTGGTTGGGGTCGAGGCCTTCGTCGCGTGTAAACAGCACGGCATCAACACGCGCATAGTTGGCTGCCACATCGCAAGCCCGCAGCACATGCAGCCCTTTGTACAGTTCAATGGTGCCTATCTGTTCCCAGTGATAACCCTCCCTGCCGTGTATGCCTTGCAGGGCAAGTTGCATGGTGTCTAGCATTAGGCGCGAAATGCGGGTACGTGGAGCCTTGGTTTGAAAGTCTTTCGTGCGACTCCAAAACACATAACGTCCGCTTTGAGGCACGTCCAACACCGTTGTGGCATGCGCAGCACCGCTACCGCCCGTCGTAACCATGAGCACGGCCTTATTGAAAGCTTCGGCATCTTTCTCTACTTTCCAGCCGCCCACATACTGAAAGCGTTCTGCTTCCAGCATATAGGTTTGCCCGTTTAGCGGCAAGGCCAACCACAAAGTCAACAATAAAGCTACGGTTTTTGCCATAACACAACTTATTTCATTTTAAAAGAAATGGTTATTAGGTGTTTATTTGCCAGCAAGTTGTAAGCAACCTGTCTGTACAAAGTCCCTTGTAGGGGGCTACAAGCGTGTTGTAGTGCCGCTACAAGCCCCTTTGTAGTGGGGCGTGTGCATGCAGCCGTAAGGCGTTTAAAGGCAATTGCGCTGGAAACCTAATACTGTTTTACTATCACTTCAAAGTCATTTCGTTTGGGTTATATGTTTTTTAGTTTCACAATCTCGATACCAAAGGGTGGCACCAGACTCGCTTTCAGGCACTGTCCGCTGGTGTTAGTTAGGCGCATTTGTGTGGGGCGGTTGGTGCTGTTCATAACGATGGCATAGCCATGACTGCCTTTTGTGGAACGTGCAACAAGCAATTCGAGGTTGGCATTGTGGCACGAAAGGCTGTTGTTGCCAATGGTTAGTTCAACGTTTTCGCCGTCGATAGTGCCCGCAGAGAAACCCAGAACCTTGTGTGGCCCAACTTTTGGCGTAACGAAACCTCGCGGAAAGGATATGCGCCCTTTGCTGCGCATCTCGGCTTCGGCCACAAGATAGTCGGTAAGCCAGCCCAATTGCCACCATGCGTGTTGCGGATAGGGTAAGGCAACCTTGTTGAAATGCGCCCAATAATAGGCTGCAATGCCCGAATCGGGTTCAACAAAGCGGTCGCGTCCATTGGCCGAGGCGCGCGCCATGTCGAGGAAAAGCAAGTCGCCCGTTTGCTGATAAAGCCTAACGAACATGCCGGCGAAGCTTGAAAGGAGGATTGGACCTTGCGGATTGGCCGACCCAATAACGCCGATATGTTCGCAAGCCAGCCCCGCTTGGGTGTATTGTAGGGGGTTGAGGCTGCGTCCTTCCTTATCTTTAAGGGGAGTTACGTCGGCAGGATGGGTGTATATATAGGTGGTGAAATAGCGTGCCATGTCAAGAGCAGCATCTTTATAGCGCACATCGCCCGTTAGTTGGTGCATGTCGAGCAGAGCCTGAACCGACATGGCCGTGGCAAAATCGGGTGCAAAGCGCGTGTCGCCGCATACGCCAACCAAGGCGGTTGGGCGCACGGCATGTTCTACAAACCAATTGGCGCCACGCAGGGCTGCTTGTAAAAACTTATCATCACCCAGCATTTTATAGGCCACATACATGCCGTAGAACGTGGGACGAAGGTCTTTTAGGTCGGGCAAAATGTCGGTTTCGTCTTTTAGGCTTACGCCCAAAGGCCAGCTGCCGTCTTGCCTTTGCATGGCCAGCAACAGGTTGGCAGATGTGCGCAGACTTGCTTGCAGGGCGGTGTCGTTGGGTTCGAACAGCAGCATGTTGGCCACATCAATGAGCGAATAATAGGTAATGGCGATGGGTTCGATGTGTTCGCCCCATTCTTCCACCCAGCGTTTGCTCTTCCACAAAAAGTATTGCCCTTGCGGTGCACCGGCGTATTTTCCTGTGGCAAACTGTTGTTTTAGTTTGAAGTTGCGCACGTAGGGCAGCAGGTTGTTGGCCAAGGCCGTATCGTTGGCCATGCGCACCGTCATCCACATGGCCCCATAGTCGGCGTTTTTCATGGCATCGTTATTTGCGCCATGCACGCCTCCACGATAATCTTGCGCACAGATTGGCACGCCTTCGCACTCTGCCTTGCGGAAAGCTGTGCCGATTGGGTACGCATATAGTGGTAAATTTTGTTTATGCGGGTTGTTAGCGGTTGTTCGTTGGTGGTCTTTCGCATGTCGTCAAAGCTGTACATACGATAAATAACCTGCTTATAAACGTCGTACCAGTTGTTTTTAGAGAGGATGATGCGATAGGCAAAATGCAGCTTTTGCCCTTTCTTTAATGCTGCCTTGGGTGTTCCTAGCACAGGATAATATAACTGGGGACTAAGTTTTCCCTCGGCATCCATAGCGCCATAGCCCACGTTCCATTGGGCATGCGTGTTCTCTCCGTTGAGGTAAGGCTTGCGCGGGAACTGCTTTTCGGGCGCAATGCCTATGGTTAAACTCTGTGTTTGCAGGATAGACACGGGCGTTGTGGCGCACTTGTCTTGGTATACAACAGGTTTGTTGGGCATTCCGTGTTCGTAAACGTAAGCCGAAACGAAGTCGGGATTTACCCATTCGGCATGCACGTAACCGGGTATTACGGCTTTAAACCCCGTTTGGGGCTTGGCGATGGGTAGGCTTGGGGTGGACAACGAGTAGCAGCCATCTTGTTTTGGCACGAGGGTTTGGTTTACGAAGAGGGAGTTTCCGTTTACCGAGAAGCGCAGATACACATCGGCCCATTGGCTTTCGGCCTTTAATGTGAGCGGTTGGCGCGACAGAACATGATATGTTTGCAGCTTAACGTGCTTGCCAGCCGTGAGCAGCGACACGTTGGTGATGTTGTTTAGCCATGCCCGCCGTGGGTATATGAAGTTGTCTTCGATGAAGTGTATGTTGTGCGTGGTTTTGAAAGTGTCGATTACTTGCGGCTTAAAATCCGTGTCGGCAACGAACAGGTGCTGCCCGCTAAGGGGCAAAAGCACTAGGCCGTGCGTGGTGGGCACAACCAAGGTGTTGTCGGTTGGGCGATAAACAATTTGCTTTGGCGTGCGTGCATGGAGCAAGGCACATGCAGAAAGCAACAGACCTAGGGCGAGGGTAATGCTTCTTTGCGTCATGATTATATGAATTGAATGCCCATCAAGGCCACAGCCACATTGGGCGAAGCGTTAGATAGGCGTATTTCCAAACGGTTGGTGGTGATGCCTTGCCCCTCGAACGCCACATCTATCATGGCCTGATAGTTATTGGTAATGGTGACATGCGTGTTGGGCGAGGCAATAATCTCGATGCCGTCTACACATTGGGGCATGCGGTTGTCGGCGTGTCCCCATTGAACGGTTTCCATCGGATGGTCGTAATCCACGTCGGTAAGCAGCTTAATGCCCTTTATCTGCTGTTCGTTTTCCCACGTAAGGGTTAGCGTGGGTTGCTTGTCGTGTAAGGCTGCAACCCATGCGTTGGGCTTGTTTACGGGCCGATAGGGCGGTGCAAGCAGGTTTTCGGGAGCGAAACAACGCAAACCGGGCGTTATTTTCATGGCGATGTTGTAGGCCTTTTCGCGCCTTTCGGGACACCAAAACTCAAAACTCTCTACGCCGATGTGGGCAGGCGGTTCTTGTTTGCCCCAGTTGGACACGGCTGGAAGGCACTTGTTGAAGGTTGCCATTACGCCGCTAACGATGCTGTTGCATGCTTGCAGTGCCACGTGTTCGTTCTTCATGAAGCATACAAAGGCGTAGCAGTCTGAGGGGATGTGGCATTTAAAGGCTAATGTAACCTCTTGTTCGCCTGCATGCAATGGCAACTCAACGGTTTCTAACGTTTGGTCGGGGGTGTGATTAAAGGTCTTGCTGCTGATGCGTAGCTCCACTTGCAGACTTGTTTCTTGGCTGGCTCGGAGCCAAAGGCTGATGTTGGGCATTGCACCTTTGCTTATCGGGAGCATCTGTGCTGCCGAATGCACCAGCGTTTTCCACTCGCCACTGGGCGGCAGTTGGTCTAAAACCAATGTCGACGATGCTTTGATGGTGGCTGTTTGCAGCGCGTTGTTGGATATCTGCACATCGGTTTGTGGCAGGTAAACGCCATTGCGCGTGAGCAAGGTTTGCAATTTGGCCATGTGTTGCTCGTCCATCAGTTGGTCTGGCGTGCAATTGTGGTGTATGCAATATGCCGCGGCTGTTCCCACTGCTTCGCCACCAGCGGCGCAAGTGGCCATCACTCGCGTTGAGGCAAAGGCCACATGGGTGGCGCTAATGATGCGCCCAGCCAGGAAAAGGTTGTCTAAATGCGGCGTGATGTAGCAGCGGTAGGGAATGGGGTAGATGCCTTTGGCATGCCATTGCGTGCAGGCTTTCTTCTCTTTGCTAAACACGCCGTCGGCCGGATGCAGGTCGAGCGACCATCCGCCAAAGGCAACTGCATCGGGCTGCATGCGCTGTTCGATGATGTCTTGTTGGGTAAGCATGTAATAACCCACGAACCTTCTGCTCTCGCGTTTGCCCGGAATGGTGCCAGCCCACTCTAAGGTGAGGTTGCGCGACTCGGGAAAACGGCCAGAGTTTTTAATGTAATTCCAAATGCCGTACACCACACTGAGCAGCCGATATTTCACTTCTTCGGTATCTTTAATGGTGTCTAGTCGGCCTCCGTACTCAATCCACCAGTATTTGCAGCCTGCTTCTTTGGTTGAGAAATACTCGGGATTGTGTATCTTGTTGATGCTACTTTCCACTTCGTTGATGCTAAGTGCAAAATGTGGTGGCACATATTGCACGGGCTTTCCTGCATCTTTGATATAGAAGAAGATGGTGTGACCCAGCTTTTCTCCGTATGTTTCTTTGTTGGGTGCGAACTTTTCGCCAAACTCTTCGGCATCTTCTGCCCCTTGCCGATACTGGGCTCCGGCCATGTAGGCCAACAGTCCATCGCCCGTTGCATCACAAAACAGCTTTGCGTTAAAGATATAGCGAGTTTCGTTCTGCGGGTTATAGGCCGTTACGCGGGCAATGTTGCGCGGACCTTTTTTCTCCATGTCGTAGACCACGGTGTTGAGAAACAACGATATGTTGTTTTCGGCCAGCACCTTGTCTAGTAATACAGTGTCGAAGATAACGGGGTTTCCTTCCTTGTTGCGGTAGGTGTTTTCAACCAGTAATTCGTTTAGCAGGCCGCCTTCTCTTGCCCAGCGGTTGTTGTTGCCCATGTGTGACGTTGCGCCTAGCACCCATAGTCGCACTTCGCTTGATGCGTTTCCGCCCAGCACGGGTCGGTCTTGCACCAGCGCAACGCGAAGACCTTGGCGAGCGGCAGCTATGGCAGCGCATACGCCAGCCATGCCTCCGCCTGCCACAAGCAGGTCGGTGTCGATGTGTTGAATGCGTTGTGTGCGCTTATTGTTTTCAAATAGTTCTTCAATCATTGCTAGTTCTTGTTTTCATTGTTTTTTTAATGCTCCATGTTAAGACCACTCCAATGAGCATAAAGCAAGCCCCAGTGCCTGTAACCAGCATGGTATGTCCCTCGGAGAGCAGGCCTAGTAGGGCGATGGCAAGGCCGATGAAGAATATTCCCAGGCCTATGATGTGCTTGCTGTATGTGTTTTCGCTTTTGGCTTTGGCTTGTGCTTGTGCCGTTAGGGTGTTGCGCTTGGCGTTGTTGGCTTGTTCCCATGCGGCATATTCGGCGTAGCGGTTACTGGTTTTACCGGTCAGTATAAAATAAATCTCGAAGGCTGCGAGCATGACAATGGGCAAGGCGCAGCCGAAAACCATCTCGCCTGTGCGACTAAATGTAAAGCCCGTTAGTGCTGGCACCGCGAATTTGAATAGCGCATTAACCACCAGTGTGGTGATGGTGGTGGCCAATATCGTTGTGCCCGTTTGCCGATGCGAGAACAAAGTCCATATAACGGGCAGGTAAAGTGGAACGCCCGTGAGGGCTGCAAGACTGATAACAACATTGACAACGCCGCCCATGTGCTGTATAAGCAGGGCTATGAGTATGCTTATAACGCCAAAGGCCACGGTGGAAAGGCGCGCCACAAGTATAAGACGCCGCTGCGAGCTGTGCGGATAGAGGCGTTTATAAAGGTCGTTGGTTACTACGCCCGATGCAATGTTGAGTTTGGAGTTCATCGCACTGGTGGTGGCGAATATCATTCCGCCTATCATCAGCCCTAATATACCCTTGGCAAAACTTCTTTGCACATCATAAGATAAGCGCCTTCGCTCTCCATCACGCCCAAAGAGGGATTAAGCAGGTAGTAAACCATTGGTGGGAGCATCCACAATATGGGGCTAACAAAGTATAAAGCAGCGAAAAACCAACCCACACGCTTGGCATCGGTGGTGGTGCGAACGCAAGTGAAGCGTTGCACATAGGCCCAGTTTCCACCAAGGAAGATGGCGTTGTAAAGTCCGAATGCGAGGATAAAAAGTAGTGGATACTCGTTAGCGGTGAGCTGGAAGTACCTATCGGGCAGTTGCGAGAGGAGTGCGTGTAGGCCGTCAACGCGTTCGAGCGACAGCGGAACCACAATAATGATGGCTGCCATAAGGATGATGAACTGCAACACATCGGTGGAAACAACGGCCCAAAGTCCGCCTGCCGACACGTAGAGTATGCAGAATGCACCCAAGAGAATGATGCAGAGGTTGAGGTCGAGGCCAGTAGAAACCTCCACAATCTTGGCTACGGGATAGAGAAAAGACGCCGTAAGGAAGAGCGAGATGAAGAGAAACAGAAAGGTATAGGTTTTCTGAACATGTACGCCTAGACGTTTGTCGATGTATTCGGCCACGGTGAGCGACCCTGTTCGGTGCCACCGGGGGGGCAATACATGTGCCCACGAGCAGTCCTGCCAAGGCCATTGTCCATTGTATGCTTATCGCAACCCAGCCATGTAGGTAGGCAACAGAGCCCCAAACGACAAAAGTGCCAGCCGAGAAAAAGCTCATGAAGAGCGACAGACCACTGGTTTGCCAAGGAACGGCACCGCCTGCGGCAAAGAAAGAGGTCATGTTCTTGCCTTGTTTGGCAAAGGCCATGCCTGCCGAAAGTACGCCGATGGTGAGCAAAGCCACCATAATGAAGTCGAGTAGGCTCATGATTGTTAGGGTTTGTTGTTGCTATTATGCCTAATACGAAATGTTTAACGGGACAAAGATACGGCGAAAAAATAGCTGGAAAAACGAAAAAATAGAATATTTACGTAAACGTTTGCAGTGGTGAAAAAGTGGAACGGTGAAAGGTGGCTGCGTGTGGCTAGTATGTCTAGAAACCTTAAAATGTCTAGAAACCCTAGAATACTTAGTAATCCTAGTAGACTTAGCAATCCTAGTACACCTACCAATCCTAGAAATGTTAGTCAATTAGCGTTTAGGTGTTTTGTGTGTGTTATTGTCGTTTGCTTTTGTAAATTGCGTGCTCTGCCGAATTTTTATTTGTGCGAGGGGTGTAAGGCAGCACTGCCTGAAACCCTTTATCCCTTCTTAGTGGGCAAAGTAGACCCCCTAACATTTAGTTTTCCATCTAGCACAATGGTCTCGATGGGTGTTGTGGCATCTGTCATTTGTCTGAGCAGGCGATGTGCTGCCACTCTACCCATCTCGAAGGTGGGTTGCGATACACTGGTAAGTTCCATAATACGGCCAATGGGCGACTCGGAAAAACCAGCTACTGCTATATCTTGCGGAACGCGTAGCCCCCATTTGCGCAATTCGAGCATACAGCCCACGGCAATAGGGTCGTTAACGGTGAAGATGGCATCGGGGCGTTCTTTAAGGCTAAGCAGATAGTCTATGCCCACTTTGGCGCGATCTTGCTGCACGCCAACGTGCATGATGTATTTTTCTTTGATGGGAATGCCGTGCTGCGCAAGGGCATCGAGATAACCTTGCAATCGTTCTTTGGTAATGGAAAGATGTTCGTTGCCCGCCAAGTGGGCGATGTTGCGGTAGCCGCAACGCACCAAATGGTCGACAACCTTAAATGCCCATTTACGGTCGTCGATAACCACTTGTGTGGCGTGGAGCTCAGGAAGCACACGATTGACAAACACAACTGGTGTTCCTTCGCCAATAATTCGGTTGTAGAGGTCTGTGTTCTGGGCATCTTTGGTAACTGAAACGATGAGCCCTTCCACCATACTAGATTCTAACATCTCGATGTTACGCCGTTCGAGTGTGGCCGATTCGCTTGACTGGCAAATCAACACCTGATAACCTTCGGCATTCAACACCTCTTGAATGCCGATGATAATCTCGGGGAAAAAGAATGTTGTAAACTCTGGAACCACCACACCAACCATGTTATTTCGGCGTTTCAACAAGTTTCGCGCATGGATGTTTGGCTTGTAACTCAATTCGCGAGCCTTACTTAATACACGCATGCGGGTTTCTTCGCTTACCTCGTGACTGTTGTTTAGCGAACGCGAAACGGTAGCAAAAGATAGCCCCAAGGCCTTGGCAATGTCTTTAATAGTGGTTTTTGGCGATGTCATTCCTGATACTTCTATATAGTAGTGCTATTGTGTAGCTAGTTTGTAATGGGCAGGACGAACCGGTTAGCCTGCTTGTGCAAAGGTAGCGGATATTTTTGAAGCGCGGTTAGTTTTGTGGTAAAAAGTGTTATTCGCTTATCAATGGCCGAAACACGCTTTTAATCTTTTAAAGTGTAAAATGCTTCTGCTATTCATAATGGTATGTTTATTGTCATTATTGTGTTTAAATTTTTCTGTATTAGATGGTTCTATGTCAAAATGTTCTGTTGGGAAGAATAATATTTGACTTTTTTTTTCGATAGATGAAAAAAACGTCTTCGTTTGTTTGTCTCGTGCTAATATTTTGCTTATATTTGCGAAAACAACACTCACGCAGCAGCGCCAACATAGTCTTGCAGCTGCATAAAATGCAATGTTTAACCTAATCGATAAAAGTATGACTGAGAAGAAAACAAAAAAATCGCTTTATCAACAATATGCACAAGCGCGTAAAATAAATATAATTGTGGTGTTATCGATTGTGGTTTTGCTGCTTTGTTGCTATTTGGCTTATGGTTTTGGTCGCAACTGTGCCACGCAAGAAAACCAAAAGAACCATCCAACAGAGACTATTAGATAGGCAGATTTGCTCTGTAGCTTAATCGCTTTTTGCTCTTATGTAGAACAGTTTTATTGTTCTGTATTTCTTATTTTTTATATTTAAACGGACAATGTTATTCTAAATTACATAAATTTGTATCAGAATGTTTGTGTAGCAGCTGAATATTTTGTATATTAGCAACGTAAAGAAACTCGTTTGTGATGGGCAAGGGCAACAACACGCTTATTGGTGAGCTGCTCTTCACTCTCAAATGCTATGTCTTTGATGTAAAATTAAGGAGTAGCTTTACGTACGATGGTATGGCCGTTGTGCGTGTAGGGCTTGCTATAAGTGATTAAGTGCAGACCCTTGTTAAAGAGGTGGCAAGGCCACGCTTGGAAATGGCCCTGTTCGTAGCCCATAACATGCGGCTGATGACAATTGCTGCTAACCTTCAGCATCGACTAACAGTGAGGCGTTGCGCGCACGGCGCGCCTAAAAACTCTAACTGCTCGCAAGGCAGTTATAAAAATGTGCGCAGTGTGGCAGCCACGTTAGAAAAGGGCCTGATGGCTTTCCTGCGGGGCAGTGGCACGTGTTGTTGGCACTTTTTACGGTGAACGCCACACGTGTTTGAATGTGCCAGGCTGTTCATCTGCTATCTCTCTCTATTGTTAATTAGCCCCGAAGGTCGCGTAAGTGGCTTTCGGGGCACATTTTTTAAGCCGTGGCAGTGGTAGTTGTGCGCGTTTGCCGCATCAGAGCGAAGGGGTGCTCTCTCGATTAGGTGCGCAGTGACAAGCAGTTGTGCGCGTTTGCAGCATAAAATTTAGAGTGTGTACCAGCCAACACATGCAAACCGCGCACTTGTAGAAGTGGGTTTGCAGCATAGAAGCAAGGGTTTGCTTACTATAAAACATAAAAACGCCACCCTAGCACGAGGCAAGGGGGCGTTTTTTATTTCTCTCTTCTTTGGTAGAAGTGCTTACTGGATAGATTCCGTCAGTTCTGCGCCAGCCTTAAATTTGGCAACTTTCTTTGCAGCGATGGTAATCTTCTCTTTGGTAGCAGGGTTAACGCCAACATGAGCAGGACGCTCGTTAACGCTGAACGTACCAAAGCCAACCAATTGAACCTTGTCGCCCTTTACAAGAGCTTCCTTAATAGCTGCAACTGTTGCGTCAAGCGCTTTCTTCGAGTCAGCTTTGCTCAAGCCTGAGCCTGCTGCAATCTTGTCAATCAATTCTGTTTTGTTCATATAACTTTGAATTATAAAATGTGATAAATGTTATTGTGCTACGCTGAATTGAGGGCAAATATAGACGTTTAGTTTTGAAAATCAAACAAAAAAGAAAAAAAAGTGAAGTTTTTTTTGAAAAATTGTCGTTCCATAGGTCTTTTTATGCGCATTGACAGATATTTTTAGTACTTTTGCCCTTGTTATAACATTTAAAACAAACAGCATAGTTAATGGGCAACATACCAACAATAACGAAAAATCTGCTAATCATCAATGTACTAGCTTTTGCTGCCACATTGGTGTTGCAAGGCAGTATGGGCATTGACCTCAATAATATTTTCGGGCTTCACTTTTTCAGAGCGTCCGATTTTAGGGTTTACCAACTCGTAACCTACATGTTTATGCATGGCGGCTTTGCTCACTTGTTTTTCAATATGTTCGCGTTGTGGATGTTTGGTGTTGTGGTTGAGGGCGTGTGGGGCCCACGTAAATTCCTCTTTTATTATATTGCCTGTGGTATTGGCGCGGGATTGATGCAAGAAATGGCACAGTTTGTTGAGATTTACTTGCAACTCAACTCGCAATCGCCACTAGGCATCAGCGAAGCCTTTGTGGTGATGGGTCAATTGGCGCAACAACTCAACGGACTAACCACTGTGGGGGCCTCTGGAGCTATTTATGCCATCCTTTTGGCCTTCGGAATGATTTTTCCCGAGAACAAAATATTTATCTTCCCCATTCCTATTCCCATCAAAGCCAAATGGTTTGTGATGGGTTATGCCGCATTAGAGTTGTTCCAGGCTATGACTGGCTCGGGCGGAAACGTGGCGCACCTGGCACACTTGGGCGGAATGATATTTGGATTCTTCATGATTCGCTATTGGCAGCGCCATCCTTCGCACGACTTCTCTCAACGAAGAGGGTCTAATGCCTTCGAAAAAATGAAAAACTTTTACGAGCGACACAGCACAAACGAACCCGAACAGCCACAACAAAAGCAACAAACCAGAACCGAAAGCGACTGGGATTATAATGCACGACGTAAGGCCGAACAAGACGAAGTGGACCGCATACTAGACAAGATACGCAAAAGCGGATACGATAGTCTGTCGCGCGAAGAGAAACAACGCTTATTCGACCAAAGCAAAAGACAATAGGCGGGCTGAAAATGCAAACAAATATTAAGAAATGGTTTGTGCAGCTTGCCAGTGGAGCGAATGTGGCGACTATCGTTGTGATGCTTCTGGTGGGATATAGCGACAGAGTGAACCCTGTCGGGCATCCTTTTGTAGCCACTCTTGGGCTAACCTTTCCCGTTTTTATGGCCATCAACTTAGCCTTCATGGTGTTTTGGGCATTCTTTAAGCTGCGAAGAGTAATCATTCCATTCATAGGTTTCGTGCTATGTTATGGGCCAATGCGAGCCTTCATACCTCTAAATATATCGCATTCGGTACCCGATAGTTGTCTTAAAGTGTTATCTTACAACACGTATATGTGGGGAGGCAACGAGGCAACCGAACCCCAACGCTGGCAAATGCTCGAATATGTGAAAGAAAAAGATGCCGATATATTGTGCTTACAAGAGGCAAATTTCGGCGGAAAATTTCAGGCCACCATCGACTCTTTGCTCAATAGCATCTATCCTTATCATGTAATGAAGGAGAAAACCACGATATACGACCGCCTGGCGATATATAGCAAATACCCCATTGTGCGCTCGCAACGCGTGAAATACCCGCAAAGCGACGACTTTAGTCTGGCTTGTTGGGTGGCCTTGCCTGATGATACCGTGCTGATTGTAAACAATCACTTTGTAACAACGGGCTTAACCGACGCTCAACGAAAAGATTTTAAGAGTATGCTGAAAGGCAATTTGCAAACCAAAGAAATGCCGAGTTTGGGTAAAAGTTTGGTACATAAGTTGGGCGAATTTACACAATTACGCGCTCCGCAGGTGGAAGCCGTGGCCCAATTTGTGCATCAACACAAGGGAGAAAGCATGATATTGTGTGGCGATTTCAACGATAGCCCCATCTCATATGCCCGATACCGTATGGCCAAAGAGCTGAACGACTGCTACATAGCCAGCGGAAACGGCCCCGGAATATCCTACCATCGCAATGGTTTTTATGTGCGTATAGACAATATTATGTGCAGCGACCATTGGCAACCACTTAAGTGTGTGGTAGAGAATAAAGTGAAAATATCCGACCACTATCCAATCTTTTGCACCCTACAAAAACTTCACAAATAGGCAAAAAATGATAATATACAGAGACAACTGTTTACTAATCTAAGAAAAATAAGTAACTTTGCACGGCTGTATGGTCACAGAAAAACAATAAAACAAAAATAAAGTAAAATGCAAAACAAAGGTATCGTAATTGTAACTGCCGTCTTGTTGACGCTTGCAAGTATCTTCTACCTGTCTTTCTCGGTGGCAACCCGTTACTACGACGGGAAAGCAGCCGAGTTAAAAGACCCAATTGCCCAACAAGATTACAAGGACTCTGTGAAGTATCTTGGCGTCTACAGCTACCAAAAGTGTTTGGAAACACAAATCGGACTGGGCTTGGACCTCAAGGGAGGTATGAACGTTATTCTTGAAATAAGCGTTCCCGATGTTATCGTGACACTCGCAGACCACAAGACCGACGCGGCTTTTACCAAGTCGTTAGAACAAGCTAAAGCGGAAGAAGAAACTAGCCAAAGTGACTTTATTTCGCTTTTCATTAAGTATTACAAGCAAAACGCACCGGGCCATAAGCTCGCCGAACTCTTTGCAACCCAACAATTGCAAGGCAAAGTGTCGCCTCAAAGCAGCGACGCCGAAGTGGAAAAGGTGCTAAGAGCTGAAGTACAGGCTGCTATTGACAACTCGTTCAACGTTGTTCGTACACGTATCGACAAGTTTGGTGTGGTACAACCCAACATCCAAAAGCTGGAAGGACAGGAAGGACGCATCATGGTTGAAATGCCTGGTGTGAGAGAACCCGAACGTGTTCGTAAACTATTGCAAGGCTCGGCCAACCTAGAATTCTGGGAAACCTTTAACGCTCCTGAGATTGTTCCTTACCTTACACAACTTGACGCGCGCCTAGCTAACGACCAGAGTGGTGCCGACACTGCTGCTGTTGATACCACCAACGCTAAGGCTCAAGCCGAAAAAGAAGTGGTTAAGGCTAGAAACGAAGCACCCAAGTTTAAACTGAACGAGGGCGACAACAAGAAACCCGAGCTGAGAAATACTACCGACGACGCTAAAATGGCTGCTGCTATTAAAGCGCACCCACTGCTTTCGCGCCTTCAAACGGTTGGTGGCAATTCGCTAAGTATTGTGGGATATGCCAGCGTTCGCGATACTGCTGCCATCAATAAGCTTATCTATGGTGAAGTAGCCAAGCAAGTGCTGCCCGCAGACCTTAAACTATTGTGGAGCGCTAAACCATCCGACCAGGTGAATGTGAAGAACATTTACGAACTACATGCCTTGAAGGTGACCAACAGCAACGGACGTGCACCCCTCGAAGGTGACGTTGTGACCGATGCTAACGACGAATTCGACCACACTAGTGGTGCTCCTGTGGTGAACATGCGTATGAACTCAGACGGCGCACGCCGTTGGGCACAACTCACAAAGGCCAACGTTGGTAAGGCTATTGCCATCGTTTTGGATAATGTTGTGTATAGCGCACCTCGCGTTAACGGACAAATCGACGGCGGTTCGTCGCTCATTAGCGGTAACTTCACTATCGAAGAAACTAAAGACCTTGCTAACACATTGAAGAGTGGACGTATGCCTGCACCTGCTCGCATCGTTCAGGAAGAAGTGGTTGGACCTACTTTGGGCGCACAATCCATCCAACAAGGTATACAATCGTTTGCTATCGCCTTTGTGTTGCTGATGGCTTACATGATATTGATGTATGGCTTTACCCCTGGTATGATGGCCAACCTCGCTCTTATCGTCAACCTATTCTTTACCTTGGGTATACTCACGTCTTCCAAGCAGCGCTAACGCTGTCGGGTATTGCGGGTATGGTGCTCTCGTTGGGTACTGCGGTAGACGCCAATGTGCTTATCTACGAACGTACTAAAGAAGAACTAGCAGCAGGCAAGGGCATTAAACAGGCACTGAAAGAGGGTTATGGCAACGCATTCTCGGCCATCTTCGACTCTAACCTTACCTCAATCATCACGGGTATCATCCTTTATTCGTTCGGTACAGGTCCCATCCGAGGCTTCGCAACAACGCTTATCATCGGTATCGTTTGTTCGTTCTTCACCGCTGTGTTCCTCACTCGTTTGGTTTACGAATATCAGTTGAACAAGGACCGTTGGATGAAACTCACCTTCACCACAGGCTTCTCGAAGAACTTCATGCAGAATGTTCACTTCCCCCTTCATGAGTGTTTACAAAAAAGTATTTGTGCTTGTGGCTGTGATGCTGGTTGTGTTCATCGGTAGTTTTGTAACTCGTGGACTGAGTCGAAGCATTGATTTCACTGGTGGACGTAACTATGTGGTGACTTTCGAAAAGCAAGTACAACCCGAACAGGTGCGTGCCGTGTTGTCGGATGCATTCCCTGGATACACCTCTAGCGCGCTTGCACTGGGTACCGACCATAAAACCATCCGCGTTTCAACCAACTATAAAATTCAAAGCAACAGCCCAACTGTTGACGATGAGGCTGAAACAAAACTATATAATGCCTTGAAGAAGGCAGGATTGGTGTCGCAAAAGAATGTAGAAGACTTTAAAAACCCCGACATCCGTCAGGGTGGTTCTATCATCAGCAGCACCAAGGTGGGTCCGTCGGTGGCTAAAGACATTACTTATGGCGCTATCATCAGCGTGCTCTTGGCCATCTTCGCCATCTTTATTTACATCCTCATTCGTTTCCGTAACGTAGCCTTCTCGGTTGGTTCTACTGTGGCCTTGGCCATCGATACCACGTTCGTTATCGGTCTTTATTCATTGTTGTGGGGTTTCATGCCTTTCTCTTTGGAAATCGACCAAACGTTTATTGGTGCCATCTTGACGGTTATCGGTTACTCTATCAACGATAAAGTGGTGGTGTTCGACCGTATTCGCGAGAACATGAAGTTGCATCCCAAACAAGATTTCCGCAGCTTGTTCAACGATAGTATCAACCAAACGTTGGCTCGTACCATCAACACGTCGTTCTCAACGTTGCTCGTGTTGCTCTGTATCTTGTTCTTGGGTGGCGAAAGCATCCAGAGTTTCGCCTTCGCAATGAGCCTTGGCGTTATCTTCGGCACACTATCGTCTATCTTCATTGCTGCCCCCATCGCCTTCCTCACCTTGGGTAGAACCCAAAAAGGTCGTGCACTGGAAGCTGCAACGGTATAACACTGTGCGCTAAGGCGCAAGCTAATGCGTGCCCCACACCTATTATATATAAGGTGTGGGGCACGTTTTGTTTGTGAGATTGGGGCGGAAATGGTGTTTGTTTTGTTTTTTTTCTGTTATGTCAATATTTCTTTTTGACACACGTTCTTTTGATTTCGTTTTTTTGTTTATCTTTGCAAAGGCAAGCAATCTATCGCCTTTAACAACTAAAGTTGGTGCTTACAGCCAGCCATCATGCTGTTTCTCCAAACGAGTAAGCGACTTTGTAAGTTCCAAACATGTTTGCTTAGAAGTACAAGTTTAGCCCTTTCCTGCCTTTCGTGAGATGAATGCCCCAGAGAAAAGGCCCAATGATGCTCGCCAAGACAAAGAAAAGCGTAGACGAAACAAAATATTAACTAACAAGACAACATGATGGAAAGAGAATTAAACCCCAATCGGTTATTAGAGCGTTTTATAAGAAACATGTTATCCAAAGTTGGCCATAGACCGTTTGTCAAAATAGGGCTAATATGTTTTGCGTTAGAGGTGATTTATTATTTTGGAAAGACGATGGGAGAAGTCTTTTACTATCTCTCTCATTGATGCCATCCCGCTCGTATTAAGGCCAACAGGAATAATACTATCTTAACCTTTCATCATTATCTTCTATTATGCCTTCGCAGTTTCTACCCAATAGGGTATATCAATTTATTTTGATGCTATTGATGTCGATGCCACTTGGTGGCGTTGTGATGTTTGTTCTTGGCGATTATCGCGATACCATGTGGGGCAAAACCTTACTTTTTGTGGTGCTAGGTGTTGTCTTTGTGGGACTGGTTTATTGGCTAAACAAACGCAATGGCGTAGAACTATCAGGATATTACACGTGCGATTTGCGCTACTTATGGTTTACGGCTGGGATAGTAGTTGTTATTGAGATCCTCATTGTTATTCCCTTCGCCACACTTTTCTCCTCCCCAACAGAAGGAGTTGCAGATGTTTGGCTTTGTATTGGCGCCATCTTTATTGGTCCATTGATAGAGGAAACAATGTTTAGAGGGGGGTGCTTCTTCGTGGATTGCTTACGCGATACAGTGCTACAAGCCGTTTGTAGTGCCACTACAAGAGACTAGTAGCGTGGCGATGTTATTTTGTTGTCAAATATAAAAAGGCGTCAACGCTGTTGTAAAACCATCTATTTACATTCTGTTGTGCTTTATTGCGATAGGCGATGGCGTAGTAATGGCTGAGACTTGCAATAAAACAAGCAAGTATATAACGGGTGCAGCCAATCGCGGTTATTGATAAACGGCATTCATATTATATGTATGGCCCTCACACAATATTAATAAACGACCATCCTTGTATAAAGAAAGTTCAGGGCGTTAATCCTTTTTTGCGCCCCTTCCTTCCATTCTAAAGCGTTTAGGCGACTTGCCAGCGTGTTGCTTAAAGTATTTTCCGAAGAACGATTGGTTGGGGAAACCCAGTGTAGCCACAATCTCTTTGATGCTTTGATCGCTGTAAAGCAGCAGTTGGCGTGCATCGCTCATCACGATGTCGTTAATCCATTGCAGGGCCGTTTTACCCGTTTTCTCCTTCACCACCACTGATAAATAGCTGGGTGTAACGCAAAGCAGGTTGGCATAGTAAGCCACTTCGCGGTGCTTACGATAATTGTTATACACCTCCACAATGAAATTTTGTCCTAATTTATCGGTAACGTTCCACGTTCCCACCTGTAAATGGTGGCTCATCATGTAGCAATTCACGATTTCATAGATAAGCGTTCGGCCCATCGAAGCCAGCAGTTCGGTAATCACTTGCGGGTTGGGCGAGTTGGCATAGTGTTCGTTTTCGTGGCTTTCGCGTGCCATCAAGGTTTGCATTTGGGTTAGAATGCGGTCGTATTGGCTAACCGATAGCGAGAGGAAAGGGTGCTCGCTAAAATACAAACCTGTGGTGATGTCCATCGTTTTGTTTACAATAGACATAATAAAATCGTAATCCACAAAGAATACAATTCCCTGTAAGTCGTTGCTAACGTTATTGATTTGTGCATAAATAGCAGGTGCAATAAATAGCGTGTCGCCCTTATTAATATGGTAGGGTTTGTTGTCTATGCTCACATTTATGCTGCCTTGAGTGCACAACACCAAGGCAAATGTGCGGTGAATGGATATCAGTCGGCGGTCTAATTCAGTGCCAATGTCTGTAGCTTGGAAGCTTCTTAAGCTGAAGGGGAGTTGCAATCGTTGTTCCATATTTATGCTTTAATTCATTGCAAATGTACAAAATAATTTGTAGAATATTGCGTAAATGTGCTTAAAATTTAGTGTTAATATATAATATAGAACATATTTGAGCCAATTTTGGCCTTGTGCGAGTTCTTTTATATCCTTAATTTTGCATCGTTAAACCCAAACAATGGGTTTTTAACACCTTGATAACCGATTTTAGGTATAAAAGGGTTTGACGTTTATTATATAAGAAATGAGTAAAGTAAGGAAATATGACAAAGATTAAATTCATGGCCATTGCAACACTTGCTGTGGTGTTGAGCGGTTGCAACAGTAAGAAAGAAGACCACACTGTTGCTCCCGTTAAGGTGAAAACGATTGCTGTACAATCAGGAAGTGTTGATGGAAAACGCACCTATGTGGGTGTTATTCAGGAGAGTTATGGTTCAACGCTTAGTTTTGCAACGCTGGGAACAGTGTCTCAGGTGTTGGTAGACGAAGGCCAAGCTGTGCGTAAAGGGCAATTGTTGGCTGTGATAGATAAAACTTCTGCGCAAAGCGCGCACGACATGGCTATGAGTACTTTGTCGCAAGCTCGCGATGCTTTTAAGCGTTTAGAACAATTATATAAGAAGGGTAGTTTGCCCGAAATTCGTTTCGTAGACGTGCAAACGAAGTTGGCCGAAGCCGAAGCGGCCGAGCGCATTGCACGCAAAACACTTCAAAATTGCGAGTTGCGTGCGCCTTTTGATGGCTTTATCTCGCAACGAATGGTAGATACGGGCAACAACATGGCGCCTGGAATAGGTTGCTTTAAATTGGTGAAGCTCGACCGTGTGGATATGAAAATTGCCGTTCCCGAAAACGAAATATCGGGCATTGCCAAAGGGCAGTTGGTGCCTTTCACTGTTTCGGCGCTCGATGGAAAGGCTTTCGAGGGTAAAGTTACCGAGAAAGGCATTCAGGCCAACTTGCTAAGTCACACCTACGATGTTATTGTTAGTCTGCCCAATCCAGGCCATCAGCTATTGCCAGGCATGGTGTGCAGCGCACAATTGGCCAGTACGGGTGCAGCAAAAGGTATCGTTGTGCCGCAAGAAGCAGTGCTGATAGATGGTTCAAAACCTTATGTTTGGGTCGAAGAAAACGGCGTTGCGCATCGTAGAGACATCACGCAGAGTGGTGTATGTCAAAGCGGCGTTGTGGTTAGTAGTGGCTTGTCGCAAGGTGATAAGGTTATTGTTAACGGTCAAAACAAGGTGAGCGAAGGAGTGAAAGTGATTTAAAAAGCCTCACCCCCAGCCCCTCTCCAAGGGGAGAGGGGAGTGATATGCTTAGTGAACTTAAAGGCTTATAAAGGTGAAAAGGTGAAAAGGTGAAAAAGTGAAAAGGTGAAAAAATGGCTGCGCACCTGTCTTGTTAGCTCGTTAACTTGTCGCCTTGTTAACTCATCAACTGGTAAACTGGCAAACTTGTCAACTCGTCAACTTGTCAACTTGTCAACTGGTTAACTCGTCAACTGGTTAACCCGTCCACCCGTTCACTCACAAACACAATATATAAACACACGGATTTATGTCTAAACGCAAAAGAAATATCATAGAAAGTGTGATGCATTACAACAGCATCATGCTCTTGTTGATGGTGGTGCTCATCGGTTTTGGTGTGTTCGCACTCATCAATATGCCCAAAAACGAGTTCCCCTCGTTCACCATTCGACAAGGAGTTGTGGCCGCTGTTTATCCTGGTGCCACCTCTGCCGAAGTGGAAGAACAGGTAACAAAACCGCTGGAAACATTCCTCTGGGGATTTAAAGAGATAAAGAAAGAGAAAACTCGCTCACAAACAAAAGATGGTATTACCTATGTTTTTGTTGAACTAAACGATGACGTTACAAACAAAGACGAGTTTTGGAGCAAGTTTAAAATTAAAGCTACAACAGTTTAAAGTGACGCTTCCGCAAGGCGTTTTGGCGCTTATTGCTAACGACGACTTTGGCGATACCTCGGCTATGCTCATCACACTTGAGAGCAAAACAAAGACTTATCGCGAACTGCACGAGTATATGAACGCACTGAAAGACCGACTGCGCACTATTCCCGAACTGGCTAACTTGCGCGTGAGCGGCGAACAGGGCGAAGAAATCGGCGTGTATATCGATCGCGCTAAGCTCTCGGATTATGGCATAAACTCGGTTACACTCTTATCAAACCTCTCGTCGCAGGGTATGACTTTGATGAGCGGAAAGGTGAACGACGGACAAACAACGCGCCCCATACACCTGCGTTCGCAAATGAATAGCGAAAACGATGTGGCTAATCGCATTGTGTATAGCGACCCACGTGGAAACGTTATTAGGCTGAGAGACATCGCTACCATCAAACGCGAATATCCCGATGCCGACAAATATGTGAAGAACAATGGACAAAAGTGCCTCGTTCTCTCAATCGAAATGAACGAGGGAAGCAATATTGTGCAGTTTGGTGATAAGGTTAAGAACATCTTGGCCGACTTCCAAGCCACCCTGCCACAAGATGTAAGCACTTATACTATTACAGACCAAAGCGAGGTGGTGAACACTTCGGTGATGGACTTCTTAAAAGAATTGCTCATTGCCATTGCATCGGTGGTGGTGGTTATCATGCTTTTGCTGCCCATGCGCGTGGCAAGTGTGGCCGCTAGCACCATTCCCATCACCATCTTTATCACCCTCGGACTGTTCTATGCCTTTGGTATCGAACTCAACACCGTGACTTTGGCATCGCTAATCGTGGCCTTGGGTATGATTGTAGACAACTCTATCGTTATTATCGACTCGTATATCGAGAAGATAGACGAGGGAATGAGTCGCTGGCATGCAGCCACCTATTCGGCCAAAGAGTTCTTCTCTTCTATCTTTAGTGCTACACTGGCTATCTCTATCACCTTCTTCCCACTGTTGCTTACGATGAAGGGAATGATGAAAGACTTTGTTAAGTGGTTCCCGCTTGGCATCAGCGTGGTGCTTGGTGCATCGCTCTTGGTGGCCGTTTTGGTGGTGGCCTTGGATGCAATACACTTTTATACGTAAAGGGTTGAAGAAAGACGACAACGACGAAGGCAAACAAACGCTCGTTCCTCGATATTATACAAACCTATTACGACCAACTCATTGAGCGTTGTTTCGCTCATCCCTTTGTAACATTGGCCGTGGGAGTGCTCTCTGTAGTTGTGGGTGGACTGCTGTTTGCCAACATGCCACAGAAGCTAATGCCTCGTGCAGAGCGCAATCAGTTTGCTGTTGAGATTTATCTTCCACAAGGCACAAGCATCGAACGCACTGCAAACGTGGCCGATAGCTTGCGCAATATGATGATAAAAGACGAGAGAATACGCAACATCTCTACGTTCTACGGCATGTCGTCGCCACGTTTCCAAACATCCTATGCACCGCAATTGGGTGGCACAAACTATGCTCAGTTTATCGTTAATACAGATAACGACGCGGCTACAGTGGCTCTGGTAGATAGCTTCACCAATCGTTATACTGACTATTTTGCCGATGCACAAGTGCGAATTAAGCAGCTTGATTATAGCGATGCTAGCTCACCTATTGAGATAAGATTTAGCGGAGACAACCTCGAAGCCATTCAACAGGTGGTAGACAGCGCCACAATGCGCATGCGAAACATGCCCGAACTGCTGCTGGTGCGCAACAATTTTGACGGCAGCACATCGGGACTGGCTGTGCAAATAAACGATTATGAGGCTTCAAGACTGGGCATCAGTAAGAGTCTTCTGTCGGTAAACCTTGCCACTCGCTTCGGCGATGGCGTGCCTCTAACCACCATTTGGGAGGGCGATTACCCCGTGACGGTGAAGCTAAAAGATAACCATGCTGGGCATCAAACACCCGAAGACCTTGAAAATGCCACCATTAGCGGATTGCTTCCTGGTGTGCATGTGCCACTAAGACAGGTGGCTAAGGTGACACCCGACTGGACTTACACCTCTATTCACCACCGTAATGGCGTGCGAACCATGTCGGTTCTAGCCGATGCTAAACGCGGATTAAATCTTAACGAGGTTACCGATAAGGTGATAACCGAGATGAATAAGATTGAACTTCCTCATGGAGTAACCATGTCAGTGGGCGGACAAAGGGAGAAAGACCTAGAAACGCAACCGCAAATTTATAGCGGATTGGCCATTTCTATTGTTATCATCTTCGCCATCTTGCTGTTCCATTTCAAGGATATTCGCATGTCTGTGCTCATTATGTTGGCCCTGTTGTTCTCGCTGTTGGGCGCTGCCACGGGCGTGCTTGTCATGGGACAAGAGGTGGGTATCACCGGTATTCTGGGTATTATCTCGCTCATGGGTATCATTGTGCGTAATGGTATCATCATGGTTGACTATGCCGAAGAACTGCGCGTGCACCACAGACTGTCCGCAAAACGGGCTGCCCTGCAAGCTGCACAGCGACGTATGCGCCCCATCTTCCTTACTAGTGCGGCCGCTTCTATGGGCGTTATCCCCATGGTTATTGCCAATACGCCGCTCTGGGGGCCAATGGGTGTGGTGGTTTGCTTCGGTACTCTCGTGTCGTTGCTCTTCATCGTCACCATGATTCCTATTGGCTACTGGATGATTTTCAGAATCGAAGACCGCAAAAGAACACTGAAGATGGTGGCACGCACCAAGTAGTAAGTAGTAAAGGGGTAGCGTAGTAATGGAGAAAGGAGGAATTAAAAGTTAGGGAGTTAACTCCTAAGCTCCTCAACTTCATACCCCCAAACGCCCCACAACTCAAAAACTCATGAACTCAAAAACTCATGAACTTAAATAAAAAAAACTCATGAACATTAAAAAACTTCACCTGCTCTTGGCGCTGTGCTTGCCACTCGCTGCCAATGCGCAAACAACATATTCGCTAGAACAATGCAAAACGTTGGCCAAAGAAAACAACGTGAAACTGAAACGAGCACGACTGGAAATTGCTGCTGCCAAAGAGCAACAAAAGGAGGCTAGAGCCAAATATCTGCCACAAGTAATGGCCAACGGAACATATTTCCATGCCGTAGACCATCTGGTGCAAGAGGAATTTTCAATGCCAGCTGAGGCACAACAAAGCTTGCGGCCATCGTTCAACGCGTGGGGTTGAACCCCGCTATACTGGCTTCGCTCCCCACTAGCTACACCTTCAAGGCCGTACAGCATGGTACACTGGCTTCGCTCGTGGCAATGCAGCCTGTTTTTGTTGGCGGACGCATCATCAATGCCAATAAATTGGCCGACGTGCAAACGCAGGTTAAACAACTGATGTTGGAGCAAAGTGCCGACGATGTGGCGCAAACCACCGAGGTGTATTTTAACCAACTGCTGGCTCTTTACGAACAAGAGAAAACCCTTGACGCTGCCGATAAGCAACTGGAGAATATTCTTAAAGATGCTAACAACGCCTTCGAGGCTGGGGTGACCAACAAAAACGATGTGCTAAGCGTGAAACTGAAGCAAAACGAAATGGCTGTTAATCGCCTAAAGCTAAACAATGGCATCGCCCTTTGCAAAATGGTGCTGGCGCAATATATAGGTAAACCCAACGAAGAAATAGACATCGACCGCACGCTTACCAACGAATTGCCCGACCCACGACAGCTCTCTGTGAACCATGCTTCGGCTCTTGAACAACGCACCGAGATGCGATTGCTGGATAAAAAGGTGGAGGCCAACCACCTGCTAACACGCGTTAAGCAGGGCGAAATGCTGCCTTCGCTGGCCGTGGGTGTTGCTGGCGTGTATCACGACCTTACCAATAAGGGACGCACCAATGTGGTGGGACTGGCCACTCTCTCGGTGCCTATCAGCAACTTATGGGGAAATCGTGGATTGAAACGACAGAGAATTGCCGAACAAATTGCCATCGACGAAAGGGAAGACAGCAAGCAACTGTTGCTTATACAAATGCAAAATGCATATAACAACCTGGAAACGGCCTATAAACAAATACAATTGGCTAAGCTAAGTATTGAGCAGGCTAGCGAAAATCTTCGCCTTAACCAAGACTATTATGAGGCTGGCACGGGAACAATGAGCAACTTGCTCGATGCACAAACCCAAGACCAAAAGGCTCGTAACCAATATAGCGAGGCTGTGGTGGCTTATCTTAACGCTCGCACGGCTTACCTCAAAGCCACGGCTAGGTAGGCATCAATTGGGCCTATTAGGGTTCTCTTTACTGTTAATATAAAGATATAGCCTCGCTACTAACTGCTTGTAGCGAGGCTATATGTGTTTAGTGATGGGGAGATAAGTTGTTAGTGGCAAGGCCATAAATGTTAATGGCATAGCCATCAGCTGTTACTGGTGTGGCTGCATTAACTTGCTGCCGTTACTCCAGGCCATGCGTTGTGCTGCCATTTGCCATTCATGGCATGGCAAAGTATGCGTTGTGGCTGGGCTGGTGTGCCTATTGAACTTGCACTTGCAGCCACAATAACGCCATTGGGCAGCACCATACATAACGATGTGCTAAGGCTTTTTCACCTCAATGGATGTAGAGCAAGGTGTACATCCTTTACGTGTTTATCCCTAGCAGGGCATTCCCCCGCATTACCTATTGGCTATTATTTTTCTGTTTTGCCGTCGTAATTGATGATGACGGTGTGTTTTTTGCCATCTTTGCCAATTACTTCGCCATCTTTCAGAAAGATATTGATGTCATTATTCTTACCAGGAGCAATGCGCATCCTCCCTTGTATAAACACAGGCAAAATGGCTTCGCCCTCGTTATAGTTTTCTTTAGATTGTCCCCAGGTATTAATTACGAGGTTTCCAGCAGCGTCATAGTAGTTCACTTTCCAGCTTCCTCCCTCTTGAGATGCATCGTCTCTTTTGGCAAGGTTAATGTCTTTATTAGCATGATTGGTGGTGTTGAAGTTTATTTCCACTCTCTCGTTGCGGTCTTGAGATAAGATAAGCGCAAGCTGGTAGTCGTTGCTGAGCGTGAAGTCTGTATAAACAGCCTGTAGTATGGTTTTCTCCTTACCGTCTATTGTAATGGTGTTGGGCGTTACAGGCTGCTCGGTTTCTTCGTTTTTGCTTGAACAACCACACACGGCCACACTTGCGATAACTACTGTTGCGAGCACGAAGAGAGTCTTTGTGCAACGCATAAAAAGATTACTTTGATTCATTGTATATGTTTAAATGTTAAAAATACGACTTGTAAAACCATCCCTTTGGGGCTAGTTCTTTCTTGTTTTGTCATGGTAGTTACGTCTTAAATAGGTGTTTTATTTCATTTTCAGTACTTTGTTATTTACGAAGTACTTTCATTTCACAATGCAAAGTTAGCGCTTTATATTTAAAGGAGGGTTTGTGTTTAGTCTTTTTTTAAGACAATTTTCAATTTTTGTGTTGGTTTGTTGTGCTTTTTGTCAAACGCTTGCGGGTGTTTGGTATTGATAAAAGGCTTAAAGTAAGCGTTATTCATTCATATTTTATCATCTGAGGTTATAAATGGTGTAGTATTGTCTAGGTTGTGTTGGGCAAAACAATTATCGGCGAGTTGTTAATTTGATAAACATACTTTACAAAGCGCATCCCTTTTATCGCCCCATTCTAGCCCGATAACCCTACTAAAACCTATATAAAACGTGCTAAATAGAGCAAAGATGTTACACATAAGCGCAAGGTTTTTGCGCCATTTTTTGTTATTTACTATGGTTTTGCATTTCTCTTTGAAGAAAATAACGCCCATTTTTGGTTCACAGCAACAAAAAAATGCCGACCAAAGGGTGCTGAAAATTCTGCGTTTTGGTGCAAAATGCGTTGCATTTAGTAGCAAAACGCACTGCTATCTCCTGCAAAACGCAAGGTAAAATGCAGCAAAACGCGAGGTAAAATGCAGCAAAACGCAAAACTATTTGTTGCAAATAGCATCGTTATTGGGTGGTGAATGGCGGTAGTGTATTGATTGATAGGCGGTTAGATGATTGCTGCGAAAAATCGAGAATTGGCTTCAGTTCGTGCGAGTAGGTGGGGTTAAAGTCGTTAAAAAAGGCCTAAAAAGGTGTGTTTTGTGTTGTTTTTACTTTAAATGCTTGTAAATCAGACTGTTGTAAACTTTAAAAATACGCGCGAATTTACGCCCATTGGCCAGATTTTTTTCGGCGATGGCACTCATAATGTTAAAAAATGGTGTAAATATTTTACATTTTTCGTCTTGCTATTCCGACGCGTTGTTATGGTGATTGCCTTATTATGCTTCACGCGTTGGCGTCATTGCAGTGAAGCAGCGTGTTGCCAATGCACAATAGTGAGTGGGAGTTATGCGCATCGTTGTTGGGAGGTGGTGCAAAAAAATATCGTGTGCAACAAGTTGCTGCACACGATATGTGTTAGGGAAGTGACGTTGTTTTCATGCTTTTGAGCATCCCTTTATTGTGGTAAAGTTGTTGTTCTAAGGTTCGCAATGTGTTTTGCCGAGGCGTTTAAAAGTTGTGTCAGACCGTTTAGTCTACCGCTTCGCCCAGCAGAGTGGCACTGGTGCTGCCAGTTATTCGCACCTGCACATATTGCCCAATGTGATGGTTACCCTTGTCGAACACCACCATTTTGTTTTGTTCGGTTCGTCCGCACAGCTGTTCGCGACTACGTTTTGAAGGACCCTCAACCAGTACTTCGCGCACTTTTCCCACTTCAGCGCGGTTGGCAATGGCCGAATTTTCGTTCTGAACCATAATCAACTCGTTGAGTCGACGTATCTTAACATCCTCAGGAACATCGTCGGGCAGATGTTTTGAGGCATAAGTGCCAGGTCGTTCGCTGTATTTAAACATGAAAGCCGAGTCGTAACCCACTTCGCGCATGATGCGAAGCGACTCTTGATGGTCGACTTCAGTCTCGCCATGGAAGCCCACAAAGATGTCGGTAGACAATCCGCAGTCGGGCACTAGTTCGCGAATGGCCTTCACTCTACTAAGATACCACTCCACGTTGTATTTGCGATTCATCAGCTTAAGCACCTTGTCGCTACCGCTTTGAATGGGCAAATGGATGTGTCGGCACACGTTAGGCACCCTCGGCAATAACGCGAAGCGTGGCGTCGCTCATGTCTTTGGGGTGAGGAGTAGAGAAGCGAATGCGCATTGTGGGAGCCGTTTCTGCCACCAGTCTAAGTAGCTGAGGGAAGTCAACGGTTTGCCCTTCGGCGTTAACAAATCGGTAGCTGTTGACGTTTTGTCCCAAGAGCGTAACCTCCTTATAGCCCTGTTGTTGCAGGTTTCGCACCTCGTTGAGTATGCTATCCACATCGCGCGAACGCTCGCGGCCACGAGTATAGGGTACAATGCAGTAGTGGCAGAAGTTGTCGCAGCCACGCATAATGCTTACAAACCCACTAATCTTGGCCAAAGCCACACGTTGGGGCACAATGTCTTTATAGGTTTCGGTTTTAGATAGCGCGATGTCGATGGCCTTATTGCCAGCTTCGGCTTGGGCAATCATATCGGGGAGGTTGAGATAAGAATCGGGTCCGGCCACCAATTGTGCGTGATGGTTCTCAATTAAATCGTCTTTTACGCGCTCGGCCATACATCCCAGTACACCGAGAATCACCTTTCGGCCCTTCTTTTGTTCAGCGTGCAGCGTGTCAAGTCGGTTATAAATTTTGTTTTCCGCATTCTCTCTCACACTGCAAGTGTTCATAAATATGGCGTCGGCTTCGGCCTCGTCTTGGCACATTTCGTATCCGGCCATCTGCATAACCGAAGCCACCACCTCGCTATCGGCCACATTCATCTGGCAACCGTAGGTTTCAATATATAGCTTTTTCATTACCTTTACTATTGGAAAAGTGGGTTAGGCATGGCCTAACCGTTGTTATCATCATGCAAAGTTACTACATTTTTTGCGAAAAGGGGTGGCGAACGGCAGATAAAGTGTTGGCCAAGTCAATGGCAGAAGCTAGCATGGGGCAGGGTGGGCGATGCCTTGTGGGGCGGTAGAGGTTGGCGTTGGCTTAAGAAAAACCACTTTTGTTATTTTTTTCTTGCCCAAACGCTTGGCTGTTGCAAAAAAATAACCTAAATTTGAGCCCGAGTTTAATTACCCCCAGTATTACTAAACTAAGCTTTACACATCTTATGAAGACAGATTTTGAAATCGCCCGCGAGGCCACTCTTGAACCAATTTACGATATTGCAGCAAAAGCAGGTATCTCAGCAGTGGAGTTAGAACCCTATGGCAAGCATATTGCTAAAGTTCCTTATACGCTTATCAACGAGGAAAAGGTGAAGAAATGCAACCTTATCTTGGTTACTTCAATCACCCCAACCAAAAGCGGAAACGGTAAAACAACCGTTAGCGTGGGTTTGGCCCTGGGTATGAACCGCATTGGAAAGAATGCTGTGGTGGCTCTTCGTGAACCTTCGCTCGGTCCTTGCTTTGGTATGAAGGGCGGTGCTGCTGGTGGCGGATATGCACAAGTGTTGCCTATGGAGAAAATTAACTTGCACTTTACGGGCGACTTCCACGCTATTACCTCGGCCAACAATATGATTGCAGCCCTGTTAGACAATTATATCTATCAGCATCAAGACGATGGATTTGGTATGAAAGAGGTGTTGTGGCGTCGTGTTCTCGACGTGAACGACCGTAATTTGCGCACCATCGTAACAGGATTGGGTGGAAAAACCGATGGAATAGTTACCGAGGGCGGTTTCGATATCACTCCCGCATCAGAGATAATGGCCATCTTCTGCCTTGCTACTAGCGAGGAAGATTTGCGCCGACGTATTGATAATGTGCTGCTGGGCATAACACTTGAGGGCAAACCCTTCACCGTTAAAGACCTCGGTGTGGGCGGTGCCATCGTGGCTATTCTGCACGATGCCATTCATCCTAACATGGTTCAGACCATCGAAAACACACCCGCCTTCATTCATGGTGGTCCGTTTGCTAACATTGCGCACGGATGTAATAGCGTGATGGCTACCAAGATGGCCATGACTTTTGGCGACTATGCCATCACAGAGGCAGGATTCGGTGCCGACTTAGGTGCTGAAAAATTCTTCGATATTAAATGCCGCAAGGCTGGAATAGCACCCAAACTAACTGTTTTAGTGGCTACGGCTCAGGCACTTAAGATGCACGGAGGCGTGAACGAAAAGGAAATTAAAACGCCAAACGTGGAAGGTGTGCGCCGTGGATTGGCTAATATGGATAAACATATCGCTAATATGCAGGCCTTTGGACAAACGGTTGTGGTGTGTTTGAACCGCTTTGCTACCGACACCGACGAAGAATTGGATGTTGTTCGTCGCCATTGCGAAGAACAGGGCGTGGGCTTTGCACTCAATACCGCATTTGGCGAGGGAGGTAAAGGTGCCGAAGAAATTGCACGATTAGTGGTAGAAACCATCGAGAAAAACCCTTCGAAACCTCTGAAGATGATGTACGAGGATGCCGACGACATCGAAACAAAGGTGCGCAAGATTGCTCAAAACATCTATGGCGCTAACGATGTGGTGCTGAAACCTGCAGCAAAGAAAAAGCTCGCACGCATTAAAGAACTGGGTTTGGAACATTTCCCCGTGTGCATTGCCAAAACACAATACTCGTTCTCCGAGGATGCAAAGGCCTACGGACTGCCCACTAACTTTGATATCACCATCCGCGACTTTGTTATCAACACGGGTTCGGAAATGATTGTGGCCGTTGCAGGCGACATTATGCGTATGCCAGGCTTGCCAAAGAGTCCACAAGCCGAGCGCATCGACGTTGTTAACGGCGTGATAGAAGGTTTGTCGTAAACTAAAATAAAAGCGGGTTGGGGCATTACCTTATATTAAATAGGTGTGTCTCAACCCGCTTATTTTTTATTCCATGCACCTGTCTTAATGCTGTTTTTTGTGCCCTTGTGCGTGTATGCTCTAGCTTATGGCACTGTTTTGCTTAACATGGGTGGCGTAAATGGCGTGAAAAGAGGTGGGGATGTCGCATTCTATAATCAATAAACCAAAGGTAAAAGGTGGAATGTGCGGTTTTCGATGCGTTGTTTGCTTTTTATTAGGTGTTTTTTGCTTTTAATTAGGTGTTGTTTGTTTTTTAATAGATGTTTTTGTGCGAAGAAATGAACGGAAGAGCAGCGAATTTGCTCAAACACTTGATGGTAATAAATGTTGTGAACGTAAGGTCTGCTTCTTTGTTTTCGTGGATTTGAATGATAATAATGTTAATTAACGAGAAATATGAGTTGCGACAATATTATTCTGTTTTTCCACACGTTTCTTGTTCATTCACCTTGTTTAATACTTGCATAAATCATTCTTAATGCAGTTGTTATAAAACAACGTCAAATAAAATGATACAAAAAGACGGTGAAAAAAATGTCCTATTTGTGTCTTTTATGATGAATGGCAGAATGCATTAATGTATTAAATTGTGTAAAATCCTTGGTTGTTCCAAGCTAAACGGCTAACTTTGCACCCATTATTACGCGGAAATAGCTCAGTTGGTAGAGCACAACCTTGCCAAGGTTGGGGTCGCGAGTTCGAGTCTCGTTTTCCGCTCAAACCCAAATCGACCCAAGAACGATGCCGCAATGGTGGAATTGGTAGACACGAGGGACTTAAAATCCCTTGGCCAGTAATGGCTGTGCGGGTTCGAGTCCCGCTCGCGGCACACCTTCTAAACACTTTATCTATTATGAATAAAAATCTAATCCTTACGTTATCAGTGCTTTCTTCGTTGGTAATGACATCGTGTTCGAAGCTCGGACCTTTGACAGCCGACAACTTCCAGGTAACTCCAACCCCGTTGGAAGCCAATGGCGGTATGGTATCAGCTACTATTGATGCCAACTTTCCTGCTAAGTATATGAAGAAGAAAGCCGTAGTTAAGATCATTCCCGAACTTCGTTATGCGGGTGGTCAAGTAGCAACAGGCGAGGGCGCAACCTTCCAAGGCGAGAAGGCTATGGCTAACGGACAGCAAGTGCCTTACAAAATGGGCGGTCGCTATTCGATGAAAACTGACTTTAACTACGTGCCCGACATGATTAAGAGCGACCTTTACCTCACCTTCGATGCAAGAAAGGGTAAGAAAAAAGTGGACCTACCTGCCGTAAAAGTTTCGTACGGCGTGGTGGCTACGTCGCAACTTTACCGCGAAGCAATGGCCAACGATGGCTTGTGCATCGCTCCAGACAGCTTCCAACGCGTAAAAGCACAGAAGCAAGAGGCTAATATTAAATTCCTTATCAACCAAGCTAACTTGCGTAGCTCTGAGCTCAAGAACAACTCTGTAACTGAGTTCGTGAAGATGTTGAAGCAAATTAACGCCGATCGCGAAAAACTTAACCTCCGTAATGTTGAGGTTAACGCCTATGCTTCGCCCGAAGGTGGCTTCACCGTTAACGATAAACTGGCAGCTAAACGTCAAACAACTGGCGAAGGTTATGTTAAGGGACAATTGAAACAAAACAAGATGGAGGGTGCTGTTGACGCACGCTACACCGCTCAAGACTGGGAAGGATTCCAAAAGTTGGTTCAGGCTTCTAACCTGCAAGACAAAGATGTTATCCTCCGTGTGCTTTCTATGTACAAGGATCCTGAAGAGCGCGAACGCCAAATTCGTAACATGAGCGAAGGTTTCCGCGAACTAGCAACTGGCATTTTGCCCGAACTGCGTCGCGCACGACTTACCATTAACTACGAAGTTATTGGCCGTAGCGATGAGCAAATCAAAGAACAATTTGCTGCAGACCCCGCGCAACTCAGCTCTGAAGAACTGCTTTACAACGCTACTCTTACAGACAACACCAACGAAAAGGTGAACATCTATAAGAAAACAGCTGAACTTTACGATCGCGATTATCGTGCTTTCAACAACCTGGGTGTGCTAGCTATGCAAGCTGGTAACCTCTCTGAGGCTCGCACTTACTTCCAAAAGGCGCTGGCTACATCGCCAAACGCTGCCGAAGCTAATGCTAACTTGGGTATGGTTGCATTGTACGAAGGCAAGATTGCTGAAGCCGAAACGCTCATTGCTAAAGCTCAATTGGCTAACGACGTAAACAAAACCGTTGGCGCTCTTAACATTGCTAAGGGTAACTACTCTCTCGCTGAGTCTACTTTGAGCAACTACGAGAGCAATATGTCGGCTCTTGCCAAACTCATGAACAAACTATGAAGGCGCTCTCAACACGTTGAAGAACGTGAAGAACCCCGATGGCGTTACCGATTACCTCATGGCTGTGGCTTATGCTCGCCAAGGCAACAACGCTGCTGCAACAACTGCACTGCAATCGGCTACCGCTAAAGACTCGCGCTTGGCTCAACGCGCTGCCGTTGACCTTGAGTTCGCCAAGTTAAACAAGTAATAACTACTCGTCGAAGCCCCTTAGGGCCACGATGAAAGAAGGGTTAACAATTCGCATTTACCGCTATGACAACGATATCTTCTATATGCTTCAAGCTTAAAGGTCTCGCTAGTGCACAATGCCGAGTTGTTAACCCTTCACTTTTTTATGCCACTGGCACCGCCTTGGCTACGCTAACGCTTGTGCTTTTGCTCGCTGCTTGTGGTGTAGACAGCAAAAGATTTAGGGTTGAGGGAAGGTTTCTTAACCTCAATCGTGGCGAGTTTTACGTCTATAGCACCAACGGATTAATCGATGGTATCGACACCGTGAAACTCGAAGCGGGCCGATTTACCTACGATATTCCTTGCGAACGCGAGGGAACTTTGGTGATGGTGTTCCCCAATTTCTCTGAGCAACCCATCTTTGCACAGCCTGGTAAGAGCGTTGACATGGAGGGTAACGCCTCGCACTTGAAGGAACTAACCGTTAAAGGAACGAAAGACAACAAACTGATGAATCAGTTTCGCGAGGCCATTCTTGATGCTTCGCCACCCCAAATAGCTAAAACAGCGGCCATGTTTGCTGCCGACAACCCCGCATCGCCCGTGGCTGTGTATCTTGTTAGACGCTATTTCATCACTACACCCACACCTAACTATAAGGAGGCCGACAGGCTATTGAAGTTGCTTTTGCAACAACAGCCCAAGAATGGCGAGCTTCATCGCATGCAATCGCTTGTGACATCGCTGGCCAAAACCTCGGTGGGGCGCCCCGCTTCCTGCTTTCCAAGCCCGTTCCACAAAAGGCGAAAAAGTGAACCAACAAACCTACAACAAGGCTGCTGTGGCTGTGTTTAATGTGTGGAGCACCACCAACATGCAGAGCATGGAAATACAACGCATGCTCAAACAAAAGCTTCGCGATGCCAAAGGCAAGTTGCAAGTGGTGAGCCTTTGCGTTGACCCACTGCAACGTGAATGTAAAGATATTCTTGAACGCGACTCCATTTCGTGGCCCAATATCTGTGATGGCGCCATGTTCGAAGGCGATGTTGCCAAGAAATTAGGCATCTACACCGTGCCGTTTAATATCTTATTGAAAAACGGAAAGATTGTAGCCAAAGACCTTGATACCAACCAATTGAAAGAACAACTCGACAAATTGCTCTGAAAACTTAATCTCTTATGCTTGTTAAAACCTACTGCGCGGCGGTTAACGGACTTAACGTTACCACTGTTACCGTGGAGGTGAACCTCGTGAAGGGTATGTTATACCATTTCACTGGCCTAGGCGATGAGGCTGTACGCGAAGGGCGCGACCGCATTTCGTCGGCCATTCAATACAATAACATGCGTTTCCCACGGGCCGACATCACCGTAAACATGGCGCCTGCCGACCTTCGTAAGGAGGGCAGCAGCTTTGATTTACCCCTTGCTATTGCTATCTTGGCAGCCGATAGTCAGTTGCCCACCGGCAATTTACAACAATATATGATGGTGGGAGAACTCAGTCTCGACGGCACTTTGCAGCCCATAAAGGGTGCTTTGCCCATAGCCATTAGGGCCAGAGCCGAGAAGTTTAAGGGTCTTTTATTGCCCAAAGCCAACGAACGCGAGGACTGCTGTGGTTAACAATCTTGATGTTTACGGTATGGAAAAACATCATCGACGTGGTGAATTTTCTTTCGGGTAAGTCGCAATTTCAACCCACTGTTATCGACACGCGCAAAGAGTTTTACGAGCACCAATATCGTTTCGACCTCGATTTTGCCGACGTTCGTGGGCAAGAGAATGTTAAGCGTGCCATGGAAGTGGCGGCAGCTGGTTCGCATAATCTTATTATGGTGGGTCCGCCAGGTTCGGGTAAGTCGATGATGGCAAAGCGTTTGCCCTCTATTTTGCCACCTTTGTCGCTGGGCGAGAGCCTCGAAACCACGCAAATTCATAGTGTTGCGGGTAAACTAGGCAAAGGTATGTCGCTTATTTCGCAGCGCCCATTTCGCGCACCACATCACACCATCTCAGAGGTTGCCCTTGTTGGAGGAGGCACAACGCCTCAGCCTGGCGAAATTTCTTTGGCTCATAATGGCGTTTTGTTTGCCGACGAACTACCTGAGTTTAACAAAACCACCCTCGAAGTGCTTCGCCAGCCGCTCGAAGACCGTAAAATCACTATCTCGCGCGCCAAATACACCATCGAATACCCTTGTTCTTTTATGTTCGTGGCCTCGATGAACCCTTGTCCGTGTGGCTATTATGGCGACCCCACGCACCATTGCGTGTGCATGCCAGGCCAAATTCAGCGTTATATGAACAAGATTAGCGGTCCGCTTCTCGATCGCATCGACATCCAAGTAGAGATAACGCCTGTGCCCTTGAAAGACATTTCGCAGGCCGCGCAAGGCGAACCCAGTGCCGTTATACGCGAACGTGTGATTAAAGCGCGCCAAATGCAAGAACAGCGGTTTAAGGATGTGAAGGGTGTGTACAGCAATGCACAAATGAGCGAACGCATGATACACCAGTTTGCCGAGCCAGATGCAGAGGGCATAGAACTACTTCGTTCGGCCATGGAACGCCTTAGCTTGTCGGCTAGGGCCTATAATCGCATTTTAAAAGTGGCGCGAACCATCGCCGACCTCGAACAAAGCGATGTTGTTAAACAGCAACACCTTGCCGAAGCCATTAGCTATCGCAACCTTGATAGGGGCGATTGGGCAGAGCGAGGGGCGTAAGTTGTTGTATGAAGGCAGAAAATTGTGCTTCTCTGAAGGCGAAATTTTGCGATTATTGGGAGTAAATTGTGATAAGATAAACCATTTCCTTCGGTTATATCTAACTTACGATGGTTTGTTTCTTTTCCAGGCAATGATGGTTAGGTATGCATTTTATCCTATAGAAAAAGGCGTTTGGGATAAAATAGAAATAGCCCCTAGTTCTGAAGCTTTCTGTACTTCTTTGGAGAATTGGACGCTTTGATAAAAGCGCCTTTTAACTCAAGTCGATCATTAAAGTCTATTTGGGATAAACTGATTTGTGTTAGAACCTCGTCAATAAACAATTCGGGATAAACCCGGTCACAGCATTTTAGGCAGGCAATGGCTGTAGATGTTCAGCGTAGCAAGCAGCCATAGCGTTGCATTGTGAGCGTGGGTTTATCCCGAACAGAATTTTATGAGGTTTGGCCTTGCGTCCTTAGCCGTTGTGTGATGACAGCAAAGACATGGCAGGCTAGTTGATGGTTTGCGCTAAGCACCCCCGTATGGGCCAACGAATTTGTGTCCAGAGGGCAGTGGGTGCAAGCCAATGAGTTTACCATTTGAAAGCCAAGATGCGGGGGTTGATGCTCAAAGACACCCAAGCCCAGTCTTGCCAGCTTTTGCGGTTTCCGCCAAAGATTTGTTCCATTGTTTCTGTTCCAAGCATGGTGGAGTATCCAAGGCTTAGTTTCACGTCTTTTTTGATTTGTAATCCAGCTGCAAGTCTATTTCAGTTCCCAGTCCTTGCTTCATACCGTCTTGTTTAATGCCCATCATAAAGTAGTGTGCGTTAGCCTTCAAGTCAAGCTTTTCAGAGGGCGTAAAGGTAGCACCCAGTTGAATATCGTGCAAGCCGCGGTTGTAAGAAGGATTACTTGCGTAGAAATAATCCATTGTTCCGTAGAACTTATGGTGTGTGCCGTAGAGCGGATTAAAGGCATTAGCAGTAGTACCTGTGCCGTCTTCACCACTTAGGTAGTCGTAGGCCAGGTTGAATTTCCATTGGTCGTTGGCGATAAAACCAGCGTTAAAACTAGCCATCCAGGCCGACACATTCATGGTTGAACCATCAAGTTTGCCTGTTTGATAATACGCAGATGCCTGCAAGTCGAATCGTTCGGGGCGATAAGTAACGTGAGTTCCCAGGGTTTGCATGTATTTGGTGTCGCCTTCTCCTGTGCCAGCTTCATAGCCGATGTTGGCCAATAAGAGCGACAGTCCTAGTGGGTTTTCGTTGTTGCCATAGTGGTACCACAGGGTTTGCATGTATTTGTAGGGTTGTCCGCCAGTATTGAACTTTGTGCCGAGTTTGTTTTCGTCGTTTTGGTTGTAAGCTAAGATAAGGTGCAGTTTATGCATATCCTTTTCATATCCCAGTTTTAAGGCGTCGTGACTTCTTCCGGCCACGTTCCAATCCAAAGCTCCGAAGATGCGTTCGTCGTCGTAAGAGAGGATTTGTCGTCCCAGTTTAGCGAAGAATCCTTCGCCAAAGCGCAGTTGTCCCCATGCTTCGTTCATCATTATTCGTCCAGCTTTGTCAATCTGTGGGTTAGCGCCCCACACGCCAACTTGTTGCATTGAGATTTTGGCGCTCAATCCATCGCCACGTTGATAGCCGATACCCAATCGTGCTCTTTCGTTAATAAACGAAGCCGGTTGAGCCGATTCGCCTCTTAAGGATTGATAACCGTTGCGGTATTCGGCTCTTGCACGAATTTGCGCATCGATATTAATTTCGTTTTCGTCTTGTGCCCACATCATAGAAGGTACAGCGAGCAATGCTAATGCGATAAAAGTTGTTTTCATTGTCAATCTTTTTGGGTTTAGTCATTATTCACGGCAAAAATAAATAAAAACCGATGATCCTGCAAGTAAATGCTTGATAGAGATATAAAAAGGGCGAAAGTTTTCACTTTCGCCCGAAATCGGCAGGTATCTCTCCCCATTTAGCGGTTTCCCATTTTATTACTTGGGTGTTTACCTGGTGTGTTTGCAGCCATCGTTCGGCCCTTTCAATTACCTGAAAAAGCTCTTCTGTTTTGGCGTTTCGTTCCATTTTGGTTTTGCATTTCTTTTTTTGCACCCACAGGATGGCGTTATAGCTGTCTGAATATATCACCTTATCGGTTATTCCGCGTTGTTGCATTAGTGCCAAAGCGTGCACGATGCCTAGAAATTCACCGATGTTGTTGGTGCCATGCACAGGTCCAAAATGAAACACGGGATAGCCCGTTTGCAGGTCTACGCCTTGATATTCCATTGGTCCGGGGTTGCCCGAGCAAGCCGCATCCACAGCCCAGGCGTTGGCTTTTACCTCTAGGGGTAGTGGCAGCACAGTGTCTGTGCGGTTGGATGGCGGGTTAACAAGTTGCGAGCCCATGATTACATTCTCTCAGGAACCTCAATTCCCAATAGCTGCATACCGTTTTTGATGGTTTTAGCCACATTTTTTGCGAGGGTTAGTCGCAGTGTTTTGGCTTCGGCATTTTCAGCGTTGAGTATGCTATATTCGTGGTAGAACTGGTTAAAGTCTTTGGTGAGTTCGTAGCAGTAGTTGGCAATGCCACTAGGGCTATAGTCTTTACCAGCCTGTTCAACCACGCTTTCAAAGCTGTTTAGCTTTTGGATGAGTTGCACTTCTTTTTCGTTGATGGGCAGGTTATCGGCCAGCGTGTTGGTAAGGTCGAAGCCTTCGGCCTCGGCTTTACGCATAATACTGCGTATGCGAGCATAGGTGTATTGAATAAAGGGACCCGTGTTGCCGTTAAAGTCGATGCTTTCTTCGGGGTTGAAGAGCATGTTTTTGCGTGCGTCTACTTTGAGGATGAAGTATTTTAGAGCGCCCAGTCCCACGATGCGTGCAATCTCGTTGCGTTCGTTTTCGGACATATCGGCAAACTTACCCAACTCTTCGCTGGTGCGACGAGCGGCCGAAATCATCTCTTCCATTAGTTCGTCGGCGTCTACAACGGTGCCTTCGCGGCTTTTCATTTTACCGTTAGGCAGTTCCACCATGCCGTAAGAGAAGTGTACGAGTTCTTTTCCCCATTTAAAACCTAGTCTGTCGAGCAGTATAGAGAGTACTTGGAAGTGGTAGTTTTGTTCGTTACCCACCACGTAAATCATTTTGTCGATGGGGTAATCTTTAAAACGTAGGTCGGCCGTACCGATGTCTTGTGTCATGTAAACGCTTGTGCCATCAGCTCTAAGTAGCAGTTTTTGGTCAAGCCCTTCATTGCTTAGGTCGGCCCAAACGCTGCCATCATCTTTGCGGAAGAATAGTCCCTTATCCAGACCTGCTTCCACTTTGGCTTTTCCTTCGAGGTAAGTGTCCGATTCGTAGTATATTTTATCGAAGCTCACGCCCATGGCTTTGTATGTTTCGTCGAAGCCTTGATACACCCAATTGTTCATCATTTGCCACAGTGCGCGCACCTCTTCGTCGCCCTGTTCCCAGCTTACCAGCATGTTGTGAGCCTCTTTCATGAGTGGCGATTCTTCTTTTGCTCGTTTCTCAGCCTCTTCATCGTTCAGGCCTTGAGCTTTGAATTTGGCTGTTAGTTCGGCCAGTTCGGAACGGTAATGTTGGTCGAATGCCACGTAGTAGTCGCCAATAAGGTGGTCGCCTTTCTTGCCAGTGCTTTCGGGTGTGGCGCCATTGCCCCACTTTCCAGGCCAGCATCGACTTACAGATGTGAATGCCGCGGTCGTTAACGATATTAGTTTTTACAACTCGGTTGCCGTTGGCCTCCATAATTTTAGCGAGCGACCACCCCAGTAGGTTGTTGCGCACGTGTCCGAGGTGCAAAGGCTTGTTGGTATTGGGCGAAGAATACTCAATCATCACGAGCGGTGATTGTTCGTTGGCCGTTTTTTGTCCAAATATAGGGTTGCTATCAATGCGGTTAAGCAAGCTAATCCAGGCAGCAGGAGCGATGGTGAGGTTAAGAAACCCTTTTACCACGTTGAAGCTTTGCACCACTTTGCAGTGTTGTGCCAAGTATTCGCCCAATTGTTGTGCAGTGTCTTCGGGTTTTAGTTTAGACACTTTTAGGAAGGGGAACACCACAAGTGTGAGGTTACCTTCAAATTCGGCCTTAGTTTTTTGCAACTGAACCATTGTTGTAGGCACGTCTTGGCCATAACATTCTTTCACCGCTTTCACCACGGTTGCTATTATCTCGCTTTCAATATTCATGCTGTTCAATTTCTTTATTTTCTGTAAGCGAATGCAAAGGTAGTTATTTTTTTTGGTATTAAGTGGGTTAGTGGGGTTAGTATCATAGGGTTTAAGCGTTAAAAAAGTAGGCATTGTGCGCCTCAGCAAGCCAGTTGGAGCTTGCTAAGGGTAGCGTTGTTATGCATCAAAGGCAAGAATTAGCCTTTGCCTATCCTTGCCTTTGACGAGTAGGGTTTGTTATCTGCGCATTCTATCCACCAGCTTTTTAACCATTTCTTTAAAAGCTTTTTCGGTTGTTTGTTCGCCCCCTGTGGGTTCGGTGATGGCATGGTCAACGTCCATTGTTATTTTTTTTGCTACAAATATATTGTCGGGCATTTCGGCTTCAAGGATAAGTCCGCCCACATTGGCATAGAGAGGCCCAGCTTCTACGGGAATGTGTTTTGTAAACCAGATGGTTTTTTTGCCGTCTTTGCTTACCGCTTTGGTGCATTCGTAGCCCAAAATTTCTTTCTTTTCGTTGGTTTTCACGTCGAATGTGTCGCTTTTTAAGGGGTCTACCAATAAGTATTTTTTACCCATCAGGTCAACCTTATTCACTGATTTTTTAGTGTCTCGGTTAAAATAGATGATGTTTTGCAGCTGCGTTTTCACCATATCGTTACCATCTATGGTTTGTCCCATGAAGGTAAAGGTTTGAGGTTCTTTAGCAGCTTGCACGCGTCCTTCAACCTGTGGTCCATCTACATAGGTGATATAAACGGCCTTTACGTTAGCCATTGCGGCGATAAGTGCGTGTCGCATTTCATCGGGCAGACCAGCATCTTTCATTGCATCTGGCGAGTTGGCGTTAATTTTCGATTCGTATTCTACGGTTAGTTTTTGTGCACTAACCATCAAGGGCATGGTGGCCATCAACAAAGAGGCCAGTGATAATAGCAATCTTTTCATGTGTTTAATTGTTAAATTGACGAATAAAAGTATATGTTTGATTTATGTTTAGAATGTAACCATTGCGCCAACCATCACGTTTCCAGGCATGTAATGTATGTTGCGTGTGCCCGTGAAATAGTTATCTACGATGCGTTCTTGCATCAATCGTTGTTTCAGGTTGAGCATATCTTGTGCCACGAGTCTTAGTCGCAGGTGTTTGTTGAGGTCGTATTCCATTGCAAGGCGCAATGCGGTGTAGCCCAAGTTTGTGCCATTAACCTTGCGCCAGTGTTGTCCTGCGCTGGCTGTGGCTTGCCATTTGTTGGCAATGTAGCCCAATTCGGCACTCAGCAGATAGTCGTTTTGGCGCGAATTAAGCATGTCGCTCTTGCTACTTGCCCATGCAGCACCAGCCAACAGTTCGCCATTAAAACCCCGTTTGTAGAAGGTTTTGAGTCGAAGGTTGAGGTTTAGTGCGCTGCTGTTGGATGTTTGCGCCATCCCTTGATAGAAAAAGGGCGAGCGGGCTAGGCTTATAACGCCATAAAGGCGAATGTTGAGCGGTATGCTTATCATCTTTTTTTCAATCATAGAAGATGCCGTGAGCGCCTTACCACCACTGGCGTTGCGACTAATAGCTCGCGAAATCATTGGGTTTAGCATGCTGTAATCGTAAGTAAGGGCGTTGTGATTGTAGCTAAGTGCAATCATATTAAAGAGTGTGATGCCCTTTAAGAAGTTGCCATAGGCTTGCATGGCGGAGAGTTCGGTGGTGTGTGCCAGTATATTATCTATTTGCGAAAAGTTCATGCGTTTAAAATCGGCGATGTAAGGGCCGTCGAACAAGGTGTTTTGACTCATGGGTTGGTAGGTGCTTTTAAGTCTTAGTTCTATGTAATGCATCATGCTGGCGCGATAGGTGATGTTAAACAGCGGTGCAAGAGCTATCTTTGGCGACACATTTAGTTTTAACTGTTGCGACGAACGAATGTTGAAAAGATGTAAAACCCCACCAAGGCCAAACCTAAACTTGCCCTGGTCTTTGTTCAAACTCAGTTCTGCGCCATTGTCGTTAAAGCGTAGAGGCTTTTCTATAAATGGGTTGTTGGTGCCTAAGCTGTCGCCTTTAATCGTGGTTGAGAATGTTTGTAGCTTGTGGCGTAAGGCAAGGCGCACGAAGTAATCGTGTGCAAATCGGCGTACATACTGTGCCGAACCCGCAAACTCAAGTCGGTTAATCTTCATTTCTGAGCGTAAGTGGGGTGCGAACAGGGGCGAAGCATTGCGCGTGTTAAAGCGATAGAGGTGGTTGTTAATCAAGAAATTGAGGTCGGCATGATAGCTAAACACGTTTTTACCGTGTCGGTAAAGCCAGGTAAGTGTATTGTTGATGGTGGCCAGTTTGCCTTTTGTGAGTTCATCGATGTCGAGACCTTGCAGCATTCGGTCGGTGTTTCCGTTGGTTTTACCCAAGTAGCTTCGGTTGCTAAGCATCAATTCCATATCCTTTTGGTTAGAAAATTTCAACTTAATGTTGGATAAGAAGTGTTGTTTGCTTTGCTGTTCGTGGGTAGAATCGGTGTAGGTAAGTCCGCCAAGATATTCGTATTGGTCGATACTTTTAATGCGATAGCAGTCGGCTCCCACAATACCGTTCCACAAAATTTTTAGGTTTTTGATGGGCGAAGCCACGGTGTTAACCGAGGCCATTCCGTTATTTCTTCGGTAAATATTTTCTCGATAGTCTAGCATCATGGCGTAATCGTCGAAGGTTTTGCGTATGCTCGCCATGGGGTCGTCGGTAGAAAGCATTTCGTTGTATCCGCCATTGATATTCACAATATCGGTTGGTTTCATTGTTTGTTCGCCAGTATTATTGCCAGCCACAATAATATTGGTCATCATTCGTTTGCCAAGACGCATGCCCGAGCCTCTTGCGTTAGCCTTATTAAGCAGTCCGCCTAGTGCTTCGGCTTGTCCTCTAAGTCGTCCGTGCATGCTTTTGTTCATTGAAAGGTCCACAACGGTTTGGTTGCTGCTTTGAAAACCCGAGAACACATTGTACTCCGAATAATTGTCGATAACCTTAAAATGTTCCACACCTGCAGCTGGAAGGTTTTCCATTGGCGTAGACACATTGCCTTGATAGAGGTCTTCGCCCTGCACCAGCACCTTGCTTACGCGTTTCCCGTTAACGGTTAGTGTGTTTTCTTTTTCATCGTAGCGCACGCCAGGCAGATTATTTACCACCTCTTTCAGCGTTTTTTCGCGTCCAGTTGAAAAGCGTGACACGAAGTAAGTTGTGGTATCTCCGTTTACCAAAATGGGGCTAGACTTCACCTCGATGCCTTTAAGATTGATGGCTTCCGACTTCAATTCGAAGTCTAGTTGCATCAATGTTGTTCCAAAAAGAAAAAGCTTTCTTAGATTGCGACACATGCCCAATGGCCTTTGCTTCAACCCTAACTTGTCCGCTAGGCACGTTTTCTGCACGATATTTACCATGCTCGTTGCAGGCCAATGATTGCCATGGCTTGTCGTCTTTGTCGTAAATCACAATCGTGCAGCGCGCGTTCGGACTTAGCGAATCGGTTTTTACAGTTCCTTCAAGTGTGTTTTGGGCGTGCAAAGTGGTTACAAAGCACAGCGTAAACAGTGCGAAAAACATTCGTGAGGCTAGAATTTGTGCCACCCACTGCGTGATTGTTAACCGAGTAAAGACTGCTTTTTTGTACATAATTAGGTGTTTGAAGATATAATGCAAAGTTAGAAAAAAAAACAAAGATGTATATTCTAGACTTGAAAAAAAAACTTAATGGTAAACAAAAGCGCATCGAAAACAATGTGGCATAGCAGGCTATTGTTTTGCCACAGCTACAGAACACGGCATATAAATTTTGCCCAATAGGATAAATAGCGTAACTTTGCACATTATATATATAATAAAACATTAAAGGACGACAAGCCAACGGCGCCACGCCTAACAAGCCAACACCATGGCCCTAAGCCCCAAACCACAAACTCTCCATAAGGATATGAACAACATCAAGAAAGATTTTGCAGCGCTTTTGCTTCAGGTTAATGCCATTAAGTTGCAACCCAACGAGCCCTTTACATGGGCATCGGGATGGAAATCGCCTTTCTATTGCGACAACCGCCGTACGCTATCGTTCCCCCAATTGCGCAATTTATTAAGGTGGAACTTACACATCACATTCTAGAACATTTCCCCGAGGTGGAGGCTGTGGCTGGTGTTGCCACTGGAGCAATTGCTCAAGGCGCACTGGTGGCCGACTCATTGCAGTTGCCTTTTGTGTATGTAAGAAGCAAACCCAAAGACCACGGACTGGAAAACCTCATTGAGGGCGAATTGAAACCCGGACAAAAGGTGGTTGTTGTTGAAGACCTCATCTCTACAGGTGGCAGTAGCTTGAAGGCTGTAGAGGCCATTCGAAAAGCTGGTTGCGAAGTGGTGGGCATGGTGGCTGCCTATACTTACGGCTTCCCCGTGGCCGAAAAGGCTTTTGAAGAGGCCAATGTACCCCTGATTACGCTCACCAATTACGAGCACGTGGTGCAGGTTGCACTCGAAACAGGATATATCTCGCAAAATGATTTGGCGCTGCTTGACAGCTGGCGACAGAATCCTGCTGAGTGGAATCCTAATAAATAAACAAACAACCACCCCACAACCGGCCTCACCCCCAGCCCCTCTCCAAGGGGAGAGGGGAGTAATATGCAGTGCTATTACAATTCAACGACACATGGGCTTTCTCCATGCGCGAATGTTAGAGATAAGAATATGCAGTGCTATTACAATGTTAGAGATAAAATTATGCAGTGTAGCGGCAACGCATTTCACTCCCCTCTCCCCTTGGAGAGGGGCTGGGGGTGAGGCCGGTTGTGGGGTGGAACAGGTCAGTTGTGAGTTGGTTGCTAGTCCTTTTCATTCATTATTTAAACCCTACACATGTCTACATTCGAAAGTAGTATCCGACAAATACCCTATAAGCAAGAGGCTGTGTTCAACATGCTGAGCGATTTATCGAACATTGAACGCGTAAAAGACAAACTGCCAGAAGACAAATTGGAACAGATGACCTTCGACAGCGACTCGATTTCGGTAACCGTTAACCCCGTTGGACTCATTAAACTGCGCATCGTTGACCGCGATGCACCCAAGTGTATCAAGTTCGAAACGGCCACTTCGCCCGTGCCTTTCAATCTCTGGATACAGGTTGTGCCCAATGGCGACAATGCTTGTAAAATGAAACTCACCATCAAAGCCGAACTCAACCCCTTTATTAAGGGTATGGTGAAAAAACCTTTAACCGAAGGGTTGGAGAAAATGGCCGACTTGCTGCAGGTGATAAAGTACGAGTGAGAAGCCAATCCAAGTTTATAATACAATTGTTTATTACATCCATCAGCCTTACAACCGCATTGCATACCACTCTTCTCTCCCCTTGGAGAGAGATTGGGGTGAGGCTTTTTAGTCGTCTGCTTATGCCTAAACCAACGTTTCCAACATTGTTCTTGGTCATGCTTTTGCCCTTGACTTTCGCCCTGTTAAGCTCGTGCGGACAGGTTGAGAACGAGTTTTCTAATCGTCGCGCTTATTTTGTGTTCGATAATCAGGTACACAACAACTTTGTGTTGGCTTCGGCAATGACTCCTCATAGCAATGTTTTTGTAAGCGTGAGCATGCAAACGCGCTACACAGGGCAAAATAGCTATGCCGAATTAATGTTTGTTGCCAATGGAGGAACAACGCAACAGGCATCTAAAATCACCGCAGCCGACCAAAGTAGAGGCATGGTTCTAGGCATGAACAATGGCCTGATTGTGGGTTATGGCCTGCTTTCAGACCCGCCAACCCTTTACGCCTACGACCTGCAATGCCCCAATTGCTTCTCGGCAACGGCTGTTCCGCGACGTAGCTTCGCGCTAACGGTGCAGGCCAATGGCTTTGCTACGTGTGCCAATTGTCATCGCAAATACAATCTTTCGACTGGTGGAAACGTGGCCGAAGGTGCTCAAGGTAGCAAATTGGTGCGTTATCGAGCCTCTACTACTGGCCCTTATGGCGTGTTGGCGGTGAATTAACGCATGCCAACTGTTGCTACCACCATATTTATAGATTATTCTATAGAACTTATCTAACTATCCCTACTTGTCTGTCTTAATTGACCATCACACAACGAGGTCATCCTTTAAAATCAGAACCAATGAACAATTTCACCCTCTTCTTTATGTACGACATGGTTTGGGTGTCGCTCCTGGCCATCATCTATGCCACTTACGCCTTGCTGTCTAAACCCAAAGGGGATAAGGCCGTGCGCCTAACCATAGGTTTTGCTTTTGCTTATTATCTGGTGTTTTTCTTGCTCTCGTTTGCTACAAGCATAGCCACGGCCAAGGGCTTGTTTCTACTTGCACTCCTTCCTTTGTCTGCTTTGTGGTTTGCCTTTGCCCCTTATCGCAAAAGTAGGCGCATAAAACTTGTCGCATTGATATTGGCTGCACTCTATTGTGCATTTTATGGCATTGTAATTATGTTGCACGGCATGTCGAATATGTAGCATTTTATGGCACAAACCTCAACAAAAGTGACGTTTTATTTTGCATTGTGCGTCTTTTAACGTACCTTTGCACCACATTCATTTAGGGCTTCCATAGTTCAATGGATAGAACGTAGGTTTCCTAAACCTTTGATCCGGGTTCGATTCCCGGTGGAAGTACAAAGAGCGAGCAAACTCTTTAAAGATGAAGTTCTGCAATAAGGTTTCTCCCTTTGGTCTCTCTTCAAGCAGAGAATTAGCCAAATGCCTTGCCATCCTGATGCAAATAAGGGGTGGCAAGGCATTGTTTTTTCTTGTTTCAACGTAGCGAAAACACCCGTTCTTTGTGTCTTCATTCATACGCTTTAGGTGGCGAAATACTGCCACGCTCTACATTGAGCAAAAACGCTTTCTTTTTCAGTCCGCCCGCATAGCCTGTTAGCGCGCCATTTGCGCCTATTACACGGTGACAAGGTATGATTATGCTGATGGGATTGCTTCCCACTGCTTGTCCCACTGCTTGAGCCGACATGCGCCCCGAGGCGTTTTGTTTGGCTAGGTGTGCGGCCAAAGCGCCGTAGGTAGTGGTTTGGGCGTGGGGTATGGCCAGCAATTGTTGCCAAACGGCTTGCTGAAAGGCTGTGCCCTGAGGCCGAAGGGGTGGGCGTTTACCTGGGTCTTGACCTCCAAAATAGCGCGCGAGCCACGTTTGCACTTCTTTAAACAGGGGCAATTGGGGGGCTTCGTGCCATGCCACCGTGGTTGTATGCACCGCTTTTGTGTCTTCAAAATGCAGCGCGGTGAGTGCTTCGCCATCGCTTTCAAGGCGCAATGTGCCTAGGGGCGAAGGCACATCAAGATAGAATCGGCTTGTTTGTGCCTTGTTAATGGGCTGTTGTTGCATGCTGCTTTTGGGTATTGTGGGCTGTTGCTCGCCCTGTAATGTTGGTTGTATGCTGTTGTGTTGCATAAGTAGAAGCTTATCCACAAGATTTTTTCTAAATTGTTAGGGGTTGTTTTGTGGCTTTACATTCGCTGTATAGCCACAAAACAGCCCCATGTTATTTATTGTGCTTGTTGGGCTTAGCCCCAATCAAGTTGTTCGGGCAAGTAAAGATTTCACGACCTAAGGCCTAATGCTCCACTTCCACCCTGAAAGTGGAAGCAGGCAGTGCGTCGCCGTTCACCAAATTGGCCCGTGTAAAGGGCTGCCATGCATAGCGCACAAAGGCAGGATGGGCCACTTGTGGGCACTTCAGCCTAACCTCTTCGTTGTGAATGGTGGCTTCGGCAGGGTAGAACACCTCGTCGTAGCCAGCCACTTCGAATGTGCGAGGCGCTTGGCCATCGGCAGTTTTCAGTTTGTTAGCCCAATTAAAGTACACGCACACCTCGCCATCATTCTGCACAACGGCACGTTGCACGTTGGGTCCGCAGGGTGTAAGTTGTTTGAAATCGTACTGATGATAAAGGGCGAGGTTGGCCAATCGTTTGCCCACAGGATATTTTTTGCGTGGATGCACATCGAGCGAGTCGCCCACATCGCTGCTCACGGCCATGTAAACATAGGGCAGGGTGTTGGCCATCAGTCGCTGACTATTGCGAAACCACGGCCACGAAGGGCGGTTGATGCTAGATAATTGCACCATGTAGACAGGCAATTGGGCGTTGTTCCAATTGGTTCGCCACGAGTTTAGCAAAAGCGAGAACAAGCGTTCGTGTATCTCCATGTTTTCGGCATTCGACTCGCCTTGATACCATATAACGCCATTGATGGGGTATTGGGCAAGCGGTCGGATGGCTGCATCGAAGAGATAGGTGGGCTGATAGGGGTGCATTTGCAACTTATCTGTAGCTTTGGCGATGTTTTTCGCATGCGTTGCACCACCCATGGCATCACCATCACATTGTCTTTAAAGCGGTCGTTCAGCAGTTCGGGGTATTCGTCTTCAAGCGTTTGGCGGTCAATCCACGATTCGGTTGGGCTTCCGCCCACAGCATTAACAATAATACCGATGGGAATGTTCAGCATTTGGCGCAGGCTTTTAGCAAAATAATAAGCCACGGCCGACACGCCGCCCATGTTCTTAGATGTGGCTTGTTGCCAGCCATTGCAGCGCATATACTGCAGGTTATTGGTAGAGTCGAGTGCTTGTTGCGACCATTCGGTGTTGTCGGTATCCCATCTTGGCACCATGTTAAGCACACGCAGGTTGGGGTCGTCTGCTATAGCGAGCGCCTCTTTGCCCAGTTCGTCGCTGGCTAAGGGGAAGGCCATGTTGCTTTGTCCCGAGCAGAGCCACACCTCTCCGGCCACAATATTTTTAAATTTGAGTGTTCGTTTTTCGCTTGTTACGGTGAGGGTGTAGGCTTTTCCCATGCGTGGAGCGGCAAAGAGCAAGCGCCATGTGCCATCGTTTTTGGTCACGGTGCTGGTTTTGTCGTTGCCAAACGAGGCCGTAACCACTTGTCCGGCGTTGGCTGTGCCATACACTTCAAAGTTGCGTTCGCGTCTCACCACCATGTTGTCCGAGAACACCATTGGCATTTTCAGTCCGCCATAGTTGCCTGTTAGTGCTTGGTAAACCACGCGTGCCAGCACGCCAGCGCCGGCTTTGTTGGGATGCAGCCCGTCGGGAAGCATTTGTGGATAGGGCAACAGCGGATTGTAAAAGTCGATAAGATGTGCGCCAGTGCTTTTAGCCACGCGCACGATAGAAGCCTGGATGAGCTTATGCCAATCGCGTGTGCCAGCCACAAAGCGGTGATGGCGGTGAGATATGGGGCTCATCTTGGCGATGTAGAACTTGGCATTGGGGTTGGCGTCTTTAAAGGCGCGAATAAGTGCGATGTAGTCTTTGGTAAAGTCGTCTCTGAAAAACGGCCAGTTGCGTGGGTCGGTGTCGTTGATGCCTAGGTGTATCACCACTATATCGGGTTTGAAAGCCAGTGCGTTTTTGTAGGCTTCTTGCTGTATATAGGGGCGATGTCCGCGCGAAAGGAGGGTTGCACCTGAGTGCCCAAAGTTGCGCACGTTATAATTTTGACCCAATAGTGTTTGCAATTGGGCTGGATAAGATTCGGTTGCGGGGTTCGAAAGCCCGTAGCCGTAAGTGATGCTGTTGCCAACGCTGGCCACACGAAGCGGTTCAGCGGCGAAACTTGCTAAGGCAAGGGCGAATAATAAAAGGGTGATGAGGGGGCTTCGCATTGTTTAAAAATAAAAGAACTTTTAAAGGAGTAATGTAGTAAGGAGTAATGTAGTAAGGAGTAAGTAGTAAGGAATAAAGGAGTAAGTAGTAAGGAGTAAAGGAGTAAGGAGTAAGGAGTAAGGAGTAAAGGAGTAAGTAGTAAGGAGTAAAGTAGTAAAGGAGTAAGGGGGAAAGTAGAAAGTAGTAAAGTTGTGGAGGAGTAAGTAGTAAAGTGGTAAAGGAGTAAGTTGAAAAGTAGTAAGGAGTAAGGAGAAAAGCCAAATGCCAAGGTGGCGTCAGCCATTTTTCACCTTTTCATCTTTAAAGGCCCTTTCACCTTTACTACATTTCTCCTTACTACATTTCTCCTTACTACATTCCTCCTTACTACATTTCTCCTTACTACATTCCTCCTTACTACATTTCTCCTTACTACATTCCTCCTTACTACATTTCCTCCTACTACATTTCTCCTTACTACATTTCTCCTTACTCCTTTACTCCTTCCTCCTTTCTCCTTTCCTACTTAAAGTTTAAACCTTATCGTATTCCAAGTGGAAGTTCACCACGGCCTCGATACCTTTGCGGAACATGCTTAGGGGCATGTTTTCGTTAGGCGAGTGGATGGCGTTAGACTCTAGCCCGAAGCCCATGAGGATGGTTTTAACGCCCAGAATGCGTTCGAAGGTAGAGATGATGGGGATGCTTCCGCCCAAGCGAACGGCCAACGGACGCTTGCCAAACACCATTTCTACGCCACGTTCGGCAGCTTGATAAGCAGGCAGGTCGATGGGGCAAACATAACCCTGACCACCATGGAGGTACTTGATATCTACCTTCACCGATTTGGGGGCAACGCGTTTGAAATAGTCTACCACCAATTGGGCCACCTCTTGATAGTCTTGATTGGGCACCAGTCGGCACGATAGTTTGGCGTAAGCCTTAGAGGGGATAACCGTTTTAGCACCATCGCCTGTGTAGCCACCCCAAATACCGCACACGTCGAACGAGGGACGCAGCCCCGTGCGCTCAAGCGTGGTGTAGCCTTTCTCACCAAATAGGTCGTCTACCTCAATAGATTTCTTGTAGGCTTCCAAATCGAGCGGAATGCTTGCAAGCATCTTGCGTTCGTCGTCGCTGGCCTCTTCCACCTTGTCGTAGAAGCCAGGGAAAAGAATTTTTCCATCCTCGTTGGTTACGTCGGCAATGAGTTTGCATAGCACGTTGATGGGGTTGGCAATGGCGCGACCATAATGTCCTGAATGAACATCGCGGTTGGGACCAGTTACTTCAATCTGCCAGTAGGCAATACCGCGCAGACCAGTGGTGAGTGTAGGAATGTCTTCGCCAACCATACTGGTGTCCGACACCAGGATAACGTCGCATTTTAGCAGTTCTTTATGATTCTCGATGAAAGCACCCAGACTGGGTGAGCCCACCTCTTCTTCGCCCTCAAGGATGAATTTGATGTTATGTTTCAGCAAGTTGTTTTTCACAACATACTCGAAAGCCTTAGCTTGAATAAACGATTGACCTTTATCGTCGTCGGCACCACGCGCCCAAATATGTCCGTCGCGCACCTCAGCTTCAAAGGGTTCGCTCTTCCATAGTTCGAAAGGTTCGGCGGGCATCACGTCGTAATGGCCGTAGATGAGCACTGTTTTAGCATTGGGGTCAACAATCTTTTCTCCGTAAACCATGGGGTTGCCATCCGAAGGCATCACCTCGGCGCGGTCTACACCCGCCATCAATAGTAGTTCTTTCCATCTTTCGGCGCAGCGTAGCATGTCGGGTTTGTGCGCTTGTTGTGCGCTAACACTGGGTATGCGGATAAGGCTGAACAGTTCATCGAGCATACGTTCTTCGTTCTCTTGAATATACTTCTTTATCATCTTACAATTAATTTTTGGGATAATATTGTTAGGTTATGTATTGTTTTTACAAGTAGTGGGTTGTTGTGCTGTGTGGCGTTTGGCCTTGTGTTGCATCCTTGTGCCACGCCCTTACCCCCACATTGCTTCAAAGTTACGCCTTTTATTTGTGTTTTTGCTAATTACATATTTATTAACAAAAACGCCTTAAGGGCGCAATGCTGCCCTTAAGGCTGTGCATTGCGCCCTTATATGCTTGTGAACAAGGTCTATACGTGGCCAGCTGTGCACTATGGAGATGAAGTGGATGCGCTGATAAAGCTAGCGGTTAGGCTTGCGTTGCATCTTGTTCTTGTTCGGCATCGAGCGGTTTGGAGGTTACTTTGCGCACTTTCCACACTGCCCATAAGGCGCCTAACACCGATGCAGCAGCTGTTGCAGCCATCATGGTGGTGTTTATTTCGTCGGCATTGATGCAGGTGATGGAGGTGGTGCCAGCGCACAAGCACATGGCTATTGCCACAGCAACCCACGAAAAGGCCAGTTTTTTGGCTCGCTGAACAGGGGCTGTTCCCACCATGGCAACAACAAAGACGTAATATTTATACCATATAAATAGCGAGGAGAGCACAATTGATACGCCACCTTCATCGTGCATGCCTGTGAGAAGACGGGGCATAAAAGCACCATAAGCCAAGTGAACGATGGACATGCCGAGAAAGGCCAAAGGCAACATCAGCGCCCAACGTAGTGATGCCGGTAGGCGTCTAACCATCATGAGGTCGTAATTCTGGTCAACATCAATTGCAATTTTCTTTTTGTTATTTTCCATTTTTCTATGTATTATTTTTAAATTAATCGTCTATTTTGATTTGGCTTTGGCCTTTGCTCTAAGGGGATGTGTAAGGGGGTGGTGTTTTTGCCTGTCGGCTTGCGCGTTTGTAGCGGCGCAATGGGTGCTGCTAAGCCGCGACAAGGCTTTGTGCTTACGTATCGACCACAAAATTTGCTTGCAAAGGTAATATTATTTGGAGATTATACAGGGAGATTGCAATATATTTTTACTCCTGTTGTAGCAATATGCCTGCAAAAACCCACTAGCGCCCTACGCTTAAGTAAAGGGTGAGAGCTAGCATAATGGTTATTTTGGTAAAAATAATTTACAAAGTACGTGCATCTTCTCACCTCCTTCTAGACAAAAAACACTGCTAAATGCTATGTAAAAGCACAATTATGCTTGAAGTTCGAAACACGTTTTGCGAGAAAATGAGCGCCATTTTTGCCATTTACTATGCTTTTGCATTTCTATTTTCAGAAAAAAGCGCCCAATTTGAGCATGGCAAAACAAGCATTTTACGGTTCTTTTTCTTGCATACAGCACGAAATATTATGCATCTAGCCTTGCATTTTGCTGTATTTAGCCTTGCATTTTGCTGCATTTAGCCCTGCATTTAGCAGCATTTAACCTCGCATTTAGCAGCATTTAGCTATGCGTTTAGCAGCAAAACGCAAGGTAAAAACATAGAAAACGCAGTATTAACCCCCTTTTTTCGACCAATCACACATAAAAATACAATTTGCGCCTTGTATGCAGGGCAAACACCTACTTGCCATGAATGGTGCTCGTTATAGGCGATAAAAGTGGTGTTTTAGGTCTGTTTTGTGTGTAATATGCAGAAAGCCAATTGGTTATAAGTTTATAAAATACGCCAGAATTTGCAGCCAAGGCCCAGAATTTTTACAGAGAAGGCACTCATAATGTTAAAATTTAGTAGAAAAGTTTTACAACATTGGTGTTCTCATCCTTGTGTTGTGCTGTGGGTGAGCGTTGTTGTGTGCCCCGTTAGCGTTAAGAGCCATTTAGAGTTGATGTATTGTTGAGCACATTGCCTGTGTTATTCTTGATGGCGAAGTGCACTGCACCAAACGAATAATACAGGCAAGATGAAAACAAGCAACCGAAAGATGTGCTAGAAGCAACAAACACAATATAAACACGTTATAAGTGTTTGTTCGACCAGTTGGGGCGATTAAAACTCGGTAACAAACTCTTCTAGCACGTGTCCGTCGTAGATTTCTTGTTTGGAAAGCACAAAATGTGGTGGAATGTCGATGGCCTTCGTGCCGTTGTTAACAGTGAAAGGAGCCGTTTCGCGGTGTATCTCGTCGCAACAATTGGCCTCGATAAACGCCCGATGCACCGTGGCACCGCCCTCAACAATGAGCGTTTGCACCTGGTCTTGATACAGCTTAGAGAGCAATTGGTCGATGGGCTGATGCCGATGCAACACCAGTCGGCGCGGGTTTTCGCCCCACCAATGGCGCGTGTTGAGTTCAGGATGTTCGCGTTCGTCGGTGGTTTTGCCTACCAGTATGGCGTCGCATTCGGCCCTAAGCTTATGCGAAAGCATTTGGGTGAATGGCGAAGAGATGGCCAACGCCTGCTGCTGATGGTCGATAAAGCCGTTAGCTGTTTGTGCCCATTTCAGGATAACGTAGGGGCGATGGTAGCGTTGATACACCATAAACGGGCGATTAAGCGCCAAACACGCCTTCTCGAGCACACCAACAACAACCTCGATGCCCGCTTGTCGTAGTTTTTCGATGCTCGACCCTGCACCTTAGCGTAGGGGTCGACACATCCCACCACCACGCGAGGCACGCCTTTGGCGATGATGAGGTCGGCACAGGGCGGCGTTTTGCCGTGGTGTGCGCAGGGTTCAAGACTAACATAGAGTGTAGCCTGTGGCAAAAGGGCTTCGTCTTGAGACTTAACCGATGCAAAAGCGTTAACCTCAGCATGGGCTTCTCCATAGTGTGCGTGGTAGCCTTCGCCAATAATTCTACCCCGATAAACAATCACTGCCCCCACCATGGGGTTGGGTTTAGCACCAAGCAGTCCGCATTTAGCGAGCTGTAAGCATCTTTGCATGTAGCGTTTGTCGGCAGTTTGTTCAGCACAAGGTGATGTTTCGGTTATGGCTTGAGTCGTATTGGTGGCGTTTATAGCGACCTTTTCGGCTTGAGGCAACCATTTTTCCGTGTCGTTCACATTGCTATTATCCATTTTTTTTCTTATTTTTGCAGCCATGACCTACCCCGAACTATGGCACCGTTTGTTGCCTCTTTACGATGAAGGCGAGGCCAAGGCTATCGTAAGGATGGTGCTTGACGTTGGCTTCGGATTGTCGTTGGCAGATGTTTATGCAGGCAAAGTTACACAATTATCGCAAGATGATACTAGTAAACTGCATAAAATGATGGATAAACTATTGCAAGGTGTCCCCGTGCAGTATGTGCTTGGCTGTGCGCACTTTGCTGGTCGCTCTTTTTATGTGGCGAAAGGGGTGCTCATTCCGCGCCCCGAAACCGAGGAATTATGTGCTTGGATGGTGCAAGTTTGTGGCGAAATGGCCCGCGATGGTGGTGCTAAAACCCTCTTAGATGTGGGCACAGGCAGTGGATGCATTGCCATAACGATGGCGCTCGACTTGCCTCTGTGGCAGGTTTCGGCCATAGATATTTCGCCTGCTGCATTGACTATTGCCAAACATAACGCCGAACAGTTGTGCGCCAAGGTGCAATTTAGTGAACAAAATGCCCTTGACCTGCCTCGACACGATGCTGTTTGGGATGTGATTGTGAGCAATCCACCTTACATCATGCAGCGCGAGGCGCAACAGATGGAAGCCAATGTGTTGGAAAACGAACCCCATTTGGCCCTCTTCGTGCCCAACGAACAGCCCCTTTTGTTTTACGAGCATATTGCTCGATATGCCATGCACGCCTTAAAACCCGGTGGACACCTGTTTTTTGAAATCAATCCCCTGTGCCACCAGAATATGCAAAAGATGCTGGAAGAAATGGGATGGCAGGCGATAGAGATGCGCAACGACTGTTTCGGAAAGCAAAGAATGATGAAGGCAACGCGTGCTTGAGGGAGTGGCGTGGCCAAAGGGCGTATTTAAAAAAGGGCTTGATGGCTGCTTTTAGGGGTTAACAAGCAAACAGCCAATAGGCAAAACGATAACCAACGAACAACCAGTAAACTAAAAATCGAATAATGGAACACCAACAAAAAATGGTAACAGAAGAACAAGCACGCGCTAAACTTGCCGCGCTTTGTGCCAGGGCTGAACATTGTACAGGCGAGATGCGCGAGAAAATGTGGCGTTGGGGGTTGCCCGAAGATGCACAGCAGCGCATCATAAATTATCTTGTGACAAACAAATATATTGACGACGAGCGTTTTTGCCGCATGTTTGTGCGTGATAAGATAACCTATAACCGATGGGGACGCCGAAAGGTGGAACAGGCTTTGATGGTTAAACGCATACCCAGCGAGGTGTATAAACCCGTGCTCGACGAGGTGGATGGCGAAGACTTTACGGCTATTTTACGACCATTGCTCAATAGTAAACGTAAACATTAAAGGCTGCCACCACCTACGAACTAAATACGAAGCTGATGAAATTTGCCTTAAGTCGCGGCTTCGACATGGAAACCATACGCAAATGCCTAACCGATGCTGACGAATTGTTTGATGATTAGTGCTTGGAGACGTATTGTTAACTTGCTTGCTCCCAGGGCTTGCGTGGTGTGTAACACCCGATTAGAACCCCATGAAAACGTTGTTTGTGCACCATGCAACCTTCATTTGCCACGAACCAACTATGCTCTCGAACCCTATGAAAACGCTTTGGCACAACTGTTTTGGGGACGTGTGAAGGTGGAAAAGTGTGTCGCGCTGCTGCATTATCAAGCGGCAGCACCAGTCAGCGCCTTGTTTTATAAACTGAAATATGGCAACATGCCCTATTTGGGCGTAGAGCTGGGCTGGCTTATGGGCAAAGAACTGATGCCAACAGGCTTTTTTCAAGACGTGGATTTTATTGTGCCTGTGCCCTTAGCCAAGCAAAGGGTAAGACAAAGGGGATATAACCAAAGTGAGATGTTGGCGCAAGGTGTGGCCCTGGCCACAGGGTTGAAGGTGGAAAACAAACTTATTCGGCGCATTGTGAATACCGAAACACAAACACATAAAGACCGATGGGAACGGGCCGATAATGTGAATAGTGCCTTCAAATTGATGAAACAACCACCCAAAGCGGGCACACACGTACTGTTTGTAGACGATGTGGCAACCACAGGGTCCACTCTTTGCGCCTGCATACGCTGCTTGCAAAATGCGAAAAATATCAAGGTGAGCGTGCTTTGTATGGGAGTTGCGCATGCAAGATGAGGTTATGTTTTGAATATTTTTTTTCATATTTAAGTATAATATAAACCTTATATTGTAGATAAAAATATAAAAATGCTTTACTTATATTTGATAAGTTGGAAAACAATTGTTATTTTTTTGCATAATAGATTATAGGTAAATTCTAAATAATGCCAATGCTGTATTTTTAGCTTTTAGCTGGGTGGATTGGGTTTTGTTCTTGAAGAAACATGGTGAACAATACAACTGAAAGAATAAACAGAAACAGCTTGATAGAAGTGAAAAGGCTGTGCAGCGCAACACGAGGAGCAACGGTTGAACCTTCGACGGGGATTGGTAAGAACAAGCCTATATATAGAGGTGTAGTGGCTTTTTCAAAAGTAGACTGCTCGTTTGGCTCATTGAGGGTGAAAACCATCATTGTTTGCTTGCTAAAATAAAAAGGTGAGAAGCTATTCGGGAAAACTTAACAATGGCTTTAGCGCTATTGCAGAACAAGACAAGAACACAAACGTGGTGTGGTGAGTGGTGGAATAAATGGAGGTGGCTAGCAAAAAACGCTTGAATTGGAAATGTGTAGAACAGATTGAGAATGTTTGCGTTGTTGGTGCACTTTGATAATGCCATCTGCGTATGGTTAAACAGCGATTTTTTATCCTTAAACCCAAACCGATAACACCGCCCCGTTATCCACAACGGCTTATTTACCAAGCCTAACGCTCGATAAAATGTTGGTGTAAGGCCAACGATGAAGATGATGTGTAACCCTTAACCAACCGAGGATATGAAACGAATGATTGGAATTTTCGCCCTGACTTTGGGCATTGGCACTTTGTTTAACGCCTGCGATAACGGACGGAAAACGTCTGCTGGCTCTGATAATAAGGAGGCCACAATGCGTGCCAATGGTGCAGAACCAGTGGATTCGTTCCCGTGGGACTTTCCCCAAGACTTCACATTAAAAGATGTGGAAGTGGGCCAAACGGTGCTTTCGCCTGCTGCTTTCTATGGCGGAGCATTGCAAAGAGGCGAGTCGCTATCCGAAACATTGTTGCCTATATACAGTAATAAGGTAAAGGCTGTGGGGAAATACACCCTTACGGTGGAAGGAATGCACGGCGACATAGACGTGCCACAAGCCTTGGTGGTGCCCTTTCCTAAGGACGTGAAAGCGCAAAATGGTGATGTATTGCTCACCTGGTGGCAGTCGGGGCAGGGCTTGCAGCGCGCCATCGTGGTAGACGATACCAAACAACTAACGCCTAAGGTGTGCTATCTTGACCTTGATTATCGAACGGATGGAAGGGGATTTGCCAATAATCATGCTAACGAAGAATTGAAACCCAACTCGTTTAAGGTGCTTAAAAACGGCGAATGGACGTCGGGAGCCTCGGTGGCTGTTGAGGATAACGGACTGTGGAAGAGTGCTATTATCCTAAATATGCAGGGCGATAAACTGCTACTTACCGATGCGGGTAATCATATCACTGTGGCCGAAAAGTCGAAATGCAAGTTGCTACCCATTGAATTGAACTATAACGAGGGCGACTCGGTATTTGCTAAGATTGGTCATACGTTTCAACCCGATTGCAAGGTGGTGAAGGTAGACCGACGCGTGGGGAGAATTAGAGTTGAGAAAAACGCCCAAACGTATGTGGTTAGTATGCTGGACGTGACCAAAAACTTGACGAATTGCCCAAGAAATAAACCTGTGCATGTGGCTTAGCGGGCATTTGTTGCTGGCGGGTTTAGGCTCTCTAGCCTTGCTAAATGCATGCAATGAACCTATTAAGAGATGAATATTATCATGAAAAAATTATCGTTAATACCATTGGTGCTGATGCTTTTAGGCGTGATGACGGCCAATGCAAGCACATTGAAGCGTAAGTGCAGTAAAGAAAACTTGTCGCTGCTTTGCCTAAAAGACACCTTTGATGAGCAAAAACAGCATAAAAACAACTTGGATGAGAGCCAAGACGGCTGCTGCTGTGGCGAAGAGGAGGAAGATGAAGCAACGGTTGACGAGAGATATTGGGGCAGTGAGCTGATTGAAGGCTGGAAAGATATGGGAATAGAACTGCCTGGCGACCTGAAAAATAATAATGTTAAAACGCTTACTTTGGCCTTTTGCAAGGCTTGGCCCGGAAAGGAAGGCAATCCACAAGAGCTGTTTATCAATTTCGCTAAGAAGAAAGGGCAGTTCAAACAGTTTAATTATGGCTATTCGGATGAACCGGTTATCTTCGAAAGTTCCACCAAAGCGTTTAACGATGACAACTCTGGCGACGTGATTTTTGATAATACTAATGGTTGGACGCGCATTGAATGCCTTAACGGACAGGTGCTAGAGAGTGCGCTATGGACACGCTCTGACGGACATAAATTGCTGATTATTAGTTTGGCTTACGAAGATTCGGAGGTGAACACACATTTGTATGTGGCCTACGATTATAACCCTAAGACGCGCACTTTAACCCCCGATGTAACCATACAAAAATGCTTAACACAAATAAAGGGCTTGACTTGCCAATTGCCAAAGAATGGTAAGGATGTGGGATTGCGTAATTATGGCGAAGGAAACCTGAGATTTTATTATCTCAGATGGAATGGTTATGGCTTTTCTAAACCCGAAAAAACAACCGAATCTGCGTATTATATCCCATGATGTGTGCATCATTTTATTTGCAGAAATAGTTTTGATTACAAAAGATTGGTAACTTTGTTCTTGGTTATGCGCGTGATGCGCGCCTATAAAGGTTTAAAATTGAAATGCTAAGAGGATGGCACGCCTAGTTAATGGCCAATAAATCGTTGGCGCAATTGCCTATTTCTACAAGCGAGTAAATAAAAAGAGCGGGTTTGTAGGGGGAAACCCTGCAAACCCGCTTATTATTTAAGCCTGGTATTCGCTAAATGGCAACCTTATAAAAAGTGGAAGCCATGGCGCGATACCTGTAAAGTAAGCCTTATTTTTTAACGCTTTCTTCCATCAACTTGTTAAAATCGTCAAGAGAAATCTTCTTCTTCTTCAACTTAACCACCTTCTTCAAGACCTCAACCAGCTTGTTTTCAACAGCGCGGTCAACAAATCCATCGAGAGTTTCGCGGTTCTTCAGCATCTCGCGCACATAGTTATCAATAGTTTCATCGGGCAAGTTGGTCATGCCATATTGTGCAAACTGAATACGAGCTTGCAGGCGAGCAGCTTCAAACACATCTTCGTCGTTCACCTTTACATCGTAGGTTTTTACCAAACGCTCCTTGATAAGGTGCCATTTCAGTTCTTCAACGCTAGCTTCGTACTTCTCTTCAACCTCTTTTTCGTCTTTCACGTTCTTCTTCATGATGCGTTTTAGCATCTCATCGGGGAACTGAAGCTTGCCCACTTTCTTCTCACAGTAAGCGCGAAGGTCTACCAGCAGTTTGTATTCGCTGTTAGTAACGAGTTGGTTGGCAATACCTTCAGCAATCTTCGAGCGGAAGTCGGCCTCGTCTTTCACGTTGCCTTCGCCATAAACAGCGTCGAACAATTCTTGGTTAACGGGAGCTTTGCTGTAACGAGTAATCTCCAATACGTGGAAAGCAAAGTCAGAATCAACGTTGGCAGCCTCTTCTTTGCTGATACCCAGCATCGACGATACTTCAATCTCGTTTTCAGGGAACGCCTTTTTGGGGTTGAACACCACCACTTGACCGCGTTTCAAGCCGTCGAACAACTTCTTTTGGTCTTCAACCTTAATGTATTCGGGCATTAGCGTAGCGCCTTCTTTCACGATACCGCCTTCTTTTTCGCTACCGTCGGCGTTCAATTCCTTCATGTCGCCCTTCAGCATATCTTTGGGTTGGTAGTCTTCCACCTGTTCGTACTTACCAGCGCGCGAAGCAAACACGTCAACTTGTTCGTCAATCAGTTTGTCGTCAACCGTGATTTCGTAATAGTCGAGCTTATCTTTGTCAGACAGTTCGAGTTCGAATTCGGGAGCAACAGCAATGTCGAAGACGAAGGTATAGGGGGCAGGTTTAGCCAAATCTTGAGCTTCTTGTTTGTCCGAAGGCATGGGTTCGCCCAAGAAATGAATGTTATTGTCTTTAAGATAGCCAAAAAGGTTATCGCCAACAAACTTTTGTATCTCTTCCATCTTCACCTGTTCGCCAATTTGTTTCTTAATGAGCGCTAGGGGAGCTTGACCGGGACGGAAGCCAGGTAGGTTTGCTTTTTTGCGGTAATCTTTTAGTGCTTTCTCCACTTTCTCGTTGTAGTCGGCCTCTTCAACGGTGATGGTAAGCAGACCATTCACCTTGTCGGCGTTTTCAAATGAAATCTTCATCTTCTATATATTTATTGTTTTGTTATCTTAATGCTCAAGTTTTGCAAGCCAATTTATTGGTAACCATTGGGTTGTTTTGGCTAACGCTCGCGCCCATTTATGTAAGAGTTAGCGGCCAATGCCTTATCCCCTTTGCGCTTGCGCCCTTGCCCAAGTTATGTTCACAGGCTTACAACGAAGTGCAAAATTACTTATTATTGCCGTAATTACCTAATATATATGGTGAAAAATGATTTTTGTGCACTTTGATTGTTGCAAAAGTGCGGCGTGGGGGGCGGTGGATTAGATGCGTTGTGTGAGAATGTAATGGGCGAAATGCAACATCGTATTTTATGTTTTGCAGCAGGGTGTAGGCCGATGATGTGTAAATTAATGTGCAAATGCTTTTTCGATATAAATTTATTCCGTAAATTTGTCGCGTTAGTAACATGTCTGCTCTCAACAAAGCATCGCCTGTTGGCTCATAAACTCACCAACTCACCAACTTACCAACTCATAAACTAACCAACTCACCAACTTACCAACTTACCAACTCACCAACTCACCAACTCACCAACTCACCAACTTACCAACTCACCAACTCACCAACTTACCAACTCATAAACTAACATAACATGAAAAGTAAATTAATTGTAACTTTATTGCTATCGATGGTCATCGTATCATCAACATGGGCAAAAGAACGGCCCGAAGTGAAATGCGTATTAACCCTTAACGACGGCAAAACCGTTGAGGGATGGTTCTTAAAAGAAGGTTTTAGCACCTACGGACCGGACCGTTTGAAGAATGTGGACGAGATAACCATCACGCCAACAAAAGACGGTAAGGAAGGCACCACCTACAAGGCCGACGACGTGAAGGTACTTAAATGTATCTACGAGAAAGAAGGACTGCAGAAAGAATACCGTTCGCTCTATGCATTAAAGCCCATGACACGCCCACTTAACCTCAAACACTCCAATCATAAGTTCTTTTGGATGGTGGGCTATCAGGGTAAGAAAGTAATTGGTTTCATTTCTGATGCCAGCGTAATCTTTCGCACCTCGGCCACGGAGCGACTGACATCCAAAACGACGGCTTATAGCTATTGTGTGGAGGGCGACGAAGTGGTAGTAACTTATTATGCGCCTTCTGGAGGCATCGACATAGGCTCGAAGTCGGAACTGAAAATGAACTTCGAACGCTTTCCAGAGATGGTTGAGCTAATCAAAAGCAAGGATTTTTCTGTTAAGGAAATGAAGGACAAACCCTTCGCCATGCTCGAAACGCTCGACCAATATTTGGCAAAATAGGCCTTAGCTTATCTTTGGCATGATGCAAGGTTGGGCAGTGCCCGCTCTGTTTTGTAGATTTGTTGCGCGACATTGCCAACCTCGCATCTCTAATTTTTATCATCTGTGTCCTTGTTCGCCCTTAGTACTCACCGCTTAGCATAAACTCTAAACCTTTAACGATAGGGATGAAAACAGATATTTCGAGTCATAATATTTCTAGGAATATTCCAGATTGGAACACAAAACCTATAAAATTGAGTTGCACGTAGCAGCCCCACGCCAAGTTGTCGTCTTTAGATATGGTAGTCATAATTAGCTGTATTTGATGTGTTCTTTGATTTAACTTACTCATTCTTATATCGCATCATCCTCCACGTCTGGTTCGAAAATGATACATCCAGCTTCTTTTGGATGGTCTTGAACTAGCAGAGAAGCGGGTTCTTTACGTAACTTCCATATCATGAGTATGTCGCCTGCTGCTGATGTAATGAAAATTATTCCCCAACACAACAACGGCACACTCCTCAAAGGATAGGCAAGCAACAAGGGGGAGAATGCCAAGAATAATCAAAGGTGTAAGTGCACCTAACCTATAATGCCGTATGATTAGTGGCTCCTTACAATGGCAATAGGGAGTTAGCATTGCCCATATCACGCCAAAGCGAATACTCCTAAATCCGTGTTTTGCAAAATATGCCCATGTGATGCCGTGGATAAGCTCGTGCGCAACAATGCCAGCAACGAGCATAACGAGCACCAACACAGCTGCTCCCAAGGGGTTTACATCCTTTAAAAGGCTGCCCTCAAAATCTCCAAATGAGGGCGTACCCCACAGAACATACCATGTAGCCGAACTGATTAATGCCACAAAGGCAAAGAAAATTAGGGCAAAAACGTTTGCCCAAGCGAGATTGATGGTGACTTTTCGCTGTTTCATAAGCTAAATAGATAGATGCTTTTATGTTATTTGTTTTGAAGTTGTCTGTCAGGGGGCAGCGTTGTTGCTTGGCTTTTCAAAAGTACTCAATATCATCTAACCAAACAAATATATTGTCTACAAAAACATTTTCGTGCAGTTATTTTGCACGAAAGGTGTGCAATATCACCGCGAACAGGTTTTACAACGAAAAAGAGAGTTTAAAAAGCAACTCGCTTGGGCGCAAGCGTGTTTGCAGATATATCTGTTGTGCGTTGGCATTGTAGGTTTGTTCCAAGCTTGTTGTTCCCCATACATTGTTGTATATGAGTGTTGCCTCCCAGCGTTTTTGGCGATAAGACACAGACAGGTCGGTGAAAAAGCTGTTGCTTATGCTCTTGTCTTGGCTCTGGAACAACTCGTTTGACAGTTCCATCTGCCATTTCCCAGGTAAGAAATAGAGCCTAAGCCGATGGTGAAGAAAGCTTTGCCGGTTGTTGAATAGGACGTGGTTTTTGCCTTTTCGCGCGCTCGTGTTATACGAACTCTTGTGTTCAATAGAGAAAACCTCCCACGGATGGTAAGCAATGGCGATACCCGTAGACAGGTCGCGCCTTGTAAAGTCTACCACCTCTTTGGCAATTAGCAATTGGTATTTGGTGTTGGATGCCGAGGCGTTAAGTTCGATAGACGCTTTACCCCAACCAATAGACTTGCCGATGCCACCGCTGATGCTGGTGCTGGTGTTGTGGCTTGTGTGTTGCGAGGCTCTGCTTTTATAAAATCCGTCTTCGAAACGCTTTCGTAAAGCGGCAGATTGCTTGTGCGACTGTACGAAAGGCCGAGGTTGCCAAACAAGCCCCGTATAACATCGTTGTACTTCCACGTGTTACTTAGCATGTTGGTTGTGGTGGTGTTGAGCTGCGCCTTTCCCTGTATAAGCGAATAATAGTTGGTAAATACAGGAGCCTCGATATATGAAGAGAAGGCGTTGGGCGACAACGCATGACTGAAAAGCATGTCCGCGCTCCACCTACTTGTTAGCCGATAGTTGGCAAACACAAAGGGTTCGAGATGGAATGTGGGCTTGCTTTCGTCCCCGTATTTTCGATACAGCAGTTCGCCACTTAGCCCTGCGTTAAGCCTTAAGCTAGGGCTGATGTAGCTAAGTGAGGGCATTACGTAAACTTGCGCTTGCGTATATGTGGCGTTAAGGCTGGTGTAGAAGTTGTCTAGCCTCATCTTTTGGCGCTTATAGGCCGCCCCTATGTTGTAGGTTATGTACATTCCAAGCAGCTTATGCCTAAATCCTGTGCTGGCATCCCATTCTATTTTTTGCTGCGATATGCGCTCCGTACTGCCGTTGACGAGCAGCAACGAAGAGGGCAGCTCGTTGTAGAGGAAACGCGACTTGATGGAGAATGTGTTGTTGTTGGACAGGGTTTTAATCCATTCGAAGTTGTCTGAAAGCACTTTCTTGTCTCTGTTTGCCCTTTGAAGTATGGGGGCGTGGTTCAGCATGGCCTCTCCCCTCGAACGGTTAAAGCCGATATAGCCCTTGGCAACGTTGGCGAAATAATGATTGTCTTTGTTTACTTTATAGGTTAGTTCGGCAGACCATTCGTTGGTTTTTTCGTTCAACGCCTCGTCTTCTGTAACGCTAACCCCCGTTGTTCCTGCATCGAGATAGGTCTTGCGCGTGTGTCCTGTCACGTTGGTTTTGTCTATTAGGCCATTAACCTGCAACCGCAGGTCGTTGTCTTTGGCGGTTTTAAACAGCCAGTTGGTAGCGAAAACGTGCGTATCGTTAAAGTTATAACGTTGGTCTGAGATTGAAGGCGTGCTTATTGTTACGCTCTCAATCAGCGGATTATCCGCATTTAGCGATGCTTTTGCAGCGGTGTAGTCGATGGTTTCGTGGCCAATGTCTTTGCCTGTGTTGTTGGTTTTGTACATCGAGATACTCTGTTTGCTTTTCGAAAACAGCATTTCCAGCAGTTGGGCATCGCGTAACAGCTGTGCCTTGCCTTGTAAGGAAGCACCCAAACCAGCTTCAACAACACTTTGCCACACGTTCTTGGCATCATCTTTCAGCACGATGTTGAGTGCGGCCTGGTCGGAAAACTTCACCTTCTTCAATGCTTTTATGGGCTGGTGGTCTTCCAGCACTTGCACATTCTTCACTTGGTTGGCCTTGATGTTCTCGCTGGCCAATGCGTACTTGCCGCCAAGCAGGTCGGCACCTTCGATGTAGAACTTGTTGATGGCCTTGCCTTGATACTTAATTTGCCCAGACGGCGAGACCGACAAGCCAGGCATTTTGGCGATAACGTCGGCAATGCTGCGGTCTTGTTTCTGCATAAATGCAGCCACGCTGTAAGTAAGCGTATCGCCACTTCGCCTTATTTTTTCGGCTTTCACCTTCACTTCTTTCAGCATAAAGGCATCGTTCTCCAGCACAACATCCTGTCCTTGCTTAAAGTTGTTCAGTGCAATACACCTTTTAGCATAGCCTATCATGCTAAACACCACGCGTTCTGGCGTTTCGGCTTGTGGCCATTCAATGGAGAACGTGCCGTCTTCGTTGGTGTTGCAAAAGGCAACGGGCTTGTCGTCACTGGTTCTCAGTGTTACCGACACGCCTTCTAGGGTGATGCCCTTGTTGTTAACCACCCGTCCGCCTATTGTCTGCGCCGTGGCGTTAACACAAAAGGCCATTAAAAATATAAGTGCAAATATTTTTCGCAAGTGCATCATAAAGCTTTTATTTGTCGAACTCTTCTTTCAGGCATGCAGTAAAAGAGTCGAGTTTCGTTGGTTTTCCACTAGCATCGAAATGTTGCGGCCTTGCACCCGTCAGTCGATAGAAAAACTCATCTAAGTCTTTGCTCAACAATGAAAGCATATTGGCCATTTCTTTCGCGCTGCATTTCCTGTATTTCTTCGTTTTGAGAGCGATGGGATGTTTTACTTCGTTCGTCATCCCTACACCTTCATAGCAGAATTGATTAAGGCTATCGGCGGCGAACAAAATCAGTCCAGGCAGTCCGCAAAGTTTCCATGGACCTTCGCTAATGGGAATGTCGGGCGTATAAAATGCGCGCCATGTTCGTCCGCGATAAGTGGTAGTGGCCTCGAAACATTTATAGCCCAGTATGGTGGTATCTTTGTTAGTGAGTTTCCAGCTGAATTTGGGCATGTTTTCTTCATACAAAAGCGTTTCAACAACCTGTTCGGTCACTGTTACTTTGCCTTTGTCGGGGAAGTTTTTAAGTACGCTGGTGCTTTCTCCCAAACCTGTTAACCCTTCCTTTCTTTTCTGCACGTATCTCATAGGCGTTGTGTCCGCGCTGTTGCATGCTGTCCGTTATCTCTTGTGCTCGTTCAAAATCACGATTGTAAAATCGCGAACTTTGGCCTGCGATATCTAAAATGCAAAGCGTTTGCGACTTGTCTTTTATTTCTTGATAGTGTTGATAGCTAAGTCGATAGGTGATAGATACGCCCTTTTCGGTCTGTGCACAGGCGGTTGTAGCACAGACGATGCTCGTAAGAGCCATGATAAATACCTTTGTTTTCATGCTTGTTTGGTTTTAATGGTTGCCCAATTTTACTTGGGCAATCTGTTATTTAGCATTCTTTATGCGTACGCAATGAGTCGAGTTCTTGAAGTTTTCTTCTCATTTCTAATATATCTTCATACGAGTCTATGTATGCATTAACCAGTTCTTGGGGAATATCTGCTGGGAGTTTATGAAGTTTACCATCCGATGTTATTACTGCTTGCCAATTAAGGGCGTAAGAGGGTGCAGCAAACAATGAAAGGAACAAACCTAAGATAATAATAAATCTTTTCATTCGTTTTCTGTTTTGGGGTTTAACAATAGTAAGGCTTAGGAGTTGAATCATAGATTCTCTTAGCATCAAGATAGTCCTCGTAAGTATCGATATACCAGTTTACGAACTCTTGTGGCCAATCAGCAGGTAGGTATCCTCGACGACCATCACTAAAAATAACAACCTGAAAAGGTGCGTCACCTCGTGCAGCTTTAGCTGTTAACGGTGAGGATAGACCTGTTGCAACAAGTGCAAATATAATAAATAACTTTTTCATTTTCTTTTTTGGTTGATTTAAATGTGCAGGTTTTTAAATGTCTTATTAGTGTGTGGCCAATTATTTCGGCCGTAAATGATGTTTGATTTAAGCCGGTGTCTGTGTTAAGTTTGTTGCTATTTGCGTTTGTCTTCTAAGCTGGCTGGACTTATTTTAAGTAAGACAATCAGCAAACGCATTAAAGTTTTATTAAATTGGCAGATTGAAATTGTCAGTCTTTATTTCGACCGCTGAGAGATACCTATCTCTTAACAATAATTTCGTGATATTTTTGTCTGCCGAAGTTGGTGTTTAGTGAATAATGTTTTTTTCGCTTGCGTGATACTCAAAGCTTGCGTGACAAGCTGACATGGGCGCATCAAAAAGCTGAAAGCGCATGGTGGTAATGTAAGTAATGCCTATATTAGAGTAACTTTTACAAGTCTATTTCTCTTAATGGTGAAAATTATCCTACTCATGCGATTCAAATTTGGTTATATCATTGTGTCTACATCACATTGTTCATGGCAATATTTTAATTGTCCACTTACATTTGCAATTTTACAACTTTTATTTTACATAGCCTAATGAAAAGGAGGCAATTTGACATTGAATAACGTTTTAGGGGGGGGGGTATTTGTGTTATTTTAACAGAGAATTGGTCTTATGCCCGTATTTGCAAGAGGTTTACCAACAATACACAACGATTGACAAGGGGGCGGGCGCAAGTACTTGTTTCATCGTTATGGTATCTGTCACTCGCTTACCTAAAGAGCCAAGGCGGATAGATATTCTAAGTGAATCCTTATCCCGAACTGGCGTACTTGTTGCGTATGCAAGGTTCGGCTGCACCTTCCATTCGTCAGAGGTGTTGATGTGCAGAAATCGATTGCGAGGGTACCACTTCCCCCCTAATAGCAGATTTCGGAAGAAACGTTCAAGATATACCGCCGTAGTTCGCGTATTTCTCTCGCGCGTACGCGCGCGTATTATATATATAAGGTGTATGGGAGAGTAACTTGTTCTTGGTGTGTTTGGTCTTACATTCATCATGCTTCTAACCTTTTTTAGCGCAATAGACTTTAAAGTCGGTGGCGTTAACGCGGAGAAGGGGTAAGTTGTGGCGTACATAAAGCCAGATTGTTAACCAATGCGGTGGGGGAGTGGGGGAAATATGTAGCGCGCGACAGGTGGTTTAGTAGAATGGTTAACGATTTGTTAGCTTTCTTTTTATGGCGTATAAGGGCATTGGTATATGCTGGCGTTAACATCTATAAGTATTAAAGGTCTGTTCTAAAAGTGCAGAAACACCCTATTTTTATTAAACAATGCAAAAATATATGGTGTATTACGAAAAAAGGTTGTAACTTTAACCCATAATTGCCTAAACTTCTTATTAATGCTAAAGGGAAAAAACAAATTTGCAGCCATAGCTTTGGCTTTGGCGATGACTTGTGGGGCAAGCGCACAACGAAAAGTGAGTGCGCCAGCACCTTGTGGACCAGTGCCTAACGCCAACCAATTGCGCTGGCATAAACTCGAAACGTATGCTTTTTTGCATTATTCGCTTAATACCTACACCGATCAAGAGTGGGGATTTGGCGATGAAGACACGAATTTATTCAATCCGTCTGACTTAGATGCACGTCAATGGGCGCGAACATGTAAAGAGGCTGGCATGAAAGGTATTATCCTTACGGCTAAGCACCATTGTGGTTTCTGTTTGTGGCCTTCTAAATACACCGAGTTCTCGGTGAAAAATGCGCCGTGGAAACGGTAAGGGTGATGTGGCGCGCGAATTGGCCGATGCTTGTAAAGAGTATGGCCTGAAATTCGCCGTGTATCTCTCGCCCTGGGACCGCAATCACCCTGAATATGGACGCCCCGAATATGTTACTTATTTCCGTAATCAACTCGAAGAACTGCTCACCCAATATGGCGAAATGTTCGAAGTGTGGTTCGACGGAGCTAATGGTGGTACTGGATATTATGGTGGAGCAAACGAGGCTCGCAAGATTGATGGCGCCACATATTATGATTGGCCCAAAACGTTTGAGATGATACACAAATGGCAACCCAAACTGGCCATCTGGGGCGACCGTGCTGAGCTGCGCTGGATTGGTACGGAGAAGGGTTACGCCGGATTGACAAACTGGTGTACGATAGACTACGCGTTTAATATGCCGCAAGACACTTTGATGCACGGGCAGGAGAATGGTAAGCACTGGTCGCCAGGAGAGTGCGACACCTCTATTCGTCCGGGATGGTTCTATCACGACAACGAAGACTCGAAAGTAAAGAGTCTTCGCAAGCTGGTAGACACCTATTACGAGTCGGTGGGTCGCAATGCATCGTTGCTACTTAACTTCCCCATTACGCGCGAAGGTCGCATTCATCCCATCGACTCGGCTCATGCTGTGGCCATGGCGCGCGTTATCAAGGCCGAATTGAAAGACAACCTTGCCACTAAAGCAAGCATAAAGGCTTCGCATGTGCGCGGTGGTAGTGCCGAATATAATGCAAAAAAGGCCATCGACAACAGCACCGAAACCTACTGGGGCACCAACGATGGCGTTACACGTGCATCGCTAACGCTCAACTTTAAACGCCCAACAGACATCAATCGCTTTATGGCGCAAGAGTATATCGCACTGGGACAACGTGTGAAAAGCTTCTCGCTCGAAGCATTGGTGAATGGCAAATGGGTGCAACTGCGCGACCAACGTGCGCCAGAAGGTAAAACGGGCTTAACCACCATTGGCTATAAGCGCATTGTTTGTTTCCCCACGGTGAAGGCTACAAGTCTGCGTTTCACCATCAATAGCGCAAAAGCTTGTCCGCTGATTAGCAACATTGGCGTGTATTGCGCACCTGCATTGCCCGAAGATGCTGTGCAACTGCCTGCTTCGGTGCTAGCAAAGGCAAACGAGAAATTGCCCGAACCCGAACCCGTTACCTTGGCTTTGGGCGAAGATGGACCGAAAGCTGTGGACATAGATTTGCAAGAAGCACGCGTGTACCATAGTCTTACCTATGTTCCCAAAGAGGGTACGAAAGACGGATTGGTGCTTAACTATGAGATATATGCATCAGACGACCTCGTTACGTGGAAGCGTTGGTTGGGTGGAGAGTTCTCTAACATCGAGAATAACCCCGTGGCCCAGACCGTGAAGTTGCCCGCAATCAAAACACGTTATCTCAAACTGGTGGCCACTCGCTTGCTTAAAGGCGACAAGATGGCGTGGCAAGAGATTATTGTTAGATAGGAACGGCCTCAGAGCCAATCCCCAATCGGCCTCAGTACCAACTGGCCTCACCCCCTAACCCCAATCGGTCTCATTTCCCAACCCCTCTCCAAGGGGAGAGGGGAGTAATATGCAATGCGACAGCAAGGCAAACAAAGGCAACAACGAATGTCTTAACAAAGCCTTAAGGCCAACAACGAATGTCTTAACAAAGCAAATATAAAAGCAACAACTCAATCCAATAAGGCATACCACTCCCCTCTCCCCTTGGAGAGGGGTTGGGGGTGAGGCCAGTTGGGCCAGTTAGGGGCTATGAGTGATACTCCTTAATTAAATAAGAACATGCAACAAACAAATTCAGAAACCAACGTTAGTAGGCAAAACCCCATAACATGGGTGCCCTCGGTGTACTTTGCCATGGGTTTGCCATTCGTGGTTCTTAACATGGTGGCAGTACTAATGTTTAAAGGTTTGGGTGTTAAAGACAGTCAAATAACATTTTGGACATCGCTCATCATGATGCCCTGGACCTTCAAATTCTTATGGAGTGCATTCTTGGAACTCTATCGTAGCAAGAAATTCTTCGTCGTAACCACCCAGTTGGTTACGGGGGCAGGTTTCGCGCTTGTGGGTCTTGCACTCAATTTACCCCATTATTTCACCGTGTGTATCGCCCTAATGGCCCTCATCGCTTTTAGCGGAGCCACCCACGATATTGCCACAGACGGCGTTTACATGGCCGAATTGAGCAAAGAAGACCAAGCCCGCTTTATTGGTTGGCAAGGTGCATTCTACAATATAGCCAAGATCGTGGCTTCGGGTGGATTGGTTTGGTTGGCCGGTTGGCTACTCAAACACTACGGAGGCGTGAAAGGCGCACCAGAAGACGTGATGCATCACGCCGCTGCACAAGCCTGGATGGTGGTGATGGTGGCCCTTGGTGTGCTGATGCTTCTTTTGGGCTTCTACCACATGCGCATGCTTCCTCAAGGCGGAAAGCGTACCGAAAAAAGCATGACAGCCGCCGAAACACTCGACGAACTGGTGCGTGTGCTGGGCGATTTCTTCAAAAAGCGCCACATCTTTTATTATATCGCCTTCATCATTCTCTATCGTTTTGCCGAGGGATTTGTGATGAAAGTGGTGCCACTATTCCTCAAAGCTGGTCGCGAAGTGGGCGGTTTAGGACTGAGTGAAGAAGAAATAGGACTGTATTATGGCACGTTTGGCGCGGCTGCCTTCGTGCTTGGTTCGATATTGGCAGGCTATTACATCTCGCACTTCGGACTAAAACGCACGCTGTTCTCGCTGTGTTGCGTGTTCAACTTACCCTTTGTGGCCTACACATTGCTGTCGTGGTATCAACCCGAAAACGGCATATTCATAGGCGAAGCCATTATTTTAGAATACTTCGGTTATGGTTTTGGCTTCGTGGGATTAACCCTTTTCATGATGCAACAGATAGCACCAGGCAAGCATCAAATGGCACATTACGCCTTTGCATCGGGCATAATGAACCTCGGTGTGATGTTGCCAGGTATGGCCAGTGGTGCGTTTAGCGATTGGCTGGGCTACAAATATTTCTTCATTTTCACCCTCGTGGCCACCATTCCCGCATTCCTCATCACCTATTTTGTGCCGTTTACGTACGAGGATAAGAAATAAAAAAGCCTCACCCCCAGCCCCTCTCCAAGGGGAGAGGGGAGTAATATGCAGGGTTACAACAAAACAATATAATAACATTTGCAAAGCCAAACAGCAACCATAAACAAAGCAACAACAAGGCATATCACTCCCCGCTCCCCTTGGAGAGGGGCAGGGGGTGAAGCCGTAAAATAAATTACCCATAATTCCCAAGTCCTCTTGTCGCGCCACAGCTGCAAACCAAGGAGCGAAAAGAGGCAACATAAAGATATGAAAGAACTAAAAGACATCATGCCCTGGGAAGAACGTCCCACTGGTTGCGCCGATGTAATGTGGCGTTATTCAAAGAATCCCGTTATCGGACGTTACCACATCCCTACATCAAACAGTATCTTCAACAGTGCCGTAGTACCCTTTGAAGATGGTTTTGCTGGCGTTTTCCGCTGCGACAACAAGGCCGTACAGATGAATATCTTTGCCGGATTTAGTAAGGATGGTATCAACTGGGACATCAATCACGAACCCATCGTGTTCGAAGCTGGTAACACGCAAATGATAGAGTCGGAATATAAGTACGACCCACGCGTTACTTGGATTGACGACCGTTATTGGATTACCTGGTGCAACGGCTATCATGGTCCTACAATCGGCATCGCTTACACCTTCGACTTCAAGCGCTTCTACCAGTGCGAGAACGCTTTCTTGCCCTTTAACCGCAATGGCGTGCTCTTCCCACAGAAGATTAACGGCAAGTTTGCTATGCTTTCGCGCCCTAGCGACAACGGACATACGCCTTTTGGCGACATCTATCTAAGCTATAGCCCTGATATGAAGTACTGGGGCGAACATCGTTGCGTGATGAAAGTAACTCCTTTCCCCGAAAGCGCATGGCAATGCACTAAGATTGGTGCAGGCTCTGTGCCTTTCCTCACCGAAGAGGGTTGGCTGATGTTCTACCACGGCGTTATTACCACATGCAACGGTTTCCGTTACTCGATGGGTGCCGTATTACTTGATAAAGATAATCCCGAACGTGTGCTTTATCGCACTCGTCCTTATCTGCTTGCGCCTGCTGCTCCCTACGAATTGCAAGGCGATGTGCCCAACGTGGTGTTCCCTTGTGCTGCACTTAGCGACGGCGAACGCGTGGCTGTGTACTATGGCGCTGCCGATACCGTGGTGGGAATGGCCTTTGGATACGTAAAAGAGATTATCGAATTTGTGAAGAATAACTCAATTGTGTAAGGAGTAAAGGAGTAAGTAGTAAAGTAGTAAGTAGTAAAGTAGTAAGTAGTAAAGTAGTAAGTAGTAAAGTAGTAAGTAGTAAAGTAGTAAGTAGTAAAGTAGTAAAGTAGTAAGTAGTAAAGTAGTAAGTAGTAAAGTAGTAAGTAGTAAGTAGTAAAGTAGTAAGTAGTAAAGTAGTAAGTAGTAAGTAGTAAAGTAGTAAGGAGTAAAGTAGTAAGTAGTAAAGTAGTAAGGAGTAAAGTAGTAAGTAGTAAAGTAGTAAGGAGTTGTTTTTGAGGAGTTAAGAAGTTATGGAGTTAAGGAGTTAAGCCGTATGCGTTGTTGCAGAGGGGCGAACTTTCTCGTAAACTCACTAACTCTTCAACTCATCAACTTATAAACTGAGAAACTTATCAACTCATAAACTCGATAACTCTCCACTTCATAAACTCAATAACTTACCAACTCATAAACTCATCAACTCAATAACTTACCAACTCATCAACTTATAAACTCAATAACTTACCAACTTACCAACTCATCAACTCATAAACTCAATAACTTACCAACTCATCAACTCATCAACTCAATAACTTACCAACTCATCAACTCATCAACTCAATAACTTACCAACTCATCAACTCATCAACTCATAAACTCAATAACTCATAAACTAAAATAGGAATGAAACATCTTCTATTAGCCGCGGCCTTAAGCTTTTCGATGCTAAGCGCCCATGCAGCAGATGCCAACTACAATGTTGTGCCACTGCCCAAGAGTGTTGTGATGGTCAAAGGCCAGCCTTTTAACCTCACAAGTGCAACAACCATCGTGTACGAAGGTACTAACCCCGAGATGAAACGTAATGCGCGCTTCCTCTCTGAGTACATCCAGCAGTCAACTGGTATTAAAACCACTCTGCTAGATAAACGCGACAAGAAGGCTGCAGCCATCGTTTTGGTTATCAATCCCAAAGTGCAGGGCGACGAAGCTTATCGCCTTACCGTTAACAACAAGCAGGTAACCATCGCCGCTAGCACTCCCGCTGGCGTGTTCTATGGCATTCAAACCCTGCGTAAGTCGTTGCCCGTGCAAACCAATGGCGCCGACATCACTCTGCCTGCAGTAGATATTGCCGATGCTCCACGCTTTGGCTATCGTGGTATGATGCTCGATTGCGGTCGCCATTTCTTCCCCGTTAGCTTCGTTAAGAAGTTCATCGACATCTTGGCTATGCACAATATGAACGTGTTCCACTGGCATCTTACCGAAGACCAAGGATGGCGTTTGGAGATTAAGAGCCATCCCGAACTCACAGCTAAATCGTCAATGCGCTCGGGAACGGTAATCGGTCATAACGCTACTGTGGATGATAGCATCCCTCATGGTGGCTTCTACACCCAACAAGAGGCTCGCGACATCGTGGAATATGCTCGTCAACGCCATATCACCGTTATCCCCGAAATAGATATGCCCGGTCACACACTGGCTGCTTTGGCTGCTTATCCCGAACTGGGTTGTACAGGTGGTCCCTACGAAGTGGGCCATCGCTGGGGCGTATATAAGGATGTTTTGTGCCTTGGTAAAGAGAGCACATACAAGTTTGTGCAAGATGTTATCGACGAAGTGGTTGACATCTTCCCCGCTAAATACTTCCATATCGGTGGCGACGAGTCGCCAACGGTGATGTGGGAAAAATGTCCTAATTGCTTGCAAAAGGCTAAAGACGAAAATACCGACATCAAACACCTGCAACAATACTTCACCAACAGAATTGAGAAGTATCTTAACAGCAAGGGTAAGAGTATTATTGGATGGGACGAAATTCTCGAAGGCAAAATCAATCAAAGCGCCACAATCATGAGCTGGCGTGGTGTTGAACCTGGTCTTAAAGCCGCTAAGCAGGGACACGACGTGATTATGACTCCTAGCTCGCATGTTTATTTCGACCATTATCAAGCTAAAGAAACTAAGCACGAACCCGATGCAATCGGCGGATGTTCGCCTGTTGAGAAGGTTTACTCTTACGAACCATTGCCCGAAACACTCGATGCTGAGGCTAAACCGCATCAAGGGTGTGCAAGCTAACCTCTGGACTGAGTACATTCCTTTCACCACACAAGCCGAATACATGGTGCTGCCACGTATGGCCGCATTGGCTGAGGTGCAATGGACGCCTGCCGGACAGAAAAATTTCGACAACTTTAGCAAGCGCGCACTGCGCCTGAGCGACCTATACGACCGCTATGGCTATGTGTATGCTCGCCACTTGTGGAAAGAAAAGGCCATTCCCACATCGGCCCTTTGGTAAAATACATCGCAACGGCAGTTGTCTCTCTGCTCTCCTAACCTGGGAGCAGTGAGATAACTGCCGCTTTTCTTTATCTTATTTATTTAGCCTTGCATGTTAAGGCCCTTCCCGTATCTTCTTAATAGTATCCCACACATGCACAAAACATTCTTCGCCTTGCTGCTCATGATGGCATCGCTCTGTTTCACACAGGCACAGGCGCAAACCGTTATCCCGCAACCCAAGGAGATAACCATGGGTAAAGGCTTCTTCACCATTAAGCCCAACACGCCTGTTGAACTGAACTTCGAGGGCGAAGAGGCACGCCAAATGAAGGCCTACATACGCCAAACCTTGGGCTTGAAGGTGTTTAAAGGAAAGTTCATCAGTAAAGTTCCGGCCATAAGCCTTAACTTGTTGCGGATAAAAGAGCCGTCTTGCTACGGTAGAACGTTCCCCGAATATTATACCCTAGACGTAACGCCCGAACGAATAACCATCATGTCGCATACCACAACAGGTCTGTTTTATGGCTTACAAACGCTTAGGCAGCTTATGGTAGACGGGAATAGGGTGGCTTGCGCCAAGGTAAGCGACGAACCAAGATTTGCTTATCGCGGCATGATGCTCGACTGCTCGCGCCATTTTTTCACACCACAGTTCATCAAAAAGCAAATTGATGCCTTGGCCTACTTTAAGCTTAACCGCTTTCATTGGCACTTAACCGATGGCGGTGGATGGCGTCTGGAGGTGAAGAAATACCCCAAACTGATTGAAGAAACGGCTTATCGAACACAAAACGACTGGACTAAATGGTGGCGCGAACACGACCGGCGTTACTGCCATGCCAGCGATTCGGGCGCGTATGGTGGATATTACACACAAGACGAAGTGCGCGACATCGTGGCTTATGCAGCTAAACAGCACATCACCGTTATTCCAGAGATTGAGATGCCTGGCCATAGCAACGAGGTGTTCGCGGCTTATCCCAACCTCACTTGTGAGGGAAAGGCCTATACCAGTCCCGACTTCTGCCCTGGTAACGATAGCGTTTTCACCTTTCTCGAAGGGGTTCTCACAGAGGTGATGCAGCTCTTCCCCTCTCAATATATCCATATTGGGGGCGACGAGGCATGGCAAGAGAAATGGAAATCGTGCCCCAAATGCCAAAAACGAATGAAGGATGAGGGACTGAAAGATACGCATGAACTACAAGCTTACTTCATCATGCGCATCGAAAAGTTTCTTAATGCACACGGTAGAAAGTTGCTTGGATGGGACGAAATAATGCAAGGACAACTGGCTCCTAATGCTGCTGTGATGTCGTGGACGGGCGAAGAGGCTGGCTTGAAGGCCGCAAAGGCGGGGCATCATGTTGTGATGACACCAGGCGCTTATTGCTATCTCGACATGTATCAGGATGTTCCTTTCACCCAACCGAAGGCAATGGGCGGATATGTTCCACTCGAAAAGGTGTATTCTTACGAACCTATCGCCAACAAAGAGGCGGCTACCATGCTCGAAAAATATGTTGATGGCGTGCAAGGTAACCTCTGGACCGAGGAAGTACCCACTCCCGAACATGCCGAATACATGCTTTATCCACGTATGCTGGCTATTGCCGAGGTGGGATGGACACGCAATCGACCAACTTACGATAACTTCCGAAACCGCACTATTCATGCTCTAGAACGCATAAAGACGATGGGTTATAACTTCTTTGACCTGCGTAACGAACGCGGACGACGAAAAGAATCGCTTTCGCCAGTTAAACATCTGGCTCTTGGCAAGCCTGTTACCTATCGCGCTAAATACACGGAGAAGTATCGCGCAACTGGTGATGGCGCTCTAACCGACGGACAACGTGGCGACTGGGTGTTTAAAGGAGACCGCTGGCAAGGCTTTATTGGTGGCGAATGTATGGATGTGGTGATTGACCTTGGGGCTGAAACTGAACTCCACGAGGTGTCGGCCGACTTCCTGCAATCTATGGGTGTGGACATTGCTTTCCCTGATAGCGTTGAACTATTAGTGTCTAACGATGCTCAAACTTCACTTCATTGAGTCGCCGAGATGTTCCTCAACACGATAAACGCGAATATTTCATCGAACCCTTCACTTGGAAAGGCAACGTAAAGGCTCGCTATGTACGCCTTAAAGCCAAACAAGGAGCCGAAGGCGGATGGGTGTTCTGCGATGAAGTGAAAGTATGGTAATGGCTTTTAATGGTGAAAAGGTGGAAAGGTGAAAGAGTGAAAATGGCTTTTAAAAGTGAAATGATGGAAAGGTGAAAGGCTGATAGAATGAAAAGGTGAAAGAGTGACAATGGCTTACTTAAACGATGCATTTGGCTTAACTCCTTACTCTTTATCTCCTTACTCCATATCTCCTTACTCCTTATCTCCTTACTCCTTACTCCATACCTCCATATCTCCTTACTCCTTATCTCCTTACTCCTTACTCCATATCTCCTTACTCCATATCTCCATATCTCCTTACTCCATAACTCTTTATCTCCTTACTCCATATCTCCTTACTCCATATCTCCTTACTCCTTACTCCACAACTCTTCAAAATAAATTCAAACAACATATTATGCGACTATTTTTCATTGCCGTATTATCGGGCATTTCGCTTGCAATGCAAGCTCGTGACACGCTTTTTGTGCAACAGCCGCAGTATCCCATACTCATCGAACGCCACGACAACATACTGATGTTAATGCGTATCGACGCCAAAGAGACGGGAACACTCAATGCCCTAACATTGGATTTGGGCAGCGCACCACGCGAACAAATTAAATCTTTGAAGCTATATTACGGAGGCACCGATGCTCGCCAAGACTATGGCAAACGACGTATGATGCCCGTGGAATATATCACCAACTTCACACCAGGCCGTACAATGGAGGCCATCCCTTCGTATTCGGTGAAGCAAGACGAGGTGCAACCCACGCAAGCCACTGTTACGCTGCGTAGCAAACAAAAGCTTTTCCCTGGCTACAACTTCTTTTGGGTGAGTATCGAGATGCAACCCACAGCTGCTTTGCACACCACATTCAACATCGCCTTGCGCGAAGCTCTCGGCGATAACAATCCACTGACGGTTGAAAACGTGGGTCAACCCACTCCGCTTCGCCGTATGGGCGTAGGCGTTCGCCATGCTGGAGACGATGGCGTATCGGCTTATCGCATCCCAGGATTGGTTACTACCAATCGTGGGACATTGCTCGGCGTGTACGATGTGCGACATAATAGCAGCGTAGACTTGCAAGAATATGTGGATGTGGGGCTTAGCCGTAGCACGGATGGTGGTCGTTCGTGGGAGCCGATGCGTCTTCCCATGGCCTTTGGCGAAACTGGCGGACTGCCCAAAGCACAAAATGGTGTGGGCGACCCCAGTATTCTGGTAGACACGAAGACCAATACCGTGTGGATTGTTGCTGCTTGGACACATGGCATGGGCAACCAAAGGGCATGGTGGAGCTCGCAACCTGGCATGGATTACGACCATACCGCACAACTCATGCTCGTTAAAAGCGAAGACGATGGTCAAACTTGGTCGGAACCCAGCAACATCACTTCGCAAGTGAAAAAGCCCGAATGGTATTTCCTCTTGCAAGGCCCGGGCCGTGGTATCACCATGACCGACGGCACATTGGTTTTCCCCATACAATTTATTAAGGCCAATCGCGAACCATCTGCTGGCATTATGTACAGCAAAGACCGTGGTAAAACATGGCACATCAACCAGCCCGCACGAGACAATACCACCGAGGCGCAAGTGGTTGAAGTGGAAAAAGGCGTGCTGATGCTGAACATGCGCGACAACCGCGGAGGAAGTCGTGCCGTGTGTACAACACGCGACCTTGGCGCCACTTGGACCGAACATCCCTCTTCGCGCAGTGCTCTTATCGAACCCGTTTGTATGGCTAGTATCATTAGTGTTAAGGCTAAAGACAATGTTTTGAAACGCGACATCTTGCTTTTCTCTAATCCCAATTCTACCAAGCACCGCAACAACATCACCCTCAAAATGAGTCTTGATGGCGGCAAAACGTGGTTGCCCGAACATCAACTGTTGCTCGATGAGGGTTTTGGTTGGGGCTACTCGTGTCTTACGATGATAGATCGTGAAACCATTGGCATTCTCTACGAAAGTAGTGTGGCCCAAATGACCTTCCAACGCATTCCGTTGAAAGACTTGATGAAGTAACAATGGGTGTGCTTTAACCCGCAACAAAGTTTCGGCCGAGAACTGCGAATGCGGTTCTCGGCCGTATTTTTGTGCTGTATGCGTGTCGGTATGTTATTCCTTAGCGGGCAATATTCGCTTATACATTCTAACAGTAAGTGGCCAGTCCCCATCCCTTTCCATGTTTTCATTTCGTGTTTTTCCTACCTCGCTAAGCCTAAATCCGCATTTGTTGTAAAACTCAATGGAGTTTTGTTCCTTGCTGTTTAAAGCCTCCACCGTAAGGAACAGGGTTGAAGAGAGTTTGTCGTTTCTTGCGTATTCTTCAATGCTTGCAATAATAAAACTTCCTATTCCTTTTCTTTGTTTTTCTTCGGCAACAACAAGATAGTCTATTTCTATCGCAGCGTATTTTTCTTGGATCCAAAAGTGTTCTTCATCGAAATGGGGAAAGAAATCGGTCTTTTGGCGCATCTCTATCATGTGTTTGTCTTCGCTGTTTAGTACCAGAGCATCTTTACTAAGTGCGAAGAAGGCTATAACCTTTTCTTTTTCGTACACCAACCACAGATGCGATAGTCCCAGTTCTATGTGTTTTTGCAGGCCTTTGTGTTTATTGCGGATAAAATCATCCATCTGTTTTATGCCGCATTTAAAATTTAAAAGGGCTGAAATATCCTCAGCCCTTTCAAAACGTATTTTGTTCTTTTTTAGAGTTCCCATTTTACCTCATATTTCTCCAACGCTTTTTTTAGACGTTCTTGAACTGCCTTCTCCTCTTCATTAAGTTGTCCCTTGGCAACACGAACAACGGCATCGCGAATCTCATCCGCAATGTCTCCCTCAATAGGAGGTCGGTGCGACTTAATACCTAACATGTTAGTAATCTCTTTGTTTGTTACTTTGCAAAGTTAGCTGTTTTTGTTTATAGTGCAAAACAAAAGCGTGAAAAAGGCGTTCATATTGACTTCTTTCAGTGAAGTTGTCTTGACTTCTAATGGTTCTATAAATTGGGTGGAGTTTATTTTCTTTGTGTGGTAAAACCAAGATAAACATTCTGTCATGCACAAAGTACTGGACGAGGATACGATAAAAACCTGAAATATTGCCCCAAATTGTCTGTGGCAAAACGTGGTTATCTTTCAGAAGACGACTTGGCGGAAGTTATTCCATGCGTTCTCTACGAGTTGAAAGCCTGGCTGTCGATAGCAGATTACTTCTGCTTTTCCATAATGTCGTCTTGGTTGATCGTGAGCAACATGCCCTACAACCGCTCGCGCTGGCTGTTGCAAGCCTACATGTTTTCTGTGTCGTTGCCCACTTGCGTGTGCATGCAATATAATTATTTTTTGTCAGGTTTTCAGTAGAAAATTTAACATTATGAGTGCCTTTTTTCCCACCAATCGCTCACTTGGCTGCAAAAAATCGATTCTCGCGAGGGTTTGTTTTGATGCAAAAAGGGGTTAGCATGTGAATGCAGTGAAATGAATATTTATTTAAACAGGCCGCCATTTGCACCAACTTTTTGGGCTATTTATAGCAAAAATATAGTGCAATATACCGCTAAACGCAGTGCATTTTGGTGCTAAACGCAGTGCGTTTTGGTGCTAAATGCAGTGTGTTTTGGTGCTAAATGCAGTGTGTTTTTGGTGCAAAACGCAAGGTAAAATGGTGCTAAACGCGAGGCGAAAAGCATGAATATTCACTGCAAATGTATAAACAATACCTTTAAGAACCATGAAATACATGGCTAAAAAGGGCAAAATGGTCGTTAAAAAGTGGGGTTTTGGGGTCTAAAAGTGGGTTTTTGGGCTGCAAAAATTATGGGTTGGGCGCCAATCTAGAAAGGCAAAATGGTGCAAAATGCAGGTGGTTTTCTTAAAATTGAACATATTGTAAAGTGTGAAAGGCTAGAAATGGGGTCGATTTACCTACTTTATGACCTATATTTTCGCTAGAACGGATCGAAAATTAGAGTGGTGTTGTAAAATAAAAGATAATGATTTAAGATTTGAGTTGATGAGTTTGTGTATTTTCCTGTTTATAAGTTGATGTGTTCGGGAATTGTTGGTCTTTCGTGAGTTTATAAGCTGGTGGTTTGATTTGTCCTGCACTTCGTGTATGAGAAGGGTGTTTATCTTGTGTTGGCATCACAGAGAGAACAAACGTCTCTTAATGTATAGAAACATTAAAAGTCAAGATGACTTCTGTGTTGAACCATGAAAAGTACCGTACAAAGCCACTTGTACGGTGACTACAAACAAGCGGTAGGCACGCTACAAGTTGTCGGTAGTGTCAATACAGCTTGTTTGTAGTCACACTACAAAAGGCTTGTAGTGCAGCGATGTCATAAAAAGTGGGTGGAGAGAATGGGAAAATGCGTTGGGAAACGCTTGCAGACGTGGAACAAGGACCTTGCAAATTCCTCTTTACGTCTAGCTGTTCTTCTTATAACTCCACACTGCCCATATGCCCATAATCGTTGCCATCGGCGTGAGAAAGGCGAGTTGGGGGAGGATGCCGCTTATTGTTGTGCCACGAATAAACACCGAACGGGCGGCGTCGATATAGTGGCGCACGGGCACTATCCACGTAAGTGTTTGTGCCCAAGTGGGCATGCTGTGCACAGGTGTAAACAAACCGCTTAGCAATAACATGCAAACCATGATGCCCCACATCATGAGCATGGCTTGTTGCATATTGTCGCTGTAGTTGCTAACAATGAGTCCGATGCTACTAAAGATGATAGTGAGCAGAACCATTAGCAGGTAAAGCAGGGCGATGTTGCCAACTGGCACAATGCCATAAAACGCCCATGCCAGTAGCAGACACATGGTGTAGACCACCAAACCAATGCACCAATAGGGCAATAGCTTGGCTGTGATAAACTGCATTTTGCCCACGGGCGTTACGTTTATCTGCTCGATGGTGCCCGCTTCTTTCTCGGCAACGATGTTAAGAGCTGGCAAAAAACCGCAAACCATAATCATTATCATGGCCATAAGGGCAGGAATCATATTTACTTTGTAGCTCTCGTGGCGATTGTATAGGGTGGTTGTGGTGATGGTTGGCTGGTGGCGCGAGGGTGGGGGGAGGTTATTGAGGTTTGTACTCGTTACGATGTTAGCTAGATAAGCGCTGCCCAATCCGCCCTTCGTGCCGTTGGTGGCATTGGCTGCGATAAACACTTGCAGATTTTTACCCAGTGTTTGTTCTCGTTCAAAGTGTGGGGGTATAACCATCACCACATCTGTTTGCCCCTTTTCCACGCTTTTTATTGCTTCGGCATACGATGATGCCATGCCGTTGAAGTGGAAATAAGAGGAGTGTTCAACTTTATTTATGATTTGGCGCGACAGTGTTGAGTGGTCGTTGTCTACGATGGTTACTGTTACGTTGCGCACTTCTAAATTGGTTATCCAGGGTGTTATGCCCATAATCATAAGTGGAAATAACACCACCAACCGCATAACAAAGCCGTTGCGACGTATCTGTATCCATTCTTTTTGTAGGAGAGATTTGAACATATTAAAGGATTTAGTGGCCTCACCCCCCGACCCCTCTCCAAGAGGAGAGGGGAGTGAAATGCCTTGTTTGGGCGTGTTTGTTATGTTTGTTAGTCCTTGTAATTACCTTACATACTTTATTGTTTTCCCTTGTTGTTGCCTTACATATTACTTCCCTCTCCCCTTGGAGGGGGCTGGGGTGAGGCTTTTCCCCCTTGGAGAGGGGTGCGGTTGAGGCTATTCTAACCTAATTTAAATTTCTTCAATGCAATGCACAGTGCCAATGTTGCAATTGAGATGAGCACAACCATTTCTTTTATCACCATATCTAGCCCCACGCCCATAATCATAAGTTTGCGAATGGCGGAGATGAACCAGCGGGCGGGGATGATACAAGACAGCCATTGCAACACCTGTGGCATACTTTCTATGGGGTAGATGATGCCCGAGAGCAACATGGTGGGCATTAACATCATCATACCCGATGCCAATAAGGCCTCTATTTGGGTGGTGGCAAGCACGCTGATGAGCAAACCTAGGCTCAATGCTAAGAACACATAGAGCAGGCAAAGCGTGAAGATGGCAGAAAGATTGCCCGACAGCGGTACGCCTAAAACGAAATTGGCAATGCAGAGAATGAGACTTAGAATAATCACCGACAACATTAAGTAGGGCACGGCCTTGGCTATGAGCACCAGCAAGGGGCGCATTGGCGACACGAGTAGCACCTCCATTGTGCCACGTTCTTTCTCACGAACGATGCTCACGGCCGTCATCATGGTGCAGATTATCAGCAACAGAATGCCCATGATGCCTGGCACAAAGTAGTAAGCACTTTTCATTTGGGGGTTATACAGCAGTCGGATGTTTGTTGTTGGCCTTGTTTCTACCCCTGCTTTGTGCTGTTGTTGCAGTGTTTGTGCAATGATTTGCGAGGCATAAGCGGTTTGTAGATGCGACATGTTGGGGTCTACTCCGTCGGTTATTATTTGTATTCGCGCCCCTCCATCATAGCGATGGCGGTCGAACCCTGGTGCAAACACCAGCGCAAGGTCGGCTTGCTGGTTGCGAATAAGTTGCGTGGCAGCCTCTACGGTGGGAGCGTTGTGGGTGTGAGTGAAATACTCTGAGGCATCAAGCCGTTGGAAAATCTGTTGTGCTTCGTTGTTCCAGGGTGTGGTTACAGCCACAAGGCGCACGTTTCGCACATCGGTTGAAATGGCAAAACCAAAGAGCAACATCAATACTAGCGGCATGCCAAAGAGTATAAGCATGGTGCGACGGTCGCGTAAGATGTGGCGTATCTCTTTGTTTACGAACGAAAAGAAGATTTTCATCATTCACTCCTTTCTGCATTACGGGCAAGGAGGGTAAACACCTCGCCCAAATTCTCTTTTGCGTATTGTCGTTTTAGTGCCTCGGGTGTGTCTAATGCACGTATCTTTCCATCCACCATGATAGACAAGCGGTGGCAATATTCGGCCTCGTCCATATAGTGTGTGGTAACAAAAATGGTTATTCCGCTTTGTGCAGCCTCGTAAATAAGCTGCCAAAACTGATGTCGTGTGTTGTTGTCTACACCGCCTGTGGGTTCGTCTAAGAACACCACTTCGGGCCGATGCAATATGCTTACCATGAAAGCTAGCTTTTGTTTAAAGCCTAGGGGGAGCGTTTTAACCAGTCGGTTGGCCTCGTTTTGCAACGTGAGTTTGTTTAGTAGTCGTTGGGTTTCGTGTTTAATGTCGGCTGGTTTCATGCCATAGATGCCGCCAAAGAGTCGGATATTCTCTGTAAGAGTGAGGTCTTCGTAAAGCGAAAAACGCTGACTCATGTAGCCTATGCGCCGCTTGATGGCTTCGTGTTGCGTGCTAACATCAAAACCGGCCACGGTGGCTTGTCCGCTTGAAGGCTTACTAAGCCCCGAGAGAATGCGCATGGCCGTGGTTTTGCCTGCACCATTGGCTCCTAGAAAACCAAAGATCTCGCCCCGTTGCACATCGAACGAAATATCGTCTACGGCGTTAAACGTGCCGAAGGTCTTTACCAAATGGCTCACGTGGATAATGGTTTCGTTCTTGCAGGCATGGTTGTTGGCGCTTGGATGGTTGTTGGATGGTTGTGGTTGGCACTCCTTATTAATATAGAAGGGGTGCACCTCGTTGGGCGTTTGCGGTGCATGGGGCGTGGTAAGTGCCGATGGAAGGGGTGGAGAGGTGATGTCGTCGCAGCGGTTTATCTCCTCTTGATAGGGCGTAGAAACAAGGATGGTGATGCCTTGTTGTTTCAATCGGGCAAGCATATCCCAAAACTCGGTGCGCGAAACGGGGTCGACACCTGTGGTTGGTTCGTCTAATAGCAGCACGCTGGGTTGGTGGATAAGTGCGCAACTAAGGGCTAGTTTTTGTTTCATGCCACCTGATAGTGCACCGGCGCGCCTGTTCTTAAAGCGTTCAATTTGTCCGTAGATGTCTTTAATGATGGGATAGCCTTCCTCAATGGTTGTACCAAAGAGTGTGGCGAAGAAGCGTAAGTTCTCTTCAACGGTGAGATCGGGGTATAGACTAAAGCGTCCTGGCATGTAACCCACGCGCTGCCGAATGTGTTTCAGTCCACTTACTACGTCGAAACCATCTACCGATGCCGTGCCACTAGAAGGCAAAAATCAAGGTGGCCAAGATGCGAAACATCGAGGTCTTGCCTGTTCCGTCTGGGGCCAATAAGTCCGTGCAGCGACCCTTTGGCCACGCTAAACGAGAAAATCCCTCAGGGCTTGTATCTCGCCATAGCTTTTTGCAGATGTTGTTTACTTCGATGGCGTTCATAACTTCATTTCTCCATACATGCCAATCTTGATGTAGCCATTGTTTTTTTCACACTCACCTTTACGGCGTACACTTGGTCGGCCCTTTCGTCGTTGGTAAGAATACTTTTGGGGGTAAATTCAGCCTTTGGCGAAATCCATGTAACAAGACCTTGGTAAGTGTGTTGGGTGTTGTTGCCATAATCGGCAAATACCTTTACACGCTGTCCCACGCGCACTTTAGCCAGCTGTGTGGAGGTGATGTATGCGCGGAGGGTCATGTTTTTGCGTGTCGGCCACCTTGAAAAGCGGTCGGCCAATGGTTGCAAACTCACCCTGTTCGGCATATTTCTCTAGCACAGTTCCTGTTATTGGTGATTTGATGCGACATTTTTCCAGTTGGTCCAACACCTCATAACGCTGAATATCGGCAGCACTCATCTGACTGTTTAGGCTTCGAGTGCTATTTTGCAACAGCGACAATTGCCCCTGTAGTTGTTTTTGCAGCACGGCCACAGCATTCTGTGCATCGTCAAGTTGTTTGCTAGTGGCAGCGCCATCTTTAAGTAAAGCCTCGGTTCGGCGTTGTTCTATAAGGGCCTTATTGATTTGTTGTTGCAGAGCAGCAATTTGTGCTTGCACGTTGGGACGTTGGTTGGCAAGCACCTCCTTGCTGACTCCCATCTGCTTAGCCTTTAGTTGTAGTTGCACAGTGTCGATGAGTCCCACTTGCTGTCCGACCTTAACGGCTGTTCCCTCGGTGAGGTTTAGCACCATCAGTCTGCCCGTTCCTTCGGCCGAAACGGTTACTTCTGTTGCTTCAAAGATGCCCGTGGCATCGTATTCTTTTTCGTTACTGCCACAAGCTGCGATAAATACTGCGAGTGCGGCAAGAGTTATTGATTGATGTTTCATATTATTTGTGTTGTTTCTGGCCTCACCCCCAGCCCCTCTCCAAGGGGAGAGGGGAGTGAAATGCCTTGTTGGAGCGTGGTTGTTATGTTTGTTAGTCCTTGTTGTTGCCTTACATATTACTCCCCCTCTCCCCTTGGAGAGGGGTTGGGGGTGAGGCCGGTTAGGGCGTGGCTTGTTTTGGGATTGTGGGTTCTCCCTTTACATACTTCAAGTTATAAATCCCTTGTAACATCTCCACTTCGTGGGTAGAGCGATTTATTTTTGCGTTGTTTTCGCGCGTTATCTCCTGCAACAAGCTATTGGTGTCGATAATGCCGTTAGCAAGTTTGGCTTCGGCAGCCCGTCTCACATTCTGTCTAAGCACCACAATCTCGTTATCAGAATTTAGAATTTGGCGCTTGCTTTCAATGGCAGCTTGCTGTTTTATCGTTTCTAGCCGATTGTTGAACAAAAATAATTCGCGAGCGTTTTCAATCTCGGCCAGTGATACTTTTAAGCGTTGCATGTTGTTGCGATGTGTGTATAGATTGCCAATGCTCCACGCAAGACGAACGCCAGCAATGGCATTGAACGATGGCGACCTACTGTTCATATCCTTAAACATGTCGAAACCAGGATAACCATAATAGGCTTGCCCGAAAATACTCAATGTGGGAAGCAGCGAACTATGCAATGCGCGTTGCTGCGAAGCCACAAGGCGCAGTTGCAGGTCGATGACTTTAAGCTCAGGGCGAACATCTTCTGCAGTCTCTTGATTATCTGTTGATGTTGGTTTTTCAATGCTGTCGATGCGGTCAACGTTGCAAAACAAAGCCAACATTTGGCAAAGCGCCTGCCGTGTGTGTTGCAGTTCGCTGGTGGTTTGCATGGCCGTTAGTCTTTCGGCTCTCAGTTGGTCAACATCGCTTTGCAAGGCTACGCCTTGTTTTTGCAGTGCAGCAAGTTTGTTTTCATTGCTTAGCAACAGCGTTTGTAGGTCGGTGTTAAGTTGCAAACGCTCGTCGATGAGCAAGATACCAAATACAAGTCGTTCACTCTTTGGCGCACTTGATAGAGCGAAACATCTGTTTGGGCCTCGTTGGCTTGCTGTTGTAGCAATGCCACTTGCCTTTGTGCGCCAATCCTTCCGCCATCCCACAGCATTTGGTTTACATCAACGCCCACGCGGTATTGTTCTTTAGCAAGTCCGCGCAGGTCTCGACCCATAGCAGTTAGCATGCCGTTAAGCTCACTGGGAAGCTCTGCCACGCGGTTTTGCATTGTGGCTTGGGCAGTGGCTTGCACCTGTGGCAACCATCCTTTCTTCAGGTTGGCAATGGTGAGGGCTGTGGATTGCGCATACAGGGCACGCCGTTTGATGAGAGGAAAATTGTGTTGTGCTTGCCGTTGGCAAGTCTCAAGCGACACTTGGGCAAGGCAAGCGGTGGCACACAGCAAGGCGAAGGATAATAATAATGAATGTTTCATCTTATCTGCGGTTTACTTTTCTTGGTGCAAAGTTAGGTGGTTTTAGTAGCGTTGTTGTTATCTTTTACGGCCTAGAAATGTTCTTTTGGTAGCTTTTTATGTGTAAGAAGTTTACAATTGAGGTTTAATTATTATCTTTGCGGGGTGTAAAAGCATTTAACATGGAACAGAAAAATATCGAGACACTAACGCTAAAGGAGATAAAAAACCGACTGGAAGGGCAGGTAGCAGCCACTGATATGCCCATGATGGAACCAGGGTTTGCGATGCTTTATGGTGGAAAACGCCAGTTTGGTAAGGCTGCTGTTCCTCATTGTCCTTATCGTTTACCAGGCATTCGCATAGGTCTTTTTATTAAAGGCGAAGCGCAAATAACGCTCAATCTCATACCTAGGCATCTTAGTGGCAACACCTTAACCTTCTTTTGCGATGGAGCAATATTGCAGATAGATGGTATAAGCAACGATAGCGACGTGCGTGGCGTGCTTGTTGAGCCATGGTTGATGAACGAACTGTTTCCGCAGGGCGTGCCAGCAATGTTTAACGGACAGGTGAAAGATGCACTGATGCCCGTAGACGATAGTACGTTTGCAAAAATTCAGCATCTGTACGAAGCATTGGCACTGGTGCTTCGCGATAAACCCGTATCTCGTTCGGCAGCCTTGTCCATCATTTCGGCCCTGTGTTGTGTGTATAGCGAGTATTATGTTCGTGTGTCAGCGCATCCCGCCGAAGCTCCTTCTAGGCAGCGAATGTTGTTTGATGCTTTTATCGCTTTAGTGAACGAACATGCCAAGAGTGAACATAATTTGGCTTTTTATGCCGACAAACTATGCTTGTCGCAGCGCTATCTTAGTAGGGTGGTGTGGCAAACCAGTGGCGTTTATGCCAAAGAATGGATAGACCGCGCTGTGATAACCGAGGCCAAAGTGATGTTGCGACATGGGCAAATGGCTGTTGCGGCCATCTCGGATGCCTTAAACTTTCCTAATCCTAGCTTCTTTAATAAGTACTTTAAACGGCAAACGGGACAAACACCCTTGGCATTTAGGAATGGATAGCATGTGTGTTTTTGGTATGTATAACAGAGAGTGAATGGAACAGATATTGGAACAGAAATAGTTGTAATGCCTGCAAAAAGTGTTCGCATAAGTTGCGAAGGTTGATTATTCTGGCTATCTTTGCAAAAAGAAACAGCAAAGATGGAAATAACCTCTGAGCAAGAATATTTGAGGGAGCTGTTTTATTTGGGTAAAACTCATGATAAGAAACATCGTTTTCAACCGCAAGTTATACGGAAGTATATTAATGTGTTGAACCTGATGAACTCGCTTAATAGTACAGAAGACATGTATCGCTTTACCTCTTTGCATTATGAAAAGTTGGTAGGTGACAAGGTCGGGCGTGAGTCTGTGCGAGTTAATGACCAATATCGTATTGAATTTCGCTCGGAAATTAAATCCGGAGAGCGGATTGTTAGCGTTTGCAACATATTGGAATTGTCAAACCATTATAAATAAAATGATATGTCTAGTTTAGGTTATGGCTTTTATGCCACACATCCTGGCGAAGTGCTTAAAGACGAATTGGAGGGCAAGGGGCATATCCCAGCGTAAGTTCGCCGAAAGTATCGGCATGGCTTATTCGGTTCTAAACGAACTATTGAATGGGCGTAGGCCGTTGAGTACCACTTCTGCCCTTATGTTTGAAGCGGCTTTGGATATTCCTGCCGAGCCCTTAATGGAATTACAGATGAAGTACAACATGCAGGTTGCACGAAAGGATACTACGTTGGCAACCCGTTTGAAGAAGATAACAAAAGCGGTGGCTAGGTCTTAACGTTGTTGGTACAATGCTGTTTGTAGTGCTACTACAAGGTGCTTGTAGGCGCACTACAAGTACCTTGTAGCGCCTGTACAAGTCGTTTATAGTGCCGCTACAAGGTGACTTGTACTGTCTTCTTGTGGTGCTGTTGTTCGGTGCTTAAAGACAGTTGCCAACGCTTGTTTCACTTCATCTATTTCAGCTAGCCTTTACGCTGCAATAAGTTAAGTTATCCCAACAGAGCGTATTTATTTGTTTTTCATCTGTTTTTTCAGAGATATTTATTAACTTTGCAAGAGTTTAATACGGACATTTTTTTATTTAATTAAATAAGAACAAATTATGGTAATTGAAAAAGTTCATGCGAGAGAAATCCTCGACTCAAGAGGTAACCCTACCGTAGAGGTGGAAGTGACATTGTGTAATGGCGTGGTAGGCCGCGCAAGTGTACCTTCTGGCGCATCTACTGGCGAAAACGAAGCGCTTGAAATGCGCGACGGCGACAAGGGTCGCTACTTGGGTAAGGGTGTACTCAAAGCCGTAGAGAACGTAAACAACGTTATTGCTCCCGCCCTTAAAGGCATGTCGGTTTGCCAACAACGCAAAATCGACTATAAAATGCTCGAACTAGACGGTACTCCCACAAAGAGCAAACTGGGTGCTAACGCTATCCTTGGCGTTTCGTTGGCCGTTGCTCACACAGCCGCTAAGGCCTTTGGCATGCCCCTTTACCGCTACATTGGCGGAACCAACACTTATGTTCTGCCTGTTCCTATGATGAATATCATCAACGGTGGTGCTCACTCTGATGCTCCTATCGCATTCCAAGAGTTCATGATTCGCCCCGTAGGTGCATCTTGCGAACGTGAGGCTATCCGCATGGGTGCTGAGGTGTTCCACGCTTTGGCTAAGAACTTGAAGGCTCGCGGATTGTCTACTGCTGTTGGAGATGAGGGTGGTTTCGCTCCTAAGTTCGACGGTATCGAAGACGCTTTGGATACCATCATGAAGTCTATTAAGGACGCTGGCTACGAACCTGGCAAGGATGTTAAGATTGCTATGGACTGTGCTGCTTCTGAATTTGCTGTACAAGAGAATGGCGAATGGTTCTACGACTATCGTCAACTCAAGAATGGCATGCCCAAAGATCCTAACGGTAAGAAGCTCACTGCTGCCGAACAAATCAAGTATCTCGAAGAACTCATCACCAAATATCCTATCGACTCTATCGAAGATGGTTTGGACGAGAACGACTGGGATAACTGGGTTAAGCTGACAGAAGCTATCGGCGACCGTTGCCAATTGGTTGGTGACGACCTCTTTGTTACCAATGTGAAGTTCTTGGAGAAGGGTATTAAGATGGGCGCTGCTAACTCTATCCTTATTAAGGTTAACCAAATTGGTTCGCTCACCGAAACACTTGAGGCTATCGAAATGGCTCATCGCGCTGGTTACACCACTGTTACCTCGCACCGTTCGGGCGAAACCGAGGATACTACTATTGCTGACATCGCCGTTGCTACCAACTCTGGCCAGATTAAGACTGGTTCGTTGAGTCGCACCGACCGTATGGCTAAGTACAACCAACTTATCCGTATCGAGGAACAATTGTGCTGCTCTGCTCGCTATGGTTACGAAAGACTGAAGAAGCAATAAGCAGATAAAAGGGATATGCTTGCCAAATAACGGGCCATAGACGCCTAATGGCTTCGCGCCAACGAGATTTGGAAGCGTAACTAATAAGATGGGGCGGCCTGTATGGGTCGCCCCTGTTTTATACAAGGCCTCACCCCCAGCCCCTCTCCAAGGGGAGAGGGGAGTAATATGTAAAGCTACAACAGGGGGGAATAATAAAGGATGTAAGGCTATTACAAGGACAAACAAGCATAACCACCATGCCCCAACAAGGCATTTCACTCCCCTCTCCCCCTTGGAGAGGGGTTGGGGGTGAGGCCGGTAAAGGCCGGTAGGGGTTGATGTGAGCCTATTTATTTACTCATTAAAGATTTTATGTACTCAAAACTCTATTTTCTCAGGACCTTAACCCTTGCTCTTTTAGCACTCTTTGCCTTCTCGGGCATGGCTCAAAAGAATGTTTATGGGTTTAAGGTAAAGGACGAAAACGGCCGACTGGTGTCGTTATCAAAGTATCGTGGTAAGGTGTTGCTCATTGTTAACACGGCCACGCATTGTGGACTAACGCCTCAATACAAACCCTTGCAAGCGCTTTACGTGAAATATCGCGATAAGGGACTGGTGGTTTTAGGCTTTCCTTGCAACCAATTTAAGGGACAAGCACCTGGTACGAACAAAGAGATACGTCAATTTTGCGAGGCCAATTATGGCATCACCTTTCCACAATTTGCCAAGATTGATGTGAATGGAAAGAACGCCATTCCGCTTTATCGTTACCTCAAACGTCAGCAACCATTCTTTGGTTACTTGATGAGCGACTCCACACAACGTGCCGAGTTTGAGCGTTTGCCAAAGGATGTACCCATAAATGTGGAGTACGACATTCAGTGGAACTTCACTAAATTTATCGTAGACCGCGAAGGGAAGGTGGTGAAACGCATCGAACCCAAAGACGCGATGGAGTATTTGGAAGAAGAAGTGGCGAAAGTTGTAGGGAAATAAGGTAAAAAAAGCGAGGCGATTAGGCTAGCCTAACTTGGTTGAAAGGACTGTGCAAGCTTGCTTAATTACCCCATATATTTCCTACCAGCTAGTGCTTTTGTAAACAGAAATCTGGCCAATCAGTCCTGCTAGGCAGGGCCAATTGGCCAGATTTTATCGTCTAAGGATGGCTGACGCCTTATCCAATCATGCGTTTTAGGTCTTCTTCAACGGTGGTGATGCCGCCAAGTCCAAACTGTTCTACCAGCACTTTCAGCACGCCAGGCGAAACAAAGGCGGGCAGAGTGGGCCCGATGTGGATGTTCTTAACGCCCAACGAAAGCAGGGCGAGCAACACGATAACCGCCTTTTGCTCGTACCAAGCAATGTTGAAGGCAAGTGGTAGGTCGTTGATGTCGGCCGCACCAAATATCTCTTTCAACTTCAAAGCCACCACTGCCCAAGTGTACGAGTCGTTGCATTGGCCTGCATCGAGCACGCGGGGGATGCCATTGATGTCACCGAGGTTAAGTTTGTTGTACTTAAACTTGGCACAACCCGAAGTGAGGATAACCACATCATGGGGCAACTGTTGGGCAAACTCCGTGTAATAGTCGCGACTGCGCATGCGTCCATCGCATCCACCCATCACCACAAACTTGCGAATGGCTTCCGCTTTTCACGGCTTCTACAACCTTATCGGCCAGTGCAAACACCTGATTGTGGGCAAAACCGCCTACAATTTCACCCGTTTCAATCTCTGTTGGGGCCTCGCAGGTCTTGGCAATGGCAATTACTTCCGAGAAATCCTTATGTCCATTGGCATCTGCCTCGATGTGTTTCCAACCGGGGAAACCCGTAGAGTTCATCGTAAACACGCGGTCTTTGTAGTTGGCTTTTGGCGAAGGCGGCACGATACAGTTAGTTGTAAACACGATAGGACCATTAAATGTACTGAACTCTTCTTTCTGTTTCCACCATGCGTTGCCGTAGTTTCCAACCAGATGCTTATACTTTTTCAGTTCGGGATAATAGTGAGCGGGCAGCATTTCGCCGTGGGTGTACACGTCAACGCCCGTTCCTTCGGTTTGTTTCAGCAGCTCTTCGATGTCGTGCAGGTCGTGTCCCGAAATCAAGATACCAGGGTTTTTGCCCACGCCGATGTTCACTTTGGTTATTTCGGGATGGCCATAGGTGGTGGAATTGGCTTTATCTAGCAGCGCCATAGCCGTTACGCCCCACTTGCCAGTATCGAGAACACAGTTTAGAAGCTGGTCCATTGGTGCATCAGGATTAGCGATAAGGGCCAGTGCATCGCCCATAAAGTCGGTTATGGTGGTGTCGGTATAACCCAATCTGCCTGCATGTTCGTAGTAAGCGGCCATACCTTTGAGGCCCAGAACAATTAGTTCTTTCAGCGAGCGCAGGTCTTCGTTCTCGTTGCGCAGCACACTTTCCTTACGGCTTTGTGCCTCGTAGTCGGCCTTTTCGCCGCCCCACACAATCTCGTGGTAATCAGGTAGCTCCACATTATGCTCCTTAGCGATGGCCAACAATTGCTTTTTTTCAGTGCGATACCCTTTATCAACGCGGTTAAGGATGCTAGCATCATCGAAGTTGGCATTGGTGATACAAGCAAACAATGCGTCTACAAAAATAGGAGTCAACGCCTGCAACACTCTGTGCGCCAGTCTTGCGAATGGCACGGTCGATGGTGGCAACGCCACGCACCACGCCCAGTAGAAGGTCTTGATAATTGGATGTTGAAGCCTCTTTTGCCACATACACCCTTGATGGTACAACCCGTACCTTTTAGCTGTTTCCTGACATTGGAAACAAAAACATTTTATTCTCTATCATGCTGTTTTTGTATATTATTGCTTTAATTTTCGCCTGCAAAAATTAATCGGTAAAGCAACGAGCAAAGGGTAACAAATGTGTCCGAAGTATAGTTAATGTAAGTTAAATTTTCCTTCGCTTGCCCTAGATAGCTTTTTCCTACCTACCAAAATGCTATGTATTGAGCGTTTCTCGCGCGCGTATATAATAAGGAATGGGGGAAGCTGTTGTTGTCTGTTTCAGTTTGGTTTGTGCTTGTTGCGCCCTCAAGTGCAATGCTATGCTGTGTGTACTGTTGTTTGGAGCTTGATAATAGCCGTTGTTTAATTTACATTAAATATCAAAAAAAATGCAACAACATTGGTAGTAATTTTGTATCTTTGCCATGAGCGATGCGTAATAAACAAGTCGTGTAGTTAATGGAGGTGACAGGGAGTGCACCTTTAAGCATGGCTGCCTAGGCGCACGGCGCTCTAAAGCCTGCCCGTAATGGGTAAATGGGGTGCCTCATGTGGTGCAACATCCCCCCATAGAAGCAGCAATATCTTAAACCAATGACATGAATATTGTATGGACGAAACTGGTAACAACTTTGAATTTGAAATATGCGCAAACAGTGTGGAAAGCTGTTTGGCGGCCCAAGAGGGAGGAGCCAACCGCGTAGAACTATGCGCTGGCATCCCCGAAGGAGGCACAACGCCATCATATGGCGACATTGTCACGGCTCGCCGATTGCTTTCCAAACCAAGCTGCATGTTATCATTAGGCCGAGAGGCGGAGATTTCACCTATTCGGACCTTGAGATGGACATCATGGAAGCCGACATCGAAGCTTGTAAAAAGGCTGGTGTAGACGGAGTGGTGTTTGGATGCCTAACCCCAGAAGGCGACATCGATATCGAAAAAAACGCTAGATTAATGGCTCGCGTGGGCAACATGGCGGCTACTTTCCATCGTGCGTTCGACAGATGCCGTAATCCGCTCGACGCTTTAGAGCAAATTGCTAAACTGGGATTTAGCAGAGTGCTTACTTCTGGCCAACAAAAAACGGCCGAAAAGGGTATTCCCTTGCTCTATAAACTGCATAAAAAGGCTGGCGATAGCATTGCCATCATGGCTGGATGCGGCGTAAACGAACGTAACATCTTTAAAATTCACTGCCAAACAAATGTAACTCAGTTTCACTTCTCGGCGCGGGAGTCGGTGCAATCGCCTTGCGCATACATGGGTGGAAACGTGAAAATGGGTGGACACGACACAGATGAAAGCTATCGCGAGGTTACAACGGCTCGCCGAGTGAGCCACACCATCATGGAGCTGAGCAATGGGAAATATCCCCTGTAGCCTTGACTTATGTACACGAAATATCGCGAAAGTAATCATAAAAACGAGTTAACGCCGCTGCAGAGCGTTGTTTAAAAAATACATTTTTTCCTTCTTTAGTGCGCTCGGCTCTCGCCTTTGCCAACGTGTTTGCTGACATGTGGTGGGCGAGAGTGCGAGACACATGGGCGGAAAGGCCCAATGACCGCGCTGTAAGGAAGCAAAACGCTCGGCATGGCTAACAAACCATAAACAATTTATCTTCCATCAACAAAAAACCTACCTCAAAATGAGAAAGCTATTGCTATCCCTTCTCTTTGTCTTGGCTGCGATCAACGCTGCTAGGGCTGGCTATTACCATTTCATCTCAGATGATAAATATCGCGCACAGGTGCACAACGACTTCAATAAGAAGATGCAACTGGTGGGGAAAAACTTTTTTAAGGTAACTCAGACCACACCCACGGTGGCCGAACAAGAGGCACTGGAATTTCTTTACGCCTACATGCCTTTGGCCGATGTTACCGACTACACCACCGATTTCTATCTCAGCAACGTGAAGTCGGCCTTCAAGGCGCGCGAAGAAATGCCATGGGGAAAGGCTGTTCCCGAACTTCTTTTCCGCCATTTTGTGCTGCCTATTCGTGTAAACAACGAAACCTAGACAACACAAGGGCTGTGCTTTACGACGAATTGAAGAAGAGAATTGAGGGAATGAGCATGACCGAGGCTGTGCTCGAACTTAATCACTGGTGTCATGAGCATGTTACTTACCAGCCTTCTAATGCGCGTACGCTGGCTCCGCTTGCTTGTCTTAAAACAGCTATTGGTCGTTGTGGCGAAGAAAGCACGTTCGCCGTGGCCGTATTGCGAACAATGGGTATCCCTGCAAGACAGGTTTACACCCCTAGATGGGCGCATACCGACGACAATCACGCATGGGTTGAGGCTTGGGCTGATGGCAAATGGCATTTCTTAGGGGCTTGCGAACCCGAACCTGTGCTCAACTTGGGATGGTTTAACCTGCCTGCTTCGCGCGCTATGCTGATGCATACCAAGGCCTTTGGCAACTATCGCGGTCCTGAAGAGGTGATGCTTCGCACTAGCAACTACACCGAAATTAACCTCATTGGCAATTATGCCCCCACTGCTCGCATCGACTTTATGGTGGTTGATGCTGCCGGAAAAGCTGTGGACAAGGCTCAAGTGGAGTTTAAAATTTATAACTATGCCGAATATTACACGGCGGTAAACAAATTTACCGATAACCGCGGACGAACCTTTCTTACCGCTGGCGTGGGCGATATGATGGTGTGGGCATCTAAAAATGGGGCTTACGGCTTTGCTAAGGCGTCGTTTGGAAAAGACAAAAACGTTACTATCCGACTGACCCACAATGCTAAAACAATGGCTAAGAGCATGGTTGGCGCACTCGATTCGGTGAATATTGTGCCTCCCGTTGAAAGCGCTAAACTGCCCGAAGTGACCCCTCAGCAGGCTCAAGCTAATAAAGCCCGACTGGTGAAAGAGGATAGTATAAGGCATGCTTACGAAGCAACATTCTATAAACCCACAGGCGACGGACTGGCCGAAAAGTATTATAAACTGGCGCGTGGCAACTGGAAAACCATTCAGCAGTTTGTAAATAACCATCCCGATAAGCAAGAAAGGGTGCTGGCATTGCTCGAAACACTGCCAGGAAAAGACCTTCACGATATGCCTTTGGAAATATTGGAAGACCATTTTGGCGCACAAAGCAATCAGCTTTCGCCACGTGTGGAAGACGAAATGATTATTGCGCCATATAAACAAGCTTTTCAAGTGGCTTTCAATCAATCGCTTGCCGACAGCATGAGGGCCAACCCCGCAGTGCTGGTTAACTGGGTGAAGCGTAACATTAGGCTCAATCCCGACACCAAAGCCTGCGCATTGCGCAAACGCCGATGGGCGTTTGGCGCTCGCGACTCACTGATACTCGTTCGCGCGACATCTTCTTTGTGAGTATGGCACGAAGCTTGGGCATCGAGTCGCGTAAGGATGCCATTACGGGTAAGGTGCAATATAAACGCGATGGCGCATGGGTGGATGTTGATTTTGATAATGCTAGTCAGCAAACTGCGCCCACTGGTGTGCTTAAACTCACGTATCAACCTGCTTCGTTGCTGCCTGCCGACCCCAAATATTACAGCCATTTCTCGCTTAGCAAGATAGTAGACGGACGCGCTCAACTGCTTAACTTCGACGAGGGCGACGGAAATGACAATGAGGGAACAACCTGGGCCAACACCTTTAAAAATGGATATAACCTGGATGCTGGCACTTATCTCTTGGTTACGGGTACACGTTTGGCCAATGGAGGGGTGTTGGTCACACAACGCTTCTTTAACATCGCTCCTGGCAAAACCACCGAAGTGGCGCTCAAAATGCGCCGTCCCTCGGGCCAACTCAATGTGCTGGGCAACTTTGATAGCGAGTCGCGTTTCCTCAAAGATGGACAGGAGGTGAGCATTCTTTCGCAAACAGGGCGCGGATATTACACGCTTGCGCTGCTGGGTATAGGCGAAGAACCAACCAACCATGCATTGCGCGACTTGGCTAAGGCGCGTGCAACGCTCGACGAATGGGGCCGTCCCTTCGTGTTGCTCTTCCCCAACGAGGCCGATTTGCAACGCTTCAAGAAAGAAAACTTTGGCACTTTGCCCGCCAATATCATTCTGGGTATCGACACCGATGGAAAGATTAAGCAGCAAGTGGCTAATGCCATGAAACTGGCTAACCCCTCGCAAATGCCTGTATTTATTGTGGCCGACACCTTTAATCGCGTGGTGTTCTGCTCGCAAGGCTACACCATCGGCATGGGCGAACAACTTGAAAGGTGGCCAAGATGCTCGAAACCGGTAAGTAAATACACGCTTTAAACGCTAAAGTGACCGCGAATGCAGGCTCGATGTTGCACTTGTGACGTGGGGCCCGATAACAGCAAATGGTCTTTAGGCTCGCTAAGGGCTTTGCTGCACCAATGGTGGCGCTGGTAGGGGGTGTTCTGCTACAGAGATAATAGTGAAAGGATGAGTAAGTGGCTTGCACTTGCTCATCCTTTTTCTTTTGTTTCGGCTTGCTTTTTTACTCAACTTGGTGGTTAGGGCTCGTACCTTTTATGCTGGTTTGTAGGCTAGTTGTGTGTGGTGTTTATTGGCATAGCTGGTTAAACCTTCAAAACAAACGAATGGCTATGCGCTCGCCAGTAAAACGCCGAATAATAGCAAAGGCAGTATTAGGGGGTTAACCCATTTATGCTGCATTAAGCAAAGTTGTCTGTTCGTTGCAAAATGTAAAGATTTAAGACTGGGAAACCCCTCAAAAAGAGCCCTTGTTATTCACCAATCGCTCGAATGATGCGAAATATTCAATTCTCGCGAGGGTTTGTTTTTGCGATAAGAAGAAGGTGTTGCGCGTGTATATAAATTTGTTCTGCAAGGAATAAACATGTAAACAATTGGAATTTGCACGCGTTTAGCACCAAAAAGCAAGGTAAAAACCATGAAAACGCATTGCTAACTCATGCAAAACGCAAGACTAAATGCACCAAAACGCAAGGCTAAATGCAGCAAAACACAAGGCTGAAACCACCAAAACACACACAAAAGTGCAGCAAAACGTAGTGCGAAATGCATAAAGTTGTATATTGTAAAGTGGACTGAAATTCTTAATTCGATGCAAAACTCGGGCTTTGGTGGAGAGAAACAAGCCCAAAAAGCTGTGTTTTTGGTGCTTAAAACAGAATTTTGGTGGCAGGAAAATTACGGTTTTGGCATAAAATAGAAAGCTGAAATGGTGCAAAACGCAGTTTTGGAGAGAAAAAAGGCGTAAAATTAAATTCTGAAAAGTAGAAAATTGGGGCTAAAACCATATTTTTAAGCTTTATTTTTTGCTAGATTGGATGGCTAAAAACAAGCTATTTGTAAAATATTACTAACGCGAATTGTTCTGAAACCTTCTTGCCGTATGTGCGTATTTTGTTTGTACGGTCTATCTTTTATTTCTTGTATTCTCAAGATGCAGTGTGTAACGCTTTTAAAGAACAGTGAAAACCAGTTGTTAAGCTGTTCAGTTAAGCGCCAGTTTAGGTTTAAAAACATATCATAAAGTTGAACAAGGTTGGTGAATATTTCTTATATTTGCAAAGCGCATTAACAATGAGCAAGAGATACTAGCCCTAATTAACGAATACGAATGTACCTATGACTGATAACCGTTTGTCAACTTTTTGTGCCTGGCAAGGCCTTGTTATGTCGAGTTTGGGCATAGCAAAAGCCGTGTTTGGCTTGTGTGTTGTGGCCACTTTGTTGCTAGGGTCGTGCACCGCAAAACCTTATTCTGAACACTTGCACGGCCTATATGGCAGTAGACCAATGGTAGTGTGCGCCGATGGCCATAGCACATACCAGCACATTAAACAAGTAACGACGATTTTACCCCTCACAAAATATATCGCAACACTGGTGCATCCGCTGCAACAAGGACAGCCACAAACAAGTTTGGCAACGGCAGAACACTACCCCGACTGCAGCGGTGTGGCTGGCATTGGACAAAATGAGCACCAGAATAAAGACCGATTGGTGGTGTGTGTATTTGCCATTTTGATGGCCTTATTGCTGCTGGCGCTGGGTGTTGAGGTGATGATGGTGAAGCGAGAAAAACGCAGAAACCGCGAGCTGCTAAAGAAAATGAACCTGATGAACGAACATTTTTACAGCAACGTCACGCATCAAGTGCGCTCAGCAATCACGCTGATATTGGGTTTAAGTAAAGAACTAGGCACCAGTGAGGATTTGCCTTTAGAGGCACAACGCAAAGCGCAAAACATTGAAAGGCAGGGAGAAGGCTTGTACACACTTATCAGTCAGTTGCTGGATGTGGCCAGAGCGAAATCGGCCGATATTAATCCTGGTTGGACCAACAACGACTAATGGCGCATCTTGACATGGTGGTTGAAAGTTATCGCCAATATGCCGAAGGGCGAAACGTAAACCTACAGTTTGTTGGCGAAGGGAAAATACAAACCGACTTTGTGCCCGAATATATTAATAAGGTGATGAACAACCTGCTGTTCTACGCCTTTAAGTTCACTCCCCATTATGGTTCGATAACGGTAAAGATGGTGCGCAAAGGCTCTTCGGCGGTTATTACTATCAGCGATACAGGGCCAGGGGTGGCACCAGAGATTGTTCCACACATCTTCGAACCCTTCTCAAGGATGGGCGGAGTGGGGCCGCAGGTTGGGCCAGGTATTGGTTTGGCCTTTGTGAAGTACATTGTTGAGGCACTGGGAGGCGACATTACTTTAGAAAGCGAGCTGCAAAAGGGTTGCATCGTAACGATTAAACTACCCATAAAAAACGAGTGCAAATCTACTACCTTGGGCGCAGAAATGGTGAATACACCCTTGTTGCCCGCAGAAACCGAACCACTCGACGACGACAATACACCCTGTAACGACGAACAACGCGTGCTGGTGGTGGAAGATAACGCCGACTTGGCTGCATTTATCGGTTCGCTGTTTGCTAATCACTACGCCGTTTATTATGCCTGCAATGGCACCGAAGCCATGACAAAGGCGATGGAACTGGTTCCCGATATCATTATTACCGACCGACTGATGCCAGACATTGATGGACTGGAGGTGTGCAGGCAAGTGCGTCAAAGCAATGTGCTAAATCATATTCCCATTGTGGTGGTTACGGGAAAAGTAAACGAGAAAGAACGCTTGGAGGGCATTAAAGCGGGTGCTGATGCCTATCTGACGAAACCTTTCAACAGCGAAGAACTGATAACAAGAGTGGAAATGCTGTTGGAACGCCACCAGCATTTGCGTAAAAAATATGCCGAAGACAACAACGTGGCTGCTGAAGAGGATAACCATCGCAATGAGGCCGAACAGCAATTTGTGGATAAGGTTACTTCGTCGGCGCATTTCTTATTGGGCAAACGAACGCTCGACGTGAACGCTCTGGCTGATAGTTTGAACATGAGCGTTAGGCAATTCCATCGAAAATTGGTGGCCGTGACAGGCAACACGCCAGGTGCTTTTATCCTAAACTTGAAGATGGAAAAGGCTAAATGGTTGCTCGATAACGAGTTCGAACTAACAATCGAAGACATATCCGACCGCTGTGGCTTTGAACATTCGTCTAGTTTCTACCACGCTTTTAAAAAAGCCTTTGGCTTAACACCTGCCGAATATAGAAAAGGGGGGATGTGAGAAAAGGGAAGCAGAAACAAAGATAATGACAGAGCGCTTAACGGAGCGTTGCCCAAAAGTGCTTTGCGAAAAGCAAAGCATGTATGTGTAACAACAAAAAGGCTAAGCAGCCTCTGCACAAAAACTCGGGTATATCTGCACAAGAGAGCAACGATTTCAGCCAAACGCGTCTCACTTGTCTCTGCTAAACGTTTCGTGTTCGAGCCTTTCTCTTGTAAAGAATGGCGTGATAAGTTTGCAAATTGGAGTTTGCTGACAAAAGAAGGTGCAGAATTGATGCGCTTTTTAGTTCAGCTTTTTTTAGCGTCAAGCCGTTTAAATGCTGTGTTTTTAGGGCGAACAAATCCCTAGAACACCTTACACACGTCTCCTTTTTTTGCGTTTTCATCATGATTATTCCATCAATTCTCACTAACTTTGCATTTGCTTGCAAACCAATGACAGAGCGAGTGCCGTTGAAGTTGTGCAGGCTAACTAACGAAACCAAATTAAAAAAATAGAATGAAAAAGCTTTTCGCTTTGGCCATTGCTATCGTGGCCGGCCTGTCTGTACAGGCACAGAATGTGCAGTTGCATTATGATTTTGGACATCTGAACGACAACCTCTCCGCAAGACCTAAGTTGACCTCTACGGTGGAGATGTTTAAACCCGACAAATGGGGTAACACTTTCTTCTTTGTCGACATGGACTATGCAGACAATGGCGTGGCCTCCGCATATTGGGAAATATCGCGCGAATTGAAATTCTGGCAAGCACCTGTGGCTATTCATGTGGAGTATAATGGCGGATTGGCCAAAGGTGTGGGCTCGTATAACGACGCTTATCTTGCAGGTGTGACTTATAGCTGGAACGATAAAGACTTTAATTCGGGCTTCACCTTCACACCCATGTATAAGTATTTGGCCAAACAAGACAAAAAACACTCGTGGCAACTAACCGCTACATGGTATATGAACTTCTGCAATCGCTTGCTCACCTTTAATGGATTTGTCGATTTCTGGGGCGATCGCCGTTTTACAGACGGACAAAATATAGCCATTTTCCTTACCGAACCACAGTTCTGGGTTAATCTTAACCGCATTAAAGGCGTTAGCGACGACTTTAAACTGAGCGTGGGAACAGAATGGGAAATAAGCAATAACTTCGTTAATCAAAACCATCGCTGGTATTGCTTGCCTACGTTGGCTGCGAAGTGGACGTTTTAATAACATAAACGGCCTCACCCCCAACCCCTCTCCAAAGGGAGAGGGGAGTGATATGCCTTGCAATAGCATTGCATTTTTCGCTTATCAACTTAGTAGTTGCATAGCATATTACGCCCCCAATCACTTTTAAGAGAGGTTGGGGAGTGCTTTTTCCTCTTTAAACGAGGTGGTGGGGTGAGCTCAACTCACAATAATTTTACACAATGTCTTTCTATTCTTTATTGGGCTTCGACCCAAAGAAACAATCGCGTCGCACAGAAATGATGGCTGGCGTAACCACATTTCTCACCATGAGCTACATCCTTGCCGTGAACCCCGACATACTAAGTGCGGCGGGAATGGACAAGGGTGCGGTGTTTACAGCCACTGCTTTGGCCTCGGCCTTGGGAACTTTGTTTATCGCTTTCTTGGCAAAACTGCCCTTTGCACAGGCTCCAGGTATGGGAATCAACGCTTTCTTCGCCTTTACGCTGGTAAAAGGCATGGGCTATTCGTGGGAAGCAGCCTTGGCAGCAGTGTTTGTTGAAGGTATTATCTTTATTATATTAACAGCGCTGAACATACGCGAGCAAATTGTTAAGTGCATTCCTAAGAACCTGCGATTTGCTATTTCGGGCGGTCTTGGCTTGTTTATCGCCTTTATCGGACTGAAGAATGCGGGCATTATTGTGGCCAACGATGCCACTTATGTGGCCTTGGGCGCATTCACTCCAACCGCCGTGTTGGCCTGCGTGGGCATCATCTTGAGTGGTGCTCTGCTGGTGTTGAAGGTTCGTGGTGCACTATTTTATAGCATCTTGATATGCACCGTTGTGGGCATACCAATGGGAATAACCCAAATACCCGAAGCCTTTGTACCCGTTTCGATGCCACAAAGTCTGGCGCCAACATTCTTTAAGCTGGATTTCTGCCTTACTCAATATGGATATGATGTTAACAGTGTTTGTGTTGGTATTTATCGATATCTTCAATACACTGGGAACGCTTATCGGAACGGCTGCAAAAACCGACATGATGGACGAAAATGGTAATGTGAAGAATATCCAAAAGGCCATGATGGCCGATGCCATCGCCACCTCAACAGGTGCTTTGCTGGGCACTTCTACCGTAACAACATACGTAGAAAGTGCAGCAGGTGTGGCCGAAGGAGGGCGAACAGGCCTCACCGCCTTCACCACAGCCATGTTCTTTGTGGTGGCATTGTTTATGGCACCGCTGTTTCTTATCATCCCTTCGGCTGCAACAACAGGCGCATTGGTGCTTGTGGGCGTGTTTATGCTCGAGTCGATAAAGAAGATAGACTTGCAAGATATCTCTGAAGCTTTGCCTTGTTTTATCACCGTTTTAACGATGGTGCTTACTTATAGCATTGCCGAGGGTATGGCTCTGGGCATGATTAGCTATACACTAGTGAAGATTTTGAGCGGCAATTACAAAGATGTGAACATCACACTCTTCATCGTTAGTTCGTTGCTCGTGTTGCGTTATGTGTTCCAATAAAGCTCGTATTGTGCTGCTTGGGGCTTTGCTGTGCATGGCCTTTGCCGCCTTTGGGCAAGAACTGGTGCTAGGTAGCTATAATATAAGGTATCGAAACGATGGCGATGAGTCGAAAGGACATCTCTGGAAGAAGCGTTGCCAGGTGATTTGCGACCAAATTCATTATGAACTTCCCGACGCCTTTGGCGCGCAAGAGGTGCTCAAAGAGCAATTAGACGACCTGTTGCGAGGCTTGCCCGAATACGATTATGTAGGCGTTGGGCGCGATGATGGCCGCGAAGCTGGCGAGTTTGCCCCAATCTTTTATCAACGCGAACGTTTGGTTTTGCTAAGTGATGGATACTTTTGGCTGTCGCCCAATCGCACAAAACCATCCCTGGGATGGGACGCAGCATGTATTCGCATTTGCACATGGGCGAAGTTTAAGGTGCGCAAAACAGGAAAGAGTTCCTTTTCTTCAACCTTCATACCGACCATGTGGGTGTTAAAGCACGCTACGAGTCGGCTAAGCTGGTGATGAAAACCATCGACGAGCTGGGAGGAAACGATAGTTCTGTGGTGTTAACGGGCGACTTCAATGTTGACCAAACCGACGAAACCTACGCCATTTTCACCGCAGACGGCCGACTAAAAGATGCCTACACCGTGGCAAAATATCGTTTTGCAGAGAACGGAACGTTTAATAGCTTCAACCCTTCGCTGAAAACAACCAGTAGGATAGACCATATTTTTGTGTCGCCTAGCTTTACTGTGACTCGATATGGCGTGCTTCCTAATTTCTATTGGACGGAAGAAGAATACACGAAAAGCGAGAAAGGGCATGATGCTCCGCAGCAAATCAATTTTAAACCGCACAGAATACGCACGGCATCCGACCACTATCCTGTGTTTGTGAAGGTGAAACTTAAACCATAGTTTACACGTAAAAGCCTCATCCGCTCGAGTTCTTCTCTTTAGAGAGAAATAACGGATGAGGCCTTTTTATATCTTTTGCCTGTAATTACCGCTTGTTGTAGTTAAGACAAGGGCAAATACACGACCAAAGAGATTAGAAAGAGACCCAATATATTTCAAAAGAAAAAGCGAACTTTTGAAGAAAATGAAGATTATCTTTTTGGACAAAATTAGGTCGCACCAGCTAGTAAATGTAAGATGAAAGGCGTAAAAGCGAACAAAAGGGAAGCAAACCTATATCGCGCCTTGTCACTTGAAACAGTAAGCCTATAACAATCCCCAAAAAAATATTGCCCTTTTATTTGGTGCGTATGTAAATAAGTTCTATATTTGCACCATCCATTTGACAAATACTAAGTTTACTAACCCAACCATAAAAAAGATTACAACCATGGAAGTGGAGAAAATCATGCAAGAACTGGAGCGCAAGCATCCAGGAGAGTCTGAGTTCCTTCAGGCCGTAAAAGAAGTGCTTGTTTCGATTAAGGACGTGTATAACCAACATCCTGAATTTGAAAAAGCTAAGATAATCGAGCGGATGGTAGAGCCCGAGCGCGTTATTACCTTCCGTGTTCCTTGGACCGACGATAAGGGCGAGGTACACGTGAATATTGGTTATCGCGTGCAATTTAATGGTGCTATTGGCCCATACAAAGGCGGATTGCGTTTCCATCCCTCAGTAAACCTCTCTATCTTGAAGTTCTTGGGCTTCGAGCAAACGTTTAAACGCACTCACCACGTTGCCTATGGGTGGCGGTAAAGGTGGTAGCGACTTCTCACCCCGTGGCCGTAGCGAGGCTGAAATCATGCGTTTCTGCCAAGCTTTCATGACCGAATTGTATCGCCATATTGGCCCGAACGAAGACGTTCCCGCAGGTGATATCGGCGTTGGTGGGCGCGAAATTGGTTATCTCTTTGGCATGTATCGCAAGCTTACGCATCAATTTGAAGGCGTGCTTACTGGTAAAGGTCTTGAATGGGGTGGCTCAATCTTCCGTCCTGAAGCAACTGGTTACGGTGCACTTTACTTCGTTAACCAAATGTTAGAAACCAAAGGCATCGATATTAAGGGCAAGACAGTGGCATTAAGTGGCTTCGGAAACGTTGCTTGGGGTGCTGCTAAAAAGGCTACCGAACTGGGTGCTAAGGTTATTACCCTTAGTGGTCCTGATGGTTATATCCACGATCCTAATGGTATTAGCGGCGAAAAAATCGAATACATGCTCGAACTTCGCAATAGCGGTAACGACGTTTGCGCTCCCTATGCAGACAAGTTCCCTGGCTCAACTTTCTTCGCTGGCAAGAAACCTTGGGAAACAAAGGCCGATATCTACTTGCCTTGCGCAACCCAAAACGAACTCAATGGCGAAGACGCCGACAAAATTTTGGCTCACAAACCCGTTTGCGTTGCTGAAGTTTCTAACATGGGTTGTACTGCTGAAGCTGCTGAAAAGTTTGTGGCTACACAAACACTCTTCGCTCCTGGTAAGGCAGTTAACGCTGGTGGCGTAGCTACTTCTGGATTGGAAATGACGCAAAACTCTCTCCGTCTGGGATGGACTGGTAAGGAAGTTGACGAACGTCTGCACCACATTATGTCTTCAATACACGAACAGTGTGTGAAGTATGGTATAGAAGCTAACGGCTATATCGACTACGTGAAGGGCGCTAACATCGCAGGATTTATGAAGGTGGCTCACGCTATGATGGCGCAGGGCATCGCATAAAAACGTAAAAGAAAGAAGAATTAGAGCGTTGCGCACCCGCAACTCTAAGGCAGATGGATCTGCAATCCGTGCCTAAGCGATGCATCGGGGTGCTTACGACCTCAATAATCATAAACTCAAACAACGTGACGCAATTAAGATACGTATTGTTTGTTGCACTTATCATTGTGGGCTTTATCTCTTTGCATGCACAGCAGAGAGGTAAAGCCTCTTTTTATTCGCGCCGAGCAACGGGTGCACGAACAAGTAGTGGGGAAAAATTGCACCATGATAGTCTTACGTGTGCGCATCGAACACATTCTTTTGGCACACTGCTCAAGGTGAGAAACCTAAGCAATGGCCGTGAAGTGGTGGTACGTGTAAACGACCGCGGACCGTTTGGACGTGGACGTATCGTGGACCTTTCGTGGGGAGCTGCTAAGGCTTTAGACATGCTTTCTAAAGGAGTGGCGACTGTAGAAGTAACGCCTTTCAACAAACATGCTGTGCATGCTAAGGATAATAACCATGTTTCAGACAGCGATACCGACCATCATGCTAAAAAGAAGTCGACTAAAGCTAAGGCGAAAACCAAAGGAAAACACAAAGATAAGCATGCTAAAGGCCATGGGAAAAAGAAGTCTTTGAGCAAAAGCAAACATAAAACTAAGGGAGCAAAGCTCAAAAAAGGTGATAAAAAACACCATGCCACTAAAACAAAAAGCATTGATAAGAAGAGGAAACATGTAAAAACAAAGTCGCATAACGACAAACATAAAACCACAAAAGGGAAGAAAGGAAAGAAAAAAACTAAACACTGATCAACCCTAGAGGCCATCGAGAGAATGCATATTGTGCGCTATTAGCATTTGTTCAATCGCCTTATCACGTAAGTGTGAGCGTTATTAGCATTTGTGCAACCCGCTTTATCACGTAAGTGTAAGTGCTTATTAGTATTCAAATGAGCACCTTTTAGCCAAGTTGTTTAACGATTTCGCTTGTGGCGCGCTGCAATCTAGGTGCAATGTCTTAGCATCAGTGTGGAGCACTTATTTCTTTTCGTACCTTTAAATAAACTTTATATTATGGACAAACAAAGAAAACAGGAACTTGCCGAACTGAAACCAACGGCAGAAATGATGAACGAAGATCAGTTCTGGGCCATCGTTCAGAAAGCAGTAGACGAAGCTGGCGACGACGAAGACGAGTATCTCGAAGTTGTGATGCACGAACTAAGCAAGCTGTCGCTTAAAGAAATGGTGGGATTTAGACTTCGCACCGATAAACTTCTTTATGATAGCTACACTTCTGAAATGTGGTGTGCCGGCTATTTGATGAATGGCGGATGTTCAGACGATGGCTTCGAGTATTTTCGGTTGTGGGTGATATCGCGCGGACGTAAAGTGTACGAAGCTGCTCTTGCTAATCCCGACAACCTCATTGACTATATTGCAGAAGACGCAGAGGTGGACTTTTTTGAGTTCGAATTGTTCTGGTACGCGGCTATTGATGCTTTCGAAGAGGCTACAGAAGCCGACTTATACGACTATATCGACGATGATAACTTTACTACAAGGGAAGGAAATTATCCCAATTTCGAGTTTAATTGGGATGAAGAAGACCCTGAGTCGATGAAGAAATTGTGTCCGCGCTTGTTCGAACGGTTCGATTAACGCGCTTTTTGTGCACAAAACGTTTTGGGCTTGGGTGGATAATGGCTCGTAGAATATGCCTTCCGCCCAAGTCTTTTTGTCTCCCTATCCGTATACGCCAATTGGTTATTATACGTCTTACCCCCTGTTTTAATCCTAAAAGGTTATTATCCCACTTATCAATGTCATGAGAAGGGGTTACTTGTTTCTTGTTCACCATTGGCTTGTTTGCTGGTGTTTTGCCAGTCTTATGTTCTGGATGTAGGCTGCTACTCTTACAAATATCCTATAGCAAAGGGCTTCATGCACCCAAAATTGTGGGTGTAGGTATTAACCCTCCATTCGGTAGGTACACCGCTTATCACCTATTATTATTTTGTTTTCATTGCTTTCAATCCATCTTTCGTTTGCTTGTCGGCCTCTTGCCTGTCATATTTCTTTGGGTTTAGTGTACATCGCCTTCAAGAATAATATAGAAAATGTGCTTAACAAAACACAAAATCTAACCAGCTTACCGACTGATTGGGGCTAAATCTGTGTCTCATTAATAAGCGAATGCAGGTGGCAGAAAAGATTAAGCAGGCTAATCATTATGTATCGATTAGCCTGCTTACCCTTTTTTCACTCATAATAGGTGAGAGAGCAATTATTTTGTTACCGCCTTTTTCACCGTTTCGAATATTCTATTGCCGCGCAAGTTTTTGGCAATAATTGTTCCGTCGGGGGCAACAAGCAGAATTTGTGGTATGCCCACGATAGAATAGTCGTCCATAATCTTCTTTCGGTCGTTGCCTTTTAAGTAGAAGATGGTCCCAAATAGCCCCATCGTCCTTGATAGCTTTCAGCCATTCGGCCCGCTTAAAGTCGGTCGACACGCCCAGGATAGTGAAATTTTTATCCTTAAAAAGCCTTATAGGTTTTCAGTAACACGGGTGTTTCTTTTCTGCACCAGGTGCAAGAAGAGCTCCAGAAATCCACCAAAACATACTTTCCTTTAAAGTTAGCCAGACTCACAGGTTTGCCCATTTTGTCTTCGCCAACGATAGCCGGAGCCATCTGTCCTGCAACGGTTAGCGCGGCAGCGTCAAGTTTTTCGGTGGCCAATTTATAATACCAAGTTTGTCTTGCTTCAGCGTTAGCACCCTCAACAGCCTGTCTGGCCCAGGTCAATTCGTCTTTATTGGTGATGTTAGCGTGTTGCAGTCTGTAGGTATAATAGAGATAAAGGCCAAAGGGAGTGCCTTGTTGTCGTTCAATCTCTTTGTTCAACCACTTTCGTTGGTTCTCATAAGCTCGGTCGTATATATCGCCAGTGCTTTCTTTCAAACGTTGCATCTCGCGTTGGTCGTTGCGTTCGCGTGCTGCATAAAACAGTTGGTCTAGCGAATCCAGTCTTTGTTTGTCGCCAGCACTGTCTTTTTGTTGTTTAAAAGTTACGTATAGGTTACTCAATTCCACGTTAGGATTGTTCACCATCAATTGTCCCTTGTTGTTTTTTGCGATGGTTAATTGGTTTTCTCCATTGGCCATAAACAGGTACGAACCTTGTTCGAAGCAAGCCTCCATGTCGTTAAGGTCGAATGTTGGCGAGATAAAGAACAGGCGCGAAGTGAGCGTGTCGTTGTGAAAAGTAAACTTTCCGTCGGTTACTTCAATCGAGTCGAGTGGTTGCACGTAGCCATAATGTTCGTCTTGCACAATAAACAAGTACAGTTTTTTGATGCTCTTGTCGGTCACAAGAGCGTTGGCACTAATGCCAACGGCAGCTGCATGAAGCATGAAGCCCAGCATAAGTGCGAGCAATGATAGTCGTTTCATATTGTTATCTTTCGTTTTGTGTCATACTGTTAGTGTTAAACCGCATTACTTTTTGTGGTATGGGCAGCACGTATTTGGGGTCGTTAGGCATTAAAACCCATGTTTCGTTTGCGCCAACATGTTTTACGGTGGTGGCAAAACGCGGGTCTAGGTTCAGCCTTTTCAGGTCGATGAGTCGTGTAAACCATTAAACGCCAGTTCGCGTCGTCTTTCGGCCAGCACAAAGTTCAGCACGCTGTCTTTATCTGTCAATACAACGTGAGTGTTTGTGTGTATGCGATGGTCGCGAAGTTTGTTAATCAGTGCCATGGCACGTTGTGCATTGCCCACTCTTGCTTCGCATTCGGCAGCGATAAGAAACATCTCTGGCGTGCTAATGGCAGTGTTTGCACGCACAAAAGGCGCCCAAATAGCATGTGTTAGTTGTGTGCCACGATATTTATCGGGCATGAAAAGTGCCATGCGCATGTCGTTGCCTGGATACATATTTAGCAAGGTGTCCGAGGGGAACACCTTCGAACTAACACCGAAAATATAAGGCGCATACTTGATAAAGATGCTTTCGGGGTTGGCATCGGCATCAGGAACATTGGTGCGTCCAATCATTCCGTTGGGTTTTACCACTGCATATTGGGTTAAATTTAGCAGTGTGTCGTGCCGGGCAATCACCTCGTTGGCAGCCTTTAGAGCATCGGCGTAGTTACCCATGTATAGCAAAGTTCGGGCCAAAAGACCGCGTGCTGCATCTTTCGAGGCATGAAAAGCATTGGTGCTAATCTCTGCAGGTAGTGCTTTTTCGGCTTCGTTTAGGTCGGCCAAAATCTGTTGGTACACACTTTTCACGCTAGCGCGAGTAAGATTTGTTTGCGAAATGTCGGCATCTAGCAGCAGTGGCACGCCAGGGTCGTTATCGGCTGTGGCCTCGTTATAATGTTTGGCATAACCATTAACGAGATACAGGTAATCCAATGCACGATTAACGAGGGCCTCTCCACGTATGGCATTCTTCTCTTCGTTTGTTCCTTCTGTGGCTTTCATCACCTCGCGCACCACCACATTGTTGGTAAATATGCGCGAATAAGCCGAGAACCAAAACGTATCGTCTTCGCCATCGCCAAACACCTCCTTGTCAAAGGTGTAAAGACGTTTGAGGTAGGGCGTGATAGTATTCAGTCCAGGCGTGGCCGTATTCACGGCCGAGTCGGGCAGATAGCAGTCGTCTGTGAGGTAAACGGGATAGGTTTCGCCGATTTTTTGGATATTAGAATGGCTCAACATACTTCTATAGTCGGATGCTGTTTCGGGTATTCGTTCGCCTTTGGGCTTGATGTCGAGATACGAGTCGCAGGCGCTAAGCGTTGTTGCCAGTGCTAATGTGGCCAGTATGTGATATATTGTTTTCATTTTTGTTTTACGTTTTGGGGGATTATAAATAAAACCTTCGTTGTGCGTTGCCCTGAATTAGAATGTGGCCGACACGCCAAGGGTCCATGTTGCGGGCGAAGGTATGGCGCGCATTCCCCATCCGTAGCCCGTTGTTCCCAGTGCTTCGGGGTCAATGTTGTAGCTGTTGGCCGTCCATCTAAACAGGTTTTGGGCTTGCAGGGTGAAGGCCAGTTGCGACAGATGGCATCTAGAAACAAGCTGTTGTGGCACACGATAGGTGAGCGACACATGTCTCAGTTTGGCATAATCGGCCTTAAACACGTGCTTGTCTGCAGCATGCCAGGGGTGCACCATTGTTGTTAGTCTAGTGCATAGCCTGTAAATGCTGGTGTGGCATCGGGGTTTCGTTCGTCTCCGGGTTGTCTCCAGATGTTGTTCATCTCTTTGTTGGGATTGAGATGTGTGGGTTCCGACAGGTAGGGTGCGGCCTCTGTGCGCAGCACATTGCCACCATAGAACATGAACATGAACGAGAGTTCAAAGTTTTTATACGCAATGGTGTTGCTCAACGACCCACTGTAAGTGGGATGTCTAGTACCCGAATAGGCCAGATCGGCTAGGTTGCTCACCTGTGCATCTGTTCTGTTTCCTCCGTCAACATAGTAACGGGGTGTGCCGTCTGTGCCCGACAGTCCAGCATAGCGATAGCTAAAGATGGCGCCAAGGGGATGACCTTTCACGGCTGCAAAGCCACTTGTGTACGACAGAACGTTGGGGTTGGAGTCTTCCACATCGTCTAAGGTGTTTTTGTTATAACCAAAGTTCACGCCTGTGGTCCATCTTAGGTGGCGTGTTTGCAGGTTTACGCTGTTCAATGTAAGTTCCACACCCCTGTTTGTCATGTTGCCATAGTTCAGTGTTAGCTGTCTAAAGCCAAGGGTTGGGTCGGCATCGCGTTGTGCAAGCAGGTCGGTAGAGTGTTTACGATACACTTCTATGCTGCCCGATAGGCGATTGTCTAGCAAAGCAAAGTCAATACCAAGGTTGGCAGTGGCTGTTTTCTCCCAACGCAGCGTGTAGTTGGGCGGGTTTTTAATCTCTGCTCCAAAGTCTTTGCTCCATGGGTTATACTGAGCGGCTTTAATTGTGACAAACGGACCAGCACCTCGTGGCACGTTTCCACCGATACCGTAAGTAAGGCGCAATGTAAGGTTGTTGAGCCACGACAATTTGCCTGCTATAAAGCGTTCTTTAGACAAGTGCCATGCGCCACCCACCGACCACAAGGGGCGATATTGATAACGTGGGTCGGTACCAAAGAGGTTGGATTGGTCTATACGTATGCTTGCTGTGAGGTTGTATTTGCTATCGAAGGCGTAAGCAGCATTGGCATAAAACGATACATATCGGTTTTCTATCTCATTAATCCAGTTTGAACCAGTGCTCGACCAGCTGAAGTTACCAGCCAACGACTCTGTTCCTTTTAGGTTAACCAGTGTTGTGGGGTTAACGGGTTTGTAGGCAAGTGTGCTTTCATCAAAACCCATATAATAGATAGAGGTGTTGGTGCTTCTTGTTCTTCGTCTTTCTCCACCGGCAAGAGCGGTGATATTGTGGAGTCCAAATTCGCGGTTAAAGTTTAGTTGTGCGCGTAAGGTGTAGGCGTCGGCATCGCCACGACTTTCGGCATACTGTGCACCTTCGGGCACATTGAGTGTAAGGCGTTTTGTGGTTTGGTTGTATTGGGCAGCATCGTTAATCATGTTGCGCACATAATACGAACGTTCGCTGTAGGTCTCGGTGGTTTTGTCCGACGAGTTTTCGGTTTGAAAACGCACATCGAAATTCAGCCCTTTCATCAGTTTCACGTTCAGTCCCAACATCAGTCGGTAATATTTTTCGTTGCTTTTATAGCGTTCTTCGCTGCGGTTTGTTATCGGGCTATAGTGTTCGTCTTTCAATCCCATTTCCATAAGTCGTGCCATTTCCCATTCCGACTTATAGGTTGGCACGTTGAGTGGGTTCCCGTTTTCGTCTTTCAGCATGGTGTACGAGGGCTGGTTTCTGTACATACTAGCGTAGGTACCCATGCCTCGGTCGCTGTTGGTGTTGTTAAAGCTCATGGTTAAGGCTGCTTCGGCATTGAGCCAACTGGTTAGTTTAATGTTGTCTCTGATGGTAGCACCGAAGCGTTCTGTTTGGTTGTATCGGGCATTATAGCGGTTGCCAGCATAATTAAGGCTAAACACATAACGGTTGACGTCGTTGCCACCGCTCAAGCTAAGGTTGTGCTGATGTTCCACGCCAGTTTGTGTATAGAAGTCTTCCAGTTGTTTGCGGTTGTCTAATTGGCGATATTTAGCCAGCGCGTTGTTAAGTCCTTGGTCGTCAATCAGGCCATCGCGATGTTTGTAAAGCAATTCTGACACGGGGTCGAGATAATAGTTTGGCGGAATCATGCCCAATGTAGCCGAGTTAAACTTAAAACCATACAGACGCAAGTCTATCAGTTCGTTGCTGTTCATGAGATTTAAGTAGCTCATGTCGGGTTTTGGCGTAAATTTCACGCTGGCGTCATATCTCACTGTGGTTTTGGCATTGTCTTTGGCGTCGATGGTGCTAATAACGATAACGCCGTTGGCGGCACGAGCACCATAAATTGATGCTGCTGCGGCATCTTTAAGCACGGTGATAGACTTGATGGTGGCGGGGTTGATGCTGTTGATGTCGCCTTCGAAGGGCAATCCGTCAACCACAAACAGCGGACTGTAAGCGTTGGCGCCACCGCTAAGCGTGGCCATACCGCGGATATAGAGGTTGCCATTTTGTTGCATCATGCCTGGAACCATGCCTTCGAGTCGGGCCATGATGCTTGTTTGCAATTTACCCTTAAGCTTATCGGGCGTAACAACATTGAACGAACCCGTTGTGCGTTCGCGCGAGATGGTTTGATAACCCGTAACCACCACGTCTTTAAGGGCCTGTTCGCCCACAGTCATGGTAACAAGGAAGTTGGTGCGTTGGCCAATATTGATGCTTTGTGTGGCCATGCCCACGTAGCTAAAGGTTAGTTGTGTGGCATTGGCAGGTGCGCTTACATTAAATTTGCCGTTGGCATCGGTGATAGCCAATGGCGTAGAGCCAAGGGCCGACACGCTAACGCCCATCAGGGGTTCGCCATTTTCGTCGACAACCGTACCGCGCAAGTGGCGTTTGTCGTTGTCGGGCATTGCTGTGCGCGGTGGTTTTTGAGCGTTGGGGTTGTTAGCAAACGCTGCAAGTGGCGTCAAGGCCAGCAGCGTAAGAGCTAAGAAGCAGGGTGCAAAGTGTCGCCCAAAGATGGTGGGCACAGCCTTATGCACGGTGTTAGGGGTATGCATCATAACCTTAGGTAATTGTTTTGGGGTTTGTAGATATACGGTTTGGCCATTACGGCCATCGTGTAAATGTGCAGCGAGATGCGTTGTTGCAGCGTTGCGGTTTAAGCCGATGGGCTTGTGCTGCTTAAACGTGGGCAAGTAGCACCCTTTTGACCAGTGGTGTAAATGTTGGGCTATGTTTTAGCGTTGTTTTTTAATCGTCGCTCATTCATGTCTTTTTGCCTTCATTCGGTCTCTTTTGCTTGCTTTTTAGCAAGAGGGTATGCCTTGCATCCTTCAAGAAATAAGCAAATGCTTGCCCATATAAAACCTAAAAAACCATGAAAGACGATTTTTAGAACCAGCCTTATAAAATACCTATTCTTTTTTCTGCCTGTAAAGTTAATGTTTTTTTTGTGCATGTAGCAACTTTTTTGCATTTATTTTGTCATTTTTTGTTTGTGGTGTACTCGCTTTTGGGGCGATACTTATATGTTGTTTGAGTCTATAGGGTGTGCGTTTTCTTGCAAAGGTATTGATTGCCCTTTGTTATTGGGCTATGAAGTGGCGTGCCTGTGCTGGGCTAAGTTTAGAAGTATATCTTGTTTTGTAAAAATATCGAACCTTATTTTAACACGAAAACTGGCCTTGCTGCTCACCAATTCACTATGCGCTCGTATTTTTGGCCGTATTTCTTGAGTTTTTGTAAAGCTCTGATTAATATGTTGTTATACGTTAGGAGACGAAAAATAAGGGCCAAAACACACCATTTAGGCGCATTTTTTATCCATTTACAGTGTGCAAAGACCTCCATTGCACAAATGTTTTGCTATATGCAATTTTGCATTTGATTATTGTTGTTTATGCGTTTTTAGCTTAAAAAGTTGTGCTTTGAGGTCCAATTTAGTGCTAAAAGTAGGTTTTAGCATGGTAAAATGCACGAGTTAGCCGTGCTAACTCATAGAGATAGCAAAGTAATTTCTATGAGATAGCACGGCAATCTCTATGAGATAGCGAGGCAAAACGATGGATTTTATGGCCTGATGTGCATAATTATTCTAACTGTTTGTCGTTAAATAGTGACTCAATTGCGACAAAAGGCGGAGCGAAAATTATTGCCCAACCACACTTTTAGAAAGGCAATATATATATAAAAAGCAAAAAGGAGGGCGAAAAACTCGAGACCTCGCATCCGAAAAACGTCGAGAAAAGGGGTAAAACCATGCTATTGGGCATGTTTAATACGCTAGAATGGTAAGCAGAAAATGTGTTGATTGTAAAATAAAACAAACGATTTAACAGTTTTGTTTAACCATAAAGAGGGGGCTGTTTTATGCTAGTTGCAGCGTTTAGCATTAGCAGGCGTGCAACGATGTTTGCAGTGCGGCACCCTGCTAACAAGGGGTGTGCAGTATTTTTTTGCTTTATCAACAACTATTATGCACTTTCAAAGCGCTGGATACCGAATTTTCTGTGTAATTTTGTTGCACGCAAGTGATGCATTGGGCAAACTTTAGTAATGGTGCGAGCCGTGAAAACAACGAAAACAAGGACTTTGCCAACGAGGCTTGCCAATAGCTTTACACAAAAAAGCGAGCAAGCTTGTGGGTCGTGACCACCAAGCATAAGCAAGAAACCTATTTTTTAAAACCCCTAAACCACTAATAACATCCTAAAAGAGCATTAAAATGGTGAATAAAGAATTGAACAAAATTAAAGTAGACCGCGCAAAAAAGTGGTTTGCTAAGGTTCCTAATACCGAAAACATCGACTTAGAAACGCAAATACAGATTTGCAACAAGGTGGCTTGGCGCGTTGGTGTCTTGGCGTTCTCGCTCATTGCGCTAGAGTTTGTTTTGCTTGCTATTTTCAATGATGGTGCGTTGCTCTACCAATTGACCGACGAAATTAACGAACTGGCTCAACATACAAGAACGAGGGCAGAGCGAAGAGGCACTGCATTGTTGGCCGTGTTATGGCTTAGTCCTCTATTTGTGCTACCTGTTGTGGTGACTTTTAAGATGCGAAATAAATGGATATTGGCCGAGGCCAACAAGTATTTGGCTCTTAACCCGCAGAGAAAGGGTGGCATGAACACAGGCAATGGTAAAACGCAAGTGGCTGGTTCGAGTTCAGAAAATGAGCATTACGCAGGGTGGAGAATGCAACTTGACAACGAAAAAGCCCATAGTTTTGGTAAGGATGATTTGCAACAGATGTTGAAGCTGGTGAATACGAAAGGGCGTTTTGAATGCTGCCTAATGCCACAAACGCCTGTGCCCATGCATCAGAGACGCGCTTGCAGCTTGTTAAAAGTATGCGCCGACACCGGGAAATGCACTTTTAGACTAGAGATAAACGTGATGGATGTGACGCAAAAACAAGGTTGCTGTGACTTTTGGGAAAGGCGCTTTCAGCTACGAAGCAACGTTGGCACTGCTCACAGAGCTGGTGGAAGAGGGGCGCATGCCTTGTCTTTTTGATTGGGAAGTGCTTGAAGACCATCGTATAGGAATCCCCCAAGGCGTTGATGTATATCGGGCAATGCTGAGGCTAATGCCCAATAGCGGACAGCTAATGGCTGCTATGAACAGCTGTTTGATCTCGCCACAACAGTATTTTAATAACCATCAAGACCGTTACGAAGAAAGAGGCTTCGAGGAAGAGGAAGACGAAAACACCATTATATGGTTTGCAATGGTGGACGAGATGATTGAGGGACAAACGGCTGTGGAACTGGATTGGAAAACAGATAGAGAAGAGTTTGCGGAACAAATGCAAGAACTGGCGAGCGAAACAAACCTGGAGTTGAAGGCGGAATGGCTGGACGAAGCAGGCGAAGTGCCTACTTGGTGCAGAACGCTAGACGAGAAATGGGCCGAACACGACTATTGTGTGGGATGTATTGACATAAACAGCGATAGCTATGTGCTCTTTGTGTCGCAACGTGATAACTTGGAAATGCTGGAAGCTTTGTCTTTAAAAGTAGACCAACGCATAATGAGGGCATGCCGATTGTAGGGCCAAGGCCATCCCAAAGGCTATGTAAGGGTTAATCTTTTTTTGCTCCACACGGCCAAAACGACAAGTGTTAGCGCCTCTGAAAGGGGTACGGCAAGCCACAAACCTTTAACACCAATGATGTGGGGGAGTGCAATGAAAATGGGAATAACCAACACAAAACCGCGAAGAAACATAAAAGCAATGGCCTCGGTGGCACGCTCCACGCTCTGGTAAAAACCAATAATAACCACGTTGAGCGAGAAAAACACAAAGCTGGTGGCAAACAACGGGAAACCTTCGACACAAATATCGAAGGCACGTGTGCCAGAAGTGAGAAACATTGAAATAAGTGGACGGAAGGCCAACATGCCCAAAAGACTGATGGCCACACCGCTGATGGCCGTGAGCACAAGCGATAAACGAAGCGTGCGACGCACACGTTGGTGAGCCGCCTGACCATGATTGTAGCTGATAATGGGCAACTGCGACTGGGCAATGGAATTGCCAAACATAAATACCAAAGGGAAAGATAACAGGCCACACTGAAAGCAGCAACGCCATCTTCGCGAAGAAACGACATAAACATAAAGTTGCCCACTATCATGAGTACAGAAATGGCCATTTCGGCAATGAAAGTGGGGAAGCCAAGTTTCATCATATACCCTAGGTTTCGCATGGTTAGGCGAAGACTGGTGCGGGAGAACTTTGGCTTATATAGGCGTAGGGTGTTGGGGAAATATAGCAGATAGGCCAGGGCCATAATGGCGCCAACTGCTTCGGAAAAGGTTGTGGCCGAGGCTGCTCCCATCAAACCAAGGTTTAAAGGGAAAACAAATAGCCAGTCGAGAAAAATGTTTAACAGGGCTGGAATAACACTTACGTACATGGCATATTTGGGCGAACCATCTAAACGAATGATGAAACCGCCTACGTGTACCAACACCGTGAGGGCTGGAATAGGACTGATGTAGGTGAGATATTCAACAACGAGGGGTTCGAGCATTTGCGAACCACCAAAGAGATAACACAATTGTGGGGCAAAAGCGGCAATGAGCACGCCCACTAAGGCCATCACAACAAAGGGCACAGTGAGGGCTTGGGTGGCATTGATGTTGGCTGCCTTGTTGTTGCCGCGCGATAGATGAACGGCTGCCACCACACTTACACCGGTGGCAAACATGAGCGATACGCCTAGGCCAATAAGGAAAATGGGAGCGGCAATGTTTACAGCTGCCAAAGCATTGCTGCCAATGCCCTGCCCAACAAATATGCCGTCGGCAAGGGTGAGCATGGCATTGAACACCAAACCGAGAAGCGTGGGAATGAAAAAGCTTAATAAATAGGCGAGGTATATGCATCCGACCAAAGTCGATGTTGTCTCTGTTATCCATGTTGTTGGGGTGTGAGGGGTGATGATGGGGCTTATTGCATGCAACACTAACGATGCAAATAGCCCGAAGGGGAAGAAACAGTGCACGGTAATGCAGGGCGTGCAGAGAGGCCATTGAACGAAAAACCCTGCTCCATTAGCGATATGTGGTTGGCAAGAAGGCCCTCAAAGTGAGTGCAAAGTTAGTGTTTTTCGGCGAAAAACACACAAAAGGAAACCGAACACTCTTAGTCGTCTCGACAAGAAGTGCCCGGTTGTTAGTTTCCTCTTTTTGTACCTAATATGCTATTAAACTATGCAAATAAATAAACTTCCATATGGGCAAACCCGCATTGCACGGATGCTAGGCGAGCGATTGCTCTCGCTATGGTATGGCTGCCACCTTACCAGCTCTGGAGGTAGGTTATGGGATTGCCCCCACTAGGGCTATAACTCTTGCGCCATTTCAAGGCCTTTGACGCGCCATGATACATGAGTTGTCTTAGACCTTTCTCTGTTGTATAATTATCTCTCTCTTTAAATTTTGAGGCAACTTCACAATTGCCTTTTTACAACTTGACTTTTTAAACAATCTCTAATCCTGAAAAAACTTTTGCCTTTAAAAGTAACTTTACCTATTGTTCATATACTATACCATGAATTATTTATCAGTGGGAATGTTGAAAAACATTGGCTCAGACACGGGGATGTTGTTTCCCGACACGGCAGCCACACGAAAGATGGCTTTGCCTGGTTTGAGCTTTTTGCTGGCTTTTACCAGTGCAGTGTAGCGTATTGCTTTACCTGGTTCGAGCTGTTCAACATGTATTGTGGGCGAGATGCCCAAGTGTTTGTTGCCAGTTTCTTCGATAACGATGGGTTGAACATCGCGTAAGGTTCGGTTGGAGTTGTTCCAAATTTCGAAGATAACCTTGCAAAGTTCGTCGCGATTGATGGTGCGGTCTTGATTGGCATCAACAAATCGGGCGTTTTTTATTTCGAGGGGTAGGGCGCCATTTGTGGTAAATGGTTGCTGCACCATGTCGTTATTAGTAGATGGTTGCTGTGCACTATAATTGCCATTGTAGTCGTTTCCTTTGAAATCGAAAATCCTATCATCGGCCCCATTGCTGTAGTTGATTACGCCATCTTGTACGGCTGGCTGGTAATACTGCCCTTGCTCGTTATAGTAATCGTAGTTGTATTGGCTTCGTTCTCTGCGTTCGCGCTCAATGCGCATGCGTCTTTTTTCTATGCCTTTTATCACTTTCTTGTCGGCTTGCTCACCAATAGTGGCTCCAACAACGCCTCCAACTCCCATACCAACAATCTGTCCGATGTCCGAACCGCGTGGTCCGCCGGTGATTCCGCCAATGGCGCTTCCTAAAATCGAACCTAAAGTGGCGCCTGTGTATGCACCTGTGCTGGCGTAAGAACCGCATCCAACGAGTATCGCTATCGCGGTTATGGTTGTTATAAGTTTTATTTTAACCATCGCCTTGTTGTTGTAGAGTTAAAAACTTGCGATGAGGTGGTTGGCATATGTGCCTATTTTCAACGCATTTGACTTTCTTTCGGATGCAAAGTTAGTAAGATTGCACGATCTGGAAAGGGGGAATTTCCCCAAAGAAGAATAGGGATTACCCTAAACAAAGTGAAGGGTTGGCGGGAAAGGAGATATTACAAGGTGGGCGGATAGAAGGGTATTGGTTGTATGTTGTTGTAAAACAGTGTTTTAAGAGGTGTCTGTTGGTGTAAGGAAGTTTGGGTGAGACGTGCGTTGTTACGGCCCGTTTATAGCGTGGAAATTAAATCGTGCCTAACAAAAATCCCCCATCTCGATGGTGCGAGATGGGGGAAACAGGGATAAAGGTTTTAGCGATTATTCCCAACCAGCGTTTTGTTTTACGCTATAACCAGCGTTACGATAGAGCGTAAGTTGGTCGATGGGGATGGGATAGAGATAATCTCTTTCTTTATAAGTGCGCATAAAGCCTTCTTTAACGATGGGTTTGATGTATCCTTCATTGTCGTTGGCCACATACTTACCCGTTGGGTCGAGTTGCACAAGGTTCATTTTGCCAAGCTTTTTCAAGCGTTAGAGCATTCTCGGGTTTTTGCGGGTGGGTAGGTTCGGTTGTACCAAGCCACGTAGGCACTCTTATTAATATAAGCGCCCATGTTGAGTTTGGGGTTCAGAACCATGTCTGCATAGTTGAGCTTTTTCCAACGGCGAAGGTCGTTAAAGCGAAGTCCTTCGTACACCAATTCGGTGCGACGCTCGCGACGTATTTCCCAAAGAATGGGCGAAACATCAGCATCGCGTTGGCTGTCTTTCACCTCGCCAGCTGCAACGTGTAGCGCATCGCCAACCAATTGCACAGTAGGCATGTTGGTGCTGGGACGTTTACGCAGAGCGTTGATGGTGCGATCGAAGTCGGATTGGGTAAGGGTGTACTTGCCCAGCGAGGCCAATTCGGCAGCAGCTTCGATGTAGTTCATCATCACTTCGTTGAGTTTCATCACAGGCGCATCGGTAATGTTGGTGTAGCTTTTACCGCCTGCTTTATTAACTAAGTTAGGGTTAACAAAGCGATTAGCGAAATAACCCGATGTTGCATATACGGCAGCGACTGAAGGAAGGCGAAGAGCCGTGGTGTCGATGGTGGCATAAAGACGTGGGTCGCGTTTGGTTATTTCCTTCTTAAAGTCTTTGTCGCCCAGGTACATGGCGTTACCACCATCTTGATTGATGGGCAAACCGTTTTGTGTGAGGTAGCTTTCGATGAGCGATCTCGACGGACTAGACTTCTCGGGTTCGGTGTTCATGAAGGTCATCAAGCTGTGTGTAACCACTCCATTCACATACGAACGGTAGAGAATAACTTCAGTGTTGGTTGAGAGGTCCAACGAAGTGGTGAGGTCTTTGTAGTTGTTGCACAACTTATAGCGACCAGATTTCATCACATAATCGGCAGCATCTTTTGCTGCTTGCAGATATTTAGCAGCCGCTTCAGCGTTTTGTGGACTGTGATATTTTTGCCATGTGCCTTCAAAGAGGAAGATACGCGAGGCGTAAGCATAAACAAGGTCGCGCGTAATATTCAATCCTTGTTCGCCATCGTCAATGCGAACGTTCTCCATGGCATATTTTATGTCTGCGAGTACGCTGTCCATCACTTCCAATCGAGGGCTGAATGCACGATAAAGTGTGGCCTTATCGTTTTGATTGATAGGTTGTTGATAGTAAGGAACATCACCAAAGTTAGACACCAATTTAGCATATTCCATAGCCCGAAGAAAGCGGTTCACACCAACCCAGTGTTGTTTGGTTTCGTTGTAAAAGGCTGAATGCGCGAGTTTATCGAGGTTGGTGTTTAGAGAATAGATGGTTGAGAAATCCCATTGTGTGGCAGCTGTGGTGAGAGTTGGCACGTTTTTGGTGAACAATGTAGCCACCTCTTGTGCATTATCATCGTTCCAGTCGGCAATATTTGTTTCTGCAAACCAGTCAGAGCGTCCCCATCCCGAGTTGAAACCTTTAAAGAATGAGGGATATAGATTGTAAACAGAATACCTAACGACGTCTTCCGAGTTCCATGTCTCCTCATTATCTCCTCGTAGGCGGTCGAGTGGTTCGCGTGTAAGGAAGTCGTTGCACGATACCAAAGGTAGGGTCAATAGTGCGAGACCCAATATCTTATGTTTCATTTTTATTTTGTTAAAGGGTTTAGAATGTGGCTTGGAGGCCGAATGAGATGGTACGTGTGAAGGGATAAGAGCGTCCGAACGACCAAGCTGCATTAGCTGCGCCACGCTTATATTCCGTTGTTTCAGGGTCGATGGGCAAATGCAGGTTGTCGAATTCAAATAGATTTTCGGCGCTTACATACACACGGAAAGATTGCAACATGATTTTCTTCACGATGTCTTGTGGCAAGGTGTAGCCCAAGGTGATGTTCTTGCAACGCAAGTAGGCCATGTTGGCAAGGAAACGAGTTTGTTTCAGGTAGTTCTGGTTGTTTTGTTTCCAACTCATATCTGTGGGACGGGGATAAAAAGCGCCAGTGTTTGTAGGAGTCCAATAGTCGGTTTGGTGTGCATAGGCTGCATCCATGTAGCCAGAACCACCAGAGGGGATGCCCACAGCACCGCCAACCCAGAAGTCGCGCTTGCCTACACCTTGGAAGAATACGTTGAAATCGAAGCCTTTATAGGTTGCTCCCAGTGAGAAACTGTATTCGTAGTTGGGCAGATAGTTACCAATTACCTTTGGTCGCCAGGGTTTTCCACTGTGTTGTTGCCGTAAGTAATTTCGCCATCGCCGTTAAGGTCTTTGTATTTCACGTCTCCAGGGCCGAATTTAAAGTCATCGTTCTCGTATTTATTTTGTTTAGCAATGCCTGCTTTTAGCTTACCGGTGTTGTCAAAGTCGTCTGCTTGGAAGAGTCTGTCGGTTTCGTAACCCCAGATTTCGCCAAGTCTTTTACCCTCATAGTTTCCGTTGATGCTACGAGTTTGGCTGTTAAATTTGGTGATTACCTCTTTTACATGAGAGATAGAAGCCGAAGCCGAGAGTCCTAAACCATTTTCGAATTGGTGTTGATAGTTGATACCAAGTTCGAAACCAGTACCAGTAAGCTCGCCAAAATTGATTTTAGGAGCAACAGCACCAAAGGTAGCGGGGAGCTGTTCGCCAGCGGTGTGCATACCCGAAGTAACGCGACGATACCAGTCGAAGGTTACATTGAGGTCGTTGTTGAAGAAGCTAGCATCGAAACCAAAGTCGAGTGTAGACACGCGTTCCCATGTTAGGGCATCCGAACTAACTGTTGGCGAGAGCAATCCTGCCATGTTTTTACCATCAATAACCCATCCTGAGTTTTGTGGAGCTATAATAGAGAGGTAAGAATAAGCCGCTACATCCTGGTTACCAATGGTACCCCACGAGCCACGAAGCTTCAAGTTGGTGAGTGCAGGCTTAGCCCAGTCCATAAATTTTTCTTCACTTGCGCGCCATCCAGCAGAGAAAGAGGGGAAGAGAGCCCACTTCTTGCCTACAGGGAAGCGAGAAGAACCATCGTAACGCAGGTTGAACTCGAAGAGATAGCGTTGCAGATAGTCGTAGTTGATACGTCCGAAGACACCCGCTGCAGCGAAATCGTTGTGGTAGCTATAGAGGCTGCTGAAAGAGAATTGGTTTCCAGCTGCCAAAGCAATCTCGGGGGAATTATCATTATAAAGCTTTTGACGCTCTGAATAGTGCGAGAAAGCTTCGCGTGTTTCGGCGTCGAAACCAGCCATCAACTTGAAGTTGTGTTGCTTTTCGATGTCGAACATATAGGTGGCATAACCCTTGAAGATGTTTTGAAGGGTGTATTGGCTAGACTGTTCGGCCATGTTGTGTGCCAATCCGTATATGTCTGTGTAGGTAGAAAATGGTTTTGGTGAGAACATATCGTAAGCGTAGATAGTACCACCGTTAATCTTACGCATGTCGTTGGTAAACGAGAATGTGTAGTCGAAGTTCACCGAGAGGTTCTTCATTGGTGTTATCTCTGTACCCAAGTTGGCGCGAACATAGGTTGTTGTGGTGTTCTCGCGGTTGCCATGTTGGATATCGGTAACGGCCGAACGGAAGGGTTTGCCTTGATAAGTGGTATAAGGATACCAGCGAGGCCAACGCAAAAGGTAGAACCAAGCATCGTATTGACCCGATGTGAAGCGATAAGGCTCATCGTTCTTGGTGCGAGTGAAGAGTACGTTTGTGCGCACTTTCCACCAGTCGGTAACGTTAGTGGTGATGTTGCTATGCAGTGTATATCGGTCGTATTTATCTGAATTATACTTCATCACACCGCTTTGTGTGAGATAACTTAGGCTGATGTTGTAAGTAGTTTTCTTGCTTCCGCCTGTTACCGACAAGTTATGGTTCTGCTGTGGCGTCCATTTGCGGGTGAATTCTTTAATGGGGTCGAACGAGCGATAGAAGTAAGTGCTACCGCCAACGATTTCAAAGTCGCGGCCTTGTTGCATCTCTCCTAGTTCTTCTTGCGACATGCCACCGTACTTGTTTTCCCAATCTTCGAGCTTGCCAATGAGTGCTTCGTCGATGGTATAGCCAATATTAGCCTTTTTAGACAGGCCTTTGCTCTTCATAATTTCGAAGATAAAGCGGGCATTGTCTGAGCTTTCATCTGCTCGGCCATCTTTGTTGGTGTGCTCCAAGCAAAGTTGTTAGAGTAGCTTACGTTAATTTTATCGTTGTTTGAACCCTGTTTGGTGGTGATAAGGATAACACCCCATGCAGCGCGCGTACCGTAGATAGAGGCCGAAGCGGCGTCTTTAAGTACCGAAATGGTTTCGATGTCGTCGGGGTTTACCAAATTAAGGTTGGGTACTTCCACGTTGTCTACGAGGATGAGTGGAGATGTACCGCCTTCAGCACTAAGCGAACCCACCGAGCCACGTAGTTTTACGGCGCTTTGTGTGCCAACACCACCCACGCGATTGGTGATGGTTAGACCAGGTGTGATACCTTGTAGAGCCTTTGCTACGTCGGTGATTGGACGGCTAGCGATGGCCTCTTTCACGTTTACGTTCGACACAGCGCCCGTGAGGTTCACTTTTTTTTGTGTGCCATAGCCCACAACAACCACTTCGCCTAGTTGACTGGCGTTCTCTGTAAGTGTGATGCGCATGTCGGCTTTAGCTGTCACTTGCATGGCGTTATAGCCCACGTAAGTGATGGTAAGTTTGTCTCCAGGACGAGCGTTGATGGTGAAGTGTCCGTTAATGTCGGTCACTGCTCCCACGCCTTTGCCTTCTATGGCTACAGAAGCGCCTGTGATAGGCTCGCCATTGGCGTCGGTAACGATACCCGAAAGGGTAGTTTGCTGTTGCACGGCGTTAGTGGCGCGTGGCGTTTGGGTGGCTGCAGCGTGTGCCTGTTGTAGGGCGAAGGTGCCTGACAGGGCTGCGAAAGCCGCGCTTAGATAATAGATTCTTCGCATTTTTAATAAATGATTTGTTGGTTATAGGCATGTTTTAATTGTTAGCTCACCTGGGCATTGCTGCCTTATTTGGTATGCTCTGCGCTTTCTTTTCTTGATTATTGGTGGCGTCTTTTATTGCTTTCGTTTGTACACGGCCATGATGCACCTTTTGAAAGCAAGTTCAATCAGCGTGGCACAATCAGTCTGTTTGGGCGCAGTTCACTCTTATAGCCTGCCTTTTTTCTGCTTTTTTGTTTTTGTATGTTGTTAATTAGTGATTTACTTTTACTCATGAGCAGGCAGGGTGCTTGCCTTTTTGGGGGCGAGTCCCTGCCTGTTCTCATTTAGTTTGTAGTGTTAGTGGCGGATTTGGGTTTTATTTCCGCCTGTTGTTCGTTGCTTTTAGCCATGTGCGACTGGCTTTTTGCTAGTCGTTGCCTTTTTGTTCCCTATTACCAGCCTGGGTTTTGGGTTAGATTGCTGAGTGTTATCTGGCCCGTTGGTATGGGGTAGAAGTAGTATTTCTTATCGAAACGGCGTACTTGGTTGAGTGTGTTCGAACCAATCATATATCCATTGCTGTTTACATCCACTTCGGGGTTGGGCACATTGCTAATGTTAGCGCCAAGATAAACGTTAGGATGTTGTTCCGAGTCGATGAGATGCAGTTGATGCCAGCGTATCAAGTCCCAGTAACGAGTCCAGTTATCGAACATCAATTCACATCTGCGTGCGCGTCTTATTTCCCACAACAGGTTGCTAACGCCCATGTTATTGGCGGGGTCGGCAGCAGGTGCGAGTTGTATTCCTGGCAATCCGGCACGTATTTGCAGCTTGTTAATGCTGTTATCAAGGTCGGTTTGCGTGATTGTTCCTAGTTCGGCTTTAGCTTCGGCATAGTCTAAGTACACCACAGATAGCCAGAAAATGGGGCAATCGGTGTATTGACGGTTATTGTTATTGCGTTCGTCGATGGTTAGTTCAGTGGTGTTGTCGTATTTAGAAACAGCATAACCAGTGGTTGAAGTAAAGGCATGAGTTCCTGCACGTTGATAAGCATGACCTTTAAAAGCCAGCACGGGGTCGATGGTTTCAGCCAATCGTTTGTCGCGAACGGCCAGTTGTGCCTCTATTCCATATTGGTTATTGGCGTTTAAAGTGGCAGCATCGTTGGTTGCCAAGCTTGTTGTAGCCTTTGGTTTGCCATCGAGAAAGAGGTAAGCATCGAATGCATCTTTGGTCATACCGTTTGTTCCACTCGTGTTCATTGTGTAATTAATGGTGGAGTGGGTTAGCTTACCTTTCGAGTAAGGCTTGTAGAAAATCATCTCAGGGTTTACTCAAGTCGGTTGAGTTGTAGTTGCCTTTATAGCTAGCGTTAAGATGATAATCTTTAGTCATTAGTTTAGTGCAGGCATCGGCACATTCGTTCAAGAAACGTTGTGCTCTTGTAAGGTCAGGACCTTTGCCAGCGTTGTCTGCTACTGTTCTATATTTACAGTATGTGCCTTCGTATAAAGCCACGTCGGCTTTCATAGCCAGAGCCATATCGGCAGTAAATCTCTGCTTGTTTGTTTGCGTAATGTGTTCGGCCGCGTAGTTAAGGTCGTTTAGTACGCTATCCATCACCACGTCGCGATTTATTCTTGGACCGTATAGAATTTCCTCATCATCGGTGTTTACCACAGTGTTGATTAACGGCACATCACCATATTGGCGCACCAGCTGGTAGTAAGTCCAGGCTCTATTAAGCTTAGCGATGCCCTCATAGGTGGCTTTTGCGTCATAGCTTAGCGAAGATTTGGCCAGACCGGTGAGCACATAGTTGGCATGTCTCACGGTTTCGTAAGCAGATTTCCAGTCGGCCGACGAAGCAACAACATTGGTAAAAGTCCAGTTATTGTCGGTAAAGTCTACTTGGTCGTCGCTTAATGCCTTGAAATAAACCATCCGTACGAACTTCCGTTGCCATAACCTAGGTAGTTGTTTAAGAATGTATTGCACTGGTTATCCAGGTTATCTGTGTTGCTCCAATAAGCAGGAGTATTGGTGAAAGTATCGTCTGGGTGAATATCTAAGAAGCTATTGCAACTAGTAAGCGCACCCATCATCATGATACTGCATATCAATATCTTTTTCATATATATAATGCTTTAGATGATTTCTTGTTTTACAATGTTACTTGCATGCCGAATGAGAACGTGCGTGTTATAGGAGCGGTACGTCCCCAGCCTCCATAAGCAAGGCCTGCGCCTGTACTTATTTCGGGGTCTACTGGCAAATCGTTGCCTTTATGCAGCAAGAACAGATTGCTTGCGCTAAAGTATATGCGTGCCTTTTGTATGTAGGCCTTGCGTGTTAGTTCGGCAGGAAGGGTGTAGCCCAGTGTCACGTTCTTCAATCTTAGATAAGACATATCGGTGAGATAGCGTGTTTGTGGGTAATAGTTGTTTGTGCCGTTGTCTATTCCCGAGATGGTTCCCTTTGGGGTCGTTGCCAGGGAAAAGTCGTGGGTACTTATTGTTTTGGTTTATTTCGTAGCCCGTAATGGTTTTGTAGTCGGCCGTAAAGTTCACCTTGTTATAGCTTGTTTGGTGTGCATATAGTGCAAGGTCGGCATCGCGCATCAAGGGGGAAATTCATTGAGGAAACGGTCCAAGAGTCGCGTTTGCCCACGCCTTGGAAGAATAGATCGAGGTCGATGCCCTTCCATGTACCACCAAGGTGGAAGCTATATTCGTAGCGTGGCAAAAAGTTTCCAATCACTTTCAGGTCGCCATGGTTGTTGGCTGTTCCTTTACCGCCATCAATCACACCACTACCGTCAAGGTCTTTATACTTCACGTCGCCCGGCCCGTAGTGGAATGAGCCTTGCTCCAACCCCTTTTGGCTAGCAATACCAGCGGCATAGTTCCATGTTCCATCGGGGTTTTTACCAGTGAAATCGCTCTCTTCAAAGTATCTATCGGTTTCAAAACCCCAGATGTCGCCATAGGTTTTGCCCGAATAGTTGGTGTTAAGCAGCATTGAGGGATTGTCCCACTTCGTTACTTTGGTGCGCGAGTCGCTGAGGTTGAAGTTGGCGTAAACGTTAAAATCGCCAAAGCGGTGGTGCCAATCAACGGTAAATTCCCAACCACGGGTGCGCAATGTGCCTGCATTTGATACGGGTGCATCGGCTCCGAGCACTTGCGGGAGTACCTTAGAAGGTGCGAGCATATCGCGGTTTTCGCGTTGATACCAGTCAAAGCCCACCATCAATTCGTTGTTTAAGAAACCCAAGTCGATACCGATGTCGGTGGTGCGTATGCGTTCCCAAGTCAAACTGCTTGCAACGAGGTTAGGCATATTATACATGGTGAGCAAGTTAGCGTTTTCTTTGTTGTTGTCAACCCAATAAACCTTTTTCTCTTCCAGTTGGGTTATCAATTCTTCGAACATGTATTCGCCCACGGCTTCATTACCAATTTCGCCAAATGAGGCACGCAATTTACCGTTGCTTACCACGTCTTTTAAGTTTTTGAAGTAGGGTTCTTCGCTAAAACGATAGCCTAGCGACACCGAAGGGAAGAAAGCCCAGTGGGCATTGTGTGGAAATCTAGAAGAACCATCGTAGCGACCGTTAATCTCCAAGAGGTAGATATCGTTGTAATCGTAGTTAACACGTCCGAAGAAACCTGCCGAAGCGCGACGGTTATGCTTAGAGCCTAGGCTCTGTCCATCTTGTCGAGCCAGGTTTAATTCGGGCTGCGCTTGGTCTAAAAGCACGTTTCTCTGCCCCAAAAGATACGAATATTCTAGCTTTTCGGCATTGAAACCAGCCATTATTTTGAGGTTATGTTTTTGGGCAAACGATTTCTCGTAGTCCATATAAGCATTGAGTGTCCAAGTGTTTTCCTTCGAGTTGTCTTTCCACGTAGACGTTAAGTCTTTGCTCAAGATGTACGAAGGTTTGGCGCTACCCCAGTCAATGCCATAAACCGAGAACTTGCTTGAGTTGCTGTTTAGGTTCTGGATTGAGTAAGTGAAATCGGCGTTGAACGTCAAACCTTCGACGATATTGGCTTTAAGGAAGGTGTTCATGCGAAGAAAGTCGGTAGCTGTTTGGCCCATGGCAGCCTGCTTTAGATGTGCGATGATACGAGGGTCGTATCCGTCGATGGTACCCGATGGCAAGAAGAACGACCCCCAGCGCCATAGGAATTGGTACACATTAGAGGCGGTTTCGGGGTAAGTGTAGTCGCGACGCGTATAGTTAAAGCGTGCGCCCACCTTCAGCCAGTCGTACAGACTTGTGGTTACGTTCACCGTTGCATTATACTTATTCAGTTTGTCGGGGCGCATTTTCATGATACCCTCTTTGTAGTCGTAGCCAAAAGAGAGATAGTAGGCACTCTTACCCGATGAGCCTTGAATAGACAAGATGTGGCTTTGCGAGGGTGAAGCGTTGTTGTAAAAAATCTTATTTACATCCCAGTCGGCATAATAATAAGGCTTAGTGCCAATCATGGTGTAGTCGCCCACATTGTTGTCGTCAACATATTTGCGCATTTCGCCGTAGTTAATTTTGCCACCATTTTGTTGTTTCCACTTCTCGGCGTAGGGCAAAAGCTTGTCGAAATACATACCAAATAGTTCCACTTCGTATTTGCCAGAGTTGGCTCTTCCTTCCAATGCGGCCTTCAACTGTGTGGGAACGTCTGGGTAATCGGGTATAAATGTAGCCTGATCCCAGGCAAAGTTGTTGCTATAAGTAATGGTGGTGCGTTCTGTTGGGCGTGCTCCCTTGGTTTGGATAAGTATAACACCAAAGGCAGCTCTTGTTCCATAAATGGAAGTTGAAGCTGCATCTTTCAGCACCGACACGCTTTCGATGTCTTGCGGATTAAGGAACGAAATATCGTCCATGGGTACACCATCAACCACAATGAGCGGGTTGCTTTTAGCATCGTTGCTCAATGTGCCTACGCCGCGTATGCGCATGGTGGGCTTAGCGTTGATGTCGCCATTGCTGCTAAGTACCGATAAGCCTGGTACAGCACCCTGTAATGCTTTTGCTACATCCTGTTGCGGACGGCCGGCCATTGTTTTTGTGAGGTCAACAGTGGTTACAGCGCCCGTTAGATTGGCTTTTTTCTGCGAGCCATATCCCACAACCACCACTTCAGAAAGTTGTCCAGCGTCTTCTTGCAATTCCACCTTCATTGACTCGGAAGCCGCGATGTTCACGGTTTTGTAGCCCACATAAGAGATGCTCAACTTAGCGCCAGGGCGCACGTTAAGAGTAAATCGCCCGTTGATGTCGGACACGGCGCCTACAGCTTTGCCCACCACGGTGATAGTTGCACCTGTGATTGGTTCGCCTTGGGTGTCGGTAATCACACCTGTGATGGTGTTCTGCTCTTGCAGTTCGGTCATTGTGGTCGCTCCATTGGAGTTTTCTGCCATGGCCGTCATCATGTTAGACGGGGCAGAAAGTGCAGCCAGCGTTGCAAGTAAACAATAAGTTTTTTTCATAAGGACATTATTAGGTGGCTTCTTTGTAAAACCTTTTGGCGTTGTAATCTCTTGTGTGAGAATGGTTTACGCTATTGGTAAGGCTCGCTTTAGTTGCCATTGTTAACTTAAATTGTTTAGAGTCTACAGCCATTTATCATCTTTTTTGGCCGCGACATTATTTTAGGTTTACGCAAATTTACGAGTTTTTAATATACATAGACGTATTTTTGTGTTAAAAAAATAATTTATATCACAAGATTTAAGAGTTTAGCAATAAAAGGTTAATTGTTGTTTGTTTGCCATTTTTACACTATGTTTACGGGTTTGGTGTTTTGCAGAGTGTAAAAAGATGAGATTTTAAACAAAGTTTAGAATACGCTTATTAAATGTTTATTAGTGTGTCGGCTTAATGCTTGGCGTTGGTTTTTGCGATGCGTTTAGTGAAGCGTTTTATTTTTTCGGGTGGGTTGTTTCGTTAGCAAGTACAGCACATGCGTATATGTTTAAACGCCGTTTTAGTGCCTGACGAGCTGTTTACAGGTGCTATAAGCTGTTTAATGGCGCACTATCCAACGTTTTTTGGCCATGCTGAGTGGCTAGTTGCTGCATTTAATCTCCACGTAAATTCATGGGCGAAGAGTTATCCGCGAGCGTGTTTCTGGGCGTTTAATGGTTAAAAAGGGTGGGGCTTGATTTGTTAATGTGGTACGCAAACTTTACAAAATACACTCTTCTGTACAACCCTTTCTAGACGAAAAGGCTCGCTAAAACCTATATAAAACGCCCCAAAGACATAAAATTCACGACGTCAAACAATCAGTTTTTATCTCGTTTTGGGGCATTTACTATGCTTTTGCACTTTTTTTTGAGGAAAATTTGTGCTAAATGTGTGTCGCTCCGACAAGAAAATCGACGCTAAAAAGCACGAAAATGCAGTGCTATCTCTTGCAAAACGCAATGCTATCTCCTACAAAACGCAGTGCTATCTCCTGCAAAACGCAGTGCTAACTCCTACAAAACGCAATTAAAATTGCTGTAAAAAGCGGCTTTAACTTGCGGAGGGAATTGGTAATAGCTTGATATATAGGTTGTTATTGTGTTTTTGATAAATTCCGACAGTCCACTTTTGGTTGAGCGCTTAATTACGCCTTTTTCTTCTATTTTTTGTTCAAAATAGGGAGTTTTGTGCGTTATTTGCTATAATTGTTTATAAATCAACGTGTTATAAACTTTCGAAATACGCGCGAAAATTCGGCCGATGCTCGGATTTTTCACTCCGAAGGCACTCATAATGTTAAATTGCGGTGGAAATATTTTACAATTTACGTATAGCTTTGTCTTTCGCCCTTTGCTAGGATGACCTATTCTTATCAGCCCGTTATTGTTTAAGTTTCTTTAGTTTGCAGTTGAAAGACCTTGCCAGGTGTGCGATTATAGGTTTTGTGTTTGGTTTTATGTCCAAGTTAATCGGTAGGGTTGTTTCTCACAATCAAGGGATGTGAGGAGGCAAAAGAGGAAAGGACGGTGATAAGTGTTAGTGTTTGCCGCTGTTGTGTGTTGTTAATGGCAGAGCGTGGCGCTTAAACGGTAAGAAAGATGCCCGCAAGTAAAGCCCTTTTGTGCGATTTTGCTTAGTGCTGAGCGAGCCTTTACTATGCAGGAAAAAAGAAAGCCCCATCTCCAGCGCTTAATGCTCTTGCTGGAGATGAGGCTTATTGTATATAGGAGTTAAACTCTAAGATGGGTTTAGTCTTCCATTCTTTGGGCCACTTTACCACTATTTGCATCAATTTTCTTTTTCGAATCGCCCGTGATGAACGGCACGAGAATGAGGCAGACGATGATAAGGAAGTCTACAATACCAACGGTGAGAATGATATTGGTGAGAGTTTGAGTAGTCATGTTCCAGCCTTCGGGTAGGGTTATGCCCCAAATCTTCATGATGGCGAAGAGAACAATGAGCACGATGAGCAAGACAACGCTGAGTGTTATGAATTTGATATATTTCATTGTCTATATTGTTATTGAGTTGATAATTATTTAAAGCGAGCGTCTCAGGAGTTTGGTGAGGCCTTTGAGCGATTATATTTCGTTGAGTAGTTCGCGTTTTTTAGCTCGTAGTCGGCCTCGCTAATTACATTTTCGTCTCTAAGCAGTCGCAGGCGAGTCAGTCGGCGTGTGAGTTCGTCGGTGGGGTTGGATCGTTCGTTAATGATTTGGGCTGCAGCGCCCATTTGTTTACCCATTTCCAGTCCCACGCCCATCTGCACTCCAGTGCCAGCCATTCCGCCTTCGTTGCGTGCAGCGTCTCGCAGTGCGCGCAGTTTTTCAAGTTCAGCATAGGTAAGTCCGCCCTCTTTAGCAGCTTGCGAGTCGGCAGTAACGTCGGCAATTCGTCCGATACGTTCTTGCGTTTGCTCGTCGAACACCGTACCATCAACACGGAAGTCGGTTAGTGTGAAGCCCAGCTGTTCGGTATCTTGGTTGAGTAGGCTCGTCATTTGTAGTCCAATCTCGGTGAGATGTCCATCAATTTCGTTGTAGGCATATCCTAGTTTGTGAATGGAACTAATAATGTTTTGCGAAAGTCGGCCCAGCAGGAGTTCTCTAATTTCGTCGTTGCTAACCTCAGCTTTAGCACCAACGATGTTGATAAAGAAGTGTTCGATGTTGCTAATTTTGTAAGAGAAAGTTCCGTTAGCGCCCATTTCTACGGGCAGTTTATATTGTGGGTCGATAAACTTCACGGGCGAGGCTGTGCCCCAGTGTTGGTTGGTTACTTGAGCCTTGCGGAAGAAGAATATTTGCAATTTGTGTTCGCTTTCGAAGTTTTGTCGCAAGTTTACCAATGTGGTGAAGAAGGGGTGGTTGTCTGTTTTGAGGTTAAAGGTGCCTTCGTCGGTAAGAACATCGGCCACTTTACCTTCGTAAACCAGCACGGCGCCTTGTCCTGGAGCCACAATTAGCTTGCTGGCGTTTTTTATCTCGTCGGTTTTAGATGGATATTTGTACCAGAGAAGGTGTTGCTTGTCGGCGTTCCATTGAATAACTTCCGACAATTGACTGCGAAAAATATTGGTTATGCCCATGATGTATGTTTATATAAATATGAGTAACGTGAATGAGTTATTGATAGCGGTTTAGAACTCTCTTGTTGCTACGGTTTTTCCATTAAGTCCCAATAGCCACACTTTGTTATATCCGCATATGATAAAGCCTTGTGGTGAGTGTACCACATGTCCCTGTAAGGAGTAAAAATGATAATTTTCGGGCTCTTTCACCGACCACAAAGGTTTGGCTGTTGTGGCGTCAAGGAGTTGGTAAACGTATTCAGCATCTTCAGATGCTGTGGATTTAAAGCGTATAAACACATGCGAATCGTTCGACCAGAGTACGCTTGCAGAGAAGTAAGTTGCGTCGGGTGTGAAGTTTTCGTATTTAATAAGTCGTGCTCTTTCTTTGTCGAAAGTGCTGATGAAGGCCTTTACCGACCCTTCATTTCCTACGAATATACCCCATTTACGTCCAAAATCTCTGCACCAACCGAAGGACCAACTATCAGATTTGGGGTATCCCACTTGCGTGTAATGCGAGTATTTTATCAGTTGGATCTCTTGTTCGGGATAGTCGGTAGTGGTTCGTGAGAAATCGAAATCGGTTTTTACAACGGGGTTGGGCAGTGGTTTCTCGCAGGCTTCGAACAATTCCCGCTGTGTGTACACCTTATTAATAATAGGCAGGTAAAAGCGTTCTTTAGCCGTGTTGGTCATTATTTTGAAGCCATCCGAGTCGCCACTGGATAAGAATTTGATGTTTGCAAATCCCGATTCCAGTTCAGGCACGTTTTTATAGCTTGTCATCTCTTTGAGGTCGAGCGTGCTTTTATCGATGGTGTACCAGGTGCTATTGTTGAGAATGATGTTAACCGAGCCATCGTCGAAGGTTCTTCCCTCTACCTCTTTAAGTTTTTCTATAGGCAGTTGGGTTGTTTTGATGGGTTCGTCCTTTTTCAAATCGTAGATGCGAATTTGGTTTTCGGTTATTTTTTTCGCGTAATCGCCTCTTGAGTATACGCCAAAAACAGCCACAACGGCGCGACCATCCTTTGTAACAAAGGGTACGAGTTTTTTAAAACTGAAGCTTTCTTCTATTTTAGGCTCATTATTCGCGGTGGAGTTAAAGTAATAGGGTCGTCAGAGGATAAGAAGCTGAAGCAAGTAGAAATGACAAAGGGTATAATCATAAAGCCCAATATCGCCCCAATAATGGCCAGATGCTTAGCGTTGAGGCCGTTAAGCAGGTTGTTTTCTGGGGCAATGTATCGGTGGTTGATGTTGATATCGTCGCTATCAAGGAAAAACTCTGTAGAGCATGCTTCACATTGGTAATAATCGGGACGCGTTTCTCTCACCTTTGTGCTTCCGCAATGCGGGCATTTTATAACTTTTATATGTTTACTCATGTTGGTTGTCCAATTCTCAAGAGATGTGTAAATGTTGGTTTTCTAATTAATTTTAGTTTGTTCTGAATAGTCTTTTGACTACAAAATATTGCTTTACGTGTTCATGTTTTTAATCATACGTATCGCCCTTCGGTGCGTGTGGTAGCCCTCGTTACAGTTTGTTGGGTGGGCGTTGCCTTAATGTTTGGGCATCAACGTGCAGGTTAAGTGCTGCATTTACCGAAGTGGAATTTCAGAAACAGTTTTATTTTGGGTTGTCTTAACTGTTTTTTTTAGAACATTCTTAATGTTGTTGTTGGTTCTTAAACCGGTTTGCTTTTAAACATTCAAGGCACTCTAGCCCTTTAAGGCCAGAGTGCGCTCGAAGATTTTTGGGTGAATGTGGGCGCTTTGCGTGCATGTGTTAGTCAAGTTGAGGAGGTTGACTTACAGGCATTGCAACGTCCATGATTCAAGGCCGTGGTTTATCGCCTAGCGTCGAGTTGCTTTTTCAGCAGTTCAGGGATTTCGCTTGTTTCTCTAGCCACGGGAATACCAGCAGCTTCGAAGGCGGCAACCTTTTCTTTAGCCGTGCCGCTACTGCTAGAGATGATGGCTCCAGCGTGTCCCATTTGTTTGCCTTTAGGAGCTTCGCGCCCCGATATGAAAGCGGCAACGGGTTTAGTTACGTGAGCCTTGATGTATTCGGCAGCTCTTTCTTCAGCGTCTCCGCCAATTTCGCCAATGATGGCAATGCTATCCGTTTCGGGGTCGTTTTGGAACATTTCGAGTAAGTCTTGGAAGTAAAGTCCCACGATGGGGTCTCCGCCAACGCCCACAGCAGTGCTTTGTCCCATGCCCTTTTGGGTGAGGTTGTACACCACTTCGTAGGTTAGAGTGCCACTTCGACTGATAACTCCAGTTCCACCTTTCTTAAAGATGTTAGTAGGCATGATGCCCACCATGCTTTCTTCGGGCGAAATAAGTCCGGGACAGTTGGGTCCGATAAGCTTAGCGCCCTTTTGTTGGATGTAGTTATAAGCCTGCACCACATCGAGTGTGGGCACGCCTTCAGTGATACAGATGATGAGTTGAATGCCAGCATCGGCGGCTTCCATCATTGCGTCTTTGGCGAAAGCTGCGGGAACGAAGATTACTGACGTGTTGGCTTGAGTGGCTTCGACGGCATCTTTCACGGTGTTGAACACGGGGATGCCATTAACTTCCTGTCCGGCTTTGCCTGGAGAAGTGCCACCAACAACGTTAGTTCCATACGCTTTCATCTTGGTGGCATGAAAACCACCATCTCGGCCCGTGATACCTTGCACGATGAGCCTTGTATTTTTGTTGATTAGAATACTCATTTTAGGATGTTTTTAGATTGTGAATGTATTGTTCACTACTGGTTAAATAACTTGCGAATGCAATGTTCGGTCTTTCCTTAAGTGCGTTTGCGTTTAATATCCAGCAGCAGCAACGGCTTTTTTACCAGCTTCGGCCATTGTTTCGGCTACGATGAAGTTGGTGCCTTTAAGCAATTCGCGTCCTTCTTTCTCGTTTGTGCCGGTAAGACGAATAACGATGGGCATATCGGTTTTCAGTTCTTTGAAAGCCTCGATAAGTCCCGTAGCCACGTCGTCGCAGCGAGTAATACCACCGAAGATATTGATAAGCACCACGCGCACATGTTTGTCGGCCATCAGAAGTTTCATTGCTTCAACAATCTTTTGTGGGTTAGAGCTACCGCCGATGTCGAGGAAGTTGGCAGGATTACCACCATAAAGTTTAATCATGTCCATGGTAGCCATGGCCAATCCAGCACCATTCACCATGCATCCAATTTCACCACCGAGGTTAACATAGCTAAAACCTTTGTCTTTAGCCTCTTGTTCTTTCTTCTCATCTGGTGTAGGTTCGAACATTTCGAAGATGTCTGGGTGGCGGTAAAGGGCGTTGTTGTCGAAGGTCATCTTGGCGTCGATGGCCTTTAGTTGTCCTTCTTTGGTTAGCACTAGCGGGTTGATTTCGGCCAGCGATGCATCTTTTTCAACGAACAGCTTATACAATTTTTGGAACAAAGGCACAGCTTGTTTCACCTGAGCCATGTCGTCGAAGAGTTTAAAAGCTGCTTCGCGCGCTTTGAAGTCGGTTAGTCCAACGGATGGGTCGATAGCAATCTTGAAGATTTTCTCTGGCGTTTCTTTAGCCACAGCCTCGATATCCATACCTCCTTCGCGGCTCAACATGAGTATAGCACCCTTCGATTTGCGGTCGATAACGATGCTTACATAATACTCAGCGGCGATGTTTACGGCCTCTCCCACCAATATACGGTCTACGGTAAAGCCTTTAATGTCCATCCCAAGGATGTTAGTGGCATGCTCTAGCACTTCGGCTTCGTTGCTAGCAAGCTTCACTCCGCCGGCCTTTCCGCGGCCACCGGTGTGCACTTGCGCTTTTACCACACATCGTTCTGTGCCAAGTTTCTTGAAAGCTTCTACTGCCTCTTGGGGCGTTTTGCATAGAATGCTGTTGTCTACTGGCACGCCATAACTTGCAAAAATACCTTTTGCTTGATATTCATGAACTTTCATAGTTTGATAATTAATTATTTGAGAATGAGTTCTAAGTGCAAATTTAGTTTTTTTTGTTAATCCACAGCGTTGTTTACTGGGGTATTTTGTTGAATAATGATTTTTTAACAAACCTGCTTTTTGTATGCCTTTTGACAAAGTTTTGTTGTTTTTGCCCTTGTGTCTGTCTGCTTTTTCGCTTCTTAGGCATGTAGCTTACAAGTTGAAAGGCTATAGTTCGTTGTGGCGAACAAGTTGAAAGTTACTTCTTGTTCGTTTCTTTCGTGTTGCAGGTTGTTGTTTTAGTTCAGCATGAGTGTCATTTCTGCCTGTTCGTTGCCAAAGATAAAGTCGGCCAACTGTTCGATGCGCAGCCTTGTGGCGTTAGCATCTGGTTCGTCGGTTTTCTTCACTTTTCCGTTTGCCAAGATATAATAGGCATTGTTCATGGGTATGTCGTGGTCGTCTTCCACACGTATAACGGTGTTTGTTTCGGGATGTTGTTGCAGGTAAAGTTTGAGTGCTCGTTTGGCATTCACCACGCGAATCATCCCTCGAACATTGTTTTCTGGACGTTGATACTTGTCGCCCATCAGTCGGATGTCTTCTTTAGCCACGTCGAAAGCGTCGGCGTCGTGTAGCACGATGCACGATTTGGCTCTTTGCCAGCGGTCGAATGTAGCAAAATTCATGCTTTCTATGCCTTCTGGAGGCGGTGTACAAGTTATTTGTTGAGCGTATCCGCACTTAGCATACCAATCAAAGAGCCATTCTTCGGCAGGTATGAGCGAGGCAAAAACGGTGTCCTTATAATATAAGTCGAAGTGCGCTTGTCGCATCAAGTTATCGGCAACGCCCTGCTGTCGATAGTCGGGATGGGTGCTCACACCACTTATATAGGCTGTTTTTACTTCCGTTCCGTGATACAATAAGTTATAGGGGAGCGTCTGCAGAGCGGCCACCACGTGGTTGTCTATTTGGCAAACGATATTGAATTTGGGTTTGAACACGCGCGTGAAGTAGAGGTTAACAAACTCATCGGTGTCTTCGAACACCAATTTCCACAGCGATTTCGTTTCTTCTTTAATTCGGTTTACGTCTTCAAACAGTGCCAACGGGTGTTGTTCCATCACGCTGTTTTTCTCTAAAAGGATGTCGGGCTTGTACGATTCTTTCGCTCTTCGCAGTCCTTCGTCGCCCATGTCTTCTTCTCTATTGATGTAATAGTATTGTTCGGGCAGGTGTTTCACAAACTCTTGGTTGATGATGGTGAATGCGCCCTCGTAGTTTACGTCGGCCTTTTCAACACAAACGTCGAACGTGTTTTGGTTGATAGGGCAGCCAAAGGTGAAAGCCACTAGGTTGTTGTTCACCCAAATCGTTCCACCAACAAGTCCCAATCTATCCCATCTATTAAATGCACGAGTCATCGAGCGCAGCTCTTCGGAGAGTCCTTCGTCAAGGTCGTCCTCGTCGTTATCGTCTTTCGACACGTTTCTCCATTGTTTTTCGAGTGCCAAACATTGGGGGATAAGGTCGGGTGTAAGTTCCTTATACACATAATTGGGGTAAAGGTTCTTAAACTTATTGATGTGGTTGCGTTTGCTTTGCAGCTTCTTTCCCGAGAGATTAATCAGCTTTTCGCGCGTGTAGATATAGTCGGCGAAATCTCTGTTAGGCTTTATTTCAAATGTGTTGGGGAAGCGAAGTTCAATCAAGTCGCGCATATAATTGCACACGCCCATGAGCAAAAAAAGGATGTCCCATGGCAATAGAGTCATCGCGTATAGCTTTAATCACGTTGATAGAACATTCGTCGCAGGGTTTCACCTTATAGGTCCCGTCTTCTTGCAGCTGCGGTTTAGCCACGGGCATCATGTAAGCAAGGTGGCGATTATAGTGAAATCTAAACACCAAATAGTCGTCTACGATGGCAAATTGTGTGTTGTATAAGAATCTCCAACTGATGAGGTTGGCAAACGATAGGTCGCAATTTTGCCGTTCGCCCCATAGCGTATAGCTTTGAATGAGTTGTTTGTCGGCTGTTGCGAGGTCTTTAAATTTTATCATACGCTGGTTGGTTGCTGGTGTTGAATTTGTTTAGGGCAATCTATTGAAATAGCTTTGCGGGACATGTTACGACTCTTTTCTGGTCACGAATATCTATTACCGAACCTATTCGGCTGCCCCACGATACAAAATTATTAATTTTTATTTGTCGGACAAAGGCTATCCCATATATTTTTGTTACTTTTGCATTGTTCATATAACAAAACAACGTAATAAAAAATAACTACATTAACTATAAGGAAAATAACAATGGACCTATTAGACCAAATTATAGCGCGTGCTAAGAGCGACAAGCAGCGCATCGTTTTGCCCGAAGCTAGCGAAGAACGCACGCTTAGAGCAGCCGACAGAGCTTTAGCCGACGAAATCGCCGACATCATTCTCATTGGCAACCCATCCGAAATTCATAAGCTGGCAGAGGCTCGTGGACTGGTAAACATCAGCAAAGCCACCATCATCGACCCGCTTGACAATCCCGATAGCGAAGAACTGGCCGAGTTGTTGGCACAACTTCGTAAGAAAAAAGGTATGACTATTGCACAGGCTCGCGAGCTAGTGAAGAACAATTTGTACCTTGGTTGCATGCTTATTAAAACCGAAAAGGCCGACGGACAGATATCTGGCGCACTCAGCACCACTGGCGATACGCTGCGCCCTGCATTGCAAATCATTAAATGCGAACCGGGTGTTACCTGCATTAGTGGCGCTATGCTGCTGGTTAGCACACAGAAAGAGTATGGCGAAAATGGTGTTCTCGTAATGGGCGACGTGGCTGTTACGCCTATGCCCGATGCCAGTCAGCTTGCCCAAATCGCTGTTTGCACCGCTGCAACAGCTCGTTGTGTGGCTGGATTTAAAGACCCCCGTGTGGCCATGCTGAGCTTCTCTACCAAGGGAAGTGCTAGCCATGAGTTGGTGGATAAGGTGGTTGAGGCTACCCGATTGGCCAAGGCTATAGCCCCCGACCTGCGTATCGACGGCGAATTGCAGGCCGATGCCGCACTGGTTCCATCCGTTGGACAGAAGAAAGCGCCTGGAAGTGCCATCGCAGGTAATGCCAATGTGCTGGTGGTGCCCAACCTCGAAGTGGGAAACATTAGCTACAAGCTGGTGCAACGCCTAGGAAACGCCCAGGCCATTGGCCCGATTTTGCAGGGCATAGCACGCCCTGTTAACGATTTGAGTCGCGGTTGCTCGGTAGACGACATTTATTACATGGTGGCCATTACTGCTTGTCAGGCACAAAACGCCAAGGCCAAAGCTTGCGCGCTCAATGCCGATAAATAAATAACAACGATATATAACAATGAAAATCTTGGTTTTAAACTGTGGAAGCTCGTCCATTAAGTACAAGCTCTACAACATGGACGATAAGTCGGTTCTGGCTCAAGGAGGCGTTGAACGCATCGGTCTAGACGAGGCTTTTTTGAAACTAACACTGCCAAACGGCGAGAAAAAAGTGATTATGCACGACATGCCCGACCACAAGGAGGGTGTGAACTTCGTGTTCCAAATGCTGCTCGATAAAGAGATTGGCGCCATTAGCGATCTCAAGGAGATTGACGCCGTGGGTCATCGCATCGTGCAAGGTGGCGACAAGTATAACGATAGCTGTATCGTTACGCCCGAGGTAGAAAAAGGTATTGAAGAACTTTGCGACCTTGCCCCTGTGCACAACGCAGGCCATCTTCGTGGTATCAGAGCCGTAGATGCCCTTATGCCCACCACGCTCAAGTGGTTGTGTTTGATAATGCCTTCCATAGCACCATGCCCGAACATGCTTTCCTCTATGCTGTTCCTTATAAGTTCTACGAGAACTACCATGTTCGCCGCTACGGTTTCCATGGCACAAGCCACCGTTATGTATCGCAACGCGTGTGCGATTACCTGGGTCGCGACATCAAAACCCAACGCATCATCACTTGCCACATTGGCAATGGCGCCAGCATGGCTGCCGTTAAATTTGGTAAATGCATTGACACCTCAATGGGTCTTACACCACTCGAAGGCCTTATGATGGGCTCGCGTTCGGGCGATATCGACCCCTCGGCTGTTACTTACCTGATGGATAAAACGGGAATGAAGCCACAAGAAATGGCCGAATACCTCAATAAGCAGAGTGGTGTGCTGGGTATCACGGGAATCTCTTCGGATATGCGCGAAATTGAATCGGCTGCAGCCGAGGGCAATAAGCGTGCACAACTGGCGCTCGACATGTACAACTATCGCATTAAGAAATACATTGGCGCCTACGCTGCTGCAATGGGTGGTGTAGACATCATCGTTTGGACGGCTGGTGTTGGCGAAAACCAAACGGGAACGCGCCTCGATGCTTGCAGCGATTTAGAGTTCTTGGGTATCAAGATGGATGCCGAAGCCAATAAAGTGCGTGGCAAAGAGGCTATTATCTCTACGCCCGACTCGAAGGTTACGGTGTGCGTTATCCCCACAGACGAAGAACTGGTTATCGCAAGCGATACACAAAAGCTTGTGAGCAAACTTGGATAAATGCCTCGCTAGCGCCTTAACGCTACTGATACTATTGGCCATGCTAGGATGCTAGCCACCCAATACCCTTTAAGCGACCAATTGAGCCATGCGCCCAATTGGTCGCTTTCTTTTCTACCTATTATTAGGTATTGTCTTATTGTTTATCTATTGTTAACTTTGCAGCCTTATTCTGGATAGTTGTATTTCATAACATCGCATTCCAGCTTTTCAAACAAACGTACATTCAGCAACTGAACCCTTCATCCCAATCAGTACTGCGTGTTTCTCGTGTTACTTGGTTGCAGTGGCTTTATTCCTTCTCATCTTGCCTAATGAAGGATGAAAGCTGAGAGGTGAACTTTAAATGTAAAATATTCGGTGCAAAATTTAACACTGTGAGTGGCTTTTTTGCGCGCCAATCGTCGCGCGGTCGCAAATATTCAATTCTCGCGAGAGTTTGTTGAGGCGAAACAAAGATGTGGGAGGCAAATACCGACAAAAGGATTATTAGCAGGAAAAGTTGCTGTTTACACCAAAAAATAGATAGTTTAAAACAAAAATTAGACTAAAATACAGCAAAACGCCGTGCAATATGCAGCAAAATACCTTGCGTTTTGCTGCTAAACGCAGTGCGTTTTGCTGCTAAATGCAAGGCTAAATGGTGCAAAACGCAGAGCTAAATGGTGCAAAACGTGTTTTTTTACAGCGCCTAAATCTTTACAATCGAGAGTAGAATGGTACCTAATTTTGGTGAAAATATCGCCAAAAGTCTACTTTTTGCATGCTAAAACTGGTTTTTGGGACGACGAAAAATTGTGATCTTGGCACCAAATAGAAAGGCAAAAAGGTGCAAATTGATACTTTGACACTCAAAAAGGCTGTAAAATAAAATGTGCAAGACTGAAATAAAGGCCTAAAACCATGCTTTAGAGCATCTGTTTTCGCTAGAAGGGGTCGGAATTTGAGAGGTGTTTTGTAAAATAATAGCACTTGTTTTAACAGTTTAAGGCGGGCAAATGGTTTCAAAAAAACAAGCTTCACGTCCTGTTAATGCGCGCACACAAGCGTTTCACACACAAAATTAACCACTCTGTAACAAGCGCATTTCTCGGCCCAACGCCATAAAGAGAAGGTGTGTTTGAGGCTGTTAACACGCAACAGATTGTCGAAGCATATTGTGGCGTTGTGCAATTTTTTACACATAAAAGTATGGCGAGGTGGAAATAAAACAGTAACTTTGTGCAACAAAACCTAAAGATAATTATTTAACGATGACAAAGCGCATGCCTTGGGCATTGCAATAAACCTTTATAAGACACGGAAGAAATGATGACATTAATTGTTGTGAGTGGCTCGAGACATACCGACTGGGTATTTGTTGAAGATGGAAACATCGTGGAAAAGGCTCGTACTGAGGGATTAAATCCTTATTTCCAAACCCGAAAGGAAATAAGCCGAAGCGTTAGACTGGGCTTGCCCGAGGAGTATTTTCATCGTAAGCTGCAAAAAATATATTATTATGGTGCAGGATGTAGCAACGAATCCAAAAAGAAAGTGGTGAGCACGTCTATCATCTCGCAATTTAAAACCCCAACTTTCGTTGAAAGCGATTTGCTGGCGGCTGCTCGTGGCATGTGTCAAGATAAGCCGGGCATTGCCTGTATTCTTGATACGGGTAGCAACTCGTGTTTTTATAATGGTGAGGAAATTGTTAAAAACGTGCGACCTGGTGGTTTTATTCTTGGCGACGAGGGTAGTGGTTCGAACATGGGAAAGTTGTTTCTCTCGGATGTTCTTAAACGTTTGGCACCAGAAGAATTGGTGGTTGATTTTCTATATCGAAACAACACCACGCCATCCGAAATGATGGAGAAGGTGTATAACGAGCCTCTGCCACATTATTATTTGGCTACGGTGAGCAATTTCTTGGCCGAAAGGTCAAACCATGAGTATGTGCGCGAACTGGTTGCAGACAGCTTCCGTAACTTTATCAAACGCAATTTGATACAATACGATTTTCAATCGCAGCCCGTTTACTTCATGGGTAAGATTGCAACAACGTGGGAACGACTGCTACTCACCGTGTGTTCGGAATTTAATTTCCAGCCTGCACGCATCGAAACCGATATTATTCCAGGACTGGTTAACTATCACAACCTGCGGCATCGACAAGGAAGCGACGTGCGCGGATAATGTTTGCGAAGCGCTCTTGTTTGCCCAATGAGGCAGCAAGGGCGCTTCGAGGTTTTATAAGGTGCATTTGTGGGCGTTGGTTTTGGGGCAAATTTCATCGTGTGAACATCTACTTTTGCACGCCAAAAACACGATGTTACAAGCCAATTGGTGAAATAGGGGAGAGGTTAAAAGGATGACCTTGAAGGCTTAACATGTATTAAATAGGCAGATGGATAAGACAACAAAATATAAAATGTAATATATTTATGGATAAATGCTTGCAACGTAAATAATAAAGAATTAACTTTGTAATGTGTTTTTCATAGTATTAGATTTAAGGTTAACAAAAGGTTGGGGCTCAGCGGAGCCCTTTTTTTATGCCTTAAATTTAGGGCTAAGTGCCGTTTTTTCATCTGTTTATCGCTGCATTTGACTTGTTTTTCGCACAGGTTGAGGGCTAATCCATAAGTTTGTGAAGTAATATTGCACGATATTTGTGTTTGTGTCGCGATTTTTATTAACTTTGCAGTCAAGCCCCCAGCATAGAATACTGTGCTAAAGATGCGTTTAGAGAAGCGCGGAGAGTGTTATAATATGGTGGTTAAGGGCAAATGTGAGTAGTGAGCCAATCGTGGCGCGCAACAAAGTGTAAGCGTGGCAGTTTCTTAACGAATTGAAACACGCTCGTGGCAGTTTCAATAGGCAGCAACAACGATTATCTAAGTGCGCAGATGTAAGGCCACACAAATTCGATAACAAGAAATACGCAATTTTATTATTACGAAATGAACAAGCAACAGCCGTCGCTCACCGAGCGTAAGTATCTTTTACCCTTTGTGCTTATCACCACCCTGTTTTTTCTATGGGGCTTTGCTAGAGCCATACTTGATGTTTTGAACAAGCATTTTCAAAACGAACTCAATATATCGATAGCCCAATCGGCCTTTATCCAGGTAACAACCTACTTGGGTTATTTCATCATGGCCATCCCCGCGGGGTTGTTTATCAATCGTTTTGGCTACCGTCGAGGGGTGGTATTTGGCCTGTTGCTCTTTGCGTTGGGGGCATTTCTCTTTGTTCCAGGTGCCTATCATAGCACGTTCGAGGTGTTTTTAGTGGCTTTATTTGTTCTTGGTTGCGGACTAACGTTTCTCGAAACGGCCGCCAATCCCTATGTCACCGAATTGGGTTCTGAACAAACGGCCACCAGTAGACTCAATCTCTCGCAATCGTTTAACGGCATGGGAAGCATCTTTGCCACCTTAAGTGTGGGGCTGTTTCTCTTTCGAGGCGACAGCGAAGGGGGCAATGTGGCCGTGCCTTACGTGGTGCTGGGCATTGTGGTGCTTATTATTGCGCTGGTGTTTTCGCGTGTGCAATTGCCCGAAATACATCCCTCAGGCGGCGAAGAGCAGGAAGGTGGCGGGCTGCATAACCTTTTTTTGCTCTTTAAGAAACCCATGTTTGTGTTGGGTTTGGCCGCTCTTTTGGCTTACGAAGTGGCCGAAATATCCATTAATAGCTATTTCATCAACTTTGTAACTGGGCAAGGATGGATGACAGATAAAGTGGCTTCGATGGTGTTGACCGCCGCATTGGCCTTTTTTATGATAGGACGGTTTGGCGGAAGTTGGGTGTTGCGCCGTGTTAGTGCTCAGCGTGTGTTGCTGGTTTGTGCAGTGGGCTGCGTGGTAAGTATGTGCATGGTGTTGCTCAATGCGGGCTCGTTGTCGTTGATAGGGTTGCTAGTCAACTATTTTTTCGAAGCCATTATGTTTCCCACCATCTTTTCTTTAGCCCTTAAAGATTTGGGCGTTCTCACCAAAAGTGCTTCATCAGTACTGATGATGACACCCGTGGGTGGATGCGGTTTTTTGCTGATGGGTCTTATTGCCGATGGTGGCAACCCCGTGCTTCCCTTTGTTTTGCCTCTTGCAGGCTTTGCGGTGGTGCTGGCTTATGCGTGGAAAGTGAATAGCGCGAGGAGATAGGTGATTGCTACTTCAAGGGAGAAAGTTTAGCAATGGCTTCGAAGAATTCAAGTTTAGCAATGGCCACTTGAGTGTATAAGGTCTCGATGATTTTAAGCATACCAAGGCTATTTAGGCTATCTATGAGCAAGTTATAATCCCTAAAAGAACATAATATAATCCCGCTTATGCCTATAAGTGGGATTTTTTTTGTAACTTTACCACACTATTCACCAACAACCCGGTAGTATGCCACAATAAAGGCAGCCGGCAAAACACAAAAACAATCGTTCAAAGCATGATCACTACATTAGTAATCCTCGCAATTTCGGTAACTATGTTTATAATTGGCCGCGTCCGCTCTGATGTGGTGGCAGTTTGTGCCATGGCTGCACTGCTTATTTTTGGCATCCTAACCCCAGCCGAAGCCCTTGCAGGCTTCTCTTCTACCGTTGTTATCATGATGGTGGGCCTGTTTGTGGTGGGCGGAGCCATATTCCAAACAGGCTTGGCCAAGGCAGCTAGTCATCGAATAATGGCGCTTGCAGGTGGAAACGACACGTTTATGTTTCTGTTAGTGATGTTTGCAACGGCCATCATTGGTGCCTTTGTGAGCAACACAGGTACAATTGCGCTGATGATGCCTGTGGTGGTTAGCGTGGCAACACAAAAGGGAATGCACCCCGGGCGAATGCTTATGCCACTGGCTTTTGCTAGCAGTATGGGCGGTATGCTCACACTTATTGGTACACCCCCTAACCTTGTGATACAAGAAGCATTGACACAGGCAGGCGAAACGCCACTTACCTTCTTCTCGTTTACTCCCGTGGGACTTATTATCGTGGTGATTGGCGTGCTGTTGATGTTACCCCTGTCGCGCATGTTCTTGGGAAAACGCAAACAAAAAGATGGCGATGCAGCCAATAAAGGTAAACATTAGACCAGTTAGTGGAGGAATATAACCTCCAACATCAACTTAGAAGATACCACATCACACCGCAATCGCCTATCACAGGACAAACCCTGGCCGAACTAGACCTGCGCAACCGATTTGGCGTTAGCGTGATGGAGATAAGGCGAAAGGCTGCACGAAGTGGCCGATTTATTCGTAACGTGAAGCAAAGCATGCCCATGCCCGACAGTATGATGCAGGCTGAAGACATCATTTACATATCAGGAGACAACGAACAGATGGACCGCTTTGCCAAGGATATGAAGCTGGAACAGCTGGACGACACCGGAATTGACTTCTACGACTTGGGTATTGCCGAACTGGTGCTTATGCCAACCTCGCAACTTAATGGCGCAAGACTAAAGACTTCGGGACTAAGAGAACACTATAACGTGAATGTTCTGGGTATTAGACGTAGTCATAACTACATCCTCAACGACCTCTCCGAAGAAAAATTGCATGCAGGAGACGTGTTGTTGGTGCAGGGCTCGTGGACCAATATCGGACAATTGGCAGGCGAAAACGAAGACTGGGTGGTGCTGGGACAGCCCAAAGAACAGGCTCAAAAGGTGATTCTTACTAATAAAGCTCCCATCGCTGGCGCTATCATGGTGTTGATGGTGGCCATGATGATGTTCGACTTCATACCCATTGCACCCGTTACGGCCGTTATCATTGCAGGACTTTTAATGGTGCTAACGGGATGTTTTAGAAACGTGGAAGCAGCTTATAAAACCATCAATTGGGAAAGTATAGTACTCATTGCAGCCATGATGCCCATGTCTACCGCCCTTGAGAAACAGGTGTGTCGGCGCAAATATCACACACTTTGGTAGACTCGCTGGGAAGCATGAGCCCACTTGTGCTGCTCGCAGGTATATATCTCACCACTTCGGTGATGACAATGTTTATCAGTAACACCGCAACAGCCGTGCTAATGGCCCCCATAGCCCTGTCGGCCGCAAAGGAAATACACGCCAGTCCCTACGCATTCCTCTTTGCAGTGACCATCGCTGCCAGTATGTGTTTTATGTCGCCGTTCTCCACTCCGCCTAACGCACTGGTGATGAGAGCCGGACAATACACCTTTATGGACTATGTTAAGGTGGGCTTCCCCTTACAATTGGTCATCGGCGTGGTGATGGTTTTCCTACTCCCTATCATCTTCCCGCTATAATAAAACTAACGTATGCAAATGTAAAGTAAAGCTGACAAAAAGTTAGTCAATAACTGATAAATGTCAAGTAATGTTGCATTTCGAAGGCGCAAGACAATAAAAACACAAACAACTCTTTGTGTTGACAAATTAAAACATTAAATTTGCATGTGTTTAAAAGAGTATCAGGAAATCCAACTTTATAATAAAATAAAATTATGGTAGATTACAAATCACTAGGCCTAGTAAACACTCGCGAGATGTTTAAAAAGGCTATCAATGGCGGATATGCAATTCCGGCATTCAACTTTAACAACATGGAACAGCTGCAAGCCATCATTAAGGCTGCTGCCGACCTCAAATCACCCGTAATCTTACAGGTATCGAAGGGCGCACGCAACTATGCTAACCCCACCCTTCTGCGTTATATGTCACAGGGCGCTGTTGAATACGCAAAAGAACTCGGTGTAAAACACCCCGAAATCGTTATCCACCTCGACCACGGAGATAGCTTCGAAACTTGCAAAAGCTGTATCGATGCTGGCTTCTCTTCTGTAATGATCGACGGTTCGTCACTTCCTTACGACGAAAACGTGGCTCTTACCAAGAAGGTTGTTGAGTATGCACACCAATTCGACGTAACTGTTGAAGGCGAACTCGGTGTTCTGGCTGGCGTTGAAGACGATGTTGTGGCTGCCGAATCGCACTACACCAAACCCGAAGAGGTTATCGACTTCGTTACGAAGACTGGCGTTGACTCGTTGGCTATCTCTATCGGTACATCGCACGGAGCATACAAGTTCACTCCCGAACAATGCACACGCGACCCCAAAACGGGCCGTCTTGTTCCTCCTCCCTTGGCTTTCGACGTGCTCGATGCCATCATGGAGAAACTCCCCGGTTTCCCAATCGTACTCCACGGTTCGTCTTCTGTACCACAAGAGTATGTTGATATGATTAACAAATACGGTGGTAAGCTGCCCGATGCAGTAGGTATCCCCGAAGAGCAACTGCGTAAAGCATCGAAGAGCGCCGTTTGTAAGATTAACATCGACTCAGACTCGCGCTTGGCCTTCACCGCTGCTGTGCGCAAGGTGTTCGCTGAAAACCCCGCTGAGTTCGACCCCCGCAAGTACTGCGGTCCTGCTCGCGACCTCATGACCGAACTCTACAAGCACAAAATTAAGGAAGTTTTGGGTTCAGATAACAAGCTGGCTCAACTCGACTAATTTTTTAATAAGTCTTTTGAGGATGTGCTTCCGCAGAGGGAGCACATCCTTATTTTTTTATATAAACCAAACAATGCTGTGCCATTTGCTGCTAACAGCATTGCTGCTGATGGAAAACAGGTTGCTAACATCTACACGCGCCACCTTATTAATAAGGATAGGCGCTTATTTTTTTGCCTAAACGCCAACCTGAAGCCATATATCACCAACTCATCTCGTAAATATCAACTTTAATGGCCAACTTATCTGCTTCCAAAAAAATAACTTATTGAACAAACAATTATTCTCCTAAAAAACGATGTGAATACAAAAATATTCTTTATTTTTGCAAAAAATACCATGGAGATATGGAGAGAATAATCATTACCCTGTTATGCACACTCAGCGTTTTTAACTCTATTGCCCAATCAAAGAAGGGATTTGTAATCACAAGTGACATACCCGACCTGCCCGATGGCATTGAGGTGGAACTCGAAACTGCTGAAGGTTCAAACTACGATGAAGTGGCTAGAACCACTGTTAAGGATGGAAAATTCGAACTCGTGGGAAAACTTACGCATCCCACGCTCTGCACTTTGTCTACCAACAACTACAAGTTGTTGCTGGCAATGGAGTCGAAAGAGGAACCTACGTTTACTTTTACACCCATCTTTGTGAGCAACACCGAGATGGTTGTTAAGGCTGATAAGTATAAATATCTTGCATCTAACTTGCCACTAAGTAGCCATCTAAAGGTTACAGGCGGAAGGGCGCAAGCTGATTTCAACGACTTTAACCAGCGAAAAAACGACTCGCTCACCTGGATGAAGAAGCATCCGCAATCGCCTTTGGCCATAAAAATGGCCACCGAAATGGTGCAGAACAATCGCTCGCTTACTAAACGCCAGATACAAGACATGACGGCCACCATATTTGCGTGTCCAGAAGATTATCAAAGGGTGGTGGCTTATAGGCGAGCTGTGGCTATAGCTGAGGCTATGGCCGTGGGAGAGAAGCTGCAAGACGTGTCGATGTACACCGAAAAAAACAAAGGTACATCGCTGCTTGAGGCCATTCCTGCTGGCAAAGTGGCGTTCGTGGGCTTCTGGACTACATGGCGAAAGACTAATCAAAAGCTCATTCCCGAACTTAAAAGGATGATTGCCAAACACCCTGAAGTGTCGTTTCTCAATGTGGCCGATGATAAAGAAGATTATCTTTGGCAAAAATTCTTGGAGCGCGAACAACTCTCGTGGCCTCAATATCGACTCACAAAGCGGGGGCTGAAGCACTTCACCGAGACTTATGGCCCAGATGCAACGCCCTTCTTTGTGATGCTTGCACCCGACGGAACTATCGTTAGGGTGAGCAGCTACTTAGCCGATATGCATAAGTTGATGGATAAAACTGCTTCGCGAATGACCCGATTGTACGAACAGAAGCAGAAAAAGGCTGCTGAACAAAATCCTGAACGCAAATCCAAGAAAGGTAAATAAATTGCTTTGTGGCCTCACTCATAATGCGTTGACGCGTGGGAAAGGCAGATTAAAATTATACCCAATGGTAAAAAAGGTTTACCATTGGGCTATCATTGTTTGCTTGCTAGCCTATGCTTTTTTGACTATTGGGGCTATCATTCTTTGCCTGTTGGCCTTTGCTTATGTGCCTATTGGGCAATGACGGTTTGCAAGTTGCATAATGATAATCTGCCACAAGTGCAAGAATCACTTGCTTAAGGCCAATGTGTATTTGCTGAACACGCCGTATGTTAACCATAGACGTGTAGGCCATATTGTCTTTTTAATTCAGTTTCACCCTTATCTCTCTGTAGGTTTCTCACTCATTTCGAAGCTAATATTAGCCCCATCGGTAAGCGTTTGGTGGGTTAACCAATGGCTTTTGTTGGGTGTTGCGTTAACCGTTAGGGCCTTAATATATCGCCATTGCGGATTGTTGCTGGTGATAACTGTGGTTTTGCCATTCTCTAGGTGCAATTTCACCTTCGCAAAGAGAGGCGAACCGATGGCGTATTCGTTGCTAGCAGGGCACACTGGATAGAAGCCCATAGCCGAGAAACATACCATGCCGAGGTTTGGCCATTGTCTTCGTCGCCACAATAGCCGTCGGGTTGGGCGCTATAAAGTCTATCCATCACCTCGCGAACCCAATATTGTGTCTTCCAAGCTGCGCCACTCCAATTATAAAGGTAGGGCATGTGCTGTATTGGTTGGTTGCCATGAGCGTAATTACCCATGTTCATAATCTGCATTTCGCGTATCTCGTGTATCACTTGTCCGTAATAACTATCGTCGAACACTGGCGGAAGGGCAAAAACAGAGTCGAGCATGGCTGTGAAAGCCTTATTACCACCCATTAAAGCAATGAGAGCGTTGGGGTTATGAAACACCGACCACGTGTAATGCCAGCCATTTCCCTCGGTAAACACGTCGCCCCACTTCAGCGGATTGTAGGGCGTTTGCCACTCACCGTTTTTCTTTCGTCCGCGCATCAGGTTAAATTCTTTACTGAAAAGGTTGCGATAGTTTTCTGCGCGACGTTCGTACACAGCCCATTCTTTCTTGGGTTTGCCTAGTGCTTTGCCCAATTGAGCAATGCACCAGTCGTCGTAAGCATACTCTAAGGTGCGCGCTGCACTCTCGTTAATACCCACATCGCAAGGCACATAGCCCAGTTTGTTGTAATATTCGTGACCTAGACGTCCTGTAGAAGCCACCTGTGGGTGCACTGCTTTGGTGCCATTCTTAACAGCTTGCCAAAGTGTTTCGATGTCGTAACCGCGTATTCCTTTGATGTAAGCATCGGCAACCACCGAGGCAGAGTTGTTTCCCACCATGCAATTGCGATGGCCTGGGCTGGCCCATTCGGGTAAAAAACCGCTCTCCTTGTAGGCATTAACCAGTCCTTCCTGCATCTCGCGCGCCATAGAAGGGTATATCAAGTTAACCAGTGGGAACAAACTGCGGAACGTATCCCAAAACCCCGTGTCGGTAAACATTGTTCCTGGAAGCACCTTGCCGTTGTAGGGACTGTAATGAAGGGTATCGCCTTTGGCCGAAATTTCGTAGAATTTGCGGGGGAAAAGCGTTGAGCGATACAGACACGAATAGAAAGTGCGAAGGTTATCCACGTTGTTGTCTTCCACGCTGATGCGTCCCAACACCTCGTTCCATCGTTGTCGGCCCTTTTGTAGCAGTGTTTCTAACGAGTGGTTGCCCAATTCTTTGAGGTTTTGCATGGCTTGCGCCTCGCTGATAAACGAAGATGCCACACGTGCATGCACCTGTTCGCCACGCTTACAACTAAAGGTGACGATGGCGCCAGCGTGGTTTGTCTGCAATTCTTGTTTGACAGTGGGCAGCAAGTTGTTGCCATCGGCCAAATGCACTGCTGCAAAATCGCGGTCGAATACCACCACAAAATAGTTTTTAAAGTTATCGGGCACGCCGCCACTGTTTTTTGTGGTGTAGCCCACGATGGTGCGTTTGTCGGGCATTACCTTTACATACGAACCCTTGTCGAAAGCATCTACGATGACGTTTGCCGAGTCGGTCTTTGGAAAAGTAAAGCGCATCAGGCACGCACGCTCGGTAGGAGCAAGCTCGGCCGTAACATCGTAATCGGCCAAGTACACCTTATAATGATAGGGTTTGGCCGTTTCTGCCTTGTGCGAGAACCACGAGGCGCGCTCTTCCTCGGCAAATGGGTTTACCCGTAGTGGCCATGAGGGCGAATTGGCCGTAATCGTTTATCCACGGACTGGGTTGGTGCGTTTGTTTCAGTCCTCTTATCTTGTTGGCTTGATAGGCATAGGTCCAGCCGTCGCCCATTTTTCCTGTTTGGGGTGTCCAAAAGTTCATGCCCCAAGGCATTGCAATGGCGGGATAGGTGTTGCCTGTAGACAGTTGATAAGTGGACTGTGTGCCCACCAATGTGCTAACATAATCAACGGGTTGGGTTTGAGCCATGCCCGCATTGGCAGCCCAAAAGGCAAGAATGATGAAACAAAACTTCTTCATTGTGCTAAAAATGATAATGCGTTGTAAACAGTTGGGCGCAAAAAGTCCCATTGTTTACAACGCATTTTTTGTTTAGATATTATATGCAGTGTGCCCGAATTAGGGAAATTACACTTTTATAGATGCGGTTTGAGTTGCTTAACCCACACATCGTAGCCAGCTTTGTTAAGGTGAAGACCATCGCTAGTTAGGTCGGCTCGCATGATATTGGTACCAGGTTCGGCAAAATGTGGGAAGAGGTTGATGAAGGTTAATCCCCTTTCGCGTGCCAGCGTCTCAAGGCGAGCATTGATTTGTGGTATCATATCGGTTTTGCCTTGCAGGCGTTTCCATCGTCCAGTGCTTTCGCGTATAGGCAAAAGGCTCTGCAGCACCAGTTTTGTTTTAGGCGATTGGGCGCGTATATGGTCAACCAGCAGGCGTATGTTGTTCACGATACTATCAACAGAGAGGTCGTGACTAACATCGTTTACGCCGATGAGCAAGAATATTTTTGAGGGCTTATAGGGTGTAATCTGAAACAAGCGATCATCAACACCCATAACCACATCGCCACTAATACCACGGTTGCGCACGTTGGGTTTACCCAGTTTCTCGGCCCAGTTGCGTCCACCTTCGGTAAGACTGTTGCCCAGCATCACAATATCAGTGGGGCGTATGGGCTCTTCGGCTGCAAAAACACGCATTCTGGCGTAATAGTTGGGTGGGTAAGGAGCTGTCTCATTGGTGATGCTTGCAGCCACAGCGTTGGCCACTTGCGCGCGTAGACGTATCACATTAGAAGCGTCTACGGGGTGAACGCTGTTGCAAAGCAAAATAATAGAGACGTCGTTTACGGGGTCGATAACGATTGAAGTGCCCGTGTAACCCGTGTGTCCATAGGCTTCGTTGCTCAGCAAGTCGCCTTTGTTAGAGGCATAAGCCGAATTAACGTCCCAGCCATAGGCACGTCCAAAACTGTTAAAATGGGTGGGAACAGCACGCATGGCCTTTACCGTAAGCGGACTAAGGATGCGTTTACCACCCCATTCGCCACCATTTTGCAGCATGGCACACAGTGTGGCCACATCTTCGGCCGAAGAGAACAAACCTGCATTGCCTGATACTCCACCGTTTAAAGAACAGGCAAGGGGGTCGTGCACCTGACCCAGTTTCACCACTCCATTGGCCAAACGCTCGGTAGGAGCAATAGGTGTGAGGTCTGCTTTTTCGCCATTCACTAGCCAACGTGCTTGTGCGGTGTTCGTAAGTTTGCCGTTTTTGTCGGCCGTGCAGGGCAAAAAATCGGTGTGTTTCATACCCAGAGGTATGAAAATATTGTTGGCGGCGAAGGTGCGGAGCGATTCTCCCGTGATGCGTTCAACAATGTTTTGTAGGGTGATATAGTTCAGACAGCTGTATTGCATGTCAGAGCGTGGCCTAAAATTGCGCTTCACATGGGCAATGTGTGCCATCAGTTTGGCGGGGTTAGGCTTGCCGTTAGGTTCGGCCAACGAGCTTACTGGGGCGTAAGCAGGTAGTCCTGAGGTGTGTGTAAACAAGTCTTCTACACGTATCGTAACACTGTCTTTACCTTCGCCGTGCCAGTTTCGAAACCTGGGATATAGGTGCTAACAGGGTCGGAGAGTCTGAGTAGTCCGCGTTCCACCAGCAACATGGCGGCAATAGCCGTAGCCATGGGTTTGGTACACGAAGCCATATCGAACACCGTTTGCGTGGTCATGGGCAGCGTGTTGGGGTAAGTTTGCCTGTTGCCGTAGGCTTTAAGGTAGGCAATTTTGCCATGTCTCACCACGGCAAGCACAGCACCAGGAGTTCGATGGTCGCGAATGGCGCGCATAATCACCTCATCGGCAATGCTCAGTCGTGCCGAACTCATGCCCACTTCTTCGGGCGAAGCCGTGGGAACATTGTTAGCCGAGGCGTTAAGTGAGAAGGCACAGAGCACCATAAACAATAGTCTGAACATGGTTTGTATGCTTTAAGGGGTTTATTGTGTTGGGCGTTTGTATTCTTCCAAGGCCTTTTCTACCGAGCCATGGAGCAAAAGCAAGTTTTTAGCTTTGCCATATTCAAGGCCGAGCATCTCAACAAGCATGCGTGTACCGCGGTCAACAAGTTTTTTGTTGCTTAGTTGCATGTTCACCATCTTGTTGCCTTTAACACGTCCAAGCTGTATCATCACGGCAGTAGAAATCATGTTGAGAATCATTTTTGTCCTGTTCCCGATTTCATTCTCGAGCTTCCAGTAACGTATTCGGGGCCAACAATCATTTCGATGGCCACATCGCTTTCGGCAGCCATGGGCGAATTGGGGTTGCTTGTGATGCAGGCCGTGAGTATGCCGTGTTCTCTTGCATTGCGAAGAGCGCCCACCACATAGGGTGTAGTGCCCGAAGCAGCGATGCCAATAACGGTGTCTTTCTCGTTAATGTTCAGTTCGGTAAGTTCTTCCCATCCATGTTCTTCATCGTCTTCTGCGTTCTCCACAGCGTTGCGCAATGCGGTGTCGCCGCCAGCAATGAGTCCAAGAACCAGTGTTTTGGGTACACCAAAGGTGGGTGGTAGCTCGCTAGCGTCTAGCACTCCCAGGCGTCCGCTGGTGCCAGCACCCATATAGAAGATGCGTCCGCCACGTTTCATGCGGGGCACAATGAGTTCTACAAGTTTTGCTACTTGTGGAATAGTTTTCTCAACAGCCTCTGCCACCTTGCGGTCTTCGGTGTTTATCTCTCTTAAAAGTTGTTCGGCCGTCTTTGTTTCGAGGTTGTTGTAGAGCGACGGCTGCTCGGTTATCTTTGTGAATGACATAGTGATGATGAATATAAAGCCTTATCCTCGCCCCATCCCACAGGAGTGGGGAGCTGAATGTTGTGAGATGGCTTTGTTTACTATATTTATTTACTTGTGCTAGTTTTGCTTATGAGGTTTTTGGCCTGCTATATGGCCACTGCATACTTTTCTTTGTTTTTTATTTCAGTGGTATATGGCTTGCCTTCTCTCTTTGGAGAGGGGTTGTGGGCTGTGGTTATGAATGATAGGCAACCAGTCCTTCCATCGGACTTTTCATTATTTGGCCGATTGAAACGCCCAACTCGTTGGCAGCTTCGGTAATTTCGTTGCAGTAATAATGGGCTACAGAGCCTATGCAGTTCATAGCAAGCGTGTTGTATTGGTATTGCATCACGTTACGACGGATAAACGATTTGAAGGCTTTACCAACAATTGGTGCACGGCAGGATGTTCGCGATGGCGCGAAAGGAAAGGACTAAAGCTGGCCAAGAACCTACTGGGGAAGGGTTGACGGTACACGCGGTCGATGATGTCGGCCTGCGAGGTATTGTGTTCGTCAAAGAAAGCCTGCTTAAGGTCGGCAGGAAGTTGGTTTTTTAGTAGGTCGCTCACCAGTCTTTTGCCCAGGTTGGCCCCACTTCCTTCATCTCCAAGGATGAAACCCAAGGCAGGAACGTTGAACGAAATGGCATCGCCATCATAGTAACACGAGTTAGAACCTGTGCCCAAGATGCAGGCAATGCCGGGCTTACGGCCACAAAGGGCGCGGGCTGCAGCAAGGAGGTCGGAGTTTACCTCAATGGCAGTAGCCTGGGGGAAGCAGCGTTCAAGACTAGCGTTCACCAATGGCGACTTCTCGGGTGTGCATCCTGCGCCATAGAAATACACTGCTGCGGGTTGCTCGTTGGGTAGGTTGGGCAAGAGGTTCTGTCGTATTTCTTCCTCCATTTGCTCTTGTGTTTGGAAGAAGGGGTTCATTCCTTTGGTCTCTAGTCGGGCCTGTTGTTGCCCATCTTTCACCAAACACCAGTCTGTTTTGGTTGAACCACTGTCGGCGATGAGTATATATTGCATATTTTTATAGTTTATAAGTTGGTGAGTTTATGTGTTGGTAAGTTTTTTAGTTTACGAGTTGGTAAGTCTATGCGTTGGTAATTTTTTAGTTTACGAGTTGCTTGTTTACCGAGTTGATGATTTTTTGCGTTTGCGAGAGGTGTGTTTGGTGCACTTATTGCAAGGAAGAGGAGAGATTTTAGGCATTCGTTGCCCGTTTTCCCTAGCAATTTATCTGCAACAAAGCCATTTTGTGGCGCTACAAGGTTGCTTGTACGACGCATGAGCGCATGTTATAACCTCTTTGCATCTCAATTTATCACAACTTAATATATATTTTTCTCTTGTATAGTTGATAACCAATAACCCAGTTAAGGGCGATGAAGAGAAGCGAGTATACAAGCGAGCCGCCATATTGTCCGAAGATGGGCGAGAGCATTTGCGTGTAGATATAGCCTATCACATTCATTTGCTTGTCGCCAACGGGGAAGGTGAATGCCCCAAACACAATGGCAAAGAAGTCGCTTACCACGAAAAGGAAGAGGGGGTTAACCCCGAACACTTCAAAAAACACGCTCCACTTCTTTTTACCTTTAACATCTATAACCCAAGTGAGCAAGGCTAGGAGCATGGAAGCTAGTCCGCAGGTTACCAGTACATAGGTGGGCGACCACACTTTTTTGTTGATGGGGCAGCCATAGCTTAGCAGGTATCCAACAAAGAGTAGCGAAGTGCCTACCACAAAGAGCGGCACAACCTTGGTAAGGGTGATATGGGTAGGTGTGTCTAGGTGCTCAACGTTTGCATCGCTCTTGCGAAATAGCAGTCCACCAATGAGGAAACCCAGCAGCGTGTGGGCAATGGCGGGCAGCGTGCTTAGCAATCCCTCGGGGTCGATGCCGTTGTCTAGGTACATGTGCTTAGTGGTAAGCACGGCGCGGTCTACTATCGAGAGGATATTTGTTTCGTCGTATGCAAAACCGTTGCCCCACATCAGCAGACCAAAATAGCCCAGGAGCAATGCGCCAGCAATGTAAGGCAAGTGCTTATGGCGCACGGTAATGGCTAACAAAGCCGTTGCGCCGTAGCAAACAGCTAGGCGGGCGAGCACGCCAGTGAGACGAATAGTATCAAACGACCATATTGTGTACCATAGCTGTGCGAAAAAGTCGGCACCTGATAGCGGATTATTTAAGCGGTGACAGAACTTGGAAAACCAGCCAATAGCCAACCCCACAAGATAGATAAGCACCATGCGTTTGAGTATTTTCATAACGGTGGCGCGGTTACAGGTGAAGTCGAACTTGCGCATGGCGATGTAGATACACATGCCCATCACGCACATAAAGAAGGGGTAGACAAGGTCGGTGGGTGTTAGTCCGTTCCATTCGGCATGCTCTAGGGGAGCATACATGTAACTCCAACTGCCAGGATTGTTCACGGTAATCATTCCCGCGATGGTTATTCCACGCAAAATGTCGATGGATAAAATCCTGCTAGCGGTTTTATTTCGTTCCATAGGTTGGGTATTGGGGGATTATTTATAGAGATAATATTTTTTAGAGCGTGCGCGAAATTGTGCCACGTCCTTATCCCAGAAGGGTTTAACGTCGGCCCAGCGGTTGTTTAACGCCATCTTAGTGCGCACCTGTTTAGAGCCAGAAACCTTGTCGAACATGTCGAATCGTTTGGTGTCGGCATGTTGCAGAACAGCATGTTGGGGATATAGTCGGGCCACCTCTTCCATGAATACAAACTGCATAGGTGTTAGTTCCACGCTTTGAAAGTTGGTGATGTGTATTTGCACGCCTTGCAACAGTTCGCCTTTGCCCACGCTATAGAAGGGCTTAAGGAAGATGGGGCGGAACGTCACGCCAGGCATTTTGTGGGCGTTCATGGCATCAGCAAGTTGCACGGCATCTATCCAAGGCGCTGCAAACATTTGGAAAGGGATGGTGTAGCCCACGCCAATAGATAGATAACCCAGTTCGCCCAGAATGCCACTGGTGGGGTAGTAGTAAGCGGTTACAGCTTGGGGAATATGTGGCGACGAGGCAATCCATTGCAGACCGGTGTCGGCATAGCCCATTGAGCGTTTCCAGTTTTTCATCTTCACCACGGTGAGCTTGCACTTAACGCCCCCGGTGAGCATACCCTCATCGTTGAGCATGCGTGCTAGTTCGCCGCAAGTTAGTCCGTATATATAAGGAATTTTAAACTGACTGACGAACGAGATGCAATCATCATCGGTGATGTTGCCCTCTATTTTCAGCCCGCCCAAAGGGTTGGGACGGTCTAAAACCACAAATTCTTTATTGTTTTCGGCGGTAGCCTCCATGGCCAAGCCCATCGTACTAATGAAAGTAAACGAGCGGCAACCGATGTCTTGAATGTCGTAAACCAGCACATCAACGTCTTTTAGCATCTCAGGTGTTGGCTTTCGGGTTTTCCCATAGAGCGAAAACACGGGCAATCCCGTCTTTGCATCGCGTGCCGTTTCCACCTTATCGCCAGCGTGGATGTCGCCACGCACGCCGTGTTCGGGACCATATAGTGCCACGAGGTTCACGCCAGGGGCCGCTTTTAGCACGTCGACGGTAGATACTAGTTGAGCGTTCACACCCGTGGGGTTGGTAATAAGGCCCACGCGTTTGCCCTGCAAGCATTTAAATTGTTGCTGTGTAAGCACGTCGATACCCGTGAGCACAGTTTTCTTAGCCCACAAAGAAGAGGGCGTAAGAAGTGCAAAGAGAGTTAGGGCAAGCCCTATGAGGAAATTATTTTTCATCTTTAGAAATTCGTTTACGTCCGTATTCGGGGTCTACTTTAATTGTAAACGTAACGCCAACGGTGGCAATGCAGCAGGCAATGACCATCCAGAAGAAGTGTTCGTAGCCCAAAAGCTCTTGCAAATATCCAGCCACCATGCCTGGAATCATCATGCTAGCCGCCATGAACGCGGTGCAAATGGCATAGTGAGCGGTTTTAAATTCGCCTTCGGCAAAATACATCATGTAGAGCATATAGGCCGTAAAGCCGAAGCCATAGCCAAATTGTTCGATGGCCACGCACACGCTAATCACCACCAAGTTGCTTGGCATGGCCATGCTTAGATACACAAAGGTGAAGCAAGGCAGAGTCATGCAGGCAGCCATTGGCCAGAGACTCTTTTTCAATCCCCAGCGCGAAGCAGCCATACCGCCGATGATGCCACCCACGGTAAGGAAGATAACGCCGATGGTGCCGTAAACAAAACCTACGTTCTCGGTGCTTAATTCCAGTCCGCCTTTTGCTCGAGTGTCGAGCAAGAATGGGTTAACCATCTTGAGCAAGAAGGCTTCGGGCAAGCGATAGAGCAGCATAAAGACGATGGCGAGCAGCACCCCAGGTTTTTAAAGTAAAGATTGAAAGTACGTGCAAATTCGTTAACAATCTCTTCGGTGGTGGTTTTCTTCTTCGTTTCGTTGCTTACAAGTTTCTCGGCTTCTTTTTCAACATCGGCTTTTGCTCGTGGAACAAAGAATGTGTGATAAATGGTTATGCCGCTAAACATCACGGCCGTGATGGCCATGGTAATGGTCCAGGCCCATGGAATGTTGCCAGTTCGGGTTTCTAGCACGCCTGCTACGTAAACCAACACGCCTTGTCCGAAGATAGAAGAAAGGCGATAGAAGGTGCTTCGGATGCCCACAAAGAACGATTGTTGTTGCTGATTGAGGGCAAGCATGTAAAAGCCATCGGCTGCAATGTCGTGTGTGGCCGAGGCAAAGGCTGTTATCACGAAGAGAATTAGCGTGAACGAGAACAGACTAACCGGCGTTGCCGTGGCCGAAATCATTTCGGGAGAAGGGTGGGGGATGGAGAATGTGAGCAGGATGAAGGCAATGCTCATCACAATCTGCATCATTATAATCCACCAACGCTTGGTGCGAAGGATGTCGACAAAGGGGCTCCACAGAGGTTTAATAACCCAAGGGAAGTAAATAAGACTGGTAAAGAGGGCCATTTCGCCATTGGGAACACCCATGCGGGTGAATAAAATCACCGAGATGTTGTTCACAATGAAGTAGGGGATACCCTCTGCAAAGTAGAGCGTGGGTATCCATAGCCATGGATTAGCGTTCTTTATTACATTCTTCATTTTGCTGATATTGCTTCGTGATGTTGCTTTCGCTTCATCGTTTATTATTGGCATTGCTTCGTGTGGCAGCCTTTTGTTGCTTTTTTTGTGTGGCTTTCGAAGCATTGCTCACTATTGTTTCCGCTAGCGCCGGCCTTGTTTGGCGCATGTTTGTGATTGTTGTTAGTGCTAGTGCACTTAGTTTTGTGTCTGAAAGGTTTTACCTTGCCATCCGTCCTGCCCTCTTTCGCAAGACGGCAGGCGGATTAGCGCAAGGCTCTTTTCCTGTCATTCTTTTTATCTTAGTACCTATTATAATCGTTTTAGGCTTGTTTGTTGGCTGCAATACGTGCTTCCAACTCCCAAGTTCTTATTCTGTCTTTGTACAGGTTGTTGGCGTTTACCTTCTCGATGCTCAATGCTGCATCCGAGTTTCCACCCCAACGGCGACAGAGATAGAGCACATCGTAGATACGACCAATTTGATATTGGCGCGAGATGTTCAGGCCCATGGCGTAGTCTTCGCCATAGCTGGTGTTGGGTAATCCAATGGCGCGCAGCACGGGTGTGTAGAAAGCGCGGGGCGCACCCAGTCCGTTAATGCGCAAAGCATTGTTACGACCGTTGTCGGGTGTCCATTCCTTGTGGTCGATTACGCCTGGTGGAAGTTCGTTAAGGTCGAAGTCGGTCATCATATACGAGCCAATCACCATGGCGCATTTTTGTTCGTAGAAGGCGTTAACGATGGTTTGCAGCGTGTGTTCGTCTTTATAAAGGTCGTCGCTATCGAGTTGAACGGCGAACTTTCCACAACGTGCATCGTTTACACCATAGTTCCAGCAGCCGCCAATACCAAGGTCGTTGCGCTCGGGAACGAGGTGTACCACGCGTTCGTCGGCCTTGAATGCATCGATGGCTTCGGTGGTTCCGTCGGTGCTATGATTGTCAATGATGATGATATTAAACTTAAACGAGGTTTGTTGTTTCAGCACCGACTCGATGGCAGCACTGATTGTAGCCGCTCTGTTGCGCACGGGGATAATCACCGAAGCCTCAACTTCGAAGTCGCCTTGGTTGAAATCGATATCCTTGAAGTTGGGTTCAAGGTAGCCACCAATCTCTTTGAGGTGTTGTGTGCAAGCCTTTTCCATCTCAATTTGTCGGTCGCGGTTGCGTGGGTCAACATAGTCGAACTGCTTTTCGCCACTCTTTCTGTTGTCTTCTTCCACTTCGCTGTACAAGTATTCGTTGGCGTGCACCAATGCATAGAGCTGACTAAGCTTCAAACGTAGGTCGTAAAGTCCGGCGTGCAGATAGCTTTCGGTCATGCGGCTAACACTTTCTTTCAGCGCTTTGGCATTGAAGAAGAGCACCGAACCAAAGTCGAAATCATCTCTCAACGAACCCTTTTGGTAGTCGATAACGGGTGCTTTAACCTGCTCGTCGCCTTTCACCTGGAAGTGGTCGGCATAAACCATACCAGCTTCAGTGTCTTGTGCAATCTGCAAAAGGCGTTCTAAGGCCAGATAACCCAGTTCTAGCGTGGTGGTTTTGGTGTAAACTAGTGCATAGTCGGTATTGGTTTCGGCTGCTATTTCGCGAATGGTTTCCGACTTAAACACGGGTTGCTCTAGCAAACCACCTTATCTACCAACTGCGATTGGCGCAAGGCCGTAAGCGTTTTGCCAGCTTGGGCCTCGTCGATATAAGGTACGAAACAAGTTATTTTCTTCATATCGTTATGAGTTTATGAGTTTATGAGTTTATGAGTTCTATTGTGGAGTTACGGAGTTACGGAATGGTGGAGTTAAGTGAGGGTGAAGCTAAGTAGTGAAGGAGTTTTGGTTCTAAGGAGTTAAGGAGTTGTGACGTTAAGGAGTTACAGAGTTTGGAGTTTAACCAAATACAGATGTGATGTTAGTCACCTTTTCACTTTTCCACTTTTCCCCTTTTCCCTTTTTCAGGCCTTTCCCTCTTTTTCTCCTTCTCCCTTTTCACGGTTTTTTCCCTTTTTCACCTTTTTCTTCTTTTCACTTTTTCACTTCTCCAGTAAACGAAGTGATGTGTCGGGCCTTGTTCGAGCTTTGAGTTTGGCTGATTTTCACCTCGTCGTGAGGTTGTCGCATAAAGAAGTCGATGATGGTTTTCATCAGTTTCTCGCGACTAAATGCCTGCGTTATGCTCTCGAAAGGAAATCCCATCACAAATGTTTTGTAGCTACCTTGCGAGGCAATGGCTGCACTGAGGTTGTTTTCGGGATAGCGCATCACGGTAAATCCAGTTGAATCGGCCGGCTCGATGGCATCAGGCGACTCCACTATATATTGTTCAGCGTTTAGTGCATTGGCGTAATTCATCTCGCCCACACCCAGTTGTAGAGGCGAACGCACCATGCGAACGTTGCCAGTAAGTGCAGCACGCGAGTTGCGCCATTTGTATTTGAGCACCTCGGTTGCAAAACGTTGGTCGCTTTCCAACGACTTTGTTAAGGGGTTGCACCATAGGTCGCTAGCTACGTAAGCACCCGAAACAAAGAGGTGAACGCCCCGTTGGGCATATTGGGCAAGTGCGTTTGCACCTTCGAGTCGAAGGTTTTAAACATCAGTGGGTGTACATCTCCGCGACCCATCTTGGTTTGGCATTGCTTACCCAGAATGTAATCAATGAAGGCATAATCGTCTTTAGCCTTGTCAAGACATTCGTTGGCGCACGATTCAAAGCTCAATCCTGCCTTTAAGATGGCTTCGCCGTGCAAGGCAGGATAGTCGAAAGTGTTACCCGCGATAACCTTAGTCTCTTCGTTACCATAGCTGTCGCCAAATCCGCCCGAGTCATCGTCAAGCCAAGGCAAGGTTCGGTTAAACTCTTTTTGGCTTCCTATGTAGCTAATATCTTGCACATAAGGCACACCATGGTCGATGTTATCAAGAAAACCCGCATATAAGGTGTCGGCAGGAGCAGGCGCAACGAAGTCGGCTGGCGCACAAATACGGTCGAACCCATTCACCACCAGGGCCTTCTTGTCCATGCTAGCCGAGCATCTAGCCACGGCCATTGTTTCCGAAGGAAAACTCTTTCCACCCTTGTTTACAGCCTCTACACGGAAGCTACACACCACATCGGCGGGAATACGAGCCACATAGCGGTTGCGTTTTACCACCTTACCATTGTCGAATGCGCCGTTACCCAGACGAGTATAAACAATATATCGGTCGGGCATTGCCGATGGTTCGAGAGTGTCGGGCACTGCGTTCCAGGTTAATTCCACTTGGTCTCTGCCCTTAAGCGAAGCCGCAAAATGGTCGACAGGCAAGGGTGCAACCACGGGTGTGATGCCTCTTTGTGCACAGATAAAGCGCAATATACCCTTGTAAATGGCCCTGCTAACGGTGAAACGAAAACGTGGGTCGAGTCCGTAACGCATGTCGGCAAAGTTTTGATGCGACAGCAATTCGAGCAACATTGCTGGAACTCGTGGTGTGCGCGCTTCGAAGTAAGAGGCGTCTCTGCTGCCTCGGCTGTTCCATTGCGGTTCGTGCAGTGCGCGAATATCGTTAAGTATGCTGTTTTGCACACTCTCTGTGAGGTCTTTGCAGAGGTATCTTGACGCGCCATTGGCAAACACGCTGTCGTAAGATTGGGTGTAATAGATGCCCAAAGTGCCGATGGTGCGATTGTCTTTAGTGGTGCTGGCATCGCTATGAAAGGCGAATGAAAGGTCGATGGGCACGTTTAAGCCCTGCCCACTGGGATAGCTATCCGACCCGCCTGCTAGCCAGTTCACCCACATACCACGACTTTTATAATCGTCGGTGTAATCGTTTTGGCCCTTCGATTCCGAGTAAACGCTGTCTGGTACGCCAGCCCATTGCATCCAATAGCGTGCTGCTTCGGTGAAGCGGGGATAGCCACTCACGTCGGGTCTACCGATGTTTCCCATACCACCGCCAAACTTTACGCCATCGGCCGTTACAATTTCGCCCACCTTTCCTGTGTTGTTGGTTAGCGTAACACGATGTTGTTGGCCAGCCTTTTCGTTGAAAACAAACTTGCCAAGGTAAATCCAAGTGCCGCCACCCATCTGTTGGTTTACGCAGAAATGGCTTTCTCCGCCTTGATGGTGCACAGTGTAATGAGCAGTTGTGGTGCTTCCTGGCACTGTTTTATACGATACATAGACGGCATATTCGCCTGTTTTGGGCACGTTGGGTGTCCATTCGGCTGTGCTTTCTTGTCCTTTTTTTATAGATTGCACACTGCGAAACGTGCCATCTCCAAAGGGATTTTGAAAGGCCGTGTACACCTTTTGTCGATGGGCAAAGCCTGCTCCTTGGCCCTGTTGCCATGTTTGTTGGCCATTGTGTTCTTTGTAAATGGCTTTGCTGTATTGGGTGTTGGCATCGTTATCCACCACCACCTCGTTGGTGTTCCAGTCGCGTTCGCGTGGCAAGATAACGTTTGCGCCTGCGTTTTCGAGCATGGGTGTGAGATAGGGTAGCACGTAACTCATGGTGTAAAGGTCTTCCACGGTTTGCAATAGTCGTGCGCGTTGCCACTCCCAGCGGTCTTGTGTGCGTTCGTAATATCTGCCGTGGCTGTGCCAAAGGGCAATATGTCTGCCCGCAAGTCCTTGTGTGGGTGTAGTTGGAGCCGACAAGTTGGTTACCAGTGGTTGTTCGCAACGAGGTGCGAAGGTGGTTGGTGCTGCCTGTTGAGCCCTTGTGGCAAGGGCAGTGAGGGCACATTGCTGCTATGATGATGTTGCGTCTAGCCATTTGTTTTATACGTTTTGGGGTTTTTCGCCGCGTTTGATAAGCAGGCAAAGACCTGCAAAGGTGAACAGAGCATTGAGTATGAGCAATTCGTAACTAAAGTGATAGCCGTTGAACCACGCCTCTGAATGGCGGTCCATCACCCAGCATAGCAAGGGCGAAGCTAAGGCCACGATGGGTATCCAGCGGTCGCGCACGGGTTTCTTTATCAGTATGCCAAAGGCAAAAAGACCAAGAATAGGACCGTAAGTGTAGCTGGCCAGGGTGTAAACGGCGTCTACCACACTGGTGTTGTTCAGCATGTTAAACACGATAATAGACAATCCCATCACCACTGCCATGCCCCAATGCACGCGTTTACGCATCTTTGTCACTTCTTCTTCGCTGCGTTGGCCCGCTCCCAATATGTCTACGGTGAACGAAGTGGTGAGTGCGGTGAGCGCAGAACCAGCTGCATTGTAGGCCGAAGCCGATAAACCCACAATGAACAATATACCCACGATGCCCGGAAGCAATGTGCCGGTGGCGATTGTGGGGAACAATTTGTCGCCCGTTGCCTCTAAGCCATGGCGCGCTGCCTCTTCATAGAGCAGCACTCCCAACATAAGGAAGGCGGCAACAACAACAAATTGCAACAAAATGCTTATCACCATGTTCTTTTGCGACTCGCGACTGTTGCGACAACTCAAGTTGCGTTGCATCATATCTTGGTCTAAACCAGTCATCGCAATGGTGGTAAAGATTCCTGCAAAGAACTGTTTGAAGAAGTATTGCTTGTTGTTTACATCGTCGAAGAAGAACATACGGCTCATGTCGCTTTCTTTGATGTGGCTGATTACGCCTCCAAACGACAGTTGAAGGTCGCTTGCAATGAACCAGATGCACAAAGCTACCGATACGATGAGGCAGGTTGTCTTGATGAGATCGGCCCAGATAACCGATTTTACACCGCCTTTGTGCGTGTAAAACCACACGCATCCCACCGACAAGGCTACGTTTATCCAGAATGGAATGCCCAGCGGACCGAAGGCCAAAAGCTGCAAGGTGAAGCAAACCAAGAACAAACGAACGGCTGCACCTAACATCTTAGAGATAAAAAAGAACCATGCACCAGTGTGATAGGCTTGTTGTCCAAAACGATTGCGCAGGTATTCGTAAACCGATGTGAGCTGCAAACGATAGAATAGGGGTGTGAGAACAAAGGCCACAATAAGCTGTCCAGCAATAAATCCGAGCACCAATTGCAGATAGCCAAAGCCACTTTGCGCCACCATTCCCGGCACCGACACATAGGTTACGCCCGAGATGCTGGCCCCAATCATGGCAAAGGCCACCATGTACCACTTACTTTGGCGACTGCCTGTGAAGAAAGCGGCATTGTCCACATTGCGTCGGGCAAGAGCCGATACAAGGAACAGCACAACGAAGTAGGCCATAACGGTGGCGAGAATTGCTAATGGGGTCATGTTGGTTTAATTAATAGTCAGCTCTCTGCTGCCTCTTTAAGGAGTTGTTGTTTCTCACCACCAACCCCTCTCTCGGTTGTGAGAGGGGTGGCGGTGTGCCTTTCGGCTTGCTATGAGAACTGAGTTGGTTTTTGTTTTAAATCTTTTGCCCTCCATTTAGGGCTATTGTTTATTGATATCTTGTTTCTTAAAGCTTGAGATGATGCTGTTGGACTAGCTTTGTCACCACGTAAGAAGGACTCAAGGCACTGGCTGTATAGCTTCGGTTAAAGGCGAGCAGAACTTAAGAGAGGCATAAATACACTTTGCCTAATATGCTCTTCTCGACTTGAAGCGAGGGTGTGCGCCTGGCCATCTTCTAATATTTACTCCTTATATAGAAGGTATTTCTTCCTACTCTCTTTAAATTTCTCCAGTTCGGGTTGCCACACGGCGCGAATTTCCTCGTTAGAACGCCCCTCGATAATCATCTTTGCACATAGTCTACGCCCACCAGCTTGGTGAAGAATGGCGTAAAGAAGTGTTCGCCTATGTTGAGATTGCGATAGGCATTGATGATATACGAGAGATCGAAGCCACGTTTGATAATCTCATCATGGGGCATTTTGCTCAAGTCTACACCATAACAACGCTGGTTAAGCTGTGGCGGGTTCTTCGCTCCATCAACACTTCGCGGTGTGAAACTGTGCGCATAGCCCACCATCTTCGGGTGTCCGTATTGCTGAAAGGGCAAATCGGTGCCACGACCTAGGCTTACATCGGTGCCTTCGAACAGGCAAACAGCGGGATAGAGATATATCGACTGCATGTTAGGCAGGTTAGGAGACGGAGCAATGGGTAGATCCCAAAGGGTGGAATGGGTGTAGTTGTTGCAGGTAACGACGCTCAAACGGCATTTTGCGCCGCCATCTAGCCAGCCTTCTCCATTAATCATGCCAGCCATCTCGCCCAGAGTGAGACCGTGAACCACGGGTATGGGCAACGCACCAACACCCGATTTGTGTTTCATGTCGAGCAGCGGACCGTCTACGTAGCTACCGTTAGGGTTGGGACGGTCTAATATCAACATCCTGGTTTTGGTCTTAACGCATGCGTTCATCAACTGGAGCATGGATATATAATAGGTGTAGAAGCGCAGTCCCACGTCTTGAATGTCTACCACAAGCACATCCGTCTTCTTCAAAACATCGGTATTGGGCTTGCCATCTTTGCCATTGTAGAGCGAAAAAATGCGCACACCCGTTTTCTTGTCAACATCGTTTTGTACATGTTCACCAGCATCTGCCCTACCTCTAAATCCGTGTTCAGGACCGAAAACGCCCACCACGTTCACTTTATTCTCAATCAGAAGGTCGAGAATATGCTTGCCATTTACCACAGCAGTGTGGTTAGCAAATAGTGCCACCCGAAGCTTTTTCAGTTCGGGTAGATAGGCTTCTGTGCGCTCGTCGCCACATATAACCTGCGTGTTTTGCGCCTTAACGCCGATGGGGACAAGGCAAATTAACACTAATAACGTAACAATTTTTTTCATGTCAAGGCGGTTTCTAGTTGCTTACAACGCAAAGTTAGTGTATTTTTTAGAATTAGAAACACCAAATTAGGAATTTTTAGATTTCTTATTGATGTTTTGCAAAATCGCGACTAGTTGTGTTCTTATGTTTAAAGCGAAACCTTTGCTTTTATTGCCTTAATGAGGGCAATGCGCATTATGCTTGGTAGTACTGACAAACAGAGCCTCTCAGGTAGTTTCTGAGACTAAAATATTTTACAAATAGTGTCTTATTGGATGGCTGTCGACAATGCTTTGCGAGGTTAAAGACGCTGTTTAGCCTCTATGCTGATGCTTTTAGCTTTTGCTTCGTAGCGAAGGGGGTGCTGCTTTTTGCTTTCTATTCATAAGTCTCCTTTCTTCTAGACGTCTGGTTTGGAGTTTAGGGCATTTAACTTTGCCATCGCTTTTAGGGTTTTCTGTTGTAAACTTTAGTCGTATAGATCGGATTTTACGGGCTATACGCCAACGTTATTAGACCTTAGTTGTGCCTTGTAAAAGCTTTCGAGCCATGTTTAAACCAGCTAATACGCCTTAGTGGTTTAGAATTTTCTTTAATAAGAACGTGGCATTCTGGTTTTTGGCCACGCCTGGCGTGATGCGATAGGAGTAAGTTACGTCGTTACCCAATTCTATTTCGAAGCAATAGTTGGCAAAACGTGTTGGCGCTTCGTCTTCCAACTTAGAAAGTTCAAGGTCGTGGGTGGCCACTATGCCACTGGCAGGTAGCTTCGCCATGGTTTGCAGAAACAATCGCGAACCATTAAGCTTGTCGAGAGAGTTTGTTCCCTTCAATATCTCATCGAGAATAATAAAGGTATTGGGGTTGTTGTGACAATAGTTGATAAGCTGTTCTAGTCGAATAAGTTCGGCATTGAAGTACGAAATGCCCTGAGTAAGATCGTCGGTGGTGCGCATGCTGCTGAAAAGCCAAAAGCAAGAGACACGCATCTCGCTGGCGAAAACGGGCAAACCCACCATGGCCAGTACATAGTTAACTCCCACACATCTTAAGAATGTGCTCTTGCCTGCCATGTTAGCACCTGTAACAATGTGGTATTGGCCTTGCTCGATGTGCAGGTTGTTGCCCACTGCTTTGGTACTTAAGAAGGGGTGGCGCAGGTTGGAGGCATGATAAAGGATGTGAGGTGTGTCTTCAATTTGTGGTTCAACAGCCTCGGGGTGGTTGTATTTGAAAGTGGCCAACGACACAAGGGCGTCCATGGCACTAAGATTTTCTACCCAAAGCGAAAAGTGTTGCAGGTTGCTATCCTGCCATTTCAGAAACTTACGTACAAGGAAGAAATCGCTAAGAAATAGGGCATTTGCAAACATTAGTCCTAAAACATTGCTTCGACGGTCAAGACTTCCAATGATTTGTTCTAGTTGTTTGAAGGCTTGTAAAGCCCCTTCCATCTCGGTTTTTATCTGTTTGTTTTGCGCTGCTTGCAGCTCTTCGGCTGTGATAAGACTAATCAATTGCACGCAAGCCGTTAGCTCTGTATGTAGCAGATTGGCCGTTTTGCTCACCGCTCTTAGTGAGTTTGAGCATAGCAACATGGCTGCGAAGAAGTTGATGATGGCCCACCAAACTGGAATGTTGGCGCTCAAAGGGGTGAAGATAGCGAGCAAGGCAGTGACCCAAAAGCCAACGATGGATGCGCAGGCTAAGCACAGTGAGAGAGGCGAGAGGGCAAAACGGGGTATGCTTATGGCCGATGCGTTGGCCATGGCTTGCGTGAGTTGAGCGCTGTTGATGCTGTTTGCTTGTCGTTTGCCTTGGGCAATAAAGTGCATTCGCCACGTGTATTTATCGACTAGTTCGTTAATGGCTTCGCGTTTGCTTTCTACTTGTGCCTTAGCTTCTGCTGTAGCCCCTGGCAAAGCGGTTAAAGCCTGTGCCAGCGCATTGCTTCCGCCTGATGAAACGGTGCGGTTAAGTCGATGAAAAAGCGATGAAGGCCCGAAGATATCTAGGTCGAGGGCGAAGGGATGATGGGCATCGGCATGGTGCGAACCATCGTCGAAGGGACTGAAATCGCCCTCTAGAAATCGCGCCTCGTCTTCGTAGGCTTGGCAAAGCTTACCAATGGCCGTGATGGCCGATTCGTTTCGCACATCCATTCGCCTAATTAGCACGTATATTACTAAGCAAGCGAGGGCTATCCATAATGTCCAAGTGGCATTGTGCAGGGTGGTGGCGAGGGTTAGAAATGTTAACATCGCCAAGAACGATGCTATTTCGCCTGCCACAAAATAACGGTTCTTGTGTTTTAAGCTTGCGAGTTGTGCGGATAGTTCGGCTGCTTGCCTTAAATAGGCTGCTTTGAGCGAGGCTGATTTCATGTGCGAAAGGTTTTTAGAACTTGTTAGGGATTAGGGCTTTCTTGGTTTTCTGGGCTTGCTATGGTTTATAGGGCATCTCATTATTCTAGCGTTTTTAGTTGCTAGTTATCATTCTTCCATCCAATAATCCACGTCGGGGTTGATTTCGCGTGCCACTTCGCCCTCTCTTCGTTCGTCATAATCGAGCAATCCAAGCGATCCACCGAATACACCTTGCGTTCGTAGTTGGCTACTAACGTTTGTAAGAAATTGGTGGCATTAAGACTCACGGCATCAATAAAAGCAAACTCGTCTAGAAAGGTGATGGCCACCTCGTCTGTGGTGCGGTTGATGGCGTAATAACCATTCTCATCGTCGCGCAACAGCGGCAACCAGTCGGCGCCATGCACCTTTTTAAGGGCTTCGTAAGCTGCAGGCCAGTCGTTAACGTGAATTAAACGAAAACCCGGAATAAAGTCGATGAAGTTTTCGCGTTTGCATTGTCGTGGCGTACCCGCCACCTTATTATATATATAAGCAAGTAATGGAGGGAGTGGCGAGCCAGCAACAAACTCCAATTGTTGCGTGGCGTTGGGCTCAGGAAGTCCTAAACTCTCGGTATAGCCCTTGCGTTTGTTTTCAGAAAGAACCAAAAAGCGGTCGAAAAGCTGTTGTATGTCCATCTTCTTTTGCGGTTTGTTGATTGTTTGTTAATGAGGGGTTGTGGCCCTCGTGTTGTTATTTAGATTTGTCGGTGCGCACAACGCCATTGGAATATACCAGCGAATGTTGGCGTAACGACTTAGAATTGTGGTCGAAAACCAATGCGGGGTCGATGCGTCGACCTTTAAAAAACACTTCAAAATGCAAGTGCTCGGTGGTAGCTCGGCCTGTTCTTCCCGTCAACCCGATAATGTCGCCAGCCTTAACAGCCTGCCCCACCTTCACCAAGTTGCGCGACTGATGGCTGTAAAGCGTTTCCAAACCATTGTCGTGACGAATAACGATGCAGTTGCCATAACCAAAATAAGGCCCCGAACGTGTTACAATGCCACTGAAGGCAGCGAGAATGTTATCGTTGGCGCGTGTTTTAATATCTACACCCGAGTGTCTTCGCTTGCCGCCATAAGGACTAATTACATGACTACCAGGCAAGGGATAAGCCCATTCGCGTGGCAAGAAGTCGGCAAGAGAAAGTTGGTTGCCTGTGCTGCTTTTACCCGTTTTTTGCGTTTTAAGCAAGATTTTCTCGTTCTCTTTTTTCTCTTCGGCCAAGGCTTTCTCCTCTTCTTTCACACGTTTAGCCTCCTCCTTCTTGATTATCTCTTCCCCTTTGCGAAGCTTTTTCTCATCAGTCTGAGCCTTCTTTTCGGCTAAAAGTTTCTCTTCCAAATCTTTTTCGGTGGCTTGTCTCACCAACACGCGTTCGCCTTTCTTCTCTAGTCGCAACACCGTTTTATGCAATTTATGGTTGCTGGCGTCTACGATGGTAAGCGGATTGATGCGACCGCCGTTCACCATGGTGAGAAAAGACAATCTTCCCTTACCCTTATGCGTACCCACAATGGCAATGCTTTGTCCGGCTTCCACTGTTTGGTTGGGCTTCACTAGGTTTTGAGCGTTGTGCGCATACACCGTTTCCAATCCGTTATCGTGGCGTATCACTATCACGTTTCCCCACTGCTTATTTCTGCGCGCCAGCCTTACGCGTCCTGGAAACATAGCCTTTACAGCATCTCCTTTCTTGGTTGTAATCTCTAATACATCGCCCCCAATGGCTTTCGACTTCCCCACAGGCAGCGGGAAAGAAAAGTTTTTATGCCCCACGGCATTGAGATCGATAAAGAGAACATTACTCTTGTCAAATAAACCAAGCGTAGCGATGCTTATCTGTTGTGTCTCGGCAGGCGTGAAATTGCCATCTGAGGGTTTGCCAGCAGTGAAAAGCAGAAAGAGAAGAAATGCTGTAAGTTGTTTCATTTGTATAATGCTAGATACGAACAGGTGTTGGCACGAATGCCATACTTAACCGAATGCATGGTTAAGTCCTGTTCAGCTGATGGTAACGCCCGTAAATATGCGGCCAGAGTTGATGCCTAGCCTTCGGGCTGAAAAGAAATCGTTGCAGCGGTCGTATGTACAGATATCCGTTGCATGTATGTTCTCGGCTTTCACACCAGCCTCTTGCAGTTGCATTTGGTTGCAAAGGGGCAGGTTGATATGCCATTTTTCTTGCCGTTGCGCAATCTCTTGCATAGGGAAAGCGGCATTGGCAAAGGCCTCGTACACCTCGTTGCCCACTTCAAAGTTGTGCAACGAAATGCCAGGTCCAATGATGGCGCGCAGCGATTGTGGGTTGGTGCCAAAAGCTGTGTGCATCTGTGCGATGGTGTTTGTGCGATGCGTTTCACCGTTCCGCGCCATCCTGCATGGATAGCGGCTGTTGCACGGTGTTCGGCATCGTAGAGAATAATAGGAATGCAATCGGCTGTAGACACGCCAATACACACCCCTGGCACGTTGGTGATGAGTGTATCAACCCCCTCGAGCACCATTTGGCGCACCATTTGTGGCATGGTGAGCAACTCGCTGGCCACCAGTCGCACTGTGGTTTCGTGGGTTTGATGTGGCAACACCAAGTTGTTGGGTGCAATATCAAGCATGTGGCACAGCGCGTTCACGTTCTGTGCCACATGTTCGGGATTGTCTCCACAATAGGGATTGATGTTGAAATGAGCGTAAGCGTCTTGACTTTGGCCAGCAGCACGCATGGTGCTGAAGGCGTGAACCTCGTTGCCTAGCTCATATTCCAATAGTTTAGGCATCTTCGTCCTCCTCGTATTCGAAGTCGTTGAGGTCTTCAATCTCGGCGTCGATGTATTCCACATCGATATCTTCTCCCTCATCAGCCAGTTCTTGAGCAAAGCTTCTAATGTCTTTATCGCAGTGAACCAGGCTGTCTTCGGCCATGATGCTTTGCAGTTTGTTGCTTTCGCTGTTCAGTTCTCGCCATAGGATATCCTTCAGTTCGGCCAGTCCTTGTCCTGTAACCGATGAGATAAACACCACAGGGAGGTCGGTGGGTAGTGTCTCGCGAAGCATCTCTATGAGTTCTTCGTCAAGCAAGTCGCATTTGGTAACAGCCAATACGCGATGCTTATCGTTAAGTTCGGGATTAAAGTTGTTTAGCTCGTTGAGCAACACTTCGTATTCTGTTTTGATGTCGTCTGTATCTCCAGGCACCATAAAAAGCAGCAACGAGTTGCGTTCGATGTGTCGCAGAAAGCGCAAGCCAAGACCTTTGCCCTCGCTAGCGCCCTCGATAATACCAGGGATGTCGGCCATAACAAACGACTTATGGTCGTGATAGGCCACAATGCCGAGCGATGGTTCGAGGGTGGTGAAAGGATAATTGGCAATTTTGGGTCGAGCCGAAGAGAGCGAAGAGAGAAGCGTTGATTTACCCGCGTTGGGGAAACCCACCAGTCCCACGTCGGCAAGGAGCTTTAGTTCGAGTATCACGGTCATCTCTTCCATTGGCTCGCCAGGCTGCGCATAACGAGGCGTTTGGTTGGTGGCAGTGCGGAATTGGAAGTTACCCAGTCCACCTCTGCCACCTTTAAGTAGCATAACCACTTGTCCGTCGTGCATCACGTCGCAGACATATTTACCTGTTTCGGCATTATACACCACCGTACCGCAGGGCACATCGATGTACATATCCTTGCCATCAGTGCCGTGGCATTTGTCTCTTCCGCCGTTTCCGCCATGTTCGGCGAACACATGTCGTTGAAACTTCAAGTGCAACAGCGTCCAATAGTTGTGGTTTCCGCGTAGTAGATGTTACCCCCACGTCCGCCGTCGCCACCATCGGGCCCGCCGTTAGGGTTGTACTTAACATGTCGGAGATGCATAGAACCCCTTCCGCCCTTACCCGAGCGGCAGTAAATTTTTACGTAGTCTACGAAGTTTGATTCGGGCATGAGCAGTTTAGATGTTATCAATCACGTTGCACACGTCGGCAAAAATGCGGTCGAGTTCTCCCAAACCGTCGATGTGATTGTGAATGTTTTCTTTTTTATACCATTCGATGAGCGGAGTCGTTTGACTGTGGTATACGCCCAATCGTTTTTTAATTGTTTCCTCGTTGTCGTCTGTGCGTCCGCTTTGTTGTCCGCGAAGCACCAGGCGTTTCATCAGTTCTTCTTCGGGTACATCCAGTTCAATCATGGCAACCACCTTGTGTCCGCGTTCGGCGAGCATGGTTTTCAATGCTTCTGCTTGAGGGATGGTGCGTGGAAATCCGTCGAAATAACACCCTTATGTTCTTTTCCAAACTTGTCGTACACGCTAGCGAGGATGTCAATCATCAACTCGTCGGGTATCAATTGGCCATTGTCGATGTATTCCTTAGCGGTTGTTCCCAGTTCTGTTCCGTTCTTAATCTCGTTGCGAAGCACGTCGCCAGTAGAGATATGTTCGAAACCATATTTGGCGATCATCTTGTCGCTTTGTGTGCCTTTGCCCGAACCGGGAGCACCGAAGATAACGATATTTTTCATTTTTAAGTTGTGTTTATAATGAAATTAAATAATTTTCTGATAGGATTTTCACCCTTTGTTATGCCACACGTCTTTCTCCTTTCCCCAGAGACTGGGGCAAGGGATTGCGCTGTTTGCAACGATGAGGCAAAGGGGTGAACCTTTCTTACTCTTCCACCACGGTGTAGATGTCTCGCAGGTTGCGTCCTTGCTGGTTATAGTCTAGCCCATAACCCACGATAAAGTCGTTGGGGATTTCGATGGCTGCATATTCCACGTTGAGCGGAACGGTAAGTCTGTCGGGCTTCATTAGTAAAGTGCAGATATGAATCGACTTGGGCGAACGTGTGCCTATAGATTCTACCATGCGTTTGATTGTCAATCCCGACTCAACGATGTCTTCAACGATGATAACCGTGCGTCCAGCTAGGTCTTCGTTGATGCCAATCACCTCTTTGATTGTACCCGTTGATGTGGTGCCTTGGTACGACGCCAGTTTTACAAATGATATTTCGCAGGGTATGGTGAGCATGCGCATGAGGTCGGCAGCGAACATGAACGAACCGTTAAGCACAGCCAGGAGTAGCGGATTCTTATCGGCCATGTCGTTGTTTATCCTGTCTGCAACGGCTTTTACGCGTTCTTGAATTTGGGCTTCCGTGATGGAGGTCTCGAAAACCTTATCTAACAATTTTATTCGAGCCATATTTTTTTGCTATTAAGCTGCAAAAATACGAAAAAAAACTGGAATATAGGGGTTTAGATACAGATATTTAGTTTTTAATGGGTGCAAGTGTAGGTGTTGCAGATTGGAGCTTGTTTCGCACCTAATCGCTTTTCTTTGGTTTCTTTCTTTTGGATAAAGCAAATAAATGCGAATTACTGTCCACGATAATTTGTTTATCCCCAATCTTGGTCGTTAGAGCCTAAACAGATTTTGTTTTATTGTCGGCAGATTGTATACGCCAGTTCGGGATAAGAAAGTGCCCTAAAAAGTTGGTAATCTCGCTATTATTTTGTAACTTTATAGTTGTAAATCAATAACTTACAAAACATATATAGCGATGATTACCACTGACAAAGTTACAGAAATATTTTGTATATTGGATGAGTCCTACATGAATTCTTTGAGAACCTCTTCAACCAAGGCATCCATCTCGTTCATGGGCTCAAATCAAACATGAAAAACAAGCTTATGCCCTTGTGGGACAAAATGATGCTGCGTAAGCGATATATAATAGAATGTATCAACGAACTGCTCAAGAACAAGGCCAACCTTGTTCATTCACGCCATCGCTCCGTACATAACTTCCTCATGAATCTCTGTGCGGCATTGGCTGCATACTGTTTCTTCAAGAATAAGCCCGAGGCACTTCCCGTGCGCATTGAAAAGACTAGGCAATTGGAACTTTTCTAAGCAAATCCTTATCCCGAACTGGCGTAATAATGGGTTTATTGCCACGAAGCAGGAAATGTAGCACGTCGCGTTCTATCTTCGACTGAAAGCCACTCACCACCACACCTTCCTCTTTGCAAATGTCGGTAGCCCAGTCGTAACAGCGTAGTACTGCCCTGCTGCCCACTTGGCGCGAGCAGAGAAAGGCGGTCTTGTGCGCATTGAGAAGTGCTTTGTTACCGAGATATTCCATAAGCATTACCTGTTACATAACATTCTTAATTATCATCCTTCCTACCTAATCGCTTTATTGCATCAAGGTAGTCGTGCTCTACATCACTGATGGTGCGCTGCTTATATTTTCGATATTCATTGGTGGCATGCTCCATCGCTTCTGAGTGCGACACCTTGCCAGCATCTTGCAGCAGTTGTTCGCCCGACATAGTGAGTATTCTGTCCAAATAGTTTGCCCAGTCATTCATCGTCATGGGCAGCTCTTTCTCAGCTTGGCGTTCTGCAAAGTCGAGATAACCCGACACCAACTGCCCCATAGATCGTAGCTCCTTATCGTCCAAATAATTCTTTGCCGTGCGTGCTTCTGATAATGTAGGCTGTGTTCCCTTGAAAGTAAGTAAACCCATAAATCCTTCTCGGCATCGGCACGCTCCACTATCAGTTCTGCTGCGGTGTGTCCGTGTATGGCAAAGTGAATCTTGTTTTGTACTTTCTTAAAGAACTCCTGAGAGACAGAGGCACGTGGATCGTAGTCGATGCTCGTGGCATATATCTCCAGCACTTGCCGATAAAACACCTTTTCCGTGGCACGAATGTCACGGATACGTTCCAACAATTCTTTCCAATAGCCTCCACCTCCTAAGTTCTTCAGACGATAATCATCGAGCGTAAAGCCTTTGGTAATGTATTCTTTCAGGCGTAAGGTAGCCCATTGGCGAAAGCGAGTAGCTGTGATGCTCCGCACACGATAGCCCAAGGCAATTATCATATCGAGGTTATAGTATGGCACAGTTCTATTTACCATACGATTGCCCTCTTGACGAACCTGTCGGAAATCCCGACAGGTTGCTTCTTCTTGCAACTCTCCCTCTTCATAAATATGCTTGATGTGTTCCACCACATTTGTCCTCGACGTTTGGTATAGTTCGCACATTTGTGCTTGAGTAAGCCACAAAGTGTCTTCCTCAAGTTTCACATCTATCTTGGTCAAACCATCTTGACCGGTATATATCAGTATCTTGTTACTTTTGTCCATCTTTCTTGAGTATTTGATAGGATGTATTAAACATTCTTTATTTCTTTATATATTTTGTACTCAAACTCTAAAAGGTGGTTAATGTCTTCATTCTTTCTGACAACTTTAGTCACTTTAAGTGTGTCAAATTTATGATGATTATTTTCCAGTAAGACTACTTCACCAACATTGACAGATTTGACACGTGAGCTAAAATCAAAGTCAATAAATTCATTTGAATAAGGAAAATCTTTATATTTGGGGTTGTATCCCAGTCTATAAACATAGTCTCTATAACAATAGATAGAATTAGGCCCACACTCACTCCAATGAGTAATAAACTCATAGTTACCTTCACCTATTATAAACGACCCACTATTTCTTTTATAGTCAAAGCACACCGAACCTTCCATTGAGGGATTTTGAAACTCGACCTTCTCTATATTCAGTTTTGTTGATATTTGGTCTGATATAGCTGTTGAAACAAATGGATTTTCGCCGAGGGGAGGCTTTTTCTTTGTATCTTCATCGTAAATGCGTTCAAGAAGTTCTTGATAACGATTAAAATATCTTCCATTATCAAAATCAACATACTTTAATCCCGACAAGAATCGCGGTACTTTACGCTCTGAACTACAATTCTTAATTATGGGAATAATAAAACGTTTATCTTCATCATTCAACATTTCTGATGCCAATATTCGCTTTTCATACCCAGCGCCCCCTAATCCATCATTGGTTTTTGCTATATATTTATCGCTGCACACACATATAACAAGATGGGACTTTGTCAATCCTTGCTCCATAAAGAATGAAAGATCATCACCTAATCTCACATCCCATTGGTCTAAAATTGCATCTACACCATGTTGGCGGAGATTTGTTGCAAGTTTCAATATCCATTCTTTGTGTTCTTCACTATCCCAAGCGTAAGAAACAAATACTTTTTTATTTTCGGCTTCCATATAACACACTACTTTTCTTCGTTTAGTTCATTACCCATACGATACTTGACGCCGTAGTCGATAATAAAGTCTTACTTTTCGTCAGTAAAGCTGTAATACAGCACAAAGGCATTATCAATCTTATTACTATTTCCCACCTATCATACATTTTGCAATTGTACGTTGTCAAACAAAAGTGCACAACTGCAAATGTAGTTATTTACTCTAATATTTCATTGTTTTATTATCAAAAATTCTTTTGTTGATTGAATTTTGCGTTATTATTTCTCTTATCTTTTTGATTTTCTCCCCTTGCCCTAAATATACGTCTTTGGGTGTAAGATTATCTAACGATTCATGAAACCTTCTCTCATTATAATATTTCACCCACCCATCGATAGCATTTTCCAATTCAGAGGGACAAAAATAATGATTTAGCTTAATCACATTTTTCATCGATCTGTGATATCGTTCTATCTTTCCCTACGTCTGCGGATGCAAGGGCTTGCCATGGATATGCTTTATATTATATTCCTTACAGAGATACTGTTTGAGAGAGGAAGCAATATAACATGGTCTATTATCTGATAACAGATAAGGAGGATTCTGGAATGTAACTCCTGCCTTCTCAATTGCTTTATCTATTGTTCTAGATACATCATCAGAAGTCATACTCGAACATAACTCCCAATGGATAATATACCTGCTGTAGTCATCAATTACAGTAGAGAGATAATACCAGCCACAACCCTTGACTTTGAAATAAGTAAAATCGGTCTGCCACATCTCATTAGCGAATTTAGTCTTATGATGGAACTCATCGGCTGCAAAGATAAAATCATGCTCCATACGTTCCAATAGACCTCTTTCATGCAGAATACGATAAAAGCTTGATTCTAAAACGAATATCTGACTTTCTTCCAATAAAAGAACTGACAATTCCCTGGGGTGAGCTCAGGATGCTCTAAAGAAAGTTCAACCACTATTTGTCGAATATGGTCGGGAATGCGGTTCCATGTTGTCGGTGCTCTGCAATGTGTTGCTCTGAGAGCATTCAAACCCCTGTGGCATATTTCTGATACCAGTTATAAAAAGTACGCCTTGGAATTCCTAAACGCTTAAGTGCCTGAACAATACTTAGGGATATTCAGTAAATATCTAACTAATTGTTTGTCACTGTAATATATTATTTGTACCTTTACATAAAAACCCCCGAACGACCCATCACGGGCAGAATCGGGGGAAATTCATAAAATTTACTGCTGTGAAGTTACGAAAAATTTCTGACATAACACCAACTTTGCCCTTTACAGAGTTCGATTTTTTACAACATTATCGCGATAGCTTTGCAAAAAGCGAACTTGGGCGCATCCGTGCCCAGCTCCCACTTAAGGAGTTGGCAGCAGAGTTGGCAACCCACACCCATAAGCGTAGGCGTGGGAAAAAGCCTCTTTTTTCGACAGAAGGAGAAATCGCCCTCATGTTCCTCAAGGCATACACGGACCTGTCGGACGACGGCCTGATAGAGCTGCTCAACGGAAGCATCCACATGCAGATGTTCTGCGGTGTGCTGATAGACCCTGCCAATCCCATCAAGGACGGGAAGATTGTAAGTGCCATACGCAACCGCCTTGCCAGGCACCTCGACATAGACAACCTTCAACGCATATTGTACGCCCGGTGGGAAGGCGACCTCAAAGGACAAGGACCTGTGCCTGACGGATGCGACCTGCTATGAGAGCCACCTGCGTTTCCCTACAGACGTCAAACTGCTTTGGGAGTGTTGCCGATGGCTTCACGACCTGCTCGTTTGCCAGAGCAGGCGGTTGTCGGAACGCGTTCCGAGAAACAAGTACAATGATGTTGCCAAGGCCACGCTTGCATACGCCAAGCAGCGCAAGCACACCGGCTCGGCCACGCGCAGGCTCAGGAGAAGGCTCCTGAAACTTCTTGCCAAGCTCCGCTTCCAATGGAACGGCCTTCGCAAGTTGTACGGCCCCTGCATCAGCCTGTCGGCAGAACAAGAAAAGCGACTGTGCGCCGTGCGTGAGGTATGCCTCCAACAGTCTGACCTGTTCGCAGGCAAGGAGGTCAGACATCGCATCGTCAGCATCGACCGTCCGTACCTCCGTCCCATCGTCAGGGGCAAGGAAAACAAGCGCGTGGAGTTTGGGGCAAAGGTCAACAACATACAGATTGACGGCATATCATTCATAGAACACCACTCCTTCGAGGCCTTCAACGAGGGCATTCGCCTTAAGCAGTGCATTGAATATCAGGAATCGTTGACGGGGGTCAAAGTCAAACGTGTCGGTGCCGACTCCATATACGCCAACAACGCCAACCGCACCATGTGTACGGAAAAAGGCATAACGACCTGTTTCGTCAGAAAAGGCCCAAGGCCCAAAGAAGAAGCCGGATGCCTCAAGAAGGCGAGAAGGATTATCGGGACCCTCAGGGCCACGGTAATGGAGGGCAGCTTCGGGAACCAGAAACAGCACTATGCCGTTGGGCGCATCAAGGCACGCAACATGTTCAGCGAAACATTGCTGCTCTTCTTCGGAATCCATACGGCAAATGCCGCCGTCCTTGCCGCAAGGCAGATGGCCAGGGACATGAAGAAGGCGGCTTGATAAAAAAATGAGATGATTTTATATCCATCCATAGGCAGGTATGGAAGGGACAGGTGTGCCCATACGGCTCGATATTTGGGAGTTTTTGCGCGCAAAGCACATCAACTACTCTCCCAAAGACGCTTTCAAGAAAAGAATCTGGCATTTGACAGTCTCCAGAGATTCCTAAGAGGGAATTAACTGAATTACCCTACTTTAGGGGTTATTTATTTCTGTTTTGATTGTTCGTCACTCCGTTGATGTTTCTTTGCTTTCCTTTCGAAAAACTGTAGGCCAATGAGAGACCGAATTGGCGTTTGTCCTTGTGTATCACTGTCGAAGAGAAATAACTGGCGGTTTGAGTTGTAGACTTTTCGATTGACATGCTGTTAAGCACGTCACGGGCAAAGATGGCAATAGTTATGCTAGATTTAGGTATACTTATGTTGTAACGGAGGTTGAGAATAAACATTGGTTGTGTTGTGGTTTGGTAATACTTGCTATGTGCAAGATACTCAATGTCAACCGAAAGCTTGTGGTTATTGAATGTAGCCTGCAGGGGAAGGCTTAATTTGAAGTTGTAATTGTTTAGATGATTGGCATTACCTTTGAATTTTCCAAGGTTTAATGATACGTGTGGATTGGCGTAAAACCAACCATAATGTAGATTATAATATACGTTGAAATCCCAACTACTAGCACGTCCCACGTTCTGCCAGCGCTTCAGAAGGGTGTCACTTTGGGCAGTGTTGTCTAGCTGGAGATCTGCGATGTCGTTTACCCATAGCTTTGAAATGGTGAGATACAAGTCGCCCCACGATAAATTTAGGTCCATCTGATGTTTCTCCTCGGGCCGCAGCTGTGTATTGCCAGCGGTGCGAAGTTTGCCGGTTTGGCCCGTTTGGTTGTTTGTCAGCATGAACGCCAATGGGCGATTGACGCTCTTGGCATAATCAAGTTCCACGCTCATGGCATCGCCGCCATAGCGTAAAGAAAGCTTGGGAAGCCATGAGGACGAGGAATAGAAATTGTTGTAGTTGCGTTCGAACTGCATTGCAGCATGCACGCCAAACTTGTTTTTCTCCCAAAAGGCTGCTATGACAGGCGTGAAAGTATGCTCTTTAAGGGGTGCTTGCGAAGCGAATGTCGGCCTGTCTATGTCGGCATTTCGCAAATGGGCGTAAGCAAAACTGGCGCTGATGCCTGCCGTTTGTGCCTTGTTGACCAGCGAGTATTCCACAAAGCCATTGGGCGATATGCTGTTTTGGCGGATGTCTTGTTGGAAAGTGCCGTCAACTTCTAAGCCGGTGTGAGAGGTACTTTTGTTATACGATATTTCGCCATGCAACGAATGGTTGGCCTTGTTCCAGTTGAAAAACAGGCTGCCTGTAACATCTTCGAAGGTTATGGGGGCGTATTCAAAATGAAAGGAAGCGCTTTCTTCATGCGAGATACGACTTTTTGGCCTCGATTGGTGTAATAAGACGTACTGATGCCTGCTGAGAACGCATCGTTGGGCGACCATTCGGCATCGTAGTTCAAGTTTAATGATTTTCCATGTTCTGCATCATCCACATCTACCTGCGTTTGTTTAGAATGAATATCGTAAGTGGACTGTTCACTTTTTCGTTTGTTGAGTACATCGCCACTAACCATCAGAATGTTGTTAAGATGCTTTGTACTAAGCTGTGAATAAAGACTTGCTTCTGCATTGGCTCGCTTTCCCATGTAGGCTCCTAACGTAGGCGAGAGTGTTACGTCAACGCTTTGGTCGGTTTTTATTATTATCTCGTATTGGATGCCTTGTCCTTGGTTGCGTCGCTTAAAAGTTATGTCATTGATGTTTTCCGTACGCAGGGCTTTGAGAATCTTCATCGTACTTGCCCCGATACCTTTAAGTACTCCACCTTTGCCCAATCTAATACCTATAATAGGGTGGTTGAAGTAAGACAATCTGTTTTCATCAATCACAACTCCTGGTATCAATGGTAAAATATCAAGGGCGTTATCGCTTTTGAAAAGTTCTACACCCTTAATCTGAACGACGTCTTGCATCAGCGAACGTTTAACCAATTGACGATTGGCCGTTATGGTAACATTGTCCAAATAAAGGTTTGATTGGATGTAAAATCTGTTTATGGAGAGTGTAAGTTGCGCTGCTGCGTGTAGCATGGTCTTGCCCCAATAGGTTATTTGAATACTGTCGGCTTTGTAAGTGGTGGGTACACAAACCTCACCTCGTTCGTTTGTAATGAGCCTCAATGGCTCTTTCCCTTTGTTGGAAAGGTGTATGGTTGCGCCTGCAACAGGGGTAATGCTGTCTTCATTAATTATTTGTATCAACAGGGAATCAACTCGCGTTTGGGCAAAACTACCCTTATTAAATAATAGTAGTAGCAAAAATGCCACTAATTTTAGGTAAGCGACACTTCTGTTTGCGTCAAACAGTTGGCGTAGGGATAGAAGTGTTTTATGGGTAAGGTGATTGTTAGTCATAATCAATTTAATTCTATGCGCAAATCTAGTAATATAATTCGAACGGTTAGTAAATAAAATGAAAAACTTTATCTAGACAGGGTCATTTTAACAAGATTAAATATTAGTGTGCTAACAGGTAACTATTCAGCGATAACCAATATACGCCAGTTCGGGATAAGAAAATGCCCTAAAAAGTTGGTAATCTCGCTATTATTTTGCAACTTTATAGTTGAAAATCAATAACTTACAAAACATATATAGCGATGATTACCACAGACAAAGTTACAGAAATATTTTGTATATTGGATGAGTTCTGCAAGAATTTAGATGCCGAGTTAACTAATAACCTACACATTGCCCCCATAGACGAGGGATATAAGCGCATGCGAAACCGCAAAGGGCAGATGTCCAAGAGCGAAATCATGACCATCCTGTTGTGCTATCATTTTGGCTCTTTCCGCAACTTCAAGCACTATTATCTCTTCTTCATCAAGGAGCATCTGGCAAGCTACTTCCCTAAGGCCGTGTCCTACAGGCGTTTCGTGGAACTCATGCCTCGCGTGTTCTTCGAGCTGATGGCCTTCATGCGCATCCAAGGTTTTGGAAAGTGCATGGGTATTAGTTTCGTGGACAGTACGATAATTCCCGTATGCCACAACATGAGAAGGAATTTCAACAAGGTGTTTGATGGACTTGCCAAGAACGGAAAGGGAACGATGGGGTGGTGTCATGGTTTCAAGCTTCATCTGCTGTGCAACGAGATGGGCGATGTACTCACGTTCTGTCTAACTCCCGCAAACGTGGACGACAGGAACCCTAGGGTGTGGCAGGTCTTCACCAAGGTGCTCTACGGCAAAGTATTTGCCGACAAAGGCTACATCAAGCAAGAATTCTTTGAGAACCTCTTCAACCAAGGCATCCACCTCGTTCACGGGCTCAAATCAAACATGAAAAACAAGCTTATGCCCTTATGGGACAAGATGATGCTGCGCAAGCGATATATAATAGAATGCATCAACGAACTGCTCAAGAACAAGGCCAACCTTGTCCATTCACGCCATCGCTCCGTACATAACTTTCTCATGAATCTCTGTGCGGCATTGGCTGCATACTGTTTCTTCGAGAATCGAGAATAAGCCAGAGGCACTGCCAGTGCGTATTGAAAAGACTAGGCAATTGGAACTATTCTAAGCAAACCCTTATCCCGAACTGGCGTAGACATACAAGATGCCGACAAGAAAATAAAAGATGTTAGGAAACAACACAAAAAAGAATTCTGTAAACATTGTGGTCTAACGATCGATTAGGGTTTATAGCTGTGCTCTATAAAGGCCATTCATCTAAAAAGGGTGTGCCATAAACCACTTGGCACACCCTCATGCATTATCGTATGATAATTTTATGTCCGTTGATGATATAGATGCCTGGCTGTAACTCTTTAAGCGAGTTCACGTTTGTGGGCACACGTTTCCCGTCAATGGTGTAAATTTTATTGGGTATATTATTGTCAATCACCGCGGGTTGAATGTCTGTATAAGTAGTTTCGATAATTTTTTGGAACCGACTCCAGCCTTTGGTCTTCTTGTAGAGATTAAGTTTTCCTCCAGGAATACACAATTTAGTATTGGTTATAACAAACTGTGGTGCAGTAAACCCATGCTCGTTAACAGTTGGAGGAACGGCGTTATTAATGTAGATGCGTTCTATTTTTGTACAAAGAATGGCGTCTGTCTCTATGGTTTGGATGCGCGACGGTATGACGAGAGATTTGATATAGCCACTTGTTATGGCCTGCTGCTTAATGGTTACCACCGTTTCGGGAATTCTAAAGTCGGTTATTTTGCTATTATGTGGCAATAAAATCAATGTTTTTTTAGCTTTGTCGTATAATGCGCCACCATCTGAAGCGTATTTTGCATTGCCATTCTGAACCGTAATTTTTCTAGACTGTTGGCTTTGTTAAATGCATCACCGTCAATCTTGTCTACAGAATTGGGTATGTCTATTGTCTTTAATCCAGTCATATAAAACATAAGTGGGGTTAATGTCTTGACGTTGTTGGATAACGATACATTGGTTAGGGTTGATATTCCACCAAATACACCATTCCCTGTTAACGTTCTGCCTATGTGGGCGTTTCTTAAACTGGTGTTCTTGAAGAGGTCTTTACCGCAGGTAAGTTCTGTTTTATTATCTTTGATGGTGAGATTAATAAGATGTGTACAGCCCAAGAACGCTTCTGCACCAACGCTGTTAATTGATGAAGGGATTGTAACGTCTGTTATTTTGGTGTTGTTTTTAAAGGCTGCATTAGCGATGGATGTAACCTTGCATTGTTGTCCATTTATGAGCACATTCTCTGGAATAATAAGGTTGTTGTTTGGCTTTCCGCCTTTTAAGGTTGCGGTTTGGTTGCCATTATTTTCAAAAATTAGTCCATTAACCGTTGTTTCTTTTTCGAACTTTTTGATGCCACAAAACACCTCCTGGTCCCAATTCCATTGTCTCTCGTCCTCGGTGTTTAGTGCCGACAGCGTGAAATATCCGTCGTTCCATCCGCCCCAGCCCCAGTTCATGTGGTAATAACCACCACTCTTATAGCCATCGCATATAAATTGGTGACCTTCGTTTTTGTTCTTGTCTTGTCCGCCAAATAGCACAGGCAGCCCATTGGCGAGGTCGTTATATATGGCCTCTTCAAAGGCGTTAAGCCCCACAGTGTTGCGTATAACTCGCTTGTAATTGGGAGAATAGCCAAAGTATTTGGCCATCACTTCTCCATTCCTGAAGTATGCCCAACTTCCCCATGGTCCATAGTGCATCTCGAGCGCAATGCCACAGTTGTATAAGAGGGTAGCAACAGCGTTGTTGGTGTCGTCGTTGCCCTTATATGTGGTTTTCATCTTGTCCCACTGATAGGTGGTATTCCCAAAATCAGCAGACAGTTTTTTGCCATTCCAATCATACGAATGGCTTCCTGTGCCTTTCTTTGGCCATTTGTGGTAGTACATCAATTGTGCAGTGGCAGTGGCAACGCATCCCGTAACACATCTTCTTTTTTCTTTGTCGTCGTATGGGCATAGTGTGTTGTAGGGTGCTTCTTGGTTCCATTTCGTTTGTATCAACGGCGCTATATTGTGTCGAGCTTCTGCAGCACGAGTTTTGGGGTTGCGTTCGTTCTTCGATGCATATTCTATTTGTTTTTGATAACACTCCAACCACCATCTTGTTGCAGGCGCCATGTTTTTAAAGTTGAATGTTTCTGTATCTGAATAGGCCAGTATGGGTTCCGAGTTATCATCTGCAGAGGCAATGATAAATCCTGTATCATCTTTACTACTAAATACGTAGCATAAGGCCGCGTTCGTGGTTTCGCTGCGAAATACATGCTTAATCTGCAATTGGTTGGCACTCAGTGTACGCGTGGTAGTGACGTGTTGTGCCATGAACTTCGCCGATATTGCTTTGGCTTTTTCCACAGTAATTGGTTTGGCCATACAGATTGTGCCGATTAACCATAACCATAATAGTGTAAATTTTCTCATGTAATTGATTTTTATGTTTTATATGTGTTAAGATTATTCCGCTAAACACATCTTGCGCATTGCGCTTTACGCGTGTTTGTTGGTTTTTTTTATGTTGTTGGAGGTGTTTAATCTTTCTTTTCGTACCTAGAAAAGTACGTTTTGCCTTTCCACTTCGCCCAAAGCTCCGTGTTGGCGATTTTCAATTCTCGCCATGACAATGTACGAGCAAGCTCGACATTGTTCATTTGCTTAACGAAAACGTTGGTTTTTCTTTTGGGGTGTACTGTGTTTAGCACAACTCAAATACACAAGTGCCGATGATTGTGAAAGTTGAGGTTGTTGATGAAAGGATGAAGTGTTCACGATGAACGAAAAAGAACTAACTACCCAACTTGAAGAATTGGGGTGTTATTCTTTGCCATTCTACTTCGGTTGAAATGTAAATTCAATTTATCTAACTACTATATTGTTCTTTTTGTCATGGTATTTTGCCAAATGGCCCACTCCAAAGCTACTCAAATTCTGCAAGAAAGCGAGGCTATGCTAGAGTGTATGGCAAAGTTAGAATTTTTTAAAGATGCAACCAAATGTTTTTCGATTTATTTTAAAGAATTGGCGCTTTATTTTTGCGGCTATATGTTAGGTAAGCATTTTGTATTTACGCCTTTTTATGGAATGGATGGGTTTGGTAAGGTCGTTTTGTTGGGCTGTAGTTAAGGTTTTAGTTGCTTGTTGGGTTACCCTAAGTAATGACTACGCGATAGGCAGCACCTTGTTGTGATGTGTGCTAAGGCAAAAGAATTGTTGTGCTTTTTGCACTTTGTGCATGTGATAATGATGCTATGAGAGGATGCTTGCGCTCATCCTGTGGAGCGATGTTGTGGGATTGTTGCGATGATAATGTAAAATATTTACATCAAAATTTAACATTATGAGTGCCGTCTGCGTAAATTTTCGGGACGTAGCTCGCAAATTCGCGCGTATTTTTAAAGTTTGTAATACGTTGTGTATGTGGTTGTTATGCGCTTTTAGATTCAAAATTGACCTAAAAGGTGCATTTATAGGGGTGAAATTCGGTATTTTTTAAAAAATGGTTTGCTCTCAATGTATGCTTTGCATTGCTTGTCCATTTCTTATAGGTGGTTGCTTGTGTGAGAATTTTTACAAAGCAGGGTTTGTTTTATTACAGTGTTCTTGTAAGTTGCTGTAAATAAGCTTGTTATAAATCTTATTTTTGCAAACAAAAACGTGATATAACGCTGTGCGAAATGCACCAAAACGCAACGCATTTAGCACCAAAACGCAGTGCGTTTAGCAGCAAAACGCAGTGCTATCTCCTACAAAACGCAGTGCTATCTCCTGCAAAACGCAAGGTGAAATGCTGCAAAACGCAAAGTGAGAAGTATGAAAAAACAGACTTTTTCTTGTTTTTGCGAACGCCAATTGAGCGCAGTTTTTCTTAAAATAGAAAGGCAAAAACATAGTAAATAACCCCAAAAGGGTGAGAAATGGGCTCGTGCGCGCAATGATTTTTCTCTTTTTGGCGTGTTTTTTATAGGTTTTAGGGGGATATTTTGTCTAGAAGCGACGAGAAAAGAAACGTGTTTTGTAAAATAAAATAAATAAATTAACATTTCGTAGCCAGCGCTTTTCCTTGGTTGGTTTTGAATGTGGCACGGCGCAAACGCCGATTGTGCGGGAGTTCGTGGCACAGGCGTGTGCTTGAAAACCAACTAGTTGCGATGTGCTTGCAGGTTTCGCCTTCTTTCTTCAAGGGGTGTGAAGGGCGAATGCTTCCAAGTTGGCGCAGTAGGATGCAGGTTTGGCGTTTTCGGTTGCGAGAAGTGGGTGGTGTTGGATGTTTAGGTTTAGCGGTTTTGTTAGTCGTGGGGTGTCGTGTTTTTGCTAAAGATTGAAACGTGGCATGGCTTTGGGTGGCCAAACGCTAAATTTATTGTTTCATCTTCTTGCAAAGGATGGCTTAATCTATGCTTCGCCCTTTGCTCGCTCCATCCTCTCAAATTGCAACGAATGTATGTCGTAGAGCAGGTTTTCAAGGCGTTTTGTAAGTATTTGCGCTGAAAGAATATAATAATATGTAAATGTTTCGGCGTTTTGCTCACCAAGTGTAATTTAATTTGTATTTTTGCACATTATGAAGATATTCACCGGCGCTCAGATAAAAGAGCTAGATAAGTTTACGATAGAGAATGAGCCCGTGGCGAGCATCGACCTTATGGAGCGTGCCGCCAAGGCTATTGTGCGCGCTTTGCAAGATGAATGGGACAACAGAACGCCCTTTGTGGTGTTTGCAGGACCAGGAAACAACGGCGGAGACGCGTTGGCGGTGGCATGCTTGATGGCCGAAGCGGGCTATGAAGTGTCGGTTTATCTCTTCAATGTCAACGACAGACTGTCGGCCGAATGTGCTATTAATAAGCAAAGGGTGATGGACTGTAAGCGAATAAAAGACTTTAAAGAGGTGCTCGTGGACTTTGACCCACCTAAACTGACAGCTGAGACGGTGGTGGTTGACGGACTTTTTGGGTCGGGACTTACCAAAGCGCTCACTGGAGGCTTTGCTTCGCTCGTGAAATATATCAACCAATCGCCGGCTAAGGTGGTGAGTATCGACTTGCCTTCGGGTATGATGACCGAAGACAATACCCACAATGTGAAGGCGCACATTGTGAGAGCACACCTCACACTGACACTGCAACAAAAAAAGCTGGCCATGCTTTTCGAAGACAACCAACAGTTTATTGGTCGTCTGCGCGTGCTCGATATCCGATTGAGCCCAGTTTATATAGCCCAAACGGTTACCCAATTCCAAGTGTTGGAAGAGGCCGACGTGCGTAGCCGATTGCTAACCAGGGGCGACTTTGTGAATAAGGGCTTGATGGGGCATGCGCTGATTGTGGCCGGAAGCTACGGCATGGCTGGAGCAGCTGTGCTGGCAGGAAGAGCGTGCATGCGCTCGGGCGTGGGGAAACTAACTGTATGCACACCCCGACAAAACTATAACGTGATGCAAATATCGCTTCCCGAGGCGATATTGAGCATAGGAAAAAGAAGAATATTTCTTCACCGAACCTATTGATACCGAGCATTATGATGCTGTGGGACTAGGGCCGGGCATGGGGCAACACGAGGATACGGCCATCGCTCTGATTTCGCAAATACGTCGCACACAATGCCCTATGGTGATTGATGCCGATGCACTGAACATCCTTGCTTCGCACAAGGCCTGGATGCAACAACTGCCCGAACAGCTAATACTTACACCGCACGTGGGAGAATTTGACAGATTGGGCAACGGTGGTAGCGAAGGCGACTACGACCGACTGGCTAAAGCCATCGACCTGGCGCAACATCTGCAAGCTTATGTGTTGCTCAAAGGCCATTATTCGGCACTCTGCTTGCCTGATGGAAGGGTGTATTTCAACCCCACAGGAAATGCAGGAATGGCCACAGCTGGCAGTGGCGATGTGCTAACAGGTATTATCACCGGACTGCTTGCACGTGGATATAATCGCGAAAATGCCTGCATCGTGGGCATGTATTTACATGGATTGGCTGGAGATTTGGCCGCAAAACAACTGGGAAAAGAGAGTCTTATGGCGGGCGACATCATCGCGTACCTGCCAAAAGCGTTTGAGTTCTTAGGATAAAGAGGTCTCACCCATAACCCTCTCCCCATTGAAAAGGGGGCGAGGATGAGGCTTGACGACATTGAATAAACTCAACAACAGATATGAAAAAGATTATGGTTACCATCGCAACCTTGGCTATGGCAGTCCTAGCGGGACATGCTCAAGGTAATGCGCAAACAGAAGGCGTGCCCTATTTCTTGCCTAAAACGGGCATTAGGCTTGCCGTATTAGTAGAGAAAACAACGTACACACCGGGAGAGTTGGCCATGTATGGCGAAAAGTATATGAAGCTTTTCAATACCCCGATGCAAAAATCTACCGAGTATAGAGTGGTGGCTATCAACATCACCGACTTCGGAACGCCCGATTCGACCAAGCATTATGTGGCCGCTATGGATAAAAAACATAGCATCACCGATGTGAGACTGGCCGACAATGGCGTGCTTCTGGCCATCAACGCCAACCCACCTAAACCCACACAACCCAAAAATTTTGTGCCAGCAAAGGCCATGAAGCCTCTTAATCCTAAGGACTTTATGAACCAAGAAATCCTTTCGGCTGGCTCGTCGGCTAAATGGCTGAACTCATTGCTAAAGAGATATACGATATTCGCGATAGTCGTAACCAGCTTTCACGCGGACAGGCCGACGCTATGCCTAAAGATGGCGAACAATTGCGCCTTATGCTTAACAATCTGGATAAGCAAGAACAGGCGCTGTTGCAGGTGTTTGCCGGTACAACCGTGAAAGATACCACCGAAACCATCATCACCTACGTGCCCACTAAGGCTGTGGAGCGGGATGTGCTCTTCCGTTTCTCGCGCCATTATGGTATGGCCGATAAGGATGACCTTGGCGGAGCACCTTATTATATTAGCGTGGAAGACTTGCATTCGATACCCACCATGCAGGCGTCTATCGACCGCGGTAAGGTGAAAGACAATGCTGGCGTGTATGTAAACTTACCTGGTAAGGTGAAAATATCGGTGGCACAAGAGGCCAATTTGCGTGCTGTGATTGAACTTTATATGGCGCAATTTGGTAAAACCGAACCGCTCAGCGGCGAATTGTTTGGCAAAAAGCAATTCACGCAAATGGTGATGAACCCCGTAACGGGTACTATCGAGAGCGTGAAAACAGAAAACGTGAAATGATAAAAATGCGGTGGACTCTCGTTGTTTGCCTAAAGGCTTTAGCTGAAAGGACAATTGGCCCTGCATCGCAAAATGTTTGAATAACAAAACAACTTTATGACAAAAACAATTTTCTCTGCATTGGCCTTGGCTACAGTCCTCGCCTTTGCTTCGTGCAACTGCAAAAAAAATGGTGAATGTGCTAAAGCGCAAGCCGAACAGCAGGTTGCTGATACCACAAATGCCACAACCCAAGGTGAAGCTCAGGCCAACGATGGCTCTAAATTCATCGACTTCACTGTGCCCGCCCTTGATGGTAAGCAAGTGAAACTGGCTGATGTGGTGGCTAAAAACAAAATCACCATGGTTGATTTCTGGGCATCGTGGTGCGGTCCTTGCCGTATGGAGATGCCAAATGTGGTTGAGGCTTATAAGCAATTCCACAATAAGGGTCTGGAAATCGTTGGCGTTTCGCTCGACGAATCAAAAGAAGACTGGGAAACTGCCGTTAAAGATATGGGCATGAACTGGATTCAAACCAGCGACTTGAAAGGCTGGGAATGTGAGGCTGCTCGCCTTTATGGGGTGAGAGGCATTCCTGCTTGTGTGCTCATTAATCAAAAGGGTGAAATCGTTGGTCGCGACTTGCGCGCCGAGGAACTGCATGCCCGACTGGCTGAACTGCTGAAATAAGCGTAAGCTAGGGTTAAAGGCACTTGTTGCTAAGCACCATTAATAAAATAACACCACCACCAACGCAGGCTTTTCGAGGCCTTTCGTTGGTGGTGGTGTCGTTTTTGTTATTGCCACGAACTTTGTTTTTAGAACCGGTATGTGGCAGTGGCTTTTACAAAGAAGGGTGAGCCAGGGAACGAACGCAACTTGTCGTATCCACCAACCCAATAGGTTTTGTTCAGTAGGTTGTCGGCATTAAGTTGCAATTGCAAACTTCTAACCCTATAATACAAGGCAGCATTGAGCAGCGCGTAGCCAGGATAAACAATGGTATTGGCACGTTTGCCCACTTGTCCGAAGCGTTCGCTGTTGGCATTTACACCCAATCCAATGCCCAAGTTGCGTAAAGGGCCGTGGCGCAAAATGTATTTGGTCCAGATGTTGGCTGCATGGCGTGGAGTGTTGGGGCGTTGCATACCCAAGTCTTTTTCTGTTCCACTAGCCGTCTTAGTTATCTTTGCATCGGTATAGGCATAGTTAACCACTACGCTCCAGTTGGGCAATAGCTCGCCAGCAACATCAACTTCAACGCCCTTGGATACCTCTTCGCCCACTTGCATCAGTAAATCGGGGTTTCCGGCATCGCCAGCATTATACAAAGTGTTGTTTTTAGTAAGGTGGAAAAGGGCCGTAGTGATGCTCAAACGATGGTCGAACCAGTCGCTCTTTGCGCCCACTTCGAACAATTGCGACTGTTCTGGCGAGAATGGGGCGCCAGTATTGGGGTTGCTTTGCACGCTTGCCGATTGTGGTTCGAAACCCTTAACCCATGTGCCATACAGGTTTATTTGCTTGTTAAGTGTTAGCACAGCGCCCACGCGGGGTATTAAAGCGTGCTGCGTGGTGCGCGTTTCGTTGTTTCGTTGTTTGTTAAGTATGTCGGTGAAATACTCTTGGCGTAAGCCCAAAAGCAGTTGCAGAGGGCCATATCTCAGTTGTTCTTGCAGATAGATGCCGTGCGAATATTGGCGGTAAGGATTTATCTCGTCTGCAGTGAACACGTATTTGCTAATGTCTTTGATGCTGTTGCCCGTGGTGTTGTTAAGGTCGAAGTAGGGAACATTGGTCTTTGGGTTACCGTCGGCATCGAGAACGTAGTTATTAATCTTACTTTTGTTAAACTTAGTGGTTGTTTTTCCGTTTTTTAATAAGTATCCTCTAGCCGTGAGTGCCGAGGTTCCTGGCAGCAAGTCGGTTTGAAAATAGTCCCAGCCCACTAGTAAGGTGTGTTGTGCTCGTCCTGTATTGAACCCAACATTCAGATAGTTGTTAAAGCTATTGTTTCTGAAATGGCGCTTACGTATCATGGCTTGCATTAGAATGCGACTATTATTCTGGCTACTGTCTGCATTCAATACATAGGCGTTGGCTTGGTTGTGCTCTTGCATATCTTCATCATACGATGAGTTTAGGTATGTGCTGTTAAACGAAATGCGGTCGGTGAACTTATGAGTTAGTCCTAAAGTGATGTTCATTAAGCGTTCTTTGAGGTAATCGTTAGCAGCCGAAAGCGACCGCGATATGGGCACCGAGTAAAGGTCGCCATCGCCAAAAATACTCTGTCCGCGGTCTATCTTGCCAGTATATTGTTGGTAAAACACGTCTACATTAAACTGCGTGCGATGGTTAGGCACGTACGAAAACGAGGGCGCTACGATGAAATTCTGTCCGCCTTGCAAGTCGCGATAGGAGTCGGTGTTCTCATATCCCAAGTTAAGTCGATAAAGTAGCGAACCTTTGGGGTTTAGCTTACCTGTGAAATCGGCATAGGCGTTAAACGTGGCATAGCTTCCAACGGTGGTGCTTACTTGTCTACGGGTTTCGGCAAGCGGTTTTTGGTCACCCTATTGATTACTCCACCCGGTGCAGCGTTGCCAAATAGTGCCGAGGCAGGCCCTTTTATCACCTCTACACGTTCGATGTTGGCTAACGATTGCTGTTTCCATAAACTGGTTTGTGCACGCATGCCGTTGATGAGGTTGCCCGAATTGCGGTTGCCAGTGGTGCGAAACCCACGTATAGAGAAATCGTTGTAGAAGGTGTATTGGTTTACTCCGCTGATGTTTTTCACCACATCATTCACTGTTGTAGCGCCTTGGTCGAGTACCAATTCTTTTGTAACGTAGCCAATAGACTGGGGCACATCCTTAACAGCAGTAGCCGTTTTAGTACCCACAAATGTTCTAGTGTTCTTATACGAGCGCTCGTTTCGTCCCACCACTTCAACACCTTGTAGCATTTCGGTGGCTTCGCTAAGTTGTGCATCTTGTCTTTGATTTTGTGAAAGAACAAAATGGCGCTCTTCAGGTTTACATCCAATGTAGTGAAAGGTTAGCGTAAGGTCGCCAGCTTGTAGCGCGCTCAGGGTGTAAGCTCCTTGTTCGTTGGTTATGGCACGTTTGTTTGTGCCCTTCACCTGCACCACAACGCCCATCAGAGGTTCGCCTTTTTGCCTGTGACATAGCCGTTAACCTCCAATGTTTGCTTGGTTTCTGGCTCGTTGAGGGTGGTTTCGGTTTGGGCATGCGTGGTAGTAACAGTGCCAATCATCATTGCTGCAAGCATCATAAGCTTACAATACGAAGTACATTTCATGTTTTGTTGTTAGTTGTTGGTTGGTTATCCTTTTTTTGGGTGCAAATTTATGAGTTTTACGCAGGTTCTGCAATACTTATTAATAGGTAAATTGCGGTGTTGCGCTATGTGTTGTGTGGTAGTCTGCATGGTGTCTTGGGGCTTGTCTGGCGGCATCTGCACCTTATATATACGCGCACGCGAGCGCGAAACAGTTTGTTATAACGCAAAGTGGGGTGGGGAGGGAAGGATGGTTGTGTGGGGGCTACGTTAGTTAGAGGCTAAACGGAGTGGCTTTCAGATTGTTTAGCGTGTGTTGTGTGGTATCGAGGCTAGGAATTGTGGCAAGACGGATGGTATGGGTACAAAAAAAGAAGGCCAGTAAGCAAGGTTGTTCTTGGGAGCGTTGATAGCTAGCGTATTGAACGCGGGCTTAGCTCATCCAAACCTTGTTAACTGGTCTGCTTGTTTAAGGTAAAGGCGCACTAAGTGGCCTTTTACCTTTCAGAATTGATAGCTGTAAGTCCTATTAGGGAAGGCTAATAGCCTCGCTGGGACATACACTTGCGCAAGTACCGCATTCGGTGCAAGCGTCTTCATCAATCTTATAAATATCACCCTCAGAGATTGCTTCTACGGGGCACTCGGGCAAACAGGTGCCACAAGCGATACAGTCGTTACCAATAACGTAAGCCATAATAAAATTCTATTTAAATGTTTTTGTATAATATGTTCTTTATCTGCTCTTGAATGCGTGGTTTTCTTATTTTTGAACCTGCAAATGGTCTTGTTACTGCTGGCTGTTGATGATAAAACCACTCTTTTGTATCTCGCTTTGATGTGCGTTATACTTACTTTTGATGATGCAAAGGTAGTAAATGTTTTTCGTAATACCTAGAAATAATGATTGTTTTTTTTGTGCAATTGTTAATTTTTTTATTTAATGAATAAGGCTGTTTGTATGTGTTTTTGGTTTATTCATTGCTTTGTTTTCCAGGTAGTTATTGCCTGCTGTGGTGCGAATTTAGGGTTTTTTGCTGTAGGGTGATGTTTTATTGCTCGCTCATTATTTTGTGGTAGCAATGGAGTTTATTCAAAGTAAAATGATAGCGCAATCATTTTGCTAGCCGCTTTAGAAGTGGAGCGTGCATAAGGCACGAGCGTTTTGTCGCGCAGTCGGTCGGCATGCTTAGCGTCAAGGCAGTCGATAAGGCTAAACATAAACTTCAATTCGGGTCGAAGTTTGAAGAAAGGCAGGTAGAAATCGCATCCAACGCCCACCTCTGCAAACACGTCGTGGCGTTTAAATCGCAAGATGTGGGTATCGTTTCCGCTGAGGTTAAGCATGGGATTGATACCTGCTAGTAGGTATGGGCGATGGTTGTTGAAGCGTGGAGCAGCGAAAATGAGGTTGAAGGCGGTGGAGATATAAGCCGTTTTCATATCCTGTCTGTGTTCGATGGGTAGGGCCTCGGCATCGGTTTGCCCAAGGTTTCTAAACACCAAGTGTCTATTACCGAAATACATTGCAGGCACAACGCGGAGTTGGAAATGGCGGTTAAGGCGCATTTCGCCCGTTACGCCCACCACAAAACCAGGGTCGTAGCGGTCTTGTTCGGCCGCGATGTTGGTTTCAATGGTTTGTCCATCGTCTAGTGTTATGTGTTGAATGCCAGCATTAAACAGTTCGACATCTTGCACATGAGCGCCCACCACCACGCCAAAATGGAACGGTCGCAGGTCGGTGTAGGGCCTGTTTTCCACGCGTCTTTGCTGCGCCATCAATGAGATGGGCAGTGCGCACACATATATTATAAGGCAAATAAGCTGCTTCATACGTTGGATATAAACGCAAAAAGTGGGCGGTTATTGTGCAACAAGAGTTTTGAGGTCTCTGTAAATGATGTTTTTGTTTGGGTTTTGATGGGTTGGCGTGGCCTGTAAAGCGGCATTGGGTGAGACAAGTGGCGCGTCTTCGCCATGCAATAGGTAAGTGAAGTTGTTGACGCGCATGGCAACGGGCTATTTCTTGTCTACCTTTAGCACGATTTTACCCACATAGATGGCGTTCTTTCCGTTTTGGTCTACAGGTACGGGTTTGCCATCAAGGTTGTTGGCGTAGCGCAAAGTTTCGAAGAAAGTGTGCGAATGTCCGCCCAACACCAGGTCGATGTAGCGCGACCCCTCAATCATTTTTTGGTCGTCGTCGCCTCCGATGCCCCAGCCAAGGTGCGAAATGCAAATCACAACGTCGCATTTCATTTTCTTTTTGAGCATGGTTGCCATTTTTAAAGCGGTGGCAGCGGGGTCAAGATACTTCACTGTTTTGTACATTTTGGTGAGTACAAGCCCTTCTAGTTTTGGGTCAATGCCAAAGACACCAATCTTCAAACCATTGCGATGAAAGATGGTGTAAGGCTTAACGATGCCCTCAAGAGGCGTGCCAGTGAAGTCGTAGTTGGAGCAAAGGATGGGGAATTTGGCCTTCTTAAAGATGCGCGCCATATTCTCCATGCCGAAATCAAACTCGTGATTGCCCACGGTACTGGCGTCGCAGCCCATGCGATTCATCAGTTCTATTTCGACATCTCCTTTGAACATGGAGTAGTAGGGCGAGCCTTGTGAGAAGTCGCCACTGTCGAAATATAGTAAGTCGGGGTGTTTTTGGCGTTCTTGTTTAATCATTTCCACACGCCTAAGAAATCCTCCTCGGCCCGCTATGGTTGTGTCTGCCAGGTGTTCGCTAAGTGGCATGATGCAGCTATGTGTGTCGTTGGTGTGCAAAATCACCAGTTGTTTTTGCGCTTTAGCCGTTAGTAATGCCATGCAGGCCACGGCCAGTAACATGTATTTCTTCATTTTGTTTTGTTCGTTTTGTTGCAGTTGTGGGTTGTCGTGGGTGCTGTGGAGATTGGTTCGGTGTGAAATGTAGCAGCTTAGTGGTAGAAAATGGCAGCCCCCGACAACAAACGGCAGTGGTTTAATGCTCTTTTACTGCTTGATTGTTATTCTTCCATCGCGCTTTCCGCATACACTTTTACCAGCTTTCATTTGTTGACGAAAGTAGTCCATGATGATATAGCGCACATTGTTTTCTTCAGATTGTGGCGAAACCAGTTGTGTTCCCTCCTTAAAGGCGCTCATGCCGTCGTTGCCTTGCACCACATAGTCGATGGTGGCAACGCGATAATTGGCTTTCGGGTCGATGGGTTTTCCGTTGATGGTGGCGCTAAGAAGGTTGTGTTCTTTGTCAATCACCAGTTTAACACTGTTGCTAATGCCTTCTCCAGCGCGTTTAGCAATTTGCTCAAAGAGTCGTGTTACCTGTTCGCCCGTCAATGTAATGAAACAGATTTTGTTGTCGAAGGGAGCCACATTGATAATGTCGCCCTGTGTTACCTCGCCTTCAACGATGGCTGCACGCATGCCGCCGATGTTGTAAACAGCAAACTGCGGTTGCTCGTTAAAACGCTGTCCTGCCCACACGAGTATGTCGGTAAGGAGATTAGACAGAGAACTTTCGGGTCGGCTAGCAGTCATGTTGCAACCAGCATGGCCCACAAGCGGAGCCGTCAAGCTGTCGACGCGCTGTTTATAAGGCGCAATAAAGGCTTGCAACTCGGCATCGTGGTTGGCGTCGTAACGTTTGTCTATCAGTATTCGGCTACGTTCTACATTCGTTACTGCATACTGTGCTTTGCACCCCCATAGCGTAAAGGCCACAATGAGGAGCGAAAAAAACATTTGTCCCTTTTTCATTTCTTGGGTATAACTAAATGATTATCAATCAAAAGTAATTTGGCCGATGGCTTTTTAGATGTTTCTTGCCTGTGAATAGCCTTTCTAAGGCTTCACCTTGGCCGTTGGCATACAGCAAAGGTACGCATTTTTTTGTCAATTTTATGTCGTTTGACAGTCTTTTTGTTGTGCGCTGGTGGTATTTTTTGCCTCCTTTGCGCTGGCAAAAACAAAGTGGGCAAGGACAAGAGAGGAAGTTGTTGATGCGAAAAAGGCAAGGACGGACGTGCAAACCGTGCCTTATAAAAAACACAGAGGCTCGACATTTGCATGCCGAGCCTTCACTGTAACTTGTAACTTTTTATTGTTGAGGAGCAACGCCACCTCTCTTCTCCTTGATACGAGCCTTCTTGCCCGTGAGTGCGCGGAGATAGTAGAGTTTTGCGCGGCGAACCTTACCACGTTTGTTCACCTCGATGCTGTCGATGTTGGGCGACTCGATGGGGAAGATACGCTCTACACCCACTGTTCCCGACATTTTGCGAACGGTGAAACGTTTCTTTTCTCCGTGTCCAGAGATGCGGATTACAACACCGCGGTAAAGCTGGATACGTTCTTTCGTACCCTCGATAATTTTGTAAGCGACAGTAATTGTGTCTCCCGACTTGAACTCGGGGAACTTTTTGCCGGTTGCAAATGCTTCTTCAGCAACTTTAATCAAATCCATTTTGCTTGATATTTAAATTGTTTATCGTCCCAACGTAACATAGCTAGGTAACTCTTCTCCTGCCAGCGATTACGCCGAAAAGCGGTGCAAAGGTACTGCTTTTATTGGTTTTTACCAAATTAATAATGTGGAAAGTGGTGTGACACACTATCAATTACCCCAAAAAGCAAGACAGGCAAACAGCGTTAACCGTTTGCCTGACCATTTTGTAGCGGGACCCAGGATTGAACTGGGGACCTCATGATTATGAATCATGCGCTCTAACCAGCTGAGCTATCCCGCCAACATTTTGCTTGTTTGCGGGTGCAAAGGTAAGGTAAAAAATTGAAACGAGCAAAAATATTTTGTTTTTTTCGTGCTAATGATATAAAAAAGTGGTATTTTTGTACTCGATATAACTAAATGGCGGTTCTCGAAATCGCCTTCAGAGGATTTTTGGACGTTGTCTGTGCAAGTTTATCTTGCCGCATGGATGTGCTTAGAGGGTTATACATCCAAGGTGAAGACGAATGAGTCGCACCAATGCGAGAATACCAATGAAGGACTTGTACCTTTGCACACGATGATGTGCAGGGGGTGTTTGGAGAGTATGCCTAAACAATGGGTGTCGGCGCGACACTCATGCCACACCTTGGGCACTTGCTACGGCGGTGCAAAGGCTGGCGCACATTATATATGTAATAGCAAACCACGATCTGTATTGTTATGGACAAGCAAAGACTTTGTATTGAACGAGAGCTCATGTCTAACTCGGCCCAAATAATATGGGACCTCATCAGCACCGACTCGGGCCTTGCTAGATGGGTGGCCGATAACGTAACGCAAGACGGTGAGCAACTCACCTTCGTGTGGGGTGAACTTTGGAGTCATCACGAGGTGCGAAAGGGCACTATCGTTGAGAAGATTAAGAATGAATATATCAAAATTAGTTGGGACGATGAGGATGGACCAGACAACTTCTTTGAGTTAAGAATGGATAAGAGTCATATAACCAACGATTATGTACTTACCATCACCGACTTTGCGTGGGAGGACGAAGTAGATAGCTTAAAGACTATCTGGAACGACAACTTAGCTCGATTGCGCAATTCGAGTGGTATCTAAATGATTTGCAGCCTTTGCATTAACTTGCCCCTTAGCTTGGTTTTTAAGGGCTATTGCTCGTTTTCAAACTACTGATACCAGTTGCGGTACACTGTTTTGCCTTGAAACTTGGCACTGTGCCTTTGTTAACACCATCATTAATAGCTACTAAAAACAATCTTATTGTTCCTCTTTTTGTGCTTAACGTTTCGTAGTTCTTGCCGTGGCCTTTTGGTTGTGGTCTCAATTGCTGTACACTTTGGTGGCGCTATGTTTGTTTTGTGAGATGATAAAATCCCAAATAGTCTTGCAATATAAAAAGTTTACTTAACTTTGTGTTCTTGTTTAGCATTGCTTGTTGGTCTATTCTTTTTCTGTTTTGGGCGAGCGATATGCCGATAATTGGTGTTTCTCGCCTTAAACAATGAGCCGCAACAAATTAAAAAACTCGCATTAAACATATCTAGGAATGAAGATTATAAAAGTTTTTGCTCCATATTCAAAGTATTCGCTTCACGATGGACGCATTCAAAAGATGACGTTTGAACAAGGGAACTTGGTATTTCATTTTGATAAAATATTCTCTTACGATGATGATGGGGAGCATACGCATAAAGCCAAGGTTATTTTTGAGCAGGTTGATGTCGACGATATGAATGTGCTTGTGTTTGATAGTACGCTGCGCGATGTTTTCCATGGCGAACAAATTGATTTTGATACTTATCAGCAAAGGTATAAAAACAGCGAATTTGAAGTTATCGACGAAATGACGAATTGGGGGCAAGCTATGTTTCAAGGTTGGCTAAGAACCAATGATGTGCCCGTGCATTGCATCATGACTTTATATTTTGGTGGGAGAATGATTTACGATATTGAGGATGAAAGAGAATAAGAACTGGCCTCTGTGCTATCCTATCGCGCATTGTTGCTTGTGAGAGTTGGTCTTGTTAAAAGGGGATAGGGAAGTATTTTTGCAGGGGATGTTTTGCTGAAAAAGCAGCGAAACATGCGAAGGAGCTTTTCGTGGTAGGAATTATGTGTTGAGATAGTGCTCTGCACTGATGTTGCGCGATGTTTAATGTTGCGCATCACCAGTGCAGAGCATTTGTTTATGAGGTTGTTAAGGGCGTTGTGTGCCACTTATTTCTCGGTCCATTCCACAACAAGTGTCTCTCGTGGGCCAAGTTGCAAGTCTTCTAGTAGACTAATGGTGCGACCTGTGAGCACATCGCGTACCTCGTCGGCATCGCCAATCACTTCGGCGTAGCGAGCCACAGGCATGATAGCCGACTTAGAGGTTCCGTTGGCGATGGTTAGCACGTGGCGTTTGTCGAGCGTTCGGGCCAAGACGTAAATGCCATTAAAGGGGATAAAGTGGGTTTGTTTACCCTTTGCAATCACCTCGTTGCCCTTTCGCCAGTGCAACAGTTGGCTAAGCCAGGTAAACATCTCGTTTTGCGCTTTGGTTCTGCCCTCTACAGTAAAGGCATTGTGCTTATCGCCAGCAAAACCGCCAGGGAAGTCTTTTCGCACATTGCCGTCGGTTTTTTCTTTTGTACCGTTCATCAACACTTCAGTGCCATAATACAGCTGTGGGATGCGGTTCATGGTGAGCAAAAGAGCCAATGCTTGCTTCAGTGCAGGCGTGTCGTTGCCGTTTCCAAGAAAGCGGTCGGTGTCGTGGTTCTCAATAAAGGCCATCACCGATGCGGGGTTGGGGTAGAGATAATCGTAACACAGACCATTGTACACCCTATTTAGGCCGTTCCACCATCCGTCAGTTTCTTCGTTTTTGGCTTGATTTATGCGGTCGAAGAAAGCAAAATCCATCACCGACTTAAGGTTGCTGTTAATGTTAGAGAGCTTCGAGTCTTTTTGCCAGGCAGCAGTGTACGCAGGTTCTGTTACCCATGTTTCGCCCACGGTGTTAAAGTTGGGATACTCTTTATTCAGTCTGGCCATCCATTGCGCCATTGCTTCGCGGTCGGCATAGGGGTAAGTGTCCATTCTAATGCCGTCGATGCCCACCGTTTCTATCCACCAGATACTGTTTGGATAAGATATTGCAGCACGTGAGGGTTGCGTTGGTTAAGGTCGGGCATAGAAGGCACGAACCATCCCTCCACTGTTTCGTCCATATCCACCTCCGAAGCATAGGGGTCGAGCACAGGTGTGAGCTTATAGCTGGTTTGCAAATAGTTGCTTTTATAGTCTGAACGATTAAACCAATTGCGCGAGGGCATGTCTTTAATCCATGGATGGGTGATGCCACAGTGGTTAAAAATTATGTCCATCACCACCTTTAGTCCCTTGTTATGAGCTTCGTCTACAAGGTTTCGGTATTCCTGATTGGTGCCAAAACGTGGGTCAACGCGATAATAGTCGGTTGTGGCATAGCCATGATAGGTGCTTTGGTTGTTGTTGTCGGGTGTGTTATTCTCTAGCACTGGGGTAAACCAAAGTGCCGTAACGCCCAGTTCGTTGAAGTAATCTAGGTGCTTACGAATGCCCTCGAGGTCGCCTCCGTGTCGCAAACTAGGTTGCGAGCGGTCCACGCTATATGCGTTAAGTCCTGGCATAGGGTGTTGTTTTTGTCCGCTAGAGGCAAATCTGTCGGGCATAAACATGTAAAGAACGTCGGCATTAGAAAATCCCATACGTTGGTCGCCGGGCATGTCGCGCTTCTTCAGTTCGTAATTAACGGTTGTTTTTTTCTTACCTTGAGCAAACACCAAGGGCACATTTCCTGCTTTGGCATTGTTTAAGTCGAGGTAAATCAAGAGGTAATTAGGACTCTCAAGTCGTTCCACGCTGGTTATCTTTACGCCTGGATAATTGGTTGTGACGTTGGCTTTGCCAATGCCATCGCCATACACCATCAGTTGCAAAGTGGGGTCTTGCATGCCCACATACCAGTTGGTGGGGTCTATTCTGTTAACTTTTATGTTGGCCGATGCTGTTAGTGAGAATAGCGAAAGGGCCAGAAGTATTTTCTTCATTCTTTCTAGGAGTTAAGGGGTTAGGGTGGGTTAAGGAGTTAAGGAGTTATGGAGTTAAGGAGTTATGGAGTTAAGCCAAATGCTTTGTGAGATTTTGAGCTTATGAGTTTTTAAGTTTATAAACTCACAAACTGATAACTTACAAACTCATAAACTTACAAACTCATAAACTTACAAACTTACAAACTCATAAACTCATAAACTTACAAACTCATAAACTTACAAACTTACAAATTCATAAACTTACAAACTTACAAACTCATAAACTTACAAACTTACAAACTCATAAACTTACAAACTTACAAACTCATCAATATCAATGCCGATTGTGGGTCGACAGAGACTTTTCCGCCACTCATTTTACCCATTCCATCGAGGTTAACCACGCCATCGCACACCATAACGCGGTATTCGCCTTGTGGAATATCCACTACTTGTGCCTCACGATTAGCGTTAAGCAGCACCACGATGTCTTTTGCAGCATCGCCACCAGCGTGGTCTTTCAGTCGGAAAGCCACCATTTTGGCAGGCGTGTCGATAAATTCGAGATGCTTACGCACCAGTTCGGCATTACCCAAACGAAACGCCGGATGCGCCTTACGCAGGGCAATAAGCCCCTTGTAGTAGGCAAACACCTTGGGAAAACGTTCGAGATTGGTCCAGTTAAGCTCGTTAATTGAGTCGGGCGAACAATAGCTATTGTGTACGCCTTTCTTATCGCGCAGCATCTCTTCGCCACTAAGCATAAACGGAACACCTTGCGACGTAAACACAAACGTTTGCGCCAAGAGGTCGAGTTTTATCAGTTCGGCAGTGGTTATGCCAGGTATCGAGTTGCGTATGCGGTCGGTTAAGCACATATCGTCGTGACAGCTAACATAGCTAATCATTTGGGTTGGCTGGTTGGCCCATGGCTTTTTGCTATAGTTTACTTGGCTCATGTCTACCTGGGGATGAGCAATAGCGCCAACGATACCAAATTTAAGGCTCTCTTCATGACCGTCGAGTGCGGCCAAGAAAGCAGGCTTATGGTCGTCTGAGAATGGTCCGCGCAGTGCATCGCGCATCTCATCGCTAAACGCTCCTATGCCTGGCATCTGCTCGGTATGGGCTTTCATGGCCAGCTTTTCTTGTGGGTAGGCACATGCGCCAGCACTCCATCCCTCACCATATATATATATGGAGGGGTCTATTTTTTGCATTTCGGCCTGAATAAGGTTCATTGTTTCAATGTCGTGAACGCCCATTAGGTCAACGCGAAAGCCGTCGATGTGGTACTCCTTCACCCAATGTCTCATCGACTCTATCATAAATTGTCGCATCAAAGGTTGCTCGCTAGCCGTTTCGTTGCCACAACCCGACCCATCTGAATACGTTCCATCGGTGCGTTTACGATAGAAATAGTTGGGCCAGGTGCGTTGGAATGCACTACCCGAGAGGTCGTAGGTGTGGTTGTAAACCACGTCGAGAATAACGCGAATGCCTGCTTTATGCAGTGCTTGCACCATCTGTTTAAACTCGCGTATGCGCACTTCGGGGCGATAAGGGTCGGTGCTGTACGAACCTTCGGGCACGTTATAGTTCAGCGGATCGTACCCCCAGTTATACTGCGGCTTATCCAAACGCGTTTCGTCTACCGAGGCATAGTCGAACGAAGGCAGAATGTGCACTGCGTTAATGCCCAGTTGTTGCAAGTGCTTGATGGCTTTATCTTCGGTGAGAGCAAGAAATTTGCCTTTGTTTTTGATGCCCGACGAGGGATGAACGGAGAAGTCGCGATGGTGAAGTTCGTAGATAACGAGGTCGGCAGGCGAAGCCAAAGGCGGGCGTTTATCGGCCTCCCATCCCTTGGGGTTGGTCTCTTCGAGGTTGATAATGGCCCCTCTTCTTCCATTTACACCCACGGCCTTAGCAAAGATTCCAGGCGTTTCGCCACGGTTAAAGGCAGGAATATCGAAGGTGTAGAAACGACCTTTGAAGTCGCCTTTAGCCGTTGCGGTCCACTGGTTGTTGCCATTGAATTTCATTTTCAACGTCTTGACTGGCTTACCGTCTAGTGCGTCGGCATAAATCTTTACCAAAACACGCTTTGCATTTGCAGGCGCATGTAGTTTAAACACCGTTTCGTTCGGCGAATAAGTCATCTCGTTCATGTCTTGCGCGCTTGCCTCAAGCCCTTGGGCACAAACAAACAAGGCAGCCATGATAAATCCTTTTATGTTCATATTGTTATTGAATTTTTGAGTTTATGAGGATTTGAATTCGTGAGTTAATGAGGTTTTTGAGATAGGGGTTGGTGAATTTACGCGTTAATGCGTTTATGCTTTGGTGAGTTTACGCGGTTATGAGTTGATAAGTTAGTAGGCGCAGTCACCTTTTTACCTTTTCCCCCTTTCACTTTTTCACCTTTTTCACTTTTTCACCTCGTTCTAACGGCTTAATCGAAATAGCAAATCCGCCCCCTTTAACAGCCCGTATGCGCAAGTTAGAACGATGCGTAACCGTGCGTTGTTCAATCACATAATCAGCCGTAAACTTGTCGATATCTGCCTTCGCACCATCTTTATAGATGGTAGCCAGGTATTTTTTGCCAGGCTCTAAAAAGCTAAGCGACACGTTAGCCATATGGGCATGCAAGCCAGCCACACAGCCAACAAACCAGTAGGGGCTACCTTTAGCCTTGCGTGCAACGGTGATATACTCGCCAGGTTCGGCCTCCAGATAGTGTGAGTCGTCCCAATCTACAGCCACATCCTTAATAAATTGGAAAGCGTCGAGATGCTTTTCGTAGTTTCGGGCAAGTCGGCAGCCATCTGCAGCGGACTATATAGCACCACGTAGAGCGCCAACTGATTGCACAATGTGGCGCGCATGCGACACTTGTTGTTGGGGTTAACCTTCGAGATGTCGGTCTCGAAGATGCCAGGCGTATAGTCCATCGGCCCGCCCATCAATCTAGTGAAGGGCAATATAGCAACGTGCCCTGGGCTACAACCCTCCATGGCGTGAAATTCTGTGCCTCGTGCCGACTCGTTTCCAATCATATTGGGGTAAGTGCGACACAAGCCTGTGGGCCGAACAGCCTCGTGGGCATTCACCATGATGCGGTGTTTGGCGGCCTCTTTGATGCAATGCAGATAGTGTTCCACCATCCATTGGTCGAAATGATGCCCACCATTAGGGAATATGTCGCCCACATATCCGCTCTTAACCACGTCTATGCCATGGCTGTTCATCAGTTTGTAGGCATCATCCAGTTGCCGTTCGTAGTTTAACACGCTGCTGGATGTTTCGTGGTGCATCATTAATTTCACACCACGTTCTTGTGCATAAGCCTGCAAACGCTGCAAAGGATAGTCGGGATAAGCCTGTGTAAAACTGTAATTGTGCAGCTTTCGCCAATTGTCTTCCCAACCTTCGTTCCATCCCTCAACCAGCACTTGCGAAAAGCCATGCCGTGCAGCAAAGTCGATATAACGCTTAACATTGGTGCTATCGGCTCCATGTCGGCCCGTAGACTTAAGCTTGGCGAAGTTGGTTTGGCCCAAAACAACAGGCTGATAGTCGGCATAGTTCCATGTGCTCTTACCAGTAATCATCTCCCACCACACGCCAATGTATTTCACTGGGTGAATCCACGAAGTGTCTTCCAGCTTGCAAGGCTCGTTTAGGTTAAGCGTCAGCTTCGAGTCGAGCAGCGTTCGCGGGTCGTTGCTCACCATAATGGTTCGCCAGGGCGTGTTAAATGGGCAGCGTATACAAGCTTTTTGCCCCAGTGCATCGGGCGTTAGGCACGATTCAAACACCATTGTTGTATCGTTCAGCACAAGGTGCATGGCCGAATAGTTCACCAAGGCAGCCTCGTGTATGTTGATGTATAGGCCGCCATCGGTTTTCATCAGCAAAGCCGTTTGCACCGCAGTAGTCCAATGGGGCTTTGCGTAGCGTTTGGCGTAACGGCCTTGGGCATGCGTTGGCGAATTTCCGAGAGACGCGTTATTTGGTAATCGTATTCGTTGGTGTCGTAGTCGCCCGCTATCCAGTAGGCCTGGTGGTTGCCGGGCATGGCAAATTGGGTGCGCTCTTCTTTCACAATTACGTTGTCGAGTTGTGGCTGTCGGGGTAGTTCGTAACGAAATCCCACACCTTCATCGTAGAGACGAAAGCGCACCACCATGTCTCGACAAGCTGCAGTGCGTTCTTTAAAGCGCACAGCCAGTTCGTTATAACGATTACGTATGGCCGATTTCTCGCCCCAAACAGGTTTCCAAGTCTCATCAAACGACGACGAGTCCACACTGGCTACTTCAAAATTGGTGAGCAAACTGGGGAAGTTGGCCAGCTCTAGGCCCAGATGCGAGGGTTTCACCACTGGCTCATTGCCATAAAACAATTCGTAGGTGGGCTGCCCCTTGCTTACGTATGCCCTTAAAGTAAGTTGCCCGTTGGGCGAAGAAATGGTTTGCGCCGCCATTGCTAGCGGAGCAAACCACAAAATCGTAAGCCATCTAAACCAGGGCATAGACTTATCTGCCGCTTTGTTGAACCATATCCTTAACAGCTGCACAGAAAGGCGCATTGGCCATGAGGTCTTCGATGTTGATGTGCATGCGATAGCGCCAGTAGTGTCGCGGATTGGCTGGTATATTGATGCGTTCGGCGTCGGCATCGGGTAAACGCAGGTCTTCATCAATAGCGAGCCAGTCTTGTATGCTCAGTATGCACAGCATTGAGGGCGAGAGAAGCTGGCGCAAAATAATCTCGCGAGCGAGTAAGCCCGTGAGCGGATGTGGCGCCGGACCGCCCTTATAGAGCATCGTGTTGTAGTATTCTTGCGTTCGTTCCCAGTTCTCGTCCCACCACTGGCGCAGCGTTGGCATGTCGTGACTGCTAAATGTGTTTACCGAGCGATAGGGGAATGCTGAGAGATGGCCAAAGCGCACACGGGGGTCTTTGGGCATCGACTGCACTTCGAGCGAGAGAATGCGTAGTTCGTTCATCACCCACGCCACGCAGTCGGGCACCATTCCAAGGTCTTCGGCGCATACAAGCATGCCTGTAGCCTCAACCAGTTTGGGCAGTTTCTTCATCGCCTCGTGATACCAGAACTGGTTGTTGCGACGATAATAGTAGTCGTTGTATATGCGGTTAAACACGGTTTTGTCTTTATCCCATAGGGCTTCGTACACAAAATCGTGCTGCACAGAGATGCGAGGATGGAACTTAGAGGGGTCTTTGCGGTCGCGAACAAACAGCACATCGGTTACCAAGGCAAAGAGTCCGTCGCGCAACCATTGGTTGGGCTCATCGGTCTTACCCTCAAAAGCCTGTTCTATCTTACGTTGCGTGTCGTATTCGGGGCGCAATTCCCAAATGTCATCGTGCAGCGGTTGCAGATAATTGGCCTTCACTTGGTTGGCGTTTTCGCCAAAAATGCGGTCGAGTACCCAGTCGCTAATAAAAGGACGCGTAAACGCTTCCTCGTTAAAAGGCAGGCCATAGGCTTCTATCTCCTCGCGCGTCATACCCAGCGAGGGCGAGAATTGACCCAAAAGGCCATCTACACACGACACGGGAATTTCCCAAATGCGGAAGAAACCCAGCACGTGGTCGATGCGATAAGCATCAAAAAACTTCGCCATATTTTGGAAACGACGCACCCACCAGGCGCAATCGTCGCGCAACATCTCGTCCCAGTTGTAGGTTGGGAAACCCCAATTCTGACCTTTAACCGAGAAATCGTCGGGCGGAGCACCAGCTTGGCCATTAAGATTGAAGTAATGTGGTTCTGTCCACACGTCGCAACCATTTCTATTCACGCCAATAGGAATGTCGCCTTTTAGTATCACGCCCTTAGCGCGAGCATATTCGTGAGCTTGGCGCATCTGGGTGTAAAGCAAATACTGAACGAAGTAATGGAAAGCCACCTCCTTGTAAGCCTTGGTCGTAGGCGTAGAGAGGGCTTTGCGTTCGGCCTCGTTCCAAGTGTTGTGGTCGGGCCATTGCGCAAAGTTGGCAGTGCCATGCAAATCGCGAAGATGGCAATACTGAGCGTAGGGCACAAGCCAGCGAGCTTCTTCCTCAAAGAACGTTTTAAATTCGCTTGCCTTCATCATCTCCTTACCTTCTTGTTCGAAGAGCAACTTGAGATACTCTGTTTTGGCGTTGTTTACACGTTCGTAGTCAATCTGTGGCAGTGCATTTAGTTCTTGTCTCAATGTCTCGAATGCCTTACGCTCGTCTTCGTTCTTAAGTAAGGGCAGTGCATTGAGGTCTACATACTGCGGATGAAGGGCAAAAATGCTAATGCAACTATAGGGATAAGAGTCGGTCCAGGTGTGCGTTGTGGTGCTATCGTTGATGGGCAGCACCTGCAGCACGCGCTGATTGGTATGCACCACAAAATCTATCATGGTTTTAAGGTCGCCAAAATCGCCCACGCCAAAGCTGCGTTTGGTGCGCAACGAGAACACGGGCACAAGCGTACCAGCAAAGCGTTCGTCCCAAAAATCGAAGAAGGCTTGTTGTAAATGGTACACACATACCTCGTTTTTGTGGATTTGAGGCAACTGCAATTCGCGGTTATACCCCGTCTCCCACATTGGCGCCACGCGGTTGTTGACATCAATGGCCACCACCTTCACCGCCACTTGTTGACCATTTAGTTCGTCAAGATTAAGGTCTATGGCCCACTCGCAATCGTTTATCTCGGTCATGGGCAGCGCACGGCCCAACGACCAAGCCCCAAGGGCGATGTCGTCGCCAACCAAAACCAAACGTTGTGAAGCTCTTAGTTGCGGAGCGCGCACCACAAGGCGCAGCGTGCGTTCGTAGTCAGAAGCAGGAAGGGGTTGCACTTCGCGGTGTTTAAGGCATTTTGTAAAGCCGAAGTGTATTGATAGGCATCATCGGGGATGGCATTCCATTGGTCGTACACGTGGTAGGCATTGGCCTTCAGCGCCCCAATAGCCAGTCGGTGAGGTTGCAACGTCCACTCTTGGCGTTTGGTGGTGCCTGCACTATCCACACTGTAGAAATATTGCACGGCACTTTGACAAGTGTCGGGCAATTTATTAATGCAGCAACTCCAGTGCAAACCATCGGTAGTACTCATTCGGTATTGCGTTGTTAGGCATTCACCGTTGTTGTTATTCGTTACAATGTTCAGCACCAATTCTTCTCCGAAGATGGTCTGGTAATCAATGTTAAAATATAAATTCATAGACTCAGGGGTTAGTAAACTAGGCGTAAAGTTAGGCATTATTCATAAGAGGTTTGCGCTTGCGAGGTGGAAATGTTGGTGTTTATTATGCAAACGATTGCGCGGGCGCAAACTAAAGGCTAATTTACAAGTTCTCAACAGACTATCGGTTGTTGTTTTTAATGCATGCAGACAATTATAATTAGTGCCGCAAATCGCATTTCCTGCAGCTGTTTAAATTACACTATAACTCTTTCTCTTACCAATCAAAGGGGCATTTAAGAGCCAAAGCATTCAAGAAGCGCAGCATACAACACTGTTTGTGTCAATACCAAACACTACAAGGTGCTTGTAGTGGTATAACAGACGTACATTTTTTTGCTTGCCGTTGCCATTCGTGCGCATACAACGTAATTGTGTTTTGTCTAGTTTCTGGTAGGGATTTTAACATTATGAGTGCCACTTCTGTTCACCAATCGTCCACCTTGCCGCAAATAATCGATTCTCGCGAAGGTTTGTTTTGATGTAAAAAAGGGTGGCATGTGAATGTTGCTAAAATGAATTTTTATTTGAAGGGGTCGCCTTTTACACCATTTTCGGGGCTATTTGCTGCTAAATACAATGCGTTTTGGTGCAAAACAGTGTGCGTTTTGGTGCTAAATGGCGTGCGTTTTGGTGCTAAATGCAATGCGTTTTGGTGCTAAACGCAAGGTGAAATGGTGCTAAATGCGAAGCGGTTTGGCATAATTATCCATAATAATTGTATAAACAAAACCTTTTATAGTTATGAGAAACAAAGCTGAAAGGGGCAAAATAGCCATAAAAAGTAGAGTTTTAGGGGCTAAAAGTGAGAAATTGGACTTGAGAAAATACGGGGTGGCAACCAAACTAGAAAGGTAAAATGGTGCAAAATGCAGGAGATGGTCTTAAAAACTGACAAACTTTAAGGTGTGAAAGGGAAGGAAAAGAGTTCTTTTGCCGACTTTTTAACCAATATTTTCGCTAGAATTGAGCGAAAATAAGAATGAAAATGTCAAATAAAAACAAGAATTTAAAGTTTTAAGTTTTTGAGTTTTTATTTGATGAACTTGCTAGTTAGTGGGTTGGTGGGTTTGTTACTTCTGGAGTTGTAGGAGGTAGTGATTTTATAAGTCAGTGGGATGACTTGTACTACACTCCACACACCTTGCAGAAGTACTAAAAGTCAAAACGACTTTGATGTGAGTTGAGAGAATTTGAGTGGATATAACAACCCAAATACAAGAAATCTAGAAACATTGTGGTGTAATGATCGATTTGGGTTAAATATTCAGCTCTAGCATTTAGCCTATATAGGGGTTGTGTAAAGATGGCCGTAACGGCCTTTACATGAGAAGCCACCATTCCCCATTAAAACGTTTGCGTGGGCGTGTATGCCACACCCACGCAAGGTAGAACTTAGATTTTATACATTTGGCGCACAATCTCGCTTTACTTTTTGCGCCAATATGTATCAAACATGTTAGCTTTACTTCTCACTCGCTGTCTTTCGTTCGGGAAAATAGAAGTGCTCCCAAGACACTTCCTTAACCTTTGCGTCAAGACACTTTTGGATAAATGCTTCCATCCACGCCGCTCCTGCAGGTCTGATAGAATCCCAAAAGGCGCTGGACTCCCAACGAATGTCTAAAATGATGCTAATGCGATAGACCTCTTTGTCTTTCATTGCTTGTTGTGCAGGCTTGTTAAATAAGGATAGTCCATATACCCACATCTTGCCTTTATATTCAGCCCACGGACTTGTTTCTTTTGGGCTAACGTTCCTTATTTTAAAGGCACTGCCTCTAATAACATCAAAAAGCTTTTTGGCGGGTTGGCCAACAAATTCGCTTCTCCGTGCATCAAGGGTAGGCAAGAAAGCTTCGATAGCTTTGTTTTCTCGTTCTTGCTCTTCAGCGGTTGGCGCATTTTGAGCATACATGGCGATGCTAAACAGCATTGCAGCCATCAATGTAAATAATTCTCTCATCGTTTCAATATTTTATTTAGCTCATTTGCATCATACGTTGTTCGTCTGTATACTGTCTATATAGCAATGGCATGCAAACCTTCTAATGCCCTTGCGCGGGTGAGTATGCCACACCCACGCAAGGTATTGTTTTCTTTTTTATACATACGGCGTAATATATCTCGCTTTACTTTTTGCGCCAATATGTATCAAACGTGCTGGCTTTACTTCTCACTCGATGTCTTTCGTTCGGGTATATAGAAGTGTTTCCAAGACACTTCCTTTACCTTTGCGTCAAGACACTTACGTACAATGGCCTCCATCCATGCAGGCCCAGCTGGACTGACAGAATCCCAAAAGGCGCTGGACTCCCAACGAATATCTAAAATGATGCTAATGCGATAGACTTCTTTATCTTTCATTGCTTGTTGTGCAGGCTTGTTAAATAAGGATAGTCCGTATATCCATGTTTTGCCTTTATATTCAGCCCATGGGCTGGTTCTCTCTGCCCCAAGGTTTCTTATTTTAAAGGCGCTGCCCCTTATAACATCAAAAAGCTTTTTGGCGGGTTGGCCAACAAATTCGCTTCTCCGTGCATCAAGGGTAGGCAAGAAAGCTTCGATAGCTTTGTTTTCTCGTTCTTGCTCTTCAGCGGTTGGCGCATTTTGAGCATACATGGCGATGCTAAACAGCATTGCAGCCATCAATGTAAATAACTTTTTCATTGTTTCAATATTTTATTTAGCTCATTTGCATCATACGTTGTTCGTCTGTATACTGTCTATATAGCAATGGCAAGCAAGCCTTCTAATGCCCTTGCGCGGGTGAGTATGCCACACCCACGCAAGGTATTGTTTTCTTTTTTATACATACGGCGTAATATATCTCGCTTTACTTTTTGCGCCAATATGTATCAAACATGTTGTTTTATTTCTCGCTCGATGTCTTTCGTTCGGGTATATAGAAGTGTTTCCAAGACACATCCTTCACTTTTACATCAAGGCACTTACGTACAATGGCCTCCATCCAGGCCGTTCCTGCAGAACTGACAGAATCCCAAAAGGCACTGGACTCCCAACGAACGTCTAAGATTATGCGGATGATATAAACCTCCTTATCCTTCATCGCTTGCTGAACGGGCTTGTTAAATAAGGATAGTCCATACACCCATGTTTTGCCTTTATATTCAACCCACGGGCTGGTCTTCTCTGTCCCAATGTTCCTTATCTTAAAGGCACTGCCCCTAATAACATCAAATAGTTTCTTGGCGGGTTGGCCAACAAATTCGCTTCTCCGTGCATCAAGGGTAGGCAAGAAAGCTTCGATAGCTTTGTTTTCTCGTTCTTGCTCTTCAGCGGTTGGCGCATTTTGAGCATACATGGCGATGCTAAACAGCATTGCAGCCATCAATGTAAATAATTCTCTCATCGTTTCAATATTTTATTTTGCTCATTTGCATCATACGTTGTACGTCTGTATACTGTCTATATAGCAATGGCATGCAAGCTTTCTAATGCCCTTGCGCGGGTACGTATGCCGCACCCACGCAAGGTATTGTTTCGTTTTTATACATATGGCGCACTATCTCGCTTTACTTTTTGCGCCAATATGTATCAAACGTGCTGGCTTTACTTCTCACTCGATGTCTTTCGTTCGGGTATATAGAAGTGTTTCCAAGACACTTCCTTTACCTTTGCGTCAAGACACTTACGTACAATGGCCTCCATCCATGCAGGCCCAGCAGGTCTGACAGAATCCCAAAAGGCACTAGAATCCCAACGAACGTCTAAGATTATGTGTATGATATAAACCTCCTTATCCTTCATCGCTTGTTGGGCTGGCTTATTAAATAGGGATAGTCCAAATACCCACATTTTGCCTTTATATTCAGCCCACGGACTGGTTTCCTCTGTCCCAATGTTCCTTATCTTAAAGGCACTGCCCCTTATAACATCAAAAAGCTTCTTGGCGGGTTGGCCAACAAATTCGCTTCTCCGTGCATCAAGGGTGGATAAGAAAGCTTCGATCATCTTATTCTCCCTTTCGCGTTCTGCATCCGTCTGCGTGTTTTGGGCGTACATGGTGAGGCCAAAGCATAGCGAAAACAACAATATAAATAACCTTTTCATCGTCTTAACATTTTATAGGTTTGTAACTAATTTTTTCTGAACCATATGTGGTATAGTCAGACTTATCTTTTAAATGGCATTTCACGATACTGATACCACCGTCGAAGTGGTTAATGATTGTGCTTAATCTGGCAATGGCAGTTTCATCGCTTGATTTAAAGCTATTAATACTTCTATAATGGTTCAGTATCTCACCGCATTTACCATCCAGTTTAAAATCATTAGTGGCGTCGTCAACTTCGTTTTCTATCTCCTTGAACATGGCTGCAGCTTTATTTCTATCGTTGATAATCAATGCATAATAGGTGTTTTCGTCTATAAAAACAACTGAACCACAAATATTGGTACACTCTGGGGTCGCAGCTGCTAAACAAAGATTTAATAAATCTTTTGCAGATGGAGGAGTAAGATTGGGGTGGTTGTGGATAATATACTTGGTGTAAGGACCATAATGATATTTTGCCCTGTCTGAAAGTCCTCCCTTTTCAGGCTCTACCATATAATGGCGGTTATCGTCATAAACTTCGACAGCACTAGCATGCTCAATATTGCCATGTTCCTTTATAATCTTTTTATATTGGGAGAAGTCTATGTAGTTATACTTTGCACCTTTATAGGGTTTCAGAGAGAACAAACTATCCAACATTTCCTTCATGGCACTCTTTGCCTTGTTGGAATAAGGCAATGAGTCGCACTCTTCTGGAATAGCGTTTTTCGGGATTACCCCTGAGGCATAGTTATCTGCATATGGGCCATCGGAAGGTTTGGGCTTATGTTCGCCAGTGCTTCCACCTGTTCCACCGCCCCATCCTAGACGGTAAGTGCCATGAATTTGATAGGTGACTTGTACAATCATATTAATCCAATGTTCGATAGCAACTTGTTGTAACATCTTGCTATAATGCATTGCAAAATCTCTTGGGTCTGGACATTTGCGATACAATATGTCACAATCGATGACAATAACTATTTTGTTTTCATACCATTCTTTTTCTACCTTGCAATAAGAGGGAGGTATGTCTGAACGCCAAAGTGCCTCTTTCGCCCATTCTTCAATCGTGCTGTGTTTTACACCATGGCAATTCCCATCTGGCGTTCCCATATAGCTTGATGTATAGCTGAACTTAAACACAGCCTTTGCCCCCTCTGTGTAGGGGTTTTCAAACCTTGTTCTTGGCAACTGTTCCTGGGTTAATTGCATCATGCTGTCTTTAAGAAACTCGTACGCTTTAAGGCCATCGTCTACTTGCAGCCCCTTGTCAGATAAGATGGTGAAATCATTAGAATAGAGGAAACGCTGCGTTATTGGGATGTCGTTGTTGAGTGTTTCAGCAGTAACCACTTGTGGACTTTTAAGTTTGTTGTTCAGTTCAACGCACTCGTTATCCAGCTGCGTAAAACCAACAGGATAATACAATGCACCGCTTATCATCTCGGCTCCTTCATTGGCGAAAGGCACAATAAACACCATGCCGTGCATCGAACTGTTGCACAAGCGAATGTCCTCGAAGTACACCTGCTTGTCTTTTGTCAAGCTTTGAAACACAGGTTGCTGGTCGGTAGAGGCGTTTAACGCTTCAACAAATCGTTGAGCGTCTCTGTTTGTCACCTCATCTGGTAGCGACACACCTACATCGTATTCTTGTTGACTACAAGCGCAAATCAACAAGACGCATAACCAAATCATTGGCGCGATTACATTCGCCATCTTTACATTCTTTTTCATCATAGTTTTTTCATTTTGAGGTTATAATAATGTTTGCGAGATATACTTTTTCTACATCCTAAAGGATGGATTCTCCATACATGGAAGGGTTTTCTAAAGGCAATGTTATGTGATGTTTAATGTGGTTTTACCAACCCAAAGATTGAACTATAAGCTGCCTTTTGATTGCAAAAATAAGCAATTTATCAATTCGTTATTCTGCTGATAATATGTTTGTTAGCATATAATGGATATTTGTTATAGCCTTGTTCGTATAATAAACAGTAATATGCTCGAAAGTGTAACAGGCTAAGTTAAGAAAATAAGACAGGAAAGATGTTGGCAAACAAACGGAAGGTGAACAGAAAGCCATTAAGCCAACTCCGAAAAATACTTGATAAACGGTGTAATGACTGATAGGTGTTTTATCTTCTTGCTAGAAAAAAGCCATGCCACGCCCTTTGGGGGCAATGGCATGGCTTTACATATTGATTGCGCAAGCTTGCATTTGCAGGTGTTAGGCTTGCCAATGGTAAATTTTTGGTGTGTGTGGGGTTTACATCTTAGTAACAATACCGCCCTCTGTGGCTTCAATAAACTGCACGAGGTTGCGTATTTCGGGGCTGTCGGGCACTTGTTCTTTCACCTGGAGCACCGAGTCGAACACGCTTGTTTGGCCGTGGAACACCAAGCGGTATGCGTTGGCGATGTGCTTTATGGTTTTGGGGGCTACGCCATCGGCTTTCAACATCACGGTGTTTACGCCGCCATAAGCCAGTGGTTTACCGCCAAGGATGATGTAGGGAGGGCACGTCTTTCGAGAAAGTTGTGCCCGCTTGAATCATGGCGCGGTCGCCAACACGCGTTTTGGCGTTCTCGATAACACTCGTTGAGAATATCACGCCGTTGCCAATTTCGCAGTCGCCTGCAATCTTTGTGCCGTAGCCAAACACGCAATCGTTGCCCACTTGCGTGTCGTGCGAGATGTGTGCACCCTCCATCAGGAAGTTGTGATTGCCAATAACGGTTTTGCAACCCTCGTACGTGGCGCGGTTGATTACCACATTTTCGCGGATGGTGTTGTCGTTGCCGATGATGAGGAACGACCTTTCGCCCACGAAATTAAAGTCTTGGGGCAACGCTCCCAACACCGAACATTGATAAACGCTGTTGCCACTGCCCATGCGTGTGCCGTTAAGGATGCTCACAAAGGGGTAGATAACACAGTTGTCGCCAATCTCTACATCGTCTTCTATGTAGACGAAGGGGTAAATTTTGCAGTTGTCGCCTATCTTGGCGCGAGGTGACACCTCTGCTCTTGAACTTATATCGCTTGACATAATGTGAGGTTTTGAGTTGATGAGTTTGTGAGTTGATGAGTTGATGAGTTTGTGAGTTTGTGGGTTGATGAGTTTGTGAGTTTTTGAGTTGATGAGTTTGTGAGTTGATGAGTTGATGAGTTGATGAGTTTGTGAGTTTGTGGGTTGATGAGTTTGTGAGTTTTTGAGTTTTTGAGTTTTTGAGTTTTTGAACTTGTGAGTTTTTGAGTTGATGAGTTTTTGAGCTTTTGAGTTGATGAGTTCTTGTGCTGGATGTTAGTGAACAGCTGGGGTGGCGATGTTTGCCTGCGTAAGGTTTAACATGTAAACACACCGACAATCTGGTCTGCCTACCCTGCAATCAGAACAATTGTACATGCCTATGAGACATTATCGAACTGTTCTATATTCTGATATTCGTCATCTCAAAAGAACTCATGAACTTAGAAACTCAAAAACTCATAAACTTAAAAATGCACACACTTATTTGCCGCCTCCCAAGGCCATATAGAGATTAACAACGGCTTGCATCTTGTAGAAGTCGTCTTGCACCTTAGACAGTTCTACGTTAAGCAAAGACTGTTGGGCGGTGATAACTTCCAGGTAGCTACCGCGACTTTCAGAGAGCAGTAGCTTGGTGTCCTCTACATTCTGGCGAAGTGTGGCGATTTGTTTGGCCTCGATGGCGCTCTTTTCGGCCGAAGCATTATAGAGCACCAAGGCGTTGCTCACCTCGTTGCCAGCACTTAACACCGCTTGCTGCCAGGTGTTGTAGGCGCGTTCGTATTGTATTTTGGCCACTTTAAGACCTGCAATGATTTGTCCGCGTTGGAAAATGGGTTGCACCAAGCTACCAACAGCTGTGAGAAGCAGTTTTGCGGGGTTGGTGATGCCCATACCGCCGCTGTTGGTATAGCCACCTTGCCCACTAAGAGTGAGGGTGGGGTAGAACCTACTACGGGCAGTTTGCACATTGTAGAAGCATTGAGCGAGCGACATTTCGGCAGCGTGCACATCGGGACGATTGTTGAGCAGTTGCAGAGAAATACCTGTAGAGAAGTTGGCTGGCAGGTTTTGATTGTCGAAAGTGCCACGGGCGATGATGCCGGCCGATTGTCCTAGCAATAGCGATAGGGCGTTTTCGGCCTCGCGCAACTGGCGTTTCAACCCCACTTTTTGAGCCTGAACCGAATAGTAATTGCTCTCGGCACTCTGCACCCCAGTAGAACGAACGCTGCCATATTCTTTTTGTAGCTTCATGGTTTCCCATGTGTCTTTGGCCAATTTTTCCATTTCGTCTATCAGCACCAATTCTTTATCCAGCATCAGCAGCGTGTAATACAGGTTGGCAACGTTGGCAATGAGCTTAGTGCGAGCAGCCAGTTGATAGTCTTTCATGCCCAAAAGCGCCATTTGCGAACTGCGTTTGGCCGAGAGAAGCGAACCAAAGAGGTCGATGGTCCAGCTGGCCGAAACGGGTAGCGAATAGGTTTTTACCGCTTCATTACCATCCCACGAGCTGATGGTGCCCCTGCGGAGAGAAGGCAAACGAAGGTAAGAAAGCCAGGCGGGCCGACTTTAATTGTGCTTCGGCAGCCTGCACGTTGAGTGCCGCATTGAGCAAATCGTAGTTGTGCTCAAGCGCTGTGGCAATGAGCGATTGCAGTTGTGGGTCGGTAAACACGCTTCGCCAAGGCAGGTTGCCAAAGCTAGCCGTATCGGTAACAGCCAGCGTGTCGGTGTCTGAAAGAGGCGAACGAACCACCCCTTTGGCGTTAACCTCAGGACGTTCGTATTTGCCATAGAGGCTCTTGCAGCCCGTTAAGGCTAGGGCTGCAAGTGCCAGGATGATGAAATTCTTTATCTTCATTGTTTTGATTTCATGTCTTTTTCTATCGCCATTTGGCGTGCATACTGTTTCAACTCGCTTTTTACTTCACGGTTTTCTTCGTCGTTAAATTCCAAAGGCTTGATTTTCTCCTGTAGATATTGGAAGATAACGAACAGCGCGGGCACAACAAATATTTGTAATAACATACCCATGAGCATACCGCCAACGGCTGCTGCACCCAGCGTTTGGTTACCGTTTTTGCCCACACCGCTAGCAAACATCATGGGCAGCAGACCAATAACCATGGCCAAACCAGTCATTAAGATGGGTCGCAGACGCGATGCTGCACCCAAGATGGCGCTGTACTTGATGGCCATACCCGTGCGTCGACGTTCCAAAGCAAACTCAACAATGAGGATGGCGTTCTTAGCCAGCAGACCAATGAGCATGATAAGGGCAATCTGCATGTAGATGTCGTTCTGGTGACCGAATAGCTGTGTAAAGATGAATGCACCTGCTAAACCGAAGGGTAACGACAAAATTACCGAGAAGGGAAGCAGATAACTCTCGTATTGTGCCGAGAGAATGAGGTAAACGAACAACAAGCAGAGGGCGAAAATGATGGCCGTGGTGTTGCTTTGTTCGTGCTCTGAACGGGTAAGGCCCGAGAAATCGTAACCATAACCCGTGGGCAATGTCTGTGCTGCCACCTCTTCAATGGCTTTGATAACCTCGCCTGAAGAATAGCCTTCGGTGGGTGTGGCATTGACATTGATACTGGTGAAGAGGTTGAAGCGACGCACATTGGATGGGCCATACACACTCTTGAGTGTGCAATATTCGCTTACGGGCCGACCATACCTTGTGCTGTGCGCACATAGATGTTGGTGATGTCGCTTGGTTTCATACGGCTGGCTACATCGCCTTGTATCATCACACGATAGAGCTTACCAAAGCTGTTGAAGTTGGAAGCGTACATACCGCCATAATAACCTTGCAGCGTTGCCAGCACCACGCGCGGACTAATGCCGCTTTGTTTACACTTGGCCACATCCACATCCACCATATATTGTGGGTAGTTGGGGTTGTAAGTGGTCATAGCGTTCTGTATTTCGGGACGCTCGTTCAGCGCCTTTAGGTAGTCTTGTGTAATCTTAAAGAAATGGTCTATCGAGCCACCCGTCTTATCTTGCATAGTGAACGTAACGCTATTGGTGAGACCATAACCAGGAATCATGGGCGAACCAAAAGCCAAAATCTGCGCTCCCTTGATGCTAGAGATTTGTTTATAGATGGTGGCAAGTACAAGGTTAGAGCTGCGCACGTCTACAAAGAAACGCATAATGCCATCACCTTGCCACAGACCTGATAGCTTATAGAAGAATCCGCTGGTGCGTTCTTCAAAGGGTTTAAGCTTAAGTACAAACGTGGCTTGGTCTGAACCCCGGCCTGCAATGAAGTTATAGCCCACAATTTGTTCGCGACTTTGAATCATGGGGTTGTTGGCCAGCATCTCATCCACTTGGTTTACCACCTCTTGCGTATGCTCCTGGCTAGTAGCGGGAGGCAACGAGATGGTTACAAATAGTGTACCTGTGTCTTCGTTGGGCACAAGTCCTGTCTTAGTGGTGCTCATTGTAAAGGCTAAACCACAATTCCCACCACTACAGCGATGCCTGTTATGATGCGATGACCAATAAGGTTTTCAACGCCTTTGCGGTATTTGCCCAGCATCTTGTTGAAAGCCACGTTGAAACCCGTGTGGAAACGGTCGATGAACGACGACTTTTTGCCGTGTTCGCCATCGGCATGAGGCTTAAGCAAAATGGCACATAGCGCAGGCGAAAGGGTGAGTGCGTTGATAGCCGAGATAACAATAGACACGGCCATAGTAACACCAAACTCGCGATAGAATGTTCCCGACGTGCCACTGATAAACGATACAGGCACAAACACGCAGGCCATAACCAGTGTAATGGAGATAATGGCACCCGAAATCTCGTTCATGGCATCGATGGCAGCCACCTTCGAACTCTTATAACCCATATCGAGCTTGGCATGAACGGCCTCGACCACCACGATGGCATCGTCTACCACAATGGCAATGGCCAACAGCAAGGCCGAAAGCGTGAGCAAGTTGATGGAGAAACCAAACATCCACAAGAAAAGGAACGTACCAATGAGCGACACAGGCACGGCGATGAGCGGGATGAGCGTTGAACGGAAGTCTTGCAAGAAGATATAAACCACGAGGAACACCAGCACAAAGGTGATAACCAAGGTCATGATAACTTCTTCAATAGAAGCGAAAAGAAACTCGGTTACATCGTAGTTTATCTTATAAACAAGGCCTGGAGGGAAGGTCTTAGATTGCTCTTCAAGCACCTTCTTCACGTCTTGCGCAATCTGTGTGGCGTTAGAACCAGCAATCTGTTGCACCATACCCATTACCGAAGCATGGCCATCGTTCTTCATCTTCACGGCATAACCCAGCTCGCCCAGTTCAATTTTGGCCACGTCTTTGAGGTAAAGCGTTTGGCCCTGGGTGTTGTTGCTGATAATGATGTTGCCGTATTCTTCGGGCGTTTTGAGCCTTCCTTTATAGCGCATGGTATATTCGAAGGCCACATTGCTTTGTTCGCCAAACGAACCAGGCGCGGCTTGAATGTTTTGTTCGGCCAATGCAGCAGTAATATCGCTAGGCATAAGACCGTATTGTTTCATCTTGTCGGGCTGCAACCACACACGCATAGAATAGGTGCTGGAGCTAAACGATTGCACGTTGCCCACACCCTGTACACGTTTGATGGCGGGCTGGATATTGATTTCGTTGAAGTTGGTGATAAACTTGGCGTCGTATCGTCCGTCGGTCGACGTGATACTATACATGATAACGTTACTCGTTTGACGTTTCGACGTGGTTACACCCACCTGCGTTACCTCGGCAGGCAGCAGTGCTTGTGCCTGTTGCACGCGGTTTTGCACGTTCACGGCGGCCATGTCGGCATTAACGCCTTGCTTAAAATATACGGTAATCATAGCCGTACCATCGTTTGTGGCAGTACTTTCCATGTAGGTCATGTTCTCCACGCCGTTGATGCTCTCTTCAAGAGGCACCACCACGGAGTTAAGAACCGTTTGGGCATCGGCTCCCTGATAGTGCGCCATCACCGAAATGGTGGGAGGTGCAATGTCGGGATACTGCGCAATGGGCAGCGACACGATGCCGATAAGACCCAGTAGCACCAAGAACACAGAGATAACCGTGGAGAGTACTGGGCGTTGTATGAATTTTGTAAAAGTCATATTCCTTGTTATTGAGTATTTAAGTTCGTGAGTTTACTTCGTTTTCGAGGCTTGCTGCTAAGGGATTCGCTGCTTTGTTGGTCTACGATTGGCTGGCAAATGCCTCCAATACCTTGCTGTGGCAAGGCAAACCTAGTTAGGCTTGAGCCATCAAGTGCTGTCGCTTGCTTATGTCGCAACAGGTAATGCATAGCCGTTGAAGTTCAGCATGCAAAACTCAAAACCTTAAAATGAATAACCTAAGAACTTAAAGACTATTGTTTTTACTTCTTCATCATGTTCATAAACCCATCAACGCTACTCTGGTTTTTGCCCATCTTAGCAGCGTCAGACACCTTTGAGATATTGTTCCTCGGTGAGAGGCACAATTTCAAGACTATCTTTCAGCGTGGTTAGTCCGCGGGTAACAATCTTATCGCCAGCTTTCAGTCCGCCAGTAACCACATAGTTGTTGCCATCGTTTTGTGGATCGACGGTAATCTCGGTGTATCTCACCTGGTTTTTTGGGCCAAGCTTATACACAAACACCTTATCTTGAATTTCGGTTGTTGCACTTTGAGGAATAACAAGGCTGTTGTTGCTCACGCGTGGCACAATAATTGTGCCCGAAGCACCACTCTTAAGCAGATGTTCGGGGTTGGGGAAGCGGGCAATAAGCGACACAGCACCCGTTGCCTGATTGATAACACCACTCATTTTTACCACCTTTCCTGGGTGTTGATATAGGGTTCCGTCGGCCAATTTTAGTTTCACTTCAGGGAAATCTTCAATAGCAGCATGTGTTCCACCAGCACGCTTGCTCATGTCGAGCACATCTTTCTCGGTCACAGAGAAATACACTTCCACCGAAGAGGCGTTCGAAACCGTTGTTAATGGTTCAACGCTTTGCGCACTAACCAGTGCACCCACCTTGTAAGGCAGACTGCCAACTATGCCGTTAGCCGGACTCTTTACGAAGCAAAACCCTAGCATATCTTTGGCCGATGCCAACGAAGCTTGTGCTTGAGCCACAGCCGCACGAGCGTTTTCATAGTTGTTTTCAGCCGTTTGCAGTTCGTAAGAACCGATAACATTGCGTTCGTGCAGTTTCTTGCTGTTATCGAAAGTAAGTTTAGTGGTATTTAATTGCACCTTGGCCGAATTTAAAGCAGCTTGGGCTTGGCGCACTTGAGCCTGATAAGTGGTATTGTCTATCACAAAAAGCAACTGTCCTGCCTTCACCACTTGACCTTCTTGCACACACAATTTTGTGATAAAACCCGACACTTTGGGCCTTATCTCCACGTCTTGCACGCCCTTAATAGAGGCTGGATAGGTGGTTTGGGTTTCCGAGCCTTGCGTACCAACCGTCATAACGGGATATTCGTTGTCGCCCATTTTTATGTCGCCCTTGCCACCACATGCAGCCAAGAGGGCTGAACAGACCGCCAACATTAACCATTTCTTTTGTTTCATACCTTATTTATATAATGCTATTTAGTTGCTGTTTTGCAAATTGTTGTTACCCTACTTAGAAAACTATACGTTTTTGTTTAGTTTTTACAATGCAAAGTTACGAATAAGAACGGCTCGCTGTTGTTTGCTTTTCGTCTTTTTAATATTTATTAATACACCCTTTTCAAGACGTCGCATTTGCCTCTTTTACTATTGTTACGCGCAGTGTTAGGCGCCTTTCTTACGCGTTTCGTCGCACCTTTGGGCTTGTTTTGCCTTTAATTTGGTTTTCGTTGTATTACTAATTCCTTTCTGTATTAAATACTCAAGTTGTGCAATGGCTGAGTGTACTTCTTGGGTTTGCTTAGAATTAAATGAAGTGTACAAATCAAGAAGACAGTGTTTCTAGGTTTTAGCGATTTAGATGGGTGAATAGTGTTAGTGCAGCCAATCACCATTTATCAGCTTCGTTGTTTGTGTTAAGTATATGCTTTATTGCTGCACGCTTATTAATAAGGTGTAGTTAGTGGGACGTATTAAATTAAGGGAATTATTTTTTCTCTTCTTTTTTCATCGGAAGTTGTGGCGCCACAAAGTCGTATTCGCGCAAAATGCGTTGAGTGTGTTCGGCTTTTGTCTCGGTATGGCCGTTCACCTTTATCAATTTAAATAAGTAACCCAGAAAGCCTAAGACGTTAAAATTAAGGTTGCCAGGGCGGATATTCTGTAGTTGAGCGTTAATCGAGTTGTCTTTTAGGTTGAATTTTATCGAGGGTCGCCTACCAAATATCACCACTTCTTTCAGCATTCGGTCGGTTGTTTTTAGTGGAATGCTGTCTTTTCTTTCAATTTTTACTGTTTGAGTCGAATCTTTTGGCGTTATGCTGTCGGTCTTTTCTGTTTGAGAAAAGGCTACAGAAGCTTGCATGGCCATAAACAGCCAGACGGTGAAATGCATGGCGTTTCGCATAATGAAATGGTTTATAGTTGACGTTGCAAATATACCGATTATTTTTAAACCCACGTATAGGGTGATGTGTAAAATATGTTATGCTGTGGGTTGGTGTGCTGCTATGATGGAAATTATCGGCAACAAACTTGCCGTTTCTTATATTTTTGTGCTAATTTTGCACAGATAAGGCCACGCTCGACAGACAGAATGTTGCGAATGGGCTTAATCATAACGACATGTTAAGAATAAAAAAACTAGACATATTTATCTGTAAGCAGTTCGGGATGCTGTTTCTCGGAACGTTCTTCATCTGCCTTTTTGTGCTGATGATGCAGTTCTTGTGGCGCTCGGTAGACGAACTGGTGGGCAAGGGTCTAACAATAGAGGTGCTAGCACAGTTCTTTTGGTGGATGGCCCTGGTGATGGTGCCGCAGGCTTTGCCTTTAGCCATATTGCTCTCCTCGCTTATCACCTTTGGAAATCTTGGCGAAAGTTCGGAGTTAACCGCCATCAAGTCGGCTGGTATTTCGCTTACACGCACGTTTAGCTCGTTGGTGGTGGTGTGCAGTCTTATCAGTGTCACGTCGTTTGTGTTTCAAAACAATATCGGACCTTATTCAACCATCAAGCTTTCGCAGCTGCTTATCTCGATGAAGCAGAAGAGTCCTGAACTGGGAATACCCGAAGGGGTGTTCTATGATGGCATCCCCAATAGCAATATTTATGTGCAAAAGAAGGATAATAAGACTGGAAAGTTTTATGGGATAATGATTTATCGCATGAGCAACAGCTACGAAGACTCTGAAATTATATTGGCAGACTCGGGCATGTTGCAAACAACGGCCGAAAGAAAACACTTGCTACTCACGCTCTGGAATGGCGAATGGTTTTCTAATCAAGCGCAAGAGATGGGTAGTAATGCTGCTGCCCCTTTCCGTAGAGAAACGTTTTTGGAAAAGAAAACGCTGATAGACTTTGACGGAGATTTTAGCATGACCGATGCCGAACTGTTCTCAGGAGACGCTCGAGGCAAGGGCTTGAAGCGACTTTATCGCGACCTCGACTCTCTGGAAACCAACAACGACAGCATCGGGCGGGTGTTTTATAAAGAGGTGCAAGCCAATTATTTCAGTACCTCGCTTATGACTAAGGCCGACACGGTGGCTGCTGTAAAAGAGTCGACAAACACTGCTTTCAACGTGGATAGCGCTTTTGCAAAACTTAATGGCGACGACAAACGAAATGTTTTGGCCGCAGCACGTTCGCAAGTGCAGTCTGTTGCCTCCGACATGGAGTTTAAGTCCATGATAACCGAAGATGCTAACAGAATGATAAGGCAACATAAGATTGAGATATACAAAAAGTTCTTGGTGGCCCTCTCGTGTCTTATCTTCTTCTTTATCGGGGCTCCGCTGGGCACAATCATTCGTAAAGGTGGACTGGGTATTCCGGTTATCGTGTCGGTGTTGGTGTTTATTGTGTATTACATCCTCGATAACACGGGCTATCAAATGGCGCGACGTGGAATATGGGCCGTGTGGTTTGGCGAACTGTTGGCCACGATGGTGCTCACGCCCTTGGCCGTGTTTGTTACTTATAAGGCCAATAAAGACTCGGCCGTGTTTAACTTTGATGTCTACCGCGAACTGCTTTTCAACCTGCTAGGCATACGACAGAAACGCAATATCATGGCTAAAGAGGTGATTATTAACGAACCCAATTATAAGCAAAATATTGAATTGCTGAACGAGGTAACGGCTAGGGCTGAGGCTTATGCCGAAGCACACAAACTGAAAACGCCTCCAAACGTGAAGCGGGTGTTCTTTGAATATCAACCCGATAACGAGATGGCGGAGATTAATCGACTGCTCGAGACGGCTATTGACGATTTGGGTAATACGCGCGATAAGCTGATTTTGAATCTGCTTAATGCCTACCCCGTGATGTCGGTAAAGGCGCATACACGCCCCTTTAATAGGCAATGGCTCAACACGGTGGCTGCTATTGTGGTGCCCGTTGGGCTGGTGTTGTATATCAGAATGTGGCGTTTTAGGCTGAGGGACTGCTTAAAGACTTGCGCGTGGTGGTGCAAAAATAATAACCAGATTATCGCGCAGATAGAGAAATTGTATTGAGATGCGACAGACGAAATAATTGTATCGCTGGGTAAATAATCTGTAGACAATAGCGGTCACATCGTGACAACAACGATAAAAGGACCAATTACTCAGGCCAACTACTTTAAAGGGAGATGGACAGGCGGCTTCTGTAGGCCAGTATGTTTGATGGTTGACCATATCGTTTACGGGGCTGTGGCTTGGGCTGCTTGCTTATACCCCGCTTACAAAAACATAGCTTTTTCATCGCTGCACGGCATTTGCAGTCCACATGGGTTGCTGCAGTGTTAGCGCACAAATTAGATCAGAACGAATACATTAAATATAAACCGAAATGCAAGAAATAAAACTCAATAGCGTAGAAGAGGCAATAGCAGACTTCAAAGAGGGTAAGTTCGTGATTGTTGTTGACGATGAGGACCGCGAAAATGAAGGCGACCTTATCGCTGCTGCTGAAAAAATTACTCCCGAGATGGTGAACTTCATGCTGAAACATGCTAGGGGCGTGCTCTGCGTACCCATCACCTTGTCGCGTTGTAAAGAACTAAATCTGCCACATCAAGTAAGTGATAACACCTCGGTGCTTGGCACACCGTTCACCGTTACTGTGGATAAACTGGAGGGATGCTCCACTGGCGTGTCGATACACGACCGCGCTGCCACCATTAACGCCTTGGCCGACCCCGCGTCTACGCCCGCTACCTTTGGCCGCCCTGGCCATATCAATCCGCTTTATGCTCAAGATAATGGTGTGTTGAGACGTAGTGGACATACCGAGGCTGCTGTTGACCTCTGTCGTATGGCGGGCTTATATCCAGCTGGTGCACTGATGGAGATTATGAACGAAGACGGAACGATGGCTCGCTTGCCCGAACTGAAGGTTATGGCTGATAAATATGGACTGAAGCTGATTAGCATTAAGGATATGATTGCTTATCGATTGAAGACCGAATCGCTCATCGAAGTGGGACAAACTGTGGAAATGCCCACTAAGTACGGCCATTTTAAACTTACCCCCTTTAGGCAAGTAAGTAATGGCTTAGAACATTTTGCACTTACTAAGGGCGAGTGGAAAGACGACGACGAACTGCTGGTGCGCGTGCATTCATCGTGTGCCACGGGCGACATCCTCGGCAGTTTGCGATGCGACTGTGGCGACCAACTGCACCATGCGCTGGAGATGATTGAGAAAGAGGGACGCGGTGTACTTATCTATATGCAACAAGAGGGTAGGGGCATTGGCTTGATGAACAAGATTGCGGCCTATAAACTACAAGAACAAGGCTACGACACCGTTGACGCTAATGTGCACCTGGGTTTCAAACCCGATGAACGCGACTATGGATGTGGGGCACAAATGCTTCGCCATCTGCACGTGCATAAAATGAGACTCATGACCAATAATCCCGTTAAGCGTGTTGGACTGGAGGCCTACGGACTTGAAATTACCGAGAATGTGCCCCTAGAGGTGCATCCCAACGAGTACGATTACAACTATCTTAAAACCAAACAAGACCGTATGGGGCATCATTTGCACCTCTAACGAGGGACAATCAGGCTGCTGTTGTCTCAGCGTGGGGCAAGCGCCATTAAGGTGATGGGATGTTGGCGCATGTTTGGCGTGGCGGCAATAAGACTCATACTGATAATATCAAGCAAATAGGTTTGCAGCAGGTTAATGCTTTGCGCATTAGTTGTTTAGCCAACCTATTTGCTTTTTTTATTTGCACTAGGTGGGTTGTTGTGCGCAATAAGGCAAGCTTGTGATACCCGCAGGCGCAACGGCGAAGGCGTTTAGTGGTGAGATAAACGCCTGAAGGCTTGTTGTTTGCCCGTTTTCAAGGCTCTTTCTTATTTGTACGTATGAGAGGCAAATTGCTGTGTTGCTCATTCTCGCGCGCTGAATGGGTGTTGCTTGTGTCGTATTGCGTGTAAGCACTTTTGTTCTTTAAAGGCAGGTTCTAAAAATTACCTTTACTGTATTTTTAGCTTTTAGCTGAGCAGGTTTTGCTTACTTCTTGAAGGAGCATAGTGAACTATGCGACTGAAAGAGTAAGCGAAAGATGCCAGATAAAAGCAAAAAGACAGCAAAGAGCAAAACAAGGAACAACAATTGAACCTTTGCGGGGAATTTTAGAACATGCCTAATTTTTGTTTTGGGTTAACATGGCTATATGTTCTCTGTGTTGTAAAATATTTGGTGCAAAATTTAACATTGTGAGCGCGTTTTTTTTTCATCAACTGTCCACTCGCTCGCAAATAATCGATTCTCGCGGAGGTTTGTTAGGATGGAAAATATGGTTAGCTGGTAAAATCTAATAAAACGAATTTTTGATAAAATAAACGGTGTTTTATGTGAGAAAAGAGGCTATTTGGTGCAAATAGCATGGCTAAATGCAGCAAAATGCAATGCTAACTCCTACAAAACGCAGTGCTAACTCATGCAAAACGCAGTGCTAACTCATGCAAAACGCAGTGCTAACTCCTACAAAACGCAGGGCTAAATGGTGCAAAACGCAGCTCAAAACATAGCTTTTTGAAAAGTTTTGAGCGTTTTACATCGGCAGTAGTAGTACCAAAAACCTGTTTTTTGTGGCTAAAACCACCTAAAAAGTAGTGTTTTTACGGCTAAAAATTGTTTTCAGAGCGGAGCAAAATAGAGCGTTGGCGAGAAAATAGAAGGGCAAAATGATGCAAAAAGCCGATTTTGCGCTCAAAAGTGGTTCAAAAATTTAGTGTCTAAGGCCAAAAAATGGGCAAAAAGCATGCTTTGGGGCGTTAATTTTCGCTAGAAGGGTTGGTTTGTGAGAGGGTGTTATGTAAAGAAATATTACCCAGTTTAACAATATCTATAAATAATGCGGACACATTAAAAACTATCTGCAATATTTCGACTCTTGTCTAAGCCTATGTTTCAATATTAAATCTAGTTTCTTCTATTTCTAATACTCCAAAGAGGCGTTATCCCCGTGCAACGATGTTGTAATAAGCACGATTGTTTTAGTGCGTAATGGCCCATTGAGTTGGGGTTTGATTCAGTTAAATAATACGAAATAGGTTATAAAAAAAGAATAGTTTTTATTTTTTTGTTTTTTTATTAAGAACTTTTTTTGTTAATTGTTGCGTGCTTTTTTTGCTGATAATCTGTGTTTTATTACAAGTAACATTACTTTATAAAAGTTTTGTTTTTGCGTTGATATAAAGTATATAACGCGTTTTGTATGTAATAAAAAGAACAATTCATTAAGTATGGGTGTTGAGAATCTTCTTATGAACAGTGATTTAAAAAATATTTACAATATCTTCGATTTTTATTTGGAATATATACGAAAAACGTTTAACTTTGCACCGTGAAATAATTAACCCATGAGACAAGAAGTAAGTCTGTGCGAACTTCAGTCCAAAGGTCACTGTTTGACTTCAATGAGGCAACCGTCTAGCAACTTTAAATTGCCGGACAGCTACAATGCCGAGAGCCTTTTTGGGAACCACAGGCAACAACTTTTATCGAATGTAACCATTACTCTTTTGTTGCGACGATGAAGTTGTTTTGACAAAATAATTAAATACCATGAATAAAAGAGTTAGTGAGAATGATGTAGAGGTTTTCCTCAAGAGGCTAGAACCAAGAAAACACCCTTTCGCCTTTACTAGTGTTGTAATCATCAACATAAAGAAAGATGCATTTGTGCAGTGTGTTGTAAAACCTTTAGGTTTGCACGGCTTATGCGGTAGAGAAGGTGTAGTTGTAGGTTTTGGGGATATAAGCCACTAAGTTTAATCTTAATAATGGAGAGATAATAGGATGAAGCGATTTAATTTTATTTCTAGTGCCACCATAGTACTAATGGTGGTGAGCAGTGTTTTTATTTCTTGCTCTAAAGACGGTGTAGACGAAATGGCGCAACCAGTTGAGAAAGATAATAAGGGCGTGCTCTTTACGATGGCCGAAGAGCAATTTGGCGACGATGCAGAGGTGCGCTCTCTGGCCCAACCTTGCGGCATTGATACGATTGATATGGGTAACGGATTAGAGGCAGAAATAACCATTGAGCGCGATTTAAACGATAAAGCAGCTCAGACACGCGCCCTTAAAACCGATAATCATTATACCATTGTGGCCTTCGCGGTGGGTAGTGGGCAAATGATAGGTGAGATTAAAGGGCGGTTTAACCTCGCCACGGGTCATTTTATGGCCGATGTGCACACCAATGCTTATATCACACTCGAGTCGGGGCGTCAGTATAACTTTGTATGTTACACCGATGAATATATTTCGCGCAATGGTGTGACGCTCACTGTTCCTCATACTAATGCCCAAAGGGCCATGGTGGCAAGAACCACTAATGTAACTATTCTTCCGCAACGACAGCAATCTATTAGTTTTGCTTTGAAGCGACTAGGTGCTCGTGTTCGCACCAGACTTGTGGCTGCTTGGCCCTTCGCGGGCGTTTCTGGTTATATTTCGTCGATGCCAAACGATGCTCCAGCAGCTCTTAGTTACAATATGCAGGATGGTACCCAGAAGTTAGTGGGGTCTACCACAGCTAAGGCAGCAGCACAAACCTATGTGCCCACAACACAATACTCACAGTCTGGCGTTACGTTTAATTCTGTGATTAGCTCCAATTACGGCTACTACCTAGCTGGAACAAACTCTGGTCAGGTTTCTATTACATTTACGGGTGGTGCACTTTACAACAAGGCAATTTCACATGCCACGCATCGTTATCACACTGAAAAGATATTTAAGGGTGGTGGCTCATATGTTCTTCGTGTGAAATTGTTACCCCAATACATTTATTTGTTTAATGATGGACATGTTGGGCCGCGTTATTACCCTCAAAATCCAGGTGCTAGACCCATAGCGCTTATGATAGGGTACAGACGTGGTATTGCGCTTTGGAATGCAAATAGCAATCAGAAAGTTCCCTGGCATCAGCTCTTTGATTTTCCAAACCAATACAATCCGAGAGCTATTGTAGAAAATGCTTCTAATTCAAAAGAGAATCGTTTGCGGGCTTTAAGAGACCCTGAAACAGGAATGGGGTGGACTTGGGACTCTTTTTTCTATCAACATGATGGCAGATGGATGGTGAAAGCAAATGAGAGTTATAATTTTCCTGCCTTCTTTTATGCAGCACACTTTGATGTGGAACTGCTGAGTAGAGGGATACCTCTTCATGAAAGGGTGAGAGGAGATAGAAAATGGTATTTAGGTTCTGCTCATGTGTGGCCAGATGTGTTTGCTCTTCTCTCTCAAAGAGTGTGGTTTTGGCAAGATACTCGAGGCCAATGGAATACTTATCTAGCAGATTTGGCATTTACCCAAGTGGGCGGTACGCCACTAAAAGATGATGATTATTGGACAAGTGTAGAAATCTCAGACATGTATGAGTGGCATGAGAGAAATGCTGTTAAAAGGCATGTTATATATGTAAGTAGTAATTGGTTTGGTGTTGGGGAATATGATGCTGACGGTCCAAGCTCAGAACATAAATATAGAGTGCGTCCGTTCATCGATCTTTAAAAAGATACGCATGATGACTTTCGGTTCTTAATGGTTTTTATCTAGCAACTTAGGCGCGTTGTTTGAAACGCACAACTTTATTGTGTGGCAGATAATGAAATAAGGGTGCTGGTGGTACTCAATATGTGCCGATAGACAACATGCAAAAAGAATATTAAACATCGTGCTGACCAAGATAGTTGGCCGTTTACTGAAATTTAGTCTTAAGTTTTATTGATACCTTGTCAGGGGGTTGTGTGCAGAGAATTGCATTATTCTTGTCGGCGGACAGATGCACACACCCCTTCTTTAGACCTCCTGTTGGTGCAACATGGCTTGGACTGAGATGTGGCAGGTAGAAACTTAAGAACTAAATACAGTGAAAGAGGCTTGCTTGAACTTGTAATATACAAACGATTAAAAACATAATGAACAGAACAACCTTGTATTTGGCGTGCCTTGAGCCACTTAGTAGATGCAAAAGAGAACGTTATGTTGAACGCAGAGTGAGCGTTTTGGCCCGTGCGTATGCATCAATGCTAAGTGCTACAGGTTTGCATCGTATGCAGGTGTTGTTGTGGTGATTAAAAACAACTTAAATTAAATATTATATACCATGAATAAAAGCGTTAGTGAAAGTAGTGTTGAAGCTTACCTTAGAGGGGATGGTGCGCGTAAAAATGTCTATGTGTGTCCCTGCGTGGAACAACTATTGATAGAAAATACTTTGCTTGGGCATACATCTGTAGACGGCAACGGTAAAGGTTCAACCGAAGACGACTATAACCCCAACGACGATGAGATAGGCGGTGGCGATTTTGAAATTGAAGTTTAATACGATGAAAAATAAGATTATGACACGATTTGTTTCATTGTTGGGCGCTGTTGCACTGCTGTCTGTGGTGTGCGTTGTAGTTGGTTGCAATAGTGATTGGGATGCCGAAGAAAACCTCTCAACAGGTGAAGAAGAACAAGGGCTGGTGTTTACACTTGCCGAAGAACAATTTGGCGATGATGTGGAAGTGCGTGCCTTGGCAAAACCTGACGTTGTAGACACGGTGGATGTGGCCGACGGTGTGGAGGCCGAAGTGGCCGTTGAACGCGATGTAGACGAAGAACGCGCTCTCACCCGCGCCCTTAAAACCAACAACCATTACACCATTGTGGCCTTTGAGGCTGGCACGGGTAAAGAGAAAGGTAAGATAACAGGAACGTTTAACCTGGCTACCGGAGCTTTTATGCCTGATAAGGGAAGGGGTCGACACATTATTCTTACACCCAATAAAAACTACCATTTTGTGTGTTATGCTGATAAGTTTATTACCCGAAAAGGTAATGTGCTAAATGTGTCGCGAGGTAATGCAGAGAAAGCACTGGCAGGAAGGACGGACAATGTTAAAATTCTTCCACAAAAACGGCAGTCGATAGCGTTTCATTTAGAGCGTTTTGGTGTGCGGGTTCGTACTAAGTTGGTAGCACCAGTTCCAATCTCCACTGTGATAATCGCCAAAATAGAGACGTCTAAAAAAGAGATTCCCTTAGGACTAAGTGTAAATATGCTGTCTTGGGATAAAAGGCTAGCAGGTGCAAGTGGTGTTGAATGTCCTGAACGTGAATATGGAACGACTAAAAGTTTTGTTGTAGACCTTAATTCCGCAACACTATTATAAATTAAACTTTTTAAGTACCTGAGCAACAAAAAGTTGCTCAGGATTTTGCTATGTCAGAATTTTCACTTATCTTAGTGTTGCAAAAAAAAAAACAAGATAATCCGACGATAGACATGGCGAAGATACAAATTAAATCTGAGAGACTCACTCCTTTTGGGGGATTATTTTCAATCATGGAGCAATTTGACTCCACATTATCATCTGTCATCGACTCAACCCTCGGTCTAAGGTGTAGATCGTTCGGTTATCAGTACAGCGAAATCATCCGTTCTCTCATGAGTATCTACTTCTGTGGCGGTTCATGTATTGAGGATGTCACTACTCATTTGATGAACCACCTCTCATTTCATCCGACACTTCGCACTTGTAGCTCTGATACTATCCTCAGGGCGATAAAGGAGTTGACGCAAGAAAACATTTCATACACATCAGATATGGGCAAGACCTATGATTTCAATACGGCTGACACTCTCAATACTTTATTGCTCAATTGTATATTTGCAGCTGGCCAACTGAAAGAGGGTGAGATGTATGATGTTGATTTCGACCATCAGTTAATAGAGACAGAGAAGTATGATGCAAAGCCTACATACAAGAAGTTCCTTGGTTATCGCCCTGGCGTGGCGGTTATTGGCGATTTGATAGTTGGTATAGAGAATAGCGATGGTAACACAAATGTTCGTTTCCATCAGAAAGACACGCTGAAGAGGTTCTTTGAGAGATTTGAACAGAATGAGCTCACTATCAATCGCTTCAGAGCTGATTGTGGATCATGTTCCGAGGAAATCGTGGAGGAAATAGAAAAAAACACTGCAAGTCCTTCTATATCCGTGCTAACCGCTGCAGTTCGATCTACAATGACATCTTTGCTCTCAAAGGCTGGAAAACTGAGGAAATCAATGGCATTGAGTTTGAATTGAACTCTATCCTTGTTGAGAAGTGGAAAGGTAAGGCATATCGACTTGTGATTCAAAGACAGAAACGGATGGATGGTGTGCAGGATTTTTGGGAAGGAGAATACACATACCGTTGTATCCTGACTAACGACTATGATTCTTCCGTAAGAGAAATTGTCGAGTTCTATAACCTTCGTGGAGAAAAGGAACGTATCTTCGATGATATGAACAATGGTTTCGGGTGGAACAGATTGCCCAAATCCTTCATGGCAGAGAACACAGTGTTCCTTCTTCTTACAGCACTTATCCGTAACTTTTACAAGGCCATTATTCAAAGACTTGACGTAAAGAAGTTCGGACTCAATGCAACAAGTCGCATAAAAGCGTTTGTCTTCAGGTTTATCTCTGTACCAGCCAAGTGGATCAGGACATCAAGGCGGTATGTGCTGAATATCTATACCTGTAATAAGGCTTACGCTGATGTTTTCCAGACTGATTTTGGATAGTGCCTACAACTTATGGGAATGATATTGTGTATTGCCTCAAGTCACATTGTGGGGTAAGGGGATATTGTAGGCAGAAGTGGGTGCTTCAAGTTCAAATTATCTGCAAATTCAGTAATGAGAGGACGTGTAAACGCAATAAGGACGTTCAAGGGCTTAGTTGCGGATTTGAGGGTAGATAAACAATACAGCCTTAACGCTGTGCTTAGTAATGGATACGACTATTTTTTGGCGGGAACTAATTCGGCAAATCTCAACCTAAGAATTACCCATGGAACTCTTTATGGTAAATCCATAATCACTAAAACACCTATCCCGCTTTCAAAGGGGAAAAGTCTACAAGCTGGCCATTCGTATGTTATACGCTTGACACTACTTCCAAATACAAGTATTTATGGAATGATGGCCAAGTGAACTATCTCTCTAAGAGGGATAGAAAAAAGTTTACACCTATCGCGCTGGTGGTGGATAGCCACTTGGCCATTGCATTGTGGGATGCGAATGGCGGTCAAGACCTTGCTTGGCATACGTTAAACGCATTCACTATCAGCTATAATAGTAGGCGCATTTCTGAAAACACTGGTAATAGTATAGAAAATATTAAAAGGGCAATTAAGGATCCTGAGACAGGAAAAACGTGGACGTATGAAACGATTTGGAATGGATGGCTTAATAAGCATCTTATCAAGGCAGACGAGGCACAATATTTTCCTGCTTTTTATCATGCGGTACATTTCTATGACTACCTGTCTAAATATCGCTTACCTAAAGGGCAGCAGCTTGCTGCGAAACTTAAACAGCGTGGACCGTGGTTTATGGCAAGCGTTAGTCCGTGGGTAAAAGTGTACGCAACGATAACTTTTACAGATCAAAAGAACTTCGGTTCGCGTGGTAGTTGGGATGGTTATCTCGGAGATAGAGCCTTTAAGCTGGCTGGTGGAGACAATCTGCAGTTTAATGTAAACTATTGGACAAGCGCAGAAGGTTCAGGCGAAGCCAATAATGAAGATGCTCCTGTAGAAAGACATATTATATGGATACATCAACCTAATTATGGTGTAGGAAGCGTGTTTGCGGGAGGACTAGGAAAGGATGTGAAGGCTCGTGTGCGCCCCTTTGTATATTTCTAATTAGCATTGATTCATTGTTGTTGTTAATGATGTAGCGCCTATACATCTTTTATTCTTTTGTCGGCATTTTGCTTGTCTTTATAACTTAACGTAGCTCGCTATGCATTTGTTAAATAAAGACAAACAAGATGCCTACAAGTAAATGAAAGATGAGTAAGGGGTAAGGGGGAAAATAGGTAATATTGAGACGCATTTTAATTACTCATCGGTGTTTTAAAATTTGTATTTTGGTTATCGATTTGATTGATGGTTTGTGGCGTAATAACAACGTGTTACAGGCTCATTGCGTTGAACTGCCAAATCGTGCGGCTTATAAAGAAATCGAGTTTGCAATATATGCTTTGTTTGTTAGGTCGATGGACTGTTGATGTAGCAGGGCATAATCTAAAACCAGCTGTTTTGAACACTTGCTCGGGGAAAGCGATAATAAATAAAAGAAAAATTAAAGATTTTGTAAAATAAACTTGCTTTTGTTTCGTTAGCTGCAATATAATAACTACATTTGCACAAGAAACCTTCTAAACAAGAAAATTTATGGCACAATTATCCGACAGACTAAATCGGCTCTCACCCTCGGCTACACTAGCAATGTCGCAAAAAAGTGGTGAAATGAAAGCACAGGGTATAGATGTTATCAATCTTAGTGTGGGCGAACCAGACTTTAATACGCCCGACCACATCAAGGACGCAGCTAAAAAAGCTGTGGATGAGAACTATTCTAGATACTCACCTGTGCCCGGATATGTTGACTTGAGAAAGGCTATTGTTGACAAGCTACAGAAGGAAAACAACTTGGAATATAGCGTTAACGAAGTGTTGGTGTCTAATGGCGCAAAACAATGTGTGTGCAATGCTGTTATGGCGCTGGTGAATAATGGCGATGAGGTGATAGTGCCTGCTCCTTACTGGGTGAGCTATCCCCAGATGGTGAAACTGGCAGGAGGTACTCCTGTGTATGTTAATGCTGGATTTGACCAAAATTTTAAAATGACTCCCCAACAGCTGGAGGCCGCCATCACACCTAAAACCAAAATGCTTATTCTATGCTCGCCCAGTAATCCTACTGGAAGCGTTTACTCTAGGGCCGAATTGCAAGGTCTGGCAGATGTGATTAGAAAACACGACGACCTCTATGTGCTGGCCGATGAGATATACGAACACATCAACTATGTGGGTAAACACGAAAGCATCGCACAGTTTGAGGGCATGAAAGAAAGATGCATCATTGTTAATGGCGTGTCTAAAGCTTATGCCATGACGGGATGGCGCATTGGCTATATGGCCGCTCCCGAATGGATAATTAAAGGCTGTAACAAACTACAAGGACAATATACTAGCGGTCCATGCTCGGTGAGCCAAAAGGCTGCAGAGGCTGCTTATACGCTCGACCAAGGTTGTGTGGAAGATATGCGACTGGCTTTCGAACGTAGAAGAAACCTCGTTGTGAAACTAGCAAAGGAAATCGAAGGACTAGAAGTGAATGTGCCAGAAGGCGCTTTCTATCTCTTCCCCAAATGCAGCAGCTTCTTTGGTAAACATACTGACGGATATGTGATAAACAATGCTACCGATTTGGCTATGTATCTGCTCGAAGTGGGACATGTGGCAACGGTGTCGGGAGATGCCTTTGGCGACCCCGAATGTATCCGCTTTAGCTATGCCACCAGTGATGATAACCTGCGCGAAGCAATGAAACGTATCAAAGAAACTTTAGCAAAGCTTGTATAATAACAAGAAATGTGACAAAAAGCAGTTTTTTTTGAATTTAATGGTGCGCTAGTGCTTTATAAAGGGCTTGCGAGTAACTTTTAGTCGTTAAAACTTCTTAATTGTGTTTCGGTTCATACATTAATGAGTATCTTTGCGAGACATTTTAAGGACAAAGCCCAGCAACAAATCATCATTTGGACGAACGTCTATACTATAAGGAACAAAATCAACTTAAATATTTATTAACAACTAAAATTTAAAGTAAATTATGGCAACACAAAAAACAGCCAGCCCTGCTAAAAAATCACAGGGCTTTCAAGGAATCAGAGCAGCATTTTGGGTAATCGTATGCTGTTTCATCATCGCTGTATGTTTCTTCAAATTCTATTTGGGTAATCCTTCTCACTTCCAAGGTGGCGATAACGAAGGACATCCATTGGATATCTGGGGAACAATCTACAAAGGTGGTCTCGTGGTTCCTGTTATTCAAACCTTGTTGTTAACCGTGCTCGCACTTTCAGTAGAGCGTTGGTTGGCATTGCGCAACGCTTTCGGTACGGGTTCACTCACCAAATTCGTTGCTAGTATTAAAGCCGCTCTTAACGAGAAAGACTTCAATCGCGCACAACAACTTTGCGACAAACAAAGGTTCTGTAGCTAACGTGGTTTCTGCTTCTCTCAATGCTTACAAAGCAATGGAAGGCGCTAACGGTATTAAACTGTCGCAAAAGATTGCTAAGATTCAACAAGCTCACGAAGAGGCAACTCAACTCGAAATGCCTACCTTGCAGATGAACCTCCCCATCCTTGCAACGCTCGTAACACTGGGTACGCTTACTGGTCTTCTCGGTACTGTAACGGGTATGATTAAGTCGTTCCAGGCTCTTGCTGCTGGTGGCGGTGGCGACTCACTCGCTCTTTCTGCTGGTATTTCTGAGGCTCTTATCAATACGGCCTTCGGTATCACCACTTCGTGGTTCGCAGTTATTTCTTACGGTTTCTTCACCAACAAGATCGATAAACTTACCTACGCACTCGACGAGGTTGGTTATTCTATCGCTCAGACCTACGAAGCCAACCACGCAGAAGAAGCTTAATTTTTTGCTAACCCTTTAAAATTTTATCACTATGGGTAAAGTAAAAATTAAGAAAAAATCCACTTGGATCGACATGACCCCGATGAGCGACGTCATGGTGCTCCTTCTAACGTTCTTCATGTTGACGTCTACTTTCGTCAAGAACGAACCGGTGAAGGTTGTCACTCCTGGCTCGGTATCGGAAATTAAGGTCCCCGAGAAGAGTGTGCTGAATATCCTCGTAGACAATACGGGAAAGATATTCATGAGTATGGACAACCAAAACGACACGCAAGACGTGCTCCAAGGCATGAGCGAACTCTATGGAATGAAATTCACTCCTCAACAGGTGAATAAATTCAAGAAAGACGCCATGTGGGGTGTTCCCATGAACAATATCCAGCAATACCTCTCTCTCACCGAAACAGAGATGGCTCAACAACTTAAGAACTACGGCATACCTACCGATAGTATCGATGGTAAAGAAAGCGAGTTCCAACTCTGGGTGAAAGAAGCACGCAAGGTTAATACCGACGTGAAGCTGGCTATTAAGGCCGACGAAAAAACGCCTTACGCTGTGGTTAAAAAGGTTATGTCTGAACTACAAGACATGAACGAAAACCGTTACTATCTCATTACATCGTATAAAAAGGTGGAGGAATAAAGAATGGCTGAACTAGTTGAACAAGGAAAAGGCGGCGGAAAACAAAAGAAAAAAGACGTCCGCGTTGACTTCACCCCTATGGTGGACATGATGATGCTTCTTATCACATTCTTCATGCTCTGTACATCTTTGGCTAAACCACAAACGATGGAATTGAGTATGCCAAGTAACGATAAGAACATGCAAGACGAAGATAAAACGGTTACTAAGGCTTCGCAGACTATTACTATCTACGTAGCTGGTAACAATAAAATTTATCACGTTGATGGTTTGCCTAACTATAGCGACCCTTCTACGATGAAGGAAACTACATGGGGTGCTAAAGGTATCCGTAATGTACTTATCAACCACGTAACGGAAGATGGTACGGTGCCCGTAAAGCAAATCATGGCCGCTAAGGCAAAACTTGATAAGAAGAAGTTGGAAAACCCTAAATTCACTCAAGCTGAGTACGATAAGGAATTGTCTAAGCTCAAAGGCGGTGAAATCGATGGACAGAAAATTCCTACGCTGACCATCATTATTAAGGCTACCGACAAGGCTTCTTACAAGAACCTGGTGGATGTACTCGATGAAATGCAGATTTGCAGTATAGGTAAGTACGTTATCGACAAGATCAATGCCGAAGACAGCGAATTGCTGAAGAAGAAAGGCCTTGAATAACGTAGATAACCTATTAATATTAATTAAGAAAGGAGAAAACTATGTCAAAGATTGATTTGGTTGCCGGCGACTGGGTAGACCTTGTGTTTGAAGGCAAAAACCAAGCGTATGGTGCGTATAAGCTCCGCAAGGACACCACCAAGCGCAATATCATCGCCATGCTCTCTATCCTTGCTGCTGCAGTTCTGGTGTTCTCGATTGTTGCAATTAAAAGCGTAATCGAAGCAAACCGAGGAAAAGTTGACGCTACGCAAGTTACGGAGATATCTGCTCTTAACCAACCCAAAAAACAAGCTGAGGTAAAACAGAAACCTAAAGTGGATGTTGAACCCGAAAAGGTTGTTGAACGTGTAAAGAGCTCTGTGAAGTTCACCGCACCGGTTATTAAGCGAGACGACCAGGTAAAACCTGAGGATGAAATTAAAACGCAAGAAGAAATCATGTCAACCAAAACGGCTATCGGTGCCCTCGACGTAAAGGGTAACGACGATGCCGCTGGTGAAGTGCTCAAAATTAAAGAAGCTGTGGCACAGCCTGAACCTAAACCCGAAGTTGAAACTAAAATCTTCGAAGTGGTTGAACAAATGCCTAGCTTCCCTGGTGGAGACGCTGCATTGATGAAATACTTGCAGGAAATGTTAAGTACCCTGTGGTTGCACAGGAGAATGGTGTTCAAGGACGTGTTGTTATCTCGTTCGTTGTAGAGCGCGACGGCTCTATCACTGACGTAAAGGTAGCTCGTTCGGTAGACCCCTCTCTAGACCGCGAGGCACAACGCGTAGTTAAGAGCATGCCTAACTGGATTCCCGGTAAGCAAAATGGCTCGGCTGTACGTGTTAAGTACAACGTTCCTGTTTCATTCAGACTGCAATAACATTTATGAGAAAATGCATTATATCTTACTCTATCGTAGGATTAACACTGTGTAGTTTTGTTCTTGTCGCTTGTGGAGAAAGCAAGCGCAAGAATGGACGCACAGACACATATTCGTCAGGGGTGATTAGTTTCGCCTCTGACGAAAGCTTTAGTCCAATCATCGACGAAGAACGCGAGGTCTTTCATGCTAACTATCCCGACGCAACGGTTAACCCTATTTACACCACCGAGGGTGAAGGTATCACACTCTTGCTTAAGGATAGCGTTAACCTCGTAATCACTAGTCGTGAATTCAAAAAGAAAGAGTACCAAAGTCTGTACGACAGACAATTCCGTCCACAAACCATTAAACTGGCTTACGATGGATTGGCTCTTATCGTGAACAAGAACAATGTCGACACCTGCATCTCTGTTAAAGACATTGCACGTGTACTTCGCGGAGAGGCGAAGAATTGGAGCGACATCTTCCCCGGCTCAACACGGGGCACCATCACGGTGGTTTTCGACAATAAACGGTCTAGTACTGTGCACTTCGCCGAAGACTCCATACTTGGCGGAAAACCTATCACCAACCCCAATGTTGTAGCAACGAACAAAACGGCTGATGTGGTAGAATACGTTGAGAAAACTCCTAATGCCATAGGCATCATTGGAAGTAACTGGCTCAATGATAAAAGAGATAGCACCAATCTCACCTTTAATAAGAATATTCGTGTAATGTCGGTAAGTAGAAACGATAAAGGCACTCCTGCCAATAGTTGGAAACCTTACCAATATTATATTTACAACGGCAATTATCCGTTGATACGCACCATCTACGCATTGCTCAACGACCCCTATCATGGGCTACCTTGGGGATTTGCGCAGTTTATGGCATCGCCTAAAGGACAGCTTATCATCCTTAAATCTGGATTGTTGCCCATACAAGGTAACATAACCATAAGGGATGTTAATGTTAATCAATAGATAAAATATTTTGGGCTTTCTTTCGTCTAAGTAGGTAAAGACATGTCTAATTTGTCTTGATTAGTGAGGAGACTTTTTGCCACTCCCGCTATATATACAAGAAGTATTAATAAGAACGTAGGATTATGAAAACAGTTAAATATCTTTTACTAGGAGCGTTGGTCGTAGGAATCAGCGCGCCGCTCATGGCGCAAGACAATAAGTCAACCATCGACGCCATCTCTAAGGTAATTAAAGCTAACCCTGCTGGTGCTAAAGACCAGGTTAAGGAGGTGTTCAAGAAGAATAAAAAGAACGCTGAGGTGTTGGCAGGTATAGGACGCGCCTATTTCGAGGCTAAAGACACGGCTAACGCAAAGCATTACGCCAACCTTGCTATCAAGGCCGATAAGAACTACGGTCAGGGTTATATTCTCTTGGGCGACATAGAAGTGCTCAACGATGATGGAGGTGCTGCTGCCGGATGGTATCAGCAAGCCATCTATTTCGATCCGAAAAACCCAGAAGGATACTTTAAATATGCAAATATCTACCGTGGACGTAGTCCGGAAGAGGCAGTAGCAAGCTTAACGACTTGCGTGCTCAACGTCCCGATGTGGCTGTTGATGCATTGGCTGGACGTATCCTCTATGCCTCTAACCGTATGGAGCAGAGTTTGCAATATTATGATAAAGTTACCGACAAGAGCAAACTTGAGGACGTAGATATTACCAATTATGCTACTGAAGCTTGGATGTTGCAGAAGAGAGATAAGAGCTTGGAAATGGCTCTCTATGGTCTATCTCGCAACCCACGTAAAGCTGCTTGGAATCGTTTGGCCTTTTATAACCTCACCGATATGGAGCGTACTGCTGAGGCACTGAAGTATGCGGATGCGCTGTTTAATGCTTCTGATAGCTCTAAGTTCACTGGTTTCGACTACACTTACTACGGTACGGCATTGAAGAACGACAAGCAATACGAAAAGGCTATCGAGATGTTTAATAAGGCTATGGAAGAAAACAAGGGCAACGACGAATTGGTTAACAGTAACCGTAAAGCGCTGTCCGACCTCTATTTGGCTAAGGAAGACTTTGATAAGGCCACAGCGTATTATGAGGAATACCTCAATCATGCTTCAAAAACGACTGCTAGCGACATGGCCGGATTGGCAACTATCTACATGAATCTTGCTGCTAAACAAACGGGCGAACAACAAAAGGCTTCGTTTAAGAAGGCAGATAATGTTTATGCGCGTTTGGGCGAGAAATTCCCTGCCAACCTCGACTTCGCTAATTTTATGCGTGCTCGTATCAATTCAAACCTCGATCCTGAGACGAAAGAAGGACTTGCTAAGCCTTTCTACGAGGCGATCGTAAATTCGTTGGCTAACAAAACCGATCGTGATAAGGCCGACAATGCACGTCTAACCGAGGCTTATCGCTACTTAGGTTATTATTATCTGGTGAAGAACGATAAGGCAATGGCCGACGGATATTGGAAGAAGGTGTTAGAGATTGACCCTGAAAACGAAACGGCTAAGCAAGCTTGGGTATCAAGTAAGCATCTTTCGACGAAAGAATTGTAGGCGGGTTCATTATCACTGATGTGTGATATACGTATATAAGATTTGCGCAAAGGTGTTGCAAGTCTTCAACAAGCCTGTAACAAGTTTATAAGTAATCATTTGGGGTGTGTCACATTAGTGTGGCGCACCCTTTTTTCTTCTTTAGAAGTTAGGGAGTTAAGGAGTTAGGGAGTTATGGAGTTAAGGAGTTAAGCCGAATGTATAGTTGGGGTTAGGCTTATAGGACAGGTTAGACAAGTCCGACAGGTCAAACAAGTCCGACAGGTCAAACAAATCCGACTTATCCGATAGCTAGAATGAACTAGAAATCTAGAACCCGCTAGACACCTTTTAAAGGCGTTAGCCATCTTTTCCCCTTTTCACCCTTTCCCCTTTTCCCCTTTAACAGGGCGCAGCCATCTTTCCCTTTTCACTTTCCCAATTTTTTCCCCTCCTATCTTGTTTCTTCTTACATTTTTTTTGTAACTTTGGCATTGCTCCCTAAGCTGATAATGCTTTGAGCCATAGCAAGTTTTGTGTTGATACCCAACATTATCTACCCACTAATATATACGCCAATGAAACCAAGATGCAACTTGTTCATCCTTTCCCTATTCGTTTGTGCCCTTTCTTACGCACAAGAAACGAACAAGACAACCGACAGCTTGACTATCGACTCACTTTATCGCGACCTGCCCGAAGTGATTGTCAAAGGCGAACGCCCCACCGTAAAGCTAGAAAGAGGCAAGCTAGTGTATAACATGCAGTTGCTGTTAGAGAAACACCCTGCCGACAACGCCTACGATGCCATCACCAACATACCAGGCATCAATACTGCAGACGGCAACCTGAGCTTGGCAGGTTCGAGCATAACACTCATTATCGACGGAAAGGCCACCACCCTAAACCAAGCCCAAGCCATAAAGAAGCTGAAAAACATGCCTGCCGCGCGACTCTCCAAAGCCGAAGTAATGCTTTAGGCTCCTGCGCAATACCATGTTCGTGGGGCGGCAATCAACATCATAACCAACGACAACAACGGCCCGCACCACACCTCGGGACAGCTGCAAGCCACGCTCAACCAGACGAGGTATGCACGAGGCTATGGGCAGGGCAACCTGTTGTATGCCAGCGGCCGCTTTACATTCGACCTGAATTATACTTTTACTGGCGGTAAAGGATATGCAGAGGCAGAACACTATGCCCAACATCCACTGAACGGAACGCGCGTAGCCTACGGCGACAAAACAAGCAGTACAAGCTCAGGAACATCCCACGACATCGGCGTTGAGCTAGGCTATCGCTTTGCCGAACGCCACAAGGTGGAAGTGGCCTACACCGCAGATGCCAACTTCATCGACAGCAATAACACGACAACGGGAAGCAGCGTGTCTGCACAAAGCAGTGAGGGGCACAATCTACTGCACAACATCGGCCTATATTACATCCTGCCTTTCGGATTGCAACTAAACGCAACCTACACCTATTATAGTTCGCCACGCAACCAATCTCTCAATGGACAATTGGGCGCGGATAGGCGAGTGGTGACTGCAAAGAGCGACCAAAGCATCCGTAAATGGCTATTCACGGCCGACCAAGTGCACACCTTAGGGCGCGGATGGCAGTTAAACTATGGCCTCGAATGGCAAACCGCAAACAACAAAAGCTATCAAACCACACTCAACGATGCTGGTATCGTGCTGCCCGAGGCCACCAGCGAGGTGAACATCGACGAACAACGCTTTAATGGCTACATCGGATTTAGCAAGCAGTTTGGCAAAGGGCTCAGCCTAGAAACAACCCTGGCCATACAAAACTATCATACGCCGCAATGGAACGATTGGCGCATTTTCCCCACCTTCAACGCCGCATGGCAAGTAAACAGCCACCACACGCTGAACCTGTCGTTCAACTCTAACGCCACTTACCCAAGCTATTGGAGCACGATGAGCCAGATTTACTATTCCTCTACCTATTCTGAGATATGGGGAAACCCCTTGCTCAGACCCTCGAAACATTACGACACGTCGCTGTCTTGGCTTATCAAAGGCCGTTACACCTTTGTGGCATTTGCCAAAATCTGCAACGATTATGCAGTGCAATTGCCCTATCAGCTAAGCAACCGCATGGCCGTGGTGATGCAGGTGGTTAACTTCAACCATCGCAACATCTTTGGTTTGCAGGCGATGGCCCGTTTTTCGGCAGGCTCGTGGTTCAATGGCAACGCTTATGTTACAGGCATGTATATTAGCGATAAGAATAGCCATTTCTTCGATTTGCCATTCAATCGCAGCCGTTTCACCGTTCGCATGGGTGGCAACCTCTCGGCTTTGTTGAGCAAGAGGCCCAATGTGCGCTTTTCCGTTAGTCCCACGTTTCAGTCCCGATCCATTCAAGGGGTGTACGACATCAGTGGCATATTCTCCTTAAACGCCTCCATGCGGTGGGCATCGGCAAATGGTAAATGGAATGCCGTGTTGTCGGGAAATAACCTAACCAACCGCCAAATTGTTACACATTCGGGCTATGGCAACCAAGATTTCGGCTTACGTGTAAGGCAGGATTGGACAACACTCGCGTTCAGCCTTATTTATAAGTTCGGCAACTACAAGGCGAAAACCAAGAAAGAAGTTGATACTTCGAGGATGAGAAAGTAAACATCCGCCCTTCTCCCATACATTCTCCCAAAGCATAACGCTCCCTACATCTCTGCTCCGTGCGAATAGAGTAGGGGGTGGGAGTAGTTCTTTAAGCAATTCTGTTTGACTATAAAATTGAAAGGGTGAAAAGGTGAAAGGGTGAAAAGGTGAAAAGGTGAAAAGGTGAAAAGGTGAAAGAGTGAAAAGGTGAAAGGGTGAAAAGATGGCTAACGCCGTCAAGGCATTTGGCTTAACTCCTTAACTCCATAACTCCTTAACTCCTAAAATTGAAAGGGTGAAAGGGTGAAAAGATGGCTAACGCCCTTTAAAGATGTCTAGTGGATCTAGATTTCTAGTTCATTCTAGCTATCGGATAAGTCGGACAAGTCAGACTTGTCGGACGCGTCTGACCTGTCCTATTAGCCTAACGCCACCTATACATTGGGCTTACCTACTTAACTCCATCACTTCTCACTATAAAGCAATTGGCTAAACTCCTTAACTCCCTTACTCCTTTACTCCTCACTAAAAACATTGGGCTTAACTCCATAACTCCTTTAACTCCTAAAAGGTGAAAAGATGGCTGCGCCCTCCAACTTGTCAACTCGTAGACATATTGAAGTTGTGTTTACTTTTACTATTTCTACAAATTGAGCAGAGTTTATGTCTTTGTGCTGTAATGCCAAGATAAACATCCCGACCATGTACGAAGTGCTGGACAAAGATACGACGACATCCGAAATTCTGCGCCATTTGTCTGTGGCAAAACGTGGCTATGTCTCAAAAAGTGAATCGTCGGAAGTTATTCAATGCGGTCTCCACAAGCAGAAAACTGCCTGTCAATGGCCGATTACTTCTGCCTTTCCATGATGCTGTTCTCGTTGTCCGTGAGCGGCATGCCCTGCAACCGCTTGCGCTAGCCGTTGCAAGCCTACATTTTTTAGTTTCGTTACCCACTCGCGCGTGTCTGCTATAAATTAGTTTTGTCTAGTTTTTGGTAAGAAATTTAACATTATGAGTGCCCTTTTTGTCCACCAATCGCTCACCTTGCCGCAAAAAATCGATTCTCGCGGCGGTTTGTTTTGATACTAAAAAGGGTTAGCATGTGCATGCGGAAAAATGAATTTTTATTTAAACAAACTGCCATTTGCAGCTGTTTCGGGGCAATTTGGTGCTAAATAGAGTGCGATTAGGTGCTAAACGCAAGGTGTTTTGGTGCAAAACGGAGTGCGTTTTGGTGCTAAATGCAAGGTGTTTTGGTGCTAAACGCAAGGTAAAATGGTGCTAAATACAAGACGTTTTAGCATAAACATCCACAGCAATTGTATAAACAAAACCTCTTCGAGCCATGAAACGCATGGATTGAAGGGGCAAAATAGGCGTAAAAAGTGGGGTTTTAGGGGCTAAAAGTGCGTAATTTGGGGGTAAGAAATAATGAGCTGGCAAGCAAAATAGAAAGGCAAAATGGAGCAAAATGCAGGTTCTAGGCTTAAAAACAGACAAGTGCCAAGGCGCGAAAGGGTAGAAATAGTGGTATTTTACCAACTTTTTAGCCAATGTTTTCGCTAGAACAGAGCGAAAATTTGTACGGTTTTGTAAAATAAAAGATAGTAATTTAAGATTTTGAGTTGATGAGTTTTGAGTTTGTGAGTTAGTGAGTTTTTGAGTTTTTGAGTTAGTGAGTTGATGAGCTTCTGAGTTGGTGAGTTTTTGAATTGATGGGCTTGTGAGTTGGTTTGTTGGTTTGTTGGTTAGTTGATGGGTTTGTGAGTTGGTGAGTTGATGAGTTGATGAGTTGATGAGTTTCTGAGTTTGTGAGTTAGTGAGTTGATGAGTTTCTGAGTTGGTGAGCTTTTGAATTGATGGGCTTGTGGGTTGGTTTGTTGGTTAGTTGATGAGTTTGTGAGCTTGTGAGTTAGTTAGTTGATGAGTTGATGAGTTTCTGAGTTGGTGAGCTTTTGAATTGATGGGCTTGTGGGTTGGTTTGTTGGTTAGTTGATGAGTTTGTGAGCTTGTGATTTAGTGAGTTGATGAGTTGATGAGTTTCTGAGTTGGTGAGCTTTTGAATTGATGGGCTTGTGAGTTGGTTTGTTGGTTAGTTGATGAGTTTGTGAGTTAGTGAGTTGATGAGTTGATGAGTTTCTGAGTTGGTGAGCTTTTGAATTGTTGAGCTTTTAAGTTGATAAGCATTTGAGTTGATGAGGTTTTGAGCTTGTGAGTTGGTTGGTTGATGAGTTAGTGTCTTCGGGAGTTTTGAGCATTTGAGTTGATGAGGTTTTGAGCTTGTGAGTTGGTTGGTTGATGAGTTAGTGTCTTCGGGAGTTTTGAGCATTTGAGTTGATGAGTTTTTGAGTTGGTGAGCTTGTGAGTTGATAAGCTTTTGAGCTGGTGAGTTTGTGTCTTTGGGAGTTGTTGGGCCTTAGTGAGTTTATAAGCCAGAGAGTTGACTTGTGTTGCACTCCTCTCATTTTTTTGAAACATTAAGGCCAAGGCCACTTCGTAATCCACACCGCTAACATCAGCTGCCGCGTTGTGTCAAACTCATTCTCGCTGCACTTAACAGGCGCATCACAACAAATTTTCTTCCGTTTTCACCAATGGTTTAAATCTTTTTTAGTATTTTTGCAATGCCGTCCTTTGCGACATCGCCCATCCGCTTGCGGATTGTGGTGGCTAAGGCGGCACATACATAATGGAAAGACGTTTACCCACGTCTTGTCTTTGGCGTATATGAATCTCGCAAATTCGAACTTGCAGTCAGAGACGAGGCAACAAGTAGATGTCCTCAATGATGTGATTATCACGCCCTCTACACCAAAGAATGCCGTCGGCTTGTTGCCACGCGCATGGCCTTTGTTGTGTGGAGCGGCCATATATAGCGCATCGGCGTGGGGCTCTGCAGTTGCTCGTTCTACTGTAAGGGCAATGCGAGAGCCTATATGCGCGGGACGGGTGACGGTAGTCTCCGCGCTTTTTGTTATCGTATGTAGCTACCGCACGCAACAAACACTAAAAACTAGCCCCCATCATGGAGACACAAGGGCACACGCTTAATAACTATGAAACCGCTCATCTACACAACTGCTTTGGCTGTTGGCTACACGCAAAGGTCAACATCCACAGCCTATGCCTGTAAACGACAGTCTGCACACACCGCAACGCACATTCCTTACTCTGCTTTGGCATGGGTACACGCTCGTTGTATAGCCATAAGTGCTGCTTTTCCACGCTGCAAGTCTGCGTGGCCTTGCCTAGAACGGTTTGTTGGTTTAGCCATAAATGCACCTTTCCCCACACGGCAACTGCACATGTTACGTACGCCCATACATTATGTTCGCATTTTGTATGGTCTGCTCCCATATTCTCCCCTCGCAGCAAACGTCGCCACATCGGTTCTGCGTAACTTTGCATTCGTAACCCGCAGCGAACAGGCCGGCAACGCGCCACGGCTATAAGCCGCAGTCGCTCAACCGCACCCAACAACATTAAAAACTGAGTACATAAAAGAAATCGCCACGACAACACATTGACATAGGACCACTCCTTATTATATATGTGTCGTATCAGAATTCGAGAAAAAATAACAGAAAAAAATTAAATTCTAAGACATACGCTTATGAATGAAAATTATAATGAACTGCAACAATGGTCTAATGACGATGAAGCATCTCTTTATGAGGATGAAAATCTACTTGAGCGTGAACTCGCATCGCATATGTCAGAATTGTCTGGGTTAGAGGAAGACTTTGAAAAGATAGGTAGTCCTGATACACTTGGCGAAACTGTTATGAATGTGGTTTGGGATCAATTTATCAACCAAATTGGTAGTATTGCTGGAGAGGATTTTATTAAGGAGAATCGCGGATTAACACTCGACTTACGAAGCTCTGCTCATATTCAAACCACAGAGAATTTCGCTAACGGTAAAATAGCAAGCCATAATAGCAGTATTGACTACCAAGAAAGATATGACAGTTGGCAATCGAAAATGCAACATGATGAGAATGGTAATGTTGTAACCCACACTACAAGATCAGGTAGAGAGGAAGCTAATCTAGTTAAAGGGGCAAGAGCACCTTTTGACAAGGGCAGACCAACGGGTTCTGTCGAGAAGGGAACAGACATGGACCACACTATTCCTGCTGGTGAAATAATTTGCGATGCGACAGCTAATGCACACATGTCAGAACAAGAGCAGATAGATTTTGCAAACAGCGAATCAAATCTTCATGAGATGAAATCTAGCCATAATCGTTCGAAAGGACGTATGTCAACAAAAGAATGGCTTGATTACCGTAACTCAAAGGGGCAAAAACCATCAGAACAATTTGCAGACCCCATGGCTGACGATTACTTGAGTCCAGAGTTGGAAGCTCAGTATCGAAAAGATGACGAAGAGGCTCGTGAAGAATATGGAAAACGTAAAAGCACAGCAGAACAACATTCCATCGAAGCAGGTAAGCAATCTCAAAAAGCAGAAGCTTTCCGTATAGGAGGTAAAGCGCTTCGGTCGGTTTTGATGGGATTGTTGGCTGCTCTGATTAAAGATATAATAAAAGAACTTATTTCTTGGTTTCGTTTAGGCAAGCGTAAGATTAGTACATTCACCGAGTCTGTTAAGAAAGCGATCAAGAACTTTATCTCTAATATTAAACAGCACCTAACCACAGCTCGTGATACGCTTTTGTCAACAATAGTTACTGCAATTTGTGGCCCAATTGTTGGCATGCTTAAAAAGGCCTGGACGTTTTTAAAGCAAGGTTATAGATCTGTTAAAGAAGCCATACAGTACTTTAAAAACCCTGCAAACAAAGATAAATCGTTTGGGACTAAAATGCTTGAAGTGGGGAAAATTATTATTGCAGGGCTTACCGCAGTGGGAGCAATTGCTCTTGGCGAAGTTATAGAGAAAGCTTTAACTAGCATACCGATCTTTGCAGTTCAAATCCCATTGTTGGGAAGCCTAGCTAGCCTACTGGGAATTTTCTTTGGGGCATTGGGTAGTGGTCTTGTTGGTGCATTGGCACTTAATCTCATTGATAGGCTAATTGCCAAGAGGCAAAAGGAGCAAAACAAATTGCAGCAATTGGAAAAGAAGAACGAGATACTTAATACACAAACCTCACTCCTAAATGTTTCGGAAAAGAACCTTAAAACAACTGAACACCAAACTTTTTCAAATATTAAGGATAGGCATAAGGAGGGTGCAAAAGGAATGCGCGATATGGTAGAGCGCATATTGTCTAATTCGGACTCCCAGGTAGAGGAACATTTACGCAACGATGAAGATATTGACGAAATATTCAATACACTAAAAAGCATTTAAAGGAATGGAAAACAAACCAATAGAAGGACATAACTTCAAAAAACAATTAAGTGAGATTGGCAAACTGTCTCAGAAGACACCTAGGGCAATTACCCTAACAACTTTCGAAACAAAAGGGAACTTAATTGGTTGGAATGCACACAATGTGACGGGTAAGGAGGCCAATGAATTAGTGTCGAATATACAAAGTGCATTTATTGAGACTAACGAGCGATTTCGTACTCTGTATGGAGAGTTCCATAAAGTGTATAACGCATTTGACCAACTTGACAAAGAATACATCCGAGGCATCCTAGGGGCGATAGAGTCTGCCAACAAAGCCAGTGAACAGGCAATGCTCGCTCAAAAGGACATCAACAATACCATACAGGGCTTGAAAGCAACAGTACAGGTGCTCAAGAATTTTAAGGAATCTACCACTTCGCAGCTGGATATTATAGGTCGTGCCATCCATACGCTTGTTGATGTTGGCACTTTAGAAGGTTTCAAGTCTTCTTTGTCGGAACTTCAAAACCAATTAAACGAAATAGGTAAACAGCTAGACAAGAATAAAGACCACACACAAAAGGAATTGTTGATATTGCAAAACTACCATTCAGAGCTACAATCTTACGATCACCTTGCCGACATAGATAGTCTTTGGGTGGATGTGGAAAGACAGAAAGCAAGTATACTTGCGAATAAGCAAGAACAGGAAACCCTAACAAAAGAATTTTATAGAAACAGAGAGGAACAACAATCTTCTTTTAATGACATCAACAAGCGAATTGAACAAGGCGAACGTATCGTCAGTAGCAAAATAAAAACGGCTTACGCTATTGCGGCTGGGGTTATGTCTCTATCAATTATCCAACTCGTCTTACGCTTAGCCGGATTATTATGAGTATAGAAAACAAGTATGAGGAAAACCTTTTAGAAACAGCCACCAACCTAGACGTTGTGACTCACAGCAAAGGCAGGATTCATCATTGTGCTGCGAGAGTGATAAAGCTGTCTGAACGAAAAGACATCGTTGAACTTGTTGTATATATAACTAAGTTTGGAAAAAGTGAAGATAGCAGAATAAGACAGATTGCAATTGCACTAAAAGATAGTCTGTTTATGCTACATGGCATTAGGAGTATTGAAAAGATTTGTAAGAGTAATGTGAAACCCAGCGATGGGGAAACAGAAAAAACATTAGATGAGCTGCTTAACGACCTAGACCACCTTGTTGGACTACACAATGTAAAATCAAAGGTAAGTGATTTAATTTGTTTTCAAAAGGTTCAAAAGTTAAGGAAGGGGCTAGGTTTAAGCTCTCCAAAAAGTACGTTCCATCTTGCCTTTACCGGCAACCCTGGAACAGGGAAAACAACTGTTGCTCGTATTGTGGGTAGAATATATAAGCAAATAGGAATATTGTCCAAAGGACACTTTGTAGAGGTTTCTAGAACCGATTTGATTGCAGGCTTTCAAGGTCAGACTGCGCATAAAGTAAAGCATGTTATCGAACGAGCTAGGGGAGGAGTGCTGTTTATTGACGAGGCATATAGCATTACGGAAACGAGCATACAGACTCGTACGGACGTGAATGCCTTACAGAGCTAACCAAAGCACTTGAAGACTATCGAGACGACTTAGTTGTCATTGTGGCAGGCTATACAGAGCCTATGATTAAATTCTTCGAATCTAATCCTGGGCTAAAATCACGTTTCAACACGTTCATTGAGTTTGAGGACTACACGGCCAACGAGCTTATAGAGATCTTTAAATTAATGTGTAATAAAGAAAATTACACCGTTACGGAGTTAGCATTGACGAAATTGTTTGAGAGAATAAACGCAACTATTGATGCAAAAGATAGCCACTTTGCTAATGGACGCTTCATTCGCAACATTTTTGAAGACATGATAATGAATCATGCAAGAAGGCTTGCCAAGATGGAGAACCCAGATAAAACTGAATTGCAAGAACTAAAAGAGCAGGATTTATCATAGTTAGCACATCGTTTTTTGTGGTGTGTGGCACTAGGGGGCAGTCCTTCTCGCCCCCTCCCCTCCACCCTCTCGGCCTGCATTGCGAGTTTGCAGGCATTTAAAAGGGTGGAGGGGAACAACTATATTGGGGTTTCTTCCCAGTTCGCAACCTTGGTTATGCCATACTTCTCTAACGTTTCGGGTTCGATGGGCAGGTAGATGTCTAGCTCGTCGAAGGCAAGATATGCTTTGTTGTCCATAAGAAGTACACCCACGTTGTCGCCCATTTTGATTCTCTCAAAGCCGTCGTGGGCGTCGCGCGGGATGCGATAGAGAAAGTCGTCGAGTACCGATAAGATGTAGATGTAGTTTATAGAGACGGCGAAAAGACTGAAATAAAACGTGTATTCGGCCGAGGGATATTGGGCTGTAACTCCCTTGTTGTGCGTTATCCAATTGGCGTATTGCTCGTTCAAGGCTTCGTCTGTTACGCGCGTAAGGTTGATTTTTGCAGGCCATACGTCGGAGGGAAACTCGCGAAATAGGTCTAGACTATGTGGGCGTTTGCCCTTAGGCTTCTCTACATGGTAGTAGGTGTTTACTTCATCTGAATAGGGATGCCCCTGTATGTGCTGCCAAAACGCTAAGGGGTGCATGATGTTGGCCATGCGTTTGCCCTGTTCTCCCCAAAAGAACCTGATGGGGAAACGCGTGTGGCGCATTGTTCCATCGGCTAATTTCTCCCAGTGGAACATGAAATGTCCTGTGTTATTGTCGGCCTCAACAAACTGCCAAAAGTGCGTATGCTCGTTGCGCCCTGCGCATTCGTTCCAAAAGCCATCAAGGTCTAGCGCCACCGTCTGTTGCTTCACGTTGTCTGCCGTATCGTAAATCCCTTGCGGGTGGGATAAGCCATTATAGATTTCCAGCACTTCGCGAGTGTGGTAAATCAGCATCAACCTTGTTTTCTTCTTCTCCTGTCTGGCCTTAACCAGCGCGGGGAGTAAGGTAAAGACGGGCGTGTTGCTGGTAAAGCGTTCGAGCAACTGCATCACCGACTCGTATTTTTGGCCCATGTCTGTTGCATCGCCATCGCGCGAACCATATCCGGGGATGGCTTTTAGCAAGAAGGCGACGAGGAAAGGGGTGCTGATGTGGTCTGTTTGCACTTGCAAAAACGTTTGTGCGATGCGTGGGTTTAGGTTTGTTGGGGGTGCAGGAGCATAGCAAAATTGGAGTAGTTGGAAGGCCAGTTCTTCGGGATTGGCGCGTCGCGATAAATGTTCCTCGTAGAAACGCCATGCCGTTTGATATTCGTCGAGCAGCATTTCGAGGTCTTCTGCCTCGTCGGTATCAAGTCGAACTTGTTCTTTAAGGTCTCTAAAAGCGGCTCGCATACGTTGAACCGACTTGAAACTCCGTTTCACGCCGTTGTTGTGTAGCGAATGATTATCAAGCCAATCTTCCAGTTCGGCCATCGTGTTAAACAGCAGTCGGCTACCGGCTATGGCCGTGAGCCATTCTTCGTATGTGTTATTCGGGTTCGTACTCATGCGGCAAAGTTACGGATTTAGGGTATAACAAGCAACGCCTGTATGGCAAAGCGTGTTGCAAAACATGTGTTTTGTTGGTGTTTCGTGTTAAGGTACGATTTAAATGCGACTGTGTGAGGCGTATGCAGTGGCGTGTTTTTCAGGTTTGTTGTAGTTTTGTAGATATACGTTAGGAAAATATTTGTTGCTGTTAATTCGAGTGCAGTAATTGATTAAATCTTTCTATTGCTAGTGTCTATGGAGTTTATAATCGCCCTTGCAATTTAGTGCATAGCCTTGCCCCACGAAAAAAAGCCCCACGGCAATTTGATGCGCGTGGGGCTTTCTTGTTATGTGGGTTGTATTATTTAACAATGGCCTTTACATAGGCATTGGTATCTTCGAATTTTGACTTTTCGTCTAGTGCACTTTCTTTAAATCTGCTTCCGAATTTGCCATATTGAGCAGTCGTCATCGTGGCTTGGATGTTCTGCAATATGTTTGATGGGCTTTGCGAACCTAGGTAAACTTCTTCCAGATTTACAAGTTTAGAGATGTCTATGCTAGTGAGCTTGCCGTGGCTTACGTTTAGCTTCTTTAGCGAAGAGATGTCGCCCAAGTTAAATTCACTAATCAAAGTGAATGGCGCACGTAGATTGATAAGCTTGGTATTCTTTGAAACATCTAGCTTCTCTTACTTGTGTTACCGCCAATTCTAATGAGGTAAGGTTAGTGTTGGTTGTAACATCTAGTTTTTTTAGAGGTGTGCCAGAAACCTGTAAGTTAATCAAGCTAGCACCAGGACCCTCCAAACCAGTAAGCTCTTCTATCTTCGAACTCATCAAGTTGATGTTATTCACTTTGGTGTTTTTGCTCACATCCAGTTGCTTAATACCCGTTCTTGATAATGTGAGGTCTTCCATCAGTGGGCTGTTTTCCAAGCCAATGATACGTTCAAGACTGCCGTCGCCATGCGCATTAATACGTTTAAGCTTAGGCGAATTGGTGATGTTGATGGTTTGAATGTTAGGACTATAGTACGCAACAATGTCGTCTAGCTCGGGCAAGTTGCTTGCATCCACGGCTTCAAGCGCATCGTTATGCCTTACTTCAAGTCTTTAAGTTTAGGATTGTTGCCCACGGTAACCGTTTTCATACCATTAAGATGATGCGCCGACAGCTCGAAAGTGTTCAAGCCTTTAATATTAATGTTAGTAACAAGCGGACTACCCTCAATCACAATCTTACCATTTAGCTGTGGAAATTTAGATAAGTCAATCGCTCCAGCAAGGTTTTTGTTGTTCCTAAGCATCAACCCTGTAACGTTGCGATAATATTGTAGCTCGTCTAGAGATGTGAGTTTATCGTTGTTATTGGCTTCTAGTACACCCTTATACGAAAGAATTTTCTCAAGATTGTCTTCGCGATAGATATCCAGTGTGCCGTCAGCTTCAAGTTGCAGGCCAGCAACCTTAGTGTTTACAACGTCTATAAGTCCAAGGTTCACCAACAGGTGCTGTTTGGCCTTGGCTGTGTTAAGGTTGATATTGCCCAGGTTGAAAATCTTAGCACGCTTGATATCTACAACGTCTGAAACCTTACGTTGAACCACTTTGCCATCAGAAAGCACGAAGGCGAGTGTGATGCCCGAGGCCAATTTTCCCTCAGGAAGCGCCACAAAGTAGTTGGCATTCTCGGTTAAGAAACCTGAGGTAGGAGCAAACGTAATGATGGTTGTGCTCTTGTTCTGAACAAAAACGGGACCCGTTTGGCTTATTGTGCCATCGGCATTAAAGTTAATGGTATTGTTTATTTCGCCAGCGATAGGCTCTTCTCCCCTGTTAATAATCTTCACTTGAGCCACATTGTTGGCGCCTTGGAAGCTAAACTTAAGTAGTCCGCCCACGTTATAGGCCACAAATGGCTTTTTCTCGTTGGGGATGATGCCCACCGAGATGTTAGCCTTAGGGTCGAATGTGCCTGCTATTGCCGTTTGTTTTTTGGGCATGGTGTAGGTGTATAGAGCCGATTTGTCGTTTTTGTGTTCAATCTTGGTGGTCTCTTGATACGGATACATCATGAAACAGCTTGGCAAAGTTGTCTGCCATGCCTTCAAATCTAGCCGATGTGCCTGTAGAGTTTGTGGTAAAAGGCTTGGTTGCTTTGTTGTGTGCACCTTTATAACCAATGCTAATTTGGTCGTTCGCATTCCAAGTAACAGTGCCCAAGTCAGCGTTCAGCGTGGTACGCGTGGCCGACGTGTTAGCCTTTAGAGTGGAATCGTTGGTGTAGGAGGGCACATTACTAGTGTAAAACGTTTTTGCAACGAGGTTTTCGCCCGTTTGCGAGCTTATTGTCTCGTCGTCGTTGGCGCACGATATGGTTGTAAGAGCCATGCCGGCACACATCATATATATGGCAATTTTCTTCATCTTAGATTTTACTATTAGTTAGTTTTTACGTGTAATTATTTGGTCTAAAACACGCATGCTCATTAATTTAGAAGGGCGAATCTTCGTCGGCATCTTCAATTATGGGTAGTGGGTCGTTGCTTTGTGTAAAACCCTCATGGCTACTATTGCGAAGACTGCCTGCCAAGAGATTTTGTTCAAACTCCATTTCTGTGACACGAGCACAGGGTTTTCTGTATTCTTTCTTCATTTTTTTCTTCATTTAAAAAATAATCACCCTCAAAGCATTTGGGAAGGGCGTAATATCCCCTTCAACATTACATCCAAGTCTATACTAAGTGCAAAAGACTTAGAATAGTGGCATATTTCTAACAAATGTCTCTAGTGTGATATAATCAACTTGTCTTAAATTCGTTATTCTGATACTCTAATTTTATTTAGATGTGTTCCAGGTTTAATTTTGTTGCCTGCAAAGATATGAAAAAAAAGTTTTCATATATGCCAAAATATGATAAATTCGAAATGTTTATTGATTTCAATCAAGTGTAACAAGTTTCACTGGGCGTACTTTGTTTATTGCATTTGTGGCGTTATAGATTACTGAAATGGCTATTTTGAAACAATGTTTAATACTTAATGCGTGTTAATGCTCAAGCCTTTAGCGTCTGTGTGCTGGCGTTGGGGTGGTGGCGTGGTGCTTGGTCGTTGCGATGCGTTTTGTAAGCGTATAGCTATTTTTGTTAAATAGCGTAATAAAATTTTACAAAGTACGCTTGCTAGGGCAAGCCATTCTAGCGAAAAAAGATGTTCAAAAGCAGGGTTTTAGGGTTGTTTTTGCCCTTTTTGATTTTAATTTTACATCGTTTTTTGGCGTTTTAGCTGCATTTAGCACCATTTCGCTTTTCTATTTGCTCGCCAACGCCCGATTTTTCACCGTCCAAAATATGTTGTTTAGACAGAAAAAGTGTACTTTTAAGCCATTTTTCGGCTAGAAAAGATGTGTTTTTCTTGTTGTTAGAGTGGTTGTAAATTGCTCTACGATGTGCAAAATGCCGCATTTTACACTGCGTTTTGCATCATTTAGCCTTGCATTTAGTAGGAGTTAGCCTTGCGTTTTGTAGGAGTTAGCAGTGCGTTTAGTAGGAGTTAGCAATGCGTTTTGTAGGAGTTAGCAATGCGTTTTGCTACAAATAGCCCAAAAGTTGGTGCAAATCTCGTTTTTTTACTAAAAATGTTCTTTTTGAATTTGCTGGAATTGTTCTTTTTTTGTGCGACAACAAACTCGCGCGAGAATTGAATATTTGCGAGCGAGTGGGATGATGGTGTGTAAAAATGGCTCTTTTTGTGTCAAATTTCGTGCGTAATATTTTACAGCTAGCGAACAAAACAGCATTTTTTTCTAAAGCCCCAATTGGTTGTTAGCGTAAGGAAGGGTTTTGTGTGTTGTTGAGCACTTTGCCTAGATTATTCTTTTTTGTACAACCGGCAATGCCAAAGGAATAAGGCAGCCTTGATGTTGACAAGCAAACGAAGGATGGACAGGAGCAATGCAAAGCTTACAAAGCATGAAATAAGTGGCTTAACAACCTATTGAGGTAAACGAAGGTAAGGCAAAAAAACAAGGTGTCTTCACAGCCAACCCGCAGGATAAGCAGAGATGAACGAGGCCGGTGAGAAGTGAAGACTTGGTGAGTAGTGGGGGAAAGGTAGTGAGTGGTGGCTTTGATCGCAATAAGTGGAAGGCGATTGAGAAATCAGCGTTAGAGTGCTAACATACCAAGCAAGCTATAAAAACAAAAGCAAGCGATGCCGTAGTTACGGACACCGCTTGCAGGCGCTTGTTTGTATGTTACTGTTCTAATTAAATCAAACCCGATTTGCCCACGAAGAACAAAACCATGTAGCCAAAGTACAAGGCCAATGATGCCGATAGAGAGACCAATCTTCATCATTTCGTTCTGGTTAACCAGTCCGGTAGAATGAGCAATAGCATTTGGAGGAGTACTGATGGGCAAGCACATGGCAGTAGAAGCGGCGATGGCTATACCGATAAGTACGGTGGGAGTGCCACCGATGCCGTTAAGGCTGTCGCCCATACCCTTACAAACAACGGCGAGGATGGGTACCAAGAGGGCAGCAGTGGCCGTGTTAGAGATGAAGTTGGAGAGCACATAGCATATCACACCCGATATGAGCAGGATGGCCAAAGGCGACCAACTGTCAAACGGAATGCTCTTAATAGCCAGTTCGGCAAGTTTAGATTCGTTGAGGGCAAGGCCTAGCGCGAAGCCTCCGGCCACCATCCAGATAACGCTCCAGTTAATTTCTTGCAGGTCTTTGGCTTTAACCACGCCTGTAAGAGCAAACACAGCGATGGGCAGCATGGCCACAGTGTTGGCACCAACACCTGTAACTTTGTCGAGCATCCAGAGCAGTACGGTTACGCAGAAGGTGACAGCAATCACCGGTGTGCGCCAACCTTTTTGCACTTCGCCATCGATGTGCAGGTCTATTTCTTTTTTCTTAAAAGGGAAAAAGGTTTTCAGCAGATACCAGCCAATAAGTAGCAGCACGATAGTTAGTGGCATCATAAAGGCCATCCACTGTCCAAATCCAAGGCCCAAGTTCAGACCGTTAACATCGTTTAGATACTTTAGGGCAATAGCATTGGGAGGCGTACCGATGGGTGTACCCATACCGCCGATGTTGGCAGCCACGGGAATAGCCAGCGTTAAAGCCACTCGGCCCTTGCCTTCGGGAGGTAAAGCCTTGAAAACAGGCGTGAGGAAGGTGAGCATCATGGCAGCCGTAGCGGTGTTTGAAACGAACATTGAGAAGGCGCCCGTGATGAGAATAAAACCCAAGAGCACCATTTCAGATTTGCGACCGAAAGGGCGTAGCAGGTTACGTGCCAAGAAAACGTCCAGTCCCGATTTCGTTGCGGCGATGGCCAACATAAATCCGCCCAAGAATAGAATGATAATGGGATCGGCAAAGGTGGCCATGAGAGCGCTGTGATGCAGCAGTTCCGACTTGTCGATGCCATCTCTGAAGAAGAGGAAAGCGTTGTCGGATGTGGTAAATAGCAAGGCCGCTATTAGCACCACCGACGTAGCCCACGACGAAATAGCCTCTGTTACCCACATGATAGTGGCAAAGGCGAAGATGGCTATCACACGTTGCTGGATAACCGTTAACCCCTCAATGCCAAAAGCAGTAGAGGGCAAGTTCCATAAAACGGTGGTTATTAACACCGCCACGATGAACAAAGCGAACTTTTTAAATCTGAAGACCTCGCTCAATGTGTTTCTTTTTTGTTCAGACATATTAAATTATGTGTTTATGGTTAGTAACATTGGGGCAAAGTTAAGTATTTTTTTTTTCCAACAAAAGAAATAATGGAAAACTTTACGCATAACTTCAAAACTTTATTCAAAACATGTTTTTAGGGCATAGAAAGGCTTTAAAAGTAAGCTGATGGTTAATAGAAGGGGGTTGTTTTATGTTGAAGAGCTATTTTTTGAACCCTTGCGGGGCTTCGTACCTAAAAAAGATGATAGGTATTGTTTATTTTGTAAGGTAGAGTTTGCAAATTTGATAAATAAGTACTACCTTTGCATGGTTTTAATCGCTTAAATATAGTAGTATAACTATGGAGGCTTTTTTTCGCACTCACGCTTATCTTGTGGAGCATACCAATGCCACGTTGCGTCGAACCCTGATGGATGAAATAGATTGGGGCGACCGCTTAATTGGCATTAAGGGAACGCGTGGGGTGGGGAAGACCACATTTTTGCTACAATATGCGAAAGAGAAGTTTGCTCGTGGCGACAGACAATGCCTGTATATCAATATGAACAACTTCTATTTCCAAAGTCGTGGCATCGCCGATTTTGCAGCCGACTTTGTTGCGCATGGTGGAAAGGTGTTGTTAATCGACCAGGTATTTAAACAACCCGATTGGAGCTCGGAACTTCGTAAGTGCTACGACCGTTATCCAGACCTGAAAATCATCTTCACCGGGTCGAGCGTTATGAGGCTCAAAGACGAAAACCCAGAGCTTAACGGCATCGTTAAAAGCTATAATTTGCGAGGGTTCTCGTTTAGAGAGTATCTCAATATTGTTACAGGCAACCAGTTTAAGGCCTACAGCTTGGAAGAGATACTTACCCAACACGAGAGCATCGTAAAGGAGATATTGCCTGTGGTGAGTCCGGCGAAGCATTTTCGCGACTATGTGCACCATGGTTTTTATCCTTTCTTCTTAGAGCAACGCAACTTCTCGGAAAATCTGTTGAAGACAATGAACATGATGACCGAAGTGGACATACTGCTCATTAAGCAGATAGATTTGAAGTATCTCACCAAGATAAAGAAGCTGTTTTATCTGCTGTCGCTCAACCCAACGAAAGCCCCCAACATCAGTCAGCTGGCTCTAGACATCGAGACAAGCCGTGCAACGGTGATGAACTATATCAAATATTTGGCCGATGCGCGCTTGATAAACATGATGTATCTAGTGGGAGACGATTTTCCCAAGAAGCCTTCTAAGATAATGATGCACAATTCAAACTTGCTTTACACCGTCTATCCCATAGTGGCCGACGAACAAGTGGTCATGGAAACGTTCTTCGTTAATGCCCTTTGGAAAGACCATTTGGTGAACCAAGGCAACAAAGAACAGTTTTATATTGTAGACGAGAAATGGAAATTTCGCATCTGCGATGCACGCGGTACAGGCAAGGTTAGATATAACACCGATACCATATACGCCCGATACAACACCGAAGTGGGTAAAGACAATAAGATGCCCCTTTGGCTTTTCGGGTTTCTCTATTAAATACAAATACATTAATTAATATTTTATTCAAATGGCAAAAGAAAAAAAGTTTATCACTTGTGATGGTAACGAGGCCGCCGCTCATGTGAGCTATATGTTCTCTGAGGTAGCAGCTATTTATCCCATCACCCCGTCTTCGCCCATGGCTGAGCACGTAGACTCGTGGTCGGCAAAAGGAAGGAAGAACCTATTCGGACAAACGGTAATGGTTCAAGAAATGCAATCTGAGGGTGGAGCCGCTGGTGCCATGCACGGTTCACTGCAAGCAGGTGCGCTTACTACTACTTTTACAGCATCGCAAGGTTTGCTGTTGATGATACCCAACATGTACAAAATAGCTGGCGAGATGTTGCCTTGCGTGTTCGATGTGTCGGCACGTGCCATCGCTTCGCACGCACTTTGTATCTTTGGCGACCACTCAGACGTTATGGCTTGTCGCCAAACAGGTTTCGCCATGTTCTGTTCGGGTTCGGTACAAGAGGTGATGGATCTCACCGCTGTGCCCCACTTGGCAACGCTTCGCACAAGCATACCCTTCGTTAACTTCTTCGATGGCTTCCGTACATCGCACGAATATCAGAAGATTGAACTGATAGACCAAGACGAGATTGCTAAGCTGGTGAACCCCGACGACATCAAACGTTTCCGCGATCGCGCCCTTTCGCCCGAACGCCCCGTTACTCGCGGTACAGCCGAAAACCCCGAAACATTCTTCACTCACCGTGAGGCTTGCAACCAGCACTACGACAATATCCCCGAAGTGGTTGAAGAGTATCTGGGTAAGATTTCAGAAATCACTGGTCGCGAATATCACCTCTTCTCTTATTATGGTGCTCAAGATGCCGAAAACATCATTATCTTGATGGGCTCGGCCACCGAAGCAGCTCGCGAAGCCATCGATTATCAGATGAAACAAGGCAAGAAGGTGGGTATGATTTCTGTTCACCTCTATCGTCCATTCTCGGTTAAGCACCTGTTGGCTGCTGTTCCTAAGACCGTGAAGCGCATTGCTGTGCTCGACCGTACCAAAGAACCTGGAGCCGAAGGCGAACCTCTATACCTCGATGTTAAGAGCGCATTTTACGATGTGGAAAACAAACCCCTCATCGTTGGCGGTCGTTACGGACTGGGTTCTTCGGATACTACCCCTGCTAAGATTCTCTCTGTATTCAACAACCTCGAACTAGAAGTGCCCAAAAACCACTTCACCGTGGGTATTGTAGACGACGTTACGTTTACTTCCTTGCCCGCAGTTCCCGAGATTCCTATGGGTGCTGATGGCATTTTTGAGGCTAAATTCTACGGACTGGGTGCAGACGGTACAGTTGGAGCTAACAAACTCGGTGAAAATCATCGGCGACAACACCAATAAGCACTGTCAAGCTTACTTCTCTTACGACTCAAAGAAGTCGGGTGGTTTCACTTGCTCGCACCTTCGCTTTGGTAATTCGCCCATCCACTCAACATATCAGGTTAACACGCCCAACTTTGTGGCATGCCACGTGCAGGCTTACCTGAACATGTACGATGTAATTCGCGGTTTGCAAAAGAATGGCACTTTCTTGCTCAACACCATCTTCGAAGGCGAAGAGCTGGTTAAGTTCATCCCCAACCGCATCAAACGTTACTTCGCAGAGAACAATATCACCGTTTATTATATGAACGCTTCGAAGATTGCACAAGAGATTGGATTGGGCAACCGCACCAATACCATCCTGCAAAGTGCTTTCTTCCGCATCACAGAGGTTATCCCCGTTGACCTGGCTATCGAGCAAATGAAGAAGTTCATTGTGAAATCGTATGGCAATAAGGGACAAGACGTGGTTGATAAGAACTATGCAGCCGTTGACCGCGGTGGCGAATACAAGACGTTGGCTGTTGACCCAGCATGGGCAAACCTTGCTGATGACGCTGTTGCCGCAGAAGAAGACGTTCCCGCATACATCAAAGAAATTGTACGCCCCATCAATGCTCAGTCTGGCGACTTGCTGAAAGTGTCTGACTTTGTGCGCTACGATATGGTTGATGGTACAATGGCAAATGGTTCGTCTGCTTTCGAAACGTGGCGTTGAGGCTTTCAACCCCGAGTGGACTGCCGACAATTGTATCCAATGTAACAAGTGTGCTTACGTTTGTCCTCACGCTTGTATCCGCCCATTCGTTCTCGACGAAGAAGAAATGAAGGACTTCGAGGATGCAACACTCGAAATGAAGGTGCCAAAGCCTATGGCAGGAATGAACTTCCGCATACAGGTGAGCGTGCTCGACTGTGTGGGTTGTGGTAACTGTGCCGACGTTTGTCCTGGCAACAAAAATGGTAAGGCACTTGCAATGGTGCCCTTCACTCACGACGAAAAGCAAATTTCTAACTGGAATTATTTGGCTAAGAACGTTAAGAGCAAGCAACATTTGGTAGACATTAAGAGCAATGTGAAGAACTCGCAGTTTGCACAACCCCTCTTCGAATTCTCTGGAGCATGTGCTGGTTGTGGTGAAACACCTTACGTTAAGCTCATTCTCAACTCTATGGCGACCGCGAAATGGTTGCCAACGCCACAGGTTGTTCGTCTATTTATTCTGCTTCTATTCCTTCAACACCTTACACCACCAACGAAGCAGGTCAAGGTCCTGCATTCGATAACTCATTGTTCGAAGACTTCTGCGAATTTGGTATGGGTATGGCACTTGGTAATAAGAAGATGCGCGAACGCATTGTGATGCTGCTTTCTGAACTCTTGGCTAACGATAGCGTACCTGCCGACTTCAAGGAGACTGCCAACGAGTGGATTAACACCAAGGACGATGCCGACGCTTCTAAGCTATCGGCTGCCAAACTGAGACCATTTATCGAGGCTGGTGCCGCTCAAGGTTGCGAAACCTGCGCCGAACTGAAGACGCTCGACCACTATCTCGTTAAGCGTTCGCAATGGATTATCGGTGGCGACGGTGCTTCTTACGACATTGGTTACGGCGGTCTCGACCACGTTATCGCTTCGGGTGAAGATGTAAACATCTTGGTTCTCGACACCGAGGTTTACTCTAACACTGGCGGACAAAGCTCTAAGTCTACTCCTCTTGGTGCCATTGCCCAGTTTGCTGCTCAAGGTAAACGCATCCGTAAGAAAGATTTAGGACTCATGGCAACCACTTATGGCTATGTGTATGTAGCACAAATCGCTATGGGTGCCGACCAAGCACAGACCTTTAAGGCCATCCGCGAAGCCGAAGCCTATCCAGGTCCGTCGCTCATCATCGCTTATGCACCTTGTATCAACCACGGTTTGAAAGCCGGAATGGGTAAGAGTCAGGCCGAAGAGGCTAACGCTGTTGCCGCTGGTTACTGGCACTTGTGGCGCTACAACCCACAATTGGCCGACGAAGGCAAGAACCCCTTCACGCTGGATTCTAAAGAACCCGACTGGAGTAAGTTCCACGACTTCCTCCTTGGTGAGGTGCGTTACCTCTCTGTAAAGAAGGCTTATCCCAATGAAGCTGAAGAGTTGTTCAAGGCTGCCGAAGAGATGGCTAAGCTACGCTATAAGAGCTACGTGCGCAAGTCTAAAGAAGACTGGAGCAACGAAGGCGAAGCCGAGGCTTAAACACGATAATGGCTTAGAGCCGCGCTTATAATAAAGGGTGAGACATATGCCACTTGGGCATGTGCTCACCCTCTTTCTGTTTTCTTTTCTGCTTTTCTTTTTATGGCAGTACCAAATTATTTGGACCAGATATTGAGCAATTCGCCAGCTTCATCGCTTGATAACATCTCAGCGATGTTGCAAAAAATAAAAGGAGAACCACGCCAATGAGAGGTGGTTCTCCTTTTTTTATTGCGTTTAGCAAGGCCAAAAGGCAAGAGCTTGGTGCAGTTGCCTATCGCTTTTTATGTCTGTTGGCGCGTTGCTCGCGGTATTTGGCCTTTTGTTTAGCCGCACCGCTGCCGTGCGCTCCAGTGATATATTTTTTCTTTTTGGCTTTGGTTTTAACCTTATCGTCTTTTTTTTCGCCTCCCGAAGAGCCTTTGCGGAAGGTCATTCCGCCACCAGCAATTATCTCGTCTATATCCATGTGCAATATGTTTAGGGATTAATGGTGGAACAATCTCACGCCTGTGAAGGCCATGGCGATGTTGTATTTGTTGCAAGTGTCGATAACATGGTCGTCGCGAACCGACCCACCAGCCTGCGCGATAAAGTCAACACCGCTTTTATGTGCGCGTTCGATGTTGTCGCCAAAGGGGAAAAAGGCATCGCTACCTAGGCAAACGCCATGGTTTTGAGCAATCCATTGGCGTTTTTCTTCAAGGGTAAGAGGTTCGGGTTTGGTTTTGAAAAACTGCTGCCATGCACCCTCTGCCAATACATCTTCGCATTCTTCGCCGATGTAGAGGTCGATAGTGTTGTCGCGATCGGCCCTTCGGATATTATCTACAAAGGGCAAATTCATCACCTTGGGGTGCTGTCTTAGCCACCAAATATCGGCCTTGTTACCAGCCAAACGTGTGCAGTGAATGCGACTTTGCTGGCCAGCACCGATGCCAATAGCTTGTCCGTCTTTCACATAGCACACCGAATTGCTCTGTGTATATTTAAGGGTGATGAGGGCGATGATAAGGTCGCGTAGCGCTTCGGGTGTGAAATGTTTGTTTTGTGTGGGGATATTTTCAAACAATTTGGGGTCGTCTAACTTGATTTCGTTGCGTCCTTGTTCGAATGTGATGCCAAAAACTTGCTTGTGCTCGAGTGGTTCGGGCGTGTAAGCAGGGTTGATTTGCAGTACGTTATATGTTCCTTTTCGCTTCTCCTTCAGTATGGCGAGGGCTTCGGGTGTATAGCTTGGTGCTATAACACCATCCGAAACCTCGGGCTTAATGAGCAAAGCCGTAGCCTCGTCGCAGGTGTCGCTCAGTGCGATAAAGTCGCCATAGCTGCTCATTCTGTCTGCTCCACGAGCTCTTGCGTATGCACATGCAATGGGCGAGAGCGGCGTCTTGGCCTCGTCAACAAAGTAAATGTGCTTCAGCGTGTCGCTAAGTGGTAAGCCAACGGCTGCTCCTGCTGGCGACACATGTTTGAACTGGCTGCGGCAGGCAGGCCAATGGCGGCTTTAAGTTCCTTAACTAGCTGCCAACTGTTAAGTGCATCAAGAAAATTGATGTAGCCAGGGCGTCCGCTTAGCACTTTGATGGGAAGTTCGCCTTCGGTAACATAGATGCGCGAAGGCTTTTGGTTGGGATTGCAACCATACTTCAAGGCAAGTTCTTTCATCTTTATAATGTGGTTTAATTGCCTTGCAAAGATAGTAAAAAATAATGGTAATTGGCTAATAAAGTGTGCAATGGGTTGTGGATTAGGCCATAAAACGCTTGGGGTAATGGCCTTTGCGCTTAAGTAAAGTGCACCAGAAGCAGGTAAACCCACACGCCTAGCTCCCACAATATAAAGGCTGCAAACACATGTTTGCGGTTAAGCGTGGCTTGTGCTGTGGCGTAAAGCCGCTGGGTGAGTGGTTTTTTGCTCCACCATCCGCCTATTAGCGCCAAAGTAAAAGCTATTGATGCGGGTGCAACGATAGATACATTGGGATTGGTAATAAATGCGTTCCACATTTCGCCTTGTAGAAGATGGCGCATGGCGCGTGTGGTTCCGCAAGCAGGACAAGGTAATCCAGTTGCCGAACGTAATGGGCATATAACTATATTTGTTTGCCAAACAACGTTCAGCAACAGCCAAGCCACCCCTGTGAAATACACAAGCGTGGCAATGAATGTTCCTTGTTTGATGGTCAATTTAGAAGAGGGTCATCAGTTTCTTAAGGTTCTCATGGCGCGCAGCATCCATAACGAGGAAGAGGTCGATGATGGCCCAGAGATAAAAACCACCGCAAGTCAACAGCTTAATAATGCCTAGAGCGGTGTGCCCAAGGTAAAATCTGTCTATTCCAAGAATGCCACCGAGCAACGAAATGATGAGCACGGTGATGGGATCTTTAAATTGCAAACACGCAAGCATGGTGACTTGTTCGTCGTTCATTCTTTCGAATATCTCGCGAACTTGCATTAAACTCTCCTCTGGAAAGTACTTGCCGTATGTAATGAGTAGTGAATTTACGTCTTTCTCCATCTTGAATGTGTGTTATTTTGTTGCAAAGTTACGTAATATCTTTTACAAATTAAGGAATGATGCATCAAAATAATAGGCTTTTTCTGTTCTTAAGGTTAGATGGTGGTGTGTTTGTTGGATTATTTGTGTTGCACTGGTTCCGCCTTAAACGTTGACAAGTGAACAGATTGGCTATGCAACCTGTTCACTTGTCTGCGTGTTAGTGGGTTTATCTTATTTCACTAGCACCTTCTTTATGGTGCCGTCGCTCATCTTAATGATGTTCACGCCTGGTTGTTGGCCATTGATACGAACGCCCTGGAGGTTGAAACGAGCCACTTCTACAATTTCTTTCTGAGTTGAAGAGGTGTTGCTAATGGCAGTGACAACCGCTTTGAGGTCGTCGTCGATGTTGCTTACATTCATGCCATTCCAGTCGCCCGACTTCTCATAGGCTTTCTTTTGGCCTTTCACCACGTGCAAGTTGATGCTACCAGCGAACTCTGCAAATGCATCTCGATGGCACGAAGGTGGGTTAGTGGCATAGACATTGAGTGTTATTTCGCTGCTGTTGTAGGCCAATAGTTTGGCGCCAATATATTCAAGGGTAGAGGGTAGCGTGATGTTTCCCAACGTATAGCATGCTGTGAACATGCCGTCGCCAAGGCGTTTAACGCCTTCGGGTATGGTTACCGATTCTATTTCGCTGAAGAAGAAACAGCTGTCGCCAATTTCTTTACAGTAGAGGGGATGTTAACTTGGCAGCCCGAGAATGTAAATGCCCACTTGCCTATCTTTGTTAGTCCTTCGGGCAGTATCACGTTGTTTAGTTTTACTTTCTTTTTAAGGGTTTTATTGGAGATGTGCTTGTAAGCATTTCCTCCGCCACAATCTTGAAAAGCACCCGTTGCCAGTTCTTTAACTGTTGTGGGCACAGTGTAGCTATTGCCTGGTTTTGAAGCGGGATGGCATATAAGCAGGGTGAGTTCCTTATTAAATAGCACGCCAGCCTGCGAGGTGTAGTGTGCATTTTCTGTATTCACGGCAATGCTGTCGAGCGCATAGGTTGAGGCAAAAGCGTCTTCGCCAATGCGGGTAACGCTTTTGGGGATGATGATGGTGCTGATGTGTTTGGCTCCTCCAAAAGCCAAATGTCCAATACGTTCTATCACTCCAGGCACTTCCACCTTGCCCTTACCCTTTTTAAAGCATTGCAGCAGGGTGTTGTCGGCATTTCGAATAAGCAGACTGTCTACAAGGTCGAAATGCTTATTGGTGGCAGGAACGCTCACTTCGGTTAGGTTTGAGCAGTGCAAACGCGCCTTCGCCAACTTTTTCTATCGTAACGGGCAGGTTTACGCGTTGTATGGCAGTACCCACAAAAGCAAAGTCGCCAACGCTTTTTAGTCCTTCGGGCAAGTCGGCCTTACGCAGCGAGTTGGTGTAAGCAAAGGCGTAGGCGCCCACTTCTTTAAGCGTGGTGGGGAAATATACGTGGGTGACGTAGGTTAGACCATGCAACCAGTGGGCCGGGATGCGCTCTAGTTGCGCTTCTTGCAGGTTAATGCTGTGCAAGTCGCTTAGCGAACTGGGTTTGGCTAGCTTGGCCAAGAAACGCATATCGACTTCGTTTAGCGGACCAATAATGCGCAAACCCTGGTAGCTGTCGGGGTTGGTCTCGGCAAACACCTGCTCAAGTGTTCCGGCTTTGGTTACGGTTAGGGTGGTTTGGTTTAGGTAACCATCCTTGTCGTTGCTCTTAGCGCGCTGTGCCATCATATTTAATGTGCAGGTGAGGAGCAACAGTTGTAGTAGAATTTTCTTCATGAACTTGTAAATATTAGGTGTGAAATGTTACGCGTTTTTTAGTGTAATGCAGGCGCAAGGCGCATTGTCGGCAGTTCTTGTCGCAGTTTGTTGCGTCGTGTCTTCGCGCTGTGTCGTTCGCACAGTCGTAAAACATTCTGTTTCGGCTACAAAATTACGGCATTAGTTTGTGTCGGGCAATACCTAAAAAAAGGTATTTTATTTTCTTGCAGCTTGCATATTTCGAAAGCTTTTTTATACCTTTGCAACGATAAAACGAGTGGGTTGACTATTACTAGCCAATCCTATAATGGCATTAAGATGATGAAGTGGGAATTAACAGCGTTGGTAAAGGCTGTAGAAAAGAAATTCGGACAGAGCGTAACCATGGCAACCGACTTTGAGAAGTTGGCGTTTGCGTTTGCAAAACAACACGTGGCGTTGCAACCCACGATGCTAAAAAAGCTGTGGGCACAGATATCTGGAGCCGAGAAACCTTCGGTTGAATTGTTGGATAAAGTGGCGTTGTTTGTGGGCTTCCAAAGTTGGAAAGACTTTAAAGATGCACTTCACGGCGACGACGACGGACAAACCAACTACGAAGTGTAGACCTTGTGCGCGCCTCATGGCGTCTCTCTTCGCGCCAAACATTCTGCATCACGCTGATTGTAGGCGTTTTTCTATGATATAAAGTGCGTTTGTCTTATGTGCTGCACCATGCTTTTGCACATAAGTGAGGGTTAACTACTCCATGTTGCACTCGATAAGCGTGCTTTTACAGTATAAGCTAGGGCTGCTCATTGGCCCTTTTGACAAAATGTTTGAGGCTTACAGACTGGCTGGTCTCTTGTCTTCATGGCGAGAGGCCTTTTATTTTTTGTTTTGCCTTTTCTTTTTACCCCAATCTCTAAGTTTGCAATATGAATTGCAATAAATAAAAATATTGGACTGCCCCGACTTTTCGCCGAGTAAAAAACCTCCTACAAGAAGAAAGGGGTTGATAATCAACCCCTTTCACTCTTTTCTGTCGGGATTACTGGACTCGAACCAGCGACCTCGCGCCCCCCAGACGTGTGCGCTACCAACTGCGCTAAATCCCGAACATTGCTTTTAAAGCGAGTGCAAAGGTAGACAATATTTTGATAATAGCAAAATTTTATCGTCCTTTTTTCGAAAAATCGCTAAAATATTGCGTTTTAAAGGGGCGTTTGATGGACTTATATACATTTATATGGGCTTTTAGGTCTTGGGTGGAATGATACTTAGCACCTTGTCTTAACCTGTGATCAGGGTTTCACAAGCTTGTTTCCTACTGATGGGGTGGGCGTTTATGGGTTGTTGTCGTTCTTCTGTTGTGTTGGCGTAGAGAGTCAATGCACTTAATAAACTGTCTTAGCTTGACTATCGAGCATCGCATTATCTATAAAATTTCCAATTATTATGGCAGATTTTGCGCCATTCCATCTTCTTTTTCGTAACTTTGTCTGCTTATTGTTAGCTATTCACACAAAAAGAGAATTAAAGATGTATTTGGAACTGATAGACCAACCAGCTCAATTAAGACAATTACAGGAAAATCAATTACAGGAAGTGGCCAATGAAGTGAGAGAGGCTGTGCTTTTTAGGGTGAGTCATCACGGCGGACATGTGGGGCCAAACCTCGGCGCAACCGAAGCAACAGTGGCCATGCATTATGTTTTTAACACGCCCGAAGACAAAATTGTTTTCGATGTTTCGCACCAAAGTTATCCGCATAAGGTGCTTACGGGCCGACTAAAGGGTTTTACCAACTTGGAAGATATGAACTCGGTGTCGGGTTATAGTTCACCTCTTGAGTCGCCTGTGTATGATAATTTCGAGATAGGGCATACCTCTACTAGTATCGCTCTTTGCACAGGACTGCAAAAGGCGCGCGACATACTGGGACAAACACACAACATTGTGGCCTTTATTGGCGATGGAAGTCTTGGCGGTGGTGAAGCTTTCGAGGGCCTTAACACCGCTGCTGCAATTGGCACGAACATCATTGTTGTGGTTAACGATAATGAAATGAGCATTGCCGAAAACCACGGCGGACTGTATCAACACCTGGCTCTATTGCGCCAAACACAGGGCCAAAGCGAACAGAATTTCTTTAAAGCTCTGGGTTTCGACTATCATTATTTGGAGCAAGGCAATGAAGTTATGGCACTTGTTGAAATGTTTCGTAAGGTGAAAGACACGCCTCGCCCCACCGTGGTGCATATACACACCGAGAAAGGGCATGGCTATGCGCCTGCTACAGCTAATAAAGAACCGTGGCATTACAGCGCTCCGTTCGACCTGGAGACTGGTCAACTGCTGAACACAGGTGGCGGTGAGTATGCGCCTTACATGCTGGGGCGTGTTATTATGGAAGAGATGAAAACCGATCCAAACTTGTTGCTATCTCGGCTGGCGTGCCTATGGCCTTGGGATTCGGACCAAACGAACGCCAGGTAATGGGACTAAGGCACATTGATGTGGGCATTGCCGAAGAAGAAGCCGTGGCTTTGGCCTCGGGAATGGCTAAAGGGGGCACTCGCCCCGTGTTTAGTACGTTTGCTACATTTTTGCAACGCACCTACGACCAGCTGGCGCAAGACCTCTGTGTAAATGGCAATCCAGCTGTTATCAATGTGCTAGGCTCCACCATTTACGGCATGAACGACTTCACGCATATTTGCTTTTTCGATATTCCCATGTTCAGTCATATCCCCAATTTGGTGTATCTGGCACCCACCAACTTCGAAGAACTGGTGGCTATGGAACGCTGGGCCATTCGTCAAGAGCAATGGCCAGTGGCTATTCGTGTGCCTGGTGGTCCTGTGCAACATGCTTCTGAACCTTGCGACGACGATTATTCGCAGCTCAATACCTTTAAAATGGTGCGTCCTGGTGCAGATGTTGCCATTATCGGAGTTGGCAATTTCTTGAAAAAAGCCGAAGAGGTGGCCACTCTCTTGGCGCAAAGGGTATCAAACCTTCTGTTATTAATCCGCGCTTTGTGTCGGGGGTTGACACGCAAATGCTTAACGAACTGATGGCCGACCATTCGTTGGTGGTTACCTTAGAGGATGGTTCGCTTGATGGAGGATTTGGCGAACGCATAGCCAGATATTATGGAACAACTGAGATGCGCGTGATGTGTAGAGGCGTTGAGAAGGCTCTTTACGATAGGTATGATGTGGAGCAGCTGCTCACCGATAGCCGTTTACAAAACCAACAGATTGCAGACGATATTGTAAAAGCTTTGATTGGTTAGACCGTTAACCTGCTTTTTTAATCCCCTTGCCTTGTGCAGGGGGATTATTTTTCCTATAACATAAAATAGTTGTACTATATTTTATGTAGTGAATGCTTTCTACAATCATACATTTGGTTAATTAGGCAAGGCCAATGGCATATTGTATATAGGTGTTATATATAAAGGTGTGGTATAACGTTCATGTCGTTTGGTTTGTTGTAGGCACACCAAATGGGGTGTTGGCTAATCCTGAAATTGTTAAACTTTGTATTTCTGCATAAGCACAACTGTGTTTTAGTGTACGCAACAGCATAAAATAAATGTAGGGATGCACGTTGCTGTGCATCCCTACATTTGTTTATTGTTTGGCCCATTTGTGTCAAGCCTTATTCCTTATTCAGGCGTTTACGTTCGTTATGGTCGAGTGTCATCTTACGGATGCGCATGTTTTTAGGCGTAACCTCCACAAATTCGTCGCCCTTGATGTACTCCAATGCCTCTTCCAACGACATGATAACCTTGGGATAACACGTGCTTTGTCGTCGCTACCGCTGGCGCGCACGTTGGTAAGCTGCTTAGATTTGGTTACGTTGATAACCAAATCGTTGTCGTGAACATGCTCGCCAACAATCTGTCCGTAGTAAACTTCTTCTCCTGGATCGATAAAGAACTTGCCGCGGTCTTGCAATTTGTCGATAGAGTAAGCAAAAGCTGTACCCGTTTCCATGGCAATCATTGAGCCGTTGGTGCGCCTTGTAATCTCACCCTTAAAGGGCTGATATTCTTTAAAGCGGTGGGCCATGATGGCTTCGCCCTGACTGGCGGTGAGAACGTTGGTGCGCAGACCGATGATACCACGCGAAGGCACATCGAACTCGATGTTCACGCGTTCGCCTTGCGTTTCCATCGAAGTCATTTCTCCCTTTCTGCGTGTCACCATGTCAATCATTTTGCTGGCCGACTCTTCGGGAACGTTGATGGTTAGTTCTTCAATGGGTTCGCAACGCTGTCCGTCTATCTCCTTATAGATAACCTGTGGCTGCCCCACTTGTAGCTCGTAGCCCTCGCGACGCATGGTTTCGATGAGCACCGAGAGGTGAAGCACACCGCGACCGCTAACAATCCAGCGGTCGGTATAGTCTTCAAAGGGACGCACGCGCAAGGCGAGGTTCTTCTCCAACTCCTTTTCTAGTCGGTCGTTGATGTGGCGCGAGGTAACGAATTTGCCTTCCTTTCCGAAGAACGGACTGTCGTTGATGGTGAAAAGCATGCTCATCGTGGGCTCGTCGATGGCGATTGGCGGCAGTGGTTCGGGATTCTCAAAGTCGCAAATGGTGTCACCAATCTCAAATTTTTCGAGTCCGATAACGGCACAAATGTCTCCGCTGTCCACGTGGTCGGTCTTAACGTGTCCCATTCCCACGAAAGTGTGTAGTTCCTTGATGCGTGTGCGTTCTTTTTCGCCATTGCGATGCACCACAGTTACGTTCATCCCATCGGTGAATGTGCCACGATGCACGCGCCCCACGGCGATGCGGCCCGTGTAGCTGCTATAATCTAGCGAGGTGATGAGCATCTGGGGCGTGCCCTCAATTTGTCTTGGGGCAGGTATTTTCTCAACAATCTCGTCGAGCAAATAGTCGATATTGTCGCTTGGAGTCTTCCAATCGGCAGCCATCCATCCGTTTTTAGCCGAGCCATACACCACGGGGAAGTCTAGTTGGTCTTCGGTTGCGTTGAGTGAGAACATCAAGTCGAACACCATTTCGTACACCTCCTCGGGTCGGCAGTTGGGCTTGTCCACCTTGTTAACCACAACGATGGGTTTCAATCCCAGCTGTAAGGCCTTCTGCAACACGAAACGCGTCTGCGGCATAGGGCCTTCAAAGGCATCGACGAGCAATATGCAGCCATCGGCCATGTTGAGAACACGCTCCACTTCTCCACCGAAGTCTGAGTGTCCCGGGGTGTCAATGATGTTAATTTTTACGCCTTTCCACGTAATCGATACGTTCTTCGAAAGGATGGTAATGCCCCTTTCGCGTTCCAAATCGTTAGCGTCCAGCACCTGTCCGCTATTATCCTGCCCTTCGCGAAAGAGTTTTCCAGCAAGCATCATCTTGTCTACCAGCGTGGTTTTTCCATGGTCCACGTGGGCGATGATGGCTATATTTCTAATGTCTTGCATTGTTTTTACTTAAATGAAATCGACTGCAAAGTTACTCATAATTATTGGCAAATGCCCTTGCAGGTGCGTTAAATCTTCCGTTTTGTCGCAGATGGGGTGGGAGATGGGCATGGTGTGGACACTTATTTGGAGCGAACGATGCCGCTAATTCATAGTCGCCCTTTCTCAGAAGCACCGGCGCCAGTGCCGCGATACTTGCTCTTAACGGGCTTAAAGTCGTAGCGAATGGTGAGATAGGCCTGTCGGCTGTCTGGCGATAGCCACTTATCGCTGGCCACGCCGTTGTTATTCATGGTCCATCTTTCGCGTTTGGTGTGCAAAATGTCTTGCATGCCAAGGGTAAACGACAGGCCGCAGGGCAGCTGTTTGGTTAGTGCGGCAGATGCAGTAAAGTCAGTACGATAGTACAAAAACTCGTCGTTACCGGCGCTGTTGCCAGCTAGGTTGAGCGTGAACGATAGCGAATGCGGAAACGAAAACAAGTTTTTAAAGGCGTAAACAAGGAAGGGCGCGTTGTAGGATTGGCCGTTGTGAGTGAGCTGTTGCAGGTTTGCTTTGGCCGAAAACGTGGGTTTCCAAATGCCGAAAGTAGGGGTGTAGGCAAGCATAAACTTTGTGGATTGGTAGGCGGCATTGGCGAATGAACTTATCGAAACGGGCACATCGTCTAAAAGGCGGTGGCAAAACATCACCGCATTAGAATGATGTATGTAGTTGACACTTGCCACGAGGTCGGCATATCTGAGAAGAAGTCCGAAGTCATATTGATGATCTGAGAGCAAGGCGGGGTTTCCTCCCTCGTACTGATAGCGGTTGTTGTAGGCCATGCTACCGCGCATTTGCTGGTAAGAGGGGCGCGAAATGGTGGGTCGGAACGAAAGGGTGGCACCGAATTTCCCTAGTGTATAGTTGAGCGAAAGCGTTGGCGTCAGGCTGTTGTGCCACTTACTCTGCTCGGTTTGCTTTGTGCCATTAAGACGATAGTCGAACGAAACGCCCTCGTATCTTATCCCCGCGTTCAGACTAACATGTTTCCACGCTCGGCCATATTCGGCAAAAAGGGCCACGGCATGTTGCTGTGCTTGGTTGTTCGAGGGGCGTAGATGGGTTATGCTGGCATCGGTATGTGGTACGAAGTGTTGCTTATTGTCGGTGTAGGTGTACTCTTCGCCAAAGGTGAACTTGCCAATGGCGGACCCTTTTGTAAGAGTTAGCTTTTCGGCCACCATAGCAGACCTTTTGTTTGTGTGGCTGCTTACGCGCGTGGTAGTGGCACCCTCGGTTTCGGTTGTGCTCAAATCGGTAGCTAGGCTTAGGCGTGTAAAGGTGATGTCGCCTTCTAATTGCCATTTGTTTTTAAAGTTTTTCAGTATGTAGGCGTCGGTGTTGTGCATGCCCCCACTGCTGTTATGCAGGTAGCGACTGATGGTGTGGTATTCTTTTCCCAGTTCAAAATAGCTGTGAGATGCCGTTTGGTCGAATGGCGTTTTTATCGTTCGCGAGTAGGTATAGCGAATGCCCGTGTACAAGCTGTTGTTTGGCGAAACGTAATTCACGCCCAATGAGGGAACGGCATGTTGCCTTTGCCAAGTTTGGTTGCCGTCCATTTGGGTGCGGTAGCTTTTAGAATTGTGGGTAAAGGTTAAGTTGTTGGATTGTTCTTCCCACGATTTTCTATCCGTATAATACATCGTTGCGAAGATGTCGAGCCCGCCTTTACGATAGTTTAGCGAAAGATATTCGTCGTGAGAAAAGCTCTTGTTTACACGTGCCGATGCTTGCACCATGCCCGAAAGACCGTTGCCCTGCGTGCGTATGGTGCTGATGCGCACCACCGAAGTTACGTTCGAGGGGTATTTGCTGCCTGGGTTCAGTATCACTTGCACCTGTTTCACTTGGCTTGCCTTTATCTCGGCCAGTTCTTTTTGGTGCGAAAGGCGTCGGCCGTTCACGTAAATCAGCGGCGTGCCTCTGCCTAACACCTGCACGGCATCGGCTTGCACGTTGAGAAAAGGCAGCTGATTGAGCACGTCGCCCAGTGTTCCCAGCTTGGCCAAGCACTGCCTTGCACCGTGGCAACAAGTCCTTCGGCGTTCATTTGGTAAATGCTGGCATTGCCTTTCACCACCACTTCGCCCAGCATCTTGCTGTCTTCGGCAAGTACGATGGTGCCCATGTCGGTGGTGTCGCATTGTTGAAGGTGCGTGATATACCCGATGCACGACACTTTGAGCAGTGCTTTCGTTACATCGCTTTCGATAACGAACACGCCACTGGCATCGCTTGTTGCTCCTGCGAGGAATGAAGAGTCGGCCTGCGACAACAACAATACGTTGGCAAAGGCCACTGGTTGGCCTGCATTGTTGGTGAGTTTGCCCGTTATGCCTTGTGCCCAAGCGGTGGGCGAGAATGGGCCGAACGCCGCTAACATCATGAAAAACAAATATCTTAACATAAGCCTTGCGTTGAGTGTTGATAGAAGTGTGGGGTTGCCACTACTGCTTAACGCCTAAATTTTATTGCCTAAGACGTTTAGCTGCAAAGTTAACAATTTTCGTTCAATATGACAAATTAAGAAAACTTAATTATATTACCCCGCGTTAAATCTATATGGGTGAGAGGTGCTACCTTCTGTTTTTGAGGGAAATAATGAAGTGCTGCACATCGTTATTTGTAGGTGTTGCGTTGCGTTTTGCGCATTGTAAACTCCTGATGGCTGTGTTTTTTAGAGTGAAAGAATATGCTCTTTTTCTCCATTTCCAACCTTTTTTCGCTTAAAAAGCATTACTTTTGCAGCCGACTTACAAAGTGTGAGTTAAGGGGTGCTCGATATTTCGGGCTGAGATGAAACCCTCTGACCTGAACCAGATAATGCTGGCGTAGGAATTACAAGAAGGAGATATACCCCTTTTGCGTGTTTCATTCAAAAGGAAAATGAAAAAAACAATGACCTTGATTGCAGCACTCACAGGTGTTGCAATGGCTAATGCAGCCAATCCCAAACATGAAGTGCTCGATACGCTTCGCAGTTACCAATTGCAAGATGTGCAGGTGGTGGCCACGCGTGCATCTAAGAAAACGCCAATGGCCTTTACCAACATTACACAAGAGCAAATTAAGCGTCTTAATACTGGGCGCGACATCCCTTTCTTGCTCACAACTATGCCCTCTGTGGTTACCACTAGCGATGCCGGAAACGGCATGGGATACACCGGATTGCGCATTCGTGGCACCGATGCTAGCCGTATTAACGTTACCGCCAACGGCATTCCTCTGAACGATGCCGAAAGTAGCCAACTCTATTGGGTAAACATGGGCGACTTCGCTTCTAGCCTTGGAAGCATCCAGGTGCAACGTGGTGTTGGCACATCTACTAATGGCGCTGGTGCATTTGGTGCTACGGTGAACATGCAAACCGAAAATATTGGGTGCAACCTTGGGCTGCTTTCGACCTCGCAGGTGGCTCTTATCTCTCGCATAAAGAGACGGTACGTTTCAGTACAGGACTGATGGGCGGACATTGGGGCATCCAAGGCCGACTGTCTAACATCGGTTCGAAAGGATATGTCGACCGCGCTTCGACTAAACTCAATTCTTATTTCTTGCAAGCTGGATATTTTGGCGAGAACACGGTGGTTAAATTCATCACCTTTAACGGTGTGGAACAGACTTACCATGCATGGGATTTTGCGTCGAAATACGACCAAGAACAACACGGACGCACCTATAACCCAAGCGGAAAAATGGAGAAAGACGCTGCTGGTAACCCACAATTCTATAAAAATCAAAACGACAATTATCACCAACAGCATTATCAATTGTTGTGGAATCAATTGCTTGGCGCTGATTGGAACTTGAACCTTGCCTTGCATTACACCAAGGGCGACGGTTATTACGAACAGTATAAAAAAAATCAAAAGTTGGCACTCTATGGCCTAGATGCAGCCGCCACCAAGGCAAAAAGTTCGCTTGTGCGAGAAAAATGGCTGGATAGCTACTTCTATGGTGCTGTTGCTTCGCTCAATTATGACAATAAACGCAACTTCTCGGCTACGCTGGGCGAAGGCTGGAACAAGTATAGCAACGACCATTTTGGCCGTGTTACGTGGGTGAAAAAGCCTGTAGACGACTTTATGCCTAACCACGAGTACTACAACAACAATACGAAGAAAACGGATTATAACGCATATCTCAAAGCTACTTACGAATTTGTGAAAGGTCTTAGCGCCTTTGCCGACCTGCAATATCGCTATGTAAACGTGCGCATGGTGGGTCCGGCAGATGCCACAAGGGCAAAGCGCAGTTTCAGTTATGATGTAAACGAAACGTTCAATTTCTTTAATCCTAAGTTCGGACTTAACTACGAGCTCTCGCCCTTGCATCGTTTGTATGCCAGTTATGCCATCGCCCACCGCGAACCTGTGCGCGATAACTACGAACATAACATGGATGCACAACTCGAAAAACCACGCGCCGAACGCCTAAACGACCTTGAAGTGGGCTACGAATTTACCGCGAAGAACTTCACGGCTGGGCTTAATCTCTACCACATGAACTATAAAGACCAGCTCGTTCCTACGGGCGAAATAAAACTGGATAAACCCATTACACGCAATTTCGATAAGAGTTATCGCATGGGTGTTGAGCTTTCGGCAGCGTGGATGCCTGTTGATTGGTTCCGTTGGGATGCCAACGCCACCTTCTCTAAGAACAGGGTGAAGGACGTAACCGTAGCGCTTACCGATGGCACGGTGTACACGATAGCTGGCGAAAGTCAGTTAGCTTTCTCGCCTAACACGATATTCAACAACGTGTTTACGTTCGATAAGGCAGGCTTCCGCGGTATGGTGATGAGCCATTTTGTGGGCGAACAGAACCTAACCAATACGGGCTTTAAGACGATGCAGACCAAAGACGCGGGCGGCAACATGGTGAACGACTTGATTTCGCTGAAACAATACTTCACCACCGACATCGACCTGTCGTACACTTTCTCGCTCAAAGCCTTGGCTTTAAAAGAAGCCACCATCGGCCTAACGCTCTATAACCTGTTCTCGTCTAAGTACGACAACAACGGTTGGGCTGCTCCCCAATATCGTTTGGATGGTTCTAAGCTTGTGGCACAGAACACTTGGGGCACACGCGACAGCGATGCAGCTGGCTTCGCTCCCTCTGCTCCCTTCCATTTTATGGCTAGGTTGGCGGTTACTTTCTAGTAGAGTAGTTGCTTTGAGGAGTTAAGGAGTTAAGTTGAGGTATGGAGTTAAGCCAGATGTATAGGTGGTGTTAGCCATTTTTCACCTTTTCACTCTTACACCTTTAAAAGGCGTTAGCCATTTCTTCACCTTTTCACCTTTTCACTCTTTCACTTTTAGAAGTTATGGAGTTAAGCTAAGCGCTTAGTTGCACATTGGTGAACATCCTTATATACTCATCGTTGCCATAATGCTAAGCAATGCTTTACCGCTTTAATGGGCAACTGTCCTCAACTACTTCGAACGAGCAAATTATCCAAAAGGCCCTTAAACCCCAGCTTCTCTTTATGGGGAGTTGGGGTCGAGGGGCTAATTAACAAGGCATTCATCTTCGATATTATAACAAAGTGGGTGTGTGCCAATATAATAACAACAAGGCAAATCACTCCCCTCTCCCCTTGGAGAGGGGCTGGGGGTGAGGCCGTTTTATAAACTTTCGCGTATGCTTTCTTTCCTTTCCCTTCATTGGCTCGACATCTTCACCACCATATTAGGTCTACTTTACATTTGGTTAGAATATCGTGCGAGCATTGCTTATGGGTAGTGGGTATCGTAATGCCCGCTCTTGACGTGTGGCTTTATTGGCAACACGGACTATATGGCGATGCGGGCATGGCCGTTTACTACACGTTGGCCGCCATTTACGGCTACGCCGTATGGAAGTTTGGGCGCAAACGCGGACAGACGGCAGGCCAACAGATGCCCATTACGCACATGCCGCGTAGGCTGTTTGTGCCTACTGTGGTGTTCTTTGTTGTGGCTTGGGGTGCCACCTATTATGTGCTGATAACCTTTACCGACAGCAATGTGCCCGCGCTAGATGCCTTTACCAACGCCCTAAGCTTTGTTGGCCTTTGGGCTTTGGCGCGAAAATACGTTGAACAGTGGCTGTTTTGGATTGCAGTAGACGTGGTTTGCACCGGCCTATATATATATAAAGGTATTCCCTTTAAGGCCCTATTGTATGGCCTGTATGTGGTTATCGCCGTGGCAGGGTATATGAAATGGAAACGCGAAGCTGTGGTTAGGAGTTAAATCCCAATCGCTCATTAGAACCTAAACTGGTTTTGTTTTATTGTCGAGCAGATTGCCTCTCTTTGTGATGCAGGCGTAGCGGGCTGCGTAAGTTGCAAAGACATACAAGATGCCGACAAGAAAATAAAAGATGTTAGGACACAACACAAAAACATGAATTATGGAAACATTATGGTCTAATGTCCGATTTGGGTTAAATACGTGGTGATGTAAATTGGCCAGACCAATGGATTGCAACTCTTTTATCGTATCATGATAGTCAACAATTGCGCCAATTTGTTATTATCCCAATGCAAAACCGCCCCGAGATGCAAGGCACTTCGAGGCGGTTTTGTGTTGTAATGCTTTAGGCTTCTTTCTTCTTTCGTCGCCAGTCTAGCAGCAATGTAGCCACAATAAGCAGCAGCAATGCAACGTAAGCGAAGTAGGCCACGCTTTCGGTTCGGTCGAGACTCTTGGGGAAGAAGCTCAGCACCACTTCGTGTTTACCTGGCTTCAGAGCCAGTGCGCGAAGCAGATAGTTCACGCGTCCCAATTCAGTAGGCTGTCCGTCAACGGTGGCAGTCCATCCAGGATAATACACTTCAGAGAACACCAGCACACCGCCCTTGTCGCTTTCAACAGTGTAATGCAACTGGTTGGGGGCGTATTTTGTTAGTTCGGCCTTAGCCACAGTTCCCTGTTGAGTGCTTGTTCCGAGCACGCTTTCAAAACGTTTGTCGGCCACAGCCTCGTGTCTAAGGTTTAGTTTTGCCAGTGCGTCGAGCTCTTCATTGGCGTTATTGGCATACGTAACTTTATCCACCATCCACGCATTGCCCAGTGCATAGGGGTTGAGCAAAGGCACTTTCTGGTTGTTTTGCAATGGCATGATAAAGTATTTGGTGTTAAGCATGTTGATAACAGGATAGATAGAATCGCCCTTAACGCGCGTCATGTCGCCACCAGCTTGTGCCACGGCCTGCATCAGACCTTGCATTTCGGGGGCGATATAGGCCTCAATCAACTCTTGATAGCGACGCAATTTGGCTGCGTGGTATCCGCCGATGCTCTTGTGGTAATACGATGTTTCGTTTTCGTTAAAGGTGTTCGAGGCTAGGTTTAGCACACGATAGTCCAACCCTTTGTCTTGAAGTATCAGCTGGTCGGTGCTATCCATGGGCTGAGGTTGGTCGCGAACCGATGCTTCTACAAACATATCGTCGTACAGATAGCGTTTGTTAACCTGCCACATGTCGATGAGACACAACAGTGTGAGTGCCCCAATCATATATTCGGCCTTTAACTTCTTGGCCTTATAGAGCAGCAAGAAGGCTGTGCCTATGAGGATAATCCAGAACGAACGCCAGCAGTCGGCCTTGAATATAGCTTGCCTAACTGCAGTGAGATCGGCCAATATGGGGTTGAGTTGTTGTGGTGGGAACTGCGATAGTGCGCGTATTTCGTCGCTCGATACAAACGAACCGAAGAACACACTGGGCATGAGCGCAAACAAAAGGGCAATTCCTGCCGTAAGCCCAAAGCTTGCATACACATATTTAATTTTCTGTGTAAGCACTTCGGGTTCGTCTATTATCTTCTTTAAGGCCAACATTGCCAGCAGCGGGATGGTAAATTCGGCCACCACAAGGATGGAGGCCACCGTGCGGAACTTGGCATATAGTGGCATGTAATCAATGAAGAGGTCGGTGAGCCACATCATATTTTTACCCCACGATAGGGCAACAGAGAGCACCGTTGCTGCCAATAAAGCCCACTTCATTGGGCCTTTCACGATGAAAAGACCCAGAATGAAGAGCATCAGCACAAACGCGCCAACGTACACTGGGCCCGAAGTACCAGGCTGTTCGCCCCAGTATTGGCCAATTTGTTGATATAAATAGCTTAGTTCGGGGTTGCCTTTCTCTTGCACAATGGGGTTGGCCGACATCGGCACAGATGCTCCGCCCTTGGTGTTAGGCACCAAGAGGGTCCATGTTTCGCCAATGCCATAACTCCATTGTGTGATATAGTCGCGTTCCAATCCGCTGTTAGATTGGTTGGCATTGTTTTTCTTTACCAGTTCGCTTTTACCTCTCATCGACTCTTGACCATACTGCCAAGTGTGGTAAAGGGTAGAAAGGTTAATGCAAACGGCCAATGCCGCGCCAGCTGCGCATGCGCCTGTTGCTTTTAAAAAGCGTGCCAACTGCTTCTCCTTTACAGCTTGCACCAAGAAGGCAATAATCATAAAGAAGATTACAAAGAGGTAATAATACGTCATTTGCACGTGGTTGGCGTATATTTCGAAGGCTGTAAACAGCGCTGTAACAATTAGTCCGCGCATGTATTTGCCCCGATAAGCCCACACAATACCTGCTATCATTGGTGGCAGGTAGGCAAGAGCCATCACCTTCCAGATGTGTCCGGCGGCGATGATAATGAAAAAATAGCTGGAAAAAGCCCAAATCACTGCGCCCAAAGCAGCCAAATGCTGCCTAAATCGAATGCACGAAGCAGAATGTAGAAACCTAGGAGGTAGGCAAATACATACCAAACATAATCGGGCATCCACAGATGATAGGCCTTAGCGGCTGCAGAAAGCACGCTGGTGCTGGGATAAGAGGGCGAGGTTTGATAGGTTGGCATTCCGCTAAACGTAGCATTGGTCCACCTAGAAGTCTCACCCGTTTTCTCTTTATACTTCAACACCTCTTCTCCGGCGCCGCGTCCGGCCGAGCTGTCGTGTTGATAAAGAATGCGGCCATCTAAGGTGGCTGGCATGAAATAGGCGTATGCCACCACGGCAAAGGCTATGACGGCCACCACATCTAACAGGTATTTTTTTAGTATTTCCATTATGGTATATATGAAATCTTTTATGCAAAGATATATATAATATGTGTATTTCAGGGCCATTAAACCATTAATTTTGACAGTGAAAGGTAAAAGTATGGCTGTTTACCTGCGAAAGCGCCAACCTTCGCTGCGACTTAACGCTAAATGACTGGCAGCATTGGGTGTGTGCTATGATGGCTTTTGTGCTATGCCCTGATAGCTCTTGGTCTATACGCTGATGCTTTAGAGACTATAACAAGAGGCAATGTTGGAGAGGAGAGGTCGTGGTAAACAATGGATTTGTAAAACAAATGAACTAAAAAATAATATCTTTTTACACAGCTTTGTGCACTTGTAACGAGTCAGTGGTATCGATCAGTCTGTATTTTCTCCTCTAAAATCTTCGTATAAAGGTTATAAGAATCCGATGATACCATTTGACAATAATGGAAGCGAAAGGGGAATACGCAAGCTAAAAATCAAACTGAAGAACTCCTGTACATTTCGTTCAGACTTTGGAGCAGACGCTTTCCTTGAGCTTCATTCGATTGTAGAAACAGCAAAGAAGCACGACAAAACTCCATATAATGCGATTCAAGCCTTATTTAAGGTTTGATAAATTGATATGCACTTATATAGGGTCAGTCGTAAAATCTTGTTGCAACCCGCTTCTCTTGCACATCATTTCATAGGTATTTATTTATTGCTGTAGTCGCTTAGGTTAGGCCACCATCCAAGCAATCTACGCAACAATGCTACATAATAAGTTTGAGTTCTGACGTATAGTGTTAAATAGATTGCAAATATTTTACAAACACCAATTGCTTTAACATTCATTCTAGCGAAAATCACTGCATAAAAACATCGTTTTAGGCCGTAAAATCAGTCGTTCACAAATTATTTTTCAGCATTTTGAGACCCAATAGCTGCATTTTGCATCATTTAGCTTCTCTAATTACTCACCAGTCCTCCATTATCCACCGCGCAAAAACCAACTTTTAGTAGTCAAAACGCCATCTTTTTAGACTCTTTTTACCCCTAAAAGTCGAACTTTTATATCAAAAGCAAAAGATAAAACCACCGCACAAAGTGAAACATTATGCATCTTGCGGTGCGTTTTGCACCATTTTACCCTGTGTTTTGCACCATTTTACCCTGCGTTTTGCACCATTTTACCTTGCGTTTTGCTGCATTTAGTCTTGCGTTTTGCTGCATTTAGTCTTGCGTTTTGCAGCATTTAGCCTTGCGTTTTGCAGCAAAACGCCCACTAAACACTATCAGCTGCGTATTTATTCATTATATAATCAATTTCTATGCAATTACTTTACATTCCCTTTCTAGTGTAAATAAACCTTCGCGAGAATTGAATATTTGCGTCCAAGTGAGCTGCTGATGAATTTAAGGGCTGTTTTTGTGTTAAACTTTTATTGTAAATATTTACATTTTACACGTGTAAAAAGGCTATCCTTTTTAGTTTCCATCAGCTAAAAATATAATCGTGTAATAATCCTTACAGCTTGTATTCTACCCTGCCCATCGGTGGCTAGAGTCTATGCAGAATTTGAGGTCAGCCGTAAAACCGAGTTTAAGGGAGTTACAGATATTCCGTTCTTCCTTTATAGGCTTATGTAATCATGTGCACGAGAAGCGGATTGCTACTGGGTTTTACGACTGATCCCTATATATCAATTATCGCTGAATAGTTACATGATATGTCCAGCTTCCCTGCCATTAATCATGTCGGGAGCCATGTCGCTCGTCTTCTTCCACACACTGTCTGCAGGGAAGGGACGCAGCTTTACCATGATCCATGTCATTGTTCCATCGGTCGATACCATTTTCTTCGCCAGATAGGGCTTGCTGTAAGCCTTTTGCTTGATTTCTTTCAGTCCAGCGGCATCCGATGGAATTTGCTCGGGTGCAATCTGCTCAATGGTCATACCTTCTTCCGTACCAGAGGCAAACTCAAGGTCGGTGAGCGATGTTACCTTGTCGGCATACGACAAACTATCTTTCAGTTCGTTGCTCAGCTCACGAATGAGCGTGAGACTGCGTTTGGAGAAGATGTCCTTATTCTTTACCAGCACTGCCACATAGTAGTCGTTACCAAAGATAGACTTGAACTCGTTGGTCTTGAGTAGCATAGGGTCGTTGCTTAGGAAATAGTCGTCGAACGAAGTTCTTATCACGATGCGCTTGGCTCCAACGAGCGAAAAGACGATGACCACCGCAAACAGCGCACCCACAATAAGCCGATGGCGCAAAATCCAGTTCGCCAACTGCCTGAAAAGGTTGTTGATTTTTTCGATGGTTACCTTTTATTTTGTTTCTGTTTTGGTTTCTGAAGAGATGTTTGCCGAAGAAGTATCTTGTTGCAGTCTTACCATTTGTGCAAAAGTTCCATTGTGCGCCAACAGCTCGTCGGGTGTACCTTGTTCAACGACTGTTCCGCCAGAGAGAACGACTATGTGGTCGGCACCTAATACGGTGCGCATGCGGTGCGCGATGATGATGACGGTCTTGTTGCGCACCAGTTCGGAGATACCAGCCTGAACTTTCGTCTCGTTCTCGGCATCAAGGCTGGCGGTTGCTTCGTCCAAGAGGATGACAGGAGCATCTTTAAGAGCGCACGGGCTATGGAGATACGCTGTCGCTCTCCACCCGAAAGGGTTTCCCCATTTTCGCCAATCACTGTATCGTAGCCTTGTGGCATACGACTGATGAAGTCTTCGCACTGTGCCAATCGTGCCACATGCCTTATTTCTTCATCGGTGGCGTCGTGCTTTCCTATGCGTATGTTGTCGGCAATGGTGGCGTTGAAGAGCACCACGTCTTGAAAGACTACAGCGTAATTTTTGAGCAACGTCTCTGGTTCTATGCCCGAGATGTCTTGTCCGCCGAGTGTTATCTTACCACTATTGATGTCCCAAAAACGTGCAGCGAGCTTGGCAGCGGTACTCTTGCCACCACCAGAGGGACCAACAAGTGCAGTTATCTCACCTTGCCGGGCAGTGAATGAAACATTGTTGAGCACCTGCTTATCTGTTTCGTAGGAAAAGCTGACGTTGCGAAACTCAATGTCATAGTTCGAAACTTCCACCTCTGTGTTGCCCGTCTGTATGGGCATTGCCTCCATCTCCTTCATTCGCTTAATGCGTACATCGAGAAAAGTAAGAATAGCAAGGTTGTTGCATACTTCAAGGATAGGATTATAAACCATTGCCGAAACAAGGAGGAACGCCAAGTAGACGAACACCGACACGTCGCCACGCTGTAGCATCCATGCACCTACAACGATGACGGTAGGCATGCCCAATTTAAGCAGTACAGCGGAGATATTGACAAAAACACCTGTCAATAGTTCACCAGCAACAAGTTCTTTTTCTAGTGTTTTTAATCGCTGGTCGAACCGCTGGTTATATTCATCCTCGCCATTGTACGATTTGATTTCCTGCACACACTCCAGTCCTTCCTGTATCTGTTCGCTCACGCCACGCTTGATGTGGTAGGGACGTGTAAAAGCCTTGTCCATTCGTTTCCGAGAAATCAACAGCACCACCAAGGCAAATGGCACGACCCAAAACAGAGCAAGGGCGAGTCGCCAGTCGTAACAGAACATTCCCGCTGCGATAATGACAATGCTTACCATAGAAGCAAATAGTTGTGGAATGGCGTGCGAAAACGTCGTTTCCAATAGTGTGCAGTCTTCCATAATGGTGGCAGTGAGGTCGGAGAGATTGCGCTCACCAAAAAAGGCGAGAGGCAAACGGCGTAGTTTCTCGGCTAAGGAGATGCGGCGTTGCGCACTCTCATTATATATGGTGGTATAGGTACTGTCGTATTGCCGACGAATCACGACGAGCATCACGACCATTAGCCCTGCTGCCATGAGGAGATAAAACCACAACCTATGAGGGGCATTCATTGGCCTATTATCGAGATACTCCATCAGGAAGAAGAACAAATAAGTAGGTGGCAGCATCAGCACAAGATTGAGCAGTGTCGAGAAGACGATGCCTCGTCGCAAGTCCTTTGCCCCTTTTTCCGTAAGAGCGAAACGGTTTTGAAAATATTTAATCATGACTTTATGACTTTTAATAGATTATAGTTTCCACGAAACGGATTGTTGATATTCATTCCACATACGGTAGTAATACTTTTCCTCACTCAATAGTTCCTCGTGCGTTCCCTGTTCGACAATCTCACCATCGTTCACAACTACGATGCTGTCGGCATCCTGCACTGTGGTAAGTCTATGGGCTATCATCAGCACGGTTTTTCCTTGGGTGAGATGTGCCAGTGCTTTACGGATAAGCTGTTCGTTTTCGGGGTCGGCAAAGGCGGTCGCCTCATCGAGTACGACGATAGGAGCGTCTTTCAGAATGGCACGGGCAAGAACAATTCGCTGTTGCTCACCTCCTGAAAGATAAGTACCTTCGGCACCGATAACGGTATCTAATCCCTGTGGCAAACGGTCGATAATCTCGCGGCTTTGTGAGAGGTCAATGGCTCGATTGATCTGCTCTGTCGTTGCATCAGGATTGCCGTAACGTAGGTTTTCGATGAGTGAAGTCTTGAACAAACGGGTGTTCTGGAAGACGAACGACACGTTGCGCATCAGCTCCTCCTTGCGCATGTCTCTCACATCTACACCTCCAATGGTAACACTGCCATGACGTACGTCCCAAAAACGGGGTATCAATCTTGCTATGGTGGTCTTTCCGCTGCCCGACGCTCCTACGAGTGCAACTGTCTTTCCTTCAGGAATGGTCAGGTTGATATGACTCACTGCATCTTTCTCTGCTCCCTCATACCGGAACGATACGTTGTTAAACGAATGTCGTACGCTTCTGCACGTTTCGGATCGTCATGTTGCGAGAGCGGTGCAATATGAGTGAGCTGCTCCAGTCGTTCCACAGCTTCGTTTGCCATGAACAGGTCCTGACTGAGATACATGGCTTTCATCACGTTGGAAGCGATGAGCGGTGCAATCACCACATAAAGTATCACGTTGGCAACAATTGTGGTGGTATCTCCACCGTGTCCTATTAGGATAATAGCAGTAGGAACGAGGACGAAAGCAAAGGCATTGATAGCAAGTATGTAAAATGACATTGGCGTGTGCCACACAAGCGTACACTTGATAACAAGGTCGCGGTAGCTGATAATGCTATCGTAGAAGCGTTTGAACGAGAAGACCGTTTGTTGGAACACCTTGACCACAGGAATACCTCTGACATATTCCACTGCCTCTGCCCCCATCTTCTCCTGCGCGTCAAGGTAGAGCCTTTGAAATTGGTTGTTCTTTGGGTTCATCATATATCCCATAATGCCTATAGCACCAATGAGAGGTATCATTGCAGCCGCACCCAACTGCCAATCCACAGAGAATAACAGTACGATAACACCTATCGGAGCGACGACGCAACTTGCCACATCGGGTAGTAGGTGCGCCACGAAAGTATGTGTCTGTCCCGAATCCTCATCAATGATTTTACGCATACGTCCTGTGTTCTGTGTGTCGAAATCCTAATGGCACACGCATGAGTCGCTGCATAGCTTTTCGTCGCATATTGGTTTCTATGCGGAAAGCAGCAAGGTGCGAGAGTATAAGTGCGGCAAAGTAAAGCAGTACATTTGTCACCGACACGATGAATGCCGCAAGGGCGTAGTCCCACAAAGGTGTGTCGGCAAGGTCGTGCTCGGCTGTGAGTAGCATGCGCACTACTAGCCACAAAAGAATGAAGGGGACGAGCGAAAGCAGACCATTGACTGCCGACAGCCCGACGGAGCAGGGCAGCAACCACTTGCGTCTTCCCATGTAAGCTCCTAAACGTTTGAGTGTTTTGAACATATCATTATTATTTTTGAAAGTTTTCCTATGGTTTTATCAATTCTTTCCAACCTGCCGTACCAAAACTGACATACTGTATGAGTGCTTGTTTACTTCTTCTTCGCTGTATTCCTCGTGTTCCACCAGTTCGCAGAAGAGGGTTGTCCACGCCGAACTGGTGAGATGAATCAGGAACGGTGAAATATCGATGTTTATGTGTGGGTATCGTTCTTTCATCAGTCGGAGATACTCCACGCCTACCTGCATCTGGTGGTCGATGATTTTATTCTTATACCCCTCCAATGAAGTTCCTTCAGCATTGAAGAGTAACAATCGCAGTTCAGGGCGGAACTGCTTGACAAGTGTGAGCATCGTCATGACGTGATTGATTTGATGTTGCTGCAAATCGAACACTTCGAGCGAGAGAAACTCCTCATTGTTGTGCGAGAGAATATAGCGGTCGAGTGCGGTGAGCAATGGCTGTAATACTGCTCTAAACAATGTGTCCTTACTATCAAAATAATGATACAAGTTTCCCACTGTTACACCTGCTTTATGTGCCACGTTCCTAATACATGTACGTTGCACACCATTGTTAATAAATTCACGATGGGCAACTTGCAATATGCGTTGCTTAATATCCGTCTTCAAAGTCTGCATAGTTAAAGTTGAATAACGAACGATGTTTTAGATTGTTCACAAAAAACACTATACCTTGTATGATAAGTGTGCTTTTTATTATATGGCTGCTCATCATTTTATCATCATAGTTTAATAACCTATACTTTCTTATACCATTTCCATGCTTCATAAACAAGAGTAATACTCAATATGACCAGCATTGGATGTATAAAGAGCTGCTGAAGTTCAAAGCTGAATATCAGTTCCGTGCTATGTACCGTACAGAATAGGGCAAGAAGTGCTGCAAGACAGAAATGTACCATCTTGTAGCAACGCTTAACGGCATAGAGCGAAAGAAGCAACCCGGTAATGGGAAGCGTGAATGACACAACAGCCATCATCACAAGCATCGATACTGGAGCTACACCATCTTTGGAAATGGCTATGTCCGCATTCCAAAAAAGCGGCATCACGTCCATCAGAGAATGCGAAGACATACCTGCTACTATTGCAACCCAAAGAAACGATAGTTTTATATTTTCTTTCATTGTTGAAGGAGTTTTAAAATGATCGAATTATTATAATCGTTTAATTGGGTAAGCATTGCAAGCTTTCTTTACTGTAGAGGCTTGCAATGCTCACCCGTTAGTTGTTTTAATCAAGTGAAATAACCTTGTAAGCACCATTCGGAGTCTTCACGCTTGGTTGCATGAAACCTTTCCCTGTTGACATATCGTAGCGATAGAATCCTATTCCATTGTCGGTATGTTCACCGAAATAGATGGAGCTTTCAACTTTGATGATGGCATTGGCAGCCCAACCGCATGAGGCAGGAAGAGGAAGTATGCGACCTGTTTTCTTGTTCACGTCTATCTCGTAAGGAACGTAGCATTTATTGACAATATAGGTCTGGTCGCTTGGGTCTTTCACCAATGATGGTTTATAGAGGAATGTGTAGATTTTTCCATTGCCACCATAAGCCATGTACATGCCGTAAGAACCTATTTCAGCTCCTTCTGTTGTTTGCAGACTCATATAGAAATCTTTGTCAAACTCTGTTTCACCTTTCTTGATGCGTAGCAGTCCGTCCTTGTATCCCTTACCTGGCATAAACTGGCACATCATTGCCGCACGAGGACCTGTATGGAAATAAATGTTACCAGCCTCATCTATAACAGGCGATGTATGCCCTACCATACCAAGACTTGTTGCACGGTCGTCTTTTATGACTTTTTCCACCTTGTCTGTCGCCACATCAATGACAGCCACCTGTGCTGGTGTTACAAGGATTTCTTTCATGGACTTCGCTTGGTTGAGTGGAAGGAACAACTTGCCATCACGCACGATACCATTGCCTCCGTCAGGGTCTTTGTCGCCCTCAGCATAAGGTGAAAGGTCTATTTCCTTCGTTACGCTCATTGTGGTGGGATTGAACACGATTAGCTGTCCACGGCTTGCGCATGTAATGGCATAGGCTTTGGTCTCGCTTGCGAATATGATTTCCACCACGTTGGGAGAACCTGGAAAAGAGAGTTTGCCCGTTGGCTGGGCAGAAAGTTGTCCGTTAGCATTCACTTCGTATTTGTAAAGGGTCTGCTCACCACCAAAACCATACATTGAGCCTGACTGAAGATAAACATTCTTTCCGTATTTCTCCATAAAGAGGTGTCCTGTGGGGAGTGTTATCGCCTTGTCGTAAGACACGGACGTACCCTCGTTGAAGTTTTCAAAACTCGTAATGAAGAAACTATTGTCGGCTTGTGCTGACATTAGAAGTGATGTTTGTTTACAGGTTGGTCGTCGTCCTTTTCAGAACAAGAAGACAAGGTTGCCGCAAACAGCAACGTAAGACAGGGCAATGCCCATAAGAATTTGTTAGTTCTCATACTTTTTTCTGTTTAATGTTTATATCTTGTTGATTATATATTTCATTTTCAAGTGAAACGTACGCCTTTCCATCGGGTATCTAAATTCTGCCCAATTCTCACGATTAAGTATGTTGCGTATCTCAAAGCTAAGCTGGCAACGTTTGTTAAAAGAATGATGTACGGCAACGTCCCAGCAATATCTTGCAGGTATGAGCATCGTGTTGTGCTTGCTTGCCTCCCAATTATAGCTGAACGCTTTAGTGAATGCGAAAGTAGAGGCAAAGGCTGAAGAAGAAGATTTACTTAACAAGCCGTCTTTGTGCAGACGTACCCCAACGTTACCAAACAGATACGGCATATTGGGAATGCGATAGCGGTAGTGAAAGTTCTCTCCACCGCCTACGGCTTCCTTTCTCATATCGCGGGCATCCTGCCATGTGATGTTTCCCTGCAAATCGAGCCAGCGGTTCAGTTTGCTCTCCATTTCCATATCAATGCCCATCACTCTAACCTTTCCGATATTGTCATACGCCATATTCATGGAACTGTACATCAGCTTAATCATATCCTTTGCGCTCATGTAGAAGCTATTTATTCCTATCCGCACTTGCGGATAACGCATGGCATTGATGAGCCATATCGCTCCTGCATTGATATTGAAGCTACGTTCGGGACGTAGTTTCTGACGGCAGCAGCAGTACACCATCCCCAAACAACTCTTCGGCGATAGGCATTCTGACTGTCGATTGCACGGAGGCTTTCAGTGTCAGGGCATTGTTCGGAAGAAGATGCAATGCCATTGCCTCGCTCCAGCCTGCCATAGTGCAGCGGTTGGTCGATGCCTTGAGTTTGTCTTGCAACATGATTGCTTCTGCAAACGGAAGGACTTCGGAATGGTGATTAAAGAGTTTAATTCCCAACTCGTTAGTGAATTTCCGCCATACAACTTTAGTTCGTGTGTCAATCCCGACACAATGCTATGCAATCGGCTTGGATAACCACTGGTAGGCAGTCGTGAATAGCTGTCGGCAAGTTCGTCCTTGGGCATCTTGCATCCATAGCGGTAGTTGGTAGTCCATGTAACAAGTTGATTGTTGCCAATCTTATAAGTAAGGTTGAGTAATTCACGGACAGTGGTGTGCCTATCGTGCGAGTCGTTTGGAACGGCACCTATTTCTCCGCGTCCAGAGCCACTTGGAAACCTGTTGCCGATGAAATCGTAACAGTAATGGGATGTATCCACTTGATTGACAAGACTGAATCCGATGATTGAATGGAACTGTGCGGTAAGTTTTCCTTTCAAGAAACTTTTTTCAAGACTCAACGAAGTGCTTGCAGAACGTGTTCGTGTGAAAGCATGCTGGATATTGTTCTGCACATTCATCAGTCCACCTTGTATCTCTTTGCGATAATAGTCGGCACTCAATGTTAGGTCAAACTGGTCGAACCACCATTGCTGACTACTTATACCCACATTGAAACCACCATGAGTATATGCGTCGTGGTCGCGGTGAATGATGCGTCCCAATTCAAAAGGAGAAGAAAAACTATAATTGTTTTTGGCATAGTTCATCGTTGCACCAGCATGCAGAGCCGTTGAAGTCTTGCCCAAATAATGTTTCAGTTGCAAACTACCAATATATGTATTGTATGATGCAGCCTCAAATGCCATTTCCAAATGATTTTTCTTAAAGTCTTTCAGTCGGATATTCACCGCTCCTCCTAATCCATCACCTCCCAACCATGCAGGAATAATACCTTTGTATATCTCCACCTCATCTACCATATCAATGGGAATGCTGCTGAGCTGAAATTCATCAGAGTTGCCCATAGGCATGCCATTGATGAAAATACCGATGCGCTTGCCGTCCAATCCCTGTATGATAATACGCGAGGCATTACCTAATCCACCTTGTTGAGCCACCTTGATGCCAGCAGCATTGTCAAGAATCTCGTTCAAAGTTGCAGTTTTGTATTTAAGTTCTTGACTATCTATAATCGTTATTGCCGACGGTACTTCACGATGCCTCTGTGCCTTGCTCTTCCCAAGCACAATCACATCAGACAAAATGTTGTTTTTTGGTTGCAGTTCCACATTGCAGCAAATACTGTCATTGACGCATAATTTTTTATTGAGGATTATATTACGACTTTCGTACCCCATATATTGTACTTTAATCCTCCTACTGCTTTTTGATGGAAGTTTCATTCTAAACATACCTATGTGATTAGAAGTTGTACCTATATTGGAATTTTCCAAAATTACAGAGGTTCCGTCTAACGGTTGGAGGGTTTGTCCATCAGTAATTTGCCCAAAAACAATCTTTTGAGCAAATATATTCTGCCATGTAAATGAGAGAATTAGCACCAATAGGAAGTTGTGAAGTATATTCTTGTCGCTCATGATTATTGTTTAAATCCATATTCTTTTTGACCTTTAAGCACTTGGAATACTCCCATTTTATTAAAAATGAACATTGCTTGGTTTTGTTCATAAAAAAGCGCACCGTTTTTTCTTGAACGGTGCGCTTGGCTTAACGTGAACCCATATCCCTGTGGTATGTCGTGTTTATTTCTTATCATAAGAATGAAATTTATTCGGTGCAAAGATAGAAAAGGTAAGGAAATTATACAATACCTCAAAATAGGTATTTTATAATGAACTCTGATGATGATAGTTCCACCCTTTCAGTAAAAGTAATTTCCAATTCGCAGTTTGCATCATAGATGCGTAACTCTAAAAGTAGCAACAATACCACACGAAATGAATCGTGGTAGCACACGAGCCTCCTGTGGTGATTGCCGTGCTTGGCTTGTCAAACGAATACACTACGCCAGTTCGGGATAAAAAAGCGCCCTGAAAAGTTGGTAATCTCGCTATTATTTTGTGGCTTTATAGTTGTAAAACAGTAACTTACAAAACGTGTGTGGCGATGATTACCACAAACAAAGTTACTGAAATGTTTTGTATATTGGATGAGTTCTGCTAGAATTTAGATGCCGTTGAAACTTTTCTAAGCGAGTGCTTATCGCAAACTGGCGTAGCTCTTGGTCTATACGCTGATGCTTTAAGGGACGATAACAAGAGGCAATGTTTGGAGGGGAGAGGGCGTGGTAAATAAAGGCTTTGTAAAATAAATAGACTAAAAATTAACATCTTTTCACGCGATTTTGCGCACTTAGTTTATAGCGATGCGGTTTTTCTGTTGTATTATCGAAGTTGCAAGTTGTTGATTTGTAGCGTTTTATGGCTTTTGAAGGGCAAAAGGGGCTTTTTAGTTGCTTTTTTGCGTTTGCAAATAGGCGTCAAGGTCATTTTTATCTGCATCACTGCTCGGGTTTGTTTTATCTTGTTGAAAATGCTGTTTTTTTGTGCTAAAACTATGTTTTTAGCTTGTTTTTCGGCTATTTGGTTCATTTTACCTTGCAATATGCATGCTTTAGCATTGCTATTAGCTAGAGATAGCCTTGCGTTTTCTATGAGTTAGCAGTGCTATCTCCTACAAAACGCAGTGCTAACTCCTATGTTTTACTGGCCCAATAGCACCTTTTTGCAGGCTTGTTTTTTAGCAAAAATGCCATATTTGTTAGCGAAATGGCGAACCCAGAATTGGTGAAAAAATTGCTTCTAGCGAGGTGATTTACTATGTAATTGCAAAAATGAGTCTGAAAAATGCATTTGGCCGTGGCCAAATTTGGGGCAAGTTTGTGCTTTTTCATAGGTTTTAGCCCCCTTTTTTGTCTAGAATGGAGGGGCCTAATGGTGTAGTGGTGTAAAGTATTTTCACCTAAATGTGTTTCGTTGATATTGCCTAAGTGTTTCGTGTTGGTCAAATCTTGGGTATTTTGCCAACGTTTGTCCTGCTTCATTGCTTTATTGCTTTTTTGCGTTTGGGCAGATGTGAACCCCAAATCAGTGCTTTAGGGTTATAAAAACAAAAGGTTGTGCCGACTACCTTTATAAGGTAGGTGGCACAACCATAGTGTGATGTGTATTCTAAAAAGAAGCTAGGCCTTATCGGGCAATGGTTTTAACGGTCTTGCCGTTAGCCATTTTCACGATGTTGAGACCGCGAACGGGGGCCGAAACACGCTGGCCTGCAGCATTGAAACGCGACACTTCGGCTGCAGCGTCAGTGTTTTGAACATTGCTAATACCAGTGGCGCTGAGGCCCAGAACCTCATAACGCCCCTCGTTAGAGGCATTAGCGCTAACAATGGCTTGCTTAAATGCTTCTATTTTGGCGTCGGGCACATAGAATTTGAGGTCGCGGTTAAGTGTGAAGAACGTTTGTGTACGTAGTTCAGGCACGGCATTCATCTCGTTAAATGTCACCTCTTTTAGTCGGGTTGCCAAGAAGGCTTTTGCGCCAATGCCACTAATGCCACCCTTAAATGTGGCTTTGGTGAGACTGCGGCAGTTGGAGAAAGCCTCTGAGTCGATAGAAGTAAGTTCGGCAGGGAACTCAATTTCGGTTATCGCCGATTTGGCAAAGGCCAGTTCAAGAATGTTAGTAAGACGGCTAGGCAGCTTAACGCTCTTTAGGTTTGTAGCGCCAAAGAAAGCTTGTTCGCCGATGGCCATTACATTTTCGGGCACTGTGAACGACTGATCTGTGCGTGCTACGGGGTAGAGCAGTAGGGTAGAGAGGTCTTCGTTGTAGAGCACACCATCAACAGCTGCAAAGCCTTCGATACCATCTTCAACGTAGTAGTTCTTGATGGGGGTATCTTCGAAAGTGTCTGATGCCTTCTCGATAAACGACGCAGGCAAGGTAAACGAAGAAAGCGAGCTGCAGTTGGCAAACGCTCTTAAACCTAAGGATTCAACCGTTGATGGCAGTTTAACGGCTTTCAAGGCGGTGCAGCCCTCAAAAGTTTTGCGTCGTATGTTGGTTATCTCGCAGTCTTTGTCAAATGTAGCGGTTTCTAAGGCCGTACAACTGTTAAACGCAGCATTGCCCATGTTGTTTACCGAAGCAGGGATTTCCACCTTTTTCAGTGCTTCGCATTTTGCAAAGCATAATCGCCAAGATAGTCTACCGATGCGGGGATGGTGATGCTAGCGAGCGATTTGCAGCCAAAGAAGGCATAGTTGTTAATTTTTAGCGTATTGGCAGGCAGAGTCACGTTCACCAATTTGTCACAACCATAGAACATATAATGGTCTACAAGGTTGTCTTCAGCAATGTTGTAACCCTTTTTGCTTCCGTTTTTTTGAACGAAATAGTACGAGTCGCCACCATTAACCAGGTTGGCCGCTTGCAAGTTGAGGTGGGTTAGTTTGCCCGTTGTCGACAAATTCTCTTCCTTACCAGCGCCCGCCATCTCGCGAATAAACAAGATGTCGGTGCCATTTATTGGTCCAGTGATAGAAAGATTGGTGATGTTAAGCTTTTCTTCGGCAGCAATTTGACTGCTCAACGTTCCAGCTTGGGTAAGCGTAACACGCTTTTCTTGGGCGAAAGCCACGGTGCACATCATGGCGAACGCCATAGTTGCAAGGTTCTTTTTGTTTGTAAAAATCTGTAGCATGTATAATAAAAATGTATTTAATATATATTGTTTGTTTAAAATGTTATTGTTCGTAGGGTACAACAAGCTTAAAGCCACGTCCGCGCAGCACCACATTTTGTGCTCTCACCTCTTCAACGGTGAGTTTGTGTTTGCCTTCGCGCAGCATAGTGCCACTAAACTCGTCGGGATAGTTCATGCCAAGGGTTATCATTATTTGCTGTCCCACCTTAGGCGAAACGATGTTGGGTTTAATTTTTAGTACCCGTTTGGCAGCTGTGGGGCGCGCTCCATTAATCAGCCACACACCAACGCCAGGACGGCTAACGGCCATTACGGTGTTCATTTGTGGGTAGATGCTTCGCGAGGTGGTGCCCCATACACGCCCACTTGCTGGGCCGAACCGCTGCAACGCACGTTCACCTTAAGTGTTTTGTATTTGCCATCTTGTGCAATGGCTTTGATATAGGCTTCGCCTTCGTAGGCAGCAGCAATCTCAAGGATGCCTGTTTTGGCGTTCCATTTAGTGGTTAGGATACTGTCGGGGTCGTCGATGGCGAGGCGAGCAAGGTCGCCACCACCAGCAAGACTCACAAATTTGCTTTCGTCGCGTGGGTAAAGGCGAATTTCGGTGTCGCTGATACTGATGGGTGGAACCACCACACTGATTTTGAGTTGGCGTTTAAAGTCGCCCGAAAGGATGGTGGCGTAAGTGTCGCCTTCGAGCAAACCATTGATGCGCAGCGTGTCTTTCGACACCGAGATGCTAGCAATCCTTGAGTTAGCGATGTTGGCAACGTATTTGCCAGTGCCGCCATTGAGCAACACAATGCGTGTGGACTGCTTGTTAAGCGCCACCGAGTCGGTTGTTTCAAGGTTGAATTGTATGTCAGACAATTGGTTGTCGCCTCGTTGTTGCATCCAGTTAGCATCGCAGCCAGCGCAACAAAGAGCAAGCAGAGGTGTCGAGTGGTGTTGAATATGGTTGTTGTCATCGCTTAGTCTACGTTAAGTTTATATTGTATTTCCCACTTGCGTGTGGCTGTTTCTTCAATCTCTATGCGCAGCGTGTGTTCGCCTTTCGAGGCAAAGGTGATGGTGTTATCGGTGGGGGTAAATGCTTCGCCGTCTACCCAATAGCGTATAATGGCATTGGGATTGGCCAAATCGTGGTAGTAAAGGGGTAGGGTTCGAGGTGTTGTGCCTTGTTCGCGCACCAAGTAGAGATAAGGTATGCGGTCTTCTTCGTCAACACCGAAGTTAAGTGGCATTGTGGTTTGCGACACCGTAGTAGATGCATCCGAGGCCACATCGCCCTTGATGGTTTTTACATTAAAGGTGTAAGCGCGACCGGGTTCTAATGCCGTGGCCACAAATTTCGTGCTTTTAGTGGTGGCAACAAGGTTGCCATTGATGTACACTTGATAAGAAGCATCAGCGTCGGCTACAGCATTCCACGACAATTCCATCTCTCTTTGCTGAGGCGTAGCCCTAACATTGGCAGGTGGTTCGGGTTTATGTAGCATCTCGCCATCTTTGGTTTTCACCATCGAAATGTCGTCGATAAGGATGTAACGGCCAGCTTCGGCGTCTTCGTAAACCGACTGGATGTAGAAGCCCAAGGCTGCACTTTCCACGCCAGCAGGAGCTTTAAAGGTGAGCGTTTTTTTCTTCCATGTGTTAGAAAAGTCCTTCGCTAGGTCTTTTTGTGCCTTTCGTTCGTCTTTCTTCACCAGCTTTTCGCCCTTATACCAGTCGATATACACCAAGATGTTAGGTTTGGTTACGGTGCCTTGATACCAATAAGTAAGTTCGTATTCGGCGCCCGATTGCACGGGGATGTAATGCGTGTTGAAATCTTTATCGCGCGCAATAAACGAGCCACCATTGGGATAAACACGTATGGAAAAATTGCCAGAGTGGGCCGTTTTGGTGCGTTCGCGCGACAGTGATGAATTGAAATACCAGTATTGGGGTTTGAGATAGGGGTCGAACGAGGGCGTAGAACCCTCTTCGTCGTTATTACCGCCTCCGCCTTGAGGGGCAACATAAACCTCAAATCCCCCATCGAGCACCAGTTCTTGGTTGGTTTGTGCCCAGCTTGTTTGCGTAAAGGCTAGGGCAAGTGCCAGTATATGTAGATGTTTCATATTATGCTTGTTGATGTGTTGGCAATGTATTTGTGGGCTTATTGCAGACTAAGACCATAGGTTTGTGCCACCTGCAAGGCCACGTTTTGCAGCGAACCTGCAGTTGCTGCAGGGCCAAGCAGGCGTTGTTTATCCCATAGACCTGTGCCTGCGGTTAGCTCTTGGATGATGTTTTTTACCTCGTTGTAGCTAAAATGTGGCTTACCCGTTGTTTGAACCGTGAATTGCAGCCCATAGATAGCGCCACAAGCCTCGGATAAGAAGGTGAGCGCGTTGGCCTCGTCTTCGTGGATGTTGGCCATGGTGGTGGCTCCAGTGAGCAGTGTTACAGCCCTTGTGGCAGCCACTTTAGACAGTTCGGCGCGTATAATGGCCTGTTGTTGCAGCATGTCGGCATAGCGATATTGGGTTATGGCAGCCCTTCCAGCTGCAAAAGCGTTGTAAAGCGTGATGCGCGACTGGCGTAAGGCCACTGCATTAGAGGTTTGAACGTAGGGCAACCAGAACTGATAATAACCGTAAGCCAAGTCCCAATGATGTTCGAGAACGGTGTAGTTGTGTCCAGCAACTAGTTCGTTGGCCTCGTGACTTCTTCGTAGTGCCTCGCTGTTTAGTACGCTATCGTTGAGGTGGGTGTTGAGAATTTTATCGAGATAGATGCCCCCATAGACGATGCCTTTGAAGATTTCGGCCACAACGAGGCCCTTTTCGTTGGCAAAAGCTAGGTTTACATCGCCGATGTTACGACCCAAATAGCCTGCTTTACCAGGCTTGGCCTTTTGGTTACGGGCTGTTCCAGGTCCTTCTTTACCCATACCGCTGAGAGCAGCCGACTGGTTAAAGATGTCTTCAACATCTCTTTTCACCAGTGCGCTGTCGGCCTTATGTAAGGGCGAAGCCGATATTTCGTTGCGCGGTTTGAGTCCAAATTCTCCATTATCCCAATAGTTTTTCATCGTTTCAAACTGCGCCCGATAAAGGATGTTGGCCTCTTTGAGATAGCTATCGTAGATGTAATTGAGGGGGTCGCGCAGCAAACTGCACTCCAAATAGTCAACACTGCTGCTGCCATTTCTTGTGAATTTGTATTCGGGGTCGGGGTAAGGAGGTAGCACATAGGCTGTTTCTACCGTCTCGCCTTGCCATTGAGTGCAGCTCGAAAAGAACATTGGCGCTAGCAAAAGCACCCAAAATATCTTGTTGTTCATCGTTTGTCGTTGTATGATGTGATGCGTGTTGTGGGGGTTAGGGTAGGATGATGTAGGCGCAAAATGGCCCTTTAATCTTGTCCATACCCTCTTCGTTCTGATGCTCGTTCACTGTTAGTGGCTTCACAATGGTAAATCCGTCTTCTGAAACGGCCGAGATAGTGGCCTTAATAGACGAACCGCGTGGGCCGACACCATTGACAAGGAGATACATAGGGAAACCCGATTGGGCTTTAAAGTGCAGTTCAAGCGGTTTGCCATTGGTGAGATATTGCGCCGCTTCCTCGTTGGTGGTGTTGCTGGCAATAGTAATAAGCTGGCGGTTTGCGGCCACATAGCGCACCACAAAGCGCGAAGCCAGGTCGTCATCGGGCACGTTATTGCCTAGGATGTCTACCTCTCGAAACTGACAAGTGAGCGTAAGGTTGTACGTTCTCACGTTGGTATTAATCTCAACACCAGGGTAAACAAAGTCTGACACAGGTGCATCGGGGTTTCCCAGTTGCACAATCTGGTCTTCGTAAGACACTTTCGGCTTTTCAATTCCAGCGAAAGGGAAAAGCAAGTCGTAGTCTTCTTCGGCATAATCGGTGGTGCTTCGCGAGCAACTGGCAAGTAACACAACCATTGCCACGAGCATATATTTCATTACATTCATTTGTTTTATCTATTTAAAGTAAGCGTTAGCGGTCGTCTCCTTCGTCCCATATCTCGGCAACAAGTCCTGTTTCAACGCCTTCGGGATGCAAATGTTTGCTCACAAGGCGTGTTTTGCGCAGCAGAGGGTCGTAAACTTCAACCAGTTCGGCACGAAAACGTTGGCCCACGCGTTCGAAATCGAAGAACATTGTTTTGCTATCGTAGCGCAAACCAGCACGAAAGGTGAGGCCATATTCTGTGCCACCGTATCCCGAACCCAATCCAACGATTTCTTTTGCAGGGTATCCCGGTATGGGATTTTTCTTCTGTGCGAAGAGAAAAAGGTAATATTTCTTCGCTTTAATTTCGCGCAACAGCGACTTATTTGTTTCAACATCGCGCTTCACGTAGATGTCGCTGCGGAAGTAAGTTCGGCTACCGCGGTGAATAGAAAGCTGAGGATTAACCATGCTTTCAAAGTATTCGCGGTTTTCGAGGGCTTTGTTGGTGGTGCGTTGCCATTGCTCTTCGTTGGTCATTTTGGTGAAAACGATGTACTCGCGCGCTGGTTCTAGATAGCTAGCGGTGCGAAAAACCAGGTCGCCATCAGCATTTTTGCCCATGTAGAGCCAATCGCTTGAGGCGCGAAAAGCATCGTTAACCAACTCGTGAACATAGTTTTGGGTAACAAAACTGAGTTGTGTGAAGCTGTTTCGTCCCACGTTGTACTCGCTCGTTAATGGTGTTGAGGCAGTCGAAGCATTATAATCGGCTTTCATTTCGAGCGTGTTGTCGGCGTGAAACTTCATGCTGAAGCAATGTCCACCATAGCCATAACGGCCACGAAAGCCAAATTGCGGTATCAGTTCGGATGGATTAGAGAACAGCAGAGAATCGGTTCGAGGGAAGTACAACACGCGCCAGCCATATTCGGCAGCGGTAAGTTCGGCCTTCAGAGCAGCAATACTTTCTGCATTACGTTGCGCCGGCGAGCGGTCGAAGGCGTCGATATCGGCATCGCAGGCCACGAATAATGTTGCGATGATGGCGATAAGCCAAAGTTTATAGTTACTGTGCATGTTGTTTGATATAGTTGTTTATGCTTCGAACGCAAGCCACTTGCAGTTGCTTTAAGTTTATTTGAGGTTCTTTTGCATGTATTGTTCCACGAAATCTTGCTTTGCCACCATCTCTTTATAGGCTTGTTCGGCTTCTTTATTGTATTGCTGTTGCACCTCGGGGTCGCTATCTTGGTCGGGCGTTTGTGCTGTAATGATGGCGTCGCTCACCTCTTTAGGCGTTGCACAGAGTGTAGAACTCACTATTTCGGCAAAGTCGTCTTCGGCCGAAAGAAACGCTTGCATGGTGTAAAAGCCTCGTTTATTAGCATAGTCGGCTAGTCCGAAGTAGTCTTTTTCTTTCTTCGAATAGTTTATAGGAGCTGCTAAAGGCTCGGTCGAACCTGTATAGCGATGGCCACTGATGCGGGAAAAGCGATCGCGGTCGTATGCCACTAGTTCGGCTAAACGGCGCGCAAACTGGTGGTGAACGCTGCGCATAAGGGCGTAAAGTTTGTTTACGTCGCTGGCTTTAAAGTTGTCTACGCGGAAGATAGCCATTTCCGAGGGAGTGAGCGAAGGGTTGTTGAGCAGTTCAACGCCATTCTCGTCAACATTTTTTCCACCATAAAGGTAGATGCGTAACGGTGTTTTTCCTTGAAGGAAGCGTGCTCCTCCGAAGGTTTCTTGGCTGTAAATGTCGAAGCACAGTTGTCTAACTGCCCTTAAAACAGCCTTCACGTTTTGCGGTTTGGGTGGTGATACGAAGGTTTTACCTGCGTTGGCGTTTTTTTGCCAACGATAAACCACCTCTATATTATAAGGTGTGGTGATGCTATCGGCAATCCAACGGTCTAGTTCGGTTGGCGTTTGTTGTTGCGTTGCTGCGTCAATCACACTTTGCGAACTGAGCGAGTCGCTGGCGCAAGCCTGCATTAAACAGGGCAACAACAGGCAGATAATGCTTTTTATGTTCATTGTTGAATGTTCTTTTAGGGTTAAAACACCGTTAGTGCAATGCCTCATTGCGCTCTCGCGGATTAGCTTCTAAGCCGCGATTGATGGCTTCGGCAGGTATTTGTAGCAGCTTACGAGGGTCGTTTTTCTCAAGCGGGAAATAGTAATTGCTCTTCGAACTACGCTTTACGGCTATGTGAAAGCGACGAATGTCGAACCATCTCAGACCCTCTTGATAGAACTCTTGTTGGCGAAATCCCACAATGGTTTTTACCAAAGCCAGCTGTTTGAGTGTCATTCCATAGAATGGGGTGTATGTTTCGTAGTTACTTCGGTTGGTGGTGGTGTACACATCGCGGTCGAGTGATGGCATAAAACCAAACTTTCCTTGCGTGTATTGCAGTAAATCATCGATAGATTTGGAATAGTTTTTCAACATGGCGTGGGCTTCCATGCGATTAAGTAACACCTCATCGGTTGTAAAAAGCACATTGGTTACATACATTCCGCGTGGCTTACTGCCCACACTCTCGGTGGTAGATAGCTCATCAAACTTAGCCAAATACCTGCTTGAGGGTACGCCGAGCACGCCCGAGGTGAAGATATAGGTGCCAATGAAGTTCATTTTGGCATAGTCGCCGCCTCCCTCGATGCCTTTTTGGGCAAACACTTTATCAACGGTGTTAAAGGTAGAGCCGTATTTCTCGATGGGCAGTGTGCGTGCCAGTCGGCTCTCGGTGGTGGTTAGCAAGAGGTTTGCAGGCTCGTCGGGGTTGGCATAGCGTCGAAACAAGTCTTGATGTCTAAATTCCAGTTCGCTTGCATAGGTTCGCCAGGGTCGCAATTGGGTTTAGGGTCGCCACCAAGTACATAATCGGCATAGGCCACCACTTGTTCCCAGTCGCCTTTCATGAGGTAGAAACGCGATGCAAAGGCATAAGCAGCCTTCTTGTTGAAGTGGAATTTGGGGTGCTTATAATATTCATCATCAACGAGCGTAATACCTCTTTTCAGGTCTTTTTCAATCATTTCGTACACCTCGTTCACTGTTTGTCGTTTATAATCCACCAGTGCTTCCTTCTCTGGTTTAGTGATATAGGGGATGCCAGGATCGGTGGTTTGGTTGGAATAGGGTTGTGCCCAGATGTTCACCAGCATGAAATGCAAGTAAGCTCTTAGCAAAAAAGCCTCGCCATACAGTGCTTTTACGCGCGCGCTTTTGGGATAAGTAGAGAGCAATTCTAGTGCCTTGTTGGCTTGTGCGATGCCCTTATAGCAGGCATTCCAATAATTTAGGGGCGTATCGAGGTCTTCTTGGTCGTAGTCTTCCCAAATACATGGCCTCGTTCAGTCGTGAATGCACGCCGTTGGGTCGTTCTTCAACGTTGTCGGTGCGTGGTTCGAGAAATGCAATGTAGCTAGCTTGCGGGTAAGCACCCGTAAGTAGCTCGGCAATCTTGTCTTCGGTGTCGATGGTTACATCGAGATCCGAGTCGGGACTGTGGTCCAGAAAGTCGTTACAGGCTGTAAACAGCGCTAGCAACGCCAGTAGCAAGATGTTATTCTTCATTCTATATGGAGTGGTTTCGTTATATATGGTGTGGGATGTGCATGCTTTTGTTTGGCGTTTAGAAGCCTAAGTTAAGCGTTGCAGTGAACTGTCGTGGTGTTGGGAGCGACACTCCGCCCGTGCGATAGTACTCGGGGTCTTGCCCTTTAAGCTTACTATCTGCATAGATAAGAAAGGGATTAGTGACGTTAATGCGCAAAGAAGCAGCGTGTAAGCGCAGTTTTTTGAGCATGGCTGGTGTGCAAGTGTAACCCAACGAGATATTTTTCATGCGCACAAAACTACCATCTGCCACGCGATTTTGTGAGAAATTGTAGGTGTTGTATGCTTTTTCGATGTTCTCTTTGCCCACTTTCTCTATCAATTCTTGCGAAGGTAGTGCGGGTACATCTGTGTGTAGCTCGTCGCCAGGATTGAGCCAACGGTTGTAATATTCTTTAGAGAACACGTTGAGATCGGCAAATTCGGGGTCGAATGTTGGGTTTAACCTAATTTTGTTGCCTGCTTGCATGGTGAGAAAGAACGACAATTCCCAAGCTCCTAGTTTGAAAGTGTTGCTCAATCCGCCCAACACCTGTGGCTCGATAGGTCCATGATAGATGAGATAAGTCTTTGCATACTGCGTATCAAGGAAGTCGGCGCCTGCGTTTTTGGCATAAACGTTCTGGCTAGAGGGGTATCGCCCAAAGTGAAAAGTGGGCAATCCGTTGCCATCTAGTCCTTGAAAGTTATACGAAAAGAGCGAACCTTTTGGATAACCCACGATGTTTCCGCGTCCGCGTCCTGCCACCATATCGAAGGCATTGGGCGTGTTGAGAAGGCGAGTTATCTCTTGATGCATAGCACTTAGCGTAAGACTGGTGGTCCACGAAAAGTATTTGCTTACGATATTCTTGGTGTGTAGACCCAATTCTGCGCCTCTTGTGCGCATATCGCCAAAGTTAGCGTACTTGTAATACTGTCCGCCAACGCCCGAAGTGCGTACAAGGTCGATAAGGTCGAACGTGTTGCGTTGGTACAAATCGAGGGTGGCGCTGATGCGATTGTTAAACAATCCCAGTTCCATGCCCACGTTCAGCTCGTACATTTTCTCCCAAGTAAGGTCGCGGTTTTCAAGATGCAGGATGTTCAGTTTGTTTTCTCTGTCGTTAAAGTGGTAACGGTTTACGATGCCACTTTGGTAAACGGCGCTAGCGTTGATAGCCTCTTCGTTCATTTTAGCGGTGAGTCCGTAGCTGGCACGCAATGCAAGTCGGGATAACCAAGGATGGTTTTTGAGGAATTTTTCTTGGTCAACGTTCCATTTAGCGCCTACATTCCACGTGGGTAACCATAGCGCTCGCGACCCACGTCCCGAACTATTCGAACCTTCGGTGTTGAGAACCACGTTGAAAACATACTTCCCTGCATAACCATAGGTTCCATTGAGCGAGAATGTTACGCCGCGTTCGTTGCGTTTGTGCAGTCCAAAGTAGGCGTTACCCTCATTGGTTAGCTTGTCAAAGATAAGCGGATTGGTGTACACTTGGTTGCCACGGTCGTATTGTATGCCATATCCTTGGAAGGGTTGATTGGTACGATTGGCCACTCTCACTTCGCTAAAGGCAAAGGCTTTGAGGTCGTGTTGACCTATACGCTTGTCGAAATCGAGGGCCAAACGTGCCAAAACGCTGGTCATGGATGTTTCGGTGCGATTGAACAAGCCGCCGTGGGTAAGGCCCACCTTGGGTTGTTGCAGCGGATTATCCTTGTCGCGCACCAGGTAAATGTTGTCTTGGGCCACCGTTGGGTTGTCGTTGGCGCGGAAAGCTTGTACCACATTCGAGCCTTCGTTCACCTCGTGGGTGGTAATGGTGTTGGCTCGGCGCACCGAAAACAGGGGTTTCAGGGCTAGGTCTGCCGTTAGTTGGTAGCTTCCTTCTGCTTGCAGCTTAAAGTCGAGCACGTCTACATGGGTGCTGTTGTTGGCATATTCGTTTAGAATGTTAAACGAGTGCCCAATTGTTTCGATAGTAAGCCAGTGTGCCATCGGCGTTGTAGGGACGCAGCGTGCGACTAGTGCCGAGGGCGTAAGAGAAGGGATTGATGTCGAAATCGCGCTCAAACACGCCCAATGTGTGGTTCTTGCGTTGGGGCATTGTGCCTGGTGCTTCTTGCGAACGTATGTTGCCTTGGGCCGAAAGCGTGGCGCGCATCTTGTCGTTGATGTAAAAGGTGCTTTTGATATTGGCCGTTAGGGCGACTCACTTTATCGGCGATGGTCCAACCACTATCGTAGTAAAAGCCCACCGAGGCGTAGGTTGCCACATTCTTTCCTCCGCCAGCAAAGGTGAGCGAGTGGGTTGTTGTGGGATTAAAAGTAAACAAAAGGTTGAACCAATCGGTGTTGGCATATTCTCTATCGCGCAAAAAGGCGTTGCGGGCTTCGGCTGTATTGGCTATTTGGTATTGGCCTGTTGCTGGGTTGATGGTGCTCAAGCCTCTGTACAATTCGTGATATACGCCTGCTCTTCTTCCGTAGAGGGCGTTGCGAATGCCAAAATATCCCTTGTCGTTCATTTCTTGATACAGTGCCATTGTTTCTTGCGAGTTCAGCAAGTCGAACTGGCTGTAACGCGGTTTCATGCGAATGGTGTTCTCGGTAGCGTAGCTTACGCGCAGGGGCGCTTCTCTTTTACCCGATTTTGTTGTCACAACGATAACGCCATTGAGTGCGCGCGCACCGTAAACAGAGGTTGCCGAGGCATCTTTCAGCACTTGAATGTCTTCGATGTCGGCCGGATTAAGTCCTGCAACGGCCGACCCAACCAGTGTGGCAGCATCGCCCGATGCCAGTTGGTCTAGGTTAAGGTGCACCAAGTCTTCGTAAACCACACCGTCGATAACCCACAGCGGTTGCACGTTACCGATGATAGAGGCTCCGCCGCGAATGTTGATACGCGGTGCCGAACCAAAAGTTCCCGATATGTTTTGTATCGAAAGGCCAGCCACGCGCCCTTCGAGCATGCGCGAAAGGTCGGCTATACCTTCTAGTTTAATATCGTTCATCTTCACCGATGTGGCTGCACCAGTGTACACGCGGCTGCGAATATTCTGGTAACCCGTTACCACCACCTCGTCTACCATTCGGCTATCGGCCTTCATCACGATGGTCATAGGTTTGGCTTGAGCCTTCACTTGCTGGGTTATCATGCCCACATAACTCACTTGGAGCATCTGTCCAGGAGCGGCGCTAAGGCTAAAATGGCCGTCGATATTGGTGACAGCGCGTTCGGTTGTGCCAGTGGCAAGCACCAAAGCGCCCACCAATGTCTCGCCTTGTTCGTTTTTCACCGTACCCGTTATGGCGTTGGTTTGTGCCAAAGCCATTTGTAGGCAGGCAAACAATGCGATTGTTAGCGCCACCACTTTATTAAAAGGGGTTGATATATTTGTCGTCATAAGTTTGTTTTCTTACTGGAAGGGGGTTGTATGGGGAATGTTACAGGCGCCAAAGCACGCCTCCATAGATGCCAAGAGGATGGCCAGCACGGAGCCCGGAGGGGTGTCGCGACACCAAATAAACCTTGTTTGTGAGGTTGATGGCATTGATTGTGAGCGTGAGATGGCGGTTGATGTGTCCCTTCAACGATGCGTCTACAATGGCATGCGCGGGTATTTTCTCGCGTTGGGCAATGCGTCCTTGTCCTGGTTGGGTGCGCATGTCGCTGTTTACACGCACGCCAACATTGGCCTCAAAGCGTTTATATTCTACGCCCAATTGGGCATTGAAGGCGTGCTTATATATATAAGGTATCTCGTCGCCATAGACAACGTCGCCCCACGACTCGCTACTAAAGGTGTTACGCATCTCGGTATCGGTGTAGTGTACGACAGTTGGAGGGGCAATTGCACGCCCCAATGACGGGGTAGGGGCTGATAATGCAATAGCAACTCAAGGCCTTTTACCACGGCTTTGCCCACGTTAAACTGGTCGAGTGTGCCTTGTCCGCCCTGAGCTGCAAGGTCGCTGCCCAGCATATTGTCGTAGTTGTTGTAAAAGCCGATGGCCTCTGCCTTTAAGTTGTTGGTGGTAAGGCGCAATCCCGCTTCGAGGTTTACGCTGCTTTCGGCCTTTTGGTAGAGGGTGGCACTGGGTGGGGCAAACCCTTTATGCACGCCACCGAATGCCGAAAGCACGGGCAACAACCTATAACTTACACCCAAGCCAGGCAATAAAGCGCGTGCGTGATTTGGCGTCTCGATGCGAACCATACCCGTGCGGCGTGGGTCGGCGGCAGTATAGTCGCGTTTTAGCAGGTCAACATCTTCGTAACGAACGCCCAATGTTAGGGTTAGCGCGTCTTTGGCCCATTTGGTTAGGGCGTATCCAGCCCATGCGTGGGCCGTGGTGATGCGGTTTGCCTGACTTCCTGGCAGTCCTTCAAGAAACAAAGTCATTGTGCCGTTTTGCATTGCGTAGGCATCATCCTGCTGAAAACGGTCTTCGCTGTCGGCGTGATAGCGCAATCCAGCCTCGGCGGTGAAGTATCCACCCATGAGCATGGTGCGATATTCGGCCTTGCTTTGTATGCCTCGCGAGTGGTATTTGCGATGATTGGCGCGCAGCATCAGCGCTTCGCCTAGATAATCTTTTGCACCAGTGAGGATGTCGAAGTAGTCTTTATTGGTGTCGGGGTCGGTAAGCACGTCGGCAATAGAGCGTTTTTCGGCTTTGGTATGGCCCACCCTCACATCGTTTAGCTTATACCAGTTGCGGAAAAAAAGTGGTTGTAGTAGAGGTTGGTGGTTATCTTCCACTTGTTGTTTTTCTCCACAACATAGGTGCCCACCCATTGCATGTGGCGCGTAGTGAGTTGGTCGCGCTGCGCACCCGCATAGCGAAAGTATGGGCGCAAGGCGAAATCGGCCTCCGAAAGTCCCACGTAGGTTTCGTCTGAGGTTTCGTTGGCGAAGCCAAATTTAAGTTCAAAGAGGTGGTTCACACCGTCGGGGTTGTCGGTTTGTGCCGAAACCTTGGCTATAAGGTCGTTGCGCTTAAAGCCTGTGCGATTGTCTGGCTCGTCGCGACGAAAGCCTTTAGACTGGTAGCGTAAGTATTCCACCACATAACCCACGTGCTTATGGCGATTGCCAAAGCCAACATACGATTTCAGGGTGTTGTAACTGCCATACGATAATTGTGCCTTGCCCCACATGTGTTGGGGAATGGGTGTAGAAACCATGTTGATGGCGCCACCCGTTGTGAAGGGTCCGTATTGCACCTGACTACTACCTTTAAGCACTTCGATGGCATACATGCGGGCCGCATTGGGGAAATAATAGGCTGCTGGGGCTGCATAAGGGGCAGGAGCAGCCAGTACGCCGTCTTCCATGAGCGATATGCGCTCGCTTCGTTCGGCTTTTGTGCCGCGCAAACTGATGTTGGGTCGAAGGCCAAAGCCGTCTTCTTCGTACACGTTTACGCCAGGCACGCTCTTAAGCATGCGGTTGATGTCGGTGTAACCAAACTTAGCCAATTCTGCTGGCGACAAGTAATAGGCCGAGCCTGTGCGGTTGCGAGCCTCGAATTTGCTACCCAACATCTGGTTGGAACGCACCACCACCTCGCTTATGCGGTGCGTAGAGTCGGTCATGTTTTTGCTCTTGCTTACCTCTTGGGCATGCGTGGGCACGCACCATGCTAGTGCAAGGGCGATAAGTGTGATGAAAGATTTCGTCCTGAATGTATGACTAATCATGATTTGTGTATGTCTGTTTGCTTTCTGACTGGCTACTCTCGACATCTCTCTCTTTCTTTGCTGTTGGGCATGGCTTTTGGGGCGCGGTTGCTTGGTGAAAGCTTTCGCGCTCTACTGCTAATGATGGCCTAAACCCTTTGCTTGTCAAGTAGATATCGTCAGTAAAAACAGTAAATAATGTTGTTTCTTCTAGCCGTTCTTAAATATCGAGCGCAAAGTTAATAAAAAATAAAAAACTGTGCAATCATCATTTGTTGGTATTTTAGCGTGTTTAGCCTTTTTCTTGCGCTGTTTATGTTTGTGGCTTCATTCTTCTTGGGGATGCATGTTGCCCTTTTTTGCTGATGTTGAGGCGAATAGGTGTAGCTTTTTATATCCCTTTTGGAAAAAGAGACTAGTGCTTTCGCTGTTTAGACAAATGGAGTTGAGCCAGTCAACACTTATTTAAGCGCGGATAATGATTTTTAAACCCAATCGGTTATTGTATCACAATGTTTCCAGAATTCTTGTTTTTGTGTTGTTTCCTAACATCTTTTATTTTCTTGTTGGCATCTTGTAGGTCTTTGCAACTTTACGTAGCCCGCTACGGCTGCTTTATAAAGACAGGCAATCTGCTCGACAATATAACAAAATCTGTTTAGACTCTAATGACCAATTTGGGTTAAACGAAATATAGGTAAGGTGTTGTGCTGCCGATGGTGCTGCAAGAGGATGTTAATTACCGCCATTGGTTGGCGCAGTTGCCACATTCTTGTTGCCAAAACGCTCATCTTGCTTTAGGCAATTATCTATCGTGTGGGTGGTGGCTTTTTGCTGTTTTTAAGTAAATGGTTGCGAGATGAATTGTTAATTAGGTAAATAAACTTTACAAAGGATCCTCTTCAAACCAACCCCTTCTAGCCGGAAATACTACTAAAACCTATATAAAACGCATCAAAACATGAAAAATTACCTACCGCTTTGAATTGCTTTTCGGCCTATTTTTTGCAATTTGCTATGCTTTTGCATTTCTATTTCAAGAATTTTTGTGCACAAATCACATTCGGAAGCGTCAAAAAAACATACTTAAATGTCGTTCTTCTCTAAGCTAAATGCAGCAGTTAAGCTTGTAATATGCAGCAAAACGCAATGCTTACTCGTGCAAAACGCACTGCTATCTCCTACAAAACGCACTGCTATCTCCTACAAAACGCACTGCTATCTCCTACAAAACGCAATGCTAAATGGTGCGTTTTGCAAGTGGATTTGTTGTGTATTGCATATATAATGTTCTAAAACGCGTATTTTCAAGACGTTTTATATAGAAAACAGTACTTAGCAGTGAAAGCGTGCTTGATGGCAATTTGGCGAGTAAGTTGTCTGTCAAAAGTGGCCGTTTTGGTGCTAAAAAGAGCTATTTTTGCATATTTAGTTTGTAATAATCAGTAAATCAAAGTGTTACAAACTTTAAAAATACGGGCTTAAATAAGTCCATTGCTCGGAAAATTTGCGCTGATGGTACTCATAATGTTAAAAATCGGTGCAAATATTTGACAATATAGCGCCGGCAAATCATTGCAGAGCGATGCCCGTTAAGTGTAAGACTTCGTCTGTTTGCAGTATTTTACTTGGGTTATGCTTCTTGATATGTTGTGAAAACGATGTATGGGCAAGACCATACCACTAAGGGGGATAATGCAAAAAGCCCCACACTTGTTGGTTGTAAACAAGCATGGGGCTTATATGCGGAGCTTTTGGCCCGTGTTTATCGTGCTAGGCCTAGCCAGTGCGTGTGTTTAATAAACGCTAGCCGTGCATAATTGGCGCGCGCCAGCTGGCAATGGTGAACACGATTTAGGCCAATGGCGATGCAGCTTTGTAAGTGCGCTGACCCAATTCTTTATCAATCATGTAAATACCATAACCGTTATCCTTAATCATATTCAGGTTGTCGATAATGGTTTGTACGTTTTCTTCTTCCTCCACCTGCTCGTCAATAAACCATTGCAGCATGCTTTGTGTGGCATAGTCGTTTTCTGCCGAGGTGAGCGCAAACAGTTTGTTGATGCTTTCGGTGATAGTTTGCTCGTGGCGCAGTGAGTGTTCGAACACGTTTAGGATGCTGTTCCATTCGGTTGGAACGGCCTCAATGGGGCGCAAGTCTACCTTACCGTTGCGCGAAATTACATAGTTGAACAAGATTTTGGCGTGGTCTTGTTCTTCCTTAAACTGCACTTCAAACCATTTACCCATGCCAGGCTGACCTTGAGCGTGGCAATATGCTGCCATTGAAAGATATAGATAAGCCGACCACATTTCGGCGTTGATTTGCGCGTTGAGCGCTTCTTCGATTTTTTTCTTTAACATAATGTTGCTTGATTTATAAGTAATACCTATTTTATTTTAATTGATTGCCATTCTGCAATGGCGCAGTTTGGCTATTTCTTTTCTCTTCTTTGTGTTTTAAAGCCTTGCTCTTTGCTTTTGGCTTTTGTTTTCTCTCTTTACTCGTTTTAACTTTTTCTTATCACTTCTTGTATATCTCCTTACAAAAAATGTGCCATAATGTATTTTATTAAAATGTGGCAGAGATCAGTTTTGTTTTGTGTCGTGGCGTTATCGCAGATACCAAGTGGCAGTGTTATAATGTGTGGAAAGCATGGCCAACTTGCTAATGCCACATGCCATGTAACTGTTTACCCCCTGAGGGTTGAAACTATAAGCGTTAGCAACAGCATAAAGATGCTAAACGCATGTGTACAATACATGGCATTGCAATAGCTATTAAAATGCCTAACGCAATGAACAAGCGACCAGATATGTAGCACCGACAGTAACAGAAAGCCTAAAATAACAAAGAACATGCTTGTTTGGTCGCGCGGAAGAAGCAAAAACAGCAAGCCAATTTCGCCCCCTCTGAGCGTGGCCAATGTAGCCACCAAAACGCACGCTGTATTGAAGATCAGCGCCATGGGTAGGATTATGGCGTAGAAAAACATTTTCCAGTAAGTGTCGTAGGTGTGAATATGACCTAGTTTTTTTTCTTTTCTCCTTCCTGGTGCCACGGCTAATGTAATGCCGATGATTATCACAAGAGGGAGTATTTTAAGTAGAAATTCGTGCATGGGATGATGTTCTAGTGATATAGAGAGTGAGGGCTGAATGCCATATCCTCATGGGTGTTGATGTCTTTTGAGGGTTGATGTGTGCACTTCACGCCTGCGATGAGGAGCAAGTATCCAGTTATGGGCCCGAAATAATATATATAGTGGCTGGAGTAACCAGCATAATGAAGTTGACAATGTGCATGTAATACATGAAGCTAGTGATGCGATTGCGACATAAAATGCAGTGCAGCATTGATTGAAAATTGAGCAATATGATGAGATTGATGGCCAAAGCGTACTTCGCTCTTAGTCCATGCAACATCAAAAGAGCATAAGCAAAACTACCCGAGTCTAAGGCAGCGCACCACGAAAGGGATAAAAGCAAGGTGGTGGTAATCACAACGGTGGGCTGCGTAACGACGTAAAAAACTTGCTGCAAACGCGTTCTATAAATGTGCACAGGCTCTTTTTTTAGTTCTATTCGCGTGTAAGCACCTATCAATAACATAAAAGCCATGGTAAATGCAAGGGCGAAGATGAGTGCGTTTATATCGGTCATGGTATGTGATATTTAAGGATTTTTGTTTTCGTTTGGCAGCCTTTCCTCTTTAGGTTTATGCCTTGTGGTGGTTGTTATGCATCGTCTTCGGGTTTTATTGGCACAGATAATTGCATGCCAGGACGTAAGCCCTCCACCTTATATACAGGTCTGAGTTGCATCTCCCAGGTTTGTAAGGCCTCGTTTTCGTGTTTATAGCTATCCGAGTCGAGGAAATCGAAATTGGCTTTAAAGCCCGAAACACGCATCTTGACATACATGCTGAAGGGCTTGCAGTATACAGAGACTGTGTCGCCTTCGTTAAAGAGCGATTTTTCTTTGCGGTTCACCATGACGCTTCCCCACAAGTTGTCGAGCAAGGCAATGTTCAGCAGGGTGTTGCCCACCGATAGTTGTTCGCCGCGTTTGGCGCTAATCTCGCTCACTTCGCCTTCCACTTTGGTGACGATGGCAATGATTTGCGGACCGATGAAGTTGTTTTTTTCGGTCTTGAAGCTATTAAGCGCAGCCTCGTAGTCGGTTTTAAACGACTTCGTTTGGGCTTGCATGGCCCTATATTCGTTCAGGATGTTGTCGCGAAGATTAACGGATGCTTTTCCTTTGGCAAGTTTTCTCTCTACATCTCTATATATGCGTTCGGTTTGTTCTTCGGCCGCTTTGGCCTGTTGCCATCGTCCATAAGCGCGGTCAACGGTTTTGTTACCTGTGCGATAGGGATGTAATGTGGTGGCTAAAACTTCGAGTGTGGGGTCTTCGGGGATGGGTGTATCGTCGGTTCGATAGAGGGCTAGCGTGTCTCCCACTTCCACATAGTCGCCCTCTTTCACTCTAATCTCGAGCACCTTTCCTTTTTTTGTTGTACCTGCACAGAATACTGCAAGACCTCCACTTGACCGTCAATCATTTGGACTTTGGGTGTCTTTAAGCTATTGGCAATTATGGCAGCGATAGCCGCGAGAGCGATAATAAACGCTCCCCCAATCCATAGTTTCAATTTTTAATTGCCGTTTCTTTTGCATGTACTAAGTTAAGTAATGATAGCTTGTGGCGTGCATTTTCTGGCCATGAGTGTGTTTGAGGGCGTGCTATAGCTATTTAAAGTTAAAGCTACGCGACCCAATCATATTTCCGTCTGCAAAGATGCTCACCTGATAAGTGCCACCCTGAAGGGCTTGCGACACATTCCAAAAGAGGCTCACTGGCGTTTCCTCGCCATTGTATTCCACGCTGCGTTTCATGGAATATTGCAGTGTGCGGTTTTCGTACGAGAACGAACCTTCGCCGTTAAGTAGGCTTCCTGTTGGCGACATGATGCGTACATAAATGTCTTTCACGCCACTTGTAGCGGTTACGTTGCGTGTGATATTGAAGCTTACTTGCAGCGTTGTGGCCTTTGTTATTTGGTCGGTAGACTTTCCGCGTTTGTTTTTGGCCACGAGCGCGATGCCCGTTGCATCGAGTTGTGCAGCAATAGCCACCTTCTCGGATAGCGAACGCTTCTCTGTGCTCAGGCCTTCAATTTGGCGTGTGGCAGCCTCGTATTGTCCTTTTACACGTGTGTTTTCTTGTGCTAGAGAGGCATTCACCTTGTTTAGCGAGTCTATTTCCATTACATAGCTACGTATAACCGCCCTAACGGTGGCCAATTCTTTCTTCAGACGAGTAATTTCGCGGGCATCAGTGCTTTTTACTCGGCGTAGTTCGCTAAGTAAACGTTGGGTTTTTTTCTTGTTCAGCGGTGAGTTGCGCCACGATAGAATCGTTGTTGATTTGCGTTTTCATCTCGCTGTATTGTTGAGCAAATTGCTGATACTCGTTCTCCATCTCCTTCTTGTCTATCTCTGCAAGCTCTTTAATTGCTGCGTTTTCTTCCTTTTGTTTGTTAAGGCTGATGAAGAGATAGGCCGTTGCGCCGGCCAAGAGTAGCACCACTAAGATGGTGGGTATCCAAATTTTCTTGTTCATAGAGTCAATCGCTTATGTCGTGATATGATTATCTTTGCAAATTTATATATTTCTAACGATACGACAAAACAAATGTGGCTTTGCAAACATTTAATAACTTAAAAAGTGTAGATTGCAGGCTTTATGGATGCTTTATTCTGGTTCTTTGACGCCATTTGGGTTAGAAATGGCGTGTAAAAGAACAATGCTGATTTTGTGGCGTGCGATATTTTGTTGCAATTTTGTTTGCTTTTTGGGCATAGCGTTGCAAAAATGGCTTTGTTTGCTTTCTTTTTTATAAAGCCGATGAATGTTTAGAAGTTGCTATTGGGTCGTAGGTTGCCATTAGATTCGATGGCTTTGCTGGGTATGGGGAAGAGGGTTGTAGCGCCCTTGTTTCGTTTACGAGTGCTTGACGCAGGTCGTAGCTTTGTGTAAAGCGTCCAAATCTAATCAAGTCTTGTCGTCGCCAGCCCTCCCACACCAGTTCGAGCAGTCGTTCTTGTAGGATATTGTTGAGTGTAGCGGTGCGTGTTGGCATGCCTGCTCGTGTTCTCACGGCATCCATTTCGGTTTGTCCGCTCTGTCCGTTGCGCACTTTGGCTTCGGCCATCATGAGTAGTACGTCGGCATAACGATAGAGAACGATGTCGTTGTCTTGCAGTTTACCATCGAGAAATCCCTTTCGGTCTACCTCGTATTTAGCCATTCGTGCGCCAGCTGTTTTGATATAGGGCGATGCGGTGAGGTCTATTTCTACGTTTAAGGGCATGTACACCAGTTCTTTGCCATTGTCTAAGCGTACAACCTGGCCGTCAACCTTCACCGTGTCGGCATAGAAATTTAGTTTAAAGCGGCTATCTAGTGTGCTAGGGTTGCCATATCCAAAGGCGCGCACTGTGGAAATGGTGGCGCAAGCTCCGTTTTCGGCCCCCAATCCCAATGCCTTGCCGTGGTTGTAATGGCGCGAGCGAAAGAGGTATTGGTATTCGTTGGGGTAGAGATTTTTGTCCATGGGTATGGTAAAAATGTTCTCGCTTGAGTTCTCGTTGTGCAGTTTAAAGTTGTCGGCGTAGTTTTGTTCGAGCAGATAACCTGCTGCTTGCAATTTTTGACAATAGTTAATGGTGGTTTGCCAGGCGTTGAGTTTCTGGCCATCGACGGTGAAATGGATGTTAGTTCCTTGTTGTGGGGTGTTGCGTTCGGGGTTGTTGCAAGTAAAAACCTCGGCATTCAGCGCCAGTTTGGCTAGCAGAAAATAGGCCACGGGTTGTGTTATCCTTCCATAATATTCGCCTTGGAGATTGGAATGTGCATTTGCGAGGTGTGGAGCAACGTTTTGAAGTTCGTGGAAAGCGAAGCGAAACACCTCGGTTCGCGGTGCGTTATACACCTCGGAAACAGATGTATTGTTGCTTTTTAGCAGTGGAACATTACCAAAAAGGTCTACCAAGTAGTAGTAGAACATGGCTCGGATGGCTCTTGCCTCGGCGTTATAGGCCAGCCATTGTTGCTGGGTGAGTATGTTTTTGTGCTTATCTATCAAGGCGATGGCATCGTTGCATTGTACCACCGATTGCAAAAGATAGCACCAAAGGTTGTACAGTTCTTGGTCGTTGTCGTCCCATTGGTGGGTGTATAGTCGTTGCCAGAAAGCCCCATCGTACCAGTCGGCTCCTCTAGTGGGTACAATGGCTTCATCGGTTGTAAACGTACTATAATCGTATATGCCACGATATGTGCCCTGCAAGCCTTTTCCCTCTTCGTTAGAGCCAATGCAGTTGTAGAGTCTTCCCACGCTGTTAATCCACAGAGAAGAGGGCGAACTAATTGCCTGTTCTTCTTCAATGCGGTCGCGAGGCGTGTCGTTAAGGCAGCTCGTAGTAGTGGTTAGCAGCGCAAAGGCAGCTAGGGCGAGGTTTAGGATGTGGGTTTGGGTTTTCATTTTTGGCCTGTTTTGTGTGTGAAGTTAGAACTGAATGCTCATTCCCAATGAGAAAGAGCGATAAGAAGGATAAGAGCGTTTATCGTCGATGCCAAGTGTGTTGTTCACCACATAACTGTTGATGATGGGCGACAAACCACTATAACCAGTGATAGTAAGAAGATTGTTGACGCTTACCGATAAGCGAAGGGCGCTTACAAAGCGCGAATGCAGGGGTAGGTTATAGGCAATGGTGAGATAGTCAACATTGAGATAATCGCCCTTTTCCAACCAGTAGTCGGTGGCTGTTTGGTCTTTGATATTTTGTTTAGGAGCTTCGCGCAGCACGTTATAGTCGGGGAAGCTAGCCATATTCATATAAGTGAGCGATGTGCCGTTGTAAATTTTATGACCAAAGGCACCATTAAGTTGCATTGACACATCCCATAGCCGATAGCGAAAACTGATGTTCGAGCCCAAAGTGGCCTTCGGAACGGCTTGCCCAGCCACGTGTCTGTCGCCTCCGTCTTCTAGATTAATGCGTCCGTTGTTGTCGAGGTCGGCGCAGTTGTAACGATAAGAGCCATCGGCATTTTGAGTTAGTCCTGTGCAATGGGGCAGATAGAACACACCAAGCGGTTGACCCACAATTTGATAAGTGATGAAATTGTGGCCACCATGCATGCCAGCACCATTTAAACCACCGATGGGTGTGATGTCGGGCGACGATAATTGTTCGCCATTGTATGAGCCATTAAGCGAGAGCAATTTGTTTTTTTGGAAGGAAAGGTTCATGTTTACGCTCAGTTCCATGTCTTTTTTTCGGATAAGGTCTAGCCCTAAGCCAAATTCCACACCGCTGTTGCTCATGCTGCCAATGTTGGCTAGCAACTTGTTAAAGGCGAAAGGAGGCACGCTTACATCGTAGTTGTAAAGCATGTCAGTGGTTTTGGAGTAGTAGTATTCGGCGTAAAGCTGAATGCGGTTGTGTAAAAGTCCCGTCTTAAGTCCTAGGTTGAACGATGTGCGTGTTTCCCATTTAAGGTTGGGATTGGCATTTCTTATTTGTCCGAGGGTTACGGTTGGGATGCCGTGATACGAAATAATGCCACTGGGCTCAAGGGTTTGCTGGGTGTAATAGGCCAGGATGCCACCTAGATTTCCCGAGCGTCCCACGCTTGTTTGTAGTTTCAGGTGGTCGAGCCATTTAACATCTTGCAGCCATTTTTCTTCTTTCAGGTTCCATTCTAGTCCTGTAGAGGGAAAGAAGCCCCAGGTATTGTTGTGGCCAACAAGCGTAGACCCATCAGCTCTAAGTGTTAGCGAGAGGGCGTAACGGTTTAGAAGCGTGTACGAGAGGTTGCCCATGAACGAGGTGAGTTTGGGCGATTCGTATCCGCTAGAAGTGCCTTTGTAGGGGTGAATGTTGCCAACCATCAGGTTGTCGTAACCGAATGCGTTGCTAGCCAGTCCCTTCACGGTGGTGAAGAAAAACTGTTTACGATTGTTTTGGTGTTCGGCAGTGGCAGTAAGGTCGAGCTTATGCGCTCCCCAGGTGTTGTTGTAGTTAAGTTGGATGCTACCTAGGAAGTCTTCGTTTTTGTTTTCTCGGCGATACATTTTGCCTTGCGCTTCGGTCCAAGTGGGTTGGAAAATAGCATTTTCGAGTGTAGTAAACGAGTACGAACCAAAGAGTTGGGCGTTGAGATGCTTTGCAATGGCAAAGTCGAATGAAAGGTGCGTGTTGAAATTAAAGCCTCGGTCGTGGTCTTTTTGGTGTAACACAGCCATGGGATGAGCTATCTGTGAAGCCAGAGAATTGAGGTCCCAGCCACCTGATGCATTTTGTTGGGTAGAGAAAGTGGGGTTTTGTGAGGCAGCAGCGTAAAACAACTGCTGCATGTTTAGAATTTTTTTGTTCGACAACGACGAGCCAAACAGACCGAAGTTTACGGTTAGCCAGTTGTCGAAAGCCTTCTGCATGAGGTCGAATTTGGCCGTAAAGTTACGATAGCCATTTGTTTTTACCACCATGAGGTGTTGCATCACGCTCATCGAAGCGCGATAATTGCTTTGGTCGGTACCGCCCGAAAAAGCCAAATGATGGTTTTGTACGAATCCCGTTCGGGTGATGTCGCGCGGGAAATCGTTGTCTTCTCCACCGTCGTTAACACTCAACCCCAATGCGTTAGCAGTAGCAACATAGTCGCGTCCGCCCAACATCTTGAGGTTTTTATACACTGTTTCGAACCCTATATTACCGTCGTAGGAGATGCGAAACTTGCCAAGTGCCCCCTTAGCGGTGGTTACGAGTATCACGCCCGAAGCACCTCGCGAACCATATTGGGCTGTTTCGGAGGCGTTTTTCAATACTTTAAACGACAGGATGTCTGAAGGAAAGATGGTAGATAGCGTGGCTAGGTCGCTGGAAACGCCATCTATCACCACGAGTGGGTCGTTTCCGCCAGTGAGCGATGTGGTTCCGCGTACTCGTACACTGGTGAGCATGGCTTGTTTTTGGTCGCCTCCACGCGACACATTGACACCCGCTAGCTTACCATTAAGAGCGTCAAGAGGGTTGAAAACCAGTCCTCTTTCGTTCAGATGATGTTTTTTTTGTAGAATATAGCGCAAAGGTTGGTCGCCCAAAAGCGTGTCGGTGGTTAAGGGCGACATGTTTTTGGGTTTGCTTGTTGTGGTTTGTGCCATCAGCATTTGCGCGAAGTTAAAGGTGCAGAAGCACGCCACAAGAGCGTATCGTGCAAGTTTGGCACGCCATGTGGCATACCACTTGGGGTTAACGCTTAGATATTGCAGTGCTAAATGTACCTGTTTGCCATCAGTATGCATAGGGTGAGCGTGTTTAGTGGGTTGTAGTGAATAATGAATAGGTAGTGGCTGAAAGCCTAGAGAGGAGTGTTAGGATGAAATTTGGTTAATGGCGTTGTTGCATGCTGCTTATTTGTGGTCGTTGTAGTATTCCAGGCCCACTTGCACGTTCTTCATAATAGCGTCTGATGAATAAGTTGCGCCAGTGATAGCATCGGGTTCGCTATTGAGAGCTTTCTTAATGGTCTTACCATCCCAGTGTTTAAGCAGCGGTTTCACCTTTTCAAAAAACTTTGGTGTTTCGCGATTGGGAAGAGCTTCTACCTTTACCACCTTGTTTTTCTTAATAAAAATCTTCACGGGCGTGATGCCTTTGAAGCCTTTGATGTCGCGAGTTAATTCGGTGGTGTTAACAACGGTCATTCCATTTTCGGTGGTAATGATGTTGTCGTTGCTGTTTGCACTAATAAGTATTGCCATGAATGCCACAGCTACTGTCCCGAATAACAACCTGGATGCTTGTTTTCTCATAATCCTTTATTTACTGATATGTTAGCATTGGGCAACCCTTTGGCACTCTATTTATATTAGGACCAAGGATTACTGTTATTGCAAAGATAGGCATAAAATAGAGAAAAGCCACAAGCTAGGGCTAAAATATTGCGCTAGCTGTGGCTTTTTGCTTATGCAAGTATGTGTTTTGCCTTTGTCTTAAGGAACTTTACTCCTGAAAATGTATTGAGAGCGGGCGCGATTTAGTACAGCGTGCGTGTGAGCTGTTGCACCACTTGTTCTAGATAAAGCTTGTCGGTGGCATCGAATGTGCCCAGTTGTGTGCTGTCGATATCGAGAACGCCAACGCATTTGCCTACCTTAGAGAAGATGGGAACTACGATTTCCGACCGCGAAAGAGCGCTGCAAGCAATGTGTCCAGGAAACTGTTCCACGTCGGGAACAACCAATGTGCTCTCTGCCTCAAAGGCTTTGCCACACACACCCTTGCCGATGGCGATGGCATAGCATGCAGGTGGACCTTGAAAGGGGCCCAAACGCAACATACCATCGGGGTGAAGCATGTAGAAGCCCGTCCAGAAAAACTGGTCGAATGCTTGGTGTAGGGCGGCGGCAACATTGGCTAATACGCTGGTTTCGCATGTTTCGCCTTCAATCATTGCCGCTATTTGGGGCAGCAGTTGCGTGTAAGTGTTTTCCTTGTTCATTATTTTGGGGTGTTTATTTCTTTTTCCACCATGTTGGTAAGTTGCACAAACTCGGCCACCGATAGTTGCTCGGGTCGGCGTGTAAACATCTCTTGCGCATAAAATTCGGGTGAAGCAGGCTTGCCTGCAAACAGTTGTCGCAGACTAACGCGAAGCATCTTGCGTCGCTGATTGAACACTGTTTTCACCACACGCTTAAACAATGTCTCATCGCACCCAAGATTTTCAACCTTGTTTCGCGTCATTCGGATAACGGCACTCTTTACCTTGGGTGGCGGATTAAATACCGTTTCGTCTACTGTGAAGAGATATTCCACATCATACCAAGCCTGAATAAGTACCGAAAGGATGCCATAAGCCTTTGTTCCAGGCTGTGAGGCGATGCGCAAAGCCACTTCGCGTTGTATCATTCCCGTGCAACAGGGTATGAGATGCTTGTTGTCGAGCATCTTAAAGAATATCTGTGAGGATATGTCGTAAGGATAATTGCCTGTTAGTACAAAGGGCTTTCCCGAGAAAACATCGTCAAGATTCATGCGAAGAAAGTCTTCACCCAATACGTTTTCTGCCAATTGAGGATAGTTTTGGTGTAGAAAAGCCACCGATTCGGTGTCGATTTCCACCACCCGAAGCGGTCTTTCCTTGGTGGCAAGATATTGGGTTAGCACGCCCATACCTGGACCTACCTCTAGAATGGGTAGCTCTGGGCAGGCGTCTACGGTGTCGGCAATGCGGCGCGCAATGCCTAAGTCGGTCAAGAAATGCTGACCAAGATGCTTTTTGGGTCTAACAAGCTTCATCTTAAAATTCTGTTGTTGTGTTTGCAAAGGTAGCAAAATATAGGGGGAATAAGGTGATTTTGTGGCGTTTGTTTGGATTGAGAGCGATGTTTTTCTGTGAAGTAGGCTTGCACCACGTGCGTTGTTATCTTCAATAATCCACATTTGTAGGCATAAACGGCGGTTATCTCAGAAAGAAGTGTTTACTTTGTAGTTCGAAATAATAATGCTTGACCGCGAAAGGATAACGCAAAGCAAGGGCAATAACAGCTTTTGCCTAATTTAAAGAGGGTGAAAACGCACCACATAAGGCCAAACAAACGTAGTTAATAACATTGAAATTTTCCACAACTTTATGATTAAAGTAGCATTTTTCGACGCCAAATCGTACGACGAAGTGTCGTTTAACAAAACAAACGCTGATTATGGTTTCGACATCCATTATTATCAAGAACACCTCAATTTAAAAACTGTTCCATTGGCCAAAGGGGCCGATGTGGTGTGCATTTTCGTTAATGCCGAATGTAATGCAGCTGTTATAGACGAGCTGATTAAAAACGGTGTGAAACTTATTGCACTACGATGTGCTGGCTTTAACAACGTTGACCTAAAGGCGGCTAAAGGTCGAATTAAGGTGGTTCGCGTGCCTGCTTACTCGCCACATGCTGTTGCCGAGTATGCTGTTTCGCTGATGTTGGCCCTTAATCGCAAGATTTTCCGCGCCGTAAACCGCACTCGTGAGGGCAACTTTGCCCTTAAAGGTTTGATGGGTTTTGATATGTATGGCAAGACTGCGGGTATTGTTGGCATGGGTAGAATTGCAAAAGAGCTGATAAAAATATTGCACGGCTTTGGTATGAAGGTGTTGGCCTACGACCTTTATCCTGATATGGAGTTTGCCAAACAGTATGATGTACAAATGGTTTCGCTGGACGAACTGTACGCCGAGAGCGATATTATATCGCTGCACTGCCCACTTACGCCCGAAACAACATTCCTTATCAATGCCCAAAGCATTGCTAAGATGAAGCCAGGCGTAATGATTATCAATACAGGACGCGGAAAACTCATCAATACAGAAGAACTTATCGAGGGCCTTCGCACCAAACGAGTGGGCTCGGCTGGTCTTGATGTGTACGAAGAAGAAAGAATTACTTCTACGAAGACCGCAGCGACAAGATTATCGACGACGATGTGTTGGCTCGTTTGCTGATGATGCCCAACGTGGTTCTTACCTCGCATCAGGCTTTCTTCACAGCCGAAGCCATGCATAATATTGCCCTTACCACCCTTGAAAGCATTAAGGAGTTTGGCGAAGGCAAGCCGCTTACCAACGAGGTGGTGGAACAATAATCTCTTGATGCTTGTTGAGGCTGGTGCCGATAATTGTCTTTGGGCGATTGTCGGCACCTGTTTTTTATTGTGTTGATGGGGCAATGCACATCGGGTTATTGCTCTTGGGGTTTCGGTGTTGTGTGTATTGTGTGTTAATGCCTCGTGTCTAACGACTTTTGCAGTGACGTATGCTGGCTATAAGGTGTTATTTACTAATGTGTTGGTTGTAATAAGACCGTTGGCTACATCCATTTGCTCAACTCTTTTTGAGTTCAATGGTTACCACTTTCGTAACTAAATTTTACCAAGTGAAGCGGTAAAAAGAGTTAAACCCCATGCCATACGTTGCATAAATGCCGAAAATGGCGTAACTTAGACCACGTTTTAAAGGGAACGTATTTGACAAAATGCACTTGATTAGCCCCTAAAGGACTGTTTGTTTTGCTTTAAGTGGCGAACAAGCTGCAGATACCTAACGCGGCGTATGGCGTTAGCAGAATTGAAATAGAATGAAAAGGTTAAGTGAAAGGTTATGAAAATGAAGAAATTGATAGGGACATTGCTGGCCTTGGTCTTACTGGTGGGCTGCGCAACAAATAAAAATCTGTCGCCCGAAAAGGCTAAACGTATGGCCGAAACCACCCAAAAAGTGAACGAGGCGCTAAACAAGCAACTGTTTACCATCGAGGTTAACCACGTATATCCACAGCGCTTGCCTGCCAAAGCTTTAAGCTATGGCTATTATGTAAGGGTGACAGCCGATTCGGTTTATTCGTGTCTGCCTTATTTTGGGCATGCTTATCGCGTGCCTTATGGTGGCGGGACGGGACTGAATTTTGCCGAAAAAATAACCGACTACGTGATGCAACGGGGCAAAGACGGTAAAATAAACATCTATTTTAAAGTGAACAATAAAGAAGATCGTTACGACTATCGACTGGAGGTGTTTGACAACGGTAGGGCTTTTGTTGATATATCGAGCGACGAACGCGACCGAATTGGCTTTGCTGGTATGATGGATATAGGGAAATAAAAGACCAAAAGCAGGATGCTAACAGCCTGTGGGGCAATAAACAATGCCTAATAAACGCTAAAAGAGATTGATAAAGCAAGTTGATTAAATTTACAAAATGAGCAATAGTAAAATACTGACGCTTGTGGAGTAAACCGAATAACTGTCAACTTGCTAAGCCACAAGGTTACAAAGCTGTCAAATAGTAAGCATCGACCATGCGCCTTGCATCGAAAAACAGCGGATAAGCCTTTGTGGTTTTAGGTTTTTACACTATATTTGCACTCTAATAGACAAGATGCAATAAGACACCTGAAATGAAAGAATTTGTAATATCCGAGGTTAAAGCCGAAACCGCTGTGCTGGTGGGGCTGATAACACCACAGCAAAACGAAGCTAAAACCAAAGAATATCTCGACGAATTGGAGTTCTTAGCCGATACGGCAGGGGCCGTAACAGTGAAAAGATTTACCCAAAGACTCAATGGCCCAAGTATGGTTACATACGTGGGTAAGGGTAAACTCGAAGAGATAAAACAATATATACTGGCCGAAGAAGAGGCCGAACGCGAAGTGGGAATGGTGATTTTCGACGACGAACTGTCGGCAAAGCAAATGCGCAACATCGAAAAAGAACTAAATGTGAAAATTCTCGACCGCACTTCACTCATCCTTGACATATTCGCCATGCGCGCACAAACGGCTAATGCTAAGACGCAAGTGGAGCTGGCGCAATATAGATACATGCTACCAAGACTGCAACGACTATGGACACACCTCGAAAGACAAGGTGGTGGCTCGGGTAGCGGTGGCGGAAAAGGCTCGGTGGGACTACGTGGACCCGGTGAAACGCAGCTCGAAATGGACCGCCGTATCATCCTTTCGCGTATGGCCTTGCTCAAAGAACGATTGGCCGAGATTGATAAACAGAAAACCACGCAACGCAAAAATAGAGGACGTATGGTGCGAGTGGCACTCGTGGGATATACCAATGTGGGCAAAAGCACCATCATGAACCTGCTGGCTAAAAGCGAAGTGTTTGCCGAAAATAAACTTTTCGCAACGCTCGATACCACTGTGAGAAAGGTGGTGGTTGAAAATCTGCCCTTCCTCTTGGCCGATACCGTGGGCTTTATACGCAAGTTGCCCACCGACTTGGTCGACTCCTTTAAGTCTACACTCGATGAAGTGCGCGAAGCCGACTTGCTGGTGCACGTGGTGGATATATCTCATCCCGACTTTGAAGAGCAGTTTGCAGTGGTGGAAAAACGCTTAACGAACTGGAATGTGCCGACAAACCCAGCATGATTGTGTTTAACAAAATTGATAATTACACCTTCGTGAAAAAAGATGAGGACGACCTTACACCCATAACAAAGGAAAACCTCACACTGGAAGACTTGAAACGCACCTGGATGGCCAAACTAAACGATAACTGCATCTTTATATCGGCACGCGAAAAAACCAATGTAGACGAACTTAGAGACCGTCTATATGCCAAGGTTAGAGAACTCCACGTGCAGAAATATCCATATAACGACTTCTTATACGAAACGGAATGATGTACCGATTACTTACCGATGAAGAAATTGCCTTGCTGGAAGACAACGGCTGTCAAGCCGAAAACTGGGAGGCTATCACTGTGGCAGAAGACTTTAAACCCACCTATGTGCACAATGTTGCTTTCTATGGCGACGTTCAATTGGGCGTGTTCGAGAAGAACATTGAGGTGAGTAGAGGTTTTCTGAAACACTCCGCCCTGCGTAATGCCACACTAAGAAACGTGTGCATTGGCGATAATTGCCTGGTGGAAAACATCGGTAACTACATCAATAACTATACTATCGAAGAAGAATGCTACATCTCTAACGTTAGCACCATGGAGACAACGGAGGGAGCAACCTTCGGGGAAGGTAATCTAATATCGGTGCTTAACGAGGTGGGAGAGGGCAACGTGATGCTCTTTAATGGCCTAAATAGTCAGCTGGCTGCCTTTATGGTGAAGCATAATGCAGACAAAAACTTGCGCGACCAACTGCGAACGATGATTGCAGACGAACTGGAACGCACCTTGCCCGAACGGGGAACAATTGGCTTTGGCGTGAAAATCGTAAACACACGCGAAGTGATTAACACTATCGTGCAAGATAATTGCGAGGTGAATGGGGCAGCGCGGCTCTTTGATTGCTCGCTGCTGAGTGTTGCCGGTACGGGCGTCTACGTGGGAAGTGGTGTTATATGCGAAAACTCTATCGTGGCCGACGGCTCGTCGATAACCAACGATTGCAACCTACAAGACTGCTATGTGGGCGAAGCTTGTCAGCTAAACAATGGCTTTACGGCATCGGGAAGCCTGTTTTTTGCCAATAGCTACATGAGCAATGGCGAGGCTTGTGCAGCCTTCTGTGGCCCGTTTACGGCCAGTCATCATAAAAGTTCGCTACTTATTGGCGCCATGTTCTCGTTCTATAACGCTGGCTCGGCCACCAACTTCAGCAATCATGCCTACAAAATGGGGCCCATGCACTATGGCATATTAGAGCGAGGCACAAAAACTGCTAGTGGTGCCTACATCCTTATGCCCGCCAATATCGGGGCTTTCTCGGTGTGCTTTGGTAAGCTGATGCACCACCCCGACACGCGCAATGTGCCTTTCTCATACCTCATTGCATATGGCGACATCATGTATCTGGTGCCAGGACGCAACCTTAATACCGTGGGCTTGTATCGCGATGTACGCAAATGGCCAAAGCGCGACATACGCCCACGAAGCGGACAAAAGAGCATTGTCAACTTCGAATGGCTTAGTCCGTTTACGGTTAACGAGATGTTGCAGGGTAAAATGATTTTGGAAAAACTGCGCGAAGCTCAAGGAGAAAACGTGGCCGAATACAACTTTAGAGGCTATGTCATTACCAATAATTCGCTTAATATCGGACTGCGCAATTACGATATGGCTATTAAAATGTTCTTGGCGCGATGTGTACGCAAGTATGGAACGGCCGAACCCGCATCAACAACGGGCTGGAAACAGTGGACCGACCTTTCGGGACTGCTCTTACCCGAAAGCGAAGAACTACGCCTTATCGAAGAAATTAAAAACAACGACATAGCAGATATTCAGGGCGTGATTGCTCGTTTTTCGTGAAATAGGCGAACGATACGAACAGTACGAATGGGCTTTTGCCTATAGATTAATCAACGAATACTATGGCATCGCACAGCCCACACAGGCCGACTGGCAAGAAATCATCGACCAAGGACGTGAAGCTAAACAGCAATGGATTGCCACAATCAAAGACGACGCTCTGAAAGAATATAAGCTGGGAGACGTGGAAGAAGACGTCTATCGAGGCTTTGTGGAACAGCTTAATAAAGAAACCGAATAATATCAACAAAACAAATCTTATCGTATGAGCATTAAATCGATTATGGTTGCCTTACTCCTAGTAGGAACGGCAACAGCCATGCAAGCAAAAGATTACAAGTACCAAACGGTGAAAGGAGACCCAACGGGAACTCGCATCTACACCTTGGACAACGGATTGCGCGTGTATCTGTCGGTGAATAAAGAAACTCCGCGCATTCACACCTACATCGCAGTGAAGACCGGAAGCCGAAACGACCCAGCCGAAACAACGGGATTGGCTCACTATCTGGAACACTTGATGTTCAAGGGAACTAAACAATTCGGCACAACGGATGCCGAAAAAGAAGCTCCCTTGCTTAAAGACATCGAAGAAAGGTATGAAAAATACCGCCTGCTTACCGACCCCGAACAACGCAAAAATGCCTATCATGGCATCGATAGCGTGTCGCAAGTGGCCGCCAAATATTTCATTCCTAACGAGTACGATAAACTAATGTCGTCTATCGGGGCTGAAAAAACCAATGCTTACACCAGCAACGACGTTACTTGCTACACCGAAGATATTCCCGCTAACGAAGTGGAAAACTGGGCTAAAATACAGGCCGACCGCTTCCAAAATATGGTAATACGCGGCTTTCATACCGAACTAGAAGCCGTTTACGAGGAATTTAACATCGGTCTTACTCGTGATGGTAATAAGGAATGGCAAGCTATCTCCAAGCTTTTGATGCCTACCCACCCCTATGGAACACAAACCACTATCGGTACGCAAGAGCATTTGAAAAATCCTTCGATTGTAAATATCAAGAATTACTTCAATCGCTACTACGTTCCTAACAACGTGGCTATCTGTATGGCGGGAGATATGGACCCCGATAAGGTTATCGCCACCATTGATAAATATTTCTCTTCGTGGAAAAAAAGCGATAATCTTTCTTTCCCACAATTCCCAAAACAAAAACCTCTCACTGCGCCACGAGACACAACGGTGATGGGTACTGAGGCCGAAAACATTATGATGGCATGGCGATTTGATGGTGGTAACTCACTACAAATGGATACCGTGGACGTAATATCTACCATCTTGAGCAACGGCAAAGCTGGATTGATGGATATTAACCTGGCGCAAAAAATGAAATATCTTGGCGGTGGGGCTTTCGCAATGACTATGGCCGAGAGTGGTTTGCTGGCCATTTCGGCTTCGCCTAAAGAGGGACAAAGTCTTGATGACGTAAAAAAACTGGTGCTGGGAGAAATTGAAAACCTCAAGAAAGGAAACTTCGCCGACGACCTTCTGCCTGCTGTTATCAACAATATGAAACTGGATTACTATCACGCCTTGGAGAAAAACAAGGAGGTGGCTGATATGTATGTTGACGCTTTTATTAATGGACAGGAATGGAAAACGGTGGTTGAACGTCTTGACCGTATTTCTAAAATAACCAAAGCGCAAATCGTAGACTTCGCTAACAAGCATCTTAACAACAATTATGCGCTCGTTTACAAACGCCAAGGCGAAGACACCACGCAAAAGAAAATTGATAAACCGCAGATTACTCCTATACCCTCTAACCGCGATTTGCAAAGCGATTTCGTAAAAGAAATTATTCTTAGCAAAACTACACCTATCCAACCACGGTTCGTTGACTTTAATAAAGACTTGGTTAAAACCAAACGAAGAAGGGATTGCCCGTGCTTTATGTTCCCAATAAGAATAGCGGACTCTTTACTTTGGCCTTCCGCTACGACTTTGGATTGGAAGCCGACAACCGTTTGGATATCGCTCCCGACTATTTGGAGTTCTTGGGTACGAACAAACTTACACCCGAACAGGTGAAACAACGCTTCTATCAGTTGGCTTGCGATTATAGCATCTCGGCTGGTGCCGACAATCTGAACATCACTATCACGGGCTTGAACGAAAATATGCCTAAGGCTCTGTGGCTGGTTGAACACCTGCTGGCTAACGCCAAGGTAGACAACGTTGCCTATAAACAACTTGTAGAACTGATAAAGAAGGTGCGCAAAGACAGAAGAAGCAACCAAAAATACAACTTCACTGCTCTCACTGCCTATGGTACGTATGGCGCATACAACCCCATTCGAAACCAGATGAGCAATGATCAACTGGATAAAACCAACCCTCAAACACTGCTCAACCTGCTCAAAAGCTTGAGAAACTATAAACACGAGGTGCTTTATTGTGGCGAATCCACTCCCGAAGAACTGGTGAAGATTATCGATGAAGGTCATGCCATTGGTAAAACACTGGCCAATGTGCCTCAAGGAAAACGCTATGCCGAGACTAAAACGCTAGAAAACGAGGTGTGGCTCGCTCCCTACGAAGCTAAAAATATCTATATGCGATTGTATAACAACAGTGGCAAAGGATGGAACTTGGAACAACAACCCATGGTGTATCTCTTCAACGAGTATTTCGGAACGGGCATGAATGGTATCGTTTTCCAAGAGTTAAGAGAGACTCGCGGACTGGCTTATAGCGCCGGTGCTCGCTACGTTACGCCTTATAGAATGGGTGGTAACGAATATCTGCAGGCCGAAATCATTAGCCAAAACGATAAAATGATGGACTGCGTGAGGGCTTTCAATAGCATTATCGATGAAATGCCACAAAGCGATAAGGCTTTCGAACTGGCTAAACAGGCGTCAATGAAGCGTATCGCCACCGAACGCACAACGAAGTTTGCTATCATCAACGCTTATAAAAGAGCACAACGCTTGGGACTTGACTTCGATGTCATGGAACGTGTTTACAAAGAATTGCCCAAGATTACGCTGAAAGAAATGGTTGAATTCGAAAAGCAAACAATGGCTAAAAAGCCCCTACGCTACATGATTCTTGGTGATGAAAAGAATCTCGACATGAAGGGACTTGAGAAGATTGGTAAGATTAAAAGGGTTACAACCCAAGAAATCTTTGGATTCTAATAATCTTTGACAGGCAAACAAGTTGGCAGGTTAAGTAATTAACGTGTCAACTTGTTTACTTGTTAGGCTGTAGATAGGTTGTTATAGTTTATCTAGTTTTTCTTGTAAGCTAGTTATCCTAGTTAATCTAGTTAATCTAGTTAATCTAGTTATCCTAGTTATCCTAGTTAATCTAGTTATCCTAGTAATCCTAGTTAATCTAGTAATCCTCATTTTCCTAGTTTTCCCTGTTAACTCGTTAACTAATAAACAATAAATACAAACATTATGGCACAAACACCCGAATTTAAGTACGCTCCTATGTTTCAACTTGGTAAAGACGAAACGGAGTATTACCTACTCTCTAAAGAAGGAATATCGGTAAGCGAATTTGAAGGCAACGAAATTTTGAAAGTCTCTCCCGAAGCCTTAACCATGCTCGCTAACACTGCCTTCCGCGATGTAAACTTCCTTTTGAGACGCGAACACAACGAACAAGTAGCAAAAATACTTACCGACCCCAATGCTAGCGACAACGATAAGTATGTGGCACTCACATTCTTGCGCAATGCCGAAGTGGCTGCTAAAGGCAAATTACCTTTCTGCCAAGACACCGGAACGGCCATCATTCACGGCGAAAAGGGACAACACGTTTGGACGGGCTTTTGTGATGAGGAGGCGCTCTCTAAAGGTGTGTACAAAACTTACACTGAAGAGAACTTGAGGTACTCGCAAAATGCACCCCTCAATATGTATGATGAGGTGAACACCAAATGTAACTTGCCCGCACAAATAGACATCGAAGCCACCGAAGGTAAGGAGTATCGTTTCCTCTGCGTGGTGAAAGGTGGTGGCTCGGCCAATAAAACATATTTCTATCAGCAAACAAAGGCTTTGTTGCAAAACCCTGGTACGCTCATTCCTTTCCTCATCGATAAGATGAAAAGCTTGGGAACGGCTGCTTGTCCTCCTTATCACATCGCTTTTGTTATCGGTGGTACGAGTGCCGAAAAGAATCTTCTCACCGTAAAACTGGCTTCTACTCACTATTACGACTCGCTGCCTACAACGGGCGACGAAACGGGACGCGCCTTCCGCGATGTGGAATTGGAGAAGCTTTTGCTCGATGAGGCTTACAAAATTGGACTGGGTGCGCAATTTGGCGGTAAGTATTTTGCACACGACGTCCGCGTGGTACGCTTGCCTAGACATGGTGCTTCGTGTCCCGTTGGTATGGGCGTGAGCTGCTCGGCCGACAGAAACATCAAGGCTAAGATTAATAAAGATGGTATATGGATTGAAAAACTCGACGATAACCCCAGCGAATTAATTCCCGCTGAAATGCGCAATGCTGGCGAAGGCAACGCTGTTAAGGTGGATTTGGATAAACCCATGGCCGAGGTTCTTAAGGAGTTGAGCAAATATCCAGTGTCTACTCGTCTAAGCTTAAACGGTACCATCATCGTGGCTCGCGACATCGCACACGCTAAACTCAAGGCTAGACTTGACGAAACGGGCGATCTGCCACAATATTTTAAAGATTTCCCCGTGCTCTATGCTGGTCCTGCAAAAACGCCAAAGGGGTTGCCTTGTGGCTCAATGGGCCCAACTACGGCCAACCGTATGGATCCCTATGTTGACGAATTCCAAGATCATGGTGGCTCGATGATTATGATTGCTAAGGGTAACCGCACTCAAGCTGTTACCGATGCTTGTAAAAAGCATGGTGGCTTCTATCTGGGAAGTATCGGCGGACCAGCTGCCATCCTTTCGTTGAATTCTATTAAGAGCATCGAATGCGTGGAATTCCCCGAAATTGGTATGGAGGCTGTTTGGAAAATTAGGGTTGAAAACTTCCCTGCTTTCATCCTTGTTGATGATAAGGGCAACGATTTCTTCACTCAACTATAATTTTGAAGTCTTACGTGCAAAGGTGGTTCAACGCATCTTTGCACACTTCTATAAAGCGGGATGGCCCTCATAGGCTGTCCCGCTTTTTGTTTTTCTACGTCTAAGGCTGGTTTTATGGCTAGTTCGTGATTTGTCTGTGGGAGGGATGTGCGTTCTTTGATTATCCCAAATCGGGCATTAGAGCCTAAACAGATTTTGTTTTATTGTCGAGTAGATTGCCTGTTTTTGTAATGCAGGCGTAGTGGCCTACGTCAAGTTGCAAAGACACACAAGATGGCGACAAGAAAATTTAAAATGTTAGGAAACAACACAAAAACAAGAATTCTGGAAACATTGTGGTCTAATGACCAATTTGGAATTATCTTGTTTTCGTGTCCTAGTGGGTATAGATGGCTGCTTTGTGGGCTTAACTGCTTGAAGATCTTGTGTTGAAGGCTTAATAGAACATAGGCAACGCCACAATGTAGATGTAATATGTCTAGATGGGGTATGTTAAAACAGTTGGTAGCGAATGGCGGTTGGTTTGCCAAATTGGTTTTCTTGTTCTTTGTGTTAAATATGGTTATAAAACTTTACGCCAGTTCGGGATAAGGATTTGCTTAGAAAAGTTCCAATTGCCTACTCCTTTCAATGCGCACGGGCAGTGCCTCTGGCTTATTCTCGAAGAAACAGTATGCAGCTAATGCCGCACAAAGATTCATGAGGAAGTTATGCACGGAGCGATGGCGTGAATGAACAAGGTTGGCCTTGTTCTTGAGCAGTTCGTTGATGCATTCTATTATATATCGCTTACGCAGCATCATCTTGTCCCACAAGGGCATAAGCTTGTTTTTCATGTTCGACTTGAGCCCATGAACGAGGTGGATTCCTTGGTTGAAGAGGTTCTCAAAGAATTCTTGTTTGATGTAGCCCTTATCGGCAAATACTTTGCCGTAGAGCACCTTGGTGAAGACCTGCCACACCCTAGGGTCCCTGTCGTCCACGTTTGCGGGAGTTAGGCAGAACGTGAGTACATCGCCCATCTCGTTGCACAGCAGATGAAGCTTGAAACCATGACACCACCCCATTGTTCCCTTTCCGTTCTTGGCAAGTCCATCAAACACCTTATTGAAATTCCTTCTCATGTTGTGGCATACGGGAATCATCGTGCTGTCCACGAAACTAATGCCCGTGCACTTTCCAAACCTTGGATGCGCATGAAAGCCATCAGCTCGAAGAACACGCGGGGCATGAGTTCCACGAAACGCGTGTAGGACACGGCCTTAGGGAAGTAGCTTGCCAAATGCTCCTTGATGAAGAAGAGATAATAGTGTTTGAAGTTGCGGAAAGAGCCAAAATGGTAGCACAACAGGATGGTCATGATTTCGCTCTTGTCCATCTGTCCTTTACGGTTTCGCATGCGCTTATATCCCTCGTCTATGGGAGAGATGTGTAGGTTTTTAGTTAACTCAGCATCTAAATTCTTGCAGAACTCATCCAATATACAAAATATTTCTGTAACTTTGTCTGTGGTAATCATCGTTATATCTGTTTTGTAAGTTATTGATTTACAACTATAAAGTTACAAAATAATAGCGAGATTACCAACTTTTTAGGGCACTTTCTTATCCCGAACTGGCGTAAAACTTTACAAAACACATGCTTCTGGACAACTCCTTCTAGCGAAAAAGGGTGGTCAAAACCATGCTTTTTGCCCCAATTTTCTACCTCCTTTCTTTTGTTTTTACATCGATTTTGAGTTACTTAGCTGCATTTTGCACCATTTTACCTTTCTATTTTGTGTTTTACTCGCAAATTTTCTCAGTCCTAAAGCTTGTTTTTTGCTGCTAAAAAGTCGTTTTCTGGCGTTACTTTTGTTCTAAAAGTCTGTAGATTGTGCTTGCTTGTTAGGTAGTAAGTCTCTCCTAAATTTGCGAAATGCAGCATTTTGTTCTGCGTTTTGCAGCATTTAGCCTTGCATTTTGTAGGAGTTAGCACTGCGTTTTGTAGGAGTTAGCACTGCGTTTTGTAGGAGATAGCACTGCGTTTTGTAGGAGTTAGCACTGATTTTTGATGCAAATAGCCCCAAAAGTGGTAAAAAATACGGTTTATTTAACGAAATCTCTCTTTGTTTACGTTTGCTTGTTGTGCTCTATTTTTATCAAAACAAACGGCCGCGAGAATTGAATATTTGCGAGCGAATGGGAGGTTGGTGGCTAAAATGGTCGAATTTTATGTTAAATTCTATGCTGAAAACTTTACACGCGTGGGCGTAGAGGGTGGTTTTGTTTCTCAATACAGTACGGGTAGAAATAAAGAGCCACCATCAATGGTTGTAAAGGTAGCTTGCAGTAAGCCCCTATCAGTGATGAGAGTCGTTTGGATTTGTGTAATGTTAAGCGCATTGACTGTCTTAATCTTAGTTCTGTAGTGGATTATGCCAAAAGAATAAGTCTGGCACTATATCAACAAGCAAACGAAAGATGAGCAGGAAGCAATGACTGCAATATAAAACATGTGATAAACACGATTATTACCAATTGGGGGTGAATAGTGGTTGGGTGATATTTTTAACCCTCATAGTTCATTAGAGCCTAAACAGATTTTGTTTTATTGTCGAGCAGATTGCCTGTCTTTGTAACGTAGGTGTAGCTGACTACGTCAAAGTGCAAAGACATATAAGATACCGACAAGATAATATAAGATGTTAGGAAACAACACAAAAGCAAGAATTTTGGAAACATTGTGGTTTAATTACCGATTTGGGTTTAACGCATATATTATAATAGGTGTGTTAGTGTAAGTGGAAACCATCCTTACCTATAATCGTGCATCGCTTCAGAGAGGTGTAGATGTATTACGTATGTCTTGTTAACTTGGTGCAGCTCTTTGTGTGGTAAATGTGTTTCATCCTGTTTTTGGGTCAACGTAAGGGCTGGGTCTCTGTATTGCTTCCTCGTTAACGCTGGATTTTGATAGATGTTGTATAGCAAGAAAATCTATTAAAAGCTATTAAGGATTTTATAAAGTATATTCTTAATAATTGAATTTAAACAGATAAAAGATTAAATAAATACGAAAAATAGAGTATTCCTAACTCTGTCTTTATAGCTCATGCTTTACGTTTCTTAAATAGTTAATACAAAGAGTTGTGAATAATACTAAAAAGTTCGCGCTCTTCTTGCTTTTTTTGTGTCTAGTTTTATGCTTTCTTCGTGTTTTTTTGTATGCTTCTTTTGCTTCTTTAATTCAGGGTTTTGCAATTTTTTTCTGTGTAGGTCTATTCTGTAAATGCTTGTTTAATAGTATTTTAGTGTTATTTATGTAGTTTCTTCTTATTAGCAATTTGTTTTTTTGTTTGTTTATTGGTTTGTTATCTCGTGACTTGCTTTTACTTGTTTTTTTATTCGCTTCGTTTTTGGTTGATGTTTTGAATATAAATTACGAATAACCGAAGAATGTTTTTTTAGCTTTGTTTCTTGTTGCCTTTTTTTCTTTAAAAATATAAAAAAACTGTATAGAAAAATAATATTTTATGAGGTAGTTGTTGTTTGTTACATTTATTTTAACTAACTTTGCGCTATATTATAGACAACATTACGAAAGGCTGCTGTCAACTAATATCAGAATGAACAACATCGCCACGCCAGAACATTGAGCTTCTAATGGGATTATAACCTAAATATATCAGAGATGCAAAATACATGGCTTGGCAGAGTAAAAACCATTTATAACAACACATTAAGCACGGCCATAGAACACCGAAGCAAGTAAACACACTCAATTAATAAAATTGATATGCCGTACAGATGGCAAAGACCATGAAATAAACGCCGCAGAGCATATCATGAAGACATAACTTAATAAAAGTATCTAGTATGAAAATGTATTACAACTTACGGATGCTAAGCAAATATCCGTTACGGTTATTCGTTGCCTTACTTATGGCATGGGGCGGCCTTCCTGCCTCTGCACAGGATGCATTGATCAATCCTCAGTCGGGTAATCTTATCACTGCTTATACCCATCAAGCGCTAGAGGTGGGCTTCCAGGCAGGCTATGGCTCGTATTGGCAACACAAACAATTGCCAATCACTTATTCTTGTTCCGACTATCCTAAGCTTTCTAAAGATGGGGTGTTGCGTAATCACACCTGTAACTTTTTGTATTATAAAAAAAATGGTGAGGATAAGCTGATTCATGTTGTAGGTGTTTCGCCAAATTACTCTTCCATCGCATTACCTAAGGGATATAAGATTAGAGGTTATAAAATCGTAATTAGAGATGGGTTGAATAAGCATCAAGACCATGCCATATTGGATGATGTTTTGCCCACCCTGCCATTTGGTCGTAGAAGGCCTTGGTTTTTTGGCGAAGTTGATAAGTCGGATATTATAGAGAACAGCGAGACTGGTGGTATTTATACAATACCTAAGTTTCGTGAAGCACAAAAAATAACAATCTTACCTGGTAAACCAGGTCACAGCTACAAGATAGAACGCAAGGGAGCAGACATGGGTAATATTCTTTATTTCTGTTTTGCAGGTAATATGGAATTTGGTAATCTCGCTGGATTTGTTTACGATACCATTCAAATTTCGTTTACGGCTAACGATGCTTTTGAAAGTAGGCTAGTGGCTGCGGTAGAACATAGCGATCCTGTGAGTCTTTCTGAGAACCCGTTCTTGTTGGGTAAAACCGATGTGGGGCAGCTTAGTTTGCATACAAAAACGGTAAGTCTTTTTATAGTTACGACCAACGCCAAACTTGGGAAACAACTGCCAGTATTAACCTTTACGAACAAGGGGCTACTGATGGTAACACTTGGGATGGCACTAGGGGTAATAAAATTATCCGGTATGTAAAGGCTAAAGATAGACGAGCCGACTCGTGGTATGCTTTAAAACCAGGAACTTATTTTGTTGAAGCGCCTACTACGGCAAAAGTGCAGGGCGAAAGTGGAGACGTTAAAGTGCCTGTTGGTTATCGTATCACAGGCGTTAAATTTGAACATAAAAAGGGTGAATACGAAGATCCTGGGTTTAAGATTAAGTCAAAGAACTCAAAACCCAACTATCTTAGTGCTCAATTGAAGGGAGTTAATCATCATTCTTCAGGTGCAGTGTGGCATCGAACGGGTAATGATGAACTATATACCATGATTGATGGCGAACCTTGGTATCTGATTCATGAGGGACAGGCGCGTTATGGTCAACCCTTTCAGCCTCAGTTGTCAAAGGCTAATAAACATGTAAGCTATCTTTTTGAAGATGGTATGCCTTATGTGTGGGCAAAGGCTTGGGGTGGAGCCGACAGAAAGTATTGGTTGATTGCTCCAAATAACCAGTCTGCATGGTTTAAAGATGAGGTAAATAATAACCGAATGAAGGTGGTTGCCATACAACAGAGTAAGCTATCGTCAACTCCATTCCGTTTGAAGATTGGAGACGAAAAGGGGGTATATAACGAAGTGCTTGATGTTACTGATAGACTTCCTGATGGAGAAATCGCTGTTAATGGTTATAACAACGACGCTGTTAAATTCCAAATTGAAGCCCTACCTGGCCATCCTGACCCAATAGCGTTGTTGAACATTACCGTGAAAATGGAGGCACTTAACCCCTATATCGACTCGGTGGATGTGGTGTGTACAGGTGCATACAACGTCAAGATGAAGCGTACCTTCCACGCGAAAGACTTCCGCTTAGGTGGTAAAGAATTTATTTATAGGCTGCCTGTGGGCTTCTCTGAAAATCCCAAACTACCATTCTCGTTTGAAATACTCAAGTCGAAATATGCAGATAGTACGTATTGGGACAAGGCATCTCGTTACCATTCGCGCTTTTGTTTTGTGGGCTCTGATTACTATAAGGCAGTGAGAGATGATATATACGGTAAATCCGATATTGTTGCCAACTATCCCTATGAAAAGAAGGTAATAGCCTTAGAGGCTGGAAATGTGCCTTTCCCATTTAATAATGCGGCAGACTTGTCTAACACTAGTACAATGAAACCCTCGGCATACTTCTCTGAAAATATATTTACCTATGATGGTTATAATAATATGACCGTTAAAGACGAAGCGGGACATACGATTCAAGGTAACTACTCGAAAGATAATGCCAAACTTGAAGGTAATCAAACAAAAACAATGTACCTATATACCACCGATGAAACAAGGTACAATATTGCGCCTACAAAGAAAGAACTACACAGAGTGTTTGCTTATTACCACACTACAATTACCCTGAAGTTCCAAAATTATGAGGCTAAGGTTAAGTGGATACCGCTCTACAATAATCCGATGTTCTATAAAGATAAGGATAATAAGCATTTCGCGTCTAAACCAATGTTTGGTGTAGAGATACAAACCACTGAGTCGGGATTTGAAGGACAGGAACATCAGTTTGGTGCTACTAGTGAGTTTGGATACCTCACGCTCGACCAAGTTGTGAAGGTGCTAGAGGAAGCGATAAAACAACATCCTGGACCTAATGTGCCTAAAGACTTGAGTGAAGTTCTTTATGTAGATGCATCTAAATTGTTTGATATTATACCCACTAGGCACGACCAGCAGTTGCCACCAATCCTTGAAGGCTTGCGCGCAAAACTTGCAAGAACGCCTTGATATATCTGCCTTATCGTGCTGCGGTGTTGGCCGATGTCCCTCAAACGGCTTTGCAAACAACAGATGGAACAGGCTTTGGATGTAAACATAATCTTGTTATCACCGATAAAATGCCGTTCTTCGCACCCCACGATATTCAGTTAAATTCTGATTGTTACGCTAGCTATACACGACGAGTTACGGCGCAAGGTAAGGGCCGAGTTGACTATGCTACGCTGGTGTTACCCTATGGTTTGACTGTTAATAGTGATGGTGAGCATATCAACGAAGTTGGCGATGCTTCGCAGTTCCGTATGGGGACAATATATGCAAACGCATTGGTGTATAAAAATGGCGATAAGAATAACCATGAAGGTGGCGACTATGGTATTACGGCACACTTAAAAAAGCTTGATGCTGGTAAGAGTGAGGCCAATAAACCGTATATCATTAACATCTTGCCTGGATTCGGTGATGCTAACGTATCGTTCGTAGCCAATGAGAAAGGAGCGTTGATTAAGAAACGCCTAATGCACCCTCTGGTTTGCTTGCTGGTGATGCGGTTAACTGCAAGATAAGAAATGTGAATACGTCTCTCAAGAGTTATTACACTTATGGTGGACATAAGATAAGCAAGCACGGAAACGAAATGGTGTTCTACTTCTCGCTCAACAGGTTTGTTGCATTTAAGAATCTTAGCACGGATACTTTATATCTCTATCCCTTCCGCTCTGTGTATTATGCCGACAATTATAAGGTGCTTCAGTCTAAAGGGTTTAACTCGTTTGGACTTACCTTTGACGATGCTGAAGACGTAATGCCAACCGATATACAGGATGTACAAGAAGAAATTGTGCTCAAAGTAACTGTTGGGGCAGGGCAGATAACGGCAGAAGCAAGCAAAGATGTTCCGCTCAATATATTTAATTTGTCGGGACAAAGTGTTGCACGCACTATGATAAAGGGCGGTGAAACTCGAACGTTCTATCTGGCACCTGGTGTGTATATGGTGAACGGGAAGAAGATGATTGTTAACTAAATATGATACAACGATGAAAAAGAAGAAGTACATAATGCCTCGCGTACTGACGCTCGACGTAACTATTGAAAAACATTTAGCCGCGGGTTCGTGGCAGTCGGATGAGCCAGGAGCAAAGGCTGGCGATTCGTTCGAAGAGGAATTTAATGCTGATGAGGATGCTGATTTTAGCTTACCTCCAATGTAATTGCACTAATGTAATAGCACTAAGGCGGGTTTACGACGGATGTCGAAACCCGCCTTTCTTTTTTCTTCTAGTAGCTACTGGTTGGTTTTATATTGCAAGTAAGGGGGAGAGAGCCGACAAACGCATCCAAGAAGCGAAGATGCCGACTTGAAATAGGTGCAAAGCGGCGTCTTGCGCTATTGGGACTTAACGTGGTTGTGATGTTTTGAAGGTGGTCTTAGGTTATGAAGTAAAGTATTGCGATAATAAATTATGCCTAGTTTAGTGAGGAATTTTCAGGGTTTATAAGTTAATTAAGTGTAAAATTATAGGTAGGTTTAAAATATTGTTCATGTGGTTAGTGTTTTGTCTTATATTTTAACTATCTTTGCAAAGAGTTATAGATAATGAAAAGGATGCGTACTGTTAACTAATATCACAATGAACAACAACGCCATGCCTAATAAACAAAAAAACTAAAAAAAGAATAGAGCCTACGCAAAACGAGCAATCCCTAGGGAGTTGCTGTTGTATAGACAATTAAACAATACAGCTGGCATAAGCATAAAGCGCTGTGCAAGCAAACATAAACACCATAAAAAATAATCCGATATGCCGCCAAGCATGCGAAAGCCATGAGAAACAGTCGCAGGGCATATCATGAAGACATAATTTAATTTAGGAATTAATGATGAAAATGTATCGCCGATTGCGGATGTTAAGCAAACATTCGCTATTGTTTCTAACGGTCCTATTCGTGGTTTTGAACTGCTTACCTGTGGCAGCGCAGAACGCAACTATCAGTCCTAAACTCGGAAACCTTATCTCTGCCTATACGCATCAGAGTTCTGAGGTTGGGTTTGAGTCGGGGTATGGCTCGCTTTGGCAGCACAAGCAGTTGCCAATTACTTATTCTTGTTCTGATTTTCCCACGCTGTCGAAAGATGGCGTGTTGGGTAATCACACTTGTAACTTGCTGTATTATACCAAGAATGGACGGGAAAAGATGATACAAGTGGTGGGTCCTGCACCAAATTATACATCCCTTGCTTTGCCAAAGGGATATAGGATTACGCGTTATAAAATAATTATTTCAGATTCTTTGGATGCAATTTCAGACTATAGTGTTTTGGATGGTCGAATAAAAGATTTGAGGTATGGTAGGTATAGCGATTGGTATTTTGGCGAAGTGGCTAAGAATGATATTAGGCCTAATAGTGAAGCTGCCAATTACCAACGCCCAACTTATCGTAATGGCGCATATGTAAGAATACCACGAACTGCACAAAAGAAATCTTACACCATCGAACGGAAAGGCGAAGACATGGGCAATATTCTCTATTTCTGCTTTTCAGGAAATACTCATAGACTCAGTACTGCCGGCATTGCTTATGATAGTATTCAAATTTGGTTTACTGCAGACAAAGAGATTGAATGTACACTTTTACCAAATGTGGAACACGAAAACTATGTTAGTCTTTCAGAGAATGTGATGACACTTGGTAAAACAGATGTTGGGCATTTGAAATTATTCGAAAAGAGAGGTACAAAATACTATGGTTATGATCAAAAACACAGTTTGGAGATGACTGCTAGTATCAATCTTTTCGAAGAAGGGGCAACAGATGGAGAAACGTGGGATGCTACTCGTGGTAACAAAACAATTAAATGCGTGAAAAGTAATGACGCAAAAGGCGACGAATGGTATGCTCTGCGTTCGGGAACTTTCTATATTGAAGCGCCAACATCTGCACGTGTTCAAGGAGAAAGTAAAAACGTGAGGGTGCCTGTTGGCTATCGCATCACGGGGGTTAAGTTTGATTATAAAACTGATCAATACAAGAAATGTGGTTTTAGATTGCGTAATGGCAACACTTATCTAGATAGCGAACTCAAGGGCGTTGCTAGGGAAAATGCTGCTATATGGCATCGCACATCTTACAATGAATTGTATACATTGGTTGATGGTGCACCCAAATACTTATCGTATCAGATGCCGTGGGAGTCTGGTTATATTGCTCGAGCAAAATTAACAGACGAGAATAAACATGTTAGGTTAGATGAAAATAATAATTCGTTCTACCTCTATATTAAAAGGTATGAAGGCACAGAGAGTAAATTTTGGCTAAGCGTAAAGCCAGGAGAAACGGCGTATTTTACAGAAGCAAGAAATCAACAACTAAGAGTCGAAGCTGTTGAGATGGTTGATAATTCCACCCCATTCCGCCTCATTACTTATGATAAAGGGCAATTATAGGTCTACTGTGGATGTTTCGGATGAGGCTGGCGGTGGTGTCGAGCTTCGTGATTACAATAACGATGCCATCAAGTTTAGAATTGAGGGCACAAGTCATGTGGCCAATCCCACTGCGTTGTTGAGGATAACGCTGTACATGGAGGCGCTTAATCCTTATATCAATACGGTAAATGTGGTGTGCAACGGCAAATATAATAAAGTTGTACGTACTTTTGAGGCACAAGACTTTAATCTAGGAGGAGAAAAGTTTGTGTATAAGGTGCCAAAGGGCTTGTCTGATCAAACAAAAGTGCAATTTTCGTTCGATAGTTTGAAGTCTGAATTTGCCGATGAAACCTATGGCTATCCTCATATCCCTCATCATTCGCGTTATAGTTTTGTGGGGTCTGATTATTATAAGGCGCTGCAAGATAGGCTTTACGACCATGTGGATCTTGTGGAAAATTGCGATTATGGTAAGAAAATTTCTGTTAGCGCTGCTGGAAATATCGCGTTCCCATTTAATAATGCTGGTGAACTGTCGAACACCAACAAGCTAAAGCCTTCTGCCTATTTTTCTGAAAAGCCTTTTACCTTAGATGTTTACTCGAAAACAGAAGGTGAAGAGGTGACCATTATCGATGGCCAAGTTAGTAAGAAAAAAGCAAAAGGTAATTTCTCGCCAACCAACGCGCAGCTACAAAATAAGGAAACAAAAACGATGTATCTGTACACCACAGACGAAACGCGCTATAATATTGCGCCAACAAAGGGGGAACAGCACAGAAGTTTTGCTTATTATCAAACCACTATAAAGCTTGAGTTCGCTAGTTATACGGCTAGGATTAAGTGGATGCCACTTTATAATATGCCTATGTATGATAAAGATGATGCGCATAAGCGTCATCTGGATGATAAAATGTTTGGCGCTGAGATTCAACCATTGAGTCGGGTGTTGATGGTAACAAACCTCAAGAGGGTGCAACTAGTGAGTTTGGCTTCCTTTCGCTTAATCAAATTATTGAAGCGCTGGAGGATACTATACGTAAAGACGGTGGCGTAAATGGGCCTAAGTCTCTCAAAGAAGTGCTTTACATTGATGGTTCAAAGTTGTTTGACATCTTGCCTGTGAGTCAAACTCAAGATTTGGTGCATAAGCTCGATAGTTTGCGTGGGTTACTGGCAAGTAATGCGTTGATATACTTGCCTTATCGTTCAAAAACCTTGGCTAGTGTTCCTAATACGGCGCTGAAATACGAAGGAAAGCCTGGTTTTGAAGGTAGAAACAATCTTGTTCTCGTTGATAAGATGCCTTTCTTTGCACCTTACGACATTCAGTTGCGCCCCGAATGTTATGCTAGCTATACACGAAATATAGCTCCAACATTTCATGGTAGGGTAGACTATGCCACACTGGTGTTGCCTTATGGGCTTACAGTTGATAAAGATGGCATACACGAAACTAAGGGTGAAGAAGAATCGAAGTTCTATATCGGTAAGATTGCTAATGGGGCGGTAGTCTATAATAAGAATGATAAACGCAATCATGAGGGCGCTGATTATGGTGATATGACCAAGCTAGAGAAACTAAATACTGGCAAGAGCGAGGCTAATCAGCCTTATGTTATAAAGGTTTTGGAGGCGCAGGGGGCTACGAACGTGTTTTTTGTGGCTAAAGAGAAGGGAGCACTTATAAAGAAACGCCTGAAGCACTGATGGGATTGGTTGCTAGCGATGCGGTTAGCTGTAAGATAACAAATGTGACTACGTCTCTCAAGAGTTATTTCACATACTCTGGACGTAAGATAAGTAAGAGTGGAAACGAGATGGTATTCTATTTCTCGCTCAATAGGTTTGTTGCATTTAAGAATCTTAGTAAGGATGATTTATTCCTGTATCCCTTCCGTTCGGTGTACTATGCCGATAATCACAAGATTCTTCAGTCTAAAGGTTTCAATTCGTTTGGAGTTACCTTCGACGATGTTGATGATGTAACGCCAACCGCTATACAAGACGTACAAGAAGAGGTTGTGCTGAAAGTAACCCTTGGTGCTGGGCATATCACAGCCGAAGCAAGCAAAGATATTCCGCTTAATGTGTTTAACCTGTCGGGACAATGCGTTGTTCGAACGTTGATAAAGGCAGGCAAACCACAAACGTTCTATCTTGCGCCAGGTGTGTATTTGGTGAATGGAAAGAAGATGATAGTAAATTAAATAAAAGCAGCGATGAAAAAGAAGAAGTACATTATGCCTCGCGTGCTGATGCTTAGCCTTGTTGTTGATACTAATTTTACAGCAGGTTCGTGGCAGTCGGATGAGCCTGGGGCAAAGTCAAATAATTCTTTTGAAGAGCAGATAAATCCTAATGAGGATGGTGGAGATGTTCTGCCTTATGCAGGATAGGTGCAAAGACGAACTTACGATGAGTGTCGTAAGTTCGTTTTTTCTTTTCGTTGTTGTTCTTATTATGGGGCTTTGTCTGGGCATAACTGTGTGTCTGAAATGCTCAAAAGCTCGACGGGCGATTTGTAGGCTATATATTCTTTGTTGGTTTATATAGGTTCGCGGTATGGCAATATGCTTGTTGTGTTTATGTTTGGTATGTTGTGTTCGTTTTTATTGTAATAACTGTGTGTTATATTCAATAAATACGAAGTGGAGTTATCTTTAATATTTTTTGTTTCGTTGTATATAACTAAGGGATGTTATGCATGAGTTTGTTTTGGTTCTGGTGGTGTTGTATTTGTCTTAAATGCTTTTTATTATAGTGTTTTGTCGCTAATTTGTGTGTTAGTTATCTGTTAAGAACGATAACAATTGTTATCAAATAAACATGTTGTATAATATATATATGGCATTTTAAATGTAAAAAATAGGAAATATAAGAATTATTTTCTTTATACTTTATTATTTGTTGTGTTTTTTAACTACCTTTGCAGCGCGTTATGACAATGTTATGGAATGCAATTGTCAACTAATATCACAATGAATAACATTGGCACACCTGAGAAACATCATACTCAAAATGTTCACAGCCTACGCGAAGGCAAGTAAAGTCTAGCTGATTGTCAACGAATATGTCGCAAACAATGCAGTATTCAAGGCATTAAAAGGCGTGCAAACAAACACTTATACAGTAAAAACGAATACTGATATGCCTCACACAGGGCCAAACCATGGAGAACAGCCTAAGAGGATATCATGATGACATAAATAAATTAAGGTATCAATAATGAAAATGTATCACAACTTGCGAATGTTAATTAAACATCCGTTAATGTTAGTCGCAGCCCTTTTAATAGGTTGGGGCTGCTTGCCTTTGTCGGCACAGAATGCTACGGTCAGTCCGCAGCTGGGTAATCTTCTTGCTGCTTACACTCATCAAAGCAATGAATTTGGTTTTGAGGGTGGTTATGGTTCGTACTGGCAGCACAATCAGTTGCCTATCACCGTTACATGTTCTGATTTTCCTACGCTGTCTAAAGATGGTGTATTGAGAAATCATACGGGTAACTTTCTTTATTACAAGCCTGTTGGTTCTGCAGATGGTAAAGAAAAGTTTCTTTTTATCTCAGGCACAGCCCCTACTTACTTGTCTATAGCTATGCCAAAGGGATATAAAATAACGAGCTATAAAATCGTTATTCACGACGGACTTACTCCTCCAGACACCATGAATTTAAATCACCGTATACCCAAATTGCCATTTGCGCGTGCTATTAATTGGAAATTTGGTGAAGTGGATAAGTCTAACATTAGAGAAAATAAAGAGGAAAATGGGCAATATCTAGACCCTGTCTTTCGTAGAAACGAGTATGTAGAAATCAACAAAAACACTCCTGGGCTTCGGTATACGATTCAACGTGAAGGCGACTTGGGTAACATTCTCTATTTTTGTTTTTCAGGTAACAGGGGTTGGTGGAAATCTGCTGGAGTTTATTTAGAACTCGTCGAACTGACATTCTCTGCAGGCAATACATTCGAATATCCTCTAACGCCAACAATCGAACACGAAGAATTTGTTAGTTTATCTAGCAACAACATAACACTAGGTAGAACTGATGTGGGCAATTTACAATTGCGTACCAAGAATAAAGCCACCTTGTATAGTTACGACCAATGGGATGTTCGTGAAATGACTGCCGACATCAGACTTTTTGAAGAGGGAGCCACAGATGGCCTTACTTGGGATGCTTCTAAAGGTAATAAAACCATTAAATGTGCAATTAGTAATGATGCTAAGGGGAACGAATGGTATGCCTTACGTGCTGGTACATACTATGTAGAATCGCCCACTACGGCTAATATACAGGGCGAGAGTGGCAATGTTCAGATGCCTGTTGGCTATCGTATCGTTGGGGCTAAGTTCGATTATAAAAAAGCTAGATACAGCAAGCCTGGTTTTACGCTGCATAGGGGTAATGTTTATCTAGATAAAGATCTTAAAGGTGTGGATGAAAAGGATGCTGCAATATGGCATCGCACGTCCGGCGACGAGATGTACACTCTTGTTGATGGTAAGCCTAAATACCTGGTTCTTAGTAAAAAAGTTCTGCCTGGTTTAAAATTTAATGCCGAGCTTTCTGATGAAAATAAAAGGGTTAAACTTCTAAAAGAAGGAAATACTTATTATTTCTGGAAAACAAATCCACGTGGAGGAGAAAAGTTTTTCTTGTGCGCAAAAAAAGGAGAAACGGCTTATTTCCAGAATAATGGACCGGAAAAACTCTTTCAAATGGCAGTGAAAGGCCAAGAAGAGTCAACTCCATTCAACATTATTACCTATAGTGCAGATGGTAAACAGGGTACTACGCATGTTATTGGCAATCGCACCAAAAATAGCAGTATCATTCTTAGTGGTCTTAACAACGATGCCGTTAAGTTTAAGATTGAAGGTAACGGAGAAGCCGCAGATCCCACAGCCTTGTTGCGAATTACTTTGTATATGGAACCTCTTAACCCATACATCAAGTCGGTAGATGCGGTATGCGAACACGAAGGCATAGAGCTTTCGCGAACTTTTGAGGCGAAGAACTTTACTCTTGGTGGTGATGCTTTCGTTTATAAAGTGCCTAGAGGCTCTTCTACTTCGGTAAGTTTGCCCTTCAAGTTTAGAAACTTAACGTCTGAATTTGCAGATAATACTTATGGTAAATTGTCTAAAGGCGGACACTCGCGATACCATTTGTGGGTTCAAATTACTATAACGCTGTAGCAGACAGTCTATATACCCATGCAGATTTGGTGGCCTCTTCAGATAATTATCAAGATAAAATCGAAGTTAATGTGGCTGGAAACATTCCATTCCCATTCAACAATGCTGCCGAATTGTCTAATAAGGTTAAACGTCCAGAATCGGCCTACTTGTCTGAAAAGAATTTCACCATAGATAATTATAAGTCTGTTTTTATAAAGGATGAACGAGGTAATAAGATATATGGCAATTACTCTGCTGATAACCTCACGTTGAAAGCGAACGAAACAAAGACGATGTATCTATACACTAGCGACGAAACACGCTATAACATCGCTCCTACTCAAGGTGAACAGCACCGTGCCTTTGCTTATTATTTCACTACGATAACGTTGAAGTTTCAAGACTACGACCCTGTGGTAGAGTGGGTTCCTGTCTATAAAACACCTATGTATTATAAGAATGACAAGGAAAGTCACTATACCCCAGGCATTATGTATGGTGCAGTGATAAAGACCACTAAGAAAGACGACGATGGCAATATGCATCAAGAGGGCGCAACAAGCGAGTTTGGTTACCTTACTGTTGACCAAATTCTTGGAGCGATGAATAAATCGATAGCCGAAAAACATGGCGTGGGAGCGCCTAAAAGTCTTAAGGATGTGCTCTACGTAGACAATACAAAGCTGTTTAACATCTTGCCTGCTAATGCCAAAGAAGATAGGGTACACAAACTCGATAGCATGCGAATGCTTTTAGCAAGTAATGCCATTATCTATCTGCCAGTTACAGCAGAGGCTTTGGCTAGTGTGCAGCATACGGCATTGAAATTGAAAGAAAACAAAGGTTTTGAAGGTAGAACCAACTTTGAGTTAACCGACAAAGAACCGTTCTTTGCGCCATACAGCATCCAACTTAAAGACGATTGTTATGCTAGCTACACGCGTAAGGCAACCTCGCGAAACATGGGTCGTGTAGATTACGCCACCCTTGTGTTGCCCTTTGGCCTAAGCGTTACTCATAAGGGCGTGCATGCCAACACCGTTGGTACTCAATGTGAGTTCCGCATGGGTAAGATACAAGATAACTCTTTTACATATAAGGCCAAAGACAAAGCAAACCACGAAGGCGCTGATTATGGAGTTAAAGCCAAGCTTGCTTTCCTTGGAAAGGAAGGTAAGAGCTATGCCAATACGCCTTATATCATCAATATTGATAAAGCCTACGGTAATGGTGACGTGTCGTTCGTAGCCACTCAACCTGGTGCACTTATTGAGAAAACACCAGATGCTTTTGAAGGAATGGTTACAGGAAATGCAGCTAAGTGTCATATAGCTGGCCCTTACACCCAAATAAAGAGCAGTTATACCTATGCTGGCCATGTGATAGATAGAGCTTCAAACGACATGATATTCTATTTCTCCCTCAATAGATTTGTTCTGTCTGCCAATCTTAGGAAGGAAAAGAGTAAATTGTACCTCTTCCCATTCCGCTTTGTTTACTATGCCGACAATGGTCAGGCGCTCTTAGCTAAGGGAATCAACTCGTTTGGACTAACTTTCGACGAGGACGACAACCTAACGCCTACTGATATACAAGATGTGCAAGAAGAGATTGTGCTGAAAGTAACTGTTGGTGCAGGGTTGATAACAGCCGAAGCACGCAAAGATGCACCGCTTAGTGTGTTTAACTTGTCTGGACAGTGCGTAACGCGTACAATGATAAAGGCTGGCGAAACACGAACCATCCATCTCGCACCAGGCGTGTATGTGGTGAATGGTAAAAAGATGATTGTTAACTAATAATGATACAGCAATGAAAAAGAAAAAGTACATAATGCCTCGCGTACTGATGCTGAAACTTACTATTGAGACACAATTGGCCGCAGGCTCGTGGCAGTCAGACGAACCTGGAGCAAAGTCTGACAACTCGTTTGATGAGGATATATATCCCGATGAAGATGGTGGCAACACCTTGCCTCGTGTAGAATAATCATTAAGGTGGGTTTGCGATGGATGTCGCAAACCCGCTTTTGTTTTCTGCCCACGTAGTAATCTGCAACAGCCACGTATCTATGCGCAGCGCTATCAAGAGACAATGTGCAAGACAATCATGCAGAAATCTGCGCCACAGCCATGTTCCAATACACAGCGCAACCATGTTCCAATGCACAGCGCATCCACGTATCCATCCTCAACGCAGCCAAGTGGCTTCTCGCAACGCAAAACTCAGCAGCGATAAGCACACAAAAAAGTGCAAGAGGCGCTTATGCCTCTTGCACTTTCTTTATTATTCGTCTTAAAGAGTAAAGCTTACAGCAAGGCTTTGAATTTAGCATCCAATGTTTCCTTGTTGGTAGCACCCACAAACTTATCTACCAGCTGTCCGCCTTTGAAGAACAAGATGGTGGGAACGCTACGTACTCCAAATTCTGATGCGATTTCGTCGTTCTCTTCTACGTCGCATTTTCCTACAACAATCTTACCATCGTAGTCAACTGCCAGTTCCGAGATAACAGGGCCAAGCATTTTGCAAGGTCCGCACCATGTTGCCCATAGGTCAACTACCAATGGCAATTCGCCATTCTTGTAACTCTCAAAGTTTTCTGTTGTGATTTTTACTTCCATAATGATGTATTCCTTTCTTATTTGTTACTAATCTATTTTTGGGTTTGTTTTGTATATCTTCTTTTAGTGCAAACACTGTGCCATAAAATGTTTGTTAAGTCTATTCCTTTTTCTTTCCAATTGGTTTAAGTGTTGCAAAGTACACTCATTGTACACAATACGTGTTGGCGAGTGAGTTTCTAGGCGGTGTTTTGTTACGTGTCAGCCATGTGCAATAATGCCATGTGCAATAATGTCATGTGCAATAATGTCATGTGCAGCTGTCAGTTTAATCCAAATCGGTCGTTAAAGCCTAAACAGATTTTGTTTTATTGTCGAGCAGATTGCCTGTCTTTGTAACGTAGGGTAGCGGGTTACGCCTAGTTGCAAAGGCATACAAGATGCCGACAAGAAAATAAAAGATGTTAGGAAACAACACAAAAACAATAGTTCTGGAAACATTGTGGTCTAACGACCGATTGGGGGTTAATTCACCTTATAGTTCATATTGGGGTCGCCCTCCACGTAGTTCACCAGTGTGCGTTCCACTCTTATTGGTGGAATGTTCGACCTAAGCAGTAGCGTGTTGTGTGTTTCGGTGTCGAACACCTCAAAATACAATTCTGTTTGTCCAGGCGAGTCGCTCACCATTGTCACAATGTCGTTCACCATTCTTTGGTCGATGTGCCCGCTGTCTACCATTATCGTAAATCGCTGCACACGTTTTTCAAATGTTGTTTGCAAGTATTCTATGTTCAGCACCTGCAAGTCAACAAACTTACTTCCCTCATATTTCTGTGTAAACTTGCATTTCACAAAGAGAGTGCGGCCCACTTCGAACATACCGTTCCATCGTCCCCATTCCTCTCCAAAGAAAGCCAGTTCGCCCGAACCCGAATAATCTTCGATGGTAACAAAGCCACAGGGCTTGCCAGTCTTGGTTACAGCCGAGCGGGTGTTGGTAACCATGCCTGCAAATGTCACTTCAGCCTTTTTCAGCAGTTCCATTTTGTTTTCCAATTCGTTGCATCCAGTGTTGCACATGGCGTTGAGCACAATCTTATAATCGTCTAAAGGGTGTGCCGAGAGATAAATACCCACCAGATCGCGTTCTTTGTTAAGGCGTTCTATGCTGCTCCATCGTTCGGCTTGTGGCACTGGCGGCGTTGCCACTTCCACGGCATTGCTTTCGCCGAAGAGCGAATTGCGCATTTGCTGTTGTTCCATTTGGAAGAGCTGACCGTAGCGTGTGATGTTGTCGATAAAGGTTGCACCCTTGTTGTCGGTGCCGAAATAGCTCTCGCGTGCAATGCCCAGACTGTCAAAGCCGCCACTAAGCGCCAAGCTTTCAATGGCCTTTTTGTTCACAGCGCTAAGGTTCACGCGTTGCACCATGTCAAACACCGAGGTGTATGGCCCATTCTTTTCACGTTCTTGTATAATGGCTTGTGCAGCTGCGTCGCCCATGCCTTTGATAGCACCGAGTCCAAAACGTATCTCGCCATGTTTATTAACACTAAATTTTATGCGCGATTCGTTTACGTCGGGACCAAGTGTTTTGATGCCCATTGCTCGGCATTCGTCCATAAATTTGGTGATATCAGAAATATTAGCAAGGTTTCGGCTCATCACGGCAGCCATATATTCGGCTGGATAATGCGCTTTGAAGTAGGCCGTTTGAAAAGCCACCCACGAGTAGCATGTGGCATGACTCTTATTAAAAGCATACGAAGCAAACTTCTTCCAGTCTTCCCAAATCTTGTTGAGCACTTCCTTTGGGTGTCCGTTTTTCATTCCGCCCTCATAGAACAGTGTCTCCAACTTATCCATCTGTGCAATAAGTTTCTTACCCATGGCCTTTCTTAGCGTGTCGCTTTGTCCGCGAGTAAAGTTGGCCAGCTGCCTAGAGAGCAACATCACCTGCTCTTGATACACCGTGATACCGTACGTATCTTTGAGATACTTCTCCATGCAAGGGATGTCGTACTTCACTTTTGAGGGGTCGCGTTTGCGCTCAATAAAGTCGGGTATGTAGTCCATTGGCCCTGGGCGATATAGCGCATTCATGGCAATGAGGTCTTCGAAGACCGATGGTTGCAGCTCGCGCAAGTATTTTTGCATACCAGCCGACTCAAATTGGAATGTTCCAATCGTTCTTCCTTCGCAATACAGCTGGTAGGTTTTCGGGTCATCAATGGGTATTTTCTCCAAGTCGATGGTCTTTCCCGTAGATATGCGCACGTTTCCACGGCTTCTTTCAGGATGGAAAGCGTCTTCAGTCCCAAGAAGTCCATCTTGATAAGTCCCGTTTCTTCGATAACGTGCCCGTCGTATTGAGTACAAAGCAGCTTATGTCCAGGGTCGGCTTTGTCTTCTGCTGTCGAAACAGGCACCCAGTCGCTAATGGCGTCGCGGCAAATAATGGTACCACAGGCGTGAATACCCGTTCCGCGCACTGTTCCTTCAAGCATTTTGGCATACATCATGGTGTTGCGCAGGCCCTCATCGGCCGATGCTTCAGCTTCGCGCAGTTCGGGAATGGCCTTAATGGCATTGGCCACACTCATTTTCAAGCCATCGGGCAATTTGTCGGGGATTAGCTTACACAAGTCGTTTACAATCTTGAGTGGCACTTTTTCCACACGTCCAACGTCTTTAATCGAGTTTTTCGTGGCCATTGTTCCATAGGTAATGATGTGCGCCACCTTGTCGTGTCCGTATTTATCTTCCACCCATTCCAGCACGCGCCCGCGTCCGTCGTCGTCAAAGTCGGTATCAATATCAGGCAACGAAATACGGTCGGGGTTAAGAAAACGTTCAAACAGCAAGTCGTATTTTATGGGGTCTATCTTTGTTATGCCCAAACAATAGGCCACAACCGAGCCTGCTGCCGATCCACGTCCCGGCCCAACCATCACGTCCAATTCGTTTTGTGCCGTGTTGATAAAGTCTTGCACGATGAGGAAGTAGCCCGGGAAACCCATTGTTTTCATAATGTGCAATTCGAAGTTTACGCGTTCTCGCACCTCTTCGGATAGGGGGTCGCCATACAAGCGCTTAGCGCCATCGTAGGCCAGTTTAGCCAGATAGTCGGCTTCAAACTTAATTCTGTATAGCTTTTCGTATCCGCCCAGCTTTTTAATCTTCGATTTGCCCTCTTCGGGTGGCAGTTGGTTTTCGCCGTTTTCGTCGCTCGTAAACTCGTCGTAGAGTTCTTGTTCTGAGATGCGTTCTCGCCATTGTTCCTCTGTTCCAAAGTCTTCGGGTATGGGGAAGAAGGGCATGATGGGCGAATGGTCGATAGAGTAGGTTTCCACCTTGTTCAAAATCTCCACCGTGTTGCGCATGGCCTGTGGCAAATCGCCAAACACCTCATTCATTTCTTCGCGCGTTTTAAACCACTCTTGCTTTGAGTAGAGCATGCGTGTGGGGTCGTCTAGGTCTTTGCCCGTCGACAAGCACAGCAGGTGGTCGTGTGCTTCGGCGTTCTCTTGGTCCACAAAATGCGCATCGTTCGTGCATACCACCTTGATACCAAATTCTTCTGCCAGTTCCAACATCACCTTATTGGCGCGCTGTTGCAGCGGAAAAGCCTCGCGATTGGCGCGGATGTGCGGGTCTTTCACCTCATGTCGTTGCAATTCCAGGTAATAATCATCGCCAAACACACGGTGATACCATTGCGCGGCCTCGCGTGCGCCCTCCATATCATTTCTTAAAATCTTGCGCGGAACTTCTCCGGCGATGCATGCCGAGCAAACAATAAGTCCCTCGTGATAAGTCTCAAGGTCTTCGCGGTCGGTTCTTGGGCGCATGTAATAGCCGTCAACCCATGCCCTCGACACCAGTTTTATCAAGTTTTTTTATATCCCGTGTAGTTCTTTGCCAGCACAATAAGGTGGTAACCACTCATGTCTCCGTTCTCCTTCACCTTGTCTGTTTTGCGATGTCTTGCCACATACATCTCGCAGCCAATGATGGGTTTAAATTCGGGTAACCCTTCCTCTTTGCGCTTTCCGTTAACCTTTTTGCAATAGTTAAAAAACTCTTTTGTGCCGAACATGTTGCCATGGTCGGTAAGGGCCATGCCACTCATGCCGTTAGCAATAGCCTTATCTACCAGGCGTTGTATGCTCGATTGCCCGTCTAGAATAGAATAATATGTGTGTACGTGAAGATGAACAAAGTCTTCCATTTTGTCTTTCTTGTTTCCTGCATAATTAAATTTCAGCTTCAAAGTTACGCCATTTAATCCACATCAGCAAGCGAATGCAAAAAACAATGTTCTAAAAAGGCGTTGCTGCATGGTCTTAAATTCTGTTCTCGCAGGCGTAGCATGATGCTAGCACATGGTTGCTTGCATGGATAGGGGGCGAAAAAAAACATAAAAAAGTGAGCACGTGTTTATGGTGTTAGAGATTTATTACTTAACTTTGCAATGCTAAAGATGAAGAGAACAACAAACATAATACTCTCTTTCATACTCTCTTTAATGATTGTGTGGATTGGTTCGGGCATCATGACCGTGGTGTGCGAACATACTGGTAGTGTGTCTGTTGCCCATCAGTCTTCTAAAAGACATTGCAATGATGCCGATGCCAACCATTGCATGAGGCTGCAAATAAGAACCTTGTCGCCTACAGACATGGTGCCAACTGGTTTTCATCATCTGCAGCCCGTGTTGCTTTCGTTGCTTCCGCAGCTTGTAACGCACTACGATTTATTGCCTTTGCCTGTTTGTGCAAGGGCATCTTGGAGAATGTCGCACCCGCTTGTGCATGGTACCAAACGGCAATATCTCCGGTTACTTACAACACTTTTAATTTGATTTTGTTGTTTCCCGTTGCTTTAAATTTAAGTAATGGAAGGCCTTTTGTGCCTTTTTGCGTCATGCAAGAAGGGATAATTGTGTCAAATTATCAACGCTATTGATACCAAATCCTCGCCTTATGCTGTGGGTTGTTTAGCTTGTGCACGCAAGCGTCTAGTCTTATGGACAACCATTATCTGTCTTTAATCTGTTTTTGATTAGGTCGCTAGGGTAGTAGTAGGCGCAAAGTCTCACCAGTTTTTGCAGCCGTGGTTTGTGGTATCATCAACTTTATAAACAACAAAATCAAACAAAATGAATAAAATGATATATTTATCGGGCATCTCACTTCTGTTTGTTATGCCTGTGGCAGCACAGCAAGTAACCGCCGATACTGCTGCAATAATGAAAGAACACACCCTGTCTAACGTCACCATTACAAGTCGTAAGGCAACCATGCGCTCGCTTAAAGGCGCACTTAATGGCAAAGACATCTCGCGCGACGAACTTTTTAAGGCCGCTTGCTGCAACCTTGGCGAGAGCTTTGTGACCAATCCTTCGGTAGATGTAAACTACACCGATGCCACCACCGGTGCTAAGCAAGTAAAAATGTTGGGCTTGAGTGGTACTTATGTGCAAATGCTAACCGAAAATCTGCCTAATTTTCGTGGTGCTGCATTGCCTTATGGCTTGGGCTATGTGCCTGGAAACTGGATGAAAAGCATGCAGGTGAGCAAAGGCAATTCGTCGGTGAAGAATGGATACGAAGCCATGACCGGACAAATAAATGTGGAATATGTAAAGCCCGAAGACGAAAAAGGACTGTCGTTAAATCTCTATGGCAGCACCATGGGGAAAGTTGAAGCCAATGCAGATGGCAACATTCACATCAACGGCAATAAAAATCTTAGCACAGAAATATTGGCGCACTTCGAGAATAATTGGAACCACAGCGATGGTAATGGCGATGGATTTCAAGACGACCCCCAGGTTAAACAGTTCAACTTGCAAAACCGCTGGTTCTGGAAAACGGGCAACTACATGCTACATGCTGGCTTGTCGCTTTTAAAAGAAGACCGAACCAACGGGCAAGTAGCTGGAGCTTTGCCCTTGTATGGTGGCACACCACCTTACCGAATTGACATTGGCACACAGCGATACGAGGCTTATATGAAACATGCCTTTATACTTAATGCCGCGCATGGCACAAACATCGCCTTACTGGCTAACGCAACTCTGCATAAGCAAGACGCACTTTATGGCATAAAACAATATGATGTGAACGAGAAAAGTGCCTATGCATCGCTAGTGTTCGAAACCGATTTCACACCCAAACACAATCTCTCTGCCGGTTTGAGTCTTAATCACGATTATCTGCGCCAAAGCCTAACTTTGCCTTAGGTGCTGTTGCTGCCAATTATGGCAATCTCTATCCCATGGAACGTGGCTTAGAAAGCGAGACAACACCTGGCGCATACGTGCAATACACTTACAATCTCAACAATCATCTCGTGGCGATGGCTGGCTTGCGCTTAGATCATAGCAATGTGTATGGCACATTCTTTACGCCGCGTTTTCACCTTAAATGGATGCCTGCACACCTTCTCACCGTTCGTCTTTCGGCTGGCAAGGGTTATCGTAGCCCGCACGCACTGGCCGAAAACAATTACTTGATGGCTTCTGGGCGTCGGCTTATTATAGACAACTTGAAACAAGAAGCGGCATGGAACTATGGCAGTAGTCTAAGCTTTGTTATCCCTATAGGCAAACAGGCGCTTAAGCTAAACGTCGATTATTATTACACCCATTTCTTAGAGCAGGCTATAATAGACTACGACTCCAATCCTGAAGAACTGCGCATAACCAATCTTAATGGTAAAAGCTACTCGCACACTTTCCAAGTAGATGCTTCGTATCTTTTCTTCAATAGTCTTGAGCTTACAGCGGCCTATCGTTATAATCTCGTTAAAACCACTTATGGCCAACAACTTTTGTGGAAACCATTGCAAAGTAGGTATAAAGCTCTGCTCACTGCTAGCTACAAAACACCGCTTGCACTATGGCAGTTTGATGCAACGGCGGTGTTGAATGGGGGTGGCAGAATGCCACAACCTTACACCATGGCATCGGGAAATCTCTCGTGGCAGCCCAATTTTAAGGCTTATCCACAGCTTAACGCGCAGGTTACGCGTTATTTCAAACATTTCTCGGTGTATGTGGGTGGCGAAAATCTCACTAATTATAAGCAACATAATCCCATTATTGGCTTTAGTAATCCATGGGCTAACAGCTTTGAACCCACAATGGTTTACGGGCCCGTTCAAGGTGCGATGGCTTATATTGGCATTCGAATTAATCTGGGGCAACGCCTTTAATGGCACAGTAGCGCTAATGCCGCAATACTGAATGTTTAGTGCCTGTCCTTAACAATTCCTTTGAATCATAAAACAGAATAAATATCATCACTAAGGGTGGGTGTGCTGAGCGCTAGTTCGGCCACCGCCCATAAACAAACAAAGACATGAAGAAGTTATTTTTTACGATGCTGCTTTTTATGGTAGCCATGATTGCAGCCGCCAAGGATTTTAAAACCGTTGTGTTTACCACCACTCCGCAGATGCATTGCCAAAGTTGCGAAGCCAAAATTAAAGGCAATCTCCGCTTTGAAAAAGGGGTGAAAAATATTAAAACAGATGTTGAGGCCCAAAAGGTTTACATAACCTTCGACCCTAAAAAGACTACTGAAGTGAAATTGCAAAAGGCATTCGAGAAGTTTGGTTATAAGGCTGAAAAAACCGATAAAGATGCCAAGATTCCCGTACATGGCGACGAACAATGTGAGAATATGTAGTAAACCCTCTAAAAAACTACGCTCCATGTAAAAGCTGTCTGAACAAAATATGCTAAGACGGCTTTACATCGGGGCGTTTTTTATTCCTCTTTAATTGTTGTTTTATTCTTGTTTATAGTAGCTGGCTTTGGAGAAATGTAAAATATATGGCAGATATTTTAACATTGTGAGTGGCTTTTTTATCACCAACTGCCAACTCGCTCGCAAATGATCCATTCTCGCGAGGGGTTGTTTGTATAAAAAGAAGTTGGATGGTGCATCTTAGTAAAGCGGATTTTAGAAGAGGTAAACCGTGTTTTTTATGAATTTTCGAGCTATTTGCACCAAAATGCGATGCTAACTCCTACAAAATGCAGTGCTATCTCCTACAAAATGCGGTGCTATCTCCTACAAAACGCGGTGCTATCTCCTGCAAAACGCAAGGTAAAATGCAGCAAAACGCAGAACAAAATGCTATGTTTTGCAGATCGTAGAGATATTTTTTGTCTAAAAAATGATACGTGGATTACGTGTTTTTGGACTGAAAAGTGGCGTAAAAAGTGGGTTTTTACCACTAAAAAGCGGTTTTTGGGGAGGCGAAAAATAGCGAATCAAACGCCAAATAGAACGTCCAAAAGCTGCAAAAAGGCGGTTTAGTGCTTAAAACTGATGTAAAACAAAACGTAAATGTTGGAGATTTGGACAAGATATTGCACTTTTTAGCCTTAATTTTCTCTAGAATTTTTATTTTTAAAAGTATGTTTTGTAAAATAATAATACTGAATTTAACAAAGTCGATAAACGTATGTACTTGCAAATAGTGGCTATGCTTTTAGTGGGTTTAAGCATAATGCTATTTTTCTAGATGCTTTTGTTCAGAATGGTTTTATTGTTCATGGTTAATTGAAGGGGATTGTGCAAGTAACAAACGCGATGAAGATTGCAGTTTGTGCAAGATGGAGACTAAACATAAGTTGGCAAACCCTCGTGTAGTGTTGGGCAATGGTGTTCTTTGCTGGCTCGACACTATTAGCCGTCAAAGGCGTGTAAGACCATTACGTAAATAATAGGTTTGCATTTATTTTCTTGCGCCCATAGATTTGTTGTTCTCCAAAAACCTGTAAAACTCCATCCCTTTCTCGTTAAATTTGCCTATTTATCGTTCAATGTGTGAAGAAAATGTTACACGCACTTGTCTAATGCGTTAAAAATCATTATCTTTGCATCCAAATAAAAAAGCAACAACCACCAATGGTCAATAAAATAAAGAAACTAAAGAAACTAAAGAAGATAAGAATACACCGCGAAGGCACTGAAACACTGCTGCTTGGAGGAGTTATACTGATAGTGGTAGCATCACTTTTATGGATGCTTTTTGAGTGTAAAGTGGCCTTTTGGTCGTTTTTGGTGATATACGGCATAGCCTATGGCATCATCATTAACTTCTTTCGCTGTCCCATCCGTGTATTCAATGGAGAGACAGAGAAGGTGGTTGTGGCTCCTGCCGATGGCAAGATTGTGGTGATTGAAGAAGTAGACGAGAACACCTACTTCCACGATCGCCGTATCATGGTGTCTATTTTTATGAGTCTCTTTAATGTACACGCCAACTGGTTCCCAGTTGATGGTAAGGTTAAAATGGTGGAACACAAAGACGGAAACTTTCATAAGGCATGGTTGCCTAAAGCAAGTGAGGAAAACGAACATGCCGATGTGGTGATTACTACCCCCGAAGGCGTGGATATTCTCTGCCGTCAGATTGCTGGAGCCATGGCTCGACGCATTGTTACCTATGCCAAACCAGATGAAGATTGTTATATCGACGAACATCTAGGTTTTATCAAACTGGGTTCGCGCGTTGACGTGTTCCTGCCTTTGGGCACCGAAATATGCGTAAAGATGGGGCAACTAACCACGGGCGACCAAACCGTTTTGGCCAAGCTTAAATAATATGGAGCACCGCTAATGGCTAACATCATCACACGCCATATACCCAATACTATTACCTGTTGCAACCTTATCTCGGGTTGCGTGGCCATCATGGCTGCCATATACGGCGACCTAAAGATGGCCATGCTCTTCATTGTGGTTGGAGCAGTGTTCGACTTCTTTGATGGTATGGCAGCTCGCTTACTTCATGTTTCTTCGCCCATTGGTAAAGAACTTGATTCGCTTGCCGATGTCATCACCTTTGGTTTAGCTCCTTCGGTGATGCTTTTTCAAGAACTTTCAATATTAGAATATCCCTTTGGTAGCATTTATCGCTGGCAATTTTCTGGCGTAGTGCCATATGTTGCCTTCCTCATGGCAGCCTTTTCGGCCCTGCGTTTGGCAAAGTTTAATGTAGACGAACGACAGGCAACATCGTTTATCGGCTTGCCCACACCAGCTAATGCCTTATTTTGGGGCTCGCTTCTTTTGGGGCTCGATAGGCAGATGCAAGCTCTTAATTGGGCACCAATGGCTCTTATCTGCTTAATGCTGTTAAGCTGTTGGTTGTTAGTGGCCGAACTGCCAATGTTTGCACTCAAGTTCAAACAATGGGGATGGAAGGGTAACGAGATAAAATATATCTTCGTGTTGAGCTGTATTCCCTTGCTCATTATATTTAAGGTGTTGGCCTTTGCCATCATCATTGCATGGTATGTGGTGCTTTCTATTTATGTAAACGCCACTAAAAAACAATAGGCATGGAATTTATATTTAAGTCGATAGGTATTGGCTTGCTATCGGTTTTGGTTATTTTGTTGGTGGTTTTTTTATTGGTGTTCAGACGCATCATCAAGTCTGTTCGTCAAGCAATGCGCACATTCAACAATGCCACAGCTACAAATACCAATGCCCAATCAGCACAACGTGCAGGCAAAGAAGGCGAAGTGATTATAGACCATCGCACTTCTCAACGTATAAACCAAAAGATATTTGAACAAAACGAAGGCGAGTATGTAGATTTTATTGAAGAGAAGTAGCTCGCCACCATAAACAAATGTGTAACTGCTCACAAGGCAGTTTTAACACCATATATCAATGAAAGTAAGTGATTTTCTAAATAAAAAGGTGGCTACTAAGGGACTTTCGTTCGAGGTGCTGCCCCCATTAAAAGGCAACGGAACGGCACAACTGTTTCGTACCATTGATAAATTGCGAGAATTTAATCCCAATTACATCAACATAACCACGCACAACAGCGAGTTTGTGTATCGTGAATTGGACAACGGACAATACGAACGCGATCGCATTCGTCGACGCCCTGGAACTATTGCCATTGCTGCTGCCATTCAGCAACGTTATGGCATACCCGTTATTCCGCACGTTATTTGTAGTGGCGCAACGGTTGAAAGTATTGAATACGAATTGCTCGACCTCCAGTTTCTTGGCATTCAAAACCTGCTTTTGCTGCGAGGCGACAAGGCTAGAGACGAACGAATGTTTACGCCAACAGCCAACGGACACGCACACACCACCGACTTGATTGCACAGGTGAACCGATTTAATGAAGGCTTTTTTGCCGATGGCACACCTATGAAGCACCCCGGTGAAAGCTTTGAATATGGCGTGGCTTGCTACCCAGAGAAACACGAGGAAGCGCCCAACCTCGATATGGATATTGATTATTTGCTACAAAAACAACAGCTTGGAGCAACTTATGCCGTAACACAGCTGTTTTACGACAACCAAAAGTTTTTCGACTTCGTGGAAAAGGCTCGCCAAAAGGGGGTTACCATCCCCATCGTGCCTGGCATTAAGCCTTTTGCCAAACTGTCGCAACTTACGGTTATACCCCGCACCTTCCATTGCGACCTGCCTACTGCGCTGGCTAGCGAAATAGTTAAATGTAAAACCGACGACGACGCACGTGCCTTGGGTGTGGAATGGGCAACACAACAGTGTCGCGAACTCTACCAACACGGTGTGCCTGGAATACATTTCTACACGGTGTCGGCAGTTGATTCTATTTATGAGGTGGCCAAAAATATTTTATGAACTGGAACGATGTGATAGGGCAAGACGACGTTAAGCGTAGGCTTATAGGCATGGTGCACCACAATAGGTTGCCTCATGCGCTGTTGTTTTGTGGCCCTTCAGGAAGCGGGAAAATGGCCATGGCTCTGGCTTTCGCATCGTATTTGCTTTGCGAAAACCATACTCAAGGCAATCAGCCTTGTGGGCAATGCGCCTCGTGTGCCATGATGCGCCGCTTCGAACATCCCGACTTGCATTTTGCGTTTCCTGTTATTCGGCCCGCTGGCACGTCTAGCGAACATAAAATGAGCAGTGAAGACTTTGCACCCGAGTGGCGCGAGATGCTGCAAAAACACTCTATCCCACGATGGACCTGTGGCTTGAACAAATGGATGCCGCCAACCAACAGGCACAAATGGGCGTGGGCGAAAGCGATTTGTTGATGAAAAGACTCGGCATGAAGTCGAGCCAAGGCGGATATAAGGTGGCTGTGGTGTGGATGGCCGAACGTATGAACCAGGAATGCGCCAATAAATTGCTTAAACTGCTTGATGAACCACCAGCGCAAACGCTCTTCATCCTTGTGTGTCATGAACCCGAACAGCTACTCGAAACCATCAAAAGCCGAACCCAACGCCTAGACCTGCCACCGATAACTGTGGCCGACATGCAGCAGGCGCTTGTGGAAAGACGCAATATCAACGCCGACGATGCTCGCCGAGTGGCACGACTGGCCAACGGTAGCTGGACTAATGCCCTGGCAGAGCTTAACGCCGACAACGAAAACAAATTGTTTCTCGACATGTTTATCATGCTCATGAGACTGGCTTATCAACGCAACATCCGCGAATTGCGCCGATGGAGCGATGCTGTGGCTGCTTATGGGCGCGAAAAACAAAAACGAATGCTCACCTATTTTGCTCGCCTGATGCGCGAAAACTTTATGTTTAACTTCGGCATCGACGACCTAGTGTATATGTCTCGAGATGAAGAAAACTTCGCCAAGAACTTCGCTCGCTTTGTTAACGAACAAAATATTGTGGAGATTTCTGAACTTATAGACCGTTGCATTCGCGACATCTCGCAGAATGCCAATGCCAAAGTGGTGTTCTTCGACTATGCCGTGAACATGATTCTCTATATCAAAAAGGCATAAAGGGCCGCCACGAGCTGGCCTACATCTTATATAACCTGCTTTAATGGCTGGTATAGGGCATGGCAATGCCTTCATCAAATTGCACTCTCCGGCACTTCTTCGCACGATAAAGGCGAAGTTTGGGCCGCCAACATATAAACAATACGAACAAATGGATTATAAAAATATGAAATTCAAGGTGGCCAACGGCAGCGACCGCGGACTGTGTTGCGGCGGATGTTGCAGGTCGGACCACCAACTGAATACCTACGACTGGTTGGCCGACGTGGTGAACGACCCCGATAAAACCGACCTTGTTGAGGTGCAATTCAAAAATACACGCAAAGGATATTATCATAATGTGAACAACTTGCAACTCACTAAGGGCGACATCGTGGCAGTAGAAGCAAGTCCTGGACACGATATTGGCGTGGTTACGCTTACGGGAAGACTCGTGGCTTTGCAAATAAAAAAAGCCAACTTGAAGTCGGCCGATGATATCAAACGCATCTACCGACTGGCAAAGCCCGTTGACTTGGATAAGTATGAGGAGGCAAAAAGTCGTGAAAACGACACCATGATACAAAGCCGACAGATAGCAAAAGACCTGGGATTGAAAATGAAAATAGGCGATGTGGAATATCAAGGCGATGGCAATAAGGCCATTTTCTACTATATTGCCGACGAACGCGTAGACTTTAGACAGCTTATTAAGGTGCTGGCCGATACTTTCCACGTGCGTATAGAAATGAAACAGATTGGCGCACGCCAAGAAGCGGGACGTATTGGCGGAACAGGACCTTGTGGAAGGGAACTGTGCTGCGCCACTTGGAACAAAAATTTTGTCTCGGTTAACACCAATGCTGCTCGCTTTCAAGATATTTCGCTTAATCCTCAAAAGCTTGCTGGTATGTGCGGTAAACTCAAATGCTGCCTTAATTACGAAGTAGACAATTACGTGGAGGCTGCTAAACGTATGCCAAGCAAAGAGATTTCGTTACACACGGTAGATGCCGAATACTTTGTTTTCAAAACAGATATTTTGGCGGGTACGGTTACTTACTCTACGGATAAAAACCTTGCGGCCAACCTCGTAACAATCTCGGCCGAGCGAGCTAGAACGGTTATCGAAATGAATAGACGTGGAGAGAAACCTGATGTGCTGGAAGAAGAACGTCACAGAAAACCTGCCGACAAACCCATTGACCTCTTGGCCAATGCCGACCTGAGTAGGTTCGACAAAAACAAACGGCCCAAACGTCAAAACAACAATAAACAGAAAGCTGATAAACGCGAAGGTGCTGCTCCTCAAAATGGGCAACAACCACGGAAGGAACAACCGCGACAGCGCGAACAGCAGCCCGAAAGACGCAAACAAAAACCACAGCAGCGTGCTCAAGAGGGCAAAAACGATAACAACGCTAATCGGCCCCGCAGAGAAAACCAAAGAAGGCAGGGCTCGCAGCCTGGTAATGGTCAACAGCAGAAATAAGAATAGCAAACCCATGAAGCGTTTATTGTACAGCGCATTGGTGGCCCTTGTGGTCGTCATGATGAGCGCATGCAGCATAGACACCGTCTACCATCGATACAGTCACACATCGGTGAGCGGATGGGAGAAAAACGACACCCTGAAGTTTTATGTGCCTCGGCTACGTCAGGGTGGCGTTTTTGCCCAGCAATTAGACGTGCGCATCAATGGCGCTTACCCTTTTACAGCTGCCACGCTTATTGTTAAGCAGCGCATAGTGCCCGGAAACGCCGTGCTAACCGATACCGTCAATTGCACGTTTAGCAAACCCGATGGCACAAGGCTGACGCGTGGTATCAGCTATTACCAATATAGTTTCCCCATTGCCAAACCCGATTTGCGCGAGGGTGATAGCTTGGTGGTGAGCATTTATCACGATATGAAACGCGATATGCTGCCAGGTATTTCGGATGTGGGCTTGTATATCAGTCGTGTTAGCTATTTGCATAATGTGCTGTATAAATGAGGTGAGTTCCTTAGTCTGCTTGAATTTATCTGGTTATAAGTTCTCGTCTGTTAAGACTTTCCCCCTTTTTTATAAACTCATAAGCTTATGGTTGGTGTGTGTTATGATAAAAACTCAGACGCAAAAAAGAATAAAGCACATAACTTAAATACGTAAAAACCCAAACGCCACACCTACTAAAAAGCGGATGTGGCGTTTGGGTTAGAAAATCAAACATTCAGTGTTGTTAAGGGCAATTGTATCAAATAAAGTCTTTAACTTTGCATGATAAAAGTAGAATTTAATGGGAACACAAAAGTTAGCAACGACAATCGACGAACAAATCAAAAAGCTTAGGGAACGCTACATGGACATTAGCGACGAGAAAAAAGCCAAAGAAAACCTTTTGGATATTGGTTATTATAGGTTAGGATTCTATTGGTTTCCATTCGAAAAGAGCTATCCTAGGAAGAGTAATCGTACACATAAATTTAAACAAGGTACGAAGTTCGAATATGCCATACAACTATATTACTTCGATTTCGATTTAAGAAATATCTTTCTTCGTTACATAAGCAGGATTGAAATAAATTTCCGGACACAATTAATTTATATCGCATCCAACAGGTATAAAGACGATCCATGCTGGTACATAAACCCCCAATACGTCAAAAAGGATTTTATTGAGAGTCCATTATTTAAAAACGCGATTGCTGAAGCAAACAAAGAACCTGCTATTAAGTGGGATGCGAAATGCTATAATAGGAAATATGCACCAGCATGGAAAACCTTAGAGCATTTCACTTTTGGCTCAGTCATATCTTTATATGAGAATTTAAAGGATGGGAAACTAAAACATGATATCGCTTCTACATATGGAATACAATCTCCTAAGCAATTCTCTAACTATATCAATACGGTTAGAAGGTTGAGAAATTACTGCGCTCATGGGAAAGTTCTCTTTGACATGAAACTTCGCGAAGCAATAAGTAAGGGGCCTGCTGGCGATATGGGGAACAAGAAAACAACGCTTTTTGGTGCTTATCAAGTATTTAGATACCTATTGGGGAGAGTTTCAAACAATAGAGTTTTGAGAATGAAAGAAAAACTTTTAGATGCCTTTAAGAGGGTGAAGTATCAAGAAGTGAAAGATGTTATCTTTGCTAATTCGGGATTTAAGATTGAGGAAATCTAAAAATATATGGTTAAAGGCTTGCATATCGTAGAAAAATGAACTACCTTTGCAACGAACAAAAAGTGCACTTGTCTGCTATATGCTTTCATACTGCACTATAAAAGGGACTGAAAGAGGGGCTGCCTACATGGCAACCCCTCTACTTTTTGAATGGATGTTATGTTTTTGAACTTCTAAGTTCGGGTGTATTCTTAAAGCGTAGCTACATTTATGCCAATGGCAGTTGGCAGAGAGTGTTTTTCCAATGCTAAGCAGATGTATGGTATCCCACTGTTGAAGCTTGAATGGTTTTGCGCTTATTGTATGAAAAATACACGTCTCTTTTTATAATTTGATATAGCGATGGGTACGATTATTTTATGTATTGATGACGAATCGGATATGCCAATGGAGCTTAAGGTTTCCTTCCAAGATGTTTCTTTATCTGTTTCTAAAAATGCCCCACGTATCCTAAAGCATGCATAATGTATCTTTTCTCCCGTAAAGAGCGTAATGTATCCTTTTTGTTCAAGCTGTTTAAATACCAGATTAAATTCGTTTATAAATGCTTGGCAGTCGCTGAATGTGTCTTCACTGTGTCCGAATGCCAGCCCATAACATTTTTCGTATGCATTGTTTGTTATCGGAATGTATGGACATGAGGCGTAAACACTATTAATAAACAACTGTATATTGCTAAGGTTTACGGTGATAGTGTCTTGTTCTGTGGCTGCAGCGAAAACGAGTGGGTATTGTTTTCCGTCTAAATTTGTTGTGAACTCAACATAGGTATAATCGCTTGCATGCAAAGACTGTGAACCTTTTTGAGCATGCCAAAAGGCAACGTTGAAGGTGAATAGCAATGAAACAATAAACTTCATAACTTTATTTGGGATGAACTAAAAACTGTTGAACATGTTCCGGTAATAGTGCTTTTGACTCCTTGTAGGGATATTGTTAGGTTTGTTTCTACACGTAACTGATCTTTACGATCTGCTTTGTGGAAAGATTTAGAAGAACTGTTATATTGTCGTTTCTTTTTCTGCTCTTATCTTTAGCAAGAGAAATAATGGTTATTGCTTTCGGTGGGCATATCGCACTAAGTGTACCATCGTTAGGGTAAATGATGTAGTTGTACTTAAATAGGTTAACTAAGACATAGACGTCTCTATCTTTTTTGTAGGCTAGATATTGCCTATAATATAGCTCTATGTTAGGTGACGGAGTCGTTGGGTTTGCTTTTTCCCACTTTGTTGTGTCCATAATGATTGCCTTTATTGTGGCAATTTCTTTATCAGAAAGTTGATAATATGACCTTTGTGAGTTGTAGAATGGGGTTTGGTCGTCGTAACTGGCATCGTGACGCATGAGTATGTCGCGGCATTCATTCAATTCCTCTGTTGCATATATCCTCACTTTAATAGGCGTATTCTTTCTTTCAGGTCCTTTTTTAGAGCTGAAGTTACAGCTAGCGACAAGTAGAGAGGTCGCGATTAATGCTATGTGTGTTAGTTTGTTCATGGCTTTTCTCTTTTCTTTATTAGAGTTTGAGACAGAATAATGTGGATTGGTAGAAAATGATTAGCAGTGCATAGTCTTTTTAAAAAAGAAAGATTGTTGTGCAGAGGCGCAGGAAACGTGTAGTGGTGGCTGTTCGATAAAGGCGCGGAGGAAGGCACTATGCGCAGAGAATAAAGGAGAGTGTGTTATAAGAATTGGTCCTTATAGGCTGTGAAACACCATACCCATGTCTTGGTTCGCTATGCATAGTTCCTTCAACCGCATGTGATTTAAAACGTCACCGTTCTACTTCCGTCAGCTTGTTCTTCTATTTTCACTTTTACGACATCGGCTGGCAGAATCTCTTCGATGAGTTCGGGCCACTCTAAAAAGCAAAGTGAGCCACTGTAAAAATAGTCTTCGTAGCCCATGTCGTACACCTCTTCGAGTTTTTAATGCGGTAGAAGTCGAAGTGGAAGATAGGTTTGGGTGTTTGTTCGCTGTGATATTCGTTTACGATGGCGAAGGTTGGCGAGGTGATAACATCAGTAACCCCCAGCTCTTCGCAGATGGCTTTGATGAAAGTGGTTTTGCCAGAGCCCATCTTTCCGTAAAAGGCGAACACCTTACCAGTGCTGATATTGTCGATAAATTGTTTGGCCACATGATGTATTTGGGCCAGAGATGTGATTGTAAGTGTCATTATTCGTTATGGGTTTTGTCTTTCCGCGGGTTCGTTTGTCCCTTGGTTAGGCGGTTTAATGCTTATTTATGTGGGTTGTTGTCGCTTCGAAAGTGTTGATTAGCGTCTGCGGCGCATGGTAACCAGAGGCACGAGCATCTCTTCCATGCTTATTCCCCCGTGTTGGAATGTGTCTTTGTAGTACGATACATAATAATTGTAGTTGTTGGGGTAGGCAAAGAAGCTGTTGCCAGTGGCAAACACGTAGCTGGTGCTGATGTTTGGCGATGGCAATTGTGCCTTGTGTGGCTCTTTAATGGTGAACACCTCCTTGGAATTATAGTTGAGGTTTTTGCCCAACTTATAGCGTAGGTTGGTGTTGGTGTTGCGGTCGCCTACAATTTTTACGGGTTTTGATGCGCGTATAGAGCCGTGGTCGGTGGTGAGCACCACGGTGAAATCGCTTTGCGAAAGCCGTTTGAAGAGGTCGGCCAGTATGGAATGGCGGGAACCAGCTGAGGGTTATGGAGCGGTAAGCCGACTCGTTGTTGGCCAGTTCGCGCACCATGCGTGATTCAGTTCTGGCGTGCGAGAGCATGTCGATGAAGTTGAACACCATCACGTTAAGGTGGTTTTGCGACAGTTGTGAGAAGTGTTCTAGCAGTTTTTCGGCATCTGCAGAGGTGTTTACTTTTGTGTAACTAAAGGTGTCGCGACGTCGATAACGTTCAATTTGGGTTTTAATGAGCAAGTCTTCGTTGAGATTTTTACCCTCAGCTTCGTCTTCATCGACCCATAGTTCGGGGAACATTTTGGCGATTTTGTTTGGCATCAAGCCACTGAATATGGCATTGCGGGCATATTGCGTGGCGGTGGGCAGAATGGAAATATACATGTCTTCGTCGATGTCGAAGAGGTCGCCAATTTCGCCTTCGAGCATTTTCCATTGGTCGTAACGAAAGTTATCGAGCACAACGAGGAACACTTTTTCGCCTTTATCAAGCAAAGGGAAGATGGAATGTTTGAAGAGGTCGGGGCTCATCACAGGGCGTCCGTTGGCAGTGGATGCCCCTTCGGCCACCCAGTTCAAGTAGTTGGTCTTTACGTATTTGGCAAATCCGTTGTTGGCTTCTTCTTTTTGTGTTATTAAAATATCGGCCATGCTGCTGCCCGTGTTGCTTAGTTCGAGTTCCCAGTGCACCAATCGGCGATAGACTTTGCGCCAATCGTCGAGAGTTTTGCAGTCCATTATCTGCATGGAAATGTCTTGGAAGTTTTGCTGATAGCCCGTTTGAGTCACTTCAGAAACAATCTCTTTTCGGTGAATATTTTTCTTTAGCGTGAGCAAAATTTGGCTAGGGTTAACAGGCTTGATAAGATAATCGGCTATTTTAGAGCCAATGGCCTGTTCCATAATATTCTCTTCTTCGCTTTGGTGCACATCACCACAGGTGTGGCGGGCTGTATCTCTTTGATGCGTTGCAGCGTTTCGAGTCCCGAAATGCCAGGCATCATCTCGTCTAGCATGATGAGGTCGAAGTTACGTTGTGTGCATTGGTCTAATGCATCCATGCCATTGGTGACGGTAACCACCTCGTAACCTTTTTTTTATAAAAATATGATGTGAGCCTTGAGTAGTTCAATCTCGTCGTCGGCCCATAAAATCAATCCGTTGTTCATTGTCTAAAATCCTTCTAAATCGTAATACTCATCATCGGGGTCGTTGTTTTTTTGCTTCTGTTTTGCAGGCGTTTTGTTGCTGTCTTGCTTAGCGCCAGACGTCTTTTTTGTATCGGGTTTCTTGCCCTTTTTATCCAAGTCGTCTTTAAAGTCAATGCCCGTATCCTCTTTTTTATCAGTCTTTGTAGGCTGCTTTGGGGTTTTGGCCTCTGTTTTGGTCGGCGTTTTGCCTTTTGACTGCGTGGGGGTATTTGTAGTTTTTGCTTTTGGTGTGGCCGATTGCTGTACCTTTGGTGTGGCAGTTGAAGAGCCTTGTTGTGCCTTAGGCTTGCTTGGTGCAGGGTCTTCAATCACGATTGTGCCATCGTCGGGTTGCTTTTTGGGGTTGTTTGGGCGTTTCAATCACGGTGGCATCGTTGTTGTTTTTGTTTGTTGCCCTTTGGTTGTTAGCACCTTGTTTGGGTTCGTCGGCGATGGGGTAGGTGTCGTCTTCGCGTTGCAAAGGCGTCTTTTCGTCGGGCACAATCAAATCGTTGTCCAGCGCGCGGTCTACCTCTTCGACGGTGGGGAGTCTTACAGGCGCTTCGGGTTGCACCACTTCGGTCGGTTCGTTGAGCAACTGGAAGGTGCTAACTTTTAGCGGTGCAAAATGTTTGGCGTAATATTGGTCGTAGTCGTCGAAACTAAATTCCCTGCCAAGTAGGCGCATGTTGTCTTCGCTAATAACGATAGAACGCCCATTTTTCAGTTTTTTAGTAATGGCCGTTTGGCGTTGTAGTTGGCGAGCATATTGCAAGGCCTCGTCGAAATTACGAAAACCGCTCACGGTCATTAAGCGTAACCCGTTGTCGGTTTCGGTACGTATCTCGAAGTTTCGCACCAGATAGTTGGTGAAATTATATTTAGCCAAGGCAAAAAGCAGTTGGTTTTCGTTCACCGAGTCGGGCTGATAGGCCAGCACGAAGAGGAAATTGGCGTTGCGATCGTTGCTAAACTGTTTACCTTTAAGACTATCTTCAGCGTTGGCGGCAGCCGTTCGGCGTTGCCAAACATTGTTAAGGTCGAACCCGCCCGCCTGTACTTGCTTGCCAGCCATTATGCCATTAACAATCATGGCAGCCATTTTACTGAGTTCGCTTTGCGGATATTGTTGCACCAGTGTTTGCAGACCTGAGGTGCAAGCATCGATGTTGCCATCGTGAAGCATAGCTAAAGCCTCCACAAAGAGGAATTTATCGCGATTGGCGCCATGCTTAAACTTGGTAGCCGATACTTGTGCATTGCGCCTAACAGTATTGTAGTCTTCGGCTTTAAAGGCATCGTAGGTGGCGGCATAGATAGAATCTTCAATATGTTCGCCACGTTGAGCGTTGGCAAAATAATATGGGTCGTTAACCAGTTCGGTAAGTTCGTGTTTGGGATAATGCTGCTTGAGCAAGTTGGAGTAGTGTTGTGCGGTGTTTTTTTCGCCCTTTTGCATGTAGAGCAAAAATAAGTGATAATACACCTGTGGCATCTTATCGAAGTGTGGATAAGCGTTGGTGAGTCTGCGTAAGGCCTTCTCAGAGAGGTTGAGAAGGTTGAGTTTATCTTTGAAAATAACGCCCGAGTGGAACAGCCCCTCGGTAAGAAGTTGGTCGGAAGCCTGGCGTTGTTCGGTTGTGAAAGGGATTTGGGCCAGATAGTATTCGCGTTTGTGGGGGTTGTTACCAGCAGTTTGCAAGGCACGTTGCATGGAGTCGCGGCGCGTTTCTTCGGCCACGAGCGAGTCTCTTTGTGCTTGCGGCATCTCGTTAGGAGCATTGTTCAGAGCCACGGCCGCTTTATTTAGTCGTTGCCAGTTATCAATATTGTCTCGTTTCCCCATTGTTTTTCGAAAGCCGCTTTGCCTTGGCTCACGGTAATGGGATTGTAGAAATACCATCCGCTACCTTGTTGTGAGCGTTGGGCGGGTGTCTGATTGTTTGAAATACTTGACGAGCCACTGTTTTGAGCAATGGTTTGTCTAGCAGTCTCTTGGTCTTGTGCGTCGCGTTCCTCCTTTTCTTTCTTTTTAAGAGCAGCTATAACGCGGTCGATGGTAGCGTTGCGTTCTGGTTCGGGCATTGTGGCAAGGCGTTGGAGTGAGTCTTGCAGTTGCACCGCTTCAATGTGAGGCACAAGTTCGTCGAGCACTTTCGAACGTTGCGAAAGCACTTCATAGTCGGTTCGTTCCTTGTCTAGCATGCCTAAGGCCTCGTTGTAGCATCGGCGAGCATCGGCAAAACGTTGTTTTTGCCAATACACATTGCCGAGTTTAAGCATCAGCACACCCTTTTCAATGCCGCTTCGTGTGGCACGTTTTCCACCGTTTTCGTAGGCCAAAATGGCGTTAGCCGTGTCGCCTTGAGCAAGGTATATGTTACCAATGGCGTAAAATACTTGGTCGAGATAGTCGCGATTATTGTCGTTGGTAGCCATTCGTCGCAGCTTGGCGATCATCTTTTTGGCTTGTCCTTGCGCTAGAACCTCGGTTTGTGCGATGCGTGCATTGAAGTCGAGTTCGTAAGAAGCGTGCATCGATGCCGCTTTTTTAAATGCCTTATAAGCTGCATCGCGGTTGCCTACAAGTCTTTGCAGCTGCCCCATCAAGAACCATTGGCGCGCCTTTTGTTTGCGTCGCATCTCATGTTTAATAACCTTTTGAAGATAGCTGATGGCTTTAGGCCACTCTTGCGCATGCAGATGATAGAGTGTGTGGGTGTAATCCCACTCTTTCACTGCGCGCCAGTCCATCGAGTCGCGGCTCATATTGCGGATAACATCTTCGGCATCGTACATCCATCCTTGCTGTATATAGGTTTTGGCTAGCCAGGCTCTGGCCTTGGCATAGATGTGTGGTTGAGTGCGATAGAGTCGAGCCATGTACGAGAATGTGGAAGCAGCCTGGTCGAAGTCGCCTTTATGAAATTGCGAACGGCCCATGAGCATCCACACGCGCCACATAAAGGGGTTGTATTCTTTTCGGTTTAGCCATTCGATGTCTCGTTGGGTTTTGCGCCTACTCTTGTCCCAAGTGGGGCGTCGCTTGATACTATGCAGCTGAATAGCCTTTTCGCTTTTGAGTATGGCTCGTTCGAAATTGCCTTTCCCCAGTTCTTTGCTATTTATTGCTCACCGTATATAGTGGTAGTAGCTCGGTGTAGTTATCATGATTGCCAGTTTCTTTCTCTAGCATACCATCGATGTAGGCCATGTTTCCGTTGTAGTAAACATTATAGCGCGTGTTGAACGACTGCCACCATCTACTGCGTGCCGTGTTCTTACTGGCTGAACAGGCGGCGAGCAGCAGCGCAAGGGCGAGCCACAATGCAAGGCTATATGTGAATTTAACGGGTTTCAAGTTGGCGTTGGCGTTTTTTTAGTACAACATTTGCTACCTTCAACAGGAGGTAGACCAGAATACTAACAAAGATGATGGAAGCACCTGAGGGAACATTGAGTGTATAAGAAAGAGCCAACCCCAGAAGGCAATCGGTCCAACCGATGGCAATGCTCCAAGCAATCATGCGCTTGAAGTTGTGGGTTATGACGTTGGCCGACATCTGTGGGATGGTTAGCAAACTGATGCTAAGCACAATACCCACCATGCGAAGCGTGGCCACGATGGTTAAGGCAATGAGCGTCATCATGAGATACTCAACAAACGCCACGGGTAAACGCTGAGAACGGGCAAAATTGGCATCGAAGGCCACACTTAATATGGTGCGATAGAGTAGCGCAAACACAGCGATGACCACCACAAGCAATGCGGTTAGTAGCCAAAGGTCGGCTTGCCCTACGGTGAGAATACTGCCAAAGAGAAAAGAAGGGAGGTCGGGCATGAAGCCCGGAGATAAGAAACAGCAGATGATACCAAGACTCATGCCGAACGTCCAGAAAACAGCGATGGCCGAATCTTCGCGTACATCGCCCCTATGCGTCATCCATTGCACACCGAAGGCACTGAGAACAGAAAACACCATGGCCGAGAGTATGGGGTTGACACCAAAGTAAACGCCCAAGCCGATGCCACCAAACGAGGCATGAGTGATGCCGCCACTGATGAATACCAGTCGCCTTGTAACAATGTAAGTGCCGATAAACCCGCACAGCACACTAGCCAAGAGCGAGCCTAAGAGGGCGTTCTGGAAGAAAGAATACGCTAATATGTCCATTTAAAAACTATCTCACACTTGCCTGTAACCCACTATACGCCTATTGTCAATGGCATAAGACGGGACGTTTAGGGTTATCGCGCATCGTTGATAACCATTATCACCTCGTCTTTCAGTTGGTTGGGCAAGTTTATTTGTCGAAGCGTCAGACTTCTGTTCCATCCCTTAACGTCGCTAGGGCGCATGGTATAGAACACCTCGGCAAACTCTTCGGCTTCGCTGTCGCTATAGTCGGACGAGTCTCTTCCGATGTATTTGTCTAGTTCTTCGTCGTCGTAATATTCCACATCACGCACTGCAGCCTCAAGCATGCAATCGTGTTCGCATCGTTCGTCGTCGCCCGAGCAAGTGGCACACGATGCAGAGTCGGCCTGTACCACATCAGGTTCGCTCGCGTTTTTTTTGCGCGAGAGCAAGCCCAACACGGCCGCAAATAGAGCTAAGCCCAGCAAGGCCAACAGGAGTATGTGCATTGTCTATGTTTCGTTTATTTCAAATCCCGACTGTATGAGGTCGTTCCAGAATTGAGGATACGATTTACTCACTACGTCAGGTTGGTTTATTTTTATTTCTTTGTTTACCAAAGCCACGGGAGCAAAGGCCAAAGCCATGCGGTGGTCTTCGTATGTATCGATGGCTTCACCTGTTGGTCGGCAGCGCATACCGTCCCACGACAGTTCGCCTTCGGCCATTTCGCGCAGCACGAAGCCGAGTTTAGCCATTTCTTTTTTTAATGCTTCGATGCGATCGGTCTCTTTAATTCTCAAGCTCGAGAGTCCTTTAAATAGAAAGGTACGCCCATCATCACGCAAGTAACCACAAGCGTTTGAGCCAAATCGGGCGAGTTAACGAAGTCGTATTCCAGCTTAGGCAATCGTGTGCGCACCTTTTTGAGTGTCACCTTTGCGAGTTGGCCAGCCTGATGTTTGGAGAAGACCGTTTTCACGCCCAGCAAAGAGAAGATATGTCGCACCACAGAGTCGCCTTGTTTCGAGCTTTCGCTTAAGCCTTCAAACTCAACAGTGGCTTCGGGGTCGTTACTAAGTGCCACCATTTCGTACCAATACGAGGCCGCACTCCAGTCGTTTTCGATGCTGTTTGGGCCTACGTTGTATTTTCCTGGCTTTACGCTAATGGTGTCGATGTCGGTCCATTCGGCCACCGCTCCATATTCGCGCATCATACAAAGCGTAAGGTCAATATAGGGTCGTGAGGCAATTTTGCCAGTTATCTTTAGCTCAAGCCCTTTTTTGAGTGTAGGGCCAATCATCAACAAGGCCGAGATAAACTGCGAGCTGATGCCTCCTGGCATCTCCACGCACCCACCGTCGAGAGGCTTTCCATAGATGCGGATGGGTGGGTAGCCCTCTTTGGCCTCGTATTCTATGTCAGCGCCCAGGTATCTAAGGGCGTCAACCAGTGGTTTAATTGGGCGTTGTCGCATGCGTTGCGTGCCCGTTAAAGTGTGTTCGCCCTTTCTGCAGCTTAAAAAAAGCCGTCATAAAGCGCATGGCCGTGCCAGCTGCGCGAACGTCAATATTCTTCGGCATGTCGGTAAGCGCACGCACCATCACGCGCGTATCATCGCAAGTCGATAGATTTTGTGGCAGAACCAGCCTGTTTGTTAGGGCGTGCATAATGAGCGCCCTGTTGCTAATGCTTTTCGAGGCAGGCAGTGATACGGCCACCTTTAGCTTTTCTGGGGCTTCGATTGAATATTGCATATATAATAATGTGCGATTAGGTTATTGCAAATTTAAGCATTATTATTGTGAATAACAAGCGTGGAAAGTTAAATTTTTGGTTGTTCCTGCATTTCGTTTATTTATCCAAAGTGGTGTGTTTGATTTGGGTTGTCAGCTTTGCATGCTTGTTTTTTGGCGGTAAGGGTTGTGCAATTGTTGATTTTGTGGCTTAAAGTGAGTGTGCAAAATTGCTCGTTCGGGTTAATACTCATGTTCTTAGGCGCTCGCAAACTACTAAACTCATCTTTTTTAATATATATAATGTGTTTTTTAGCCTGCTGGTTGGTCTACTCTTCAATGTTTTTCGTAACTTTGCAACTCAAATATCACAACTCAAATAGGTTTATGGCTGAAACAAAAAAAATTAGGACAGCACTCGTGTCCGTATTTCATAAGGATGGATTAGACGAGTTGCTCGCCAAATTAAACGATGAAGGCGTAAGGTTCTTGTCAACAGGAGGCACACGTGAGTTTATCGAATCGCTAGCTACAAATGTGATGCGGTCGAAGATGTAACCGCTTATCCCTCGATATTGGGAGGCAGGGTGAAGACGCTTCATCCTAAAGTTTTTGGAGGTATTCTTGCTCGTAGGGCTAACGCTGGCGATCAAGAACAGATGGAACAATATGCAATCAGCCCCATCGATTTGGTTATCGTAGACCTCTATCCGTTTGAAGACACTGTGGCTAGTGGCGCAAGCGAGGCCGATATCATTGAGAAAATTGATATTGGAGGCATTTCGCTCATTAGGGCTGGTGCCAAAAACTTCAACGATGTGGTGATTGTGCCTAGCAAAAACGAATATGGTATGCTGCTCGATATCTTGAAAATCAATGGCGCTAACACCACTTTGGCACAACGTAAGACTTTTGCTACACGCGCCTTTGGTGTGAGCAGTCATTACGATAAAGCTATACATATGTGGTTCGAGTCTGAAAAGGCTTGATGCATAACACGCTTTGATGTGCTTTTCGCTAGCGCGAACTTCTCTCGTGGGTGTTCGATGCGCGATAAAAACGAGAAATAAAAAATAATAACATAACGGACAAACGACCACGGGCTACAAGAATGCCCAGTTGAACTGCCCTTGTGGGTGGTGTGCTGGGGAAAGTGGGCACGTTGAGATAGTCCAACAACCGAAAAACAAAATAAGACATGGGATTTTTTTCTTTCATGCAAGAGATTGCGATGGACCTGGGAACGGCCAATACCATCATTATCAACGATGACAAGATTGTGGTAGACGAGCCTTCTGTGGTTGCGCTCGACCGACGAACAGACAAGATGATTGCCGTGGGAGAACGTGCTAAGCTGATGTACGAGAAACACACGAGAACATTCGCACCGTAAGACCGTTGCGCGATGGTGTTATCGCTGACTTTACGGCTTGCGAACAGATGATGCGCGGACTTATCAAGATGGTGCATACTGGTAGCCGATTGTTCTCTCCTTCATTGAGAATGGTTATCGGTGTTCCTTCTGGAAGTACTGAAGTAGAACTGCGTGCTGTGCGCGACTCGGCTGAACATGCCGATGGACGCGATGTTTATCTTATCTTCGAACCTATGGCTGCTGCCATTGGTATTGGTATTGATGTTGAAGCACCCGAAGGAAACATGATTGTTGATATCGGTGGTGGTTCTACCGAGATTGCTGTAATCTCGCTAGGTGGTATCGTTTCTAATAACTCTATTCGTGTTGCTGGCGACGATCTTACAGCAGAAATTCAAGAATATATGAGCCGTCAGCATAATGTGAAGGTGAGTGAGCGCATGGCCGAGCGCATCAAGATACACGTGGGCTCTGCTCTTACCGACCTTGGTGACGAAGCTCCAGAAGACTATGTTGTACACGGACCAAACCGTATCACGGCGCTGCCAATGGAGGTGCCTGTGTGCTACCAAGAGATTGCTCACTGCTTAGACAAAACCATTGCAAAAATTGAAAATGCTGTGCTCTCTGCTTTGGAGAACACTCCCCCCCCGAATTGTATGCCGACATCGTGAGAAATGGTATCTATCTCACTGGTGGTGGCGCGTTGCTTCGTGGTCTCGATCGCAGACTTCAAGATAAAATCAGCATCCCCTTCCATATTGCTGAAGACCCATTGCACAGCGTTGCCAAGGGTGCTGGTATTGCATTGAAGAACGTTGAGCGATTCTCGTTCCTCATGAGATAAGTGCATGCGCAACCTCTTTGCATTCCTAACACGCCATAACCATTGGTTAGTCTTCTTCGTTCTCGAGGTGATTAGCGTGGTGTTGCTGTTCCAGTACAATAGTTATCAGGCTAGCGTATGGTTCTCTTCGGCCAATGCTGTGGCCGGAAAGGTGTACGAAGCCAATTCGTGGGTCGAAACGTTCTTCTCGCTAACGCAGGTGAACAAAGAACTCACACAGCGTAACCTTGAACTGGAACAGCAAATGGTGGCTATGCAAGAGTTGCTCACACGTGCCAAACACGATAGCGTTGATGTGGTGCAAACACAAACAGGCGCTACAAGGGTTTAAACTCTATCCCGCAAGGGTGGTGAGCAATTCGCTAGATAAGAAAGACAACTTCATCACAATTGACAAAGGCTGGGCCGATGGCATAAAGAAAGACATGGGCGTGGCTTGCGGCAATGGTGTAGTGGGTGTGGTATATCTTGTCTCTAGAAACTATTCTGTGGTTATACCAGTGCTCAATTCGCACTCCAACATCAGTTGTATGATTAAGGGTAGGGGATATTTCGGCTACCTACATTGGAATGGTGGCGACCCTGGCATCGCTTATGTTGACGACGTTCCACGACATGCACGTTTTAAATTGGGGATGGATGTTGTTACCAGTGGTTACTCTTCTATCTTCCCTCCTGGCGTGTTGGTGGGTAAAATCTTGCATGTGTTTAACTCGCCCAACGGTTTGTCCTATCGCCTGCAGATAAAGCTGTCTACCGATTTTGGTAAACTGCGCGACGTGTGTGTGTGATTGACAATGCTGGTATGGACGAACAATTAGAGATGATGCGTGCCGTGCAAGACTCGCTAAAGGTGAAACACGAGTAATCTGCACGCTGATAAACAATGGCCCTAGGGCCGATAATAGCACAGAGAAAAAATATAAACATGACCATAGGCGTATTGAAAACATTGGGGACTTTCCTCATCTTCCTGTTGGTGCAGGTGCTGGTGCTTAACCATGTGCACCTCTTCGACAGCGCCACGCCGTTGCTATATATATATATGGTGTTGCTCTTCCCTCGCAATTATCCCAAGTGGGCACTCCTCGTTTGGGCTTTTGCCATGGGCTTGGGTGTAGACATGTTTTCTAATACACCAGGAGTGGCTGCCGCTTCGCTAACTCTTGTGGCGCTACTCAGGCCTTATCTCTTGGAACTGTTTATACAAAGAGAAAGCGCCGACGACCTTGTGCCTTCCATGAAGGTGCTTGGCTTTAGTAGATATTTGTTCTTCGCCTTCCTCATCATCTTTATTTATTGCCTTACGTTCTTCTCCTTGGAGGCCTTCTCGTTCTTCAATTGGATTCAATGGGCATTGTGCGTGGGTGGTAGTACGCTGCTTACGCTGCTGTTGGTGATGGTGTTAGACAACCTTAGAAGATAAGGGAGAATTGTAGTGTGAAAGATTTTGAACTAGACAAAAGAAGATTAGTTATTGGTGGGGTGGCTGTATTCATTGTTACAGTTTACCTCATCCGACTTTTCATGCTACAATTGCTTAGCGACGACTATAAGAAAAACGCAGATAGTAATGCATTTCTAAAGAAAATCGAATATCCCTCGCGTGGCGCTATCAGCGACAGACATGGGCGATTGCTTGTTTATAACCAACCTGCTTATGATATTATGGTGGTGATGAACGAGGAGAAAGGTCGACTAGATACCACCGAGTTTTGCAATGCCTTGGGTATTACCAAGGAATATTTCATCAAACGCATGAACGATATTAAAGACCGCAATAAAAATCCTGGGTATTCGCGGTTTACCGAGCAGCTTTTTATGAGCCAATTGTCGGATAAAGAGTTTAGCGTTTTTCAAGAAAAAATCTTCCGTTTCCCTGGGTTCTATGTTCAGAAACGCAGCATTAGACAATATCAATATCCTTATGCTGCCCACGTACTGGGTGATGTGGCCGAGGTTTCTAAAGCCGATGTGGAAAAATTCTGATTACTATCAGCCTGGCGATTACATCGGAAAAACTAGGGTGTTGAGCGCAGTTACGAAGAACAATTGCGTGGAGAAAAGGGCGTACAGATATTGTTGCGCGATGCCCACGGTCGTGTGCAAGGCAACTATCAAAATGGAAAGTTCGACCGCCGCCCTATAGCGGGTAAAGACCTCACACTGAGTATCGATATCAAATTGCAAGAATTGGGCGAACGCTTGCTCGAAGGTAAGATTGGAAGTATCGTGGCCATCGAGCCTGCTACTGGCGAAGTGCTATGCATGGTGTCGTCGCCCACTTACGACCCTCGTATTATGGTGGGCCGAAAAAGAGGGAAAAACCACCTGGCTTTGTCTAAAGATGTGTGGAAACCCTTGCTCAATCGCTCCATCATGGGACAATATCCCCCAGGTTCTACGTTCAAAACCACCCAGGGGCTTACCTATATGACCGAGGGAATTATCGACGAAAACACCCTGTTCCCCTGTGCACGCGGATTTAATTATCGTGGTTTGCACGTGGGATGCCACCCTCATGGCGCACCCACCAACCTGGTGCAGGCCTTGTGTACATCGTGCAATAGCTACTTCTGTTGGGGACTTTTTCGTATGATTGGCAACCGACAACATTACCGCAGTGTGCAAGAGGCAATGAACACTTGGCGAGATTACATGGTAAGCATGGGCTTTGGATATAAGTTGGGTATTGACTTGCCTGGCGAAAAACGCGGTCTTATCCCCAATGCAGCTTTTTATGATAAGGCTTATAAAGGCTCGTGGAACGGACTTACCATCATTTCTATCTCCATCGGACAGGGTGAGGTGAACCTTACACCCCTGCAAATAGCCAATCTTAGCGCAACTATTGCCAATCGTGGCTATTATTACGTGCCTCATGTGGTGCGTAAGGTGCAGGGCGAACCGCTCGATACGCTTTATCGCAGACGCCATTACACCATGGCCAACCGCAAAGCCTACGAGTATGTGGTGCAGGGCATGCGCGCATCTGTTGTAGGTGGTACGTGCCATGCAGCTAATAGAGCCGACTATTTGGTGTGCGGAAAAACAGGTACAGCGCAAAACCGTGGACAAGACCACTCTGTATTCATGGGCTTCGCACCTATGGACAACCCCAAAATTGCCATCGCCGTGTATGTCGAAAACGGCGGATTTGGCGCCACTTATGGCGTGCCCATTGGCTCGCTTATGATGGAACAGTATATCAACGGTAAACTTTCACCTGCCTCAGAGGCACAAGCAAGCGTTTACCAAAGCAGAAGGATAGCTTATGGCACGAGCAACAGATAGACAACCGAGCATGCTTGGCTCGCTAGACTGGTGGACAATTGGCATCTACCTGGCGCTACTCACCTTTGGGTGGGTGAGCGTTTGCGGTGCAAGTTACACCTATGGTGACACCGACATCTTTAGTCTCGATACACGTTCGGGTATGCAAATCGTGTGGATTGGCACGTCTGTATGCCTTGGATTTGTGCTGCTTACACTCGACGACCATTTTTACGACACCTTTGCCTATGTGATATATGGGGCTTTGTTGTTGTTGCTTTTTGCCACCATCTTCAACCCCCACGAGATTAAAGGCTCGCGCTCGTGGCTTGTATTAGGGCCATTACGCTTGCAACCTGCCGAGTTTGCCAAGTTTGCCACGGCTTTAGCTGTGGCCAAACTCATGAGCACCTATGGTTTTACCATGAGTAATTGGAAGCATTTTGCTTCTGCATGCATGGTGGTGGTGTTGCCCATGCTCTTTATTGTGGCTCAAAAAGAAACGGGCTCGGCATTGGTTTACCTCTCGTTCTTCCTGATGTTCTATCGCGAAGGCATGCCCGGTAGCATTCTTTTCACAGGGGTGGCCATGGTGGTGTACTTTGTTGTGGGCGTAAGGTTCGAGCAAGTGCCTCTTTGGGATACACCCACCTCGCTTGGCGTTTTTATTGTCCTACTTCTTATTCAGGTGTTTACCGCGGGTTTGGTGCGCAGTTACGTTTCTGAACGCGGACAAACCACACGCGTGCTGGCCCTCAGCTTACTTGTCACAGTGCTTAGTTTGCTCTTTTCTAAGTTTGTTTGGGCTTTTGATGTCACCATTGTGCAGCTTGTGTTAACTGTAGGCCTCGTGTGTTGGCTGCTCTATCGCTGGCTCAGTGTTCGCCTTAACAATTATCTCTATGCGGCTTTGTTTGCCGTTGGCTCGGTGTTGTTCTTTATTCGGTAGACTATGTGCTTAACGATGTGATGGAACCGCACCAGCGTGTTCGTATCAATGTGCTGTTAGGCTTGGAAGAAGACCTTGCTGGTGCAGGATATAATGTGCACCAAAGCGAGATCGCTATTGGTTCGGGAGGGCTAAAGGGTAAGGGCTTTCTTAACGGTACGCAAACCAAACTGAAGTTTGTACCCGAACAAGACACCGATTTTATTTTCTGCACCGTGGGCGAAGAAGAGGGATTTGTGGGTTCGGCAGCAGTGTTGTTGCTGTTTCTTGCCTTGATATTGAGGCTCATTAAGCTAGCCGAACGCCAACCGTTTAAGTTTGGGCGCATATATGGTTATTGTGTGCTTAGCATTTTTCTCTTCCACCTGTTTATTAACGTGGGCATGGTGTTGGGCTTAACGCCTGTTATTGGTATTCCGCTGCCATTCTTTAGTTATGGTGGTTCCAGTTTGTGGGGCTTCACCTTTTTGCTGTTCATCTTTTTGCGTATCGATGCCAGTCGCAACAAGTCGCGCAGGCAATAACACTTCTCATACCATGCCTCGGCATGGTATTTTCTTTTGTTGCAGTCTGGTAAAACTTTAAATATTTTTTCTTGGTATAACCACTATTGGACTTAAAGGCTAGGCTGCAAATATGCGCAGTAATGTGCAAAATGGGCTAAGGCTTTAGTCGTGTGTTGGGGTGTTAAGGATAAAAATATTTTACAAAATGCGTTTTTTAGAAGCTTCGTTCTAGCGAAATTATACACTAAAAACGTGCCTTTATCTGTTGTGTTTTGGTTCTTTGTGGTTGGTTCTGATGTCGTTTTCGAACGATACATCGGCATTTTGCAGCATTTAACCTTTCTATTTTGCATCATTCTCTCAATTTTTCGTTGCCTCAAATTCATTTATTAGGAGTAGGAAAGCGTATTTTGGAAATAAAAATCAATCTTTTAGAATAAATTTTATCCACAAATACCACGTGCTTTTTATCTATTACAAGTAGTAAAACGCCAGATTATGTGCATAATGATGCATCTTGTTTTGTGTATTGATGCATTTCGCCTTGCTTTTTGCACCATTTTGCCTTGCGTTTTGCAGCATTTTACCTTGCGTTTTGCTGCATTTTACCTTGCGTTTTGCTGCAAATAGCGTTGTGTTTTGCTGCAAAACGCAGTCTGTTTTGCAGCGAAAAGCACGTTTTTCCCAAAAAATCGCAATTTTATGCATAATCCAAACGCTCTTTCGCCCTTTACAACTTCGCCCTTTTCGCATCAAACAAAACCCTCGCGAGAATTGAATATTTGCAATTAGTTTGGCACTTGGTTCATTTTAATGCCACTTTTTAAGTTAAATTTTGCGCTTAAAACTTTACATTTTAAATTATCCTGCTAACTTATACTATATGTAGAGCAAAGGTAAAACCAAATGCTTCTTTGTTATAGTTGCGTAGTTTTGAGTAGATAGTTCGTTTTGCGATGTATTTTCGCCAGTTAAAGATATTGTGTAAACAAAATAAGTGTAATCGCTAGAAGTGTAAATATAATAATGTATCTTTGCATTGTGTGGGCAAATAGCCCCAATTTACTTATCAAACTGTTTAAAAGATGAAAAGTCACCACTATTCAATAAGCTGCTTATGGGGCGCAGTTGGTTGTTTTGAAATAGCTAGAGGGTTGGGGCGGTGTTTACAGCAGGCTGTGTTCTTGGTGTCGTTAATTTTACTTGGCACCACTTCGGCTCTAGCGCAGCAGCCAAAGGATACCGATGAAGCCCAATTTGCAGCAGCTATGACGAAGACCAAATGGCGAGAAACGCCTATGAAATTTGCTTATCCCAGCTGCTTTGCTCGTGAAGAACTGTTCGACGACAATGTGCCAGCATATTATTATCTTTACAGTTGGCGCCAAGTGGTGATGGGTTATGTTTCTCTTGGCGTGTGGGCTGTTGATGATGTTGATTATCCAGGCGAGAAATACCCTCTCTTAGGTAGCATCAACATCAAGAAAATTACTTATGTGCATAAGGGTAAGTGCATCTATTCGGGCTATACCACCGATGGCAGAGTGTTTTATATGAAGTGTAAACCCGAAACTGGAGGCATGGTTACGCACCTTGGTGTGTTGGCCTTGGTTTATCCTAAGAGTTTTCAACCGCATGTGGGATTGCTCATTAAGCAAATTTCTAATTGGTGAAGTTATACCCTAGGAGGCTGTGCTGTATGCAAGGGCAAGGTTTGAATCTGCACAAAGCGTCCACCTAAGCAGGGCATCTAGCACACGATATTTTGATTTAAACAATGTTATACAGCAATGAACAAGTTGAATGGAAAAGACATCTGCCTTGCGTTGAGAGCCATACGTATGCAAGTGGCCGAGGCTAATGGCATCGACTACACCCCCACACCTTGCCATCACCAAGGCGAATGCAGCGGAACGTGCCCTGCTTGCGAGGCCGAAGTGAGGTATATCAACAGTCAGTTGGGCCGATTCCGTTTGGCAGGAAAGGCTGTTAAGGTGGCTGGCTTGGCTTTAGGCATAACCATGGCCACGGGTAATGTTCAGCAGTCTGCTGCTTGTGTAAATGCTAGGCCTAACGTGGATGCCAATGGTGGGCGAGCTAATGAACCAGACAACGGGGTAGAACGAACCAAAGATGTGGCCGCAAACTATACCTTGCATGCAGAAAAGGCCGATACAACCGATGTTAATGGCAACGACTCGTGCACGTATAACCTGCCAGAAGTCGATATTCAGTCAACTGTTAGCGTGCGTAGATTGTGTTATACGGGAGGGCTTTATTCGGGTAGTCGACTGGTTAAAGACAGGCAACACATTTATGACAATCCCGATGTAGTGGCCAGGTTTAAGGGTGGTGATGAGGGCATGAAACTGTTTTTTAATCGTAATATGCGCTATACGCCCGAAATGAACGAGTGTTGTGCACAGGGAATAGTGGTTGTGGCCTGCATTGTTGAGCGCAATGGCAGGCTCACTGGTGCGCATGTTGTGCGGTCGATAGTGCCTTCTTTTGATGCCGAAGCCATGCGTTTGGTAAAGTTAATGCCGCGATGGAAGCCTGCCCGAATAGAAAAAAAACGCGTGCGCACACGTGTGTTGATAAAGGTGCCGTTTAAATTAGAGTAGCTAATGTGTGTTTTTAGCATGCAAACACCATAGATTGTTTACATATTTGATGCAGAAAGTTTAATCATGAAAACAAACGGAAAAAGTATTTGCGCAACCTTAAAACAGGTGAGAAAGTGCGTGGCCGATACCAACGGCATAGTTTACACCCCCAAAGAATGCCACTTTGAGGGCGATTGCAATGGCACTTGTCCTGCTTGCGAGGCCGAAGTGCGATATTTGGAACATCAACTTAGTCTGCTGCGAAAGGCCGGGAGGGCAGTGACTGTTATGAGTGTGGCCGTGGGTGTGACAATGGTTGCGGGATGTAAGACAAGCAATGGGAACGCTACTCCTACCTCTCCGCAAGGCCCAGGCCAAACAAACCGCGTGGAAACAGGCAACAATACGAACCCCACACCCACGGCATCGCGCACGGATACTTCGTTGATAAAGGACACAAGACATTCGGGAGAAGACCCCATACCGATGGGAGAAATTATTGAAGACGACTCTGTGGGCTCGCCGAAAGTTGATCCTTGCGACCCTTTCCCACTTGGTAAGATTGGGCCAGCCAAGCCAAAGAAGAAAAATAACGCCCAGAAAACGCCCCAAAAGAGTAAGAAAAAGGGGCGAAAAAGGCGGTAAGGGAGAGTCTAAGTTGTTACAGAGAAGTGACCAGACACGATTAAAAGCAGACGCGTATGAAGTCGAACGGAAAGAACATTTGCCATGCGTTGAAGACGATACGTAAGCAAGTGGCCGATGCCAACGGCATCCACTACACCCCTGCACCTTGCCGTTTCGATGGCGATTGAGCGGCACTTGCCCGGCTTGCGAGGCCGAAGTGCAGTATATAGAAAGCCAATTGGGCAGGCTACGCTTTGCAGGTAAGGCCGTTAAGGTGGCAGGTTTGGCTCTCGGACTGACGATGGTTGCTGGTTGCAACTCCTCTCCGGGCACGCCACCTTCCGCAACGGACAAGCCGACAGCAGCCAACGAAACCTCACCAACAAGCCAACCCTGCCCACAGCCTCAAGCAAACGCCCCCGTATCGGCCACCGATGAAGGGGCAAAACCCCACGCAAGGCACCATTATGTGCGTGGAAACAGCGGGCGAGTTGTGAAGAAAGGCACGGCACAAGTAGACACTACGGCTGTGTATATGGCCGATTCTAGCGGATTCGCACTGCCCGAAGTGTCGGTAACTTCAACTCCCGCGAAGAAGATTGTTTGCTATGCAGGCGGCATACCCTATTACCAACGCATTGCTCGTAACCGCAACCATGTTTATCTAAATCCCGAAATCAGCCCCCGATACAAGAAAGGCGACGAGGCGATGCGGCAGTTTATTGCAGACCATATACGCATTACGCCCCACATGTCTGCCGCTTGTGGGCAGTTCTTAGTTAAGGTGGCGTGTGTGGTTGAACGCAATGGCAGACTCTCGGCCATGCGTGTTATCCAGTCGGCAGACTCTCTTTACGATGCCGAATCCATTCGTGTGTTGAAGAAGATGCCCCGTTGGAGGTCTGCGCGAATGGAAGGTAAGCGTGTTCGTTCGCTTGTGGTGATAGACGTTCCCTTTGTGTTAAAGTAGGCTGATGTCGCCTAGTAGATGGAGGTGTAACACATAACATGAACGTTTTCGTTAAGCCAAATGAACAATGTCGAGCTTGCTCGAACATTGTCATGGCGAGAATTTGGAAATCGCCAACACGGAGCTTTGGGCGAAGTGGAAAGGCAAAACGCACTTTTCGAGGAACGAGAAAAGAGGCAAGAACTTAAACATATACTTCACATGAAAACAAACGGAAAAAGTATTTGCGCAACCTTAAAACAGGTGAGAAAGTGCGTGGCCGATACCAACGGCATAGTTTACACCCCCAAAGAATGCCACTTTGAGGGCGATTGCAATGGCACTTGTCCTGCTTGCGAGGCCGAAGTGAGATATTTGGAACATCAACTTAGTCTGCTGCGAAAGGCGGGGAAGGCTGCAACGGTTATGGGCGTGGCCGTGGGAATGACGATGGTTGCGGGATGTAAACAGGGCAGTAACAATACTCCTTCTGTCACTGCACCTGGCACAGAGCAACCAAAACGTGTGGGAACTGGCGGTAAAACTTGCCCCACGCGCAATACCTCGCGTACAGATACCTCCTTGTTAAAAAACAAAAATGGTGCTGATGATGGCTTATTAATACAAGGAGAAATTAGCATAGACAGCGTAGTGGAAGCAGCAGAGAGATGTACCAGCGACCCTTTCCCACTAGGTAAGATTGCACCCGATAAGGCTGAAAATAAAGGAACTGCTCAAACTCTCAAAGAGTATAAAAAGAATGCCCGCAAACCGCGTTAAGGTAATCAAAGTTGTTAAAGAGAAACGACCATAACAAGTGAAGTGAAAGCGTATGAAACCAAATGGAAAGAGTATTTGCGCCTCCTTAAGCAAGTACGTAAGCGCGTGGCCGACTCCAACGGTATTGTATATGCCCCCAAGGTATGCCACTTTGAGGGCGATTGCAACGGCACTTGCCCTGCTTGCGAGGCCGAAGTGCGATACCTAGAACATCAACTCAACCTGCTGCGAAAGGCGGGAAAAGCTGTGACGGTTATGGGCGTGGCTTTGGGAATAACCTTGACAACGGGTTGTAAACAAACCAACAACCCGAAGGCTTTGCAAGAGACGCAAGATAGCGTGCAGACTAACGATAACCAAATAACAACAGGATTGGTTATCTCGAAAGAGGGAACAACTTGTTCAGAGACCGACTCTGTGTTTGAAGATGTGGACGGAGCGATTTCTTCCAGCAGCTCTTCGGATAACCAGAAACCTAAAAATAAGAGTGAGAAACACAACGTGCGCGTGTTCACAAAATTTGTTCCGCCGAGTGTCAAGTAACAACCTGGTAGTTCATTTGCCCCTATGCATCGTGCAGTTTCTTTGTTTTTTTCGTACCTTTGCAGATGTTGAGGCATACATAAAAGGCTTGTTCTAAGGCGATACATCGCCAAGAGGCAGGCTTAACCATACCCATACACATCTTTAATATAAAGAAACAACACAAGGAAAAATGAAAATAGCACTTATCGTGGCAATGGAAAAAGAGTTTGCACAACTCCGTTCGTTGCTCGAAAACGAAAAGGCGGAGACGCATCGCAACATTACTTTTGTTACGGGAACCATTGGTACGCACCAACTTGTTTTGCTGCAATGTGGCATCGGAAAAGTGAATAGCACCATTGGAGCTGTCGAAATGATTAACCGTTACGCACCCCAATTGGTGGTGTCGACGGGTGTTGCTGGTGGTGCCGATGTGCAAATGAATCCGCTGGAGGTGGTGGTAGGCACGCAATATGCTTATCACGACCTGTATTGTGGCACGGAAGTGGCCTACGGACAACTGCCTGGATTGCCTGCTCGCTTTGATGCCGCTGCACAAATGGTTAACTGTGCATTGGCTTTAGATGCCGAAACGCCCATTCATGGCGGACTGATTGTTAGTGGCGATTGGTTTGTTGATAGCAAAGAGAAGATGCGCAGCATACTCGAACACTTCCCCGAAGCCAAGGCCGTAGACATGGAAAGCTGCTCCATCGCGCACACCTGCCATCGTTATCAAACACCATTTGTTAGCTTTCGCATCATTAGCGATGTGCCATTGAAAGACGAAAAAGCTGCCCAATATTACGACTTTTGGGAGCGAATGGCTAATGGCTCGTTTGCCGTGGTTAGTAAATTTCTCAACAATATCTAATGGCGCAAGACTGTTGCGCTAGTATAACGCTAACAAGTAGGCATTTTTTTGTTTACTCCTTATTATATAGGCTACCAACATGGTGGCCTGCAAACCCCTAAACAATACAAACAACATGGATAAGATACCCAGTTTCACCATCGATCATAATAAACTGAAGCGTGGCATATATGTAAGCCGTAAAGACAACGTTGGAAACGAAGTGGTTACAACTTTTGATGTACGTATGAAAGAACCCAATCGAGAGCCCGCCCTTGAACAAGGGGCTATACACACGATGGAACATTTGGCCGCTACCTTCTTGCGCAACGACCCCGAATGGAAAGAACGCGTGGTGTATTGGGGACCAATGGGATGCCTCACAGGCAACTATCTGCTGATGAAAGGCGACTTAAAGTCGGCCGATATCGTTGACCTGATGCGCCGTACCTTTGAGTTTGTGGCCAACTTTGAGGGCGAAGTGCCTGGAACTGAAGCCAAAGACTGTGGCAACTACTTGCTACACGACCTGCCTGGTGCTCGCAACGAAGCTCGCAAATATATTGACGAGGTGCTAAATTGCATCACAACCGAAAATTTGGTTTATCCCGAATAATGAGGTATGACACCTGAAGAACACTTCAACGCAGGTGGATTTGAGGATGAACCTTGCTCCCTTACACCTCAACAAAACGCTAGTATGCCCCAACAAGCTCCAGTAAGGCGCTTGTATGTTAAGCCCGTGCTTAACATTAGGCGCAGTGGGCGTAGTTTTGGTCAAAATTTTAAGATTGATAAGCACACCTATCCCCTGGCATTACCCATGGTGGTGTGCTTTATTTATTTCCTTGCAATGACTTTAGGGGGCGTTAACCCCTTGAGAGATAGCGCAGAGGTGTACTTAAAATGGGGTGGGGGAGAGCACGATAGTATCTATGGTGCAGGCCAATGGTGGCGACTTGTTACCAATGTGTTTGCTCATGCAGGCATAGAACACTTTTTGAGTAACCTCGCTGCTTATGCCTTTGGCGTTATGTTTCTTAAGCAGTTAATGTCTCCATGGAAGGTACTAGCCGTGTTTTTGTTGTGTGCCTTTGCAGGAAGCGTGGTTTGTTCCATTGTTACCGACTATGTTTTCCTTGGTGCTTCGGGTGGGGTGCTAGGGCTTTTTGGCACATTTATCGGTTGCACCGTGTTGCAATCCGATTTGTTGGCGCAGTATAAAACCTCTCTTTATGTGTCTTTGATTGTGGTGGCGGTTAGTATTTTGTTGAGTTTCCAAGCCGATGTTAGTCTCACAGCTCATCTCGTTGGCATCATCACAGGTGTGATTATAGGTTTTATTGTTTTTTCTTTTAAACGTCACAAGGCCAATTAATCATTTCCCTTTTCCCCTTTCTTACACGATATATCGTGCCACTTGTGCTCTAAACAGCTTGCTAGTGGTATGCTGCAATTGCCCCTTTCATCGTTATTGATGTTGGCAAACTCAATGAGTTCTGCACTAATAATCAGTCAAAATAAAAAGGCTGCACCAAAATGAAACCATTTTGATGCAGCCTTAATTATGTAAAAGAGATTACGATTAGTTTGTTCTTACTGGGCGAACGCTAAAGCCATAGCTGTAAGCGTTGCGAGCACTTTCGTCGTTTGTGGGTGCAGACACGCCACCGGTCGACATCTTGATGCGCGAAGCATAGCCAAGTTGATTATTAACAAGTCTTGTATTGGCAGTCCAGAAGTAAGCACCATTTCCAACTGCAACTAACTTACCGTTTTGGGACATATCACGTGCACCACCTGCAGGGAAGAAAATCTTCTCATTGCTGCTAAGTTTGAAGGTAAATCCTTTATTCCACGAAGCATTTGTGGTGTTGAAGTTGTCGAATGCATATGGATCAGGTATTTGGAAACCAACTGGTGAGGGGTCGTAGATGGTCTTTACAACATCGCGCGTTGAACCATTGCGGTCGTTGTTATTCACTGACCATAAGTTGATGTACTGTTTGTATTGCCATCCAAGCTTACCTGCACCAACCTCTGGTAGGAAAGTACCAGGGAACTGGATACCACGACCTATCGTACGAGTTAACATTCGAGATCTGTATGGCTCTTGGTTTTCACCTTGATCAGGAAGTTTGGTGAAGTTATCAGCAGAGTAACCCGAAATACCATCTACACCAGGAAGTGCATCCTTACGACCCCACTGATACATCGTAGCATTACCTTCTTGGTCGGCAATTCCTGCGTGTTGTACAAGAAGAACGGTAGCAGTTTCCTTCTTACCATCAGGACCTTCTTGTTCAAGCTTTACACTAACCTTACGTTCTGCAGTTGCACCCATCCACTTTGTATATCTCCAACCAAGTGTCTCTGATGTGAATTTGTATTCCTTATCTCTAGAAGTATGGTTAATTGTAGAAAGAACACTCTTTGGTGCAAACCACAAGTGCCATGACCATAGAACCACACCCGTTTCATTTGTTACGGCAACAACAGCGTTACCATTAATTAGATTTTCCTTCTTAACGGTGAACTCTAGGTAATCGTCTGTACCAAAGCCTCCGCTTACCCTAACAACGTTAGGTGTGCCGCTAATTGCGCCAGGTGCGTCGGTCCATACAAGTTTACCCTTTGTTGCGGGGTCTGAAGCGTTCTGTCTGTTGATATAAGGAGTGGTGATCTGGTTGTCTTTGTGGTCTACAAAATGCTCTAGTACCAAGTTCTCAGTATAAGGTGGCAGATACTCAGGACTAGCTGTACTGGTATAAGCACTGCTATTTTCTCTACCTTCCTTAACGGCATTACCGTATACCAAGGGAATGCGATACGTACCAGGGGCAGAAATTACGTAGCTGTTTGCTGTATTCTGAACAAGTGCAGCACCCGTAGAGTTAGCAAGGTTGTAATTTGTAACAGCTGGTGCCTTCTGCAGGTCAGCGTTGCGTTCAGACAAAAGGTCGCGAATATTCTTTGTAATGACAGCTTGACGAGTTTCTCCAGTTGCATCGGCGCTGCCTTCACCACCGTCAAGCCTAGTCAACCAAGATGGTTTTTCATCCATAGAGTATGTGCCATCTAAGTTTTCGTCGTAACCAACAACATTCCATTTAACCTTCTTCTGTACCTTTCCGTCTTGATAGTAAGAGATAACTTTGAATTGGCTCGATAGAGTTGCATCATAAGCTGCAGAATCCTTAGGAGCTTCCACGCTAAATACATATTTGTAGCTGTTTGCACTTTGCGACAGCGCATAGGTCTTAGTTGTTCCGGCCTTCCATGTCCCCTTTAGAGGAATCTTAATAGCTGGCGTTGCTTCACCATCAAAGTAAACATGGATGTACATACCTTTGCCTGTCAATTCCTGAGGAATCATATAGAAGGTTTCGTTTACCATCACGGCCCACGATAAGTGCATTAACATTTCCCTTTGTGGGAGCTTCAATGTCAGAGAGTGTGAAGTCTTTTGGTGAAGTAACTTCGCTCCAAGCATTATCAAGGTCGGCCCCTGTAGTCGAGAGAACCGATGAAGGCAGAGTGAACTTACCCTGGCTCATGGCTTTGGTAATGACAATCTTGGTAATCTTATGGTCGGGCGACAGGTTGCTACCTACTTTGAAGCGGATAGCTGTCATGGCGTGTTGAAACTTCAAAGGCACTGTTGGGGCTGTACCCTGAGTGGCGTAATGTATAGGAGTTTCGCCCGAACAAGCGGTCATCAAGTCTATTTGTTGCGAAACATTCTCCTTCACGTCGATGGTTACGTAAGGCGTAGACGTGTTGCTCTTTGGTGAAAGAGTAAGCTTAGAAGGAATTGCATCATAAGGATAAACAGCAAAGAAGCGTGCATAAGGCTCTGTAAATGCCCAGCGTTTAGCCTCTTCAAGGTTACCGCTCTTGTTTGTTTTGTTGTTGTAGAACCAAGGAGTGGTGCTGATAGCATTAGCAGCTGTTCCACGATAGGCTGTAACAGAGAAATTCCCAAGCGATGATAGTGTGGTGATTTCTGCACGTGTAGCAGCAGTTCCCGAATTTTCTAATATGTCATTATCAATACCCGCAACAGTAGACTCTATAAGACACATGTCGCTGTGTCCAGGAATTTCGTGCTTTTGTATTGTTAAGTCTTCGGGTGAAAGACCTTGCATGCGCAGTTGCTCGGCAAATCCAGCACGAGTTGCAGCATAAGCAGGATTGGCTTTGGCTGCATCTTGAGCTTCTTTGTCGGCCATTGATATTTTAAAAGTAACCAAAGCGCCATCCTCTTTGTTGGTGGCTTGGTCGAGTTCGTTGTCAGAGCAAGCCGTGAATCCTAGTGCCGTCAATCCGCTGAGACATGCAAAAGTAAACGCTTTGGCGCTTGTGTTGCGTGTAAATTTGTTTCTAAAGTTAAGTATCTTCATTTTGATGATATTTTCGAATGATATTTGTTTTTAGTCTTCTGGAATTAACTCGGTATCTTCATCGTCTTCTCTCGAAGGCTCAATGTCAACAGCTAATTCAATGTTGGGACTGGCTGCAAGAATTGCACTCTCTTCTTGCAAGTAGTAAAATGGATTTGAGGTTCCAAATAAACCTTTCTCGTTCTCTTTACTTTCATTACTTAAATAATAATTTAATAATACTTTATCTATATCTGTGACTTATACACATATCATGTGTATGTCTTATTTGTTTTGTAACTAAGAAATTCGAAAAATAACAGCTAAGTAAATACTTTATTATCCTGTCGTAGTCTTTGTTGCGCTTTAAAAAATTGTCGCAACGCTCTGTTATATTTGACTTGTTTACATTGCGGGTGCAAAGGTAATGAAATTAAATGAATTTCAATGAAAAAATGTTTATAATCCGTCGTAAATTCTTGATTTTCTGTGATAAATGGCGTATTACTTTACAAATATGCTTAAACTTTGCCTGAGGAGTGTGTTTTTGTGGTTTCTGTTTTTGCAGTTCTTGTGGTTTCAAATTGTCACGATTTTGGCGTTAGCAGTGCAAAGTGTTCTGCAGTGAGGGGTGGCTTTTCTTGTGAATTGGCGTAGGCGAAAGATGTGAAAAGACTTAATTATGCATTTAATTAGTGCTGTGGCTTGCGGTTGTTGTTTGTTTTTCGTTTTAATCATTGGTTGATAATACTTTGCGATGTGTTGTGGGCGGGGTGCTTTTGGTCATTCGGTGCTTTGAGTTAGAGTTCTTTGTGCCCTTGGTTTTGTGGTTTAATGTGTTGCCTTATAGGGTAAGCTTGTGTATGCCCATATAAAAACTCCCCACAACGAGTGGAAATCACTGTTGTGGGGAGTAGATTTTCGCAAGCGAAGGCAACATGGTTGCCTGGCGTCTTAGCGACGCAGACCAAGAGCCTTGATGATAGCGCGATAGCGTTCGATGTCGCGGTCGTACAGATAGTCGAGCAAACGACGACGTTTACCTACCAACATGGTCAATGATCTTTCCGTGTTATAATCTTTACGGTTCTTTTTCAAGTGTTCCGTCAAATGGGAAATACGGTATGAGAACAATGCTATCTGGCTCTCTGCAGAACCAGTATCAGAGTTAGACTTCCCGTATTGTCCAAAGATCTCTTGTTTTTTTGCTTGATCTAAATACATAGAACTTTTGTTTATAAAATGATTTTGTGCATAAATGCGGGTGCAAAGGTAATACTTTTTGTTGGTTTCGCCATCGCATTAGTGGGTAATTTGTTGGTAATACCTGCTTTTTTTAACAAATTGACTGTGTGTGTTGTCTTTGTATGGCTTGTTTTTGGTGGGTATGATGCTTTTTCTTGCTGGTTAAAAGTTTTCTGTCTCTCACCTTTTTACTACCTTTGCACCGTTTTATTAACAATTTAATTTATGTATAAATCATTATTCAACAAGCGTGCGAGCCTGCGTTTCACGCATTTCTCGCAAGGGATATGCGCTTTTCTCGTGTTTGGGAAAAGAAGTTATCGTTGGCACGCTGAGCGTTGCAACCTTGGCACATGCTAAGGCCGAAGGCTTGAGCACCCGCACCCCATTGGTGGCAGACACCTTAGCACATAAGGAGCTGAAACTAGACGAGGTGGTGGTCACTGGTTCGCGAGCGCCGCTCACCGCTTTACAGGCAGCTAAGGTAGTTGCTGTTATCAGTAGCGACGACATTCAACGGTCGGCCGCAACCAGTGTAAACGATGTTTTAAAGTTAGTCTCGGGCGTGGATGTTCGTCAGCGCGGAGGCTTTGGTGTACAGACGGACATTTCTATCAACGGCGGAACGTTCGACCAGATTACCATTCTATTGAATGGGGTGAACATTAGCAACCCGCAAACAGGACACAACGCCGTTGATTTTCCTGTTTCTCTTTCTGATATCGACCGCATTGAGGTGCTCGAAGGTGCTTCGGCACGTGTGTTTGGTGCTTCCGCTTTTAGTGGGGCAATTAATATTGTTACCAAAACCGAGGCTCAAAGTGGCGTTAGGCTCTCGGCCGATGGTGGCTCGTTTGGCACTTTTGGTGGCAGTGTGGCACTTAGCTTGGCCTCTAAGACGGTGCGCCAGCAGCTTAGCGGTGGCTATTCGCAATCGGATGGCGGAACAATCAATACTTATTTTCGTAAGCGACAGGGCTTTTATCAAGGCAATTTCGAGACTAAGGCAATAGACTTGTTTTGGCAAGCGGGGCTCGTTGCTAAGGATTATGGCGCTGGCACATTCTATGGCATTGCTAGCGACAATCAATATGAGGAGACGCGACGGTTTGTGGCTTCGGTGGGTAGCAATATCCGTCCCCTGCCCAACAACGTGCTAACCCTATCGCCCACCATCTATTGGCAACGCAATTGGGACCACTACCAGTGGAAGCGTGGCATGACGGGGGGCAATAAAGGCGAAAACTATCATCGCACCGATGTGTATGGCGGAGCTTTAAATACGGTGGTGAACTGGGTTTTGGGTAAAACTGCACTGGGGGTCGACTTGCGTAAGGAGCTTATTTATAGCACGGCCTATGGCGAAACATTGCCTGCTCACCAATGGAAAACCATACATGGCAGCGACCGAATGTACGAAAGGCGGGGCGAAAGAACCAACACGAGCTTGTTTTTAGAACATAATGTGGTGCTCCAACATTTCACACTCTCGGCTGGTATGCTGGCTAATCACAATACTTGGCTTTCTGGTGGACTGCATTTTTACCCTGGGGTAGACCTCGCATGGCGACCAAATGCCCAATGGAAGGTGTTCGCTTCGTGGAACAAGGCCTTGCGCTTGCCCACCTATACCGACCTCTATATCAGCAATCGCGCACAGATGGGCGACCAAAATCTTAATCCCGAACGCGTAAATACTTATAAACTGGGGACGCGTTATCGCACAACGGCTCTCCAAACTCAGGTCAACGCCTTTTATAGCAATGGTCGCGACATGATTGACTGGGTGTTCGAAACATCGGCCTCCACGCGTTATCATGCCCTTAATATTGGTAAACTAGATAATATGGGGGCATCGGTAGACCTGGCTTTATGCCCAAAGAGTTGTGGGCGAATAGTCTTTTCACAGCTGTTAGGTTGAGTTATGCCTATATTCACCAACAACACCACACCACACAACCTATATATAAGTCGCTCTATGCCTTGGAATATCTGCGCCATAAGTTCACGGCCACGGTAGACCATCGCATTGTTTCGCGCCTTTCGGCTCATTGGGCGATGCGCTGGCAGCAGCGAATGAATGGCTATCATCCTTATACGAAGGTGGATTTGAAACTGCAATGGACGGCGCCCAACTATTCGCTCTATGTGCAGGCTGATAACCTTACGGCTCACCCATATTACGATTTGGGAGGAGTTAAGCAACCGGGGTTGTGGGTGATGGCTGGCGGAAGCATTAAGTTAAATCTTTAACCCAAATATAAACTGCCACTATTGCTACAGGGCAGAGACTTGTGGCACGGTGTAACGGCAAACTTCTCGCGGTAAGAAGTTTGCCGTTATTTTTGTGCTTTCGCTTTAGCGGGTTACACGGTAGACTAGTGCGTGTTATTTAATGCAATTTGTTTAGCAATACGCATAATAATCGTTAACTTTGCATGTAATCAACAACAAACAATCATGGAATATATAAAACTGGGAGCAACCGACCTTCGATTGTCGGTTATTGCCTATGGCTCGTTTGCCATTGGTGGCACAATGTGGGGCGGAACCGACGAGGCCGACTCGATAGCTGCTGTTCGCGCCTCTATTGACAACGGTATAACAAGTATTGACACCGCACCTTTCTATGGGTTTGGACTGAGCGAAGAGATGATTGGTAAGGCCATCAAGGGCCACGATCGCTCGCGTGTGCAATTGCTAACCAAGTTTGGATTGGTGTGGGATGGCAGCAATGCTGGACGTGGCGAACGCTCTGGCAATGCAATTAAAGATGGTAAAACGATTGAGGTTTACAAATATACGGCTAGAGAGAATATACTGAAAGAGGTGGAAGAAAGCCTTAGACGATTGGATACCGACTATATTGACTTGCTGCAACTGCATTGGCCAGACAACACTACGCCCATAAGTGAAACAATGGAAACGCTGGATTTGCTGGTGAAACAAGGAAAAATAAGGGCAGCTGCGGTATGCAATTACAGCGTTGAACAACTGGAAGAGGCTGCCAAAAGCATACAGCTAGCCAGTAACCAAGTGCCTTACAGCATGCTGAACCGCCGAATTGAGGAACAACTTGTGCCTTACGCTCTGGAACATAACCTGGGGATAATAGCCTATAGTCCTATGGCGCGCGGATTGCTTACTGGGAAATACTTTGAAGGTGGGCAATTAAAGGCCGACGACCATCGCAACGAATATTTTTCGCGATTTAATTTAGCACGCGTTGAAACGATGCTTAACCATCTTAAACCCCTTGCTGCAGAGAAACAAGCAACTTTGGCGCAGCTTGTTTTGAGATGGTCAACGCTGCAAAAGGGTATTAGTGTGGTGCTAGCTGGGGCGCGAAATGCCGAACAAGCCATTAGTAATGCTGCTGCCATGAGTTTTTCGCTTTCCGACGACGAGTTGCTGTTTATCGCTCGCGAGATAGATGCTTGCACGGCCAAGCAGCTTTAATGGCTAGTGGAACTAGCAGATTTTTCTATGTGTGATGCATGGGGCGAGCCAATTAATTTCTCCTTTTAATGATTAGTTTATGCGCTGACAAGTTAACGAGGGAGCGAAAGGATTTTAAAGGTGAAAGGGTGAAAGGGTCAAAGGAATTTTAAAGATGAAAGGGTGAAAGGACCAAAGGAATTGTTAAGATGAAAGGGATTTTAAAGGTGAAAAGTGGCTAACGAAGCCTATCTATTCGGATTAATTCCTACTTACTACTTACTCCTTTACTCCTTTACTCCTTTACTCCTTTACTCCTTACCACTTACTCCTTACTCCTTTACTCCTTTACTCCTTTACTCCTTACTCCTTACTCCTTACTCCTTACTCCTTACTCCTTTACTCCTTACCACTTACTCCTTACTCCTTTACTCCTTACCACTTACTCCTTACCACTTACTCCTTACTCCTTTACTCCTTACCACTTACTCCTTACTCCTTACTCCTTATACTCCTTACTTGGTGACGAGGGGTGTTTTGTGCGTGTCTTTATCTTGTTAAGGCGTAAGAATAGATCTTCTTAAATCACTGTTTTGTAGAAATAAAAGAGAGAATATTCGCGCAAATACTGCCCTCGCCAGTCAGCAAACACTCACTCGACGCCAAATATTCAATTCTCGTGAGAGTTTGGGGGGATGCAAAATGGGGCAACTTGCTTAGAGGTATAATGCTGTCTGGTGTTGCATGAAATTGCAGTTTTTAGGGCGTAACGTGCCATTTTTAGCTAAAATCGGTGTTATTTGCTGCATTTAGCCTTGCGTTTTGTAGCAAAACGCAAGGCTAAATGCAGCAAAACGCGAGGTAAACTGCAGCAAAACGCAGGGTTAAATGCAGCAAAATGCAAGGCGAAATGCATTAAAACACGCATTTATTTGTATTATTATACGAGGAGGATAGGGGGTTGAGACCTTTAATTTGATAAATATATTCTGCTTTTTAAGGCTAAAATGTGTTAGAAAGGTGTGATTTTAGTTGCTAAAAGTTGGTTTTGGAGTTGCGAAAAATTGTGCGTCAACTGCCAAATAGAAAGGCTAAATGGTGCAAAACGCCTGTGGCGCGCCCCAAATAGGTGTAAAAAATTTATTTGAAAGGTTGAAAATAGTGCCCAAAAGCATTGTTTTACGCCTTATTTTTTCTAGAATGATCGGCGAACAAATGTCTGTTTGTAAAATATTTGGACACCATTTTGAGCGGTTGGCAAACAGCTGAGTTTTGAAAATTGAAGTCACAAAGTTGTTAAGCCCTAAATTTATGACCTTTTTTCAGCCTTGAGCGCAATAGTTTTAGAGTAGGCGCCTACGTTTTCTTCGCGCTTTATCGTATTCTTGTTTTGTTAAGTAGAGGAGGGGGTGTGCGTTAGGCGCGGCATTGGCGAGAGGTGAAAGGGCGAGGTGTGGCAATTAGGGGAAAAGAAAAATGGGATTGGTTAGCCCCAAGTGGGGTATTTCACCAATCCCAATATAACTCGTAGCGAAGCTTATTGCTGGTTTACCACTACTTTCGCATCCTTATACGCCTTGTTTACCACTAGCAACATGATGGGGCGAATGGTGAAACTGCGCTTAGCGCCAACCTCAACCTTGTAGTTAAGGTGGAGTGTGGAGTTGTTGCCAGTAAGAGACACGTTGGTGATTTTTGTGTCGTTGTAGGTTTCGGGCAACACAATGGGCAACACAAAACTTTTAGAGAAGTTAATAGGAGTGGCTTCTCCGTCTTTTCCCATGAATGCTGCGATGCCAAAATATAGGTTGAAATCTTTTTCGCGGGTAATTTTTTCGCCCACATTCAGTTCTTTTCCCGTATTCAGAAAATAGTTGCGTGCCTCGTGAAAGCTAACTTGTGTTGAGTTTGTGGTGCTTTTGCAGCAGGAGCATGCGGCAAAGGCCAGAATAGCAACTATTGCAAAAGAGGCAAAAATGGTTTTCTCTAATTTCTTTCTCATTTTAGATAATATGCTTTTGTGTTGATAATCTGCGATTGTTGCCCAATATTGTCCATCGCGTTGCGTGCTTATACGCTATGCGAGGTAAGGAGCAGACAAGCAAAAAGTCTAAAGAGACATGATTAGATGTTCGCTTTAGACTTCTTTCTTTTTGCTTAGTGAAGCGCTACCATTGTTTGTTATGTTTTATTGTTGCTGGTGTGGCCCCATAGTTTTGAAAAATTCCCACGTGTAGATTACGTGTACCAGATAGAAGAATCTACTGTTTGGCCGTAAAGTTCTTCTTCGTTGTAAACGTTGTCGAGTTCGTAGTCTTCTTGACTGTAGCTCTTTCTTTTAAGTTTCATGGTTAAACCTCCCTTGGGATCTCTGGTCTCTAGCAGATCCCTGTTAGTTGATGGTAGATGAAGAGACCGTCATCTGCATTGCATAGATAGTAGAGTAATATTAAATGAAAACTAATTGTCGTAGAACTTGTTAGTCTCATTTGTTTTGCAAAGATACACATTAATCTTCTAACTTGTTACTTTTTTAGTTTGATTTTTCTGCGTTTTAGCACTTTTTTGTTTATTGAGGCTTTAATTTTTCACTTCTTTGGGTTATTTTTAGTGTATTCTGTTGTTTAGTGTTTGACGTAAAATCAATATTTGTGACAAATTTTTAATTTCTTTTGTGCGAATTTACGATAAGTCTTTACAAGTTGTAAACATTAGTGTTATATGCGCTTGCAATGTGTATGAAAGGTGAAAAACGGCGCGTTTTGCAGCTAATGTGAGCGGCGATAAGGTTTTTTATAATGTGTATCGGGGACTTTATTCGAGGTTATGGTTAACTTTGTGCAAGCAAAATATAAATAGCATCATGATAAAATCATTGCAACATCGCACAACCATACGCCGATATAAGGATAAAGACGTGAGTGAAGAACTTTTGAATGGTTTGTTGGAACAAGCCATGCGTACCCAAACCATGGGTAACTTACAGCTTTATAGCGTGGTGGTGACGCGCGACGATAAACAAAAACAACGCCTTGCACCTGCGCATTTTAATCAGCCAATGACCACACAGGCGCCTGTGGTGCTTACCATCTGTGCCGATTTCAGGCGTACCACGTTGTGGGCTAAGCTGCGAAAGGCCAATCCGGGCTATGATAATTTCCTTTCGTTTATGAATGCGGCCACCGATGCGCTGCTTTTTACACAGACTTTTTGTTGTTTGGCCGAAGAAGAGGGACTGGGTTATTGTTATCTTGGTACTACCATTTACAACCCTCAGCAGATAATTGATGTGCTGGAGTTGCCGCCTTTGGTGTTGCCTGTGGCTACACTTACACTGGGATGGCCCGACGAAGAGCCAGCCCTGAGCGACCGGCTTCCACTCTGGGCCATTGTGCATGATGAGGTTTATCGCGACTATACACCTGTGCAGATTGACGATTGTTATGCTGCGAAAGAAGAGTTGGCCGTGAATAAGGCGTTTGTGGCCGAGAATAAGAAGGAGACTTTGGCGCAAGTTTACACGGATGTGCGCTACACCAAAGCCGTTAACGAGGCTATTTCGGAAGGGCTTTTAAAGGTGTTGAGACAACAAGGGTTTATGTAAGAGAATGATGTTGTTGGCTTGTTACTTGTGTGTTTGTAACTTTTGGGGGCAACTAGTGGCAAGCGATTGATTTGTATTCTCTAAAACAATTATAATTTTATGAAGAATAGACTTTTTTATTTGATGTTTGTGGCTTTTGCTGCCATGTCTGTGAGTATGATAACGTTTACCTCGTGCAGTAGCAACGACAATGCCGACGAGGTGTTACCAGCAAAAGAGGAAGTTAGTAACTTGCTTATAGGGCGTTGGAATCTTGTTGGAAACTATAATAGCGAAGGGAAAGAGATTGACCAGCAGATGCCAGGCGAAAGCATTTCGTTTGATATTGCGGGCCGTATGTTGAAACAGTGGTTTAATGTTAAACGTAGTAGCTATAGGTGGACCGTATGCGAAGCGGATGGAAAGCTTTATTTGATGGTTGATGTGGAATCATATAGAATTAAAAAACTTAATGCCGACGAGTTTGAATTTTATTACTCGGAGGCTGATGGTAAATATAGCAAGTACAAAAAAGCCAAATAATAAATGAAGAAAAAAGACCAACGAGCTGGCTAACTGCTGCTTCGTTGGTCTTTTTTTTTCTTGTTGCGCCATTGCGCGTAATGGGCAGTGTGCTGAGCTTAGCTGGTTGCTTTTGCTCAACTGGTAAGTGTTCAGTGGCTATAATAAGTCGTGGTTGTGGTGTTTACCCATATCGCCATAGGGCGAGAGGTCTATTTTGTGGCCGTATTTTTCGCCCAAAACCCTGATGTCTTGCAGTGTTTTGGCAATAAATGCTTTGTATTCAGTACTTTCTGCATTGAATGGTTTGTGCTTGAGTGCAGCCAGAAGGGGTTGCCATTCTTTTAAAAATGCGTGGGTTAGGGGGGAGAAATAGGCATTAGAAAATTGTTCCCAGATGTATTCCACGGCCTGTTCGGTGGGATGAAGCATATCGGGCGCGTAGAAACGGTAATCGCGTAGCTCGTCGTTCATGATTTCGTAAGCTGGGAAATAGCTTGTGCAATCGGGATGAAGACCAAGCAAGCGATGCGTGGCTAATATCAACGTGGCCTTAGAAAGCTGACTGCCTACGAAGCCATATTTGGCATAACGTATAGGACTAACCGTGATAACAACTTGCACTTGCGGGTTGCGGGTTTTTAAAATCTCTATGGCTTGATTAAGAAAGGATACACATTGGTCAATGGTTAGTTCTTTTTCATCAAAGAGCTTTTGGGGCAATTTTTTGCAGTTGTCGGCTATTTCGCCCGTCTCTTTCCAGCAATACACGCGGTTAGTGCCCAGCGTAAAGATGGCCACAGCAGGACAATCGGTGCAACGTTGCACCGTGTGCAGAATGCTTCCAGGGTTGTACATCACGCCAAAGGGGTTAACTGTGGTTTGAAATTGAGCCTCAGAAAATCGTTTGCCCATGTTTTGAGCAAAGCAAGAACCCACGAGCAGCACCTTTTGGAATGGCTCGATGGCGAACAGGGGGCGTGGTATGGCTACTTGAGTTTGCAGTTGCATCGGCGTAGATGGTTTGTATTGTTGTTTGAGATGGGGTCGCAAAGAGGTTTGCTAGTGTGCGTTGAGCTTAGGTAAACACGGGCAAAGATAGTATAGAACACTAGTATTTGCGCAATATAAGGCACACAGGCTTGCCCATGTTGATACACTTTCCCGTGTCGGTAAGCAGTCCGGTACGGGCATTGCGTTTAAAAATCTGGATGGTGTTATCGTCTCTGCAAGCCACTAGAAGATATTTTCCGTTGGGTGTTATGGCAAAGTTGCGCGGATGGATGCCCGTTTCTTGGTAGCCCAGCTTTGTGAGAAGACCCGTAGAAGGGTTGATAGAGAAGATGGCAATACCATCTTTTTTCAGTCGATGCGAGGTGTAAAGGAACTTTCCATCGGGACTAACGTGAATGTCGGCGCTACCTTTTCCGCCGCCTTCATCGGCCATTAGCTGTTGTTCTTCTATTAGTTTTCCGTTGTTATAGCGCAAAACGACACAGGTTCCGCCCAGTTCGTTGATGAGATAGAGATGCTTCCCGTCTTTACCAAAGGTGATGTGGCGTGGTCCTTCGCCTCGTTTCGCCTCGTAAACCACGGTGTGTTGCGTTAACACCTCTGTGGCTTGAGGGTTTAAGTCGAAGCGATAAATGCGGTCGTTTCCCTAGGTCGGTGACCAAAAAGTGTTTGCCATCGGGTGTGCGTATGCCGCAATGTATGTGCGAAACGCTCTCTGCATCGCGCCCTTGGAAGCGCGTTTGTTGTGCCGTTTGTTGCAATCTACCTTGTTTGTCGAGCTTAAATACACTGATGTCTCCGCCCGAATAGTTGGCCGTTATTAAGCATTGACCATCGGTAAAGAGGTTGCAAGGGTCGCTGCCTGGTAGGTTTTTGGGGTCGTTTTGTTGGTCGCCAGCCTTTGTAGAGGCAAAAATAGGATTTGTTAATTTACCCGTTTTAGCATCATAATCAAAACTGTAAGCCCCTTGTTTGCCATCGTTAAATTCGCTTACGGCATAAAGACGTTTGCCATTTGGTGACACGGCCACGAACGAAGGGTTGCCAGCTTGGGCTGTAGAGCGCAGTTTGAAGGCGCCAGTTTCTTGGTTGAAGTTGTACACATAGATGCCTTTCGACGAACTGTTTTGTGTGTATGTGCCAACAAAGAGGGTGAGGTTGGCTTGTTGTTTGGCTTTGGCAAAGGCGCAAAGCGACAAGGCCGAGAAGGCCAAAGGCAAGAGTAAGCGATGAACGTTCATGTGTTGTTGTGAGAAAAGGGTGAGAATGTAGGGAGAAAAGTGCGGTGAGGCAAACTTAGTTGATTATCTCGCTTAGCGGTTGCATCACAAATTGTCGTTCGTGCATGTGTGGATGCGGGATAATCAAGTCGGGTTCGTTTATTTGTAGGTCGTCGTAAAGCAAGATGTCGATGTCTATTAGTCGGTCGTGATACCGTCCATTGGTGCTTTTTTGTGTTCGTCCCAACGTGCGTTCAATGTGTTGCGTAGTCTCGAGTACCTCTCTAGGCGAGAGCAATGTTTCACAACACACCGCAGCATTGATGAAACAGTTGTTAGATTCGAAGCCCCAAGGGGCAGTTTCGAGCAGAGCCGACTGGCGCACAACGGTGCCAATCAGCTCTGAAATATATTTAATAGCAGTCTTGATATTGGCTTCACGGTTACCCAGGTTAGCCCCAAGACTTAAGTAAACCTTATGTTTCGGCACGTCTTTGTTAGTCGTTTAAGATGAGCAATGCGTCGCCGAAGCAGCCAAATTTGTATTCGTTTTCCACTGCCAGTCGGTAAGCTTCCATCACAAGGTCGTAACCGCCGAAGGCAGCAGTAGACATCAAGAGGGTGGAAAGGGGATGATAGAAGTTGGCCAGCATTGTATCTGCCAATCCAAAGTCGTATGGAGGGAAGATAAAACGGTTGGTCCAGCCAGTGTATTCTTTCAACATGCCATCTGTTCCAACAGCAGTTTCGGTGGCTTTTATCACGCTTGTGCCGACGGCGCAAACGCGTCTGCCCTCTGCTTTTGCCTTGTTTACAATGGCGCAAGCCTCTGCACCGATATGCATTGATTCAGAATCAACCTTGTGTTTGGTGAGGTCTTCTACTTCGATGTCGTGGAAATTACCCAGTCCGCAGTGCAAAGTGATGAATGCCGAGTTGATTCCGCGTATCTCCATGCGCTTAAGTAGTTCGCGACTAAAGTGCAAACCTGTGGCAGGAGCCGTTACGGCACCTTCGTTTTGGGCGTAAATGGTTTGGAAGTCCTCCATATCGTCTTCCGTTCCGTGGTGATCTTCGCGTGCGTCGATGATGTAACGCGGCAGTGGCGACTCGCCTAAGGCGAAGAGCGAGCGTTTAAATTCGTCGTGATCGCAGTCGTAAAGGAAACGTAGGGTGCGACCGCGGCTCGTGGTATTGTCTATAACCTCGGCCACCATAGTGCCACTGTCGTCGAAAAACAGTTTGTTGCCGATACGAATTTTGCGTGCCGGTTCTACCAGAACATCCCAGAGGCGCATCTCTTGATTGAGTTCGCGCAGCAAAAACACTTCAATCTTGGCGTCGGTCTTTTCTTTCATACCGTAAAGGCGTGCGGGGAACACCTTTGTGTCGTTGAATATAAAGGTGTCGCCTTCGTCAAAATAGTCTATCACATCGCGAAACTGTAGGTAATCTCCTTTAACAGGCTTACCTTTTTTGTCTTTACGATAGAGGTCGATGGTGCCCGATTTCTTGTGAAGAATCATTAGGCGACACTCGTCGCGACGCGTTAGGCGCGACATTTCTTTTTCTCCCTTCTCGTTATGTATCTCGTGATAAACGCTGTTAGGGTACAAGGCGATGAGCTCTTGTGGCAGCTTGAAGTTGAATTGCGATAGCTTCATGTTGATGATTTGTATTGTGGAGGATTTTTATTTGTGGTAGTTGGGGAATGGAGAGAGGCTGAATAAGTCTAGCATCAATCCCCTATTTAGAGGTAAAAGGCTTGTGATTCCTTTGTTTAAGTTGCTTTAGGGGATGTGTTTAGAAAGGGTGAAGCTTTTTTTCGGAAAATGATGTTTGGTTTTAAGCCCGTTGTATGCTTACGTTTAGGAAACATTCACCCTCGTTTCTACGCTTCCTGTTGTTTTTGTTGTTGCGTTTGCGGTTCTTCAAACTCTTGTTTGTCGAGCCACTCTTTAAAGGTGTCTAGTTGTAAGCAGTTCTCAACGCGCACGTCGCCTACCCTTGTTCGGCGCAATGCCGTGAGGTAAGCCCCACTATTAAGCGCCCTTCCCAAGTCGCGAGCCAAAGCTCTGATGTATGTTCCTTTGCCGCAAACCACGCGAATGGTGAGTAGCATTTGGCTTGGGTCGAAGTGTTGCACCTCTATTTCGTCAATTCTTAGCGTTTTAGGAGCCAGTTCCACATCTTTCCCTTTCGTCTTAAGTCGTAGGCTCTGTCGCCGTTAACCTTCACTGCACTGTAAGTTGGAGGCACTTGTTGTATCTCGCCCACAAATTGTTGCAGGGCTTGGTGAATGGCTTCGCTAGTGATATGTGCCGTTTCAAAAGTCTCGTTAACGGGGTGTTCCATATCGTAGCTAGGCGTAGTAGCGCCCAATTGCAAGGTAGCCACGTACTCTTTAGTGTGGGTTTGCAGTTCGGCAATGCGCTTAGTTGCTTTACCTGTGCACAGCACTAGGACGCCAGTGGCCAGCGGGTCGAGTGTTCCTGCGTGTCCAATTTTTACGCGTTTAACGCCTAATCGTCGTGACAGCAAGTATCTAACGCGCGCTAATGCCCCAAAAGAAGTTATCTCGTAGGGTTTGTCGATGCAAATAATCTCGCCTTGTTGAATGTTCATCAGTCTACCATGGCTAAAGAATGACCTGCCGACAGCCATGCAAGAATGGCGGCGCCAAGGATGATGCGGTACACACCAAAGGCCCAGAAACCGTATTTAGTGAGGTAGGCGATAAAGGCTTTGATGGCAAAGAGTGCCACAATGAAGGCCACTACGCTACCAAGAAGCAATGTTCCGGCGTGACTGGCAAGCATAGAGTAGTCGCCCATCTTATGCATATGCAAGAAAAGTTTCAGCAAATCGAGGCATGTTGCAGCAAACATGGTTGGCACGGCGAGGAAAAACGAGAACTCGGCAGCGTCTTTTCGCGTGAGTTTTTGTGCCATACCGCCCACGATAGTAGCCATTGAGCGTGATACACCGGGTATCATGGCCATGCATTGAAACAAACCGATGGTGAAAGCGCGACGAGTGGTGAGTTTTGTTTCGGGCGAGCCATTGCCGAAAAGCCTATCGCAGAACAGCATTACAACGCCTCCCACAATCAGCATCGAAGCAACCACTCTTACGTTTCCCAGCAAGATATCGATGTACTTGTTGCAAAGTCCGCCGATAATCATTGCCGGGATAAAGGCGATGAGCAGTTTATAGTAGAAGTCCCACTTGCGCAATGTGCGTTGAACGGGCGTTAGTTCTTCGGGTGGAGTGGAGTGGTCGAGCCTAAAAAAGCGTTTCCAATACAGCACCACCACCGCTAGGATGGCGCCAAACTGAATGATAACGTCGAAGGCTTTTACAAATTCGTCGCTCTCTATTCCCAACAATGCTTGTGTAATAATCATGTGGCCCGTAGACGATACGGGGAGAAACTCGGTGAGTCCCTCCACGATAGCCACGATAATGGTTTGAATGATAGTCATATTGTGTTATGCTTCTTCTTTTTCTTGAGGGTCTTTGGGCTTGCGAATTACGGCATATATGATGGATATAAAACCGATGAAGCATACTGCCGGAGCCACTTTAATGCGTGTAGCACTGAAGATGTCGGGGTTGAAAGCGGTGTCGGTAGAGCCAGGTCCGCTCATAAGTATTAGGCCCAGCAGCACCACTGCCATACCCACGGCCAACAAGATGAAGTTTATCTTGTCGAAAGCGAAGTTCTTTTTGTCCATTTCTTATGTGTTCATTTTTGTTTATTGGCCCTGTCGCAATTGTTTAGTGTGGTGCGATGGGGCTTTAACATTGATGTTGCGATGATGAATTACACCTTATTATATAGCGCTTGCACACCTTATTATATAAGGAGTGTTGTGTCAATGCTTGATAAAGGGTTAAATCTTATAGAGTTCTCCGGCCTTCATTCGCAAGAAACTGTTTACCGAAACGTAAGCGCAGATGGCCGTGATACATATTCCGAAGAGCAGCACTGCACATCCAGTGATGGCCAATACTTCCCATGTAATGATGCTAAACACGTTTTCTTGGTAGCGATAAAGACCGTAAACGAGCATGCCAGCACAATAATGGCTAGCAGTGCGGCAATGATACCCACGCTCACAGCTTGTTTAATAAAGGGTCTGCGTATAAAGCCCCACGACGCACCCACTAGTTTCATGGTGTGAATAGAGAAGCGTCCGGCATAAATACCTAGTCGCACGGTGTTGTTAATCAACGAGAACGAAACGAATGTGAGCAATGCAGCCAGCACCAAGAGCACCAACGACACTTTACTAAGAGTGGTGTTAACATCTTCCACCAGTTCGTGTTGGTAGGTGATGTCGGCCACTTTTGGGTAGGCTTTCAGTTCTTTCGAAATCCAGTTTAGTGAGTCGTTATTGGCATAGTCGCCTTTGAGGGTTAGCTCAATGGATGCTAGAAGTGGGTTATCACCGCCCATAAATTCGCTTGGGTCGGTGCCCATGGCAGCCGTTTGTTCCTTAAGGGCCTGTTCTTTGCTAATGAAAGACAGACTCTTGATATAGGGTCGCGCTTGTAGACGCGTACAAAGTCGTTGGGCTTCAGGGTTAGTTAGGTCTTGGTCGAGCATCATGGTCACTACGAGATTCTCTTTAACGTAGTTGGTAAGGTTACGTGTGCTGAATACCGAGAGCACTATTATGCCCAGCAAAATAAGCACCAGTGCAGTGCTTATGCATAGCGTTATTACCTGCAACCCGTAGCGGCTGCGGGGTTTATTGTGTTTCTTTCTCATTTTTAAGTGGCACTATTACACCGAATTTCTTGCAAAGTAACGAAAAAATCTCTGATTGTGCAACGTTTTTAACGCTTATTTGCGAAAATGCACCGTGTGTGCGTACGACGATTTGTTTGTTTGATTGGAATGAAAAGTAGATAGGTTTTATGTGCGTGGTGAGGAATTTACCCTATGGTAGGTGGCTAAGGGTTAGTGCTTACCGTTTCAGTTAAGTTGTTAGCGTTGGTTTCGAGAAGTTTGTTCTTGAGCAATTCTTCTAAATCTCATTCTGCAGCAAGCCAAGACGTACTTGTTGAACGTTTTAGTTGTGGTGTGCATTGTGCAAAATGTCGCAGTAGAAAGTTTTTTACTGCTTACGAATGATGTAAAAAGGAAAACAAAGGAGGTGGAAAATAAATGAAAGTTTCTATTTTAGCAAACAATTGCGTTGTGTTTGCCTATCGTTGTGTAGCTGTTAGAATGCTGTTGTTGGGCTGTTTCTTGTCGTTCTTCTTTACATGGAGGTTTTGTTAAGATGCTAATTTTGAAAGTGTTGTATTGCTATAGGGCGTTGGTTGTTAGTTTGTTATGTTAGTTGTTGTGGGCGCAAATTTATACTTCGGAATGTATTATAAAGATATGTGCGCGAAAGTTAACCTTTGTTTACGTGACGATTGTTTGTAGTTCGTAATCTCCACAAATAGAGAATGTTTGAGAAAACCAGATTTTCTTTTCTGAAAATTGCTATAACCACACTTGATAATATCAAAAATAGTTAGTAGCTTTGCAAAAGAAAATAGAGGTTTAGTAATGGTACAAACAAACACTTATTCATACGAAGAGGCTTTTATGGCCGCTTTGGATTATTTTGCTGGCGATGAATTGGCCGCGAGAGTCTGGGTAAACAAGTATGCCATGAAGGATAGCTTCGGCAGGATTTATGAAAAATCGCCCGAAGATATGCACTGGCGAATAGCGAATGAAATTGCACGTATAGAGGGTAAATACCCCAATGCGCTGTCGGCTCAAGATGTTTTTGAGTTGCTCGATCATTTTCGTTATATCGTGCCAGCTGGCAGTCCGATGACTGGTATCGGTAATAGCCACCAGGTGGCATCACTAAGCAACTGCTTTGTGGTGGGACTTGAAGGCGACGCCGACTCGTATGGGGCTATCATGCGCATCGACGAAGAGCAGGTGCAGCTGATGAAACGCCGCGGCGGAGTGGGCCACGACCTCTCGCATATTCGGCCCAAAGGTTCGCCCGTAAACAATTCGGCGTTAACATCTACAGGACTAGTGCCCTTTATGGAGCGTTACAGCAACTCAACGCGCGAAGTGGCGCAAGACGGGCGACGCGGTGCGCTGATGCTTTCGGTGAGCATTAAACATCCCGACAGCGAGGCCTTTATCGATGCTAAAATGACTGAAGGCAAGGTGACGGGCGCGAACGTGTCGGTGAAAATAGACGATAATTTTATGCAAGCTGCTGTTGAGGATAAACCCTACGTTCAGCAATTCCCCATTGATAGCGATAAACCCGAGGTGGAAAAAGAAATATCGGCTAAGGTGCTTTGGGAGAAAATTGTGCACAATGCCTGGCAAAGTGCAGAGCCTGGTGTGCTTTTCTGGGACACCATTCTGCGCGAAAGCATCCCCGATTGCTATGCCGATCTAGGTTTCCGCACGGTTAGCACCAATCCCTGCGGTGAAATTCCACTCTGTCCGTACGACAGCTGCCGCCTGCTTTGCGTAAACTTGTTTAGCTATGTGGTTAATCCGTTTACCAAAGAGGCCTATTTCGACTTCGACAAGTTTGCCAAACACGTGGCTGTTGCCCAGCGAATAATGGACGACATTGTGGATTTGGAGCTCGAAAAGATAGACCTCATCATGGAGAAGATAAAAGACGACCCGCAAAGTGATGAGGTGAAGGGCGCAGAATATCATCTTTGGGAGAAGATTAAGCGCAAAGTAGCATGGGAAGGCGCACTGGCGTGGGCATTACTGCCGAGGGAGACATGATTGCGGCATTGGGTTTGCGTTACGGAACGCAAGAGGCCACCGACGTAAGCGTAAGTGTGCACAGGTGTTTGGCGCTGGCCGCCTATCGTTCTTCGGTGGTTATGGCTAAGGAACGTGGGGCTTTCGAGATATTCGATGCCAAGCGCGAGGCCGCCAATCCCTTTATTTTGCGCCTGAAAGAGGCCGACCAGTCGCTTTACGACGACATGGTGGCTTACGGTAGGCGTAACATTGCCTGCCTAACTATCGCTCCCACGGGCACAACTAGCTTGATGACACAGACAACAAGCGGCATCGAGCCTGTGTTTATGCCGGTGTACAAACGCCGTAGAAAGGTAAATCCCAATGATACAGACGTGCATGTAGACTTTGTTGACGAGGTGGGCGACAGCTTTGAAGAGTATATTGTGTACCATAAGAAGTTTATGGACTGGATGAAGGTCAACGGCTTTGACACCGATAAGCGTTATACACAGGAAGAGATTGACGCCATCGTGGAACAATCGCCTTATTACAAGGCCACTGCAAACGATGTGGACTGGCTAATGAAGGTGAAGATGCAGGGCGCAATACAAAAGTGGGTGGACCACTCTATCAGCGTAACGGTGAACTTGCCCAACGATGTTGATGAGCTTTGGTTAACCGCTTGTATGTAGAGGCGTGGCGTTCGGGCTGCAAAGGCTGTACGATTTATCGCGACGGAAGCCGTTCGGGCGTGATGATTTCTGTATCGAAGAAAGACAAGAAGAAAGAGGATAAGCAAGAAGAGCAGCCCATCGTGCCTTGCAAACAGCCCGAAGTGACCGAAGTTAGGCCCAAGGAGTTGGCGTGCGATGTTGTTCGTTTCCAAAACAATAAGGAGAAATGGGTGGCTTTTGTGGGCTTGCTCAATGGCTATCCCTACGAGATTTTCACGGGTTTGCAAGACGATGACGAGGGCATTGCCCTGCCTAAGTCGGTTACGAAGGGTAAAATCATCAAGAATGTAGGCCCTGATGGTCGCAGTCGTTACGACTTCCAGTTTGAGAATAAGCGCGGATACAAAACCACCGTTGAGGGTTTGAGCGAGAAGTTTAACCCCGAATATTGGAACTATGCCAAGCTTATATCTGGTGTTTTACGCTATCGTATGCCCATCGACCACGTGATAAAGCTGGTGGGCTCGCTGCAACTGAAGAGCGAAAGCATCAATACCTGGAAGATTGGTGTTGAGCGAGCGTTGAAGAAATACATCACCGATGGCACCGAAGCAACAGGAGTTAAATGTCCCTCTTGCGGACAAGAAGCCCTTGTTTATCAGGAAGGTTGCCTTATTTGCAAAGCTGTGGCGCTTCGCGTTGCGGTTAAATTATGCATTTCTTGCTCCACTCCGTTGTCTTATGGCTACGGGGTGGAGCGTGTGTATTTGTTTCGTGTTAAGCTGTAGGATGGTAAGGAGTTAAGTGGTTAAACCTAATGCCTTGTAGTGAGTGGTAACGTATTAAGGAGTTAAGCCAATGTTTTTCCCTTTTTCTCCTTTTCCCCTTTCCTCCTTTCTCCTTTAAACTATACATTATGCCCCATTACATTCATCTTAGAAACCTCAAGTTCCACGCCTTTCATGGTGTAATGCCCCAAGAACGCACAGTGGGAAACCAGTATGTGGTAAACCTAAGTGCCGAATATCCCATCGAACAAGCCATGGAAAACGATGACGTGGCCCACACATTAAACTATGCCGAGGTGTACGCCGTGGTAGAAAACGAAATGAAAACACCATCGCAACTACTCGAAAATGTGGCTTATCGCATTGCCCAAAAGCTGTTTGAAAACTTCCCTTTGATACAATCGTTACGACTAGAAGTAGCTAAGCAAAACCCACCAATGGGCACTTGTGGAGGCGAAGCAGCCGTAGAAATTCAATTAAATAATGATAAAACCAGCCGATAAGGCGCGGAATACAGCCTTTTTTAGTATTTTTGCAAGTAATAAAGCCAAAACCCAATGGTTCGGGATGCAACAAAGGCTGGTTCTGAGGATTACCTTTACGCCTTTTTGAGGAATTTGTCTGAGCACTTATCTGTAATGGCAGAAAGAGCAAACTACGCTATAAAGCAAGAGCGAAGCACCAAACAAGCTAGATAAAAACCCAAAAAACAGTGGAAAGCGAGATATACATGCAAACTTGAAATGTAGAGAGGAATTTTTAGAATACACTCCTTATGTGATACCCAAACAACGTACTGGCTCTTCAATTTTTGCGTGTATGAACAAAAAGATTACCGCCCTTTGCATGCTTTGCTTATCTTATCGTTTGCCGCTAGTGCTGCAAGCAAAAAGTTTGTGCTGGTAATCGACCCTGGACATGGAGGCAAAGATGCAGGCGCTTTGGGCGCTTTCTCCAAAGAAAAAGATATTAATTTGAGCGTGGCAATGGCCTTTGGACGGCAGGTTCAGCGCAATTGTCATGATGTGAAGGTGATTTATACGCGCACAACCGATGTGTTTATCGGACTGAAAGAACGGGCCGAAATAGCCAATAAAAATAAGGCCGACCTCTTTATCTCGGTACATACAAATGCTTTGCCTGGAGGAAAACAAGCCTACGGCATGGAGACTTATACCCTAGGTATGCACAGGGCCGGCGATAACCTTGACGTGGCAAAACGCGAAAACGCGGTAATCTTGATTGAAAAAGACTATAAACAAAGCTATCAGGGATTTAATCCCAACTCGTCGGAAAGCTATATCATGTTCGAATTTATGCAAGATCGCAACATGGCTAACAGTGTTGACCTGGCTAAAATGGTGCAACGAGAAACATGCGCTTCGGCAAGTAGACCCGATAAAGGGGTGCATCAAGCGGGATTTCTAGTGCTGAGAGAAACGTCGATGCCTGGTTGTCTCATCGAATTGGGATTTGTTACCACCCCTGATGAAGAACGATTGCTTAACGATAAGGCTAAGGTGGAGAACATCGCAACAGGCATTTATCGAGCATTTGTGAACTATAAAAACAAGTATCATAACAACATCGTGGTGCCTTACAAGCCTTCGGCCGTGCCAGGAACTGTAACTCCTCCTGTTGTGCCCGATGATTATAAGACAGACGAACCCGTTTCGCCCGCGAAGACAACCATAGCTACGCCACGACGAAACGAAAACCCGGTGACCGAAACACCTAGAAACGAACAAACAAACACAACTGTGGGCTCGTCAAGGACACAAACCACAAACCCAAACACCGAGGCGCAAACGACGGTTAGGCCAGTGGAGCAGCGACAACCAGAAGAGTCTTCACTGCCAAATGTTACTTCGGGCGATGACAATGAAAAGATTATCACGTTTGGCGAAACAGCCATCGTACCCATATTTAAAGTTCAAATCATGGCCACACCAGAGCGCTTGAAACGTAATAGCCCTCGTTTTAAAGGACTAAAAACGTTGGACACTTCTATGAGAACGACCTCATAAAGTACACTTACGGCGCATCGGCCGATTATAATGAAATAAACCGATTAAGAAAAGAGATTTCCGACAAGTTCCCAGATGCTTTTGTTATCGCATTTAAAGACGGAGAACGCATGAATGTGAACAAAGCTATACGAGAATTTTCGGTTAATAGACACAAAGACAATAAATAATAGACTATGAAATTTTTTACGAAAGAGGTAAAGATAGCCCTAGTGGCCATTGCCGGAGTTGTGATTTTATTCTTCGGAATGAATTTCCTAAAGGGTCTACCTATGTTTGCTGGCGATGCTGGATATAAGGTGGCGTTTAAGGATATTTCGGGTTTGTCTAATGCTACACCCATTTATGCCAACGGTTATGCTGTGGGAGTGGTTACTGGTATCAACTATAATTACGACCAAAAGGGCGATATTGAGGTGACAATTAGCTTAGACGACGCCATGCGTGTGCCCAAGGGAAGTACTGCCGAGATTGAAAGCGACTTTATGGGAAACGTGAAACTCAACCTTATTCTCGCTCCCAACAGTGGCGAATTTCTGAATTATGGCGACGTAATTCAGGGACGTGTTAACAAAGGTGCTTTGGCTCAAGTGGGCGAAATGATTCCTGCTGTAGAACGATTGCTGCCCAAACTCGATTCAATCCTGGCTAATGTGAATGCTATTTTGGCCAATCCTGCTATCAACCAGTCGCTTGATAATCTGCAAGGTATTACGGCTAACCTCCGTACTTCGTCGCAACAGCTCAACGGACTGATGGCTAACCTTAACCGCAATGTGCCAGCTCTGATGGGTAAGGCCAACAAGGTGCTTGACAATACCAGTACCCTGACGGGCAATTTGGCTGCCATCGACCTGAACGGAACGATGCAACAGGTGAACCGCACTTTGGCAAACGTGGAAGAAGTGACACAGAAACTTAATAGCAACGAGGGCTCTTTGGGATTGCTTATGCGCGACCCAGGTTTGTATAACAACCTTAATGCCACGCTGATGAATGTCGACTCGCTGCTGGTTAATGTTCGCCAACACCCCAAACGCTACGTGCATTTCTCGCTCTTCGGGCGCAAAGACAAATAAGGGGGCTATTTTAGCTAGCTGTTTCCCTTCGCTTATCTAGTAGCAAGTGCTATTGCTTAAGCGCTTGTTACCATCTATTTGCACAGCATGCCCTCGTCTTAACTAGGGCAATAGCAGCAATAATAAATGGGGCACACAGCCCTCGTGCATGCCATTCACTGTTCAAACAAAGGCTGTTGGGCGTCTACATACATCACCGCCACCTCTCTGTGCAGACAGAAAGGTGGCGGTTTTGCGTAAGAAGATTATCGCTGAGCGGGGTACAACGCGCTTGCAAGGAGAGAAAAAATGGCACACAGCCCTGCAACCACCAATCATGAACTCGCTATTAACGGAAACTTCAACCCAAAGGCTAGCTACTAGGCCTTCGTTGTGCTTGGCTTTAGTGCTTTAGCAGAGGCTCAAAATGGCGCATTTTATTCTCCTATTCCTCTCTATTATTATTCGTAAACTCTGTGCTAGTGGCATTTGTCAAGCAATGTACAAACTTTCAGCGATTTATATATTTCAAAATCATTCTGTAATTTGCCGATACCAATTTTTTTTACGATATTTGCAAAAGATTTCAGAGACCATGGCACGCATGTGCTAACAAACCAACAACAGTATAGATATAATGGACGTAACTCCCGATAAGCATTGGGAATCGGCTCTTGCGCTCATTGCGCAAAGCGTTTCGCAGCAACAATTCGACACGTGGTTTAAACCAATTGTCTTCGAATCGTTTAATAACGATACGAAACTTTTGGTGCTCCGGGTGCCAAGTTCGTATGTGTACGAATATATCGAAGAACATTATATCGACCTTTTAAGTCGTGTGTTGTTCTCTGCTTTTGGGCAACGCATCCGCTTAACCTATCGTGTGGTGGTGGATAGTGAGCATAAAAAGACACAAGACATCGAAGCCGACCCAGCTGAAGCACACGCCACGCAAGCAGCTAAGACGTGGAGCGGAAAACAAAATAGCAAGGAAGAGTCTGCTAAAGAAAAGGAACTCGACCCACAACTCAACCCGCACCAAACGTTTTCTAACTATATTGAGGGCGACAGCAATAAATTGTCGCGCTCGGTTGGCCTTTCTATTGCCAACCATCCCAATAGCAATCAGTTCAATCCCATGTTTATTTATGGGCCGTCGGGATGTGGTAAAACCCACCTGGTGAATGCTATTGGTATGCAAACTAAGCAACTCTATCCCCAGAAAAGGGTGCTTTATATCAGCGCTCACCTCTTTCAGGTGCAGTTTGTTAATGCTGTGTTGAAGAACGCCACCAACGATTTTATCAAGTTTTACCAAACCATCGACATGCTTATAGTCGACGATGTGCAAACTTGGGAAAGCTCTGAGAAAACACAAGAGACGTTTTTCCACATCTTTAACCACCTGTTTCGTAACGGCAAACGCATACTCTTAGCCAGCGATAGACCGCCTGTTGAACTTCGAGGTATGAGCGAACGACTCATCACTCGCTTCTCTTGTGGTATTATTGCCGAGCTAGAAAAGCCCAATGTGCAGCTGTGTGTGGATATATTGAACGCCAAGATACGTCGCGATGGACTCAAAATTCCTGCCGAAGTGATACAATTTATTGCCGAAACGGCTAACGGAAGTGTGCGCGATTTGGAAGGTGTTATCAACAGTTTGATGGCTTATTCGGTGGTGTATAACAGCGATATCGACATGCGATTGGCCGAACGGGTGATTAAGCGTGCAGTAAAGTGGATGATACGCCACTCACTATCGATGATATTCTAGATAAGGTGTGCCATCATTTCAATGTTAGTGTGTCGGCTGTTAGTAGCAAAAGTCGCAAGCGCGACTTGGTTGTGCCGCGCCAAGTGTCGATGTATCTGGCGCAGAAATACACCAAAATGCCCGCTAGTCGTATAGGAAAACTTGTTGGTGGGCGCGACCATAGCACCGTGTTGCATAGCTGTGCACAGGTTGAAGCGCGTTTACAAACCGACAGTCTGTTTGCTTCGGAGGTGGAAAGTATCGCCACTTCGTTTAAACTGAAGGGGTAGGGCATTGTCATTATTATTATAAAGGAGGCTCATGGGCAGGTATTTGTTTGCCATGGGTTGGAAAACAAGCAAAAAAATGGGTTATTAGAAACAGGGCGTATATCCGTTTCTAATGACCCATTTCAGTTATACGCTATAAACGAACGAAAGAAGCGAGCGAAATGTGTGCACAATATTAATCCCGAATTGGCCAGAGATATCAGCCAATTCGGGATTAACATCGACGTTTGTGTAAAGCAACGTTCTTATTGTTCTTTGTCTTTAATAAACCACACACACAAAGTGCCAACGAAAAGCATCACACCAGCAGCCAAAATCATGTTACTTTGCACGCTACCCAGCAAGTGAAGCACCGTTCCACCCAATGCCGCAGCGATGATTTGAGGCACGCAGATAGTTCCGTTAAACAGGCCAAGGTAAGCGCCCATATGGCCTTTACCCTCCAAAGCATTGGTAACAAAGGTGAAAGGCATGGCCAATGTGGCAGCCCAAGCGCAGCCAATAAGCACGAAAGGAACGAACATGAGATACTTATCTGTAACATAAGGCACCATCATAAAGCCAATTGCGCCTAGCACAAGCGAAAGCGCATAAGCCGTTTTGCGGTTACGAATGTTGGGTAACATCACTGCCCAGAGCACACTGCCTATGGCCTGAACGGCAAAAAGAATGCCCACCCAGTTGCCTGCCTCTTGATATTGGGGAGTGCTTGTGGCCAAATGCGATTGCATATCGACGCCCCAAACCGTGTCGGCAATAGAACCAGGCGTGTAAGTCCACATGTTCATGAATGCCGCCCAGCAGAAAAATTGCACCAGTCCAACAGTCCAAAATGTTTAGGCGCATTGCGCAGCAGGGTTAAGAAGTTGGTTTTACCCTCGTTGAGCGGTTCTTCCAATTGGTTATACTCGGCATATTCTTTGGGATTCCATTCCTTTACCTTTAAAGTTGTGTATATAACACAGAGGATAAGGATGGCAGCGCCTACGTAGAACGACCAAATCACCGAGTCGGGAACAACCCCCTCGGGTGCGATGTTGCTCAATCCGATAAACGTAAAGAAGAAAGGGAAGATGAAACCCACCACAGAGCCAGCGTTACAAAGAAAGCTTTGGATGGAGTAGGCCAGTGCCTTTTGCTTCTCGTTCACCATATCGCCCACCAGCATTTTAAAGGGTTGCATGGCCATATTGATACTTGTATCGAGAAACATCAAGGCCACGAGTCCGAAAATCATGGCCATACTGGCTGTCATGCCAAACGAACCTGCGTTGGGCAGTAGGCACATCACTAGCACAGCTATTGAGGCGCCCACGAAAAGATAGGGGATACGTCGTCCAAATCGTGTCCAAGTTTTATCGCTAAGCGTACCCACGAGGGGCTGAACAAGGATGCCCATGAGTGGCGGGAGTATCCAAAAATAACTCAAATTGTGTGGGTCGGCACCCAGTGTAGCGAAAATTCGCGAGATGTTTGCACTTTGTAGGGCGTAGGCTATCTGCACGCCGAAAAATCCGAAGCTAAGATTCCAGAGTTTCCAGAATTCTAAATCAGGTTTCTTTTTCAATTGATTGTTCATATGTCGGTGTATTCTTAAATCGGCGTTAGTTGTTTTTGTTTCTGGGGTGTCGGTGTTTGGCTATGTGGTTTAGGCCGTTTGTTGCGAATTTGAGGCTTTAGTCTTAACCTGTTCGGTAGGCCTTTTGCAGGTGTGATGTTGCTCGTCGGCCTCCTTAGGTAGTCTTCGTTCCATCTGTTCGGTAATAGATGTGGACACAGGTAGTGTGGATTGCCTCACCACAAGTCGTGTTCTTACCACGCGTCTTTCAATTTCCTTTTTCGATTACGCCCTCAACATGTCTTATAAGTATTTCAGCAGCCGCTTCTCCCACTTTAAATCCATGTTGGTCTACGGTAGTTAGGGTGGGGTCGCATGCCACAGCGCGTTGTCCGTTGGTAAATCCGCACACGCTAACATCTTCGGGAATGCGCAACCCCTTTCGTTTAACCGAATAGAGAATGCCGATGGCAGTATCGTCGTTAACGGCAAAAAAAGCATCGGGACGGTCGTCTCTGTTCAGCACTTCGGGTGTAATGCGTTCGGCATCAGCCCGGTTGTCGCATTGAAACACCAATGAGGGGTCTACTTTGATGCCGTGTTTAAGCAGTGCATCACAGTATCCGTTATATCTATTTTTTGATATTTCGAGTTTCATCGATGAGTTAAAGTAGGCCACTCGTTTGCATCCAGTTTCCACGAGGTGGCTAACCGCGGCATAAGCACCTGCATAATCGTCTACAACCACTCGGCTAGCGTTCACGCCAGTGCATATTCTGTCGTAGAAGACTAGTGGCACACCCCTGTCTATTAGTCGTTGAAAGTGTGCATATTGTGCCGTGTCTTTCGCTTGCGACACGATGATGCCACACACTTTATTTTCGAAGAACGATTTGCAAATGCCCACTTCTCGTTCGTGTTGCTCATTACTATGGGCCACCATGATGAGGTAGCCTTGTCGTTCTGCTGCTTCTTCGATGCCTGCGAGCACCGATGAAAAGTAATAATGCGTAAGCTCGGGAACGATAACGCCAATGACTTTCATTGGTCGCACCTTGCTCTTACGTAAGCTCTCTGCGATGAGGTTTGGTGTAAAGTTGTGTTCGGCTGCGTAAGCTTGAATGCGTTCGCGTTGTTGGCGACTGATGCGCGGACTATTTTTAAGTGCTCGCGACACCGTTGCAACCGAGACATTCAACTCCTTAGCAATATCCTTCATCGTGATAGATGATATTTCTCCCATAATTCTTAATTCTCTTTTGCCGCTAAAAAGCGCATATAGTTGTTGTCTCTGAAGTCCGTCAGTGATGGTCTTATGTTGAGGTAGACATTGCAAAGATATTAATTAATTCTGTATTTCCTTACTTTTATGTGTAATAATTCGCGGTTTTGTTAGTTTTTGGGCAAAAAGTTAACGAGGTTGTAGTTGGCATGTTTTCGAGAAGAGAAGTGGATGCGTATTTAACCATAAAGGTAACGGGTGGGGATGGTTAACGAAATGGTTAGAAGAAAGGTTAAAGCAGTGGCGAATATGGATGTTTCACGCTTTTATAATCACGTACTTACGTGTTTTTTAATAATAACTTGCGCAAACGTTTACGCAAAGACGAGATTGCTTTTAACTATTAATAAAGTAAAAGCTAAAATAAAGACAGCTACTTTTGCATAACTAACTGAGGCCCGTAGAACTACTTGGGGCCAAGTAAACCTAGATTAGACGAGATACAATAACATTTTTGAGGCAGTTCTGAAATCATTCTTAAAGAACTTTTATGCCATTTTTCGGTGCATTGAGCATCTTTGCATAAAGGATGTTGCAAATATTGCGCCCAAATAGTGGCTAAAAAGCACTGGATGACTACGCGACGACAACGCAGACCAACCCAAACAAATGGCCAAAAATGAAGGTGTGATAAACCAAGAACTTGCTTTGAAACAACGACTTATAGTAATGGTCGGGCTAACATCGAAAGGGCATAGTCTCCTCACATAGGGGAAATGCGGCTCATTATGCGCGCGCGTACATTATATAGGTAGAGCAGACAACTTTAATTTAAACAATGCATAACTTAAACATTTAAAAACAGAGAATGATGAAGCAGCTAATTAATGCGATGCCTCAAAGGATTGCCATGCTCTTGTGTGCGCTAATCCTCTCCGTCGGTGCCTTTGCCCAGCAAATTGTGGTAAAGGGACACGTGAAGGATGATACTGGTGAACCCATCACTGGTGCCACTGTGCGTGTGGTTGGACAAGAAGGCGGAGTGGTTACCGATATCGATGGTAACTTCAGCATCAGCGCTAACACCGGCGCTGAGATAACAGTTTCGTACATCGGCTATTCCGACACAAAGGCTCCAGCCAGTGCCAACATGGTTATCGTTATGAAAGACGATGCAGCCAAATCGCTGAACGAAGTAGTGGTGATTGGTTATGGTGTAGTGAAGAAAAGCGACCTTACGGGTTCGGTCTCGGCTTTAAAACCCGATTCTAAAAACAAAGGTCTCGTGGTTAACCCCCAAGACATGCTTTCGGGCAAGGTTGCTGGCGTGAATATCACAACGGATGGCGGTGCTCCTGGCGCTGGTTCTACCATTCGTATACGTGGTGGCTCGTCGCTAAATGCCTCAAACAATCCGCTTATCGTTATCGATGGTGTGGCCATGGACCACAATGGCGTGCAGGGTTTGTCTAACCCTTTGTCGATGATTAACCCTCAAGACATCGAGTCGTTCAACGTTTTGAAAGATGCCTCGGCCGCTGCTATCTATGGCTCGCGGGGTTCTAATGGTGTGATTATCATTACAACGAAGAAGGGACGTAAAGGGATGGCACCACAAATTAGCTACAATGGTAGTGTTACGGCTAGCGTAAAGAGTGGGTCTCTTAAGCTGATGAATGGCGACGAATATCGCGAGTTTATCACCAATAAGTACGGAGCTGGCAGTGATGCTGCTAAGGCTCTGGGCACAGCTAATACCGATTGGCAGAGCGAAATCTATCGCACAGCCCTCAGTCACGACCACAATGTGGCGGTGCAAGGTGCTTTTAAGAATTTGCCTTATCGTGTTTCGGTGGGTTATACTGGCCAGCAAGGTATCCTTAAGACATCAGATTTCAAGCGCATTACTGCTGCTGTGAACCTCAATCCCTCGCTCTTGAACGACCACCTTACGCTCAATCTCAACGCTAAGGGTATGTTTGCCGAAACCAATTATCCTAACTATGCTGCTATTGGCGATGCTTTCCGCTTCGACCCTACGCAAAGTATTTACGATAAAACCATTGCCGACGCTAATAATTTTGCTGGTTATTTCCAATGGCGCTCTAATGGTGCGTTCTTAAAAGACCCCAATTACCCCTTCTCACACAACAACAAGGCGCCTTCTAACCCTGTTGCTGCACTCGACCTTTATTACGAAAGGGCTTATAGTCGCTCGTTTGTGGGTAGTGCCGACATTGATTACAAGGTTCATGGATTTGAAGATTTGCGCCTGCACCTCACACTGGGTGCCGATATTTCTGAAGGAACACAGAACAAGCGTGTGCCTGCCACTGCTCCCGCAGCATTCTATTATGGTAGCTATGGCGCGGCTAACAAGCTGAAGAGAAACCTTTCGCTCAGCATGTATGCGCAATATTTTAAAGACTTTAACGAGAAACATCACTTTGATGTAATGGGTGGTTACGAGTGGCAACACTACTGGCGTGACGAAAACAAGGACTACAGGGGATTTTATCCCATCACTAATACAACTGCAAAAAGAGGTATGGAAACCGAGCATGAGCCTTTTCATTCGCGCACCGAAAACTATTTGGTGTCGTTCTTTGGTCGTGCCAACTACACGTTCCTCAATCGTTACTTCTTGACTGCAACGGTTCGCGACGACGGCTCTTCGCGTTTTAAAAAACATTGGGCTTGGTTCCCCTCGTTTGCTTTTGCATGGAAAGCTAAGGAAGAAAACTTCTTGAAAGACGTTAATGCCCTCTCCGACCTTAAACTTCGATTGGGTTGGGGTAAAACTGGCCAACAAGATGAGATTGGCGACTATAATTATTTCGCCATCTACAATATTAATACGGGTACGCAATCTTTTTATCCCATCTTGGAAAATGGTAGATTGAACATGCCTCAAGCTTACGACCCACTGCTTATGTGGGAAACAACCACCACCTTTAACGTGGGTATTGACTGGGGTGTTCTTAACCAAAGACTTAGCGGAAGCATCGATTGGTACTATCGCAACACTACCGACTTGATTAACAATGCAGATGCTGCAGCAGGTACCAACTTCAAAAACCGCGTGGATACCAACATTGGTTCGCTGCGCAACACTGGTGTTGAGGCCACATTGAGCTGGAAAGCCATACAGTCTAAAGATTGGTATTGGACGATTGACTATAACGTAACCTACAACCAAACCGCATTACCGATCTGGTGGGCGCAAACTCTAAACCCATCGAAACGGGTAACTCGGTACACAGTGGCACGGGTACAAAGGTGAAGGCCTATGCTGTGGGGCAGTCTGCTTCTGCTTTCTATGTGTACCAACAGGCTTACGACGCTAACGGTAAAGCCATCGAAGGCGCTATTGTAGACCGCAATGAAGACGGAATTATTAACAATGACGACCGCTATTTCTACAAACAGTCTGCTGCACCCGTAACAATGGGTCTGGCTTCGCGTCTCGAATATAAAAAATGGGACTTTGGTATATCGTTCCGTGCTAACATTGGTAACTACGTTTACAATGATGTGGAAGCCAGCCGCAGCAATATGAACGAGCTTTGGAATAGCGGTTATCTTGAGCAACGACCCAAATCTACCATCGACCTTAATTGGCAAACCAGCAAATGGGTGCAAAGCGACTACTTTGTGCGCAATGCTTCGTTCCTCAAGTGCGACAACATCACCTTGGGTTACAGCTTCGAACGCGTTCTTAAAACGGGTTCTTGGCACGGACTTAGTGGCCGTCTCTACGCCACGGCCTCTAATGTGTTCACCATTTCCAAGTATAAGGGACTCGACCCAGAGGTGTTTAATGGTATTGATTACGACCTTTACCCACGACCCACTTCGTTTATCTTGGGCTTGAGCTTGAATTTCTAACAATCAACTAAGAGAATTTACAATGAAACGATATATCAAACATATCCTTCCTGCAGCCGCAATGCTGCTCTCGGTGGGACTTTCTTCGTGCATAGGCGACCTAGATGTTACGCCCATCGACCCCAATAAGCGAACCGAACTCGACCCCGTGGCATTGTTTAATCAATGTTATGCCAACTTGGCTATCGAGGGCTTGGATGGTCCTGGATCTTCTATTGTAAGCGCAGAAGACAACGGAACAACAGGACTTCTACGCCAATTGTTCAATTCTAACGAGCTTACCACCGACGAAGCCATTTGCCGATGGGGCGACCCTGGCGTGGCAACGATGAACACCAACGAGCAAGGATCCAGCAATGCCTTCCTTGCATTGCTCTATAACCGTCTTTATTTGGGTATTTCGGTGTGCAATCACTATCTCGATGTGGCCTCGGGTGTTGATGCAACACGTACGGCCGAGGTGCGTTTTATTCGCGCCTTGCAATTTTATTTGGCTATGGATGCCTTCGGAAACATTGGTTTGCCCCTGACCGTTAGCACCGAAAAACCTGTGCAACACACACGAAAAGAAGTTTACGAATGGCTAGAAAAAGAACTCCTAGAGGTGGAAACTCTCTTAGCCGAACCCAAGGCAAAGAAGTCTACCGATGCTGGATACGGCCGTGCAGATAAGGCCGCAGCATGGATGTTGCTTACTCGTCTTTACCTAAATGCCGAGGTTTACACGGGTACTGCTCAATGGGCAAAAGCTGCCGAGTATGCACAAAAGGTGATAAACTCTGATTATAAGCTCTTTACTGCTGGCACAGCCAACTACTCGGCCTATCAAATGCTCTTTATGGGCGATAATGGTGAGAGCGGTGCTTCGGTAGAAGCGGTTCTGCCTTTGCTACAACAGGGCGACCGCACTGCAGCTTATGCTAACACAACTTTCCTTATTGCCTCTACATATAATACCGATATGCCCGACAATGGTATAAGCGGTACGTGGGCAGGTAACCGTGCACGCAAAGACTTGGTTAAGAAATTCTTTACCGGTACGCCACCAACTGGCAACACGGCCACCATCTTGGCTGCTGCTAACGACGACCGCGCGTTGTTCTATGCCGTAGACCGTTCGCTCGAAATTCCCACTGCCAACGACATAACCGATTTTAAAAAAGGATACTCGGTAGTGAAATTCACTGGTATTAAGAGCGATGGCTCTGCTGTAACCAATACGGGTTTTGCCGATACAGATTTCTTCTTCTTCCGTGTGGCCGAGTCGTATTTGGCTTATGCAGAAGCAACGGCGCGACTCAATGGAGGCAATGCCACCGCTCAAGGCATTGCTTATCTTAACCAATTGCGCCAACGTGCACATGCTGCTGCACGTACTAGCTTCTCGCTAAACGATATCTTGGACGAGCGTAGCCGCGAATTTTATTTCGAAGCACAACGCCGCACCGACCTTATTCGTTATGGATATTATGGCGGAAACAATAGTTATAATTGGGCCTGGAAAGGCGGAGCAGCCAACGGTCGCAGCTTTGATAGCTACCGCAACCTCTTCCCCTTGCCCTCGTCCGACCTCTCTGTAAACAAAAACCTTAAGCAAAATCCTGGTTATTAACTCACTTATCATGATAGAAATGAAGAAAATCATAAAATCATCTGTGATGCTCTTTGCTGGCATCTGTGCCTTGGCGGCCTGTTCGGATGATAGGGACGACAACCCCACAATCAAACAGCCCGACACGTTTAGCATGCAAACGCCGTCGTTTGGTGGCTCGCAACTAAACTTAAAGGATACGGCCAATCTCGCTTTTAAATGGGATAAGCCCGATTTTGGCTATCGTGCCAAGGTGGACTACACCATCGAGGTGTCGCATACGGGAAATTTCACCACATCGTATGCTGATGAAGATGCAGGCACTGTGGCTACTGGCTCGGCCGACTATAAAGGGATTCAAACTGTTTACGTAACTAATGCGGCGCAGCTTACCAATTTCGACTTGGCCCTGGCTCTGCAACAAGTGGCGCATTGGAAAGAATCTACCATCCCTACCACGGCTCAGGCTGTGTATATGCGTGTTAAGGCTGTGTTGCCTGGTATTGATACGGTGTATTCTAACACCATTCAGTTCGCGGCCATACCTACTTATGTAAAGGTGGCTCCTAAAATTAATAGCTGCTATCTCACTGGTAGTGGTTATGGATGGAGTAAATGGAAGAACCTAACACCTGTTAATGGCACCGTTGGACTGGATGCTACGGGTACGCCTACGTTCTGGGCTGTGATTTATTTCGCTGCTGACGAACAGTTTAAGTGTGCACCGCAAGCAGCCTGGGGCAACGATTTCGGTTACGCTGAGCACCACCATCACCGACAATGCAGGGGCTAATGTCTCCGATGAAGGTGGCAATATCAAGGTGGGAACGGCAGGATGGTATGTGCTAGTGGTAAGCAATGATGGCGAAAAAAACGCACGATTAGCTTCGAACAACCTAAGGTTTACCTACAAGGTCCTACCATTGGCAACTGGGATTGCAAACCCGGAAACCTCTTTACTGTGCCCACTACGGCCACGGGTAACTTTGTTTCGCCGGCCTTTGTGGCCAGTGACTTTGTTCGCATGTGTGTGAAGCTTAATGGCTTCGACTGGTGGAGAACAGAGTTTGTGGTGGATGCCAAAGGTGCTATCTCTTATCGTGGCAACGGCGTAGAACAATCCGATGTGGCTGTTTCAGTCGGTAAGCGCTGCTATCTTAACTTCTCTACAGGTAAGGGCGAATATAAATAACAAGGCGTTTCGGCTTTTTTCGAACTGCCTTTAACATCATAACAAGGTCATATCGGTGGCTCTTTCAAGGGTGCCGATATGGCCTTGCTGTGTTATGGGTATAGCGTGGGCATGTGTAAACCAGGTTTATGGGGCATTGTGCGCTGCTGAGGGGTGGGCAACCACAAACAAAAGGATTGCAACGAGGCGTGTTGCTGCTCAATTTGTAATGTCAAATATTTCTACTAGATTTTAACATTGTGGCTGCGTTATTTCCGAACGAAGTGGTGTTGAGCTCAAAATACGGGCGTATTTTTTAAGTTTAACAGCCCTTTGGGGCGCATGTTTTGCGCAATATGCAGCAAAACGCAATGCTATCTCCTACAAAACGCAGTGCTATCTCGTACAAAACGCAGTGCTAAGTGGTGCAAAACGCAAGGTTAAATGCTACTAATAGCCGAAAGAGAGGTGTAAAGTGACCGTTTTTAGCTGTGTTTTATCTAGGAAAAAGGTGGAAATGACGAAAAGGAAGCGAATTAATGGTCTTAAAATGGCTTTAAGGCGAAGACGATTTTACGCGTTTCGAACCATTCTAGAAATGCTAAATGCTATGGATTTGCACTTTTTGGCTTGCCATGTGAACAAATAAATAACAAAAAATGCAGTGATAAACGCGAAAAACATGGCTCTATAACATGTTTGTTTCTCTAAAAGGATGAATTTTAAAGCGGAGGTTTGTAAAGTAAAATAACTAAATTAACATTTAAAAACATAGCAATAAGGCTCATTGTGTTAATGGTTTTGTCAAACATTAGTGCATAAGCTACTAACAATTAAGGCAAATAGCTCTTGTTTATGTTGTTGATTTTATGTTGAATAGCATTGTTTTGGCAAAGAAGTAACAGAATAAAAGATATTTTACTAAAGTATTTAATTTTATTTTAGAAACATTTGCAGAGTATTTAATTAATGTGTAACTTTGCCGGCGTTTAATGAATACGACCGATTTCCAAAACATTTGAAACTAAGACAAAAAAATCCTGCTACATAGAAAACTGAAATGCCTTGTAAAGGGGAGCAATGTGAATTGCTCCCTTTTTCTTTAATAGGGTGAGTATTCCTTAATAGATTGCGTAATTTCAACCATTTGTTTTGCGTTGTCTTGTTTTTGCGTTATCTTTGCATAATGCAATGTGTGCGTTTGCTTAGCGCTCGTGCTTTAAAGTGCCGTTTGGTGCAAGGCAAAGTTGGTGCAAGGCTGTGCAAGTTGCAGAGAGTGAATTTATATTTGGGCGCGTGGCATAGACAATAATGCTAGCAAGCCATAGCGCTTTAACACTAAAATTAATAATCCAATGAGTGTAACAACAATCGTTATTATTGTGGTGGCCGTGCTGTTGGTTCTCTGGGGCGTGGCATTGTATAATAATCTGGTGAAGCTGCGCAACAATCGCGAGAACGCTTTTGCCAACATCGACGTGCAGTTAAAAATGCGTCACGACCTTGTTCCGCAACTAGTGGGTGCGGTGAAGGGATATGCCGATCACGAAAAGAATGTGTTTCAGCGTGTAACCGAAGCGCGTGCTGCTGCTATGGGAGCCACTTCGATTAATGATAAAATTGAAGCCGAAAACATGCTTACCAGTGCCTTGTCGGGCCTAAAGGTGTCGTTAGAGGCTTATCCTGAACTTAAAGCCAACGAAAACTTCTTGCATTTGCAACAAGAACTGGCCGACTTGGAGAACAAGCTGGCTGCCGTTCGTCGCTTCTTTAATTCGGCAACGCGCGAGCTTAACAATGCCGTGCAAACCTTCCCTTCGGTGATTTTTGCCAAGATGTTCGGCTTCCAAAAAGAGCCAATGTTTGAAATTCCCAACGACCAACGTGCCGAAATAGAACGTGCACCTGAGGTTAAGTTCTAATTTTGTTATCTCTGCGTACACATGAAGTATGTAGGAATGCAAACACAGATAAGCCGCAACAACATGCTCAGCGTGTTGTTGCTGCTGCTTTTCCCTACCATCATACTGGGCATGACGTGGGTTTGCTTGGCTGTGATAAACTATTTCGGCAACGGCTATTATGATGCAGCTGGCGAAGTGCATTATCAGCTAGACACAAACACCGTTAATTATTATTTTCTCGATGTGCTCCCGTGGGTCGTTGGCATTGTGGCGATATGGTTTGTTATAGCTTATTTTGCCAATGCAAGCATGGTGCAGTTTGCAGTTCGCTCGCGTCCGCTAAGTAGAAAAGAAAATCCCAGGGTGTATAACATCGTGGAAAACCTATGTATGGCCTGCAATATGGACATGCCGGCCATATATGTGGTAGACGACAACCAGCTGAACGCCTTCGCTAGTGGTATAAACAAGCGCACCTATGCTGTTACGGTTACCACGGGAATGCTGAATTTGCTCACCGACGACGAACTGGCGGGGGTGTTGGCACACGAGTTAACCCACATACGCAATCGCGATACACGCCTGCTTATCACCAGTATTGTGTTCGTGGGCATTGTTAGCACGGTGATGATGGTGGCTGCTCGCACACTTTACAATATGATTTGGATGGGCGGAATGCAGTCGCGCCGCAGCGAGAAAGATAAAGGTGGTGGCGCGGCGGCCATGTATCTTGTGCTCATTGCTGTGGTGGTGTGCGCTGCTGTGGCCTATTTCTTCACCCTGCTCACACGGTTTGCCATCTCGCGAAAACGCGAATACATGGCCGATGCTGGTGGAGCAGAGTTGTGTGGCAACCCCTTGGCGCTGGCTTCGGCATTAAGAAAAATATCTGGCAACCCCGGTTTAGATCATGTAAACCGCGAGGATGTGGCGCAACTGTTCATTGTTCATCCTGATGAGATGGACCTTGGCGTGCTTGCGTTTGTAGAAGGCTTGTTTAGCACACACCCCGACACCGAGAAACGCATTGCTATTCTTGAGCAATTTTAGATTGCTGGCGATGCATCCTGAAGGTGTAACACTGCGCGAGTGTCCTAAATAGAAGCCTAAAGACGGTGCTATCGGCGCATATATATAAGGTGGCGCACCGCATCGTGTGCGTGCATGTGGTATCAAAGTCAAAGTTTGTGGCGCGTTAATGCCGGAGGGTTAAGTCGCAACCCCTTTCTCTGGCGCATCGTTTTCATCTGTTAGCGAACCTGATTGCCATGTGGCAGCACGTTCGAGGCGATGAAAGCGATGCGCCATTTGCTTTTGTTAGCGCATAAGTTGAAGGCAGACCAGCAGGTAGAGACAGAGCCTTCGAAGGCAAGAAGTTATCATCTAGCCATATACCTAGAAAAGATGAAAAACACAAGATACTTGTATTTTCTCTCAATTTAGTTGCTTTTATTAGGCTTATTTTGTGTATATTTGCAGCTCATAATCTTTTAAACAAACATTTATTTAAAGCCATGCGATTAGTAATAAAGGCAGATTATGACGGACTGTCCAATTGGGCAGCTGAACACGTCATTGAAAGTATTAAAAAGGCAGCACCAACAAAGGAGCGTCCGTTCGTGTTAGGGTTGCCTACTGGTGGCACTCCCATTGGCATGTACCAAGCTTTGGTAAAGGCATGCAAAGAGGGTAGGGTGTCGTTTAAGAACGTTGTAACGTTCAATATGGACGAATATGTGGGTTTACCCGTTGAACATCCCGAAAGCTACCACTCGTTTATGTACCGCAATTTGTTCGAACATATCGATTGTCCCAAGGAGAATGTGCACATCCTTAATGGTAATGCAGAAGACTGGGAGGCCGAATGTCGCCAATACGAAGAGGCTATTAAGGCTGCAGGAGGCATCGACTTGTTTATCGGTGGCGTAGGTGTAGACGGCCATTTGGCCTTCAACGAACCTGGTTCGTCGCTCACTTCACGCACAAGACGTATGCCATTAACCCACGATACGCGTGTGGTTAACTCGCGTTTCTTTGATAACGACTTCGAAAAAGTTCCTCGTTTCTCACTCACTGTAGGTGTTGGCACTGTGATGGATGCCCGCCAAGTGATGGTACTCATCAATGGACATGGCAAGGCAGGCGCATTGCGCGACGCCGTTGAAGGCCCCGTTACGCAGATGAGAACCGTTAGCGCGCTGCAAATGCACGAAGATGCTATCATCGTTTGTGATGAAGCAGCCACCGACGAACTGAAAGTTGGCACGTACAAATATTTTAAAGACATTGAAAGGGCTTAAGAAATGAGACTTAATCTAAGCTCGGAGATTGTGCTAAACAAAATCCCCGAAGAATATTACAACCCTAAAACCGCCGTCGAACGCTCTGAAATAACACGCTGCGAGAAAATACATACCGACATCTTCCCAAAGATTGAAGAGGGTGCTACCTATATCGCACGAGCCATCGAGGCCGAAATTAAGTTTAAAAACGACCAAGGCAAACTTTGTGTTTTGGGTTTAGGAACGGGCAATTCGCTTACGCCTGTGTACGAAGAACTCATTAGACTTCATAAGGAAAACGGCTTGAGCTTTGCTCGTGTGGCTGTTTTCAATGCCTATGAGTATTTCCCACTCAACGAAGGAAACCCACATAGCAGCATTAGTCAGCTGCGCGAACGCTTCCTCGACCATGTGAACATCGCCCCCGAAAACGTGTTTACGCTGGATGGAACCGTTCCTCAAGAGATGGTTAACAGCAGTTGCAAGCAATACGAGCAACGCATTGTAGACATGGGCGGTATCGATGTGATGCTGCTGGGTATTGGCCGAATGGGTAATATTGCCACCAACGAGCCAGGAAGTGTGATTACTTCGGGTTCGCGCTTGATACTTATCGATGCCGTTTCGCGCGAAGAGATGACGCTCAGCTTTGGTTCTAAAGAGGCTGTTCCACCGTGTTCAATCACCATGGGCATAGCCACCATCCTCAGCGCACGCAAAATTTTCCTCACCGCTTGGGGCGAAGATAAGGCCGATATCATTCAGCGTGCCGTGGAAGAGAAGGTTACCGACGTGCTTCCCGCTTCGTTCTTGCAAACCCATAAGGATGCAAATGTGGTTATCGACCTGCCTGCTGCATCGCGTCTTACGCGCATTGTTCATCCCTGGTTGGTTACTTCTTGCCAGTGGACAGATAAGCTTGTGCGCTCGGCTTTGGTGTGGTTGTGCCAGCTAACTGGTAAACCTATCCTTAAGCTTACCAACAAAGACTATAACGAAAATGGCCTAAGCGAACTCTTGGCGCTTTATGGTTCGGCTTATAATGCCAATATTAAGATTTTCAACGACCTGCAACACACCATCACAGGATGGCCTGGTGGCAAGCCTAATGCCGATGATACCTATCGTCCTGAGCGTGCAACACCCTATCCTAAGCGTGTGATTATCTTCTCGCCCTCACCCCGACGACGATGTTATCTCTATGGGTGGAACGCTTCGCAGATTGGTTGAACAGGGTCATGAGGTGCATGTGGCTTACCAAACGTCGGGTAACATCGCTGTTGGCGACGAAGAAGTGATTCGCTTTATGCACTTCATCAATGGCTTTAACCAAATTTTCGGTGGCGACTCAGACACGGTTATCAAGGAGAAGTACAAAGAAATAAAGGCCTTCCTCAAAGAGAAGAAAGACAGTATCGGCGATACGCGCGACATTCTTACCATTAAAGGTCTTATCCGTCGTGGTGAAGCGCGAACCGCTTCTACGTATAACGATATACCTTTGCAGCGTGTTCACTTCCTCGACTTGCCTTTCTACGAGTCGGGTAAGATTGAAAAACTGCCCATGGGCGAGGCCGATGTGAAGGTGGTTCGCGAGTTTATCCACGGCATTCAGCCACACCAGATATACGTTGCAGGCGATTTGGCCGACCCACATGGCACACACAAGAAGTGTACCGACGCCGTTTTCGCCGCCATCGACGAAGAATTGAAGGCTGGAGAAAAGTGGCTTGACGACTGTCGCGTGTGGATGTACCGTGGCGCATGGGCCGAATGGGAAATCGAAAACATCGAAATGTGTGTGCCTATGAGTCCTGAAGAGTTGCGCGCTAAACGCAATTCTATCCTCAAGCACCAATCGCAAATGGAGAGTGCACCATTCCTTGGCAACGACGAACGTTTGTTCTGGCAACGCTCGGAAGACCGTAATCGCGGTACTGCTGAACTCTATGACAAACTGGGATTGGCTTGCTACGAGGCTATGGAAGCCTTTGTAGAATATAAGTTCAAGGAGATGTAAATGAAGAAGAGTGGTTAATGAGTTGATGAGTTGACGAGTTAATGAATTGATGAGTTAATAAGTTGACGAATGAATGAGTTTATCTGTTAACGAGTTGACGCGTTAATAAGACGATAAGTTAACGACTTTACAGGCTATAACCATTATACAGCAAGTTAACCACTTGTTCTTATCACATAGACAATACCATTTCAATCCCCATTGGACTTGTTCTTCCTGTGCGTTTGCCTCGTGCAGCGCCTCGAAGAATAAACCCAATGGGGATTTTTGCCTAATCTAAACGATCATATTATCAACATGGAAGAAAAGAATTTGCTCCAACTCGTGTCGCATTTGATGTGCAGGGCACGGTGAAGAGCGTGAAACCACTGGGAAACGGACTAATCAACGACACTTATAAGGTGGCGATGAACGAAGAAGATGCACCCGCTTATGTGCTGCAACGCATCAACAATGCCATATTTAAGGATGTGGAATTGTTGCAAAGTAACATCGAAGCTGTTACAGCTCATCTAAGAAAAAAACTGGAAGAGAAGCAGGTTGCCGACATCGATCGTCGTGTTCTACACTTTATTAAGGCCGAAACGGGTAAGACTTATTGGCGCGAAGCCGACGATACTTATTGGAGAATGATGCGCTTTATTCCCAACGCCTTTACCTACGAAACGGTGAACGAGAAGTATTCGCATGCTGCTGGCTTGGCCTTTGGTGAGTTTGAAGCCGCCCTTGTTGACCTACCTCAACAGCTGGGAGAAACAATTCCCGATTTCCATAACATGGAATTGCGAGCCCGACAGCTGAAAGAGGCTGTGCAAAACAATCCTGTTAAACGCTTGTCGGTGGTTGAAAGCATGGTTGAAGAGCTTAACCGCAACATGGAAGAGATGTGCAAAGCCGAACAACTTCACCGCGATGGCAAGCTGCCTAAACGCATCTGTCATTGCGACACCAAGGTTAACAACATGATGTTTGATGCCGATGGCAACATTCTTTGCGTTATCGACCTCGATACGGTGATGCCAAGTTATGTGTTCTCAGACTATGGCGACTTCCTTAGAACGGGCGCAAACTTCACTGCTGAAGACGATCCCAACCTTGCAAACGTGGGCTTTAACATGGAGATCTTTAAGGCTTTCACCAAAGGTTACCTCACTTCGGCTGGCGCTTTCCTTACACCCATCGAGCGCGAACACTTGCCTTTTGCTGCTAAGTTGTTCCCCTTTATGCAGTGTGTGCGCTTCCTCACCGATTATATCAATGGTGATGTGTACTACAAGATTAAGTATCCAGAACACAATCTCGACCGTGCCAAGAACCAATTGGCACTCTTCAACAGTGTTTGTTTGCACGAAGAGGAGATGAAAAACTTCATCGCCGAGAACAGTAAATAAATAAGGAACAGCCTGGCAGGGGCGCAACGCTATGTTTGCGCCCTTGTCTGGCTGTGCCTTCCATACCATAACCCCCCATTTCAAAGCATGAATAAGTATATTGTTTCGCCCCTTTCTTTGGCTCAAGTAAAAGCTCAAGACGTGCCCTCGCTACTCGATGAGGCCGGTATTGGCTTCGAATCCATCGACAATGTTAACTGGGCTGAGACCTTCCCTTACAAGCCTAGCGTGGCTTTTCGTATGGCCTACGCAGGCGATAACATATTGCTCAACTTCCAAGTAACCGAAGATAGCGTGCGTGCGGTGGCTCCTTCAGACAACGGACGCGTGTGGGAAGACTCCTGTTGCGAGTTCTTTGTTAGTCCGGTAAACGATGGAACGTATTATAATATTGAGTGCAATTGCGCTGGAACGCTTCTTGTTGGCTTCGGTTCAGGACGCGAAGGGCGCGAACATTTGCCCGAAAACGCACTGCAACAGGTAGACCGTTGGTCATCGTTGGGTCGTTTACCGTTCGACGAAAGGGTAGGTCAATGCCAATGGCAGATGGCTTTGGTTATCCCCACTTCATTGTTTATGCACCATCCAGGATTGCAATTGCAGGATGCAAACATGCGCGCCAACTTCTATAAGTGTGGGGATAAAACGCAGAAACCGCACTTCCTGTCTTGGAATCGCATCGCTTTGCCTAAGCCCGACTTCCATTGTCCGGCTTTCTTTGGCGAAATTTCATTCTCGCGTTAACGTCTTCTATCGTCCTTTTCACGATTATGTCTAATACCATAGATGCGTGGCAGCCCGACGAAAGTCAGCAACGGGTAATCAATCTGCAGCAGGGCGTGCACCTTGTGCTTGCTCCTCCTGGTTGTGGAAAAACACAAATACTCTCCGAACGCGTGCGCTTGGCACGCAACAACGGTGTGAATTGTGCCGATATGCTGTGTCTTACCTTCACCAATAGGGCCGCCCGCGGGATGATGGAGCGCATAAAGGCCAATATTGACGACGATTCGGCCAGTGAAGTGTTCGTAGGAAACGTGCATAGGTTTTGTTCGCGCTTTCTCTACGACAACGGATTGATTGCTGCCGAGACCTCTGTTATCGATGATGATGATGCCTTAAGCATCCTTGCACGATACACCGAGGAAGACGAAATGAAGGTGGCCGAGAGCTTCAAACGACGTCGCGACTACTTCGAAATTATCTTCTTGTCGCATCTCATGCACCAAATTGCGCATGCACATCCTAAAAATCTTCGCCTACATGCCGATTGCCTTTCGGCCGAAGATGTGAAAGCTATGCGCAATTTGTGCGAACTAGCCCGAACAGACTTTACTCCGCAGAGCATCACCGATATCTATCTGCACGCCTCCACCTACGAGTCTATGGTGCAAGGCGCGCAGATGGATTATGCTTCTTTGTGCTTGGTGATGGCCCTTTTGCGCAAAATGAAACTCGCCAAGCAATACGAAGACTACAAAAGAGAGAACAAACTGATTGATTTTGAAGACCTCTTGCTGCTTTCTTACGATGCATTGACCAATGATAACGAGGCTGTGCATCGCCGATATTCGTGGCTGCAGGTAGACGAAGTGCAAGATCTTAACCCCCTACAACTGGCTATTGTAGACGCACTAACAGACACAAACAACCCCACAGTGATGTTCTTGGGCGACGAACAGCAGGCCATCTTCTCATTCATGGGCGCAAAACTCGACACGCTGAACACGCTGCGACAACGCTGTGGACACAATGTACACCACTTGGCCATCAATCATCGCTCGCCCAAATATTTGCTCAACGTGTTTAACACCTATGCCACAGCCATGCTCAACATCGACCCACATTTGCTTCCCAAAGCCAATAACGCCGACCAAGGCCAAGGAAACGAACTGCAAGTGGTAAGTAGCAATGTGCTCGATACCGAATATAAAGACGTGGCACAGCTGGCGGGAAACCTGCAAAAACAAAATCCTAACAACACAACGGCCATTATTGTTAATGCCAATCGCGATGCCGACGACCTTAGTTGCGCACTTAATTCTCTTGGATTAAGTCATTTTAAAGTGTCTGGACAAGACCTCTTTGCCACACCCGAGGTTAAATTGCTCTTCGCACATCTCAACATCTTAGCCAACCCGCACAACTTTATTGCATGGGCACGACTGCTTAAGGGCCTGCGCGTTTTCGAGGGAAATGCATCGGCTCGCAACTTTGTACAGGCTCTTTTGCGCTGTGCCATGTTGCCCACCGACCTACTTTCGCCCCAAACGCCCACCTATGTAGAGGGCTTTGCACAATGTTTCGACAACGAAGAGATTGTTGTTTTCGACACCGAAACCACAGGGCTTAATGTCTTTGAAGACGATATCGTGCAGATTGCTGCCGTAAGAATGAGGGCTGGACGAGTGGTTGAAGGCTCGGCCTTCAATGTTTTTTTATCCAAACACAACGCCCCGTGCCCGCCATGCTTGGCGATATTCCCAACCCCATTGTTGCCCAATTGCAGTGTAACCCCTGCTTACCGCCTGCACAAGCCTTGCAAAAACTTTATGCAATATGTAGGCAATAGCATGCTGCTAGGGCATAATGCCGACTTTGATTACAACATTTTGCGCTTCAATTTGCAGCGCTATTGCCCTGAAGTGCACCTGCTTGAGGCGCATCCCACTTATTTTGATTCACTAAAACTGATACGCTTGTTGCAACCGGGACTTAAGCAATATAAGCTTAAGGCTCTGCTTGAGGTGCTGCATTTGGAAGGAACAAACTCGCATTTGGCCGACGAAGACGTGATGGCCACAGTGAGCCTGGTGAACTATTGTAGACAACAAGCTGCACAGATAATACCTGCACAACAGCAATTTCTCGCACGTCAGCGCGTTCAAAACTGTGCTGCTACGTTGCGACAGCGTTATTCCAAACTATTTAATAAACATCATGCACAACTCTACTCCTTACACACTCACCCCCAAATGCCCGCCATGATGCAGGTGATTCACGAGTTTTACAATTTCCTTGTGGCCGACAGCTACATCCTCCCTGTGCCCAACATTGCCTATGTTAATGCCTATTTGCAAGGTAATATGTTACAGGGCTGCGAGGCACAAGCATTGATTCAGCAGTTACAAGCGCATATTATGGAACTCAACACCCTGAAAGAGGCCGACCTTTGTGGTAGCGACTTCATTGACGAACGCATCTATGTAACCACCATTCACAAAGCAAAGGGACTGGAGTTCGATAATGTACTGATATTCGATGCCGTGGATGGGCGTTATCCCAATTACTACACTCGCACCGATGCACGACAAACAAACGAAGACGCACGCAAGTTTTATGTGGCCATGACACGTGCCAAACAACGCCTTTTTGTGACGTGGGCATTGTCGCGCGAGGGTTATAACGGCACTTCGCGCCCCTGCGAACTAACTCCTTTCATGCGCCCTGTGCTACATCTATTTAATGGGGGATAGGCCAACAGGGCCATTTTAGCGTTTTTTTTTAAACCAAACAATTATTTACAGTTTAACTTTTCTATGAGAATAAAATTTCTTATCCTTACATTTCTAGCCACTTTTGTTGCTGCTTTGGCCATTCCCACCATGCCTGGTATATGGCGTATGGCTAAGCTTGCCAATGGAACACAAATCCGACTTGAACAAGTGGGCGACGAAAACCTGCACTATTGGCGTGATGCACGTGGTATTTGCTATAACGTTGACGATAATGGCGTGGCCACTCCTATTGCTAATATGCAGGCTGTGAGGGCGCATGCTGCCACACGTATGGCACAAAATAACGCCCGACGCGCTGCTGCTGCAACCCGAACTGTGGGCATATCGCGTAAGCATGTGGGCAAACGCAAGGGACTTATTGTGCTGGCCAACTTTACAGATGCCCATTTTCAGCCCGAACACACCAACGAACTGCTCACGAGAATGGCCAACGAGGTGGGGTTTACGTATAAAGACGGCCATAAAGGAAGTCTGCACGACTATTTTAAAGCCCAAAGTAATGGTCTCTTCGACCTTACTTTTGATGTGGTTGGACCTGTACAACTCAAGCATAATATGGCTTACTATGGCCGAGATACCCTCGACTGGAGAGGCTCGCGCACCGATGTCAGGGCGGGAACAATGGTGGCCGAGGCATGTAAAGCCGCTATCGGCAAAGTGAACTTTCGCGATTACGATTGGGATGGCGATGGTGCTGTAGACCAAGTGCTGGTTATCTTCGCTGGATATGGCCAAGCTTCGGGCGGAAACAGCAACACCATCTGGCCTCACGAGTGGGCTTTGCAATACTCTGACTATGGCAAATACCTACCTGTGGGCAACAATATGCGCATCAACACCTATGCATGTAGCAACGAGTTGAACTTTAATTCCACTAAGTTAGGCGGCTTTGGCACGGCTTGTCACGAGTTTACACACTGCCTTGGCCTGCCTGATATGTACGACACTTCAGATAAAGACGCCTTTGGTACGGGTTATTACGACGTAATGAGCGTGGGAAGTTACAATAATCATGGCTATGTTCCTGCTGGTTACACCAGCTACGAAAAAATGTTTGTGGGCTGGTTAAAACCACACGAACTAACTCGCGACACTGTTATTACGGGCATGAAGCCCATGTGCGACCATGGAGATGCCTACCTCATACGCAACGATGCCAATGCCGACGAATATTATCTGCTTGAGAATAGACGCAAAAAAGGCTGGGATGCACACCTGCCTGGTGAGGGGCTTGTGGTGCTGCACGTTGACTTCGACCAAGAAACATGGCTCAGAAACGGTGTTAATGCCACACCTGGCCATAAGCGGTGCGCCATCGTTCCGGCCGATAACCGACAGCGAAAGGTATGGAGTGCACAAGATAGCATTCCTTATCCGCAAGCTGGTAACGACAGTCTTACTGCCACTTCCTTGCCCGCTACCGAAGTGTTTACCTCGGGGGCGGACGAAACCTACCGCCTCAATAAGTCGGTATTAGGCATAAGGATTGACGCCAAAGGTGATGCTTCGTTTAGATTTCGTTTAGACGACCTCAGACCTAAGCATCTCAAAAGCGATACTTTGTTCTACGAATCGTTTAACAAGTGCGAGGGTAAGGGAGGAAACGATGGCCTCTGGGGAGGCTTTGCAACATATGGCGAGTTTAAACCCGATAATGATGGCTGGACCTTTTCGGTGCCTTCTGCCACCTCGGCCGGAAGACATTGCGCCGTTATTGGCACTGGTGAAAAGTATGGCGTGGTAGAAAACACGCCCGTGTTCTACGTTGAGGATGGCTCCACCATTAGCTTTAAGGCTGCTGCATGGGGCAACGAGGATGGCGATTTTAAGGTAGAGAGTCTCAATCCCAAAGTGCAATTGTCGCAAAACACCTTTAAACTGCCTAAACGCAAATGGCAAACTTTTAAGCTAACGGTTAAGGGCGCGGGCTATTTGCGGTTGACAATGCGCAATAGTCAGCGAAGATTTTTCCTCGACGAGCTATTGGTTAAGCGCTCGGTTACCAATTCTATTTCCACCCTTCCCACTGCTTCGCCTGCAAGTTTGGGTAAAGATGGGCGTATTTACAGTCTTGATGGCGTGTATATGGGCACCAGTTTAGATGCCTTAGATAAAGGTGTTTACATCATTGATGGAAAGAAAGTTGTGAAGTAACACCTTCTTCTACATCGCATCCCCTTTGCTCTGCTGTGGGCAAAGGGGATGTTGATGTTTTCACCTTGCATTTGTTTTGGCTTGTTAGCGTTGCCGTTAATCCATGTGTTTGGTTGCTTCTTTTCTTGTATTCTCTTGCCATTCAGTTGCTTAAGGCTGCACTAAAACCACCATCTACTACATTAAACCCGAATTATCCCTGCACATCAGTAACTTAACGGCTGCACTAAAAACTGGTATCTCCTGCATCTTGGCTTGTACTTAGGTGTTTTTTCGCGCCGTATTTCCGTTTTTTCTTGCTCGCAGCTTCTTTGTTTTGTTAAATGTGGTATTATTATTTTACAAAACACGGTCTTCTTTCCTACCCATTCTAGAGAAAATACATGCTCAAAAGCAGTGTTTTAGGCCCAAATTTCTTCCTTTCGCTTTTTATTTTACATCGTTTTTCAGTCTTCTACCTACATTTTGTACCATTTTGCCTTTCTATTTTGGCGTAAGTTCGCAGTTTTTCACTGGCTCAAAAACAGCTTTTAGTAGGTAAAAACGCACATTTTTACCACTTTTTTGTACCCAATAGACCACCGTTTTTATCCCTTTTAGCCCCCTAAACCCACAAACAAATGTGTATCATTATGCATCTTGCCTTGCGTTTAGTAGCATTTCGCCTTGCGTTTAGCACCATTTCACCTTGCGTTTAGCACCATTTTACCTTGCGTTTTGCTGCATTTAGCCTTGCGTTTTGCTGCTAAACGGCGTGCTATTTGCAGCAAAACGCACGTTTTTGGGTGAAAAACGCCCACGTTTCTGTATATCTCACATTTATATTCAGTGCAAATGCAATTTTCAAACATTTACAAATCAACCCCTTTTTTACCTAAACAAACCCTCGCGAGAATTGAATATTTGCGGGCAACAAAGCTGTTGGTGAATAAAAAAGCCTCTTTTTGTGTTAATTTTTAAACATAAAACTTTACATTTTACAGTGACGAAGTAGTCGCTTTGCTTCAATAAAGCAAAGACACAGCTTTATCCCCCATTAGATGTTAGAGGCGTTTAGGTTTTGTGTATTGTTAAGCACATCGCCAGTGTTGCTCTTTACGCCCTATTGCACACCACACCAAAAGCATAACACAAGCACGATGCCTAAACAAGCAAACGAAGCGGTAGGCGCAAAGGTCAAAAATATGCCTTTGAGGATGTGGTAAAAAAACAAAGGAATCGGTAGTTGAACCAATTCCTTTGTCTTCGTTATATCAAAACCCCCAATTAATGGTTATTTAGTGCAAGCTTTCCGTTGAGATAGTTTAGGGTGTAAGTCTTTCCTTTGGCAGTTTTCAATACAAAAATATCATCTTTATATCTTACTTCACAGTTACCACCACTCTTCGAACGAATGGTAACAGCAAATAGGTTACCATTTTTCCAGCAGATATCTAATTCAAAGTTGCCCTTAGCACAAAGGCCTTTCACTTCTCCATCTTTCCATGCGTCTGGTAGTGCAGGGAGTAAGTGTATAAAGCCCATGTGACTTTGCATCAGCATTTCGGTTACCCCAGCAGTACCTCCAAAGTTTCCATCGATTTGAAAAGGTGGATGCGTGTCCCAAAGGTTGTCTAGCGTTCCATTTTTCAGCAAGTTTCCAAAGAGTTTATAAGCACGATTTCCATCATGAAGGCGTGCCCATTGGTTGAGTTTCCACCCCATACTCCATCCAGTAGCCCCATCACCACGATGATTAAGTACCACTTTAGACGCTTCTGCTAGCACCGGAGTCGTAATAGGCGAAATGGTATGTCCTGGATGTAAACCGAATAAATGGTTTACGTGTCGGTGATCGTCTTTGGGGTCATCAATATCCTTCGACCATTCCAGCAATTGCCCATAACGTCCTACCTTATATGGCGCGATATTTTTCAAAACCTCTTCCCATTGTTTACGCTCCTTTTTATCTACGCCCAACACCTTTGAAGCATCTATTGCATCGGTTAGGATTTCACGAATTACTGCATGTACGAAGGTTGTACCCTCGTCAATAGGTCCATGTTCAGGCGAAGTAGAAGGAGCAGCAGTATAAATACCATTTGGCTTTTTCCATAGATAATCAGATGCAAAGATAGCACTGCTCTTGATAAGAGCGTATCCAACATCCTTTAAGAACTTCTTATCTCGCGTATAGTCGTAGTATTCCCACACATGCGTAGCAAGCCATGGACCAGCCATAGGGTTGAAGTTCCACGACATGTCTTCACTTTCAAAAGGAGCAGTAAACCCAAAGATGTTACCAGAGATAGAAGCAGTCCAACCTCTAGCGCCAAAATAAGCCTTTGCTGTCTTCTCACCAGGTTTTACTAGCGTATGAATAAAATCTATCAGTGGGAGCGTGCATTCTGATAAGTTAGTAGAACTAGCTGGCCAATAATTCATCTGTATGTTGATATTATTATGATAGTCTACACGCCATGGGCCATCCACATTATTGTGCCACATCCCTTGCAAGTTAGCAGGCAGATTTCCTGGCCTTGAACTAGCAATTAGCAAATATCGTCCAAACTGATAGTAAAGTTCCTCCAGGTAAAAGTCTTCTTTGCCATTGCGATAGTTTCAAACGCTGTGGTGTTGAGATGTCGTTTGTGCTTTTTCCATCATTCAGCGTCAAGGAAACGCGTTTGAACAGCGACGCATAATCCTTATAGTGTGCCTCAAGTAAAGCATCATAACCTAGTGCGAGAGCATTTTTCATCCATGTGGAAGTTGTTTCAGATGGATTAACACCTACGTATGTTTTTGGGTCGTTAAAATCAGGATTGAAGTTAACTTTATAATCCGTATCAGCTGTAATCAAGAAAACAACCTCATTGGCGCCTTTGATAGTGAATTTACCATTATCATTACTGATAGTGCCACCTTGATTTAAAGCCTTAATGCGGATTACATACTCCATTTGGTTGTTGTCGAGATGCGCCTTATACACCAATCCATTGCTTCCGTCGGCTTCCATCTTACCCGTTGACACAGGGTTTGCTTCGTAGCTGAAAACCAAATTTTGCTTACCAGGTTGGTCGGCCTTAAACCTTACAACCATAACATTATTAGGATAGGAGATGAAATAGTTGCGTTGATATCTCACGCCATCTTTCTTAAACTGCACCATTGCCAACGCAGAATCCAAAGAAAGAGCACGTTTATACTCGGTCATACCGATAGAACTCAAGCCTGTCTCGATGTAAAATTCACCCATGGTGGTGAAATTTCCAAAGCGGAAAGGCTTTTCCTTCCACGATTCGTAAGGAACAGTACTATTAAAGTTTTTGCAAGTCAACAATGCAGCCTTCTTTTCGTCGCCCTCAAGGAAAGCCTTACGGATTTCATTTAAATAATGTGCCGACTGTTTGTTAACATTCCAATAGGCATCAGTGCCAGCTGACGTATTTGGACCACCACGCCATAGGGTTTTTCATTGAATGTGATGCGTTCAGCTTCAACAGAACCCATAATATTTGCACCCAAACTGCCATTTCCAAGGGGCAGAGATTGAGATTCCCACTCAGCATCTGGATTCTGGGCAGTATCTCCAGCAGATTCAGGTTTGTTCTCACCTTTCCACATTTCAGGGGTATGTCCCCACCAAATAGCTTTGTTTGCTAACGTAGTAGGTCTATCAAACCAAATGGTAAGCCCACCTTTGAAGTCTGTTGCGTTTGCAGCGTATGCAACGCAAAGCATGATTGCTAAATAATATAATCTTTTCATTACGATAGATTAGAACTTCTTTTTCTTCAGAATATTTTCAATTTGAGTGTTAAGCTCTTGAATAACTCGTTTATTTTTCTTAGTCGAAGAGGCCAACTGTTTCATCATCAGAAATCAGACAGAAGGGTATAACAGCCGAAGAACCACGCATTCCTAAACCAACAAAAGCAAGACTTTCTTTATTGGTGGGGAAGCAGTAAGCCTCAAGACATGGTGCAGCCCTGCAAGACGTTCGGAAGTCTCAACTACAAGCGTTACTTTGTCCCAGTGCCATTTGCTAGAAGTGGGTAAAGACTGCGCCCGAGCAGCTTGGAAACTAATAACCGATAATACCATCAATGCAATGGTAACAAGTTTATTGATTTTCATTATTATCTGCGTTTTATTGATTGCTTAATTGTAGTAAATCTCTTAAAGGAATTTAGAGATTAAAACAAAAAGAATGTTATGGAGTTGAGAACAAAGTAACTGAAATATTTTGTGTGGTAAAACAATCTGATTTTATGGATGTAAATTTTTCCAATGTCCATGAATTTAGGCTTCCCTTTATGTCTTTGTAAATATAAATAACGATATGATGCTATTATGCATGATAACAGATAAGCTCATATAAAAATTCACATCTGCTGCAAGTCAATAGGGCTTAGCTTTTAAATATATTAACTTAAGTGGTAAATAGGCGGTGTTGTAATTAAGATATTGCTGAAAGCATTAAATACAAACAGTCTTCCGTGTAAATACCGTAGACAAATTTACAGATTTATTTTATATTAACCATGGTATTATTAATAATTTTAATTCTTAAGCTGATAAATTAGGCTTTCTTTGTTGGTTGGCGCTATTAGTTGGCCTGTCATGATTATAAAAGTAAAGGTGTGGATTAGAAAATAATGTTTGCGCTTTAGCAATTAAACAGTTGCTGGGCATTTGTTTTTTTCTGGTTTTCATTGTTTCTAGTTCATCCCTCGTTTTCAGGTCGGCATCATGCCCGTGTTATGCATTTGGCGTGGTGCACTACACTTTGACGAATAACACAGACAATGTGCTCAACAAAACCCAAAATCTACATCGCTCAAACAGCTGATTTGGGTTTAATCCACACCGTTTGCTCCCTTCGAGCTTCTTTTCTTGCTGCTTAAAGTATTAACAAGTCTTAAAATGTAGTACTAAAAACATTCTTCCACGTATATGCAATAACAAAAAACAGTTATGGCAAAAACCATTGACATATTATATCAACGCTATTTGCGAGGCGAATTATCGGCCGAGGAGTTGGAGGAGTTTAGGCAATTGGTGGCCGAAACAGCCGATGACGACCTGTGGGACTTGATGTGTCTCGACTTTGTTAATGCTTCGGAGGCCACGCAAATGCCATTCGACGCCAAGCAGCGTGTGTTTGAGAATATTGAGAGAGAAACCCAAACACAGCGCAAAAGCTTTAAGTTGCGCTACGTGGCAGCGGCCATTGTGCTGCTGTTTGTGATGATTGGAGGCTACACGTGGTATGCCATGAGCAACGCCACAGTGCGACATTATGCCACCATCACCGTGAAACCAGGGCAGAAAGCTAGTGCGGTGTTGCCCGATGGCACACGCATCGACCTTAATGGAGGCACGAAATTGTGCTATGATGTGGTGCCAGGCGAGCATCGCGAAGTGATTCTTAATAGTGGCGAGGCCTTTTTTGATGTGGCTAAAGATGCCAATTGTCCTTTTCATGTGCGCGTAAAAGGCATGCAAGTAGAGGTGCTTGGCACTCGATTTAACGTGAAAACAACCCATGAGAGGGTGGAAACAGCCCTCTTCTCGGGTGCGGTGCGCCTCACGGCCAACAACCTTAACCGCCCCTATCGCATGAAACCCGGACAAAAGGCCGTGTACACCGCAAGCACCGCAGCGCTAAAATGGATGCCCAACGACCTACATCGGGATGCCGGATGGAAAGAAGGCTATTTGGTGTTTAGTTCTACACCGCTCAATGATGTGCTGCAACAGATAGCCAATTGGTATGGTGTGCAACTGCAGTTGGCTAGGCCACGCATAGGAGGCGACCTGCTAACGGGTTCGTTTTACAACGAAACACTAGAGAGCGTGTTGCACAGCTTGAGCATGCAATATGGCTTTACCTATCGTAAACAAGGAGATAAAATCATTGTGGAGTGAGGGTTTAAAGCGCGCTTAAGCCCCAAAGGGCATAGCAAGCAATGAACATAACTCCCTAAAACAAGAAATCTAAATACTTCCAAAATGACTAGAAACCGAAGAAGTGAACACAAAGACAAGCGCATGTGGCTGCTTGTAGCTTTGCTTTTGTGGATGGTTCAGACGCTCAATGCGCAAACACAGCGCGTAACGCTCAACCTTCACAACGAAGAGGTTGCAACCTTTATCAGGCAGGTAGAGAAGCAAACCCCCTTCACGTTTGTGTATCGCAACAGCGTGCTTAATCCTAAGACGCGCGTATCAATGGTGTGCAACGGCCAACCACTGCAAAAAGTGTTGACGCAAGTGCTAACACCACTGGGTGTGCAGTTCTCGTTTAACAACAACACGGTGGTGCTTGTGCGCAAAAACGATGATGCATCAAATCGCCAAACCAACCCAAAGTTAGGCGCCACGGGCCGAAATCAAGATGGCAAAAAGATTTCGGGCGTGGTGAAAGACGATACTGGCGAACCCATTGTGGGCGCTAGCGTTATGGTGAAGGGCACCAATCAGGGTACTATTACCAACATGGATGGCGAGTTTGTTCTTGATGTTCCGGCAAATGCCACACTCTCTGTGTCGTACATTGGCTTTGCTCCGCAAGAGTTGAGTGTGAAAAACACTAACCATCTAAGCATTACCATGGCCGAAGATGCAGCTAAGAAACTTAACGAAGTGGTGGTTGTGGGTTATGGCACACAAAAGAAAGCCAGCGTAACGGGCGCTATCTCGTCGGTTACAACAAAAGACCTGGTGCAAACACCACAGGCAAACATCAGTAACATGCTGGTGGGTAAAATGCCTGGACTTATCGCCATGCAGCGCAGTGGTGCTCCTGGCGAAGACGGTTCTACGCTCTTAATTCGTGGTGTGAGCACCTTTACCGACAACACCGCGCCATTGGTGATGATTGACGGTGTGGAAAGAGACAACTATAACGGTATCGATCCAAACGAAATCGAGTCGGTTAGTATTCTTAAAGACGCCTCGGCCACAGCCATCTATGGTGTGCGTGGTGCCAACGGTGTGATACTTATCACCACACGTAAAGGTAAAACGGGCAAGCCCCAGCTAAGTTATTCGGGTAATGTGGCCATACAACGCCCCACCGCTATTCCCTCTTATCTTAATAGTGCCGATTATGCCATGCTGTATAACGAAGCACAACTGAACGACAGCTACACATCGGGAACGGCCTATATGCCACGTTTTAGCGACCAAGATATCGAACTTTATCGCAATGGAACCGACCCGCTGTTTCATCCCAACATGGACTGGACGGGCGATTTCTTGCGCAAAACCACGCTAAGAACGCAACATAACTTTACGCTTACAGGCGGAACAGACCGTGTGAAATATTTTGTGTCGGCAGGATATTATTCGCAAGAAGGTATGTACAACCACACCAAGGTGGATGCCGACCACGATGTAAACGCTCATAACGCGCGTTTCAACTTCCGTTCTAACCTTGATTTCACCATCACGAAAGACTTTAAGGCCTCTTTGCAGTTGGCTGCACAGGTTGAAAACGTGCGCACACCAGGTTCGGGGAACAGCACTATATGGCGCGAAATATCGTGGGCCAACCCCCTAAGCTCTCCTGGACTTATCGATGGTAAGGTGGTTAGATTGCAAGATGTGTTGGGCGAACAGAACCCTTACAGCATGTTGCTGGGCAATGGATATGATGCCGACAGCAAAAACAACGTGAATACCACCTTAAGAATGGATTACGACCTTAGCCGTTGGTTGCTTAAAGGACTCTCGGTACATGGTAGCATATCGTTTGATAGTTATTATTACAGTAGGAAGAGTTTCCGTAAGAGCATTCATTATTACACCCCCGAACGCGATGCTAGTGTAGCAGGTGGCGTGGTGTTTATTCCTAAAGAGGAAGAAACAGTGTGGGGCGCATCCTCTTCGTATGGAAAAAATCGCAAGATATATGCCGAAGTGGGCCTACACTACGACCAAACTTTTGGAAAACACCACACAACAGGACTGTTGCTTTACAACCAAAGCAAGTATTATTCTCCCTCGTTACAGTATTTAGTGCCCAATGCCTATCAAGGTGTAGTGGGTAGGGTTACCTACGATTATGCTTCGCGCTACCTTGCCGAGTTTAATATGGGTTACAACGGAACCGAAAACTTTGCCAAAGGACGTAGATTTGGTTTCTTCCCTGCTGTGTCGGCAGGTTGGGTTGTGAGCGAAGAACCCTTCTTCCCCAAGAACGATTACGTGGTGTTCTTAAAACTTAGAGCCACCTATGGCGAAGTGGGTAACGACAAGATTGGTGGCGACCGCTTCCTATATCTACCCTCTTCGTATGGCGATGCCGAAAACAAAGATATCAACAAGTATAATTTCGGTAAGGCTTCGCAGCCCGTTAACTCGTTGATGGTGGTTGAAAAACAAGATTGGAAACCCCGAATTAACCTGGGAAAAAGGCACGAAAACTGAACTTTGGTGTTGAGATGAACCTCTTGAAGAACCACCTTACAGTGGCTTTCGACCTCTTTAAAGAGCATCGCAACAACATCTTGGCCAACCGCAACACGCTATCAATGGTGATAGGTGCCAACTTGCCAGCTTACAACATGGGCGAGATGGAAAACAAAGGTTGGGAATTAGATGTGAACTATCGTAACAATATACGCGACTTGCGTTATTGGGCACGTTTCAACTATTCGTTTGCACGCAACAAAGTGCTGTTTAAAGACGAAGTGCAGAAGAAATACGCCTACCAAATGGAAACAGGTCGCCGAGTGGGACAATTCTACGGTCTGCTCTTCGACGGATATTATAACACGTGGGAAGAGGTAAATGCCCTTGATAGACCAGTGAGCGCATGGAGCGGAAACAAGTTGCAACCAGGTGATGTGCGCTATGTAGACGTGAACAAAGACGGCAAAATAGACGATTACGACATGGTGCCCATTGGCTATTCGCCCACGCCCGAAATTATTTACGGCTTCTCTTTTGGATTAAGTTGGAAGGGTTTCGACCTCTCTGCACTATTGCAAGGAGCCGCCAACGTGTCTATTAAATACTTTGGACGTTCGCTCTGGCCTTTCATCAATGGCAAAGAGAGTGCTAAAAGTCTGATATTGGAGCGCTGGACTGCCGAGAGATATGCTCGCGGCGAACGCATTAGCTTCCCTCGCTTGTCGCAAAGTCCAAACAAAGACACCGACAATAACTATAAAGACTCTGACCTCTGGACACGCGATGCCAAATACCTGCGGCCTCAAAAACGTGGAATTGGGTTACACCTTTGGCAAAAGATTGGTGCGCCCCTTGGGTGTACAAAGCGTGCGCTTGTATGTTAGCGGTTCTAATCTCCTTACCTGGAGCGATGTTATCGACCTAGACCCCGAAGCACCTTCGCGTGGGGGTAACGTGGAAATTAACACCTATCCGCTACAAAAGATATACAATATCGGTCTAAATATCAATTTCTGACAATTATGAAGAAGTTCATCTATATATCATCCATCATGCTGGTGGCATTGACCACGGCATGTTCCGACTTCCTTGAAACACCTCCCTCGGTAGAGTTAGACGAGGATAAAGTGTTTGCCGACCGCACCTTGGCCGAGAAATACCTCACTGGCATCTATGCGCAAGGTTTGCCTTTGGGCTTTAATGCCAGCACAAGCAACACCGATAGAAGGCTTGGGTCATCGTCAACTCTTGGTTCGGCATGCGACGAAGCCGAAGATGTGGCTGTTTGGGCTAAAGGAAACTCTTCCTGGAACGTAGACAATCATAACAACAATAGCATCGACTGGGACGAAGATAGCCGTTTTTACCAACGCTGGAGTGTGCTGCGCGTGTGTAATCGCATATTGCAAAATGTGCACAAAGTGCCTTATGATGCTGGAGACCCCGACTTTAATAAGCGCGCTAAGGGCGAAGCTTACTTCATGCGAGCCATGCTTCTGTGGGAAGGCACATATCGTTATGGTGGCATGCCCATCATCCGCGACGTGCTAAATGCAAAGACTTCTCGTTGCATCCACGCAATTCGTTTGCCGAATGTGTAGATTCGATATTGGTAGACTGTGACCGCGCTGCGGCCATTCTGCCCGATTACTATACCGATGACACCAAAGTGGGACGCGCCACACGCGTTGCTGCCTTGGCTTTGAAGAGTAGAGTGCTGCTATATGTAGCCAGTCCGCTGTTTAACACCGCCACGCCTTACATGCCCTTCCCTGGCCATGAAGACCTGATTTGCTATGGCAATTACGACAAAGAGCGCTGGAAGAAAGCCGCTGATGCTGCAAGAGAGGCCCTCAATACGGCCACAGCAACAGGACATTATGCCCTGCTGAACACCGGAAATCCCGACCAAGACTACGAAAATGTATGGGCCGAACCTGATAACGTGGAGATAATTCTAGCCAATAAGAAATATCGCGACCTCAAAGTGAGCCGTTTGCCACTAGTGGCCAACCTCCCTGTGTGGGCTATGAACAAATCGTGGGGCGATGGTGGACTATATGTTACCTTTAACTTCGTGAAGTATTACGAGAAAAAAGACGGAACACCAGCCGACTGGAACCCAGCAGGCGGTAACAATCTAATGGATATTTACAACACGCTAGACCCACGTTTCAAGCAAACAGTGGCTTATCATGGTTCATCGTGGAACAACGAGATAACCTTTATCGACTTCCTTCCCGGTGGAGCACACCGCTCTAGCACCGACAAAACACGTCACCTGTTGCACAAATGGGCACCTCGCACCCTGCGCGTAACGCCTCCGCTCAACTCGGTGAACGTAGATTGGATTAACTTCCGTATGGCAGAGCTATACTTAAACTTGGCCGAAGCACTCAACGAGTATGCCGACACGCCTCCCGCAGAAGCCTTCGACGCTGTAAACAAAGTGAGACAACGCGCTGGCATGCCCAACTTCCCCTCAACGCTTACCAAAGAACAATTTCGTGAAAAGCTTCGCAACGAACGCGCTGTTGAACTGGCGTTCGAAGATCATCGCTTCTGGGACATACGTCGATGGATGATTGCAGAGAACGAAGGCGTGATGCAAGGAAAAATGTACGGACTGAACATCTCGTCGCCCGATGGAAATAAAAGTCATGTGCACTACGAACCCTATGTGTTTGAAACCCGTTCGTGGAGCAGACACTCGTATCTGCATCCGCTGAAACAGCTAGAAGTAGACAAGGGACAACTCTTGCAAACCCTGGTTGGTAAATATGTTCAACACATTCAAACTGAAAACAACTATGATAAGAAGATATTTCAGCCTGATAATGGCTTGCTCACTGTTGCCTATGGCACTTATGGCAAAGCCACAAAGCGAAACCGACAAGGTGGAGAAGAAAGAAACAGGTAACCTAGAAGGCCAAGGGCATAGCAACACCGTGGGCTATGTGAGCAACGTTAGCCATGTGGCCTATGGCAAACAAGATGCTTGGAAAACGTCGGCGGCTATGTCTACCGTTGGCGGAGAACAACTAATGCGCATCACTTCGCCCACTGTGGGCAACGCTCTTAAAGGATTGTTACCTGGACTTACCGTGTTGCAGCAGGCCGACGAACCCGGATACGACTTCTACATGCAAAACATGTATGCTCGCGGACTAAGTTCTTTTGTTGGCGGACAGCAGATGCTGGTGTTCGTTGACGGCTTCGAAGCACCGCTCGACTATATCTCGGCCGAAGAGATTGAAAGCGTCTCGCTGCTTAAAGATGCTGCAGCGTTGGCACTGTATGGCGCTCGTGGTGCCAATGGTGTGCTGCTTGTAACCACAAAGAAGGGTAGGGTAGCTCTTCCCTCTATCTCTTTCAGGGTGCAAACGGGCTTGCAAATGCCCACATCCACCTTGCAACCACTGGGAAGCTACGACTATGCTCGTCTTTACAATCAGGCATTAGCCAACGATGGCTTGGCAGCACGATATACCGATGATGCTTTGGCAGCCTACCAAAATGGTAGCGACCCTTATCTTTACCCCAATGTGGACTGGAGAAAGCAGTTGCTACGAAGCTCGGCACCACTAACCATGGCCGAGATGACGTTCCGCGGTGGTAGTTCGGCCATACGTTATTATGTAATGGCTGGTCTTTTGCACAACGGTGGACTATATGCAGGCACCGACCGCAAGCAAAAAGAGAATGCTAATGCTACCTATTCGCGTTACAACTTCAGAGCAAATCTCGATGTTAATGTGCTGCCCGAACTAACAGCTTCGCTATATAGCGGTGTGAGCATTGGCGACCAAAGTACACCAGGCGGTGGAATAAGCGCAGGACAGATAATTCGTTCTATGTGGACAACACCTCCTAACGCCTTCCCCGTTTATAATCCTAATGGCAGCTACGGCGGAACAAGCAACTACACCAATCCTGTGGGTAATGTGCTCGGACGTGGATTGTATGAAGAAAACGCCCGTTCAATGCAAGTAATATTTAAGTTGAACTACGATTTCGATAAGCTGGTGAAGGGTCTTAGCGCCAATGTAGCAGTGGGATATAACAACTATGTGGCCGAGAGTTCGCAGAAAAAACGCAACTATGCGCGCTATTCAATAGCGCAAACTGGCCTAGACGCCAACAATATGCCCGTGTATCAGTACACCCAATATGGAGCAAACGAACCTTTGCAAAGCGTAGAAGGCTTTAGAACCGACTTTACGCGCGCCAATTTAAGGGCACAAATTGCTTACGGCAACACCTTTGGACGTCACGGAGTGGACGCTATGGCCATGTTCGTCTCTGATATATATAAGGTGTATGGCATGCGGGATGACGAACGTTACCTTAATTGGGCCGGTCGTGCAACCTATAATTACAACAAAACTTATGTGGCCGAGGTGGTTGCTTCGTATATGGGAACCGACAATTTCTCGCCCAATCATCGTTTTGGCTTCTTCCCTGCTGCTTCGTTGGCATGGGTTATCAGCAACGAAAGCTTTATGCAGAATGCCGAATGGGCCAACTATATGAAGCTGAGAACATCGTATGGCAAGGTGGGAAACAACCAAACCAAGGCTAGATATATCTTTGATGCCACCTACGACTATAACGGAGGCTACCTCTTTGGTACTACCGATAATGGTTCTGGCGGATTTCGCGAGGCCACATTGGCTAATCCTGAAATGAGATGGGAAGACAAAACCATCTTTAACCTAGGCTTCGATGCCAACCTCTTTAATTGTCTTTCGCTCTCGGCCGATGTGTTTAACGAGGTACAATCGGGCATCCTTACCCGTCCTTACTCGAAAGTACCTGGATTCGTAGGTGCTTCGTGGGGTGGTATTTTGCCAATGGCCAACATCGGACGCGTAGAAAATAAGGGCTTCGAGTTCTCTGCACGTTATGATAAGACGTTGCAAAATCAATTCTCTTATTATGCAGAAGGGGGTGTGTGGTTTGCTAAAAGTAAGGTTACTGAGCAGGGAGAAGACCTGAAAACCGAACCTTATCTCTACCAAAAAGGCCATCTTGTGTGGCAACCCATTATGCTTGTGGCTGATGGACTGTATCAAGAAAGCGACTTCGAGGCCGATGGAACGCTTAAGGCAGGATTGCCTGTGCCACAATTTGGCCACGTTGCACCTGGCGATATCAAGTATGTTGACCAAAACCACGATAACATTATCAATGGCAACGATGCCTATCCTGTGGGCAATTCCACTGTTCCACAATGGAATTACATGCTAGGTTTGGGTTGTAAATGGAATGGATTTAACCTTGATGTGATGTTCCAAGGTGTAGCCAAACGCGATATCTACCTCAGTAGCCCCGCTGTTTACTCGTTTAAAGACAATGGCACAGCATCGCCCTTGGCACTTGATAGCTGGACGAAGGAGAACCCAACGGCTAGTTATCCACGCCTGTCTACGGTGAACTTCGACAACAATTACCGCTCGTCTACCTTCTGGAAACGCAACGGAAGCTTCTTGCGCTTGCGCAATATACAGCTGGGTTACACCCTACCAAACCGTTTGGCAAATGCCATTAGATTGAGCAACGTTTACATTTATGCCAATGCCACAAATGTGTTTACCATAGACGCACTGCACGAATTGGGCGATGCCGAAGCCGGTAACTTGTACAACTATCCGCTGATGCGCACCTTGAGCCTTGGCGTTAAAGTGGCATTCTAAATGCACGAATATTCTATAAATTCCTAAAAACAGCAATTCTATGAGTAAAAGCATCATTAAACATGCCTTTGTTGCCCTTTGCTTGGGTGGCGGCATGTCGCTCGTATCGTGCAGTGGCTTCCTAGATAGGGAGTCTAACTCGTACATCGACAAGAATATGACCTTTTCTTCTTATATTCGCACACAGCAATATCTCACCAATATATATACCTTGTTACCCGAAGGACTCACGCGCATGGATGGCAATGCCATGTTCGATGGCGTTACCGACGATGCAGAATTTGCTCTGCAAACAGGCGATATGCAAAGTCTTAACACGGGTTCGTGGGATGCAACTACCAATCCCGACAACCCCTGGGAACGGTGTTATATGGGTATTCGCATGGCTTGCGAACTGATGGAGAATGCAGATAACGTGGATTTAGAAACCTATAGGCTCGACCCAAAACTAAGAACCGAATATGCCAATCGTAAAAAAGATATTCGTATTTGGAAGGCTGAAGCTCGTTTTTTGCGTGCCTTCTTCCATTTCGAACTGCTAAAACGTTTCGGTCCTGTGCCCATCGTGACAACGTCGCTCAATATTAACGACGATTACAGTAATGTAACGCGCCCCACAATGGACGAGTGTGTGAACTTTATTGTTAATGAGTGCAACGCTGCAGCCGACTCCTTAGAGCTGCAACCCTGGCGCGATAACACCGCATTGGGCCATGCCACTAAGGGCGCTGCATTGGCTTTGAAGAGCCGTGTGTTGCTCTATGCAGCCAGTCCTTTGTATCTTGACTACGAAAACCTGGACGAAACACACCGCCCAACTAATGCTGCCAAGTGGGAACAAGCTGCTAAGGCTGCCAAAGCGGTTATTGACTTAAACGTTTATTCGCTTTCAAACAATTATGTGCAACTGTTCCATAATCAGTTCCAAGATGCCGAGTACATATTCATGCGTCGCTATGCGGTGTCGGATAATCTCGAAAAAGCTAATTTCCCTGTTAGCTTTGGTGGAACAGGTGGCACCAATCCCTCGGTTAACTTGCTGGATGCATATGAGATGACAGATGGTTCTGACTTCTCGTGGAGCAACGCTACACAGGCTGCAAACCCCTATGCCGACCGTGATAGTAGAATGGATGCCACGTTCCTCTTTAACGAACAAACTTTCCACGATGGTAAAGTGGAAAGCTATATCGGAGGTAAAGATGGATTGTATCAAACCAATGCCACTACAACTGGACACTATCTGCGTAAGTATCTCAACGAGTCGGTGAATATTCAGACTGGCGGAGGAAAGCTGGGACATACATTCCCCTACTTCCGATTGGCCGAAATCTACTTGAATTATGCTGAGGGCGCTAAACGAATATGCACCTGGAAATCCCGACATCGAACGCTATGTGAACCTAGTTCGCGAGCGTTCTGACCAGCCTGCATTGCCCAACGGACTTACGCAAGACGAGATGCGCGAGCGCATTAGACGCGAACGTCGTGTGGAATTGGCATTCGAAGAACATCGCGCTTGGGACGTTAGACGCTGGAAAGTGGCTTCCTCTACACTGGGTGCTCCGCTAAAGGGTATGCGTATAGAGCGTGATAACACGCAGGCAACGCCCACTTACACCTATACTCCCTATGTGGTGGAGCAGCGTGTGTTCCAACCTAAGATGTATTGGTATCCCATTCCGCAGTCTGAACTGCTCAAACTCAAAGGCTGGAAACAAAACCCTCAATGGTGATTGGGTGTTTAACTTGGTTGAACAGATGGCAGAACTCTTGTTGCAAAACATGTTATACTCTCGAGGTTGCGTAATTTATACGAACCGCGAACGTTTATAAGAAAAGTAGTTGAGCAATAAACTCTGGGCGAAACAAATGCATAAGCGTAAAGCATGTGTAAACAATTGAAACGCTTAAGCATAGAACTTGCTCACCACGATATTGCTTTGCTCTGCATCTGTTCAGCTAGTTAACTCTAACGCTCATCAACAAATAGAACACAAAACGAAATAAGATAAAGTCATGATAAAGCTAAAACATACACTGCTAGCCGCACTTCTGCCGTTGGTGGCAAGCTGCGTAGACAACAATATTGGGTTCGACCCCGTTGAAAACGTTCCTGCTGGCGTTTACGTCTCTGGCTCGTCTACCGAGTTCTCGCGACCCATCGCCACGGGTATGCTTGCGGCCAAGACCCACGAAAATATTCTTAGCCACAACGTTTGGCTATCAACAAATGGCGGATTGCGCATCGCCTATGTGGGCGACGACGGCCATCCTGTATATTATGGTGGAAAAATAACAGCCACCGATGCTGCTTCGGGTGTGATGCAATGCCAGCTTGAAGAGGGCAACGACGAAATAAGCGTGCCTGCCGAAGGCCTTTACACCCTAGTGGTAAGTAAACAAACAAAGAAATTAACCATCATTCCTGTGAAGTTTTTCGTGCAGGGAGAATTGGCTTTGAACGATAAGGGCGACCGCGTTTTGCCTCTGGCTAAGATGGAATACGACCATTTGCGCCACGTGGTGACCTGGAGTAATGCCGACACCACACAGTTTGTGCTGCCCACCGAATACACTTTTGCCTTTGCTAATGCCAAACCTGTGGTGGTGAGTGATGACAATGAGGCCCAGGCCGACACCTTTGCCACTGTGCTAACGGGTACTGGTAAAGTGTTCGTACCAATGTGCTTAATGCCAAGTACGCACCACTCACGGCTAAGTCCGACGTAAATTTGCGTTTCACCCTTAAGGGACAGTATGCCATCAGTGTGCAATATAGCGTTCTCGACAAGGCATTTACAGCTCGCGTTGGCGGTGAAGGCGTTGAAGCCACAGGCCTTTCCGAGCAACTTTATATGGCCGGTACTGGCGTTGGCGCATGGAACTCGCCCCAGATGGTAACCATGACGCCCGTGGGAGCTGCTGGTAACGGCGAATTTTGGTGCTTACGCTATGTTGAAGCTGGCAAAACCGTGGCCTTGTCTACATCGCCCGATGGTGCTAATTCTGTGTCTGCCTTTAGTAGTGTGGTGGGAGCCACCATCAACGGCAATGGTCAAGCCACAGTGTCGCAAACAGGTTTGTACCTTGTTTATGTTGATTTGAATCGCAAATTGCTTGCTTTTGAGAAACCTGAAGTGTATGGCACGGGCGAATGTTTTGGAGGGGGCGAAGTTAAGGCTGATATTGTTGGCGACAAATTGTCGTTGAACACTGCTAGCACTGGGGCTTTAAAGCTTTACGCCACATCTAAATATAATGCTCGCGATTGGAATACGATGCTCTTAACCATTAACAATGGCAAGCTTGTTTATCCTGGATTGAACACGAACAACGTGCCTGCTGTGCCTGTTGCTAAACAAACAACGGTGAACTTGAACGTTGCTGAGGGCAGCGCTGACTTTGGTGATCCCACACCCGAGAACAAACTCCCTGGTAGTGTAGACAAGCTTTACCTCACGGGCGACGCTTTTGGTGGCTGGAATTGGGCTTCGCCTGGCGTTGTTAGTCTTGAAAATGGCTATGCAGGAAAGTCGCGTTGGTTCTATATTGCTTACCTCAAGGCTGGCACTGGCGTGCAATTTAGCGACGAGAAGGCTTTCGGAAACGGCAATTTTGCTACTCTTGCCACTTCTACTGGCTTCACTGTGCAAAACAATCGCGCCATTGTGGCTAACGATGGTATATATATGATATACGTAGGACTTGATTCGCGCGAGGTGGCAATCGAGCCTGTTAAGCTTCAAGCATGGTCGGGAAGCAGCTCGGCCACCTTTACTGTCGACCCCGATGGTAAGAGTATGAGCGCCACTCTGCCCGAAACGGGGCGTATGAGAATGTATCCCAGCATCCCAACATTCAATCATGTCAAAAAGTTTGGCGACTGGAAACGCGAGGTTTACGTTGTTCCTGAGACGGGAGAGTTCCTTTATCGCAAGCAAGGCGACCCCGAACCTAATAAAGATTACGTATGGACGGCCGGCACGAAGATTACTATTAACTTCGAAACGATGAAGGCCACCATCGTTAAACCTTAAGCTTTTTGTTGCTGCTCGCCAGGCTTTGCTGTCGAAGGCAGATGGCTTGGCGAGCTCTTCAAAGGTCTGATGTTCTTAAATATGGGCCTGACCTATGTTCTAAATCCAAAATAATAAATCATGAATAAGTATTTTCTTTTACCCATTTTGCTGTTGTCGCCTATCGTTATGGGCGCACAGGGCTTGCATAAGGGTGCTAACGGCTCTGTTCCTAAAGAAGAACAGCCTGCTGGTTGGACCTATTATGATGGCGACGAGTTTACTTCGCCTACGCTCAATCCCGCATATTGGTTTGTCTATGGTAGTGGTGAAGATAGAGCAGGTTGGAGTTATGGTTTTAATGCAGGGCAAGGTAGCGTGCAAAACTATCATGCAAGTCAGGTTACACTGTTGCCTGCTGGCAAGCCCGACTTTGTTCGTATCTCTGCACAAGTAGACAAACACACAACTGCTCCGCATGCTCCAGGCAAGCTTTGTTGGCGTTCGGGAGCATTGTCTAGCACGCATCCCTATCAATCAAATCCTCAAACGCACTATGTTGCTGAGCCCAAGAAGTATTATCCTTTATATTCGCGCATCGAGATGAGGGCCAAAGTGCCTTACGAATATGGCGTTTGGATGGCTTTGTGGTTACGACATATCATGGGAGCAAGCATGTTTGAAATTGATTTGGAAGAGGTTTTCGTGAGCAGCGCCCGCAGATACCATCCAGGTAAATACATGGTTAACCAGAGTATTCATGGTAAAGATGTGGAGTGGGGCGAAACAGTGCATTATAACATCAACGACTCTGCCCACCGTATTCGCTCTGTCGATTTTAATCCTGGTGCCGACTACCATGTTTATGGCGTGCAGGTAGACAAGCAAACCAATCGCAATGGTATTGTGGTTACTTTCCTTCTTGATGGCAAAGTGCGCTCTGTTTGGCAGTCTACTAGTAAGTTCGAAAGTTTACTCAAACCCGAAAACATGCCTAAAGGCGAAGACCAAGTATGGGATTTAGCTATTACTGGGCAGATGGGTGGCAAATATCTGGGCGTTAGTTATCCCGAAGACAATCCTGAATTGAAGGGAAAGCGTTTTAACCAAAAACACCAAATATCATCTCGACCTTGATTGGGTGCGTGTGTATAAGCGTGCCAACAGACCCATTTGGTTTGGCGAAGTGCCTTCGGTAGACCTGCAACAAGTTACATCGCCCAATGTTCAAGTGGCGTTGGATGCAAGCAGTTTTGCCAAACTTAACGAGAAAGACGCGCTTGTGCTCGATATCGAGACTTTTGGTCCGTCGCCTTCGGTTACTTTATGCGATGCTCATGGCAACGAATTGGTTAAGCCTTCGTTCGCTTTGAAACAAGGTTCTACTCATGCTGTGTTTAACATTGGTAGCAAGGCAATGGTTGAACGTCTTCAAAAAGATGGCTGTGTGCTTCGTGCTCACAATGTGCGCCTCTTCATTGCTACGCTTAACACGCCTGCACAAACGGCTGTTGTCACGGCTGTGGATATGCCTAAGGCCCAATCGCACAAGGCTTCAACAGGTGTTTATAGCGTTACGGGTGTGAAGGTTGCCGACACTCTTGAACATACCAAACTGCATTCGGGCGTTTATGTGGTTGACGGTAAAAAGGTGATTGTGAAATGATGCGGGCCCTCTTTCATTCTTTAGGGGGCCGCATTAGCTGTTTCTCGCTTCGTGCGGGGAGTTTGTGCCGAGCACTCTTGTTGTGCCTCGTGGCATGCTTGCCTATGGGCGGGCATGCCATGGAGCGCCAATTGTGGGATGCCCAATGGCGATTTGCATTGGCTGATAGTCCTGAAATGGCACAACTTTCCTACGACGACTCTGCTTGGCGTGTGCTTAACCTGCCCCACGATTGGGCTATCGAAGGCAATTTCTATGTTAAAAATCCCTCGGGTGCTGTTGGTGGCGCGCTGCCGGGTGGGGTTGGGTGGTATCGCAAGCGCCTAATGCTCACCGACAACAATGAGCATAGCCGATATGTGCTGCACTTCGATGGGGCGTTTATGAACACTTCGGTGTATGTAAATGGTAAGCTGGTGGGCATTAGGCCTTATGGTTTCATTGGTTTTGGATTTGATATCACGCCTTTTCTTAACAAAAAGGGTGGAAATGTCGTGGCTGTACGTATAGACAATGCACAGCAACCCAACTGCCGATGGTACACGGGATGCGGAATTTATAGGCATGTATACCTCTTGCGTAGCGATGAGGTTCGGCTTGCACAATGGGGCGTTCAGGTTTTGCCCGTGCTCAAAGGCCGTGGGGCTAACATTACACTCAACTCTACGATTGAAAGTTTTGCTACACAAGCTCGTAAGCTAAGTCTTAAGCAGATGGTTTACGATGCCGAGGGACGCTGCGTGGCCCAATCCACCACTCCTTGTGTGGCCCATGAGGGCAAAAACACGGTGAGCCAAAAGATAAAAATGACTAATGTCAAGCTGTGGTGGCCACATGCTCCTTATATATATAAGGTGGTGAGCCAACTTATTGATGGCAAAAAGGTGCTTGACCGCGACACCACCACCATGGGCTTGCGCAATATTGCCTTTGATGCCAAAAAGGGTTTCGCAATCAATGGCCGAAACACTAAGCTCAATGGCGTTTGCCTGCATGGCGACTTGGGGTGTCTAGGCTCTGCCATCAACGAGGATGCTTTGTACAGACAGTTGCGCATGATGAAGGATATGGGCGCTAATGCCATTCGCTGCTCGCACAATCCGCCTGCACCCGAACTGCTGCACATGTGCGACACCATGGGACTGATGGTGATGGACGAGGCTTTCGACCAATGGCGAACTGGCAAAACTCAGTTCGACTACGCTTTGTTCTTCGATAAATGGGCCGAAAAAGACATCACTGATATGGTGCTTCGCGACAGAAACCACCCTAGTATTATTCTTTGGAGTATCGGAAACGAGGTGCTTGAACAATGGAATACCGATAAAAACCAAGGGGTTGACCTCGACGATGTAAACATCTTACTTAATAACGCCCGCGACCCCTCGCGATTGGCAGATAATAAAGAACTTAGCGACAATTCTAAATTACGCGATGGCTTGCCGATATTGTACGCCGTAACGACCCCTCGCGACTCATTACGGCGGGATGTAACGAAACTTCGCCCAACAACCATTTGTTTAAAAGTGGGGCGATAGACGTTATTGGCTTTAACTATCATAGCAAGCAGGTGGCTAAAGTACCCGAGAATTTCCCTGGCAAACCCTTCTTGTTGAGCGAAAGTGTATCGGCTTTGCAAACGCGAGGCTTCTATGCCATGCCCAGCGACTCGATAAGACGACTGCCAGGTAAGCGCCGCCCGTTTATCGATACATCGTTTCTTTGCTCGGCTTACGATAACTCGTGCACTTCTTGGAGTGCCACTCACGAGGCCACTTGGGATGTGGTGAAACACACACCCTTCTGCTCGGGACAGTTTATTTGGACTGGTTTCGATTATATTGGCGAACCCACTCCCTTTAATTTCCCTGCTCGAAGCAGCTACTTTGGCATTGTAGACCTTGCTGGATTTCCTAAGGATGCCTATTATCTTTACCAAAGTGAGTGGACTAACAAAACGGTGTTGCATCTTTTCCCGCATTGGAACTGGATGCCTGGACAAACAATTGACCTCTGGTGTTATTATAACAACGCCGACGAGGTGGAACTGTTTGTTAACGGACAATCGCGTGGCGTGAAACGAAAAGCCAACGAACACGAGTATCATGTGATGTGGCGCGAACGCTTCGAACCGGGAACGGTGCGCGTGGTGTCGAGAAAGGCTGGACGCCAAGTGGCCGAACGAACCGTCAACACGGCTGCACAACCTCACCATCTGCGACTTACGCCCAACCGTAAAACGCTTCTTGCTAATGGCCGAAGCTTGGTGTTTATTACCGTCGAAGTGGTGGATAAGGATGGAAACCTTTGTCCTTGGGCCGAAAACGAGGTGTTTTTCTCGCTCAATGGCCATGCCTCCATCGCTGGGGTTGACAATGGTAGCCCCTTCTCACTCGAACGATTTAAGGATAATCGCCGTAAGGCTTTCTTTGGAAAGTGCCTCGTGGTGGTGCAAGCTGGCAACGATGAGGGAGAAGTTAACCTAAAAGCAAAGTCCATTGGCCTTGAAGATGCCGAGTTAAAGTTAGAAATTAAAGCGAAATAATATCACAACGGGTCTGCATTTCCCCGTAACAAACAACAGATAACACAACATGAATTTAAAATTGCAATTACCACGTGCAACGATGCTGGCCATGCTCTTCATGGGTACGGCCTTAGTAACCAACGCCCAAAAGGCACGCCCCAAATTGCCTAAAGGCCATTGCCCAACAGAAAATAACGCAGCAGGCCACTGCCGAAGATAAGTTTGTGGCCGAACTGCTTAGCAAAATGACCCTCGATGAGAAGGTGGGACAGCTGTCGCAATACGTTGGCGGCTCGCTGTTAACGGGCCCTAAGAGTGGTGCTCTTAGCGATTCGCTCATGGCTAGGGGCATGGTGGGCTCGATATTGAATGTGGGTGGCGTGGCCAACTTGCGCCAATTGCAAGATAAAAACATGCGCCTCTCGCGACTTAAAATTCCTTTGCTCTTTGCTTTCGATGTTATTCATGGTTATAAGACCATTTCCCACACCTTTGGCCGAGTCGTGCTCGTGGGATTTAGACCTGATGTATCGCACTGCAAAGGCTGCTGCCATCGAGGCTTCGGCTTCGGGCATACACTGGACCTTTGCTCCGATGGTGGATTTGGCACGCGACCCTCGTTGGGGACGTATCGTTGAGGGTGCTGGCGAAGACCCTTTCTTGGGTTGTAAGGTGGCCGAGGCTCGTGTTAAAGGCTTTCAATGGAACTTGGGTAAACCCAATTCGGTGCTGGCTTGTGCCAAACATTTTGCTGCCTACGGCGCTCCGCAGGCTGGTCGCGATTATGCTTCGGTAGACCTCGCACCTTCTACGCTTGCTGAGATGTATTTGCCTCCTTATAAGGCTTGCATTGATGCTGGCGTGCAAACCTTTATGTCGGCCTTTAATGATGTTAATGGCGAACCGGCTTCGGGAAGTCATTGGCTTCTCACCCAGCTGCTTAGAGACCAGTGGAAGTTTAAGGGCTTTGTGGTGAGCGATTGGAATGCCGTGGTGCAACTCAAAACGCAAGGCGTGACGGCAGATGATAAAGGGGCAGCCATCATGGCGCTTAACGCTGGTCTCGACATGGATATGGTGGATGGACTCTACAACGAACACATTGCCGAGGCTGTGAAAAAGGGCTTGGTGAGCGAGGCCACAGTGAACGCTTCGGTTGAAAGAATACTCAGACAGAAATATCGTTTAGGCTTGTTTGATGATGCTTATGCCTTCCTTGACGAAGCGCGCGAGCAACAAACTGTTAAGTCGGCCGAACTGATGGCCTTGGCCCGCGAGGCTGCTACCAAGAGTATGGTGCTGTTAAAAAACAAAGATGCGCTGCTGCCTTTGTCTAAACATCAAGCGCATTGCCGTTGTTGGTCCTTTGGCTGATAATAGGGCTGAAGTGTTGGGCTCGTGGAAAGCTCGTGGCGAAGATGCCGACGTGATTACCGTGGTGCAGGGCTTGCGCAACAAACTGGGAGCTGCCACCGAGGTGGTGTACGTTCGCGGTTGCGACTTCCTTGATACCAAAACCAACGAATTTGCGCAGGCACGCCAGGCTGCTGCTAATGCCGATGTGGTGATTGCTGTGGTGGGAGAGAAGGCTTTGATGAGTGGCGAGAGCCGTAGCCGTGCCTTCTTGTCGCTGCCTGGTTTGCAACAGCAACTTATCGATACGCTTAAAACGGTTGGTAAACCGCTTGTTACGGTGCTGATGAATGGCCGCCCACTCACCCTGGGCCATGTTAACGAGCAAACCGATGCACTGCTTGAGGCTTGGTTCCCTGGCACTCAATGTGGTAATGCTGTGGCCGATGTGCTTTTTGGCGACGTTAATCCTTCGGGTAAACTCACGGTTTCGTTCCCTTATGCCGAGGGACAAATTCCCAATCATTATAATTACAGACGCTCGGGCAGACCTGGCGACATGGAACAAACGTCTACTGTGCGCCATATCGACCTGAAAAATAAAAACCTTTTCCCCTTTGGTTACGGACTTAGTTACACTTCTTTTGCCTATGGCGCTGTTGAGTGTGCTTCGCGTTTTGATGCTAATGGACACTTGAAGGTGGCTGTCAACGTAACGAATACGGGCGAAAGGGATGGCGAAGAGACGGTGCAATTGTATGTGGCTGATAAAGTGGCATCGATGGTTAGACCGGTTAAAGAGCTGAAAGGCTTTAAAAAGGTGGCCATTAAGCGTGGCGAAACCCAACGCGTGGAGTTTGATTTACATGTGCGCGACTTGGGTTTTTACACCAATAGCATGAAATATGTGGTTGAGCCGGGTGAATTTGAAATCATGGTTGGTCCTAATAGTGAAGAACTGAAGACTAAAACTGTGGTATGGGAAAAATAGTTGCCGCTTAAGTGCTTTTATTACCACTCAAGGCGAAAGCCCTATGGCTTGTTGCCTTGCATGATTTAGTACACCCTTAGCTATAAAGATTAAACCCAAATCAGTCTGCTTGTTGCAAAACGGGCAGACTGATTTTTTTGTATAGCTGCAATGGCATGTCTGTTAGACTGGGTTGTTGGTCGTTTCTTTGCGCTTTTTGGTTGGCTTTTTCCTGAGGTTGAATGCTAATCTTTGTGGTTGTTGGCACTGCTTATAGTATAATTCCCAATCGGTCTTTAGACCACAATGTTTCCCCAATTCTTGTTTTTGTGTTGTTTCCTAACATTCTTTTATTTTCTTGTCGCATCTTGCCTGTCTTTGCAACTTGACGTAGCCCGCTACGCCTGCGCTACAAATACAGACAATATGCTCAACAATAATACAAAGTCTGTTTAGGCTCTCATGACCGATTGGGGATAATATCGTTGCTGCGATGTGTTAATTGAGTAAATATATTTTACAAAATATGCTTTTCTGGCCGACCATTCTAGACGAAAAAAACTACTAAAACCTATATAAAACACCCCTACTAGCGAAAAATGGAAGCAGGTTTCAACCCATTTTTCGCCCAGACTTTTGCTATTTACTATGTTTTTGCATTTCTATTTCACGAAAGTTGCGCCAAATTGGTGTTCGCAACAACCCAAAGACAGTTCTTTTCTTATCTTTTCGTTTTGTAATTTGCAGCAAAACGCCTTGCATTTAGCAGCAAAACACCTTGCATTTTGCTGCAGATTGCACTGCGTTTTGCTGCTAAATGCAAGGTGTTTTGATGCAAATTGCGCTGTCGTTTTGATTTTGGCTTTATTGTTTTAGTAACAATATGCTTGTAAAATGCGCGTATATATGTCATAAAGACGGTTTTAAGAGAGAATTTCTAACCGTATATAATAATAAAAGTTGTTGCTGATTAATTGCTACCTTGGCAGGGTGTTTTATCCTTGATGAAGGCCTTACAAGGGCTGTTTTTACCATAAAAATAAATAAATGGGTGTAAATCAGCTTATTACAAACTTTTAAAATACGCGCGAAAATAAGCCCGACGGCAGAGAATTTTGCGCCGAGGGCATTCATAATGTTAAAAAGCAGTGGAAATATTTTACAGTTTTGTAGGCTTTAAAAGGATGAAACAAGGGGCAAATAAATCCTTTCTAAAAGCCAAAATCTTAGGTGTTTATGGGTGGCAAGGCTAGGGGTTAAGGTGTTGTCTTGCATAACAAGAGGCAATGTGCTCAATAAGATGCAAAATTTAAACGGTCCTAACTATCGATTTGGGTTAAAAAGAGGCCTAACCTTAAAAACATAACACCCATCTGTGGCAAACGTATGTAGAGTTTGTTGGCACAGATGGGGAGTGCTTTGCCAATAAGGGCAAGCACAGACGAACATTATTTAGAACTATTCCAGTTTACTTAAATAAAGCTTAAGCCTATTCGGGTTTGTCGAGGGTGAACTCTTCGCTAGGCACAACAAGCCAGGCAATGAGATAAACGAGCACACCCGAGAACGCGGTTGTTACGGTTGCGAGCGCATAAATAAGTCGTACCAATGTGACATCGAAGTCAAAATATTGTGCGATACCACCGCAAACGCCTGCAATTTTGCGGTCTCTTGAACGATATATTCCTTTTCCTTTACTCATGATTTTTATGTTTTTGTTTTACTATTAGACTAAGTTAGGGACAAAAAAGTTGCAAATAGGTGTATTCTTTTTTATAACGTTCAAGTCGGGTAAGGTCTTTAGGCGAGGGATTGGACAGTCGGCTAAGGTCCATGTTGTGTGTAAGGTCGTTTAGTTTCACGGCTCTTGCTAGGGCATTTTGTGCAATGCGCTGAATATAAGTTTCTCTATCGGGCGCATTGTGGTGATTGAGCAGCGTTAAGGCCGTGGCAATGTCGGTTCTATCTGTTGGCGAAAGCGATTTCCCGCAGGTGTTTTCGAGCATGTCGACGACTTGGTTTACGGTGTGAGGTGTGTCTTCGCTGGCGTCGTGCAGATAGCCTACAACGCAGGCTTGCCATGTTTTTGCCATGGAGGCCACAGTGGAAAGGTGGCCCTCAAAATAATCAACGCCCGCTTTGTCGGTTTGATGGGTATGCAGCTGCCTTGCCAGTTGTGCAGCTGCAGCGCACCAAGGATTGTTTTCTTGCATAACGAGAGGTTTTTGAGGAGATAAAATTTGTGGTTTAAAAGCTATGTTAGTAAGTTTATTCCTTTATCTCTTCTTCGCGCAGAGTGGGCAAAGAGATGTGATAGCGCATAGCAAAGAAGCGCACAAGACAGATGAAAAGGAAGCAGATAACCACGATGAGGCCAACATCAATGCGCAAGGCGTAAAGTCCCCAATAGAGCAATCCGCCTGCAATGCTTGCCATGGCGTAAATCTCTTTGCGGAAGATGAGGGGCACATTGTTGAGCAACACATCGCGCACCACGCCACCAGCCGAACCCGTTATACAGCCCATGATGATGGCCACCCAAAAGGGATGGCCCAAAGCCAGCGTTTTTTGCAGGCCGGCAATGGTGAAAAGGGCCAGTCCGAGGGTGTCGAACACAAACCAAGCATTGTTAAGGCGTCTTACGTATTTGGCAAAAACGATGATGGAAAGCAGGGCTAGCACGGTGCAAATCATGTAGATAGAGGAGGTCATCCAAAAGGGGCGCACGCCCAACATTACATCGCGCATCGTGCCGCCACCAATGGCCACGGCGATGCCACATACCAATCCGCCAAACCAGTCTACCTGTTTGGCAGATGCATGGCGTATGCCCGATATGGCAAAAGCGAAAGTTCCTACTATCTCTATAATGGTTTGAACGGTTTGAACCAGTTCGGGGTCTCTGTATATCATTTCTTATAAATTATCCTGAAAGGGAAAGGGATGGGCAAAGCCCATGTTTTTGGAACTTGTTGCTATCGAGCGTTCGCGCACAAGGCGAACGCTCGATGTGTAAATAGTTTGTCTTGTTGTAGTGAACGGCGGGGCTTAGAGCTTGCGTGCCGTGCCTTATAGTTGATTGGTGGCAGCGCTTGTTAGAGAGCGTTAACCACGTTTTGGGGGTTTTTCCTGCAATGAAAGCTTTGGCATTAGCAATGGCAGTGGCCAGCAGTCGGCCCTAGCTTCGGCCGTAGCCCATGCAATATGGGGTGTGATAAAGGCATTGGGCTGTTTGAGTAGTGGGTTGTCGGCTTTGGGTGGCTCGCTGCACATCACATCAGCGCCATAGCCAGCCAGCTTGCCATCGGCCAAAAGCTTGGGCCACGTCGGTCCTCATTAACCAGCGGTCCGCGCCCAGTGTTCACCAAAAATAGCTCCCTGTTTCATCTTTTCAATCGACTGTCTGTTAATCATTTCGCGTGTGTTCTCGGTGAGCGGACAATGCAACGACAGCACGTCGCTTTGCGAAAGCAGTTCGTCGAGGTTGGCTTTCATAATGCCTTCGGGCATTTCTTCGGCCTTTTTGCTTGAGAGGGCAATGACGCGCATGCCAAAAGCGCGCGCAATGCACGCCACCTTTTGTCCGATGTTTCCTAGTCCCACGATACCGAATGTTTTGCCCGCCAGCTCGCAAAGTGGTGTATCCCAGTAGCAGAAGTCGGCAGCTGCGCTCCATTGTCCCTTACGGTTTTGGTTGGCGTAGTGTTCAATGCGGTTGGTGATGTTGAGCACATGGGCAAACGTCATTTGTGCAACACTGTCGGTGCTGTATGCAGGAACGTTAGATACAACAATGCCGCGGGCGCGCGTTTCGTCAACATCGATGATGTTATAACCAGTGGCAAGAATGCCAATATATTTGAGTTGGGGTAGTTGTGCGAGTGTGTCGCCCTTGAGAACCACCTTGTTTGTTAGAATCATGTCTGCGTCTTTAGCGCGCTCAATAACTTCGTTAGGCGAAGTGCGGTCGTATATTTCCACCTCACCAAAGGTGTTTAGCTCTTTCCAGGAGTAGTCGCCGGGGTTGGCAGTATAGCCATCTAATATTACGATTTTCATGTTTTAAATTTTATTTTTGGGTGATATGTTGTTGATATATTAATCTTTGACGCGTTTTGCAGCCAACAAGTAGAGTGTCTGTTGCCGTTGTTGCCAGTGATGCAGTAGGCATTCTGTGGCAAGTATTCAGGAAAGCCATATTGTGGTGGCCTATTTCTTCTTGTCTCCCCACAGTTGCACCATGCGTTGGTGTAGCTTTTCTTCGGCAGGCGAGTTTTGTGCGAACCAAAAACGTGCGTCTTTAAGTTCGTCGGGCAGATATTGTTGTTGTGCAAAATGTCCCTCGTAGTTGTGTGAGTATTTGTATCCGCTGCCGTAACCCAGTTGTTTCATCAATTTTGTAGGTGCATTACGCAGGTGTAAAGGCACGGGGAGATTGCCTGTTGAGCGTGCCGTTTCGAGTGCAGCATTGATGCCTTGATAAGCAGAATTGCTCTTTGGGCTGGTGGCAAGGTAGACGGTGGCCTCGGCTAAGGGTATTCTACCCTCGGGCCAGCCTATTTTCATCACGGCATCAAAGGCCGCATTGGCGATGAGCAGGGCATTGGGGTTGGCCAATCCGATGTCTTCGGCAGCACTGATAACCAGTCGGCGGGCAATAAACTGTGGGTCTTCGCCCCCCTCAATCATTCTTGCCATCCAGTAGAGAGCAGCATCGGGGTCGCTTCCGCGAATGCTTTTGATGAAAGCCGACACGATGTCGTAGTGCATTTCGCCATCCTTGTCGTAGGCCAAGGGGTTTTGTTGCAGGCATTTCACCACCATTTCGTCGGTTATCAGTACATCGGTGTTAAGCGGTGAGGCCTCAACCACCAGTTCAAGAATGTTTAAAAGTTTGCGCGCATCGCCTCCGCTATACCTTATTAGGGCGGCATTCTCTTTCACTTCGATGTGTCGCTGTTGCAAAATCACATCGGTTTTGAGGGCGCGTTGTATCAGTTCTTCCAAGTCTTCTTTGCTAAGACTCTGCAAAACATAAAGCTGACAACGTGAGAGCAAGGGGCGAATAACCTCGAACGAAGGGTTTTCGGTGGTGGCACCGATAAGTGTAACCACGCCTTTCTCTACCGCTCCCAGTAGCGAATCTTGTTGCGATTTGCTAAAACGGTGTATCTCGTCGATAAAAAGGATGGGCGAATGCGAACCAAAAAAGCGCCCACCTTTGGCCTTTTCAATAACATCGCGCACATCTTTTACGCCACTTGTCACTGCGCTAAGCGTGTAGAAGGGTGTTTCTAGCTTCTTAGCAACGATTTGTGCAAGCGTGGTTTTACCTACCCCAGGTGGTCCCCAGAGTATGAAAGAGGGTATGCGCCCTGCTTCAATCATGTTGCGAAGCACGGCATTTGGCCCAACTAGATGTTTTTGCCCAACGTAATCGTCGAGCGAACGTGGGCGCAGTCTTTCGGCTAATGGTTCACTCATTGCTGCAAAGGTAGCGAAAACGTGCTACTCCACAAAATAAAAAAGATGTAGATTGGTGGCTGGTGTGCAAGCATTGAATGAGACTAGGGAGTGTGAGGGACTGCTGGCATGATTGTGGGCGAACTGTTGTGACGCTCGAATATGAGTTTTTCAAGGACGTCGCGTACCATTTCGCCAACTGGAACTTCTATGGTGAACTTCTTAGAAAAATGGTATTTGGGTGTGAGAATGGGCGAAACAATCCATTGTTGTCGATAGGAATCGTAACGTCGTTGCACGCCAAGGTCAACACCATAGCGATCGTTTTCGAGGGTGAAATAACCGCCGTAGGCCGAACTGTTGACGTAAGGGAAGGCGGCCATAGATAGGAAAGGCTGCACGCTGTAATAGCTACCGAAGGCTGTTGCACTGACATAAGGACTGAACCGATAGGAGAGCGAACCGCCAAGGCCGAATTGTGTGGCTGTGTGGAATGTGCGATAGCGGTCGGCTGAGGCGAAAACCGAGAACGAAAGCTTGTCCCAAGTGCGACTAACGCCCACCGTTGCGCCTTGCCTTACAAGCATGGCAGGAAAAGTTTCGCGATAGCTCTGCCCATAAAAGTTTAGCCCTTTCCATTCGCTTAGCTGTCCAGCGCGGTTGTAGTTGGTGGCAGGCGTGGAAGATAGGCTCGTTGTTTGCGTGGGCATGGGCTGCGTTAGGCGTAAGTTTAGGTCGTCGTTTGCATTCCAAAAACGGTTGGCAATGGCAATGGAGTCGGCTATCGAGAGCGGTTTCTCTTGCACGTTGGGGCTGGTGAATAGTGGCGTTGTAGGGCTTAGCGTGGGGTTTGGCTCTGCCAGTCGGGGTTTGGGCAACGGTCGTTCGGTGGTTTGCACCGTTTTTCGGAGCTTCTTTTGTTCCTGTGCAAGGGCGTTTGTGCAACATAGCAAACCACAAATCAATAAGCAAATTTGTTTCATAATTGGCGATGTTTGATTTTCTTTGTGCGTGCGGCGCAGGGATGGGTGCTTTTAGGGACATTCCCATTGCGAATTTACGATATTATTTCGACAACCGCAATAGTTTGTTGCTGATTTAACGTGGTTGTGGTATGACGTTTGCAACAGTGTTATTGGTGCGTAAGTAATTGCATCGCGCCATTGCATGTGTGGCGAGATAGAACACACCTTATATAATAGGTGTGGCGAGGTGGTGGCATAGCGGTTGTGCGCACCATTAAAAAGGGTGTGGAAAAATACCCTTAATATTTTTGGAGTAGACACTTTTTTTATTAACTTTGTTGTTCAAACAAGTGGGATAGGTGGTCAATAGGCCCTAAACCCCAATCATCAAGAAAGGATATTAATACGAATATGAACGATTTTAGAAAGTATGCCACTGGACATCTCGGTATGAACGGGATGGTGGTAGACGATGTGATGAAGGCTCAGGCAGCTTATCTCAATCCCTATATTTTGGAAGAACGCCAACTGAATGTAACCCAAATGGACGTGTTTTCGCGCCTGATGATGGACCGCATCATCTTCCTTGGTACCGAATTAACGACTATACGGCCAATACATTGCAAGCCCAGTTGTTGTATCTCGACTCTGTTGATGCAGGAAAAGATATTTCTATCTATATCAATAGTCCTGGTGGAAGCGTTACTGCAGGTCTTGGTATCTACGACACCATGCAATTTATCTCTAGCGATGTGGCTACTATCTGTACCGGTATGGCTGCTTCGATGGCTGCAGTGTTGCTGGTTTCGGGTCAAGAAGGCAAGCGTTCGGCTCTTCCTCATAGTAGGGTGATGATTCACCAACCATTGGGAGGTGTGCAAGGACAGGCGTCTGACATAGAAATTGAGGCTAAAGAGATACTTAAATTTAAGAAAGAACTCTACACCATCATCTCGAATCATTCGCATACGCCATTCGATAAGGTATGGAACGACTCTGATCGTAACTACTGGATGAACGCCGAAGAGGCTAAGGAGTATGGAATGATAGACTCTGTGCTGGTGAAGAAATAATATAAACAGCGAAAAACCTGTGCATTGGCTAAGGCTATGCACAGGTGTACATAGCTGTTGAACCTCGGCATAGCGTGTGGGACAATCTGTTTAGACCATTACATGAAGGCCAAACAAAACCAACAAGACAAGCGGAACTAAGCCGTTAACAAACGAAAGGAATAAATGCCAAAGAATGTATGTAGCTTCTGCGGAAGAAGCGAGAAAGATGTAAACTACCTTATAGCAGGACTTAATGGTTATATCTGCGATAACTGTGCTCAGCAGGCGTACGAGATAACCAAGTCGGCCAATGCTTCAAAGGCCAAACCCAGTAAGGGAAAAAAGAACCAAGCCTTGAAAGATGTTCCCAAACCAATGGACATTAAAGCTTATCTTGACCAATATATCATTGGGCAGGACGAGGCTAAACGCTACCTCTCGGTGTCGGTTTACAATCATTATAAACGCTTGGAACAGCCCATTGATGATGATGGCGTGGAGATTGAAAAAAGCAATATCATCATGGTGGGTAGCACTGGTACTGGTAAAACGCTCATGGCGCGAACCATTGCCAAACTGCTTGACGTGCCTTTTACCATTGTGGATGCTACGGTATTTACCGAAGCTGGATACGTGGGAGAAGATGTGGAGAGCATACTTAGCCGACTTTTGCAGGTGGCCGACTATGATGTGGCCGCTGCCGAACGAGGTATCGTCTTTGTTGACGAGATTGATAAAATTGCCAGAAAGAGCGATAACCCCAGCATCACACGTGATGTTAGTGGCGAAGGTGTGCAACAAGGATTGCTAAAGCTACTAGAAGGTACCATGGTAAACGTTCCACCAAAGGGTGGACGTAAACATCCCGACCAAGATTACATCCATGTTGACACAAGAAACATTCTGTTTATCTGCGGTGGGGCTTTTGATGGCATTGAAAGAAAGATTGCACAACGACTCAATACGCACGTTGTGGGTTATAACTCAGTGCAAAATGTGCGCAAAATAGACAAGGGCGACTTGATGAAATACATCCTTCCACAAGACCTTAAGTCGTTTGGATTGATTCCTGAAATCATTGGACGTCTGCCCGTGCTCACCTATCTTAATCCGCTTGACCGCGAAGCCTTGCGCCGAATATTGGTGGAACCGAAAAACTCGATTATCAAACAGTACGAAAAACTGTTTAAAATGGACGGCATAAACCTGAACTTTGACAATGAAGCGCTCGACTATATCGTGGATAAGGCCGTGGAATATAAACTTGGCGCACGCGGACTGCGTTCCATTGTCGAGGCTGTGATGATGGATGCTATGTTCGAAGTGCCATCGAAGAAGGTGAAAAACTTCGATGTTACCTTGACCTATGCTAAAGAACAATTAGACAAGTCGGGCCTGCAAGAACAGGCTGGCTAAACAATAAAACATGAACAGGAGGCGCTGTGGACGAGAATTGGCCTGCAAAACAAAAAACGTCTAAACATGCTTGCTAGCCAAGAATGCCCCTTGGGCTAATACAACCAAGTTGGCAGCGCCACCTGTTTCAGCTCTTTCCCTGCGCGAAAGCTAATAATCTCACATCTGTGAAACCTAGACCATTTATGACTAAGGACGTTAATCTTACAGAACCGCTAAAAACAATATTTTGGTTTCGACTCGTTTAAAGGCGACCAAGAGGCTATCATCCGCAATCTTCTTGCGGGTAACGACACCTTTGTGCTCATGCCAACTGGTGGCGGTAAGAGCCTGTGTTACCAGTTGCCGTCGCTCTTGATGGAAGGAACAGCCATCGTTATATCACCACTTATCGCACTGATGAAAAAAACCAAGTGGACGTGATGAACGGCATGAGCGAAGACGGATGCGTGGCTCATTATCTTAACTCGTCGCTTAATAAGGCGGCCATACAGCAGGTAATGAACGACGTGAGACGTGGTGCAACGAAGCTTTTTGTATGTAGCACCCGAGTCGTTGGGTAAAGATGAGAATGTGGACTTTTTGCAGTCGGTGAAGGTTTCGTTCTATGCTGTAGACGAAGCGCATTGTATTTCGGAGTGGGGACACGATTTTTCGCCCCGAATATCGCAATATTAGGCCCACCATCTTGCGTATCGGCGAGGCTGCCCGTTATAGCGCTTACAGCAACAGCAACAGACAAAGTGCGGTCGGACATCAAAAAAACCTGGGTATCTGCGACGCATTGGAATTTAAAAGTTCGTTTAATCGCTCTAATCTCTACTACGAGGTGCGCCCCAAAAACGCAAGATGTTGACCGTAATATTATTATGTTTATTCGCCAACATGCAGGTAAAAGTGGTATTATCTATTGTCTCTCGCGTAAGAAGGTGGAAGAGTTGTCGGCCATATTAAAGGCCAATAACATCAAAGCCGAACCCTATCATGCAGGCTTAGACAGTGCCAAACGCTCGCAAACACAAGATGATTTCTTGATGGAACGTATTGATGTGATTGTGGCTACCATCGCTTTTGGTATGGGAATTGATAAGCCCGATGTGCGTTTTGTTATCCACTACGACATCCCAAAGAGTCTTGAAGGCTATTATCAAGAGACGGGTCGCGCGGGTAGAGACGGTGGCGAGGGACTTTGTGTGACGTTTTATTCTAACAAAGACCTGCAAAAACTGGAGAAATTTATGGAAGGCAAACCCGTGTCCGAGCAAGATATCGGCAGACAATTGCTCCTGGAAACGGCCGCTTATGCTGAGTCGTCGGTGTGCCGTCGCAAAATGTTGCTCCACTATTTTGGCGAAGAATATATGGAAGAAAACTGTCATAACTGTGACAATTGCTTACATCCTAAATCCAAACGCGAGGCCAAAGAGGCTCTGCTCATCGTGCTTAAAGCGGTAATGGCCGTTAAAGAAAACTTTAGAAGTGACTATGTTGTCGATTTTGTTAAGGGCAGACCAACAGACGATTTGGTGTCGCATAAGCATCACGAATTGGAAGATTTCGGGGCAGGAGAGGATGAAGACGACAAGATTTGGAACCCTGTGATACACCAAGCACTTATTGCAGGCTATCTTAAAAAGGATGTGGAGAACTATGGTTTGCTGAAACTTACTTCGGCTGGAAAACGTTTCATTAAACAACCGCAGCCCTTTATGATTGTGGAAGATACCGATTTCGACGACGAATTTGAAGAAGAATCGAGAGATGCATGTGGCTCAACACTCGACCCACAATTGTATTCCTTGCTCAAACAGCTGCGTAAAGACGTGGCTGAAAAACACAACATACCACCTTATGTTATCTTTCAAGATGTGTCTATCGAACAAATGGCCGTGGCTTACCCCATTACACTTGAAGAATTGCAAAACATTCCTGGTGTGGGAGTGGGTAAAGCTAAACGCTACGGGGAAGCTTTCTGCCAATTAATAAAGACATATTGCGAAGATAATCAGATTGAAAGGCCAGAAGAACTAAGAGTAAGAACCGTAGCCAAAAAATCCATGAACAAGGTAAAAATTATTCAAAACATCGACAGGCAGATGGCACTTGACGACATTGCCGACTCACTTAACATGGGATTTGACGACCTTTTGAGTGAGATTGAGACTATCGTGAACAGCGGAACGAAACTCAATATAGACTATTTCCTTGAAGAAGTGATTGACGAAGACCGCGTTGATGAAATATACGACTATTTCAGGGAAAGCGAAACCGACGACCTTGATACGGCTGCAGAAGAACTTGGAGGTGATTATACCGACGATGAAATTAGGTTGGTGCGCATTAAGTTCCTTTCGGAAATGGCGAATTGAGTTGCACCTTGGCTGCCTAGCGCGTAAGGAATGTGGCATTTTTGCATGGCAAAGACCGCGATATTACGTGTTAAACGCACAAATCGTTAGTGGTGTTAAACGAAAAAAACTAAAAACAGGCACAAGAATATGCTAAGTTGCATGGCTTGTGTCTGTTTTAATTAGTGGAAATTGTGTGCATCGTTCTAGGGCTTCCGCGCCCTGTTTTTGCCCAATAAAGGCTACGACTGTAGCCAAGGGGTGTGAGAAATACACTTCGTTTTCGCGCTTCCCTCATCGCAACGCCTATTGTTTGCTAGCTAAATGCATGTGGTTTAAACATGTTGCGATGAAATGCTGTTGGCTGTAACGCTTGGTTATGCCACGGGTTATATGGTAACTATTGAGGTACAAGGCGTATAAAGCTACCAAGGGTGCGGGCATATCCTTCTACTTTACGGCTTTAATACCAATAAATGTTGTGCTTGAAGAATCATTGCTTCATTGCATTTCTTAGTACTGAGCGAGCGAGACCAATATCTAAGTGAGGGAAAACTGTTGTTATCGTCTGTTGCTTGCAAGAAGATAGACGCACCATTGCGACTTAGAATATAACCCTTAATATTATTGCGTATTACCCATTTTCATTCGCATCTAGTTGGAATTTCTTCAAACTCGTCTGCAGTGGGAAAACGATTGCGATGAGAGTTATAGTCTTTAGTGGCAGCGTTGTCTTCTGGTTGTAGCATGCTCAAATTATCCTATACTGTATTTAATACGAACGAAGGGTGCAAATACATTCAAAATATTTGCAGGTTTGTAAAATAAATCCTAAATTTGCGAACGTAAATACATGTTTTAAGTAACTAGGGTGTGTGCCAAGACACCGCTCTCCTACACATACCATATACTAGACACATCGTTAACCCCGTGCCGACCTTTCTCCATGCAATGCCGACACACAAACAACTAGCTTCACAATAGCCCAGAACAAGGCTTACTCGATGCGTTCGCGCAAACTGTTGCCAATGTTAACAGGCTACAAAATACCAATCTCAAAACAACTGATTATGAAAAAGAACCTAGTGCTAAGAGGCATAACCTCGTGTTCACTTCTGCTTTTTCCCTTTTTCTGTGCCTGGGGCTCCATTCCATCTGCACCAGATAAGGGCGCACAACGCGCGCCACTCTTGCAGAAAGGCGACGACGGCAGAGTGGATGTGAGAGGACATGTGGTGGCAGATGAGGATGGATTACCCGTGATGGGAGCCACCGTTACGGCTATCGCAACAGGACAAAAAACCGTGACCGACGGAGATGGTAACTTCTTCTTGCCGGGCATTAAGCTGGGAACCGAACTACATATCACCTATGTGGGTATGCAGACCATCAATGTTAGGGCCAAGGCTAATGTCACCGTAAGACTTAAATCGGGTGCAAAGATGCTCGACGAGTTTGTGGTTACGGGTATGTTTAATAGAAAGAAAGAAGGATTTACTGGGTCGGCCATTACCATGAAAGGCGAAGATATCAAGCGATATAGCGCCACCAACATCGCCAAAGCTTTGTCGGCCATCGCTCCAGGATTACGTATCGCCGAGAATATCGTTAGCGGTTCTAACCCCAACAACCTGCCCGACATGCGCATGCGAGGAGGTGCTAACATGGATTTAGCTAGCTCGGCTAGCAGTAAGGTGCTTGCTGTGCAAGGCGAATACGAAACCTATGCCAACCAACCCTTGCTTATCATGGATGGTTTTGAAATAAGTGTGCAAACTTTAGCCGACCTCGACCCCGACCGCGTGGCTTCTGTTGTGGTGCTAAAAGATGCCGCCGCAACGGCCATCTATGGCTCGAGGGCCGCTAACGGCGTTATCGTAATCGAAACAAAAACACCTAAACCTGGACGTATATGGGTGACCTATGGCGGCGAACTCCGTGTGGAAAATCCCGACCTCACTGGGTATAACCTCATGAACGCTAGCGAAAAACTGGAGGCCGAACGCATAAGCGGACTGTATACTATGGGTGGAGCAACAGTTGATAAATGGAGATTGTACCAATCTAAGTTGCGACAAGTGCTTTCGGGAGTCGATACTTATTGGCTTGATAAACCCTTGCAAACTTCCTTACAGCAACGACACACCGTTACGTTGGAAGGTGGCGACGAGGCTTTACGCTATCGTATGTACGTGGGATATAACCATTCGCCTGGCGTAATGAAAGGTAGTAAACGCGATGTGCTTACTGGTGCACTCGATTTTCAATATCGATTGCCTAAGGTGTTGCTCAAAAATAGCATCACACTGGATAACTCTACAGCCGACGAATCGCCCTGGGGAAGCTTCGACCAATATGCATTGCTCAACCCATATCTTAAACCTTATAGCGAAAATGGAGAACTTTTGAAGCGACTAGACGACTTCTCAGGACTGGGAGGCGACTCGGATTACCTCAATCCAATGTATAACACCACGTTTAACAGTAAAGACAGAAGTAAGAATTTTAGTGTTCGCGAATTGTTTAAGGTGGAATATACACCGCTGAAAGATTTGCGATTGGAAGCTGCTTTCTCGCTCTCTAAGAGCGTGGGAAGCAGAGATAAGTTCCGACCTGCACAACATACGGCTTTGATGGACTAACCGACCCCACACTCAGGGGCGATTATCGCCGCAGTCAAAGCGAATTAGTGAAGTGGGGCATCGACCTTACTGGTAGCTGGAATAAGCAATTGGCCGACCATTATATAACGGCTAATGCCCGAATGAGTGTTCAAGAACACAGCCGAGAAACCTATGGCAACTATGTTACGGGCTTTCCAAACGACAATATGGACAACTTGCTCTTCGGTAAGAAATATAATGAGAAGGTAGACGGCATCGAAAGCACCAGCAGAAGCATTGGATGGGTGCTGGCTGGTGGCTATTCGTATAAGTATAAGTACTCGATTGACTTCAATTTACGACTGGATGGCTCGTCAGAGTTTGGTAAAGACAACCGTTGGGCACCATTCTGGTCGGCTGGTTTGCGTTGGGATGCTAAGAAAGAAACGTGGTTGGCTAACCTCTCGTGGCTCTCCGACTTCGTTCTGCGTGCCACCTACGGCACCACAGGCTCGCAAGGCTTCAACCCCTATCAGGCTCATGGCTACTACACTTACGCCAACTTGCTGCTGCCTTACTACTCTTCGGACGCCACAGGTAGCGAAATTCTTGCTATGCACAATGAAAAACTAAAGTGGCAAACAACACATAACCTCAACTTGGGATTGGAATTGGGGGCTCTAGACCATCGACTTACGGCACGCGTGGAATACTATCGCAAGGTTACTAATAACATGATAACCATGGTGAGCCTTGCTCCATCCGTGGGATTTGCCCAATATCCCGAAAATATTGGTAAACTGGAGAACCGCGGATGGGAACTGACACTCTCGGCAATTCCTTATCGCAACATGGCCAAACAGTCGTATTGGACTGTTACCATTAATGGTTCGCACAACACAGACAAGCTCTTGGAAATATCAGAGGCCATGAGACACCTCAATGACGTGAATGCTGGAAACCTAAAAAATGCTCCTTTGCCTCGATACGAAGAAGGACAGTCGGTTAATCGCATTTGGGTGGTGCGCTCATTAGGCATCGATCCCGCCTCGGGCGATGAAATTTTGCTTAGACGCGATGGCGAAATGACTAGTGCTGTATATTGGGATGCCAAAGATGCAGTACCTGTTGGCAACACCGAACCAACTTGGCAAGGCCATATCAACACCTCGTTCACCTACATGGGCTGGGGTATAGACGCGAGCATGCTGTTCCGTTTCGGCGGGCAGGTGTACAATCAAACCCTCATTGATAAGGTTGAGAATGCCAATCTTAAATACAATGCCGACCGTCGCGTAACGCAACTGCGATGGCTAAGGCCTGGCGATAGGGCTATGTTCCGCGAAATAAACCCCAATGGCTCGGAAACCAAGGCCACCTCGCGTTTTGTTATGGACGAAAATGTGCTGCAAGGTAGTTCGCTCTCGCTGTATTACCGCATGGACCGCAACAATACTCCCTTCTTAAAACGCGTGGGCGTTAACTCGGCAAGGCTTGCTTTCAACATGGAAGACTTTTTCTACCTCTCTACTGTCAAGCGCGAAAGGGGTACAAGCTATCCTTTCTCACGCCAATTTATATTCTCGCTCAACGTAGGATTTTAATTTAGGAGAACTCAATGATGAAGAAAATACAGATATTATTGCTGGGAGCGATGCTGGGATTCACTGCTTGTAACGATTGGTTAGACGTAAATCCCAAAACCTCTATCCCTACAGATAAACAGTTTAGTTCTGAATCGGGATTTAAAGACGCACTAACGGGCGTGTATATCAAAATGGGTTCGGCCACACTTTATGGAGCCGACCTCTCGTATGGCTACATAGACGAACTGGCAGGCATCTATTCGGGCTATCCTGGATACGAAACTTCTATCGTCTTCGACCAAAGTATGGTGTACGATTACGATAATAAATTCAAGACTAAAGAACGCTATCTACGCCGATTTCTATAATGTCATTGCCAATGTAAACAATATTATTGCTCACACCGAATCCAAACGCGAGGTTCTTGTTACACCGCGATATTACGAAACTATGCGCGGTGAAGCCTTGGGCCTACGTGCTTTCTTGCATTTCGACCTGCTGCGACTCTTCGGACCTATATATAAAGAAGAGCCTAACGCAAAGGCTATCGCTTATCGCACCACCTACGACCGCGTGCCTACACCCATATTGACGGCTCAAGCTGTGGTGGAAGCGGTGCTAAAAGACTTGCACGAGGCAGAGGACCTGTTGAAATCATCAGACCCACTCGACTTCTTTACCGACCCTTACGACGAGGGTTATAAGTCGAAAAATGGCTTCTTAATCAACCGCGAGTTTCGTATGAATCTCTTTGCCGTAAAGGCCATGCTTGCTAGGGTGTATTGTTATAAAGGTGATGCCGAAAGTAAAGCGCTCGCTTTGAAGTATGCGCGCGAGGTAATCGACGCCAATCAACACTTCAAACTCATTGATGCACAGTCGGCTGCCAATTATAATTCCATCCGTTATAGCGAGCAAATATTTGGTCTTTCGGTTTACGAACTCGATAAATTGCTTACTGCCAATGGCATGGATGCCGAAGGCGAACGCAGCGATATGCATTATACCACCAGCGAAAGCCATTTTAACGAGTTCTTCGAAACAGCGGGTGTGGGCGTTACCGATTGGCGTAAACTGCCCGAAATGTTCGAACTAACGGGCGCTTCTGACGTCAGAGCCTTCTGTCGTAAGTATAATCAGAAACCTTTGAAAGAAGCCTACACCTACGTTGGAGCAGATGCCATCCCGCTTATTCGCTTGCCCGAGATGTATTATATCGTTGCCGAATGCGAACCCGATGCACAGAAAAGTGCCGATGCGCTTAATGCTGTGCGCTTTGCGCGTGGCATATCGTTTGCCGATGAGGTGCGCACAGAGCATTATGACGATGCCCAACCCATGACTGGAGTAACCAGAACGCAAACCAAACGCATCAACGAAATCATGAAAGAATATCGCAAGGAGTTCTTCGCCGAGGGCAAATTGTTCTTCTTTCTCAAAGCGCATAACTACGAAACATGGTTGGGATGCGGTGTCAATAGCATGACTAAGACGCAATATCGGATGCCACTCCCCGACGATGAGACGATACATGGTAATAACAATTAAGGTAACGAAGGTATGAAACACATCTTATATATGCTCTCACTGCTGTTTGTTACAAGCGCCTTTGTGGGCTGTAAGCAAAACGAAATTGAGCTTTACAACCAATCTTCACGCGTAAACTTCTATGCAAGACAACGCATCGTGGAGTTTGTTGATACAGACTATGTGAAGAAAACGGAGTTTAAAACCGATAGCTTTGCTGTGCGCATTCAAGGCGTTAACCTCGAAGCACCACGCAACTTCTGCTTGAAAGTGATGCCTGCTGAGGGCTATGAGGCTTCACCCGAACTGCAATTGGCCGACAAATACACGTTCTCGGCGCTTGACACCGTGTGCCAAACCTACTACTATCGGGTTAAACGCCCCGAACTTAAGCGTGGTAACAAAGCCTTTGGATGCTTAGTGGCGTTCGATCAGGCCAATCCCAACCACCAATTTGATAAGGGGCTGGTGGAACTCAACCAAATGTTGGTGAACGTGCGGTGGCAATTGCGACCCTATAACTGGGACGAAGGCGACTGGGGTGAATACAGTGATGCCAAGTATATCTATATGATGGACGTGCTGGGTAAAGACTATTCGCAGCTCACTTACGACGATTTGATACGGTTAGCAAAGCTTACGAAGCCTATTTGGCAGCAGGTAAACCGGCCATCGTCGACGATAAAGGCACGCCTATATCCTTCTAAGCAATTCGTAAATGTTAATAACTGGCGCAATAACCTTGCTCATGCATCGCTAAATCTTGCAAAACGCAAGAAATAGATACGTGTAGCCAGAATAATTACCAATTAACATCGACAGTAATAATGAAAATGAAACCACAAATAATAAGGTTTGCCCTTGCATGTGCCGTGTTCGTCTTGGCAGGATGCTACGAAGATAAGGGAAACTACGACTACCACGATGTGAATGGCGTAAAAATAGAGATAGACGAACCGCAAGTACGTATGCCTAAAAGCGATGATGCCGAGGTGACACTCAAGCCCATTATCGCGCAAACGATGGCAACGGGCGACGAAAATCTTGATTTTCAATGGCTGATAATCAAAGAAGATGCCAAAGCACTATCGGATAATATGAACGATTATATGCCTTATGCTAAGGGTAAGGAGTGCAAGGTAACGGTGAAAGCTGGGCAGACAGACAATATCGGACTGCTGCTTGTGGTGACCGATAAAGCAAATGGCACGCAATGGTACAAAAAAACGCAGGTGAAAATTGTGAAACCGTTTAATCCTTGCTGGTTTGTGTTGCACGAAAAAGATGGGAAAACGATGCTGGGTGCCGTTGAAGGCGCACCCGATGGCTATTTTGTCTATGCTGATGTTTACAAGTCGGAACGCAACGAGCCATTCCCACTCCAAGGAAAACCGCTTGCCTTGGCTGCACGTAAGGTGTATGGCAGCAAAGAGGCCACCAGTGTGTTCGGCTTTTTGGGTTTTTCGGCCAATCCCGGAATGGTTATTGCCACCACAAAGGGGGTGGCTTTGGTTACGCCTAGCACACTTGCGGTGAAATATTCAACGGAAAAATTCTCTTCGAACCCACTGCTGATGGTAAGCAAATTAAGTTGCAAACCTATAAGATGGATGCACATGGCGAACTATTGGTTAACGATGGCAAAGCCTATTTCGCACACATGGATGGCACGTGTGTGCCCTATTCGGTGAAAGAGGGCGACAAATATCCCACCATCTCGGCTTATGGGGCTGGCCAAAACGTGCTATATTTCTACGATTCGCAAAACCATCGCTTCTTAAAACGACCTGCTTTCGGACTGTCCGACTTCTATGGCACACCCTATAAGTCGGTTTCTATGCGCCGATATGGTAGCGCATGGGTAGACCGTGGTGTGCCTGTAAGACCTGTGGGGCAGCGCGACACTTATGTCAACGCCTTCAATCCTGATACCATTCCGGCCGACTTAACCATTACCGATATTGTTGCTGGTGGCGCCTATGGCAGTCAATTATATGGCATTGGATATCGCACGGGTAGTAAACAACTCACGGTGTACAAGTTTAGTTGTCGCGACACAGAGCCGCATTGCGTGGCGCAATACACGGTAAACATGCCGTCAGAGGTAGATTTAAGCACCGCTAAGTTTGCTGCAAGCTACGCCTTTTCGGCCGACTTGCTGTTTATGGCTGCTGCAAACAAGGTTTATCGTGTAGACCTAAAACGCAATAAGGTGGTTGAAGTGTATGCTGTACCGAGCGATGCACACGTGGTTTGCGCCAAATTTAAGAACCGCGAAACGGCCGAAATCTTAGGTACAACGATGGGCGTGGCTTATAATCAGGGTGATAAAGGCATGGTGGTTGAACTAAAACTCACTGCCTCGGGCGACTTAGCGCATGTTTCCAACGCTAGTTTTGTTTATGGCAATGGTAGTCTCGCCTTTGGAAAAATAGCAGATATTACTTATAGTTACGAATAAAGGTGTAAAGAGAAACGTGCGCTGGGCATACTGTGCTTAGCGTGCGTTTTTCTTTTCATTGAAACGATTATTTTAATCATGTTGCGTAAAGTTGGTCTGATCGTTGTCTTTGCCCTGCTTTTTGTGGTGGCCAAGGGGCAAACGGTTTCTCATTTCTTTTCTAATAATCCCGAAAAAATGGTGTCGAACGGGCTTTTCACCACATATAAGGTGGGCGAAAAGCTTTATTGGGAAATCCCCGACACATTGTTTGGGCGAGAGTTTGTGTCTTCCATTACGGTGCTTAAGGCTCAAAAACTGGATAAGACAACTCAAAGCGGCCCAAAATGGGGTTATCCAGGCGACATGATTGGTCCTGTTTTCTTTGGCATGGAGGTGCATGGCGACAAGTTGTGGATTACTCATCCCCAGTATAATCGCTATTTCACAGATAGCACTTCGGTGTTTTCGCGCCTTGCATTAACCAGTTCCACTACTCGTGTTTACGAGCGGTTGCCCATCATTCAGCGTTCGGCCAACAGCATTTTGGTTGAAGTGGGCGAGTGGCTTAAGCATTTTCCGCTGTTCTCCATGAACATTGCCTTCTTAGATTTTAAGCTTGGCAACAAGCAAAAGCAGTTTGATAAGATAGAGAAGATTGACGTTAAGCCCGACCGTTTTTTGTTTCAGGTGTCGCGTGTATATGATTATAATTCGTTTTTATCTTCTCCCCACGAGCCCGATACAACTCCTAAAACGGTTTCTTACTTAACGGGGGTGTGCATTGCACTCATGCCTAAGCAGTCGCTAGAGCCTGTTACGGTGGGGTTGGGCTCGTATTTTACTATTTCGCGCTTAGCTATTGGAGGAGAAGGTATACCTTCTCGGCGCAGCATTGTTAAGCGATGGCGACTGGAAGTGCCACCAGCACTGCACCAACGCTATCTTAATGGCGAACTGGTAGAGCCAATACGCCCCATTGTGTTTTATGTTGATCGCCAAATGCCCGAACAAATTCGCAATGCAACCATCAAAGCCGTACGCAATTGGTTGCCAGCCTTCGAGCAAGCAGGCTTTAAAAACGCCATTGATGCGCAGCTGGCACCTGAAGACTCGGTTAATCCCAACTTTTGTCCCTACGATATAACTGTGCCGTTTATATCGTGGAAGGAGTCTAATTTTCGTAATGCCTATGGGCCAACACCGTGCGAACCATGCGGAGGCGAAGTGGTGGGATGCCATATTGGCGTGTTTAGCGGGGTGTTAGACTTGCTTAAGCAGTGGTATTTTGTGCAATGTGGTGCCAACGATCCTGCTGCTAGGCAGCCTGAACTGCCCGACTCGGTGCTCAATGTGCTGCTCGAATTGGTGCTTACACACGAAGTGGGGCATTCATTGGGCTTAGAACACAATTTCTTAGCGTCTTCGCATTTCTCTCTAGATAGTCTTCGCAACAACGATTTCCTTCATCGCAACGGCATAACAACCTCGGTTATGGACTATGTGCGATGCAACTACGCGCTAAACCAACTGATAAGGTAAGCTTGCGCAACCGCATTGCCCGACTAGGGGTGTACGATTGTTGGGCTATTGCCTGTGCTTATCGCTGGTTTCCGGGTAAAGATGAGGCCGAGAGGCAGGCCAATCGCAGTCGATGGATTAACGAAACCAAGGGCGATAGCTTGCTGGCTTTCGACAGCGGAGCAGATGTTATGGCCTGTGCAGAAGACTTGGGTAACAACCATCTGGCGGTTAACGAGCAAGGCATAGAAAATATTAGACTGCTTTGTGCCGATTCTGCAATATGGATTTCGCGCGACAGTGTGCAACGAAATCTCTTCCGCAACCGCCATGAAGGATTGGTTGAGCATTATCAGCACATGCTCTCTCATGTGATTAGGCATATCAATGGTATAAAAAAAGCCAATCTCCCTCCTTCGGTGATCAATCAGCTAGAACCACCCCACGTAGCTAAAAATGCAGTGAAGTTTTTGCAACGCCATTTCTTTTTGCCACCTTCATGGCTCTTCGATGCTAGGTTCGAACGGCTGCTGGCTGTGCCAATGGCAAGCAAAAGAGAGCAATTTTGCAAACAAATATTCGACTCGTGGCGGGATATGCTTTTGACTTTAGACCGGTATGCCGACATCGCACCAGAACGAATACAGGCTGTTGACCTGCTGCGAAGTGCTTACACGGCTTTATATCAGTTGCAGACTGCCGAACCCAAAGCCAATTCGTTGTTGTATTTTATGCGTAAGCAATATAGCAAAATGCTGTCTAACTTGCATGGAAAGGATGCTATAACCATCTCTGCACCATTACTGATGGAGGTGAATAAGCAAATAAATACGGTGGGCTCGGCTAAACTTTATTTGCCGCGAAAGGCTAAAACGCTGCGCAAACGATAACCATCGCCACGACGTTTGGGGGCTATAACTTGCTTGGTGGTATTGTTTTGCTTTAACAGCCACGAGCAGGGGACTGCATTTTGCTGTAGTGCGAACCAAGTTTACACTTTTAACTCCAATCGGTTATTAGGCCACAATATTTCCAGAATTCTTGTTTTTGTGTTGTTTCTAGGCTCTCTAATGACTGGTTTGGGTTTAATGGTTTTGATGAATTGTAAAATATTTGCACTAAATTTTAACACTGAGAGTGCCTTCTGTGCGAAATTTTCGAGTATAGGGCTAAAAAACGTGCGTATTTTTAAAGTTTGTAAGGTGCTGATTTATTGTGGTTTACAGTGTTTTTATACTAAAAACCCCTTTTTAGTCCTGCAATAAAGATAATTCTCGCTGGCGAAGCGCCAGTTTGTTCGTGATGAGACTGCTTTTTATACGCTGTTAGTGAATTGGATGTAAAAAGTGCTTTATGTTTTCTTAATCTTGTTTTGGTGAGCAAATAGTTGCGTTTATTGTTAATATTGCAGCAAAATGACGCTGTAAAAAGCATTAAAACACCTTGCGTTTAGCAGCAAAACGCCTTGCAATATGCAGCAAAACGCAAGGCTATTTGGTGCTAAACACAATGCGTTTTGCTACAAAACGCAGAAAATAATGCATGGAAAAATGCCACTTTTCTGTTGTCGCGAAGGCAAAAATGGCGCCATTTCTTTAAAACTAGAAATGCAAAACCATAGTAAATAGCAAAAAATGGGGCGAAAAACGGATTGAACCCTGCTGCCATTTTCTCTTTTTGGGGTGTTTTATATAGGTTTTAGTGGTTTTTTTCGTCTAGAATGAGTGACGAAAAAAAGGGGTTTTGTAAAGAATATTTATCGTGTTAACAATTCAATTCCTCTCAGTCGTTGTGGTTGTATGTGGCAAATGAGCGTTTTATATGGTGGTTATTGTCTTTATATAGCTCACGCCAAATACTCTGTTTTCTTTGATGTCGGTTTGGGTTATGGCAACAATAGGGTGCACCATCTATTGCTTAGTGCTTATTGGCGCATGCTGCTGTATGAGCAACATGTGTAGCAATGTTTGTAAAAGGTTATTTGTTCAGCGCCCTACATTTCTCTATCAGCTGCCAACGCGTAGTTTATTGAATAGCAAGCAGATAAGAATATCCCCTCGTTTGTTGCACTTATCCATGCGAAGTGCAGCAAGCGAGGGGTTGAAAGGCTGGTTTGCCTTGTGTTGATAAATGGTGTTTAACCCAAAGCGGTTGTTAAAATCAGTACAGATGTGGTTGGATTATGAACAGCTGATACGTCTAACTCTTGTAGATATAGCCCACTGCGCCAAGCACTTGCCTTAAGCAAGATGCGTGCAACAGCGAATGGCGAACAGTAAGCAACGCGAGGGATGGCATCAACTGTTAGATACCAGCAAACAATTGCTTGTGATTGTTGTTGGCGCGTGGGGTGCTTATCTCACCACATATTTTTTCTTGCCCACCACATATATACCCTTGGGCAAGCCCAAAAGTGCTTTTTCTTTCTCAACATTAGCGCGTATCAGTCGGCCGTCTATGGCATAAACGTTCACGTTTAGCGCTTCAGCTTGTGGAAAATTAACAATATTGGTAGTGACATTGGCCACAAACAACTGCACAATTTGTTGCGCGCTCGAACTCTTATAGCATGCAAAGCGTGGTTGATGATTGTTGTAATAAATAGCGCGTTCGGTGCTTTGCTTGTTGGTAATTCTCACAATTGTGTCGTTCACCACGTCGATGTCCCATTGTGCAGAGGCATTTTGGGCATCCTTTTCGTTGTTTAACGTGTTCTTCGTGCCATTGTATGCCAAGTAAGTTTTCTCTATTCCGTCGTACAGCGTGTAGCTTCCTTGCTTTCCACCAAGCGTCAATGTGCGCGGTTGGTCTTTGCCATTCACCTCTGCAGTCATTTCAAATCGGCTCATAGGCGCCGTCACCGATGTGCGATAACCTTTGTTAGTGGCGCCTAAAGCAGCGGTAGCCTTTTCGTTAACGATGAGATAGTATCCACCCGGTTGCAAGTCGTTAACAGACATAACTTTTTTAAACACCACCTTACCCGTAGGAATTGCAGAGTTATTATCGGGTGTATCAGGCGTGTTAGGCTCGTCGGGCTTGTTCGGTTGGTCAGGGTTATTCGGCTCATCTGGATTATCAGGCTTCTTGTTTTCACCAGGTGCAGTGTAGTTGGCATAATCAAAAAGCCTTGTCGGTGAGCGTTCCCCACACGTATTGTTCCAGTCCGGGGTAGTCCACATAGGGGTTTCTGTTCATCTGCAGTTTATACACAGCGTTGTTCCTGTCCACCTCTTTTTTTGGCTCACGGGGTCGTTTCCAGCCCATCGAATAAACATATTAAGTGCCCATTGTGCCAGTCCAGGGTAGCTGCTTTTTGCCATAAGTGTCGCCACCCCACGAGCTAACGCGGTCTTCATAGCGTGTGGCCATGTAGAAATACACACGTGCAAGGTCGCCTTTATATTCGTCGGCAGGTTCGAACACCGTGCCATGGTATCCTTCGGTGGTGCACTTACCCACTTTGCTAAATCCATTTTTTTCGATTGATAGTTTTTCGCCTTTGGTTTCTCCTAGCGGAAAATTGCTTCTCCTATTATTAACATATCCGTCGGTGGGAAACACATGGAAGAGGTCGCTTTTCATCGGACTAGCTTTCTTAAACCAACTTTGAGGTGTGGTATGCTCTCGATTAAACACGTCGCCCTCTTGCTTATAATTGCCTTTATGGCCATTAACAGGGTCGTATTTGGTGACATTCGAGTAGATGTCCCAAATTGTTCCGTCGGGTCGCAGGTCGGTGGTTTTGTAAGCATTCCACAACGCATCGTAACCCAAGTCTTTCGCATCAGTAGAGATAATTTTGCTCAAGGCCGTTTTAAGCGCTTCGCCTTTTAGAGCGTTAGCATTTTGATAATAAGTTCCCGACCCATTGGGACCTTGCGCCCATGCGCTAAGCGTCACCGTAAGGGCCATCAACATGTGTGTAAATCTTGTTACTTTCATATTGTTAATGTTTTAGATATTTACAATATGCAAATATAATAAAAAATTACGAGCCGTAAAGGCTTAGGATGTTTAAATCTTTTAAAATTCGTATGAGTCTTATAAAATTCGCGCAGCGTGATGTGTTGCCAGTTTTAAAGTGTTCGTTTTGTAGCGTTTTGCGCTCAGTTTCTACTTCTAGTTGTGCAACCTTAGGTTAAAACGCATGCTTAATGCGATGAATGAGGAATGTGCGCCACTTGCGAGATAAAGAGCTTACCCTAGTTAAAGCTTTTAATAGCATAGCACAGCGGTAGCGGAAAAAGTCCTAAACAATGAGTAAGACAAAGCATGGACAGAAAGAAAAGACTGCCCTGTCAGCGAAAAAACACCAGGAGGGCATGCGTGGTGAAGAAAAGAGACCATAAAATAGCTATAAATCAGATAGAAACGAGAGGGGAGTAGGGGAGTGGGTGGCGGTGTTAGATAGGTGTTTTTTTTATTCAAACCAACCCCTTTATGAGCCAAGAGCAGAAGCATCAGCAGAAGCATGTTATTTAATTGAACTTGACTTAATAAATAAGAAACACGCAAACCATCTGTGTTGTGAAAATTTATTGCTAAATTTGCATGCAATAAATTTCTAAATTCTCCACTATGTCATCATTTGTTGCAGATAAAATTGTGATGGACGGTCTTACATACGACGACGTCCTGCTTATACCCGCTTATTCAGACGTGCTGCCAAAGACAGTAACGTTGAAGACAAAGTTCTCTCGAAACATCGAATTGAACATCCCTTTCGTTACGGCAGCTATGGATACTGTTACCGAAGCAGCCATGGCCATAGCCATAGCGCGTGAAGGTGGAATAGGTGTGATACACAAAAACATGTCTATTGAAGAGCAAGCACACGAGGTGGCCGTGGTGAAACGTGCCGAAAATGGTATGATTTACGACCCCTTAACCATTAGAAGGGGACGCACCGTGAAAGATGCGCTTGACATGATGCGCGACTATCACATCGGTGGTATCCCCGTTGTGGATGAAGATAATCGTCTCGTGGGTATCGTAACCAATAGAGACTTGCGATTCGAACATCGTCTTGACAAAAAGATTGATGAGGTGATGACTAGCGAAAACCTTGTGGTGACACATCAACAAACCGATTTGACGGCCGCAGCACAGATATTGCAAGAAAACAAAATTGAAAAACTTCCCGTGGTGGATGCTAACAATCGCATCGTGGGATTGATTACTTATAAAGACATAACCAAGGCTAAAGATAAGCCAATGGCCTGCAAAGACGAGAAAGGACGTTTGCGCGTGGCTGCTGGAGTGGGCGTAACGGGCGATACCTTAGACCGCATGAAAGCGCTCGTTGAGGCTGGTGCCGATGCAATTGTTATTGATACGGCCCACGGTCATTCTAAATATGTGGTTGAAAAGCTGGTTGAAGCCAAACGCGCTTTCCCCAATGTAGACATCGTTGTGGGTAATGTGGCTACGGGCGAAGCAGCAAAATTGCTGGTTGAACATGGTGCCGACGCTATTAAAGTGGGCATCGGTCCTGGGTCTATCTGTACAACACGCGTGGTGGCTGGTGTGGGCGTGCCACAGCTTAGCGCTATTTACAGCGTGTTTGATGCTCTTAAAGGCACGGGCGTGCCACTTATCGCCGACGGCGGACTGCGTTATTCGGGCGATGTGGTAAAGGCTTTGGCAGCCGGTGGTAGCTCGGTGATGATTGGTTCGCTGGTGGCTGGTACCGAAGAAAGTCCTGGAGAAACCATCATCTTTAATGGTAGAAAGTTTAAAACTTATCGCGGAATGGGCTCAATGGAGGCTATGGAGCAGAAGAATGGTTCGAAAGACCGCTATTTCCAAGGCGACACCATCGAAGCAAAGAAGCTTGTTCCCGAAGGTATTGCAGGCAGAGTGCCCTACAAAGGTACGGTGCAAGAGGTGATTTATCAGCTCATCGGCGGTCTGCGTTCGGGTATGGGCTATTGTGGAGCAAACGACATCCTTACGCTTCATAATGCTAAGTTCACCCGAATAACCAATGCAGGTGTGCTTGAAAGTCATCCACACGACATCACCATCACCAGTGAAGCACCCAACTATAGCCGTCCAGAATAATTTTATAACCTATATATAATGGTGTAACTTCTCGTTGTGCGTGGCTATTGTGCCAACAACGCCCCGCAAGCGAGAAGTTTTCGCCACTTAACCTGTAACTAATGAGATGTAGAGCCCTCTTTGCGGCGTTGCTGTTTGGTGCCCTTGTGGCCCACGCCCAAGACGACCCCACCCTTATGACCATTAACGGACGGCCTGTGAGTCGTTCGGAATTTGAGTACTCGTATAATAAAAACAATGCTGGAAATGTGGTCGATAAGAAAACGGTGGCACAATATGTAGACCTCTTTGTGAACTATAGGCTTAAGGTGGAAGCAGCCTTGGCTGCACGCCTCGACACTATGCAAGCTTTCAAAGACGAGTTTCTGAGCTATCGCGACCAGCAGGTGAGACCTTCGTTTGTTACTAATGCCGACGTAGAAAAGTTGGCTAGAGAGATGTACGAAGAGACTAGGCAGCGCATCGACGCACAAGGCGGACAGGTGAGGGTGGCTCATATCATGCTGCTGTTGCCTCAAAAGGCCTCGAAATCAGTTCAGCAACGTGCTCAACTGCGCATCGACTCCGTCTATCAGGCACTTAAACGTGGTGCTAACTTTGGCGAATTGGCTCGTAAATTGTCTGACGATAAAGGCTCGGCACAGCATGGTGGCGAACTGCCTTGGCTGCAAAAGGGACAAACATTAAAAGAGTTTGAAGACGCAGCTTTCGCACTTAAGCAAGGAGAAATAAGCAAACCGGTGCTCTCGCCCGCAGGTTATCATGTTATCAAACTGATTGAACGTCGCATGTTTCTGCCTTACGACTCGGTAAAGGCCGACATCCTGGCTTACATCGACCAAACAGGAATGCGCGAACAGATTGTAGATAACAAACTGAACGAACTGGCTAAAGCCTCTGCTACGCCCCAAACGCCTGCCGAAGTGCTACAGCAACGCGTGCAAGAGATGGAGGCCAAAGACCCCGCACTGAAATATCTCAATCAAGAATATCACGACGGACTGTTGCTTTACGAAATAAGTAACCGCACCGTTTGGGAAAAAGCAGCAAAAGACGAAGAGGGATTGCGCTACTTTTTCAGCAAAAACAAAAAGCGATATGTATGGGATGAACCTCGATTTAAGGGCATAGCATGCTACGCTAAAACAAAAGCCGACCTCAAAGCGGTGAAAAAAATGGTGAAGAAATTGCCTTTTGACCAGTGGAACGAAGCCCTGACAAATGCATTTAACAATGATTCAACCGTCAGGATAAGGGCAGAACGAGGCATGTTTAAACCTGGAGACAATGCGCTAGTTGATAGAGAGGTGTTTAAAAAACATGGCAACGTGAAAGAAAATCCCCAATTTCCAGTGATGGGCGTGGTAGGAAAAAAACTTAAATCGCCTAAAGAAATGGACGACGTTAGAGCCCTCGTGGTGGCCGATTTCCAAGAAACGCTCGAAAAAGAATGGGTAAAAGACTTGCGAAAAAAATATAAGGTGGAAGTGAACGAAGCGGTACTCAAAACCGTAAACAAACACTAACACCAACAAAACGACATATTTTAAACAACGATGAAAACCAAAACAAAGATATTCTGCGGCTTGTCTGCGATGATTTTGACTGCCGCCATTTCTGCCAATGCTAAGCAAGGACTGGCAACTAAGGTTGCACCGAACGACAGCACGGCAACAAAAACTCCTGCAAAGACCGAAGCTGCTGTGCCAGAATCGAGCGTTGTGGACGAAGTTATCTGGGTAGTGGGCGACGAACCCATACTTAAATCCGATGTTGAGGCTGCTCGTCTGCAAGCCGAAAACGATGGACACAAGTTTAAAGGTAATCCCGATTGCGCCATTCCCGAACAGTTGGCCGTGCAAAAACTGTTCCTACACCAAGCTGCCATCGACAGTTTGGAGGTGAGCGAATCGGAAATCTCTCAGGGTATTGAAGAGCAAATAAACTATTGGATACAAATGGTGGGCTCGAAAGAGAAACTGGAAGAGTATAGAAAACAAAGCATTTCGGAGATGAGACAGTCGATGCACGACGATTATAAGAACAATCGACTCATCGCCATGATGAAAGAAAAATTGGTGAGCGATGTAAAAGTGTCGCCTGCTGATGTGCGTAAATACTTTAAAGACTTACCCGCAGATAGCATTCCCATGATACCTACAATGGTGGAAGTGGAAATTATTACTCAAAATCCTAAGGTGAAAACCGAGGAAGTGAATCGTATTAAAGACCAATTGCGCGAATATACCGACCGCGTAACTAAGGGGGAGACTACTTTTGCAACCCTTGCGCGCCTCTATTCTGAAGACCCAGGCTCGTCAAGACAAGGCGGCGAACTGGGATACACGGGTAGGCGGCCTTCGACCCCACGTTTGCAGCGGTGGCTTTCAATCTCACCGACCCCAATAAAATTTCAAAAATCGTTGAAACAGAGTTTGGTTATCACATCATACAGCTGATAGACAAACGCGGTGATAAGGTGAATGTGCGCCACATCCTATTGAAACCGCATATCTCGCAAGACGATATCGACCGCTCTAAGGCGCGACTCGACTCTATTGCTTCTGATATCAAAGCTGGTAAATTCACCTTCGAAGAGGGTGCAACTTTTATTTCTGAGGATAAAGACACCAAGAACAACCATGGACTGATGGCCTATACAGACCGCGAAACGCGCTCGCTAACGTCGAAGTTTCGTATGGGCGACCTGCCAACCGAGGTGGCTCGCGAAGTGGAAGGAATGAAAGTGGGCGATATATCCAAACCTTTCCAAATGACAAACGCTCGCGGTAAAACCGTTGTGGCTATCATTAAACTGAAGAATAGGGTAGACGAACACCGCGCAACCATCACAGAAGACTTCCAAGAAATGAAGAATGTGGTGCTTGCAAAGGAGCGTGAAAAGAAACTACACAACTGGGTTGTGAACAAAATTAAGCAGACTTACGTGCGCATGGACGACCGTTATAAGAACTGCGATTTTGAATATCAGGGATGGATTAAATGAGATTAAAAACGATATCGACATCTAATGGCGATTGGCATAGTGGCGCTCTGTGGGCGCTTCTATGCCTTTTTGTACTAAGTCTGCTGCCAGCACTAGCCCAAAAGAAGGTGAAAACTGCGCCGAAGACCGACGATCGCGTGTATCTAGTGCACTCTGATGAGTTGCGCTACGACCAATATGGCCTCGTTCCAGATGCACAAATCGTGAAAGGACATGTGCAATTCATGCACAAAGGGGCGAAAATGTGGTGCGATAGCGCGTATTTCTATCAGCAAACAAACTCGTTTCGAGCCTTCGGACATGTGAGAATGGTGCAAGGCGACACCCTTTCGCTTACCTGCGAGAGGGCATATTACGATGGTCAAGCGCAGTTAATGGAGGCTCGGAAAAACGTTTGGCTCAAACATAGAGGGCAAACGCTCAACACAGATAGTCTTAATTACGACCGACTTTATAACAACGCCTACTTCTTTGAAGGGGGAACGCTCACCGATAAGAACCAAAAACTGGTAGCCGACTGGGGGCAATATAACACCCAAACGAGAGAAGCGGTGTTCTATTATAATGTAAAGATGATAGAGAACGACCGCATTATCACCACCGACACCTTGCAATATAACACCCTAACCTCTATGGCGCACGTGCTCGGGCCATCGCAAATAACCTCCAAAACAGGGGTGATTGAAACCCGCGATGGCTATCTAAACACCAAAACAAGCATGTCAACGCTGTACGGTCGCTCAACAGTTAACGACAAAGACAAAACCATTACGGGCGACAGTCTTTATTATGACGATAAGACTGGACAAAGCGAAGGCTATGGAGATGTGGTATATGTAGATAAGAAAAACAAAAATAGCCTGTTGTGTCAGCGCTTTAAATACAACGAAAAAACGGGCGTAGGGTGGGCTACTGGTAAGCTCTTTGCCAAAGATTATTCGCAAAAAGATACGCTGTATGTACATGCCGACTCGGTGAAGTTCTTTACTTACAACATCAATACCGACTCGGTTTATCGCATGGCTCATTGCTTTAAGCATGTACGAGCCTATCGACAAGACGTGCAAGCTGTGTGCGACTCGATGGTGGCTAACTCAAAAGACTCGTGTCTTACCATGTATCGCGACCCCATTGTTTGGAATGCTAACCGACAATTGCTGGGAGAAGTAATTAAAATCTACATGCAAGATAGCACCGTTAAAGAGGCTCACGTGCTGGGGCAAGCACTCTCTGTGGAGCAAATGCCCGACTCGGTGCACTTCAATCAGCTGTCGTCTAAAGACATGTTTGCTTATTTTATTGATGGAAACGTGCGCCGTAACGATGCCGTTAGCAATGTTCGTTCTATCTATTTTTCGGTAGATGATAAGGATAGTACACTCATTGGACTGAACTATCTCGAAACAGACACAATGCGAATGTTTATTTCTGCCGAACGACAATTGCAGAAAATATGGACTTGTAGGTTTGAAGCTACGCTCTACCCAATGTCTCAAATACCACCCGGTAAAGAGAAGTTGGAGGCTTTTGGATGGTTCGATTATGTGCGACCTTTAAATAAAGACGACCTCTTTGAGTGGCGTCCGAAGGCTGCAGGAAGCGAATTGAAAAAGGTACAGCCCCGAACGCTGCCCAAACAACGACTCAACGATGAGGATGGAACTAAGCAGTCTAATGCTCAAGTGCCAACGCAAGCCACGGGAAATGTTGCTGATGAGAAAATCGTTGATGCCGTAAAGACTGATGGCTCGGCTGCTGCAAAGGCTAAATCTGCCTCAGCATCTAATGTCAAGACGACTAAAAAGAAGAGTAGCACTTCATCTACAACAAAGAAAACCGCAGCCAAACGCTAAATCAACTAGTCTGTTAGGTGGACAATAGCGTGGAACTTTTCGCCCTCAACTGGCTTTCAATACAGTGTCCTTTGCTTGTCTTGCTGCACTGCAATTGGGCAAAAAGCGCATCCTACCTTGGCTTATCACAAAAGAATATCGCATTTATGGGAATGTTTTTCAATGCGCAGTCCGCGCAGGTTTCATCACGAATATATCTACGCCAACGACCGTAAACAGCGGTTGGAGGAAATAGAACAGCGTGCGAAAACGAGCTTAGAACAAGCCACAGAACACTCCCAAGTAGAGGATTTGCCTAGAGATGCCGATCGCTTTCGTGGCGCATTCACCTCGCACAATAGCCATTTGCATCGTCGCGGAGCAGCTTATGGTGTGGCATTAGGTAGCAGGGTGTTCTTATTTGTGGCCTTATTACTCTTCATGGGCTATGTGCTGTTAAAACTATTTGGTGCTTAAAGGGGGAAATTTGCTGCAAAGTCTTGTGCACTTTTTGTTATGTGCCTTTGTAGACACACCATTATATATAAGGAGAAACAATCAATGAGCGACATAATACAACTTTTACCCGACTCGGTGGCCAATCAAATAGCCGCCGGCGAGGTAATACAAAGACCAGCCTCCATTATTAAAGAGTTGGTGGAGAATGCTGTTGACGCTGGTGCAACCCGCATTGATGTGAACGTTGTCGATGCAGGTAAAACCCAAGTGCAGGTAATAGACAACGGTAGAGGCATGTCTGAAACCGATGCGCGACTAGCTTTCGAACGCCATGCCACATCAAAGATACGTCAGGCATCCGACCTTTTCGCCCTTAACACAATGGGTTTTAGGGGTGAAGCTTTAGCTTCTATAGCTGCAGTGGCACAAGTGGAACTCAAAACACGTCTTGCCAACGAAGAGATTGGTACGGCGTTGTCTATCTCTGGGTCGCAGTTCACCGGACAAGAACCCTGTGCTTGTCCCGTAGGAAGTAACTTTGTTATCGAAAATCTCTTCTTTAATATCCCCGCCAGACGAAAGTTTCTCAAGTCTAACGCCACCGAACTCAATCATATTATCACCGCCTTCGAGCGTATAGCCCTTGTTTATCCCGACATTACGTTTACCCTTCGTAGCAATGGCACTGAGGTATTCAATCTTCCAGCAGTTGTACTTAAGCAACGTATTGTAGATGTTTTCGGTAAGCGCATCAGTCAAGACCTGCTTTCGTTCAACGTAGAAACGTCTATATGCAAGGTACATGGCTTTGTGGGTAAACCCGAATCGTCGCGAAAAAAAGGCGCACATCAGTATTTTTTTGTTAATGGGCGCTATATGAAACACCCTTATTTTAATAAGGCTGTGATGCAACCTTTCGAACGACTTATACCTCAAGGCGAACAAGTGCCTTATTTTATTTACTTCGAAGTGAACCCCGAAGATATTGATGTAAACATACATCCCACCAAGACCGAGATAAAATTCGAGAACGAACAAGCCGTTTGGCAAATCCTTTCGGCTTCTGTGCGCGAGGCTGTGGGCTTGTTTAATGATGTTCCTACAATTGATTTCGACACCGAAGGACGCCCAGACATCCCCGTCTTCAATCCCAATGAAAGCGCTCCTGCGCCCAAGGTGAACTATAATCCGCATTACAATCCCTTCGACGACACACCTCAATCTGCACTACAAGCAAAGAATAGCAGTAGGTGGGACGACCTTTATGCAGGTTTGCAGACTGAAGAAAAGCCCGATTTGAGTCTCTTTCCCGAAACAGATACCCCAAGCGAGCCAACAGCGAGCGGAATAATCGAAGATAAATCGCCTGCACATTACCAATATAAAGGGCGTTATGTGATGACCGCCGTTAAATCTGGACTGATGGTAATCGACCAACATCGGGCGCATATACGGATACTTTTCGAACAATATCTTCGTCAGGTGGCGCAGCGTTCAGGCACTTCTCAAAAGGTGATGTTCCCCGAGGTGGTGCAATTTACAGCCACCGAAGACCTGATGGCGCAAAAAATCATGTCCGATTTGGAGGGGTTGGGCTTCGAACTAACCGATCTCGGTGCGCGCAATTATGCCGTTAATGCCATCCCCGCCGGTCTTGAAGGCATCAATCCCATTGAGATGATACGCGACATGGTTGTAACAGCTATGGAAAAGGGTGCCGGATTGCGCGACGAAATCAATGAAGCACTGGCTTTAAGTCTTGCTCGTAACGCAGCTTTGCCCTACGGACAGGTTCTTGGTAACGACGAGATGGAGAATTTAGTCAATGCGCTCTTCGCATGCCCCAATGTGAACTATACGCCTAATGGGCAGAAAATTTTGGTCATTTTGTCGCAAGATGAATTGGAACAACAATTTCGTTGATACTTATATCTTGCTAATAGTCAATCCTTTGAGTTTAAGGGTGACTCCAAGTTGCCGAACTTCAAAGGCTTGTTTTAATGTTCAAGAAAGTATTTTTGCAGATTTGAGATAAATCAAGTTTTCGGTATAAAGTTAGTTAAAATGAAATTTTTCATTGCTTGTCGTGAAAAAATAAAGAAAATTATCACTAACTTTGCATTGTATTTAGGTAGGTACAGAATTATAGAGAGAAGATATTTTTGCTTATTAATAAAATTAGTTATGAAAAAATTATTGATTGTATTGGCGCTTGCTGGTGTTTCAACAGCATCAATGGCGCAGGATTCAGACCCCGTACAAAAGTATAGCGTGGCAACCAACTCTTTCTGGAGCAACTGGTTTATCCAAGTTGGTGGCGACTGGAACGCATGGTATTCAGACGAAGAACATGGAAAGAGCCTGTCAACAAGCCCTTTCAAAAAGTTCCGTTCAGGTCCTGGTGCTTCTGTAGCTGTAGGTAAGTGGTTTACTCCTGGCATCGGTTTGCGTACCAAACTGCAAGGACTTTGGGGTAAGTCGGTTGTTGACGGCCAAGATCGTCCTAACAAGTTCTGGAACTTGAACGAACACGTTCTGTTGAACGTAAGCAACATGGTATTGGGTTACAACCCTAATCGTGTTTGGAATGTTATTCCTTTCTTCGGTGGTGGTATGGGTCGTACAATGACACACAACCTTTATGCAATGAACCTTACTGTAGGTGTTCTTAACACTTTCCGCGTATGCGATAAGCTTGCTATCAACGTGGAACTTGGCTGGAACCGCTTCGAAGAAGACATGGATGGCTATCAAGGCAACACGCTTAGCAACTCTCATTACAACCGCGGATGGGAAGATAAAGACAACTTGCTCTATGCTGAGCTAGGTCTTACCTTCAACTTGGGCAAGTCTACATGGAACAAAACTCCAGACGTAGATGCTTTGAAGGCTCTTTCTCAAGCTCAAATGGACGCGCTTAACGCTCAGTTGAACGATGCAGCTTCTGAAAACGCTCGTTTGAAGAATATGTTGGCTAACCAACAACCTGCTGAAACAAAGACCATCAAGGAATTTGTTACCACACCGGTTTCTGTATTCTTCAACATCAACAAGACAAACATTGCTTCGCAAAAAGACCTTGTTAACGTTCAAGCTGTTGCTAAGTACGCTAAGGAGAACAACTCTAACATCAACGTTGTTGGTTATGCTGACAGCGCTACTGGTACTCCTAGCATCAACCAAGCATTGTCTGACAAGCGTGCTGAGACCGTTGCTAACGAACTCGTTAAGATGGGTGTAAGCCGCGATAAGATTTCAACTGTTGGTAAGGGTGGTGTAGACGATTTGTCTCCTATCTCGTTCAACCGTCGTGCTACTGTTCAAATTGCTGAATAATAAAGCGCTGAAATCTTGCTTGCCGATTAACCTCGGTAGCTAGAAACGATACAAAAAGGGATGTGCCTGATGGTGCATCCCTTTTCGTTTTTTATAGCTTTTATTTCTGCTTTGTGCTTCTCGTGGCGGGTTCGATGGTTGGGATTTAGCTGTTGTTCTTTCTATTCTCTACTGGGTTCTCTTTGTGTTTTTTATGGTTTGGTCGCGTGTCTTTTGTCCTTGCTATTCTCTGTTGTGGCTGTTTTTGGGGGCTTTTGCTTGGACAAGCCTACCAGCATTTTATTCGTCTTGCGTTGCTTTATTGCCTTAACTCCTTGGTTTTGCTTTTGCGCTTTTGGATATTAATCAACCAATTGGGGATAAATGTAAAATATTCAGCGAAGAATTTAACATTGTGAGCGCCTTTTTCTTCACCAACTCTCCTTTCGTTCTCAAATATTCAATTCTCGCGAGAGTTTGGAGAACACAAAATGTGCTTTTCGATTGTTTGTTGAATAACCGGATTTTTGTTTACAAAAACAGTGTTTTGCATCAATTTTTGGGCTATTTATTGCAAAAAGCAGTGCTAACTCATGCAAAACACAGTGCTAACTCGTGCAAAACGCGGTGCTAACTCATGCAAAACGCAGTGCTAACTCATGCAAAACGCAGTACTAACTCCTACAAAACGCAAGATTACACGCACTATTTTGCGTATTATTTGATAGCTTTTGTCTTCCGAACGCCAAACAAAATACCCATTTTTAGGGCAAAAACGAGCTTAAAAAGTGGTTTTTTAACGAAAAAATGGTGTTTCTGGGACGGTGAAAATCGTGAGAAGGCGAGCAAATAGAAAGGCTAAATGGTGCTAAATGCAAAAATAACGGGCAAAATTGGTGCGCGATAGTCGTACAAAAGCCCAAAAAATGGTCAAAAATCATGCTTTACGGCATCTGTTTTCTCTAGAAGGGGTTGCGCTTGTGGGTGTGTTTTGTAAAATAATATTACGCACTTTAACAACTCAAGCGAGTAAATACTTTTCTTCAAAACTTGGAAAATAGCCCGTGGCGTATGCCTTAAATCCTTCGCCATCATCGCCAGTAGCAGTGATGGTGTACGTTCCATCGTTAACTATAATGTTTGTGCAGAAGACGAAGTGGCGTAAGTTGAAGTTGATGAGATAGTGCGTATGCCGCGGGCAACCGACTTGATGGTGTATGTTCGCCATTAAGTGTAATGGGGTTGTCAATGGTTTTAATACCATCTACGGCCGATGTGATGTTGAATGTGGTTTCGTTGGCAACAATTCCGGCTAGCGTATAGATACCGTTATATGCCGAAGAGCTTACGTTGAGTGTAACCTTTGCCACCGAGCTACTAACGAAGTTCACCGAGTCAGTGTAGTTGCCGACAATACATAATTAACACCCGAGGCGTTAGAGGTGATGTTGACGATGCCCGAATTATTGGTTACGCTAACGCCCAACACGTTGTTTGTTACGGTTGCAGATGTTCCGTTGAGGGCTATTGTCACCGTGCTGCCAAAGGTGTGGCTGCTTAATACGTAGCTTGTTGCATCGCTAAGCGTGGTGGTGCTTACGGTTTGTGTTGCAGTTCCAGTGGTTGTTCCTTTGATTGTTTCAGTAGTCGAGCTGTTATCGTCGTTGCTCGAACACGAGGTGGTTACCCTTAGGCCCATAATTCACACGAGGGGGGACCATGAATACATACTTCTTCATTTCTCTTTAAATTTTAGTTGGTAAATATATTGATCAGATTTCACAAAAACAAACGATTGAAGCGCCTTTCCTTCACGTTGTTGGTCGTTGCGTGGAGGCGCGTTTCCCTTTTGTCTGCTCTGATAAAAACAATAGTCAATCTGCACATTGTGCATGTTGGCAATTTTGGTAGTTAGGTTGGTTTTTAAATCATTTGCTATTGTTATTTTTACTGCAAACATTAGTATGGTTGTGCTTAGGATAATGATAAGTTGTCCACAATGGTTTTAAAAATAATGGTAAAATCTTTTCGTTTTTCTTCTTTTTTCACTAAGTTTGCACACGTTATGGTGAGCCAAATGAGCGTGCTTGCCTTTCAAAGCAATATTCAATTCATGTAAATAAGATGAAAACTGGTATAACGATGTTTGCTGTTGTAGCCTTAAGCTTATGTGCTACTATGCAGATGCATGCGCAGCAGTTCAGTATTTCGGGCAAATTTCCAGGCCTGAAGAATGGAGCAGCTGTGGAGTTGGAAGTAGAATCGCATGGCAACACCATGTCGTTGGCTCGCACCAAGGTGGTGAATGGTGCCTTTAAACTGGTGGGACAGGTGAAAAGTCCTACTGTTGCGCGCGTGAGAATTAACGACAAAGCGGTGTATGCACACGATGAAGAGCCACGCGACCGAATGGTAAATCTCGTGGTTGAGAATGTTCCTATCGTGATAGAAGTGGCTGCTTTTGACAGCATTCCTTCGGATAACGACCAAGAAAGACCAACAGCCGAACTGGAAAAGAATGTGCATGTGAAGGGAGGACCCGAACAAGTGAACTTTCAAATATGGCGCGACATTGTGCGACAAGCCGAGATTGCCGCTTGGTATAGCGAGCAAGCATGGCTGGTAGACGCTTACGACAACCCCAAGAAGGGTGGCGAATCGGCCGCCGAAAACAATCTTAAGGCTGTGGCTCTAAAGGATAAAGACGAACTAAAACGACTTAACCGCAACTTTATTGAGGCACATCCTTATGCTGCTATTGCGCTAAAACTGCAACAAGAGGGCATGACAGAGGTATTTGTTAACACCCGTGAGGAACTGCAAGAGCTTATTGAACGCTTTAAAAACAATGCCGACCGCGAGGGATATGTAAGGTTTAAAAACTTTGTGCAGTCGCTGATGAAGTATGCTAAGGGCACGGCAGTGGTGGATTTCGATGTTAGTGAGGCCGATGGCAAGAAGTCTACATTGAAAAACTTCTTATCAGATAGCAAGTATAATGTGGTTGATTTTTGGGCTTCGTGGTGCGGTCCGTGCCGTGTTGCTATCCCTGGCATCAAGGCTTTGTATGCAAAGTGGAAGGATAAGATAAATGTTGTGAGCATCTCGCTCGACCGTAACGCTGCCGATTGGCATAAAGCCATGAAAGAAGAGGGCATGCCTTGGAAGCAATTGTTGGTGTCGCCCATGGCCATGCGCACGCTTAAAGACGATTATCGCGTTCTTGGTATTCCCGAATTGTTGGTGGTTACGCCCGATGGAAAGATTATTTATGCCACTGGCGACCCCGACGATGCGCACAACTTTATTGAGAAAATGTGTGCCGAGGGCAATAAATAAGTTCTTGGCTGGTGTCTGCACTATTGCGTTTAGGGTCTTTACGGGCTAGGCGAACATAGGTGGAGGGCACACCATCATTAATCCCAAATCGGTCATTAGAGCCTAAACAGATTCGTTTTATTGTCGAGCAGATTGCCTGTCTTTGTAGGGCAGGCGTAGCAGGCTACGTAAAGCTTCAAAGACAGGCAATCTGCTCGACAAGAAAATAAAAGATGTTAGGAAACAACACAAAACAATAATTATAGAAACATTGTGTTCTAATGACCAATTTGGGTTAATATATGTGGTGCGCTGGGTGTTGAAGTGCACTGCCTAAGCTTTGTGTATGGTGCCCGTTGTGTGGTGCAGTCTGTGGTACACAAAGGTTTTATGCTAATGTTGGCATGGCTATTGTCTGTAAATAGTTGTGCCACGGTTGCCTTTGTGTGTTGAAAGATTTACAAAACGATAAGCCCGCATCACACTATTTGGTCTTTTCTCGCGCTCATGGCTTTCCCTTTGTCAAAATTGGCCATGACTAAGCACTGCTGTTTGCTTTATTTTTCGTATTTTTGTAGGGTTAAATACACTGAAATTAACAGCAAATGAAAATATTCGCAATAGGAATGAACTACGTCCAACACAATAAAGAGTTGGACGGAACGTTATATAAGCCAGAGACGCCCGTGGTGTTTACCAAAGCCGACTCGGCGCTGCTAAAGATAGTAAGCCTTTTTTTGTGCCCGATTTTATGGGGCGTATCGATTACGAAACAGAACTCGTGGTGCGTATTTCGCGATTGGGCAAATGCATATCGCAGCGTTTCGCCCATCGATATTACGATGCCGTGACGGTGGGAATAGACTTTACCGCACGCGACTTGCAAAGAAAATTGCGTGCCGAGGGTTTGCCTTGGGAGCTGTGCAAGGGCTTCGATGGGTCGGCCGCCTTAGGTAAATGGCTCCCCATCGAACGCTTTAGAAGTGTGGATGCGTTGCATTTTCATCTCGACCAAAACGGTAAGACGGTACAAGAGGGCTGCACCAGCGACTTGCTTTTTAAGGTAGACGAGCTTGTGGCCTACATCAGTCGTTTCTTTACCCTAAAAACGGGCGACCTTATTTATACGGGTACGCCTGTGGGTGTTGGTCCTGTTGCCATTGGCGACCTTCTTGAAGGCTATCTAGAAGACCAAAAGGTGCTGGACGTGCGGTGTAAATAGGGTGGAAAGGAGTAAGCCACTTAGTGGTAAGAAGTAAGTAATGTGGTAGTATGCATAAGCGGTTAGAACCGCAAATGTGGGTGGCTGGCCGTGTTAATCTGGTTAAGGCCTGCTATGAATGGCAAACAACCAACGCTTATGGTTCACTCTCCCTGTCGCTAGTACACGTCTGATAGCACGTTAACACGTAAACTTGTTAATCATACATGCATATAATAAAACGAACAATCATATTGTTGCTGCTTTTCATCGCCTGTTTAGGCGTGCAAAGTCAGCGATTTTTCAACCTCACTTACGAGCAAGTGCGGGTCGACAGCATATTGCCTCATTTTGGTTATGCCATTCCCTTGCCCGAAAATCATCAAGATTCTATTTACACAGTAAGTATTGTGTATCCCGAATTTGCCGAGATGACTCGTGCCGATATAGCCAACTACAATGCTAACTGGGGGGCTGCATTGCCCGAGATGCCCAAACTAGAACAGCGCATTGTAATCTCTCGTAAGCAGGCTATATTGAATATAGGCTTCTGTCCGCTGGTGTTTCGCAACAATAGATACCAAATGCTGGTGGGTTTTATGCTCAAAGTGGAGACCAAAGCCCTGAAACGCACACATAAAAGAGAACAAACGCTCACAAGAGTGGCTCCTCGTGCTGGTAGATATGCCCAAAACTCGGTGCTCGCCAATGGCCGATGGGCAAAGATACGCGTGCCTGCCAGTGGCGTATATCAAATAACCGAGAACCTTATTAGGCAAGCTGGGTTCAACGATTTGAGCAAGATAAAGGTGTATGGCTATGGAGGGCAACCTGCAAAACGAAATGCTTGAGGGAGCGCAACTGCAAGCAAGCGACGACTTAAAAGAAGTGCCTACCTGTATTGTTGGGGGCAAAAGATTGTTTTATGCCAAGGGACCAGTTAGCTGGGAAGCAAATAACTCGGCCATCCGTACACGCAATCCCTATTCAGATTACGGTTATTACTTCATCACACAAACCAGCGAAGAACCGCTATTGGTGAACGAAAACAACTTTGTTAGCAGCTTTTATCCCTCGCCAAACGATTATCACACACTGCACGAGATAGACAATTTCGCTTGGTATCAGGGCGGAAGAAACCTCTTTGAGAACACGCCCATCGCTCAAGGTACAAAGAAAACTTACACTATCGACGCACCAGTGGCTGGCGCTGGTGGAAGTATCACCGTGGCGTTATCGGCAGGTACGGCAACAACAGCAGTGGTAAGTCTTAACGGACAGCGCTTGGGAGAGATGCGAGTAAACATCCCTACCCATTACGATAAAGGCAATAAAACCAATTTTACTATTAATGTGGCGCAGTTTGAGGCCAAAAACGAGGTGACAATTGAAGTGACAAAAGGCGGTGCTGCAAGGCTCGATTTCATCTCTATCGCATCCAACTCACCCCGAACAGCCCCCAACTTGCATGCTGCCGACATTCCCGCGGCGCAGTATGTGCACAACATCACCAACCAAAATCTGCATGCCCATGACGCTGCAGACATGGTAATCATTATTCCCACGTCGCAAAAGCTAAGACAAGAAGCCGAAAGACTTAAGGCTTTTCACGAACAACACGATGCAATGCGCGTGCAAATCGTACCCGCTGACGAACTGTATAACGAGTTCGCTAGTGGCACACCCGATGCCAATGCCTATCGAAGATATCTTAAAATGCTATACGATAGGGCTGATAACGAGACCGACCAACCCAAATACCTCTTGCTCTTTGGCGACTGTGCTTGGGATAATCGCATGAATACAGCCGACTGGCGCACAGCGAGTGTTGATGATTACTTGTTGTGTTTTGAAAGCGAAGACTCGTTTAACGAGATAACTTGCTACGTAGATGATGGCTTTTTCACCCTTCTAGACGATGGCGAAGGGATTGATTTAGAACGAAACGACTTGCAGGATGTGGCCGTTGGACGATTTCCCGTGGTGCTTCCCAGCGATGCAAAGACAATGGTAGATAAGACTATTGCCTATGCAAAAAACGATAATGCTGGCGCTTGGCAAAACACAATCATGTTTATGGGCGACGATGGCAACGACAATTTGCACATGGACGATGCCAATAAAATGGCCGATAGCATTGCGGTGGAACATCCACAATATCTAATTCGTAAGGTGATGTGGGATTTGTTTAAACGCGAAAACAGCGCAACGGGCCACACTTATCCTGAGGTTACTACGCTCATCAAACAACAACAGACTGCAGGAGCATTGATAATGAACTATGTGGGACATGGACGAACCGACCAGATTTCGCACGAGTCGGTGCTTCGTCTCAATGATTTCAAAACCTTCTCTAATACCAATTTACCACTCTGGATAACTGCTTCGTGCGATATTATGCCCTTCGATGGCAGTGTACCCACTATTGGCGAAACCGCTGTGCTTAATAAAAATGGCGGCGCAGTGGCCTTCTTTGGTACCACACGCACTGTTTACGCCTATTATAATAAGCGCATCAATATGGCTTATCTGCATTTCTTGCTAAGCGATAATGGTGGGAAACCCATGACCTTTGGCGAGGTCCAGCGTCTGGCAAAGAACTTTATGATAACCGATGGACAAGACCGAACCACCAATAAATTGCAGTATTCGCTGCTTGGCGACCCTGCTTTGGCCATCAAAAGAGCCACCGAAAGGGTGGTGATTGATAGCATCAATGGCAGCTCGGTGCATGCTTCGTCGCTACCAATGCTCACAGCTGGAAAGGTGAACAGCATCGTGGGACATATCGAAGGCAATGGAAACTTTGTGGGAGTGGTTAGTGCCACCGTGCGCGATCGTAAGCAAAGACTGGTGGGACGACTCAATAACAAATCCGAAGACGATGGCGCAGACGAACCTTTGTTTACTCCGACCGCCTGAATACAATATTTAATGGAGCCGACAGCGTGCGCAATGGTAAGTTCAAACTAAGCTTTCCCCTTCCGCGAGATGTGGACAACGACAACGGAACAGGGCTTGTAACGCTCTTTGCTGTAAACAAAGACCGCACCAGCAGGGCCAACGGAAGTTACGAACGCTTCACCATCGGCAGCGGAACAATGATTGTCAACGACTCGATTGGACCGTCGATCTATTGTTATCTCAATTCCACCTCGTTTACAAATGGCGGAAATGTAACGGCGCAACCGCTCTTTGTTGCTAAAATTTCGGATAAAGACGGACTCAATGCCACAGGAAGTGGCATCGGACACGACATGCAATTGGTGGTGGATGGCAATATGAACACCACCTATAACCTCAACGAACACTTCGCATTCTCCTTCGGTTCGTACACCGAAGGCACAGTGATGTTTAATATTCCTACACTCTCGCCAGGCAAACATAAACTGCAATTTAGGGCTAGCGACGTACAAAATAATACGTCGCAAGTAACACTCGACTTTAATATTGTGGGTGGAATGCCAGACGATGACTTGCGGATAGATGCCACAGAAAACCCCACAACCACTGCCACAACCTTCATCGTGAGTCACGATTTGGGGAATATGCCCGTGGATGTTACCATTGAAGTGTTCGACTTAACAGGCAAACGCTTGTGGATAGGCGAAGAACAAGGTACACAAAGCGTGGGAAACTATACCCGTACTTGGAATTTGATGGACACTAATGGCGGTGTGCTGCCTGCTGGTGTTTATCTCTATCGCGCCAAAATCTCGGCTCAAGGCAACACCAAGATGTCTAAAGCACGCAAACTTATTGTGCAAGGCAAACGATGAAAAGGTCTTCGGTATACAGTTGCGATGTATTAATCGCGAAAAGCTTTAAACGTCTTTGCACTCTTACAACAATAAAAAACGCAACCTTGCGTTTATCAATAGAACCGAGCAACAAGCTCTTGCCCAACATCAAGTAAATAATAAGCATTGAAGCAGTATTGTTAACTTGTGCAACTTGAGAGCTTTTCCAAGTAAAGAACAGGTAAATACGTTAACTTGTGCACCTAAACTTGTGAACTCGTCAACATGTCAATTAAATAAACATATAATCAATGACCAATTACAAACGTATCGTCCTGGCATGCGTGTTAATAGTAACCGCAACAACGGCTTGGGCCGACGACAAAAAGGAGATATTCAACCCTGTGAGAACATCAGTAACCTCGCAAGGTATCGCACCCGACGCCCGTGCTGCAGGTATGGGAGACGTGGGAGCAGCAACAGAGGCCGACGTTTATTCGCAGTTTTGGAATCCAGCTAAATATCCTTTCGCCATATCAAGGGCCGGAGTGGGACTGAGTTATACGCCTTGGCTGCGCCAATTGGTTAATGATATCGGTCTTGCTTACATGTCGGGTTATTATCGTATTGGCGACTATGCGGCGCTGTCTGCTGGTATTCGCTACTTCTCTTTGGGCGAAGTGTCAACCTACGACGGACCTAGTGGGGGCAGTGGAGCACCTTCGCTCACCATTCGTCCTTACGAAATGTCGGTGGATGTGGCCTATTCGCTCATGCTAAGCGATAAATTTTCTATCGCTGCAGGCGTGCGTTGGATATACTCAGACCTTACATATAGCTACACAGATAATACAACTCCCGGCTCGGCTTTCGCAGCCGACCTTGGTATGTATTATCAAAACTACGTTAATCTGGGCCAACGCGAATGCCAATTGGGTGTTGGTATGAACATTTCTAACATCGGAAGCAAGATAACAATGGGCGAAGATGCCAACAGCGAGTTTATTCCTACCAACCTTCGTTTGGGTGCTTCGCTCATGATTCCCGTAGACGAATACAACCGTTTTACTATTGCTGCCGATGCAAACAAACTGTTGGTGCCCACTTATCCCCACCAAACGATGGCGAGACAACCGAAGATTATCAGCGCCGTGTGCAAAAAAACTACTATGATGTGTCGTCTATAGGCGGCATTTTCAAGAGTTTTGGCGATGCACCTGGCGGTTTTAAAGAAGAATTGGATGAGATTAGTCTGAGCGTTGGTGCCGAATACGTGTACCACGACCAGTTTAGTGTGCGCGCAGGCTATCATCACGAGAGTGCCAATAAAGGCAATCGTAAGTATTTTACTGTTGGAGCTGGCTTCAAAATGAGCGCTTTCACGCTCGATGCTGGTTATGTTATCGCCACGGCTAAGAGCAATCCGCTAGACCAAACCATGCGTTTCTCGCTTACATTTGATATGGACGGATTGAAAGATTTGTTTAAACGTAGGTGAGTTTTAATGTTTTTGAGGCTATGAGTGGGGTGAGTTATTGAACGCTTTATCAATGAAACATTTAAGACTCGAAGGATGTGAACCTTGGGGCTTGCGAGTTAATAGGTTTAAAAAGACCAATTAATACACCCAACAACCAAGAAACTCTGCAACTCATAAACTCAATAAACTCGCCAACAAAAGCACTCAATAAACTCGCCAACTCAATAAACTCAATAACAAAAAACTAAAAAATGAATTACAGGATAGGTTTTGGATACGATGTTCACCGCTTGGTGGAGGATAGAGAACTATGGTTGGGTGGCATACGCATAGCCCACACTGTGGGATTGTTGGGGCATAGTGATGCCGATGTGCTGATACACGCCATTTGCGATGCACTTCTTGGAGCGGCAAACATGCGCGATATTGGTTATCATTTCCCCGATACGGCCAACGAAACATTAAATATGGACAGCAAAGTGATACTAAAAAAAACCGTGGAACTAATTGCCACGAAAGGCTATCGCGTAGGAAACGTAGACGCAACCGTGTGTGCCGAACAGCCCAAAATCAATCCTCACATCCCTGCTATGCAGCAATGCATGGCCCAATTGATGGGGGTAGACCCAGATGCGGTATCGATAAAGGCCACCACTTCCGAACGAATGGGCTTTGTTGGGCGGCAAGAAGGCATGGCTGCTTATGCCACAGCTCTTATCGAAAAGATGTAATTGAGTTGATCTAGCGCGCAACAGGCAGAACGTTTACTGGTGTTTGGTTAGTGGCCATCAATAAAAAAACGTTTACTTGCAGAGCTATTGCGCTTGCAAAATGTGGCCTTTTGCCACTCTTTTACCTGTTGGCATGCTTTAGTCAAAGGCTTGTGGCAGTGAACAAATATGGGAGACGTCTTTGCATGTGTACGCAAAGACGTCTCCTTTTTTTGTATCATTTACATATTTTGCAGAATAAATGCCGTGCTCTCGCCTTTTTTTCTTACTTTTGCAAGAAAGGAATTAGACGCGTGTCGATGGTAAAAAGGAAATCAAACACAATGACAATCCACGTCCAAAGCACACCAATAGAATGTAATTAAAGCCCAGGCCATGACCAGCAATCGCATAAAGATAGCCATATTTGGCAACGAATGTCAGCAACATAACGAGCAAGCACTAACCCGAGTGCTACATTGTTTGGCGCAGCACAACGCCGAAGTATATGTTGATAAACCTTTTCTACGCTATCTAAAGGGCTGTTGCAACCTGCCCAACTGCATACTCACACCTTTCGTTGGCAACGATTTCGACGCCCAATTTGCTTTGTCGCTGGGTGGAGATGGCACTTTTTTGAGGGCCGCGGGGCGAGTAGGGCATAAGCAAATACCAATCGTTGGCATCAATATGGGGCGTTTAGGATTTCTTGCAGGAATACCAGCAAGCGAAGCCGAAGAAGCATTAAACGATATCTTTAGTGGGCAATACAAAATTGAACAGCATGCGGTGATGATGGTTGAGGCTGGAAAAGAAACCTTCGGAGGAAACCCTTTCGCCGTAAACGATATTGCTATTCTTAAACGCGACGATGCTTCTATGATTACCATTGGCGTGTGTGTAGATGGCGAACAGCTGGTAACTTACCAAGCCGATGGACTTATTGTAGCCACACAAGCTGGTTCTACGGCCTACAACCTTTCTAATGGTGGACCGATAGTGGTGCCTGGAACTAACGCTATATGCCTAACAGCGGTGGCACCACATAGTCTTAATGTGCGCCCCATCGTGTTGCCAGGAAACGTTGAGTTGCACTTGCGTGTAGAAAGTAGGTCGCACAATTACCTTATTGCTATCGACGGGCGCAGCACTAAACTGGTGCAAGGCACTGATATACGTATCTGTAAAGCACCTTACGTGGTGAAAATGGTTAGACGAGAAGGCCAAACCTATTTCGCAACGCTAAGAAATAAAATGATGTGGGGGGCTGATAACCGCAACCACGACATGCAAAACAGCGAGGCCGACGAGCAATAACGCCCCCTCAACACCTCCAAGCTAACTATGCTAAGGCATCGCTCTTGGATAATCATAAAAAGATAACGCCAGCCATTATCAATAACAACGGGAAAGACAACAATACCATCTCACCTAAAACATTCAGAAATGCGGATAAAATCACTGCTTAGAATACCCGATAATAAATACGCTGCCAAAACCATTCTACGTTGGTTGTGGCTGGCATGGAAAGGCAATAGGCTGCAAGCAATGCTTAATGCTCTATCGGCGTGTTGCAAGTGGTGGTGAGTTTGGCACAGGTGTGGGCCGTGAAGCATGCTATTGATGTGGCTTCGGGACAACTTCCTGGCTCTATTTATTGGGCTGTGGGATTGATGGGTATGTTTATCTTGGCCGATTTCTCGCTCTCTATTGCCAGCACTTGGGTGCGAAACCTCTTGGGAATAAAGGCTCAAAACCGCATGCAACAACGCATGCTCGACCGACTTCTCAAGTCGCAATGGCATGGACGAGAGGCTTTTCACTCGGGAGATGTGCTCAACCGACTTGAACAAGACGTTAACCAGGTGGTTACTTTCTTAACCGAAACCATTCCCTCCTCGCTCTCTGTGCTCGCAATGTTCTTGGGAGCATTCTTCTATCTCTTTGCTATGGACAAGGTGTTGGCCATGATTATCGTGGGTATTCTGCCCATCTTTGTGCTGGCCTCTCGCACTTACGTAGGCCAAATGAGACGATTGACACGCAAGGTGCGCGACTCTGATAGTAAGGTTCAAAGCGTTTTGCAAGAGACTATACAGAACCGAATGCTTATCAAAACACTTGAAAGCGACAACATGATGGTGAACAAGCTCGGCGAAACGCAAAGCGAACTGCGCCATCACGTGGTGCGACGCACAGTTTTCTCGGTCTTCTCTAGCGTGGTTCTCAACTTCGGCTTTGCTGTTGGCTATCTTGTGGCATTCCTCTGGGCTGCAATCCGACTGGCCGACCACACCCTTACTTTTGGCGGGATGACTGCTTTCTTGCAACTCGTTAACCGTATTCAAAACCCTGCACGCAATCTCACAAGGCTCGCTCCTGCGTTTGTATCGGTGTTTACTGCTGCAGAACGCTTAATGGAATTGGAAGAAAATCCACTTGAACAACAAGGAAGACCCGAATATGTGGCAGCACCATGCGGGCTAAAACTCAATAATGTAACCTTCGCTTATAGCGATGAAGGGCGAAACATTGTGCAAACCTCAGCTTCGACTTCAAACCGGGCAGCTGTACCGCTGTGCTTGGAGAGACGGGAGCTGGCAAAACCACACTCATTCGGTTGCTGCTTGCTCTGGTGTCGCCCACTCAAGGGAGCGTAAACATTTATAACGATAAAGGCGTTTCGCGCGAACTAACCTCGCTCATGCGCTGCAATTTTGTTTATGTGCCACAAGGCAACACGCTCATGAGCGGAACAATTAGAGACAATCTAAGGCTTGGCAACATCGCTGCTACTGACGAAGAGATGATTGCTGCACTGCATAAAAGTTGTGCCGACTTTGTAATGGAGTTGCCACAGGGCCTTGACACGGTGTGCAGTGAGTTGGGTGGTGGACTGAGTGAAGGGCAAGCGCAGCGCATTGGCATTGCCCGAGCTTTGCTAAGAGACCGTAGCATTATGCTTTTCGACGAAGCAACAAGTGCTCTCGACCCCGAAACCGAACGCCAACTGCTGAGCAACATTCTGGCCACTCGCGATAAAACGGTCATCTTTATCACACACAGACTGGCCGTGGTGGACTATTCTGACCAGACTTTGAGATTGGAGCGACTTGAAACCAACTAATCTAACCAAAACCAAACGCACATGAACAGGGTAAAAACAACTCACGTAAAGCATACGCTTAAAGCACGCCTGGCCCTGCTGGTTGGGCTGCTTTTGCTGCTTGGTGCTTGTTCCAACAAACGCCAAACGCCTGTTCGAGCATTGTATTATTGGAGCACCACCTTTGTTAACGACAGTCTTAAAACCCACTTTTACCACCAACATGGGGTGCAAAGGCTCTATGTGCGCTATTTTGATGTGGTGAAACACCCTGATAAAGACCCACTACCCAATGCCACCATCACCTTTAACGACTCGGTTCCACAGGGCATGGAGATAATCCCAACGGTGTTTATTACCAACGATTGCATGCGCCAATCAGCCACCTTTGCCAAACAATTGTGGCAGCGCATTTGCCAAATGAACGAGACTCACGGCATTAAAAACGTGAAAGAAATACAGATTGATTGCGACTGGAGCAAGCAAACGCAAGACATTTATTTCGACTTTCTTCGCCAGTTGCATAAAATGGTGGAGCAAGCTGGGCTTAAACTCTCTGTTACCATCCGTCTGCACCAGTTGGCTATGCCTGTTCCGCCTGTGGATAAAGGCACTTTGATGCTCTACAACACAGGCGATTTTAGAAAGCTGGATTATCAAAAGCCCATTCTCGATCCCGATGTGGTGCGCCGATACATCAGCGGCTTGCGTACTTATTCGTTGCCTCTCAATGCTGCTTACCCTCTGTTTAGGGTGCGAGCGCTGTTTCGTGGAGGTAGGTTTGTTGGCTTAATTCATACCAAAGACGAATATCCTGTGCTGCCAACCGACACCATCGCTGTGCGCGAAACGTCACTCACCGACTTACAACGCGTGCAACACTTGATAATGAAGCATCGTCCTGATGTGCACAACGAGATAATTCTTTATGATGTAAACAATAGGAACCTCACAAAATATCCATTCCACACCTATGAAAAAATTTATAACCCTTAGCTTAATGGCATGTCTTATGCTTGTTAATAACAAGACTTGGGCTTGTGCAGATATGGGAGGTGAACACCTAGCAGAGGTGTTCTCTATCTATTCGAACGATTATACGTACAGCAATTACGAGCGCTTGATGAAATATTGGGCCGCGTATACTGGCGATAAAACGCCTTTTTCGGCCGAATGGCAAGAACGTTATGCACCATGGAATTATTATTTTGACAAAGATTGTGCCCGATTGATGCTTGCTGCAAAGCGAAAAAAAGATGAAGAAATGCAGCTCTATCTGCGCAACACCATCAAATACAACAAGATCTGCGATGATATGCAATCGCGTTGGGAATATCCCAGTGCCGAAAAATTGAAAGTAAGACGCAACACCTTGCTTTCTATTCAGCGTGCTGCTAAGGCTTATGGTGGCGAACGCTTAAAGCCGCAGTTCTCTTTATTGTTAATGCGCACCAATATGTTGCTTAAAGACTATCAGGCCAACCAAGAATATTGGGTGCTTAATGCTCAAAACTGCCCGAAAGTGTATTTAAAGACATGATGCACAGCCTTTATGCCAATGCCATCCTTAACTTGGGACAATGGCGAAAGGCTTGCGATATCTATGTGAAACAAGGCGACTGGGAGAGCATGGAGTGGGCTATGCGCAACTATCGTAACCCTGCTGGCATCAAGCGAGTTTATAAAGAAGACCCCAATTCGCCAACCTTGGCCTATCTGTTGCAATGCTATGTTAACGGTGGATATGGCTGGGAAATTGGTTACAGAAGGTATATAGAAGAGCAAGACGAAAAGCAGGTTAATGCCGATGATACCAAGCAACTGCTACAAATGATTGAAACCGATGTGCTTCACAATGCTGCTGTGCGCGATAAAGCTATGTGGAAGGCTGCGCAAGCCATGTTATACTTTAACAACAACAAGCCCGAACAGGCCTTTAAATGTGCACAAGAGGCGCAAAAACTTAATGGCTCTAAGCGTGCAAGGCACTGCGCGCGAAGCATTGCCTTGCTGGCTTCTACGGGTTTCAAACCTTTGGGCGACGCCTATTCGGCTTATGTTGTGGGCGAACTGCAATGGCTCATGGATTGTTCCGACGAAAATAGCAAGAAAGTGAGATACTCCAGCGCGGGCGAATATTATAGCGAGGTGATGGAATATATAATGTACAACTATCTCATTCCGCGTTATAACACCAAGACCACGACTAATGAGCGCTTGGCGTTGATGGCTTTCATGGACCATCCTCACAAGCCCGAATACTACAAAGACAATGAGGAGACTGGTCTATCCCTTATATGGGGGGGAATATGGCATGGCGCTCGATTCGCTTACTGCTAAGCAAATGATTGCTTATTACAGCTATCTCAATGCTAATATTTCCGATCCGCTGCTTCGTTTGGCTGTGTCGAGGGCCTATAAAAACCCTGATTGCTTTAACGACCTTATCGGTACTGCCTTCTTGCGTGAGGGAAATTTTGCTGAGGCTATCCCTTATTTAGAGAAGGTGGGAACTAAATATCTCAGCGCTAAAGGGTATAACGACTATGCGCTTAACAACGATTTTAAGGCCGATAGATGGTTTACACCCCGACCCCGACCCGTAAAAACCGTTATGAATAATGGTGGAAAAGACAATGTTAAGGTGCAGTACTGTCGTGATATGTTGCAACTGTTGAGCACTTATAAGTTGGCACGAAATAAGGAAGTGCAGGCCGAAGTGGCCTATGTGCTTGGTTCGCGCTATTTCCAAGCGTCTATCTATGGCGATTGTTGGTTTCTAACACGCGATTATGTTAGTGCTTACGACTCGGTGCGTACTTACGAAAAAGACTTTGTTGCCGAGGCCGAACGCTATCTACTACAAAGCGAAAAGAGCAAGAACCCCGAGCTAAAGCTGAAGAGTATGTTTGCCTTGGCCCACATGTCGTATGCTCAATTCTCCGTAGGAAGCCTATGCACGTCGGGTGAATGGTTTGAAGGGTTAGACGATTGTAAACCCATTTATAACCGATATACCAATCTTGCGCAATATCTTAAGGGGCTGAAAACGCCACCCGATTATATCACTAAGTGCGACATCTTGCACGAATTTATAACAAAAAGAATGCGCTAAACTTTGCTTTCGCCCTGCTTTCGGCCCGCTAACTGAGGGGGAAAGTAGGGCGAAAGTGTTTTTATGATAGGCTTGGTTTTGGAGATAAGCATCTTAACACACACTGTCTCTCTCTGGCAAAGCATTGTATTAGCGCGGAAGATTATATGTTGGGAGGAGCATCGCTAGGCCACTGTTTACTAAACTCCAAATTGTGCGACTAGAAGTTTTGCCGACTGCCATAATAGGCCATGCAGTAACCAAAAAGAATGTTGCACGATGGCGGTGGCTTTATCCCAAACGCTAGGGGCATTGTGTTTGACTGGCAAGCCTGTTTCTCTTTCCTTATTTGTTAATTGGGTAAAAATAATTTACAAACGATACTCTCTGTTAGCACCCCTTCTAGCGAAAAAACATGCTTAAAACACTGATTTTTGCCCCAAATTTTAGTCTTTTGCATTTTGTTTTACATCAAATTTGGGCCTTTCTTTTGCGTTTTGCACCATTTTGCCTTTCTATTTGCTCGCCTGCTCACGATTTTCATCTCCCAAAAACCACTATTTTTTTTGCTAAAAACCCCTTTTTAAGACAATTTTTGCTCCAAAAAGTCGTAATAAGTTCGGTGTTGGGTGAGTCAAAAGTAACTCCTCATGGTGCAAAAAGCAGCACTTAGTGTTGCGTTTTGCACCAAATAGCCTTGCGTTTTGCATGAGTTAGCACTGCATTTAGTAGGAGTTAGCACTGCGTTTAGTAGGAGTTAGCACTGCGTTTTGTAGGAGTTAGCCTTGCGTTTTGGTGCAAATAGGTCATAATTTTGTTAAAATGGCGGTTTTTTGCTACTATATTTCGTTTTTCAAAAGTTGCCAACCATCCCCCTTTTTTTGTTCCAACAAACTTCCGCGAGAATCGATTTTTTGCGAGCTAATGGGCACTTGCTGAATTTAAATGCACTCACAATGTTAAATTTTCTGCCGAATAATTTACAATTTGGACGTGATATGACAGAGAAGTCTAAATAAGGCTAAGTAAAGCACAAGCATCTAAACCAGCAGAACAACATCTTTAAAGATACCCGTAATTGCAAGGGGAAACCGTTATTTCATCCAAATGGCAAACATGAGGGCAAAACAAAGATAAGCTAACGGCGTAGTGCGTGTGAACGGGGCACAGCACAAGGTATTGATGGTGAGCATCGCTGTTTGTTATGTCTTGTTGATAAGCCAGCCATCCCACCATTTTTTGGCACTTACATTTTGTTAAGTCAGTGGTTTTTCTTATTTTTGTATGCTATAAATAAGGGCGCGCCCAATGAGCGTTGTGCGGCATTTGGCCTACATTTGTGGTTAGCTGCTAATCAATAAGGGCTGCATGGCCACGTGTTGCACATAAATAGAGGCTTAACACATGAGTAAAGGCATGCCCAAAGATAAAAACAAGCAACAAAAGGGTGAAAAAAAGTAAATGGATAAAGCACCATCGCTACTTTGGATTGGTGTTTGCTTTCTTCTTATTGATGTTTTGCGTGTCGGGGATTGTGCTTAACCATCCCTCGATGTTTTCGCATATCAACGTGGGGCGTAATTTTTTGCCACAGCAATATCGCTTTGATAAATGGAACAACGGATTGATGCGTGGTACCATTAAATGGCGCAACAAGGTGCTGGTGTATGGTAATGCTGGTGTATGGCTTACCGATAGCAGTGCCAAAGCCTTTATGGACTTTAATCGAGGCTTTCCTCAAGGGGTGGACAATCGCAACATTCGCGGTATGGTCGTGATGCCTTCGGGCGAACTTTTCGCAGCAGGGCAGTATGGTTTGTTTTGTCTTTCGGAGCAAAAAACATGGCAAGCAGTGAATTTAGCTTTGTTGCACGACGACCGTATTGTAGATATGGCCACACGTGGCGATACGCTTGTGGTGACAACGCGTTCGCAAGTGTTTGTTGCTCGTGCACCTTATCGCACCTTTCAGAGCATAGAATTGGCCGCGCCCAATGACGAAGCACCCCGCTTCACCCTCTTTCGCACCATTTGGTGGCTGCACAGTGGCGAACTGTTTGGGCTGGTTGGCAAGCTTATAGTGGATGTCGTAGGGTTAGTACTCATGTTTCTATGTCTGTCGGGAGTGGTGTATTGGCTGTTGCCTCGTATGGGGAAGAAGGCGCATACGGCTGCAAGACAGTGGCTGTTTTCGTGGCACGACCGTGTGGGAAGACTCACCCTAGTACTTACCTTGCTGGTGTGCGCCACAGGCTGGATGCTTCGCCCACCACTACTTTTATTGGTGGCCAGTGTTAAAGCCCCTGCAATACCCTTCACAAAAACCAGTGCCGACAATGTGTGGTACGACAAACTGCGGTCGCTTCGTTGGGACGAACGCATGCACGATTGGCTACTCTATACCTCGGATGGCTTTTATTCGCTGTCAACACTCTCGTCCGCGCCAAGCAAACTGGGGGTTCAGCCACCCGTTAGTGTGATGGGGCTCAATGTGCAAAAGACCATGGATGGCGATTATTGGTTGCTAGGCTCGTTTAGTGGCTTGTATATATGGCAGCGCAGCACGGGCATGGTTATCGACTATTTCACAGAGATGCCCGCACAAGTGGTGCAAGGGCCGCCCGTAGGGGCTAACGCTGTGTCGGGTTTTAGCAGCGACTTTGCCCATGGCGAGTGCGTGGTAAACTATGGCACAGGCACCGACTTAGTGCCCATGCCCCAATGGATGGCCTCGTTACCGATGTCGCTTCGCAATGTGGCTTTAGAGATACACACCGGCCGTATGTACACATTCCTTGGTCCTACATCCGTGCTTTACGTCTTTATTATTGGTTTGGCCATTCTTTGGTGTTTGTGGTCGGGTTGGAAAATACGCGTTCGAATGAACGAAAAGAAACGCCAAAAGGTCAACGAAGCATAGGCGAGGGCTTGCCGAAGGGTGGAGAATAGCAATGCAAAAGTTAACCCAAGGGCGAAAGAAGAGCAGTGCTTCGCTAATGTTTAGCGCTGATATAGCATGCAGCGCGATGGAGTGATATGGATGTTAAACAGCAGGTTGGTAGCGGTAAAGGTTTGAAATGGCATTAATGTAGTTAAAAATCTTTCCTTTTGTCTTTTGCTTTCACGCGAAAAACTTTATCTTTGCGCCACAGTTGGCACCACATGTGCGTTGTACATGGCGCGCCCTGCTCATCATTAACAACAGCCTAATTGCGCATACAATGGAAGAACAATCTAAACGCAAACCTTATCTTAGAAAAACCTAAATGGCTTTACACCACAATTGAGGGTGGAGAGAAATACGGATTTGTAGAAAAAAACGCTCGAAGAGAACGGTTTGCACACAATATGTAGTAGTGGTAAATGTCCTAATAAAGGGCATTGCTGGAAGAGCGGAACGGCCACCTTTATGATATTGGGTGACCGTTGCACGCGTGCTTGCCGCTTTTGTGCCACTCAAACGGGCCATCCTTTGCCCCCCGACCCTCACGAGCCGTTGAAAATTGCACGTAGCGTGAAGGCTATGGAACTACGGCATTGCGTGATAACATCGGTAGACCGCGACGACTTACCCGATAAAGGGGCGGCACATTGGGCTGAAACTATACGCAGAATACGAGCGTTTTGCCCTGATATGATTATAGAAGTGCTCATCCCTGATTATCGAGGTGAGGAGTTGAAAACAGTGTTGGAGGCTGGTCCAGACATCGTTGCACATAACTTAGAGACGGTTGAACGGCTCACACCAAGTGTTCGCCATCGTGCCACTTATCGTAATAGCATGGGTACTTTGCGCGAGATAGCAGAGCGTGGGTTTATTACCAAAACTGGAATAATGGTGGGATTGGGCGAAACACAAGAAGAAGTGAAGGCCCTTTTGCAGGAGGTTTATGATGTGGGATGCCGCATGATTACTATTGGACAGTATCTTCAACCGAGCGATAAACAACTGGATGTGGTGGAATATGTTCATCCCGATATCTTTTTAGAATATAAACGAACAGCTGTGCGCATTGGTTACGACAACGCTGAAAGTGCTCCTCTGGTGCGCTCTTCGTACATGGCCGAGCAGTCGTTTATTAGTATGTTGGTGCGAAAAAAGAAGTTGGAGGGGAAAGGTAATAGGTGAAAAAATGAAAGGGTGAAAAGGCTTTTAAAGGTGAAAGGGTGAAAGGCTGAAAAGGTGAAAAATGGCCTCGCTTAACACAAAGTTAACTCGTAAAGTCATCAACTCATCAACTTATAAATTCACAAACTCATCAGCTCGCAGATTTATAAGTTCCTAAACTTATAAACTCACAAACTCATCAGCTCGCAGATTTATAAGCTCCTAAACTTATAAACTCACGAACTCATCAGCTCGCAGATTTATAAGCTCCTAAACTTATAAACTCACGAACTCATCAGCTCGCAGATTTATAAGCTCCTAAACTTATAAACTCACGAACTCATCAGCTCGCAGATTTATAAGCTCATCAACTTATAAACTCACAAACTCATCAGCTCGCAGATTTATAAGCTCCTAAACTTATAAACTCACGAACTCACGAACTCACGAACTTACAAGCTGTTTACTCCTCTTCCAGTCCTTTAATTCGTTTTTTAGGAGTAACGCCCAGTGCACGAAGTCCCTCAATGCGTTTAAGCACATTGCCTTTACCATCGAAAAAGTTGGCCGCGAGCCTGCTCGAAGTTGCGGGCAAGGCGTTGCAATTGTGCTTCAAGGTCGGTGAAAGTCTCGGCAAAGCCCGCCACCTTATCATATAAGTCGGCTGCAGTCTTCACAATTTTCTCCACGTTTTTGCTTTGCCTGTCGTATTGCCACAGGTTATATGCCAGCTGAAGCGCCATGAGCAAGTTGCTTGGCGAAATAATGATGATGCGTTTTTGGTAAGCATATCGACTCAAGTCGGGTTGTTGCTTCATGGCCGCGATGTAACTGTTTTCGTTTGGCACAAACATCAGCACGAAGCCAATAGCATCTTTCACCAGTTTGTCGTAGCTTTTAGCCGATAGCTCGTCGACATGTCGGCGCACACTTTTGGCATGTTCGACCAAAAGTTGGTCGCGTTCGCGTTCGTCTTCGGCAGCAACAGCATCAGCATAAGCCTTTAACGACACCTTCGAGTCGATAACCACCGAGCGCCCTTCGGGAAATTTCACCACCACATCAGGGCGAAACGATGCGCCATCTTCGCTTTTCACCGTTTCTTGCACAAAGAATTCTTCATCGCGTTGCAATCCGCTATTCTCTAAAAGTGTTTCGAGCACCATCTCCCCCCAGTCTCCTTGCGTTTTGCTTTCGCCCTTCAATGCTCGCGAGAGGTTAGCCGCATCTTCACCAATACGTTCAGTTTGTAGTTTTAAGCTATCCACTGTTTGTTGTTGCTGCTGTTGAAACAGCTTCATTGTGCTTTCGAACGCTTTTTGCAATTCGGTTTTGTTCACCTCGTTTTGCGTTTTGCTCTCGTCTACAGCCCGTTTAAAGTCGTTGAATTGTTCCTTAATAGGTTTAAGCAAGTCGTCCATCTGCATGCGGTTGGTTCGTTGCAGTTCCTCTTGTTTAGCGGCCAGTTCTTTAGCCGCAGTGTTTTGCATGTTGTTTTTAAGGCTATCCAGTTTTTCTTCCCATCGCAGGTCGCTTTCTTTCGCATTTGTTCGGCGTGTTGGCGTTCTCTTTCAAGGTTTTGGTTAGCTTGTTGCAGGTTGGCGTCAGCTTGGTCGAGCATGCGTTTAGTATATTCGCGTTCGGTTTCCAATTGCTTTTTTTCAGTTCGCCAATCTGCCGTTCGTATCCCACCTTTGTGTTGTTAAAGAGCACAAAGCCAATGGCAACGGCCACGATGATGATAAGTGCAAAAACTATTTCCATGGGGAATTTTTAAGGAGTTATGGAGTTATGGAGTTGAGCCAATAAGCTATGAGGTTTTGAGGTTATAAGTGTTTTGCGGTTGAAAACAACTGAACAAAAGATGGTTGCATCAACTTGTTCAGTCGTTCACTCATCAACTCATCAACTCATCAACTCATCAACTCATCAATTCATCAATTCATCAACTCATCAACTCATCAACTTATCAACTCATCAACTCATCAACTCAGCAATTCATCAACTCATCAACTTATCAACTCATCAACTCATCAACTTATCAACTCATCAACTCATCAACTTATCAACTTATCAACTCATCAACTTATAACCTCATAACCTCATAAACTTCAATCTTAATTATGCACCAATGTGCCTATATTTTCGCCGCGCATAACGCGTTCGAGATTACCCACAACATCCATATTAAAGACATAGATGGGGAGGTTGTTCTCTTTACACATTGTTGTTGCGGTGAGGTCCATAACCTTCAATCCACGTGTATAAATCTCGTCGTAGGTTATGTCGGTAAACTTAGTGGCCGTTGAGTCTTTCTCTGGGTCGGCAGTATAGATACCATCCACGCGCGTACCCTTGAGCATTACGTCGGCTTCTATTTCGATACCCCGCAGCGAACTACCAGTGTCGGTGGTGAAATAAGGCGACCCAGTGCCTGCCGAGAAGATGCAAACGTGGCCAGCTTCCATGCTTTCGATGGCCTTCCATTTGCTATAAAACTCGCCGATAGGCTCCATGCGGATGGCTGTGAGCACCTTGGTTTTAACGCCAATGGCTTCAAGAGCCGAGCTTAAGGCCAGCGAGTTCATCACCGTTGCGCACATACCCATTTGGTCGCCCTTCACTCGGTCGAAACCTTTTTGTGCGCCACTGAGTCCGCGAAAGAAGTTACCACCACCGATAACGATACCAATTTGCACGCCCATTTCGTGCACCGCCTTAATTTGTTGGGCATATTCTTGCAAACGTTGTGGGTCGATACCATGGCTTTGAGAGCCCATCAAACTCTCGCCACTAAGCTTTAATAAAATTCTCTTGTACATAGTTTATAATATGTTATTGGTTTGTTGCTATATATAATAATGTGTGGTGTGCGCCGTTTTGATGTTTCGTGTTAGAGTACGAAGCGCAGTTTGTTGGCAGTTGGGCTATTGGTGGCATGCGGTTGGGTGTAAGTTCGCAATTGTTTTTGTTTGTCGCGAAGCGTTATTAACCCATTTGTTTCCACGCCAACCACTTCGGCTTCAAATAGTCCTTGCTCATCGCTATAGAGATGAAAGCCCGCCGACCGAAACAAAGATGCATTGTAGCGAGCGGTGATGAGTGGCGTTTTACCTTCCTGAACCAGCTGCAATTGTTGCAGAAAGCTTTGCACAATACAATTAAGGAGCGGCATTGGCGAGAGAGGTTGGCCTGTTATCTGCACCAAAGACACCGGGTTAGGTGCATCGCTTAGAAAGCGTTGCTGATTGACGTTAAGCCCGATGCCATAGACAAAACGACTGATTTGGCCCCGCGCAAGACTCGTTTCGATGAGTGTGCCACTAATTTTGCGGTCGTGCCAATAAATGTCGTTCGGCCATTTGATAGAGAAGTAGGGCGAAAACTGGTCGAGTACTTCCTTAATGGCCAATGCACCAGCCATGGAAAGTACAAATTGTTGTTGTACCGAGACGCACAACGGTTGGGCCATCACACTAAAAAGCAAGTTTTGCGCGCGTTCGCTTTCCCAGCAGTTAGTGCCCTGTCCGCGACCAGATGTTTGCCAATCGGTGCTCACCACCACCATTTCGCCCTGTTCTAGGGCAAGCGTTTTAATATAATCGTTGGTCGAGTTGGTCTCTTCCAAATGTATATGTCTAATCTTCATGCCTAAACAAGCAAGGGGTTAAAAGCGTCTTCGATGTGTTCAAGCTTAGCATTTTGTTGATTGGAACCAACAATTGTAACCACATCAAATCGCACCTGTTCCACCACATTAAACTGTTTGATGTAGTTGTTAGCGGCAATCCCCAGGTTTCTTATCTTCTGTTTGTTCACAGCATCGGCCGGTTCGGACACCTCATCAGAGGTTCTTGTCTTCACCTCAACAAACACAATGGTGGTAAGGTCGGCCGAAATAGCCACCAGGTCGATATCTCTTTTGCCACAATGCCAATCGCGGTCGCGAATAACATACCCCTGTTCTTTGAGGTATTCGGCAGCGAAATCCTCGCCCCATTTTCCCAGTTCGTTGTGCTTTGCCATGTTGTTTACGTTTTCTTTATTGCAAAAGTAGCCTTTTTATGCCAGTTCACAAAGCGCGCGTGCGTGTTTTTTAGTGTGATAAGCCTTAAGCAAAGAAGATGGTTTAGGCATCTTTGAGAGGGGATGAGCAGGTAAGAGGTGACGATGGTGCTTGAGATGTAATCAAAATAGGCGTTATTCTGGTTGGTAATACCTCTCGATAATAACGACAAAAAGAAGTATCATATATTATTGGAAAGTGATGTGTGTCAATATATTTGCAAATAATATGCAGGCTTGGAAGTGCTTGTTTTTGAATAACTAGTGCAATAAAATGCATTTTGTTTATCGTTTTTTAACTAAAAAGTTAATGCGCGTATGAGATAAGGTTACTAATTTTACACGCAAGTAAAGAAAGAAGACGAGGTGTTTGTTTGCCTTCCAATGCTTTAATAGTGGTATTTGTGGCATTCAACAACCTTAAAGAATTAATGTTTCTAACCGCTTTTTAACAACCAAATGACAGTAAACAAAAGAAAACTTCTATTGGGAGCGCTCCTCGCTTTTACCTTAAGCGGCTTCGCCCAGAAAAAGACAACACTAAGTGCAGAGGTGTATGGTTACAAAAGAGAAATGGTTTACTTTGACTGCTTGCAGTCGCCATTCTTCAACTCAGAGTTTCATACCAACCCAGGCGACGAACATCTCTACTCGTTTGAGAGCAAAAGTCCGGTGTGCATGCTCATTAATGGGCAAGTAAATGTGTTTATGCTGCCAGGTGACAGTGTGCATGCCGTGGTGCGTTATGATGGAAAACGCCCTTCGGAAGTGGTGTTTAGCGGAACAGCTAAGGCCGTAACCGCAAATCGTTTGATGAATGGCATAGACGACATGAAGCGACAAATGCGCTATAAGGGGCAGTTGCTGGCTTGTGTGGTGGTGGATGTGAAGCCCCAACAACGCATAGACGATTCGCGAACATTACTTGCAAAGGTTCAGGAAATGGTGGCAAAAGAAAAGGCGCAGCTTAGTGATGTGGCAGCCGATTATATCCTTGCCAACACAGAAGCAGCTGCATACGTATCGTTTATGGAATATCCACCGATGTATGCGGACACAAGAAAGACGCCAATTAAAGACCAAGGCATTGGCGATTATTGGAAACTGATGGACGGTGTGAAGCTTCGTTCGAGCGTTGGTGCATTGTGCAACCCAGATTATGTAAGTTTCTTGATGCGCTATTGTTTCTACGAAAACGAGAAGAAGGCCAACGCAAAGCACGCCACTTACACCATGCCACAACAACTGGAAGACATGTTTAAGGAATTGGCAGCCTTCTATCAAGGTGAACAACGCGATGCCGTGCTCTACCAATTGCTCGTTAGCTTTGTGCGTAACGGAAAAGAACTGGAGCGTGCCAAACCTCTATTTGCCGAATATAAGGCTAAGTATAACAAGAATAAAGAGTATCTTGACATTCTTGAAAAGCTGATGGAATAAACCAATTTGCTTCAAACATGCAACCTAAACGGCTGGTGTAAGAGGGTGTAAAGAGACTTAAAGGCCAATGGATTGTGTCCTTTCACCTTAGCCAAAATGGTTGTAAACAGATATACCGACTCCGAAACACATCATAAACTAATCTTGCTTATCGATGAAAAGAAATGTAAACTACTATCAAATCGCGCTTGCATGGCTCTGTGTGATAGGTGCTATGCTGCTGTATGTAACCGGTGCGAAGGCTCAAACACAAAGCCTAGACGACTGGAAGAATACGCCTGTGACCCTGCGCGTGAGTAACGAACCCTTGGGAACGGTGCTCAAGAAAGTGGCTAAGCAGGCCAATGCCACCATTGAATTTCAAGAAGTGGCACTCGTGGGCATTGCTAAACCAACCACATTGAATGTTAAGGATGTTCCCCTAGATAAGGTTTTGGGAGAACTTATTGGCGACCAAAATGTGCTAATTCGTTACGAGACAGGAAGACAAATCATTATCTCGTCGTACACAAAGGATGCGGATGCCAAAGATATGCTGCATATCGAAGGCGTGGTTACTGATGCTTCAACAAAAGAAACATTGGTGGGAGCCACCGTGGTACTTACCGATGGTACTAAAAATGGCGGCGTAAAGGGTAGTATTACCGATGTAAACGGAAAGTTTTCATTACAAGTTCCGCGTAAAGCTTCTATTAAAGTGTCGTATATGGGCTATGAATCTGTGTCGATGCAGATAACCCACCCTAACCAAAACATGAAAATCGCGCTCAAACCTGATGGCCAAATGATGGAAGAAGTGGTGGTAACAGGTTTGAGCAAACGTAGCAAATCAAGCTTCACGGGTAACTACGTGTCGGTGAAAGGCGACGAGTTGCGCAAGCTAAATCCCAACAATATCCTTAAGAGTTTGCAGTTCTACGACCCCAGTTTCAAGGTGATAGAAAACAACTCGCGCGGTTCGGACCCCAATGCTCAGCCCGAATTCCTTATCCGTGGCGACCAAAACCTTGGTTCAACGGCCTCGCTTAACAGCATGGACTTGTTGCTCGACAACGTCTCGAGCCGTCCTAACACACCGCTCTTCGTGCTTGATGGTTTCATTGTGTCAATGAGTCGCATCTTGCAACTCGACCCCGAACGCATCGAAAACGTTACCATATTAAAAGATGCTGCAGCCACTGCCATCTATGGTTCGCGTGCTTCTAACGGTGTGGTGGTTATCGAAACCAAGGTTGCTCCTGACGGCGTGCTGTCGGTTAGCTATAATGGAGGCGTAACTGTGCAAGCACCCGACCTCACCGACTATAAGCTTATGAACGCAAGTGAGAAGCTACAGATGGAATGGGATGCTGGTGTTTACAGTCCAACTAACGATAAAAGCATGAACCGTTACAACCAACTGTTGCGCAATGTACTGGCAGGCGTTGACACCTATTGGCTGAGTAAGCCACTTCGTACTGCTGTTACACATCGCCATTCGTTGTCGGCTGCTGGTGGAACAGAGGTCTTCCGTTATAGCCTAGACCTCAATGCAGCCTTCAATCCAGGTGTAATGAAAGGTTCGGAACAAACACCAAGAGCCTTAACTTTAGCATGACTTATCGCAAAGAGAACGTGATGGTTGGTGCAAGCATCAATCTTTCGGAGAGTGGTGGACATAATTCGCCCTATGGCTCGTTCTCTGAATACACACGCGTAAATCCTTATTACCGCCCAACAAACGAGTTTGGGGAGTATTTACAGCAGCTAGATAACCACACAGGTGCTGGAAGTGTGCCCATCGCCAACCCATTATACAACGCCAATGTGGGCATTAAAGACCTCACAAGCAACACCAATATCACTGCTAGTCTGAATTTGGAATACCGCTTGTTGAAGAACTTACGACTCACCGAAAACCTGTCGTACATGCGCGGAATGGCTAGAACAGAGAATTTCTTGCCCGCTGCACACACCTCTTTTATAACCGAATTGGACAAGACTTTACGCGGACGCTACACTAAGAACACAGGAGAAATGACCTCGTGGTCGAGCAACTTGGGGCTTAACTGGAATATGTCGTTGCGCAAACATTTATTCAGCGTGTTTGGTAACTGGACACTTAGCGAAGACCGTAGCAACTATGTGAATCTCTCTGCTGTGGGCTATCCAGACCCACATATGGATGATTTCATCTTTGGAAACAAGATGACAACCAGCCCAAGCGGCTCTGAATCTATCGCAAGGTCGATGGGATTTATTACACAGCTTTCGTATAGCTACGACAATCGTTATTCGGTAGACGTAAATGTGAGCAGCGAAATAACCTCAAGATACGCCGATCACAACCTTACACCATTCTGGAGCGTGGGCTTGAGATGGAATGCTTATCGCGAAAAATGGCTTGAAGGGCGCGTTTCGAACCTCGTTTTTAGAGCTACATATGGTGTGACGGGTGCGCAAAACTCTAGTCCTGCAGATGCTATCGAATACTATACGTTTAGTCAAACAATGCGGCCTTATGCTTCGTTCTCTACATTGGGCGCAGTGCTCTCGCGCTTAACAATCCCGACATCAAGTGGACCAAGACCGATAACCTTAGCCTTGGCTTTGATGTGGGCGTATGGAAAAACCGCATTAACTTGTCGTTCAATTATTATGATAATATTAGTAGGCAGCTGTTAACCAACTACGACCTTGCTCCCTCAACAGGTTTCGAGTCGCAATATATTAACGCCGGCGAATTGCAAAACCGCGGTTTCGATGCCACACTCAATGTTATTGCCTTGCAAAACATCCGTAAACAGTTCTATTGGACCGTGGCTATGGGTATGAACCACAACCGTAATAAGATACGTAAGATATCTGATTATCTGCGTAAAATGAATGAAGAGCAACTCAAATCTAAGTCTGCTCCGCTGCCTGTTTACCAAGAAGGTAAGTCAACCACTACATATTATGCAGTGCGCTCACTAGGCATCGACCCCATGACTGGTAACGAAGTGTTCCTCACTCGCAATGGTGAAAAGACCTTTAACTGGAACTCTGCAGACAAAGTTCCCGTTGGCGACACCACACCAAAGATTAATGGAACCATCAGCTCTTCTGTCAATTGGCGCGACCTTTCGTGCACATTAGGCTTCGTATATCGATGGGGTGGTATTGTTTATAACCAAACATTGGTAGACAAATTGAGAATAGCAACATCGCATATAATCTCGATCGCCGTGCTGCACAAGACCGTTGGCACAATCCTGGTGATGTGACGATGTATAAAAGGATTGACCTTAACGGTTCGCAAACGCCTGCTTCCGACCGCTTCATTATGAAAGATAACGAACTGCGATTGGCAAGTATCAATGTTGGCTATCGCTTTAAACAAGCTGATTATAAGTTGCTGAGCCGACTAAACATCGATGTGTTGTCGCTTAACTTCACCACCAACGACCTCCTTCGTCTGTCAACTGTGAAGATGGAACGCGGTCTTGGATATCCCTTCTCACGTTCTTACTCTCTCTCTTGCTCCATTATCTTTAAGTAACTAGCGTTATGAAGCACTTAAAATTCCCCTCCCTATTATATAAGGTGTGCCGAATGGGCACCTGCTGTTTGGCCCTATCGCTTGTCACAGCTTGTTCGGATTGGTTCGATGTGAGTCCTAAAACCGACCTTAAGGCCGAAGAATTGTTCTCTACCGAGGCCGGTTTCGAAAGCTCACTCACCGGCATCTACCTCATGATGACCGACCAAGGCGCTTATGGTGGCAACATGTCGTTTGGCATGCTCGACCAATTGGCACAACAATACGATTACATCCCCGATGGTGCTAACGACCGTATGGCTATCTATAACTACGCCACAGCCACAACAGATGGCTTCCGCACCAAGCAAAAGCTGGCTCAATCGTGGTTAAAACTCTATAACATTATTGCTAATTGCAATAATCTTCTTAAATGGCTCGACAATAAAGGAGAAGCCGTTATTCGCAATGCTAATACAAGAAATGCATACAGAGCCGAGGCGCTTGCTGCTAGAGCTTATTGCCAATTCGATTTGCTTAGGGCGTGGGGGCCATGGAAGTATGGCACAGATGCAACGGCTGCAGCTGCTAACTGCATTCCATATAGAAAGGTGGCCGATAATTCTAAACAACCACTTTTGCCCGCAAAAGAAATTGTGGCTTTAGCATTGAAAGACCTCAATGAGGCTAAACAACTGTTGGCAAACGAGAAAAAACTGCGCCTTGACGACAGCGAACGTCGCTTTAGATTTAATTATCATGCTGTGAACGCGCTCATGGCGCGCATCTATTGCTATGCTGGCGATGCCACCAACGCTGTGGCTTGCGCCAAAGAAGTGGTTGATAACTGTGGATTGACCTTGGCTTCAAGCAATCAAGACGACCCCGTGCTCTTCTCAGAATGCCTTTGTGCACTTAATCTCTACCATCTTTCTCAGTCTCTTTCTTCGCATTGGGCCGATGGAGATAAGTACACTAGTCAGTATTTTATTCGTTCCGAACGTTTTAATAGCTACTTCGAAGTGTCTGGCGACCGTCGTGAAGACATGCGTACTAAGTCGGCTGCGTTCTACGAACACGCCTCTACCAAGACGGCTTTGTCTCGCAAATACAACACCAATCCTAAAGAAGCAATCCCCTTGATACGCCTTCCCGAGATGTATTACATCCTTTGCGAAATGACACCCGACCTCAATCAGGCGGCACAATACTTAAATATGGTGCGCAACAAACGTGGATATTCGCGTTCGCTCAATGTGAACTTTACTAACGAAGCCAGTCGAATCACAGCCTTAGACCGCGAGTTCCGCAAGGAATTTTATGCCGAAGGGCAATACTGGTTCTTCTTGAAACGACATGGAATGACGACTCTTGCTTACGACAACACCGTTACCTTGTCGAAAGAACGCTACGAATTCCCACTTCCCGATGCCGAGAAAGAATATGGCTGGACGGCATCTCACGATGCGCAAAACGGCGCAAACACCACTCATAACAACCCTTAAACCACGATGACAATGAAGAATAAGTTTGGATATGTATTTGCCGCGGCTTTTGGTTGCATGCTCTCTACTGCATGTAGCGAACAAACCGTGCCTACTTACGATGCAAATGGCGACGGCGTTTACTTTAGCTATGGCAATAAAGAGGCGCTTAACGCAACGGTTAACTTTGCCGACTCCATTCTCACTGCTCCCAAAGAGATTGGCGTTTCTTTGAAACTCAAACTCATGGGACGCGATAGCGACCATCCCAGAAAGGTGGTTCTCAAGTCAAGAGCCGTTGAAGGAGTGGCACAAGCCATGGTTGTTTGTCCGGAGGTTGTGTTTAAACCAGGCGAACACGAAAAACTGTGACGGTGTTGGCTCAACGTCCTTCTATCGTTGATTCTACTTTTCAAGCACAAGTTTACATTGATGCCAGCGACCCCGAATCACAAATTGGCGAAGGTATTAAGGATTTCCAAGCGTTCACCGTGCATGTGAAAGAAGCCTATTCTAAGCCTGCTCAATGGGATGGCATGGCCAGTTCGTATCTCGGAGACTGGACGGCTGATAAGATGAAGCTGATGGTAAAGGTTACAAAGCGTAACGATTTCTATAACGAACGCGACTATTATAAGTTTGTACAATGGAATCTTGCGGGCGTCGACAGCTTGCGCAAGGTGCAAAAGGCCTCGCCACAAACTGCCATAACGATAGCCATCCCCTTTACTAACGACAACGCTTACGAGAAGCCTTGGTATTGGTCCTCGCTACAAGATACTTATTTGGGCAACTATCAAAGTGGGGCTTTCGTGGGACTTTGCAACAGTATGGATATCACAACGGCCAACGAATATGCTCAATTGGGTGGAAACGAGGCCACGATGAGAAAACTAAACCTCAGTGCGGTGCACCTCATGATGCAGCGATACAACACCTTCTATCTTGATGGATGGCGTTCGGGCGATTCGTATAAGGGCAATTTTTACATTCCTATGATGGCTAATGCCAACTACGAACTCGTCGAGCCACAGCCCTGGAAAGACGAACAAGGTGGAAAGGCGTTGATAGAAAAGTACTACGGAACGTATTCTGCAGCCAAATATCGCTTTATGATTAGCGTTTGGCTCGAACATAAAGGGGACCGACTTTGTACTCAATCAGATGTTCCCCGTGATGAACGAGTGGGGAAATGTGCATTGGGATAGTTCAATTGGCGGTGAAGCTGCCATCAAGGCTTGCAACAAGTTGTTCCGCGAAAAACTTTCACACGGCTCTTATCCCTTCACTTTCCCTAACGTGCCTTAAGGCATTGAGGATAAGGCAAGGGGCGTTGGGTGCTCTGCTTTGATAGCATCGCCTGGCGCATGTCATATCATTAACGTTTAAATAATCCTAGAAATGACGAATAACATAACCATATTAGAGGTACGCAAGCACATGATAAGAGCTGCGCGAACCGCGCAAAGCGCTGTGAAGGCCGTTAAAACGGTGGTGTCATTTACTGAAACACCAACCCCCGCTGCCGCAATAGAGCAGGGCATGGCGCATCATTCCTTACCCCTTTCCACGTGGAAGAGGGTTGGAGGTAAGGCTGTTTGTTTCTTTGTACTAGCTGCAGGCTTGTTTACTGCTTGCTACGAAGACAAAGGTAACTATACGTATAACTTCGATAGCATGAATTCTATCGATACGCTTATATTCACTCCAGCCACGGTTGAGATGCTTACGGGGCAGACCATCGAGTTTACACAGCCTCTCACCGAAAGCGAAACGCATAAGCGAATCGAGGTGCAAGTACCCCAAACGCTACAATCAGGGCTCGACCAGTTAGACTTTACCTGGATTCGTTCTTATCAAAAGGGTAAGGAGACCATTTCTGATACGGTAAAGACGAAAGGCTATTTGGATGTGGAACTGCCTGTGGGAAAGACCACACGCTTTAATGTTCGCTTGCAGGTTTACGACCGCACCACTGGGCTTTCGCGCTATCAAAACTTTGCAGTAGCCACCCGCCCCATCTATAAAAACAGTCTTTTCTTCCTCCATGGCAAGCCTGGAAGCGTACTCTTGGGTAATGTTGAGAAGGTGGGAGCCGTTACCAATGTTCGTAGCGATGCTTATAAGCTTATTTATAAAGACGAGAAAAATCCCTTTGTCGATGCCTATAAGCTGATGTTTCATTATGGCTTGGTTGCCGAAGGACGAGATTTTGTGAAGAAATACAACTTCATTGTGTTCTCTAGTAAGGGCGTTGTGAAAACCTACGACCCATTTGGTATGACGCCACGTCTCACTGCTTATAAAGATTTTGTGGTGCCAATGAGTGCGCAAGGCACGTTCTTGCCCGACAAAATTGGTATGGAGGGCGACCCTTCTAATCAGTCCGACTTCTATTATATGCTTGGTAAAGACGGACGTTTCCTTACGGCGCGCACCATCCCTGCTTTCAAAACACCAGCCACCGAGGGTTCTGTGGCCAACTATAACGTTACAGCTTGTGCCATCTCGGCCAACAATTTTGTGTTCTGGGATGCACGCAACAATCGCTTCTTGTATGTTAACAAAGACGATGGTTATGGCATCTGGGCCGAACAACAGGCATATCAATCGCAACTAAACAATCCTGTGCTCGATGCCCATGTTGACTTCTCAGGACTTAAGGCTGCGCTATCGCCCGTTGGAAAGAAAGCTGTTTATGGCTTTATTCAATATCGCGAGAACTACGATAAGGCCACACCTTATTTTATTTCCGCGATAAGGATGCACCCAACTATTATCTCTATCAACTCACCTCTACGGCTGCCGAGAGCGATAAGGATAATGGTGGTAGTAGCGACGAACCTGCATACACCATCAAAGCAAAGAAATTGGAGGGCTTCACACCATCCATCTTGGCTACTGTGATGTACAACACGTGGTTCAGCACCAATTATGTTTTCTATGCAGATGGTGGTGACGTGGTGCGATACAACACCAATAACGGCGATAAAACTGTGCTCTATTCGGCTCCTGCTGGATATACCATCACTTGTATGAAGTTCCGTTCTGAAGACAACTTCCTTTATTCTTCCGACTTGGGTCGTTATCTCACCATCGGTATGAATAAAGGTGACAATGGTGCTATCGCCGAAATAAAACTCAATACGGCATCAGATGTTGACGAGTCTTTCGCGACGCTGTTCTACGACGCTGATAACGATGGACGAAAATTGGGTAATATTCTCGACTTCCAGTTTGTTCGCGAGTATTCTTATTCGTTGCCTATTAGATAGAAAAGTGATTGATGAGGCTGTGAATTGATGAGTTTATGCGTTAATGAATAGCTCACTAAACACAAAACGCGTTGATGGCAGGCTCATTAGTCCCAGGCCGAGTAGTCATTAGTTTCGCTCAATAGCAAAAAAAATCATAAATAACACCTCTAATTATGTATAAATTCTTCTTTACGGTATTGTTTTCGGTTCTTAGCACTTCGCTCTTTGCCCAAGCTTCTAGTAGCATTGAAGGCAAAATAGAGGGCATACCCGTAGGTAATTTGCAACTTCTTGTGCGCAATTCTGAAACTGGTTGGAATACCGTTTGCACCGTTCCATTCTCCAATGGACGCTTTTCCATGCCCAATATCAAAATCTCTGAGCCCATGCAAGCTCGTTTAGGTGTGGTGGGTTATCAAGGTGGTTTCTCGTTTTTTATCGAACCTGGTACCAGTTATAACGCTTTATTACGCGATGGCGAGGGATGGTTTATACATGGTAAGGGACTCCAAGACACCGATTTGGCTTATCAAGAGCGTTGCATGAGCATGATGAAAAGCTTATCTGCCTTACAAAATCGAGCCGATAGTCTTCGTAAAGCCTTGCGCTATGGTAGCGCAAGCCGTGTTAACGACACTATCGCACAAATGCGCAAAGCGCTCGAAAACGAACGTGCAGCCTTTCTCTCGGCCAACAACAACATTCTCTCGGCAGCCATTATGTTGCAAGATGCCGAAACCCAAGATGCGTCTTTGGAAGTGTCTAAACAACTTTATGCTCAACTGGGAGATAAGGCTAAGCAAAGTCGTTGCGGACAAATCTTGCAACAACGCATATTGCGTTTGCAGATGATAAGCAAGGGTAGCAAAGCGCCCGACTTTACTTTGCCCACTGCCGAGGGACGTAGTTTCACCCTCAGCAAAATGCCTGGTAAGGTTAAAATCGTTGATTTCTGGGCTTCGTGGTGCGGTCCGTGTAGGCTCAATAATCCCATTTTGCGACAGCTCTATGCCGATTATCATGCTGCAGGATTGGAGATTGTTAACGTGTCGCTCGATGAAAAACGCGACCGTTGGCTTGCTGCCGTTAAGCAAGATAAACTCACTTGGACACAAGTATCGTCGCTAAAGGGGTGGAAAGACGAAGTAGCAAAGCTATACAGTGTCACTGCCATTCCGGCTATATTTGTGCTCGACGCCAACAATAACATCTTGGCTACCGGCCTACATGGTGAAGACCTGCGTAAGTTTGTTACCAGATTGTTTGCCGAAGAGACTGAAAAGTAAGGGTATTATGTGATGGAGATAGCCTAGAGGCTGCTCACTGCGGTATCGCTTAGCTGCAAAAGCCTGTTTTCTCCATCATATCTGTGGTTTTAAAACAACAAAAAACAACATAACAAACAACATGAAAAAAGAAGTCCTCAGTGTGTTGCTGCTCTGTGCCTGCCCAGCGATGGCACAGCAAAGCAATAACTATGTGATAAAAGGAACAATGAGTGTCGACTCGTTGCGCTATACGCCCGAGCGCGTAAAGAAGGTGTATCTCACCCATGAAGTTCAGGGACAAGACATTGTTGTCGACTCTGCTGTGGTGCAAAATGGCCAATTTAGCTTCAAAGGTACTGCGCCTGGTGCTGTTGCTCCCTATCACATCACAGGTTTCGACAATGGCGCTGTGCAGCTGTTTCTTGAAGCGGGAGAAATCACCGTGCTACCTTTCGATGCACGTTTCCCCGTGGGTGCAAGGGTAAAAGGTACGCCCACCAACGATGCTTTATTTGCTTATCAAAAAGCAAACGATGCCAGTGTTGATGCTGCTAAGGTGCGAATGGACAAGGTTATCTCTAGTCTTCCACCCGAAAAACGTAACGACGAAAAGGCGTTCTTCCCTTATCAGCGTGCCACTTACTATGCCAATAGCTTGTCGCACCGCACGGCGGCCATGCGTTTCGTGGCTAGTCACCTCGACTCTCCCTTTGCATTATACATCATCAAGTACGACCTTTTTAGATTCTTTACACCACAAGTACTCGAAGAAACCTATCTCAACGCAGTTCCTGCTGATGTGCGCAAGCATCCTATGTATCGCGAACTAACCAACTTGGTACGGGCTGCCAACCTCGAAGTGGGCAAACCCGCACCCGATATTGATGGCCAAACACCCGATGATAAGCGCCTGGCCTTGTCAGACTTGCGTGGAAAATACGTGCTCATTGACTTCTGGGCATCGTGGTGTGCTCCATGTAGACGCGAGTTCCCCGTTATCAAGCAGGCTTTGGCCGAAACGCAAGGCAAAGTGCCTTTCGTGGTGTTGAGCTATTCTATTGATAGTAAAAAGAAAGAGTGGACCGACTGCATCGAGCGCAATGGCCTAAAGCATGCCAACTGGTTGCATATCTCTGCCTTGAAGGGTTGGGGCTCGCCTGCTGCTAAGTTGTATAATGTTGAGGCTGTTCCTCGCACTGTGCTCATCGGTCCCGATGGCAATATTGTGGCATTCGACCTACGTGGCGAACAGCTCATCGACGCTGTAAGAAAGCTGAAAAATGTTGATGCCAAGCAAGCCAATGGCTCAAAGGGGCAGAATATGATTAAGGCGGCTGTGATTAACGAGGCGCAAACCATCCCCGACAAACCGCTTTACGAGCAGTATGTGGCACTTGAACGTCAACGCGACAAACAAATTGCCGATGGTATTGCACAACTTCGAGCCACTAAAGGCGAAGCTTATCTCAATACGGCTGAAGGAAAAACAGATGTTGCCAGCATTCGCGGCATTGCCGAAATTTCGTGGATTGCCGAACGCTTGCAGTTCTTGCTCGACAACAATACTTCTGAATTGATGCCTATGCTTATGGAACGCGACATGCTACCACTGTTTAATAAAGAATATGGCCGCCAACTTTCGGCCTCTGTTGCACCACAGGCACAAGGTTCTGCCTACGCTCGTTCTCTAGAAAACAGTGTGCGTTCGCGCATGTTGATGCAGGGAAGCGATGTGCCCGATATTGCTTTGCCTTTGGCCAATGGCACTGTCAAACAACTTAGCAACAGCACAGGCAAATATGTGCTTTTAACGTTCTGGGCTTCGGGCAATGCCGATAGCCAACGCGAATTGGCTAAGCTAAAACAACTGTACGCCGATAGTCGCGCTTCGAAAGATAAGTTTGAGATGATAGGTTTCTCTCTCGACACCAACGCCAAAGAATGGAAAAAAACCGTTAAGTCGCTTGGTATTGAGGCTGCAGGATGGTTGCAAGCTTGCGACTTCAAGGGTGAAGCCTCGCCTTCGGTACGCCTTTCAACGTTGAACATGCACCAATGCACGTGCTTATCGACCCAGAAGGCAAAGCCATCTCGCTTACGCTTCAAGGCGATGAACTGGTGGCACGCGTTAAACAAATTCTCTCGGGCGACCTCTATTATCAGAAAGAAGAACCTAAGAAATAAAACTTCTTGCCCTGGTGCGAGCTTTGGCGCGCATCAGGGCTCTGTTTATACACCACACCATGTAAACGCTGGACTTGCGCAAACAAGTTCAGCGTTTTTCTTTTGTGGCTTATTTCTTCGTTTTTCCGAGCTCTGCCCTCGCATGGCCCAACCTCTTTGTTTTTCATTACGCCTTTATAAAGCTCATGATAAATGCTGTGAAAGCTGTTTTCAGCTCGCAATGGCCTATGGGGTGTTTGTAAACAGTGATGTTGATGATAACACGTTTTATACAGCATAACGAGCGGTAGAAGGCCTTGTTGTGCCTAATACACGCGCTTTTTCCGAATAAATGTATTACTTTTGCATGTGTGTTGCCCTTATTAAGGCCATACACAACCTAAAACGCAATATACATGATGCAGAACGACGAACAACAACAAATAGACGAACAGATGATGCGCAAGGCTTTGGCCGAGGCTCAGTTGGCTTTGCAAAAAGGCGAAGTGCCTATTGGGGCGGTTATTGCTTGTAAGGGTAGGGTGGTGGCGCGTGCGCATAACCTCACCGAAACGCTTTGCGACGTCACCGCACATGCCGAAATGCAGGCCATAACGGCTGCTGCCAATATGCTCGGAGGCAAATATTTGCCCGAATGCACACTCTATGTCACGGTCGAACCCTGTCCTATGTGTGCTGGCGCATGCGGATGGGCACAGTTGGGACGCATTGTTTATGGTGCGCGCGACGAGAAACGGGGTTACGAGCGTTTTGCTCCCAAGGTGCTACATGCTAAGGCCACGGTTACGGTTGGCGTGCTCGAGGATGAATGTAGCGATTTGATGAAAAACTTTTTTGCCGATTTGCGCAAGTAATTTTTCTCGTTTCTTGTGCTTGCTTAGCATTGTAAGTGTTCTTCGTGTTCGCCAATGCAAACTAATGTGCCGTGTAGCAATGCTCGCAAGCGTGTTGAAAGATGGGAACTTGTTGCTTGTCTTATTCTTTTTACGCAGTGCACCACTGCCTTCAAGAATAACACAAGCAATGTGCTCAATCATATATAATCACTAATGTCCCGTTAAAGTAGACTGATCGCTTTTTGAAATAGTTGAAATACAGTCTATTAAGCAGGCTTTTGAAATGAAACGGACTTGATTTTGTAACTTTGCAGTCAGATACAATTGACTGCTATGTTCCAAGATAAATACGTTTTTGCTCAACTTACCGCTTTTCTGAACAGGACTCAGTTTAACAACTACGTTCGCAAGTATGATGGCAATCGCTACGTGAAACACTTCACTTGTTGGAATCAACTGCTTGTAATGATGTTTGGTCAACTGAGTAATCGTGAGAGTCTTCGTGATTTGATTGTTGCTTTTGAAGCACATCGTTCCAAGCAATATCATCTTGGATTAGGTCGAGAACCCTATTGCCAAAACGACTCTTGCATCAGCTAATCAGAATCGTGATTACAGGATCTTCGAAGATTTCGCCTTCTACATGATGAAGGAGGCTTGCGAGAAACGGTCAACCAATCTTCTGGATATCCCTGGAAAGAAATATGCATTTGATTCAACGACCATTCCTCTATGCCTCTCAACATTTCCATGGGCAAGATTCAGGGCGAAGAAAGGCGGTATTAAAGCCCATGTCTTATATGACATTGAGGCTCAAGTTCCAGCCTTCTATACGGTGACCAGTGCATTAAAGCATGATTCAACAACAATGTCTTTAATTACTTATGAACCAAATGCTTACTACATATTCGACAGGGCTTATGACTCATTCAAAGAACTCTACAGAATACATCTAACGAATTCCTTTTATGTAGTCAGAGCCAAGACAAACTTGAAGTTTAAGGTTGTCAAATGGAAGAGGTGCATGCCGAAGAACGTGCTTACAGATGCCGAAGTGAGACTTACTGGTTATAGGTCGGAGAAGAAGTATCCTGAGTCTTTTAGACTCATTAGATATTATGATGAGGAAGAAGAACGTGAATTTACTTTTCTCACCAATGCCAAGCATCTCACTGCTCTTGAAATTGCGGAACTTTACAAGAAAAGATGGCTGGTCGAACTCTTCTTCAAATGGTTAAAACAGCATCTCAAGATTAAGAAATTCTGGGGCACTACGGAGAATGCTGTTCGCATCCAGATTGCTGCCGCCATCATAACCTATTGTCTCGTGGCTATTGTTCATCATGATATGAAACTGGAGCGCTCGACCTATGAGGTCTTACAAATCCTTAGCATATCACTTACGGACAAAACTCACTTGACCGACCTGTTCGATAAGACTAAATTCAACTATGTCAAAGAACTAGATTGTCCCCTCATTCCGGGGCTATTCGATTAATATTTAACTCGTCCCAATTTTAACGGGACACTAATGATATATAATATCTAAACAGCTCTAGCTCTAGCGATTGGGGTTAATTTATGGTGCTGGTTTTCGCAAAACAGCTTTCTTCCCTTTTTGTTAATTGGGTAATAAAATTTTACAAAACACATACTTTCGGCCACACCATTCTAGCGAAAATTTAGGCCAAAAACCTACATTTTACTTCCTTTTTAAACCCTCCGAATTTTATTTTTACATCAACTTTGAACGCAACAACTGCGTTTTGCACCATTTTACCTTTCTATTTTATTGCTGTCCGGTAAAACTTTTTGGGGAATATCTGTGTTAGTTAAAATAGATTTAACCTTATTATTTCTTAGAATTATCGGTTATTATAGGTCTTTTCTTATCAAAATAAGTGCATTCTATAATACTTTCAGTTTGAAACAGAAAACCAAGCCCCAGGATGGGTAAAACGGCTGCAATACCTATGGATAAAGAGATACAGAACTTTCTGTTTATTTTTACCGGACAGCAATATTTCTATTTTGTCGTTGACGCGCCATTTTTCATTGCCAAAAATACAGCATTTTGTCGCTAAAAAGCTACTTTTAAAGGTGTTTTTTACTCTAAACACGGGAGAAGTTTTGCATTGAGCATACCAAAACGTAGACAAATATGTGTAAAATGTACCATTTAGCCTTGCATTTTGCATGAGTTAGCCTTGCGTTTTCTATGAGTTAGCACTGCGTTTTGCATGAGTTAGCACTGCGTTTTGCATGAGTTAGCACTGCGTTTTGCTGCATTTAGCGTTGTGTTTTGCTGCAAATAGCATAAAATCTTATGCAAAACACGGTTAATTTCGTCGAAAATTCGTTTTTCAAGACGCGTTACTTAAGTTCTTTTTTCTCTTCAACAAACTCTCGCGAGAATCGATTATTTGCGAGCGAGTGGGCTGTTGATGAGAAAAAAGCCACTCATAATGTTAAAATTTATGTGAAATATTTTACATTTTGTAGATCCGCACAACTTAAATCCCCCAATAAAGCAAGGTTAAAAACATATAAGCCCACGATTGCACCCCACGAAAGCGTTAAGGTCGAAATAAGCTAGAACGCTATTTTCGTGGCGTGCGCGCAAATAAGGAGTCGCTGTTAGCCTAAGCCTAGTGTCTTAGTTCACGTCTAAGCCCATTTCTTGAGCCTTCTTTATTAAAAGTTGCATCAGCGGTTCGCGTTCGTTAGGCACGCGATTATCTAGCACAGCATCCTTCAGCGTTTGTTTAAGCGTGCCAACCTCGCGGCTCGGTCCTAGGTGAAATATCTCCATAATTTCGTTACCATCTATCACAGGTTGCAGCAAGCGTTTATAATCGCGCTCCTTGAGGTCGGCCAGTTTTTCGCGCACAATGCGGAAATTGTCTAAGAACCGTTGCTTCTTGTTATGGTTTTTGCTGGTGATGTCGGCCTCACAAAGCGTCATCAGGTCGTCTGTATCGTCGCCAGCATCGTTCATCAAGCGTCTCACAGCACTATCTGTAACATTGTCTTCGGCAATAACAATGGGGCGCATGTGCAGGTCAACCATTTTTTGCACATACTTCATCTTTGCATCAAGTGGCAGTTTCATGCGTCTAAACATGTCGGGTACCATCTTTGCGCCTATAAAGTTGTGATTATGGAAAGTCCACCCCGCTGCAGGGTCCCAGCGTTTAGTTTTGGCTTTACCCACATCGTGCAGCAAGGCCGCCCATCTAAGCCACAGGTTATCAGTGGTTCGGCAGATATTGTCTAGCACTTCGAGCGTGTGGTAGAAATTGTTTTTATGTGCCCGTCCGTTGCGAGTCTCCACATTATCCAGTCTAGTGAGTTCGGGAAAAAAATAAGTTGAAGCAGTCCGCAGCGGTGCAATTCCACAAACCCACGACTGGGTTGCGGCGTCATCATAATTTTGTTTAGTTCGTCGGCAATACGTTCGCCGCTAATAATTTTGATGCGTTCGGCATTTCGTGTAAGTGCATCAAACGTTTCGTCTTCGATAAAGAAGCGCAGTTGTGTGGCAAATCTCACACATCTCAGCATGCGCAGCGGGTCGTCAGAGAAAGTAATATCGGGGTCGAGCGGTGTGCGTATAATACCATCTTCAAGGTCGTATATCCCATCGAAGGGGTCGACCAGTTGTCCAAAGTTTTGGGCATTAAGGCAAACTGCCATGGCGTTGATGGTAAAGTCGCGTCGGTTTTGGTCGTCTTCCAGTGTGCCATTTTCCACGATAGGCTTACGCGAGTTGTGGCTATAACTTTCTTTTCGTGCACCCACAAACTCAATTTCATATCCTTTGAACTTCACTTGTGCCGTTCCAAAGTTACGAAACACCGATATGTGCGCTTTTTTCCCAAGTTTTTTACGCAGTGCGTCGGCCACTTGTATGCCACTGCCCACAACAACCACGTCTATATCATTAGACGGGCGTTCCAAAAATAGGTCGCGAACATATCCTCCCACCACATAGCAAGGCACGCCAAGAGCATCGGCAGCTTCGCCTATTTGGTGAAAAATGTCTTTATCGAGGAGTTCTGCCAGTTGGGCATTTGATAATATCTTCATTCTAAATACAAGTCTTTTTAATGGTGCAAAGTTACGCATAAAAGTTGATAGTTGCTTGTTGTGCATTATATTTTAGGAGGCTATGTTGTCAAGATGTGTTTCGCTGAAGCGGTGACAGGCAGGTTGTGGCTTAGCGAATACAAAATGAAGTGCAATTTGTAGAATAAATTTTAAAATACGCAAAGAAGGTTCGGCGGTTTCGCTTTTTATTATTACTTTTGTAAATTATGGTGCTTCAAGGGGCAATTTGGAGCGCATAAGGCGAAACGAGCGATGTTTGCCATTTGCGTATAAAATAACAATACCCCTAACTACATCAAAAGCCCATGAACCCAATAACCGATAACCCCCCAAAGGATGAGCTTAATGGCTTGTAAAACACTAGAAATGAAAAAGATATTTTTGTTTTTGGCCCTCGTTGCTGTAACAGCGAGCTGCCAAAAGAGCGAAGACGAGAAGGCTGCACCGCTGCTTGCTAAGATAGATAGCTTGTATAAGGCAGCACAATATCAGGATGTGTTCGACTCTATTAGTGCGTTGCGTGACCGTTTTCCGCGCGCCATCAATGCCCGAAAAACTGCATTGAGCCTTTGGCAAACAGCGTCGATGAAGTTGGCGCAGGTGGATATAGCTCGTACCGACTCGGCTTTGCAGGTGCAAGAGGAGGCATTAAAGGTCACAAACCTCACTTCTCAAAACAAGGCGCGATTGCTGGTTAAGCGCGATTCGTTGAAAATTCGTTATGAGGCTCTTTGCCAAATGGTGAAGGCTATTCAGAAAAAACAAGCGCAATGATGGCGCGCATGGCACGATAACTCGTGCCTTTTCTTTTGTCGTTTGCCGATAATTGTGTAATTTTGCAGAACTTAGGCTGCGTTCGGCAATGCAAAAGCCAGCTTTAATTGCGCTCACTTGCACTAAGTTTGCAGAACTTAGGCTGCGCTCGGCAATGCAAAAGCCTCGCGTGTTGAACAAGCAATGTGTTTAAGCACACCACGTATAATGGCCTAAAAACATAAGAACGATGGCACAACAAACAACAACAGAAGTACAGTTTGAAGACACGCTCAAGGAGTGTGCAGACCTTTTTGCGAGAAAACTGCACGACTATGGCGCGTCGTGGCGCATTCTAAGGGCCACATCGCTAACCGATCAGCTCCTGATTAAGGCCAAACGCATTCGCTCGCTCGAAATAAAACGAACGGCAATGGTGGATGAAGGCATTCGCCCCGAATTTATTGCTCTGGTGAATTATGGCATTGTGGGACTGATACAGTTGGAAAAAGGGTTTGCTGATGAAGTAGACCTAACACCTGAAGAGGCTCTAAACCTCTATAATCAGTATGCCAACGAGGCACTCAAACTGATGCTTAAGAAGAACCACGATTATGATGAGGCGTGGCGAATGATGCGGGTTAGTAGCTATACCGATCTTATACTCACCAAGTTGCAACGCATAAAAAGAAATGGAAGACCTTGAAGGAGGAACGCTGGTGAGCGAAGGTATTGATGCCAATTACATGGATATCATTAACTATGCTGTGTTTGGCGCATCAAGTTGAAAGAAAAATCAAACCGCTTGACGCACACACACGTGGCAAAAAAGCGGTTTTTCCATAAGGGATAACCAACAAGGCCTGTGACGTTAACAGGTACTCAGCATTTAGAAAGTGAACCGATTGATATATATACTTACCAATGTGTGCCGGCTGTTGCTGGCTGCCGTCTTCGTACTCTCGGGGTATGTCAAGGCCATCGACCCACTGGGCACACAATATAAGATTGACGACTATTTAACAGCCGTTGGACTTTCGGGCTACGTTTCTGAATGGATGACGCTCTTCACCGCCATTGTGTTGGCTGCAACAGAGTTTGCTTTGGGCATTTATATGCTCTTCGCCATACAGCGCAGATTGGTTTCGAAGCTGCTGATGGTGCTGATGAGCGTGATGACTCTCATCACATTGTGGGTGTATTTCTTTAACCCTGTGAAGGATTGTGGGTGTTTTGGCGATGCCATCCATCTCACCAACGGGCAGACTTTGGCCAAAAACATTGTGCTGTTGCTGGCTGCTGTGGTGGTGGCAAAATGGCCCTTACACATGGTAAGATTTGTTTCAAAGAGCAATCAATGGATTGTTACCAATTATACACTGCTCTTCATCATCGTGTCCAGTGCCTGGTGTCTCTACACTTTGCCCCTTTTCGACTTCCGACCCTATCATGTTGGGGCCGACCTACGCAAGGGAATGGAAATCCCTCCAGGTGCAAAACACCCCCAATTCGAAACAACCTTCGTACTTAGTAAAAACGGAGAGACACGCGAATTTACGTTAGAGAATTATCCAGACTCAACGTGGACCTTCGTAGATAGTAAGACCGTGCAGACCGAAGAGGGCTACGTGCCTCCTATTCACGACTTCTCTATCGAAGACCCTAACAATGGTGACAACATCACAACCGAGGTGTTAAACCGCAAAGGATACACTTTCTTGCTGATATCGCCATTCTTGGAACATGCAGACGATACCAATTTTGGCGCGATTGACCAGATTTATGAGTATGCCAAGCGACATAACGTGCCCATGATGTGCCTAACGGCAAGCGGAGACGCAGCAATTAGCCGTTGGCAAGACCTCACTGGGGCCGAATATCCTTTCTATATCACCGATGGCACCACGCTCAAAACAATGATAAGAAGCAACCCTGGGCTAATGCTGATTAAAGATGGCGTGGTGATTAATAAATGGAGTCATAACGCTCTGCCCCAACTAAAAAGGCTAGATGCACCGCTCGAGAAACAGAGTATTGGACAAATAGACCCCGCTAGCGTAACGGCACGCATCACCAAGGTGGTGCTTTGGTTTGTGCTCCCACTGTTCTTGCTCACCTTGGCCGACCGACTTTGGACGTGGACAAAATGGATTAAGAAACAAAGAAGACGCAATAAATTATATACACTGTTAAAGATAAAAAGAAGAAAAATGAGAAAAAAGATCGTAGCAGGTAACTGGAAAATGAACCTCAACCTGCAAGAAGGCCTGGCATTGGCAAAAGAAGTAAACGACGCTTTGGCAGCCGACAAACCCAATTGCGACGTGATTATCTGCACTCCTTTCATACACTTGGCTAGCGTGGCTGGTGTTTTGGATAGCCAACTCGTAGGACTGGGTGCCGAAAACTGCGCCGACAAAGAGCAAGGTGCATACACTGGCGAGGTTTCGGCCGAGATGGTGAAGAGCACTGGTGCACAATATGTAATACTTGGACACTCTGAACGTCGCGAATATTACAATGAAACACCCGAGATTTTGAAAGAAAAAGTGCTACTCGCACTAAAAAATGGTTTGAAGGTGATATTCTGCATTGGCGAAACTTTGGCCGAACGCGAAGCTAATAAACAAAACGAAGTGGTGAAAGCCGAACTCGAAGGCTCGGTGTTTAACCTCTCTGCAGAAGAGTTTGCTAACGTTATCGTGGCTTACGAACCTATCTGGGCCATCGGTACGGGTAAAACTGCTACTGCTGAACAAGCTGAAGAAATTCATGCTTTCATTCGTTCGGTTATCGCTGAGAAATATGGTAACGAGGTGGCTGAAAACACTTCTATCCTCTATGGCGGTAGTGCTAAACCCAGCAATGCACCCGAACTGTTTGCTAAACCTAATATCGACGGTGGTCTTATCGGCGGTGCTGCATTGAAATGCGCCGACTTTAAGGGTATTATCGACGCTTGGAAGAAATAACAAGCAATGAAACTTCTTGGCGGAGTGGCTCTTTCGGGTAACGAAAGCTTGCCTACAGGGCTGCTCCGCTATACTTAACATCCACTTCTCTAACGCGGAGTGCCTGCTTATATACCAAAACAAAACTTGGCTACACACAGCGCACGCCCCAACATCCATATCAATGAAACGTCTGGTAACGCTTATCACCATATTGGTTTGTACAACAATAGCAGTAGAGGCACAAACCTTTACCGACTATTTGCGCCGTCGCGACACCAAAACGCAAGGTGTTGTGACCGTCACACAGAGTGCCGCAATAGAACAATTGGTTAACGGCAAGGGTAACGCAGGGAAGTGGGCTAACCCAAATCCCAACGAACGAACAGCTACAACCGTAAACAACGGTTCAACTCTTAACGGTAAAACAACAACCGAAACAAACACCGCCTCGCGATTGCCCAACGACAAGCGTGAAACGGAACAAATGCATAAGAACGAAACCAATAAAAGGGAATCAACGCAAAAGAATAACGCCCTTGGCGATGATGGTGGAGACCTAAATACCCCCGTTATAGACACCCGAAAAAGGTGATGAAGGGCGGTTATAAGGTGGATGGCTACCGCGTGCAAGCCTATGCTGGCGGTAACTCGCGCGACGACAAAAACCGAGCGCAACAAGCTGGAAACCGGATTAAAGCTGCTTACCCCGACCAGCCTATCTATGTGCACTTTTATTCGCCAAGATGGATTTGCAGAGTGGGTAATTATCGCAGCATTGAAGAGGCCACTCGCATGCTCAACGCTATACAGGCGCTGGGGTATAAACAAGCGGTTATCGTGAAAGGAAAAATAACGGTGCAATATTAATATCAACGTTTTCGTTAAGCCAAATGAACAATGTCGAGCTTGCTCGTACATTGTCATGGCGAGAATTGGAAATCGCCAACACGGAGCTTTGGGCGAAGTGGAAAGGCAAAACGCACTTTTCAAGGAACGAAAAGAACATACACGAGCGAAACAATCAACAACGCCACAATACTAATCATGAACTTGGAACCAGAATACAGAGAAGGGCTTGACCAATTGGCCGCCCATTATAAAGAGGTGTTGGCCCTCTTGGGCGAAGACCCCACACGAGAAGGGCTTGAAAAAACACCTATGCGCGTGGCAAAAGCCATGCAGGTGCTTACTCGAGGCTATACACAAGACGCCAGAAAGGTGCTAACCGACGCTCTTTTTGAAGAGAAATACAACCAAATGGTTATCGTTAAAGACATCGATTTCTTCTCGATGTGCGAACACCATATGCTTCCCTTCTTCGGTAAAGTGCACGTTGCCTATATTCCTAACGGCTATATCACTGGCTTAAGCAAAATAGCACGTGTGGTAGACATCTTTAGTCATCGCCTACAAGTGCAGGAACGCATGACACAACAAATAAAAGACTGCATTCAAGACACACTTAAACCGCTTGGCGTGATGGTGGTGGTAGAGGCTAAACACCTTTGTATGCAGATGCGTGGCGTGGAAAAACAAAACTCGGTAACCACCACTAGCGACTTTAGTGTCGCCTTTAATCAGGCTAAAACACGTGAAGAGTTTATGAACTTGATACGCCCTAAATAACATTTTTTATAGGTATGAGATGCAAGAAAAACGCAAACATGCGTTTATCTCGTAGTTATAATCAACAATGAACAAAATGAAGAAAACATTTAAAATGGCTGCTTTTGCCCTCTGTGGCATGGCAATGATGTCGTTAACTGCTTGTCTTAATGGTGGTGACGAGGGACAAGAAATTAGGTATAAACAAATCTCTAATACCGAACGCGCGGTTATTATGAATGCCGTTAAAGGCAATTACACCGGCAAATTGTACTTCATAAAAAGCCACATTGAGAATAAATACGACTCGATTAATGTGGCTTGGACCATCACTGCTGATACTATGCTGGTGATAAATAGATTCCCCGTGAAGGCTGTTAGTGGATTAGTGCAAGCTGGAACCGAACTGCAAAACAAAATTTCTAAAGCAGATCCGGCTGAAGTGAAGATGAAAGTGCAGTTGCCTTCGTATCTGCTGGAAGATTATTACACGAAAGGATACTACCTCGCAAACCCTATTGCGGGCGAACCCATCGATGTGAAATGCGACGGCACCAACGGCAAACTTACCTTTGCGAACCATATCGAAACTGGAAATTTCCAAACTCAAAGGTTAAGCCAATTGTTGGAACAAAACAATGGCAAACAAGTTGTTCGTTTGCTTATCGAACGTATCACGCTTGATAACCAAACTTACGAAATTAAAATGCCCTTCTATCTTAAGGGCGATAAACAATAATCCTATATGAAGTTTATTTCTTGGAACGTTAACGGACTGCGTGCCGTAGTTGGAAAAGACTTTGAAAGCATATTCAAAATGCTAGATGCCGACTTCTTTTGTCTGCAAGAAACAAAAATGCAGGCCGGACAACTTGACTTGCAATTTGAAGGGTACGAGTCGTTTTGGAACTATGCCGACAAGAAAGGCTACTCTGGTACGGCTATTTATACTCGCCATAAACCGCTGAATGTTACTTACGGCATAGGTATTGACAAGCACGACCACGAGGGAAGAGTGATTACTTTGGAGATGAACAATTTCTTTTTGGTAACGGTTTACACACCTAATTCGCAAGACGAACTAAGAAGATTGGACTATCGTATGCAGTGGGAAGACGATTTTCAGGCCTACTTGCATAGCCTAGACCAAAAGAAACCCGTGATTGTTTGTGGCGATATGAACGTGGCACACCAGGAAATAGACTTGAAAAATCCGAAAACCAATAGGCGAAATGCTGGCTTTACCGACGAGGAACGACAAAAGATGACACAACTGTTGGATGCTGGATTTACAGATACCTTCCGCTGGAAATATCCCGAAGAGGTTACTTATAGCTGGTGGTCGTATAGGTTTAAGGCTCGCGAACGCAACACGGGGTGGCGCATTGACTATTTTCTCGTGTCGAACAGACTGCAACCCGAAGTGCTTGATGCCAAAATTCACACCGATGTGTTGGGGAGCGACCACTGTCCTGTAGAGCTGGAATTAAAGTAATAGGATGAATGTAAAACACCTCATTGCCAATCGTCGATTATTGCGAAAGGGCAATGAGGTGTTTTTTGTTTCTGCTTGTGAAGATTTTTCTGTTCTTTTCGTTCCTTGAAAAGTGCGTTTTGCCTTTCCACTTCGCCTAAAGCTCCGTGTTGGCGATTTCCAATTCTCGCCATGACAATGTACGAGCAAGCTCGACATTGTTCATTTGGCTTAACGAAAACGTTGGTTTAAACGCAAACGTTTGGTTTTTATTACATTGGTTGCTTCATGGGCATGCAAATTGCGGTTGCACGCTTTTTATCACGCCTGTGTTGGGCCAATACACTACTTGCGCATACTGATAGGGTTGCAAATCGTAGTAAAGTGCACGAGTAATATTATGTTCTTCTTTCGTGCTTCCGTTTTCTCTCTCCCAATAAATGTAGTAATTGGTTCGCTTTCTAGAAGTAGAAGTACTTAGTCCTATCTTACCTTGGTAAACCTTAACATCGTCTATAAAGACATCTCTCACTAAATTCACCGAAATGTAGCAAGCATATACACTGGCACCAATGCCCACTAATGCTCTTAAAATGCGCCAATAAAACTTATCTTTTTCCTTCAATGCAACTCTAAACAGGACAAATGCAGTAAAGAAACAAAACGCTGCGTAGCCCAGTTGTTGCACCAAACCCCAGTAACCGTAGGCGCCACTGCGAAATAGAAAGAACAAAGTTCCGAATACCGAAACGATTAGCAGTAGGGCGAGGACGATTTCTTTGAGTGTTCCGTCTTTATATTTCCTAGTCCAAAAGCCTCTTGTGTTGCTTTTCTCGTCTTCGTGATTATTCCACGAGTCTGCATTAGCGCCTTTCTTGCCTTGTATAGCGGCTCTTAACAATCCATCTTGAGCCAGAATAGAATGCCATTCTGCCGAGCCTACCACCACTAGTCGTTCGCCACGATGGTCGCGTAGGGTAATAGAGACGGGCTTGTCACCATCGTATCTCACTGTCCAGCTTCGTGTCACTTGGTCGTTGTCGTTAGGGCAATTGCTGTTCATCGTTTCGCTTTCCACGGCATCAACATATCGTTTGGCTTGTTCCAATGTTCCTACACCCAAACGATGTGCTGTGGCTACAGCCTCTAACTTGCGTCCTTGTTTTAATAGTTCTATGATTTGTTCTTTCATCGTGAGCTTTGATTAAACGTTTTCCCCAATTAACCTATTATAAAGTAGCTAGGGGTATTACTCCAATAGACATCGGTAATAATTGAAGAGGCGCTATAAAACCTGTCGTGGGGGAAGTGAAATGTCGCATTGGTGTATTAGCAGTGTTACAACAAGACACGCTATCATCCACCCGATGATATACGCATAGTTATATGTAGAGGTGTCTGTTGGCTTTCCGCTATAATAATTCATCACGCGTTCGTGTCGACCAGTCTTTACATAATACCTCCAAATGCCGACGAAAAGCGCTAAAAAGGATCCACATACATAAAGTATTGAGAGTTGTTTACCAAAAGGCAGCAAGTGTAGTTTATTCAATTTGTCTAACAATATAAGTAAAGGGAATAGTAAACCCATTGCTATTGCGCCTGCTCCGCTTACTTTTCTGTCGCCTCTATCATGGCTTCGTTCGCCTGCAAAGTATATTCTATCAATGATGTTAAAATGTGCCATAACGGTAAATTGGTAAGATTGTAAGACTCTAAAATCTTTGTATTCTAGTTGTATTTGTTTCTATGTGCTATAAAAGCCATTTCGGAGGAAAAGAAGAACTATATTTGGTAATTATAATTGCGATTACTAAGCCCACAGCAATTCCGCTGACAATATAGAAATAGTGGCATCCGCGAGTGTCTATTGCCTTGCTGCTATAGTAATTCATTACGCGTTCGTGTCGGCCACGCTTTATATATACTAACCAAACACAGAAATAAAGACCTCCTAAAGCTGCAAGTATGTAAAGGAGCGCGAACTTTTTATTAAAAGGTAGCATGTTTTGCTCATGCAATTTATTTAATAATGAAAAGAATGGAAGAGTTAAAACATAGACTATCGCACTTGGTCCGTTCATTCTCCTGAAACCTCCAAGGTCATAAAGACGTTCGCCCGCAAAGTATATTCTATCAATGATATTTAGAGGTATCATAATGAAGAAAAACAATGATGTGGTGCTATAAGCGGTTTATATGTAAGCTAGCGTGGTGTTATTGGTAAAAATGGTGGATTTCAATTGATGCTTTGTTCTATTTTCTCCACACAAAAAGGTTAAGACGCCAGCGCATACTGTTTAAAAAGCAAACAAACGCCACCCTTGTTTGGGGCAAGAGCAGCGTTTGTGTATGAATACGGAGTGTTTTCTCATCGCAAATGCTAGGTGTAACCATTGACACACCAGCTAATCGATGCAGAACACCGTTTAAATTATCCGTAAATAATCTTTCCGTTCTCGTCTTCGTAAGGACCAAGGTCCTTGCTGTATTGGTTCATGGCGCGCAGACTCATGCCCATGTTCGAAAAACCACCATCGTGGAAGAGTGTTTGCATAGTAACCTTACGAGTAAGGTCGCTAAAGAGCGTAACACAATAGTCGGCACATTCCAATGCAGAAGCGTTTCCAAGTGGCGACATTTTGTCGGCAAAGTCCATCATGTTGTCGATGTCCTTGATGCCCTTACCTGCTGTTGTGGGTGTAGGCGATTGCGAAATGGTGTTGATGCGCACGTTCTTTTCGCGTCCATAGATATAACCAAAGCTACGGGCGATGCTTTCTAGCAAGCTCTTTGCGTCGGCCATATCGTTGTAACCGAAGAATGTGCGATGCGAGGCAATGTATGTAAGTGCCACTACCGAACCATATTCGGCAATTGCGTCTACCTTTTTAGCGGCTTGCAGCATCTTGTGAAAAGAGATAGCCGAGATATCAAGAGTCTTGTTCAGCCAATTGTAGTCCAAATCATCGTATGTGCGACGCTTGCGCACGTTAGGGCTCATTCCAATAGAATGTAGCACAAAGTCGATTTTGCCACCCAATAGCTCTTGAGCTTGTACAAATACATTCTCAAGTTCTTCGTAGTTGGTGGCATCGGCAGCCACAACAGGGGCATTAATCTTCTTTGCCAGCGCGTCTAGTTCGCCCATGCGAAGGGCCATTTCGGTGTTGCTCAGCACAATGCTTGCACCTTCTTCGGCGCAGCGTTCTGCCACTTTCCATGCGATTGACATGTCGTTGAGCGCTCCAAAAATAACACCGCGCTTACCTTTTAATAAGTTGTATGACATAATTGTATTGATAATAATTCCCTGCAAAATTACGCTTTTTACGCTAGAATACCAAGAGAATGATGTGAAAAGGGCTTATAAGCCTTTTTACCCTTTCACCTTTTCTTCGCTCTTTCTCTGCGCAATACGTTTTGTAGTTCGAATACCACGTTGGGATTTTCTTTAGCTACGTTGTCTTTTTCGTATTCGCCCTTTGTCATATCGTAAAGCTGCGGAGCAGGATTATTACCCGTTTCAATCTTCGGACCCCACGAAATCATCTTCTCTCCATCGCTAGGCTCAATAAATTTCCATTGCGGAGTGCGCACCGAGAGTACGCGCGAGTTGCTTTGCTCGATAATCCAGGGGCGCCCCTCATTGCTCTTGCCCAAGAGATTTTCCATTCGGGCTTCGCTGTCGCTAGCTGCTCCCTTTGGCAATCGAGCACCAATAAGTTGGCCCAAAGACGCAAGCCAGTCTATTTGCGACATCAAAACATTGCTTTCCTGACCGCCCTTTATGCCCTTTTTCCACGATACGATTACGGGAACTGCTGTTCCACCTTCGAACGAACTATACTTGTTGCCTCTGAATGGGCCAGCGGGACTGTGCCCATTGAGTAGTTCTTCGGCTCTGTCGGCATAACCATCGTCAACCACAGGGCCATTATCGCTACTCAAAATAATGAGTGTGTTATCGGCCAATCCATATTGCTCTAAGGCTTTCATCAGTTGTCCAACACTCCAATCAAACTGCACAATGGCATCGCCACGATAGCCCATGGCATTTTTCCCACGGAAACGAGCGTGTGGAAAACGTGGAACATGCACATCGTTGGTGGCAAAATACATAAAGAAGGGGCGATGTTGGTTGTCGCGAATAAAGTTAATGGCGTGCGTAGTGATTGAGTCGGCTATGTTTTCGTCTTTCCAAAGCGCCTTTCCACCGCCCTTCATATAACCAATACGGCCAATTCCGTTAACAATACTCATATCATGCCCATGGCTCGACTTGAGGTTATAGAGCAGTTCGGGATGTGTTTTGCCAGTGGGCTCGCCCTCAAAAATTGCGCTTATAGCTCACTTCTATAGGTGCTGTGGGGTCGTAATTGGCCACGTGTCCGTTTTCGATAAACACGCAAGGAACACGGTCGCTCGTGGCTGCCATGATGTAACTATAGTCGAAACCCAAGTCGCCTGGGGCTGCTGGTAATTGTGCATTCCAGTCTTGTTCGCCTCCCTTGTCGCCCAATCCTAAGTGCCATTTGCCAATGGCGCATGTGGAATAGCCCACACTTTTAAACATGTCGGCAATGGTAAACTGCTCAGGACGAATAATCATACCTGCATTTCCTGGTGCGATGTCGGTGTCGGGGCGTCGCCAAGCATATTCGCCAGTGAGTAACGAGTAGCGCGAAGGTGTGCTTGTTGCAGCCACGGCATGAGCATTGGTAAAGCGGACTCCCTGACTTGCTAGGCGGTTTACATTGGGTGTTTCTACGTTTTTGGCGCCATAACATTGCAAGTCGCCATATCCCAAGTCGTCGGCATAAATGATTATGACGTTTGGACGGCGTGTGTCGTCGGCTCGATTGTTCTTCACCTGTTTAGCTTGTGCACCTACGGCCGTAAGCAATGCGGGAGCTAGGAGCACAGGATAGGTCTTCATTTTCTTCATCGTTTGCAGTATTGTTTGGTTATTTGTCGCTGCACGGGCTGTTCCGCTGGGCAACATAGTTTTGTTTATGCGCACTATGTGTTAGCGCGCGCGTTGTTAAATGTGGTTTTTAGTTTTTATGTTGTTGCATTAAGACTGGCAATGGGTGAGTTGGTGGGGCTTTAATGCCATCTTGAGAGGGGCGAAAATCCCCCACTTTACTACTTGTTACCATCGGTTTGCGCCCTTATACCTGTTGTTTAGAGCGACAAATGTTTTTGTCTTTACCTTAATTTTTGACAAAGGTACATTTTATTTGCGACAAGTCAAACTTTTTTCTTCGATAAATCGTGCGTTTTGCCATAGACAGCTGCTTGTAAACGGTTAGATTGTTGCATAGCATGGTCAGCGAATTTAAGGCCACATTGCCTTAAAACAACATCTTCTGTTTGCCATTTAAGGACAAACAGAAGATGAACGACACTCATAATTGAATGAATAGCGGAAGCAGAAACAGCGACAACACTTATCGCTTTTTTCTTTTTATCACAAGTAACACCAGCGAAACCACCAACACAAATCCTATTAAAGCAAATGCCCAGGTGTGTTTTTGGATAACACAAAAAGAGATACCCACATCTTTGGCCATTAATCTGTTGCCTGTGAGCTTGCAAAGCGAGGGAGGATAATCGGTGTTAAGAAAGGTGAGTTTGTAGTCGATGTTGAACATTGAAAGGGCAAGGAAATCGCTTTCGGCCTTTGTTACATCTTTCATGAGCGTATCGTTGTTGAGAATTTCTGAATACACGTCCGAGTGAAAGAAGTTTTTAAACCATTTAGCCCTGTCTGAATAGAGCGCCATGGGGTCGGCTTCTTTAGTGTATTCTTTCAAAAGCGAGTCGTGCAGGGCCACAAATTGCTCTTTGTCTATGGCTTTAGTGGCAATGAGCGAATAGTTTTTGAGAATGGTTTGATAAATCATTTCAAAGTCGTTGGCAACAACCCACTGGGTATATTTGTTTTTAAGGCGCTGTGTGATGTCGTCAATTTCAATACCATTGAGTCCGTTTACAAGGTTGTTTTTAGCACTTAGCCAAAAACCAATCTCGTCTTTAGTAAAATACTTGCTTATGGGGATGGGGAATTTGATGTGCTGTTGGGGGTAAACTTCTTCGTATCTGTACGTAGTACTAAACAACCCTCGCGAGCATGTGTAGGTTATTCGCGGTGTAATGCGCAGCGAACCAATATTAAAGGTTGTGGCTTTGGCCATGTCTTCCACCGACGCGAAGTTGCTTTTAGCATATACCACGATGGTATCTGTAGCCGAACGGCCTGCTTTTCTGCATTGTTCACTAAGTGTTTGGTAGGCTTTAAGTTTCACGGGGAATGCGTGCCGAAGACTGTTGCCCTTTATTCCCCACGACAATTGCCAACCTTTGTCCCATCTAAACATACTTTCATCTGCGTTGAACACACCACTAACCAACTGCGCCGAATCGAGTTGGAAAGACAATTCCCTGCTACATGTCCCATCTTCGTTAATAACCGTGGTTGCGCTTCCTTGGTACTTATTGCCACATGCAACCATAAATGCGGCAAGAAATGGGATAAGCCAACTATTTTTTGTTTTCATAAAAGTTTTGTTTTATAAGTTCATATCTGTTTTTTTTCAAATACTTGTTCTTGAAATACGCTTCATCGGTTTTTTGCGTGATATTTTTTTGCAAGTATATCAACGCCATATTGTTGTTTTGGGGCACAGCTCTAACACATTCGGCTATACCTAAGATTAAAGCCAACGATGCCGCAGAGGCGCAGAAACGAAGTGTAATAACGTGCAGGCGTTGTCGCTTTTGTTGTTTTATACGCGCCATTACACCGTTTATCATTTCGTCTGGATGCTCAAGAGAAGGTTGTCTTCCTTGCAGTCCTCTTATTAAATTGGAATATAGGACGTCATTCTTGTTCATAGCCTAGTTGTATTAGTTGTTGTTTAATCTGTTGTTTAGCAACATATAGGTTGCTCTTTATCTTGGTTGCATTCATATTGGTGATACGCTCGATGTCTTCAATTGGAAGGTTTTCTAGTACACGCAAGGTGAAAACAAGCTGTTGTTTAGGGCTTAGTTGTACAGCCAATACCTTAACAATAGACACCCATTCTGCATTCATGAGTTGCCGTTCGGGAGATGGGTTGGCGGCGTAAGCCTTGAATTTGCTTTCGTCTGACGGCATGGGTAGCTGTGGTTTACGACCTTTAAGTTTGTCTAGGCAAATGTTCGAGGCAATGGTATATATCCACGTAGAAAGCTTTCCTTTCTCCGGATTATACTTGTGCAAATTCAGCCAAACGTTAACGAAGGTGTCCTGGCAGGCGTCTTCCGCATCCCTTTCATCGCAAAGCATCTTTAGCGTTAGTGAGAAAACCATACTTTGATATTCTCTCACCAACCGTTGGAATGCTTCTTTGCTCCCTTCCCGGCACTGAACGACAATTTGATTCACTTCGTTTGGATTCATTTGTATTGTGTTGTCTTTACTGATTGTTACGATTAAAAAGATTGAAAGTCGAAAATAATTGAGAAAATGTGCGTTTGACATGTGTACTGTCATTATCATGTGTGCGCTGTGTCTGCTTTTTGTTCCCTTCGTTTGTTTATTTGACGCTTTGGGTATCACAAATTTAAGCGCGCTGTGTATCTATTGTGATACCTAATTTTGGGTCTAGGCGTGTAAGACGTCGCCAAACGAGAGGCGAGAGAAAAGCCAATACTTGACGAATAGTATATAAAAACACAAAAAGGATACCCTTACGAGTACCCTTTCTGTGATCCGCTTGGGGCTCGAACCCAAGACCCCAACATTAAAAGTGTTGTGCTCTACCAACTGAGCTAGCGGATCTTCCAACAAAGACGTTTTTGTTTTGCGAGTGCAAAGGTACAAACTTTTAGCGGAACTCACAAACAATTTGCGTGTTTTTTATCCACAAGTGCTCATTTTATTTGTTTTCTAGTGCTTTTTCGCTGGTTCTTGGGGTGTTTCGGGCACTTCTTCAATCGATTCTTTGGTAACATATCGTTGCCAATAGGCTATGATGAGGGTGGTGAGAGGCAGGGCGATGATAACTCCAATGAAGCCTAAAAGCGAACCCCAAACAGAGAGCGATAGGAGGATGATGGCAGGATTAAGGCCCATTGCCTTACCCATAACGCGTGGCGTTACCACCATGTCGGATATTATCTGAACCACTGCAAACACCAAAATGACCATTCCAAAGATAATCCAAAAGTTCTGTCCCGTGTCTGCCGCTTTTAAAAGAGCTAAGAATGCCGTGGGAATAAGGGCGAACGTGTGAAGGTAGGCACAAGGTTGAGCACGCCAATAAGGATGCCCATGCCGATGGCCATGGGGAAATCGATGATGGTGAAGCCGATGCAGAACATTATTCCCATGATGAGCGACACCAAACCCTGTCCGCGAATGTAATTGTTTAGCTCGCGCGAAGCATCCTCAGACAGGGTGTTCCAGAAGTTGCGATATTTCTTAGGGAATATTCTAACCCAGTTTTCTGTGAGGTATTCGTAATCGAGCAAAATGAAGAACATATATAATAAGGTGATAAACGATGCTACAACGCTTATCACCACGCTAGCCGTTTGTCCTAAAAAGTTGAACAATTTGGGCATGGCTGTGCGCACGGCATCGCTAAAGTCCTTGCTTTTCACAATGCGGTCGATGTCTTCTTGATGTTCGCGAAGCCAGTTTTGGATGTAAGATGAGAGGTCGCTCGAGCGTGTTGAACTGCCCAGATAGCGCGAAGCCAGTTCAGAAATCTTATCAAACTGCTCTATCATAGAGGGTACAATGAGTAGTCCAATGCCTGTAATCAAACCAACAAGCACCAATAACACCACTATAATAGATAGCGCGCGTACGCGTATGTGCAGGTATTTCTCGGTGAATTTCACCAATGGGTAAAGCAGATAAGCCAACAAGCAGGCTATAAAAAAAGGCAAAAGAACCTCGCTCATGCTGTTGGTTACAAAGTACACCGCTAATATTAGTAGTGCGCATAGTCCCCATCTCACCAGTTTGTCTAAGGTTATTTCTCTTCAAGCATTTCCTTTGTTTTATGTTAATATTATTGTGTGAACTCTTTTTATATCATTAATACGGCTATAAAGCCCACGAAGTGGCTCAAGAAGGGAAAAGGCATTGCATGTGGTGCACCCTTGTTGGTGCATTTAGCAGCCTCTTAAGCCCTCTTTAGTCCTCATTAGCTATCTTGTAGCTCCCGTTTAGGATTTCACCTCGTGCTTTGTTTTCTGGTAGCAATGCCTGCACAGCGGTTCGTATTCTTGCATTTCGCCAATCAGCACACGCCTTTCGCCTTCCACGATGCGATGACTAACGTAGGCCAGTGCTCCACATTTCACGCAGATGGCATGCACTTTGATTACGTGGTCGGCAATGGCGCAGAGAGCAGGCATAGGACCGAAGGGCACACCCTTAAAGTCCATGTCCAGACCTGCAACGATAACACGCACCCCACGGTTGGCCAATTGGTTGCAAACGCTCACAATACCCTCGTCCATAAATTGTGCTTCGTCTATTCCAACGACATCAATATCGGCCGAAAGCAACAATATTGCAGCCGATGAGTCTACGGGTGTGCAATGAATTGCGTTACGGTCGTGGCTCACAACATCATCTTCCGAATAGCGTGTGTCAATGGCAGGCTTAAATATTTCAACTCGCTGTTTGGCAAATACAGCACGCTTCATGCGCCGTATTAGCTCCTCTGTTTTGCCCGAAAACATCGAGCCACAAATCACTTCCACTCTTCCTTGGCGGTGGTTCTCGCCACTTACATTATCAATCATGATGATGCAAAAGTACAAAAAGACGTTTTAAAAATTGCAAACAAACACCTCTATTTTTTGCTACTAGGAATTTATATTACTAAATTTGCGTACAATATGGGCATCTTATACATTGTACCCACCCCTGTGGGTAATATGGAGGACATCACACTGCGAGCCATTCGAACCCTAAAAGAGGTTGATTTGGTGCTAGCTGAAGACACTCGAATAACGGGCGTCTTGTTAAAGCAGTTGGGGATTGAGGTGGCTCACCTGCAATCGCATCATAAGTTTAACGAGCATGGCACATCGGCTGGCATCGTTGAAAGACTTAAAGCAGGCCAAAACATCGCTCTTGTAAGCGATGCTGGTACGCCAGGCATAAGCGACCCTGGCTTTTTCTTGGCACGCGAAGCAGTTGCAGCAGGCATCACCGTTAACTGTTTGCCTGGGGCAACAGCATGCATCCCCGCCGTGGTTTCATCGGGCATGCCGTGCGATAGGTTTTGTTTCGAGGGCTTTATCCCTCAAAAAAAAGGACGAAAGACATATCTTGAGAGCCTGAAACACGAACAACGCACCATGATATTCTATGAGTCGCCACACAGATTGCTCAAAACACTAACACAATTGGCCGAGGTGCTTGAACCCGAAAGGCAAGTGTGCGTATGTAGAGAAATATCCAAAATACACGAAGAAAACGTGAGAGGAACATTGATAGAGGTGGCTAAACATTTCGAACAAACACCTCCACGTGGAGAAATCGTCATTGTTTTGGCTGGAATTAGTAGTAAAAAAGATAAAAAATCGAAAGGAGAAAAATTATGAAGAAACTTGTTATTGCATGTTTAGCAGTACTGTCTTTGGCAGCCTGCAACCAAGGTAAAACTAATGGAGAACCACAACTCAACGACTCTTTGCAGCAGATTATCCAACAAAGAGATAATCAGTTGAACGACATGATGGCTACCATGAACGAAATCCAAGACGGATTCCGTCAGATTAATGAAGCCGAAACCATGTGAATATCGCTAAAGACGGCGAAGGGGCTAATAAGTCGGAGCAGATTAAAGAGAACATCAAGTTTATCACTCAACGCATGGAAGAAAACCGTGCTTTGCTCAAAAAACTGCGCGCACAACTTGAAAAGAGCACATTTAAGGGTGCTGAACTCAAGAAAACTGTTGACAGACTGATGAAACAACTAGACGAAAAAGATCAGCAACTGCAACAACTACGTGCCGAACTTGATGCTAAGGACATTCACATTTCTGAACTTGATGAAAGAATTAACAACCTTAACACCCATGTTTCGAAACTGAGAACCGACAACACTGAGAAGGCTCAAACCATTAGCAACCAAGACAAACAACTGCACACTGCATGGTACGTCTTTGGTACGAAGAAGGAATTGAAGGAACAAGGTATCCTTGTTGATGGCAAAGTGTTACAAAGCAACTTCAACAAAGCCTACTTCACACGTGTTGACATCCGTACTTTGAACGAAATTAAATTCCAATCTAAGTCGGTTAGACTGCTCACCACTCACCCCTCTTCTAGCTATACGCTCGAAAGAGACTTCAACAAAGAGTATGTGCTTACCATCACCAACCCAGAATTATTCTGGAGCACCAGCAAATACTTTGTTGCTGTTGTGAAGTAAAAACATAAAGGTTGGTTCTTTAACGCTCTCTACCCAATGTGCAATTAGCTTGGCTAGCTAGGCTTTTTACGCCTTTGGTGTGACAAAAGGGTAGGGCAGGGGTATCAACAATAAGATAATTAAACCCACACAAGGGGGAGGATGCAACAAGCATTATGTTGCATCCTCCTTATTTTTTTGTGGTTTTTCGTCTCAATTGATTCATTACACTGATTACGAAAGATTTGTATTGTTCTTTCCCGTTCCTCGAAAAGTGCGTTTGCCTTTCCACTTCGCCCAAAGCTCCGTGTTGGCGATTTTCAATTCTCGCCATGACAATGTCCGAGCAAGCTCGACATTGTTCATTTGGCTTAACGAAAACGTTGTTTAAATTACTAATCATTGTCAAAGCAGCGCTCCATACAAAAGCACAAGTAACATAATGATAAATTTCTTTTCTTTACAAATTCAATCATTTTTATAATATTCAGAAAAAACTTCACCGGTATTTTCTTTCAATTCGAAACAAATCTACACACCATACATACCAACCTGTAAAACAAAACATCACCCTCTTAAACAAATAAAATTTAAAAAAAAGGCGCAAAGTGTTGCATATATTATCTAAAATAACTATTTTCGCAATCGCATAGCATTTGTGCATGCATAATTGGAAATTAGTAGGATTTATCCAAGGTGAATGTTATGAAATAGCGCAGACATACACCTCTGCCATTTAAAGATTAGCGAATACACCTTAACTAAAAACCAACAACTACCTATTTTGACATCGAGTGCTTATTTCCTGGGCATCGAGACGACAGATCACACGCGCCAATCAGCCTAAAAAAGCGCAACCTTCTTGACTACATTTCCTGCCAAGGCTTCCAGTTTTAACCTTAGGTAGAGTAAAAGAGAGTAATCATTTTAAAAAGACGAACAACCTATGAACTGTTATCAATCACCTTGCGAAGCAAGCGCTTCGCCTTTACACGCATCTGGGCAAAAGCCCCCTGCCTATATTTTTGGCTAATATAACAGCAGCCAAAAGCTCGCCAACATCCACAACGGATGCAAAAGAATCTTCACACCCCTATAGCATTATCAGCCTTAACAGGATTTATTGCCATTGGTTGTGACGTCCCCTTTGTTTCCCAGTTGTTGCATCTGGCACTTTTCTAAACAATTTCGGCAAGCCCATAAAGCATCTTCACAAAACATATGTTGCTTTAGAGCATGCCAATTATAAACCCTTACAAACACAAACACCTATGAAGAGACAACTATTATTGTTGTTGGCCTTGCTGTTTGCTCAATTGGCACAGCGTTGGCACAGAAAGTTATTCACGGAACAGTGATTTCTAAAGACGACAGCGAACCCATTATGGGTGCCACAGTACGCGTTGTGGGACACAATGTGGGGGCTGCAACCAACCTCGATGGTAAGTTTACAATCAACCTCCCGGCTGGAGCAACCAAGTTGTCGGTATCGTATGTGGGCATGCACACGCAAGAAGTGGAAGCTCGCGACGGTATGACCGTGCAAATGATTAGTTCGGCCAAGGCCATAGACGAGATTATTGTAGTGGCCTATGGCACAGCTAAAAAATCGTCGTTCACAGGTTCTGCCGTGTCCGTAGATGCCAGTAAGATAGACAAGATACAAGCTGCCGATGCCTCAAAAGCACTCGAAGGAACAGTGGCTGGTATCTCGGTTACCAGTTCTTCTGGTCGTGCCGGAACGTCTAACACCATCCGCATCCGCGGTATTGGCTCGCTCAACGCTTCTAGTTCACCGCTTATCATCCTAGATGGCGCACCCTACGACTACGAAATCAATTCGATTAACGCTAAGGATATCGAAAGCATCAACGTGCTTAAAGATGCTGCCTCGGCTGCTTTATATGGCGCGCGTGGCGCCAATGGTGTTATCCTTATCACCACTAAGAGCGGACAAAAGGGCAAATTGAGCATTTCTTTCGATGCACGTATTGGTACTAATCGTCGCGGTGTTCCTGAATACGACATTCTGCAAGACCCAGGCACATATTACCAACTGGCATGGGAAGCTCTGAGAAACGCTGGCGCTTACAGGCGAACACCTGTTTCCAACCCAGGAGAATGGGCTTCAAAGAACCTCATTGATAAGCTTGGCTACAATATTTATAATGTAGCCGACAACCAAGTGGTTGATGCCAACGGAAACCTTACATCTGCTAAATTAAATACGCTGATGCCGATTCGTTTAACGATTGGACGAGCCATTTGCTCGAACCACAAACCCGACAAGAGTACAACCTTAGCATGTCGAAAGGCACTGACAACTCTCGCGTGTACTTCTCTTTGGGCTATCTAGACGACAAAGGCTTTAACCGCAACACGGGTTTCAAACGCCTTTCTAGTCGTTTGGCTTATGATTCTCAACTAACCAATTGGCTAAGAATATCTGCTTCTTCGCAATTGTCTAGAACCGAAACGCAAACAGGTCAAATGAAGAAACCAACTTATCTAATCCTTTCCAATGGACTCGCATGATTGCGCCCATCTATCCCGTGTACATGCACAACAATGATGGCAGCATTGCAAAAGACAGACACGGCAACTTACTCTACGACGACTCGGTTGGCCGTATCTACGCTGGCGGTATGAACCTTATTAAGCAGCTAGAGCTGAACAAAGAGGAAGACAACCAGTTCTATTTAACGCAGAATTTCCGCGCCGATGTTAAGCTGCCCGCTGGATTTAGCTTTAACACCACTGCTACTTTTAGTGGCAACTGGTCACGGTGGACCGAATTTTTCAGTCCACTTGTAGGCGATGGACAAGCTTATGGCGGTATCCTGCGTAAGCAATCAAGCGAAACATACACACTCAACTGGAACCAAATTCTTAACTGGGACAAAACATTCAACCTCATCACGCTGCACGGTATGTTGGGTCACGAGTATTATATGATGAAGTCGCACTACCTATATGGCAAAGCACAAGCCTCATCGACCCCGCTTCTATGGAGTTCTTTGCTGCAGCTAAGGTAACAGAACTAACTTCAAACCCTAAAGACTACATGGTTGAAGGTTATTTCGGACAGTTTACTGCCGACTACGACAATCGTTATTATGCTTCGCTATCATTGCGTTTCGACGGCTCATCGGTGTTCCACAAAGATCATCGCTGGGGTACATTCTGGAGTGTTGGTGCATCATGGCGCATAAACCAAGAAAACTTTATGAAAGAAATTAAGTGGATAGACAACTTGAAACTACGTGCTAGCTATGGCGTTCAAGGCAACGACTACTTGCTTTTACCAGGTTCTGTCTATCGTGCCTACACGCCTTACACCAACCTTTACAGCATAGGCACCGATGGTACATCGGGTAACTACGGGCCTAAATATAAAGGTAACAAAGAGATTACTTGGGAAAAGAACCATAACTTCGACGTGGGCGTTGAATTCTCACTTTGGAATGGAAAACTTGCGGGCGAACTCGACTTCTTCAATCGTCGCACCACCGACATGCTTTTCAACCTTCCCATCCCCTCAACAACAGGCTTTACCACAAACCCTGTTAACTTTGGAAAGATGGATAATACGGGCTTCGAGTTCTCACTCTCGTCTAACGTGTACACCAGCAAACACATAAATGTTACCCTCACAGCTAACGGCACGCACTATAAAAATAAAATTAAGGAACTGCCCGAACAATTCAGACAAGATGGTATCGTATCTGGTTATCGTCTGATAAAGGAGGGTGGAAGCATCTACGACTATTATATGATTAAGTACGCAGGTGTTAATCCCGAAAACGGCGATGCCCTTTACTACCTGTGGGACGATGCATCTAAGTCGTTTGTTGCCAAAGGTAGCAAAGAATACAGCACAGCCAACATCAACAAACAATACATTGGCACAGCCATTCCCAAACTAGCTGGTGGCTTCGGACTAGTTGCCAGTGCCTACGGCTTCGACTTCTCAATGCAATTCTCTTACCACATTGGTGGCAAATTCATTGATGGCGGCTACATGGACCTTATGTCGGCCGGTACACCTGGTACCAACTGGCACAAAGATATCCTCAACCGTTGGACAAAGATAACCGCAACACCGATGTACCACGCGTAGAATTCGACAACCAATCCATTGTACAAGATTGTGACCGCTTTATTTCGGATGCAACTTACCTCTCGCTTAACAACCTTACGCTGGGTTACACCCTACCCTCGCAATGGATTAAGAAAGCAGGTTTGCAGTCGGTACGCCTTTACTTTGCAGGCGAAAACCTCGGTTTGTTCTCAAAGAGAAAGGGACTAGACCCACGTACCTCTATATCAGGAACTCAGAACTACAGCGTAAATAGCGCCATCCGCACACTTTCGTTCGGACTTAGTGTATCGCTATAACCACGCATAAGTGTTTCTTCAAGTAAGTACATCAACATCTTAAAACGAAAAAACAATGAACAAATATATTAGTACACTTGCGCTTTGCTCTATTCTAGGGCTCGCAACAGGATGTAAGCTGGAAGCTGGAAGCGGCCAGTACATTTCGCAAGAAAGACACAACGAGATGCTTGGCGAAGAAGATGTTAAGCCAGGTATTGCTAAGGCTGCGCTCTCAAAAACATACGTTATGTTTCAAGAGTATAACACCAGTCATGATGATGGAGGACTAAAAGCTTTCCATCTCTTCACCGACTTGATGTGCGAGGATGTGGCATACACCAACACTTCGTGGTTCAAGTTCGACTACCAGATAGGAAATAGCGAGGCTAACTATCGTCGCACACGCACGATGTGGCGCTTGTTCTATAAAATAGTGTCTAACGTAAACCTCTATCTCGAAACCTATTATAAGGAGGCTTCTACCGATTCGGCCTACCTTAAGGGCAAGGCAGAACCACTTGCTTTGCGCGGAATTGTGTTCTTCCACCTTGTTAACATGTATCAACACACCTATAAGGGACACGAGTCTCTGCCGGGTATACCCCTGGTACTTACCACTTCGCCCACCGACAAGCCGGCACGTGCAACGGTAGAAGATACCTATAAGCAAATTATCAAAGACCTCACGCCCATGGCAACCTACGGGCGAGAGACAGCCGACAAAACAGACGTCGACAAATTTGTGGCTGCTGCTTACCTAGCTAAGGTGTATGCACAAATGGAAGACTGGGCCAACTGCGAGAAATTTGCTGCCATTGCCAAAATGGGCGGTAACGATATGATTTCCGAACCTGGCAGGTCGTGGGCTATTAAGGGCACAGCCGACATCCTATGGGGTGCCGATGTAACCTCGGCCAACTCTGCATTATGGGCCTCTTATTGGAGTCACGTAGACCAATTCCTTACTAGAGGCTACGCTGCTGGTGGACATAAGAAGTTTATTCACAATGCACTCTACGCAAAAATCCCTGCTACCGACAGCCGTCGCAAACTGTGGGTGAACCTCACCGACTATCCAGACATTGCCCAAAAAATTAAACGTCAAGCTAAAAACAAGGAAGTTGAAATGGAAGATTTCGACCAATTGAAGTTTATTGCTGGCGAAGATGGTATGGAACAAGACTATTGTTTCATCCGTGTTCAAGACCCAATACTGCTCGAAATAGAAGCACAGATTGAACAAAACAAGCTTACGCAAGCTGCTGCCAACCTCAATGCCTTTGCACAAAAGCGCGACCCGGCATTCGTTGCAGCCACCACACAAGCCGACCTACGTGAGCAAGTGCGCTTCCAAGACGCATCGAGCTATGGTTCGAAGGAACAAACTGGTTTGACATGAAACGTTGGAAGCTCACCATCAACCGCGATGTGCCTAACACCAACCACCCCGTGGTGTTCACAATGGCAACCGACGACAATAAGTTCTACCACATGTTACCCATTTCGGAACTTGAGTCTAACCCCAACTTAACGCAGAACCCAAGGTAACAATTGTCATTATGGTTGTGCTTACTGCTGTTGTGTGGCTTACATCCAGCGCCTTAACGTGTCTTCCACACGCAATGGCAAGCCCGCACTAAAGCCTCCGCTCGCACTAAGTTAATGAGATTAGGCGCTAGCCAAACACGCAAAACAGAATATGTGCATGCAATTAGGCTTAACATATAACAACCAAGAGACAACCCGAGGCACATTTTAACGAAAACAGCAATGGTAAGCAGCTAGCTAACCATTGCTGTTTTTGCGTTTATTTGTTATTATCATGCTCACTGCTAAAAGTTTAGAAACTGCCAATATGGTGCTCTTATTGCCATTAAGTGTCCTCCTGCACGTCATAATTGCATTTCAGCAGGCTGTCTTTAAAGTTACCTATCCGGCTAAAATGCCCTACAGGTCTGAACAATGGGCTAAAGAGGGAGAGTTAATTCTTAGTAAAGAAAACAGTAACGCCTTTTAACCCAAATTGGTCATTAGAGCCTAAACAGATTTTGTTGTATTATTGAGCAGATTGCCCATCTTTGTAACGCAGGCGTAGTGGGTTACATCAAGTTGCAAAGACATACAAGAGGCCGACAAGAAAATAAAAGATGTTAGGAAACAACACAAATACAAGAATTCTGGAAACATTGTGGTATAATGATCGATTTGGGGTTAATAGGCATCATGGATAGAAAATCATGCAGATTAAAAGTGTACCATACAGCAATAGCATCAAAACAACAAATGATAAGAGGGTGTGTCAACATAACTTGGCACACCCTCTTTTGTTTTACCATCATCTTCCTTGTCAATAGGTGCAACACCCAACAAGAGATAAAGGTGGAACATTAGCTCATTCCTTCAATACTAAGAGTTGTTACGCATCAACCATTCTAGTTAATCGGAACCCTTATAATAAAGCTTCTCCATATAGGCGATTCGTCAAAAGAAGCTGATCCACAATTGAGCAGAATGAGTTCGGCGTGTGGCATGCCATCAAAAGAATAACGCTTAGTAGACGGCATTCTCTTAAACCTTGCAAAAAAACATATTTCAAGCTGTTACAACCATAAAATATATCTTCGCCAATCTCCTTCAGGCTTTGAGGAAAAATTAGTTTCCTTTAATTGAGAACACTCCTTAAAAAAATCTGTCTCCAATAGATGTAACACCTTCAGGAATTACCACCTCTTCCATATTGTTTCTCGCAAAAGCATCTTTGCTTATTTCCTTAATCTTTGGAGGAATAACTAATGTTTTAATTTGCAATTTACACCCACTAAATGCGCCAAAACCAATTTCCTCCAAACTATCACTAAGCGAAAAGGTCATCAGTCCGTTACAAGCACAAAAAGCACAATTCCCAATCTTGCGTAGATTTGGAGGACATATAAAGCTTCTAAGTGATAAACAATTACGGTATTTACAACCGATTATTACTCAATATTTTATAGATAATAAGTCAGAAATATGGTTGTTATTTTTAATTGCACATTCTAAAAGGTGAAGATTTAACGCTTTTATTGATTATTAACTCAAAAAGGACATCAACTTGGGTCGTTTCTTCTCTTTTCCTTGCTATTCGTTTCCGATATTCCACTTTTGTTTTGGTCTATCTCATATGTACTGCAAAGGTATTGATTTTTGTTTGATATTGCTCCTTGCTTGCTCCTTGTCGTAGATTAATTTTCACACAGGAATTTTTGTTCTCTTTCTATAGGGGCTTGAAACAATCCATTTATTGGAAACAATTAAAGACGGAGCTGGTTTGCCCCAGTGCTTTTTAAGAAACAGGGCAATTATTTTATCTCCACAAAGGCTCTTGTTCCCAATTATGAGGAAAGCCTAATAAACGAGTTCTTACTGATGGGTATTTCGATAAAAGCTGCTTGAAATCTGCAACAAAAGTGTTGCCCATAGAAATGGAGTTAAGCCAATACACCACATAGCAGAGTTGCGGATAAAGTGTTTGTTCACGGAACGAGAAATCCGTAATCCATGTGTTTGGCATACGCATAGGCATCATTGGCTTGACAGGAAAGACCCGATTTGACAGTCTTGAATGATGGGCGCAGCAATTACGAAGTACGGGTCTGGGTACGGATTAAAAGGCTAAGTGATTATTTCCAGTCATTTAGCCTTTTTAATTATCTAATTTTTCCCCACATTTTCCCCACAGCTGTCTATTTATATATTTTTAGAAACATAGGCCATTGGCCATATTTTTCCGTAAAGTTATGTACCTTTGTCGGCAAATAAAGATATTCTCGTCAAACAAATATAAATAATATAAACATGGAAAAAAACAGAAAAAAACAAATCGTAGTTTTGAGTATAGCTTTAGTTTGCATTTTCATCTTGGTATTTTCATTGTTCCATAAATCAGCGACAAAAGATAGCGCAAATCCTCCTTTAACAAATGTTTTGACTGATAGCATTTCTCAAATTGTCTCAGCTTGTCCTGGCGAAATTGGTGTGGCGGTTATTGTTAATAACAGAGATACGGTTAAGGTCAATAATAAGAGTGTTTATCCTATGATGAGTGTGTTTAAGGTTCATCAGGCATTAGCTCTTTGTAATGACTTTGACAATAAAGGAATTTCACTTGATACCTTAGTAAATATAAATAGGGATAAACTTGACCCAAAGACTTGGAGTCCTATGCTGAAAGATTATTCAGGGCCAGTCATATCATTGACAGTGAGAGATTTGCTGCGTTATACTCTTACTCAGAGTGACAACAATGCAAGCAACCTTATGTTTAAGGATATGGTTAATGTCGCTCAAACAGATAGTTTTATAGCCACACTCATTCCTCGTTCAAGTTTTCAGATAGCTTATACGGAAGAGGAAATGTCGGCTGACCATAACAAGGCTTACTCTAACTATACATCTCCTCTTGGTGCTGCAATGTTGATGAATCGTTTGTTTACTGAAGGTCTTATCGATGATGAGAAACAAAGTTTCATTAAGAATACGTTAAAAAGAATGCAAAACAGGTGTAGATAGGATAGCAGCTCCACTTCTTGATAAAGAAGGGGTTGTTATAGCGCATAAGACAGGTTCAGGTTATGTTAATGAAAAATGGTGTTCTTGCAGCTCACAATGATGTTGCCTATATATGTCTGCCTAATAATATCAGTTATACCTTAGCGGTATTTGTTAAGGATTTCAAGGAAATGAATCACAAGCGTCACAATATGTTGCGCATATATCAGCTGTAGTATATTCTTTATTAATGCAAACTTCAGTAAAAATCTTAAACTGCACTTGCTTTGATAATTAATGATAAACAATCTAAAAAGCACTCTAATCGTTATCGGAGTGCTTTTTAGATTACTAATCAAATTGCTTCTATTATAATTTGAATCCTCTACTTTTTTTCTTTCTTCCTGTTGCGGCACTCTTGCTCCATATCTAAGCCTGTGCCATTGCTCCCTGAACCAGTCGGCAATCGGCTTCCTGTTTATTGTCAGGTTCAGCCTGCTTTCATCGTCAGGGTCATTTTCCACCCTTAAAATATCATCCTTTATATCAAAGTTCCGCCTGTGTTGCTCGGAATAGATTTTACCGCTACATTTCAGGGCTTCTTTTTTGACTATAAGACTTTCAGTCATTTCTTTAGAGAATCCCAGCATGGCACAAAACTTTTCCATGCGCAGCATTTCCCTGAACATCGGAAACCACCTGAAAGCCTTGTCTATGATTCTGGCGAGCCGTGACAGTTCTTTTTCTTTCATGTCAAGTTCCTGCCTGTGCATTTCTCTGAGATTGTGGATTTGCGTATCATGCTGTTTCTGCATCTGCTGTACTTGGCTCTGCAATTTTTCAATATTGGTGTTCCGTTTTGAAACCTCGTCTTGCAGTTTTTCGTTGGCACGTTCCAGTTCTTTCAGTTTTCCACTCCCGAAAAGAGAAGCAACTCCACTAGTTATGGCTGTCGCTGCCGTGGTGGCTGTCTTCTTTAACTTGTCAGTGCGTATTTCTGATTTCACCTGTTTCAGTTCCTGCTCGGCAAGATTTATCTGTTCTTCTTTGTGCCGTTTGGCTGCATCCATGCGTTGCAGTTCAGCTTTCTGCTTCTCAATGATAAAGTCGTTCCGTTCCAGATGCTCCTTACCAGTGACAGCCTTTGACTGCCCGCGTTCCATCAGCAGGATGTCGGATGCAAGGGTCTGCATCTGCATCATGTCATCGTCATTGAGCTTTCGGCTCTTTCCTGTTTCGTGGTTCATCCAGTCGAAAACGATATGGGCATGATAGTTCGGCTTGAACCATCTGTCCCCGACTTTGAAGCTTTCCCTGTCTTCCGCTTCCGGCTGACCGTTCAGCCAATGCCCTTCATCCTTGTGCAGGAAGATTTGCAGCGGTGTGATTCCCCAGCGTCTTTGACACTCCTCACCGAATTTACGCACGTCTGCCAGTGTGGTGTCCGACCTGACAAGCAGCACTCCTTCACGTATGGGGGAGCATCCCGCAATCTTGACTATTTTACCGTTCTTGCCTTTGCGTTCACGCTCCTTTTCCTGCATGGCACGTCCGGTCTTTTCCTTTACCATCTGTCTGATATTGTCATAATGCATCCGCAAATCCGGACTGCCGAAGTCGGGATTTATCCACTGTTCGTTATCGGTGGATAGTTCAGGAACGACATAGATTCTGGACTCTCCGATGTGGCGCATGTATTCGGCAGTCCTCCTGTTGTGAGCCTCGCTCGATGCGATGTTGCAGGGCTTGATATGTATGCTTGATTTTGTTGCCATAGATACTTGTTTTTTGGGTTTGTACTTTATTGTTTGCTTTTCCGCTGTCCGTAAACGCATGGGGTTCTTAGGGGTGCAACCCATAAGCGGAGATTGCAAAGAGAGGGTCACTCTTTGCTCTGGGTTCTCAGGGGAGAAACGCCCTGAGTGGGTCATTAGGGTAAAACCCTAATCCCCTCGGGAGAGCCCACAACTACGTAAGCGGAGCGTGTAGTTATAGTGGGCTATATCAATGGCAAGCCATTGTCTGCAAACTCCAGCCTACGGCTTCCGCTCTCCTCCGTCAGGGAGGTTTTTCATCATCGTTGCCGATTGGAGATGCACCGACCAGCACAAGGTCTAAATCGTCTATCAGTTTTTGCAGGACGGGATTCTTCTCTATCATCCGCTGGAGGATTCTCTCAGCCTCGACCAAGTGGTTGGCTGTACTCATCACCTGCCCTCCCGTATCTGAAAGATAATCCAATCGGCTATGTCGATATGGGCTTCTTTTTGTTTCGGGGTGGCATTCCTTTCGATGATGTCCGAAACCACCACCTTACAAAAGTACATGCTCTCGGCTCGCTGTTTCCACTCGGCATAAGCATCGGCATCGGGAAAGAGAAGCACGGTTCGCCCTGACAGTACACGGAGTTTCTCTTCTCTCATCTGACTCTTACCACCCGTAGCCAGCCATACATAATCGGGGAAGATAGCAGAACCGATAACGGCACTCTTCTCGGATTCCACCAAGACCACCACCTTGTCGGGATGCGTTTTCAACAAGTGTTCCCCGAAAAGGCATTGGGATAGTTGCCAATCCTCTGCCAACACACGCTGCTTTTTCAATATGCTGTGTATCCAGTTCACTGCCGATGTCTGTCCTCCCTTGATACGGTGTCCGTCTTCGGGATTGTACTGCATCACCTTTCCCGTGCGTACCTTGCCCGTCCTGTCTATCTGCCAAAAGATAACAGAGCCGTCACGGGTAGCCCCCAAACGGTATTCCTCCAACAACCGCTTCAACACCTCTTTCGCCTTGTCGCCATAGTAGGAAGTAAGGAGTGTGAAGAGGAAACGGAAGAAATTGCTACGCTCGCTTTGCGACTTCTCCACATAGTGAGGGGGAATATAGCCGATGGCTGTCGGCTTACTTTTGCTGCTTCACTTTCTTCTGCTCTGCTCTTTGCCTGTCAAAAGAGAAATCATTGGTAGTTCTGTGTTCAGGATGCTCTTGAAAATACTCTTTCGGAGTGTAGTGATACCCACAACCGCTTTCGTGGTTACATCTGCCGACCGATGGATGCAACGGCACATTATTTTCGTCCACGTAATAGACGAAAGAATGCCTGTCTCCGCATTTGGGGCAGGTATGCCGTGTTGCCGTTCCTTTATACTTCTGTAATGAATAATTGCCCATAGCTTAGTCCGTTTTTGATGGTTGATTGTCGGCTGTCCCATCCTGTCCCATTGTCCCACACTCTAAGGGTTGGGACAGTGGGACACTTGGGACACCTGCGTTTTTACTCTCTTTGCTGCGCTGGATGATACGGTTTACGGTGGACTTGCCACAATTCACCTGTGAGGCTATCTCCCTGACGGACTTGCCCGATTGGGAGAGTTGCAGAATTTGGCAATCCCTTTGGCTTGATTCATTGTCGCCCAATTTTTTCAAGTGTTCCTTTTCCGTGGAATAGCCCCTGAACACGAACTGCAAGAAAGCATCCACCTTGTCAATCTCGTAAACGATTACATTATCCGCATCATGAGAGAACGTGCCATAGCGCACTTTAAGCTGCTTCACATAGCGAAGCCCTCCGTCTTGGGCACTTTTTCCAATGGTGAACACGCTGTCAAAGAAATTGTAGAGCCGTTTGCTTCCGGCAAGGTCGTTGGATGTGATGGGACAATCCAAAGAGCGTTTGGGCGTATGTGCTAGGACAAGGATAGAGAGCGCATATCTCTTTTTGAGATTGTTCAGCTGAATCATCAGCCGTCCTGCGGCATCGCCTTTCTCCATGGCGCAACACAGGTAGGTAAGATTGTCAATGATGAAAATCTTGCAGTCGGTCTGCACAGCCATCTGTTCAATGCCGCCTATGATAGCTTCCTCAAAGTTGGCATCCAAAAGCTGGTTGCAGTCAATAGACACCCGATAGAGTTTGTCGGGAAAGGTGTAGAGCTCTCCATGCTCGTTGGTATAGCGGAGCTGGAACTGCTTTTCGGACAGTTCAAAGTCCAGATACAGCACATTGTCGGTTCGGGCGATGCGGTCGGCTATCTGCACGGCAAGGATGGACTTGCCCACGTTGGAATCGGCAAACAAGCAGGAGAGTTCCCCCTCGTACCAAAAGCTGTCCCACAGCGCACGGGGCGTAGGCAATAACGATGCTTCAAGAATGGTTTGGTTTGCCGTCTTGATATTCATCATGCCTACACTGTCGGGCATACCGTTATGCGCTTGGGATGCTTTTGTGAGGTCGCCACGTATCAGGTTGATATAGTTCTTATCCTCTTCCATATCATTCACCAGTTACGTGGGTTGGGCTTGCGACGGTGGGAAGAGGATAAGGACTTGTTCAGTTCCTCGTCTGACAACGGTATGGGATTCTTTCGGGCGGTTTCCAGCCACTTGTCCAGTTCGTCACGGTAAAGGCAATAGCGTTTGCCGGGCTTGGTGGCAGGGATTGTCCCTTCTGACAGTTTCATGTAGAGCGTACCCTTAGGGATACCTAAATACTCTGCTGCCTCGTCCACAGACATGGGCACGTGGGTGTCCACCGTTTTGGCATTGTTCACACTGCGCTGCTCGGCGAGCAGGCTTTTCAGGCTCATCACTTCGTCTCGAAGCTGAGCGACAACCTCGGGGAGGTCGTTGAAGGTAAGAATTGATTTTTCCATTCGCGTACTCGTCTCTTTTGTAAGACTTGGCGCAAAGGACTGAAATGATATATCCGTGAATATCTCCACGACACGTCATTGCAAAATAATTCCCGAATAATTAAGCCCAGCCATAAATGACGGGTAAAATTACTCGGGAAACGATGTAAAACAGGCGGTTATGAGTTACCGGATGGTTGTCGTTGGTGTCGTGATTATCCTAATTCCGCACATAATCCTCGGGATAGTGGAAATCAAGTTTGCCGTTTTCGGGTTCATCAATGGGAATTTCCGTCTTTAACGGCTCTACCTTGAAATTCTTGATGGTTGATAAGTCTGTATCAGCAAACGATTTCGGGAAAAGGGCTTTGATGAACTTGGCACGGTTATCCCCATTGTAGTATCTCTTGTACAGGAAACGCTCAGAGATATTCCATACGAAGTGACGGAGTGGAATGTTGTTGATGTCTTTGGTAAACGGTCTTTGTATGGGCTTCGGGGTATAAGTGTTAAGATTCATCCATTTGTCCACCTCAGTACAGATGTGGTTCACGGTTTCTTGGTCGGCAATGCGAGGGCAGGGTAATAATGGCAATACTCCATGACCATGCGGATGCGCTCTTCCTTTTCCCGTTGCTCTCTGCTTGCGTAATTGGCACGGTTCTTTTCGTGAAGATCCGGGGCGATAGTAAGCTCTATCGGTTGTGTTTGGATAAGTGTCTCTTCTTTTGTCGGGGATGATTCGGGTACAGGCTCAGGGACTGATGTAGGGTCCAGGCACAGATGTGGCTTCTTCAAGTGTATTTTTGTGACAGTTCTTCCTGCACCTCTATGGCTTCGGCAATCGTTTCTTTCTTGCCGAACTTGATTTTTGTAGATTTCGTATGTATCAAAAGATAAGTGTCTGAAAGGAGAGATAGAGCAACCATCCCAACAGGTTACAGCATACGAATACTATCCACCTGACAAAGTTGTCTTGGTTGAAGCTGTCCGCTATTACCAGCGTGGCAATGGAAGATATTAGGACGATGGCGAAGCCGACAAAGCCCAAGATGATGTATTTGTCCTTGATTGATGATTCCATATTTCGTTGAGAGATTGAATGTTCCTGTATTATTTTTGTGCAAAGTTAATGCTATTTTTCCCAATTACTGCCCGTTATTTGCGGTTAGAACGGTCTTTTTCAATGTATTTCACGAAATGTCATCATATCATACTCTGTTTCATACTCTGAGGGGCTTATAAATGGTGGCATCAAGCCAAAAACATAGAGGGGCGATTATAGCCTTGTAGCCATAACCGCCCCTCTGAATACCTGTCAATGTGAGACATTTATCGCTCCTTGCGCTTCAAGGTTATCTTGTCCACCACCTGACACATCTGCTGCGCTGCTATCTTGGAATAGATTTGTGTGGTGGTAATGTTCTTATGTCCGAGATAGGCTTGGATGACAGCCATGTCCGTTCCCATTTCCACGTGCAGGCTTCCGAAGCTGTGGCGGGTACAGTGAAAGGTGATTTTTCTTGGTTATCCCTGCTGCCGTGAGCCACCGTTGGAGTGGTCCTTGCAGCATCTTGTCCTTGAAATCCTCAAAGATAAGTCCCTCGCCCCGTTCTCCCAGCAGTCCATAGGCTTCATCACTGATGGGGTTATGCACTATTTCTTTGGTTTTCTGCATACGGGTGGTAACGAACATCCTGCCGTTGGTGTATGGTTGTATCTGCTGCCACGTGAGCTGTCTGATGTCGCTCTTTCTCAGTCCCGTAAGACAGGCGAAAAGAAAAGCTTTTTTCAAGACCTCCTCCTCACAGGGTGTTTCGGCAAGCCGTATCAGTTCCTCTTGGCTCAAATGCTCCCTGATGGTGGGAATGCACTCGATGCGGTCTAAGAAGCCGTTTGGGTTCTCCTTTATCTTCCTGTCACGGTAAGCGGTGTGCAGCACGGCACGGAAAAGTTGACCAATAGCCTGCTGCGGAGTTGATGTGCAGCTTTTTGGTTGGTGTGGATGGATTGGGGTGCATCAAGCAGGGTATTCCATGAACTTGCGGCACAAATCCACATCCACCTCCTCAAAAGGTGCATTTGCCGTTCACGAACCGCTGGAAATGCTTGTATACGTGCTGCCACTTGATATTCTTGCGGTCAGCCAGTCCTTTGAAATAGGCAAGAAATCGCCCTTCATCTTGGTCTTGTCAAAAAAGCCGTTGTTTTCATTGAAAAATGGCTTCATAGCGCTGGTTGCGCAGGATGACCGCTTTCTTCATCATGCGTGCGTTGAAGTCCCGTTCCTGCTGGTTTGCAGGTTTGGCGAAGATGTAAATTCCTAAGGCTTCACGTGTAATCACTCTCATGGTGACATTGTCACGGTAGCCGGGATAGTAGTCAAGGCATAGTGAATACTGTGTCCCGTTCTTAATCTTGCGCTTACGCAAGGTAACTGTTTTGCATTTACTCATAATAATTATGTTTTTAATTGGTTGTATACATTTTGGAGTTGTATCCATGTTTCCGATGGCAAAGGAACAACGTGAAATATCCGTGAATACCTCCACGATACATCATTTTGAAATAATTTTCGATAATCCCGATTTTTTTCACGGTTATTTGTTCCTTTCAGCCATGACACGCTCCACATCTGAGCGCAAAAAGCAGGTTTTTCACACCCACCTTTATCTTTTCGATGTGCTTCACCTTGACGATATGGCAGATGTTGGCTGACGAAAGACCATAGATTTGCTGCACCTGCTCAACGGTATAGTAGCGTTCATCGTTCACAAGGTCAGTTCTGCGGAGTTCGTTCAAATGTGATTTGGAGTAATAGGTACGCCCGTACTCTCTTTTTAGTGGGTATCTTATGGCGATAGGTGTAGGCACGGAGTGCGGTCGGCTTCATGCCGAACAGTTCCTCCACCTCCTCGGTCAGTAGCCAGTCGGTAATTTCGCTAATATCAACTGCCACACCGAAAAAAACTCGTCAATATGCTTCTTGCTGTAATAGTTCTTTCCTGCGATACGGCAGATGGGGATATGGTTACGCTTGGCGGAAGTGTAAAAGCCATGACTGCTTTACCTTAAAAGGGACATCACCTCCTCGCCCGAATAGAAGTCCAACACTTCTTCGCTTTCCTTTTCCCTTTTTTTCTCTTTTTGGCAGGTAAGGAAGATGAAGATGATTTCCTTGGTGTGGAGGTGTTGCCGGGCAGGATGCGGTGATAGGGATTGCCCTCCAACATCTGCTCGATGTCGGCTCTGCGGATGAATGCCATGCGGTTGCTGATGCGTGAGGCTTTCAGCTTGCCGATGGCTACAAGTTTGTAAATGTACTGTCGGGAACAGCCCATGAGGATGGCTGCTTTGGAAAAGGTGAGATACTCCTGATGCTGTATCTCCATCAAGGGTTGGGCGACTTTGAAGAGGTTGTTCTTCTGCATCACTCTGGCTCGTTTGGCTTCTGCCTGACAAAGCCTCACTGCAATATCTTTGCATACCGCTTCGGGTTACAAAGGACTTGCCGCAAAAACTGCATTTTTCTGGTTGCTTTCATACCGTTTTTATCGTTTAATGGTTCATTTCTTCAATCCTATATCTCTGAAATGGTAAACGGATGTGAACGGAAGTCAACCATTGTCGCTTTTCTACACAGTGTGACTGTTTCCGCATATCGGGGCGGTTATTGTCGCTTGTCGTAAACGGTTGTAAACCCTTGTCAACTGTCTGCACGGTGTGACAAAAAACAAGCCCCGCAAATTCTCCACGTCAGAAATACGTCTCAAAAATATGTGGAAATTTGGGAAGCGACAAATGGCAACCGAAAAGTGTTAAATTTTAGAATATGCTGGTAATTAAAGATTTACACTCGGATATTTCTGATTAGTTTTGGTTGTTCTATGGTTATAAATACAATTGCGGAAAGCATAATTGCCAATACTAACAAGCGAATTCGGAAATGTTACACTTGCCAAATCATAGCAATCTTTAAACACGCTATCTGCAAGATGTGTGACATTCTTGGGCAATGTAACTTCACGCAATGTTCTGCATGCCAAGAATGCCCGCGCGCCCATTTTACTTACCACTTTGGGCATTCTCACTTCCACCAAAGACCAGTTAAAGCTGAAAGCACCCCTACCTATACTCACAGAATCGGCTAGCGAATAAGAGAAAACTTTATCACATGCGCAAAAAGCTTCGTCGCCAATAAACCTGATGGTACCAGGCAAACTTACTCGCGTTAGTTCATGGCAAGCATAAAATGCCCTATTCCCAATACATTTCACGCCTTCTCCGATAACAATATCAGTAATTCTGGATTCACTAAAAGCATTATCAACAATGGTCAAAACAGGATAATCCACCTTTTTATATTTAATCTTAGATGGGATAACCAGATTATACACTTTTTCTTTACCAAAGCCTAGAACCCTTGCAGTGGCATCATCTTTATTGATTTCGTAAGTTAGATTATCGATAACAACTTGGCGAAGATGCTTTTTGGGCATATTCTGTGCTTTTACTTGCAGCACGCCACAACTAATAAATAGTAGGGCGGTTAAAAATAGTTCTTTCTTCATCATCATATCAATATTTGTTTTAGTAATAATCGTTCTATCAAAAGGTTCTAACATTGCTGCTTCCTGCAAATCTATTGCAGTGCCTTGATATTTTTGCAGCACAAGAGCTTGACATTGGCATTGTTTTTATCCATTCAAACTACACCATTCTCGTCACCAAGAACGAAATTTGCACCTTCTTCATAGAGAAAAAGGAATATGTTTTCTGTCTATTAGACAACGCATGCCATGCATTCCTCAAAAACTTCTTAAAGACATGGTACACAGGTACAAGAGCTGTTTTTCTAGTGCATTATATGCTGCAATGCTTCACTTTGGTAGGGTAAGATTGTTTTATTACCGCAAATATACAAAAATAGTTGGAATAATATATCTTGACAAAAACAATAATACAAAATAAGCAGGCATTTTATGGTCCGAAATCGAAATAATCGGGTATTTCTTTCTCACCATTCATGTCAAATTTGAGCTAAAACCAAATGTTGCAAGACACAACACATACTCCTTGTGCTATATCTTGCAAAAGCATGGTGCTGAGATTATACTCAAATGGAGTAATCTTTTTCTTCACTTTTTTATAGATTATTGGTGCACCGCTTTTTAAGATGTAAAATATTTAGTGCGGATTTTAACACTATAGCACCCCTTTTTGCTCACCAACTGCTCACTCGCTCGCAAATAATCGATTCTCGTGGTGCTTTTTTAGCGCACAAAGCGGATGGGGTTGAACATGCAAGAATAAAGCATTTGCATTGCATAGAAATGCGATAATGGCCTAACAAACGGCGTTTAGTAGCTAAAACTTGGGCCTTTTGCAGCAAATAGCTTTGCATTTAGCAGCAAAACGCAAGACTAACTGCTGCAAAACGCAAGGTAAACTGCTACAAAACGCAAGGTGAAATGGTGCTAAATGCAGGTGAAAGCGGTACAAAACGCAGGTGGAAATGTATAATTTTTCATATTGTATGGTGGGTTAATACGTTTCCAAATGATGAAAACGAGGCTTTTCCTGTGCAAAAATGTGTCTAAAAAGTAGGTTTTTAAGCACTAAAAGCTGGTTTTGGGGCAATGAAAATTTGTGAGCTGGCAACAATCTAGAAAGGCTAAACGGTACAAAACGCCATTGTCGCGTCCAAAAATCAACTAAAAATAAAATACTGAAGGCTGGAAATGTGTTCTAAAGCATGTTTTTGAGTACATTTTCCTCTAGAAGGAGTCGCGCCGAAGAATGTATTCTGTAAAATATTAATACTATATTTAACAATCAAATAAAACTGATTTCTCAAATAAACGCCAACAACCTAGCTTATACGCCCAATCTAATAGTAGGCTTTGCACCGCTTTGTGTGACTGCAGAGTGAGGTTAACGCCCTAGCTTTTTAACCCCAATTGGTCATCCTAGCCTAAACAGATTTTGTTTTATTATCGCCCTCTTGCCTGTCTTTGTAACGCAGTCGTAGCGGGCTACATCAAGTAGTAAAGACAGGCAATCTGCTCGATAAGAAAATAAAAGATGTTAGGAAACAAAAGATAAACAAGAATTTTGGAAGCATAGTGGTCTAAAGGCCGATTGGGATTAAAGAGATTGCATACTACTTCAAGAGAATGAGGCAGCCAAGATGCCAACAAACGAATGAGAGAACACAAAACCAACGAACGTTTTCGTTAAGCCAAATGAACAATGTCGAGCTTGCTCGTACATTGTCATGGCGAGAATTGGAAATCGCCAACACGGAGCTTTGGGCGAAGTGGAAAGGCAAAACGCACTTTTCAAGGAGCGATAAGAACGTTTTCGTTAAGCCAAATGAACAATGTCGAGCTTGCTCGTACATTGTCATGGCGAGAATTGGAAATCGCCAACACGGAGCTTTAGGCGAAGTGGAAAGGCAAAACGCACTTTTCAAGGAGCGAAAAAGAAGATTGATGTACAGCTGTTGGGCACATAATATAAAGACATCGGCAGAATATTATGCCACTTTTAAAAAGCCGCAAAAATATGGTAAGTTTATCGTTAGACAACAAAGAAGGTGTGTTTTTGTAGGCCTTTTGTATGTCTTATTACACAGAAGAAATACAGTTGTGGAGAAAAAAGACGCGAAAAAATTTGGAACTACTGAAAAAAAACAATACCTTTGCACCGCATTTAACAGGAAGGCGATTTTTATATCGACGGATAAAAGGAAGTTTGGGTGAGTGGCTGAAACCACCAGTTTGCTAAACTGACGTACGGGTTACCGTACCGGGGGTTCGAATCCCCCAGCTTCCGCACGGTTATAAATCGCATGGTGGATTCATCTAACGGTTAGGATACAAGATTCTCAATCTTGGCATAGGGGTTCGATTCCCCTATCCACTACCATCAAAGGGCTTTTGCGACGCGCTCGCAGAAGTCCTTTTTGCGTTAACCAATAATAAAGCACGGGTTGATGACAATCTTTATGGTTAATGTTCTTGTGTGGCTTGTCTTTTTTTTATATTTTTGCCAAGCATTATCAGTTATTAGTCTTTGCGCCATCAGTTTGGCGAAAGAAGAAAAATGTAACGAAAGCGCAACTTTTATAGCTCGCCTAACGTCTGATAAATATGATAGAACTAAGAGATATCAATAAAACTTACTTTGGTGCACAGCCGTTGCACGTGCTCAAAGGTATCAATCTCACCATTGACGATGGCGAGTTTGTTTCAATCATGGGCGCATCGGGCTCAGGAAAGTCTACCTTGCTTAATATTCTTGGCATTCTCGACAACTACGATACGGGTGAATATAGACTGGGAGGGACGCTCATTAAAGACCTTACTGAACGTCGTGCAGCCTATTATCGCAACCATATGATAGGCTTTGTGTTTCAATCTTTCAACCTCATTGGTTTTAAAACTGCTGTTGAAAACGTTGAACTACCATTGTTTTATCAAGGCGTTTCACGTAAAAAACGCCACACTTTGGCCATGGAATATTTGGAAAAATTGGGGCTTGCACAATGGGCCGGGCACTATCCCAACGAAATGTCGGGCGGACAAAAACAACGGGTGGCTATTGCCAGAGCGCTGATTACCAAACCACAAATTATTCTTGCCGATGAACCAACGGGTGCTCTCGACTCGAAAACCAGTGTGGAGGTGATGCAACTAATTACTAGTTTGAACAGAAACGAAGGCATTACAACGGTGGTTGTTACGCACGACCCAGGTGTAGCCGAACAAACAGATAGACTCATAAGAATAAAAGATGGGCTGATTGTTGATGAGGGACAAAAAATAAGTCAGAAACAATCATAACATTTAACTAACTAACCGCAAAGTGAATTATGTACACGCTCTTAGAAGAAATATGGTCGACCACCCGACGCAATAAACTGCGCACGGCACTTACTGGCTTTGCCGTGGCTTGGGGTATTTTTATGCTCATATTCTTGTTGGGAGCAGGCAACGGACTTATTAACGCTGGCACGATAAACATGAGTCGCTTTTTAGCTAACTCGATTGCTGTGGCTGGAGGATATACTAGTAAAGAGTATAACGGACTGCCTAAGGACCGCGCCATTGAACTGAATGATAAAGACTTTAACGTAACGCGCGACCAATTTGGTGAGAATGTGGAAACCGTTGGCGCAGAAATTGATATGGGAAATCACACAATGGTGCTGGGTGATAGCCATGAAACAGCTTCGCTAATGGGTGTTTATCCCAACGAAATAGACATTAATAAACGCGAACTGCTTAGCGGACGCTTTATAAACCAAACCGATATTGAAGAGCAGCGCAGGGTGTTGGTGGTGAGTAAAAGTCGTGCCGAGGGACTGGTGGGGAAGAATTGGAAAAACATTGTTGGAGAACATGTGACGATTAACGGCCTCGCTTTTCTAGTGGTGGGTGTCTATTCCGATGATGAAAGTATGTTCCGCAACAATTCGTTTGCTCCTTTCACAACACTTCGCACCATATATAATAAAGGAGATAAGGCAGACCAGATAGTTTTTAGTTTTAAAGGACTGGAGACCGAAGCACAAAACGAAGCCTTCGAAAATGTTTATCGCCATAAAATTAATGCTCAGCACGATGCTGCACCCGATGATGAAGAGTCGGTATGGATATGGAATCGCTATACCCAGAGTTTGAAAATGAACACGGGAATGGGCTTTATACGCACAGCATTGTGGATAGTGGGCATATTTACACTGCTTAGTGGTATTGTGGGCGTGAGCAATATTATGCTTATTACAGTAAAAGAACGAACACGCGAGTTTGGTATTCGTAAGGCTATAGTGCCACACCTTGGTCTATTCTGAAACTCATCATTACAGAAAGCGTAATCATAACCCTCATATTTGGCTATATTGGCATGATGTTAGGTATCGGTGCCAACCTCTATATGGATGCAACATTGGGCAATACCACGATGGATGCTGGTGCATTTCAACAGAAAATGTTCATCGACCCCACTGTGGGCTTCGGCGTTTGCATACAAGCAACGTTGCTCATTGTTATTGCAGGTACTATTGCTGGCGTTATACCAGCGCGTAAAGCTGCCAAAACAAGACCCATTGAAGCGTTGAACGCCATGGAGTGATACAGCTTAACCACCAACTGAACAAGAAAGAAGAACTAAAGAGGCGTGGAGTGGGGCGGAGACTTGCCCTCAAGAAAGGGGTGATAAGTCTTACTCTAACCTATATCGATGGACTAGTAAAGTAAAATTAAACTTCTTTTCAACAGTTAACTTGGCCTCATGGCCTGTAGCTTACTGGTTGATAGCCTCCTTTTTGTTCATTCGTTATCTCGACAACTAATATAAACAATGATAGACCTCGACAGATATAAAGAAATACTCGACACCCTATCACGCAACAAAACACGAAGCTTTCTAACGGGTTTTGGCGTATTTTGGGGTATTTTTATGCTTGTGTCGTTATTAGGCGGTGGCAAAGGCTTGCGCGAATTGCTTTCGTCTAACTTCAAAGGCTTTGCAAACAACTCGGGAGTGCTCATCACTCAGAACACAACAAAGCCCTACGATGGTTTGAAGAAAGACAGAAGCTGGAGCTTATCCTATAAAGACATTGAGCGACTAAAGCAACAAATACCCGAAGTAGATGTCGTTACGCCCCTAATTACTAAGTGGGGATATACGGCAGTGTATGGCGACCAGAAGGTTTCGTGTGCTTTTAAAGGGCTGGACGAAAACTATCAAGAGATTGAAACTCCCGAATTGTATTATGGACGCTATCTTAACAACTTGGATAACTTGCAGAAACGAAAGGTGTGCATCCTCGGAAAGAAAGTGTATAAAACGCTTTCCCTAAAGGTGGAAACCCTTGTGGTAAAGAAATTCGTGTGGGGTCGGTGTTCTTTAAAGTTGTGGGCGTGGACTATAATTCGGGAACAATGAATGCTAATGGTAGTACCGAAGAGTCTGTTGTTGTGCCAATTGGAGTGATGAGAGATGCCTACGCCATGGGCGATACCATCAATATGCTGTGCTTTACAGGCAAACCCGGTATTAAGGTGTCTGATATTGTGCCCAAGGTAAGAACGGTTGTGGCTCGTGCACACCATCTAGACCCAACAGACGAAAAAGCAATGCCTGTGATTAATGTGGAGGCAATTTTTGGAATGATGGATAGTTTGTTCAAGGGGGTAGACTTCTTGGCTTGGCTTGTAGGTATTGGTACGTTACTGGCTGGCGCCATTGGGGTGAGCAATATCATGATGGTAACGGTAAAAGAACGCACCACCGAGATAGGAATTAGGCGAGCCATAGGTGCAACACCCAAAAATATTCTTATGCAAATTATTACCGAGAGCATCACATTGATAAGCGTTGCTGGCATGTCGGGTATTGTTTCACCGTACTGGTATTGCAAATGGCCGAATTGGCAAGCACCACCGACGGCATTGTTAGTGCCCATTACCAAATTAGTTTCTTCACCGCTGTGGGAGCAGTGCTGTTTCTTTGCGCGCTGGGTGTGCTTGCTGGATTGGCTCCTGCATTGCGTGCAATGAGCATTAAGCCTGTGGATGCTATGCGCGACGAATGATAATCCGAAGGAATAACCGATAGATAACTTTCCGAAACAAAAAAACAACACATAATACATAAACAAAGGAGACCCCAACAACGACGCCAACGCAACACGCAAGGCTAACATGGGGATAGACGTTATGAAGAAAAAAATATTTGTGGCATTGCTTATCGCATCCGTGTTTGTAGGCACATTCGTGTTTCTTTGGGTCAAATCCCAGCCCAAACCCGAACAGTACACCGAACTTACGGCCACGGTTAAAGACCTGAAAAAAACTACTGTGATAACGGGACGCATAGAACCGCGAAACGAAGTAAACGTGAAACCGCAAATCTCGGGTATCATAACCGAGATTATGAAAGAGGCAGGACAACCCATACAAGCGGGTGATGTGATTGCCAAAGTAAAGGTTATTCCTGATATGGGACAGCTTAGCGGGGCACAAGCACGTGTTAGATTGGCCAATATCAATTTGGAACAGGCTAAGGCCGAATACGAAAGGGAGAAAATTTTGTTTGACAAGGGACTCGTGGCTGCACAAGAATACGAGAAGATAAGGCAGGCTTATCAGCAAGCAAAAGAAGAACTCTCGGCCGCTGACGATAATTTGCAGGTGGTGCGTGATGGCGTTTCAAAAAGCAATGCCAAAGCTAGTTCAACGCTTATCCGTTCTACCATCACGGGAATTATTCTTGATATCCCTGTGAAAGTGGGCAACTCGGTTATCCTTAGCAATACATTCAACGATGGTACAACCATTGCTAGCGTGGCCAATATGAACGACCTTATATTTAAAGGTAACATCGACGAAACCGAAGTGGGCCACATTAAGCAGGGCATGACCATGAAATTACTATCGGTGCTTTGCAAAACCTTAAGTTTACGGCCATGCTAGAATACATTTCGCCTAAAGCTGTAGAGACTAATGGTGCTAACCAGTTTGAAATTAAAGCCGCAGTGCAGGTGGGAAAAGGAACTAATATACGCAGCGGATATAGTGCTAATGCCGAAATCGTGTTGCAAGCAGCCAACAATGTGCTTACTGTACCCGAAAGTGCCATCGAATTTAGCGGAAAAGATACTTATGTTTATATCGTGAAGGGAAAGGGTAAAGAGATTACTTACACGCGTACGAAAGTGAAAACTGGTCTTAGCGATGGCGTGGATATCCAAATATTAAGTGGTCTGAAAACAGGAGACAAAGTGCGTGGACCCAAAATTGTCGATGCTGCAGATACTGAAAACTAAACAAAATATAAGCGCTTAAATATTTCTAGAAATGAAAAGACTAAAATCTTCATTGCTTTTTGCAGCTCTAACTATGGGTTGCTCAATTGGCATGGCTAATGATGTGGACGTGAAAACGTTTCGCTATGCTGGACCATTCGACCTCTCTCAGCCTGTATTGGTTGATAGCGTCGATGCGCAACAAAAGGCTTTCTCGGCCGAGTCGTTACTCAACACACCCCTAAATCTCGATTTAGCACAGCAAGGGCGTGTCATTAATGAAGGAAAATTGCCTACATCTTCCGCTCAGTATGCTCTTAACTTATTGCAATTCAATATTCAAAATGCTAGCTATTGCACGTTGGGTGTTGAACTTAAGGGGCTGAAACATTATCAAGTTTATGTAGACAATAAGGCTGTTTCGCCGTCAAGCATTACGCTGTTGCCACAAACACACAGCGTGGTGATAAAATATTTAAGTGAGAAAGACTCTACTTACATGCCCACTCTCAAGGTTACCAATGCTGGAGATGGTGTTAAGGTCAACACTGACACACGCCGTACACTCACATTGGGCGACATTCAAAACGGATTGCAATATTATCGCTTGGGGCTTTCGGCCAACGGACGATTTCTTATTACCAACTATTATGATGTGAAAGATGGCGGATATACACGCTATATGTGGAGATTAACCGACCTGAAAACGGGTAACATCATGCGACAAACCGATGAGGCCATGAGCTGGATTCCTGGAACTAACCGCTTTTACATCACACGAAAGGGGGCTAAAGGGCGCGACCTCATCGCTGTTGACCCGCTCACAGGACAAGAACAGGCGTTGGCCTCGGGCGTTGGAGAAGGAACTATCACCCTAGCACCCAATGGCGAGTATCTTATTTTGGCCACTTCGCAAGAAGGACCACGAGAAGATGCTGATATCTACGAAATAACCCAACCCGAAGACAGAATCCCTGGATGGAGAACAAGGTGGAACTTGTCGTTGGTCGACCTGAAAACCGGACTGGCCCAACCGCTTACCTTTGGCTATCACAATGTGTCGCTTGAAGATATTTCCGCAGATGGCCGCTATATATTATATATGGTGTCGCGCAGTAGATTGGAAAAACGCCCCACAACTGTTTCTTCGCTCTATAAGCTCGATGTGAAAACCATGCAGGTTACATGCGTGGCTCATGATGAAGGCTTCCTCTCCGAGGCTCGTTTCTCACCCGATGCGTCTGCACTTGTGGTTAAAGGCACTGCCGAAGCTTTTAATTCGGTGGGCAAAAATGTACCCGAAGGTAGCACACCTAATGGTTACGATTATCAGTTGTTCTTGCTCAACGTCGCCAATAAGGCTGTTACGCCCATCACCAAAACGTTTAATCCCAGTATCGAAAACTTCTCGTGGAACCCACGAGACGGCCAAATCTACTTCACTGCACTGGATAAAGACATGCAAAAGCTTTTCCGTTTTAATCCCAAAACCAATAAATTCACCCGCTTCGATGTTCCCGAAGACTACGTAACAAGACTGGCTTTCGCCCATAACGCCCCAGTTGCTGTGTGGTATGGCGAAAGTGCATCCAATTCGGATAGACTTTATACGCTTAATCTCGACAACGGAAAAAGCACCTTGCTCGAAGATCTGAGCAAACAAACTAAAGGATGTAGACTTAGGAACATGCACGCCATGGAACTTTATTTCTTCGCGTGGCGATACTATTTCGGGACGTTGCTTCCTTCCTCCTCACTTCGACCCCAATAAAAAATATCCCATGGTGGTATATTATTATGGTGGTTGTTCGCCCGTGAGTGTTTATTTCGAAAGCCGCTACCCCTTGCATCTTTATGCTGCTCAGGGTTATGTGGTATATCTCATCAACCCCAGTGGCGCGGCTGGCTTTGGTCAGGCTCATGCTTCGCGGCATGTTAACACCGCAGGTAAAGGGGTGGCCGAGGATATTATTGAGGGAACCAAGGCGTTCCTTCAGGCTCACCCCTATGTCGACCCCAAACGCGTGGGCTGTATCGGTGCTTCCTATGGTGGATTTATGACTCAATACCTGCAAACGCAAACTGATATCTTCGCTGCAGCCATATCGCATGCCGGCATTAGCGACCACACCAGCTATTGGGGTGAGGGATATTGGGGATATAGTTACAGCGAGGTGTCTATGGCCAACAGCTATCCTTGGACGCGTAAAGACCTTTATGTAGACCAAAGTCCGCTGTTCAATGCCGACAAGATACACACCCCCTCTGCTCTTCCTCCATGGCAATGCAGATACCAATGTGCCCATTGGCGAGAGTATCCAGATGTTCACGGCTCTCAAACTCTTGGGACGCCCCACTGCTTTTGTTGTTGTAAATGGCGAAAACCACTCTATCGTTGATTATAATAAGCGCATAAAGTGGCAGAACACCATCTTTGCATGGTTCGCGCGTTACTTGCAAAACAATCCTTCTTGGTGGCAAGCGCTCTATCCTGACAAACAGTTATAAGCATAACATTACCGCACAATCGGGCTAAATTCTAGGCAATGAACTTAGCCCGATTTTGCATTTGTTTTTTCTTTGCATGCTCATTACTTCCTTCTTTCAAAGCGCCATACAATTACTCGTTGTCTTTCACTCGTCCGTTTGTACCTTCTCACGAGGCAAAGTGCCCTTTCTTGTGTGGAACTATAGTGCGCATAAGAGAATATAAGGCTTATCGAAAGCCGTATTTTAACCCCCGTTTTACGCTATCTTGCACTATAACTGTAATTTACAAGTGTTTAAAAATGTAAAATCAAGTATTTCTTCTGTGTGCGAACACATGTTTGAACACATCCTTATTTATAAGGATTTTAGCGTTAAATTAGGTTTAAAGTTTTGTTCTTAATGCATGTTAAACTTATTCTTTAACATAGAAATAGATGCTATATGATATGCTTTCTTATTGTTTTAATTGCTAAATTTGCGATAAGAAAATATAGCGCACATGATAAAAGACAAGCTAAAAATCTATCTTATCGGCATTCAGCTACCGCCAAAAGGTTTTCCTCCTGGTGGTAGGGGGAGTGGTTGTGGGCTTAGGCGGACTCTTTATGTACCTTCTAAGAATGCATACCTACCTCACAGACGACCCTTCGGCGTGCGTAAACTGTCACATCATGACGCCTTATTACGCCTCGTGGATGCACTCTTCTCACGCTCGCGACGCCACGTGCAACGATTGTCACGTGCCGCACAACAACATTTTTGCTAAGTATTTCTTCAAAGCTAAAGATGGTATGAACCATGTAAGCAAGTTTGTTACCTTCAAAGAACGACAGGTAATTACGGCCGAAGATGCTAGCGCTGGCGTGATTATGGATAACTGTATTCGCTGTCATTCTCAACTCAATCAAGAGTTTGTGCACACAGGACGCATCAATTACATGATGGCCAAGCGTGGTGAGGGAATGGCTTGCTGGGATTGCCACCGCGATGTACCTCATGGGGGCATGAACTCTCTTTCGGCTACACCCAATGCTCAAGTGCCTTTACCCGATTCGCCCGTACCCGATTGGCTGCAAGGTATGCTCGGAAAAAAAGGCAAATAATTACACGCTCGCTTCTATTAACGCCCTAACTCTGCGTGTGGGGCAAACATTATGAAACCCGAAACTAAAAACAATTAAGATATGGCAAAGCAATTAAAACGTTGGCAAGGATGGCTGTTGTTCGGAGGTTCAATGGTTGTCGTTTTCATCTTAGGCTTACTCGTGTCGTCGCTCATGGAACGTAGGGCCGAAGTGGTGAGTACCTTCAACAACAGAAAGACTCCTATGGAGGGTATCGTATCTGAAAACTCGAAGTTCGCAAGCGACTTCCCACGCGAATACGAAACGTGGAAACAAACGGCCGACACAACTTTCAAAGCGAATTTAACAGTTCACAAGCCGTAGACGTGCTTGCCCAACGTCCCAACATGGTGATACTTTGGGCTGGTTATTCTTTCTCGTGGGACTACGCCACACCCCGTGGACACCAACATGCTGTTGAAGATGTGCGCAGAACACTACGTACAGGTGCCCCTGGAGTAACCGAAGGCAAACAGCCACAACCAGGAACATGCTGGACTTGTAAAGGTCCTGATGTGCCACGCGTGATGAAAGAGCAAGGCTTGGTTAACTTCTATAAGGCACCTTGGTCTAAATGGGGCGACCAAATCATGAATAGCGTGGGTTGTTCAGACTGCCACGATTCGAAAACGATGGACCTCAAACCCGCTCGTCCTGCACTGTACGAGGCCTGGCAACGCGTTGGCAAAGACGTTAATAAAGCCACTCATCAAGAGATGCGCTCGCTGGTTTGTGCACAATGCCACACAGAATACTATTTCAAGGGCGATGATAAATATCTCACCTTCCCACAAGATAGCGGAATAACCGTTGAGGCGATGGAGAAATATTATGATGCAATGAATTATAAAGATTATACCCACGCTCTTAGCCGTGCGCCTATTCTTAAGGCTCAGCACCCTGGTTACGAGGTTCATCAGATGGGTATTCATGGCCAACGTGGTGTTTCTTGTGCCGATTGCCACATGCCTTACATGAGCAAGGGTGGTGTTAAATACACCGACCATCACATCATGAGCCCGCTGGCAAACATCGAACGCACCTGTCAAACTTGCCACAGACAGAGCGCCGAAACGCTTAGACAAAATGTTTACGAACGCCAACGCAAGTGCAACGAGATACGCAACCGCGTAGAAAACGAATTGGCTACCGCACACATTGAGGCCAAATTTGCATGGGATAAGGGCGCAACCGAGGCCGAAATGAAACCCGTTCTCGACCTCTTGCGCAAGAGCCAATGGCGTTGGGATTTTGCAGTGGCTTCTCACGGCGCTTCGTTCCACGCTCCTCAAGAAATTACACGTATCCTTTCTCATAGTCTTGACTACGCTAATCAGGCGCGACTCAAAGTTGCTAAGGTGCTTGCAGTGCACGGATTTACTGGCGATGTGCCAATGCCCGACATCTCTACTAAGGGTAAGGCTCAAGCTTACATCGGACTGGATATGAAACAGAAGGAAGGCGATAAAGAGAAATTCCTCAATACGGTGGTGCCCGAGTGGATTAAAAAAGCTAAGGCTGCAGGACGCGCTATCGACTTGTAAGCTTTTAGCTAATGGGTTTTCTCAGTAACATAGAATTATCATAACATTCTAATAAAGGGGTTAAGGTCTTTAACAAGACCTCAACTCCTTTATAGTGTCTATAATGGGGCGTTTGGGTTTTGCTTAGGCATGGTGCAAGGCGCGTTTGCTTCGGTGCAGATATCTGCTTTTGGAGGCCTTATATCCTAGGGCGCTTGCATGCGAGGATATTCTCTAGAAGGTTTTTTCTAGCCAAAAGTTCCTCTTTTGCAAGCCAATGCGACAACACAATGCTTCTTACCATAAACTGAACAACCTTGTCTATATGACTTTTGCCCACTGATAATAAAACGATAATAAACTAAATAATAAAGATAAACCATTATGTGGAAACGACCATGGAAGATGGTTGAGGGCTTTTCTATAGGAGCCGGACTCGTCATTGTTGGCCTCCTGTTGCAGTTTAGCGCAGGTCCAATAGCCTGGAGCAACCTTTCTTATCCCGTCAATATCATTATCTTGGCTTGCTATCTGCTTGCCATGGCACTTGTGTTTGCTCTTCGCAACAAGGTGTATTCCTTCAAATTCCTCTCCTCGTATGCATCGGCTGTGCCTGCTCTCGCCTATGCCGTAGTACTAACTGCCATCATGGGATTAACCCGACAGATGCCCGATGGACATCAAGCTGCCGACCCACTGGGACTTACACGCATGCTTTCGTTTTGGCCTTTTGTGCTCGTCTACATCTGGGTGTCGGTCATCGTGGCTCAAGCCACCATCGCTAAGGCTGTTCGTTTTAAGTGGCGCGATGTGCCCTTTATGCTCAATCATGCTGGGTTGCTCATCGTGATGCTCTGTGCCACATTGGGTAACGCCGATATGAAACGTCTTAACATGACCATTCACAAAACTTCGCCCGAATGGAGAGCCACCGACGAGGCTGGAAAAAAAGTGGAATTGCCACTGGCTATACAGCTAAAGGATTTTCAAATCTATGAATATCCGCCTAAACTGATGCTTGTTGATGGTAAAACGGGCGACCCCATCCCCAAGGATAAGCCTATCACCGTGGTGGTTGATAGTAGCTTTACCACAGGAAACTTGCACGGATGGACCGTAAAACTTAATAAGCGCATTGAAGAAGCAGCACCTTTAATGACCCGCGACACCACCAACTACCTGCCTTGGCATTCCTCGGGAGCAATGATTGCATTGAACATCACTGCCACATCTCCAGATGGAAAGATCACCAAAACGGGCTGGGTTACTTGTGGTAGCTACCATTTTCCCTATCAGGTGCTTAGCTTAGACGGAAAAGTATGCATCGCCATGCCCGAACGCGAACCACAACGCTACATCTCGCGTGTGGAACTGATGACCCAAGCTGGGCTGCACGCCTTTGCCGATATCGAGGTTAACCACCCCCTTAGTGTTGAAGGCTGGAAGGTTTACCAATTGTCTTACGACACATCGATGGGCCGATGGAGCGAAACCAGTGTACTAGAGCTGGTTAAAGACCCCTGGTTGCCCTATGTATATGTGGGCTTGGGCATGATGATGCTCGGAGCTGTGTTTATGTTTTTGTCGTTACAACGCAGAAAGGAGACCAAAGAATGAGTTGGAACCATTTCCCCTATTTCGCCCTAGTGGCCGTTTTGCTATGGGCCACTGGCGCTTATGCAGCCTGGAAAGATAAAAAAACGCTCACCCTTAGTGCCACTGTTGCAGGCCTGCTGGTGTTTTTTAGTTTCATTGTTGCCATGTGGATTTCACTCGAACGGCCACCTTTGCGCACCATGGGCGAAACGCGCCTGTGGTATTCGCTCTTCTTGCCCTTTGCCGGACTGGTGGTTTATCTGCGTTGGCGCTATAAGTGGATATTGTCTTTCAGCACCATCTTGGCCACGGTGTTTATAATGGTCAACGTGCTGAAGCCCGAAATACACAATAAAACGTTGATGCCTGCCTTGCAAAGTCCATGGTTCGCACCCCACGTTATTGTTTATATGTTTGCCTATGCCTTGCTGGGCGCTGCCACGGTGATGGCTATTTATTTGCTCTTCATCAAGAAAACGCCTTGCACCGCCGACGAAATGGATATCACCGATAACCTTGTGTATGTGGGTTTGTCGTTTATGACGTTGGGCATGCTCATGGGGGCGTTCTGGGCTAAAGAGGCTTGGGGGCATTATTGGGCCTGGGACCCAAAGGAAACTTGGGCTGCCGTTACCTGGTTTGCTTATTTGTGTTATGTGCATTTCCGCCGTTCGCGCCCCTATAATATGCGACCTGCACTTTATATGCTCATTGTGTCGTTCTTGCTTCTGCAAATGTGCTGGTGGGGAATTAACTATTTGCCCGCTGCACAAGGTACTAGTGTGCACACTTACAACTTGAGTTAGTGCACGTCTCTGGGCGTGTTTGCCTGGGTTTACAGGCATTGGGCACAACTCCTTGTCTCGTTGTGCACGCTTGGCTCAAATCTGCTATGAAAAACGTCTGTTCTTGTTTTGGCCGATGGCTTTAACTCAGACCAGTCGTTATAGCTGTTTAGATTTTGTGTATTGTTTAACAGATTGCCTGTCTTATTCTTGTAGGCGTAGGGTTCTACGGTACAAGCATAGGATAGGCAATCTGCCAATATGCAAACGAATGATGTATTGCAAACAATTTAAACCCTATCATCCATGTGATAAGCGGTCTAACTCCCGATTTGGGGCTGTTTGTTGTTTTGGGCTTTATGTTTAGCTTTTCTTCCTCGGTGTTTAGTGTTTTTATCCCCCCAATTGCTTATTCGTTATTTATAGGACTTAAGATAGCACTGTGTGTCTATCGTGTAAAATATTCAGCGAGAATTTTAACATTGTGAGTGCCCTTTCTGCTCACCAACTGCTCACTCGCTTGAAAATACTCAATTCTCACGAAGGTTTTTTGCGTAAGAAAAGGGGTGGGTCTTTAATGCAACAAAACTGTATTTGTATTGCATAGAAATGTAAAACTAATCAAACCTTGGGTCATTAGGGGCTAAATGTTATGCTATTTGCAGCAAATAACCCCGCGTTTAGCAGCAAAACGCAAGGCTAAGTATAGCAAAACGCAAGGTAAAATGCAGCAAAACGCGAGGTGAAATGCTGCTAAATGCACCGAAAAATGCCACTAAACTCAAGGCTGAATGCATAAATTTGCATGTTTTGTCTTGCTGTTGAAGGTTATCGCCTGATAAAAATTGCCGTTGTTTAGGGTAAAAAAGAGGTGAAAAAGTGGAATATTAGCTGCAAATAGCTGTTTTGAGGAAGAAGCAAAATTGGCAGTTGGCGGTGAAATAGAAAGCCAAAAAGGTGCAAAATGCGGTTGTGGTGCTCAAAATTGGTGAAAATATAAATTGTGAAAGGCTAAAAATAAGCCAAAAAACGTGCTTTTGACTCTCTTTTTTCGCTAGAAGGGCTTGTCTTAGAATATGAGTTTTGTAAAATAAGGCGTTTGTATTTAACAAAAGAAGATGACAAAACTCTTATGCTAAACATGTGCGATGTTCTAGTGTTTTATTTCTGTCTAACTCCATTTTGCAAAATATATCATTCGATATTATTGTGCGTTTAATGTCGTTTTATTTTTTATCAAAAACGGTCGTTAGGTCGCTAATCACATGTTTTATAAGGGTCTCATTGTCTTCTGTTTATCTCTCGTTTACTAGTCTGCACATTGCTTGTGTTCTTCTTTTGCTGTGGTGCCCTTATGCCATCGAGTATTAGTCTGCAAGGTGCTCAACAATGTACAAAATCTAAACGACTCTAACGGCTGTTTGGAGGTAAAACTTAACATCAGCCAGTAACAATGTGCGTGCAGTGTTTTGTATAATGTTTTTTAGATGAAGGCAAGCCAACGTTTTCGTTAAACCAAATGAACAATGTCGAGCTTGCTCGTACATTGTCATGGCGAGAAAACGCACTTTTCAAGGAACGAAAAGAACGTTTTCGTTAAGCCAAATGAACAATGTTGAGCTTGCTCGTACATTGTCATGGCGAGAATTGGAAAGCGCCAACACGGAGCTTTGGGCGAAGTGGAAAAGCAAAACGCACTTTTCAAGGAACGAAAAGAATGTTTTATTGCCTTCACCTTGCCCGATGTATATTGTTTGTATATATATAAAAAATAGTCGGTTTGTGCTTTAATATATGGCGAAATATATAGAAATCCACAATAGAGACATGTACGAAGTAAGGCGTTGTGTATGCGTTTTGTCAAGTTTTAGCAACAAATTGCTTTCTTAGAGTAGTTATTTTCTGTTTTTTGTTCATCACTAATGAGTTTTTTTGGCCTTTTCTTGTCTTATAAAACCAAGATACAATGTGTTTATTCTTTTCTATTCTTATAATGTTTTTAACGTATTTAATTCGGCCGTCTATCGTTGATTTTGCATCGTTTCTGGTCAAAAAATACAATATTTCTGTTACATTACGCATAATAATACATATGGTTTGGTGTTTTTTGGTTGTTGTATAACGGTAAATATATGTTAAAACAAGAAAGCGTGTTTACTTTTTTTGTATATGTGCTTAATCTATTTTATATACTTTTCTTTTGGTTACAAAGCTTTTACGCCTAACTTTGCACCAGAGGTATTTAGGATGATAAACGACCGCCGAATGCCTCAAAGAAGTGATTAAGACAACCTGTGAAGGCATTTTGGCGGTTTCTTTTGTATGTGTATCAAGAATCAGTTATAGATCATTCAGTTACTAAAGGTAAATTAGGGTTATGAAGAGTATTGATAAGAGAGTAGGTACGTTAATGCTATCGTTGGCTTTGTCCGTGGCGAGTGTTTGCGCACAGACCGTAGACGACATCTGTATAAATAATGTTCGTCAACTGGGAGGAAAGGAAGCTGCAGCCAAAGTTAAGTCGTTACAACTGCAAGAAACGGTTGTTACCGAGGGTAGCGAACTGCAAGTCACCACGTTGTTGGTGCCTGGCGTGGCATATTATCAGCGCATTAAGTCGCCTCAAGGTACATCGATGGTATGCGCTTATGGGGAGCAAGGATGGATTTTTAATTCCACTCCCACGCCACGCACCGAGCAGTTACCCGATGGTATGGCTCAAACATACATCATAGGGTCGAAATTTTTGGGCCCATTGTTCGATTATTGCGTCAATCAGAAAGCGTCGGATGTGTCGATGGTGAAACTGATTGGCAAAAAAGATTTGGATGGTGAAGCCTGCTATGAATTGCAAGCAAACTATAAGTCGGGCTGCAAATTGGTGTTGTGCGTGTCGTGTAAAGATGGCTTAATAAGGCAAACCACGTCTCCTGCGGGAGTGATAAGATACGAAGACTACCGCAATGTGGGAGGTGTGATGGTGCCACACATGGTGCTTACAAGCTGTGCCAGAGGACTAATCCTCACAAAAGTGAACAGTGCCCAGGTAAATGTTGACCTGGAAGGCCAGTTGCTTGCCAAACCATAAAGCGCAATGTTATTGAGGGCTGCGGATGGTTGTTGCTCTAAACGATAGTACATATTTTAGCTACGAAGATATTATTGGTTATTAGGAGTGGACTCGAACGTGTTTCGAGTCCTTTTTTTGTGTCATTAGCAAGGAGGGGCTAGTGCACTACGCATTCAAAATCACGACAATCAGTTTGCTTATCAGCACACAACAGCCATACCCACCCGGCGAACGATTGGGGTTAAATGTTCTTTTCGTTCCTTGAAAAGTGCGTTTTGCCTTTCCACTTCGCCTAAAGCTCCGTGTTGGCGATTTCTAATTCTCGCCATGACAATGTACGAGCAAGCTCGACATTGTTCATTTGGCTTAACGAAAGCGTTAGTTTACTTGTGTGCTTTTTGTTATGGCTGGATGCGGAGGTCTGTTTTTTTGATTGTTTGCTAAGCGTGTGGATAACCCTTGCTGCGCTTAATGGCTTCCGAAAATGGGCATATTGTCTAGCATAGAGGTGGTTAAGAAGTTTTTTTGTGTGGTATAGATTATGTTTTTTTTGCGCTTTAAAAGGTGATTATTTTTTGATAGCTATTGTAAAAACAGAATACTTTTCGTAACTTTGTGGCGATAAAGACTGTAAGGTTGTAACAAGCTTACAGCCGAGGGTAGAGTATAAACGCGCGGGCAGGCACGTTGTCTCATCAATATAGCAACGCGCCTGCTTCATAATGCGCGCAACGATTAGCTCTAAAGCCCTTAAAAACACATGCTTGATGTTGGATAACGCCATGTAACTAGCCAACATGTCATTCCGCTAATCCGATAAACGCGTACATCCGTGAACGAACATAACAACAAACTAACAACATGTGATTATGAACCGACAAATTGAAATGGTAGTGCTCTGGACACTCGTTATTATGGGATTTTTGGCTCACACCATGGCCGATGTTATGCCCGCATTTTGGGGCGAACAGATAGTGACCATGCCAACTCCAGCACATTCGCGTGAGCTTATTGCCATGATGTTGGGCGTGTGTTATACATTGCCCGTGCTGGCCATCTTTCTTGCTTTGTGGGGCAAACATAAGGCCTGGCGAGTTATTCACGTGCTTTTGACTTTTATTTTCACTGCTCTTTGTTTGCTGCACATGCTTGAATGGATAGACGAATTTAATCCCGTGCAACTCACTGTTATGCCACTTATGGGGCTCATCGGTCTCATCTTGTTTGTGAAATCCATTAAGTACGCCCGCGAAAAGCGTAACACGGAAGTGGAAGAAACCGAAAACGATGCTGAAGAAACGAAGACACGGACGAGAACGAGGACACGGACGAGAACGCGGCCCGAGAAGATGCTAACGAAGAGCAAACAAACGACAACGAAGCGCAAGCAACTCATGGCGAGACGAAAGAAAGTGAAGCTGAAGAAAACACAAACACTAAATAATGGGATTGCCCAGTATGTGCCATCTTAGTTGATTGTAGAGAATGTGGGTTGGTGTTATACAAATAATCTCCATGCTAAGGGCATGGAGATGTTTAGAAATTCGATGTTGAAGCTTAGACCTTTGCTGTTGAATGTTTGGCATTAATACAGCAATAGAATGCCAGCCACGGCAGCATAGCCAATCATACGTATGGGATTAATTTTCATATACTTAGTGCCAACAAACGTAATGACGAAGAGAAACAGGCTAATGCCAAATTGCCAAGGGTTGGTAATAGGCGAAGAGAAATTTTCTTGGGTCATCAGGAGAAGGGCTGCAGCAGCAAGCATACCCACAACAGCTGGTCGCAAACCTGCAAAAATGTTCTGAACAATGGGCACATTCATGTATTTCATAAACATCTTGCTAATGAGTATCATCAGAATAAGCGATGGCAACACCAATGCAAATGTAGCGGTGGCGCTGCCAAGCATAGCCATCCACGTGCTGAAGCCAGCATTGTGTGCGGCTGTGTATCCACAATAGGTCGCTGCATTGATGCCGATTGGGCCAGGAGTCATTTGAGAGATGGCCACGATATTGGTAAATTCGGCCGACGAAAGCCATTGATGGTGAACAACCGTTTCGGTTTGTATGAGCGATAACATGCCGTAACCGCCACCGAAGCCAAACAGTCCGATGATGAAAAACGTATAGAAAAGCTCGAAATATCATGTGATGGTGTATTTGTTGCTGGCCAATATACTTCTGAGTGAAGTTTGCGGTGCCTAAGATGGCCAAGAGTGGCACCGATGAAGCTCTAATTCTCGTTGTGTTGTTCTTCGGTGGGCTTGATAAACTGGCCATAGAGGTAGCCACAAAGACCTGCGCCGATGATGATGTAAATGGGATTTACGCCTAAGGCCCAAATGAGCAGGGCGCAAACAACAGGTATCCAAAGCGTGCTCCATGTGATGTGGGCACTTTTGGCAAGATTGAATGTGGGGGCGGCAATAAGCGCTACCACTGCTGGACGTATGCCTCGAAAGGCTGCAGCCACCACGGTGTTGTCTTGAAACTGATGAAAGAACATCGCGACGAACAGGATAATCAAAAACGAAGGCAACGCCGTGCCAATGCAGGTACATAGTGCTCCGGGTGTCTTTCGCATCTTATAACCTATAAAGATGCTGATGTTTATGGCAAATACGCCTGGACAACTCTGAGCAATGGCAATGAGGTCTAGAAACTCTTCTTTCTCTATCCACTTGTTTTTATCCACCACTTCGGCCTCAATAATGGGTATCATGGCATATCCGCCGCCAAGAGTGAACATACCTATTTTAAAGAATGTGCGAAAACTGTTCCAATATATCGACATGTTAATAATGTTTGTGTTGACAAGTAGATGGTTTTATTGGTTTGTTTGTAAACTCATCTACTCATTTAAAAGCAGCTGGCGGCTAGCGACAAAACATTTGTTTGCCGTTTGCCGCCATTGCTATATTATTTGTTCAGCTTGCTTTCAACCCATTTTCTAGCGTTGACAAAAGCCTCAATCCATGGTGTAACCTCGTCTGACTGGCGGTTACGTGGATAGAAAGCGTTTTGCCATGGGAATATTGAACGTTCCAAGTGGGGCATCATGGCTAGGTGTCGGCCGTCTGCCGAGCAAATACCTGCTACATTATAATCCGAGCCATTGGGATTGCCAGGATATTCAGCGTAGTTGTATTTGGCAATGATGTTGTATTTGTCTTCGGCTTCGGGCATGTAGAAACGTCCTTCTCCATGTGCAACCCATATACCCAGCTTATTGCCCGAGAGTGAATGTAGCATAACGCTATTGTTCTGTGGAATGGTTAATCCCACAAACGAACTTTCGAATTTATGCGAGGTGTTGTGGGTAAGGTGCGAACAATGGTCGTGCTCGGGATTGATGAGGTTTAGCTCAACCATAAGCTGACAGCCGTTGCAGATACCTAGCGAAAGCGTGTCGGGGCGTGCATAGAATTTGTCGAGCGCCTCTTTTGCCTTAGGGTTATAAAGGAAAGCACCAGCCCATCCCTTGGCCGAACCAAGCACATCCGAGTTAGAGAAGCCACCACAGAACACAATCATATTGACCTCTTCTAGCGTTTCGCGACCAGAAACAAGGTCGGTCATGGCCACATCCTTCACGTCGAAGCCAGCCAGATAGAGAGCATAAGCCATTTCGCGTTCGCCGTTAGTGCCTTTCGCGGATGATGGCAGCCTTAATACCCGAGGGCTTACGTCGGTCGGCACTGATGCCATAGGCGTTAAGCAGTCCGCTAAAGTTGTCGTTAAACTTCAGTTCGATGGGTTGTTTTTTGTAGTTGAGCCATCTTTTTTTGGCCATACCGTTGTGGCTCTGCATTGTATCGAGGCGATAAGAAGTGCGATACCATGTTTCGCGTAGCGAGTCGATGTCGAAAACAAATTCGTTGTCGCCCTTCTTCACCACCAATGTGCGACTGTTGGGAACCGAATAGCCAATCTTGGTGTAGCCAATACCCTCGTCGTCGAGGAAGGTTCGGAGGTCGTTGCGATGGTCGTCGCTCACCTGTATCACCACTCCTGGGTTCTCGGCGAAGAGGTTTTTCACCACATCGTCGTCTGCGAGGTCGTGTAGATTGAGGTGCATGCCACCCTTTTGGTTGGCAAAAGCCATTTCGAGCAGCGTGGTTATTAGTCCACCAGCCGAAATGTCGTGGCCTGCCAATATCCATCCTCGTTTAATCAGTTCTTGAATGGCATTGAAGCAATCGGCAAAATATTCGGGGTTGGTAACAGTTGGCACGTCGTCGCCCACATAGCCAAGGCTTTGTGCGAAGGCACTACCGCCCAAACGTTGATCATCGAACGAGAAGTCGATGTAATAGAGCGACGAGTTTTTGTCGTTAACAAGTACAGGCGACACCACTTTGCGCACATCCGAGACCTCGGCGCCACTGCTAACGATAACCGTTCCAGGGGCGATAACCTTTTGGCTGTTGGGATATTGTTGGGTCATCGATAGCGAGTCTTTACCTGTTGGCACATTAATGCCCAGCGAACAGCAGAAGTCGCTCAATGCTTCAACGGCTTTGTAAAGGCGCGCGTCTTCGCCAGCTTGCGACCTACAAGGCCACATCCAGTTGGCAGAGAGGCTAACACCGCCCAATCCGTGGGCCAAAGGTGCCCAAACAAGGTTGGTTAACGACTCGCTAACGGCCAGAACCGAGCCTTTCGGCCGATGCCAGAGCGGCTTGAGGTGCGTGTCCGATGGCGGTAGCAATACCCGAGCGTCCGCGATAGTCGAGTGCCACCACGCCACAGTCGCTCAAAGGCAGTTGAATTTCGCCTTGAGTTTGTTGGCGAGCCACCTTGCCTGTTACAGAGCGGTCTACTTTGTTGGTGAGCCAATCCTTACAAGCCACGGCTTCGAGCTGCAACACGCGTTCGATGTGTGCTGTAAGCGCCTCTTCGCCAAGTTTGTTCTTGTCGGCTTCGTTGCCTATGGGTTGATATTGCACATTGTTATAATGATGTTCAACGGTGTTGTCTATCATTACCGTCTTGGGCGAGTGGCCAAACATTTGTGCCACATCCAAGTCGAAGGGTTTGTTTCCATCGGCTTGTTTAAAGTCGAAGTGTGCATCGCCTGTTGTTTCGCCCACTACATAGATGGGTGCTCTTTCGCGTTGGGCAATCTCTCTTACGCGGTCAATATGTTGTTCGTCGATAAGTAGGCCCATGCGTTCTTGGCTCTCGTTGGCAATAATCTCTTTAGCCGAAAGGGTTTTGTCGCCAATGGGCAGTTGGTCCATGTTGATTTCTCCGCCACATTCTTCCACCAGTTCGCTCAAGCAATTCAAGTGGCCAGCCGAACCATGGTCGTGAATAGATACAACGGGGTTATTGTCGCTTTCAACCAATGCGCGAACAAGATTGTATGCGCGTTTTTGCATTTCGGGGTTGGCGCGTTGTATGGCGTTAAGCTCAATACCATTAGAGTATCTGCCTGTATCAACCGATGAAACCGAACCGCCACCCAGTCCGATGCGATAGTTGTCGCCACCAACAACCACCACTTTGTTACCTTTTTGTGGTTCGCCTTTCAAGCAATCGCGCTTTGTGCCGTAGCCCACACCGCCAGCCAACATGATAACCTTATCGTAGGCGTAGAATGGTTCGTTGGCAGAATTGTTGGTTTCGGCTTTCTCTTGATGCTCAAAGGTAAGCACAGAGCCTGTGATGAGTGGTTGTCCAAACTTATTGCCAAAGTCGGATGCGCCATTAGAGGCTTAATGAGAATTTGTTCGGGCGACTGGTATAGCCATTCGCGCACGGGTAGGTGTTTTTCCCAATCGCGTCCGCCGTCGAAACGGGGGTAAGCGGTCATGTAAACGGCCGTACCAGCGATGGGCCACGAGCCTACGCCGCCACCCATGCGGTCGCGAATTTCGCCTCCTGTGCCCGTTGCAGCCCCATTAAAGGGTTCTACGGTGGTGGGGAAATTGTGTGTTTCGGCTTTCAGCGAGATAACACTTTCTATATCTTTCACCTCAAAAAAGTCGGCCTTAGATTGGTCTTTTGGGGCGAATTGTTCAACCACAGGTCCTTGAGCAAAGGCCACATTATCTTTATAAGCCGAGAGAATGTTGCCAGGATTTTCGGCCGTGGTGCGTTTAATCATAGCAAAGAGCGATGATTCTTTTTCTTCGCCGTCGATGATAAACGTTCCGCCGAAAATTTTATGTCGGCAATGCTCAGAGTTGATTTGGGCAAAGCCGAAGATTTCAGAGTCGGTAAGTGGTCTTCCTAGTTGTTTTTCGATGTGGTGAAGGTAGGCCATCTCGTCGGTCGAGAGAGCCAAGCCCTCCTTTTCGTTATACTCTTCCAGGTTGTCCACGTGTTTTACTGGTTCGGGTTGTCTGTTAACGCAGAACACTTCTTGTCCAATGCCTTCGTACATGCGTTGTAGCATTTGGTCGTAATCAGCATTTCGGCTAGCCACGGGGAAGAATTCTTCTATACGCGAAATGCCGTTGAGATTCATGTTTTGCGTAATCTCAACGGCATTGTGCTCCATGGCGTCACCATCTCGCGGCGCGGTCCCACGTAAAAGCCTTCAAGCTCTTGTGTGTCCATCAGTGTAGCGTCGCCGTACAGCCATGCAAGTTTGGCTATCTCTTCATCGTTCAGTTGGTGATTAACTTCAGTGGCTATCACCGTTTCTTTCTGCGTCTTGAAAAAAAGAATCATCTTTGTCTCCTTTTGTTTTATAAGATGGTTATGTGAATACATTTATTTTTCTTTTCGCCAAATTGCGTTGTAGTTCGCCTTTTGTTGGCTGTAGCGTGCGTGTTGGTGCGAAATGGTTTTCGCGGTGTAGCGTCTGGTTTTCTATTATTTGTCCAAATGCTGCTCTTGCCCTGCACTTTCTTCTTGCAAAGTTAGCGTTTTTGCCTTATATATAAGGTGTTGGGTAGGGAGTTTTTTCAGTTATTTAGTATAAAAGTTCTCTTTTGTTCGTTTATCGACTCGTGCAATGGTGTGGCATGGTGTTATAAATGTTGGACGAAGGCTAGGTTATGGGGTGTTGGTGGTGTTTGGGTGAGCCTGTTTTGCGCTTGCTAAGCACCAGAATGAGTACTGATGTGATGATAAGCACAAAGCCAATGACAATGGGGAGGGTGAGTGGTTCGCCGAAAAGAAGTATGCCCACGCACATGGCTGTCATGGGTTCGAATGCTCCTAACACGGCTGCCATGGTGCTACTTATTTGCTTGAGCGAGATAATGAGCGTTACGTTGCTGATGGCTGTGGGTACTAAACCCAGCAAAAAGAGGTTGATAAGCTGATTGTGTGTGTCTATGGGATCGATTCGTCCTCGCGTAAATGTGGCATAGAGGGCCAAAATTAGCATCGCAAAGAAAAAGATGTAGAACGTAAGCTTGAGTGAAGGTATCTTACGGATGCGCATTCTGGGAAAAGCAACCATGTAAACGGCATAAAGGAAGCCCGAGGTGAGCAGCAAAAATAAGCCAGTTAGGCCTTGCATGTCGCCTTGGCCGTCGAGTATGCCCGAAAGAAAGAATACGCCTCCTACGGCTATGGCTATGGCTATGGCTGTGGTGGCCGACAGCTTTTCGTGCAGAAACACCACCGAAAGTAGGCAGGTCCAAACGGGATAGGAGAAGAGTAGGGTGGTGGCAATGCCGCTAGCCATGTAGTTGTAGCCCTCGATAAGGGTGATGGACGATACGGCGTACATCGAAGAAAGCAACAAAATGCGTAAGAAATCGCCAAAGGCAAGCCACATTCGTGTGCGATGAAACATAAGCATACCTAGCATAGCAAGGCATCCAAAGGCGTAACGGTAAATTAAAACAGATGTGGAATGCATGCCTGTGTTTAAAACAGGAAGGGCGAAAAGAGGGATTAGTCCGAAAGTAATGCCTGAAATGCTGGCATTAAGAAAACCTTTTACTGTGGGTGACATTTAATAAGTGGTTATGTGGAGATGGTTAGCGTTGCGCCCTAGTCGTTTTGTTGGGGCTGATGCTTGTGTTGTTTGCTTCTTTATCGTGTTTGTGTAATGTTGTTTGTTGGTGGTAACTTAAGTCAACACCTGCTCCAAGGCTGTAATTAGCACTGGGGCAGGTGTTAGTAAAGGCTGTTGGGCAAGACTTATTTCCCCTCTTCGGGTGCCTTGTCGATTAGGTCCATAAACTGATCGAGCTTCGGTGTGATGATGATTTGTGTGCGACGGTTGCGCTGTTTGCCCAATTCGGTTGCGTTGGTGGCAACGGGATTAAACTCTCCTCGTCCGCCTGCAGTGAGTCTTTTGGGGTTAACGCCATAGTGGGTTTGCAGATATTGCACCACGCTAGAAGCGCGCAAGCAACTCAAATCCCAGTTATTTCGAATGTTTTCGCGGTTAATGGGCACGTTGTCGGTATTTCCTTCCACCAGTACATCATAGTCTTGATAGTCCATAATGATTTTGGCTATCTTACTAAGTGTTTCGGCTGCGCGGTCGTTTATTTCATAGCTACCGCTCTTATAAAGCATATTGTCGGCTAATGAAATATAAACCACACCTTTAAGCACGCGCACATCCACCTCTTTTAGTTCTTCTCGGCTGAGCGAACGTGTGAGATTGTTGGTGAGCACCATGTTAAGCGAGTCGCTTTTGCTCTTCACTTCTACAAGATGGCGTATATATTGGTTGCTCTCGTTTATCTGGTCAACAAGTTTAGAGATGTTTACATTGTTGGCCGAGCTATTGCTTAGACTCTTGTCTAGCGACTTCTGCAATGCGGCATAGTCGCGTTTTTGTTGTGCAAGTTGTTCCTCTAGCGATGTTACCCTAGCTTGGCTGGCAGCCAATTGTTCGCGCGTGGTGTTATAGTTTTCGCTTAGTTCTTTGTTCTCTCTTTGGCAATTGTCCAAATCTTTCTTGCTTGCACAACTTGATACAACGATTAAGCTGGCCAAGAGGGCAAGTTGTAAGATGTTCTTCTTCATGTCTATCCTTTCAATAAAGTTGATTATACAGTGCTTGTTCGGCATTCTAGTATGTACAAAGTTACGAAATTTTATTGTAATAACCTTGGATTAAGTGTCTGATTTTGCTATTATTAACGGCTAAAGGCATGCGCCAAGGGCTGTGGTTGGGGCTAAGTGTGGGCTGGTGAGTATGAATTTACAGCGTACTGTATCAGTATTGATAGACAAACGTGTTGTTCTCTCTGGGTAACGCCCACGTGTAAGTATGTTAGCCCCTGTTTACAAGCGCCTTAATATTTGGTAATGTTGTCGTTAATGGCTTCTGCTGCAAAAATAGTGAAGATATTCATGTCGGCATCTTCAATGCTAACCTTATTCATCTCGGGACTTAGCCTGAATACTACATACGAACGCACCGGTACTCCGTGCTCGTTTTTGGCTCTAAAGCTAACTCTATAGGCGTAACCTAGGAACTGGCGCTTAAAGGTTTGCTGCTTTTTCTTGTAGTCTTGCAATATGCGTTGGCCATCGGCTAGTAGCTGTTGAGCTTGCGAAATGGTTTTCACCGATGCCGAATAGCGTGTAGCCGAGTCGGTTATTTGCTTCACTTTGTCGAGCATGTATTGTGCTTCGGCGGTGGCTCTGAACTCTGAAAAGAGCGAGTCAACCCGCCCGCGTTCCACTAGTTGGTAAGAACGTGGGTCGTTTAGGTTCTTTCGCATAAACTCCTCTGTTAGTTTGTCGGCTTGCTTTTCTTTGTTTTCGCACGAAGTAAAACTGAGGGCGAATAGCGAGATAAACAGCAAATGTAGCACTCTTCTCATTTTCTGCCGTTAACTGGATGATGTGCATATTGCACGTTTTGTTTTCTGTGGCACAAAGGTAATAAAAAACTGCAAGACGAACAAGCACATCGCTTTTTTATGTTTTATTGGCTTTCGTGATGAAAGTAAGGGCATGTTGTTGTATTGGCTATGTGAAAGGTGGATGTTTGTATGGGTGCAGCGTGGTGGTATCAAGTAGTTATTTATTTGTGTGTTGTTTTGTTTGTTGTTATTTGGAGATGTATCTATAATTGCGTTGTCTTTAACTTTGTAGGCTATAAAATAGATGGGGTATGGTGTTTCACACTAATTGGGGTGTTCATGTTTTATGTTTGCTTTTCTGTTGTGCGATTTTTTAGTCTAAATATATTTCATTAACGAATTTATTTTCCTGTTATTTGTGTGGCTTGTTTGTTACGATAAGTTCGTAATTTATTGGTTTTGTGTGTTAAATATAAGGTGTTTAACGAATTTTAAACTAGTGTTTGTTGCTTTGTTTACGAAAAGTTCGTAGATTTGCAGCGTAATTTAATTATTACAGAATTATGAAAATGGAGAAGCTTTCAATTCAAGAAGAAGAGGTGATGCGCTGTGTTTGGCAATTGGGTAGATGTACTATCAAGGGTGTTGTCGAACAGTTGCCTCAGCCTGCACCGCCTTATACCACGGTGGCGTCTATTATTGGAAATCTTAAACGCAAAGGATATGTGGCGGCCCAACGCAAGGGCAATGGCTTTGAGTACGAGCCTGTTGTTAAGGAAAAAGACTATAAACGCTACTTTGTGTCGGGATTTGTGCGCGATTACTTCAAAAATTCGTTCCGCGATATGGTTTCGTTCTTTGCACAAGAAGAAAAAATATCGCCCGACGAGCTGAAAGACATTATCGCCGAGATAGAAAACGACAGTATGGAAAAGCCATGAGTCTCGTCTTACATTCGGTTATCTCGCCTTCTAAACGTCTCTTTAAATGGTTCTCACTCTTTAATTCAAAGTGTTTTGGATTAGTATTACCTAAATTATCCTAGCAAATCTCATCTATGTTGATGTATCTGATAAAAGCAAACTTGTGTTGGTGGTGCTATTCGGGTTCTATCAAATCATTAGCGCTGGCGACACTTTCTTTAAATGGCGGCGTCTGTCGTTGCTCACAATCTACGTGCTGTCGCTGTTTCTGCCCACGATAGACCTCTCTGTGCTGGTTAACGAAACGGCACCGCTGAGCAATATCTTACCGCGCATGGCCTACAACCTGCCCGAAGTGACGGTGCAACCCACACACGACAACTTTGATTGGCAGCAGCTAGCCGTTTGGCTATACACTGGCGTGGCTTTGGCTTTGCTTTTGCGCGTGTTTTGGCAGGTAGGTGTGGTGTGCAGGTTGGCACAGCGCAGTGAACGCGCAACGTTGCACGGCACAGCGGTTTGTTTGTTGACGGGCGATTACAGCCCCTTTTCTTTCTTCCGTTGGATATTTGTCAACCCCGACGATAAGACGCCGTCGCAGGTTCAGCAGATACTGACACACGAACAAACGCACGTGGCGCAGTGGCATTCGGCAGACGCGTTGCTGTCGCAACTCTTTGTCGCCGTCTTTTGGTTCAACCCCGTGGCGTGGCTTATGCGCCTGCAAGTGCGCAACAATCTTGAATATCTGGCCGACCGCTCGGTTATCAACGGCGGAACGGACAAAAAGGCCTACCAATACCATTTGTTGGCGGTGGCCTATCGCATGAATGTAGCTACAATAACTAATAATTTCAATGTATTACCTTTAAAAAGAAGAATTATGATGATGAATAAACAAGCATCCAATCCGTTGGCACGCTTTAAGTACTTGCTTTTCGTGCCGCTGGCCATCGCTTTGTTGGCGATGAATAATACCCCAATTAGGGCAAATGTGCAGAAAAAGGTGGTGAAGGCCACTAAAGCCACAAAGAAAACAAGCGCAAACGACAAAGTGTATGAGGTATGTGAGCAGATGCCTACCTTCCCAGGTGGGGATGCTGCACTGATGAAATACCTTTCGGAGAATGTGAAATACCCAGCTCTTGCCATAAAAGCCCAAGAGCAAGGCCGCGTTGTGGTTAGCTTTACAGTAGAAAAGGATGGAGCTATATCCGACGTAAAGGTAGCCAGGTCGGTAACACCTTCGCTCGATGCCGAGGCGGTAAGGGTGGTAAAAGCCATGCCTAAATGGACTCCGGGTAAGCAAGACGGCCAACTTGTGCGCGTAAGGTATAACGTACCTGTGTCTTTCAAATTAAATTAAAGAACAAGTAAGGTTGGCAAGTTAATGAGTTGACAGGCTAACGCGGGGCAGGTTTGCGGTCTACCCCATCCCCCTTGTTGGCTCGTTAACTTGCCAACGCACCACCTTTTTCATCGTTTAATGGCAGATAGAGCTGCTACCTTAATAAATAAACACGAACGTTTCCGTTAAGCCAAATGAACCATGTCGAGCTTGCTCAGACATTGTCATGGCGAGAAAACGCACTTTTCGAGGAACGAGAAAAGAAACATTTAATAGATTGATGAGTATGAAGAATAGACAAAAAACAAATTCGTTTGCAGGCTATAAGTACCTGCTTTTCGTGCCGATGGTCATCGCTTTACTGGCGATGAATAGTACCGCAATGAGGGCGAATGTGCAGAAAAAGGTGGTGAAGACCACCAAAGTCACGAAGAAACAGGCACAAACGACAAGGTGTATGTGGTGGTTGAGCAGATGCCTAGTTTCCCTGGTGGCGACTCAGCGCTGTTGAAATACCTTTTCGAGAATATAAAATATCCCATGTCTGCGTTGAAAGCCCAAAAGCAAGGGCGCGTTATGGTTCGCTTTACAGTAGAGAAGGATGGGGCTATAACCAACGTAAAGGTAGCAAGGTCGGTAACACCTTCGCTCGATGCAGAGGCGGTAAGAGCGATAAAGTCCATGCCTAAGTGGTCTCCAGGTAAGCAAGGCGGCGAATTTGTGCGCGTAAAGTATATCGTACCTGTGTCTTTCAGATTAAAATAGGGGCAAGTAAGATTGACAAGTTAATGAGTTGACAGGCTGAATGTGGGGTTGGCTTGCGGCTTTCTCCCACCTCCTTGTAGGCTCGTTAGCTTGCCAACGCACCACTTTTTCGTCGTTTAACAGCAGGTTAAGCTGCTACCTTAATAAATAAATACGAACGTTTTCGTTAAGCCAAATGAACAATGTCGAGCTTGCTCAGACATTGTCATGGCGAGAATTGGAAATCGCCAACACGGAGCTTTGGGCGAAGTGGAAAGGCAAAACGCACTTTTAGAAGAACGGAAAAAGAACCATTTAATAAATTAATGAGTATGAAGAATAGACAAAAGACAAATTCGTTTGCAGGTTATAAGTACCTGCTTTTCGTGCCATTGACTTTCGCCTTGGTGTTTATGAATAGCTGTAAGCAAAGTCGCCCGTGAACGAACAAGTTGTGAAGGACACAAAAGTTGAAACTAAAGCTGAAACGAACAAAGATACAGCACAAATCAATAATGCTAAACCTGCGGATAAAGTGTATGATGTGTGTGAGGAGATGCCTACCTTCCCCGGAGGACAAGCTGCACTGATGAAGTACCTTTCGGAGAACATCAAGTACCCCAAAGCGGCTGAGAAAGCGAGAGAGCAAGGCCGCGTTGTGGTTAGCTTTACAGTAGAGAAAGATGGGGCGGTAGCTGACGTAAAAGTAGTAAGGTCGGTAACGCCGACACTCGATGCAGAGGCGGTAAGGGTGATAAAGGCCATGCCCAAGTGGGTTTCAGGCAAACAAGACGGCCAGTTAGTGCGCGTAAGGTATAACGTGCCTGTGTCTTTCAAACTGCAATAGCATACAGCTAGGCTGGCAACGTTGACGAGTTAATGGGCTAACAAGCGAATGTGGCGCAGGCTAGTGGCTTATTTCCCACCTGCTTGTTGGCTCGTTAACTTGTTAACGATATGCCTATTACGGTTATGCCGTTTCCTTAATGCGATAATGCTTGCGTCTAATAAATGTTTGCGTATGAGGAATAAACAAACGCCCTAATTGTTTGCCGACTTTAAGTGTCTGCCTTTCGCTATTTCTGCCATCGTCTTGTTTATTGTCTTCGCTCCTGCTGGGGCGAATGCGCAGAATAAAAAGTTGAAGAAAGCCCAAACGCATAAGGACGCCACCACAGACGATATGGCTTACGATGTGTGTGAGCAGATGCCTATCTACGAAGGGGGTGATGCTGCCTTGTTGAAATACCTTACGGATAGTGTGAAGTATCACGAATTTGTTAAGTAACATGAGGCGGAAGAGCGTTTCTAATGTGGGCCTTACTGCCGTTTTGCTGTTATATAAAAACAATAGTTAATTACTTGGCCGGTTTCTTGGTTGTGTCGCAACTAATCACTATCTTTGTAAAACGATTTATGAAACGAAGTGCTTATTTTTTAGGAACGTTATTGGTTTCTGTATCTATCGGATTTTTTACAGGGGTATCGCACAACAAAACGTTGTCGCTATCAGCATCAAAGATGTGTATAATTGATTCTTATGCGCAGACAGAGTATTCTCGCAGTTGTCAACAAAGCAACGTCTGGCGAAAGATTTGACCTGCGCTTTCATTGGGGTTGGAATTAGCTGGCTTAGCTCAGCGGTTGGTGTTATCTATGGTTTCTGATTGCAACTATGAGTAAAAACAAACAAAAGTGTCCATTGAGTCTTGAGGCCACTAATGTGGCCTTAAGGTTTGTTGTATACCAAAATATTTGGGCCTTTTTTGCCGTTTCATGGATTTTTCCCTTGGGAAGTGCATCTTATTGGATGTCCATAATGGTGCTAGTGGTGATGTGTGTTTTAAGCTTTTGCTTTGCATGGTTTGGTTACAAGAACGACAACGCCTTTTATCCTAAGATGAAGCGCCTGTTTTACGTATTAATTCCGCTACAATTGCTGAGTCTTGTCTGCATTGTTTATTTGCCTTATCGCCTGATAGTCTCATTCATAGTATTTTGTATGATATGGTTATGTACCTTATTTTATAAAATCTTTGTTTATCCAAAATCTTGATAAGCGTTTACTGGTTTGTTTCTTTCACAGCAATTTTCTGGACTACTTCCTTTTCTCGTATTTTTTTAAATGAAACGCAAAGAATACGCTAGTTCTTTTTCATGCACAAAGGTTAAACGGTGCTTTTGTGCGAACGTAACCAAATACGCGATATTGCGTGATAATCCCCAATAACATGGGTGTATGCGCTATTAGCATCTTGGGTGAAGCTCTTTTAGCTTTACCCACTATTGTGTGGGTAGCGTCAAATGGTAAGGCTTTGGAGTGGCAAGTCGCTGCTATTTGGCGCGATGATAAACATCGCAAGGCATGATTTTTCGTGAGTTTAGCAATCGTGATGTAACTAGCATACCATCTTAGTAGCAATGAAGGCGATTAGCAATTTAACTTATTTCCTTTTCTCGTTGAGTATGTTTCTTGTCGTACATCGTTACGCAAGGTTAAGTTGGTTTAACTCCTTAATGGCGGTCGCCATTCCTGTTATTATAATAATTTGGACCGTTCTATTGGTCTCTTCTTTATAACTTCGCCTTAAACTCGTCGAACACCTCTTTATAGCCATTAAACACGTTAATGTCTACCTCGCCTTGTATGCCTTGCACGCGTCCGTCGGGGCATAGTTGCCAATACACCAAGTGTACATCGGGTTTGTATTCGCCATAACGTGCAATCCAAATGTCGTAGTCGCGCTTGATGTCGGGAGCCAATGGCAAGTAGCGATTAACAAACTGCTGACTGATATAAAGAATAGGACGCTTGCCCGTTCGTTGCTCTACAATGGTGAGCCAAGTGCGAACTGCCTTGAAAAGCACCTCCGCACCGCCCATCTTGGCTATTTGTTGGGGAGATGGTTCCACATCGAGAACAGGCGGAAAGTCGCCTTTCGATATGTGCGAATGGCGCAGAAAATGGGCCGCTTGCGCTGCAGCAGGCGAGTAAATGGAGAAGAAATGATAAGTGCCAACGCTGAAACCGTGGGCACGAGCTTGCTTATAGTCGGCCTTGTAAAAGGGATTGAGCAACGACTTGCCCTCAGTACTCTTGATGTAGATAAAGGATATGGGGTAGTTTACTTGTCCATGGATGGCCTTTCGGCTAGCCGTGCCCAGGTGGGTGATGCGTAGTTGGTTCCATTTGATGGGATGCACGTGTTTGTTGATAACGTGTTGGTATTTTGAAATATCGATGCCATAGATGCGTTCGGTGGTATAAGTAAGGCGTTCGCCCAAGTATTGGCCTGCCTTCCATTCGCCCACCTTCACCTTGGGCTGTGCTGTAAGGGCAAATCCCTTACCGGTTTGTGCATCGTTTTCCCAATGTCCCTCGTAGTGACTGCCGTCTTTGCCTGTGTATTCACCGTGTCCGCTGGCCATCATCTGCTTGTTAAAGCTACCCACATACACACCCATGCTGTCTTCTCTGGTTCCACTCACCAGTGTGTCTGCATTCCATTTTCCTGTTATTTTTCGACCTCTGGCATCGTGTGCCGTGCCCATTCCCTGCCGTTTCCCGTTTTTCCACTGTCCTGCATACACCACACTGTCTTTCATCCACAGCACGCCATAACCATGACTGCGACCATGCAGCACAGTGCCTTGATAGCAAAGGCCGTTTTCTTGTTGCAAAACTTGCGCTGTCCCGTCGTCGTTAAGTGTGTTTTTCTCTATGTGGCAAGCGCCAAAAAGCCCCACAACTAGCAATGCCGTGAGCCAAAGAAAACGTTTGGGGTGGTTTATTTTTCGTTCCATAGCATTTGGGCGATGATGTTGCGAGGCACGATACCTCTGCCGTTATACATTCCAATGAAGCGGCCCCACGAACTAACACGGGCGAACCAGCTTGCCCCAACGTGGTGTGCATACGCAGTCTACCATCGGTTTCGGCGTTGGCCACCCATATCATAGCACTGTCTTTCACCGCGGATAATGGCGTTAAATCCAGTCCGGGTACGCTAGCAACGCGCATTTCTCCTACTGCCGACATGTCCCAAGGCAACGCCGAGAGGGCATTTGCGTGCCAAGGAGTTTGCCTATCTGTGGTTTGTAGTAGGCACAAACCCCATTGCTGGTCTTCGTGTAAGCATCGGGTAGGGAGGGCTTTGCCGTCTACCAGTACGGTATAACGTGTATGGCGCACCACTCTTAACGATTTTTCTTTGAGCAGTAATGCCAGTCGTTGCTGCACGTTTTGTGCCTCTTTCAAGCGTGTTCTCAATGTTTGGGCATAGGTGGCCACAGCGTTATAACCTTCGTCTTGCACGCCATGCACTTTTATATAATAGTCGGTTTCTTTTATTTCTCGTTTCAGTTGTTTTGTCTGGGTTGTCAGTTTGGTCAATGTTTTTTGCGTCATGGTGATGGCATCGCTGGGTAATGTGTCTTTATAGGCTGCAACATCTGGAATGGCTGTCACCACTCGGCCACTGCTCGTGGGTAACAATGCCAACTTGTTTGCCCAAAAACCTGATGTGAAATGGGGTGTTTCTATTAGTGCTTTGGGCGTGGTGCATGGTGCTAAAAAGGTGCTGTCGTGCAGCGATTGGGCAAAATAAACGACCTTGTTGGCTCCTGTGCCCACGCTATACCACACATTGCTTTGCACAACAACAACACTATTGCGCATCTGTCGTTGTGAAGAAAAACAGCACATTAGCACATAAACCGTCAGCGCCACCAACACTATGGCGACTAATAGGCTCCATTTCATGCCCTTGCTCATCCTTCTTTTATTTCTTTTCCTCATTATCTTGGATGGCGTTTTGCGCCCTTCTTTTCTTTTTTTAGGTGCAAAGTTAATCTAATTTATCCTAATTCTGCATGGATAATGGGTCTAATAATAAGACCTTAAGAACGATGGGCTGATACCAGCATTCGTTTGCACAGCGTTTTTTTGTATATAAAGGTGGTTGGGATATGCGTTTTCCGACATTTTGTTTTTATCTTTGCATAGTGAATGTATCACGGATAACGATCTGCATTTTCTCTATATACTTTTTTTAATGATACGATTATCAATAACTTTAAACAATATGAGAAATCTTATTTTGTCTGTTTGCCTGGTGCTCTTTGCTGCTTTGGACGCCATGGCCCAACAGGTTTCTTCGCCCAATGGAGATGTAAAGGTTACGTTCAATCTTGACAACTCCACACCCACCTACACGGTTGCTTTTTCGCGGTAAGGCGGTTGTTAAACCCTCGCGCCTGGGGCTTGCCTTTGGCCAAAGGGGGCGATTTGCTCGATGGATTCACCCTTTTGGGTGAAGAACGAGGTGCTGCCGACGAGACCTGGACGCCTGTTTGGGGCGAAAACCGAACCATCAGAAACCACTATAACGAACTGCTGGTGCGCTTGGAACAGAAATCCACCCAACGCCGACTCAATATCCGCTTCCGCGTTTACGACGATGGCATGGGCTTGCGCTACGAGTTTCCGCAAGAAGGCAAACTAAACTATTTTTGTGGTGAGCGACGAACGCACTGAGTTTGCCATGGACGGCGACCACACGGCATGGTGGATTCCGGGCGACTACGACACGCAAGAGTACGAATACACCCAATCTAAACTGAGCGAAGTGAGACAACGCATGAAGGAGGCAATTACCAATAATATGTCGCAAACCACTTTCTCGCCCACTGGTGTGCAAACGTCGCTGATGATGAAAACAGATAACGGACTGTATATCAACTTGCACGAGGCGGCGTTGGTGAACTATCCAGCCATGAATCTCAACCTCGACGATAGCAAAATGGTGTTCACCTCGTGGCTCACGCCCGATGCTAAGGGAGCTAAAGCCTATCTGCACACGCCTTGCGTCACACCATGGCGCACCGTGCTGGTTACCGACGACGCACGAAAGGTGCTCGCCTCTAACCTTATTCTCAACCTTAACGAACCCTGCAAATACACCGATACCTCGTGGATACGCCCTGTTAAGTATGTTGGGGTGTGGTGGGAGATGATTTCGGGTAAGTCCGACTGGGCTTATACGCAGCAATTCCCCTCGGTGATACTTGGCGAAACCGATTATACCAAGGCCCAACCATCGGGCCGACACGCGGCCAACAATGCCAATGTGCGCCGATATATCGACTTCGCTGCCGAACATGGATTCGACCAAGTGCTGGTTGAAGGATGGAATATTGGTTGGGAAGACTGGGCCGGAAATCTTAAAGAGAGGGTGTTCGACTTCCAAACGCCTTATCCCGACTTCGATATTAAGGCGCTAAACGAATATGCACACGCAAAAAATGTGCGACTGATGATGCACCACGAAACATCTTCGTCGGTGATGAACTACGAACGATACATGGACCGCGCCTACAAACTGATGACCCTTTACGGATACAACGCCGTGAAAAGTGGTTATGTTGGCGATATCATCCCTCGCGGCGAACACCACTACGGACAAGTGATGGTGAACCACTACTTGGAAGCTGTGAAACGTGCTGCCGACTATAAAATTATGGTTAACGCGCACGAAGCTGTGCGTCCCCACGGGGTTGTGTCGCACTTACCCCAACCTCATTGGCAACGAGAGTGCTCGTGAGCACCGAGTATCAAGCCTTTGGAGGTAGCAAACCTGGGCATACGGCCATCCTTCCCTTTACGCGTTTGCAGGGCGGACCAATGGATTACACACCGGGTATCTTCGAAATGGACTGCGCCAATGGCTCGCACGTCAATTCCACCATCTGCGGACAGCTCGCTCTCTATGTCACAATGTACAGTCCGTTGCAGATGGCAGCCGATTTTCCAGAGAACTATCTCAAACATCCCGACGCTTTCCAGTTTATCAAAGACGTGGCCGTAGACTGGGAACGCACCCTTTATCTAGAAGCCGAACCCATGGCATACATCACGGCGGCACGCAAAGCCAAAGGCAGCGATAAATGGTTTGTGGGCTGTGTAGCGGGCAATACGCCCCATAAGTCGCAACTGTCGCTGTCGTTCCTCGACAAGGGACGTAAATACGAAGCCACTATTTACACCGATGCACCCAATGCCAACTATCGTAGCAACCCCAAAGCCTATCGCATAGAGCGCCGAACGGTTACCTCAAGCACCCGTCTTACGCTCACGGCTGTGGCTGGTGGTGGCTATGCCATATCCATCGTGCCTAAAACAATAAGGACATTAAAGTCTCTCACAACCAAGCAACTGGGGGTAAACCCCCACAACGACTAAGGGTTAAGGCTGGCAACATAACAACGCCAACCTTAACCCTTAATCGTAATTTCGACCTTTGGCCAAAACAACAACCAACGTTTTCGTTCCGTAAAAGTGCGTTTTGCCTTTCCACTTCGCCCAAAGCTCCGTGTTGGCGATTTCCAATTCTCACCATGACAATGTACGAGCAAGCTCGACATTGTTCATTTGGCTTAACGAAAACGTTCATCTTTTCAACGCCCCCTTTATTGTTTCATCTGTTGATGGCGTTGAAAATATTTTACAAAAGGCAAATTATTCACCTCTCATTCTGGCGAAAAATGAAGCCTAAAACCATGCATTTAGCCCTTAATTTTGCTTAAAAGTATTTTGTTTTTACATCCTTTCGAGCACTTCGTCTGCGTTTTGCACCATTTAGCCTTTCTAGATTGAGGCCAGCTCACAAATTTACATCGCCTAAAAACCAGCTTTTAGAACCTAAAAACCTACTTTTTAGACACATTTTTGCACAAAAAGTCTTGTTTTCCACTGTTATTAAATGCATAAAGCCACCATGCGGTGCGCAAAATTATGCAACCCCACTTGCATTTTCCAGCATTTCATCTCGCATTTAGCACCATTTCACCCCGCGTTTTGCACCATTTCACCCTGCGTTTAGCAGCAGTTTACCTTGCGTTTTGCAGCAAAACGCAAGGCTAAATGCAGCAAAACACCCAAGTTTTAGCAACAAAACGCCCATTGTTCGGTCTATTCTGCATTTCCATGCAACCGAACTGCAACTTTCTTGCACTTACAATCCACCCCATTTATTATGAGAAAAACCCCTCGCGAGAATGGAATATTTGAGAGCGAGTTGACTCATGGCTACAAATAATGGCTCTTTTAACGCGTAAAAATGTTTGTTTTTATTTACAAATTATTTGTGTGAGATGGACGTTTTCGTTAAGCCAGATGAACAACGTCGAGCTTGCTCGTACATTGTCATGGCGAGAATTGGAAATCGCCAACACGGAGCTTTGGGCGAAGTGGAAAGGCAAAACGCACTTTTCAAGGAACGACAAAAGAGCTTAAATCAAGAGCTAGGAATAGGTCAGTACGAAATCTACATACAGCCTTTTGTAGATTACTTTAAAAAAACTATCCCAAAAACCACTTGTAAATGGATTTTGGGATTTTAAGCTATATATTACTAAATATTTCGTCTTGTATTACTTGTTGTATTACTTGTTATATTCTCTGAACTCACCTTTTATAAATAATCGCGAACGGGCAAATGCATCATTCGCCAACGTGTAGTCACCCATAGTTAGGTGCTACGATAATTACTTTCTACCTTTTATCAAGTCGAACCGATAGCCCACTGTGAATTGGAAAACACTAAATTGCGAACGCAACCTCACTTCGGTAAGGCCGAAATTATAGCGTGCATCCGCTACAAACTTGCCCATTTCGTAAGAAATACCCAGAGGGATAGCCACGTCCACAGATTTAATATTGTCGTTAACTTGAGAAGTTTCCCAACCATTCATTGACAGATAATCTTTACTACTGCTCTTTAACCCAAGTTGTAAGCCCACTTTCAAGGCCAAGTTCTTTGCTACATAGAAATTGGTCAACACTGGGATGTTGAAATAGTTGTATTCATAATGGTGGTTCTCTTCTCCAAGCGTGTATTTTGAACCTTGTTGAGAATAAAGCAAACCAACCGATAAACCTAACTTGGGTTTAACCTGGTATTCTGTTTCAAAGCCAACTACAATGCCCGGTCTGAAATCTGAGTTGTAATGGTAGGTTAATTTCGATAGGCCTACACCTATTTTGGGTTGCAATGAAAGCGACTTCACAGCATGCTGTGAGTATATATTGCAGCATATTGCAAATGCTGCGATTAAGAATAAGATTGATTTCTTCATTTTATTATTTTGTTAAATTACTATTGTACAACTTAGTTTTTAGTAATAATCATGCCACCCCAAGTATTGCCAAGCCTTCCTGCCAAAAGCACTTCTGCATGAGCAATTCTTTTTACGGGTATTTGGCTCAAATTGGTATACAACTCTTTTGCAGAAGCAATACTTAATGGATAGTTTAATGATATATTGCCGAATGCAAAGATATGTATTTTGAAACAAATAAATAAAAGTTTGGGATAAATAATAATGGTGCGATATTGAAATGAGGAGTCTGTGGAGTCAACTCTATAAGTGGAAAACAGGCATATAGGTACAAAAATATTAGATTGTTTTGTTGGATTTTTCTTTGGGTTGAAATTTAGTTTCCTGATTGTTTTTCTGTCTAAGGGCATTGATTTGTTTTTGAAGGTTTCGCTGTTTTCTTGCTCTGAACTGTGTAGTATTTGTAGTTGTTGCGCGTATGGTTGGCAATATCTATATAAAATACGAGTGGCGAAGAATGTTGATTACTGTATGCTAATCTGCGAGAACCAAGAAATGAAAGGGGAATAATATACTTAATAGTAGTTTTTTCTTGGTCATAAATGTTGGGCTTTGCTAGCTCATATTTTCACGTTTGTTGGGTTGCACAAAGTATAAATACGCACATATTTGTTTATAGATGAAAAAAAATGCACTAGAAACTAAAAGTTTTTTGTTCTTTCTTTGCAAATAAAAAGAAAAGGATTAACTTTGCGTTATCTATAAAGACGCCCACTAATGAGATATTTGGGGGCTGTTTATATGGTTAAGGTGAAGGAGTGGCATATTACCTTTTGGAGGAGTGCTACAACCTTTGCCAAAGAGACTAAAGACCGTAATGCTAATCTTGATAAAGATGAAATCTATCCGCACCAAGACACCATCGCCACTAAGTCTTAAGAAAGGCAAGTGGTTGCGCGTTTGCTGCATTTTGGCATGCACGCTTGCAAATCCGTATGCGCTGAAGGTTAACGCTTCTGCGCCTGAAGACAACTCCGCACTAGTGCAACAAAACTCGAAACAGGTGCAACGCCGTATCTCGGGACGCATCGTTGACGACACGGGAGAGGGCTTGCCGGGAGTGGCTATCGCATTTAAAGAAAGTGCACGAGTGGGAGTAACCGACAGCGATGGCTATTTTGACATCCCCTTAACCGATAAGGAAAAGACAATGGTTGCTACCTTTGTAGGCATGAAACCATTAACTGTGATTATCGGAGCAAAAAAGAAACTCAATCTGGTAATGGAATCCGACCAGCATTCGCTTTCGGATGTAATTGTAACGGGGTATCAAACGCTCTCTAAAGAGAGAGCCACTGGCTCGTTCTCGCTTATTACACCTGAAAAACTGAAAGGAAAACTGCAGTCTAATATCATGCAACGACTGGAGGGCGCTGCGCCTGGACTTACCGTGTTGGGCACAAACAACTTCTTTGTTCGTGGTATAACTACACTGAGAAATGGTGCCTCGGGATACGAACCCCTAATCGTTGTAGACGGTATGCCCTTTGAAGGCTCGCTGGCTAGCATCAACCCTGCCACTATTCGCAGTGTTACGCTGCTAAAAGATGCAGCTGCTGCATCTATATATGGTGCAAGGGCAGCCAATGGTGTTATTGTGATTACCACCATTTCGGGAAATGGCGCGGGTAAAGTGAACGTGAGGTATGACGCTAACGTGAAGTTTACACCAAAGGCCGACATGGGCTATCTTAACTTGATGGATAGTAAAGAACTGGTGGATTTCCAAAAATGGAGCTTTAAATATGTGCAGGGTACTTATAACGACCTTAACAAACGCGAAGACCATAACCCTCTTTGGGAAGTGTTACTGAAGCATCGAGCTGGCATGATTGATGATGCGCAAATGGAAAAAGAACTGGATGTGTATCGCAATTTGGATAACCGCGAACAGCTAGACCGCTTTTATCGACGCACCGGAGTGGAACATCAACACAATGTTAGCATTACCGGCGGAAACGAGTTCAACTCTTATGCCCTTACGCTTAATTATGCTGGAGTGACTCCAACGGCTAAGTATGTTAGCTCTTCTAACTATGGCTTCACCTTGCGAGACGAGATGAAGTTTTTTAAGTGGCTCAAAACCGACCTCTCTTTGGCTGCAAACTTCACACGTGGTAAGGGAGATGCTGGCGCAGGCTCGTTCGAAGGGTCGTACCTGGGTATGCCTTCTTATTATATGTTGCAAGATGCTGATGGACGACCATTGCATATTAAACATCGCAAATCGGAATACGAAATGCAACGACTGATGGGAATAGGCCTGAACGACGAACATTATAGTCCGATAACGAATAGACAAGAAGAGTTCTTCGAAAATAATAGCAGCTATTACCGCATGCAGTTGGGCTTTAATGTGATTTTTGCACCTTGGCTTAACCTTGATGTGAGGTATCAAACGGAGAAGAGTTACTATCGCGATAGGTCGGTGGCAACAAAGTATTCGTATAAAATGCGTCATCTCATCAACGATGCTGCTCAGTACAACGTGGCTAACAAGGAACTGAAATTGAATATACCCGCTGGTGGTATGCTGGTTGAAAAACGAGGCGATAATCCTTCGTACACCTTTAGAACGCAGCTTAACTTTGCTAAAGAGATTGGTAAACACTATGTTACTGCTATCGCTGGTGCAGAACGCAGACAAGAACTTGAAAGGGCAACAAGCGTGAACTATGTGGGCTACGACGACCAAACGCTGGGATATAAACCAGTTAACACGCTTATGTTTTTCGACTTGCAAGGAACTCAGTCGCTCTCGGGCTATTTCACCGAATGGGACCCGCTCCAAGATAATTATGTAAGTGAGTTCGATAACCGCTTTGTGGCTTTCTATGCTAATGCTTCTTATGCTTACGACAATAGATACGACTTTACTGGAAGTATTCGTATCGACCAGTCTAATCTCTTTGGAACCGACCCTAAATATCAGTATCGACCGCTTTGGTCGCTGGGAGCTAGTTGGCACTTAAGCAACGAACACTTTATGGCAGGACGCGCCGATTGGCTGAATAACTTGACATTGAGACTAACCTATGGTATCGGTGGTAATGTTCCTAAACGGAGGACCTTTCCTTACCATTAGAGAAGCTGCATATACCGACTGGTCTAAGGACTTCTTTGCTGAAATTAAAAACCCACCAAACAAATCGTTGAGATGGGAAAAAACGGCTACTTTGAATGTGGGCGTCGACTTTGCTGTGCTCAATAACAGACTTTGGGGTAGCTTGGAGTTTTATAACAAAAACACAACAGACCTCTTGGCTTATAGAACTAGTGACTATACGCTGGGATGGGAAAAGGTTTTGCTAAACTATGGCTCAATGTATAACCGCGGTGTTGAACTGGCGTTGGGTAGTACAAACGTGGTAACACCTAACTTTAAGTGGGATACCTCGCTCAACTTTAGCTATAATAAGAATAAACTTGTGGATGTGGAAGACTCCGAAACAACCGTGCATGCTTATTCTAGTGGACATGCCAATGTGATGGGATACCCTATTAATGCTCTTTTTAGCTATAAATATGCTGGATTGAATGATACTGGTAGGCCACAGTACTATGTGGATGGAGGAAAAGAAAAAGATCAAAGCGTTAGCAATGTAGACGATTTGGAATTCTCGGGCACAACAACACCTGTTTATACTGGGTCGCTTACAAATACGATTAGCTATCGTAACTTTGAACTCTCTTTTATGTTCGTGTATTATGGCGGACATGTGTTCCGTGGAGAAGCTGCACAGTTCCTCATGTTCCCCACTGGATCTAACATCGCTAAAGAAACACTCAACCTCTGGAAAAAACCTGGAGACGAACTAAACCCTGAGACAACTCCTGGTATTGCTGGCTCGTATCTCGATATGGCTGAAGACCAACATCCGTGGTATGCCGCAGATAAACATGTGCAAAAGGGTGACTTTATAAAACTACGCGATGTGTCGCTAACTTATAACTTCTCTAAACGACTTATCTCGCACTTGGGGCTTACATCTCTTGCTCTTACTCTGCAAGCCCAAAACTTGCTTACTTGGCATGCCAATAATAAGGGATTCGACCCTGAAGCAATGGGCGAATATGGCTATGGATGGGGAAAAAGAGTTCCACGCATGCCGGCAACCTGGACTTTGGGTATATCTGCTAACTTCTAAACTCGCACAACAATGAAAAGGTTATTTATAAATGCTGCACTAGGTGTGGCACTCGTCACACTCAATATGGCTTGTAGCGATTTCCTCGACATCGAACCGAAAGGAGAAGCTATTCCACAAACCGTTGACGATTATGCCTATATCTTGAATTTTCCCGACTTGATGAAAGGTGGAGAAACTTATCCGTTGTATCTCACTGATGATGTGTATCTTCCTGACGTGGCTGACAATGAAATGATGCCTGGACTCAATGTAAAAGAACGATATATACAACGATTATATACCTTTGATAAAGATGTGTTCGGCGAAAGTGTTAGCGATGCCCTCTGGATAGCTGCATATCAACGCATCTTTTATAGCAATGTTGTGATTAATCGCGTGATGAATGCTACGCATGGAACTGATGAACGTAAACGCGCTATTAGGGCAACGGCACTGGCAGAACGGGCGTTCGAATACCTTAATCTAGTAAGTGTTTATGGTAAACATTACGACCCTACAACGGCTCAAACCGACTTAGGGAGTACCCTTGATTACGGAAGACGATATCACGCAGACTAATTTGAAACGTGCTACGGTGGCTCAAATCTATGATTTGGCTGAGGACGACCTTAAAACGGCTGTGAATGACCTTCCTTATAAGGCTGTGCCTAATGTGTTTAAATTCACAAAGTCGGGTGCAAGAGGCGTACTGGCTAGATTGTATCTGTATCAAGGTAAGTATAAAGAGGCTTTGGAATGTGCTGATAGTGTGCTGGCTAAGAACGATTTCTTGTTAGACTTAAGTACATGTCAGGTTGTGGATTATCATGGGTTTATCGGCAGAACGGATGTTCCTAGTAAAGATGATAATAAAGAAAATGTGCTAATACGACTTTCGCCGTATGTTTATGGCTTGAGTGATGAAGTCTTTGGTAGCGACGAATTGATGGCTTTGTTCACTGTAAACGACATGCGCCGCCAACTCTTCTTCGGAGATAGCATCTACAGCACTGTGTTCGAAAAACCTTTGTGGAGACCTTGGCTTGAACAAAACTTGGGCGTTACTACTCCTGAAATGTACCTTATTGCTGCCGAATGCGAAGCTAGGGTGGGGAGCGTTGGTCGGGCAATGAATTTGCTAAACAAATTGCGCGACAATAGAATTGTGGGTAATACTCCTCTCGTTGCTGCAAATAAAGACGAGGCTTTGAAACTGGTACTCGATGAACGTAGACGGGAGTTTGCATTAACAGGACTTACTAGGTTCATCGACTTAAAGAGGTTGAACCTTGATTCGCGATTCGCAAAAACTATTACGCATGTTGTTGACGGAAAAGTTCTGACGCTTCCGCCAAACGACCCGCGCTGGGCTCTGCCTATTCCTGCTCGTCCACTGCGATTTAATAAGGATATGTTGCCCAATCCTAGATAGGGTAGGGTATGGCTAAATGTGTTGAAGTGCACTTGAAGCCGACTAACGCAAATTTCTTGCTACTATATCTACGCCAGTTTGGGTTGAATTTGTACCCAAACTGGCGTAGAACGTAACTGCCTTTAGCTAAGTAAGGGCCTCCTGACGGCCATAATAGACCAACAATGCTGCAAAAGTGATATATTTAACCCAAATAACTCATTAGAGCCTAAACAGATTTTGTTTTATTGTCGAGCAGCTTGCCTGTCTTTGTAACGCAGGCGGAGCGGGCTACGTCAAGTCGCAAAGACCGACTAGATGCCGACAAGAAAATAAAAACGTTTGGAAACAATACAGAAAACAAGAATTTTGGAAACTTTGTGCTCTAATTACCGATTTGGTTGAAATAGTCCTATAGTTATTTTTTGCCCATTATATAAGAGGTGTAATGGAATGATGTTTATAAATGTGTTTTTAAATGTTAAATATAAGGGTGGTTTGAGAGTTTTTTTTGCAAAAGCTTTGTTGGTATAGATTTCTTTATACCTTTGCATCCGCTTTCAGGAACGAAGTTATCCTGAAGCAAATGAAAAGAGTTCATTGAAAGATTTACATAGACAGTAGTAGTACAAGAGCAAATGCACTTGATTTTTGAGTGTATTTGGGTAGAACATAAAGAACCGTTGATTCTCCTTTTTATAGGGTTAATCAAAACAGGTGAGTGAACTACAATAAATTAGGTGCTCATTCTGATAGGATAATGCCTTTTAGGCATAAAACTTTTAGCGTTGTGCTTTATTTTTTTGATAGAGCATAATGCGTAGACATTTTACAATGGAGAGTTTGATCCTGGCTCAGGATGAACGCTAGCTACAGGCTTAACACATGCAAGTCGCGGGGCAGCATAGTGATTGCTTGCAATTACTGATGGCGACCGGCGCACGGGTGAGTAACGCGTATCCAACCTACCCTTTACTACGGGATAACCCGGCGAAAGTCGGACTAATACCGTATGTAGTCCATTGACGGCATCCGATTTGGACCAAAGGCTTAGCGGTAAAGGATGGGGATGCGTCCGATTAGCTTGACGGCGGGGTAACGGCCCACCGTGGCCACGATCGGTAGGGGTTCTGAGAGGAAGGTCCCCCACACTGGAACTGAGACACGGTCCAGACTCCTACGGGAGGCAGCAGTGAGGAATATTGGTCAATGGGCGTAAGCCTGAACCAGCCAAGTAGCGTGCAGGATGACGGCCCTATGGGTTGTAAACTGCTTTTATGCGGGGATAAAAGAGCCCACGTGTGGGTTTTTTTGCAGATCTGCATGAATAAGGACCGGCTAATTCCGTGCCAGCAGCCGCGGTAATACGGAAGGTCCAGGCGTTATCCGGATTTATTGGGTTTAAAGGGAGCGTAGGCCGTCTCTTAAGCGTGTTGTGAAATGCGGGTGCTCAACATCCGACTTGCAGCGCGAACTGGGGGGCTTGAGTGCGCCGAAAGTAGGCGGAATTCGTGGTGTAGCGGTGAAATGCTTAGATATCACGAAGAACTCCGATTGCGAAGGCAGCTTACTGTAGCGCAACTGACGCTGATGCTCGAAAGCGTGGGTATCGAACAGGATTAGATACCCTGGTAGTCCACGCGGTAAACGATGGATGCTCGTTGTTGGCCCTTATGGTCAGTGACCAAGCGAAAGCGTTAAGCATCCCACCTGGGGAGTACGCCGGCAACGGTGAAACTCAAAGGAATTGACGGGGGCCCGCACAAGCGGAGGAACATGTGGTTTAATTCGATGATACGCGAGGAACCTTACCCGGGCTTGAACTGTGGCGGAACGATTCGGAGACGATGAGGCCCTTCGGGGCTGCCACGGAGGTGCTGCATGGTTGTCGTCAGCTCGTGCCGTGAGGTGTCGGCTTAAGTGCCATAACGAGCGCAACCCCTGTTTTCAGTTGCCATCGGGTAATGCCGGGCACTCTGGAGATACTGCCACCGCAAGGTGTGAGGAAGGTGGGGATGACGTCAAATCAGCACGGCCCTTACGTCCGGGGCTACACACGTGTTACAATGGCGCATACAGAGAGTTGGTGGCATGCGAGTGTCATCTAATCCTTAAAGTGCGTCTCAGTTCGGACTGGGGTCTGCAACCCGACCCCACGAAGCTGGATTCGCTAGTAATCGCGCATCAGCCATGGCGCGGTGAATACGTTCCCGGGCCTTGTACACACCGCCCGTCAAGCCATGAAAGCCGGGGGCGCCTGAAGTCCGTGACCGCAAGGGTCGGCCTAGGGTGAAACCGGTGATTGGGGCTAAGTCGTAACAAGGTAGCCGTACCGGAAGGTGCGGCTGGAACACCTCCTTTCTGGAGGAATGTGCACTCTATTCATCTTTATTGATGTATTAGTTGTTGCTTACCTTGGTTCTAGATGTTCTAGTCTCTTGTCTGCTGCGTTGTCTATACTCCGATACAGAGGGAATCAGGGAACTGGGCTTTGCCTCTTTGGTCAACTTCTCTTATATATATAAGGTGTATGTTGATGAAAGATTTGGCTTCCCATGTCGGCCCTGGCCGGACCTCCCGCCGACACGCAGTCCTATAGCTCAGTTGGTTAGAGCGCCACACTGATAATGTGGAGGTCGGCAGTTCAAGTCTGCCTGGGACTACACATCGCCTGAGAGGAACGTGAGAGATTGCGATTTCCTTTATTCACGGGGGATTAGCTCAGCTGGCTAGAGCACCTGCTTTGCAAGCAGGGGGTCAACGGTTCGAATCCGTTATTCTCCACTTTGCGTATAATACGCATGAGATCTTTGAAATATTGACACAAGCAAGACTGTAAGATTGTAAAGAATCACGTGAACATTTTGTTCATGAATACGATACAGCTGAAGTATGGGCTGCGTGCCTTCCTTTATATGGAAGCGCGCTGGCGTAAAGAAAGTAATTAAGGGCGCATGGCGGATGCCTTGGCTCACAGAGGCGATGAAGGACGTGATAAGCTGCGATAAGCTGCGGTAAGGTGCAAATAACCTTTGACCCGCGGATTTCCGAATGGGACAACCCACCCACGCAATACGTGGGTATCACTGCTCAGCGGTGAGGCGAACCGGGGGAACTGAAACATCTTAGTACCCCGAGGAAAAGAAAATAAATTAATGATTCCCCCAGTAGTGGCGAGCGACCGGGGAAGAGCCCAAACCAGCGTTGTGGCAACGCATCGTTGGGGTTGTAGGACCGCGCTGTTGTACATTGCGTGTGAGGAGAATCTCCTGGAAAGGAGTGCCATAGCGGGTGATAGCCCCTTATCCGAAGCATAAGATGACATAGCGGTATCCTGAGTAACGCGGGACACGAGTAATCCTGCGCGAATCTGCCGGGACCATCCGGTAAGGCTAAATACTCCTGTGAGACCGATAGCGAACCAGTACCGTGAGGGAAAGGTGAAAAGCACTTCGATAAGAAGAGTGAAATAGTTCCTGAAACCATGCGCCTACAAGCGGTCGGAGCTGCTAAAGCAGTGACGGCGTGCCTTTTGCATAATGAACCTACGAGTTACCTTCACCAGCAAGGTTAAGGGCCATTAGGCCTGGATCCGCAGTGAAAGCGAGCCTGAATAGGGCGTATTAGTTGGTGGTGGTAGACGCGAAACCAAGTGATCTACACATGTCCAGGATGAAGTCCCGGTAACACGGGATGGAGGTCCGAACGGATAAGCGTTGAAAAAGCTTCCCGATGAGGTGTGTGTAGGGGTGAAAGGCCAATCAAACTTGGAGATAGCTCGTACTCCCCGAAAGGCATTTAGGTGTCGCGTGCAGTGTTTTCCCCAAGAGGTAGAGCGACCGATAGGACGCGAGGGCTTCACCGCCTATCAAGTCCTGACGAACTCCGAATGCTTAGGGGTTAGAAGCTGCGCAGTAAGGGGACGGGTGCTAAGGTCCGTTCCCGAGAGGAGAAGAATCCAGACCGCCGTCTAAGGTCCCGGAGTTCTGCCTGAGTTAGTCTAACGAAGTCTGGTCCCCGCGACAGCCAGGATGTTGGCTTGGAAGCAGCCATTCATTTAAAGAGTGCGTAACAGCTCACTGGTCGAGGGTCCGGGCGTGGATAATAATCGGGTATAAGGCAGACACCGAAGACGCGGGATAGAATTTAAAAAAGTATCGGTAGGGGAGCATTCCATCGGCGTTGAATGCGATAAGACAATTATCGCTGGAGCTTATGGAAAAGCAAATGTAGGTATAAGTAACGATAAGGAGGGTAAGATTCCCTCCCGCCGTAAGACTAAGGTTTCCCGGGCAATGTCAATCATCCCGGGGTCAGTCGGGTCCTAAGGCTCAGCCGAACGGCGAGGCCGATGGCAGAAAGGGTTAATATTCCCTTACTGCCGCACGGAGCGACGCGGAGACGGAGGCGTGACACCACCGCGGAGAGACGGAATTCTCCGTTGAAGAGTGTAGATGTTGAGGGTGGCAGGCAAATCCACCACCCGAGTCGAAGCTCGAAAGTATGCTTTTCCCTTCGGGGCGAGGCAATAGTGTGGGTAATCATACTCCCGAGAAAATCCGCTAAGCTTAATCCGTGCGGCACTCGTACCGCAAACGGACACACGTAGTCGGGTAGAACATACTAAGGCGTTGAGAGATTCATGGTTAAGGAACTAGGCAAATTGACCCCGTAACTTCGGGATAAGGGGTCCTCGTCGCAAGGCGAGGCGCAGAGAATAGGTCCAGGCAACTGTTTAACAAAAACACAGGGCTGTGCAAACTCGAAAGATGAGGTATACAGCCTGACACCTGCCCGGTGCCGGAAGGTTAAGAGGAGAGCTTAGAGGCAACTCGAAGGTTTGAATTGAAGCCCCGGTAAACGGCGGCCGTAACTATAACGGTCCTAAGGTAGCGAAATTCCTTGTCGGGTAAGTTCCGACCTGCACGAATGGTGTAATGATCTGGACGCTGTCTCAATCATGATCTCAGTGAAATTGTAGTATCGGTGAAGATGCCGATTACCCGCGATGGGACGAAAAGACCCCGTGAACCTTTACTGCAGCTTAGCATTGACCTTGGTCATCCGATGTGTAGGATAGGCCGGAGGCTTTGAAGGGGGCGCGCCAGCGCTCTTGGAGCCACCCTTGAAATACGGCCCTTTGGCTGTCCGAGGTCTAACCCGCAGATGTGGGGACACTGCTTGGTGGGCAGTTTGACTGGGGTGGTCGCCTCCAAAAGCGTAACGGAGGCTTCCAAAGGTACCCTCAGGCCGATTGGTAACCGGCCTCTTAGAGTGCAATGGCATAAGGGTGCTTGACTGGGAGGCAGACATGCCGAGCAGGCAGGAAACTGGGGCATAGTGATCCGGTGCAAGTGTATGGAAACTGCATCGCTCAAAGGATAAAAGGTACTCCGGGGATAACAGGCTGATCCCCCCCAAGAGCTCATATCGACGGGGTGGTTTTGGCACTCGATGTCGGCTCGTCACATCCTGGGGCTGGAGAAGGTCCCAAGGGTTGGGCTGTTCGCCCATTAAAGTGGCACGCGAGCTGGGTTCAGAACGTCGTGAGACAGTTCGGTCTCTATCTATCGTGGGCGTTGGAGTTTTGCGTGGCTCTGTCACTAGTACGAGAGGACCGTGATGGACAGACCTCCGGTTTACCGGTTGTGCCGCCAGGTGCACCGCCGGGTATCTGAGTCTGGATCGGATAAGCGCTGAAAGCATCTAAGTGCGAAGCCGGCCGCAAGATTAGAACTCCTCATAAGGGTCGTCCAAGACGAGGACGTTGATAGGGCGCAGGTGTAAAGGCGGCGACGCCAAAGCCGAGCGCTACTAATTGCCCGAAACTTTCTTACCTCCCCGCACCTCAGCCGTGTCGTTAGGTTATGAATAACTAACTGTTTTGAACAGTTTACGTCGCTTTACATTCTTTACTTGCTTGTGCGATACTTTCAACCCCTAATCAGGTGGTTATTGCGGCGGTGTCCCACCTCTTCCCATTCCGAACAGAGAAGTTAAGCCCGCTTGCGCCGATGGTACTGCAATGCAATGCGGGAGAGTAGGTGGCCGCCTTTTTTCAATACGAAGCCCCGAGTGCTAACAAGCACTTGGGGCTTTTTCGTTTTGGGAGGCTATTTGTTTGAGGGTTTGTGAGTTTATAATCTCGGCATTTGCAGACCCCCTTTCACAGTTTCTCGAAGTTATCCTTCAGGTGCGTCAAGTTCACTTTCAGCAGCTCAACAAGTTCGTCAAGCCACGTTTGCTTGTTTATAGTTTCGCTTGGTTGTGCATTTCTTCGTGTATGACCTTCCGCAGCAGCTCTGCAACTTGCTTCGACCATTCCTGCTCCTTGTCCAGTTCTGTCAGGTACTTTCTTTAAAGTATAACCTAACCTTAGTTTGCAATAACTCTGATCCAACGATGGACGGAGATTTGGAGAGAATGGATTGCTGAATAGTTACTATTTTAATCAAGGATGATAAAAAATAGAATAAATTTTATACCTTTGCAGACGTGACCTGCAGGGATCACTTTTAGATTAGCAAAGAGGCCACATATCGACTCGCGCACATATTTTAAGCCACTTTTTGGAGTGGAAAACTTTAGTAAATAATAATCAATTACTATCAGCGCATGGTCTTAGCTTTACTATCAGCGTATGGTCTTAGCTTTTTCGCCATAACGGAAATTAATACAACATGAACAAAAATATTGAAACTGTTATCTTAACAAAGTGTAGTAACACTATCATGGCTGATGAAATTGTATCGAAATTGGCCGAAGAAGGCATAATCTCATCGCTCCATGATGAGCTAGACGACCCAGTTTATGGCGCCTACGGACCAAATCCAGGGATTGAGGTGAGAGTGTGCAAAAAAGACTTTGTGCAAAGTCTACGCATTCTTATGGAGATAAATGAGACACGTACCAAACAGTTACCTTGGTGTCCCAATTGTGGTAGCGAAAATGTTGTAGCATTAAAAAAAGAAGAAGGCAAGAGATCAAGGGCCACATCTTTTATCGGTGTAGCCTTGATTGTTCTTGGATGCATCGGCATTTTTCTTCCAAATTTTATAGAGGCTCTTGTGTCAATCAGTCTATATTGTCTTGTTATATCTCCGTTCGTCATGTTAGGAGGCATCTTGCTGGTAATACCCAAACCTAGCAGCCAATTCTATAAATGTGCCGAATGTGGCAAAAAGTTCAAGAAAAAAGTGACTTGATTTTGTATACTTTTTCCCTCTCATCGAGTTTCTCCAACTCCCATGCAGACAGTTCCTTTCGGAGGGTATCTAGGTTGTCAATTCTTCTGTTCATGCATTGACGGGTCGTCAGGGTCAATTCTATTTCTGCAATATCAAGTAAACTGCCATGTTTAGGAGTGTAATGAATCTTCAGCTTATTTCTGAAGCGCTGTGCCTCCTCGGGGTTGTACCGTTTGTAGAGGGAGGAAACCTTATGAGTGTTGAGGTAGTCCATGACAAGGACTATTTTGTTCGCCTCAGAGTAGCATTCGACCAAATATTTTATTTCTTCGACTCTGTCTGTTGCCGTTCGGTACTCTCGCATACAGACTAGGTGCCATCCGCCGAGAGGCTCAACACACCCGAAAATGCTGCAAGTGCCATTGCGCTTATATTCCGAATCAACTTTCTTGTCGGTTCTCAGCCGCATGGGGAGAAGTTCACGTATCTCACCTCAACAACTAATATGGCTTTTCATCCAAGCACACCACAGGACACTTCGGATTATAGGGTCTCTCATATACATCAAGTGTATCCTCCATGCAAGCTACGAATACCGCGCCTTCTTTTTGAGGGATGCACCAGTAGTCGTTTTTGTGTAGCGAGGCGTAATGGACATTTGGTAGGCTAAAACCTCACAAATGTCCATTATTTATTACCTTTGCAGCATTTGAAAAGTCATGAATAAATTCTATATAATAGAGGAGTGGGCGACCTACAAGCAATCACCGAATAGAATACCTACTATCGTCCCGTGATGGTGATGCTGCCCGACTGCGTTACTCCAGCAACATTCTACGCCATCGTAGACCTCGACGGGATGCCGAAACTCGACACGCGCGTAACCGATGCGCAGGGCATGCACGCTGTATACATGCGCATGGGCAGCGACACGGAAAGCACATACACAAACAAGCACCAGTGCGAGCAGTTGCAGGGTATGCAGCTAATGGCCAGTGTAGTGAACGTTAGGCATACACTATACCACACTTTATGGATTAAGGCTTTCGGTTTCCATTTCAATGTCGCTCATATTATTAGCTTTACTATCGGCATTCCAAGCATCGCCTTTATCTTTACCAGGTTTAAGAGTAGGGTCAGATTCGGTTAAGAAGTAAACATTAATCCTGATTATTTCAATGTTTGGGACAATATATTTATTTTTTTTCATAAGTAAGATTTAATAATTGGGCTCACTAATGTCCCGTTAAAGTAGACTGATCGCTTTTTGAAATAGTTGAAATACAGTCTATTAAGCAGGCTTTTGAAATGAAACGGACTTGATTTTGTAACTTTGCAGTCAGATACAATTGACTGCTATGTTCCAAGATAAATACGTTTTTGCTCAACTTACCGCTTTTCTGAACAGGACTCAGTTTAACAACTACGTTCGCAAGTATGATGGCAATCGCTACGTGAAACACTTCACTTGTTGGAATCAACTGCTTGTAATGATGTTTGGTCAACTGAGTAATCGTGAGAGTCTTCGTGATTTGATTGTTGCTTTTGAAGCACATCGTTCCAAGCAATATCATCTTGGATTAGGTCGAGAACCTATTGCCAAAACGACTCTTGCATCAGCTAATCAGAATCGTGATTACAGGATCTTCGAAGATTTCGCCTTCTACATGATGAAGGAGGCTTGCGAGAAACGGTCAACCAATCTTCTGGATATCCCTGGAAAGAAATATGCATTTGATTCAACGACCATTCCTCTATGCCTCTCAACATTTCCATGGGCAAGATTCAGGGCGAAGAAAGGCGGTATTAAAGCCCATGTCTTATATGACATTGAGGGCTCAAGTTCCAGCCTTCTATACGGTGACCAGTGCATTAAAGCATGATTCAACAACAATGTCTTTAATTACTTATGAACCAAATGCTTACTACATATTCGACAGGGCTTATGACTCATTCAAAGAACTCTACAGAATACATCTAACGAATTCCTTTTATGTAGTCAGAGCCAAGACAAACTTGAAGTTTAAGGTTGTCAAATGGAAGAGGTGCATGCCGAAGAACGTGCTTACAGATGCCGAAGTGAGACTTACTGGTTATAGGTCGGAGAAGAAGTATCCTGAGTCTTTTTAGACTCATTAGATATTATGATGAGGAAGAAGAACGTGAATTTACTTTTCTCACCAATGCCAAGCATCTCACTGCTCTTGAAATTGCGGAACTTTACAAGAAAAGATGGCTGGTCGAACTCTTCTTCAAATGGTTAAAACAGCATCTCAAGATTAAGAAATTCTGGGGCACTACGGAGAATGCTGTTCGCATCCAGATTGCTGCCGCCATCATAACCTATTGTCTCGTGGCTATTGTTCATCATGATATGAAACTGGAGCGCTCGACCTATGAGGTCTTACAAATCCTTAGCATATCACTTACGGACAAAACTCACTTGACCGACCTGTTCGATAAGACTAAATTCAACTATGTCAAAGAACTAGATTGTCCCCTCATTCCGGGGCTATTCGATTAATATTTAACTCGTCCCAATTTTAACGGGACACTAATGAATTGGGCTATAGACTAAAAGCGCAAGGGCATGATTATCTTTTTGTTTTGCTTGATATAAACCTGTCCGCGTTGACGTTGTTCTGGTTTAATGGGTTTACCATCGAGCGTAAACCACAATTCGTTAGTTTCTTTATATTGGTTGGTTGTAGGCAATTTGGCATCCGTAGTTTCGTCAATTACATAATCATATTGTTTAGCACCAGCAGCCGTAGTAAATCTAAAGAATGCCCTTAGGCCAGGCATGAGGCGTGTATTGTTTGCAGGAATAAACAATTTGTTGTTACTTAAGAATTGTTCAGAACCATCGTTTAGCAGTTCTTTCACATTAAATGTGCCACAGAAAGCAACCCCCTGTATTGTTATTTCCTTAGCATTAATGGCATCCATGTTCACGTTGTGTAAGGTCCACGAATTGATGTCGCTATCCGTTTTCAGTAAGTAGGGCATACCCGCCACGAGGTTGAGTGCCGTTTTAAAGTGCAACTTATTGTCTTTAACACTCGAAAATTGCACCAATCTATGTTCGCCGAAAATGAGTTTTAGTTCATTTTGTTCCATATCCACGGGTAAGCAGATGCTATTCCATCTACCAGCTTTTAGCTTGCGCTTCACAATAACAGTGGTGTTGGGGGTATATACGATGGTGTTCACGGGTTTATATTCGTCTAGCACCAGTTCGTTGTATATACAATTCTTTTGCAAGGGTGTAAACAATATTGTGCCATTGTCGTAGCAATAGAACAAACCCGTTAGTCCAAGGCAGCCGTTGTTCTTAGGGAGAGTGGGTTTAACGTTTAAAATATCTTCAATTTTAAGGTCTTGTTCATTTGTCGAAAGTCTAAGTATCTTGTGTTTACCTTGTTTTATTTTTGCAATTACGTTCACCATATGCCCATAGACACAGTTTTTAAGTGCCAGTTTATCACCTGTCACCTCAAGGGGGGACAACACCGTTTTATGTTCAATCTTTACATGGCTAAGCGCATTGTTCTCTACCACAAGTCCGGGATAAGAGTTGCGTACGTATTTACCAAGTATAAAACCCGTAAGTATGTCTCCTGCTTTTAATGGATGAGTGTTGGGGAAATGTAGCGCCAAGCAGCCCGAATCATCATTGATGAATGCTGTTTTGCCCTTTACATGCACCACCTCGGCAGCCTTTAATGCTAGTTTACTTGTATGTGCTTCGTCGGCTAGATGTTAAAGTTGCCGATAGAAGCAATCTCCCGAATGTCTTTCCAGCTTCTTACTATGCACGAAGCCATGCAAGGCGCATGCAGTTCGTCGCCCTGATAGATAACCGAAAGAATTGTTTCGCCTGTTGAAACAGTTCTCACTTCACTTCCGTCAGCCTTACAGTCTAGCACGTTTTTATCGTCCGAAAGGTACAACAGTTTTTCTTTAGCAGCTTCATTTGTCACGCCTTGAAGTATAGGTGTGGGCAATTGGAAACCTTCAAAGATGTCGAAAGATGTTTCGTTAAAATGCATTGAAGTTGTTTGTTTGGGTAACAAGTCGTCCAAATATACCTCAATGCGTACAATTTTCATTCCCTCTCCGGCGATATTTGTTAGGTTCATTTTACGATTTTGTCCACTCCAAGCCTGGTCTTCTACGATAAAACATCCCGAAGAAGCAGCAAAATGGTAGGGTTTAAATTGCTTGTTGCGTTCGGCCGAATGTAAAACCACCTTTGTGATGCACTTGTTTGAAAGCGACTCGATAACGAGTTGGTTACCCGAAAAGAGTGATACGGCTCGGGGTGTGCCCTGTAAGGTGGGATTATATTTGCCTGAACCGGCCAAGAAGGTAAGTTTACAGTGCATGCCAACCTTATCGGTAGAGGTGGCGTGGGCATAGTCTATAGACTCGTAAACGTGTTGTGCCCATGTTGTAGAGCCAACTATGAGCAAGCAAATAAGTAGGATTGTGCGAAGGAAATGCATGGTTGCAGAATTATAAGGGTGTGAATTTGGTTTAGATAAAGGTGTTGTATGTGCTTATTGTGGCGAACTCTCTGCGGGTAAATGAGCCTTGTAGAGAGCCTCATATTGCCGAGCCACCTTTATATATTCGTGGTGCTTATCAACATAGAGCACGCTTTGGACTTTGCGTTTCATTAGTTCTTCTTTGTTGGTTATGGCCAATTCTAGTTGTCTGAACACGTCTTCTTCGTTGGGCAGCACGTTAATAATGGGGTGTAAATGTTGCTCTTGTAAAAGTTCGTAGGCCTCAGGTTCACCACCACCTACACATATTATGCCTTTGCTCATGGCTAAAAGCGGGTTCATGGATGGCGTATAGCTGTAAAGTTGGTCGAGAATAAGGTCGCAACCATCCATCAAACGTTGGTATTCGGCAAAGGGAACCGATTCGGCTTTCACCAGTTCCACCTTGTTGGGATATTTCTCCACCAGTTTCATAGCAGCGGCCAGCATTACATCGGTGCCTTTATAAGCATGTCGCGACTTATTGATGCCGATGAATATTTTTACTTTTGTGCCGATGGGTGTTAGGTCTGTAGGAGGGTTAGGCATCTTGATGGGGAAGGGGATGAACACCGTTTTATCAGGGAACAAAGGCTGATAACAAACCCAATATTCGTAAAGCCCTGCGATGATGGCATCACAATCGTTGGCGATGAGTTTGTTTAGTTGTTCTTTAGTGGTACCAATCCAGTCGGCCGTTTCTCTCAAAGCGTCGGCGTTATGCCTCAGTTGGTTGCCAATATTAAAGTCGCTGTAGCGTAGAGGCATGCGTGTGCGGCACTCGTTCACCCAAAAATGGTCCATACCAAAGGCGCAGAGAAACACGCATTTATTGTGTTTTCGTAGGTAACGGTAGAGTGCAAACAGCCTTTCAGCCTTCAATTCCACAAATAAGGGATTGATAAGTTGCACCACATCATAGCCTCTCAGTTTGGGCAAGCTGCGCCAAGAAGCGTATTGCAAAGCCAATTTTGCCTTGCAATCCTGTTGTACGTTTGAGGTCGATGTCTCGTGGATAGTCTTTCCAGAAGTCGCCGTTAGAGGCCACGGTAACTTGATGTCCCAACTGTCTAAGACCTTGGGCCAAAGCATTGTGTACGTTGCTGTATTCGCCTAGCAATAAGATTCTCATGATACAAGTCTTGGTAGCACCCTGCATAATATGCGTCGGCCAGCCTTAAAGTTCGTAAGTCGGCGAAACCACTGGTATTTTTGCGTGTAAGGTTTGTCGGGAAGTGGGAACAGACCATTGCGGCGTAATCGTTCTACACATTTTTCTAAGTGGCTAACCGAGCGTGTTTCAACGATAACCTTATACATATAGTCCATTGAAAGCTGCGCCACACGTCTTTGTAGCGCATCTCTGTTGGTCGTAGGTCCTGTTGCAGCCATCTTCTTTAGGTGTAAGATGACATTTTCCAGGTCGTTCAATCGTTTAGCAATGCTTTTAGTGTCGCGTTTATGGGTAATAGACCCCTCACGTTTTCTGTAAAAGTAGGCGTGTGCATTGGTCACAAATAGTCGTTCGGTACGTAGCAAAAGTTGTGGTGTAAACTCTTCATCCTCGTGGTAAATGCCTTCGCGAAAAAGCAGCGAGCCAGCCAATTGTTTTTTAAAAAGGTAGCCCCATGCAGCCGCATGTAGGTTGTTATGGCGCATATATTGTGCCCCATCAATTGGTCCTTCGTATTTTGTGGGTAGCTCTTTGGGTTTACTTTGCGTTTGGCAAAACATAACCACGTCGGGTTCTTGGTATCGCATGATATCCAAACAATGTTCGTAAGGGGCGCGAAGCAGATAATCGTCGGCATCAATAAACTGCACATATTGTCCCGAAGCCAATTTCATGCCAGTGTTTCTGGCGTTACTTAAGCCACCGTTTTTCTGTCTAACGTATATAATATGGTCTAGAATGTCGTACAATTCATTTATTGGCGAGTGGCTTGAGCCATCGTCTAGAAGGATAATTTCGCGTTCGTCTTTACTCAGCGAGAGCGAGAGAACACTGTCAAGGCATTGCCTTAGCATGGTTAAAGGTTCGTTGTGATAAGTAATGATAAAACTAATCATTTTGTTTTCATTAAACGGTGTAACAATCGGTGCACTTTACAAAGGTTTTTTTAACGCCAAACACTATGGCCCAAAAGGCTTTGGCACGTGTGGCAAAAGGCATGTCAGCGTTAATCACGAAGTGCCAACTAAGGGGCAGTTCAGCCAGTCTTATGGTGGTGTCTCCTTTGCGATAGAGGTCTATTTGCATGTTAAGCAAGTGCAGATGGAAGCGCTCTTTGGCCTCTTTGGTGCATGCGTTGGGTAGAATGATGCTTTTGCTTACCCGCATATTCCACACCAGAAGTTGTGCCAATTCGTATGCATTGGCTTTTTGTGTTATGCCTTCAGGGTTTGTCCAATAGAGGTAGGCCCCCTTGATTGATGGTAAGAATATTGCCCGATTTGGCTAGAAGTCGAGCTGTGGTGATAAGGTCTTCAAACACTTTTCCTTCAGGAAAACGCACGTTGGCAAATAAGTTGGCACGCCAAAGCTTGTTACAGGCGTAGGCATGGAGATAACCTTGCTCTTCAAACCAATATGTGGCGGGCGTTAGATGCTCTTGTTCGTCGAAGTGTAGCAAGCTTTCGTTATTTGAAAGCCAGCCCATCACCACAGGAAACTCCACGATGTTGCATTGTGGATAGCGTTCGAAAGCATTTATAGCCATCTCAAACGTGTTGGGGGTGATGGCATCATCGGCATCAACAAAGGCCAAAAAGTCGCCATGGGCATGAGCAATCCCCGTGTTACGAGCCTTACTTAATCCGCCGTTTGGTTGATGTAGCACCTGCACTCGTGCGTCTTTTTCGGCCCAAGAGTCGCATTTTTGTGCGCTGCTATCTGTAGAGCCATCGTCAACCAATAGCACTTCCATATTGTCAAATGTCTGTTTCAGCACGCTCTCCACGCATCGGTCGAGTGTGTGCTGCATGTTATATACAGGTATGACAACACTTATTAGCATGATGTTTTATTTACAAAGTTACATTAAAAAGTAATAATGACCAAAATTTTTCGTTGTTATAGTAAAAAGATTGGGTTATTGTAAATAATCGCCTGTAAGCAATGATGCTGCACTTTGCCTAGATGTGCACTAATACAAGAGCCTTGTAGTTGCACTACAAACGGCTTGTAGTGCAACTACAAACGGCTTGTAGCCCCAGTACAAAGGGCTTTGTACTGATGCGTTGCATAGAAAGTTGCGAGAAAACGCACTTTTCAAGGAACGAAAAAGAACGTTAAACCCATTGCTTTTGACTATAATTAAGAATGAAACAACAGGAAAAAACAAACGGCTATGCGCACATTTTGAAATATATGGGTGTGTTTGGCAGTGTTCAGGGGATGACAATCGGCTTGGGTATTATCCGCAACAAGTTGGTGGCCGTGCTTATTGGACCTGCCGGCGTGGGCATAATCTCTCTATTTAATTCGGCCATAACCCTACTTACCAACACGGCAAACATGGGGCTTGGAGTTAGTGGTGTGCGCAATGTGTCTGAAGCCTATGAGGCTTACGATGCACGGCGCATGGCAACAGTAGTTGATATGCTTCGTTTTTGCACCCTCTTAGCAGGGTTGGTGGGTATGGCGCTGTGCCTGCTGCTTAGTATGGTGCTTAGTAAGGCTACGTTTTCAGATGGTGAACACATGGCCGATTTTATGCTGCTTTCGCCTGTTGTGGCGCTGTCGTGCATCACTGTGGGCGAAACGGCCATACTTAAAGGGGCGCGAATGCTTAGACGTTTGGCCCAACTAACCATTGTGGGTTTGGCTGTTACCATCTTGATAACCATCCCACTATATTATTTTTATCGCGAAAGGGCCATTGTGCCCTCGCTACTGGTGGCTGCTGTGGTGCAGACCTGCGCAACGGTGTTATGTTCGTACAGGGCTTTCCCGTTGCGGTTAAACTGGGATATGCGTCATGTTCGTTCGGGTAGTGCCATGATTAAGCTTGGTTTGGCCTTTACGCTAGCAGGCATATTGGGCAATGGAGCCGATCTTTTTGTGCGCAGCTTTCTTAATAATGCAGCCTCCCTACAAACCGTAGGTCTTTATAATGCTGGTTATATGCTCTCGGTGGTATATGCCTCCACATTGTTTCGGCGTTAGAAGCCGACTTCTTTCCGCGCATCTCAGCTGTAAACCAACTGCAATACACCACGAACGTGTTGGTAAATCGTCAAATAGAGGTGGGTTTACTCATCGTTGGTCCGCTGTTGGTGGTGTTTGTTTTGGCTTTGCCCTTGCTCGTTCCTCTGTTGTATAGTAGTGCTTTTGCTGGCGTTGTGCCCATGGTTCAGGTGCTTAGCTTCAACATCTTTTTTCGAGCGATAAGTCTACCACTTGAATATATTGCGCTGGCTAAGGGCGATTCGCGCACCTACTTGCTGCTTGAGGTGGTCTATGATGTGGCTTTTGTTGTGGCCGTTATCGGCGGAATGCAGCTAGGTGGGCTGTGGGGTATGGGTTTGTGTCTGTCGGTTATGGGACTGTTTAACCTCGTTTTGGTGGCGTGCGTGGTGCAAAAGAGGTTCGGTTATCGCATGCGCCGCAGCGTTTTCCGCAACATCGGCCTGCAATTGCCCTGGCTTATGCTGGCCTATGCCACCACCTTTGTGCACAACATGTCGGTTTATTGCCTCGTTGGTCTTGCGTTGGTTGGCATCAGTTCGTACCTGTCGGTTGGTGCATTGCGAAAGAAAACAAGACGTTAAGGTATTCATCAACTTAGAAATATAAAGAAAATGCCCAAAGTTTCTGTACTGGTTGCCGTGTATAATGCGGAAAAATACTTGCGAAGGTGTCTCGACTCGCTGTTAAATCAGAGTTTGAAAGACATCGAGATTGTATGTGTAGACGACGCCTCGACCGATAACTCGCTAGCATTGCTGAACGAATATGCCGCGAAGGACGAGCGGTTGAAGGTGGCGACACTGGCCGAAAACTCGGGCATTTCGCACACACGCAACGTGGCTTTGGACATGTCTACGGGCCAATACGTGTGCATGGTCGATTCAGACGATTGGCTTTCGGACGATGCTTTGCAGCTTTCTGCCGAGGTGCTCGACACTGAACAAGGGGTGGATTGCGTGCTTTTCGACTTTATCATTGCCGAACGCGACGACGTTCAGGGTACATATACGCGCCAACGGCGGTATAACTCGATGCCGTTTAATCGTATAAGTGGTCTTCGTGCTTGCGAATTGAGCCTTGATTGGCGCATTCATGGGCTTTATATGATAAGGCGTGCCATACATCTGCAATATCCTTACGATGAGAGTAGCCCTGTGTATAGCGACGAAAACACCACACGCGTGCATTATTGGGCATCGCGAGAGGTGGCGCAATGTGCGGGAAAGTATTTCTATCGCCAGCATGCGGAGTCGGCAACGCATGCGCCTAACCTGAATAAGTATTATCGTTTGGACGCTTACAAAAGCCTGAAACAATTTTTTTGCAGAGCCATGCCGACACCCGTTTTCTTTGCGCACGATTTGAAGACATGCGGTGGCTAACGGTTGTAGACCTTTATTTTGAGTACTACAAAAACGCGACGGCAATTGTCGCGAACAGAGCAACAAACGGTGAAAAAAAGCGTTTGAAAGCGGCTTGGCAAGACATCGACCTGTCTTTGCTAAGTGGAAAAGATACGCGCAAATTTGGGTATATACCCTCCGCTTTTTCGTGGTTGGCGTTTTAGAATGCAAGCCGAATTGTATTTCTTCGTTAGGGCAATGCGCGATAAAAATGAGGTAAGATAGGCAATGAAAACCATTAAAAAAACGACAAAGTTGGGTATGGATATAATCAATGATTTTTGAAGTTCAGTTTTATAAGGCACTGCGCCTTTTTAGACCTCGGTAAAACCGAACAAGCCGCAAAAAAATACTAGAAAAACGTGGTTGCCGAGAGCAGCCAAAATGCAGAGCAACCTTTTTCTTTATAAGGGCGAGTTGTGTGCTAGGTGAGTTGCTGTTTGCGACTGGTAAGTACGACGAGGCTAGGAGATATTTGACAAAAGTGATAGAAACGCCTTGTCAAGACGATGTTGTGGATTATGAAAAGAACCTTGCCGAAGATATCTTAGGTAGGTTATAAAGGTTTGACTTTAAACGAAATAGAGCAATGAAAACAGAAAGATATAAGATAACTGAACAAGAAATAGAGGCGATAATAAAGTTAACACCCCAACAACGCTATGCTTATTTCTTAAAACGAATATGCGATTGGGAAGAGATATGGACGTTGTATGAGGACGATTGCATTGTGTTGAACGAGGACAAACAGGGAGTTTTATTTGTGTTTCTTTTCCCTTTCGAGACTTTTGCCAGTCATTATGCTCTAAAACAACGGGGTATGCGTGGTACATTTGCTAAGTGTTTTAAACTAAACGAGTTTGTTTCTACCATAGCAAGCAAACTGTTGGCCAACAGTGTTAGCGATGCTTTGGTGTTTCCCGTGCCCAATGGATTTGGATTGAACGTTCCATTGACAAGGCTTATCGCCGACATACACAAAGAATTGGAAAACTACGAGTAGGCAATTGCCTTTTCCTGAAAATCTAGAATTTGGGTTTGGGCTGAATATGGCATTGCCTAAAACTCTAAGTTTGCAACACTAAGATAACGAGAGAACGATGAATTATAAGGATGAATTATAAGTATGAGACCTCTGCAAAACCTCATATAGATGAAGATGGCAGAATCATAAATATAACTCATTGATTATCAATAGTAGCTTTTGGGTGTAAAAAGACTTTTGCAGAGGTCTCCTAATATCAAATAAAGTAACTATACTCGCACTTGTGCACTTTTATTTGACAATAAACAGTCTATTATATTCTATTTCCTACGAATTTATTATTTTAATGAAATTAGAGAGTATTCCTATTGGTTGGTTATTCTATTTTTTTCGATAATTTTACCGTCATCCCTAATTATATAAGTTTTAACTTTCTGAGAAGAATCTATAAATGTAGTTTTTAACCTTAATAGAAAAGTTTTTTTGTCAATTCTAAAGGATGTAATCTCCTTAGACTCATCACTGTCTGGTTCAAACCAAATTCCTTCAACATAGAGGTCTGATATGATGGTATTATTCTTGATAGATAGTAAATAAAATCGATAGTCAAAATCCCCACAATCCATTGGAACCAAAATCAAAAATATATCGCCTTTATTGGGCAACGGTAGGTATCTGAGTTTGTTCCCTGTATCACAAAGAAATTCAGAAACACCTTTCAGGTACTTACTTTCTATCAAATTGTATTTTACTGTCTTTATGTCAATACGCTTATCGTATGGCAATGTTTCGTTACTCTTCGCCAAGAGACTCTTATTCGTAATTGCCCTAAGGGATTTATTGTGCATATCCTCCGTATTGGAATAAAATCCACTTTGGGGTTTCTTATAATGTAAGACAAATTCTCTTTTATATATCAAGAACAGATCTTTCCCATTACAAGGTATTGTTTGCCATAAAGTATAATCCTCCCAATCAAAAGCACCATTCTCTTCATCCAAATATCTTTCTATTTGTAAATATGGTATTGAATCTTTAATATTTAATGAAAAACTCTTTATTGGCTTTTAATGAAATAGTTATGTAAATCTTTTATGTAATATCGGGTATCATACATAAAATAGGATTTGGGTATCTTTTTATGTTGGCTAAAAAGAATCTTTTGTTTTCCATTAATAATAAGCGTGTCCTTGTTTGTCTCTACTTTTGGAGGAACTGAGAGTCTCGTTAATAAGGAGGAAGCTGCTTGTGAGTCTGAATTATATATATTATCTAATGATATAAATTGCCAGTTAATACGTTCTCCTACACAAGAAGACTTCACTTCTTGTTCTGAATAAATTTCTCTTTGCTCAGATACATACACTTTCTTTGAAGCCGCTTTACACGCACATAGAGCTGATAAAAGTAAAATAATAACACACCTCATATCTAATTGTTTATGTAGTTGCTGTTGTTAAAGATGTCAACTTCTTTAAGTCTTCTGTTTCTTAAACCTTTTTCTGATGCCGTTCCTCTATTGATGATGTCCTTGAACTCCTCTGCTGCTTGGTATTCTTTGTTCTCAAAGTGTGTGAACAACTTGGGTGCTTTAAGATCTACTCCTGCATTATACAACAAATTAACCAAGGCATCAAATTCACATTGGAATAAAGGGACTTTCACTCGCTTTCTTAACCCCTCTTCTGTTACACTAAGGTCAGATATGAATAAATCGTTTGCCTCTTGCTTAGTTATACCATTTCTATATTTCTTTGGCATAGAATTGTTTTTAACAAGTTTTTCAACACTTCTCGAACTAATAAGATCGGGCAGCCCATCAACATTAACGTTTGGGCCGACAACAAAATCATTTTTAATTTATTGTTCATAGTGCACCTCTCACTCTTTATTCTTCTGTTGTTAAAATTCGTTTCATTTTATAAAACTTGTGGTGCTGTCGGGTTTGTTGGAAAAGGGTACGAAGTGGTAAACATTGTATACAAACTGTTGGACACCGGCGTAGGTTCTTGCGATTGTGTTAATGCGCAGCGTCGTATCATTGATTATCTCGCCAACATTGTCAATAGCAATTGTGCTTCGTTTGTTTTGGTATTCCCATGTTCGCAAAGCGATGGTTCGTTTTGTTATCATAAAGACACCAATGGCTGTGGGTTTACTCCATAAACGATGCATGTAAGATTTGTTTTGCAAAACATCATTTTCTATGTACTGCTTGGTGCTTTTACCGCTGTTTTCTACATATGTACATAGGCAAACTCCATTTCGATAGAGCACAATTAATCCTAGCATGTTTTTATGGGTCTTTGTTGCAAGATAATATCCGTCTGTACGCAGTTCCTTACCGATATAAGGATGGCGTTCTAATCCTAAACCTTCCAGCGAATCATTCTCATTGAAGAAGTTGCAACCCAACAGTAAGACCACTATTGGAAATATTAAAATAATCTTTTTCATTTTAACGAAATGGATAAATGTCATATACTATGTATGATGTGGGCGTTAAGCAAGCATATGATAGTGTATATCGGATGCAAGCTCCAATCCACATTTATATGTGTGGTTATTTGATGAAACTAGACGTACTATCGGGTTTATTGTTAAACGCCTTAAAATAATACAACTCATCTATATTTTCTACGTGCCCATATCGATTGTAACGCCAACTTGTAAGTCTCAGCGTTGTATCATTCAGAATTTCACCTGTGCAATTTTGGGTTACCCTCCCACTTTCTGAAAAGAAGATTTGACACTCAAGCACATTTCGTAAGACGGAGAACACCCCAATGCCATCTGGCTTACTACGTACCTCATTCATGTAAGATTTGTTTCCCCATTTGTCATTCTCTATATAATGGGTAGCGTCTCCATACCTATAATCAAAATACGTAAACATACATACGTCAATCTGAACTTTTTCAGCCAGTCCTAAGAAATGCGCCGAAATGAGTATTGAGCTTGTAGTTGGCCATCATGAATTCCTTATAGCCGTCCTATTCTTCATATAGTCGTCTAATTTATACTTCTCCATTTCAACAATTCTGTAAATAAACACTTCATTGTTGATTACATATAAAATGGTATTCATGCCTTCTAATTCTGGGCAGAACAACAGATATTTCGGATGTTTACGCATTATTTTCCTAAAAACACTTTTTGGTGCATTTCTTCCAAGAGGTCTTGAAAAAGTCCTATAGCCATCCTCATGCCAACCATACTTTCCGTCATAGCAATATACGTATAAACGTCCTTTACATCTTTTGTCGAAATAAAAAAAGATTAAAGGCCAGCCTGCCAGTATCTACTTGCAATGTCTGCTTATCTTTCAGTTTTAAATTCAAAACGTAGAGTGGTGTTTTTAGATTTCATTTCACTCTCAAAGCTTTTAGTTTTTTTGTGCATCCAGTTCTTTTTTTATCTTTAAAGTATTCTAAGTATACGCTGTCGGCTATATGCTGCTTTTGAGCAACATCTAAGCTGTCAACACCCGAACTACACATATCCACTAATAATTTGAATGTTTCTTTATGTCCTTTTTCTAACGATTTAGAATAAGACAAGACAATATTATCAATGTAAGAAGTGGAATCAAGCGCGCTGTAAGCACGCTCAACCTGTTCAATTAATGTCTGTGCTTTTGAAATGCTCAAAAACAGACAACTCATGATAAAAATTAAATAAATCCTTTTCATATTTACTTTAATCCTCTTAAAAGAAAGAGCCACAAGTTTTATCAAGTACAATGGGTAAACAACGGAACATATTCATACACCGTTTTGCGTCTGAACCAGATAAGCAATGGCTTGCCATCCTTTCCGATAATTGTTGGGGTATCTATCAATACACAAAATTCCTTCTTCCTTGCTTGTTTCCCCCTAAAATGCCAACGCAACCTTATCGCCCCGCTCGTCTTTATGCCCTGCACGATAGCAGTAGAGTCTAGCTTTGTTATGTCTTGTTCGTGAACTATATCTAGACTTTCTATCATCGTGGGAGTCATCATGTTCCCCTCATTATCCGTAAAGCGAATGCTTTGTGGATAAATTGTACCTGATTGGTTCATATAAAGCGTTGCGGCCACTATCAGCTTTGGTTCTTCTTTTACCCAAAACTGAAGGCATGTGGGGAAAGCAAAGGGGAAAAATATTGGCCCCACGGAAATTGCAGAAGTACCTGGTCCTCTCACATTAAGCATAATCGAATCTGGTGTGGTATCATTGGTGTAAGCTATGCCGTTCACACCATTATAGTCTGCCGTCTTCCATCCTTGCGTCTCCGTTATGTAATACGTTGTACGGAATATGCCCGCACACGAGGTAAAACATAAGCAAATGAGAACTGAAAATATAAATCCAAGTATCGGTTTCATATCTATCATCTTATTAATCTCATTTGTCTGCATACAACATTGCCATATTACACACCTCATTGGTCCTTAAAGAACTTAAAGGTTTCGCCTTCTATCTCATTCACGTATTCGTCACTCTTATAGTAGTCGTACAGATTCGCACCACAAAATGGACAGAACGAAATGAACACCGTTGGTGCGTCAAATGTAAATGTATCATACCCCATCGTCATAACGAAACAAATGTCCGCTCGCTTGTGCCTGGTTCCACGCAAGGAGGGTATGTTATAATACTTCATCATGCCGTGTTCTGTCAGGCGGGGAGACGTTAGCTTTACCTTTCTAATATTGTAGCAACATCGATTCTCTAACGTATAATACATTTCAAAAGCGAAACAACAAAATTTCATATCTATTTAATGTTTAATTTTTTTATAATGTAAAGTGCAATCTTAGGGGGAAAACTCATTGGTCTTTAAAGAACTTAAAAGTTTCGCCTTCTATCTCATTCACGTATTCGTCACTCTTATAGTAGTCGTACAGATTCGCACCACAAAATGGGCAGAACGAAATGAACACCGTTGGTGCGTCAAATGTAAATGTATCATACCCCATCGTCATAACGAAACAAATGTCCGCTCGCTTGTGTCTGGTTCCACGCAAGGAGGGTATGTTATAATACTTCATCATGCCGTGTTCTGTCAGGCGGGGAGACGTTAGCTTTACCTTTCTAATATTGTAGCAACATCGATTCTCTAACGTATAATACATTTCAAAAGCGAAACAACAAAATTTCATATATATTTAATATTTAAATTGTTTTATAATGTAAGGTGCAATCTTAGGGGAAAACATGTACTCATAACCATAGTATGTACCATGAATTCCCCTATATGATGATAAATAGCGATTTTGCTCCAAGTTAAATAGAGTAGAACGTGGAATAACAATTCTGACAACCTGCCCTCCATTTTGCACATACGTGGCAGCATACTGGGGGTTGTCAGTCATAAACAAGGGACCTCCACGCCTTTCACTTCCTGTTATTCCTCTGTATAAAGTTATATTATCACCATTGGGGTCAGGAGTAAAATCAAGGCTTATATTGGGAGAATGCGTGATGAATTCCCCCGTCCACGGGTTAATTCCACTGGCGTATGAAACACCAATAGTACTCGCAACGCCAATTGCGCCCCCTATCAGCATGTCCTTCCCTATTCCAGAGAACGAATTGGTAAAAGCCATGCCTAAGCTTTGCCCTTCAAGCAAGCCATATGCTGTTCCACCTGCAACGTGGCCAGCACCCGATGCCAGAGGTGCAACGATGGATGTACGTAATACAGGGTTACTTAGATTATTGACGAGTACAGAAGAATTAGCAGCCCAATAGCCAACACTGCCTCCTGCAAAACCTGAAACTCCTCCAACAAGGGTGCTACGCCCAAACTCTGTCCAACTAATATGATTAAACCCTTCAAAGTTTGCGCCTGTTTGGGCAACAATACTGTTATTGGCACCAATTGCTGCACCACCTGCTGCTGAAACTCCTGCAACTGTCCAAAACCCTGCGCCTGCACCAGCTGTACAAACGGTTGCTGCACCAGCTCCGGCTCCAACGGCAAAAGTAGATAGTCCATCCCAAAAGCCTTCTATATTATTCCAATTGGCGACAAGATTAACTCCACCGCCAACAACAGCAGCTATAACGGGTATAAACCAAAGAATTTTCCCATCCTTATCCACATACTTCAAAGGATTATTCAGACAATAACTATACCTGTTGAAGTTTTGCGTAAAGTCAGGCATTTGCACGTATGGGTCGGGACTTAAGAAACGACCTAATACTGGATCATAAAGTCGGGCGTTCATGTTTATAAGGCCGAACCATGGCAGATATTCATGCCCTGTATATCCTCTGTCTAAAAGCAGTTTAGGTTCTTTACCCACAGCGTATAACTGATGTGTGTCAGGATTGCGTAAACGTCCCCACGCGTCATAGCTCAGCTCTTGTCTTAATGTGCCGTCTTCATTGATTATATGAGTGATGTTACCCAAATAGTCGCGCAAGATGTAGTATGTTGAGTCGACTCCAAATCGTTGACGCATACAGCCAAGGCGTCGTAGGCATCGCCACCCAAATAGAAACGTTCCGTAAAACTGTTATCTATCTCGTATCTTGCATCGATGTATTGTCTTGTTAATACCTTATCATTACCCTTACGTATCGTCATCTCAGCCCTGTCGCCCTCTGCATCATAACTGAACGAGGCCGAATAGCCGTTCTCTGTTATCTTGTCAGGACATTGGAAAGAATTATAGGTGATCTGCTGTTCACGGGTAGGCACATTATTCCCAATGGGCGTGAAAGCGGTAACCTGATAGGGCTTTGCTGCATTATCATAACCCATCAGGCCCATTCCTGGCATTTCCAATACATTGCCATTGTCAGCATATTTCACTTGTTGCGTTCCGATTTGGCACAGGCGGTTTAGTTTATCATACCCAAATGTTTCGGTAATATTACGTCTGTTGTCCGTTCGGCTTAGCAAATTGCCCGTTTGCACATCAAAATTATAGGAAATGTCTTGTACGTTACCCGCGGTTTGCCTTGTGGGTAAGCCTATGTTGCTATAGCTATAAGTGCGTACCAGCGAGCCTGTGGCAATTTGTGTGGGCTGGCCTAAGCCGTTTTCTTCAATAAGCTTCCAAACGCTTTGGCGGTCATTAAACTTTACTTCTGTTTTATGCCCGTTTGTGTAGAGATAAGTTTCCTTCATTTCTACACCACTAGGGTTGCTCAGTGAATTGTACTTTATGCTTGCAACATTTCCATCCTTGTATGTGAAACCAACGTCAATACCAGACGCATCGTCTAAGGAATGGGCAACTCGCCCTAAAGCATCATAGCTATAAGATTTAGCTCTCCTGTCAGAATATTCTTCACGCTCTAACTGCCCATCCTTATTATACGTATATGATACGTTGAACTCGGGGCGGTTGATTTGAATGGTTCTGCCGTACTTATCTTTTATGGTAGTTACAGTTTTGCCTCGCGCATCTGTTGCGGTAGAAGTGCAAATACCTGAGTTATCATACTTTCCGTAAAGGTTTGTTTGCCTGCGCTCGGGTCAACAATAGCCGTTTGGCGACCGAATCCATCGTATTCGAAAGTGGTTGTCACGTTGCCTGGCGCGGTTATCGCACTGGGTTGTCCGTCGGGGCGCAACGTGTAGGTAATGGTTCCGCCAGGGTCCTCCACCTTTATCAGTTCGCCAATGGCATCCGTTGTCTTGGTCGAGGCGATGCCTTCCTTCGTTTCGGTAACGCTCAGGCCTGCATAACTCCACGTAGTAGTCTTTCCCGAAGCTTCCGTTTGCTTTATGGGGCGGTCGTATTTGTCATATTCGTAGGTGTTCCACAGCGCGGGCGCATCGCCCTTAAACGGCAAGGATGTCTTTGCAAGCCTGCCCTTATAGTCGTAGGCATTATCCACGAATTGCCACTTGCCGTCGAACCGCATGTTGCCCTTACGCACTTCGCGCTCCAATGCATCGTAATGCACAATGGTCTTGGGCTTGCCCGTAATGGTTTTGGCGATGGTGTACAGACCCTTTCCGCCCCATGCGGAGGTTATCGTCGTCGTTATTCCATCGGGCGAAGTGGTGGAGACGGGTTTGCCCCACGCATCTGTAACGATGGTGATTGTCCTGCCCTTATGGTCGGTTATGCGGTGCGCCTGCCCCCACTTGTCGTATTCGGCATAGGTTGTAGTCTGCCCCAAGGCATTTGTTTTTGTCAAGAGGTTACGCCCTATGGCATCGTAGGTATAGGTATTGCCTAACAGTTCGGTAACGTTATACGGTGCCGACTTCTCGCTGGTCACGTTTCCGTGGGCATCATACGTCCAGCGTGTTTCGCCGGTCTTATTGCCGTTGGTATAAGTGACGCTTCGTTCGGGCATCCATTGGGCGTTATAGGCGTATTCCTCGCGCGTTGTCCAGGTGTTGCCATCACGCCCTGATGTCGTAGTTTTTGTAAGTGGAAGTCCCACGAGATACTGTTCGGGCGTAGTGATGTTACGATAGGTCTGAACCAATTCCGTGTATACGTATCCATCCCCAAAGGCTGTACGCCGCTTTTTCAAATTGTTGAAAGAATCATAATATATCTCTGTTTGTTTTTCTTCACCCGTGATTTTATTAGTTTCCGCAGAATATATCAATACAGGATTGCAGATCCCATTAGTGTAAATGCTGCTTTATCATATTCCATATCCACTTCATGATCCCGCGTCTCTATACGCGTGGTAAGCCCTAAGTTCTCCATGTCGTGGTACTCACGAGTAAAGGAGTTTGTTACTACATCCTCAACATTCGTTACCTCAAAACCGCGGAAACCTAATCCCGTACGATGCATCACTGCTCCTTTATAACTGAATCTTCTTCTGTGCACAGGCTTGTCGTCATTCACCACCTCGTCTTCTGTCAATAGGAGCATAGGAGCAGTGAGGTGGTAATAAGGGAAAGTTCGTATCGTGTTAGACTCTTTATAGGGACAACGCTCATCAGTCATACTGCGGTAAGTGTTGCGATGCTTCATTCCATAACTATCGGTCACTTCCCTCAACAAGTTAGACAAAGCTTGGTTTCCCGAATATTTGTAACAGATACATTTTCCTTTCTCTATGGTTATCAAATGGCTCACGCTATAAGGGTTGCATACGTTTATAGGGAGAAGTTCCATGTTACGTGGAACTGGCATGGAACTTTGGGCAGTAGTGCTTATCACCCCATTGTGGTTCATAAACAGTCGTGCAACTGTGTCTCTTACACAAAGCAAGTCTGCACAGCCGTCATTATTTACATCGGTCAACAGATAACGATCAAACCGTTCTCTATTGATTATCGGCATCTCTATGCGTTTGAGCCCTTTACCCGTTGAAAGGTGGACTGACCATTTGTTGCCATTATCCCTATACCCCAAATCTACCTCTACAGTAACAACATAATCATGAGTAGGACAATACAGTTCCTTTCTCTTTTCATTGAAACCTTCCCATAGCATAGAGTTGCAGACCCTACATTTTGCCTCGTAGGGCCTCTGATAATAATATCTCCCTAGATTCGCGGAGCAACTGCTACACGATGGATCCCCGTAGTCTACAATCGGTTCAACTGCATCGCATTCAGGACATTTGAACGGAGCCCAAACAGGTAGGTCTCTGGTGGAGTATGCATGGTAGGAATAATCCGTAGGAGGAACAATGATGTCCATCTTACCATCCCCATTCAGATCACCAAAAATATTCGAGTGTTTGGATGGCGCATTAATACCTTTAACGTCAAACAGCTTTTCGAAACTCTTTTTGGCAGTTGAATAACTATATACGTCCAACCCATCTCCCCTATTGTGGCAAAGCTCCATCTTACCGTCGCCATCTACATCCATCGGAAAGACATCCGCATTGAAATCCAATTCGAAAAGCCTTGTTTCACTAATCTTTGTCTTTTCATCTAGGTCTATAAGCGAGAACCACGAGCCTACATAATCGTGCGTAAATGTTTCATTGTGCGAGATGGTCAGCAGCTGTGCTTTACCCGAACCAAGGAAGTCGCCAAAGAAGTAAACACGCGACATCGGGCTATGAAAAAAAACACCATCATAAGCCACTCCCTTTACGGCAACATAAAAGGAGGTTGAAGGCGTGTCAAAGTCGCGACACTTATAAGTGGTTATTAATAGTTGTGTGTCTATTGTTGAATAACCACCAAAGTTAACCTTCACTATTTCGTCCACCCCATCGCCATTCACGTCAGCAGCCTGTATGGTTTGGAAACCATGATCTGTTTGAATTTTCCGTATGATATTGTAGAATGATAAGCCAGGCGCAATTAGTATGTCTTGATCTGCCGGATAGCCACTGCCATATTGTACGGCATAGATACCAGAACCTATGTGTTGCCTATTAACCATCGTATATGTACTAAAGGCTCCAGGCATGGTTATCAACCCGTCATTGTAACGTCCGTCAATGAATTTCCCACGAACATAGATGGGCTTAAGTTTTTCGGTCGGTGCGGTGTAACTCGTTATTAAGGTTAGTTCTGATTCACGTCGTAATGAATCGGGAGCGTTAGCAGGCCAATACAGGCATTTAAACTTCAACGGTGCCATCTCCACTCCTCCAGATGAGCATCCTATTTGCACAAGCTGGCTAACGTCTTTCAGTTCGTGCGACAGCCGATAGGTGCAAAGTTCCTCAAAGGTGTTGCCCACCTTGTTGCGCGACACGACACTTTTGAGCAACTTGTCGGCAGCAAGGGCTACACCGCTAAGGTAAACGGTGGTGAAATCTTTGCGCGCCTCGTAGTTGAACAGCATTTCGGCCGTATGCTCCGCCTCGCTTCTCCCGCCATAGGCAATGCGAGAGAGGAAATGACAGTTACCCGACACGGTGTATTCGAAGTTTATCTTATACCCGTTTCTGTCCACCATCTCGGTTATAGGATAAGCGGGTTGCGTTTTGGTGTTGTTCTTAAATCCGAAGGTGGCTGTGTTCCCATTGGGATAGCCACAGAGAAATAGGCTATTTCCCCGTTCGCAAGGTGCTTCTTCACCAAGACGAAGCCTTGCGAAGTTTCGTAATCGTATTGCGTCAGCGTACCAGTATTGCGCACCAACCTCACCCCGTCGAGCGCAAACGCGCACTCAGCAGGTTTCGACAAGTCTACGGCTTCCGTTTGCCCGTCATAATGTATTGTCTTCCCCACAACATTGATGGCCGAAGCCCCAGTAACGTTCCATCCATAACCAGCCGTCCCGTTACCCCCTTGACTGTTGTAGGCAATGGCCACTTGTGGCGCTTGTCCCTTGCAGGGTGCGGTAAGAATGGGTATGGCGTAGGTCTTTCCGCCCGTTGGCGTAACACCCTCGTTAAATGGAATCTTACCCACATAATGGTTGCCTTTCTCTGCAACGGATGGCAAGGCTGGCATCGCGCTGCGCAATGCATGTTTCGGCTCTTCCTTATATAATATGGTAGGAGCCTTGTCTTCAATCGGACCTAAGTCCACTGCTTGGTACTTGTAGCGGTAAATGGTATCGCCTTTGGGCGTCACTTCACGTTCAATCACCAAGTGCTTCTCGGGTTTTACGATGGAGTCAATCACAGACTGTTTGTCCATTATCTTGTTTGTTCTTGTTTCTGCGCTTGCTCCAGCAGAAAACAATATCCCAAACAACCCCGTTAAAAGTGTTTTATGTAAATTCGTTTTCATAATGCTAGTTTTTAAGTTATTCCTTAATCACTTTCCACGAGGTGTTTTTGCCGTCTAATCGGATGTGCAACACATACACGCCCTTGGCATAACTCGCCATGTTCACCTTGGTAACGGTGCCTGCAATGCCACGCCTAACGAGCAGCGCACCGTTTGGGCCATAAAGCGAAAACTCGCCTTGATGTTCTGTTGAAAAAGCGTCTAGCGCGATGGTAAGTTCCTCCTTAACGGGATTGGGATAGATGCGCAACTGCTGTTGTGCCAAATGTTCATAGAGAAAGGCCGTGTCTTTGTTGCACCATGCGTTTTGCAGCATGCGTTTGCAGCACCACAGTGCGGCTGGTACGGTTGCCGTTGGCATCGTATGCGTAAGAAACCTGTTGCGCCCGCATAGAAACGGTCGACAAAGCAAATGCGGTAATCAGTATAAGTCTCGTCATACAAAAAAATGTTTAGAGTTGATAAATTGTTTGGGTAAGCTGGTTAATATTACAAATGCAAATATAGCGATTATTCTTGTTCCATTCAAACATTTTAAGCAAAAAATATAGAGATTAATGCAGGACAATAAGCAATACTAAGAAACAGGGATGCGCAATAAATAGATTGTACTGGACAAAGATTTGATGAAATCTGAAGTTCTGCCCATTCGTCTGTGGCAAAACGCGGTTATGTTACAAAAAGTGACCAGGTGGAGGTCATTCAGTGCATTCTCTACAAGTTGAAAACGGGCTGTCAGTGGCACATGCTTCCCGTTTCAGCCATCTTCACGGGGAGGGTTTTGAGCTACAAGAGCGTGTATGCCCATTTCCGCAAGTGGTCGAGGAACGGCGAATGGAAAAAGGGTTGGGGCAAGATATTGAGCCGTCACAGGTCTTTCTTGGACATGTCCAGTGTGGATTTAGACGGCAGCCACACCACCACGCTTCGCGATGGGGAGTGCTGTGGATACCAAGGACGTAAGAAAAGAACGACCACCAATGCCATCTATGTCGCAGACCGCCAAGGCATACCGCTTGCCATTCCACGCCTGTTTCGGGTTCTCACAACGACCTTCACTGCATCTCCGAGGTACTTCAGGATTTGTTCGCAGGTTTTAAGGACTCAGGCTTGTCCGTATCGGGGCTCTTTCTCAATGCAGACGCCGGTTTTGACTCTGCACAATTCAGGCGGGATTGCCATCGGCAGGAGGTGTTCCCAAACGTGGCCTTCAATAAGCGGAGAGGAATGCCAAGAGATGACGAGTTACTTGATGAACTGCTTTACAAGGAGAGATACAGCATTGAAAGAACCAATGCGTGGATGGACTCATACAGAAGCGTGCTCAACAGGTTCGATACCACACAAACCAGTTGGGAGGGATGGAACTATATCGCATTTATACTGATTTTTCCAAAAAAGATAAGAAAGAGGGAAAAGTCTAGATGACTTCAATATATGGTCATGTTCTCTGGCTCTATAACGAATCGTGTGGGTAATCCTGTTTAAGCCCACCTGTTACGAAATAGATAATATACTTAAAGTTTTCTGTATTTACGAATCCCCACGCCCTCCTTTTAGCAAGTTGTATCGTAAATATCTCAGTACTATTCATAAGACAAAGGTAATATTTATCTGAGGTTTCTATAATTACCCACACGATTCGTTATAGACCCTGTTCTCTTCATTCTAAGTTTGTACTGCTCCCAATATATTCGCTCTTTTCAAACAAGCTCTTAGGCTCAATCAAACAAGACACAAGCTAAGCAGGTACACCCTAATGTTGCTTAGCATGTGTAGAGACTTGCAAATGCCCGTCTCTACACATCTACCATTCATACGTTAGCGTCCGCACGCCTTAACAATATTACATAGGGATATTCAGTAAATATCTAACTAATTGTTTGTCACTGTAATATATTATTTGTACCTTTACATAAAACCCCCCGAACGACCCATCACGGGCAGAATCGGGGGAAAATTATAAAATTATCTGCTGTGAAGTTACGAAAAATTTCTGACATAACACAAACTTTGCCCTTTACAGAGTTCGATTTTTTACAACATTATCGCGATAGCTTTGCAAAAAGCGAACTTGGGCGCATCCGTGCCCAGCTCCCACTTAAGGAGTTGGCAGCAGAGTTGGCAACCCACACCCATAAGCGTAGGCGTGGGAAAAAGCCTCTTTTTTCGGCAGAAGGGGAAATCGCCCTTATGTTCCTCAAGGCATACACGGGCCTGTCGGACGACGGCCTGATAGAGCTGCTCAACGGAAGCATCCACATGCAGATGTTCTGCGGTGTGCTGATAGACCCTGCCAATCCCATCAAGGACGGGAAGATTGTAAGTGCCATACGCAACCGTCTTGCCAGGCACCTCGACATAGACAGCCTTCAACGCATATTGTACGCCCGGTGGGAAGGCGACCTCAAAAGGACAAGGACCTGTGCCTGACGGATGCGACCTGCTATGAGAGCCACCTGCGTTTCCCTACAGACGTCAAACTGCTTTGGGAGTGCTGTCGATGGCTTCACGACCTGCTCGTTTGCCAGAGCAGGCGGTTGTCGGAACGCGTTCCGAGAAACAAGTACAATGATGTTGCCAAGGCCACGCTTGCATACGCCAAGCAGCGCAAGCACACCGGCTCGGCCACGCGCAGGCTCAGGAGAAGGCTCCTGAAACTTCTTGCCAAGCTCCGCTTCCAATGGAACGGCCTTCGCAAGTTGTACGGCCCCTGCATCAGCCTGTCGGCAGAACAAGAAAAGCGACTGTGCGCCGTGCGTGAGGTATGCCTCCAACAGTCAGACCTGTTCGCAGGCAAGGAGGTCAGACATCGCATCGTGAGCATCGACCGCCCGTACCTCCGTCCCATCGTCAGGGGCAAGGAAAACAAGCGCGTGGAGTTTGGGGCAAAGGTCAACAACATACAGATTGACGGCATATCATTCATAGAACACCACTCCTTCGAGGCCTTCAACGAGGGCATTCGCCTTAAGCAGTGCATTGAATATCAGGAATCGCTGACGGGGGTCAAAGTCAAACGTGTCGGTGCCGACTCCATATACGCCAACAACGCCAACCGCACCATGTGTACGGAGAGAGGCATAACGACCTGTTTCGTCAGAAAAGGCCCAAGACCCAAAGAAGAAGCCGGATGCCTCAAGAAAGCGAGAAGGATTATCGGGACCCTCAGGGCCACGGTAATGGAGGGCAGCTTCGGGAACCAGAAACAGCACTATGCCGTTGGGCGCATCAAGGCACGCAACATGTTCAGCGAAACATTGCTGCTCTTCTTCGGAATCCATACGGCAAATGCCGCCGTCCTTGCCGCAAGGCAGATGGCCAGGGACATGAAGAAGGTGGCTTGATAAAAAAATGAGGTGATTTTATATCCATCCATAGACAGGTATGGAAGGGACAGGTGTGTCCATACGGCTCGACATTTGGGAGTTTTTGCGCGCAAAGCACATCAAGTACTCTTCCAAAGACGCTTTTCAAGAAAAGAATCTGGCATTTGACAGTCTCCAGAGATTCCTAAGAGGGAATTAACTGAATTACCCTATTTACTCTGATATTTCATTGTTTTACACCCCAAAATACGGCAAATCACACGATAATATGACACAAATCATTTCAAAAAATCATTTGCTTTTATGCCTGATGAGCCTTATTCTCCGAGACTTCTATATAGGTCTACGACACAGGAAAGCTGCTGTTGGCGTGTTTCAAGCAGTTCCATTTGGGCATCAAGCGCATCGCGTTCGGCCCCAAGTACATCGAGATAAGTAGCTCGTCCGTTCATATAGAGTTGACGAGATACCTCAACCGAGTGTTCCAAAGTCTTCACTTCTTCCTCTTTTAGCGCATAATAGGCGGCGAGATTCTTATTCTTTGACAGCAGCGTACATACCTCTGAATAAGCTGTAAGCAGTGTTTGTCATATTCATATAAGGCTTGTAGCTGTGCGGCATCAGCCTGTTGGAAGTTAGCTTCGATAGCTTTTCGGTTGATAAGAGGTGCAGTTAGTCCTCCCACGACACTGTAAGCGAGCGACTTTGGCATACGCGTTAGGTAGGTAGGATTAAAGGCTTCAAGTCCCAAAGTGGCACTAATGTTTACCGAAGGCAAGAAGGCTTTGCGCGCCGTTTCTACGTCCCAATGAGCTGCAGCGAGTTCATGTTCAGCCTGACGGATATCGGGTCGGTGGCTCAAAAGATTGGAAGGAAGTCCTGTAACGATTGTTTTCACTTCTTCATTCAACAACTGTTTGGCGTCTCGTTGAATAGGCGTTGGGTAACGACCGAGCAGTAAGTTGAGTGCATTTTCACATTCGGTAATCTCTTGTTTCAATGCAAACTCCTGCGAACGCGCCTTTGCAAGCTCTGCTTTGAACTTCTCAACAGCCAGTTCTGTGTCGCTATCGGCCTCCTTTTGTATCTCTGCTATCTTCTCCGCCTGACGCTGAAGATCGATGTATTTGCGTATAAGTGCGAGCTTGTTATCTAAGGCCAACAAGGTATAATAATTGCTTGCGACCTGTGAAATCAATGAAGCGCGCACGGCATTCTGACCTTCTAAGGTTGCCAAATAACGCTCGACAGCCGCTTTTTTGCTTGACTTCAACTTGCCGAAGAGGTCGAGTTCCCAGTCAAAGGCAAAGCCCGGGTGATAGTTCATGAGTGGATCGGGGATGAGTTTTCCTGGAGTCATCTCGGTGGAAGCATTGCCGGCACCCTCACTTGTGTATCGTCCGGCCTTGCTAACTCCTACTTCTGCCCCCACGGAAAGAGATGGAAGCATAGCTCCTTTGGCTGCAATCATTCCGCTTTTTGCTACAGCTATCTGCTGCAATGTTATCTTTAAGTCTTGATTATTGACTAAAGCGGAGTCGATAAGTGCCTTGAGTTGTGGGTCGGTGAAAAACATTTTCCATGACGTAGGCGTAGTCTTCGCCGTCAGCGTATCACCATTATATTGCGTGGGTAGCTGCAAACGTGTGCGGCTATTGACTTGCGTCGCTTGGGGAGTCTTGCAAGATGACACTCCGATAGCAAGCAGAATAAGAAGGAAATATTATTTCTTTTCATCATTTTCAAGTTTATATCGTTTGTCTTTCTCCTCAGTCAATGGCTTGTTTCGTTGGTAACGAACCATCTTTACATGGTCGGCCATGCGCCCAAAGATATAATACAATCCCGGAACGAGAATGAGTCCGAAGCATGTTCCGAATAGCATTCCACCCGCAGCTGCCGTGCCAATGGTTCGGTTTCCAATAGCCCCTGCACCGTGAGCAAATACTAATGGCAGCAAGCCGGCTATGAAAGCGAACGATGTCATGAGTATAGGACGGAAGCGAGCTGCCGCACCTTCGATGGCCGCTGCACGTATACTCTTGCCTAAGTTGTGGCGTTGCACGGCATATTCAACCATTAACACGGCATTCTTTCCAAGCAAACCAATCAGCATGACCATAGCAACTTGGGCGTAGATGTTGTTTTCCAATCCCGTGAGTTTTAGGAAAATGAATGTTCCACAGATGCCCGCGGGTAGGCAAGTAATAATAGGAAGTGGCAAAAGGAAGTTCTCATATTGTGCTGAAAGGATGAGATAGACGAACGTTAAACATACAATAAAGATGATCAATGCTTGGTTTCCTTGGTCTACTTCGTCTTTAGTGATGCCGGCAAAGTCGTAATCATAGCCGTGAGGTAGCGTCGAAGTAGCCACCTCTTCGATAGCTTTGATGGCCTGACCACTACTGTATCCAGCTGCTGCCGAGCCTGTAACTTCAGCAGAATTATATAGATTATGCCGCGTCATCTCACTCATTCCATATACCTTTTCCATGTGTAAGAAGTCGGCATAAGGCACCATTTTACCTTGGTTGTTCTTTACATTTAACTGCATCAAGTCTTGTGGAAAAGCACGATATTTTGGGTCGGCTTGCACGATGACCTTATAGGGCTTACCAAATCGAACGAAGCCCGTTTCGTAGTCAGAACCAATCAATGTGGAGAGATTATCCATGGCTGTACCAAGTGTAATGCCTTTTTGTGCGGCGATATTATTATCTACTCGAAGCATGTATTGAGGGAAACTGGCCGAGTAAAAGGTAAAGGCTGAGCCTATCTCTGGACGCTTATTAAGAGCTGAAACGAAGCTCTTGCTGACCTTTTCCATAGCATGATAGTCGTTACTTCCAGTCTTATCAAGGAGTCGAAGCTCGAAACTGACGCCGCACCATAGCCTGGAATAGAAGGTGGTTCGAAGAATTCTATGTTGGCATCTGTTATCTGTTGGCACTTGTTTTCAAGGTCATTGATAATCTCTTTTGCCGTCCGACTGCGTTCCTTCCAAGGCTTAAGATTAATCAAACACGAACCCGAGTTGGCACTGGTTCCTTCAGAAAGGATCTCATATCCAGCCAAAGAAGACACACTTTCTATGCCATCTTCCCTTGCAATTATACTCGCAAGTTGATGTGCAACCTTATTCGTTCGCTCAATAGTAGCACCAGGTGGTGTCTCAATTACAGCGTAAATCATGCCCTGATCTTCTTGAGGAATAAAGCCCGAAGGTAACGAATTGTTGATAAAGAAGGCTCCAATGCAGAACAAAAGTAATAGCGGAAGCGTGATAATCTTCCTCGAAACAGTGCGTTGAAGCACGTTGCGATAGCCGCCGATTCCTTTGTCAAAACCCGCATTAAACTTATCAAGTACACGATTAAGCCACGTCTTTTTGATGTGGTTATCACGCTCTCGAGTCAATATTAGCGCACAAAGCGAGGGCGTAAGTGTTAGGGCAGTGAAGCCCGAAAGCACGATTCCAGAAGCTATTGTGATTGAAAACTGCCGATAAAACATGCCTTCTGGCCCACCCATAAAGGCTACAGGAATGAACACAGATGCCATAACCAATGTCACGGCTACTATGGCTCCACTGATTTCTTCATTGCCTTTTGCGTGGCTTCCAAAGGTTCTAAGCCTTCTTGGGCTATCTTTACATTGACCGCTTCGATTACCACAATGGCATCATCGACCACGATTCCAATCGCCATTACTAAGGCAAAGAGCGATATCATGTTAAGCGTTATGCCGAAAGCATTCATGACTGCGAAGCTACCTATTAACGAAACAGGGACCGCAAGGCATGGAATGAGGGCAGAACGCCAGTCTCCAAGGAACAAGAACACAACGAAACCAACGAGTATAAAGGCTTCAAACAGCGTGTGAATTACCTTTTCTATAGAGGCATCAAGGAATCTACTGATGTCGTAACTCAACTCATAATGCATGCCCTTTGGCATGTCTTTTTGAAGATGAGCCATAGTTTTCTTGACGTTCTGAATAACTTGTCGTGCGTTCGATCCATAGGCTTGTTTTAGTGTTATGGCTGCGGATGGGTGACCATTCAACGTAGAATATATGTCATAAACCTCACTCCCGAGGCTCACATCTGCTACATCTTTGAGTCTGATAAATTGCCCATCAGGAGTTGATTTCACAACAATATTGCTGTATTCTTCAGGCGTTGTATAACGTCCCGGATACTTCAACACATACTCAAAGCTTTGTGCATGCTTGCCCGAACTTTCCCCAAGCTTGCCTGGAGAGGCTTCAATGCTCTGCTGTTGTAAGGCATCTGTAATGTCGGTTGCAGACAAACCATAGGCTGTAAGCTTATCAGGCTTAAGCCAAACACGCATGGCAAAGCTCCTCGTTCCAAGGATATCAAGATCTCCAACGCCATCAACGCGGGCGAGTTCTGGGGAGATATTGATGTCCGCATAATTGAAAGGAAGTTCTGATCGACTTTAGGATCATCGCTATATAGGTTGATATACATGAGGATGTTAGGCTCCTCACGAGATATTTTCACACCTTCGCGCACAACAGCTGGCGGTAGTTTGTTGGTCGCTGCTGACACTCGGTTTTGCACATTGATAGCATCGACGTTGGGATCTGTACCAAGTTTGAAGACAATGTTTATCTCTCCTTCGCCGTCATTGCCTGCATCCGACTCGATATACTTCATTCCCGGCACACCATTCAGTGCCTGTTCAAGAGGAATAAGCACTGACTTAATCATCAGTTCATTGTTGGCTCCCGGATAATCGGCTACCACATTAACCTTTGGAGGGGATATAGATGGGAACTGAGTAATGGGTAAATTGAACAGCGAAAGAATGCCAATGAAGACGATTACCAATGAAACAACGATGGCAAGTACTGGTCTTCGAATAAACTTTTGAAACATATTGACTGTTTATTAGCGTCTTTTTTTTCTTCTTATAAATGGTTGTTCTCATCATGAAATAATACGGTGTGAGAACCTTTTTCTGTTGTAAAGTGTGATGAAAGCCACCTGAAAGCCTTAGTCGGCATTCAGTTGAACACGCTTCATGGCTTCACTTGGTGTGTAATAACGCGTCTTTACGTGTTGACCATCATGCACTTTCTGCACTCCACTCAATAGAATCTTGTCGTTGGCAGTTACTCCTTCGGCGATAATAAACACCTCTGGTTGTTCAAAAGCCACTTTAATCTCACGTGAATGTGCATAGCCTGCGCCATCAACAACAAACACATAACGGCGGTCTTCCTCTTCATACGTGGCCTGTTGTGGGATTACCAACACATTGTGTAAAGGCATATTGATACGCACTGTGCCTGTTTCGCCATTGCGAAGCAAGCCTTTCGGATTGGCAAAGCGGGCACGAAGAGCAATATTTCCAGAGCTGCTGTCAAACTCACCAGCTATATTTTGGATGTAGCCTTTAGCTGAAAAGGCGCTTCCATTGGCAAGAATCAGCGTTAAAGGAAGTTTGTTTCGCTCGGCAGAATGTTGCTGATAGTCTATATATTCGGGTTCAGAGATGTTGAAATATACGTTGAGTGACGAGTTGTCGGATAGTGTAGCGAGCAGGTCACCTCCCTGCACTAAGCTTCCAATCTTTTTCGGAAGACTCCCTATAACGCCTGTAAAAGGGGCGCTGATTAAGCATAACCGTGCTTGAATCTGTGCCAATTTATAATCTGCCAAGGCTGCATTGAGCTTTTCTTTAGCCATCTTTTGTGCATTGGGCGAAACAATTTGCCCCCTCGTTAGCGTTGTTGTGTTTTGCAGTTCAATGCGTGCTTGCTCGGCTTCTGCCTTTGCCCGCGCCACATTCTGTTGCGCTCCAACAATCGAAATGCGGAAAAGTGGCTGACCGGCTCGTACCTGTTGCCCTTCTGTGACATAGACTTGCTGCAGAATTCCCTCCTGCTGTGCGCGTACTTCTATGTTTTTTCGCGATTCAATATTGGCCACATAGTCCTTTGAAACTTGTGTATTGGTTACCCAAGGAGACGTTACTGCGTAGACCGTTTGGTCGCTGTTTTCCTTGTTTTTGCGGCATCCTGTGACTACAATCAACGTGATGATAGCCATCAACAGCATCTCTTTCTTCATACCTAACTAATGGGTTGTCCGATTATCTTTTACTAATGATTCAAGTATTAAATACAAATTTATAGATTTTTTTAAGTAGGTTGCCGTAAATCTATCGTTAAAAAGATTTAATAGACAGGAATTAATCACTTCTTTAACTCATTTTTCACATAGAAGTCATCTAGACTTTTAAAATCTCTACAAATTGAGAGGAGTTTATTATCTTTGTGCTGTGAAAACCAAGATAAACACTCCTCTCATGTACGAAGTACTGGACAAAGATACAATAAAATCTGAGATCTTGCCATATTTGTCGGTGGCAAAACGTGGTTATGTTACAAAAAGTGACCTGGTGGAGGTCATTCAGTGCATTCTCTACAAGTTGAAAACGGGCTGTCAGTGGCACATGCTTCCCGTTTCAGCCATCTTCACGGGGAGGGTTTTGAGCTACAAGAGCGTGTATGCCCATTTCCGCAAGTGGTCGAGGAACGGCGAATGGAAAAAGGTTTGGGGCATGATATTGAGCCGTCACAGGTCTTTCTTGGACATGTCCAGTGTGGATTTGGACGGCAGCCACACCACCACGCTTCGCGGTGGGGAGTGTTGTGGATACCAAGGACGTAAGAAAAGAACGACCACCAATGCCATCTATGTCGCAGACCGCCAAGGCATACCGCTTGCCATTCCACGCCTGTTTCGGGTTCTCACAACGACCTTCACTGCATCTCCGAGGTACTTCAGGACTTGTTCGCAGGTATTAAGGACTCGGGCTTGTCCGTATTGGGGCTCTTTCTCAATGCAGACGCCGGTTTTGACTCTGCACAATTCAGGCGGGATTGCCATCGGCAGGAGGTGTTCCCAAACGTCGCCTTCAATAAGCGGAGAGGAATGACAAGAGATGACGAGTTACTTGATGAACTGCTTTACAAGGAGAGATACAGCATTGAAAGAACCAATGCGTGGATAGACTCATACAGAAGCGTGCTCAACAGGTTCGATACCACACAAACCAGTTGGGAGGGATGGAACTATATCGCATTTATACTGATTTTTCCAAAATAGATAAGAAAGAGGGAAAAGTCTAGATGACTTCAATATATGGTCATGTTCTCTGGCTCTATAACGAATCGTGTGGGTAATCCAGTTTAAGCCCACCTGTTACGAAATAGATCATATACTTAAAGTTTTCTGTATTTACGAATCCCCACGCCCTCCTTTTAGCAAGTTGTATCGTAAATATCTCAGTACTATTCATAAGACAAAGGTAATATTTTTATCTGAGGTTTCTATAATTACCCACACGATTCGTTATAGACCCTGTTCTCTTCATTCTAAGTTTGTACTGCTCCCAATATATTCGCTCTTTCAAACAAGCTCTTAGGCTCAATCAAACAAGACACAAGCTAAGCAGGTACACCCTAATGTTGCTTAGCATGTGTAGAGACTTGCAAATGCTCGTCTCTACACATCTATCATTCATACGTTAGCGTCCGCACGCCTTAACAATATTAAATAAAGAGAAGTAGGTATACCTGTTTCTCATATCTTTCTGTTCTTTTTTATCAATTCAAAATCAAAAAGTGAACGAAGTCTCTGTTTTTTTCTATCAAAAATCAAAACAATCTTTACCAAATAGGATTTAGCGTATAACTCAGGTTGTGTAGTAACGTACTCAACCAAAGGGCCCTTGAAATCGTAATTTTTGATAAACCGATAGATTTTTTCAAAGGGAAAAGATTTATCTCGTACCAGCCAAACAGTGTCGACTCTTCCCTTTTCATTTGTTATAAAGTTTACAAATGCACTATCTTTAATACACAATACTTCATCTAAACAATGCGTTGTTATATAACTTAAGATGTTCTTATTGAAGGTCCGCACCTTTTGTTTGAGTTTCTCTTCATCCATTTCTGGCCCAAAATCATAGACATAAGGGGTTTCCCCATATATACTGTCTAGCAACAAAGGGTTAACTGCATATACTGTTGCGGCATAAGTATACAACAACAAAAAAACACAAATAAATTTCTTCATACTAATCATTTCTATTTTTGTGGGACTATGGTTTGGGGCGACACTGAACCTCCCCATACCAGAATGAGCCATCGCTTTCATCCCTTTTAAGTGCACCTCTCTTTATTCCATCCCATCCAATAGCATGAACAGGGATTATACCTTGATAAGGATCGTCTGGGGACAGAGACGTATTGCCAGGATGCGTGTGGTCCATTTCCAATACTTCAAATTGCTGTCCAAGACCTAAATCCAGATAAGGGTATGATACTCCATTTATTACTTTATCTATAATATGATATAGCCTTCCTCCATCCTTTCTGTTTGACATATAATAGATATGATTTCCATCAGGACGTGTCCCAATGTATCTTGCAAGGTTGTATAATACAGACACAGGCTGGTTCTTTCGTGGTGATTGCCAGCTAGTGCAGTTAGTACCTAAACAATCGTATTTTTCTTGGAACAAACGATTAAATGGTGAGTACACTCTACTCCAACGCTCGGTTAAAGAACAGTCGACGTTCTTTAACCACAATGATAACAGACACGATAAGCAGTAATACTGTCTGTATGCACTTGCTGTCGGGATGGGTAGAAAATATCTCATTGAAATATCCTGCTGTAATATGAAAGATAATGGCAACGAGAATATTTCGATTTGTTTTGTAATAGAGCCAATTCATCAAAAAAACAAAAGGAAAGATACTAACGATGAAGTTCAGACTATAAAGCCATCCTTCACTCACCACATTAGCGTGGTAATAACCCTTAATACCTGCAAGGGGGAAATGCCAGATAGCCCAATAAGCTGCAAACAGTATAGATGTTTTGAAGAGATTCATTCGAGAACGGAGACAGTCTGTTCCATAACCATGCCATGCAAGTTCCTCAAGCGTAGGTGCAAGGATAAGGAGGAACCATACAGGGAAAACACCCGACGTAAAGGTGTAATGACCTGTAATAATGAATTGTGATGGACTATAACCGAACAACAGAGATACTGCCATAGCACACAAGATACTTGCTGGCATCAGTAGGCAGGCTGTGAGATAATATTGCCACTTATCGGAAGACAAGTTTAGGAATCTCCCAAGAAAGTCTTTCCGCAGTTCCTGACGCTGAAAAACCAAAATAATGGTTAGAAACATTGGAAAGAAAAGTCCTACCAATCCCAACAATGGGGCTGTCCATGTACTTTCCGAATAAACTACATGATGACTTACATAACTGGCAGCAAACCAGAATATCCATGGGATAAGGGTTGCCAAGAGATAGAAAAGTGCCGTATGGCGATACTTGATGACGATGTTTTCTTTCATGCTGTTTTATTTCATGCTGTTTTATTTTATATATATGTAATAATCCTGACAATCTGTCTGAGATCGCTGTAATTACTACAATCCTTTTTATTTCACCTGCAATGACTTATAATACGAGATAATAGGTGCAAAGATAATACAAAAAAATTTATTATTGCTGTCCGGTAAAACTTTTTGGGGGATATCTGTGTTAGTTAAAAATAGATTTAACCTTATTATTTCTTAGAATTATCGGTTATTATAGGTCTTTTTCTTATCAAAATAAGTGCATTCTATAATACTTACAGTTTGAAACTGAAAACCAAGCCCCAGGATGGGTAAAAACGACTGCAATACCGATGGATAAAGAGATACAGAACTTTCTGTTTATTTTTACCAGACAGCAATAAAAAAATTTATATAATATAACGTGAGTTCGACGAATTATAAGTGTCTATAAATTTGGTGATTAGCGAAATTTGTTGTAACTTTAAAGGGTTAATATACAAACAGTTACAAACAAAAATCGCTATGATCACCGAGGACAAAGTTATTGAAATATTTTGTATGGCAGATGACTTCTGCAAGTTTTTTGATGCAATGACAGCAAAATATGCGCTAAAACCTATAGGAAAAAGGAAATATCATCGAAATTCTACAATGTCAAAGACAGGAGTTATGCTGATAATGATTATTTTCCACGATTCTGGTTATCGTTGCTTCAAACATTTCTATCTTGAAAAAGTATGCAAGCAGCTTCGCCGCCTGTTTCCAAAAGTTGTTTCTTATAACCGTATAGTAGAATTGGAAAGGGATGCAGCCGTACCCTTAACCTTGTTTATCAAGAAGTTTCTGTTGGGCAAATGCACGGGTATAAGTTTCGTTGACAGCACACCACTGCGTGTCTGCAAAAACCAAAGAATACATATTCATAAGGTTTTCAAAGGTATAGCTCAAAGAGGAAAATGCTCTATGGGTTGGTTCTTTGGCTTCAAGTTGCATTTGATTTGCAATGAGAAAGGAGAACTTCTCAACTTTATGATAACGCCAGGAGATATTGATGACCGTAAGCCTTTAGAGTACAAAGCATTCATAGATTTTATATATGGTAAGCTATTCGGTGACAAGGGCTACATCAACAAGAACCTCTTTCAAAGGCTTTTCGTTGACGGAATACAGCTTATTACCAAATTGAAAAGTAACATGAAAGGAGCGTTAATGAGTGTTTCAGACATACTTTTACTCAGAAAAAGAGCCATTATAGAGACGGTGAATGATGAACTAAAGAACATTGCGCAGGTGGAACACTCTAGACATAGATACTTTGACAATTTCATCGTCAACCTATTAGGAGCAATTGCTGCCTATTGCCTGTTTCCAAAGAAGCCGTGCATCAATGTACAAAGGACCATTGACACACAGCTTGCATTGTTCTGAATTCGTCGAACTCACGTTATTTATGTAAAACATGAAAGATGAACATTGTCGCGGTGAGAAAACGCACTTTTAGAGAAACGAGAAATGAACGATTAACTCGTTCACTTATCCTCTTGTCCTCTTGTTAACCTGTTCACCCATTAAGTCGTTAGTCGTTGTAATATTTTCAGCAGGAAATTTAACATTATGAGTGCCCATTTTATCCACCAACCGCCCACCTTGTCGCAAAAAATCGATTCTCGCGGAGGTTCGTTTTGATGCAAATAGAGGTTAGTTGTACATGAAGGGGAAATGAATATTTATTTAAACTGGACGCTACTAGCACCCGTTTTTGGGCGATTTGCAGCAAAATATAATGCGTTTTGATGCTAAACGCAGTGTAATATGCCGCTAAACGCAGTGTGTTTTGGTGCTAAATGCAGTGCGTTTTGATGCTAAACGCAAGGTAAAATGGTGCTAAATGCAGTACTAGATGCTGCTAAATGCGAGATGAAAAGCATCAATATGCACCGCGATGGTATAAATTAAACTTTTATGAACTATTAAAAACATGGCTGAAAAGGGCGAAATAGTCGTTAAAAAGTGGGATTTTAGGGGTTAAAAGCAGCTAATTGGGCTTGAAAAAATACGAGCAGTTAACCAAACTAGAAAGGTAAAATGGTACTAAAAGTGGTTTTATTCTTAAAAATAGACAAAATAAAAGACACGAAAGACTAGAAATAGTGGCTATTTAGCTGCTTTTTAACCCAAATTTTCGCTAGAACGGAGCGAAAAATCAAGAGGGTTTGTAAAATAAAAGCAATAATTTTAAGTTTTTGTGTTGATGGGTTGGTAAGTTGCTGGGTTGGTAAGTTGATGAACTTGTGAGTTGATGTTTTCGAAATTTGTTGGGCTTCCGTTAGATCATAAGCCAGCGGGGTTACTTGTTCTGCACTTCGTATATGAGTGGAATGCTTATCTTGTTGTTGGCATTACGAAGATAACAAACACCGCTCAATTTATAAAACATTAAAAGCCCAAACGGCCTCTATGCAGGATTTAAGAGGTTATGGGTGGGGTTGGGTAGGCGGAAAGGGGATGACGTTCGGCTGTGAGCAAGAGGAAACCCTGCCCATTGGTTTACCGCAAGACATTGCGGCGTGTGAAGTCGGGTATCATTACGGGCATCGACCCGTGCTCGATAGATAGTTTTGAGAGTTCGGCAATGCAACACCACTCGGCCAAATCGTACACGTCCATGTCTAGGGGCAAGCCTTGTTGTAGGCATTGAGCTAGGCGTAAGTCCATAAAATAAGACATCCCACCGCGCGAGTCGAGCTGTTTAGCCGTACTAAGGGCTTCGGACGAGAAGGGCGGGGCATATTGATTGAGTAAGGTTTCGATTTGCAAATCGTTAAGAGGCGTGTTATTATTGTCGATCTCAAGACCCCGTTTGGAGGCTGCTTCGGGACTAATTAGCATTTCGGGAATGGGGTATTTAGCAGCATATCCCTGCGTACCAACAGCCTGAAACATGCGATTATAGGGGCGCGGGGTCATCACATTGTGCTGAATAAGGATGGTTTTGCCCTTCACGGTGCGTATCATGGTAGAGGTTTGGTCGCCGTTGGCAAAGCTATTACAAGGCTCTCCCATTACTTCTTGATACACCTGCTTGCCCAAAAAGGCATTGGTGTGCATGGCTGTGAGATAGTGTAGGCGATCGGTTCGATGTATATCGAGCAGTTGGCAGGCGGGTCCGATGCTATGAGTGGGATATACATCACCACAATTTAGGCGGTTGTATTCCATTCTCCACGCTGTCCAGCGGTTGCCAATGGGATGCGCATAGCCACCCTCCACATGCACCAGTTCGCCAAAAAGTCCTTCGTGGGCCATTTGTCGCACAGCCATTTCAAAGTGGTCGTATACCGCATTCTCCAACATCATACAATGTTGTTGCGTTTGTTCGGCCGTATCCACAAGCTGCCAAATGTCTTTTAGCGTGAGTGCTGCCGGTACTTCCACAGCCACACATTTGCCGCATTGCATGGCATAAGTGGCAATTGGCACATGCGAAAGCCAGTCGGTGCACACGTACACGAGGTTAAGACCTTGCTGTTGGCATAGTTGGCGGTAGGCCATTTCGCCCCAATATACAACCGGACGAGGCTTACCCAGTTGTTCAACGTGCTGTGCAGCCTTTTCGGCAGCTTGTTTCGATACATCGCATACGGCAGCAATGTGCACCCCTGGGATGTGGCACCAACGGGTTACGGCCACCTGTCCGCGTGCGCCAACCCCCACAAATGCTACTTGTAAATGGGGCATTGGGGCGAGAGCTAACGACAAAACATCGCGCTGACCGGCAGCACGAGTAGGGGTGAAAGTTTCTAATGGGTGCACCGCAGAGGTTATTTCCATTGTGTTCGTGTTTTAAATCTAATGCAAATATACCCAAAAAAGTGGAAGATGAAAGGGGGGAAAGCCTGAAAAAGTAGGGTGGAGGAAAATAAAATGTAAAAGGAGGAGAAGAATACCAACGAAAACAGTAGGCGAAGGAGGCGTAAAAAGGATAATGGTTGTGAGATAAACTCATGGTTGTGATTTGCTTTCTTGGTTGAAGGTGGTTGTGTTCGTGGAGGCTTTTGCGTGTTTTCTTTGCAGAAAAAACTTTGTTTGCACTTTGGTTTGCGTAAGATAGAATTTTGATTGTGGTTAAAAGGTGAACTTGTTAGCCAGTCAGTGAATTAACTCTCGATACACACTGCGGGCCACATAAGCTCTTCGTAAAGGCAATGAGCCATTTTCGAGCAGCCTATATGGCCCGCAAAAAGCGTGTATGTAGAGAAAAATCTCAGACGTTGTTTGTCTGTTGCACCACGATTAAGACTAGAGGTGTTTGTATGCTGAGGCGCTCAACCTGTGAACGCAACAGCGCAGCAGGGGGAGAATAGTGGTGTGCAAAAGGCATTTGCGGCCCAACAAGCCTACAACAACACCTTCTTTTTAGCCTTACGGCTCTCGTTGCTCATTCTGTCTAGGCCGTAACCACGTAAGTGTATTTCACTTCGCCTTTGTTGTAGGGCAATTTAATCCATTTGTCGTGAGTGATAGCCACTATCTTAGCAGGGTTCTCAATGTCGATATCCTCTCCAGGAGCAAAGCGATACACCACATACTTTTGTGCGAAGTCGCCCCAGCGTTTGCCTTTGGGTTCTTCCCAGAACAGAACAAGCCCATCTTCTGTCCATACAGCCTCAAGGTGTTTAGGTTTTTTGGGGCGTTTGTGGTCGATAAAAGGCATAAGCGGTTGCAGAGCTGGCGTCTTCCAATAGTAAGTTCGGAGTGCAGTTCCGTAGCTTCCCATATTGTCGGCCACAGCTTTAGCATACCAAAGCACGGCACCTTGCACGTTGGGCAGCATTCTGCGCAACTTAAATTTAGCCTCCATCTGGTTGGTGGCAGGGTTCTTGAGGTCGGGTTCTTTAACCGTTTTCTCCACACTTTCTCCAATGTAGAGTGGTCGGTTGCCAGCATATTTATTCCACCAGATGGCCAGTGTTTGGTAGTCGGCAGCTGGATGGCCAATCTTCCAATACAGTTGTGGCACGCAATAGTCAACCCATCCTTTGTTTACCCATAAGAGAACGTCGGCGTAAAGGTCGTCGTAGTTTTGTAACCCACTTGTTGCGCTACTATTAACAGGGTCGTTTTTTTTTGTTACGGTAGATGCCAAACGGCGACACACCGAACTTAACCCAAGGTTTTCTATCTTTGATTGTTTGTCCTAGTTGCTGTACAAAGGCGCTCACATTGTTTCTTCGCCAGTCGTTTTTGTTGGCAAACCCGCCACCATAGCGTCTAAATTCCTGGTCGTCGGCAATGGTTTGTCCAGCGGCAGGGTAAGGATAAAAATAGTCGTCTATATGAATACCGTCAACATCATAACGCGTTACGATATCGTCTACCACGCGACAGATGTGTTCGCGGTTCTCAGGCAAACCGGGATTGAGAATTAATTGTCCGTTGTATGCAAAGGTTCTGTTGGGATAGAGTGCAGCCACGTGGTTGCGCGCCAATGCCTTTGTACCAGCAGTTTTGGCCCGATAGGGATTTATCCATGCATGAAGCTCCATGCCACGGCGATGACATTGTGCAATCATCCATTTGAGCGGGTCCCAATAGGGTAGGGGTGCTTGGCCCTGAACGCCAGTCAAGAATCGGCTCCAAGGCTCAATCTTGCTTTCGTAAAAGGCATCACACTCTGGTCGTACCTGAAAGATAATGGCGTTAACACCATCGCGTTGTAGCTCGTCGAGTTGTTGTTTGAGAGTTTGTTGCATGGCTGCAGTGCTCATTCCTGTGAACTGTCCGTTCACTGTTTGTATCCATGCTCCCCTGAATTCTCGTTTGCTATGAAGCGAGGCAGCACGGAGTTGGGTTGCGCCCGCTAGCAACATGGTAGCCAAAAGAGTGGCTATCATCATTAATTTTTTCATTTCCTATTAATGTTTTCGTGCAAAATTAGTCAAAATATACGTAAAAACAGCCTTTGCGGATGTAATATTGTTTAAGAATGTAGCCTCTTTTGCGTGTGGGCTTAGGCGATATTGTATTATTGTATGATTGAAGATGTTTGTTTGAAATGGTGAAAATCGCTGTCTCTTAGTTTGCTGCGACGTTGAAAAGGCTATTGAAAAGACAATTTTTTAAGTCGGTTGCGAAGCTCTTCAGCCTTTGAACGCACAATGCTCAACTTTATTTCGCAGGTGTTTTCGAAGTCGGTAGACACAATTTGAGCGTCCGACTCCTTTACAACACGCATCACACTGTTCATCATCACATAGGGAAAGGAGAAAGTAACGATTTCTTCTATCAGCTTACTTACCGCAGGTGTGTTGTCGATGGCTAGTGCAGCAGCTGTGCGATAAGCAACGATAAGCCCGCCCGTACCAAGGTTTACGCCACCATAATAGCGCACCACCACCACGAGTATGTTGGTTAGTTCGCGACTGTTAATTTGTCCGAGTATGGGCTTGCCAGCCGTGCTGCTAGGTTCGCCATCGTCGTTGGCTCTGAAATCCAGTCGCTCGGGGCCAAGCATGTAGGCATAGCACACGTGCCGAGCATCGTAATGTTGCTTACGATAGTTGGCCAGCAGGTCTTTTATTTGCTCAATCGAGTTCACGGGATGTGCATAGGCCAAAAACTTACTTCGCTTCTCGGTGTAAACCCCTTGTCCTATATTGTCGATGGTTTTGTATTCGTCGTTCATCCTTTTTATGTGTTGCAGCATGCCCATGCAGAAATATAAAGGGCACCTTGCAAAGTTAATACAAAAAGAATGATAAGGCGAAGAAAGTTGATAGTTTGTTTGGAGTGTTGATGAGTTATAGGGGAAAACTTGTGTTTCTAGGTGTATTCGGCGTTTCTAGTATTTCTTGGTGTTTCAGTAATCTTAAAAAGTTCAATTAATACTATTTTTTCAGGTTATTGGATATAAAAGCAATGTGTTTATGTGTGAATTTGTCTTTAGGTATAGAGCAAAACAAGCCGTGGACAGCTTTCTGCGCTTAATAGCGCACGCAAAAGCTTGTCCACGGCCATAAAGTGTAGGTGTGTTAGTCGCTAAGTTTGTGTATAACAAGGCCCGAGCGCAGTTTAGGTTCGAACCAAGTAGCCTTTGGTGGCATAATCTTACCGCTGTCGGCGATGTCCATAATCTGTTGCATCGATACAGGATATAGCGCCAAAGCCATCTTCATTTCGCCACTATCAACGCGTTCTTTCAGTTCGTTTAGGCCACGAATGCCACCCACGAAGTCGATGCGCTTGTCGGTACGAAGGTCTTTGATGCCCAAAATCTCATCGAGTATAAGCCGGCTAGAAATATCAACGTCGAGCACGCCAATGGGGTCGGCATCGTTATACGTGCCTTTCTTTGCCGTGAGGCTGTACCATTCTCCGTCAAGATAGAGTGAGAAATTGTGCAATCCCGTGGGATGATACATTTCTTTACCCATCTTTTTAACATCAAAGTTTTGTTCCAGCTTCTCCAAGAATTGAGCAGAAGTAAGTCCGTTAAGGTCTTTCACCACGCGGTTATAGTCTAAGATGGTGAGTTGTGATGCTTGGAAACACACAGCCATGAAGTAATTATACTCCTCGTCACCCTTATGATTAGAGTTGTTCTTAGCCTTTTCTGCGCCAACAAGAGCGGCAGCTGCCGAACGATGGTGTCCGTCGGCGATGTAAAGAGCGGGCATCTTGGCGAATTCTTTTGTGATAACGTCGATGTCGTTAGCATCGCTGATAACCCAGAATTGGTGTCCGAAGCCGTCGATAGGTGCAATAAAATCGTATTCGGGAGCGTGGTTCTTAACGTATTTGTTGATGAGTTCGTCGAGAACCTTATTATCAGGATAGGCAAAGAATACAGGTTCAATGTTGGCGTCGTTCACGCGAACATGCTTCATGCGGTCTTCTTCCTTGTCCTTACGAGTCAGTTCGTGCTTCTTAATCGTTCCGTTGAGATAGTCGTCAACGAATGCACCCACCACCAAACCATACTGCGTTTTGCCGTTCATGGTTTGTGCGTAAATGTAATACGAGGGTTTTTCGTCTTGCACCAGCCATCCCTTATCTTGGAATTTTTTGAAGTTGTTGGCTGCTTGCTCGTAAACTTTGGGGTCGTATTCCGAGGTTTCGGGTGAGAAATCAATTTCTGGTTTAATGATATGATACAAGCTCATTTCGTTATCGCCAGCTTCTACGCGAGCCTCTTCAGAGCTAAGTACGTCGTAGGGACGCGATTCCACCTTCTCAACCAAGTCTTTTGGGGGGCGGATACCTTAAATGGTCTTATCGTTGCCATAGTTCGTGTATTATTTGTTTACTTGGAACTTGGTGCATCCATCAGCGAAGTATGCGTTAATTTGTTTAGCGGCTGCCAGTCCGGCATTGAAGTTAGCCTCTGCTGTTTGTGCACCCATCTTCTTAGGTGTGCTGAAATATCTTCCTTCCAGCTTAGCAAAGTCGGCATCAGCGTCGGGTTTGATGTCGGTAACAAACTTCAAATCTTCGCGTTCAGTCATCAATTTGAGCAGTTCGGCTTCGTTAATCACCTCCTTACGAGCGGTGTTTACTAGGATACCACCTTTAGGTAAGCGATTTACGAGTGCGTAGTTGATGCTTTGTTTTGTTTCGGGAGTTGCGGGGATGTGCAAGCTCACGATGTTGCATTGCTCGAACAGAGCTTCTTGGCTATCCACAGCGTGCACGCCAGCCTCTTCGATAACGTTGGCAGGGCAGAAAGCATCGTAAGCGTAAACGTCCATTCCGAAGCCTTTGGCGATGCGAGCCACGTTGCGTCCAACATTTCCAAATGCCAGCAACCCCAGTTTCTTACCGATGAGTTCTGAACCCGACTTGCCATTATAAAAAGCTCTAACGGCATAAACAAGCAAACCAAGAACAAGCTCAGCAACAGCGTTAGCGTTTTGTCCAGGAGTGTTTTCTACGATAATACCTTTCTCTTTGGCATAAGCAGTGTCGATTGAGTCGTAGCCAGCACCAGCTCTAACGATAATTTTCAATTTAGGAGCAGCGTCCATAATCTCGGGAGTAATTTTGTCGGAGCGCACAATCATGGCTTCAACATCTTTCACTGCGTCGAGCAATTGAGCAAGTTCTGTATATTTTTCTAGCAAAACAAGTTCGTGTCCTGCTTTTTCAATTTCTTCTTTAATGGCTTTAACCGCGTTGGCGGCAAAAGGTTTCTCGGTAGCAACAAGTACCCTCATAAGGAAAACAGTTATTTAGTTAGGTAAAAAAAGTGTGGGTCTAGGTCTGACTGCGACCCCAGACCCACCTAATTGAATACGAAAATCTATATGTAGCTTAGAGTTTTGCTTCGAACTCTTTCATGCAAGCAGCAAATGCTTCAGCGCCTTCGATGCTCATAGCGTTATAGCAGCTAGCACGGAAGCCACCAACATCGCGGTGACCCTTGATGCCCACCATACCCTTTGGGTAGCAAACTCCATGAAAGGCTTCTCCAGTTCGGCGAAGTCTTCGTTCATAACGAAGCAGATGTTCATCAATGAACGGTCTTCTTCCTTAACGGTGCCACGGAATAAGCGGTTGCGGTCGATTTCATCATAGATAATCTTCGCTCTTTCGATAGCCTTTTTGTCCATTGCTTCAACGCCACCCGACTTCTTAATCCAGCGAAGTGTTTCGAGTGCACAGTAGATAGGAACAACAGGAGGCGTGTTAAACATCGAACCCTTGTCAACATGAGTGCGATAGTCGAGCATGGTTGGGATTTGGCGAGGAGCGCGACCCAGCTTCTCATCTTTCACGATGATAACGGTAACACCAGCCATTGCCAAGTTCTTTTGCGCACCAGCGTAGATACAATCGTATTTAGATACGTCAACGGGGCGGCTGAAAATGTCTGACGACATGTCACCAATAAGTGGGATGGGTGAGTCTATTTCTTTGCGGATTTCAGTTCCGTAGATAGTGTTATTGGTTGTAACGTGTAGGTAGTCGGCATCTGTGGGGATGTCAAACACCTTAGGAATGTAAGTAAAGTTAGCATCAGCCGATGTTGCTACTTCCACAACTTCGCCATAAAGCTTAGCTTCTTTCATTGATTTTTTAGCCCAAACACCAGTATTGAGGTAAGCAGCCTTCTTAATAAGGAAGTTGCAAGGCACTTGGGTGAACTGTAACGAAGCACCGCCACCGAGGAAAATAACAGAATATCCTTCGGGAACGTTGAGCAATTCTTTGATTAAGGCAACGGCCTCATCAAGAACTGGTTGAAAATCCTTTGATCTGTGGCTAATCTCCATCAGAGAAAGTCCAGAACCATTAAAGTCTAAAACTTGCTTCGCCGTGTTCTCGATAACTTCTCTAGGTAGGATTGAGGGACCGGCATTGAAATTGTACTTCTTCATATCTGTTTATGTTTTTAGTTATATAGACTAATCTGTGGCGTGCGCTGAAATGCTTCTGCGGTGCAGAAATCATTGTTCTTTTCTAGCCCTTCATGGTGCTGGGCTTTTGCTTGGCTTCTTTTGCTTTTCCTTTCTGTTGTTTTGCTAGTCATTTTTCATCAGGAAGTTAGCAAGGTGTTGCTAGGTTCAAGCCTTTTATCCATTAGGGGAGGTTTTTAGAACGCGCTTTAATTGTCATCAGGTAGTTGATGGTGCGAAGATAGTTTTTTTTGCTTTCCCCGCCAAATTTTTTTGTAGTTATTTTTCGCTAACAAAGGGCGATGGGTTTAATGATTTTGTAATGAAATATATTGCAAATGTAAAATATGTTGCAAATAGTAACGAAAATGCCTTTAACAAGATAACACGAATTTATTGTTTGCGTATGTCAATTGTCTTTTTGATACTCTGTTTAAATTTGTAAAAAAGCGCGACTATTAAACATTTCAAGGCTTTTAGTCGCGCTTTTTAGTTTTTTAGGGATGTTTGGATGGCTGTTCAAGGTTAGAAACGAGACGTTATTTGGCTCATTTCTTTGCGTGGTGATGGTTTGTTAGGTGTGTTTGCTGGGTAGCCAATTGGCAAGATGGCCACGGGATGCCATTGTTCACCGAGGGGGAATGCTGCTTGCAGAGCCTTCACATCAAAGTTACACACCCAGCAACTGCCTAGTTCTAAGGCCGATGCAGCCAGACAAATGTGCTCTGTGGCAATGGCCGCATCGATGTCGGCGTGGTTTTTTTCATCCTCTTCACGCCTCCAGGCTTGTTCGTTTGCCGCATATATAATAATGTATAGTGGGGCTTGTTTTATCCAATCGCGGTTATAACATTGCTGCACCTTGTTTCGGGCTTCTGCTGTTTCTGCCACAACGAAGTGCCATGGTTGTTTGTTGCAAGCCGAGGGAGCACGTCTTGCACATTCCAAAAGATAGTTTATCTTTTCTTCTTCCACCGCTTGCGCACTGAAGGCGCGTGTTGAATAGCGTTCTTTTGTCAATTCTAGAAAGTTCATTTGCATGGTTGTTTTTAGGGGTTCAACATATTATGCACCCACAAAGTTAGCATTCTTTTATCAGTTCACCCTCGTTTCTGCCTTGTCTTTTAGTTTTTTTCTTCGCTAAAAAATGCTTTTTGCCAATGCCTCAAATACAGTTAGCCCATCAAGCTGGCACCATATTATAAATAAAATTCCTAACTTTGTAGTCGTAATTCGATAAAACAAGATGATAGTTTGTATAGCCGAGAAACCTAGTGTGGCACGCGACATCGCCTCTGTGATTGGCGCAACTGCTCAACGCGATGGATATATGGAGGGAAATGGGTATCAGGTGACCTGGACTTTTGGACACCTCTGCACCCTAAAGAACCCAACGACTACACCGATAATTGGAAAAGGTGGAGTCTGGGAGCACTCCCCATGATACCCCAACGCTTCGGCATTAAGCTAATTGAAGACCGTGGTATCGAAAAACAATTTCAAGTGATTGAACGTTTGATGCAAAATGCCGACGAGATTGTGAACTGCGGCGATGCCGGACAGGAGGGCGAACTCATTCAACGATGGGTGATGCAGAAGGCGCAAGCTAAATGTCCCGTGAAGCGGTTGTGGATTTCGTCGCTCACAGAGGAAGCCATCAAACAGGGTTTTGCCAATCTTAAAGACCAAAGCGAATACCAACCGCTTTATCTTGCAGGACTTAGTCGTGCCATTGGTGATTGGATTCTGGGCATGAATGCCACGCGACTCTACACCCTAAAGTACGGACAAAACCGACAAGTGCTAAGCATTGGGCGTGTGCAAACACCTACTTTGGCCCTCATTGTTAATCGGCAATACGAGATTGATAATTTTAAACCCGAGGCTTATTGGGTGCTTTCAACCATCTATCGCGACACCTTGTTCACCGCCACAACTGGTAAATTCACCAATAAGGAAGAGGGAGAACGCGCCTTTGCCACCATTGCCAATAAAGATTTTGAAATTACGGATGTGGTTAAGAAGAAAGGAACCGAGGCTCCGCCCCATCTTTTCGACCTTACCTCGCTGCAAGTGGAATGTAATCGCAAGTTTGGCTATTCGGCCGAAACCACGCTCAACCTCATTCAAAGCCTCTACGAGAAGAAGCTTACCACCTATCCACGCGTTGACACCCAATATCTTAGTGATGATATCTACCCCAAATGTCCGCTTATATTAAAAGGTGTGAGGGGATACGAAGAGTTTACCCAGCCACTGATGGGTAAGCCTTTAAACAAAAGTAAGAAGGTGTTCGACTCCTCAAAGGTTACCGACCACCATGCCATCATACCCACAGGCGTTGCTGCAGGAGGGCTTTCGGATATGGAGAGCAATGTGTACGACTTGGTTACACGTCGTTTCATCTCGGTGTTTTATCCCGATTGCAAGTTTTCTACCACTGCCGTTACGGGTAAGGTAGACGATGTTGAACTCAAAGCCACGGGCAAAGAAATTCTCGAACAGGGATGGCGCATGCTCTATAGTAAGGATGCCAACAACACCAACAACGATGAAGACAACCCTAAACCAGCGGCCGAAGAAAGCATGTTGCCCACTTTTACCAAGGGAGAGAAGGGATCGCACACGCCTACCTTGAGCGAAATGGACCGTTCCGCCAAAGTTCTACACCGAGGCCACGCTCTTGCGTGCAATGGAAACGGCTGGAAAGTTTGTTGATGATGAGGAATTACGCAGTGCACTGAAAGAAAACGGCATTGGCCGACCTTCTTCGCGCGCTGGCATTATCGAGACTTTGTTTAAGCGACACTATATCCGCCGCGAGCGGAAAAACCTTTTGCCTACTAAAACTGGTATTGAATTGATTGGCATCATTCGCGAAGAACTGCTCAAAAGTTGTGAATTGACGGGTATTTGGGAAAAGAAATTGCGCGACATCGAACATGGTAAGTACGACGCTCAGCAGTTTGTTAACGAACTGAAGGTGCAGATTACCGAAATTGTTAACGAGGTGTTGGGCGATAACTCTCATCGTCAAATCACCATCACCACCGAAGACGACTTGAAAAAGACTATCGTTAAGAAGAAAACCACGACCCCTAAAACTAAATCTCCTGCTGCAACAAAGAAGCAAAGTGAGCCTCAAAGCCAACCTCTTCAAGCGCTGCCTGCCAACGATAGCATTGTGGGCACGTTATGTCCACAGTGTCAGCAGGGACAGATTGTCAAAGGTAAAGGCGCCTACGGGTGCAGCAATTGGAAGGCGGGCTGCAAGTTTCGTTTGCCTTTTGGCGATGCCTAGCTTTTTGGTTGTTCGCCTTTTTGCATCTCTTGCAATGTTTCGCTACAATACAGTGGTATTAGCCCAACCATAAATTATTGTTAAACCCAATGGCGAATGTAAACTTTTTAGCCGTTTTTTGTGTCTAAACTTACATAATAACACCCTGCGTACAAGCATAAAAGGGCGTATGAAGCGCACGCACATGAAGTGTAGCTGTTGGCAAACAACCTCATTCACCCCTCAATGTCTACATACAACCTACAACTAACGTAAAATGCCGCAAGGCGCAATCAACAATAAAGCACAATATATAATGAAGAAATGGATATTAAGCCTTGGCGTACTCTTCGCCTTGCCCACCATGCTCTTTGCCCAAACTCACCAATGGACATTGAAAGACTGCATTAGCTATGCCATGCAGCACAATATCAGTCTGCAAAGCAACGGCTTGCCGTGAAAACTGCCGAAGAAGATGTGCTGAGAAGCAAGTCCGACCTCTTGCCTTCGTTGTCGGCTTCCACCTCGCAAAACGTGAACTATCGCCCTTGGCCCGAAACTGGACAGGCTCGTGTGTCTAATGGTTACGTGCAGTCGAGTGTGGATAAGGTGTTCTATAATGGCTCTTATGCGGTTAATGCTCAATGGACCGTGTGGAATGGAAACCGCAACCGCAACACCATTGCACTCAATAAGCTGGAGGCAAACAAAGCTCAAGCCGAAGAAATGGTGTCGGCTACCACCATTCAAGAGCGCATTGCTCAGCTTTATGTACAAATATTGTATACGGCGGAGGCCATCAATGTGAACAAGCAGTCGTTGGAAACGAGCACCCGAAACGAAGAGAGAGGTAAGGAAATGTTTGATGTGGGTAAGATTAGTAAGGCCGATTTGGCTCAGCTCACTGCCCAAAGGGCACAAGAAGAATACAATGTACTGGCCGCACAAAGCACCTTGGCCGACTTTAAACGCCAGCTTAAACAGCTGTTGCAAATAACCGACGACACGCCTTTTGAAGTGGCTGTGCCTGCCACAACCGACGATATGGCCCTGCAGTCTATACCTGCTGTGAGCGAGGTTTATGCCCAAGCCATTAGCTGGAGACCTGAGTTAAAAGCCGCACAACTAGCCATCGACGCATCAGAATTGAATATTAAGATGGCTAAAGCCCAAAACCTACCAACGCTAAGTCTTGGCGCTAGCTTCGGCACCAGCACCTCGTCTATGAGCGACGCTGCGTGGGGCACGCAGATAAAAACCAATTTCGATATGGGCGCTGGTCTCTCTTTAAGCATTCCTATCTTTGACAATCACAATAAACGCTCGGCCGTTAGTAAGGCGTTGATTGGTAAACAAAACTCATTGCTCGACCTACAAGACAAGAAAACAACGCTTTATTCGAATATAGAAGACTGTTGGTTGCAGGCCACCAATAACCAAAATAAGTATAAGGCGGCAAGGATTAGTGTTGAGAGTGCGCAGCAAAGTTTTGATTTGTTGAACGAACAGTTTAATCTTGGAATGAAAAATATCATCGAATTGATGACGGGAAAAAACAATCTTGTTTCTGCTCAGCAAAACGAATTGCAGAGTAAATATTTGGCCATCCTTAATATTAGTCTGCTCCACTTTTATAAAACGGGCGAAATTAAGTGATTTGTAGTCTCTTGGTGACTTGTCTTTTCTTTCCAAATACCCTCTAACGCCAGTTGCTTTGCTTTTATGGCTTTTGTTTTAGTGGGTGCAGGCTGCAAGGCTGTCTAAAAAGGCCACTTTGCAATAAGCCCCTTCAAACCTGAATTGTGGTTTGAAGGGGCTTATTGTTGGTATGTGCGACGATGTCTTTGGTCTTGCGTGCACCAAGTTGCCCACTTGTTGCCCCATATTGGGCTAACTGGGATAAATTGGTGTTAAGCAATAGTGCAGGGTTATGCACTTGTAAGGGCCCTGATTATGGGCGCATCATTTTGCTCTCTATATTTTTCTTTATCTACAAAGGCCATTGGTTGGCGTTTTATTGTTGGGCTATTGAGTGAAAAGGCTACTAATGATTTGTTAATTCGGTAAAAATAATTTACAAAACGTGTTTCTATGACCGCACATTCTAGACGAAATTTACCACGAAAACACCAATAAAACGCACTTAATGGCGAAAATTAGGGATGCTCGTCTACCTATTTTTGCCTCGTTTTTTGCTATTTACTATGCTTTTACATTTCTATTTCAAGAAAAGATGTGCCCGATTAGTGTCCGCCAAAACCAGAAAAAATGCTCAATTGTTGTGCATTAAGCATGGAAATTTGCATCAACATTCACAGCTGTTAGTAACATTTAGTCTTGCGTTTTGCTGCATATTACCCTGCGTTTAGCACGAGTTAGCCTTGCGTTTAGTACGAGTTAGCATGGTAATATGGTGCAAAACGCAATGCTATTTGCTATGTTTTAGCGGTATTTCCTGCTAAATAGCAGTAAAAAACGATGTTTTGGAGGGTGCTAAATGGTTTTGGAGGGTGGTTTGCCAATACGGATTTAAAAATGATTAGATATGCGTTGAGTTGATGGGTATTTATGCATTGTACGCTGATTTGGGTGCTAATTAGGCGTGTTTTCCTAATAATTACATCTAAATATCAGATAATCAGTGTGTTGAGAACTTTAAAAATACGCCAGAATTTTCGCCCATCGGCCTTTATTTTCTCGCTGATGGCACTCATAATGTTAATTTTTAGAGAAAATATTTTACAGTTTTGCAGCATGCTATTCGTCTCTTTTTGGGGGAGGTAAGTATTGATGCGCACGTGTTAGCTTCATATCCGTTTAGATTGTTATGAGTAAGTGTACATGGTAAGTGGCGTTGTTTACAGGCTTGTTATGGTACATTTAGTAGTGCTTTTCCTACTATTATTTTTTTAAATCTTAGTAAGGAGTGGCATCGCAACGCCGAATGGTTGTGGGCTGTGGTAGTGACGGTTAATAACTTGCCTAGTAATTGCATTCCGCCCCAATGGGTTGTTACGCTGTTTATCATGTGTGTTTTATATGTCTTTCATTGCTTCTAAGTCCATCTTTTGAAAGTTTTTGAGCACATTGCTTGTGTTATTCTTGACGGCAAAGTTCGTTTCTCCTTCAAGAATAACGTCAACGATGGCTCAACAAAACCCCAACTAAGCAGGCCTAACAACAGGTTGGAGGCGAAAAATGCAGTTAAAGCGCATGCAAAGCAAGAATAATGGCGGTAAAAGTCTCGCCAAGAAACAAAAAAGTTGGCAAGCTAACGAGTTTACTTCTTCATTCAGCAACTCGTCAACTCACCAACTCTTTAATTCTTTAACTTGTCAACGCATCAACTCGTCAATGCATCAACGCATAATAATTAGTTGTGATCAGGATTTGTTCGAGCTTACCATTATAGGCATTGATAGCCGATTGCGGTATGAAGTAGATAACCCGATAATCAGTTGGAGCAATGTCTATCATAGGCTGGTGCGGTCCAGGGAAACGGCGAGTAAGTGTATCGCCATTGCGGAACACATCATAGCTTCGTTCGGCCTGGAAAGCCAGTTCCAGTTGACGTTCTTTGTCTACTAAAGCCTTTGCAGTAGAGGCATTAAATTGAGTGGCGTTATAGCTTCCGCCCACGATAGCGCGTTCGCGAATAATGTTAATATCGGCCATGGCATCGGCAATTTTGCCCAGTTTAACGTTTGCTTCGGCGCGATTGAGGTACATTTCGTCTAGTCTAGAGACGATGGGTGAGTACAATTGGTTTTCCTTACCGCCCTGTCGAGAACACTTCACCACATAGAACATGGGGTAAACGCGGTTTAGTTTCATTTGATAATCAAGCACGCCGCGATAGGTGCGTCCTTGATAATTAATCGAATAAAGTCGTTGCGAGGCATCAATGGGGGTGAGCAGAAGTGGAGTGGTGTGGCCTGTGCCAGTGGTATCGCAAACCAAACTATTATCCGGCCTGCGTGTATAACGTAGTTGCACGTAGTTAAAGTTCACTTGTGCGCCACTAGCATCATACACATTTTTGATGAAACGAAACACAGGAGTGAACTTCGTTGAGTCGTTCTCAACATACTGCGGTTCGATAAATTGCGCACGAATGTCGGTGTAGCGTTTGTTGAACCAGTCGTTTTGACCCGTTTCGTTAAGCAAATCGAGGTATTTGGCAGAGGCATACATCTCGCCCCAACCCATTCCGCCGATGTTAGAATACATACCGCCGATGGTGTAATAATAGTCCCATCCTGGAAATTCAGAGTCAACTCTTTTCACCACGAATATGTTTTCGGGGTTGTTTTCGGGGTCGAGAGTATTGCTTGTGCCATACTCGTTGCGGCTTAAAAGCTTAAATTTACCCGAGTCGATAACCTTTGTTGCGTATTCAACACTTTTCTGTGCGTAGGTGGAGTTAGGTGTTTCGTATGTTCCACTCATATATAGATACACCCTGCTCAGCATGGCCCAAGCCGCCTCTTTCGAAGCAAAGATGCACCTTTCTCCTTCGTGCAACTCTTGCGTCATTAGGGTTGCAGCCTTTTCTAGGTCGCTAATAGCCTGTTGGTAGGTTTCTTTCACTGTAGAGCGGTTAGGCAAAATAGCATTTGCGGGGTCGTTGGGTGTACCATTAACGATAGGCATACCCAAGTTGGTTTCAGGGTTTTGAGCATAAGGTCTGCCGTAGGCACGGCATAGATAAAAGTAAATCATGCCTCGCAGATAATAGCATTCGCCCAGTTGTGTATCGGTGTTTGTGTTTTGCCCTTCGGGAATAGCCTTGATAATGTTAGAAGCTTGTGCGATAACCTTATAGCTAAAGTCCCAGAAATTTTGCAGTCGATAGTTATTTGGTGTACGCGAATACGATATAAATTCGTAGAAAGCATCGGTGGATGTACCGCGAATCATCATATTGTCTCCTGCATATTCGCCACAGCGATACATGGGGTCCGACCACGTTTTGAGGTATCCGTAGCATCCTTTAAGCAGTGCGGGGAAACTTTCGTCGATGTTTTGGGTGATGGCTTCCTCGTCCATCATGTATTCTGGACGGCGCTCAACACTGCACGAAGCCAAGGTAATAGCCGCTAAAAGCAGCAGATATATTTTTTTCATAAGACAAAATCTTTTTAGAATGTTACGTTAACGCCGAGCATAAACTTACGTACAGAAGGATAGACGCCAGCACCTGTAGAGATGGAAAGTGCTGTTGAGCGTTCGCCCGAAGCGTCTCGGCCACCATCGGCAGCGGGTAGTTCGGGGTCAACACCCGAGTAATCGGTGATGCAGAAGAGGTTTTCGCCACTTACATACACGCGCAAAGCCTTAACGATTTGGCTCTTAAGGTTGAAGTTATAGCCCAACGTAACCGAGCGTAGTTTAAGGAAGTCGGCACTCTCCAGATAACGTGTTGAGGCCTTGTTGGCATTAGAGGGATTGTTATAGGCTGCAACGGGGTGTGTGGCGATGTCGCCTTTTTGTTTCCATCTCTTCCAACCCTTTTGTAAACTAAATTGGTTACGGTCGGTGTAAGCACCATCCGAGTCGTACTCTTGACGAGAATAGTTATAGATGTAAGCGCCTAGTGAGTAGCCAAAACAGCGTTAAGATCGAACCCTTTATACATCAATGTGGTGGAGAAACTACCGAAGACGTTGGGTGTGGCGCGTTTGTCGAGTGCCACTTGGTCGGCCTTGGCATAGTTCTTTGTGATGACGCGATCGCCGTTTGCATCGGTAGTGAGCCATTGTGGCGCACCAGTATCGGGGTCAACGCCTGCCCATTCGCGTAGATAATAAGTGTCTGCGCTCAGTCCGGGGCGCAACAGTGTATTGGTAGAGCCAGCAATACCATCGCCTTCAATAATCTGGTCTCTTCCGCTATACAGCTTTTTAATTTTGTTTGTATTGGTAGAGAGGTTGGCATCGAAGGTCCAAGTAAGATCTTTATTTTTGATAATATCGGCCGATAGTGTAGTTTCGAATCCCGTGTTGGTTAGTTCGCCTATGTTCTGCCAAATGCTAGTTACGCCAATAACGCCCGATATGGGCACGGCAAAGAGCAAGTTGCTGGTGCGTTTTTGATAGAAATCAAAGGTCATGCGCAAGCGTTTAAACATATTCAGGTCGAGTCCAACGCCAGTGGTGAAACTCTTTTCCCATGTTAGTTTTTTGTTGGGCAGCTGTGCAATTACGGCACCAGGCACTTCATTGTAGTTTGCTCTCAGGCTGTAGAGGCCATATTGCGGATAAAGACTATTGGGGCGGCTACCCACCGAACCAAACGAAGCACGCAACTTAAGATAGTCAACATAGGGCACTTTAAACCATTCTTCGGCTGTGGCAACCCATCCTCCGCTTACCGAGAAGAACGTGCCATAGGCAGCATCCGCACCAAAGTTGCTTGCGCCATCAGTTCTTAGCGACAATTGCATTAAGTATTTGTCGGCATAGTCGGCGTTAAGGTTGGCGAAGAAAGATTGAACAGCCCACTCATATTTATTTCCTCCCACAGCTTCGGGAGTAGAAGTGATGTCTAATTGGGCATAACCAGGAACCAAGCCCGTGCCATTGCTGCTGTGATAGCGGTATTCGCCATCGTTAAATTCGTAGCCCAACATTAAGAAACCATGATATTTACCAAAGCTGCGAGTGGCTTTAAGCAGTTGGTTGGTGTAGCGTCGGGTGTTGGTGCTGGTGCTTTCGCTTATACGTCCCTTATCCTCTGCCCCAGCTGTTCGTGGGTCGACGTAGCTTTTGTCGAGGTGAGTTGTCCAGCGATAGCTATTAACCGATGAGAACGTGAGCCAGTCGGTGAGGTAGATATCGAAGTCGAAATTGCCGTTAAACGCGTACGAGTCGTATTTGCTCCAGTTGTATTGCAGTTCGTAGAGATAGTTGGTGGAGTTGCTATTTACCCATGAAGACGACCTGTTGCCTACGATTTTTCCGTTTTCATCATAAGGACTATCCCAGGGAAGCATGGAGTACATGGAATAAGTAGAACGTTGGCGGTCGTCGATAACCCCCTTACTGCCGTTAAGAGCAGGTCTTATGGCAATCCACGAATAAGGGCGGAAGTTGAGTTTCACCATGGTGTTATAGCGCGTAAAGTCGTATCCGCGCACAGCTCCATTCTCTTTATATACGCCACCTGTGAACACCGCGCTAAGCTTTTCGCCACCACTATTAACGGTGAGGTCGTAGTTTTGCACGTTACCCGTGTGTGTTGCCAGTTTCCACCAGTCGAAATTGCTATCACGAAGTTTATCGTTCCATCGCGGGAAAGCAATCTCTGCAACATTCGAGAACGATTTATAGTAATCGTAAAGTTCGGCGCCGTCCATCATTTTCACGTGGCCATTGTTCAGTGTTGATATGCCCGCTTTAGCCGAGAAGGTGATAGAAGTTTTGCCCGCTTGAGCACCTTTGGTAGTTACAACGATAACACCGTTGGCGCCTTGCGAACCATAGATGGCCGTAGAAGCAGCATCTTTAAGTACGGTGAGTGTCTCAATGTCGTTGGGATTGATGTCTCCAGGGTCTTTACCTACGATAACTCCATCGATAACCCATAGCGGAGCAGTGCTTCCGTTGATGGTAGACTTACCGCGAACGATGATAGCTCCGAACGAACCTGGTTGACCCGAGCCTGGCATAACGTTCATGCCAGGCACCTTACCCGTGAGCATGTTGGTTACGTTGGCCGTGGTAATGTTTGTTAGTTCCTTACTGTCTATGCTCTTCATCGAGCCAGTTAGGCTGTTGCGTTTTTGTGTGCTATAGCCCACCACCACCGTTTCGTTAAGCATTGTGGCTGTAGAAGTCATACTCACGGTGATGTTGTTTGAGGCTCGCACCATTGTTTTCTCGTAGCCAAGGGACGTAACCACCAGTTCATCTCCAGGTTTAGCGTCGATAGAAAATTCGCCATCGACGTTGGTAACGGCCACTTTTTTTGTTCCGTTCACAGTGATGTAGGCACCAGTAAGTGGCTCGCCCGTTTGCGCGTCAATTACTTTTCCTTTCACGATAGCGGCTTGCGCCTGTACGGTAGCTGTGAAGTTGGCCCATGCTTTGTTTGCTGCAAATGGGCAACATAAAAGCGGTAAGGCCACGAACAGCGTCCTTCCAAGGTTCGTTTTTCCCATTGTCTTTATGCTTTTAAAGGTTTTTATTTAGTTTAGTGTTTATATTTAAGACTTATATTTATGCCTTGTAGGCAAGTGGTTGTTAGATAGATGCAAATATAAAGTATTTATTTTAAATCACGCTTATTTTGTTTTCTTTAACACTGTTATGTCTGATTTTTGTGTTTACGCTCATGATTAGGGTAGGAAATGGAGCGTGTTGTTTGTACTACACATTATAATATATAGAGCGATTTGCAGATGTGGACAATACGTGAGCGGTGTTGAGGCTGGTGTGATTGCGTAAATAGGGGAATAAAGTGAAGGGCAAAGATGGAAAAGAAAGGGAAAACAGAGGATGGCTGATGTTGAAGAATAAAGCTGGTGAGAAAATATGTAAAGGTTAGATGCTAAACAAGCGTCTTTTGATGATAGGGTTTTGCGAACAGCTTTTTAAGTTCGATAGTATTTCTAATGCGCAAGTATGTTTTTTAGTTTGCCTCTGGTTGGATAAGATTCATGTGTTAGGGTCTTGATTTTCATTTGTTTAGTTGTATTATCTGTTTAAAAGGAGTGCTTTTTATTAGAGTTGATTAACTAAAATTAACCGTTTAATAATAAATAAATTAATAAAACATCGGATAGAATAAGAATTTTAATTACTTTTGCAAGGCAATTCTCTACTAGATGACAATAGGAAATTATTTGCGCCCTGCCTTGAAATAAATGGCTACAAGATTAGACAAATCATTTTAAAAAGTTACAATCATAAACTAAAACCACATTATGCAATCACAAACAACCTTGACTAAGAAGTTGTGTTGTACTGTGTCGGGAGCGGCTTTGCTAATGCTCGCCCCATCTTTGCAGGCTAAAGCTTATGCCAGCGCATGGCCGCTTGGTATGCCTTTGGCTAGTGTTGCTGCCACTCCTAATGGATTGACGGCATCAGTTTTGCCTGCTCAAAACAGTTCTTCACCAAAAATCGTGGGCGTAGTAACCGACTCAAACACCGGCGAACCGCTAGTGGGAGCCACTATCAAAGTGGCTGGTACAAACGATGGAACTACCACCGATGTTGATGGACGCTTTGAAATCCGTGCGTCAAAGGGTGCAACGCTTGAGGTTTCTTACTTGGGATACACCAGTAAGAAAATCAAAGTTACCGATGTAAAGGTGTTAACCATTACGCTTTCTGACCAAGCTCAGATGCTGGAAGGCGCTGTTATTACGGCTTTCGGTACGGCTCAGAAGAAAGAAACCGTTACTGGTTCTATCCAAACAGTTAGACCAACCGACCTGAAAGTGCCTGCAACAAGCCTTTCTACTGCCTTTGCGGGTAGACTGTCGGGTGTTATTGCCTATCAGCGTAGTGGCGAACCTGGCAACAATGGCGCTAATTTCTTTGTGCGTGGTGTCTCTACTATGAGTGGTGCTACGTCTCCGCTCATCGTAATGGATGGTGTTGAGATTTCTCAAGGCGACCTGAATGCCATCGACCCCGAAATCATTGAGAGCTTTTCTGTGTTGAAAGATGCTACTGCTACGGCCATGTATGGTACGCGTGGTGCTAACGGTGTGCTTATCATCAAAACCAAATCGGGAGCCGACCTCGACCGCCCTGTTATCGGCGTGCGCGTAGAAAGCTGGGTGAACACACCCACTAAGGTGCCAAAGACTGTTGACGGTGTTACCTTTATGCGCATGTACAACGAGGCTGTAAGAAATCAAATGTCGGGCGACTTGCTTTATTCGGACGATAAAATCAACGGAACAATGCAAGGACTTAACCCCTATGTATATCCCAACGTTGACTGGTATAACGAGCTTTTCAAGAGTGCTACTTGGAACCAACGTGCCAATTTCAATGTTCGTGGTGGTACATCGAAGATTACTTACTTCATGAACATCAATGCAAGCCACGAAACCAGCATGCTGAAAGACGTGTCTAGTAAGTATTTCTCTTACGACAATGCTACCAGCTACATGAAGTATGCTTTCCAAAACAACGTAGATTTCAACATCTCTAAGAACTCTAAGCTGTCGCTTCACCTCAATGTGCAACTTACCAATATGCATGGTATGCTTACAAATAAAAAAGGTGACGGTATAGAAGATGTATTCAAAGCCATTATGGGAACCAACCCCGTTGACTTCCCCATTACCTATCCCAAGCAAGGTGAAGAGTGGTATCGCTGGGGAGGCTTGTTGGCAGGAAACTATAACCCCGTTAACCCCGTGGCCGAAGCTAGCGCAGGTTATCGTGATGACTTCTCAAGCACGGTGGTAGCAAACATCAATTTCGACCAAAGCTCGACTTTATTACCAAAGGTTTGTCGTTTAAGACCTTGTTCTCTTTCAAGAACTTGACACTAAACAATAAGTATAGGGTGCAGAGGTATAATCGCTATCAGCTTACCGATTATGCAGCTAACCCATCGGCTGACGGTGGATATGATTTTACAACGAAGCCTATTGCAGACCCAGAGAAGTATATCTTGGAAAACCATTTCTATACAAAAGGTGATAGAAGGTATTATTTTCAAACCTATTTGGATTATAATCGCGCCTTTGGTGACCATACTTTAAGCGGTATGTTGTTGTTTAATATCGACGAATATAATTTGAATGTTAACTCTGACCTCTTGTCTTCACTCCCAAAGAGGCGTATGGGTTTGGCTGCACGTCTTTCTTACGATTATAAGTATCGTTACATGGTGGAAGTGAATGCGGGTTACAATGGTTCAGAAAGTTTTGCTAAGGGGCATCGTTGGGGCTTCTTCCCATCTATCTCTTTGGGATGGAATGTTAGCGAAGAACCTTTCTTCGAACCACTTAAGAATACCGTTAAGCAATTAAAACTGCGTGCTTCTTATGGTTTGGTTGGTAACGACCAAGTAAAAGATCAGCGTTTTGCTTATCAAGCGATTGTTGAATTAGGCAAAACAGAAGGTTTTACTTCGGGTTATGGAAGTCAGACTAGAGAACGTAAGGGTCCTGTATTCAAGCGTTTTGAAAACAACAACCTAACTTGGGAAGTGGGCCATAAACTCAATGTGGGCTTCGATTTGAACGTGATGGATATTAAACTTACCGTTGATGCCTTCCGCGAAATACGTAGCAACATCTTCCAACAGAAGGGTTCGATACCTAACTATTTCGGTACCGCATCTACCGTAATCTATGGCAACTTGGCCAAAGTAAAGAACTGGGGTATTGACTTGGCTGCCGATTATGGCAAGAATATCACCAAAGACCTTTCTGTTGAGTTCCGCGGAACATTTACTTTCGCACGCAATAGGGTGATTGAATATGATGAAGCAGCCGACACGCGTCCTGCTCTGAGGCAAGTTGGCAGAAGCCTAAATACCTATTTGGGTTATGTGGCTAATGGGCTTTACATCGACGATGCCGACATTGCCAATAGCGCTAAATCAACAATTGGCAACATTGCCATTGCTCCTGGTGATGTGAAATATGTTGACCAGCCCGACCAAAATGGTGAATACGACAACAAGATTGACGCTAACGACCGTGTACAATTGGGCTATCCCCACGTGCCCGAGATCATTTACGGCTTCGGTCCTTCTATCTCCTATAAGAAATGGGATTTCTCTTTCTTCTTCCAAGGACAAGCTAACGTAAGCTTGATGATGAAAGATTTTGAGCCATTTGGTACACAAAGCAAGAAGAATGTGCTGCAATGGATTGCTGACGACTATTGGGGAAAAGACAATCAGAACCCCAATGCACGTTATCCACGCCTAACTAAGTATAACAACCGCAACAATATGCAGGAATCAACCTATTGGTTGCGCAACGCGGCATTCCTTCGTTTGAAGAGCCTTGAGGTGGGTTATAAGTTTAAGTTTGGCCGTGTTTACGCCAGCGCAACCAACCTTGCCACCTTCTCTGCATTCAAATTGTGGGATCCCGAAATGGGTGATGGTGCTGGTATGAGCTATCCGCTGCAAAGAACTTTCAATATTGGCTTGCAGCTAACATTTAAATAATCAATAACTGAACAATAAGATGAAATCAATATATAGAATTTTCATTGCCGCCGCGGTGACGTTCTCGTTGGCATCGTGCAACTTCTTGGACATCGTTCCAGATGAAAATGCAACGAAAGAAGACACCTATTCGGATAAGGAAAAAACTGAAGACTATCTTTATTCATGCTACTCGTATTTGCCGCAGTGTAATATCGCTCAATCTTCGCTAGACTTTTTTACTGGCGATGAAGTGGTTACGGCATTCGAACACGAAACGTTTTCGGCTTTCCCTAAAGGCAATTACACGGCTGCTTCTCCTGTTATCTCCTATTGGAACACCTTTCCAAGGTCTAAGACAGTGCTACATGTTCTTGGAAGCTGTAGACAAGACACCAGACCTTGATGAGGATAAGAAGATTGACTATAAGGCACAAGCCCAATTCCTTATCGCTTACTATCATTATCTGCTTGCTCGCTGTTATGGTCCTATCATTTTGATTAAGGAAACTCCAGACATCAATACTACAGTAGACAGCTATGCACATCGCGCTCCTTATGATGAGTGTGTACAATGGATTTGCGATAAACTGGATGCAGCTGCTGCCGACCTTCCTGAGAGACGCGACCAAATACAATATGGCCTTGCAACAAGCGTGGCTGCAAAGGCTGTTAAGGCTAAGATGCTGCTCTATGCTGCTTCGCCCCTCTTTAACGAGCGCGCTCCCGAACTGTTTAAGAACTTGCGCGACCCAGACAATGGCACGCAATTGATGCCCACAGCATACGATGCAAACAAGTGGGTGAAGGCTCGCGACGCGATTAAAGAAGCCATCGATATTGCTGAACAAAATGGTTATCACCTCTATACCAAGCAAGATCGATTTATTGGCGAAGCTGGTAAAAACCAATACCCCGCTGCTGGACCCGTTCGCTGCTTGCGTTTAATGACTTTAGATTATCAAGAGGTTAACCCCGAGGTGCTATTGGCCGAAAGCCGTGGTGAAGGATGGTATGGTGTGCTTAGCAAATCGCTGCCTTTCAGTGCCTCTGGTTGGGCTTGGAATGGTGTATGTCCTACATGGGCAATGCTTAACCGCTTCTATACCAAGAACGGATTGCCATGGGATGAAGACCCCGAATATAAGAATGTAGATAAGTTGCAAATCGTTGCTATCGACTCTGCTCACCAAGACCAAGGCCAGTTGGGTAAGCAAACCATCGCCTTTAACCTCGATCGCGAGCCACGTTACTATGCGTGGATTGCTTTCCAAGGTGGATATTACGAAGTGCAAAACGACCCTTCCAACCCTGCTTACACCATGAGCAATGGACAAAAGAACACTTCAGACACACGTTTGGTTTGTGATTTCGTGCTTGGTGGTAACTGTAGCTTGGGTACGCCTACAGTAAAGCGTACGGGTAACTATTCACCTGGTGGCTATCTCAATAAGAAGTTTGTTAGCCCCAATACGGCTGTCTCTGCTCGTGGTGGCGGTTCGCGCGAGTGGATGCCCTTCCCCGTTATCCGTTTGGCCGACCTTTACCTAGCTTATGCTGAGGCATGCGTTGAAACAGGCGACCTTACAACAGCTAAAACCTATCTTAACAAGGTGCGTCAAAGAGCTGGAATACCCGATGTTGAAACATCGTGGGCACGTGTAGGCGCTACACTCGACCAAGCTAAGTTGCGCCAAATTGTTCGTCAAGAGCGTATGGCAGAATTCTATTTGGAATGTCAAAACTTCTGGGATATGCGTCGCTGGATGCTTGCTGAGCAATATTTTGGAACTAAAGCCAAAGGTTTGAACATCAACGCAACCAATATGACAGAGTTTGCTGAGCTGCACGAAATTCAATACGAACGTAAGTTTGAAGCGCCCACGCAATATCTATTGCCCATACCCATTGATGATATCAACAAGAATCCTCACCTTGTGAACAACCCCGGATATACCGGCGACCATAGGTAACATCCACTTTTAATATTCAACAAAATGAAAAAAATAATATTATCTATCGTTTGTTTGTGCGCGATTGGCTCGTTCTTCTCGTGCAGCAACGACGACAACGGACCAGCACCTGCGCCTCTTGCCGCTAATACAATTACCTACGACAAGATTCCGGGCGCCATCATTATCAGATGGAACAAACCTGCTGAGCCAACATATAAGTACATTAAGGTTACTTATCAAGTGCCAGGTGAAGACAAACCACGTTTGCGTTTGGCTAGTGCTTATGCAGATTCTATTAAGATAGATAACCTGTTGGCACGCTATGGCGAGATTGAATACTCGCTACAACCTGTTAGCGAGACGGGTGCTACTGGCGAAGTAACGAAGATTACCGCGCAAGCTGGTGCCGCATTGAAAACGGTTTACGAGACGTATAAAGACCCTATTGAGTTTGATATCAACCGCGTGTGGACCGATGACCCTGAATCAAGCGAGGGGCCATTGTCTGCTTTGATTGATGGAAAGGAGAATACGTTCTTCCATATGAGTTGGAGTGCACCCAAACCTTTCCCTCATTACATCGTGTTCGACTTGGGACAAGAACGCACTGCATTGCAATTCCGCTATGTATGCCGCGACAACAACAACAAAGACAACCCCAAGGAAATGGATGTTTTGGTGAGCAACACCTTCGAAAACACAAGCGACTATTACACCAACGAAACAGGAACACGCAAGGTGGCTACCTTTGCTAGCTTGCCTGGTGATAAGAAGGCTGTGTACGAATCGGCTCGCACCATCAAGAGCGACACGCCTTTCCGCTATGTTTGGTTTAAAATTAAATCGTCTACCTCTAATTCTAATTGGGTGGCAATGGCCGAATGGCAAGTGTTTAAGGTGAGAGAAAAGGTGTTCGACCCTGAACTCAACGAAACAACGATATTGGAATATTAAACTGATGGCTTAACATACAGACAAGTTTACTTGGCCCAAGAGGCAAATAGTTAAGCTGTTGAACTGTTTAAAAGCCAAAGATTATTCTTAAAAAAATGCTCATTAAAATGCCGCGTGCTTGTATTGCATGCGGCATTTTTTTCAAAACCTGTTGTTAGTGCATTTAGATTTTGTGTGTTGTTGAACCCCAATCGGTTAATAAACCACAATGTTTCCATAGTTCTTGTTTTTATGTTGTTTCCTAACAGCTTTTATTTTCTTGTCGGCATCTTGTATGTCTTGCACCTTAACGTAGCCCGCTACGCCTGCTTTACAAAGAAAGGCAATCTACTCGACAATAAAGCAACATCTGTTTAGGCTCTAATGACTGATTTGGGTTTAACCAATGGTCTGTCTTTTTCTAAAGGCGAAGTGAGCTAAATACAGGCAGATGCCCGACAAACAAACCATAGATGGAATTAGAAGCAATGAAAACAACATGAAATAGGTGGTTAGCGGTCTAACTACCGATTGGGTTAAATGGATTGGTTAGATTATTGTTATCCGCATTTTCATCCTGCAGGAAGCTAAACTACTAGATTTGGAAATGTTAAACTGGTAATGAAACTTTACAAAACATACCTCTTGAGACGAGCCCTTCTAGCGAAAACAAATGCCAAAAAGCACGCTTTTTGCCCCATTTTTTTTGCCCTTTCTCGTTTTATTTTACATTGGTTTTTACCCCAATTGCTGCAATTTGTGGCTTTTTGCCATTCTATTTCGCGTTTTAGTCGAAGTTTTTCACCGTCCAAGAAACCGTTTTTTATGGGTAAAAACTCATATTCTTTGTTCAATTTTACTTATAAAACAAGCCTCTTCCTTGAGTTATGTAAAGATTTGAGCAAGCGAAAAGACTGCGTTTAGCATCGTTTTACCTTGCATTTAGCACCAAAACACACTGCATTTAGCACCAAAATGCACTGCATTTAGCACCAAAACGCAGTGCGTTTAGCAGCAAAACGCAGTGCGTTTTGGTACTTTTTGCATTAAATATTAGTATAAAAGGCTTGTTTTTTGGTATAAATCGCTGTTTTTGTAAAGAAAAACAATCTGCTTAGCGTATCCAAACTTTGTGTTGCTTACATCAAAATAAACCCTCGCGAGAATTGAATATTTGCAAGCGATGGGCAATTGAAGAGCAAAAAGGGCACTCATAATGTTAAATTTTGGTGCGTTTGTTTTACAATATTAGAATGGCGCCGGATGAAAATTGCGTAAAATATAGTTTCTTTCGCATCGATAATCGCGCGTGTGTGTAGAATGATAAAGGTGTAAAAACATAGTGCGAGCAAAGCGTTTAAGTGGTTTTTATGGTGTTGCTGTTAATCTTTTGTTTGTTTGCAGGCAGCTTACCAGCTGTCTACACTGCTCTCTACTTGCTATGCAAAGCCTAATACGATTTATTTGCTCAGCAAGTCAATGAAAGATGGAATAGAAGCAAGGATAACAACAAATAACAAGTGATAACCAGTTTAACCACCGATGAAGGTTTAAGTGGGTAAATAAAAAAGACAGGGACAACAATGTAGACTGTTATCCCTGTCTTTTTATATGCTTAATCCACTCACCGCTATAACGTACAGCGTGTAGTAAGGTTAGAGCTAGCGTTTGAATGATGTGTTAGCGCTTAACGCTTGCTGCGAATTTCGGCCAAAGCCTTAACCCAATCGGTATCTAAAGAAAATTGCGTCATGTAGTTGCTGTTGTCGTAATAACTCAACACCAACTCTTTGTCCATATCGTTAAAGCGACTGTTGTTGATAGACGCATTTTTAAACCGGGCCATAACCAATTCTTTTTGCGTTTTTTTCTTCGCTTCAGACAAGCGTTTAAAGAAGAGGTTGATGAACTCGTGCATGGCATAAGCCTGTGTGTCGAGCATACGCACGGTGCTATCGGGCATGAGCTCTTTCGACTTCATTGCCATATAGTTCAGTTCGTCTACCTTAAATGTAGCCACTTTGCGCACGTCAATGCTCTTACTCTTGTCGGCAGCCGTTTGTTTCGACACCATCAATATGCGCTTATACACTTCTTGTGCTTGCGCCGTGAAGCATGTGGTGCATGCCATCAGCGCCAAAATCAAAATCTTTTTCATTGCTCTTACTTTCATTTTTTATACTTCTAATCTATTGTGTTTATTATTCTCTATTGTTGTTATACCTGCTTTTGTTGTTGTTTGCGAGCCTTATATTGCTTTTAAGCCAGAGTGCTTAGCCCATTCGTAGACCGTAAGGAGGCCCGTGTTGGGCTTATTTGCCAGCAACTCGGTTTTGGTTGCGGCTTACAAAATCCTTCCAACCTTTGTATTTGGTGTCGGTTTCGGGTCTTCCCATCTGTAAAAAGTGACAATAAGCAGCCCCAAGCGCATCAGTGGCATCCATAAACTTAGGCATGTCTTCATCGCTTAGTTTCAGCATACGCTTCAACATGCCCGCGACTTGCTCTTTAGAAGCTTGTCCTTGACCCGTGATGGCCATTTTTATTTTTAGCGGTGCATACTCGTGTATGGGTATGTCTCGATGGATGGCGGCTGCAATGGCAACGCCTTGCGCTCGGCCAAGTTTCAACATTGACTGCACGTTTTTACCAAAGAATGGTGCTTCGATGGCCATTTCGTCGGGCAAATACGCCTCGATAATGCCCGCGACACGTTCAAAGATATGCCCTAGACGCAAATAGGGGTCGGGCATTTTGCGCAGGTCGATAACGCCCATGGCCACCATCTGCGCTTTGTTTCCAATCACGCGGATGACGCCATAGCCCATCAATGTGGTGCCAGGGTCGATGCCTAATATTATCTTCTCTGTGTCTTGCTTAAGCATGAGTCTTTTTTAGTTGCTCTAGTGTACTATACTTTTCTAGGATTTACTAGGTCCAGCTACGGTCGTCTAGGTGTTTATTGTTTTCCTAGAGTTTTAGTATTCCTGATGTTTCTAGTATTTCTAGTTACCCTTATCTATCTAAATAGGGATTGTGTGCCAGCTCGTAACCAATGGTTGTTTCTGGTCCATGCCCAGGAAATACTCGTGTGGTGTCGGGCAATTGCGACAAATGGCGTATGCTTTGCATCATCTTAAACATGCTTCCACCAGGGAGGTCGACCCTTCCTACCGAACCTCTGAACAGTGTATCGCCAGTAAAGGCAATCCCTTCTTCGGCACAATAGAATACACAACTGCCCTCGGTGTGGCCCGGTGTGTGGATAATGGTAAAGCAATGATTGCCCCATTGAATGGTGTGAGCCTCGGTAAGGCAGGGTGCAAGGGGCGGTTGTGGCTCTTCCAAGGGCATGTTAAGCAGGTAAGCAGCTTGCTCGGGCAGATGTTCGAGCAGTTGGCTATCGTCTTCGTGCACCTCTGGTTGTAGGCCATAAGTATCGTATACAAAGCATTACCCAGGTTATGGTCTACATGGCCATGTGTAGCCAGCAGTCGGGAGGGCTTCAATTGGTCGTCGGTGATATACTTTTTGAGGGCCTCTTTATCTTTATCGAAAAACACGCCACAATCAATGATTACGCATTCTTTTGTTTCGTCGGATACAACATAGCAGTTTTCCTGCAACATGTTGCACACAATATGATGAATATTCAGCATTGTCCTAAACTGTTTTGCTTAATATATATGGTGTGTGCAGCTGGATTTTAGGGCTAAGCCACTAATCAATTTGTGCACATTTTATATCTGGTGCATACCCTCTACATGGGTACATACACCACATTTTTCTCGTCGAACCATGCCTCTTCAAACCAATTCCTAATTGGAATGATGTCGACAATCTTTTTCACTGTGAGCGTTTCTCCCTCAAGATTTCCCCCTTTGAGGCAAATTAGTCCGTTGGGGTGGGCATTACGTTGTTCGCGAGCAATGTTTTTTTTCACGATTTTCATGAGGTCGGGTAAAGGCATTACGGCCCTACTCACCACGAAATCGTAGAGTTCTTGTTCCTCTTCGCCTGCTTTTTGTTCGGCCTTTACGTTGGTTAGGCCAACAGCAGTAGCAATTTCTTGCGTAACGCGTATTTTTTTTGCCGTGCGATCAATGAGCTTAAAGCTGCATTGGGGGAAGATAATGGCTAGTGGAATGCCTGGGAAACCGCCGCCTGTGCCAAAGTCTAGTACTCGCGTTTGAGGCTTAAACTGCACATATTTGGCAATAGCCAGCGAGTGAAGCACGTGATGCAGGTACAGGTTGTCGATGTCTTTGCGCGAAACCACGTTAATACGTTCGTTCCAAGTGCGGTAAAGTTCACCCAACTTGGTTAGCTGTTGCGTTTGTTCAGTTGTGAGTTCGGTAAAATATTTACGTATCTCGTTCATTGTTTTATCAGTTGTTGCGATGGTTTAGCGCCGTGTTAAAGGCAATATGGCAGTTTCTGCCTAACCACTAAGTCTCAGCTTGCGATGAAGTGTGCCGTTTATTTCAATATCTTGCTTAGTTCGCTGCGGGTGAGGTTCACGCTAATTTCACCCAAGGCGTGCGGTGCAATTTCGTCTTCACAATATATAAAGGTGAAACCATCGTCATCGATAGCGAAATTATCGGGCACATATACGTGCGCATCGGCAAACACATCCTTTTTGATTAAACCCTCAAGTCCGTCTACACCAAAGCGCTCGGCCAGTTTGTCTACCAGCATTTCCTTGAGTGTTAGTTCGTATCCAGGCACAAACATCTTGCAGTTGCAGCACCGTTCCTGTTTTAATGTCGATGTTGCGCACCAAAGTTTGGTTAATTCCGTGCGCGCCTCCACCGAAAATATAAACTTTGGCTGTGTACACAATGATGTTGTCTGCGCCGTTTCGGGTAGAGGTTTTCACCTTATATTTGTAGTTATACGATTCGTAATGCTCTTTATCCTGACGATAAAGCGCGCCATATTCAGTCTTATAGTCGCGGAGCATTCTTTGTGCAAACGAGTCAACAGCCTGCTTCATGTTAAACTTTTGATTGGTAAGTCCCAGATAATCGGGCATCAATATACCCGCATGCAGCAGCGCATTGTTAATCTTTTCGGCGTTGTTTCCTTTAGCGTATTGCAGATTAAGCGATATTTGGCATGTAGGTGCGAGCTTTGTTTCGCTTAAAGCCACAGTGGTATCAACCACAATACTATCGAAAGTTAGTCCGTCGACCTTTGCCGTGTCGCCCTTTTTGCTGGTGCAAGCCACAAAGGCCACAAGAGAAATAGCCAAAGTTATAAGTATTTGTTTCATGTATTTATTTTGCGTGATAATGTGCAAAGTTACGAAAAAAATTGCAAGAAAGGGTTCGTTGGGTGTTAATCTGTGTTTTTATAACGCATGATTGTAGCCGTTAAACCAACGATAGCAACGCTTTTTGCCAAGCATTAACTAAAAAACACGCTTCGTGTGACTCGTTATCAGAAAAATATGCGTATCTTTGCACCCGCTATCACGAGTTGATGGCATAAAATTCAAACCTAATTACATTATTTAATTGCACAATGGCAACAAAAATCAGATTACAACGCGGCGGCCGTAAAGGTTATGCTTTCTATGGCATCGTTATCGCTGACGCAAGAGCACCACGTGATGGTAAATTTACTGAGAAGATTGGTACGTACAATCCTAACACCAATCCCGCTACCGTAGATTTGAATTTCGAACGCGCCCTGCATTGGGTTGAGTGCGGTGCACAACCCACCGACACTGTTCGCAACATCCTTAAGGGTGAAGGCGTTTACTTGATGAAGCACTTACGTGGTGGCGTTAAGAAAGGCGCTTTTGATGAAGCAGCTGCTCAAAAGAAGTTCGACGCTTGGAAAGAAGAGAAGAACAAGGGCAACGAAGCTATCCGCACCAACGACGCTAAGGTAAGAAAAGACCTCGAAGCTAAGAAGTTGGAAGCAGAAAAGAGCATCAACGCTGCTATCGCTAAGAAAGTTAACGAGAAGAAAGCTGCTGAAGCTGCTGCTAAAGCTGAAGCCGAAGCTGCTAATGCTGAGGTTGAAACAGCTGCTGAAGCTCCTGCTCAAGAGGCTGCTGAAGCATAAAGCACTGCGCTTAACAAACAATAACGAGGGACATGCCATGATAAGGCTTGTCCCTCGTTTGTTTTTGTACTCCCACACCCACACTGCCCATCTTCGTACATATGCTTATACTTGCCGATAACCAAGATATCACCAGAGCTGGTTTGCTATGGCTTTGCAGAGAAATGCACATCGAAGATGTTGCGCTTGCTAAAGACAAAGCCGAACTTGCCAATGCTCTCGAAAAAGAGCGTGGAGCGGTGGTGGTGATAGACTACACTTTGTTCAACTTCAACAGTTTCGATGAGTTGCTAGTGTGGCAACAGCGTTTTAAACATGCGCAATGGCTCTTCTTTAGTGAAGAACTAACAGCCGATTTTGTTAGAAGGGCTATGGCTAGCACTTCGCGCTTTGGCCTTATTCTTAAAGATGCCACGCTAACTCAACTCGAACAAGCCCTCAAAGCTGCTTTTAAAGGTGAACAATACCTCCAAGCTGCTCTTGAACAGTTGGTGATAGACCCCCAGCAAGAGGAAGAACCAATCAAACTAACCAAAACCGAAACAGAGATATTGCGCGACATCGCTCTGGGATTTACCACCAAGGAGATTGCCGAGAAACGTTTTTCTAGCTTCCACACCATAAACACACATCGCAAAAACATCTTTAGGAAGATAAAGGTAAACAACATTCACGAAGCCATAAAGTATGCTTTGCGCGCTGGAATGGTTGATGCTGCCGAATATTACATATAAATAATAGTTGTATAACGGGCATGCCTATATATTATAAGGTGTAGATTAAGGTGCTTAATGCTTGTTTGTCTCTGTGCAAGGAGGATATAAAAAGTTGTTAGCAGCCTGCAAATGCGCATTGTAAAATGCCCACATGTCGGCACAAGCCACCGTGTTAGGTGGCATTTCGTTGGCCAAGGCTTGCATTTCGGGTGTAGGTGTCCAATGATTTCTTCGATATGTCTCGGCAAAGGCATTAACTTGCGCTTGCGCTTCAGCCAACATGCCCAGTTCCTTAAGTAGTGTTCCCAACATGAAATGCACCTTACCCAAAAACTTATCGCGTGGTTGAAGCAGGATGGCTTTACATAAAGCCGACAGCTTTAGCTCTTTATCGGGAGTGATATCGGCTAATTCTTTCCAAAGATAAAAGCGTTGTTGCTTGCGAATCAGATGGCGAAGCACATCCAAAGCCTCATCCCTTTTACATGCAGCTAGTTTGGTTTTTACCCACAAACGCATCAAACGCTCATTGTCGTTGAAGGCGATAAGCGCTCTTTTAAGTATCTCGGGCGTACAAGCATGGAGTTTAATCAGTTCGGTTTCGTTGCACGCCGATAGTATCGCCACCAGTACACGTTCCACCAAGGCAGGCATCGATGCCCCTCTTTGATGCTTCTGTGCCAATCGTTGTCGCTAAAATTACCCATTCCCCATGCCCTTATAAAGGTGAATAGAAGGCGTGGGTGTTGTTGTGGTAGGTGATGTAGATAGAAAGTGAGAATTTTAGAATGGTATTCGTTTATCATATTACCGCCATTTACAGCCTGCACATAGCGCATGGCAAGGGTTATAGCCGCCTTTTCGTCTTGTTTCTGCAAGTTGTATATGCTGAAAAACCAACTTCTCGCAAACAATTTTCCCAACTGTTGTTCGGTGAAATGGGGGTTGGGTAAGAAAATATCGCACACCTCTTGTAGGGCATAGCCCAAGCTAAAGCAGTGTTCAATAACCCTTTCTGTTAAAGGTCGGAATGTTTGTTCTTCGTGTTGCGTAGGTAGAAAGTCGGCTTCCGAAAAGGAGTTTACATCCCATACAAAGATGAATTTAAGCAAATTGAAGTCGGCAAACCGTTCTTTTACACTCAAAGCCATCAATAACATCTGCGAATGCAGCAGCGAAGGGCGTGGATTATTCAGTTTGATATAATTAAACAAGGCCCATCTAGCCTGGGCCGATTGGCATTCGGCGAGCATCCGTTTAAGGTATTTATATACCACCCATCCCACTCTTTCGTGCAAAGGCAAAGGTAAGTTATAATCAAGGAACGGCAGCAACGTCTCGTAAGCCGCCTTTTCGCAACCATCTTTACACATTCGTTCGATGCGTTTTATCTGCGGATAAAAGGGCAAAGCATGCTCTTTGAGTTTGGCAATGGCTCTAGCGGCAATACCTTCCGTATCGTTCATCAGTGGTAACAGCACCTCAAGGAAGCCAATTCGCTCATTGGCCTCGTCCAATCTTTGCGCTTTGATAAGACATTCGCAGATGTCTTTCTGCACCCAAAACATGGCTATGCACGAATGAAAAGTTTTCTCTTGCTGCCAATCTTCGTTGGCTTGCAGCAAGGCTTCGTTCAGTCGGCCCGCCTTTCTCAAGGTCATAGTAGTGATAAAGCTCATGGTTAGGCATTTTTAGGTTATGATTAAACAACGCTGTTATAGTTGTTTTATTTTACGAAAAGTCAAAAATATTCGGTTTGTTGCGGTGTATAACCTTATCTCTAGTTTGTCTTATGGACGCCTTTCAAAATGATATAGCACCATTGTAAAAGTCTTTTTTGTAGATGTTGATGTGTTATGCAATACGCATGCAACGCCTTGATATGTGGCATAAAAGCCTATTTTAATTGGCATCTCTCGTTAAGTACATGGCCAGGATAAATTGCCTACAACTGTAGTCAAGAAAAATAAATATCTAAAAAAGGCAAACATTTTTTATACAAACATGCAAGCGTTAATGGTTTTTTATTATCTTTGCAATACCTTTAAAACAATTTGAATTATGAAAGCTACGGAACAACCATCATGCAGGTGGAACGCGCCATCAATAAGATAGCGCAAAAGTTTCCAAACCAGGACAGCAGCAACATTCTCACCGACATCCACATTAGGGTTTCGCAAGACTCAGGCGAGCTTCTTGCATTCGACGATGATGAAAGGGAAATAACTCGATGCGTGGTGGAGCAGTGGATTGAAAGCAGAGACGAGCATTTTTACAACAGCGTTACGCACATTTTGCAAAACAATTTGCGGAAACTTCATGCTGTGGTTGAACGCATGGGCATACTCAGACCCTTTAGTTTTGTGCTTGAAGATGATGAGAAAAACCATGTGGCCGAGCTATATCTCGTTGACGATGACACCACAATCATCTCTGGAGAACTGCTCCAAAACCTCGATGAAGACCTAGATAGCTTCATGGAAGATTTGCTGAAATAATACCATTTGTTGTACGCAGCACAGAGCTTTGTGCCCTGTGCCACGCCACTATGCCTCCAAGCGAGCAACTTATAGTTACTGCTTACCAAACGTTAAACACGCCCAACCGTCCAGTTCTTTTTGAGATGTGAGCGCCAACCCCAACGTTTTGGCTGCCTCCACCAGTATTGGCGTGTCTGTTTGGTAAAATCCACTAAGCACAATAGTGCCTTTTGGCGTTGTTTTTTCTACCCAAAGAGGTAGGTCGGCCAAAAGGATATTGCGATTAATATTGGCCACAACCACGTCAAAACATTTCTTTTCGGCGTTCAATGCTGTGGCATCGCCTTTTACAACCACCATGTTTTTCACTCCATTCAGCGTAGCATTGTGCAGACTGTTGTCCACACTCCATTCGTCGATGTCGTAACCTAGCACACTTTCAGCGCCAAGTTTTGCTGCCACAATGCCCAAAATGCCCGTTCCGCATCCGCAGTCTAGCAGGTGTTTGCCTGCCAGTTGTAGGCTCAATAGTTGTTGCACAACCATCCTTGTGGTCTCGTGTGTGCCCGTGCCAAAGGCTTGTCGTGGTTCGATGGCCACCTGCAAGCTCATGTTCGCCGGCAAATCTTCGGGCGAATAATGGCGTGCGTCGTATATAACGCATTTGTTTTCAATACAAATAGGTTCAAAACCATTGGCTTCCCACTCCTCGTTCCAGTTGCGGTTTTCGGCCTCTTCCATCTCATATTCAATTCGTGCCGAGACAATAGGGAAGTTGGCGATGGCCTCATCCAATGTTTCTTTATCCAATAAATGGGGTTGCACATATCCCGTTAAGCCCTCTTCAGATTCTTCAAAAGCTTCAAAACCCGCAGCTGCAGCAAGGTCGGCCAGCAGGTCTTTAGCTGCTTGTTCATCGTTGGCAGCCACATTCAGTGTGAAAATCGCTTTAAGATATTCCATATCAACAAGTTTGTTTTAAAATGATTTTGCCTTTTTCTTGTGTCGGCAAACAGGCTTGCGTGACTTTGTTCAGCATTGATTAGCCCGCATTTTGCAAAGCAAGACCCATCGCAAAATTACAAAAAAATAGGGAAATCCTCTTTTTACTTAGGGAAAATCCTTATATTTGCATCACTATCATTTGTAAATTTGCAAAGTAACAAATTGCCTTTGGCAGAAAAGAACATTGACATGAAAAGATTAGGATTATTGGCAATCGGCTTGGCTCTTGGGTCGTTCTCAGCAATGGCCCAGACAGACGATGTGTATTTTGTACCAAAAAAGTCAGACAGAATTAACAAAGAACGCCAAGACAAGGATGAAACAGACGCCGATGTGTATTACTCTGGTTCGAACAGAAACGTAGACGAGTACAATCGTCGCACGCGTAACGGTAGTCGTTACCAGAAAATCAGACGCGATTCGCTAGGCAACATCATCGTTGAAGAAGATGTTGAAGGCGTAATGGCAACTAGAGACCGTGGTTACAACGACCGTTCGCGACGAGATAACCGCGACTATTACGACGAGGACGACTATTATTACAGCCGCCGTGTAAGTCGTTTCTACGACCCTTGGTTCTTTGGCTATTATGGTTACTCACCTTATTATGGCTATTCGCGCTGGGATTGGGACTGGTACGACCCATTCTATTATAACTATGGGCCTCGTTGGCGTGGCCATTATGCTTATTGGTATAACGATTGGGCATATCCCTATTATGGTTATGGCTGGCGTTCTCCTTATTATTATGGTGGTTATTACGATCCCTACTATGGCTACTACAGCCCCTATTACAGCTGGGGTGGCTACTATACACCAGGCTATTACTCGTATAGCGGTGGTGCAGCAGGCAGCCGAAACCATGGCAGCATGGACTCGAGAGCAGCAAGAGACCGCACCGACTATCGCTATCAAGGCAGCAGAAGCACGCGTTCGTCGGGCCGTAGTTATGGCGATGGATACCAACGCAGCAACAATGGCGACTTCTCCAACTCGCGGTCTTACGACAATAACCGCAACTACAACCCGCCCACTCGCAGCTACGACAGCGGTTCGCGCGGTGGTTCGTTCGGCGGTGGAGGCTCATACGGCGGTGGAGGTTCGTTCGGTGGTGGCAATTCCGGTGGCTCGCAACCCAGCAGAGGCGGAACATTTGGTGGCCGACGCTAAGCAAAGACAGTAATTAACAACAGAAATTGAAACAGGATTATAGAGATGAAAGTTATGAAGAAAAAATATTTGATGATATGTTCGGCCTTGTTGGCTTTCCCCGCAATGGCTCAAGACACATACGAGAATGCCCGCTTGCTGGGTAACGACCTCAACGGTACAGCAAGGTACGTGGGTATGGGTGGCGCAATGGAGGCATTGGGTGCCGACCTCTCTACCATTAGGACCAACCCTGCTGGTATCGGACTCTTCCGAAAGTCGGGAGTGAACTTCTCTTTAGGAGTGGTTTCGCAAGCCAACGCTAATGCTAAGCTAGACCATTCGGCTACGAAGCTAAGCTTCGACCAGATTGGTTTCTATCGCACTATGCGCACAGGCCAAACATCTTACGTTAATTTTGCTTTCAACTTCAGCAAAGGAACCAACTTTAACTACTTCCTTGCAGCTGCCGATCAGCTAAATAATGTCTCGCTTGGCAAGCAAGCTTATCTTAAAGGCATGCGTGGCTCGCTTTCGAATGGAGGTTATTCCATTGGTACTGGCTCTGGTTCGAACGTAGACACATACTATGGCTACATCGATAATTCTAGCAATAACATCGCCCGAAACTACGGGCAGCTGGATTATCTGTATTGGAACACACGCCTTGTGGATAAAAACACCCCCTCACTTTTTGGTTATGACGCGGCCAACGGATACGATTTCAACCGCTCACAACGAGGTTATATCGGCAACTACGATTTCAATATCAGTGGCAATGTTAACGACCGCGTGTACTTGGGACTTACCCTTGGTCTGCGCACCGTTAACTATAAAGGCTATTCAGAATATGTTGAAAACCTCGTGAATGCTTCTAACACGGCCATAGGTACAGCCACTATTACCGATGAACGCAAAGTTAAGGGTACGGGTTTCGACCTTAGCGCGGGTGTGATATTCCGCCCAGTGGAAGAGTCGCCCTTCCGTATTGGTCTCTCAATCAACTCGCCTTCATGGTACGATTTGAAGACAGAGAACTACACCACCATACAAAATGATGGTCAAATCAAGGTAAATGGGAACATGGAAAGTCTAGCGAGGTGTATAACTACAAACTTTTCACCCCCTGGACCTTTGGCGCGAGCCTTGGACACACCGTTGGTAACTTCCTTGCTCTGGGTGCTTCGGTTAGCTATGCCGACTATTCCACGGTTGATAACCGCTATATAGATGGCGAATATGTTGACTATTATGGTTACACAACCGAGACTTCGGCTAGCGATAAGGTGATGAACAACCACGCTAAACGCACGCTCAACGGTGTTGCAACGGTGAAAGTGGGTATGGAATGCAAGGTGCTGCCACAGATTGCATTGCGTGCAGGTTACAACTACGTAACGCCAACATACAAAAAAGATGCTTTTAAAGACGGCGCACTTAATTCGGAGGGTTCTTATTATAGTTCGGCTGCCGACTACACCAACTGGAAAGGCACTAACCGCATGACACTTGGTGTGGGGTATATAGGCAAAAACTTCTCGGCCGACTTGGCTTACCAATACAGTGCTACTGATGGTGAGTTCTATCCCTTTACAAACGGACTGGCTGCGCACGATGCTTCAACCAACACCACGCTGGTAAACGAAGCTAAAGCGGTGCAGGTAAGCAACCAACGCCACCAAGTGCTCTTCACCTTGGGTTATCGTTTCTAACAACAAATCATCATTAGCGTGGTTGGCTATAGGCAAACAAGCTGTGTTGTGCCTGCAATAGTCAAACCCATTGCAATAGCTAAGACCAGTTGGCTATAGCGATGACAAACCAAAGCACACTGCTTAAGTTAGAACATACATAACAACCCGGCCGCATGTTTCTCCAAAACATGCGGCATTTTTTTGCCTTACACTTTTCAGCTTCACAGGTATGGTTCTGTCTTTTCTTTGTAATGCCATGCCATTACCCCTCTAAATCGTGCAGATGCGTATAACAATCGTTTTGCTTGAGATGTAAAATATTTGTACTAAAATTTAACATTGTGAGTGCCCTCGGCCTGAAAAATCCGAACGCAGGGCGTATAAACGCGCGTATTTTTTTAGTTTATAACGCGCTGGTTTACTGGTGTTTATCTGTTATAATGCAAAAATATACCTTCGTTTCGCGTTTAATCGGAACTTACGGCATAATTATACGTACAGCAAAACGCTATCAAACATCGATTGTTCTCTATTTGGTAAATGGTTTATAATCAATATTTTATAAGTTTGAAGAGCGTTTTTGGAGAACAATTTACACCAAAAACGTTGCGTTTTGGTGCATTTTGCCTTGCATTTAGCACCACTTAGCCTTGCGTTTAGTAGGAGTTAGCCTTGCGTTTGCTGTATATTGCGATGCGTTTTGGTGCTAAATGCAGTTGATCCGCAAAGGTTTTAACCGAATATTCATGACGTGTAGAACCCAAATTTGGGGCAGTTTTTCTTCAAAAAGAACAGCAAAAGCATAGTATTTGCCCAAAAAAGGAGCGAATTGTGTTAGAAGAGAGGGTGCTAATTTTATCAGTTTAGCACGTTTTATGTGCTTTTTGGCAGGTGAAGTGGTCTAGAATGAGATCTAAAACAGAACATGTTTTGTAAAATATATTGACCAAATTTAATAGAATAATGCCACTTTTTTACCCCAAATTATTCGTTAGAGTTGTTTAGAATTTGTGTATTGGGTGAGTACACTGCCTCTGAATTTCTTTAAGGCGTAGCAAACTACTACAAAAGGATAAGACTAGTAAGATGCCGACAAGCCAACGAAATATATACAGGAAGTAATGCAAACAATATAAAAACGGTGATAAACGGACTAACCACCAGTTGGGGTTAAGGTGGCTATAATTAGTTGATTGAAGAGCGATGAAAAGAGGGTGGCATGAGATAAATAAAAAAAACGAGCGCGCAATGTTAGTTGTTAACATGCGCGCTCGTGTGTAAGAGCTAAGCTTGATTTCTGTTTTCGCGAAGAATGCTAGTGCTAATCAAGCACTTGCGAAACCTGCATTAAACCCAGGCCTCACATTACTTGTATTCCGACCATGCTTTAATCTCGATGTCTTCAACACGCATGGTGGTAAAGGCTGTGATAAAAGCGCTGGCCAAACGCGTGTTGGTGATAAGTGGGATGTTGAGGTCGATGGCTGCACGGCGTATGCTGTAGCCGTTGGTAAGTTCGCGTGGGGTGAGGTCTTTGGGTATGTTCACCACCATGTCTATCTTCTTATCACGAAGCACATCGAGCACTTTGGGTTGCATACCCTCGTCTGTAGGCCAGTAAACAGTGGTGTTGCTAATGCCGTTTTCGTTGAGAAAGCGCGAAGTTCCGTTAGTGGCATATAGTTCGTAGCCATTTTTTACCAAGCGTTTGGCCGCCTCTAGCATTTCGGCTTTTTGTTTTCCGCCACCCGTTGATAGCAAAACAGTTTTCTTGGGGATGCGATGACCCACCGAAAGCATACTTGTAAGGAGTGCCGAGTTGGTGTCGTCGCCCAAGCAACCCACCTCGCCAGTAGACGCCATGTCGACACCCAGCACGGGGTCGGCCTTTTGTAGGCGGTTGAACGAGAACTGCGATGCCTTGATACCCACGTAATCGAGGTCGAAAAGGTTTTTCTTAGGCTTCTCAACAGGCAAGCCAAGCATTACGCGAGTGGCCAAGTCAATGAGGTTGAGTTTAAGCACCTTACTCACAAAGGGGAACGAACGCGAGGCGCGCAGGTTGCATTCGATAACCAGCAAGTCGTTGTCGCGAGCCATAAACTGGATGTTGAATGGTCCAGAGATATGTAATTCTTTGGCTATCTGACGGCTAACGCGCTTAATGCGTCGCACTGTTTCGATGTAAACCTTTTGTGGTGGGAACTGTATGGTGGCATCTCCAGAGTGAACACCAGCAAACTCGATGTGTTCACTGATGGCGTAGGCCAAAATTTCGCCATCTTTAGCCACGGCGTCCATCTCTATTTCTTTGGCATGCTCAATAAAGCGACTCACCACAACGGGGTGGTCTTCGCTAACGTTGGCAGCCAATTGCAAGAAGCGTTCAAGTTCTTCGCGATTAGAACAAACATTCATGGCTGCACCCGACAGCACATACGAAGGACGAACCAGCACGGGGAAGCCCACGCGATCGATAAATTCGTTAATCTTATCCATCGATGTGAGTGCGCTCCATTCGGGTTGGTTTATGCCATTTCGGGTGAGCATAGACGAGAATTTGGCGCGATCTTCGGCGTTGTCGATGTCGGTTGCCGATGTTCCAAGTATGGGCACGTGCTGTTCGTCGAGCTTCATGGCCAAGTTGTTGGGTATTTGTCCGCCAGTAGACACTATCACACCATGAGGCGTTTCAAGGTCTATAATGTCCATCACACGTTCGAATGTGAGTTCGTCGAAATACAGCCGGTCGCACATATCATAGTCGGTAGATACCGTTTCGGGGTTGTAGTTAATCATCACCGAGCGATAGCCCTCGCGACGTATAGTGTTAAGCGCTTGCACACCACACCAGTCGAACTCAACAGAAGAGCCAATGCGATAAGCACCCGAGCCAAGCACAACGATAGAACGGCGGTCGTTGTCGAAGCGCACATCACTTGCCACGCCCGAATAGGTGAGGTAGAGGTAGTTGGTTTGTGCAGGATATTCGGCCGCGAGCGTGTCGATTTGCTTAACAACAGGCAGGATGCCATAGGATTTTCGCAAGTTGCGCACCACCAAGGCGGCCTTGTGCATGTTGCCCATCTCTTGTTCAAGTCCCACGGCGCGAGCAATTTGGAAGTCGGTGAAGCCATACACCTTTGCTGTACGCAGCAATTCCTTATCCAGAACATTCACACTGGTGCAGCGTTTCAGGCTTTCGTCAATGTCAATGATGTGTTTCAGCTTTTCCAAGAACCATTTGTCTATCTTGGTAAGTTCGTGTATTTGGTCGATGGTGTAGCCCTTGTGCATGGCTTTCGAAATGATGAACACACGCTTATCGGTGGGTTCGCGCAGTGCAGCATCAATATCATCGATCTTTAATTCCTTGTTCTCGACAAAGCCATGCATGCCTTGTCCAATCATGCGCAGTCCCTTTTGGATGGCCTCTTCGAAGTTGCGACCGATGGCCATTACCTCTCCAACCGACTTCATCGACGAGCCTAGCTCTTTGTCAACGCCCCGGAACTTGCTCAAGTCCCAGCGAGGAATTTTGCAGACAACGTAGTCGAGAGCAGGTTCGAAGAAAGCGCTAGTGGTTTTAGTCACCGAGTTTTTCAGTTCGAAGAGTCCGTATCCCATGCCCAGTTTGGCAGCAACAAAAGCCAAGGGATAGCCAGTAGCCTTAGAGGCGAGGGCCGAAGAGCGACTCAGTCGGGCGTTAACTTCTATGACACGATAGTCTTCGCTTTTGGGGTCGAAGGCATATTGCACGTTGCATTCGCCAACGATACCGATGTGTCTAACAATCTTAATAGAGAGTGCGCGCAGCTTGTGGTATTCGCTATTGCTAAGTGTTTGCGAGGGGGCAACAACGATACTCTCGCCTGTATGAATGCCAAGCGGGTCGAAGTTTTCCATGTTACAAACAGTGATGCAATTGTCAAAGCGGTCGCGTACCACCTCGTATTCAATTTCTTTCCATCCCTTAAGACTCTTTTCAACGAGCACTTGTGGAGAGAAAGAGAAAGCTTTCTCGGCCAGTTTGTTTAGTTCTTCCTCGTTATCACAGAAGCCGCTGCCCAGTCCGCCCAAGGCGTAAGCTGCGCGCAAGATAACAGGGTAGCCAAGATTTTCTGCAGCTCGGCGAGCTTGTTCGATGGTGGCACATGCCTCGCTTTTGATGGTTTTGACGTTAATCTCATTGAGTTTTTCAACAAAGAGTTCGCGGTCTTCGGTGTCCATAATAGCTTGAACGGGCGTACCCAGTACCTTAACGCCATATTTTTGCAGCACGCCGCTTTGATAAAGTTCCACACCGCAGTTAAGCGCAGTTTGTCCGCCAAAGGCAAGAAGGATGCCATCAGGACGTTCTTTCTCGATGACACGTTCAACGAAATAAGGCTGAACGGGTAAGAAATATATTTGGTCGGCCACGCCTTCCGAGGTTTGCACTGTGGCGATGTTGGGGTTGATGAGCACAGTTTTAACACCCTCTTCGCGTAGAGCCTTAAGGGCTTGCGAGCCAGAGTAGTCGAATTCACCCGCTTCGCCAATCTTCAATGCGCCGGAACCCAGCAGCAACACTTTCTTTATGCTTTCGTCTTTCATTTTTTTCTAGGGGTTTTAAAGGGTGAGTTTTTCTACAAAGAGGTCGAACATAAACAGCGTGTCAACCGGTCCGGAGCAGGCTTCGGGGTGGAATTGCGATGTAAACCAAGGGTTGGTGTTGTGGCGCACGCCCTCGTTGCTACCGTCGTTCATGTTCACAAACAGTTCGCTCCAGTCTTTATCCAAGGTGGAAGCATCTACGGCATAGCCGTGGTTTTGGCTCGTAACGTAACATTTGTCGGTGCCAACCATGCGTACAGGTTGGTTGTGCGAGCGGTGTCCGTATTTCAGTTTGTAAATGTTAGCACCGCCAGCCTTAGCCATTAGTTGGTTGCCCATGCATATACCGCAGATGGGTTTGCGGCTCTTGTTCATCTGTTGTCGCAGAATGTTTACTGCCTCTTGGCACAGGTCGGGGTCGCCAGGGCCATTTCCAAGGAACAAGCCATCGAATTCCATGCCGGTATAGTCGTAGTTCCAGGGCACGCGCACCACCTCAAGTCCACGTTCGATGAGGTTGCGAATGATGTTGGCCTTAACACCGCAGTCAACGAGAACCACGCGTTTTCCAGCCCCTTCGTTATATTTAATAATATCTTTGCAGCTAACTCGGTCAACAAAGTTCACTCCTTCGTATTGTGCTTGGGGAATATTGTCGGGTTCATCGTCGAAAATAATCTGGCCCATCATCACGCCATGTTCGCGCAATACTTTGGTTAGTTCGCGTGTGTCGATGCCCGTGATGCCAGGAACATGTTCTCTTTTAAGCCAGTCGGCCAAACTTTCGTGTGCGTTCCAGTGGCTATATTGTTCGCTATAATCGCTCACGATTACGGCCGAGGCGTGTATATGGTCGCTCTCCATAAACGTGGGCAGCCCATCAGCAGTGAAGGTGAAGGGCGGAACACCATAGTTACCAACCAAAGGGAAGGTGAGTGTTACCAGCTGACCAGCGTAGGAGGGGTCGGTAAGACTCTCGGGGTAGCCCATCATGGCGGTGTTGAACACCACTTCGCCTGCAACAGGCGCATCGTAACCAAACGACTTACCATGAAATTTGGTGCCGTCTTGCAGAACTAATGTTACGTTTCTCATTATATCTTAGAATTTCTGTTCGTTTTGATAAACCTTTTCAATGAAATTTACGAAGGCCTGATTGCATAGTCGCATGCCGCCAGGAGTGGGGTAGTTGCCAGTGAAATACCAGTCGCCCTTATGGTTGGGGATGGCTTCGTGTAGGCCTTCGATAGACTGGAACACCAGTTCGATGGGGGTGGACACGCCTTGCGGGCGAAGCATCTGCACAATCTTTTGGTTGATTTCGTCTACCGTTACGGCCTTATATATCGGTTGCACACAGTTAGTCATTTCGCCTACGGGTTTCTTTAGTTCGTTTCTGCAGTTATCGTAGGTTTGTTTTATGAGTGCGTGCATGTTTTTTTCTTTGAGTAATTCGATAGTAGCTCGGAACACGCAAAACTCTTCGAGTCGAGGCATGTCGATGCCATAATAATCGGGATAGCGAATTTGGGGTGCGCTGCTCACCACGATTATGCGTTTAGGATGCAACCTATCGAGAATGCGCAGAATACTTTTTGCAGCGTTGTTCCGCGCACAATGCTGTCGTCGATGATAACGAGGTTATCTTTGTAGGGCCTGATGCTTTCGTAAGTTACGTCGTACACGTGCGAAGCCAAGTCGTTGCGCGAGTTGCCTTCGGCTATGAAGGTGCGCAGTTTTATGTCTTTCCAAGCCACTTTCTCCAGTCGGATGGTGTCGCTTAAGATGTTGTCAATCTCTTCTTGTGTAGGCGTATGGCCTAAGGCTTGTATTTGGCTAACCTGTTGTTGGCGTATGTAGCGTTTAAATCCAGCAACCATGCCATAGAAAGCCACTTCGGCTGTGTTGGGAATGTAAGAAAGCACCGTGTTTCTTGTGTCGAAGTCGATGGTGCGCAGTATGGGGTAGGTGAGTTGTTCGCCCAATTTTTTACGCTCTTTATAGATATCAGCATCCGATCCACGACTGAAATAAATTCTTTCGAACGAGCACGAGGCATCAGCTTTTTGGTCCATGATGCGCTCGATGCGGCATTCGCCATTGCGTTTAACAATGAGAGCCGTTCCAGGTTCAAGTTCATTCACGTCGTCGCATTCGATGGCGAAGGTGGTTTGTAGCACAGGACGTTCGCTAGCCACCACAACAACTTCGTCGTTTTTATAATAAAAAGCAGGTCTGATGCCCCAGGGGTCGCGCATAGAAAACATCTCGCCGCTGCCTGTTACGCCACAAACAACATATCCTCCATCGAAATGAGGCATGGTGGTGCGTAGCACATTGGCCACGTTGACATTGTCTTCGATGTAGTTTGTGATATCAGTGTCGGTTAATCCTTTTACTTGCGCGTCAACAAAGTTGCGTTCCACTTCGCGGTCTAGTCGGTGTCCCATCAGCTCAAGCATGATGTAGCTGTCGCTATAGATGCGTGGGCATTGTCCTTGTCGTGTGAGTCTTTCGAAAATCTCACCGATGTTGGTCATGTTAAAGTTGCCACAAAGACTAAGGTTTTTGGCTCTCCAGTTGTTTCTTCGTAAGAAGGGGTGAACGTAAGAGAGACCACTTTTGCCAGTTGTAGAATACCTCAGGTGGCCCATATACAGTTCTCCAGCAAAGGGAAGCGTTTTTTCGGCGTAGCTAGCATCAGCTAGGTGTTCGGCAGTTTCTTGGGCAAACTTTTTCTGCACGGTTCCGAAAATCTCGGTAATGGCGTTGCTTCCTTCAGCTCTTTCGCGAAACATGTATTCGTTTCCAGGAGTTGTTTTAAGTTTAACGCACGACATTCCCGCAGCTTCTTGTCCGCGGTTGTGTTGTTTTTCCATGAGCAGATAGAGCTTGTTAAGCCCATACATCCATGTGCCATATTTCTGTTGGTAGTACTGTAGTGGCTTAAGTAGCCTTATCATGGCCACACCACATTCATGTTTCAATGGTTCCATCCTGTGTTTATCTTTATTTAGCCTTGGCTATTTTAAACAAGTAGAGGGATGTCGAAAAACATCCCTCATTGTGTTGTTGCTGTTATCTAACAAGGTTTACAATTAAAGTTGTGAGTGACAACACGCTGCTTACCACCGAGAACCAAATGGTTGTGGAGGTGCTTATTTTCGAGTTGCTTGCTTTAGCCTTGTTGGGTTCAACGTAAATCACGTCGTTTTGTTGTAAATAATAGTATGGAGAATTGATGAGATTGGCATCGCGCAAGTCAATACGGTGTGCCTCTTTGCGACCATCAGGGTTCTCGCGAAGCAGCATAACGTTGTCTCGACGTCCGTAAATGGTGAGGTCACCAGCTTGTGCCAGTGCTTCAACGATGCTCATCTTTTCACTGGTTACGGGTATTACGGTGGGTTTTGAAACCTCACCGAGTACAGTTACTTGGTAGCTAGCCATGCGAACAGTAACAATTGGGTTTTCGCTAGCAGCCAAATAGCCTGCAATCTTGCTCTTTATAAGGTCTTGGCATTGATTCTTTGTTAGTCCGCCTACATGCACCTTTCCTATTACGGGGAATTCAATGTCACCGTTGTTGTCAACCAAATAGGTTTGAAGGTTGGAGCCTTGAGCCAACTGTCCTTTTGTGCCAACACTGTTGCCCACAGTCAGGTTGAATGGAGCAGCGGCAGCAGGGTCGGTTGTTACCACGGTGATAGACAATTGATCTTTGGGCATTATCTTAGCTTCGTATAGGCCCTTAGAACCTTCGAGGCTAACACCATCAATGTTTTGGAAATATACAACCTCTTTACTTCCTCCACAACTCCCTAACAATAATACGAATGTCAATAAGACAACTGAACTAAGAATTTTATTCATACCAATAATACAATCAATTTATTATGTTTGCAAATTTACGTTCTTTTTTCTGATTTCGCAAATCTTAAACACATAATTAATGAGAGAATTTTACATCATCTCCAGCTTTGTGGCATTGAGGTGTGGTTTGAAGCGAAATGGAAGAGTATTGATGGCGAAAGACTTTTGCTTCTTGAGTGCTTTCGTTGGTATGTTATTTTTCAGGTGTTTAGTGGGCTATTATCTTGTTAACCATTTAATTGTTCTGTTTCACACTTTTTTTATTTATTGTATTCCAAAACCCATATTTAAAGTTCGATTCATAACGATTGTGCAATCGGTTGTCCTGAAAAAAATAAGCACTTTTCACATGTTTTTATAACACATCTATGGAAAGTATTTGTAACTTTGCAGCCGAAAAAGAGAAAAAGAAGTTAGATAAGGTAGATACAGCCTACGATGTTTATCAAAACTTAGTAGTGTTGACAATACTGTAGGTATTAGATTGGCAATAAAGATTTATTCAAGGATTAGTTACATGGTAAGACGTTGAATATCGGTTGTCTGATGATTTTAACACAAGGTAATTTCAGTAGCATTAGACACACAACGTCGCTTCGTCAAGACCGTAGAGAGGGTTAGAGTAGGCCATTAATTAAGGGAATGGAGAGTTGGGAATAGCTTTCAAGTTTCCGCCTCGTACCGCGTGATACGGATATTGAACGAAGAAAATTTTTATGTTAGTAGAGAGAACCCGACTGCATGTGTATGTGGTCGGGCTTTTTTTGTAGGAAATAGCTTTCTTTTACGTGCTGTGAAATACACGAATGCCTTTGTTTACTTAGAATTTTTATGGGTGTTATATTTGTGTTGATGGCATATATTTTGTAACTTCGCACGGTTTTGAATTGCTCTACAAAGGAGTGCGTTATAAATAAAGCGCATCGCTGGCGAGGGATAAAGTCTAAGTTTGCTTCTTTTGGCTGATGCTTGGACTTTGGTTATTTATCTACCATCATACGAAAGTAATGACTTTTCGCTGGATTCTTGGCAATAACATGTCATCATCCGCAACAAAATATTTAATATACAGAGAATGAAATATCTATTAATTTCTGATATACATGGCTGTTTGCCTGCATTGGAGCGTGCATTGCAGTTTTATAACGAACAGAAGTGCGACATGCTTTGCGTCTTAGGCGACATTATCAACTATGGCCCGCGCAACCAATTGCCTGAGGGACTCGACCCTAAAGGGATTGTCGACCGACTGAATGCCATGGCCGATGATATTGTGGCCATTCGTGGTAATTGCGAATCGGAGGTCGACCAGATGTTGCTCAACTTCCCAATTATGGCCGATTATCTGCTTCTTGTGGACGGTGGGAAACGTTTGATACTTACTCATGGACACCTATATAATAAGGAGTGCAGACCAGTGGGTAAATGCGACGCTCTTTTTTATGGTCATACGCACCTTTGGGAACTAACGCGCACACCCCAAGGCGTGGTTTGTAATCTTGGTTCGATAACTTTTCCCAAGGGTGGAAATCCCCCAACGTTCGCTACTTACGAAGATGGCGTGATCAATGTTTATCAAACAGACGGCACGCTGTTGCAAACAATGAACCTCAACGAGTAGGGCAGTGGTTCGTAGTAGGCGGGCGGTAACAGGCAAACAAATGTGTAAGCATACGAGAAGAGTAAACCTAACAGCAACAAAAACAAGTGTTTCATGTCGAAAGCAAAGCTGAAAAAGCATCTATTGGCATTGTCCAAGGAAGAGATAATAAACGTTGTGCTTGATTTGTATGATGCACGTACTGAGGCGAAAGCGTATTTTGAGTTTTATCTTACGCCAGACTGCACTGCCGAATTGGAGAAACTTAGGATGCGTATTGTGCACGAATTCTTTCCTGTTCGTGGCTTATCAGAGAATCCTTCGTTTGCTAAATGCAAGAAGATTGTTACCGATTTCGCCAAAATGCAGGCCTATCCAGACTGTGTGGCCGACCTTATGCTGACTGTAACTGAGCAGGGAAACAAATGGGCTCTTACGTACGGCTATTGCGAAGGGGCGTATGAAACGGCTTTGGCAAATAGTTTTGCAAGGGCAATGGACTTTATTTTCCGCAATGGCTTGCTGCTTCATTTCTACGAACGGATAGAAAGAATGCTCGCTAGTGCCGCAAATGGATGGGGAGGCGACTGCCTGCGCGAAATCTACCAGCAATATAGATAGCGTCTTTTCAGTTGACGAGTAGACAAGTTAACAAGAAGACAAGTTAACGAGAGGACAAGTTGACGAGTAGATTGATTAATGAGTTAATCAGTTGACGAGGGAACGAGTGAACATGTTGAGTGGCGCAGCCATTTTTTCACCTTTTCACTTTTTCACCTTTATAAGCCCTTTCACCTATAAAAAATCTTTTTCATGGCTGTAGAAATAATCACATCGCTCACTCATCCCGGTGTTGAAGTGTTCAGTGCACTAACCGAAACGCAGTTGCGCAACACGCTTCAACCTGAAAAAGGTGTGTTCATAGCAGAGAGTCCGAAAGTTATTCGTGTGGCTCTAGATGCCGGTTACCAACCTTTGTCGATGTTATGTGAGGAGCGACACATTGTGGGAGATGCCACAGACATCATTGCGCGATGCGGTGATATACCTGTATATACAGGCGAACGTGCTTTGTTAGCCCAACTAACTGGTTACACACTTACCCGTGGTGTGCTTTGTGCCATGCGCCGTAAGCCTATGCCTAGTGTTGCAGAGGTGTGTGCTCGTGCGTCGAGAGTGTGTGTTATTGATGGCGTTTCTGATACTACTAATATTGGAGCCATATTCCGTTCGGCGGCTGCATTGGGCATTGATGCCGTTGTTTTGGCACAAAATGCGTGCGACCCTCTTAATCGTCGTGCCGTGCGCGTGTCTATGGGCTCGGTGTTTCTTGTGCCATGGACGTGGTCTAAACAACCTTTAGCTCAACTTTCAGCTTTGGAATTTCGTACGGCTGCTATGGCTTTAACGCATCATTCTATTTCGCTAGACGACGACAAACTGAAATCCGAACCTCGTTTAGCCATCGTTATGGGTACCGAGGGAGATGGATTGCCCTCCGAAATGATTGCGAAAGCCGATTATGTGGTGCGCATACCCATGGCCCATGGTGTCGACTCGCTTAATGTTGCTGCTGCTTCGGCCGTTGCTTTTTGGGAATTACGCAAGCGGTAGTTACTTATCCTTAGCTTCTAGCGTTGTTTTAGGCCATTAGGTGATTTCGTGTTTTTGGCTTTACGCAACGTTAGTGGTTCGTTTTGCTCTCTATCTTATTGTTAGGAAGCAGCTTATCGTGCAGCCTTATTATATCGTTCTGGGGTTAGCATACAAATACAATTGGAGAGACCTGTGTGCTTCTTGCCGTGGTTTACCGCTTTGGGGTTACCACCTGCAGAGCAGTCACAAGTCTCTCCATTCTTTTAATTCTGTTGCGTATTGCTTTACGTTGTGCGATTACGCAACAAAACTATTCCACCGTAATCTCATCTACAAACAACCAAGCTGTTTTTCCAGCATTGGGATGCCAAGCAGGCATGCTCTTTTCAGATAACATCTTGATGCGAACATAGCGTGCGTCTTTCGGCATAGGCAAAAGCACGTTGTCTGTGTCGATATAGTCGGGCTTATTGGCAGGCATTGGTTCAGCTGGTAGGTCGTAAATGTCTTCGAAGTTCTTGCCATCTGTGCTCACCCACATCCATATACCGCGATGAGGCCGATAATCCATTGCGACGGACTTACCAATGTGCGCACGCTGATAAGGCGGATGGGTTTCACCTCACCTAGGTCTATTGTGAGGTCAAGGTCTTTGCCTTCGTATCCCACCCATCTACCAGAGTTAAAGATAACGTTACCTTGTAGGCCGTTAGTTAGTTCGCGAGGAGACAGTCCTGGGTATTTATTGTTTGGTTCAACGTTATATTTCACGTTGGCCATAGTAGCCTTACTGATGAGTAAGTCTTCAGTGTTCTCGCCACTAGTGAAGCTTGGATAAACGGCGATGGTGCGCAGTTTACAGCTTTTGTTCACGGTAAAGGTTTGTGTATATCGGTTGGACTTTGTAGTGGGTTTGCTTCCATCAAGGGTGTAATAGATGGTGGCACCCTTGCGTGCAGTAAGCGTTATGTTGATGCTACCGGGTTTGTCTGCAGCCGTTACGTCGATGTTCACATTGAACAAGTGGCGCCCATAGTTGTATTTGTTCAGGTTATACACATTGAGTAGTTGTGGCATGCGGTTGGCAAAGTCGTCAAAGTTTTTCTTTTCGGGCATTGTCCATTGCACTTCGCTTGCTGCAGCCAGTCGGGGCAGCGTCATATATTCCACTTGTTTAAACGTCTTCATGTATTCCGTCCATACGTTTGCTTGCACACCGATGATGTGTTTAGCCTCGTTGGCAGTAAGTTGGGGCGATACGGGGTTGAAGTCGTAGGTTCTTTCAATGGGTATGAAGCCATTAAAGGCCGTTGGTTCACTCTCGCGATCGGCTGTTTGGTAATAGTCTAGGTAGAGATGCGACACAGGACACATTATGGCGTCGTGTCCTAAGCGTGCTGCTTCTATGCCACCTTCCATTCCACGCCACGACAGCACTGTGGCATTGGGGGCTATTCCGCCCTCCAAAATCTCGTCCCAACCGCCAACTTTGCGTCCATGAGCCGTGATAAAGTTGGCTATGTCGCTCATAAAGTAGCTTTGGAGACGTTCTTCGGCCGTATGTTTCTCGTCTGTTGCCAATCCTTTTTCTTTAATAAGGGCTTGGCAACGGGAGCATTTTTCCCAGCTCGACTTTGGACATTCGTCGCCACCAATGTAGAGATATTCGCCAGGGAAGATGTTCATCACCTCCGAAAGCACTTCTTTGGCAAACTTCAGGGTGCGTTCGTTGCCTGCACATAGCACGTCTTCGGCCACACCCCACGTGGTGCGCACCTTATAAGGACCGCCTGTGCAACCCAATTCTGGATAAGCTGCCAAGGCTGCAACCATGTGTCCGGGCATGTCTATTTCGGGAACAACCATGATATGTCTATCGGCTGCATATTTCACAATGGCTCGAGCTTGTTCTTGTGTGTAAAATCCGCCATGTGGTTTGCCGTCGAACTTACTCGCATCGTGGCCCACCATCGTTTCGGGACGCATCGACGAAACCTCGGTTAGTCGCGGATACTTCTTTATTTCTATGCGCCAACCTTGGTCATCTGTTAAGTGCCAGTGAAAGCGATTGATGTTGTGCAGGGCCAAGATGTCGATAAAGGTTTTCACTTCTTCGAACGAGAAGAAGTGTCGAGCCACGTCGAGCATCGCGCCACGATAACCAAAGCGGGGCTGGTCGTTGATGGTTACACTGGGAAAAAACAGTTTTTGCGCTCCTGTTTGTGGTATCGCCTTGCGCAATGTTTGTATGCCATAGAACGTTCCGGCAGCCGAAGCTCCGTTGATGCTAATGCGGTCTTTGCTTACATCAAGGCGATAGGCCTCCTTATTGTTGTTTTTAAGTGTGGCCGACAGCACAATGAGGTTGCGCCCTTGTGCGTTAGTGGTAAGTGTGGGGCGCACTTTGGTTGCTTCAAAGAGGTATTGTGTCAGCAGTTCGGCATCTTTTTGCAGGGCTGCGTTACCCTTGGGGTAGGCAATACGCGTTTGGGCGTTGAGTGCAAAAGCCCCTGCCGATGTGTTGCTAATTTCTTGTGGAAGGGGCACCACACGGTAGTTGGCAGTTGTTTTGGGCGCTTGTGCCTGTGCAAAGGTTGCAAAAAGCAGTCCTAATGCGCCAAGGAAAATTTGTTTTAAGTACATTTTGTGTATTGTATTAATTGTTTTTTTATTGTTTGGGTTATTGGGCGAACGCCTTTTTGGGGCCGAAGATAGGGTAAAAGCTGCATGATTGTATGGCCGAAGCATTAAGCTTCACTGTCACACTTGGCAGTTAGTAGGTTTTAAGTATGCGTTCGTTAGCTTCGCGTTCTTTCTTCGAAGGGCGTCTTGTGCGCTTGTCGAACATTCTAAAGAAGTCAAATCCTCCAAACCCTCCTGGCGACATACTAGCTCCAATTCGTGCACTCCGCCTTGCAGCTTCTTTAATATCGAAACCTGGTTTTGGTGCCTTTCCATACACCACCACTTCGTTAAGCATAGTGGAAAGCAGCTGCACCGTATCCGTTAGTTCTTCCTTATTCATCAGTCGGCGCATATATCCATAGCCCACAAACTTCAGTTTTTTAAATGTTTTTGGTAACAAACACGTGCCCGTATAGTCGGTTTCAACCGTGATGTTGTCTTCTGTTATCACCCGCACTGCTTTAAGCGGTCGGCGCGTTTCCATGTCTACCACCACGCATCTAGTTTGTGCCTGTGCTGCTTGCATCCACAGCAGGGCCATCCAGCAAAAAGCAACTGCGCGTTTTTTCATCTCTCAAAGTTGTTTTGTTACCAATGCTTATCATGCATCTAACAGTTGTTTTTAAGTTACAAAGATAGCAATTTGTTATTTATTTAACAAATATAGCAAACAACTTTTCGTCTTATTCTCTGTTAAAAAGCTCATTTTGCACGGTGCACTCTGGGCAAATTTATTTTTAATGTTTACGAATAGCTATGCCTTTTGCAAGTTATTTTCTATCTGTTTTGCTGTTATTGGGATGTTTTTCTTGGGTTTGTTAACATTCAAAATTTTCCTTTTTTGCTTTTCTTAGGCCTGTTTTGGGCTTTTTATTGGGATTTAGTTCATTACAAAATTTAAATATCATGAAAATAAATTAAGTCTTATTGCAGGTCGTTGTTTATTTCTTAACTTCGCACAATCGAGCATCAAAGGCCACAAAAAGCATATTTTATGCCAGCGAAGCCTAGTTTGTTGCATTCGAAATAACAACCAAATGTGATGCAAAACTTTAAGAAACTTATTATTTTGATTTGTTTTTACTAGAGAATATCAAGGGATGAGCTTGCCACAAGAGCGAATTTAAGGGCAATGATGAGGAGTTACAAGTCTTTATCGTGCAATTTTAATCTCCTGCTTTGCATGCAAAACCATGGGCAATATGTCCTCAACACCATCGCAACGACCATCTTTCGGCTGTAGGTGCGCAGCCAATGAAAGCCTAAATTTATACGTTCATGTATTGATTGCTATGTGCTATGCCTCTCTTTGATGTCTGCTTTCTATACAAGCTGTAGACTAAAGTGCGCACAATCATGATGAGAAATCTTTCTTTTCTACCAGTAACATGCCAACTAATTGTCCACATTCGTGTTTTCAAAGCAATGTGCTGCACAATCTTTCTTACGTGAACTTGCTTGCTAATAAACTTAACAGTATTTTTTTAACCTAAAACAAGCTTCGTATGAGAAAATTATTATTAGCCTTTGCTGCCACATTATCTGTTGGCGCTGGGGCGCAAGTTTTTAACGTTAACAGCCTCGCTCCAGTGGCGCTTCCACCCGATGTGGGGAGCAAGGTAGTGGCTATCAGTGGGCAGGGAGATTTTCTTTTGCTCACAGCCGACGACAATCGCGGACTCACTAAGCTGGATTTAAATTCGGGTAAGGCGCAAAACATCTCGCTAGCTGCTGGTGCTGGCTATGATGCACGTGTGTCGCCCGATGGCAAAAGGGTGGTGTATCGCGAAAATTCGTTCACCGCTGGACGACTTCGCATGGTGTCTTTGCACAGCATAAACCTCGAAACGGGAAAAAGCCAAGAACTTGTTGCTCCCACACGCAGCCTGCAAGGGGTGAGCATCAACAATCAAGCTGCTATGCCCGTGACGCGCGGACAGGTTGCGGCTAAAGGCTTCGAAAGCAAAGTTTCTAACAAAAATGGGGTGGTGCTAAGCATCAACAACCGCCAATTGATGATTTCGCGTAACGGAAAAACACACAATCTCTCGCCCAATGGTAAGGATAAGAGTTATCTGTGGCCATCGCTTTCGCCCAACGGAACCAAAATTTTGTATTACGTGGGGGCAGAAGGCACTTTTGTGTGCAATCTCGATGGAACTGATGTAAGGCCGCTTGGCGTTATTAGGGCTCCGCAATGGTGGGACGACAACACCGTTGTGGGTATGTATGATGAAGACGATGGCGACTTTGTTTATGCTTCGCACATCGTGGCCACTAACCTTCAGGGACAAAAAGCAAACGCTAACACCCGACTCGCTCATTGCCATGTATCCCAAAGTGGCTACAAAGGCAGGCAAGATTGTTTTTTTCTACGCCTAACGGAAAGGCCTATGTAATGAACGTAACTAAAAGCCTACAGCCATGAAGAAATTTTTTTACTTTTTTTATCGCAATGGCCTTTGTTGGGCTTGCGCAAGCTCAAACAAAAGACGCAAAACAATTGCGCATCTACCTCAATCCTGGGCATGGGTGCTACGGACCTAACGACCGTCCGCTGCCCACCATACCTTATCCCAACTTGCCTGAAACAGGAAGACCTGGGAAAAAAACGGATTCTATGAGTCGACCACTGTCTTGATGAGAACCCTACCCATGGTAGACAAACTGGTGAAGATGGGTGTGAAACGCGAGAACATTATGCTCTCAAGAACCGACAACGGCCTTATCCTTACGTTGAGGGCAATGCCGAAAACAAAAAAAGTTCGACCGCGCTTTGTCTGAAATTTGCGAAGAGGTAGACGCCAACAACATGGACTTCTTTATCTCGGTGCACTCTAATGCTGCCACCGATGGGGGCAACACCAATTATCCCCTCATTCTTTATAGGGGGCGTGATGGCGAAAAATGGCGACTTGGTTGCTGGAAGCCGAGACATGGCCATGAAGATGTGGAACCGCATTACATGGACGAACTTGACCCGCAAAGCTTTTTACAGCAGAACCAATGTTAATGTTAGGGGCGACATCTCTTTTTATGGTAGCTCGGCCGTGCGCAAAGGCACACATGGCGACTACGAAGGCTATCTGGGCGTTTTTAAAGCATGGTGTGCCTGGTTTTCTTATCGAAGGCTATTTCCATACTTATCAGCCCGCACGCCATCGCGCGCTCAATGCCGACTACTGCAAGCAGGACGCTATAAGAATGACACGTGGATTGGCGCAAATATTTAATCTTCAACCCGAAACCACAGGCTATATCATGGGCACTGTGAAAGATCTTCACCAGCTTATTGTTAACCCTTTGTTTCATTATGCGCCACGCACCAACGACCAATGGATGCCACTCAATGGGGCAAAGGTTACGCTCTTTAAGGGCGATAAAGCGCTGAAAAGCTATCAGGTTGATACGCTTTACAATGGCATCTTTGTGTTCGAAGACCTCGAACCAGGCGAATACTCCGTGCGTGCAACGCTCGATGGCTACAAGCCCCAAGGCAATTTTACTGCCGATGCCACATCCACCGAGTACCAAAAGCTTGTGGCACAGAGTATGGATAAACTGGTGGTAAAGGCCAATCAAACGGCTTATACCAAGCTCTATCTTGAGGCCGTTGGCTTCGAACCGCCTAAACAAAACTTCAAAAACTATCCCGACCCCGTGCAACCGGCTTACTTAACCATGCCCGAAGCCCTGAATATGAAGGCCGAAGAGGCTGTTACCTTGAAGCTAAAGGGGGTGGTGAAACGGGCCATCTGTCGCGAAGGTAAAACGGTGATTTTGACCGACGACAACGGTACGCCCCAACTTTATCTGGTGAACAACGCCACTAAGAAAATTGAAAAACAAATCAGTACCAACGGACTGCCTGCTGCCGAAACCGATAATAAGGGCTTCCACAGTCGTTTGAACGACATCGCTTTTACTGCCGACGGACAGTTAGTGGGCGTAAACAGTGTGCAATGCCAGTTCAGCGATGAACAAGTGGATGTGGATGAAGGGTATAAGCGTGGCACTCTGCGCATTTTTAAATGGCAAGACATGGATGCCAACCCCACTGAATGGCTCACAACGCAAAGCTCGGTTAACTTCTATAACGCCGATATGGGTAAAACGGTGGCTGTGAGTGGTGCTGCTAAAAGCTGTAAGGTGATTGTTGGCGCCACCAATGCCAACGGTGTGGCTAAGGGTATCAGAAACTTGGTGCTCTACGTTGAAACAACACCATCACTGCTTCGCTCTTTACTGAGAAAACATTCAATGCCAGCAGCAATCTCACCGAGGTGAAGTTGGGCAAAGATTATAAGCTGTCGGCATCGCCCTTTGGCGACGAACAATGGGTGGTTGATGGCAATGTTACACCACCTATGGAGTTCCAACCTGCTCAATCTTCTAATGTGGATAGCAAAGTGTTGGGTCGCTTGCCTGCCAATATCTTAGGTGGCGAGGGCGAAGTGGCTGCTGCCTCGGGAGCTGTGTTCTTTAAATATGCCAAACACACACTCTTGGCCACACCTTATCTCAAGGACGAAAAAGGTGGCCGGACTGCGTCTGTTTGATGTTAGTGAGGGCTTGGAGAAGGCTCAACTGATTAAAACCTCTTCCTTAGACCTTGCCTCGCCTCTGCAAAATGTTGGCTTCATGGCTGCCACTGCCACCGTTAACGGAACCGACATCACCCTTACCCTTGTTGCCGATAGCGTGCTAACCAACTTTACTACTAAGGGCGTTGAACAGCCCGCAGTGAAAGGTGTGTATGCCTACAACTTACGTTTGGGCCAGACTGGCGAACGTTACACCTTCTCGTTTGATGCTAATGCGCAGCCCACAACGGCTAAACTGGTGTTTACCGATGCCAAAACGGGCACCGAAGTGGGACAATTGCCTCTTAACAATGTGAGAGAAGGCCACAATAGTTTCGACTTTGCCACCGACCAACTGCCAGGTGCGCTTAAGCAAGAACTTAACTGGGCTGTGTGCCTCACTGGCAATCGCATCGCTATGATTAACCGCATTAACCCCGAAGCGGCTACAACTGCCTACAATCGCGCCACGGTGGCCATAGACAAGAGCACCGAAAGCGATTTCTTTGGACGTATCTACGTGGGCGAAAGCGATAAGAAAAAGGCCGAGGCTACGGGCGTTTACGTGTGCAATGCCAACGGCGTGCGCACCAATACCATGCCTTATAAGGGCGGACAAAACCTCACGGGCAACTACCGAATGAGTGTTGACGCCACTGGCAAACTTTATATTGCCGAATATAGCGATAACAATTCGGGCGTGTTTATCGCCAACCCGGCACAGATGGAGAGCAATTTCGAACAGTTCTTTATCGGACAACGCAACGAAAAGGGACTTATCACCAACGATGGACAAAACGTTGGCTCGTCGGCTTCGATGGTGCTGGCCACTGGAAGTGGTGCCGATGCCAAACTATATGTGTGCCTCGAAGACCTGAAGGCGGCCATTGGCGTGTATAACATTGGCCAGGCCGATGGTTCGGTGCTTACTTCGTGGAACAAAGAACCAAGCAAAATGCTAAAGGTGGCAGGACTAATCAACACCGACGACAACCTGGCTGCTGGTCCTGACGGAGGACTTTGGGTGGCACAGTTCCGCGGTGCTGGCAACAACACTAAGGGTGTACCCTCGCTTATGTTTGTGGATAAGGATGGTAATTGCACCTTTAATTCGGGTAATCCCGATTGGGCCGACAATCTTAATGGCTCGCGCCGGTCGGGTTTTGCTGTTAGCGACGATGGCAAAACGCTCGTGATATGCGATGGTAGCTATGCCTTGCAATTCTTGATGTGGCATGGAATGGTTCTACACCCACGCTAACCAAGAAATACAGCTACGAAGGCATTGGCGCAGAGGTATATCAGATGGCCTTCGACCCAGCTGGCAACTTAGTGTGCGCTGGTAAGCAAGTGTATGTGTTGAGCATTCCAACCGAGCTTAACCAAACAATTACACCAGCCAAACGCAGCTTAACAGTGAAGCGCCAAACCACAATGGGCGTGGAACAGCCTGCTGGCCGTAAGCGCGTGGTAAGCGTTAGCTATTACAATGCTGCCGGTATGCAGTCGGCACAGCCCTTCGAAGGGGTTAACATCGTTGTAACGAGGTATGCCGATGGCACAAAGAAAACAGAGAAAGTTATTCGTTAATAACCTCTAGAAGGTTATCAACAAACGCTTTGAAGGTTATTGATAGCACCTAGTAGGTAGATTGTATCGCCTTGTAGGTTATCAACAAACGCTTATAGGGTTATTGATAGTGCCTAGTAGGTAGATTGTATCGCCTAGAAAGTTGTTAATAACGCCTATGAGTCTGTTAATATCCTCTAGAAACTAATCATTGTCCCATCCCTGCTCCCTTTCGAGGGTGCATGGGGTGGGCTTTTTTGTGGCTAAAGTCAATTAGAGAATCGTTAAGACGATAAAAATATTTTACAAAACATGTTTTTGTGGCTGCTACATCTAGACAAACAATCCTCTCAAAACGTATGTAAAATGTGGCAAATAGGCGAAAGGGGCGGTGGGTTTTGCGCACTTGTTCACCCCGTTTTTTGCAATTTACTATGCTTTTGCCTTTCTTTTTGAAGAAAAACTGCCCCAATTTTGGGTTCGAAACGTTATGAATATTCGGTTTAAAGCTTTGCAGATGTATTGCATTTAGCACCAAAACGCATTGCAATATGCAGCAAAACGCAATGCTAACTCCTGCAAAACGCAATGCTAAGTGGTGCAAAACGCGAGGTGAAATGGTGCAAAACGCGGGGTGAAATGCAGCAAAACGCATGTTTTTATGCTGTAAATAGTACACCAGAGATGTGTACGAAACTTATAAATGGTTGCTAATAAGCGTTTTAGTAATTAGGAAAGGAAAACCGCTTGGTGACTTTTAGCGACGTGTTTAATTATGCAGCAATCCTCTATTCAACGCCAAGAAATGGTATATTTTTGCGCTTATATTGGTAAATATCAGTAAACCAGTGTGTTATAAACTTCAGAAATACGCACGAAAATACGCCCAATACCAGGAATTTTCATAGCGAAGGCACTCAAAATGTTAAAAGTTGGTGTAAATATTTTACAAATAATGAGAGCGACTATTATGCGTCATCGGGCGGTTTGGGTGTCAAAACCGTTGTGTTTGCTCAGTGTTATCACGCGTGAAGTAACAATGGGTTTTAAAAAAGTGCATAAGATGTAGAGGAGGAAAATGCATTTAGCCATTGTAAAATTGGGGGAGGAGGGCAAGGCATCAACTTAGGTGTTAGTGCAGAAGAAAAAATAAGTTCTAGTTTGGGCAAAATGTACTTAAAGGTGGTGCTGTCGAGTGAAACAGGGGTGTGTGTTGTCCATCTAACGATTGGTAAGGCTTGACTTTTACGGCAGAATTAGGAGATAATAGTAATGCAAAAAAGGATTTGGTTTTACGGCTTGCAAGCGCAAGCAAGGTGCAAGCCGTAGGGGCATAGGCAAAAACAAAAAGCGGAACACCACAGATGAGTGTTCCGCTTTTATAGCTTATGCCCTAAAGGGGCGTGCAAGGGGGAGATAAACGGCTTATTCTTGTTTATCTTTGATGGCTTGCATAATTTTTGCTTCCAACTCTTCGCAGAGTTCGGGGTTGTCTTTAAGCAAAGTCTTTGTGGCGTCGCGACCCTGACCTAGTTTCGAATCATTGTACGAGAACCATGAGCCACTTTTCTTAATGATGTCGTATTCAACACCGAGGTCGAGAATTTCGCCCACCTTAGAGATGCCCTCGCCGAAGGTAATTTCGAACTCTGTTTTGCGGAAAGGTGGTGCAACCTTGTTTTTTACCACCTTCACGCGTACTTGGTTGCCCACGATGTTGTCGCCATCTTTAATGCCTGTAACCTTGCGAATATCTAAGCGCACGCTGGCATAGAACTTCAAGGCGTTTCCACCAGTAGTTGTTTCGGGGTTGCCAAACATCACGCCGATTTTCTCGCGCAGCTGATTGATGAAGATACAGGTGGTGTTGGTTTTGCTGATGGTGGAAGTAAGCTTGCGCAGTGCCTGACTCATTAGTCGTGCTTGTAAGCCCACGTTGTTGTCGCCCATGTCGCCTTCAATCTCTTTTTTGGGTGTGAGGGCAGCCACCGAGTCGATAACAAGGATGTCGATGGCCGACGAACGGATGAGTTGGTCGGCAATTTCGAGTGCCTGTTCGCCGTTGTCGGGTTGCGAAATCCAGAGATTGGCCACGTCAACCCCTAGTTTAGCAGCATAAAAGCGGTCGAATGCGTGTTCGGCATCAATAAAGGCAGCAATGCCACCAGCCTTTTGCGCTTCGGCAATGGCGTGAATAGCCAGTGTGGTTTTTCCAGACGATTCGGGTCCATAAATCTCGATGATGCGACCGCGAGGGTATCCGCCCACGCCCAGAGCCACGTCAAGGCCTATGCTACCCGTGGGTATAACCTCAACGTTTTCTATTTGTTCGTCGCCCATTTTCATAATAGAGCCCTTACCAAAGTCTTTTTCTATCTTGCTCATCGCCGCTTGAAGAGCCTTAAGCTTTGCTTCTTCGGGCGATAGTTGTTTTGCTTCTTCTTTTGCCATTTGTGGTTGTTTTAGGTATGCTGTGTTGGGTTTAAGGATTACAATTCAAGGTCGCCTCCAAACTCTTCGTTCCAAGGTAGGCCCTGAATGTTGAGTTGTTCCATGAATGGGTCTGGGTCGAACTCTTCCACGTTCCACACTCCGGGTTTGCGCCACAATCCTTTAAAGAACATCATTGCGCCAATCATAGCAGGTACGCCAGTGGTGTAGCTCACGCCTTGCATACCTGTTTCTTTGTAGGCCTCTTGGTGTTTGCAATTGTTGTAAACGTAGTAAGTAAGTTCCTTACCATCTTTATGCCACGAATACGGCAGCCAATAGAAGTTTCGCCGTCGTAGTTAGCGCCCAGGTCTTGTGGGTTGGGGAGCACGGCTTTAAGGAATTGCAGGGGCACGATGTTCACTTTTACCTGTTTTCCTGATCCATCGGCCAGCGGAGCTTCGTATTCAATCTCGTCGATACGCGACATACCTAGGTTTTGAATCACATCGAGGTAGGTGAGATATTGTTGTCCGAAGGTCATCCAGAAGCGTGCTTGGCGTATGGTGGGATAGTTTTTCACCAAGCTTTCAAGCTCTTCGTGGTGCATGAGATAGCTTTCTCGCGGACCGATATTGGGGTAAGTGATGGGCTGATGCACTGCAAGTGGTTCGGTTTCGAGCCATTCGCCATCTTTGTAGTACAAGCCTTTTTGGGTAATTTCGCGTATATTGATTTCGGGATTAAAGTTGGTTGCGAAGGCTTTATGGTGGTTACCAGCGTTGCAATCAACGATGTCGAGGTAATGAATTTCGTCGAAATGGTGTTTAGCAGCGTATGCCGTGTAGATGCCACTAACGCCCGGGTCGAATCCGCAGCCAAGAATAGCGGTGAGTCCAGCCTCTTCAAAGCGTTGTTTGTAGGCCCATTGCCATGAGTATTCAAAGTGTGCCTCGTCTTTAGGTTCGTAGTTGGCTGTGTCGAGATAGTTGCAACCGCAGGCCAAGCAAGCCTCCATGATGGTGAGGTCTTGATAGGGTAGGGCCAGGTTGATAACCAGTTCGGGTTTAAAGTCGTTGAACAAGGCTTTGAGTTGTTCAACGTCGTCGGCGTCTACTTGAGCCGTTTTGATGTTCATGTCGTAGCCTTTGGCATGTATGGCATTCACAATTTCGTCGCATTTTTTTCTTTTCGGCGGCTAGCAATCATAAATTCGCCGAAGTGCGTTTTGTTTTGTGCGATTTTTAAATGCGGCCACAGTAGCAACGCCACCTGCGCCAATCATAAGAACTTTTTCCCATGTTGTTATATTTGTTTTTGTTTATTTTTTTTAGTGTTTCCGCATGTTGTTGCGGTTTATTGTTTTTGGTGTGGAGCGATTGTCTATTGCGTTTTTATTTCTTCGCTTTTAATGCCTAGAGCGTTCATGAGCGAGTAGCCCAAGATTTCTTGTCGGAAGTTACCGCCAGGAAGTGGCTGCATGGCAAAGACGGTTATGCGCTTATTGTCGTCGTCGAGATGATGCATTTGTCGGCGCAGCGTTTCGTAAAGTTCGGCATTTTCGGCATTTGGCACAATCATTACGCGTTTAACCTCGGGCTGTGCGCAAACCGTTTGCACCACGTCGAGGTAAAAGTCGGTGGCGTTGACGAGGTGTTCCACGGCATATGTACCAATGACAAACTCGCCCAAGTTGTCTTTAAAGGCTTTGCCATTGAGTTCGTTGTCGAGGTTTGCAGGTGCAAAATTCTCCATTTTTGTTTTGTTCTTGCCGTGAATTATCACCACTTGCACGTTGTTGTCGTTATTGCGCAGGCCTCCATCGAGTGCAATGCACACTAGCCATCGTGCTAGGTCGGCTTGCGGGATGCGCCTTCCGATGATGCGTTCGAAGTTAACGATGAGGTTAAACGCCACATTGTCTACATAGTCGGCATCAACTATGATGACGTTTTCGCTCCAATTGTTATTTACAACTTGTTTCTCCATTGTTGCAAAGATAGCAAGAACTTGCGTAATAAAGGCATGGCGAGGCGATTATTTTTATGTTTGAGGAGGTGAAGTTGTTTTAGAGGAATTAAGGAGTTAGGGAGTTAAGAGTTTTGGGAGTTAAGGAGTTGTGGAGTTAAGTTCTTAAGTTTTGAAAAATAACTTAGTCCTTAATAGCATTTTATGCGATACATTAGGCCCAGTTCTAACTTATTGGTGTGATAATCAGACAGGCCACAAGCGCGGTTATAGTTAACTTTCTGGCCCATGTAGGCGAGAAAGAGTCGAAGGTTTTGTCCCTTGATAGGGAAATATTCTAGGCTAGCCACGTAGCTGTAGTAATGGCGATAGTTTTTTAAAGCCTCGTATTGTGGGATGCTAGTGGTTTCGTAGCTGCCTCGAAGTTTGAGGTTGCATCGAGGTGCAAACTGCCAATTGGCCTCGGTAACAAACGAGTTGTAGTGTACATTGCCAAAGAAAACGCCATGCTCGTTGTTGGTGAGCGGAGCCAGTTCGGCCGAAGCAATACGCAGTCGGTCTAGCTCGTCAACAGCTCCATAATAGTCGATATACCATTGCAGTTTGGGTAAGTTGAGTCGTTGTCCAAGGCTAATCATACGCGAGTATTTGCCTTTAGCCTGAGTTTGCCATCCCCATGCCCATCGGGTTTGTAAGTGTTCGTTGAAGAAATTTCCGTTCCAGTTAAAGATATAAGTGAGTGGCAGGTTGCTAGCCGAAAGCAGTTGTCGGTCGACAGCTGGGTTTGCGCCAGCCATTTTGGCATTTTTGGCATATTCTTGTTCGAAACTTCCAGTGTGCGAGTCGGTGATTTGCAAACCAAATTCTTGCGAAGCAACAGGCTTAAATACCACTTGTGCGCCAGCAACGAAGCACTCCATGTGGCCCACGAAGTCGCAATATTGGTACATGAAGAGTGGATTTTCGTCGTATTCGTAGCCTCCCCAAATCTGTCCTATCTTACCTGCTTGCACTTCCCATTTAGGGTTAAAGGTGTAGCCCACCATCATAATGTCGGTGGCTCGTGCAAAATTGTCTTCGCCTTGCGGTTCGTATCCCGTGTTGAGATGTTGTCTTAGCCGATAGAAAAGTTTATCCGTTACATGGCCTTTAATTTCTAGACGCAACTGGCGGTTTACAAAAGCGCCTCTCCAGGTGGTGTTGTTTTCGGTGGCGCGTGCAGCAGCAGCGAAGTTTAGATAGAGGTTAAAAGCGTCGGTTTTCTTTTCCAGTTTCAGCACCCTTTCGGCAATCGAGGGCGTGTCGTCGTCTTCGCCACCCATACCCGTGTTGTTACCTTGAGCCAAAGCCGTAAAAGGAAGGCAGAGAAACAAGGCTATAGTGGCAAGTAATTGGTTAGTTTTCATAAAGAGTTATGCGTATTTGGGGACAAGGGATAGCGCAAACAAAGGCCATGCAGGCCCCACAGCCCAAGCCCATTAGTAAGTTATGGTGCGATTAGTATTCATTAAAATATTGTTGTATCTTCTTCCAGTCGTGTGTTTGGGTTAAGGCCAGCATCAGCAATACGCGCGCCTTTTGCGGGCTAAGGCAGAGGGCAGCCACAAAATGGTGTTTCTCATCGTCAACTTCTCCGTTAAGACACGTAGGTCCGAACGCCACTCTTGAGGCTCTAACGATGTTGATGCCCTTGGCGAGAGCCTTCAAAGCCACCTCGAACACATCTTTATAGAAATTGCCATCGCCCACACCAGCTAGCACAATACCATCAAATGCAGCATCCATAAAGGCCTGCATGGGCAGAGTAGAGCAGTTGGCATAACCGTAAACAATGCCTACGCGGGGTAAGGATTGCATGTTGTCAACATGGAAAGGGCTGCGCGTGGTGTGCAGATTGGTGGTTTGGCGTTGAAAAAATGGTTGCGCATTGTAGACATAACCCACCTCGCCAGCGTTGGCAGCACGAAAAGCAGCAACGTCGGTGGTATGCATTTTCATTACATCTTTGGCGTCGAACAGTTTGTTGTTCATGCAAACAAGCACGCCCCTACCCACAGATTTGCTGCTGGCAGCAGTGGCCACGCCAGCAAAGATGTTGGCCGGACCATCGGCACTGATGGCCGTAGAGGGTCGCATTGCACCCACAAGTACCACGGGCTTGTCGCTGTGCACGGTGAGATTAAGAAAATAGGCCGTTTCTTCCATTGTGTCGGTGCCGTGAGTTACCACCACGCCATCGTAGTTTCTTGATTGAGCAACTGGTTGATGCGTTTAGCCAGAAGCAGCCAAACAGCATCGTTCATGTCTTGTGAAGGAATATTAACCAGCTGTTCGCCACTAACATCGGCCAGTTGATTAACCTGTGGCACAGCCATTAATAAAGATTCTACGCCCACTTGGCCCGCATTATAAGCCGACGACGTGGCCGATGCGCTTACGCCTGCTATCGTTCCGCCTGTGGCGATGATGCGAATGCGAGGTTTTGCCGTGGCAGATAGGTCGACAACGAGGGTTAGAAGTAGGGTTAGGGAAATGTTGCGTATGGTCATATCTATATGGTTTTTAGTTGTTTACAATGTGCTTAGTTATAAGAAAGAGACGTTGAAGCGAAGTTAATTAATAAGCAAAGGCAATGATGACATAGCCCACGCCGATGGAAACAAAGGTGGTGATGAAGCCCGCAAGCTGGAAAGAGTGGTTAAGAACGTACTTGCCGATGCGTGTAGAACCTGTTCGGTCGAAGTTGATTGCAGCCACTTCGGTGGGATAGTTGGGGATGAAAAAGTAGCCGTTAACAGCTGGGAACATCGCCAATAAAGCCAACGGACTGATGCCAAGGCCAATGCCAAGAGGATAAAGCGTGGTGACGGTGGCTGCTTGAGAGAAGAGCATGATAGACATGAAGAATAAAGCCACCGCAAAGAGAAATGGAAATTGTGTAACCACGGCTGCAATATGCGTTTGGAAGAAAGGCAGATTGCCACTGAAAAAGGTGTCGCCCATCCAAGCAATACCAAAGATGGCCACCATGGCATTCATGCCAGCACCAAACACACTGCCCTTAACAGCATGCTCCACATTTGCCTTGCCCACTAAAAGGATGAGAGCAGCACTGGCCATCATGATAATTTCGATGGTCTCGGGCATGCTTAAAGTTCGCGTTTGGTTGGCAATGGTGAACTGGGGGCGTAATTGTGGGAATAGTCCAAACGTGACAACGAGCGCCACTCCTAACAGAAAAGCCCACACAGCGCGCTTGGCATGAGGGTTGGGAGCAGACTCGGCCACCTGCATTTTCATGGCATCTTCATTGGGATTGATAATGCCTTCGCGCACACGACGTTGATATTCGGGGTCGTCTTCAAGGTTCTTACCCACATAGTTTTGCACAAAAGCAGCTACCAAGATGGCCACAAACGAGGCAGGAATGCACACCAGCATCACATCTTTGAGACCAATGCTCTGCGCACCAAGTAGGTTGTTGCTGATGATGGCGGCCGTGGCAGCCGAAACGGGACTGCCCGTTATGCCCAGCGATGCGGCAATGGTGGCAACGCTAAGCGGACGTTCGGGTCGTATTTTAGAACTAGTGGCAATCTCCGAAATGATTGGAAGCAGTGAATAGGCTGTGTGAGCCGTACCTGCAACGAGGCAAAAGAGCCACGTAACAAGCGGTCCGTAGAAAGTGATGTGGTGAGGATGTCGGCGCAAAAACTTAGCCGCCTGTCCCACAAGATAGTCAAGTCCGCCTGCTGCTTGCAGCGATGCGGCGGCTGTTATCACCGACACGATGATGAGCATCACGTCGATGGGTAGCTTCCCTGGTGGTAGAGAGAAGCCAAAAACAAGAATAAATACCCCCACCATGCCATAAATGCCCAAGCCAATGCCACCCACGCGGGCGCCAATGAAGATGAGCGAGAGCACAATGGCCAGTTGAAAAAGGATAATTGCTGTAGCCATAACACATTTGTTTGATTTTGGTGACAGGTTAAGCCGAGATGAATGGCCCAATTGCAGTCTGCCAATTAACATGCAAATATATGAAAGTTTGCGCTAGTTTGGGGCATTGGGGCGGTGTTTTTTTGCTTAAGCGGATGCAAAAAGTAGGCAGTTATGCGTTTGTATGGCTTTAAATAGCTGTCGTTGTGTGCGTTATTATTTTGTGTGCGCGCAAAGGTTAAAGCATAACATTCGTCTATTGATTATAAAAACAGTGCGTAAAACAATATCATCAATTCTTGAATGTTTGAAGAGTTAATAGAGTTTTCGATAGGGGGGAGAGTAAATACAATTTTGTAGTGTATTTTTAACTTCGATAAAACCTAAGGGAGAGATATGACGTTTTGAGTTGCATAAGCTCCAAAAAGTGTTAACTCATAATCTTGTTGTATTCTCTTTTCTATGCAGTTTGATATGTATATAAAGGTTATAAATATTAATTTAAATCAAGAAAATGGGTGTAAATAGTGATGTTTTTCATTGTAATTGGTCTGTTTTCGGTGAAATATACGTATCTTTGCCAATACAAGAGAGCCTATAATGTATTATATACAGATTCTTAACTTAGAATTTAATATACAAAAATTAAACATTCATTCAGGATTTTCATTAATAAAAACGAGATGATTAAAGAAGTATTTATGGCGAAAAGGGATTATACAAAACCTCTCGCCACAGTAATTTGTCTAAAAATGGAAAGTGCTTTGCTAGTTTTCAGTGCGTCAACTTCAGACCCCAAAAAAGGAGGCGACCCCACTGGAGGTAATGGAACAACGCCCAATCCGTTTGAATCAATGACCGGAGCAAAAGGCCAATCATGGTTTGCTGATGAAGTAGAGGACGAAATGTTTTAAGAACTTTAAAAACAATACAATAGAATGAGCAACAAAAAATATCTGTTTGTGGCCCTTAGTGGCGCAATAGCTTCGATGTTTGTAGGCTGTCAATCAGACGCGATTGAACTTGCTGGAGACGAAGGAGCAAACGAATACACTTATAATATCAGCGCCGATGCCAACCAGGTGTCAACAAGAGCGCTGAGCTTAGGTGGTAATGGCAAGGAAATTAATTCGACATGGCTTGAGGGAGAAGAGATTATTGCCTATGTGCTGAGTGATGAAAATAAGAGCAAACGCACAGAATATGGACTCTTGAGCAGTATGGGCGAGGGGAAAACAACCAAGTTTCAGGGCACAATTGTATCTAACAAAAAGCAATTAAGCACAAGCGATGATATATGTTTTCTTTATCCGGGTGCAGCATCGAAAGGCGCAAACAAAACCATTAGCCCAGTGATTGCAAAAGAGGGTGGTGTACGTCACGAACCAAGTAAAACAATTGCACAACGTGTAGAACTAAATCTCACTCGTCAAGATGGAAAAGTGGAAACCATTGGTAAGCGTTTTGATTATCAATGGGCCAAAGCAAAACCCACACAGGTGCAGGGCCAAAACGTGAAAGTAACCATCGGTACAGTTAAACGTGTGGTGTCGATATGGGGACTTCGTTTTGCCGACTCGAATAATCAGATACTTAGCAACATTGATTCGGTGTATATCTCAAACGTGAAATCGACAGACGTGTTTGATCTTGGCACAGGTAATCTCGTAGATAATAATGCTTCGGATGAGAATATGAACATCGCCATCGTACCCAATTTAGGCGAAAAACTTTCGTCGGTTGGTGGAAAGTACACTTATCTGGCTGCGCTTCCTGGTAACTATACCGACGTGTATATAAGCGTTTTTGTGGGAGACAAATGTTATGTACGCCAATACGCTAGCATCAATCTCGAAGCCGATAAAACTTATTTTACAGATGTGTTGCAACTACAAGAGGCGAAACAACAACCTTATGTAGAAGTACAAGGCGTGAAATGGGCCACAGGTAACTTCATACATTACGGCGATCCCAATGGAGGTTATTGGGGTATTGCGCCCGCGCAGTGGTGGATCTCTCGCCGTGCTGTTAGACTAAACGCACAACGCAAGGAGGTTAAAATGGGCGGAACGCTACAGTCATCGCAGTTTGAGAACTCTCCTAAGCAAACCGCTAATGATGTAGACCTTTCCAATTCGGTCATATTAAGGAGGCACTAAACTTTACGAATAGCAAATACTTTGTTGGTAACCTCTCTGAGTATTGGCAATTCTACAAAAAAATGGGTATTCATGATAGGCCCACAACTAATAGAAGTGAGGCGGAACGCGGCGATATCGTGTGGTATCACACCATGCTTAATCATCAAAAGTATCGCATTCCCCGCAAAGACGAGATAAATGAATTGTATACTAAGGCAAATGTTATTCCTGGCTATTGCTATACAGATAAGGGTACAATTGTTTATGGTGCCTTCTTTACAACCAATACAGGAGGAAATAGGATTTTAAAATATCCATCGAAAAGGAGCGTGAAGAGTATTTCTAATTACACCAATGTTACTGCGCTAGTAAAGGCAAACAAAGGTTTGTTCCTGCCTTACACTGGTAGACGAATGCCAGGAAAAGACATTATAGGGTATAGAGACATTTCTAATAACCAGAATGGATATGGCCAGTATATGACCTCTTTTTCATCCGGCAATAACTCGACGGATATATTCTTTGGCTTGGCAGAGTGGAACCTTGCTGACAATGATAAGACACAGGCTAGAGCCATTCGCCCAGTATGGATATCGGGTGATGGCCAAAGCGATACCACTCATCCTGATTTTAGAAATATCCATTAATGGGTTTTAATAGCTGTGTAGCGCCCAAAGGTGTTGGTGCACTATAGGCTAAGCAAGACTTTAGTTGTGCTGCATGGCAATTTAGAGGGATTTTAATATGGAGGCATGCTAGCTATTGGCTAGTGTGCCTCTTTTATAATAGGGGAGTTAATCTCGTTTTAACCCAAATCGGTCATTAGGATTTGGGTTTAGATTAACATTTGTGACTCTACATGCAAAGACGAAAACAAAAAAATGAGGTTCTTCCGAAATTTGGAGTGATGAACCATAAGCTCTTATATTCATATAGTTACGAAGTAATAGCCTCCACTAAAAGCCTATAAAAGGCCATTTTATAATAACAAAACATCATAATTCAAGCTTTTCTAAAGTCGGCGTTGACGAACTGCTGTGCGACATCGTTAAATCCTTTTATATAAAGCTGTTATAATGGAGGTTTGTTATCTTCTACGACAACGTTGATTATATCTATCACTCCAAATTCTTGATGAACCTGTTTTTGATTATGCAGCGTGGTTTGGGTGAAGATAAAGGGGCTTTTCAGTAGTAGATGATGCGTGTAAAGACAGGCAAACATGTAACGCCTCAATAGCTTTTGTGGGCTATTGAGGCGTTATATGCTTGTTTTCCTATTTTTTTTCTGTTAAGTCTTTTGATTTTACTGTGTATTTACTTATATCCTTGTTCCTCAATGAGCCATTTCTCATAATCAGCATATAAGGGATTAGATATGTTCGTTCTTACAACTTCAAGTATTTTGAATGCTATTTCAAAGGTGTCATATCCATAGGTGTTGTAACAAGTTGTAGCAAAGGAATGCGGTATAAATTTACGATAACATACAGAATTAGGATTTACAATAATATCAAGTATTTCTTTGATTCGAGCATTATCCAAAAAGAGCTTCCTTCCGAGAACTATATACTTAATGCAACCGTCAATACTTAACTTGTCCTCATAGTCCATGATGAATAATCTATGCTCATCCTCGTTCGCCCAATCCTTATGCTTCAAGTAGAATAGTGTCTTCCAGTTGTTCTTTATAAACTCCTCTGGCGTCGTAGCTTCATAGTCAATTTCTTTATCATCTGGGGTGTTGAATAAACTATATTCTACATCCTCAAATTTATAAATGTTGGGACAAGATATCTTTATTCTGAGCTATGAAAGTTTCTTTGTCTATCACTATACAGACTCCGTTTGATTTATCAGCATAGTGAGCCCACATGGCAGGATGGTTAGAGCCTTCAATTCCATGACCTAGAATGTCATAGTTCTGAGAGAAACTGATGGTATGGCATCTCTCTTTGATGTACTTTTCTGCATTGTACATTACCATGAAGTTATGGGCTAGACGCATATTATGCACATTACCCTCATTCATGTCGTTGAGATTTGTAAAAGACGATGTCTTTAGAGTCAAATCCTCCATTATCATCTTAAAGAAGTACAGTGTCGTATAATGAAACAATGCCCCATCAGCCTTATGTGGCAATTCTTCGTGTCCATAGAGATACGTTGGCAGCTTGGTGTGTAACATTATGATAGTCCTTAATTAATATTTATTGTTATTGTGTTATTCTTGATGTATATTGCTTTGTCGCCTTGTACTTTCCAAATCGAAGTGCAATTGCAAGGGTGAGATTTTGCATTGGTGTAACCTTTGCCAATTTTCAGCCAAGCTAAGTCTACATAATCGCATTCTCGGTAAAGCCCCATTTTGTTCTACTCATGAAACGTTTCATGAGTGTTATGTGATGATTTGAAAATATAGAAATCGTCTTGACTTTTAATATTTCTATAAATTGAGTGGGAGTTTATTATCTTTGTGCTACTAAACCAAGATAAACACTCTTCTTATGGACTAAGTACTGGACAAAGAAACGATAAAATTTGAATTTCGGTCCCATTTTGTTTGTGGAATAACGCGGGTACGTCTCGAAAAGTGATCTACTGGTGTCGTTCGGCGCATTCTCTACAAGCTGAAAGCAAGTTTCTTGTGGTAGATAATGAGGAAAACGGCAAGATGACTTCATCATATTACTTGTTGGTCAAAATCATTCAAGAGTTGTGTTCTTCGGGGAAAAGTTGGGAAAATGGTACTGTTACGTACCACATAAATGCGCTGCCTATAATTGTTCTCCTCACCAGTAACCCCCATTGCCTTCATAATTTGCTTGCGGACTTCTCGTTCAAGTGATATGTATTCTGTTTTCAGCATTCCTTTTTTGAGTTCTTGTTGATTATAGTCGAAGTATAGAATAATCGTATTAGGATTAATTATAAATCTGCTCCCTATAAGATCCCACCAATATTGGTCAGTAGGTCCTAATGAAGTCCCATAGATATAAAAGATGTCCGCCTCTTGAATTAATGAAATACATTCTAGATCAACATTTGTCCCTAATTCCTGGTTTCTCTTGGGTTTTATCACTAAATCTAGGAAATTCTCATTCTCGCAGAACGTTTTGTTGTCTACCTGTGTTAAATCGTTGACACCAAACAGTAAGTCTGTTTCATTTAGTATGCCATGTATGTGCTTTATGCTCCTAATTTTGAAGGTATCAGAGTTAAGGGAATCACTAAAATAGCCTTTACTATCCCAGTGTGCACTCAAGAAACGTTCTAACGTCGATGTATAATTAAAGGTAACAATGTCTGCAATAACCTCTTTTTTAGAGACATGTGTTTTGAACTTATTCTTTTGAAAATCGAGGTGTAGGTAGTTTTCTGGCATCTTTAAATCTTCCCAAAACTTATTTCTGTCCTCATCCGTAATATACGGAACATTTTTTTCAACCAAAGTGAGATAGCTGTTGAGTGCATGACTAATATCTCTATAGAAATCAATGAATAGAACCACATCAGAAACTTCTTTGGTAAACAGTCCCAAAGCAACTTCTAAGTCTTTCCAATGCTCTTCCTTTTCTTTTTTCTTGGCGACTTCTAAGAGAAAATGTCTTTTTATAGACGCAACGTTTTCAGTTGAACTGTCTAAAGAATCGTAATACTTAAGAAAATCAGGATAACCAGTAGGCATGCCCATCCGCATATCAAATCCATTCCCGAAGATGTAAACACAGTTAGTCATCGTTATCTTTTAATATAAAAATAATCGCAGTAGTCCCGTTTTTATAGGGGTACTGCGATTAATATAAATATTATCTCTTTACTTCACTTCCTCGAAATCTGCGTCTTGCACGTTGTCACCTGTGCTACCGCCTTGTGCTTGTTCACCACCTGCGCCTTGGAAACCGGCGTTGGGGTCGGGTTGAGCACCGCCTGCACCTTGGTACATCTGTGCGCTAGCAGCTTGCATAACGCTGTTAAGGTTGTTGATGGCAGCGTCTATTGCGGCAACATCGGCAGCCTTGTGAGCATCTTTAAGCTGTTGCAGTGCGCTTTCGATGCCCGGCTTTTGGTCGGCAGGGATTTTATCACCGTTATCTTTCAAGAAGTTTTCGGTGGTGAATATCATCGAGTCGGCTTGGTTCAGCTTATCTATCTTCTCACGTTCGGCCTTATCGGCTGCTGCGTTTTGTTCAGCTTCGGCTTTCATGCGCTCAATCTCTTCTTTGCTCAATCCGCTGCTAGCCTCGATACGTATTTTTTGTTCCTTACCTGTGGCTTTATCTTTGGCCGACACGTTAAGAATACCGTTAGCATCGATGTCGAATGTTACTTCAATCTGTGGAACACCGCGACGAGCTGGTGCGATACCCTCGAGGTTGAACTGTCCGATGCTCTTGTTTTGCGAAGCCATAGGTCGTTCGCCCTGCAAAACGTGGATGGTAACAGCCGTTTGGTTGTCTACTGCTGTAGAGAATGTTTCGCTCTTCTTGTGCGGAATGGTGGTGTTGGCCTCGATAAGCTTGGTCATTACGCCACCCATTGTCTCGATACCCAGTGTCAGAGGCGTAACATCGAGCAATACGATGTCGCCCACACCGCTCTCCTTGTTGAGAATAGCACCCTGAATGGCTGCACCCACGGCTACCACTTCGTCGGGGTTAACGCCCTTCGAAGGCTCTTTGCCGAAGTAGTTCTTCACCAATGTCTGCACGGCGGGGATGCGGCTCGAACCTCCTACGAGGATAACTTCGTCGATATCTGATGTAGACAGCTTGGCATCCTTAATAGCGTTTTGGCAAGGGATGAGACAAGCTTGAATCAAGTCGTGTGCCAATTGTTCAAACTGAGCGCGAGTCAAGGTCTTCACCAAGTGCTTGGGTACGCCACCCTCTGCCGAGATATAAGGCAAGTTAATTTCGGTCGAGGTGGTGCTCGATAGTTCAATCTTAGCCTTTTCGGCAGCTTCTTTCAGGCGTTGCATAGCCATGGGGTCCTTCGTCAGGTCGATTCCCTCGTCGGCTTTAAAGCCATCGGCCAGCCATTTAATAATCACTTGGTCGAAGTCGTCGCCACCCAAGTGGGTATCGCCATTGGTTGAAAGCACTTCGAATACGCCACCGCCGAACTCAAGGATAGAGATATCGAATGTACCGCCACCAAGGTCGAACACGGCAATCTTCATATCCTTGTTGCCTTTGTCAACACCGTAAGCCAAAGCTGCAGCTGTTGGCTCGTTAACGATACGTTGAACGTTGAGTCCTGCAATTTGTCCGGCTTCTTTGGTTGCTTGACGTTGCGAGTCTGAGAAGTACGCAGGAACCGTAATGACGGCATCGGTTACTTCCTGTCCGAGGTAGTCTTCGGCGGTCTTCTTCATCTTTTGAAGTATCATCGCCGATATTTCTTGCGGTGTATATTTGCGTCCTTCGATGTCCACACGAGGCAGTCCGTTTCGTTTACAACGGTGTAAGGCATGGCCTCAGCCTCTTTGCGGCTCTGCTCGTAGGTCTCTCCCATAAATCGTTTAATCGAGTAAACGGTGTTCTTGGGGTTGGTGATGGCCTGACGTTTGGCGGGGTCGCCCACCTTGCGCTCGCCGTCTTTAACGAAACCCACCACAGAAGGCGTGGTGCGTTTGCCTTCGCTATTTGCGATTACTACTGGCTCGTTGCCTTCAAAAACGGCAACGCAGCTGTTAGTTGTTCCTAAGTCTATTCCAATAATTTTTCCCATAAGAATATTTTGTTTTATTTTTTTATTCGATGTTATGTTGTTTGCGGCATCCCTTTTGTGGTTTGCCTGTTTCCTATATATAATAAGGTGTGTCGGGTTTGCAGTGGTTGTTTTTGCTTGCCCAACTCGCTTACTTATTAACAAAGCCTATGCCACAGCGACAAAAAGACAATTATCTGTCACTAATGCGACATTTTGTCATTCTGTCTTGTCGTTTTTATATGCAAAAACCCGTCTTGACAGCATAGTGTAGTCAAGACGGGTTGGTTTAGTCTGCGGTTTCTGTGTTATTCGGTGTATTTAGGCAACCATTTCATTTGCCTTACGGCCTCTTGTGCGTTGTTTATTTTCTTTTTCGTGATGCCTTGCTGTATGGCGTTTTGAGCCACAACGATAGCTAGGTGCTCCGAAATTCTGTTAGTTTATCTACAGGTGGAAGTACAGCAGCTCCAGGTTGGTCGGAGTTTACAATGCCACCCAAGGCGTGAGCCGCTGCCGAAAGCAGTGTCTGGTTCACCACTTTAGCTGTTGAAGCGATAACGCCCAGTCCTAGTCCTGGGTACATTAGTGCATTGTTGGCTTGTCCGATATTGTAGGTTACGCCCTTATATTCAACTGGTGCGCTTGGTATACCAGTAGCAACAAGCGCATGTCCGTCAGTCCATCGTATAAGATCTTCGGCTTTAGCTTCAGCTAGTTCGGTGGGGTTAGACAGTGGAAATATGATGGGCCGTTTTACTGCCGTTGCCATTTCTTTTACCACCTCCTCACTGAATTTTCCTGGTTGGGTAGATGTTCCGATGAGAACTGATGGATGAATGGTCTTAACAGCGTTGTAAAGAGTTGCAAGCGATGCGCTGTTTTCAAATTCAGAACGTTGTCTTACGAAAGGTTTCTGAGCCTCTGTTAAGTCGTTTGTATCTTCAAATAGCAAACCTTGTTTGTCTACTAGGTAGATATGTTTACGAGCTTCTTCTTCCGAAAGGCCTTGTTGCATAAATTCTTCGAAGATTTGATGAGCAATGCCAGCACCAGCAGTCCCAGCTCCGAATATCATTACTTTTTGGTCAGTATATTTCTCCTTAGAGATGTTCAGAGCACCTAATATACCAGCTAATGCCACAATGCCCGTCCCTTGAATGTCGTCGTTAAAGGTGGTAATCTTTTCTTGATACTTCTTTAGTATGGCTGCAGCGTTAGGTCGGCCAAAGTCTTCCCAGTGTAAGTATAGGTGTGGGAATAGTTTTTCGGCTGTTGTTACGAATTTGTCAACGAAGTCGTAATAGGCTTGTCCTCTAACGCGCTCGTGCCTATTGCCAAGGTAGAGTGGGTTGTCCAGCAGTTGTTTGTTATTTGTTCCAACATCGAGAACCAATGGTAGCACGTTGTCTGGGTTAATACCAGCGGCGGCCGTGTATACCATTAGTTTGCCTATAGATATGGCAACGCCATTTACACCCCAGTCTCCAATACCTAAGATTGCTTCGGCATCTGTAACCACTATTAATCGGATGTCGCGCCCACCAGTAGCATTTATTAGGGATGTCTCGATATCTTCAGGATGGTCTATAGACAAAAAGCCTGCATCTTGTGGTTTCATGAATAGTTCGTCGTATTGGCGAATGGCATCTGCCACAACGGGATCGTAGACGATGGGCATGAATTCAACCACATGTTGAGCCATTAAGGCGTAGAAAAGAATGCGGTTGGTGTTGAAAAGTGTCATCAAGTAGATGCGCTTTTCCTGGTTGTTTGCTTTTTTGCAGAATTGCTTATACGTGCGTTCTACTTGTTCTTCTAGGGTTTGCACGGTTGGAGGAAGTGCCCCAATGAGGTTTAATGCCTTGCGTTCTTCCATAGTGAACGCTGTACCTTTGTTCATAAAAGGGTTGTTCAGAATTTCTTGGGCTGTCTTCATAAACTTTGTTTGTTAAGTTGTTAATAAAGTGTGGGTACACGTACTGCTAATAACAATTATCACTATATAGCATTGATGACTTTATACTGCATCTATTCTTTTAGCTCTCATCTCTTTATTGCAAGCTTTTTGTATTGCTGATTATTGAAACTGATTCTTAGTTTTAGAGCGAATGTGTATTGAGGATACTATAAGTCCTGTTGTTAGTTGTGGCATGTGAACCGAAACATAGTTGCAAATATAGTGATAATTTGCAATGTGGATATTGCTTTTGCAATATTTAATTTTGCGAGCGCATCCGATTTTCTCACTTTCTTTGAAATAAATGCTACAAAAAGTGGTGTACATTTTTTATTATCAATATAATTACTAACTTTGCAACTCAAATTGTTATAACTAAAAACAAAATAGGGAAAATGACTTCATTAACTATGGCAATCGTCATTGTTTTCGTTATGGGTTATCTTTGCATTGCTCTCGAAAGTTTGACGAAGGTGAACAAGGCGCCAGTGGCGCTCTTGATGTGTGTGGCTTGCTGGACGCTCTTTATGATTAATCCAGCAGATTATATTGTGCCCTTCATCCCCGAACTGGCAGGTAATGCTGCTGGAATTGTGACACATGTGGGCGAAAGCTTGAAAGAACATTTGGGTGAAACGGCCGAAACGCTCTTCTTCCTCATGGGCGCGATGACCATTGTTGAGATTGTAGACACCAATGGTGGCTTCAACTTTGTGCGCGATGCCTTGAAAACACAAAGCAAACGCGGATTGTTGTGGCGTATTGCCTTTATGACATTCTTCCTTTCGGCCATCCTCGACAACCTCACCACGAGTATTGTGATGATTATGGTGTTGAGAAAACTCGTGGCTGATAAAAACGACCGACTGGTTTATGCTGCTCTTGTGGTTATCTCGGCCAACTCGGGTGGTGCATTCTCGCCCATTGGCGATGTAACCACCATTATGCTTTGGATTGCTGGTTCTATCACCACGGCTGGTGTTCTCAGTGAGATTTGTTCCTTCGCTGGTGTCTATGCTTGTTCCAGCTTTCATCATGCAATATATGTTGAAGGGCAATTTGCCAACAAAGGTTATATCGGCCGAAGACAGCGCACTGGTCTTTACTCGTTCGCAACGTCGCATCATTTTCTTTCTTGGTGTAGGCGGATTGATGTTTGTACCCATCTTCCGTTATCTCACCGACCTGCCTCCTTACATGGGTATCTTGCTTGTGTTGGGCGTTTTGTGGACTGCCACTGAGATTTTCTATCGTGGAGCGAACTTGGGCGAAGATTCTATGTCGGCTCGCGTTATTGCCTTGCTGCGTAAAATTGATATGGGTACCATCCTTTTCTTCCTGGGTATATTGATGGCTGTGGCTTGCTTGTCAGAAATTGGTGTGCTTACGGCTATGGGTCGTGGGTTGGAAAGCATCAGCGATGGCAACCATTACCTCGTTACGGGTATTATCGGTGTGCTTTCAAGTATCGTAGATAATGTTCCGCTTGTTGCTGGATGTATGGGTATGTATCCCATTGCGCCCACTGGCGATATGGCTGTTGATGGAATTTTCTGGCAACTCTTGGCCTATTGTGCTGGTGTTGGAGGTTCAATGCTTATCATTGGTAGTGCAGCAGGCGTTGTGGTGATGGGCTTGGAGAAGATAACCTTTGGCTGGTACATGAAACGTATCACGTGGGTGGCCTTCGTGGGTTATGTTGCTGGTATCCTAACTTATTGGGTAGAGCGCATGCTGTTCTTCAGCTAATGGACGTTTAGTCTATAATAACATAAGTGTTGGTTGGTAAGGCTGCACGGCTTTGACTAGATTTGTATTTCTGGCAAAGCTCATTAGGCAAGCTTTACCAACCAATTATTTTCAAACACATAGCAGATGATTGTTTTATGCTAACAATAGAGCAGGCTCAACCGAGTCAAGCGGCCGACATTGCTAGGCTTATCATGGAGGCAATGAATCACGATTGTTGCCTTTATTTCTCAGGCGAAACGCATGGGTTAATGGGTTTTCATCAGTTGATGACCCATTTGGTAGGGCGCACCGATAGTCAATATAGTTATCTCAACACGCTTGTGGCTTTGGATGCAGCGGGTAAGGTTATTGGCATTTGCACATCTTACGATGGTGCTGAGCTTCGTCGACTGCGCACTGCCTTTGTGCAAAGTTGTTTAGAATGGTTTGGACGCGATTTCAGTGATATGGACGACGAAACTGCTGCAGGCGAATTGTATGTAGACAGTTTGGCGGTTGATGCGCATCATCGGGGCCAAGGCATTGCCAAGGCATTGCTTAAGGCCACTATTTTGCGTGCCAGCAGACTGAGTTTGCCGGCTGTTGGTTTGCTAGTAGATAAAGGAAACCCCAAGGCCGAAAAGCTTTATCATGATGTGGGATTTCGTTATGTGGGCGATAACCAATGGGGTGGGCATGCCATGAAACATCTGCAGTATGTGTTTGGTGATGAGCACGAAGCGTAAATGCTCGCCAACAGAAATTCTATGCCTTAACGCTTAATTCCCACTTGGCGTTAAGGCTTTTTCGTTTTGTTTTGATTGTGGGACTTATCTTTTTATTCTTGCTTTATTCGGGGTGAAATTATCACAACCACTTTTGGATTTATTGTAAAATATTCGGTGTATTTTTTAACATTATGAGTGCGTTATTTGCTCACAACTATCCGCTCGCCTGCAAATAATCGATTCTCGCGAAGGTTTGGTTTGATGAAAAACACACTTCGTTGGTGAATGTTGATAATTCGTGTTTTGAGAGAAATAAACCGTATATTTCACTAGAAAATAGGTTATTTGTAGCAAAATGGCTTGCAAAATGCAGCAAAACGCGTTGCTAACTCCTACTAAACGCAGTGCTAACTCGTGCTAAATGCAGTGCTAACTCGTGCTAAACGCAAGGCTAAATGCTGCAAAACGCAATGCAAAATGGTGCATATTGCAGCTTAAGAAGAAGTTTTTTGACCTTATAAATGCTGAAATAATACTAGTTTTTTTGCTGAAAAATTATTCAAAAAGGTATTTTTTGTCTTCTAAAAGTTGTTTTTGGGGTGGTGAAAAATGGTGAGTTGGCGCGCAAATAGAAAGGTAAAAAGGTGCAAAATGGCGAATTAGTGCTCAAAATGGATGTAAAAATAAAGGGCGCAGGTCTGAAAATAGGGCAAAAAGCATGCTTTTTAGTGTGATTTTTCTCTAGAAGGGGTGATTGTTGGGAGTGTGTTTTGTAAAATAATATTACTGTATTTAACACGGAGCTAAGCTCTATGTGTTTGCTCAATCCATCCGAACGACCTACTTTTGCTTTAGGCGAAGTTCTATCGGGCTACATTATTTCTATAATGGTTAATGGCAATAGCCACTTGTTGGTTGGCCACAAATTCACCACGAAGCATTAAGCACGCATGTAATAGTAACTGATGGCCTACTGGGCAATATATTACTTTGCAGAACCTGTGTTGTCGGGCGTGCCGTTGATGGGTTTTGTGTCGATATTAGCGTCGCGATTTAAAAAGGCCTGAATATCTTTTTTAATTTTCAAAAAAGGGGCAGCGTCTACATATATCTTACTTTTTTTGAGCATTGGCGTCATGTCGGCCACGCTATGTGCGTAAGAAGCCAATTCGTTTCGCATCTGTGTAGCATGCACGCTTTGTTGTCTTATCTCTATTTCGCGTTCGTGTATCAGCTGTTCGCACACTCTCATAAGCATTGGTATAACCAGTGTGTCGGCCAAGTGGTGGCCTTGTATATAGAGATAAGTTGTATCTGGCGTAACGCCCAGGCGCAATAAGTCGGCTTTCACCTCGTTCCAACTCGTTTTAGCGTTGGTATGGCGTTGGCGCAATTGGCGCAGTTTGTGGTCTATTCTGTTTCGAAGTTTCTCCAGAAGTTCATCCGTTCGATGAATCGAAAACCTGCCTAGGTCTATCATTCGGTTAAAGTCGGTGAGTGTAAACTCACTATAACACCCTGTTCGATAGTGCCAAATGTTCCACACAAAGAGGGGAAACACAATGCGCGAATAACGCGAAAAGAAGTCGGTGAAGTCGAACACAAAGTGGTCGTTGAGGGTTGCAGCCACGCACACCTCGTGCAATCCGCCAGCAAAGCATTGCAAGTTTTCAATGGCATAGGCGTAGGTGTGAAACACAAAGGGGTTGTTAAGGATGGTTCTAGATAGCTGTGTGGCCCCTTGCAGCAGATAATCGTAGTCGGCATCCACACAGGCAATCATGTCGTTTCCCACCTTTTCGCCAATAAGACTCATGAGAGCTGCTTTTTTTCCCCGTTCTAATTTATTTTCTTTCGAAGGCAACATTACCTCGAAATATAGGTTTGTGTTTTCGAAACTGCCCAACACTGTGCGCCAAAAAAAAATATCGTCGTAGCTTTCTACATAAGCCACGATGCGCCTTCGCGCCTTTTTGGGCGTCATTCTGTTGGCGGCTTCGAAGTAAGACGACGAAAGATGTTCTTTTAAACCTCTGGACATAAGGCGATTTTTTTTAAGGATGAAAGGGCTTTAATGGCGAAAGGGCTTTTAAAGGTGAAAGGGTGAAAAGGTGAAAGGGTGAAAAAAGGGGGGATGTAATGGTGAAAAGGTGAAAGGCTGGAAAGATGAAAATATGGCTTTGCCTTCTGCTTGTTAACTCATTTATACATCAACATATCAACTTATTAACTCATCAACTTATTAACTCATCAACTTATTAACTCATCAACTTATTAACTCATCAACTTATTAACTCATCAACTTATTAACTCATCAACTTATCACCTCTTTAACTAGTGAACTTGTCTGTTTGTTCATTCATCAGTTTTCTATTCCACCGTGATATCACTCACTTCAGTCACTCTGTCTAGCCATCCGTCCATGATAACAGCGGGGCTATGGGTGGTGAGAATAATTTGTACGTTAGGATTAAGTTGCAAAATAAGGTCGATAAGTTGTTTTTGCCATTCGATGTGCATACTTACTTCAGGTTCGTCCATAAAGAGAACATAAGGGCGTTGATCTTCAACCAGCACTGTAAGCAGCACCACCAGCAATTGCTTTTCTCCACTAGACAGTTGATAAGGCTGCAGCGTTTCGCCTATCTGCGCAAAGCGCACTTCGTTCTCGCTGCGAATAATAGTCTTGCCCGTTTCGGCAAACAGGCGGTCAATCATGTCTTGAAACAGTCGCTTGGGCTCGTTGTGCGCCTGCGCCAAGCGTGCAGCATCTGGGGTGCCACTTTGCAAAGTGCTAATAATGCGGTTGCCAATATCAACCTGATAGTCTAGGTATCGGCGTTGCAGTTGGTAGAGTTGGAAATCTAGTTCGGTGGCAATGTTCAATCCTAGTTTTGCAATAATCTCAGCATTGAGCAGCGGGCGATCGAACGAACGGATGATGTCGTATCGCACGCATGTAGCATCTTCGGGCGCCATCGTAATGTGCACACCCTTTACATGCGCCTGATTGGTGTCGCCACCTTTAGGCAAACATTTCACCACCCGGTTAAGAATGGTGCTCTTACCCATACCGTTAACGCCACTCAACACGTTTACCTGCTTATGCAGTCGCCACACAATGTGTCGCGTTCCGCTCCATAGCGAGTCTATTTCAATCTCCTTGATGTAGTCAGCATATTTCTCCATGTGGGCTTATTGTTGTGGCCTGTGCTCGTGCTGTTGGTGTTAAGCAGAGGTTAGGGCCTGTTAAAATCAAACGTTTGTTCGTTGTTCGCGCCTGCATCTAACTCCGCTGCCTATGAAGACCACGAATTAAATGGCATGAACGCTCCTTACAAAAATACGCATTTTATTCTAATTTGACTAACTTTGCACCATAAAAAACTTAAAGAAGATATGGACAATATGCACATCAGCGATGATAATGCCTCTTCGTTCTGCGAAGAGGTCAACCAAATAGCACCAAATGCAGCCCAACAAGCGCCAACAACACCGCCCAATAAGCCTCAAGGCACACCGCCATTGCAGGCCCATGCGGCCATGTTTTTGGCTTGTATGTTTTGGGGATTGATGGCACCCTTGGGTAAAGACGCCATGACCCACGGGCTAGATGGCATCTCGATGGTTACGTTTAGAGTGGTAGGTGGTGCTTTGTTGTTTTGGTTAGCATCGCTTTTTGCTAGTAAAGAGCATGTGCCACGCAAGGATGTGTTTCGCTTTGCAGGTGCAGCCGTCTTCGGATTGGTGTGCAATCAGTGCTGTTTTACTATCGGGTTGAGCCTCACTTCGCCTATCAATGCCAGTATTGTAACCACTTCGATGCCTATTTTTGCGATGGTTTTCTCGGCTATCATCCTTAAAGAACCCATAACGGGAAAGAAAGCCACGGGCGTGTTGATGGGTTGTAGTGGTGCATTAATACTTATTCTTACAAGTGCTGCGGCCACCAACAAGGTGCAAGGAGATATACGTGGCGACCTGCTTTGCCTTTGCGCGCAGTTTTCTTATGCTTTTTATCTCTCGCTTTTCAATCCCCTTGTGCGTCGCTATTCGGTGATAACGGTTAGCAAGTGGATGTTTTTTTGGGCCACTTTGATACTCTTGCCTTTCACAGGAGTGCATGTCGCGGCCTTGCCTTGGGCACAAATAGGGCTATTACGTGGCTCGAAACGGCCTATGTGGTGGTGATTTGCACCTTTGTTTGTTATTGTCTCATCATGGTGGGCCAGAAAACACTTCGCCCCACGGTGGTTAGCATCTACAATTATGTGCAGCCCATTGTGTCGGTAACGGTTAGTGTGCTGATGGGTATTGGCGTATTGAAGTGGGCGCAGGGTCTTGCCATCATCTTGGTGTTTGGTGGTGTCTGGCTTGTAACTAAGTCGAAGAGCAAGCGCGACCTTGAGAAAAGAAAGTAACGTCCTAGCCTCAGTCTCTATCTAAGAGAACAACAAAGTGGAATATTTGGCTGATTGAAAACAGATTAGACCCATATTACATTGCTGCCTTTAATGTAGCACCAAAGAACTTATTTCTTTAATGATGTTGTCAAGCTGTTTTTTATAAATCAGTCCGTCAACATATTCCGTGGGAATAGTGCCATATCCGAACTTAGCACCCAGAATGGCGCAAGCCACAGCCGCGTTAGTGTCGGCATCTCCGCCTGCCCTTACGATGGCTAAAAGTCCATCTGCAAACGTTTTGGCGTGCCAATAGGCCCATAGGCCTGCGGCTAAACAGCGTAAGGTGTACCCAACAGAGTTTTTATCTTGTAGTTCTAACGCTCGAATGTCGGTGTCGATAGATAGGTCTACGTACTCGATAATCCTATCGTCGTATTTTCTGGCCAAGTCTATTATTTGGTGATAAGACAGACCTTTGCCTTCGTAAACCAAGCTATGTATCAGCAAAGACACGATAACGCACGAACCAACGCAACGCGGGTCGTAGTGGGTTAGTTTGCAAATGTTTGCTGCACACACTTCTACTGCTTTGGGAAACAAGCCAACAACCGATGTTCGCATTAGTCCTCCGTTAGCTGCCGCTCTGCAATGGCTCATCTCCCAAATTTTCTTAGACACCTCAAAAGGTTTTTCTACGTAGTCTCCAAAGAGTAAAACCTTATGTGTGGTTTCGCCAATGCCCATCGGACAGCCATCCGCCCAATGCTTGAAGTTTTGGGCAATAGAAGTTAGGTTCACTCCTTTGTCCTTGATAACGGCATTGGCAATGCACAGCATCATGTCGGTGTCGTCGGTCCAATCACCTATTTTCCACCTTTGCGATGATGGTCTTGAAAGATGTCGCCGTAATGGGTGATGCCATTGGGATAGTTCAAGGCCATTTCTTCGTCTGTCATTCCTTCTGTACCCAAGCCTAGTGCGTCGCCAATGGCTTGGCCATAGATGGTTCCTTTTATTCTATCAACAAGCGTATCATTATTATTGGCTTGTTCAAAACCATGATTTATCATTATGCTTTTCGAGTTTTATAAACTATGAATGCTACTATTGTCGAATTTCATTTCATCACCGCCACATGCTTTTGCTCTTTGTTCCATTCAACTTGCTTATCATGCGAGTGCAGACCTTGTGCGACAGAATACTGCAAATATACGAAAGTTGAGGTGAATTGCGAAGAGTTTAGCGTTTTTAGTGTTGATGAAAATATTTCGTTGTCTATTGGTTGCCGATAACTTTGTTCCTAATATGTTTGTATAGGCACAAATATACCACACTTATGCGATTGCACGCCTTTGCATTTCTTCGTAACTTTGCATCGTCAAAAAGATAATAAAAATAAAAAGAGAATAAGGTATGGCACGTATAGCAAAGCAGCTGACCGAATTAATCGGAGGCACCCCGTTGTTGGAACTTAGTAAGTTTTCGGCTTCTAACAACCTTGAAACGCCCATCGTGGCAAAGATAGAGAGTTTTAATCCTGGCGGAAGTGTGAAAGATCGCATTGCGTTGGCTATGATTGAGGACGCCGAACGCAGCGGCCTGCTGAAACCAGGCGCTACCATTATCGAACCCACTAGTGGCAATACTGGTGTGGGGTTGGCACTTGTGGCTGCCGTGAAAGGATATAAGTTGATACTCACCATGCCCGAAACAATGAGCGTAGAACGACGAAATTTGGTGAAAGCATATGGTGCGCAGGTGAAACTTACGCCTGGAAAAGAAGGTATGAAAGGCGCAATAGAAATGGCCATGCAGCTAAGAGCTGCTATTCCTGGGGCTGTTATTCTGCAGCAGTTTGAGAATTTGGCCAACCCCGAACGTCATTACGAGGTTACAGGGCGTGAGATTTGGGCTGATACGAGTGGTGAAATAGATATTTTTGTGGCTGGTGTTGGAACAGGCGGAACGGTGTCGGGAGTTGGGAAATATTTGAAAGAGAAATCCCAATGTGCGCATTGTGGCTGTAGAACCTGTCGATTCTCCTGTTTTGAGTGGCGGTAAGCCTGGTCCGCACAAGATACAAGGCATTGGTGCAGGCTTTGTTCCCAAAACCTATAATGGCAGCGTGGTAGACGAAGTGGTACGGGTTGGCAATGATGATGCCATTCGCACGGGTAGGGAATTGGCTCAACAAGAGGGTGTTTTGGCTGGAATCTCGTCGGGTGCTGCTGTATTTGCAGCCATGCAATTGGCTAAACGTCCCGAGAATGCAAGCAAACGCATCGTTACTTTGTTGCCCGATACGGGTGAGCGATATCTTTCAACGGTGCTTTATGCTTTTGAAGAATATCCTTTATAATGCGTATTCGTTATGAGGAATAAAGAAGTTAAGGAGTTAAGGGGGCTTAACTCCTTAACTCCTTAAATTCTCTTTTACAAGTCATCTGCAAACACGGGGTCGTCGTAGGGTAGCATGATGGGTGTTTGTTCGGTCATCTTTAGGATGTCGGCAGGCACAAACTGCTTGTCTACAACTAGGCGGAAGAAGAACTCATTGAACCAGGCGTTCGACATAATGAGATAGCCTTTGTATCCATTGTCTGCTCCCCAGCTGTTTTCAACCTTCCATTTAAGAGGCTTACCTTGTGCGTCGAGGTCAACAGCTGTTAAGGTCATAGCGTGCGTAGAGCCGCTGTCGAAGGTGGCAATGCGGTCGGCTTTGTTCATGGGGAACGTTGTACCGAAGAGTGATCCGTAATCAAAATTGTTCAAATCCAAATAACCTTTGCTACGGTCTAGTTGTTTGCCTACATCGTAAGAGGTGTACATCTTGTGTCCAGCCTTAAGTGATGCGATGGCCAATTTGTGAATATCTTCCATTGGAAGGTTCAAGTAGCGCCAGTTATGACCGTCGTAGGTGTGGCGGTCGTGTTTCACTTCGTACACTTTATAATAGGCGTTGCGGGGATCGTTCATCACCATGATGATGTTGTTGTTAAGCGAACGGCCCACCGTTTTGTCGAAAAATTGTTTTGGAGTATAGGTTTCAACAGGGGTGATGGCTTTGCCTGCTTTGTTTTTAAAGGCATATTCGAACGACTTAACAGGCTCGCCTAGTGTTAGTGCAAGCATCTTATAGACGGTGGCAAGCATCTGTGTCTTGCGTTCTTGTATTTGTGTGGGTTTGGCTTTAGCGGCAACCATCTTGCGCAATTCAAGTCCATACTCGCGAAGTTTCGACGAAATAAGTTTCGACATCCGGCTACTGTTTTCGCTAGAGTAGGTTTCAGGCATTACGCTTTTGGGTACTAGACCATATTTTTCGGCCAAGTCGGCCACGCCAGTGAATGTACCACCATCGTTTAGAGGGTGCTTAAAGAAGAATTGCACTTCGGGGTCGTTGATGGGTTTCTTGGCACAGTCTACCACGCTTTGCAGCATGAGGTTGGCTTTTTCAAGCTGATCGTAGAAAAATAGGTAAGCATGCGAATACTCCACTGTTAGCGAATCGCTTTTCAAAGCAAAGTCGCCCCTCAGAACATTAAGGCCTGTAAACATCCAACATCTGCCCGAACTCTTTTGGTTATGAATGTTTTGCTTGGGTGTTTCCACACTAAAATAGGGGTCTATTTCAGCTCGGCTTTGAGGTGTTCGTGCCAATTCGTCGATAGAATTAGTGGCGATGGCGTTAGAAATAGCCTTCTCGGCCGTTGTTTGTTTACTGCGTTGCTGTATCTGTTGCAACATTTGCGAAGATATTCCGCCGTCCTTGTTTTGGGCGTTGAGACTTCCTGATATGGCCAAGAGAGCCCCTACAATCAGCATTTTATTGTTCATAAATTGTTTGGATTTTTATTTTTCTACAAAGATAGTCATAAAAAACGTCATAAGCAAGCCCCTAATAAGCAATTTGTTTGTAGGGCATCACCTGTAAAGAGTGGTTGTTCTTATGGGCATTGTTATGATGGCGCAATTGGTTGGCGATGCAAACCTAGCAGTCTTAAAATACTTTAGGCTGGTGTGTGCGCTAAGAAAAGCTTAAACTTCCTTATTCTCGGCTGCTTTGAATAGGCTAAAATTAACGCTTCCGTATGCTCGATGATCCACAAAATGTGGATGTTGGGAGAAGTCGTTGCCCCTTCCGTGTTCGAAAACCAACACGCCATTGGGTTTAAGCAGTTGGTGTTGGAAAATCAAATTGGGGATTTTCTCCAAATCGGGTAGGGCGTATGGTGGGTCGGCAAAGACGAAATCAAACTGTTGATGGCAGCTTTTAACAAACCTGAAGACGTCTCCACGGATAAGCAAACATTTCTCGGTGCCAAGTTTTGTGGTGCATTGGCGAATAAAATTGGCGTGCTCGCGGTCGGCTTCCACGCTCACCACGCTGTTGCATCCCCTTGAAAGCAATTCAAGCGATATGCTACCCGTGCCAGCAAAGAGGTCGAGTGCAGTGGCATCTTCAAAGTCTATATATGCGTTAAGCACGTTAAAGATATTCTCTTTAGCGAAATCGGTTGTAGGTCGAGCCTTAAACGTGCGTGGGATATCGAAGTGTCTACCTTTATATATGCCGGTGATAATGCGCATGATGAGTGTTAGTTTGTGGTGATTTGTTGCAAAAATGTAGGCTAAAGCTTATCGGTTGCTGTCTTTTATGCCTCTCACAAAGATGGTCATGAGGTCGTAAGGCAAGCCCTCGATAGCAGTGATGGGCGCTCGGTTGAAGTCGGCCACGGGGTTGGCAACGTAGGTTTTCTTCACAAATTCCAGCAAAGCATTCTTCGTCCAGTCTTTATCAGGGATGTCGCCCGATAGGTGTAGCTCGTCTTGCACACTATCGAAGCCCATCTGTTTCCAAACATAAAGGATGAAATACATGGCATCGCGCGAGCTATTGGTGTCGAAAGCGTTACTAAATTTAAATCTGTTTTTGCCAAAGGAGAACACCTCTAGGCGCTTGTCGTGGAAGTAAGCGTACAGTTTTCTGCGGCTACCTGTAAAACTACGACGGTGCAGATGTGTCCACACACCTTTCATTAGAGGCGTTATTCTCACATCTACAAAATGGTCGTCAACCACAAGTTTCAAGTCTTTGTTCACAGCAAACACCGCCACAGCATTGAGGTCGGGCAGCACATGGTGCATCATGGTGTCGGCATCTGCCAAAACCATGGTGCGATGGTATAGTTGTCGCACATCTTCTTCTTGAAACTCGTCTATGGGCACAAGCATCACAGGCGTGTCAACCAGCAGGTTGGCGCGTTTGTAGCCCCGAAGTAGCAAGGTGGATGTTTTAAAAGCCTCGCGTAAGTTGGCTGCTACCGATATGCCACTGCGAACGGTGTAGGGTTCGAAAAACAAGTTTGTCTGCACCGTAGGGTCAACTGCGGCGAAGGAAAGCGTGTTGCGGGTGGCGCGAATCACCAGTCGCGTTTGTTGTATATGAAGGTCGGGAGCAGTCTCCTGCATGGCTTGGGTGGGGTTTAAGCGGCGTCGCGCAAGATGCTGAGCACACATAAGGCCAGCAATATTGCCACGCATAACGCCAAGATGTAATTAATGTTTACTTTCATTCGGTGTTCGGGATACTTTTTCTAACTTTGCATTCCGTTGTGTTGGGCGCATCGTGACAGGATGTAATCCTGCACAACGCTTTTGCAAAATTACAAAAATGTTTGCAAACTTGGTGTTTTAGAAATCAAAAACAATGATAACCCACGAGATATATCTTCGCCTTGAGCAATGTTTTGGGCATGCGCCTACGACAGAACAAGAATCGGCTATGCGTGTTTTTACAGAATTTTTGGTGTGTCGCAACCCGCATTCGATGATGCTGATGCGTGGAAGTGCGGGTACGGGAAAAAGTTCTTTGGCTGGCGCTTTCGTGCGAGCGATGGCGCTATTAGGACAAAAAACGGTGCTGATGGCTCCCACTGGTCGCGCCGCTAAGGTGTTTTCGCTCAATAGTGGTGGGCATGCGGCCTTTACCATTCATCGTAAGATTTATAGACTAAGGGCATTTGCTGGCATCGGGGGTGAGTACAACCTTAATGATAATTTGCATGCCGACACGCTTTTTATGGTGGACGAGGCCTCAATGGTGGCTAATGGGGGTGGGGTAGAGGCAGGCTTTGGTAGTGGTAGACTGCTTGACGACCTTGTGCGTTATGTTTATTCGGGGCGCAATTGCCGTCTTGTGCTCATAGGCGACCAAGCGCAGCTTCCGCCTGTTGGCGAAGAGTTGAGCCCTGCTCTCGACACGCAGTTTATGGAAGGCTATGGCATGGAAGTGTTTGCCTGTAACCTCAACGAGGTGGTGAGGCAGCAATCGCAAAGTGGTATCCTGTTTAATGCCACTTGCTTGCGCCAGTTAATGGGGCGCGACGATGATACGCTGTTGCCCAAAGTTAGGTTTCAGGGGTTTGCTGATGTGCTGGTTGTGCCTGGCGATGAACTTATCGAGACACTCAACACTAGTTATACAGAGGTGGGGATGGACGAAACCATCGTGGTGACACGTAGCAATAAGCGGGCAAATGTTTTTAATCAAGGCATCAGAAACACAGTATTAGGACGAGAAGAATTGCTCACCACGGGCGACTTGCTCATGGTGGTGAAGAACAATTATTATTGGACGGAGAAGGAAAAAAGTTCTATAGGCTTCTTGGCTAATGGTGACCGAGCGCGTGTGATGCGAGTAAGAAACGAACAAACAGCCCACGGATTGCGCTTCGCCGATGTGTGGTTGCAGCTAAGCGACTACGAGAATGAGGAACTAAAAGTAACCATTGTGCTGGATAGTTTGCTCTCTGAAGCACCTGCGCTCACGGCTCAACAAAACGAGGAACTATATAATAATGTGTTAAACGATTATGCCGACGTGCCTTTGAAGGCCGATAGAATGAAGATGGTGAAGGGTGATGTGTTTTTTAATGCTTTGCAAGTGAAGTTTGCTTACGCCGTAACTTGTCATAAAGCGCAGGGTGGACAGTGGGAACATGTGTATCTTGACCAGGGTTATGTGCCAGAAGACGCGTCGCGTTCTGATTATCTGCATTGGCTTTACACGGCCTTTACACGTGCTAAGAGTAAACTTTTCTTGGTGAATTGGCCTAAACAACAAATGGAATAATTTGTTTCTACGTTATGAAGAGTAGCCTCTCTACATCGCTCGGTTTGTAGTATTCTTTGCAGTACAAGCTATCTTGTACTGCGACTACAAGTTGCTTGTAGCCCCACTACAAGGCTCTTGTAGTGGGGGTATGTTGCTGACAAGGGGGTATTAAGTCGGAGTTAAGGGGTTATGAAGTAGGGAATTAAAGAGTTGTGAAGTAGAAGGCTTAGCCACATTCTCACCTTTTTATCCCCTTTTCCTCTTTTCAGTCTTTCACTTTTTCCCCTTTCCAATCCCCTTTCACCATTAACACTCTCACTTCCGCATTTCCCATCTTTCCACTTCGTGCATTTCCTTATCGTAAAACACACTTTGAATAGCTTTATTAATAATGCCATGGCCCACGGCTAGCACCGTTTGGTTGGGATATTGTTGAGCAATCAAGTTGAGAAATAGGTTAGCACGTTGCTTAATTTGTGGCAAAGTCTCCACATCATCAGGCCAAACTTTGTCTTTAAGAGTAGGAATAAATTCGCCGGTGAAGCCACCCCAATCGCGTTCGCGCAATAAAGGTGTTGTAACAAACGACTTGTTGTGAGCTTCAGCGATAATTTTGCAGGTGTGTTCGGCTCGTTGTAGGTCGCTGCTAATAAAGGCGTCGATATGCGTATTGCTAAATTTGCGCGCCAATTTCTCTGCCTGTTCCACGCCTGTTTCGTTTAGTTCGCCTTGAGTTTGGCCTTGCAGTATTTGGTTTACATTGTCCACGGTTTCGCCATGGCGCACCAGTAAAAGCGTTGTCATATATGGAGGTGATGAGTTTATGAGTTCTTGAGTTTATGAGTTGCTGAGGTTTCGAACGCGAGGTTATAATTTTATACCAACGCATCGCTTATCAGTTTGAGCATAACATTCATCTTTATGTTGAATGTTAGAGACGAGAAAATTCTTTAGATGTTGAATTTAGAATACCTTTAGTTATAAACATTTCACAAAAGTAACCAAAAAAATTGCACCGACAAAAGATAGTTTGTATTTTTGTAGGTAGATTAAGGCACATCCAGTCCGTATCTTGCGAAAGAGGAAAGGCCTCATGAGGAGTCTCCATAAACGGAACGAGGAAATTACAAAACACGCCTAAAAAAATCTGATGTATATATAATAATGAGTATGAAAACAGTTCAAGCAGCATTTCTCCGTGCTATCATCGCCGTTGTGGTGGGTTTTTTGTTGATAAAATACCGTGAACAAACGGTGACGTGGATAACCATCATCATCGGTGTGTTGTTCTTTATCTCTGGTTTGATATCGTGTATCGTTTATTTAGTTAATCGAAACGCCAAGACCACGGCCACTTTGGATGTAAATGGCAACCCCATTTCGATAGACAAGCCTACTTTTCCGGTGGTGGGTATTGGTAGTTTAGTGCTAGGAGTGGCCTTGGCTGCATTCCCCACAATAGTGGTTAACTGGATGGTTTACATCTTTGGTGCCATCCTTATTTTAGGTGCTGTGGGGCAATATATCACCTTAGCCAGTGTAGTTAAACTCTCTCGTCTGGGACTTTTCTTTTGGCTCATGCCCTCTATTGTGTTTGTTGTGGGGCTAATAGCTATTTTCCGTCCCCAATGGATAGCCTCTGCTCCCTTGCTTTTCTTAGGTTGGGCTATGCTGTATTATGGGATTGTGGAATGCATTAATGTCTTTAAGGTGATGAATATACGCAGGCAAGTGGCCCGACTCGAGCGACAACAGCAGACCGAAGCAGAAGTTGTGGATGCCGAAGCCGAGGAAGTTGGTGCGCAAGATGTTGCTTCTGGACTCCCTGCTGTGGATGCAACACCCGCCAACAACGCACCCGAAGAACCCGAAAATCCTAACGCTGGGGCAGGAATATAAACAGGTAGCCCATTTGCTAAACGATAAAACCTAGACAAAAGGGCTATTAGGAACTTAGATATAACAGAGGCCGACCCAAGAAGTGGTGCATAATCCGCGTCTTGGGTCGGCCTTCATTGTGACACCTTTGGGAAGAAGTTTAGCATATAACACCTAGATTGAAGATTATAACTTTGGTGTTGTATTACTTATAATCAATAATTAACTTGTTTCTAATGGCAAAAAGGTATCAATATTTTTTTGTGTTTTGCTGTTTTTTTAAATTAACTTTGCGGTCTATACAACTAAAAAAATTACTATAATATTGCTTTTTAGATAATAAAAATATTTTCCAATAAAGAGTTTATCAACATAAAAAAAGACTTAAGATAATATTTGTGTTGATGGCTTTGTTTATAACAAATGTTATGGCGCAAAATTCTAACTCTATTCAACGCATGATGGGGTTTCCCACCGAAGAACCAGGTTTCGATAAAGGCGTGTCAGCTTGTTTCTGTGGCGTTATTAACGGTCGCTTATATATAGCAGGAGGGTGCAACTTCCCCGAGAAACCAGTGGCCGAGGGTGGCAAAAAACGGTTTTATAAAACTATTTATGCTGCCGAACTGCAAGCCAACAGCGACCAACTGGTTTGGAAAACCGTTGGGCAGATGCCTCAAGAGGCTGCTTATGGTGTGAGCGTTAGTTACGAAAACTCCTTGATTTTTGTTGGTGGAAATAACGAAGTGGGCGCACTTACCACGGCCATTAGATTGTATCCCACGGCCGAGGGCGTGAAACAAGAAGCGTTACCCAGTTTGCCTCATGCCTTAGACAATATGTCTGGCGCAGTGGTTGGCCACATTCTATATGTGGCTGGTGGCAATTGCGAGGGTGTGGCCACGCAAAAAGTGTGGTCGTTAAATCTAAAGAACGCTGAAAAAGAAGGTTGGAAAGAGCATGCTGCTATACCTGGTATTGCTAGAGTTCAGCCCATTGCTGCTCCCCTTGAGGGTGGTTTGCTGGGTGTTTGGGGTGGTTTTGCACCCAAAACAGAGACAAAGCCCGCCCAGTTGGCTATGAATGGCGCAAGTTATAATGCTGGTTGTGGCACCTGGACTTCCTTACCAGTGCCAACAGATGCTGTTGGCGAAGAGGTGTTTACAGGTGGAGCCGCGGCTATTGCTGTGCCTCAGAAAGGTGTTGTTGTGGTGGGTGGTGTTAATAAAGATGTGTTTTTGGCAGCCATCAATAAGTTGCCTGAGGGCTATTTGTTGCACGAACCCGAATGGTATCGTTTTAACAACAGGGTGTTGTGCTATCGCCAAGGTGCGTGGACGCAACTGCTTCAACACTCTTCGGTGGCTCGTGCTGGTTGTGCCTTGGCCTATTGGGATGGTTGGGTGTATGTTGTGGGTGGCGAATTGAAGCCAGGCATACGCACAAGCGAGATAGTTAGGTTTCGTGTGGACTAAGTTTTTGTGCACGGGTTGAGTCTATGGCTAGTAGTATGCCTGTTTAAACATTTTCAGTTTACTGGTTTGAAGGTGCTAGATTACTGGCAAATGGCGAAGGCATGTGCGATAGATGATAGACGCACGAAACAAGTAAGTAATAAGTAAAGACAATTTTTGCGTGCGAGATTGGCGTATATTTTGAGTCATACGCACGACATATTAAACACAAAATACAGATAAATGAAAGCGAATAAAAACTACCCCTGGATTGTGGTTGGATTGTTATGGGTGGTGGCCTTACTTAATTATATGGACCGCCAGATGCTTTCCACAATGCAAGGAGCCATCAAGGCCGATATTGTAGAATTGAACAAAGCTGAAGTATTCGGTGCATTAATGGCAGTGTTTATGTGGGTTTATGGTTGTTTCAGTCCCTTTGCGGGCGTTATAGCCGATAAACTTAGCCGAAAGTGGCTCGTGGTGGGCAGTCTCTTCGTGTGGTCGGCCGTTACGCTTTCTATGGGCTTTGCCACCAATTTCGAAACGCTTTACGTGCTTCGTGCCCTGATGGGTGTTAGTGAAGCGCTCTATATACCATCGGCCTTAGCACTAATAACCGACTGGCATTCGGGTAAATCGCGCTCGTTGGCTATCGGTGTGCACATGACAGGTTTGTATGTTGGTCAAGGTTTGGGAGGCTTTGGTGCCAATCTTGCTCATTATTTCTCGTGGCATTACACCTTCTTTGCTCTAGGTTTGATAGGCGTTCTTTATTCGTTTGTGTTGATGTTTTTGCTCTATGAGAACCCCGAATGCAGCGTTAAGAGTCGCAATACGGTGGCACCTGGTCAAAAAAGCGAGAGCATTTGGCGAGGACTAGGCGTGGTATTAGGTAACTGGGCATTTTGGATTATCCTGTTTTATTTCGCCGTTCCCAGTCTTCCTGGTTGGGCAACAAAGAACTGGTTACCCACACTTTTCTCTGAAAATCTGTCGTTAGATATGACAGCAGCTGGTCCGATGTCTACCATTACCATTTCTGTTTCGTCGTTCATTGGTGTTATCTGTGGTGGTATTCTTTCCGACCGTTGGGCACAACGCAACGTTCGTGGTCGTATCTACACCAGCGCCATTGGGCTTAGTCTAACCATTCCTGCGCTTTTGTTGCTAGGATTTGGTCATAGTGTTGTGGGGGTTGTTGGTGCAGGCTTGCTCTTTGGTGTAGGCTTTGGTATTTTCGATGCCAACAATATGCCCATACTTTGTCAGTTTGTGTCGGCCAGATATCGTGCAACAGCCTATGGCATTATGAATATGACGGGTGTTTTTGCAGGCGCAGCAGTTACACAAGTGCTGGGTTCGTGGACCGATGGCGGTAATCTAGGCTTAGGTTTCGCCCTTCTAGGTGGCATTGTGGCCTTGGCGCTTATTATGCAACTCGCGTTCTTGCGCCCACAAACAGATAACGTATCCTAAGGTGTTAGTTCTTGAGTTCATAAGTTTTTGAGTTTTCGGGTTCTATTATGTTTTACTTTCTTAGTCTTTTCGGCTACATTTACCCACTAGATGTTTACGAAGTTATAACTAGGAACACCCAACTCACAAACTTACGAACACCCAACTCACAAACTTACGAACTCACAAACTCACCAACTTACAAGCTCAATAACTCACGAACTTAAATAAAAAACATACATATAATGGAAAAGATTATCGGACTGATTGATGCGCCGTTTACACCGTTTCACGCTAACGGCGAAGTAAATCTCGAACCCATCGAACGCTATGCGCAAATGTTGCAGCACAACGGATTGAAGGGAGTGTTTATCAATGGCTCGTCGGGCGAGGGCTATATGCTTACCACCGAGGAGCGAATGTTGTTGGCCGAACGCTGGGTTAGCGTTGCTCCTGAAGGCTTCAAGGTTATTGTACACGTTGGTAGTTGCTGCCTAAAAGAAAGTGTTGCCTTGGCTCGTCATGCCGAAAAGATTGGTGCTTGGGGCGTTGGCGCTATGGCTCCACCATTCCCAAAGATTGGTCGCGTCGAAGAATTGGTAGACTATTGCGCTGCTATTGCCGAGGCTGCACCATCATTGCCTTTCTATTATTATCACATTCCCGCCTTCAATGGTGCCTTCTTGCCAATGATAGATTTGCTTAAGGCTGTTGATGGACGTATCCCTAACTTCGCAGGCATTAAGTACACCTATGAAAGTTTGTACGAATACAACCAATGCCGACTATATAAGGATGGCAAATACGATATGCTGCACGGACAAGACGAAACCATTCTGCCTTCTTTGGCACAAGGGGGAGCAAAAGGTGGCATTGGCGGAACAACCAATTATAATGGTCGTGAACTAGTGGGCATCATCGAAGCATGGAACAATGGCGACATCGAAACGGCTCGCGAAAAGCAAAACTTCTCGCAAGCGGTAATCAATGTGATATGCCATTTCCGAGGAAACATTGTTGGTGGAAAGCGTATCATGAAGTTCTTGGGCTTCGACCTCGGACCTAATCGCACGCCTTTCCGAAATATGACCGACGAAGAAGAGGCGCAAATGCGTAGAGAATTAGAAGAGATAGGATTTTTTGAAAGGTGCAACGTGTGCAAATAACTAAACGATTAAGCACTAATAACTAAATGGATACAAAACAATATTTGCAACATTGGGCGCAGCGTTATAAAGAAGACTTTGTAAACAATGTGATGCCGTTCTGGATGAAATACGGATTGGATCGCCAAAATGGGGGCGTGTACACCTGTGTTGACCGCGACGGAACGCTCATCGATTCAACTAAGAGTGTGTGGTTTCAAGGTAGGTTTGGCTTTGTTGCTGCTGCCGCGTACAACAATATCGAACAAAACCCCGAATGGCTTGCTGCTTCTAAAAGCTGTATCGACTTTATTATCAACCATTGCACCGCACCTGATGGTCGCATGTACTTTGAGGTTACGGCCGAGGGAACACCACTTCGCATGCGTCGTTACCTCTTTTCAGAGTGCTTTGCCATTATCGCCATGGCCGAATATGCCATCGCTTCGGGTGATAAGAGCTATGCTCAGCGCGCATTAGACCTCTTCAAACTGGTGCAACGCTATGCCAATACACCAGGATTGTTGCCTGCCAAGTATCTGCCCAACGTGCAATGCCAGGGCCATTCGCTCACGATGATACTTATCAACACGGCTTCGCGTTTGCGTATGGCCATCGACGACCCCATCCTAACAGAGCAAATAGACACTTCGTTGCATGCCATTAAAAACTATTTTATGCATCCCGAATATAAGGCTTTGCTTGAAACAGTTGGACCTAATGGCGAATTTATCGACACCATCAACGGCCGAACCATCAACCCAGGCCACTGCATAGAGACGGCTTGGTTTGTTTTGGAAGAGTCGCGCCATCGTAAATGGGATGCTGACTTAAAACAAATGGGCCTAGAAATCCTTGATTGGTCGTGGGATTGGGGATGGGATGAAACCTACGGAGGCATCATCAACTTCCGCGATTGCAAGGGATTGCCCTCGCAAGACTATGCGCAAGACATGAAATTCTGGTGGCCACAAACCGAAACGATTATCGCTATGCTCTACGCTTACTTGGCTACGGACGACGAAAAATACTTGGAACGCCATAAACTGATAAATGATTGGGCTTACAAACACCTGCCCGACAACGAATATGGTGAGTGGTATGGCTATTTACATCGTGATGGCACCGTGGCACAACCTGCCAAAGGCAACCTCTTTAAAGGTCCGTTCCACATCCCACGTATGCTCATCAATTCGTTCATGCTGTGCAACGAAATTCTGAAAACGAAATTCTAACACTGTAGATGAATAAAACGGTCGACCTCTCGGTGAGCAACTACGGCATCACAAGGCACAATAACTACCAACTGGTGGTGCTGCCTTGGGGAGCAACCGAGCCACACAACTACCATTTGCCTTATCTCACAGACTGCATTTTGTCGCATGATATTGCCGTAGATGCAGCCCAACGCTTGCTAGATGTGCATGGCTTGCATGCCATGGTGATGCCACCAATTACGATGGGTTCGCAAAATCCGGGGCAAAGAACATTGCCTTTCTGTGTGCATACACGATATGAAACACAAAAGGCCATACTGACAGATATCGTAGATTCGCTTTATCATCAAGGATTTCGCAAGTTGGTTATTGTTAATGGTCATGGCGGCAACACGTTTAAAAGCATGATTCGCGACCTGCTTACACAATATCCCGACTTCCTTATCGCTGCTAGCGAGTGGTTTAAGATGTGCCGTGCAAAGGACTTTTTCGACAATCCAGGCGACCATGCCGACGAAATTGAAACCTCGGTGATGATGCATTACCATCCAGAATTGGTGAATCTCGCAGATGCGGGCGAAGCTAAGAGCAACGCTTTCACTATAGAAGCCTTGCAAGATGGACGTGTGTGGATGCCACGCAATTGGAAAAAGGTGTCGAAAGACACAGGTATTGGCTCGCCTTCGCTTTCTACAGCCGAGAAGGGAAAACGTTTTGCTAGTGCTGTTTGCGATGCCTACGCCAGTTTTTTTGCCGATTTCATAGCCGTGAATACCGAAGACGACCTTTATACGGAAGATGCTTGGTGAGCAACAAACTTGCCAGCTAGCTTGCTAACAAGCTTTTATATTATGTGCAAAATGTGCGCACCGCCTTGCACATTGCTTTATTTTCAATCCCGAACCTGCCAATAGCGCAAGGCCTACCCATGCTAAATGAGTTATCCTTATGCTGTTGGCTGGTTTGGGATTGCTGTTTTTAATTTCGCTAATACAAGCATTTCACCATTGGCTTACCGCTAAAGAATAGTCTGTAAAAAATGTTTACCAACATATTAATGTGTATAGGGACAACAATAGGGATGAAACGAACATATTCTTTTGGGTAAACAACTTTTTTTCAATTTTATTTTGTTACTTTGCAACCGATTATACTCATTAGCAATAAAGATAAGACTATGACGAAAGCAAAGCTGAAACTAGCATTGGTTGCCTTGTGTTATGCTCCAGTGGCATTTGCACAAACACCCAAGGACAACAAACAGCAACAGCCAACAACGGTAGACGAGTCGGCATTTACATTCACCGAGGCACAACTTGGTGATAACGAAAATATGTCGCAGAACGTAACCATCATTAATTCGGCATCTAATCTATATGCCTCGCAAGTGGGATTCTTATTCTCACCAATGAGGTTTAGGTATCGTGCACTTAACCAAAAGTACAACGAGGTGCATGTAAACGGTGTGCCATTAAACGATGCCGTGAGCGGACAATTCCGCTTTTCAAATGTAGGAGGACTGAACCAACAAACTCGAAATGCCGACTTTGCATTGCCTTTCGAGGATAATCTCTTTGCCATGCCTGCATTGGGAGGTTCTAATAACTACGATTTCCGACCCGCTAATCAACCCGCCGGTCACCGCCTCTCAATTGGTGGCGCCAACCGAAACTACACTTTGCGTGGTATGTACACATATAATAGCGGACTAAACGAGAAAGGATGGGCCTTTTCGGCTAGCTTAACTTATCGTTGGGCTAACCGCGGATATGTGGAAGGCACCTTCTATAACTCTTTATCTTATTTCTTGGGCGTGCAAAAGGTGTTTGGTTCGCGCACACAGCATTCGTTGGCCTTCACCACTTGGGGCAATCCCACAGAGCGAGGCTCGCAAGGTGCAGCAACAGACGAAAGCTATTGGATTGCTAACGATAACCAATACAACCCCTATTGGGGATACCAAAACGGCAAAGTGAGAAACTCGCGCGTGGTAAACGACTTCGCACCATCGGCCGTAATGACCTGGGATTGGAAGATTGACGATGGCTTGAAGCTTTCTACTTCGCTCTTTGGACGATACAGTATGTACAAAAGCACGAAGCTGAACTATAACAACAGCGATAATCCGCAGCCAGATTATTGGAAAATGTTGCCCAGTAGCTATTATGATGTTTGGGATGAAACCAACAAATTGGCTAGAACAAGACAATCACTTGCCGACTGGTATACAGCCTATAATTATCTAACGGCAAGCAAAGCCAACCGACAAGTGAACTGGGATAGACTCTATGCTGCCAATAAAACTGTGGCAGCACAGGGTGTAGATGCTATGTATTACTTGCAAGCTCGTCGCAACGATGCACTAACATTGGCGTTGGCTTCTACACTTAACATGCAGGTTACAAAGAACGCTACATGGAACTTAGGTTTTATCGGTAGCACTAACAATGCCCGTAACTATCAAACTATGGACGATTTGTTGGGTGCTAACTCCTATCACAACGTTAACACTTATGCCATTGGTACCTATGCACCCAATTCTTCGCAAGTGCAATACGACTTGAACAATCCTAATGCACAGGTGGGAAAGGGCGATGTGTTTGGTTACGACTATCATCTGCTGGTAAATAAGGCCATGGCTTGGAGCAGTTATAATGTGCTTCTTGGTCGTGTAAACTTAATGTTTGCTGGTAAAGTGGGAGGCGTTAGCATGCAACGCGACGGCAAAATGCGCAACGGATTGTTCGCAGAAAGCTCGTTTGGCAAAAGCGGTACCGCGCATTTTCTTGAAGGTGGCGGTAAAGCAAGCCTAATTTGGAGCATGGGCGGCGGCAATACGTTGCAGTTGGGTCAAGGTTATCAGTTTAATGCACCCACGCCTTACGTGTCGTTTGTAGCTCCTGAATTGAACAACGACTTTGTGCAAGGCCTTAAAAACGAGCGTGTGTATAGCGCTGAATTAGGTTTTCAACATCAATCTGGCCGTATTCACCTTAACCTTAACGGATATTTCACTCACTTAAGCAATGTTGCCGATTGGCATTGCTTCTATTTCGACGATATCAACTCGTTCTCTTACGTGGCAGTTAAGAACCAAAAGAAGGTGCACTATGGGTTGGAAGCAGCGTTGAAATATAAAATCAACTCTGCATTTGACGTAAAACTCTTGGGCACAATGAGCGAAGCCAAGAATATTAACGATGCTTACGTAACCTATGTAAACTCAACTCAAGGTACTTACGAGAATGATGTGGTGCTTAATAAAGATATGCGCGAGGCTGGAACACCCCTTACGGCTGGTAGTTTGATTCTTAGCTACCACAAAGGAGGCTGGTTTGTAGACTTGTGTGGCAACTACTACGACCGCATTTACCTGGGCTATTCGCTTTATCATCGCTATAAGAGCGTGGGCGAGAAACGCGGAAACGTTGATGCCGAAGGCAATGTGATGCGCACTCCGCAAGATAAAGGGAATGGCGGATTTATGCTAGATGGCTCGATTGGTAAGAGCATCTATCTGAAACGCGGACAGATGTCTGTGAACTTGATGTTTACCAATCTGCTCAACAATAGCCGTATTGTGACAGGTGGCTACGAACAAGTCGTTCAGACTATACCGCTTCGGGTAATGCACGTGCTTATAAGTTCTCGCGTAACCCCAAAAAGTTCTACGCTTGGGGTACCAATGCGATGCTCAACGTTAGCTATCGCTTTTAATGCGGTAGGCATTCATACCCCTAGGCATATCAGTTAACAATTGATAAGTTCATAACCCAAATGCGCATAGCCACAGTTCGGTTGGCCAAAGTCATGAACTGGGCAGCGTAAACAAAATATCAACAGCGACATGAAAATAAGATATTCGCTCATTGCCATTGCTTGTGCGGCCCTTGTTGGCTGTATGGACAAGGATTGGAACGACCCCAACAGCAGCGAGGCGTACGGCAATCCGAGCATAAAAGAAACAAACGTGATTACCATTAGCGAGTTGAAGAACAACTACGCCAATGCCATCGGCGCGCAAACAGACCCTTATAAGCAGGTTGAGAGCGACGTGCAGATAAAAGGTCGCATAACAGGTAACGACATTCAAGGCAACATCTACAATAGCATTTGCCTAGAAGATGCAACAGGCGGCATACTAATCAACATCGCCCAAGGCGGTCTTTTCGGCTACTTGCCCGTTGGACAAGAAATCATCGTTAACCTAAAAGACCTCTATGTGGGCGGTTACGGACAGCAGGCGTCTATCGGCACGCCCTTTACCAACAGCAAGGGGCAGACATCAGTTAGCAGAATGAACCGCTATTTGTGGAACGAGCATTTCAATTATGCGGGCTCTGTTGATGTGTCGAAAGTGCAACCCGAAGTGTTCGACGTGTCGAAAATATCCGATGCAGAATATCTTCGCACCCACAGTGGCCGACTGATGACCATCAAAGGCGTTAAGTTTAAAGGCGCTGACGGCAAAAAGGTGTTTGCAACAGCAGCCGAAAAAGATGCAGCCAACAGCGTAAACCGCGAGTTGGAAGGTTTTACCAACCGACAAATAGTGGTGCGCACCAGCACTTATGCCGACTTTGCCGCCCAGCCACTTCCACAAGGAACGGTAGACATAACAGGCATCTTCACTCGCTTTCGCAACACGTGGCAAATATTGTTGCGTACAGAAAGCGATGTAAAGAAGTGAAACACGAAGAGTTTTCGGCCGCTCTCGCCATTCTCGTTTGTTTGTCTACACAGCCAGACTTATGCGGATGAAACAACGAAGAGCCGGGTAGAAACTTGATAAAAGAAACATTAACACATATAACAACCAGTCATTATGAAAAAAAGTAATCTATGCAATATTGATAGCGGCCCTTGCTACCGCCATGCTTGGGGGATGTCAAGACGTCCCCGAACCATACACCAACCCGAACGAAAACAAGGGTGGAAACCAAGAAGTGCCTGAACCTGGCACGCCTACCGGCAAAGGAACAGAAGCCGATCCTTATAACGTTACTGCCGCCTTGGCGAAGATTAAGACCCTGAAAGGCGGAGAGAATACAGGCGAAATCTTTGTGAAAGGAAAGATTAGAAGTGTTAAGGAAGTGGATACAGATAAGTTCTACAACGCCACTTACTTTATTTCCGACGACATTACCAAAAAGATGGATAGCTTGCAGATATACCGTAGCAAGTATTTAGGTAACGCCAAGTTCACTGCGAAAGATCAAATTAAAGCAGGCGACGAGGTTGTTATCCGTGGAATTTTCGTCAACTTCAAGGGCAATACGCCTGAGAGCGAACCCAACAAATCGTGGATTCACTCGCTTAATGGTAAGACTGTTGAGGCCGAAACGCTAGTTCCTGGCGAACCTAAGGGTGCTGGAACAGAGGCCGAACCTTACAATGTAACGGCGGCCTTGGCTAAGGTTAGGGCGTTGGCTACCGATGGTAAGCTTGAAAATATTTATGTAAAGGGTAAAATAAGTTTTATCAAATCGGTTGATAAAGGCCAATATGGTAATGCCACTTACTATATTTCGGACGACAATACCAAGAAGATGGATAGCTTGCAGATCTTCCGTAGCATGTATTTAGGTAACGCCAAGTTCACCGCAGACAACCAAATTAAGGTGGGTGATGAAGTTGTTATCTATGGTACATTCATCAACTTTAAGGGTAATACACCCGAAACCGAAGCTAACAAATCGTACATCTTCACGCTTAACGGCAAGAAAGAGGCAGGCGGAACTACTCCCGAGAATCCAGAAACACCCCAAGCGGGTAAAGGACTTTCTATTGAGGGACAAGTGGTAACGTTGACCAATGCCAACACAGAAGTGGGAACGGAAACCGTAACGTACGAAGTTAAGACCTTGGGAGGGGCTGATATAAAACCGCTTACATCCATAGACTTGGCTGAAGGCTTGAAGATGACCTTTGATGCAGGTGGTGAACAGAACGCACCAGCTTATTACAAGCAGCACCATAATGTGCGTATGTATAAGAATAACAGCTTCACCATAACTGGGAACAAGAAGATTGCCAAGGTTGTCCTTAACTGCGACAAGTTCAAGGAAGACATTTATGTAGGCAATGCCACGGCTACTGTTTCTTTCTCAGGTAACTCGGTAACTTACAAAAACGTGTTCTCAGAACCCAAGGGTGGTGGTGTGCAAATGCGCATACTTAAAGTTACTGTTATATACGCAAAGTGACGACTCTTTGGTTAGCAGAAAACTTTCAGGTAGTAACACACAATATAGTGTTAGGTTAGGGCTAAACCAGCGGTTGGCGCAATTTCTTGTTAACTCGTTAACTTGTTAACTTGTCGGCTGTCAGAGCCTCTTTGTCAACTGCCAATTCCCTCTTGCCAACTCACCATTTCACTAAAAAAGCATAGAAAGCTTTGGCGGGCTGCGAATTTATTCGTAAATTTGCAGCCCGTATAGTATACGTATTACATAACAATATATAAAAAAGTAAAATGAAAAAAGGTATTCATCCCGAAAACTATCGCCCCGTCGTATTCAAAGATATGTCCAACGGCGATATGTTCCTTTCACAATCTACGTGCAAAACCAATGACACTGTAGAGTTTGAAGGCGAAACTTACCCTGTGGTAAAGATTGAAATCTCAAGCACTTCTCACCCCTTCTATACTGGTAAGAGCAAGCTTGTTGATACAGCTGGTCGCGTAGACCGCTTCATGAACCGCTATGGTAAGATCAAAAAATAATATATCTTTTTTATAAGTATATATTTAAACGAGCGTATGAAGTAGCATTTGTTCACTATTACGCTTCGAACACTTAGAAATGCGCCCTCAACGTAGTTGCATATACGTTAAGGGCGCATTTCGCAAATATATGTGGTATGTGTTGAAGGATGTAATGCAGCCCACAGATTTTTTTTTATGACCTCAAAACAATTTTCTTTTCGAAATGATAAAGAAGTTAATGATGTTCGCCGTTGCCTTTGTATTAGTGGCTTGTGAAGGAGAAGACCTTAGTAAAGTGGACAAAACGGGCGGTAATGGCAATGTGGCTACAGGCGAAAATCGCAATGCCAACAATGCCAGTACGTATAAAGAGTATAGGCGTTTGGAGTTTCCGCAACTTAAAACAGGGGCCAATAGGGTGCTGTTGCATAAAACCAAGGATGGCGTTTTGAACTTCGCTGTGGAATGGAATGAGGCGAAAAAAGCGCAAAGGTGGTCTTGCTACCAGCTTTTTAGAAGTAACATGGTGAAGAACGCAAACCGTTATAAGTCGGACACAAACCAATACCCTGTGGACCCTTTGTTGCCCAAGTCGCTATGGTTTACCTCTGATCCCTACCGGAGTACTGGTTACGATCATGGGCATATCTGTCCGTCGGCAGACAGACTTAATTCGGATGAAGCCAATTATCAAACTTTTTATCTCACCAACATGCAGCCCCAGTTGCCTGGATTTAACCGAGCTGTATGGGAAACCATGGAAACAAAGGTGCGCGAGATTGCTAGTCGCAATGGTTATTCGTTCTGCGATACACTTTATATTTGCAAAGGAGGCACGATAGACAAGTCTGAACAGGTGTTGGCAACTATTGGAAAGGGACTAATTGTACCCAAATTTTTCTTTATGGCTTTGTTAAGGGTGAAAAATGGTGTGTATAATGCCATGGGCTTTTGGATAGAACTTAAACCTAGCAACGACAAACGTTTAGCTAAATACGCAGTCTCTATTAAGGAATTGGAGAGAAAAACAGGTATCGACTTTTTCTGTAATTTGCCTGATGATATAGAGAATGTGGTGGAAGAAGCTGCTGTTAACAACACGTTGTGGGGCTTGAACTAAGTCTAGAGCCGTAAGTGTGTGCTTGTATGGGATAATTTTCGCCCACAACTAACGGCCTTTTTATTCACGCAGATATCGGTGTCGCTTGCATAGTGCCCCCAGTGAACAAGCTTTAGGCATGCGTTTCAAATACGGCTGCTGCTCTTTGTGTGCTGCTTTGCCTAGGTTGTTGTTGCAGGTGCTAAGTAGCTGAATCGTTAATTGGGTAAAAACAACGTGTGTTTGATGGTGTTGTGTTTAACCTTTAGTGGTGATACTGGTTTTAGTGTTGTTTGCTAGTGTGGATTTATTTATGCTTATCTTGGTTTGAAGGAGAGTAAAGGCGTTCGTTTTCTGTGTACCTCAAGCGATTATTTGGAGGAAATACAAAAGCGATGGGCTGAATTATTCTTGCTCTGTTGTTTGGCTTCCTAGCAACGATTGCACTACTAGCGCGTGAGCTCGGCGCTTTCCTTAATTAGGTAATAGCATGTGTTCTTATGTTTTGTTTGCGTATGATGTAAAATATTTGGTATAAAATTTAACATTGTGAGCGCTTTATTTTTCACCAACAGTTCACTCGCTCCCAAATAATCGATTCTCGCCGAGGTTTGTTTGGATGAAAAGCGCACTGCTTTGGTGATGTTTTTAAAGGTGTTTTTGATGAATTAAATCGCGTTTTATACCATGTTTTGGGCTAATTGTAGCAAAATAAAGTGCTAAATGCAGCAAAACGCACTGCTATCTCCTACAAAACGCAGTGCTAACTCATGCAAAACGCAGTGCTAACTCATGCAAAACGCAGTGCTAACTCATGCAAAATGCAAGGCTAAATGGTGCAAAACGCAAGACTGAATGGTGAAAATGGTAGATTATGGCGCTGGTTATCACCTTAGAAAAGATAAATAATGCTGCCTTTTATTGGTGAAAAATAGCCTAAAAATGGGCTTTTTAGGTACAAAAAGCGGTTTTTGGGGTTGATTAAAATCTTGAGTTGGCGAACAAATAGAAAGGCTAAATGGTGCAAAATGGCGCTATTGTACTCAAATTAGGTGTAAAATAAAGTGCGCAAGACCGAAAAAATAGACCAAAATACATGTTTTTTAGCATGCGTTTTCGCTAGAAGGGGTTGTTTAGAAGGGTGTGTTTTGTAAAATAAGGTTACTTAATTTAACGCGCAAAACGTTGTAAGGGATTTTGCAAAAACAATGCTGTGGCCTAATATTTGATTTACGTATTACTCCAATAGCCTGCATTTGTTCACGATATTTGTGCTATCCTTAGTTGTGAGAGGCTACGCGTGCATCCGTTTAGTTCATGTAAGTACTCATTTGTATCAGGAGCTTTCTTTAGCTTTCTTAGGCCTTCCAGAGAGTAGTTGGCTTGTTGTTTCATTGCCGATGCACGCTTCAAGCTGTGGTTTATTGAGCTTTAAGGCGACATCAGTGTGTGGTTCAACAGAATTATTAGCCTGCGTTTTCCAAGCAAATCAACAAAAAGCGGACGAGCATTTGGCTCGTCCGCACTCTTTTTCACAACTTATTTACAAACTGCATGGCATATAACTTGTTAATCTTATTTGCTCAATCAGGCTTTTACGCCCTTACCTGATTGTCACCTATTGTCTAACTGTTTCTGGCTGAGGGTTATTTTGTGGTTGTGGTATCTGTAAGCTCCGACAGGTCTACCAAACCTTTCTTCGCCAATGTATATCTTCTGAAGTTAAATTCGTCTGTTTCGTTTGTTCCTCGCATTGTTCCAATGAACTGGTTATCGTTGAGGTTAAGCTCGCTATACGCGATGGTCATTGTGTAATTGTTATCGTAGGTGATAACGATGGCACGTGTGCGGTTGTCTATATGCCATGAAAAGCTGCGAGTAAACGGGTTGCGGTCGTTACGTCCTTCGAAGTCTCTCTGTCTACCACGTCCGTAAATGGCATTCGAATTGTATTGGTCGAATTCAATATCTGTATAATATGATTTTACGCCTGCATAGCCATTGGCGTCCACTCCTCTAGCAACTAGCTGCCCATCCCAGTGTCCGCGAAGTGTTTGAGCCATTAAAACGAGGTCGGAAGAGGGGTAGTTATAACTATCGTCCCACCAACTATAGCGTTGGTCGTAGTTGTCTTCGTAATAGTTGGTATCCACTTGGCAACTCGAAACGAATATCGTGGCAATGGCGATAAAGGCCATCATACCTGTTGTCTTTAAACTCTTCATAATCGTGATGTTATTTATTTCTGATGCAAAGGTAGCTATAAGTATGCTATTTAGCATGGGAGGATAATCTATTTCAATGTAGGGCTTCGCCTATTGTTGGGAGGAAAATCCCCCTAAGGGTGTTGGAAATCGTTGACTAGTACGTTGTTTTCGATGGCAATGAGAATAAGCAACAAACCCAATAATGTTAATCTACAAGCATTAAAATGGCGTTTTCAATAATATTTGTTATCTTTGTAGACGCGCAAAATGCGCTAACTAGAATAACATTAAACATAATATTGGAAATGAAAACAGTATACGATTTCGCTGTTAAAGACAGAAAAGGCGGAGAAGTATCTTTGAGGGAGTATGCCAATGAGGTTATCCTCATCGTAAACACAGCAACAAAGTGTGGTTTTACACCGCAGTACGAAGAATTGGAGGCTATCTACGAAAAATACCACGCAAAGGGTTTCACCATTCTAGACTTCCCTTGCAACCAGTTTGGACAGCAAGCACCAGGTACCGACGAGAGTATTCACGAGTTTTGCAAACTTACTTATGGCACCGAATTCCCACGTTTCAAGAAAATAAAGGTTAATGGCGATGATGCCGAACCACTGTATAAGTATCTTAAAGAACAAAAGGGTTTTGCTGGTTGGGACCCCAATCACAAGTTAACACCCATCCTTGAGGAGATGCTTTCTAAAGAAGACCCCGACTATAAGGATAAAGCCGACATCAAATGGAACTTCACAAAGTTTCTGGTTAATAAGCTTGGTTTGGTGGTTGCTCGTTTCGAACCCACGGAAAGCCTTGAAAACGTAAGCAAAAAAATTGAAGAATTGCTCTAAATCTTCATATCCGAGCGAGTGGAGGAGTTAAAGAAAGTCGCATTAACAGCTGTCGTCACACCTTATATATAATAAGCGTCTATTTGTGATTTAATGTTTACACAAACACATGAAGCTGGTTTTAAAAAGCTGTTTTCGTAGTAACAATTACACAGCAGGCATCCTCTTTAATTCCTTTTCGCAATTTTAACCATTTGGAAAACCCTTAAAACACCTTTTGGCACATTGTTTGTGCGAAAATATGCAGAATGGGTTCGCCCCTAATTATAAACAAATCAGTTATGGACAAAAGAGAATATACACGCTGCCTTATCGTGGGTAGCGGTCCGGCCGGATACACTGCGGCCATCTATGCGGGAAGAGCTAACCTTAGCCCAGTGCAATATTGTGGAATGCAAACAGGTGGACAGCTTACCCAAACCACAGAGATAGAAACTTCCCTGGTTATCCCAAGGGAGTGGACGGTAATCAAATGATGCTCGAATTGCACGAGCAAGCTGCGCGTTTTGGTGCTGATATTCGCGATGGAGTGATTGTTAAGGCCGATTTTAGTAGTAAACCTTATGTGCTTACCACAGACCGAGGTGTGGAAATTGAGGCCGAAACGGTTATTATTTCTACAGGTGCATCTGCCAAATACCTTGGATTATCCGACGAAGAGAAATATAACGGACAAGGTGTCAGTGCCTGTGCCACTTGTGATGGCTTCTTTTATCGCAAAAAAGTGGTGGCTGTTGTGGGTGGTGGCGACACTGCTTGCGAAGAAGCTAGCTACCTTGCCGGGCTTTGTTCTAAAGTCTACATGATTGTACGCAAGCCTTTCTTGCGCGCTTCTGACGTGATGAAAAAGCGTGTGGAGAGCAATCCTAAAATAGAAATCCTTTACGAACACAACACGCTTGGCCTTTATGGCGAAGGCGGATTGCAAGGCGCGCACCTTGTAAAGCGCATGGGCGAGGCCGATGAGCAACGTTACGACTTACCACTTGATGGTTTTTTCCTTGCTATCGGACACAAACCTAACACCGATGTGTTTAAAGAGTGGCTCGAATTGGATGAAATTGGTTATATCAAAACGCAAGGTGCAACATGTAAGACCAATGTAGAGGGTGTGTTCGCTGCAGGCGATTGTGCCGACCCTGTATACCGTCAGGCTGTTGTTGCAGCAGGTTCTGGATGCAAGGCTGCATTGGAAGCCGAACGCTATCTGGGCGAATTAGAAGCCAAAAAATAATGCGTTTTTCTCGAAAATGATGGCTCCATGATGGGCAAACAAATAAAAAGGCTTCTTGCTTTAAGCAGGAAGCCTTTTTAATTCTTTAGTGCAATCGCCTCTCATCGTGTTCTTTTGCTTGGTCTATGCTTGGCGCGTGTATGCCCTAATGTTTGTTTACACCAATTTGTCGAGTTTTTAATCAACTCGCCAAATCGTATCACACCAGTCCATCGAGCTCTTTTTTGAGCGCGCGCAAATCGTCCCTAACCGCGAGAAGCGTATTAAGCACATGTGTACTTCTGTTGGCACCTTCGCGATTTTCGTTAATCATCTTACGTGCGGCAGCAATTTTAAATCCTCTTACCTTAACCAGCGTGTAGATGTTTTTTAGCAGGTCGATGTCTCTGTCTGTGTACTGGCGCACCTTCGACCCAGTAGCGGTGCGCGGTTTAAGCTGCGGTAGTTCGGTTTCCCAATACCGCAACGTACTCTCGTTTACACCTATAATGTCGCTTACTTCCTTAATGGAGTAGTACAACTTTAGGTTTCTGTCAGTCTTCAATACCATGTTGGGTTAGCTTTTTGGCCCTTTTTAGGGGATAATTTGGGAATGGTCCTTCGTTCGTTTTACACCGTTCCAAGTGTGGAACAACGTGCCACAAACTTTCTTGTGCACATTTTATGCCTATTATGGCAACTAAGTTATCCTGAGCGAAGCTACATTTAAGTACTCTCGTGATGCAAAATTACTATATTTCTTTGATTTTTCCAATCTTTGGAAAAAATAAAATCTTTGCTTAAACCAAGATTAACACCACGGCATAATATAACCCCTTGGCTACGCATGTTTGAAAAAAATGTTGTAAATTTGCAACTTAAACCAAAGGACTCTTTACCAAGCGTCATTTTAATGCTTTGTAGAAGTGCATTTGTTTGGTGCTGATTAACAGGAATAAAATAAAAATTCAAGATAATAAACGATGATGACAGCGAACGAAATACGCGAGTCCTTCAAACAGTTTTTTGAGGGTAAAGGGCATAAGATAGAGGCTTCGGCCCCTATGGTGATTAAAGACGACCCAACATTGATGTTCACTAATGCCGGCATGAACCAATGGAAAGACATTATTTTGGGTACACGCGACCCCGAACCTCGTCGCAGAGCCGACTCGCAGAAGTGTCTTCGCGTAAGCGGAAAGCATAACGATTTGGAAGAAGTGGGCCACGATACCTATCATCACACCATGTTCGAAATGCTGGGAAACTGGAGCTTTGGCGATTATTTTAAACGCGAAGCCATTGATTACGCTTGGGAATACCTCGTGGATGTGCTGCACCTTAACCCGCAAGACTTATATGTTACGGTGTTTGAAGGTAGTGACGAAGAGGGTATTGCACGCGACGACGAAGCCGCAGAATATTGGTCTAAACACCTGCCTGCCGACCATATCATCAACGGAAACAAACACGACAACTTCTGGGAGATGGGCGAAACTGGACCTTGTGGCCCTTGTTCGGAAATTCATCTCGATTCGCGTTCGGCCGAAGAAAAAGCAAAAGTGCCTGGCGCTAGTCTTGTTAACCAAGACAACCCACAGGTTATTGAAATATGGAACATCGTGTTTATGCAGTTTAATCGCAAGGCCGACGGGTCGTTGCAGCCTCTGCCAATGCACGTAATTGATACGGGTATGGGCTTCGAACGCCTTGTGCGCTCGCTGCAAGGTAAGACCTCGAACTATGATACCGATGTGTTCCAACCCGTAATACAAGAGATTTCTCGCCTCTCGGGCATGCAATATGGTGCCGATGAGAAAGTGGATGTGGCCATGCGCGTTATTGCCGACCACCTTAGAGCTGTGGCTTTCTCCATCGCCGACGGACAGTTGCCTGGTAATGCTAAGGCTGGATATGTTATTCGCCGCATTCTTCGCCGTGCCGTTCGTTATGCTTACACCTTCTTGGGGCAGCGTTCTGCATTTATGTTTAAGCTGTTGCCCACATTTATTAACGAAATGGGCGATGCTTATCCTGAGCTGAAAGCCCAACGCGAACTCATCGGACGCGTGATGAAAGAAGAGGAAGACTCTTTCTTGCGTACGCTTGAAAAGGGTATTTCGATGCTTAACGATGAGATGGAAAGCCTTAAAGCTGAAGGCAAAGACACGCTTGATGGGTCGCATGCTTTCCGCTTGTTCGATACTTATGGTTTCCCTCTCGACCTTACCGAGCTTATCTGCCGTGAAAACGGGCTGCAAGTAGACGCTGCCCAGTTTGATGTGGAGATGCAAAAGCAAAAAGAACGCGCTCGTAATGCGGCTGTTGTGGAAAATTCTGATTGGGTTGTGTTGCGCGAAGGCGAACAAACCTTTGTGGGTTACGACTATACAGAGTACGAATGCCATATTCTTCGTTATCGACAAGTTACACAAAAGAAGAATACATACTTTGAGTTGGTGCTCGATTACACGCCTTTCTATGGCGAAATGGGCGGACAAGTGGGCGATTGTGGCGTGCTTGTTAATGGCGAAGAGACAGTAGAAATCATTGATACAAAACGCGAAAACAACCAAAGCATACATATTGTGAAGGAGTTGCCCAAAGCTCCTGAGGCCGACTTTATGGCTTGTGTGGATACGGATAAGCGCGAAGCAAGTGCTGCTAACCACACTGCAACCCACCTTCTTGACTATGCTTTGAAGGCAGTGCTTGGCGAACACGTTGAACAAAAAGGCTCGTTGGTGGCTCCCGACACGCTACGCTTTGACTTTTCGCACTTCCAAAAGGTTACGGATGAGGAACTTCGCGAGGTGGAACGTCTTGTAAACGACCTTATTCGCCAAGACTTACCACTCGACGAACACCGCAATACTCCACTTGAAGAGGCTAAAGCCATGGGAGCTGTGGCCTTGTTTGGTGAGAAATATGGCGACACGGTGCGCGTTGTGCGCTTCGGACCCAGCTGTGAGTTCTGTGGTGGCATCCATGCACGTAGCACAGGGCGTATTGGTATGTTCAAAATTGTTAGCGAAAGTAGTGTTGCAGCAGGTATACGCCGTGTAGAAGCCTTCACTGGTAAACGTTGTGAGGAGGCTATGTACGTGTTGGAAGATACGCTTCGTGGCATTCGCAATCTCTTTAACAATGCTAAAGACCTGCAGGGGGTTATCACTAAGTTCATGGAAGAGCACGATGTGATGCGCAAGGAAATTGAGAAATTCTCGGCTCAAGCCGTTGAAAGACTAAAAGATAAGCTTGTGGCAAATGCCAAAGAAGTGAACGGATTAACGGTGGTTAAGGCAATCTTGCCCATCAATGCCGAGCAAGCTAAGAACCTGGTATTTAAAGTTCGTGAGGCGATACCTCAACACTTGGTGTGCGTTGTCGGCTCAACAGCCAACGACAAACCTTTGCTTAGCATCATGTTCAGCGACGATGTGGTGAGCGAACACGGGTTGAACGCAGGCCAAATTATTCGCGAAGCTGCCAAATTCATTCAAGGTGGCGGTGGCGGACAGCCTCATTATGCGTCGGCTGGTGGTAAAAACCTCGATGGTTTATCGGTTGCCGTAGACAAAGCTGTGGAACTAGCGTGTCAATAAACCTCTATATTCAACCCCTCTCCATGATGAGAGGGGTTGTTTTTTTGTCTTTTACTAGCTATATGCAGCCATTGCTGTTGGGCATGGTGCATCATCGCTATGTTATTAATCAGCGATAATTTGTAATGCTCTGTACTTTATGGTATGTATGGCGGTGTAAGAGACTGGTAAATACACTTGTAGGAGGTAAACACCTACGAAAAGTATTTACCTCCTACTAGATGATTCACTCGTATGAGCGAAAACACAGCTCTTTATTGAGTCCTAATGAAGTTGCATGCAGTGTTACTCTGTAAGTCCAAATTCATCAAACTCTACTGATATTTTAGATGGTTTGACCATTTAAGGCTTAAGTGTCCAACTCAAAAAACCATTCAATAAATGCGTTGAAGTTGCTCCATTGCGGACTAAGTTTACCATTACGAAAGTCAATGAGCTTTTGTCCCACTTCTATTTCTAGCACTTCGCCAGTTTTTCGATTGTAGAAAAATCCCCCTTCTGCTTCAAAGCTGTCTAGCGGGATATATTCTTCGGGCAGTTCTAAAGCCTCGTGAGTAAATGAAAGACTTATGTCGTAGGGCGTGTTTATTACAAACCAGCATATTTGATACAACGCTTGGTGCCTGCTATAAAAGGTGGGACTGTCTTCAACATGCAAATAGAATGTTGCAAAATCACTGTTCAAATCTATGTCCAAGCTCTTTAGTGCTTCGGCATATTCAGGCAGAAACTCGTCGTACCACCAGCCTTTCTCCTTACAAAAAGCGATTATTTTTTCTGAAAGCATAAGCATTAATGTTTTAGAAGAGGTGTAAACAACATTCCCAAGTACGAGTGTGTAGTTAGCGTTTAGCTTTTAGCAATAGGCTATTTGATGCCTAATGACACAGGGATATGTGCTGCGTGCAGCTCGTTAGCGTTTAAAGAGGCGGTGAGTATGCACTTGATTGTTGGCCATTACCTGCACAATATATACGCCTGGCACAAGATGAGCGAGCGATAGGTTTACTTCATCGAGGTGCGTTGCAGCTTGTTCGTTAATTAATAGGCCGTTAATGGTGTATAATCTAACGCGTTGCAAACCTTTGCCATGTACAGTTACCAGCTGTTGGTTGTGAGTTAGGCTGTAATTGATTGCGTTTTGAGTATCAATACCAGTGGGTTGTGCTGATACAAAGAACACTGTTTCGTCTTTGTTATAAAGCTTTTCCACAATAAAACGTTCGGCTTCAGGGTCGTCGATGCCTGTTCCCGTTTCCTTAATCAGCAACAACTTCATTTTGTAGTTGCCTTCTTTTAAGTTGTTGGGTACATTGATATTAAAGGGCATCCACGTAGTTCTAAATCCTTCTAGCTCCATTGCGCTGGTGCGTTGCGCTTCAAAGGCCACGTTGCCCTTATCATCTAGAAGTTGCAATTTAGCAAAATAGCCAAAGCCCAGTCCGCCTTTATTCCTTACAGGCACATATACGGTCTCTTCTTTTCCGGGTTTTAGCCATAGTTTAGAGGGCTGTTCTGTTAATTGAAATCCAGCAGTGATAGAGTCTTCTTCCAATATACGCACCTTACCTTTTCCAATTTCAATCACCATTCGAGGTGCTTGGCGCATGTTAATCCATTTATCCCAGCTACCATCTTGTTTAAGTGGTGCGCAGATGGGTAGCAGTTGGTAGTAGCCATCGGCAAGATTATTAAGGTTTACCTTTATTTTTGTGCTTGCACAATGCTGTAATCGCGCCCCATAACCCCATTAGTATATTCGCCATAGATGTGTTGTGTGAACCCACCTTTAGCGTGATAGTCTGAGGGGCAGGCCGTAATCAGTTTACCATCCATATCAAAGACGCCCACACCGATGTCTCCTTTGAAGGGCCTGCCGTAGTTAACAAACTCGTTCATCTCAACGATAGGCATCGTTGAAGTGCTAAATGTGTCGCCATTTCTTTGAGCCATTCTTAAGCTTCCGCCAATGTTGAACTTCAGTTTGGGTGTTTCGGCCATCAATGCATGGTCTATTGGCAGCGTGTTGGGTTTGTTGGGATGAGCCAAAATAGCAATCAGTGCGTAGCGATAAGTCATAGGACGTCCGCCAAACTCGTTTCCTGTTTGCTCAACACTTAGCGTTGCAAGCGAGAAATAACCGTTGCTCTGTCCGCCCCAGCCAAAATTCATGTGGAAAAGTCCTTTATCGTCCAGACCATCTGTTACCCAAGCGTGCCCAGCTCCGCCTCCTTTAGAATTTCCCGAAAGGTAAACGGGGAAGCCGTTGATAAGTTCTTGTCGCACGATGTCTACAAAGGCCGGCATGCCTTCGTCGCTTCTGGCAACAAAGGCCGTGGTATAGTCAAAGTTGTTTTTTAGAGCAGCTTCGGCTGCCTCGTTCTGTGCACCACTTTGAGAGGGGGTGTATTGCATGTATGTGGCAGTACCCACATCGCTCATCAATAGGGCAACGGCATCTTCTTCTTCGACAGTTCCAGGCGAACCATAAGTGTATTCGTCTTTCATCTGTGCCCAATCATAGCGCGATTTGCTAAAATCGGCATGCCTTTCGTGCTTGTAGTAGGCCACGGTGTATGAGTTTTTACCTTTTCCTTTTATAGGCCATTTATGATAATACATGAGCTGTGCCACAGCCGTAGCCACACATCCCGTGTAAGGATAAACCAGTTTTTGTTGTAAGGATAGTCTTGGCTCCAGTTACAAGTGAGCAAAGGCTGCACCACCTTATATGTTGGCATGACTCTTGTGGTTGGCTTTGCGGTGCTAGGAGTTTGTTGCAGCTGGTTGAAACTCTCGCGATAGGTTTGTAAAAGAAATTTTATGCCAGGGTGAGCGTTTAGTGTATCGAGTGTGCCATGGTGGCCATAGGCCAGTATTTCGCCCATGGCATCGTCTCCAGCAACCACCACAAAGCCTTTGCCTTGCAGGTCGTTAAAAACATAATAGGGCTTAATTGATGTTTGCTCACCAGCACGAGTTTGTGCAGATGCTATTGATTCTCTGTTGGGTGAGACGTATTTTCGGGCGATGTTTAGCGCTTGCTTACCTGTAACCACTTTGGCTTCTACTTGCAAAGTCACACAAAGAGTAAGTGCAATAAGCATCATTGCTCCAATAATTGTTTTTTGGGCATTAACCCATTTGCTTTTAGGGTACAGCCTATTTTTTGTTTTGTTTTGGTTCATTGCTTTTGTTAATTAGTTTTGTTTGTCTTTGTTTGTGTTTTAAAATATATTGCTTTGGTATTAATTGGCTGGCATTAAACATTCCATGCTGCGAGTTGTGGTTCATTTCCTAGCAGATATTTAGGGCTTTTAAGTCTACCTTTGCTGCTTACCTGTGCTTTTTTTGTTCGTGTTAGCTATGTAGTCTTAGGTGTTAAGTAAAACGTGCTAAGGCCAAGTCTACGAGTTAAGGCGCGTAATGTTATATATCAGCCGTTAAGGTGCAATAAACGCGCTCCCCATGGGTTGGGAAACGCGTACAAAGTTACATAAAAAGAACGAAAATAGTTTTGTTTCTTAATGTTTTAACGTTACTGTTTGGGCATATTTCCCTTTTGTTAATTTAGGGCAATGTAACCTTAAACAAATTGCTTTCGGTGTGTTCTTTCTTGATGATGTCTACCATTTTAGCCACGATTTCTGGGTGCTGAGCAGCCACATTGTGGTCTTCGTGCAAGTCGGTTTCTAGGTTATAGAGTGCTGGAACCCCTTTTCTAACCACCAATTTCCAGTCGCCCATGCGCACGCCAATTTGGTTTGTTTCGTGAAATTCCCAGTACAGGTAGGGGTGTTTGTGTTGTACTCCCTTGCCCGTGAGTGTGGGAACGAACGAGATACCATCGAAGTAATCGTTTTTTAGTCGTGAGTTGCGGTATCGTTTGGCAACATCTTTCACGCCAGCCAATTCGGCAAAGGTGGGCATTATGTCGTAAAAAGCCAGTTGGTGGTCGTTGGTTGAGCCAGCAGGCACTTGTCCTTTCCATCGTGCGATGAATGGAACACGGATGCCACCTTCTAAGCATTGGCGTTTAAGCCCTTGTAGTTTACCATCGCGTCCAAAGAATGTGGGGTCGGCACCTCCCTCTTCGTGCGGGCCGTTATCGCTGGTAAATATTACCAATGTGTTTTCTTCCAGTCCCTTCTCCTTCAGCTTTCGCATTACGTCTCCTACATATTGGTCAAGTCTACTAATCATTGCAGCAAACTGTGCGTGCGTGTGTACGGTGGCGTTATATCGCGAACCAGGTTGTCCGCCCCATGTTTTGTCTACAAAAAATTTCTTTTTATAGCCTTCGAGTAGCGAGTCTTCGGGTTGCACTAGTTCGGCGTGGGGTAGGGTATAGGTAAGAAATCCCACAAAGGGTTTGCCTGCTTGCTGTTGGTCTAGCCATTGCATGGCCTTTTGATGTATAAGGTCGGCCGAGTATTGTGTGCGCTTTTCGTACCCCTTACCTGTCATTGGATGTTTGATATTTTCTTCTAAAACCACCCTGTGTACTGCCTTATCGCCTCGTTTGCGACTATATTCGTTTAAGAAGTTAGGGTAGTATAAGTGGGCTTGAAATTGGCAAATGTAACCATAAAACTCGTCGATGCCACGCTTATCTGGCGTAGATACCGAGCCTTCATATCCTCCAGCCCATTTGCCAAATAGGCCAGTAGTATATCCATTGTTGCGAAGCACCTCTGGAAGGATGATGTGATCGGGCGAGTAAGGGTGTTGTCCCACCACGCTAAAGTCGGTGTTGTCGCCGTATTTAATGGGTGCTGAGTCGGTCCAATATTCTTTGTTGCCTCGCACTTCGGTGTGCCCACTGTGCTGTCCTGTCATCAAACACGCCCTTGATGGTGCGCTAACAGGCGACCCAGCATAGGCTTGTGTAAAGCGCATGCCCTCTTGTGCCAGCTTGTCGATGTTGGGTGTGTTGATAAAAGGTTGTCCATAACAACCCAAGTCGCCGTAGCCCATGTCGTCGCACATGATGAAGATGATGTTGGGACGTTGCACTTGCTTGGCCCATGCTGCGGGGGCAAGGAACAAAAGGGTTGGGAGTAGAGAAATGTTTGGCTTCATTTATATTCTTATTTATGATTTTACAAGTTTATGATTTTATTCGTTTATGGGCTTATCTGTAGTGGCTAACTTATTTGGCTTAGGAGTGCGCTGTTAACTCTTGCCATGTTGATGGGGTTTACGTCTTTATTGGCTCATTAAGCTTTTCAAGAAACAGCTCGAAGAGTCGGGGAATGGCGTAATGGCTTAGGCTGTTTTCGGCAACCCAAATATATTCAGCTGGTAAAGACGGCTTAACCACTGTTTCCATAACTACAAATTGCGCTTTGATGATGCGATGTGTAAGCACATGTTTAAAGGCGAAATACCCTGTTATTGTGGGTGAAGTGGCGTTCTGAATACCCCGTTTCGATGGCGAAGATGGGGCTGAAGGGTTGTCTGACTGGCCTTTAGCAAGCAGGTCGAGATAGGTAAGCAACTGCGAAGAGGGGAATTGTTTCACACTATTTTTGGCTCGTTTGCTGTGCTTTTGCTCGCCTTTGTTATCTTCAATAACCTCATCTTGAAACAGCAATGGTTCTCACAAACCTTGCCAAATGTCGCCAGCGGGCCGTTTGCGTATAGCAACTTCGCCTCCACATCTTATATATAGGTAACCCATATGTCGTTGTTTTGGGGTAACCAACTTGGTTTTAACAGGCAGCGAGCGCACCAAACCTTGGGCAAAGGCCACGCATTGGCTGTTTAGCGGACAGCTGTTGCAGAATGCTGGTGCGAGGTCTGAAACGTGATTACATTTGTTGGCCTTACCTGTTTTGTTGTTTAGCTTGCTTGTTTCTCCCTTTACGGGTAAGCATTGCAGGGCTCCAAAATCCATAATGGCCTCGTTGTAGCGTGCTGGCTCGTGTTGCGGAAGGAGCGATTGGGCCAAAGCGGCAAACTGCTTTTTGCCCTCGGTGGAGTTGATTGGCGTGTCGATGCCAAAGAAACGCGCCAGAACGCGATATACATTGCCATCCACCACAGCCACAGGAATGTTGAATGCGATGGATGCAATGGCTGCGGCGGTGTACGTTCCCACACCTTTCAGGGTAGAGATGGTTTCATGTGTGTTTGGGAAATGCCCCAGTTGAACTATCTGTTTAGCAGCGTGGTGCAGGTTGCGGGCCCGCGAATAATAGCCCAAACCTTGCCAAAGTAGCAACACTTCGTCTTCGGTGGCTTTGGCTAGAGCCTCCACAGTGGGAAAACGGTTCATAAATCGCACCCAATAATCCATGCCTTGACTCACTCTTGTTTGTTGCAATATCACCTCGCTAAGCCATATTGCATAGGGCTCTTTTGTTTCGCGCCACGGCAACTGTCGGCCGTGCTGGCGAAACCAATCGAGCAATGCGGATGAAAAGGGATGAATAGTGGTCACGATGAGGCTTAATATTGGGTGAATAGCCTGCTTTAATCAGCACGCGTTGGTTTCTAATCATGATTGTGCATAGACCTTCTTTATCTGTCTATGGCACGGAGAAACCTAGGTGTGGTTATTTCTTCTTCTTTTTATCTTTTGTATCGTCTTTAGGGAAGTTCTTACGTATTAAATCGAACATCTTTTGCTTATCCTTATTGTAAAGGCTAAGATATTTTTCGAGTACTTTTACCTCGCCTGTAAGCTTTTTATTGCTGATATAATGATTGAGCATTACCACAACAGCAGTTTCATACAAATCTTCTTCAGTCTTGATTTCGTTGTTCTCGAGCGCGTAAAGCGTATAGCCAGCAAAGTAGCTATAAATGTAGGGGCGCGACTTTTCTGAAGAGATTAGCTCCAATTCCACCTTGCCAATAGGTATTGTTACTTGGTCGGATGTTTCCGTCCAGGCTATAATATATTTGGCGGCGTCATCGATGTCGTGGGCTGTAAATAGATGATTTATATAGAAGCGGCAGCATTTCAGCATGTCTTCGGTGTGCTTTTTGCAGTCTTCAGGTGTTTCAAATTTCACCAGTTTGGGCAGGTCGCCATAGCCTTCTTTCTTCTCTTTCTCCAGTTTTTCCACTTCCTCGTTCAAGCTTTTAGCCTTGTCTTCCTGTCCATTTCCGCTGTAATATCCAGCTAGATATTTCGCTTCTTCGATATATTGTTCAGAATGTATGCCCTGCAAGTCTTTCATTATGGCCAGTGCGCGAAGTTGATACTTAATGGCAGCTTCCTTTTCTTCAGCGAGAAACGAGTTTTCGGCCGCATGAATAAGTATTGAAGCCATGTCTCTATCGTGGACATAAAGGTTTTCGTAAATCTCCAAAGCTTTCTTGCTGCATGCTAAAGCCTCCTTGGATTTGTTGTTAGAGGCAAGGTATAGCGACAGATTGTCTAAGTACCACGCATACCTTTTGTCGTTGGTACTCACGTGTTTGCCATATAGGTCTACCACCTTTTGCGCTGTTTCAACGGCCTTATTAATGCGTTTAGCTCTAAAGTATGCTTTTCCAAGAAACACCAAACCTTCAATGTAAGTGGTGTCGGATTCACCTTTAATAGATTTAAGTTTCGCAGTATAGTTGGTGTAAGCCTCCACTGCTTGTTCGTATTTTTCTTCTCCTAGGAGTTTTAGTGCAGCATCATTCATTTTTTTTAGTTGCTCGTCTTCTCCTGTTTTCTGTGCAAAAGTGGCATTTGTGCTTAACAATAGCACAGCCATAAGTAATAATTTTTTCATGACAGAAATGTTTTATATTAGTTAGTGTAGGGCAATATCCTTTTAGCGGATAAGGTTTTTATATTTAGTTATTGTTCGGGATACTGTTGATAAATTGTTAAACCGAATGCATGCGTATAGGCATAAAGATGCTCAATGATGTCGGCAAGGGTGTGTTCGTAATGAATGTCGGGCGAATTTTTGATGAAGAACACAAACTCGATGGGCAATCCTGCCTGTGTAGCCTCAACTTGTCGCACCACCAAAGTTAGCTTTTCGTTTACTTCGGGGCGATTTTTGAGGTATTGTTCAACAAATTTTCTGAAGAGCGAAACGTTCACTTCTTGTCCCTTCATTTGTTCTTCAGAGAGTAATTTGTTGGTAAGCAGCGACGTTTTCAATGCTTCGTCGGCCAGCTTAACACTTCTAAAGTCTACGTAAAGCAAGCGCTTAACGCGTCGTCCTTCACCATTTTGCATGCTTCGCCAGTTTTGAAACGAACCGCTAACCAGTGTCAAAGGTGTGACAGTGACGGTGGTGTTGTCGAAATTTCTTACCTTAACGGTGGTTAGACTGATGTCTTCTACCACACCATCGGCTAATGTTGAGGGCACTGTTATCCAGTCGCCCTTTCTCACCATGTCGTTACTTGTGAGTCTAATACCAGCAACAAGGCCTTGGATGGTGTCTTGAAATACCAGCATCATGATGGCCGATGTGGCTCCAAGACCAGCAAAGATCGACATGGGGTTTTTGTTAAACAATATGGCCACCATCACAATGGCTGTGATGAGAATGAGAATAACCTTTAGCACCCCACAGAATGTGCGGATGTATTGGCGCATTGCCGGACTGGAAGAGAGCTTAAGCTGATTGAGCGAGTTGATAAGTGCGATGAAAAGGCGAGCAGACATCACCACGATATACAATGCCGTTAGCTTTTCTAAGATGGTGTGCACAGTGGGATATTGGAAAAACACCAAGGGCAAGAGCCATGCTATCACTATGGCAGGCATAATTCTGCTGGCTGTTATCAGCACATTATCGTTGAAAATGATTTCGTCCCAATTGCTTTTTGTCTTTTTAGTTACGTGGCGCACAATAGGGATGATGAGTTTTTTGCATAAAGCACCAGCAGCCCAAGCCAATAATATGGCAATAAGCACCAACGATATGTGGCTTACAATGGGCACGGCATTGCCCGAAATGCCTGTAAGGCGTATAAAATCTTCTACATAGTTTTTTATCGATTCCATTGTTATGGTGGTTTAGAGTTAGTTATTATCTTGATTTACGTATTAGGGCTGACATAGCGCAGTGCAAACCTTGTCTTGAAATGCACGTGCATTGCGACCATGCATCACGCCTTGGTTGATAATGGAAAAGCAAAGGCGATGCCCATTGGCAGCAGTGCAATAGCCAGTCAGCGAGAAAACACCTGTTACACTACCCGTTTTGGCACGCACGTTGCCACGGGTAAACACGCCTTTCATTCTGCTTTTCAGAGTGCCATCTATGCCCGCAATTGGCAAAGAGGGCGAAAGGTGCAGGTGGATATTGGCATTGCGGTAGGCATAGCGCAGCATGGCCACTTCCAATTCGGCCGAGACATAGTTGTAAAGCGATAGGCCCGACCCATCGGCTACCTTGTAAGCAGAGGCGTTAAGACCAAGTTTAGAAATGAGTTTTTTCACCACTTGCGCCGCATGTTTGGCTGTTGCCGGTTGGTTTCCTGTTGAAGCTGCTATCTGGTAAAACATTGCTTCGGCGTAAAGGTTGTCGCTTTCTTTCATCATACGCATCAACACTTGGTCCATTGTGTGAAATCTGGTGCAGATACAGATGGCATTTTGCGGGCGTTGTCCTGTTGCCGAGAAGGCATCGAGCACAATACCAGCCTTACGAAGTTCTTGCATAAAGCGGTCGATGAACACATCTTTACGAGCAAATACCAATGCCGAAAGCGCGGGGTTGTCGTCGTCCCAACACCAACCCTTACCCAATAGGTCGGCGTTCTTCATCGTCTTATCGGCATAGAGCGTTCCGCGAATGGTGTCGACACCCATTTTTTGCAGACTTTCCACGAAGGCATGCATGTCGTCTGTGTTAAATCGGGGGTCGAATCCCCCAACACAATACACGTTACCAATGAGCGTGCGGTTTTCTATTGTACCCGTGTAGCACAGCTCTGTTTTAAATTGGTGCGAACCGCCCAGCTTGTCAAGGGCTGTTACGGCCGTTATCACCTTCATGGTAGAGGCTGGGCGCATGGTTTGGCGCTCGTTAAAGCAGTATATAGCCGAATCGGCATCGAGGTCGTAAACCATCAATGCCAACTGCGATGTGCGCAAAAGGTCGGCTTTCAACAACTTGTCTAAGCGCATCTTTACCGATTGAGGCCAAGGCAACAGACTGTCTGTAACCAGTGTGTCGACCGAAATCGAGTCGGTATTTAGCGTGTCGGCTACAGCAACTGTTTCGTCCTCGTCGTCGTTAGTGTCTTTTTCCACTTGTCCCATCATAGGCAAGGCCATGAGCCAGGCCATCAGTAAGGCAATAATATATCTGTTTTTTACATTCATCATTCTTGTGTTGCTTGCCTTTTCTTTATCTCAGCGATAAAGGCGTCGGCGTTATTTGGTTGCACACTCACCAATGTTTTGTGGCCACATTGCAGCAGTATGTATTGCGACAAGCCAAATCCTGTAGACATCTTATGGCATTTCACGATGTCGTTAATGCGTATGTGTTTTGTTTTCGAAAATCGGCCTTTGTTTATAACAAGCATCTCTTCGTTGCCATTGTGGCTAAACACATAGGTGGTGTGTATTATTCGTTCTATCATCACTACCACCACGGCAGCCAAGCAACAGCCTGCAAGGGCGTTTTTCACCCAAAATAGGTATAGCGCAAGCAGCGCAAAGGCAAGTATGCCACAGGCCGAGGCTGGGGAAAAGCGTTGGTGGAAGGTTCTGTCCATAGTGGTGTTTTAGCGCGTTTGTTGTGGTGTTGTTGGTGGGCTATATGCTTGTTTTCCGCGCAACCTGTTTTGTAAGGTTTTTTGGGGGCAACAATATCGTGTTTGCATCTGCTTCCAACCATCATCTCACCAAACTACAAAGTTACAAAAATAATTGCTTTTATCGCGTCTTTAATGTTTTGTTTATTATTTTTTTAGTATAAAGGGGGAGGGCGTAGAGTCAACCAGCAAGTGCAAAATCATTAAAGACAGGTTCTAGAAAGTTACCTCCACTGTATTTTTTAGATTTTATCTGTGCAGACTTCCCTGTAAATCTTGTTGGAGCATAGTAGACAATGCAACTGAAAAAGCTAGGGAAAGCTGCACAGATAGAGGCAAAAATCCAGTGAAGAGCGAACTTTAAACGGGTGAAAAGGCATAAGTGCAGAATTTAAAACCTACCAAAATTCTTTTGCATAACTCGCATTTTGGATGTTTTGAAATAGGGACTTTGTTTTTGGGTTGAAGTGTATAAGCAACAGCAAGGTTACTTAATGTGATGTTAATTTGTGTCTTTATATTTTACAAAATACACCCTTCTCGCCCCTCCATTCTAGCGAAAATTTAGGTTAAAAAGTAGGTAAATAGCCCCAGTTTTTACTCTTACACACCTTTCTGTTTGTCTGTTTTTAAGAAAGTAACTTGCATTTTGCACCATTTTGACTTTCTAGTTGCTTGCCAACTCGTAATTTTTTCACCCCCAATTATCTGCATTTAGCCACTAAAACCCCACTTTTTAGTGGCTGTTTTGTCCCTTTTGAGCCATGTTTTAGTGGTTCAAAGCGGTTTTGTATGAACCATTGCAGTGAATGTTTATGCTTTTCGTCTTGCATTTAGCAGCATTTTGCCTTGTATTTTGCACCAAAACACCTTGCATTTTGCACCAAAACGCAGTGCGTTTAGCACCAAAACGCACTGCGTTTAGCACCAAAATACACTGCGTTTAGCACCAAAATGCACTTTATTTAGCACCAAATAGCTCAAAGTCTGGCGCCAATTGCAGTTTTATGCAATGCGTATTCATTTTGCTTGCATTTACCACTAACCCCTTTTTGCATCAGAACAAACCTTCGCGAGAATCGATTTTTTGCGGTCGGGTGGACGTTTGGTGGATTACAAAGGCACTCATAATGTTAAAATTCTTACTGAAAAACAGACAAAAGATGATGGGCGGACAAGGTGATAAGTAGGTTAGGCGGGTAGTTGACAAGTTGACGGGTTAACAAGTTTACGAGTTGGTGAGTTAACAAGAACACCAGTTGACGAGTTAACAGAACACCTGTTTACGAGTAGATAAGTTAAATCATGTCTTGGGTTTATAAAGCAATCACTCAATGTCTTTTCAGTAGATATAGTTTAAAACATAATCGCCTTTTGTTGCTGATGGATGGGTAAGGGATTCAAATTTTGTTGTACCTATCCTTTATAAAACCGATAAAATTTTACCTGCATAGGCTTATCAATCGCGATTTTTTATGTAAATTTGTCCAATATTCGTACCTGCGGGCAGTGCTAATCTAGGTTTGCAATACGATAAGGCCGACGATTACGCCCAATAAAACTGCGAGTTCAAAAGGAGAAGAAGGAAATATAATATAATGATTAACAAAATATTCTGTTTTACCATGTTGGCTATGGGGCTACTTCTAACCTCTTGCTATCATCAATATGTAAGAAGAAATTGGGTCATAGATGCGAATGCGAACATCTATGTTTATAGAATTACGTATGGCGAGTTGTGTTATAATTCAATTACAGCCATATCGTTGGAACATGATCGTGTTTATTATTATGCTAATGATAGTTTGTTATTGGCTGTTGATGATTTAACGCATAAGAAAAGAAGGAAAGTTAACGACCAGGCAATAGTAAACTTGCTGCATTATCTAACAGTAATAAACCTGAGTAGGTTAGAGAAACCTGATTGGAGCCGCTGTGGTTGTGTAACAAAGAATGAGTATGTGATAAGAATTTTAAAACAAGGAAAAAATGAATACCATTTCTTTCCTGAATTATTAAAATGCGACCAACGGTTGGGGTTAAAGTTTGTTGAAGACCTGCGAATGATTTTTGAAAGAATGTTGGAGTATGATGGTAATAGCGATGGTTTTAGATAGGTAATAATAGTAATCTTTTATTATATGAACTTATATTATTTAGTGCTTTTGATGAGTCTTATTTGTGCAAAAGGCTCTGCTATGAAAGGCTTGAGAACTTTCGAGTGATAAGTTATAGGCTTGTTTCTTCTGATTATCATTACTCTGACGAGAGAATGAAGTGGAGAGGGAAGTATTACATGCCTTTCTTGTATGAAGAGTATAGAAAGGGAACGCTCCAAAATGTAGGAATTTATAAAAGTGAGGGTCTTTTGTTATTTACGTCTTCGGAAGTGGAAAAGGATAGTTTGATGAGAGATTATGTTTATATAATCAAAAGGAGAGAAATATATGTTGGAAAGAAAGTAGTAATAGACAAGGAAGGTGGGAATAAAAGACATGTATATAACACGGTAATCGTTAAGCATAGGTATTACTGTTATACGGGCAAGTATCTTAGAGTGTACATTCCTGATACTTGATAAATTTGTTTAATCCCTGAATGTTGATAGGAATGATTGTGCTTTTTTATAATAATCCTGGCATCATTGTGGAAGGTAGATTTAAGAAGACACGTATCCTTTGTTTCATGATATTATTGCCAATACTATTTCTTTTGGGGTATAACATTAAAAGTAAGCCCGATTAAGGCAACGAAGACAAAGCTAATTTTCATCTTTTCCAATACTTTATTTGCGATACAAGCTTGCATTACAACTAAAAACATTATGTCAATAAGAAATAGAATGCAGATGATGGTCTTGCCGCTGAGTGGTATCGCGACCGCTTTTTCGAGCGTAGCTGGAAAAAGCGGTCGTGTAGCAACTTGCACCAAAACATGAAATGAAAAGGTGCAGAAGGGCCAAGGCAGTAATGTTAGCGGCAGGATTAAACGTAGGTTTGTACCAACTCGATAACGCCTTCCACCTTCACGTTTTGTGTGGTAGCCGGAACAAGAATAGAGTCGCCTGTTTGCATTTCCACCGTGTTACCTTCGTTATCGGTAATAGTTCCCTTACCATTGGTGCAGATAAAAATAACGAAACTATCGAGTTGCGAAAGGTCGATGGTCATTGGTTTGTCCAAATCGTAGAGGTTGGTGGTGAAGAACGGACAGGTGGCGAGGTTCACGCCCATATTTAGCGGGCACATAGTTGGTGCGATAGTTCTCTTCCACTGTGTAGTTGATGCATTCGGCAGCCTCTTCAGTGTGTAGTTCGCGTGTGTTTCCGTCTTTATCCTTACGGTTAAAGTCGTAGATGCGGTAGGTTACATCCGAAGTTTGCTGTATCTCTAGTATGAAACAGCCCTTACCAATGCTATGAATACGTCCTGCAGGTATAAAGAAGCTGTCGCCACGTTTTACGTTATAGTTGCTGATGGCGTCGCAAATGGTGTTGTTAGCCACCATCTCTTTGTATTGTTGAGGTGTGATGGCGGTTTTCATTCCGCAGTTAAGGTAAGCCTTAGGGTCCGACTCCATCAAATACCACATTTCTGTTTTGCCACGACTTTTGCCGCGTTTTTGTGCCAGTTCGTCGGTGGGATGCACCTGAATAGAGAGGTCGTCGTTGGCATCGATGAATTTAATGAGCAGTGGAAATTCGTTGCCAAAGCGTGCATAGTTCTTTTCGCCCACCAACTTTCCTTGTAGTTCTTTCAGCACTTCGTTTAGGTTTTTGCCTTCGTATTCTCCATTTGCAACGATGGTTTCATCGCCAGGGACGCCCGATATTTCCCAACTTTCGCCTACGTTTTGCAGGTTTGAATCGAGATGTTTGAAGGGCACGATTTTGTTTCCGCCCCAAATGGTTTGCTTTAATAAGGGTTTAAATTTTAGTGGTTGCATGTTGTTTGAGTTTATGAGTTTACGAGTTTATGAGTTTTTTGTGGAGTTAATTCCTTAACTTCTCAAAAAACTATCTGTCGTTCCAGAATGCTGGGGTGAAGATCACTAGCACAGTGAATATCTCTAAACGCCCCATGAGCATCAAGATAGAGCAAAGCCACTTGGCCAGGTCGGGCAGTTGCGCCCACGACATGGTTGGGCCAATCTCTATTCCCAGTGTTGGCCCAACGTTGCTCAGAGCACTAAGTGTGATGGTGATGGCATTGGTGTTGTCTATTCCAGCAGCAATCATAGAGAATGCACAGAACAAGCACATCACCAATGTTACGGTGAGAAAGGCCAAAAGAGTTACACGTTTCTGCGTAGAGACGTTTACACCGTCAATCTTTAGTGGTAAAACGGCATTGGGGTGTAGCAGTTGTTTAAACTCGTTGCGTATAATCTTGAGCAACATTACCGCACGAATGCACTTAAAACCGCCACTGGTGCTACCCGAACAAGCGCCAATGAACATACAAACGGCCAAAACCACCCATGTTACATGTGGCCAAAGGGCTGCATCGTCGCTAAAAAGTCCAGTGGTGGTGATGAATGATACCACTTGGAAGATGGACACGCGAAAAGCTTTTTCCAATTCGTATTGGTTGCGGATGATAAGTTCGGCCATGATGAAGGCCGTGAAACTTAACACCAACCAAAGATAGAGTTTGAACTCTGAATTGCGTAACAGTTGGCGAATTTTTAGTTTGGTGGCAGTGAAATATAGCAAGGTAAAGTTCACACCAGAGATGAAACAGAAGAATGTAACAGCATATTCGATGGCAGGCGAGTGGAAAAACTCCACACTGGAGTTGTGGGTTGAGAAGCCTCCTGTGGCCAAAGAGGTCATAGAATAATTAAGACTGTCGTACCAGCCCATGCCTAAAAACTTGTAACAAAGCGTGCAGGCCACTGATAAGGTGATGTAAACTGCCCATATAGCTTTGGCACTGGTGCTGAGTTTGGGGTGTAACTTACTTTTTATGGGGCCTGTTGCTTCGGCCGAAAACACTTTTACCGACCCACCAACGAGCGATGGTAGCAGGGCGATGGTGAAGAACACGATACCCAAACCACCAATCCACTGGGTGAGCGAACGCCAAAAAATGATGCCGTGGGGTAGAATTTCCACATCGTCGATGATGGTTGCACCAGTTGTTGTGAAGCCCGACATGGTTTCAAAGTAGGCATCGGTGAAGCTGTGTAGATACCCGCCTATCATAAAAGGCATGGTGCCGATGGCGCTAAAGATAGCCCATGAGAGGCTCACCACCAAACAGGCATCGCGCCTTCCCATGGTGTTGTCTGAGTTTCTACCCAGAAAACGAAATGTAAGTCCAAAAATAAGGTGGCGATAATAGATACAAGGAAGGCCAATACATCGTCTTCTGCGTAGTAAATGGCCATCGCCAGACACGATAACATCAAGGCTGCTTCGATGAAAAGCAGCGACCCGATGACTTTATATATGGTGCGATAGTTTATCATAGGAGCCTCACCCCAACCCCTTCTCTAAGACTAGAGGGGGGTATTTGCTTTGTGGGCGTTTTTATTTGTTCGTTTATTTGTTTTGTTTTTTGTTCTTTCAGGCTGTTAAGGACATTTGTTGCCGTTGTATAGCAGCCTTTAATCTTGCTCTTTATATAATAAGGTGTACCCCGTTTATAAAGAAATTTTGGCAGCGCCTCGTTTTTTTCTGTGCAGACAAGGGAGTTTGCGTAGCCTTTTGCATATTTAGTTGAAGAACTTTCCAATCTGTTGCATATTGGTGTTATGGCAAAACACCATCACGCTGTCGCCTGCTTCAATCTGTGTTCCACCCGAAACAAGCACGCCAACACCATTTCGAACAAGTCCGCCGATGGTTACTCCCTTGGGCAATCCCAGTTCGTATACACGTTTCTTTGTGACCTTCGAACCGCTTTGAGCCGTAAATTCGGCCACGTCGGCATTAGCCATGGTAAGAAAACGCACATTGCACACGTCGGCATCAAGCATCATTTGGTAGATGTGGCTTGCTGCAATATCTTTCTTATTAACGATAGTGCCAATGTCCAAACTGTCTGCCATGCTCACATAGTCCATGTTTTCAACCATGGCAACGGTTTTTCTCACGCCCAGTCGTTTAGCAGTTAGGCAAGCGAGGATGTTGGTTTCGGTGTTTCTTGTAAGTGCCACAAAGGCCTGGGTGTTCATAATTCCCTCTTCGTTAAGCAGCTGAATGTCGCGCCCGTCGCCATGTATCACTAGAGCCTTGTTTTCATCTAGTTCGTTGTTAAGCACCTCGCAACGTTCTTCGCTTTTCTCTATAATCTTCGCTTCCATGTAGCTAGGTAGGTTTTTAACCGCCCTTATACAGGTGCTTCCGCCGCCCATGAACAGCACATTCTTTACATCAACATAATGTTCTTTGCCTACAATCTTGCGAATGTAGGGTATGTATTGCCTGGTAGTCATGAAATAGGCCAGGTCGTAGAGTTTCAGTTCGTCGTTACCTCCAGGGATAATGGTTTCGTATCCGCGTTTGATGGCCACCACATGATAGGGGTCGTCTGGTCCGCAGAGTTGTTTTAGGGGTTGGTTAAGTATTTCGCAGCCCTCTCGTAGTTTGATGCCTAGCATCACAAGTGCACCATTGTGCACGTCCCAACGTTGGCGCACCCACGACATTTTCAGTCCGTTGATGATGTCGGTAGCAGCCAGAATCTCGGGAACGATGAGCGAACTAACGCCCAAACGTTCGAATAGTTCGGCCACACCAGGTTCGGTAAGTTGCACATCATCTATCTTAGCCACTGTTTTTTTTGCCCCCAGTTCTTTTGCAATCATGCAGATGTTGAGGTTCAGGTGTTGGTCGGGCGTTACGGCGATAAACAAGTTGGCGTGTTGTGTACCTGCATCTTTAAGTGCTTTCACGCTGCTAGCGATGCTTGCAGCGATAGGATGTCGGCTTCTGCGCCCATTCTATCCAGTCGTTCTTCGTCTTCATCAATGAGGGTGATGTCTTCGTGGCTATGCGAAAGCAGTGTTGCCAAGTATATTCCGATGTCGTAAGCACCGGCAATGATTATTTTCATGCTTCTATCTCCTTTCTTATCGAGTCGGCGTCAAGACCTACTAATTGTCTCAGTTGAGCCACAGATCCATGTTCAACAAAGGCATCGGGTAGGCCCATTCGTATCATTTGTGGGTAAAACTTGTGGTCGTTAAGCCATTCCAGCACAGCAGAACCCATGCCGCCATTGCGTACACCGTCTTCAATTGTGATGATTTTCTTAAACCTGTTACCAATTTCTTGTATCATATTTTCGTCTAGTGGTTTTACAAAACGCAGGTCGTAGTGGGCTACGCTTTTTGTTGTTGGCATCTCATCAAGCACTTTTACCACTTCGTTACCTATTGGGCCAAAGCTTATGATGGCCAGTTCGGTGCCTTCTCTCAGGCATCGGCCAGTGCCTACGGCCACCTCTTTCATGGGCGTTCGCCATTCGGCATGTACGCCGTTGCCTCGAGGATAGCGTATTACAAACGTTCCTTTGTTGGGTAATTGCGCGGTGTACATCAGGTTTCGCAGTTCGTGTTCGTCCATAGGCGATGCAATGGTGAGGTTAGGCACAGCGCGCAGAGCAGCTATGTCAAACGCACCATGGTGTGTTGGGCCATCTTCGCCCACCAGTCCAGCGCGGTCTAGGCAGAGCACCATGGGTAAGTTTAGCAATGCAGCATCGTGTATAACGTTGTCGTAAGCACGTTGCGAAAACGAGCTATATATGTTGCAGAAGGGCATTAGTCCATCTTTAGCCATGCCAGCAGAGAAGGTTACGGCGTGTCCTTCGGCAATGCCCACGTCGAAAGCACGGTTGGGCATGGCTTTCATCATGATGTTGAGCGAGCAACCTGTGGGCATGGCAGGCGTAACGCCCACAATTTTGGGGTTGGCTTGTGCCAGTTCCACCAATGTTTCGCCAAAAACGTCTTGGTATCTGGGTGGTTCGCCAGTGTTATTGCTCACATGTCGTTCGCCAGTTGCAGGGTTGAACTTGCCTGGAGCGTGCCAAATGGTGGCCGACTCTTCGGCGGGCTTATAGCCTTTGCCCTTAATGGTGTGCAGGTGAAGCAGCTTAGGACCACGTAGCAGTTTCAGTTGTTTTAGTTTTTTCACCACTTCGGTAACGTCGTTGCCGTCGAAAGGGCCGAAGTAGCGAATATTCATGCCCTCAAAAATATTTTGTTGGTGGCTCAGGGCCGATTTCAAGGCATTGTTCAGTCGCAAAATACCCTTCTTGCGGTCGTCGTCGAGCCAGCCTTTGGCGTGTAGCCACTGTGCGGCTTAAATCTTAGGCGGTTGTAGGTTTCGTTTGTGTCGAGGTTAAGCAAGTATTTCTCCATGCCACCCACAGCTCTGTCTATGCTCATGTCGTTGTCGTTAAGTACGATAAGCAAGTCGTTGTTGGTAGATGAAGCGTTGTTTAGTCCCTCGAAAGCCAGTCCGCCACTCATAGCACCATCGCCAATAACAGCCACAACATGTCGCTGTTCGCCTTCTAACTTAGCTGCTACAGCCATTCCAAGTGCAGCCGAGATGGAGTTTGAGGCATGTCCGCACGCAAATGTGTCGAAATGGCTCTCTAATGGAGTGGGGAAAGGACGTATACCACCCAACTTTCGGTTGGTGAAAAATTGCTCTCGCCTTCCCGTAAGCAACTTATGGGCGTATGCCTGATGGCCCACATCCCATACAATTCGGTCTTCGGGCGTGTTGTAGACGTAATGAAGCGCAACGGTGAGTTCAACTACTCCTAGACTTGAAGCGAAGTGTCCAGGGTTCACCGATACCTCTTCGATGATGTCTTGGCGTAGTTCTTGGCACAGTTGTGGCAGTTGCTCAACGTCTAGTTTGCGCAAGTCCTCTGGGTATTTTATCTTATCTAATAGTTCGAAACTGTTTTCTCCCACAATACATCTTGTTCAATTAGGCTACAAAGGTACGGCTTTTAATCGAATATCTGTAACGCTACATTCATATTTCGACTGCCTTTTGGTTTTTTTTACGTAGGGCTCGTTTTTAGTTGGGTTTGTGTTTGGCTTCTTGTAAACGTGCTTTTGTTGGTGTTTCCTTCGTTGTTGCTGTTTAAAAGGTTAGAATTGAAGCAATTTTTGTAAAATAAATGGCTTTTTTGTTGCAAGAAACAGGAGAGAGAATTACCTTTGCAAGGGCTTACTTTTTAAAGCCTTGCTACTAGAATAAAATTAAGATTATGCGCATAAGCTCATACCTTATCTGTATGGCCACCGCTTTGTTGGCCCTTCTTGCATGGCCTACACGTGTTGTTGCATTGAATAACGCACGCAATTTGGTTTGCTCTGCAGATACGTTACGTCAAGGAAAAGACCTTGGCGAAGTGCTTGTGGTGGCTAGAAGAAAGCTGGTTCAGATAAGAAAAGACACCACTTTTCTCAACGTTGGCTCGCTGCATACCAAGCGCGGGGGAAGTTTGGAGTACTTGTTGCGTAAGGTTCCAGGCATGCGCTACGACCGTGTTACGGGTAGACTTACCTATAATGGAAAACCACTTGTTAAGATTAATCTTAACGGTTCTACATTCATGGGCAATAACATTGCGCGAGCTTTGGCCGCTATGCCTGCCGAAGCTGTGTCGCAACTCAAAATCTACGACTTGCTTTCTACATTGGAGAAAGCCACAGGTGTTACCGATGGTTTACAGGAACTAACATTAGACATCCAGACAAAAGCCGAATTTAACGGCGCTGTTACTACAAATGTGAAGGCTGAACATGGAACTCAGGGACGACGCAACGACAGTGCGCTGCTCAATTGGCTGCGTTCAAATGGTGAAAGCATGTCGTTGGGCGCTGCAAGTAGCAATTTGGAGAGCGCCACTGCCGGAAATGGCAATTATACCAATATGTTTTCGATAGACGGAACAAAACATTTGGGCAAGAAACTGAAGATTAATGGTAGTGTTTCGCTCATGGATTTTCATCATGAAATGAAAGGAACAAGTTACAACGAAGAATATCTCACTACTGGAACTCGAGCCGAAGCCGCCGATAATAATATGCATGGGCGAAACACCAATGGCACATTGTGGGCTTCTTCTAACTACGAGCTATCTAAAAGAACACAACTTAATGTAAACCTCTCGGGAAATATCACTGGTGGAAAGAGCGACAGCCAGAGCGAAACTCAACTCTTTGATAAGCGCGCACGCATCGACACCGTAACCATAGGTTACGAACGCTCACTCTCTAGAAACCATTCCTATAGCTTTAGTGTATCTGCCGACTTCACGCATTCCTTTTCTGAAAGGGGAACGGCATTGAGTATTGTGGCTCGAATGGATGCTAATAACTCTGGAAGCACTAGTAATTCTAATAGTACAACACATTATCGACAACTGAGGAACAACGCCGGAACCGACTCTTTGCAGCTTCGCAACTTGCAACAGCTTTCGCCCACACAGTCGAAACATACGTCTCTCTCGGCACTTCTTACACAACCTTTGGGCAAAAAAGTACGCTTGCAAGCTGGTTGGGGTGTTGTTATGTCTAAAAATCATCGCAAACAAGACACCTACGATAAGGCTCGAACGAGCGGAATGTGGGTGGATAGCTTGAGTAATGAAAGCCGACTCAATTCTTTGGGGCAAGAAGTGAAACTTACATTGAGCTATGATAGCGAACAAATAAGGGCCAATGGTGGACTCACTTTGCAGCCTCAACGCAAACGATTTCATCAAAGATATAATGGAGAAACACGAGATACCACGTTGCGACACGCCGACTTCAGACCCATGGCTAATATTAGATGGCGGGCTAAGGGCATGAATGTGCGACTTGATTACACTGGATACACCTCGCAACCCAGTGCTGAAATGTTGCTGGCGTTTAGAAACACCACCGACCCTTTGGCTATTCGAGAGGGCAATCCTAACCTTAAGCCCACGTTTAACAACTTGTTTGGACTGGAATGGGAACACGAACGTCTGGGACTTACGCTCCGCCTGAACTATCAAACAGCGCTGAACGATTTCGCTGAAGAGATGAAACTCGACCGAAAGACTGGTGCTAGGCATTACAAACAAGTTAATATCAATGGTAACAACAGCCTTAGCACCAATATGGCCTGGTATAAACAAATGGGATTATGGAACTTGGGGCTTGATTGTTCCATGTCGTGGCGACACGAAGTGCTGCTAAACGACGATGCTACAGCGACCGAAGTGAACAAGAGTATTACAAAAATGCGTGAAGGGGAAATGGCTTTGCACTGTGGATTTGTTCCCAAATGGGGCGATATAACCATGGGCGCACGATGGCAACCGCGCTTTTCGCACAACGACGACACCCAAACGCGCACCCAAAACCACGACTTTGTTTTTAACCTCAATGCTATGGCCGACCTACCTTATAATTTAGAGCTGTCTACCGACGCCTCTTGTTACCTGCATCGAGGCACAATGACCAATAGTGATGCCGACCAATGGCTGTGGAATATGGCCCTGGCTTGGAGCTTTTTACGCGAAAAACAGGCTACGGTAACCCTTAGTTGGAACGATATTCTAAACCGAAGACAAAGCCTACATCGCAACGCTTCGGCCACAGGGTTTAGCGAAAGCTATAACCCCGTGATTAAAAGCTACGTGCTTTTGTCGTTTAGCTATCAGCTTAATATCAAGAAAAAGGAGAACCGTGGCTAACCAATTGCGCCCTTTACACCATTGTTGCAAAGGGGATGGTGATAGATGGCTTTGCAGGTTTGGCCAATTTGTGTTGATAAATCTTTATCGTGTTATGCTGTTTTGTGAATGGTGGTGGTGTGATAGAACCGAAATGCGTTGCGATTGCAAGCCAATGACTCGTTATCAGCCATGATAAACGACACAAAATAACCTTCCCAACCAACCTTTTGCACGTTAAAATGCGGGATAGAACTTTTGTTTTTGAAATAAAATGACGATATTTGCAAATTAAATAAAGGCCGAATCTGAGAATCTTTCTTGGGGTTTTAGGTGCTTTATCTGTTATGGTTTTGCTTATTTCTTAAACAATTGTGGTGACTTACTGCCAAATAAACGTGCAAAAATAACCCAATTGCAAACAGAGTGCTCACCATCAATAAGCGCACAAACATGCTTTGTTGTGCAGCCAACTGCCACCTTAGGCCTTGTTTTAACACAAGATGCACACATAGAAAGAAAAGAATAACAACAACATTACATAAAAACATGAGCTATTTAAAAAAACGCTCGCCCTGGCAGCCTTTATAGTGCTATCCTTAACGGCAGCGGCACAAAAGAAATTCGCGGTCTATGCCGCCGGATTTTACAATCAAGAGAACCTTTTTGACACTTGTCACGATGAGGGTAAGCGCGATTACGACTTCCTTCCAAATGGTTCGTACAAGTGGAATGGCCTGAAATACACTCACAAACTGCACAATATGGCACGCGTGTTGGCCGATATGGGCACCGATGTGTTGCCTGGTGTGGGCTGTGCTATCATTGGATTGTCTGAGGTGGAGAATACAAAAGTGCTCAACGACCTCACTGCTCAACCAGCCTTAGCTACTCGCGGATATAAGTTTTGCCATGTAGAAGGACCCGATAGGCGCGGAATTGATTGCGCATTGCTTTATAATCCCGCCCTTTTCGAAGTGCGAAATGTAAAACTTGTACCCTACGTGCAAACTTTAGAGAAAGATAGCGCCTTCTATACTCGTGGTTTTCTCACTGTGAGTGGCACGCTGGCAGGCGAACATGTAACAGTGGTGGTGTGCCATCTCCCTAGTAGGTTTAGCGATTCGTTCTATCGTGAGCAGGGCGCTAAGCAGGTGTTGGCCATTCGCGACTCGCTTCAACGCGAAGATAAAGATTGCAAAGTGCTAGTTATGGGCGACATGAACGACGACCCAATAGACAAAAGTATGAGCGAAGCATTAAGAGGTAAGGCCAACATCAACGAAGTGGGCGAGGCCGATATGTATAATCCTTGGTACAACGTGCTAGCAAAAGAGGGAGCTGGAACCTTGCAGTACCAAGGCTCATGGAACCTTTTCGACCAAATTCTGCTATCTAAAAACCTGCTCAACGCCAATGGCTCGAAAGACTATTCTTCGCTTAAATATTGGAAAAACCAGATTTTTAAACGCGACTATCTTTTCCAAACCGAAGGCAAGTATAAGGGAATGCCTAAGCGAACCACTGCTGGTGGCGTGTGGCTCGATGGCTTTAGCGATCACCTTCCCGTGGTGGTTTATTTGGTGAAAGAGAAACAATAACAGGGTTGTGACGCGCTTCTGCGGGTTACACTCGTCATTCAACAACGATGATAGAACGCCATCCTCTAGAACCATTCTTGCCCAACGGTTGCAAAATACTAATGTTGGGCAGTTTCCCTCCCTCGCAAAAGCGGTGGAGTATGAACTTTTTCTATCCCAATTTCATCAACGATATGTGGCGCATCTTTGGCTTAGCGTTCTTCGATGATAAAGCTCATTTTGTTGACGAGGCCAACAAAACGTTCAAACTAGATGAGCTTAAAGCCTTCTTAACAGTAAAGGGAGTGGGTCTATACGATACGGCTACAGCTGTTAATCGTACCACGGGCACTGCTGCCGATAAAGATTTGGAGGTGATAGAACCCACAGATCTTGATGCCCTTTTGCTGAAAGTACCCGATTGTACAAACGTTGTGGTGACAGGACAGTTGGCTGCCGATGTGCTTAGAGCACACTTCAACATTGCCCAACAACCCAAGGTGGGGACTTATGTGCCCTTTATCTTCCAACCCGATGGCCGCCAAATGCGGCTCTATCGCATGCCAAGTTCGTCGAGAGCCTATCCACTAAAGGTTGAAAAGAAGGCTCAATTTTATCGTGCTATGTTCGACGAAACTCTATAACTCGCCTTGATAATAAGCACGATAACAATAAAACAAAATACAACATCCACACATATAATATATCACAAGATGCAAAAGACAACGGTAATAGGTATTGCCGGCGGAACTGGTTCTGGCAAAACAACGGTGGTTAAAAAGATTGCAGAGGCCTTACCTCCACATTATGTGGCTGTGGTGCCACTCGATTCGTATTACAACGACACGTCGGAAATGACAGATGAAGAACGACATGCCATCAACTTCGACCATCCCGACGCTTTTGATTGGAAACTGCTTACAAAGCATGTAAACGATTTGCGCAACGGTGTGGCAATCGAACAGCCCACTTATTCGTATCTGCTTTGCAACCGCTTAAAAGAAACAATACATGTTGAACCTAAGCCTGTGATTATCATTGAGGGCATTATGACTTTGCTGAATAAGAAGCTGCGCGACATCATGGACCTGAAATATTTGTTGACACCGACCCCGACGAACGATTGATACGCAATATTCAACGCGATACCATCGACCGCGGACGAACGGTTTCGATGGTCGTAGATCGCTATTTGGAGGTGCTTAAGCCCATGCACGAACAGTTTATCGAACCCACTAAACGCTATGCCGACCTAATTATACCTCAAGGTGGTGAAAACGAAAAGGGTATTGGCATTTTGTGTCGCTATATTGAGGGGCTTGTACCGTTGGAATAGCGTGGCGGTATTATTGCTATAGGTCAAGAAAATAGCAAAAGTAAAACTTTTTGGTGTTATTTTTTGCAATTTCTGTTCTTTTATTGTATCTTTGTCACGTATTAGAGAAAACGAAGTTATAATTAAAAACAAGTTAAGCTATGATGAGATTTATACTTGCATCCTTGTTGATGCTTACATTGGGGGTAACAGTTTTTGCAGGTGATAACAGACAAATCAACGACTTGAAGACCCAACAAAAGGCGTTGAAACTGCAAACTAAGCTTACTAACACTCAGTTGGAATACGAAAAGGAATTGGCTTCGCTGGAAAGCTTACGCAAAAGAGCTGTAGAAATCAATATCGAGGCCAACTCTTCTGTGGTTACTGGCTTAAGCACAAAAGACGCTGCTGCCACTGCAAAGGCTGCTAACGATAGAGTTAAGATGCTGAAAGAGGTGGCTAAGATAAATAAAAAGCTTGCCAAAGGCGAAAAGAAGATAGAAGGATTGCAGAAGAAAATCGAAAAACTTCAAATCCAAATTGATAAGTTGAAACAAAGAGTTGAATTTGTAAGATAATGCATAAAGGCGCTTAAGCGCTTTTAATCTGAAACAGAAAAGGCAGGGTGAGAACATTTCTCACCCTGTTTTTTTTGTATTCTACGCAAGTGGCTAAGGCACAGCAGGGTAGTTGGCAGGGTGTTAGGTTCATAATTCGTGCGTAACTAGTGAGGCGTCACCGCAGTTATATTATTTCTTTGGCTTGAAGTTGGCTCGATGTTTAGTGCGTGACAGGTGCGTTGTTGCCTGTTATTAGTACACTCTTACCCCGGCATACTTGCCCGTTTCAGTCTTTTTTTATAATTTCGCAGTTGGTTATAGCGACTTCATTGCACTAGCAAGTAGTCAGTATAGAGCAAACATGATAGACAGAGCAACCGTTGAGAGAATACAAGAGGCAGCCAACATCGTGGATGTGGTGTCCGAATTTGTAACCCTTCGTAAGGCAGGGGCGAACTATAAGGGGTTGTGCCCGTTTCATAACGAGCGCACACCGTCGTTTATGGTGTCGCCAGCTCGTGGCATTTGTCACTGCTTTGGTTGTGGTAGGGGAGGCAATCCTGTTACCTTTATCATGGAACACGAACAAATGACTTACCCCGAGGCATTGAGATGGCTAGCCAACAAATACCATATTGAGATACAAGAACGCGAACTGAGCGACGACGAACGACGTGAACAGAACGAACGCGAAAGCATGTTCATCATTAACGAATGGGCGGCAGCCCACTTCGAAGAGGTCTTACACAATCATGAAGATGGTATTGCTATCGGCATGCAGTATTTTAGAAGTCGCGGATTTAGGGATGATATCATTCGGAAGTTTAGGTTGGGCTTCGACCTTAACGACCGCGAGCAACTGGCCCGCACGGCAACCGACAAGGGGTATAACGTGGATTTCTTGGTGAAAACTGGGCTTTGCTATCACACCGACGATGGTCGTTATGTGGACCGCTTTGCTGGGCGTGTTATCTTTCCTTGGTTTGGCGTGAGCGGAAAGGTGGTGGGGTTTGGCGGAAGACTGCTTGACTCGCGCACAAAAGGCGTTCAACAAAAGTATGTTAACTCGCCCGATTCGGACATTTACCACAAAGAACAACAGCTTTATGGCATTTTTCAAGGCAAAAAAGCCATTGCCAAAGAAGATTGTGTGTACATGGTGGAGGGATATACCGATGTGGTCTCGATGCATCAGTGTGGGGTTGAAAACGTTGTAGCTAACTCTGGTACTGCTCTTAGCATACATCAGATACGCACATTGCACCGTTTTACGTCTAACATCGTGCTGCTCTACGATGGTGATGAGGCGGGCATTCATGCTGCCTTGCGCGGAACTGACATGCTGTTGGGCGAGGGTATGAATGTTAAGGTGTTGCTATTTCCCGATGGAGACGACCCCGACAGCTTTGCACGAAAGCACAACGCGGAAGAGTTTAGGCAATATATCGCCGACAACCAAACAGACTTTATTCAGTTTAAAACGCGTGTTTTGCTCAATGGAGTTACCGACCCCACACGCCGTTCTGAGGCAATATCGTCTATCGTGCAGAGCGTTTCGGTTATTCCCAACCCCATACTGCGCGATACTTACCTGCACGATTGTGCTCAACGATTGGGAGTGGCCGAGGCTACGCTCATCAACAGCATGAACAAATATATACGCGAAAGCCGAGAAAACAGGTCGACCGAAACGGCAAGAGCCGATAACCAGCCTGGACTTGCCACTCCCAAACCCATCATTGAGACGGTTACACCCCTGCAACAAGCTGCTAAGGTGGAACGAATGTTGGTGGAACAGGTGGTGAGATTTGGCGAAAGAATTGTGTTGCGCAATGTGGAAGACGAAGAGGGAAACTTGCTAAACCTCACCGTGGCACAATATATTCAATACGATTTTTTGCAAGATGGCTTGGCGTTTCAGCATCCAATATTTAATCGCATATTGGAAGAGGCTGCCGAAAGAAGCCTGCAACCAAACTTTAAGGCCGAGGCTTTTTTTGTGCACCATGAAGATATTGAGGTGAGCAAAATTGCTACCGAACTGTGTATGGACCCCTATCAATACCTCAAACTGAAACAAGTAGAACCTGTTCGTCCGCTCGACGAGGAAGAAATCCGACAAAAGGAGAAGGAGAAAGAGGAGGAATTACGCCAACGAACTGTGCATTTGCTACTTGATTTCCGACTTGATTATGTGGAACATCGACTCAAAACGCTGCAATCTGAGATTGCTCAAGCTGCCAACGAACCCGACAAGATGATGCAATTGATGGGCGAATTTAAAGACATGCAGGTGATTAGAAACGAGTTGGCGCGAAGGTTGGGCAGCGAAATATTAATTTAAACTTGCTTCAAGACTGTTTGCCAGGCTTGGGCGAGGTCTAGGGAGTTTGGGTTTTTGCTTGTAAGCGGTGATGGCTGTTGGGGCTTTGCAAATGGTGAAATACTTGCTAGCACGCATAAAAACGTGCCACGGCATAGATTGGTAATCAATATAAAGGCTGCATGTGGGGCGAAACATAAGGCTTAGCTCAGGGCAGTGCCAGTTCTAATGGGGGGATTTGGATTGTATTCTTTGATAAGTGGTAGCACAACCGATAGCGATTTAATCTAAAACAAGAAACAACACCTATCGCCCATGGCATCTCATAGAAGTTTTTCTTGAACAGTTTTTTAGAAAATCATCTATTGATGATTTGTTAATTTAGTAAAGATATTTTACAAAGGGCTATTTTCTTTTTGCTCATTCTAGAACAGAAATCCTTGTAAAAACTATATAGTCCTCCCTTAAAAACTATATTTCAGCATAAAGCTTGTATTAACAAGCTCTATGCTGATTCTTTTTATAAGGTACAAAAGAGCTCTCATAGCTCTTTTGAAGTTATATGCTGCGGCAGCTAATAATACATTGATAGCATCTCCTTTCACACCTTTATAAAAGTTGCGAGATAATCGGTGGTCTGCTTTAAGATGTCCTATCGTTGGCTCTATACCTGCCCGTTTACAAAATAGTTTGTGTTTCTTTCTTTTTTGGTAGTAGCTGTCTTTAGCTTTAGGAGTATCAGGGATGAGTATCTTTGTCTGTCCAATCTGCTTTATACCTCTATACCCTCTATCTCCTGCTAACTTGTCAACCTTCCTTCCTGTCATCCTTTGGGTTTGTTCTAACGTCTTTTCGATAGTATGCCCATCATATTCATTCCTAAAAAGAACATGCACCAAGAATAAGTCCTGACCATGAGCGAAGAATAGATACTTTATTGCCAAACTCATATTGCTTATGTTCCTTACCCTTGCTGATACAAACTACATCTGGTTCGTGCAGAGAATATACTTTGTTCTTTGACTTCCTATTCTGAGAAAAGAACTCTGTAATATAGCTCAAACATCTTCTCATATCCTTTCCTTCCCCCAAGATTACGCTCTAGCTCTCTTACTAATCTACCTGCTATAGTCTTCAGTTGCCTATCTGCCTTAAGAGCTTTCTTACGATTCTTGGGATGATTACGAAAAACGTTGGGAACGGTAAATTCCTTTCAAGGTACGCGTATAACTCTGTCGTAGAGGAAGACAATTGTCATGAGCTATCTTCAGAACGTTTTTGATTATCTTTTTATGCAACTTCGCATCTGTAGGATAGGTTATATTCTTCTCCTGCACGGTAGAATCAATGAAAGCCGTATCAAAATGGTCTTCGTTATCATGGTCAGTATTAACGCGGATGCTCTCGGCTAATATTAACTCCATACCTTTTTCACCTATACGATTTCTGAAGTGAACTAACTCGGAAGCGTCACAGGGTTGTTTGGGCATAAATTCAAGTCCACCACAGAAATATTGGTAGTAAGCATTCTCGCTCCATTGAGAAACCACCATTTCATCTGACACATTACGCAGATGTTTTAAAATTAAAAGACCACACATCAAGCGAATAGGATGAGCAGGGCGACCATTAGTACGGCAATACAATGGAGAGAAAGCATTTTCAAAACGTTCCCAATTAATCTTATTGCTAAGTTGAAAAAGGGGATGTTCATGGCTAAGCATGTCCTCTAAAGAAGAGAACAAAGAGAGCTGTTTGGATGTACGTTTAAGCATAAATATCTGCAAGAATTATAATGTAAAGGTACAAAAATTTGTAGATATAAGCAAACAATTTATTGTATAATATACTATGAATCAGAGAAATATTAGGTTTATAAGGGAGGACTATATAAAACTATTACTGTCCGCTAAACATAGTGTCCTCCATCTCAACTCATTGACGCATTGTAGTTTGGATGATTTTATGTTAGTGACAAGCCCCTTATTCGTTTTCTGTTACCCCTGGCGGTGATTCAGCCGCAGCTTCAAGCATCAATTTCATGTCTGCATCCGGCATATTGAAGAATTTGTTCATATTGAGATATTCCATAAGTACTATGCGTACCATAGTTGCCAGCCCAGAGAAACTCCACCGTCTTTCTATGGAGCTTTGGAGCAGGGATAGCAATAGGTTCGCAATCAACGTGACCCAAATTTGGATCTTTATGGCGTTGGCGCTCTCCCCATAGAAGTATCTAAGAGGGAAATTCTGCTTGATCTGTTTGAAGAGTGACTCTATTTGCCACCTCCTGCGATATATGGCAACTATGGTTTGCAGTGGCATGTCGAAGTCGTTGGTAAGCAACGATACCAACTTCGGCAACTTTCCTTTCTTGATGTCCACATAGGTAATGATACGCGCTATATGGCTGATGCCGCCCTTCCTGAACACTACCACCTGCTCGCGATATTCCATCACCCCCTCCTTATTCATATCCATGCAGTCTGCCAATATCTCGTACTTGAGGTTTTTCTTCATCTTGGTGACATAGACGACGTTCCTCTCGGTAAGTTCCTCAAACTTCTCGTAGTTGATATACGCACGGTCCAGGGCAACGATCTCGTTATGTCTGAAATGGCTGGGTGCAAGCATGAAGGAATCACTGGTAGCGGCGGAGGTGAACTTCACGTCACAATGAACACCCTCGTTTGCATGAATGACGGAATGCACTTTTATGCCCCCTTTCTTCTTTCCCGTTTTAGGATGCCGACCCACGCCCTTGAATATGACGTTAGAGAACAATGTTATAGTCGTGGAATCGATGATTCTCAGCCGTTTTATCCATTCCTCAGTACCGTTACGTCGGCTGTCCGAAGAAAGTATGTTCTTATTGGAGTTATAAAGGTCATGGTATACATCCTCAAAGAACTTCTCAGACCGTCTGGCATTGGCATCGGAAAGAGTGCTGCGCTTGGGTACTTGACTAAGGCCCACATGATGCAGCTTTCTGACCTCTGCCGTCATGGCAGCCTCTATCTCCCGAAGGGAATCAAAACGCATGATCACCGCATAAAGCATCGTCACGAGATGAGCGTATCCGTCGAAGCTCTTCACATAACGCTCACCGCCGTTCTTACGGCTCATTTCAACAATTTTATCATGATCAAGTGATTTTATTAGTTGACCATATACCGGCTGTCCGAAGAAATGTGTACTTTTGCTCATGTTATCTCAGTTTAGTAACAAACAAAGGTAACAAAAAGGGCTGATACCTCGTGAGAAGTGTCAGCCCTAATTCGTATAAAGAGGTGAGAACTTTAGCGGACAGTAATAATATAAAACACACCTGAATGATAAAAAAACAATCCGGATTTAGACGCTAGCTCATTCAGTTTTTTGCCATTTACTATGCTTTTGCATTTCTCTTTCTAGAAAAGTTGCGCCAATTTTCTATCCGCAACGACAAGAAAATGCAACAAAATACTTGTTGTGAACTTGCAATATGCATAAAAGCGAATTGCGTTTTGCACCAAAATGCTGCGCATTTAGCATCAAAACGCAGTGCATTTAGCACCAAAACGCAGTGCGTTTAGCACCAAAACGCAAGGTTATTTGCAGCAAAACGTGATGCTATTTGTAGCAAATAGCACTTGAAATAGGCGAAAAGTGGTCTAAAAATTAGATTTTATAAGCTATTTGCCTGTTGCGGATGCAAGCTTCATAGTTGTATTTGATAATACGAATAATTATACCTTAAGGGTGATTTTTGCGCTAAAAATGGTGTGTTTTGCGTATTTCTTCTTATAACTTATTGCTAACCAAGATGTTATAAACTTTAAAAATACGCGAGAATATACGCCCGAGGCTCGGTGTTTTCTCGCCGGTGGCACTCATAATGTTAAATTTTAGTACAAATATTTTACAGTTATGGTGGCGTGCTTCACCACGCAATTAATTGGTGGCAAGTGTTGTTTGATGTTTATATGCTTTTTAGGGATTAACTTGGGTTTAAGTAAGTGCGCTGCTAGGGTGTGCGGTTGTGTGCCTAGTGGTGGGTTATATGCTGGCGTTTGATTTGAACAAGAGTGGGCCAAGGGCTAAATATAAACAGCGAATAATAACGGCAAGATGCCCACAAGCAAAGGCAAAATGCACTGGAGCAATGAAAACAAATTAAAAAAGGTGATAAGCGGTCTAACAACCAATTTGGTTTAAGTGCAGAGATAAGGCGTATGGGCCAAGGATAAACACGAAAAAGGGTTGTTAAGCTCTTGCAGTTGTACTTACCAACAATCGCCTAACAACCCCATGTGTGATAAAACTTACTTAACAATGTCCCATCCCATCACCGCAGAAACAAGCGGTGCAAGGGTCATACAGATTTTTTGTTGTCCCGACAAGTTGGGATGATAGTTAGACCCAAGGTCTTTTTCAACCGTGATAATCCCTGGCATAAACTCTGCAAAATGCACATCTTTGTGCGATGCCATGCGCTGTTGCAGCACTTTAAAGCTTGCAGAAAGGTAAGCGCCAGCCGAATGCGGGCGGATACAGATAACAGGCACAGGGCCATAATTTTTTCTAACCAGTTCGATAAGTCGTACATAAGCCCCTACATATTGTTCAATGGTGGGTGTGATGATGGGCGAATAATCGTTTGTACCCAGGTTAATCAATACTAAATTTGGGCGATAGGCTTTGAAGTCGTAAGGAGTGGTGCCATGATGGTCGAAGAGTTGCAGGTAGCGTTGCGACATATTGCCTTTAGAAATCTGCACACTGTCGCCCCAATTGCGTACCATGCCACGGCCCGAGTGGGCGGTTAGCACATAGTCGGCATCAAAATAGCGCGCCAACAGGCAGGCATAGGCTTTGTTGCAGTTTTCGGTTTCAAGTTTAAAAGGCTCTGTGGCCTTACTTCCTTCTGAACCATAGCCGCAGGTGTACGAGTCGCCAATAACCTCGATGAGCGTTTGGGAGCATCAACGGCATGCAGCGACGCCCCTTTGGGCAAGATAAAGGCGTGCACCGTGGTGCATCCGTATTCGCCTTCGGTGCACTTTTGCAGTTCCAATTGGTGTTGTACGGCCTTCAAGCCTGTTGCTAGCACTATGCGTTGAGGGGTGTTGCCTTTCACCTTTATTTTCTTTACCCACTTGCCATCGATGAAAACGTTGTGGTAGCTCTCGCCTTCGTCTGAGATAAGTACACTTATTTGCGTGCCCGAGAAGCCCGTGCGGAGGTGCGTTCCCACCCAGTCGTAGCGCACAGTGCCCGCGGTGGAGTTGTGTTCCACACGCCCAATGTACTGAATGGCGTTGTGGGTGGCCTTAATTTGATTGTCGTTGGCGGCATTGACTGTTAGCGAGGCTAGTGCTGACCATATAAAAAGCAGTGCTGCCAGCCTCATTCTCATCAGGCTAAAGGGGCGTGGTGTGACAGCTGTCGCAGCCTTATAGAAAGATGTGTTGATGTTGTAAATGAGATTCATGTTGGTGATATGGATTTGTTTTGTGGTTATTGACTTGGTATGCATTGAAACAAACATTGCCTGGAGCTGTTTAAAACAACCGCAGGCAATGTTTTTTGTTTATCAAGAAAGCCTAGCTTAGGATGGCGAGAGAGAGTTGAACGAGCATTGTGCATGCCGTTGATATTCTCGCCATGCTTTCTTGCAGATTAATTTTTCACCACCTTGCGTGTTTTGCCTTGAGCATCTTTAATGATATACACGCCTTTGCGGTTGGTGTTGTTAACGCGAACGCCGTCTAGAGTGTAGATTTCAGCTTCTTTGTTGTTTTCAACGCTGGGCAGGTTGTTGATGCCAGTGGTAATATTGATGGTGTAAATGCGGTATTGGCTTAAGTCGCAGCTTACAACAAGGATGGTGGCTTTGCCGTTTTCAACCTTTTTTTGCCACCTTCATGCCTTGACCTAATGTTGGTACTTTAATGTCGTCGGCCGTGATGTTGGCTAAAGAATAGTTGTATTCTGTGACATCTTGGTTGAAGTTAGGAAGTAGCTTATCCTTGATAAGAATGCCCTGAATGCCAAAGTTATATATCAATTCCATATCGTCTACATACAATTCATCGCTTCCGCTGCCTTCTCCTGGCTTGGCATTGGTAGAGAAAGTAACGAGGATGGCCTTGGGCTCTAAGGCGTTGTCGGCACCATAACCAAAGGGAATAGAGTAGCGATACCATGTGCCTTTGGTGTCGGCAATCTGGTTGGTGCTAGCCTCAGCCACTTTATTGGTGTAAGTTTTGTCTTCGGGTAGTTGGTAACGAGTGCCGTCGGTGATTACTGCATTGGCACTGGCATAGGGTGCTTTGGGAGTGGCTACGCCTTGTTTAAACTTCACCCAGAATGTAAGCGTGTCGGGACGGCCAATCAATTCGGCGTAGAAAGGGTCGCCATTTGTGTCTTTGTCGTTGTTGGCGAGGTCGAGGAACGAATGGTTCTTGGTGTTAGAGGCGTTTGATGAACCTGCATTCAGTCTGCCAGTCGTCAATGTGCCGTTAGCAATAATGTTGAAAAAGAAAAAGTCTATCTTTCTCGACTTAATTAAAACGCTACTTTGCCCTTAGAGCCAGGACGTGTTTCGGTGCTACTAACAGCCGATTCGTCTTGTGCAGAGTTTGCAAACGAGCCTGTTACGGTTTGGAAAGAGTGCCAGCGTTTGGGCTCTTTGCTATCACCAAACACCTCGAAATCGCTGTTGGGCACTTGGAAACCTTCGCCAAAGAGCACCTTAATGGTCATTCCGCCAAAATCGATGGCGATGTTGGCGTTCAGCTTGTCGGCTGTTTCTTGAGCAATCAGGTTGATGGGCACATTGCCAAGTCCGTTAATGGGCACAGGACTATTGGCTTGCAGCAAACGCACATTGCCCACAGTGTAGGGAGTGGCAGGGATGTTGATTGTGCCAACATTTACTTCTTGGCCACCAATATTCATGGAGAAGTTGGCCAAAGAGAGTTTGTAAGTACCGTCGCCTTGCTGGTCTACGTCTATAGAAGCGGTCTTGTTACTAAGTGTTTCACCATTAACCATGACCACAAGTTTTCCTGTGTAGCTTTTAGCAAATGCCGTGCAGGCAGCTAGTGCAACGAATAAAGAAGTAAAAAATCTTTTCATACTATTAAGTTGATGTGGCGAATACCATTCGGCTCGCCCTATTAAACAGAATGCAAAGCTAAGCATTTTTTTTGATATGGCGTATTTTCTGTTTAAGTTTCAATGTTTTATGTGCCATATTTTATGTAACTTCGCAGAATGAAACTTGGAATGTTATTGTTTTTGCTCATCCCTATTATAGGGCATGTGTATGTGTTTGGCATGTTTGGAACATTGTTCCGCTAAATAATTGGTATAAGGCAGCATTGCTAGTGTTGCTTTCTATGGGTGTTGTGGCCTTGATATTTGGCTTCAGCGTAGGCCTTAATATCGTGCCGTTTAAGTGTGCTACGTATATTTACGAGTTTGGCACATCGTCTATCTTTGTGCTTTTGTATGCCGTGATGCTGTTTCTTCTGCTCGATTTGGGCCGATTGGTGCGCCTTGTTCCAAAGCATTTTTTATATAACAGCTGGCCAGGAACACTTGCCGTGGTGGGTGTGTTGGTGGCTGTCTTTGTGTATGGCAATATTCATTATCACCATAAACAACGCCAAGAACTTAACCTCAATACTTCGAAGAATGTGAGTAAGGCATTGAAAGCGGTGATGGTGTCCGACCTGCATTTGGGTTATCACAATCGTAGGGCTGAATTTGCACGATGGGTTGACTTGATAAATGCAGAGCGCCCCGACCTTGTGCTCATTGCTGGAGACATCATCGATATCAGCATCCGACCACTGGAGGAGGAGAATGTGGCCGAAGAATTTCGCCGCATAAAGGCTCCTATCTATGCTTGTTTGGGAAATCACGAGTATATGAGTGGGGAAGAAAAGGCTGAGAGATTTTATCGTGAGGCTAGAATTAACCTCTTACGCGACAGCGTTGTGCAAGTGATGGACCTAAATATTGTGGGAAGAGACGACAGAACCAACCGCCGAAGAACTTCGCTTAAAGCGCTGATGGGGAAGACAGATCCACAAAAATACACCATCTTGCTTGACCATCAACCTTACCATCTGGAAGAGGCACAAAGGGCTGGAGTGGATTTTCAGCTTAGCGGGCACACGCATTACGGACAAGTTTGGCCTATCTCATGGATTGAAGATGCGATGTATGAGAAAGCTTACGGCCCACTAACGAAGGGAAACACGCGATACTTTGTTACTAGTGGAATGGGTATTTGGGGCGGAAAATTCAGAATTGGCACACGAAGCGAGTATCTTGTGGCTACCATAACGAAGAGTTTTTAACCATCGAATAACTGCTTGTATGGAGATGATAAGGCAGACGCTGAACGATGGAAAACGAGGGTGAAAGCGAGAATGGAAAACGAATTTAAGCTAACTAAGGGGCATTTGGAAACATGGTTTGCGCAGTTTAACCGCGATTATTTTGAGGCTAAACTGCCGCAACCTAAGCTTGCGCTTTCGCATTCGAAAACGCAGTTGGGGGCAATGCGTTTTAAAGATGCATTAAAATGGGAAAGATGGAAACCTTCGACCATAGCATCCGTGTGAGTATCATGTTTAAACAAGATGAGCTGGGTTATAAAAATGTGCTGCTACACGAGATGATACATTATTATATTGCCTACAACAATATTCAAGATACTTCGCCTCATGGGGTTGTTTTTAGAAAGATGATGAACCAGCTTAATAGCGAATATGGTTGGAGTATGAAGGTTTCTGAAAGCGGAAAAGCATTGCAAGTAGCCCAAGAACGTCTACCCAGGAGCGAATTTCTGGTGTTGGCACTGGTGCTTAGCAATGGAAAGCGATTTCTGTCGGTGGTGACGCCTGCTAGTTTTCGAAAGCTTAACCAGCAGGTTAAACGGGTAAAAGAACTTGAAAGTTATGGCTGGTATGTGTCTAGCGACGTGTATTTCAATGCTTATCCTCGAGTGAGAACCCTGCGAGGAGTGGAGGTGACCCCTGATTTTTTTGAAAATATGCTGAAAACAATGACGAAGCTGGTGATTTCTGAGTAATGATTGTGCTTTGCTAAAAAGATGTTTAACCGTGCTATGTACGCGTAAAGCCCTTTTAAAGCAAAGGCGAAAGCAGGCGGATGAGCGACTCCCATAGACGGGCAAAGAAAGGGCGATGGGCGAAAATCTCAGGACTATCCAGCACAATGCATTCGGCTTCGTCGGCTAAAAACACCTCTTTCATTCTTAAAGCCATGTCGCGATCGTAGAAAAACACATTGGCTTCGAAGTTGTTTTCAAAACTTCGGAAGTCAACATTGGTTGAACCACATGTGCATAGGCTGTCATCGCACACCAAAAGCTTGCTATGGTTGAAGCCTGCACAATAAAACGAAATCATAACACCCGCTTCTAAAGCAGCCTGAACATAGGAACGACCAGCCCACTCAATGATTTTAGAGTCGGTTCGCGCAGGGAGCATCAGCCTAATGTCAACTCCAGCTTGTCGAGCAGTGCGCATAGCGAAGAGTATAGGTTCGGTTGGCAGGAAGTAAGGCGACTCCATATAAACGTATTTCTTGGCTTCGAGCAATATGCGCATGTAGCCTTGCATGATGTCGGGCCAAGGCGATACGGGGCTGCAGGTCACCACTTGCGCAATACAATTGTTGCGAATGAGTGGCGAAAGCACTGGATAATAAGCCTTATCGGTGATAAGCGTGCGCGAGACGAAATACCAATCCACCAAGAATGCGCGCTGAATGCCATACACAGCACCGCCACGAAGGCGCAAATGGGTGTCGCGCCACTCTTGTTTGCGCGTTCCTTTAACATAGCGCAAGGCCACATTCATACCGCCAATATATCCCGTTTGTCCGTCTATGATGCAGAGTTTGCGGTGATTTCGGTAGTTCATCTTGCTGGTGAACATGGGAAAACGCACAGGCATGAACGATTGAACTTGAACACCACCATGCATCATGCGTTCGAAAAACTTGCTTTTTACGCTCCAACATCCCACGTCGTCGTAGATTAATCGTACCTCAACGCCTTGCTGTGCCTTGTCAATGAGCGCATCGGCGATGAGTTGACCCAGAGCATCATCTTTAATAATGTAGGTGCCAAGGTGAATATGGTGGCGCGCATTGCCTATTTGGTCAAGCAAATCCAAGAAAAAATCGTAACCATTGGTAAATATTTCCACCTCGTTGTCTTTGTAAGGGAGAGCCAAACTAAGGTTGGTAAAGAGGTTGATAAGTTCTTTGTGGGCGTTGGGCAGTTGCAATTCGCCTTGCTCGGCATATTCAAGCATGCTCCGTTTGGTGAGTCGGTCCATGCTTCTTTGACTGATTAGTCTTTCTTTACGGGTGTTTTGTCCGAAGAAAAAGTAGAAAATAATGCCCACTAGGGGCACAAAAGTAAGCACAAGCAACCACGCCATGGTTTTTGCGGGTTGTCTATGGTCCATCAATACGCGCACCATCACACCTAAGGTGATGATGATGTACAAGGCGATGATAATGTTGTGGACGTATTGCATAGGCTCGCTTGTGCCACTAGGCAGTTTATACAACTTTTATTTAGCGCCCTTTAGACTCTCTAGACTGTGCGTTTGGCACTGTCAAGGCCACGTGTTAGTGGCATTTGGGCATCGTTGTTCTTATTCTTGTATGAGGGTTCGTCTCGTTTTTCAATTCTTTCTGTATGCGCAAAAATACACATTGTTTTTAGAATTACAAAATAATCGTGGTATAAATGCGTGTGGTAAAGAGGCTATAGTGATGGAGAGGGGCATAATCGCCCCGTTTTTTGCGATTGGGTTCTGTGTAATTGGTTTTTGAAGTATTTGTTTTTGTCGCAGGGATGAGGTAAAAATACAAAGCAATTCAATTTCTTTTTAGCATGAATTTGATTACTTGTAAGAACAAAAAGGTGTGATAAACTTTACTAATGTGTAAATAAATGTGATTGTGGAGAGGGTAGCGAGTGGGTATTCTGTTGGAAAATGGTTGCTCTAGTGGTGGTGAACAAAAAGCTATTGTATATAATGGTCTATCTGTTAATAGCACTTGTTAGTATGTTTTGTTTAGCTTGGTGGCTATTCTCTATTAATGAGAAATAAAAAGTTTTAGAAACAATTGAAAAAATATTACTTTTCTTTTCGCTGTTCTTTACTTTTTTATTAACTTTGCAGTCGAGATGGAAATGTAAACACGTGAAAGTAGACCGTGAGATGTTATGTGCGTGTAGATAATAACTGTTACAAACTGGCTATAGTAAAGGCTGAGGGCAACGCTTGATAAAGCGTTTGATAAGATGCTTAGAGGAAAACTTTTGACAGTTGAGAGAAACAGATATTAATAAGGAGTAAGGCTCCCATGAAAACACAAGCAAATACCAGAACAGCACATTATATATATAGCAACATTTTAGTTTTACAGTCAGGAGACGAAGGTGCATGGTTTGTTCCTAGCATAAGTATAAGGCAGGGATGGTATCATGTGGAATAAGTTCCCAGTGGGGCTGCAAGCAAAATGTTAACGATGAATACCAAGGAAAATTAGATAATTTCTTTCGTGTTATTGGTACAGTGATTTAAGGTCGTGTGTAATGCTCGCCCCCGAAGCTAAACAGTAAAGGGATGGCATGACGCAACGAATGGAGGTTGATGTGAGACTTTCATTGCACTGTATTAAGGAATAATGTTCGCTCTAAACGCGTAGAACATACATATCTTTGAAATCAAAATGTGGTTAATATGCGGGTAAGACAACCGACATGAGAGAAAAAGAGAGTATAAAGGTGTTGTGAGTAACAACAACAGTGGTACTGCTAGGGTGGTGACAAGAGGCATCGCTGCCTGATGTAACTGTTAGTTGAGAGGAATGCTAACAACCCTTTGGGCATGGACGAGCATGTGTTAACTCGTCCATGCTTTTTCCTTTTTATGAACTTTAATGTTTGTAAAAAGAAGAGTTAGTGTTTTCTTTTATGTTCTTCGACATGTTTATGTAAATAATTTACATTTTACTTGCGAATTTAAAGATTAATATCTAACTTTGCCATGCGTCTGATAAAGATGTATATGCATAAGTACTTGTGTGTTATTATGTTTAATTGGGCGTTACGTAGTTTGTCCTAAGTGAAGGATTAACGATATCTAATATGAGGAGCGTAAATATTCTATACATGATAGTACCAATATGTATAAAATGTTCAATGGAGACTTTGTACCTCTCTACTGAATGGTGGGACATGAAAACTCGATGTTTAAGTGACCATGAAAACATAAAGCTCTAAATGAAATAATGAAGACGACGAATAATCGGGCTTAGTAACAGTTGGCGTTTGAAGGTTTAACCCAAGGGGCTAGGTGGAGAAGTTGTTGCATTTAAAATGCGTTATGCTATCGGGATGGTTTCCTATGGATAGCACAGTACCTCCTTTTCTTCACCTAAAGTGAGTAACCCAATGAAGCTTTGCTAGCCTTATGGCTTCTGCAGGCTGACAAATCGGTTGTACATGGCTTAGCTTTAAGTTGTTTGTAATGGCTATCAAGCAATTTAACTGCTACTATAGTGTGGCCAAAATGCTTACATTCGCTGCAGATTGTTACATTGTTCCGATTAATATGTTCGCCTCTCGGCCATACACATTCATTGTTCTCGCTCGGATAATTGGGCGGACAACTAGTTGTTCGAACCAGGAAACAGAGATTAGGGAATACAGAATTAGCAAACCTTGCCATAGCTTATGCTTGCATTTCTTCTGAAAAAACTGTCGCTAGATGGTGTGAAGAGATATCGAATAGCTAGCCAAGGGATGTAGTGGAAGATGAAAAAGATTTAATGGAATGTTTGGGAATGAATTAACCCAGCGTTGAAATGATTGAATGTGAGGTAGGGGATTTGCCAGAAGTTAACACTGATGGCAAAAGTGAGAGATGGCGAAATGATGGTGTCGGCGTTAGATTAACAGCAAAATGATGATGATAATATGGAGGCGCTTGCCCTTGATGGTTTTGTCTTCAATGAGCTTTTAACGCCTAACCATTAACGGTGTAACGTTCTGAAACATATACATTGTTATGCAGAAACGTTGAAAAAAAGGAACAAGGGATGCATTATGCACCCTAACCCAAGGAAAATCCATTTGTGTAAAATGGAAATTGGGCTTGTGAAAGTCTGTGATGGTAACAAAAGAATGATTTAAGAAAACTGATTTTTTAAAAGATGCAGTCTGTTTGAATGCACATTGGGACTGCAGTCTTTATGCAACTGTTCGCATCTACCACTGCCCAGCGGGGTGTGTTGGATTAAGCTGTACCTACATTTGACTCTCTAGGGTGCGGACAGGGAACACATACATAATCCTAATAACCAAGAGAACACAGAAGACCACTGCGACGAGATGTCTCAGCGGTCTTTTTTATGTGTTGGTCTGAGCTTTTCTAAACTTCATCGGCCATGTGTTGATGCTCTTCGATTGCCTTTCTGCACCATGTTGTCTAGTGATTAGAGGTATTGAAGGCGTTGAATCCTACCAACTGACGTGTGAAAGTCTTATTACAAATAACATGATAACCTTGGTACAAATGATAGAAATCATCATTATGAGCAATCTGTAACGAGTTTATCCCTCATTGGTAGCAAGATTATCTGTGTGGTTTAGTTAGGCTGGCCTTGCCGATGCCGTCCCATTAGATAGTACGTGAGGTGGTATCAACGTCTAGATCCATTGTCACTAACTACTGATGACTTTCTGTTTGATTGCGCGTGCAGTGGTTTGTGCAACCATTCGCTTCATGATTAGCATGTTAAACGCATTCTTGTGGCTCAAAAACGGTCCTTAGAGAAAGAAAATGTAGTCTATGGGTTAGATAATGCGTTGCACCTCGTGAATGCCGTCGATGTCTTTCAACTTATCCACAATCTCTTGCGTTTCGTTTCTGTCGTGCACACGTAGGTCGATTGTTCCATCGAACACACCCTCTTCGCCTGATATAACAAGCTTTCGCATGTCAATATTCAGTTGTCCAGAGATAACATCAGCCACATCTCGCAGTAGACCATGGCGGTCAATACCCCTAATTTCAATGGTAGCATCGAAGAGCATCTTACCATGCATGTCCCATTTTGCGTCGAGTATGCGGTTTCCGTAGCTAGATTTCAGTCTGTTGGCAACAGGACATGCGCGTTTATGCACCTCAATACGTCCCTTGTTATCGATATATCCTAAGATATCGTCACCAGGAATGGGGTGGCAACACGTTGGGAAAATGTATCGTTCGATAGACGTTTCTGTGATGATACAGGGCAATTTTTTATTAAAGTCTTTGCCAACCACCAGCAGGTTCTTTTCGTCTTTTCCCGTCTTATTGCGTCGTTTCTCACGTCCCATGAAGGGCATGCGTTTTAGCCAGCTGAAACTACCATTGCTTTTCTTCTTTCCTAAAATCTCATCGAGGTCTTTTTCGCCCAAGATAACCGTGCGGTCGCCTAGATGCTGAAACAATTCTTCTGGTTTTTGCAGTTCGTGTAGTTCGCAAAGCTTGTCTAATATCGACGTGGTTTGTTCTAATCCATGCGTGTTGAGCCATTCCTTTAGAATGTTCTCGCCTTGTTTTTGTAGTTCGCGGTTAGCCCTTCTAAGTATGGCTTGAATCTTTCCACGCGCTTTAGCAGTAGATACGAAGTTGATCCAGGAGGGATCAACGTGCTGCGATTTAGACGTTAGAATTTCCACTTGGTCGCCACTTTGCAGTCGATGACTAAGCGGGACGAGTTTATGATTTACCTTAGCGCCGATGCAATGGCTACCAAGGAAGGTGTGAAGTTGAAAAGCAAAGTCGAGTGCGGTACATCCAGCAGGCAGCATTTTGATTTCGCCTTTGGGTGTAAACACGAAAATCTCCGAGGCAAAGAGGTTCAATTTGATGGCATCTAAAAAGTCCATTGCATCGGGTTGTGGGTCGTCGAGAATTTCTTTGATGGTTCTTAGCCAGTCGTTTAGTTCGCCATCGTCCTCAGTAACCTCTTCGCCCTCCTTATATTTCCAGTGAGCAGCAAAGCCCTGTTCGGCAATTTCGTCCATACGGTCGCTTCTAATCTGCACTTCAATCCATCGTCCTTGTTTGCTCATCAGCGTAACATGTAAGGCTTGATACCCGTTGGCTTTCGGGTGGTTGAGCCAATCTCGGAGTCTATCAGGGTGCGATTTATAGAGTTGACTTATCTTTACGTATATCTTAAAGCTCTCGTTAATTTCCTCTTCACGATTTTGGTGTGAAAACGATGCGTACAGCCAGGATGTCATAAATCTCTTCGAATGCCACATGTTTGGTTTGCATTTTGTTCCAGATAGAGTAGGGACTTTTGATGCGTGCCTTTATCTCGTATTGAATACCTAGAGGGTCGAGTGCTTGTCGTATAGGGTCGGTGAATTGTTGGAAAAGAATATCGCGTTGTTCTTGAGTAGAAGCCAGTTTTGCTTGAATGATGGCGTATTCTTCTGGGTGTTCGAACTTGAAACTGAGGTTTTCAAGTTCGGTTTTAATTTTGTTTAGACCAAGTCTATTAGCCAATGGCGCGTAGATATAAAGCGTTTCGCCTGCGATTTGTATTGTTTGTTAGGCGCTTGGCTTTCAAGTGTTCGCATGTTATGCAGTCGGTCGCATATTTTAATGAGTATAACACGGATGTCGTCGCTCATTGTTAGCAGCAGTTTCTTAAAATTTTCGGCTTGTGCAGAAGCTCTATCACCGAATATTCCGCCAGATATTTTGGTGAGTCCGTCTACGATTTGTGCGATTTTTGCGCCGAAAATATTCTCGATATCTTCAACAGTATAGTCGGTATCTTCAACCACGTCGTGCAGCAATGCAGCGCAGATACTGGTGGAACCCAGTCCCATTTCCTCGCACGCGATTTGAGCAACGGCGATGGGGTGCATGATATAAGGTTCGCCCGAGAGTCGTCTCACACCTTTATGCGCCTCTCTTGCAAAGTTAAAGGCTTTGGTGATGATTTCTTCTTTTTTTCGGTGTGGCGAGGCCATATAGGTTTCTAGCAGGTGTTTGAACGCCTTGTTCACCATCTGTTCTTCCGTTTGTTCTCTTTCTTTATCTCTCGTAATTTGGTCTGACATATCGCTGCAAGTTATGTAAATGAGCCTATTGTGTAATGAAAATGAACGTTTATTAGCTGTAAGAAGTTTTAAATCGGGTGTTCAAGCATGCGTTAGGCATTGCTGCCAGTGTTTATGTGCAGTGTTGTTATCCCGAAATATCGTTCTATTTGTTTGTTGGGTGTTGCCCGTTTGGTTTTATTGTTGCCTGGCGTGTAACGTCAAAAGGAGTTCGGCCAGACGTGTTGCATAGCCAAGCCGTGTTTCCAAGGCCTCGGTTGTCTATCTGACAGAACTCCTTTCATGTGCTAATCCTTAGTGATAAAGGGCGTTGTGTGCCTTTATTTCACTTTTAGTTTCTTTCCTGCTCTGATGCTCGAGCCACTGATTTTGTTCAGTTTCTTAAGCTTCTGCACGGTGGTGTGGTTGCGTTTTGCAATTTCAGAGAGTGTATCTCCGTCTTTAATCATAATGCTCTTTCCACCTGCGCTATTGCGTTCGCGTCGTTCGCGTTTGCGTCTTTCTTTTTTCGATTCGTGTCTTCTGCTTGAACTTCTGCTTGAACTTCTCGAAGAAGAATAAGAAACAGGAGCTTCGGCCACCTCAACTTCTCTTCTCTTAGTGGGTAAGTCTTCGCTGCTGTATGCAAATATCTCTTCTTGTTTGTCGATAAACTTGTTTACCATGCTAGCGGGCAATCGAAGCGATGCAGGTGCAGAAGCTCCACACACAATATCTTTACGGTATTGAGGATTGAGTGCCTTTATTTCGGCAACATCTATGCCTAGCACGCCAGCCACTTGGTTAAAGTGTATGTCGTGATTAACAACCACAGTATCGGTCTTTATCGGTAGAGTAGCCGTCATGGGGCAGATATTGTGTTCGCAATAATAGTTCATGATGTAGTTGGCTGCGATAAATGCCGGCACATATCCTCTTGTTTCTTGTGGCAAGTAAGGATAAATCTTCCAATAATCCTTTTCGCCTTTAGCTCTATGTATAGCTTTATTGATGTTATCAGGACCAGCGTTGTAGGCTGCAATAACCAAATTCCAGTCGCCGAAGATGCGATAGAGGTCGCTAAGATAATGAGCGGCGGCGTAAGACGACTTTGCGATGTCGCTACGCTCATCGATTAGCGAGTTTACTGTTAGACCGTAGTGTTTTCCAGTGGCCAACATAAACTGCCAAAGACCAGTTGCGCCAACTCTTGACACGGCTCTAGGGTTAAGCGCCGACTCGATAACGGGCAGGTATTTCAGTTCTAGGGGCAATCCGTAAGCCTCAAGAGCTTCTTCGAAGATGGGCATGTAGAAGTTGCTAGCCCCCACAACATAGCTCACCGAGCGACGAAGTTTGCCACTATAGCGGTCGATAAACTTCTGTACAACTTCGTTATAAGGCATTTCGATAACCGATGGTATTCTACTAAGCCTGTCGATATACACCTCTTTGGGGAAAGTGGGATTCACGTTAGGCATGTTACAATCGGTTGCAGGCCTGAGATATTTCTCCGCATTGTATTGTTTGAGCAGACTATCAAGTTCGTAGGTCATGCCCTCTGGCAAGTCTATCACTTCGTTTTTGCCGTTTGCTGTAGTCACGGTGATTTCCTTATCGTCTTTGTTTTGCTGTGCGAATGCGGTTGTTGCACAGCCCAACATCACGGTGATTAGCAGAAAGTTAACTCTTTTCATGCTGTATTTCATTGTTCTTATTGTTCAATACTATAGGTGCTTATGTGCGATTGTTGTGTATCAGAATGTGAGACTGCAGTGCAAGCCAATGGCCGAAGGTTTAAATGCCATGCCCGTTGCAGGGCTATTCATTACGGCAGGCTCAACTCGAAGCGACAAATCATCAGATATATCGAATTCGGATAGCGATGCATCTACATAAGCATCAACGATAGAGAGGGCATAAACGCCTAACAAGCAGAAGAAACTAAGGTCGCGCCAACGGCGGTATTTGTCTTTTCTGCTTTTAAAGATGTTTTGGTATTGCGTTTTGTTCTCATCGGTAATTCTTGTGCCCAAGTGCAAAAACTGGTTGTAGCTTTGTGTTGTTGGGTCGGTGTCCATGATGTCTTGGTAGGCTTTTGAGTAGTCGCGAAACATCATATTGTTCCATTGCATGGCGTAGACACAACCCACAAAACCACCATATACCAATGGTAGTTTCCAGTATTTGCGGTTATATATTTGTCCTGCTCCAGGCAGAACGATGGCCAGCCACATAGCCCGTTTGGGATTTGGGCGCCATGCATTCCAGTCTTTTTTTTTTTCCTTATGCTTCTGTGCTTTTGGCACGAGCATGGTGTCGAGGCTGTCTTGTTGGTATGCGGTCTGGTTGTTGTAATGTGTTGTTGTGAGCGTGTCGCCCTGTTCTTGGGCTTTCTTTGGGCCATCGAAGTGTCCTTGTGCCATGGATGCAATGCAGCCAAAGGGCCGCCAACAAGGTCATCGTCAATAACAATTTACAAATCTTCACGCTCATTTTATCAACTTTATGTTTATTCTTCTTTCAGTTTGTCGAACGTGGCCATGATACGTGCCAGTTCTTCTTCGTTGGCAAAGGGGATGCTAATCTTACCCTTACCTTTAGGCGAACAGGTCATTTGCACCTTGGCATCAAGAAAGTCGCAAAGCCTTTGTCTAATCCTAGTTACCTCTTCAGACATAGGTGTTTTTGTGACAATAATTTTCTTTCCGCTCTGAATGTCTTCGCCATTTTTCAGTTTTTGGGCCAGTTCTTCCACTTTTCTCACCGAGTAGCCGTGTTTTTGTATTTCGCGGAAGAGTTTAATTTGCAGCGACGGACTGTCTATGGCTAGCAGTGCGCGTGCATGTCCCATGTCTATTTCTTTTTTTTGCAGAGCCATTTGCACTTGTGCCGGAAGTTTAAGTAGGCGCAAATAGTTGGTGATGGCTGTGCGGCTTTTTCCCACTCTCTCAGAAACGCGTTCTTGCGTCATACCCTCTGCAGAAAGCAGATGTTCGTAAGCCAAAGCAATTTCGATGGCATTAAGGTCTTCGCGCTGGATGTTTTCCACCAGTGCCAGTTCCATAATGCTTTCGTCTTTGATGGTTCGGATGTAGGCAGTATAGCTTGCAGTCCAGCCAATTGAGATGCCCGCCAACGTCTTTCGCCGGCAATGATTTGGAATTTGTTTTCCGCAACCTGTCGCAGGGTAATGGGTTGGATGATACCAATTTCGTTAATGCTATTGGCAAGTTCTTGTAAAGCCTCCTCGTCAAACTCTCTTCGAGGCTGATTGGGGTTAGCCTCAATCTGCTCAAGTGGAATTTCGTTGATGGTGGAGCTACCTTGTGGGCGCACGCTTTCGGTTGAAATCAGTGCGTCGAGCCCTCTGCCTAAGGCGTTAAATTTCTTATGTACTGCCATTTAGAAATATTCGTTTATGATTGACATATAGACAAGTCGGTGATGTTTTTTACTTGCTAAGCGCCTCGGTTTTAGGCATCTCGTCGAGCTTGTAGTCCATGTCTTGATAGTTGTAGGCAAGGCGTTTTCCCCATTTTCCAAGTTTTGCAAGGATGCTGTGGGAAACGCCTTGTCGTTGTTTTACTTTTTGTGGCACACGTGGTATGTCTTTGTGCTTTGGTTTTATTTACCACGTTAGGCTTCTTCGGCCCTTTAGCCTGCTTTTATCGTAGCTGGCTATAGGTTGTTGTGTCACAGCGTTGGGTCGTTTGTGCAAAAGGCGTTTTAGTTGCCTTTCTCCACAATTTCCTTTGCCAAAGCCAAATGGTTTTTACTACCTGTCGACTCAGCGTCGTATAGAATAACGGGTAAGCCGTGGCTTGGGCTTTCGCTCAGTTTAACGTTGCGTTGAATCACCGTTTTGAATACAAGCTCCTGGAAATGGCGCTTCACTTCGTCGTAGATTTGGTTGGCCAAACGCAGACGGCTGTCGTACATTGTGAGCAAGAAACCTTCAATTTCCAGCTTTGTGTTAAGCTTGCTCTTAATGATTTTGATGGTGCTGAGCAACTTGCTGATACCTTCAAGCGCGAAATATTCGCACTGCACGGGGATGATAACCGAATCGGCCGCAGTGAGGGCGTTAACGGTAATAAGTCCCAACGAAGGCGAACAGTCAATGAGTATGTAGTCATAGTCTCCCTTGATGCCGTCGAGCAGTGTTTTAAATGCGCGTTCACGGTTTTCGATGTTGAGCAGTTCTATCTCTGCACCTACAAGGTTGATATGGCTAGGGATGATGTCCAGACCGTCGATGTCTGTAGTGTAGATGGCGTCGCGTACGTCAGCATGGTCTATGATGCATTCGTAAAGCGAGCATTCCACATCATTCAAGTCCACTCCAAGACCACTTGAAGAGTTTGCTTGTGGGTCGGCGTCTACCACCAACACGCTTTTTTCTAATGTAGCCAATGAAGCAGCAAGGTTAATTGTGGTGGTTGTCTTCCCCACACCGCCCTTTTGATTGGCTAATGCAATAATTTTTCCCATAACCTTTTTTTCCTGGTTGTTTTTAATAGAATGCAAAGATACATATTTTAGACGAAAAAGCACTATATTAAAGCTTTTTTCGTACTTTTGCATGTAAATATTTAGGCTTTGCCAATGTTGTGAACACGATTTGTAAATACATTTCAACGTATTGTTTACTGTTGCCTGTTAGTTTTTTAGAAAAGGTTAACACATTGGTTCTTAGGCTCTGTAGGCGATGTCTGCTATCACACTTTTGCTTGTAAAAAGGGCTTTTTGCTGGGGTCTGAATAATAATTTGGGAAATAAAGAAGGTGAAAGATGGAAGTAAAGAAACCGCTTATATTAGTATCTAACGATGATGGCTATCATGCAAAAGGACTTCGTTCGTTGGTGGGTATGCTCACCGATTTTGCCGAGGTTGTGGTTTGCGCTCCCGATGCTGGTCGTTCCGGTTTTGCTGGCGCCTTTTCGGTGGCAAAACCCTTGCAGATAAAAAGGCGAAAAGATGTGGCGGGCGCCACGGTATGGTCGAGTAACGGCACGCCTGTTGACTGTGTGAAACTTGCTTTTAGCGAGTTTTTCGCTCAACGCCAACCTGATATTATTCTTTCGGGTATTAATCATGGCGACAATGCTGCTGTTAACGTGCACTATTCGGGTACGATGGGAGTGGTTATCGAAGGTTGTTTGAAGGGTGTGCCATCGGTGGGTTTCTCGCTTGCCGACCCCAATGAAGATGCCGATTTCGAACCTTTGCGCCCTTATGTGCGTGGCATTGTAAAGCGCGTGTTAGCCGAGGGCTTGCCCAAAGAAGTGTGCCTCAATGTTAATTTTCCACGCACACAATCTTTCAAAGGGGTTAAGATGTGTCGAATGAATAGGGGAACATGGGTGAACGAATGCGAGAAGCGAACTCATCCGCATGGTTACAACTATTTTTGGATGGCTGGATATTTTCAAAGTGATGAGCCTCAAGCGACTGATACTGACTACTGGGCTTTGAAAAATGATTATGTGGCCATTGTGCCCACACGTGTCGACGTTACTTGTTACGACTCGTTGCAACGTATGAAAACGTGGGAAAACGACGACTGTTTAGTAGAAAAAGAAATACAGGGATAGTCTTTGTATCGTGGATGGTAAATAATAGAGTGGAGTGGGTTAAGACGTAAGTGAAATAGCGACTATATACTACACTCCCGTTCGCTACTCGTCTTGTCTTGTTGGGTTGTGATTACCGCTGTTAGCCGTTAGCGGTTGCCCTCTCTTTACTCCTTGTAGGTTATTAGTCTATCCGATTTAATCGCTGATAATGGGTAGCTTGTCAACAATATTTAAAATTCTATGCGTTATTATCTCATCGTGGGAGAGGCATCGGGCGACCTCCATGCCTCGCATCTTATGCGTTCGTTGCAGGCCATTGATCATGCAGCAGAGTTTCGTTTCTTTGGAGGCGACCTTATGACTGCCGTAGGCGGAACGCGCGTAAAGCACTTTAAAGAAATGGCATACATGGGATTTATCCCTGTGTTGCTGCATCTAAGAACCATCTTTCGCAATATGTCTTTCTGCAAAAAAGACATTGTGGAGTGGGCGCCCGATGTGGTAATACTGGTGGATTATCCTGGGTTTAACCTCAATATTGCTAAGTTTCTGAAGCGCAACACCACGATACCCGTGTATTATTACATATCGCCGAAGATTTGGGCGTGGAAAGAATATCGCATCAAAAACATCAAGCGTGATGTTGATGAGCTGTTTTCTATTTTACCTTTCGAGGTGAATTTTTTTGAGCAAAAACATCACTACCCCATACACTACGTGGGAAACCCAACGGCCGATGAGGTGCGTAATTTTCTTTCCACTTATCATGAAGGGTTCGAACAGTTTTGCCAAACCCACAATTTGCCTACAGATAGGCCCATATTGGCCTTGCTAGCAGGCAGCAGAACGCAAGAAATTAAAGACAATTTGCCTGCAATGATGCAGGTGGCTGCACGCTTTCCGCAGTATCAAGTAGTGTTGGCGGGTGCGCCTTCTATTGCCGATGAGTATTACCAGCGGTTTATTGACGGAACGCAAGTGCGTTTAGTGAAAAATAAAACCTATCCGCTTTTGGCTCATTCCACTGCTGCATTGGTTACTAGTGGTACAGCAACGCTCGAGACGGCTTTGTTTAATGTACCTCAAGTGGTGTGTTATAAAACTCCTGTTCCTCGCCTTATTCGCTTTGCTTTCAACCATATTATAAAGGTTAATTATATCTCGCTCGTTAATCTTATTATGGATAGAGAGGTGGTTAGCGAGCTGTTTGCCGACCGTTTTACTGTAGACAATATCTCTAATTGCTTACAAGCACTCTCGCCTGGGGGCGAGTTGCGTCAACAGATGCTTGATAATTATGCCCAACTTCGTCATATCTTGGGTAGCGATGTGGCGTCCGATAATGCCGCAAAGATGATGGTTGGCTTGCTTAAGAAATCTGAAGCGGGTGATAAAAACGTTTCTGCACTCAACTAAATCACTTTGTTTGGCGTAAGTGTTGGGAGTATGTAGAAGTGGTTAGGCTAATATCAACTTGTTGTTTTCTTACTTTTACTTCATGCCAAGTGTTCTTACATCTGCAAAAGCACCCTTTTTAGTGTGTTGTTGCTTGCATCTTGTGTTTGCCAGTTAGCAGTAGGTTTTGTTTGTTGTATTTAACTCAAATCGCTTATTAGACCACAATGTTTCTAGAATTCTTGTTTGGATGTTGTTTCCTGACATCTTTTATTTTCAGGTCTGCATCTTGCTTGTCTTTGAAACTTGACGTAGCCCGCTATGCCTGCATTACAAATATAGGCTATCTGCTCGACCATAAAACAAAATCTGTTTAGACTCTAATGACCTATTTGGCTTTAATTCGCGCTTTATGTCATGCCAATGGATGCGACGTGTTGTAAAAATAATGTACTAAAATTTAACATTGTGAGTGTCTTCTCTGGAAAAAATCCGACCGAAGGGCGTATTTTTGCTTGTATTTTTAAAGTTTGTAACTTGCTGGTTTACTTGTGTCTGTATTGATTTGTGGTAAATGCGCTTGTATTTGCATGCAAATAGGGTGCAAGGCTCACGAAGCTAAAAAAGCACACTTGTAAAACAGCTGTTCGTTGTTTGTTATTTTTCAGTTTGATGATGGCGTTTTGTTTATGTTTTCTGAGTATGTATTGCCATCAAGTGAGCCAAATAGTGATAATAATTACTTGTTGTGAGTGATTTATTTGATTTATCTATCATAATGATAGTGCTGTTGAGCGCGCTTTTTTTCTCTTAATCGTGCGTTTTGCATCATTTAGCATTGTGTTTTGCTGCATTTAGCCTTGCGTTTTGCTGCAGATAGCACTGCGTTTTGGTGCTAAATGCACTGCGTTTTGGTGCTAAATGCGCTGCGTTTTGCTGCATTTAGCAAAGAAATTACTGCGTTTAAGTCTGCTAAAAGGTGTATATTTGCAATTTCCACCTCTTCAAAATTGCATTTTTATGTTGTTTCGGGCACCAAATGTGCGCCAATTTTCTTAAAAAAGAAGTGTTAAAGCGCAATAAATGACAAAAAGTGGACCTAAAAGGCAAGTTGTTGCGTTGCGGTTTTTGTCTTTTCTTCGCATTTTATATGTGTTTTACGTGGTTTGTTTGTCTAGAATGGTTCGGTATGTAAATGGGTGTTTGTAAAATAAATTTACCAGTTTAACAAATGCGTACTATATATATAATAGAAAAATACTAGCATTAGTGTTTTGTTTGCCAGTATTTGTAATTAAAATAAGCAAGCATTGTTATCCCCACGAAAAGAATTTTTTGCTACTAAAATCTACCAAAAGACAACACAAATGTGTAATGCAACGAATGCCAAAATCATCTTTTGTTGTTGGCCTACGCGCACGAACACATGCTTATTACTATATGCCTAATCAGGGAAATAATATTACAGAATTAAGGTTGCACGAAAATTAAATTGATGTAAATGTGCATGTTAAGTGTGTTTGAGATGCACAGTGTAGCCACGCTTTTAGCGCTTAGTACCAAAGAAAAGCGCAAGCTCACAGCATTGCGAAAGATGTCTGGTAGGGGATTTCCTTTCGTGTTTAGGGAAAAACCTTTTGGTTGGGGGCGTATTTGCGCTAACTTTGCAATTGTAAAAAGGGAACGAAGGCCAAAAGGCATCTCCCAAAAAAGACGGCCACGGCCTCCACAAAACTACGAGAGAGAGAATAAAATCAAAGAGACTGCGCTGGTCTCCAAAAAATTAGAATCGAGTTATAAACATCTTTAAAACGAACAATTATGAAGAAGCTATTATTAACCCTGCTTACGCTCTTGGCTTTTGGTTTTCAAGCTAAGGCAATGAGTTTCGAACAAGCACGGCATCAAGCCCTCTTCCTTACAGATAAGATGGCATACGAGCTGAACCTCACCGACGACCAGTATGAGGCAGCCTACGAAATAAACCTCGATTATTTGCTTAGCATCGACCATTATGACGACCTTTATGGTATCTATTGGCGCCAGACGCAACCAAGATTTGGGTTATATTCTATACGATTGGCAATATAGGGCTTACTGTCAAGCCAATTATTTCTACCGCCCACTGTATTACGACACTGGTTATTGGCGATTCCGTATTTATGCTCGCTATCCTTATCGCGACTATTACTATTTTGGAAGACCAACTTTCTACAACACTTATCGTGGAACAAGCAGCTGGAATATAAACGGCGGCGTTAGTAGATACAGTGGAAGACAGTTCGGAGGCTCACGCAGTTACGGTATGCGAGATGGTTTCCAACGTGGCGATTATGGACGGGGCTACAGATTTGGCGGATATAACGACAATGGTTATGATAACTATGGTTATGGTTACGACTCAAGACAATGGTCGAACCAAGGTCGCGACTATGACAACTATAATAGAAGTTCCTCGTCACGACGTTCGGGACGCGATTTTGGATACGGATACGACAGGGATGACCGTTACGATCGCCCAAGTAGCACCAGGAGCACAGCCCGCAGAAATCGTGATTACAACGAAAACTATGGTAGCGGACATTTTGGCGGAGCACGTTATTACAATGACTCAGGAGCAGGAAGTTCGGCAGATGTGCCAAACAACACCTTCAGTCCTAGTCGCTCGCAAGGTTCACAACCATCAACCTCTGGTCGTTCGTTCGGCGGAAACACTGGTGGTTCGTCTTACAACAACACACAACCAAGCGTAACACCCTTCAATTCTACACGCTCACAGGGCTCGGGAGGTTCAACACCCTCTACTTCAGGTCGCTCGTTTGGCGGTGGTGGTAACTCAGGTTCAACTTATACGCCACATAACAACAATGCCAACCCACAAAATGGCAATTCGGGTGGTGGCCACTTTGGCGGACGAAGATAAACATTAAATAGGTATAGGGGCTATGCCATAGGCCTCGTAGGTTAAGTAACAGGGTGGGGCGACAATGTTGGCCGCTCGCCAATAGCCCTCCCTCGCCACTTATCCTCGCTAAGGTAAAAGATTGATTTAGGAAAAAGTTCTCAAATAAGGTATAGCATTTTGAAAGTAAAGATTATAGGATACGAATAAAGAAAAGAGAGTTGTTAATGATAGACGGTATGCTTTGAGATAAAGCATACCTTTTTTGCATGTAAATTGAGCGAAATTCGCTCTAGCAAATGTAGTTAAGAAGGGTTTAGGAAATGTATAACGTGTGAATTGTGCTGTTGCACACCTTAGAAGTTAATTAGCGAATAGAAAGCATAAGGCTAAAACCTAAATTCGAGTACCTTATAAAAGTATTTTAAACAGATAAGCAACGGATGCGTGTACACACCATTCTCCCTACAAGCACGCGTGTCTTCGCGCAATAAGGTTAGTCGGCTACCCACATTCTTGGTGCTAGCGCCACCCATACGCATCGTGACAAAAACCATGGGTAGGTATTTGGTCTTGATGTCGAAGCGTTTGAAAAGTCTAACCATCATTTCAAAGTCTCCACCTATTTTATAGTCGGTTTTGTAAAGTCCAGCCTTTTGAAACACTTCTTTGCGAGCATAGAATGAGGGATGAGCCGGCATAATGCCAAAACGAAGCCACCAAGGGCGAAAACCAGCCGAAGAATAATATCTAACACATCGAGAAAGGTTGGTTTCGCGCACAAAATGCACATCGCCATAAACAGCATCGATTTTATCATCTGTAAAGGCCTGTGCCACCTTTTCAATAACATCGTTGTCCGTAAAGAAGTCGTCGGAATTTAAAATGCCCACCACATCGCCAGTAGCCATGTGCAAACCCTTATTCATGGCGTCGTATATGCCATTGTCATTTTCGGAAATCCAACGCATTTTGCCTGCGAACAAAGGTTCAAACTCGCGAACAATATTGAGCGTGTTGTCTTTGGAAAGTCCGTCAACAACAATGTATTCGATGTTAGAATACGACTGGTCTAACACCGATTGCATACAATGTGCAATAGTTGCAGCACTGTTAAAGGCCACTGTTATTATGCTTACCTTCATAGATGAATTAACTATAGCCTTAAACGAAGAATGTGGCGTCTTATTGCATGATACGATGTAAGATAATCAAAAAGTGTAAAATTAGGGCTTAAAACTTGCAGGTGATAAGATTATTATGTAATTTTGCAAACTAATTCATGGCATTTCGCCATGCCCAAAGCGTGGAATGTTGCAGTGTTTAACAAAACAACAGAAGCGCGAAAGGCATAAAATCGGGGTTGACTGGATTTGACAGCGGGATGAAATGGTATGTAAGCACGCGGAGCGTAGGTGGCTGGCTCCATAATCCCAGTTATCAAAAATTTAATTGGCGAAAGAAATTACGCTCTCGCTGCCTAATCGAAGTATAGTAGATTTCGGGCTTTATTCCGTTACAAGGTAATGGAACGAGACATCGCTCAGAGGCTGTTGTTCCGAAGCCAGCTGATAAAGCGGTGCAGATAAATCGGAAATAGTTTAGTGAGGCCTCGCTCACTAGATGAAATTTTAGGGGATAAGGCATTGGTTGGTGGTCCGGGTCTTGCCAATGCACGAAAATCGTAGGCCGGAATAAGCGTGTAGAAAGCGTATGGTTTCCCTGTTTGGACGTGGGTTCGAATCCCACCAGCTCCACATTACGTACTCTTAATAAGGGTAAAGCAAGATTGTTTAACATCAGGTAATCGCTATAACTGTAATAAGTTATGGCGATTATTCGTTGGTGGCATGGAGTGCGAATCATGTTGGGGCTTGGTATAAGGCATAAGATTCTAAGAAATACAAGCTTATACTAATAATACCTATAAATAAATGCGAATTACGAAGATGAATAAGATAAACGAATTTATTAACAGTGGGCTATACGAAACGTTTCTAAAAGCAGTACAAGAAAGGAACGTTGAGATTGATAACATAGTTCCTTTTTCGTTGCTAGATTATGACAGGGAAAGATTGGTGGCTGCTCGAATTGAGATTGAAGATTTAAAGGCATTACTAAGCACAAACATGGAGGAAGCTACATCTTTTGTTAAAAGCAAAATGCAACTTGATTTTGATGAAGAGGACGAATATCCGGTGGGAGAAGAAGTAATTGACGATGAAAAGCCTAGAACAATTAACGAACTTCCTTATTATAAAAACTTCTTGGTGGCTTTTCTAATCGAATACTATTTACTCAAGATACAGCCTAAAGAATTGGGTAAGTACTTAAAGAGAATACGCATTGCGCATGCCTCGAAATATGAAGATAGGTTAAAAGAGCTGTGGAAAAATGTATTGTGAGTTGTTGCTGTAAGCTAAAATGTTTTCTGCCAGCAAACATTTTAGCCTACAGCAATCACTCAATTTATAGATATTGTGCATAAAGGTTGAGGTATTCTAAAAAGCGTTCTTCTTTGTTGAAATACCGTACAATGTGCTGCCTACAAACATCCTCGAAAGTTGTGGCAGGCTGTTGGCATAGGCGCCCTATCTCGATGGCAGCTGTTTGTATGTCACCTTTTTCTATAATAGCCCCAGTTTCGAGTGTTATAGCTTCTGTGCTCCCCCCTGTTTTGTAGGTCACCACAGGTGTTCCGCATGCCATTGCTTCGAGATTGGTTGTGGGAAATGTGTCTTCCCAGGTGGGATTGAAATATACATTTGCTGCAGAATACAGTGCACAAAGCTCTTGAATGTTGTCTGTTCTATTGATAGCAATAATGCCAGCTTGTGCTGCTAATTGTTGTTCAGACTTACTTAATCCAACAAGAACAATACGAATGGATGGGGGCAAGAGTGATGCGAGTTGAAGAAAATCGGGCAAACCTTTTCGGTACCAGTTGGAGGCTAGGCCCAAAACGATGGCGCAATGTTCAGGGATGCCATACTTCTTTTTAATCCAGTTTACTTCCGTTTGTTTGCTAAAAACATCCGTATCAATACCATTATATATAAGGTGTGTGGGTGTGTGCTTGAAAAACGACTGCTGTAACTGTCGTTGTAACCATTGGCTTACGGGGACAAGTGTTAGGTGTTTGAGTGATAAGAATGTTTCTTTCTTCTGTTCGAAGTTGCGATACGAACGATCGGTTAGCCAACTTTTGGGGTAAGCATGCTTTTGAGGACACTTCAAACAGTGCGTTTTCCATTGTTCGCATCCGCAATATTCGTAATGGGCACAGTGCCCGGTAAAGGTCCAACAGTCGTGTAGAGTCCAAACCACAGGAATGTTGTTTTGGGCAAGATATTGAAATAATAGCGGATAATTAAGATAATAACCGTGAATGTTGTGCAAGTGTACGATGTCGGGTTTTATTCTTTCTGCGTATTGAATCAATTCTGCTGTAGCCTTTTTAGACATCAGACCGTGATTGTCAAACAGTCGCGAGCTAATGGCATGGTGCATTTCATCCCATCTACTACCAATGTGAAAGAGATTAGACGCACTGGGGTTGGCCCATCTGCCGTAAGCGATGAAACTTTGCCAACCTTGTTTTATAGCAGCCATTCCGATTCCTTCAGCAATTTTTCCATGAGAACCCCAGTTGGCAGTGATGTTTATTTGCAGCAATTTTCTCATTCGTAGGTTTTGTTGCAACTGATGAAATAGGTGATATGATTAATAGGCCAGAATGGTTCGAAATGTCTACGATTGATTACTTTACCATTAAAGGAAAAGTAATGTTTGTAGTTCGATTGAGAGAACACATGCTTATAGGTATTGCATGCAATGTCTATCGACAGTTGGTTAGCATGCGTAAGTCTACCATAAGGAAAGGCAAAAAAAGTTGCAAGGCTGTTGAATTTGTTGCTCAATCACCGATTTACAATTCTCTATTTGGTAGCGAAGCGTTTGCTCATCGTTGGTATTAATCATGTAATGGTCCATGGTGTGGGCACCAATGATGTGCCCACGTTTGGCCAGTTCCTTTAGATGCGACCATCGCAAAGGCGTCTTTCCTTCGGTAAGAACAACATGATTATTAAAATTTTCGATGTAAGAAGCGTCTCCATCCACATAGTTGGGGTTGACAAAGAAGAGTGCGTTAGTGCCAAACTCCTCCAAGAGTGGAGCAAAGATGTCGTAACACTCCATAAATCCATCGTCGAAAGTGAATGCCACAAGCGGTTTGTGGGGCTGTTCTTTGCGCATTATGCGCTCTACAGCCTCCTCAATTTTGATGAAAGAAACCTTCTGCGACAGCTCTTGTAGTAAGGTTTTAAAAGTGTGTGGCTCGTTTTCGTGGGCAATTCTGTGTCCATTCAGAATGTGAATGCCTGGGGCGGGGGTTGCCCAAGCCCCCAAAACGTTAAGCACTTGTTGTCTAACAAAGCCACGTAGACGTTGCGAAGGGTTGGGGTTATACATCATTTATTACCTTTCTAATAATTTCCGTTTGATAATGAATATTCCATTTTCTATCTATTTCGTCAAAAGCCTTACGCCTTGTTTCGTTGCGTTTGATGGAGTCGACACATATCCAGCGTTCAATTTCGCGCTTTAGACTTTGCGGATTGCCTTGTTCGAAGAATGAACCCGTTTCGCCTTGACGTATGGCCTCAAACTCTGGCATTTGATAAGCAAAGTTGTTATGGGTAACAACAGGGCATCCAAAAGTGAGCGAATGAATGGCTGTGAGGCCAACATTTCCAGGCGAAACGCACACGTGTGCATTGTAAAACAGCTGTCCAAGAACCTCATCATCATAGCATGGGCCATACATCCAGATACAGTCTGCTACGTTTTGGGTTTCGGCATATTGGTCGATACGAACTTGATCAACATCTTTTCCAACGAAAAACAATGTTGACGGGGCGACCTTCTTGCTTAAGTTGTGAAGCGCAATCCACCAGCATTTCTAGCTTTTTTCTCTTTTGTATTCTTCCACAATAGATAATTGTAGGGTAGTCGTTAACGAAATGTTTGCGATAGATGTCGTTGTGGATAAGTCGCTCTCGTATGGCTCGTTCGTTGTCCGAATCTATCGAATTGGCAATACAATACATCTTACGCCTTGGTATTCCCTCTTTCTGCATCAGGGCAATGGCGTATTCGCTGTAAACCATCAACGCGGAATGCAAGGAGAAAAAGAGCTTTTTTATCAGTCTTTTTATTGTTCCCTCTCTGCCATACCATCCATGCGTCCATGCAATGGTTTTCTTTCGGGTGAGTTTTGCAAGCAACAGTATGGCCCACGACGAAAGACAAAAGGGTTCGCCGTCGATGATATAATAACGATAGGGCTTGAAAAGCAACCTTACCGAACGCCTTTGCCAATAAAACGGACCGAAGTAAACGTTTTTTATGGTTTGTTGATAGCCTGACAATTGATTATAATCAAACCTTTTAATTGGCGTATTAACCTTGTCGCCCAAATAAAAATGGCATGCAAAAAGCTTAGCCATCTCGCTGAAGATGGGGAAGCGATAGTGTGAACCAATATTGCTAATGAGGCAAAGCGATTTGGAAGTAATCGTATTCATCTTTAATTCTTTTTGATTATATGGGCAACCTATTAGGGTTATTGGGTTTCCTCTTGCGTGTGCATTGAAGAATTGGTATTAGTTTTCGTCGTTATCTTGTTGGTTGCGCGTTGTAGAAAAACAAATAGCGTTATTGCTGATAAACTATACGCCACCACATTAATAAGTGAGAGGTTGAGGGCAGTGCTTTGTTCGGGTTGTGTAGAAAATAATAGATAGGCAGTTACAACAATCACAACGTCTCTTATTGTACGTAGAATAAACAACATCCAATTGTGCCCTTTGGCCAATAAGTCTGCTTGTAATACGCTAGTAAGACACATTGGTATAGTGGCAAATGCGTAAACATTGATGACCACACGCAAGTCGGCGAAACTATTGCCGTAGAACGAGGTGATTACTCCTGAGAGTGCTAGAATACCCAGGAAGGGAAGAATGGAGCAAATCAAGTTGAGTGCCATCATTTGCCATAGAAAACGCTGATGGTATTTTGTGTTTTTCGTCAGACCAGAGAGGTAAGACAGAATCACGTTTTGTAAAAGGGTGGGGATAAACAGGATAATGGCCCCCCATTGTGTTGCTGCTGTGAATAGACCAACCTCTCCAATTGCTGCATATTTTGAAATTAGTAGCATTGCGCCCCAGTTACACATTGTATACGATAGTTCTTGCAATGCCACAGGAAAAGAGAATTTCAAGATCTTTTTGATTGTTGGCGATAGGCTTTTCTTGTGGAAATCGTTTTGTGTGCGAGAAATTCGCTTAATGATAATGCCGTTTGCAATGCATAAAACTAGCTGCGAGGAAAGTAAACCCAGCAAAGCTCCATACACGTCCATGAAGTGGGTAAGCGGTAAACTAACCACTAACAATACCAAACTCGAAATAATGGTGTTTATTCCCAGTGGTTTAAAGGCTTTGTAACCCGCAAGAATGCCCGTTTGCGTAGTCGAAACAGCCTTGGTAATGAGTATGAGTCCCAGAAAACGAAAGGGCTGAGCCAACTGTGGTGTCTGGATATAAAGGGCTAGTTGTTCTGCAAATAACAACAATAGCGCACTCATTATTAAGGATGAAACTAGTGTGATGATAGACACAGCTCGCACAATGGAAGATACACCACTTCTATGTTCTTCTATTGCGTGAGCAATGAACTTGGTTGAAGTGTAGCCCAATCCGAAAGTAGAGAAGGAGGCAATGTAAACATGGTATTCTTCACCATGCCAAATTCGCCAAATAAATCTTTCTTCAGCATACGTGCTACTAGCATACTGGTGACTAACAGTATCACATTACCTATTCCGTTTCCAAAAACCGACCAGAACGAATCTTTAGCTAAACGGCTTTGCTTTAGCTTATTCACTTTGTGCGTTATCCACTTCATAAGTCAAGAGTTCTTGGTGGTAGGAAGAATAGGCTGTTTGCTTATCTCTTTGTTTTTGGTGCTCTTGCAAATTTCGGCCAAAGCAAAACCCACCAGCATCCAAAGTGTAAAACTACGTACACCTGGACCGAATGGAGGTCGCGCTTCAAAAAGCGCATTTACCAAAAACGAAAGGTAGATAATATAGGCCGTGGAGCAAATCTTTCCTGTTTTGTGGTGTTTTTTAAGGATGCGGAAGAGATAGAAAAGAAATGTAAAGACTATGATTACACCCACAACACCATATTGCAGCAAGATGTTGATAGGCATACAGTCTACGTAATAGTCGCCGATACCAACCCAAAGATGTTCTGGAATCTGCGCGATGGCAATCATTACTAAAAATACACGCCCCGAACTTACATCATTTACGTCGCTGGCATCACGCCCACCCATAATAATACCATTGTAAATGATATCCGATGCGCTGGTGTTCGAGGCGATATACATAACTACTAAGGAAAGGATAATAAAAAACCAGTAGCGTGCTCGTTTATTTCCTGATTTGAAAATATAATAGCCAATAATGACAAGGCCACTTACAAAGGTTGCTCTAGAACGTAGTATGATAAGTATGAACAGCATGATTAATGCTAGAAAACGATTTACCCAAAGCATCAGTCTAGTAGACGACTGACTGAAAATCAGAACAAACGTAACACAGCAAAGTAGAATCTGAGCAACAGAGTTTTTATCACTAAAGGCATAAGTGGCAGAGGTAACGCTTGCTCCTTGTAGAAAATTGATATAGACATTGATGGCTAATATCGTACCCGATACTGCAAAGATAAGACAAATAGCTTGCAGAACGCCATTACTGCTATGGTTTTTCCAAAAGTTGAACGACACTGTCGTCATCAGTAACGAAACGGCGGTGTTATACAAATCTTCAGTAAAGTATTTCCCATCTGTAAACATATCGCAAACAAAACAATAGTAGGCGAAAATGAAAACAAAGAAATAAAAAAACAATAGCTCGTTCTTTAGATAAGAACGAGGATTAGATAGTAGCAAATAGAGAAAAGGCAACACCCAAACAGCTTTGAGGTATTGGTCGCCTCCCGAATCAAGCACAGCTGGTATCTGAGAGGTCATGCTGCACAATACAGCCAATAAGTATAATGCCTTTGCCATCTTTTACTCCTCGTGTAAGAAGCTATTGATAAACAGATCACGACAGGAGTAAAAGGCCGTAACAAGCCATGAGAGAATAAGCATTGCTGCAACAAAGGCCATACGTTTAGGACCTGCAGGACGTAAGGGTACTGAGGCTTCTTTGATGGTGGTGAAAGCAGGCGTCGTCTCTTGAACTTTTGCTTGTGCCGTTTGCATCTGTGTGTTTAGTGCTGTGTAGGCATTATATTTCAATTGCATTTCATTTTCAAGGTCTTCCTTTTTTGAGTTAAACGAAACAAGTATTGCATCCATGTTCGAGTCTGAGAAAGTGCTATATCTCTGACGTGCCTTTTCATACTCTGCCTTTGCTTGTCTACTTAGCTTTGTATAATATTCCAAATCACGTTGCGATTTACTTGTGCGGTATTGTGTAATAAACTCTTGCAGCTTTTTACGTAACTGTTCTGCCATCGTTGCCGAAACCAAAGGATCTTGGTCTTCAACAGACAATGTTATTTTTCTTGTTTTTAAGTCAATTTGGCAACTAATATTATCGCCTATTTTGCTAAAGATATTCGATTCCTCTTCTGTGAGATTGAATTTGTTGATGGATTTGAGAGGCTTACTTATCTTTTTCTTTTTAAATAGTTTGCCAATCCAGCGAAAAGGTGCTGTTAAGGGGTTTTGCTTCTGATGTTTGAGCAGATATTCATAATATGTTGTTGAAACGCTACCGTCGGCTGTCTTTATTGGACAAGCGATAAGGTTATAAATGAAATCGTTTGATTTCAGTAGTTCTGGATAAAGGTCGGGCGAAATGGCATCGCCAGTGATGCCACTTCCTAAGTTCAATCCAAATGTTGACGCTAAATCCGAAAGACTACCGCCTGCTTCTGACGTACCTATCTCTGGTGCTAATTCAATTTTGCAAACGTAGTATCGTGGAACGGGAAGAATGATAATGCATGATAATATAAAAGTGATGATACTCACTTTGAGAAACAGCTTCTTTTTGTTACTGATACGTCGGGCGATGCTGACAATATCGGCATGGTTATTTTTGTTACTCATCTTATCTACTAGAATGTTAACCTCTGTACATTACTTTATCAAATTCGCAATCGTGGCTATCAAAGTTGCTAGTCCGGCCATTGTTGTTCCAACGGAGAGCCATTGGGTTAGTGTCTTACCATTGTTCTCGGGCTTTGTGGGCACAATAATCTCGCAACCGGGAAGTATTTTGGCATTATGCCCCACGCGAGCCACGGTTCCGTTCATGTATATGATATAGGTGTTGCTTTTCTTTGCTCGGTTTCCAAATCCGCCTGCTTGGTTGATATACCATGCAGGTCGGCGACCTTTCTCGTAGGCCACGGTGTTGGGATACATTACGTTGCCGCTAATTTTTACTGTCCCGTTGTACTCGGGTACAATGAGTTTATCGCCTTCGCGTAGCACCAAGTCGGCGTCGCCACCTGGTTCTGCCAATGCTTTCTCTAGTTCTATGCCCACATAGTACGTGTCGCCAAGGTCAAGACGTTCTTTCTCTAAGGTGTCTTTCTTGCCGTTTTGCATGTCTGCCAGTCGCAAAACGGTTTCCATGCGTAGTCTTTCGTCGGGGGTAATGCGTCTTTCTAGCCGTGCTCCGCGAATATAAGCCAAATCGGTTACGCCTCCTGCTCGCTTGATGGCATCGCTAAGACGTTCGTTTTTGCTCGTAAGCGTGTAGGTTCCCGCAAACATCACCTGTCCTTGCACCGAGATGTTTTTCTGTATGTTGTAGCCTGGGCTTTTTCTAACATACACTTCATCAAATGGTTGTAGCGTAAAGCCTGCTTCTCCGTCTACCACAAAACCGTCTTTTAGGGCGAAGGTGTAGGTGCGCGAAATTACAGAATCGGTGCTAAGGGCTTTTGGGTTTACTATACGGCGAGCCACATCCACCTTTGTTGTTGAGGCCGACTCTTTCAAACCACCTGCCTGTAACACCAGGTCTTCTAGCGTTTCGTTTGCGGCAAACTTATAAATGCCTGGATACATCACTTCTCCATGTATGGTTACGGTTTGCTGTTGCATCATCTCGCCCTTTGTGGGAACAAACAGCACGTCGTTTTTTTGCAGGGGGATATCGGCTACTTTGCCATTCATGATGCCTTCGATGTCAACTGGTATCACCTCTAGGGTGCGGTCGGCGCGCATGCGATGCATCACTGCGCGAGCCGTAAAGGCTTCTTCTGTAATGCCTTCTGCGTGTTCTATCAGCGTGCGAACGCTATTGATAGAACCGCCCACCTGATACATTCCAGGGCGGAACACGGCTCCTTTCACCTCCACCATGTTTGAAAAGCGTGGTAAGATTGAATCTACACTCACCGAATCTTCATCTGCGAGATGGAAAGTGTTGAAATCGAACTCGTCTACATTAAACACTGAGTATTCACGTCCTGTCTTTCTCACCAGTCTAACAGCCTTGGTATAAGCATCGCCAGTAAATCCTCCAGCGTATTTTTAGCAGTGTTCCAACGCTTTCGTTACGTTTCATTTCGTAGTACATTGGGCGTTTTACTTTTACCCGTTAGGTTCACCAGGCAATCGTAGAGCACCAACCACAACAACATCGTTATCGGCTAGTCTTACGTTTCCAGTTAGCTTTCCGTTCAGTATATAGTCGTATATGTCTACCACCGTAACCAGTTTGTTCTGCCTGTACACTTTAATATTGCGAAGTGTTCCAAGGTCGTTAATGCCGCCTGCCATGTACAAGGCATGGAAAACCGATGCGAAAGCCGATAGCGTATATGTGCCAGGTTGTTTCACTTCGCCCATAACGTTTACCATGATGGTGCGTGTTTGGCCCACTGTAAGGCGTACACGCGAACTACTATAGCGCGCCCCTAGTGTTGAACGCAAGCGAGCATTGGCCTCGGCAACGGTTAGTCCGCTTACCTGTACTGGTCCAAATCCCTCAATTATCACATCGCCATCGGGCGAAACGGTTGTCTGTTCCGATTTTTGCGATGCGCCATAAATATCGATATGCACGGCATCTCCAGGTCCTAAACGATAGTTTTGGGGTGTGGCGATGTTCATGTTAGGCTCAAACGAAAGGTCTTTGCGGTTAAAAATATCTCGTCCAAACACTTTTTTATGCATCTTGCCCACGAAGAGTTTTAGTCTTTCACGTTCAAATAAGGTGGTCGAGTCGGGCATAAACTCGTCCAACTCTAGCATCATTTGCTTATGTTCGGTATTGTTATGTGTGGTGGATAGTTGTTCGCGCTCGTTTATTTGCACGCCCTTTACCATCATGTTGTTTTTCGTTTCGCTTTTGTTTTCGCCGTTGTTTTTTCGCATACGGCCTTCTTCAGTGGGTATGCCCTTGTCGGTATTGTTACTCACCTGGCCCAGTCCCTTGTTTTTTGCCACACGTTCGTAAGCAGATTTCACGCGCCTAATCTGTTGTATGTCAACTCCGCGCTGCATCAATTTTGTTACGATTTGCGTTTGTGAAGTTCCTGCTTCGTGTTCTTTAAGCACAAATTGCATCACCTGCGAGTCGGTCATTGATGATTGTGCCCTTAGCCCTAACGAGCAAAGGGTAACTAGCAGCACAAGTAAAACACTTCTTTTCATCTCCCGTTTTTATGTTTTTTACCTCATTGTGCAGTCTGTGCCATAGATTTTTTGTGGCTGATGCATTTATTGTCAGCACCTTTTATGGCTTCTGTCACAACGTTTATTTTGTTTGTCCTGATTGTGATGGCACTTTATGGTGTGCAAAGATGTTTTCTTGCTTGAACTGTATTGCAGCCTAAGTGCCATTTTATAAACTCTTGAAAAGGCGTTTTATTACATTCTTTTCGCCTTAAGATTGTTTTTGTTATTGTTTTTGTTGCTTGTGGATGTAAGGCAAGTGGCATGTATAGGCCATGTTTGCTTGTTTTGCAAAGGTACGAAGAAAAAGTTGCATTCTTTTCTTTTATGCGTATTTTTGCCTTTTGTTATCCACTGGTGTTGCGTTGTTACGCCTTTAGAACTTAACGAAGTGCAGTCTGCATCTGCGCGAACTAAGAACCATGCGCGAACTAGTGAGATTGTCTATTCTGAAATGTTCGTTCAGGCTGTTTACACCGTAGTATTTCAGTACGTCTGTGTTGGTTATAGGCTGGTCTCCATGTTCGCGATCGTATAGATAGGGTTGCGAAAGTAGCAAGCTGTCTCCTTCTCTTTCAAAGCGCAACAGGCATTTTGATACTCTGTCGTTAATATCTTTCATCTCGAGCAGCTTATGTTGAAAAGCCCAAAATATGCGCATGCCCCCTATTTTGTTCACACCAGCCGTGCCGATGGTGTCTATTTGTTGTAGTCGCCAATAGCCGTCTAGCTTTTTGTTACGCGACATTTCTAATTGGCAACTAGCAAAAAACGCCAGTGTTATAAGTGTCATAAGGGTCATTGTTGTTATGCCCTTATTCTTATATATGTTGGTTATTATTTGTTGCATATTGTTTGTCTTTGTCTTATTTAAAAGAGTCCTTTCTTGGCCACGGTTAGCTGTGCACCCCATTTGTAGCCCAATATGCGTCCCATGTCGGCCCCAAGGGCTGCTGTAACTTGCCATTGATTGCGCAGTTGATAGCGGGTTTCAAGCAGAAGGCTTACATTATATTCTTTTCTCAAAGGGGTTAGCGTAGGTGCCAAGTCCGTTTTGGTAGGTGGCAAGTAGGCGATAACTCAAGTCGTCTGTGGGCTGTCCGCTTATGCCAAGATGCCAAGCCACAAAGCGATTGTTGGCTACATTGATGTTGCCATTGGTGTTATAGAGTGGCGAACGATAAAGGGGGTTGCCCATTACCTGCCCCCAATGTTGCCAGCCCGTGTATATATAGTGGTTGTAATACTCGTCTTGTCCGCCAAGGTGGTCGGCAATGGTAGCGGTATGGTCGTGGTAGATAGGCCCACTTTGATACTTGGTGTAGAGATATTCGAGTACAAACCCCGAAATCCATCGTCCGTATTTAAAACTCAACTCGGTTCCAAGCATCCAGTCTTTAAAGTCGTACATCAAAAATCTCCGCTTCTTTTTTTGCAACCAGTCTTCGCCTGTTTCGTAGCCATCGTAGTCCAATTGTAGCATCGACGAGTGGTCTTCGAAGTATTTATCGGCATAAATAGAAAACCGCCATGTGTCTGCATCATAATTTACCCTTGCTAGCCATGCGCCCAGCTGGTTGCCTTCGGCGTTTTGATAGGTTGTTTCGCCCACGTCTCCACCGCCTGGCAAGAATGCTTTCCAATACGATTTTAGTCCGGTTCGTCCGTGTATTGTCTTCACTGTGCCATCTGGTTGTGGTGTGTAAGATGTTCCGCCGAAAGTAGAAGCCATCTCCAATCCCAGTTCTAGTGACATGGGAGCAAAGCGCTCGGGGTTACCAATCATCAAATAGCCAGCCTTGCTGTGAAAGAGTACGTTTTCGGTGTATTGACTTTGTTGGCCCGAAAACTCCTTTTGCCATTTGTCGTCGGTGGTTTTACCATATGCCACATGTCCTTTTAGGTGTAGCCAGCCATTGCCAAAGGGCAATATCCAATAGTCTTCTAAGGCTAAACGCACCTGTGGTATCGCGCGAGCGTTGATGCCCAGCAACTGTGATCCTGTGCTTAGTGTCTCATTTTTTAGTTGCATATGATGGCGTTTACTGCCAACGGTGAGCGTGGCGTAGAGCCAACGTGCCTGCACAAAGCTTGGTCTACCACCAGCCTGCTTGTGAAGCCATGCGTAAGGGCCACATTAAGGCCATAGCCCACGGCCCATTTTCGCACCGAGTCGGTAGATAGTGGGCGTTCGATGCCCGCCATTAGGTAGGCGTTGGTTTTCTCAAGCGAACTCAGTCCGTGCTTGTTGGCATTGAGCCAAAGGGGTGTTTGTCCGCTAGAGGCTGTTGCTTGGGCTTCTACTGTGTAGCCCAAGTCTTTGCCTAAGTTTATTTTTCCGTGTTCGTTTGTTTCGCGCCACACCTGCGCTTGCAAGGCAAATGCGGGCGTAAGGCATGCCCAAATTAATACGGCGAATTTGTGTTTCATATTATATTTATAACGCACGATGTTTGAAGTTATTTCATTGTTCTAGCATTATTTTGCTTTTATAGACTTATGGCGCTAGCCTTGGGTTGTTTTTTTTCTTGGCATATTGTGCCGATAGTGCCTTTTTCGTCTGTGGGTGTGGGATATAGGCTTGTTTTCTATACCTCTTTAACCTTCTGCAGTGAGTTTTAGTTTAAAAAACTCCAAACCGTTTTTATTTTTTTTTGTTTTCATTGTGTTCATGTTGTAGCATGGGTTTTATCCAAAAGCATCCCGCTAGCGAGATAATACCACATATAAAGGCAGCAAGAAAGAGATTGTTGTAGCCCCACCACTCTTGTAGCGCACCCGAAAACATGCTTGGAAGCATTTGACCTAAGGCCAAAACAGAAGTGAGCAGCACCAGCGTCACTGGCTGGGCTAGTTTGTTGGCTAAGGTTTTCAATGCCTCGTGGAAAACACTTAGCACCATTCCTAAGCCCATTTGTCCCAAAAGAATGCTGATGGCGATGACTCCCAAACTCGTTGGCTGCGTCTCACTAAGCGCAATATAGAATGCATTGGTGAACAACAGTGCTGCAGATATTGGCAAGATGCATGTAGCCAAGCCTTTCGTGGCAATGAGATTTTTACTAATCAAACTGCCAGCAATAAGTGCTACAACGCCAACCGTACCAAGGCCAACCCAAATTCTTGTGGCGAAAGTCCTAAACCGCCGTTGTGGTTGGCATCAACAAGAAAGAGCATCACCACCTTAGAAGTGAGTGCTTCGGGAAATAAGAAGATAAAGGCGAAAAAGAACACGGCCAACAGCTGTTGACGGGTGTGCTGTGTAAATAGCGTTTGTACTTGCTTTTTTACCTCCATCCATCGTTCGGTCATCTGTTCGCATCGCTGTTGTTTGCGTAGAAGGTGGATAGACTCGTTGTAAGGGGTGGGTAATGCTGTGCGATGCCATAGCCAAGCAAGAATAAAAAGGCCTGCAACAGAATAGAATACCAAACTCCACGACAGGCTTATGCTGTTGCGATAAAGCAATTGCAGATTGCCAACCACCATCACCAAGAAGCCTTGCACAAAGATAAAGGCTAGCAAGCGGAATATGCCTGGCATACCTGCTAGCCCCGTGCGCATGGCTTTTCCTAGGGTGTCGTGGTAAAAAATGTCGGCTTCGGTTTCGTGAATGGCTAAAGCAAAGGCTAAAAGCACTAGAAAAAACAATGTGCCTTGCAGCCAATGGGCTGTGGGTATGGTGAATGCCACGCCGCCTAAAGCCACGCCAAGCATTAGTTGCATGGCCACAATCCACCATCGGGGGGTGCGTATTAGGCCCACAAATGGCGACCACAATGGGCGCAATAGCCAAGGCAGAAACAACCAGCCCGTGTAAAAGGTTATTTCTGCATTGCCCAATCCCAGTTGCTTATAAAGCAAAAGTGCAAGTGTGGCGATGGCGGCTTGTGCCGTTCCTGTGCCTATATAGGTTGTAGGCAGCCATCTCCATGGGGTTTCTTTGGCTGTGGTCATATGCGGTGTTGTTGCTTGATACCACCTGCTTTAGCAGGATTGTTTGTTTGCACTTTAGGCGTTATGCTTTGTGTGCAGATTGCCTTTGGTGTTGGCTTTATTGCAAAGGGTGGGGAAGCACTTGTTGCAAGGCTTCTCCCGCGCCTTTGTGTTGTTTATGGGTAGAGGCGTTTTTGTTCGGCTCCTGGATAGTAGTGGGCCAAAATCTCGTGGAAAGGATAACCTTTTTCGCCCATTACGGCGGCGCCTATTTGGCACAGTCCCACACCGTGGCCCCATCCTGCACCTATAAATACGAAGCGTAGGGGCAGCCCTTGGGCATCGCGTTCGGTCACATCCACCACGAATGCTGAACTATATAGGTGGCTTTCGCTAAGTGCGCGGCGTATTTCCAGTTCTTTTCCCAATACGAGTGTGCGTTTTGTTCCAACGATCTTAAGGCGCGATATTCGGCCACTTTTTCCTCTTTCAAGCGGTTCGAAGGCAGTAATAAGCCCAAAATCAATGCCCAATTTCTTTTTGAGCAGCTGTCCCACTTCTTCTTGAGTGTATTCCACACGCCAGCGATAAAAGTCGGTTGTGGTTTGGTCGAAGTCGTTTAGCACCTGCGAAAGTATGCGTGCATCGTGGGTGTTACAAAATGCGTCGGGGTTGGAGCGTATCCAAGCATCGCTATTTGACTCGTTGGTTAGGTCTACGTCTACCGTTGCGTTGGCATTGTCGCGCACCACTTTAAGGTAGGGTTTGTCTTCGTCTTCCCAGCAATAACGATATTCTTCAACCATTCCACCACAGCATTTGCTAAAGCGGGCGTCGCAGATACCCTCGTCGGATAACAGCACCAGGCCACGAGTGGCTGCACTGCCTCTGCCACATGTTTGCTAGTGGCCTTGGTTATGCCTTGATATCGTTGGCAATGGTCGTCGGCGCACACGTCGAAGAGCGTGTGGTCTTCGCGGTCGTACCATTTTACAATCTCGTTTTCGTTCATCACGAATGCTGATGATGTGGCCGAAGCAGCTGTTTTCTTGTCGCGATTTTGTATCTGGGCAAGCAGCCAACTGCGCGAGATAACTGCATGAGCCTTTAGTAATTCGGGACTAGAGGTGGCGCTCATTTCGCTTGATATCACACTTTCAAGATAGTCTTCAACCGATAGTTGGTTGATGGCCACAATTTTGTCTCCGTCTATCACCAGTCGTAATGTTCCCTTAAAGGTTTGTGTTTGTTGTTGTTCCCAGTGGAAATTCACACCAATGGTAACATTATGAAGCGAGAAATTGGCCTCTGCATGGCAGGGTTGGAAGGTTAATTGGGTGTATTCTTCTCCATTCCATACAATATGATTATTGCTCAGGCTTACTTTCTGTTGGCCTTGTGCTTCGTTATCGTTTACTTTATAGGCTGCGTTAAGCACGAAATCTATCTCTTTTGCGCTCATGATGCCCACCGATACTTGGGGCGCTTCATTGTATTTTAGTTGCATGATGTGTTGCGTTTCTGGGTTTATTAATTTGTGGGGTCTACGAGAATAGTCCGTATAAAGCCGTAGACGAGGCTTACTAGCCGTAGTCGCGCTTAGGTGATTGGCTTTTTTCTCGTTGTTGTCTATATCTTTTTTGTTGGTGTAGGGTTGGTTTTATGGGTTGGCCACCTTTTGTTTCACTTCTTCGAAGGTGTTTTGGGGCATGCCCACCTCTTTAAATAAGGCCTCGAGAAGGGGTGTGTCTAGGCGGTCGAAGTCTTCTTTACGTGGTGTAATAATTAGTCCGCCCATATCTAGTGCCCCAGGACTGATAAGCATTTGTGCATCTCCTTCGGCCGAATAGCAGGCAGGGCGATGCTTGTCGCGGGGTATTACCACGGTGATAAACATATTGTTGTGGCGCCATTTAAGGATGTTGAACATGGGTTCGGTTTCGTCTTCACGTTGCGGTAGGGCTTGGTAAAGCGTTTCAAACAGTTGCGCGTCGGTATCGGCATTGTTGGCAATGATGGCAAATGCCGGACAAGCATAATTAGTGAGGGCTGCTAATTCAGCGCCATCTTGGGCCACGAGCAACGTTTGGCGATTGGAGTAAAGCATATCCCAGTTGTCGCGCACGGGCAAATGGCTACCCATACCAGCTTGCAAGTGCATGTGGTCGGGGGCAGAAGCACCGCATTTAGGGCCATTATAAAACACGGTGAGTTGCTCGAAACGGTCAAGAAGTTGTCGCATCTTATCGTAATGTTCGCGAATAAGTTGCGGTTGGTGCATTTTTGCAGGTATGGTGAAATGCATTGGCAGGATGGGGAAGGGGTTAACCAGTAGTTCAAAGTCGTTGCCAATGGGTATTTGCGTTTGTACCTCTGGTCTATTCTTCTCGCATAAGAAGCATGGGCGTTGTGCCAGTGCTGCCTTATCAATCTTTGCACTCGTTGAAACAAGACGTGCAGGATTGCATTGCACGTAAAATGGTATGCCTGCGCAAGTAACAGCCTTGAGCAATACGCCTTTAAGGTCGTTAAAACGTTGCTTGGCGTCGGGCCATGCTTGTAGTTGTTCTTCAAAAAAAATGTTCAGCGTGTTGTCGCTTTGCATCTCTGTGGCTTTGGTTGTGCCTTGGCCATCGTTCATTTCCATATTGGTAAATATACAGGTTTAGTTATTATTGAATGCAAACTTACAAAAAATAAACGTAAAAAATGCAAGTCAATACAAGATTAACGATTTTAGCGATGCCTATATTATGGCTTTTTGTTATTATCGGGGGGCTTTTTATTTATGTCTAGATGGTGAATTGTCTTTGGCAAGTGTTTGTTTGGGATGAACATGTGTTCGATGAATTTCGGTGGGTTAGGCGCTTTAATGTTTAATGTTTATCGCTACTAAGTGGTTGGCGTGTTTTTAATTGAAGGATTTCTTTTTAGTAATCCCGTTATTTTAAACTCTAAGTTGTTTATGGTTTGTTGTGTGTAAAATAATCGGTGTAAATTTTAACATTGTGAGCGTCTTTTTTGTCGCCAAATGTCCATCGACGCGCAAATAATCGATTCTCGCAAGGGTTTGTTTGAATAAAAAGATGGTTTGCGAATAAATATCGACGAAATGGGTTTTCGATGAAAAAAGCTGTGTTTTTGGCAAGAATTTGGGCTAAATGGTGCAAAACGTCTCACTAAATGCACCAAAACGCAGTGCTAACTCATGCAAAACGCAAGGCTAACTCCTACTAAAGGCAGTGCTATTTGCTGCAAAACGCAAGACTAAATGGTGCAAAACGCAGAATTAAATGCAATATTTTGCGATTTATGAAAGTTTTTTAGGGGTTGTAGATGGCATAAATATACGCCTTTTAGGGCTGAAATGCGGTTTTTAAAAGGCTTTTTAGCTGCTAAAAGTGGTTTTTAGGCCGATGAAAATTGGTGAACAAGCGCGCAAATAGAAAGGCAAAATGGTGCAAAACGCAGTTGCTGTGCTCAAAATTGATGTAAAAATAAAATACGAAAGGCTGAAAAAGGGGTAAAAAGCATGTTTTTTAACGTTGTTTTTTGCTAGAAGGGGGTTGTTTGGAGAGTGTGTTTTGTAAAATAAAAAACCGAAATTAACAAAGTTAGTGAACAAGATGAGTTTTTATAACCAAGGGCTATAGTCTTGTGTTTTGTTTTGGGTATAGTCTCATCTTGCATCTTTTATTATGGTTGGTTGTTTTGTCAATAGTTGATTGAGATTTTACATGTCATGCCATCTATTCGTAATAAGTGCGATTGTTGTTAGGGTTAATGCCCATTTGGGTTTAATGTAAAATTGTTTATCCCTCAAAAGTTTAATGAGAATATGGCAGTTAAAGGCTTAATTAGGTCAATAGCAATAAATTTGTGCTGATAATATTTGTGTATTCTGTTTAAAATTCTATAACTTTGCAAGTGGGGAGACATTGTTATCTCCCACGCGTATTTTAAACAAACAAATGCGATGTGCTTATTATGAGAAATGGTTGCTGTACTAACACTTTAAACATGCCACAAGTGGTTTATGGCAATTGCTGTGAAATGGTTGGGTTTGTGCTTCTTTGAACCAGGGCAACCATGAATAGCTGGTCTAAAATAAGCACAGCCAGTTAGCGCATCTAAACATCTACTATTAAAGCCTAGAAAAACTGGGTAGGCATTGGAGACACAACCATGGCACAACTAATTAACTTTGGCGGAGATGTAATTCGCATCAATAGTCTGAAAAACATTATCGAGTATTCAACAAATGGTGGTTGCACGTGGACCACTCGTTGTAGCGATGCTTCGGTAGGCACGTTTATAAACCTTAGTGTCTTTGGAGGAGAATTGCTAGCTTGCACCTCAAAGGGCGTTTATTGCTCACAAAACAGTGGTAAAACGTGGTCGGCTCGTTGCATTCTTACTTCTTACGGCTCATTTTTCGACATCTTTGCAGATGGCTCCAATCTGTGGGCCACAACAAGTAGGGGATTATATTATTCTGTTAATAGTGGGCGTTCGTGGTGTCCACGCTAAATAATGGTGTTTATAATAAATTGGTCTGTTGATTGTAAAAATGCCAATAAACCAATGTTTTTTATCTAGAGAAAAGATTTTAATGTTTAGCTTTTGCCAACATCAATAATCAGCGAGGGCAGTTTGGTGTTATTTGCTGTTACATTGCCCTTGGTTGGGTGTGTCTTGTATACGGCTAGATTGCTAGTGTCTTTGCTTGATGTTGCAACATAAGTTAAAATTCTGTCTCAGATAGCGGTTTTTACAGATGCGGTATGCAGGCGCTTAAAACTTTTCCCACCAGCAATCTTTAAGAATGTGCTAGCCAAGATGCGTAGGTCCATCCACCACGAGCGGTGTTGCAGGTAATAAAGGTCTAGTTCAAGACGTTTAAGCATTTTATCAATAGTATCGGCATAACCATTGTAGAGGGTGGCATAAGATGTTACGCCGGGGCGAAGAGCGTAAAGTTGTTCGTAGCGGGCATCTCTTTGCATAATCTGGTCGATGTAAAAACGGCGTTCGGGGCGTGGACCAATAAATGCCATGTCGCCAATAAGTACGTTCCAAAGTTGTGGCAACTCGTCGAGATGATGCTCGCGAAGAAACTTACCCACGCGTGTAAGTCGGTCGTCGCCATCAACCTCAAGCATCATGGGCCCGTTTTCTTCGGCATCCATGCGCATCGTTCTGAATTTATAGATAAAGAAAGGTTTGCCGTTTTGGCCTATACGCTCTTGTGTATAGATAACGGGTAGCCCATCGTCAAGCCTTATGGCAATGGCACAAAGCAAGATGAGGGGTGAGAAAATCACAAGGCAAAGAGCCGAAATAATGAGGTCGAATATTCTTTTCATGCGGCAATTTTCAATTCTTTACGCTCCATCTTGCGCGTAAGCAATAGCTGCATCACGGTGAAAACAGCAACATCAATCAGAACGATGGTTGTTATCGAGATTGTAGTAAACAGCAAAAGGTTTACAGCCACGTATGCCACGGCCAAGCCAAGAATACAGATTAGGGCTTGGTGTTGGGTCATTCCCAGGCGTATGAGCTTGTGGTGGATGTGATTTTTGTCGGCATTAAACAAAGGTTGGCGTGTGCGAAGCCTGTGGAGTATTACGCGAACGACATCGAAAACAGGTACAACAAGCAGACTATAGGCCAACATAAAGCGCGTTGGCGACCCAGTCATGAGAGGCGGATTGTGCATGGCCGACTTAACAAAGAGGAAACCTAGGATGAAGCCTAAGGTAAGACTACCCGAGTCGCCCATGAATATCTTTCGGTTTTGTTCGGCTTTTCCCCAAATATTATAGCGCATGTAGGGTATCAATACGCCAATAAGCGACACCACAACAATGGCGTAAGGCACCAATTGCGCATGGCCGAAGATAAAGCAAAAGCCCATGAGCGCGAGCATTGCCAAGCCACCAGCAAGGCCGTCGATACCATCGATGAGGTTAATGGCATTATCTATGAAGGTGATAACAAACACGGTGAGGGGGAAACCAAGCCAATAAGGCACTTCGTGGATGCCCAAAAAACCATATAAATTGTTGATGTATAGTCCACAAAGGGGCAGTGTGCAGGCTGTAATTATCTGCACGGTGAATTTAATGCGTGCGTTAAGTCCAATAAGATCGTCGACAACACCGATGGCATAAACCAGCAGTAAGCTGGCCAAAAAGGCCACGCTCCATAGGCTCACTTGTATCTTCGATTCGGTGAAGCCTACACTCATCACGCCAACTGCCACAATTATCGACAAGGTAATGCCAGGAACAAAGGCCAAACCACCCAGTCGGGCACAAGCGTTTTGTGCACCTTACGTTGGTTGGGTATGTCGTAAATGTTCTTCTCCTTGCAGAAATTTAATATTCCAGGTATGAAAACAAACCCGAAACATACGCTAAGCAGAAAAGCAACAGCTATTGCCAGTGCTTCGTATATCGTCATAGTTATTATCTTTATTTATGTTAAACTGCCTTTTTTCAATTATATTGCATGTAAAAGGAAAATAAAGTGTTATTTTCATGATATTTTACAGTTGTGCGATGTTTTAGGGTTGTGTTGCTTTTAAAATATCAAGTGCCCTTGGGAGAATGTGTAACGGGGACATTGGGGCATGTTGTTAGTTTGCTGTTGAGTGTTCATTCGTTGGTGAATTGATTGTTGGGTTATCTTTATTTACTGGGTATGGGCTCTCTCACAACACTATGGTTTACTCTTGTTTGCATTTATTGGATAGTAAAAAGGGTATTCGCTTCGTACGGTTTTGCTTATCTAATTATCTATTGAGCATTAAATTGGTGAAAAAATCGTGGTTTTTTGTTGCGTTTTTCGAATTTATAGGCTATATTTGCAGGGCTTATACGAAAGTTAAGGCATGCTCCTTATTAGCTCAAAGAAGTGGAAAATAGGAGTGAGTCAAACCTTTTGCCTAGCTAAAATGAATTCACAGTAACTAAAAATATTTTATTATGCTTGAACAATTCCAGCTTTATGTAATCATCGGCGTTGCCGTTGTTTTGTTTATTCTATTTTTGTTCGCAGCCTATGTAAAGGCTCCACCTTCGTATGCTTATATTATTTCGGGTTTAAGTCGCGAACCGCGTGTGCTCATCGGTTCTGGAGGTTTCCGTATTCCGTTCTTTGAACGTTTAGACCGTGTGTATCTAGGACAGATAACGGTGGATATCAAGACCGAAGAGAGTGTGCCTACAACCGACTTTATTAATGTGGATGTAGACGCTGTGGCCAAAATTAGGGTGACTCCTAATGCAGAGGGTACGCGGTTGGCCGCCAAAAACTTCCTGAATATGACACCAGCCATGATTGCCGAACAACTACAAGACTCGCTTCAAGGCAACATGCGCGAGATTATTGGTACGCTCGACTTGCGCTCGTTGAATACTGATCGTGATGGATTTTCTGATCAAGTGATGCAGAAAGCGCAACATGATATGGCCAAATTGGGTATCGAAATCATTTCGTGTAACATACAAAATGTTACTGATAAGGAGGGCTTGATACACGATTTGGGTGCTGATAATACGGCCAAGATTAAGAAAGATGCGTCTATTAACCGTGCGATCGCCGAACGCGACGTGAAAATTCAGGTGGCTCATGCCGACAAGGATGCCAACGATGCACGTGTGGACGCCGATACGGCCATCGCTATGAAGAACAACGACTTGGCCTTAAAGCGTGCCGAACTGAAACGACAAGCCGACACAGCCCAGGCTGATGCCGATGCTGCATATGCCATTCAACAACAGGAACAACAGAAAACTATCAATATTAAGACTGTTGAGGCCGAGATTGAAAAAACTAAACGCCAACAAATTCTTTCGCAAGAGCAAATCGTTATCCGACAAAATGAATTGGCTGCCGAGGTAGAAAAACGTGCTGATGCTGAAAAATACCAGGTGCAAAAGAATGCTGAAGCCGACTTGGAACAACGCAAACGCATTGCAGAAGCACAACGCTATGAAGCCGAACAGCAGGCGCAAGCACAGAATGCAGCTTCGGATGCCACTCGTTATAAGCTTGAACAAGAGGCGCAAGGTATCAAGGCTAAGGGTGAAGCAGAGGCTTATGCTATCTTAAAAAAAGGTGAAGCCGAAGCTCAGGCGATGGATAAAAAGGCCGAAGCCTATAAGAAATATAATAATGCAGCTGTGGCACAGATGATGATTGAAGTGCTTCCGCAGATTGTTGAGAATGTGGCGAAACCCATTAGTGCCATCAAAGACGTTAATATTTACAGCGGCGACGGCAATGGAATAAGTGCCATGAGTGGCAATGTGCCTGTGGCTATCAAGCAAGCGTTCGACGTATTGAAGTCGGCAACGGGTGTAGATATGGCCGATATAATGAAGGCTGGTTCTATACAAGCTAAGACAACGAGGAACATTAACCTCAATGGCGAGGCTCAAGAGGTGATAGACGGATTGAAAGATTAAGCCGTTGTCGTTTTTGTTTTGCGTTCTTTTGTGGGTTGGCCATATGGTTGCCACCCGCAAAAGAACGCTTTTTGTTTTATTTGCGGTCTGTTGTGTTTTAAGTGGCTCGTCTTTCTTTCAAGTTTTTTTGTTCTTAATGCGAGTATATCGATATTTCGCGCCCTGCACTAAAACATGACAATGGTTTTAACGCAGCCACTTTAAGGGTTTACTCTCTGCGAAAGGCTGTTTATTCCGTTTCGGGAAGGCCTAAGTCTAGGTTGTCAAAGTCGGCAATTTCCGAGAGTTTGATGAGGTTGTCACGTTTAAACTTAATGATTTTAACTTTATATTTCGCGGGTTCTTCATCGTTGTTGTTCATATTTTGCTTATACACCGCTGTGCGTGTAGAGAAATTAACGTCTTCGATGAGCGAGGATATAGCCCCATTAGACTGGTCTAGGTGGTAGCCAATAAGCTCTATATCGTTGTTTTGGTATCTAAAGATGTACTTCCAAAAGCCGTATCGTCCGTGCGCAAAATGAAAAACCAAGGTGTTGTTCTTCATATAATAGTCGAACACCACATCATCAATTTCGTCACCACCGAAAGTATCTGAAGAGAAACATTTGTAATTCGCCACGGCTAGTTCGTAACCTGCATCGTGTTTTAGGGCAATGATTATTCCTCCACGATTGTTGTTAATGTCTTCTCCGTCTTCATTTGTCTTTATTTTTTGGGGGTCTGTTCCCCAGATAATCATAAGTTTGTCGGGTTTACCATCTTGATTTACGTCTGCATCAAACTGTGAAATCACTTCATACCCCAAGGGGACATATTCATCGGCCGTTGCCTTTAATGCGGATTGTTCCACGCTGGCTGGCTTTGTTGCAGTCTGCACGATGTTGCTTTGTTGCGCCTGTATGGCAGAATTATGGGTTTTGGATTGCTTACAGCCCATTATTACGAACACTACAAGCACAAACTTTAGCGTTTTTACCATTGTTGTTGAAGCACTAATCATTGTTGGGTAAGTCCAAATCCAGTTCATCAAAGTCGGTTATCTCTGTTAGTTTTATAAGGTTTTTACGTTTAAATTTCACTGTTTTTACCTTAAATACCTCCTCTTCATCTTCTTCATCGGCATTTACATTCTCTTTATGCACATAGGTTCGAGTAGAGAAATTCACTTCGGTAATGCCAAGTGTAACCCCTCCTCTGCAGCTATAGCTGTTGTAACCAATAAGTTCGAAGTCGTTGTTTTGGTATCTAAAGATGTATTCCCAATAGCCGTATCGTCCGTATGCATAATTCAAAACCAAGATGTTTTTCTGGATTGAGAGGCTTAATTCGGGTGGGTAATAAGCACAACCGTCTTCGTTTTCAGAAGTAAACACTCGTCGTTCTCTGCTGCTAATTCGTATCCGCCATCTCGTTTAAAGAGAATAATCAGTCCACGACGATTTCGATTGAGTCGTCCGCGATATTCGTCGTCCACCCATTTTTTAGGGTCTGTGGCCTTTATCATGAGTACCACGTCGGTTTTTCCGTCTTTATTCAAGTCGCCTTCGGTTCTTGAAAACAGTTCATACCCATTTGGTATAAACTCCAGCGGATTAGTTTTCAAGTCTGGTTGTGGTTCGGTTGCGGGTTTACTTACTGTCTGCACCGTGTCTTTGGGTAGCATCGAGCTGTTGTTGTTTACATTTTTGGCTTGCTTGCAGCTGGTTATAAAGGCAAGAGCAAACAAAAAGTAGCTTATTCTTCTCATTATATAGGTGTGCTAGTTGATTACTTTAGATGGATATTTTGCTATATGTTACACACGGTTTAAGTGTAAGTATTATACGTTTAGCATGCATTGCTTTGTGTATGCTGTTAGTTAATATCTCCCAGTAGATGCAAAGATAAGGCTTTTTCTAGTTTTTACACAAATTTATAGCTGAGTTTTTATGCCATTTTATGAGTCTTCGTAGTGTGTAGAGTGTATTTTAGTCACCTTTTGGTTTGTGGGGTGAGCGTAAGTAATTGATATAAAGCCCAAAAAAGGGTGGGTAGCTAGGGGTCGATGTAAACGAAAATTGCACCTCAAGGAAGGTTTTGACGCTTACCTTGAAGTGCAATGCTAAACTGTTATTAGCCTCTCAATAGCCATTTTGTTTACCCAATGCAAGGAAAAGAGCTGCTAGGGCTGTAAGAAACGCTGCGTAAGACCTGCGTATTCGTCGATGCGACGATCGCGGAAGAATGGCCACCAACGGCGAACTTGCTCGCTATGAGCCACGTCGATATCGATGATGGCGCGTTGTTCGTCGGTGTCGTAGGCGCGGAAAAGCAGTTCACCTTGCGGTCCTGCTACGAACGAACTGCCCCAGAAGTTGATACCAGGTGTTTGATTAGAAGGATCGGGCTCGAAGCCAACACGATTAACCGACACTACAGGTAAACCATTAGCCACGGCATGCGCACGCTGTATGGTGGTCCAAGCCTCGCGTTGGCGCTGCTGTTCGGCTTCGTCATCGCTTGCGGCATAACCAATAGCAGTGGGATAGATAAGCATATCGGCACCCCGCATGGCCATTAGTCGGGCTGCTTCAGGATACCATTGGTCCCAACACACCAGCACGCCTAGTCGGCCGACGCTAGTATTGATGGGTTGAAACCCCAAGTCGCCTGGTGTGAAATAAAACTTTTCGTAGTATGCGGGGTCGTCGGGTATATGCATTTTGCGGTAGATGCCTGCTACGGTTCCATCTTTTTCCATCACTACGGCCGTGTTATGATACAGTCCTGGAGCCCTTTTCTCGAACAGCGAGGTAACAATCACCACGCCATGTTCCTTGGCTAGTTGGCCAAAAAACAGGGTTGACGGACCTGGAATGGGTTCGGCGAGGTCGAATATGTCAACTTGTTCTTCTTGGCAGAAGTACAATGAGTTGTGTAACTCTTGCAAAACAATGAGTTGAGCACCCTCTTTGGCCAGTTGTTCAATGCCAAGGGCCAGACGTTTCATGTTGTCTTGAATGTCGGCCGTGTTGTGTTGTTGTATAATTCCTGTTCTAATCATTTCTTCTTTGTTGTGGTTTTAGAGGTTATTGACTAATACGCCCTGTGGGAACTGCATGGTGAGGCAGTGCAATGAGCCATGTTGTTTGATAACGGTGCGTGCATCTATGCCCACCACTTCGCGGTTGGGATAGGCTTGTGCAATGATTTGCATGGCCAGCATGTCTTTTTCGGGCTGTGCATAGGTAGGACAAAGCACGGCGCCATTGATGATAAGATAATTGGCATAGGTAGCTGGTAGGCGTTCACCTTCATCGTAAATGGCATCGGGCATGGGCAGTCGTAGCAGCTTGTAGGGCATACCTGCTTCTGTGCGCAATGATAATAGCTGGTTTTCTAAGGCCAAGAAGTCCTCGAATTGTTCGTCGTGACTATCATCACTGCCCACATATACCAAGGTGTTGTTGGGTGCAGTACGCACGATGGTGTCAATATGGCCGTCGGTGTCGTCGCCAATCAGATTGCCATGGTCTAGCCACACTATGCGTTTGGCTCTCAATGCCTGCATCAGTCGTTGTTCGATGTCGTCTTTAGTCATGGGCTGGTTGCGGTGTTTTGCTAGCAGGCATTGCGAAGTGGTAAACACCGTGCCCTGTCCGTCGCTCTCTATGGCACCGCCCTCAAGCACAAAATCTTTGTGGCTTTCAAGTGTTCCGTTGAGCATACCATCATGATATAGGTGCTCGGTGATGGCATTATCTTTGTCGGCTGCAAACTTTTCGCCCCAGCCATTAAACTTAAAGTCAAGTAAAGTGTTTTGCACCCTAAAGCCACTGTTGGTGTTATTGCCCGTAAGGGTTAGGGCAGCATGATCTCTTGCCCATGTGTCGTTGGTGTCGCATTGATGAAAAAGCACGTTACGAAGTCGCTCCATGCCTAAGTTTCTCATCAAGATGGCTTTCACCTCATCGGTGTTAGGTGCCACGATGAGCACTTTTTCGTGTTTGGTTATGGCTCTAGTCATTTCCACAAACACCTTGATGATATCGGGCAATATGGGTGCCCAGTCGGTGTTTGCATGTGGCCACGTAAGTTGCACACCGCTTTGCTCGTGCCATTCGGCAGGTAAATGCATTGTTGTGTCTTGTTCGTTGTATGTTGTCATGCTGATAAATCTGCTTCGTTGTTATTGCAAAGTTAGTGTAAAAAGATTGAAACCGACACGTTTATGAACTTTTCTTTGTATTTTTGTGGTCAATTCATCACTTGATACAACTTATAGAATGCTTGGCGTCAACTCAGTCTTCTCACAGCAACACTTGTGCTTATGCCCCTGTTGTTGTTGAAAGCGCTTTGCACCAGCACACATATTATATAATATATGACGATAGAAATGAAAGACGCAAGCCTTGCGTTAGAGGGTAAGGGCCTGTTTCACAACCTTTCGTTTGTGGTTAGCGGGGGCGAGATGCTTTGCGTAATGGGAGAATCGGGATGCGGAAAAACAACACTCTTACGATGTATTTTGGGTTTTCAACCGCTAGACGAGGGGGTAGTTAGCATTGGTGGAACTGAGCTAACAACGCTCTCTGCCGAGTATATGCGCAGCATGATGGCCTATATACCGCAAGAGGTGAGTTTGCCTTGCAACACAGTGGCCGAACTAGTGGGCTTGCCCTACCAGCTAAGGGTGAACCGCAACAAGCGATTTTCTAAAGAAGCGTTGATGGAAGAATGGCAGCGACTACGACTAGATGAGGCTTTATATGCTAAAACGACTGGCTGATGTGAGTGGCGGAGAACGGCAACGAATCATGCTGTCGATGGCTGGATTGCTTGATAAAAAAAGATGTTATTGATAGACGAACCCACTTCGGCACTCGATGTAGACAGCTCGTTGCTTGTGGCTGGATATCTGCAAGGCTTGGCTAAGCATGGCACAGCTATTATTGCTGTTAGCCACGACAGGGCCTTTGCTGGCCAATGCGACAAGACGCTAACGCTTAAATCACACCAACCATAATAACAAACCCCTACTTATACAATGAATATTACCATCATCGGAATGCTCCTTGCTCTACTATTGGTGCTTGTTCCGCTTTATTTTTTTCATTATTTCAAAGTGCCCCTCATTCGTTCCACCATCATCTCTACAGTGCGTATGGTGGTTCAAATGTCGCTTATAGGTCTTTATTTGGAGTTCCTTTTTAGCTATAACAATTGGCTGGTTAATGTGCTTTGGTTTGTGTTGATGGTGCTGGTGGCATCGTTTACGGCCGTAAACCGCACCCGATTGCGCATGCGACAGATGCTTATGCCCATTGCTGTGGGTCTTGGTGTGGGGGCTTTGGTGGTGTGCATGTATGCTCTTTTTGTGGTGTTGCGCCTGTCTAACCCCTTTGATGCACGTTATTTCATCCCCATTGTGGGCATTCTTTTGGGCAATATGCTGGGCGTAAATGTGCTGTCGCTAAGTACCTATTATCAGGGATTGCAACGCGAACGGCAGCTGTATTTCTACCTCTTGGGTAATGGTGTCACCCGATTGGAGGCGCTAACGCCTTTTATTAGGCAAGCCATAGAGAAGGCTTTTGTGCCATGTATTGCCAATATGGCAGTGATGGGGCTGGTGAGTTTCCCTGGAACTATGATTGGACAGATATTGGGTGGGTCGACTCCCGACACTGCGGTGCGCTATCAAATACTCATCTCTTGCATCACGTTCTGTGCTCCTATGCTCTCGCTTATTGTTACGCTATATCTTGGCCATCGCTATTCGTTTGATAAACATGGGTGTTTGCTCAATGTGTTGAAGACCGATTAAATGGCAGTTCTTTGGCATTGATGCAGGTCAACTTGGTTGATATGCGTCAAATATATGGCATAAAAACACCAATTTCTCATTAAATTGTTTGCGCGCACAATCTTTGGCCGTAACTTTGCATTGTGTTTAGCGAATATCGCTTTAGGTCTTAATAAGACTGTTTTAAGGATAAGACGATGTGAAGACGCATCGAACACAAGATTAAGAAGATAAAAATTAGAAAGGAAAAAGTTATGAGAAAGATAGTAAAAAAAATTGTAACGAGCGATAAGTTCAACAAGTATTGTGTGAATGTGCTCAAAATGTACAATTACGGACGTATTAACATACCCGTGTAACATAGAAAAATTAACGATTTTAGATATCACTGAGGGTGGTCGTTGTTATGCCGAAAGGCTGGCAACGGCCACTTTTTTTGTTGCTTCTCCTTGCTTTGAGCTTTGCTTGCTTGGCTTTTGCTGCGCTTTTAAAAGCGGGTAAGTGCTGTAAAATAATTTGATGTCTCCTGCAAATTGTTTTTTGTTTTTGTTGTTGGCCTGAGGCAATGCGTCTAAACCTTCCGATGAAATGGTGCTAAATGGTGTGTTGAATGCGAGCGAAGAAGTGCAACGCGCGCGCTTTTAAAAGAACCAAAGGGCAATAAACAGGACGATATGAGAGGTTTTTTGAGGGAGAAGATGGCGCTTAGTGAATGGGAGTAAAGCATTAGACGATGCTGATGTATGACCTCTTTGCATAGCTTTGGAGAACTTACGCCATCAGCCTATAGCCCTTTAAATCGGCGCAATAGCATGGTATTGGCATTGGGCGATGAAAATGTCCAGGCCGGAGTTACTAAGTATGTGCCATCGGCCGAGGCACTAAACCATTGTGGAAACACTTCAATCTCTTGTGCTGGCATAAAACTTTGGGCCAAAAGCACCACCCGTTGTCCTTGCTGGTTCTCGGCAACATCCACCACAATCTCGGCATGTCCAGGGAAACCTCCCTTTATAAACACATCGCCTGCTTGAATGTCGGCCGACCAACAACGGCCAATGGGCTTGAGCTCTTTACTTAACGAGGCTGTTCCTGCATACTGAAACACAAGATGGAGGTATTGTCTAAACGACTGATAGCTGCGGTCGGGCTTTTGTTTTTTTACCCACGAGTTGTAGTTGCGCACGCGATACCCCTGCGCCCACTTGGCATATTCGGCTTTAAAACCATTGGTGAAGCAGAACTTAATCTTGTTGTATTGGCCCGTTTCCCATAGGTAAGACGCTCTAAGAAATATAATGGCATCGGCACATTGCTCGTTTGCGTTTTTCCCGAAGTCCATATCTACAACGGCTCCAGCATAGTTTCGTGCTTTTAACTGCCCATTATAGTAATGCAAATCGCTACCTTGAGGCTTCAAAGGCAGGTTGCGTAAGAAGTGTGCAAAACTGCCTTCGGCCACACTAACACGCTTATAACCTTGCGGAGCAGGTATGCGGGCTTCCAAATTGTTGGTCTCTGGTTGTTTTTTCTGCTTGGTTTGGGCTTGCATGGGCTTGTTGTTGGTTTGCGCATTGCAGGCCATGAGGGTGGTAATGGCACAAAGTATCAATAGCGTTATGGTTCTAATCTTTGTCATAGGGGTGTGTATTGGGTGGTGTGAGTAGTTAATTTTGGCACACTTTGTAGCTGTTTTATTAACGCAGGTTTCACTTTTTTATTATGTTGATAGTAAGCTTTGTTTATCACCAAATGTCCTTATGAGGTGTAGGCTGGTTTAAAAAGAGCGCAACTTAGTTGTTGTGTTGTTTGTGCCAAGGTTTGCTTTTGCTTTTTGCGCTGTTGTAAATGTGGATAGTGATATTTGTTTTTGCTAGAATAAGCTCGTGTTTAACCCAAATCGTTCATTAGACCGCAATGTTTCCAGAATTCTTGTTTTTGTGTTGTTTCCTAACATCTTTTATTTTCTTGTCGGCATCCTGTCTGTATTTGCAACTTGACGTAGCCCACTACGTCTGCGTTACAAAGATGGGCAAAATGCCGGCAATAAAACAAAATCTGTTTATGCTCTAATGACAGATTGGGGTTAAACAAGCTAATTGAATTTTGGAATGTCGCTATTTTGAAAATATGTAGTATATTTGCATCACTTATGATTAAAAGAAAAATATATTATATAGCGCTAATCGCTTTTGTGAGCTTGTCGGCATGTGGCTTGAAGCCATCTAAGCATGGCAAACTGATGGGTGGTATACGTCCTTATGAAGAACAACAAGGCGAGAAGAGCTGGACTGAAGCGCTTGAAAATACATGCGAGAAAAAAGATAAAAACAAACAGAGTGGGGAGCAAATAGCAATAACAGGCGGACTGGAAGTGCCCGGAAAACTAACCGATAGACCCGAACAGATACTGAAACGAGTGGCTTACACGGCATCGTATAACAGCGATTTGCGCATACCTAACTGGGTGGCTTGGCAACTTACAGGCGCTCAAACCGAAGGTAAAAACAAACGCGAGGGCGTGAAATTTCATGAAGATATAGACGTGCCTGAGCCTAGAGCTGTGGATTTTGACTATGTAAGGAGTGGTTACGACCGCGGACACCTTTGCCCATCGGCTGATAATAGATGGGATGCAAAGGCGCAAGAACAATCGTTTTTGCTCACAAATGTTTGTCCACAAGACCATAATTTGAACGTTGGCGACTGGCACGAACTGGAAAACATGTGCCGTAAATGGGCTAAGTGTTACGGAAAAATATATGTAGTAGCTGGTCCGGTGCTGTTGAAGAGAAAGCATAAAACCATTGGAAAGAACAAGGTGACTGTGCCGGAGGCTTTCTTTAAAGTGGTGTTGTGTATGGAAGGCAAACCCAAGGCCATTGGCTTTGTCTATCGCAACGAGTCGGGCAACCACCCTAAAAGCTTTTATATGAATAGCATCGACGATGTGGAACGTATCACAGGTATGGATTTTTTCCCAGGTTTACCCGATGATGTGGAGAAAACAGTGGAAGCTACTTGCAATTTAGACGATTGGTAAAATGTGGCTAGGGGCCATTCTTAGTTGTTTAAGAGGGCTAGCCAAGCCCATAAAAAGAAAATAAGGGACACTTTGCTTTGTTTAAAGGGCGATTTTGCCTATCCTAAAAAGCAAGCAACCAATAGTTGAAAGGCGTGAGGGGGATGATGCAAACAAGACTTGTGTGTGGAGCATGAGGCTTGTTTCAGGTGATTTCACACCCAAAATAGACCATTAGAAACAGTCGTCAAAACTGTCTCTAATGGTCTATTTGGGTTTTATGTTAACTGGGATTGAGCGAATTAGTGTTTAATCCCGAATCGACTTTAAGTGCTTAACGCGTTGTCTTGGTTGTGGGATGGTTTTACGCTTAGCCTTGATCTTTATAGATTGAAAGTTGATATTGTGAGGAGAGTGTAAAATATTCAGTGTAAAATTTAACATTATGAGTGCTTTAAAATTCACCAACTGCCCGCTCGCTCGCAAATAATCAATTCTCGCGAAGGTTTGACATGCCGAAAAACGCACTTAAGTGGTGAAGGATGATGAGATGAGTTTTTAGTGTAAGAAACGGTGTTTTGTACTAAATATTGGGCGTTTTGCAGCAAAAAGGACGGCTAAATGCAGCAAAACGCAGTGCTAACTCCTACAAAACGCAGTGCTAACTCCTACAAAACGCAATGCTAAATGGTGCAAAACGCAGAGTAAACTGATGCAAAACGCAGGTCGCGGCGGCGTTTGTAATCTCAAAAAAACGAAAAATAACCGACTTTTAAGGACCGAAAACGGCTTAAAAAGGTGCTATTTAGCAGGCAAAGCTGTTTTGGGGACGGTGAAAAATCGTGAGCAGGCGACCAAATAGAAGCGCTAAATGGTGCAAAATGCCAAGATTGCGCCCAAAAAGGATGTAAAAATCAAATGTGAAAGGCTAAAATAAAGGTGAAAACGATACTTTTTGGCTTCTTTTTTCGCTAGAAGGGGGTGTTATGGAGTACGTGTTTTGTAAAATAAGTTTACCTATTTAACAGTTGTAAGGTGAATAATTGCTTATCAAAACAGGTGCGCTATCTTAGTGTGTGGTTAAGGTTTATCCCCATATATATTGGCAAAAATAATTCTATATTGTTGCGTGGAAGATACCCACTTGAGACTTAAACACAATGTTAGCCTGCAACAAAACGCATGATTGTAATAGAGGACAATGATTGATTGGTAGAAACGTTAATTCGATGAGAACACATGATGTAATATTTTTGACTAAAGAAGCACGGCTGCTCTCCAAATAAATACTGTGAAATACATGTCGACTAAGCAGTTGAAGAAGTTTGAACTCCCAATGGAGACACCTGTAATTGCGACTCCTTTCGTACTTATTTTTTGTGCATTGCACAAGCAATGTATTTCCCAAAACCTTGTTAATTTAACTCAGCCTATAGTAGGCTGGTGGATAAAAAGGATTGTTCTGCAATCTTATGTCGGTGAGGTGGTTAGTTGTTTGTTTGGAGGTAGCGAAGAGTGGTGTTCATATGCGTTTGTTTTAAGATGCATTTTTTCTGTGTTAGCGTGTAAATCTGTGGTACTAAAAAGTTGGATTATATAAATTAATGAGTATATTTTCAACACTAATGAAAACTTGGAGAATGAATATGGAAGCGAGAAAAGTATTTTATTTGGCATTATTTGCTTTTACTTATTTGTCGGCTTTTGGCTTACAACCAGCTTAAAACTAAGCCAACGACGAGTGAACAATCAATTGAACAGCAAAAACAGGAGCAACAACAGCTGAGCGAACAGGACGACAGTGGTGAACAAATGATTGCTCCACGCGAAACTTGGGTGCAATGGAAAGGCTTAGATATGCTGGAAGTGCCTGAAAAACTTATGGATAGACCCGAACAGTTGTTGAGACGCGTGGCCGATATGGTGTCGTATAACAGCGATTTGCGCATACCCAATTGGGTGGCATGGAAGCTAGCGGCCGAACGTATCGAGGGGATAACGTGCATAAAGTACAGAGCTTTAAGGAAGATAAAGAGATGCCAAAGCCTAGAGCCGATGACCGCGACTATATAAATAGCGGCTACCACCATGTACACCTTTGCTCCTCGGCCGACAATTGTTGGGATGCAACAGCTCAAAAACAATCGTTCTTGTTTACAAAAATCTGTTCGCAAGACCATAAATTAAATCCAAAGCCTCCTTGGGCTTATTTATCTAAATGAAGGCAGCAATAGGACTAAAAGCAATTATGTGAAAAGCATCGATGAGGTGGAGCGTATCACGGGCATCGATTTTTTTCACTTTGCTTAATAAACTGGAAGAAGAGGTGGAGGCTTCTGGTGATTTAGACGACTGGTGAGCATATTATGGCGCACTAAAACGGTGACAGACCGTGAGAATGATTGAGACGCAAGAATGAAGCTTGAACTTGTGGGCTGATTGCTTGTGCATGTTAGGCCAAGAGTGGGGCGCAACACATTGCTCAATAAAACCCAAATGCATGCGCAATCAGTCCTATGTTATGATAAAATAGAAATAAAAAAATAGCAAAGCGAAAAAAACTAAAAATCGCATAATATGAGCCTTCTTTTTTTGTAGAATCGAGAAAAAATGATTAACTTTGCACTTTAATAACATAAAAGCTAGATTAGCGTGAAAAATAAAGGAAGTGCTACGTGCCCTTGAGCAATTCGCGCCTCTGCCTCTGCAGGAAGGATTTGATAATGCCGGCCTGCAGGTTGGATTGACAGAGACGGAAGTTTCAGGGGCTTTATTGTGTCTTGACGTGACTGAAAAAATCGTGGATGAGGCTGTTGCTAAAGGCTGCAACCTCATTGTGGCACATCATCCGCTTATCTTTAGAAAACTGGCGCAAGTGTCTGATGGCAATGCCGTGCAACGAACGGTGATGAAGGCCATTAAAAATGATGTGACAATCGTTGCTATGCACACCAACATTGACAACGCACAAGGGGGTGTGAACTTTAAAATTGCAGAGAAAATGAAACTTGTTGAGGTTGACTTTTTCGGCGCAAGAAAAAACATTCAAACCCTTAACGATAAAGGAGAAAAGGTGAATGTGGAAGGCGCATCTGGCGTTATCGGAACATTTGAACAACCTTTGGCTGCCGACGACTTCGTGATTATGCTTAAAAAAACTTTCGATGTGGAGTGCGTGATGTGCAACCAACTGTTGCGCCGACCCATTAAGAAAGTGGCTATCTGTGGCGGCTCGGGAGCGTTTTTGCTGCCAGATGCTATTGCGGCAGGGGCTGACGCCTTTGTTACTGGAGAAATGCACTATCATGATTACTTCGACCATGAACAGGAGATACAGATTGCTGTGATTGGGCATTACCAAAGTGAACAGTTTACAAACGAAATATTCAAAACAATAATAGCGGAAAGGTGCGAGGGCGTGAAGTGCTTCTTAACGCAAACTAACACCAATCCCATCATCTATTTATAAGTTATGGCAAAAAAAGAGATTACCGAACTGTCGGTGGAAGAAAAGCTCAAGGCGCTCTACCAGTTGCAAACAACGCTCTCGGCTATTGATGAGAAGCGCGCACTGAGAGGTGAATTACCCCTGGAAGTGCAAGATTTGGAAGACGAGATTGAGGGACTGAATATCCGCGTTGATAAAATTCGTAGAGAGATTGAAGACTTCTCTATGGCTGTTTCGCAAAAAAAAGCGGAGATTGCTGAGGCTCAAGCTAGCGTAGAACGCTATAACCGCCAGCTGAACGAAGTGAAAAATAACCGCGAATACGACACGCTGAGCAAGGAAATTGAATTCCAAACGCTTGAAATAGAACTGTGTAACAAGAAAATAAGGGAAGCGATGATAAGGATTGACGAGTGCGAACGAGACCTCGGCACAACGGAAAGACTTATCGACGACCGCGAACACGACCTACAACAAAAACGTGGAGAGCTGGATGAAATTATGCTCGAAACAAAAGAGGAGGAAGAAAGACTGCGCGACAGAGCTAGAGACTTGGAAACGAAAATAGAACCTAGACTGCTAAGTAGCTTTAAGCGTATTCGCAAAAATGCAAGAAATGGTTTGGGTATTGTTTATGTTCAGCGCGACGCTTGTGGTGGATGCTTTAATAAAATACCGCCACAGAGACAACTGGATGTGAAAATGCACAAAAAGGTTATCGTGTGCGAATATTGCGGACGTATCATTGTTGACCCTGAATTGGCTGGTGTTAAGACAGATAAAGCTGCTACGACAGAGAAACCTAAACGTAAACGCGCAATACGCAAAACTAAAGAAGAGGCGGAATAACTAGATAAATGGTGCAGAAATGCCCATTGCTCTTTTAGAGCTCCGCGTTTTGTATAAAGAATAAGCTCCACACACAACAACATGGCGTGTATGGAGCTTATTTTTTGTATGCTATGACCAAAGCCTTGCAATAAGCAGAGGACTTGGTTTTTCGGATTAAGGTGGCTCTAAAATTGCCTTTGATGCCTTCTAGGTAACTTACCTGCACAGATTTCGCTTGATTTTAGAGTTGTATAGCAAGCTATATCAATGAGAAAGTACGTGGAAATTGCCAGGCAGAAGTGTAAGGCAGTAATGAGCTACGAGGCAATACAATGCCAATGGATGGCCAAAAGTAAAGCCAAATGTAACTAGGAAATTATGGAACCGACCTTAAATGAATTGTTTACGGATTACTTCTTGTCCTTAGACTCTTTTTTGCAGCATTGCTTGTCGCCAGCCTTCTTGCACTCTTTCTTAGCTGCTTTGTCGCATTTTGCCTTTCCGCAGTCTTTACCTTCTGCAGCAGCGTCTTTCTTGCAGCAACCTTTGCTGTCTTTAGCAGCGTCTTTTTTGCAGCATTCTTTGCTTTCTTGAGCAGCATCTTTTTTGCAGCATCCTTTCTTGCTATCCTTAGCGCATTTTTTCTCGCATTGTTCAGTCTTAGCCTTATCGCATTTTTTGGCTGTTCCTTCACTTTGAGCGTTAGCAAAACCTATTGCAGCAACAAAAAGAGCTGCACTAAAAATAATTTTTTTCATACCTAATAACTTTTACTTAGTTTTAAAATAGTGATTTTATCAGGCACAAAAGTACAAGTTTAAAATGAAATACCGTCATTTTGTTAGTACTTTTTAGCAGATAAATGCATTTTGTTTCTTTTTTTTATGGTCGTATGCTTTCGATGTGTTATGTGCTATGTGGCTGATTTTCGCAATGTTATTGTTGTCGTTCTGTGTGGATAAGCAACAACTGGAACGAATCTTTTGCAATTCGCAGTGAGGTGGTTTTACGCGTGTTTGCTTATTTTCCTGCACTACATGCCTCGTTCTTTGTATATTCTTTCCTTGGCTTCATTAATCTCTTTGAATTTCTTTTCGGCAGCAAGGCGTATGTCTTCGCCCAATGTTGCTACGCGGTCGGGGTGATGTTGAAGAGCCATTTTGCGGTATGCAGCTTTCACTTCTTCGTTGGTGGCATTGGGCGAGATACCCAAAACCTTGTAGGCCGACTGGGTGTCGTGCTTTTCGAGGTTGAACATTGATTCGAGAACACTGGCATCTAGGCCCAACCAATGTGCCAAGTTACGAAGTGCATTAACCTCGCTGGGGTCTACTCGGCCATCGGCTTTTGTGAGTTCAACTAAGAAGCTAAGTAGTTGTAGGCATTGGCTGCTATTCATGTGGGCGGCAATTTGCCAACAGCTGTCGCGTATTATTTGTTCGAATGCCATTGTACCCATCTGTTTTTGCTGGTCGAAGATGTTGCGAATAATGTTATCGCCTTGCGTAACAGCCACCTCTCCAAAATTTTTTCGAAGGAAGGCTCGCAAAGTTTCCATCTCCGAATGCATCACCTTGCCATCGGCGCGGATGATGTATGCGGCGAGTACCAAAAACGAAAAGAGAAACGAGTTGCGTTCTCCTTGTTGCTGTTGATGGTGATTGGCTGTGTTGTTTTTATAGTATCTGCTGGTATTGTTATGATAGCCGTTGCCCTGTGCGTTGCTGGAGTTACCCGACCAACCGTTGTTGTCTGTATCGTTAACCCTATCTAATCCTGCATCAAAAAGCGCCCCGAGCACTAAACCGGCCAAAGCACCAAGCGGTCCGCCGTTAATAAAACCCAGAAATCCGCCAATCCATTTTCCTATAGCCATAAATGTAAGCTTTAAAAGTTACCTAATATATGATGACAGAGGCTTTGTGGCTTGGAGATTTACCATTTGAGTCTGCCATATTTTTGCTTGTACCACAATTGCCACGCATTGATGAGGTTCTGCCAAACCACATAAGCGCATGGAGCTATGGATGCAATAGGGTTGAGAAAAGCGATGGTGAGCCAGATGCCCACAACGGTATTTTTCTGTCCCAAAGCCTGTCCGGCGCTGATACTATCGCCATAACGATAACCCACAGCTTTGCCGATGGAGAACAGCAAGATGCTGATGACAAGTGGTAATAATAGGAGTAAAGCCAAAACTGTGCCATAAATTTGGGTGGAGAGAATGTTGCGGATGGTTAGTCCCATAATGATGGAAAGGTTAAATCCCCAGATATAGAAGGCCAAGTTTTTTGTTTCCTTGATGCGAGTGGCTACATTAGGCAGAAATTTTCTGGTGAGCATGGCCAAGCAAAGAGGGATGATAAGCACGAAAGTGATGCGGCGTAGTATCATGTTAAAGGCAGTGAGAAAAGTGATTTCAGTGCTTTTCTCTACCATTGGGAAAAATAATGGGATGATAATGGACGTAACAACATTGGCCAAAATGGTGTAAATGGTGAGTGAAGCAATGCTTCCGCCTAGGCGTTCGGTGATTACGGGGGCTGCAGCAGCAGTGGGACAGATTACACAAACGAATGCCCCTTCGAGCACCAGCTTGGTCATGGGGTTAGTGGTATGCAAGATAGCTAGTACCAAAAGGGCCGAAAGCAGAATGCGAATGGCCTGAAGTATGAAGTGCCACGCACGTGGTCGGAGGTCGCCCGTTTGTATTTTGCAGAACGTAATGTAGAGCATCACGAAAATAAGTACCGGGAGAAGCTTCACCAACAAAGGGCCAACTGCATCGCCAATGGGTTGAAGGGGAGCAATTCGCGAAAACAAAAGATAGACAGTTGCACCAATAACAAGACCGCTAGGCAATGTCCATTTCTTAAGAAAATCAAGGATGTTCATGTGTGTATTGTTTATTAACGTTTGCGCGCGTATATATAAGGTGTGGCGCAGTTATATTTCAGTATACTGGGGAATATGAGACAAAAAGGTGTAACTGTTGTCTTCGTAGTTCATCTTGCAACAGATGTGCTGCAAACCGTTGCTTACTACAAGATAATCTACATGAAGCAACATGTTGTAGACGGTTATCTGGTTGAACACTTTCTGCGTAAGGGCGATAGTGGCTGCCTTATATTCGATAATCATCCGTGGCTTGAGTTCGCGGTCGTATAGCACACTGTCGGCTCTAAGACTCTTTTCGCCAATGTTCAAGGCCACTTCATTGGCAATCAACAATTGGGGATAACCCTTGTGATGAACAAGGAAATGCACGAAATGCTGCCTCACCCATTCTTCTGGTGTAAGTGCAACGTACTTGCCTCGTAGTGGATCGAACACGGTGGGACGTGCTTTTGTTCCTCCTACTTTTATTGCATACGAGGGTAGGTTTAGTGAATACATTTTGTTATCTTTGCAGAGTAAAGTGCAATAAAGCACATCCGCAAGGGTCGCAATTATAGTTTGCTGAACTTGAGGGTGAGCCTTATGGTGCAAAGTTACTAAAAATATGCGGCTGACAAAGTGGTTTACGAAACTTGTTGTCGTCGCATTCAAATTTAACAACAACCTTCATGGCAGAAAAACGAACCGCGCTTACTTACGAGAACATCGTAAAAGATATTAAGGCGCGAAACTTTTCGCCCGTTTATGTGCTCATGGGCGAGGAGTCGTATTATATCGACGTAATAGCAAACTTGCTTGAAGAAAATGTGCTTCAACAACAGGAGCGCGATTTTAATCAAGACATCCTCTTTGGAGTGGATACTAGTGGGGTGCAGGTAGCCGACCTTTGTAAGGCTTATCCCATGATGGCCGAAAGGCGATTAGTGATGGTGAAAGAGGCGCAAAACCTAAAACAACTAGACGCTTTGGCAAAATATCTGGAACATCCAGTACAAACCACCGTGCTGGTGCTTTGCCATAAAAATGGCACAATAGACAAAAGAAAGAAGTTTCTGTCAAGAGCTGAAAATATCGGCGTTGTTTTCGAAAGCAAAAAGAAACGAGATTTTGAGTTGCCTGCTTTTATTAAAGGATACCTTGCCTTTAAAAAAGCTACGGTGGATGATAAGGCAGCCATCATGATTGCCGAACATATTGGGTCGGATTTGAATCGACTTACTTCTGAGTTGGATAAGGTGTTGATTTCGCTTCCCGAAAACAACTTGCGCATTACGCCCGACATCGTTGAACAGCAGATAGGGGTGAGCAAAGAGTTTAATGGATTTGAGCTGAGAAATGCTATCGTAAATCGTGACGTTTTTAAGGCAAATCAGATTATCCAATATTTTGACAAGAATCCTAAAGCAGGTTCTATCTTCGCCTTCTTGCCATTGCTCTTCAGTTTCTTTCAGACCTTATTGATTGCTTATTACGCACCAAATAAAAATAACGAGGGAGAGATGGCAAAGTTTCTCGACCTGAAATCTGTGTGGGGTGTGAAAGACTTCATCACAGGGATGAGAAGCTACTCGGCTATGAAGACAATGCACATTATACATAAAATAAGAGAGATTGACGCTAAATCTAAGGGGTTAGACAACCCAAATACCCCTGTTGGAGACCTAATGAAGGAGCTAATCTTCTTTATTTTGCACTAAAATAGCCCCCAAAGGGCTATTTTTCGTTCTAGAATGAGCGCTTTAAAGAAGCGCTTTTTTGGGGATAACTCCTTGTAGTATAAGGTAGTTATCCTTTTTTACCCCCTTAAATACTCGAGAATTTGAAAGCAACTCCACCTTTGTCTCAGAATAATCGATTCTCGTTGAATTTCGTCTTTTTCTGCGTTTTCTAATTTACAATTAACAAATATTTATCTGCAAGTGTAGATATTTAGAGTTGTAAACAAGATGTCTGGTTTACAAAACTAAAGTTATCTCTGTATTGATTTGTAAGCACTAAATGGAAATTGTAGCATTTAGATTTACAAACAAATATTCGATAATCTACATTTATAAACCTAAATGAATACATATACATCACCGCATAAACCATTATTTTTAATATGTTTACCAACCATTTACAGCCTTTTTATTAGTCCTTAAATACCTAAAATACCCCTTTTTACCCCCTAAATGGCTTGATTTTTGCGTATTATACGCTTACATAATATATATAACTACTTAAAAACCAATTAAATTAACTATTTCATTAAATCTTATTATATATCTACTTTAGGCTTCTTAATTGAGATTTGTAAATGTAAATCACACAAATATCCGCATTCATTTACACATGTGAAGATTTTGCTTTTAAAACCTGGTCTTTTAAATGCTAAATTATTCTTTAGAAACTTGTGGCTGTCAAGAATTTGTTTTACCTTTGTAAAACCAATGCAAATAGACCTATAAAGGTCATTAACACTAATAACAAGGGTATGAAAGATAGAATTAAGAAGGTTATGGAGAGCCAGCACATGAGTCAACAGACCTTTGCCCACTCCATAGGAATGTCGCCTGCATCGCTTAGCAGTATCTTTAACGGGCGTACAAAACCCACGCTAAATATCGTTGAAGCCATTAAAGACAAAATCCCGAGAATATCAACCGACTGGTTAATTTTCGGTAAAGGTGATATGTATCTAAGCGATTCTGGACACTCAAATAATACGACAAATACCCAACCAAACGTTACAAGCGAGCCAGTATTAAATTTTGACGATTTAGAAAATAATTCTTCTCTCTTTAATGAACAAACGATAGTCACTCCAACGATGGACTATACACCTCAAAAACCTGAGCGAGTTGAGGTGAAAGTGATTGAGAAACCACAACGAAAGGTAACAGAAATACGCATTTTCTACGATGACCGTACTTGGGAATCGTTTTATCCAGAAGACCGCGAAAGTAGCATTTAGAGTCCGTTTTATATTGTAAATAATGAGCTGTGCTAATCGCTTCAGGACTATATAGGGCACTTTTGCCAACTTGTATTACTGTTTTAGCCCTGTTTACTGGCTTTTGTGTTTGAAAATAGCTCGTTTTGCTACCATCTCTTGCTTTGCAGGTTTGCAATTAAGCATTCGGTCTTTCTGCAAAACACCCTGATATACGCTGCTTAATTCAACTCAAAATTCAGTGACATGCTACGCTAAAATAGCCAAATGTAAGGCTAAATGCCTCTAAATGTGTGACTATCTTAGTAAAATATGCCACTAAAATAGCCAAATGCGAGACAAAATAGCATGTATAGCACCCCAAAAATAAAAGAACAGCGTCTAAAAGGTTATAGATCGGCAACTGGTGGATTAGGAAAGAAAAGTGATTTAGGGACTTTTGCTATGTATTTAATTAGACTTACATCCCCGTTACGTGTTGTAAAGGTGTATTTTTTCGCTTGTTTGTTTGTAAGTATCAGGTATTTCAAGTAATTTAAAACATCATTTTCTCCCTAATTAACGATTACACCACCTTTCCTTACCTATTTTCTTTAAGTTTGCAGCTTGTTTTTCGGTTAATACGGCTCAGCGCCTACTTGTTTTTCTTACTTTGTATTTTCTCTTCTTTGTTATAAAGCCAGTGCGCTTTACTTATCAAGTTGCGCATGTGTCTAACCACTTTTTGTGGAGAAATTACCTTGATACCAGGGCCATAGCTCATTAGTACCGAGTAAAGTTCGAAATTCACCACCACGTTAATACTGAAAACACAACCTCCTTCCTCAGGATTTTCGTCCTCAATGCGTTGTGATGAGTGTAGCGGTTTTGTGCAAATATACCCAACCTGATTACTATCAGCCCAAAACACCACGCGTTTAGGTTTGTCGCCAATATTTGCTCACCCCGATAACATCCTCATGAAATCGTTCAGGGTCAAAATTGGGATTGTCTCGATATGGTTTATCGCTTGGTTCCACCTTCACAATGCGATCTAATGGCAAGTTAAACAGCGTTAAGTTGTTTGCTGTAGAGCCATATAAGAACCAGCGGTTGCGAAACTCCTTCAACAGATGGGGGCATAAAACATACTCTATAGGTTCTTTTGCAGAGAAAGATTGGTAGATAATTCGTAAGGTTTGCCTTTGTGCAATGTAGTTATACAGAGGGTTAAGCAGTCGTAACCCTTTCAGGTTAGTCACCTTATCAAAGTGCACAATGGGTTTACGTCGGTTACGTACAATGGCCAAATGGTCTTGCAGTCGGTTCACAACGTCGCTCATTTCAGTAAACTGGTCAAAGTCTTCAAGCTGTCTTAGCATATCCACTGCTTCTTGCATCACCTCGTAATCGTTTTGCGACAAAGGCATATTGCTGATGCTATACGATGCATCAGCATAGCGATAAAACTTATGTTCGTACACTTCGATGGGAGCATTGTAGCCTAACTTGTCCGAACGCATAATTTGTATATCGGCTTGAACAGTTCTAACCGACACGCCTTTACTGATTCCCTCCATATCGTACAGAGCATCGCTGCATGCGTCTACTAAATCGTCTAGTGTCCATCTTCTATAGCGGTTACGCAGGCAGTTGTCTATGGTTTTATACCTTATTAGTGCATTTTTGTTAGCAGGCATCGTTATATTTGTTTCTTTAAAAAGTGTTGGGCGAAGAGCATGGTTTGTTTTCCTTTTATTAGGCAAAAACACCAATAGCTCAGTAGAACCAATGATGTAAGCATGAGCTATGATGCGTTTATCAAACAGTTCGTCGCATTAAATCGTCACAAAGATAGCTAGTTTCTACGCAACCTATTTGCGTAGACTGCACAAAAATGAAAAAAACTAGTACAAAAATGTATTTATTTTTTTCTCACTACGCAGAAACATTGCGCACCCTTAATCGAACTTTGCAAACGAAAAGGGAAGGCCACTTGCTACTCCCTATAACCTATAAATATATAAATAGCAATGCAAACAAAAAGTAATAAACAACAAACCTGTGATGATATGGGCGAATAGTGTAGATGCTAAGGCAATGCAACAGATAGAAAACCTCACCACTTTGCCTTTCTTGTTTCATCATCTTGCCATGATGCCTGATGTGCATGCAGGTATGGGTATGCCCATTGGGGGTGTGCTGGCCTGTAAAGACGTGGTAATACCCAACGCTGTGGGTGTAGATATTGGTTGTGGCATGTGTGCAGTTAAGTCAAACTATCAGGTTTCTAACATCTCGCAAGAGGTTTTGAGAAAACAAATCATGAATGGCATTAGGCAACGCATTCCTTTGGGCATGACCCACCACACCGAAGCCCAAGCCCAAGCGTATCTACCCAAGGGTCATCATATCGAACAGATGGAGGTGGTGAAGCGTAGACAGGAAGCCATTGTTTACGAAGTGGGTACGTTAGGAGGAGGAAATCACTTTATTGAATTACAGAAAGACGAGGATGGTTGGCTCTGGGTGATGTTGCATTCGGGGTCGCGAAACCTTGGAAAGTTGGTTTGCGAACACTACGACAAGCTTGCTCAGCAGCTTAATGCGCGTTGGCATACCAGGGTTGACCCTAAATTGCGACTGGCTTTTTTACCTGTAGGCACAGAAGAATTTAAAAAATATTGGGCTGAAATGCAATATTGTGTAGATTTTGCGTTATGTAATAGGCGTCTGATGATGCAAAGGGTGCAAGAAGTGCTTGCAGAAGCACTGCCTGGCATTGCGTTTGAACCGATGATTAACATCGCACACAACTACGCTGCGTGGGAAAACCACCACGGCCAGAATGTTATTGTGCACCGCAAAGGTGCCACATTAGCTCGCCAAGGTGTGGTGGGCATCATTCCTGGTTCGCAGGGTACGGCCTCGTATATCGTTGAAGGTTTGGGCAATGCGTCTTCGTTCAATTCTTGTTCGCATGGCGCGGGTCGCGTTTTAAGCCGAACTGCTGCCATTGCATCGCTTGATTTGCAGGCCGAAGTGTCGCAGCTTGAGGCCAAAGGCATTGTTCATGCCATACGTTCGCAAAAAGATATGCAGGAGGCAACAGGTGCTTATAAGGACATTGAAGAGGTTATTGCCAACCAAACAGACCTGATAAAGGTGAAAACCCGACTATTGCCCATTGCGGTGATTAAGGGTTAGGAAGAATGTGGCGTAATCAATGCTGCTCAAAAAAGGTATCAATCTCTCTTGTGTCTTATTATAAGTAAGTGCGTATGGGCTAGTTTTGCACCACTGCAAGCCTTTTAGACGAAATATATCAAGGGAAAGGGGGACGGTCAAGTTGGTCTTACTTCAAATACATAGGAATTTTAGACCACCAATTACCGCCCTCTCACCCTTTTTTAGCTGGGCTATGTCCTCATTCATCTCTAGAAGTGTCTTTTCTTCAATAACATTGCCCCTAATTAGTTGATAGTAAGTTTTTTAACGTTAAGGCTGTAGACCTCATCTAGTTTAATCATCAATTAATCAATAAATTAAAAACCGCGGCTTCAGAGCAAAGCATAAGCCCCTGGCAAGCAAAATGCTCTTGCCACTATTTTTAACTGCTTGGAATATCATCAGCATCAACAATCCCACAGCATGGACAACATCATAGCAAACAAAGTGGCTTGCGCTACGAAGCCCTATTTATAGATATTGATAGTCAACAGATAAAGCAGCACCACGAGCCAACAACATCTGCATTGACCTTGGTTTCGCGTCTTAGCAAGTTTGGATATAGTGTAGAACAAGATTTGTTACAGGCGTTTTATTGGGCGTCTACCAAGCAAATCGAGGATGTTTATGTGGTGATGGCTGATGTTTTGCGTTTGAAACAGAACTGGGCTTCCTTGGTAAAGGGATGGGGTACGCCTACACAAGAAAGCCTTATCGACCATTTTATCACTTATGTGGCCAACAGGTTTAAAGGCAAAATCAAGTTAGAGGGTACAACATTGCCTTGTGGACACTTTATTCCCTATGGCACTTTCCCTTTAGAACGATACAACGGTTGTCCTTATTGCGGAACACCGTTTGTCGCCTCAACCTTCATTTACGAGGGGCAGGGAGATAAATCCAAGCCTCTACGACTCTTTACGCGCGTTGATTTGGAGCGCGAACTCCGCACCTTGCTTACTTCGCCCACACCATTAGACGCCACGCAGGCCGACACAGTGGCGCAATTACTCGTCTTATTTGATTTGCCCAGTGATGTTAGCATTGACATGAAAGAAACTTTGATGTTGGCAATTAAGGCTTTGGTTGCTGCTGGAAAGGGTCTGCAAGCCACTCGTTTGTTCGAAACGCCTACCGATATTCTGCGTTTTATATGGTACGAACACACAGGTAGTGCGCGAATTATTGAGCCACGAACACTCATTGCGCATGCGCGAGGTGTGAATTGGTATGTGTCTGAAGGGGGAAACATGGCTAACAAGGCAGAGCAGGACAAGCGTAACGAACTGAAATTAAAGTATAATAGGGCTTATTGCCGACTAGTGGCCACGTGGATGAACGCCATCCCTCTCTCTGCAGATAAGGCAGCCGAGACCATGCACGCCAAAAGGGGAATGTGGGTGCGCATAATTAGAGCTTTGCGACTGGCCGAATATGCCCAAAAGCAGGGCTTTGAACGCCTAGCCCAATTGCTCGACGTGTTTTACAACCAGGATTATCCCTCGTGGTTGGGCATGCTAGATGGGGCACGAAGGGCAAACAACGCTGAGCAAACCTTGTCGTTATTAACCCAAAGGCCTGGATTGTTTGCGCGTTGCTTGTATTCCACCATGCTTCGCTTTGGTTCAGAGGCCACCCTTTCAGCATTTCAGTCGGTAGCTCATCAGCTTCCTTCACGCCTGTTGTTATCGTTAGTCAATGCAGCACCTACTTATTTCTCAAAGCAGAGCACACGATTGGCTCGCCCCATAACAGGCGTTATGCACCAACTACCCCCCAATGCCATGCTTGCTCAATATGATGAGGCGCAACTTAAGCAGATGGTGAACTGTGTAAATACACTGTTTAAGCACACCATGCACCATCGATATGCACAACAACCGCATAGCGTTGGCGGTTTGATTTACATCGACCCAAAGCTTTATCAGGTGCCAGTTGGCGTTGGCGATAGGTCTAGCACCATCCAAGACACATCGTGTGCCTTACCAGGAACACGTTTTAATGTCGAAGGCAATGCCGTTAGATTGTTTATGCAATGGGGCAACGACCTGCACGCTCAACATCTAGATATGGACCTAAGTGCTGCTATTGGTTTCGAAAATGGTGAAACAGCATTCTGTTCTTACTTCAATCTCATTTGTCCAGGAGCAAAACATTCGGGCGATATACAGTATATTCCAGAGCTTGTGGGTACGGCCGAATATGTTGAACTGAACTTAAACGAACTGGCTGAAGCTGGTGCACGATACGTAACTTTTAGTTGCAATGCTTATTCTTGTGGTACATTGTCGCCCAATTTGATGGTTGGCTGGATGAATTCGGCCCATCCTATGAGTGTCTCTGATGAAGATGGCGTGGCCTACGACCCATCGTGTGTGCAGCACATGGTGCGTGTTGACGAATCTAATTTGTCTAAGGGATTGGTGTTTGGTGTACTCAATGTGTTACGAAGAGAGATAGTTTGGTTAGAGATGCCCTATACTTCGCAAACCATTTTGGGTGTTGATGCTGCCAAGGTAGAGGCACTTCTTAAGCAGTTGGAAGAGAAAATAACGATTGGCGAACTGCTTGAACTAAGGGCTGAGGCGCACGGTATGACGCTAACCTGCGATGAAAGTCTGGCCACCGAACGCTATGATTATCGTTGGGCGCTTAACGTTGCCCAGGTAAGTAGTTTGTTGTTGGAGTAGGGAGGTTGCTGTTTTTAGGCTCTCCAAGTTATAAGTATAAAGAAAGGCATGTGGGCGAGGTTATCATTACATTGATATCCTCGCCCACGCTTTTTTTATCTATTCGCCTTTTGTTATCGTTAGCTGCTGCGTAATGTTGTCAACAGGTTCTGTTGTCATCTTGCTAATTGGCCTTCCTCTTTTGTTTGAGGTTCTATTTGTTAGTTTTTTCTTGGGTTAACACCTGTAGCTGGTTCTCACCAATCTTAGCAGCCATAACCGAATAGCTGCTCCCTGCCGAACCATAGATAGTTGATGTGGCAGCTAAAGTCCACATTTCTGCCAGTCCGCCTCTTATTCCTGCAATGCCATTGCGTGCAGCAGGTTTGTCAGAAGTGATGATGCGATTGCCAAATTGCGCTTTAAGGGCGTGCTTGGTAGGCTCATCGTCGGTTGCAAGAAATATGCGTGTATCCTCGTGAAGGTCAATTTCTCGTTGGGCAGCATCAGTAAACAAGCTAAGCGGACTGCGTTCTATCGACTCCTGGTTATCGGTTCGCCTAATGTGCATACCGATGGTATGGGGAGAAAAGCGTTTGCGATAGCTTTCCACTTCGTTGATAACAGCATCAACGGGATGGAACAAAAGCTTGTAAACACTATTAGGCACATCCCCAAAGTCTTGATAACAACTCATGTAGCTGTTCTTTCCTGTGGCCCAATTGTCAAAGTCGAAGCCTTGATTTTTTAAGGGCGTAACCTGCCATTCGTCTATGCGTTGCGCAAAATAAAGTCGCTGAAATAGCAGCGGAATGCGCAAGTTGCGTTTTCTGGGGCGGTCAAGCGTAAGCAGTTCCCAGGTTCTACCTTCCCGCACTGTCATTTCTTTGTGCTCAATGGGTGCGAAAATAGCGCGGAACGGCGCATTTAGTGCCCAGTCGCAAAACCAAACCGTCTCGACTTTCACCCCCGTATGCTGAGCCATTTGCCAGGCCGAGGCCATCGCGCGCATTCTGTTAGCCAGTCCGCCAGAGGGCACAAAGAGTAGTTTTCCTTTGTTCATTGCTTTTTATCTCGAATTATTTTATTTGTCTGTGGTTATCAAATTGGTGTCCATGTTTCCAATAACAATGGCATTAACAATGCTCTTGGACAGATACGTGGCCATCAGTGTGGCTTTTTTTATTCGTAAAAGTGTATGTTCCAGGCTTTTGCTATCACTGTAAGGCGGTTTTGTTGATAACATGCCATGTTATAGGTCTCCTATCTGCCAACACTGTTGAGTGGCAAAAACAAGCCTAAAGATACGAAAAACGCTCTGTTTAATTTTATTTTGGCGTGAGAAACTCTTTGTTTTGTAGTAAAATTGTGGGTATTCGCAGTTATTTGCGTTATTTTGATGCGATTATTACCATTGGTTTTCACCTCCTTTTCGTCTCTATCATCCTTACAAAACCTAACTTTAAGCCTGTGGGGCAGGGTGGGGTGATTTCTTGTTACGAGGCATTGGGGCATTATTCGAATGTTTTTCTCTAACATATCTTATCGTGAATCAATCGATTATCAAGCACATTTGGGCATGCCCCAAGGAGTTTTTTTCAACTCATTGTCGTAGCAAGGAGAAAGCCAGTTGCATGTATCAACAAGCCTTTCTCATCATTTCATTCCACAATGTCAAACACGTCTTCAGTTTCTTTCTCCGCTTTCTTTGGAGTTTTCTTCTTGGCTTTTTAGGTTTCCCTTATCGTCTAGCAAACCAAAAGTAGTGCGTTGCACCACAAATTCAGTTCTTCTGTTCAGTTGATTGCAAACCTCTTGCTTGTCTTTATCAAGTTGAGTAATAAACGATTCGTCTAGCACGTCGCCCTCTTTCAGCCACTTATAGCGTTCAGTAAGTTTTTTTCTGATGGTTTTGGGCTTCTCCTTTCCATATCCCACGGGCGTTAGTCGCTCTTCGGCAATGCCAGCATCAATAAGATATTTCACCACAGCATCTGCTCTTTTTTGGGCTAAAGCTTTGTTATATTCGGCCGAACCACGATAGTCGCAGTGTGCACTTAGTTCGATGGTGACGTTTGGATTTTCGTTAAGTAGCTTCACAAGTTCGTCTAAGGCCTGTTTCGATTCAGGTCTTAAGGAAAACTTATCTAGGTCGTAGAATATATTATCAATAAGCACGGGCGCCGTTATTGAAGCCAAAGGAAATTGCAACACATATTCGTGTGAGGCCTCAGAGGGTTTCACCATCAATTCTTCCTTGTGGTTTAAGTATCCCTTACACGTGGCAAGCATCACGTATTCAACGCCAGGTTTCACCACCTGTCTAAACGAACCGTCTGCCAGTACGCCCAGTTTGAGGTTCGTACCATCGTTTCCCACCATGAACACCTGTGCAGCAGGCAGTTCATAACCATCTTGTTCGTACACCCATCCTTTAATGCTGTGCACTATTTCGGGATATTCAAAGGCGTATATATGGTCCCATCCGCGTGCGTCGCCACGGTTTGAAGCAAAAAAACCACGGTTATACGGGCCTTCAAACGTAAGGCCGAAGTCGTCGCCATTCGAGTTTAGTGGAAATCCGGGGTGCTCAATTTCCCATTGTTGATTGTTGTTTTGTTTGGCCACATATATGTCTAGTCCGCCCAATCCCACATGTCCGTCCGACGAAAAATAAAGGTCGCCATTGGGTCTGAACGTTGGAAAGCATTCGTTTCCAGGTGTATTAATATCTTCTCCCAGGTTTTCCATTTCGCCCAGCCCATTGGTAGTGAGTTTAATGCGCCACAAGTCTTGTCCGCCTTGTCCGCCTGGCATGTCCGAAACAAAATAGAGCCATTGTCCGTTGGGCGAAACGGCGGGGTGTGCGAAGCTCGAAAGCGTGTCTTTCGATATTTCTAGTTTCGTGGCTTTTGCCCAAGCGGCATCCGCACGCGCCGAAGTCATCACTTGCGCGTAGCGTGGGTAGTTGGGGTTGGTGGTGCATTGGGTGAAATACATTGTGCGTTGGTCTGGCGAAAAGCAGCATGCCCCCTCGTCATAGTCGGTGTTTAGTCCGCCTGGCACAGGTTCTGGTTTAGTCCATTTTCCTTTGTCGTCACGTTCTGAAACAAAAATGTCGGCCGGTTTTGCGCCCGTTATGCCACTTAGTGCATCGCCTTTGGCTTCGTTTCTAGTAGACGAGAAGTAGAGTTTATTATGTTCGTCGCCGAAGAGCATAGGCGAATAGTCAGCCCTATGCGAGTTGAAAACCTCCATTCGCTTAACGATATAGCGCGACCCCTCATTTTTAGTTTGAGTTGCTTGTTGAGCAGAAATCAGTCCTTCGCTCGCAAGTTTATTATTTGGAAGCGAGTCGAGGGCAATTTTAAATTGTTCTTCAGCTGCCTTATAAGCCCCTGTTTTGAGTAGTTGTCTCCCAAACAGCAAGTGAGTGTTAGCATCGGCCAGTCCATATCTCAGCACATTTTGGTATGCTCCCACGGCCTTTTGGCTAGCGTTCATTTTGTCGTAGCATAAGGCCAGTTTGGCAGATATGCGTCCTCTAGCCATCTTTTCTTTGGCAGGCGTGCGCGTATAGGCTTGTTTAAAGTTGTTGGCAGCATCGAAATATTCGCCCAGTGCAAGGTTTTTTTCACCCTTTTTAATATATGCATCAGCACCGCACGATGAAGTTACGAAGGCCAAAGCCATCAGTATAGCGTTTATGTTGCTTAGTTTCATTTTGCTTTCTCGTATGAGTTTGGCGGTAAGTTTTGGCTCAACCGCTGTATATTTACAACGCATATTGTATCATTTTATTATAAGCGAGCGCTTATTAATGCATCGTTGCTAGTGTTGTGTAAGTCTTTATAACGCAGAAATCCCAACCATATTGATATGGTTGGGATTCTGTTGTTTGTTTGGAATAAGTGTAATTGTTTTATTTATGCCTCAGCTTCCGGTATTACAGAAACGTAGCTTTTATCTTTGCGGCTTTTGCGGAAGTTCACAACACCGTCAACAAGAGCGAAGAGCGTATCGTCTTTACCGATGCCCACGTTCTTTCCGGGGTTGTGTTTCGTGCCACGCTGACGAACGATGATGTTACCTGCAGTAACTTTTTGTCCGCCATAAATCTTAACGCCAAGTCTTTGTGAAGCTGATTCGCGTCCGTTCTTAGAACTACCAACACCTTTTTTATGTGCCATTCTTAATTCCTCCTGCGTTTAAGCGATTACTTGTTTAACTTCTACTTGCGTGAACTGAGCGCGGTGACCATTCTTCTTACGATAGTCTTTGCGACGTTTCATCTTGAAAACGATGACCTTGTCACCTTTTACAAGGGGGTTCACAACTTCTACTACTACCTTTGCACCTTCAACGGTGGGTGCACCCACGGTAACTGCTCCTTCTTTGTCTACAAGCAGCACCTTGTCAAACTCAACAGTTTTGCCGGCTTCCACATCTTTAATGTGGTGAACATAAAGCTTCATGCCCTGTTCCACCTTAAACTGTTGTCCGTTAATTTCTACAATTGCGTACATTGATTATGTTTGTAAAACGGTTTTCCGCGAGGCGTTCAGACTCGTTCCGACGCTTTTTTAAGCCTCCACGGACTAAAACAGGTGCAAAGTTACTAAATATATTTGGGTGTTTTCTTTTATTGAGATATGGCAATATCAACTTTAACACTTATTAAGTTTTAATCTTTGCTTTGTGTCCTATTTGCTTCTTTTAGCAGGTTTGGTTTTTTTGTGGTGTTGCATTTTGGGGCTCTTTAGTATTGGGGTTAAAGGCTTTAGAAGGTTTGGGCTTTGAGATATGTGGTTTTTAAACATAATTTTTCGTGTAAATGTGTTATTGTTTAGGGTAAATTAATGTGGTTTTACACCTTATAATATAGGTTAGATAAATTGGCGTTAAGTTCCATTGGGTTATCAACCATCACTGCAAACGTGATTATCCCATGAGTAGACATTATGTTTAACCCCAATCAAGCCTTGGGCAATACATTCTGTTTGATAAAATGCTGCAAGATAGGAGTAAGGTTTCAAATAAACTTTTGGTCATGGTCTTTGGTTTCAAAATCTTGGTTTGCTCACTCTAGTGTTAAAAGTGGTATAAAAACTTTACAAATACGCCTTTCAAACCAAAGCCTTCTAGCGCAAATCTAAGCCCAAAAGCATGCATTTTGCCCCAATTTTTAGTCCCTCACGTTTTATTTTTACACCAAAATTTGACTAAAAACCCGTGTTTTGCACCATTTAGTCTTTCTATTTGGTTGCCTGTTCACGATTTTTCATTGCCTCAAAAACAGCTTTTAGCTGCTAAAAAGCATATTTTTAGGCAGTTTTCAGTCCTTAAAAGTCGGTTATTTGTCGTTTTTTGGAGATTATAAATGCCACCACGACCAGTGTTTTGCACCTGTTTACTCTGCGTTTTGCACCATTTAGCCTCGCGTTTTGCATGAGTTAGCACTGCGTTTTGCATGAGTTAGCACTGCGTTTTGTAGGAGTTAGCACTGCGTTTTGGTGCATTTAGCTTTCCTTTTTGCATCAAAACGCCCAATATTTAGTATAAAACACGGTTTTTCACATCAAATATCCATCTTATCATGCTTCATTCTTTAAGTGCGTTTTTCGGCAAGTCAAACCTCTGCGAGAATTGAATATTTGCGAGCGAGTGGGAACTCGGTGACAAAAAAGGCACTCATAATGGTAAATTTCTTACTTAATATTTTACAGTTTAAATTAAAGGTCACTTATGCTATAAAAACAACGACAGGATAAACTATATGCATCCTCACACTATCAGGCATAACTTGAGAAGTGCTCATTACCTAAAGAACTTAACCCTTACTTTGAAACTCACCATATATCTAAGTTTCTTAGGCTTGTAAGATGAACTATTTTGTCGTAATGTGTCGTTTTCCGAGATTAATTCTATAAATTTGCATGCGTAACCAAATAGATTAAAGGGCTATCAATTCGTATTTTCAACATCGTCATATCAGGTTAATGGGCATATTTATAATCGTTGTCCTCTGTTTGTTGGGGCTTTGTGCTTGTGGTGATAACAACGCTGCAGAGGCAGACAGGCTCAACAGTAAGTCGTATGCTTTTCACTATCGCAACCTTGATTCAACCAAAGTGTATGCCCAAAGAGCCTTCGATTTGTCTGATAATTATGCTGATGGTAGAGCAGAGGCCTTAAACAATTTGGCCTTTGTGCACATCTCGAAGATGGAATTTGAAACAGCTTCGAAGTTGCTTGCCGATGTGCGCAGCATCACCGACAATCAGGTGGAGTTGTTGGTGGCCGATGTACAGTTAATGAGACTTTGCCAAAGGCAGTCGCGCAATAAGGATTTTTACAATTTTCGCGAGAGTGCTTTGCGCCGATTACAACGCATAAAGGAAGAATCCAACAACCTTTCGCCCCGTCTTCGCAAGCGAATGATATATGCCGAGACCGAGCTTTACATCGTGGCTTCGGTGTATTTCTACTATATAGGATTACCCGAAAGGGCGTTGATAGAGCAAGAAAATATTGCGCCTAATGGAGATATACAGCAAGACACGGCCCAATGGTTGAGTTACATGTATAACATGGGAGCTGGCGGACTGATACATGGCTCGACCAAGGAAGCCATCTACCAGCAAGAGTTTGATTTGTTGTTTCGCTGTTATAGCATGGCCGAACAAAGCAACTATCCTTATTGGGTGGCAAACTCGCTGCAAGGACTTAGCGAACACTTGATGGACAAAAGCAAAAGACGCCTATTGGTGAAAAACAATGCCACGGCCATCACACTTCTTAACAGCGACGACATGCCCGATAGTTTGTTGGCAGTAACCTTGCCCAAAGGGCACTGGTGATATTCTCTAATTATGGCGATGTTTATCAAACGGCTGGTGCCTACCGCACCTTGGCCTCGTGCTATTGGGCTGTGCAAGATTATAAGTCGGCTTTGTTTTGTTTGCAGAATGCATTGTTTCGTAATTCGGTTATCAGGAAGGCACCCGACCTGGTTTCGTCTATCTGCGAACAATTAAGTTTGGTGTATTCGGCCATGAACGTAAAGGCACAAAGCGATGTAAATCGCAACATATACCTTGACATTCAGCGACAAACCCGACAAGACAAACAGCAGGAGGCACGTGCCGAACAGTTAGAGCAATCGTCGAAACAGCTAAACCTCATGCTTGTGTATGTGGGTATTGCCATTGTGGCGGTGATTCTTTTGCTCTATCTTTTCAATTCAATGCGTGCTAAACAAGCGGCCAAATATTCGCCCGATAAGATGCTCGAACCCCTAAGGCAATGGGAACAGATCAACGCACAGCATGTGGAAGAGCAAAACGACCGCTACGAAGAACTGCACGAACTGCAAGAAATTGGCAAACGCCATGTGCTAGAGAACAAGAAGAAGAACATTGAGCAGCGAGCCAAAGTGTCGTTAGTAAATTCGGTTGTGCCCTTTATCGATAGAATGCGAAACGAAATTCACCGCCTTAATGCGGTGGAAGAGCCAGAAAAAATTCGACAAGAACGTCTGGCCTATGTAAAGGAACTTACCGAGAAGATAAAAGAATACAACGACATCCTTACTCAATGGATACAGATGAGACAAGGCGAACTAAGTCTGCACGTGGAAAGTGTGGCTTTGCAACCCCTCTTCGATATCGTTGGGAAAAGCAGAATGGGGTTTGACCGCAAAGGGGTGAGACTTGTGATAGAGCCAACATCCGAGATTGTTAAGGCCGATCGCACCCTTACGCTCTTTATGATTAACACGCTGATAGACAATGCACGCAAGTTTACCGAACGAAACGGCAGCGTTACGCTTAGTGCCAGTGTGGTGAAAGAGGGATATGTAGACATTATGATTGCCGACACGGGCCAGGGAATGACCGAGGAAGAGCGGGCTCACCTGTTCGAACGTAAGGTGATTAATTCGTCGTCGGCCGAAGTACAAACCTCGCATGGCTTTGGATTGCTCAACTGTAAGGGCATCATCGACAAGTATAAGAAGGTGAGTAGGATATTCGACGGCTGTACCATCTCGGTAGAAAGCGAGAAAGACAAGGGCAGCGTGTTCAGCTTTAGGTTGCCAAGAGTGGTGCGCACGTTGCTTGCCCTGCTGGCTATAGGCACCTGTTTGCAGGTTTATGCCGCAACACCCCCCGACAGTCTACAAGGCAATCGCAGCAAAATTCTCGATCGTATATCGGCCAACACCTTCGAAGGAAAGTTGTTAAAACGCGCCAGCGCCTTTGCCGATAGTGCTTATTTTGCTAATGTAAACGGGCGTTACACCAAGGCATTACAATATGCCGATAGCTGTATTGGTAAACTTAACGCCATTTATCGACTAAAAGCACCCCATGGTAAGGATTCTTTGGTGATGTATTCTCAATCGGCCGAAAAGCCCGCAGAAATACAATGGCTAAATAATGGCCTAGAAACCAATTATCGCATTATATTGGATATACGCAACGAGAGTGCCATTGCTGCACTGGCTTTGCACGAATGGGAACTGTATCGCTATAACAACGAAGTGTACACCAGGCTTTTCAAAGCCAGTTCGGCCGACAATACGCTCGATTCTTACGTGGTGGGTATGCAGCAATCTAAGGCCAATAAACAATTAGTATTGTTGTACTCATCCTTATATTGATGCTTATCGTCCCAGCATATTACGTGCTGTTTTATCGACATTATGTGGCCTACCGCATCTATGTAGAAAGGGTGGAAGAGATAAATAAGGTGTTGATGAACACCGATGAGGCCCAAGTAAAGCTGGATGCCATTGCCCGCATCATCAAGTCGATTAGCAAGCACGGTGGCGAAACAGTACAATTTAATTCGCTTAACGAAGTGGTAAGTCAGATAACCGAAGTGTTGCAGAAAAATGTTGAGATGGAAAAGGCTCGCGAAGAAAGCATAGAAATGGCCGAAGACGAACTGCACAGGGTGGAAATAGAGAACGACAAGCTACACGTTAACAATAGTGTGCTTGATAATTGCCTTAGTGCGCTGAAACACGAAACGATGTATTACCCCTCGCGAATTAGGCAACTGATTGAGAATGGTGGTGAAGACTTGCACGACATGAACGAGCTTGTGGATTATTACAAGGAACTTTATATGCTGCTTAGCGCTCAAGCCATGCGATTGGTAGACGACTTGCGCTATCCCTGCAGGCCAGTGTCGCTTCAAAAGTTGCTCAAAGTATTACCCTGTGCCGGCGAAAACCAAGCCGAACAACGCCACATCTTGGGCGATGAAGACCTTTTAACCTACCTTTTCTTTCTCTTGGCACAGCTGCTTGAAGGGCAAACGATAGTGCTTAAGGCTAAAGATAAGGGAGCGCGATACGTGGTGATAGACATCGAATTGCCCCATATGGTTTACACCAATGAGCAATGTCGCGAACTATTTGCATCCACAACGCCCAATCTGCAGTATTTTCTTTGCAGACAAATTGTGCGCGATACTGGCGAATTTGCCAATGCCAGGGGCTGCGGAGTGTATGCATGCAACATCGACAACAAAACACATCTAGAAATAACTCTGCCCAAAGCAATGCAGGCTTAAATATAAAACATCAAACAACCACACATAAAATGGACAAATTTAAAGTGATAATCGTGGAAGACGTGCCCTTAGAATTAAAGGGAACGGAAGGCATTTTTAGGAACGATATACCCGAAGCCACCATTATAGGTACGGCCGATAGCGAACCCACGTATTGGAAATTGATGAAACAAGAACTGCCCGACCTGGTGTTGTTAGACCTTGGATTGGGTGGCTCTACCACTATTGGCGTTGAGATTTGTCGCCACACCAAGGAGCAGTTTCCTAAGGTGAAGGTGCTTATCTTCACAGGGGAGATACTCAACGAGAAACTTTGGCTCGATGTTCTTGATGCCGGATGCGATGGAATTATACTTAAAAGTGGCGAACTGCTTACGCGCGATGATGTAATAAGCGTGATGAATGGCAAGCGCCTGGTGTTTAATCAACCTATTCTCGAGAAAATTGTAGAGAAGTTTAAGCGTGTGGTAAGCACGCAAATCTTTAGGCAAGAGGCTTTCATCGCTTACGAAATAGACGAGTACGACGAACGTTTTTTGCGCCATTTGGCTCTAGGTTACACCAAAGAGCAGATAACCAACCTGCGCGGAATGCCCTTTGGGGTGAAGAGTTTGGAAAAAAGACAGAACGAATTGGTAAATAAACTCTTTCCCAATGGTAACGGTGGCATGGGCGTTAACGCCACTCGACTGGTGGTGAGGGCCATCGAATTGCACATTCTCGATATCGACAACCTTGTTCCAGACAATGGCTAAGCATAAGATTGTTTATCACCGACGAACAGGAAAAGGCATTGCGCACCTGGTGTTGACACTGGTGGTGCTGCAGATTGTTGCCGTATTAGGTTCATGGGTGTTCAAAGCCGTGAGCCCAGAGCTTCCTATACGCTCGCTTTTAAGTGCCGAGGGCATTAGGTGGATGGTGGGAAGCATCGGTGATAACCTTGGCGGGCGTGGGCTTGTGTGGCTCTTATTGGGTAGCATGGCCTTTGGCTCGGTTAGGTTTTGTGGTATTCTTGATGTGCCACGCAAATGGAAAGCCATGACCTTTTGGGACCATTTTGGCATTATGGTGGTTTTAGCCGAACTGTTTGTTATTGTGGTGCTTTTGCTTCTGCTCACTGTTTTGCCTCATGCTGTGCTGCTTGGGGTTACGGGAAATTTATACCCCAGTAGCTTCTCCAAAAGCTTTGTGCTATTGGTTTGTCTCATAGTATGCTTTATTTCGGTGTCGTTTGGGGTGGTAAGTTCGCGGCTTCGTTCGTTCGAAGAAGTGTGCGACTGCCTTGTTGCGGGCATTGCTTATACCCTTCCGCTATGGTTGGTCTATATTTTGGGCATCGAACTTTACGCCTGCTTGCAGTTTATCTTTGTGGTTGCGGCTTAAAATTGTGGTTCGCGACTTTATGTTTGGGCGTGGCTAGCCTTATGGGTGTGCGCACAAAATATGTGTAGGCCTTCATAAAGAATTAGCGTTAAGCACTCTTTCTATATGGGGAGCAGCGTGTGGTGCTTAGCAGCTATCCCCGTTTTAGTCGTCGTACTACGGTATTATGCCTCCAAATGATAGTCTAAATCGTTTCTCTGAAAAAGTCTAGAGCCTCTTTAATTTCTTCCTTAGAGGCCGTTTGGTTGATAATTGGCTGTCCAATGTCAGCAAGCAACGTAAAATTAATCTCTTTAGAAGTGTTCTTCTTGTCGTGCTGCATCAGTTCGATAAGCTGGTCGTAATCGTTGCACGATAGTGGCAATGTGCCATAATACTCCCTAATAAACTGCACCGTCTGTCGCATTTTGTTTACGGGGAAGCGTGTTTTAAATGTGGCGAGGTATAGTTCGCATACCAAACCGAAGGCCACGGCATAGCCATGTAGCAGCTGCTGGCCATTATGGAGGGCAAAAGATTCGAATGCATGGCCCACGGTGTGGCCCAAGTTCAGTGCTTTTCTTATACCCTGCTCGTGAGGGTCTTGCGCCACAATCTCTTCTTTCACCTTCACCGATTGGGCCACCATTGGCTGAAGCGTTTCCCAATTGGGCTGACCAAGGTCGAAGTTGAGCAGTTCGCTCCACATCCTTTCGTTGCTAATCAGTGCATGTTTCAGCATTTCTGCATAACCAGAGCGCGTGTTTTCGTTATCCAGTGTGCTTAGAAAAAGCGTGTTAAGCACAACAAATCGTGCGTTGCAAAACACGCCAATCTCGTTTTTCAGTGCGTTAAAGTTAACGCCAGTTTTACCACCCACGGCAGCATCCACCATAGCCAGTAGTGTTGTTGGGATGTTGACGAAACGAATACCGCGTTTAAACGTGGCGGCAGCAAAGCCTCCTAAGTCGGTAACCATGCCTCCTCCTAAGTTTATTAAGCACGAACTACGTGTTGCGCCATTGGTTGCTAGGCTTTCCCAAACCTGCGAAAGCGTGGCAATATTCTTGTTGTAGTCGGTGGGTTTGATGCTAATGAGGTTAGCCCCCTTCAAACATTCAAAGTGTTGCAGCTTAGGCCAGCAAAATTGTTTTGTTGTATCGTCGGTAAGCACAAACACCTTATCGGGCGCGCAAACATTAATGGCGCGCGTCAAGTCACTTTCCAATTGGGCAGAAATAAGTACTTCTTGCATCATGTTATCTAGGATATAATGTGGGGCAAAGTTAAAACAAAGCCCTAACCCCGCAAAATTTAGTCTACATTTTTTTATCGCCTTCATTAAACCCTGTTACTTTTTTATCGTCTTATATCGTAAAGTGACAATACAAAACGTTATTTTCGTGCGTCTTGTAAGTGAAATTTAGGGAAACTTGTCAAATAGTTAATGTATGTAGTGGACTTGTTCTTTAGGGTTATTGAGTTTGCTTTTCTGCAACCAACAGCACATTAACTAGCTGGTGCAGCCTTTATGGGACGCATGCTTGCTTATTAGCTCTCCAACAAGTGTATAAAACAAATGGTGTGGTTAGTTCCACGCCCTTAAAATTAATATAGGTTTATGAATAAGTATTGTTTATTGGTATTGCTTTTCTTCGTCACAGTGGTGGCAAGTGCGCAAGAACGTAAGATTAGCGGTACGCTCACCGACCGTGACACGCATGAGGCCGTGACGCAAACCACGGTTCAACTCTTAAAGTCTGACAGCACCTTTGTTGGTGGAAGCATATCCAACGAGAAAGGTGAGTTTGCATTAACAGCCCCAGCCGACGGAAGTTATCTGCTTAAAGTTTCGAGTGTGGGTTATCTTACTTATTATAAAAAACTGCAAATTGCCGACGGCAAAAACTTGGCTTTGGGCAATATCGTGATGAACGCCGATGCTATTATGCTCAAAGGAGCCACTGTTACGGGGCAAGCCGTGAAGGTAACAGTGCGCGAAGACACTTTTGTGTATAACTCGGCAGCCTTTCGTACGCCCGAGGGTTCTACTATTGAAGAGCTTGTGAAACGATTGCCTGGCGCCCAAATAAGCGACGATGGTAAGATAACGATCAATGGTAAGGAGGTGAAAAAGATATTGATAGACGGAAAGGAGTTTATGACGGGCGACACCCAAACTGCACTGAAACCTGCCAACGTCTATTGTAGACAAGATAAAGGCCTACGACCAACGTAGCGACTTGGCTCGTGTGTCGGGTATTGACGATGGCGACGACCAAACGGTGCTCGATTTTGGTATTAAGAAAGGTATGAACAAGGGGGTATTTTCAAATATAGACTTGGCTCAGGGCACACAATCGCGTTATGCCGACAGGTTGATGGGCGCTTATTTTAAAGACGAATACAGAGTAATGTTGTTTGCAAATGCGAACAATACCAACGATATGGGCTTCCCTGGAGGTGGCGGGCGTGGTAACTTTGGGCGTAACCGCGATGGGCTTAATGCTACGAAGATGCTCGGAACAAACTTTAATTACGAAAAGAAAGATAAACTAAAGATAGACTGGAGCGTGCGTTGGAACCACTCGGATGGTGATGTTCAAAGTCGAGTGGCTACCGAGAACTTTGTTAGCACGGCTGGTTCGTTCTCTAATAGTCTTAACCAAAGCTATTCGCGTAGCAATAAATGGAATGCTAGAGGACGATTGGAATGGCAGCCCGACTCGCTAACCAACATCATGTTCCGTCCTACATTCAGCTATTCAACTAGCGATGGCACGTCTACTAGCATTTCGGGAACGTACAATGACAATCCTTACAACTACGTGGCCGACCCACTTTTGGCTTCGTCCATTGCCCAAATGGCAGCCGATAGCTTGATGGTGAACAGCCGTTCGCTTAATTCTATTAGTTATACCCAAAAGCAAGAGGCAGGCGGAATGCTGCAATTGAACCGCCGATTGAGTGCCAATGGTAGAAACGTTACTGTGCGTGCAGATGTGGATTATGCTAAAACCAATGCCAAATCCTTGTCGCTCTCAAATGTTCACCTCTATCAGGTGAAGGATGCAACTGGTGTTGACTCTACTTATCAAACCAATCGCTATCTACAAACACCAACAACAGCTTGGACCTATAGCTTGCAAGCCACATATAGCGAACCGCTTTGGCGAGGCACCTACTTGCAATTTAGGTATAAGTATGGCTATAGTCGCACCACGAGCGACCGCGCAACGTTCGATTTTAGCAACCTTGGTGAAGGTTTCTTCGGGTCGCAATCGCCTCTATATCGTGGTTGGAATAGCTATCTTTCAATGCTTGCCAGCCCCTACGAAAGCTATCGCGACCAGCGTTTAAGCCGTTCGTCGGTTTATACGAACTATACACACGAACTAGAAATGATGCTGCGCTTTGTGGGAAAGAAGTATAAGTTGAATGCTGGATTTATGGTTCAGCCACAATCATCGCACTTTACCCAAACTATTTAGGCCAGTTTGCCGATACCACACGTAGCGTATTTAATGTGTCGCCTGCGCTCGAGCTGCGCTATAAATTTAGCGATGTGAGTCAGTTACGCATTAATTATCGTGGTACAAGTTCGCAACCATCGATGTCAGACCTGCTCGACATCGTAGATGATAGCGACCCCTTGAACGTTCATAGAGGAAACCCAGGACTAAAACCCTCGTTCACCAATTCGCTACGCTTTTTCTATAACACTTATAGAGAGCGCAGACAACAAGCCTTTATGACCTTCCTCGACTACAGCAACACGCGAAATGCGGTGAGCAACCGTGTTACTTACGACGAAATAACTGGCGGACGAACCACACAACCCGACAATATCAATGGTAATTGGAATGCCAATGCAGGTTTGATGTTTAACACAGCCATCGACTCGGCTGGTGTGTTTAACGTCAACACGTTTACCAATCTGGGTTATAACAACTACGTAGGCTACATCAGTTTGAACTCTACATCGGGCTCACAACGCAATGTTACCCGTTCGCTTAGTTTGTCGGAGCGCTTGGCAACCAGCTATCGCAATAGCTGGTTCGAGCTAGAACTCGATGGCTCTTTCACCTATGCGCGCTCTAAAAACAAACTTCAGTTGCAAAACAACCTTAATACTTGGCAGTTTGCTTATGGTGCAACGCTTAACTTTACGTTGCCTTGGGGCATGCAATTGTCTACCGACCTGCATCAAAACAGTCGTCGTGGATATGCCGACCGCGCGCTTAACACTAACGAACTAGTGTGGAATGCCCAGCTTTCGCAAAGCTTCCTCAAGGGCAGTCCGCTTAGTGTGAGTGTTCAGTTCTTCGATATCTTGCGCCAGCAAAGCAACTTTTCGCGTGCAGTCAATGCCTATCAGCGCACCGATACCGAATACAACAGCATTAACAGCTACGCCATGTTGCACGTGGTTTATCGTCTAAATCTTTTCGGAGGTAAAGATGCACGTCAGCAAATGCGCAACAAAGACCTCAAGGAGACGATGAAGGACCTAGAGGAATGCCTCCTGGAGGTGCTCCTGGTGGTGTAAGGCCGATGGGAAGTGGCCGACCAATGGGTGGTGGTTTCTAACCAACGCTGTGCCTAGAACAAGAAACGGGCGTGCTAAAACAGATTTTAGCACGCCCGTTTCTCTATAATAGGGTCGACTCTAAGGGGTATGAAAGCAAAAATGCACAATACTAACATTGCAAAAACCGAGAATTAGGTTGGTGAGAACCTGTGGGGCAACAACTCAAAAGGCGCGAAGCTCAAGCACCAGCCCAAATGTTGCTTATTGGTTGTTTGTCTACAACCCATCACATGCTTTGTTCTTTCTCACTATCTTTGCACGTATGCGATAGTACTATTAAGCTTGTTCCTAGCAATGGCAAAGCTTTAGTGTTGTTATACCCCCTCTTTAAGACAACACTTTATCGCAGGTTTTCTTCACTTTTGCCTTTCAAGTTTTCAAATCAGCTACCCATCATAAAGTCTTTAGCCAGTCCACCTTCGCTTGTCTCTTTATAAAGCGAGGGAATATCGTGACCAGTTTGCTTCATAACTTGTACCACACGGTCGAACGAAACACGGTGTCTTCCGTCTGAAAAAGCCGAATAGAGATTGGAATCTAGAGCGCGAGTGGCCGCAAATGCATTTCTTTCGATGCAGGGAATTTGCACTAGGCCGCACACAGGGTCGCAAGTCATGCCCAAATGGTGTTCTAATCCCATTTCAGCAGCATATTCAATTTGCGCTGGACTGCCACCAAACAATTGGCACGAAGCTGCTGAAGCCATGGCACAAGCCACGCCAACCTCGCCTTGACAACCAACGTCGGCACCAGATATAGAAGCATTTTTCTTGACGATATTGCCAAATAGGCCAGCAGTGGCCAAGGCATGTAGTATACGCGTTTGAGAGAAATTGTGTCCTTTATGTAGATGATAGAGTACCGCAGGCAGCACGCCACAAGCCCCACAGGTGGGTGCAGTGACGATGGTTCCACCCGAAGCGTTCTCTTCGCTCACGGCTAAGGCGTAAGCATAAACCAGTCCGCGTGTTTGCAGCGTTTGTTTATAGCCGCTTGCTTTAACGTAATAAGTGGCTGCTTTGCGGGGTAAGCCCAGCGGGCCAGGCAACACGCCCTCGCGATTAAGTCCACGTTCAACGGCCGCTTGCATCACCATCCATACCTCGTGCAAATAGTCCCAGATGTCTTTCGTTTCGCATTGTTCCACGTATTCCCAATAACTACGCCCAGTTTTTTCGCACCAGTGCATGATTTCGGTAAGCGAGTTCATGTTATATATTTCCTCCGTGTCGAACATGTCGCCCTCTTTTTTTCCTTCAGAGAGTGCACCACCGCCAATGCTATACACCGTCCACTCGTCGATGTCGTTGCCATTTGCGTCTTTAGCCACAAATCTCATACCGTTAGGGTGGAAAGGCAAGAATACCGAAGGTTGCCAAACGATGTCTACTGGTGCAGCAGTAGAGAGCGTTTCTATGATGATGGCATCCGTCATGTGGCCCTTTCCTGTAGCAGCCAAGCTGCCATAGAGGGTCACTTCGAAACGCGATGTCTGCGGATTACGTTGTTTAAAAATCTCTGAAGCCTTTTGTGGCCCCATGGTATGACTGCTCGAAGGACCTTTTCCTATCCTGAACAATTCTTTTAACGATCTCATTTTTGTTGATAATGTTTTTGAAATGCAAAATTATTGCTTTTATTTCATATAGCCTTCTTTTTGCTTGACTAGTTTGCCAATAGCGGCTTTGTTTTGCTAAAGGTATGCTCCTTTTTTATTAACTTTGCACTTGTTATGCATATATGGCGTGAAAATATGAACAATAAGAGCAATGGGCAAGACTTCGACCGCTACGAAGTAGCGGAAGAAAGCGTGCTACTAGACTGGCTGCTGCGTAATGTTAAAGGCAAGAGTAGAAACAAGCTGAAAGACATTTTGCGAGGCCATGGCGTGTATGTAGACGGGAAATGCGTTACACAATACGACTATAAACTGCTGCCTGGCATGAAGGTAACGGTGAGCCGAACTAAGAAGGCGACTCCTTTTAAAAGCCGTTATATCCGTATTGTATACGAAGACCGTTACCTCATTGTGGTGGATAAGAGTGTTGGCGTACTGTCGATGGCAGCAGGGCATTCGTCGTTAAACGTGAAAGCTATATTAGATGGCTACTTCGATTCTACTGGACAGAAGTGTCGGGCGCATGTGGTGCATCGGTTAGACCGCGAAACCAGTGGACTTATGGTGTATGCCAAAGACATGGAAACCGAACAAATACTTGAACATAACTGGCACGATATTGTGTACGACCGTCGCTATGTGGCGGTGGTGTCGGGCGAAATTGTTGACGAAGGCGGCACAATAAGCAGCTGGCTCAAAGACAATAGCTCGTATATCACTTATTCTTCGCCTGTTGATAATGGTGGCAAGTTTTCTGTTACGCATTTTACAGTGCTCAACAGAACCACAACACACTCGCTAGTTGAGTATAAATTGGAGACTGGACGCAAAAATCAAATACGTGTTCACACATCAGATATAGGGCATCCTGTGTGTGGCGACCTTAAATATGGTAATGGCGATGACCCCATTGGACGCCTATGTCTGCATGCATATATGCTTTGTTTCTTTCATCCCATGACGCGAGAGCGGATGGAATTTCAAACACCCATACCCTCAACCTTTAAACAGTTATTTAAATAACCCCCATGACAGACTTACATTATTACATCTTTGTGTTGGTAGCCATCATTATAGGTGTGGTGGTTATCAAGAAAGTAACGGGCTGCATCATTCGTCTTGTAGTGGTGTTGGGCCTGTTGGCCGCCTTAGCTTACGTGTATTTCACTTATTTCAGTGCATCGTAGTGGCTTGGCTTAGGCGGATAGCCCTCTTGGTTACACCGAAATCTCGCCAGCAATGTTTTTATGCATCATTTTTCTAACAGTTCCGTTGTCGCGATATATGCCTTGTAGGTACATTAGTTTGGCTAAGGCCGCCTCAACGGTGCTGTCGTATCCGCTTACAACACCTGCATTCTTAAGTTGGAAACCAGTGTCGTAGCGTTCCATTTCCACACTTCCGGCAATGCATTGGCTGATATTCACTACAATAACACCACGGTTGTAGGCCTCTTTTAGTAGTTTCATTAACCAAGGATGTTGCGGAGCGTTGCCACTTCCGTAGCTTCTCATCACGATGCTGCGAAGTTCGGGCGCCTCTATAAGATAGCGTGTAATGTTCTCTTGTATGCCAGGGAAGATGGATATAACCGCGATGCTTGAGTCGAGTGCTGTGTGTGGCACCATTGGTAGCTGGTAATTGGGCTTCAAATCTCATGATGGTGGAAATTGAAGTTGATGCCCGCATCGCATAGCGAGGGATAGTTGAACGACTCAAAGGCGTTAAAACCTTCTGCATTTTGCTTTGTCGACCTGTTACCACGCAATAGTTTACCGCTAAAATAGATGCAAACTTCGGGTACCATCGGTGTTCCGTCTTCGTGGTGTGCGGCAGCCAATTCAATGCTAGTTACAAGGTTTTCCTTTCCGTCGGTGCGCAATTGACCAATAGGCAATTGACTTCCAGTTAGCACAACAGGCTTCGTAAGGTTTTCCAACATAAACGATAGGGCCGATGCTGTGTATGCCATGGTATCTGTACCGTGTAGAATAACGAACCCATCGTAGCAGTTATAATTCTCTGCTATGATGCCAACAAGGTGCGCCCATAGCCTTGGAGCCATGTCGCTAGAGTCGATGGGTGATGCAAACTGATACACCTCGATGCTCGTCTTAAGGTACTTAAATTCTGGTAAGTTGTCTACCAGATAATTAAAGTCGAGCGGTTCGAGTGCACCAGTAGCCGGGTTTTGGCCCATCCCGATTGTTCCGCCCGTGTAGATGAGCAACACCTTATTGGTTCTTTGATATATGAAACTTGCCATAACGACAATTTTTTAAACTTAATTTTTGCTGCAAATATACGTCAAATCTTCGGTAAATCAAAAAATAAACGTATATTTGCGTTGCGTAAACAGAGGTATACAAATGTCTTGTTGTGGGCATTGTGATATGCTTTGCAGTGACATCGCCATCAAAGTGTTGTTAAAGGTGGTTAGTGCCTTTCTGTTTTGCATTAAAACAATGCAACAAAGAAACTTATCAGCAATACTAAATATTGACGATTTTTTTCTTATCGAGCCACGTTCTTCACCAAAAGACCGATACAACACTGTGCAAGAGGCAGCGTAAACTGTGTGGTGAATATGCTTATTTCAAGGAAAATGTCGCAATTGGGTACACGTTTCGCTCACTAGCTGTTTGTAGCGAACATCACTCGCAATGCCTTTTGTTACATTTACAGGTAATAGGGCAGGGAAGAAAAGAAACAAAGATAAGTCTTAATTTTAAATACTGACAGCATGAAAAGAACATTTAAACAAATGATGATGCTGCTTTTTGCAGCTTTGATGTTAGCACAATGTGCTCAGCACGAAGACAAAACCCTACGTATCAGAGGCAAGCTAACAGGTGTGAAAGATTCGTTGCTCTTTGCCATAACAGGCGTAGAGAATGGCGAACCTGTGTTTAAGGATACTACCGTGTGCACAAAGAACGGCGAGTTTGATTTGACTATATCGCTCGACAGCGTGTGTTTGATGGAGGTTATCGACGGTGCAAACGACAGAAATCATCGCTATGTGGGATTTTATGCTTTGGCTGTTCCTGGCGAAGAAATGGTTTTGGAAGGCGACATCAATAAGGGATGGCGCTTTGGAGGTAGCGAAGTTTATCGCCAATTAAACGAGGTGGAAAAGGCTATTCAGCCTGTTAACCTTGAAATGAGGCAGATGGCGCAGCAATTCGATAGTCTGGTGCATTGCAAAGAGTTTACCGAAGAACTTGAAAAGCAATACAGCGAGCGTGGCGTAACGCTCTATAATAAGTTGGAAGCAACTGCTTTTGTTTTTGCTAAAATGCATCCCAACATGGAGGCTACTGTGATTTGATAAACTATTTGGACGTTGATGCTGCCAAGAAATTGGTTAAGTTGCTCCATCCTAGCGTGCTTAAAGGGCGAATGAAGTCGTTTGTAGACCCACGTATCAATTTGCCTAGCATGCAGACTGTGCCTTACGACGAATAGCGTGATTGGCTTTTGGGCCAGCATTTAGTAAACCCTACTATGGTTATTGGTCCGTTTCTTAAGCAAAAGAGCAGTGATGTATGCATTCACTTACAAAGAAGCGGGCCAACAACCACTATAAAAAAGATTGTATTTGTTAACGATTTGAATATGAGAAATATATTGTTGGTATTGGTGTTTTTTGCCTCAAGCCTTTCAAGTATGGCGCAAAAAACCGAAAAAGGGAATTTTATTACGAAGACAAACGTTATGCCTGGGGGTTATAACTTTTGGGTTTACACACCCAACGAGTACGAAATAGATAAGCACCCTTTGCCCCTTGTTATCTTTTTACATGGTGCTAGCCTCTGTGGCAATAATCTGCAACGGGTGCGTAGATATGGTGTGCTCGATGCAATAGACCGTGGAAAGATTATCCCAACGCTTGTTATTGCACCTCAAAACCCTGGTGGTGCATGGAGTCCGCAAAAGATTAACGACTTGTTAGAGTGGACTAAGGCTAACTATATGGTAGACACCACACGTGTTTATGTGCTGGGGATGAGTCTTGGCGGATATGGAACAATGGACTTTGTGGCTGTTTATCCCGAGAAAGTGGCGGCTGCGATGGCGCTCTGTGGTGGCTGTTCGCGCAACGATATTAGTGGAATAGGGAAGGTGCCGATGTGGATTATGCACGGTACTGCCGATAGAGCTGTGTCGGTGAAGCAATCTGAGGTGGTGGTTAATAAGCTTAAAGAGCAGGGCAACGACAAACTACTGCGCTACGACTGGGTGCAGGGTGGGTCGCATGGGTTGTTGGCTCGCCTGTTTTATCTGCAAAAAACTTACGATTGGCTGTTTTCGCATTCGCTAAACGATAAGCCAAGAACGGTGGATAGGCATTTTGAGATAAGTCGCGAAGACATTAACCAAACTTATCAAGAGTTAAGGAGATTGCCTTCGTGGTATGATAACGATTGACGAGGGAACTGTTTTGTGGATGTTACTCTAAAGAGCGATAAGGAAGTAATGAGCAAAAGTTTTTAAAAACACTGGCGATACCATGCCATTCAGCGTGGTATCGCCATTGTTTTTTGTGTTTTTGCTTCAAAGTAAAGCTTAATGCTGAGGAAAAAACGTTTTTGAGCCCTTTCAATACTAGCCCAACGCCTTATTACGAAGTCTTTTGACCATGTATATTTGTTCTTATCTTGGTGAGATATTGTTTCATCGCCTCGGCGTCTTTATCGTTAATGATGTCGAGAAGAGCGTTCAGTTCGTCGCGAATATGTCCCACTTGTTCGGCAGTATAGGGATTAAAGAGAATCTCGCGTAGCAAAAAATCGTCTTCGCCAAGCACCCCTCGTGCAATATTAAGATGGCGTTTAAAAGTTGTTCCAGGTGCATCCTGCGGTTTCATCACTGCAGCAAACACAAAAGTGCTAACGAAAGGGATGCTTAGAGAATAGGCAACAGTGCGGTCGTGTTCTTCAAACGTGTACTCGTGAATGTTTAATCCCAGCTTGTTATACAGGTCGCGAAAGAAGATGCGCCCCATATAGTCGCCCTCGGCAATGATGATAGCATTCTCGTTGCTAAGTTGATTGAGGTTGGCAAAAGTGGGTCCAAACATGGGGTGTGATGAAACAAAGGGATGATTGCAGCCTTCGTAAAACTCGCGCAGTCCTGTTTTAACCGATGCAATGTCGCTCACGATGCACTGTTGTGGCAAGAAAGGCATCACCGCTCGAAAGGCTTCGATGGTGTATTTCATTGTAACGGCATTGATAAGCAGTTGCGGTTCAAACTGTTTCACCTCTTCTAATGATGAGAATCGGGCACAGTTGTAGGTAAATCTCATTCTTTGCGGCTCTTGGTCGTACACAGCCACCTCGTGTTCGAAGCTTAGCAGGTCGGTGAAGAAGCTCCCCATCTTGCCTGCACCCAAAATTAAAATCCTCATTTTAGCTACTTGTTTATAATTTCCATTTGCTGTCTAACCGACTCTTCGTGTACACTTTCGAACACTGTAGCCACAAATTCGGGGTTCATTCCGCATAAAGCGCCTTGTGCACCACGCTTTTCAAGAATCTCATTATATCTACTTGCTTGAAAAACAGTCATGTTATGTTCCTTTTTATATTGTCCAATCTGTCTGCAAACACGCATGCGCTTAGCTAGCAGTTCCATCAATTGGTTGTCTAAGTCGTCTATTTGGTGTCGCAGTTGGGTGATACCTTCTTGTATTAAGCTCTTATCTCGCACAATGAGCAACGACAGGATATAATCCAAAACGTCTGGAGTAACCTGTTGTTTGGCATCGCTCCAAGCCTTGTCGGGGTTGCAATGGCTTTCTACAATTAGTCCGTCGAAGCCCAAATCCATAGCCTGTTGGCATAGCGGAGCAATCAGTTCGCGTCTTCCACCGATATGACTAGGGTCGCAGATGATGGGCAAAGCAGGTATGCGTCGGCGCAGTTCTAGGGGGATTTGCCACATTGGCGAATTGCGATACATCTTATTATCGTAGCTAGAAAAACCTCGATGTATGGCTGCCAAACGCTTAACGCCAGCCTGATTGATGCGTTCCATGCCACCAATCCACAGTTCTAGGTCGGGGTTTACGGGGTTTTTAACCAGTACGGGTAAGTCTAATCCTCGCAAACAATCGGCCAAAGCTTGCATGGCAAATGGGTTTGCCGAGGTGCGTGCGCCAATCCAAAGAATGTCTATATTGTGTTTAAGGCATAGTTCCACATGTTCGGGTGTGGCCACTTCTGTAGCAATAAGCATTCCCGTTTCAGCTTTTACTTGTTCGAGCCATGGCAAAGCGGTTTTGCCGTTGCCTTCAAACCCACCTGGTTTTGTGCGTGGTTTCCAAGCACCAGCCCTGAATATGTGGCATCCCTTTGTGCCAAAGCGCGAGCAGCTTGCATCACTTGCTCTTCAGTCTCGGCCGAACAGGGTCCAGCCATCACCACAGGGCGTTCGTTATCACTGGGAAGGTTAAGGGGTAATAAGTCTAGTTCCATGTCTTTATTTAGCTGTTTTGTTGTTCAATAATGGGTTTGTTGTCTTGTTTGCTTGTAATTCTTTGCAAAGCCTCTTGCATGCGGGCTTCATTTGCGCATAAAGAGAGTCGCACATAACGTTTGCCGTTGCTGCCAAAGATAAATCCTGGAGCAACGAAAATGCCGTGTTGATGCAGCAGATGTTCGGTGAGTTGCTCGGCATCGGTGATGCTCTCGGGTATTTTTCCCCAAAGAAACAGTCCCGTTTGCTGTGGGGCGAACGTGCAACCTATGGCCTTCATAATCTTTTCAGCAATCACTCGGCGGCGCTGATACACCTCCTTATTATAATAGGTGTGCCATTCTGTGGTGTTACCTGTTATCGCCTCGGCTGCTGCGAGCTGAATACCACGAAACGTTCCACTGTCAATGTTGGTCTTAACTTTAAGCATCCATTGCACCCATGTGGCGTTGGTTACGCACATTCCCACGCGCCAACCAGGCATGTTGTGGCTTTTGCTCAGCGAGTTTAGTTCGATGCAGCAGTCTTTGGCACCGTCTACTTGCATGATAGACCTAGTTTGTTGGTCAAGATTAGCGAGTAAGGGTTATCGTTCACCACCACTATGTTGTGCGTTTGGGCAAATTCCACCAGTCGTTCGTAGGTCTTCATCATGGGTTTTCCGCCAGTGGGCATGTGTGGATAGTTGGTCCATAGCAGTTTAACGCCACTTAAATCCATGTCATTCAGCTCATCAAAGTTGGGTTGCCATTGGTTTTCTTCGCGCAAGTTATAATTCAACACCTCAACGCCAAGCAATCTACTAAGTGCAGTATAAGTGGGATAACTCGGGTTAGGCACCAGTGCTTTATCGCCCACGTTGGCAAAAGCAAGGGTTATGTGCAGAATCCCTTCTTTACTTCCGATAAGTGGCATCACCTCGTTCTGTGGGTTAACGTCCACCCCATACCATCTTTTATAATGTGTGGCCATTGCCTCTAGCAGTTGCGGAGTGCCCTTTGTGGGTTGATATCCGTGTGTATCTTCGCGCTGTGCCACCTCACATAATTTGGCTATAGTATTGGCAGAAGGGGGTAAATCGGGCGACCCAATGGCCAAACTAATGATGTCGTTGCCTTCGGATACAAGCTGTGCCACCTCTTTTAGTTTTCTGCTAAAATAGTATTCTTGCACAAAATCTAGTCTTTGTGCAGGCTTTATGTTAAGTGTCTTGTTGTTTCCCATCTTCATATTCTCCTAAAATTTTTAGTTTTTTGGTAAGTGGAACGATGGCGTCTATACTTTGGTGATAACGAGTGATGTTGTCGAACTTAACATCAACGTAGAACATATATTCCCATTCGTGGCCGATAATGGGCAACGATTGTATTTTGGTGAGATTGATGCTGTAGAACGAAAGAATGGTAAGCACTTTCGATAAGCTACCCTCTTCGTGAGGAAGTGAGAACACCAAACTGGCTTTGTTGGCATTTTCCCAGGGTCTAAGACTGCCTGAGCGTTGCGGATGGCACACCACTAGAAAGCGTGTAAAGTTGTGTTTGTTATCTTCAATATGGTTTTCTAGCACCTTTAGCCCATATAGTTTGGCTGCCGATGCGTTGCAGATGGCGGCCCATCCGCGTTGTTTTGTTCTAGCAATGAGTTCGGCCGAGCCTGCGGTGTCTTCGGCTTCCACTGCTTTAAGCTTAGGATGATTGGCTAAAAAATCCCTGCATTGCATCAAGGCAACAGGATGCGAGTGCACTTCGCTAATCGAATGCCAGTCGTCTTCGGGCAGGCAGCATATAGCATGCTCGATGTGCAGCTTGTGTTCGCCTACGATAGATGTTCCCGAGGGCGCGTAATAACTCGTAATTGTGCAGCAGCGAACCAGCGATGGTGTTCTCAATAGCCACCATTCCGATAACCGTTGGGTCGTTGGCAATCTGTCGAAACACTTCTTCAAAGGTGCTGCAATATATGCCTTGCACCTGCTCGTTGCAGAAATATTGGTGAGCGGCAATGTCGTGGAACGAGCCCGCGATGCCCTGTATGGCAATTCTCTTCATGCTTGTTATCATAAAAAACATCCCGCCTCAATGTTATTGAAGCGGGATGTGATTGTTATTTTCTTATTATGATGTTCACGTTAATAGTTGGCACGCATCTTCCCGCTTTACATTCTTGCTGTAAAGTAAAAGTAATAGAAGTATGCGTTAAAGCTCAACATATTGTATCCTTTCGTTGTTTATTTCTGCAAAAGTATCACTTTAATTCTTATTTTCCAAGAATATCATCACTTTTTTAGTGCAAATCGGTATTTTTTATTGGCCTTATACTTTCTACTTGCCATCAAATGCTTGGTTAATTGGTTTTGTTAGTAGATGTATTCTTTTTTATTTCCTTGTTTTATTTTTTATTGTTGAGAACGCTAGCTTGGAGTTAGCCTTTGTCTCTCTTGTTCTTTTTTTGGGGGGGGGATGGGCGTTTTTTGTGTAGTTGTGGTGAGCTTTCACTAGGACTGATAATTGGTGTTTACGCAAGTTCTAATGTATTTAAAGGCCTAAATATTGCAACTTATACACGCGCAAACTTATGGTTGCCACCTTTCAGTGCAATATTTATAGCGAAATATTTTGCTATCCCCCCTTTCTTTTTTTTCTAACTTTGCAACCGCAAAACTGAAAGATATAGTATTGCGGGTAATGGTTCCGTAGCTCAGTTGGATTAGAGCAACAGCCTTCTAAGCTGTGGGTCTTGGGTTCGAACCCCAACGGAATCACTATTGGCGAAAAGCCACGTAAACAAGCCGTTTAAAGGCTTCTCGCCACTTCCAAACCTTACGGCCATCGAATGCCGACTAATAAAAAAAACGCCGTTATTTCTCAAATTTGAGCAATTAAGCGAATATTTTTTATTTGTTCCGAAAAATTTAAAGGCATAAAAATGGCAACAATCAAGCTCGCATTACTGCGCTACACGCAGGCCAAGGATGGCACGTACAAGATACGCATAGCCATAGGGCATAAGTCAACCACGCATTACATCGTGACTAAGTATAAGGTGAATAGCCCCAATGAGTTCTCTGGTGGCGTTGTTGTGCGCATTCCTGGCGCGCACCAAATGAATATCAAGCTCCGCGCACTTCTCGACGATTACGAACGGCGGTTGGAAAATGTACCAAACCCAGACGCTTATACATGCAAACAATTGCGTGACCTCTTGGCATCCATGCGGTCACATTCTACCGTGGCCACATTCACGCAGGTGTCGGAGCAGTACCGCGCGGAACTGACCGAAGATGGCCGAGAGGCATACGCAGCCATGCTGGCCAATTCATTGCGTTTATTCAGCGAATATTCTGGCGGTGACGTTTTTTTGTCTGAAATAGGCACGGACACGATTGCCAACTTTGAGCGGTGGCTGTTGCGCCGTGGTTTGTCAAGGGCATACACGAGTATGAATATATCGATGGTACGCACCATCGTGAACCGTGCCATCCGTGCGCAGTTGGTCACGTACTCCGTGCATCCGTTCGCCTATTGGAAGAGGCCGACCGACGAGGAGCGCGAGTTGGATATATCCCCCCGAAGACGTGACGGCCATACGTGACTCAGAGCCACGCTTAAAGAAGTGCCACGTGGCGCGCGACCTGTTCATGCTGTCGTATTACCTGGGTGGCATCAACCTCATAGACCTCTTGGCTGTAGATTTTAGAAATACATCCGTACTCGAATACGTGCGCCATAAGTCACGCAATACCAAGCGGTCGGACAAGCGCATATCATTCACCATACAGCCAGAGGCGCGCGCCATCATAGACAAGTGGATGAACAAAAAAACAGGCAGGCTAGACTTTGGTTACAAGTTCAGTTACCGCAATTTCTTGCAATATATAACGCGCGGTATCAAGGAATTAGCTAAGGAACTGAACCTGCCCGACGCACGACGCGTGTGCTACTATTCGGCGCGCAAGTCGTTCGTACAGCACGGGTTCGACCTGGGCGTTTCGCTCGAAGTGTTGGAGTATTGCATCGGCCAGAGCGTCAAGGGAAACCGCCCAATATTCAACTATTTGAAATTATGCGCAAGCACGCTGACAAGGCTATGCGGCTTATCCTCGACAACCTCGCACAGATAGGCACGGACAAATAAACGCAGTAAGGGGCGGTAAGCAATTCACTTACCACCCCTTACAAACTATCGTATTACCCTTGACACGACCACATACACGCAGCATGCGCACGCCAAGATAAAGAAAAACAACGCTGCATATCGCCAGCCGCCGCGCGTCCTCGTAACCTCGCGCGTGTCTATCTTCGTGCGCCACCTGTCGCGCCACTCCACCTTCCGTATCGTGTCGGCACGCATCCGCCACCTGTCGCGCCACACTTCGCGAACGACAAAAATGGTGTCTTGCCCCGTCAGTTCGTTGCGCTTTGCCGAAATGGTCGTTTTTTCGCGCTCTGTGATGCTATCTTTTACGTACCTTAGTACTACACTGTCGCGATAGAGATAGACGCTGTCGCGCAAAATATGAGCCTCTACGAGCCTTTTTGTGCCACACCCTGCAAGTGCGGCGAAGATTATCGTGCTTATTATTGCCAAAACAAAATTTTTCATAAAAACTATAATGATTACATTTATGCTTACAATTGTACTTAAAACATTGATTTTCGTACTTAAAACATTGATTTTCGTACCTAAAACGCTATTTTTCGTACTTAAAACGCCGATTTTAAAACCTAACCTCCTTACGGCCGTACGTCAGTGAGCCGTACCTGATGCCGTCTAGCCTGTTGAGCCATCCGCGCAAAAACTTATAGTTGGCTGGCCGTTTGCGACAGATGTCTTGTAAGAACTCGCGACGACGCATTTTCAAGGCGTTGAAGAATGCGATAGGGTCTCTCTCGTTGAGTGCAGCGATAGTCTTTTCACCCACCACGCCATCGGGCGTAACGCCCAGCATCTGCTGCGGTATAGTGATGCCCCACTTACCACTGCCCCACACCCAGTCGACTAGGATATTGGCGATGCTCTGCGACTTGATGCAATCGGCCTGCCACCTGTTCCAGTAGCACTTGCGCAGTATGCCCGTGGCATCCTTAGCTGTAATCAGTTTTAGGTCGGCCACATCGATAATGTCATCGCCGTTCTTGTCGTACCCCTGCTTGCACCACACGGCCAGCGTTACGCCCTTGTTGGTTGCCCCTCCGCGGTCGTCGGGGTCGTTGACGAAACCGCCCTCCCATGCTAGAATGTAGGGCGCTATAATATCTAATTTAGCCATTTCAAGTCTCCGTATTTGTGTTATTATTCTCGACTTCGCCGTGATTTCTCGTATCCTTATGCATATAATCACGCCAGTATGGTAGATTTTGGCAGAATTTCAAGGACAACACATAGTAACCATAGTCTACCAGTTTATATAATGGCGTGTCGTTTTTAACTAAAAATCGCAGATTTCTAAGAATATTCGTGCCGTATATGTATATGGCGGCATAGCAGACAACGGACACGCACTGGATAGCCCCCTCTCGGTTGTGCATGAAGTGTCCACACATGAATATAAATGTAATCAAGCCGAAGAAGATGAAGCAATGAACAAAGAACGTAAATGCCTTCTTCCATTTAAAGCCTTCGTGCGCCACCACGCCAGCCAGAAATCCAAAGATAAAATTAACCGCAAACAACAGCGCTGCTGCTGTCATGAAGTCGGTAATGGGTGCTAGAAACCCCATTACTGCGGAGAATAGGCTCGCAAAGAAAAATCTAAAATCCATCATATAAAATCATTTAAAATATTATACATTCATTACGCGGTTTTAGCCGCCTTATCGGCAGATGTACGCTTATATATCATAATGTCTATGTACTCTGAACTATAGTTCAATCTCATAGGCAATTCGATACGCCTTGCCCCCTCAAAGAGATTACGCCCTATACCACTCTTACCTATCCATTCGCAGAACTCCAATAACTGCGATTTGTTTGATGTGAAATAAACGAAGTCGCGCGACATAAGCAATTGCAATACATCGAGACACTTCGACAATGACCAGTATTCCGTGTATGCGCCTACGTCCGTAGACAGATAGGGTGGGTCGATGACAAACAGAACATTCGGAATGTCCTTGTAACGCTCGAACAACACCTTATAATCTTCGCTTACGATTGTCAGCCCATCGAGATAGCCGTCCGCGCTGTACTCATTACCAACCATGCGGTTGTATAATGTAGCCTTTAAGAACTCGCCTAAATTGGTGGCGTATTTCATTGAGAACATCAACGATTGCGAAATCGTATAAAAATCCACAAAGCCGACTTCTTGCTCCTCCTCCGTCACCAGTTCGCGAATGCGGTCGCGCACGTCGTTCGGTATTCGGTGAAGTTTGTCGACGGTACACGCCAACGGCCGTATCTTATCAAGTAGCGCGTTAGTGTGCGGTATGTGTTCTATACGCTTTCGGTAATTGTCGAAATCGTTGTAAATCACTACTGCGTTAGGCTTTACCGCCTTTGCAGTGTGCGACAAAAGGCCCGAACCGCCGAATAGGTCTACAATGGTGACATCGTCGGGGTATTCAGCCAATACCTTACGGAACTCTTTTACAAATCGCCTTTTTTGTCCCATGAACGGCAGCGGCGCACTGGTGTATGTCTTCTTTTTCATTTTGTATATTATTGTATAAAAATACGGGGGGGGGAGTTCCCACCGCCCCCGTACACACTTAAACTAAATTCCCCAAATAAAGAAATACGGCGTTAAGGCCATGCCTATTGCGATGCCGATAATGCCAGCTATCAAGTCGCCACCGCTAAACTTGCGGTAGGTGAAGAAGTCGGCCACCTCCTTAGCGATAGCCACGCCAAGGGTAAAGAACACAGCCAACCCCATAGCCTCCGACACTTCGCGGTGGAACACCACAAGGTCGAATTTGATAAACAACAGCATGATGAGGATGCACACCAGGAAGTGGTTAAGTTTGTCGCTGTTCTTCTCACCCCATTCTTTTACTTTCTTTAATACTTCCATAATTTTTAAATTTAAAATGTTATTGATAATTGAAATAATGCCACCCAAAGGCACGTACGGCCGTGTAGTATAGTAGAGCCACGCTTACTAGTCTCCAATGCGCGTAAGGCCTGCCCTTGCGCCTGTCGGCTATCGAGAGCATGTTGAGGTACAGCGCGCGGTCTGCATTTCTCCTATCCACCTTGTCTCCTCCTCTCTCATAATCCATATCATGTTCAACACATGCTGGATAGAACAGTTTAGCGTAAGGGGGGATGTACCCACCTTAATACACCCCTTTCGCATCCACAGCCCCTCATTGCTCGCCTCCTTTCTCAATCTTGTCGCGCGTCAGGGGCTTGTAGCCTTCAATAAGGCGCATTATCTCGCGGTCTTTTTTTGCCCACCACTTGTTGAGAGTATTGCTTACATGTTGCATGGCTGCCATGTAGAACTCAGTAAGTTCGTCTAGCGTTTTGAACGTCCAATATACAGGGGTCTTCTCATCCTGCCACAGTTTGAAGGTAATCGGCAAACTCTTTCCTTGTGTGTACAGTGCGAGGTCAAACGCTGCCTTGAAATTGAACTTGTTCTCAAATGATAGATTAACTACCATATCTTTATACTTCATACCCCATTCGCACTCTGTGTCGCACTCCGTGTCGTAATGCTCTGTTATAAGATGTATAAGTTCGCTATCTGTCGGTCTATGGTCGAAGTCGGCGAACAAACAAGTTTGCGCGCCGTCCTCGCCAGTTTCACGCCCAAAGCGTACACGCCACATGCTACGTATTGGGTCTATCTCCTCAATGCCTGCGGTATTACCGCCTAGCTGTTCTCTGTTTGTAATCATACGTCAAAAATCTTATCCTTTAACTTCATGAACTCTAAAGGTAGTTTTTCTTCTTTTATCTTATTTGAGAATACGTAACGAATAGAACCAGACCAACCTGCTAATATGCTATTAGTAGATGCTAAGTTAGCATATGTTCCATTATTACCATTACAGATGCACGGATATGTTATCCTTAGTGTTGATATACTACTCCAGTACGTACTTCCAGTGGCATTACCTGTGCCGACCTTTGTTACATTAAGATACTTTCCCCACCAACTCCTACGGAGATAACTTGCTTCAGGATATGTTCTTAAGAGTAGATACCGTTCTGCTTGGCCTGATGGTGTTTCAATTGTCCATTCCGAATGTGGCACGCCTGCATATTGGTTTAAAACGATGCGGTCGCCATCTGCGAATGCCTCTATTGAGTAGGTAGGGCAGTTCTCGTATCCTAGTAAACTCGTATTGGGTGTTGTCACTTCTTCACCATTCTTGCGTGTGTACTTAATAAGACCACCCTGAATAAAGGTGTCACGCATCCCAGCATCTTTATTAGCACCGTTCTTATTTTGAGGGTATCCCGTTAATCCACATGTTGCGGATGCATTCCTCCTTCCGTATTTAGACACAAACAAGCCTACGATAAGAGCCCAATATTCAGTTGAACGTAATGCGCGTTTGCCCACTTGAGTAGCATTAGCGTTAAGCGTTGATATACTACCACCAGTAGGCGTAGCACCATTCATTACACAGCGTGGCTTACCTGCTACCTCTGTAGTCTAACCGCGCTAACCAGTCTCGGCGTATGCTCCACCCAGTCAGGCTCGATGTCTACAAGTTCTGTGCTATTGGTCAACACAACGTCCGTCCACACAGCCACATTACAGATTGTGAATGATAGTTTAACGGCGTTGGCTGGCACATCGACAACAACATACATTCCAGCGTCAAAATCTTCATCGCTTGTGACAATCGGGTCGCCAACCTTTCGTCCATTCGAGTCTACAAACACATTAATTTTAGCTGGTGCGGTGCAAAAGCGTACACGCTTCCAGCCCTCCACGTCAATAGTACACACCGCATAATTAGCCAATATCTTGCGTAATACATTATCACTACTTACGAATACTTCCTTACCATCTTCATAGTCCGCTGCTGCCTTAATGACATCTAGATTGATGGTCTTATGTGGCGCAACGCTTGGTCGTTCCTTATTGCTGCTCCACGCAATAATATTTTTCTTCCGAAATAATCGTTAACGCCCTTGTACCAGAAGTGCGGATTAGTAACAAATACCTCTCCCATGCTACCATCAAGTACGGCTGGTGTGCCATCGTGAAAGTAGTTGCTATCTGCATCATCTAGTTGACAATACGTCATCTCATTAACAGATGGGTCTAACGTATCGAAAGTTGTCATCTTAGCCAACACGCGATGCCGTGCGTCCAATATGGCTTGTACGTGTCCGCTGGGGCGGTAGGTGTTGTTATACAATAAACCTGTCTTGTTATCGTGATTGCTCACGTTGGCATCGCTACTCACTTCCACCCACTGACCGCCACGCTGTACCGCGTCTGTCAGTTCGATAATGGTATATTCGGGCTGTCTAATTTCCAAGCCATCGTAATATGCTACAAGCGCGTTGAACTCGTCCTTAGCCATGTAATTTGTTAGTTGGTACTTACCCATTACACCTCCTCTGTTTGGCCTTGGCTCTCCGCTTGGCGTCATGCCACCGATGCCAGCGCGCATCCACTGCAATAAATCTTGCCCATCGCCTACCATGTTTGCACGCAACCTCAACCACTTCACGTTAGCCCCAGCGGTTAACGCCTCCTTGACAATGGCCACGGCATCAAGCCCTGCGCAATTCTCTATGCGGATAGATTGCAATGCGCCAATATTGGCAAATTCCAATCCTGTGCGTGTTAGGTCATGAAGCGAACGAAGCGACAAATTTGAGAAATTATTTGGCAATACCAACTTCCGAATTGGACTACCTTCTGCTAGCGTCATTGACGATAAAGCCGTACATCCGCTTGCATTCACCTCCTCCAATAGATTACATCCGCTTAGGTCTAATCCTGCTAATCCAATGTAATTGCGAATATCAAGCACACGAAGCATAGGCACTTTGTTTCCAAGTGCAAACTCTGTTAGTGCGTATTCCTTACCATCTCGACCCAAAACGAGCGTTTCGAGCCTCGGCAATGTCGGCAGTGTAAGGTCGGTAAATCCGCCCCATTCGCTAAGGTCTATTTTATTAGCATGCTCACAGCCGTAAAGGTGGAATATAGTACCAATATTAGCGGTCTCGCCATACGTATAACTGAACTCCTCGCCCTTGGCCACTTTATTATGAATAAGTTCCGAACCCTCGCGCACGAACGACATGTACCAGTCACGCCCACTCCATGCGCGAATGGTCGCGCCTGCTGCCGAATTGCCTTTAAAAGCTAGGTCGGTACGCGTATAATTGCCAGTGCGATAGCGTGCATCAAACAAAGCTAGTCTATTACCTAGCCACCAACGCCTGTGCGCTGAACGACTACCCTGCATACTTTCAAGGAACGAGTAAGTTTTACCGCCGACACCTTCTGTCTTTGGACGCACATACTTCATCACGCCATCAATATTATACACGCGTGTGCAGAATTTCTCGGTCTGTTGATTATCGAAGTAGTCGAATATCAAATCATTACTCATCTTAGAGCGAAGTCTTACATAGCTTGCGCGCAATTCGTCTGCAAATTGAGTACGTAAGTTATTCCACAACACGCTATCATGCCCAGCATATGCGTACACTCTACGGCCGCCAACGCTCAATTCTTCGTCAAGCGTATTCTCATCCATCCACCACGGATATTTATTACGTCCGTCATTACGCAATCCAAGAATAGTGTCATTATCATAGAATATGAAGAAACCGCGCATCTTACCCATTACAGGATGGTCGCTTGCGTTCGGGTCGTAAAAGAAACACAGCATCATATTTTTAACGCGCTGGTCTGCACATCCGTACACATCTGTGAATGTGTAGTAATCACACAGCGCATTAATGTTGAAATAGTTTGATGCTTCCTTGGCGAATTTCTGCGGATTGTCCTTTGTAGACTTCACCCACTCTACAATCGCCTGCAAGTATTTGGGTTTCTTTTTGGCTGCCTTATACTCTGCATTGAGCGCATCATCATCGGGGAAACGCGCCTCGAACACCTTCAACCACTTGGGTGTGCCGTCTGTGTCTTTAACGTCAAAATCAGCATCGAGGAAACTACCCATTGAGTAGTCGTTGTTGAGGAACTCCCAACATTCGGTGGGGTTTTTACCTCCGAACACGGTACGCACCCACTCGGCATCGTGATACCCTGGAATATCTCTAAAGCCATATACCTCCTCTGTACTCTTGTCGTTGTTAAAGTTGTACTTGCCTAAGAATACAGGCTCATCGTCTTCAGTGGCGCGCGAGAATAACAAGATTGGGAAACCATCAACAGTGGTACGGATGTCCTTGTCGTATCCACTGGAATATCTCTGTGGTGGCGTCAACGTACCAGCTGATTTCAGTACATCATTAGCCAATCGCGCCATACCTGTATTATGCGCGCTGCTACTCTCTGCATAGTCTGCCTTTGCGCACCAACAGTCAACAGCAGCACTCGTCTTACCGCCACTACCTGCGAATACGCCAATCTTTGGTTTTCCTAATTTGTACCACCCTGCCCTTGTGCGTCACAGCCTTTCCAAATCTCGGGTGTCACCTCGGTTACACTTGCCTTGTCCGCTTTCTTCGAGTATAGGCGATAATTCTTAATTGGATAAGCCAAAGATGATGTACCCTGTAATCGGATGTGACCGCCTACAACCTTAAAGTTGCGCACAGGGTCGTTAGGGTCAACAAACAACCACCCTTGTACGGGGTATTTGGTCTTCTTGTTATTGTTGATTGCTGCTTGTAGCATCATGGCCGTTCCGTTATCCGCCTTACCTGTTACAATAATGTATGGTATCTTTGCTTTAGCTGGGGTAACATTGCCATTGTCGTCTAAATATCATTCTCCGCATACTCTTTCATGAGCGCGTCAACGTCTCCCAAGTCTAGCATGTGGGCATCGTGCATCTGGTCGGCTGTTAGATAGTTGGTATAGCCACGCATAGAGAATACTTCCACATGGCACTTGTCAGAACCAATTACAATCTCTGTTGGGCGCGCCTGCCTTACGCTGTCTCCGCTTTCTTTCTGCACTGCACCAACATTACCGCCATCAATAAACAGATACATCATGCCACTATTTAACCGCTCGTCATCTGTACTATCGGGGCGAGCCGTTGGGTAAGACACGAAACCAATATTGTATATCTCGCCAGTAGCGAACTTTCTTGCCACCTCTGAACCTCCTGCGCTGATAAATCGTGCTTCTTGCGCCGTAATTTCAAAACCATGGCCTGACCCATCTATACATCTCACGATAACTGCTTCATCGTCTGTCACGTCACTAACACGTAAGCGGATACTGAATGCCATAGCATCAGTAGATAATGGCTTATAGCCTATTGTCGCGCGTGCCTTTCCTGTTAGATGTAATGCGCCATCTATCCAACCATCACCGCCCCACTTAAAACCGCTAAACCTAGTACTTATATTCTTGTACTTCCATTCCTCACGATTAACATCTTCGTTGCTTCGGCCAGCTGCACTTAGTTTAAGCGCCATATTGTCGATAGGTTCTGCAATATTCAGTTGCGAAGCACCAACGCGCAAAGCATAAGTATATATAGTTTCACCACATGTAATCTTACATCCCAGTTCTCCATCAGTCGTGGCGTTATTAGAATATTCTACACGCACGAAATCTAAGTGGCGCGAAGATACAACCTGCGTTCCTTCTGTAATGGTCACAGCCTTTCCACCTGCACCCCAAACAGCATATGGTAGTGTGTAACGGCCGAACTTAGGAACTTCAATATATGGGCGACTGCTTCCATCGGGGCTACCTGTGTAACCAGACCCCTCTGAATAGTCAAATCTCGCTACAACAATCGGCCTATCGTTGCCATTCTCGCGCACCGCAATATCGAAGTATATAACATTACTCTTGATTAGTCCGCTAGGTAGTTCCAGTTCTGCTACCAACGCTATACCGTGGCTGCCATGGCTCATCCGTGATGTGTCGATGCTGAACGCCCCATTGGCACTGCTCGCGTTGATGGTCCTGTCCTCCGTATCGATGCCGTCAACGAAACAACGCAACGTCTTCTGCCCACTACCTGTAAGAGCGAATGGAACACTAATGCGGTCTCCTCGTGTTATGTCTGTGGCGATGTCAAAGCTTGATGCAAGGGTAAGCTGCACGGCCGTGACAGTCCATGTTAGAGAACTAACCTGCTTACTCTCTTCTTCCCCTGCCGTAACCTTCATTCGAATAGTATTAGTACCAACACCAATGTACCTCGTGGCGTCAATAGTATGAATACTTCCTGCCTGCAATTGCATAGTGATAATATTCACATTCGCACCGCGGATAATGGTAATCTCTGCAACAGCTGGTGTGCCAGTGCTACCGTTCGTTGAAGTGTCGATATGGTCGTACCTGAATTGTAGTTTGACTTCTGCGCCTGCCTTTGTCGTAAGGCTGCCCGTAATGCGTTCCAGCACTATTTTCGTTGCCGCCACGCTGCCGCCGCCACCTCCGCCGCTGAATTGTTCGGTTGTGGACAATTCTTCGTCGTTCTCGTCCAGGAGTGATATTGAGAATGCTTTGTCATTGCCGTTCTCAATGGTGTTGAGGCGTAACTTCTTGCCTGGGTTAATGTTGGTCAATGCCGCGGCGATGGCCTTGCCCTGTACGGGGTTCGTTCCGCCTGGCGTTATAGTTTCGTCAACCTGGATTGTAGGCACGTTCAGCTGCACACGGCCTGCCTTGTTCGGCTTTAAGATAGCCGTGTCCGTGCCGCGGATATACTCTATCTCCTTGATGCCGCCAGTATCGCCGAATGTGCGCCAATTCGTGGGGTTTGACCATTCTGTATCATTCTGTGGTGTATTACCTACATATTGTCTACTCTGCCATTCTGTTAACACTAATGCTGTTACAATTAGACCGCTTATACGCTCTTTCTTTGGAACGAGTTCGCATGCCCCCATGAAGTCGGCAAATGTAGTTAAGTGTTTAGCCGTCGCGTTGTAAACATTACCCCCAATGCCTTGCTTTTGTTCAAGTGCCGTAACGCGCTCACGTATGCCTCTAAGCATGTCTGTCAACCTGTTCTCATCGGTAATTCCTTCAAGAAATCGAATTACTTCGTCCAGGCTATCGATGGCCGACGTCTGGCCGCCAGATTTCATCTTGTCAACCGCTGTTTTAAGGTTGTCGAGAACTCCGTTCGTTGTCGTGATGATGTCCTTAATCGCCGTATCGCCGTTCGTGCGGCTGGTGGCCTCTGCATTGATGGCCGCCTGCAAGGTGTTCAAGTCTTGCAGTATCTTCGTCACGCGGCTGTCTTCGCCGCTCTTGTTCAAAGCTGTTCTATGAGGTCGGCCGCGTCCTGAAATGCGCCGCCAACCCTCTGCGCGGTATTCTCACCAGCCTGCGTTGCGCCTGCTATCGCGTTCGCCTTATTGCGTAAGTCGTTGATTGTCGCCATGCCTAATCTCCTATTGCGTGTATTCTTACTCGGCTGCCGTACACTTTGCGCCCACCACGGCCGCACTTGTCGGCATCCCATGTGTTTATGTATGCCAGGCACGAGGAGAGATAGCTCTCGGCCACATTCATCGCCTCGTCATACCTGCGTATCTTGTTCTTATTGTCTTCCCTGTCGGCGTAGCTATCTCGGTGCTGCATCATTCCCGTGCGCGTGAGCATTCCGCCGTCCGCAATGCTCATCTTCGCATAAACGAAGTAAGCTAGGGCTATCTCGATGCCTGCGCACTTCCGCAATACGCCGTTATGCTCGTACTCACCGCCTACGAGTAGCATTTTTTCTTTTTCCCCCAACGTGTCGGGGTCAAGTAGTTTCTTAAACAGCCCTAACCCGATGGCTGGAATTATCTGCATGTCCTCGCATTCGCGAATGAATGCGTTAACGTCCTGTTCCTCGATGTGCCTAGACGTCGGCCGCGCCAGTTCCCTGAACTTGTCGGCCGTGAGTATGTGATTATTCGCCATTTCCCTTGTCGTTAGTTTCTGAATTGATGTACTTTAACGGCCTTATTGAGAAGTTGCGCGATATAGCCTTATCGTGCCAATTGGCGAATACGCTCGTTAATGCGCGCTCGATAAACCGCTGCTCTGTGGTCACCTCGCCTGCATAATATTCGTACGCATCGCGCATCACGTCACCGCTGAACCCAAGCTTACCGATGCGTATCGCGTGGAATATCTCTTGATGGAATTGCGAGTATATGCGTTCTGTTACGCTGGCCTCGGTGACATTGAACTCCTTGTCGTAATTCTGCACCGGGAAAGGCACGACTTCGGGCTTATCCTCGTCATTCTCCAACTCCACGTACAAGATTTTTGAACCGCGCGTGTCGCCCTGAAATTCTTCAAGTCCTCATCGTCAATCATCTGCCGTTCTTCCTCAATCTCCACTTCCTCGCCGTTCTCGTTGGTCGTAGTTACGATGTGTGGCACGCCCTTCTTGGCGATGAGCATGCACGATATTAGGAAGTTATTGCGCACGTTTCGGTACTTCACGTTACCCAGCCCCTCATCGGTTGAAATCTCGGTTATCACGCTGTCGTATATCGGCGTGGGGTATTGCCATTTGCCGTCCATAGACAGCCACAGCACTTGCCCCTTGTAGCCGTCTATCCCTCCTGCCGCCGCTATCTGTGCTTGCACCACGGTTGGGTCTGGGTTGAAGGTGTTGAAACGCGTGATATTCTTCTCGTTGACAAGCTGCGGCCGCCCGTTACGTGTCTTCCGCCCCTGCCAGTCGCAATGCACGAGGATGCGCGCCACATTGCCTGCGTTGTCGGTCTCTTCGAGCCTGCACAACTCGAATGGTATGTGGTTTACTTCCGTTATCTGACCCAGAACATTGTAATTAACGTGAAGGGCGAGACCTGCGAATGTGGTTAAGTCCTTGGCCACCGCGCGCAACAAGTCGTCCATAGTCGAGCCGTCACGGCTGATGACCATAGCCGACAAATTCTCATCGTTAAGGCCGAACCCCTCGACAAACTTCTCATAGCGCGACAGGCACAGTTGCGCTGTACCTGATGCAGCGATAATGGCCATGATGTTCTGCGGATATAGGTTATCATGTCCATACCCTTGCAGATTGTATTGCCTTATATAGCTGTTGTCAAATCGTCGCTGCGGTTTCTTGGCATTCTTCACATTCATAGTCTCGCCCTTTCTATCAATTACTTCTTACCTTTGTTTCCCTTCGCGGTGTCGTCCTCTTCGGGAGTTTCGTACGTTTCGAACAGCCCCACCTGGTCGGGGTATTCCTTCAAGTACTCGGCGGCAACTTCGTCCGTGAGGTTCTCATTTGAGAACACCTTGCCTTCTTGGAAGTTCGGGCAATTGATGATTGCGCCCGCCTTCAAGTTATACTTCTTTACTTCTGCCATTTTTCCGTATTTTTTAATGTGATGATAAATTTCTACAACTGCGTCGTGATAGCACTGCTGGCACGATGTCTGCACGAACGTACGGCCGATAACGGCCTTGTATGTGCGTTCTATCGCATCTTTATCGGCTTGGTTGAAGGGGGCATCGAAACGCCCCCTCAACTCGTCAACCAACATTATAGCGTCCTCAATGGTCATAATCTCTTACTACTTGATGAGTGCGCCGAACGCGGTAGCCGTGGTGCTGCTGTCGGTGTTGAAGTAGAACAAGGCTGACTTCGGCACGCTCGTTTCCTGCAATGTCACGAGCCATCCGCCGTCCGTGTCTTCGCTGTACTTCTCATTATCGATAGCACTAGCGCGCAAGCCTTGGAAGTAGCCGTACACTTGGTACTCCGCTTTACCGCCTGCGCCCTTATGAACGTTCTTAGTAATCAAGACAAACGAGCCGTTAGCCAGTCCGTCAATGATGTTCTGCGCCACTTCTGGTCCGTTGTCGAGTACCGCAATTGGTATCTCGTTCGTAAACGTGTTGCGATACGTCCCAGCCACCATGTTTGTTTTTGCGCCGCTGAACGGCTTTTGCCCCATCTGGGCAACCGCAAAGCCCTTCTTGCCACTTTCAACACGAATGTTTTAAGAATATTCTTGTTGTCGGGGTCAAAGATACATTGCGCGAAGTCTACGTCACCGCGGTTACAGATGATGGCATCCGCCTCCATGCCCTTGACAATTGGGTTCTCACAATCGATGGCTATCGCCTTACTGATTAGGCTGTCGCATATTCCTGCCATAATAACCTCCTTTCTTGTTTAAAACGCTGCGTGGAACATATCGTCTTCGAGCAGGCTAGTGCCTAGCTTACCTTGGATATCGATGTACAAGCGGCGTTCCTTATTCTCGTACCACACACGGGGCGTGCTGATGATGTCATCGGCAGGACATCCGACCATCAACTGCTCCTTATTCGCGAATACCGCGCGGTACGGCTTGTTCAGCTTAGTGCCGGTATTCTCATGTGCGTTGATGATGCGGTCGAAGATAGACACGCGAGCCACTTTTACACCGCCATACGTCGATACCTCGATGCCGTCGAACACCTTATCCCAGGGCATGATTTGATTAAACACCTTCTTCAAGTCGTACGCCAGGGCATCGGCCATTGCACGTGTCATAAACAGTACAGCGTTGGGGTCGTCGACAATACGGCTGTCAGCATTCATAAGAATGCTATCTACCAAATCTGTTGCCACGCCCTTTTTGAGCATTTCCGCCTTTTGGTCGGTCGCCGTGGTCTTGGTGTTGGCTGCGATGGCCGTCAACTGCTTAGAACTAGTGGCACATTGCGCAAAAATGCGTTTCCAAAGGCCGTCACATGTAGTGAACAGCGATGTGTCTGTGCCGTTGGTTAGCGTTCCACCGTTGGCGATGGTCTTAGCGTCCGTGTCACCGAACCACCCCAAACGCCAAATCATCTGCTTTAACGCCCTGTCGATGCGCGGCAACAGAATATCGGTTGTGAAGTCCACCTCAGTAATGTCGGCGATGTCCGTACCTTTACGCAGGCAATACTCGGCAACAGTATTTACAAGGTCCTCATAACACAGCTTCATCGGTGCTTGCCAGTTGCCTAACGCCCAGCGTTTCAAGCCGTTCTTTATGCTGATGTCGTCAAACACGGGGTCACACCCTGAGCCCTTCTTACCAATGGCGTTCATGTCACCGATAAAGCCTATCGGGTCGCCGTGGTTCACTTTCTTGAGAGCGATGTAATCGCCGAAATTCTCGTCCTGGTCGATGCTGTACAGGATAAGCTCCCTCAAGTTCTCGACATTGACGGAGTTCATGACGATACTAGATAGTTGTTTTGCCATTTTATTTCTCCTTTCTTTTTTTTAGTTAGTACCTTTCTCTTGTACTTGTCGCGGATGGCGGCCTTCTTGGCCTCCATAACGGTAGCCCAGTCGTCCTTGTCGCCCTTCTCGGATGCGTTCTTTCCGCTCGGCTCACGCCTGGGCGGTACGTAACCGCTCGAAATCTTCGCCAAAGCCTTCTCACCTCCTGCGATTTTAACAGCATTGAGGATGCGCAAATCGTCGGCCGTCTTCGCGTTGGCCAACGCCTGTGCCTTGGCCTGTTCCAACTCTTCAATTCTCTTCTTTAACTCCTCGACCTCGCCTTCCAGTTCAGCGATACGCTGCGCGTCTTCCATTCCTCCTTTGGGGTCTGGGCTTGACGTTCCGCCGTCCGTAATTTCGGTTATTACGCCGTCCTTTACGATGATGGTCTTGCCGTCAGGCATGTTGTGCGTTCCGTCTGGGCTGGCCTTATCGCCCACCTGCGGGTCTCCCTCCTCGCGCTCGATGGTGAGCGTTTGGCCGTCCGTGGTGGACAAGTCCATACCACACTCCAACTCGCTAAGGCTTTTAATGCCCAGCTTAGCCAGCACGCGGTCAATGATGGATGCCTTTACCTCCACCTTCTTGTTTTTGTCTTCTGCCATTTTCTTTTGTTTTTTGTTAATAAAATTATTGTCGATTTTCGATGCGCTTATCGGCGCAATAACGCTGCCGATAAGCCCCATTTCAATAGCCTTGTCCGTATTGATGTACTTGTCTTCGTTCATCAAAGCCTGCATTTCCTCGCGGTCACAGCCGCACCGCTCTACGTATAAGTCCAGCATCTTGTCCTGGCTCTCGCGCAACTCCTTAGCAGCCTTTCAAGGTCGTCAGCCGTTACGGTGTAATCTAATGCCCAATTTGGTAACCAGGGGTTATGTACGCACAACGATGCGTTCTTGTATGCCTTGCGCCGTTCCTTTGGCGCGGCCATCAGTAATATGGTGGCCATTGATGCAGCCTTACCTTCCACAATACAAGTAATTTCCTTACCTGTCGCGCGCAATCGGTCGTATATTCCCCAGCCTTCAATGACAGAACCGCCGTTACAATGAAGATATACGTCAATGGTATTGTCGTCTTCGGGGATATTATCGCAGAAGTCCGCAATATCGTTATATGTTACGCCACCAGTCATTCCCCACAATTCGAGGAGCTCTTTCTCATCCTGGGTCTGTATGTCGCTACGAATTTTTAAAACTGCCATAAAAAAAATGAATTATTACACAAAGATACTTTACTTTTGTAAGCAAACCGCTTACAAATCTTTCAACACAACTCGCGGTTTATGCGACAAAAGGGGCGGCCAGTCTTCACAGACCAACCGCCCCACGGAGTTAAACCAAAATAAAAACAAAATGAACTTATATCTGCCGTGCCATACGCTTAACTACGCGGTAGACCGTGGCTCGGTTGCATTCGTACCGCTCACTAAGGTAACAGGCTATATATTCCACCTTATGCCCTTCGTTCTTCAGTCTGCACCACTCGCCGTACATGTCGAGGTATCGCACATCCTCGGCCTTTATGCCGTTGTCCGCCATTAGTCGTAGAATACTCTGCGCAGCGTTAAGTATCTCGTATTGTGTCATGCCATTGTTATTTAAGCGTTGCTAACCTCTCAATTGTCTGAACCCTATTCTGTGCCGCCGTTATCTCCTCTACGCTCACCACTGGTCGCGGTGCAAGCATCATTCCCTTAGCCACGGCACGTGCCAGGAACTCCTCGCCAATCTGCGGGTTTGCGTTTCCTTGGCTGGCGATAGGCACGCCGCCGCCTATCTGGTTGAATGCGGAAAGGGCAGGGGAGAACATGCTCGTTGCTGCTGCCGTTAGTACACTCTCGCCGTTTGATAACCGTGCGCTAATGCTATCAGAAGTACCACTACCAGGGCCACTAACGTAACCACCGCGAGCGAATTTGGCCGACTTGACAGTCTTAATCGCGGTGGCCACATTGGCTAATATACCTGCTATACCTGCTGCCATCGTGGCTAGACCTATAACACCCTTACCACTCTCTGCGGCTGTCATCTTGGCGATGGCTACACCAGTCTCGATTGCTATCTGCGCTAATGCTATCATTTTTGAAAGAACAGCCAGCGACTTACTATTTTCCCCGAATTGTTCTGCGACATCCTGCACTCCAGAGATTATACCACTAATGGCTTGAGCCTTAGCGGTCTCAACCTCAATTTCTTTTTCAGCCAGTTCTTGCCGTGATGCCTGATAATCGCGTTCCATTTGTAGTTTGCGGAGATTGAACTCTTCTAAGGCTTCGCCTTCACGTTGTTGCGCGTCGTCTAACAACGCCTTACGTTGTTCTATCTGAATACGCAATAGTTCAATCTCTACATTCTCACCGCCGGCAATTTCTGTTTCAAGCATTTTGTCTGAAGCGGTCCTCGACAGCTTTCTTCTGCTCGTCTAGCAAATTATTGTGATATTGCCTATATGCATCTTCTTCTTGTTTATAATACTTTTCATTAATAGCTGCTAGCAGCGCGGTCTTCTCCTCCTCGGATATTACCATCCGCTGTATTTCCGCTTGTTCCAGCTTATAGGCATCATTAATGGCCTTAATGCGGTAGTTGTATTCCTCTTGCGTTCCTTTCTCTACGCTTGCAAGCATATTCTGTATGTAGGTCTGTTCACGCTTTATCCGCTCCTCGTTTATCTTGTCGTCGAACTCCGTAAGCCTTTTTTGCTTGACCTCTTCCAGTAGAATTATCTGCGCGTTCATCGCCTCGCGCGCTCTAGTTGTTAATCCTTTCTCTGTTTCAAGTCTCCGCTTAAGGTCTTCAATCTGTCGGTCATACTGCACTGCTATAATCTGCCTGCGCTGTTCGGCTGTCTGCTCGATAATCTGCGTTAACAGGTCTTCGGCCTTTCTGACCTCTTCGGCCTCCTTTCGCGCTAATTCTGCTGATGATACTTTTTTTTCCTTTCCTTTTTCCTTTCCTTTATTCTCGATAAATCTGTTATTGCCGGTCTTCTCTTCAGCATCAACGCCAGCCGTGTTAGCAATGTTAGTGGGTATTTCGATATGGTTTATTTTTTTGTTTTTTATAACGCTATTCACAGCATCGACGGTATTACCAATGTTTTCAACGAAGTAATTTTTGAAATCCTTAAACCCGTCTTTAAATGATGATACAAAACTATTGGCCAACGCATCTTGCCCTGCCTTTATCTTCTCCGCAGAGAAGGTCACAATACCCTCGATTATCTGCCCTATTGCTTTCAAACTTCGCCCTACGTTCTTCGCGCCGTCAATAATGAGATTAAAGGCCAGCTTGACCGCTGCCCACAGGTTCTTAAAATTGACTACAAGCGACTGCACCAACGTGCGGAATGCCGTACTCTCGTTATACAGGTCTATGAAGTAGTTAATCGTGTCAATAACGCCCCTAAGCAAGGCCGTTAGCCACTTAGTAGACAACAATTTGACCTGTGAAATCATGCCGCCAAATCCTTTGTCGCTCATATCGAATAAGGCGGACATAGTCTTGTTTAGTTCCGCAGTGGCATCCTTCTGCGCCTTCATCTTCTTACCCCATCCGCCTGTGGCGTCCTGTAGTTTATCAAGACTTATCTCCATGTTATCGAGCTGTTCTATCATCTTCAAGCCCGCGTTTGCGCCTTGCTTGCCGAACACGTCCTTAAGCACCGCGCCTGCCTCATTGGAGTTCTGCGGTATCTCGCGTAATTTCGCACTAACGAGTTTGATAGCGTCAAACGTGCTTACCGCACCAGTCTCGAGGTCGCGCTGTAACTTCTTCGAGTTGATGCCGATGCCGTCTAGTGCGCTAGCCGTGGCCGTGGCCATCTCACGAATTTTTTTACTCGCCATCTGAATGAGGGCAAGGCCGCTGTCGCTGAATATGCCGCTGCGTGTCTGCTGGATGATACCAACAAGTTCTTCACCGCTGATACTCGCATCGTGAAAGGCTGGCGCGTATTGCTTAATCTTGGCTATCATATCGCCGTTAAGGTCTGCACCAGCCTGAAATCCCTTGTTAATGATGTCCAAGGCCTGCGCTACATTATAGCCATATTGCGATGTCAGCACGTCCACCGCCTCTAACGTTTCCTTATAGTCCTTGCCGTAGGTGTCGGCCGTGGCCTGTATCTCATCACGGACAGCCTTAAGGCTATCGCCGGTCAAGCCAAGGAACTCACGCGTTAACCGCGTACTTGCCAGCAGCCCTTTGTTGTAGTCGTAGAACCATTTGAAGGCCACGCCAGCACCAGCGATGCCGGCCAGGGAAAGGAATACGGGGTTCGATAGTAAGCCCAACAAGGTTTTACCAAATGCCTTAGCCTCGTCAGCCGCTCCGACGAACACACCCTGCAAGCCCTTGCCGTTATCAGCTAGTCCCATTATCGAAGTGCCGAACTTCGTATTGACGCCTAACGCGCTCTTTATACTCTCCTCATAGCTGCCGACACTTCGCTGAAAACGCTGTGTAGCCGCCTCCGCCGCCTTCAACTCGTTTGTAATGTCGTTTATGTGCTTTTTCAAATTTTCGCCCTTGGCGGCCGTGCGCTCCGTACGGCTTAACGCATCGTATTCCTTCGTAGCGTTGGACAGTTCGGCGCGGAGTGCGCGGAGTGAGCCGTTCTGCTCGCGTTCCGTCTTGATGTTGTTCTGCACCTCCCTAGACAATTCGCGGATATTTCCCTGGTAAGCCTTGCTTTGCTCATTTACTGCTGCCAATGATGTAGCGTACTCGTCTTGCGTTATTCTGCCTTCTACGTAGTCGTTTAGCAGCCTTTTTTGCGCCTCTTTCAATTCGGCTACCTTCGCCTTATACTTCGCAATACCCCTTATCGCGTCATCGTAGTTAACGCGGATATTCAATATCATCTGTTCTTCGTTGCTCATAGTTCTAATATTTTAGCTTTAACATCGTAATATCAGCCAATCCGTTGTCATCTGTTCTAATTTCTAATACAGCGAAATAAGCGGAATATTGTGCGAGATACACAGGCCTTGTCTCGTCGAAATTTGTTAAGTCAACTTCTCGCACCCTCATCTTCTCTGTAATAATTTTTGCCTCTTTCAAAGCATCACGGATAACAGTATGTTTAGCATCGATAATGTTTTGTAGGGCCATGTTAAAATACAATCTAATGCATCCATCGTCGTCTGTCTTATATTGCATAATTCTATCCTTACATGCCTTATACTGCGGTGGTTTAGCGTTCTCCTCTGTCGTTCCGTCTCCTTGAACGTATAATGGAATGTTATCCCCATCGGTCGCGGCAAATGGAAGTTCGAAGATTGTACTCTCCAATTCTAATGTTTCGTTTGGAATACGAATAACCCCGTTATAATTATTCTTAACCGTGTCATCAGATTTCCATCTGTAATAACTATTCTGTGCATAACTGTCGATATGGAATGTTATCTCCTTTGGTTTATTCTCATTGCCTTGAGCGATAACCCTATTAGTCCAATCAAGGGCGTGATTGCGATTTGATAGAATTGTTGCGAAGGGTTTAAAGAGAATGTAATGCGAATTACTCTCACGCTTAACAGGGAATGTGCCAGTTAGTACTGCCAACGTCTTGATAAGGTCGAATATCTTAATATTTGGTAAATTTATGTCGATAGGGTAGGGCGTATTAAATGGAACACTGTCACTCTCCGCAGCCGTCATTGTAACAGTACCCCCGATAAACTTAGCATCACGTAATTTATTTATGGCTATTCTTTTCCACAAAAATAGCACAATATCACCCTCTTCTACGCTTATCTTCCCTTTCCCTGTGTAATCAAATCGTAAAGTATCACGATAGCCATGTTCAACATCAATAGCCCAACCACTATCAGTGTCCGCCCCAATTGTAAACTCGCGTGTCTCCTTCCTCCCCTTGATTATTAGAGATAACTTGTATGTGTTATGCAGGACAAATCGGTCGCCACGCCATCCTCTAGAGGCTGTTCCATCTGTATTTGAGAAACTGCCACCATGGATACTATGTCCGCTTGTGCCAACAGGACTCATGCCTTGTAATGAGAACTCCCAACCGCCGCTTACATCGAAGATAATATCGGTACTTGATAGCGCAAGTAGCCCGTTCTCTTCTTGGCGGAATAGATTATTACCGCCGATGGCGTTAATCCTTAAAAAACCATCCTCTTCTGTAGGGCCTAATCCGACATGGTATTTTTGTTGAAATGTAAGCGCGTTAGATTTTTGGAGACTAATGGAATGGCGAGAGTATCTATAAACTCACGGGCGTCACCAAGAAAGTCAAATTCTATTCCGTATTCTTGTTTTATTCGCTCAAGAAGCCACGACACTCGCACCACTGGGTGGATGTATGCACGCCTTTTTTGTCCGCTATCCCCACGCCTCCCTCCAAAAAAATACTCGGTGCGTGGTGTCGTTTTTTCTTCTTTGGGAAAAACCATATTTTGAGCAGCCGTCCACTCGCTTATACTAACCTCTTGGTCGCGCCATGGCGTATATCGCGCATAACCATAACCAATACTTTCGAACTGACTTTTAGTCGATATTTCGTTTTCTTTTTGAAACAAAATAGTGTGTGAACTGCTTAAATCTCGGAGGCTAACTCCTTTCTTGCTCATTCTCTCTAGCCTCCTCGATAAACCCCAATGCATTGACATCTCAAATGCTGTGTTTGACACGCGCAAGATTGTAATAATGCCATCTCTTATAAGCTCAACGCCATTCCGATAGTAGCTTACATTATGGTTAGCATAGGTGGCTACTCCTGCACTCTGTACAAGGTCGGAATGCCCAAGAATACGTTGATTACGTGATGTTTTGGGCAACCGTATAGAGAGTGTGCTGTTCTGTGCCATATCGGAAACATTTCGAAATAAATTACTTTTAATATTCAGTGCAATTTTTGTCTCCGCATTAATATCAACTAATTCGCCATCAATATATAGTCTCTCGTCTTTCATTGCTTATAATTTTTGAATGCTAGTCTCAGGTAGAACGATATTGCATACGAAGTCTTGCAATGGCGCACGACTACAAGAATATGTGCCAGCCACAACAGACACGGCCATCCAGCGTGGTACACCGTCACGCCAGCCCTGGAATAGTGACACGCTTGGACTTGTCACGAGGTCCAGAAGCATCTCCCAAGTCTCCGCATTAACAAGTGGTGCAAATATTGGTACGCTGTCCTCTCTGTTCATCTGCTGCAATCGTCCGTTATTGCCACGATAACCGTAGCTAGCATCATAGGCCAGTAGGTTGTTGCGTATATAAAGGCTATCAGCTGATGTCTTACACTGTTCTTGTCCTCCTTCAAACAAATAATAACAATAAAACCCATGGCGGTTTATCCACCGAAGGTAATAGCCATTCTCACAGCCATCGCGCACGTCAATTGTGAACAACTGCTCTTTAGCAGGTTTCTGATACATAAAAGTAACATCGAATGTATTATCAAATACCACCACATAGTCGGTCGGAGCGGTGAAGTATGCCTTTATTTCATTCCGCGCATCCATGCCCAATGTTATCGGAATATTCCATACGCCGACAGATGGCAGCTGATGTAATGCTGGTGGCTGTCCATCTACAGTAATGGCGAGTTCGTTGTTTTCTGTTGGCGAAAACAGGCCAATTGTGAAAGGGTAGCCACGAAAATAAGTAACTCTTCTGTGGCTGTTATATTCTTCCTTACCGCCAATCTTCATCGCTCCCCATACGTAGAATACGCTAAACCTAAAGTCTATCTCGTCTTCTATATCAAGGACAACCCCTGTGTATTTAACTATGATGTGAAAGTTTAACTCTTTCCCCATGCCTGTTTTTTGAGATGAGTTATAGTCCACATCTTCGAAGTTTATTGTGTCAAAAAACGACTGTACATACTCTCTAACATCTGTATAGATTGCATTAGCATAGCCATACAATTGTATTATCTCCGAATGCTCGCCATCGGTGATTGTTATTGTGGCCGAAAAGTCCTCATCGCGCACGCCCTCAATCTTTTTTATCGTTATAATGCACGGATTAAAGGCCATTCCGATTTCATCTGGACATCTCACCTGTATAACATCCTTTGTTATTGTTTTCATTGCGCAATAATTGAATTTGTGTAGATGTTTTTTATTTCGACTCGTAATATAGCTGTTATGCGTTCTCTTATCCTTGCAGTCGCGTCTGGTATAGCGTTAGAGTAGATGTCTGTACGGCCACCAGAGCGGAATAATCGCGTACCATCCTTTTGTATTTTTTTTGCTATGAAGTACGCCAGTGTTCGGTCGCCGCGTTCCTGTGGCGTGTACTTGTGCGGCCTGTCCGTGGTGTATGGTATCGGCGTCCCCTTGATGCCCTTGTCGCGCATCCATTGGAGTATAACTTTGTAAAAGTCCTTCGGTGCAGGTCCAGGTTTGCGGCCTTTTTCCAACTCATCGAACGCGGCACGGCCGTACAATGTGCCTTCACTTTCATTCACAACAGCGCGGATGCTAGCTGCTGTCCGTCCACTAGCCTTTTGACCTGCAGAGAAGTGATGGTCTATGATTGTAACCCTTAACCGCTCCAATTCTTCTGCTAGGATAGTGCGCGCCTCATCCTTGAATATTATAGGCATATTCCCCCTCCTCTCCACAAGTGTCAATTCAACGAATACACCCGTATAATATGCGCTAGCACTTTCGTATATGGTCGTATATCTAACTTTGTCTGGCAATGGTTCGAAGTGGTGGCATGCTCCTAGTTCTTGCATGAACTTGGCTGCAGCTGTCTTCATACGCGTATAAACTTCCTCGTTGTCGTCACCATTGGCGTCACGCACAACCTTGTCGACAAATGCCAGGGCGAGGTCTTCACTATCGCGTAGCATGCCGTGTGCTATATTCAAGTGTCCGCCTACTGGTAGAATGCATATAATAGCAGGGAGGCGCACTCGGTCCGCCACCTCTGCAGCTGCATTCCAATCCTCGAATATGTAGGAATATTCGGGGAACGTCTCCTTGGCTATCTGCCGTATCTTATCCTCTATGCCCATTACTGTACTCCTTAGCTAATCTCTTATTAAACTCCTTCACCTCATTGTCCATCTGCATACACTTGTACACTCTCACCCACGGCACATTTGTAACTTCTTCGTGGTCTGTGATGCCCATACGAAGGGCGTACCAGTCGATAAGACCGAATACGCCGAACTTCAACTGCTCGACACCTGCCCTTACTTCCTCTGCTGTTGGCTTACCCTTCACGCTGTCGAATAAGGCGTTTATACGTTGCACTTGTCCCAGCACCCATCCGCAGAACCGCACAATATCGACCGCCCAGCAGTTGTCCACCGCCTTTTTGTCCATGCCCAGCAGCACGGAACAGATTGTGTAGAACATGCCACGACCGTCTTGGCACTCGGATAACTGCACCATCTGCCCAATGGTCATGTCGTCCAGGCTGTCGGGCGTGGCCACCTTTCCAACACGTAGTGGGCGCGTTAACTTTTCCAACTGCAAGTGCTGTGTGTCATTGCTATGCTCCGCACGCACTATCCATTCGTAGAACCTCGTACTCTTATCCATATCATCCTAATGTGTTATAATGTGCCTTCGCCCTGCCCTTGCGCTTAACGCCCAACTTAGACAACGCGAAGTAGCGCACCGCATCGATGGCGTGGTTGTACTTGTCTATCGGCGTGTTGGTCTCCTTACCGTACCTGTCGACCTTCCACTTGTAGTTGTCGCGTTCCTCGATAAGACCCAACGAACGTCGCGTAACATTCCACTTATAGCACTTCAATATGCTAATTCCCGTGCTGATGCTGTCCTTGCCTTTCGGCGCAGGAACGACCCACAACCCTAGGTTGTTCAGTTCCGCAATGCTCTTCGGCTCTGCGCAGTCCGCCACGATGAGGTCGCGCCGCGTGATGCCGCACTCTTTGCCTTCTTGGCAATGTCTGGGTTAGTCAACCCACACTCGTAGATAATCTCGTCCGTCCATAGCTCGCCATGCGCAATAACGTTATGGGTTAGCGCGGTCGGGTCATTGGTAAAACCGAAGTCAAGGCCGTAGCCCTCTATCTTCCAGCTGTCACGGCTCGGCATTTCGTCAATAATGTTGATGTTCGGAAAAATCACGCCCGTAAGCTTACCAGTAAGGCCGCGCGCGTACACCTTCCACAATTCGGGGTCTGCTATCCCCTCTATCCGTGCGTGTTCGTCTTCCGACAAAAACGGGTTACCGCGGTGGTCGCTGATGATGGACTTAACGTTCTTGCCGCCCTTCACGTCGTTGTGCGCCCAAAATCGGGCGGTCGGGTTGTAGTCGATGTATACACGCTTACGTGTCCTTATCTGCAATTGCCAATATATGTCGTACGGCACGCCGTTAGCCTCGTTAATGAACAGGTAATCGCGCTTACCATTTGGCATCCTGCGCGTCCTTGTACGATTTGAACTCGATTATCGAGCCGTTACCGCATAGTGCGAAGTGGTCGCTCTCGTTTATCTTGAATTGATTGTATAGCCATTCACTCTTAGCCAGTATGGTTTTGAAGTCGCGCAGCGCACCAACTTTCAAGTTAGGCAAGTCCTGCCCGACAATGGTAATGACACAGCCAGCATCTACCAGGGCGTAGTATATAAGCACCTGCACGATGGTATATGTCTTACCGCTGCTGGTGCCGCCTTGGTTGATGTACGTGCGTATTCCCTCTTCGGTGTTCGCGCGAAACAACTGGCCTATTACCTTGAATGGCATCATAATTCAACACTCTCTTCGTCCTCAACAGGTGATACCGCAGCCTCAACAAAGCCGATTTCTATGCGCCCCTCAACATCCGCCTTGACATCGACGTATGTCTGATTGATGGCGCGCCGTTCCTCTTCCGTGGCTATCATACGATACAGGCTTAGCAGCTCGGCTGCCTTATTGCTCTTGCCCAGCTGCTTGCGTATCTCCTTTTTTTTGTTTATTCTATTGTCCTCGATAAGCTCGAATATCCGCTCGTATTCTGGCGAACTCTTCGGCCACCATCGGTATAGTGTTGCGCGCGTGATGCCCAGGCACACACGTACATCCTCAATGAAGAGGATGTCACCGCTTTTCTTAATAGCGCTAACCGCCTTCCTGAACATGCGCTCCCTATCCTTGTCTGTGTAGTTCATTCTTTTTTCGTGTTTAAAGTGTCGCTTAAAAACCTTTTTCCTACTCCTATTCCCTTTCCTCTCTCTTCCTCCTCTGACCATACCTCAAGCCTTGGCGACGGCTGCCCTTATGTTGGCTACGATGCCGCGAGGTGCATTCTGTTGTGTCTGTTGTGCCTGCTGGGGTAGGGCTAGTGTCCCTTGGTGTTGGCCGTGGGCTGCCTCATCGACTATCTCATCGTAAGTCCTCCACTTCCCGTCACTGCACGGGTATCGGTACTTCCCATCATTGCAAGGGTAGAATACAGGTAAGTCGTACAATGGCGTTACGTTAATAGTTTTCTTTTGTATCCTGTAATTTTTTGGCATAGTGTCTATGTCGCCCATAAGCTTGGCTATTCTGTCCATCGTGGCAAGCTCGTTTCTGAATTGCTCCAAATCTTCCGCCCTGAATATATTTTTATAACCCTGTTTCATGATGTACTTTCCGCCTTAGTTAAACAATTATTTCTGTAAATTATTATTGCTTACAAAGTTACGTATTTTAAAGCAGAAAAGCAAGCGTTTTACTTGGTATTTTGAAACAAAAAAAAACGGGAGAGAAAACTCCCTCCCGTTGGTTGTAATTCGCTGTGCTTTGGCCTTATCTTGACCGCGGTTCGCGGAATAAGTCTGTAATGTCACACTCCAACGCCTCCGCTATCTCGTACAGGCTATTAAGTGTCGGGTTCGCGTTTATCCTAGAACTTAGCGCAAAACGGCTGATGCCCAATTTCTGCGCCAAGCCTGCTATGTTCATTCCGCGCTCGTGGGCTGCACGGACTACGTCTAGCCGTTTCATAACAAGCCCTCCTCCATAATGTTCTTGTCCTCCCATGCGCAGTACTGACAGAACCAATCGGCTACAGGGGCTAGAATGTTATTCATTATTGTCTCGCGGTCTGCAACTACATCCATTGTGGCGCATACGTGCAGTATTGCCACCTTATGTTCAACTGCTGCATAAGGGTTGACGTAAACAAATGTACGCTTAAGAATGTGTGGCTCGATGTACAACACTTCGTCCTTGTCCAGGACTTCAATAACGCTCATAGTGCGCGTATGTAGAATTACATTGCGCCCATGTAGTTTGCCGTTTGGCTTGTCGTCTTCAATAAAAGCAAATTCGGGAAGGAATAAGTCTCTTAGTTCTTGTTTCATTGTTTTATAAGTTTTATGTGGGGCGAACTTGCCACCCCACATGTTATACTAATAATCTGTATCAATAAGGGCAATCTCGTGATGCCATACGTCATAATGATAGCTGCAGCATTCTTTGTTGACAGTCTCAACCTGGCCACTTTCACGATGTACCACGACCGACTCGCATTCTTTCAAATTTTGGATGTATTCGTAAATGGTCTTATAGTATTCTAGATTAGCCTCCATTTCATCAAAACTATTAGCCTCTGCAAGAGTTCCAAGCACGTCTTCTTGCTTACAAAAATCTTCAAAGCTCATATATTCGTAGTGGTTGTAATCATCAGACAGGTAAACCTCGTACTCGTCAAAAGCGTTATACCTTCGTCCGATTTTTTCGTAAAACTGCCAGCCATCACGGCTGCGCAATTCCACTACTTCCAGCCCGAACTCTTCCGCGAGGTCTTCCGCCTGCTTGAAGTCTTCAAAGCCGATAATGGCTTTGTACTCTCCACTAGGGTAACCATTCATTCCCTGCGTTACCTCTACTATTTTAAGACCTTTATTTTCTGCCAATTTTATAAACTCATTCTTTTTCATATAAATTGCCCGTCATGCCGATAGCGCAGCTTTAAAGTTTATAATCCGTTCTTATCTTATTTCTTCAAAGTACACTTCTTCTTCCGTATCTACATCGTATATACTAACTATACCGCCCTTATAATCTTCGAAGTAGCTTTCATTAGTGCCGTTATACTTCTCGATATAATCCTTGCAATATTCGTAACTTGTGTTAAAGCCTTTGCTGTCACTCATTGTGTCATTGTTGAACATTACATCAAATTTGTGGTTCTTGTTTATTTGCTTTTTCATATCTTTTTTGTCGTTGTTTCGGTGTGACCCACCTTTTAAAATTGTTATTTATCTGTTTGTTTATTTCTTACATTGCAAAGGTACGATAATAATTCGTTTTGTGCAAGCATGATTACACATTTAACATTCAATTAACATTTAAGCGGCGTTTTTCGGCTGAATAAAACAAAAAAAACGGGGACACACGGCCTCACGGCCACGCGCCCCCTAACAGAATTATATGAGTGATAAGCTATTATTTTCTGCCGAAAAAATAATCGGCGTACAAGTCTTTGAACTTCGATATTGCGCACACCGCCTGCTCGTGACTGGCGAATGCCAAGGTATCGGGAATGGTGTGCGTACCGCTGCACTTGTTCGGCTCGATTATCGCGAAACTATCGTTATTATACACGTTACCAACCACCAAGTCCGCCTTGTCAAAAACTATCTTCTCGTATTCCTTCTGCGGATAGATGTACGCCGTAGGATAGTAGCGCACTTTATTCTCGCCAAAGTCGGCCTGACAATCACCATTTATGGCCGCCGTGACAATTCGCAGCTTAATGTAGGCCAACACGTCATGCCCCACATTCTCGATAAACTCGTCGTACGCCTCTACCTCCTTCAAGTTATGACCCATCATGTTGATGTAAGCCATCCTATACGGATGGTTGGGGTTGCGCAAATAAAGCACTTCCAGCGCATCCTCAAATGTAATTATATTCTGCCATGCCGACAAGTCTACCTTAACAAGCTTAAAGTCGAATATGGTAAGACGCACATTTTTCATGCAATGCTCAACGGCACAATCGTGCGCCTGTTCGCGCGTATCGAAGATGCCTAAGCCAATATCATTGGCCGTATCTACTAATCTGTATTTTATTTGCATTTCTATTATTTTTTTTTCGTTTATCCAGTAATTGCCACGGCACGTATCTGCGGCATGAAATCTTCCATCATCTGCAATATCTCGGCGTGCCTGGGGCTATCACCATTACACACGCCGCGCGACTGCACGACATACCAATTCTTCGTGTTGACCTCTATCGTCTCGATACGCTCTCCGCTGTCCGCCTCGCGTGCGGATAGGATGAGGCTGTTCGGGTGGCGTTTGGCATCGTAATAGCCCATATCGCACACACAATGGTGCATTGCCTCTCCCTCTTCCATAAACTCGTTTACAGACCGCAGCGGCTCGATGATAATGCCGTTACCCGAATATGATAAACCGAAATACTTGCACATGCGCTTTTTGTAGCCATTTTCTAATACGCTCAATTCCTTACGTTTCTCTTCCAATTCTCTTTTCTCTCGCGCCTTAGCAATGCGCGCCATCATGTTATCGTGCATTCTCCACACGTCACTGGGACACACATACTTTGGGCTATGCGTGTCAAGACCAAGTTCTCTACACGCATTCAACATATCGAACCATAAGCCAGCATCTCGCACAACATAACCATTGCGCACGCATATCCGTATGGCGTGCTGCCAGCTCGTGCGGTCGGCTATCATGCCCCCAGTATTCAGCCAATGTAGTAAACGGCGTGCTGTCCGCACTTAACAAGTTCCTCCACGAATGGGTCGGTAAGCAGTCTCTTAGTCAACGCCAACGGGTCGGCATCCCTAGACCGCATCAGTGTGGCCGATATTCCATTACGCCGAAGTATTTGCGTAAAAGACATACGCGGATATAGATAATTCCCATAAACAGAGTAGACATCATCATATACGTACGCGCCATTACATCCTCCGTTGTGCTGCCTAATGCTCATTGGCTCGTCGAATTTCCAATGAAAGTAATTGAAGCCACGCGCACAGCCGTGACCGACGACGACTTCCTTGCCGTCCTCCGCTATCCAATTTTGAAATACCTCTATAATTCGATATTCCGTATCTTTTGACACGTCATTCTCGCGCTCCGCCTGAATAGTGCGGAATACCTGCCAACCCTTGTACGATTGTACGATTGTACATAGTGCGGCATCTGTTGTCTTAGATAGTTTAGCCACCTGCGATAGGTATAGCTCAACACCACATTTTGGGCATCTTGAGAAGTTTACGCGGCCTAACCTCTTCACCCCGTCCGTCAATAGATGCACATTGCCGCAGCATTGACAGCGCACAACTCCGTCTTCTGTCGAGTGCGGCGCGCGCCGCATAAGACCGATATTTCGGAATGGTCTACTTTTCGCCCAACGCGTGGCTGCATCGCTAATCTGCGGTAATTCGCTAGACAATGCCAATACTTCGCGCTGTATTCTCGTCTTCGGTTTCATTATTCTTTTTCCTTTTGTGTGGCCAACTATCAGCCGAATAAGTCCAATTGCATTGCGTTCTCTTTCTCGCGTTTCTCGCGCAGCTTGGCCATCCGCCGTTCCTCGCGCTCTTTCTTCTGCTTGGCTTTTTTCACTTCGTCGGCTTTCCGTTTTCCTTCCAAGGCCTGCTGCTGACGTCGCACCGCCTCTTCGTGTATCTTGGCCTTATTCTCCTCGGACACGTCCGCCGCAGTGTTGACTGCGACACGGCTAACGTTGTTCGCATCACTCCCAGGGTCTTTCAGCTCTTTCTCGTCAATGAAGTGGCGCGCCATGCCGTATATCTCGGCATCGTCAAAACCACACCGACCAGACTTGCTTACCTCCGCCATGATATAGTTACACACGGCCTCTGGCGTTTTTTCTGGCTGCGTTACCATCTTCATGGCAAAATGCTTGTCTTTCTCACATTCGGACTTCAGAAACTCCGAAATCGTCTTTATAAATAGTTCACTTGCTTTCATTTTGTTTTGGTTTACGAATAATCTGATGTCGATAAAACCGCGGCTCTCGCATTCGCAGAGCAATTGCCAGTCCTCATGCCGCACCATCACTGGCCACGTGCCGTTTATCGTCATGGCCTGCTCAAAGCAGAACCGCTCACGTATGGCGCGAATAGCATCCATATCGCGACTGCGATAGTATATCGTGACAAAGTACATAGGTCATCATTATTCGGCCGCAGGTTTCCACCCCTCGGCCACCATACGCTCATACTCCTGGCGCGATACAGACCGCTCCAAACTATCGCGGTACTCCTTCTCGCGTCTTCGTTGCAACTCGCGGTCAATTATCAGCGCCCTATCTTCACAGAACTGACGTAATGCACGCGCAATATAGGCGAGGTCAATGCAGCCGTACACCTTGCCATAATCGCCGAACTTCATACACTGAAAGAACAGCATGAACTCGGCCAATTTCAGATATTTATACTTGTTGTACAACATCTCGCTAATCTCGGCCAATGCATTAATATCTAGCTTATTATCTTCCTTGATGCCTACCATATTTTGAAAATTGGTAAGCATTGATATTAACCAATTGACTGCCAATCGATTGCCATAAACATTGCTCACCTGCGTTAGTGTCGGCGTTCCGCCCATACAACACTGTGTGGGGTCGGCGGTAAGTTCCAGCTGTTTGCTAGCGCCCCACCTCTGCAAGAATGCCAAACACTCAGCCTTACTCTTCTTCAATTGAAGATATGATGTATTGCGCGGCCTGGATATTTCTTTCGCGCCGTTTGTCAAGCTCTGTATTATCTCCATATCGCGTTTTTGCTTGTGTTAGTTTTCTCTTTCCATTTGTCAGCCAGCGGTTAACCATGCTGTCTACATTCTTTATCCTCTGCCCTGACGACGTTAGCCAGCCTTGGGCATCGTAATAATAAAAAAACTCCTTAGCCTCATCCGCCGTCCGTCCGTTCATGGCGAACAGTCGCTCCACCTCCTCGAATGTCGGGGGGGGGGTGGTTCTTGCCTTACCACCTTCGGCCGTTTCTCTTCCTTGAACGGAATGAGTATCTGGCCATCCTGTTCGGTCTTCGGCCTACGCCTGGACTTCGGTTTTGGCTTTGGCTTTGATTTCTCTTCTTTCGGTTGAGGCTTGGCCCAGTCCTCAACCCCTTTGTTTACGGACTTCTCCACATCTGGCTTAGGGTCGCGCGGCTGTATCTTGGTCCTGTCGATTATGTACGTCGGAGGCTTTCTCCCTGCCCCCCTTTCACAACCGATAACGCCCTTGTCCGCCAGACTATCGCGCCAACGGCGCACGCTGCGCTCGTCTGCGCCAAGCATGCCGCATAACGTGGCATTGTCCACTGGCAGGCGTTCGGGAAAGTCGGCGCGGCCGAAAAGGGTAAACAAGGCGAACCAAAATGCGGTCTGCCCTGCATCTAGCCCGAACGTGTCAACATTCGACCAAAAGTCCTCGATATAGTCGCCGTAACTCATAGCCCTAGATATTCGTTAACCTCTTTTTGAAATTCGTCAAACGAGCGGCACACGACATACTTATTACGCATCTTCCGCGCCAACTCCATAAAGGCCACCTGCGCGGCCGATTGTTTGCCCTTGGCCGTCTTCATTTCGATACACAGCGAGGCGTAACCTCCCTTTGGTACGAGAAGTATGAGGTCGGCCACACCAGCACGTGCGCCCTCCTCCTTCATGACACGCCCCGTCCACACGTTACGCGCGCCACCATTGGGTACGCTAAAAAAAAAGCGGTTCGATGTTTGGAAAACGCAAGCGAAACCATGCCACGCATTGTTTTTGAATTTGGCTCTCGGTTAACTTCATAACATTAATATTGACCTTTGAACATGTCCAACGCTGCGTTCATCACCATCTGCTGCATCGAAACCTTACGCTCCTCGATGTCCTCGATAGTGCCAGTTACGCCGTTGGCTATGTCCTTTTTTGTTTGAATGATATTGTACATATATTCGTCTATTGTATTGCTGCCAAGTAAGTAAGTACACGTTACCGAGTTCTTCTGGCCATTTCGATGCGCCCTATCCTCCGCCTGGCAGCAGTCTGAATACGTCCAGGGGAACTCAACAAACAACACGTTAGACGCGGCCGTTAACGTCAACCCTGTACCACCACTTCGATAGTTAAGAATGATTAGTCGCGTATTCTCGTCGTTTTGGAAAGCATCTACGCTGCGCTGCTTGGCCTTGTCGTCGTCCTCGCCAGTGACCGTCACCGCGTCGGGAAACTCGGCCTTCAAGTCTGCCACGACCTGCTTTAAGAAACAGAATACAATAAGCTTGTCGCCGCCGTCAATTGTATTGTGGATAATCTCCGTGGCGGCCTTTATCTTACCTTTGGCAGAGATTTGTTTAAGCAATCCCATCTTAACCATCACTTCACCGCGTAATGCACGCTCCAGCTTGGCATCGTCCGCATTGCGATACTCGCGTAAGTAGGTTATCATATCGCGCTGTGCCTCGGCGTACTCCTTACGCGTATCAATGTCCACGTTCAGATAAGTGCGCGTTTTGTCTGGCAACCACTTCAATACGTCTTTTTTTTGCCGCCTAAAAAAGCACCATTTGTTAAGCAAAAAGTTCAACTCTTTAACGTGGCTAGCCCCATTATTACCGCCACAATAACGCTCGACAAAGCGGTTATAACCTCCGAAGTCTTCTAGTCTTCCCATGATGTTAAGAGGCATAATAAGGTCGAAGTTATTGTTAACCACTGGCGTACCAGTCAAGCCAAGCACATACTCCTTGCCCTGGCATATTGCCTTAACGAACTTGGCCTGCTGCGTTCTGCTGCTCTTACACTTGTGGAACTCGTCGATAACGACGGAGCGAAACAGCTTGATACGCTCGTCAAAGTGTACACCGCGCAATTGAAACCGCGGACTATCGCTCATTTTAGTCACAAAAAACTTCTTCAAACTCTCGTAATTGACGATAAACGCCTTGGCCAGCGGCTCGCCATTATGGTTAATCGTGTGCCAGAAGTTATGCCAGGTAGCCTTGTTCTTGTCGTCAAGAATGACGGCCTGCACTCCGCCGAACTTCATAAACTCGCGCTGCCAGTTCACCTTCAACGCCGTGGGGCATATAACCAAGGCAGGCCATGCACCACTCGCCGTAAGTGTGCCGATAGCCTGTGCGGTCTTGCCAAGGCCTGGTTCATCGCCCATAATACACCGCTTGTGTTCCAGGGCGTAGGCGATGCCCTGCCGCTGGTATTCGTACGGCTCTAATGTCATGTTGTGCGGTACGTCGAGGTCAGGAAGTGGCGGCACCCTCGTAACTCTCGATAGGCTCTTCGTCCTTCTCCCAGCACACGCCGCTGACATAACCCTTTCGCTTAGCCCAATCAGCCATGAGGTGTAGGTATTTCTCGAAATCGGGGTGAACCTCCCAAAATTTCTCACCATCTGTGCACTTGTAATGCACAGATGGAATGCGCTTTACGCACTCAACGAGCCGCGGATGGTACGAGAATAACACCTTATAGCAATTCGGAGTGCGCACGTAGCGCATTACATTAGCGGTCATATTAATTCATTTTAACATACTTTGCCTTTCGCCATATCTTCGCTTTATCTTCGACAGGCGGCACCTCGTCGGCCTGCACGCCCTTAAACGGGTCGTCCTCATCCTTCTTCGCTTCGTCCTCGGCAAACTCCAACGTAGTTTGTATGTACTTGTATTTTTTTTCTGTGATGTACAGCTTAGCCTCATACTTTAAGCCAGCGATGGCCAAGCCCAAAGCGTGTCTGTATTCGTACAAACTCCCCTCCAAGTTAACCTTGGGGCTGACAATTTTAATAACATCGCCGTTATCTGTTATGCGATGGCCGAACAAGATAACATCTCCATTACTTATCGTTACGCTCGTAACACCGATACGTTTATACACGTTATCCTCATCATTATTGCCATCTTCTTCCTCCAAGGCGGATAACGTCTTCTCGAACGCCTCGCGTTGTTCGGTCAACAACGCTAAGTGTGGCACTAATGCGCGGAACGCGTTGAGTAAATCGAGGTGAACAGCATTACCCCCCGACAACGTAATGGTATCGCCATCAGTATTCGTATACGTGGCGTTAAGGGTATAAATGTCTGTTATGCCTATTTTTTTTAAATTCATATTTTCTAGGTTTTAAATTTATTGTAAAAATCTTCAAAGTATCTGTCTTCGGGAATAGGTAACGTTATGCCCAGCTCGGCCGCGGCATCCGCCTGTATCTTCTTCAAGAAGTCGGCCATCTGCACAGTATTGAGCATAGATGAGGTTTGGTATATCTTCTCCATGCGCTCGCCTACACTCACCACCTTACACAAGAACTTCTTGCAATAATACATATACACGTCATTCTTGGCCGTGCCTGTTTCTTCCTCGATGCATGAGAACCACGACCACATGAGGTCGTTCTGCGCAATCGTTCGCCTCTCACTGGCACGCTTAACGCTGATGATATAGCGGCCGTTACGAAGTGTGGAGAAGAGGAAATCCAAGTCGGTATCTAACCATACCTTCCCGTCCCTCTTCTCAATTAACACACTCTTCATATTCAGAATGGCAATCCGTCTTCATTCACGTTCGGGGGGAATTGTTGCGCGCCCTGCTGATAACCGCCGTACTGCTGTGGTGGGGCGTATTGCTGTGGCTGTGGCTGCTGCTGTTGATAATTCCCCTGCTGATACTGCGCTTGGGGTTGTTGCTGAGGCTGCGCTTGCTGTTGACCCTGCACCCCTTGTGCCTGTGGCTGGCTCATCAGCGTTAGCTCCTCTACCACTATATCCGTGGTGGGAATATCAACGCCCTGTGCGTTCGGGTATGTGCCGTATTCGATACGGCCAGTAATGGCGCACTTCATCCCCTTTTTAATGAACCGCCCCATCGTGTCGGCCATACCGTTCCACCCTACGCAATGATGCCATTGCGTACGCTTTGGCACGTCCGTGCCGTCCTGTTTTTTATAACCTCCGTACGAGGTCGATAGCGACACACGCGCGTACTTAACGCCGTTCTGCGTTGTGCGCTGTTCTGCGTCACTGCCAGCATAGCCGACAATAAACGCCTTGTTAATAGTCTTACTCATAATTGTAAGTTTAGTTTTTTTCTTCCTCTACCGCCTTAACCACTAGGCTGCCTTTGACGTTAACGACCTTTTTACATGCCTCGAAAGCATCTGGATAAGACGCTTTCAGCTTAGTGCTGTCGACACGCTCTTGCGTGCTGTCCGCCTTGCGCGTCAGGACAAGCGCGCTGCCTGTCCACTTCTTAACGCCGTCGGACACCATGCGATCGTACAGCTTAACTTTAATCGCGTCCTTGCGTTCGTTCAACGTCTTAATACTAACCTCGATATTGGCGAGTTCCTGCTCCATATCCGTACAATCATCTGGCAGCGGCTCTTCCTTCAACCCGTCATCTTTGGGGAAGTACTTCTCGCGCAACGGCGTTGGGTCCTCATTCGCCAAATAAGCCTTCATAATGGCGGTACATGCCGCCTTTGGAATACGTTCCAGTTCCATAAGTTGCGGCTTACCATACTGCGCTTTTGGCAGCCATATTACATACAGCTTACCAACCTTCTTACCGCGGTTGTTCTTCTCGAACAATGCGGCATATATGGATAATTGCAAGGTGACGTTCTGCACGTGTATTTTTGACGTGCATTTTATGTCGCCTAACGTATAAAGGCCGTCCGCGTCAGGCTCGAACACCTTATCGATGCTCGACGCGATGGCTGCGCCATCGTCAACAAGGTATTCACTTTCTAGGGTTTTCAGCCCTGCATCCGACAATAGGCGGATGTAACCCTGCACCTCCTCCATATCATCACCCACGCCCATAGCGTCGTATAATTCACACTTAGCGTGAACCAACGAGCCATGCTCGGCAGCCACGTTAAGGATGTGCGCTGGTATGTCCTTGTAAGTATCGGGAAACAGCCACTTTACGATGGCGGTAACACCGCCCAACTTCTTATCTCCTAGCGTGTAGGTGTGCGCGGTAGGGTCGAATACTACCGCGCTTTTTTTTAATACGTTATTTCCCATTTTTACTTATTTCCGCAATATAAAAAGCTGATTATCGTACCAATATCCGAAAAATCCTTATCTAATTTATTTGAATGATTGGTTTTGTCTAGGCTTGAAAAATCTATATAATCATTATTACATCCGTAACCATCACCAGCAGGTGAGAAGGAGAGCATCTTCGATAATTCTTCAAATTTTTCTTCTTCAAGAAGTTTGATTACATTCTTCAGAATTGTAAGCGCACCTTCCTTAACAGCCATTCGATGACGACTATCAACAATGTTTTGTGCCTTAACAATATCAAACCCGCCTTCCATCAAGGCAGATACCAATTCCTTTCGAAAAGAATAATCTAAAATTTTTTGTTCTACCATTTTTTATTTTCCAACTTGCATTTCTTTCAACTCCGCCTGCTTAGCAATACAAGCATCGATAAACTGCTTACATCCGCCTAACGCTAGATTTGCGTTATAAATTTCGATTAACTCCTTCCGCGTCTTGGCCTTATCGACCTGCGACAGAACACTCCTCAACGCCGCATAATCAGCGTTTGGCTGTGTTGGCTGTTTTGGCTGCGCCTGTTGTTGTGCCACTTGTGTTGGCTGTGTTGGCTGTACCTGCGCCGTACCACCAAACGTAAAGCGCACTTTTCCGCTGTCGTCAACAATGACAAGGCGCGACACATTCCTGTTATCATCGTAAGCAATCTCGCTCACGTTGAATTTGATACGAGGTTGGCTCTTACCGTATGCGTTTGATTTCCATTCATTCTGGGCTAGGTTAACCCAGACGAAGGGGCAAGAGTACAGCTCGCGGCCAACTCCCCAGTTAAAGCACGCGCGTTTAAAGGCATCGGATGCGCGTCCCTTCTCCTTTTCGGTGTTACTCTCCGTACCGACGTCTTGCTTTCCAACCCACTCACCCTTCTCATTTCTGATTGAGACAGTACAGAATAGCTGGCCATCTATAAGTTCGTGCTTACGCTGCCAATTCTCTGCGCCCACGACTTCATCAAGAAGGCGCATATCTACACGGGCGTCCTTGTACATCAAGAGACTGACACCCTTATCCGTTACAGTACCGACGCGACACTCTATCTCGTCGGCACGCAAAGTTCTAAATTCGTATACCATAAGTAAGTTTTTATTTTTGGTTTAATTGTGGGTGTGGCGGAATTGAACCGCCTCGGCCTATGCACCCCCATGCATTAGATGCGTCACGCTACCATTCGCGACCAGCTAGACACCCTTAATGCGCGACATATCTCACGACACATCGCGCGCAAGAAAAACTATCAACTATTCTAACAAATTAACCTAAACGTTATAATAATCCTAATACCATTTGTTAGCGCGGCGGAATTGAACCGCCCAGGCAATCACTTGTCCGCACTCCTGCTGCGCTAATCAAAAAAATAATAAAACTAAATAACTTAAATTCTACCAACATATGTGTTAACCCTTATTCAATCTCTTCACGCTTAAAGCCACAACGACCACAGCCACGAGTGACACAAGCGGATGATGCTCAACAATGAGTCCGCCTACCATCATACCTATAACGATTGTGTGAGTTAATATCACGTCACGCCTTGTTATACGCTCGCCCGATATTCTAGAGAAGAATATACTACGGCCATCGAGCCAGCTACCTAATATTTTTTTACTATTCATTTGTTTTACTTTTTTTCGTGTACTCATCAATCTGCACGCGCATTTCTCAACACGTCCGCTGCGTTTATCCGCCAACGGCCGTTTTGGGCGGTGTCGTTTCCTTTGGTGGCGCGAACCTTACCTGCCCTTATCAGATGTTCAAGCCTCATCTTGCCACCCACAATTCGAGCAGCTTGGTTCTGGCTTAACTCCTCACGGTTCATAACGCGCATTATGGCGTTATACCGTATATTTTGAAGTTCTTGCTCTTGCATTATTTCACCCTCTCTACTACAATCTCATTCCCTGCCCATTTCGTTGTAAACGAGAGAATTTTACCCTCTTTCTCCGTTTGTCTAAGCAGTTTATGAATAGTATTCCTAACAGAGTCCACACGGCGCATTGGCCACGCTTCTACATCTCCAACCTCCATGAAGCGAAGGACGTTTAAAATTGGCTTTTTCAACGATTTCAAATACTCTTTTTCTTCTTGTTCCATCATCTTTTATTTTATTCCAGTTCGTGACAGGCTAACCAATGAAGGTTTGTTTTCGACTACTATTGTACCGATATGCTGCCGAATACGACGACGCCTGTCTATCAATTGAAAAAGCATTGTTTCTTTTCTTAGCTTATCACTTTCTTCCTCGCTGCTTGCCTCGACCGATAAACGGCTGCTTGCTTCTACGATTGGCCTCTGCATCGGCTCTATGTTCGGATAATCCGTGAGCCTTACAGCCCCATCAGGCAGGGGAACCACCGCACATGCGGTTCTTATTTTTGCACAAAAGTTTGTGCGTTTTAGAAACTTATTAATATCTTTGTTTCTGATTTCTGATGCAAAGATACAAACAAAGTTTCAAATTATGAAATATTTTCGTTCAAAATTTGCATCTAAATTTCAAAAAAGTCTATAGCTTATTGATAATCAATTAGTAATTTTATAACCACAAAAGCACAAAATTTATGTTCACGGAAATAATTATCGGAAATATCCGTAAAATCATGAATGAACGGAGGTTAACACAAGCAGCTATGGCGGCATACCTAGATACCTCACCATCGCAATTCAGTAAGATTTTGAACGGCTCTGTACAATTGAGCTTAACACAACTTTCAAATCTTGCACATGCTCTTTCAATTCGGGAAATTGATATTATCACATATCCCGAAGTGTACTCTTCGGCTAAATCGCTAGAAGACGACAGCACGGAGGCCATATTGCAGATAAAGCTACGGAAGGATAAGAAAGAGCAAGTTATGAAACTTATTTTTGGCGATAATGATATAGAAATATTGAACAAATAAAAAAATATATTATGACAGGAGACGAAGTAAGAGAAATTCTGTTATCCAACAAAGTAAACCTAACGTGGCTGTCCGAGCGGCTGGGAATATCGCGGCAAGGGCTTAACACGCGGTTTCTCGCAAACAATTTCAAAGATGCCTACCTCTACGAGATAACGGCCATAGTGGGGCGTGACCTCTTCGGCATCGGCGAGCGGCGCGATGCGCAGCCCATCCTCAACGTGTACGCGCAGGCGGATAGGGGAGCGGAACTCACCCCCGACAACTACCCAACTATCGGCCACGTGTCCGTGCCGTACTTCGCTGGCTGTGTCGGCATCGAATACCACAGCGAGGATGCAGCACCGAAGTACGCATCGGGCGATACCATTTTCGTGCTGCCCACCGCTGGGGCGATAATGGCAGGGGGAAAGTACCTAATCATGACGGCGGACGCTAGAACCATACGGCTAGCCTATCCGTCGGAGGATAATACGCGCGTAAGGCTGTCCGCGCTCAACACGGCCACCAACGGACGCGGCAAACGCATATACCCCGACTTAGATTTGCCGATAAAAGACATAAGGGCAATATATCGAGTGATGGGTGCAATAACTAAAGGGTAACCCGAATAACGGACACAGGAGTCCGTTAATACCCGAATAACGGACACAGGAGTCCGTTAATACCCGAATAACGGACACAGGAGTCCGTTAATACCCGAATATAAAATATATTTTATTGAATATCAGCGAGTTACAAATTCCCTCGCGTACGCGTATGTACGCGCATGCGCGCTCGCGCCTGCGATAATATGCTTAGTTAATATAATAATATATATAATATATAATAATATAAATATATAGTAAATATCGAAAATTAATAATTTTACTTCGTAAAATCATTAATAACGGTTTAGCCGAAAAAATTTCGGCGTACATGTATTTTTTGCCTAACGTAATTTTCAAACATAACACTAAAACAACATGAACGTAATTAAACTTCTTTTCGCGACGACATTCGTCGCACTATTCACTTCCTGCGCCAGCAACTACACCAACACTGGCTACCGCCAATCGGTCTATGTGGACTACGAGGCGATACGCGCACACGGCATCGAGGTTACCAACGGTGCCGTACCTAACGGTCGTACGGCCGTCGGAAAGTTGATGGAGGTACGGCAATTCGCGCGCACGTACACACGCGTAAGCATCCCTTCAAAAAACAACGGCGACACCTACAGCCACGACACCAGGTCTAAGTATCTCGTTGGCGGTAATCTAGACAACGACGTGCGATTGATTACCGAATTTATCGCAAACGAAGTAAGGACACATAATGGCCGTGGCATTGCCGAGTTATCGGTGGTTGTATTGGGTGAAAACAGTCAACCAACTTTCCATATTAGCGGAATTATTTACAAATAATCGATTGTACCACGAAAAAACGAATAAATTGTACTTAGTCTTCATTTCATAATGTATTAATATATAACGTGTTACGTTATATTCTAATGTCGGTCTTCTAAGCTGTGGGTCTTGGGTTCGAACCCCAACGGAATCACAAGAAGAGGATGCCATTTGTGGTGTCCTCTTTTTTGTTTTGTAGCTATAGGCAACGCCTGTTGGGCGCTTCTTACTTCTATTTTGCGTGGTGCAGCGTGGTGAGTAATGTTGTGGCTAGTCCAAGAGGTGCTGACACATACCTTAGTTTGAAATGAGCCGATAGCCTTTTATCTTTAGTTTCGTGTTTAAGTATTTGCTTTGTGCAATGGCTTTCTCGCATATTATTTGTACTTTTGCGAAGGCAACATGTTGTGTTTGTCTTTCCCTTGTAACGCTAGGAGGGGCAAAGAGTGCGATGTGGACCCATACCAATGGTTTCTTCTGGAACGTTGCGGGCATCGCTCACTTCTGTTGTTAAGGCTTATCGGTCTTTAATGCGTTTTGCAAAAACGAGTTTTATTGGCTGCCGAAAATTTAAGAACATGACAAAAGATAACAAACAATACACCACGGGCATGCAAATTATTCAGGGCAATTTCACCAAACGACTGAAATTGCCTATTGCCGAAGGCTTAAAAGCGGGGTTTCCTTCGCCTGCCGATGGCTATATGCACGAAACACTCGACTTTAATCACGACCTTATACGCAATCCCGAAGCCACTTTTTATGGCAAAGTGGCTGGCGACTCGATGGTTGAGGCTGGCATATGCAGTGGCGACATCGCCGTTATAGACAGGTCTATCGAGCCACGTCATGGCGATGTTGTGGTGGGATATATCAACGAAGAATTTACCATTAAGTACCTAGATCTTAGCCATCGTGATGAGGGATATATCGAATTGCGACCTGCTAATCCCAATTTTCAACCCATAAGGATTGATGAAAACGATGCTTTTGAGGTGTGGGGCGTGGTGGTATGGACTATAAAAAACTGGAGAAGGTATTGACTGATGTACGGAATAGTGGATTGCGACAATTGTTATGTGTCATGCGAACGCGTGTTTAGACCCGACTTAAAGGGTAAACCTGTGGTTGTGCTAAGCAACAACGATGGGTGTGTGGTGGCGCGTTCTACTGAAGCCAAGCTTATGGGTATCAAGAATGGCACGCCTTACTATCAGTTGGCCGAACTGTTTCCGCATCACAACATCGCTGTTTTCTCGTCTAACTACGAACTCTATGGCGAACTTACGGGGCGCGTGGTTGAGATTATTAAGCAAGAAGCACCAGCCTATTTTCGTTATAGCATTGACGAATGTTTTGTTTATTTCAATGGAGTGGAACAAATAAACCTGAAAGAGTGGGGCGAAAGTTTGCATCGACGAGTTGTGCGAAGCGTGGGTATGCCTATCAGTGTGGGCATAGCACCCAATAAAACGTTGGCTAAAATGGCCAGCCACTTTGCTAAAAAACATGCAGGCTATCGCCATTGCTGCCTGATAGACAGTGATGAAAAACGCATTAAGGCTCTAAAACTTTACCCCGTCGACGAGGTGTGGGGCATTGGTAGACGTTATTCGGCGCGGTTACAGGCTGCTGGAGTGCAGTCGGCTTTCGACTTTTCCGAACGCCAATTATCCTGGGTGAGAGCCACATTTAATAACATTGTGATAGAAAGAACATGGCGCGAACTGAATGGAGAAGACTGTGTGCCCAACGAAGAACTGGCCAAAAAAAGAAGTCGATTTGTGTGAGTCGCTCTTTCAATGGCATGATTACCAATATCGACGACCTGCGTACGCATGTCTCTAATTATGCTGCTCGCTGTGCCGAAAAATTACGACAGCAGCGCACCGTTGCCGCTGTTGTTGGCGTTTTCTTGCATACCAACGCCTTTCGCGAAGACTTGCCGCAATATTGGAACTTTCAAGAAACGCGGCTACTTACACCCACCAGTAGCACCATTGCTATTGTGAAGGCTGCCAACGAGGTGCTGCAAAAAAACTGTTTTTGCAGGGCTTTCATTATAAAAAAAGCGGGAGTTATCGTGATGGGAATTGGTGCAGACAGTCCTATTCAGCCAGACCTCTTCGGCCTAAATGCCGAACAGATTGATAAACTGAAACGGCTGGATGCTGTTGTCGACCGGCTTAATAAGGTGAATGGCACAGAAACAGTTGTGCTTGGAAGTCAGCAATATACGGCTAAAGATGGTAAAGGTAAGGCCAATGTTTTTGCCAATGCTATAAAACACGACTTTAAAAGCAAAAATCCTACAACGCGGTGGAGCGATATTATTGTGCTGAAATGAGCTGCTTGCGCTTGTGAGGGCCTGGCTTTTGCGTGTTGTTTTCATCGCAGCAAGTGCTTCGTTGTTGGCAAAAGTTTTTTTGTGTGTGGCTAGTGTGAGGGCTAATTCTTAAATATGGTAATAAAACTTTACAAACATACCCCTTCTTGAACACCCCTTTTAGGTCTTTTGGAGGGCTAAAACCTATAAAAGGCAGGTATTCTTTCTTATTTTTGATGTATCGTAATTGTGTTTTATTCCACTTTTTGAGTCATTTTGCTATATTTTGCCTCGCTATTTTTAAAAAATCCGCTTCTTTTTTACTTCCGAAAAAGCCTACAATTGTGTGTTATTTGATGCTTTTTGTCTATAAAAAGGCGCGCATTTGTTTTGCAAAAACCATGTTTTTACCTTGCGTTTAGCAGCAAATAGCATTGCGTTTAGTAGCAAATAGCATTGCGTTTTGTAGCATTTAGCACTGCTAACTCATGCATATTGCAGACCTAAATGCAGCAAATAGCGAATAAAAGTGGTAAATAATGCAGAATATATGTTCAATTTCGGTTAAATTATTGCTTAGAACTAAAATGATAAAATATTTTAGACCACTAATGTCCCGTTAAAGTAGACTGATCGCTTTTTGAAATAGTTGAAATACAGTCTATTAAGCAGGCTTTTGAAATGAAACGGACTTGATTTTGTAACTTTGCAGTCAGATACAATTGACTGCTATGTTCCAAGATAAATACGTTTTTTTGCTCAACTTACCGCTTTTTCTGAACAGGACTCAGTTTAACAACTACGTTCGCAAGTATGATGGCAATCGCTACGTGAAACACTTCACTTGTTGGAATCAACTGCTTGTAATGATGTTTGGTCAACTGAGTAATCGTGAGAGTCTTCGTGATTTGATTGTTGCTTTTGAAGCACATCGTTCCAAAGCAATATCATCTTGGATTAGGTCGAGAACCTATTGCCAAAACGACTCTTGCATCAGCTAATCAGAATCGTGATTACAGGATCTTCGAAGATTTCGCCTTCTACATGATGAAGGAGGCTTGCGAGAAACGGTCAACCAATCTTCTGGATATCCCTGGAAAGAAATATGCATTTGATTCAACGACCATTCCTCTATGCCTCTCAACATTTCCATGGGCAAGATTCAGGGCGAAGAAAGGCGGTATTAAAGCCCATGTCTTATATGACATTGAGGGCTCAAGTTCCAGCCTTCTATACGGTGACCAGTGCATTAAAGCATGATTCAACAACAATGTCTTTAATTACTTATGAACCAAATGCTTACTACATATTCGACAGGGCTTATGACTCATTCAAAGAACTCTACAGAATACATCTAACGAATTCCTTTTATGTAGTCAGAGCCAAGACAAACTTGAAGTTTAAGGTTGTCAAATGGAAGAGGTGCATGCCGAAGAACGTGCTTACAGATGCCGAAGTGAGACTTACTGGTTATAGGTCGGAGAAGAAGTATCCTGAGTCTTTTTAGACTCATTAGATATTATGATGAGGAAGAAGAACGTGAATTTACTTTTCTCACCAATGCCAAGCATCTCACTGCTCTTGAAATTGCGGAACTTTACAAGAAAAGATGGCTGGTCGAACTCTTCTTCAAATGGTTAAAACAGCATCTCAAGATTAAGAAATTCTGGGGCACTACGGAGAATGCTGTTCGCATCCAGATTGCTGCCGCCATCATAACCTATTGTCTCGTGGCTATTGTTCATCATGATATGAAACTGGAGCGCTCGACCTATGAGGTCTTACAAATCCTTAGCATATCACTTACGGACAAAACTCACTTGACCGACCTGTTCGATAAGACTAAATTCAACTATGTCAAAGAACTAGATTGTCCCCTCATTCCGGGGCTATTCGATTAATATTTAACTCGTCCCAATTTTAACGGGACACTAATGATTTTAGACGTAAATGCGCTTTGTTGTTTGCGATGGAGCTAGAAATGAGTAAAAAATGGGGTTTTAACGTTGTTTTTATTCTAGTTAGCTGATTTTCATAGTGTTATAAACTCGCGAAATACGCGTGTTTTTCGAGTCGTTGTCTGCTTGGAGCATAAAATAGACCTCTATAGTGTTAAAATTGGATGAAAAATACTTACAAAAAATCATCGTTTTATCTCCTTTGAGTACGCGTCTGCATGGCTTTTAAGGGGCGATGATGTGTTTTGTGAGGTGAGGTGTAAGTGGGGTAGGTGTTTGCCACCTTATTTGTAGGCTTGTTTAAGGGGGTAGGATGTAAGTAGTTTGTTTACACCATGCGTGTTCGCTAGCCTATTTTGCAGGTTGAAAAATGGGTTTGTTATAAAGCAACATAGCAGTTAGATGGTTAAAGGATAGGACTTGGAGCGAAAGTTTTCTGTCTAAGCCTTTAACCGTCTAGCTGCCATGTGGTTGTTTTGCATCTTAAACCCCAATTGGTTGTTAGATGGCTTATCTCATATTTTACATTGTTTTCATTGCTTCCAGTTCATCTCTCGTTTGTTTTTTGGCATCTTGTCTGCCGTTTTTCTTTGATGTAGGGCACTACACCTTCAAGAATAAGGTTGGCAATGTGCTCAATAATACACAAGATCAAAACGACTCTAACGACTGATTTGGGTTGGATAGTCTCTCTTGTGAGATGATGATGAATTGGTAACCCTTGGTTTATGGCTATTGTTGTAGAGGGTGTGGCGCTTAGCGTTGCTTACGCAGAGTGGGCAAAAGTGCCCTCAATTGCTTCAAGTAGTTAAGCATTTGTGCCTTAGCTTGCGCATCTTTTTCGGTTTTGCAAGCAGTGGTTAGGTCGTTAAGAAACGGCAGGTAGTCGGTTTCGGCAATAAATTGGGCAGCGCGCACACGCACCAATGCACTGCTATCAAAGAGCAAACCTTGCACCCAGCGCTTAGCTTCCCACGAGCGACAAGCCTGCAGCCAGTCTAGTGCTGCAACCTTTTCTTTGGGCGAACCATAAAGAAGCGTGTAATAGTATTCGCGTTCTTTCTTTAAGTCGGCCTTGGTCATGAGTATTTCTTTGTTATAAATCTGCGGTCTAACCACCTTTCCGAATAAGCAACGATAGGCATATTCAGAGTCCATCTCACCATTCTGGGTATCATCCACATCATTCCTGGGGTGGCCTCGGGGTGGGCAATGCTACTAAATACCCTACCTTTACCCAGTGTGTTGGCAATAAAGAAAGGTCGGTTGTTGGTCATATTGGCAGGCGCATCGCCCTCTTCGTGCACATCGGTTTCCATCATTGCCATGGTAATGTAGTTAAGAGGGCACGCTATCACTCTTCACCAAGACCGGTCCTTCGTAGTACATCACATACGATTTATCTCTATTGGCAATTTCGGGAAACAGCTTTTTACCCTCGTTGGTCAGCGAAAGGGCCGATATGCCATGCCCACGGTTGTCGTGTTCGATGTCTATAGCTTTCGCGCCATTAATACGCAAGCACGCATATTTGGGTGTGTCGCTAAAGAGATAGGCCCCGGCACAGATGCCCACAGCACCCTTTCCCAAGCGCACAAAGGCCTTAATGCGGTTGATATTTTCTTCGCCAAGGTTCATATATTGCGTAGTTCCTCCTCCGCCAGGGATGATTATGGCGTCTAGTTGGTTTAAAACCCCATTGGCAATGTCGCTTGTGGTGAAGGTTCGCACGGTCATGTCGGGGTCAAGTTGCACAGCGGCAACCGCCTCCCAGATACAAGTTTGTGCGCCACCGTGCCCATTAAACACGCCAACTCTAATCTTATTAACTCTCTCTGTGCACCAAGCGCCAAGCGATATGAGGCACATGCAGGATGTGAGAATAAATTTTTGTAGCATCGTAATGTATGTTAGTTAATATTTTTGATAGCAATATTCATCCAAGGCATGGTATATCATGCAAGTGGCAAATATACAATTATTCCTTCAAACTTACAATTGATTGTGCGTGCTTTAAGTTATTTTTAGGTTGGACGCGTGCAAGTGGGGGCCTAATGTATGTAAAACAACATGTTTGTAGGGCTTTTTGGGGTATTTTAGCGCTATTTGTTTTACCAAATGAGAAAAAGTATTACCTTAGCACCTTGTAAATCGTGCATAAAAGGCCTTAAATCGAAAGGAAATGGCCTCAGAACGAATATTCAATAAAATCACAATAGATTAGATGGACGAAAATCAAACAATCGATCAAGACAGGATAATCAAGATCAATATCGAAGAAGAAATGAAGTCTTCGTACATTGATTATAGTATGTCGGTTATTGTTGCGCGCGCGCTTCCTGATGTGCGCGACGGGTTTAAACCCGTTCATAGGCGCATTTTGTACGGAATGCTGGGGTTGGGAAACACCAGCGATAAGCCTTATAAGAAATGTGCGCGCGTGGTGGGCGATGTTTTGGGTAAGTATCACCCACATGGCGACTCATCGGTGTATGGTGCTTTGGTGCGTCTTGCACAGGATTGGAACATGCGTTACACACTGGTAGACGGGCAAGGAAACTTCGGAAGCGTCGACGGAGACTCGGCTGCGGCCATGCGTTATACCGAATGTAGACTCTCGAAGCTGGGCGAACGCATCATGGACGACCTGGATAAGGAGACTGTTGACATGGCTGAAAACTTTGATGCCACGCTGCAAGAGCCTCAAGTTATGCCTACCAAGATACCCAACTTGCTGGTAAATGGTGGTAATGGTATCGCTGTGGGTATGGCTACCAATATGCCAACGCACAACTTGGCCGAGGTGCTTGATGGTTGCTGTGCTTACATCGACAATCCTGATATTGACACCGAGGGCCTAATGCAATATATCAAGGCGCCCGACTTCCCCACTGGGGCTTATATTTATGGCTTGCAGGGTGTGAAAGATGCCTACGAAACAGGTCGCGGACGTATTGTGCTGCGCGCTAAAGCCGAGATTGAAAGCGATGAAAGCCATGATAAGATTGTGGTTACAGAAATACCCTACGGCGTAAACAAGGCTCAACTCATTGAAATATTGCCGACCTGGTGAAAGAAGGGCGATTGGAGGGTATCTCTAATGCCAATGATGAGTCTGGACGACAAGGTATGCGTATTGTGGTAGACGTGAAACGCGATGCCAACGCCAATGTGGTGCTTAATAAATTGTTTAAGATGACGCAGCTGCAAAGCTCGTTCTCGGTAAACAATATTGCGCTTGTGAAGGGGCGTCCACGCTTGCTCACGCTCAAAGAGTGTGTGAAATACTTTGTGGAACATCGTCATGATGTAACTATTCGTCGTACTAAATACGATTTGAAGAAGGCGCAAGAGCGTGCACACATTCTGGAAGGATTGATTATTGCTTGTGACAATATCGACGAGGTGGTGCAAATCATTCGTAAAAGCGAAACACCATCGGCTGCACAACGCAACTTGGAGAAGCGTTTTGAATTAGACGAGCTGCAAAGTAAGGCTATTGTAGATATGCGCTTATCGCAACTCACGGGTCTGCGCATCGAACAGTTGCATGCTGAATATAAAGAATTGGAAGAGCTTATTGCTAGATTGCAACTTATTTTGGACGATCCAGAAGAATGTAAGCGTGTAATGAAGCAGGAATTGGAAGAGGTTAAGGATAAGTTTGGCGACGAAAGACGTACTGAAATTATTCCCGATGAGCATGAGTTTAATGCCGAAGACTTCTATCCCAACGACCCTGTGGTTATCACGGTTAGTCATTTGGGCTATATCAAGCGCACACCGCTATCCGAGTTTCACGAGCAAGCTCGCGGTGGAGTGGGTAGTAAAGGGGGCCAATACACGCGATAAAGACTTTACGGAATATATCTATCCGGCCACGATGCACCAAACAATGCTCTTCTTCACGAAGAAAGGACGTTGCTATTGGTTGAAGTGTTACGAAATTCCTGAAGGCGAAAAAACTTCTAAGGGACGCGCAATACAAAACCTATTGAACATTGATGCCGACGACTCTGTAAATGCTTTCCTGCGTGTGAAGGGTCTTAACGATGACGAATTCATCAAAAACCACTTCATTGTGTTTGCTACGAAGAACGGAACGGTGAAGAAACAAGTCTTGAGGCTTACTCTCGTCCACGTGCTAACGGTGTAAACGCTATCACTATTGCCGAAGGCGACGAGGTGGTTGATGTGCGTCTAACTAATGGTAAGAACTATCTGATTATGGCTAACCGCAACGGACGTGCTGTTTACTTCGACGAAAACACAGTTCGAACCATGGGTAGAACGGCGACAGGTGTGCGCGGTATGCGTCTGGATGGTGGAGATGATGCTGTGGTTGGTATGATTGTGGTGAACAATCCCGAAACAGAAACGGTGATGGTGGTTAGTGAAACGGGATACGGAAAACGCTCGTTCGTGGCCGACTACCGACAGACTAACCGCGGTGGAAAAGGTGTGAAAACACTTAATATCACCGATAAGACGGGTAAGTTGGTGGCTATTAAGAATGTTACCGACGACAACGACCTCATGATTATCAATAAGAGCGGCATCACTATTAGGTTGGCAGTGGCTAGCTTCCGCGTAATGGGTAGAGCTACTCAGGGCGTTCGCCTAATCAACTTGAGCAAGAAAAACGATGTTATTGCTAGTGTTTGTAAGGTGAAAACTTCTGAAAAGGAAGACGATCTGAACGAAAATGATGAGGAAAATGAGGCAGAAGCACATTTGACTAATGCCGAACAGGGAACGGATAACTTAAACAATGAGGCTCTAGACAATGGCAATGATGCCAACGAAGAGACTGAAGAAGTTAACGCAACCGAATAAATAATAAGGCATAAGCTGGCGAATGTATGCTATAATGCGCTCGCTGGCACTGCCAATACAGAGATAGACTATCGTTAAATCTTAAAAAATTACAGTTATGAGAAAAATGATGATGTTCGCCCTGATGCTTGCTGCATCGCCTGTGGCGTTCGCCCAAGATGCCGTTAAGGAGGTGTTGAAGGCTAAAACCTATGCTGATGCGCAAGCATTGGTGAAAAGCAATCTCGCTAGCATGAGCGATGCCGACAAGGCAAAGGCTTATAATAAGCTGGTTGACCTCTCGTTTGAGAAGATAAGCAAGGAACAAAGCGTTATCACAGCCAATCAAATGGCTGAGCAATTTAAGCAAGGTAAGGTTCAACCTTACGACACTTTAGGCTTCTACAACGCTCTTGCAGATGCGCTTACCAATGCTGTTGAATGCGAAAAGTACGACCAAATGCCCAACGAAAAGGGTAAGGTGAAACCTAAGTTCCACAGTGCTAACCAAAACCGCTTGTATAACTTGCGCGTGTATTTGGTGAATGCAGGACAAGAGGCTGCACAGAAAAACAACAGCGCTGGCGTGCTGAAATACTGGGGATTGTACTCTACTACGGCCGATACACCGCTCTTTGCTGATGTGGCTAATAAGCAACCCGACCAATATGTGAGCCAAGTGGCTGGATTTGCTGCACGCTATGCCATCCAAGATAAGGATTTCGCTGCTGCAGATAAGTATATTGACGTGTCTTTGAAGCATGCTGCTGCTAACTCTGACGATTATAAAGACGCTCTGAGCTTGAAGTTTTACGTTGCTCAACAGCAACTGAAAACGAAAGAAGACTCGTTGGCGTATATCAATAAGCTGAAGGAATTCTATGCCAAAGATACTTCTAACGACATGATTATGGGAACGTTGGCTAGCATGTATGGCAACATGAACATGAAAGATGAGTTGAAGTCGCTTGTTAATTCTCGTCTAGCTGCCGACCCCAATAGCGCAATGGCATGGACACTTAAAGGTCAAGCCGAAATGAATGCTAACCAATGGGATGAGGCTATTGCTTCGTTTAAGAAGGTGCTTCCTATTGATGCTAAACGTTGTAGTGCTTACTTATCTGGGTTTCTGCATCAACTCTAAGGCTGCTGCCATCAATGGCGATGTTCCTGCTCAGAAAGCGCTTTACAAAGAGTCGATGGGCTATTTGGAACAAGCTAAAGAATTGGACCCCAATCGCGAGAAAGCTAATTGGAGCTATCCACTCTACCAGTGCTATTATGTAAACTATGGCGCTGCCGACCAACGCACGAAAGACCTCGAATCGTTACTCAATAAGTAATAAAAGTAGTATGAATAAGCACAGAACCATAGCCGTGGGGCTCTGGTTCTGTGCTTTGCATTTGTTTTTTCATACTTCTTAAACCATCGCTCGCATTATTAGGGTGTGGCGAATATTAGTCGCCTAGTATTAAGAAGGCGTAAAATAGATTTATCTGAATGAACAGATTTTACTTTATATTGTTATTATCAGTGATAACCACGGCAGCTTCTGCTTCTATAAAGAAGGAGCTGCAGCAGGTGAAAACATCCCTAAACGGGAAAAGAGTTAGATAAAGCAGAACGCATCATGAATGATGTGTTGGCTAAACCTGATAATCGGAAAGACGTTAAAACATGGTTGTTGCTTTTCGATGTGATAAAAAAGAAGTACGAACAAGGCAACGAAAGATTGTACTTGCAGCAAACTGCCGACACCGTAACCATGTATAACCTCACCAAGAAGATGTGTCTAACGCTAGAAAGCATCGACTCGGTAGAGCGTGTGAACGCTAATGGCAACGAAAACAAAATTAAATATCGTAAGAAACATGCCGAAGAACTGTTCACATATAAGCCTAACCTCTTCTTTGGTGGTACTTATTTTATGAGCAAAAAGATGTACGATAAGGCTTTTGAGTTCTTCTCGCTATACATTGATTGTGCTCAAACCCCCATCTTTACGGGTTACAACATCCTCAATACCGACCCACAACTGCCACGCGCAGCTTTCTATTCGGTGTATTGCGGATATAAATTACGCAAGCCAGAACTGGCTTTGCGCTATCTTCCTTTGGCTGAAAAAGATAAGGAACGCCACGAATACCTATTGCAATATCTAGCAGATGTGTATCTGTTACAGAACGATTTGGAGAGGTATATGGCCGTGCTGAAACAGGGATTTCAGGATTATCCCACACAAACTTATTTCTACACGCATCTGATTGAATATTATTCGAAAGACAATAATTGGACTTCGGCCAACACTTACGTCGACCAAGCTCTTGCGGCCATGCCCGAACATCTGTGGTTGCGTGTGGCAAAGTCTACCATTCTTTTAAACCTTGGCCAATACGATGACTGCATTGCATTGTGTGATAGCATCATAGCTAAACAAAGAGGTGCCCGAAGTGTACTTAAATGCTGGTTTGGCTTATTTCAATAGAGCCGTTGAACAAGAGAAAACGGCACGAACCTCGCGCGACTTAAAGAAAAAGGTGGCAGCTAGCTATCGCAGTGCGCTGCCTTATATGGAACAATACCGCCGACTTGCACCCAAAGACGAGAGTCGTTGGTTGTTGCCACTCTACAATATTTACCTTAACTTGAATATGGGTAAAGAGTTTGAAGAGATGGATAGGTTGATGAAAGCAACGAAATAGAATTAGGCAAGTTGATGAGTTTATGAGTTTCTGAGTTGGTAAGTTTGTGAGTTGCTTGGCTAGATGGCAATAAACTCACGCAGTTATTTACTTTCAAAGTAGAAAAAACTTTTAAACTTATACACACTCCAATTGACGACTTTATATATTCATAAACTTCCCAACTCAATAACTCACAAGCTCTCAAACTCATAAACTTCCCAACTCATAAACTCATAAACTTATAAATTTCCCAACTCATAAACTCATAAACTCATAAACTTCCCAACTCATAAACTCATAAACTTATAAACTTCCCAACCCATAGACTCATAACAATGAATAAGATAGACTTGGCGAAAGCCTTCCAAAACTGGGCGTTGAAAGTCTTAACGAAATGCAGATGGCCACGGCCGATGCCATGAAAGATGGCAAAGGTGATGTGGTGGTGCTCTCGCCCACAGGTACGGGTAAGACGCTTGCTTATCTTTTACCACTGGCAGAAATGATTAATCCCCACAACGACAACGTGCAGGCTGTGGTAATTGTGCCTGGACGCGAATTGGCGTTGCAGTCGCAGCAGGTGTTGGCTGATGTGGGAGCGGTGCGAGGCATGGCTTGTTATGGCGGACGCACGGCAATGGAAGAGCATAGAGCTTTGAAACAGCTTCGCCCGCAAGTGGTGTTTGCCACTCCTGGACGATTAAACGACCACCTGGCAAAAGGTAATATCTTGGCCGATGATGTGCGTTTGCTCGTTATCGACGAGTTTGACAAGTGCTTAGACATGGGGTTTGAAAACGAAATGCGCACCGCATTGGCCGCACTTCCACGTGTGCAACGACGCGTTTTGTTGTCGGCCACCAACTCACCTCGCATTCCTTTGTTTGTACAGAGCACCAAACTTACGTGCATAGACTTTGTTGATGAGGCCGAAAAAGTGAAACAGCGCATTGCTGTTTATGAAGTTAAAAGCGACTCCAAAGATAAACTTGAGGCCCTGTATCGGCTCTTGATGGCGTTTAATGGCGACAGTACCATTGTTTTTCTCAATCATCGCGAAAGTGTAGAGCGTACCAATATGTTCTTGATGGAGAAGGGATTTGTTACCAGTTTGTTTCATGGCGGACTAGAACAGGATGCTCGTGAAGCTGCGCTTTATCGTTTTTCTAATGGTAGCGCCAATGTTTTGGTGTGCACCGACTTAGCTTCGCGCGGTTTGGATATCGATGATGTGCGCCACGTTGTGCATTATCATCTTCCCGAAACTCCTGATGCTTACACTCATCGTATTGGTAGAACAGCACGCTGGGACAAACGTGGAAATGGGTATTTTATCCTTTCTTCGGGCGAACAAATTCCCGAATACGTTGATACAGAGGTGCAACCTTTCGCCTTAACCGATGCAGTTGGTATGCCACAAATGCCTCGAATGGCCACCTTATATATAGGGAAGGGTAAGAAAGACAAGATTAGTAAGGGCGATATTTTGGGCTTTCTCTGCAAAAAAGGACATCTCAACAACGATGATATTGGACGTATCGACGTGAAAGAACGTTATGCCTACGTGGCTGTTAGTAGAAATAAAGTAAAACGTTTGTTGGCCGATGTGGCTGGCGAAAAGATAAAGGGCGTGAAACAATTGTTGAAGAAGTGAAATAAGCACACCTAGGGTAATAGTTATTTTACGACTATGCCGTAACCCCTATAATAAAACGGTGGAACTATCGCTTATGATAGTTCCACCGTTTTGTTTGGTTTCATTGCTCAAATGCGCCTATGCTGGTCTGCAAAACACAGAAGAAGCGGCGCAATAGCTTAACATGTGAGTCCAAAGGCGACAGAATGAGCCTTTATTTCACCGTTTCTTTCTTGTTAGCAATCCATGCCATGATGCCTCCTTCAAGGTTTATCACCTTAAAACCTTTGCTTGTAAGCTGGTTTGCAGCATTGGCGCTGCGTTTTCCACTGCGACAATACACTGCCACAGTTCTGTCTTTTTTCAGCTTACTTTCAGCATCGGCCAAGAAGTTAGCACTGAAAACGTCTACCTGAATAGCCCCTTTAATGTGGCCTTCGGCAAACTCTTCGCTGGTTCGAACGTCTAATATTTGCACAGAGTCGTTCTTAATGGCCTTTTCAAAGCCATTAACGTCTACGTTGGTGAACGTGCTTTGGGCGCACGCACCGAGTAAAATACTCCAGATGGACATAATAATAAGTGCTATTTTTTTAATACCTGATGGTGTTGTTGATATATTCTGCCTGTTCATTTTCAAGTCTTTTTATGTTTGGGCTTGGTGTTTGTTGACCAAAGTGCATGGAGTAGGGGATGTTGGTTAGCAAATCTCCGCGTTATCAGTTCCTATTGGTCTGGTTACAAACAGCTTAAGTCGTGTTTTAATATTGTATGCCAGTGTTTATGTTTTGGATTTACAATGTTCTCTCAATGTTCAAAGCATAGGCCTAAAGCCAAAAGAGCGTTTATTTAAAAAGCTTTTCCAGTTCTTTCTCTAGTTTTGTTGATAGCACAGTGCCCATAACCACCTTGCCTTGCGGGTCTACAAGCACCATTGAAGGAATCCATTTAACGCCATAAGCTTTAGAGATATTTGCTTCGCGCATTTTCTTTAGTTCGCTAACATGGGCATATTTCATGCCGTATTTCTCGATAGCGGCTTTCCATTGAGCTACATCTGTATCGAACGACACGCCCACAAAGGCCACCCCTTTATCCTTATACTTGTTGTACATGGCAACAATGTTCGGCGCATCTTTACGGCAATCTGGACACCACGAAGCCCAAAAGTCCAGCACCACATATTTGCCTTTAAACTGGCTTAAGCTCACTTTCTTTCCATCGGGCGAGTTAAGCTCAAAGTCGGGAGCCTTTGTTCCGGGCTTTACTAGTTCGGTTGCGTATTGCGCATCATAGTCCACTTCTGTTGTTTGTTGTGCCTTTGCTGTGTAGCTCCACATCGAGAAGGCAGCCAATAGGGCCATTGTAGCCCTGCGTATATACTTCATATTCATATTGATAATGTTTTAATTGTATGTTGCTTTGTATGCAAAAGTAATCTTTTTCCTTCTTATTAATGCATGTAAAGGTTATTTTTTTTATTGCATCTATGGGTTTCTCTGTTTCGGCCGACTATTTTATTTCGCGTGTTTTGTTTAGGTTTACGTATCTGTTTCCACTAGAATTACCACTTATTTCTTACCTCAAATGTTCGAAGTGTATATAAGTATTTTGTGTTTAGGTCTAAGTTGCACATCCTCGTATTATCTAAGGTACAATCATTAGTTGTCAATGACATCACAACTAACGCCACTCTCACCAAACAAAATTGATAAAAAATGTTGCAAATAGTGTAACAACACAATAAAAAGACGTATCTTTGCACCAACGATTGAATTTAAAACATAGTTAGAGATTTATGAAGAAAATGAAATTGATGACACTCTTGATGTGTCTTTCATTGGTGTTTGGCTGCCAAACAAAGCAAGGAACAGGCACGCTTATCGGTACTGGTGGCGGAGCACTCTTAGGAGCAGTAATTGGAAACGTAGCTGGTAACACAGTTGTTGGTTCTGTTGTGGGCGTCACTGTTGGTGCTGCAGCTGGGTCAATGATTGGAAAGCACATGGATAAGGTGGCTAAACGCACCGCAGAACAAGTGAAGAACGCTAAAGTTGAAGAAGTAACCGACGCCAACGGATTGAAAGCCGTTAAGGTAACTTTCGATTCGGGCATCCTATTTGCAACCAACAAGTCAACGCTTAACAAAACTTCTAAAAGCGAATTGGCCAAGTTCTCACAGGTACTTAAAGAGAATGGCGACTGCCATGTTGATATCTACGGCCACACCGACAATACAGGTAACGATGGTATCAATATCCCTTTGAGCAACAGCCGTGCACAAAGCGTGGTTAACTACCTTACTTCTTGTGGCGTTCCCTACAGTCAATTCCAAAAGGTTGAAGGCAAGGGAAGCTCTGACCCTGCGGCTAGCAATGCCACTGCTGCTGGTAGACAGCAAAACCGTCGCGTAGAAGTTTATCTCTATGCAAGCAAGGCAATGGTAGACGCTGCAAACAACGGAACATTGAAATAAGGCTTGTGCCAATGGCATAATTGCCAAAAAGGCACGAAAGAGAAGCTGCATTGACCAATATTTAATGGGAGATGATGTCTTTTCTTTCGTGCCTTTCCACGTTAATAAAGGGGCATCATCTCCCAATGGGTTTGGCCACGCAGATGCATTGCTTCTGTGGTGTGCCTCATTTCCTGTTAGGCTGCTTTTAAACAATATCTCCTGCATCTACTTAGATTTTATTCTGAACTATCGCTCTTGGGGATTTGAAGGCCGATTGGTATTTTACTCGTGGAAAAAAGAGCTTATGTTTCTAAAAAGAAGAACAGCTGCGCCGATGCTTAAGGTATAAACTTGGCTTTGATATGTGGCGTTGAGGTTATAGAAAAGTTTTATATGGAAGCTTATGAAGAAGATAATATTTAAGCTGTTGAGGTGGACTGCCGCCTTATTTTTCAGTTCTACCATCCTTGCGGTGGTGGTTTTGCGCTTTGTACCCGTGTTTTTCACGCCTCTGATGTTTATTCGTTGTGGCGAACAATTGGCAGATGGAAAAAGTCTTACCATGCATCACCATTGGGTTTCGTTGGATAAAATCTCTCCTCATTTGCCTGTAGCGGTGATGGCGAGCGAAGATCAGCGGTTCTTATTGCACCACGGGTTTGATTTTGACGCCATACAGAAAGCTGCCAAACGCAATATGCAAGGCGGAAAGAAGCTTGGTGCCAGCACCATTAGTCAGCAAACGGCTAAGAATGTGTTTCTTTGGCCAGGCCGTTCGTGGATAAGAAAAGGGTTCGAAATGTATTTCACGGCTCTTATTGAGCTAATGTGGAGCAAGCAACGTATCATGGAGGTGTATCTCAATTCTATCGAAATGGGCGACGGTATCTATGGAGCAGACGCCGTTGCCGAATACAATTTCGGAACTACGGCAAATAATTTGACTCGTGCGCAATGTGCTCTTGTGGCTGCAACCTTGCCCAATCCCAGAAAGTTTAGCTCAAAATACCCCTCTCCTTATATGCGTAAACGGCAAAATCAGATATTGCTGAATATGCGTTTTATGCCTTCGTTCCCCAAAGAAGGAGAAGACTATAACCCCAATACGGCCAGTGGTGGCGTTTATAGGAAGAAGAAATAAATGGGGATAACATACCCCTTAAGTACACTTGAAGATGGAAAAATTGCTTGAAAAACTAAACGAAAATCAGCGCGAGGCTGTGGTTTATACCGATGGCCCACAGCTAGTTATTGCTGGTGCTGGTTCGGGTAAGACCCGCGTTCTTACCTTTAAGATAGCCCATTTGTTGCAAATGGGTCTTAAACCGTGGAACATCTTGGCCCTTACCTTTACTAATAAGGCGGCCAAAGAGATGAAAACACGTATTGGCGACCTCGTTGGACACGAGCATTCAAAGCGCCTTTTTATGGGTACTTTCCACTCCATCTTCTCCCGTATTTTGCGTACCGAGGCGCATCATATTGGCTTTTCTTCCAATTTTACCATATACGATGAAACCGACTCGCGCTCGCTTATCAAAACCATCTGCAAGGAAATGAAGCTAGACGATAAGTTGTATAAGCCTGCAATGGTGCATTCGCGCATATCAATGGCCAAAAACCATTTCATCTTGCCCGATGCCTATGCGGCTAATTCAGAACTGATGTTGAGAGATTCGCGCGAACGTTTGCCGGCTATTCACAAAGTGTATGCTGCTTATATGCAACGCTGCCGATTGGCTAATGCCATGGATTTTGATGATTTGCTGGTGCTTACCTACCGACTTTTTGCTGAACACGAGGAGGTTAGGAAGGATTATGCACAGCGTTTCCAATATGTTTTGGTTGATGAGTATCAAGACACCAACCACGTGCAACAGCTCATAGTAACGCAACTTACAAAAGAGCATCGGCACATCTGTGTGGTTGGCGACGATGCACAGAGTATTTATGGATTCAGAGGTGCCGACATCGACAATATATTAGACTTTCAACAGCAGTTCCCCGAGACACGTCTTTTTAAGCTTGAACAAAACTATCGCTCCACACAAAACATTGTGAATGCGGCTAATAGCCTTATTAGTCACAACCAAAGACAGATAAAGAAGGATGTGTTTAGCCAAAACGACGAGGGAGAAAGCTCATCCTCAAACCTGTGTATTCGGATAAGGAGGAGGCGCTTGTGGTGTGCAACGATATCAAACGCCTAAAAAAAACCGAGGATGGCGAATATAGCGACTTTGCCATCTTGTACAGAACAAACTCGCAAAGTCGTTCGTTTGAAGAGGAATTGCGCAGACAAAGCATTCCTTACCGCATCTATGGCGGATTAAGTTTTTATCAAAGAAAGGAGATAAAAGATATTATCGCCTACTTTAGATTGGCCATGAACACCGACGACGAGGAGGCTTTTAAACGCATTGTTAACTATCCTGCACGTGGAATTGGTGATACCACTTTGGGCAAAATTACCATGGCTGCACAGAATAATGGTGTTAGCTGTTGGGACATTCTATCACAACCTACTCGCTTTCAGCTTGATGTAAACAAAGGCACATGGACCAAGTTGTTGAATTTTCGCGACTTGGTGAATGGCTTTGTGGCCCAGTTAGACAAACTTGATGCCTACGAACTGGGAATGAAAATCATTAAAGAGAGTGGCACTCAGGCCGACCTCTATGGTGCAAGCGATGCCGACAGCCTTTCTAGACAAGAAAACTTGCAGGAGTTTGTGGGCGGATTGAAAGAGTTTGTGGAGATAAGACGCGAGGAAGGAAACGAAGACGAGGTGTTTTTAAGCAATTATTTGCAAGAGGTTTCGTTGCTTTCCGACCTCGATAGTGAGGGCGACGACGAAAGTAGAGTGGTACTAATGACGGTGCATTCGGCAAAAGGGTTGGAGTTTCCAACTGTGTTTGTGGTGGGATTGGAAGAAAATATCTTCCCTAGTCCTCGTTCAACAGACTCGCCCCGACAGCTCGAAGAAGAACGCCGACTGCTTTATGTGGCCATCACGCGGGCCGAAAAGCATTGCATTTTAACGTGTGCCAAAAATCGTTTTCGCTTTGGTAGGATGGAGTTCGACACGCCTAGCCGCTTTATTCGCGACATCGACCCCTCTTTGCTCAATGTTCAAAACCCCATGGCAGACTTGTCTGCGCCAAGATTAGAACGACGTTTGCACCAAGATGATGTGCCCACTTCGCGCTATAATAGTGGTTGGGGCGAGATGGTTGACGGAGAAAAACGTTTTGGTAATCCTCGTTTTCTCAATTCAAAACCAGTTGCCAGTCAGTTTATGGCCGACCCAATACCCAACCCTGCTCGCCCACGACAGCCCGAAAAGGCCGTCGACCCCTTGTCGGATAGTTTTAAACGCAGGCTTGCTGCCAGTGGGGCTAATCTTAAAAAGGTGTCGCAGGTTATTAATCATTCCTCAAGAACTGCTTCTCCTGCCGAAGTGATGCACGATAACAGCGGTAAAGCCCTTGTCGAAGGTTGTGTTATCGAACACGAAAGGTTTGGTGTTGGCACAATTGAATCCTTGGAAGATGCAGGCGAAAATGCTAAAATGACAGTGAATTTTAAGCATGCAGGCTCTAAGAAACTGTTGTTGAAGTATGCTAAGTTTAAGGTGATTGGTTAAGAGAATGGTAGTTTTCTTGTCTCTATCACATGCTTTGGCTTATATTTTTTAGTGTATTATGATTTCAGTATGCTCTTATAACTTGGGCTGTCGTATTATGTTCCCAAGTAGAATATGCAGTATTGTTTTGTACTAGTTGTCAAAATATTTTACTATACTTTAACATTATGACTGGCTTCGCCACAAAATGTTTGGGAGGTGGCTGGATTTTTGCGAGTATTTTTTAAGTTTATAATTTATTGATAACCATTTGTTTACGAGAAATAATGTGAAAATAGATGCTATATAGCAGGTTTTAGGGATGAAGATCTCACAAAATTAACCGCTAAAAGTCAACAAGTAGTTTCTTGTCTAAAATGGTCAATTTGCCTATAAATAGAGCTTAAAACGCCGTTTTTTTATGGTTTTTTGTGTGTTTTGCTGCATTTTGTCTCGCGTTTTGCAGCATTTAGCACTGCGTTTTGGTGCTAAACGCCTTGCGTTTTGCTGCTAAACGCAATGTGTTTTGCTGCATATTGCGATGCGTTTTGCTGCAAAATGCATTTCAATATTTATCTTTTAATCACCTTTTTCTTGTTGTTGCAGTTGCGAAATTTAGAGAATTTTTCTCAAAAGAGAAATGCAAAACCATAGTAAATAGCAAAAATTGGAGGAGAAAAGCATTTTTAAATTGTTCAATTTTCGCCCGTTTGGCGCATTTTATATAGCTTTTTGCGGGTATTTTTCTCTAGAATGGTTCGTCTAGAAAATGTAATCTGTAAAATATGTTTACCTGTTTAACAAATCGCTTTTAAGTAGTTGCCGAGAGAAGTACTAACAATCAATTGCTGTTTTTTAACCCAAATCGGGCATTATACCACAATGTTTCCAGAATTCTTGTTTTTGTGTTGTGTCCTAACATCTTTTATTTTCTTGTCGGCATCTAGTCTGTCTTTGCAACTTGACGTAGCCCGCTACGCCTGCGTTACAAAGGCAAGCTATCTGCTCGGCAATAAAACAACATCTGTTTAGGCTCTAATCACCGATTGGGGTTTAACTGTTTTAGCGGCTATCAAGAATATTAAAGCTGTGTAGCAAGCGATGAAAACTATCGATAATAATTGATAAACGGGATGAACTATCTATTGGGAGTGAATACGCATAGCAGGGGAAATAAGGATATAATAAAGGCGGTTAAACCATTGCATAATGCTAACCAAAGCATATATTGCAGGTTTAATCGCCTTTATTGCCTTTGTATGTTAGTGATATGTGCTAGTCAAACGAAAGTTAAGCTACGAAAGTCTAGGCCTATCGTAGGCCTTATTCACCTGTTAACTTATAAACTTGCTAACCAGCATACACCATTTTATTTGCTAATCACCATTTTCTTTTTGCCAATTATATAAACACCCTTTGGCAAGGTTTTGACATCGTTGCCAACATAGCGTCCATCAATGGTGTAAATCTTGTCAATCTTATCGTTTACCTCGTTTGTTTCCTGTGGTAGTGCCTCGATGCCTGTTAGGTTTTTTAGAAAATTAAAAGTAACAACACCATCTTTCATGGCGATGTTATAGATGGGTTTGTTCAGCATTCCACCCGTCCAAGGCGCATAGTTCGCCAATTGTTGTGCATCGGTTAGCTGTGTAACATTGCTAGTTCCAGGGTAAAGGTCGCCCTTGAGTTGCAGTTCGTATTGGGTTTTCTTTATGTATGGTGCGGTTTGAGTACTTTTGTCAGACACCTTTCTATACGAGCTAGGAAGGTAGCCATCTGCAGGTACAATGGTCATACGTGGTCGTTTCTTAGTATTGTTTACAGAGTTGTCTCCGCCTTTGAACACCGAGAAGGGGCGTGCTTCGTATTTTATGTGGCTCAGCATCATACCCGATTGAGGCAATTTGTAGTTCCAACCCTCTTGTTGTATATTCTCTACAATGTAATATTCGCTGCCATCGGTTTGCTTGTCGTTCATTATTCGGTAAGCTTTTCCGCCTTTGTCGATGCTTTTTAGTTCCACTTTACCCTCTTTCTTGAGCGTTTCAATGTTTATCCAGCCCATTTTTTCGCGTTCCCATGCTGTGTATGCGGTGGGCGAATAGCCATTATAGATGTAAATACCAGCATCCATAATGTCCCAGTCTTCCATGCCCTGGTTGTCGTAGGCATCGAAATCGCGTTCGCCACTGGCCGTTGTCCATTGCGGACTAACCGTAGGGTAGAAGTCGGGTAGACCCATACAATGCGAAAATTCGTGGCAAAACAAGCCCACGCCATTGATGAGAAAACCGCTTGACGATTTGTATTTGGTGCCAGGAACACCATTAAGTTCGTTGCTGATACCAGCCAAGCGCACATATTTACCATCTTTCTTGATGTCTGTTCCGCAGACAAAGGCCTTGGGCCAAAGTGTAGAATCGATAGCCGAAACGCTCTCGCTATAACCTGCATAGACAATATAAACGAGGTCTACATTACCATCTCCGTCGGCATCATATTGGGCAAAGTTTAGTGAATCGTCTACCATGGAACAGGCATCGGCCACCAGTTCGCGGTATTTTTCCATTGAAGAGTTGCCATCTCCATAGTAGGCGGCAGAGTGCTGCATTGTAATAGGACCGTAGATATCGAACTGAGGTTTGAATTTTCCACCGCTCATGTCGCTGAAATACTTCTTAACGCTACCTGTGTTGCGGTTTTCAGCATGGCCAAAGTCTTGGTGTGTGTTGTCCATGCTGTTAAGATATTGGTTAAAGGCTTTGCGTGGTTGCACTGTAAAGGGCCTGTTGGCAAACTGCACCAATAGCACAATGGCACGTGGCGAGCCTGTATGTGGGAAGAAGTTTAATTTATCGTCGCCCAGTCCGCGTGTGGCGGCTAGCTGTTCGGGTTTGGTGTTGTTGGCAATAAAGGTTTTGATGTCTTGTTGTTTGCACAAAGATTCTTCGGCCATACTGCGCAAATAGGCGTCGTGCGCCAAAACATGTGTAGCTGTTAGCTTACCATTGGTGTCTATATGGGCTACATAATAGCCACTGCCTACTTGCTTAAGCACCACGTTGTCGAGTGTCGAAACCCAGTTGAAGTTGGCATCTCCGTTGATGCGAATGGTGAGTTGGGTGCCATCGGGCTGACTAACCGTGATGGGGTAGGGCCAACCTTTTGATGCAAAACTGGCCAGGTGGCACAGCAAAGCGATGAGAATAAGTACCGTTTTTTTCATTATCTAAATCTTTTAAATTCTTAATATGGCATTAGTTATCATTGATTTTTGGTGTACCAGTATTGTCCTTTTTTCTTTGTTTGGTTGCCAAATTCTATGGCGTGCTGCGGACAATGATGATAGCAGGCAAAGCAAGTGAGACAGCTTCCGTTGTGTTTCCATGTGGGGCGTTGGCCCTTTCCGCCTTCAATGTCGGTTGTTGGGCATACCTCAGCACAGATGCCACAGCGCACACAGCGGTTTGTTTCCACCCTGAAAGCTTTGTCGTTAACCAACTTTCGTTCGAAATTCGCCAATAAGCCTGCTGTTTATGCGTGGCCATCTCCCCACATGGGGCTCTTTTTCCACGCTTTGGCACTCGTTAATTTGTTGCATAATGCAGGCGAGGTGTATCTTGGCGTAGTTTTTCTTCTCTCTTTCTTTGTCGATAGTGTCTACGTCCATAAAGGGTAGGCCCACGTAACTCTCGGGCATAATTAGCGAGTAAACGGCATCTAAGTGTAGCGAGCGCTGCGCCAAAATTTGCCTAAAGATGCGCATACTTTCGCCTGTTGTGTCGCCAGCCGTGCAAAGAGCAAAGCAATAATGGCCCTCGGCGTTGGCAAAGCTTAACCTTTGGATGAAGCGGCGCACTAAAACAGGAGGGCGCCAAGCATGTACAGGAAAGCAAAAGCCAATACGTTCGCCTTCTGCAAGCGTGTAATGGCATGGCCCATCCATGGCTTCGGGAATGAAAACAAGGCGTTCGCCAATGTTTTCAGCCAGTTGTTGTGCGGCCCAAAGGGTGTTGCCCGTGGCCGAAAAGTAGAATATCATAGGGCAAAGTTACTACTTTTCGGTGTCATGGTCAAATCCTTGCCTTCGTTTTCGCCTTTAAAGCTTTCTCGATAATGGCTGTTGGGTAGCGAAAGAAAGGGTAAATCGCTGGGGAATAGGCCAGTAGGCGCTCGTTGTAGGAGATGTTATGCCTTTAACCCAAATCGGCATTAGAGCCTAAACAGATTTTGTTTTATTGTCGAGCAGATTGCCTGTCTTTGTAACGCAGGTGTAGCGAGCTACGTCAAGTTGCAAAGACATACAAGATGCCGACAAGAAAATAAAAGATGTTAGGAAACAACACAAACAAGAATTTTGGAAATATTGTGGTCTAATGACCGCATTTGAGTTTAAATGCACTTTGCACCAAAGTTATTGAGGCATTCTTCGTAGATGGAAAGATTGGCCGATTGCGGGTCTATTGCAGCCATGCCTGCTTCGAAGAAGCGCAGTTTGCCCTCGAATCGTGAGTCGTTGCGCAGGTCTTTCACCGATTCGGCCACGCAATAATCTTTTGCAAAGCCACAAACAACCACTTCATCATATTGAGCCAATTGGTCGAGCACCAGTTTCCCGTGTGTATTGGGGGTGGCTTCGTTTACATACGAGAAGATAGAAAACATTTCTGCATCGGGGTATTCGCCCTTTTGATAGAAGTGTAAAGGTCGTTGGCCGTGGTGGCGGTTGTCCCATGTATTGACTGCTTGCACCAATTGGTTGGGGCAAGCCCATCCCCACGATCCCACGAGGCAATGTTCGGGCCACAAAGTGTGCACACGTCCTTGGCTTTCCATATCGTGCAGATAGGCAAGCACTTGCTCTTTAGGTGCAAAAACGGGTGCTATGCGTCCGTTTTCCACATCTTCTGCCCGCACATTAGTAAAGGGTTTCACGCCTTCACCTTGCCAGTAAGCACAATGTCCCACGTGGTAACGGCGGTGTGTGTCTAGCGAAATGGCGATGGCCTCGGGGTTGTTCTCGTTGATATAATGCGCGATGGCCTCGATGGCTTTATTGGCATTAGGAACGTAAAGACTACCGTGGCTATCGGCAAAGTCGTTGTTGGGGTCGATAATAAGCAGCATGTAATGTATGTTTTTGTTTATTTAATCTTGAAATACACTCTGTTTACCCTGTTGCTGATGCCTGTGAGCACCTCGTAGGGAATGGTTTGTAGCACATTAGACAATTCGGTTACGGGTAAATTGTCGCCAAAAATCTCCACGCTGTCACCTTCGTGGCAGTCGATACCAGTAACATCAATCATTGCAACGTCCATGCAGATGTTGCCCACGTATTGTGCTGGTTGGTTGTTTACTAGGCAATAGCCGTTTCGGTTGCCCAATTTTCTGTTTAGTCCGTCGGCATAACCTATGGGTATGGCAGCAATCACGCTATTGTGTTCTATTGTTCCGCGTCGCGAATAGCCCACGGTGTCGCCTGCTTTAACCTCTCTCATCTGCAGGATTGTTGTGCGCAAGGTACTCACATTATTAATGATGGCATTGTTGCGAGGATTAATGCCATAGAGGCCTAGTCCCAAACGACACATATCTAGTTGGCGTCGAGGGAAGTGTTCAATACCCGCCGAGTTGTCAATGTGTCGCAAGATGTGGTGTTCGAAGGCAGCTTGCAGCATCTTACTACCAGCATCGAAACGTTCGAATTGGCATTGCGAGAATGCATCGAACTCGTCGGCATCGGCTCCAGCGAAGTGTGAGAACACCGACTTAGGTATTAAAGCGTTTTGATTGTGTAGGCGTTCAATCAGGCGTGGCATGTCTTTGTCTGGGTCAAATCCCAGTCGGTGCATGCCCGTATCCAGTTTAATGTGCACAGGAAATCCAGTGATGCCCTCTTTTTCAGCAGCCTTAATCAGTGCCTCAAGCAGTCGGAAACTGTACACTTCGGGTTCTAAATCGTAGTCGAAAATGGTTTTGAAGGCCGTCATTTCAGGGTTCATTACCATGATATTACTAGTAATTCCATTTCGTCTTAATGTAGCTCCCTCGTCGGCAACGGCCACAGCAAGATAGTCGGCGCGATGGTCTTGCAGGGTTTTAGCAATCTCTACGGCACCAGCCCCATAGCCATCGGCCTTAATCATGCACACCAGTTTGGTGTTGGGGTGCATCAATGAGCGATAATAATTAAGGTTGTTAACCATGGCATTGAGGTTTACTTCGAGTGTTGTTTCGTGTACTTTTTCACCATTTGCTCGGTAAGCTGGTCGAAACCAAAGCTTCTTGCTCCTTTAAGTAGTACCACTTCGTTGTGCAAAGTTTTGAAAACATCGCTGCGGATAAAGTCAGCCACCGAGTTAAAGAAATGTCGTTCGGCCAAAGCAATGCATGCCTTGTTGGTGCAAATCTTTGGTCCTATGCCAATAAACTTTTGCACGCCACGCTGTTCGGCTAGGTTAGACACCTCTTGATATAGTTCTTTATCGGGCAGTCCGCTTTGTAAAATATCGCTCAACACCAACGTTCTTTTCTGTCCGTTGTGGTCGGGGCGTCGGTTCATAAAGTCGAGTGCAATGTTCAACGAGTTGATGTCTGAGTTATAAGAGTCGTTGATGAGCGTGCAGCCGTTTAGTCCTTCTTTTACTTCTAGTCGCATGGCCACAGGTTCTAATTTGCTCATGCGCAGGTTAAGGGTGCTAGCATCTAAGCCCAAGTGTAAGCCAACGGTGGCGCATATAATGGAGTTGCACACCGAAGCATCGTCTATAAAGGGTAGCGAGAAGCAATTTGGTTCTCCTCCCTTATATATATAATGTATGGTTGTGTGTGTGGGTTGCTTGTCTATCTTGGTTATGCGCATGGCAGCATCGTGGTTTTTTACCGACCAAGCCAGGCGTTCGCCCTTGTGTTCAGTTTCGTTTAGTAGGCGTGTAACCATTTCGTCATCGGCGTTATACACCATTACTTGTGCCCCTTTAAACAGTTTTAGTTTTTCTCTGCACTTTTCTTCGGCCGACGAAAAGTTTTCTTCGTGGGCCGAACCAATGTTGGTTAGCACAGCAATGGTGGGCCTAATGATGTTGTGCAAGGCTTGCATCTCGCCTTTGAGGCTGATACCCGCTTCGAAAACACCCAGTTGCGAATGGCTGTTGAGCAACCAAACGGAGAGAGGAACGCCAATTTGCGAGTTATAACTGCGCGGACTTCGCGTTATAACCATTTGTGGAGAAAGCAGTTGGTAGAGCCATTCTTTTACCATTGTTTTACCATTGCTGCCAGTTATGCCCACTACGGGGATGTTAAATGCTTCTCGGTGTCGTTGAGCAAGGCATTGCAAGGCCTGAAGTGTGGAACTAACCACTAAGAAATTGGCATCTCCAAATTGGTTGGTGGCCTGCGTTGGCACTTCTTCAACCACAAAGCAGCGCACCCCACGACGATAAAGTTCGGATATATACTGGTGTCCGTCGTTACGGTTAGACCGCAAAGCGAAGAACAATGTTTCTTCAGGAAAACAGAGCGAGCGACTATCTGTGAGCACAAAACTGATGCGAGCCTCGGCATGGCCAAGGCGTTGTGCCCCGATAAGCGTTGCAACCCTTTCAATGGTATATGTCATTTCTTTGTTTATCTTTAAGTTGTTGCAAAGGTAGTGCAAGTTGGCAATACTGCAAATAAATGCGTGGACTATTTTCTTCATTATCAATGAAGGTGCTTATTAAATGCTTTGCTAAAGTTGATTGCCGATGCGTGTATGTTGAAGACTGTTAAATTAAGAAAAATTGCAGTTTAACATCTAGCGGCGCAATTGTTGGTAGTGCCTTTATATATGGGCTTTTTGACGGAATAGACGGATTTGATTTGTCTATATTTATAAATCTTATAGTTGTTTTTTTCTTACGGAAAAAGTGTGCTTGTTATGTTTTTTTATTTATCTTTGCCCAGAATTAGAACGATAATTTAAAAAGACAAACATACGAAATCAGAGAGTAATCTCACCTTGAATGCTGCTTTCTCGGCAGCGATTGAGGTAATTTAATTATTAAAATCAATAGAGAAAAATGAAGAAACTATTCTTAGTAGCCGCTTTCGCTATGGTAAGCGCATTTGCTTCTGCACAAGTTGCAGTTGGTGTTCACACATTGTATGGTACGGGCGTTGAAAACCTTGGTATTGGTGTAAGAGGTCGTTACGACATCACCGACAAGTTCCGTGCTGATGCAAACTTCAACTATTACTTCAAGAAAAACAACTTGGAGTTCTGGGATCTGAATGCAAACTTGCACTATCTCTTCAACATTACCGACAAGTTCACCGTTTATCCTATGGCTGGTCTTGGTTATGCTAACGTTAAGTCAAGCTGGGAATATCAAAATCTTGGTATTGTATATAAGACTAACGATAACTATGGTAAGTTCTGCGTTAACTTCGGTGGTGGTGTGGACTATGCATTGACCGAAGACCTCTACCTCAATGCTGAAGTTAAATACCAAGTTGTAAGCAACTACAACCAAACTGTGTTCAGCGCAGGTATTGTTTACAAGTTCTAAAGCTTGCTAAGCAATTAGCTTAAAAACATAAAGCCCGGAAGGTGTTGGTTCACTTTCCGGGCTTTTTGTGGTTTATTGCAATGTAGTTTCTTGTTTTTCTTTCTTCATTTGCTTGCGATATTCTATCGAACCATAAGCGTAATAAAATACAAATTGCGTCCAAACCACCACTATCATAAACACAAACGTGGTGAGAATGAGCGAGCCTACGAACAGAATATTAAAGTATGTGGGCAGTCCAGAGGGGTCGTTCATGGTTATTTCCCCAACCAACGACGAAGCTTTCGCGCCAAAGAGGATAACGGTAGGTAAGAAAATAACTAGTCCTGCGCATAGCGATGCCAAAGCAGTAAAGAAGGTTGCGCCTATAAGGAGTGCACCTCCTTTAACACCAGCGACGTAATAGGCGATGAGATTGCGACGCAAACTACCATTGGGCGACAATAAATAGCGCATCTCTACATATCTAAATGGCACCATGAGTAAGCCTGTTAGTAATGCCCATACAAGCAAAACAACACTAATAATCATAAAAAAAGTGTGTGTAAAGAGCTTGTCGGCGTGGTTTATTAGCACCATCCAACAGATAATAATGCCAATTATCGCAAGTAAAATATAGAAAACCACCTCTACTGCAACCACTGCTAACGAGCGACGAAGGTTTTGTTTAAATCCACTTTCGCTCACAAGTGTTATCACCGATGCCAAAAAATAGGCCCAAATTGCTGCTGCCACTAGCCATGTTACACTCTTTATTGCTGTGAGAAGTAGCAAGCGTTGAGGGTCGGTAGGTGTTTGCGAGGGTAAGCCTAGCAATGTAGTAAAGCCCATTATTGATACAGTAATGGCAAGGAGTAGGGCGGGTATCCATATTGCCTTAAGTGTTTTGGCGAAGTTTACGCCTAAAAGACTGTTTGCCATCTTTATGCAACTAGAGAGACTTCGGTCTTTAATTAGTTCGGTTTCCATGTTAATGTCTTTTTTATGGGGTTGTTTTTTTAAGTTGACGAGTTGGCAAGTTTACAAGTTAGCAAGGCTGATGGTTATATGTTTAACGCATTTGTGCGCCCTGTCTTCTAAACTCTGCACATACGATGGCGGTGGCAATGGCAACGTTAAGGCTTTCGGCGCCTTGTACTGTATCGACAAAACGGGGAATTAACAGCTTGTGACTTACACGCTGCCTAACAGCAGGCGAAAGGCCTTTTCCTTCGTTTCCCATCACAATGATGCCATTTGAAGATAGGTCTTGTTGGTAAATGTTGGTGCCGTCTAACAGTGTACCATATACAGGTAGTGAAGCGGGAAGGGCATCTAACAAGGGCTCTAGTGATGTATAGCTCACTTTCACGCGGGCAATGCTGCCCATTGTGGCCTGAATTACCTTGGGGTTGAACACATCGGCCGTGTCGTTGCTGCACACCACATGGCGAATACCAAACCAGTCGGCCAGTCTTATGATGGTACCTAGATTGCCCGGGTCTTGTATTCCATCGAGCATTAGGGTGAGTTCGTTGGTTGCCACAAGTGTGTCAAGGCCGCTTTCCTGTTGGTTTGGTTTAGGAAACACGGCCATAACCTGTTGCGGAGCGCGCAAGAAGCTTATTTTTTGCAATTCGTCTTCGCTAACATTTATCAGCTCGGTAGTTGCAGCTAAGTGTTCAGGTGCCTGCCATTGGCTGGTGGCTACCAATAATTTGGCGGGCATAATGGCTAGTAAGTCGCCCACCACCTTTGGTCCTTCGGCAACAAATACGCCTTCTGCATCGCGGTGCTTCTTCGCTTCCAGCGAGCGGATGTACTTTATTTTCGCTTTACTGATGGTCATCTTGCTGCAAAGTTACGTTTTTTTTAGGTAATCATGTGCATAGACGTAAGTTTATGATTAGTAAAACAGGCTAAATGATGCGAAATATTTTGTTGCTTAGGTTCATCACGCCCTTTGCTTTTTTCGTAAGGTAGGATGTTTGTCGATGCTTTGCTTTGTTTATTTATTTCATCTCAGGTTAGCATCTTTCCATTGTTTTCGAGTAAAATCGTCGATGAGTTATTTTAAGATTGCATGTAAGCGTACTCTTCTGTTCCTTATTTTCGGTGTTTGTAGGTTGTTAAAATCTGTTTCTTTTTGTCTGCTTGTATCTGTTTTTTTCTTTTCAAAATGTTAATTAATACCTGTTTTCTGTATATTCTTGTTTTTCTTTCAGAAGGTTTGCAACCAAAGGTAGGTTTGCTACGTCTAAGAGTTGTATTAATTAAGTTATAAATAGATTTTAGAAATGAAACAACGAATTTTGTTAATCGCTTCTGCGATTCTCGTGGTGGGCGCTTTATTTGTGCCTTGCACCCGTGCTAATGCAGCTAACAATAAGCAAAAAGTAACCACCCAACAAGACTTAAAGTACTTTAAGCGCATTGTGATGTCAACTTCTGCTGACGTTCATTTTGTGCAGGGTACTAAGAATATGGCAAAGATAGTGGGTCCACAAGACGAAGTTGCTTCAGTGGTTTTGCGCGTAAGCGGTGAGACCTTATATATAGAGAGACAATCAAAAGGTGGCCGTTTATTCTTTTCATCGAGCGATGATGTAGACATCTACGTGTCTTCGCCCGATTTAATCCAACTGGATGTAAAAGGTTCTGGCGACTTTGAAGCCAATCGTCGTGTTGATACCGACCTGCTCACGGTTAACATAAAAGGTTCGGGTGACATCGATTTCAAGGATGTTATCTGCGATAAGTTGACCGTTTCTGTTGTAGGTTCGGGCGACATTGATTTTGGATTGGTTGATTGTCAACAAGCAACTGCAAGCGTTAGTGGTTCGGGCGACATCGAGTTTAAACGTCTAAAGGGCGACAATATGCATTTCTCGGTTAAGGGTTCGGGCGACATTAGCGCCTACATGACTAACGCAGGATACGTGAAATGCGATGTGTTGGGCTCAGGAGTGATAAAGCTTTCGGGCGTTGCCAAGAATGTGGATAAAACCGTTCGTGGCTCGGGATTTGTGGAAACCATGAACTTACAGATAAGATAATTGGAACATCACTGAACCATGATATAACAAATCATGAGCTTAAAATGGGCGCACTATTATTGGGAACACCGATATTGGTGCGCCTTTGTATTATCTCTTTTCGTTGGTTTTATACGATTAACCATGAAAAACATGCGCAAAGTATCATTAAAAACAGCGCAGGATAAAATTACGTCTGTTTTAACCTCATCTTAATATGCCATAAGCTTTGGTTTTGTTGTTAAGATATAGTACCTTTGTGGTACACAAAAAATATATAGATTAAATGACTTTACAACAACTTGAATACGTGATGGCGGTGTTTAGGTTTCGCCATTTCGCAAAGGCAGCCGAGTATTGTGGCGTTACGCAGCCCACGCTTAGCTCGATGGTGCAAAAGTTAGAAGATGAGTTAGGGATTAAAATATTCGACCGTAAGAGTCAACCAATAGCGCCAACGCCAACTGGTAAAATGGTTGTGGAGCAGGCATGGAAGGTGTTATTGCGTGCAAGGAAGCTGAAAGAAACGGTTGAAGAAGAGAAAAACTCTTTGTTTGGCACGTTCACCATCGGCATACTTCCCACCATCGCACCCTATCTTATTCCGCGTTTTTTCCCCCAGTTGATGAACAAATATCCCGATATGGATGTGCGTATTGTGGAAATGAAGACCGAAGACTTGAAGCGGGCGCTGGTGCGTGGCGATGTTGATGCAGGTATATTGGCGCAACTGGAAGGCTTAGAAGAGTTTGATAGTGTGCCTTTGTTCTACGAACAATTCTTTGCATACGTGGCCGAAGGCGACCCATTATTCGGTAAAGAGAACATAAAAACAGCCGACCTGACGGGCGAATATCTGTGGCTGCTAGACGAGGGGCATTGCTTTCGCGACCAATTGGTGAAGTTTTGCCATCTTAAAGCGGCTACGGCTGCCAAGAAAGCCTATACACTGGGTAGCATCGAAACGTTTATGCGCATTGTTGAAAGCGGAAAGGGACTTACATTTATCCCCGAATTGGCTGTATATCAGCTAGACAAAAATCACAAACAACTGGTGCGTCCCTTTGCTATTCCTGTGCCAACACGCGAGATAGTGATGATAACAGGCAAGAACTTTATTCGCAAAACACTGCGTAGCCTGCTTGTTGAAGAGATACAAGCAAGCATACCTAAGGATATGCTAACGTTGAGACAGACGCAAAAAAAGATTTAATACCCTGATTATTGTTCTTCTGCACAATCCGAAGGGCAATTTAGATAGAAACAAAACAACCTGCATTTCTTTAACGTAGAAATGCAGGTTGTTTTATTTAATCCATGTTGATGATACATAATAAGGGCTTATAGCCAAACGCCTTTACCCAAATCGTGCGGTACTGTTGTGAAAATAGACTTGTGATAATCGCGAAGAGCTTCGGTCCACGTTAGGTTGTAAGCCTTCATGATGCGCTGAATAAGCTTGTTGCTTACTTCATTTTTGAAGCTATTCTCAGCGATGGTGTCCACATTTGTTTCGCTATCAAAATTATCCTCATCTATGTAGTCCTCTCTATCGGCATATACCACCACGGGAACGGTGAAGTTAATATCCCATGTGCCCTGTTGCAATTGTGTGGGTGTGAAGCGGTAATAGGGGCTAAAAGCACCAGTTTTGGGATCTTTTTTGCCCGTGAAACCATGATAAAGCCTAATGCGGAGGTCCATTGTTACATCGTCTTTTAAGAACAGCATAGCTCCCTTAAAGCCAATGGGGTTGGTAGTACCTGTGAGTTTGGCATTGTCGTACTTCACTGTTTTGTCCCAAGGTGTGGTGTCGGTGTATTTATAGTCGATGTAATCTGGCGTATTAGGCTTTTGGTTTACATCTTTTCCGCTCATCAATTCTTTTACGTTTTCAACAGTAAAGAAGTGTTGGTGAATGGCATCTTGTCCATTGTTAACAAACTGCTCGTTGATGAGTTTCCCTTGAGCGTTATAGTATTTAATGAGAAGCAGGTAAACAGGTGCAGGATTTCCTCACCGTCTAGGCTTCCATAGTCGTGTGCTTTCACCACATAAAACTTGTTGTCACTACCTTCTGCCAAGGTTAAACCAATGCCTGGCTTTATCTCGTAGGTTATTTCCTGCACTCGTTTCAGATATTTAGCACTCGATTCAGAGTCTTGGTGAAAACCACCTTCTGTGTCTATTTTGCGCCAATCAGCGTGCATGTGTCCTTGAATCAGCTGCACAGTCACCTTAGCAGGGTCTTCGTGCAACTTGTTTTTTGTTTCGTCTATGGGTGTATCTACGTTGTTATCGCAAGCCGTGAATGTCAGTGCGAGCAAGGCTGCACAAGAGAATGTCAGCATTGACTTGAAAAAATTCTTTTTCATAACCTAAATTTTTATTGTTTTGTTGTTGTTATTATTGTTATTTTTAGAAAAACCAGCCGATAGAGAAGCGAATATCGCGCCCCATGTCGTGGGCATAGTATCGCGAACGGTTGGTGTATTCTTTATATTCTTTATTAAAAAGATTATCGGCTGCCAGCAGCATACGCAGTTTATTACGTTCGCCAAGTGGCCAATCGATACCTGCCTCTAAACCAAAGGTTGTAAGTGGGAGGTGTAAAGTCGATGAGATCGTTTGCAGGATTAAAGCGTGTTTGCTTTAAAACCAGTCTGTGTTTAAGCTGCAACCAAGCATTACCCTTGCCCACACGTATGTCTTCCCAAGTGATGTCGTGGTCGAAACGCGCCGAAGGGATGTAGGGCAGATAGTTGCCTGTTTGCTTTTCATTGGCACAGATAAGGCCTGATAGCAGATGATATTCCACATGTTGTATGGGTCTTAGGCGCACATCGAAGTCTATACCACGGAAGAAAGCGTCTGTTTGCTTGTATTGGAAAAGAGGATAAGAACCCGAGATGACTGTGACATACCTGCCTTTAAGTGGCTCATCGTAGATGTATCCATTTATCCATTGTAGATAGGCGTCAACTCTTACTTCGGCAAAGACGGAGCGATAAGAAAGCGACGTAACCCATTTTGTACTCTGTTCGGAGTGCATTGTAGAGTCGCCCATCACAAACATGCCCGAACCCAGTTCGTTACCGTTGCTATACAGTTCGTGAACATGGGGTGCGCGCCATGCCAAACCCAAGTTGGAGGTGAGTTTCAACTGCTCGTTAAAGCGATAGCTTGTACCAAGATTGTACGAGAAGTTGCTGAAAACATGATGCCCGCCATAGAGTTTACCCGTGTAGTCATAGCCCGATGCGCGAGTTTCTTGGTTGTCGAAGCGGATACCTGCCTCAGCTGTCCAGTTGCCATTACGATATTTTTGTATGGCGTAGATACCCAAATCGTACTCGGTGTAGTTGGGGATAAGTGGCACAACGCCTGTTCCTGTTTGGTTACGATTGCGTATGTGCAAGTAGGTTGCTCCTGCTTCGGTGTTCCATTTGTTGTATGCCAAGTTCCATTTCAATTGGTTTTGAAATGAGGTGAGGTACATACTAACAGCGGGAATGTACGAGAGATTCATCCTTCGGATGCGATTCTCTTGTCTGTCGTCGGCTTGAAAGGCTGTTTGCCAAAAGAAATTACCGTATTTACCTGCATCGAAATACACCTTACCAATGGCAGTGTGGTGCACAATCTGTTGGAAGGGGTAATTGATATGTCGACTGTAGGGGTAAACTTCAGCGGGTTGACCTAGGGCAATACGTTCTTTAAGCAAGTCTTCACTACCCAATTGAGCGCTGTTAAGCACGCCCAACTTAAGATTGTACATGCTGTAATAGCCTTCAAGTTTCAGGGCATTGAGTTTGTATCCAAGCGATGCAGAGAAGTCGTGTTCGCGATAACCGGTGTTGTTAAGCACGTATTTAGCCGTGCTTTGGTCGCCCGAATTGGCATAAGTGCCTTGCAGTCGCCAGGCTAAGTTTTTGCTGAAGGGCATCGTACCTTCGGCCTGTGCCACTACAGAATAGCGTTTGCCATTGTTTCCGTAGAGCGTTCGAAGATGCCCCGAGAGGGCAGTTTGGCCATAGGGTAGTGCCTTTTGGTTCATCACGATGATACCACCAAGCGCTTCAGAGCCATATCTAACCGACTCGGCTCCTTTGATAACCTCAATAGAACCACTGCTGTTTTGATCTATCTCTGGTGCGTGGTCGACGCCCCATTGCTGTCCTGTCTGTCGTGCTCCGTTGTTAACAATAAGAATGCGATTGCCATACATGCCATTAATAACAGGCTTTGCAACGGTTGTTCCGGTTTGAATAGAACTAACTCCGCTAACATGTTCGAGGATGGAGGCAAGCGACTTGCCCATAGAACGGTCGATAAGGCTTTCGTCAATCTTGTTGCTCACGCTGTTAATGCTAGCTTGTTGTCGAACGCCTGTTACAACAATCTCGCCAATATTCTGTTCTTTATTAAGCTTTGATTTACCATTTTGCTTGTTGTTTTTTGTGTTGGTAGAATCGGCTTGTTCGCTTTTAAGAGCGGGAATAATTGGTTTTGTGGAGTTTATATTAGCCCAAGAGACCGTGCAAGCAGCAAGTGCGATGCACAGAATAGTTGTTTTTATCATACGCTTATATGTGTTGGCTTGTATGCCTAGGCGCATTGCGCTTGTAGCAAATAAGGCCAAACGGTGTATAATTACTAGTTTAGAGCAAGCGAACGCAGTTCTTGCTCTGATAAAGAAAAGGTGAATAATGCCCATACAGCCCATTCTAGAAAGTACATTTGTCTTTCCGAATAGACGCAATAGGGGCGTACAGTGTAGAAAAATTAAGCGCGCGTTGGCGGCGAGTGGCTATTTACCGCTTCAACGTGGCGGTAAACAACTTGTTCGGTGAAGATGTAGGGTGTAAGGATGGTGGCATACACTGCGGGTTGATAGGTTTGCAGCGTAGGCGCACTAGCCTTATGCAGGATGAAATCGCAAATGAAACAAGAAGATTTAAATACCTTTGTGGTGCCATCACAAGTTAGATGAACTTTTGTTGGATGGTCTTCGTGCGCATGAAAGTCTTTGATAGCAAACACCGACATGAATGTTACGATGAACATCCATGCTAGAAATTGTCTGAAGTGTTTGTTTCTATTCATGTGCTTTATGTTTGTTTCAGCCAATTGGCCACTATGGTAAAAGCATTGAATTTGCCTTGCACCATTATTTGCATTGCAAAAATACGACAAAAGGGCGAACCTTGTTTTAATTTCGTGTTTTTGTTAGTGTTATTTAACGCTTGACGTTCGCTTTTTAACCAACCAATGGCTTCTTATTTCTCTGCTTTTTATCGTTTAGAGTATGCAGAAATTTCCCCTTTCTGTAGGTGTGGGGGGTGGAGATTGTGCTAAAACAATGCTACAAGGGATATTCAGCATATGCCAAAACATCCCTTGTAGTGTGATAACGTTTGCAACCAGGCAGTGTTTTCTCTGTAGGATGTTTATTTGCAAATGCCCGTTTTAAGGTCGCAAGCCATGCCTTTGGCTGGTTTTCTTACGAAATAGCTATTGTCGGCTGGTTGTTTTATCAGTTCGCCTGTATTTAGAAGTGGTGCAATGGCTGTCTCCATTGCCTCAATATCGACAAAGTCGAACGCCTCTTTCACTTCTTCGGCTGCCAGTCGGGGGTGCGTTTCCATTAGTTCGAACAAAGCTTCGGGCGAGTAGGTAACAGCTTGTGGTAGGAGTTTTCCTCCGCTAACGGCCTTAATCATGGCAGTCATGGTGTTGTAATCGCGAAAACTTTTCAAGGGCATCTTTTTGCCTTCGTATTCGAAAACAAAGGTGGGAAACACCTCAACCTTCATGCTAATGGCCTCTTCCACATCTTTCCAAAAGGCTTTTTCAGCCGAACCATCATTGAGCGGGTCGAGAAAAGCAGCGATGTCAATGCCACTTTCGTCGGCAATGGCTATCAGCTCGCTTTCGGTTATAGCCTGTCGTGCCTCTGCCATAGCTGCCGCACGCAAGTTATATAGAAAAAGGTCGGCCTTTTCCATGTTGGCCATTTGCGCTGCTTTAAAGGCAATGCAAAGGGGGAACGATGAGTTTTCGGTTTCAGAAAACAGTTTAAATCCCTCTACCTTAATAGGCATATGGTGTTTCTCGGCCGTTTCTAAACAGTGGTTGATGAAGTCTTTGTTCTCCTTATTATAATAGGAGTGGGCATCCATGTCGGCTGGTTTGTTCTTATTCATGTCCTCTATCAGTCCGCCCATCACGTTTCTCCATATGATAAGATTTGGGAAATGGGTTTCCAATTTTCTGAAATAAGGTTCTTCGCCCCAACACCAAGGACACACTGGGTCGGTTACATTTGTTATGATTACTTTACTCATGTTCTGCTGTTTAATATTGTTAGTTTATGTTGTTGAGCACAAAGTTACTCATAAAACAACTTTTCTCCATCATTTTAAACTCTTTTATGAATACAAATGATTGTTTTATGCGTTTTTTGTCCTAAGTTTGCAGATGATTTATATTTAAACAAAGAGAAACATGAAAAAGTTACTTATGATGGTAGCTGCATGCGCAGTTATCGCATCTTGCCAACAAAAAGGCAAAAATGCAACCGCAGAGAATTCAAAGGACTCAATAATGGCTGTAGATACAACTGCTGCTGCAGGTGTTACTTATAGCGGAACTATCCCCGCAGCCGATGGTCCTGGTATCAAGTATACCGTTACTTTGTCTGGCGACTCAGCAAAAACCTTCACCCTCGAAGAAGTTTATTTGCAAGCTAAAGACGGCAAAGACGACGTGAAAACCTACACTGGTGACGTTGAAACCATCAACAAAGAAGTTAATGGTAAGGCCGTTAAAGCTTACAAGCTGGCTATGGATAAGGACAACGCTCTTTATCTGCTCGTTAAAGACGACGCTACTTTGAGCGTTGTTAACGACCAACTCGAAGAGGCTGCTAGCGGAATGAACTACGATTTGAAGGTGGTTAAGTAATTCCCTAAACCAGTTAATAACTATTTTTATCCCGTGCAGTGTGGTTTTTGCCAAACTGTACGGGATATTTTTTTAAGCTATGGTGTATAAACAATTTGTTTTGCATCGCATTTTTACTCTAATACTTACTTTATTACACAATAATTTATGTAATTTTGCATGCAGGGCAAAGCCCAATCAAAGATTGTTTTTAGGTAAATCATAGCTGTATGAGTTTGAATGTAGAGAAAGGCAAACGCAAACGTATTGTCATTGTTGGCGGTGGCTTTGGTGGCTTGCAGGTGGCTAATGGCCTGAAAGGCACCGATTATCAGGTGATACTTATTGATAAAAACAACTATCACCAGTTTCCACCTCTTATTTATCAAGTGGCGTCAGCAGGGATGGAAGCCAGTTCTATTTCTTTTCCTTTTAGAAGAAATTTTCAAAAGCGTAAGAATTTTTATTTTAGAATGGCAGAACTACGGGCCATCTATCCCGAAAAAAAACTTCTCCAAACCTCAATAGGAAAGGTGGAGTACGATTATTTGGTGCTTGCTGCTGGAGCCACAACCAATTTTTTTGGAAATAAAAATGTTGAAGAAGAGGCTATGCCCATGAAAACGGTAGACGAAGCCATGGGTTTGCAAAACGCCATCCTGTCGAATATAGAACGTTCTATCACCTGTTCTACAAAACAAGAACAACAAGAACTGCTCAATGTGGTTGTTGTGGGTGGTGGAGCATCGGGCGTTGAGATTGCTGGAGTGCTCTCTGAAATGAAACAAACAATACTCCCACGCGATTATCATGACCTAGATCCCAGTTTGATGAACATCTATCTTATCGAGGCTGGCAACCGTTTGCTTTCAGGTATGTCGCCTCAGTCGTCGGAAGCTGTAGAGAAGTATTTACGAGAAATGGGTGTAAACATTTTGCTGAACAAGATGGTAACCGATTATAAAGACCACAAGGTGGTGTTGGCCGATGGCTCTTCTATCTCTACTCGCACGTTTATCTGGGTGAGTGGTGTGGCAGCACAGCAGGTGGGAAACCTTGATGAAGTCCATCTTGGGCGTGGAAGGCGCATTAAAGTGGATGTCTTTAATCGGATTGAAGGACTCGACGACGTGTTTTGTATAGGCGACCAGTGTATTATTGAAGGCGATAAAGATTATCCCAACGGGCATCCACAATTGGCGCAAACAGCCATTCAGCAGGGAAATAACCTTGCTAAAAACTTCAAACGCATGGCAAAGGGAAAACCATTGACTACCTTTGAATACAGAAATCTAGGAACAATGGCCACCGTTGGGCGAAATAAGGCCGTAGCCGAGTTTGCTAAAATAAAGATGAAAGGCTTTTGGGCATGGTTTATGTGGCTCGTTGTGCATTTGCGTTCCATACTGGGTGTACGCAATAAAGTGGTGGTTCTGCTCAATTGGATGTGGAACTATTTTAATTACAACCAATCATTGCGTATGATTTTCTATCCCAAGAAGGCTAAAGAGATACGCGACAGAGAAGAACGCGAGACAAAAAACCACTGGGGTGAAGACCTATTACAACGATAAACGGAAGAAAGTGAGAGCGAAGAATAGCCCAAATGGCTCGCAACAAACCAACGAAAGCCAACAAAGTCTAAAACTTAGTAGGGCGGAAGCTCACCCTTTCACTTTTTTTTCGTACTTTTGCAATCATAAAGCACATTAGTAAGAAAGTATGAACGTATTAGAACTAAGTGAGCAGGAAATAGTAAGAAGACAGAGCCTGCAAGAGTTGCGCGACTTGGGTATCGACCCTTATCCCGCGGCAGAGTATCCCACTGATGCTTTTTCAACCGACATAAGAGACAATTTTAGCGACGACGAGCAACGTGAAGTGTGCATCGCCGGACGTATGATGACGCGCCGTATAATGGGAAAGGCCAGTTTTATGGAGTTGCAAGACTCCAAAGGGCGTATTCAGGTGTATGTCACTCGAGACGATATTTGTCCCGACGACAATAAAGAATTGTATAACACCGTGTTCAAACGTCTGCTCGATATCGGCGACTTTGTGGGGGTTCGTGGTTTCGTGTTCCGCACGCAAACAGGTGAAATATCGGTTCACGCTAAAGAACTCACACTGCTTAGCAAGAGTATCAAACCGCTTCCCATCGTGAAGTACAAAGATGGGGTGGCTTATGATAAGTTCGACGACCCTGAATTGCGTTTCCGTCAACGTTATGTAGACCTCGTTGTAAATGAAGGTATCAAAGAAACATTCTTGAAACGTGCTAAGGTAATAAGCACCATGCGCCAATTCTTCGACGAAGCTGGCTATACCGAGGTGGAAACTCCCACGCTGCAAAGCATTGCAGGCGGAGCAACTGCACGCCCCTTTATCACACACTTCAACGCACTTAACCAAGAAATGTATCTGCGCATCGCCACCGAGCTTTATCTCAAACGACTTATCGTTGGCGGTTTTGAAGGTGTTTACGAGATTGGTAAACTTCCGTAACGAAGGAATGGACAGAACGCACAATCCAGAGTTCACGCTGATGGAACTTTATGTGCAGTATAAGGACTACAACTGGATGATGGCGTTCACCGAACGCTTGCTTGAAACCATCTGCGTGGCCGTTAATGGCAAACCCGAAAGCGTGGTCGACGGAAAAACTATCAGCTTCAAGGCGCCTTATCGTCGCTTACCCATTCTCGAAGCAATTAAAGAAAAAACAGGTTACGACCTCGATGGTAAGACCGAAGACGAAATTAGACAGGTGTGCAAGGAACTCAAACTTGAGATTGACGACACAATGGGCAAAGGAAAGCTTATTGACGAAATCTTTGGTGAATTTTGTGAGGGACAGTTTATTCAGCCTACATTCATCACCGATTACCCCGTAGAGATGAGTCCGCTTACAAAGATGCACCGTTCTAAGCCTGGTTTGACCGAACGTTTCGAACTGATGGTCAATGGAAAAGAGCTTGCTAACGCCTATTCAGAGCTTAACGACCCAATTGACCAAGAGGAACGTTTCGTTGAACAAATGAAACTGGCCGACAAGGGTGACGACGAAGCAATGGTTATTGATAAAGACTTCCTACGCTCTTTGCAATATGGTATGCCTCCTACATCGGGTATTGGCATTGGAATAGACCGCTTGGTAATGCTCATGACGGGACAAACCACCATTCAAGAGGTGCTGCTCTTCCCGCAAATGCGCCCCGAAAAAACGATGCCCAAGAGCACAACGGCCGAATGGCAAGCGCTAGGCGTACCTGCCGAATGGGTACCTGTGTTCAATAAAGTGGGATATAACCTCATCTCAGATATTAAAGAAGTGAAGGCACAAAAGCTGCAAATGGACGCTTGTAACGTAAACAAAAAATATAAATTAGGGTACGAAAACCCGAAGGTGGATACCTTCCAAGCTTGGATTGACAAGGCTAACGAAGGTTAAGGCACAATTAGGGGTGAAAAGGAACGCATAAGGCAAGGGCCACTGTTTTCCTTTCCACCTCTTTGCCTTGTTTTTCGAGGTTCATAGGGTGTTATTTGCTCACTTCCTCGCTCTTTCTCACCTTTAACCCTTTCACTTAACCATGTTCAACTGCGGTAAAATAGCAATTGTGGGAGGTGGTAGCTGGGCTACTGCCATTGCCAAAATTGTGGTGCGACACACGCATCACATTGGATGGTATATGCGCCGCGACGACCGTATAGACGACTTCAAGCGCTTGGGACATAACCCTGCTTACTTAATGAGTGTTCATTTTGATGTAGACGAAATTTACTTTTCGAGCGATATCAACAAGATTGTTGAAAACTACGACACGCTTGTATTTGTTACTCCTTCGCCTTATTTAAAGCCATCTCAAAAAGTTGAAGACACGTTTGCACGATAAGTTTGTGGTTACGGCCATCAAGGGACTTATCTCTGAAGACAATTTGCTGTGCTCCGAGTTCTTCCATCAAGTGTACGATGTACCTTATGCAAACATTGCTTGCATCGGTGGCCCTTCGCATGCAGAAGAAGTGGCTCTTGAAAGGTTGTCGTATCTCACAGTTGGTTGTGCTGATAAGGAGAAGGCAAAGGCCTTCACCGAGATATTAAGCAGCGATTTTATCAAGACCAAGACCAGCCAAGATGTGGTGGGCATTGAATATTCGTCGGTGCTTAAGAACGTTTACGCCATTGCAGCAGGCATTTGCAGTGGCTTAAAGTATGGCGACAACTTCCAAGCTGTGCTTATGGCCAACGCTGTTCAAGAAATGGCGCGTTTTCTTTCGGCTGTTCATCCGCTAGAACGAAATGTCTACGACAGTGTTTATCTTGGCGACTTGCTGGTTACTGGCTATTCTAATTTCTCGCGAAACCGCACTTTTGGAACAATGATTGGTAAAGGATATAGCGTGAAAAGTGCTCAAATAGAGATGGAAATGATTGCTGAAGGCTATTTCGGAACCAAGTGTATGAAGGAAACAAACAGACATCTGCACGTGAACATGCCCATTCTCGATGCCGTATATAATATATTGTACGAGAAAATTTCGCCACAAGTGGAGATAAAGTTGCTCACCGATAGCTTTAGGTAGTTAAACACCTCACGATATGAAAAAGACTATTCTTATTTTGATGTCCTTTCTTTGCACCTTAATAGCCGATGCAAAAAAGATCGTAACCAGCCTTCCTTCACCAGAAACATTGGCTGCCATCAATGACAGCATCATCAAGGAAGGACATCAATTGTATCTATTTGAAAAACTGAATTGGGAACTCACCGACCTCTTTCTTGCACATCATGGAATGGAAGAGATGGGTGGGCAAATGACTTACAGGGCCAAAAACGGTACCATCATTGCCTTTTTTTGCGACAAATCAATGAAAAACAGCTTATATGAGTTAAGGTACGAGACATCATCCCCAAAGTTTATCGCTGTTGATTCTGTTCGTCCGCTTACACAAGAAGAAAAAGAACTTGTTGTGCGGAAAGATGTCTTGGCTGCTAAAATGTGGACATTGGCAGATAGTATCAAAGGTGTCTCACCTGAGTTCGGACAGTTTAATGCTGACATCATTCGCATTAACGACCATATAACACGGTTATATCTGCTGACGGGAACGGTAAAACCGGGCATTATTCCCTTTGGGAATGATTACAGTTTCGACTTTACCAACGACAATCGTCTTGTCGCTTTCCGCCGTTATCACCGTTCATTAATTCCAACACAAACCAACCACAACGGTAAGACTGTAGTATCCACAATTCATTCTCACCTTAAAGACAACCCCTATATCACTGCAACAGACATTTGTAACTTTCTTCTTTACGGGCGAGATATTGCTGGTATGAAGTCGTTTTATGTTTATAGCACAGCTTGTGAATGCCTCTTCGCTTATTGGGATGGTGATAAACCTGTCATTAAGATTGAGGAAATACCAAAGGAATAGGTCCCAATAATAAAATTAACGTAGAATTTAAAAGATAAATACAATGAAACGTATTCAATTAGACATCACCAAAGCCGCCCAATTTCTTAGTGAGGGCGCAGTGAAAGCCTACGAGCCGAAAGTGAAAGCGGCGCAAGAGGCTCTTGAAAATGGCACTTGCCCTGGTAACGACTTTTTGGGTTGGCTGCATTTGCCCAGCTCTATCACACCCCAATTCCTAGACGAAGTGCAGGCCGTTGCCAACACCTTGCGTGAGAAATGCGAAGTAATCGTTGTGGCAGGCATCGGTGGCAGCTACCTCGGTGCACGTGCCATTATCGAAGCGCTGGGCAATTCGTTTGCTTGGCTTGTAGGTGATAAGGCAAATCCAACAATTGTTTTTGCAGGAAATAATATTGGTGAAGATTATCTCTTCGAACTTTCTGAGTATCTAAAAGATAAGCGTTTTGGTGTGATTAACATCTCTAAATCGGCTACCACCACCGAAACTGCTCTCGCATTCCGTTTGCTAAAGAAGCAATGCGAAGAACAACGCGGCAAGTCCGAGGCTAAAGACGTTATCGTTGCTATTACTGATGCCAATCGCGGAGCTGCAAGGGCTGCAGCAGATAAAGAAGGTTATAAAACCTTTGTGATACCCGACAATGTGGGTGGACGTTTCTCTGTGCTCACACCTGTGGGTCTTTTGCCCATCGCTTGTGCTGGTTTTGATATCAAAGCTTTGGTTCATGGTGCTGCCGATATGGAGAAAGCCACTGCTCCAAACGTGCCTTTTGAGGAGAACATTGCTGCACAATATGCTGCTGTGCGCAATGCATTGTACACAGAGCAGGGTAAGAAAATAGAGATAATGGTGAACTATCAGCCTAAGTTACACTTCATTGCCGAATGGTGGAAGCAACTTTATGGCGAAAGCGAGGGTAAAGAACACAAGGGTATTTTCCCCGCTGCATGCGACTTTACCACCGACTTGCACTCTATGGGGCAATGGATTCAGGAGGGCGAACGCAGCATCTTCGAAACCGTTATAAGTGTTGAACAACCCGCAAAGAAACTGTTGTTCCCCAGTGATGATGAGAATCTAGATGGTTTGAACTTCCTTGCCGGAAAACGTGTTGACGAGGTTAACAAAATGGCCGAGCTGGGAACGCTGCTCGCTCACGTTGACGGTGGCGTGCCAAATATTCGCGTTGTTGTGCCCGAACTGAACGAATACTATATCGGACAATTGATTTATTTCTTCGAAATAGGTTGTGGTATAAGCGGAAACGTGCTGGGTGTGAACCCATTTAACCAGCCTGGCGTTGAGGCTTACAAGAAAAATATGTTTGCCTTACTAGACAAACCTGGCTACGAAGCCGAAAGTAAGGCTATAAAAGAACGTCTGAAATAAACGCTTTAATTTGCGAAACGCCTCTTCGCTGATAAAAACGAAGAGGCGTTTTGCTTGTTTTTATATTCGCAAATGAACAAGATGTATGCTCACACTTCGCCCAATCTCCCCTTTGGACACGAGCAGGAAGTGAGACTGTATTTGGATAATCAGGGTTTTGAATGCTTCCAACCGCGTGCTGTGCTCTTCGATATGGATGGCGTGTTGTATGACTCAATGCCCAACCATGCGCGTTGTTGGCAGGAGGCTATGCGTAAGTTTGGACTGAAAATGACGGTCGATGATGTGTATGCCACAGAAGGAATGCGCGGTGTTGAAACCATTACACAGATGGTTAAAGAACAACAGGGACGTGACATCACGGAAGACGAGGCACAAATGATGTATGATGAAAAGGCTCGACTTTTTGGGTTGCTACCCAAAGCGCCTGTTATGGAGGGCGTTTTAGAGTTGATGGAGAAGATAAAGGCATCTGGCATGACTATTGTCGTGGTTACAGGAAGCGCACAACTGCCTTTGATTGAACGTTTGCAACACGATTTTAAGGGATTTGTTACAGCCGATAAAATTGTGTCGGCTTATGATGTAAAACGCGGAAAACCACAGCCCGACCCTTATTTAATAGGGTTGCAGAAGGCTGGTAACTTGCAACCTTGGCAAGGACTTGTTGTTGAAAATGCACCAATGGGTGTGCGAGCGGGTGTGGCTGCACGCATTTTTACCATTGCTGTTAATAGTGGCCCCTTGCCAAATGCTACTTTGGCCGGAGAAGGAGCTAATATTGTGTTCGACCGAATGACACAATTACGCGATATCTGGGTGAATAAACTTGGCTCTCTTTAATTGCAAAGCTTGCCGAGTCAAGGCGAGGCTGGTTGATTTTGTTGGGTAAGACGTGTTTTGAGGGTAGGGCAAAACTACTTGCTATGCCCTAATACGTTTTTTGCACTTCTCTGTGGTGTCCTTCAAACGCTGTTTGAAAGTTTGTTAGATTGTTGTTAAGTGCACATTTGTAAGTGAGTATATGATTGGGTTGCTGAATTGTTGTTATTTAATTGCAATAGGGCATTTATGGTAACTACAATCGGGGTGGTTTGTTGCAAAAGCTGGCTTTGCTTTTATCGTCAATTATACTTTTAAAGCATTGGCCTCTCGAACAAATGTGGAAAGCTGCAGTTATATTTATGCTATCATTAGGCTTCACAGAAGTTGTTGATGCTAGGCTACTGTTACTTTCCTCGTTTGTTAAATGTGGTTTGTTTCTTTTACAAAAAATGTTTTCATTTCAACTCGTTTTAGCGTAAACTTATGCTGAAAAGTACGGTTTTTGTCTTAAAAATCGGCTCTTTGTTTTTCCTTTTACATCGTTTTCGGGGTTTGTAGGTGCAATTAATACCTTTTTACCTTCCTGCTTGGTGTGAAGATTGCATTTTTTCATCGTCGAAATAACAGCTTTTAGTAGGTAAAAGGTCGTGTTATTTGTTTGTTTTTTCTCCTTTAATGTGTAAAAAAGTTGTCTTTTGTAAAGATTTAAGTGCATGGGCAATACGCGTTTACCACCATTTTACCTTGCATTTAGCACCATTTTACCTTGCGTTTAGCAGCAAAATACACTGCGTTTAGCACGAGTTTACATTGCATTTAGCAGCATATTGCAACGCATTTTGGTACATTTAGCATGATTTATTTGCTAAAACTGCTTGTCTTCTGACCCAAATCCCGGTTTTTGTAACGAAGAAACTATTTCTCCAATATTTACTTGTCAAGTCTTTTTATCTCAAAATAAACCTCTGCGAGAATCGAATATTTGCAACTGCGTGAGCAATTGGTTGCAAAAACGGCACTCATAGTGTTAAATTTTGTACGTTTTAATTTACACTTTGCAAAGTGAGCAGTCTCAATCTTGAAAGAGGAAAGAATATTTGATGCTTTGTAGTGTTGTTGATTTAGTAAGTTGTTGTATTGAAGTGCATAAACAAAAAGTCCGCCTGCGAGAATGTTGTTGAGCATTCGGCAGGCGGATGGATGTTACCCTTTCTAATACCTATTTGAGATGTTATTTCACAAGTTTCTTCAACTCTTCTATAAGCTTGTTGAGTGGCATTCCCGAGCGTTCGCTCATGGTTTGCACATCGGCTTTACCCATCATTAATTTGCCTAGAGGCGTGTTTAGCATTTTAAATTTGGGGTTGATGTCAGTGAGTTTATCTTTAAGGATGGGATATTGCTTGAGCAGTTCTTTGAGGCGCGTTTGCGGTGTGATGTCTGTTATAGGTGCATTTGTAGCTTCGTCGTCTCCTGTTTCAGCGTTCTCATCCAGTTGGTTTGCTGCTTCATCAGGCTGTTTGGTGGTTTCAGCAGTTTCGCCTGAGCTCCAAGTGAGTAGCGTTTGCGACCCTTGCAAGGCACGTATATGTGTGCAATCTTGCATCATTTCTAGTACACCGCGAAACTTTCCATCCTTATCGCGTACAGCCACGTAATAGATGTAGATGAAAAGGCCAGGTTTGTTAATCCAAAATTCGGCCTTGTCTTGTTCACCGCTCCTTAGTTTGTCTATCACTTCGCGCACGATGTGGGCGCTTTTTCGTGGGTGGCAGTTCATCACCTCTCGTCCGATGACGTTTTTGCTGCGAGGGAAAATGCGGTGGTCGGTATCCGAATAGAAGCAAACGAGTTCGTTTTCATCCACAAACGAAATGTCGATAGGCAGATGTTTGTAGATGAGGTTTATCTGTTCGAGTGTAAGTTTACCCGTGGTGACCTCCAGTTTTTCGTCTCCACCAGCCGAGTATCCGTATTTAGCTAGTAGCGTTTGGAGGTCGTTTGCAAAGTTATCGTGTTGATTGGGTTTAGATTCTGTTTTTGTTTCAGAGGTGTTGTGTTCCACCTCGAAGAAGGCAAAACCAATTTCTTGGTCGCCACTCTTCATGTCTTCAAACTCTTCTTCGCTAATAAGGGCCATCGATGTGGGGTAGAGAATAAACTCCTCTTTCTCCATGAGGTCGCGTGTGTAGAGCACAACACGTTCTTGCTGTTTGATGAACGCGTCTTCTTGGTCTTCGCGTAGCAGGCGTTCGGCCTCGCGAATTTCATCGCGCACCATGTCGTCGAAGGTCCACATTGTTGTTGTGGGGCGTGTAAATCCCTTGCGTTCGAGTACGGGGTAAAGTTGGTTTTGTTTTCGTTTGTAGTGTAAGGGGTATTGGCTAATCTTGTCATAAAGTTCAAGCCATTGGTTTTTTATTATAGGGTATTGCACCAAGTCTTCTACCGCCAAGAGCAATCGTTTCATTTCCTCGTTTTCTTTAAGGTAATGCATAATGGGGTGGTTGGCTGGAAGATTGGGCAAAGTGTTATCTATTTGGTCGCCTAGCATGTTGATGATGGCATGTACGTCTTCGCGAATGCATTCATCGCTGCTTTCTTCGGTCATGGTTTGCTCGATATAAGCCACGTGGTATGCGCTAACTTTGCCAACGCGTTGTTTGATTTGCAACCGGGCTTCGTCGGCCGAAAGTTGTCCGGCCTTAAATGCATTCTCAATTTCGAAAAGCGCTTTAAGCTTTTCGGGGTCCATAGGTGGTAGGTAACCTTTCATTATATGTTCCATGCTTTGTGCTGTCTTTATTTTGATTTATTGCAAAATTATGCATAATTTGCTAGGTGTTTGGTAACATTTGTTACTTTAAAGAATTAAAATAAGTTAATATTTGAGCATTTGAAATGTTGTCTGTGTATAAAGAGGTAAGAATATCTGCACGTAATGTTTTATATTCATTTGTGCGATTGATGGGCAGTTTAGATGTTTATTTTTAGCAATCCGCCAAATGGAGTGAGGTTTTGGAAGGCGTTCTCGCGTTTAAACAATCCTGCGTAGATGCCTGCGCACACCAAAACGCCTCCATGTGCGAACACCACAACCCGTTGATGGTGTAGCATTTTGAGCTGGTTGAGAAAGCTTGAAACACGAGCATAGAGGTCGGGGAAGCCTTCGCCGTTGGTTGTTCGCACGTTCATATAATCGTTGTACCAGCGTTGTAGGTTGCTGTCGGTTATCTCGTCAAAGCGTTGCATCTCCCAATCGCCCATGTTCATTTCGCGCAAGCGCAGGTCGGTGGTGGCGTCTTTATATCCGCAAAAGGTAGCAAGGCGGGTGGCTCTGCTAAGCGGTGAAGTGTATGCTGCATCGAAAGGGGCATAATCGAGTAAGGCCTTGTGTGTGGCTGTGGCCTCTTGTTCGAAGGTGTTGGATAGTTCAACATCGGTCCAGCCATAGCAAGTGCCCTTTGGTACGGCCACGCTGGTGTGTCTTACGAGAATGATTTCCATGTAACAAAACAATTTTAGAGGGTGAACGATGGGGCAAGTAGTGCAACGGCGGTTAAGTAAAAAGCCAGTTCGCAGAGTAGAAATACGGTTCCACAACAATCGCCCGTGTAGCCTTTGATACGGCGAAGCATCAGCATGTAAAGAAAAAACATGGTGAAGCAGGGCGCAGCCACTAGGTAATTCCAATTTAACAGTGCATTGCCCCAATGGTAATCAAAGTAGAGTAGGGCTGCAAAAGGGGAGAGTCCTTGAATCATGAGCGATAAACCAGCAAATACATTGAACCTGCGATAGATGTTGTGTGCCTTGGCTTGCTCTTCGGTTCGGGCGTAAGGAAGGAGTTGGGTTATTTGTCCGGCCACCATTTTAGAGAATGGGTCGGCAGCAAATGCCACGACAGAAGCATATAACGGGCCAAGAGCATACATGCATGAAAATAATAAGGCAAAATAAAAGATGAGCGACAGAACGCCGAAAGTGCCAATATGCGAGTCTTTCATGATGGCTAGAATGCGTGTGCGATTGGTTCCCGCCACCACCAAAACCATCGAAGAAATCGGCTAACCCGTCTTCGTGAAGTGCGCCAGTGAGCAATAAACGCACCGCTATGGCAGCCAAAAGAATGATGGGAAAGGGCATAACCTTTGAACCAAACCAGATGATGGTAGCCATTAGCGCGCCAGTGAGCCATCCTGTGAGTGGCCAAAATTCAACGACAGAGGTGTAAGCTTCTTTGGGTGGCTGATGTAAACGCCAGAAAGGGAGTCGGGTGAAGAAGATGAAGGCCGCCCAAGGACGGTCGTACCATCTAGAAGTATTTGTCGATATTTGCATCTTTAAAGTTATTCATCTCGTTAATCATTCGTACAGCACTCTCGATAATGGGGTAGGCACACAGTGCGCCAGTGCCTTCGCCTAGACGCATTCCCAGATGTAAGATGGGCTGGCCTTGCATCAGTTCGAGCAATTTGCGGTGTCCGAGTTCGTCGCCACAGTGTCCGAAGATGGCATAATCAAGCACAGCGGGTTGTAAGCGGCTAGCGGCTAACATACAAGCAGACATGATAAAGCCGTCAACAAGCACCAGCATGCGCAGTTGGGCAGCACGAAGCATCGCTCCAATGGCAGCCACCATCTCGAAACCGCCGAAATATTGGATGATGGTAGAAGGGTCGTTGTGGGGTAGGGGTTGGCGTTCGAAGTTGTTAACGGCCTGTTCAAGAATGGTCAACTTATGTTTTTCGCCCGCTGTGTTTAGTCCTGACCCACTTCCCACACAACTCTTGAGGGGCAATTTTCCCCAAATACTCATCCAAATACTAGATGGCGAGGTGTTTGCGATACCCATTTCGCCAAGGCAAAGCACATTGCAACCCTTGGTGTGGCAGGTTTCTGCCAGTGAAAATCCTGTTTGAAGTGCTTGATGCATCTGCTGTTTGGTCATTGCTGGTTCGTAAAGAAAATTACGTGTGCCGTTATCTATCTTACGGTTGAGTATTGAAGGATGGGACGAAAGGTCGTGGTCTACGCCCATATCCACTAGCGTGAGCTCGAAACCATGTTGCTTACAGAAGAGGTTTACACCTCCTCCACCATTTGTGAAGTTAATCATTTGTTGCCAAGTTACCGCTCTGGGCGACACGCTTACGCCTTCGCGCTCGATGCCATGGTCGGCTGCAAGGAGCAGATGGCATGGATGAGAAAGGGTAGGCGACAACGTATTTTGTATGCGGCAAATTCTGAAAGCAAGGGTTTCAAGCATTCCTAGTGAACCTTTGGGTTTGTTGAGGTTGTCTATCTTTTGCCATATGAGAGACTCATTGAGTGTTAATGGCGGTATGTCGAAGTGTGTCATTGTGCGAAAATTTTGATTTTGAGCCGGGGTGACGTATGTGTTGTTTTCGGATTTTGCAGGAAAATGATTTGCGGAGATAGGGTGGCGAAAGGTAAAGTCTGCGTGAACAAAATGTTGAAAATAAAACTTACGCTACTTAATTTTTACTGCTATGCCACTAACCATGAGATAAACTTCGTTGGCTTTAGAGGCTACATATTGATTCATCCATCCTTGTAGGTCGGTAAATCTGCGTTGTAGGGCATTGTTGCTCACACCGCCACTGCCAATTTCATTGGTGACAAAGATAAAAGTAGCTTCTTGCGCCGTGAATTTGTCAAATTCGGTTTTCAATTCCTCAAGAATTTTGTCTACATCGGGCAAAGCAGAGGGGTCGCTATGCTCGTTGTAAAGAAGTTGGTGCACCATAACGTGATACAATCCACCACCACCACCTTATTATATAAGCGGTGTTTACTGAGTGCTTTCTCTTCTTCTATATTGGTCCAACAGTCTCCACGTCGCTCTTGGTGCTTGACAATGCGCTGTTTAAACTCATCGTCCCAAACACGAGCGGTAGCCAAATAGACAGGAGAAGGCGACAAATCAAGAGCCATGCGTTCTGCAATAGCACTTTTACCAGAACGTTGCCCTCCTGTAATCAATATGATTTTCTTCATAATGCGAAGTTACAAAAAAAGGTGAAAGAGTGCATTGAAATGCATTTTTTTTATTGGTATAACTGCTATTCCTGTTCTATTTTATCTCTTTTTTGGGGATTTTAGGGGGTAAAACTGTTTTTTTTTGCTGTTTTATTTGGTACTTACAGGATTTTTATTTTCCTTTGCAACCGTTTAGATTGAGATTTAAGATAATACAAATTAAATTATTCAGAAATGAAAAAAAGTTGTTTACTCTTTTTCGCTGCCGCATCCTTGGCAGCAACTGTTTCTGCACAAACAGTAACAGAAAGCAAAACTTTCGACAATTTTTTTATGTTGGAATTAATGGTGGTGTAACAACCAACACAACAGGTGTTAGATGGATGCATAACCTCAACCCTAACGCAGGTCTGCGTATCGGTCGTTACTTTACGCCCGTATTTGGTGTGGCTGTTGAAGGCAATGCTTACTTCTCTAACAAGCCCGGAGCATCTTATGGTACGTTTGTACGTTTCATTAACAGCTCTGCTTTGGCAACAATCAACTTCAGCAACTGGTTCGGTGGCTACAAAGGTGAGCCTCGTACGTTCGAAGTTATCGGTTTGTATGGCTTCGGTTGGATGCACACATTCAACAACCAAGGTTGGAAAAACAAAAACGCTCTTACCTCTAAAGCTGCTATCGACTTCGCTCTGAACTTTGGCGCTGCTAAGCAATTCCAGTTCTATGTTGAGCCCGCTATCGTGTATACGCTTAACGGAGAAAGAGGTGATCAAGCTTTGGAATACAACCTCAATAAGTCTCGTGTTCAACTCAATGCTGGTTTGGTTTATCGTTTTGGAAACTCAAACGGTACACACAACTTCCAAATTGCTCAAGTTCGCGACCAAGCTGAAATCGATGGTTTGAACGCTCAAATCAACAACCTCCGCAACGACTTGAACGGTAAAGATAGCCGTTTGGCAGAGAAGGATCGTCAAATTGCTGACTTGCAAAAGGCTCTTGACGACTGCAACAACCAACCTAAGACGATTGTTAAGAACGTGAAATCGGAAACAGTTACCAACCTGCAACCCACTGTTCTCTTCCGTCAAGGTAAGTCGGTTATCGACCCTGCACAATACGCTCCGCTGGAACTGATTGCTTCGTATATGAGAAATCACCCCGAATCTAAAGTTGAAATCCGTGGCTATGCTTCACCTGAAGGAAGCCCCGAATTGAACCAAAAACTTTCTGACGCTCGTGCTCAAGCCGTTAAGGATGCACTTGTTAAGAAATATAAGATTGCAGCTAGCCGCCTTACCACTAAGGGTATGGGTGTAACCGACACGCTGTTCGAAGAAGTTTCGTTCAACCGTGTTGCTACTTTCAACGACAACGCTAAAGGCGAATAATATTCGTAAATAGTAGATAAAGATAAATCCCGACATGCTAAAGCGTGTCGGGATTTTTTTTGTAGTAGTGAATGTGCTTAAAGCGATTGTTGGAGTGTTGTGTTGCAGCTTGTTTGTGTTCTTTAAATAGTCGAGCGCTTGCACAAACCTGAAGGTTCACTCTGCGTAATATGTGCAAAGTTCTTATTTATTTCAGACAAACAAGTGACATAACGTTTTTTCTGACTATCTTTGCAGTAGCTTAATGGGGCAAAGAGGCTGCTCGTACCTGTAGTTTGGGTCTTAGATGGCTATTATTTTGTCTATTGACTAATGTGGGAAACAAGGCTTTGTTGTTATTTTTTATATTAAAACCATTGAATATTATGACACTAGATAAAATAGGAAAGTACGAATTCTTAGTAGAACCCTTTCATTGCGACTTCTCGCAACGGCTTTTTGTAGGACATTTGGGTAATCATCTGCTCAATGCAGCCGACTTTCATTCTAATGATAGAGGCTTTGGCATGACCTATTTGAATGAAATTCATAAAACTTGGGTGCTTTCTAGATTGGCTATAGAACTTGAATGTTTGCCTAAAGCCTACTCCCGGATGAACGTGGAAACATGGGTTGATGGTGTGATGCGCTTCTTTACCCATCGTAATTTTAAAATGGCAGATGCGCAAACAGGTGAAGTTTATGGTTATGGTCGCAGCGTATGGGCCATGATTGACACCCAAACACGTCAGCCAGCTGATATACTTGCCATAAAAAAGGGTAGTATTGTGAACTATGTTGATACAGAAAAACCTTGCCCCATTGATGCTTCTTCTAGGGTAAAGATGGGTGGAGAGGCCGATTTGGTGGGCTCGTTTGAGACACATTACAGCGATGTAGATATTAACGGGCACATTAATAGCGTAAAATATCTAGAACATCTATTCGACTTAATGCCTGAATCTTGGCATAGCACTTACCGTGTTAAACGCCTTGATGTGGCTTATGTGGCTGAAAGTCATTTTGGAGACGTGCTACATTATTTTAAGGAAGAAGTTTCGCCTGGGGATGAACGTTATCGTATTGTGAAGTGTACACCCGATGGAGATACAGCTGAAGTATGCCGTGTAGCAGTTAAGTGGGCTGAGAAATAGATTTTATCATAAATAATTTGTTGCTTTAAGCACCATGTTGTTTTGTACTTGTCTTTAAAACCAAAGATTTTCGTATAGGTTTTACAGGCATGTACATTATACATTTGGTGCTTTTATTAACCACAATCGCTTTATTTCAGTTACAACGCATCAACAAAGTCTTTCGGAAGTTCGCATTTATAGCTGGTCTTTTTCCTACCATTACAGGTACTTCTTCATAGTCAGCAGCGAATAACGTTCTTCCACTCTTGTCGTTGAAGTAAACTTTTATTTTAAGGCCATCACTGTCAGCACGTGGAAAGGTGTATATGGCAAAGGTTGGTGGCGATTTTCTCATCTCTTCATCAACTTCGCGTGTCTCAGTCTGTCGCGAATTTACACATCCTTCATGGCTCTTAGCATCTAATGTGCTACTACCACCCGTGTATCTAAACTCTATTTGTGTGACGTCTTTGGGGAGAGGAGTTGTTACACACAATTGAAACTTGGCTGTTACACGAGTCATAGGTAGGGTTAAGGTGTTATTTCCACTCACCGTTATTTCCCCATTATACATATAGGTGTCCGTAACTTTATTTTTGTGAAACGCTATACGTTGCGTTTTGCTAATCGTTGCATGGTCAATTCCCGCGTGTGCCACAGCCACAACAGTATAGGTGCCATCGTCTAGTTGCAGAGATGGTTTCATAAACAATTCATTGTCTGCAGACAGATGCACGCTTTTTACGCGTTTACCGTCTTTAAATACGCACACGCTTAATTGGGTTAAAGGTGCATTTTTAATAGCGCATGTATTACCATCTCCACCAATTTCGGCGTATGGTTCTGCTGTTGGAGCTTCAAAAATGAGCGTTATGCCATCGGTATCTTTCACTTTTTCCTGCTCGTTTTCAACTAATGGCTTCTCGCAAGCTACAAGTAACAAAGCCAAAATAGAAGTAAACACGTATGCCAATCGTTTCTTGTTAGTCATGATATGTAGGTTTTAGTCACTACAAAAGTAGTAAAAAAAAGATAAACACCATATTTCTTTTTGAAATGTTTCGCTAAACTACCCCATTTTTTATACTGCTCGCGCTGGCGGTCGTAATCGTACATGCGTTCCGTCCCGTTGTCATACGCCTGTATGTGGCGTACCTATTTTGTCTGGTTTTCAGTAAGAAATTTAACATTATGAGTGCCCTTTCCGCTCATCAAGCGCACACCTTGCCGCAAAAAATCGATTCTCGCGAAGGTTGTTTTGATGCAAAAAAAGGTTAGCATGTACATTCGGCAAAATGAATATTTATTTCAATAGGTCGCCATTTGCACCTCTTTCGGGGCTATTTGCCGCTAAATGTAGTGCGTTTTGGTGCTAAATGTAGTGCGTTTTGGTGCAAAACGCAAGGTAAAATGCTGCTAAATGCAAGGTAAAATGGTGCTAAATGGAAGCCGAAAAGCATAAAAATACGCTGCAATGGTATAAACAAAACCTCTTAGAATCATTAAATACATAGCTCAGAGGGGCAAAATAGCCATTAAAAAGTGGGGTTTTAGGGGTAAAAGTGCGTTATTGGACATGAAAAATTTCGAGCTGGCAGACAAACTAGAAAGGCAAAATGGTGCAAAATGCAGGTTCTTCGCTTAAAAACAGACAAAACGAATGGCGTGAAAGGCTAGAAATAGTAGCCATTTACCTACTTTTGAGCTTATATTTTCGCTAGAACGAGACGAAAATTAGAGTGATATTGTAAAATAAAAGATAATAATTTAAGCTTTTGAGTTGGTTAGTTGATGAGTTGATGAGTTTGTGAGTTTTTGAGTTGATGAGTTTTTGAGTTGATGAGTTTGTGAGTTGATGAGTTTGTGAGTTGATGAGTTTGTGGGTTGATGAGTTTGTGAGTTGGCGTGTTTGTGAATTGATTCATTCTGGATTGTTGGGTTTTCGTGAGTTTATAAGCCAATGAGTTGATTTCTCAATTTATAGAAATATTTAAAATCAAGACGCTTTCAATACTTGTATCACATTTCGAGTGTAGTGTTGTTGCTTTGTTTACAAACCTCGACGTTCCGTAATATATGCTTAGTTTGTAATCAGGTTAACCCTTATATATTAGGGTGTTAAGCATTTTATCCTTACAAGCTGATGTGGTCTGTTTAATCCGTAACGCCCTACGATGTATGAGCAATGAATAGTTTCAAATCTCTTATTTTTTGATTTAATGCAAGAAAAACGTATTTTTGTGTCACAAAAGGAAAGCTCCTGCGTACTATAAGTAAATAAGAGAACAACAAATGACCGTCGACGAATATAAAGAAGAGGTGGAACGCAACCGTCCGCGCATGCTTTCAGTTGCTCGCAGCTATCTAAAAGCTAGCGAGGAGGCTGAGGATGTTGTGCAGGATGTGTTGTTGAAGCTCTGGCAATTGCTCGACAAGCTGCGTATTCCCATGGGGCCTTGGCTTTGGTGCTGGTGAGAAACCGCTGTATTGATTGTTTACGGCGACTCCAAACCACCATTGATATTCCCGAAAACGTGGCGGAAAGCGAACCAACATGCGACGAACGCTACGAAAAGGTGATGCAGCTTGTTGACAAACTGCCCACGATGCAGCAGACAATCATGCGGCTGCGTCACATGGAAGGCATGGAAATGTGTGAGATAGCAACACTCACGGGGAGTAATGAAACGGCTGTCAGAAAGGCGTTGAGCCGTGCACGACAAGCCATCAGACAGCAATTAAAACAACAATGCAATGAATAAGGACGAAGAAATCAGGATTTTAGTGGCTCGTTTCATGGATGGTGACACCACACTTGATGAAGAATGTAAGCTTTATTGCTATTTTTCAGGCGATGAGGTATCAGACGACTTGCTACCTATGCGCGAATATTTCCGCTCGATTGCAGTTATGTGTACACCCAAGCAGCATCAGCATAAAGTACAACCTGTGCTGCATGGTTTGCTTTCACGCCCCTTGTTCATCGGCATTGCTGCCTCGATTGCCTTGCTTGTAGTGGCTGGGGTGGGCGGTATGTTGTGGCGAACGGAACCACAGGACTATTGCGAGGCCTACATCTACAATAAGCATGTGACTGCCCCCGCCACCGTAATGAAAGAGGTAGACGAAACATTGCAAACCATTCGTCAGGATGGTGAGCCAAACGTAGACGGTCAGTTGCACGACATCTTCGGAAACCAATAAATGGAATAAGATAAATACATCGTTATGAAACTTCGTTTATTCTTAACAGCAATTGTGGCACTTCTAGCCTTTGGGGCACATGCTCAGCAAGGTTTGAACGTGAACGCCCTCTTTCAAGGTAAGGTTGTGCCGCACGAAGAGATGGTAGACGTCAGGGTGAAAGGCCGTGCCATCAGCAAATACAAACTTGATTTCTATCGCAGTATTCGTTTCAATGCCACCGAACAACAACGAAATGTTGTAGACGATTTGGTTGACAGCGACTGCAAAACAGCCCTGGGAACGGAACAAACCACCCGAAACGGCACGACAACCCTTATCATGACCCTACCCAAACTGGGCAATATGAACCGCTACCTATGCTATGTCACCTGCCGAAAAGGGCGAACGACCATGATTACCGTGGTATATATGGAAGGCAAAGTGGAAAGTATTGCCGAACTCAGAAAACTAATACATTAAAGATATAGTTATGAAAGATCTTCGTTTACGTGGCATTGGCCTTCAGCTTGGCTGCCAAAGCCACACCATCAGACAATGATACGGTGGTTGTTGAACGGCCTCGGAAAGTGATAATCATCACTGGTGACTCTGTACAAAGTGTGGAAGTGTGGGGTAAAGAGGGTAATCAAACCTTTCATTACGTGAGTAACATTCAGCTTGTTGACAGTAATTACGTGAGCACTTCAGCCATCAATGACGACACGTGGAGCTTCTCTATTGCAGGTTTCAGTAAGCCACGGAGGAAAAAATCAAGGTCAGAGTTATCGACTCACTTCGTTGTGGGCTTCAACAACGCCGTGGGAATGCCAACAGGTGCCGACATTCAGCCCTTCAAATCATGGGAATTGTGGTGGATTGTAACCGATTGGACCTATCGCCCGTGGCGAAACAATCACTTTCTTTCAATGGGATTGGGGCTCGATTGGCGAAATTATCGCATGACTGATGACCTGCGTTTCGTGAAAGACAACCGCTCGGTTGCCCTAGACAATTATCCCACGGGCAGTAATCCCCAGTTCTCTCGTATCAAAGTTTTCAGCGTCAACCTTCCTATTCGCTATGGATATGAAGGCAAATGGTTTGGTTTCAGCCTTGGTCCTGTTATCAATTTCAACACTTATGGTAGCTTGAAAACATGCTACGAAAAGAATGGTCACCAATTGAAAGATCTAGACAAAGATGTACGTATCACTCCAGTTACAGTTGATTTCATGGGTACATTCTCTATTCGCGGTGTTCCTGACTTTTATTTCAAGTATAGTCCTTGCAATTTGTTGCGCGATGGCTACGGACCTAAGTTCAGAACTTTGTCGTTTGGCCTGATGTTTTAGCTCGACGATATGTCGTAATAAGGTGAAAACTAGATAGGTTTTCACCTTATATTTTGTCGTTCATGTCGGCTCTTTCCAATTTTCGTAACAGGGTAAACTCTACAAATTAGTTGCTAATGGACACATGCCGTCATCAACATTGAATTTCTGAATATATCAAAAGATTACCAAGACCATAGTAGAAACGAAGGTTAATGAACTTTTACCGAATTGGTGAAAACAGTGTAAGGCTGATACGGCCCTGTAATAAAAAGCCTGCAACCAGAGAAGTTGGTTGCAGGCTTTAATTAACTATAAATGTGGGACTCTTTCGCCCAACTGATGATATACTACTTTAACTTTATCCGCAGAAGAAGAGTACAATGAGCTGCGCCGTGAAAATACGCAAGAACATACTTAGTGGATAAACGGTGGAGTAGCCGATACCAGGCGCTTCGCTCGAACAAATCTGGTTGGCATAAGCCAAAGCGGGTGGATCGGTGCATGTACCAGCAAGCATACCCATAATGGTAAAGTAGTTGAATTTATACACTATTCGGGTGATTGTGCCTACAATTAGGATTGGTATCACGGTGATAAGGAAGCCTGTGTACACATATTTGATACCATCGCCTTGTATAACGGTGTCCCAGAAGTGTGCACCAGCCTTAATTCCTACACTCGCCAAGAACAATGCCAAACCTATTTCGCGCAGCATTAGGTTGGCCGAAGTGGTGGTGTAAGTAACCAATTTGAACTTATAACCAAATCGACCAATGAGGATGGCTATAACCAATGGACCACCAGCGATACCCAATTTGAGGGCAGCAGGGATGCCATGGATGTGTACGGGGATGCTTCCGAAGAGGATACCCACGATAACTCCAATGAAGATGGTAGCAATATTAGGTGCATCAAGGCGGCGCATTGAGTTACCAAGAACTTCTGCAACGCGGTTAACGTGGTCTTCTGGACCAACTGCCACTACGCGGTCACCAATTTGAAAGCGGTGATTGCGACTAGCAAAGAGGTTCATTCCCTGACGAGTGATGCGTGTGATGTTTACACCATATACACTTGAGAAGTGCATTTCGCGCAGCAACTTACCATTAATAGCGGGGCGAGTTACCACAATGCGTTTAGACACCATGGGTTGCTCTTTATCTTCGTATTCCCATTCTTCATCGAGTTTTTCGCCGATAAAGGCTTGTATTGCTTCCGCATCGCTTTCGGCGCACACTACAAGTGCTTCGTCGCCTAGCGAGAAAATGGTATCCGACTTGGGAATAACAATTTTTCCCTCGTGTAAGAGCCTAGTACACACCATGTCACGGTTCAAGAAGTCAGAAATTTCTCCAAGAGTTCTGCCGTCTAGATACGAGTTGTTCACTTTCAAGTGCATGATATAAGGCTTTGCGTGTGGGTCTTCACCCTCTTGTGCTGCAAGTTTTTCTTCTTCTTCTTGCAAGTCTACACGGCAAATATACCTAACGGCGATGGTCGCACCAATGATGCCTAGTACACCTAAAGGATAGGCACAAGCATAACCTGAAGCAATCTGTGGAAAGCCATTGGGGAACGAAGCATCCAAACTAGTTAGTGCTTCGTTGGCAGCACCAAGACCAGGAGTGTTGGTTACTGCACCCGACAGTGTTCCAACCATCATGGGGAGTGTGTTTGGATCCTTTGTGTCGAAGAAGATAAAGTAGCAGGCAAACATCACAAGCACGTTCAATAAGATGAGGCTCACTGATAGTAAGTTGAGCTTGATGCCACCTTTCTTGAAGCTTTCAAAAAAACCAGGACCAACTTGCAAACCAATGCAGAAGACAAAGAGTATCAGTCCAAAGTCTTGCATGAATGTAAGAATGTTGGTGGGCGCAGTGAATTTGATGTGCCCTGCTAAGATACCAACGAACAGAACGAAAGTTACTCCTAGCGAGATACCCGCTATTTTCACTTTACCGAGCAGCACACCGCCAGCAATGACGATGGAGTAAGCAGTACAATGTGCGCTACTGAGTCGTTGTTGTTAAAGAGGTTTGTTAACCATTCCATTGTGTTACGAGGATAGGGTTGTTTTTATTTGTTATACATGTTGTTTGTTATCCTTTTCAGTCTTGCTCTTGTTGGTCGATAGCTTTTATCTTTTGGCGTACAAGCTGCATATCGTCTTTCAGCTTTTCCACTTTTCTGTTCATCTCGTCAACAAGGCTATTACCTTTCTTACTCTTAGCTGTGAGGAAGCCAAGGTTGTTCTCGTAGGTTTGAATTTCCGATTTCAATGCCTCGTAACGGCGCATCAGTTTTCCTCGCTCGTTGTCAACCACGTCTACACCTTTCTTTGCAAGGTTCCTCAGGTTGCTCTTAAAGTCGTCTAGCTTTTGACTGGCTGCAGATATGTTCAGTTCTTTATAGAGTTTATCTACAGTTTCACGGAATTGTGTGTAAAGCTTATCTTTCTCGTTAAAGGGTACATGTCCAATGGCATTATACTCTTCAATTAGCTGTTTGATGGTTTCAGCAGCATTGTCTTGTGCCTTACCTAACATTTCTTTAAGTTTTGCAATTACTGCTTTTTTCTTGCTTAGGTTCTCGCGCTCCTCGCCTCTTGTGTCGGCATGTGCAGCGCTACGAGCTTCAAAGAAGTGGTTGCAGGCAGCAATAAAATCATTCCATAGTTTATCGCCCAATTTTCTAGGCACCATTCCAATGGTCTTCCATTCTTTTTGCAAGGCGATAAGCTTGTCGGCAGTCGACTTCCAGTCGGTGCTTTCCGAGAGTTGTTGAGCTTTTTCTACCAATGCTTTCTTTTTTTCTGTGTTTTGGGCATACTTCTCTTTCATGCCTTTAAAGAATTCGGCTTTACGCGAGAAGAATATGTCGCAAGCAGTTCTAAATCGTTCAAAAATCTTAACGTTCATCTTTTGTGGAGCAAACCCGATGGTTTTCCACTCTGCTTGTATATCGATGATTTCTTTTGTGCGCTTTTCCCAGTCGGCAGCACCTTTGTTTTCTGCTGCTACTAGCGACTCTACTTTTTCGCAGAGCGCAGTTTTTTTGGCCAGATTCTCTTCTTCGTTAGCACGCATTTCCTCGAAATGTTGTTGATGGCGCTTGTTAATTACCGAAGAAGCTGCTTTGAAGCGTGCCCAAATTTGTTCGCGCAACTCTTTCGAAACCGGACCGATTTCTCTGTATTCCTGATGTAGTTCTTGCAATTGATGGAAAGCGCTAATCGTGTCTTTTTCTTCGGCCAAACGTTCAGCGTTCTCGCAAAGTTTCTCTTTGAGTTCCAGATTTTTCTTGAAATCGTATTCCCTAGCTTCGCTATTGAGTTTTAGTAAGTCGTAGAATTGTTCAACATAGAGTTGGTAGTTACGCCACAATTCGTTAGCCTTTTCTGCAGGAACCGACTTAATTTCTTTCCATTGTTGTTGCAGTTCCTTAAAGGTTTGATACGATTTGTTGGCTTCATCGGGAGATGTAGCCATGGCTTTAATTTTCTCTATGATGTCTATTTTCTTTTGGAGGTTCTCTTGTTTTTCTTGTTCTTGTTCAAGAAAGAGTTTAGCCCTTCTTTCCTTAATTACGCCCATTTGTGCTTTAAAAGCTTCTTCAACAGGGTCGGGTAGCACTTGGTACGTGTTAGGATCACCGCCATTCTCCAAATATGCTTTTTGTTCGGCATCGCGCTCAGCGATGTGCAGCTTGTAGAATGTGGTTTCAGGTTATCTATTTCCTCTTTGTCGGGTGTTTCGTTCTCTGCTACAATGTCTGTTGCACGTTTGAGAATTTCTTCTTTAGACTTATAGGTCTTTTTGCTAGTGTCGTCTGTTGCGCTTTCTAGCAGGGCTTTCTCTTGAGAGTCCATCATTTATTATGATTTAGTTGATTATAACGATTACACGTTGGTGATTGTGGTGCAAACTTAGATAAAAAAGTCGAAAGAGCCTAATTTTAGTACATCTTTTTTTACTATTGTGTGCCTAAAGTAGGCGTTTTACCTTTAAAATCCACCATGATATACCTGAAACGAGGAATGAAATGATGATGGCTACAGCAAAGCCCCATTTACTTTCTTCCATTCCGTTAACTAGGTTCATTCCGAACAGCGAAGATATGAGTGTGGGAAACATCATGATGATGCTCACCGATGTTAGCGTACGCATCACAGTGTTCATATTGTTGTTGATGATGCTCGAATAAGTATCCATGGTAGACTCGAGAATGTCTGAGTAAATACTCGTTGTTTCTCGTGCCTGCGTCATCTCGATATTTACGTCTTCGATGAGGTCGGCGTCCAATTCGTCTACTTGCAGCTTGAATTTTAGCTTCGAGAGCAGGTTTTCGTTGCCACGTATGGAGGTGATGAAATAAGTGAGCGAGTCTTGCAAACGACTTAATCCAATAAGCGACTCGTTGTTTACTCCTTGGTCTAGGTTGTGCTTGGCTTTCTCTATGAGTGTGCTTATTTGTTTTAGACGTTTAAGATACCATACGGCCGATGAGAGAAAGAGGCGAAAAATCATGTCTACATGGTCGGTAAAGCCTTCACCACGCTTTTGTTGATAGCTCACAAAGTCTATCATCATGTTTGTTTCGTAATAACATACGGTGATTGTTACATCGCGTTTGTGAATAATACCCAAGGGAACTGTGGTGTAAGGTGTTCGCGAGCGTATTTCCTTTACATAGGGTATACGGAGAATGATGAGCATCCAGCCGTCGTCGTATTCGTAACGGGCACGCTCATCGGTATCGCTAATGTCTGAAAGAAATAGTCGGGAATATTAAACCTTTCTTCAAGAAGGGTTTGGTCTTCTTCCGTTGGACACGTTACTTGTATCCAGCAGTTGGGTTGCCACTCGTCAATAACCTTTAGTGCAGAGTTGAAATTCCAATATGTCCTCATAATGCCAATCTTCAAATAAAATGGTGCAGAAGATTAGCTTATTGCAGCTTAACCTCCTACCACGATGATAAATCTATCCGAATGATAATCGTCCATGTGTTGGTTGTTATTATTATTATGGTGCAAAGTTAATCAAAAATGGGGAACAACGATTGGCTTTCTTAAAAAATCTTCATTGTTGAATGTGTGTTTTTATGTAAGTTGTGTTCGATGTGTGTTTCTGTTGGCGTAGGGGGTGTGTAAACATGGTTCGATGTTGGCATTATTGGGTGTGGGTTTCTTGTGTTTTACTGGTTATTCTGTTTTATATTCTTTTTCTGTCTGGGTGTTTTAGTTCGTGTGCGCTATTTTTTTTACTGCAGTATTTTTTTAGATTTCTAGCTTGCACCCAACGACAAGGCTTTTCCGTGCATTACATCCACATCTCTTTTGTATCGTTACTTTCTTGTTTGTTTTGCTTTATTTGGGGTATAAGTATTTAAAGTGAGAGCGAAATGTAAAATATTAAGTATAAATTTTAACATTGTGAGTGGCGTTTTTGTTCATCATCCGCCATTCTTTCGCCAATATTCGATTCTCGCGTGAGTTTATTTTGAGGTAAAAAGAATTGACAAGCAATAATTGTTGGATTCATGTATTTGTTATAAAAACCGTGATTTACAACAAAAAATAGGATGTTTGCAGCAATATTTCATGCTAAATGCATCAAAACGCCTTGCAATATGCAGCTAAACGCAGTGTAAACTCGTGCTAAATGCAGTGCATTTTGGTGCTAAACGCAAGGTGAAATGGTGCTAAATGCAAGGTGAAATGGTGCTAAATAGTTTTTCTATAAATGCTTAAATTGTTACAAATGATAAAGGGATTGCATCTTTTTTGTGTGAAAAAGATGCGTAAAAGTGAGTTTTTTACCAATTTAAAGCTGTTTTTATGGTTCTAAAAACTTCATGAAAATTACGAAATAGAAGGGCGAAATGGTACTAATTGCCGTTTTAAGCTTGATAAATGGTGTTAAATATAAAACGTAGCGCTGGATTTTAGGGCAAAAAACATGTTTTTGGGTATAAGTTTTCGCTAGAATGGTTTAGTTTTGCGAGTATGTTTTGTAAAATAATAATACCTCCTTTAACAGGGTAAAACAGGTAAGTAGTAATTCAAAACAAGTATCACAGCTCCCACTTAGCCTAAATATAAGCTCATTTTTGTTGCATATATTGAAACTCGCTGCATAGCAAAGGGTTTGATTGGAGGCAAAAGCAATTGCATTGGTGCAATGAATTTTTTAGTTGTTACGAATATTCTTGAATCAACATTAGCATTTATCCGTTGCATTTAGGTTATAATAGGCAAAGGATTAACTACTTAAAATCACTAATGTCCCGTTAAAGTAGACTGATCGCTTTTTGAAATAGTTGAAATACAGTCTATTAAGCAGACTTTTGAAATGAAACGGACTTGATTTTGTAACTTTGCAGTCAGATACAATTGACTGCTATGTTCCAAGACAAATACGTTTTTGCTCAACTTACCGCTTTTCTGAACAGGACTCAGTTTAACAACTACGTTCGCAAGTATGATGGCAATCGCTACGTGAAACACTTCACTTGTTGGAATCAACTGCTTGTAATGATGTTTGGTCAACTGAGTAATCGTGAGAGTCTTCGTGATTTGATTGTTGCTTTTGAAGCACATCGTTCCAAGCAATATCATCTTGGATTAGGTCGAGAACCTATTGCCAAAACGACTCTTGCATCAGCTAATCAGAATCGTGATTACAGGATCTTCGAAGATTTCGCCTTCTACATGATGAAGGAGGCTTGCGAGAAACGGTCAACCAATCTTCTGGATATCCCTGGAAAGAAATATGCATTTGATTCAACGACCATTCCTCTATGCCTCTCAACATTTCCATGGGCAAGATTCAGGGCGAAGAAAGGCGGTATTAAAAACCCATGTCTTATATGACATTGAGGGACTCAAGTTTCAGCCTTCTATACGGTGACCAGTGCATTAAAGCATGATTCAACAACAATGTCTTTAATTACTTATGAGCCAAATGCTTACTACATATTCGACAGGGCTTATGACTCATTCAAAGAACTCTACAGAATACATCTAACGAATTCCTTTTATGTAGTCAGAGCCAAGACAAACTTGAAGTTTAAGGTTGTCAAATGGAAGAGGTGCATGCCGAAGAACGTGCTTACAGATGCCGAAGTGAGACTTACTGGTTATAGGTCGGAGAAGAAGTATCCTGAGTCTTTTTAGACTCATTAGATATTATGATGAGGAAGAAGAACGTGAATTTACTTTTTCTCACCAATGCCAAGCATCTCACTGCTCTTGAAATTGCGGAACTTTACAAGAAAAAGATGGCTGGTCGAACTCTTCTTCAAATGGTTAAAAACAGCATCTCAAGATTAAGAAATTCTGGGGCACTACGGAGAATGCTGTTCGCATCCAGATTGCTGCCGCCATCATAACCTATTGTCTCGTGGCTATTGTTCATCATGATATGAAACTGGAGCGCTCGACCTATGAGGTCTTACAAATCCTTAGCATATCACTTACGGACAAAACTCACTTGACCGACCTGTTCGATAAGACTAAATTCAACTATGTCAAAGAACTAGATTGTCCCCTCATTCCGGGGCTATTCGATTAATATTTAACTCGTCCCAATTTTAACGGGACACTAATGACTTAAAATAGAACTGATGCTTGTAGATGGAAACTCAACGACCTAACGATAGCTTTATCCATCGTATAAACTGCGGGTTAGCGAAATATTCTGGGCTACAGCATAATGCAGGGTCGATGAGATTAGCGGGTGGTGGGATGTGGTGAATTTTAAAGTTCAACTTGGAGTGGGGAGTTAAGGCAGGCGTTGTTGGCAGATGTTGTTTGGGCTTTCAATGTTTGAAATAATTCCGTTGTTTTTATTTGAAATGTGCGTTGTTCGACTAACCTATTAAGGTATCAATACACATCCCTATGGCAGTGGCCACGCCATAAACGGTGATGTTGGCGGCCGTTTTGCCTAGAACTGCGTTGAGTGCCTTACCCCTACGTATGCTTTTCATCAAGCCAAAGGTTTTGAAGTGCAGAGGCAGATAAAGCAATGATAATACGAAAGAAAAGTAATGATCTTTAAGAATGAAAACAAAGCCCGATAAGCTGATGGCGAGTAAGCCAGAGAGGAGGTAGAGTTGCAGGGTACGGTCTAAACCTAACCTGACGGCAAGTGTGCGTTTGCCTGCTTCGATGTCGTTGTCGATGTCGCGAAAATTGTTTACAATTAATAAGGTGTCTATCACCAGTCCGCACGATAGGGATAGAACTAGCGCTTCAACAGAAATACTAAACGATGGCGAGGGGAGGGCAAGGAGGTATGTGCCATATACAGGTACAAGTCCGAAGAAGACAAGGACAAGCACATCGCCCATGCCTTTATATGAGAGATGTGTGGTATATAAGAAGCAAAAGAGCACGCAAATTAAGCCCACAAAGATGGTGGGCCAACCGCCAAAATAGATAAGTGGCAAGCCAATGATGCAGGCAATAAGCGTGGTTAGGTATAAAGCGCGCTTCATCTTGGCAGGTGTAATCCATCCTTGAGCACAAGCACGTTCTGGACCGAGTCGTTTTTCGTTATCGTTGCCTTTAATAAAGTCGAAATAGTCGTTAATAAAATTGGCATCAATCTGCATCACAAAAGCAAACAGAAAGCAAAACACGATGGGCAAAGGGCGTATCTCGTTGTTGGCATCAAGATAGGCGGCCATAGCTCCAAGTAGCACAGGAACGGCTGCTCCTGTGAGTGTTTTTGGGCGTGCAGCCAATAGCCAAGCCTTGGCCGAATTGGTTTTTACGGTGTTGTTTGTGGTCATTGGGTGCTTTAGGGATGTTGTGCCTTTGTTTTTTTGTGGAGTATACCTTGATAATAATAAAGCGCTGCGCCAATGGCCGTGCAAAATTCGCTATGCTTAGGGATGCGGAAATGCACGTGATAAAGTCTCTCCATTGCTGGGAATACATCTTTACATTGTGGCAGAAGGGTGAGGTTGCCAATAAGTACAAACTCTTTTATGCCTGTGTTAAGCGATGAAAGGATGGTGCCACTACCAATGGATTGCAATACCATGCAGATAAGTCCAAGGGCAATGTCTTCGCGCGAAGCATTACTTTTGGCATTGCCAAAAAGGCTTGCAGTGGCATCCATGGGAAGACCAGGCAGGGGTAGGGCGCTAATATCGCCGATAAGGAGGTTGATGTTGGTGATGTCGCCCTGTTCGGCAAGCGCCGAAACTTGCTTGATATCATCCGTCTTAAGCAAGATGCGCGATAGTCCTTGCAGTGTTCCACCACCTATACCGATACCACCGATATGCTCGATACTGTCGCCATCACATTGCACAAGCGATGTTCCAGTGCCCATGCTTACCACAATCATGCGGTCTATCTCCATTTCGTAGCGTGCTCCAAGGCCATCGGCCAAAAACTCTTCGGCCTTGTTGGTGGGCAATCCGTAGATGGGGTCGTTGATGTAGGCAGCGCCAACGCCAGTGAGCATCACGTGTTCTACATCTTCCAAAGAAATTTTATTGTCGTGCAGATATTTGCCAAAGGCACCATAAAGCGATGTTACAGGGTCGGTGGCTTTAATGCGCAATGGCGAAATAACGATACCATCTTTGTTTATCCCCACAATCTTTGTGGTGCTAATGCCCACGTCAATGCCGATAACTATTCCCATGTTTTATTTGCAGTGTCTGGTTTGAAAATAAAGATTTGTGCGCCATCGCTTTGGCAATGGTCGTGAAGAAGGTTAGAAATAAGGTTGGCGTTATCGCAAACGCGAGCCTCATTGCCGTCATAACCATTGATGAGCACCAGTAGTTGGGTGGTGTCTAAGGTTAGTTTTGTGCGTTCGTTGTCGCTGGTGGGGGTGCCAATACCTCCCAGTTGGTCGCGATATACAGGCAAGCCCTCAATATTGAGCAAGCCTCGGCCAATGCCTTCATAAGGTTCGCCAGCTTCACCCACGCCAAGTCTTAAAGTGTTGCCTGCTATTTTATTAGCATCGAAACCGCCGATGCTATAGCCATGCACAATACTGGCCAAGTTGATAAGGTCTACCAGCGTATTAGCTTGATAAAGGCTTTTGCCCTGCAACAAACGTCTGATGAGTGCTTCAGACGCTGGTCGGTATCGCGAAGGGTCTTTACCCAATGCCTTATACACCTGTCTTGTGGCAGCAATGCTGGGTTGTTGTTTCAGCGTTTCGGTGGTGAGTGTTTGGCGGAGTTGGGCTTGAGCTGTTTCGATTTTCTCCCACAACAAGGCATCGAAGGGCGTGTTAACCACATTGGCCACAAGGCATGCGCCTACAAAATGTGGACAGACTGTAGCGATGTGGGGTGTAACCTCTACGTTTATCATTGCTCAAGCATGTTAAGGAAGGTGTTTTCGTCTATCATTTCTATGCCAAGCTGTTGGGCTTTCTCCATCTTTGATGGACCCATGTTGGCTCCAGCTAGGATGAAAGACGTTTTACTGCTTATCGAACTTACGTTTTTGCCCCCGTTGCGCTCTATCATTGTCTTATATTCGTCGCGACTATGGTGTTCGAAAACACCACTAATAACGATATTCTTACCAGCCAGTTTGTTGCTTGCAGGCTGTTGTTGGTCGGCGCTTAGCTCCATTTGCAGTCCGTATTGACGTAGTCGGGCAATGATATTGAGGTTTACTTTATCTTGGAAAAAGCGCACCACACTTTCGGCAATCACCGTTCCAACGCCTTCAACCTCAACAAGCTGTTCGGGTGTGGCAACGATGAGTGCGTCTATCGATTTAAAATGCTTGGCTAAGAGTTTGGCTGTTGTTTCGCCAACAAACCTTATTCCAAGGGCGAAAAGCACTCGTTCAAACGGCGTTGCCACCGAGTCTTGTATGCCTTTTATTATTTAGGGCCGACTTCTGTCTTGTTCCGTCGCCATTAATTTGCTCGGTGCGTATCTCATAAAGGTCGGCCACGTTGCGAACAATACCTCGGCGGAAATAATCGTCAACAGTTTCGGGGCCAATGGAGTCGATATTCATGGCTTTTCGAGCAATGAAGTGTTCGATACGCCCCTTTATTTGTGGTGGGCACCCAGTGTCGTTAGGACAATAATAGGCCGCTTCGCCAGCGTATCTCACCAGTGTTGACCCACATTCGGGACAAGTGGTGATGAATTGTACAGGTTGTAGGTCTGGAGAACGCTGACTGACGTCAACACCAACAATCTTTGGAATGATTTCGCCACCCTTCTCAACGAATACATTATCGCCAATATGTAGATCGAGGCTCTTTATAAAATCTTCGTTGTTAAGCGTTGCACGCTTTACGGTTGTGCCTGCAAGCAACACTGGTTCCATGTTAGCAACAGGCGTAACGGCGCCTGTACGTCCCACTTGGAACGTAACGTCATTAAGCCTTGTGCAAACACGCTCGGCCTTAAACTTATAGGCAATGGCCCAACGCGGACTCTTTGCTGTGAAGCCTAGTTGTTGTTGTTGGCGTATGCTATTAACTTTTAGCACAATTCCATCTGTTGCAACAGGTAAATCGTGGCGCGCTGAGTCCCAATGGTTGATAAAATTGTAAATTTCTTCGAGCGAATTGGCTTTGTGCATGCCTTCACTCACCTTAAATCCCCATGATTCTGCTGCTACAAGGTTTTCGTAGTGGCCATCGTTTGGCACATTGTCGCCTAGGAGATAATACAGGTATGCATCTAGTTTTCGTTTAGCAACAAGTTTGGGATCAAGGCTTTTCAGCGTACCACTTGCTGCATTTCTTGGGTTAGCAAACAAAGGTTCTTCGGCTTTTTCCCTTTCAGCATTTAGCTGTTCGAATACTTTCCAAGGCATCAATATTTCGCCTCGAATTTCAAATTCTTCGGGGTAATCAGTGCCTGGAAGCACAAGTGGAATGGCACGAATTGTGCGAACGTTAGCCGTTACGTCGTCGCCTTGTTCGCCATCACCACGAGTTACGGCTCTAACGAGGCGTCCTTGCTCGTAGGTTAGCGAGATGCTAAGTCCGTCATATTTTAATTCGCAGCAAACTTCGAAAGGTTGTCCGCCTAAGTCTTTGCTAACGGTTGCATACCAGCTGGCCACTTCTTGTTCGTTATAAGTATTGGCCAACGATAGCATGGGGTATCTGTGGCGCACCTGAGTGAAGCCTGTGCTGAGGTCGCTACCCACACGTTGAGTGGGCGAATTGGGGTCGTACACTTCAGGATGTTTAGCTTCGAGGTCTTGAAGTTCGCGCATCAAGCTGTCGAACTCTTGGTCGGAGAGCGTGGGTGAGTTCAGTACATAGTACAGATAATTATGATGATGAAGCAGATTTCTTAGTTCCTCAATTCGTTTAATATCTTCCATTTGTGTCTGGTTGGGTAAAGGTTATACTTTAAAACAAGTGTCAATACTTAGTTGCCAAGTTGCATCTTGAGTTTTCCCGTAGGCGAAATGTTCACTTCAACCACGTAGTAGCTAGGCGAATCGGGCATGGCTAGCAAGGCGTTGAAGTGCACACCATCCTTGTCGGCACGATTAAGTGTAAGGTCGCTAAGAATGGCTTGCATGAGGAAATCTTCGGGAACAAACTTCTTGAAGTCGCTTTTTTTGAAGTCGCGAGAGAACAAACGGGTTGCTCCCGAGTACACTGTGAGGTTTACAATATTGTCGTGATACACGTTGTCTACTTCAACCCCTTCGTCGTTGTAGGTGGATTTGATAACTTTATACGTTGTTGGGTTTACCTGCACATAGCAATGATATCGCATATCCTCAAAGCAACAACCGTATCTTTCTTTACCAGTTGGTTTTGGTTAAGTACTTGTGCTTTGTTGTTGTCGAATTGGAATTTGTCAAGCGCATCTTCGCTAAGCGTGAGTCGCACCGTTTCGCCATTAGAATTCTTAAACATGAAGAGATGCGGTGCTTGCTTTTCGATGGGATATTTCACAGGTTCATCAGCCCCATAAATCACTAGCGTGTCTCTGAATATTTGGAAATAAGCAGGATAGCTGGTGGAGTCGGGGTAGAAGATGGTGTCGCCTTTGACTTTAAAGGCAACACTTTCGTCATCAGAATTAATCCATATGCCTTGCAACATTTGTTTAGCCACTTTGTCTTCTTCGAGCTTTGTGTCGCTTTTAGACGTTTTAGGTCCGCATGCCACGATGGTTATAGTGGCACAAATCAAGGCAAGGATGTAGTTTACGCGTAAAGTCATCTTTGTTTACATTGTGTGATGCTATCGGCCTATGCTGTGATATTCAAAGCCGTAGCTCTCTAACTCTTTTTTCTCAAATATGTTTCTGCCGTCAATAAGCAGTTTTTTGTTCATCACTTTGCTTACAATCTCCCAGTTGGGGAGTCTAAACTCGTTCCATTCGGTAAGCAATAGCAATGCATCAGCATCATTCACAGCATCGTATAAGTCGCGAGCATAGATAACAGTGTCGCCAATTCGTCGTTTACATTCGGTCATAGCAACAGGGTCGTATACCTTAATCTTACAGCCGGCTTGCATAAGAAGATCGATGGTTACTAAGGCTGTAGACTCTCGCATGTCGTCTGTTTCGGGCTTAAACGATAGTCCCCATAGGGCCACGGTTTTGTTCTCAAGTCCTTCTTTAGCAAAGGCGATAGCTAGTTTGTTGAATACAACGTGCTTTTGGGCATCGTTAACGCGTTCAACAGCTTTGAGCACTTCCATCGAATAGCCCATGTCGTCGGCTGTTTTGATAAGTGCTTTTACGTCTTTTGGGAAGCAACTTCCGCCATATCCGCAGCCAGCATAGAGAAATTTTCGTCCTATTCGTGTGTCGCTACCTATGCCAGCGCGCACCATATTGACGTCTGCACCAACGCGTTCGCATAGGTTGGCAATGTCGTTCATGAACGATATTCGGGTGGCGAGCATGGAGTTTGCAGCGTATTTGGTCATTTCGGCACTTGGTATGTCCATGAATATCACCCTAAAATTGTTGATGAGGAAGGCTTGTACAAGCGCGTGAGCATTTCTTTAGCCATTTCGCTCTCTACGCCAACTACCACGCGGTCGGGACTCATGAAGTCTTTAATGGCGTTACCTTCTTTAAGGAATTCGGGATTGCTTGCCACATCAAACTTAATGTCGGCCTGTCTTTTGTCGAGCTCGGTCTGAATGGTTTGTCTAACAAGCTTTGCTGTGCCCACAGGTACGGTACTCTTGGTAACCACCACCATATACTTATTGAGGTGTTGACCAATGGTTTTGGCCACCTGCAACACGTATTTAAGGTCGGCACTACCATCTTCGTCGGGTGGAGTTCCCACTGCCGAGAACACGATTTGTTGGTCGTTGAGCACGCTTTCCAAAGAGGTGGTGAAGCGTAGGCGACCTGCTTTGACGTTTTTAAGCACCAGTTCGTCTAGTCCGGGTTCGTAAATGGGTATTTCTCCGCGCTTTATTCGTTCTATCTTTTCGGTGTCTACGTCCACGCAGGTTACGCTAGCTCCGGTATCAGCAAAGCATGCTCCCGAAACAAGTCCTACGTATCCTGTTCCTACAATAGCGATGTTCATCGGTTAACTTTCCTCCTCTTGTTATATTTTGGGGCATTGGCCTATCAGAAGCCTTCTACTTCATTCAGGCTTTTACCTTTTAGGTCCTTCGGGCTGGTAATTATCTTGTCGTATTCAATGGGCCATTTAATGCCTAATGTTTCGTCGTTCCATCTAATACAAACTTCGTCTTGGGGGCTATATCCGTTGTCCACCTTATAGTTGAATATAGCTTCAGGACTTAACACTAAAAAGCCGTGGGCAAAACCGCGTGGAACAAAGAGTTGCCTTTTGTTTTCTTCGCTCAGTTCAACTGCCACATATTTGCCGAATGTTGGCGAGCTTCTGCGCATATCTACTGCTACATCTAATACTTTTCCTTTAACAACGCGCACCAACTTGGCTTGCGAAGAGTCGCCTTTTTGATAGTGTAGGCCACGGAGCACACCATAAGAAGACTTTGATTCGTTGTCTTGAATAAAGTCTACTTTGCCCACATGTTTCTCAAATTCTTCTTTCTTCCATGCTTCGAAGAAATATCCACGATCGTCGTTAATAACTTTCGGTTCGATAATGAACGCGCCTTGTAGTTCTGTTGCTATGTATTCCATTGTGATGTTATTTTGATGTACAAAGATAGTATAAAACAAAGAAATGGCAAAAGAAATTTAATAAATTACCCAAGTAGTTTTTAATAAAGCACATTGAGCTATATGCCATTCTTATTATATATGTGGGTGCGAGGCCCTTTGTGCTTCTTTCAATTGTGGGTAATTATCGGATTGGATGTGTCTTTTTGTTATTTTCTGTTAGGTTTTACTTTCTTTTCTGGCTTACGATAGATTGAAATAAAGGAAAAGATTCCCGAAAAAATGATTGGTTCGGGAGTCTTTAATTAGGAAATTAACGCCAAAAGAAGGGATAGAAATGTGATGATGATGGTGTCGCGGTCTACATTTTCTTGGTTTCTGTAACTGTACGACGACTTGTTTATTCCATTCTTTAAGAGTTAGTTGTTAACTACAATTTGAGGCTTTTGTAGCTGGCGTGTAGAGGCCAGACGGTTATTTGCTTTGTAGAGGATTCCAACCTTGGGCAGTAATCTCAAATTCTGTCCCATCACGAGCAACGAGTTGTTTGCCAAACTCGGGTTTTGTTACGTGCCCAATGAGCTTCACGCCTTCCATTTTTCAATTTTAGAGTGGTCGCCAATGGGGACAGTGAACAGCAACTCATAGTCTTCACCACCATTCATGGCACATGTTGTTACGTTCATGTTCATCTCTTCTGCCATCACAGCTGTTTGATAATCAATGGGAATATTCTTTTCGAACACTCTACAGCCGCAGTTGCTTTGTTCGCAGATGTGCAACAGCTCACTACTTAGTCCGTCAGAGATGTCCATCATAGCCGTAGGTTTGATGTTTGCATCGCGTAAACGCTTAATGATGTCGCCTCGGGCCTCGGGCCTTAATTGTCTTTGCAAGAGATATTCTTTGCCTGCGAAGTCGGGTTGAAAAGCTTTAAGGTGTTGCAATGCTAGTTGGTCGTTTTTCTTTCTAGCTTCATCCACTTGTTGATAATACACGGTTTTCTCCCTTTCGAGTAGTTGCAATCCCATGTAAGCAGCACCCAAATCACCCGAGACACAAATCAAATCGGTGTCTTTTGCTCCGTTACGATATACGATTTCGTTTCTTGGCGCTTCGCCAATGCATGTTATGCTTACAGCTAATCCAGTGTAAGAGGAGGTGGTGTCACCACCCACAATATCAACATTCCATTGCTTGCAAGCAGCTTGCAGACCGGCATAAAATTCTTCGAGGTCTTCCACCTTAAAGCGTTTGCTTAGCGCCAAGCTTACAACGAGCTGCCGTGGAGTTCCGTTCATGGCAAAAATGTCGCTTATATTTACCTGTGCCGACTTAAAACCAAGGTGGTAGAGGTCGATGTATGTGAGGTCGAAATGCACGCCTTCCATCAGCATATCGGTGGTTACAAGCACCTCGGTGTCGGGGTAATGCAGCACGGCGCAATCATCGCCCACGCCATAAAGGGTTGCGCTGTTGGTGGTTTTGATGTTTGAGTTAGGCGCTTTATCAGTCCAAATTCGCCAAGCGAGGATATTTCTGTCATTGTCTGTTACTTATTTCGTGTGGTCAAGGCCTGGCCTTTATCTGTTTATACAAAGTGTCTGCGTTGCAATGTAGCTTATTTGTATGGCAAACACGTTGTAAATATGTTTCCTGAACGAGTGGAGAGGCGACGAGTCTTTTTACAGAAACTTGTATTAAATAGACTTTGTCGCCCTGTTAATCAATGATATGATGTCAAAAGAGTGTGTATTAGCTACGCTTGATAATTTCTCTCATTATCTCTGTCATAAGCGGTTGTGCTTTGTTGGCAGCCACTTGCACCTCTTCATGACTCACTTCTACTGGTTGGTCTTCCAGTCCTAGGTCGGTAATGATACTCATACCAAATACCTTAATGCCACAGTGGCGTGCCACTATAACCTCTGGCACGGTGCTCATACCAACGGCGTCGCCACCCAGGCGGTGATACATTTTATATTCGGCAGGTGTTTCGAAGGTAGGGCCAGATACGCCTACATAAACACCATGAACCACTCTAATGCCTTTTTCCTTAGCAATTTGGTCGGCTAGGTCGCGCAATTGTTTGTCGTATGCCTCGTGCATGTCGGGGAAACGCGGACCTGTGGGGAAGTTCTTTCCACGCAAAGGATGTTCGGGGAAGAAGTTAATGTGGTCGTCGATAATCATTAAATCGCCAATAACAAAGTTGGGATTCATGCCTCCCGAGGCGTTAGATACGAAGAGTGTTTCAATGCCAAGCTCGTACATCACTCGCTCGGGGAACGTTACTTCCTTCATGTCATAGCCTTCATAGTAATGAAAACGACCTTCCATGGCCATGATATCTTTACCGCCAAGCTTGCCAAAAATTAGTTTACCTGCATGGCCTTCAACGGTAGACACAGGGAAGTTGGGTATCTCGTTGTACGGGAATTCGTACTTGTCAGTTATTTCTGAAGCTAATTGACCCAGCCCCGTTCCTAGTATTATTGCTGTTTTGGGACTTGTTGTCATCCTTTGTTTTAACCAGGATGCTGTTTCTTGAATTTTTTCGTACATAGTTTATTATTTTATTATTAAAATCTTCTTCCTGTCCCAGCATAAATTGGATGCGAACGGGAAGGGCGTACATACTTTCTTTCACGTCGTCGTTAAGGCCTTCAACGAATTTTATTCGGGCCACGTCCTTCTCTGTTGTGATGATTACCTTAGGCGAAGGCAGTTCGGCAAACTTTCTGTTGATGGTGCGAATGTCTTTTTTTGAAAAGTTATGATGGTCGGAAAAGCTAAGATACGACAGGTTATAATTGTACACCGACAAATCGTTTTGCATTTGTTTGGGCGATGCAATGCCTGTGAGCAATAAGACGTTGCATCTGTTGGGTAAGCTATTTATCGGCATCGATTCGGTGCCGTACACCTGCTTCAGGTTGTCGTAGATAAGTGTTGTGAAGTAAAGCGACTGGTAGGGATAGAGGTCGAGTGCCTTCATCAATACCCTGTATTCCATTGGGCGCAAGTCTTTTGGACACTTAGTAATAATCACTATATCTGCTCTCGACTTGCCTTCTTTGGGTTCGCGCAGGCATCCAGCAGGCAAAAGTTTGTCGTAGATGATAAGTCGGTGATAGTCTACAAGAAGAATGTTCACCCCAGGTTTTACATATCTGTGTTGGTAAGCATCGTCTAATAGAATTACATCTACGTCTTTTGTTTGCTCGTCGTGCGTTAACCTGTCTATCCCCTCTGTTCTTTTTTTGTCTACAGCCACGTAAAGTTCAGGGAACTTTTGTTTCATTTGATATGGTTCATCGCCTATTTCCCGCATGGTCGTGTCGTCGTTGGCCAGCACATAGCCTTTGCTTTTGCGCTTATAACCTCTTGACAGCACGGCAACCTTCATTTTGTCTTTGAGCAACGACACGAGATATTCCACATGCGGTGTCTTTCCTGAGCCCCCAACAGTGATGTTTCCCACCGAAATAACGGGTATGTCGAATGCCCTAGATTTAAGTATGCCAAGCTTGAACAGCAGGTTACGAAATCCTACGCCGAGCCCATAGAGCCAGCTAAGCGGTGTGAGCCATTCGTGGATTTTAATAAAATCGCCTTCTGTCCTCATGTTTTTTATTATCTGATGTTTAGATCCATTGGCAGGCGAGCTTGTATTGCTTCGCGCTGATTGATGTTTCGAATGAGCATAAATGGTTCGTAGGCAGCACCAAGGGCAAGACGGAGTTGGTCGTCGAGCGTGCCACGGGGTACGATATTATTGAATATTTGGTCTTGCCATTTTTCTGTAGTTGGATATTCTTCTACTGCATAGTTTTTTACTTTAGCTAGTTGTGCAGCTTTTTCTACAGCTTCTTTAATACCACCAAGTTGGTCTATCAATTTTATCTTTAGCGCATCTGTGCCTAGCCATACACGTCCTTGAGCTATTTTGTCGATGTTTTCAACCGACATTTTTCGGCCTTGCGATACGCGATTAAGGAAAGTGGCATAGCCACGATTAACATAACCCTGTAGCATGGCCATTTCTGCGGCGTTAAAGGGACGCGCTGCGATGTTGCCAAAGGCACTGTTAGCATTGGTTTTTACTTCGTCGAACTTCACGCCAAGCTTCTCGGTTACCAGTCCGCTAAGGTCGGGGAATACACCAAAGATGCCAATGCTGCCAGTAAGGGTGTTGGGTTGGGCCACAATCCAGTTAGCACCACAGCTCATATAATAGCCACCCGAAGCTGCATAATCACCCATCGACACAACAACAGGTTTCTTTTTACGTAGTTCTGTCACTTGATGCCAAATTTGGTCGGATGCATAGGCATCGCCTCCTGGCGAGTTTATACGCAGAACCACGGCCTTAATGTCATCGTCGTTCTTAAGGTCTTCCAGATTTCTGCAAATGTTTTTGGATACGATGTTAGTGCTATTGTTAAGCATACCGCCTGGTGCCATCTGTACGATTTCGCCTTCAGCGTAGTAAATAGCAATAATTCCATCATCACTATTAACATCTTCCACAACATTACACATGGCCGAAATACCCACTTGGTTGATGCTCTCATCGGCATCGATGCCCAGAAGTTTTTTAACCTCGCCTTTCACTTGGTCGGCATAGAGTAGCTTGTCTATCAAGCGTTTCTTGATAAGACTCTGTGGCGTGGCAAACAATTGGTATTCATCGGCATAGGTGTTAAGTGTGGGAATGCTAATCTTTCTGCTTTCCGAAACGGCTTTACAAACGTTTGCCCATAGTCCGTTGAGATACAACGACACTTGCAAGCGGTTGGCATCGCTCATTTTTGTTTCGGTATATGTTTCTGTTGCACTTTTGAAAGTGCCCACTTTGCCACCTGATATTTTACACCAAATTTGGCTGCAAGGTCTTTAATATAATAGGGTTGTGATGCAAGTCCATGCCAATCTACTTGTCCTTCAGGGTTAAGATAGATGTGGTTGGCTACTGATGCCACGTAATAACTACCTTGCGAGTAGGTGTCACCATAGGCTACAATCCATTTTCCGCTCTTTTTAAAGTCGGCTAAGGCGTTGCGAATTTCTTGGAGTGTAGAGAAACCAGCACCCAACGGACCGGCTTCGATGTAAATACCTTTTATCTCATCATTGTTTTTAGCTTTCTTTATGGCCATCAATATGTCGTTAAGTCCACTGTTCTCAACGGCATCGCCAGACAAGAAACCTAGGTAATCGGTGCTCGCTTTCTCGTTAATGACGCCAGATAGGTTGATGGTTAATACGGAATTGTCTTTCAATTTGGTCTCCGTATCAGACGCTGCAATCATTCCAATGATGCTCATCATCATAAAGCCGAAACAAATGGCACTGAATAAAAACATTCCGAGAACGGTTGCCAATACGTTTTTAAAAAAATCTTTCATATAGCAATGATATAATAGGTTATGTTTAAATGCCTTAGGGCAAGGCTAAGTTGTGATTACACTGGCGTTCCACAGTGGCGGTGTTGCTCAGTGCTAGCAATGCTTAGGCACGTTATCATGCAAAGTTATTGATTTTACATTGAAAGGCATCATGTTTTTAGTGTTTTTTAATGTGTGTGCATTAAATTCTTGTGTTAGTTGGGGTTAATGCTTGTGCTCATTGGCTATGATTTTTTACAAACGTTATGAAAAAATGCTGCTGAAATGTGATTGTTTATGAACAATATGTATGGCTAAGGCGCAATAATTGCATGCTTTTGTTGTATGTCTATTGTTGCCTTCATATAAGAGAACTGATTAACCCGCAATCGGTCATTAGTCCACAATGTTTCCAGAATACTTGTTTTTGTGTTGTTTCCTAACATCTTTTATATTCTTGCCGGCATCTTGTCTGTCTTTGAACCTTGACGTAGCCCGCTACGCCTGCGTTACAAGACAGGCAATCTACTCGACAATAACACAAAATCTGTTTAGGCTCTAATGTCCGATTTGGGGTACAAAGTGATTTGTACATTTAATTTGCTTCTTCTCTACCAGAACGTTTCTTCTTTAAATGTAAAATATTTCTACTAAATTTTAACATTGTGAGTGCCGTCTCCGTAAAAAATCTGGCCATAGGGTGAATTTATGGCCGTATTTTTTAAGTTTGTAACAGGCTGATTTCTTGGTGATTATGGTGTTTTGGACTAAAATACATAGTTTAAAGGGTTGTTACTAGGATATTTATACGGTTTATACGTTAGTCAAATACTCATCTGGCTGTTTTATATTTCTTTTATGCTATTTGCCGTTAAATTGCTTATTTAAGTCATTATATATGAAATTTGGAACATAAATTATAGGTAAAATTGTGTAATTTGCAGCATATTGAAGTGCGTTTTGCTGCAAATAGCAGTGCGTTTTGCTGCAAAACGCAGTGTGTTTAGGTGCAAAACGTATTGTGTTTTGATACAAATTAGGCAGAATTTTTCTGCATATGTTGCGTATACGGGGGTGATTTTTTGCTTTTTTTTATGCTGTAGAGGGTGCAAATGGAGAGTTGTTTTTCTAGAAATAGAATTGCAATGTTATATGAGATTGCAAAAAATGGTGCAGTTTATTTTTAGAAACGCCTTTAGAAACATGCTCTTTGACACTTTTTTCTCGGTTTTTGGGCGTGTTTTTGTCTAGAAGAAGGTGTTGAGAAGAGTGTGTTTTGTAAATAATATTTACTAAATTAACAGAATGAAGATAACGAAAAGGTAAAATAACAAGTGTGTAGACTAGCTAAACACTTGGGGATTGACAACATGAGGAGGAATGGAGTTGTGGTACACAAGCGGTCAAGCGCAAATTGTTGAGAGATAAAGGATGCGATAAGGGAAGGGGTTATTGTCAATGTTATCTAGCATTTTAGTTAGGTACAAGCATTAACAATTCTACCAAAGCATGGAGTTTCCCTGCTTTAGTGAAAAAAGATTAAGCATAGAAACATTGAAACTTGCTGATGAGGGTATGCAAACAGTTTGTTGTAGGTGTGTTTGCATAGCCCTCTTATCAGCTTGAAGACGTAATGCTTTGTAAGTGTTAGCTATTTTCTTTTTGTGTTTACGTTGTTGCTAGCGTTCAAATAATAAACCGTGTTGTTATCGTTCCAGTCGGTACGTTCAACGCTTACTTTGTTTTTGGATATAACCAATGTTTGTGTATTGCTATAGGCGATGGGTTGCCAGCCAGAAAATTTGTCGGGTTTGGCCACCAATTCATTAGAAACAGGCATTATGGTGTATGTTCCGTTCGGAAGTTCTGAGAGGATGATGTTGTTAAATCTTAGGTCTTTGGTGACGAACATACTGGTCCACTGCAAAGCAGGGTCTTTAAATTCAATCACTTTCATCAATTTTCCTTTCTTGTTGTATACGGCAAGTCCCACTTTTCCGGTGAAGAGACCTAGTTCGCCATTGCTCTCATTGTATGTACCGATGTTTGAGAGACAGGCTTGGATGGGAGCGTTCTTGGGCACTTCGTTTTGCAAAAATTTAAAAGGTTCAACGGTCTCGGCCTCTAGTTCCCTTATAATCTTAAACTGTTGATGGTTGCCAGTCTTGGGATGAGCCAGAACAGCTTCCATTTCTAGGGCGAAATAGTCTGTTCCAAACACGTCGTCATCGAGTGGTGTATAGATGGTAAAGAGGTCGAACCATCCATCGTTTTCGCCTGCCCATCCCCAGTTAACATGGATGTATCCCTGTTTGTCAATACCATCAAGCAAGAACGAATGGCTGCTTTCGCCAATCAGTACGGGGTAGCCATTTTCCAATTCGTCTACTACCATGTCGTAGAACATACCTTTGGGCATGTACTCTTTGTAGATGTGCTTAACCGAATAATCAAATTTCTTCGCAATGCGTCAAGAGCCCATTGCATGTTCGACATGCTTCCAATGCTAGAATAGTTCATGTTTACAGCTTTTCCCACATCGCTTAGCAGCACACCAACAGCATCTTTGCCGTCATCGTCCATTTGTGTGCTGTTGTCTTTAATCTTACCCCATAGATATTCGTTGCTCTTTTGGGCCTTTGTTCCAGTGGTGCTAACAAATTCGGCTGGTCTTTTAACTGGCCATTTGTTGTGATACATCATTTGCGAGAGCGCTGTTGCTACGCATCCAGTGGGCATATTTGTGTTTTTCACTTTAGGGGTATGCGTTTTGAAAGGCATTTCTTGGTTCCATGTGCAGGATAATAGCGGACTAATTTCTTTCTTTACACTCAACGTAGCTTTAGGAAAGCCCAGTCTATTGCAACGATATGCCTTCACCATTAGTTCGTAGTGTCGGAGCAGCGAATAGAAGTAGTCGGGCAGACGTGTTTCGTTGGGGGTGAACTTGTTACCATATCCAATTATAGCAGGCAAGTCGCTTTCTCCTGAAACGATTACAAAGCCCTTATGCCCAGTATTGGTGAAGATGTAAAATGTTGGGTCTCCCTCTGGTTTTAAGGTGCTCCTGTTTATTAGTTCGGGCTTTGCAAAATACTTTCTTGCAACTTCGAACGCATCCTGTTGGCTCACCTGAGTGGCTTTTGTGGTAGCTGTCAGGGCCAAAAACGTAAAGAGGCAATACGCCTTACGAATGTTAATATTTTTCATGTTGCTTGGTACAAAAAAGTTATTATCAAGGTTTTATACCCCTAAATGGTGTTCATGGTTTGCAGGGTCTGTGCTTTGCGTATTCCATGGGGTGTTTACCTTTAGCTATATTAGGTGTTGCAAAGATATGTAAAAATATTTATCATGCAAAGAAAAAGACAAAAATATTGTTATTTTTCTTTTTTGTTATTGTTTTGTGTTTCTAAAGTGTTAGTTTTTTCGTCGTTATTGCGACATAATCCAGTGCTGCTCTTTAGGCGGTTATAATAATTGTAAGTATTATAGGTATTTGTTCTTTCATTTTTGAAAGAGGGAGTGAGGCTTGAAAAGGTATGCAATAGAAGGGCTGATAGTGTATAAATAAAAACGTTCCTTCTCATTATGAGAAGGAACGTTTGTGTTGGTGGGGTGGCTAGTCGGGTTCGAACCGACGACATCCAGAACCACAATCTGACGCTCTAACCAACTGAACTATAGCCACCATTTGTGACTTCTTTTCTGAAATCGTTTGCAAAGGTATAACATTAATTTGGATATACCAAATGTTAGGTTCGTTTTTTTTCGTTTTTGCCCAATTTTTATTGGGCACACAGGCAGTTTACTACTTGAATTTTGCGAAAGGATGGCTGGAAAGCGCGCATTAATCTACCCTTTGCTGCCGAAATATAGGCAAATCATACCTAAGAGCACAAGGGCCAAATCAAGTGCTTTGTGTTTGAGATTTTTTTCTTGAAAGATGAATGCGCCAAACAAAAATGACACTAGCACGCTACCTCGTCGCACCATAGAGACAATGGAAATCATGGCTTCGGGTTTGCTTAGGGCATAGAAGTAAGCAAAGTCGGCTGCACATAGAAACACGCTTATCATCACGATAGTCCATCGCCATTGAAAGGGTTGGGTGGTATTGCGCTTTGGAAACCATAACACGATCGTAACTATGGCCATCAACAAGCACTGGTATAAGTTGTACCAACTTTGCACAGCCATCTTGTCTTGTCCTAATCCGCCTTGTTCAACAGGTGCCATAAGATACTTGTCGTATAGTCCGCTGCATGCCCCTAGCAGTGCAGCCAGTGCTATGGCATATATCCATTTGTTGTGTTTAAAGTCGATACCTTCTTTCTTTCCGCTTCTACTTAAAAGGAAAAACGAGCAGATGGCTAATGCCACGCCCAACCACTGTAAGGCGTTTAGCTGTTCGCCATACACAAGCATGGCGCCAATAAGTACCAATACGGGGCGTGTGGCGTTTATTGGTCCAACGATTGTTAACGGGAGATGCTTCATTCCTATATATCCAAATATCCAAGAGGATAGCACAAGCATACTTTTGAGTAAAAATATACCCCTGGGTTGACAGTGTGGTGGGGGAACATAGAATATACTGGTGGGAGAAAGCCAGCCCAAATAGCTGCTGAGAATGAAGGGAGCGAAAAATGAGAGTCGATATAAAGGTGTTGAGAAACAATACGGGGAGTACGGCGTTTTTCTTTTAGCGAGAGCTTTTTAAAAACATCGTAGAAGCCTAGAAGTGTGGCTGAGAGAAAAAGCTAAGACTAACCAAAGCATGTGGAATTGTTGTGTTATGAGGAAATTGCTGCGTTTTTTTGAGTATATTGTTTTTTAAGTCTTGAGGTTATTTAGCAAATAAGTTTAAGCTTTTACTAGTTTGCCAATTCACGAGTAAGCAAGTTCGTAAATACAATTACTCATAGACAGCAATGTTAACGAACTCACGAGCTACAATTTATATTGTACGTCTTCGAGAAACAGAGCATGGCCAGGAACTGATTCGCCTGCTTGTTGACGCGACTTAGAATGAAGAATTTCAACAAACTGGGATATACTAATTTTATGCCATCCCACGTCTAACAGTGTGCCAACAATGGCACGAACCATGTTGCGAAGAAATCTATTGGCCGAGATACGGAAATACCATTTAGTGTCGGATAGTTTAATCCAGTTGGCTTCGTACACGTCACAAAAGGTGGTTTTTGCATCCGAGTGACTTTTGCAAAAGGCTCCAAAGTCTTTGTGCGATAGCAATAATTGGGCTGCCTCGTTCATTAAATGGAAGTCGGGTGCTTGGTGTAGGGCATACGAATAGGCTCTGCAAAAGGGGTCGCGATCAAGATGTATGTAATAATGATAAGTGCGTTTGGTGGCACTGAAGCGTGCATGCATGTCGGCATCTACAGGTTCTATCCTTGCAACAGTGATGTCGAATGGCAACACCCGATTGAGTTTGTAGGCCAGTTGGATGGTGTCAATAAGTTGTTCGTCGTCGAAATGCGCAACCATCGTGCGTGCATGAACACCAGTATCTGTGCGACCAGCCCCAACAAGTTCTATAGGATGGCGTAGCAAGAGCGACATTGCACGCTGCATTTCTGCCTGAACAGAGGTGGCGTTAGGTTGTATTTGCCAGCCGTGATAGGCAGTTCCATCGTACGAAAAATATATGAAGTATCTTTGTTTCATCCATACAAAGGTACAAAAAAAGTGGTTATAGCTGTCTAATTTGCTGCCTAATTCTTAGCCACTTGCGTATATATAAGCCTAAGATATAGAGAAATGCGATAAGCACATAAGCCAAATAGGTTTGAATGAGATTGATTTGCGGGCCGTCGATTGCGGAATGGGGTAGTGATGATATGTATTCCACCAACTTTTGCACTGTTGTTGCCAGCCATTGCATAGCGTAGGTTAGCAAGTTGCAAATAAAAGGGGCGCCTTGAACAAAGAACGAGGCTAGCGTGGCATATAGTAAAAGTGTTATTAGCGGAAGAATAAGCAGATTGGATAATAGGAAATAGCACGAGAAGCGTCCAAATAATAGGCTATGAGTGGCATTGTACCCACCTGTGCTGCCACTGAAACGCAGGTAAGATTCCAAATAGGACGTAGGAAATAGGCCCAACGTGAGCTGCCTTTGTAGAGTGAACACAAGGGTGGATATAGCACAATGATGGATAAGACAGCTAGAAACGACAGTTGGAAACTTACATCCCACAGTGATGAAGGGTTGGCTATCAGCATTACTATGCAAGCAAACGCAAGTGTATTGGCCGAAAGACGGTCGCGATGTAGCAGCGAAACAAAGGCATAGAGTGTGAGCATTAGAGCTGAGCGAACAGCACCTGGGGGAAGGGCAACAAGGAAAACATAGGCCCAAAGGGTGGCTACTATAACGGTTTGGGCGATGAACTCTGCCCAATCTCGGCGCACAAAGCGATATAAAAGAGAGGAAAAGACGAAAGAAAGCACGCTGTAGATGATGCCGAGGTGCAATCCCGATAGGGCCAAAACGTGCGAAACGCCTGCTTTGCTGTACGCCTCGCGTTGGGTGTAGGTAAGGTTCGATTTATCGCCTAGTGCAATAGAGGCCACTAAAGCCTGGTTGTCGGTGGTAAGTTTTTGTTGCCAAGCTTGATTTAGCAGGTTTTTTCGGGCTTGTAAAAGTTGCAAACGCAATTTTGTTATCGTGGGTATGCGGTTTATTTCGGTGTTAGATAATTGCGAGTCTTGCCAGTCGGTATAGTAAATAAAGGTTGTTGCTTGGATTTGATGTGCCTGCATCCAACGCGCGAAGTTGAATTTTGAAGAAGAGAAAATCTCAAAGTCGTTATTTAGAACCGATTGAACCTCGATTGCCGAACCTATTGTTAGTGTCTTCCAGCGTTTAGTTATCGAGTCTTTAAGTATTGAGGCGCGCACCAGAAAAGGTGCTTGCGTATTGTTTGTTTCGGCAATATCTATTATTAGGAGGTTACATTTCAGCACCTTTCCATGTTGCACGGGGGTGTCGGTAACGATAGCTTTGTAAGTGATGTTTTGGTTGGTGGGGCACAATTGGCTGTCTGTTTTTTGTATTGCCATGAGCCATGCGCCTAAAAATGTTGTGGCAGTGAGGATGGAAATGCTAGAGAAATTCGCATGGCGAATGGCAATGACGGCCACGGCAGTTGTGCCTAAGAGCAATGTAACGCTGTTATTGGGATTGGATAAAAAAGGAATGGCGTCGGCCAACATTATCCCTAAGATGAGCATCAAAGCGATGCGCACCAGCGGATAGAGTTGGATGACGCCATTGGGACGTGTCATGTCACGTCTGTTTTACATTGTATAGGAGAAGCCTACAGAAATAAATTCGCGCAATTGCAGATAACCGTGCTTGCTGTCTCGGGCCGAGCCATCATCGAAGCGTGGGTAGATAAACAGTTTAGAACTGATAAACTTGTTGAACTGGAAGGTGAAAGTATTTCCCATTCCACTTCAGCCCTGCGGTAAGTGGTGTATCCATAGAGGCGTGTTTGCCAACTAATGGGCTCGGCTATCTTCCACATTAGGTCTACAGTAAATTCAGAACCTAGGTCGTGAAGGGTATGTTTGTTTGCATCCAAGCCATAACGAGGCGACAAAGCGAGCCTGTTAACGTAGCGGAAGTTATAGGCAATTGGTGCGAGGTGTATAGACCCCTTGAGTTTTCCTTTCAACCAATCTACGTTATAGTCCATACCGAGCGAGAGGTTTGAGTTGAAAGGCGACATGAAATCAGACGATACCATGCTGCTATTGTTTTTATAACCGCGCAAGAATTGTGTGTAGGCCACCAACTGCAAGGTGTAGTACCATCGCTTTGAGGCTTGAAGACCTAACTTACTGGTGTATCTGATAAGGTCTTCAGACGATTTAAGACTGTGTAATGAGTCGCTGGGTGTAGTGATGAAGCCAAGTTTTAGTTCTAGCTTATTGTCAAATTTCAGCTTTTGTTTGTTGTTATAGTTCAGCTGAATGGTTACAGCTCCCACCATTGAATAGTTGCTTTCACCACCCTTATACCAGTTTCCTGAAACGTAGTTTTGCAGAAATTGCAGGTAGTAGTCGCCTTTAAAGGTCCAGAAATTGGGCTTTGTAATCACCACTTTGATAGGTCCACTTTCGGGATCAACTGGTACTTGTGTAGCTTTTTCGGCCAAACCAGCATTCGACTTGATAACCACTGGTGTGGTTTTTGCTTCAGGTGCGATGGTCTGCAGTTCTGTTTCCCGGTTCAAAACCAGTTCGGGTCTTTTTAGATAAACACCCAAAAGTGCCGTATCTGTAAACTTAGGACCAAGATAATTAGTTCCTTGCGTTTGCAATTGATTATCGGGGGCATTGCTAGGCAGGTCGAATATGCCTTTGGCGATGCCTCCGTAGAACGTTAGTGGCGAGAAAAGCCTAAAACTTTGATAGGGTAGAACGGTCTCTACAAAATCGGTAGACAGGGCGCTAACATCGTTTTGCTGGTACACCTTATTATATAGAAGGCTGAGTGAGTCTTCATAATTTCTTAGCACAGCATAGCTGTTGCTGGCTTTTTCGTTACGTGCAGCGTTGTGTGCTTGTTGCGCATGCAGCGTAACAACACCAAGAGTTGATAATACAAGGATAGTTAATACGTGTCTCATTACAACTATTTTATGTGCAAAGGTAGTTATTTTTCTACGTTTTGCATTTTGTTTTACATCTTTTTTGTTGTTATTTGTTTGTTCTTGTTTGTTGCGTACAGCTTTAGTGGCAAGTCTTGCATTGGTCAATGCCTTTATTCACCTTTTCCTTCTAATAGGTCGGGGCGAAGCTGTTTTGTTCTTTCCAAGGCTTTTTCCATCTCCCAAGCCTTTATTTTGGCTTCGTTACCACTAAGCAATATGGGAGGAACTTCCCAGCCTTTGTAGTTTGCGGGGCGCGTGTAGATAGGAGCTGAAAGAAGATCGTCTTGGAAACAATCCGAAAAAGCACTTTGTTCGTCACTAATAACGCCAGGGATGAGCCTAACAATGGCATCTGCCATCACGGCAGCAGCCAGCTCTCCCCCAGTGAGTACATAGTCGCCTACAGATATTTCGCGTGTGATAAGGTGATCGCGAACACGTTGGTCAACCCCTTTATAGTGTCCGCAAAGGATGATAATGTTGCCTTTGAGCGACAATTCGTTGGCTACGTGTTGGTCGAACTGTTGTCCGTCGGGCGATGTGAATATCACTTCGTCGTAGTGTCGTTGTGCTTTAGTGCCGAAATACATCGGTCAATGGGTTCGCATTGCATCACCATGCCAGCAAATCCCCCATAGGGATAGTCGTCTACGCGCCTCCATTTGTCGGTAGAATAGTCGCGAAGATTATGCAAATGTATTTCTGCGAGATTCTTTTTTTGCGCTCTCGCCAAGATAGATTCGTTTACGAAGCCCTCTATCATCTCGGGCAACACGGTGATAATATCTATTCTCACAGTTGGAAATCTTTTCGTTTGTTATTCTTTATTGTTTGTCTTCGTTAGCTGTTTTGCCTTCTGTGGCAGAATGTGGGTTAGCTTTGCGCTTCTTTCTTTTGCGCATCTGCCACCAAATTATACCAACAATTGCAGCCACACCCAGGACACCAATAACAACCATTTGTATTTGACTGTTATACTCTTCAATCTTGGTGTAGAGCTCATCTTTGGGTACGAACGAGTGTAGATACCATCCCAAGGCAGCCAAAACAGTGTTCCAAGCACCTGCACCGATGGTGGTATATAGGATGAATTTCCAGAATTTCATCTTTGAAAGACCAGCAGGGATGGAAATAATCTGTCGTATGCCAGGTAGGAGTCGGCCTGTGAGTGTGGCGATAACACCGTGGTCGTAGAAGTATTTTTCTGCTTTCTCAATCTTTTCTTGGTTTAGCAAGCATAGATGTCCCAGTTTGCTATTGGCAAAGCGGTATATAACGGGGCGACCAAGGTAATAGGCTGCGAAATAATTAGCCGTAGAACCGAGCACTGCGCCTATGGTTGCAACAAGTACAACAAGTACAATATTCAGGTCGCCAGCTGCTGCGCGGTAGGCTGCAGGTGGCACAATAAGTTCTGAGGGTGCAGGGATAACGGAGCCTTCGATAAACATCAATAACAGCACCGTCCAATAATTGAGGTTGTTTAGCAGGGGTAATAACCAACTCATTTCTTTATCTTAACTTTTATTTTTTATAATGTAATTATAATAATTCTCGGGTTCGAGGCCTTTGGGAAAATACTCACCTAGTACGTTTTTGGCTTCTATAGGGTTTAGCTTACATGCCTTTTTCAGGTAGTGTAAGTATTCGTCTTTTTTATTTATCAGCTTACAGCACAGCGCCATGTGCGAATATCCATCTTTCCAGTCGGTTGGTGCCGATTGGAAAAGTGTGTGGAACATCTTATAAGCTAGCTGCATATATCCGTTGTCGTAAACAGATACTGCAATTCTGAAATATACATTAGACGGCGAATTAGAATCTCGGACAGCCTCCAAGAAGAATTCTTGTGCTGCAAAAGGGTTACCGTTTTCCAGTTCAATATGCCCTTTAAGCACTGTTAGTTCGTCTTTGTTGCCCATTTCGGTGGCAATAGCCTTATCTACATGGGTTAGGGCCTCTTTCACTCTGCCTAATCTTGAGAGTGCAAAGGCCATTTCTTGGTAAATTTCTGCTAAGTTCACCGACCCCTCCACGGCCTTCTCTTCGGCTTTTTTAAGGTGCACGAGTGCCTCTTCGGGGCGATCCAGGTTGATAAGGGTGATACCTATGAGCACATCTCCAGTTTCATCATCGCGATGCAAGTTATTAAATCGGTGATAATAGGCGAGTGCTTCCTCATATTCGCCTAAGCTGAACATACCATTAGCCTTGTTAAGCAGCGCTTCTTCGTCATCGGGGTTGATGGCGATTGAGTATTCACTGCTCTCGATAGAATCGCGAATGCGATTGCTTAGAAACTGAGATGAGGCCAGTTGATTCCAGTAAGGCGAGGCAAAGGGGTTTTCATCTACCAGTTTTTTAAATATCTCTTCACCCTGTTGATATTCGCCCTTGCCCATAGCTATTCGTCCTTTCACCTCTTGATAGTCGGTTGTTTGCTTGTTTTCGGCCATCGACAGCCATTGCTGTGCGCTGTCAATAAGGTCGTAGTCAAGGTAAAGGTCGGTCACATCTAATATAAAGTTGTCTCGGTCGTCATCTTCTTGCCATTCCAGTTGTTGGCGCAAAAAACTGTCGGCTTCGTCTTGTTTGTTTTCAACGAGCATTATTTCAGCTTGCAGGTAAATGCATTCAGGTTCCTCTTGGTTGTCCACTTGATTCAGATACCATTTAGCTTTCTCGGGATTGTTTTGTTTCAACAGTTGGTATCTGCCCATAAACACTAAAGGAGCCATTGCCCCTGGGAACATCTCTACGCCTTTAAGGGCGGCATCAACGGCATCGTTTGCACGCCCCTCTTCATAGTAGTATTCGGCAATGTCTGCGAGTGCGTCCGAGTCGAAGTAGGTAGCTAACCCCTTCTGTTGGGCTTCTTCATAGCGTTGGAGTATCTCTTGAAACTCCTCATTACTAAAATAACTGTCGTTTGTCATTTTGATTAAAAACAATCAAGAGGGGCGAACGGGGTTCGTCCCTCATGTTAAGGTGCGAGGCAGGGGCATTCAGCACAAGTCTGCCGATAGCCCTTGCCCGTGTGTGCGATGCATTAAGGAGTGCGATTTTAGTGTCTGTCCTAACTTACTTGTTTTGCTTAGCCCACGTGTCTTTCAAACCAACGGTCTTATTAAACACAGGGTGTTGGGCAGACGAGTCGTTATCGGCCATGAAGTAGCCAATACGTTGGAATTGCAAGTATTCGCCAGGCTTTTTGTTTGCGGCATAATTTTCCACAAAGCAATTGGTGAACACCTTTTTCGACTCTTTGTTAAGCAGTTCCCTAAAGTCTCTTTCATCGGCCGATGGGTTCTCTACGTCAAACAGACGGTCGTAAACGCGCACTTCGGCTTTTGTGCAATGGTCGGCCGATAGCCAGTGAAGCGTGCCTTTCACCTTGCGGTTGGCGCCTTCCATACCACTTTTACTATGTGGGTCGTATTCGGCTTGAATTTCCACAATGTTGCCTTCAGCATCTTTGGTGCAACCAGTACACTTCACGATATATGCGCTTTTGAGTCGCACTTCCTGTCCAGGTGTCATTCTGAAGAACTTCTTTGGCGCATCTTCCATAAAGTCTTCGCGTTCCATCCAGAGGTACTTCGAGAAGGTGATGTTGTGATTTCCGTCGGCAGGGTTTTCGGGATTGTTCACCGTTTCCATCTCTTCTGTTTGGCCTTCGGGATAGTTTGTAATTACCAGTTTCACGGGATTAACTACAGCAGTTACACGACAAGCGCGTTTGTTGAGGTCGTCGCGTACAGCTGCTTCAAGCAAAGCCATGTCGTTAAGGGCATCAAACTTGGTGTAACCAATTGAGTCGATGAACATGCGAATGCTCTCAGGCGAATATCCTCTACGGCGCATACCGCATAGTGTGGGCATGCGTGGGTCGTCCCAACCAGCCACTAAACCCTCGTCTACCAGCGTGTGCAACTTACGTTTGCTCATTACGGTGTTGGTGAGGTTTAGTCGGTTGAACTCTATTTGTCGTGGGCGGAAGTCGTTCATTTTGTCTTCCTCGCCGTTCATCTCTTTTAAGAAATCGATAAATTTATCGTACAATGGACGATGGGGCACAAATTCAAGCGTACAGATAGAGTGGGTTACACCTTCAAAGTAGTCGCTTTGTCCGTGTGCAAAGTCGTACATTGGATACGCATTCCATTGTGTTCCTGTGCGATGGTGAGGAGTATGGATGATGCGATACATGATGGGGTCGCGGAAATGCATGTTGGGGTTAGCCATATCAAGCTTGCTCGCAGAACCATCGAACCCTCTGGCGTTTCGGGTAGGTTCATTTTCTCAAATAAGGAAAGACTTTCTTCCATGGGTCTGTCCCTATATGGTGATGCCGTACCAGCCTTAGTGGGTGTTCCTTTTTGTTCTGCAATTTGCTCACTTGTTTGTTCGTCGATGTAGGCATGGCCGTTTTTAATCATCCATACGGCGAAATCCCACAATTTTTGGAAATATTCAGAAGCGTAATAAATGTTTTCCCATTTAAAACCCAACCAAGAAATGTCGCTTAATATGTTTTCCACATATTCGTCTTTCTCCTTACTCGGGTTGGTGTCATCGAAGCGAAGGTTGCATGTTCCGTTGAATTTCTCAGCAGCTCCGAAGTCCATGCAGATAGCTTTGGCATGGCCGATATGCAGGTATCCGTTAGGTTCTGGGGGAAAACGCGTTTGTATGCGCCCACCATTCTTACCTTCGGCCAGGTCTTGTTCAATGATTTGTTCTACAAAACTCAGGTTTTTTTTCTCCTCATTTGAGTTTTCTATTCTTTCTGCCATTGTCTACATTATTATATTATAGTGCAAAGATACTATAAAGCAGCATAATATCAAAATTCATGTTAGCTTTATTGTTGCATTTTTAACACTATGTGTCAAAATATGTTTTCTAACATAATAAAAAGTTTGCGCGAATGAAATTCATCGTGTAACTTTGCACTCGTTATCCTGAATACAATCTTTTTGCCTTAAAAAAGCTAATACCTATTGAGATTAGATGCGCTGCACTGTGAAGTGTGGCGCATTTGTTTTATAGTTACTTACAGAGCTAAGTGTTATTTCTCTTGTTCGTTTTTATGGTTTATTTGTAAAAAGAACGGTATGAAAGCAACGTTCATTTTGCTCTATTAACGCATTTTAATTGGTATTGCATGAGTAAATAATATCGAATAATTTCTTATTTCGCGTAGCTTTACAGCTTTGTTTCTGAGGTTTGGGGCGTATTAGCGGGTGGGTTTATGGCGCCATTTGGGTGTTTTAAAAATAGACGTTATGCGTTTTCTCACCATATTATATAGGTGTTCATGTAGGTTGATTTACGCGTCTGTAATGCATCTTTCTTGTTGCATTATATCAGCTTTGTAAGGGCAATTACGATAGGGGGCATTGGTGTAGTTACCAATGCCCCCTATGTGTTTTATTTAATACCTCTTTCGTTCAGTGCTTTGGTGTACTTAGCAGCATTGGCTAAGTGTTCTGCGTAAGTTCTGGCGAAGTTGTGTGTGCCGCTAAAGTCTTCTTTGGCACACATATATAGGTAATCGTGCTTTTTGAGATTAAGCACAGCTTCTATGCCTTCAACCGAAGGGATGCGTATCGGACCAGGAGGTAAGCCTGTGTTGCGGTACGTGTTGTATGGGCTGTCAATGTTCAACAGTTTGTTGTATATGCGCTTGAGTGCAAATTGTTGCCACGCATATTTAATGGTAGGGTCGGCTTGAAGTGGCATACCTTTAGGATATTCGGCATTTCTCAACATCAATCTGTTGTAGTACATGCCTGCCACCATGGGTTTTTCGGCGTTGTTAGCCGTCTCTTCGTCAACGATGCTAGCAAGCGTAATCACTTGCACTGGCGATAATTTTAGTTCATTGGCTCTAACGGTGCGGTCCACATTCCAAAAGTTTTTGCTTTCTTTCTGCATGCGGTCAAGCAGTTTGTCCACTGATATATTCCAATATACATCATAGGTGTTGGGGATGAACAAGCATTGGATGGTAGCCGTGTCGTATCCATATCGGGCACAAACTTTAGGGTCGCATAGGGCCTGTAGCAGTTGAGTGCTGTCCATTAGCAAACGTTTGCTCACCTCTACAGATAGTCTATCCAGCGTTCTTACGCTGGGAATGGTGAGGTTTACAGGTTCTTGCATGCCGTTCTTCATGTGTCTAAACACCGTGAATGCTCCTTGTCCGGGTTTTATGGCATAGCGCCCAGATTTAATGTGTTCGCCATACGAACTGTGACGGGTAAGTGTGCGAAAGCCATTAAGGGCTTGCGCCTCGCTAAGAGGTTGCAATTTAGCATACACCGAGTCGATATTGTCGTCGTTATCAATGTACACGTATTGCGTGCTGCTGCCAGATGGCAGCATGGCCGAGAAAAAATAATAATAGAATATGCCCATAATAACGAGCAAACAGATGCCCGCAGGGATGAGATATCTCTTTGCACAGTTGTGTTTCATTGTTGTTCGTATTTATTTCACTGCAAAGGTAATGATTTTAAACAACATCTGTGGCGAGCTAAGCATATTTTTATATCTTTGCACTGCCTTATTACACATGCTTGTTGCGTAATAGCAACAGTTAACTATCTATTCATGCATCTTAAGGGCTATGCTTTTTTAGGATAATAATATTAAGAGATAAAGATATGATGAAGGAATATTCCACCTATATATTTGACTTAGACGGCACGTTGTTAGACACCTTAACCGACCTAGCTACGAGCTGTAATTACGCTTTGCAACAGTATGGTATGCCCCAACGCACTATTGACGAGGTGTGTATGTTTGTGGGTAATGGAGTAAAAAAACTGATGGAACGAGCCATACCCAATGGTTTAGACAACCCCCAGTTTGAAGATGTTTACCAATGTTTTAGGCAACACTACCTTGAACACGGACTAGATCACACTGCACCATATGCGGGAGTGATGCCAATGTTGGCCGAATTGAAGCGAAGAAAGAAAAACATTGCAGTGGTGAGCAATAAGTTTTATAAGGCCACGCAAGAGTTATGTCAGCACTTTTTCGGTGAGTATGTGGAGGTGGCGATAGGCGAACGAGAGGGTATCAATAAGAAACCTGCACCCGATACCGTATTAGAAGCTCTTGCACAGCTTGGTGTAACCAATGCAGGGGCTGTGTATATAGGCGATAGTGACGTAGATATTGCAACGGCCAAAAATTGCCACATGCCCTGTATAAGTGTGCTTTGGGGATTTCGTGATAAGGAGTTTTTATTGCGTTCGGGTGCTAGCACGTTTATCAGTTCGCCCGATGAACTTTTGTTTTAATTCTCGTGGAAGAGTTTGGTTACATACAAAATGTAAAATATTTAGTATGAATTTTAACATTATGAGTGGCTTTTTTCTGGGCAACTCCTCACTCGCTCGCAAATAAACGATTCTCGCTGAGGTTTGAATCGATATATATCAAGTTGGCTTGATGAATGTAATAAAGCTGTGTTTTCGATGAAATATACCGTGTTTCAGGTAAAATATTGGGCTATTTGCAGCAAAATGCGCGCTAAATGCAGCAAAACGCTTTGCTAACTCATGCAAAACGCAGTGCTATCTCCTACAAAACGCAATGCTAACTCATGCAAAACGCAGTGCTAACTCCTACAAAACGCAAGTCTAAATGCTGCTTATTGCAGATAACGGAGAAGCTTATCACCCCGAAAATGTTGAAAAAATGCGAAGTTTTAAGGTCGAAAATTGCTTAAAAAGGGGATTTTTACCAACAAAAAACGGTTTTTGTGACGGTGAAAAATTGTGGGGTAACGAGCAAATAGAAGGGCTAAATGGTGCAAAATGCATGTAATGCGCGCAAAAGTGTTGTAAAATAAAGCGCAAGCGGTGAAAAATAAGGGCAAAATATATGCTTTATAGCACTTGTTTTCGCTAGAATAGGTGGGAATGAAGAGTGTGTTTTGTAAAGTATTATTACTTTTGTTAACAAATAGAAGAAGAGGGATAACATGTTGACACAAACAACTCTATGGCTTACTGTTTGCTATAAACTTAGCTTTATCTTACTTAGGGTAATTCAGTTAATTCCCTCTTAGGAATCTCTGGAGACTGTCAAATACCAGATTCTTTTCTTGAAAAGCGTCTTTGGAAGAGTACTTGATGTGCTTTGCGCGTAAAAACTCCCAAATGTCGAGCCGTATGGGCACACCTGTCCCTTCCATACCTGCCCTATGGATGGATATAAAATCACCTCATTTTTTTATCAAGCCGCCTTCTTCATGTCCCTGGCCATCTGCCTTGCGGCAAGGACGGCGGCATTTGCCGTATGGATTCCGAAGAAGAGCAGCAATGTTTCGCTGAACATGTTGCGTGCCTTGATGCGCCCAACGGCATAGTGCTGTTTCTGGTTCCCGAAGCTGCCCTCCATTACCGTGGCCCTGAGGGTTCCGATAATCCTTCTCGCTTTCTTGAGGCATCCGGCTTCTTCTTTGGGCCTTGGGCCTTTTCTGACGAAACAGGTCGTTATGCCTTTTTCCGTACACATGGTGCGGTTGGCATTGTTGGCGTATATGGAGTCAGCACCGACACGTTTGACTTTGCCCCCCGTCAGCGATTCCTGATATTCAATGCACTGCCTAAGGCGAATGCCCTCGTTGAAGGCCTCGAAGGAGTGGTGTTCTATGAATGATATGCCGTCAATCTGTATGTTGTTGACCTTTGCCCCAAACTCCACGCGCTTGTTTTCCTTGCCCCTGACGATGGGACGGAGGTACGGGCGGTCGATGCTGACGATGCGATGCCTGACCTCCTTGCCTGCGAACAGGTCAGACTGTTGGAGGGCATACCTCACGCACGGCGCACAGCCGCTTTTCTTGTTCTGCCGACAGGCTGATGCAGGGGCCGTACAACTTGCGAAGGCCGTTCCATTGGAAGCGGAGCTTGGCAAGAAGTTTCAGGAGCCTTCTCCTGAGCCTGCGCGTGGCCGAGCCGGTGTGCTTGCGCTGCTTGGCGTATGCAAGCGTGGCCTTGGCAACATCATTGTACTTGTTTCTCGGTACGCGTTCCGACAACCGCCTGCTCTGACAGACGAGTAGGTCGTGAAGCCATCGGCAACACTCCCAAAGCAGTTTGACGTCTGTTGGGAAACGCAGGTGGCTCTCATAGCAGGTCGCATCCGTCAGGCACAGGTCCTTGTCCTTGAGGTCGCCTTCCCACCGGGCGTACAATATGCGTTGAAGGCTGTCTATGTCGAGGTGCCTGGCAAGGCGGTTGCGTATGGCACTTACAATCTTCCCGTCCTTGATGGGATTGGCAGGGTCTATCAGCACACCGCAGAACATCTGCATGTGGATGCTTCCGTTGAGCAGCTCTATCAGGCCGTCGTCCGACAGGCCCGTGTATGCCTTGAGGAACATAAGGGCGATTTCTCCTTCTTCCGAAAAAGAGGCTTTTTCCCACGCCTACGCTTATGGGTGCGGGTTGCCAACTCTGCTGCCAACTCCTCAAGTGGGAGTTGGGCACGGATGCGCCCAAGTTCGCTTTTTGCAAAGCTATCGCGATAATGTTGTAAAAAATCGAACTCTGTAAAGGGCAAAGTTGGTGTTATGTCAGAAATTTTTCGTAACTTCACAGCAGTAAATTTTATAATTTTCCCCCGATTCTGCCCGTGATGGGTCGTACGGGGGTTTTTATGTAAAGGTACAAATAATATATTACACTGACAAACAATTAGTTAGATATTTACTGAATATCCCTACTTAGATACTTTATGATTGTTGTTTTCAATGTCTTATTAAAGTTTAACCCACGCAGGTCGTTATATCGTTTATCGCATGTTTTATATTGTTTTTATGGCTTCCAGTTCGTCTTTGGTTTGCTAGTCGGCCTCTTGTTTGTTTTATTTTTCTTGGTCTAGTGCACCACGCTTTCAAGGATAAGATATGCAATTTTTTTATTCAATACACAAAATTCAAGCTGCTCTAACGAATGATTTGGATTTAAGACTAATGAGCGATTAGGCTGTAAATAGGAATGGGTTGAGAAAATACCTATCACAAAACTATTTAAAACAATAAAGCCATGCCAATTTCGTTGATCGAAAAGGCATGGCTTACGTTGTATTGTTGCTTTGTTTGTTGATTAGAAATAATCTACAGCTTGGGGCAGCGAATGGCTTTCACCACTTAGAATTGCCACCAAGGTTTTTCTTTTTATAGCTTTCGGGGTTGCTTTGGGCTTTAATAGCGTTTCTTACTATCTGCTTATATGTAACGTTGTCTGTTACCATGCGATAGATTTCACCCCAGTCGGGCAGTCCACCAACATTTCTGTCGTCTATAAAGAGGTCTGCTTTAAGTTTTCTTGAGAAGTGGTTATTGTTTTCTTTTTCTTCTTCGGGATAATCACGATTTACGGCATAGAACTCCACTCCACGTTGTTTGCACCATTCTACGGCTTCATCAAGCAATTCGCCTTCCCTTACGCTCCATAAGATAAGTTTGTGTCTGTCTTTAATAAGCATCTTGAGCGTTTCGGTAGCGAAGGGAACTTCCTCGCCAATTTCTGGATAACGATGTTCTACAATGGTGCCGTCGAAATCTACTGCTATTGTCATGTGTTAGATATTTAGCGGGTTTCACCAGACTGATGCCGATGAAACCCGCGTTGTTTTTTTGTTTAATGTTTAACTGATGTGTCGTTTTCGTTGCTGTAATGGCTGTTGCTATAGTTACCATAGTTGCCGTAATTGTTGTAGCGGCCATATTTACTATAACGTCCATAGTATCCATATTTAGCGTATTTGCCATACTTTCCGTAGCCATAATAATAGCCATACTTCTTCTTCGACAAGTCGATGCCGTTAACAACAACACAGATGTTAGGCAATTTCTTTTCTGCGTTCAAGGTGTTAATCAATTCGAAGCTGTCTTTTGGCGTGTAGTCGGCACGGCATACATATATCGTGAGGTTAGAAACTCTACCCACTTGCAGCGTATCGGTAACAAGGCCCACAGGTGCAGTGTCGATAATGATGTAGTCGTAAGTGAGTTTCAACTGTTCGATGATGTCGTCAAGCGAACTTCTTGTAAGCAACTCGGCTGGGTTGGGAGGTATCGGACCAGCCATGAGCAATTCAAGATTGTTGTTAACACCCGAAGGAAGCGTTTGCGCTTGTATGTCGGCAGCAGTAATTGTCGACTTGGTTAGCAGGTTAGTGATACCATGACGATGGTCGTCTATCTCGAACAGCTCGGCCAGGCGAGGCTTACGAATGTCCAAACCAACCAAGATAACCTTCTTGCCAAGCAAAGCGAACGATACTGCAAGGTTGGCAGCGATGAACGTTTTACCTTCACCCGAGATGGTAGAGGTGAACGAAACCACCTTCTCACCTTCTTTCAGCATAAACTGAACGTTGGTACGCATCGAGCGGAATATTTCTTCCATCTGGTTGTTCTTGTTCTCGTGAACCACGATGTCGGCTTTTGTCTTAGCCGTTTCGCTTGCAACAGCCACGTCGGCGATAATGGGCAGACGGGTGAGGCGAGCCACATCTTCGTGTCCTTCAATTTTATATCTGAAGAAAGCAATGAGGAATAGCACAAGGCTGGGTATTGCCAAAGCGATGGCTGTTGCGGCTGTATAGATGTTAGCTGTGCGAGGAGCAACCTTTCCAACCACAGCAGGGTCGTCGATAAGCTTACCCTTGTCGGCAGTAGCAGCCAAGGAAATAGAGTTTTCTTCACGCTTTTGTAGTAACATCAGGTACAAACCTGCTTTTACTTCGAGCTGACGTCCGATTTGTTTCATCGTTTTTTCTTGCTCGGGAGTTTGTTGTATCATGGTGTTGTATTTACCATATTGCGAAGCCACAGCATTTCTTTGAATGTCCATGCTACGCATAGCCTGAGCCATAGCTCGGCGAATGCTGCTTGATAGGTCGTCGAGTTGCGATGTAAGTGGCGTAACAGTGGGGCTGTTTTCCGATGCACTTCTCAACAAGCGGTTACGTTCAAGTACAATTTCGTTGTACTTGTTGATGAGCGATACGGCCGATTGGTCGGTGATTCCAATGTTAGAGGGCAGCGTCTCGTATTTGTTAGCAGGTTGGTTCATATAGTCGTTGATGCTGTTAAGCAGAGCAATCTGCGTGTTAGCTTCAGCGAGTTTGGTCGTACTGGTCGCTATTAGAGAGCGCTTGGTTAGCACTCATTTGCAGTTCCACCATCTTGTTAGCCTTTTTATAGCTTTCTAATTGGCTTTCAGTGCTTCCCAGTTCGGTGTTAATTTTTTCCAATCTGCCATTAATAAACTCTTCAGTTCTTACAGCAACCTCGTTTTTATCTTCGTTAGCTTGTCTGTTATAGCAGATAGCCAATTGTTTAAGGTAGTCAATGGCACGTTCTGTACTTTGGTCGTTGATGGTGAGCACGGCAATAGACGTGCTTTTAGACGATTGCGCGATGCTAAGTCCAGCAGCATAGCCAGTAGCAACGTTCTTAGGTGGACTAATACGCACCGACATTTTTTCGCCATCCTTCATAGGAGTTGAAGAGTTGGGCATAAATGTAAGAACACCCGTTTGTGTACCAAGTGCAGCAGGCAGGGCTGTAAATGTTTTGTCTATGGCATATGCCTTACCAGGAGCTCGGCATTGGTTGAGTAATATGTACCCTCCACATGGTAATTCTTGCCCTCGCGAGTGATGGTAAGCGAGATAGAATTGTTAAGCATGTCGAGATGAACGGGGTCGATATCAACAGAAATGGGCTGTGTTTTGTACATTAGTCTGTCGGTAACCTTTCCCACACTCATATAAGTGGTGTAGAGTTTAAGGTCTTTAACAGCCTGAATAGCGATAGAACTCGACTTTAAAATTTCCATTTCGTTGTCGATACCCGTAGAGTTAGACACTACGCCCAAGTTAGAGTTGTATTGCAAACTGTTTCTTCCCCTGGTGTTGTTCTCTTCCTTAATAAGCAGTTTTGCGTATGCCTGATATATAGGGGTGGTATATCGCAAGTAGATGCTAGCCAACCCAAGGCAAATAATTAACGACAAGGCAAACCATCTCCAATTCAGGATGAGCGTCATGTAAATGGTTTGAAAATTGAGAAGCGACCTTCCCGCAGGCTCTTGCTCGCTTTCCAATTGGTTGTTTTTGATATTCTCTTCCATACAATCTGATTTTTCTTATACCTATCTCTCTTATGGTTATGTTATTTTTATATTTTTCTGATGTGGTAAAACCCTTATTTCGAAATCTCGGCAATTCTCAAGAGGTATTGTCCGTATTCGTTTTTTATCATAGGTTGTGCCAAGGCAATTACTTGTTCCTTGTTAATCCATTTGTTATCCAATGCAATCTCTTCTAGGCAAGCAATCTTTTGTCCTTGTCTTTTTTCAATCACTTCGATAAAGGTACTTGCTTCGCTTAGGCTGTCGTGTGTGCCAGTGTCGAGCCAAGCAAATCCTCTTTGTAACGTTTGCACCTTAAGCGACTGTCTTGAAAGAAACTCTTGGTTTACAGTTGTTATCTCTAATTCGCCCCTTGCACTGGGTTTGATGTTCTTGGCCACCTCAACAACATTGTTGGGATAGAAATATAATCCAACAACAGCATAGTTGCTCTTTGGTTTTTGTGGTTTTTCTTCAATACTAAGGCAGTTGCCTTTATCATCAAATTCGGCCACACCATAGCGTTCGGGGTCGTTAACATAATAACCGAACACAGTTGCTTTGCCTTTGTTTGCTGCTTCAACGCTCTCTCTAAGCATGCCCGTGAAACCAGCCCCATAAAAGATGTTGTCGCCCAGAACAAGACAAACAGTGTCGTTGCCGATAAATTTTTCGCCAATGATAAACGCTTGCGCCAATCCGTCGGGACTGGGTTGCTCGGCATATTCAAACCTTACGCCCAAGTCCTTTCCATCTCCCAATAGGCGTTCGAAGCCTGGAAGGTCGTGTGGCGTTGAGATAATCAATATCTCCTTGATACCAGCAAGCATCAAAACAGATATTGGATAGTAAATCATGGGTTTGTCAAATATGGGTATCAATTGTTTACTCACCCCCTTTGTGATGGGGTAGAGTCTGGTACCTGAACCTCCTGCAAGTACAATTCCTTTCATATGCTTAAATTGTTTAACGTTTTTGGGACGATAATAACTTCCTATGCCTAATTGAATGTGTGGGATCAACGTATTGCGGACGGCCATCTGCAACTTGTTAGATATTGATGAACATGGCCTAAACGGTGATAACACGCATTAAAGAATAATCCTTTTGCTCTGCTTCTGCCATAGAGGAGTACACTTTTTTATACTCCACACCTATTAATATATGTTGCAAAGATAATAATAAAAAAATGAAAGTAATCTTTTTCTTGATGTTTTTGTTGCGAATATTATGTGGTCAAAGATGATGGTTATACTTTTCAATAGTCCACTAATCTTGTTTTTCATGCATTTTCTTTATTGTTGAGTGTATTTTTACTCTTAATTTTTACTAAACCGTTTTGCTGTTCAAATTAAAATACTTAATTTTGAATTTCCAACAATCAATAAAATGAGAACAGTGAAAAATAACATACTTAAACTGATAATATTCCTCTTTCCGCTGAGCGTTTCTGCTCAGAAAATTACCGTTGGCTCGTGTGAGACAGCAGACGGAGGGCTTTATAAGGGCGAAATGGCTGGCGGAAAACCACATGGAAAGGGCAACACGCTGTATAGCAATGGTGAAACTTACGAAGGCGAATATGTAAAAGGTAAACGCCAAGGGTATGGTGTTCGAACCTTTACAGATGGTAAAAGGTATGAAGGGCAGTGGTTTCAAGATCAGCAACATGGTAACGGAACCTGCTATTATGCCAATAACAACAAATACGTTGGTCTGTGGTTTCGAGGCCATCAACATGGACAGGGAACGATGAATTATTATAACGGTGATAAGTATCAAGGCAATTGGGCGTATGATAAACGTCAGGGAAAAGGTAGATACACGTTCTCTACAGGGGCTTATTATGATGGTAACTGGAACGATGACAAAAAGTCGGGACAGGGATTTTTTGATTGGGGCGACGGCTCTAACTACAATGGCATGTGGGTAGACAATCAACGCTCGGGCAAAGGTACTAACCGTTATGCCGATGGAGATGTATATGTGGGCAACTGGACCGATGATATCCAAAACGGGAAGGGTATCTATAAATTCCAAAATGGTGATGTTTACGAGGGCGATTACGTACAAGGCGACCGCACTGGACAAGGCATTTTTAAATACGCAAATGGCGATCGCTATACTGGACACTTCCAAGAAGGAGACAAAGACGGTAAGGGTACGTTTGTATGGAATAACGGTGACGCTTATGTTGGCGACTGGAAGAAGGACCGACAGAATGGACATGGAAAGCTAACAAAGAAAAACGGCGATGTGTTTGAAGGCAATTTTGCTAACGGACGGGTTGAAGGAGAGGTGATTATACATTATGCCGACGGTGCGCGTTTTAAAGGCTCGTACAAAGACGGGAAACGACATGGTAAAGCCATTGAGGAAGATAAAGCAGGAAATAGATTCGAAGGAACCTATGTCAATGGCATTCGCGATGGACGTTTTGTTGAAAAAGATAGAAACGGACAAGTGAAAGCCAAAGGTCATTACGAAAATGGTAAGCGCTTTAACGACTAAAACCAAACGATTGTTCCCTGAATAAATAAGCTGCAATTATAAATAAGGAGAAAAGGATATGGTGTTAGACTTGTTAGAGAATTTTGGAAAATACGTGGCACTGAACCCGTTTTTCCCTTTGGTGGAGGCGTTTATTCGGGATAATAAACTCGAACAACTTGCACCTGGTAGCTATAATATAAAAGGTGAAGACGTGTTGCTGAAAATTGAAATGGCAAACGGAAAAAGTAAAACTGAGGCTGTATTAGAAAGCCATCAGCAGATGATTGATATCCAAATACCGCTTCAGCAACCTGAAACGTTTGGCTTGGCATCACTCGCATCACTACCTTCGGCAGACTATTCTGTAGAAAAAGACTTATCGTTCTACCATAATGGTCAAGTGCAACATTACATAACATGCCCCGTAGGCGGTTTTTTGATATTCTTTCCTCAAGATGCTCACGCACCTTGCATATCACAATACACAACATTTAAAAAGGCAATATTCAAAGTACGTAACATGTAAAGGCCTTCTTTCTCACCTCTTTGCAACATTGCACTAAAACATTTTAGTGCGATTTTGTCGATGCATAGCGATGAACAATATAGCTGTAGATAACCTAGAAGGGAGATAAGAGCCAAGCTAATATAAAGGAACAAAGGTTTAACCATCAACATTAGGCCGTACTGGCAACCGAGCGTTCATCGGATAACCCCTAAACAACAGCCTGTTTCCACCTCGGCAATCGTAAATATTAATTGTATTAACTATGTCAGCAAAAGACGCTAACCCCACAAAGAAAGCGAAAAAGCCTTCTAAAAAAACGGCAATGCCTCCACAAAGTGCTCCTGCACGCATGGGGCTGGTTAAAAACGATGTCTACCTCGAACCATACGAGGATGCTATAAGAGGTAGACATAACCATTACTTGTGGAAAATGAAACAACTAACAAGTAATGGGCGCAAGTCGCTTTCCGACTTTGCCAATGGGCACGAGTATTATGGTTTGCATAAATTGTCAAAAGGTTGGGTGTTTAGAGAATGGGCTCCCAATGCCACAGACATCTATCTTGTTGGCGATTTTAATGATTGGCAAGAGACCGAACGCTATCGTGCAAAACGTATTGAAGGTACTGGTAACTGGGAATTACGCCTTTCTGAAAAGGCTATAGCCCATGGCCAACTCTATAAAATGCATGTGCATTGGAATGGTGGAAGCGGTGAACGTATCCCTGCATGGACTCGCCGTGTGGTGCAAGACGAACAAACCCATATCTTTTCGGCTCAAGTGTGGCAACCCGAAAAAACTTATGCGTGGTCGAAGAAGAAGTTTAAACCTAATACTTCGCCATTGCTCATTTACGAATGCCATATTGGTATGGGGCAGGATGCCGAAAAAGTGGGTACTTACACCGAATTTAAAGAGCTTGTTTTGCCGCGTATCATCGAAGATGGATATAATTGCATACAGATAATGGCTATACAAGAACATCCTTATTATGGAAGTTTTGGCTATCATGTAAGTTCTTTTTTCGCTGCTTCGTCGCGCTTTGGTACGCCCGAAGATTTGAAATCGCTTATTGACGAGGCACATAAGCATGGTGTGGCTGTTATCATGGACATCGTTCATTCGCATGCCGTGAAATGAAGTGGAAGGGTTGGGTAATCTAGCTGGCGACCCCAATCAATTCTTCTACCCAGGAGAGCGTCACGAACACCCTGCTTGGGATTCGCTTTGCTTTGATTATGGCAAAGACGAAGTGATACATTTTCTCCTTTCTAACTGCAAATATTGGTTAGAAGAGTTCCATTTTGATGGATTCCGTTTTGATGGTGTCACTTCGATGCTTTATTATAGCCATGGCTTAGGTGAAGCATTTACCAACTACGGCGACTATTTTAACGGACATCAAGACGATAACGCCATTTGTTATCTCACGTTGGCCAACAAGCTAATTCACGAAGTAAATCCCAAGGCTATCACCATTGCCGAGGAAGTTAGCGGTATGCCTGGATTGGCTGCACGCATCGACGACGGCGGTTATGGATTTGATTACCGTATGGCAATGAATATTCCTGATTTCTGGATTAAGACCATTAAAGAATTATCTGACGAGAATTGGAAGCCTAGTTCTATCTTTTGGGAAGTAAAAAATCGCCGTTCTGATGAACGTACAATCTCGTATTGCGAAAGTCACGACCAGGCTTTAGTGGGCGATAAAACCATTGTGTTTCGTTTAATAGATGCTGATATGTATTGGCATTTCAAAAAAGGAGACGAGAACGATGTGGCGCATCGTGGCATTGCATTGCATAAGATGATAAGACTTGTTACTGCTGCGGCAATCAATGGTGGGTATCTCAACTTCATGGGTAATGAGTTTGGGCATCCAGAGTGGATAGATTTTCCTCGCGAAGGCAACGGGTGGAGTTATAAATATGCGCGTCGCCAATGGAACTTGGTAGACAATAAAGAACTAGACTACCACTATTTAGGCGATTTTGATAAGCAAATGCTCAAGGTAATTAAAAGTCAAAAAGACTTTATCAAAACACCTGTGCAAGAAATTTGGCATAATGATGGCGACCAGGTTCTGGCTTTTATGCGTGGCGACTTGATTTTTGTGTTTAATTTCAGTCCTACAACCTCGTACACAGACTATGGTTTCCTTGTTCCAACGGGAGCATATAATGTGGTGTTGAATACAGATGCCAGCGAGTTTGGTGGTAATAATCTGGCCGATGATGAGGTAACACACCTTACCAATTACGATCCGCTATATGTAGCCGACCGCAAAGAGTGGCTCAAGCTATACATACCGGCTCGTTCGGCAGTCGTATTAAGAAAAAACTAAATGGATATTTCACTACAAAAGAATGGGGCGCTGCTCTTTAGGGCATTGTGCTCCATTCTCTTTTTTCTCTACAGCATCGCTTATACTTGCTTTTATCAGGCGCAAGAATTGGCGTTGATGGTGCATCGTCTCACTGGGGGAGTGCCACTCTACCTTAATCGTTGGGTGGTTGGTTTGCTCATTACTGGTTCGCTTGTACTGCTTCAATTAGGCGTGTTTGTGCTTTTGGGAAGGTCGAAAAGGTTGCTTGTGGCCTCTTATGTCCCCTCGTTCCTTTTGCTTATGTTGCTATCTGCCTTTACTGGCGTTGCTCCCTTCTCAGCATTTTTACCCGGACTGTGTGTGTCGGTAGCACTTGTGGTGATGGCTCTTTACCTATTGTTGTTCTGCATTAAGCGCCAACAAACCACTCACGAAGAAGAGAACATGTCTGATTTCCCTTACTTGTCTATGTGGTTTATGGTCTTGTTGATGTTTGTCACTGCTTATGGTGGAGCGGTGAAGGGTATACTTCATCGACGCCTTGTGATGGAAACGCTAATTAAAAACAGACAATATGAGAAGGCTTTGGAGGTGGGGAAACGTGATTTGGAAACCGATTCTGCACTCACTTCATTGCGTGCACTGGCCTTAGCCAGCGAGGGAGTACTGGGCGAACATCTTTTTGACTATTCATTGGTGGGTACTTCACAGGCAATGATGCCCAACGATAAGACCGTGAAATGGCTTTCGCTCAATGCAAAAACACTCGATTCGCTATTTGTTATAGTCACTCCACACGACGAATATATCACACAGGGGGCGCTAGAGAAGTGGACCGAGGAACATAAACTCACCAAACCGGCTTACGATTATATGCTGTGTGGTTACTTGTTAGACAGACAGTTAGATAAATTTGCAGCAAGAGTGTTTCTCTATTATCCCAATAACAATGAACTTCCTAGGCATTATCGCGAGGCATTAACGCTCTATATGCACCAACGTTCTAATCCTGTAGCATATTATTCAGATAATTTGATGGAGACAGATTATCAAGATTTTCAGGATTTGGAAGGTAAATACAAAAACTTTACCGAACGTTTTAATGTTCTTCGTAGTGTTTATGGCAACACTTATTGGTTTTATTACACTTACGGCAAATAGGGTGGGGCATTGCTTTTTTTACTTCAGCTGCCTTTCTATTTGCTGCATTGAGTGCAGTTAGCGATAGATTGTAGATGTATGATATGTTAGCATACTAACATCTTTTTCTGTCTTATTCTTTTTAGAGTAGCGCGCCACTCCTACAAGAATAAGGCAGACAATTTGAAGACTATTAAAAACAACTTTTTGTTCAGGCTCTAATGTACTATTGAGAGTTGTTTCAATTCTTGACTGTTCATTTAAAAAAAGTCATGGTAAAGCTCATAGCCCTATAATGGGATGTAATGTTTTGCAAACTTAATCGTCGAACAAATTCAGTCGGTTCTTACGAGCTTCCTCAATTGACAGCAGTTTGTGTTGTTTGTCTTGATAACCAGCTCTAAGACTTTCGTATTTATCGTTCAACTCGTTTACGTAAGTCTGTTCTTCGTTTTTGTTTAATAGTCTTGCTGCAGCTAATGAGTTTTGACTTGCGTCTTTCATCCAAACAACCGGACCACCATAAACGGGTGCTATCTTTAAGGCTACGTGTAGTTGACTAGTGGTTGCACCACCAATCATGATAGGAATGTTCAATCCTGCCTTCTCCATCTCTTGTGCCACGTTAATCATTTCTTCGAGCGAAGGTGTGATAAGCCCACTTAGTCCGATGATGTCTGCCTTTTCTTCAATGGCTTTTTTGATAATTTGATCGGCTGGAACCATCACGCCTAAATCTATTACCTCGTAGTTGTTGCAGGCCATAACCACGGCCACGATGTTCTTACCAATATCGTGTACATCGCCTTTCACAGTGGCAAGGATAACCTTACCAGCTTTTGTTGCTCCCACTTTTTTCTCTTTCTCGATGTAAGGTTGCAATATGGCCACGGCTTGTTTCATTGTTCGTGCCGTTTTTACCACCTGAGGAAGAAACATCTTACCAGCTCCAAATAGTTCGCCCACCTCGTTCATGCCAGCCATTAGCGGTCCTTCGATGATGTCTACAGCATGGGGATAAACCTCTAAAGCCAAGTGCAAGTCTTCGTTTAGATGGTCGCCAATGCCCTTACGTAAGGCATATTTCAGTCTTTCTGTTAGTTCTAGGTTTCTCCATTCTTCCTCTTCTTTTTTCAGCGTGCTCGTATCTCCGCCAGCTAGTCCAGCCTTTCTTTGTTCTTCCTCTTCCTTTTTCTTATTAGCCAAGTCAATTAAAGCTTCGGCTGCATTAGGTTTCAGATTGAGAATAACGTCTTCGATAATTTCCAATTCATCGACAGGTATGTCGCTATAAGTAATTTCGACGCAGGATTAACAATACCAAAGTCCATGCCTTCTTTGATGGCATGGTATAAGAACACGGCATGCATGGCCTCTCGAATATAGTTGTTGCCTCTAAACGAGAACGAAAGATTGCTCACTCCGCCACTGATATGAGTGCCGGGAAGGTTGTTGCGTATCCATGCAATCGAACGAATAAATTCCTGGGCATAGTTGTCGTGTTCCTCAATGCCTGTAGCGATGGCCAGGATGTTAGGGTCGAAAATGATGTCAAGGGGATTCATGCCCACCTTTTGCGTAAGGATGTGGTAAGCACGTTCGGCAATTTCAATTCTTCTTTCAAAGGTAGTGGCCTGTCCTTTTTCGTCAAAACACATCACAACGCATGCAGCGCCAAAACGTTTTAAAGCCCTTGCATGTTCTATAAACTGCTCTTCACCCTCTTTCAGCGAGATAGAGTTAACGATACATTTGCCTTGCACACATTTAAGTCCTGCCATGATTACCTCCCATTTAGAAGAGTCGATCATGATGGGCACACGTGCTATTTCGGGTTCGGCTGCAATCATGTTGAGAAAGGTTGTCATTTCCTTTTCTGCATCAAGCAGCCCATCGTCCATATTGATGTCTAACACCAGCGCACCATCGGTAACTTGCTTGCGCGCAATGCTTATGGCTTCATCGTATTGCCCTTCCTTGATAAGTCGAAGAAACTTTTTACTACCAGCCACATTGCATCGTTCGCCTACATTAACAAAGTTAACCTCGGGTGTGACGTTTAGCATTTCCAATCCAGAGAGCCAGAGTGTGGTGGGTTTGTTTATAACAACATGTGGTTTTTGCCTTTGGCAAGGGCCGCATAGTTAGCAATAAACTTATCGTCGGTGCCACAACATCCGCCAATGATGTTCACTAAGCCCTCGTCTATAAATTCGGCTATTTGTGGCGACATGCTTTCTGCCGTCTCATCGTATTGTCCCATCGTGTTGGGAAGTCCTGCATTGGGGTAGGCCGATATGTAATAGGGGGCTTTATTAGCCAGTTCTTTGAGGAATGGTTTCATCTGGTCGGCACCAAACGAACAGTTAAGGCCCACCGAGAAGATGGGGTAAGAGCTAATACTAGCCAAAAAGCCCTCAATTGTTTGTCCGCTAAGCGTTCGTCCAGCTAGGTCGCTCACAGTCATACTGAGCATGATTGGCAGGTCCAGACCTTGTTTTTGCATTTCGCTCACAGAGGCATCAATGGCTGCTTTGGCGTTAAGCGTGTCGAAAATTGTTTCTATCAAGATGGCGTCAACGCCCCCTTCGATGAGTGCTCCCACCTGTTCGCTGTACGCATCAAACAGTTGGTCGTAGGTAATATCACGTGCAGCGGCATCGCTCACGTCGGGACTCATCGAGCAGGTTTTGTTAGTAGGTCCAACCGAACCGCACACAAAGCGTGGCCATTCGTCGGTGCTAAACTCGTCGGCAGCTTGTCTTGCCAGTTTTGCACCTTGTAAAGCCATGGGCCGCGATAGGTGTTCAAGTTGGTAATCGGCTTGCGATATATATTGAGAAGAAAAGGTGTTGGTCTCAATAAAGTCGGCACCAGCAGCTAGATACTTGCGATGAATGTCGAGAATAAGGTCGGGACGGGTGATATTCAGCAAGTCGTTGTTGCCTTTTAGTTGACCCTCGTGTGCTGCCAATTCAACATTTCTGAAATCTTTTTCCTCCAGATTGTAGTCTTGAATCATTGTACCCAGCGCACCATCTAGAATCATGATGCGCTGTTTTATTATATCCTGAATTTTCATTGTGCTGACCTTTCCTAACCATTTGCGCCAGTTGGCGTGTTTCACTCATTCTGTGTTGGCTGTACCAAACAGCCGTTATTATTTTATCTTGTGCGACAAAGTGCCGTGTTCAGACCTTATCTGTCTAATATCTCTTTATCGCCCTGTCCATTTGTCGGCGATCTTCCTTTTCTTTCAGTGTTTGTCGTTTATCGTATTCTTTCTTACCTCGAACCAAAGCGATATCAACTTTTGCACGTCCGTGTGGGTCGATGAATACCAATGTGGGTACAATGGTGAATCCCACCTGCTTGGTAGCCTCTTGAAGTTTGCGTATCTCACGTTTTGTGAGAAGCAATTTGCGATCGCGTTTAGCTTCGTGGTTTGAGAACGAACCGTAGAAATAGGGTGAAATATTCATTCCCTTAACCCACAGTTCGCCATTGTTGATATAGCAAAAACTGTCTACCAGCGAGGCTTTTCCCAGGCGGATAGACTTTATTTCTGTTCCTGTTAGAACGATGCCAGCCATAAAAGTTTCAACAAAGAAGTATTCAAACGAAGCCTTCTTGTTTCTTATTTGCACGGCACTTTTCTTTCTTATCGAATCTGTTTCTTTGGCCATTGTTTGTCCTTTCTTTCATCATGTGGCTTGTTTTTTGGGTTATAGCCCACGCATTAGCCGTTTGTTTTAAGCTTTTTGCAAAGGTTGTGCCATCAAGTGCAACGAGAGTAGCCTCTCATGGCAGTCTTTACCCAATCTCAGCAAACTCTTCTATATGCCCGTCTATGTATTCGGCGATGGCTGCAGTCCATTCTTCTTCGTGTTCAACGAAACTATCGTCGAAGTCGTCAAACACTGGGAAGCGCTCGAAAAGTGACATAAACTCCTCGTCGGTGCAATCTTTCTCAATCTCTTCGCGATATTTTTTAAAGTTGGGATGCACCTTACTGATGAGCCTTCCCAATTCTATGATACCCCATTGTTTAACCATTTTAGCAAAGGGGTTGAGAAAAATAAACCCACCATAGCCGTTATGTATCAGCTGTATGAAGCCTCCATCCATCACCTCATCGCGCAAAATGCGATAGGCCAAAAGTGTTATTTGGCTGGCATTAAGCTGCGCCATCGTTTCGACAGTAAGTTTTCCGCCCACCGAGGCATTGATGGCATCCACAAAGGTGTCTACAAAGGCGTCCATTCCTTCTTCTGCAGCTTGTCTTAAAGTGGCGTCGCTAACTGTTACTTTGTTGGGCATAGTTCTTTATTATAATTTATATTATTAGCCTACAAAGTTACAACAAAACCACCGAATGCCTGCATTATGAGGTGAGAATGTGTGTGTTGCTGCTTTTAAATCATGAATTTATGCGCTAGTTTTATGGCTTCTGTTGTATAACAAAGGCTTGTGTTTCTGATGTTATTAACTTGTTAAATGGCTAGATTTAACAAAGTGGCGATTTTTCTTTGATTGTTGCTTTGTGAAGAATAATATTAAGCAAGGTGTTTATTTTCTTCTTGCTTATTATATGGCTATGAACAATGTGGAGAGCATTGAGTAGGAGAGGCCGTTAATGCGTATGTTTCACTGCAAGTTGTGTTTTATTGATTGTGCATAACACCCATAGACTATTTCTGCGGTAGCATATCGAAGGTGCGTTTACCCTTGACATAGTATTGCCATAATATCGAAAAGTGGCTATTGGGATTATCGGTGTTAATCGTTTTTGTGTTTTGAATCTCTCCACGAGTTGCGTCAAAGCTGTGTTTCCAAGCATTAAAGTCTTGGCGCGCCTTAAGAATGGCCTTGAAGTCTCCCCAGTTTCTGTTTAGAATGAGCGTTTGCAAGGCGGCCACATAATCAAGAACCAAACGCCATGTCATAACCTTACGCATCTGTGAAGAGGCAAGGTTCTTATAAAGCATGGTGAGATTGTTGCGAAAATTAAGATAAGTTTTCATGGGATTTACCTTTGGCAACGTGCCACCACCCACATGAAACACTGCACTTTCGGGTATGCAGTATATTTTTTTGCCCATAAGCCTAAGACGCCAACAAAGGTCTATCTCCTCGTTATGCGCAAAAAATCTTGCGTCAAGACCTCCTGCGGCCCAGTAGTCTTTGGCTCTTACCACTAGGCAAGCACCTGTTGCCCAGTGTATCTCTTGTCGGTAATTATATTGTCCGTTGTCTTTCTCCACGCGGTCGAATATTCTTCCTCGACAATAGGGGTATCCCAAGCAGTCGATAAAGCCGCCCGAGGCACCTGCATATTCAAAGGATTCCTTATCGTGCATGGCTAAAAGTTTGGGTTGGCAGGCTGCTGTTGAGGGGTGAGCATCCATTTCTTCTATCAATGGGGTTAACCATTGATGAGTTACTTCAACGTCTGAATTGAGCAACACATAATATTCGGCTTCAACTTGGGCCAAGCTTTGTTGTAACCCTCGGCAAAACCCCAGTTCTTTTCTAGCACAATGGTGCGGCAATGTGAGAAATGTTGGGCAAGATAGTCAAGCGAATTATCTGTCGAGGCATTGTCGGCAACGTAAACCACGGCATCATTATTCGAGTGTCGCATAACGGATGGCAGATATTGAGCTAACATTTTTTGCCCGTTCCAGTTGAGAATAACGATTGCTATCTTGTCCATGAGTCTCTTCTTATGTTGAATGTATTATATTAATTCTACCTTAACGGCCGTCTTGTTGTGGTTAAATTGGGTAAGTTTAACGGGCAACACCTGATTGTCAAACTCTTCTTTGGCTAGTGATGCGGGCAATTCTACACGCACATAGTTGGGGGTGAAGCCATGCATAGCTCTACCTTTGGCCGATTTCGAAGAGAACTTCGCTTTGTGTGCCTATCTGGGAGGCGTAGAAAGCTTCCAACTTTTCGTCAGATAGCTCCAAAAGTAGCTTGCTTCGACGACGTTTCTCGGCATCGCTAACCACATGGGGAATGCGAAGGGCAGCCGTTCCAGGGCGTTCGCTGTAAGGAAAGACATGAAGTTGACTAATATCTAATGATTTCAAGAAGTTATAACAATCGTCGAAATAGGCCTCTTCTTCGCCGCGCGACCCCACCATTACGTCTACACCGATAAAGGCATTGGGTATGCGTTCCTTGATGCGTTGCACCTTATGGGCAAACAATGCGGTGTCGTATCGGCGATGCATTAGTTTTAAAACCTCATCGCTTCCACTCTGCAAGGGTATGTGGAAGTGGGGCATGAAAGCTCTGCTAGACGCACAATAGTCGATAAGCTCGTCGGTAAGAAGGTTGGGTTCAATGCTGCTGATGCGAAAACGTTGTATGCCTTCAACTTCATCGAGTGCTTTAACCAGATGAATAAATCGCTCATCGCCCTCGCCTTTAAACTCTCCCACATTCACACCAGTGAGCACAATCTCTTTTCCACCCTCGTTGGCAGCATCTTGTGCCTGCTTAATCAGCGACGCAATAGAGGGATTACGCGAAAAACCACGGGCAAAGGGGATGGTGCAATAGGTGCAGAAGTAGTCGCAACCATCTTGCACTTTAAGGAAATAGCGGGTTCTATTACCGCGACTACAGCTTGGTGCAAAGGTCTTAATATCTTTGGCTTTTACCGAGAAATGGCGGTGCAAAGTATCTCCGCGTTGCCCGTCGGCCCATGCATCATTGAGATATTGAATAAGGTTGGCTTTTTCGTTGCTACCTAAAACGAGGTCAACACCTTCAATAGCGCTAACCTTTTCAGACTCAAGTTGGGCGTAGCATCCTGTTACAACCACAAAGGCACCAGGATTTTGGCGCACCATGCGGTGAATAATTTGCCGGCATTTGTGGTCGGCTACTTCTGTAACCGAGCATGTATTAATCAGACAAATGTCGGCGGGCTCGCCCTCATTGGCCGTTCTAACGCCCATGTCTTGGAGCATTTGACCAAAAGTAGAGGTCTCCGAGAAGTTTAATTTGCAACCTAAGGTGTAGTAAGCAGCCGTTTCCTTGAAAAGCAGAACTGTCTATCATATTATATAAGTGAGAGAATGCTCCCCGAAGAGCTTTCTCTACAATATTATTGAACTAGTGTTAATGAATAAAGATATACCACAGAAGCGGGTATGGCCATGAGTGAAGAATCGAAACGGTCGAGCATTCCGCCATGGCCAGGCAGGATGTTGCCGCTGTCTTTAATTCCTATTGTGCGCTTGAAGAGCGACTCTACTAGGTCGCCCCATGTGCCAAACACCACTACAACAAGTCCTAAACCCAACCATTGTGGGATAGAAAGGTTGATTGGTGCATCTGATTGGGTTTCAAGATAACCGATTAAGGCTGCAACAAGCAGCACAAGGATACCCCCGCCGATACTTCCTTCCCAGCTTTTTGCGGGCGAAATACGTGGGAAAAGTTTATGTTTGCCAAAGAGCGACCCCGAACAATAGGCGCCTGTGTCGTTGGTCCAAAGGAAGATAAACACACTAAGAGGGAGCAGGTAATAAAAATAGGTCTCGTTGCCTGCTTGCCTAAAGGCCAGTACATTTATCATAGAGAGGGGCAAAGCAATGTACATCTGCCCAAACATTGTGTAGGCCCAGTTATTTATTGGGTCGTTTGCTTTGGTGTAAAGTTCACTGATAAAGAGATAGACAATGGTGAGAAGGTAAGGCACAAAAACGGCATTGGTGCCAATAAAACCACTATTTACTCCAGCTACAGCCAAGAAAAAGTAGGTTCCAGCCACGGTCGAAATAAAGCGATTAACGCTTGTGCCTTTGTTTTCGTTGATTAGACCTGCATATTCCCAAAGGGTTAGCGACGTGATGAGTGCGAAAACAAACACCATAGCTAAGGGACGTAAGAAGCAAGTAACCATGATGGCTACAAAAAGAACGCCTGTGATAGTGCGCGTTATTAAATTCTTAATCTTGGGAGTCATTGTCTTTTCTTTTTTCGCAGTTATGTAATGGTGGGCTTGCTGCTGCGCTAGGTATGTTCACCAGTTATGCCATATTGGCAAATATTGCGTGTGTGTGGCAAAGTGGGCGATGATAACAGCGCACCGCCATTCGCTGGCCCTGTTAAAAGGGCAAACGAATGGCGACAAGCAAATTATTTGTTAAAGTCCTTGCGACCTGCGGTGTTCTTCTTCGGCCGCTTTCACCTCGTCGGGCATGTCTTCCAACTTAGGTGTGTTGTCTTCCATAATTTCTTCGGAACGACTAACCCAAGGACGTTTGCCGAAAATTTCTTCCACATCTTCGGCGAATATCACCTCGCGCGATATTAGTAGGTCGGCCAGTTTTTTATGTCCTTCGCTATTTTCTTGTAATATCTGTTTAGCGCGGTTGTATTGTTCGTTAACCATCTTCATCACTTCGTCGTCGATAATCTTCGCTGTAGTTTCCGAATAAGGTTTTTGGAACTGGTATTCTTGGTTGTTGTAGAAGCTGATGTTGGGTATTTTGTCGCTCATACCAGCGTAGGCCACCATGCCATAGGCACTTTTTGTGGCTCGCTCCAAGTCGTTCATTGCTCCTGTTGAGATATGTCCGGTGAAGAGTTCTTCTGCGGCTCGTCCGCCCATCAGTGCACACATTTCATCGAGCATTTGCTCTTTAGTGGTGATTTGTCGCTCTTCGGGTAGATACCATGCTGCACCTAAAGCACGTCCGCGAGGCACAATAGACACTTTAACCAATGGGTCGGCATGCTCACAGAACCAAGACACGGTGGCATGTCCAGCCTCGTGTAGGGCGATGGTGCGCTTCTCGGCAGCAGTCATTATCTTTGTTTTCTTCTCTAAACCACCGATGATACGGTCAACTGCGTCAAGGAAGTCTTGTTTTCCTACAGCACTGCTATTGTGTCGTGCAGCTATCAGTGCAGCCTCGTTACAAACGTTGGCTATATCAGCGCCCGAAAAACCTGGAGTTTGGCGAGACAGGAAGTCGATGTCTACAGTCTCGTCCACCTTAACAGGGCGAAGGTGAACTTGGAAAATCTCTTTTCGTTCGGGCAGGTCGGGCAGGTCTACGTTTATTTGTCTGTCAAAACGCCCTGCTCTTAGTAGTGCGCTGTCTAGCATGTCGGCTCGGTTGGTGGCAGCTAGGATGATAACACCACTGTTTGTGCCAAATCCGTCCATTTCAGTAAGTAGCGCGTTAAGGGTGTTCTCTCGTTCATCGTTTCCGCCCATCGAGGGATTTTTGCTTCTCGCACGTCCCACGGCATCAATTTCATCGATGAAGATGATGCATGGCGACTTTTCTTTGGCTTGATGGAAGAGGTCGCGAACGCGGCTAGCACCCACACCTACGAACATTTCAACAAAGTCTGAACCACTCATAGAGAAGAAAGGAACGCCAGCTTCGCCAGCAACGGCTTTGGCCAAAAGAGTTTTGCCAGTTCCCGGAGGGCCAACAAGCAGCGCTCCCTTGGGAATTTTACCACCTAGGTCGGTATATTTCTGTGGACTTTTAAGAAATTCTACAATCTCTTGCACCTCTTGTTTAGCTCCTTCTTGTCCTGCAACGTCTTTAAAAGTGATGCCAATTTCGTTACCTTTTTCGTACATTTTGGCTTTGCTTTTGCCAACATTGAAAACGCCCGAACCACCACCAGCTCCGCCACTGCCCATTCTTCTCATGATGAAAATCCAAATGGCGATGAGCAAAACGAATGGAACGATTTGAATAAGGATGTCGGTGAAGTGTCCGCCCTTATCGTTATCGAAGGCAAAGTCTTTTATCTTAGCTGTTTTTTGGGCATCGGTGAGATATTTCTCAAGTTCGTCTATTGAGCCAATTTGCACGCTAACATATGGTTTTTCGCCCAATTGTTTCGGGTCTTTACCAAAAACATCGCGTGTGTTTTCGGGTTTGACAAACATTTTAAGCGTTTTTGTTCGGTGTTTACCACCACATTATTGGCGTAACCTTTATTCACATACTCCTGAAACTTGGTGTATGTGGCCTCTTGTTTTACGCTTCCTGCCATCATGTTGCCTCCTCCTGTGAAGAAGAGAAGCCCCAGCGCAATGATTATCAGCCCATAAATCCAGTTCATATTAAAGCGGGGCATCTTGGGCTGTTTATTGTTGTGCGGTTGTTTATTACTCATAATTCAATTGTTGGTGACACGAACATTCTATCAAACGTTGTGCCAATTTTAATCTATGTCAGTGAGGTGGGTGAGTTTTGCGTCGGCCCAAAGATGTTCAATATCGTAGAATGCACGTGTCTCGGGCAAGAAAACATGCACAATAACGTCTACAAAATCAATGGCCACCCATTGGTTCAGACCTAGTCCTACTGCGCTGGTAGGCTTGTCTTTAAGTTCTTTGCGTACTGTATCGCCAATAGATTCGGCAATAGCTTCAACCTGTGTGGGCGAGTTTCCTTGGCATATAACGAAATAATTGGTTATTGCTCCCTCAATTCCTTTTAAGTCGGCTACAACGATTTTGCTGCCTTTTTTCTCTTGTATTCCTTTAATAATGGTATCTACCAAATTGTTTGTTCTTGTCATTCTGATGTTGATGTAATTTCTTTGAAGCTACAAAGTTAAGATAATTTATTCGATTTGTGCGCGATTTGCTGCATATTTACGCCAAAATAGGATGTAAAGTTGCAGCAAGAGTTGCATTTATTGAAGTTAATTGGCATGCGAATGATGTTGCTGAGTGGGGGTTATCCCCATTCGGTTACTAATTTCTCAAGCATGGGAATGGCAATTCGTCCTCGTTTCAATTCTATAAGACCTTGACTCTGCATATGGTTGAGTGCCCTTGATACATTAAGGCGGCTGTCGTTCATCTCGTTTGCTAGTTTTTCCATCTTGATATGCACTAGCTTTTTGCCTGCTGGGTGCAGACAATGAACTATGAAGAAGCGTGCAATGCGATGTAGTAGAGACGAACGGCAGTGTCTCCAAGGCTGTCTAGCTGCTTTTTGGGCTTGTGTTGAGATGGTGTTAAGCAGGTTAAACTTAAAAATTATAAAGTCGTCGGTTAGCCTTAACACCTCGCTTTTGCTTAGAAGCAGTAGGCTACATGTTGACTGTGCGATGAAGGTGCGGGTGTAACGGGGCGATATACCAAAGAGATTTTCGGGCTGAAGAATATATGGAGCATCAATTTCTTCGATAAATGTGTAGCTATTGTCATCGGCTTGCGATGCAACTTGCATTTTTCCGTTAAGTAAAAAACAAAGGTGTGTACATTCGTTTCCTGCTTTTGCAATTGTTTCTTCGGCTTTTTTTTGTGCAAAGTCAAACCTTGTTTGCCCCAGTACAGCAACAAGGTCGTCTGTGCTCATGCCTTGAAACATGGGCAACTCTATCAGCTTGGCATAAAGAGGCATGTGTTGCATCTTTGCTTATACGGTGTTTTCGGTTTATGTAATGCCTACTGTAGCAGCTACAAAGGCTACATTTATTTCTGTATCTTATCTTTTAGCGATGAAGAGAACCACACTGCATTTTTGCCATCTTTATCCGAATAAATGAAATAGGCCATTAGTTCGGGATGTTGGTCTAACACTTTTTGTGCCTTTTCTAGTCCTAGCACCATAAAGGCAGTGGCGTATGCATCGGCTTCGGCGCAGTTACTAGCCAGTACGGTAGATGAAAGGATATTGTGTTGTACAGGATACCCCGTCATAGGGTCGATGGTGTGCGCATATTTTTTACCGTTTTTATAATAGAACTTGCGGTAATTGCCACTTGTGGCCATGGCCTTATTTGTAACGTTTAAGATGGTTTGTAGCTCTTGATTTACGTTTAACGAATCGTCAGAGGGTTTGGTTACGCCCACTTTCCAAGGCAGTCGTTTTTCGCTAATGCCACGTGTAACGATTTCTCCACCAATTTCTACCATAAAGTTTTCTATTCCTTTGCGTTTTAGCAAACTTGCAACAACATCGCTACCATAGCCTTTGGCGATTGCGCTGAAGTCGAGCATCAGGCGTGGGTCTTTCTTTTTGATGCGCCCATCCACATAAGACACTTTTTTATAACCAATAAATTGCTTTATGCTGTCGATGGCATGTGGGGTGGGACGAACACCGCTTTTAAAGCCAAATCCCCAAGCGTTGACAAGTGGAGCCACGGTTACATCAAACGCTCCATTGGTTTCGTTGGATATTTTTTCGGCCAATTGAAATACGTCTGCGAACATCTTGTCGGGTTGCACCTGTTCGTTACGATTAATTTTAGAGATAACCGAACCTTTGTTGAAAGTAGACATGGATTGGTCTACCTCGTTAAGTGCGGCCATAATTTCTTTATTCAAATTATCATTGCTTTGATAAATAATGCTGTATGTGGTGCCAAACACTGTTCCGCTATCGTGTTGATAGGGTGTATCTTGTTGTTGCTTGATGATGTAGATAGTGCCTATTATAAGCAGCAACAGAAATGGAATCTGCCAAAGCAGGCGGCGTTTTCTATTTGGAGTATTCATTTGTTTGTTTAGAGTCTTGTTATCTTGAGTTTTGCTAGCATACTCTTTTTATGCAGCCTATATAATATTGGTATGCACGTTGTCGGGGGATGTAAAAGAATGGCGTGTGGCCGTGTGCATGCATCGAAATTGTTATAAGGTGATGATGATGTTGAATGTGGCACCCAGTCGGGATGTGCCTGTTTTCCCAAATCCTGGCACGTACCACACGTTTCCTGCATCGCCATCGTTGTGTGCCAGGCGGCGTCTATATCGGGCCGACCATCCTAAATGCAGCGGCCCCCAAATCTTTGCGTCGACTGCGAACACCAATTCTGCCCAATGGCAGTGGGCTGAAGCATTGTTAATCTGTATGGCAGCGTGGTCTTGCCAAACGGGGTCGTTTAGTACAGAGCTGCCTACATCGTATTTGAATGAGGTGAAAGCATATCTTGCTCCTACGTATACACGATAGACATCATGTTTATTTTTCATGATGTTGTAGTCAAAACCCACCTTGCCATATGGTGCAGCTGTTTTGTACATCACGTGAGTTACCGGGTCGTCTTCGTGGTTGGCACTGCCATAACCCACCTCAAACACAGGAAAATACCTGTCTTTGAAGTTTATTCGCAGCGCTGCCTCATATTGTCCGTAGTCGCTGACGGCCAATTGTATTGGCCCAACCACATCTGCCATGACCTGAAGGCCACGGAAAAAGCGGGTGGTGTCGGGGCTTTGAGCTTTGGGTTTAAGTATCTGTGCACTGGTTGTCAAAGCACCAAAGGCTAGCAAAACACTAGTGGCCGCTCTTAAAGTGGATGCGGAAATGTGGCGAAGAAGTGTCATATGTAACGTTTGGGTTGATGAGAACAACAGAGTCGATGGCATGTTTAGATGTGCTAACAGCCGTTATTGTGTGAAAATAAGTCATGTCACAATCTACTGACTCGAAGTGTGGCGTGTTTGTTTTGCTCACTTTGATGGTGTCGTGCACAATGTTTCCCAGGGTGTCTTTTAGCTGAAACACCAGCACATCTTCATTGCGCGTATAGCTCATTGGAAGGTTTAGTTGTGTTGTCTTTACACCTTTGTTATATATAATGGTGTCTTGTCCGTTGCTGCGCTTTGTGAAAATGGTGAGCGTGTCGCTTAGTGTGTCGGGATTAAGGCTATTGCCTTTAGCTAAAGTGTATTGCGAATAAACCGTATTGTTGAACGGACAGTCAATAGACGAGCAAGCAGCCAGTAGCGCAATGGTTATTACGAGTAGTGGAATTATTCTCCGCATCTTATTTCCTCCTCTATTTGATAGTCGTTTCTTCCTGGCGAATTGCGACTGATGAGGTCGCCCAGAAATCCAGCAAGAAATAGTTGTGTGCCTATCATCATTGTTGTTAACGAGAGATAAAAATAGGGCGAGTCGGTTATGAGTCGTTGTGGAATGCCTTGTGCGAGGCAATATAACTTGTCGACACCCAACAAACAGGTGGCGATAAAGCCCAACAGAAACATCAGCGAGCCCAAAAGCCCAAATACATGCATGGGTTTTTTTCCGAAATTACTGAGAAACCAAAGTGTGATAAGGTCTAGATAACCATTGAAAAAACGATTGAGTCCAAATTTAGAACTGCCATATTTACGAGCCTGATGTTGCACCACCTTTTCTCCAATTCTACCAAACCCTGCATTTTTTGCAAGATAGGGGATGTAGCGATGCATTTCGCCATATACCTCGATGTTCTTCACCACCGCCTTGCGATAGGCTTTTAGTCCGCAATTAAAGTCGTGAAGGTTTTTTATTCCGCTAATTTTTCTTGCCGTGGCATTGAATAATTTGGTGGGAATGGTTTTTGAAAGTGGGTCGTAGCGTTTTTGTTTATAGCCCGAGACAAGGTCGTATTTCTCTTCCATTATCATGCGGTAGAGTTCGGGTATTTCGTCGGGCGAGTCCTGTAAGTCGGCATCCATGGTTATTACCACGTTGCCTTTGGCCTCTTTGAACCCACAGTAGAGAGCGGGACTTTTACCATAGTTGCGTCTGAACTTTATTCCCCGAACGTGTTCAGACTGCTTGCTTAGTTCTTCAATCACTTCCCAAGAGCGATCGGTAGAACCATCGTTGACGAAAATCACTTCGAATGAAAAGTGGTTATCGTTCATCACTCGCTCAATCCATGCATAGAGTTCGGGTAGTGATTCGTCTTCGTTGTATAGGGGTATAACTACAGAAATGTCCATTTTTGTTTGTGTTGTCTTATTAGTTATGTTGATTAATCGTTGTTATTCTCTTAATTGGGTTAATGGCTTTTCTTACCATAGCTAGCTTTCTCTGTTGTCTCTCTTTGAAGCTTTTACAATCTTGCTACCTGCCTTGTTGGCTTTTGTGCTCTTGGTAATACCGCACCATGCGTAGAAGTTGTTGGGCGTTTTTGTTCCAAGAGGCGTTAAGACTTTGCTTGTTTATCGTGATCGTTTCATTCCAAATGCAGCAGTTATGAGGCTCAGGATACAGCCTATAAAGACGTTTTGGGTGAAGAATAGAAACGTAAGCTCCATAGGAGTGAGCGAGGTGAGAAGTTTTGCCGACTCTTGCATCTGGGTTTCGTTAATGCCCATTTGCTCATATGTAGCACCAAAGGCTTTTATCGAGTTGCTCATCATTGTTACGAGCGATATCGAGTCGTAGAAACGAATGTAGAGATATTGCGCTAAAGCAAAGATAAGTGAGGCGTAGACAAATGTGTACCATGAGTAGGCCAAAGCTCGACGATAGGATATTTGTCCATCGAGAGCGTAGTCGCGAAAGGTTCGCAAACGCCAAGTTACAACGAATGGTGTGGAGAATGTAAGGATATTCCCCATCGCCGACTGAGGTAGCAGCATGGTGAAGAGGAACGACACTATCCATACCAATGCCAAAATGGCACCGTCTTGGCGGGCAAATGCCTTTAGTTGTTTCAATGATTCTAAAAAGTTCATGCACTGCAAAATTACGTATTTTTTATCATATATTACGCGCTATGCGCCGAAATCTAATAAATCTCTTAAAACTATGCGGTTAACTAGGCGTAAAACAAAGGCAGGCTGATGTCTCATCAGTCTGCCTTTTTATTAAGCTATGAAGTATTATTGATTGATAAAAACGAGTTCTATTCAAGTGAGGCTGCATGGGTTATGTTAGTTTTTGCTGCCTCAATGTCTTTCGCTACTGGTGTGAGTGTTTTGTCTTGCATTGCCTAACCTGATGTTTTTGGCTGTTGCTTTTAAGAGCCTGATGTTCTCCAGTTAGCGAGAGGTATATGTTATAGTTGTTAACGACAAGTTTGTAGAGCTTTGTTTGCTCGTTTGGTGTGTTGTTTTTGATGCCTCGGCCGGATGGGATTCAAAGCGCATCGTTCCTAAACGTGGCGTTTTGAATAACCCATCTCGAGGCTTCAGGCGTTTTTGTTTTACCCATCATTGTGATGTGAACTAACTTTGTGCATGTTCATGGCGTATTAAGGTTGCTTCTGCGCGTAGCGCTTCAAGGATGTGTAATGGTATTTTGATGTTGAATAGGCCAAACACATAGGTTGGGAAACATTGCCTTTGTTTTCATGGTTTCGATATATATGTATATTATTTGGAAATATTCTTGTCTTTTGTATGGTATATTAAATATTGTTTAAAAAGAGTTATCTGTTTTATCCTTTACTTTGAGTAGAGATTTTCTTTGAAAAATTCCATTTCTAAGTTAGGGGTTGCTCTTTATTAACACGAATTTTTCGTGTTTAATTTTTTTATTTTGTATTCTAACGTTGTTATATTCATATAATTTATAATTATTGAGTGTTAATTGATAACGTTTTGAACTTTCTTGTGCTAGAGGGTTGTGGTTCTAAAACACATCGCAAAAATTAAACATAATATTTGAACCGTCAAATAAAAAAGTCGAAAAAAATTAAAAAAATCTTGTCGATTTATGAAAGAGTTCTGTAAAAATCTAGAAAATACGCAATTTTGACCATGGAATTAGGCGGGATTTTTGCTGTAATGTAAAAAAATAATATAAAATATTTGTGCTTCTTTTTTGATAAATTGATTGTGTGTTGATGACTTACGGGGTGTTTTTTTATTCATTGTTGAGGTTATACAGATGGATAAGATGGTGTTTATTGGTAGTCCTTATATATAATAAGGTGTAGCGATGTAGAGCATTTGAATTTTTAGATATGCTGTCTTGGTATAGTTTCGGTTTCTTTATTGGCTTTTATATCGCTCCAAATATGTGATGATGGGTTGCGGTGGTGTGGTTATCTTTCGTCAAACGTTTAGTAATAGGTTTGTTTTGTGGTGAACGTTTGCCCTTTTTTGCTGATTTTCATGGAAATATGCACTTCACCCATCTAAAGGGTTTAGGGGCGATACAGTTTTTGTTTGATTGTTTTAATGCTGTATTTTATTCTTGAAGTGATGGTGGGCTATTTGTTAACCTGCTATTTATAGTAAAAATGTAGTTAAGTAAACGTAAGTTGTACAGAAAATATAGCGCGGATTTCAACTATTGCCTAGGTGTAATGATGAATTGATTGGGTTTTAACTCCGTATTAATTTAATAGTTAGATTATGTGGCTTTTGAGTTATGTGTATCGAAGGTGGAAATATTTAGTTTGCTATCTGTTTTAATGGATTGCACTTTTATTCTTATTGTTTCGAGGAAATCGACGAATTTGATGCCAGACTTATTACTATGAATACTTGATATTGAGAGATTGTAAAATATTAAGTAAGGATTTTAACATTGTGAGTCACTTTTTCTTCATCAATTGCTCGTTCGCTTGCAAATAATCAATTCTCGCGGAGGTTTGTTTCGGTAAAAATGGGGTTAGAAGGCTTAAGGTGATAAGTGGGCTTTTTGTTGAAAACAACAGTCTTTTTTATATATTTTGGGGCTATTTGTAGCAAAAAGGCTTGCTAAATGCAGCAAAACGCAGTGCTAACTCCTACTAAACGCAGTGCTAACTCGTGCTAAACGCAATGCTATCTCCTACAAAACGCGATGCTAAATGCTGCAAAACGCGAGCTTAGATGCTATATTTAGGGCATTGATAAGAGGTTTTGCTTCGTTCCGAGTTGCATAAACTTATACACTTTGAAGGTAAAACGCTCTTATTTTTCTGCTATTTAGCATGAAAAAGCGGTTTTTTAGGCTGTGAAAAACAGAGAGCGAAAGCACAACTAGAGAGGCAAAAATGGTGCAAATTGCAGGTTTTAGGTTGAAAAATGGCTTGAAAAATTAATGCTCCAAGGGCTAAATTGTGGCAAAATGCGTGCTTTTGGGCATTTGTTTTCGCTAGAATGACTTGGTTTGGAGAGTGTGTTTTGTAAAATATATCTAACTATTTAACATTTTGTTGATTCGTAATGATTTAAATAATTGAGTGAAAAAGTTAGCTGTTAGAAGCTTTTGGTAATAGAAAAAAGACTGGTGAAAGCAAAAATAAAGGCTATACATTGATGGATAATTGCCATTTCTTAAAGGCTTTATAGGCAATATGCGTGTCAGAAATGTAGAATAGTCTGCAATTAATTTTAAAATTCATTGTTCATTCTTACAAAATCGTTATCTTTGCAGTAACCAATTATTGGAAGAACAATGACAAAAGCAATTCTTAGATACCTGTTAATGCTGTTCGCTGTATTTGTTTGCACCACTGTAATGGCGCAAAATTTGAAGTGGCGCGACATGTATCAGGTGAAGAAAAAAGACACCATCTTTGGTATCGCTAAAAACTTTGGACTTACTGTTGAAGAACTTATCAATGCCAATCCAGAGATGAAAGTGGCGGGGTACGAACTGAAAAAAGGCGATTATATCTTCATTCCTTACCCTTCGAACACTGCTCCAAAGACAGCAACGGCACAACCTTCAACTGCTGTACAGACGCAAATAGCACCAAAAGCAGTGCAAAACCCAGTGGGTAAAACCATTAGGGTGGGCGTAGTGTTGCCATTACATGATGTGGATGGCGACGGTAAGCGTGCTACAGAATATTATCGTGGTTTCTTGATGGGATGCGATAGTTTAAAACAAATGGGTTATTCTATTGATATTCGTGCTTGGAACGTGCCCATTGATGGAGATATTCGCGCCACACTTCAAGAATCAGGCTTACGCAATTGCGATATTATTTTTGGTCCATTGTACACCAAGCAGGTGAAGCCGCTATCAGATTTGTAAGAGTGCTGGCATTAAATTGGTTATCCCCTTCTCTATATGGGGCGACGAAGTGAGCCGTAACACAGAGATATTTCAAATTTACCAATCGGCAGACGAGATAAATAATGCCTCGATAGATGCCTTTTTAGAGCGTTTTGGTAATCAACACCCTGTATTTATCGACTGTAACGACTCGACGAGTAAGAAAGGTATTTTTACTTTCGGCTTACGCAATCGCCTAAATAATCGCGGTGTATCGTATAGCATTACCAATTTGAAGTCGAGCGAGGAGCTATTTGCCAAGGCGTTTAGTCGTACTCAGCCCAATATTGTTGTGCTCAACACAGGCCGTTCGCCAGAATTGTCGGTGGCCATGGCTAAACTTAAGGGACTAGTGGCTAGTAATCCAGGTATAGTTGTGTCGCTTTTCGGTTACACCGAGTGGCTAATGTATACGCGAAACAATCTAGACAACTTTTTTACTTTCAATACCCACATTCCATCCACGTTCTATTACAACCCAGTTTCGGCAAGAACGCAAAATATAGAGAATGGTTATCGTCGTTGGTTTGGATTGGAAACGCTGTATGCCATGCCAAAGTTTGCGTTGATGGGATACGACCATGCGCAATTCTTTATACGTGGTGTGTATAAATATGGCAAGGCTTTAATGGCACAAAGGCACAAAATACATATACTCCCGTGCAAACTCCACTCGACTTTAGACGTGTGGGCACAGGTGGAATGCAAAACAAAGCTTTCATGTTGGTACACTATACCAATGGTAAGAGAATAGAACTAATCAATTATTGACGAATGAGAATAAGAACATTGGCCATCGTTGCCATCTGTTTGGCCACCTCTTTAATATGCAAGGCTCAGATAGGAGCATACCGCAACAACTTCTCTATCGGCTTTAACGGCGGATACGTGCTTAGTAATGTGGGCTTCAGTCCGCGCGTAGACCAAGGTTATCACAGCGGCATAACAGGTGGTTTGTCTTTTCGTTATGTGTCCGAAAAATACTTCAATACTATCTGTAGCATCTATGCCGAGGTGAATTATGCCGCCCTTGGCTGGAAACAAGATATAAAAGACTTGCAAGGCAATGCAGTAGTGAATAGCAGTACAGGACTGGCAGAGGAATATAGTCGCACGATAAACTATGTGCAAGTACCTATTTTTGCACATTTGGCTTGGGGACGAGAAACCCGCGGTGCTCAGTTCTTCTTCCAATTGGGTCCGCAAATGGGGATTTATCTTAGCGAAAGCACGCAAAGCAATTACGACCCAGCCACGAGAAACCTTTCAGATAGAGCCAATAAGGTGATAGAACAAGAGTCTATGGCCGTTGAACATAAGTTTGATTACGGCATCGCAGCAGGCTTGGGGGTTGAATATAGTGTGCCACGAGTTGGCCATTTTCTTCTTGAAGGGCGCTATTATTATGGTTTAGGTAGTATCTTTGGCGAAAGTAAGCGCGACTATTTCGGGCGTTCCAACTTTGGAAACATTGTTGTGAAGATGGCTTATTTGTTCGATTTGACCCGCACGGCCAAGTAAAGTAGGGTGGACACCGCTCAAGCCATGGCTAAACACCCACACTTTCCACAGAAAAATACAATTACTAAAAATATCATTTATTAAAAACTAAAAATTAACGATTATGTTTGAAGGTCAACCGAAAGGACTTTATGCATTGGCATTAGCCAATACGGGCGAGCGCTTTGGTTATTACACGATGCTTGCCATCTTTACACTCTTCTTACAAGCGAAGTTTGGTTACACCGCAACGGAGACGTCTACCATCTTTGCCGGTTTCCTAGGGTTTGTCTATTTCATGCCACTTATCGGTGGAATTTTAGCCGATAAGTTTGGTTATGGCAAGATGGTAACCTCGGGTATCACCATTATGTTTTTTGGTTATGTGCTGTTGGCCATACCCACTGCTGCAGATATGTCGGGTAAGGCCATGATGTTTGGTGCTTTGGCGCTGATATCTTGTGGCACAGGCTTGTTCAAAGGCAACTTGCAAGTGCTTGTGGGTAATCTGTACGACAATCCCCAGCTTAGCGCAAAGCGCGACACTGCTTTCAGTCTTTTCTACATGGCCATTAATATTGGTGCGCTTTTCGCTCCTACTGCAGCTACAAAAATCACCAATTACGTGTTGTCGGGTGTTAACTTCACCTACGAGCCACAAATTCCTTCGTTGGCTCACCAGTTCCTTGATGGCACAATTAAGCCAGATGGTAGTGTGTTGCTAGAACAATTGAAGGCCGCACAAGGTTATGCAGGCGACATGACTAGCTTCTGTACCACCTATATTGCTGAGCTTTCTCGCGCATACAACTATGGTTTTGCAGTGGCTTGTGTATCACTCATTATCTCGATGATTATCTATTTGGTGTTCCGTTCAACCTTCAAACATGCTGATGTGAACAACAAACAGAAAGCTTCTCAAGCAGCAGATGGTGCAGCAGCTGAACAAGAATTGTCGCCAGAGGAAACTCGTCAGCGTATTGTTGCGCTGTTGTTGGTGTTTGCTGTGGTTATTTTCTTCTGGATGGCATTCCACCAGAATGGTCTTACAATGACATTCTTTGCACGCGACTATACAGCTAAATCAGTAGTAGGATTTAACCGTTTGGGCTTTGATATCCTTAACTTGGTGCTCATTGTGGTTTCTGTTTATAGTGCATTCTCGCTCTTCCAGTCGAAAACCAGTAAGGGTAAAACAATCGCTGGCCTTGTGTTATTGGCTGCTATCGGCGGTATTGTTGCCAACTATTCGTCTTTGGATGCAGAGATTAAAATTCTTCCTCAAATATTCCAGCAGTTCAATCCTTTCTTCGTTGTAGCGTTAACACCAGTTTCTTTGGCAGTGTTTGGCTATCTTGCTCGTAAAGGTAAAGAGCCTTCGGCACCTCGTAAGATTGGTTATGGTATGCTTATAGCGGCTTGTGGCTTCCTTGTTTTGGCTATAGCCTCTTTTGGTTTGCCCACTCCCAACGAGGTGAAGAACTCGGGTATCAGCGATAGTCAACTAGTTTCACCTGATTGGCTTATCTCTACTTACCTTGTATTGACCTTTGCCGAGTTGCTGCTTTCGCCCATGGGTATTTCGTTTGTATCGAAAGTTGCACCTCCCAAGTATAAGGGAATGATGATGGGTGGATGGTTTGTGGCTACTGCAATTGGTAACTATCTGGTTGCTGTTATCGGTTACTTGTGGGGCGATATGCAGTTATGGATGGTATGGAGTGTGCTTATCACTTGCTGTTTGATTTCGGCATTGTTCATATTCTCCATCATTAAGCGTTTGGAAAAGGTTTGCTAAAAAACTATTGCCTATAAGGCCAACTCTAAATCCAAAGAGTTTTGAGGTTGTGCCATTAATAATAAAAGGAGTGCGCCAAGAGGTTGCACTCCTTTTTGTTGTTGTGTGATACTAGTTGTTGGCCAACTTCTCGTGCTATGCATGTTCGGTTTCCCCGTTTTTATCGTACCTTTGCAGTATAAAACATAGGATATCAATGACACTACATATTTTTAATCCCGACCACGATTTGGTTTTGGCTGCAGGTAACGAACATTTCACTGCGCCAAAAGCAGCGCGAACCCTGTATGCCGACTTAGGTTTCTTGCCGGCTTTATGGGCAAACGAGGGCGATTTTGTGCTTGTAGCCGAAATGGAGTCGGCTAACGAACGGCTTCGACATATAAAGGGTAGGGGAAAAGGGGTACAATTAATCGACCGAGACACCCTAAAACGAATGCTTGCCGATGGTTCCATCAATTGTAGCACGCTAAAAGTAGAACCCTGGGGGTGGGATAAGAATGTTAGCGAGCTGCTCGAAGGTTTGGGTGTAAAGGCCGATGCACTACCCACAACAGAATGGCTAGAGAACGTTAGATGCATAAGCTCGCGTGAATGGGTGTCGGATAATCTCTTGCCTACGTTGGTGTCGCAATTGAATAACATTCATCCTGCTAATTTTTTGGGTGCATCTTTCGTGGTGAAATCTATGGAACAGTTGGGCAAATTGTTACAAAGTCATACGCAAGTGGTGGTTAAGGCGCGCCTTGGAGTAGTAGCGGTAGAGGTATTCGTTACATTGAAAATAGTCCTGATCCATCAACAGCAGGTTGGTGCGCCAACATGATAGAGAAGCAAGGTTGCATAACGGTTGAGCCTTATTATAATAAGGTGCGTGACTTTGGAATGGAGTTTAACGTGGATGCCAATGGACATGTAAGATATCTTGGATTATCTATTTTCAAGACTTCGAAGCGTACATACACTGGTAGTTTGTTAGCCACCGAAGCCACAAAAACTCAATATCTGTTGCAATATGTAGATGCTGATGTGCTTAAAACCACTGCCTACATCATTGCAGAGATGTTATCGCGCCTTCTTGCTAACAACTATGTGGGGCCGTTGGGTGTGGATATGATGCTTGTAAATGTGGAGGGCGAGTCTAAATTGAAGGTTCATCCTTGTGTTGAACTTAATCTTAGGCGTACAATGGGGCATGTGGCTTTGGCATTGTCGCCGTTGGAAACCGAGCCACAGCAGTTAATGAATATTGATTATTCCAAGGGTACGTACCATCTTCGCTTGCATACACTCGCTGATGGTTTACTAAATACTAGTATTGCACGACTTTAAAGAATTGTGCAAGATATGTAATTCACAATTCGTAGATAACACATGATGTGTGTTGGGGCAATAACGCAAGAATAAGGTGCGGGTGAATGCCAAGTTAAAGCACTTATTTCTTCTTCTCTATGCCCAAGTGTAGTCGATTTGAAAGCCCTCTTTGGATTGTTGATAGACATAAAAGCAATTTATACAACTTGCCTAAAACGATAAAAGGCAAACAACTATGATTTAAATAGCTGTTTGCCTTTTTTCTGTTTCGCCTTGTTTGTAGATGCCTAAAACAAGAAAGCATGTGCTTTATTTGGCGATAGGAATTTTGTTCACTCTATTGAGATGGCGTCCACCTTCGAATGTAGCCGAGAAAAATCCGTCTAAGATTTTCTTTGCTGTGTTATTGTCGACAAATCTGCCAGGCATAACCAGCACGTTGGCATCGTTATGTTGGCGAATAAGTTGAGCAATCTCGGGCATCCAAGCCAACCCTGCCCTCACACCTTGGTGTTTGTTGAGGGTCATGGCAATGCCTTCGCCACTTCCGCAGATACCAATGCCTGGATAAACCTCGCCACTTTCAATGCCTTCTGCTAAGGCATGAGCAAAGTCGGGATAGTCACTACTCTGGTCACTATATGTGCCATAGTCTTTGTACGGATAACCATGTTCTTCCAAATATTGAAGAACGTATTGCTTGAGCGGGAAGCCTGCGTGGTCGCAAGCGATACCAATAGTTTTTATTTCCATACTTACTCTCTTATTAAAGATTTAACTTGATAATATACATTCTCTGCTGTGAAGCCCAATTTCTCGTCTAGCACTTTGAATGGAGCGGAATAACCAAAGCTATTTAGGCCAAAAACAGTGCCGTTAGCACCAACAAGACCTTCGAGTGTAACGGGTAAACCTGCTGTCAAACCGAATATCTTCGAACCCTTGGGTAGTACCTCTTCTTGGTACTCTTTGCTTTGCATGCGGAACAATCCCTCAGAGGGAACGCTCACAATGCGAACCTTTACACCTTCTTTTCTTAGCAGTTCGGCACCTGCTTCAAGTGTAGAAACCTCCGAACCTGAGGCTAATAATATCACGTCGAATTGACTATCGCTTCCAGCAACTACGTAAGCACCGCGTCGAGCAAGTTCGTAATTGTTGTCGGGATGTAGGTTCTTTACGTTCTGACGCGAAAGAATAAGGGCTGTGGGGGTGTTCATATTCTCTACTGCCATCTGCCAACATACCGTGGTTTCGTTAACATCAGCGGGGCGGAATACGCGAACCGAGTCTTCACCATGGTGGTTTTTCAGTTTCTCCATCAGTCTTATTTGCGCCTCTTGTTCAACTGGTTCGTGTGTCGGACCATCTTCTCCCACGCGGAAAGCATCGTGCGTCCAGATAAATTTGATGGGAACGCGCATCAATGCGGCCATGCGCACAGCGGGTTTCATATAGTCTGAGAATACAAAGAATGTTCCGCAGGCAGGAATAACACCACCATGCAGGTACATACCGATGCACATGCAGGCCATTGTAAGTTCGCTTACGCCTGCTTGGAAGAACGCACCCGAAAGGTCGCCGTGCTTCATTTCGTGCGTCTTATTTAGGAAGCCGTCTGTACGGTCGCTATTAGAGAGGTCGGCCGAAGAGCAAACCATGTTTGGAACTTGCTCTGCAAGCAAACCTAGGCATGCAGCTGAAGCCACACGAGTTGCGGCATCGGTTTTTTGGGTAAGTGTACTCCAGTCCACTTTAGGTGCTTTTCCGCTGAACCATTCTTTCATTTGAGCTGCTAGTTCTGGGTTGTTGTTTGCCCATTGAGCCTCTTCTTCGCGCCTTTTGGCTACAATGCCTTTCAGTTCTTCATTGCGTTTGGCGTAAAGTTCTTCCACTTCGGGGTATACCACGAAAGGATTATCCGGGTTTCCGCCAAGGTTAATGATTGTTTCGGTAAGCATCGCCACCAAGAGGAGCGCCATGCGTACCAATATGATGTTCGAAGCTAGAACCGTCTGCTCGCAAAGCGCCTTTGCCCATCACTGTATTACCAATGATAAGCGTGGGTTTTTGGTTCTCTGCTTTTGCTTCTTTAAGTGCTTTACGAATTTCGTTAGCATCATTTCCGTTGATAGTTATCACTTTCCATCCCCACGATTCGTATTTAGCTGCCGTGTTTTCGCAGGTAACAGCACCACATTCGGTAGAGAGTTGAATGTCGTTTGAATCGTAAAACATCACAATGTTGTCTAGTCCAAGTGCTCCAGCTAGGCGTCCAACGCCTTGAGAAATTTCCTCTTGCACACCACCATCAGATATATATATATATATGGTGTGTTGCATCATTGTGTGAGAGAGTTTCGTTTCGAGGAACTTTTGGGCTACAGCTGCACCAGCTCCGTATGCGTGTCCTTGTCCTAAGGGACCAGAAGTGTTTTCAATTCCACGCATTACGTCCCTTTCGGGATGACCAGGAGTGGGCGAACCCCACTGGCGAAATTGTTGAAGCTCGTCAATAGTAAACTTTCCTTGCAAAGCCAATGCCGAATAAAGCATAGGCGACATGTGTCCAGGGTCGAGGAAAAAGCGGTCGCGACCGGTCCACAATGGGTCTTTGGGGTCGTAAATGAGGAACTCTGAGAAGAGAACATTAATGAAGTCGGCACCGCCCATAGCTCCGCCAGGGTGTCCGGACTTAGCTTTTTCAACCATTGACGCTGCAAGAATGCGTATGTTGTCCGCAGCCAAATCCATCAATTTCTTATCGTTCATTTATTGTAGTTTTTAGTTAAACATGTTCATTTCAATGTGCTTTGTTTTCGGGATGATGTGTTCCCACCTGAATATGGAAACAAAGTTACAAATTAATGTTCAATAAAACAATTGATTTTGGCTGTATCTTTCACTTTAAAGTAATTTTAAACGTATGCCGTGTTCACTGCAATGGTATTGCCACATGTTATCATTTAAGAAGTTTATTTACGAAAAAAACGCAACACGTTATCTTTTATAGAGATAAGCGTCGTTGCGGTTTTATTTCTTAGTTTATACCTATTGTTGTGTTTCTTTTTTGTTGTTTTACCTTGAGGGGTGTTTCTTTTACTGTTATGGGCTTAGAAAAGCGTTTTAATTAAAGAAACTCCAGCTAAGACCAAAGCACAACATGCGTTCGTTTAAGGGGTAATGCGGTGCGAAGAAATAGTTTTTGTTTCCGCTGCCTGCATTGATGTGGTTCATCAAAATGAAGAATCGCGCCTGCTTAAGTTTAAATTGGCATACACGTTAATGAGCGGATAATTTCCTATCTTCACCTTATCTGTTTGGGCTTGAACAGCAAACTGTCCTAATGCGGCACTATAATCGGGAGCGTTGTATGCTGTGAAGTATCGCATATCAGCACCGAAGTCGCAGTTTAGTACACGTGCTATTTTAAAGCGAAGATACAGATTGGTGTAGATATTGAGCGAAGGGAGGGGCAGAACATCAGGATGACTGGTTCGTTGCCATGTCACAACGCTCTCCCAGTTAAGGGGTCCAAATTTCACATCTTGCATCAATTCGGCTGTTAACAGATTGATTGCCGAGCCACTTTGTTTAACTGTTACGGTGTTAGCCGAACGTGTGAAGTCGTTGTTTATCGTGTAGTTTTGTGCAAAATAGGTGTAATCTTTCAGCTCGTCTACGGCGAAACGCAATTTTGTTCGCGTCTTTTGGTAGTTCAATGTGGCTTGTAGGCGCGAGTGAATGGTTTTAGAAAGATTGTCGTTTTCCCACCATAGGTGTCTCGATTGGTAATGACGGAAGTAGAAACCAGGGCTTGTGCGATGGAAGAATGCACTTGCAGCCATCGTTACCGTGTCTCCGAAGAGTGCAAAATTGAGGTCGGCTGTGGCGTCTACCTTGAGTTGACCTGCGTCTTTTCCTAAAAACCACGTTTCGGCTGTAACGCTGTAGTGTAACGTCTTACCTTGAGTCTTTGCCAGCTGACCGCCAAAGCTCATGGTTTGTTCATTAAAAGATTCTAGATTTCCTAGTGTGTTGGGCAATTCATAATGGCGTATATCGCTACTAATAAAGGCCTTAATGCCGGCTTTAGCCCATTTGTTAAAGCCTTCTAGTAGTGCCAGAGCCAAGGTGTTGCGCAGTCGGCGGTGGCGCGTTTCATCAAAAATGGAGTCGCCAGTTAATCGACCTGCATTATAATAAGTGTTGGCATAATAGCCTGTTGGCGTTTCGTGTGCCTCGTAAATGCGTTTATAGTTTTCGAAATTCACTGTATGTACAAAGCTTGTAACGGGTACATACTCGTTTTTAAGCCATGCAGTATCTTTCTTTGTTTGTTTGTTGATGGCCATTAAGCTGTCTGCTTGCGCCTTGCTACCAACTTTAATTCTAGCGTTGTTACGTACCGAGTCTTCGGGTTCAGCGCCAGCAATGGTGGCATTATCGGGTCTACCTGTATAGGTTTTATTGTCATTGTCTTTGCTGTTGTTATCGCCCGAGTGCCCTTTTTTATTTTTTTCGCGCAGGTTTTGGTCTTTCTTAGCCTCCAAGGCAAACTTTTTTGCCTCGATTTCCTCTTTGGTCATGGGTACTTTTCGGTTAAATCCGATGTTGTACCGGTGTGTGAAAAACACGTTTATATTATCGTTTCTGTTCCAGTTTTTGCTTAGAACAGTTGGGATTTCGTTTGTTGAGTACGATTCGTTAAATGTTTCGGGGTGAGTGATATAGTTGTCGTTTGTGATACCTCCGTTTTCACTTGTCTTTGATGATTGGTGGTAAAGAGCAAGTGGGCCTGGTATCTGTCACCCAGATACGACCCATACATGGTGTAATTAAACATGGCCGTGCTTTGATTTTGGTAGAAACCGCGACCATAGTCGTAATCAAACTTAAATCCAACGCCCACACGTTTGCCTGCATTTACACCAAAGATAGCTGTGAAATGGTCTTCGCCATCGTTCTTGTCGCCACAGCTAAAGTAGCTAAGGTTTGTTATGGGCGACAGCGTGTTGGTGAATAAGAACCTATCTACAGGCACAATAAAGTAACTGTAGGGCTGAGTGAAGATAAATTGAGTATCGGCGGGTCTATCTACAAACACACGATTTAGTCTGGGCGACGCCAAGTTACCCAGCATGTTATATTCACCTCGCAGTCCGTAGGTGTAGAGTTTGTTCATAAACATGTGTGAAAGGGTGTCGGGTTGCGCTGCAATCCTATCGCCAAAACGCGTGTCTACGGTCCAAACCTTTAATCCCTTGGGTATTTCTTTATCAGAACCCAGCGAGTCTTTTTTATTCTCATTCGTGTTCGACGAGAAGTTTCCGTTCTCATCAATGCGTGTAAAATCGTCTTGTGCAATCGCGGGCAAAAGAGCCATCGATAGCCCAACAACTAGCATTAGTAACCTGTTCATCTAGCGGATAAAGCGAAGTATTGTTTCAGCTATTTTAAAAACCATTGAGCCCAATATGATAAATGTACCCACAGTGGTGCTTGAAAAGAAATATACGGCTAAGCCAACGGCTGCCCCAAGAATGAAAATAATGTTTAGAATGTTTCTAATAAATAAGAACTGGTCTTGTTCTTTATCATCTCGTCTGTGTCTTTTGTGTGGATATTGCGTGTCCATGTACTTGCTTTTAGTGTTGCTAATGTTATTTGAATAGAGTGCGTTTAGCCTGTTTCTTACCCAAAGGTGGGTTTATTGTTGCAGGCGTTGTTTAATGGTTTCAAACACCTCGTCTTTGCGGTCGATGGTTTTACGTCTGAATTTGCCCGACATCTTACTGAGTTTCGTTTTAGCTTTGTTCAATCCATATTTGTCGGTTATCCATTTCTCTGCTGTTGTTTCCAGTCCGTTGCCAGCTCCGCGATTCATTTCGTAGGCATAGTTTATACGCGATAAGCTTAGATTAAGCTTTCCGTCGTAGCATTTAGCAATTATCGTGTAATTAAACACAGTGCGGTCGAGCGACAGAAACGAGTTTTGAAACACCAACCACTCCTTAAATCTAGCGGCTATGATATGCTCTTTCTTGTTCACCAGCGCAATAGCACTTTCTGGGAATTGGTTTTGCCCCTTTGTAAGTTCTTCTATTGCTGTATAGGTGGCATCATAAATCTCTTGTGCGGTTTTCCCAGGAACGTCTATTTCATAGTCGAACACCACCTTTCCTTCAACCTCGGGCACTGCGCCTTCTAGGTATCGAGCATCTATATTGGGGTTTTGTTTCTCTATTTTACTTGTTGTCTGCGTAGATTTGTTTTGCGTTTTATCCTGTGGACGTTCCCATTCGTTTTGTGCGAATGCGAAAACAGGAGCGAAGAGTAGCGCTAAAAATAGTTTTCTTTTCATCGTGATGAGTTTTGTGCCGTTGAATAGCTGATGAATACAATTGCCCTTGGGCTGTGTGCATGGCTATTTGTTGCTTTAGGCCTATGCATTGAACTTACAAATATACGAATAATCAGAGGGAAGCATCGTTAATATGCAATATTTAACTAAAAAATGGTGCACAATAATATTACTTAGGCTCGCATGCTTTGGCAGATAAGCCACATGCGAGCCACGTAGGGTTGTAGAAACAAGGGTAGGCGATTTACCTTTAGCGCATTTGTTTGCGCTGTTTTTACCTTATTGGTGGTAACAGAGGCGTTTTTTGTGCCTGCAATGCCTATGCCTTGTTTGTATTTTTTGTTTGCTTTCTGTTAGATGTAGATACCGATACCAATTTTAAACCCTGCGGTTGAGTATTTGGTATGGCTCTTAAACGATTGGTTGTAATAAACAGATGGCTCGATAGTTACGGTGCGACTAACAAAGAAAGCATAGCCCAATTCTATTCCAGGCATCAGGTCATTGTAGTTGCGGTAAGTGTGAACAAGTGTTGCATTAACACCCACATAGAGCCCGTTTTGCTCGATATAATATCTTAGGCCCGCACCAACTGCGATATAGTCGGGTACGGTTTCATTGCCCGAGTGGTTATATGCCACTTGTCCTAGCATCATCCAAGCATCGTCAAAGAAATAACCTGCTTTGGCTTGCACGCCAAAACTAAACCCATTGTTGCCATTGTAATTGAGGTCTAGTCCTGTTAACGAACCGGCCACGTAAACTTTTTCTTCTTCAAACTGCGCGCTTGCCGTGAGTGTTAGCATCAACGACACGATAAGCAAACCTAACTTCTTTTTCATTTCTAAAGGATTAATACTTTAAATTCGATATTGATTATTCTCTATTTAGCAGCTCAAACGCCTATGATTGCAGTGCGCTATGTTACAAGCTTAACCGCCTTTTACCAACGTTTAACCACATTAACTGCAAAAGTAAATAAATTATTCGACAAATGCGAGAAATATACTTATCTTTGCATTCGTTATATATTTAGATATCTTAGTAAACATTTAATCGTGCCTGGAATTTGAACTAGGCAACAACAACAGATAGAGAGACTTACGAATGATAAAGCAACTGTCGTTTTCAAATAAATACTTGCTGCTATTTTTTTGCACTTACTGTCGCCACTTCACTGTGTGCCCAATCATTTTCGTTTTCCAAACCCAATGCTTTGCAGGGTTGGAAATTGCCTAAACGTGAGGTGAGGGCGGTGTGGCTCACCACCATTGGCGGACTGGATTGGCCGCATTCGTATGCCCAAAACAGCTTGGCTGCTGGTAGGCAAAAGCAAGAACTGTGCGATATTTTGGATAAGTTGCAACGTTCGGGTATTAATACTGTGTTGTTTCAGACGCGTGTTCGTGGAACTGTGGTCTACCCTTCGCAGCTCGAACCTTGGGACGGATGCTTATCGGGCGTGCCTGGTAGGTCGCCTGGCTACGACCCTTTAGCCTTTGCCATCGACGAATGTCATAAGCGTGGAATGGAACTTCATGCCTGGGTGGTAACCATTCCTGTGGGAAAATGGAATGGCTTAGGTTGTAAAACGCTTCGCAGTAAACATCCCAACCTTATTAAGAGGGTGGGCGAAGAGGGATTTATGGATCCCGAAAACTCAGCCACGGCTACTTATCTGGCTAACATGTGCAAGGAGATAACCGAACGATATGACATCGATGGCTTACATCTTGACTATATTCGCTATCCCGAAACCTGGAAAATAAATATATCGCACGATGCTGCTAGGCAAAACATCACTGGCATTGTGCGTGCTATTGGTAACAAGGTGAAAGCTGCAAAGCCTTGGGTGAAATATAGTTGCTCGCCCATTGGTAAGTATAACGACCTAAGTAGGTTTGGCAGTAATGGCTGGAATGCTTATGCTAAGGTGTGTCAAGATGCGCAAGCCTGGCTTCGTGATGGATTGATGGATGCGCTTTATCCCATGATGTATTTTCAAGGCAACAACTTTTATCCCTTCGCAATAGACTGGGCAGAGCAAAGTCACGGCAGAATGGTGGTGCCTGGATTGGGCATTTACTTTATGTCGCCTAGCGAAAAGAATTGGGCGCTCGATGTTATTACTCGCGAACTTCAGTTTACTAGGCAATATGGCATGGGCCATGCATATTTCAGAAGCAAGTTTTTTACTGATAACCTCAAGGGGATTTACACCTATGCACAGCGCATTTTTACACCAACGCCAGCCCTTGCGCCAGCCTTGACATGGGAAATAGCAAACAACCCTTGCCCCCTACCAATCTCACCACCAGCGAGGAGCAAGGCAGAGTTGTGATTAGTTGGGATGCAGCACGTGTCACAAACAATTCGCCAAACCTATTCTATAATGTATATGCTAGCACAATGCTGCCTGTTGATATTAGCGATGCACGCAATCTCATTGCTGTGCGCTATGCCAAAAACAGCATTACGGTGAGCCCACGTAACGCCAAAATGTATTTTGCCATTACCGCTATCGACCGATATGGCAACGAAAGTCAACCTTTGCAAGCGCTCAAGGCTGCAGGCGGAGGTAAAAGCCAACTCAAGATGTTGCCTTATAGCGATGGAAGGGTGTTGCTACCTGTTGGCGCTGATGCCCTTTGGGGGCGCGTGTGGGTGGTAGAAAGTTTGCAAGGGCAACATGTTGCCACGCTTTCTTCTCAAAGCGATAGGCTTGATGTGCGAAGCCTTGTCAATGGTGTTTATGTGCTTAGAGCGCTTAATAGCAAGGGGGTTGGCCATCGTTTGGGGATGTTTACTAAGAAGTAAACGAGTACTCAATTGGTTTTAACTGGTTAATGCAGTAATAAACTTCTTATCAATATCCTCTTTGAACTGTCTTATTTTAAGAGTAAACGAGCGCCCAAAGCTTTAGCATACAACGCAAGTTTCCCGAATTAATGCTTAATCGCCAATTGGCGAAGAGTGTTTTCGTGTTGTATGATTGTGATTGCTTAATTTCTCTGCTCGTTTCATTTATTCCTATCAGTCGTTATACCGCTTATCACATGTTTTTTAGATTATTTTCATGGCTTCCAGTCTATTTTTCGTATGCTAGTCGGCATCTTTGTCTATCTTATTTTTTTGCGTAGCGCCCTGTCAACAGAATAAGTCGGGTGGTGTGCTCAACCATACACAAAACCTAAAAGGCTCTAACCATTGATTTGGGTTTAAGGGTTAAGGGTGTATAGGTTGCTTTGGTGTAAAAATATTTAATATAGAATTTAACATTGTGAGCGCTATATTTTTTTCACCAACTGTCCATTCGCTCGCAAATAATCGATTCTCGCGGAGATTTTTTTCGACGAAAAGTTTTTCCTTAAATATTGATATTGTTTACCCCCTCCCAATCGATTAACAAAGTCATTTTTTTTATGCTTTTTCTATTCTATAATATTTTTAAATCGTATAGTCCCAACTATGTTAAGAGGTCTCAATTGCGAAGTAGACGAATATATATCAAGACCACTATAATTAACCCTTGTGTACTGCTGCTGATTGAAAAGATTATTGGCTTGCAAGTCTAATTCTATATGTTTCAATTTGTATTTAAACAACATGTCTCCAAACCATGTGTGCCTGTTCTTTTCGGTAAAATTGTTGTAATTACCTTCTATTATAGTAGTAAATGTAAATTGCTTAGTGACAAAGATATTAAATTTGATACGCTGAGTAGCTGTTCGAATAGTTTGTGAAGAATAATTATTTACAACATCAATGGAGGAGACATTCCATGCATATCCGCTGGTAATAACAATATTAAGCCATTCAAGAGGAGTGATAGTACCACCTCCTCCAATACTGATTGTTCGAGAATGGAAAGGGTAAAGATTCTGAGCAATGAGAAGTTCACTTTTACTATAGTTATAGCCTCCAAAAGCACGAATGGTTGATTGTAACCAATCAAAACCTTTGCTGCCATCAAAGCCGAAAGCATAATTATCTGTATGTGTTTTTTTATCAATAGCATGTACAACGCTGGTTGCACCTCGATATTCATAACCATAAATTTGATTGTCGCGAGTGCGCCCATAGTTACCATTTATACGGAAAAAAGTTGCTGTAAGAGCACTACGATACCCAACTGATGCGCTCGTTGTGAAGCGACTTGTCTCCGACAAATGTTCAACATACGACCGCTGAAATGTGCGGTAGTTATTCATTATATAACCACTATAAATACTTCCAGGATCTCCAACATTCTTATAGTAAGATGAATTGATGTTACCACTCCAATCACGCCACTCATAATTTACAGTAAACGATGGTGTTACAAGTATGCGAGTATATTTATTCTTGTTCTTAGTGATATGGTCATCAAGAGTTTGTGTGTATAAGTTTAGGGGACAGGTAAAAGAGAGGCGCCAGCCAGCTTGTTCGAATTTGTATTGTTGATTTAGAGATAATTCATAAGTGTTATACCATAAATCATTCAATACCGACTGTGATGTATGATTTTGACTACCATTTGCCGTCAAATTAGTAAAGCCGCTTAAATCGGTCTTTATGCCATGCAAGCTGGCATTGGCTAAAATTCCATAGTCCAGAGAGAACGATCTTAAGTGAAAGGTAAAATTAGTATGGAAGTCACCAGCTATGTTGCGTGACTTCAATTCTTGATTATAATGGACTGATGTTTGTGGCAAAAGCGAATCCACACCAACCATCAATGTGTTAGGGCGCTGGGCATAACCAACAGAGAAATGCAAGTCAAGTGTACGTTTACCATAATTCTGAATGAGATTCATTGTATTACTTACTGTTAGCGAAGGGCGATGGAAATATTGATAAACCCGATTGTCTCCATAGTTGATGGGGGCAACTCCTGTTAGGTCAGAGGTAAGTTGGCTATGTACGTTATCATTATTCCATTCTCCATCTAACTTCAGTACATTGGCTATAAAACCATTTTCACCATTGCGATTGTATCTTAAATTTGTACTAAGATTATTCATGTGCGTTACAAATATAAGCGACTCGCTGCTCAATAGTCGTTGATTAGAACTATAAAATCGGTCGGCTTCTGAGATTCCTTCTTGTCGTATAGATGCATGGAGATATGACATATTCAAAGTTAGTTCAGATTGTTTGCCTATTTTCTCCAAGTGGTTCATTGATACTATGTGTGACTGATTGTCAAAAGTTCGTTTCTGTGGTAATCCACTACCAGAGGGCGTAACAACACCCAATGGGGCAAACGCAACAAGCTCTACAGCATTGATACCTGAATAATGTGAAGTTAATTCTTGGGAAACATCATCACCTATATTGTTTCCTTTATAGAGTGTTATATTCTGCCTACGTTTTGCAAAGTACATACCTACAACCTCTGCCGTCCATAATGGGTTTCTGCCAATAGGATTTTGTCCATCAGATAGGGAACGCATTCCGAAGCCCCATCCACCAGATTGTTGACCACCACCACCGAGCATTGTGTTTACTGCTACTGTACCTTTAGCAGCATTTCTTAATTTCAGATTTATAGCGACATCATCGGTTGGTGTTCGTCCCTGTAGGGCTTTCACTGGTTGATGATTCTCAAGCACCTGAACCAAACCAACATCTTTTGCATTGATATTTCCTGTTGCAAGACCATAGCGACCTTGCAACAAATCCATGTCTTCAACATAAAACTTTGAGATACTTTTTCCATTGAATTTTATACAACCATTATCTGACACTTCTATCCCAGGCATACGCTTTAAAACATCGCCTATAGTGCGATCGTCTTGCTGCTGATATGCACCAACAGAATAGTTAAGAGTATCACCGTTTTGTCGTATTTTCTTGGCATGAACTTTAACTTCCTTAAGTTGTAATACCTTTTCTTTGACTCGAAAGTTTAACCGTTGTGAACGGTTAGCAACAACTTTAACTTGCTGCCCTATAGACATACCTGCTGCGGTAATTGTTAAACTATCGGATTGTGAATTAACCTCCAAACGATAGTCACCCTTAGTATCTGTCTCTGCAAATGCCAGTACGATACTAGTCCCTTTTGCCGTTACTGTTACAATGGCATCTCCAAACTTGCCCTGTGCATCTAGCACACTACCTTCAATGACAGTTTGAGCTTGTATCTTCAAGCAAAAAATAATCAGCAGGCTGAATATGGTTGTGGTTTTCATCTATTCTTTCTCTAATGGCTCGTAAGGGTGTGGCTTGATTTTAATTGCCCCGTTTGATAATCACGGGCTCCAGCTGTTTTAAGGTGATCTCGATTTGCGGCTACTTGTAATTTATAAATATGTTCACGTGTATCCTTAATAAATCCTTTATATTCACTTTTAATAATTGGAAAATTACCAGATTTTATCTCTACAGCTTCCCATGTATAGAGATGTTCTTTGTCGTATAGTTTTAAAATTAGTCCAGGCAATCCTCCAAATATCCATGGGCCTAATCGCGTAGGAATTTTAGAAGTAAACCATGCCTCAAAAGTTCGGCCTCTCCAATGGCAAGTTGCTTTTTGACAATCATACCCCAGTATTGATAGCTGCTCATCAGAAAGCGTCCAATGTTGTTGATACATCGACTCAGTATAGAAAGCGTTATAGCGCTCCATGGCCCATGGCATCTTAGCATAGCAAGTATATGTGTTGTTAGTCGAGTAAATATCTGTAAATTGATACTCACTCCAATATTGATTGTTCCTTCCTCCTGAAAACATTATTCTTGGTATGCTAGTTGCATTTGGGTTTCGCTTAATAAAATCATCATGTAAAGAATCGTTTAGTTCTAAGAAACGGCTATAAAGCTTACTCAAACCTTTTCCTATTAGAAGTACTTGAGAATCTAAATAAGTATGTTCATCGCTAATATCCTTAGCATTTAGAGCATATATAACTTTAATTGGGGCCTGCCCAATCACTGAACATTTTCCTAAACCTCTACTGTTAGGACGCATTACACGTCCTTGTTTTTCTTGCGCATGTAATGTAAATGAAAAACAAATAAAGAAAATAATGATACTTCTCATATGTAATCTTTCTGCTTAATCATGATGTAAGTCTTAATTAAATAACGTGAGTTCGATAAATTATAAGTGTTTGTGAATTTGGTATTTGGTGAAATTTATTGCAACTTTAAGGTGTTTAATTTCAGAAATCACAAACAAAAATAACTATGCTTACCCGGAACAAAGTTATAAAAAATTATTACTGTCCGCTAAACATAGTGTCCTCCATCTCAACTCATTGACGCATTGTAGTTTGGATGATTTTATGTTAGTGACAAGCCCCTTATTCGTTTTCTGTTACCCCTGGCGGTGATTCAGCCGCAGCTTCAAGCATCAATTTCATGTCTGCATCCGGCATATTGAAGAATTTGTTCATATTGAGATATTCCATAAGTACTATGCGTACCATAGTTGCCAGCCCAGAGAAACTCCACCGTCTTTCTATGGAGCTTTGGAGCAGGGATAGCAATAGGTTCGCAATCAACGTGACCCAAATTTGGATCTTTATGGCGTTGTCGCTCTCCCCATAGAAGTATCTAAGAGGGAAATTCTGCTTGATCTGTTTGAAGAGTGACTCTATTTGCCACCTCCTGCGATATATGGCAACTATGGTTTGCAGTGGCATGTCGAAGTCGTTGGTAAGCAACGATACCAACTTCGGCAACTTTCCTTTCTTGATGTCCACATAGGTAATGATACGCGCTATATGGCTGATGCCGCCTTTCCTGAACACTACCACCTGCTCGCGATATTCCATCACCCCCTCCTTATTCATATCCATGCAGTCTGCCAATATCTCGTACTTGAGGTTTTTCTTCATCTTGGTGACATAGACGACGTTCCTCTCGGTAAGTTCCTCAAACTTCTCGTAGTTGATATACGCACGGTCCAGTGCAACGATCTCGTTATGTCTGAAATGGCTGGGTGCAAGCATGAAGGAATCACTGGTAGCGGCGGAGGTGAACTTCACGTCACAATGAACACCCTCGTTTGCATGAATGACGGAATGCACTTTTATGCCCCCTTTCTTCTTTCCCGTTTTAGGATGCCGACCCACGCCCTTGAATATGACGTTAGAGAACAATGTTATAGTCGTGGAATCGATGATTCTCAGCCGTTTTATCCATTCCTCAGTACCGTTACGTCGGCTGTCCGAAGAAAGTATGTTCTTATTGGAGTTATAAAGGTCATGGTATACATCCTCAAAGAACTTCTCAGACCGTCTGGCATTGGCATCGGAAAGAGTGCTGCGCTTGGGTACTTGACTAAGGCCCACATGATGCAGCTTTCTGACCTCTGCCGTCATGGCAGCCTCTATCTCCCGAAGGGAATCAAAACGCATGATCACCGCATAAAGCATCGTCACGAGATGAGCGTATCCGTCGAAGCTCTTCACATAACGCTCACCGCCGTTCTTACGGCTCATTTCAACAATTTTATCATGATCAAGTGATTTTATTAGTTGACCATATACCGGCTGTCCGAAGAAATGTGTACTTTTGCTCATGTTATCTCAGTTTAGTAACAAAAACAAAGGTAACAAAAAGGGCTGATACCTCGTGAGAAGTGTTAGCCCTAATTCGTATAAAGAGGTGAAAACTTTAGCGGACAGTAATAATAAAAAATAATGTATGGTAGATAATTTCTGAAAGTTTTTTTGATGCAATGCAAGCAAAATATACGCTAAAATCACCCCAAAAAGAAAATGTTATCGAAATTATACAAAGTCAAAGGCAGAAGTCATGCTTATAATGAATGTTTTTCACGATTCGGGTTATCGCTGCTTTAAACATTTCTATTTTGAAAAAGTATGCAAACAGCTATGCTATCTTTTTCCAAAAGTTGTTTCTTATAGCCGTATAGTAAATTTAGAAAGGGATGTAGTCATAGCCTTAACCTTGTTTATCAAGAAGGCCCTGTTGCGCAAATGCACTGATATAAGATTCGTTGACAGCATCCCACTGTGTGTCTGTAAGAAACAGAGAGTACATATATAGAAACGGTAACTGATGAACCTAATTACATTGCCCAAGTATAGCCCCCAAAGCCATTAAAGCTTTGGCAATTTCATCGTCAACTTACTAGGTGCCATTGCTGTCTATTGTCTGTTTTCAAAGAAACCGTGTATCAATGTACAAAAGAACTTTGAAAGACAACTTACTTTGTACTGAATTCGTCGACCTTACGTTAGATTATGTATAACTCCAGGCCGAAAGTCTTATCCTAGTGTTTGTTGGTATGGTATGAAGGGGTAAATGGGGTTCTACAGGTTTTGAATATGGTCCTTTATTATGTTCTGTTTAAGACGAAAGTTAGCATGGCGTGAGTGGGAGAGAGATAGTTTGTTGGGAAAGGGCGAAAATAAAATCGTCTAGGACGAGAAGAAGCAATGCTTCTAACCCAACCTAGACGATTGTTGAAGATTAAGTGGCGATTCATAAAACATTGTATCACATTGTCCTGATGGCAATGGTGGCTTTTAATGCGCTTATCTGAACCTGCCTAAAAGTAATCTAATTCCTCAGTCTTATTTAGACAAACCAATCTTTTGCAAGATGTCGGCAGGAACAGCGTTCTTGTTAACCATGAAGTCCATTGTTTTCATAGCCACATAAGCCTTGGTCATGTACCAAATACCCTTGTAGTCGCCATATTGACCCCATGAGTTCTTCACCATATAATATTCTTTACCATTTTGGTCTTTAGCAATACCGAAGATATGCATACCATGGTCGTCGGTAGTTTCCCAGGTGTCGTAGGCTTCTTGGCGCAGAGCTTGAGTGGGAACAACCTCGGGAGCGTTAATTCCGAGCGAGTCGTAACGTTGTTTTTTCTCGTTGGCCGAAAGTTTAAACCAGCGGTCAGCATCGGTACCAGCCATTGAACGCACCTTCTTAGCGTCAACAAGGATACCTAGGCCCTTACGTGTGAATCCATCTTCGGTAACGTCTCCACCCCATCCAACAGTGTAACCATTCATGATGGCGTTGTCGATAATACGAGTAAGGTCTTCGATAGGCACGTTGTAGCTTTGAGCCCAACGCCAGTTGTCTTGTACCTCAACAGCAAACTTTGTGTAGAAAGGATGATGCGTGTAGCTGGTGAATGTTATATATTCGTCCCAGTCAAGTCCTAGGCTCTCAGCAAACGATTTCGGAGTGTAGCTCTTTCCTTCGTGAGTAAAGTTTTCGGGGCATTTACCTAGGTAAGAGTCGAGGATGCCTTGCAATCCGTTTTTCCATGCAGGCGACAGTTTTTTAGCCTTGCTCTTAGCCACAGCCTCTACGTAAGGCAGCATGGTATCGAAATTCGCCAAAATTAGCCAGCGAGTCGCCCGTCATAGAGCCAGGTAATGCCATAGCGTCTTCGGGCACAATGCCGTGCTCTTTGATAACGTGGAGTGGGTCGTCGAAGCTTCCGCCTTGTGCAAACGATACGTCGCCATGCATTCTAACTGCCTTAACGGCGCGGTCCATGTAGTTTTTGTTGGCGATAAACATTTCGCTTAGGTTGTAGGTTTTGCCCGACTTACGCAAGATTTCGCTCTCAAGGAAGCTCATCGTGGCATAGTCCCAGCATGTGCCACTGCGGTTTTGGTCTTTGATGCTGGTGATTTTGTTTTCTTTAATCACCGTAAACACGGGTTTGCTCCTAGCCGTTTGTGGCTTTGCTTTAGGAGTCTTTGCGTTTAAACCTGTCGCAGTGAGCGCAACAAGTGCTGCTAAGAATACTTTTTTCATTGTTTTGTTTGTTTTTATGCTTAAAATGTTAATTAGGAAAAATCTTTATAATTATCTCTCTTTGTTTATTTATCCCCCATTAAGATACTAATTTCTGCTTATGAAGAGATGCCGTGCGCAGGCCAAAGGCTGTGCGCAGGCATCCTTATGGTTGAGTGTTGGCTCTCTAGCCTTAAGTGGATGGGTTATGATTAGGCGCGATGTTTGGCCATATACTCTTCCACATCTTTGGGGTGGTAGGGAATGATGTCCTTGCCCAAAATGCGGCAACCGTTATCGGTTATTAGCACATCGTCTTCCAGTCTTATGCCACCAAATCTTTATACGTTTCGATGAGGTCGAAGTTAAGGAAGTCTTTGCAGTGTCCCTTGGCCTTCCAGTCGTCGATGAGGTCGGGGATGAAATATATACCTGGCTCGTCTGTAACCACAAAACCCTTCTCCAAGCGACGTGCCATGCGCAATGCAGCTGTACCAAACTGCTTAGAGGGTTGAATCTCGTTGTCGTAACCAACATATTTTTGGTCTAGTGCCTCCATGTCGTGCACATCCATACCCATCATGTGTCCCAGTCCGTGAGGCAAGAATAGAGCGTGAGCGCCAGCAGCAAGAGCATCATCGGTATTACCCTTCATCAATCCAAGTTCTTTTAGGCGGTCGGTCATCATTCGGCAAACACCCATGTGCACATCGTAATATTTCACTCCAGGTTTAGAAAGTTCAAGCGCATGGTCGTGACAAGCTTCTACGATGGTGTAAATTTCCAATTGTCTTTGGGTGAACTTACCACTAACAGGCATGGTGCGTGTATTGTCCGAGCAATAGTTATTAATGGTTTCAGCACCACAGTCGCACAAAGCCAGTCGGCCTTCTTCCAAAATAGCCATCGAGGGATTGCCGTGCATAATCTCTCCATGTTGAGAAAAGATGGTTGGGAAACTAACCATTGCACCATAAGAACCAGCAATGCCGCTCACTTGTCCAGCGATATATTTCTCGGTAACGCCTGGTCTAATCAGTTTCATAGCTGTGGTATGCATAAGATAACCAATTTCAGAAGCTCTTTCAAGCTCTTCAATCTCTTGGTCTTCCTTCACCGAACGCATTTTTACAACCGCGTTGATGAGGGTTAGTGATGCTTCATCCTTCTGTTGGTTGGGGTGAATGCCCAGTAAGTCGAATATTTGTAGTTTGATGTCGTGACGATAGGGGGGCAAGAAATGTATCTTTCTTTTCTGCTTAATAGCGTCGTGGCAAACAGTTTTGAGGTGCTTCATGGGTGATGAGTGTTCAATTCCCACCTGTGCAGCTAAATCTTTTACGCTGTCAACCGAGCCATACCACACGATATCTTCAATGTCGATATCGTCTCCAACAAGTGTGTCTACGTTGTTGTCAACATCGATAACGCCCACAAGACCGTCGCGTTGCACGCCGAAGTAATAAAGAAACGACGAGTCTTGACGGAATGGGTAATACCCATTATTGGGGAAATTGCAGGGTGATTCGTTGTTGCCAAAAATGACAATTACACCACTTTGTACCAAGTTTTTAGTTCGGTACGTCTACGGATATAAGTTTCCTTACTGAACATGATTATTAGTTTTAAACATTTGTACGCAAAGATAGCAAAAAATGCGCATGTTTTATTATCTTTGCCCCTAAAATTTAATGTGTTTTATGCAAATAGGGTCAAATAAAGGCTTGGTTCTTGAAGGAGGAGGCATGCGAGGTGTGTTTACCAGTGGTGTGCTCGATGCTTTTATGAAGCACGACTTAAGGTTTCATTACATTGTTGCTGTGTCGGCAGGGGCCTGCAATGGCATGTCGTATATGAGTTGGCAGCCACGTCGTGCACGACTTTCAAACATCGATTTTCTGGCTCGCTACAAATATTTAGGGCTGCGCCACTTGGTAACTCAAGGCTGTATATTCGATCAAGAATTGCTTTATGATAAGTTTCCCAACGAATTGTTGCCTTTCGATTATGATGCTTATTTTCGCAATCGAGCCACATTCGAGATGGTAACCACCAATTGTTTAACAGGTGGGGCTATGTATCTTACGGAGAAAGAGAATAAACAACGCGTTCTAGATGTGGTGCGTGCGTCGAGCAGTTTGCCTTTTGTTAGCAAAATTGTAAATGTAGATGGCATTCCAATGCTGGATGGAGGAATTGTGGATAGCATACCCGTGCAAAGGGCCATAGATACAGGTCACGACTTTAATGTTGTGGTGATGACGCGCAACTACGGCTATAGAGCTACAGGGAAAGACTATAAGATACCCAATTTTATTTATAAGAAGTATCCTCGGTTAAGAGTTGTGCTTAGCAGAAGACTAGAAGTGTACAACGCTCAGCTACAATTGGTGGAAAATTTAGAACGAGAGGGACGTGTGGCTTGTATTCGGCCACAACGCCCAATGGATGTTGGGCGCATAGAGAAAGATACAACAAAGCTGGAAGCACTTTACGAAGAAGGTTTTGAAGAAGGAGAGAAGTTTATCGAAAACCATCGTGCTGGCAAGTTTTTTCTTGGTTGATGGCATGTTTCGATATTACACTGCTTTTTTTGTTACATAAGCGAAGCGATTGAGTTGTTTGAAAATAAGAGAACTAGTATTCAAATAAATAGAAATGAACGAAAAGAAAGTTGCCCTTTTTGACTTAGATGGTGTTGTTTTCGACACAGAACCATTGTACACCCAGTTTTGGAGCAAGGTATTTGAACAGTATCACCCCGAGCAACCCAACTTGGCCACTGCTATAAAGGGGCAAACTTTGACCTGGATTTACGATAGATATTTTGCCAATTCGCCTCAATTGCAGCATGAAATAACAACCCAACTAACAGCATTCGAACAAACAATGCCATTTGAATATGTGTTTGGATTTGAGGAGTTTATGTCTCAGTTACATCAGCTGAATGTGAAAACGGCGGTGGTTACCAGTAGCAATAAATCCAAAATGCAGCAAGTTTATAATCAACATCCCGATTTTAAAGCCTGCTTCGATCATGTTTTTACGGCCGAAGACTTTATAGAGAGTAAGCCTCACCCTTATTGTTATCAACTAGGAGCAAGCTTTTTTGGGGTAAAACCTGTAGAATGTGTGGCTTTCGAAGACAGCATTAACGGTTTTAAGGCTGTAACAGCAGCCGGGATGCCATTGGTGGGCTTGTCTACATCAAACCCAATAGAGGTGATAAGTGAGTACGCAGAGGTGGTAATTCCCAACTACCTGCAAGTAAACTTCACCGATTTGTGCGCAAAGCTCTAAATAAATTCTTGTGCTTAGCGCATGTTAGTCATCGTTCACACCTTATTTAAAAAATGGGGTGGTAGTGTTTGGCTAGTCGTTCATCATAATTTTACCATTAACCTCAAATCTATCGTCGGCCAAACCTATATCAAGTATAAGCCCTTTTTGGCAAATAAAAGTTGGTTGTATAGGTGTTATCTGAAAAATAATGTTATCTTTGCAACAATATTATATATATATAAATGAATAGAATAACACTATTCCCCGACTATATTCTTGAGTCAAGTTGGGAAGTATGTAACAAGGTTGGCGGGATTTACACAGTTCTTTCGACACGGGCACAGACCTTACAGACTGCAATGCCCGACAGGATTATTTCGTGGGACCGCTATTGGATGAATCAAACACTGATTTTCAGGAAGTGAATGACCTTTATCCCGACTGGGCCAAACAGGCTCGGGCAAACGGATTGGGTATTAAGGTGGGCCGATGGAATGTACCTGGTTCACCCGTTGCAGTGTTGGTAGACTTTAAACCCTTCTTTTCACAGAAGGATATGATATATGCCGAACTGTGGGAAAGCTTCCAAGTGGATAGCCTTCATGGTTATGGCGACTATGATGAAGCATCGATGTTCTCGTATGCCGCAGCAAAAGTGGTGGAAAGTTTTTGCCGATACCAGGTGGAAAAGAATGCAAAGGTAATCTATCATGGTAATGAATGGATGGCTGGACTAGGCTTACTATACGTAAGAAAGCATCTACCTGAAGTGGCAACAATATTCACTACACACGCTACAAGCATCGGGCGAAGTATTGCCGGCAACAATAAGCCCCTTTATGAGTATCTTTTTGCATATAACGGAGACCAAATGGCCAACGAACTAAACATGCAAAGCAAGCATTCGATAGAGAAACAAACGGCATGGAACGTGGATTGTTTTACCACCGTTAGCGACATAACGGCCAACGAATGTCGAGAATTGCTTGATAAAGTAGTTGATGTAGTGTTACCTAATGGCTTTGAAGACGACTTTGTGCCTAAAGGAAGTGCATTTACGGCCAAGAGGAAACGTGCACGTGCAGAAATGCTTCGTGTGGCCAACTGTCTCACTGGCGACTCATTCGGCGAGGATACACTCATTGTTTCAACCAGTGGGCGTTACGAATTTAGAAACAAAGGCATCGACGTGTTTATTGATGCAATGAACCGCTTGCGCTTTGATGAACGCCTAAACAAGAAGGTTGTGGCTTTTGTTGATGTGCCAGCATGGGTGGGGAGTGCTAGAGAAGATCTTGCCGAAAGACTTAATGCATCGCCCAACACTGTTTTCGATACTCCGCTGCCATGCCCTATGCTTACCCATTGGCTGCATAACATGGAGCACGATAACGTCTTGACAATGTTGCGAGCGCTTGACTTTGCAAACAATAAACAAGATAAGGTGAAGATTATTTTCGTGCCTTGTTATCTCAATGGTAACGATGGCATTTTCAATATGCCTTATTACGACCTCATACTGGGCAACGACATCTGCGTCTATCCTTCGTATTACGAGCCTTGGGGTTACACTCCACTTGAAGCTGTGGCGTTCTCCATCCCTTGTGTTACCACCGATTTGGCTGGTTTTGGCATTTGGGCACAACAGGTTTTGGAAGCTGATAAAGCAGAAAACAACCTCTCCAATGGTGTAAAGGTTGTGCACCGCACTGATTACAACTACCACGAGGTGGCCGACGAAATAAAGGATGCGGTGGCAAATTATGCCTTGCTGCCTAAAACAGCGGTAACAAAAGCTAGAGAAAAAGCCAAAAGCCTTTCGAAAAAAGCGCTTTGGAAAAAGTTCATTGCCTATTATAATGAGGCCTATCACATGGCACTGACAAAGACAGAAGAGAGAACCAAATAAGAGAAATAAAAACATTATTCAATATTGAACTGAGAATTATGAAGATTAAAGCCGATTATTCAAATGCTCCGGTGTGGAAAGAACTTTCTATTAAGTCGCGACTGCCAGAAGAGCTGAAATGTCTGGACGAGCTTTCACACAATATGTGGTGGGCTTGGAACTACGAAGCACGCAATATGTGGAAAAGCCTAGACGAAACACTTTACGAGAAAGTGGGGCACAATCCCGTGATGTTGCTTGAGAGATTGAGCTACGACCGTAAGGAAGAAATCGTGAAGGACAAGGCCTTGATGAAGAAAGTGAAGGATGTTTACGCCATGTTCCGTAAGTATATGGATGTGAAACCCGATAGCAAACGCCCTTCGGTGGCCTATTTTAGCATGGAATATGGTATCAACCAAGTAGTGAAATCTACTCGGGTGGATTGGGTATGCTTGCCGGAGACTACCTGAAAGAGGCTTCAGACAGCAATGTTGACATGTGTGCTGTTGGTTTCTTGTACAGATATGGCTACTTCAAGCAATCACTAAGTATGGACGGACAGCAGATTGCTAATTACGATGCGCAGAACTTTAACTCGCTTCCTCTTGAAAGACAGCTTGATGCAGAAGGCAATCCTGTGGTTGTTGAGGTTCCTTATATGAACTATATGGTTCACGCTTACGTGTGGAGAATGAACGTTGGACGCATTAGCCTCTACTTGCTTGACACGGATAACGAGCTGAATTCTGAATACGATCGTCCCATTACGCATGCTCTTTATGGTGGCGATAACGAGAACCGCTTGAAACAAGAAATCCTCTTGGGTATGGGTGGTATCTTAACGTTGAAGAAACTGGGTATCAAAAAGCAGATTTATCACTGCAATGAGGGTCATGCTGCGCTCTGTAACTTGCAACGTTTGTGTGATTATGTTGATGGCGGTATGCCTTTTAATGAGGCTATGGAACTTGTTCGTGCCTCTTCGCTCTACACCGTTCACACGCCAGTACCTGCCGGACACGATTATTTTGACGAGAATTTGTTTGGCAAATACATGGGTGGATATCCTTCAAGATTGGGTATTTCGTGGGACGAATTTATCGGTATGGGTCGCGAAAATCCTGAAAACCACGACGAACGTTTCTGTATGTCGGTGTTCGCATGCAACACTTGCCAAGAAGTTAACGGCGTTAGCCGCTTGCATGGTTGGGTTAGCCAAAAAATGTTCTCTCCAATTTGGAAGGGTTATTATCCAGAAGAAAACCATGTGGGTTATGTAACCAATGGTGTACACTTGCCTACTTGGACCGCAACCGAATGGCGTAAGCTCTACGATAAACACTTCGACCCATCGTTTATGGGTGACCAAAGCAACGAAAAGATTTGGCATGCCATCTATAATGTAGACGACGAGGAGATTTGGAACACGCGCATGGCGTTGAAAAAGAAGCTTGTTCGCTTTATCCGTGAGATGTTTACAGAGACTTGGCTCAAAAACCAAGGTGACCCTTCACGCGTTGTTTCACTGCTCGAACGCATCAACCCCAACGCATTGATGATTGGCTTCTGCCGTCGTTTTGCTACCTACAAACGTGCGCACTTGCTCTTTACCGACCTCGAGCGCTTGTCTAAGATAGTTAACGACCCTGAACATCCCGTGTTGTTCTTCTTCTCTGGAAAGGCTCACCCCGCAGACGGTGCAGGACAAGGACTTATCAGACGCATCTTTGAAATTAGCCAACGCCCTGAGTTCTTAGGTAAGATTATTTCTTGGAAGACTATGATATGCAGCTGGCTCGTCGCTTGGTATCAGGTGTAGATATCTGGATGAATACCCCAACTCGCCCCTTAGAGGCTTCGGGTACTTCGGGAGAGAAGGCCGAACTAAACGGTGTTGTTAATCTCTCTGTGCTTGACGGATGGTGGGTTGAAGGTTATCGCGAAGGCGCAGGATGGGCTTTGGACGAGAAACGTACCTATCAGAACCAGGAATATCAAGACAAACTAGATGCTGCTACCATCTACGGTCTGCTCGAAAACGAGATTATTCCGATGTACTATAAAAAGAACAAGAAGGGATATAGTGAAAAGTGGATTCAGGTTATTAAAAACTCTATCGCCACAATTGCACCTCACTATACGATGAAGCGTCAACTTGACGATTATTTTGATAAGTTCTACAATCGTCAGGCTAAACGTTCAGCCCAACTATTGGCCAACAATAATGAGCTGGCTAAGAAGATTGCTACCTGGAAAGAGGCTGTTGCTGAACGATGGGATGGTATACATGTGGTTTCAAAAGAAACATCGTTCTTGGAAAATGGTGGCGAAACAGGTATGAAATATACAATTCGCTACGTGATTGACGAACAAGGATTGGACGATGCTGTTGGCCTTGAACTGGTGTCGTTGAAGAGCGAACATAGCGATTCCGACCGTGAAGTGTACAGCACTCATCAGTTTAAGATGGTTAAACGTGAGGGAAATCTCTTCACATTCGAAGCAGAAATTGAGCCTTCTAACGCAGGTACATATAGAACTTGTGTGAGAATGTACCCCAAAAACGACCTTCTACCACATCGTCAAGACTTTGCTTACGTTAAATGGCTAGACTAATATTTGCGAGACTTATCAACTAGATAAGAGACCAAATTAACAATAACGGGTTTTGTTCTCTCGCTTTTGCGGTTGGGCAAAGCCCGTTTTTTATAGTCTTGTCTAGGAGTAGGGTTTGTTCTAAAGGTTGAATTCGTGAGGGTTGTACACAAATAGAACAGACGTTTAAGTTCTTCAGAATGTTTGTTTTGCACAACAATACAAATGGTATTGTGACGACATAAAAAGTTAAAAGCTATCTTTGGGTATACCATATAGAGGCAAACGGCCAAAGATAGCTTATGTTATAAAGTGGTAAGTGGGCGAGAAAAGCAGTAATACCGAATTTAATTCCAAGCCCAAATGTTACCATTGGTTACCGCCTTATTGGCAGTTAATCAAGAATTCTTAGAACAATTTTGAGGGATAAACGCCTTCGTTAACCAGCGATTGAATGCGTTCAACAGTACCTTCGCGGTCGGCTGAATAGGTAACGCCAAACCATTTGCTTGTGGTGTCGAGCACTTTCACTGTTGCAGTTTTATCGTTTACCAGTTTATTAACCATCAGCGGGATAAAGAATTCAGCTTTTAAGTTGGTACGATTTTTCTCATCGGCCAAGAAATCTTTGAAGTATTTTTCGCTATAGTCGAAGTAGTCGGGACTGAAACCCCACATGTTCATCGACACGGGCGTGTTGTCTTCAATGGCCACCCATTGTCCTTCTTCGTCTTTATAGCTCACTTTACCCTCAACTCGCATAATCTCGGTGCGTTCAACCACAGTGGTGAGCAAACCGTTTTCGTCTGTAGAGCAAACGCCACGAGCCACAGTACCGTTCTCGCTAAGCGTGTTTCCAACGCGGAAACCTACCATTGCATAGGCGTTCTTGCTGTTCTCGGGAAGTTCGGAGAGAAACTTGCCTATCACCATGAATGAGTCGCGATTGTAGAAATCGTCGCAGTTGATAACGCAGAAAGGCTCTTTTATAACATCTTTAGCCATCATTACAGCGTGGTTTGTTCCCCAAGGCTTTTCTCTTCCTTCAGGAACAGCGTAGCCTTCGGGTAAAGCATCTAAGCTTTGGAATACCAGTTCGGCAGGTATATGTCCCTCGTATTTAGAGAGAACTTTCTCTTTGAACTCCTTTTCGAAGTCTTTGCGTATTACAAAGACAATTTCCAAACCCTGCCTTGATGGCATCGTAGATAGAATAGTCCATGATGGTTTCGCCGTTAGGGCCTAGTCCATCAAGCTGTTTGAGACCACCATAACGGCTTCCCATACCGGCGGCGAGTAATAATAGTGTTGGTTTCATTGTTTACCTGTTATGTTATTTGTTATGCAAATGTACTGAAAAAGATTGAAACGCCAAGCATGAGTGCTTCTGTTTAGTCTTTCTTTATTATATTTTGTGGCTAATGTGTTATGTATCTTACTAATGTGGCGTAACAATTTCTCAAATTACGCTTAGCCAAACATCGTTCTACAATTTAGCTTTCGCACACTTGCACCGCTGAAATAATTAAGATTAAAGCGAAACTTGCAGTTACTGCCATGTTGATGTATGCTGTTTGTTTGGCGTCTTTTAAATCAGAAAGGTTGAAAAAGCGATTTGCCAAGCTGTAAAGCATATACGAAACGCCACTTCCCCATATTGCACCTACGAGTAAATCACCTGGATAATGAACACCTAAATAAGCCCGGCTGTAGCACATAATTATGGCCCAGGCGTAGAGAAAGCATGCAAGCGCTTTGTTGCGGAATATCAAATAGATGATGGTGGCTAACATAAACGAGTTTGAAGCATGACAAGAAGGGAAGCCATAGCTGCCACCCCTGTAGTTGTCTACAAGGTGAACAAGATGGCTAATGCCACTACCAGGCTGCGAGGGGCGTGGCCTATTGAATAACGGGCGAATGTATTCGGAAACAAAGAAATCCGAGAAAAACAACCCCAATCCGATAGTTGCAAGGATGATGAGGAGTTTAGGCTTGAAGCTAACACGAAGAGTGAGCACCACCAAGATGCAAGCGTACATCGGAACCCAAATCCATTTGCCCGTTACAAGGCTCATGAAATGGTCGAAGAATGTTGAATGAAAGCTGTTAAGCCATAGTAAAATGGCCGCGTCTAAGTTGTTGAGGGTTGTTATCATTTATGTTGTTATCGCTTGGAAATGTCGTCGTAGAGCTTCTGCAGGTATGCTTTGGCATAGGGCAGGTTGGCTCCTGGCGTCTTTCCGTTATCCAGAATAGTTTTATTTGTTTCACAGTTAAAGAACACTGTGTTGTCGTTTGTCTTCATCATGAACGCATTGGGCACTGTTGAGAACGCGAAATGTGGCACGTTGGGGTTGAGCATGTCTTTGCTAAAGGTGAACTCGTTGTACGAAATTCCAAGCTGCGACAAGAGTGTTGCTGCTATATCAGCTTGCGAACCATATGTGGCTATATGCCCTTTGGCCTTCAGTGCACCGCCAATAAGGAGTAGGGGGATGTGGTAACGTTCAGGTGTGTAGTTGTCCAGGTTCTCTGGATAACATCCCTGATGGTCGGGAACTAATACAACGAGGGTGTTTTTCCACATTGGTAGTTGTTTTAGAGCATTGACAAACTTACCTAGACAGTTGTCGGTATAGGCAAATGCGTTCAGTATCTTATTGTTCAGCTTATTATATGGCACGTCGTAAGGCTCGTGGCTGCTGCTTGTTTGTATCACGGTGAGATGCGCAGCGTTGGCGTCTTGTTGTTTAATGTCGACCAAAGCCCGCTCAAACACAAACTCATCGGGCACACCCCATTTGCTTAATCTTAATTTAAGCGGAAAGTCAGCATCAGAGATTAGGTCTTCGAAACCGGCTGTTGTGACGAAAGAACGCATATTTGTGAAGTCTGCATCTCCGCCATAATAGTATTTAAGTTGATATCCTGCTTTTTTTAGTTTTTGTGGGAACATCGGTAAACTCCCCGTTTTGTTAGGGAATTTCATGATGCTCATGGTGGGTTGGGCAGGATAGCCAGCTAGTATGGAAGCCAATCCGCGGTCGGTTCTGAAGCTGTTGGCGTAGAAATTGGTGAACAATACGCCTTCGTTTGCCCACTTATCCATGTTTACAGCCACGTTAGGTGTACCGCCCATAGATTTCATGATATGCGCTGAAAAGCTTTCTAATACCACCAAAATGATATTGGGCTTGTTGGTATTTAGCATTTTAAACACCGCATCAGTTCCTCCTTTAGCACTGTTGTCCCTGATTTTTGCGAATAGCTTATTGGCCTCTGTTTCGGTGAAAAAACGATATTGGTCTTGAGTGTTTTCGTCGTTAATTAGCGAAGTGAGTAAACTAAAGCAGGGATTAATGGCCGCGTGGTTTAGTTTTTGGTTTCGCTGAAGTACACTCTACCTAGGTTCATGGTTGAAGTTCCTAAGCTTCCACGAATGGGAATGAACAACAATCCCAACATAACAATCATAATGGCGGATGCAATGAGCCTGTCTTTGGCAATGCCTTTGCTCTCGGGAAGCCTTCCTAAAGTTTTCACCAAAATGAAGAATAGTGCGAATATGAGGATGAGTAGCATCGTGACGCCGAACACAATCCACCACGTTGAAACAGACGCTAGCGCGTCTTTTGGAGAACTGAAGAAGTAGAAAAAGGGCGTGGAGTCTATTCGGAAGTGCCAATAATCGTAGAGAATGCCATCTGTGCAATAGATTACACTCAACACGAGCGCTGCAAAAAATAAATAGGTTCTGTGCAGGCCGCGAATTAAAGTGGGGTTCAACCAAATGGAAATTAGTGCCAGTAGGGCAGGGATGATGGTGAAATAACCAGCTACTGATAAGTCCATGGGCAGGCCGTGCCAAATAACGGCCATATAATCGCTCAAAGTACAATCACTGAAAGAACTGTGATTGTAGAACATGAACACAGGTTTAAGGATTACCGAGATTGCGGTAAACATTACCAAGGTTAGAATTACATTTCCAACTAGGCGCCATTTGTAGTGTTGTTGTTTTCTCGTCATAAGTTCAGGCAAGCTTAAGGTTTTTATACCAGTTGCTCCATTAAATGGTTGTTTTAGTGTTTGGATGTCATGATAGTGGGGCTCGTGGTATTCATAAAGTCCTTTATTTTTAATACAAAGGTATGATTTATTTTATAAATAACCTCGTTTTAAAGACGAAATATGCTTTTTTGAATAAAATATTAAATTGATGTTGGTAATTAATTGCTTTATTTTTGCTTATATGATTGTCGATAATCTTTTTATTAATAGCTAGTTATATTCTTGTCTGAGTTGTTTTTTGATGAAGAGTAATTAGTCATTATATAACCAGTTGTTGACGATGGTTTTGCCCTCGGGCGTTAAAATGCTTTCGGGATGAAACTGTATGCCGTGCAATTTTAAGTGCTTGTGGCGGATGCCCATCACCAATCCGTCGTCACTTAGGGCTGTTATCTCTAATGGAGGACAGACGGTTTCGCGTGTTACGACCCAACTATGATATCTACCCATGGCCACTTTGGCTGGTAATCCTTTGAAAATGGGGTCGTTACCAAGGTTTAACCCAATGGTTGAAAGACCATGACAGACTGTAGGGAGATTGGTAAGACTGGCGCCATAAGCCAAGGCTATGGCTTGATGACCAAGACAAACTCCCAGTATGGGTTTGATGGAGGCATAGGTTTTTATCACGTCCATAGTCTTGCCTGCTTCTTCAGGAAGGCCAGGACCTGGGCTAAGCACAATTTTATCAAAGTTTTCTAGCTGGACCAGATCCAAATTATCGTTCTTCAATACCGTTACATTTGCCCCCAAACTTGCAATGAGATGTACAAGATTGTATGTGAATGAGTCGTAGTTGTCGATGATAACTATATTCATGGTTTTCTTTTGTGTTACGCCTTTTGTTGTGTATGTTATCATCTAAAGGCTCTAATGGCTTCTACATAACTTTTCAATGCGACCATGTCTTTACGCCCATTTTCTAATTCGAACTGCGTATCAAGATCGATACCTGCAAACAAGGGGTGAGCAATGTCCTTAATTAATAAGGTGTCGAAGGGGGCATTGGGTTTGCTTATTAAAAAAGGTGTGATGCCAGAGTATACAGAAAACAGTTGGTTGAGTGGCGAATTTTTGTCGCCAGTGGCTTGATATTCGGCTTCTTCAGCAGTGATATGAAACAGTAGCAGGTCGGCATTACCCTCGTATTCGGTGGTTTTGGCCAGGTCGGCTATCGAGGTGATGTTAATCTTTTTAATAAGTCTGATGCTCTTTTGTATATCGGGTTCAATAGTGCGTCGTAGGTTTTCGAGCGTCACAGCAGGTTCGTCTCCGTTAAGTTGCACATAATTAAGGTCGTAGTTATATACGCGTGTTACAATGTTTTGAGGCATATCATCGGCAAAGCGCCCACACGACTAATCCTACGTGAATGTGGTTGTAGGTTGTTATTATGCTTACTAAGCGTGCGAAGACGCTCTTCGCTAAAGTCGGGGATGATACCTGCTTGTGATGAAATCATTTTTACATATCGTTTGCTTTGGGGAATGAAGTCGAATCCAAGAAGGTCGACGCCCAAAAGCGAAGCCTCTTTGATGTCGTCGGCATGATGCATGCCACTAATCTTGATTATCATACGTTTGCGTGTAAATGTATTTAGTGTGTTTGAGATTAGTCGATAGCGAGCGTTGTCGGTCGTTCGTAGTCAGCAAAACAATAGTCAAACTGGTGCTTCTCGTCTTTCTTATGACATTCGCGAGCAGTTTGCACCCAGCCATCGTAACATGGAAAGAACGCATCTGCTTCCTGAGGTGTATCTGCTACTTCGGTTAAAAGAAGTCTATTAGCAATGTCTATAGCTTCGTAATAAAGCTTAGCGCCACCTATTATATATACGTCTTCGTTAGCATCGCAACTTTGTAATGCATCGTGTAGGGAAGAAAAACAGTCGCAGCCAGGGAAAACGGTTTGAGTGGTGCTCAACACCACATTCCTTCTATTAGGCAATGCCCCTTTGGGTAGCGAAAGAAAGGTGTTTCGACCCATGATAATAGTGTGGCCAGTGGTAAGGGCCTTGAAGCGCTTTAAATCGTTGGGCAACCAGTATATCAGTTTGTTTTGATAGCCAATGGCATTGTTTTGCGCCACAGCAGCAATAACGTTTATCTGCATAACTTGATGTATTAAGAAGCTTACACCGATACTTCGGCCTTGATATGAGGAAGAGGGTTGTAACCTTCGAGGGTGAAATCGTCGTATTTAAAGTCGAAAATACTTGTTACATTAGGGTTAATTACCATCTTGGGCAATGCTCGAGGGACGCGCTGAAGCTGCTCTTTAGCTTGTTCTAGATGGTTTAGGTAAAGATGCGTGTCGCCTGTTGTGTGGATAAAGTCACCAGGTTGCAGACCGCAAACCTGGGCCATCATCATGGTTAAGAGTGCATACGAGGCGATGTTAAATGGCACACCGAGGAACGTATCGGCCGAACGCTGATACAATTGCAAGCTTAATTTGCCGTCGGCAACATAGAATTGGAATAAGCAATGGCAGGGGGGGAGAGCCATTTGGTCAACTTCTGCCACATTCCATGCGCTCACTATCATGCGTCGCGAGTCGGGATTATTCTTCAAAGCATTCACAATGCCTTGAATTTGGTCGATGTGTCCACCATTATAATCAGGCCAAGAACGCCATTGATGCCCATAAACAGGGCCCAGTTCGCCGTTTTCGTCGGCCCATTCGTTCCAAATTCTCACACCATTTTCTTGAAGATATTTCACGTTTGTGTCTCCATTGAGAAACCAAAGCAATTCGTGAATAATGGATTTGAGGTGCAACTTCTTCGTAGTGAGCAACGGAAAGCCCTCTGCGAGGTTAAAACGCATTTGGTGTCCGAAAACACTTAAGGTTCCCGTTCTAGTGCGATCTTCCTTGCGCGAGCCCTCGGTTACGATGCGTTGAAGCAAGTCTAGATATTGTTTCATTTTAATTTTATAATCTGTTGAGGTTGCGGTATGTGCGTGCTTTTTATGCGCCACTCTTGTGGATAGAGGTTGTTGGCGCGGTTGCCTATGTTTTTTACAAAGCCCAAAGGCATGTCTTTATGGGTTACCAGTACGTATCCACGTGGCGTTTCGTTGGGAAGAGCGATGGCCTCGCGCCTTAAAAAAGCGATGGCTGAGGAGTAATCTAGCTCGCATTGGGTAAAAGCACCATCAGCTAAAGCAATGGAGAGGGCTAGGGCAGGGTGCGGAATAAGGTCTTTACCCTTAGAGGTGGCCAATCCCACTCCCGCGTGGACGATGCGTAAAGCCTCACAAGCTTTATCGAATACGCTAACCCATTGGTTGGGAATGGCATAGATATTGCTGTTTATTAGGCGTATCGAGCAATCATAATCTGCTTTAAGCCATTGTGGAATATCGGGCATTTTAGGCTTTGTCGGTATGTTTTTGCTTAGGCGTTTTATTCGCTCTTCGCGAGACAAGTGGTGTTCGTGCCTTTTTCTAAGCACGCATAAGAAAAGGCCTTCTCCCTTGGATGAGCCTGGGATAAACCTACAAGCAGGAATGTCTGAGCCAATGCTACCAGTGATGTTCCATTCGTAAGGAATGGGCGGGAGGTCGAAATCGGCACCAAACTCTTGTTCAATCCACTCCACGTTGCGTTCGTTCTCTTTGTCGTTAAAAGTGCAAGTAGAGTAAATCAGTAATCCGCCAGGCTTAAGGCAGGGCCAAATGTCGGAAATAATTTCCCGTTGCAATCGCCAGCAATGTTCCACATTTGCTTCGCTCCATTCGGCAATAGCACCAGCATCTTTTCTGAACATACCCTCGCCCGAGCAAGGCACATCGGCTAAGATGACATCGAATTGCAAGCCACTTTTGCGGTAGTCTGCAGCAAAATTGTTTGTAACCACCATGTCGGGGTGTCCAAACTTCTGGACGTTTTCAGCCAATATGTTTGATCTTTGTGGCATTGGCTCGTTGCAGAAGAGCAAGCTTCCTTTCGGCAGAACGCTCCTTAAAGCTGTAGACTTACCGCCAGGGGCAGCACATAGGTCGAGCATTGTAATGGGGATATGTATCAATTGGCTAACTATCCATGCCACAAACATCGACGATGCCTCTTGCACATAATATGTGCCTGCATGAAATAGAGGGTCGAAAGTGAAGTTGGGGCGCCCAGACAGATAAAAGCCATTGCTGGCCCAGGGCACTTGACCATCAGCATTGCATACCTCGGTGATCCCGCTTAAGGTTTTAAACGGGTTTAATCTTAGGCTCACGGGAGGTTCTTCGAGTAACGCGGAAGCCATTTTATCATAGCGTTCGCTGCCCATCAAAGCCCGTGTGTAAGTGATGAAATCTTGTGGTAGCACCATGTAAATTCGTCTTTAGCGAGTACAAATATATGTTTTTTTTTCATCCTCTGCAACTAAATCGTGTTTGTTTGCGTCTTATATACGTAAAAACGATAAAACAACAACACAATGAAGAAATATCTTTTGGCGTTTCCATGCTGTTTCTAGTCGGAGTCTCGGTTATGGATGCCACCCCTAAGCACCGACATCGCCACGGCGCAGCCACTGTTAAGGTTATGGAAGACAGTGCTTCTTCTGCCATTCATGTGTATTCTGATACCACGTCTTTTAGCGATATAGATGAGGATGATGCTAATAGTGTCCAGGTGCTTGCAGAGTATGATGATGATGATGACATCGATAATCCTCTTGACCTCTTAAAATATCTTTCAAGGTTAGGTGGTCCCAGCGGAACTATCTTAGGTGTCTTTATTATCATTTGCAGTTTTCTCTTCTTGGTTGCACCTTTCTTTGTATTTGTTTTTATCTTATACTATTTGATAAAACGACACAACGACCGTGTGAAAATGTCAATGAAAGCAATGGATATGGGGCAGTTGCCACCAACACATAATGCTTCCTCCTTTTCAGAAAGCGATGAGGTGTTGTGGAGAAAAGGTGTGAAGAATACGGCTGTCGGACTGGGTTTAGCTTTGATGTTTATAATGTTTCGTGCCAAGCCATTGGTGGGCGTGGGTCTATTGGTACTCTGCTACGGACTCGGGCAGGTGTATATGGCACGCGTTTCTCGTAAAAAACGCGAAAACAACGATATTGATAATCATCCTGAATTTTAAATAAACGTGACTGCGCTAAACGATAATACCCTAGTTGCCATGGCGGCTGAACAACACAACCGAAAAGCTTTAACGAGCTGGTTGTGAGGTATCAGTCGCCCATTAGGCGTTTCTTTCTCAATCAAACGTTGGGAAACGAAGCGCTTAGCGACGACCTGGCTCAGGATACATTCGTGAAAGCTTATCTCAATATCACTAAATTCAGGGGCGATGCGTCTTTCTCGACATGGCTCTATCGTATTGCTTACAATGTGTTTTACGATAGCACACGTAACAGTAAACACACCGAAGACTTAGAAACGGCGGAGGTGAGCAGGCGAAACGCAGAAAATTCCGACACAACTGTCTCGCTTGACATCTATGCTGCATTGAATACGCTGAATAATTACGAACGAACTTGTTTAACTTTGCAGCTGATGGAAGGCCAGCCAATCGACAAAATCGCCGAGATAATGGGCATGGCTGCAGGTACCGTGAAGTCGCATTTGTTCAGGGGTAAAGATAAAATGACACGATACTTAAAAGAAAATGGATATGACAGAAAGAGATGACGACTTGTTGAAACACTTCTTTGAAGAGCACAAACAAGAATTAACAGACAACGGCTTCTCTGCACAAGTGATGAAGAAGCTGCCTCGTTCGCCCATCCAAACCTATAACAGGCTGTGGACATTCTTCTGTTGTATGGTTGGGTTGGCCTTTATATTGTTTACAAGAGGTTGGGAATTGGCAATACAAGTGGCTAGAAATGCGGGCGTGTTGTTCTTCGACGCCCTTCTCGGTGTGAATCTTTCGGGCTTTACACCTTTAGTTTTGTTCGGAGGTATGCTCACCATTATTGGCGTAACAATTTACAATCTCAGTTTGCTTAAAGACTGACAACATCGTTGTTGCATACCAAGTAGGCAACACAAAAAGCACTAAAGGCAGGCAATAAAATTGTCTGCCTTTTCTGCTGTGTATAAAGAAGATGTAGATAGATAAGCAAAAAAAGGCAAAAAGATTTGTGAATGTGCTTCAAAGTCATTAAATTTGCATACAAGCATATAAAAGTAACGCTTAATGAGACAGCTGAAAATCACGAAATCGATAACGAACAGGGAGAGTGACTCGCTGGACAAGTACCTGCAGGAGATTGGACATGAAGAACTAATCTCTGTGGAGGAGGAAGTTGAATTGGCACAACGCATCAAAAAAGGAGACAGAAAAGCCTTGGAGAAGCTAACCAAAGCCAACTTGCGATTTGTTGTGTCTGTTGCCAAACAATATCAAAACCAGGGACTTAGCCTACAAGATCTCATTAACGAAGGTAATGTGGGACTCATAAAAGCTGCTGAAAAGTTTGACGAAACGCGTGGTTTTAAGTTTATTTCTTACGCCGTGTGGTGGATAAGGCAAAGCATTTGCAAGCTATTGCAGAACAAAGTCGCATTGTTCGTTTGCCAGTAAATCAAGTGGGCTCGGTAAATAAAATTAATAGGATACTTAATAAGTTCGAACAAGAAAACGAACGCAGGCCCAGCATTAACGAGATAGCAGAGAAAACCGACTTGCCAGAAGACAAGATTGAGGATGCTATCAAGGTAACTGGCAGGCATGTTTCCGTGGATGCACCATTTATGGACGGGGAAGACAATAGCTTGCTTGACATGATGGCCAATCACGACACTCCAAGTGTTGACAACGAATTGGTGAAAGAGTCGTTGCGAGCTGAGATTGCAGAGGCTCTGCAATTCTTAAATGAACGCGAGCGTAACGTTGTTGAGGCTTTCTTCGGTATCAATCAAATGGAAATGACGCTCGAAGAAATTGGGGATAAGTACGGACTAACGCGCGAAAGAGTGCGCCAAATAAAAGAAAAGGCCCTTCGAAAACTCAGGAACAACACTAAGAACAAAATGCTAAAGTCTTATCTGGGACAGTAAAGCGAGTGCACTGCACTAATAAATAGGGTAGAGTGGGGCTAGTGTGGCCTCTCTCAATAGGATAAAAGCAGTGATTCTGCCATATAAATAATGATGAAACAATTAAAAAAATATTTTTTTGCAGCAACATTCTTGCTGACATTGGCCACAACGGCCCAAGCCAAACTGGTGCAAACCAAGGTTTATATCTTTGGAATGGCTGCTTCGTTTAACGACTCAACATCTTACATTACCGATGTGCAAGAGGTTGATGCTTGGATTAACGATAAGGGAAATTTCCTCTATAGTAGGGAGAATTATTCGTATCAACTTCGCGACTTTTTGCAGTCGCAAGGCTTTGTAAATCCCACTTGCATCACTTGCTTTGCCCTTTCGCGAAAGAAAGCCGAAAAGAAATATGCCACGCTGTTAAAGAAAAATGCTGCTAAAGGCGACGCTAATTTGCGCTACCTCAACGCTAAAGATTTTAAATACGCAGCCGTAGCACCCGAGAAATAATGCCACTAGTCTAAATTCCCTCAATTGATGTGCTGGTAAATAAATTGGGATGTTGTGTTTAAGGTTTTGGCGAAGCTTGGTGTTAATCTTGCAACGCTGGCACAGCACGCACTTATACGGAGAAGAAGAGCAACGATGAGTCATAATTTTATAATCGCAGAACATGGGGTGAGCATTGTTTTTGAAAATGCAACTCCCAATGATGGAACACTTATACAGTCGATGGACCCTTTTAGGGTGAATGATGAACCGACAAACTTGCTTTTGAAGCTGTTTGTTACTAACGACTTGCAGTCTATTTCGCCAGAAGATACAGAGTTGATAAGGGATATCGACACAGGCAACGGCATGACCTTAGTAGACGTATTGCCATCGGGCGGTTACCAATTTCATATCAGAAATGTTCAAGGCAATTTATGTTGCCTGCTTCATACGAACAAAGATTTCTCGATTTGCAGATGTAAATTAGAGGGTGATTTCACCATGCGTAACTTTGGTTTAAATAATGCATTGATGCTATCGTATGCTTTTGCAGGTTCGTTTCAACAGACGTTGCTTATCCATGCCTCGCTCGTGCGACATCAAAATAAGGGCTATGCTTTTACAGCTAAGAGTGGAACAGGAAAAAGTACTCACGTTAGTCTGTGGTTACGCTATATTCCTGATTGCGACTTGATGAACGATGATAATCCCATTGTTCGCGTCATCGATGGAAAACCCTATATATATGGTAGTCCGTGGAGTGGTAAAACGCCTTGCTATCGTAACATAAAGGCCGAACTTGGTTCAATCTCGCGTATCGACCGAGCCAAAGAAAACAGTGTTGAACAGATGAGGCCCATCGAGGCTTTTGCTTCGTTGCTTCCGTCGTGTTCTACAATGAAATGGGATAAAGCCGTGTTTAATAACACTGTTGAAATCATCACTAAGATAATAGAGACCTCTAAAGTATACACCATTCATTGCTTACCCAATAAAGACGCAGCGTTGTTATGTCAACAAACCATAGCGAAATAAGAGAACTTGAGTTTGAAAACGCTCGGTTCTTGCCCGAAGTAATACGCTTTTTGGATGAAGGACATACTGTCACCCTTGGGTTAAAGGGATATAGCATGCGCCCTTTCTTAGAGCATAAGCGAGATAAGGCTTTGCTTAGCAGACCCACAACGCTACAAAAAGGTGATGCGGTGTTGGCTGAGATTGCTCCTGGTGTTTTTGTGTTGCATCGTATAGTAAAAATTGAAGGGGATGACATAACCCTACGAGGCGATGGCAATTTGGCCATCGAACGGTGCAAAAAGACTGATGTTAAGGGGTTCGCTTTGGGCTTTTATAGAAAAGGAAGAGAGAAAATAGACAAAACCAACAGTCTTAAATGGCGCATTTATTCGGCCCTATGGACAACCTTGTTGCCGATGCGTAGATATCTGTTGGCTTTTTACTCACGAATTTGGATACGTCTGTTTGGCCCAATCTAAGGGTACAAACGTACGTAAACACAGTATAATGGATTATGAAGAAAAAAGTAGGATTTAATTTGCGCTCCATCTGTGGCGAGCATATTATTGTGGCTGAAGGTAAAGAAAATATCGACTTTAGCAAGATTATTAGCATGAACGAAACCTCTGCTTATCTTTGGGAAGTTTTAGAAGATAAAGAGTTTACGGCTGACACTTTGGCAAACTTGCTTACCGAGCAATACGAGGTGGAGTTTGAGACGGCTCTTAAGGACTGCAGCGAACTGCTTGTTAATTGGCAAGAGGCTGGAATTATCGAGGCTTAAGCCGCCCAACGATAATTGTTGACAACCTAATTAGTTTACATCTTTAATCCTAGTTCTAAAATACATCAAGGTGTTTTTTAGAACTAGCTTTTCTTTTGTTTGCTCATTTCTTTTCTTTGCGCTTTAGAAAACCCAATTATTCACAAGGACAAGCGGTGTGTCTATCTACTCATGATTTTCTTTATCAAGAGACTGATACACAATCTTCATCCATAGATAAAAAGAAATACAGCAAGGCGCAGCGTATTTCTTTTGTCTCTACCAACAATATTTTTTCTTGTTAGACGTTATAAGGTATATGAAAGTAAAGTACACCCTATTTATTGTCGCTATCATCAGTTTGTTTATATCGTGCTCCGATGAAGATTTTTCAACATCTTCTTCGGTCTCTCCACTTTATTTTTCTGTCGATACGGTTGACATGGACACTGTTTTTGCCAACGTTCCTAGCTCAACGCGTAGTTTTTGGGTGTATAATCGCTCCCAAAATAATGTACGCTTATCTAGCGTAAGGTTAGTGGGTGGCAATCAACATGGCTTTCGGGTAAACGTTGGCGGTACTTATCTGAGTGCTGAATCGGGCTTTCAAACAAGTGATTTAGAAGTGAGGAAGAACGATAGTGTGCGGGTTTTTGTAGAGCTAACTTCCCCAAAAGCCACCACCGAAGGCATGACTTTGATTGAAGATAAATTGGTTTTTAGTCAGTTGGTGGCTATGGAACAGCGTATGTTGCTACGTGCACGTAGCTGGAAAGCTCGCCAAGTATACAATTTACGCATACGTAGAGACACCATTATATCAGGCGATAGTCCGATAATTGTTTATGGTGGCATACGTGTAGATAGTGCAGCAACACTAACTATTGCCCCTGGTACAAAGTTGTTTTTTCATGATAAGGCCGGTATAGATGTGTATGGGCGCTTGTTGGTGAAGGGAACGGCCAATGCCAATGTGACACTGAGAGGTGATAGATTGGATAAAATGTTCAGCTATCTGCCATACAGTCGTGTGAGTGGACAATGGGCAGGTATACGCATTTACGAACATTCGTATGGTAATGAATTTGAAAACATGGACCTTTATGGTGCTTTCGATGGGCTAAGAATAGACTCTTCAGACGTTTCACGTCCGAAACTTACCTTAAAGGCATCAACAATTCATAATTGTCAGGGGTATGGGATATTGGCAGAACAATGCCTGATGGAGATGCAAAACTGTCAAATATCCAATACACAGAACGATTGTGTGCGGATAAATGGTGGTAAAGCTGCACTAACACACTGCACCCTGGCGCAGTTTTATCCTTTTGCAACAGAAAGGGGAGCGGCTTTGTGGATAACGTTTGACAAGTACCCGCTGGTTACCTGCTTGCTTCAGAATTGTCTTATAACAGGTTATGCCAACGATGTGGTGATGCTAGGAAAGGAAGAAAAAGAAAAAGGGGTGTTGATTACATTTAGAGATAGTCGTATCCGAATGCCTAAAATAGACCAGCCTTATGTTAATGCTACGTTCGACAACATTGTTTACGAACAGCCCACAGATACCGCATTCTCGCCTAAAAACACTTTTATGACGTTCGATGAAAAGAACCTTTACTATGATTTTAGGTTGAAAAAGGGTAGTGGGGCAATTAATGCTGGCAATGCATTGTGGACTTTACCCACTGATAGATTGGGTAAGTTGCGCGACGCAAAAACCAGACTTAGGGGCATATGAGTATGCAGAATAAAAAACAATCACATTATATAATATGAGAACATTAGACCTTAACATCCTTATTCGCGAATTTGTTTTCGAAGAAATGACTGATGCCGACCGTCAATTGCTTGAGCAGGCAAAACAGGCTACAGATAATGCCTATGCCAAGTATTCCAATTTCTACGTGGGTGCAGCAGCATTGTTAGATGATGGAAGCGTGGTTATTGGTTCAAATCAAGAAAATGCAGCATTTCCATCAGGCCTGTGTGCCGAACGTTCGGCCATCTTTGCTGCCCAATCACATTATCCCACAAAGTCGGTAAACACGTTAGCCATAGCTGCTCGCAATGAAAACGGCTTTCTTTCAAATCCAATTAGTCCTTGCGGAGCGTGCAGACAGGTGATGTTAGAAATTGAAGAAAGATATAAGCATCCCGTAAGAATTCTTCTCTATGGAACGAGTCGGGTTTTCGAAATTTCATCGGTAAAAGACCTTCTTCCACTTTCTTTTGTGGACGCACACATGCATGAATAAGTCTTCGCTTTGTAACGATGAAATGGATGATAAAGGGGGATGACGTCTAAAGAAACCTTTGCGAATGTAATTTTAACACTTTCGTAATTCGTTGTGTTTCAGGTGTTTATGAAAAAGTTACAAGATAAGGCTAAAAAAATCATAAAAAACAGTTCGTGGTATTAGAAAAATGCCTACCTTTGCAATGTTTTAATAAACAAATGATTGTTTTACAGATTTAAAAAGCAAAGAAAATGAAAAAATTAGTTTTGGCTTTCGTAGCTATTGCAGCCGTATCTTTCGCATCTTGCAACGACAAAAAGAATGCTCCCGCAGCTAACAATGACACTGCTGCTGTTGACACTGCTGCTGTTGACACTGCTGCTGCCGCTGCTGATTCAGCTGCTGCTGACACTGCTGCACACATGTAATTTCTACGTAAAGTGAAATGAGAGAACTGGCGCATCCTTAGGGTGCGCCTTTTTCGTATTTGTAGTTTGCGTTTCTAGGCTTTTGTTTGCTTATTAAGGATTTATTTGTTTGTCATTGCAAGGATAGTTTTTTATCATTTAACCCCAATCGGCCATTAGAGCCTAAATAGATTTTGTTTTTATTGCTGTCCGGTAAAACTTTTTGGGGGATGCCTGTGTTAGTTAAAAAAGACTTAACCTTATAATTTCTTAGAATTATCGGTTGTTATAGGTCTTTTCTTATCAAAAATAAGTGCATTCTATAATACTTATAGTTTGAAACTGAAAACCAAGCCTCTGGATGAGTAAAACGGCTGAAATACCGATGGATAAAGAGATACAGAGCTTTCTGTTTACTTTTACCGAACAGCAATATTTTGTTTTATTGTTGAGCAGATTGTCTATTTTTGTAACTCAGACGTAGCGGGCTACGTCAAGTTGCAAATACATACATGATGCCGACAAAAAGATAAAAGATGTTAGGAAACAACACAAAAAACAATTCTGGAAACATTGTGGTATAATGAGCGATTTGGGTTTAAAGACTTTAAACGTATGTCTTTGCAGAAATTTATTGCTTACGCTATTATGGATTTGTTTGTCTTGTATGTCTTTTTGGTACGTGGAAATGAAAATAATGGCGTATAATATTCTCTAGCGAGGGTGTTTTTGTTTTCTAGTTACGCGGTTGTTACGGGTGGCGTCTTCCTTTTTGTTATCTACTTTTTGGGTTGAGGCTGAGAGGTATAGTGTTTGTATTGAAGATCATAGCTTTGGTGGCACATTTTCTGGTTTTAAGAAGTAGAGTCTGGAGTTGTGGGTATGGGCAAGAGTTTTGTGTTTGGGAAGGTGTTCAAAGATAAATACTAAAGGGTGCAACTTTTAATACGTGAAATGGCCATATTCCATCTTGCAAAAGCAAGGTAGAATATGACCATTGTACATTTTGTTTAGTTTTTTGAGCAATTATTCCTTGTCGGGATCAATTGTCATCGACTTTCCTTCGTAGCTTCCAGCAATAGTTGTAGTCTTATTTCCTATGGTTTGTGCTAGCTGGAACGAAATCTTGTAAACGCCATCCTTAGATTTGTTAATCGTGAACTGACTGCCAGCGTTTAATTTAGTACCACCGTTTATAAGTGTTCCCATAACATTATTTCCCCTAGCGGTGATGGTTCTGCCGTATTCTTTAGTGGGAAGCGTGAAGACTAAGTTGTGAATAGTCACATCGTTTTTGTCTACAGAGGCAATAAACAGTGTGATAGTGGCTTGTTCGCCAAACTCAACAGCGTTCATAAGGTTAACCTTTGTTTCCTGACCATTAATTTTAACGGTGTTAGATTCGTCTTCATCGTCGCCACCACACGCTGTGAAAGTGGTAAGTGCAGCAATAAACATCATTGCAAAGACAATGAATTTTGAGCCTTTTAAAAATGTAGTTTTCATAAATGTTTTGGTTTTTCCATGGTGTGTTAATATTGATTATTAATTTTGATGCGAGAGTCTGGCGCGAACTCCATGGCAATTCGTTTGGAAACTCGCTCAACTAGTGCTGCAAAAATTAATGATAAAAATTTTACATTTTACAATTTATTGGTACTTATTTTTTTTACATTATATTCTTCTGTTGTTTGTAAATTCAGATTTATTGTTCGTTATCAACCGTCTCATAATAAAAAAAGAAGTAAGACCTGATTGTATCTCAACAATAATTCATAACTTTGTAAACTAAATACTTGTAATCATGAATCTGAAAATACGCTTGTCTTTGATGAACTTCCTCGAATTTGCAGTTTGGGGAGCTTATCTCACTTCGATGGGAACTTACCTTGTAAAGATTGGTATGGCTGACCAAATTGGTTGGTTTTATGCAGTGCAGGGTATTGTGTCTATTTTCATGCCGGCCATCATGGGAATAGTGGCCGATCGCTGGGTGCCTGCCCAACGGTTAATGGGTTTGTGCCATTTGTTGGCGGCTATTTTTATGTTTGCCACGGCTTATTATGGATTTATTGCTATGGGCCAAGCCGTTGATGGTGGTTCTGTTGCAGGCACATTCGCAGGCTCAATGATATTTCCGCTTTATAGTTTAAGTGTGGCTTTCTACATGCCAACTTTAGCGCTGAGCAACTCGGTGGCTTATACCGCGCTTAACCAGGCAGGAATGGACACTGTGAAAGATTTCCCTCCTATCCGCGTATTTGGCACCGTAGGCTTTATTTGCACCATGTGGTTTGTAGATTTGATGGGCTTCCAGCCCAATCAAAATCAGTTTGTGGTGTCTGGAATCTTCAGTGTTCTTCTTTTCTTATATAGCTTTACGCTGCCCACCTGTCCCACATCCGATGCTACCGAACGTAAAAGTGTGGCCGACCAGTTGGGCTTACGTGCCTTTTCTTTATTTAAAGAGAAGAAAATGGCTATTTTCTTTTTCTTCTCCATGTTGTTGGGCGTTAGTCTTCAAATAACAAATGGCTTTGCCAACCCTTTTATCACAAGTTTTGAAAGCATACCCGAGTATGCCAATACCTTTGGTGTGCAGCATGCAAATATTCTCATCTCGTTGTCGCAATTCAGCGAAACCTGTTGTATCTTGCTTATTCCTTTCTTTATGAAACGTTTTGGAATAAAGAACGTTATGCTTATTGCCATGTTTGCTTGGGTGCTGCGTTTTGCTCTGTTTGGCTTGGGTAATCCTGGTAGTGGAGTATGGCTCTTTGTACTTTCGATGATTGTTTATGGCGTGGCATTCGACTTCTTCAATATTTCTGGCTCGTTGTTCGTAGATAAGTCAACAGATGTTCACATACGGTCCAGTGCTCAAGGTCTCTTTATGTTGATGACAAATGGCGTTGGTTCTACCGTCGGAACATTGAGTGCGCAGGCCATCGTAAATCATTTTACTGTGGATGGAGTTACTGATTGGCAAACCTGTTGGTATGTCTTTGCGGCATATGCCTTTGTAGTGGGCGTGGCTTTTGCTCTTGTTTTCCATCCTAAGGGAGTAGACCAACAATGAAATCCAAAATTAGGTTAGTATTTAACAACGTGGCAGAGATTGTTGGGGAAGAACGATTAGGGCTGTTGTCGCTCACCGATGAAGAGCAAACGATGGAATTGCTCATACCCTGTGAGAGGGAAATAAAAGAGCAATTAACCCTTAGACTTAAGTCTCGCACTGTCACTAGCACACTTTTGCCCGAAGTGTTGTGGCAGATGGTACTCGCCAACACGGATGCCAATTTCGAAATCATTATCGACGATATCGTTGATAGTCAATATCGTGTGTTGCTTTATAATACACTAACGCTCCAACCCGCAAAGCTAAGGGCGAGTGATGCTGTGTTGCTTTCGATAATCGGTAATATTCCTATTTACGTTGAGACTTCTTTGATGGCCCGACAGGCTACACCTTTTAAAAAGAATTCTATGGGAGCATCGCTTCCAATAAATGTCTTAGACGATAAGCTGATTGAAGAGGCACTCGCTAAAGCCATTAAACACGAAAATTACGAGTTGGCTTCGCGAATCAATGAAGAGATAAAACGAAGGAAAGACAAGCTAAAATGAAAGAGACGCGCTATTTCTATGTGCCCAACGCAGCGCATTGTAATGAATTGCCCGATGAGGAAGCTTCTCACGCTTCAAGAGTGTTGCGCTTGGAAAGTGGCGACGAGGTGTTTTTGATTGATGGTGAAGGCTGCTTCTTTAAAGCACAACTCACTCTTGTAACCAAAAGCAGATGCTTATATAATATTGTGGAACGATTACCACAAGAAAAAACCTGGAGTGGCAGAATAGCTGTGGGCATGGCGCCAACAAAATCGATTGACAGGGTGGAATGGACTCTGGAGAAGGCCACAGAGATTGGGCTTGACGAGTTTTCCTTGCTCAATTGTGCTTTCTCCGAACGCCGAAATGTTAAACTCGAAAGACTTGATAAAATTGTGGTGGCTGCAGTTAAACAAAGCAGAAAGGCGTGGAAACCGCAGCTTAACGACTTATTGTCTTTCGAACGTTTTGTGAAGCAACCCAGAAAGGGCGCTAAATTTATTGCCCATTGCTATGGCGAAATTGATAAAAAAGATTTGTATAACGAGTTGTTACAACTAAATGCTGATGAGGATGTTACCATATTAATTGGTCCCGAGGGCGACTTTTCCTTCGAAGAGGTGCGCTTGGCCCTGGATCAGGGATATGTTTCGGTGTCGCTTGGTAAAAGCCGATTGCGCACAGAAACTGCTGCACTTTCGGCAACTATGATTGCTCAACTTGCATTTAGGAAATAAACATTAAGATGAAGAATATATTAGCAGCGTTGGTTTTGTCGCTTATGTTGTTGGTTTCGTGTTCGAAAACCAACTACGTACAGTCTATACCCAAAAGCAGTATGGCTGTTATGGCGATTGATGCCTCTAAAATGGGCAACGATTTGAAACTAAGCAACATTCTGAAAACATTTATAGGGGAGGCAAATAGTCCCGCTGAATGTGGAATTGACCTCTCTGCTAAGCTTTATCTCTTCGAGGCTGCCGATATGAATATCGGCCTTTGCGCTAAGGTTGACAATGCTTCTAAACTTGCTGATGCTCTCGATGAACTGGTAAAAAAAGGGCATGCCGTGGCTGCAAAAGAACGTAAGGGATGCAGTTTTTATGTGGTGAACAATGTGTGGGCTGTGGGCTTTAATGATGATGCCTTATTGGTAATGGGGCCACAGCCACTAGCTGTACAACCCGACCTACAATTGCGCATGGCTAAGTTGCTCACCAGCGACCCAAAGAAAAACGATAACCAGTCGCCTTTGTTAGCTTCGGTAGATGCAATAGATGCCCATATGGCTATTGTTGCACGCCTTGACGCACTGCCCGAGACTGTTGCTTTGCCTTTTACTTTGGGGCTGCCCAAGCGTACCAACCTGTCGCAAGTGGTGTTAAAAGCAGGCTTGCGCTTTGAAGGAAACACGCTTTTAATGAAAGGCGAAACTTTTTCGTATAACGAAACCATTGATAAAGCCCTTAAAAAGGTGGCAAATACCTATCGAACCATTGGTAAAACGTTTGTGCATGAGGCTGTATCGTCTGCTGCATTAACTCTTTTTGCCAACATGCAGGGTGAAAACTTATTGGGTGTTTTGCAAGATAACCCCGTGTTATCGACGATGCTTACTGCATTAAATACAGCCATCGATATGGACAACATCATCCGCAGTGTTGATGGGGATTTTGTTATGTGTACAAATACAAGTTCCAGTGTACAACCTAACTTCTCGATGAAAGCGCAAGTAAAGGCCACCAATTGGCTGATGGATATTGGCTATTGGAAACATTCTTGTCCTCCAGGTTCTACCATTTATGATGCTGGCCCCCGTGCTTATGTGTATGATAATGGCAGATTTAAATATTATTTCGGTTTAAAGACCGATAGTCTTTTTTATGCTTTACCTTATTCACCCTCGCAACAGCCTGTTTTAACAACGACAAGTGATAACGTTAAGGCAACTTTGGCTAACGAGATACCGGGCAAACGTTTGGCTCTTGTGTTTAATATCGACGCTTTGGTTGCCTCTAAAAGCATTAAAGGTGAGGCTCTTATCACACTGCAAAACTATCTTGGAGGGGTGAACACAATTGTTTATATACTGGAATAATGAACAAAATTAGCTTTGAGCAGGTTACGCCACATGTTTTTCTACAGCGAGGTAACTTGCATTCGGATGTGTGGCAGCAACCCAATCTCACTTTCGAAAAAGGCAAGTTCTATCTTGTTGAAGCTGCTAGCGGACATGGTAAAAGCACTTTTTGCAGTTATGTTTTGGGCTATCGCCAGGATTATCAAGGCACAGTGAGGTTTGATAATACGGATGTTTGTATGTTTTCTACAGCCGAATGGGTGAACATTCGCCAGCGTTGCGTGAGCCAACTGTTTCAAGAGCTGCGACTCTTTCCCGAGCTTACTGCTTTAGAAAATGTGCAGTTAAAAAACCAACTCACTCATTTTAAGAGTGAGACCCAGATACGCCAATGGTTCGAACAGTTGGGTATTGCCGACAAAATAGACGCGAGGGTGGGGCAGATGTCTTTCGGACAACAGCAGCGTGTGGCTGCTTTGCGCGCATTAGTGCAACCCTTTGACTTTCTTTTGGCCGACGAACCTATTAGTCATCTCGATGATGTTAATGCCGAAGTACTTGGAAAACTTATGGCCGACGAGGCTAAACAACAAGGGGCAACGCTTATTATTACAAGTATTGGTAAGCATCCACACTTGTTATACGATAAAACGCTGAAGCTATGAAACTGGTTTGGAAATTATTACGACAGCATATCAGTTGGCCACAATTTGTTGGCTTCTTCTTTGCTAATCTCTTTGGCATGACCATTGTTTTGCTTGGCTATCAGCTTTATTGCGATATTTTGCCTGTTTTCACTGCCAACGACAGTTTTTTAAAGGCCGATTATCTAGTGGTGAGTAAAAGAATAGGGGCGGCAAATGCATTAGGAACACACCATCAATCGGGCTTTTCGAAAGAGGAAATTGCTCAGTTACAGGCACAACCGTTTATTAAGGGCGTGGGACAATTCACCGCTACAGCTTATAAGGCCGAGGCCGCAATGGGCATCAACGGCATGAAGATACTCAGTTCTGAGCTTTTTTTCGAAAGTGTGCCCAATCGTTTTGTAGATGTTTCGTTAGATAATTGGCACTATGTGGCAGGCGACACTTTGGTGCCTGTCCTCCTTCCGCGAAGCTATATTGCCATGTACAACTTTGGATTTGCTCAAAACCATTCGTTACCTAAAATAAGCGAGGGACTCGTGGGTATGATAGATCTTCATATTGTGGTACAAGGTAAAGGTGCACAGGGTTATTTTAAAGGTAAGGTCGTAGGCTTTTCGTCTAAGTTGAACACCGTACTTGTACCACAAGAGTTTATGGCGTGGAGCAACAACCACTTCTCTCCAGGCAATGAAATGCCTCCTACAAGACTCATTTTAGATGTTGCTAATCCATCCGACGAACGCCTAACCACTTATTTAGACCAGCAAGGTTATGAGTTGGAGGATAGCAATCTCGATGCTGAGAAAACCACTTACTTCCTTCGTTTAATGGTAACCTTGGTTATGGGCGTGGGCATCGTTATTTCGGCGTTAAGCTTTTATGTGCTATTACTTAGCATATACTTGCTGGTTCAAAAAAACACCACCAAGCTACAAAACCTCTTACTCATTGGATATAGTCCGGCTCGAGTGGTGTTGCCCTATCAGTTGCTCACCCTTGCGCTCAATTTGGCCGTGCTTATAGCCAGCTTCTTGCTGTTGCTTGTGATGCGAAGCTATTATATAGACATTGTTGAGACGCTTTTCCCCAACTTGCCATCGTCGGGTGTGTTATCCACGTTGGGCATTGGTTTGGCCTTGTTCTTGCTCGTAACAGGTATCAACTTCACCATCTTATGGCGCAAGATAATAAGTATTTGGAAACATGGAAAAAACTAAACCAGCATGATGTTCTAAAATAACAGACCTATGGCATAGGTCTAAACTTGGTTTAATATTTTGCGCTTTAAGCATTTTAACGTAACTTTGTAGGCTGAAAAAATAACACAAAAATAAATGGCAATAGAACTAAAAGATTTAACCAAGCGTTCCGACAATTATAGTCAGTGGTTTAACGACTTGGTTGTGAAAGCCGACTTGGCGGAACAGTCCGCCGTTAGAGGCTGTATGGTTATCAAACCCTATGGTTATGCCATCTGGGAGAAAATGCAACAGCAGCTCGACCGCATGTTTAAGGAGACAGGCGCGCAAAACGCTTACTTCCCACTATTGATACCAAAGTCGTTCTTCTCGCGCGAAGCCGAACACGTTAAGGGTTTCGCAAAAGAGTGTGCAGTGGTTACACACTACAGACTTCGTGCTTCTGAAGATGGCAACAGTGTAGAAGTAGACCCCTCGGCAAGACTGGAAGAAGAACTAATCATACGTCCAACGTCAGAAACAATTATCTGGAACACTTATAAAAATTGGATTAAATCATGGCGCGACCTGCCTTTGATGTGCAACCAATGGTGCAACGTGATGCGTTGGGAGATGCGTACCCGCCCCTTCTTGCGTACTTCTGAATTCCTTTGGCAAGAAGGTCACACAGCTCATGCAACACGCGAAGAGGCCGAAGCCGAAGCAAAGAAGATGCTTGAGGTGTATGCTAAATTTGCCGAAGAGTGGATGGCTGTGCCTGTTGTTTGTGGTGTTAAAAGCGAAACAGAACGTTTTGCTGGTGCACTAGATACTTATACCATCGAGGCAATGATGCAAGATGGTAAGGCTTTACAAAGCGGAACAAGCCATTTCCTGGGACAAAATTTTGCTAAATCGTTTGATGTTACTTTCCTAAACAAGGAAAATAAGGCCGAATATGTGTGGGCTACAAGCTGGGGCGTTAGTACCCGCCTTATTGGTGCATTGATTATGACCCACTCTGATGATAACGGATTGGTGCTTCCGCCCAAATTGGCTCCCATACAAGTGGTGATTATCCCCATTGGTAAGGCTGGCGAGCAGATGCAAGCCATTGCCGACAAATTGCAACCTGTTGTAGAACAGTTGCGTAAGGCTGGCATAACGGTGAAGTACGATGATGCCGACAATAAGCGTCCAGGCTTTAAGTTCGCCGATTACGAGCTGAAAGGTGTACCTGTTCGCATTGTTATGGGCGGACGCGACCTTGAAAGCAACACTGTTGAAATTATGCGTCGCGACACGTTAGAGAAAGAAACTATCGGTTTCGAAGGCTTGGCCGAGCATGTAATTTCGGTGCTCGACGATATGCAAGCCAATATCTTTAAGAAGGCGCTCGACTATCGTAATGCTCGCATTTACGAATGCAATGATTACGAAGAGTTTAAGCAACGTGTTATAGGAGGTGGCTTCTTCCTCTGTCATTGGGATGGAACAGAAGAGACCGAGGCTCGTATTAAAGAAGATACTCAAGCCACTATTAGGTGTATTCCTTATGGCTTTGAGCAAACCGAAGGTGTTGACATGGTGAGTGGTAAGCCCGCCAAGCACCGCGTGATCATAGCACGTAGTTACTAGTCGCATCCCTGTGATGCCTAAATGCCTTACTTTCTAGTAGGGCGAATGGGTATTTAGTTTGCGCGTTAATATAGCATATTGGGGGTAAGTCGATGTTTCGGCTTAGCCCCAATTGTGTTATAATAAGGATTGAAACGTGTATTCGTGGTGTGAAGAATTTTATTTCTGCATAAGTTTCACGAATTAAAGGTTAATCCCCACCAATAGGGATTATTTATTTCTTGGGTTGTTTGATTTTTGAACTATCAATTTTCATTTTTGCTTTATTCGGGGTAACAGTTGAATAATGATTGTGCGGTGTAAAATATTCGGTGTAAATTTTAACATTGTGGCTGCCCTTTTTGCTCACAATTCTCTACTCGTTCGCAAATATTCAATTCTCGCGAGGGTTTGTTTGATGAAAGTAGGTTTTAGATGCTAAATGTTGATAAAAGCGTTTTCTGAGGTAAAAACGGTGTTTTGTGTCAAAAAATAGGATATTTTTACCAAGAAATGATGCAATAAGCACCAAAACGGCGTGCAAACTCATAGTAAATGCAGTGCAAACTCATAGTAAATGCAGTGCAAACTCGTGCTAAATGCAATGCTAAATGGTGCTAATTACAATGCTAAGTGGTGCTAATTACAATGCTAAGTGGTGCTTTTTACAGAATATGGAGCTGTTTGTCTCCCCAAAAATGGTAAAATACTCATGTGTTTCGAGGGTGAAAACAACCTAAAAAGTGGGTTTTTAGCAACTAAAATCCACTTTTAGGGACGGCAAAAATGGTGACCAACTACGCAAATAGAAAGACAAAAAGGTACTAAATGATGGTTTTTGACTTAAAAAGCGTGTAAAATAAAAAGCAAAACAATGAAAATGGGGGCTAAAAGAATGTTTTATAACATGTGTTTTCGCTAGAAGGGATCGGATTTGTGTAAGTGTTTTGTAAAATTATATTATCTGATTTAACATTGGGAATAAGAAAAGATATGTTGCAAAATATCACCAAGCATTAGTGTCAGAATATGCATTACTTCGTCTTAAAACAATACTTTGTTTGCGTTGTATTACTAATAGTTCTTTTGTTTGTATAGTTAGGAGGCTTCGACTTGATGTCTAGAGCCTTAGCCTGTTGTTTCTTGAGATATTGCTAGTAATCAATGAAAGTGCACTTTTGAATAGTGACATTTGTGTTAGATGACGTAGCATCGAGTATTGATAATTTGCAGAGTTGGAAGAAATATATTAATTTTGCAAAATGGCGGGTTCTTAGGAACGTCGCATGCAGCTTTTGTTGTATGTATGTTGACGGGCTTAGCCTGTTCTAGATAGCACATATAGCGCTATTTATTGAAAGTGGTGGAGCGCAACACACGCCGACGTTACAAACATGGTTGTTCGGCATGCGCCTAATCGCATCGGCAGCTGCGTTGATAGCACCTAAGACGCGACATAAAAAGTTAAAAATCAATTATAACAAAAAATTAAATTTGGTATGAAAGCTTACGTTTTCCCAGGTCAGGGAGCGCAATTCGTAGGTATGGGTAAAGACCTATACAACTCAAATCCTTTGGCAAAGGAACTGTTTGATAAGGCTAACGACATTCTTGGTTATAGTATTACCGACATTATGTTCAACGGTACCGACGAACAATTGAAGGAAACAAAGATAACCCAGCCTGCAGTGTTCTTGCATAGTGTTATCTCTGCACTCTGCTTAGGCGACGAATTTAAACCAGCAATGGTTGCAGGACATAGCTTAGGAGAGTTTTCTGCACTTGTTGCAGCTGGTGCATTGAGTTTTGAAGATGGTTTACGTTTGGTTTACGCACGTGCTATGGCAATGCAAAAAGCTTGCGAAGTGGCTCCTGGAACAATGGCTGCCATCGTGGGATTGGACGATGAGACGGTGGAAAAGGTTTGTCAACAGGTGAGCACGGAAAACAATGTGGTGGTTGCAGCTAACTATAATTGCCCAGGACAGCTGGTTATCTCGGGTAATATCGATGCTGTTAATCAAGCTTGCGAAATGCTTAAAGAAGCTGGTGCTAAGCGTGCGTTGCCACTAAAAGTGGGTGGAGCATTCCATTCGCCACTGATGCAACCTGCAAAAGACGAATTGCAGACTGCTATTGAGAATACCTCGTTTGCTGAACCCAAATGCCCAATCTACCAAAACGTTGACGGACTGGCACACACTGCACCCGAAGAGATTAAGAAAAATCTTATTGCACAGCTTACTAGCTCGGTGAGATGGACCTCAAGTGTGCAAAACATGATTAAAAATGGTGCTAACGACTTTACCGAGTGTGGTCCAGGAAAGGCTCTGCAAGGCATGATAGGACGCATCGACAAGACTGTTGCGGCACACGGCATAGAATAATTATTATAAGGGCGGCCATAAAGACCTGCCTTTCTGCAAGATATAAACCAACGTGAACAGCAAGATTATCATATATCAGTTGTTTCCACGGCTTTTCGGCAATCGTAATCTCACCAATAAAAAGTGGGGAACGATTGTCGAAAATGGTTGTGGAAAGATGAACGATTTTGACGAAGCAACACTACAACGCATTCAAAAATTGGGCGTAAGCCACATTTGGTTTACAGGCATTATTCGTCATGCCTCTCAAACAGACTATTCGGCGTATGGCATTCCCAAGCAACACAGCGCAGTGGTGAAAGGAAAAGCAGGGTCGCCTTATGCCATAACCGACTATTATGACGTGGCACCCGACTTGGCCGTGAATATTGAACGCAGGATGGATGAGTTCAAAGCTTTGGTGAAAAGGGTGCATGAATGTGGAATGAAAGTAATCATTGACTTTGTACCCAACCACGTGGCGCGACAATATTTGTCGGTGGCAAAACCCAATGGTGTTGTTGACCTAGGCGCTGAAGACGACAAAAACCTACACTTTTCTACAAACAACAACTTCTATTATTGTTGGGGTAAGCCGTTCGAACCTTCATTTTCGCTCGCCGATAGCGCAGGAAATATCTATCATGAACAGCCAGCTAAAGCCACAGGAAACGACCGTTTTGATAATCATCCAGGTATAAACGACTGGTATGAAACGGTGAAGCTGAATTATGGTATCGACTATTGTGATGCAGGTGGGCGCAGCGAGCATTTCTCTCAGTGCCAAATACATGGAAGAAAATGGTCGACATTTTGCTGTTTTGGGCAGAAACGGGTGTGGATGGTTTCCGATGCGACATGGTCGAGATGGTTCTACGGCCTTTTGGAAGTATGCCACGGCCATCTTAAAAGATAATTATCCACAGACCATCGTTATTGGAGAGGTTTACGATCCCTCTCAATATCGAACCTATGTGCAATCGGGCTTCGATTACCTTTATGATAAGGTGGGCATGTACGATTGCCTTAAAAAGCGTGGTGCGCCAAGAGTGCAACGCTTCTGCCATTACTTATCAATGGCAGTCGCTCGACGATATTGGTCAACACATGCTTTACTTTCTTGAAAACCACGACGAACAGCGTATTGCAAGTTCGTTTTTCTGTGGTGATGCACAGCGAGCTATTCCCGCACTCATTGTCTCGGCATTGCTACAAGGCAATCCCATGCTGATATATGCAGGACAAGAATTTGGCGAACCAGGCATGGACAACGAAGGATTTAGTGGGGTGGACGGACGAACAACCATCTTTGACTATTGGACGGTTGGTACAATATATCGCGGTTATTTCCATCGCGATCAGCTGTCGGTAAACGAAAACGACATATATGCACAGTATCAACACATACTACGCATAGCCAAAGGAGAGCGTGCAGTGGGCGAGGGACTATTCTTCGACCTGATGTACGTAAACCCACTATCACACAAATTCAACCCCACAAAGCATTTTGCCTTCTTAAGAAAATGGCAAGACGAACTGCTTTTGGTTGTTGTAAACTTCTCAGGCGACACCGATAACGTGCAGGTAAATATCCCTGGACATGCTTTCGATTATCTGCAATTGCCAGAAGGACGCTTTGCCGCGATAGATTTGCTCACTGGTGAAACAACCATTGAGCGTGTTCAGCGCGACGGATGTTTCCCAATGACACTTAATCCTTATAGCGGAAGAATTTATAAACTTAAAACCAAGATGAAAGACGATGAATTATTGCCCTGCCTGCACAACAAAGATGAGTTCCCACCAGCGCATACGGCCGAACACTTGCTTAATCAAGTGATGGTTAGAATGTTTGATTGCGACAGATCAACCAATGCGCATGTTGAGCGAAAGAAAAGCAAAATAAGTTATATCCTCGACAGAAAACCTTCGCGACAAGACGAAAAGGAGATTGAACAACGTATGAATGAACTGATTGAAGAAGACTTGCCCGTGACCTATGAATTGGTTGATAGGTACGACTTGCCTGAGGGTATTGACCTCTCTCGAGTGCCCGACGACTATTCTAATATGGTGCGCATCGTGCGTATTGGCGACTTCGATACTTGTCCGTGTATAGGAAAAACATGTACGTTCAACAGCACAGATAGGTAAATTTGTGATGTTGGGTACTCAACTGGGATGAAGAAACGCGCACTTTCCGGGTACGTTTCAAATTGGTGTAAAAACACATATACTTTTAGGTTTAAGTGTAAACGTAAGTGTCATAAATAATTAACGGCCTGACAAAACAATGAGCTAAGTGAAGTTTTGTTAGGCCGTTATATAAAAGATTTTTAATACTTTAACACTTACTTTTTTTGCTTTTTTTATTGAGATATTTAAACCACATTTGGCCGCTGTCCATTTTAATGTTAATGTGCTAAAGCTGCTAACAATTGTTTATCTGTTTGTTCCTAAATGGCTTAAGACGATAGGTTATAGTCTATATTTGGTGTTTATTTGATTTGTATTTTTGGACATCTTGTCAAATAAGAACTTTATATTAATTTGTTTTATATACATAATACCCAAAAAGTTGGTATTGTTTTGTACTATTTTTCGGTGTAACTTTGCAACATAAATCAGCCAAGAGCAGATTACTGGCTATGTTTTGTGCTTTGCAGCACAGTATGTTAAACCAACTTTCGAATTAAAATGAGACAAGAGTGGAGAGGCTTCACAGGTAAGAAATGGCTTGATGAAGTCAATATGCGTGAATTTATTCAAAACAACTACACCCCTTACGACGGCGATGAACAATTTCTAGCCGAACCAACTGATGCTACTAATAAACTTTGGGGCATGTTGCAGGTGCTTCAAAAAGAAGAACGTGCAAAGGGTGGCGTGCTGGATATGGAGACCGAAGTGGTTTCTAGTATGACAGCTTATGGCCCTGGCTACGTAGGAGAGGGTACAAAAGATTTGGAAAAGGTTGTGGGTATACAAACCGATAAGCCTTTAAAACGTGCTTTTATGCCTTATGGCGGTATTCATATGGCTGAGCAAGCTTGCATCACTTATGGCTATAAGCCCTCTGAGAAACTACACGAGATATTTACAAAATACTGCAAAACACACAACGACGGCGTTTTTGATGCTTACACTGATGAGATGAAACTGGTGCGTCATAACCACATTCTTACCGGTTTGCCCGACACTTATGGTCGTGGACGTATCGTTGGCGACTATCGTCGTGTTGCTCTTTATGGTATAGATTTTCTTATTGAAGAGAAAGAACAAGATAAACGCAACTGCGGTTGTGGCATAATGACGGAAGAAATCATACGCCAACGCGAAGAAATTTCAATGCAAATCAAGGCGTTGAACGAACTTAAGGAGATGGCTTTGATTTATGGCTACGACATTTCGAAGCCTGCTAACAATGCTCGTGAAGCTGTTCAATGGCTCTATTTTGGTTACCTGGGTGCCATTAAAACGCAAAACGGTGCGGCAATGTCTGTTGGACGTATCTCTACCTTCTTGGATATATATATTCAAAGAGACTTTAAAGAAGGCACACTCACAGAGGCAGAGGCACAAGAGCTTATCGACCATCTGGTGATGAAGTTCCGCATGGTGAAGTTTGCACGTATCCCCGCCTACAACCAATTGTTCTCTGGCGACCCCGTTTGGGCAACTCTAGAGGTGGCTGGTATGGGACAGGATGGCCGTTCGATGGTAACGAAGAACGATTTCCGTTTCCTACATACCCTTGAAAACATGGGCCCATCTCCAGAACCTAACCTCACTGTGCTTTATTGTTCGCGTTTGCCCGAAGGTTTTAAACGCTATGCTTCGAAAATTTCGGTGAAACAAGTTCAATTCAATACGAGAACGACGATGTTATGCGCCCAATATGGGGTGACGACTATTCTATTTGCTGCTGCGTTTCGGCCACACAGACTGGAAAAGAGATGCAATTCTTCGGTGCACGTGCCAACTTGGCTAAGTGTCTTACCTATGCAATCAGTGGCGGTGTAGACTCAAAGACGCGGGAGCAATGTGGTCCTGCATTGCGCCCGATACTAGGCGACGTTGTTACTTACGAAGAATTTATGCCTCGTTTCATGGATATGATGGAATGGTTGGTAGGTGTTTATGTTAATACGCTTAACCTTATCCATTATATGCACGATAAGTATTTCTACGAAGCAGCAGAATTGGCATTAATCGATACCGATGTTCGTCGTACCTTCGCAACGGGTATTGCAGGTTTTAGTCATGTTGTTGACTCTATTTGTGCTATCAAATACGCTAAGGTTAACATCATTCGTGATGATACGGGCTTCCCCGTTAATTACGAAACGGAAGGAGATTTCCCCCGTTATGGCAATGATGACGACCGCGCAGACGAGATTGCAGTGTGGTTGTTGAAGACCTTCATGAATATGATTCGTAAGCATCACACCTATCGTAAGAGCGAGCCCACAACCAGTATCCTAACCATTACCTCGAACGTTGTTTATGGTAAGTTCACAGGAAACATGCCCGATGGTCGCCCAGATGGTGCACCTTTGGCTCCTGGTGCTAACCCTTCGTATGGTGCTGAGAAGAACGGATTGCTGGCTTCTCTTAATTCTGTGGCCAAGTTGCCATACGAATATGCCCTCGATGGAATTTCAAACACCCAGACTATCGCCCCCAGCACGCTCGGCCATAATGAAGAGGAGCGCGTTAATACGCTTGTTGGTGTGATGGATGGTTATTTCGACCAAGGTGCTCACCACCTTAACGTGAACGTTTTTGGTGTAGAGAAGCTCATCGACTGTATGGAACACCCCGAGAAAGAGGAGTATGCCAACTTTACTATCCGTGTAAGTGGATATGCAGTGAAGTTTATCGACCTGACAAAAGAGCAACAGCTCGATGTTATTGCACGTCAAGCACATAGCAAATTGGCTTAACCAATAGGGCTTACGGCCAAATATTCAAGTCCCTCCGCGTTTTGCCACGGAGGGACTTTTGCAAAAAAGGCTTTCAAAGTTGTTTTTGATTTTGATAGTTCACGTGTGTTAACGTAGAACACTCACGAACTAATGAACTCTTGAACAACCGTTCTCACAAACTTATGTACTTATGAATTTATGGTCGCAGGAACTCATGAACTCACGAACTTACATATTAATCAGGGCATAGAGTGCCCGATAGGATAGAAAATGGAAAACAATAACACGTTTGTGTCAACCGATACAACTGCCAAAACCGAGCAGTCGCTTCGTAAAGCTTGCATTCATTCTGTAGAATCGTTTGGTTCGGTAGATGGACCAGGCATTCGTTTCATCATCTTTCTTAGTGGATGTAAGATGCGTTGTCGCTATTGTCATAATCCCGACACATGGACTATGAAGTGCGACGACCTGCGTACAGCTGACGAATTGTTGCAACAGGCGTTGCGTTTTCGTGCCTATTGGGGTAAAGAAGGCGGTATAACAGTGAGTGGGGGAGAAGCGTTGTTGCAGATAGACTTTATGCTTGAACTCTTTGAAAAGGCTAAAGCGCTGGATATTAACACCTGTTTAGACACCGCAGCACAACCATTTACGCGCGAAGAACCATTCTTTTCAAAGTTTACCAAACTGATGTCGTTCACCGATTTGGTGTTACTCGACCTCAAACACATCGACAGTGAGGAACATAAGAAACTCACGGGATGGGCTAACGAAAATATTTTAGATTGCGCACGCTACCTTTCGCAGTTGCAAACACCTGTTTGGATACGCCATGTACTTGTTCCTACTATTACCGATAACGACACTTATCTATACGGATTACGTGATTTTGTAAAGACCTTGCACAACGTTAAGCGCATAGAAGTGTTGCCCTATCATGGCATGGGTGCATTTAAATGGCAGAAATTGGGATTGAACTATACGCTAGACCATATAGACAGTCCCACAAGAACGCGTGTAGAAAATGCCGAAAACATATTGCGTTCGGCATTGAATGATGTATAACACGTTTGATACACGCTGATAGCCGTGCAATAGCTATGCAAACCAAAGTTATGGAGGCATAGTTTAGGTGCAATTATGGGTATATGTGTCTAACAACTAGATAAATAATAAGGCCAACTAGCAGTTCGCTAGTTAGCCTTTTTTTAATATTGTTTCTTTGTATAGTTGGCTTCGAATAACACTTTCTTCGGGTCTTTGTCTGAGTGACAAGTGTACGCGAAGCTAAAACCAGCCTCTTTATAAGGCTTCAGTTCGGTAGATTGGATAATCGCCTTAAGCAACATCTCGTCTATTGCTTGCTTATTCTGGTTAATAATCTCAGCATCGTCCATCCTATCGACAAACGAACAGTAGTAGTGGTAGGTTTTTGTTTCTGGATAAAACACCACACTATCAGTGCGCGTGTAGTTACTTACAGGCGTAGGACAAAACTTTTCAGTGTATTCTTTGGCCTCTCTTTGGGCTCGTTTTTCCAAACTTTCGTTGCATGCGGTAAACAATGCCGCACCTATTAAAAGGACGAATATCTTTCTCATTGTTTATTTTGTTTTGTACAAAGGTAGCTATAATTTGGCAAAAATACAGCCGTAAGCGTCAAAATCCCGATTAAAATACTTATCTTTGCCACAAAAATAAAATCCTCTTTATACTGAATGAACCATATAAGAAACTTCTGCATCATCGCACACATTGACCACGGGAAGTCTACTTTGGCTGACCGCATGCTGGAATTTACTAAAACCATTCAAGTTACGGGTGGGCAAATGCTCGACGATATGGACTTGGAAAAAGAGCGTGGTATTACCATTAAGAGCCATGCCATACAGATGGAATATCAGTATCAGGGGCAAAATTACATTCTTAATCTCATCGACACCCCGGGACACGTTGATTTTTCTTACGAGGTTTCACGAAGCATTGCTGCCTGCGAGGGTGCATTGCTTGTTGTGGATGCTACCCAAGGAGTACAAGCACAAACCATATCCAACCTCTATATGGCCATTGAACACAACTTGGAGATTATCCCAGTTATCAACAAAGTGGACATGCCCAGCGCTATGCCTGAGGAAGTTGAGGATGAGATTGTTGAACTTTTGGGATGCGATAAGTCGGAAATTCTTCGAGCATCGGGTAAGACTGGCGAAGGTGTTGAAAACATTCTTAATGCCGTAGTTGAACGAGTACCACACCCAACGGGTGATGATAACGCCCCATTACAGGCGCTAATCTTCGACTCGGTGTTCAACTCTTTCCGGGGAATTATAGCTTATTTCAAAGTGTTGAACGGCGTTATACGCAAAGGCGACAACGTGAAGTTCTTTAATACTGGTATGGAATACGCCGCTGATGAAGTGGGAGTGCTCAAGATGGACATGGTGCCTAAGCAAGAATTACATACTGGAGAGGTGGGTTATATCATCAGTGGTATCAAGGATGCCAAAGAGGTGAAGGTGGGCGATACCATCACTCATCGCGATAAACCATGCCAATCGGCTATTGAAGGCTTTCAAGAGGTTAAGCCAATGGTGTTTGCTGGTGTTTATCCTATTGAACCTTCTGAGTACGAGAACTTAAGAGCGTCGCTTGAAAAACTACAGTTGAACGATGCTTCACTTACTTTCTCGCCTGAGTCATCGGTGGCTTTGGGTTTCGGTTTTAGATGTGGATTCTTGGGATTACTCCATATGGAGATTATTCAAGAACGTCTCGATAGAGAGTTTAATATGGATGTAATTACCACAGTACCCAACGTTTCGTACATGGTTTACGACAAACTGGGTAACGAACGCGAGGTGCACAACCCTTCGGGATTGCCTGATACAACGCTAATAGATCATATCGAAGAACCCTATATCCGAGCTTCAATCATCACCAATGTAAACTACATTGGTGCAATAATGAAGCTCTGTATGGACAAACGAGGTGAATTAATCAACCAAGAATATGTTAGTGGCAATCGTGTAGAGCTGCATTTTATGTTGCCACTTGGCGAAATCGTTATTGACTTCTACGACAAACTGAAGTCTATTTCGAAAGGGTATGCATCGTTCGACTATCATATCGACAGCTTTAGACCATCGAAATTGGTTAAGCTAGATATACTGTTGAATGGCGAAGCTGTTGATGCTTTGTCTACACTTACGCACTTCGACAATGCTTCAACCTTTGGTAGACGCATGTGCGAGAAGTTGAAAGAACTGATACCAAGGCAGCAATTTGATATCGCTATACAAGCAGCGATTGGCGCAAAGATTGTTGCCCGCGAGACAATTAAGTGTGTTAGAAAAGACGTTACCGCCAAATGCTATGGAGGAGACGTTAGTAGAAAGCGTAAACTGTTGGAAACAGAAGAAAGGTAAGAAACGAATGAAGCAGATTGGTAATGTGGAAGTGCCGCAAAAAGCTTTCTTGGCGGTGCTGAAGCTCGACTAAATCCAACTACAAGTGTTATAAAGGAGCAGAGATATGAAAGAACTCAACAATTCAACTCGCGACATAGCTCGCGAATTGGCACGAAAGTATAGCACCATGACTCACGACGAACTCGATATCTTGGAGAGCGTCTTGGTGCCGATGAAGTTTGCTAAGGGGGAAATCATTCTCAAAGAAGGCGACGTTTGCGAACATGTGTATTACGTGGAACGTGGCCTTACACGCCAGTTCTATTTTAAGAATGGCAAGGAGCTAACCGAGCATATCGGGGTGGAACACAGCATCGTGATGTGCATCGAAAGCCTTTTTATGGAGAAACCCACCCACTTGCAACTGGAAGCTCTTGAGCCTACACTCATCTATGCGATGCCTAAACGCAAGCTGGAAGAGGTGGCCTTGCACAATGTGAACATACAAATTCTTTTCAGAAAGATTTTGGAAGAGAGTCTTATTATTTCGCAAGTGCATGCTGACATGTTACGATTTGAAACGGCACAAGACCGCTATCTTAAGTTGTGTAAGCTGTCGCCACAAGTGGTTTTATGTGCACCGCTGGTGTATGTGGCTAGTTATTTACAGATGACTCCCGAGACACTATCACGTGTTAGGGCTGCATCGCTTTATTTGGATAAAGGCTAAGGTGCGCTAATATGCACTTGCTAGCAGTGCGCATGGCGCTTAACTTGCTTACATCTGCTACTCGTTTTTTTATTTAACTCAGAATGTTTGGCTCAAAAGCCCAAGGAGGATGTGAAGCCGTTTTCCCTAATAGGTTGCATGCAATGCTTAAGATGGCGCATGCAACCTAATTCTTTTCTTATTCTTTTTTTCTTAGGAAATATGATACAATGCACCCTTTTCATTGTGCAATGTAAGTTTTGGCCATTTTGTAAATTTACAAATGGTAGGAGATAGAGCCACTTATAGCTAAAAAAACGGGATAGTTCTTTGAAGAACTATCCCGTTTTGATTGAGGTACCTGGCAGAGTCGAACTGCCCTACACGGTTTTGCAGACCGTTACCTAACCGATCGGCCAAGGTACCCTTTTGTTTAATGCGATGCAAAGGTATAGATAATAATCCGTAATACCAAATGTTTTCTACATTTTGTGGTTGCAAGAGGGCTTTTTATTACTTATTGGCTCATTTTTTTGCTGTTGTGGGTTCATAGAACAACCCTTACAGCCTCCACAAGAGCTGTTTGTGTTGCTAAAAGTCTCGTATATTTTGTAGGCCACATAGCCAACGGCAATGGCAATAATGGCTGCTACAATGATGTATTGTGTGGTCATATCAATCGTATTATTTAGGACAAAGTTAGTGATTAATTTTCAATGTTAGGTGTTTTTCGTTATTGTTTATTTCTATCTTTGTCATGGGTTTTATCTATTTCGTAGTGATGTGTATCACTATTTGTAAATTTATCTCCCGATGTTTTCGCCCCGAAAAGCATAAATACCAATTGTTTTCACTAACTTTGCATAAGGATATAACAATTGTAGCGTGCCGTCTAGGTAAGTTGTTGTTGGGCCATGCGCAATGTATTTATCAATATTTGGAACGTGCTCAAGCAATGATTGCAACGAGCATGCATCTCACAAGCTTTTATCACCCTTATATATTAAGGTAAAAACATAACGTAGTATATGGATATAAAGAAGTCGGCTTTCTCTCTTTCAGCCCCCTCGATAGGGCTTTGCCCCACAGATAACAAAATTGAATACGCCTTTATTGGACGTTCAAACGTGGGAAAGTCTAGTCTCATAAACATGCTTTGCAACCATAAGGGCTTGGCTAAAACATCGGCCACGCCTGGTAAAACATTGCTCATTAATCATTTTATCATCAACGATTCGTGGTACTTGGTAGACCTTCCTGGCTATGGGTTTGCCAAAAGGTCGAAGACTGTGCAACAGAAATTACAACAAATGATTTCTAGTTATATTCTTCAACGCGAACAATTGGTTAATCTCTTTGTGCTGATAGACATAAGGCACGAACAGCAAAAAATAGACCGCGAGTTTATTGATTGGCTAGGAGAAAGCGGCGTTCCCTTTACAATTGTGTTTACTAAGGCCGATAAGTTAGGTGTGGTTAAGTCTAGGCAGAACGCTGAAAAATGGATGAAGCAACTGGCTGACACATGGGAAGAGTTGCCACCTTACTTTGTCACTAGTTCGGAAAAACGTATCGGACGAGAAGAATTGCTGAATTATATCGACGAAATCAACAAAAAAATTGAGGCGGAATAAGGCTTATGGCAAATCCAAAACCTGTGCTAGACGTACAGAACCTCACCAAAAGATTTGGTGCAAAGGTGCTGTTTGAAGATATTTCGTTCTCTATTGCAGAAGGACAACGCGTTGGCCTCATCGCTCAAAACGGAACAGGAAAGTCTACTTTGCTGGCTATCCTGATGGGCGAAGAAGGTAAAGACGGCGGAGAGGTTATCTATCGTAATGGGCTGCGTGTGGCTTGCTTGGTGCAATCGCCTCACTTCGACCCCAAGGAGACTGTGCTTGACGCTTGTTTTAACCATCATGGCGACGAAGAAAAGGTGCTCAAGGCAAAGCAAATCCTTACACAACTCAAAATTACAAACCTTAATCAGCCCATGGGCGAACTAAGCGGAGGTCAGCAAAAACGGGTGGCTTTGGCCAATACGCTTATTACTGAACCAGATTTTCTGATTCTAGACGAACCTACTAACCACCTGGATTTGGAGATGATAGAGTGGTTGGAGGGCTTCCTTTCGCGTGGAAACAAAACACTGCTCATGGTTACACACGACCGGTATTTTCTTGATCGCGTGTGTAACTTGATTGTGGAACTAGACAATAACACCATCTTTACTTATCAAGGCAGTTATGCTTATTATCTGGAAAAGCGACAAGCACGACTGGATAATGCGCGTGCCGAGGTGCAGCATGCAAACAACTTATATCGTCGCGAACTAGACTGGATGCGCAGGCAGCCGCAAGCGCGAGGACATAAGGCAAAATATCGCGAAGACGCTTTTTATGAAATAGAAGCCAAAGCTAAGCAGCGCATCGAAGAAAGGCAGGTGAGACTTAAAAGCAGCAACGTTTATATTGGCTCTAAAATCTTTGAATGCCAATATGTTTCTAAAGCATGGTCGGCCGAGAAAGTTATCTTACGCGACTTTTATTATAACTTCGCGCGATTTGAAAAAATGGGTATCGTGGGCAACAACGGTACGGGTAAGTCTACGTTTATTAAAATGTTGCTGGGTGAGGTGCAACCCGATGGTGGGCGTTTCGATATTGGTGAAACCGTTAGATTTGGTTATTTCTCACAAGAAGGTTTGCAGTTCGACGAGCAAAAGAAGGTGATTGACATTGTTACCGATATTGCCGAATATGTTGATTTGGGTGGTGGACGTCATCTTTCTGCATCTCAATTCTTACAGCATTTTATGTTCTCGCCCGAAGAACAATATAATTATGTGTACAAGTTAAGTGGAGGCGAAAAGCGTAAACTTTACCTTTGCACGGTGTTAATGCGCAATCCCAATTTCTTGGTGCTTGACGAACCCACCAACGACTTAGACATTAAAACGCTGCAAGTGCTTGAAGAATACTTGCAAGATTTCCCAGGGTGCGTAATTATTGTTAGTCACGACCGCTATTTTATGGATAAGGTGGTAGACCACTTGTTGGTGTTTAAAGGAGATGGAGAAGTGCAAGATTTTCCTGGTAACTACACACAATATCGCCAGTGGGAGCCAACTGGCTTCCCAAACAGAGGCTAAAGCCACTCCTACAGAAAAGAAAGAAAAGCCCACTTATCGCAACGACACCAAGCGAAAGCTAACTTATAAGGAGAAAATAGAGTTTGAACAGCTAGAGAACGATATTGCTGCACTTGAAGCCGAACAGGCTGAAATAGAGCAATCGCTTTCGAGTGGAGACTTATCTGTGGAGGAAATTACCGAGAAAAGCAAACGCTTGCCGGTGCTTAAAGACGAACTAGACGAGAAAAGTATGCGCTGGTTGGAACTAAGCGAGATTTGAAACTAAAGCATGTTATAAACAATAAACTAATTACCAATTATATGATGGATACATACACATTTCGTTCGCCCTATTCAAAATTTATGCTTGGGTCTACCATTGTGGGCATGGTACTGATGCATGGTGCTTTTATGGCTTGCATGGGCGGTATGGCTCGCAGCGGTGTGGGCACTGGTCGCTTCTATACTTATCTGCTTGTTTGTAGCTTGTGTGTCTGTGGTGCTCTATGCGTTTTGCATACAGATACGTAAAGTTACGCTCAACGATGTAAATTTAGTTATTCATCGACAAATGGGCAAAGTGCGTATACCACTAAACAGCATAACCAGGGTAGAAATTAAAGACGATATCGCCTTTGATTTACGCCTTTGGGGCATATCTTTCTTTTTTGGACACTATGGTTTGTTTTATAATCGCAAGTTGGGAAGGTACAAGGCGTATGTAAAAGATGGAGACCAAATGCTTGTGGTGCATACAGAAAACCGCATTTATGTGTTTAGTTGTGAAAGACGCGACGAACTTATGACGCTTTTACAACAGCGTATTGCCTAAGCTCAAGGCCCATTGAGTGGCTTTGGAGCTAACGTTAACAGTCCGTGCAGAATGATTGTTTGCCCACTCATTCTGCACGGCTTCACTTTTTTCTTTTGCATACAAGTTTTCTTTTGGGTATGGTGTGCATTGAAAAAGGTTCTTATGACTTTTGTAATATTGATGGCGAAAGCTTGTTCTAACATCTTTCTAAGGGCTTGGCGTAGCGCCAATGTTGTACAGAAACCCCTAATAAGAGTTGTGCCTTATTGTTGATAGGCTTGTTTTTAACATGTGGTAGGGCTGAGAAGGTGGCATAATTCTTTGTAATAGAGTCTTAAGTTGCGCCAAAGTTAAGCAAAACACAGGTAATAGCCTATCTCCTAACAGTGGGCTGCCCTATACTTTCAATATGACACGCAATTAAAAGCGGTGCATCTAACTCCAAAATGGGTTATGAACATTTATTCTTCTAACAAACTTTCTGCTGAATTGATTTGTTAAGCGTGGTACAAATATTTTACAAATGGTGTTTCCCAAAGCGCTCCTTCTAGCGAAAAATAATGCTTAAATGCACGCATTTAGGCCCTATTTTTAGCTGTCTGATTTTTATTTTACATCATTTTTTAGGTCAGAACCTACATTTTGCACCATTTAGCTTTTCTATTTGATGTCCTGCTCGCCTTTTTTAACCACCCCAAAATTGGTTTTTAGAGCCAAAAACACCCTCGTTTAGGTACATTTTTCCTATAAAACACATGCTTTTTCAGTAATCTAAAGACCTTAAGGTTATCCTTTAACCGCATAAAGATGCACTTAGCTTTGTATTTTGCTACATTTAGTCTTACATTTTGCTGTATTTTGCACTGCATTTAGCTACAAAACGCACTGCATTTTGCAGCTAATTGAAGTGCATTTTGCAGCAAAACGCAGTGCTAAATGTAGCAAATCACACGGAATTATGTACAATTAGTAGTTTTAGACAGCAAAAAATGGTTGTTTATCCATTTTGGTGCAAATGCAATCGTTTATCGAATAAACCTTCGCGAGAATCGAATATTTGAAGTTGAGCTGGACTTTGGTGAATTTTAAGGGCAGTTTTGATGTGTGGTTTTAGTATTAATATTTTACAAAATAAATAGGAGGTATAGTACAATGTTAGCGCATAGAAAATAAAAGCATGAAGCACGCCAAGCAGCTATGGCATATATTAAGTGATTGTGGTAAAAAATAAGCCCCGCATTCCTACTTATTGAAGATTGCGGGGCATATTATTTAAAATGGATGTGTGGGTTTGTGCTTGTGCTTAATAGCTTTAGCTTTGCTATATTTAAGCCATCAAATAGAAGTTATTGCAGCACTTTCACCATATTAAGTTCGGTGATTTTACCATCAGGATTAACTTTAGCCTTGATACGATAGTTGGCATCTGTTTCTTTATCCTCGTCTTCACGTTGTATTTTCTGATTAGCCGAGAATTCAACAGAGTATTCATACTCGTCGATACCAATTTCGCGTTTAGATATTTTCATATCGTTGTTAGCTCTCCACTCCATTGATATAATATCATCCTTGTATATCTTGTTGAGGAAAGCAATAACATCACTTTTGGAAGCGTTGCTTTTACCCAAGAACGAGCTAAGTAAATCGCTGAAATTAGAGGTCAGCGCCTCGTCGTCGCGGTCGTTAATACTACGGAACATGCTGCGGAAAACCAAGGCTAACATTTCCTTTTCTTTGGGCGTAACAGTCTTAGCTTTGGCCACATTCAGGCTATTGTTGGCCTCGTCTATATAGTCGCCGTTGGGATGTTCGGTGATATAGAGGTTATAAGCTTCGGTAGTATTAGCTGTTTTAGCCACCACCCAGTCTAGCGAGTCAATCTTACGTTCGGCTTCAGCTTTATGAATACTGTTGGGATACTTGTTGAGGAAGTCGGTCATTGCCGATTTAGAGCCACTCACCACAGAGTTGGTCCAGTCTAATTCGGCCTGTTTTAGTTGTGCCAACTGCTGGGTTATCTTTTCGCGGTGCATGGCATCAGCATCTCTATAGTTGTTGAGATACGATTCAAGCACGGAAGGGTCGTTGCTGTTTAGAGCGTATTCGTATGCCTGTTGTTCTTTACCGCTAGAGGAGTGTATGAACCAATAAGCACCAAAACCAAAAATCAAAAAGCCAATAACCACGATGAGTGCGATTGTTGTGGCGTTTTTTTTGTGTTGTTGTGGTGCTGATGGGGGAGGAGTCTGTGGCGGAACTTGTCCATAAGGCGTTTGTTTGGCCTCGTCCATTTGTGGTTGTGTGGTGTATCCGGGTTGTGCAGCGTTTTGCCCTTGGTAGGTATTATAAGGCTGTTGGCCTTGTTGTGGTTGCACGTTTTGCGTGTGAAATTCATGTTCTGTTGCTGTTGAACAGAGTCCATGTTGTTAGGAGCAGTATAACCCTCGTTTTGGGGCTGTTGTGTTGTGCATGTGTCGTGGGCATTCCCAATAGAAGCAGTAGTAGCTGAGTGCGCGTCGTTGTTTACATGTTCGTTATACGTATTCAAGTCGTTAGCCGTGCGATGGTGACAATGTGGGCATTCGGCTTGGTCTTTAAAATAAACGTCGCCACAAACGGTACATTTTGTCACTTCGTTTTCGATTCTTACTCCACACGAGGGACAAGTTTGTGCTCTGTCACTAATCTCGCGACCGCACTCTGGACATTTAATCATTGCCATATTGTTCTTTTTTTATCTTTGATTAGGGATAATTGGTTAGTGGTGAAATCTTATTTCGCGTAAACCATGATTATTAAGAAATCTACTTTTATCTACAAGTCCATTAATTCCGTTAATTCTTCCCTTTCCGGTGTATTGCCACATGGTGATGTCACGACCGTCTTTTAGTTCGGGTTCGATGCCGTTGTATTGGGCAATCATCAATGGATATCCGTCTACCACGCCTTGCATGTGGGCGTTGTAGAAGTTGGTAAAGGTGTAAATTAGTGGTTTTTGTTTATAGGCTTCTTCTACAAGTGCGATAAACTTGGTAAGCGAGTCGCAGAATTCGGGAGTAGACAGTCCGCTTTGTTTCGACATCAATCATAGGGATGAGGTCTTGGTCAGCGGGTCTGCATTGCATCATGAAGTTATCAAGTTGCTTTTTGAGGTTTGTTTTAGGCCTAAAAAAGTGGTACGAGCCCACTTTAAGCCCATATTGATGTGCCAATTCGATGTTGCGTTCGTATCTAGGGTCGATGCGGTCGCCTCCTTCAGTAGCTTTAATATATACGTAAGCCATCTTAGAATTTTCGCCGATGACCTCCCAAAACACTTGTCCTTGGTAGTGGCTAATGTCTATGCCGTGAATGTGGTTGCAAGTGTCTTCGCATTGTATGTAGTAGCCGTCTTGTGCTTTAGCTAAGAACGGGCTTAATGTGCACGCTAAAATGATAAGTAATTTCTTCATGAATGCAAAGTTACAAAAAGTCATCAGAGTGCGCACATTATCTTCTCATTATTCTTCTAATTCTGAAAGATTTTTTGCAAATTTATAGGTAAGATTGCTAATTGTCTCTATTGGTGCGTACAGAAGATAGTGAAAGCTGCGGCGCATACTTTGTTTTATGGCCTGTGAATTAACCTGCACCCAGGGCGATTTATTTTGTTTAAAGTCCCATTTATAGCTCGTGTCTTTTACAGTGCGTTCCACAGCCTTCAGAGTAACGCTCTTTGCATCGGTCATCACGCGCCGAGTGAAGGGCACTTCGTCTGTATCAAAGCCCAAAAGTTGAATAAGAATGCTCCCCTGAAACTGTGCTAATGTTTCGACATGCAGTTTAGTGAGCCAGTTTTCAAGTTTAATAAAGTCTATTTTATGGCCCATTGTGCGGAGGTAGATGCCCAAGTCCACAATTCCTCTTAACACCACGCCCTTATTGAGCATTGTTTCAATGTTGTGAACGATGATGTTTAGCACATGTACAGTTTCTGTTGAAGTGTCGATGGCGTGCGGCTCGTTGTGTCGGATGTTGTTGAGGCGCTTGTTAAGTAAGCCGTTTGAGAGTTGGGCGCTTTCGTATTTGTGCGTAGAAGCAGCGTGCTGACAGTTGCGAAGGTCGTGGATAATGTTCTTCGGAACATGTTGCACGAAAGGTAATTGTTGTTTGTTGTATCCCGCCCAAGCATAAGGCACAACCTCGTGAACCCCCATTACGGCAAACAGCTTACGCCATTTATGGGCCGACATGGGTTCAACGCTGTGTGTCTCGCCGAAAGCACCAGCTTTTAAGAGTGCGAAAAAGTTTCTCTTGATAACGTCCATTTTAGTTAGCTATACTTCTTTGGGTATCTGAAAATAATGGCCAGAATGGTTACAATACCAATGGCAAAGGGATAATAAAGATAGGGAACAATGTGTGCTGGATTGATTTGAGCCAGTCCTGCGGCCATTAATAGTTGTGCGCCGTAGGGTATTATGCCTTGAATGCAGCATGACATTGTGTCGAGAATGCTCGCACTTTTGCGACTATCAACGCCATAACGTTGAGAGATGTCTTTGGCTATTCCTCCTACAGTGAGTATGGCCACAGTGTTGTTAGCCGTGCAAAGGTCTACCAAAGCAACGAGTAGGGCGATGGTTCCTTCTGCTCCTCGTTTGCCATTGATGCGGGCTGTGAGTTTACTGATAACATAATCCACTCCACCATTCATACGGATAATCTCGAGCAGGCCTCCTGCTAGCATGGTGATGATGATGAGTTCGCCCATGCCAACAATACCTTGGCCCATAGACTGAAACCAACCAAAGAGGTCGTAAGCCCCATTCCAAATGCCAATGATGCCGGTCATGGCTAAGCCAAGAGTTAGCACAGCCATCACGTTCATGCCAAAAACAGCCATAGCAATAACTACAACGTAGGGCAAGATGTTGAGATATTGAATGGAAGGCAGACTGTGCGAACTTTCGATACCAAAGCCTATGAAGGTGTATATGCCCAAAATGGCTAAGGCAGCGGGCATAACGATGTAGATGTTAACCAAGAACTTGTCTTTCATTCGGCAGTCTTGTGTGTTGGTTGCGGCTACGGTGGTGTCGGAAATAAACGAAAGGTTGTCGCCAAAAAACGAGCCGCCCACCACTATTCCTGTCATTAACGGAAGACTGATACCTGTGTTTTGGGCTATGCCCACGGCAATGGGTATGAGGGCAACGATGGTTCCAACGCTGGTTCCTATGGAAAGAGATATGAGACAAGCTGCAAGGAAGATGCCTGGCAGCAGCAAAGTGCTTGGTAGAGCGTTGAGCGTGAAGCCCACCATGGCGTCGATGCTACCCATTTGTTTGGCCGAATTGGCAAAAGCTCCAGCCAAAACGAATATCCACAGCATAAGCATCATGTTGCTGGTGCTAGCCCCTTTGCTAAATACATTGATGCGTTCAACTAGGGGCTTGCCTGTGGATGTGGCGATGGCATACATACTTGAAATCATGAAAGCCACGGTTATGGGTATCTTTTTGAAGTCGCCCGCTATAATAGAAGTGACGAGATACATCACAATAAAGACGATTAGCGGACTTAAAGCTAATAGTCCTTTCTTGTTTGAGATATGGTTCATGTGCTGTTGTTAAGTTTGAAGTGACGGCATTGGCGCACGTCTCTTATTATTTTGTTATCCTGTTGTAAGTATGTGGCGTTTGGCTCGATGGCGTTCTGCCACAGCTAAGTGAAAATACAAAGGGTGGTGGGGTGGGGGAATCCTACCCTTTGTTGGTGTGTTGGTTGTGCTTGCCGTTTGTCGTTATGCTAGTTACGGTAGTTGAGCGTACCTGTTGGTAGCATACTGTTTGGGCACGATAGAAGGCAAGAAGCCTTTAATCTGTATCGTTGGCATGCCATACAATGCCCACTTCTGCTACGAATGTGATGAGAAGTGTGGGCACATAGTTTAGAATGTCATATCTGTTACGCCGAATGGCAATGTTAGAGTTGTGTTCGGCGATAAAACTCCACGTTCTCTTTTGTAAGAAGCTCTATGGGCATGTAGTTAATGGGGCTTACTTTCTTTTTTTAAGACGATGGCTTGGAACAATGTGTCTACGCAAGCATAACCCTGCATGTAAGCGTGTTGAGCAATAAGAAATGAGATGCTTCCTTGTTTAAGGCACTCAGCGTTCTTGCCCACCATGTCGTAGCCCATTATCTGCACGTTGCGTCTGTTGGTTTGTAGTAAAAAATTCCCCACGATGTGCGCTTTAGAATTGAATGTGATGCAATGGTGCACTTGTGGGTTTTGGGTAAAGAACTCTTCAAGGATGTCGGCATAACGATGCTTACCAGTCTCAAGTGGCAGATTCACGTCGGTGATTTTGATATGGGGGAAATGGTCGTTCATGTATGTCTTAAAACCCATTTCGCGGTTCTCTTGCTGTTTACTAACCACTTTGCCGTCTTTGGTTTGCTTTACAATCAATATTTCTTTCTCGTTGTTGGCAATCATCATGAGCATTTTAGCGGCGAAATATCCACTGGCTAGGGAATCTTGACCATAGAAAGAGAGAGGCTGAAGATCGGGCATGTACGAATCGAGCATCACAAATGGGATGTTGCGTTCGTGCAATTTATCAGTGAAAGTGCGTGTTACATCTAGTTGAGACGGCACCACAATAACGCCGTCGGGATTGAGTCCTAGGCAATGGTTCACCTGTTTTACGAAAGTTTCAGAATTAAAACGGTCGTAATATATAATCTCAACATTAACGTAGAAGTCGCGTCTAACCTCAGCAGCCTTTAATGCTCCCTCTTCAATTTCTTCCCAATAGGCTTCCGACTCGTGTTGGGGAACGACGAGATAAAACGTGTACGACTTGTTGTAGGCTAAGGCACTGGCATACATATTGGGTTGATAATTAATGCTTTCCCAATACCTTTTCCACCTTTTCTCTGGCAAATTTCGATATGTTAGGGCGGTTATGAAGTACTCTGTCAACGGTTCCAACCGACACGCCTGCCATCTCTGCGATATCCTTAATCCTTATTTTGCTGCTCATGTGATATGTTGTAATCGGGGGCAAAAATACAAAATATCTTCCTAATACTCAACTGTGTAAGCTATTTTTCAACTTCAATGTAACAAATAGTGTATGCATTGGATAAATATTTGGAAAATATAAACGATTTTAATGATTGTGGGATAGAACTCCCTTTAAGTTGAATAGGATAAAAAAAGAGGACACATGCTTATGTGTCCTCTTTTCTTATTGTGTGTGATATTTACTTCACTTTGTCTACAATAGCTTTGAAAGCTTGGGGGTTGTTAACGGCGAGGTCGGCAAGAACCTTACGGTTGATTTCGATACCTGCTTTGTGCAATGCACCCATGAGAGTAGAATAGGTCATGTTTTCTAGGCGAGCGGCAGCGTTAATACGTTGAATCCACAGAGCGCGGAATGTACGTTTCTTGTTGCGACGGTCGCGGTAGGCGTAGGTAAGACCTTTTTCCCAGGTGTTTTTAGCTACAGTCCAAACATTCTTTCTGGCACCATAGTAGCCTTTTGTAAGCTTTAAAATTCTAGTTCTTTTTGCTTTAGAAGCAACATGATTGACTGATCTTGGCATACTTTCTTCTTAACTTAAAAATGTTTGACTAATGTTTAACGCAAGCAAAGCAAGTCGCGTACCTGCTTCATGTCCGTACGATCAACTAGCGTTGAGTGTACCAAGTTTCTCTTTTGCTTCTTTGTTTTCTTAGTCAAGATGTGACTGTGGTAAGCATGTTTTCTTTTAATCTTACCCGTACCGGTGAAACGAAATCTCTTTTTTTGCACCGGAGTTTGTCTTTACTTTTGGCATTTTTTTGTTGTTTATTTGTTATTTATATATGGTGGCAACGCATATACCCGGCGTTACGCACCTCGTTCTTGTCTTTATTGTTGCTGCTTCTACAAGCTATGGATTATTCTGCTTGGAGTTTTTTTTGAGCACATCTTCACCATTCTTCGCGTTGGCGAACAGACCGTTATCGGTGTTTGCAGTTTCTGTCTCAGCTTCTGCGTTCTGCATTTCGCTTTCGCGTCTTTCGCGGTCCATTTTTTTGTTGGCTCTTCTTTACTGCACCAGCTTTTTTAAGGGAGCAATGTATAGGAACATTTTTTTACCCTCTAGAGCAGGCATCTGTTCCACTTTACCATATTCTTCTAAGTCGTTCGCAAAACGCAGAAGTAGCACTTCGCCTTGTTCTTTGAAGAGAATTGAGCGGCCACGGAAGAAAACGTAAGCTCTAACTTTGTTGCCAGCATCCAAAAATTCTTTTGCGTGCTTAAGTTTGAAGTTGTAGTCGTGTTCATCGGTTTGAGGTCCAAATCTTATTTCTTTCACTTCTACCTTCACTTGCTTTGCCTTCATTTCCTTAGCATGCTTCTTTTGCTGATAGAGGAACTTTGAATAGTCAATGATGCGACAAACGGGAGGTTGTGCGTTAGGAGATATTTCTACCAAGTCCACCCCTTGGCTTCTTGCCATATCGAGTGCTTGACGGGTGGGCATAACAGAGGAGCCGCCTTCGTTTACGATGCGTACTTCCTTCGCGCGTATCTGCTCGTTTATGCGATACTGGTTCTTTATTCTTTCATTCTTCATTCAACAATATTATGATAAGCGGCTGCAAAAGTACGATTTTTCGAGCAAAAGGCAAAATAATTCCTTGATTATTTTATACATACGCCTTATTTTATACATAATTAAGCGTGTCTTTGTTCTATTTTTCTTGATAATAGTCGAACAGTTGTTAAGTAAATGCACTTTTTGTACGAAAATAAAGCTTGTGCTATCTTGTTATTTGTTAATAAACAAGTGCATATTTTGCACAAGTTTGTGGAAATCATGTTCAAAAACCAGATGCTTTCCTTGCTAATTTGGAAAGAACCTTTTATAAAATGCCAGCGTAAACAGCCTTTTGTTTGGTGTTTACGCCGGCAAAGAATATTTCTCGTTTGCTATTAATCCTCTGGGTGGATGTCTGTAGCAGCTAGTTGACTAGCCACTTCATCGTTAATACGTTGTGCAAACTCTTCCATTGTCATGGTAGCTTGTTCGCCACCGCCTTGCTTTCTCATCGAAACAAGTCCCTCGGCGGCTTCTTTTTCGCCAACGACAATCATGTAGGGAACGCGTTTAATTTCGTTGTCGCGAATTTTACGGCCAATTTTTTCGTTGCGCATGTCTAGTGTAGCGCGAACACCAACGCTGTCTAAGTATTTTGCCACACGCTGAGCGTAGTCGTTATACTTCTCTGAGATGGGCAGAATAGCCACTTGGTCGGGGATGAGCCATAAGGGGAAGTGTCCTGCGGTGTGTTCTATAAGCACTGCAGTAAAGCGTTCCATCGAACCAAAAGGTGCGCGGTGAACCATCACTGGTGTCTTCTTCGTGTTATCTTCGGCAGTATATTCCAGTTTAAAACGTTCGGGTAGGTTATAGTCTACCTGAATTGTTCCCAACTGCCAACGGCGTCCGATAGCATCTTTCACCATGAAGTCGAGCTTTGGTCCATAGAAAGCTGCTTCTCCATATTCTATCTTTGCGTCGAGTCCTTTTTCTTTGCAGGCATCGATAATAGCCTGTTCGCTTTCTTCCCACACTTCATCCGAACCGATATACTTGGTCGTATTCTTGGGATCGCGCAAGCTAATTTGAGCTTCAAAGTTTTCGAATTGGAATATTTTGAATACAGCTTGGATGATGTCCATTACGCGTAGGAACTCGTTTTTTACTTGTTCGGGACGGCAGAAATATGTGCGTCGTCTTGTGTAAACGAGCGAACACGTGTTAGACCGTGTAATTCGCCACTCTTTTCATAGCGATAAACAGTGCCAAATTCTGCAATACGCAGTGGTAAGTCTTTATAAGAACGAGGTTTCCACGCAAACACCTCACAGTGGTGGGGGCAGTTCATGGGTTTCAACATGTACTCTTCGTCTTCTTCGGGTGTGTGTATGGGTTGGAACGAATCCTTTCCATAGTGTGCATAGTGCCCCGAAGTTACGTAGAGATTTTTGCTGCCGATGTGCGGTGTAATAACTTCTTGATAACCGTAACGCTTCTGTATCTTGCGCAACATGTCTTGAAGACGCAGGCGAAGTTCTGTGCCTTTGGGTAGCCAGATAGGCAAACCTTTACCCACTCGTTCAGAGAACATAAAGAGTTCCATTTCTTTTCCAATCTTGCGGTGGTCGCGTTTCTTAGCTTCTTCAAGCATAACGAGATACTCATCGAGCATCTTTTTCTTTGGGAATGTGATGCCGTAGATGCGTGTGAGCTGGTCTTTCTCTGCATCACCACGCCAGAATGCACCTGCAACGCTAGTTAGTTTAACTGCCTTGATGGCACCAGTTGAGGTGAGGTGAGGGCCTCGGCATAGGTCGGTAAACTCACCTTGCGAATAGGTAGAGATGGTACCATCTTCCAAATCAAGGTCGATATGCTCGCACTTGTATTCTTGTCCGTCGGCCTTAAACTCTTTTAGGGCATCGGCTTTCGAAACTTCTCTGCGCACAATAGCCTCGTCTCTTTTGGCAAATTCGCGCATTTTCTCTTCTATTTTGGGGAAATCATTCTCACTAATAGGTGTTCCGTCTTTGGTCATTACGTCGTAGAAGAAACCATTTTCTACGGCAGGACCGAAACCGAACTGTATGCCAGGGTAGAGCGCTTGCAGTGCTTCGGCTAGCAAGTGGGCCGACGAATGCCAGAACGTGTGCTTACCTTCTTCGTCTTCCCATTTGTAAAGCTCGATGGTGGCGTCTTCGTTAATGGGGCGATTAAGTTCGGTTGTGATTCCGTTCACGCCAATCGAAAGCACGTCGCGTGCTAAGGCTGGCGAGATGCTTTTTGCTATTTCTAAGCCGGTAATGCCTTTTTCGTACTCGCGGATGGAGCCATCCGGAAATGTTATTTTTATCATATACCTTTTGTTTAATGTCGATTTGATTGCAAAAATACGATTTTCTTTTTACATGGCGCACATGTTTAGCTAAATATGCCACGTGTGGCGTGTGTTAAAAAGTGGTTGGCGCAGAGCTGGAACTTAAATTCGCTTGTGAAATGGAATTTGATATGTTCGAAATCTTGCTGTGCCATGCTAAGTACATAACCCGAGTCGGCCAAGAATACATCGCGCCCTTCGCGGTCTTTGGCCATATATTGGTATTTGCGTTTTTTGAAGTTCTCTAACTCTTTGGGGTCGTCAGACTCAATCCAGCAGGCTTTATGCAGGTGAACGGGTTCCCAACGACACTTGGCGTTATATTCATTTTGCAGGCGATATTCGATTACTTCGAACTGCAGCTGTCCCACTGTGCCAATGATTTTGCGTCCGTTGAATTGATTCACAAACAATTGCGCCACGCCTTCGTCCATTAGTTGTTCGATACCTTTATTCAGTTGTTTGGCCTTCATTGGGTCGTCGTTTTCGATATATTTGAACATTTCGGGTGAGAACGATGGCAAACCGCGGAAGTGCAGCAGTTCTCCTTCGGTAAGCGTGTCGCCAATCTTGAAGATGCCGTTATCGGGTAGACCGATAATGTCGCCAGGATAGGCTTCGTCTATGGTGCTCTTACGTTGCGCCATGAATTGAGTAGGACTGCTGAAGCGCAGTGTTTTATCCAATCTTACGTGTCTGTAAGGTTGGTTTCTCTCAAATTTACCGCTGCATATCTTGCAAAATGCGATACACGAGCGGTGGTTGGGGTCGATGTTTGCTGTTATCTTGAAAATAAAACCGGTAAACTTGGGTTCAGTTGGTTGCACTTCGCGCTCCTCGGCCATTGTTGGCTTGGGGCTAGGAGCAATTTCAACGAAACAATTTAGCAGTTCTTGCACCCCAAAGTTGTTTAAGGCACTACCAAAGAATACGGGGGCAACGCGCCCTTCGCGATAGGTGTTCACGTCAAATCCAGGGTAAACACCATCTACCAGTTCCAAGTCGTCGCGTAGTTTTTGGGCATCTTGGTCGCCTATATGTCCGTTTAATTCGTCGCTGTTTACATTCACTTCCACCTTTTCGGTAACACGCTGCTTGTCGGGTGTGAACAATTGCAATTGATTTCGTAGATATTAAACACCCCTTTGAAGCGTGCGCCTTGATTGATGGGCCACGATAGTGGTCTGATATTAATCTGCAATTCCTCTTCTAGTTCGTCAAGCAAGTCGAAAGGGTCGCGACCTTCGCGGTCCATTTTATTGATAAAGATAATCACTGGCGTGTTTCTCATTCGGCAAACTTCCATCAGTTTGCGTGTTTGAGTTTCTACACCTTTAGCCGAATCCACAACGATGATGGCCGAGTCAACGGCTGTTAGCGTGCGATATGTGTCTTCTGCAAAATCTTGGTGACCCGGTGTGTCCAGGATATTCACCTTATATCCCTCGTAATCAAATTCCATTACTGAGGTAGAAACCGAGATACCACGTTGTTTCTCAATGTCCATCCAGTCGGATGTGGCTGTCTTTCTTATCTTATTGCTTTTTACTGCTCCGGCCACCTGTATCTGTCCACCAAAAAGCAAAAACTTTTCGGTGAGAGTAGTCTTACCCGCGTCAGGGTGCGAGATGATGGCAAAGGTGCGTCTTCTTTCTATTTCAGTCATTTTTTACAATGTTCTTATTCAATTTTACAGGTTTATCAGTTAACGTGTTTACAATATTGATGGTTTGTTTACAAGCTCGTTACGCTGTTAACCATGTTCATTTCGTGATTAAAGTTTGGCGATACATTTGGCCAACGATTCTTCCCAGTGGGGGATATTGATGCTATAAGCCACCTTAATCTTTGTTTTGTCTAGTACGCTATACGCAGGACGACTTGCTGGTGTGGGGTATTCGGCCGTATGCAAGGGCATTACATGGCAAGTATTTATTCCTGCAATGCGGTGTATGCTTTTGGTAAAGTCGTACCAGCTCGTAACGCCTTCGTTCGAGAAATGGTAAATACCAGGTTTTATTCCCTTGTCAATGGCTGTCATAATCACGCTTGCTAGGTCATGAGTGTAGGTTGGTGTGCCCACTTGGTCGAAGATAATACCCAGTTGTTCGCGTTCTTTTCCAAGGCGAATCATAGTTTTCACGAAGTTATTTCCAAATTCGCTATACAACCAAGCCGTTCTGATAATCATGGCATTGGGGCATAGTTTGGTTACGGCTTGTTCGCCTTCAAGCTTGGTTTGTCCGTAAACACTGTTAGGACAAGGGCTGTCGGTTTCTACGTATGGTGTGTGTTTGGTACCATCGAATACATAATCGGTAGACACTTGCACTATCCATCCGCCTTGTTTGCCCACAGCTTCAGCCAGAAAGGCTGGGGCGTCGGCATTTAATTTTTTTGCTAATAGTGGGTCGCTTTCGGCTTTGTCTACCGCAGTATAGGCGGCACAGTTAACCACGCCATCTATATGATTGGCTTCAACAAAGCGCTCAATGGCGTCTTTATCGGTTATATCCAGTTCGTTTACGTCGGTGTTAAACCACGTGTGTTGTGCATATTTTGCTTGCAACAACTGCATTTCGTTTCCCAGTTGGCCGTTGCAGCCTGTAATCAAGATGTTCATTATGCGGTGATTTTGTTTATTCGTCTTCAAAAACAAGTCCTTCAGTCTTGTCCTTTTGATAATAGTCGCTCAGCATTCCCACAAAGGTGGTAATCTCTTTAATGGCTGTCATAGTGTCGAGTGTTATCTCTTTTTTCTTCAGTCGCAGCAACATTACGCCGTAAAGGGCATCGAGGCAGGTTTCCACCTCGTTTACATCTTTGTCGCCTTTGTTGCGAAGTTCTACGATAAAGGGCAGCACTTTATAGTATTCGGCATTATAGAAGGGGAATTTAGCACTTTGCATCAGCTGGTTGTGCAGGTCCATTAGGTCTTTAACGATGATGGCATTAATTTGTAGATGCCCACGTTCGCGTTTACCTTCTTGGTTCATCATGCGCACCAGATTGCCATACCAATCGAGCATGTCTTCTTTTTGTTCGTCGGTATAGTCAAACTTGTCAATGTATTCGTGCCTGATGCGTTGCAACGAACAGCCGTATGCGCGTATCAAGTCTTCAATTTGCCACATATACAATATGTATTCGGCTATACTTTTTTCTCTAAGTTGTTTGGCGATGTACATTTAATGAAGTTTTGCTAGGGTGAATGTGGAGCACTCCTTTTATATATAGAGCCCTAAAAGAATGAAGGGCTAGTTTCAGTATTCGAAAGTGTAGAGGTTGAATATTGTGCCTAGTAGGAATATCACCGAGAAGATGATAACCACACTGCCAATAATTTTGTTGATAAGAATAATGCCTCCGTTGTCGAATTTGCCGCGCACTTTATCGATTAGCCATGTAAGACCAAACCACCAAAGCAATGCGCCTAAAACAATGCCCGTGTATCCGCCTACCATTAACCACGGTTTGTTGGGAACCACAAAAGCAAACTGAGCAAAGGTGGCCATGAACAAAAAGATAATGAGCGGATTGGAGAAGGTAACGAGAAAAGCCGTTACGCCATTGTGTATCAGTGTACCCTTTGCTTTACCGCTAAAATGAACCTTCTTCGTGGGGTTAGACTTGAAACAGTATATCCCAAAAAACATCAAGAGTATGCTTCCCAAAATCTTGAGCGAAAAAAGTGTACGCGGAGCCGTAATGAGGTCCATGATGAAACTCATGCCATAACCCGTAACTAAGGCGTATATCATATCGCTTACTGCTGCTCCAATGCCGGTGATGAAACCATACCACCTGCCTTTATTAAGTGTTCGCTGCACGCAAAGCACTCCTACAGGACCCATTGGGGCAGAGGCGATAAGACCAATAAGTATTCCTTTGAATACGATGTCTACAATATCTATGTGAAAAGGTAAGGGCATAACGAATGCAAAATTGCAAAAAATATGCGGATTGAGCAAATTTTCAACTTATAAGTTTGTGTTATTCCATATTTTTCATAACTTTGTGAACGCTTAAATTAAGGTTTTATTATGAATTTGTAAACTAAAATGTGGTGCAAAAATACCAATTATTTTGAGCAAATTTTGAGGCCAAACTCTGAAAAAGAGAACAATTATTACTGAACTAAAAATACAACACAACATGAGTGTACTTGAAGAATTGAAACCGTACGTGATTGGTTTAGACCTAGGTGGAACAAACTCGGTATTTGGCATCGTTGATAGCCGTGGAGAGATTAAGGCTACAACTGCCATTAAAACGCAGGCCTATACCAATGTGGCTGACTATGTTAACGCTTCGCTTGAGGCTCTGAATATCATTATTGAGCAGGTTGGCGGTATCGGAACCATCAAAGCGATGGGTATCGGTGCACCTAACGGCAACTACTATAATGGAACGATTGAGTTTGCTCCTAACTTGATTTGGGGACACGATGGCGTGGTGCCTTTGGCTGATATGTTCTCTAAAGGGCTGGGTGGAATACCTGTTGCGCTTACCAACGACGCAAATGCCGCTGCTATTGGTGAAATGACCTATGGCGTGGCACGTGGTTTGAAAAATTTTATCGTTATTACTTTGGGTACTGGCGTTGGCTCGGGTATCGTGGTTAACGGACAAGTAGTTTATGGAAGTGATGGCTTTGCTGGAGAACTTGGTCATGTTATCGTGAAGAGAGAGGGTGGACGTAGCTGCGGTTGTGGCCGTCATGGATGTTTGGAAACCTATTGCTCGGCTACGGGGGTGGCTCGTTCGGCACGAGAATTCTTGGAGAAAACCACAACGCCTTCTGTGCTTCGCGATTTGAAACCTGAGAATATTACATCGCTCGACGTTTCGTTAGCTGCCGAAAAGGGAGACCAATTGGCACTAGATGTTTACGCCTTTACTGGTAAGATGCTGGGTGAGGCATGCGCTGACTTCGCTGCTTTCTCTTCGCCCGAAGCATTTATTTTCTTCGGGGGACTTACAAAGGCTGGCGATTTGTTGATGAAGCCACTTAAGAAGGCTTACGATGAAATGTATTGAAGATTTTCAAAGATAAGGCCAAGTTCCTCATTAGCGGTCTAGAAGGCTCTTCGGCTGCTGTGCTTGGTGCTAGTGCTGTGGGATGGGATTTGTAATCCATTGCCAATAAATGCATATCGAAAGGCGCTACAGATGGTTTTCTGTGGCGTCTTTCAAGCTTTTGAATGCGATTGGTATTTGTGTGGCCTAAGCATAACTGCCGATTGCAATATCCAAAACTATTGCTGATGTGTTGTTAACCCAAGTGAGAGACAAGCCCTAGCTTCTTATTTATGTGTGCGCAACTAGATTACCATTCACCACTGTTATGCAATGTACCTTAACGACATGTTTAAACCATAAAGACTTTTTGCTTATATTCTCTACTGCCGCTACTTCTTAATGTGTTAATTCTGTTTGGAAAATTTTACAAAGTGCGTGTTTTTTTTCGCTCATTCTAGCGGAAAATATCGCCCAAAAGTATGTGTTTTGGATCTATTTGGGGGATTTCAAATTTATTATTTTCTCCATTTTGGGCTGTTCAACCTGCAAAAAGCACCATTTAGGCTTTCTAGTTTGTTGGATTCTCTCAGTTTTTTCAATCCCGGTAACGTGGTTTTAGCAGCAAAATATCACCATTTTAGCATCTTTTTGCACTTTAAACACGACATTTTTTTATCATTTATTCGCTCTTATGCTCACGTTTGGAGCATAGTTCGGTGTATTTAGTCTTGCGTTTTGGTGCATTTTACCTCGCGTTTTGCTGCATTTAGCCTCGCGTTTTGGTGCAGATAGCGTTGCGTTTTGGTGCATTTAGCATTGCGTTTTGGTGCATTTAGCGTTGTGTTTTGTATGAAATAGCCCAAAAAGTTGTATAAAAAGCGGTTTTATTTGTCTGAAAGTCGTTTTGTTAACTTTTTGCAAGAAAAACTCACTTTGCAGGTAAATTAAACCTTCGCGAGAATCGAATATTTGCGTACGAGTAAATGGTTGGTGGATTTTGGGGGCTCTTTTTGTGTTAAAATTTGGACTAAAAACTTTACATTCTATTTCCTTGGTTATTTCTAATTTATATATACTAAGCAATAGTAGGACAGAAGTAAAGTACACAAGCCTTGTAGACAATGAATGATATTGATGAACAATGGGTATGTAACGAACAAAAACAAAGCATAAACAACAATTCGCGCTATTCCCTTTACTGATACAGCAAAAGGCATAACGCGAATTAATTTGGATAGCGTGAAGGTTGATTAAGCCTGCTGCGGCTAACTAGCAGCTAAATGCTAAGTGCTAATGGCGTTAACAGCCAACTGTATTATGCAAAATCATCCCCAACGTTGTTTATCGTTTTGTTTTGCCTGCCCTTTTCATTTTGTCTACACAGGCATCAACCACAGCCACGGCCGTTACATTGACAATATCTCTAACCGACGCTTCGAAGTCGGTAAAGTGTATGGGGCGGTTCAAGCCCATTTGTATTGGTCCAACAATCTCTGTTTTGGGGTCGAGCGCTTGCAAAAACTTGTAGCTTGCGTTGGCGCTGCTAAGGTTGGGGAACACTAGCGTGTTAACATCTTTGTCTTTAAGCTTAGAGAATGGATATTTTTCGTCTCTCATTTCCCTGTTTAAGGCAAAGTTAACTTGCATCTCACCGTCAACAATCAAGTTGGGATAATTAGCATGCAGCTCTTCAACGGCCTCGTGAACTTTAAGCGGACTGCCTATCTCGTCGGTACCAAAGTTAGAATAACTAATCATTGCCATAACCGGTTTCTCATTAAAAAACTCAACTGTATTGGCGCTCAGTCGGGCAATATCTACGAGGTAATTGTTATCGGGATGGCGGTTTATCAGTGTGTCGGCAATGTAGAACGTGCCTTTTTTTGAATTAACGATATGCATTGTGCCAAAAGTATGGTAGCCTTCGCGCACGCCAACCACCTCTGTAGCCACCTTGATGGTGTTCGAATATTTGGTGTAAAGGCCAGTAATGAAGGCATCAGCATCACCGCGTTCGACCATCATCATACCGAAATAGTTACGTTCGTACATCTTGTCGTATGCCTCTTGGAAGGTGTATCCCTTGCGCGCCATTTTTTCGGCCAAGTGTTTAGCGTAGGTTGCGCGTCTACCTTGCTCTTTATCGGCACGCATGTCAATAATCTCTATTCCAGTGAGGTCTAGTTTCAATCGTTGTGCCTGACGGTTAATGCGATCGGGGTTTCCCAATAGAATGGGGAAACAGATGCCTTCTGCCTTAGCTTGCACTGCAGCTTTCATCATAGAAGGGTGTCCGCCCTCGGCATAAACCACGCGTTGAGGCTGTAGACGAGCCGTGTCGTGTAGTTTTCTAGTAAACACCGTTTCTTGTCCCAGCAGTTGCATTAGGCTGTTTTTGTATTCTTCCCAATTGGTAATGCTTGTTCGGGCCACCCCACTTTCTATTGCAGCCTTAGCCACAGCAGCCGAAACCTCTGTAATGAGTCGGGGATCAACAGGTTTTGGGATGAAATAAGCGGACCAAATGTGAGGTTGTTAACGCGATAGATGTCGTTAACAACATCGGGCACAGGCTGTTTGGCCAAGTCGGCAATAGCATGCACAGCAGCCATTTTCATCTCTTCGTTAATGGCAGTGGCATGAACATCCAATGCGCCACGGAAGATATAAGGGAATCCGATGACGTTGTTAATTTGGTTGGGATAGTCCGAACGTCCCGTAGAGATAAGCACATCGGGGCGCGATGCCATCGCATCTTCGTAGGATATTTCAGGAATGGGGTTGGCCAACGCAAACACAATGGGCTTATCGGCCATTGAACGCACCATATCTTTGGTGAGAATGTTTCCCTTAGAAAGGCCAACAAACACGTCGGCTCCCTTAATAGCCTCTTCAAGTGTGTGAATATCTCGGCGGGTGGTTGCAAAAAATGCCTTTTGGTCGTTAAGATTTTCGCGGTCGGTGGTGATAACACCTTTTGAATCTAGCATCACCACATTCTCTCGTTTTGCTCCCAATGCAAGGTAAAGTTTGGTACAGCTGATGGCAGCAGCTCCTGCGCCATTAACCACAATGCGCACATCCTTAATGTTTTTGCCAGCCACTTCGAGTGCGTTTTTCAGTCCTGCAGCCGAAATAATGGCCGTTCCGTGCTGGTCGTCGTGCATCACGGGGATGTCGAGCGTGCGTTTTAGTCGTTCTTCGATGTAGAAACATTCGGGTGCCTTGATATCTTCTAGGTTGATACCTCCAAAGGTGGGGGCTATTCTTTCAACTGTTTCGCAGAACTTTTTCTGGATCTTTTTCGGCCAGTTCGATATCAAAAACATCAATACCGCCATATATTTTAAAGAGCAAACCCTTACCTTCCATTACTGGTTTACCGCTCATTGCACCGATGTCTCCCAATCCTAGAACAGCAGTGCCGTTACTGATAACAGCCACAAGATTGCCTTTGTCTGTGTATTTGTAAACATCGTCGGGGTTGCTTTGTATCTCCAAGCAAGGGTAAGCCACGCCAGGCGAATAAGCCAAGCTAAGGTCTGTTTGGGTGTGGTATGGTTTTGTGGGTCTAACTTCAATTTTCCCTGGGCGTCCACTTTGGTGGTAGTTTAACGCCGCTTCTTTGGTTACTTTCACCATTTTCGCATGAATAGTTAATATGAAAAAGACATTGTGCTATACAATTAGTTGATAAGACAAGTCAATTCCATGATGTGTGATTAAATGAGCGTTGTATTTAATTGCTAAACGTTATACGCTGAAAACAGCACAAAGGTAGTAAAAAAGGCTTAAAACAAAAATTTCTTTTTCATATTTTTTGTACCTTTGTGCTATAATATAAGGCAATTATGGAGCAACAAGATTTATATACCGAGTACCGTAAGCACTTAAAAGAGCGTATCTTGACCGTTGCCATGCAGGCGTTTAAGCAGCATGGCATACGCAATGTACGTATGGACGACATCGCAACAACGCTTGCTATATCAAAAAGAACGATATACGAGACTTACTCGAACAAGGAAGAGTTGCTGCTTGATGGCATAATGAGAGAAGATAAGGAAAGAAAACGTGATGCGCAGAGATATGCAGAAGATGAAACGCACAACGTGATGGATATTGTTTGCTATATCTATAATCGAGATATGGCCGAAATGGCTAGTGTTAATCCCTTGTTTTTTAGCGAATTGAGTAAGTACACTCGCGTAATGAATTATCTTACTAATAAGAGCGAGAAAGACCATAAAGAGGCTTACAGCTTTGTGCAGAGGGGGATTAAGGAAGGTTATTTTGTGCCATTTTTTGACTATAATGTTGTGTTGAATTTCATTGCTTTATCGTCGAAGTTTACATTGGGCAACTCTCTTTTTCAAAAATACGATGTTAATCATTTGTTTACCAATACTGCCGTATTGTTTCTTCGTGGCTTTTGAACACAAAAAGGGGTAGACTTTATTGACAATAAGCTACTAAAAACAACAAGCCAGAACAAGTAAATGCCTGGCTTGTGGTGATTGTTGAGCAGAGGTGTGGCTGTAAGGGTTATTAGTTGCTACCTGTTATCTGTCGTTCCATTTCTAATTGTAGCTCTTCTTGTACCACATTATACCGCTCTGTGGTATGCAGTAGTGCGATAAACAATTCGTGAATGTCGGTACACTCGTTTACAAATTGCGCAATAGTGGGTTTGCTGTTAACCATAAGGTCAGCATTATCAAGCACAATTCTGATAATCGTGGCTTGGTTAAATTGCTGTAATGCAGACTTTGTTTGAAGTGCACAGTTGTAGGCACGCAGCACGGTTCGCACCAAAAGCCTAAGGTTTTGTTCCTCATTGGTCATTGTGTAAAAGGCTGATTTATCCTTATTACTTAAGACGCAATGTTGTGTTGACAGTGTTGTACCCTTTAATAGGGCCTCGAAATTAGCTTTATAATCGTTAACCATGGCCTCGTAAGTGCCTTGTTTCTCGCACACCACTTTAAAATAATGTGTCACGTCAGCATCCGCTTGTCTGCTTACAGCATCCAGTTGGTGTTGCAACTGTTCTAGGCTATCGTGGTGGATAATGCCCAATATGGGCAACATCACCACGGCGTAGTACTCCGAAATTTTATCGTAAACATTGAGAAAGGCCTTTATCAGTGTTTGTTGTTCGTTATGATTTAGTTTGTTGGCGTCGATGATACCGTTGGTAAAGCCATCGAAAAACGCGTGTATAAGCGTTTTTTGCGTATAAATTAAGTCTTGTTTATCGTTCATTGTTTATTCTCCTCATTGTTGTTTAGGGCATTTTGGCCTTTGTTATCTTGTAAACGGTGAAGCTTTTGATATTGTTCCACTGCCTTAATATTTCGCATGAGCCCCGCATATTTTGCTCGTTTCACTGCGCTACCTTTGAAAGTCGTTTATAATCGTCTTCGGTAAGATTGTGCCACTGTTCTCGAGTCATGTTCATGAGTTCGGGTCTGGGGGATAGTTCTTCGATATTTGTCGCCACAGGGTGAGCATTCCACGGACAAATGGTTTGGCATTTGTCGCATCCGTAAATGGTGTCGCCCATGGCATTAGCCATTTCGGGCTGTAAGTCTCCGCGGTATTCAATGGTTTGGTACGACAAACAGCGTTCAGCATTAAACAAGAAGGTTTGTTTGCCCATTGTTTCTTCGGGTGTTCCCAGGGCCTTTGTGGGGCAGATGTCAATGCATTTGTAGCATGCTCCGCAGCGATTGGGCATTTCTTCATCGTAATTTAGTTCGATGTCGAGAAATAGTTCGCCCAAAACAAACATGCTTCCAGCTTTTGGAATGATAAGTTGATGGTTTCTGCCTGTCCATCCCAAGCCAGCTTTTACAGCCCAATAGCGTTCTAAAATGGGCGCACTGTCGCAGAATACCCTAAATTTTGGAATGGCGTTGACGAAGGAAGAGCACGCCAAGGTAGTGTCTTCGGTATGCGGTTCGAAGCCAAAATGAGTTGCCAATTGGCGCAACTTGCCTTTCACCACTTCGTGATAATCTTGCCCGTAAGCATAACTGGCTAGCTGATATTGTCCCTCGGGTATGCGTTTTGCAGGTGCATAGCTCATTGCCACGCACACAATCGACTTCAGACCGGGCATAAGTAGTTTGGGATTAAGGCGCTTATCTGTATAGTTGTTCATATAAGCCATATCTCCAAAGCAGCCGTTATCGAGCCATCGCTTCACTTCTGTAGCTGTTGTTGCGTCTACAGGTGCAGCTTTTGCTATGCCACAAGCAAAAAAGCCGAGGCGTTTGGCCTCAGCTTTTATTTCATTCGAAAGTTTTAAACTCATACCCTTGACTCTTTAACCACTCTAATGCCTGAGGTAAGGCAAAGTGTAGTTTATCAATACTTTTGAGAGAATCGTGGAAAGTGATGATAGACCCATTGCGCGCATAGCGTTTAACATTGTTCAGAACATCTTCTGCAGTCATCCACTTTGAATAATCACGTGTAACAAGGTCCCACATCACCACCTTATATTGCCTGCTTAGCCAAGCATATTGGCTAAGTCGCATCCATCCGTGTGGCGGTCTGAAGAGGTTAGAATGAATCAGTGCATCGGCCCGCTGGGCATTTTCGGTGTATGTTTTTACGGTGTGTTTAGCCCCACCCATGTGGTTATAGGTGTGATTTCCCACCCTGTGTCCCTCGTTTAATATGCGTTGGTAAAGTTCGGGATGGCGTTCAACATTTTCGCCCACCATAAAGAAGGTGGCGTGTGCTCCATATTTTGCCAACGTATCAAGAATGAAAGGGGTTGATTCGGGTATCGGGCCATCGTCGAAAGTGAGGTAAACGGAATGGTGAGTCTTATCCATACGCCACAAAGCATGCGGATAAAGCCACCTTAACCATATTGCGGGTTGCTCGATTAACATCTTTCAAACAGCTCGTTTCAACCTTTAAGCTGGTACAAGAATAGTTGTTAGGTGTTATTAGGTAAGTGCCAGTTTCACCCATTTAGCCTATTCTTGTACCTGCTTGGATTATAATTGTTCTTATTCTAGTTCGTCGTCTATGGGCATTGTGCCACCTTTTTCTTGATAATGCTTAAAGAGAAGGTTGAGTTTTTTCTCTTGTTTTGCAGCTTCTTGCTTATCAACGAGGTCCATAATGCCAGCTGTTTGCCTCAGTATATACATCTGCAGCATACAATCGTTCATAGAGTTGGCAAATCGTGTGCCTTCGAGCGACATGTACCAATTAAGGTATTGTTCGCCATTTCTCCACACAGCATTTATCACTTCTTTAGCTTTGGCCGTTTGTCCAATCATTGCATAGGCACGTGCAATATCCAATCCTCCGTTCATATAGTTGTAGGGGATATTGTAAGGCGGTAATTCCTTTTCAGCCTTTTGCAGCACATTGCTAGCCTTTTGCTTGTCGCCTTCAGAGATAAGGTGCAATGCCAACTGGGCCATAATTCTGCGATGCGTGTAGCACATACGCATAATGGTCTCGTCGATATAGATATCCTTACGTGACAGTCCGCCGTATTTGTAGCGGTTCATCACATTGTTATAGGTTTTTTGTGTATCGAAGTTCTTTGCACCAGGCTTGTTAGTGGTGAAAGGAGTAATACGATTGGCCAAACCTTCTTGTACGAAATTGTCGCCAAGGTTCATGTAATTGTCCTGTCCAACAGTAGAAGCCACGTATATCGGGCGTACCCAGTTGCATTGAGCAATCATCTCTAGCATCATCAAATCGCCCTTATATAGTGCGCTTTTGCCTTTAAGAGAAATCACCATTCGGTCGGGGATGCTGTCGCTAGCCATCATCATGCCACTCTTTTTCACTGCTTCCTTGTCAATAGTAACGTAAATGGTGTCAGAGGGAATGATGTGCGTATCTTTATCCTTCGAGCGAATCCAGTATTTAAGGATATTCTTCAACTCAAATGGGTCGTCGCCATATTTGGCTTTGGCTTCATCTGGATATTTTTTGTAGAACTCCATCAGCTGTTCTTTGGCTTGCGGAACCACCTCAACATACTCGTTGGTTCCCGAGCAGAACTCAATTCGAGGCCATGAGATGGGAACAGAAGGCGAATTGTATGCAGGACGCTTCATTTGGTCGATGTACCAGTCGGTTTGCAAGTAGCTGAGATTACAAACACGAGCATCTGTACGCACGCCTTCCACCTCTTGATTATACCACAAGGGGAACGTGTCGTTGTCGCCATTTGTGAATATAATGGGATTGCCTTCGTCTTGAAGGGTCATCAAATAGTTTTGTCCGAAGTCGCGGCAAGTATCTCTATGGCTGCGGTCGTGGTCGTCCCAGTTCTGCGAAGCCATTTGGATGGGTACGAAAAGACAAAGCGCTGCAACAACAGCCGACACGATTGTGCCTTCTATTTTAACGCGTTTCTTAAGCAAGTCGATAATGGCTGCAACGCCCATACCGCACCAAATGGCAAAGGCATAGAACGAGGCTGCATAGGCATAGTCGCGTTCGCGTGGTTGCGATGGCGTTTGGTTAAGATAGATAACGATGGCCAATCCTGTCATGAAGAAGAGGAAGAACACCACCCAGAACTGTCGTATGCCACGCTGTCCGCGAAACGATTGCCAGAACAAACCAATAATACCAAGCAACAAAGGCAAACAATAATAAACGTTGTGTCCTTTGTTGTTTCAAATCGTCGGGCAACTTACTTTGATCTCCCAATCGAGCGTTGTCTAAGAAGCTAATACCCGAAATCCAGTTACCATGTTCCAGTTCGCCGTTTCCTTGTAGAACGTTCTGCCTTCCAGCAAAGTTCCACATGAAGTAGCGCCAATACATGAAGTTACATTGATAAGAAAGGAAGAACCTGATGTTGTCCATCTGGCTCGGCATCTTTATCATCAATGTTTCTCCGCACCTGTCGTAAGGCACTTCTGAGCCATCTATGCCTCCTAACCAGTCGTTATACGATTGCGCATGAAGTGGACTCCACATACGTGGGAACAACATGTTCTGTGCATAAACGTACTTATTCTTTCTGCTAACAACAACATAAGAGTCTTTTTCTTCTTTGCTAGCTTTTTCTTTGCGCTGATAAATGGGTGCGCCTTCGTTGGTCCTTGGTTTGCACATGTCGCCTTCGCGGTCGAGCTGCACTTGAGAAGTGAAAGCTTGTCCGTACACCAGAGGTCTGTCTCCGTATTGATCACGACTTAGATAGCTGCCCAAAGTAAAGATGTCTTCAGGCGAGTTTTGGTCCATTGGAGGATTGGCCAGCGAGCGAATAACGATAACCGCATAGCTAGAATAGCCAATCATCAGCATCAACATACAAAGCAAAACCGTGTTTTTTATTCTTGAAGAGATGAGCGGTATCAGTTTTTTTGCTTCGTTTCTACGCTTAAAGCTCAGCACATAATACAGCACACCAAGAACAATGATGCCGATAAAGAAGGCCGACCAGCCATAACCGTAGAACGGAACACCTAGTAAACCAAATGCAATGATAAACGAAATGTTTTCTCTTCTCTCGCTTTTTCTGCGAGTAGCTTTCGTAGATAGCCCAAATAACAGCACCAACCAAAAGCATGATATACACCACTTCGCCAGTGTTGAAAGGCATCCCAAGTGTGTTAACGAAGAACAATTCGAACCATCCACCAACGGTGATGATACCAGGAACAACGCCATAAAGCACTGCGGCCACTACAATAAACGATACAAGGAGGGCAAGCAGTGAGCCTTTAACTTCCATGTTGGGGAACTTGCGATATACAAACACCAAGACAATGGCAGGAATACACAGCAAGTTGAGCAAGTGAACACCAATGCTAAGACCAGTCATATACATGATAAGTACTAGCCATCTGTCGCTATGTGGCTCGTCGGCATGGTCTTCCCATTTCAAAATAAGCCAGAATACAATAGCTGTAAAGGCAGATGAGTAGGCATAAACCTCGCCTTCTACGGCGCTAAACCAGAATGTATCACTAAAAGTGTAGATTAAAGCGCCTACCAATCCCGAGCCTTGAATGGCAATGAGTTTGCTTAGAGTCATGCTATCCCAATCCTTAACGATAAGTTTTCGCGTAAGATGTGTGATAGTCCAAAAGAGGAATAGGATGGTTGTGGCACTTAATAGCGCGCTCATAATGTTTACCATCTTAGCCACTTGTGTAACATCGCTAGCAAATTGCGAGAACAAATTGGCGGTAAGCATGAAGAAAGGAGCACCAGGCGGGTGGCCTATTTCTAACTTATAGCCTGTGGTGATAAACTCAGGACAGTCCCAAAAGCTTGCAGTGGGTTCGATTGTTGAACAATATACGAAGGCAGCAATAAAAAAAGCAAGCCACCCAAGCACGTTGTTCACTAACTTGTACTGTTTCATGAAATGGTATAATAAAAGTTTTTATTTCGAAATATGGGTGCAAAGATAACGCAAATCGCGATAATTACAAAATAATTGGCCAATGTTTCACACCACTATTGGCAAATACTTAAGTGCTGTCTGCATCATAACAACTGAATTATGCTCTGCAGGAATTATGGAGACCAATGTAATTACGTTTGCGTTATGCTTTTCATAATCCATAAATTTTAAATATGTAACGGGCTTTCTACATAATCTTATGTTTCAAAAGAGAAATTTGTGAGGAGATGATAAATTACATATCTGTACAACACACATTTTGTTTAATCTGTTTAACCAAACCAATCAAGCATTTTATTTGTGTATCAAGCAGAATATACTTGTCAAGTGCAGCACAATTTACAGATAAGCAATGCGTGATGTTGTAAGAATAGTAAGAATTAAATGTACGGGTAATTTGGGAAAGCCAGCTATAATTATTACTTTTGCATGTGAAAGAGAAATTAAACAATGGATAATCAGAAAGCTACACTTGAGTTAGGTACTAAACCTGTAGGGCAATTGCTGATGCGGTATGCCGTCCCGGCTATTATCGCTATGACAGCATCGTCGCTCTACAACATGGTTGATAGTATCTTTATTGGGCAGGGCGTGGGTGCCATGGCCATTTCAGGATTGGCTATTACATTCCCTTTGATGAACCTTTCTACTGCTTTCGGCGCAGGAGTAGGGGTGGGAGCGTCGAGTTTACTTTCTGTAAAACTGGGACAAAAAGATTACGGAGCAGCCCAAAATATTCTTGGTAATACAGTTATGTTGAATATCATAACAGGTATTAGCTTCTCAATTATCTCCTTGTTGTTTCTTGAGCCGATTTTGATGTTCTTCGGAGCAAGTGCTCAAACGTTACCCTATGCCAAAGACTACATGGAGATAATTCTTTGCGGAAACGTTATTACGCACTTATATTTTGGACTTAATGCCTTGCAACGTGCTGCTGGAAAGCCTCAGTTGTCTATGTATATGACCATCTTTACGGTGATTCTCAATGCCATTCTCGACCCCATTTTTATTTGGCCATTAGGCTTGGGTATTCGTGGAGCGGCTTATGCCACTGTTCTTTCGCAACTATTTGCATTGATTTGGCAGGTGGTGATGTTTAGCAATAAGGCTGAATTTATCCATTTTAAGCGCGGAATATATCGATTGAAGAGTCAACTGGTGAAAAATATCATTGGTATTGGTATGTCTCCTTTCTCAATGAACGTGTGCGCTTGCTTTGTTGTAATCATCATTAACAACAGCTTGGTTGATCATGGAGGCGATATGGCGGTAGGTGCATATGGTATCATCAATCGAATTGCCTTTATTTTTGTGATGATAACCATAGGCGTTAATCAGGGTATGCAGCCTATTGCGGGTTATAATTATGGTGCGATGAAGTTCGACCGCATGATGCGTGTGTTGAAATATGCTGTTATTTGTGGCACGTGTGTCACTACAGTAGGTTTTATTGTCGGACAGTTCTTTCCAGAACAATGCGTTAGACTCTTTACATCCGACGAAACACTTATTTCCCTTTCGGTGCATGCAATGCGATTAACAACAGTTTCTTTTCCCATTATTGGGTTTCAGATGGTTGTCGCCAACTTCTTCCAGAGTATAGGAAAAGCTAAGGTTAGCGTTTTTCTTTCGCTCTCTCGCCAGTTGGTTTTCTTAATTCCGATGCTATTGGTATTGCCTACGCTTTATGGTGTTGATGGTGTATGGTATTCTATGCCCGTTGCAGATACTATTTCGGCACTGGTAACAGCAATTATCATGTACTTGTTTATGCGTAAGATTAACAAACAAAAGACAATATAGCGATGGACGCTTCGAATATTATTATAACAGTTGGCAGACAGCTTGGAAGTGGTGGTAAGGAAATTGCAGCTTTGCTTGCGCAACGCTTAGCTTACAAGATGTACGACCAAGAGTTGCTAAATCTTGCTGCTAAAGAAAGCGGATTGTGTGAGCGACTCTTTGAACGTAACGATGAACAAAAAAAGCATTTAGCAAAAAGTTTTTTTCGCTATCATCTTCCTTTTATTGGCGGTGAGAATGAAATGTTTCAAAAACGAACTGTCTCAAGACAAGTTGTTCAAGTTTCAAAGTGAAGTCATTGTTAAAGCTGCCGAAACTGATAATTGTATATTTGTTGGTAGATGTGCCGACTATATTTTGCGAGAATCTCCTAAAGCTTATAAGTCTTTTTCATTACAGCAAATATCGAAGATCGTATTCAGCGTGTGATGCAGCGTCGCCAATGTGATGAGAAAACAGCAGGTTCTATTGTGCGCGAAGGTGATGAAAGTAGAGCTGCTTATTACGATTTCTATACGGGAAAGACTTGGGGACACTCCTCTTCGTACCATCTTTGCGTTAACTCCTCTGTCTTAGGCATATCTGCGACAGCCGATTTCCTTGGTCAATACATTCAAGCTAAGTATTCTAAGTTATGCGGCGAATAGGTATTTTGAGCGACACTCATGGCTATTGGGATGATAGGTATGAGACCTATTTCGCAGAATGCGACGAAATATGGCATGCCGGCGACATCGGTTCGTTAGAAGTGTCTATGCGTTTGGCAGCCATTAAGCCACTAAGGGCTGTGTATGGCAATATCGATGGAGGCGATCTACGCCGGCTTTACCGCGAGCGGTTGCGCTTTAAAGTCGAAGATGTAGATGTTTTGCTCACCCATATAGGTGGTTACCCAGGACATTATGACCCTCGAATTCAAAGCACACTCTATGCCAGTCCGCCTAATTTATTTGTTGCAGGGCATTCGCATATATTGAAAATACAGTACGACAAAACGTTGAATATGCTTCATATAAACCCAGGAGCGGCTGGCATCTCTGGTTATCACAAAGACCGAACGCTTGTGAGGCTTACTATCGACGGAGCGAAGTACACCGATTGTGAAGTAATTACATTAACAGACAAATAAGATAGTAATAAATATATTTGTGTATGAAAACCTATCTCGTAACAGGGGCAGCAGGTTTTATCGGCGCCAATTACATTAAGTACCTCTTAGAAAAGAAGTATCAAAACGACGACATTAAGGTTATTGTGCTCGATTTGCTTACTTATGCAGGCAATTTGGGTACGATTAAAAACGACATCGACGACAAACGTTGTGTATTTGTTCGTGGAGATATCCGCGATCGAGACTTGGTTAATGGCCTTTTTGCCGACAACGACATTGATTATGTGGTTAACTTCGCTGCAGAAAGTCATGTAGACCGTAGCATCGAAGACCCTCAGCTGTTTCTATCGGTGAACATTCTTGGCACTCAAAACCTGCTTGATGCAGCGCGTAAAGCTTGGGTTACAAGCAAAGACGAAACTGGTTATCCCACTTGGAAGGCAGGAAAGCGTTATCACCAGGTTTCTACCGACGAGGTTTATGGCTCGCTTGGAGATACTGGCTATTTCATGGAAACCACGCCTTTGTGCCCTCACAGCCCATATAGTGCATCAAAAGCTAGTGCGGATATGTTTGTATTGGCTTATCATGATACCTATCACATGCCTGTAAGCATCACACGTTGCTCCAACAATTACGGTCCGTATCACTTTCCCGAGAAACTTATTCCCTTAATCATCAATAATATTTTAGAGGGTAAGAAGCTTCCTGTTTATGGCAAGGGTGAGAACGTAAGAGATTGGCTTTATGTAGAAGACCATTGTAAAGCCATCGACCTTGTGGTGCGCGAAGGACGTGTTGGCGAGGTGTATAATGTTGGTGGACATAACGAAATGAAGAACATCGACATTGTAAAGCTGGTTATCAAAACCATTCGCGAACTGATGGATAATGATAAAAATCTGCGCCGTGTGCTTAAAAAGCAAGAGCTGGATGCTAATGGAGAAATTCGTACCGACTGGATTAATGAAGAACTCATCACCTATGTGGCCGACCGTTTGGGGCACGACCAGCGTTATGGCATTGATCCAACAAAGATAAAGAACGAATTAGTTGGTATCCTGAAACAATGTTTGCTGATGGAATAGTGAAGACCATCGAGTGGAATTTGGCCAACCAAGAATGGATTGCTGAAGTAACAAGTGGCGATTATCAGAAGTATTACGAAGAAATGTACGGCAATCGTTAATGGACAACATCTCTAAGGAGTTGCATATCTTTCTAATCAACTTGGGCGATAACCCAAAGTTGGTGAGCCATCAGGTGGAGCATTATGTTGAACATTTGCTCCACCTGTTACCCACTTTGCACGAACAGAGACTCATTTCCTTCTATGGATTATTTGGTAATACAAGACTAACGTTGCGCCAATTGGCAGAAGCACTGAACGAAACGGATGCCCAAACTGCAGAAAAGATTGCCTGTGATTTGCGCAGACTGGCCATTACACCCGAATGGCAGATGCTTAAAAACTTGATTAAAACAAAATGAAACACCTTAATACAACCCTAATCAATTTTCAGAAAATTACCGATCCGCGTGGTAATCTAACTGTTGCACAGTCGTTTAAGGATGTACCCTTTGCGATAGAACGTGCTTATTGGGTATATGATGTGCCTAGTGGGGAATGTCGCGGAGGGCATTCGCATAAATCGTGCAAAGAGATAGTAGTTGCCCTTAGCGGTAGTTTTCATGTTACTTTGGACAATGGAGATGAACATGAAACGGTGTTGCTCAACCATCCTTACCAAGGTTTGCTTATTGATGTCGATACTTGGCGTACACTTGACGACTTCTCTGCAGGGGCCGTTTGTCTTGTTTTAGCATCTGAAGCTTTCAATGAAGACGACTATATTCGTGAATACGGCGATTTTCTACAATATATACGTGGTAAAGAAAAGTGATTTTCTGCTTTAAGTCAAACCTGTTTAATGTCCTATCTTCCCTCTCAAATGTACGAAGTTGTTAGATATATGCCAGCAATGAAAACCCAATGGGATGCTTTTGTTCGTAAAAGCCGAAATGGTTCTTTTCTTTTCTTGCGAAACTATATGGACTATCACCAACAGCGGTTCGATGATTTCTCATTGCTAATCTATGACAGACAGTCTCTTGTGGCTCTTTTACCACTAAATAAAGAGGCTGACGGTAGTGTTACTTCGCATGGAGGACTAACCTATGGTGGACTGATTACCGATAAAAGGGCTAAAACAGAAAAGGTGGTGAACATGTTTGTGTGTCTCAATTTGTGGTTGCGCAATGCTGGAATAACACGCGTAGTGTATCGTCCTGTGCCATGGATCTACCATGAAATGCCTGCCGAAGAAGACCTCTATGCGCTTGTCAATATTTGTAATGCTCGTCTTGTGGCTCGAGAAATCTCCTCAACAATTGCCCAAGAAAACAAAATTAGTTTTAGTCAGTCGCGTAAAGACTGTCTGAGAAAGGCCGAAAAGCTTGGAGTAAGCGTTGCTAGCAGTGATGATTTTGCGACCTTTGGGAAGTTCTTTCTTCCAATTTACAACAGCGCTATGGCGTAAGTCCTGTTCATTCGCTTGCCGAGATTAAGGCTTTGGCTACCTTATTCCCTCAGCATATACGTCTATATGTCGCCTATTTAGGTGAAGAGATGGTGGCTGGAACGGTGGTTTATGTCATGCCTCGCGTAGTGCATGTGCAATACATATCAGCTTCGCCCAAAGGTAAAAGTGTGGGGGCGCTCGACCTCTTGTTTCGTTATCTCATCAACGAAGTGTTCGTTCACAAATCTTTTTTCGATTTTGGCAAGTCTACTGAAGACCAAGGCCGGAGGTTAAATACATCGCTTATTTTTCAGAAAGAGGGATTTGGTGGGCGTGGCGTTTGTTACGACACCTACGAATGGCAACCTTAATCTTTGGCGTGTACATTTATGTTTGTGTTTATTATCTGCTTCCCTGTGTCTATATAATAATGTATTAGTCTTCCGTGATATGATGTTAAAGTATTTCGACCTACAACGTTACACTGCACAACACCGCGAGCAACTGCAAGCTGCTGTAAGTAGGGTGGTGGATAGTGGTTGGTATCTGTTGGGTAACGAAGTTAAAGCCTTCGAAAATGCTTATGCGCAATATATTGGTACAGCGCATTGTGTGGCTTGTGGTAACGGTTTAGATGCCCTTTCGCTTATTTTTAAGGCATACATGGAGAGGGGGGTGTTGCACCCAGGCGATGAGGTTTTAGTGCCAGCAAATACTTATATAGCTTCAATTATTTCAATAACATCCAGTGGTTTGATGCCTGTGTTGGTTGAACCGCATCTCGACACATTTCAAATTGATGCGCAACAGATGGTTAAACACGTTGGCCCACGTACCAAGCTTTGCTCATTGTGCATCTTTATGGCAAATGTGCGTTCACCAATGAATTACTTTCTCTTTGCAGCGAGCATGAACTTTTGGTGATAGAAGACAATGCGCAAGCCCATGGTTGCCTGTGGAATGATAAACGAACTGGTAGTGTTGGTCATGCAGCAGCACACAGTTTCTATCCTGGAAAAAACTTGGGTGCACTGGGTGATGCTGGAGGGGTGACAACCAATGATGAAGTCCTTGTAGGGATCATACGCGCAATAGCCAACTATGGGTCGAACAAAAAGTACGTTTTTCAATACGTTGGACAAAACAGCAGGATGGACGAAGTGCAGGCTGCTGTGCTTTCCGAGAAACTTAAGTGGCTTGATCAAGACAACCAACGACGTACGGCTATTGCCCAACATTATGTAGAGGGGATTAGTAACGAAAACATAACCCTGCCCACACGCGATTACTTAGTCAACAACGTGTTTCATATCTTCCCTGTGTTGTGTGCTCAGCGCGAAAGTTGCAGCAGGAGTTACAACAGCGGGGCATTGAAACCATTATTCATTATCCTATACCGCCCCACAAGCAACAGTGCTATTCACATTGGGCACAGCTTTCCTTGCCCATTACCGAGCGCATACACAACGAAGAACTTAGTTTGCCATTAAACCCCACTATGACCGATGATGAGGTGCAATTGGTTATATCGCAAGTGTCTGATATTAAGTTATAAAGCGATTGTTTGTTGTAGTCTTTATTTGCTTTATGGCCTAACTATATGCGTGTCTTTAATAAGCACAATTTGCTCATGTGGATAATATTGCGTAACTTTGCCATGGATTAACAATTGTAAAAGTAAGAATGGAGTTGGGGCGAGTCTCTAACTCCATTAATTGATAAAGAAAGAACGTAATGGCAGGCTATTTAAACACAGACATTAAAAAGGTAACAGCAAACAAGTTTGTGGCGATGAAGCGCCAAGGCGAAAGATCTCTATGCTCACAGCATACGATTTCACCACTGCAACAATTATCGATAGTGCTGGTATTGACGGCATCTTGGTGGGTGATTCGGCTTCTAATGTGATGGCTGGCAATGTCGACACTTTACCTATTACGCTCGATGAGATGATATATCATGCTCGAAGTGTTGCGCGCGCTGTGCAACGCGCATTGGTTGTTTGCGACATGCCGTTTGGTACTTATCAGGTTTCCAAAGAAATGGCTATGGCCAATGCTGTGCGCATTATGAAAGAAACGGGTGTTGATGCCTTGAAGTTGGAAGGTGGTATTGAAATTGCTGATACTATCAAACAGCTGGTAGACATCGGTATACCTGTTGTTGGTCACTTGGGACTTACTCCTCAAAGCGTGCATAAATTTGGAGGATATGGACTTAGAGCTAAAGAGGCGACCGAGGCCCAAAAGCTGATGACCGATGCCATTGCGCTTGATGAGGCTGGATGTTTTGCCATAACACTAGAGAAAGTGCCTGCGTCGCTGGCTGCCGAGGTTACAAAACGGGTGTCGTGTGCCACAATTGGCATTGGCGCAGGCAACGAAACGGATGGACAAATTCTTGTTTATGCCGACATGCTTGGGCTAACTCAAGGTTTCAAACCCAAATTTTTAAGACAGTATGCCAACATCGCTAAGCAGATGACTGATGCTGTGCAGGCCTATATTGGCGATGTAAAGACATCTACATTCCCTTCTGCTGACGAGTCTTATTAATGTTTCTTGGCACGTTTAGTAATGACTTCGTTTTACTTCCCTGTGCGTATGCCCTTCTGCTCTACTTCATGTGATTAATTAATAACGTAGTTATGGATACCCAAAACACCCCTGTACACATAAGCCTTTGGCATGCCGACTTTTGGATTTTGGCCATCGCCAACTTGCTTATTACTATGTCGGTTTATCTGCTCATACCCATTTTGCCGGTTTGGATGTATAATGACACAAGCTTGTCACATAGAGATGTTGGCATGGTGATGGGCGCTTATGGTGTTGGTTTGTTTTTATTAGGTGGATTTTGCAATTGGTTTGTGCAGCGCTATCGTCGCAATAAGGTATGTCTTTGGGCTATGATGGGCGTGGTGTGCTCGTTGCTTGGCATTTGGATTGTTGGGGTTGAAGTACCACAGCAATGGCTTCTTTCCTATTTACTCCTATTTTTTCGTGTTACTTTAGTGCTAGCTTCGGTTTGGTGCAGATGATTCTTTCAAGCACTTTGATAATAGATAAGAGTGAGTCTTTCCAACGCACCGAGGCCAATCATGCTTCTGCGTGGTTTGCACGCTTTGCTATGTCGCTTGGGCCGATGGTCGGTATTGTCTTTGCTCGCACCAATTTCAATTCCTTTTGGGTAAGCATTATCTTGGCTTTAACAGCTTTCGTTCTGTTGGCAACGGTTAATTTCCCCTTCCGTACCCCCGACGATGGCGTGAAGAAGTTCAGTGGCGACCGTTTTTTCTTGCCTCAAGCTAAGTGGCTTTTCCTCAATCTTTTTATAATTTGCTTGTCGTTAGGGCTTCTTCTATCTACTCAATACACGGCCATGTTTTTATGCCATGCTGATGGTTGGTTTTTGTGTGGCCTTGCTTGCTGAGCGTTTTGCGTTTGCCGATGCCGACCTTAAAAGTCAGATTGTGTCTGGTTCTATTCTTATCGCTGCTGCTTTGATGATGACGCTTACCCGCAAGCAGATGGTTGTTACTTATATTTCGCCCGTGCTTGTGGGGATGGGGGTGGGACTTATTGGGTCACGTTTCTTGCTTTTCTTTATCAAGTTAAGCAAACATTGTCAGCGTGGAACGGCTGTTAGTACCTATATGTTGGGATGGGAAAGCGGAGTATCTGCTGGGCTTTTTGCTGGTTATTTCTTCTTTTCAGATGATGTGCATCTGGTTCTTTTGGTTTCGTTGATATGCATTTGTTTGGCATTTGCGCAATATGTGCTATTTACGCACCAATGGTATATTAAGAAGAAAAATCGCTAAGACTATTTGTCGTGTTTTTGTTTTCGAAGGTAGCTCAGGTTTGCTCATGTTGATTTTTATGTAGTCCTCCCTTAAAAACTATATTTTAGCATAAAGCTTGTATTGACAAGCTCTATGCTGATTCTTTTTATAAGGTACAAAAGAGCTCTCATAGCTCTTTTGAAGTTATATGCTGCGGCAGCTAATAATACATTGATAGCATCTCCTTTCACACCTTTATAAAAGTTGCGAGATAATCGGTGGTCTGCTTTAAGATGTCCTATCGTTGGCTCTATACCTGCTCGTTTACAAAATAGTTTGTGTTTCTTTCTTTTTTGGTAGTAGCTGTCTTTAGCTTTAGGAGTATCAGGGATGAGTATCTTTGTCTGTCCAATCTGCTTTATACCTCTATACCCTCTATCTCCTGCTAACTTATCAACCTTCCTTCCTGTCATCCTTTGGGTTTGTTCTAACGTCTTTTTCGATAGTATGCCCATCATATTCATTCCTAAAAGAACATGCACCAAGAATAAGTCCTGACCATGAGCGAAGAATAGATACTTTATTGCCAAACTCATATTGCTTATGTTCCTTACCCTTGCTGATACAAACTACATCTGGTTCGTGCAGAGAATATACTTTGTTCTTTGACTTCCTATTCTGAGAAAAGAACTCTGTAATATAGCTCAAACATCTTCTCATATCCTTTCCTTCCCCCAAGATTACGCTCTAGCTCTCTTACTAATCTACCTGCTATAGTCTTCAGTTGCCTATCTGCCTTAAGAGCTTTCTTACGATTCTTGGGATGATTACGAAAAACGTTGGGAACGGTAAATTCCTTTCAAGGTACGCGTATAACTCTGTCATAGAGGAAGACAATTGTCATGAGCTATCTTCAGAACGTTTTTTTGATTATCTTTTTATGCAACTTCGCATCTGTAGGATAGGTTATATTCTTCTCCTGCACGGTAGAATCAATGAAAAGCCGTATCAAAATGGTCTTCGTTATCATGGTCAGTATTAACGCGGATGCTCTCGGCTAATATTAACTCCATACCTTTTTTTCACCTATACGATTTCTGAAGTGAACTAACTCGGAAGCGTCACAGGGTTGTTTGGGCATAAATTCAAGTCCACCACAGAAATATTGGTAGTAAGCATTCTCGCTCCATTGAGAAACCACCATTTCATCTGACACATTACGCAGATGTTTTAAAATTAAAAGACCACACATCAAGCGAATAGGATGAGCAGGGCGACCATTAGTACGGCAATACAATGGAGAAAAGCATTTTCAAAAACGTTCCCAATTAATCTTATTGCTAAGTTGAAAAAAAGGGGATGTTCATGGCTAAGCATGTCCTCTAAAGAAGAGAACAAAGAGAGCTGTTTGGATGTACGTTTAAGCATAAATATCTGCAAGAATTATATTGTAAAGGTACAAAAACTTGCAGATATAAGCAAATAATTTATAGTATAATATGCTATGAATCAGAGAAATATTAGGTTTATAAGGGAGGACTATTTATAATAACTGATGTTGAATCATTAGCACCTGCTAATGGCTGTAAGGTATATGGCTATCTCTCCTTTTACTTTTTATAATGGCTTTGTTTGGCGTAAATAAGTGAACGTGGGTTAAGCTCTAGGGGGTAATTATTTTTCCGTTCTGTTTTTGTTAAAAACGGTAATTTAACTTTACAAAATACACTTTCAGTAACGACTCGTTTTAGCGAAAAAAGCTGCTAAAAAGCATTGATTTTTGCCAAATTTCGCTCCTATTTCTTTTTGTTTTACATCAATATTGAGTTCAATACTTCCATTTTGTACCGTTTTGCCTTCCTATTTGCTGTAGACCTCTCATTATTTATCGTTCAAAAAATAGCTTTTAGTGGCTAAAAAGTCATTTTAAAAATCCTTTTTTGCTTATAAAAGTTGATTTTCTTAATTGTTTTTGGGAAAATATACTTCACTAGAACCTACAAAATGCTGCATTTAGAACTGCGTTTTGCATCATTTTGCTCTGCGTTTTTGCATGAGTTAGCACTGCGTTTAGCACGAGTTAGCACTGCGTTTAGTAGGAGTTAGCAGTGTGTTTTGTACGAGATAGCAGGCTATTTTTGCTACAAATAGTATATTTTTTTCGCTCAAAAAAATACTATTTGTTTCGTCGGAATTTCTGTTTGTTGGCATTGGTTAATTGGTTTTGTATTTTGGAAAGGTAAACCCTCGCGAGAATCGATTATTTGCGAGCGAGTGGGAAGTTGGTGAATAAAAAAATCTACTTATAATGTTAAAATCCGTATTAAATATTTTTACAATATATTGGCGTTCTTGATGTCAAATTAAGGGTTGTTTATTAGCCAATTGATTGATGCACCATGAAAAAGCCTTCGCTGTGCGCACATCTGATTGTACAAAGTGGTTGCCTTCGTTCCATTCGAAGATGTAATTTTTATCTTTAAGCATTTTCACCAGAGCCTCCATATGGTTGTTAACACGAGCCAAATGTTGGTTTCTGCTTTTGTTTTCAGTGTCTCCTAGGCTCAAATATATGATATCAACATTAAAAAGACTAGTTGATGCATAAGTTGTCCAGTTGGGAAACCATAAAGATGGTGAGGCTGCAGCGCAGGCATCAAAGAGATGAGTCTGTGTAACAGCCCATAGTGCAAACAATGCTGCAAGCGAATAGCCCCCAATAATTAAATTAGTTTCTTTTGGTTTTGTCAGCACATTAGTCTTTAAATAGGGCACCAAGTCATCGCAAATATAGTTCAATGTTTGGTTTGCACCGTCTCCAAAATTGGTTTTTCCAAACACTGCAGGTGCTTTCCAGGGTGTTAAGTCGTGCATCCAGTTGTCTACTAAGAATGCAATTAACATTATTGTTTTACCTTTGCAAAGTTCGCAAATGGTGTTAAACTCTTGTGTTAGTAGTTTTTCGTCGTTTTGGTCTATTGGTTGAATAAGGCAATATTGAGCATCTTTGTCGCCTAGAATATGGCTATTTTGAAGTGTGAGCATAAGCGGTTGTTTTTTAGATTGTGCGAGTAAATGAACTTTATTTTAGGTAGAAGTCGCCAGTTAGTTGTACGTACCAAGGTGTATATTCCCCTTTAGCGTTTTTGATGGTGACTTCTTCTGTTTTAAAGCGTAGTGGTTTTTGTTTCACAAAGCTAATCAAACAGCGTTTAGGCTTTTTTGTTTCCACTGTTTTTACCATAACAAGTCTGCTAACAAACAGTCCATAAATATAAGCCTCGCTCATAAATGCGTCTAGTTCTTCGGTTGGTATAACTGTACTAAAACAGCCATTTGGGGCGAGCAGCAAGTTCACAGCCTGAAAAAGTTCTTTAAAAGTGAGGGTCTCTGTATGTCGGGCCATTGTGCGCTCGTTGCTTTTGCTTTTAAGTGAATGGTAAAAGGGTGGGTTAGAAACAATGGCGTTAAATGGCTATGTAGTAGTTGTTGTTTTGAAAATTGCTGAATGGGCATGTTTTCAATCTTCACTTGTAGGGCAAATGCGGACATAGTTACATTCTCTTGAGCCTGTAGGGAAGCTTGCTCGTCTAATTCCACACCTGTTATTTCAGCCTCGGGGCATCGTTGCGCCAACATCAAAGCAATAAGTCCTGTGCCAGTACCGATGTCAAGAATATGTTTTCCGCCTTCTGCCCATGCACCAAGCAACACGCCATCCGTGCCCACCTTCATGCCACAGCGGTCTTGATGCACTGTAAACTGTTTGAATTGAAAACACTGTGACATGATTTATCATTTATGGTTATTGGAAAAATGAAAAACACGACGTAACCTTTGGTGGGTAAAGGCTAAATCTTACTTATGTCTACATATCCGTGCATAACCGCATAGATGGTAAGTGCCGACACACTTTTCATGCCTAGCTTGTCCATAATGTTCTTGCGATGGGTGATAACAGTGGTAATACCAATATTCAAGCGGTCGGCAATCTCCTTATTTATTAGACCTTGAACGATGAGTGCAAGCACTTCAATTTCCCTATCCGACAATATTTTCATTTGCAAAGCATGGGGGAGAGGTGGCAAATTGCGACCATGTGCATGCGCATATTGCTCAAGTTGCAGGATAGAACGCACCAGTTGTTCTTCAGGAACATTGATGCAAAGACTGTTAAAACCAGCCATCTGACTGCTAGGTTCAACAGAAGCTGTAAGCACAATGGTTTTATTCTTGTGGTCGAGAAAGAAATTTCTGTTTTCAATCACAATGTTAGTTGCTACAAAATAGTGGAAATATGCTTCGGGATTTCCGTTTGTCAACTCGTTAAACGAGTTGAAGGTGTCTACCTGTATGATAGGCAACACATTTTGTAAAATCTGTTTTAGTCCAAGAATGGCCAACGTGTTGGGGTCTACGATGGCAATGCGTGGGCGTTCTTTCATCTTCATCTCTGGGTGATTGTTCATCATATGCAAGCAGTTAGAGGTTTACAGTGGAAATATCAACCAAATTGTTTACGATGGCATAAATGGTTAGTCCTGCTGGTGAGTGTATCTGTAGCTTGCGTGCGATGTTTCTTCTATGGGTGATAACCGTGTTGATAGAGATGCAAAGATGGTCGGCAATCTCCTTATTGGTCATGCCTTGCACCAGACTAATGATAACTTCCTTTTCGCGTTCACTTAGATTGTCTACGTTTTCGCTGGTGTGGTTAATCATGTTGGATATCTTTACCGAAACGTCGTTTTGTTTCGACTTAGCTTCCAAGCGACGAATGGCAGGCACAAAAATTTCGTCTTCCACTTGGCCGTGGTGCATCAACCATTCTTCATTATTATAAATATCGTAGAGCACAGCCGTTAGCTGGTTGTTTCTTAGTCCGTCTGAAGGCAAATATTTAATGATGATGTTTTTGAGTTCTCGAAGTTTCACGTCTGTTTGTCCGTGGTGTTTAGAGAATGTCTCTATGTCATAGTTGTTTTTGTGCCTTATTGTTTAGTAACGAATCGACATAGGGGAACACCATTTTTTTCTTCGTATTTCATGTGCGAACGAATGCTATGGGCATACTCGTCGTATAGCTTGATGATGAGCCTAGCAAGGTTGTCTTGCTCATCCAATGCTGCAACGAGTGCTTTGCGCATGAAAGGCAGTTGGAAATCAAGAAAATATTCGTGGCTAGCCTTGAGATATTTGATAAGTGTGGGTATGGAAAGCCTGTCGGCATCGTCATAGTCGCGATAGCCGTTTATGGCGAAATTCACCACAGCCAGGAACGTATAGGTGTCAACGTTTTGAGTCTCACAAACGTCGCGCACGCTTTTGTCGCCGAAGCCCAAGCTAATCCCAAAGGCGCTGAGCGTCTGCAAGATGTTGTAATTGTCTTTGATAAGAAGTATCATCTTATCATCGGGCTCGTACATCTTATGATTTTTCATACCAATGTTACCTTTCGTTATTATTACCACTATAACAATCTGCAAAGTAATAAAAAAAAAATGAGACAGCCAATAATAACTAATAGGTATTTTATTGTATGCATTAAATAATGTAATATGCGGTTAATTAAAGGTGGAATGGCCGACATACCTAATATTGATGATTAAAGAATTACCCACTTTTAAGTATTGTTTTATAACCGAAAATAATATAATTTTGCAGCGAATTATTAAGGTGGCGCGGTGATGATTGCAACTCTTGATCGTCAAGTATGTGGTTATCCCCAATTCAATTCTTATAATAACACCGGACATTGGAGACAAGAACGTAACCAGAAATCCGCGTCGCCTTACATCTAAAAACATCCAAATACAAAAAACTGTTATGAGTAAATCTATCACAGCGCTCTTAACTTTAATCGCTGCTTGTTCGATTTCTACGGTGCAAGCACAGGTTAATGCAGCCGACAGTGTGATGAACCATGTAAAAGGAAACCGCTTAAGTATTGGTGGTTATGGAGAGGTGGCGTACTCACGCAACTTTTATAGCGACAATCAGTTTCGCTATCGCCGTCCGAAACTTTATGCCAAAGACCCTAGCAATGGGCGGTTTGATATTCCGCATGCTGTAATTTATTTGGGCTATGACTTCGGAAAGGGTTGGAGTCTTGGCACAGAAATCGAGTTTGAACACACTGGAACTGGTAGTGCTGTTGAGATTGAAGCCGATGAGGGCGGAGAGTTTGAATCTGAAATAGAAAAAGGAGGCGAGGTAGAACTAGAGCAGTTCTGGATACAGAAATCGTTTGCGAAGTGGGCAAACGTTAAACTCGGTCACTTTGTTGTACCCGTTGGTCTGAATAACGCACACCATGAACCCCTAAACTTCTTCACTGTATATCGCCCAGAAGGCGAAAACACCATCTTACCAAGTACTTGGCACGACACGGGAATTGCTTTTTGGGGTAGATTAAAAGACTTCAAATACCAGTTTCAAGTTGTTGCCGGACTGAATGCGTTATTGTTTGGACGCGACGGATGGGTGCATAAGGGCGCAGGCTCAGCCTACGAATTCAAACCTGCTAACAAGTATGGCTTTGTAGTTCGTGTGGATAACTATTCTATTCCAGGTTTACGACTGGGTGTTTCGGGTTATATGGGACAAGCCATGCACAACACTTCGCCTAATGAAATGGAAGGAAAAGGAAAACCTTACGATGGAGTTAAAGCCATGACCTATATAGGAGCACTCGACTTTACTTATAATAAACATAATTGGATTGTACGTGGTCAGGCTGATTACGGTTATGTATCAGGTGCGCAAAGGTTGAGTGTGGCTAAGGCCAATATGCAGAAGAGTTCGCCATACGATAAAACAAACGTAGGAAAAATGCCTATGCTATTGGTATTGAAGCAGGATATGACCTTTTCTCTCAGATTGTTAAGATGCGCGCAGAAAATCAGAAATTCTATCTTTTTGCACGTTACGAAACCTATGACTCGCATGTGGCCGGGGCATTACAACCAGTTTACACTTATACAGCTCGCCAACGTGTGGCATTTGGCGTAAACTATTTTCCCATTCCACAAGTTGTTATCAAGGCCAACTATTCTAACCGTATGTTTAAAAGCGGATATAATAACGAACCAAGTATAAACATCGGCGTTGCTTATGAAGGATTTTTCCTTTAAACGACATATCAAATCCAAATTATTTTAAATACAAAACAATGAAAAGATTTTTCAGTTATGTCCTGCATTTTGCAATGGCTATTGCTATGTTAAGCGGATTTTCTGCTTGTAGCGAAGAAGAACCCACACCTGAAACGATGAGTAAAGAAGAGACTCTAGAAGCCTTAACTAATACCTATGTTAAAGATGTGGTAAGTAAAACTTACACCAATCTGGCTAATGAAACCGAAGTGTTGTTTAACAAAATAGCCGCATTGAAAAAGAAATCTATCGCAGGTGAAGAGATTACACAGACAGAAGTAAACGAAGTTTGTGACTCTTACAAGCGCGCTAGAGCCTATTGGGAGGAGAGCGAAGCATGGCTCTATGGAGCAGCAAGCGATTTTGAAATCGACCCTAGCATCGATACGTGGCCATTGGAACTTAGTGTTTTAGCCGAAGACCTAAATGATGCTGACAAACTTTCTGCAATTTCTAATGTGGATGGCACTGCTTTTATTGACGCTGTTGGCAAACTGGGCAATGCCAATAAGGGCTTTCACGGCATCGAATTTGTGTTCTTTCGCGATGGACAACCACGCAAGGCTGCCAATTTAAAGAAAGACGCAGTGGAAACTGCTGAAGAATTTAAGGCTAATCCTGTAACAGGTGATAAGGAACTTATCTTTGCTACAGCAGCTGCTGCTTACCTACGTGATCGCTGTATACAACTGGAGGTGTCGTGGTTGGGCGACAAGGCTAGTGCTGCTCATAAAGCGCGCATCAACGAATGCAAGAAAGCTTATCCCGACTTGTTTAAAACCACAGTGGCTGCAACTGGCACAAGCTTTGGCGAAAATATGCTGTCGGCAGGAAAAGGTGAGGCAAAGAGCACTTACGCAACATGGAGAAAGGTGGTTGAAGACATTCTTGTTTCTGGTTGTTCGGGTATTTGTGCCGAGGTGAGCAAGCAGAAATTGGGTCAGGCTTATCGCGCTTCGGTATCTAATGGAACGAGTACTCACGAGGATGAAGACGGTAAACAAGTGGCCGATGACCCCAATTATATCGAGTCGCCATATAGCTATAACTCTTTTACCGACTTCTACGACAACATTATGAGCATACAAAATGCGCTATATGGTAATATCAATCAGCCTAATTATACTGATGCTTCTATCATGGCTTACTTGGCTAAATATAATCCAGAAATGGCTAATAGCCTGCAAGCTAAGCTGAAAGCAGCTCTCGACCAGTTGAAGAAATGCCAAGACAGCGGTATTCCTTTTTGTTAAAAAAATCCTGGCCATAAGCAAGTGAAAGACGCGATGGATAAGGTTCGCGAACTAGATGACGCCATCAATGAGGGCTAGTACTTGGATATTGAAAAAAACTAACGAGATATAAAACATCAATTGAACGTTGCGCCTGTTGTTTGCACAAGGGCACAACGTTCAAGGGTGTTTTTATATAACGAGTTCTTCGGAACAAATCATATTATATATAATCCTTAGGGATAAAAAGATAAACATTATGAAACAATTGTTATCGCACAAATTGCTTATGGGGGTTGCCTTGCTTGGTTCCATCTTGGTCTCGTGCTCGAAAGACGATGTTGTTGAAGTGGAAAACGATAACGACGACTACAAATACGTTGGCCAGGCTGTTGGTAATATGTCTGCCGATGAATGGTATCCAGGTGGAAAGCTTGGCACAACAGAAAACACTGGCAGCACCTGTTACCAAGACCAAACGCCAGCTGTTGATGCTGCCGACTTGGTTGAAGCTTTTGATAAAGGCGAATATATGTTCGAACATAGGTTTCAACAATTCAGTAAAACGCCAATTCTTACAGGACTTGGTCCGGCATACGTGCGTTCTCAATGCATCGATTGCCACCCTGGTTATGGTCATGGAAAACGAGTAACTAGCTACAATACAAAAGAAAGTGGCAATGGTTATTTGCTTGTGATATATCATCCCATTGATGGGGCTAATAGCAATGATGGACCTTACATCAGTGAAGTCACTGGAATGCCACAAACCAACGCAACATCTCCTTTCCTTGCTCCAATAGATGAGAGCGGTGTGCATATCGAGTGGAAAGAGGTAACGGCAATGGAAAGTGGTTTGAAAATGCAATTCGAAGACGGAGAGAAGTATAGTCTAATCTATCCAGAGGTGAATATCGATATTGCTGCTTTTAGAACCGACCCTAAACCCACTAATCTTGCTTTTAGAATGGAGTCTACCATTGGTATCTATGGTACAGGATTGCTTGACGCCATACCCGATGAGGAAATGAAAAAGCAATACCAACTGGAGGCTAGTCATGGTGTGGAGCTTAATCCATTGATGTGGAATAAGGACAAGAACGATTGGGCTGGCGACCCAACATTGGGTAAATCTAATGGCGCCTACTATCGTTTGGCCGATGGAACAATGAAGGTTAAACGTTTTACTTATGCCATGACGCGTGCATCACTTCAAGATGGTCCAGGCGCAAATGCTATGTGGAACATCACTAACGTAAATCGTTCAGACCGTCCTTATCTTTATACAACGTCTGCTTGGGCTGAAGCGATGTCGAAAACAGAAAGTGTTATCAACGCTATTAAGAAAGATCCGAAGTCGCCTTATTATGCTGATGGTACTGAAGCAGGCATAAAGCAGCCGTAAGAGCATTGCTCGACCCAAAGACAAACCAGTTTGACAACCCTTATCACAACTTTAAGCCTGAGATGACTGATAATAATTTCTGGCAATATATGGTGTGGCATAGGGGGCTGGCCGTGCCTCGTGCTCGCGATTTGCAAAATCCTGTTGTGCAAAGGGGTAAACAAGTGTTCATGGCTATTGGCTGTGCTCACTGCCATCGCCCACAATGGAAGACGGGAGATGACGATATGTGGCGCCCTGCTATATTGGTTAACCATAACTTGAGTTTACCAAGATATCCCAACCAAACCATCTATCCCTATACAGACCTTGTTCAACACAGGCTTAGAATGAAGAACGATATTCATGGTTCGTGGTGTAGAACAACGCCATTATGGGGTAGGGGCTTGTCTAGAGCCAATACTGGCGCTGAAGATAGAATGCACGACTGTCGCGCACGTAATGAAATTGAAGCCATTATGTGGCATGCTTACAGCAAAGATGGCGATGCTTATAAGTCGGCTGAGAAGTTCTATCGCCTTAAAAAGGCCGATCGCGACGCCGTGGTTAAGTTCCTTCGCTCAATATAGGATGGCGCTTTAAAGTGCTTTTGGTGGGTTTTAAACTTTCTCCTGGGTAGCTTTCGATTAAGGTTTTGATGGGGAGAACACTCCATTCGAAGCAATGTGTGAGCAATTATACTGGTTAAAGTTTTAAATATTATCGAACGAATTATAACCAAAGTGTTGAAATTTGGCGTTGAATGATTAAAAACGTCAGAAAAATGAATTGAAAAATGTTCGTAGAAGAGATGCACTGCGTTGGGAATGTGGCCTATCTCTTCTTCGAACATTTCTAAAATAAACTCTTATACAACAACCTTTTATCAATGGTGCTTCACTTGTTGGCCTATGGGCAAATAGTGTTGCACCTATTATACTGTATGGCAAAGCTCAAGAAAATCATTATCTTCGTATATATTCTTCTTGTCGTCGTAATGGGATACGCCACTTTTTACGAGAAAAGTCATTGCATCGCAGATGCCCATGACGTTATTTATGGGTCGCAATGGTTTGCGGTGCTGTGGGCATTATTGGCTTCAACAAGCATTATTTACATTGTACGTGTTCGCATGCGCCGTTGGTATTTGCTCTTACTCCATTTTGCTTTCGTTGTTATATTATGTGGTGCATGGCTTACTAAGACCTTTTCTTATACAGGTACGATGCATCTTCGCCAGGGCAAAGCCTCAAACACATTTGTAATTACAGGGAGTGATAAAAAGCAAGAGACACGTAGCTTGCCTTTTTACGTGCGCCTTGATACCTTTAAAGTTATTAATCATGAGGGCACAGAGGCCGTAGCCGATTATCAATCGCATATCACCCTTTATGCCGACAACGACACTGTTGCCGCCTTCGTGGCCATGAATAAGATTAAAATCTATAAGGGTGTACGACTTTATCAAAGTGCCTACGACAGCGATCAGAAAGGTTGTACTCTTGCCATTAATAGCGATTCTTATGGCATTGCTGTTACCTATGTTGGTTATGCATTGCTGTTCGTTTCCTTGTTGTGGTTACTCATAGCACCTAATGGCACGTTTAGGCAGTCGCTTAAAAGCCCACTTATCCGTAAAGCTTTCGCAGTGGTGGGTATGTTGTTGGTGGGTGCTTATGGTAATGCAGAGAATTTGCCTCATACTTTCCCCAAACCCTTGGCCGAAAAGTTTGGTAGGGTGTATGTAAATTATAACAATCGCATCTGTCCGATGCAGACTTTGGCCATTGATTTTACCAAAAAACTATGTGGAAAGGCTACATATAAGGGCTATACAGCAGAGCAAGTGCTACTAGGATTTGTGTTTTGGGGAAATGACTGGAGCAACGAACCCATTATAAAGATAAAGAATGGAGAACTAAAAACTACATTGCAGTTGCCTAATTATTGTTCGGCAAACGACTTTTTCAAATTGGGTAATAGTTATCGCCTTGCTTCTTACGTTGAAGAATTGTATCAAGGAAACAGTGATAGCTTTCATAAACAGGCTGGCGAGATTGACGATCGCTTGCAACTTATTTTGCAATTGCGACAAGGTAAGTTGCTCAAAGTTTTTCCATTCAGAACTGTTCAAGGGAATATTAAATGGTATGCGCCTACAGATAAGTTGCCAAATTCTGTTGATTCGTTGCATAGTCGGTATATCAACGAACTGTTTAGTGTAATCAACACAGATGTGCTGGTAGACAATTATGCGCATGTGGAAGAACTTGTTACGGGACTTCGCAAGTTTCAGGTGATAAATGGTGGTGCTAGTATTCCGTCGTTAGCGCAGACAAGAGCAGAACGTTTTTACAATTCCATCCCCTTTACCACAATTTTGTTTGTATTTAACCTTACGCTAGGATTATTGTTGTTGGCGTGGGTGGTGTATTGTCTCTCGCGTAAACAACAAGCGGACAAATCAGAATATGAAGACAATACTATGATTAAATCCCAAACCCAAAGAGGCAGCAGGCTAGTTAACAGGTTAAGCCTAATTTTCATGAGCCTCTCGTTTGTGTGCTTAACCCTTTTGCTTGTGCTTCGCTGGAAGATATCAGGCACTATACCCCTGTCTAATGGTTATGAAACGATGCTTGTTGTGGCTTGGTTTGTTCAGCTTCTTGCCATTTTCACGCAGCACAAAGCCCCCATCGTTGTACTTTTTGGTTTTCTACTCAGTGGTTTTTTCTTGCTTGTGAGCCATATTGCGCAGATGGATCCAGCTATAACTCATATTATGCCTGTATTAAACAGCCCCTTGTTGAGTCTGCATGTTAGTGTTATCATGATGAGTTACGCCCTTTTATCGTTAACATTTGTATGTGGCATCAGCGCCATCGTATTGTATTTGGCTGGCATAAACAAACAACGTAGGCAACAGCAGTCAGTGCCAAACTCTTATAGCTTGCAAATAGCAGCTTTGCAGGTGCTTTCGCACATTTTTCTTTATCCTGCACTGGTTACATTGTCTATCGGAATTTTCGTCGGAGCGATATGGGCAAACGTTAGTTGGGGGCAATATTGGAGTTGGGACCCTAAGGAAGTGTGGGCTTTAATAACCTTGATGGTCTATGCCGTTGTAGTTCATCACCGGTCGTTAAGACCTCTTAATGGTGCTATGTGTTATCATTTGTTTATAGTGTTGGCTTTCCTAACAGTGCTTATGACCTATTTTGGCGTAAATTATATACTAGGCGGCATGCATAGCTATGCATAAAAGGGTAAAAATAGGTATATTTAACATTCTTTTAAGGTAGAAAACAATCTATTTGTTAGTCAATACTTGGAAATCGACAAAAAAAGTTTACCTTTGCATCCGTTATCCTGAAAACAATCTTTTTACCTTAGAAGAGGACTAATACCTATTGAAGATCTGAAGCGACAGCCTGAGAAGGTCGTCGCTTTTTTTGTCTCTGTACATCTCTAATGATGAAAAGCCGTTACTTGTTTACGCTATGCACTTCGTGAATGCATGAATTTTTAAGCCACTTGATTTCCTAACATAAGAGAAAAGCAGTAACTTTGCTTGTTCAAATAAGATTAGCATTTATGGATAAACATATAGAATTAAAGGGCGTAAGGGTAAACAACCTTAAAAACATTAGCCTTAACATTCCTAGAAATAAGTTCATTGCCATTGCTGGTGTTAGCGGTTCGGGTAAGTCGTCATTGGCTTTCGACACGCTTTATGCTGAAGGGCAGAGGCGTTATGTGGAGTCGCTCTCTTCTTATGCACGCCAATTCTTGGGCAATATGAGCAAGCCCGAGTGCGATTTTATCAAGGGATTGCCTCCTGCTATTGCTATCGAACAGAAGGTAAACACACGCAATCCTCGCTCAACGGTGGGAACTTCAACAGAGATTTATGAATACATGCGCCTACTATTTGCACGTATTGGTAAAACGTTCTCGCCTATTTCAGGACAAGAAGTAAAGAAGCACAGCGTTGAAGATGTTATTCAATGCACCAAACAATATTCTAACGGAACGAAATTTGTTGTTCTTGCACCCATTCATGTGCCAGAGGGCAGAACGTTTGAAAAGCAACTCAATATGTTTGTGCAAGAAGGCTACGCACGTTTGTGGCATAAAGGCGACTTTGTGCGTATTGACGACCTTACAGAGAACGAAGATAATATGAAGGCTGCCAATGCTCAGGATTATTTCTTGCTTATTGATCGTCTTGCTGTTGATGATAGTAAGGAGCATCTTTCGCGACTTACCGATTCGGTGGAGACTGCTATGTACGAGGGACAAGGTGAGTGTAGACTGGTATTTCTCCCCTCAAATATCACTTACGAATTTTCTTCGCGCTTCGAAGCCGACGGCATCACCTTCGAAGAACCGTCTGATAACATGTTCGCATTTAATTCGCCGCTCGGTGCTTGCCCTTCTTGCGAGGGTTTTGGAAAGGTTGTTGGCATTGAGGAAAGTCTTGTTATCCCAAATTCTACGCTCAGCGTTTATGATGGATGTGTGCAATGCTGGCATGGCGACAAGATGGGCGTATGGAAAGATGAGTTTTGTAGACGTGCCGCTAAAGACAATTTTCCCATCTTTAAACCTTACTTCGAACTTTCAAGAAAGGAGAAAGACATGCTTTGGCATGGTCTTCCTTCTGAAAAAGGAAGCCATGCGAATGACCAAATTTGTATTGACTCCTTCTTTCAGATGGTGCGCGAAAGCCAGTATAAGATACAATATCGCGTTATGCTAAACCGCTATCGTGGGAAAAACAACTTGTCCTGAATGCCATGGCACGCGACTAAAGAAAGAGGCAACATGGGTTAGAATAGATGGTATGAGCATTGCCGACCTTGTGGAAATGCCTATTGTCAAACTAAAAACATGGTTCGATAATCTGCAATTGAGCGACTACGATGCTAAGATTGCCGCCCGTTTGCTCACCGAAATTAACAACCGTTTGCAGTTTTTGCTTGATGTGGGCCTGCATTACCTCACGCTTAATCGCCAATCTAATACGCTTAGCGGTGGCGAAAGTCAGCGAATACAACTCACTACATCATTGGGTAGCTCGCTGGTGGGATCGTTATACATACTCGATGAACCTAGCATAGGCTTGCATAGTCGTGACACAGACCGTTTGGTAAAGGTGTTGAACGACCTGGTGCAGATTGGTAACACTGTCGTTGTTGTGGAACACGACGAGGATATTTTGCGAAAAGCCGACCATCTTATTGATGTTGGACCCGATGCCGGGCGTCTGGGGGGCGAGATCGTCTTTAATGCTCCTGCATCTTGCATTACTAAAGACGCCTTAAAAACCTATCCTAACAGTCATACTGTGGCTTATCTCACAGGTGCAGAAAAGATAGAAACGCCAACTTCGAGGCGAAAGTGGAACCAGGCCATAGTGCTGAAGGGCGCACGAATGAATAACCTTAAAGGCATAGACGTGACTTTCCCGCTTAACGTGCTAACAGTGATAACGGGCGTGAGCGGTTCGGGCAAGTCGTCGCTTGTGAAGGGTATCCTTCATCCAGCACTTAAACGGAGCATGGGCGATGTGGCCGACCCACCAGGAGAATTTATAGCACTTGAAGGCGACCTTAAACAGGTGAAGCATATCGAATTTGTTGACCAGAACCCTATAGGAAAGAGCACCCGTTCTAACCCTGCTACCTACGTTAAAGCTTACGAACCCATTCGTCAGCTCTTTGCAAACCAAACCTTAGCCAAGCAATTGGGCTTCTCGGCGCAATACTTCTCGTTTAATGCTGAAGGCGGACGATGCGAGGAATGTAAAGGTGCGGGCGTGATAACTGTTGAAATGCAGTTCATGGCCGACTTGGTTCTGGAGTGCGAAACATGCCATGGACAACGTTTCAAGCAGGATGTTTTGGATGTGCGTTACGAAGGAAAGAATATCAATGACATCCTAGACATGACGGTTTCGGAAGCCATCGAGTTTTTCTCTGCTAATAAGCAAAGCACCATTGTCAATAGGCTGAAACCACTAGAAGATGTTGGCTTGGGTTATATTAAGCTGGGTCAAAACTCGTCTACCTTGTCGGGAGGCGAAAACCAACGCGTAAAACTAGCCTACTTTATTGGTCAGGAAAAAGCAGAACCAACGCTTTTTATTTTTGATGAACCAACAACAGGATTACATTTCCACGATATTAAACGGCTATTGATGGCTATGAGTGCTCTGATAGAGCGTGGTCATTCGGTGATTGTGATTGAGCACAATATGGATGTGATAAAATGTGCCGACCATGTGATTGATCTTGGACCCGACGGAGGCGACCGAGGCGGTAAGCTTGTGTTTGCAGGAACACCCGAAGGAATGATAAAATGCAAAGAAAGCGTTACAGGAAAATACTTGAAAGCGCAGCTTGAAAGTTAAAGAGGGTCAGTCACTTAAGGTCGTGTTAAGGTTGTAGGCGGTAAGTTAAATCTATATAGCGAATGGCAGTTGTTCGATCACCAACATATTATATGGTGCGAGCAACTGCCATTACGCTTTTTTTTCAGAGCATTCCTCTTTCTAAGTATGCCTTGATGTTATTTTTGATGTTGTTTTCAGCAGATTTTCATTGGGTTAACTCAAACGTTTGCCTAAAAGGTCAACCCGTTGTCTACGGCAAGTGTGTATCTTTTATCAGGTAGATTGCAGACAATTTTGTCCACGTCACATTGCTATGCGTAGTTGTCGCCACATCAACGCAAGGGCTTAAAGAGGATAAGTGACGGCTTTTAATCACTTCAGTAGTTTCACTGCAAGTTTCTCAAGCATGTCTTTTGTCATCGAATCAAGGTCGTATTGAGGCATCCATCCCCATTCCTCTCTCGCTGCTGAGTCGTCCATTTGGTCGGGCCAGCTATTGGCAATACTCTGTTTCAAGGGGTCTACTTCGTAAACCATCTCGAATTCTGGCTTATATTTTTTGATGGCTTGATAAATGGTTTCGGGGTCGAAACTCATAGAAGCGATGTTAAAAGCGTTGTGGTGTACTAGTTTAGACTTGTCGGCTTCCATCAGCTGAATAGCAGCATTCAGAGCATCGGGCATGTACATCATGTCCATGCGCGTACCTTTACCGATAGGACAAACAAACTTTTCACCTTTCACAGCCGAATAGTAGATGTCTACAGCATAGTCGGTTGTGCCACCGCCTGGAGGCGTTACATACGAAATAATACCGGGAAAGCGCACCGAACGCGTGTCAACACCATACTTCTTTTGGTAATAGTCGCTCAGCAACTCGGTTGTAACCTTCGATACACCGTAGATTGTAGCGGGGCGTTGAATTGTGTCTTGTGGTGTCATCTCGCGTGGTGTGTCTGGGCCAAACGAACCAATAGAACTAGGAGTAAACACAGCGCAATCGTTTTCGCGTGCCACTTCGAGGATGTTCCACAATCCGTCAATGCCAATTTCCATGCCAAGCGAGGCTTACTTTCTGCCACTACAGAGAGTAAAGCAGCCAAGTTGTAGATGGTGTCGATGTTGTACTTGCGCACCACTTCGGCAATAACATCGGCGTTTGTTACGTCGGCAATGGCACAAGGGCCAGCCTCTTTCAGCTCACCTGTTGGTTCTGCACCTTGGATATAGCCTGCAACCACGTTACTATTACCATAACGTTTCCTTAACTCGCCAGTAAGTTCAGAACCTATCTGGCCTGTTGATCCAATGACTAAAACATTTTTCATAACTGTTTTATCTGTTTTTTTGTTTTTCGTCTGCAAAGTAAACGCTTTTTCTTATATGTATAAAAAAAGTTAACGTTTAAAGAAATTTAAAATTTTGAGAGTTCGTAAAAAAAACGCCATTTATAGCTGCTGTATCAAAAAAAATGATTTACTTTGTCCCACATAACTTAAATTTAAGTATCATTATGTATGGCAAAATGAAAGAACATCTCAGTAAGAGTATCGCTGAGATTAAAGAAGCCGGACTCTATAAAGAGGAAAGGCTCATTGAGAGTGCTCAACAAGCTGCTATCACGGTTAAAGGAAAAGAAGTGCTTAACTTCTGTGCTAACAACTATCTAGGCCTGTCTAACCATCCCCGACTTATTGAAGGTGCCAAGCGTATGATGGACCGTAGAGGCTTTGGTATGTCGTCTGTTCGTTTTATCTGTGGCACACAAGATGCTCATAAAGAATTGGAACAGGCTATATCTAACTATTTCCAAACCGAAGATACCATTCTTTATGCTGCCTGTTTCGATGCAAATGGTGGTGTTTTCGAACCTCTTTTCACCGAAGAAGATGCCATTATCAGCGATGCGCTTAATCATGCGTCTATTATTGATGGCGTTAGACTATGTAAAGCTAAACGCTATCGTTATCAAAACGCTGATATGGCCGACTTGGAACGTTGCTTGCAAGAGGCTCAACAACAGCGCTTCCGTATCATCGTTACCGATGGCGTGTTCTCAATGGATGGTAATGTGGCTCCTATGGATCGCATTTGCGACCTAGCTGAAAAATACGATGCACTGGTAATGGTTGACGAATCGCACTCTGCTGGTGTTGTTGGCGCCACCGGACATGGTGTGAGCGAACTTTGCAAGACCTATGGTCGTGTTGATATTTATACAGGAACGCTGGGCAAAGCCTTTGGTGGTGCATTGGGCGGATTTACAACAGGCCGCAAAGAAATTATTGATATGCTTCGTCAAAGAAGTCGTCCTTATCTCTTCTCTAACTCTCTTGCTCCTTGTATTATTGGTGCTAGTCTTGAGGTTTTCAAGATGCTGGCCGAGAGCAACGAATTGCACGACAAGCTTGTTGAAAACGTAAACTACTTCCGCGACAAGATGATTGCGGCTGGTTTCGACATCAAACCCACTCAAAGTGCTATTTGTGCGGTGATGCTTTATGATGCCAAACTGTCGCAAGTGTATGCTGCAAGCATGCTCGACGAAGGTATTTATGTTACTGGTTTCTATTATCCTGTTGTACCAAAAGAGCAAGCGCGCATTAGAGTTCAGATTTCTGCAGGCCATAATCGCGAACAGTTGGATAAGTGTATTGCTGCTTTTGTGAAGGTTGGAAAAGAACTTGGTGTATTGAAATAATAAGATTTTATTGTCTAGCAACTATATTCCCGAAGGGCGTATTTCGTCCTTCGGGATTTTTTTTGCTGTTGTTCATTGCAAAGATTGGGGTTGTTTGTGGTGTTGTGCTGATGTTTTTGCGTTAGTGGGTTATTCATTGATGAAATCTTTATCTTTAACGCCAATGCGGTCATTATATCCCAATGTTTCCAGAATTCTTGTTTTTGTGTTGTTTTCTAACATCTTTTATTTTCTTGTCGGCGTCTTGTCTGTCTTTGCAACTTGACGTAGCCCGCTACGCCTGTATGACAAAGACAGGCAATCTGCTCGACAATAAAACAAATTCTGTTTAGGCTCTAATGACCAATTTGGGTTAAATCTAACGTGTGTTCCACGCATTAGTGCATTTTTCCACTTGGCTAATGGTATGCTTTATGTTGTCTTCTCCGTGCAAGCTTGTTTTTTTGTAATTCTTGTTTTATTTAAATTTAGTGTTGAGTGGGGGTGGTGGTGTCAAATATTCTGTCTGAAATTTAACATTGTGGCTAGCTTTAAATTCACCAACTTCCCACTCGCTCTCAAATAATCGATTCTCGTGAAGGTTTATTTAGATAAAAAGGGTGGTGGTTGGAGCTTGATAAAGCGATTTATTTTGATGAATTAAACCGTGATTTGTGTGAGAATTTAGGTAAAATGCAGCAAAATAGCGTGCTAAATGCATCAAAACGCAGTGCTATCTCCTACAAAACGCAGTGCTAACTCCTACAAAACGCAGTGCTATCTCCTACAAAACGCAGAGTTAACTCCTACAAAACGCAAGGTTAAATGATAAATATCGCAGTTTTAGGGTGTATGTCGTCAACTCAAGAATGATTGAAATTGATAACTTTTTGGGGCGAAAGTTGGTTAAGATGGTTCTTTTTAGCGTCAAAATACTATTTTGGGGGGATGTGAAAAACGTCTACAAGCGAACAAAGAGGAAGGTTAAATGGTGCAAAATGCTGCAGTAAGACGAAAAATTGATGTAAAAATAAAATCTGAAAGGCAGAAAAAGGCGGCAATAGTGTTCTTTTTCCTACCTGTTTTCTCTAGAAGGGGTTGGTTAGATGAGTGTGTTTTGTAAAATCAAAATACTTTATTTAACAAAAGTAGGGATGCCGTTTTGTGTAGAAGGTGCATTGGTTTATTCATCTGATTTTGCTTACCATAAACCTTGTAGTCATAATCCTAGATTATTATAGAGTAAATCCGCGTTGAAGTTCTAACGTACAACCATCATATACTAGTTCAGAGCAAAACGAAGATTTGTTGATTAGAGATGCTGATAACCCAAAGATTACAAACGAAAGGGTTTAAATGATAAAAGTTTGCTGTTATAGAGTGCTAAGCGAGATAGGGGTAATGGTTTGCTGACTTGTAAGACAAATTTACCGTGTTATTTTTTTGTGATAATCGATAGATGCTATTTAGTATTTATTTTTTTCTATCCAAAAATCAGGAATTTTTATATTGGTAAGGTTTTTAAAAATGGGTTTCAAGAGAATTTAAAAATACAATAGCATATTATTACCTAAAAAAATGGTAATTATTAGAAGTTTTATTGTAACTTTGTATATATTATTAATGAATTGAAAGTCATTTGTCGCGTTTTAATAATAAACAAGATGATGATTTTTTTGCTAGAAAAGTAAAAAACAGAGAGCAACATATATAAGTCAAAAAGATTAAAAACCGTATCAGGAATATAACGAAAATACGAAAACAAGAGTACACAATGTAAACGCGTTAAGCATTGTGTGTTTAAGGTTTGAATATTAATCGTAAAGAGAGTCAATTAATTATTATCCACCTCATCATTACAGATGGTTCGACTTTGTATCATCAGCTTTCTAATGAAGAGGTAGTATTAGGATGTAAAAGCCCACACTATATGAGGGCGACTACACAATTAATTTAATAACAAATCAGTAAATGGAGAGAAAACAACAGTGTGCGTCTGTGGCTTACATTAAGCCGCAAGCAAGGGTATTCTGCCTATCCGAATCGTGTTCAATCATGGCCGCTAGTCCTAACGTTCGCCCTGGAGGTGACAATAGAGGTAACATAAGGGTTATTGAGCCAGTTGATGACGATGAAGATACAGAAATCGAAGGATAACCCAATTTTAATGTACTAACAAAATTAAAGAAGCTCTATTAAAACAACAGAGATGAAGAGAAACAAGTTTTATGAGATTTTAAACGGTGGTCAACTCAAACTTTCAACACTTATGTTGGCAGGAGTTGCTACCATGTCGATAGTGTCTTGTAACGATAACAATCTGCTAGACGGAAGCGACTCTAAAGATGCTGACGCCTTTGTTACTTTTAATGTTACGGACGCACAAACCAAAGCCATCGCTCAAAGCGGGAATGTTGTAACTCGTGGATTAATTAATCCCAATCTGGTTTCAACCGATTTGTCCTCGCAAAAGTTGGCTATTAACGGTGCAGGAGCAGCAAGTTTGTGTCTTATCGAAACCACAGTTGAAGGTGTTAACCCCGTTCAGGCCGACGCTGCAACACGTGCTAAGGTGGTGAAAACCATCACAGAGACCTTCTCGGCATCGGGTCATAGGGGCGCAACAGAAGCGTCAATAACCGCTACTCCTCAGTGGTTTTATAAGGAAACCACCAATAGCAACGGCGAACTTGTACGTCGCATACCATGGAGCTGGGATCAAAGATATGGCCGTTTTTATGCCATTTTCCCCGAAGTAACTAGTGACTACACTAAAATTCAACTTTCTCCCAAGTCGTATGCTGGTAATCCTTATATTGAGTTCGAGGTTGAAGAGGATGTTAAAAACCAAAAAGACTTGATGACTGCTTGCACGGGCAATGTGCAATATGCTATTCGTGGAACTGCGCCTACAACCAACTTGGATTTCCGCCATGCACTAACAGCCGTGAAGTTTGCTGTTGGACAAAACCTGTCTTGGAACAAAACTATCGACAAAGTTGAAATTCGCAACGCATTGAGCAAGGGGAAATACACCCTTTCTGATAAACTCGACGGAACAGATGCTGCGTGGGATGCAACGAGTTTAACCGACCGCAAGACCTTTACCTTAGATGGAATAAGTGTAAGCACCAGCCAAACCCCAACACTGTTATCATGGGTAGAGATGAAGACAACTTCACGTTCTATATGATTCCGCAAACTCTAACGGGTAATAATGTGGTTGCTTATTTCCATTTCACCGATGGTTCTGAAATAACAACCACGCTTAGTGGCTCGTGGGTAGCAGGTACTACTAAGACTTATAAGCTGAGCGACAAATCGTCTACATGGGAATATACACTCGAAACAGAAAGTCCTGTCGCTGTGGCCTACAACAAATCTACTAGCGATTATTACAAAGTGAGAAGCTATAGAACAGCATCCGATGGCGTTACGCAATATCCTGTTAAATGGAAAGCTGTGGGTTACGAAGAATTTAATGATGCAACAAATAGCTGGGACAATCTTGGAACAACAAAGCCTTCATGGCTAACGGCCCTGTCGGTGGAGAATGGAAGCGGTGGAACAGCTGCTGAGCAGGGCGTTGCTACCTTGAAAGTAGATGTAATGGTCGACCGTTTGACTGCTTATAACAAGGCGCTTCAAGACGCCCCGGTGAAAGGTTCGGCAAGCAACTACTATAACTTGTCCAACGCTAATGGTACGGATGTTATTGAGAATACCGCCAATAGCTACCTTGTATCGGCCCCAGGTTATTATCGTATTCCTTTGGTTTATGGAAATGCTATCAAGAATGGTGCAGATAATAAGCGTGCTTATCAAACCCAAAACTCGGGTCAGAATATCTTGTCTAACTTTAAAGACCACTCGGGAACAGACATTACCACTCCTTATATCAATATTCAAAACAACACAAATCCAGCAACTCAAGCATCGATTGTTTGGGCCGATCAGGATGGTATTGTTGAGGGCTTGTCGGTAACGAATGATGGTAATAGGTCGTTTGTGAACTTCCATGTGCCTGCTAACAAAATCAAAAATGGCAATGCTGTTATTGCTGTGAAGAGTGCAAGTGGCGTGATCATGTGGAGCTGGCATCTTTGGTTCGACCATAGTGACGCATTGAGCACAATTCAATGCGTAAACAAACAAGGAGATAGATATAATTTCTCAAAGAATATTCTTGGTTTTACCATGTCAAACTGGGAAGCAACAAGCTACGATAAGCCACGTAAGGTACGCGTGAAGATTGAACAAGAAATTGCTAACAATAGCGTGAAGAAGTTCTCTTACATCACCATCGTGCAAAATCATGGTTCGAACAAAGAGTTCACTTCTACGCTCTATCAGTTTGGACGTAAGGATGCTTTCCCTGGAGCTGTTACTACTTATGGTGGCAGCATCGTAGAACAAGGTGGAAACAACATGTCTATCAGCAATGGTATTCAAAATCCTGAAAAGTTCTATACCGAGGGAAGTTCTTGGACAAATGTATATTTTAAATACAATTTGTGGTCGATGGAGAACACAAGTCTTGCCTATAACGGCAATAATGTTGTGAAAACCATTTACGACCCCAGTCCAGTAGGCTTCCGTATGCCAGGTCGTCTCGCCTTTACTGGTTTTACAACAACAGGAGAATCATCTTTTAATGTTGCTGAGTTTAATGTATCAGGCGATTGGGAAAAGGGATGGAACTTCAATACCAATGCCACGGCTTCTACTGCAACCATCTTCTTCCCCGCCATTGGTTCGCGTACAGCTAACGCAGGTGGTATATACGGAAAGTATAGCAGAGGTTATTATTGGTCGGCAATTCCTACCTATGAAAGCAGTAGCAGTTGTTTAGACTTTACTAACAGAGATATTAAACCATACAATGTGTTGAACAGTGTACTCGGCGGTTCGGTACGTCCTGTTGCAGAATAGGGTATAGCGTTGACGCATTAAGGCAATAAAGTAAACAACTCGTTTGGGTCGGTTCTCAACTCCCCGTTAGGGGGTAGGTTGGAACCGACCCTTTTTTATTTATCACAAACCTAAGCAAAGTATATCACCACCATGCAAATACCATTTTTTTCGTACCTTTGTGGTTCATTACATCATGAACGAAATGGAAAATAACATACACCATATATTACTGGCTTTGGGAAGCAATACCAGGGCTGAAGAAAATATTAGGGAGGCCCAAGCATATTTAACAGCCACATTCCCCAATATGCAATTCTCGCGATTACTTTCAACTCCCGCTGTAGGCATTGTTTCTCCGCCTTTTATCAACTGTATGGCACAAACGCATTGCAGTGTAGAGTTGGATGAAGTGTTAGACGTGCTTAAAAGTATTGAAGTGGCGATGGGAAGTACGAACGAAGACCGAAAAAAAAATGTGGTGGTAATAGATATAGACTTATTGCAGTTTGACAATGAACGACGTAAAACAGATGATTGGGATAGAGATTATATACAGTTGCTGTACAAAGAATTATGTTGTAAATAAAAATCAGTGCTTTAATGAAATGAATAGCGATATGATTTCGCTGTTCTTGTAAAATACAGACATAACAAACTTATCCTAATACAATTGTACAATCTTTGAAACAAAATGATTAACTTTGTACGAATAAATAAAAGATAGATGATTTCAGTAGAAGGTTTAACGGTAGAATTTAGTGTAAAACCACTGTTTAAAGATGTTAGTTTTGTGGTGAACAATCGTGACCGCATTGCCTTGGTTGGCAAAAATGGTGCAGGAAAGTCTACCATGCTCAAAATATTATGCGGTAAACAAAAGCCCACAGCTGGTAATGTGGCTGTACCTTCGGGCACAACTGTGGGTTATCTGCCACAGGTAATGGTGCTTCAAGACGACACCACAGTTAAGGAAGAGGCGCGAAAAGCCTTTGCAGATAATACAGAACTGAAGGCTAGGGTGGAACAATTGAATAACGAATTGAGTGAAAGAATCGACTACGAAAGCGAAGACTATATGGCGCTTGTTGAGCGTTTTACCCACGAACACGAGCGTTACTTGATGATGGGAGGCAATAATTATGAGGCTGAATTGGAAAGAACCCTCATTGGACTAGGATTTAACCGGAATGATTTAGAACGTCCCACAAGCGAGTTTAGTGGCGGATGGCGTATGCGTATTGAGCTAGCTAAAATACTATTGCGCAAACCAGACGTGCTATTGCTTGACGAACCCACTAACCATCTTGACATTGACAGTATTCAATGGCTTGAACAGTTTTTGGCACAAAGTGCTAGTTCGGTGGTGCTTGTGAGTCACGACCGAGCTTTTATTAACAACGTAACGAACCGAACGCTAGAAATATCTTGTGGCAAGGTTATCGACTACCGCGTGAAGTACGATGAATATGTTACGCTTAGGACTGAGAGACGCGAACAGCAGTTGCGTGCATACGAGAACCAACAAAAGGAAATAGCCGAGATGAAAGACTTTATCGAGAAGTTTCGATATAAACCAACAAAGGCTGTTCAGGTGCAAAGTCGTATTAAGCAGTTGGATAAGATTGTGCCAATTGAGGTTGATGAGGTTGATACCTCTGCTCTTAGACTGAAATTTCCGCCCTGTTTGCGAAGTGGCGACTATCCTGTGATATGCGAAGATGTACGAAAAGACTACGGTGAACACACTGTTTTCGACCACGTTACATTTACCATAAAACGTGGTGAAAAGGTCGCTTTTGTGGGTAGGAACGGTGAAGGAAAATCAACCTTGGTGAAATGTATCCTTAACGAGATACCTTTTACGGGCGAACTGAAAATTGGACATAACGTTCAAATTGGCTATTTTGCTCAAAACCAAGCTCAATTGCTAGACGAAGAACTAACTGTTTTTGAAACGATAGACCATGTGGCGAAAGGCGATATACGCCTAAAAATACGCGATATCCTTGGTGCTTTTATGTTTGGAGGTGAGGCTTCGGACAAGAAAGTGAAGGTGTTGAGCGGAGGCGAACGCAGCAGGCTTGCTATGATTAAGCTTTTACTTGAGCCTGTTAATTTGCTTATACTCGACGAACCAACCAACCATTTGGACATGCAATCGAAAGATGTGCTCAAAGAAGCTATTAAAGCTTTCGACGGAACGGCCATTGTGGTGTCTCACGACCGTGAGTTTCTCGATGGACTGGTTGAAAAGGTATACGAGTTTGGTGAGGGTAGGGTGAAAGAACACCTTGGAGGCATATACGACTTTATCAGAAGTGCATCGGCTAATCAAGTAGATAACGGTTCGCCTGCAAGTATCGACTCAATCTTACACGCATCGGCATCCATGCCAACTAAGGCAGAAGAGACCCCAAAAGCCGACAACGAGAGCTACGCACAACGTAAAGAGCGGATGAAGAAGGTGAGCAAAGCCGAGAAAGCTGTTAAGGAATGTGAGGCTCGAATTGCGTCAATGGAGAAACGTATTGAGGAATTGAACGTGTTACTGAGCGATGTAAGCAATGCTTCGGATATGACGTTGGTAAGCGAATATACCTCGGTTCAAAGGGCATTAGATACCGAAAACGAAAAATGGATGGAGCTGAGCGAAACACTTGAACAGCTAACGGCGCAGGTTTAGTGGCTTCTTTCTGTTTGTCTTTGCTGTAAGGTTAGCATGTAATTAGTAAATCAATTAATCATAATTACCCAATAACAAAAAAAGAACACATGAAAATGAAACAAATCTTTCCCGCACTCTTGATGATGGCCTCGCCTGCATTGGGCATGGCTCAAGGACAATCGGGACTTGTGATGACAGACTTAGACAAGTCTGTTCGTCCAGCAGATGATTTCTATCAATTTGCAACTGGCGGTTGGCAAAAACGAAACCCACTGCCAGCAGCCTACTCTCGTTTTGGTAGTTTCGACCAATTGGGAGAAGAAAAACAACAAACGCATCAACAGTATTTTGGGCGAACTGCTGAAGAAGAAGTTCAAACCCGGTAGCACTGAACAAAAAGTTGTCTGACTTCTACAAGATGGCGATGGACTCAACCCGTCGAGAAAAGGAGGGACTAGCTCCTGTTGCAGGATTGTTGGCAGAAGTGGAAGGGGCTAAAACCAAAGCCGACCTTCAACAATTTCAACTAAAGTATGCCGTTGATGGTTATGGCGTGGGCTTCGGTTCGTTCTTCGGGGCTGACGAGAAAAACGCAACGATGAACATTCTTAACATCAATCAAGGCGGTTTGACGCTAGGACAGAAAGACTATTATGTGAATAACGACCCTGCTACGGTTGCTATTCGCGAGGCCTATCGTAAACATATTGTGCGCATGTTCCGCCTTTATGGCTTTAACGAGGCTCAAGCCGAAGCTCGTAGAGATGCTATTTTCCGTATGGAAACGGCGTTGGCGCTGGTTTCGAAAAGCGTAACTGAATTGCGCGACCCACAAGCCAACTACAATAAGATGACCTTGAAGGAGTTTAAGGATAACTATCCGCACATCAATCTTGAAGCAATGGCAAGCGCCGAGGGCATTAAGTCGGCCTATATTCAAGAAATGGTTGTGGGACAACCTGGTTTCATGGCAGGTTACGACAAACTGTATGCGGCCGCCACTGCAGACGATCTGCGCGCACTTATCGAATGGGACATTATCCAAAACTCGGCTTCGTATCTCACTAACGAGATTAGATTGGCCAACTTCGACTTCTTTGGTAAAACCATGACAGGTCGGAAAGAGGAATATCCATTGTGGAAACGGGCCACAAACCAAGTGGAAGCTACGATGGGAGAGGCTTTGGGTAAGATGTATGTGGCTCGTTTTTTTCCAGAAACATCAAAGAAAATGATGGAGCAACTTGTGCGTAATCTGCAAATTGCGCTTGGACAGCGCATTGATGCACAGACATGGATGAGTGACACTACAAAGGCAGCCGCACACAACAAACTGAATAAATTCTATGTTAAGATTGGTTATCCTAACAAATGGATTGACTATAGCAATCTAACCATCGACCCCACGAAATCGTATTACGAGAATGTACTGGCTTGCCGTAAATTTGCACACGACAGACACATTATGACAAGGGCTGGAAAGCCTGTTGACCGCGATGAATGGTTGATGACTCCGCAAACGGTGAATGCTTACTATAACCCAACTACCAACGAAATTTGCTTCCCTGCAGGTATCTTGCAGCGTCCATTCTTCGACCCCAAAGCCGATGAAGCATATAATTATGGGGCAATTGGTGTGGTTATTGGGCACGAGATGACACACGGTTTCGACGATCAAGGTCGTCAATACGATGCTAATGGATTTATGAACGACTGGTGGACAGCATCGGATGCCAAAGGGTTTGAAGAGCGTGCAAAGCTTTATGCCAACTTCTTCTCTAACATAAAAGTACTTCCCGACCTCAATGCTAATGGTGAATTTACCCTTGGGGAAAATCTTGCCGACCACGGCGGACTGCAAGTTAGTTTCTGTGCTTTCAAGAATGTTGAGGCTAAAAAGCGTCTTAAAACCATCGACGGCTTTACGCCCGACCAGCGTTTCTTCTTGGCTTATGCTGCTGTTTGGGGACAAAATATCACTGAACAAGAGATACGCAACCGTACAAAGTCTGACCCTCATGCTCTTGGTAAATGGCGTGTAAATGGCGCATTGCCTCACATTGATGCTTGGTACGAGGCCTTTGGTGTGAAAGAAGGCGATAAATTGTTTATTCCAAAGAGCCAACGTTTGCAACTTTGGTAAGTTAGCTACTTCACAATAAAAAATAACAAACCGTTGTTCGGTATGGATTTAATAGCCCTTACTAGGCTATGTCATTGCCGAGCAACGGTTTTTTGTGGGTGAATATTAGTTGTTGTACATTTATCTGTCTCGATTTACAAAGCAATTTATTATCCCTTGAATCTAGGAGTTGCATATATTGAGATATGTGTGGATGGCCTTGACTATTTTAAAAACGTGTATCCATTCTTACCATAAATGTTTTTAAGTGTGTGTTAGACAAAAAAGGATTGTTAAACAGCGTTTGTAGAAACAAAATAGTCGTGTTAAGATAATTCAACCGTTGATACAGTGAACTGTTAATGATGGCCTTAAATCTGTTATTGCCTATGAGTAGCTGGATTTCTCTTTCCTTGTAATCTAGTAAAAGGAAATTAGAGGCCATTTTATCGAAGCATTGTTGATTTATTAAGAATTTAAAATGCGATATTATCGTTGGTAAGTTAATGGGCAATAGGTGATTTATGTGCTACTAAAAGACAAACGAACGAACTGTAAGAGGGGCTAAGGCTGCAAAAACTACTCATGATGATACGGTTCGCCCTTCAGAATTGTGCAAGCCCGATAAAGTTGTTCGGTAAAGATGAGTCGAACCATCTGGTGCGAAAACGTCATTTTAGAAAGACTCATTTTTTCGTTTGCTCGAGTATAAACAGCCTCGCTAAAACCATAAGGACCACCAACCACAAACACCAGTCTACGAGCCACGTGCTGCTTTCGCCCTATCCATTCGGCAAAGGCGATGCTGCGCATCTCTTTTCCATGTTCGTCTAGTAGTACTACGTGGTCGTCTGTTTGCAGCTTTTTCAAAATTAAGTCTCCCTCGGCCTCTTTTTGCTGCGTGGCAGAAAGGTTCTTCGTGTTCTTGAGTTCAGGAATTACAGTAATATTAAACGGCAAGTAGTGGCCAATGCGTTTTGCATAGTCTTCAATACCAGCTACAAAGTTGGCGTTAACCGTTTTCCCTACAAACAATAACTCTACCTTCATTCTCCGGCTTTTTCTTGTTCCTCGTTTGTTTTATAGGCGTCTTTGCGTTTTGGGTTCATAGGAAACCATCCGCGTTTTACACGTTCTTTTTGCTCGAATAGTTCGCCTATTGCCCAAAGAAAGGCTGCACCAGCGACGCCAAGCAATGATGACACAATGACATTGGATATCATCAGTGCAGCTGCAACGCAGATAAGGCCAAGCATTAGAAAGCACCACCATGGGCGAGTACCCCAATAATACTCGGTTTTAATAACAATGGGATGGAAAATGCCAATGATAAGAAATGTGCTAACAGCGATGATTATTCCTGTAAAATATAGTTCCATAATGCTATCTGTATGAATATTTTTAGATTGTTGTTTCGCCAAAAATAGCTTGCAAATGTAGTTAAAAAATACGTACGCCCCAAACAAATGCTGGTGTTAGTAGATATAATTCCTCATTTTAAAGGAGAAAAATACCTGTTCGAAAATATTTTTTATTATCTTTGCCATATTGATAACGGTGTGCCGTTAAACCCTATGTTGGAACATAAATTAAATATACTAATTCATAGATTATGGAGAATAACGCTCAATTGATTGCTCAATGTGAGGCAAAGGCCGAACAATGGCTGGCTCCCGAGTTTGATGAACAAACGCGGAAAGAAGTAAAGGAACTAATGGAAAATACAGATAAGACAGGTCTTATCGATGCTTTCTACAAAGACTTGGAGTTTGGTACGGGTGGCTTGCGCGGTATCATGGGTGCTGGTAGCAACCGTATGAACATCTACACCGTGGGCATGGCCACGCAAGGATTGGCTAACTACCTTAAAAAGAACTTTGCTAATCTTTCGCTTATCAAGGTGGCTGTTTGTCATGATTGTCGAAACAACAGTCGCTTGTTTGCCGAAACTGTGGCCAACATCTTCTCGGCCAACGGTATTAAAGTTTATCTATTTGACGATATGCGTCCTACACCCGAGTGTTCGTTTGCCATAAGACACTTTGGATGTCAGAGTGGTGTGAATATCACTGCTAGTCACAACCCCCGCGAGTACAATGGATATAAGGCTTATTGGGAAGACGGTGCACAAGTATTGGCTCCACACGATAAGGGTATTATCGATGAAGTTAATAAAGTGAAGGTGGCCGATGTGAAATTTAAAGGCAATCCCGAACTAATTGAAATTATTGGTGAAGAGATAGACAAAATTTACCTTGAACAAGTGAAGACGATCAGCATCGACCCAGCTGTTATCGAACGTCATAAAGACCTTAAAATTGTTTACACTCCGTTGCACGGAACGGGCATGATGCTTATCCCCCAATCACTTAAACTTTGGGGATTTGAAAATGTTCATTGTGTAAAAGAGCAAATGGAAAGAAGTGGCGACTTCCCCACAGTGGTTAGTCCTAACCCCGAAACGGCGAAGCGCTTACCTTGGCATTGCGTGATGCTAAAGCAATAGATGCTGATATCGTGATGGCGTCAGACCCCGATGCCGACCGCGTGGGTATGGCTTGCAAGAACGATAAAGGCGAATGGGTGCTTATTAATGGTAACCAGACGTGCTTGTTGTTCCTTTACTACATCATCACCAACCGTATCAAAACGGGTAAAATGAAGCCCAACGACTTTATTGTGAAGACAATCGTGACCACAGAGGTTATTAAGAAGATTGCTGATAAGAATAATATTGAGATGCGCGACTGCTATACGGGCTTTAAATGGATTGCTAATGAAATTCTTAAGTCGGAAGGTAAGCAGAAGTATATTGGTGGAGGTGAAGAAAGCTACGGTTTTTTGGCTGAAGACTTTGTTCGCGATAAAGACGCTGTTTCGGCTTGCTCGCTCTTAGCTGAAATTTGTGCTTATGCCAAAGATCAAGGCAAAACACTTTACGAACTGCTGATGGATATCTACCTGGAATATGGTTTCTCGCACGAGTTTACCATCAATGTGGTTAAACCTGGAAAGAGTGGTGCCGATGAAATTAAGGCTATGATGGAGAACTTCCGCACTAATCCTCCCAAAGAGATTGCAGGTTCGAAGGTGGTTATTAGCAAAGACTTCCAAAGTTTGGAACAACCGATGCCAATGGCGTGGTTACTAAGCTAGATATGCCCGAAACAAGCAATGTGCTACAGTGGTTCTGTGAAGACGGAACAAAGGTGTCTGTTCGTCCTTCGGCTACCGAACCCAAGATTAAGTTCTATCTTGAATTGAAGGGCGAAATGAAATGCACAGGCTGCTACGAACGTTGTTTGAAGGAAGCAGATGCAAAGATAGATGATATTAAGAAATCACTGGGTTTGTAATCTCGACACATGCACGCTTATTTTGGACTTATATAATTCGGTGTTGAAGTGAGACGTGCGCGTTAAGAGATAAACTCAATAATAACAAGAATATGGATAATCCTCAATTAGCATTGCCGGCTAATTGAGGATTTCTGTATTAATGTTTCATACTTCAATCGGATTGAATGTTTTGGTGCAAACCTTTAGAGTAAGTTTGCAAGATAGATGCTAATGATTGAATTGGTGTTAAACCTTAATCAAATCGCTCATTATGCTGTCGCTGATGAAAATACCTGCTCTTGATAACGCAATGTGATTGTCTATGAGAACAAGGTTGCCTTGATTAATGTGGGGTTGAGCAGCTTGTAAAAGATAGTTGCGGTGAGCATCGCTCAGTAAAGCTAGGTTTAACCCCTCCTTTGTGCGCAGTGCCGTTGTTATCCAATCGTTGTATTTTGTGTCTTCGTCTAGCGTCTCTCTCTCCATTGGAATAGTCTTGTTTTCAATAGCATCCATGTATTTTTTAAGATTAGAGATGTTCCATTGGCGAGAATTACCATCGTAAGAGTGGGCCGAAGGACCTAGACCAAGGTAGGGAATACCCTGCCAATAACTTGCATTATGGCGCGATCGGTAGCCCTTGCGTGCAAAGTTACTTATTTCATAATGTTCGTAATGGTTGGCTGTAAGTGTGTCAACAAGCATGTTAAACATGTCAAGACTCTTGCTTTCGTCTATTTCCGACACACGGTGTTGTTGTAAAAGTTTAAACAATGGCGTTCCTTCTTCGTACATCAGGCTATAAGCAGAGATGTGCACAACATCAAGTTCAATAGCCTTTTGTAAGTCGATGGCCCACTCGTCAAGGGTTTGTTTAGGAAAGCCAAAGATGAGGTCGATGCTGATATTGTTCACGCCAACCTGTCGAAGTTGTTCAACCGCAGGTGTGATTTGGGCAGACTTGTGTCGTCTTCGTAGGAAACTTAGTCGAACGTCGTCGAATGTTTGCACACCCATGCTAACCCGATTTATGGGTAGCTTAGCGATTGTTTGAGCAAATTGTGGGGTGATGTCGTCTGGATTACACTCCATTGTAACCTCAGCATTGGGCGAAACTTGAAAAGAAACATCATTTTCCACCTTGTTATATATAGCGCTAAAAAGGCGATGTAAATTTTCTTCGCTAAGTTGAGAGGGAGTTCCGCCACCAAGATAAATGGTGTCTATCTCTATCGGGGCGTTAGGGGGCGTGTTATCCTGAAGATAATTGCGTCTCATGTCTAGTTCTGAACATAGTGCACGCACTAGGCGATTTTGATTTTCCAAGTTGATTGTGGTGTAAAAATCGCAATATATGCACCTGCTTGCGCAGAAAGGAACGTGTATGTAAATGCCAGCCATATTTATCTTTTTGAGAGCAAAAGTACTAAAATGTTTTAAATTCTATACACTTTTTGGGATATGTTTTGGTGGAACGGTATAAAATATCTATCTTAGACGGCGGAAAAAGCACGAAAGCTTTTGTCCATAAAACGTAAGATTACTAACACTTTAAATCTTTTGATATGAGGGTTTATCAGACGAACGAAATTAAAAACATTGCTCTAGTGGGCAGTGCGGGTTCCGGCAAGACCACTCTTGCCGAGGCAATGCTTTTTGGTAGTGGTGTAATCAAGCGCCGTGGTTCGGTAGAAGCAAAGAACACGGTAAGCGATTATTTCCCAGTTGAACAGGAGTACGGCTACTCGGTTTTCCCGACAGTCTTCCATGTTGAGTGGAACAACAAAAAGCTTAATATCATTGACTGCCCCGGAGCAGACGACTTCGTTAACGGTGCGATAACTGCCCTGAACGTTACAGACGTTGCCGTTATCCTTATTAACGGACAATATGGCCCTGAAGTGGGAACTCAAAACAACTTTAGGTATACCGATAAACTGAAAAAGCCTGTTATATTCCTTGTTAATCAACTGGATTCTGATAAGTGCGACTTCGATAATCTCATCGCTACAATGAAAGAAATTTATGGTGAGAAATGCGTACAAATTCAGTATCCCACACAAACAGGACCAGGATTTAATGCCATTATCGACGTGCTTACCATGAAAAAGTATTCGTGGGACGCTGAAGGTGGAGCACCAACGATAGAAGATATTCCAGCCGAAGAAATGGAAAAAGCCACAGCTCTTAATAAAATACTTGTAGAGGCTGCTGCTGAAAACGACGAAGGACTGATGGAGAAATTCTTCGATAGCGAAACACTTACCGAAGACGAATTACGCGAAGGCATCAGAAAAGGCCTTGTTACGCGTAGCATCTTCCCCGTTTTCTGTGTTTGTGCAGGTAAAGACATGGGCGTGCGCAGACTTATGGAGTTCTTAGGAAATGTGGTTCCGTTTGTAAACGAAATGCCTAAACTGCACAATACACGTGGAGAAGAGGTAGTACCCTCATCTGAAGGCCCAGCATCTGTCTATTTCTTTAAGACCGGTCTGGAACCACACATTGGTGAAGTGTCCTACTTTAAGGTAATGAGCGGATGCATAAAGGTGGGTGATGATATGACCAATGCTGATAGAGGCTCGAAAGAACGTATCGGACAACTCTATGCTTGTGCTGGAGCAAACCGTATTGCAGTTGACAAACTTAATGCTGGAGATATCGGCTGTACCGTTAAACTGAAAGACGTAAAAACTGGTAACACCCTTAATGCTAAGGATTGCGACAACAGGTTCGACTTTATCAAGTATCCAAATTCTAAATATTCGCGCTCAATTAAAGCGGTTAACAGCCAAGATACAGAGAAACTGATGGCTGCTTTGTTGAGAATGCGCCAGGAAGACCCAACATGGGTGGTGGAACAAAGCAAGGAACTAAGGCAAACAATTGTTCACGGACAAGGAGAATTTCACCTTAGGACACTTAAATGGCGACTGGAAAATAACGAGAAACTACAAGTGAAATATGGTGACCCGAAAATTCCTTATCGCGAAACCATCACCAAGTCGGCTAACGCTGATTATCGCCATAAAAAACAAAGTGGAGGAGCTGGTCAATTCGGTGAAGTGCATCTTATTATTGAACCTTATGCAGAGGGCATGCCCGACCCAACCACCTACAAGTTGAATGGTCAAGAGGTAAAGATGAACATCAAAGGCAAGGAAGAAATGCCGTTGGAGTGGGGCGGGAAGCTTGTATTTATCAACTCAGTTGTTGGTGGAGCTATTGATGCTCGCTTTATGCCTGCCATCCTTAAGGGTATTATGGATTGCATGGAACACGGTCCACTAACGGGTAGTTATGCTCGCGACGTGCGTGTGATTGTTTACGATGGTAAGATGCACCCTGTTGATTCTAATGAACTCTCATTTATGTTGGCAGCACGCCGTGCTTTCTCTGACGCGTTCAAAGCAGCAGGTCCAAAAATCCTCGAACCCATTTACGATCTCGAAGTGTATGTACCCGATGATTTTATGGGCGATGTTATGAGCGACTTACAAGGACGTCGTGCCCTCATTATGGGTATGGACAGCGAAGCGGGGTATCAAAAACTGATGGCTAAGATACCATTGAAAGAGCTGTCTAACTATTCCATCTCGCTGAGTTCGATTACAGGCGGACGTGCATCGTTTATTACCAAGTTTGCTAGTTACGAACTTGTTCCAAATGATATACAACAAGAACTTATCAAGGAACATGAGGCAGAACAAGCCAAAGAAGAAGAGTAGTTCTGATGTAAATATAAAAAGCCAATCCCCGACGGCTGTTTTAAACGCCGTTGGGGATTAATACCATTCGAAAAACGCCATCTTACCATAAAAACAATAATAGTTAGTTGCTTATTTTTATCTATACGTGGCTAATTTTGTTAATACATTTAAAAACAGAAGATGTTTTTAACATAATCGTAGGCTTGCGTTCTTTATCCTGTTAATTTTGTAAGTATGAAGAAGAGAACGATCTGGACAATAGCAACAATCATGGGAACTGCGTTCCTTGCCCTTCTGTTCGTGCAACTGAAGTATATTCAGGAAATGGCGGACATGAAGAAGGAGCAGTTTGACGAGTCCGTAAATCGTGCTCTTTATCAAGCCTCTAGAAATATGGAGCTGAATGAAACGCTTCGATATCTAGAGAAAGACATAATCGAAACTGGGCATAAAACATTTCAAGACGATGCCTCGGCTGCTCAAAAAGGTAAACAGGACGGCACTTACCCAAGAACGCACCAATTGACGATTGGTGACAAGGGTAGCATGATGTACACCTCGTTCGAATTGAAAACCATAACCACAAAACCTTCGCAGATGCCCAAAGCGATGATTTTGAGAAGTGATAAGAATTCGCTTTCAGAAGCATCGAAGGCAATGCAAGAGGTGGTAAAGAATAGATATGTTTACCAACGTGCTTTGTTAGATGAGGTGGTGTACACTATTCTTTATTCGGCTTCAGAACGTCCATTGAAAGAACGTATCAACTTTAAGTCGCTTGATCAAGACTTAAAGAACGAATTGATGAGTAATGGCATTAACCTTCAATATCATTTCACGGTCTCAACTCCTGATGGTAGAGAGATTTATCGCTGCTCCGACTACTCAGACGAGGGCGAAGATTATACCTATTCGCAGGTGTTGTTTAGAAACGATCCCGCTTCGAAAATGGGATTGGTGAAGATACACTTCCCCGATATGAATAGTTATATCTATTCGAGCGTACGCTTCGTTATTCCATCTGTTATATTCACGTTGGTTTTGTTGGTTACTTTCATATTTACCATCGTGGTAATTTTCCGACAAAAGCGTTATACCGAGATGCGTAACGACTTTATTAATAACATGACGCATGAGTTGAAAACGCCTATCAGTAGTATTTCGCTTGCTGCACAGATGCTTAATGATACCAGTGTTACTAAGAGTGAGACAATGATGAAGCATCTAGGTGGCGTGATTAACGATGAAGCAAAACGCCTGCGCTTCCTTGTTGAGAAGGTGTTGCAGATGTCGCTCTTCGATAAGAAGAAAGCTATCTTCAACATGAAGCAGCTCGACATGAACGAGATGGCCGAAAATATTGCCAACACTTTCACCCTTCGAGTTGAACATACGGGAGGTAAGATATACACGGAGATAGAAGCCATTGACTCTACAATATATGTAGACGAGATGCATTTCCAAAATGCTATCTTCAACTTGATGGATAATGCGGTGAAGTATAAGAAGCCTGATGGGCCTTTGGATATATATATCCGCACATGGAACGACGATGATTTCCTTTATCTCTCTGTAAAAGATACTGGAATCGGCATTAAAAAAGACGACGTTAAAAAAGTGTTTGAAAAGTTCTACCGAGTTCATACGGGCAACCTTCACAACGTGAAAGGTTTCGGTTTGGGTCTTGCATACGTCAAGAAGATTATTGACGTACACAAAGGCGAGATCTTCGTGGAAAGTGAATACGGTAAGGGAACAAAGTTTACAATAAAATTACCAATAATAAAAGATTAGAATATGGACGAGAAATTGAAAATCCTGTTATGCGAAGATGATGAGAATTTGGGAATGTTGCTTCGCGAGTATTTGCAGGCTAAGGGCTATATGGCCGAACTTTGTCCTGATGGAGAGGCTGGATACAAGGCATTTTTGAAAACGAAATTTGACATTTGCGTACTAGACGTAATGATGCCAAAGAAAGACGGCTTCACATTGGCACAAGAAATAAGGCAGGCTAATTCTGAAATCCCAATTATCTTCTTAACCGCTAAGACCCTGAAAGAAGACATCTTAGAAGGCTTCAAGATTGGTGCAGACGATTATATCACCAAGCCTTTCTCAATGGAAGAACTAGTTTTCCGTGTTGAAGCCATCTTGAGACGCGTACGTGGAAAGAAAAATAAGGAGAATACCTTATATCATATAGGCAAATTTGTGTTTGATACGCAGAAGCAGTTACTTACTATTGGCGATAAACAAACAAAGCTTACCACCAAAGAGAACGAACTCTTGGCTCTGCTTTGTTCGCACGCCAACGAAATTCTTCAACGTGATTTCGCACTGAAAACCATTTGGATTGATGATAATTACTTCAATGCACGTTCAATGGATGTATATATAACAAAGTTGCGTAAACATCTTAAGGATGACGATGATATTGAAATTATCAATATCCATGGTAAAGGTTATAAATTGATTACACCTGATGTGGAGTAAATAAAAACACTTGACCTTAGTTTTTCGCTTTAACGGGACGCGTGGTGATAATCACCAGCGTCCCGTTAAATTTTGGTTGCCAGTGCAATGGCGATAGAGTCACTCCTTAATAGTTGCTTGATTTTTTTTGCCAATACACATGAATCACTGCACCAATAACAACACACGCTAATCCTAAAAATAGCGGGAGGTTGCTATCTGTGAATGCACCCAAATAGCAAATAAGAAATATAATAACGCCCATGCAAACCAGTGCAAGACCCAAGTGTGGATATATTTTCCTCATAATCTCTTTAATATGAAGACAAAATTACTAAAAAGGTTTGGTTAAATCAATAAAAATCAATACCTTTGCACCGCAATTTGCAAAATAACATTTATTAATTACATTTTTAGTATGAATCATTACGAAACCGTTTTCATTTTGACTCCCGTTTTGTCTGATGAACAGATGAAGGAAACGGTCGCTAAATTCAAGAAGCTCCTCACCGATAATGGTGCTGAGATCGTGAACGAAGAGGCTTGGGGTTTGAAAAAGATGGCTTATGCAATTCAAAAGAAATCAACTGGCTTCTATTGCCTGTTGGAATTCAAAGCTGAGCCTGAAGTGATTAACTTGCTCGAAACTGGCTATCGTCGCGACGAGAAAGTTATTCGTTACATGACAGTGAAGCTCGACAAGTACGCTGTACAATACGCCGAGAAGAGAAAGCACAAATGGACTAAAAAAATGGAGGAGGCTTAAGCATGGCAGACAAGCAATCAGAAATTCGCTATTTGACCCCACCGTCGGTGGATACCAAAAAGAAAAAGTATTGCCGTTTTAAAAAGAGCGGTATTAAGTATATCGACTATAAGGACCCAGAGTTCCTCAAGAAGTTCCTTAACGAACAGGGTAAAATTTTGCCCCGTCGCATTACCGGAACATCGCTAAAATACCAACGTCGTGTGGCTCAAGCTATTAAGCGTGCACGCCAAATAGCGTTGCTTCCTTATGTAACCGATTTGATGAAATAATGAGAGGAGGAACAGAATGGAATTAATACTGAAAGAAGACATTATCGGACTAGGATATAAGAACGATATTGTAAACGTGAAAAGCGGCTATGGCCGTAACTATCTCATCCCTACCGGTAAGGCTGTTATCGCTTCTGACTCGGCAAAGAAAATTCTTGCTGAAAATCTTAAGCAACAAGCTCACAAACTGGCTGCAATCAAGGCTGAAGCTGAAAAGAAAGCACAAGCTCTCAATGGTGTAGCTCTTGTTATCGAGGCAAAGGTATCTGCTACTGGTGCAACATATGGTTCGGTTAACGCTGCAACTGTTGCTGAGGAGTTGAAGAAGCAAGGTGTAGAGGTTGACAGAAAGATTATCACGATGCGTGATATTAAGCGCGTTGGTGATTTCGAAGCTGTTGTTCATTTCCACAAAGAAGTTGAGGTTGTTGTTCCTGTAAAGGTCGTAGCCGAAAACGCTGTTGTTGAAACACCTGCTGTAGAAGAAGTTTCTGCTGAGGTTGAAGAGAATAACTCTAAAGCTGAAGTTGAAGAGGCTCTCGCTGCCGAATAATTTTGCACTGTAAAGCAAATCTATATGAACCCCGATTGTCTCTATAGGCAGTTGGGGTTTATTTTGTATTAATAATTTCACTAGTGTCCACTAAAAAAAAATAAGACTTAGCTGAGTTACAGATTGTAAGTTCTCCTTTGCTTTCTCTAGCACCAGCAAATCTCCAAGTGGCATCTGCTCGAGAAGAGATATGGATATAATTCTTGACATTTTATAAATATCTATGTCCAATTTCATCCTACGCTCGCTGATGGCAAAAAGGCAGTAAGTAATAATGGCACAGTATAGCTGTATCTTTACGGCGTTCTCCGTTGTTCCATAAAACTCCTTTACATGCAGGTGCTGCTTAATCCACTTGAAGAACAGCTCAACACGCCGTCTGTATTTATATGTGAGAGCAATTTCTTCAGTAGAGAGAGCCATGTTGTTCGTATAGAACACGAAAGGTCCGTTGTCTTCTGTATCATAGAAGAATATACGTCTTAAGGCATCTGGATACCTCTTCTTGGTTCCGACCCCAGTGAACTTTATTGTTTGGTCTGCCATGACACCTGTGCTAGGGGTGTTATGATGCTTGTTCTCCATTCTTCCTGTATAGACTTATGAAATTATGTGCATGAGGGGGAAGCTTACAACAGGGTTTTAGGATTGACCCGTTTAGGACTGACCCTGATAAACTGAACCTTTTAAAAGGTTGGGTCAGTCCTAAAACCCAGTTGTAAGTCCTTCCCCCTCATGCACATAATTTCATAGGTATTTATTATCTTTGCATCATGAAGACTCAGCAACTATTGCGTTGTATCTTCCCTGAGATACTTGCAGATTATTTTGATGTGATTGATATCCAAGAGAGCATTTCCCAGATAGACTTCTGGTTGGATGAACGTAACTTTATGGAAAAGGAAGACCGCAAGGTTGGTACAGTAAGCAGCTACGGCTTTACCTCCGAACGGGTTGTTCAGGACTTTCCGCTTCGTGGTAAGCCCGTCTACCTACATGTGCGCCGTCGAAAATGGCGTGACAGTTCCACGGGTGAGATATTCAGTTATTCCTACGATGACCTGACGGCTGAGGGCAGTAAACTATCCCCTGAGTTCGTTTCTTTTTTAAAAGAATAGGATTGAGTCTACCGCGGAGAGCATTGCAGGCATCGGCTCTCACTATGGAGTGGACGGCAAACAGCTTTCCACGCAGTACAAGGAGCACTTCAGCGATTATCGCCAGTGGGAACAGTTGTCGCATGCAGAAGAGTGGCTACTGTTCGCCGATAATCTAGGAGAGCGCTTGAGTATCGACGAAACTGTTTGAGCAGCGGCGAGGTCTATACTTTCCTGACCAACAAAGCTGGCAGAGGCGGTATGGGTACGCTGGTTGCTGTGGTCAGAGGAACTAGAGCTGAAGAAGTAATCCACGTCTTGGAAAAGATTGAACCTTCCAAAAGGAATATAGTTAAGGAGATAACACTCGACCTGTCTTCTTCGATGATGATGATTGCGCGCACTGTGTTCCCCAAGGCGGCTCTCATTACAAGTGACAGATTTCATGTGCAGAAACTCTATTATGATGCTTTGGACGACATGCGCATAGCCTACCGGTGGATGGCAAGGGACAGGGAAAATGAGGAGATAAGAAAGGCCAGGGAGCAAGACGAGGTCTATAGGCCTTTCAGATACAGCAACGGAGATACGCGGAAGCAACTGCTGGCCAGAGCTAAGTTTATATTAACCAAACACAAGTCCAAATGGACGGAATCCCAAAAACTCAGGGCTGAAATCATCTTTGAAAACTACCCTGAACTCAAGAAGGCTTATGAACTGGCTATGGAACTTACCGATATTTATAATGCCAGAAGCATCAAAGATGCGGCAAGATTAAAGTTGGCCAGGTGGTTTAACGAGGTAGAAAAGTTGGGAGTAGACAACTTTTATACGGTGATTGACACCTTTAAGACTCATTATGATACCATACTCAATTTCTTTGTCAATAGAGCAACCAATGCAAATGCCGAATCCTTCAACGCAAAAGTCAAGCTTTCAGAGCGCAGTTTAGGGGAGTGACGGATATTCCGTTCTTTCTGTATAGGCTTATGAAATTATGTGCATGAGGGGAAGGCTTACAACTGGGTTTTAGGACTGACCCAAAAGGTTGCTACATATTAGATACAAAAAAAGAAGTGTTTTATTGAACACTTCTTGACTGAGCCTCTTGTCGGATTCGAACCAACGACCTCAAGATTACAAATCATGCGCTCTGACCAGCTGAGCTAAAGAGGCGGGGTGGGCAAGCTACTTACATCGCGCCGCTACAACCAACTACCTTTGCTACGTTCCCGTCCTGGAGGGTTCGAAGGGAGCTGGCCGTGCAAGACTTACCCGTTTTTCGGTTGCAAAGGTAGTGCTTTTATCTAGATTGTGCAAATAAATCCCATAATTTATACAATATTTAACATATAATAGGTGACTGCATGTTTTTAATAGTGCATTAATACAGTTCTTAAATTCTTGATATATATAGATTTGTTTACTAATTGGATACTGTAATTTGATAACATTTTGCAATGTTCTAGCTATATAATGAGGCAAAGAAAATAGCAGTTTATATCCTTTTAGTTTGGTTTTAATCTTAATTGTGGTAATCTTCGTTAGTCGATTGTTTGTCGTTTTATTCAAAAAGTAGACATAAAGGTCGGTGTAATACTTTTTTTATTGTAACTTTGCGTACACAATAGCATAAATTAATAGCTAAACCCCTATACATTTTTGAAAATATTGGTGTGGGGTAGGCAAAGCACAAAGACTGAATAAAGTATGAAAACAACATTTATCGCTGGACCTTGTGTAATCGAGAGTCAAGAACTGCTATATATGGTTGCCGAGAAACTGGTGAACATCAATGAGAAGTTAAATGTTGATGTTATTTTTAAGGCTTCTTTCGATAAAGCCAATAGGACGTCAATTAACTCTTTCGCGGTCCTGGACTTGAGCGAGGATTAGAAATGTTGGCCAATGTCAAATCTAAATATGGGCTGAAGCTTCTCACTGATATACATGAAAGTTTTCAGGCCGAAGCTGTAGGACAGATTGTAGACGTGCTGCAGATACCTGCCTTTTTATGTAGACAAACTGATTTGTTAGTGGCTGCGGCTAGAACAGGAAAGATTGTGAATATCAAAAAGGCACAATTCCTTAGTGGTCTCGATATGAAATATCCTGTAGAAAAAGCAAAGGAAGCAGGTGCAACTGAGGTTTGGTTAACCGAACGCGGAAATTCTTTTGGCTATAACAATCTTGTTGTAGACTTTAGGAATATCTCTGACATGAAAGAAATTGTGCCTATGGTAATCATGGATTGTACTCACAGCGTGCAACGTCCAGGAGGCATGGGAGGAAAGACTGGTGGAGATCGCCGTTTTGTACCTTCAATGGCACACGCGGCAAAGGCTTTTGGGGCAACAGGTTATTTCTTTGAAGTACATCCAGAGCCAGATAAGGGACTAAGTGATGGTCCCAATATGTTAGAATTAGACAAGCTTGAAACTTTGATTGAGAGCTTGTTATAATCTATATGTATATTTAAAACATACGAAGAATAAACACTTATATCTATAATGGCAACAGACAAGATAGCAAGCGGACTTAGAGAAGTGAGAGACTACGCCTCTCAGTGTCTTAAAGACGAGGCGCAAGCCTTGCTCGACCTTATTCCGCAACTTGACCAGCACTTTGATAAGGCAGTTGAAATGATGTACAATTGCAAAGGAAAGGTTATCGTAACGGGTGTAGGTAAAAGTGGAAATATCGGTGCAAAGATTGCTGCAACGCTTTCTAGCACGGGAACACCTTCTTTTTTTATAAACCCATTGGATGTATACCATGGCGATTTGGGTGTAATGACGCCAGATGATGTTGTGCTGGCGCTAAGCAATTCTGGTCAAACCGATGAGCTATTACGGTTTATTCCTGCAATTCAACATCGTGGAGTGCCACTCATTGGCATGAGTAGAAATCCCAACTCGTTGTTGGCTAAATATAGTGTAGCACACATCACCGTAAAAGTAGAGAAAGAGGCATGCCCTCTTAATCTAGCCCCCACAAGCAGCACCACTGCAGCATTGGCTATGGGAGATGCTTTATCAGTGGCATTGATGCAGTTACGCAATTTTAAACCAACCGATTTTGCGCGCTTTCATCCTGGAGGAGAATTAGGAAAAAGGTTGCTTACTACGGCGGCCGACGTGATGCGGGTTGACGATTTGCCTGTGATACCGAGAGAAATGCATCTTGGCGATGCTATCATTCAGGTGAGTAAAGGTAAATTGGGGCTGGGTGTGTCGCTAGAAAATGGTAAAATCGTAGGACTAATTACCGATGGCGACATTCGTAGAGCTATGGAGAAATGGCAAGCAGAGTTTTTTAATAAAACAGTTAACGATATCATGACCACCACTCCAAAAATGGTGTTGCCAACCACAAAAATTGCTGATATTCAGCAAATCATGCAAAAATACAAAATCCACACAGTTCTTGTGGCGGATGAAGAAACAAGGCTAATAGGCATCGTAGATCACTATAGTTGCATGATTTAATGCCTAAGCAACAATTAACACATTATGATTGAACCATCGAGAATACGCTCGCTCATTTTCTTCTGTTTATTATCGTTGGCTGCCTTTTCACAAGGTAGCGACTCGCTTATCGTGCAGCAGATGCGCGAAGAAGGGATTAAGTTCTCACACAACAACTCAGTGGTGTTGCTTACTACTGGTCAAGAGAAGTTCGACGACATGTTTGCTGCCATTGATAGGGCAAGAAGTAGCGTTCATTTAGAGTACTTTAATTTTAGGAACGATTCCATTGCTGATTGTCTTTTCGACCTTCTTGCAAAGAAAGCAAGCGAAGGGGTGAAGGTGCGTGCATTGTTTGATGGCTTTGGAAATGATTCTAATAATCGGCCTTTGAAGAAAAAGCATCTTCGTGCATTGCGCGAAAGAGGGATAGAGATATACGAATTCGACCCTGTTCAATTCCCTTGGGTAAATCATGTTTTTCATCGCGACCACCGTAAAATTGTTGTTATAGACGGCAATGTGGCGTATACAGGGGGCATGAATGTGGCCGACTATTATATCAAAGGCACCGAAAGTTGTGGGAAGTTGGCGAGATATGCATTGTCGAATAGAAGGGCAAGAGGTGAACACTTTGCAGGCTATCTTTATTAAGATATGGAACAAAGTTACCTGTCAGAATGTGCATGGAGCGGAATATTATCGCGGTAATGACAGCTTGGATTACTTTGATAACCTCAAACCCGATACCTGTAAATCGGCAGGAAATAAAATGGTGGGTATTATAAATCGCGAACCACGCACATCAAATAAAATCATTCGCAGTTTCTATACCAAAGCCATCAATGCTAGTAAAGATAGTATCAAGCTTATTAATCCTTATCTCACCCTAAATAGAACTTTGAAAAAAGCTTTGCGTAATGCGGTTAAGCGTGGTGTGAAAGTCGAGGTAATGGTGTCTACTCATAGTGATATCCCACTAACACCAGATTGTGTTTTCTATAATGTTCATAAGTTAATGAAGCAAGGCGTAATTGTGTGGATGTACCAACCGGGCTTTCATCATACGAAGGTTATCATGGTTGATGGTAAGTTTTGTACTGTAGGCAGCGCCAATCTCAATGCACGCAGTTTGCGATTTGATTATGAAGAAAATGCGATTATTGTGGATAAAGAAACGACACTTCAATTGTCAAACTTGTTTGATAAGGATAAAGCCGATAGTTTTAGGCTCACTTCGGAAACATGGAATAAATTTAGAACGCCTTGTCAGAAGTTTGTTGGTTGGTTTGCTCATCTTCTAGCACCTTGGTTATAACTATGGTTTAAATAGTTGTTGATGGAAGTTATAAAGCGCATTTCGATCAACCCACGGTTGATTGATGTAATTTGTAACTTCAATATCTTGCGGAACTGCATGTTTTTTAGTAATTTTGCGCATTATTTGGGTATACAAAATAACTTTACATAAATGAACATTTCATACAAATGGCTGAAAGAGTATGTTGATTTCAACCTCACTCCGCAAAAGACGGCAGAGGTTCTTACCTCTTGTGGCCTTGAAGTAGACTCTCTTGAAGAGGTTCAAACCATCAAAGGTGGTTTGAAAGGACTGTATGTGGGCGAAGTACTCACATGCGAAGCTCATCCAAACTCCGATCACTTACACATCACAACGGTTGACCTCGGAAAGGGTGAACCTTCGCAAATCGTGTGTGGCGCCCCTAATGTGGCTGCCGGACAAAAGGTTATTGTGGCCGATGTGGGTGCTGTGCTTTACGATGGTGATAACGAATTTGTTATTAAGAAATCGAAATTGCGTGGCGTAGAGAGCTTCGGTATGATATGTGCAGAAGACGAAATTGGAGTTGGAAGTGCTCACGATGGTATCATTGTGTTGCCTGCCGATGCAAAAGTGGGAAAGCCTGCTGCTGAATATTATAACCTTGAGAGTGACTGGCTCATCGAAATTGATATTACTGCTAATCATGCCGATGCATTAAGTCATTATGGTGTAGCACGTGATTTATATGCTTGGCTGGTGCAGAATGGTTACGAAACAACCTGAAACGCCCATCATGCGATGCGTTCAAAGTTGATAATAACAACCTTCCTATAGCTGTTACTATCGAGAATACTGATGCTTGCAAGCGTTATGCTTGTGTTTCAATTACAGATTGCGAGGTAAAAGAAAGTCCTGAATGGCTGCAGAACAAATTGCGTACCATTGGCTTGCGTCCTATAAACAACATTGTAGACATTACTAATTATGTTATGATGGCTTATGGTCAGCCCATGCATTGCTTTGATGCAGATATGGTTAAGGGCCATCATATAATCGTAAAGACACAACCTGAGGGTACTAAGTTTGTTACACTTGATGGTGAAGAACATACCTTGGGTGCTACCGACCTTAGCATTTGCAATGCCGAAGAACCAATGTGTATTGCAGGAGTGTTTGGTGGTAAGGGTAGTGGAACGTACGAAACAACTCGCAATGTAGTTTTAGAAAGTGCCTATTTCCATCCCACATGGATTAGAAAAAGTGCACGTCGCCATGGGCTTAGCACAGATTCTAGCTATCGTTTTGAACGCGGTATCGACCCCAATGGTACTGTTTATGCGCTTAAGCAAGCTGCCATTTTGTGCAAAGAGTTGGCTGGCGGTAAAATTTCAATGGATATTAAGGACGTTTATCCTGAACCTATTGCAGACTTCCATGTTGATTTGAGGTATGACTATGTGTCGCAACTCATAGGCAAAGAAATAGGAAATGATGTTATCAAAAGCATTGTTACGAGCTTGGGTATGCAGATTCAGCAAGAATCTAGCGAGGGTTTAATGTTGAAAGTTCCTTCGTATCGCGTTGACGTTCAACGTCCATGTGATGTGGTAGAAGATATTCTTCGCATCTATGGATACAACAATGTTGAAATTCCTACACAGCTTAAGAGTTCGTTAACAGTGCTGGGTAACGAAGATAAAGAACACAAATTGGAAACGCTTATTGGCGAACAACTCGTTGGCGCAGGATTTAATGAAATCCTTAACAACTCGTTAACCAAGGTGAATTATTACGAAGGACTTAACTGTTATACAGAAGAAACTTGTGTCAAGTTGATGAACCCGCTAAGTACCGACTTGGGTATGATGCGTCAAACACTGCTCTTTGGCGGATTAGAGAGTGTATCTCGTAATGCTAACAGGCAGAATCAGAACTTGCGCTTCTTCGAATTTGGCAATTGTTATCATTATTGTCCTGAGAAGGCCAACGAAGAATGTCCTGTTAAGGCTTACACAGAAGAGATGCATTTGGGACTTTGGGTTACAGGAAAACGTGTAGAAGGCTCATGGCTTCATCCCGATGAACAATCTTCTTTCTATGAGTTGAACGGTTATGTACAAAATATTTTCGCTCGACTCGGTGTACCTGCTGGTCTTCTAGTTTACGAAACTAGTGAAAACAACACCTTCTCTTATGCAATGAAGGTTATGAATAGGGGAGAAAAAGTTGTTGCCGAACTGGGTTATGTTGCAGATGACATCCTTAAAAATTTTGGCTTGAATAACCAAGTATTCTTTGCAGACCTGAATTGGACTTCTATCATGAAGATGGTGAGCAAAAAAGATGTTGAATTTAAGGAGATAAGTAAGTTCCCCGCTGTAAGTCGCGATCTCGCTTTGCTGCTTGATAAGTCTGTGTTGTTTAAGGATGTTGTTTCCGTAGCCACACAAACAGAGAAGAAATTACTCAAGAAGGTTGAGCTGTTTGACGTGTACGAGGGCAAAAACTTGCCTGAAGGAAAGAAGAGTTATGCCGTAAACTTCATATTACAAGATGAGAATGCCACGCTAAAGACAAGCAGATTGAAGCGATAATGCAGAAACTAATTGCCAACCTTAAAGGCAAACTCGCTGCGGAATTGCGTTAATGGCTTTGTGTCAATAGTGTAACGCATTATAGTTAAATACAAAAATAACGAATAAAAGATAACATAATGGGTGGGAAAGGGAGTTCCCTTGCTTAGTTTTAACGTTTAATCGCGCTATTGCATTCTAAGTTATCTCTCACTCTTAAACGCACAATCCTATGGGAAGAGCATTTGAATATCGCAAAGCTGCGAAAATGAAAAGATGGGGTCACATGGCCCGTACGTTTACAAAAATAGGTAAACAAATCGCCATTGCCGTAAAAGCTGGTGGTCCTGAGCCTGAAAATAACCCTACATTAAGGGCTATTATTGCTAATGCTAAGCGCGAAAATATGCCTAAAGATAATATCGAAAGGGCTATTAAAAACGCCATGGGCAAGGACCAAAGTGAATACAAAGTGGTTACATACGAGGGATATGGTCCTCATGGTGTTGCCATTTTTGTTGATACTCTCACCGATAACACCACGCGTACTGTTGGCGATGTTCGTTCGGTGTTCAACAAGTTTAATGGCAACTTGGGCACCTCTGGTTCACTTTCATTCCTTTTTGATCATAAGTCTGTGTTCACTTTCAAGAAAAAAGATGGACTTGAGATGGATGAATTGATACTCGATCTTATTGATTATGGTGTTGAAGACGAATTTGATGAAGATGAAGAAACAAACGAAATCACCATCTATGGCGCTCCAACAAGCTTTGGTGAAATTCAAAAACACCTTGAAGCTGAAGGGTTTGAAGTAACTGGAGCCGAGTTTACTTACATCCCTAACGACCTAAAAGAGGTAAGCGATGAAGAGCGTGAGACAATCGACAAAATGGTTGAACGCCTTGAAGACTTCGACGACGTGCAAACGGTTTATACTAATATGAAGTAACGTAGGGTTGTATTTTCTTAGTTGTGCTTCGGCTTTTGGCTAACTAATTTAGCTTCGTAGCAAAGAAGTAAAACATTAAAGGTTATGCGAGTTTGGATTATTCCCTGCTCGCATAACCTTTTTTTGCATTTTCTTAGCTTAGAATGGTTCTTTATTACATTTTGTCCTGTTTTTGCTATAAAGTGTTTGCCTTTTGTTTCATTTCAAAAGGGTTTTTCTTCCATTAATGATGTATACACCTTTTGACAGTGCATTCCTTTTCAAGGCCATTCTTTGTCCATTAAGGTTATAGATAATTTCAGGTTGAGGGCTATAGTTATTTTGTATTATTGTTTTTTCAATTCCATTTGTGGTCTTATTAATCACAATTGTTTTGCCTTCTGCATTACCAATATTACAGAAATATCCCTTAAAAGCTTTTAGTTGTTGATTTCCATAAAATGGTTGTAGTTTATATTGCTTGTTGATATAATAGCTTGCAGTGGGAGGAGTGGTAACATTAAGTGTTCCCACGAATGGCTTGTTGCCATTTTCCTGCTGTGTTTTCACTCGTGTTTGAGGTATAAATATAGTCTCCATGTCGGTCTGAGGTTTCACTAAATAGGCTTCACCGGCCAGCATTCCATTGTTAGTATGTTGAAAAATCACTTCTTCTCCCTTTACCTCAACAAATGTAGCAACAATAGTTGTTTTTCCAAACACAGCTTTTATCTCGGCGTCTGTTAGTGTAACTGGGAGTGAAAGCGTGTTATACACTTCTTGTTTAAGGGAGTGTTTAATATTAATATTTACGTTTTGCGCATCCCCGTATATGTTTGTCTTATCGTCATAAAAGTTAATTGTCACGTCTTGAGAAGTGATGGGATAGAGCAAGAGGGTAGAACCTTGCTTTGCAACAATGGCTTCGCATTCCACTTCAGCCCCATCATATACTTGGCACTTAGCGCCAGTACTCAAGTTGGCAAGTTGAACGTTCTTGTTTGGTACGAATGTTGTGCGCACCCATTTGTTAATATGTGTCGACAGCTGCTCGCTGGCTACGTATATGGCTTCAATCTTTTTTCTCGATATCTTTTTAATAGACATCTTCTCTATCCTTTTGATAGTGGGCAGTCCTGCGTTATCTTCGTAAGCCCCGCGCACTTCGCAAGAAACAACGTCGCCTCTTTGCCACGAGCCACTTTCTGTAAGAAGCATTCTTATTAGTGCTGTATTATCTTCAACAAACAATTCCATGCCATTACATCCCAAAACAGTGGCATTATTCAGGCTCAACGTCGCCACCTTATTATCTTCCATTTTCTTAAAACTGACAATGTCGGTAATGATTTCTTCTGTTTTAGGCTTGTTTTCATCAGGCTTCGTGTCAGGTTGTCCACCTTCTTCCTCATAATCCACTTCAACGCTTTCTAATGCAAAGGTTTTACCTTTAGGCGGATAGAAGTAGAAACTCATTTCTTTTGCAGAGCCTTTCCACACATTGTCTTTGTCTAATGTGCCATTAGTTATATTTACTTCATCTTTTTCAGGTATCGGCTCTTTACTCGATTTAAGAAAATGGCAAGTAATTTTCTTAATCGTTTTCTCGGCTTTGAGCGTCATGGCATTGCCATTATACAGGCGTACATAACCATAGTTTGAAGGTGTGGTTTTACCTTCGCCTTTACTAAACACCAACAAAACATGCTCTCCGTTGATAGAAGTAACAGACCTACCCATGTTGCTTTTTCCTTTCGGAAGAAGTTTAGTCAAGTCTATGTTCTCAGCATGAAGCGTAAGGGTGCAGCAAATGCAGGTTAGCAATAGCGCGATTGCTTTTCCATATAGTTTCCTCATGGTAGTTTATTTATTTGTATTAGTTTGTATTGCAAATATAGTTTGTTTGAAAAATATTTACAAACTATTTTGCGATTTAAATTCCAAAAAATAAACAAATTTAACAATCCATAGTCCTGGTGGGACAATATTAAGGTATTAACGAATACAACTTTGAGCTGCGTTTATTGGTAAATGGGATGAAATCAGTTTCTTTTTACGCCTTCTTAAGTCTTAATCTCACAAAAAGAGACAACAAGTTGGGGGGAGAAAAGAAAACCTCTTTGTGTTGATATTTTTAAAACTCAACGCTTTTTGCATTTTTTGTATAGTTCGCCCAATTCAGTTCGTGGCACCCCCATTCGCGTAAGCTGGTTTAGTTCACGCATCGCCTCATCATATCGTTTTAAGTCAATCAGAACTTCCACCTTAAATATATAATATTCGGTGTTTTTATTGTCTCTCTTTATGGCTTCTTCATAATCATAAAGTGCTAATTCAAGCAAACCTCGTTCGTGTTCTATACCAGCCCTTGCTGCGTAAGCCAGTGCTTTGTTGGGGTGCAAGCTGATAAGTCTATTGGCCTGGTCTAGCGCTTCAGTGTGTCGTTTCATCTTTTGGTTAACCAAAGCAAGTGCCAAAAGAGCCTCAAAATTACCTGGTATGCGGTTAAGAATATGCTCGTAATCGTTCTTAGCGAGATCGTAACGGTGCATTCTTTCGTACGCAAATGCTCTGAAATATAAGGCGGTGGCATTGTTAGGGAATAGTGTTAATATGTTGTCATATTCTTCTTTGGCATATTGCCATTGTTCCAACTGAAGGTTCAAGGCTGCTTTTCTTAATCGCAACTCTATCGAGTCTGGGTGCAAGTCGACCTCTCTAGCCAGCACAACAATGCTGTCGCGCAGTTCTTTTTTTGTCTGTGCAACAGTATTCACGACTACATTGGTGGTCAATAAGGCCAAAAATATTATTCTTTTCATGTAAGAATTTGTTGTGTGGAGTATGTGTTTGTTTGCCAATTTTCTTGTATTGACATAATATTATGCCGTAGTGCTTTATATGCACATCATTAGAAAGGCATCGGTTCGTCGTTCATTCTCGAGACGATAAGTCCACCGCCATCGTCGGGTAGTGCAGGTTGCGTTGACGAATTATCTGGGTTATCAAACCTCGTATATTGTCCTTTAAAGGTAAGCAGCACATCTCCTGTAGCACCTTTACGGTGTTTGGCAATAATAATTTGTGCCATGCCGTGCAAGTCGTTTCCCTTTTCGTCTTCAAAGATATGGTAATATTCGGGGCGATGCACAAACAACACCATATCGGCATCCTGCTCAATGGCACCCGATTCGCGCAAGTCGCTCAATTGTGGGCGTTTTCCTTCAAGTCCTTCTCGGCTTTCTACATTACGACTAAGCTGAGAAAGGGCTATAACGGGAATGTTGAGCTCTTTAGCCAAACCTTTCAACGAACGACTGATGGTAGACACTTCTTCTTGTCTACTGCCAAATTTCATGCCGTTAGCGTTCATCAGCTGCAAATAGTCAATCATGATAACACCCACCCCTTTTTCTCTAACAAGTCGGCGTGCCTTTGTTCTCAGTTCAAAAACAGATAGTCCTGGCGTATCATCTACATAAACAGGTGCGCCTTGCAGATTACGTAGTCGTTTGTCTAGTCGGTCCCATTCGTCGGGAGTTAGTTGTCCGTTAAGAATTTTACTACCCACAATCTCGCACACGTTAGAAATAAGGCGGTTAACCAATTGCACGTTGTTCATTTCAAGCGAGAAGAAGCCGATGGGTACTTGAGCGTCAACTGCGATATTTTTTGCCAAGCTAAGTGCAAACGATGTTTTACCCATCGCAGGGCGACCAGCAATAATAATAAGGTCTGAGGGTTGCCATCCCGAAGTAATTTCGTCTAGTTTGGTATAGCCAGTAGGCACACCAGTCATGCCACCACTATTTGCCGAAGCCTTTTGCAAAATGTCTATGGCCTGCTTTATCACAGGGTCAATCTGTGTAAAGTCTTGTCGCATATTTTTTTGCGATAGTTCAAATAATGCCCCTTCGGCTTCTTGCATCAGGTTTTCCACGTCAATACTCTCGTCAAAAGCCTTAGTTTCGATGTTGCTAGCAAAAGAAATTAGTTGTCTTGCTAAAAATTTGTGTGCAAGGATTGCAGCATGGTATTCGATATGGGCCGAAGAAGCCACCTGCGAGCTAAGTTCCACCACATAGGGAGCACCGCCAACGTCGTCTATTGTTCCGTCGCGTTTCAACTGTTCGGTAACAGTCATAATATCAACAGGTTTCTCATCCATGTTGAGCGACCTGATGGCTGTGTATATCTTTTGGTGTCGGGGTTCGTAAAAGGTTTCGGGGTGAAGCAGTTCGCTCACCACAGCAAAGGCATCTTTGTCTATCATCAAAGCTCCCAGAACCACTTTTTCCAAGTCGGTGGCTTGCGGCGGAAGGTGTCCGTAGGTGTTGTCAACTGGGGCAGGCTTCCTTGTTCTCCTGTTTGTATTGCTAGCTTCGGCCATGTTTTCTATTTATTTTGTGCGTCCTTCCCCTTGTTGTGGGGGCGATTGTCGTTTAATATAAACTTGTTTCTGTGCAAATTCTCTCTATTTTGGTGGGTTCTACATCGTCCACGTGTTGTTTTGCAGTTGTGATATCAAGTTTGTATGCGCTGTATTGGGCTTATTTGCTTACGCTATTTAGGTGCCAAGTGCGCTGTTCAATGTAGAACACGGCTACAAATGTAGCAAAAAAAATGCGATTATCATGCCTCGTTCAGTAAACCTGTAGTCAATAGCTGCATTGTTTGGTTTGGTTTTGGGATATAAGGATTGATCTTGGCAATTATTCCTATCAATATGTGTTGTTTGAATTGTAAAATAAATGCACTAAAATTTAACATTGTGAGCGCTTTCTTCTTCACCAATTGTCTACTCGCTTGCATATAAACGATTCTCGCGAAGGTTTAATTGAAAAAAAATACGATTACTGCTTGAATGTTGTAATTGGAGTTTTTTGTACAATAAACCGAAAGTTATGCTTAAATATCGGCAATTAGTACCAAAACACTGTGCAATATGGTGCAAAACGCAACGCGTTTTGCTGCTAAACGCAGTGTAATATGCTGCTAAATGCAGTATAAACTCGTGCTAAATGCAATGTATTTTGGTGCAAAACGCATATGTTTAGCTACAAAGGTTCATAAAAGTGGGATGTTGCGACGATTGAAAGAAGAGTAAACTCTGGTATTTTTATGTAAAACAGACTAGAAAAAGTGGTGTTTTAGTGGTAAAATGCTGTTTCTGTTCTGGTGAAAAATTTAAGATTAAGCACCAAATAGAATTGCTAAAAGGTAAAAAACGCAGATATTGTGCTCAAAATTGGCTTAAGAAATTAATGCGGAAGGGGAAAAAGGGGTGAAATATATGTTATATAACATCTGTTTTCTCTAAACGGAGTGGAAATTAAATGTATGTTTTGTAAAGAAAGATTACTTAATTAACAAATATAAGTTAAGCTGTTTACAGTATTCACACAAAAGTCTTACTAACCATTTTAGACACATAAAAGTAAGGGCACGACTTGGTAGGGTGGAATATGGCTACCTTAAGATAATTGTTTGCCTTATCATGCAATTGCGTAAAAATCGGTTATGTTGTCTAAATTTGATTTATTTCATCCTTAAATATGCTGTTTGTTTCTATCGATGATAACTAGAAGTATTGAACAAGTGTTGTGGCTAGACTTGAGCTATTATAAGCACGCTCACAAGTTGGGCTGTTTCAATGTGTTTTAATCCCTCTAATGTGTATTATTGTACGTAGGAGCTTATCCATTTGATGCTCTTTGTTTTCCTTTGGGGGAAGATTGTGTATTGATTGGCTTTCAAATCAATTGCAATACAATCAATTTCATTTGTAGTTCTTTCTTACAAGTGCTAAAATGTAGAATTGTAGTTGCAATCTATCGAATTGTTCGAAAATGTATTATCTTTGCAAGGTAAACAATTAAGACAACTTATGATTACATTTCCTTGCGCAAAAATAAACTTAGGATTGAATATCGTGGCCAAACGAGAAGATGGTTTTCACGATTTAGAAACAGTTTTCTATCCCGTACCGTTAACCGATGCCCTTGAGGTGAAGCTGATGGATGAACATTTCCCTTCTGAAGTGGCTTGCGACTTGAAGATTACGGGTAATACCATTGATGGCGACGAACAACAGAACCTTGTGTGTAAGGCTTATAACCTATTGGCTCGCGATTTTTCAATTCCGCGCATTCATGCACATCTTTATAAACGCATACCCTCCCAAGCAGGACTTGGAGGTGGATCTAGTGATGCTGCGTTTATGATAAGATTGCTCGACGAACGTTTTAGGTTAAACATTGGCAATGCCGAAATGGAACGTTATGCTGCGCAGTTGGGTGCTGATTGCGCTTTTTTTATCACAGCCGAACCCTCGTTTGCTACTGGTAAAGGTGAAATTCTTGCGCCGGTTGATACTCCTCAACACAATCTCAATGGGTATTACCTAGCAATTGTTAAGCCTCCAGTGGCTGTTTCAACTGCAGACGCTTTTAAAAACATTGCACCCAAACGACCTCTTAAATGTTGTCGAGATATTGTAAGGCAGCCAATAGGCACATGGAAAGAGCAGCTAACCAATGATTTTGAGCAAACTGTTTTTGCTGTTTATCCTCAATTAGCTGATATTAAGCGTACGCTATATGCGCAAGGAGCGTTGTATGCACAGATGTCGGGAAGTGGCAGTTCTATCTTTGGGTTGTTTAATCAAGCGCCCAACGAGATAGAAAAGCTTTTTTCGGATGCATTTGTGTTTGTTACGAAGCTTTAGTCCTTATCTTAGTTTTTGTTTCTTAAGGCACTTCAGATAAACCTCAGTAGGGGGTGAGAAAAATCAAGGTACTGCCCTGCAAAGGGTTTTGCCATACAAGGCGTAACGTGAAAACGTAGGTGGGTAAAAACAAAGAAATCGCTGCAAGGTATAACTTTGCAGCGATTTCTTATTATCTAAGTCCTCAAGGTAATGCCTATTGGCTTATTTATGATTTTGCGGAAGATGAGGGATTCAAACCCCCGATACCCGAAAGGGGTATACCGGATTTCGAGTCCAGCGCGATCGATCACTCTGCCAATCTTCCAAATGCGGTGCAAAGGTAATAATAAAATTACAATTACACCGCATTTTATTCAATATTTTTTCTCTTTTGGCTCACATATATTTGTATTCTACCATCATTTGTGGCTTTGTAGACTTTGTTAATACCTACAATAATATGTTGAATGTTCAAAAAAAGAAAATAACAAATCTACTTTTTAACTTGAATGCTATTAAGCAAGTCGAGTTTGCCATCGTTGATAAGCTTAAGAATCAGTTCTCCAAACAAAGTGTTAGGCCAAGCAAACCAAGCGCGAGTGTACTTTTGCGCATTGTTTTTGTTGAAAGCTTCGTGCATAACGCCAGTATTGCCATCTGTTTCCATTAACATTTTGATGCATTGTCTAATCTCGTCGTCGTTTTGAGCTGTAAAAGCCTTAAGCATGATGCTCATTGGCCAAGGATAGTTAGCACCGATATGGGGACCACCTATGCCTTCTCCTGCTTCACCTTTAAAGAACCAGGGATTGTCTTCGCTCCAAACAAACCGACGCGTGTTTTGATAGATAGGGTCGCTCAGTGGTACATCGCCCATATATCCCAGTGCCAATAAACTAGGTACATTGGCATCGTCCATCAAAACTTGTCCGCCATAGCCGTCAACTTCGTATGCATAAATTTTGCCATATTTAGGATGTTCGGTGATGGCATACTTCTTTAACGCAGCCTCAACCTCGTTGGCCAGGGCTTCGCACGATTGACTTAGATTTTGGTCTTTGTTTACTTTTGTCAGGATTTGCGATGCTTTACGCAGTGCCGATACGGCCATAAAGTTAGAAGGAACAAGGAAAAGCATCGTTGTGGCATCATCTGAGGGGCGGAAGCATGAAGCAATAAGGCCAACAGGTTTTACAGGCGAACCGTATCCGTCGCCTCCTAAAGTCTCTGTTTGACGTGTTGATTCGCGTTCAAAGCGATATTTTCCTGGTCCGTTTTTGCGTTGCTGTTCTTTGAAGGTTGCCAAAATTTTCTTGATAGCTTCGGTCCACAGTTCGTCAAAGATAGAGGTGTCTCCCGTTACTTGCCAATAGTGGAAAGCTAAGCGAATGGGATAGCAAAGCGAGTCTATTTCGTATTTGCGTTCAAACACCTCTGGCTGCATGTCTGTTTTGTCGGTAACATGGCCTTCGCCAGTTGGTCCATCGTTAAACGCATTGGCGTAAGGGTCGATGTTAATTTGGCGCAATTGTCTAAGAACAACACCGCGAATCATGGCCTTAAGTTTAGGATCTTTGTTGGCAAATTGCACATAAGGCCATACTTGCGCACCCGAGTCGCGTAGCCACATGGCAGGGATGTCGCCAGTATAAACGAAAGTATCGTCTTCGCCGTTTAGCTTGCGATAGTGCACGGTGGTTTCTAGCGTGTTGGGAAAACAATTCTCGAACATCCAAGCCAGATAGCGGTTTCCTTTGAGAAGTTTTTTAACCTCTTCTATTTTCTTATCGATAACTTCAGAACGGAACAATCTGTCCTTCACGTCGGGTCGCTTACTTACATAGAGGCGTGTATTATCGGCTATGGCCTCTATGTACTCTTGTCCGTACACTTTGTTTTTTTGAGCCATCAGTTGTTGGCTAGGCAAGGCAAGTAATGCCAGTGCCAGATAGAAAGATCTCATATCCTTTAATTGATTAGGGTTTAATGTGGTAATGTTGGCTGTCTACTTACGTAATGCGTGTTGAAGCAGAAAGCCTTTGACTTGTCGATTGAATGGGTTGGTAGGGCATACCTATTGTTACCTTGCATTGAGCGAAGCCTCTTTTGGTTATGCTAATGGGCGATAGGTGTGTGCCAAGAAGCATAACGAGCTAGCTAACTACGCCGTATTTAGGTAAAACAAGCTGTTTCATGACCTACGAACCTAAATATTGGCAATGCTCATAATGTTGGCAAACACACCAGCAGCTGTTACATCGGCCCCTGCTCCATACCCTTGTATCTGCATCGGGTATTGTTTATAGCGCTCTGTGGTGAGCAGCACTATATTGTTAGAGCCTTCTAGGTTGTAGAACGGGTGACTTTTGTCAACTTCTTGAAGGCCAACGCTAGTTTTGCCAAGGTTCATAGTGGCCACAAACCGCCAGCGTTTACCTTCTTTAGCCAGTTGCTCACTCTTTCTTTCAAAGTCGGCGTCTAGTGTAGGAAGATTTTCCCAGAACTCTTCGAGAGAGCCTTCGAAAAAGCTGTTGGGCACAAACAAATGTTTTTCAACATCGGCTTGTTCTGCTTTATATCCAGCCTCGCGGGTTAGTATCACCAACTTTCTAACCACGTCTGTTCCACTTAAGTCGATACGTGGGTCGGGTTCGCTATAACCTTGGGCTTTTGCTCGTCGCACGGTTTCAGAGAAAGGGACATCAGTACCCAATTCGTTGAAGATGAAATTAAGTGTTCCGCTCAACACAGCTTCAATCTTTAGAATGTGGTCACCCGAGTTTCTCAAGTCATTAATGGTTCCCCGATAATAGGAAGTCCTGCGCCCACATTAGTTTCGTATTTAAACTTAATTCCCCGTGTAAGAGCTGTTTGTTTTAATCTTTCGTATTTCTCATATTTAGAAGATGCGGCAATCTTATTGGCTGTAACAATACTTACGTTGTTGTCTAGAAGTGTTTGATACAGGCCTGCAACATCTTTACTGGCTGTGCAATCTACGAACACGCTGTTAAAGATATTCATTTCAAGTATCTCATTGCGCAAGTTCTCTGGTGTGCATTTGCTTGCGTCTTTAAGTTTTTCTGCATAAGTTTCGAGATCAATACCATTACGGTCGAACATCATAAACTTGGAGCTGGCAATGCCTACTACACGCAATTTAAGTCGCGAACGCAAGCGTAATTCTTCTGCCTGGGATTTAATCTGCTCAATAAGCTTGCTGCCTACCGTTCCAATGCCACACACAAAGAGGTTGAGTTCGGTATATTCGGAGAGGAAAAACGAGTCGTGTATTACGTTAAGTGATTTGCGCAAATGTTTCTGGAACAACAAACGAGATGTTGGTCTCTGCTGCTCCTTGCGCGCACGCAATCACACTAATACCCGAACGTCCAAGCGTACCAAAGAGTTTTCCTGCCACACCTGGCGTGTTTCGCATATTTTCGCCCACAATTGCCACCGTGGCAAGTCCGCTTTCGGCCTTCATGGGGTACATTGCTCCTGTTTCAATCTCTTTAGAAAATTCATTGTTAAGCACTTCAACGGCTGCGTCAAGGTCTTGTTGGCGCACACCAATAGAAGTGGAGTTCTCTGATGAAGCCTGACTAACGAGGAACACGGAAATGCCATTATTGGCCAAAACGGTGAATATTCGTCTGTTAACACCAATTACACCAACCATCGACAAACCAGCAACGGTGATGAGTGCGGTGCCGCTAATGCTGGATATACCTCGTATGGGTTTATCAGTTTTCTCTACCTTTTGCTTGATTGTGGTGCCTTCGGCTTCGGCGTTAAAGGTGTTTTTAATCTTTATAGGGATGTTCTTTACGCAAACAGGGTAGATGGTTGGTGGGTAAATCACCTTTGCACCGAAGTTGCAAAGCTCCATTGCTTCGGTATAGCTTAGTTCCTTGATAGTATAAGCCGTTTTGATAACACGTGGGTCGGCCGTCATAAAACCATCTACATCGGTCCAAATCTCAAGCACTTCGGCGTCTAATGCGGCAGCAATGATGGCTGCAGTATAGTCAGAACCGCCTCGCCCAAGGTTGGTTGTCTCGCCAGTATCTTCGTCGAGCGAGATAAAGCCAGGCACAAGCGACACTCGTGGAAGTGGTGAAAACGTGTCGACCACAAGCTTATTTGTTAGCTCGCTATCCAGCACATGCTTGCTGTTTTTTCGTCGGGTTTTAATAAAATCTCGTGAATCGAACCACTTAGAACCGCGGATAAGGGTTGAAACGATATTCGAACTAAGTCGTTCGCCATAGCTAACAATCGCATCAAGAGTTTTCTCGCTTAGGTCGCGAATAAGGAAAACACCTGTGTAAATGCTGCGCAACTGTTCGAAAAGTGTGTCTACGATATTGAATAGTTGCTCGCGAGCTGCAGTGTCTCTTATAATGGTGTCTATCATTTGATGGTGTCGAACTGTCATTTCCTCAAACTCGTTGCGCCATTTTTCATTGCCAGCCACTGCCATTTGCGCCGTTGAAATAAGCTTGTCGGTAATTCCGCCCAATGCACTAACAACCACAATCACAGGTTGTCGTTTAGCTTCATTTTCAACTATGCGCTTTAAGCACAATATACTTTTTACGGAACCTACTGATGTTCCGCCAAATTTTAATACTTTCATTTACTGTTGTTATAATTTAATATTGTGTTGCCCCAAAACAAATGAGGTTGAACATAACTTCATTGCAAAAGTAACAATAATTAGATATATGGCCAACAAACGGATATATAATTAACCTTTATATAATTGCTTTGTGTATATAAGCAGGCAACGGGTGTTAAATAAACCTTATTATGACCTTTTTGCGTCGTTTGTTTGGTTAATAGAAGGCTTATGATTATATTTGCGAAAAAATTCGTAACGAAAAAATTCGCAAATGAAGAACCCGTTTAAGTTTGGAACCATTGTTGAAGGAGAATACTTCACCGACAGAACCGAAGAACTGGAAAGCATTAAGCAACTGCTTAACAGTGATAACCACCTGATATTAATTAGTCCTAGGCGTTTTGGCAAGTCTAGTTTGGTTAAAAAGGCGGTGACTCAAGTTGCGCGACCTTGTATCTCACTCAATTTGCAGATGGTAGTTAGTGTTGAGGGATTAGCGGCAATGATTTTGAAAGAAGTGTTTAAGCTACATCCGTGGGAAAAGCTTAAGCATCTGTTAAGTAGTTTCAGGGTTGTTCCTACTATATCTACCACGCCTTCGGGAGAAGCTATCGACATTACCTTTCAAGCCACAACCGATGCTACGGTATTGATAGAAGATGCACTGCAGCTAGTAGAAAAGGTGAGTGAGAAAGGAGAATCGATGGTGGTTGTGTTTGACGAGTTTCAAGAACTGATGGGGTTAGACAAGGGGATTGACAAACGATTGCGTGCCATTATCCAAACCCAACGGCACGTTAACTATATTTTCTTGGGTAGTCAAGAGTCGATGATGACTGAGATTTGAACGAAAGCGCTCGCCTTTCTATCGTTTTGGTGTGCTGATGCATCTTGACAGAATACCACACAGTAATTTTAGCCAGTACATCTCTGAGCGCTTGTCAGATAATTTTGTCTCAAAGGTTAATGTGGTGGAGCAGATTTTGGCTACCACTCGTTGTCATCCATATTAGGGATATTCAGTAAATATCTAACTAATTGTTTGTCAGTGTAATATATTATTTGTACCTTTACATAAAAACCCCCGAACGACCCATCACGGGCAGAATCGGGGGAAAATTATAAAATTAACTGCTGTGAAGTTACGAAAAATTTCTGACATAACACCAACTTTGCCCTTTACAGAGTTCGATTTTTTTTACAACATTATCGCGATAGCTTTGCAAAAAAAGCGAACTTGGACGCATCCGTGCCCAACTCCCACTTAAGGAGTTGGCAGCAGAGTTGGCAACCCGCACCCATAAGTGTAGGCGTGGGAAAAAGCCTCTTTTTTCGGCAGAAGGAGAAATCGCCCTTATGTTCCTCAAGGCATACACGGGCCTGTCGGACGACGGCCTGATAGAGCTGCTCAACGGAAGCATCCACATGCAGATGTTCTGCGGTGTGCTGATAGACCCTGCCAATCCCATCAAGGACGGGAAGATAGTAAGTGCCATACGCAACCGTCTTGCCAGGCACCTCGACATAGACAGCCTTCAACGCATATTGTACGCCCGGTGGGAAGGCGACCTCAAGGACAAGGACCTGTGCCTGACGGATGCGACCTGCTATGAGAGCCACCTGCGTTTCCCGACAGACGTCAAACTGCTTTGGGAGTGTTGCCGATGGCTTCACGACCTGCTCGTTTGCCAGAGCAGGCGGTTGTCGGAACGCGTTCCGAGAAACAAGTACAATGATGTTGCCAAGGCCACGCTTGCATACGCCAAGCAACGCAAGCACACCGGCTCGGCCACGCGCAGGCTCAGGAGAAGGCTCCTGAAACTTCTTGCCAAGCTCCGCTTCCAATGGAACGGCCTCCGCAAGTTGTACGGCCCCTGCATCAGCCTGTCGGCAGAACAAGAAAAGCGGCTGTGCGCCGTGCGTGAGGTATGCCTTCAACAGTCAGACCTGTTCGCAGGCAAGGAGGTCAGGCATCGCATCGTGAGCATCGACCGCCCGTACCTCCGTCCCATCGTCAGGGGCAAGGAAAACAAGCGCGTGGAGTTTGGGACAAAGGTCAACAACATACAGATTGACGGCATATCATTCATAGAACACCACTCCTTCGAGGCCTTCAACGAGGGCATTCGCCTTAAGCAGTGCATTGAATATCAGGAATCGCTGACGGGGGTCAAAGTCAAACGTGTCGGTGCCGACTCCATATACGCCAACAATGCCAACCGCACCATGTGTACGGAAAAAGGCATAACGACCTGTTTCGTCAGAAAAGGCCCAAGGCCCAAAGAAGAAGCCGGATGCCTCAAGAAGGCGAGAAGGATTATCGGGACCCTCAGGGCCACGGTAATGGAGGGCAGCTTCGGGAACCAGAAACAGCACTATGCCGTTGGGCGCATCAAGGCACGCAACATGTTCAGCGAAACATTGCTGCTCTTCTTCGGAATCCATACGGCAAATGCCGCCGTCCTTGCCGCAAGGCAGATGGCCAGGGACATGAAGAAGGCGGCTTGATAAAAAAATGAGGTGATTTTATATCCATCCATAGGCAGGTATGGAAGGGACAGGTGTGCCCATACGGCTCGACATTTGGGAGCTTTTGCGCGCAAAGCACATCAAGTACTCTTCCAAAGACGCTTTTCAAGAAAAGAATCTGGCATTTGACAGTTTCCCAGAGATTCCTAAGAGGGAATTAACTGAATTACCCCATATTACACACAACAGTTGGCAGCACTGGTTTGGGATATGCTTACTTATAAAAAAATGAACGAAGCGGAGGTGGTGGATCAAGCTATAACAACTCTTGTTCGTACACACGATTTTGACTTTGAACGTATTTGGCTCAATTTTAACAAAACCGACCGGAGTATTTTGATGGGACTGGTTAATAGCGTGCAGCTTGCAAATAATCGCCGTTTACCTACAAGCACGATGTATAGCAGTGTAAAGCGATTGATGCAAAGTGGTTATGTCATCAAACTAGATACTTTTGAAATTGAAGACCCCTTTTTTGCACGCTGGATAAGGCAACGTCAAGGCTAGGAAAGCGGAATAGAGTGGGGGTATGGGAATAAATAGCTTGCTGGATAAGCTTGGGAGATACATCATTTTAAGCACAAAGTCCAAGGTGTTTTTCTATGAAATTTAACACTATAAGTGCCAATTTCACTCACCAACTACTAACTCGCTTAAAAATATTCGATTCTCGCGAAGGTTTAATTACTACATTTAACATAACAATAGAGATTATGCTAACAAGATAAACGCAGCACACCTATAGATAAAATGCACCAGAAAAAATCTGCTTTAAATCATTATAACGCATGAGTTAATTTTTGTATTTCTCTGTTTGTCTATTTAAAATAACATTTCAGATAATTTATAATTCCATAAGTTACAACAAAAACACAATACGAAAAACTAAATACACGGTTTATAAAATTGGTACATCTCTAGCAAACAAGTAAAAGACTATAAGCAATGATATATCAAGTAGATACAATTATATGTTAAATAAAAAGGCTAGCTAGATGTTTAAGTTTATAACATCCAGTATATTTGATACTTAGGTTTAGATATCAGTGTATTGGTGTTTCTGTAAAACAATTCAAAAACAAACCGAAGAATAATAGTGATAATATAGTTAAATTATCATTATAATTCAGTAAAATAATGTCCAAAATATAAGGTGTCAGGCTTGAACTATGGCAGAAAAATAGTAACTTTGCAATCGTGATTGAACTGCATAGACATATCGAAATCTTATTGCTGGATAACGACTGCGTAATTATTCCTGACTTTGGAGGATTTATGGCGCACCATGTTGAAGCAAGATACGACGACGGTGACCATACGTTTCTGCCGCCGTCGCGCACGCTTGGGTTCAATCGCCAACTTCGCTTAAACGATTCACTGTTGGCGCAATCGTATGTTGAAGCTTACGACTTGAGCTACCCCGAAGCCTTAACCCGAATTGCTAATGAGGTGGAAGAGATGCGCCAACACTTGCATAACGAAGGTTATTACGAATTAAACGACCTTGGCGTGCTTTATTATGCAGAAAATGGCACTTACACTTTTGAGCCTTGCGAGTCGGGAATACTAACACCATCGCTCTATGGACTTAATTCTATCGATATTCTTCGCCTGCAAACAATAGAAACTATCAATGCAGAACAAAGTATCGAATTAACAAATAAAGAAGAAGAAAAGACCACGAACAAAGTTATTCAATCAGAAAACAAGCCCATTCTGCTTGAAATGGATGACACTGCAAACGCACTTTCTAATAGCATAGAGGAAAACTCAGACGATAGTCGAGTTAAAGACGGCGAACTTATCATCCCTGTAGCTTGGCTTAGAAATGCCGTTGCTATCTGTATTGCCATTGTGGCCATCTTGCTTTTCCCTTCTACCGTTACCGAAGGAGAGGTTAACACTGTATCGCATAGCATGGTAGACACAGGACTATTGAGCACGATGATGCCCAAAGAAATGATTAAAGGACAGGAGAATATCACAGAAATTAAAGCTCCAATTCCTTCGCCTGCGAAGTCTCCAGCGAAAAAAAAACGAACCTGCTGAGGTTGAGAATAGCGCAAAATCCAACGATACTTATTATTGCCTAGTGCTGGCAAGCAGAATAACCAAGCGCAATGCCAATCTTTTTACACAGATGATGAAGGACAAAGGCTACAGCGAGACCGAAGTATTGGCAAACGATAAAGACGTAAAGGTGGTATACGGCAGGTACGAAACAATGAACGAAGCACATGCCGCTTACAACAAATTGCACAAGAACGCAGACTTTAAAGACTGCTGGGTAATGCGCAAAAGTGCCAACAATTAATGGCACACTTGTTACATAACTAAACATGCAAACAAAAACATGAAGAGAGTACGATGTCCCAAATGCGACAACTACATAACTTTCGACGAGACACGCTATCAAGAAGGGCAGTCATTATTTTTTCAATGCCCTGATTGCGGAAAAGAGTTTGGCATACGCATTGGCGTATCTAAACTTCATAACCGCCAGAAAGAAACCAACCCCGAAGAACTATATAATGACGGCCATTGCGGAACGTTAACTGTTATCGAGAATGTGTTTCACTACAAGCAAGTTTTACCACTAAACATGGGACGAAACGTTATCGGTCGATACATGAAGGGCAGTGGTATAAACTGCCCTATCGAGACAAACGACCCCAGTATCGACATGCATCATTGTGCCATAGAGGTGAGTCGCGACAAACGCGGACAACTAAAATACGTGCTGAGCGATGGCCCTAGCTATACAGGAACGTTTGTAGACAACGAAATTTTGGGCGACAGAGAACGCCGAGTGCTTGAAGACGGATCGCTCTTCACCATTGGTGCAACCAGTATTATATTGCGCACGCAAAACGAAAAGGACTAAGCAGTCCTTTTTTCGTTTTTAGGGGCTTGCGTTGTTTATATCCCATTTTATTTCGATTTTATTGAACTTATCGCAAGAAAATCATTAACTTTGCACTGATTGTGCCCTGTAGTCAATGGCACAGATAAGAAGTATCATAACAAAATGATGGCCAATGCTCATAGAATATAAAAACGTAAACGTTTATCAAGACGACCGCGAAGTGTTGCGAGGCGTTGATTTCCATGTTGATGAAGGGGAATTCATCTACATTATCGGCAAAGTGGGTTCCGGAAAGAGTTCTTTTCTTAAGACAACTTACTGCGAACTCGATATCGACGAGGAAGACGCTGACACGGCTCTAGTGCTGGGACGAAACCTAACAACCCTTCGTCGCCGTGAAGTTCCCGCACTAAGAAAGGAGATGGGAGTGATATTTCAAGACTTCCAGCTGCTTCACGACCGCAGTGTGTGGGAGAACTTGCAGTTCGTGCTTAAGTCTACCGGTTGGAAAGATAAAGACGAACGTGCCGAACGCATTGAGAAAGTGTTGGCCGATGTTGGTATGAGCGACAAAAAGCATAACATGCCCTACGAACTTTCGGGTGGAGAACAACAGCGTATTGCTATTGCACGCGCCATATTAAATAATCCAAAGGTGATTATTGCAGATGAACCAACCGGCAACCTCGACCTCGAAACAGCTAGCAACATCGTTGCATTGCTGCGCGACATCACCCAAAGCGGAACAGCCGTGGTGATGACTACCCACAACTTGTCAATGCTTAGCAAATACCCTGGTATAGTTTACCGCTGTGCAGATGGCAAAATGAAAGAGATTACCAACGAATATAGCAAGATAGACCTCACTGAGGACGAAGAATAAAAACATAAACTTACACTTACTTATAGTTTACATGGGTATGAAAGTAATGAAATTTGGAGGCACATCTGTAGGCTCTCCCGACCGTATGAAGAACGTAGCTTCGCTTATAACGGCATCGGGTGAACCTTCATTTATTGTGCTATCGGCCATGTCTGGCACCACCAATTCGCTCGTAGAGGTGGCCGATTATCTTTATAAGAAAAATCCGGAAGGGGCTAACGAGGTTATTAACAACCTTGAAAAGCAATATGCTAAACATGTAGACGCACTGCTTTCAACCCCCGAACATAGAGAAACGATGCGCGCGTTTCTCATAGATGAGTTTAATTACCTGCGCTCTTTCACCAAAGACCTCTTCACTAGCTTTGAAGAAAAAAGCATCGTTGCACAAGGCGAAGTGATAAGTACCAACATGATGGTTAACTATTTGCAGGAAATAGGCGTAAAGGCGGTATTGCTTAATGCGCTTGATTTTATGCGCACCGACAAAAATAATGAACCCGACTTGGCTTTCATTAGGGAGAATTTAAATCGACTGATGGAAGAGAACAAGGGCTATCAAATATACATCACACAAGGCTTTATCTGCAAAAACGCTTATGGCGAAACCGACAACCTACTGCGAGGTGGTTCGGATTACACAGCCTCTCTAGTGGGAGCTGCACTACCAGCCGATGAAATTCAGATATGGACAGACATCGATGGTATGCACAACAACGACCCAAGAGTTGTAGATAAGACAGAGGCTGTTAGACAATTAAACTTCGAAGAGGCTGCAGAGTTGGCTTATTTCGGGGCAAAAATATTGCACCCCACCTGTGTACAGCCTGCCAAATATGCAGGAATACCTGTGCGACTGAAGAATACCATGGACCCAGATGCTGAAGGAACAATCATCAATAATGAGGTGTTACATGGTAAAATAAAAGCCATAGCCGCCAAAGATAAGATTACGGCCATCAAAATAAAGTCTAGTCGTATGTTGCTTGCTACAGGCTTCTTACGTAAAGTGTTCGAAATTTTTGAAAGCTACCAAACGCCCATCGACATGATTGTTACTTCTGAGGTTGGCGTTTCGATGAGTATCGACAACAATTCGCACCTCAATGAAATCGTAGACGAACTAAAAAAATATGGTACGGTTACGGTAGATGAGAATATGTGTATTGTTTGTGTGGTAGGCGATCTTGATTGGAATAATGTTGGATTTGAGACTTTGGTTACCGATGCAATGAATAATATTCCAGTAAGGATGATTTCGTATGGCGGTTCTAACTACAATATATCCTTTCTTATTAAAGAAGAAGACAAACAAAGGGCATTGCAATGCCTTAGCGACACGCTTTTTAAAGCATGACAATGAGGGTAGGGCGCTTGTCTCTTTGCATTGTCGGCATGCTGAAAACGAATAAAGGCTTGCCGCTCGTGCAGCACACGCGTCCTACTTCTTGATTGATTAACTCTCTGGTTGTAATTTCATTCACAATGATTAATTTACCTACACATAGTTTTCAACAACACCCAACACCTTTTTATTATTATGATGAAGAATTGTTGCGCGCCACACTTGACGAATTAAACAGACAAGTGGCGAGTCACCCCAACTTCATTGTACACTATGCTGCAAAAGCTAATGCAAACATTCGCATACTTGAAATAATAAAAGAAGCAGGGTTGGGGGTAGACTGTGTGAGCGGTGGAGAGATTGAAACAGCTCTCAGTGTGGGCTTTAAACCCGAAAAAATCGTTTTCGCTGGCGTGGGTAAAAGCGATTGGGAAATAAAGCTAGCACTTGAAAACAACATTTTCTGCTTCAATGTTGAAAGCATTGAAGAGATGGAAGTGATTGAACTGCTTTGCAATGAAATGAATTGCACAACCAATGTGTGCTTGAGGGTAAATCCAAACGTGGCTGCCCACACACATAAAAAAATAACTACAGGTATGGCCGAAAACAAGTTTGGCATACCTATTGACTGCATTTGGGAGACGATTGAGCGCATGCAGGCCATTACACACCTGCGTTTTATTGGCTTGCACTTTCATATTGGCTCACAAATTGTAGAACTGAACGACTTTCGGGAACTGTGCAACAGTGCTAATAACCTACTTGCATTTCTAAAAGAGCGTGGCATTGAACCCGAACACATCAACGTGGGCGGTGGTCTGGGTATAGACTACAACAACCCCGAAGAACATATTGTACCCGACTTTAAAGCATATTTCGACACATATGCTAAAGAGTTGCTGTACAACGCCAAGCAGAAAGTGCACTTTGAGTTGGGAAGATCACTGGTAGCACAATGCGGATTTCTCATTTCGCGTGTGCTTTATGTGAAGCAAGGACAAAGTAAACAGTTCCTCATTCTTGATGCTGGCATGAATGATTTGATACGTCCAGCCATGTATCATGCCAAACATAAATTATCAATTTGTCCAATCCATTGGGTACAAACGAAGTTTACGATGTAGTAGGACCTGTTTGCGAGTCGAGCGATGTCTTTGGTAATGACGTTGTTTTGCCTCAATGCCATCGCGGACATCTTATAGCTATCTGTTCGGCAGGTGCTTATGGCGAAGCAATGGCTTCGCAATACAACTGTCGTGCATTAGCCAAGAGTTATCTAAGTGAAGATTTCAATATTTAAACCAATCCCTTATGGTTCTAACCTTATACATTGATACGATTGCCATTATTTGCTGCATGTCGCTCATTGTTCTTTTTTTTGTCTCTATGTTCTGCAACCCTTTCTTGCGTGCCAGGCGCTTAAAAAAATGGGCTTTGCAAGCAGCAGAGAAAGAAGTAGACACAACAGACACAGCGGCCGCACCCGTGTCTATCGTTATTCCTATTCTTGAAGACGCACCTGAGCTTGCTGCTACAGTTGAAATGATGCTTCAACAAGAGTATGCTGCGCCATTTCGCGTGATTTTAGTTGCTGATAAAGGCAATGCCTTAGTTGAACGTTTGTCGGCCGAAAACAAGGATAATAAACACATGTATTGCACCTTTGTACCCAATTCGTCGCGCTATATGAGTCGTAAAAAACTAACGCTGACACTTGGCATTAAAGCTGCAGACACCGACTGGGTGGTGATTTTAGAACCCACCTGCACCCCTTTATCCACCAAATGGCTTGCAGCTCTTGCGCCTAGTTTGGCAACCGATAACCGATTAGTTGTGGGTTACACTGCTCTCGAAGAAGATACGCGTACCTCGTGGCGTTACCAACAATTGCGCTCTAGTTTCTACATCCTCACTCGAACGCTAAGAGGCAAGACTTATAGACATGCAGGAGGATTTGTGGCCATGAGAAAAACCGATTTTATGAAGCGCGATGGTTTCTCTGGAAATCTCAATTTGCTACATGGCGAGTACGACTATTTGGTCAATAAGTTTGGAGATGATATGGCCACCACAGTGGCTTTGCATCCCGAAACACACACGCTGACAAAGGCACCAACAAAAAGGAGTGGATAAACAAGCAACTCTACTTCTGGGAAACACGCAAATACCTACAAGGCGGATGGTTTAGCAGGTTTTTGTTTAATATAGATAACATCATGCTCTACCTCAATTATATCGTTGCCATACTATGTTTGGTCTACGGAGTAATAGGAGAGCGCTGGCTCATTGTGTCAGTTGCGTCGGCCAATATCCTTTTAACAGTGTTGCTGCGCATACTCTTTGCACATAAAGCAATCAAGGTTTTCAATGTCGACCTACCCGCTTGGCGCGTTATTGGATTTGAACTGATGGTGCCTTGGCGTAAAATTCGGTCGTATTTCAAATATCTAAAGACCGATAAGTACGAATTTACCAGTCATAAATTATAATTAATGAATGTGTTGGTTTACATATCAAAAGATGTTTCAGATGCTGATAAACAGTATCTGACTACTCTTTTTAGCCTGATACAAAACCAACTCAACATCACTATTGCAAACGAAGCACCTTCGTGGAAAGATAGTTTCTCACTCGTTCATCTTGTTGGGTGCTGGGATGCCAAGACGCTTTATATTTATAATTGGGCCGTTCGCACTCACACGGCAGTGGTGCTATCACCATTGGGCGACCTTAATCCCTGGCATATAAACAATCTTCCAACGGCTAAACGATTACTTTTAAATATCCCAATAAAAAGGATGTTGAAGCTGGTAGGTGTTGTGCATGTATGTGGACAATTGGAATACGATACGCTGAAGGCTTTCAATGTCAACACCAATATCGTAAGAATAGACAACCCACGCATCACTAGCGGCATTGAAATGACCGACATGGCCAACCAATTTATGCGCATGTACCGCAAAACGCTTAACACTTGGCCTGCCTCTATGCTCACAACTGCCGAACTAGAGCTGGTTGGTTTGCTGGTACTTGCAGGAATTGACGCAGAGATGTATACACTAATGGATCTGCGCAATGAAACGATTGAAGCACTTGCCACATCCAAATGGAGCTATGTGTTGATGTATGCAGCACAAGAACGCGTGCTAGACTTACTGAGAAAAGGACTTGAACGCCTACAAACAACTACTCCTTCAACAGACCTATCAGGTTTTGAAACTTTCAACTTCGATCCTATACCCGAAGACAACAACGACACTGAGGATGGGGAAGATCTGGAAGTGGAGGAAATCGACGAAGATACAGACAGCCTAGACAATAATGCTGTAATTAAAACTATCGTAGAGAATGTACGCACCTTATACAACTCTCTCTCAGAAGATACTGCACACCTACAATTATTAGTTAATCTTTATGCCAGTTTAAGGCTGTCTGACTATGATGAAGAAGCTTTAGTACAAGCGCTAAATAAAGCACGAATGCTGCAGTTTTTTAGACAAGCAGAAGGAGTTATGCACAATTTGCTAAAACTTCCAGAGGGATTTATGCCCATACTGCCTATAAACGATAAACATACCACGCACTTAACCCACAAGATAACAAAGGTATTTAAGTAATGACAAAGAAAAAATACGAAATAGAGCGCGACTTGCGTTACCTCACACTCTTAGCTCAATCGTTCCCAACGGTGGCCGAAGCAAGCACTGAAATTATAAATCTCCAAGCCATTCTCAACCTTCCTAAAGGCACAGAACATTTCTTAGCCGATTTGCATGGCGAATACGAGGCTTTCCAACACGTGCTAAAAATGCATCGGGAAACATCAAACGTAAGGTTAACGACATCTTCGGAACAACTCTGCGCGAGTCAGAGAAACGAGAATTGTGCACATTGATTTACTATCCCGAACAAAAATTGGAGTTGGTTAAGGAAACGGAAACCGATCTAAACGATTGGTATCACATCACCATTCACCAACTTGTGAGTATATGTAGGGATGTATCTAGCAAATACACGCGTTCGAAAGTGCGCAAATCATTACCAACAGACTTCCAATACATCATCCAAGAACTATTGCACGAACGCGTTGACGACTCAAATAAGGCCGCATACGTAAACGTTATTATCGAAACAATAATCAGCACTGGACGTGCCGACGACTTTGTTGTAGCCATCTGCAACGTTATTCAACGCTTGGCCATTGACCAACTGCACATTCTAGGCGACATATACGACCGCGGACCAGGAGCACATGTTATCATGGATACAATGGAACGCTATCACAGTTGGGATATTCAATGGGGCAATCACGACATGCTTTGGATGGGTGCAGCAGCTGGAAATGTGGCATGTATTTGCAACGTGATACGATTATCGTTGCGTTATGCCAACCTCACCACGCTCGAAGATGGTTACGGTATTAACCTTGTGCCACTTGCAACCTTTGCCATGGAGACCTATGGCGAAACAGAATGTAAGGAGTTTGTGCCTAAAAATAGTGGCGAGTCTTCTAAACTAGACGAAAAAGCCATGCGCCTAACAGCTTTAATGCATAAGGCTATCGCTGTTATTCAGTTTAAAATAGAATCGCAACTCTTTGAGAAGCATCCCCATTGGCAAATGCAAAACAGGGTTTTGCTGCGTAATATAAACTATACTAAGGGTACTATAACTCTGGATGGACAAGAATATCCACTTACAAGCAATGAATTTCCAACGATTAACCCAGCCAATCCACTAGAACTAACCGACGAGGAGAAGATGTTGGCCAAACGCTTACGCCATTCTTTCAAGGTGAGCGAAAAGTTACAACGCCATGTGCGCTTGCTTTTGCAACATGGATGCATGTATGCCATATATAACAACAACTTGCTTTTTCACGCCTCGATTCCTCTAAACGAAGATGGTTCGCTAAAAAACGTGGAGGTAACTCCTGGACAAACGCTATCAGGACGCAAACTGCTACACAACATCGGTATGCTTGTTCGTACCGCATACCAAAAGGATGCGGAGCCCGAAGAGCGCCAATATGCCATTGATTATTTTCTTTATTTATGGTGTGGACCCAATTCTCCGCTCTTCGATAAGTCTAAAATGGCAACCTTCGAACGCTATTTTATTGCCGATAAGGCTACACACAAGGAGAAAAAAGGCAACTATTTCACACTACGCGACAACGAAACGTTGTAGATAGCATACTAGATGCTTTTGGTGTTACAGGAGACAATAGACACATTATCAACGGACACGTTCCTGTGCATGTTGCCAACGGTGAAAATCCAATAAAAGCAAACGGCAAGTTGATGGTTATTGACGGTGGCTTTTCTGAAGCTTATCACAAGGAAACAGGAATAGCAGGCTACACGTTAGTATACCATAGCCGTGGATTTCAATTGGTTCAACACGAGCCTTTTAACAATGCTATGGAGGCAATTCGCACAGGTAGCGACATTAAAAGTACCACGCAAATCATCGAAATGTCGTCGCACAGAATGCTAGTGGCCGATACTGATAAGGGCGTTGAACTTAACAAGCAGGTGGCCGACTTAGAAGAATTACTCTACGCTTATCGACATGGCATTATAAAAGAAACTGAACGAAAGAAAAAAGAGTAGGGGAGTACACTATAAAAATTAGAGTATAGAATGCTATACATAAAACGAGCTGCTCCCAAAGGGGGCTGCTCGTTTTATATATCGTGCATTTTCAGTTTCATAGTACTAATCTAACTATTAATACCAATTTAAAACTTTGTAAAAGCAGGGGTATATTCGCCTCAAAACGCATAAAGACAGTACAATATTTTAACAAAACAATCACAAAAGTAATCGTATTAACATCATATCAATTAAACATTTAAATACATAACTGTTGGCACTATTATAAGAGATAGGTTGGTAGCAGCTGCAATTAACACCTTAAAAATATATTAATAGGACAAAAATTTTACGAGAAAAATATTTGCGATGTTATTTATTTTACGTAATTTTGCATAGAAATTCGAAGCGTTTCTGTTCTTGAAGCGCTTTTATTACAATCAACAACTTAGTGCATAAGATATACAAAGATGTATAGTAAAGAAGAACTATTATCAAAAGAGATGTCTGAATTGGAGGACATTGCAAAAACACTTGGTGCCGATTACAACGGCAACAACAAAGAAGAATTGGTATATTCAATATTAGATAAACAAGCCATTGACGAGGGAATCAAAAAAACCCCTTGGGACAAAAAGAAAAAGAACAAGAATTGTTAAGAAAGACACAGATAGAGTTTACTCGGTAAAAGGGAAAGAGGGAGAAAACTTTGATGTGAAAAACAATAAAATGTCTCCTAGCGAACAGCCTTCACTTTTTAAAGATATAGAAGAAACAACAGCGGAAAACTCTGCTGAAGAAACTGCTAAACCCAAGAAAAGGGGACGCAAATCAAAGAAAGAAAAAGAAGCTGAAGCTGCTGCCTTGGCTGAAGCAGAACGCTTGCGCCAAGAGGTGGAAGAACAAAAAAACGAAGAGACAACCGAAGAAATAAATGCCGAGAATGTTGAAGCAAGCGAAAACCCTGAGCCTGTAACAGACATAATCGAGAACAATAATATTCAGCCTACCGAGGAGGATAACGAAATGTCGGTGCCCGAAGCTAGCTTCTTACCCGAAGCAAGCGAAATGGAAGATAATAATGATGCTCCCGACAGCGGTTTGCTAGCTCAATTGCAAGCAAAAATCAATGCTCGTAACGAGAATTCGAATGATAGACCAGACCCAATAAGAGATGGTTATTGGGAAGGTGACCCTGGAGATGGTACTGACTTTATCACCGTGGTAGACTTACCCATCGAAGATCAAGGGGCAATGCCCAACTACGATATCTTTGACAATCCTACAAGTGGCATGCCTAATCAAGTATTTCAGCCACAAGAAGTGGTACAACCTGTACAAAACTCGTACGACTTCACAGACTTGATAACAGCCGATGGCGTATTGGAAATAATGCCCGACGGTTACGGATTTCTAAGATCAAGCGACTATAATTACTTATCATCTCCCGATGATGTATATGTTTCGACACAACAAGTAAAGAAATATGGTCTTAAAACAGGTGATGTTGTAAGAAGCAAAGTGCGCCCACCGCGAGAAGGCGAAAAATACTTCCCACTAACAAGTATCGAGATGATTAATGGCAGGGCTCCTGAAGAAATAAGAGACCGCGTGCCTTTCGAACATCTTACACCACTTTTCCCCGACGAAAAGTTTAATCTCTGTGGTAATCCTGCCACAACAAACCTCTCAACTCGTATCGTTGATTTGTTCTCTCCCATAGGTAAGGGACAACGTGCGCTTATCGTGGCACAACCCAAAACGGGTAAAACCATTTTAATGAAGAACATAGCAAACGCCATTGCGGCCAACCATCCTGAGGCATATCTAATGATGCTGCTCATAGACGAACGCCCTGAAGAAGTTACCGACATGGCTCGCACCGTAAATGCAGAGGTAATTGCCTCTACATTTGACGAACCGGCAGAACGCCATGTAAAGATTGCTGGCATCGTTCTTGAGAAAGCCAAACGACTTGTAGAGTCGGGGCACGACGTTGTTATATTCCTCGATTCCATCACTCGCTTGGCTCGTGCCTACAACACCGTTAGTCCTGCAAGTGGTAAAGTGCTCACTGGTGGTGTGGATGCCAACGCTCTCCAAAAACCCAAACGCTTCTTTGGTGCTGCTCGTAATGTAGAAAATGGCGGTTCGCTCACTATTATTGCCACAGCTCTTATCGACACTGGCAGTAAGATGGACGAAGTAATTTTCGAGGAATTCAAGGGAACTGGCAACATGGAGTTGCAACTCGATCGCTCGTTGAGCAACAAACGCGTATTCCCGGCTGTGAATTTGGTAGCATCAAGCACACGTCGCGACGACCTGTTGCAAGACAAGACCACGCTCGACAGAATGTGGGTGCTGCGTAAGTACATATCAGACATGAATCCGATAGAAGCTATGAACGCTATTCACGATCGTCTGAATGTAACAAAAGACAACGACGAGTTCTTACTCTCGATGAACGCATAATGAGGGAAATGGGGCACAGAACTGCCCCATCCCTTACTAAAACGAAGACCAAAGCTGAGCATTTGCCCTGGCAATACTCATTAAACATCGCTTGGCATAGCAAAGAAAAAAAGACCAATACGCAGCTTGCCAAGAGCATTCGCAAAACTTGAGAGAACGATACAGGTAAAACGTGTTTTATGAATGGAAAAGGATTGGGGCGTGTAAACATAGATGAAGCCTTTATGTAAATAAGGTAAAATCTGTTAAAAACACAAATCAGCCATCTTTGAACAGCAAAATATGTACATAAATCAGCCTATAAGAGCAATGTTATAAACAAAACATCAAAAAAAGTAACATTATTGTTGTGTTAATAAAATAATGAGTATATTTGCACCATCAGTAGGCATTTAGTTTTTATAGTATGGTACAGTTAGTAGAAACAAAAGGTAAAAAGAGAGATTCTCAAATCTTCATTAACCCCCAATTAATGGGTACGTTGGCAAAAAACATTTGCCAGGAGATTTCAGTAAATCAAAAGTACAAGGACAAGACTTACTCTGCAAAGCAACTTGCAAAGGATTTGGGTACGAACACGAGATATATCTCGACTGTAATTAACAGGCAATTCAATACCAATTACACATCCTTCGTGAACAAGTTCCGCATCCAAGAAGCCATGAAACTGTTGAAAGACAAGCGTAAGGCTCACCTCACAATCGAGGATGTTTCGGATGCTGTGGGGTTCTCTACTCGTCAGTCGTTCTACACTTCGTTTAAGAGGTTCACAGGAATGACACCTCGGGAGTACCGAATTTCTCCCGAATCAGACAGGTAATCAATTTTATCTCCACGCTAATAAGTGCGTGGAGATAATTTTTTTTGTGTATTTAAGAAAATCATCATGAAAGAAACAGACACCTTTATATATAGCGATGAGAGATTTGCCGACTTGCAAATGCTTCGTTACCAACTACCACAGTTTGATAAGTTATCGCTACAGCAAAAATTATACGTTTACTATCTTTCACAAGCCACGCTCTGTGGAAGAGACATCACCACCGACCAGTTTGGAAAATACAACCTCCGTATCAGAAAAACTCTTGAAACTCTTTATACACACTTTGATGCCAACTCTGATAAAGACAACTTTGAGAAGCTGACATTATATTTAAAACGTGTGTGGTTTTCTAATGGCATCTACCATCATTACGCCAACGATAAGATTATTCCGCAATTTTCAGAAACATTCTTCCGCTCGGCTGTTAGTCAAATGTCATTAGAGAAGTTGCCAATGACGGGCTATACCACAACTGAAGAACTTTGCAACGACATTTGTCCCGTAATGTTCAATCCTGAAATCCTACCCAAACGTGTAAACAAAGCTGATGGGGTGGACGTGGTAAAAACTTCGGCTTGCAACTATTACGAGGGTGTTAGTCAGCAAGAAGCTGAAGACTTCTATAACAAGATGAAAGCTGCTGCTGGAGACAATTCTCCTTCGTGGGGATTAAACACCAAACTAATTAAAGGAGATAATGGACTAGAGGAATGCATCTGGAGCGAAACCACGATGTATGGCGAAGCTATTCGCCACATCATCTACTGGTTAGATAAAGCAAAACAAGTAGCAGAGAACTCGCAACAAAAACATGTTCTCGACTTACTGATAGCTTATTATCGCTCTGGAAACTTGCATCTATTTGACGAATATTCGATTGAATGGCTTAAAGAACAAGAAGGCACCATAGACTTTATCAACGGATTTATTGAAGTGTATGGTGACCCGCTAGGCTTTAAAGCTTCGTGGGAAGGTATTGTGGAGTATAAAGACCAGGAAGCAACACGCCGAACTCGTCTTATTAGTGACAATGCACAATGGTTTGAAGACCATTCGCCTGTTGATCAACGATTTAAAAAGCCGAAGTGCGAGGCGTTACAGCCAATGTTGTCTGCGCTGCAATGCTTGGAGGAGACGAATATCCTTCTACAGCCATTGGCATAAACTTACCTAATGCCGACTGGATTAGGGCGCAACATGGGTCGAAAAGCGTTACCATCAGCAATATTACCGACGCATATAATAAAGCTGCAAAGGGCAATGGATTTAAAGAAGAATTTGTGATTGACGAGGATACGCGTGAAATGATTTCACGATATGGTGACATTTGCGATAATTTGCACACTGATTTGCACGAATGCTTGGGACACGGAAGTGGAAAATTGCTGCCTGGAGTTAGTCCTGATGCCTTGAAAGCCTATGGCAACACTATCGAAGAAGCCCGAGCCGACCTCTTTGGTTTGTATTATCTGGCCGATGATAAGCTGTTGGAATTAGGACTGGTGCCCGACAAAGAGGCTTACCGCGCTCAATATTATACGTACATGATGAATGGTCTAATGACTCAACTTACACGCATTGAGATTGGTAAAAACATCGAAGAAGCACACATGCGCAACAGAGCACTTATCGCACACTGGGTGTTAGAACGTGGAAAAGACGCTGCCGAGTTGGTTGTGCTTAATAACAAGACCTTCATTAAGATTAACAACTACGAGCAATTACGCCATTTATTCGGTGATTTGCTGGCTGAAGTGCAGCGGATAAAGAGCGAAGGCGATTTTAATGCAGCAAGAGACCTGGTTGAAAAATATGCGGTTAAAGTAGACAATAAACTTCATTCAGAAGTATTAAAACGCTTTGCAGAATTAGATATTGCCCCTTATAAAGGCTTTATTAACCCTGTATATCAGCTCGTTCACAACGAAGTTGGCGAAGTCGTTGATGTGAAAGTAGATTACTCCGAAGCTTACGACGCTCAAATGCTTCGTTACTCTAGTGAATTTGGCTTTCTTGTTTAGAAAACAACATCTTGATTAATGTAGAGTACAACATAATGGAGTGGGGTATAACAACAGATAAGTAAGTGCAAATCTTAATCAAGTTTGCGCAACAAGCTTAACTTTACCACCATTTTTTAACGTAGCATAAACAATGAACGAAGATACACATAGTAAACTAATGGCTATAAAGCAGTCGTTCCGTCTTTTTATGGATGGTACGACATCACGATCTATGGCTCAAAAAGGGTTGGGATATAAAATAAACTGGGGAGTGCCTTTTCACGAACTGCGTAAGATGGCCATGCCTTACGCACCCAATTATGACCTTGCCATAGAATTATGGAAAGAAAATATTCGCGAATGTAAGATTATGGCAACCTTAATTATGCCAGCCGAACGTATGTCTATTGAACTAATTGATGTGTGGACAGAGCAGCCCATTCAACAAGAACTGGCAGAAATGTTGGCTTTTAATCTGTTGCAACATGTAAATTTCGCACCCACATTGGCCTATCAATGGATGGCTAGTAATCGCCCCGACCGCCAGATATGCGCATATCAACTTCTGGCACGACTCTTTATGAAGGGCAGCGAACCCAACGACCGTGGATTAGACGAATACCTAGACCAAGTATCGATTGCTTTACAGCACGAGAACCTAGGCGTAAGGCATGCTGCTAACGCCAGTTTGCAGAAGTTGGCCATGCTCAATGAAGGTTATGAGCAGCGAGTTAACGAGTTGTTGGATGGTCTACAAACTCCCTAATTGAGTCATAACAGTAGCAGGTGAACATGCACTTTAAGTTACTAACTACATTTTTGTCTTGAAAAGTATGCTTTTCAGATATTTATCGTAACTTTGTAGGGCATCATGCCATGCATACCCATGCTACATCGGCATAACATTTGCAAGAAACAAACAATACACATATTATAATATGAATACAGGAAAAGTAGACGTTCTTCTGGGATTGCAGTGGGGCGACGAAGGCAAAGGAAAGGTTGTAGACGTGCTAACACCACAATATGATGTTGTTGCACGCTTCCAAGGAGGACCAAACGCTGGTCATACGCTAGAGTTTAACGGTCAAAAATACGTCTTGCGAAGCATCCCTTCTGGCATTTTTCAAGGCGGAAAGACTAACATCATCGGCAATGGCGTGGTGCTAGCTCCCGACTTGTTCATGGCCGAAGCAAAGGAACTGGAAAAAAGTGGGCACAACTTAAAGAAATGTTTACACATCTCAAAGCGCGCACACCTTATCATGCCAACCCACAGAGTGCTAGATGCCGCCTACGAAGCATTGAAAGGCGACAAGAAAGTTGGCACCACTGGCAAAGGAATTGGTCCTACTTACACTGATAAAGTTTCACGTTCTGGCCTACGTGTTGGCGACATCTTCGAAGGTTTTGAAGAGAAATACGCCCAACATAAAGAACGCCATCTCAGTATTTTGCGCAGCATGAACTATACCAACTTCGATATTACAGAAGCCGAAAAGAACTGGATGGAAGGCATTGCATACATGCGTGAGTTCAATATTGTAGATAGCGAATTCGAACTGAACACCCTTTTATCTCAGGGAAAGTCTATACTATGCGAGGGAGCACAAGGAACAATGCTCGATGTTGACTTTGGTAGCTATCCTTACGTAACATCGTCTAACACCATTACAGCCGGAGCATGCGCAGGTTTGGGTATCGGTCCTAATAAAATTGGTGATGTTTATGGCATTATGAAAGCCTATTGCACGCGTGTTGGTGCAGGCCCTTTCCCTACAGAACTATTCGATGAAACAGGCAAAAAACTTCGCGACCTGGGGCATGAGTATGGAGCCGTAACGGGTAGAGAACGTAGATGCGGATGGATTGACCTAGTGGCATTGCGCTATTCTATTATGATAAATGGTGTAACACAGCTCATCATGATGAAGAGCGATGTGCTCGACACCTTTGAAACCATTAAGGCATGCGTGGCTTATGAGTATAACGGCCAACGTCTCGACCACTTCCCATTCGACATCGAACATGGCATTACACCTGTTTACGAAGAATTGAAAGGCTGGCAAACCGACATGACGCAGTTCACAAACGAAGAACAATTCCCCGAAGCATTCAAAGAGTACGTTGACTTCTTGGAAAAACAACTGCAAACACCTATCAGAATTATTTCTATCGGCCCAGATAGAAGTCAAACAATCGTTAGAAACAAATAATGAACAAACCATCCATACCCAAAGGAACAAGAGACTTTTCGCCAGCCGAAATGGCTAAGCGTAATTACATCTTCAACACCATTAAGGATGTTTATGCCCTGTACGGCTATCAACAAATCGAAACACCATCCATGGAAACGTTGCAAACGCTCATGGGTAAGTATGGTGAAGAAGGGGATAAGTTGCTCTTCAAAATACTCAATTCGGGCGATTTCATCGGAAAACTGCCTTCCGAAGAATTTGTAAGTGACAATGTTCTAAAACTAGCAGCCAAGATCTGCGAGAAAGGATTACGTTACGACCTTACCGTACCTTTTGCACGCTACGTCGTTATGCACCGCGATGAACTGCAAATGCCATTTAAACGCTACCAAATTCAACCCGTTTGGCGTGCCGACCGGCCGCAAAAGGGTAGGTACAGAGAGTTTTATCAGTGCGATGCCGACGTTGTTGGGTCGGACTCTTTACTGAATGAAGTGGAGCTGATACAAATTATCGACACTGTTTTCACTAAGTTTGGAATCAATGTTCAGATAAAAGTTAACAACAGAAAAATACTGCGGGTATTGCCGAATACATCGGACAGCCCGATAAAATCGTTGATATCACCGTAGCTATAGATAAACTCGACAAGATTGGTGTTGACGCAGTAAATGCAGAAATGCTTGCAAATGGCATCTCTGAAGAAGCTGTAAGTAAGTTGCAACCTATACTTACCATGTCGGGAACAAACAAAGAGAAGCTGGAAACCATCGCTCAAACTATCGCTACGTCTGAAATTGGCGTGAAAGGAGTAGAGGAGACTCGCTTTATCCTTGAGAAGGTAGAAGCTGTTGGAATGCAAAACGAACTACAATTAGACTTAACTTTGGCTCGCGGTCTGAACTATTATACAGGTGCAATATTTGAAGTTAAAGCTAAAGACGTGACTATAGGTAGTATTACTGGAGGTGGTCGATACGATAACCTTACCGGAATATTCGGTATGCCAGGACTAAGTGGCGTGGGAATAAGCTTCGGAGCCGACCGCATCTATGATGTACTGAACACTCTCGACCTTTATCCTCAAAACGCAACACAAGCCACACAAGTGCTGTTTATCAACTTTGGCGAGGCAGAAGCCGACTTCTGTCTACCTATTGCAACAAAAGTACGGGCGGCAGGCATATCTGTTGAGCTGTATCCCGATAGTGCTAAGATGAAAAAACAGATGGCATACGCCAACTCAAAAAGCATTCCCTTTGTGGTTCTGGTGGGAGAAAACGAAATTAATCAAGGCAAAGTTACGCTGAAAAATATGATCACGGGCGACCAGCAACTAGTTTCAGCAGAAGAACTAATCGCTATTGTTACACCTAATTAATTCTAATCCAGCTTATAATTATGGAGATGGAGGTTTATCAACAGCTGCTCGCAAACGGCATAAGACCGTCTGCGCAGCGGCTCGCCATCATGAATTACTTGCTCACTCATCGAACGCACCCCACAGTAGACGAAGTTTATCAAGGATTGTGTAACGAAATAAAAACTCTTAGTAGAACCACGGTTTACAATACATTAAGAATGTTTGCCGAAAAAAAAACTGGCACAAATGATTACTATCAACGAACACCATGTGTGTTATGATGGCTGTACCAATCCGCACAAACATTTTTATTGTAATCGGTGTGGACATGTTTTCGACATCTTTGATGAAACATCTGAAAAACATTCAGTATCGCAGAATATTGATGGACATCACATAACTGAGACGCAAATTTATTATCGAGGTGTCTGCAAATACTGTTTGAGTAAGGAACTTTTAGAGTTTGGCAACTAGAAATTAACACCAAATACTTGCAAAAGGGCATAATCTAAGTTATCAGAACCGGCATATTGACAAGTTCTTGTTCATCAGGCAATTATAAAACTATAATACCAATTATGTAAATTAAATTTATCTAAGTAATTTAACATAAATTACTAAACCCACCCACCTTTTTAACAAAAAAATAAAAAAATAACCCAAAAACAATAAGAAGTAAAACATAACAATAAAACAATAACTATAAGAAACAAAAGACATTATTGCAAATAAAACTATGTATTGAGAACTCTTTATTATAACGCGCACGCGCGTAAAGGTCGCACGCGCACGCTAATAATATAGTATGCCACTACTGAAAAACTGCAATGTGTTGTCAGTTTTTCCAATAGTAAACAAGGAGATGGCAGAAGGCGGGGGCTTCTGCTAAAATATGCCTTGCAGCTTTCGTTACTAATTGCTCTGGGATGCTCGCTAATAATAATGTTTAAAGGGGCGCATCCGTTTCACTCCTGCTAGTGCGCGCGCTTGCTCGTTCGCTCGTTCCTCGCTCGCTCGGCTCCGCTTTGCCTGCACTTCATTCGTACGCTCGTACCTCGCGCACTCATTACGCTTAGGCATCTGCGCACGAACTCCGCTCCGCTCCGTATGCTAAGGTCCTAGACGGTATGGGGGCAAAGCCCCCTATACCCCCTTTGTGCTCACAACATTACGCATTGGGGCCCTACCCAATGCTTCATTGTTCGCTTAGATGCTCGTTAATACTTCTGGGATACTCGTTAATACTTCTGGGATGCTCGCTGCAAAGAACAGATAAAGAGGAAACAGGCAAACTCACAAACAAATAAAATAAACACAACAATAAAAATACAAACATACAAATACAGCAAAGATGTAGAACGTTCCACAAACGAAGACCAACAATTAACGCCCAACTTCACAGCCGAGCGTTAAAAATAAACTAAAACAAAATAAATATGATATGAAAAAAATTATATTTGCAATATGAAGACAATAAAAAAACATAATAAACATAATACTAATAATCAGTATTATTGGATTACTACTACTATTTATAAGTGGTGGTAAAAAAACATCATCTTTTAGAATGCTTCTCAAAAAAATTAAGCAACTGATCTTCTGTCATAGATTGAATTTTTATTCTTTATATGATATCTAGAATTAGAACCATTAGGATCAAACATATTTCCAATATTCTCAATCAAATCAACAGCGGTTTTAGGTGCTAATTTAGAAATAATATCAACTGTTTTTTCAGTACTACCGAACAAAGCCTCTAACTTAGAAATATTTGTCTTTTGTACCTCTGTCAATTTCTGTTGGCCAAGTAACTCTGCATAACGCTGTTGTGTTTGAACGTTCTGATCATTCAACCTAGTTGTAGACTTGTTAAGTTCAAATTGACTACCAAGAACACGAGTTTCGGCATTTATTTTAGAATACTCTGCACGAAGATTTACAAGTTGTTGTTGCAAAATCTCTAATTGCTCGGGCATTAAGTTTTCAAGATTATATTTTTGGTAAGATACTCGATATTGAGTTGTTTCTCAGTAACCTTACCGTTAATAATATCTTGCGTTAACTTATCAATAGTCTTAAACAATTGAATATTCTCACCTCGCGCACGTTGTTCTGCCAACGTAACAGGACGGCCAGAGCTCTCATCAACCATAGGCACACCATTAGTGTCATAAGCTTGCAATTGTGAAATACTATTTTGCAACTCTGTTGAGAAAGCTGTAGCAGCATCAACACGAGCAGCCTGCTTGCTCTGTTCAAGACGGTTAAGAGTTTCCTGCGCTTGAGCGCCAGCTTTAGCACCAATGGCAGCATTTGTTATTTTGTCAGCAGCCTTTTGATTACCGAAATCATACTCGGCTTTTTCATAAGAAAGACCTTGAGACAGATAGTTACCTACATTACTAAATGCATCAGCTAAACCATCCATAAGATTTTCACTCGTATTATTAGCGGGAGCAGTCACAGAATTACCAAGATTAGTACTACTGGCTATATTAGCACTATTAGCAGCAGCCTGACCATTATAAAGATAAGGGTTATAACCTGCAGCTTCAACGCGCTCACGTACAGCAGCTTCATTAGACCACGCTCGATTTTCAGCGTTTACTTTATCTTGATACGCCATCTGTTGAGCATTAACCTTGTCTTGTTGGTCAACTTGCTTTTGCCACATATCACGTTGAAAAGCTTGGTCACGTTTTTGTTTAGAAGCACCTCCAAATAATTTCATAGCACCACTTACAATAGCAGCACCAGCAGCAATAACAGCAGGAATTATACATAATTGAGTAGGATAATTGGATATCCACTCGGACAAATCATAAGGAAACATATACAAATAAAATTAAAGCCTGCCTGCATGGGCAGACAGGCCGATTAAAAAACAACTGGAAAAATAAAACTAAATTTCGTCTTGCTTCTTTTCCTTATCCTTAGAAAGGCTATCTACAAGCGTTTTAAGGAAAGGAAGAGCAATTTCCAACACTTTCAAAACTTTAACAAACCATTTCATAATAAATACTTTTTGAATTAAACAATAAATTAAACTAAAACTATTCGGCTGGACTAACATCAGTAGGATTATCTACAGGTTGAGCATCATTAACACCATCAATAAACTCTTTATACTTCATACCGACAAAATCATAATCAGTCAAAGTATTATGATAACGAGAGGGTAGGAGAGCAACCAAATCCTCATCAGACATATCATTACGAGAAGAAGAGGGAATTTGCTGCAGAGTTGATAGAATACGTTCTTTTTCAAGCATAGAAACAGAACCACTCAACAACTTAGTAATAGGATTTTCACGATTACCAGTAACGGCATCGACAGGCGAAATTACATCAATGACTTCCTTTATTTCCGAATTCAACTCGGGATTATTAGGGGTACCTGGAACAAACAGCAAATCGGATTTGTCTCGTTCAGACATATAACCAAAAACAATATTTAAAATACTCATAAAAATTAATATACTAAAAATTAAACTCTAGGCAAACCGTCAACTGACATATCAGAAATTTTAGTAATACCGAAATAACAACCGCCAAACAATTGGTCAGTTACCTGCTTACCATTATAATTAACAGCAAATACACTATCTACTGACTTTGGAGAAACTTTTAAGTCAGAAATACTAAGAGAACCACCTGCGAATGTATCAGACAAAGCACGATTGCGAGAAATAGTCCAAAAAGAAAGAGGACCACTATAACCAAATTGACCGTGATTAACATCAATAGCGGTCTTATACTCAGAGTAACGCAATTGCCAACCAAGAGGGTGACCGCCAGAAAACTTTAAATCATCAGTAGTAGCAGAGGGTTCATCATTGGAATGATCAGTAATATTAAAATCCATAAGGGGCTGCATTCCTAAATTTTCAAATTCAGGAATAAAGAAATCACCTCGAGAAGTCTTATGAACAAAAGGATCAACACGAGAACTATCATACTGCATAGCAGGCAAAGCAGAATAAATACACATCAATACACCATGTTCTTTAGCATCAAAAGTAACACTACCTTTACCAGTACCGATAGATTTACCAACAACGCGACCAAGATAACCACCTTCAGTAGAACCCGAATCAGGAGTACCAGCTGTCTGAGTAATATCACCTGTTTCAAAATTACTATCAAAACCACCAAGATAATAAACCTGTCCGTCTCGACCTTCAGAGACTTTAACACCAAAATGCGCCTCGACTTGCTCAGCATAAGTTCTACCAGCACGCATAGAGATAGACAAAAGTTTATCTAAAGCAAAAGCACCACGAATAGTACTAGTAGTAACAAGGGCACCGCCAGAAGCCAAAGCAACAGAAGTTTTATCAGCAGTAACAGCACCAAGTTTACTTGAAGGACCAGAAACGGCTAAAGCTTGTTGAAGACCTTGAATTTGCGGAGAAGAAAACAAAGGAGTTGGACGAAGATTAGTTAAATAATCAAGACCATGATTTCGATAACGAAGCTGCAGCATGTTAATAAACTTATCTGCAGGAAAGACGGAATTACTACTATCAAAATTATAAGAGGCAACATCATAGGGCTCATAAATATTATTACGATAAAAATCGGAATAAATCTTCTGATAAGCAGCAGCCCTTAAAGGGGTAACAGAACCTGAGAAGTGATTAGTCAGATAACCTTTATTGGTCTTAGCCCTAACTGGATAACCATAACCAAACAAATCAAGCAATCGCAAACAATTTTCTTGACGTGAAAAGCCAAAAATATCATAAGAGTTAGCAGTAATACCAGGGTTAATTTTCAAAATTTCCTTAAACAAAGTTTCACGAGTACAAGAAGGGACAGCTAAAGGAGTGGAAGCATTACCAAAATAATTTGAACGAAAGTCATTAGTACCAGCAATAAACTGGTCGAAAGGATGCCAAAGTTGAGCATAAGGAACAAAAAAGAATTCATACACACCACGTAGTGACATAAAAGCAGAGGAATTCATGGGTAAAGTACGCATAAAATCCTGGGCATTAATTTCTACATGATCATGTGGAATTAAATCTAAAGACAAAACAGGAAGCAAAGCACCGACAGGCGCGGTAAACATGTGTCTTTGAGACAAATCAAAAGCGTTACGAGGTCGATTAGCACGACTGGGACGAATTTCAAGTTTTTTCATAATTAAGCACTGAATAAATAAATTATTAAACTAGTGAATGCTAGCATAAGGGCAAGCACGCACAAAACAAACAAATCATCACTTTTCATATTTAATCAATTTTTCTAGAACCAAATAAAATAGAATTGTTAAGCTTCTTACTCTTATTTCGCTTATCAAGACGTTGCTTTTGTTGCTTACAATAAGTATCAAAATAAACAGAAGAAAACAAACTATTTTTTACAACTTTATCATAATCCAGCCTGCCATAAGAATAGAAATCACCAAACCAAGCAACTTCATCCAAGAAAGAGCAAACATAGGGGTTAGACAAATTAACCTTATAATCACGTTCATGAAGAAATAAAGGCATATATTCAAACATAAAAGGGTATGCTCCTAACATAGCAGCTTGAAAACCAGCTTTTTCAACAATATCATTAAAAAGTTTGTAGAATTGTAACAATTGGTCAGACTTGCGTAAAACATCATATCTATCAAGCATAGAGACATATGCATAAAAAGGAGAAGAATAGGGATAGTATTTATTAAAATCGAGCAGTTTAGTGATACGCCATGCATGCCGAGAACAATACCAATTCTGGTCGGTACCCATATCCAAAGATAAATACTCATTCGAATGATATTGAGAAAGCCAGGAGCGGTATTTCATATTCGGAAACTTTCGCAGGAAATCCGTTTCCGATATTTCATGAGTATAATAAGAGTAAGAAACAAGACACAACTCTAGGTATTGTTTCCACTCATCGTAGTATCTACCATAGAACGAATACAGTTGTAATTTTGCATCAAAAGCCAAGTCACTAAAGCCTTTACACTTGCGGAAGATGGAACAGCACAAATCTGGGTTAAGTGGAAGATCGTAGTGTTCAAATTGTCCCAATCGCTCGTTAAAGATTTCTTTACTAAGTCGGTAAGTTCCTCTATTGACATTTTCGAGTATTTCAGTTCGTTCAGCTTTATAAGAACCGATAACTGGGCTTTTAGACTGAAGATGGAACGGACGCGAAGACTTGTAGGCCAAAACTTGAGGTAAATCAAGATTGCCACTAACATACTCCGCAACATAGTAGGCTGTGTTGGCATCACAAACTTTGATATAGTCTTGGGTAAGTGATACATTCGCAAACGGCCGAAAACAAAAACAATTGCGCTTTCCTCCAACTCTCTCGTGGTAACCCCACGATTGAACGATAATAGACGAAATTTCTCGGAGGATAACCTCATTATCGAAGAATAAGACGCCGTGATAATGCGGACGATACGTTTGGGGGCCGTACTCCGACGCAATGTAATAACGGATTGATTTAGCATTACTTTCAATATTTAATTTGTTAATACGAGCGCGAACACGCTTTAAGAAGTTTTGAATGTCTTTTTTACAGCATACTGCATAAGTATTAGAATTATCCTCATTCTGAATAGAAGGTAAGAAAGTATCAAAGTCAATATTCCATTTTCCTTTTACTTTGTCATAATAGTTCAAAGGACATGAATTGTACATTTGTTCAACACGACCGATAGGACGAAGTTGAGGGCAATCATGGTCATCTAAATAACTCCCAGCGAGGAACACTAGCATTATCATAAGTTAAAGTAAACATAACTGAATACTTATGACTAAGAATTTCCTCACGTACTCTGCTAGATTGTTTAGAAGCAGCAGCATTAACACAAGCAGGGCACTTTCCACAAGGAACAAACATATCTTCACCTGTCCACTTATTACGAGTAAGAATAGGAGACATGCAACCGCCGAATATCTTATATTTATTTTCTTGCAACATATCAAAATGGTTTTTTATCTAAATTCCAAGAATAGCGAAGAGTACAAACAGAGCCATTAACATTTTGAGAGACAAGAAATAACAGATGAAATTCAACAAGAGTATCAAGACATGACATTAATTTGTCACGTATTTCATAATAATTGGTATTAAATACGATTGACATACAATCACCATCACGAGTAATAGAAACATGTTCAAAATCACTCGAAAGCAAAACACGTATGTGTAAGACAAACTGAAAGTAATTAAAATATGCCATCTTTAATAAGAGTTTAAAAAAATTACAGTGCAAATATAAACTATATAAATATAATACCAATTATGATAAATAAGGTGTGATTATTTCCCTCTCAAATGTTAAAAAGTGTGCTAAAAACCAAATGTAATACGCTGTTAATGCGTGCTAATTGCTTGTATTTTAGTATCTTTGCAGCGTTTTTCAAACAACATAAAGTCTAACTTTATTAATTATTTTTATTTATTATTTATGTCTAATTTAAAAAATGTACAGCCGCTGAGCGATTTCAACTGGCAAGAGTTTGAGAACGGCAGCCCTGTAGAAGTAAGCAAGGATGCTCTTGAAAAGGCTTACGATGAAACCCTTAACAAGGTTTCAGAGCATCAAGTTGTTGATGGTACTGTTATCTCCGTTGACAAAAAGGAAGTAATTGTTAACATCGGCTACAAGAGCGACGGTGTTATCCCCGCTTCCGAATTCCGATACAATCCCGAACTCAAAGTCGGCGACACTGTTGAGGTTTACATCGAAAATCAAGAAGACAAAAAAGGTCAACTGATTCTTTCGCACAAGAAGGCACGCCTTAGCAAGAGCTGGGAACGTGTTAACGCCGCTCTTGAAAACGAAGAAGTTATTCAAGGTTATATCAAGTGTCGCACTAAGGGTGGCATGATTGTTGACGTCTTCGGAATTGAAGCCTTCCTTCCAGGAAGCCAAATCGACGTTCATCCTATCAGAGATTACGACGTATTTGTTGGCAAAACCATGGAGTTCAAGGTTGTTAAAATCAACCAAGAGTTCCGCAACGTGGTTGTTTCGCACAAGGCTCTTATCGAAGAAGAACTTGAAGCACAGAAGAAAGAAATCATTTCCAAGCTCGAAAAAGGTCAAATCCTTGAGGGTACGGTTAAGAATATCACCACTTACGGTGTATTCGTTGACCTCGGTGGTGTTGACGGACTCATCCACATTACCGACCTCTCTTGGGGTCGCGTAAGCGATCCTCACGAAGTAGTAAGCTTGGATCAGAAGATAAATGTGGTTATTCTCGACTTTGATGACGAGAAGCGTCGCATTGCATTAGGTCTGAAACAACTTACACCCCATCCATGGGATGCACTCGACCAAAGCCTCAATGTGGGCGATCACGTTAAAGGTAAGGTGGTTGTTATCGCAGATTACGGAGCATTCGTTGAGATTGCACCTGGTGTAGAAGGTTTGATTCACGTTTCAGAAATGTCGTGGGAGCCAACATCTTAGAAGCGCTCAAGACTTCTTGCACGTTGGTGATGAGGTAGAAGCTGTTATCCTGACACTAGACAGAGACGAGCGCAAGATGTCACTCGGCATTAAGCAATTGAAAGACGACCCATGGGAAACCATCGAAGTTAAATACCCTGTTGGAAGCAAGCACACCTCTAAGGTTAGAAACTTCACTAACTTCGGTATCTTCGTTGAGCTCGAAGAAGGCGTAGACGGACTCATCCACATCAGCGACCTTTCATGGACTAAGAAGGTGAAACATCCTTCTGAATTCACACAAGTTGGTGCTGAAATCGAAGTCGTTGTTCTCGAAATAGATAAAGAGAACAGACGTTTGAGCCTTGGTCACAAACAACTCGAAGATAATCCATGGGATACTTATGAAACACTCTACACTCCTGGAAGCGTTCATCGTGGTAAGATCTCTGAAATGATGGATAAGGGTGCTGTTATCACGCTTAACGAAGGTGGCGAAGGTTTTGCTACTCCCAAGCACCTTGTTAAGGAAGATGGAACTCAAGCTCAACTTGGAGAAGAACTCGAATTCAAAGTTATCGAGTTTGTAAAGGAGACCAAGCGTATAATTCTTTCGCACAGTCGCACCTTCGAAGAAGGAAAAGACGATGTGAAACCCGTAAGAAAACAACACGCTGCCAAGAAGGCTGATGCTTCTGTTCAAATCAATAATGTTGCTGCTGGTACTACACTTGGTGATATTGATGTTTTGGCAGACCTGAAGGCAAAACTTGAAAAAGGTAAATAAAAACCATTGCCCCTAGGGGCTAATTCCTTCTATTTAAATTGATGCGCGCGCGGGATATATTCCTTGCGTGCGCATTTTTTTTAATGAAATGGCCCTACGCATCATCTCAAAATGCAGGGTTTAATGCATTTGGGTTAAAACAAAACACTTTTATACCCGTTATTACCACGCATATTGCAGCAATTAACAATATGTTTTAACTCCAATCAAGATTTGGAGATATGCCAAGATAAACTTATTCTTGACAGGGGAATGTGTTTTATTAAATCAAAAGTTAATCGTGTATATTTGTTACCCTACACATACCTCTATCCTATTTGTTAAATTGGTAAATATATTTTACAAAATATAGTATCCTTAAAGACCTATTCTAGCGAAAACTGATGGTAGAAAACATACATTTTGAACAATTTCGGGACTTCCCACCATTTATTTTTGTGCTAAATTTTGGCCTCAATTTGGCATTTTGTACCATTTAGCCTTTCTATTTGCTCTCCTACCTTCTATTTTTTATCACTCCAAAAGCAGCTTTTTGTAGTCAAATAGTAACTTTTGGGAGAAGTTTTTACTAATAAAGTTTGCGTTTTTTAACTCTTAGTGCAGTCATAATATTTTCTACAATCTGCAATTTGCTGCATTTAACCTTGCGTTTAGCACGAGTTTGCAATGCGTTTTGTAGGAGTTAGCAATGCGTTTTGCACGAGTTAGTAGTGTGTTTTGTAGGAGTTAGCACCCCATTTTGCAGCAAAAATCCGTTTTTTTTGCTGTAAACAGGCAAATATTAACCACAAACACGTTTTTTATCTTCATATATTCGTGTTGACAGAATTTACAAGTGAGCATTATTTCATCAAGTCAAACCTTCGCGAGAATTGAATATTTAGAGGCGAGTGAGCAGTCGGTCAGAAAAAAGACGCTCATAATGTTAAAATTTATACCAAATATTTTACATCTGAAGTAGACGTTATTATTTAAATCCCAATCGAGCAAACTTAGAGATTGGGATTTAAACATCATAGAAAGCTGTATTAAACTTGAGAAGAAATACCCCAGCCTATCAAGTCTTTAACAACTTCGCCCGCAACTATAATCCCTGCAGCTGCAGGCACGAAAGCATTACTAGCTGGCACGCTATTCTTACCTTTTGATTTATATGCACCCTCATTTACATCGGCATTAGCATTAATTATATCATTCTCTTTGATTTGTAACTGGCTAGCCCCCATTGGCTTGAGTGGTTTCTCTTCGCTAAACACCACCTTAACTCCCTCTATGGCTAGTGCTCTCAACTTCTTTCTAATCACTTTAGCCAAGGGGTCCATATTGGTTTTTGAGATATCTGCCACTTTAAATCCAGTTGCATCCATCTTATTAGCGGCACCCATACTTGAGATGTAAGGCACATCCAACATCTTGCAGCGCCTAATTAGTTCAACTTTAGCGGTGATGGTGTCTATACAATCCACAACATAATCATATTTGTTCAAGTTTATCTCGTCTGCATTTTCGGGCAAATAAAACATCTTGTATGCGCCAACCACGCACTTGGGATTTATATCATGGATACGTTTTTTAATCACATCAACCTTTGCTTGTTCAAGCGTTGAATGCAAAGCAATAACTTGCCTATTAAGATTAGTTATGTTAACGGTGTCTGCATCAAACACATCTATATTTCCTACCCCACTTCTAGCCAGTACTTCAACGGCATACCCTCCCACTCCGCCAACACCAAAAACAGCCACTTTAGAGGCTTTAAGTTTGTCAACGGCATCTTGTCCAAGAAGCATTTGGGTTCGGCTAAATTGATTTTCCATATTGTATTGTCTGTATTTATTCCTTACGGCATACTTAAAAAATAATATTTCGCCAACGGTGAACGCGGCTAAGGTACGGCAAAGTTACATAGAAAAACCATGTGAACAGACAACTTGGTTTATCTTATTTTGAATAATAGTAATTTGTAGCGAGTACAAAAATCTTATCTTACAATAAAATAACCAATTAAATACCCTTGAACATCCTTTAATAAAAGATATCCACGCCCTTCTCCAAACCACCGTTGTTGAGTGTTCGTTTGGATTTGTCTTTGTTCTTGCCAAAGTTAAACCTGTACGTAGCACCTAATATAACCATGTTGGCGTTGTTTTTGACGCTCTGTATATACTCCTCCGGATGAACATCTGATACGGTTATGCGCTCATATTTTGCACCTTGGTGGGTAAAGAGATTTACACCTGTTATCGAGAAGTACCAGTTTTTACAGTGATATTGCACTTTCAGGTTGTTCCATCTTTCTTTTGATTGATAGGTGTTTCCCACCAATTCGAATTTAGGCATAATCTCACAGTTGCCCGATATCACCCAATTACCGAAGTACATAGCAGTACTCAATGAGGCGTAAAAACGTTTTCGAATATGGATTTGGGCGGGCATCTGCACCCGACAGTTGTCCCACCCCACGTTTCCCCATAGTGTTCCAAAGCCAAAGAGTTCTTTCACAGACATCTCCAATTCTAGATTCAATTGGTTGGTAGCCTGTCCGTTAATGGCCTTGTTTAAAAACATGTTGAAATATGGGATAGAAGCATCGCCGATATAGCTATATGTGTAGTAGATAGGGTTAAAGGTTCTGCTGTGCGAAGCCCATAGTGTAGAGGAAAATTTACCTTTGGCGAAGCGCAGGTAAACCCTGTTTCGCAGATAGGTAGACGGCTTTAAATTGGGATTTCCTTGCCTAATGGAGATGTCGTCTATCACCTGTATCAGGTCCGTTTGTTGCGAGATACCAGGCATTGATGGGTTAAGCATCAGCAAATAGTTCAGCGACCAATTGGGCGAAATGGCATAATTGGCATTGATATTCACTTTCATTCTTACGGCATCGGTCTTATACGTATTGTTATTGGCATGATTATAGATGGTGCTTGCATTCAAGCCATAATTCAGTTGCCCTACTCTGCCTACAATTTGTGCATACACCGACATGCGATTTTGGTTTATTGTGCTTTTTCTTAACGTACCATTCTCCACCTGTATATTGTCTGTCGCATTATAATAGTTTTGTATTCCCACACTGGCCATAAGGCTTTTAAAGGTTTTAGAATACACGATGTCTGCCCCAATACGCCACGCTTTGTTCTCGGTTGAGCTTATCAATGTGTCGTTTTTCAATGGGTTTACATACAAGTTGAAGTAATCTCTGCCATAAGTACCCGATGAACGGTGGCCATAAACATTTGCTTCAATATATTGGCTTTTGTCCAGTTGTTTGCGAAAGAATAAATCGATATTGGGTGATGCGAAACCAAGCTTCAAGCGCATTTGGTTTTCATAGCTGGAATTGGTGGCTTTGTAGCTCTGCCTATACCAGGAGTTTTCGCTGATTTTCTGGTCTTCAAAGCCAACCCCTACTCTAGTTGCGAACACCGTATTGGGGTTATGCGTATAGGTGTAAGCAAGAGATAGTTCATTACTTAGATAGTTAAAGCCGCCAGGTTTGCCTGTTCGTTCCCTTACCACAGGTTCATCCCTGCCGATAAACTCGCCTTTCGAGCTTATCTCCCGTTTATCGAAGTTGCGCCAATTGGCAGCATAGTTCAGTTCCCATTCCGATTTGCCGTGGTGGTATTCAATGCCAAGATTGCCGTTGAGAAAGCCCGTTGTTACACCAGAAAGCACATTTGCCATCACTGCGCCGCCATCTTGGCTGGGATTTAGAATGATGTTTATCACATTCCTGCTGTCATATCTCAGATCGGGCGCATCGCTATATTCTATACGCAACACGTTTTTAGGGTTTAATGACAGTATTTTGCTTAGTTCGCAAGGTCTTCCGTTAACCTTAAACACTGGAGTGGCATTGTCTACCTGCACTGTTTGTAACACTTCATTAACGGTTAGGCCTGGCAATTTATACTGCAAGGCATTGAGCAAGGACAAACCGTTTGTCGAGTGCCCCAGTTCTTTTTGCGACGGGATGACAATATAGCGGCCAGGCTTATGCATAACCGACTCGGCCGTTACAACAACATCTCCCAGCGTAACTTGGCGTTCGAAGAGCGTTATCGTACCCAAATCCATAAGTTGGTTGGGGGTACCCGATATGTCGATTTTTATTGGAACGAAGTTATCTTTCGAAATTTCAATAGACAATGCCGAATCGTTCACTTCGGCGGAGACGAATTGCCCCATTTGATCTGTTTCTATGCCGATAACCACTTTGTTAGCATTGTTTCGTCCCACAACGAGCACTTTGTGCACAGGTTTTCCTGTTGCATCTACAACTGTGCCTTTAACGATGTAGGCAAAAGCGGAGTCTACCTGTGAAAGCAGCAACAAGGTAAAGATGGTTTTCTGTAAAAAATGTTTCATGAGTCAAACGTTAAGAGTTGAGGTTGAATGATAAAGACGTTCGTCTTTTTATCTGCATGTGGAGATGTTTTATGGCAATCTGCATACATACAAAGATTTTTCGCATGTTTCATGTTGCAATTTGCCATTGTCGTGTCAGTATTCTACCAGCTTAACCGACAAATATGTCACGTTTTGTTTACATCAATAATTGTTCCACTTTTCGTATTTTAGACAAGCTGTTGGTTAAAAAAATAAAAACTTAGCGAATATTTCCGTATCGTTCACTAGTTTAACCGCTGCTAATGTTTATCTATCGCCAAGCACGATGGCATTCTTTCTCATATCACTTTGGGTACAGCCGCCATAAATTAGGTGTATGTTTTTCCCATAAGACAAACAAAATTCGTAACTTTGTGGATAATATGAAGAAATATTCGTTTTTGTTTGTATTGTTTGCCGTCTCAATTATTCTTGCTTGCGGTGGCAAACAGGTTAATACACAAGGGAGCGAGGCAGACACGCTCCACTTTAAGTATGCCCAAAATATTGTAATGATTAAACAGGCGGGAGCAACTATCGTTGAGTTGAAAAATCCGTGGACAAACAATACGCTGTTGCATCGCTACATCTTATTAAGTGATAGTACTGATTTTCCAAACAATAAGGCTGATGACACCCCAACAACCATTATCAAAAAGGGTAATCATAGATCCATTGTTTGTCCTTCGGCACATGCAACATTGCTAAACATGCTGGCGGCCCAGCAACAAATTGTTGGCGTGTGCGATTTTAAATACATGGTATCGCCCCAATTGCATCAATTAGTAAAATCAAGAAATGTGGCTGATTGCGGAGAAAGCATCAACCCCGATATTGAAAAAATGATAGAAACGCGTGCCGACCTAATACTGGTATCTCCTTTCGAAAATATTGGTGGCTATGGAAAGCTTGAAAAAACAGGCATTTCCATCATTGAATGCGCCGACTATATGGAGACCTCTCCCCTCGGTAGAGCCGAATGGATGAAGTTTTACGGACTGCTGTTTGGCTGTGAACAAACTGCCGATTCGCTATTTGCTGTTGTAGAGCGTAATTACATTCAACTATCAAACAAAGCAAAAAAGTCGAAATTTAAGCCGAGTATTTTAACCGAGAAACTTATGGGTACAGTGTGGTATGTGCCAGGAGGACATAGTACCATCGGTCAAATGATTGCCGATGCAGGGGCTATCTATCCCTTTGCAGAACACCACCAAAGCGGAAGTTTGGCTTTACCGTTAGAAAAAATATTGGAAAAAGCACGCACAGCCGACATATGGCTGATAAAATATAATGCTCCTACTCCACTTACTTATGCTCAACTGCTAGCCGAAAATAAGAGTTATGCCATGATTAAGGCGTTTGCCAAACAACGAGTTTATGGATGTAATGCTGACATAAAGCCTGTGTTCGAAGAGACACCTTTCCGTCCCGACTGGCTGCTGCAAGAGTTTGTTAACATAACACACCCTTCAAAACAACGTTTTGTGGGACGCTATTTCGAACCTTTAAAATAATAGTAGCATGCGCTTAATTTCTGTAAAATTTGTCGTGCTGTTAGTATTTATCCTGATTTTGTTAGGGCTGAACCTCTTAATTGGCTCTGTTAGCGTGCCATTTAAAAGTGTCTTAAACATCATTCTGGGACAAAGGCGATAATGAATTATGGAATTATATTATCATCGAAAACCGATTGCCACAAGCACTCACAGCATTATGTTGTGGCGGAGCATTGTCTGTTAGTGGTTTGATGCTTCAAACAGCCTTTCGCAACCCTTTAGCTGGTCCAGGAATATTTGGCATTAACAGCGGTGCAGCACTGGCAGTTGCCATTGTAATGCTTTTTTTAGGTGGCAACGTGTCTATAGAAACGGTGAATTTAAGTGGATTCACAGCCATCTTATTCGCCTCGTTTACTGGCGCAATCATCGTAACTCTCATTATATTAGCTTTCTCCACGCGTATTCGCAACAATGTTTCCCTGCTTATTATCGGTATTATGATTGGCTATTTAGCTTCGTCAGGAATATCTTTACTTAACTTTTTCGCTACCGACCAGGGCGTAAAATCCTATCTTATTTGGGGTATGGGCAGCTTTGGTGGTGTCTCGTTAGCAAACATTCCCTTTTTCTGCACAACAGTATTATTGGGCTTGGCTTGTTCTTTACTTCTTATTAAACCGCTTAATGCCCTCACCTTAGGCGAACAATATGCTCAAAGTTTGGGTGTTAATGTGGGCCAAACACGTTTTGCATTACTTGCAGTTACAGGCGTGTTAACAGCCGTAACAACTGCATTCTGCGGTCCAATTTCCTTTATTGGTTTAGCCGTTCCACATCTTGCCCGTTTGATAACTGGCACTGAAGACCATCGCCTACTCTTACCAGCAACCATTCTTCTAGGCTGTGGAGTGGCCCTACTTTGTTCGTTACTTTGTTATCTACCACCAAGCGGAGGGGCATTATTCCCCTAAACGCTATAACTCCATTAATTGGTGCACCAGTAATTGTGTATATCATGATAAAGGTGAAAAGGTGAAAGGATGAAAGTGGGAATGGGTGAAGTGAGAAAGAGTGAAAAGGTGAAAGAGTTAAACACATCTTTGTCTGCTGCAAGCTAATTCGTAAGTTTGTCAACAACTCAACTAGTTAACTCGTCCACTCAATAATACATCTGTTCATCATGCTGTTAACTTGTACACTCAACATTTTAAAGTCGTACTACTTTTTGTTTTTGTAATACGCGGCCATCACAAAACGGATGTCTTCATAACTTATATCCTGACTAACTTCAGCTTTTACTTCACTAGCAGTTTCTTTTCTTCAGGATGTTTCATCAAATAACGGGTTATCTCTTGCCGTTTCTTCTCGTTAACAAACTGTGAAATTTCGATAGTGCCTTCGCCTACATAATGCGCTAAATGACCGTAAATAGTGGAAGTTGACAGCTCGCGACGTTTGGCTATTTCGCCAACACTCATCCCTAAACGATAGAGATTAAAGGTTGCCAATTTTGTATCAATCTTGGGCTTTGTCTCCTTAACCTTCTTCACAATACCCTTTTCATCATTCAATGCACCCAACAGCAATTTTGCCTTAGCCAATAGGTAATCGCTTACACCAAACGTCACGTCCTCCCTACTTTCGTATTTAAGCAAATTCCATTTAAAGTCTAGCACTTCATTTACATCTGCATAACGTTCTTTAAGCGTTTTCTTCTGTGCCTTATTATCGGTATCTATTTTACTTTTCCGATGCAACTCAAGCAACAACTCCACACGTTTATGAAAATAAGCAGCTCCCGAACGAATACGCTGCAACACATCTTTACTTATTTCGGATTCGTGGTTCGCTACCAACATCTGCGTGTATTGCCTTCTAAACTTAGCAGCCACTGCCACCATCTCGTTAAGGATGGGCCTAGTTTGTCGATATTCTTGAAGTAAACGTGGATATTTACGCGCAAAATGTTCATCAATAAAACGTGTCATGCGTTCGAATGCGATGCCAATGGGTCTGAAGTCGAACAGTTCGTCAATTAAATACAGCTCGTAAGCACGCTGCATTTGCACAAGAACTTCTCTGGTGGGTTTAGAAGCAGAGGCGTCTTGGTTAAACCGAGTTATCTTTTCATCGCAGATAACAGCACTAGCAGAAAGTGGCGCACTAAGCACTAAGCCTTCTAACGTTTTACAACGGCTCAAAGCAACATATGTTTGTCCATGGGCAAATGAGTGTTGCGCATCGATAATGGCATGTTCAAAAGTAAGTCCTTGACTTTTATGAATGGTAACAGCCCATGCTAATCGCAAAGGGAATTGTTTAAAAGTGCCTTCTACTTCCTCTTCAATCTCGTGCGTCTCTTTGTTTAAAACATATTTTGTATTAGTCCATTCTTCGGGTTGGAGTTCGATTAACTCCCCCGTCTCATTACCTTTTACAGTTATACCACGTGCATTTACAGTCACCACTTTGCCAAGCATGCCATTATAGTAACGCCCTTTGCCAGTACAATCGTTCTTAACAAACATCACCTGTGCATTGTTTTTTATTTCAAGCACAAACTCTGTGGGGTAAGATTGTTCGGGAAAAATGCCCGTTATAGAGGCCTTGTAAAGTTTGGTAGTTCCTGGAAGCTCGGCCAACTTACTTTCATTGATATTCTGCGCCTGATAATTGTGAGTAACTAGACGAATATAATCTTCGCCAGAAGGTGGAACAAAATTGGGTATGTATCTGCTATTAAGTTTGTTAAAGGTGTTTTCGTCGGCTTTGTTATCACGAATTTTATTCAGTAGAGAAAGAAATTCCTGATCGTTCTGTCTATACACCTGTTTCAGTTCTATAGTTATGTATCCCATCTGCTTAAGGGCAAGGCTAGAGAAGAAGTAAGGGGGAGTCGTAATAAGTGCTTAAAAACGTCCACTCTTCATCCTTCACCACGGGTGGAAGTTGTTGTAAGTCACCTATAAGTAGCAGTTGCACACCACCGAAAGGCTTGCTTCTATCTCGATATCTACGTAAAACCATATCCACCGAATCTAGCAAATCGGCCCTTACCATACTTATTTCGTCAATTACCAATAAGTCGAGCGTTCGCAATATGCGCTGTTTTTCCTTGCTAAGTCTGTAAATTCCATCAGTTTTAAACGTAGCATTTGGAGCGTAGGGTGCAAAAGGAAGTTGGAAAAATGAATGAATGGTAACACCATTTGCATTGATAGCTGCAATACCAGTTGGCGCCACTACAACCATTCGTTTAGGAAGTTTGTCTTTCAGTGCACGCAAGAAGGTGGTTTTACCTGTACCTGCTTTTCCGGTAAGGAAAATGCTAGTGCCTGTGTTTTTTACAAACTGCCAGGCTAAATTCATCTCATCATTCTTCATTTTATATCTATTGGTTTAGTGTGCAGATACAAGCACGTAATGAAAAGTAAAGGTTAAGGATTTTAATATCAACTACTTATTAAATAGTAATTTATGACTATACCTTGAGCAGATAAAACAACATAAGAAAAGCATTGCTCTCAGTTTGACAGACACAGGAAAGAATGCAGCGCATTAAATCTCAGCTCCTTTTTCTAGTTTATCGGCCAAGCCATTTGCAGCATCTTCTATAAGATCGAGCGCGTAGAAAAAATCTTTTTCGTTACCGTAATATGGGTCGGGAATAAGTTTTGCAGTGGGATGCTTTGTAGCATAATTCACCAGCATCTTCACTTTAGCCATATCGTTTGCGTCGCTAGTCTTTTGTGAAAGCATTTTCCAATTCTCATTATCCATGACAAAAATATGGTCAAAACGCTTGAAATCCTCTTCAGAGAACTGCCTTGCCCTGCTATTAAAACTAAATCCGCGTGCATTACCACATTTGCTCATACGGCTGTCGGGTAACTCGCCCACATGCCAGCCACCAATTCCTGCTGAGTCTACTTCAAATAAGTTCGCCATACCACGGTCTTCCAGCACCTGCTTCATCACACCCTCAGCAGCAGGCGACCTACAAATGTTTCCCAAACAAACAAACAGCAACTTGCTTTTTACTTTAACTTCCATGTTGTTGACTATAATAATGAATAGTGCAAACTTACTAAAAAAAGGTATATTAAGCAAGCATAGTAATGAAAACAATACAACTTCTCTCCTATTTGCCTGAAGATGTACCAACAAAAACATCCCACCACACAAGTGGCAGGATGTTATCAAAAGTTGTAATGGGCACGAAATGTTAGCCCAAATATTTCATTAAGATTTTTGCATTACCGCTATCTCGTAGTTTAGCAATGCTCTTTTCTCGAATTTGCCTTACGCGTTCACGGGTCAATCCCAATTGGTCGCCAATCTCTTCAAGACCTTTTTCGTGGCAACCAATACCAAAACATTCGCGTATAATGGTAATTTCTCTGTCTTTAAGCACCTTAGCCAGCACACTGTTTAGTTCTAAAGCCATCGACTCATGGTCTGCCTGTTTGTCAGTTCTACTATCATCTCCAGATGCCATAACGTCAAGCATACAGTTGTCTTCGCCGTCTTGGAAAGGCGCATCAATACTTACGTGATGACCATCTGCCATTAAGCTTTGCCCAATTTTCTCCTCATCGAGATTGGTTGCATCCGACAATTCAGAAACAGAAGGATGTCGTTGATTCTCCTGTTCAAACTTATTAATCTCGTGATTGATTTTGTTGAGCGAGCCAACTTGGTTCAATGGTAGCCTCACGATACGACTTTGTTCAGCGATTGCTTGCAAGATGCTTTGACGAATCCACCAAACAGCATACGAGATAAACTTAAAGCCGCGCGTTTCATCGAACTTCTGCGCAGCCTTAATTAGCCCAATATTACCCTCGTCAATCAAGTCGGTGAGTGTAAGACCTTGATGTTGATACTGTTTCGCAACAGAAACAACGAAACGCAGATTGGCTGTAACCAGTTCGTTTTTTGCCTTTTCACCCTCAGGACCACCTTTTCTAATCTTTTGAGCAAGTTCTATTTCCTCATCGATTGAAATCAATGGGGCTCTACCTATTTCAACAAGATATTTGTCAAGTCGTCTCGCTAGAGCGATTGGTAATGCTTTTTTGAATTTTTAATTGCCTCATTTTAAAACCTCACATCTAATTTAATGTCTGTTGACTTATTACTAAAACATGCCGTAAAACCTTGCAAAGTTAATAAAAAAAAACCACATATGCAAGTATTTCATCCTTCTTATACATCCAAAAAACATGCCAGACCTTCTATATGTCAAAAAGAAATGACTAAATGTTTTTGTTTACTTAAAAAAAAACGCTAACTTTGCCTGCAGTGAAAGCTTGGAAAGATAAGCATACAGCACATAATGAACGATAAAAGCGAATAGTTATTGCGTGACATTCACTAAATAAGAACAATTAACATCTAGCATTAAACATGATGTGTTGCTTCAAATAATTAATAACCAGCATAAGACAAGGGGGGTGTGCAGGTCGCAAAACACGCGTTGACGATTGCGAATACCGCACAACATGAAGACGAAATTCCTCGTTTTTACTGCCACCAACCTATTAAGGAAATATAAATAACGATTTTATGAGCTTGAATAATTTTAATCATCTCGTCATCATGGCAGGTGGAGTTGGTAGTAGGTTCTGGCCAATGAGCACCGAAGAGAAACCAAAACAGTTTATCGACGTTCTTGGCACAGGTCGTTCGCTGTTGCAACTCACGCTCGATAGGTTTTCAACTGTATGTCCCCTATCGAATATTTGGGTTGTTACCAACAAAAAATATCAAAGCGTGGTGGCAGAACAGCTGCCCGAAATCGACCCAACGCACATCCTACTCGAGCCTTGTAGACGCAACACCGCTCCCTGCATCGCTTATGTAAGCTGGCGAATTAAGAAAGAATGCCCCAATGCAAACATCATTGTCACACCTAGTGACCATGTGGTTGCCAATGTGCAGGAATTCAGACGCGTGGTTACCTCATGCCTTAAGTTCACAAGCGAAACAGATGCTATACTCACTTTGGGTATGAAACCCACTCGCCCCGAAACTGGGTACGGATATATTCAGGCCGACTTGAGCGTTAATTCGGCCCGCAACACCGAGGTGTTTAGAGTTGATTCGTTTCGCGAAAAACCCGACCTGCCCACAGCCATAGAATATATTAGCAAAAGCAACTATTTTTGGAATGCTGGCATCTTTATTTGGAGCGTACACACCATCGTTAACGCCTTCAGAGTTTATCAGCCTGCATTGAGCAAAATCTTCGAAGGGTTGATGCCCTACTATGGCACACCCGGAGAGCAAGCTAAAATAGATGAAGCTTATCCTCAATGCGAAACATCTCGGTGGACTATGCTATTATGGAAAAGGCCGAAGAGATTTTCGTTTGCCCTGCTGAGTTTGGATGGAGCGATTTGGGTACTTGGGGAAGCCTTTGGGAGCAATCAAAACGCGACCTTTATGGCAATGCCTGCATCGGAAACAATATTAAAATGTTCGATTCGCACAACTGTATCGTGCACACCACTCAACAACAGCGCGTGGTTATACAAGGACTAGACGATTGCATTGTAGCCGAACAAGATGGCGTTTTGCTTATCTGCAAGCGTAGCGAAGAACAACGTATCAAACAATTCAGCGAATAACACACTAAAAATATGGAAAGAAAAGTAGCACTCATTACGGGTATCACCGGTCAAGATGGAAGTTACCTGGCTGAGTTCTTAACTGAAAAAGGTTACGATGTACACGGATTACTAAGGCGTTCGTCGTCGTTTAATACTGGAAGAATTGAACATCTCTACCTAGACGAATGGGTTAGGGACATGAAAAAACAGCGCCCCATAAATCTTCATTGGGCCGACATGACTGATTCTTCGTCTCTTATTCGTATCATTGGTGAAGTTCGACCAACTGAAATTTATAACTTGGCTGCTCAAAGCCATGTAAAAGTGTCGTTCGAAGTTCCCGAATACACCGCTGATGTTGACGCCACTGGCGTGTTAAGACTACTTGAAGCTGTGCGCATCTGCGGACTTGAGAAACAATGTCGCATATACCAAGCATCTACTTCCGAACTTTATGGTAAGGTGCAAGAGGTTCCGCAGAAAGAAACCACTCCTTTCTATCCTCGTTCACCCTACTCGGTGGCCAAACTTTACGGTTATTGGATTGTAAAAAATTATCGTGAAAGCTATGATATGTATTGCTGTAACGGCATTTTGTTCAATCACGAGAGCGAGAGAAGAGGCGAAACGTTCGTTACACGAAAGATTACGCTTGCTGCTTGTCGTATTAAACAGGGATTCCAAGACAAACTTTACTTGGGTAATCTAGATGCTAAACGCGACTGGGGTTATGCAAAAGACTATGTGGAATGTATGTGGATGATGCTACAACAAGAACAACCGGAAGACTTTGTCATTGCTACTGGAGAAATGCACACTGTGCGCGAGTTCTGCGAACTAGCCTTTAAAGAAGCAGGGATTGACATCCGCTGGGAAGGACAGGGTGTAAACGAGAAGGGTTTTGATGTACAAACCAACCGTGTTCTTATTGAGGTCGACCCCAAATATTTCCGTCCTTGCGAGGTGGAACAGCTTCTTGGCGACCCCACTAAGGCTAAAACGCTTCTGGGATGGAACCCCACGAAGACGTCTTTCAAGCAATTGATTAAGAAAATGGTGGAACACGACATGCTTTTTGTTAAAAATTGCATCTCAAGACACAATTATCCGAATAGTCCCACCCCACTTTATCTACAAAATGCTAAATAAAGATACAAAGATATATGTAGCTGGACACCGCGGACTTGTGGGTTCGGCCATTTGGAAGAACCTAGAAGCAAGAGGTTATCACAAACTTGTGGGCAGAACTCATGCTGAACTAGACCTCACCAACCAAGCCCAGGTGCGCGCCTTCTTCGACAAAGAGCAACCCGAAGCGGTGGTTTTGGCTGCTGCTCATGTGGGTGGCATCATGGCCAATTCGCTTTATCGAGCAGATTTCATTATGCTGAACATGCAAATGCAATGCAATGTTATCAGCGAATCGTACCGCCATAATGTTAAAAAGCTACTTTTCTTAGGCTCAACATGCATCTATCCCAAGAATGCCACGCAGCCTATAAAGGAAGATGAACTGCTTACTTCGCCTCTAGAATATACAAATGAGGAGTATGCATTGGCTAAAATTTCTGGTTTAAAGATGTGCGAAAGCTACAACTTACAATATGGCACTAACTATATTGCCGTGATGCCAACCAATCTTTATGGACCAAACGACAACTTCCACTTAGAAAATAGCCATGTAATGCCAGCCATGATGCGTAAAATTTATCTTGCCAAACTAATCAACGAGAAAGATTGGCAATCTATACGCAACGATTTAAATAAGCGACCTGTAGAAGGCGTTGACGGAAATGCAGAAGAAGACACTATCTTGCAAGTGCTTTCTAAATATGGTATTACCAACAATGTGGTGCAATTGTGGGGGACAGGCAAACCACTTCGCGAATTTTTGTGGAGCGAAGACATGGCCGATGCCAGCGTTCACGTACTGCTTAACGTCAATTTTAGCGACATCATCGGAATTGAGAAATACTCTTCTGTGTTCTATGGAGCTGAAACTAACGGTCAAAATGACCGAAACTCTAACGCAGGACGAGGTGTCGCCATCCCCGCATTGGGCGAAATAAGAAACTGCCACATCAATGTTGGAACGGGAAAGGAAATTACTATTAAAGAATTGGCTATACTTATTGCAGAAGCTGTTGATTTTAAAGGTGAAATACAATTCGATTCAGGTAAACCTGATGGCACGCCACGCAAGCTAACCGACGTAACTAAGCTCCACAATTTAGGTTGGAACCACAGGGTGGAAATTAATGAAGGCGTAGCAAAACTCTTCGATTGGTACCAAAACGACTTAAAAGCATAATATCAACAGTATTCATTCTGTTGTGCTGCGGTGTTTCTTGCTTTGATATCTATTATAGATTTTAAATTATGGCTGTCCGGTAGAACTTTTTCATGCATAAAACGTTTTACCGGACAGCCATAATATTCAAATTTGTAGAAAGTACATAGAAGCATTAATTAGTCCTCCCTTATAAACCTAATATTTCTCTGATTCATAGAATATTATACAATAAATTATTTGCTTATATCTGCAAGTTTTTGTACCTTTACAATATAATTCTTGCAGATATTTATGCTTAAACGTACATCCAAACAGCTCTCTTTGTTCTCTTCTTTAGAGGACATGCTTAGTCATGAACATCCCCTTTTTCAACTTAGCAATAAGATTAATTGGGAACGTTTTGAAAATGCTTTCTCTCCTTTGTATTGCAGCAATAATGGTCGCCCTGCTCATCCTATTCGCTTGATGTGTGGTCTTTTGATTTTAAAACATCTGCGTAATGTGTCAGATGAAATGGTGGTTTCTCAATGGAGCGAGAATGCTTACTACCAATATTTCTGTGGTGGACTTGAATTTATGCCCAAACAACCCTGTGACGCTTCCGAGTTAGTTCACTTCAGAAATCGTATAGGTGAAAAAGGTATGGAGTTAATATTAGCCGAGAGCATCCGCGTTAATACCGACCATGATAACAAAGACCATTTTGATAGGGCTTTCATTGATTCTACCGTGCAGTAGAAGAATATAACCTATCCTACAGATGCGAAGTTGGGCTTAATCGTCAAATGTATTTCTGAAAGGGGACAAAAATGCTCTCTTTTTCATACCTTTGCAGGTGTTTATAATGCTATAATGGAAAATCATCATAAAAAAAGTGCCAGAAATGCGGTTCTCATGATGTAATCAGCAAAGGAGTTAAACGTGGTTCCTCGTATTGGTATTGCAAGAGTTGTCAATGCTATTTTAGTGGTCGTAAAGCCTAATAAGGCTGCCATTGTTGAGTTCTATTTACAAGGGCGTCATACATTGCTTGAAACAGCTCAAAAATATGGTATTTCTGTTTCTACCCTACAACGATATCTCAAAAACGTACCCCAAAATCAGGATGTTTCTTGCAGAATTCATCCCATTGCTATAACGCTACAAAAGGATGCCACCTTTTGGGGGCGAAACTTTGGAGTAGACAGAAAAGAGGATGTGCCTATTTGGCACACCCTCATTAAGCTATACACTGCTTTGCTTATTGATTTTCTGCATAAGCCAAATGATGTAGAGGCTAATGTCTATTTAAAGATCGGTGGACAGTGTATTGAAATTAATAGTTGTTTATTTAATCACAACCTTCTTTCCGTTTATGATGTAAATACCATTAGGTAGTTCGGATGCCTTTTTGTTAAGTTTCACACCCTCAAGCGTATATATTACATCATTGTCCTTTTGAGTTGAAACCATCTTTATGTTATTAAGAACAGCATCCTCAATATTCACAACAAAGTCGTAAACCCCACCCTTTTCAATAACGTCTTCACCACTATGTGTGTGTCCAGGCTCGTTTTTCTTATGCCAAGCATCAGTAAATTGAATACGCATGCGTGTTTGTCCCACTTTTGCATTAGCAGGAACAGTGATGTTGCGTGTGAAGTCAACCACTTCATCGTTGCCTTTAGTTTCTTCGCCAACTTTAAAGAGCTGTTCTCCTTCATCATCGAAGCTGTAGTTGTGGTTCCAGTCAACAAATACAATGGCGTGATCCCATTTCATGTCTGCAGAACATTGCACATGTAAGTCGAAGTTGGTGCCAGTCTCAACGGTGAAAGCACTACCTGTGTTGATATATACCATAGAGGGTTTTTCGGTTTGTGTGAAGTTCAAGTTTTGCTTAGCCTTGTCTGTTGTGGCAGAAGTGACATAGCGATTTTCGGTTGGGTGAACTGTCCCTTTCACAATGCTCCATGCTTTTTGAATGGTGTAAACAGCAGTTGTTACATCGCTCGTTTGCATACCATCTTTAATAGCAATGGCTTTAAGTGTAACTTTTCCTGTAGTTCCTTCGGGAACACTTACTTTTACAGGGGCGTTATACAATGTGCCACTAGTAGCAGTTGGGTCTTGGCCGTCTATCGTGTAGTAAATCTTTGCATCTGGAGTAGCAGAAGTGATAGTAATCATCTGGTCGACTTTATAAGTGCCGTCGACAATGTCAAATACAGGTTTTACTACAACATTCTCTTTAGCTACAGTTATGCCAAAATCGTGCATTGAGCCAGCATATCCCACAGGAGAGCACATTCGAAATCGGCTGTTCCACCATCACCATCGCAGAGAATACGCATGCGTGTTTTACCAGCTTTAGCGTCTGCAGGCACAGTAAATTTGAATTGATGGTAAACCACTCCTCGGTGTCCCAGTCTTTCTTTCTCCGCTTTTCTCCAGTCTGCACTTGCATAAGTGTCTTTGTATTTAGGGTTCCAAGAAGTCTCTTGTTGGGTTGGTTTTTTTCCTAAAGTAGAGAAAGCGCGTTGTAGATCTTCAAAATCACCATCCCCATCCCAGTCGAACCCCACTTGGATATCCCAGGTCCAGATGCCCGAACGCACGTCGAGCACAATTTCTTTACCAGCAGTAACAGAGAAACCTTGTGTGTCTTGAATCCAATTATACTGATTGGCGCATGCTTCATCGGTGTATGTAAACACTTCGTTTCCAACCGAAGAAACTTTCAAACTGTAGAAAGATTGAGAATTGGCATGTGCCCATTTCTTGCCTCCGCTGCTTGTATTGGGTTGGCAATACGTTTGAGCTTTTACAGCTGTGAATGTAGATAGCGACAAGGTCGCTGCCAAAAATAGCGTAGAAATTTTCATCATTTGTTTTGTTTTAAATTGTTTTTATCGTTAGTTCTTTTAAGTGCTCTATACAAATGTGGGCTAGAGTTAATAGTGTTTGTTATCTCATCAGGTCCATGTTGTTAGCATGGCGTGATCCACATGTTGTTCTGAGTTGTTATTGGTTTTTAGTCTTTGATGGCAAAGTTATGATATTTTTCTTATACTAACAAATTTTTGTAAATTAATTTATAGGTTAGTAAAAGCTATGGATGTGATATAAGGTGAAAGAATGCTATACACAACTTTACAGATTGTGTAGACTGGGATGCGAAAAAGGGAGATAGGAGGTAATTGCAGCCACTAATCGCTATACTTGTACAACATCTACAACCGTTAATAGCCCTTCGGAAGACACCACGAAACGTACATCCTTGTCCATAAATGACATTCCATAAACTTTTAGAGGATTGTCTTGATAATGCGGACGGGGGTCGAGTGCAAGCACTTCGCAAAGCGTTTGCAGTTCGTTGGGTGAGAAACAGGCTTGAAAAGGTTGTGGGATACTTACTTCGAGGCGTGTAATAGCTGTGCGGTCAACAAAACCACTGCGGGCACCCTCATGACAATCGGCATAGGTTATATAGGGCTTAATGTCGAAAATGGGTGTTCCATTCATCAAGTCTGCCCCAAGAACGTGTATCACTGGACCATCATTTGTATTCCATTCAACATGTTCGAGTTTCACAGATGATAATCCTAAACCATTTGGACGGAAGGGAGAACGCGTGGCAAACACACCCATTTTGGCATTTCCACCAAGGAGGGGAGGACGAACAACAAGACTGTTGGGTATATGTTTGTTGGCCGAAAAATGCCAAATAAGCCAGAGAAAGTCAAACTTGTCTATGCCTCGCAGCGCATCTTTAGAACGATATGCTGGTTCGAAAACAATGTGTCCAGGCACATTTTTTACAAGTCCACTTTGCTTGGGTATGCCGAATTTAGAGCCGAAAGGCGAACGGAAATGAGCTATAGGGTGAATTTCTGTCATTGACGAACGATTTTGGAGCGTTGTGAAGCGTGGTTGTATACCCCACCCTATCTGAAAAACGCATTTTAACTTACTGCAAAGTTAAGATATTTAACCCACTTTAACCACAGAAAGTAACAAATGTTACCAACAGAAGGACCAAATAATCTTAATTTTGCCTAAAAGTTAATGTGTATGAAATATAATAACGACCAAGTAAGAAGGCGTGACAGGCTACTTACTGAAGCGCGTGCCAGAGAAATCGTGTACGAGGCAGAATATGCCGTACTTTCAATGATCGACGAAGATGGAATGCCCTATGCCATCCCTGTAAACCATGTATGGGATTGTAGTTCGTGTATTTATGTGCATTGTGCACCCTGAGGGAACGAAGTTAAAGGCTATTGCTAAGCATCCCAATGTGTGTCTTTGCATCGTGGGTGAGGTGAATTTGTTACCCTCAAAATTCACTACCGAATACGAAAGTGTTGTGATACGTGGACTAGCTAAGGTGGGTTTGAACGAAGAAGAACGAATGCGGGCATTGCGCTTGCTCATCAATAAGCTCTCGCCCGAATTTAAACAGTTAGGCGAAAAGTATGCTCAAGCATCATTTCACCGTACAGAAATTATTAAAATTGAGGTGTCAGAGTTTTCGGGAAAATGTAAAACGGTGCATAAGACTAACTGATTACTTGTTGCTCTGTACACAAAACTAGTAAAAAAGAAGTATATTAGAATAAGATATAAAAATGAAGACAAGATTAGAATTTGAGAAATGGCCAACAGACTTGTTGATTGACTATGCGTTGAAAATACATCATAGAGGCATACGCGAAGAAGGGCCAGAGACATTGGCTCGACTTAATGCTCTAGCAGCTAAGTATAATGAACTAATTGAGGTGGCACATCAGTTTGGCGAATCGTTAAACGACCTTGATGAGCACCTGATGAAAGAAGAAAATATCCTCTTCCCGTTTATCTATGAGATAATGGAAGCATCGCAAGAGCATAGAACACAACAGGGATTTCATTGCGGTTCGGTTCAAAATCCCATTGCAGTGATGATGTCCGACCATGAAGGAGAAACGGCAAGACACGAACATATTGCCTATCTTACACATCAATATACTGCACCCGAAGGGGTAGAAAGCGAATATCAAGCAGTATTAGATAGGTTGAAAGACTTTAAGGAGGCTTTAGAAGAACATATACTTATCGAAGACAAGATAATATTTCCCGCGGCAATTGCCACAGAAGAGAGAAATATACAAGGATAAGTTTTCGAGCTATGACTAGCTGATGGCAAAAAACGAGCTGGCAAAGAACAAACGTGCCTGTGCTTTATCCACGTGGTAAAATTATTAGAGAGAGAACCACGTAATGAGATAATGGCTATGCAGTTCTTTGCCGGCTCGCCTTCGTTGTTGGGGTTGTCAGCTATTTGTTGTGTAGCTATCGCCTATTTTGTTTCCAATAATATCTTTTTCTTTCCCTGTCGTGCTTCAAAATAGGGATATTCGTCGCGCAAACTAATGTCGTCGTAAATAAAGTCAGCCACAATAGTGTCATGCCCATCGGGCAAAATCAGTCCCATTTTTCCATCTCTTTGCGCGATGATAGGCATTAGACACAGGTCGTCTACATAGGTGTAATATCGGCGTAAGAAATCATACTTAGCTGAAACAAGCACATTTCCGTCGCAATCGTTGATACCAAATTTTCCTTCTACTTCAACTACTTCGTGATAACGTAGGTATTTGTCCTTGATTCGGTTAAGGTAATACACCATTTTACGTCTATCGTTAACAAGCGTTAGCAAGTAGTCGAAGGTGTCACAATAGTTAGCCATTGCCCTTGTAAGTACAATTTTAAAGTCAAGCCCACTAGTAACCTTTCTATTTAAGTCGATATATCTGGCAATGGCCACTTCTTTTTCAGCAACCGACAAGGTAGAAAGTTGTGCTTCAAACCTGTTCATAATGTCTTTGCTACCCGACATACCTTTGATATATCGATGAATTTGGCGACTCATTTCATCGCATACAAATTTATCAATACGTTCTTCTTCTATAGGGTCTACATAGGTAGCATCAAAGTTCTCAAGTGTTATTCGTTCCATGATTATCTCCTTTTTCGCAAAGGTATTACATTTATTTAGGTTTTCCAACGGAATAAACATTTTTTAAGAGATTGGGCAGTGCTTGCATTAATAAGAACAATTGGACAGCAGAAGAGAATGTTTAGGATAATTAGTAGGATGTTGAGTAGAATTAAAAAGAGCCATTAAAAGTTTAGTGTGCAAGAAATAATCTTACAAATTTAGCTATTTGAATACGCGTTTTGTATGCAGTTAAAACTTTTTTACTAAGTAACCATTTGCTAATAATTGTGTGTGTTGTTAAGCAAAACGCCAAACTCGTTGTGTTATGCTGTTCAGAAAGATATTGACAACCTTAACATAACAACATTGAGCAATTGTTTTTAAGATAGGCTTACACTCACTTTAGGCAAATAAATGTCTGAAAAACGCGTGCGTTAGTAAATAAATTCATATATTTGCGCTAGTGTTTTATAATACCTTGTATTGAGACAAACGTTAAACAGATACATTCTAACATGAACAATGTAAACAAACTTGTGGAGTGTGTGCCTAATTTCAGCGAAGGCCGCAACATGGAAATCATTAACCAGATAACAAATGTTATCAAAGAGGTTAAAGGTGTTAAACTGCTTGATGTAGACCCTGGAGAAGCCACAAACAGAACTGTGGTTACCTTTGTGGGTACTCCTGATGTGGTGGTTGAAGCCGCATTTTTGGCCGTTAAGAAAGCGGGAGAATTGATTGATATGCGTCAACATCACGGTGCACACCCAAGAATGGGTGCAACTGATGTGCTACCGCTCATCCCCGTGGCTGGAATTACACTTGAAGAATGTGCCCAGTTGGCACGCAAATTGGCTGAACGCATTGCCAATGAATTAACAATTCCTTGCTATTGTTATGAGGCTGCTGCCTTTACGCCCGAAAGACAAAACCTTGCAGTTTGTCGACAAGGCGAATACGAAGCGCTTGCCGAAAAGCTTACTACAGAAGGAAAACAACCCGATTTTGGTGCACGCCCAGTTGACGAGCGTGTTCAACGTACTGGTATGACTGCTGTTGGTGCGCGCAATTTCCTTATTGCTACCAACTTTAACTTAAATACCACTTCTACACGTCGAGCAAATGCAATTGCATTTGATGTGCGTGAGAAAGGCAGACCCGTGCGCGAAGGAAATCCCATAACAGGAAAAATTAAGAAAGACGAAAATGGGAAAACCATTAATAAGCCTGGTACACTAAAGGCAACAAAGGCTATTGGTTGGTTTATCGATGAGTACGACATTGCACAGGTGTCGATGAACATCACCAATATCGATGTTACCCCACTCCACGTTGCTTTCGATGAAGTTTGCCGCTGTGCACAAAATCGCGGTGTAAGGGTTACTGGAACTGAGATTGTTGGACTTATTCCCAAGCGCACACTCATTGAAGCAGGTCGCTATTTCTTGGAAAAACAAAATCGCTCAACCGGCATTCCCGAAGAAGATGTTATCAAGATTGCCATTAAGTCTATGGGACTTGACGACTTGAAACCCTTCAACCCGCGTGAAAAAGTTATTGAATATCTTTGCGAAGAAGAAGGCGGAAAGAAATTGGTTGACCTCACTGTTGAAGGTTTTGCTAAAGAAACATCGCGCGAATCTCCCGCTCCTGGCGGTGGAACAATTGCAGCTTACATGGGCGCTTTGGGTGCTGCTTTGGGCGCAATGGTGGCCAACCTCTCTAGTCACAAGCCCGGTTGGGACGATCGTTGGCAAGAGTTTAGCCATTGGGCTGATAAAGGTCAAGAGATGATGCACAACTTGTTACATCTTGTAGACGAAGACACAGAGGCTTCAACCGTATTATGGCGGCCTTTGGATTGCCCAAAAAGACCGATGCCGACAAACAAGCTCGCACTGATGCGATACAAGCTGCCACGCTTTATGCTGCACAAGTACCTTTGCAAACGATGAAAGAGTCGTTCCGTGTTTTCGAATTGTGCAAAGCAATGGCCGAGATTGGTAACCCCAATAGCGTGTCTGACGCTGGCGTTGGTGCTTTGGCTGCTCGTGCAGCTGTGCTTGGAGCTGGCATGAACGTGAAGATTAATGCTGGTTCGCTTATTGATAAGGAGGTGAGTGGCAAGCTTATCGCAGAAGCAAACGACCTGATTGCGAAAGCCAATGTGGCCGAAGCCGAGATTGTTGCTATTGTTGAAACGAAATTATAATACAGTTGCAGGTGGGCTTATATGCCTTCCTGCTTCTTAATTTTCGAACTAAACATCGTATCTGGTGTAGATGTACACCTTATATATAATAAGAAGAATATAACTAACCATCCACTATGACCCTTCAAGAATTTCAAGCAGACCTCCGTTGTGGTATTCCCCACGTGCTGCCCGAACCACAAGCTTACGACAACAGTGTAAGTCATGCACCAAAAAGAAAGGACATCCTTTCGGCTGAAGATAAGAAATTGGCCTTGCAAAACGCATTGCGTTATTTCCCCAAAGAACAACATGCACAGCTATTGCCCGAGTTTGCGCAAGAGCTTAAAGATTATGGCCGCATTTACATGTATAGACTACGTCCGCGTTATGCTATGCATGCCCGCCATATCGACGAATATCCACATCGTAGCAAACAGGCTGCTGCTATCATGATGATGATACAAAATAACCTAGATCCTGCTGTTGCGCAGCATCCACACGAACTTATTACTTATGGAGGCAATGGCGCTGTATTCCAAAATTGGGCGCAATACCGACTCGCTATGCAATATCTAAGTGAGATGACCGACGAACAAACGCTTGTTATGTATAGTGGTCATCCCTTTGGTTTGTTCCCCTCTCACCCCAATGCACCACGTGTTGTGGTTACAAATGGTATGGTTATCCCTAACTATTCTAAACCCGACGATTGGGAAAGGTTTAATGCATTGGGCGTAAGTCAATATGGACAAATGACTGCTGGTAGTTATATGTACATCGGCCCGCAAGGTATTGTTCATGGCACAACAATTACTGTGCTAAATGCTGCACGCAAAGTGTTTGGCAAAGACAAAGACCATAAAATACCTCTCTTTGTTTCTTCAGGCCTAGGTGGCATGTCGGGCGCTCAGCCAAAGGCAGGAAATATTGCTGGCGTTGTTAGTGTTGTGGCTGAGATTAATCCACTTGCGGCCGAAAAACGTCATGCACAAGGATGGGTAGACGAACTGCATTATAATCTTGACGAACTAATTTCGGCTGTTAATAAGGCGGTAGAAGAGCGTCGCGTGGTGTCTATGGCATATGTAGGAAACGTGGTAGACCTATGGGAACGCCTTGCAAAAGATAATATCAAGGTTGATTTAGGTAGCGACCAAACCTCTTTGCATAATCCTTATGCTGGTGGTTACTATCCTGTTGGTATGACACTTGAAGAATCGAACAAGATGATGGCCGACGATCCAGATATGTTTAAAGAACGCGTTTTCGACTCACTTCGCCGACAAGTAACTGCCATTAACAAGCTAACAGCGCAAGGTATGTACTTCTTCGACTATGGTAATGCTTTCTTGCTTATGTCTAGTCGTGCCGGAGCAGACATCATGAAAGATGCTCAGCACTTCCGTTATCCCTCTTACGTTCAAGATATCATGGGCCCAATGTTCTTTGATTATGGTTTCGGACCATTTAGATGGGCTTGTACTTCGTGTTTACCCGCCGACTTGGAATTGACCGATCAGCTTGCTACAGATGTGCTTAAAGAGTTGATGGACAAAGCAACCGACGATATTCACGGACAATTGGCCGACAACCTTCATTGGATTCGAGAAGCGGGACGCAACAAATTAGTTGTAGGTTCGCAAGCGCGTATTCTCTATGCCGACTCCGAAGGGCGCATACGTATTGCCTTAGCTTTTAACAAAGCTATACGCGAAGGACGCATTACCGCACCCATTGTATTGGGACGCGACCATCATGACGTTTCGGGAACTGATTCGCCATTCCGCGAAACAAGTAATATCTACGATGGTTCACAATTTTGTGCCGACATGGCTGTGCAGAATGTAATCGGCGATTCGTTCCGAGGAGCTACCTGGGTGAGCATTCATAATGGTGGTGGAGTTGGCTGGGGCGAAGTGATTAACGGCGGTTTTGGTATGGTGCTTGATGGAAGTGAAGTTTGTGACGAACGCATCAAGCAAATGCTTTTCTGGGATGTAAATAACGGAATTACCCGCCGTTCATGGGCTAGAAACAAGGGGTCGATGGATGCCATTAGTAGAGAAATGGAGCGTACACCCAACTTTAAGGTGACAATGCCAAACCTTGTTGACGAAGAATTGTTTAACAATATTCATTTTTAACCACAAATCATAGCATATAATTATGACACACCAAATATCAGCCGACCATCTTACGATTGAGAGAATAGGCGAAATAATTTATAATAACTATAAGATTGAATTGAGTGATGATGCTCGTAAGCGCATTATCAGAAGCCGTGAATACCTTGATGCACGTATAGCTAAGGAAGAAAATCCTATCTATGGCGTCACAACGGGATTCGGTTCGCTCTGTAGCGTATCTATTAGCAAAGACCAATTGTCGCAGTTGCAAGTAAATCTTATTAAGTCTCATGCTTGCGGTGTGGGTGAACGCTTGCCCAACGACATTATTAAAATGATGATCTTGCTTAAAGTACAGTCGCTTAGCTATGGCTTCTCGGGTTGCAAACTTGATACTGTTGAACGTCTTATCGACATGTTTAACAACAATATCTTCCCCATTATCCTAGAGCAAGGTTCTCTTGGCGCATCGGGCGACCTCGTTCCACTTGCTCATATGAGTCTTCCTTTAGTGGGTCTTGGCGAAGTGGATATGAATGGCGAAGTTCTTTCTGGCGAAGAAATGAATCGCCGAATGAACTGGAAACCCATTGAACTGGCTAGCAAAGAGGGATTGGCTTTGCTCAACGGAACACAAAATATGAGTGCTCAAGCTGTTTGGGCAGTACTCAATGCACAACGTCTGAGCGAGTGGGCCGATGTTATTGCAGCTATGTCGCTCGACGCTTTCGATGGTCGTATCGAACCTTTCACTCATGCTGTACACGCAGTGCGTCCTCATCAGGGGCAAATTGAGACTGCAGCACGCTTCCGCCAATTGCTAGAGGGTAGTAAACTCATCGCCCGTCCTAAGAAACATGTGCAAGATCCCTACTCTTTTCGTTGTGTACCACAGGTTCATGGCACGGTGAAAGACACGCTTCGCTATGTTTATTCGGTGATAGATACCGAGATTAACTCTGCCACCGACAACCCCACTGTCTGTCCAGATGAAGATTTAATTATCTCGGCCGGAAACTTCCATGGCGAACCTATTGCTCTTCCAATGGATTATCTTGCTATTGCAATGAGCGAATTGGCCAATATCAGCGAACGACGTATCTATCGTTTGGTGTCTGGCTTGCGCGAACTTCCTAGTTTCTTGGTGGCCAAACCTGGTCTTAACAGTGGCTTCATGATAGCGCAATACACAGCAGCCTCTGTGGTTAGCTTAAACAAATCGTATGCTGTGCCTTCGTCTATCGACAGTATTCCGTCGTGTCAAGACCAAGAAGACCTTGTTAGTATGGGTGCCAATGCGGCAATAAAGCTGCGTAAGGTGGTTGAAAACACCGAACGTGTGCTGGCTATCGAATTATTTAATGCTGCTCAAGCACTTGATTTTCGTCGCCCCCTTGTTTCTTCTCCCGAATTAATGAAGGTGTATGAGGCTTATCGCAAGGTGGTACCTTTTATTGATACAGACGTGATTATGTATCCCCATATTGAGGATTCTGTCAAGTTCTTACGCAAATAATTATTGATGGCAACTACTTTATTCTTTAACATAGCGACCCTTGGCGGTGTAGATCGCAAGGGTCGCTTGCGCCTACAAGGCAGTGAAATGGCTCAGTTTGAGACTCTTGATAATGCTTATCTTCTTGTAAAAGATGGAAGAATAGCCGATTTTGGTCCAATGGAGCAAATGCCTAATTTTGATGATAATGTGACAAAGGTTGATGTAGATGGGGGAACGGTGATGCCATCGTTTTGCGATTCGCACACGCACATTGTCAATGCAGGTAGTCGTGAGGGCGAGTTTGTTGATAAAATCAATGGCTTGTCGTATGCCGAAATTGCCAAACGTGGTGGTGGTATTCTCAATAGTGCTGACAAACTGCACGAAATGAGCGAAGACGATTTGTACGAACAGTCGATGAAACGCGTTCGCGAGGTGATGTTTAAAGGCACTGGTTGTGTTGAAATTAAAAGCGGATACGGGCTTAATACCGAAGATGAACTGAAAATGCTTCGCGTTATCAAGCGTATTAAAGAAACTTCACCACTCAAAGTGGTTGCCAATTTCCTCGGTGCCCATGCTGTTGGTAGGGCTTATGCTGGTAGACAAGCCGAATATGTTGAACTTGTCATAAACGAAATGATACCCGCTGTGGCTGCAGAAGGGCTTGCCGACTTTGTAGATGTGTTCTGCGACGAGGGCTTTTTCACACCCGAAGAGACGGGACGCATACTGCAAGCTGGTGCCAAACACGGCATGCGTGGCAAAATTCATGGTCAGGAACTGGCACCAAGTGGCGGTGTAGAGGTGGCACTTAAACACAATGCCCTATCCGTTGACCACTTGGAGAGCATGACCGACGAAGATATTGCCATGATGATTGGCACCGAGACTTCGCCTACGGCGTTGCCAGGCACCTCGTTCTTCCTCAACATTCCCTTCGCACCCGTGCGCAAAATGATTAGTGCTGGACTTGGTCCTGCCATCGCAAGCGACTACAATCCGGGGTCAACACCATCGGGCGACATGAAGTTTGTTGTATCTTTGGCTTGCATCAAGATGCGACTGCTACCCGAAGAGGCTTTTAACGCGGCAACCATCAACGGTGCATACGCTATGGGGCTAAGTGCCGATTATGGTTCGATAGCCATTGGCAAGGTGGCCAACTTCTACATCACCCACCCCATTCCTTCTATTGCCTTCATTCCCTACGCCTATACCACGCCCGTTATTCGCGAGGTATATCTCAACGGCGAACGACAAAATTGACGAGCAATACAGCGGAGAAAACGTTCAGATTGACGTGTTGACAAGTGTCTATGATATAAAAGAGGAGTATTCTAAATCCTTGATAAAGGGCATCCCTCTCTTCAACTTGTCAACACGTCAGTTGGTAAATGAGGCATCATCACCCACAATAATTAAAAATTAAATCACACATGGCTTGTACCACAGACTTTGTTCAGTACGTTGTAGACCAATGTATTACGGCAGGAGAAATCACGGTTAAGAAGATGTTTGGAGAGTATGGTATCTATTGCAACGGCAAAATCTTCGGTCTATTGTGCGATGATTGCCTTTACATCAAGCCCACCGAAGCTGGCAAAAAGGAACTTAAATCCATTGATTTACGCCCTCCCTATCCAGGAGCAAAAGACTACTTTTACATTGCTGACCTTGAAGACCACGAGGTTTTAGCCAAAATTGTGAAGGAAACCTGCAAAGAATTGCCCGAACCCAAGCCCCGAAACAAAAATAATAACAGCTGCTTCAGGGCTTGAACACGGGCATAAATCGTGAAGTTATGCACGATAACGGCTCAAAACGAATCGGAAATGCAAGCTTATTTGCTGGAAAGGCTTTGCATGCGGGCGATGTATTTGCCCAAGATATCAAACTCTAAATTCACTACCGAACCAACTTTGATGTCGCAAAAGTTGGTGTTTTCTCGCGTGTAGGGTATGATAGCCACCTTAAAGGTACACTCAGTAGGACTAATCACTGTAAGCGACACGCCATTAACAGTAACCGAACCTTTGTCTACTGTGAAATATCCACGTCCCACTTGTTCAGGATTAAAAGTGTATTCAAACGTAAAATAGGTTGAGCCTTCCGCGTCTTCCATCGCTACACATATGGCAGTGGTGTCAACATGTCCCTGTACGATGTGGCCGTCTAGTCGGCCGTTCATTTTCATTGAGCGTTCAATGTTAACCTTGTCGCCCACCTGCAATAGTCCAAGGTTCGACTTAATCAAAGTTTCCTTCATGGCTGTAACCGTGTAGTTGTCGTCATCAAGTTCAACAACCGTTAGGCAAACACCATTATGTGCAACGCTCTGGTCTATCTTCAACTCGTTGGTAAAGGTAGACTTAAACGTAAAGTCGATATTCTCTTCATATCGTTTCATGGCCACAAGGGTAGCCATTTCTTCTACTATGCCTGAAAACATATAGCTTTATCTTTAATTGTTTGTTGTTTTTGTTAATTGTTAGCTCTAAAAAAATAGGCAGGAAGAAACTCCTGCCTAATATAAAAAAGGGTCGTACCGATGATGTGATGAAAACTCTGAGCTATACATGATTTGAGAGTTCCCCGCCTTTGTAATCCACCGGCTTTACAGCTAACCATGATGGTCGTGGCCCGCCATTAGCAAAAGAATTCTTCTCGGTTTTCGATTTTATTTTGAAGAGTACCCCAATCAAATCGATACAACCCCTATATTTGTCTCTTTTTGCTGTGCAAAGGTAAGCGTTTTCAGCGATATTACCAAATAATCGCTGGTCAAATTACTACCAATAACAGTGCGAAAGTACGCCCTAACGTTAACTACAAACACGTTTGTAGGGTTGCTACAACTTGCTTGTAGTGTCAGTACAATTTGCTTGTAGCGATAGTACAACTTGTCTGTAGCTTGAGTACACGCCCTTTTGTAGCGAACCGGGCGTTGCGTTTTTACTCAAACAAAGAATGAAAATGAACATAGAAAATGTATAGAGCCTATGTGTTAGACAAATGAATAGCCTAAGCTCGTTATTTTTTTGTGTATAATTTGAACATAGCACAATCACATTACACTGACATATAAGCACAAGTAATGATATATTAATCAGCATATAAAGTTAGCAAAAACAATAACTATTAAGGAGTCTCTTCCGCAAAAAGTCTTTCAAACCATTGTCGAAGCAAAGTCTTATTGGGCAGAATATTTCGAATTTCATTCAGATACTGCTCATTTATTGACCCAGGAATCCATAGTTTGATATAGCCTGCAGTAGAATATTTCTCGTTCAAATGTCTTTCGAAACGTTCCCACTGTGCCTCTTTTCCCAATTCAGGATAATTCGTTATCCCATATTGAATGGTTCTTCTGAACACCACTTCAGGTTCTAGGTCTCTGTCTGCTTCAGCTGTGATGCGCCCATAAATACTTCTGGGTGTTCGCGAACTAGATGCGCGGTGGTCTTCTACAGCCTCTTTCATGGTGACAAGCTGTTCCTTCGAGAACCATTTTCGCAGCCGTTGGTCGGCCATTAGAATTTTTCCGCTTGTGATATGGTGAATTGCACGAGGTCCTTCAAGACCTAAGTCGTGATATGCAGCTGCTACATAGGCCATGTTAACATCGGCTCCAATTTTCTCGGCCAATGTTAGTGCACGTTTAATAACTCTCAATATGTGCGCCATATTGTGTGCACGGTCAAATTGATTGTATCTTGGAAGGATGTTTTGTTCTACAAACTCCATCAGGTCTAGTTGTACTGTAGGTGCTGGCATCGTGTTTGTTCCTTTCTAATAGATAAACGTAAAAAGGAGGAAACACGCTATTGGTCCTCCTTTTTACGTTGGCAAGTCTTTTCAAAGTAGCTTTGTTTGCAGCTTAAGCTTTGTAAAAGCAGCCACAGTTATGATTTTTTCCTGTCGGCAGGCAAGTTTACGGGATAACGTTTTTGGCTTTTTAGCCATTTCTTTTTCCGCTCCTCGTACTCTTGATTCTTGTTTTCAATATAGTTATCTGCCATTAGCTCAAGCCGTTTGTTATTGCACCTTGGTGTAAATTACATTAAGCTTAATAGCGCTACCCGGTGCGCCAGTTCCTTTAAGTAGCTTAGTGCTTGTTAGCGACATATTGTGAGTAATCTTTGTGATAACAGTTTCGTTACTTCCCGATTGCGTCTGACGCGTAGTGGTGGTAAGAGTAACGGGCACAATCACCAATTTGTTCCAATTAGGATTGGTTTTATCGGCCTTTCTCATCACGTTAATCACATTGGCAATGTTATCAAATGTGTAAGTGTTTGCCACCAGCGAACCCAAGAATGACACTTTGTTGTCCATCAAAACATTTTGTTTGAAAAAGCTGTTAAGACTATCAACAGGCAGCAGAAGCACGCTTGACGAAGGGCTTAATGCGTTGTCGCTAGTAGTAGAGTTATTAACGCGAGGCACAGAAAGCTTCACTTGATTGATGTCTTGCCCGTTGTGGCCATTTTCAAGTTGTTCTACAGGGATGGTCAGTTGTGTGAAAAAGCCCGCTGGAGTTTTGAGGTAAGTGTATCTAGTGTCGTTAAGCAGTGTGGCTGTGGCAGCCGTATTGGTAACCTTTGTGTGTTGCAGAACCTCTTCAGTGCCAACGAGCGAAATCCATTGTGCAGAGTCTTTGCCATTAACTTTCGAGCGATAGAAGATGTTAAGCAAACAGCTTTCCACATGTGCCATGGTTCCTAGTCCGCTTTTATGTTTAAAGTAGAATCCTGGGAACACATTGGTGAGGAAGCTATAAGTATTTTTGAAATACTCGGGATGCGCATAATAGGTTTGCAACAAGTAGGTACCTAGGTTGTTATACTCTTTGCCATTCTTGTCCCAATATTTATCGTTCATGCGGATGAGGATGCCACTAGACGTTCCTGCTTTAGATGCAAGTGTGTAGCTAGCATCTTTATTGATACCATTTGTTGTGCGCAGATAGCCATTAGCTTCGGGGTCGAAGTTGGTATAATACGTTCTTGTTTCAAGCATAGGTTTCTGCATCTCGCGCAAGTTGAGTGTCATCACCACCGTAGAGTCGCCATACGATTTAGCTAATGGTAAGAATAATTCGCACGAATCGGCTATAACCTCATTGCCCAATTTGCTAACAATACTATCTTTTGCAGGCAAGCCAATGTCTGCCAAACTATGAAGCTGTATCATTGCATCGCCAGTTATATACGAACCTGTTTCAGGATCGCGCACATATCCTAAGTAAGCAACGGTGTTTTTAGAAAGCACCGAGTCTACCAGTACAGTGTTACTGGCCACAAGGAACGAGTCGGTTGTGGCCACAAAGCTATTGTTTTTATTGAGCGAGTTGCCCACTGTCTCGGTAGTATCATCGCAGCCAGCGAAGGCAAGCGCCATGAAGGCTATTGGAAAAATTGCTTTTAAGTTCATGTTCGTTCAGTGTATAGAATGGGAAGAGGCACATATCACTTTTCTGGATATATCTCCTCGTAAAACTTTTTATAAGGTTCGGTGAAATCTTGACCAGGATATTTCAGCATTGGAACGGCTTTTTGTTCTGCGTATTCGGTGAGAACCGACTTAATACCTTCGCTTCCTTCAATTACGCCGTCGCTATAAGCAATAGCTAGTTTTTCAAGTTCAGTATAGTCGAACTCATTGTTAAATTCAGAAAGCGCAGTACCTTTAATCGACTTATATTCCAAAGTCTTTTTGAAGTTTTGACCTAGTTGCCCTTCCAAGCCGTGGTTAAAAAGAGTTGTCACCACTTTTGTGTTGGCAAAAGCAGGCTCGTCTTTAAAGGCTTTCTTAATAAGCACAGGAATATATGCAGCCATCCAACCTTGGCAGTGAATGATATCGGGATTCCAACGCAGTTTTTTTACCGTTTCCAATACGCCACGTGCGAAAAAAATGGCACGTTGTCCGTTGTCTGAATAAGGCATACCATTTTCGTCGAGAGCCATTTGACGCTTCATAAATAGTCGTCGTTGTCAATGAAATACACCTGAATTCTCGTCGAAGGAATTGAAGCCACCTTGATAATTAGTGGGTGGTCGGTTTCGTCGATAATGAGATTCACACCCGAAAGGCGAATAACCTCGTGGAGTTGACCGCGTCGTTCGTTGATGTTTCCCCACTTAGGCATGAACGTACGTATCTCGTACCCAGCTTCTTGGATGTTAAGCGGCACATTATAGCCCATTAGAGACATTTCCGTTTCGGGAACATACGGGGTTATCTCCTGATTGATGAATAAGATTTTTTTTGACATACTTGACTTTGTTCTACTGGGATGGCATGCATCCCATTTCTTAAAACCGACTACAAAGGTACAAAAAAACATTGATAAACAGGTTGCAAGTCAAGGTATTTGAAGTTCACGGTGTTGCTTTTTTTGTTATATTTTTTTAATGATATTCTTTCTTATTTAAGAAAAAAAGCAGTTATTTTGCAGGCGCTTATAAGATACATTGCAATGAAAGTTTTTACAAAGATTGTAGACCTGCAAGCTGCCTTGTCTTGCGATAGAAAACAAGAAGCAAAGATTGGTTTTGTGCCCACGATGGGCGCTTTACATGCTGGACACGCCTCGTTGGTGGAACGGTCGGTGAAAGATAGCGACGTTACGGTTGTTAGCATATTTCTAAATCCCACCCAGTTTAATGATAAGAGCGACCTGGAACATTATCCCCAGACTTTTGAAGCCGATTGTGAAATGCTCGAAAATGTAGGTGCCGATTACGTATTTGCCCCTTCGGTAAGAGAAATTTACCCTACTCCTGATACGCGAGTGTTTGATTTCCCACCTGTAACTACGGTTATGGAAGGTGCAAAACGCCCTGGTCACTTCAATGGCGTGTGCCAAGTTGTTAGCCGACTCTTTGATATCGTTCAACCTGATTATGCTTATTTTGGTGAAAAAGATTGGCAACAAATTGCGGTTGTGAAGCGTTTGGTGCAATTTATGAATAGTAATATTGAAATCGTAGAATGCCCTATCGTAAGAGAAGAAAGCGGATTGGCTATGAGCTCGCGTAACGAACGTCTTTCGGCCGACGAAAGAATGCTGGCTGCCAACATCTATAAGGCGTTGAAAGCGAGTGTTGAAAAGGCTAAAACCCTTACTCTCGGAGAGACGAGAAACTGGGTTGTTGCCGAGATTAATGCGCATGAAGGGTTGGAAGTGGAATACTTCTCTATCGTAGATGGTTTAACATTGGTCGACCTAGATAGCTGGAACGATAGCGAATATGTGGTTGGGTGCATTACTGTTTATTGTGGATCTACACCCATCCGATTGATAGACCATATTAAATATAAAGGATAATAGATTATGCTTATTGAAGTATTGAAATCTAAACTGCACTGCGTGACAGTTACAGAAGCTAATCTCAACTATATGGGTAGTATCACCATAGACGAAGATTTGATGGATGCTGCCAACATGATTGCCGGAGAAAAGGTGCAGATTGTGGATAATAACAATGGTGAAAGGTTTGAAACTTACATTATAAAAGGTCAGCGAGGCAGTGGAGAAATCTGTCTAAACGGTGCTGCTGCGCGTAAAGTACAGGTTGGCGATACAGTTATCATTATGTCGTATGCCTTGATGGATTTTGAAGAAGCCAAGACTTTTCAACCTGTTGTGGTGTTTCCTGAGAATAATAAATTGACGAAATAGCAATTAATAACTACGCGCAACATTTTGTCTAAGTGTAGACAGATGTGCGCTGTGTTTTGTTAATACCCCAAAAAAATGAGCTTGCAAATAAGGTAATGTTTAACCTCTTGCAAGCTCATTTTTTATATTAAACCTTTGCGTTTGGGGCGTGAAGCAAGTCTAATCAACTTATTCAACCACCACGAGAGGTGTGTCTTCAAGCACACTCTCACCTTGCTTAACGCAAACAGCAGTAACTTTACCAGCCTTTTCAGCTTCGATGTTGTTGGCCATCTTCATAGCCTCGAGCACAACGAGCGTGTCACCAGCAGCAACAGTATCGCCAACGGCTACCTTAATTTCGGTGATTACGCCAGGCAGTGGAGCCTTTACGGCATTGGCTGTGTTAACATTGGCAGCAGGAGCAGCATTTTCTTCGCTAGCTGCAGAAGCAGCAGAAGCACCCAAAACCACCTTTTTCTTTTCGGGTTCTGCTTCAGGCTCCATCTCAACCTTGAAACATTCGCCGTTAACAGTTACCTTAGCAACGTTCTCTTCGATGTCACCGATGGCCACTTTATATTCTTTACCATCGATGGTATATTTGTATTCTTTCATACTTTCTTTATGGTTTTTGTGTCATTGAAAGGAATTTGGCATTCCAAAGAGTATCACGCTTCTTGATAGTGATGAAGCCTGGTTCTTTATCGTGCACGTTATTGCCCTTGAACTCGTGAAGTGCCAATGCGATGGCAGCATAGATGTTCTTGTCTTTCGTAGCCATAACTTAATGTAGTAATTAATTATTGCAACTTGTCCTACCCTTACATGGGCATGCATCCGTGCTTCTTTGCTGGTAGGCTCTGACGTTTGTTTGCAAGTTGTGCCAAGCCACGGCAAATGCGGAAGCGTGTGTTGCGGGGTTCGATAACGTCGTCTATGTAGCCATATTGTGCGGCTTGATAAGGATTGGCAAACATCTCGGTGTATTCTTCTTCCTTTTCTGCCAAGAAAGCTTTAACATCTTCGCCAGCATCCTTTTTGTCTTTTGCTTCTTTTGCACAAAGAACGGCAACGGCACCCGATGCACCCATAACAGCAATCTCGGCTGTTGGCCATGCAAAATTAAGGTCGGCACGAAGTTGCTTACAACCCATAACGATGTGGCTTCCACCATAGCTCTTACGCAAGTTGATGGTAATTTTTGGCACAGTTGCTTCTCCGTATGCGTAAAGTAGCTGTGCTCCGTGCAAGATAACTGCGTTATACTCCTGCCCTGTACCGGGAAGGAAGCCTGGAACGTCTACCAAACTAACGATTGGAATATTGAAAGCGTCGCAATATCTCACGAAGCGCGCACCCTTTCTAGATGCGTTCACGTCTAGCACACCAGCATAAGCAGATGGCTGGTTGGCCACGATACCAACACTTTGACCATTGAAGCGGGCGAAACCAGTGATAATATTTTTGGCAAACTTAGGCTGAACCTCGAAAAATTCGCCATTATCGGTGATAGCAGAAATCACCTTGTACATATCGTATGCCTTGTTGGGGTCGTCGGGAAGAATATCGTTTAGACTGTCGTCCATACGATTGATTGGGTCGTCGCAGGCCACACGTGGAGCCTCTTCGGTGTTGTTCGAGGGAATATAACTAAGCAATTTCTTAATCATATCCATAGCTTCTTCTTCTGTTTTAGCTGTAAAGTGGGTTACACCACTCTTTGTTGCATGTACCGAAGCACCTCCAAGGTTCTCTGAGTCTACATCTTCACCAGTTACCGACTTAACAACTTTGGGGCCAGTGAGGAACATATACGATGTGTTTCCATCATCAGGGTGAAGTCTGTTAGTGCTGGCGAGTAAACTGCACCACCTGCACAAGGGCCAAATATACCTGAAATCTGAGGAATAACACCGCTAGCGAGAATGTTGCGTTCAAAGATTTCGCCATAACCAGCAAGTGCGTTGATGCCTTCTTGTATACGTGCGCCTCCTGAGTCGTTCATACAGATAACGGGTGCACCCATCGTCATGGCCATATCCATAATCTTACAGATTTTCTGCGACATCGTTTCAGAGAGCGAACCACCATTAACGGTGAAGTCTTGTGCATATACATACACCAGTCGTCCATCAATAGTTGCCGAGCCAGCAACCACGCCGTCGCCAAGGTATTGTTTCTTTTCCATGCCGAAGTTGTGGCAGCGGTGCAGCTTAAACATGTCGTATTCTTCGAAGCTTCCTTCGTCAACAAGCATGTCTATACGCTCGCGAGCGGTGTATTTGCCACGTGCGTGTTGCTTTTCGATAGCTTTTTCGCCACCACCAAGACGGGCTTGTTCGCGCTTAGCGATAAGCTCCTTGATTTTTTCTATTTGTTTGCTCATAAGTTATTTAATTGTTTCCTTATTCTCAAAAATATCTGCAAAGTTAGACAAAAGGAACGTAATAATCTAATTTTATATTCCTTTTATTGCCTTTTTTATGTCTTTATGACTATATTTTTCTGCTTGTCAGACATGCGTTTGGCTCTTGTGTACACCTTCTTAGAATTCAAATAGTGCACGTACATTAATCAATCTGCCTGTTAAGTAGTTGGGTACTGCGTATTGTTGACTGGTTACATCGGTTATCCAAAAATAACTATTCACATTGTTTATTCCGAAGAGGTTAAGGCAATCTACACCCAACCATATATTCTTAAATGGCGATTTCGTTCCTCTTTGTTCGTTATCTAGTAGTCTATAGCTCATGCCTATGTCGGCTCTTTATATGCCGGTGCTCTGAAGGAGTGGTCTTCTAGTTGTCTATGTGGTGCTGAGAATGGCAACCCATCGGCAAAAGCTAGCTTCAACGACATTTTCCAACGCTCGGTTCCTGGGAAGTAGTCGGTGAAAAACATGTTTAATGAATAGCGTTGGTCGGTGGGAAGTGGTAATGATTTGCCGTTAAGCTTCATGCGCGTATTCATTAGCGAGAGACTAATCCACGAGTCAGTACCAGGAACAAACTCACCATAGAGTTTTAAGTCGATGCCTGCAGCATGCCCATTGCTTAGGTTTTCTCCATAGTACACCGCCTTTACGTTGTTTATGCTGTACGGAACAAGGTTGCTTAGAGCTTTATAATACACCTCGCCTGTGAATTTGAAGGGGCGTCCAGAGATATTAAACCGATAGTCCATTCCAGCTATGAGGTGCAACGAGCGCTGGCTTTTTATCTTCTTATTCAGCGTTGCGCGTGTCTCATTGTTGCTTGTTGTGGTGTCACGCAGTTCTTTGAAGAAGGGGGCTTGATAATAAAGTCCTGCAGCAAAACGCACGGTGAGATTGGTGTTGAATGCAGGAATAATACCTAATGATACGCGTGGACTTACAATTGTTTCTTTATTAAAACCCCAGTGGCTCAATCTGATACCATAGTTAAGAGTAAAACGCGTGTTTTCGTTCTTTCCTCCAAAACGATAAGTATCTTGAGCATAGGCCTCTATGCGGCTTGCGTCAAGCTTGTTGTTGGCTTTTAACGAATAAATAAGATGTAAATCGGTGCCTGTATGCGGGATGCTGTATCCGCTAGAGTCGCGCATTTCGTATTCACGACTGTGTTCCTCGATGTGTTCGCGCTTCAATGTTATACCACTCTCTATATCGTGTTGCTTAGATTTATGAGCAAACACTAATTTTAGGCTTGTTACTCGTGCTTGCAAGAAGTTTCGGGCGTGTTGAAAATACGTGCCAACGCCTAGGTTCTCACTTGTCTCGGTTTGCGTTAGCCAGTATTGCCCTTGTAAATCGTAGGTTTCTTTCTCTTTTGTTTGGAAGGCCGAAGTCACTAAAGCAAGGGATGTAGCTTCGCCAAAATTTCGTTTCACGTTGAGCGAGCCAAAGAAAGTGCGAAACAAATCTTTTTCTTGTCCATCAAAATAAACTTTAAACGAACGCACATTTTGCATTGTACCAAATTTGTTTCGCGGTCGGCTGGTACAAAGTTGAATTGGTTGTTCGAGATGTTTCCTACAAAGTCTATTTGCCAACGCTTGTTGGGGATGTAGCTAAGATAGGTTTGATAATCTAAAAAACTAGGACTGTACTCACCTTTGGTTTCAAGCGAGCCAAGTAGATATTTGGTAGTTTTATATCTCACGGCGTTGCTCCACGAAAAAGTTTTGTTGCCTATAGCCACGTAGGCCGATCCTCCCAGCAAACTAAACGCCAACGAACCTTCGAATTTTGTGGGGCGTTTGTAAGTGATATCAAGTGCCGACGCCATTTTGTCGCCATACTTAGCAGCGTATCCTCCGGTAGAAAAACCAATTTTTTCTACCAAATCGGGGTTGATAACCGACAAGCCTTCTTGTTGTCCGCTGCGCACTAAGAAGGGGCGATATACCTCTACATTATTTATATATACGCTATTTTCGTCGAATGCTCCACCGCGAACATTATATTGAGAAGACATCTCGTTGTGAGTTGATACACCCGCTTGCGTCTGTATTAGTTCTTCAACGGCATTGCCACTAGCTGTTGGCGCCAGTTTGTTTGCATCTTTTTTCAGTTCTTGTGTCTGTCCTGTTTGTCTTCGCATCTCGCTAACACTAACCTCTCCCAGTGTGTTATCACTTTCGTGAAGCACCACTTGCAAGGTTTGTTTGCCTCTAGGATTTTTTAAAATGCGAGTTTTGGTTTTATAGCCAATCATGGAGAACTTCACCACAACCGAGTCGGCTGTGTGTAAAGTTAGTTCGAATTCGCCCTTTAAAGAGGTAAAGGTCACTTTACCTTGGCTCAACACCGAGACTGTAGCCAATTCAATGGGCGACAGTTTCTCGTCGGTAACGCGTCCTTTTAGCGTAAACGTCTGTGCGTTTATGCCTAAACACAACAGCGACAACAAGGTCGCGTAAATCAATTTAACGTAACTGCTCATCCTTGATATAACGTTTCAGCTTAAATAAATTGTATTTCAAAGGAAGAATTGTTGTAGGCGATAGTAAAAACCCAGTTAGATAAAGTTGTTCGTTTTGCTACTCCTTATTTAATATGCGCACGATGACATGTTACATCCTTGCGTAGGGTAATAAAATAATAAGTTCAACGTTTCTTTCAATTATTTTAGCTCGTAAACGCCAGTAGGACTTTTGCGTTTAAGTACTTCCAATTGAAAGTCTTTACCGGGTACAATACCGTAGCTACGCAAGGTTTGTTCTACGGTTTTCTTAGCCAATTCAGGGTGATTGTTTTCTTCACTTAAGTGGCAAAGCCAAACATGCCGCAGCTTTGCTGTGGCATTTTGTGCAAGCGCTTCGGCGCATTCCAAGTTGCTGAGGTGGCCTGTTTTACCTAAAATTCTATCTTTAAGATAGCGAGGGTAAGAACCGCCTGAGAGCATTTCTATATCGTGGTTGGCTTCTATCACTAGATAGTTGGCTTCGCGAATAAAGGGTTTAATCTCTTCGGTTACTTCTCCTACATCGGTAAGTAAGCAAAACGTAATGTCACCGCACTTCACTTCGTAACCCACATTGTCTAAACTGTCATGAGGAACATTAAATGGAGTAATGGTAAAGCTGCCCAAATGGAAGGTTACATCTTTCTCAACCAGCTTTAATCGATCGGGACTAACTTTGCACCGCACGCAATAATTCTTCTCAATGCCCACGTGTACACGATGGGTGGCATATATAGGCAACCCATAGTCACGACTAAGACTGCCTACAGACTTTACGTGGTCGGCATGGTCGTGTGTGATAAGAACATTTTGTATGCGAGCAAGCGAAAGGCCGTATTCACGAAAATGCTTCTTTAGGGTGCGAATACCCACGCCTGCATCTATAAGAAGTCCCTCGGTTTCAGTGTATAAGTAATAGCAATTACCGCTGCTACCGCTGCCCAGCGAAATGAAGTTCAACATCCTGCGTTTAAAGTTTTCCACAAAATTATAGAAAAAGTGCGATATAACCAAAGTTTTTTCTACCTTTGTCTATACAAAAAAGACTGAGACATGAAAAAGTTACTCGCACTCTGTGCATTGCTCCTCCCCACTCTACTCGTTGGTTGCGATGTGCGCAAGGTTGCCTTTTCACCCGAATTTGATGGCTGTGTAGATTCGTTTGCAGTTAACTTCTTTAACTGGCGACTAGATCATGCGGTCAAATTTTGCACACCCGAATCTGAAAAGTGGCTTAAATTTGCTGCCAGTCAGGTGCAACGTAATGATATTGAACAGATGAAAAATCTGCCCGATAATTTTGCTTATACCTATACAATAAGACAAGGAGACCCCAAAGGTTCAGCTGCAGAAGTAGCTCTGAACGTAGAAAACTTCTTCGTTCTCGACTCTATTGGTAAGCCTGGCCGAGTGAAGAATAATGCAACCTATATTTTGCAGCTGGTAAAACAGGGTAAAACCTGGAAAGTAAAGCTCAACGGATTACCAAGGATGGATAAAAATCAGCATCCAGAGTCTCATAAAGCAGAACAGTAATCTTGTTTTTTGCCTCTTCATCACTCATGGTTTTTAACGTTTATAGTTTGTTACCGCACACTAAATTGTACTCGACGAAAGATTAATACTTGCTAAAAACATGAGGTACAGAGGCAAAAACAAGCGTTAATTGCTTATAAATCGCTACTTTTGCAAACAAATTTAAAACAAAATTTATAGAATAAATGTGGCGTGTATATCATTCATGCCGATAATACTTACATCAATGAAGCACAAGTTAAGTTTTATATTACTCGTGGGTTTCTTGCTCTTTGCTGCATCAAGTGTGCTCATGGCGCAGGCTAATGGCAAAAACAGTGCTGTGAATTTGGTCAATACCAACGATTCTATGAATGCGCGAAAGCAAATCGTTGATACGGCGAAAAATATGCCCGACACGATTTCAGCGCCCCAAACAGAACCCTTACAAGAACTTAGTGATACCGAAGAAGAACAAGGGATACATCAGTCGCTCAAAGTGAAATTCATTGAAGGCAACGCTGGGTTTATGTCGCTTGTGGCCTTAGCCTTGGTGTTGGGATTGGCATTTTGTATCGAACGCATCATTTATCTCAGTCTGTCAGAGATTAATGCTAAACGTTTTATGGCTGATCTCGACGCAAAGATAAATGCAGGAGATATTGAAGGGGCTAAACAACAATGTCGAAACACGCGCGGGCCTGTAGCTTCTATCTGTTATCAAGGCTTGGCTCGTATCAACGAAAGCATCGATAACATCGAACGCTCCATTGTTTCGTATGGCACGGTGCAGTCGGCTAATCTAGAAAAAGGTTGCTCGTGGATTACGCTTTTTATTGTAATGGCTCCCTCGTTGGGCTTCTTGGGTACTGTTATCGGTATGGTCATGGCTTTCGACCAGATTGAACAGGCTGGTGATATTAGTGCTCCCGTTGTGGCTTCGGGTATGAAAGTGGCCCTTATTACCACTATATTTGGTATCATTGTAGCATTGGTTTTACAAGTATTCTACAATTATATCCTCTCTAAAATAGAACATCTTGTAGCACAAATGGAAGAGTCGTCAATAACACTACTCGACTCGATTATGAAACATAAGCTGTCGAAATGAAAAAAATAAACCTTCGTAGCATGCATACCGAAAAGCTTTCACAACGCGTATTCTATGTGTTGGTGGGTTTGTGCGTGGTTGTTTTCGGGTTGTTCTATGTTGTTGGTTACGACATGCCTTACGTTTTCAACCCCGAACTTAATGCACCTATATTTACAGGCGTGGTAATAGGCACGATGTATCTATTGTTTTTTCTAGCTCTAGCATGTGCTCTTTGGAGCACTTATAGAGGCTTTAAAGCGTCAGGGAAAACTGATGGAATGGTTAACAACGTTCCTGGACGTACCATTTCGTATGTTGTTTTTGTAGGGACAGCCGTTGTGCTTTTGCTTAGTTTGCTTTGGCTCGTCTGCCGAACTGATTGTTAATGGCACCCTGTTTTCAAATGCACTGTTGCTTAAACTGTCAGACATGTTTATCTACACCATTAGCATTTTGCTTTTCGTAGCCTTAGGTGCCGTGGTGTTTGGTCTAACGCGTTATTACCGCAGAAGATAAAAGGAGAAGAAGTTATGTTTGCCCGACGAAAGAGAACTGTTCCGCAGCTTAATGCCACATCTACTGCTGATATTTCGTTTATGTTGCTCATCTTTTTCTTAGTTACCACGTCGATGGATTTAGACAAGGGACTAGGAAAAAAGTTGCCACCAGTGGAAAAAAGCAAGCAAGAAGAGAGTCTTGTTCACAAAGACAATATTATTAAGGTGTTTATCACAGCCGACAATAAAATTGTAGTTGACGATGTACCTAGTTCGCTCGACGACCTGAAGACGAAACTAAAAAGCCTAGTTGCTCGTAGAGGAAAGAACCACCTCATACAATTACAATTTAGTGAAAATGCCAATTACGACACCTATTTCCATGTGCAAAATGCCATTACTTCTACATTTAACCAACTTAAAAACCAACTGGCTATAAAAATGTTCCACCATTCTTATGCCCTATGTTCGGTTGAAGAAAAAGATGAAGTAAACCGATTGATGCCACAACGCATGGTGGAAACAGTGGATAATAATCAAATCAACAATCCGTAAACATGATACGTCGAAGCAGAAAGAGCCGTGAAATTCCCGCACTCAACACCTCGTCGTTGCCCGACTTGATTTTTACGGTGTTGTTTTTCTTTATGATTGTTACCCACATGCGTAGCGTAGCAGTGAAGGTACGCTATCAGGTCCCCCAAGGAAAGGAGTTAAGTAGACAAGCCAAAAAATCGTCTACTATTCATATTTATATAGGCAAGCCCCTTGATAAGCAACGTTCCGAAAATGCACAAACCACTATTGTGCAGGTAAACGATAGAATTGTGGCTATTGACGAGCTAAGCAAATACATAGCTAATGCACGCGCAAGTTTTTCTCCTGAAGAAGCAAAAGAACTAACAGCGTCTATAAAGGCAGACAAAGACACAAAGATGAAAACTATCGGTGAGGTGAAACAAGCCTTACGTGAAGCCAAAGTGTATAACGTAACTTTTACCGCCACCCAGAGCAAAGATAAACGCTAATTGAGTAAACAATGAGTTGGGCCTTTTGTTGAGACTAAGAATATACCAAATATGACTAAGAATTTGAATTTCTATCTAAGTTAAATTTTAGCTATTATATGCACGGAAAGTAACGATTACGAATACAAGTTGCGCTATTTTTTTGATAGTAACGAAAAAAATGAATAGACGTAAATAAAAAAAGTAAAAATTATGTCAATCGTTTACACTTTATTTGCCAAATTCACTTTTATATATTACCTTTGCAAATAAATTGAATAAATATGTCACATCATAGTTTAGATCTTTTAGATAAGAAAATACTTCAACTTATCTCTGCTGATGCGCGCATTCCATTTCTTGAAGTGGCACGTATATGCAAAGTAAGTAGCGCAGCCATACATCAGCGCATTCAAAAACTGTTTAATCAAGGGGTACTTAAAGGCTCACGCTTTATCTTAGACCCTGAGAAAGTGGGTTATGAAACCTGTGCATATGTAGGATTACACCTTAAAGATCCTAGCACTTCTGATAAAGTGGCCGAGGCTTTAGAGAAAATCCCCGAAGTTGTTGAATGCCACGTTCCCACGGGCAATTACGATTTGTTCATTAAGTTGTATGCAACCAATAACCGTCATTTGATGGATATCATCCACGATAAGTTGCAGCCGCTTGGTCTTTCGGGTAGTGAAACCATTATTTCTTTCAACGCACTCTTCGACAGACAATTGTCTGTAGAAAAAGTTATCGCGAAAGAAGATGTAGAATAAATATTTATCTTATAGTTTTATGATGCTCTTGCATCGAGTGAACTATTCTTGATCTTTAATAACGCCCCACATTTATCTGGTTTAAGATAGATGTGGGGCGAATTGTTTGGATATTATTTTTTTGTGATTTATCTGTACCAAAAATGTTAAATAGGTAATTATATTTTTACAAAAACATGATTTTTTTCAGCATCAATTCTAGAGAATATAATTTGCTATTTATATATGTTTTACCTATTGAAGCTGGGACATTTGAGGCATTTTTGGTTCATGTTTTCTGCTATTTTGTGCATTTAATAGGGTTTTTATCGTTCTAGAATTGTTTTTTACGCATTATTTTTGCGAACAGAAAGCATGTGTTTTTCTATACTTATGGTTATAATTCGTGTGTAATATCCGCGAAAAGTACTAAATCATAGCGCTTTTACAGGCTGAATTTTGCAAAATGCAGCAAATAGTTGTGCTAAATGCAGCAAAACGCAGTGCTAAGTGGTGCTAAAAGCAAGGTGAAATGCAGCAAAACGCAGGGTTAAATGCAGCAAAATACAGTAAAATTGATAAATTTGGGTCTTACAACTCACACAAATACTGCAGAATTTGGACCCGATGGTGAGTTGAAGAGCAAAGAAAGCACTCATAATGTTAAAATTATGGCGTAATATTTTACATAAGTGCAAACAAAAACACAACGCAAGTAAGTTTATTGTTACCCGCGTTGTGGTTAATATGCAATTATATTTCCGCTAATTAAAGATAAAAGCTAAATGCTTTAAGGGAGTTATGAAACCAACTTAGTCCATTCGGTTTTTATAATCTTCGTAGCCGAAAGTGCGGAGTATTTGTAGTTCGCCCAATGGGCTTGCAATAGCCAACGAAGGGTGAGAAATACCATTAAACATGTTGGTTTTCACCGTAGTGTAGTGTATCATATCTTCGAATATTACGTTTTCACCAACGTTAAGAGCATGATCGAACTGCCACGAACCCATAAAGTCGCCCGAAAGACAACTGTTACCACCTAAACGATAAATGTTGTTCTCCCCACCATTGATGGCAGCTTCCAACGCTAACGATTGGGCATTTCGCACCGTGGGTTGGTAAGGCATCTCCAAACAATCGGGCATGTGGCACGTAAAGCTTACGTTTAAAATGGCCGTTTTAATACCCTTATCTTCAACAATATCGACCACCTGAGCCACAAGCGGTCCTGTTTGCCATGCAAAGGCGCTTCCTGGTTCTAGAATGATTTGCAAATGCGGATGACGCTGCTTAAACGAACGCAGCGTGTTGATGAGCAAATCCACATCGTAATCATTGCGAGTCATTAGGTGTCCGCCGCCAAAATTAATCCATTTCAAGGCAGGAAACCATTTTGCGAACTTGCTCTCGATATGTTGTAGTGTTCTTGCGAACACATCAGAACCGCTTTCGCAATGACAATGGCAATGAAACCCCTCGATGCCAGCTGGTAAAATTGCTGGCAAACGTTCTGCTGATAATCCGAAACGTGTGCCTGGTGCACATGGGTTATACAAATCTGTTTCAACTTCAGAATATTCAGGATTGACGCGTAAACCGAAAGATAGCTGCTCGTTGTGATGTTTAGCCACAGCTGCAAAGCGCACATATTGGGTCAATGAATTGAATGTGAGGTGACTAGAGCAAAGCGCAATCTCCCCTATCTCATCGTCTGTGTAAGCTGGAGAATAGGTGTGCGCCCTCGAACCAAACTCTTCGAAGGCCAATTTGGCTTCAGAGAGCGAGCTAGCAGTTGTAGAACGAATGTACTCTTTAAAGATGGGAAAAGTTTTCCATAAGGCGAAAGCTTTAAAAGCAAGAATAATTTCCACATCAGCCCTTGTAGCCACCGAAACAATAAGCTCCAGATTGCGGCGCAATTTGGCTTCTTCCACAACATACATGGGGCTGTGCACCTCTTCGAAAGTATCTAAGTTTATTCTCATATCTCAATGATTTGTGAATGCAAAGTTAACTTTTATATTGTTTAAATTGCAGGTTTGCCATAAAATTCATACATTTGCATGTGAAATAAATGGCTGCAATGAAGCTCGTAATAATGACAAAATCTACATTCTTTGTAGAGGAAGACAAGATTCTTACTACCCTTTTCGATGAGGGGATGGATAAGTTGCACCTGTATAAACCTGGTTCACAGCTTGTTTTCTCAGAAAGGTTGCTGTCGTTAATACCCGAAGGATACCATGATAAAATTGTGGTGCACGAACATTATAGACTTAAAAACGAATACGACTTGGCTGGGATACATCTAAATAAACTATCGGAAATGGTGCCTAACGGCATTCGGGGAAAGATAAGTAGAACGTGTGAAGACTTGAATTTGCTAAAAGAAATGAAGAAAAATAGCAATTACGTCTTCTTGCGTCGCATTTTCGGTTGTATGGGAAATGCCGATAAACAATCAAGTTTCTCAGTAAAAGAACTAGAAGATGCCGCTTATAAAGGACTTATAGACAAGAGAGTTTATGCTTTGGGTGGAATAACCCTTGACAATGTGCGAATGGCTAAGGAGTTGGGATTTGGCGGTGTGGTGGTATGTAGCGACCTTTGGAATCGTTTTGACATACATCATGGAGCCGACTTTCGCGACTTACTGGCTTTGTTCCGCAATTATCAGAAACTTGTTGGATAATAAAGAAAACAGTCTATAAAGGCAAAGAGATAACAAACAATTACATAAAAAAATCATTATCGAAATGAGTGAAGAAAACTCTTTTTTTAATTTTTCTCAGGCACGAAAAAGCAGGTATCTAGCTGAAAAGATTTGTGCTAGTCTGGGTTGTCCTTTGGGCAAATTGGTGGTGACACAGTTCTCGGATGGCGAGTTCTCTGTGTCGTACGAAGAAACTGTACGTGGAAGAGACGTGTTCTTGGTGCAGAGCACTTTCCCCAATTCAGACAATCTGATGGAGCTGCTTCTCATGATCGACGCCGCCAAGAGAGCATCGGCAAGAACCATCAATGCTGTTATTCCCTACTTTGGCTGGGCTAGACAAGACCGTAAAGACAAACCGCGTGTTAGCATTGGTGCTAAGCTTATCGCCGACTTGCTGAGTGTTGCTGGTATCAATCGTTTGATAACGATGGACTTGCATGCTGATCAGATTCAGGGTTTTTTCGACATTCCTGTCGACCACCTTTATGCTTCGGCAGTTATTCTGCCTTATTTGGAGAGTTTGAAGCTTGATAATTTGGTTATTGCTTCGCCCGATGTGGGTGGTAGTAAGCGTGCTAATACTTATGCCAAGTATCTTGGTTGTCCGCTAGTACTCTGTAATAAAACGCGTGCTCGTGCCAACGAAGTGGAGAGTATGCAAATCATTGGTGAGGTTGAAGGCAAAAACGTGGTGCTGGTAGACGATATGGTAGATACTGCCGGAACGATTGCCAAGGCTGCAGACGTGATGATTTCAGCGGGCGCTAAGAGTGTAAGGGCTTGTGCTTCGCACTGCGTGATGAGTGGACCGGCTTCGGAGAGGGTTGATAACTCGTCGCTCGAAGAAATTGTTTTCACCGATTCTATTCCTTATAACAACAATTGTCCTAAGGTGAAACAGCTGTCTGTGGCTGAGATGTTTGCTGAAACTATCCGAAGGGTTGAGTCTAACCAAAGTATTTCTTCACAATATCTAGTATAAACAGAGGTGGGAAACTTTGTATAACACAGCAAAAATAAAATCTGGCAGTGCATTTGTCTATACCAAATCGCTGCCAGATTTATTTGTTTTTAGTCTATTGCTGTGATTAATAAGCGTGCTGCACAAGTTGACTGCTGATGCATAGAGTGTACTGTCATAGTCCAAAGGGGCTTACACCTTAGATAGATGTATAGCAAAAGCCTAAGCACGCTTTATACAAGCAATACCGTGACACCGCGCGCAGCCTGTGCACCCATAACCAACGCTTGCTCAATGTCGGCCGTTTTAGATGGGCCACTGATAAAACATCCATATCCGTAATTGTTAAAGGCAATCTGTGCATAGGCCTCGTGCATATTGTTCACTAGCTTATTGCGATTGAGTATCAGCACCAACTCTTCGCTAATAAACATCACAGCCTTTTCTTTCATCGTTTGTGGAACCCATATACAGGCGTTTTCAGCTACGCCCAATTCACCTCGAAGAATACCAACATCAGTGCCATTAAGCAGTTGAGCCTCGGCAATAGAGTCTGGGTTGAGTGTGGCAATCGTTATTTCGGGTAAGTTAGACGCAAACACTTTCGCTTCAGGATAAAGTCTTTTGATGGCCTGGTTAACATCTTCGCCTTCGGCTAATGTGGCCACCTTGCCGCCAACAGTCACTACCATCTCGCAAAATTGCGCTAAGGGGTCTGCGTAAGTAATGCCGGTGAGGTTCATGTCGGGCATGTCGCAATGTACATGCGTATTGCGTTTCAACTTCTCAAACAAGTCTTCTTTTTTCATTTCAACTTTCCTTTCTTCCACATTTGTTCAAACGATTCGCTGGCAAAAACGGGCATCTCCCTACCCTTTCCCCACGCATTAAGTCCATTGTAAAGCAAAAAACGTGGTAAGTGGTTAACAATAGGAGCAAACTTAAGTGATGTTCTGAACAGCGAAGGGTTGTAATACACTAGGCACATGCCATTGGATATAAGCTTCTTGGCAGGGTTGGCAAGATGTAATTGGCTTAACGATTGACGCCAAGCGTAGACTTGCGAGCCAGGAGCTACCTTTGTGGGACAAACATTGTCGCACGAGAGGCATAGCGAGCAGGCAGATAAGTTGCCACTATGCTGCTGCGGGCTTTTAAACATTCCCAGATTAATGCCAATAGGACCAGGGATGAAATAGGAATAAGAATAACCTGTTGAGCGTCGATATACCGGACAAGTATTCATACAAGCACCACATCTAATGCATTTAAGCGTTTGCCAATGTTCATCGTTGGCAATCATGTCGCTTCTGCCATTGTCAACAATAATCACATGCATTTCTCCTCCGGGTCTTGCTTTCCTAAAATGTGAGGTGTAAGTGGTGGAGGGTTGTCCTGTAGCGTTGCGGCATAGCAGCCGTTGGAACACAGCAAGCGAATGATAATCGGGTACAACCTTTTCTAATCCCATAACAGCAATATGCAATTTGGGCATAGAAGTACTCATGTCGGCATTGCCTTCGTTAGTGCAAACCACCACATCTCCTGTCTCAGCAACACCAAAATTACAGCCAGTCATTCCTGCATCAGCATCCAAGAAATCGTTTCGCAAACTGTATCGAGCGCACTGTGTAAGGTAGGTAGGGTCGTAATTGCCAGTCTCTTTGCTTATCCCTTTGCGTTCGAACAATTCTCCCACCTCTTCTCTTGTAACGTGAATGGCAGGCACAACGATGTGACTAGGCTTCTCGTTGAGTAATTGTAAGATACGTTCACCCAAGTCGGTTTCCACCACATTGATACCATTAGCTTCTAAGAATGGGTTAAGTTCGCATTCTTCGGTAAGCATCGACTTACTTTTAACAAGCTTTTTTACCTCGTGTTTATGCAAGATGTCGAGCACCGTCTCATTAAACTCTTTAGCATCTTCGGCCCAATGCACAATCACACCATTAGCTTCAAGTCTCTTAGAAAACTTCTCAAGGTATTGAGCTAAGTGTGTGACGGTATGTTTTTTTATTTCGCTGGCATGCTCGCGAAGGCTTTCCCACTCGGGCAACTTGTGTTCCATGAGGTCGCGTTTGCAACGCATTAGCCAAAAAGTTTGGTCGTGTCGCGTAATTTTTTCCACATTTTTCAATGCAGAAGCAGCTTTTCTAGAATGGAGTGTACTCATAATCCTGCGGCTAAAATTTGTGCAATGTGAATAAACTCAATAGGGCTTTTCTCTCTATTGGCCACCCCTTGCATGTGCATTAGGCACGAACTGTCTGGGCCTGTGACAAACTGTGCGCCTGTCTCAATGTGTCGCTGTATCTTATCGTGTGCCATTTTTACTGATACTTCAGGTTCTTCAATGGCAAACATTCCTCCAAACCGCAACATTCGTCCTTTCGTTCGGGTTCTTTAATGGTGATTCCTTCTACCATTTTTAGTAAATCAACTATTTTGTTGTAGGTAGGGATATTCATCTCTGTTGGCGAAGAAAGCCCCAATTCTCTAACGCCATGGCAGCTATTGTGAACACTCACCACGTAAGGGAAATGACCAGGAAGGGCTGTAACCTTAAGAATGTCGTGCAGAAATTCGACAATATCCATTGTTTTGGCAGATGTTTCACAGGCGTGTTTCTCGCCGTTAAGCAAACGAGGATAATGTGTTCTCACGAAAGCTGCGCACGAAGCAGATGGTGCAACAACGTAATCAAATTGCTTAAACATGTTTTCGTACTTCTTGGCCAATGGTAATGCTTTTTTCTCGAAACCCGCATTGGCCATCGGCTGACCACAACATGTCTGATTTAGGGGGTAAGCTACATCTACCCCTAGGTGTTTTAAAAGCTTGTATGTGGCCACCCCAACCTCGGGGTATAAGGCATTTACATAGCAAGGAACAAACAAACCAATTTTCATTTTCTTATTCGCTAAATTAGTATTGCAAATGTAGCAAAAAAATATCAACATGTAATAGGCAGTGGTTAAAAAATATGTCATTTGAGGATATTTAACGGAGATAACTCTAATCATTGGATATGAAGTGGTGAATTAAGTATAGAAATGTGTTAAATGTAAGCAAATTGGCTGCTATCTTAGAGATTTAACTGCCATAAAAACAAGTGGTAAGTGAAAAATTGTCAGTAAATCATGCCAAGATGTCAAACAATGCTTTTGGCACGCTTTTCGTATAGTAAAAGTCAAACAGCCTTTTAGGCGCAGTGTTTTCAACAATGATTTAATTTTAAAAAATACAATACAATGAACATTCAACCATTAGCAGACAGAGTGCTAGTATTACCTGCTCCAGCCGAAGAGAAGGTTGGCGGCATAATTATCCCCGACACAGCTAAAGAAAAGCCACTTAACGGAACTATCGTTGCAGTGGGCGAAGGCACAAAAGACGAGAAAATGATTTTGAAAGAAGGCGACAACGTACTGTATGGCAAGTATGCTGGTACTGAACTGGAATACGAAAACAAAAAGTATTTGATGATGCGCCAAAGCGATGTGTTGGCCATTGTGAAGTAAAATAGCTTGTGGTTAGCCCTAGTATAGTTACAGTTGAGGGTTGATAGATTTCTAGTTATCAATAAAAGACTGAAGATGTAGGGCTACTACACCTTATAAATATATAGAACAACTTATCAATATAGACAAAATGGCAAAAGAAATTAGATTCGATATAGAAGCTCGCGACTTACTTAAAAATGGTGTTGACAAACTGGCAAATGCAGTTAAGGTTACGCTTGGTCCTAAAGGACGTAACGTTGTGATTGAAAAGAAATTCGGTGCACCCCAGATTACTAAAGACGGAGTTACTGTTGCAAAGGAAGTTGAGCTGGAAGACCACTTCGAAAATACAGGCGCACAACTTGTTAAGAGTGTTGCTTCAAAAACCGGTGACGATGCTGGCGACGGCACAACTACTGCTACTATTCTTACACAAGCCATTGTTAACGAAGGTTTGAAGAATGTTACTGCAGGAGCGAACCCAATGGATTTGAAGCGCGGTATCGATAAAGCTGTAAACGTTGTTGTTGACTATATTCGCGAATCGGCCGAACAAGTAGACGATAACTACGACAAAATCGAACAAGTGGCTACGGTTAGTGCTAACAATGATGCTGAAATTGGTAAGCTCCTAGCAGATGCTATGCGTAAAGTAAGCAAAGATGGTGTTATCACTATCGAAGAAAGCAAGAGCCGCGAAACAAGCATTGGCATCGTAGAGGGTATGCAATTCGATAGAGGTTATCTCTCGGGATACTTCGTTACCGATACTGATAAGATGGAAGCTGTAATGGAAAACCCTTACATTCTTATCTATGACAAGAAGATTAGCAACCTCAAAGACTTCCTCCCTATTTTGCAACCTGCTGCAGAAAGTGGTCGCCCATTGCTCGTTATTGCAGAAGATGTAGACTCTGAAGCACTTACTACGCTTGTGGTAAACCGTTTGCGTGGTGGATTAAAGATATGTGCAGTTAAAGCACCAGGCTTCGGCGACCGTCGTAAGGCTATGCTGGAAGACATCGCTATACTGACAGGTGGTTTGGTTATTAGCGAAGAAAAGGGTCTGAAGTTAGAACAAGCCACCCTTGAAATGATGGGTACTTGTGACAAAGTGGTTATTTCTAAAGATAATACCACTATTGTAAACGGTGCTGGTGAAAAGCAAAACATTGCCGACCGCGTAGCTCAGATTAAGAACGAAATAGCAAATACCACCAGTTCTTATGATAAAGAGAAATTGCAAGAGCGTTTGGCTAAACTTTCAGGTGGTGTTGCTGTTCTCTATGTAGGCGCTAACAGCGAAGTAGAGATGAAAGAAAAGAAAGACCGCGTTGATGATGCATTGTGTGCAACACGCGCTGCGCTCGAAGAAGGTGTGGTTGCTGGCGGTAGTACTACTTACATTCGTGCCCTTGACAAGCTGAAAGGTTTGAAGGGAGATAATGCAGACGAGCAGACAGGAATTAACATTGTTGAACGTGCCATAGAAGAACCACTTCGCCAAATTGTTATAAATGCTGGCGGAGAGGGTGCAGTTGTAGTGCAAAAGGTTCGCGAAGGCAAGGGAGATTATGGTTATAACGCTCGCACCGACGCTTATGAAGATATGCGTAAGGCAGGGATTATCGACCCCGCAAAGGTGGCTCGCGTGGCATTAGAGAACGCAGCCTCAATCGCAGGCATGTTCCTCACCACCGAATGTCTCATTGTTGACAAACCTTCAGAAACACCAGCCATGCCAATGGGTAATCCAGGAATGGGTGGCATGATGTAAGAAAGTAACAAAAAAGCATGAAATAGTGCCGAAAAAGTTTAAAATTAAGGCGTTTATCTCCGGATAAACGCCTTTTAGCTTTTCTTTGCACTGCTGTTTTGCTTTTTTAAATAAAAATCTTTTGTCGTTTATCCTTTCTTGTCTAATTTTGCACTTGAAATAAAGAAGATATAATGGAGTAATCCATCTAAAGATATTTTTTTGATTTGTTTTAGTAGATTAGTTTTTAAGTAGTTTGTTTTGGAAATCGGTTGTCGAGAGACATCCGATTTTTTTGTTGAATATTTTTTCCGCTTTTGGTCTTTACACCACAACTTTTTGTTACCTTTGTGTTCATGAAAATAAGAATTAACTGGAAACGCATCCTTGTGTTCCTCTTTGTATCTATAGGCTTGATCTACATTACCGGGTCGTTCCTTATGTCTGCAGGCATATTTCTGCTGCTCTTTGTGGCCGATAGTGTGCTGGCTAGATATGATGAAGACAGGAGAAGACGCAAGCAAAGAGAAGAACACGAACAACAAGATTAGCAAACGAAGACGCACGACATGGAAAAATTAGCTGAACTATACAAACGCTGGAAGGGTGAAGCACCTGTCTCGATAACGATTCTTCCCGAAGCGGGAAGCAACCGAAAATACTACCGAATTACCAGTAACGATGGCGAAAGCGTTATTGGAGTGGTGGGAAATAGTAGGGACGAAAACCACACCTTTATATATCTAACCAAACATTTCACGGACAGAAAACTGCCCGTGCCACACATCTTGGCTGTAGACGATGACGAATTGAGATACTTGCAAACCGACTTGGGGAGTACATCGCTTTTTGATGTGTTGCGCGGTGGTCGCGAATCGGGGGGTAGATACAATATGCGCGAAAAGCAATTACTAACTGCCGTGATTCGTGAGTTGCCTAATATTCAAATTAGAGGTGCTCGAGGACTGGATTGGGATGTGTGTTATCCGCAACCAGAATTTGATGTAGACAGCGTACTCTTCGACCTAAACTATTTTAAATACTGCTTTCTCAAGGCCACGGAGCTGGAGTTTCATGAACTAAAACTTGAAGCCAACTTCCGACTATTTGCGAAAGACCTCACCTCGGAAAAGAGCGAAAGCTTCCTTTATCGTGACTTCCAAGCAAGAAATGTGATGCTTGACCATGCTGGTAAACCCTATTTCATCGACTATCAAGGAGGACGAAAAGGGCCATATTATTACGATGTGGCTTCGTTTCTTTGGCAGGCTGCTGCGAAATATCCGTTTAAGTTGCGCCGCGAACTGGTTTACGAATACTATAATTCACTGAAAAACTATACCGAAGTGCCATCTGTTAGGCACTTTGTGGAACGTTTGAGCCTCTTTGTTTTATTCCGTACGCTCCAAGTATTAGGCGCATACGGCTTTAGAGGATACTTCGAACACAAAAACATTTCATAGACAGCATTCCACCAGCTATCGATAACCTGCGCGAACTACTTAAGTTAAAGAAGTTCTTCCCCTACCCTTACATGATGGACATGTTGAGACGACTCACCGAATTGCCCCAGTTTGCACACATAGAAGAGCCCGCATTAAGTAGAGCCGATGGTTTCAAAACCACCCAACACACCGTGTATAAGGCGCACCCTCAAGATGGTCCGGCAACGTTTTCTAAGTACGACGGCAAAGGTCCTCTTGTTGTTCATGTCTATAGTTTCTCTTATCGTAAGGGAATACCCGAAGATGTGTCGGGCAATGGTGGCGGATACGTATTTGATTGTAGAGCCACTCATAACCCAGGTCGCTACGAACCTTATAAACAACTCACAGGATTGGACGAGCCTGTTATTCGATTCTTGGAAGACGATGGCGAAATAATAAGCTTCCTTGATGGCGTATATGCCATGGCCGATCACCATGTGCGTCGTTACATTCAGCGCGGTTTCACCAATCTTATGTTTTGTTTTGGATGCACTGGAGGTCAACACAGAAGCGTTTACTCGGCACAACATCTAGCCGAACATCTGCATAATAAGTTTGGTATTGAGGTGCATGTCACACACAGAGAGCAAAATATTAGTAAGGTTTTTCATGCTAAAAAGTAATTTTTGGCTTAGACCAAACCATCTTAAAAGGCGCTATAAAACCTTTGATAAGTGAAAAATTATCGCTAAATTTGCAAAACAATAATATACAAAGAGCACAAGAATGATGCAGGCAATGATTTTTGCAGCAGGTTTGGGAACAAGACTTAAACCACTTACCGACAGCATACCCAAGGCATTAGTTGAGGTTGGCGGGCAAACTTTGCTGCAACGAACCATCGAAAGGTTGAAAGCATGCGGTGTAAATAATATGGTTATCAACGTTCATCACTTCGCTCCTGCTATCGTTGAATATCTTCGGGATAACAATAATTTTGGTGTTGAAATTGAAGTTAGCGACGAAACATGTTATCTACTCGATACTGGCGGTGGACTGAAAAAAGCTGCCAACTTGTTTAAGACCAATGCTAATGTGCTAATTCATAATGTAGACATTATTAGTAATGTTGACTTAAAGACGTTTTACAACCATCAAGGACAATGCGATGCGTTGCTCCTGGTTAGTCAACGACAAACAAAACGTTATTTGTTATTCAACGAAGACATGCGACTAGTTGGCTGGACGAATGTTGAAACAGGCGAAGTGCGCTCACCCTACCCCAATCTTAATCCACAAAATTGCAAGAAACTGGCTTTTGCTGGCATACATTCATTTTCGCCAAAGCTCTTTGCACGTATGGATAACTATCCCGATAAGTTTGGCATTATTGATTTTTATCTCGACCAATGTGCACAACACGACATTCGTGGATACCAACAACATAACCTACAACTGCTTGATGTAGGTAAACTTAATACACTAGAACGTTTGCCAAAGCCCAAAGATGGCGAGACGTCCATCAGCGACACAGACATTCTGCAACACTTAAATACGCTTTAAACAACAGAAGTAATAGTCGCACCTTCAGTGATTTATGAAGTGTGCAACAAACTCATTTCATTCTTAACGATAACATGCAACAAAGATTATCATCTTGGATTTCGGGTCGCAGACCACACAACTCATTGGTCGACGTGTGCGCGAACTCGACACTTTTTGTGAAATTCTGCCTTATAACAAGTTTCCAAAGAACGACCCTTCTGTAATTGGCGTCATTCTTAGTGGCTCACCTTACTCTGTTCACGATAAGGAAGCCTTCAAAGTAGACCTCAACGACTTTATTGGCAAGTATCCTGTGCTAGGTATTTGCTATGGTGCGCAGTTTATTTCTTATGCATATGGCGGTAAGGTTGAACAAACTGGTACACGCGAATACGGACGTGCTCACCTGCAAGAAATATCTCTCGACAACCCTTTATTTGCTGGTTTCGAACCTAATTCGCAAGTATGGATGAGCCATGGCGATACTATTACGGCCATTCCTGAAGGTTATCGCGTTATTGCTTCAACCAACGATGTTAAGTTTGCTGCATATGCGAGCGAGCAAAACCCTGTTTGGGCAGTACAGTTCCACCCTGAAGTGTTCCACTCCACTCAAGGTACTACGCTTCTAAAGAACTTTGTTGTTGACATCTGCGGTAGCAAACAGCAATGGAGTGCAGCCTCGTTTGTAGAGAGCACTGTGAAAGAACTGAAAGAACAATTGGGTAACGACCGTGTTATCCTGGGTCTTAGTGGTGGTGTCGACTCTAGCGTTTGTGCAGCTTTGCTCAATCGTGCCATTGGCGATAAGCTCACATGTATCTTTGTTGATCATGGTATGCTGCGCAAAAACGAGTTTGAGAAGGTGATGGAAGCATACCAGGGACTAGGCCTGAACGTTGTTGGTATTGACGCAAGCGATAAGTTCTTTGCCGACTTGGCTGGTGTTACCGACCCCGAAGAGAAGAGAAAAATTATTGGCCGCGACTTCGTTGAAGTGTTTAACGCAGAGGCTAAGAAGATAACGGATGCAAAATGGTTGGCTCAAGGCACCATTTATCCCGACCGCATCGAAAGTCTTAGCATCACTGGTATGGTTATAAAGAGCCACCACAATGTTGGTGGATTGCTAAAGAGATGCATCTTCAATTGTGCGAACCTCTACAATGGCTCTTTAAAGACGAGGTTAGACGCGTTGGATTGGAAATGGGAATGCCCGAAAGACTTATTAAGCGTCACCCCTTCCCTGGTCCTGGACTGGCTGTACGCATTCTTGGCGACATCACTCGCGAAAAAGTGCGCATACTACAAGAAGCCGATGATATCTATATTGAGAACATGCACAACTACATTTGCGAAGATGGCGAAGAGCTTTATGATAAGATTTGGCAGGCTGGAACAGTACTGATGTCGTCGGTTCGCAGCGTTGGCGTGATGGGAGACGAGCGTACTTACGAACATCCTGTGGCTTTACGTGCCGTAACAAGCACGGATGCGATGACGGCCGATTGGGCACACCTACCCTACGACTTTATGGCGAAGGTGTCTAACGAGATTATTAATAAGGTGAAAGGCGTAAACCGTGTGTGCTACGACATCTCGTCTAAACCTCCTTCGACCATTGAATGGGAATAATTTTAATTGCCATTGAACCATAATTTTGATGCATACAATACTAAAGAAGCAGGTTCTGTAATGATAAGAACCTGCTTCTTTGTTTTTCTTATATGTAAAACATGTAATGCAATGTTTGCATATCGGTATTTATGCGTAACTTTGCCTACGTAAATTGTTGAACATGGCAAAGACATTCACCACATTCGGCAATTCGAACGACGATTTTCGTCGCGACGAATTAGTGCGCAAAATAGAACATGCATTACAAGAGCTCACCCTTGGCGAACTCGAAGCGCTGTATTATGACATGATATCCAAAGACTATCTAAGAGACTAAAGCTTATGGTTAGGAAAAAGAATAAGGAGGAACAAATACTCATCCGTATAACAGGACAAGACAGACCTGGACTTACTGCCTCGGTAATGAAGATTTTGGCTCGCTACGATGCGCAGATATTAGACATCGGACAAGCAGACATTCACAGCTCTTTATCGTTGGGCGTTCTCATTCGTATAGACGATAAACATTCTGGACAGGTTATGAAAGAGTTGCTCTTTAAGGCCACCGAACTAAATGTAAACATCGGTTTTGAACCAATTGGTGATGAACAATACGAAGAGTGGGTGCACGGACAGGGTAAAATCGCTACATTCTTACACTCATCGGGCGTAGTCTTTCGGCCAAACAGATTGAGGCCGCCACAAAAGTTATCTCTTCACAAGGCCTTAATATCGACTCTATTCTTAGGCTAACAGGTCGCATTAGTATTATGCACCCTGATAGAAACGTGCGAGCTTGCATCGAATTTTCTTTGCGTGGAACACCCGAAGACCGATCGGCTATGCAGAAACAATTGATGAATTTGTCGGCAGAAATGGGTATCGACTTCTCATTACAGAAGGATGACATGTACCGACGAATGCGTCGTTTAATATGCTTCGATATGGATTCAACGCTCATTCAAACCGAATGTATTGACGAATTGGCCATGTGCGCGGGTGTTGGAGATAAGGTTAAAGCCATAACCGAAAGCGCTATGCGTGGCGAAATTGACTTTCGAGAGAGTTTCAAACAACGAGTTGCCCTTCTTAAAGGTCTAGATGTGACTGTGATGAAAGATATTGCAGAGAATATGCCTATTACTGAAGGTGTTGATCGATTGATGTCGGTGCTGAAACGATGTGGATACAAAATTGCGATATTAAGTGGTGGATTTACCTATTTTGGCGAGTTCCTACAACGTAAATATGGCATTGATTATGTTTATGCCAATGAACTGGAAGTGGATGATAACGGCAAATTAACTGGTAACTATGTGGGTGAGATTGTTGATGGGCATCGTAAGGCCGAATTGCTTAAGTTGATTGCACAAGTAGAAAAGGTTAATTTAGCGCAGACTATTGCTGTAGGTGATGGGGCCAACGATTTGCCTATGATTTCTGAAGCCGGACTAGGAATTGCTTTTCATGCTAAACCGCGCGTGGTGGCCAATGCGCAACAGTCTATCAATACTATTGGCCTTGATGGTGTCCTTTACTTTCTTGGCTTTAAAGATAGTTATATCAATGCTTAACACCCTGCATTTGGCCTTTGGTTTTTACCTGTTGGGTATGTGCGCAAGCCTAAGAGCAAGTATTACAAAAGTCAAGCATGCTATAATGTGCAGTGTGGGTTTACTTGCTGTTTTGGTATAAAGGCTTGGTTCTTGCTTGAACTTATCATTCCTTATAGCTTGCTAATTTGGCATTAACTATACTGTTGCTAAATTGATGATATGTCTTTATGTAAAGAATAAAACATATAACCCTGTTGCTTCTGTTTGTTCTGAGTGAATAAGCAAAGTGTAACAGGGTTATATCATACATTTAAATTGGGAGTAAATGCTTTATTCTCTTTTTTCGTAGAAATTGAAGAAGTTCTTATTTGTGGAATTGTAAAATATTCTGTTAGAAATTTAACACTAGGAGGACTTTATTTGTGAGTAATTGTTTGCTCGGCTGCAAATATTCAATTCTCGCGAAGGTTTTGTCTTATTAAAATGGACTAGTAAATGTTTCTTGACAAAACGTGTTTTCGATGAAATAAACCGACGTTTATATCGAATTTGGTGCTTTTTATTGCTTAAATTAACGTAAAAAGCAGCAAAACGCACTGCTATCTCCTACAAAACGCACTGCTATCTCCTACAAAACGCAGTGCTATCTCTTACAAAACGCAGTGCTATCTCCTATAAAACGCAAATCTGAATGCATCAATTCGCAAATTTGGGAGCGACTCGTGAATTCAAAAATGATGAAAACTGACTTAGTTTATGGGTGAATGGTTGCTTAAAATGTGCTATTTAGCATCTAAAATCGTTTTTTAGGGAGGTGGAAAATCGGAGGTAAATGATAAAATAGAAAGGCTAAATGGTACAAAATAGCGATAATGTATTTAAATTTGGTGTAAAATAAAATGCGGTAACCAGAAAATTTGGCTAAATTTTATGTGTTTTATCCTAGTTATTCACCAAAAAGAGTTGTTTACGAGAACGTGTTTTGTAAAATATAATTACTTGTTTTAACGAATTGAGGATGGTTTTGCGCCATACTTATTCTAATCTAGCATTATATCTAATTGTAATTACATCTAGCACAGCATTTGTTCATGATTAGTTTCAGTATAAATAGCGAGTTGAAGTTTGAACACGATAATATCTTTTAGCAATAACCCAGATTGCACTTATGTTTAAACCCAAATCGGTTATTAGAGACTAAATAGATTTTGTTTAATTTTCGAGCAGATTGACTGTCTTTGTAAAACGGCGTAACGGTTTAGGTCAAGTTGCAAAGACAGGCAAGATGCCGACAAGAAAATAAAAGATGGTTAGTAAACAACACAAAAACAAGAATTCTGAAACATTGTGGTCTATGACCAATTAAGGTTAAAACAAATATCGATTGAATGATAACTAGTTAACTCATATGATTTACTCTAAATACTGTTGCCTCTTATTCATCTATCATATCTTGCAAGTCACTAGCTTTCCTTGAAAATTTGGATATCGTGTTTAATGCGAATATTATACTACCAAGAGTCGCAATCATTATTAAAGATAATCATGCAGTCTCGTTTAAAGTAATAGAGTTAAACGAAAGAAAAGGATTTAAGCTTTTGAATTCGAGAAAAATAAATAACTCATATAGATAGTCGTTGCTAATGACAAAAGTTCTAGAAAACATTTTATATTGCTTGGTTTATAGTTCGTGAGGACTAAGTCAGCTATTGTAGAGTTAGTCTTGGGAGATTGATATTTCTACGTAAAGAAAGTTCCAACAAATTGTTGGCCAAATAAAAATATGAATAAAAAAAGCTCGCTGTTAATTGCGAGCTTTTTTGCCTTTGTCGGGGCGACAGGATTCGAACCTGCGACCGCCTGGTCCCAAACCAGGAGCGCTACCGGGCTGCGCTACACCCCGTATCGCAAAACCTTTTGTCGTTTTGCGGTTGCAAAGGTACAATTATTAGTTGGATTATGCAAAATTTTCCTTAACTTTTTATGATACCTAGATCAACAAATATCTTTTTTAGGATTTGTACACCTTTTTCCACTTGCTCTTCGGTATGTGTTGACATCAATGCCATTCGTACCAATGTGTCTTGAGGGGCACATGCAGGAGGTATAACAGGATTGATGAAAACACCAGCTTCGAAAGCCAGTTTTGTTACGAGGAAAGTTTTTTCAACGTCGTGAACATAGAGTGGAATGATGGGACTTTCTGTATCACCAATCTCAAAACCTTCTTCTCTAAAGCGATGAAGAGCATAGCGCGTTACATTCCAAAGCTTTTCTATACGTTCGGGTTCTTGTTGTATAATGTGCAGTGCCTCAAGTGCTGCAGCTGTTGCTGCTGGTGTATTAGATGCACTAAAGATGTACGAACGACAAGTGTGGCGTAGGTAATTAATAGTATCTGCATCAGCTGCAATAAATCCACCGATAGAAGCAAAGCTTTTAGAGAACGTACCCATGATAAGGTCTACCTCGTCGGTAAGGCGGAAATGGTCACAAATACCACGTCCGTCTTTACCGAAAACACCAAGGCTGTGCGCTTCATCAACCATCACAGAGCAGTTGTACTTATGCTTGAGGGCTACTATTTCAGGAAGTTTGGCCAAGTCGCCCTCCATAGAGAATACACCATCTACAACAATAAGTTTTACGGCTTCGTAGGGAAGCGACTTGAGTACTTTCTCCAAGTCTTCCATGTCGTTATGCTTATAGTGCAGTTGTTTGGCAAACGACAATCGTCTTCCATCAACAATACTGGCATGGTCGCGGTCGTCGCAGATGATATAGTCACCTCTTCCAACCACCATTGCCAGCACACCTTGGTTAACCGAGAAGCCAGTAGAGAAGCATAGTGTTTCGTCTTTATTAATATACGTAGCCAATTCTTTCTCCAATTGCACGTGAAGGTCAAGTGTTCCATTAAGAAAACGGCTTCCAGCACAGCCAGAGCCATACTTATCCAGTGCGTCTTTGGCGGCCTTAATCACCCTTTCGTCTCCCGTTAAACCGGTGTAGGCGTTCGAACCAAACATCAAAACATGATGCCCATCCATCTCAACTTCGGTTCCCTGCTTGCTAGTTATCTCGCGAAAATAGGGGTAAACACCCGCTTTAATATATTTTTGCGGCTCACGATACGCCTTGTATCTTTCTTGTAATTGTCCCATTTTAAATAGGTAAAGAGCTGTTTTTTTGTTTATCAGACTGCAAAGGTACGAAAAAATAACGCAAAACGCTTATAATTTCAAAGAAATCGCCCTTTAATGCGATTTTCGTGAGATACTTTCGCTTATCAAATGTTTTTTATTATCTTTGCATTAGAACATAAACAAGACCTTGAAAGCAAGGGAAGTAACCTGTAAGAAGTCATAAATAAAACGGAATGAAAAAGAAAATTGTGTTCATCATGAATCCCAAATCGGGTTCGGGCAGTAAAAAAGGCATACCCGAGGCAATTGAAAAATACATCGATGCCGAACGCTTCGATTACGAAATACGCAACACCGAATATGCGGGGCACGCTTGTAAGATTGCTAGCGAGGCTAAAGAGCAAGGCGTTGACGTTGTTGTTGCTGTGGGGGGTGATGGCACTGTTAATGAAGTGGCGCGCGCCATTGTAGAGTCTAACACGGCCTTGGGCATTATTCCTTGTGGATCGGGTAATGGATTGGCTCGCCATTTGTTGCTTCCCATGAACATAAAAAAGTGTTTGCAGGTGATAAACAAATGCGAAATACACAGTCTTGATTACGGAAGAATAAACGAACACTACTTTTTCTGTACTTGTGGTATGGGCTTTGATGCTTTTGTGAGTCAGAAGTTTGCTGAGTCGGGTAAGCGTGGACCCATTACTTATGCTGAAAATATCTTGCGCGAAGGTCTTACCTATGAACCAGAGACTTATGAAATTGAAGACGAAACAGGCGTGCACAGATATAAAGCTTTCCTTATTTCGTGCGCCAATGCATCGCAATATGGCAACAATGCCTATATTGCTCCAGGCGCTTCGATGAGTGATGGTTTGCTAGATGTAATTATTATGGAGCCTTTCGACTTGCTAGATGCACCTCAAATAAGTCTTGATATGTTTAATAAAACGCTTGATAAAAACTCAAAAATAAAGACTTTTAGGTGTAAGGAATTGAAGATACACCGGAAAAACGAAGGTGTTATACATTTTGATGGCGACCCTGTGAATGCAGGAAAAGACATTTCGGTGTCGTTAAAAGAAAGGCATCAAGATGATTGTTAACCCCGATGCCGATAAATCGCAGAGAGAGCCTAATGCTTTTCAAACAGTTGCAGCCTCACTTTTCAACGATCTTAACGACATTCGCCGTTCGCTAAACAAACAAAGTCAAAAACTTCCACTCTTGGGGAAGGTTCTTCACCGAAAACTTACGAAATAAACAAATGTATTGGGCATTGTCTGCCCCACCCTATCTCATTTGGAAGAACGATAATATTATTGCGTTATATTTCTTTACAGACTTTATATCAAGAATATTGTCATATCGTAAGCAGGCGATTTGTTGATTGGTGCGTAATCGCTAATTGTTCATAAAAACAGAACAACCTAGGTGAATAATGGTTGAATTGAGCATAATAAGCTTTTCGGAATGCACGAAGTTCCAATAATAATCATTACTTTTGTAGGTAAAATCAGTTTTGTATGAAGAAAATTATTACACTGTTCCTCACCATCACATTCGTTTTTTCTGCCTCAGCACAGTTGAGGTGGAACTCGTTGTATCAAACATATATTAGCCAATATAAGGATTTGGCCATCGAAGAGATGCTCAAACATAAAATTCCTGCAAGTATAACCTTGGCTCAAGGTTTACTTGAGAGTTGTGCAGGACAAAGCGAATTGGTGAAAAAGGGTAATAATCACTTTGGAATCAAATGCCACGACTGGACAGGACGAAAGACTTATCACGATGATGACGCAAAAAACGAGTGTTTCAGAGCCTATAAAAGCGCAAAAGATAGTTATGAAGATCATAGCCAATTTTTGAAACGAACCAGATATAAGCAGCTTTTTTCACTTCCACTTACCGACTATCGCGGTTGGGCACGGGGCTTGAAAGCATGCGGATATGCTACCGATCCTGGTTATGCAACAAAACTGATTAATGTGATTGAACTGTATAAGCTGTACAGATACGACTCATCAACAGATTACGACAAGTTCTTTATTAAGCATGCCGGTAATTATCAGCCAGGAAATGCCAACACTCGACTACATCCAATATACAAGTACAACGACAACTATTATCTGCGAGCACGTAGAGGAGATACTTTTAAGTCGCTTGCTGAAGAGCTTGAACTATCCGAAAAGTCGTTAGCTAAAGCCAACGAGCGTTCTAAATACGATGTGCTACGCGAAGGAGAGATAATCTACCTCAAGAAGAAACGTAAACATGCAGAGAAACAATTCAAGAACAGACCGCACGTTGTGAAGGCTGGAGAAAGCATGTACGACATCTCTCAGAAGTACGGAATACGTGTAAAGAGTCTCTATAAACTAAACGATTTGCCCGAAGACTACCAAATAAAGTTGGAGCCGTGCTGCGTGTTTATTAATGCGCGTGATTAATTCGGTTGCAAATACTCTGGGAATATGCATTATTTAATGATGCATGAAAAAGTTAGAATAAGAGGCAGAAATAGCCATTGAGGCACAGCTATCGTACTGTGACCCCGAGCAAAAGAATATAATCGACTAATAAACACTGTTGGGAATTTACAGTTACAATCTATAGTAATTATTATCGTTTAACATCATACTATAAAATGAAGACACTGTTCTTATCTATTCTCGCTTTGGCGAGTACGTTGACGGCGTGGTCTCAACGCTTCGACGATGAGTTTGATAATCGAACCCTGCGAATAGACTATACGTTTGCAGGCAATGTAAACAAGCAAGACATTTCTGTAGCCAAGCTTAACGTTATGCCTGGATGGTTTGGTAAACGACAAAGGTTGGCAGAAGTGCCTGTTGAAGGGAACGGGCAGATTACCGTTAGGCGCAAAAAAGACAAGCAAGTGATTTATCGCAATTCTTTTTGCACCTTGTTTCAAGAATGGCTAACCTATGATGAAGCCAAAACTTCGTCTAAGTCTTTCGAGAATGTATTCCTTGTTCCAATGCCAAAAGATACAGTTGAGATTACTGTCGACTTGAGAAATAACCGCAGAGAGGTGGTGGCAAGCCTAACACACACCGTGGCGCCTAAAGATATTTTGATTAGAAAGGTAGGCCAATCGGCAGTTACTCCGTACGAAGTGCTGCAAAAAGCCGCCGACCCAAATAGATGCATCCACATTGCTTATGTGGCAGAAGGCTATACAGAGGCCGAAATGGATGTGTTTTTGAAGGATGCTAAGGAGGCTACCGAGGCATTGTTTGCGCACGAACCTTTTAAATCTACGCGCGAAAGATTTAATATTGTAGCCGTGAAGTCGCCCTCAAAAGAAAGCGGAACAAGTGAGCCTTCTAAAGGGATTTGGAAAAATACTGCCTTGCACTCGCATTTCGACACGTTTTATAGCGATAGATACCTTACTACTTTGAATTTATTCGACCTACACGATTGGCTTGCTGGTACGCCTTACGAACATATTATTGTGCTGGTTAACACAGAGAAATATGGCGGTGGTGGCATTCTTAATTCGTATAACCTATCGATGACACATCACGAGAAGTTTAAACCCGTTGTAGTTCATGAGTTCGGACATAGCTTTGCCGGACTTGGAGACGAGTATGCTTACGAAGCTGAAAGCATTTCGATGTATCCTCGCGATATTGAACCTTGGGAAGATAACCTTACTACTCTTGTTAACTTTAAGGGTAAATGGGAGAACTTGATAAAGAAAAATACACCCATCCCCACCCCTGCAACCGAGAAAAACAAGAAAACTGTTGGCGTTTACGAAGGCGGAGGCTATAGTTTGAAGGGCGTTTATCGTGGTTTTCAGGATTGCAGAATGCGCACAAACGAATTTCCTGAGTTCTGCCCTGTATGTACGCAAGCCTTAACAAGGTTTATTGACTTCTATACAAAGTAGTTTTTGTGGCCTATATTCTCTTACTGAAAGTATTATAAAAGCGATAAAGGCATAGCAAACTATTGCTGTCCGGTAAAACTTTTTGGGGGATATCTGTGTTAGTTAAAATAGATCTAACCCTATTATTTCTTAGAATTATCGGTTATTATAGGTCTTTTCTTGTCAAAATAAGTGCATTCTATAATACTTTCAGTTTGAAACAGAAAATCAAGCCCCAGGATGGGTAAAACGGCTGCAATACCGATGGATAAAGAGATACAGAACTTTCTGTTTATTTTTACCAGACAGCAATAATAGCAAACCTAAGTTTTTGGGCATTATACCAACGCACTCGTTTAGAACAATAGGCGTGTTGGTATCAAATAAACAAGAAAGCCCCATTGCTTAACCATCGAAATTGGTTGTGCAGTGGGGCTTTTTTAGGGCCAAAAGTAAGTTATTCAATTGAAAAAAACAAGTCACGCAACATTTAATAACGCTTGTTGGTTCTACTTTTGTACCTTTAGGCTTGGTATTGTGACCTATTATTTTTTTTCTTCAGGCACAACATACCATTCGCCAGTCTCTTTAACTAGCTTTCGAGCAAACGATTCAGGGAATCCAGGGCGCTTAGGCCTTGCTCCAATACCTTCTTTGTTGAGAAGAAATTGACGACCTTTGGTTGGTTTAACGGCCATATCGTTGTATTTAACAATGAGGAAGGTGGCCAGTTCTTTCCATGTTTTCAACATAGCTTGTGCTTGCTCGTTGCTATAGTCGTTCAAATATTGAATAGCTTTTGATGCATCTGTGTTGTAAAGTTCAGCAGCTCGCTTTTCCACTTGTGCCTGTTGAGCTAGGTAACTGTTCTCAAGACTATCGCGAACTTCCTTCAGTGTAGGGAAAAGTTGGTTGTAACGAGGATATACCATGTTGCTTACCCAGTTGCAAACCCAAAATGCGTTCTTGTCAGAGAAGGTCACAGCATCAGCGCCTGGAGTATTATAGCATTCGGGTTGCACGGTGTTGCCACAATAGATAGGTGTATAAGGCACCATGTTGCCGTCGTCGTTGCCGAACCAAAGAACGCCTCCAATCTGCCTTGGTAGCCAAGAACGAAGTTGAGCTACGTAGCTAAAAGCTGTCTGTTGAGTAGAAACTGGTCGCTCGTTGAAGTATTTTTTGCCATCCACTGTATAATAAAGTGGTGTTGGACGATAAGGCATTTGCCATATACCTGCACCTACATTGGTGCTGTCTATTGCTAAAGGCGTTCCCTCATAGTGGTCGCGCATAGCTGCAGCAACGTCTTCGAAGCCCACTTTCTTATTGGGAATAATCCACAAAGGCATATCTTCGGCGTTGGCATCTCTTCCTAATACCCAAGGTAAATAGCGGTCGAAATTGTCGGCAAAGCGATTAAAGAAGCTGTAAACGCGAGCATCGCAAAACCTTCTTCCACCAAAAGTGGGAGCGCCATAAACATCGCGCCATGAGAAATCTTTGTCTTTACCCGTGTACCAACCTTTTGAACGCGCAAAATTGATCACGTCTTTAGAATACATTACGTCGCCTTTGGGATAATGCATAAACTTTGTTATGCGACTTTGGTTGGCGTGAGCGCAAATGGCATTGTCGGGAATGCGCACGGCAACCCATACTGCTCCCTTGCTACCAGCGCCTTTTCCCATCATTTCCATTATCCAAGCTTCATTGGGATCGCAGATAGTAAAAGTCTCACCACCCGAATAATAACCGTAGGTGTTCACCAGTGTTGTCATTACATTGATGGCTTCGCGGGCTGTTTTGCTTCGTTGTAGGGCAATATATATCAGTGAACCATAGTCTATAATACCCGTAGAATCGGTCATCTCTTCACGTCCACCATAAGTTGTTTCGCCAATGCAGACTTGGTATTCGTTGATGTTTCCGATAACGTTATACGTCTCGGGAGCCTCTGGAATCTCGCCCAAATACTTGTGACTGTCCCAATCAATCACCTTTCTCATTTCGCCTTTGGCGTGCTTTCCTGCGGGGAAATGGCACAAACCGATGAAAGACCATAGTCGTCTGCATTGTATGAACAGAAGACCGACCCATCTTTGCTTGCTTTTTTACCAACAATGAAGTTGGTACAAGCATAGCTACCCAAGCCCATTATGGACAGGGTGGCAATTAGAAATAGCTTCTTCATAATTGTATAATTAGTTTGATTAATAAAGAATAGTTGTCTCATAACGTCTTTTGTTGCCTTGGTTGTCGGTGGCGAAGAATGTAAGCTTCCGTTGCTTGCCTGTTTGCTTTAGTGGCGTTTCTACCAATTTGCAGGCTACCCACGGACTTAGTGGAACTTCTTCGAATAATATAAACTGGCCATCGACATATCCTTCGTAGCTGTTAATGCCACTTTTGCTATCGGCAAGTCCTAGCTTAATTATCTTTGAGGCGTTCCAATTGCTTTGCCCCACTGGCGAAATAACCGGCTCTTCGTCGTCGTATTCTATGGTGTATTGCAAATGTAGGTCGCGCATACTAGCTGTAATCCAGCCTTTTTCGTACTTTCCACCAATGTAACGGGAGGTATATCCCCGTCCATTAATGTACAGTTTAGATGGGTCTTTCACCTGCTTGTTGAGTTTTATACTTATTCGAGCCGGTTGAAAAAGACGTTCTGCGGAATTTGTGAACGAGTAGGAACCAGACAAAGCGTTTTCTTTTGAATTTAACTTTGGTGTTAGTTTAAGCACATTGGCTACCGAATTGGGCTTAATAAGCAACTGAACGCCATCGGTTTGTAGCACATAAGGTCTGTTCCAATAAACACTAAGCAGCGTGTTTAGTGGTTTAGGTGCAACCAATTCGCGTCTTTTTCCCGTTACTACAAAGGTATATCGGCTAGTATTACCCTTAAAGTCAGTTAGCACATATTCTAAATGATAATCTTTCTCTTGATTAAAATTCACAATTCCCTTGTTGGTATCAGCAGTTAACATCTGCAAACCCATGCCAGGGTATAAGAACGAGTGCAAGTACCACACGTTATATTTGAGAAATGTTCGTGGTCTCCCCATGCGTTTACTTGAATTGTTTTCTCGTAAGGAATGCGATTGACGTTGCTTTTGAATACAGTTTTGCCGTCAACAAGCAGTTCTGTTTGCTTTACTCCATAACGATTGTAGGTTATTTCCATGTAATCGTTGGCCCAAATTCCAAATCCCACCTTTCCCCAAGCAGTGAATTTATTGGTTAAATTGTGTGAGGTGAACGAATGTGATGATTTCCCGGTATCGTTATTAAACGCCCCCTCGCCTCTTACTGGGTAAGCCATAAAACCATGGGCCATAGGCGGCAGGCCGTCTTCTACATGCTGTCCTATAAACGCTAGTGGGTCAAGCATATCTCCAGTGCGTGTCTCGTGAAGTTCCAAATGTAAGTGTGGGGCTTCAGATGCACCCGAATTTCCACTGATGGCAATGAGTTGACCCTTTGCAACAGGTAGGTCGGTGGGCTTAAACCAGATGTCACCCGTAGACTTTTTATTATTATACTGCCACTTTCTTACCATTGCTTTGATTGCGGGGGTAAACGTTTTGAGGTGACAATAAACGCTCGTATATCCTTCTGGATGATGTATGTACACGGCATTTCCAAAACCATCATATCCCACAGAAACATGCGATACATAGCCATCGCCAATAGAGAAGATGGCTTTACCTTCCACTCCTCCTGTCTTTACGTCCACTCCACCATGAAAATGGTTGGGACGTGGCTCGCCAAAGTTACCCGCCAAGGAGATGGGGTAATTAACGGGCGACCCAAAGCACGTGGGATGCCAATATTAATGATGATATAATGTTCGTCATGCCATATATGTTACTTGAAAATTAGAGGTAGAAAGATGCTATTAATGATTGCCTTGAATTATATATCAAGCGATTTATGCTTAAGATATATTGAGCTGTAATTGGCACTCACTCTAGCAATACACCGTTATGAAATGCTTGTAGCCCTCCGCTTTCATTTTGTTTAATAGCAATTTCGCCACCTAGCCAAATAGTATTTGCCTCTTCGCCACATAGTGGCAGGTAGCTAATCACGGTAGATTGTACCACCGTAACCACTCCATTCTTGATAGTTTGGTCGTTGTAAACTATCTTGTTTCCGGCGTAGCGCTTCTGTCTTTCCATTGCATTTGTTCGTCTAAAGTTGCAGCCGAGTCGGGTTTGATGGGCTCTTGCATATCAGATGCTATCACAGGAGCATTTGTGCGCATCTTGATAAGCCTAATGTTATAGATGGGCAACAGTCTTAAGGTGGTTTGTGTGCCACCAAATGTCTTCTCATTGTTAAGGAGGAAGTAACCGTTCAGGCGTTTAATGCCGAGATTTTCTGTATCATTCAGCTGTAAAGTGTAGTGCGAGGGAGAAGAAACATGTATGGTTTGCGCCACAATGCTATCATTTGAAAGTGTCATAGCCAATACAGCTACAGCATCGCGAGCACCATCTTGGAAAATGAATTGGGTATCAAACTCCAGCAAATAACGGTCTCCTTTATGGAAACTAGTATCGGCTTGCACCACAAACGAGCAAATATTGAAGGGCACCTGACTGGTGAGAACCACAGACGCATTGCCTTTCCATACGTTAGTGGTGTCGCCAGTAGACGATAAACGCTCGTAATTAGCAGCTGCACCGCCAAGGGCTAATTCTTCTTGTTCTAATCTTTTTGACAAGTGTTGGTATATTTGGCGAAGCATGTTGGAGTTTTGCATGTAGTACACCATAGAAGAATCGAACTGCGCTTGGTCCACACCATGTTTCTTTAATGCTGCCAACCGGTAGGCATATTCTGTCTTTCCGTCGTTCATGTTGTTACGAGCCATAGCTCCAGCAATATGATAGTCGTATAGAATGTCTTCCATCTCTCCTGGCTGGATATACTCACTAGGAACGCCTGGCTTACAACTTATTGCAGTAAGCAAGCACAAAACGGATATCAATATACCTACAAATCTTTTCACGGTAATCTCCTTTACGCTTTGTCTGAATCTTTTTTCTTTAGTGAAAAACTAAAATTGATGGTCTCCCACTCCTTTCTGCAGAACAAGAAAGGCAAACAACACCTACGCTGATACTTGCGTCGGCAAAGTTGAAGACAGGACTAAAGAACACGAATTGTTCACCTCCTTTGAATGGAAACCACTCGGGATAGGTGGTAACGATAAGCGGAAAGTAGAACATGTCTACCACCTTGCCAGTTAGGAAGTCGGCATAACCTGTACCAAATGGCACAAACGATGACACGGTAAAAGGCGTGGAGGCATTGAAAATTAGTCCGTAAAACATCGAATCTATCATATTGCCGATTGCTCCAGCCAATATCATGGATAGAAAAACAATGTATCGCGTGCGCATACTCTGCTTTACAACCTTCCATATATATCGTGTAATAAAAGCAATAGCCACTAGACGCAGAATGCTTAGAACCAATTTGTTGATAAATGTCATGCCGTAGGCCATGCCATTATTCTCAACGAAGTCTATGTAAAACCAGTTGGTTACGTGTATGGCTTCGCCTAGTGCCATGCTTGTTTTCACTTCAAGCTTAATGATTTGGTCGATGATGAGGATTACAGCCACCAACAATATGGCCAAGTGGCCATCAGTAAATATCTCTTTTCCTTTTGCCATGAATGGTTGTTCTGTTATGCAGCCCGAAGCCTTGTCTCGCAAACATTGTTGCAAAGACAAGGCATCTTGCGTTGTAGGGCTTGTTACTTTAACGTTTACGTGCGTTCTTCGACTCCACACTCAGCGTGGCATGTGGAACGGCCATAAGTCGTTGCTTAGGTATCAGTTCGCCAGTGATACGGTCTATGCCATAAGTTTTGTTGGCAATTCTTATAAGTGCGGCTTCAAGTCCTGTAATAAACTTTTGCTGGCGATTGGCCAGTTGTATCAGTTCTTCTTTGCTTTGTGTGGCACTACCCTCCTCCAATACTTTGTAGGTTGGTGAAGTATCGTCAACGTCATTTCCGTCTGCATTCATCAGGGTACGCATCATCGCTTCGTAATCTCGACGCGCCAGTTTTAGCTTTTCATTGATAATCACGCGGAATTCTTCTAGTTCCTCGTCATTGTAACGTGTTTTGGTAGCCATAAGTTAGATAGGGTATTAATGATTAATTTTTTCTATTTTAATGTTCAAACTAAACTCTTCGAAGGCTATTTCTTTGCCGTCGTTAGCTGCAACTGTTATTTCATCGGCTAATACTTGGCTTTTAATATAACTGCCAAAAGCGTCAACTGCAGCATCGGTTTGCTCATTGGGGGCCAAAGTTACCTTAATGCGGTCTGTAATTTCCAATCCGCTTTCCTTGCGAAGGTTTGAATGCGGTTGATTATCTCACGTGCCATACCCTCCTTTACCAACTCTTCGGTTAGTTCCACTTCAAGAGCCACGGTTAGGTTGCCTTCATTCGATACCAACCATCCAGGTATGTCTTCGCTAATAATCTCTACATCTGCAGCTTCTACCACAACTTCATTGCCCTCAACAGACAAATTAATGTTGCCAACGCGCTCTAAGTTGGCTATTGCATCTTGGTCTAGTGCTTCCATTTGGGCTGCAATACCTTTCATAAGTTTGCCAAACTTCTTACCCATGGTGCGGAAGTTACACTTCACCTTCTTAACCAGTACGCCTTTACCTTCCTCAACAAAGTTCAGTTCTTTCACATTTACTTCACTCATAATGAGGTCTTTAACAGCTTCGATATGTGCTTTTTGACGTTGGTCTACAGCAGGAATCATAATTTGCAACAGTGGTTGGCGAACCTTAATGTTTACTTTACGACGCAATGCCAGTACCATCGAGGTGATTTTTTGTGCCATTTCCATGCGTTCTTCCAATTCGCGATCGATAAATTTATCGTCTGCAACCGGGAAGTTTGCCAAGTGCACCGACTGCAATTGCTCACGCTGTGTGGCTTTTGTTAAGTCGAGATATAGTTGGTCGGCATAGAAAGGTGCAAATGGAGCTAACAATTTGGCCACGGTTTCAAGACAGGTATAAAGTGTTTGATAAGCGCTGAGTTTGTCTTGGCTCATCTCTTTACCCCAGAAACGTTTGCGATTAAGACGAACATACCAGTTGCTTAGGTCGTCGTTAACAAATGCATCTATAAGACGACCTGCTCTTGTGGGGTCGTAATCGTCCATTTCGTACTCCACGCCCTTGATAAGCGAGTGCAATTCTGATAAATCCAGCGGTCAATCTCGGGTCTTTCATTCAGTGGAACATCTGCTTCACGGTAGTCGAACCCATCAACGTTAGCATAGAGGGCGAAGAACGAGTAGGTGTTATACAATGTTCCAAATAGTTTTCTACGAATTTCGTCAACGCTTTCGGCATCGAATTTTAAGTTATCCCATGGCTCCGAGTTGGTAAGCATGTACATACGCACAGGGTCTGCACCATATTTCTCCATCATTTCGAATGGGTTAACCACGTTGCCCACGTGCTTACTCATCTTGTTTCCTTTAGCGTCGAGTACTAAACCCGTAGAGATAACGTTCTTAAATGCCACACTATCGAACACCATTGTAGCAATGGCGTGCAGGGTAAAGAACCAACCGCGTGTTTGGTCAACACCTTCATTGATGAAGTCGGCGGGGAATGCAATGCGTTTGTCTATCAAGTCGGCATTCTCAAAGGGATAGTGTACTTGTGCATAGGGCATTGCTCCCGAGTCGAACCACACGTCAATTAGGTCTATTTCGCGCTTCATGGGTTTGCCTGTTTCGCTAACCAGCACAATATCGTCTACATAGGGGCGGTGTAAGTCGATGCGTTCGTAGTTGGCTTGCGCATAATCACCTGGTACAAAACCATGTTCTTTAAGCGGATTTGAAACCATGTGACCTGCTGCCACACTCTTTTCAATCTCAGCGTAAAGTTCTTCAAGCGAGCCAATACATATTTCATGACCTTCTTCGTCGCGCCAAATCGGCAATGGTGTGCCCCAGAAACGCGAACGCGAAAGGTTCCAGTCGTTAAGGTTTTCTAGCCAATTGCCAAATCTTCCTGTACCCGTTGATTCGGGTTTCCAGTTGATGGTTTTGTTCAATTCGAACATTCTTTGTTTCTTAGCTGTTGAACGGATAAACCAACTATCGAGAGGATAATAAAGCACGGGCTTGTCTGTGCGCCAGCAATGTGGATAACTGTGCACATGTTTTTCTATCTTAAAGGCTTTGTTTTGTGCCTTTAAGTCCATGCAGATAGACACATCGAGGGTTTCGTCGTTCTCGGTAAGTGCGTCGTCGTATGCATTTTTAACGTATCTGCCAGCGTATTTACTCCATTCGGGTACATTAACAAACTTGCTAACAAATTCGGCATCAAGGTCTTCCACCTTGAAATATTTACCTTCAAGGTCAACAACAGGACGTTCACCTCCTTTATTATCAATAAGAACAATTGCCGGAACACCTGCCTTACGAGCAACAAGTGCGTCGTCGGCACCAAAGTTAGGGGCAATGTGTACGATACCAGTACCGTCTTCTGTGGTTACATAGTCGCCAGGAATTACGCGGAATGCGCCATCTTCCATGGGCGAAATAAATGGCAACAACTGATGATAAGCAATATCTACGAGGTCGTTACCAGTGTAAGTGCCTATCACTTTCCAAGGAATAAGCTTATCTCCTTTTTATAGGATGCTAGGTCAACGTCTTTCCCTGCTTCATTAAAGTAGGCGTTAAGGCGTGCTTCTGCTAGAATAACGGTGATAGGTTCTCCGGTATAAGGGTTGAAGCTTTGCACCGCTGCATAGTTTATCTTCGGGCCTACGCAAAGCGCCGAATTGGCCGCCAACGTCCAAGGGGTGGTTGTCCATGCCATGAAATAAGCTTTCCCCCACCCTACCCATTCGGGTTTGGGGTTCTTTATTTCGAACTGTGCGGTAACCGTAGTATCCTTAACATCGCGATAGCAACCAGGCAAGTTTAGTTCGTGCGAACTAAGACCTGTACCAGCTGCAGGCGAATAAGGCTGAATGGTATAGCCCTTATAGAGCATATCTTTGGTGTAGAGTTGCTTTAATAGCCACCAAAGTGTTTCGATATATTTGTTGTCGTAGGTGATATAGGGATGGTCAAGGTCTACAAAATATCCCATTTCCTCGGTAAGCTCGCGCCACTCGGCCGTAAATTTCATCACATTCTCGCGACACTTTTTGTTGTAATCGGCAACAGAGATATATTTAGCCGACTCTTTGTTGTCGATGTCAGCCTTAGTTATGCCCAATTCTTTTTCCACTCCAAGCTCCACAGGCAAGCCATGGGTGTCCCATCCGGCCTTCCTTTTCACTTGGAAACCTTTCATTGTTTTGTATCTGTTGAAAGTATCTTTGATGCTTCTAGCCAGTACGTGGTGAATGCCAGGATGTCCGTTGGCTGATGGTGGGCCTTCATAGAACACAAATTGTGGGCATCCTTCTTTCTCGTTGATTGTCTTATGGAAAATGTCATTCTTCTCCCACTCGGCCAACATGTTTTTGTTGGTCTGAGTAAGATTAAGTCCTTTGTACTCGGCAAATTTATTAGCCATATTCTATACCTTATTTAATTCGTCGTTGTTTATATAAAGCGCAAAGGTAAGAAAAAAAGTTTTCATAGCCAAGTATAGGTGTGAAAAAGGATATTTCGCTAACAATAGACAACATTTAATACCCTATTACCTTATTAACCTATAAGTAGTTATATTTTTTTACAAATATGCGCTATTCTACACTTATTTTTAGCCAGAAAAAAGTTAAAAAGTAGGTAAAAAGTTCCTTATTCTCACTTTATCCGTATTTTATTTTGTCTATTTTCGAGAACAAAACCTGCATTTTGCACCATTTTGCCTTTCTAGTTTGGTTGTAAACTCTAAATTTCATAAGCCCAATTTGACCCTTTTTGCTATGAAATGTATACTTGTTTTCAACTTTTTTGACCTTTTTTGCTTGCTTTTCGATGATTAAAGAAGGTTCTAGTAATGCCATAGCAGTGTATTTTTATGCTTATCGCCTCGCATTTAGCACCATTTCGTCTTGCATTTAGCATCAAAATGCACTGCGTTTAGCAACAAAACACCTTGCGTTTAGCAGCAAAATACAATGCGTTTAGCACCAAAACACAATACGTTTAGCAGCAAAACGCCCATTTTTTAGCTGCAAATAGCCACTAAACTGACACTAATTGAGTTTTTATGCAAAGCGAATGTATTTTTCTGCATTTACTCTTATCACCTTTTTTGCCTCAAAACAAACCTTCGCGAGAATCGATTATTTGCAACAAGGTTTACGGTTGGTGAAGAGAAGTAGCTCTTTTTATGTTAAACTTTATGCTGAAAAATTTACAAAACCTTTATTTTGGATTGCGCGCGTATAATCAATGGCTTGGAAAACGCACACACATACTACAGCCATCGCAAGCGGTTGCAGGGCATACTGCTCATGGCCAACGGCGATAGCTCTATGCAAATACAAAAAAGTATGACTTCATAGACAATATTTTGAATATTTCTTGCGTTATTAAACCAAAAGCTCCAAGACACTGATTAAACCGAAAGGCTTGGAAGGATGGTCTGTGTGGCTGGTCCCCACCCTCTACCTCGCATCCATACTCAGCGTTACGCGCCGGCGTTTCACCAAGCACTACTTCATCGGCGACAGGCGCATAGCCTCCAAAATCGGTGCGGGCATATTCCAGAATGCCTACGGGCGCGGCGCGAACGTCGTCACGGCTGGGCAGAAAGACTACCAGATGCGTATGATGCAAATAGAAAGACAACGCGAGGACTACTACCGCAAGCTGGGTACACCACCGGGAGTACCCACGATGAAGGGTGCAACGGCTGATCCCGACAACACGGGTTATGGCTACAACACCATTATCGGTGAGCTGGGCGACCATTCCGTGCCCGAAGGTTGGGTGCAACGTCCGAAGTTCAATGACAAGGGAGATGTCCCTGGTCCACCTATCCAATGGAACAAACCCGAAGACCCTGACAATGCCCAGCCGGGCTACGGCTATGTTCCTGCCGACACGACCAACACCGAGGACATCTTCTTCTATCATAGTGACCACCTCGGCAGCACCTCTTACATCACCGACGCCAAGGCCAACATCACCCAGTTCAACGCCTACCTGCCCTATGGCGAGTTGCTCGTTGATGAACACTCGTCTACGGAGGAGATGCCGTATAAGTTCAACGGCAAGGAACTCGACCAAGAAACTGGCTTGTACTACTATGGGGCAAGGTACATGAACCCAAGGACGAGTTTATGGTATGGGGTGGATCCGTTGGCGGAGAAGTATCCGAGCGTTGGTGGGTATGTGTATTGTGTGGAAAATCCCATAAAGTACCTAGATACAGATGGAAGAAGGATAGTTATCCATTATCAAGATAAGAACGGAAATCAAAGGACTTATATCTTTATGGGCTATAGAGGAAAAAAAAAGTATTTACATCCCTAATGTTCAGTTCGTCAAGGATTTTGTTGCAGCATATAACTATAATGCTCGTAATGGTGGGGGAGAAAATACTATACTTGCGGCAACTAGTGATAAATATGAGATACATCTGTATGATGGTGACAGTACCATTGATGGTGATATGCCAGATACTGAAAATTTTGGAAGAGATGGGAAGAATATTGTAAGATGGCAATCACGTAAAGGTTTAAATTTAGAAATGGTAGACAATCTCCTGCAACAAGATTGGAACATGAATTTTCTCATGCTGTTGATAGAGCCAACAATCCTAGAAAGCACCGTGAGAACCAGCGTAAAGTAAAAGAAGGACATGAAATGTATGATACAGAAGAAGAATTTCGTGTTATTGAGGGGAGTGAACGAAAAACAGCACAACAAAATGGAGAAAGTATTCGACATCATCATCGGGGAACTACATTTACAACAGAAGGGCCAACTTCAACTAAAAGCAAGAAGAAATGAAAAGAAACGTTTTGGTGTTATTTCTATGGGTATTAGGGATTGTTGCAAATATTAGTTGCACCAGTAAACCTAGAGGGAAAACAAAATTTCAAGATTCTATCGTTGTTTTCTTTAGACCCATTTACAGTTCTAAAATTGTTAGTGCTAAAGAATTAATTATGATGTCGGCTAAAGTACCTGTTCTCGACACGTTATTTGTTGACAATAGGGATTATGATGCAATAAAGAATTTTATAGAAAACAGGAAGAAAATAAGAGCCAAAATAAAGGGTGTCCCGGAAGTGTACCTTAAAACAAAAAGTGGAATTGTGTTTTTAACGCAGTTTAACCCGCTAGCGGTGGATATTGATGGGAATCCTATTGCAATTAGTATGGAGATGGCCTATCGAATAAATATATGTAGTAAAATGTATAACTACTATACGAAAGAAGAAATTCTCTGGGATACACTTTTTAAAAGATATAGCCTTCCCAAAGAATACCGCTATTATTATGATAGGTACTATCAAGAGTTTAAAAACAATGATCAAAAAATAGATTCGATATTTGTTACAAGAAAGCGTGGCGTGAAGTTATGGCTAATCGCAAGAGATAATAATTCCTGAAACATCTCGAAAATGTTATAAATGTTGTTTTGCGAACCAAGAAAGTGGTAGGCTAGGCAAGCGGTATTCCATGACGCTCTGTAACATATATGGCATTGGTAGTCTTTCTCTACAAGTTGGAAGCAGATTTCCCGAGGCATACAACGAGTGGAAAGTCAAGATGACTTCATTAACAAAATAATTATGACACAAAAAATATGCTTGACAATTGTGCTGCTAGTCTCTATTTCCTATTGCAATGCCCAATGTGAAAATCAGTACGGGACAGGGTCTATGGAGTCCCTTTTGTGTAGTAGAAATAAAGCGGATAGACTCTTAGAACTATTTTGGGAAAATGTTCCTAAGGTATTATACTCTTTGGAAGATTGCTATTATTTTCTCATAATTAAAGCTTCTCCCCGTAATAAAGAATATTATATAGCGTTAGACAGCCTTGGCGAAATACTAGTATTGTATGTGTTGGCGGAAAGGACAAAAACAGCGAAGCAAAAGAAATATGAGAAACAATTATTACAAGCTGGCCCTATATTTGAGCCTACCTATTATAAAAACGTCTCCCAACGCCTAGAAACAAGAACTGCTTTAGGGAGGTCAACTTACTTCGTGATGAAAGATGCTAATGGAAAACGATTTGGTGAATATTGTCTTTCTGCATTAACTATACCACTACCAATAAATCAAGCCTTATGGATTTACCTAATCAATCGTTTGTCTGAAGAAATATCTAACGATACTAAAAATGTAAATAGTCCTCCCTTATAAACCTAATATTCCTCTGATTCATAGTATATTATACAATAAATTGTTTGCTTATATCTACAAATTTTTGTACCTTTACATTATAATTCTTGCAGATATTTATACTTATGGATATTCAGTAAATATCTAACTAATTGTTTGTCAGTGTAATATATTATTTGTACCTTTACATAAAAACCCCCGAACGACCCATCACGGGCAGAATCGGGGAAATTCATAAAATTATCTGCTGTGAAGTTACGAAAAAAATTTCTGACATAACACCAACTTTTGCCCTTTACAGAGTTCGATTTTTTTACAACATTATCGCGATAGCTTTGCAAAAAAAGCGAACTTGGGCGCATCCGTGCCCAGCTCCCACTTAAGGAGTTGGCAGCAGAGTTGGCAACCCACACCCATAAGCGTAGGCGTGGGAAAAAAGCCTCTTTTTTTCGGCAGAAGGGGAAATCGCCCTCATGTTCCTCAAGGCATACACGGGCCTGTCGGACGACGGCCTGATAGAGCTGCTCAACGGAAGCATCCACATGCAGATGTTCTGCGGTGTGCTGATAGACCCTGCCAATCCCATCAAGGACAGGGAAGATAGTAAGTGCCATACGCAACCGTCTTGCCAAGCACCTCGACATAGACAACCTTCAACGCATATTGTACGCCCGGTGGGAGGGCGACCTCAGGACAAGGACCTGTGCCTGACGGATGCGACCTGCTATGAGAGCCACCTGCGTTTCCCAACAGACGTCAAACTGCTTTGGGAGTGTTGCCGATGGCTTCACGACCTGCTCGTTTGCCAGAGCAAGCGGCTGTCGGAGCGCGTACCGAGAAACAAGTACAATGATGTTGCCAAGGCCACGCTTGCATACGCCAAGCAGCGCAAGCACACCGGCTCGGCCACGCGCAGGCTCAGGAGAAGGCTCGCGAAACTTCTTGCCAAGCTCCGCTTCCAATGGAACGGCCTTCGCAAGTTGTACGACCCTCGCATCAGCCTGTCGGCAGAACAAGAAAAAGCGGCTGTGCGCCGTGCGTGAGGTATCGCTCCAACAGTCAGACCTGTTCGCAGGCAAGGAGGTCAAGCACCGCATCGTCAGCATCGACCGCCCCTACCTCCGCCCCATCGTCAGGGGCAAGGAAAAACAAGCGCGTGGAGTTTGGGGCAAAGGTCAACAACATACAGATTGACGGCATATCATTCATAGAACACCACTCCTTCGAGGGCCTTCAACGAGGGCATTCGCCTTAAGCAGTGCATTGAATATCAGGAATCGCTGACGGGGGTCAAAGTCAAACGTGTCGGTGCCGACTCCATATACGCCAACAACGCCAACCGCACCATGTGTACGGAAAAAGGCATAACGACCTGTTTCGTCAGAAAAGGCCCAAGGTCCAAAGAAGAAGCCGGATGCCTCAAGAAGGCGAGAAGGATTATCGGGACCCTCAGGGCCACGGTAATGGAGGGCAGCTTCGGGAACCAGAAACAGCACTATGCCGTTGGGCGCATCAAGGCACGCAACATGTTCAGCGAAACATTGCTGCTCTTCTTCGGAATCCATACGGCAAATGCCGCCGTCCTTGCCGCAAGGCAGATGGCCAGGGACATGAAGAAGGCGGCTTGATAAAAAAATGAGGTGATTTTATATCCATCCATAGGCAGGTATGGAAGGGACAGGTGTGCCCATACGGCTCGACATTTGGGAGTTTTTGTGGGCAAAGCACATCAAGTACTCTTCAGAAGACGCTTTTCAAGAAAATAATCTGGCATTTGACAGTCTTCAGAGATTCTTAAGAGGGAATTAACTGAATTACCCTACTTAAACGTACATCCAAACAGCTCTCTTTGTTCTCTTCTTTAGAGGACATGCTTAGCCATGAACATCCCCTTTTTCAACTTAGCAATAAGATTAATTGGGAACGTTTTGAAAATGTTTTCTCTCCTTTGTATTGCAGCAATAATGGTCGCCCTGCTCATCCTATTCGCTTGATGTGTGGTCTTTTAATTTTAAAACATCTACGTAATGTGTCAGATGAAATGGTGGTTTCTCAATGGAGCGAGAATGCTTACTACCAGTATTTCTGTGGTGGACTTGAATTTATGTCAAAACAACCCTGTGACGCTTCCGAGTTAGTTCACTTCAGAAATCGTATAGGTGAAAAAGGTATGGAGTTAATATTAGCCGAGAGCATCCGCGTTAATACCGACCATGATAACGAAGACCATTTGGATAGGGCTTTCATTGATTCTACCGTGCAGTAGAAGAATATAACTTATCCTACAGATGCGAAGTTGCATAAAAAGATAATCAAAAACGTTCTGAAGACAGTTCATGACAATTGTCTTCCTCTACGACAGAGTTATACGCGTACCTTGAAAGGAATTTACCGTTCCCAACGTTTTCGTAATCATCCCAAGAATCGTAAGAAAGCTCTTAAGGCAGATAGGCAACTGAAAACTATAGCAGGTTATTACTGTCCGCTAAAGTTCTCACCTCTTTATACGAATTAGGGCTGACACTTCTCACGAGGTATCAGCCCTTTTTGTTACCTTTGTTTTTGTTACTAAACTGAGATAACATGAGCAAAAGTACACATTTCTTCGGACAGCCGGTATATGGTCAACTAATAAAATCACTTGATCATGATAAAATTGTTGAAATGAGCCGTAAGAACGGCGGTGAGCGTTATGTGAAGAGCTTCGACGGATACGCTCATCTCGTGACGATGCTTTATGCGGTGATCATGCGTTTTGATTCCCTTCGGGAGATAGAGGCTGCCATGACGGCAGAGGTCAGAAAGCTGCATCATGTGGGCCTTAGTCAAGTACCCAAGCGCAGCACTCTTTCCGATGCCAATGCCAGACGGCCTGAGAAGTTCTTTGAGGATGTATACCATGACCTTTATAACTCCAATAAGAACATACTTTCTTCGGACAGCCGACGTAACGGTACTGAGGAATGGATAAAACGGCTGAGAATCATCGATTCCACGACTATAACATTGTTCTCTAACGTCATATTCAAGGGCGTGGGTCGGCATCCTAAAACGGGAAAGAAGAAAGGGGGCATAAAAGTGCATTCCGTCATTCATGCAAACGAGGGTGTTCATTGTGACGTGAAGTTCACCTCCGCCGCTACCAGTGATTCCTTCATGCTTGCACCCAGCCATTTCAGACATAACGAGATCGTTGCCCTGGACCGTGCGTATATCAACTACGAGAAGTTTGAGGAACTTACCGAGAGGAACGTCGTCTATGTCACCAAGATGAAGAAAAACCTCAAGTACGAGATATTGGCAGACTGCATGGATATGAATAAGGAGGGGGTGATGGAATATCGCGAGCAGGTGGTAGTGTTCAGGAAGGGCGGCATCAGCCATATAGCGCGTATCATTACCTATGTGGACATCAAGAAAGGAAAGTTGCCGAAGTTGGTATCGTTGCTTACCAACGACTTCGACATGCCACTGCAAACCATAGTTGCCATATATCGCAGGAGGTGGCAAATAGAGTCACTCTTCAAACAGATCAAGCAGAATTTCCCTCTTAGATACTTCTATGGGGAGAGCGCCAACGCCATAAAGATCCAAATTTGGGTCACGTTGATTGCGAACCTGTTGCTATCCCTGCTCCAAAGCTCCATAGAAAGACGGTGGAGTTTCTCTGGGCTGGCAACTATGGTACGCATAGTACTTATGGAATATCTCAATATGAACAAATTCTTCAATATGCCAGATGCGGACATGAAATTGATGCTTGAAGCTGCGGCTGAATCACCGCCAGGGGTAACAGAAAACGAATAAGGGGCTTGTCACTAACATAAAATCATCCAAACTACAATGCGGCAATGAGTTGGGATGGAGGACACTATGTTTAGCGGACAGTAATAATAGCAGGTAGATTAGTAAGAGAGCTAGTTAAGGCATGAATTTCGTCTAGAAGGACGTTCTATTAAATAGAAAAGTCCCAAACCCTTCGAAAAGAATGGGGTTGGGACTCTGTTTATCAGCTAATAAACCCTTTTACTTCAAATTGTCTTTAAAAAGTTGGTGATCTGGCGTAACAAGTGGTTACGCGTGTTGCCTCCATAAATGCTATGGTTACGATTGGTATAATATAGTTCTTTAAAGTCTTTATCAGCTTGCACTAGCGATTCTGCGTACTCAAAAGTGTTTTGGGGATGTACATTGTCATCAGCCAAGCCATGACAGATGAGCAGAGCACCATGCAGATTATGTGCGCGCGTCATAGCGTTGTCGTCGTATCCCTTGCCATTTTCTTTGGGTGTACGCATATATCGCTCTGTATAGATGGTGTCGTAATAGCGGAAAGATGTAGGAGGAGCCACCGAAACGCCAGCCTTGAAAGCTTTGTCACCAGTGCTCATACTCATAAGCGTGTTAAATCCACCGAAGCTCCATCCCCATATGCCGATGTTATTGCCATCAACATAAGGCAAAGATGCAAGATAACATGCAGTTGCCACTTGGTCTTGCGACTCTAATTTTCCCAATTGGAGATAGATAGACTTTTCAAAAGCCGAGCCCCTTCCGCCAGTTCCACGTCCGTCTACACATACAATGATGAAGCCCTGCTGTGCAAGATAGTTATCAAAAAGCGCACCTTGCCCCATAGAACCAACACTCCAAGAGTTGACAACCTGCTGACTTCCTGGTCCGCTATATTGGAACATGATAACAGGATACTTTTTTGAGGGAGAGAAGTTGGTGGGCTTCACCATCCATCCGTCTAGTTTCACGCCATCGTTAGTGGTAAACGAGAAGAATTCGGGACGTGCAAAACCCTCTTGCTTGTATTTGTCAGCAAGTTTTTTATTATCTAGCAAGGTGGAAATAAGTTTGCCGCGCGCATCGCAAAGTGTAAACACGTAAGGTGTGGTAGCATTACTCCATGTGTTAATAAAATACTTTAGGTCGCCCGAAAAGATGGCGCTATTCCATCCTTCTTGTTTGGTTAGGCATTCCGTCTTACCATTTGCGATTTACAAATACCTGTCTGTCGTGCGCTGTGGGCACGGCAGCTTGGTAAAACACGTCACCAGTTTGTTCGTCATAACCATAAACCTGGGTAATATCAAAGTTTCCGTCTCCAATTTTACGAATTTGCTTCCCACTCAGGTCGTAAAGGTAGAGATGCATATACCCATCACGGTCACTAGGAAGAAGTATGCTGTTGTTGTAAACGGTAATGTTTTCGATAGCTTCTTCTTTAACATACTTATCGCTTTTTTCTCTAATAAGCAATTGAGCCACTGTGCTTCGTGGGTTCACTGTGTACACGTTCAGTACATCTTGATGCCGATTCATTGTATAAACTAGAATCATGTCTGCATTTTTTGTAGTTTTAATGCGTGGTATATAGCCATCGGCATCAAGTGGCACATCGAGTTTTCGTGTCTGTCGCGACTTGATGTCGTAGCTCCAAACAGACACTTTAGCATTGTCTTCTCCTGCTTTGGGATATTTATACGAGAAGAGTGAGGGGTAAGTTTCGTTTTCGTTGAGTGCAGGTTTTTGTCCCATATACATTTGCAACGAAAACTTTTTTACATCTTTTTCATCGTACTTCACCCAGCAAATCATAGTTCCATCGGCATTAAATACCAATGAGCTACTGGTTCCAAATTCCTCTTCATTCACCCAGTCGGGCACACCATTTATTACTTCGTTCAGTTTTCCGTCTTTGGTAACCTGACTTTCAGCATTATCATAGAGCAATTTAACAAGAAAAATATTGTTGTCGCGAACAAAAGCCACTTGCTTACTATCGGGTGACCAAGTAGGGTTTTGTTGTGGTCCGCCATCAGAAAGCTTGTCAAGTCGACGCGATGCCACGGTGTAAATATAATAAGTGGCCTTAAAGGTACGCCTATATATCTTCTTAGAGTTGGTGCATATAAGGATGCGCGTACCGTCAGGCGAGAGGATATAGCTGTCGAACGACCTTACTTTTTGTCCTTGCGTGTTGTTTACGTCGAACAAAACGTCTACCTGCTTGCCTGTTTTAAACGAGTATCGCACGATGCGTTGCCCGTCATCACTAATACGTGCATAGAGGTCGTTGCCTTCTATGGGTCTAATTCCGCTGATGTATTCGGGCGAGTAAGTTCTGTCGGTAACCTGTTTTAAGTCGAGGTTGCCTTCAGCAGATGCACTCGCCACTGACAAAAGAAATGCCATACACGATATGATCACTTTTTTCATGATTGAATGTTTTTAGTCGTAATTGCTGACAAAGATAATTAAAAATCTGTACTTTTGCAAACCAAAAGCGGGCAATTGTTGTGCCCATCAATACAAATAACAAACAATGCAATTACCATACAACGATTTTGGGAACTGGATGCGACAGCAATTCCCCTATAAAGTACAAAAACTGTCGGTTAATGCAGGTTTTACTTGTCCCACACGCGATGGTCGTACTGGTTTTGGTGGGTGCACTTATTGCAACAATCGAAGCTTTAACCCTGCGTATTGTGACCCACAAGAGCAGGTTAGTAAACAGCTAGATGCAGGCAAAAAGTTTTTTGCGCGCAAGTATCCTAATATGAAATATCTAGCTTATTTTCAAGCTTATACCAGCACATACGACACTATTGACCGCCTAAAGGCTATGTACGAAGAGGCATTGATGGTAGAAGATGTGGTGGGGTTGGTTATTGGTACACGCCCCGACTGTATGCCAGATGCCTTGCTTAACTACCTAGAAGAGCTTAACAAGCATACATTTCTGATTGTGGAATACGGGGTTGAAAGTGCCAATAACAATACATTAGAACGTGTTAAACGAGGACACACTTTTGAATGTAGTAGAGATACTATAGAACGCACACATCAACGGGGAATAAAAACAGGTGCACATGTTATCATTGGACTACCTGGAGAAGATGCAAAAGAAAGTATAAGACAGGCTAGCATCATGTCTAGTCTGCCCATTGACATCTTGAAAATTCATCAGATGCAGATAATCCGAGGAACATTATTGGCCAAAACTTATTTGGAACAGCCCTTTCATCTGTACACTGTTGACGAATATTTGGATGTAATTTGCGAATATGTTAAACGTCTTCGCAAAGACCTTGTGTTGGAAAGGTTTGTAAGTCAGTCGCCAGAAGGGCTTCTTATAGCTCCCAAATGGGGACTTAAAAATTATGAGTTCACAAATCTTTTGGTTAGCAAGATGGAAAAAGAAAAGATTACTCAAGGTATCATGTCTTTATAATTATCGCTGGAAATCAGTTCTTCGTAAGAAATTTCAGGATGAGCACGCATATACTTGTCAACACAATCAACAAACCAGTTTTTATAACTCTCCTTTGCAGTGGCCTTGTTTACCACCCACCATATCTTGGCCATGTGCAAATCGCTTTCCATTTGAGAACGAGTGTCGTAATTATCTAATGAGTATTGCGCCAGCAAATAAAAGCTCAAGGCATCGGGAACAATGTATCCGCGATACATTGTTTTGGTTTGCTCAGGTGTATAAAAACGTTTGTACAAGGCGTAGTCTTCGCCCATGTACTTGTCTAGCGACACACCAATAGTGCCATTTCCAACAATTATGCTTTGATCAAAAGAACTTATTTGTGTGTAAATCTTGGGTTGTGGAAGGTTAGGAAACCATTTGCTAAGTCGTCCGAAAGCGCGACAGAACTGCTCGTTGATATCATTAATATTGCTAAACTCTGCTTCTACATCAATTATCAGTCTTTGAAGGGTGGTGTCTTGATAGTAATGCAAGAATCGATGATGAATTTCAGAGTCTTCGATTGTTCCCAATTGCAGTATTTTTCTATTAGTGTGCGAGTTTCGGTGGGATAATCGGTGTTCATTTGCTGCAGTGCCGAGTAGTCTCCTGTGGTAAGATAACGACTTTCCAAGCGGTCATAGCGTTGCACTTTAATGCATTCGCCATAATCACCATTCATGTTACGCCACATCTTCCATTCGCAGCCTACGAATAGAACCGAGCAAAGCATGAGTATAATGGACATTAATTTCACGTCGTTTCTAATTTATTGATTTACCGATGCGAATTTACTAATTTTTTATTTATAATGCAAATTAATTGCTAACAAATATAAAAATTAACATCTAGAAATTTGGGTTTTTATTTCATATATGTTAATTTATATGGAGAAATTTCCACTTTTTTTATGAATTTTAGAACAAAGTAAGGTATTGAACATGTGCGTGAGTAAAATTGCAATATGCTTTCTGTTTATGATACAAAAAGCTAACATGTTTGCGCAAACAAACATTAAGCAAAATTACGGTTAATACCTAACGGTTGTAGATTATGGATTTGTCAACAGCTAAAGTTAGTTGGTTTCATTCTACTAACTAATTGTTCATTGCACACCTAATTACATTATATAAGGAGAATACTAGTGGTGCAATAAAATTGAGACCACTTCTATATTAATTTGATATTTAGTCAGTTAGAGCGTTCTTTGATTTTTTGATTTGAAATGGTAAGAGTAATTTTGCAGCCTAAACCTGCAAGATTATGAATATTGGAAAGTACATATTCTCTCAAGTCATAGACTTTGTTCCTCGCTACCAGTTTGATAAACTTGTCACGAAATATAAAGGTGATAGACATTCAAGAGAATTAAACAGCTATAATCATCTGTTACATTTATTGTTCGGTCAGATTACTGGCTGTGATTCCTTAAGAGACATATGTATGTGCCTGACAGCACATCATAATATATTGTATCATTTAGGAATTCGCAAAACAGTCACTCATTCTTCGTTATCTCGAGCCAATGAGAACCGCAACTATCACATATACGAGGAACTGGGCAAATATCTCATTGAACAAGTACGTCGATTGTATTCAGAGACAAAATTGTTAGAGGTATCTGTTGACAATGTACTTTATGCTTTAGACTCCACAACAATATCTACAAGCATAGCGCTTGCAACCTGGGCTTTGGGTAAATACAGTAAGGGAGCAGTTAAAATGCACACATTACTTGATTTACGTGGAAGCATTCCTGCCAGCATTCATATTACAGACGGCAAATGGCATGACAGTAACGAGCTGGATAGGATTGAGCCAGAGCCACTTGCGTTTTATATGATGGATAAGGCATATGTGGACTTTGATGCATTATACAGATTTCATAAGGCTGGTGCATTTTGGATTTGCCGTCCAAAGACAACATGCGATATGAGATTGTAGACCACAAAGAAGACTTTGATGTAAGCACTGGAGTAAGAGGCGATTTTACAATACGCCTAACTACATACAAATCCAGAAAGCTATATCCTGAACATATCCGAAAAGTGTGTTACTATGATGCTGTCAACGGTAATGAAGTCGAATTCATAACCAATAACTTTGAGATTGAAGCATTACAAATTGCAAATCTCTATAGACACAGATGGGATATTGAGGTCTTCTTTAAATGGATCAAACAAAATATTGTTGTCAAGACTTTATGGGGATTTTCAAAGAATGCGGTAAGCATCCATCTGTGGGTTGCAATTATCACATATCTTCTAATTGCCAAGATAAAGCATGAGTACAAAAGTCCATATTCAATAACAGAAGTGGCTACTTTAATAAGAATTTCAGTACTTGAAAAAGTAAACTTGAAAGAGCTTATAACGAAGCAAGACCCTCTTCCATCTCATAATCAATATGTCAAAGAACTATCTCTTTTTGATGATATTTAATTACCGTGCAATTTTATTGCACCAGTACTATAAGGAGAATATGAGAACGAAAAGGTGTGTGAACTAGTATTATCAATAAAATCGTTATATTGATAATTGGAAGGAACACAAAAACGGTGCTGAATAATTACGTGATGCATCACCAAAAGCAGTATTTGCTATTACTCATAAACATTTACGGAGGTTCAGTGGGATATTACCATAAGATTTTGTACTTTTGCATTTCGGCTATTAAATGTTTAAACGTATGAGAAAAATAATATTTATGCTCTTAACAGGTTTAAGTCTTTCCCAATATACCCATGCTCAAGCAGTGCAAATCAAGGTTATACAAACAAGTGATGTGCATGGAAGCTTCTTTCCTTATGATTTTATCAATCGTCGCGACCGAAAAGGTTCGTTGGCTAGAGTGAGTACTTACGTTAACGAGATGCGCAAGAAATATGGAAAGAATGTTATTTTGCTTGACAATGGAGATATTTTGCAGGGACAACCCACATGCTATTATTGCAACTTTGTAAAGCCCACAATGCCTAATTTGGCCGCATCAGTAATTAATTACTTAAAATATGATGCGCAAACTATTGGTAATCACGATATTGAAACGGGACATCCTGTTTACGACAAATGGATAAAAGAGGTGAAATGCCCTAGTCTTGGTGCCAACATTATAGATACGCGCACAAACAAACCATACGTTCATCCTTACACCATTATCAACCGCGATGGTGTTAAAGTGGCAGTGTTGGGTATGCTTACTCCTGCAATACCAAACTGGCTTAAAGAAAGTTTATGGACTGGTTTGCGGTTTGACAATATGGTAACATCGGCAAAATACTGGATGAAACATATCCAAACGAAGGAAAAGCCAGACGTGATAATAGGATTATTTCATAGCGGAAAAGAAGGTGGAATACATACTCCTGAGTACGATGAGGATGCTTCGCTGACGGTGGCTCGCGAGGTTGATGGGTTCGATATTGTGTTTTTTGGGCACGACCACACTCGTTTTTCGGGATGGATTAAAAATAATGCAGGTAAAGATGTACTATGTCTTGACCCCTCGTGTGATGCCTATATGGTGAGCGATGCCACAATCGACATACGCAAGTCTAAAGGTAAGGTGGTGAGTAAAAAGATAACAGGTGATGTGATAGATATTACAGCGCAGCCTATTGACGAAATACATGTCGCATTTTAAAGCCGACATCGACAGTGTAAATGTCTTTGTAAACCGCAAGATTGGAAGGTTTGAAAACACAATTTACACTCGTGATTGCTATTTTGGTAGTGCTGCCTTCACGGATTTTATCCACGACCTGCAATTAAAGATAACTGGAGCAGACGTTTCGTTTAATGCACCATTATCATTTGACACACGTATTAATAAGGGAGACGTATATGTGAGTGATATGTTCAACCTTTATAAGTACGAAAACCAAATTTATGTGCTCAACATGACGGGCAAAGAAATACGCAATCACCTAGAAATGAGTTACGACCTTTGGGTAAACACCATGAAATCACCTGAAGACAACATCATGCAACTAAGCGAATGGGCTAAACAAGACCGTCAACGCTTTGGTTTTAAAAATCTTGCATTTAACTTTGATAGTGCTGCAGGCATTATATATGAGGTGGATGTAACTAAGCCAGATGGACAAAAGGTGAGAATTTTAAGTATGGCAGACGGAACGCCATTCGACGAAAATCGTTGGTATAAGGTGGCCATGAACAGCTATCGTGGTAATGGTGGAGGTGAATTGCTAACTAAAGGCGCAGGTATTCCACGCTCTGAACTGAAAAGTAGAATTGTGTTTGAGAGCGAAAAAGACCAACGTTATTACCTCATGAAGTTGATTGAAGATGCAGGGGTAATGAACCCACAGGCACATAACAATTGGAAGTTTGTGCCAGAAGAGTGGACTAAGCCAGCAATTGAGCGCGACAGGAAACTGATTTTTGGTAACTAACCCTCCAGATTGTGAGCGACTTGAGTGGATGAGTTTTTGAATTTAGTAGACTATTTATATAAGGTGTACAATTAGAAACTCATCCATTTGAATGTCTATAAGCAACGTTGTTATCAAGCTATGTTTCAAATACTATATTTTAATAATCTGCAAATAGTAGAACACCTTTTATAAGAGTTACACAACTCGATACTGGAATTACATTATGTTCATAAACTAAACGCCAATGAAAAGCCTGTGGTTGTATTTAAAGAGTCGGAATTGCTGCTTGAGCAGCTAGGTAACGACCTATTCACTATCCCCTTGTCTGACAATCCTCCAACATTTATTAATGAAGGGCAACAAGTTCATGAGATGAAACCTACGGAAGAAGGAATACCTGTAAAGACATATTTGGTGGATTCTTCAACACAATTACCCCTAAAACACGTATATTGCGAACTAAGACAGTCGTATTATAAACTTCCTAATGAATATTATCTTCTAGCAGGAAAGTGTCGCGAGATAAACTATTGGGATGCGCATAGTCAATATTGTGGCGTCTGTGGGGCTCCGATGAAGTTGCACACCAATATATCTAAACGCTGTACACATTGTGCAAATGAAGTCTGGCCACAGCTAGCCACGGCTATAATAGTGCTTATTTATAAAGCGGACGAAGTGTTGTTGGTGCATGCCAAAAACTTCAAAAGCAATTTCTATGGTTTGATTGCAGGTTTTGTAGAGACGGGAGAATCGCTAGAAGAGGCTGTTGTGCGTGAAGTTAGAGAAGAAACGGCATTAGAAATAGAAGAACTTCGTTACTTTGATAGTCAGCCTTGGCCCTACCCTATTGGTTTAATGATTGGATTTACGGCCCGATACAAAGCAGGAAAACTTCACCTACAAGAAGAAGAACTGTCGGCTGGAGGATGGTTTCATCGTGATCATCTGCCACAAATACCTGAGAAACTAAGTCTTGCTCGCAAATTAATCGACCACTGGTTGGAGCAGAATCCCGATACGCTATAGTTTTAAAGACAGATTTCAAAGCTTAACTGTAGCCTCGTAAGCATGATATAGATGGCAAGAAAACGAGCTATAACACATGCTAATCCCAATAAAATGTAGTAACTTTGCATGGAAAATTTTCAATTATTACTGCATATTATACACCAAACTATAAATGGATAACCACAAGATTCCACTTCTAGGGCACACGCTAGACGAACTCAAGACCATTGCCGTAGACAACGGTTTGCCTGCATTTGCTGGTAAACAAATGGCTGTTTGGCTCTACGATAAACATGTGGAAACTATAGACGAGATGACCAATATCTCAAAAGCTAACCGTGAACGGTTAGCAGAGCGTTATGATATAGGTGCTTCGAAGTTTATCGATGCACAATATTCTAAAGACGGAACCATCAAATATCTCTTCCCAACAGCAAACGGTAAGTTTGTGGAAGCTGTGTACATCCCTGACCGTGATCGTGCTACGTTGTGTGTATCGTGCCAGGTAGGATGCAAAATGAATTGCTTGTTCTGCCAAACAGGTAAGCAGGGATTTGAGGGGAATCTTACGGCAAGAGACATACTTAACCAAATTTACGCCCTACCCGAGCGAGAAAAGCTCACAAATATTGTGTTTATGGGTCAAGGAGAACCAATGGATAACCTAGATAACGTACTGAAAGTAACTCAAATTCTTACGGCCGATTATGGTTATGCCTGGAGTCCTAAGCGTATAACGGTGAGTAGCGTGGGTCTAAAAGGTAAGCTAAAACGTTTTCTCGACGAGAGCGATTGCCATGTAGCAATCAGCATGCATTCACCCCTTCCTGAAGAGCGAGCGAGCATTATGCCTGCAGAAAAAGGGCTTTCTATAGAGGATATTGTACAGCTTCTAAAGCAATACGATTTCACTCACCAACGTCGCTTGTCGTTTGAATACATCATGTTTGGCGGTTTCAACGACACACCAGTGCATGCACGACAGTTGGTTAAGTTGGTAGAAGGACTTGACTGCAGGGTTAATCTTATTCGTTTTCATCAAATTCCCAATGTTAATCTAAAGAATTCGGATGAGAAACGCATGGAAACCTTTAGAGATTACCTCACCAATCATGGCGTGTTTACAACCATTAGAGCCAGTAGAGGACAAGATATTTTCGCTGCTTGTGGACTTCTTAGCACCGCCAAACAAATAGCGGGCAGAAAAAATAGTTGCAAACACTAATTAATAAAGAACTAAGCAAAAACGTATGGACGACAATAAACTTCGTATTGCCATAACACAAGGCGACGCCAATGGTATCGGCATGGAACTTATTTTTAAAACTTTTGCCACGCCAGAGATGTTCGAACTTTGCACGCCCATTGTATATGGGTCGCCTAAAGTTGCGGCTTATCATAAAAAGGCCTTAAACTTGGATGTGAATTTCAATATCATTCAAGATGCTGCAGATGCTAAAGCCGAACGCATTAATTTGTTGGCTGTGACCGACGAAGATGTAAAAATTGAGTTCGCAACGCCTAGTGACGCCACCACTTTATTATCACGCAAGGCTATAGACAGAGCTATTGACGACTATAAAGGGGGTATGGTGTGCGCAATTGTTAATGCACCAATAAACGAAAAACATTTTTCTAACACACTAGAAAAAGGAAACGGCTTAGCACAATACATAGCCAAGCAACTGGGAAATACTGGAGACGTGCTTGAAATGGTGCTCAATGAATGCCTGCTCATCACTTCAGTTTCTGGAGATTTGGCCTTAAGAGATGTTGAAAGTGAAGTAACTAAAGAGAAAATAGAACAAACTGTGAAGTTGTTACATCAATCATTGCGACGCGACTTCATGATTTCTATTCCTCGAATTGCTGTTTTGGCGCTCAATCCCGCATTGGAAGACGCGTCTGATAAAGAAGAACAACAGGTGATTTCACCTGCAATCAAACAGCTAATAGATGATGGAATTGCAGCTTTTGGTCTTTATCAGGCCGAGCATTTTTCGAAGATAGAGCATTCGACACCTTTGATGCCGTGGTAGCCATGAATCACGAACAGGCCATGACACCTTTTAAAACCCTCTCTTATGATGGAGGTGTGAGGTTTGTAACAGGACTCTCGGCTGTTGTAACATCAACCGATGACGAGGCTTTATCCCCACAAGCAGGTCAAGGCGTTGCCAACGAACTGGCTTTAAGGCATGCTATCTACCTGGCTATTGATGTTTACAGAAATCGAATTGCTTACGATCAACCCTATAAAAACCCGCTGAAGAAACTCTATCACGAGAAAAGAGACGAGAGCGAGAAGGTTCGTTTCAACGTAACTAAAAAGCGAGAGAACAACGAAGAACAGCCAAGTAAATAATAAAAGATGAAGAAGAAATATCAAAACGGCTTTTTCATCTTCGGCTTAGTGCTGTTAGGCATTATGCTTACACAGCTCGATTATGCCGAGGTTTGGCGCGGATTGCAGCACACGGGTTATTGGTTTTTTGCGGTTTTGGCATTGTGGATGGCATTATATGTGCTTAACACTTCTGCATGGTACATCATTATCAAAGCAGGACAGAAACAAGACACAACGCAAAACGGCTATAACAACAAGCCAATTAATTTTTGGTGGCTATACAAAGTTACTGTCTCGGGATTTGCATTAAATTATGCTACGCCAGGTGGACTTATGGGTGGTGAACCATATCGCATTATGTCGATAGCGCCAAAGATTGGTACAGAACGAGCTTCTTCGTCTGTAATTCTCTATGCAATGACACACATCTTTAGCCATTTTTGGTTTTGGTTCGTTTCAATTGTGTTGTTTTTTATCACTCAACCGTTAACTACTGGCCATCTAACCATTGTGCTTGCAAGCACTGTGTTTTGTCTTTTAGGGCTTTGGTTCTTCATGGTGGGCTACCAAAAGGGGCTTGCTTTTAGAGCCATGCGCTTACTTAGTCATGTGCCTTTCGTTAAACGCTGGGCTTTGGGCTTCATCGAAAGAAATAAAACGCAACTAGACAACATCGATCAGCAGATATCAGCGTTGCACAAACAAAGCCGAAGCACTTTTGTTTCAGCCGTTTCTTGGAGTTAGGCTGTAGAATAATCTCGGCATTAGAAATATATTTTATTCTGTTGGTTATCATGCCAGATGTGAATTACATACAATGCATATTGATATTGGCCTTCACTAGTCTGTTTGCCAATTTGCTTTTCTTCATTCCTCTGCAACTAGGGGGGCGCGAAGGAGGCTTCCTTATGTCGACTTCGGGTTTGGGGATTGCCTCGAGTTCGGGAATTTTCGTGGCACTCATTGTACGCATCAGAGAATTGATATTTACGGGGCTTGGGTTACTTCTTATTAAGTTCGATAGTTCAACTCCTAGTACTGAAACGCCTGATAAGAGAAAATAACGTATTTAATCGAAAGATAACCTATTGAAGGTAGCCCCTTTAACAGATATCTCTCAAGAAATACAAAACAAACTATTTGCATGTCAACAGCAAAACTAATGCAGTTAATAATCAAGATATAAACTAATCAGTAGATATATAACTTAAAAGCATTCATGCCGAAAATCGTTAATCTTCCATTTTTATGCCCTTTGTTCGGCTATTTTTTGTAACTTTGTCATCCTATGAATACGACGGAACTACAAAAGATAAAACAAAGGTATAACATTGTGGGCAACTGCGATGCCTTAAACCATGCTTTAGACGTGGCCATGCAGGTTGCGCCTACAGATTTGTCTGTACTAATCATAGGCGAAAGCGGTGTAGGAAAAGAAATAATCCCACGCGTTATACACGATAATTCCCCTCGAAAGCGAGAGAAATACTTTGCCATCAACTGTGGATCGATACCCGAGGGCACAATAGATAGCGAACTTTTTGGACACGAAAAAGGCTCATTCACAGGTGCCATCGGTGAAAGCGAAGGATATTTGGTGTTGCCAACAATGGAACAATATTTCTTGACGAGGTGGGAGAACTACCCATGGCTACGCAAGCAAGACTTCTTCGTGTACTCGAAACTGGCGAATACATCCGCGTGGGTGGGCAAAAAATTATGAAAACTAATGTTCGCATTGTTGCAGCCACAAACGTTAACATGCGAAAAGCCATCAGCGAGGGACGATTTAGAGAAGATTTGTTCTATCGCTTGAACACTATCCCCATTCAAATGCCACCACTTCGAGACCGTGGTAATGATATTATTCTGCTCTTTAGACTATTTGCCATGCAGATGGCAGAGAAGTATAAGTTACCTAGAATATCTTTAACTGAAGACGCTAAGGCCCTAATGCTAAAGTACAAATGGCCTGGAAACGTTCGACAACTTAAGAATATAACCGAACAAATATCAATATTAAGTCGTGAACGAGATATTGATGCTGCGCTATTACAAAAGTTTATCCCCCAAGACCCTGAGAGCACACAGCTTGCTCCGCTATCTACAGGGGGAACACACTCGTATGAAAGCGAACGCGAAGTGCTTTATAAGATACTCTATGAGCTTCGTGGTAATGTAAGCGACTTGCGTAGAGAAGTATCGGGACTAAGAAAACGGCTTGACGATAGCGCAGCTCTCGGCGCAGAATTGCCAGGATATGCATCGCCTCTTGCCACACTTAACCCGCAAAACTATGATGCAAGCCACACACTACCAGCTATTCAGTCCACACCACAAGCCCCCCACACAAACGGCTTTGTCGAAGCAGAAGAGATAAACGAGGCAGAAACTGAAAGCCTGAACCTTAACGATTTGGGAAGACAAATGGTGGAAAGGCGCTCGAACGTAATGGTGGTAACAGAAAAAAAGCAGCCATCGAACTTGGCATATCAGACCGAACATTGTATAGGAGAATAAAGCAGTATGGATTGGAAAACAGCAAATAGGCTGGCAATAACACTCGTCCTCGGCACTTGTGTGCTGTGGGCATGCTCTGTTTCTTACAAGTTTAACGGAGCAAGTATTGACTATAGCAAAACGAAAACCATACAAATAGCTGAATTTCCTAACAGAAGCAGCTATGTTTGGGGACCAATGGCGCCAATGTTCAACAATCAACTGAAGGACATTTATGCCAACCACACTCGTCTAACACAAGTTAAACGCAATGGCGACATGCGCGTAGAAGGCGAAATTTTGCAGTATACACAACGAAATAAGTCGGTGTCAAGCGAAGGATATTCGGCCCAAACCGAACTGTCGATAACTGTTAACGTGAGATTTACCAATACCAAAAATCCCAAAGAAAACTTTGAACGTCAGTTCACCGCTAGCGCCACTTACGAAACAACTTTGTCTTTGAATGTGGTTCAAGAACGTTTGGTAAGAGAAATGATTAAAGATTTGACTGACCAAATATTCAATGCTACTGTAGCTAATTGGTAATAACCATGGAACAAACAGCACAAACAATGAACTTAACACAACTTGTCAATCACCCCGAACTGCTAGATAAGGAGACGCTTTACGATCTCCGGAGCATTGTTGCGCTCCATCCTTATTACCAGCCTGCAAGGTTGATGATGTTGCAAAACTTGTATATATTGCACGATCCAACATTTGATGAGGAACTAAAACGAGCCTCCGTGTACCTCACCAATCGCAATGTTGTGTTCGAAATGATTGAGGCATCGCACTACAAGCTAAAAACTGAAGAACGTCGAACAAAACAGATACAGCAGACTGACGGCAACGAAAGCAGAACAATATCGCTTATCGACAATTTCTTGGATTCGCTTCCGGTGGATAAAACACAAGAAACACAGAAACCGCACCGCAAACCCACTCCTGCAGATGCAGCGATCGACTATGTATCTTACTTGATTGAAGTAGAAAGTGAAGAACAGGAAGTGCAACAAGATACACCACAACTCAAAGGGCAAACACTAATAGACAACTTCATTTATAATGAAGGTGGTAAGATGCAACTAAAAGACGAACCTGAATTTATGCCTGTTGTAGATGACAATACATCGACTGAAACAGCACAAGGTACGGACGGATATTTTACAGAAACACTGGCAAAGATTTACATTAGACAAGGAAATTTGAGAAGGCACTTGAAATTATTAGGCGTTTAAATTTGAATTATCCAAAAAAAAATGTTTACTTTGCAGACCAAATACGTTTCTTAGAGAAACTAATTATTAACAATAACAATAAATAGTGTATGTTTGCCGTAATTCTCATTGTAGTAATTCTAGTTGCTTCACTGTTAATTGTTGAACGTGAATAGCGTCATAGATAAGTAATAAAAATAAATAATATAAACAAATAAAACAATGATTTACACTCTTTTTGTGGTTCTTATCTGCATTGCAGCAGTGCTGATGATTGCCATTGTACTCATTCAAGAGTCGAAAGGTGGTGGCCTTTCGTCGCAATTCTCTTCTTCTAACTCTATCATGGGTGTACGCAAAACTACTGATGTCGTTGAGAAAACCACATGGGGTTTGGCTATTGCCATGGTAGTATTTAGCGTAGTTTGTGCTTACGTTGCGCCTAAATCTACTGCTGAAAGCAGTGTTCTTGAAAAGGCAGCTACTGAGACACAAACCACTAACCCCAACACTACTCCTGGATTTGGCGCTGGGTCACAAGGAACAAATGCTCCTGCTACCCCTGCTCCTACTACAACTCCAGTGAAGAAATAATTGCATACAACTGCAACATGCTCGTAAGAACATGCCACTACTGTGTTTGAAATCCCATTGAAAATTCCCTTTCAATGGGATTTTAACTATTATAAAGCCTTCTTTTCTAAACAGTCTCAATAAAATTATCATGAAAAAAATAATATTGCTCTTTTTATATACGTACATTGTTTTTACGTTTTTGGGCTGCAAGATCGAGAAATCAAATAACAGTAAGGTTGATACTCGGTCAGAAAATAAGCATAACCTGTCAAAGGCTCAACAACTTGTCATAACTACACAAACCTCTAGCGATAGTATTGATAACATCAACTTTCAGAACACGGGTAAGCCTATAGTTGATTTCTTCAAGGGTAAGGATGCAGATATCGCAAATAAAGATATTGATACTACAAGAATATCGGCTGATGATGACGGTTTACCTAATGAAATAACTGATAAAATACCAAATAAACTAAAGACAATCATTCTCAATGGCAAACACATCCCTTTTAGTGAGTACTTTGATTCGCACGCAGGTGGTATAGCTAGCTTACCTAGCTATAATGGGTTCGACCTCTTCATCCTTCTTTATGAATATGGTGACACTGAGTATTGGGAAATGTGCATTGCTCACCATGGTGTTGTAGATGCCCAAAAGCAACGTTTGTGCGTACATTATGTGTGGGATGATTGGGGAGCCGAAAACGAGAGTAAGGCCGACTATCAACGTATAAGTTATAGATGGCTGGCCAACCAAGTATTATGTCTTCATGGTGAAAAACGTGATAAAGGGTTGATTGACTTTCGTAACAGATACTATCGCATAAACGCTAAAGGTTATTTTGAAGAGATAAAATAAAGCATTATAATTGCTTTATAGCACTTTATTCCCCAATTTAAATTGTGCGATTTTACAGGGCTGTTAGGTAAACATATAATGGTTATGATCGTTTATAGATTTCGTTTTTGCTTTTAGAAGTTTGTTTGTTTAATTTATGACGATGTTGCCTACTTCTTATAGAGAATAAGCCAGTCAAAATGAAGAAAGCAAGCGAACGATGAACAGCATGTATAACCGCTAACCCAAAAACTCGACAAGAGATGTACTGTCAATAAAGCTAAAATATCAAAAAAATGGGGCGTGAAAATTCATTTAGATGTTTCACGCCCCAATCCATTATTTATGCTTCTTCAATTCCAGCTTTGGAATTTTAATCTTTTCACCCGCTTTCAACTCCTTAACGTTGCCATTTACAGCCTCGATATAGCATTCCATGCCAGGGCCTAGTGTGCTTCTACTGAGGGAATAGAGCGTTTGGCCCTTGTTAACAGTAACAACTCGGTCGATACCAACTATTTTATAAGCGCCTGTACGTACACGAGCATCTTTCTCATATTGCTTATAATCCAAATCAGCACTCTTGGTTTCCGACTTTTTCTCTAGTCTCGGCACTACTTTCTCAACAGCCCGTTCTGTCGTTTTATTATCAGTTGCAGGTTTGTTATTAGCTTTTTTTTCTTCTGTCTTCTGCTGCTTTTCAGCATTACTCTGTTCTATTCTCGCCATTGTAGCATCCAGGTCGGCTTTTGTTTGCGCATCAATAGCCCTATTAATAGAATCTTCGCGAACCGAGTCGGCCTTTGAAAGAGATTGGCCATTATCACTATTGGTAGCTGTTTTAGAGGTATTCAATAAAGTCTCAAGATGCGATATACGATTATCTTTCAACTGAATTTGGTTGTAGAAATACCATGTAGCAATACCAAACAGAGCCAGCACACCCAAGACTCCAGCCGCAATGAGTCGTTTGCGTCTTATCCTGCGCTCCTCTTCTTCCCATTCATCTTCAAAATTGGAGTTAGTGTTTTCTTCTTCCTCATCTTCAATGTTACTTTCGGGAGAATCGTTGGGTTTTACATCGCTAACTTCTTCCTGAACAACTTCAGTAATGGTATCTACATTAGCCAATGTTTCTTGCTCGTTATCAGTAATTTCGTCTTCTTCTGGACTGTCTGTCCCATCAAGCTCTTCATTATCATTATGAACTTCGTTGCTCAAAACCACTACCTCTTGCGACTCCTTATCTAGCGTTGGCTCTTCATCGTGTGGTTCATTGCTGCTATAAGCATCTGTTTTTGGTGCGTGCACCGTATCAACGAGGTTGCTTACAGTATTTACTTCTTCAATCTCAGCTTTGTTGGTTATAACTTCGGCAACAACTTCAGCACCCTCCTGTATTTCGCTTTCAGGGCTATTTAATGCATCAGCATCATTGTTTACTACAGGCGATGACAAAGTTTGTTCAGTTGCTACAGGTTCATTTCTTTCAACCGAAACCTCTGCTTCATCCTTGTTTGCAAACTATTATCATCGTTGAGTAATCGCAATTGGTCGGTAGTAAGTGTTAATTCACCATTGTTCACTGCAGACTCTTGCGCTACACGAGTGCTAGAAACGGGGTAACCATTTAGGGCTGCCAATTGTTCAGATGTAAGCAAGTGGCTCTTTTCAGCAGCTTTAGGCGCAGAGGTTTGAGGTATATCTTCTACTTCGGTCTCGTTGGTGGCCATGACATTAGCAGCCTCGTTCACGGCAGCCTCAATCTTAGAAGGTGGCAACTCTATTGTGATAGGTAGGTCTTCATCATCTGAAATATCCCCCAAAGTAGACGTATCAAAGTTGGAAGGATTTTCCAACCAATCCATTCGCTCTAGTTCTTTAATATCAACGCCATCGTTGATAACCACCGTATCAAACTGCGCAAAAGGTTTGTTTACCAAATCTTTCATCGTACTATCAGGCGTAAACGAAATCTTATCACGTCCATCGATAATGATTGGTTCACCAGTATTAACATCAATGCTCTTACGAGCGCTAACGCTCATCACCTTAAAAGTGCCAAGTCCTTTTAGCTTAACAAGTTTATCATTGTTCAATCCCTCATTAAGGGTATCGAACATCATTGTGACAAAAGCCTCTGCATCTTTAAGCGACAGCTTTTTTTTGTTGACAAGAGCCATTGCCAACTCATGAATACCAACCCTATTATTCATCTTCACCACCGTTTTTGAGGCGTTCCTTAATGGAAGCCGTTGGTCTAAAATTCAACACAAGTTTAGGTGGAACCAGCATACGCTGTTGAGTTGCAGGATTCACCACCACACGTTCAAGTCGTTTTTTCACTTCAAACGTGCCGAAGCCAGAAATCGATACGATGTCTCCTTCGTCGAAACGGGCTGCCATTTCGTCGATGATGTTGCGCACTAGGGTTTGGGTTACACTCTGTGTATAGCCCGTTTGCTGTGCTAGTTCGGTTATAAACTCTTTGTTGTTCATTCTATTCTATTTCACCATATAAGTCAAATTCTTCACTGTCTGTGATGCGTACATTGTAGAATTTTCCAACACGCAGACGTACAGTTGCAGGAATTAGCACCTCTGGGTCTACCTCTGGCGAGGCCCATTCAGTTCTTCCTATATAATAGTCGCCTTCTTTTCTGTCGATAATCACTCGTAAAGTCTTCCCCACTTTTTGTGCTTCCACTTCGGCACTTATTTCTTGTTGCGAGGCCATAAGCTGGTCAAGTCGGCGTTGTTTTACCTCATCTGGCACATTGTCTTCGTAATGTTTTGCGCTGTATGTACCCTCTTCTTCAGAGTAGATAAAAGCCCCCATACGTTCAAATCGTGCCCATTTCACAAACTCGAGCAGTTCGTTAAAGTCGTCTTCTGTTTCACCCGGGAAACCAACCATCAGGGTCGTGCGCAGATGAATGCCAGGTACTTCTTCACGAATTCTACGGATAAGCTCTTCTGTTTGCGCTTTTGTTACATGGCGGTGCATACGAGTGAGCATATTATCCGATATGTGTTGCAGGGCAATATCGATGTATTTGCACACATTAGGTTTGTTTTTGATTACCTCAAGCAAATCTAAAGGGAACTGATTGGGGTAAGCATAATGCAGTCTTATCCACTCTACGCCCTTAATATCGGCCATATCGCTTATCAAACTGGTTATCTGGCGCTGCCCATTGAGGTCAACCCCATAGTAGGTAAGTTCTTGAGCGATAATTTGAAATTCTTTAACCCCCTGAGAAACAAGACTACGAACCTCTTCAAGAATTTCTTCTTTGGGTCTGCTTACGTGCTTACCCGTAATAAGAGGTATGGCACAATAAGCACAACTGCGGTCGCAACCCTCACTAATCTTTAGATAGGCATAGTGGCGAGGAGTAGTAATGCTTCGCGTTCCATTACAAGAAGCAATAACCCCTTTGCCCAAATCCTTTAACAAGTTTTTATAATTAAACTTGCCATAGAATTTATCCACCTGTGGGATTTCCTGTTCTAACTCCTTTTGATAGCGTTGCGACAAGCATCCCATCACGTAAAGCTGCTTTAATCGCCCCTCTTCTTTGGCTTGCGCAAACTCCAAGATGGTATTGATACTCTCTTCTTTTGCGCTCTCAATGAAACCACACGTGTTGATAACCACAATTTCTCCCTTGGGATTTTTGCTGTCGTGCACGCAATGGTAGCCGTTGGCTTCAAACTGTTTCATCAATAATTCGCTATCAACGAGGTTTTTAGAACACCCCATTGTTATGATGTCTACCTGATTTTTAATCATTCTAATATTTGAATACTTGTTGAAATGTCGCCCATTTCCGCACGAACAACGTGGAGAAAAGTAGCTATAGTCACAGTTGTGACCTAGTTAACAACTGGGCAAAGGAGGCTTAGCGCCCCAGTGATGTCTACATAAGTTTGTGAGCATGTAAAGAGAGGAGTCAATAGCACAATTAAATCTCTGCTATAACATAATAAAGCTCATTATTGTCTGTTAACATATCGGTTAGACCCTAGATATGGTCCTATTTTACACCACTCAGAAGCGAAGGTTATTCGTTAAAAAGCGAGTCGACGAAATGTTTCCGGTTGAATAGTTGCAAATCTTCCATGCCCTCACCCAAGCCAATGTATTTCACAGGCACCTTCAGTTGGTCGCTGATACCAATCACCACACCACCTTTAGCCGTTCCATCTAGTTTTGTAATGGCCAGCGCAGTTATGTTGGTAACAGCAGAAAACTGCTTAGCTTGTTCGAAAGCGTTTGTCCGGTAGAGCCATCAAGCACCAAAAGCACCTCGTTAGGCGCTTCGGGCATCACCTTTTTCATCACGTCTTTAATCTTTTTCAGCTCGTTCATCAAGCCAATCTTATTGTGAAGTCGGCCTGCGGTATCGATGATAACCACATCTGCCCCATTGGCTTTGGCCGAACTCAGTGTGTCGAAAGCCACTGATGCAGGATCGGAACCCATCTGTTGCTTCACCACAGGCACGCCAACTCGTTCACCCCATATACATATTTGCTCTACAGCAGCAGCTCTAAAAGTGTCGGCTGCACCCAAATATACACTCTTACCGGCTTGCTTAAACTGGTGGGCCAACTTACCAATAGTAGTTGTCTTGCCAACTCCATTTACGCCAACAACAAGAATAACGTAAGGATTTCCTGTTTCAGGTAATTCCCAGTTGTCGTTGTCTTGCGTGTTATTTTCAGATAGAAGCGCAGCAATTTCATCTTTAAGGATGTTGTTAAGTTCGCCGGTCGATACATATTTATCACGAGCAACTCGCTCTTCAATTCTCTCTATGATTTTCAACGTAGTGTCTACGCCCACGTCGGATGTGATAAGTATCTCTTCAAGGTTGTCGAGCACCTCATCATCTACCTTTGATTTTCCGGCTACGGCACGCGTTAACTTGCTGAAAACGCTTTGCTTGGTCTTTTCCAATCCCTTGTCTAGCGTTTCTTTCTTGCTTTTGTTGAAAAATCCGAATATACCCATTTCGTTTATTTTTGATGCAAAGATACTTATTTTTATTTAGATAACCTACATTAGGAGGTGTTTAGTGGCGTATACAATGGCCAATAATCTTAAACAAAACCTTATTATATGCAGTGCAAACAGTTAGAATTAGCTCAGAGATTAATCTATAATGGGGTTGGGATTAATATTTTTGTTGCAAAAGTTTGTAGATTTAACGAAAGTATATAATTTTGCAGCAACAACACACAAAAGGTAGAAAACCGCCTAATGGGTTGTACCTGTATCTGCTAGACCAGCAGGGCATCTCCCTCGAAGGTCTTTTATCAATAAGACAAAGATAAATAATCGTATATGAAACAAGAAAAAAAAGCTCTGACCCTTAAAACACTTACCAAAAGCAACGTGTGGGGCATCCAGGAAAACGACGTGTTCAGAATGTGGGAAGCGGCAGAAAAAGACGCTGACCTAAAGGATAATGCCCGCCATTACATGGATGTGGTGAAGAGCGCGTTTGATGCAGAGGAGCTAAAAGTTGACCGACCAGAAATAATTAAAAAATATGAAGACCGCGGATTTAAGGTGGGTACAATAAGATTGGATGAAGGCCAAAAGGTTAAGATGGCCATAAAGAAACACCCTATTATGAGGGTTACCGACCTTACTTATGAAAACATACGATACATCTCGGCTGCTAAACTTATCGAAGTGCTAGACAGAAATTTTGGTGGTGGATGGGACTCGTTGTCTCAAAGCGTTAAAGATATCATCGAAAGTGGCTTTGAAGTGAGCACTACTGTTCTGCCAAAGGACCGTTTACACAAAAAAAGGTGGCATGTTTGAGAAGAAAACCGAAGACGGATTTGAAGCCCTAGAAATTGAAAAAGGGACTTGGGTTGAAGCCATCTTCGTAAAAGAAAAACCTGAAATGGATAAACTCTCGGCTCGTTTTGACGATGAATTGAGTGAAAGAAAATCGTCGCACGATGACGATGATGATGATGACGACCTCGCCGAAGACGATGACCTGGGCGGACAAGACAGTAAATATAAGGACGATGACGATGATGACGACTCTTTCGATGAGGATATACTTACTGAAGAAAGTTATCGCACAACGTTCGAAGAAGATAATGATGAGCTGGGAATGGAAGCAGAAAATATCGAAGAAGATGATGATAGTTTCTAAAGAATAACCCCTCAACTTTATAGCAAACGATGCATCCCCTTTGGCGGTTTAACAATAAACGTACTGCCTAAGGGGATGTTTTGTTGCTGTATGTCGTGAATTTGAACTTAAGAAAGCTTGTTTTTTGTGTGGTATGTAGGCAATAATTCATTATATTTGCAGCATGAACGATGACAATAAAATATCTGTTGTTATAAACACTTATAACGCTGAACGCCATTTGCAGCAGGTGATTGATGCAGCAAAAGGGTTTGATGAAATTGTTGTGTGCGATATGGAAAGCACAGACAACACGGTGAATATTGCCCAGAACAATGGTTGTCGTGTGGTAACTTTTGAAAAAAGAGATTACAATATAGTTGAACCTGCTCGTCAATTTGCCATTGAAAGTGCAACATTTTCGTGGGTTTTAGTGCTCGATGCTGATGAAATTGTAAGTAAACAACTAACAGCTTATTTGTACGAACACATCTCTAAACCCGATTGTGAAGAAGGTGTGGCCATCCCTCGCAAAAATTATTTCATGGGAAAGTTTATGCATGCCTCTTATCCCGACTATATTTTGCGCTTCTTTAAAAAAGACTTAACCACTTGGCCACCCATTATTCATGCCTCGCCCATTGTAAAAGGTAGGGTTATTCGTTTGCCAAAAAACCGCAAAGACTTAGCATTTGAACATCTTGCAAACGATTCGATTGCCACTCTTAACCATAAAAATAATGTTTATTCTGATAACGAGATTTCTAAGCGGCGTGATAAACACTATGGCATTGGTGCATTGCTGGTTCGCCCTTCGTTTCGATTTATTCGCGCGTATATTCTTAAAGGTGGCTTAAAGATGGTGTTGCAGGTTTTATCTATGCAGTATGGCAGGGTATTTATCAATTCACAATTGTGGCTAAGATAATGGAGTATAAGCGCAAACAAAATGATTAGCGGTTAGTTCGTATGGGTTTGTGATAAGAAGGTTGATGCCAGAAATGGTTCACCTATTTTTGTTTGCCAATTATGGCAGTCTATCAAAACTTAAATCGCACAAATAAACATTTGCATTTGCTTTAAAATTGGTAATTTCGTATTAAATTTAAAAGCCTTTTTTTCCTCAATCAAATTAGTATTTTTTTCTTTTTGGTTGGGCATTGATTTTTGCGACCATTATTTTTAACGTATCATCCTGAGCATTTCTTATCAATGAGTTAGAATCCACAAAACGTATAATTTATTTTGTTTGAGTTGGAGATAGTGAGAATGGATTAGTTAACTTTGCTTTCCCAATTCTTCAATATTCTTTGCAATCAGTCTTTATTTGATGTAAAATAATAAGTATAAAATTTAACACTGTGAGTGCGTTTTTTGCTCACCTAATTCCACTTGCTTGCAAATAATCGATTCTCGCAAAGGTTTGTTAGTGTAAAAATAGTTGTGATTTGTGATTGCAGACAAAACGAGTTTTCAATTAAATAATCTCCCATTTTTTTCTAAAATTAGGCTAAATGCAACAAAAACGCAGTGCTAACTCATGCAAAATGCACTGCTAACTCATACAAAACGCAGTGCTAACTCATGCAAAATGCAGTGCTATCTCATGCAAAACGCAAGGCCATCTCATACAAAACGCAAGGCTAAATGCAGCAAAAAGTAGATTGAAAGGTAAACAATGCACTTTTTTGAGAGCATCACGCTTGTGCAATTGATGAAACGATAAGGCTTTTTGATGTAAAATGTGATATATAAAAGTACTTTTTGACTACAAAAAGAGGTGTTTTGAGCGGTGAAAAAATGAAAGCTGACGACTTTCTAGAAAGGCTAAATGGTACAAAATACAACTGTGGAGCTCAAAAACGGTGTAAAAATAAACGCAACATGACCTAAAAACAGTAGAAATTGTTGCTATTTAACATATATTCTTGCTAGAAAGGCTTGGTTTGCAGTACTTGTTTTGTAAAATATTATAACTGGATTTAACAAAGCATCTTAATAACTTTACGCTTAAAAAACTTCGATGTTTTTTATTCTGCTATCTAGTAACCCTATTTTACACAAAACAAGTTTACCAGACAGCAATGTTTGCGAATATTATTCACACTTATATGCTTTAATACCAATAAATAGGGATATAGAGATATTTAACTCGTTGTCGTTTACATACGCTCAATAAGTTCGAGCAATGCCCTACCCGACTTCTCCATTGTGAAATTCTCTCGGTGTTGCTGCCTTCCTTCGGCCAATTGCTTAATAACTTCTTCATCACTCAAAGCTTTGTGCATAGCAGCAGCCAATTGTTCAGCATCGCCTACGGGCGTGAGCAAACCAGCTTTGCCCAAATTCAGAATTTCTTTAGGGCCAGTAGGACAATCAGTAGCCACAATTTCTTTGTCTAAAAGCAACGATTCTATTAACGTAGTGGGCAAACCTTCAAACTTAGAACTTTGTACATACAATCTAGATTTACTAATCCAAGGATAAGGATTGGAGCAAAAACCTAAGAAATGAACGTGGTTTGATATGTCAAGCTGTGTAGTTAACTCGCGCAATTGTTGTTCTGATTTTCCCTTTCCGATAATCACTAGTGGCAGTTTTTGGTTGTATTTCGAGCGCAAAAGAGCGTACGCCTGCAAAAGGGTAGACACATCCTTTTGACTTTCTTCCAGTCTGCTAATGGTTAAAATATATGGGATATCAGATAGAGTGTTTTCTGTTACTTCCATTGCCTTTTGTGAAAGCTCGTGAAAATTGATGCCATTGTAAATCATTTCAAACCTATTTTGCAAGCTGGGGAACAAGTCTTTAGCTTCTTCAAGCATGGCATAAGAAATGATAACAAACTTATTATAGCATTCAATGGTTTGTTGCATGCGCTGCCTTTTTCGTTCATTTTCTTGCAAAACCTGCTTAATTGAAAAGTGAAAATAACCGATTTTTGGTTTGTTGATGCGCTTCACAAACGAGTGCGAACAACAATCAAAGTCGACAATTACATCAGATTGTTCGGCCAATTGAGCAATCTTCCTTGATATAATATACCTTCTTATTGGATTTAGCAGTGCCTCGTCGAACGCCTTAATATAAAAAGGAATGGGCGAATAGAGTTTCTTTTTCCTCCATTTAGTTAACAGCGAACTGTTAACGAGATGTACAATTCGCACGTTAGAAGGTATGCGATGGCTGTAAACTTCAAGTTTGTCGTAGTTCATACCGATGGCCAACGTAACCTCACATTGTGGTTGAGAGGCCATATAAGTAAGGTATTCCACAAGTACAGAGTCGATACCACCATCGAGAAATCTGCTCAATAAAAACAAAATTCGCTTCTTCTTCATATCAAATACTCATAAAGAGATCTTCAAAATGTTTAAACTTATCATCCGTTAAGCACACTTCTTTATCTTCCATCCAATGCAGTTGGGCATTGTTATAAAACGATGCCATAAGCGAGAATGTACTTTTAGGACCAATGATATATTGGCATTCAGACAACACGTAGAGGTCTTCTGCAGGGTTGCCTTGAGAAAGATAGACCTCGTTGTTGTTCAAAAACTGCTTAAATTTGTCGACCGATAAATTAGAATCATTCGAACAAATAAACACCTGTATTGTTTTATCGGGGTGCATATCAGAAAATTCTTTAATGCGTGTAGCAAACACCTCGTCGCTAAAAAAGTATTTTCCGCCCATAAATCTGGCGTAGTCGCCTCGTCTAATATGTACGCCTAGTTTTATTGTACTATCGCGTTCGACAGTTTCCAACCATTCCTTCTGCCTCTTAATAACGTTGGGCTTGAATCTAAACAGTTGCTTTATTTCCTCACGATATTTCAAGAACAATTCTGGATGTCTAAACAACCAGTCGTCTAATGCTATGATTTTCTGGGTATTTAGTAAGCGATAATATTCGGAAGGAACATCACATCTGTCGAATTTAAGGCATTTAATTAAATGCGACTTGATGAGAAACTTAGCAATGAGATAAGTAATTGGCCGATAGAGAGCCTGATTGCATAGCTCGAAATATCTGTATTTGTAACAGAAACGCATTGCAACTACTTTTATGCCATGCTCTCTTCCATAAGCATAAGCATGCGCAAATTGCAAGATATTATTGCACATCTGCCCATATCCTTTGACAAATATCATCTTCCTTTGTTATTATTGTTCTATCTGTTTACGTTTTTTTATATCGTCAAGACTTCCAAGGTCAACCCTTCCTGTTTTTTCGTCGTAGCGCAAATTAAACTCTTCACGTGTTCGTTTCCACCGATTATGGCTCCACAGATATAAAGTAGGGTCACGTCTGATGGTTGCTTGCAGTTTTTCAAAATAAAGGTCTGTCAATTCAAAGTCGGTCTTTTCCTTTGGTTTGTCGGTTATTAGTTGCATGTCGCAACGGTAATATCCACGTTTAATACGCGACACATCACAATAGAAAACCACTTGGTTTGTGGCTTTAATTATTTTCTCTGTTCCTGTAAGTACTGGCGTGTCGTGGTTTAGAAAATTAAACCAGTGGTGTATATTGTTCCAAAAAGGCACCTGGTCTGATATATATCCCATTACTATGGGTTGTTTCTGTTGCTGATAGGCCACCACACGGCGAAGAGTTTCGGCCATGGCAATACAACGTGCCCCTTGCTTTTCGCGAACTTTTTTTAAACAAGCTATCAAATCGTTTATTCTCTAAGGGGTGATAAATCTGTGTACAAAGCCCCTTATCACTTATCCAATAAGGAAGAGAAGTTATCCATTCCCATTGTCCGTAATGTCCAAGGTAGACACCGCACGAACGTTCTTCTTCAATATATTTGTCGATAACATCAGTACCTGTAAACACCAAGTGTCGCATTAGTTGTTGCTTACTCATGGTCATCAGTTTTATAGTTTCTACCAAATAGTCGCAGAACCAGTGGTAGAACCCTTTCTCTATGGCGCGTAATTCATTCTCATTCTTTTCGGGAAACGAACTTGTAATGTTCATTCGGATAACGCGACGCCGATATTTCACCACATAATAAGAGATGAAATATAAGAAATCTGACAACACATAAAGTATACAAAATGGCAAAAGTGAAAAGGCAAACCAAACTGTATACAGCAGATAGTAGGCTATAAAACTGAAAACATTCTTCATCGTTAGGGCATCAGTTTATCGTTTTTCATCCTATACATGTATTGCTGTATAATAGCTTTAACCTCGCGCTCCATCTGTGCTTGCTCTTTCACCTTTCCTTTGAGGTTCTTTTTCATCAACACATCGTCAAGTGCATACACAGCTTTGGTTTCATTGCCATCAAATTGTAAAACATACCCATACTTCACATATTGGTAAATACCATTAAGGTAGTTCACTGCATAGGTATCGTCCATAGGCGTTGACATTAAGTCGCACCCAAAGGAGAAGAACGGTTTGTTATAATCCAATATCCCAAGTACTGTAGGCAATATATCTATTTGCTGCGCAATACCATCTCGCATACCAGGTTCGATTTCTCCGCTGGGGTCGTAGATAACAATAGGCGAACAAAAACCACCAATGTCTGTCTGATATTGTGCATGGTCGCTCAGGTTGGTGTGGTCGCTGGTAAGTACAAAGATGGTGTTTTTAAACCAAGGCTGTTTGCGAGCGCTCTCAAAAAACTTACCAATAGCCATATCGGTGTACCTGATACACTTGTGCATTATCAAGCCTTCTTCGGGATACACCTTTTTATATTTTTCGGGAATAACATAGGGAGTGTGCGAACTTACGGTGAAGACAGCCGTCATAAAAGGCTCTTTCATCTCGCTCATCTTGGCACAATAGTATTGCAAGAAGGGTTCATCCCATATACCCCAGTGTCCATCAAAATCGGCATCTCCGCCAAAACGCTTGTCTGCAGCGTAGTCTTCACGACCATAATACGCTTCAAACCAATCTTTTTAGCGAAAGCTAAGAATCCCATGCTACCTCTATTTGCTCCATGAAAGAATGCTGTTTGATAACCTTCTTGACGCAATAAACCAGGTAAACCTGTATAGGTGTTCATAGATTGGGGAGAAAGCACAAATGGTTCTACAAACATAGGGATTCCACAAAGCACCGAAGGCATCCCATCGATGCTCTTTCGCCCGTTGCAATAAGAGTATTGATAGGTGGTACTTTGTTCGATTAGCTTATCCACATAAGGGGTGTAACCTTTGTAGTTGCCACCTTCCAAATCTTTGTTTAGCGCACCGATATATTCTCTTCCAAAGCTTTCAACAATCAGTATCACAACGTTCTTTGCATTAAGCGCATGCAAAGAGTCTGGTTTATGAACGGGGGTAAAAACGCTTTCCAACTCTTCTTGCGACTTAAAATATTCGGTAACATGAAATACATCTTTACCAATGGTGCGAATAAGTGAAAAAGGCGTGTTAAGCACTAAAGCGCATTCGGTGGGTCGTTCAACATATTCATTGGCGTTGCTGATAGTAATAGGCCTAACAGATTGGTCAAAACCACCTCTACAAGCACAAACTGCAAAAGGCGCAACTGCGGCCAATAAGGCTAATTGTAAACCGCTATAAGCCAAGCGTTGCTTAGCGGTAACATATTGAGAAGAGGACACTTGTGGCGTTACGTATAACTTCCACATAAGAAAAATCAATCCTGTGGCCAGTAACACCAAGTACCAGTGCACTAAAAGTTCGCCCCAAAACACATCGGCAAGGTTGTTTTCGTTTTTAAACTCATTGAAAACACCCATTGTGGTGCGCCTAAGTGTATAAGGGAAATAAACAGAATCGCCAAGGTTGATAATCAATGTGAGCGAATTAACCACAACAAACACCCACTTACATAGCTTATGATATAGCGGTGTTTCTTTCAACCACAGCGGGAAAGCATCATGACGATGTATAGCGCATTGGTGTACACAATAGCAGAACGGTCGAACATGTATCCACCATAGAACACATTCCATAGCCGTGAAGGCGAAATCACTGCGCAGAAATAATTGTAGTTCTCAAATAAATACTCGATACGGGCTACAATATATAGACCAAAAACCAAAAGCAGGTTAGCCAATAGGGCCACAAAGGGCGCTAGAGGACTACGCATAAGGTTCGGGAGATTTCTTCTCATAGAATCTTATTCATTTTATGTTGGTAATTGTTAGAGCGACTGCATATCATTCAGTTTACGATAATAGCCGTCGATGCTTAATAGTTCTTCGTGCGTGCCTCGCTCTACAATACGTCCTTCATGCAATACGCATATTTCATCGGCATTCTTAATTGTGGATAAACGATGGGCAATAGCTACTGTTGTGCGAGTCTTCATCAAGCGCTCAAGTGCATCTTGCACTAGTCGTTCGCTCTCAGTATCCAATGCGCTCGTTGCTTCATCAAGAATCAGTATGGGTGGATTTTTAAGCACAGCACGAGCAATACTTATGCGTTGGCGTTGTCCGCCGGACAAACGGCCTCCTCTATCACCAATATTAGTGTCAAAGCCATGCTCTGTTTCTTTGATGAATTCGTAAGCATTGGCAATGCGTGCAGCATCTTCCACTTCCTTTATTGAGGCATTTTCTACGCCAAAAGTAATGTTGTTATAGAATGAGTCGTTAAACAAGATGGCCTCCTGGTTAACGTTGCCAATAAGTTGACGCAGGTCGTGTACACCTAAGTCTTTGACATTGATGCCATCGATAAGCACCTCGCCCTCTTGGACATCATAATAACGCGGTATAAGGTCTACCAAAGTGGACTTTCCTGAACCACTTTGTCCCACCAAAGCCACACTTTTTCCTTTACCAATAGTGAGGTTAATATGGCGCAACACCCATTGTTCACCATATTTGAACGACACGTCTCTAAATTCAATTTGGTGTTCAAAGTTATTGATACGTTTGGGGTTTTCGCGTTCCTGAATATCTATTTCGGCTTTTAAAATTTTGTCTACACGTTCCATCGAGGCTAGTCCTTTAGGGATATTATAGCCTGCTCGTGAGAAATCTTTCAGAGGATTGATAATTGAATAAAGCATCACCAAGTAGTAAATAAAAGTTGGGCCTTGCATCACTTGATTGTTAAGCACTAATATTCCACCGAACCATAATACGATAACAATCATCACCGTACCCAAGAACTCGCTCATGGGATGAGCTAATTGCTGACGAATGTTCACCTTCATGATGTCGTTACGATAGGCACTATTTACCTTATCAAAGCGGGCATTCATCTTTTCTTCTGCACAGAACGCCTTAATAATGCGCAGTCCGCCCAATGTTTCTTCCACTTGACTCATGGTGTCGCTCCACAAAGCTTGCGCCTTAATTGAATTTTGCTTAAGCTTACGGCCCACATATCCCATGAACCAGCCAAATATAGGCACAAAAATAATGGTGAACAGCGTTAGTTGCCACGACACAATAATGAGGGTAATGAAGTAGGCTATAATAAGAATAGGATTTTTAAAGAGCATGTCGAGCGAAGACATAATAGAGTTTTCTATCTCTTGAACATCGCCACTCATACGCGCAATGATATCGCCTTTGCGCTCTTCAGAAAAGAAACCAAGCGAGAGTTGGTTTATCTTGTTATACATTTGGTTGCGAATGTCGCGTACCACCCCCGTGCGAATAGGGATGATTGAAGCTGAGGACAGAAAGTAGGCCAGTGTTTTGAGCATGGTCATAAAAGCCAATAGCATACCCACAGCTAACAATGTATTTGTAGCTCCCCAACTTACGATCATCTGTTGCACATAATAGTTCAGATTGTTTGTTACAACATCCACCAGTTGGCCAATACTTGTTATACTACTCCAAGCTATGTAAGACACAGGTTTGGCCGACTCATTTTGTCTCGAAAAAGGATGTTTAATATTGGAATAATCGTTGCAAATGAGAAGATGTTCAATATCGCAGATAAGACATTGAATACAACTGATAAAATTAAATATTTCTTGTAGGGCGGCACAAAGCGACGCAATACTCGTAAAAATTCTTTCATAACTTGAGTTAGAACGCACCAACTATGGTACTGGTTTTATGTATTTCGTTATGCAAAGGTAATGCAATTTACGCGCTTTCACAACTTCTTAGTGATTGTTTTTCATTGTCTGACCTTGCAACCTTGCTTATCAAGCCTGCATACATCCACCCAATCATCGTGCATTCAACCTTATTTTGTGCACTAAGTTTCTGATTTGTATACATCCCTCTTAGCTTTTGAATGTGTATAACATACAAAAAAGCGTGAGCTTAGACTAATCTAAACTCACGCTAAATGTGATAATTAAACAAGTTTTTACTATTCAGGCAGTTTGTATAGTCATAATTAACTAAGGAAAAATGCCTTGTATATCCAATAGAAGAACTATAAGGTATAGTAAAAAACAACGAACTAAAACCTCGTTCAAAATTAAACGATTAAAGGATTTTTATTTTTCAGCTTTAGGTGCAGTCTTTTTGACTGTTGCCTTCTTAGGTTTAGCTTTCCTTTCTCCCTTTTCAAGTTGAGCACGAAGTTTATCACTTTCAGCTTCAATCTTAGCGATTTTCGTTTGAAGACGAACAATTTCTTTTTCTTTCACTCTGATTTCATCACCTTGATTTTTGATGGTTGTCAACAAACTGTTCAACTCTTCGTTGCCTATCTCTTCGGGATACAAACTATTAACCCTGTTGATGAAATCGCCAAGAATATTCATATAATTGGTGAAAGCATCGAACGGACTGCTATAAATACCGCGGTCAATAGTTACACCGGTATTCTTGGTAGTCATAAAGCGGAAGTTATTTGAAGCTTGCAGATAGTCCCAATCTTGATTTATACGCAAGTCGTTGGCAATTCTAACTCTATCGGCAACGCTATACAATTTGTTAAAGGCCTCGCGTTGCATAGAATTACCAAGCCAACAGCTAACATCGCGTTCCTCGTCGACCCACGAAAGAGCGTAAGGCACTTCCAAGGCGGCCACACTCTTCATCTTTGTACAAATCTCGGTGGGTGTAGAGAAGGTGATACCTGCTTGCTTTGCACAAACGGGAATGGCTTTTAAGAATTCCAATATGTTGCTTGAAAGTGGCTGAGCAATACCTAATGCAGACAGTTCCATAAAGATATTGATAACCTGTTCTTCTTGAGGAAAAGCTGCAATCTTAGCTACATACTTGTCGGCAAACAAAGGATACTCATCCCATTCGCTATTGTTGAAGCGTAAAGAAATGTCATCGCTTAAGCGTATATCACGAAGCAACAATTTCAAATTGGGCGCCATGCTACAATGGTACAAGTAATGGGGCGACTTCCATCCAAGTACATGCTTTGCTCCTTCGGTGAGCATGCCTTTAAATCCCATTTGAGAAGCTTTCAAACCTATATCATCGTTATAGATAAGCGATGAATTGCGAAGCACTTTTGGCGTTTGTCCAAAGTATTCTTTTATTTTCTGGCATTGTTTTTTTACTTCAACTTCAAAACTATCTTCGTTAACAAGCGAAGCCAAACCATGTGAATAAGGCTCTGCCAAGAACTCCACGCAGCCTGTTTCGTTAAGCTCTTGCAGTTTGTCTAGCACCTGCGGAGCATGCATTTCCCCAATTGCTCGATACCCACACCAGAGAGTGAAAAAGCCACTTTGAAATACTTATCATTGGCTTTAATCATATCTAGCAGCGCATTAAGCGCAGGCATGTACGAGCGTTGGGCAATGTCGGCGATGCTTCTTTCGTTTTCAAAGTCATCGTAATAGTAGTGGTCGGTACCTATGTCAAAGAATCTATACCGTTTGAGATGGATAATTTGATGTATCTCAAAATATAAACATATCGTTTTCATCGTTTTTTATTTTTAAAGGCTGCATTACTTCTTGTTAATTGTTCTCTCGTAAAGCGTGCGTATCCACAAGCCCACTTTCTCCCATGTTATCTGGTCTACTTCGTTTTTACCTTCTGTTTGTAGGTACTCAAACAAGCTGTCGTTATGACAAATAGAATAGATTGCATCGGCCAAAGCATGGATATCCCAATAATCCACCTTAATACAGTTGGTTAAGATTTCAGCACATCCGCTCTGTTTGGATATAATTGTAGGCGTGCCACATTGCATTGCCTCTAGTGGCGAGATGCCAAACGGCTCACTAACTGAGGGCATCACATACACATCGGAAGCTTTAAGACATTCGTAAACTTGCTTGCCACGCATGAAACCAGGGAAGTGGAAACGGTCGGCAATACCACGATTGGCAGCGAGCATAATCATTTGATCCATCATATCGCCAGATCCTGCCATGCAGAAGCGTACATTGCGTGTGCGGTGCAGCACCATAGTTGCTGCTTCAACGAAATATTCTGGGCCTTTTTGCATGGTGATGCGACCTAGAAAGGTCACAGTTTTTTCCTTTCCATTGTGGTTGGGGCGTGGAATGTCTTGTAATTCTTGCGCTAAGGGGTACACTGCATTATGCACAGTGTAAACCTTTCGCGGGTCTTGGTGATATTCTTTGATTACCGTTTGTCGGGTAAGTTCAGACACACACATGATGCAGTCTGCATTATCCATACCGTCTTTCTCAATAGAATAAACAGTAGGGTTAACTTTTCCGCGCGAACGGTCAAAGTCTGTGGCGTGAACATGGATACACAAAGGCTTTCCAGACACTTGTTTCGCATGAATTCCTGCTGGATAAGTAAGCCAGTCGTGGGCATGAATGATGTCATACGATTCTCGTCTAGCTACAACGCCCGCAACGATAGAATAATTATTAATCTCTTCGTGCAGGTTTTCGGGATAACGACCAGAGAATTCAACACAGCCCAAATCATTCAGGTTCATGTAGTTGAAGTCGGCATAGATATTGTCTCTCAGTTCATAATAATATTCTGGAGACATCACATTACCCAACCTTTCTTTTAGATAATCGTAGTTAACATCACGCCACGCCACGGGCACACAATTCATGGCCACGATGTTTGCGGCGTTCTTGTCTTCGTCACCCCAAGGTTTGGGCAGGCAAAATGTAATTTCCATGTCGCCTTGTGCATGCAAGCCTTCGGTTATTCCGAAGCTAGCAGTTCCAAGACCGCCTAAGATGTGAGGAGGATACTCCCAACCAAACATTAATACTTTCATTATTTAGTTCCTCCGTTATTATTTATATGAGTATTTTTCAAGTAACTCCGAGGTTCTCAATATCTCGCCTACATTCATGGCAAACGATATTGCTCCGCGCCCACTAAATGGTGGATTGCCGTCGAAAAGTTCGGGAATGGTTCCAAGGCAATGGTAAAACATCTCGTCTTCATAACCAACCATTTGTCTTTCGATAAAGCTAAGACGGGTGCGTTTATAGAGCTTAAGGCATGCTTCCATGTAGAATCCTCCCAACCAAGGCCAAGCTGTACCCTGATGGTAGGCATAATCGCGTTGAATTTGCGGTCCAACGTACATAGGATTGTATCCGCCACTCTTTGGCGATAATGTTCTAAGTCCTTTAGGTGTGAGCAGTTCGCGCGTACATACATCTAAAACACTCTTCTTTTGGCTTAACTCTAGCGGTGAGTAGTCGAGTGCTACAGCGAAAATCATGTTCGGCCGAACACTCCAATCCACCATATTGCCATCTACAAAGTCGTAAAGATAGCCATATTCGTTCAAGAACGTTTCAACAAAAGCCTCTTTACACTTTGCAGCCATTTCTTCTAAGTTCACCGTTTCATGCGGTTCGCCCATCTCGGTAGCGATAGTTGCAGCAAATTTCAGAGCATTATACCACAATGCATTAAACTCAACAATATATCCTGAACGCGGAATAGCTGGTCGTCCGTTGATGATTGAGTTCATCCAAGTAACGGCTTTGTCTCTTCCATTGGTACGTATCAGTCCGTTTTCGTCTAAAATAAGGTTAGGATGTTTATTGCTCCTTATATATATAATGATGTCTTTAACAAGCTGTCCATATTTTTCTATGCAGCGTTCCTTAGACGTTTCTCGTCCATATTGTTGTATAGCCCAAACCGCCCACAACAACACATCGGGCTGTTCAATCTCTGCAATCTTCACTGTTAGCGGTTTATCGTTCATAAACTCACGCAAACCACGTTCAGCTGTTCGCATTACAGCCTCGAAATAAGTTTCTTCTTCAATGGCCAACGTTAGTCCAGGAAGCGCCACAAAGGTGTCGCGCGCCCTGCATTTAAACCAAGGATAACCAGCCAAAATGTATTCATCGCCGTTAGGTTCGCTGATATGAAATTGGTGAGCAGCATTAACTAGGCAATGGAAAAAGTTGTCGCGAGGGCTTCTTTCATCCACTTCTTCTTGGAAAAGCTTACACAATTCCTTTGTTTTAAACGCTTGTGTGGATGCAGAAAACACTATACTCTCGCCCTTTTTGATGTTCATCTCGAAATAGCCAGGCACATAGAGGTCTTCGTTGGCGTCATAGCCACGCTCTTGTTCTTTGGGATATTCCAAACCATGATACCAATTTGGCTCAAAGATAAATGTGTTTTTCTTACTAAACTGCATAAACAAATCGGGATAACCCGCGTACATGCAAGTTTTTATTCCATTCTCCACTTCATGGTATTCACGCGAAGCAACAGCATTCTCATGAGTAAACTGGCGTACGCTTCTAAAAGCTAAGAAGGGCTTGAAACGTAATTTTGTATCAGAATGAGCATCTTCTAACGTATAACGGATTAGAATTCGGTCTTCAAAATGTTGAAAAACCACTTCTTTTTTTAGCACAACTCCCCCCACTCTATATAAGGTTGTGGGAACTTTGTCGCAGTTAAATTCACGGATATACTTATGACCATTCGGACTAAAGATATTTCCGCGATACTTATGCAAGCCAAGATTAAACTCTGCTCCATGTTGAATAACGGACACATCAAGCGAAGAAAGCAATACATGATTTTCATCATCAATCTCAGGAATAGGCACAACAAGAAGTCCATGATACTTTCTTGTGTTACAGTCCAGTATAGACGAACATGAATATGCTCCCGACCTGTTGGTTCGTAACAACTCTTTAGGCAATGTTTCCTCAAGGTTTGTCATGAGCCTTTTTCAAATCGTATATAACCCATACAGCTATACTTTAAGGTTTAATTGTTAGTCATCTAGTAAAAGAAGTTGGTTAGGTATTCAACTCTTCTATTGCCAAAAGTACAAAATAATTGTCTTTAACCCAAATAAAACCAATAAAAATTACAGAAATAACAAATTTTTCTTCTTCATTCATATAAAAAAAGAGAACAATTAAACGGTCTCATAGAAGAAAAAGTTGTAATTTTGTAACAAATTCTGTTAATCAACATAAGACTGAGTAAAGCCAGAAAAATTATGACAGCTAAATTTCTAGTATCAAAAGACGAAGTAATCAAGATTATTTCTGATCGCTGGACCCCCCTTTCAGAGTCTCAACGAAAGCTATTGTCAGACAATGTTAGGATTGTTTCGTTCAAAAAGAACGATATTATATATAGAGATGGTGAACCGCCACGTGAGGTGATGTGCCTTATCGCTGGTAAAGTTAAGGTTTATAAAGATGGTGTTAATGGCCGAAGTCAAATCATTCGTGCCATCAAAGCCGTTGACTTCTTTGGTTATCGTGCCTTCTTTGCAGGCGAAGAATATAAAACTTCGGCCATGGCTATAGATAATTGTGTGGTGGCTTTCTTGCCTATACAATTAGTTATAAAGTTTGTACATGAGAACAATGCTGTTTCCATGTTCTTCATTCGCCATCTTGCAAAATTGTTAGGCACGGCCGACGAACGTACGGTTAGCCTCACACAAAAGCATATTCGTGGGCGATTGGCCGAGACATTGCTATTCTTAAAAGATAGTTATGGGGTGGAAGAAGATGGCTACACGCTGAGCATTTATCTTAGCCGAGAAGACATTGCTAGTATGTCTAACATGACTACGAGCAACGCTATACGTACTTTGTCGTCTTTCGCTGTTGAAAATATGATTGCCATTGACGGACGAAAAATCCGTATCATGCAGGACGAGGAGTTGCGAAAAGTTAGTAAACTAGGTTAATCAGGTATCAAAAAGTTGATCACCTCTTGCTCTACTGTAATCGCAAACGAGCCAACAGGCGTATTCATAGGCCTGCCATCAATGCCTACTAAAGCGTGGTTGGCATCCATGAATTCCACTTTGCGTGTACGATAAGGGTGCACGCTTCTATGATTTAAGAATTTACCACGTAAAAACAAATATATACCTTCGAACAACTTCATCATCTTTGGATGATACACCACCGACACATCCAACAATCCGTTGTATGGAACTGCATTGGGCGTTTGTCCGTACCCTTGGGCATTTCCCACGCAGATGGTCATAATTTTTCGGTTCAACACATCTTCGTTAATCTTTAGATGCATCTTGTATTCTAGTCGTTGAAAGGCCAGAAGCACAAAAGAGAAGAGAAATGAAAGTGTTCGCGAACCAAATAGGCGGCGTGTTTGCAAGCGTAGGTTCATGATTGTGGCAATCAAACCCACGTTTACACAGTTAAGAAAATAGCGTTGGCATTGTTGGCCTTCCTTATTGGTATAGCGCACTTTGCCCAAGTCTATTTTCCTAACACGCTTTTTCTTTAGCCATTTCACCGTGGCATCAATGTCTCCTTCGCTCATTCCCCAGAAATGTGCAAAGTCGTTCATTAAGCCATTGGGTATAACGCCCAGTGCAATGTCTTCGCGTGCCTGTTTATCAATATGCATTAAGCAGTTGGCAGCATCGTTTAGGGCCGAGTCTCCACCAACAACCACGATTGTTTTATAACCATTTTCAATGAACATAGTTATCAGTCGTTCCACGCTATTGGCGTTTTCGCTTTGCACATAGTCAAAGTCAATACCGTTGTCCATCAGGCATTTTTCCACCTTACTCCAACGTACTCCTCTGCTGTACATGCCTTTTTTGGGGCAGTATAATATAGCCCATTTCTTGTTTGCTGCCATTTTTGTTATACTCTTTTTCTTAAACCGTTTCCTTTTCTTCGCTCATCCACTGTTCTATCTGAGCCAATTTATCTTCTATAGACATACTTGCATTTAGCCAATGGATATTAAATCCTCGTCGTTCCATGCCTCTAAACCAGGTCATCTGGCGTTTTGCAAATTGATGGATGGCTATTTCAAGTTGATTGAACATATCGTTGTACGACATTTCTCCAACTACGTATGCCGTAACATATTTATATTCCAGCCCATAATACATCAGGTCTTCTTTCGTCACGCCATTGTTTTTCAGCAATCCGCTAACCTCTTCCACCATTCCTTCTTGCAATCTTGCTTTCAGTCTGGCGGTTATTCTTTCTCGTCTCACTTCTCTATCCACATCCAATCCCACGATAAGCGAATTTACTGCAGGCATTGAACGCGTATCTAAAGGATGCTTCAAATTATGAAATTCTATTTCTATTGCTCGCACAGCTCGACTCACGGTGTCTACATCAGTTACGTTATGCATGGCCGAACCGTTTCTCGTTTTCAGTCGGATAAGTAATTCTTTGAGTTCGTCGAGCGTTCGCGTAGAAAGTTTTTTACGCAATTTCTCATCCTGTTCAACAGGAGATAGTGCATAACCTTTGAGAACAGCTTCCATATAAAGACCCGTTCCGCCACACAGAATGGGCAGAACTCCTCTACGTGTGATATCTTCGTAGGCGGCATTAAAGTCTTCTTGAAATCTAAACAGATTATATTTCTGCCCAGCATCCTCTATATCTATAAGGTGATAGGGAATGGCTTTTCCGTCAACAATGTACTCGCTCAAGTCTTTGCCTGTGCCAATATCCATACCACGATACACCTGCCTACTATCCGCACTGATAATCTCGCCACCAGTCATAGCAGCGACCTTAACGGCTAATGCTGTTTTTCCGCAAGCCGTAGGACCTAATATCGTAATCATCTTCACAAAGACAAAGGTAATAAAAAAAAGCCGTCCTAAGTTATAGGACGGCTCGTTTTTGTTCGGTTGAAACTAAAATTAATTAGGCATTAACCTTAGCCATGTGCTTAATCAGCTCAACAACCTTGTGCGAGTAACCGATTTCGTTATCGTACCAAGATACAACCTTTACGAAAGTATCGGTAAGAGCGATACCAGCCTTAGCGTCAAAGATAGAAGTGCGAGCGTCTCCCAAGAAGTCAGAAGATACTACTGCGTCCTCGGTGTAACCCAGAACACCTTTGAGTTCGCCTTCTGAAGCTTCCTTCATAGCAGCACAAATCTCCTCGTACTTAGCAGGCTTAGCCAAGTTAACAGTAAGGTCAACTACAGAAACGTCGAGTGTAGGAACACGCATTGACATACCAGTAAGCTTGCCATTCAGTTCAGGAATAACCTTACCTACAGCCTTAGCAGCACCAGTAGAAGAAGGAATGATGTTGCCAGAAGCAGCACGGCCACCACGCCAGTCTTTCAAAGAAGGACCGTCAACAGTCTTTTGTGTAGCAGTGGTAGAGTGTACAGTGGTCATCAAACCATCGGTGATACCCCATTTGTCGTTCAATACCTTAGCGATAGGAGCCAAGCAGTTGGTAGTACAAGAAGCGTTAGATACAAATTGTGTACCCTTAACGTAGCTCTTCTCGTTTACACCGCATACAAACATAGGTGTATCGTCCTTAGAAGGAGCAGACATAACAACATACTTTGCACCAGCATCGAGGTGACCTTGTGACTTTTCCTTAGAAAGGAACAGACCAGTTGACTCAACAACATATTCTGCACCTACTTCACCCCACTTCAAATCAGCGGGATTGCGTTCTGCGGTTACACGGATAACGTTGCCGTTTACGATGAGTTGCGACTTCTCTACATCAGCCTCGATGGTGCCTTTGAAGATGCCGTGCATCGTGTCGTACTTTAACATGTATGCCAAGTAGTCTACGGGGCAAAGGTCGTTGATAGCAACAACTTGCACTTCTTTAGCGTTAGCCTCTTCGAGAGAAGCACGGAATACGAAACGACCGATACGGCCAAATCCGTTAATACCAATTTTAATCATCTTGTTTTTTATTTTTAATGGGTTAAAAAAATACACAGCAGGGGCAAATTAGCAAGTTGACATTACAAAATGGATTAAAAAAATCAAAAATGTTAGCCTAAACAATGCTTTTTTCCTCAATTGCACCGCAAAGTTACAAATTAATTTCTACATTTGCATAAGATTTCACCAAATAATTATTATAAACAACAAAAAAACAATGAGTAAATTTTTAAACGAGTTCAAAGACTTCGCTATGCGGGGTAACGTATTAGATTTGGCAGTCGGTGTTATAATTGGTGGAGCTTTCGGCAAAATTGTGTCGTCGGTTGTAGACGATATCCTTATGCCTCTTGTAGGAATGGCTCTCGGAGGGTTGGATTTCAAAAACCTATCGCTTACAATTGGCAAAGCACAAGTTATGTATGGAAACTTCATCCAAAAACGTTATAGATTTCTTGATTGTGGCTTTCTGTATCTTCCTCATCGTGAAGGGTATCAATTCTCTCACAAAAAAGAAGAACGAAGAGCCTGCTGCTCCTGAAGCTCCTGCTGAACCCAGCAATGAAGAGAAGTTGCTTTCTGAAATTCGCGACTTACTAAAATCGAAGCAATAATATTAGCTTCTAAACTTTTTTTTAGCACCCGACATTCACTCGTCGGGTGCTTTTGTTTTGTCTTCATGCACCATTTTTGCCCTTTGGTTTTGCCATTTCAATAATGTGACGTAATTTTGCAGTATGATTTATCCGAATAATTTCGAGCAGAAAATTGGTTTTAACGAGGTGAGAACCTTGTTAAAAAGCAAATGCCTCTCTACTCTTGGCACGGGATTGGTAGATGATATGGTTATGAGCGATGACGCCAACGCAATACAAACTTGGCTCAAGCAAACGCGTGAGTTCAGACTCTTGCAAACTGAAGCCGACGATTTCCCTCTACAATATTTCTTCGAACTTCGCCCTACCTTATCTCGATTGCGTATCGAAGGAACGCATCTTGATGAACAAGAGTTGTTCGACTTGTTTCGTTCGCTTGACACCATACACCTCGTTACCCGCTTTCTCAACCGCACTACCAATGGCGAAGATGCCACTGATGGGGAAACGCACACTTTCTCTACCCCACTCTACAGCGTCTTACCGTGGATGTGATCACATTTCCCGACATCGTGCGCCGTATTGGACAGATTGTTGATAAGTTTGGTAAAATTAAAGATAGTGCTTCGCCTGAGTTAGCACGTATCCGACGCGAACTTGCGCAAACGGAAGGTAGTGTTTCGCGTATCTTAAATAATATCTTGCGCAATGCTCAACAAGAGGGATTGGTTGAAAAAGACGTTACACCTGCTATTCGCGAGGGACGATTAGTTATCCCTGTGTTGCCTGGAATGAAGCGCAAGATTGGAGGTATCGTACACGACGAGTCGGCTTCGGGCCGTACGGTTTATATCGAACCCACTGAGGTGGTAGAGGCAAACAATAAGATTAGAGAACTTGAAGCCGATGAGAAGAAGGAGATTGTACGTATACTAAAAGAGGTGTCGGCAGACATTAGGCCACACATCACTCCTATGATGGCATCTTACCAGTTGCTGGCGCACATCGATTTTATTCGTGCTAAGGCCGAATTGGCTCGCACCTTTAAAGCCATCGAACCGCAATTGAACAATTCACCACTTATTGATTGGGGGCAGGCCGTTCACCCCCTGTTAAAGCTCTCGTTAGAAAAACAGGGTAAACATGTTGTTCCTCTTGATGTTATTCTCACCAAGGATAAACGCATCTTGATTATTTCAGGGCCAAATGCGGGTGGTAAATCGGTGTGTCTCAAAACCGTTGGCTTGCTTCAATATATGGTGCAATGTGGACTTTCTGTGCCCATGGGCGACACTTCGCGTGTGGGTGTGTTTCAAAATCTCATGATAGATATTGGCGACGAACAGAGCATAGAAAATGATTTGAGCACCTATTCTTCGCATTTGCTCAACATGAAGATGATGATGAAGAACGCCAACGACAAAACACTCATCCTCATTGACGAGTTTGGAACTGGTACCGAACCGCAAATTGGCGGTGCAATTGCCGAGTCGGTACTTACTCAATTTTGCAAAAAGGGCACCTTTGGCGTTGTTACCACTCACTATCAAAACCTTAAACACTTTGCCGACAATCATAAAGGTGTGGCCAATGGCGCTATGCTTTATGATAGAAAGGAAATGAGAGCGCTCTTTATGTTGTCTATCGGACAGCCAGGAAGTTCGTTTGCCATTGAGATAGCCCGTAAAATTGGTCTACCTGAAGAAGTTATACAAGATGCCTCGCGCATTGTGGGTGAAGATTATATACAAAGCGACAAGTATCTGCAAGACATTGTACGCGACAAACGTTATTGGGAAAAACAAACGCGCCACAATACATAAACAGGAGAAAGACTTACAAGCGGTTATCGAACGCTACGAAAAAAAGATATTGAAGAAATTGGTAAAACGCGCAAAGATGTGCTCAAAAGAGCAAAAGAACAGGCTGAAGAACTTTTGCGCGAAAGCAACAAACGTATTGAAGCCACTATTCGCGAGATTAAGGAAGCGCAAGCCGAAAAGGAACGTACCAAACGCATACGCGAAGAATTAAGCGAATTTCGTACCTCTGTAGAACAGGTTGATGCTTCTGCCTACGATGAGTTTATCGCCAAAAAGATTGAACAAATTAAGCGCAGAAAGGAAAGACACGAGAAACATATCAAGGAAAAAGCTGAGAAACAGAAGAAAGCTGCTGAACAGATTAGGGAGGCCGTAAGCAAGAAATCTACACCCACGGATGTGATTATGCCAGGAAACTCGGTGAAGATGAAAGGACTTACTACTGTTGGACGGGTAGAATCTCTCGACTCCAACGGTAAGGCGATGGTGGTTTTTGGTGGTATACGTTCTAAAATTGATGTAAAACGCCTTGAATTGGCTACACCCACAGAGAAAGAGCAAACCAAGCAATACAGCATAAGTAAAGAGACACGACAAGCTATTGACGATCGTAAGAACAACTTTCACCAAGACCTCGATGTGCGTGGTGAGCGTGGCGACGAGGCGCTTAATGCCGTGATGCATTTTATAGACGATGCCATTTTAGTAGGCATGCCACGTGTTCGCATTCTTCATGGTAAGGGCAATGGTATTTTGCGACAACTTATCAGGCAATATTTGGCCACTGTTCCTAATGTCACCGCTTTTAAAGATGAGCATGTTCAGTTTGGTGGAGCCGGTATTACCGTGGTAGATTTATAACCATCTAACTTACTCTGCCCTGCTCTGTAGTTTTTATTATAGGCTACCAGTTGTTGCTAGTTAGCTATATTTAGTTTACGCTATCGGCGAAAACTTACTATGGTGTATTTATCGCCTACTGGTAGCCTTCGTATTGATAAATCGCTCGAATTGCTATCGTGATTAATTCCATACATACTTGTTAAACATCATCTACAGCTTTCTCTCTTAATCGTTCTTTACACTAAGGAACGCTCTCTAATAAAGAGTGAATTGCAACCCTTGTCTTTGTAAAATATTTCTACTGATTTTTAACATTAAGAGTGCCCTTTGTTAGAAAAATCTAGGAAGTGCTCTTATTTTTGAGCGTATTTTTAAAGTTTGTATCTTATTGATCTATTGCAGTTTACTGTGTTTTATACGCAAAAATTCCCCTTTTAGTTCGCAAAAAAGACAAAATCATAACAAATTGAATATTTTAAGACCAGCAGGTTACCTCATGTTCAAAAAAAGAGTATTTTGACCATAAAAAACATGTTTTAAACCACTTTTTAAGCTTTTTCGATGCTATTTGCTGCAAATTATCTTGCGTTTAGCAGCAAAACACCTCGCGTTTTGCTGCTAAATACCTCGCGTTTTGCTACAAATAGCACTGCGTTTTGCTGCAGATTGCACTGCGTTTTGCAGCAAAAACGCTATTCCACTTGAATCATTCTGTTTCATATTTTGTGCAGTTCCGAATACAAATATAACGCAATTTTTCTTCTAAAAATAAGTGCTAAAACCATATTGTTTTATCAAAAAAACACTGCGCTTTACCTCCAAAAAAACAGCTGCACATTTTTTTCTTATTTGTGCGGTTATTGGGGTTTTTAAGCCTGTTTTTTTCTTCTAGAACACGTTGTTATTTAATGTCATATTGTAAAAATATTATTACTTTTTTTAACATATTATTTATTGCAGTTAAATGGAGGAATGAATAATTACGACTCCGCAATATCTTTCTTTTGCAATGATTAAAATACAAAACTATATCGGCATTATTAATACAGATGCAGAGCCAATTCTATAACCAAAGTAATGAGTTATCAAGTTTATCAGCATTTATCCCTACTTTGTTATTTTAGTACCTTACATTATCCACAATATGTACCCTATTTGCCACTAGTTTTCCACTTTAATCCTCGACAATCAAAACTAATGGAATACTCACAACCTATGGTTCGAACTTAAATAAAAATAATTATAACAGCCAAACTATCCATTTTCCATATATTATCATTAACTTTGCAAAGTAAGGCAATAGGTTCGCTTATAGGCGATTAATAGGGAATCGGGTGAAAATCCCGAACAGTCCCGCTGCTGTGAGTAACCCTTTTACAGGCATAAACAATAAGCCACTGAACCCAATAAGGAACATTCGGGAAGGCGTTTGTGGCTGGGCTACAAAGTCAGAAGACCTGCCATTGCCTATTATCTTTATTTTAACCTCGAGGAAAGGTTATAAGATAAGCCGTAAAATATGCAGAGAGTACATATCTTTGGGCTTTGTGTAGCACTCGTTGTGGCTACATCTGGCCACGCACAAAATAAAAAACAGCAGTTGGAACTAGACTCGGTGCAGCATGTGCGCGAGGTTATTGTTGTGTCTAAAAACACCTATCGAGAAGTAATCCCTTCGCAAAAACTAGACGGAAAAGTGCTCGAAAAACTTAATGCGCATAGCGTGGCCGACGCATTGCGATATTTTTCGGGATTACAAATTAAGGATTATGGGGGCGTTGGCGGACTAAAAACGGTTAATATCCGTAGTATGGGCACCAACCATCTTGGTGTTTTTTATGACGGTATTGAACTTGGTAATGCCCAAAACGGACAAATAGACCTGGGCCAACTGTCATTAGACAATGTAGAAGAGATTACTTTATATAATGGCCAGAAAAGTGCCATCTTCCAACCTGCAAGCGAATTTGGAAATGCTGGCTCTGTTTATATTCGCACACGCACACCACGGTTCAGTGTTGATAAGTCTTTTAACCTAAAAGTTAAGGCTGGATATGCCTCTAGCGATACTTATCGTTTATCGGGGTTGTGGGAAAACAAACTCACTCAATCTGTTAATGCCTCACTAAGTTTGGGCTATCTCAGTTCAAGCGGTAAGTATAAGTTTCGTTATCTGCGACACAATCAAGACCGCTCCGTGGCCTACGACACCACTGCTATACGCCAAAATGGCGACATCTGGGCATTAAGAGCTGAAGCAAACCTGCATGGCGTAATAGATCATGGCATGTGGAACTGGAAGGTCTACACCTATAACTCGCAGCGCGGAATACCAGGCGCAATTGTTAATAACGTGTGGCGACGAGGAGAAAGACAATCAGACCATAACCACTTTTCGCAAATGCGCTTCCAAAAAAGTTTCTCGGATGCCTTTTCTACGCAATGGTTGACTAAATATGCTTACTATCGCACACATTATGTAAACAACGACCCAACCCAACTACCCGTTGATAACACTTATAAACAGCAAGAGTTTTATCTTTCCACGGCCAACGTATTGGGATTAATGCCAAACTGGTCGATTAGTTTGAGCTACGATTTCAAGTGGAACAAACTCGATTCAGATGCTCGCTTATTTGTTTTTCCTCACCGCTTCACCAATTTTTTATCTTTTGCCACAGCTTTCGACTATCAACGCCTTAAGTTGCAAGCTTCTGTTTTGGCCACTTTTGTTAAAGACCACACAAAAACATTGATCGATGGCAATAGCAAATTTGCCCTCTCGCCTGCCATTTTCGTTAACTTCTATCCTTTTTCAAGCAAAGATTTTTCGCTTAGAGCTTATGTTAAAAAAAGTTTTCGCATGCCCACCTTTAACGAATTGTATTACACCGAAGTGGGCAACGCTTTATTAAAAACCTGAAACTGCAGTACAATACAATGGGGGGCTGTGTGGCAAAAAAATGTTTGCCAAAAGCCTTGCTACTGCAGACTAAGGGTGCAAGCAGATGGCTATTTCAATAGTGTTGACGATAAAATTGTGGCTTATCCCAAGGGGCAACAGTTTAGATGGACAATGCTTAACCTGGGTAAGGTGCATATAAAAGGTGTTGATCTGCAAGCCGAAACAACGGTGCAACCCACCAGCCTGCTCTCTATTATAACCCGTTTGCAATACACCTATCAACAGGCAAGAGATGTGACTGACCCTTCCGATTCGTATTATAAACACCAAATCCCCTATATTCCATGGCATAGCGGGTCTGCTGTTGTTGGCGCAAATTATAAAGCTTGGCAACTTAACTATAGCTTTATATATGCAGGTAAACGATTTAATCAACAGGAAAACATCGTTTATAACTATATGCCAGCATGGTATACCAGCGACATGTCGCTGATTTACACCTTTAATTGGAAGAAAACGAGATGTAAAATAACGGCCGAAGTAAATAATTTATTAGCGCAAGACTATGATGTAATACTCAATTATCCAATGCCTAAGCGCAACTACGCCATCACATTAGATGTAACACTTTAAAAATAAACCAACAATGAGACAATTATCTTTTATATTTATATCACTTGTACTCTTAGCGACGATTAATGCATGTCGAGAAGAATTGTACGTTATACCTTCGCATAATCAAGATACAGGTGCACAACCCACACAGGGCAACATTGTGGGTATGTATGTATTGAACGAGGGAAATATGGGAAGCAACAAAGCTTCAATTGATTATCTTGATTTAAATGATAATAACCCCACAGTGTATTACAAAAAAAAACATCTATTCGGAACGCAATCCTAAAGTGGTGAAAGAATTGGGTGATGTGGGTAACGACATCCAAATCTATGGCAGTAAGCTGTGGATTGTAGTTAATGTGTCGAACAAGGTGGAGGTGGCTACCGTAGATAGCGCTAAACGCATTACGCAAATCAACATACCCAATTGCCGTTATTTGGCCTTTAAAGATGGCTATGCTTATGTCTCATCCTATGTCGGACCGGTGAGAATTGATAAAAATGCGCCTCTAGGAATGGTTTATAAGGTTGACACTGTTGACTTTAAGAAGAAAGATTCGGTTGTTGTTGGTTATCAGCCCGAACAGCTTTGTATTGTTGATAACAAACTATATGTGGTGAACAGCGGCGGTTATCGTGCTCCAAATTACGACCACACTGTAAGCGAAATAGACCTTACCTCATTTAAGGAGATAAGAAATAAACGTGGGTATCAATCCGCATCTTTGTCAAGTAGACAAATATGGGCAAATATGGGTTACAACTAGGGGCAACTACAACAATATCCCTTCGCGTATTTATTGGCTTGCTAAGAATAAGAACCAACAGTACGAGACAATAGACAGTATTGACACGCCCGTATCGGGTATTTCAATCGTGGGCGATTCCTTATATTTTTATGGTTCGGTGTGGAATAATGCCACCGCTACAAATGCTATTAGCTATGGACTTATAAATGTAAAAACCCATCAACGCATCAGTACCAACTTATTTACATCGCCCCAAATAAATACAATAAAAATGCCCTACGGAATTATAGTTAACCCAATAAGTCGTGATTTCTATTTGATGGATGCTAAAAACTATGTTTCTAGTGGTAGTCTTTTACACTTTAAAGCAGATGGCACGTTTGATTGGGAAGTTCAAACAGGCGACATACCAGGGCACGCCACCTTTGTATATAAACGTAAAACGAATTAAAACAATAACGCAACAGTATGAATAAAACTTTACTTTTAGTGGCTGTATTATCGCACTTTGGCGCGAATGCATCTGCACAACAGTATTTCACAAAGACCACACCGGGAAAATATATTTATAAAGTTGTAGACTATTCACCCGCACCTGGTCAGTTTGTCAACAAACTCCCTATGTTTGAAACTGGTGACGATGCAACAAAAATGGCCCAAAAATGCACAGAAAGTCTTGCCAATAACAAAGGCGATTTGGTTACATTGGGTGCATTTGGTGGCTCGATAATCTTTCATTTCGACCATAGTGTAGCTAATGTATCTGGTCAAAGAGATTTTTCTTATTGAAGGCAATGCATTTGAGGGAAACTCTGAACCTGGAATTGTGATGGTGTCGAAAGACGTGAATCGAAATGGTATTGCTGACGACCCTTGGTACGAACTGAGTGGAAGTGCCGATAGAGAAACACCCAATAAGCTGGTGTATGGCTACGAAGTAACTTATACTGCCTCGCCAATGCAAGACATTCCTTGGACCGACAATAAAGGTGGCAGCGGGAAAGTGGAGCGTAATACCTATCATAGCCAGGAATATTATCCGTTGTGGATGCCTGCAAAAATTACTTATAAAGGCACTCTTCTTCCTAAAAAAATGCTAAACAAGACCCTGATACAGGGGTTTGGAGTTTGAGTGGGTTTAACTGGGGTTATGTAGACAATAAGGCCAATTCTGACAAAGAGGGAAATAGTTTTGACATTGATTGGGCAGTAGACCAAAACAGAAAGAAGGTAAAACTAGACTTTATAGACTTTGTAAAGGTGTATTGTGCAGAACAACAGATGGCTGGTTGGTTAGGAGAAACTTCAACCGAGGTGAAAGGCGCTGAAGATTTGCATATAGAAGAGTCGTTAGCTGCTATTGATAAAGCTTTGAAAGAAGGGGTTGCAACCTTTGACGATGTGGATGTTAACCTAAGTTCTGATGGCTATTATATGGGTATGGAAAGTGACAATGGTGAAGCTAAAACATCGTATTATATAAGCGGAAACTATAGATTTAGCCTTACCAACATCAAGGAATGGAATAGTTGGAATGATTTTGCAATATCAAATCGCACTGAAACTAGTTTTAGAAAACTATTCCCCGACCAATTTAATTCGTGTGTTGGCCATGGTTATAACAACTCTTCGAATTATTGTGTTCTTTATGTCTTTGGTCAGTCTGCACCTATTGAGGTAGTGGGTAAAGCCGAAGGCGAAGTGGTTCGCGGTCTATATCTCACTAACTCCGCATATACACTGAGCAATATTCTTGATGGTGATGGCTTCTCGCAAGGTGCTACAGGCAAGAAAGGGTTTGAGAAAGGCGATTGGCTGCTACTGACGATTACAGGAATAAAAGCAGATAGTAGTGAAACAAAAAAAGAGGTGTACTTGGCTGATTATCGTTCGAGCAACACAGCTGAACATTATTACATAGGAGACTGGCAGTGGGTTGACCTTAGTGGCATGGGTGCAATTAAAGAATTGAAGTTCTCTTTTAGTGGTTCACGTTCTAATCAATGGGGACTAACAACGGCCAGCTATGTATGTATTGACAATATTAATGGCACTGACGATGGCAAGAATGGTAGAAAATATATCACAACAGGCGTAGAACGCACATTGAAAAACGATGACGAGAAACGCGAAGTGGCTCGTTATACGATTGATGGTAGACGCATTAATGGGCTCGTTAAAGGTATTAATATCGTGAAATATGCAGACGGAACAACGAAGAAGGTTGTTGTAGAATAAAGTTTTGCTTAGAGATTTTTCAATTAAAGCAATACTTATCGTGCCAGTATCACCACGAAGTGTTACTGGCACGATTGTTATTTAAAAGCTATATAATATTCGACCAATCTGATAAAGTGGTTGTAAAGAGTTAAGAAAACAGCGGTGTATGCAAAACATTTTTTGCCACTTCGGCTTATTACGAGACTGGGACAGCCTTATTCATATCGCTTAAATGGTTGTCAGTACCATTTTATGTAAGAGATTGAAATATCACTACAAGAAAATGAAACTACCATCAATATTAATTTCTTCTTCGTGTATAAGATATTCTAGTGCCACATCCAATCCCTTATTTGGCAAATTCAGTTTGTGAAGCTCGGTTATATGGTGACGTTCACCATCTTTTAATAGGTTAAGGATAGCTTCTCGTGCATTTTTCGTCTGTTCATTGCTAGGTTCGGGCGACTCATGGTCTAGACAAACATCGCACTGTTCGCAATCCTTATGGCGTTTTTCGCCAAAATAAATAAGGAGTTGTCTGCTTCGGCACACTTCATTGTTGCTTGCATAAGCCTGCATGGCGTTGATGCGTTTAACAAATCGTTCCTTACGTTCTTCGTATATCTCCTTACTTAACACAACTTTCTCACCGTCAATCCTATCTTGGAGATAAGTGATAAACGGAGTTTTGCGTTGCGGAATAAAATAGATGATATTGCGTTGTGCTAGATTTTTCAGTATCACATAAACCTGTTGAGTAGTAAGTCCGGCTTCTTGCGCCACCAAACCCTCGTCAATATAAACATAGTTGCTAAACAAACCACCATAGGTTCTCAACAAAGCCGTTATCACGGCATCTTCAAACTTACTGCTTTCATCAAGTCGATAGAGGTCGTTACGGCCCAGTTTAAACATCACTCTTGCTCTAGCCTCAGGCTCCATCTCGTAATGTATATAGCCCGCTCGTTCTAAAATTTGAAGTGCAGAATGGGTTTGCACGGGGAAATGCTTAAAAGTTCGGCTAAATTTATCTATCTCAAATACAAACGAATAGCCAGCCCCACTACCCACTCCAATTTGGTAATAGTAGGCTAAGTCTTCGTACACTTCTTTAATATAATCCTTTTCAGGGAAATTTTCGACCACCCTTTTGTTCAGTTTCTTTCGATCGCCTTTGTTCCAAAGCAACACAGCATAAGCCTTTTTCCCATCTCGACCTGCCCTACCAGCCTCTTGAAAATAGGCTTCAATCGAGTCGGGACAATCAATATGAAGCACAAGGCGAACATCAGGCTTATCGATACCCATACCAAAGGCATTTGTAGCAACGATTACGCGCACTTCGTTTTGCTGCCAACTGTTTTGACGCTGGTTTTTTATAGAAGGTTCGAGTCCTGCATGATAGAAGGTTGCTGAGATATTTTCTGAAGTAAGGAATTGTGCCATGTCGCTTGCATGCTTGCGACTTCGTACATAAACAATGGCCGAACCAGAAACAGCATTGAGAATATGAATTAATTCGGTGTACTTATCCATCGTTTCACGAACGATATAAGCTAGGTTTGAACGTTCAAAGCTCATTCTAAAAACGTTCTTCTGCTTAAAACCCAGACGCTCTTGGATGTCGTCTATAACTTTAGGAGTGGCTGTTGCGGTTAAAGCGAGAATGGCAGTATCAGGTTTAAGCTGTCTAATTTCGGCAATAGAGAGGTAAGATGGGCGGAAATCGTACCCCCATTGACTAATGCAATGTGCTTCGTCAACGGTGACAAAGCTAACATCCATGTGCTTAAACTTTACTTTAAAGATATCTGAGAACAAGCGTTCGGGCGAAACATAAAGCAATTTTATACCTCCGAAGATACAATTTTCAAGTGTTGTGATTATTTCGCGCCTACTCATGCCTGAATAAATGGCGGCTGCTTGAATGCCTTTTTGACGTAAATGGTCTACCTGGTCTTTCATCAGAGCAATCAAAGGCGTTATCACAACACAAACCCCAGGCATCACTAAAGCAGGCACTTGAAAGGTAATAGACTTTCCACCACCGGTAGGCATCAATCCAAGAGTGTCTTTTCCTTGTGAGATACTCTCAATGATGTCGCGTTGGATGCCACGAAAATCGGGATAACCCCAATACTCGCGTAATGTTTGTCTAAATGCATCGTTGGCATTGAGCGCGCCGTTAGATTCTTCCATGGGTGATTAAAGAGCGTTGTGATCGTCTTGATCGTCGTTCTCGGTAAGTCGGATATCTTCTATTTGCAATTGTATTGTATTGTGTCTAAACACATTATCTTCGATGGTATAAGCTATATCGAAACTTCTCTTCGACTTGATATAACGAGCCGACGCACTTTGTCCGAAAGCAATTCCGTTCACCACATTACTTGATTTAGAATCGATAAGTTCAAGTTTGATGTGCTCTTGCTCACGACCTACTACTTTACTAGTGCCATAATCGTAAACACTATTGGTGCAAAAGCGCGGTTTAAGGTTGCCCGGACCAAAGGGAGAAAACTTTTTCAAGTCGTGATGCATCTTCTTTGTAATATCCTTAAAGTCGATTAATTCGTCTATATGCAGGATGGCTTCAGTTTGTTCAGGCAGAATATGTTGGTCTACATATTTATGGAATCGCTCAACGAAACGGGGTACATCGTCCCATCTCATGGTAAGTCCAGCAGCATAGGTGTGTCCGCCAAAGTTAATAAGCAAATCGCGACAGCTCTTAATGGCCGAATAGATGTCGAACCCCATCACACTGCGAGCCGATCCTGTGGCAAAATCGCCATCACGAGTAATGACAACAGTGGGTCGGAAATAGATTTCTGTGAGCCGTGAAGCCACAATGCCAATCACTCCTTTCTTCCAATTCTCATCGTATAGCACAATACTCGACTGCTTTTTCTGACTTTCAAGGCGCGCAACAATTTGGTTAGCCTCTTCAGTCATTTGTTTGTCGATATCTTTTCGTTGTTCGTTGTATTCATTAATGTGCTTAGCGCTTTGCAAAGCCACGTTATAATCTTTCTCAACCAATAGCGACACGCTTTCTTTACCACTCTCCATACGTCCAGAAGCATTGATACGCGGGCCAATCTTAAATACAATGTCGCTCATTGAAATTTCCTTACCTGCGAGTCCACAGATGTCAATAATAGCTTTTAAACCCAAACTGGGGTTTTGATTAAGCTGTTTGAGACCATGGAAAGCCAAGATACGGTTTTCTTCTTCCACCTGAACTAAGTCGGCAGCAATGCTAACAGCACATAAGTCGAGCATCGGGATGAGCCGCGAGAAAGGAATGCCATTGTTTAGCAAATGCTTGCATGAACTTAAAGCCCACTCCACACCCTGAAAGGTGTTTAAAGGGGTAATGGTCATCGGGGCGTTTAGGGTTAAGAATAGCCACAGCAGGTGGCATCTCTTCATCAGGAACATGGTGGTCGCAAATAATGAAGTCGATACCAAGAGACTTGGCGTAGCCTATTTCTTCGATAGCCTTAATGCCACAGTCGAGGATGATAACTAATTTAACACCTGATTGATGGGCATAGTCGATACCTTTTCGACTCACGCCGTAGCCTTCTTCATAACGGTCGGGTATGTAATACTCGATGTTTGAGTAGAATTGTTGTAGAAATTTGTATACAAGAGCAACCGAAGTGCATCCATCCACATCGTAATCGCCATACACCATGATGCGCTCTTTACGTCCCATGGCATCGTTAAGCCTATCTACGGCCACGTCCATGTCTTTCATCAAGAAGGGATTGATAATATCGTTGAGCTGCGGACGAAAGAAACGCTTGGCCGCACTTTCGGTTGTAATGCCTCTACGTATGAGCAATTGGGCAAGAATGGTACTCATGTTGAGCTTCTCACCCAGTTCTTTTGCCACAGATTGCATTTGAGGCGAAAGCGGATCGTATATCCATTTAAAGTGCATTATCGTGTTGGTTTATTGTTTCTTATCCATAATGGCGGTTAATAAGCAAACCGCATATAGGGTGTAAAGTTACAAAATATCTACGACATTATCATGCGTAAAGGTAGAAAACCTTTGGTTGATATATATTCTCAGCGGATGTTTGTGCTATCTAGTGGCTCTAAATCCTTCCATGTTCTCGTATCGCCGCGACATCATCCGTCCATAAACGTTTCTTATCCAAAGTTTGTGGGTGAGTATTCCGATAATACCTGCTATTGCAAGGATGGTGTAACATACAGTTTTGGAAACGAGAACGTTAAGCACTGTTGTTAATATTAAAGGGAAAAAGAATGTCATAATTCCAATGAACATTTGCAAATAATTGCGATCGACATTGCGATTGCTAAAGAATTTACCATCTAGTTTTTGGCTATGCTTGTTGTAAACTGCTGATTGGAATAAAATAAAGAACTGAAATCCTGCAGTAAACAGCATATATCCAATTAACATGTACAAACTAATTTTACCCACTATAACAATGGGAATCATCAATACAAAAGGCACGATCAGCAAGATGCAGTGCAGATAATATTTTGCTCGCATCAATGAGTAGATGCTGTTTGGGTGAACCATTAGCCCATCAATATAATTCCCTTCCATGCATAATAGTCTAGTAAAGAAGGTTAACCCTAGTAAAACAAAATTGTATGTGCACCAGAAAGCCATCATCGATTGACTATCGTATGCTGCTGTAAAGCTCATAACGACACTTAACAAGGCTATAACTAACATACTGGTTAAGATAGCATTCCGAGGAAATTTGTTGCGAGAAATCAATTTACACTCCAAATAAGCATATTCTCCCACCTCACCATAATGTTTAAGAAACGCCATTCGGTCTTTTCCGCTAATCTTAGTTGTACCATTCACTTTGGTTAACGCATTCCAAACGTTTCTAAATTGAATTTCTCTATTAAGCCAAACAACAACTAAAAGAACAAGTAAAAGGATGATTAATGGCCAGACATTTGCCTTAGACAAAGATAATCCTATACCTGTATAGAAAACGTAGAAGCTGTTTGTCGAGAGCGTTCCACCCCATATAGCTGGCAAAGCCAGCAGAGAATAGGTTGGCAAAAGTCCTAATAGCCAAAGCAACGATTGACTACTAAGTGTTTGAAAAATTAGATATAGCTGACTATTGAGCAGTACGGCTAAGCTAAGAAACACCAAAAGCATCAATGTGGCCAACAAGCCATAGCTGAAAATCACCGACATAATACAATATGGAACAAATAGTACTAGCCAAAAAGCATTGCCTAAATTGAATAGCGAAATACCAATAAAACTCTCAATACACACCTTTCTCGGTATAGGCAAAAGCATATATGGCTTAACTATTTGTGCAGGCGTTTGTTGATAGAAAAACCTAATGAAGAGATCTAACAACAAGATAAAGGGTAAACAGCGTCATCATACCCATCGAGTTTACACCCTTCATGTTGTTTACTGCTAGAGACATCATCACTGCTGCAAATAGCAAATACGCAAACATAAACGTATAAAGGATATAAAACATATACTTGTATGAGCGATTTTGTTCATAATCCAGTGCACGACGTGCGGATAATGAACGATGCCTATACAAGATACGATATAACTGTACACGATTCATAGGTATGATAGTTTATAATAGTTAGTGTTGCAATATTTATTTATCGCAAATCAATTACTTCGGCAGTTGGAAAATCCTTTGAATTAAAGCTAAAGAGGTTGTCTGAGAGTTTTTTATGCTGGAAATTACTGATCGTAATAGTAGTCCATTCTCCTCCGCGTTTCATCTTAACCTGCTTAGGTTTATACAAAGCGTCTACCAAAACATAAATTTCGGGAATACCTTTATTGCCCTTTTCAGCCACAAGATGCACTTGATAGTCGCTTCCCACCTTATTCATTGAGAGTTTATAACCGCTCTTATACATATTAATAAAGGTGTAAGGGTTCATGGCTGCTTGCTGAACTTCATTTGGAGTACTTACGTTTACCTCGTTGGTTGAAGGCATATAGCTCCATTGAGTTTTACCATTAAACCACACTGTAGCCTTAGCTGTGCGTGCATAAAATTTATTTCCCTTTATCGAAATCGTGCCATTGATTGCTCCTAGCTTACCATTGGAGAGTTTAAAGCTGGCCTGTGCCCCACCCTTGTTGCCCACGATGGCTGCTGTTTTATCTAATACTTGGCGAGCTTCTTTATCTGTTTGCGCCTTGCTTGCACTAAAAGCTAATATTGAAAGACACATCAACAATAATACTTTTTTTAACATAACTATTACTCCTTATTATTATAGCTTATTCTTAATTGATTTGTTTATGAGGGCTATTTTTAGCCATCCATACCCCGTTCACACAACTTATCCCATGCCCCGTAGTTTAGCTAAGAGGGTATTAAGTGTATTTTCGTCGCTAATAAGCACTTCGCGGGGTTTGCTACCTTGGGCTACTCCTACAATTCCTGCGGCCTCCAACTGGTCCATTAGCCTTCCTGCACGGTTATATCCAATAGAGAAACGTCGTTGAACCATGCTGGTTGAGCCTTGTTGCGAGATAACAATTGCACGAGCTGCTTCTTCAAAATAGGGGTCAAGACTGTTCATATCGGCTGTTCCACCGCCGCCCATTCCGCCTTCCTCGGTGTTTGGTTCGGGCAACTCCATTGGCTCAACAGGTCCTAGTTGATCTGCAATAAACAGGTTAATGTTTTCAACTTCAGGTGTATCAACAAATGCACACTGCACGCGAACAGGTTCATTGCCGTTGAGGAAAAGCATGTCACCTCGTCCAATTAGTTGATTGGCACCTGGACGGTCGAGAATGGTGCGCGAGTCAATCATTGCACTCACTTTGAAAGCCATACGACCGGGGAAGTTTGCCTTGATATTACCCGTGATAATACTCGTTGTTGGGCGTTGTGTTGCAATCACCATGTGAATACCTACCGCACGAGCTAGCTGAGCAATACGGGCTATTGGCAATTCTATTTCTTTACCAGCAGTCATGATTAGGTCGCCAAACTCGTCGATAATTACCACGATATAAGGCATGTAATCGTGGCCTTTGTTAAGATTTAGTCTGTGATTAACAAATTTCTCATTATATTCTTTGATATTACGAGCTCCTGCTACCTTAAGCAAGTCGTAACGTGTGTCCATCAGTTTACAAAGACTGTTGAGCGTGCGCACCACTTTTGTAACATCGGTGATGATGGGTTCGCTATCGTCTTCTGGCACTTTGGCCAGGAAGTGGTTGGCAATAGGCGAATATATACTGAATTCTACTTTCTTTGGGTCTATCAAAACTAGCTTCAACTCATTGGGATGTTTTTTATAGAGCAAAGAAGTAATAACAGCATTAAGACCTACCGACTTTCCTTGACCCGTGGCACCTGCTACGAGTAGATGAGGTATTTTGGCCAAATCCACCATAAACACCTCGTTGGTAATGGTTTTTCCTAAAGCCAAAGGCAGATCCATCTTCGTTTCTTGGAACTTTTTCGAGTTGAGAATACTCTCCATCGACACGATATTTGGCTTATTGTTGGGCACCTCAATACCGATTGTTCCTTTGCCTGGTATAGGTGCAATGATACGAATGCCCAGAGCTGCAAGACTTAAAGCGATATCGTCTTCTAGATTTCGTATCTTATTAATACGAACTCCCTCAGCAGGTGTAATCTCGTAGAGCGTAATGGTAGGACCAACTGTTGCCTTAATTTCCCTAATTTCAACCCCGAAGTCGCGCAACACCTTTATAATGCGGTCGTTGTTAGCCTTCAATTCGTTCATATCCACATAAGGCTTATTGTCATTATCGTAAGCCTTAAGCAAGTCTAACGTGGGATATCTGTACGATAAGAATGGCTCTAAGGGGTTGATGGGTGTGCTTAACACCTCAGCAGCTGTTAATTCGCGACCACTAGCTTCCTCTTCTTCTTGAGGAATTTCCACTTTTAATTGTGTTGCTGCATCGTCTATCACTTCAGGCTCATCATTCACTTTCAATTCAGTAACAGACTTTCCCTTGTCCTGTAACTGGTCTGTAGCAGCCGTAAGGTCAACAACTGTTGGCCTTGTTTCTTCCTCGTCGACTTCCTCTTCTGTTTCTATAATGGGTTCTTCTTGTGGTGTTTCAACAAGCACATCCTCGTCGCTGTCGGTTGGAACGGTACGATTTCCATTGTTGGCAATAGTAAATTTTACCTTATTAGTGATGTAATTAACAGGATTAATCGCCTTTCTTACTAGCGAAACAGTCTCTGCACTCAAGTAAGTAAGAAAAGCTAAGGCCACAATAAACAACAATGCGGTAAGTCCTGGAGGGCCAATCATGTTCTCAATATTTTGCACACAGAATAAACCATGATTGCCACCAGGGTTAAATATGAGACTTCCTGTAAACGGAGTAAGGAACTTAGCGATTGCCACTGAGCTCCAAACCATAATTATGGCTAAGTAAAAGAAGGTTTTCCAAAGGTTAACCTTATAAGCACGAGTAAGCTTTGCCCCAACCAAAAGAATAAAGATGGGCACAGCAAAAGCAGCAAAACCAAAATTGAGCGATATGAGTGTGTAGGCTATTATAGCTCCTATCGAACCGCAATAGTTTGAAAATTCTCTATTCGTATTCAACCATTCACCCGGTTTTAGGTCTTCCAATATGCTTTGATCGGCCTTTCCCGTTGAGAAGAAAGAGACCATTGCCATAGTCACATAAACCGCGATCAGGATGAGTACAACCCCAAAAATAAAATCGGTTCGTTCGTTGCTTATCTTAAATATGCTGCTAAGTGAGAACGTTGAGCTTTTCCTTTTTGGCTTACTCTCTGTCTTTCTTTTTACCATCGTTACTTTTTTAACTGAAAATCAACTGCAAAATTAGCGTAAAAAACCAAGAAAGGCCCATAAAGTCACAACTTTTTTCTAATTTTGCAACACGTTATAATGCGAAGTGGAAATGAAAAAGATTATATATAACAAATTCGATAAGAAAAGCATTGCTCAACTTCCCACAGTTGCTTTCCCTGGAAAAACGGTTGTGGTAATGAGCGAGAGCGAGGCTGAGAAGGCCGTTGAGTTCCTTCTTAGTCAAGACATCTTGGGCGTTGACACCGAGACTAGACCCTCGTTTAAGAAGGGTGAATCGCACATGGTGTCGCTCCTGCAAGTGTCTACATGCGATATTTGTTTCCTCTTCAGGCTCAATCATATTGGCATTACTCCTGCCATCTTGCGCCTTCTAGAGAATAAGACAGTGCCTATGGTGGGCTTGTCGCTGCACGACGATATGCTGTCGCTGCATAAGAGGGAGGCTTTTAGACCTGGAAACTTTATCGACCTGCAAGACCTTGTGGGCGATTTGGGTATCGAAGACCTTAGTCTTCAAAAGCTATATGCCAACCTCTTTCATCAAAAAATAAGCAAAAGACAAAGACTAACAAACTGGGACTCGGATGTGCTTAACGACAAACAAAAAGCTTATGCTGCTCTCGATGCTTGGGCATGCATCAATTTATATAAAGAGATTGTTCGACTTAAAAACAGTGGCGACTACGAATTGGTGATTAACGAGCAAGAATAACACATACGCTCTTGCCGTTAATCGCTGTTTTTTGATTATCTGACAATTATAAGATTTATGTACAAATCAATATATTTAAAGAAGGGAAAAGAAGAAAGTTTAAAGCGTTTTCACCCATGGGTGTTCTCTGGTGCCATCGCTGGTTTTGCCGAAAAAGACGAGATTGAAGAAGGCGAGGTAGTGAGAGTGCTTACCAATGAGGGCGATTTTATTGCTGTAGGCCATTATCAAATTGGATCTATTGCTGTGCGCGTACTCTCGTTTAGCGACGTTGAAATCAACGATGGGTTTTGGAAATCCCGACTCGCCTCGGCGCTTAATGCTAGATTGGCCATTGGTATTGCTGATAAAGATGATAACGACACTTATCGATTGGTGCACGGCGAAGGCGACAACCTACCAGGACTTATTGTAGATTGTTATGGTAAAACGGCCGTGATGCAAGCTCATAGCGTTGGCATGCACATGGCTCGACATGCTATTTGTAATGCACTGGTTGCGGTGTTGGGCGCAAGAATTGAGAATGTGTACTACAAAAGTGACACTACCCTACCCTTCAAAGCTGAACTGGGACAAGAAAATGAATTTATCTTCGGCGGAAGCGAGAATAATACGGGCAAAGAAAATGGTTTGCTCTTTCATGTGGATTGGCTGAAAGGGCAAAAAACTGGGTTCTTTATCGACCAACGCGATAATCGTTTGCTACTCGAAAAGTATGCCAAGGGTAAGAGTGTTCTCAACATGTTTTGTTACACAGGTGGCTTCTCTGTTTATGCAATGCGTGGCAATGCTAAACTTGTTCACTCGGTTGATAGTAGTGCTAAGGCTATCGAACTGACCAATAAGAATATGGAACTAAACTTTCCCGTCGACAACCGACACGAGGCTTTTTGCGAAGATGCATTCAAATTCTTAAATGCTAACGAGAATAAATACGATCTTATTGTACTCGACCCGCCTGCTTTTGCTAAGCATCGTGCAGCCCTCCACAACGCATTGAAGGGTTATACTCGTCTTAATGCCAAGGGCTTTGAGTGTATTAAGCCCGGTGGTTTGCTCTTTACTTTCAGCTGTAGTCAAGTTGTCACCAAAGACCAATTCCGCAATGCCGTATTCACAGCAGCAGCTCAAGCTGGTAGAAAGGTGCGCATCATGCACCAATTGCACCAACCAGCCGACCATCCCATCAATATTTTTCATCCAGAAGGTGAATATTTAAAGGGACTTGTACTCTACGTTGAATAACGTTTCCAAGTCGTTTTCACCATTACAAACGCATGATGTATATTGAAAGAGAGGTAACTAAGTTTATTGCCAAACATCGTTTGCTGTCGCCACAAGGGCGCTATCTCGTTGCTTTGTCGGGTGGTGCAGATAGTGTGGCGCTCTTTCGCATACTCTTGCGATTGGGTTTTACAGATAGAGGCGGTACATTGCAACTTCAAGTTGAGAGGTGAGGAGTCATTTCGCGACGAGATTTTTTTGTGCAAATCTATGTAAAGAACATGGAGTTGCGTTTCACACTGTGCATTTTGATACTGCTGAATATGCTGCCTTCCACAAACTTAGCATCGAAATGGCTGCACGCGAATTGCGATATAACCATTTTGAAAAAAACTTCGGCACGACCTTGATATGGATGGCATCTGTGTGGGTCACCATAAAGACGACAATGTGGAAACAATGCTCATTAATCTTCTTAGGGGCACAGGACTGAATGGGCTCACGGGTATGATGCGCTCGCAATGGGTGGGTGATTCGCCCCTTACTTCAGGTTGCCCACGCTGATTTGCAAGATTATCTGCAAGGCATGGGTCAGACGTATGTTACCGATAGCACCAATTTCACCACCGATTACACACGTAACAAAAATCAGGCTTCAGCTCATTCCGCTACTCACAAAAAAATAAACGAGGGCGTCTACAAAAAAACATAGCCAAGACAATTGAACGACTAGTGGAAGCCGAAAAAAAGTGTTCAATCCTGCCATCGAGACTTATGCAAAGGAAGTGACGATATTAAAAGACGAGGAACCAAGATGGCGACTGGGCATTGCGATTGATAAGTTGATGCAAACGCCTTCAGCCTCAATATGTGCTCTTCCAGCTCATTCACAAACTGGGTTTTACACCTGCTCAGATTGAACAAATCGCTCAAAATGATAACCAACAAACGGGTAACATGTGGCATTCGGCTAATCATACACTCGTTGTTGACAGGCAAATATTGTTGATAGAACAAAGCGTTACACCTGCCGAATTGACTAGAACAATGCTACTTCCTGAGGTTGGAACTTATGTTTTCTCACAGAATGTTCGCTTGCGAATAACCAAATGCACAAAAACAGAAACATTTCGACCCAGTAAACTTGCTCATTGCGTGCATCTTGATGCTAGCAATATTGTTTTCCCCTTAGTTTTACGGCACATTAAAACAGCCGACCGCTTTGTACCTTTTGGTATGAAAAGTTCTAAATTGGTAAGTGATTTTCTCACCGACAGAAAGCGTTCGTACTTTGACAAACAACGACAACTGGCCCTTTTTGATAAAAATGGCGCACTAATTTGGCTTGTTGGCGAACGAACAGACAACAGGTTTAGAGTAAACGAAAACACAAATGAAGTGCTTCAATTGGAATGTTTGCTTAGCTAATACACTAGGTGTGTGTTCTTATTTGCATCTCAAATATAATTAAACGATAATTATCTAAATTCGCAATACAATGAAAAAGGCTATTGTTATGGGTGCATCTTCTGGTATAGGCTATGCTGTTGCCAAACGACTAATAGAAGAGGGTTGGACGGTGGGGCTTTCTGCTCGCCGTTTAGAATTGTTAGAACCTTTGAAACAACTTGCTCCCAATAGGGTGTTTACCCAACAAGTAGATGTAAACGACTTCAATGCCACTGCCCCCCTATCTCAACTCATTGACCGTTTAGAGGGAGTGAACCTATATTTCCACGCTTCGGGCATTGGCAAACAAAATCGCTTACTCGACGAAACCATCGAACTAGCAACTCTTGAAACAAATGTAATGGGTTTTGCGCGTATGGTAGACTTTGTGTTTAACTATATGGCACAACATGATGGTGGACATATTGCTGTGGTTTCTTCTGTGGCAGGCACAAAAGGAATGGGTAGTGCTGCTTCTTATAGCGCTTCAAAGGCCTTTCAAAACACTTACATACAAGCCCTTGACCAATTAGCAATGATGCGCAATTTGCATATCAACTTCACGGATATAAGACCTGGATTTGTGGATACTGCCTTGTTAACGGAGGGCAATTATCCTATGTTGATGCAGGTAGAACGAGTCGCCGACAGCATTATGCGTGCGCTAAAATACAAAAAACGTGTGCGAATTATAGATTGGCGCTATCGGTTATTGATACTATTTTGGCGAATGCTACCCAATTGGCTGTGGCGAAGATTTAAACTGCAGAAGGCATAAGGTGTTTAATACGCAGCTTATATGCAGCAACTTGCGTGTCGATATTCCCTAATTATTTTCCACCCACAACACATTTAACCGAAATAACTTCTAAAATATAGCTTAGCGCCAACAACGTCTTATGGTTGTTGGCACTATCTTTATTGAAAAGCAGTCATATATCAACTAAAGAAATGATATGAAACTTGAGGCGCTTCCATCCCATAGACCTAAACAAACTTTGAACATATTTGCAGATAGCTGATTTATCCTATTGAATTAGCCTTTAAAATAGAGATTGTACACATAGTTTGCTAATGATAAAGAAGTTAAAAACCACCTTAGTCTCCTTATGTTTTATTAACTTTGCATGTATTCTTAGGAAACCAAATCATAAACATTTAGTTTAGTAAAACAATGAAAAAAAGAAGGAAATCAACAAGTTGAGTCTAGAAAAACTATTGCGAAGAAAAACTTGATTTGCTACTTCGTACAGGTAAAATTCTCGTTGAAAGTTCGGCCGATACCAGTCGTATTATGCGCAACATGAAAAGAACGGCAGCCTATTTAGGTCTCAACGAAGAACAGCTGCACATACACATCACCTACAACATGTTGATGGTAAACCTAAGTGACGGCACACATTCGTTTTCCAAATTTCAACGTTGCGACAAGCACGGCATAGAGATGCACGCCATTTCAGACATCAGTAAACTGTCGTGGAGTGCAATTAAAGAAGACTATTCGCTCGATCGCTACGAAGAAGAATTAAATAAAATTGCCACTCGCAAACGCAGTTACACCCACTGGCAAGTTGCCATTGCAGCAGGTTTTGCTTGCGGGGGCTTCTGCATCCAATTTGGTTGCGACTGGTCTGCCTTCTTTTATGCTTCTATTGCGGCAGCACTAGGTTTCCGACTCCGTGTCAAACTTAATGAGATTGGCTCTAATATGTACGCCAACATCGCAGTGGCAGCCTTTGTGGCAACCATCCTTGCTTGGCTGCTTGGCACCTTTGCTTCTTCTAATTTCGTGGCAAGTCTTCCTCCATTGCTTTCAAATGTTCTACACACAAATACTCCTTGGCATCCGCTAATGGCCTGTACACTGTTTCTCGTTCCAGGTGTACCCATCATCAACTTTGTTAATGATGTGTTAGATAACAACATCGAGGTGGGTATTATACGCGGTATCAACACAATACTTATTGTTACGGCTATGGCCTTTGGTATTGTCTTGGCTATTCGTGTTTGTGGCATTGACAACTTTGTTAAGACGCTTAGCATGACGCCCCATCACGATTATTGGGAATACGCTGTGGCTGCCGCCATCTCGGCTATGGGTTTTGCCACGATATACAACTTCCCTCCAAAGCATTTATGGATATTGGCATTGGGAGGTATTGTGGCTGTTTGCACCAGAAACTATGTTAATCTTGGTGAGAGCACAAACAATATTGGATTGGATTTAGGTCCAGTTATTGGCTCCTTGGTTGGCGCTTCGCTCGTTAGTATCATCTATATCAAAGTGGTGCACTGGGTGCATTTGCCTCATCAATGCCTTTCAATTCCCACCGTTATACCCATGGTTCCTGGTGTTTTGATGTATCGTTGTCTTTTCGCCTTACTAGATATGCACGGCGTAGTGGGCGAACTTACTAAGGCAATGACTAATGGCATGACTGCATCGCTCATCGTTTTATGTGTTGCGATAGGTGTAGCCATCCCCAATATCTTTGCACGAAAATGGATTGCTCCTAACAGACAACGCAAATTGAAACGAATGATTGAAGAAAGAAAACAGCGTGGTAAGTTTGTTGATATTGCAACAATGGGAAGTTAATGTGTAATAGAACAAAACTGCAACTAGCTGATAATAGCATATAAGCTTTTAAATGCAACAGCAATTGCTAAACAAATCTGCTGCTATATTCTAAAACGGTCAAGACTAATGGTCTTGGCCGTTATTTCATTGAACAAGTTGTTTGCTATTTAGCTTTGATAGTAATGGACATGAGTTACACGGATTAACTCTGCAAAGTATTCTCCGTATATTCTAATGGCTTATTTATTGTGGTTATTACGACTTTGTGCTCAATATTCAATTTTAGTTTGAACTATACAAACCGTGGTCATTATATGTTGAAAGATATGTCTGGGCTAAACTTTAAAAGAAGATTGGACAGGTTATAAACTAACTTGAACGAAACTAGTTGTTAAATTAACGTGAGTTCGACGAATTATAAGTGTCTATAAATTTGGTGATTAGCGAAATTTGTTGTAACTTTAAAAAACTAATATACAAACAGTTACAAACAAAAAAATCGCTATGATCACCGAGGACAAAGTCATTGAAATATTTTGTATGGCAGATGACTTCTGCAAGTTTTTTGATGCAATGACAGCAAAATATACGCTAAAACCTACAGGAAAAAGGAAATATCATCGAAATTCTACAATGTCAAAGGCAGAAGTTATGCTGATAATGATTCTTTTCCACGATTCTGGTTATCGTTGCTTCAAACATTTCTATCTTGAAAAAGTATGCAAGCAGCTTCGCCATCTGTTTCCAAAAGTTGTTTCTTATAACCGTATAGTAGAATTGGAAAGGGATGCAGCCGTACCCTTAACCTTGTTTATCAAGAAGTTCCTGTTGGGCAAATGCACGGGTATAAGTTTCGTTGACAGCACACCACTGCGTGTCTGCAAAAACCAAAGAATACATATTCATAAGGTTTTCAAAGGCATAGCTCAAAGAGGAAAATGCTCTATGGGTTGGTTCTTTGGCTTCAAGTTGCATTTGATTTGCAATGAGAAAGGAGAACTTCTCAACTTTATGATAACGCCAGGAGATATTGATGACCGTAAGCCTTTGGAATACAAAGCATTCATAGATTTTATATATGGTAAGCTATTCGGTGACAAGGGCTACATCAGCCAGAACCTCTTTCAAAGGCTTTTCGTTGACGGAATACAGCTTATTACCAAATTGAAAAGTAACATGAAAGGAGCGTTAATGAGTGTTTCAGACAGACTCTTACTCAGAAAAAGAGCCATTATAGAGACGGTGAATGATGAACTAAAGAACATTGCGCAGGTGGAACACTCTAGACATAGATGCTTTGACAATTTCATCGTCAACCTATTAGGAGCAATTGCTGCCTATTGCCTGTTTCCAAAGAAGCCGTGCATCAATGTACAAAGGACCATTGACACACAGCTTGCATTGTTCTGAATTCGTCGAACTCACGTTAAATTAAGTAAAGATATTTTACAGAACACACCCTCGCAAGCGATTCATTCTAGAGAAAACAGAAGGGTTAAACCATAGTTTTTGACTCTTTTAAAGACGTTCACACTATTAATTTTGCATCCAATTACACTCCTCAAAAGCCATTTTGCACCATTTTCCCTTTCTATTTTGTCGAAAACTCAAAATTTTCAGCGACCAAAATACATGTTAATATGGCTAAAACACACCTTTTTTAGTCTCTTTCACCTTAAATGCATCTGCCTTTTTACTTTTCTTTGGGTTGATTTTTCTGCCATCATCCGTAATATGTAGCTTTGATTTCTGCATTTTGTAGCATTTTGCCTTGCGTTTTGCAGCAAATAGCCTTGCGTTTTGCATGAGTTAGCACGGTATTTAGTAAGAGTTAGCATTGCGTTTTGCTGCAAATAGCGCTTCATTTTGCTACAAATAGCCCTCAAACCCATATAAAACACAGTTTATTTCGCTTAAAACTCGTATTAGCAACGGTCGCTAGAAAGTATGGCTTTCATCAAAACAAACCTCCGCGAGAATTGAATATTTGCGAGCAAGCGGGCAATTGCCTGCAAATATCGCAGTCACAATGTTAAAATTTACTCTCTTTATTTTACAGAATATGCCCATAAATGAACTTTAGGCCCATTATAACTTTGATAAAAAAACAAGATAATAATCAAATTCAGTCTATAATAGAAATACGTAACAAAGCATGGAATTATAGATTAATTTATAAACTGGATACTATTAAACGCACGTAAACACCTGCTTCATAGAGCTTTAATACATTACCCTTGTAATTAAAAGTACAATTACTTTTCAATAGTAGGAACGTCAAAATAACATATAATTATAAAGCGCGAAGCAGATAAACAAGGGTCGAACATAATTATTTCAGCTCCAATTGTTCTTGCAAACGCACAATCTCATCACGATATTGCGCCGCTTGAATAAAATCAAGGTCTTTAGCAGCCTGCTTCATTAACGTCGTAGTATTGGCAATACTCTTCTCTAATTGCTCTCGCGTCATACGTGCAACGATTGGATCGGCTGCAAACGCAATAGCATCAGCATTTGGTTCCACATATACACCCTCTTGCGAGCGATAGGACTTGGCCGATTCTGCCCTTTGAACATTGCCAGTAAGTGCTCCCTTAATGTCTTTGACAATCTGCTGGGGCGTAATATTATGGTCGGCATTGTATTGCATCTGAATCATGCGTCGTCTAGCCGTTTCGTCAATGGTGCGTTGCATGCTCTGTGTGATAGTATCTGCATACATAATCACCTTACCATTAACGTTACGAGCAGCACGACCTGCTGTTTGTGTAAGCGAACGATGACTGCGCAAATCCCTCTTTGTCGGCATCGAGGATGGCAACCAGCGAAACTTCGGGCAAATCCAAGCCTTCACGCAATAGATTAACCCCCACAAGAACATCGTATTCACCTGCTCTAAGAGCATTCATAATGCGTACACGGTCGAGTGTAGCCACATCGCTATGTATATAATTAGTTTTAACCCCATGGTTGAGCAAGTATTCGGTAAGCTCCTCGGCCATGCGCTTAGTGAGTGTAGTAACCAAAACGCGCTCATTTTTCTCACTTCTATCGATTATTTCGGCCAAAAGGTCGTCAATCTGATTTTCACTAGGGCGAACAATAATTTCAGGATCAAGTAGTCCCGTGGGCCTAATTAGTTGTTCGACAACAACGCCTTCGGCCTCTCCCAGTTCGTAATCGGCAGGCGTGGCCGACACATATATCACTTGATTGATAAGACTATGAAACTCTTCAAACCTAAGAGGGCGGTTGTCGAAAGCAGCAGGCAGACGAAATCCAAACTCAACTAAATTTTGTTTTCGTGCTCTATCGCCTCCATACATACCTCCAAGTTGAGGTACACTAACATGGCTTTCGTCAATAATCATCAGATAATCTTTCGGAAAAAAGTCGAGCAAGCAATAGGGACGTTGGCCCGGTTCTCGTCCATCAAAATAGCGTGAATAGTTTTCTATACCCGAGCAATGACCCAACTCTTTCATCATCTCCATGTCGTATTCCACTCTTTCTTTAATACGTTGAGCTTTAATACCATCACCTAATTCGTTAAAGAAATCAATTTGCTTTACCAAATCGTCTTGAATACAACGTATGGCCCTTTCGGTTTGGTCTTTCGTTGTTACAAAAAGGTTGGCAGGATAAATTTTATATTCGTTGAAACTAGCCAGTCGATGATAAGTAAGACTGTCAACTTCTTCGATACTATCAATTTCGTCATCCCACCAAGTGATACGCAACACATTGTCACTATAGGCCATAGCTACATCGACGGTATCGCCCTTTACACGAAAATTTCCACGTTGAGGGTCGATATCGTTTCGCACATAGAGCGAATCTACCAGTTTTCTAAGAAACTCATTTCTATCTATCTGTTGACCTTTAGACAGCGAAATAATACCACTTTCCATAGCAGTGGGGCCACCCATACCATAAATACACGACACCGACGATACCACCACCACGTCTTTACGGCCCGAGAGCAAAGCCGAGACGGCGCGAAGACGCAGTTTATCAATTTCTTCATTGATGGCTAAGTCTTTTTCTATATATACATCTGTAGATGGCAAATAAGCTTCTGGTTGATAATAGTCGTAATACGATACATAATACTCCACGGCATTATCGGGGAAAAAACCTTTCATTTCCTCGTAGAGCTGTGCTGCAAGCGTTTTGTTGTGACTCAAAACAAGCGTAGGAACATTGTGTTGGGCAATGACATTGGCCATGGTAAAGGTTTTACCAGAACCAGTTACGCCCAACAAAACTTGCGACATGTCACCCCTATCCAACCCCTCTGAAAGTTGTCTGATAGCCTCAGGCTGGTCGCCTGTTGGCTTGTATTTCGACGTTAGTTTAAATTCCATATATGCAAAATTACAAAAAAACATTCGTCCAAATAGCTAAAAATAGCATTTTACACTTTGTTAATAAGCAAAATATGTGTATTTTTGCAGTTCAAAAAACAAGAAACAAACAATGAAGAAGCCATTGCTCATCATTTCTACGGCCATTTTGCTGTTTTCAAGTTGTGCACAAGAGTTCAATCAAGTGTACAAAAGCGACAATGTGCAGTATAAGTACGAGTATGCAAAAGAGTGTTTCGCCAAAGGTAAATATGTGCGTGCGATAACCCTTTTGCAAGAACTTGTTACCCTACAAAAGGGAACAGAGAATGCGCAAGAGAGTCTTTACATGCTGGCTATGGCCGAATACAATAGTAAAGACTACGAAACTGCGGCCCAATACTTTAAGAAATACTTCCAATCGTATCCCAAAGGGAAATATGCGGAGATTGCTCAATATTACGTTGGGCAGAGTTTGTTCATGAGTACTCCTGAACCTCGTTTGGACCAATCAAGAACAATTCAGGCTATAACAGACTTTCAAACATTCCTTGACCTGTATCCCGACTCGAAATTTAAGCCACAGGCACAACAAAGACTGTTTGATCTACAAGACAAATTGGTAGAGAAAGAGCTGCACTCTGCACAATTGTATTACGACTTGGGCACCTACTTTGGTAACTGCAACTATGGCGGAAACAATTATGAGGCATGTATCATCACCGCCCAAAACGCTTTGAAGGACTATCCTTATAGTAGATTGCGCGAAAATTTTGCCTTGTTGCTCATGAAAAGTAAGTTTGAGTTGGCCGAGCAAAGCATCGAGTCGAAGAAATTGGAACGTTTTCAAGATGCCGAAGACGAATGTTATGGCTTTATTAACGAGTATCCCGACTCGAAAGACAGACATTTGGCAGAGAAACTTATCGCTAAATGCAAGGAAGTTACTAAAAATTGATTAGTTATTAAAACAGTATAGGAACATTATTTTTATGGATTACAAGAAGTCAAAGGCTACCCGATAAATACCGTCACAAGAGACATTATGGACTTGTGTAACGATACGAACAACATTTATGAGAGCGTTGCCATCATCTCAAAGCGTGCTAATCAGATAAGCGTTGAGATTAAACAAGACTTGAACAAGAAGCTTCAAGAGTTTGCTTCATATAACGACACTCTAGAAGAGGTGTTCGAAAACCGCGAACAAATTGAAATTTCGCGCTACTACGAGAAGCTTCCCAAACCCACATTGCTAGCTACTCAAGAGTTTATTGATGATAGCATTTACTGGCGCGACCCCTCTAAAGAGGCCCAACAGATTGACTAATGTGGCAGCGTAAACAAACTGTGTTCATGGTGTTGGCCATCGCTTTCACCGTGGCATGCCTCTGTTTGCCCATTGCTCACTTTACGCCTAAGGGCATGGGGCTGGATGCGGAGATGTTCAACCTATGGATTCGAACTCCCGAAGGTGGGGTAAGCATGCAATCAAGCGCATTGTTTGGCGTACTAATACTTACAGCGACTATCGGCGCTTGGACTATTGGAGGATTTCGCAACAGACCTCGACAAGCTAAATTGTGCGTGGTAAACATGCTGCTGATAGTTGTTTGGTATGCGCTTGCTGCCTTCTATGCATTGTACGTAGGCTTTCGTGATTACCTAGTGCATGCTAACATAGCTGTTTGCTTTCCATTCGTTGCCATGATATTTTATTGGATGGCGCGAAGAGGTATTCTTGCAGACGAGAAATTGGTAAAGGCAGCAGATAGAATTAGATAACACCTGCTAAGGAATAAGTTGTTTTTAAAACCTTAATAAGAAAGGGGAAGCAGCCAATGTGTTGCTTCCCCTTTCTTATTAAGGTGTTTGAATTATTGATGCTCGGGCCTTAAAAGGTCGTTCACCGTCTTAACAGGATTGAATGTAGACAGCGGCACTTCTACAAACACCGTATTCCAATCGCTCATAGCACCATTCCACAAGCCTGGAAGCTCTAAGGCCTTTAGCTGTTTACCATTCTTGCTTTTCGAACTAATAAAACCTGTGTTATGGTCAACAAAGTCTAGCAAGCGGAAAGCATTGCCACGATAATCGCGAATACCACAAACAAGGTCAACAGGATTGAAGTGTGTACCTTCTTTAAAGGCCTTAACATATTCGGCATTATTGCTATCTATCTGACTGCTCTCAAGAATTTGCAGACTAATCGTTCCATCTTGATTGTAAGTAAGGAATGGACCGCCACCGGGTTCGCCAACATTCTTCACCATACCACATACACGTATGGGGCGATTAAGCTTCTTACGTAGATATTCGGCCAACGTATTATCGTCTAGTTCGGCCACATCTTTGCGAACACAGCAAAGTTGCTTCTCTAAGAAAAGCAACATCTCGTTAAGTTGTTCTCGTGTGCAACCACCCTTATCAAGCATCAGCAAGTACCTAAATGCTTCTTTTTGTAGCTCGACAAGAATACCTCCAAGCAGTTTTTTATAAGTAACAGTATCTCCTTTTAGTTTATCGGGCACAACGTTATCAATATTCTTGATAAACACAACATCACCTTCTACATCGTTTAAATTCTGAATAAGTGCGCCATGTCCACCAGGACGGAAGAGCAGCGAACCATCTTCGTTTCTGAAAGGGGTATTATCGGGGTTTACTGCAATTGTATCAGTAGACGGTTTTTGTTCAGAGAACGACACGTTAAGACGTGTATTATAAAGTTTCTCATATTTCTCGACCTTTTCGGCAACCTTATTTTTGAAGAGTTGGAGATGGTCGTGAGAAACCGTGAAATGAACATTCGCTTCTCCATTAGAGGCAGCATAAAGTGCAGCTTCAACAAGATGTTCCTCTAGTGGTGTACGTGGTTCGTCTTCATAATTATGAAAGCAGCAAACCTTTTGGCAAATTGCCATAGTTGAGTCCTTCTTCGCCTAAGAGATGCGCCACAACCTCTTTGTACTTTCCCGCCTCTTTAAGGTCGCAAACACTACATTGCGTATCAGCCTTGCAGGCATTGCAAAGGGCTTTTCTAAAAGCAAAAAGACGCGTATTGTCGAAAAATTCTTTTTCGAAAGCAGTAGTAGGCTCGTCATAGCTTGCATCGAGAAAGGCGAAGAGGTCTTTGAACATTCTACTTGCGGCGCCTGAAGCAGGCACAAACTTAACAACCTTGCGACCTTCAGCTTGATAACGTTCCCAGGAAGCTAAATAAGCATTGCGCTCTTCAGCATCAGGAGCCATTATACCGCCGTTCTCAATGGAAGCGGCAGCCTGCAGTTTAAGGTAAGGAAAACCATTGCGTTGCTGCTCCATCTGATGATTCACCACGGCCTCGCTTATACCGAGACGTTCTATTTGCTGCAAATCTTGTTTTGTTAACATAATATTTAGGTTTTGTGTTGATTATACAAAGTGCTGAACAAATGTAACAACTTTCCTGCTAAATAAGAAATTATTGGGCTACTTTTTTGTAACTTTGCAATTAAGGTATGTGCGTGGACACACCTTATATTATATAATAGGCACGAATGGAGGGCTTAAGTGGATGTTTGTTGACACGCATCAGAATTAGCAAATATTATGGAGAGTGGCGAATGTGCCAAAAAAAATGCAACGCCTAGAACCAACAACGAGCCCTCCAACCAACATGAGCCAATAAGACACAAAATGTAGAAAGGATTGCACATGGAAGAAAAACTTTTTTTTACTACCGAAGAAAAAGAATTGGCCTGCGGCCTCTTGTCTAAGCTGTTGGCAAACGAAGCCAACGGCTTTCAACCTAACGATGCAGAGCAATTGCGCCAAGTTATCGAAGATTATATTCACTCGGGTATGCTGCAACGCAACATCTTTGGTCTTAATCCTATTGTACATGCGTTGCAAACAGCAGAAATAGCGTTCGAAGAAATTGGTTTGAAGCGTGATGCCATTATCGCTATCGTGCTTTACACTGGCGTAGTGGCTGGGCTTAGCAACATTGAACAAGTAGACAAACACTATGGACATTCTGTAGCGCAAATAATTCGAGGTCTGGTTAAAGTGCAGGAGTTATACAAACGAACGCCTGTGATAGAGAGCGAGAACTTTAGAAACTTGCTTATCTCTTTTGCTGAAGACATGCGGGTTATACTTATCATGATTGCCGACCGCGTTAACCTGATGCGACAAGTGCGCGACACTTACAACGAAGAAGCACGCTTGGAGGCTGCTCAAGAGGCTAGTTACCTGTATGCTCCACTTGCACACAAGCTGGGGTTGTACAAATTGAAAAGCGAACTGGAAGACTTAAGTCTTAAATATTTGGAGCACGATGCTTATTACATGATTAAGGATAAGCTAAACGCCACAAAAAAGTCGCGCGATAGCTACATCGAACGCTTTATATCGCCCATCCAAAAGCAGCTTGAAGAGGCGGGGTTGCATTTTCACATGAAAGGAAGAACCAAAAGCATTCATTCCATTTGGCAAAAAATGAAGAAGCAAAAGTGCAACTTCGAGGGTATTTACGACCTTTTTGCCATACGCATCATTATCGATTCTCCAGTTGATAAAGAAAAATACAATGTTGGCAGGCTTACTCTATCGTAACGGATATGTACATGCCAAACCCAAAACGCCTGCGCGATTGGCTTAGTGTGCCTAAAAGTAATGGTTACGAAAGTTTGCATATCACGGTGTTAGGACCCGAAAACAAGTGGGTTGAAGTGCAAATTCGAACCGAAAGAATGGACGAAATAGCAGAAAAGGGTCTGGCTGCGCATTGGCGCTACAAAGGGATAAAGGGAGAAAGTGGCATAGACGAATGGCTTTCGAACATCAGAGCTGCATTAGAAAACAACGACGATTTGCAGTTGATGGACCAATTCAAAATGGGATTGTATGAAGACGAGGTGTTTGTGTTCACGCCTAAAGGTGAATTGCTAAAGTTTCCAAAAGGTGCAAACATCTTAGACTTTGCTTATCGTATACATTCGGGTATCGGAAATAAGTGCGTAGGTGGCAAAATCAATGGCAAAAACGTTTCGTTTAGAGCCGAAATGAAGTCGGGAGACGAGGTTGAAGTGATTACGCAGAGCAATCAAACACCTAAGCAAGAATGGGTAAACATAGTTAAGACCCCACGTGCAAAAGCTAAAATAAAACTGGCACTAAAAGAAACCATCGCCAAAGACACAATCTATGCTAAGGAGTTGCTGGAAAGAAGACTCAAAAATAGGAAAATTGAGTTAGACGAAACAACCATGATGCACCTGATTAAGCGTATGGGCTTTAAGGTGGCTACGGATTTCTATAAGCAAATAGCCGACGAGAAGCTCGATGTTAACGAGGTTATTGAAAAGTATATTGCCGTTCGTGACTACGACCAAAATATCAATACACCCCAAACGGTTAGGAGTGCCACCGAGTTTAGCTATGATAATCCCGATGAGGAGATTGCACGTAGCAATGAAGATGTCCTCGTTATCGACAGAAATTTGAAAGGGGTTGACTATTCGTTGGCAAAATGCTGCCAGCCTATCTATGGCGATGAGGTGTTTGGATTCGTTACTGTTAGTGGAGGAATTAAGATACATCGCTGCACCTGCCCTAATGCACCCGAGCTGCGTAAACGCTTTGGATACCGTATTGTGAAAGCCCGGTGGAGTGGAAAGAGTGCAGGACAATATAGCATCACTATTAAAGTGGTGGGAAACGACGACCTCGGCATCGTGAACAATATCACAAGTATCATATCGAAAGAAGAAAAAATCGTGATGCGCTCTATCAATATTGATTCGCACGATGGCCTTTTTGATGGTACAATCGTTGTGCAACTAGAGGACGTTACAAAACTTGAGGCACTGATGAAAAAACTTAGAACCGTTAGAGGAGTTAAACAAGTGTCGCGCTTATAATAAACTTATTCACTTAACAACAGCATGAAGCGAACGGCAATCGAAGACAGTGCAAACTAATAGTCTTGCAAATAAATTGCTTAGGCTTGCCGTTCGTTTTAATAATAACATCGTATAAAACAGTATAATGAAGAAACAAGACTTAAGAATTGTTTTCATGGGCACACCCGAGTTTGCCGTGCAGTCGCTTAAACTGCTTGTAGATGGCGGATATAACGTGGTGGCCGTGGTTACTCAACCCGATAAGCCTGTTGGTAGACATGGTTCTACACTTCAAGCTCCTGCAGTAAAGCAATATGCACTGTCTAAATCAATACCTGTACTGCAACCCGAGCGCATGAAAGATGAGGAGTTCCTAGCTCAATTGCGTGCTTTCAATGCTCATTTGCAAGTTGTTGTTGCCTTTCGCATGCTTCCAAAGCAAGTGTGGGATATGCCAGCGTTCGGCACTTTCAATGTACATGCAGCGTTATTGCCACAGTATCGGGGGGCAGCCCCTATCAATTGGGCTGTTATCAATGGCGAAACAGAAACAGGTGTCACCACTTTCTTCCTTGACGAAAATATTGATACGGGTAGAATTATCGACTATAAACGTCTTGCTATACCTGATGATGCCAACGTTGAATGGGTGTACGACCATCTAATGAGACTCGGAGCTGAACTGTGTATTGAAACGGTTGACCGCATTTTGCAGCAAGACGGAAAACTTGAGACCACACAACAGCCTGAAGACCAGCCACTGAAGCATGCTCCAAAGATATTTAAAGAGACTTGCCAAATAGATTGGAATCTACCCGTAAAGCGCATTTACGACTTTATTCGCGGACTAAGTCCGTACCCTGGCGCGTGGACTGAAATTGCCAAGAACGACGAACAGGAGAATAACAAACCGCAAGTGCTGAAGATTTATAGTGCAAACAAAACCCAAATGCCTGCAAAAGCAAACCCAGGAACTTTCGTAGTGGAAGCAAACCGTCTATATATTTGCACCGCCGACAACCTACTTGAGCTGCAAGAGATACAAATGGCAGGAAAGAAACGTATGAACAGCCGAGACTTCCTAAACGGAACGCGCGAGGCCAATAGCTTTCATGCTATCAGCAGGTGAATAAAGCGTCCCATTTTCACAGTTAAATAAAACGCTGTTTTACTTGGGGCAAACATATTTTTATTATATATTTGCAAGTTGAACAGATAAACAACATCATGACAAGAGAAGAAGACATTAAGAAAGCTGTTGAAGTGTTGAGAAAAGGCGGTGTTATACTCTACCCCACTGATACGGTTTGGGGTATCGGATGCGACGCTACTAACGCCGAAGCTGTGGCCAAGGTGTACCAGATAAAACAACGCGACGACTCCAAGGCTATGATTTGCCTTGTGGATTCGGCCATGCGCATGCAACGCTACGTTAGAAATGTACCTAACGTGGCATGGGATTTGGTGGAGCTTGCCACTAAACCCACAACGCTAATTCTTGACGATGCCGTTAACCTAGCGCCAAATCTCATTGCCGAAGACGGGTCGGTGGCATTGCGAGTAACAGCCGAACCGTTTTCAAAAGAATTGTGTTATCGTTTCAAAAGGCCTTGGTAAGCACCAGTGCAAATATTAGTGGCCAACCTGCAGCCTCTAATTATAAAGATATTAGTGAAGAATTGTTCAATGCAGTTGACTATGTGTGCTGGTCTCGCCGACAAGAACACAAGCCACATACACCAAGTTGTATCATCAAACTTAACAAACACGGTGAAGTAACGGTGATTCGCAAATAACAAACGCACGATTTGAACGCAACACACAAGCCTAAGAGATGGATACAACAATAGAAAATGAAGACAAATCATTGATTGGTAGGTTTACCAAATGGCGCATCGAACACCTTTCTACAAGGCAGTTCACACTCATCCTTTCGTTTTTCGTTGGGGTATTTGCAGCCATTGCAGCCTTCTTTCTTCATTGGCTAATCAAGCAAATTCAAATGTTGCTAACCGAGGGCTTCACCATTTCGTCTATCAACTGGTTGTATCTTGTCTTTCCCGTAGTGGGTATTTACCTTACTTCTCTATTCATTAGGCATGTGGTTAAGGATAATATCTCACACGGTATTACGCGTGTGCTCTATGCTATTTCTTCCAAACGCGCCCGACTAAAAGGACATAATTGTTGGTCGTCTGTTATCGCTTCTGCTATAACCATCGGCTTTGGTGGCTCGGTTGGTGCTGAAGCTCCTATTGTATTAACAGGTTCGGCCATTGGCTCTAACCTCGGACAGCTGTTTAAACTGGATAACCGCACCATGATTTTGCTTGTTGGATGCGGTGCATCGGCTGCCATTGCAGGTATTTATAAAGCGCCAATAGCAGGACTTGTGTTCACCCTGGAGGTGCTAATGGTAGACCTAACCATGGCCTCTCTCCTTCCTATTCTCATTGCTTGTGTAACTGCCACTTGTTTCACTTATATCTTTGTGGGTACCGATTCGATGTTTACGTTCCACATCGACGGCGAATGGGTGATTGAGCGTGTACCTGCCAGCGTTCTCTTTGGCATCTTTTGTGGTATGATTAGTCTTTACTTCATGCGCACAATGACAGCCTGCGAAAACATGTTTGGCAAGATGAAAGAGCGTCCCTATCAGCGTTTGATTGTGGGAGGAGTTATTCTAAGCTCACTAATCTTTATCTTTCCTTCACTTTATGGCGAGGGATTAAGTTCGGTAAACATACTCCTTAATGGTAACACTGAAGCTGATTGGAGCGAAATTCTTAACAATTCGCTATTCTATGGTCACAACAACCTACTGGTGGTTTACGTAGGACTGGTGCTTTTCACCAAAGTTTTCGCCACATCTGCCACTAATGGTAGTGGTGGTTGCGGTGGAACGTTTGCTCCTTCATTGTTTATTGGTGGATTTGGTGGCTTTTTCTTCGCCCGTTTATGGAACATCTACAACATTGGTGTATATATTCCCGAGAAAAATTTCACGCTTCTTGGCATGGCTGGCGTAATGGCTGGCGTGATGCACTCACCTCTTACGGGCATATTTCTCATTGCGGAAATAACAGGAGGGTACCAATTACTACTACCATTGATGATTGTTTGTATTAGTTCGTACCTCACTATCAACATCTTTGAGCCACATAGCATCTACGGTATGCGACTTGCTCGCGAGGGAAAACTTATCACTCACCATACAGATAAGTCTATTCTTACCTTAATGAGCATGGAAAGCATTATTGATAAGAACTACACGCCCGTTAATCCAGAAATGCCTTTGGGCAAATTAGTGTACGTCATTAGTCGCAGTCACACAAGCTTTATCCCTGTTTTGGACCACGCTGGCCAACTCATTGGCGAGATAGATGTAACCAAGATTAGGCACATTATGTTCCGAACAGAGTTATATCATAAATTCAGTGTCGCACAAATTATGTGTCCAACACCTGCCGTTCTTGGAAGAAACGACCCAATGGAAGAGGTGATGAACAAGTTTGATAAAACAGATGCCACTTACTTGCCTGTGGTAGATGCAAACAACGAACTACAAGGTTTCATATCGCGTACACGCATGTATGCAATGTATCGTAAAATGGTGGCCGACTTCTCAACTGAGTAAAGGAATTGTGATGGAGTAAAGAGAATAGCTTATATGGTTGTAAACTCATAAGACTATAAGTTAGCGAGAATGTGAGGTTATATGGTATTACCATATGAAATCCAAAACTCGGAAGTTTATCAATCAGTAAAATTGTAATATTTATAAGGTTGTGAGTTAATAAGTTTGTAGGATGATGGTGTTCTTCAGTTTTGTGCTTGTTGCCGATTATAATCTAACTCGTAAACTCGCGCACGTACCATACTTGTTTTTATCAATTTATCAACCGATATATTAGTCAGATAATTATTGTTTCTCCGAACATTTAACATTTTAATTAAGATGAAAAAAGAAAAGTTTTTTGGTTATGTAGGATGGGTGGGGATGTGTACATCCGTCCTTATGTACGTATTTTATTTTCCACAGATACAGGATAATTTAAACGGCAACAAGGGCTCGTTTATTCAGCCTTTCATGGCAGGAATCAACTGCACGCTATGGGTTTGTTATGGTTTGTTCAAAGAAAAGCGCGATCTTCCTTTAGTATTAGCCAATTCTCCAGGGGTTATTTTCGGGTTCTTCGCTGCGTTCACTGCCCTATAACAAAATTCTAGAGTTATTATGAGCTTGTAAGTTGTCGAGTTGATGAGGTTGCAGACTATTTTAGAAAACGTAAACCTTTAACCTCTTTAGCTTACTAACTCATAATTTTGTCAATTTATTAACTATTCACTAGTTAGTGCTCCCTTAAAAACTATATTTCAGCATAAAGCTTGTATTGGCAAGCTCTATGCTGATTCTTTTTTATAAGGTACAAAAGAGCTCTCATAGCTCTTTTGAAGTTATATGCTGCGACAGCTAATAATACATTGATAGCATCTCCTTTCACAACAACACCGCATAAACCTACGAACCCTACACTCAGTTCAACCCAATTTGTCTACTCGTTGGAAACCAGCTTAAATTCGTGTAAAACAATTATTGCTGTCCGGTAAAAATAAACTGAAAGCTCTGTATCTCTTTACCCATCGGTGTTACAGCCGTTTTACTTATCCAGGGGCTTGGTTTTCAGTTTCAAACTGTAAGCATTATAAAATGGGCTTATATTGACAAGGAAAGCCCTATAATAACCAGATAAATTAATAAAATCATAAGTTTAAGTCTATTTTAACTAACACAGATAACTCCAAAAAAGTTTTATCGGACACCAATATAAAACAATAATGGCTGAACACCATTTATTGAGTTCAGCCATTATATATTATAATAGCAAAATGTTGCTAGATACGTATGTTATATTTTATTCTATAAGCCACTTATAATTTAATATTAGGCTCTTCCAGACCATAACCTTTCTTGCGGTCTACAACACGCAAGTACAATCCAAGTAGTAAAGCTACCAAGCCAAGCATAGCAAGCATCAATAAAGGATTGGTGTAGTTGTAAGACGTTGCTGCTTCGGCTGGCGACATCGTACCAGCTTCAAGACTTTGAACAATGTCAGGATTCGAAGCTTTCAATATCTTACCAATCAGCAATGGGAAAAGCCATAGCCCTATGTTCTGAATCCAGAATATTAAAGCATAAGCAGAACCAATGATTTTGCTGTCTACCAACTTAGGAACAGATGGCCACAACGATGCTGGCACCAAAGAGAAGCTAGCTCCAAGAATAAGAATGGTGACGAAAGCAAGACTTACACCGCCTATTTCATTGCCTTTAAGCTGTGGAAGAAGGAATGCAAATGTAAGGTGGCAAACGATAAGAAGCACACTTCCCAACACCAACATAGAGGCTGCTTTACCCTTATGATCAACGTATTTACCCAGAATAGGGGTGATACCTACAGCTAAAAGTGGGAATACAGCGAAAATTGCTTCGGCTGATTGACGTTTGTAGGCAATGTAGCAATAGCATATAAGGAATACAAACGAAACGAGAAGAAGTCCATATTTCAACGATGCTTTCTTGCTGAAATTACTTATAAAAGCTGTAGCAGCAATAGTAATCATCACGAAATATTGAATCAACGTTACACTATTTGAAGCCCAGAAGTCACCTTCTGCCAATTGCGTAAACGTTAGATTGCATTGAAGCATGTTAACTGCATACTTTTGGAAGGGGAAAATGGCCGAATAATAGAGCACACAAAGTAATGCTACGACCCAGAAACCTTGACTACGCAAGATTTGACCAATATCTGAGATACGGAAAGGATCATCTTTCTCTTCGGCTTCACCTGTTTGTGCATCTAGTTTCTTATCCATGAAGAAGTAAACTACAAACATAATCAAAGCAATCATCAACAATATAAGTCCGAAAGCGGCAGAACGAGATACGTCTACTCTTCCAAACAAACGAGCGAAAACAGGAGAGAATATCATACAAGTGGCAACGCCAAGGCGTGCAAGGGCCATCTCTGAACCCATTGCCAAAGCCACTTCTTTGCCCTTAAACCATTTTACAATACCACGAGAAACAGTAATACCAGCCATCTCGGCTCCGCAACCGAATATCATAAAACCAATAGAGGCCAACTTAGCTGAAGCAGGCATACCAGCATAAAATGGCGAAACTCCCAATTCATCGAACAAGGGAATGTAATTAAGGTGGTTCGAAAACCAGGTTTCGAGTGACGAACCCATGAACGATTCGGTAACTGCATACCAGTTGATGCAGGCTCCTGTGAGCATAACCAGACCCGAAAGGATGGCTGTAAAGCGCACGCCCATCTTGTCGAGGATAATACCTGCAATGATAAGGAAGAAGATAAACACGTTAAGGAACGTTTCTGAACCGGCATAAGTACCAAAGGCTGTAGAGTCCCAACCACGTGTAGATTCCATCAAGTCCTTAATGGGCGATAGAATATCCATAAAAATGTACGCGAAAAACATGGCCATAGCCAAAAGCAACAAGGCTGTCCAGCGGGCTGCAGCTGAATCGCGTAAAGTGCCTGTTGCATTGTTGTTTGTTGTCATAGATATTTATATTTTTTCGTTGGTAATAGTTTCTCGCATTTAAAAGTTGCCCCCACCCTCTCTTAATTTTAAGAGAGGGTGGATTTCTTATTATATAATGTGCGATAAAGCTGTTTTAAAAGATTTTTCTATATAAAAGTGCATGCCACTTGTCCACGAGCAATCCACATTTAGAATGAATAGGTGGACCAAACTCCAATGAAAGTGATGTTTCAACTTAGCTATTCTGCCCTTCTTCAATGTTGAGTTTCTGCATTAAAATACAGCAGAGCAAAGTTTGAAGACAGAAAAGCACTTCTTTCAAAAGCGATTACGGCAAAATATCACTACGATCTTATTACTTCAACCATCTGTCTAGCCACTCAAAGAATGTGCGTTGCCACAACACACCATTCTGAGGTTTAAGCACCCAGTGGTTTCATCAGGGAAGATAAGCAATTCAGCAGGGATGCCTTTCATGCGAGCAGCATTAAACGCACTCATACCTTGTGTTGCGTTAATACGATAATCTTTCTCACCATGAATGCAAAGGATAGGCGTATCCCACTTATCGATAAAACGATGTGGTGAGTTTTCGTATGTGCGCTTTGCATTGACAGTAAGGTCTTTGTTCCAATAAGCGTCATCGTATTCCCAGTTAGAGAACCAGTTTTCTTCTGTCTCGGTGTACATTGCTTCAAGATTAAATGCACCATCGTGCGAGATAAAAGCCTTGAAACGCTTATCATGATGTCCGGCTAAGTAATAAACGCTGAAACCACCAAAGCTAGCTCCCACACAACCCAGACGGTCTTTGTCTACAAAAGGTAAGTTCTCTACTGCATCGTCAACGGCAGCCAAATAGTCTTTCATGCACAAACCTGTCCAATCACCCGATATTTCTTCGTTCCATTCAGAACCAAAACCAGGCAAGCCACGACGGTTTGGAGCAATAATAACATAACCATTGGCAGCCATAATTTGGAAATTCCATCGATAACTCCAGAATTGGCTAACAGGACTTTGCGGGCCACCTTCGCAGAAAAGTAATGCAGGATATTTCTTATTTGGATCGAAATGTGGCGGAAGAATAATCCAAACCAACTCTTTTTTGCCATCAACGGTATTAACCCAACGCTGTTGCACCTTACCCATTTCGAGCTGATCGAAGATGTGTTTGTTTTCGTCGGTTATCTGTTTTGCCTCTGATTTCTTTTCTTTCTTTGAAAGCGTAACCACAAACAGCTCGTCTGGGTGCGAATAACTATGGCGCATTGCTAGCAACTTACCAGTATTGCCCAAAAGTTGAACCGATGCATAATCGTGCCACCCATCTGTTAGTTGCATCACTTTACCAGCCAAATTGGTTTGATACATGTTCACACAACCGTGCCAAACGCCAATAAAGTACAACGTTTGCGAGTTAGCTGCCCAGCAATAATCGTCAACATTAGAGTCGAAAGCTTCTGTAACATAGTGTTTTTCGCCTGTAGCAAGTGTATAAACACACAGACGATTTCTGTCGCTTTCATATCCATCATTCTTCATACTCTGCCAAGCAACATATTTTCCATCGGGCGAGAATTTGGGATTGGTATCGTAACCAACGTTATAATCCTTGTTTTGATGATTTACTGCTTGATTCTTAAGCGTCTTCGTTGCATCAACTGCTGGAGCTTTATAGTCGGCTGGCTTACACAAATTGGTTGTTTTACCAGTAGCCAGATTGTACAAGAAAATATCAGAGTCAGTAGAAATAGAGTATTCGCGACCCGTTTTTTTTCTGCATGTATAAGCAATTGTTTTCGAATCAGGACTCCAAGCTAACTGCTCAACACCTCCAAATGGCTCCATCGGACATTCGTATGGTTCACCCTCAAGCAAGTCTTTGCCTGCTGTTATGCCATCGGCCGAAACATCAGCCACAAAGGGGTGCTGAATAGTTTCAACATAGTGATCCCAGTGGCGATACATTAAGTCGGTTACTTTTCTTCCTGTTGCTTTAGGTAGATCAGTCGGATTAGCCTGGATAACTCCTGTATATTTCAAAGATTTGATAAGAATAACTTTCTTTCCATCAGGTGAAAACTTAAATCCTTCGATATCAACATCGCTATTGGTAAGTTGCTTTCTTCCTGAGCCATCAGCGTTCATGCTCCACAGCTGTCCTTTTGTAAGGAAGGCAATGCGTTGTCCATTCTCAATCCATACTGCGTCTGTTTCATTATCAGCCGTTGTGGTAAGCTGCTTTTTGTTCGTTCCATCAGCATTAGACACAAAGAGCATTTGATGTCCTTTATTTTCTTGCACACTATAATACGCCACCCTATACAGCACCATTTTGCCATCGGGAGAAGCTTGTGCATCACCAATACGACCCATATCCCATAAAGCTTCGGGTGTCATAAGGTCGCTTTTCAATTTAATTTCATTTTTGCCGATCATGGTTTGTCCATTTAAATTCGGCACGACAGCGAGTAAAGCCATCGCTGCCAAGGCGAGAGATTTCTTCATAGGTTTTTAGTACTTTTAATTCCTTATTTTAAAAGACGGATTACGGTGTTGCACCTTTTTAGGAGCAAACCATAATCCGCCAGTTGCTTTAAATACGCTTATTTTGTTATTTTATTTGGTTTGGGGTTAAAACTCTGCATTATTTCTTGCCCAACTGTTCACGTTTACGTTGCAGTTCTTGTTGCTGTTGCTGCATAGCCTGAATGCGAGCAGAGAGTCCTTTAAGCTTTTCAGGATTACTTTCAGCCTCTTTATAATTTGCTTCGAGTATTCTAAGCAACTTTTCGTCGTTAGTGGTTTTGCGCAAGAACCACATGATGGCTGCACTGAAGAACAAGCTAACGAAATAGTAGAAGTTCAGTCCTGAAGAGTAATCATTGAACATAAAGAAGAACATCACTGGCATGAAGTACATCATCCACTGCATCATCTTCATTTGTTCGGCCTGTTGTCCAACCATTTGATCGCGCTGTTGACGCATTGTCATTACAGAATAGAGAACATTAGACAAGCAGAATAGGATGCAAGTTAGCGATAAGTGGTCGCCAATGAGCCAAACGTTATGTCCCCACTCTAATATTGGGTCGTAAGTAGAGAGGTCTTTTATCCACAAGAAGCTTTGTCCACGCAACTGAATTGCGTTTGGAACGAAGTTAAACATCGCAATCCAAATGGGCATCTGAATAAGCATGGGCAAACATCCTGATAGCGGACTAACGCCATATTTAGCATATTCGCTCATCATGGCCTGCTGCTTTTTCATTTGGTCCTCAGGCTTATTAAACTCTTTGGTTGCTTCTTCGAGTTTTGGTTTAAGCACGCGCATCTTAGCCGAACTTAAATAACTCTTTTTCACCAAAGGGAAAGTGATACCCTTTAAGAGAAGGGTGATAAGGATAAGAACCACACCCATGTTAAAGCCAAAGCCGGTGAGCCAGTCGAATACGTAGATAGTGAACCATCTATTAATAACACGGAATAAGGGCCATCCCAGGTAAACCAGTCTTTCTAACTCAAGATCCTTGCCAAAATTACTTTGACTTTCCATTTGTTGCAACAATCGGAAGTCGTTTGGTCCGTAGTAAAAATCCAGTTGCGTAGGTTGTGCACCCGTTGGGTCGAATGTGGTTTTAAGGCGAGCTTTGTATTGTTTCAGATAACCAGTACCCTTCTCTTGCGGAATGCTTGTTAGTGTATTGTTTGTACCGAAATCGGTTTTGGCTATCATCACCGCCGAGAAAAACTGGTTTTTAAACGCCACCCAGTCTATCTTATCTTCAATAACCTCGTCTATTTTCTCTGAAGTCTCACTCAGATAGTCGGTTCCTCCTTTAGATTTATGGTAAGTTAGCGTGGCATAACGGTTTTCAAAGGTAAAACCTTTCTCCTGTTGTGCACAGCGTTGTTGCCAGTTTATATCTACAGTATTCACCGAAGGGTTAAGAATACCAGCCATTCCCGTAGCCGAAATGCTCGTATGCAGCATGTATTCATTGCCCAACACGTACTTAATGGTAAGTGTTTTACCTGCTGCAGCTTCAGCTGTAAAGGTAACTGTGGTGTCGGTTACTTCAGAAGGCGTGAAAAACAAATCGGCAGTACTAATATATCCGTCTTTCGTTGCAAAGGTATAATTAAGATTTTGGTCTTTACCTTGGAACAACGTTACATTCTTATTACCATTTCTGTCGGCGAAATTATTAATAACCACCTTATCAACTACACCTCCCTTGGTGTTAAGTTGTATTTGCACTTTATTATTTTTCAGCACGATGGGTTGCGCTTCGCCCGTCAATGCCTTATGAAACAAAGCACTTGTGTCGGTGGCTGCTTGTTGTAGAGCCTGAGCGCGAGCAGCTTCAGCTTTAGCTTTAGCTTGCGTTTGCTCCTCTTTGTTTTTCTTTTCAATCTGTTCCTTTTGCTGTTGCTTAGCCAATTCTTCTTCAGAAGGGCGGTTCCAAAGACTGAAACCAATAAGCACAAAGCCAATGAGAATGAAACCGATAAGATTGTTTTTATTCATTATGTCTTGTCTATTTATCCCGTAAAACTAATGCGAAACATCTCTCTAGGACACTGCACAGTCTGCGGGAGATAATCAGATTATGTGAAATTATTTTTTGTTTGCTATTGCTGCCTTAACGAAATCAACGAATAAGGGGTGCGGATTAAGCACTGTGCTTTGGTATTCGGGATGGAATTGTGTACCAATATACCACTTCAAGCCCGGTATTTCCACTATTTCAACAAGGTCGCTTTCAGGGTTCTTACCCACACAAGCCATTCCTGCACGTTCGTATTCTTTTTGGAAGTCGTTGTTAAATTCGTATCGGTGACGATGTCTTTCCTGTATATGTTCGTGCTTATAGATATCTATTACACGAGAAGTTTGCTTCAACACGCACTCATAAGCACCAAGACGCATTGTACCGCCCATATTGGTAATGTTTTTTTGCTCCTCCATAATATCAATGACGTTGTGCTCTGTCTTCTCATCCATCTCACGACTGTTAGCATCTTCATATCCAAGAACATTACGAGCAAACTCTATCACCATCATTTGCATACCTAGACAAATACCAAAGGTTGGCAAATCGTTGGTTCGTGCATAGTGGGCTGCAATGATTTTACCTTCTGTTCCTCGTTGTCCAAATCCAGGACAGATAACAATACCGTCCACGCCAGCCAACTGTTCTGCCACATTTTCCTTCGTGAGTTTCTCCGAATTGATGAAAGAAAGCACTGTTTTGCGGTCGTTATATGTACCTGCTTGATACAAACTTTCGCGAATACTCTTATAAGCATCCTGCAAATCATACTTACCAACAAGTCCGATATGCACCTCGTTAGTGGCTTGTCTGCGTCTTTCGAGGAATTTACGCCAAGGACCAAGTGCTGGTTTTTCGCCAATGGGTTCGCCCATCTTTTTCAAAATGGCCACATCCAAGCCCTGCTCTTGCATTCCAATGGGAGCTTCATAAATGCTTGGCAAGTCTTCGCTTTGCACCACGCAATCTAAATCCACATTACAGAAGGCGGCAACCTTCTTTAAGATGCCTGTATTGAGTTTCTTTTTCAGTACGCAACACCAACACATCGGGCTGAATACCCACGCTTTGCAACTCCTTAACGCTATGCTGTGTAGGCTTTGTTTTAAGCTCTTGAGCAGCTTTTTAGATAAGGGATATAGGGTGAGATGCACGCAAACGGCCTTCTTTCCCAATTCCCATTTTAGCTGTCTAATAGCTTCAAGGAATGGTGTAGACTCGATGTCGCCCACTGTTCCACCAATTTCGGTGATAACAAAAATCGTAGTGATACTTCTCACCAAGTAGCTTAACGTTGCGTTTAATCTCATCGGTGATATGCGGAACAACCTGGATGGTCTTTCCCAAATAGTCGCCTCTGCGCTCTTTATCAATAACCGACTTGTAAATTCTTCCTGTGGTTAGCGAGTTGGCTTTAGTTGTTTTTATGTCGGTAAAACGTTCATAGTGTCCCAAGTCGAGGTCTGTTTCCATCCCGTCCACTGTGACGTAGCATTCGCCGTGTTCGTAGGGGTTAAGCGTTCCGGGGTCGATGTTGATGTAAGGGTCAAACTTCTGAATGGTAATGTTATATCCTCTTGCCTGAAGAAGCTTACCAATTGACGAGGAGATAATGCCTTTGCCCAGCGAAGAAACCACTCCACCCGTTACGAAAATATACTTAGTCTCTGCCACAATGATATATTTTATTTGTTTATAAACACATTAATTGTACCCAATACCTGCTAGTTTCAGCCTAAGGCAGGCATCTTTTTTCTTAATCTGCAAATGTACGATAAAAAAATGAGATGCACAAGAATTAAAGGGACGTTATCACCTGCATACTAAAAAAATAAGTTCTTGCACGCTTTTCATCTGCGCCACAGCATCTCTTTACACTTAATTTCTTTTGTTTTTTTCTTAAACGCTATCATGCCGACCATATATTATGCCCTTATTCCAAACATTGACTTCCATAAAAGAATCGGCGTGAGTGCGACTTGCACAATAATACATCTATATGCGCATCTATATGCGCATCTCTTTTAAAATGGCTGCCATTTTTTGAACCGTTGCCACACGCGTTGGCACAAGCGGTAAACGTAACTCGTTTTCTATAAAGCCCATTTCGTGCAGCAATGCTTTAACTCCTGCAGGATTACCATCCACAAACAGTAGACTATATAACTCGGTGAAACGATGGTGAATTTTACGAGCAGGCTCGTATTCGCCATTAAATTCAAGCCTTATCATACGCGAGAACTCTCGTGGTAAGGCATTTCCTATAACCGAAATCACGCCTGCTGCTCCACTGGCAATCATTGGAAAGGCCAATGCATCATCACCACTTAGTACATCAAAATGGGCTGGTTTGTTCTTGATAATCTCGTCCACCTGTTCCAAACTTCCTCCAGCTTCTTTAACAGCAATGATATTTCGGCAGTCGGTGGCTAGTCTTACGGTTGTCTCTGCTTTCATATTAATGCCCGTTCTTCCAGGAACATTATATAAAACAATAGGTAACGGACTATTTCGGCTATCATTTTAAAATGTCTATACAGCCCTTCTTGAGAGGGTTTATTATAATATGGACAAACACTAAGTATTCCGTCAACACCACGAAGGTCCATCGTTTGTAGTTCTTTAACCACTGCCACAGTATTATTTCCACCACAACCCAAGAGCACAGGCAGCTTACCTTGATTTACTTCAACCACAAATCGTTTCACCTCTTCGCGTTCTTCTCGGTCTAAGCAAGGTGTTTCGCCCGTTGTCCCAAGCACGCAAAGAAAGTCGGCTCCGTTTTCGGTTTGATATTCTACTAGGCGCTTAAGTGCCATATAGTCTATCGACCCATCTGTCTTAAATGGTGTTACAAGGGCTATTCCCAATCCTTTAAATATGTTCGTTGCCATAAAATTGGTTTCTTATGTTTGGATAGTGCAAAGATAAGGGAATTTGAATGAATAACAAAACCTAATTATACGGATTTTTCAACCACTTCATTATAATTGTATTTCGCATGGATGGTTATTTTGCTTTTAACTAAGCTGTGCCTAGCTTTATAAGTAACATGGCGAGTTTATTTCAACATTATTTTCTCCTCAACTATGTCCTTAGGTTTTTCCTGTGTAACTCCATTTTCTTTTTATCGTTTTTTTGCGCTCTAATTTGCCTGTGCTCATTTCATCTTCGTACTGAATAGTTAATGCTGTTGTTTTACTTTTCAAATTTCATCGGCTCATCACAAAGACTTACAACGCACTCTAAGTATTTCCTTAACTACAACGATTGGTCGTGTAGCGCATGTTGCTTTTTAATAGACTTGAAGTAAATTACTTAACTTTATGCATACATATCATAAGATAAACCAATATTGTATTCCAAAAATGTAAAAATATTTATATAGGTATTTAACATTATGAGTGCCGTCGACGCAAAAATTCAAAGACTAGGGCGAAAAATCGCTCGTATTTTTAAAGTTTGCAAATCTCTGATATACAACTAGTTATACAAAAAATCGTACAAAACACACCTTTTTAAATCAAAATATGAACGTTTAGCATTACAAAACTTACAAACCTGCTGTCATAATACAGCTTGGCAAGACTAAGGCAATAAACAGCTACTAAATTTCAATAAAGTACTGATAATAAACATATTACAGTAACATTCAAAATCTTTAGCTTTCAAACTTGTAGCTAGGGACTTTGCATTTTGGTGCTAAATGCACTGCGTTTTGGTGCTAAATGCACTGCGTTTTGGTGCTAAATGCACTGCGTTTTGATGCTAAATGCACTGCGTTTTGTTGCTAAACGCACTGCGTTTTGATGCTAAATGCGTCGTAACGATAAATATTTAAACTGTATTTCTTTGTTTTTCCGAACTCAAATTTGGCAATATTTTCTCAAAATAGAAATGCTAAACCATAGTAAATAGCTAAAGTATTAGCGAAATAGTGATTGAAACATGTCAAGAAATTCATTCTAGAGTGGCTATTTAGGGTAATTCAGTTAATTCCCTCTTAAGAATCTCTGGAGACTGTCAAATGCCAGATTCTTTTCTTGAAAAGCGTCTTTGGAAGAGTACTTGATGTGCTTTGCGCGCAAAAACTCCCAAATGTCGAGCCGTATGGGCACACCTGTCCCTTCCATACCTGCCTATGGATGGATATAAAATCACCTCATTTTTTTTCAAGCCGCCTTCTTCATGTCCCTGGCCATTATCTGCCTTGCGGCAAGGACGGCGGCATTTGCCGTATGGATTCCGAAGAAGAGCAGCAATGTTTCGCTGAACATGTTGCGTGCCTTGATGCGCCCAACGGCATAGTGCTGTTTCTGGTTCCCGAAGCTGCCCTCCATTACCGTGGCCCTGAGGGTCCCTGATAATCCTTCTCGCCTTCTTGAGGGCATCCGGCTTCTTCTTTGGGCCTTGGGCCTTTTCTGACGAAAACAGGTCGTTATGCCTTTTTCCGTACACATGGTGCGGTTGGCATTGTTGGCGTATATGGAGTCAGCACAGACACGTTTGACTTTGACCCCCGTCAGCGATTCCTGATATTCAATGCACTGCTTAAGGCGAATGCCCTCGTTGAAAGGCCTCGAAGGAGTGGTGTTCTATGAATGATATGCCGTCAATCTGTATGTTGTTGACCTTTGTCCCAAACTCCACGCGCTTGTTTTCCTTGCCCCTGACGATGGGACGGAGGTACGGGCGGTCGATGCTCACGATGCGATGCCTGACCTCCTTGCCTGCGAACAGGTCTGACTGTTGAAGGCATACCTCACGCACGGCGCACAGCCGCTTTTTCTTGTTCTGCCGACAGGCTGATGCAGGTAGCTACAACTTGCGGAGGCCGTTCCATTGGAAGCGGAGCTTGGCAAGAAGTTTCAGGAGCCTTCTCCTGAGCCTGCGCGTGGCCGAGCCGGTGTGCTTGCGTTGCTTGGCGTATGCAAGCGTGGCCTTGGCAACATCATTGTACTTGTTTCTCGGAACGCGTTCCGACAACCGCCTGCTCTGGCAAACGAGCAGGTCGTGAAAGCCATCGGCAACACTCCCAAAAGCAGTTTGACGTCTGTCGGGAAACGCAGGTGGCTCTCATAGCAGGTCGCATCCGTCAGGCACAGGTCCTTGTCCTTGAGGTCGCCTTCCCACCGGGCGTACAATATGCGTTGAAGGCTGTCTATGTCGAGGTGCCTGGCAAGACGGTTGCGTATGGCACTTACTATCTTCCCGTCCTTGATGGGATTGGCAGGGTCTATCAGCACACCGCAGAACATCTGCATGTGGATGCTTCCGTTGAGCAGCTCTATCAGGCCGTCGTCCGACAGGCCCGTGTATGCCTTGAGGAACATAAGGGCGATTTCTCCTTCTGCCGAAAAAAGAGGCTTTTTCCCACGCCTACACTTATGGGTGCGGGTTGCCAACTCTGCTGCCAACTCCTTAAGTGGGAGTTGGGCACGGATGCGTCCAAGTTCGCTTTTTGCAAAGCTATCGCGATAATGTTGTAAAAAATCGAACTCTGTAAAGGGCAAAGTTGGTGTTATGTCAGAAATTTTTCGTAACTTCACAGCAGTTAATTTTATAATTTTCCCCCGATTCTGCCCGTGATGGGTCGTTCGGGGGTTTTTATGTAAAGGTACAAATAATATATTACACTGACAAACAATTAGTTAGATATTTACTGAATATCCCTATTTATATACTATTTGGCTACCTCTTTCACCTAGAAGCGTCAGACAGAAAATTGCTATTTGTAAAATATTTTTACCGTATTAACAATTACATAAATTTACTTGGAGACCAAAATCCGACTGAAATCAGTCGTTAGAGCCTTTTATTTATAAAGTCAGAAGCATCAAAAATGTTGCAAAATTAAGCTGCCCAGATGGTTTAACGAGGTATAAAAGTTGGGAGTAGACAACTATTATACGGTGATTTACACCTTTAAGTTCCATTATGATACTATACTCAATTTCGTTATCAACACAGCAACCAATGCAAATGCCTAATTCTTGCACACAAAAATCAAAGCTTTCAGGGCACAGTTTAGGGGAGTGACGGATTTTCCGTTCTTCATCTATAGGCTTATAAAATTATGTGCATGAGGGGGAAGGACTTACAACCGGGTTTTACTACTGCCTCATAGTTTTCTCATCAGCAAGTCTATGCAAATATAAAGATTTCCGACTCCATTATCAAACAACATATCGCACATAGAGAACGACAAAACAATAAGAGAGGTTACACGGCTTGTGCACCTCTCTTATTATTATCCTATAACTTACCGACTTAATCCATATAGAATTGAGCAGGGATATTAGCAGTCAAAGGCGAATGAGATTTCTTAACGGGAAAGTTGGTACAAACCTGCGGAATAATGCCATTGGTAGGCAAGAAACCGTTTGGCAAGTTCTTGCGGTAAAGTACATCTTTACGGTAATGTGCCTCCGCTCCTTCTGCAATACTCATACCAAGCATTCCACTGCGCCAATCCCCATCGTTGTCTACCTCGTTCATCACATCCACAAGTTCTTCACAATCAGATGGGATAGCAACTTTTCCCGCTTGCATATCTTGCAACTGTTTAATCACGCGTTGCATCCACTCTTCGTTGCATTGATGCTCTTTGTCTACGGCAACAATGGTAATAGCATAGAAAGCCTCATCTCCTTTGTGGCCAGGTTTGTACAGTTCTGATTGTGCCGTTACAACTCCACGATACACAATTGGACCCTCACAATACTTTCTTCTCCACTTATCTTTGCCAAACCAAGGTGCCTTTCCAGCAACAGACTTGAAGAATTCACTCTCGGCACTGCGGGGGGTCTTCATATAAGGCTCAAGCATAGAGAGATTGGTACAATTCTCATGGCCATTGCGTATTTCTTCCTGCGCGGCATTCCTAGCAGTCCTTACATCCTGCTTAGCTTTTGCGATACTCACTAACGTCATAACCCTGTGCTTCTAGTTCGTCTAATCGTTCATCTGGAATAGATTGTTTAAAAATTTTTCCAGTTGTTTGTTTAGTTGGTTTTTAAAAAAATCCCATAAATAGTTTTTGATTTATATTAATACTTGTTTATTAATGTGGTTAACCTTATAGACTCATGCCTCCTAAACCCCGTATCATCTTTACCACACAACAACTAGCGCCTTACAGATAGAATTTGAGTTTAAATTTAAATATCACATTCTTTTGTTTATGCACATAAGGATGGCATTGCAATTGGATGGGCTGATGTATAGTAGAACTTTTTAGTTTTCCGTGCAAAGATACGCATTTAAATTAAATTAACGTGAGTTCAATAAATTATAATTTAATGTTTTTATACTCACGCCATAAAGACAGCTGCGCATGTGCTGTATTGTTATTATCAAGCACCAACCATCTAGTACATCCGCAACAAAGCAAACGCTATTGATAACACACTTGCCTATAAGGACAACGCGTGCAACGTTCCCTATCTTTAGTTGGCATGAAAGCACGCTCCTTGTTAAATATCTCCGACAAAAGTGCTTTAAGATGCGCCCAAAAATCATTGTGATAAACGGCGATATCGTTAATGCGCTCTTTTCCTACTCGCAAAACGGGGTCGTTTTCTTCGGCCGAAGCTTGCTGAATAAACAGCAGTGCAGGACTAACCGGCAGTTTTTGCTTGTTCCATTTCAACGAGTCGCGAACAATAGCAGCATATAGAAAAGTCTGAAGATAATAATCAGCATGATTTTTTGTAACCTTATCACCAGAGAAGATATCTTCAAAGGCAGCAACTGCCGTTTGCGGTTTTCTACCAGTTTTATAGTCTACTACACGTATAACTTTACCATTACCCTCCTCAACTTCGTCTAATCGGTCTACATAGCCTCCTATTGTCAAGGTATGCGCTTTACCATCAACGTTAAAAACCACCTCTTGTTCTACAGGTTTTTCCATTGCAAGTATTCTAAAAGGAGTAAGGCTGAGGTCCATTTGCAACAGCTTTTTAAGATAAGAGATAATCACTCCTCTATTAATCAACTGCAAACCATTATATTGAGGATGCTGATTAGCGTTTGCCACCTTAAATAACTCTTCATTAAACGTTCTATCCACAATACGCTGCAAAGCCGATTTCTCAGCCAGAAAATCTTTAATGGCGTTCTCACTAACCGTAAAATTAGCATCCATTAGTTGTTCATAAATAAGCTGTGAACCTTTGTGAAATATGTTTCCGAATGTTCTGTTGTCAATATCATCCGTTTCTTCGTCGCTCTCTTTCAATCCGGCCACCGTGTTATAGAAAAACAAAAGCTGACAGCGCAAATAGCGATTAATAGCCGTTGGTGATAACTTATCAAGTTTCATCAACTGTTGCATTATACTATCAGTTTTCTCAACAGCATGTGGTTGCAGCACATTAGGCATTTGACCTGCCTGCAACGATAAGCGTTGAATCTTATGTCCACTCTCCACCAGCATCTGTAACATAAACCTACTCATCTCCCCCGTGTGGCCATCTTCGGTAGCGTTATTATATAAAATGGTAATATTTGGGCTCGCTGTAACAGTCTATGGAAATAATAAGAATAGATAGCCACTTTGTGGTCTATCGTTGTAAGCGAATGAGCCTTGCGAATAGCGTATGGAATAAACGAAGCATCATTCACCCCTTTGGGCATGTTTCCTTCGTTGCACGATAGTAACAACACATTGTCGAAGTCAATATTACGCGTCTCAAGCACCCCCATCACTTGCAAGCCAATAGCAGGTTCACCATGAAAGGGAATACTAGTAGACTGCACCAACTGCGTTATCAAACGTAATAAGGTGATGAGGTCAACGGATAAGTCGCCCGACACAATGAGTTCGTGTAGCCGATTAAACAAGGTGTACATCCTATATATAGCCTCTTTCATCAAGTGGTCGTCAGTTTCTTGTGTGCTTTTGCCAACGGTCTTAAGCATACTTAGTATCCAATCCACCAATTTTGCATGATAGGTTTGCACATCCGCAACTCCTTCTTCTAGGTTGGCGAAGATTAAGGTTAGACCTTCATCAACAGCCATTTCCTGGCGTGAGGGATAGTAGGTGTGATGCTCTTCGAGAGTGCGCAATTGCTCAGTACAATTGTCTGATAAGAAAAGACTGTAGGGATGTCTTAGAACTGCTCGTACATATTGCAAACGATATCTCTCTGCACTCTTTGTATAACCAATAGTTTGTAAGTTGATAAGCGCATTAACAAACGAGGAAACGGGCGATTGGGCCAAAGGAAATCCTGTGGTAATATTAACGTTCTCTACTTCCGACGGCAAGCTGTGCACTACCGTTTGGAGCAAATTTTCGTCGCACAGCACCACGGCTGTCTTTCTACCAGCCCTCACAAAGTCTTCATTTTGTAACCAATGCCCCACGAACCTGCCTTGAATGGTTTCTGTTGAAGCCGAGATAAAACGCAACTCTTTTTCCGTTCTGAAATTATTGTATATCTCATCATCACGGTTGAATAGTTCGTTGGGAAAAGCTTCCAAATATTGGCGGATGTAATAACCAGCTTCATTGTTAGCTCCTTCCATATAATAGCGGTCGAAATCCCAATAAAATTTGGCCTTACCTGCCTTTGCTAATAGTGTAAACAGTTTCTGTTCCACCTTTTGTAGCATATTGAAGCCTACAAATATATAGGTATCGGCATCATAGGTAGCCAAATCATTGTTAACCACTTCGCGATAAAGAGCCCCTTCGTAGGCCAATCCTTCTTCTTGCAAATGGGCATTAAAGCTATTATATATATTGCCAAAGTTTTGCCATAGTTGTAGAAATCTATTTTTCAATTCCGTATTATAGTCGTCAGAGAAGTTACTGAAGAAGCGTTTTAACACCTCTCGTTGCTCTTCGCTAAGATACGAAACGTCGTCTAGTTCGTGAATATTACTAAGATTTCTAAAAACATCTCTGGCATCAGCTAAGTTCTTATCAATGTCATCAAAGTCGCTTAGCATCAGCATTCCCCAACCATAAAAGTGGTCGAGGGTTTCGGTTGTACCTGTGCATTGCACATAAATGCGATAGAGGTCGCACACAAGTTTGATGTTATCAGCCACAACCCGTTCGCTCCTATCCCGAAAAAGCTGACTGATAGTGGTGTAAACAGGACTCCACAACGGGCCATCAGCCATGCGCGCTAGATGCTCGTTAAGGAATAGTGACGCGCGTTTGTTAGGAAAAACAAGGGTAATGCGCGATAAATCAATGCCGTATTTCTTTAATAAATCTTCGGCCACATATTCTAAAAAAGTCTTTCTCATTTCACTTCCTCAATCTTATTACTGTAAACATACCATAAGTATCCACTCACGCGCTTATATCCCATACGTTCTAACAAGGCTATATAGCTGGCCACTTGCGCGTGATACTCTTCTTTGGGTTTACCAAATTTAAAGTCGATCACCCGCATTTCTTCTCCGTTTGTTATTACCCTATCGGGTCTATGGGTAACAACAGCGTTGGTAACAGGGTTAACCGAGAGTATAGAACATTCGTTAAACAGTTGCCATTCAGGCGAAAACCATTCTTTAACACGCTTATCGGCAAATCGTTTGTTAAGCAAATCCACCAGTTTATCTTTAGTTAAATCGCTATCATATAACACACCATCTTGTTCCAACTGCTTTAAAACATTAGGAACATCGGCCAATGTACGAACTTCAGCAAACACTGCGTGCAGCACACTGCCCAGTTTGATATAGTTGTTTTGCTGCGACTCATCGTCTTCTCCACCAATAAACTCAGAGCTTTTATTACTTTGCAAGAACTGTGCTTGACTTTCATAAACCTTTACATCAAAGCTAAATGGTTTAGGAATGGCATTAAACACATTGTCTGAAGTGTATTGCTCCAAGTTCTGTGCCGAGTCAATCGAAAGCGAACCATATTGAAACACCACATCTTCATCTTCTGTTGTTTGCAGTTGGCTATTTCCCAGCACATTCGTTAACTGCTCAATGCATTGGCCAATAACTATTGCACGCCCACCTTTTTTATCTTTTTCGCCCATCACAAAAAGGTTTTTTCCGGCTCTTGTAAAAGCCACATACAGCAAATTCATGTTGTCTACCATGTTTTGCAAATACTCTTGTATATAATCTTTTTCAAAAACCGAACCCATTAGCTGTTTCGAAAACATATCAACAGGAACGAGAGGCAGTTCGTTAAAAGGGGCTTCATCGGGCTGACACCATAGAGTGCCATTACCATTTACCAATTTCCAATCGCAGAAAGGCACAATGGTGTGTGCAAATTCAAGCCCCTTACTCTTATGTATTGTTATCAGGCGCACGCCGTTAAGTTCATCGCTCTGTATGGTTTTGGTTTTCATTTCGTTCTCCCATTCGTCAATCACAGCGTTCAGATCGGCCGAATTATCCACCAAAAAGTTTTGTAGTTTATCGTAAAAAGTGCAGATATAAGCACTTTGTTCAGGCAATCGTTCTAATTGGAAGGCTTGATACACTTCTTCCACAATGCTAAAGATGGGCATAGCCATCAAATGTTGATGGCTATGCCAAAACCGCTCAGGAAGAAAAGTAGCCACATCCACATCTCGTTTAAGCATTTCACGGTTGCCAATGGGGTTGCCTAAGATGTGGGTTTGGTATGCAGTAGCCAGATTTGCTTGAAGCAAACGGTCGCTAGGTTTGGCCAAAACGCGTAGTGCTCCGATGATGATTTGCACGGCGACAGAGGCTTGCAGTTGGAAACCGTCATCAGAAACCAGTCGCACATCGGGCAAATGCACCATCATATAATCGGCAATCAGTGCGATGGTTATATTGTTGCGCACTAGAATGGCTATATCTTTTGCCCTTGCTCCTTGCTCAAGCAAACTTTTAACTGTGTCACACACCTTAGCCAGCATACGCTCTTCGCATTCGACTTTACTAAAAAGTGTCACCTCTACCCTTCCCTTTGGCTGCTTTTGTGTGGGTACAAGCTGTTTCACATCTTCGTAAGCCATTTGCATTTGCATTGCTCCATCAGGCGAAAGTTCTTTTAATTCGCGTTGTTCGATATCGCAAGCCAATTCAAAGAAAGCATTATTAAAATCAACGATATTACGTTCAGAGCGATAGTTGGTTGTCATTCGCTCAACCTTAAACGCATGTGGCGAATTAGAGAATTGCTTTTCTATTTCGTTTAATAATCGCCAGTCGCCTGAGCGCCACCTATATATACTTTGTTTCACATCACCCACAATCAAACTTTGCGATTGGTTATGACTCATGCACTCTTGCAACAGCACTTTGAAGTTTGCCCATTGCACTGTGCTTGTGTCTTGAAACTCGTCAATCATGATGTGTTCGAGCTGCGTGCCTATCTTCTCGAAGATAAAAGGCGAATCACTATCTTGTATCAATGCATTCAACAAACTTTGCGTATCACTCAATAAAAAGCGATTAGATTGCTCGTTTATTTCGCGCACTTTAGTTTCAATCTTGTCAAGAAGACGCAATTGGTCTAGGTGGCGCAAGGCTAGACGAGCAGATTTCAACATTTTAACTTGTTCAACACGCACCTTTTCCGACTCGTTAAGATAGTCGAAAAGCACATTTCTCACCACCGTTAGCGTGTGCCCATCGCCGTTTTGTTCTTTCTTTCCCACCCAAGCATTGGGGTCTTCCATAGCATCGAGCACCCGTTTGCCCAATATCTCGTCAGCATCTCCTTTGCCATTCTTTAGTTTGACGAAATAACCGCACACGCCTTTATCTTTATTCGAAAAATCGTTTACAGTCAATTGGTTTTCGTCCAGTAGTTCAAAAAAATGGTTTCCTAATTGTTCAAGTCTTTGTTCAGCATCTTTATCTAAGGCTCTGACACGCTTTACATAGCTATCAAAAAGCTCTTCGTTTTCTATGAGCGCATTAAGTTGCTTTCGATTGTCTTTATACACATCTCTAAAGACATTCATACCAAACTGCTTTATCTGCCCAATTACATTCCAACTCTTATCCTCGTCTATATTTTGTTGGATATATTCCATTATCCACTTCAACACTTTGCTCGTTGGCGTAAGCTCTTCTATCAGCTTATCCACTGCCATTTGTTCTACCTGAGCATCGTTCAAGCCCACATGTAGATTAGCAGTGAGGTCGAGTTCGCGTGCTAAATTGCGCAAGACAGCTTGAAAAAGGTGTCGATTGTCTCAACTCTAAAGTAGTTGTAATTGTGTAATAGGTTGCTTAAAGCTATGCCAGCCTGTTTCGAGGCGAACTCTGGAGTAATATCTAGCTCGCTTGTAACCTTGTCTAAATAGCCTTTCGAGCTGGGCAGAAGCTTCCAAATGCCATAAAGCTGACTCAAAATGCGAAGTTTCATCTCTTCGGTTGCCTTATTGGTAAAGGTCACAGCAAGGATGTTACGGTAGCTATAAGGATTGCTTATCAATATTTTGATATAGTTTACAGCCAAGGTGAAGGTCTTACCGCTTCCTGCACTGGCCTTATAAACAGTTAATGGGGTATGCATGGTGTTACTTGTTTTAATTTTAAAGTATAAGTTTGCATCGTCAGTGTTACCAATGTCTAAACAATTCGAAACCAAATTTTAATCCAAACCCATTGAATTTCCAATTGCGGTTTGAAACAAATGCACCTATAGTAAATAGTCTTGTGGTGAAGCCATAACCCAATTCAAAATAGGGATGTAGCCCTTTTACCGCTAATGCACTTACATATATACGTTCCATCTCTATGTAATGCCCTACGTATGGCAACCAACTGGCCACTAGTAAGGGTGTTTCATAAGTAAAATTAGTACGCACATAATAGTTGGAGGCGTTATACCAACTAGCATCTAACAATTCGAACTCGCCCGACCAACCATCGTTCCAACCACCAGGAATGGTGTTTTCGCGAAAATTAGCGTAGTCTAGAAAGTAAGACGATTGGTCTTTTTGCGTGTAAAATCCTGTTCCTAAACGCATAGACAAACAGCGAAGGCGAGATAAACGATAGAGGTACTGACCATCAATTTCCCAACGCTCGTAGCCAATGTTCGACTTAAAGACGTGTTTAAGACTACGTTCATAGTCGATAGTGAATATCGGTCCACTCCATCCCCATGGTCTAATGCTTACTTCTATGTTAGGCGCAAATGAGCGATATTCCTTTGGAAAGTCGAGCAACTCAAAAGGAATGAGGTCTAATGGTTTGCGCTTATGAAAAACAAAGCCCGTCTTTAGACCCCATTTTGGAGAGAGGTCTATATTGGTTTCAAACCTTAAGTAGTTGTCGGTAAACTGATATAGGTCGTTTCCTACATCAATTAATCTGTGCAACAACGACTCCGACAAACGTTCGGCTATCGTTGAACTATATATTCTATTACCTGTGCTGAGTTCTATTCGCGAGTAGAAGTTGCGTTGTTGATTAAAAGTTAATATTAAAGGAGCATAAAATGTAACTCGCTTTTCACCAAAATAATAAGCCGCCTTTAGCTGTGCAAACAGCGACATGCGTGGATTGAACGTATAACCAAATCTAAAATCATTGCGATAAGTAAAACCACGACTGGGCGAATACTCCATATAAAAAGGGTCGAACGGTGCATTAAATCGGAAATAACCCTGATTAGACTTACCAAAATCACTCCCGATACGGTCTACTAAATAGTCGCCTAGCTTACGCCAAAATCTTCCACGTGGCTTTTCTGTCTGCGTTCTCACTGTGTCTTGGCCAATATCAGCCATATACACAGGATTAAAAAGTTCTTTTTCGATGCGGGTAAGACTATCGTTGCGTAAGGCATTAAGCGTGAATGCAGGCTTATTAGACTTAATTTGGGTGCTGTCTATGGGTGGCATGTCGTAGTTTACGCGATAAGTTGCAGCCATACGATTTCCCATAAACTTAAAGGTGGTTCGCAAAATGCAGCGCCTCACCATCAGCTTGTCGTGTTGTTTATCTCCCGTATCAGTGTCTAGCTCAAACCGAAGCATGTTATATTCGCCTTCGGCGTGGCAAGTGATAACCCTACCCGTTCGCACATCAATCACGGCATTGCCCTTAACAAGTTGCGTATTGTCAACTTTGGGTTTAAAACTGAGTAAGGCCAAGCTGTCTGTTTGAGATACAACATGCAGGCGATAAAACATCTTGTTATATCGACTAAATGGTGAAAGCAAAAACTTATCTACCAAAGTAACACGATAAAGCGTGGGCGACAAATACATCAGCGCAGGAGGAAGAATGTTCTCGCTGTGTGGAAGGGTGGTATAAGAAATTAAAGTTTTACTGTCACGAACTCCTTTTTTATTGTACACATGCTGCCTTATGCTTTCACCTATGAAGTGTCGCCTACCACTCCTAGCCATATCAAACAGGTTTGGGACAGCCATCAAAAAAATGTTTTTACGACGTATGTCAATGGTATAACGCGTATAAGAATAATAAGAAGTATCGGTTGGTTGCACATAACTGCTGTCTGCATAGCGATAGATGCGATTCAACAACAGCGTGTCTGTTGTTGTAGTAGCCTTACCTGGTAAAGTTATCAACAGGCATAAAGCACAAAGCGTTGTTGTTAACCACTTCTTCATAAATGGCAAAGTTAGCGAAAATCATTGAGAAAATGTAAAACCAAGAGCGCAAAAGATAACAAAGAACCATAAAACCATTTTTTCATAGTACCCTGCAAGTGCATCAGTGCTGTGATTTAAGTTAAGCAGAGCAATTTTTAGTGTAATATGGAAAAAATATTATATTTAGTAGTTCATGTGAAGCTTTATGCTTAACTTTGTAAAATCATTTAACTTAACCTACTCATGAAAATACGTCTAGTGATAACGTTATTACTGATATTATGTTTTCTCCCTTTGTTTGCACAAAATGAAAACAATTGGGAGGAATACTATCAACGCTGGTTGGAGAATAACGAACAAATGGAAGAAACCAATGAAGAAGTGTTTGAAACCTTAGCCGAAATGCAAACGCACCCCATTAATCTAAATAATGCCACACGCGAGGATTTAGAAAGACTACCATTTCTCACAGCTCAACAGGTGGAAAGCATCTGCGAATATCTTTATCATTATGCACCTATGCGTTCGGTGGCAGAACTAGCATTAATAGAGGCTATCGACTATGACACACGTCTGTTGTTACAATGTTTTGTATATATAGATGATAGTAGGCCTCAACAGTTTCCATCGCTACGCAACATTTTGAAATATGGTAAACACGAATTAGCCGGTGAGGTAAAATTTCCACTTACAAGCCCTTCGCTGGCTAGCAAAAAATATCTTGGATACGATGTTAGACATTGGTTAAAATACGATTTCCATCTAGGCGATTTTGTCAAAGCAGGACTACTTGCTGCACAAGATGCAGGCGAACCTTTTTTTAGCAAAAGGAATAGAGCTGGTTATGATTTTTATTCGTTCTACTTTATGGTACGCAAATTGGGAAGGATACAAGTAGCAACAGCAGGTCGTTACCGTCTTAGATTTGGTATGGGACTGGTGATAAACAACGATTACGGTTTTGGCAAACAGGCTTCGCTAGCTACACTGGGCCGAACAACGGGTCATATACGCTCGCATTCGTCGCGATCAGAAGGTAACTATCTGCAGGGAATGGCTGCAACAGTGAATGTGGCTAAGGGGCTGGATGTGTCGGCTTTTGCCTCTTATCGGTATATAGATGTTACACCAACGAAAAATAAAAAGGCCATCAAAACATTGCTAAAGACGGGTTATCACCGCACAATAACTGAATTGCAGCATAAGCATAACGCTCTGCAAGGGGTGGCAGGTGCCAACTTAAATTATGCACGTAATGGGTTTCACATAGGTATGACGGCTTTATACACAGGCTTTAACCACGAACTACAACCCGATACTGCTCAGCACTATAAACTTTTTTCTGCAAAAGGAAAGCAGTTTTATAACGTTGGATTAGATTATGGCTATCTTAGTAGACGAATAACTTTTGCAGGCGAAACGGCTATTGATAAAAATCAAGCACTAGCCACCATCAATATGATAACACTAAAACTGTGGTCGAGAATCGATTTTGTTGCCATTCAGCGATTTTACTCTTATCGTTATCAAGCACTATTAGGACGAAGTTTTAGCGAAGGTGGACATATAAATAATGAGAGTGCCCTGTATTTGGGCGCTAATTGGCAACCTGCACGCAACTGGTTGGTTACAGCTTATACCGACTACGCCTATTTTGCACTACCCCGTTATCGCGTGTCTACTTCGTCCTTTTCATGGGATAACATGCTCACAGCCAACTATACCCACGGTGTATCTACTTGGATGGCACGTTATCGGTTTAGACTAAAACAAGAAAACGCCACAGGTAGTCATAAAATAATAAACAAAAAGGAAAACAGAGTAAGACTGGCATATGGCCTAAACACAGACAATTGGCACGCTAAGATACAAGCAGATGGTGTATTGTCTTGGGGAAATGCGATGCAAAGAGGATGGATGACTACGATTAATGGCGGATGGCAATCAGCTAAAACCAAAATAGATGCAGTAGTGGGATATTTCAATACCAATAGTTTTGATAGTCGTATATACACCTACGAGCGAGGATTACGCTACAATTTCTCGTTTCCTTCGTTTTTTGGACAAGGCTATCGCACTGCGCTAATAGGGAAACAAGCCTTAAACAGCCATATTCTTCTTTTGGTGAAGTTGGGCTATACGCATCACTTCAGTATACCCAAAAACAAAGACAACGCAAAAACAAATACTCAAAAACAGCAAGCAGATGCAGATTTACAACTAATTTGGAAATTCTAAAGAGCTGTTTAGACAAAGAAGCAATGATAAGAAGTGGGATTTATCAACGAAAAAGGGAGTATCAAAATGTAGTTAGTGGAAAATGCTTATATTTAGCGTTGCGAAACAATAAACATTGTCTATCAACGAATGCACTTTATGGCACATTCCTACATGATGATCCCCCCCTTTAAAAGAAGATATTTAAAATTACTTCACTACGACTTTCTTACCATTTACAATATACAAGCCCTTGGCTAAGCCCTTAATGTCTTTGCCAACCATACGTCCATCGATGGTATAAACATAAGCGTTAGCTTGCTTTTGCTCAACATTTACATTAGAAATACCAGTAAGTTTGTCCATGGCTGCTATTTCTTCGTCGTTAAACACCTCTGTAATAGGAACGAACTTAAGGGCATTATTTATGTCGTTCACTTCCCATTTGCCCATAAAATGGTGCCATCCAACGTTGCCCCATGCATTGAGGAAGTTTCTAGAGTTTCTTTCAGAGCTGTCGCCAATAGAGTAACATTCGCTGCCTTTATTGCTATCAAAAACGTAAAGCGTTTGAGGAACAGTTGTTGCCATAAAGCCCGCAGTTAAAATTCCACCACCGCTATTACCATTACGAACCCATTCGCCTGTTGCATTCTTCACGTAAAGAACATTAGAACCGCCTGCGAGTGGTGTGTCAAAGGTTACATAATTGATGTATTGACCAGCCTTGTTAACAAGAACAATTTGCTTTGTGGTAGGATCAAAGCTATTAACGTGCCATACTTTATATTTAAATTGGCGTCGGCAACAATTACTGAATCAGAAATAAGCGTGTCGTTGTCTACAGACAAAACCAAGTTTTTACCAGTGCGACCACCCAAACCTGTGGGACCATAGCTTGGATTATTGGCTGCAGGAGAATTGAATTGGATAAAGTAACGCGTGGCATTGTTTTTCTTATCAAAGATCTTAAAGTCGAAGTCCCATGAATGAAGTTCTATCTCAGAAGCCTCAACAAAATAAACTTTAGAACCATTATCGCCATCACTCCAAGGACCATATTCGTTTCCTATGCTTTGACCATAATAAAGGTTTACAAAAGAGTTTACGTTTTCTCCTTCAATCATCTTAATAGCTGCATAAGCATTTGAAGGATCATCATCGTGATTAAGCATCGTGTATGCTTTAAAATTGCTACCAGCGTCAGTTCCTGCTGCCAAACGTTGCCCCGCTGTGGTGTACATCGTCCATGTTTCGCCACCAAGAGAGTGTAAAAGTCCATGTTTAGTCGGGATTCTGCGTACAAGTCCACGTTTGTTTTGATTTATCAGCTTTGCTCGCAGCCTTAGCCGTGAGATTAGCACCATTTTCATTGGCTGTAATATAGCCCACTTTTTGGTGACCTACTGCTATGTAGTACTGCTTACCACTGATAGGAGCAGATAACCACTCTTGAGCATAGCTAGTCAATGTCAACAAGCACAAAGATAATAGTGTAAAGATTTTCTTCATAATGAATGATTTAATAATTGATTTACTTATAGGTTTAAAGAGGATTGTACCTCCCTCCTGAAGGTTTGCAGGAGGGAGATACCAATCATGATAATTAATGTTTACCAACAATCACTTTCTTGTCGCCAACAATGTAAACACCATCAGCGAGACCATCAAGTGCGGTGCTTTCGTTTACCTGACTACGAATAAGAACACCATAAACGCTGTACACATCCACTTTGTTGCGGTTAGGTTGAACAACAGTGGTCTTTATTCCAGTGGGTACAGTTCCAGGTAGAACTTCAGAACCATTAGAGCCACACACCACCACCTTAACATTATTATTTGCGCTCTCCATAACCTTCCTTGGAATAGTGAAAGTCTTGGTGTTTGCAAAATAGATTAGCTTATCGTTACTATCATAGATTTTGAAACCAACCACATGACTATTCTTTGCTTTCATTGTATAGGTGCGTTTACCGTCAACATCCTTCATCGACACCACTTCTGCCCAACCCTGACCAAGGCTATCAGGACAGAATTGATCCCACGAACCAAAATCGCCCATCGTGCCTACACGAACTTCATCGTTAAAGTCAGAGCGCATTTCGCCTTCGGGATGACCAGGATAAATGGCCGGCGTACGACGAATGTGATCGTCTACAAAGATAAGGTTGTTACCTGGACCCTTAGGAAACTTTTTCATAAACCTCAAAGCATCTTCCCATTCAGCTCTATTAGTGTACATGGTTGTATTGCTATAGTCGCCAATAACAACACCATTTACATCATAGAAATGCCCCCATGCTTCGAAAAAGCTTGAAAGGTCTTGCTGGGCAGCATAGCAACAAGCTTTAGCAAATAGCAGATAGTCGTTTCGTCCACTACAGTTTGCAGTGCCTTGTCCGCTCAAACGGTTTCTTCTTAGATAGTCGAGACATTTATTCCAGAACTTATTGTCGAGTCCTGTAGCGTGGAAGAGCAAATAAAGTTTGTAGTACATCTGTGTAGTTCCCCATGTACCATATTCAAACCAGTACTTCTTACTTGCAAAACGGTCAGCGTATGTTGACACAGCACTTTCACAAACGCCGGTATATTTCTTTCCGTCAACATCAACATAATTACAATATTGCGAACGACTTGTCTTTTGGCCAGAAGTAAACATAATCATATTGGAGAACATGTTTACTGAAATTTCGGTCATTCCTGCAGTATTAAAGAGCTGTTGGTGGTTATGTCCAAACTCATGAGCAGGTCCCCAAAGCGTACCATCACCGCGTTTCATCTTATCGTAATTAAGAACATCGGGCAAAGTGTTATAATTGTAATATGTTCCACCTGTGGTAGCATACATATAACCATGGTCAACTGCAGTGGCATTAAGCACGTTGTTGCATTTATCTTTTTTCGATTCACGGAAGCCCATAAGGTCGTCTTCACGTTGCACAATGCTATTCCATATTTCAACCAACCCCTTCATATGCACTGGAGTGTACTGCTTGCAGGCATCACTTGGCATATGCATCACAACGAGTTCGCCTTTCATATTGAAAGCCTTAGCCCACGCTAGTCCGTCATTCTGCATCGTAACCCAATCATTATCTGTATCGCCTTTTGTAAGGTCGAAATAGCCGTTCACTTTACCTCCTTCGATATGGATGTTAAGGTCTTTATAATCTTTTAGTGCCTTTCCGTTTTGGAAGGTCGGACCAATATAATTAACAAAGACGTTATTCTCGCCTTCATTAAGAACCACATTCAATCCCTTTTTCAAGTTATAGAACTTGCCTGCACTACGCGTCCCTAGAGGAACAAGCTCTATTTGAAGCGTAGCATTGTTAGGAATGTCATCGCCAACAAACACAAACAAATCTTCACCATCCAAGACAGTGATACCCGTTGGATTGGTAAGGTTACCATAGTCGTAACCAATACCCATTGAACGTGCCCAAGCATCGTACTTATATTCGCTATAAGCTTTATAACTAGCTATACGGAATTGCTTTTCCCAATTACGTCCGCTATTATATCTTTGCCAGTTTTGGTTCTTTATTTTCAAAATAACATCCTGCAATCCTTGTGGCAAACCATCTGCAGACATCTTTGCTTTCAATGCAGCATCGTTCATTTGCTGAACATCGGCTGTTACTTCAGTAGCAGCACTATTTGTGAAATAGCTAACCATCTTATCTGCATAGGTATTAGCATTTTTAGTCAGATCGAAACGTGCTTTATATGCATCGTGTTGAGCTTTTAGCTTGTTTTGATCTACAGTAGCGACTTTAAACACCCATTTATTGGCTTCTGAACCCACATACCAACCAACAGGATGATAGCCTTGACTTGCAGCACAGTGAATACCTACATTATTAGCATCTACCATTTCGTAGTTCATCAAGTAGGGGTCGCTGGTATTGAGTTTAAGTTCAAATCCATTGCCCTGTGTCTCCGATGTGGTATAAGTTCGACTTGTTGCACCATTTTGCTGTGTGATATATTTACCTGTTACGGCATTTTTGAACACATAACGGCCATTAGGAAGCTTAATCAATTTCCAACAATAACTATAGTCATTGGCATCAAACGTACCCGTATACAATGCTCCTTCTATATAATTCTCACGCATAGACCTGCCATAGGTTTCAGATACTATCTGATAATAGCGTTCGGTGTTAACCGTTGGATTTACATTACCAGAAAGTTCGCCTAACCTTTCACGCACTTGCTTTTCACTAAGCGTGGTAACGGGCTTAAAAAGAAATTCACTTGGTCCGATAGCTATATTACCACCGTCTGTCAATGGATACCAGCGCACAATGTTTCTCTGCGCATCTATATGCCAGCACCATCCGTTGTTACCTTTATCATTGAAGATATTGAAATAAGACTTTCCTGTACCTTTTGATTTTGGTTGATAGACAACATTAAAGTTATAGGCAGCATCAGAAGTTTTATAGGTAACATTATTACCCGAAACAGTCTGTACAAACTGGCCATTCTTCAAGCTCTGGATAGAGTAACTGTCTCCTTCTTTTGCGTGAACGACAAATACATCAGCATAATCTGATGGTATTGTACTAAATGTTTGACCACGAAGAGAACCATTTCCATCTACATACACATGAAGGTTTGAACCAGGCTGTCGTTTATCATTAACAATCTGATACACTCCTGTAGTGAGTGTTTGGTTTTCTCCACTACCTGTTGGCGCTGCTGCAAGTCGTGCAGTTCTTGCAAAACTTGGCATAGCAATGCTTAAAGCCATTGTAGCCAGCAGGGTTTTGTTGCGTAGAAATCTTTGTAATAACATATGTTTTTATGAATGATTAATAATCTTAATAGTTTCCTCTATTATAAAGGTACTTTATCTAAGGTGTTGATAATTGTTTTTATTTATGTTGTTAAATAAGCGTTTGTCGGATTTTTTCAAGGAACATTAGCTGAGCTATCTTTGGAGTTACGCCATTGCCAATCATTCTACTTCAAAAATGTCTGACAGATGGCGATGGCATAACTCCGTTATAGCTATCTTAATTGTCCAGTTTGTTTGTTATTCGTTTAAAAGTCTAATTGATTTAGAGCTTTATCTACCAACATTCCCTTGGGAGTTGTAGGCTTAACTGTAAACGCCTTTTGTGCCTTCATACGAATAACCAAGAGTGTTACATCGCCTTGTACAACTGGCTGATCACCTACATTAACGAAAGTGGGATAGAGCACTTGTGAACCATCGGTGTGACGACGGTCGTACGACAAGTTGCGCATTTTATTTTGTGCTGTCGACTCCACTTTTACGAACTGCATTTCCTTAGGGTTATATGGGAAAACGAGGTTGAATGCATTTACCGACTTTAAGTCTTTGCCTTTAATAGTGATAAGCACATCGTCACCAGCTGAATACGATTGCCTATCGAAATGATAAGACAATGTTCCAGCAAGTTTTACTTCGTTGTCTTCATCAATAGTAACTCCTCCATCAAGTTTCGTCGCTACATTCGAGATATCGTAGGCATCAATCAAGCCATTGCCATTGAGGTCGCCTCCCGAGATATAACCATCAAAGTCGGAATCACCTGTTTTCAACCCTGTATAGTTCATGTAAGAAGTCAAGTCATTCTCATCTATCTTTCCATCAACGTTGATATCGCCAGGCAATATCGTCTTTGTTCCAGGCACTTTAAACACATAGAGTTCTCTTCCCGAACCAAAGTTTCCTACTGCTTCCTTCACTATCACCTTTACATAGCGTGCTATGGGTTGGGTTGTGAAGACCACTTCCTTAGTTTGGTTATTGCGCGCCCACTGCTGTACTCCAATTTCGGTCCAGTTAAGCCTGTCTTTACTAACAGCAATGTCGCATTTGGTTATCGTGCCATTGCCTGCATTGTCTCTAGGTACATACTGAATTTTATCCAATGTATTGATGCTATGCAAATCGATCGTAAATTCGAAGGGCACTACTTTATCTGAATAATTTGTATGCCAGATATCTCCAGCTGTGCTAAAATCAAACAATCGACTTATGCCAAAGCCATTTGGTCTTTAGCAGTAGACTTAGCTGTAATTCCCTTTATAGCATGTTCCAAGGGATTAACATCGGTCTTGGCATGTAATTTTGTCCAATCGCTAACACCATCACTATTTACTGCGCGCACCATAAAGTCGTATTCGGTTTCTGGTTGCAAATCTTCAAATAGTAATGAGTCACGAATGATAGTTGTATAAGTTTGGCCAACGAACTTAACCTCATAGTAGTCGGCATTCTGTACTGGCTTCCACTTCGGCGTTATGCTGTAGGGTTGTATGTCTGACGCAAGTAATTCGGGTGCCGCGAGTTTACCTTTTCTACTTAAACTTTGGTTAGACTTATTGAGGCGCTCAAAACCATCAACACGAAGTTCTACTGCTTTCGTCGTTATATCACACGAGCCCAAGCGAACAATTATCTGCGCATTCTTCGAAACCAACAAGTTAGCTATTTCTGTGCCTGCAGTTGAGAAGCGATTGAGGTTAGGAGACTGAACATAATTCCAGGTATTATCGCCTTTTGTTGCTTCTTTTAGCACAACTTGTTTACCATCAATAAAAGCAGATACACGCTTTGGCTTTGCGTTTGTGTTGAGATATAAAGTTGTAGACTGGTTTTTCAACATCCCAGAAAACGTGCCCATAGTCTTCTCTATCCTAACTGTAAGATTTTTTTGCCTGCTAAGATTAGAGGTTATTAGCGTTGTTGCTTTTTCACCAAAGAGGTAACTTTGTGTTATTCCATCATCATCATACAGCACAAATTGGCTTTTGCCTTCAGGATAAAGTTCAAATACACGTCTGCTCTTATCTATTTCAGAAGGATTATTATTGGCATTCACCATCGGGATAATGGCTCCAGCCTTTACAAAAACAGGTAATTTCCAAATGGGTGCAGCGTAATCATTAAGCACACAACCACCTTTATAAGTGGCTCCAGTAAAATAATCATACCAAGTGCCTTCGGGTAAATAAATACCATTGCGCACATCGTTACCTTCTTTGTCGGCTAAAGTATTCTGATAAATAGGCGTCACCAAGAACGATGGACCATACATAAACTGGTAACGGGTGGTACTACCCAAGGTATAATCGTTTTTATCTTCCAAAAACATTGCCCGAATAATTGGCTTACCTGTTACAGCCTCGTACGAACAAGAATAGGTATAAGGCAGCAACATCGACTTAAGTTTAAGATAAGAGCGATTAATGCTGGTTGCAGGTTCGCCTAATGCCTGTGGATATTTGGGGTTACTCCCCCCACCCGTCCATATTCAATTGCATGGGCGAGAAGGTCTTCCACTGATAATCGCGGATATTAACTGGCGCGTTTTTACCACCAAAAATGCCGTCCATATCGCTCGATATATTACCAACTCCTGAAAGTCCCGAGCCAATATAGGTTGGAATATGGAAACGTATATACTCCCATTCGCCGCCCGATTGGTCGCCTGTCCAAACACCTGCATAGCGTTGGGTACCTGCCCAACCATTAAGTGTAACGATAAAGGGACGTGCATTATTACCATAATAAGGCATAACATTCGCCACATCTGCAATTCCATTCAGCCCAAACGAGTATCCAGGACCAACCCATGCCACATCTGTTTTCAACACACGCACACCCGCATCGCGAACCTCTTTCACAATGTCGCGTTGTAATAAAGGCTTAATCGAATCTATGGGATAAAGATTAGACTGAGTCCAAAGCCCTATTTCTACACCTTGTTTTCGTGCATAGTCACCCAAGATTTTCAAATTAGTGATGTTACCATCTAGCGTACTAGCCTGTCCATAGCCAGCTCCATAACCATCGTTTGGCAATATCCACCCCAATGGCATGTCGTATTTCTTATAACGATCGATAACCGCACGGGCCGAAATTGATAGTTCTGATTTTCGCCATTCAAACTTTCTTTAATGCCATTATTGTCTTTCTGTTCTTCAATGTAACGTTTTCCATCTTCAAAAAGTACACCTCTTCCACTTTCTGTTGTCTCCTTCCAATAATCACGATTATAGGCATTGAGATGACCTTCATAGAAAGCAAACTTTGGAAGCAGTACAGGATTACCCGTAAGTTGATAATAATCGCGAAGCAACGACACAGGAGTGGCGCTTACCATTAAGAACATGTCAAGGTAAGGCATATCGTGCGTAATTGTTACCCTATTTTTGTCTTTGCTGCCAAAATCGTAAACGCCAGGTTTAAATGTGTAGGGCATGGCTGCATAGCCACCAGTAGACCAATAGAATGGGGCTGGCGATGCCACGCCTCCATCAGTCCAACTACATGAATTTACAATATCAATGCGTTTGCCCCGATGAGAGAAACGACCATTTTGCACACCTCCACCATAGAAATATTCATCAGATACATTAGCAAAGGTAACTGTTGTACTGTGTTTTCGGAAATCAACAGGTTTTACTTCTTTAATCACTTCTCTGCCATTACGCAGATCGGTAACACACATTAGGCCCGTTTGACGGTCGAAACGCACTTGAACCGCGGCTGTAGACACAGCAACGTTTGCATCGTTTTCAAAAACAGTGAGTCGACCTGCATTTTTACGAGGATTGTTAACAAGTATTTGAGCCGGTGGATTACTAGAAGGATGGCGCACAATGCCACCTTTGGGGTCGCGAAAGATACGAAAGATATTCTGCCCATAAAAATCTAAGGTCAGAACACCACCATCACTATAAAGAATTTCCACCGTAGTTGGGTTAATCTGTCTAATTGCATTTACCGTCTTATCTGCAGCGAATGCAGTCTCACCTACTGCCAACAGCATGGCAGCAAGCAAAATCTTTGCTTTTTTCTTATTCATTTGTAGAACATTGTGCTCTTAATGCCTAGTAGGTAATCGTCAGCTTCTGAACAATAATTGGCTTTTAGTTGAATGTTTTAAAAACACTGCAACAAAGTTAAGCCATTTTTTATAAACAGCAACATATTAATAAAGAAATTTTATCATGTAATCTCACATTATTTATTAACATCAAAAATCTATCTATAATAACTCAACACTAATATTTTTATAATAACACCAAAGCAAGATTAGTTATAGATTAAATTGATTTGAATTTTATTATAGCTTTGATGTAAAATGAGTTAGAAAAAGTTTATTCTCATTCCTTACAGCTATTAGGTTCTCCAATCCAAAAACGGCTTTTACTTTTCATTTAGCACTTTTGTGTTGCCACTGCTGTTCAAAATTAGATTTATAGTTTTGTTTAGTAATTTTATTCGGCAGAAAAGTCTGGCTATGTCATGCGGTTTTAGAAATAAAAACCCAAATATTAACAAAAAGTGTAGGGACAAAGGTCTACGCTTAATGCATGAATCAAGCTTCGTGCAAACAAACGAGACCTTTTGTCCCTACATTATATTAGAAGAAATAATCTTCAACGTGAGTTAAATGCTCATACAACGACCATTTAAATGGTAATGCTATCCGCTAACCCCATTGTTTAAGAATATCCTTATAAACTCATACGGTATCGGGTAATTACTTTTCAAGCACCTTAAATTCGGCACCCGAAGCAAAGTCTTGCCCCCCTTGCTCGCTTAAGGCAGTAAACCTAACATAACGAGCCTTAACTGGCGTTGCAAGCATAATAGACTTCTCTTTTCTATTATTTTCAAATTCGCCATCGGCAACAGCCTTTCCCCAAGTTTTTCCGTCGTTACTTACTTGTATGCTATACTTCTTGATGTTACCATTCCCACTATTTTGGCGTGGTAAGTAAGTAAAGCCCTTAATGGTTTTAACACCACCGCAATCGAAGTCTACCCAATGAGGATAGTTAGCCACGGTAACAGAGTACATCGTGTGCCAATAACTGTTGGGGTTTCCATCTGTTAAGTGGTTGGCATCACCTTCTCCGCTTTCCTGACTTGATGCATAAACCACAGTTAGGGGAATGCTTTCAATGCGCGAGAAAGTTTGTGAAGCCTTAAGCCACTCTGTATCTTTAGACCAAGCCGTGATAGAACCACCATTGCGCATATTAATTGCACCTGTATACTTCTGTGGTTTCTTGTTGCTATTGGTGGTATAGAACAAGTCGCTCTTAGCACCATTAGCATCTATCGTTACATTGCCTTCGGCATCTCTTGAGATAATAAGCGGCGTTGCACCGTTTAAGCTTATATTAGAATTATCAGTAAGTGCCTTACTAGAAGAGGAACTAACTGGGCGTATCATATAACCAAAGGTATGTGGCGTGGCCATCACACGGTCGTGCATCAACGGGCCTCCTTGTCCGCAACTATTACCACCTAATCCGGTTATTGCCTTATCTAGATGCAAATAAGTGTAATTGCTTTCAGGCAATTCGTGGGGGTGGTTAGCCATGGCAATATCATTGTCCGACCAAGGAAGTGCTGAAAAGCTCATTTTATCTTTTGCAACAAAGATAGCACCAACGCTGTTTGTATCATTATTGCTCGTGAGCGAGAGCCAACGAGTGTCTTGATGGTTGCCCGTATCCTGGGGTTTGGGGAACATTACAAATTCATCTGTTACATCCAGCTGTTCCGTAATCCCTATCATTTGACCAGTCTTGCGGTCTGGATAGTTATCATACACACCCCTACCATAATAAATCAGATTATTATATTCCTTAGGCATACGCAGCGTATAGCCTAGACGAGCAAGCACCAACGTGGGTTTATTGCTCGTTACAGCGCTTTCACTTTCAATACTACCATCGGGGAATACAGTATAAACAACTTGTGTATTAAAGCGGAAATCATCTCTACCGAAAGGTTTATCTTTAAATTCAACAAGTCTCTTCCAGTTGGCATTACCTCCCTCAAGGCGGTAACCGTGAGGAGCTTGCGATTCTACGTTAAACACGACTGACACCGAGCCGTCTTTATTCACATGCGTGGTATGAGATGTGCATTTATGTTGTAGGTTGTTCAATCCATTAGCATACCATCCCTCATAAGCCCAATTATCGTTATTGGTCCATGCACGGAAGGCATTCAATTCGGGCCCACAGCCATCAGCAATGATTGTTTTTCCGTCATATTGCAGGTTGTAAATAGTACCCTTTACCAAGTCGAACGTGGTTGTAAATGTAGGTCCAGACATCACCAGTTTATTGCCTTTTGGCGCAGAAACATTTACTTTCCCTTGTACAGCAATGGTGGGACGCGTTTCAGCCATCTGCACGGGCAACTGCTCTTCGGCCTGTACATATCCTGCTCTAGCCCATGGCATGTCGTGTTTTAACGTGTAGGTAACATGCAACAGATATTCCTTATTGGGGTCAAGCCCCTCGTTAAGGCCATCAATCGTTATATACTTATGTGTTCGTGCAGGCACACTTCCGAGTTCAAGATTTCCTTTTTTAACGGTCAAACCATCTGCTGTAAGTGTGTATGCCATGTTATAGCTGCTAAGATCGTCTGAATAGTAGTTTTTTTATTAAACACATCCAGCGTTGCCTTTTTTTAGCATCTTTCCAGGTTGTTCCAATGTATTGATACACTTTCTTTACCTCAAAATATTGAGGTTTAGGTGTAAGATCGCCAAAGATGATGCCATTCATTACAAACTGTCCGTCGTTGGGGGTGTCGCCAAAATCACCACCATAGGCCACATAACGCTTACCTTCTTTAGTGTAATTATACATACTTTGGTCTATCCAGTCCCATATAGCTCCACCCATAAAGAAGTTAGTAGACTCGATGGCATCCCAATAATCCACAAGATTGCCAACAGCATTTCCCATGGAGTGGGCATATTCAGAGATATGGAAAGGATACTTAATTCCCATTTTACCCTTAACTGCATCGCGCGTCCAAGCAATACTTGGATATTGATTAGAACCCATGTCCACAATATCGTTATTTCGCTCGTATTGCACTGGACGTGAAGCGTCAAAGGCTTTCAACGAGTCGTAAGCCACAACAAAGTTATGACCTGGTCCGGCCTCGTTACCTAAGCTCCAAATTACAATACAAGGATTGTTTACCAGTTGACGAGCCATAGCCATCACTCGGTCTACGTGTGCGTCTTGGAACTCTGGCACATGCGACAGCGAAGACTTGCCATAGAAATATTCGTGGCTTTCGATATTGGCCTCACTCTCTAGGTAAATACCATATTTATTGCAGAGGTAATAGAAATAAGGATCGTTGGGATAATGCGATGTGCGCACATGGTTGATGTTAGCACGCTTCATCAACATAATCTCTTCTTCCATTTGTTGGCGCGAAATTACTTTACCCGTTAATGGGTTTGTATCATGTCTGTTTACACCTTTAAGTTTCAAAGGCATGCCATTGACATAAAAATAACGTCCTGCTAAACCAAATTCGTCTTTTTCTGCAGGCGTATCTTTTATTTCAACCGTGCGGAAACCAGTTTGAAAACTAATTGTTTCTACCACTTTCTTTCCCTGCATCAATTCACCAACCACAACATACACGTTAGGTTCTTCTGCCGTCCATGGTGCAACATCGTTCAGAGTGATGCTTTGATGTAGTTGGGTTTCTGCATTACAGCTGCACGAGGTTTTAGCCTTGGCATCATCAAAAGTAGCCACCAACACATTATCATCCGAAAACAATTTGTTTTTATAAATGCTCCAACGCATACTCAAGCCTTTTGCATTCTTTGCAGTAAGGTTTTGTAAGGTGGTATTAATGCTTAGAGTGCCTTTCCACCATCATAAGTAGGAATTGCTTTAACGTCGGCAACACGTAACTTGGATGTAGCTGTTACACTCACACTGCGGAAGATGCCAGGCAAACGAAACATATCTTGAGCCTCGAGAAAACTTCCATCAGAAGAGCGATAAACTTCAAGAGCAATTTCGTTTCTTCCTTTTATAATATAAGGAGTGATATCAAATTGGGCTGTATTACGTGAGTTTTTTGAGAAGCCTACATATCGTCCGTTTATCCAAAGATAGAAGAAAGAATCTACACCATCAAAGTTGATGTAAACCTCCTTGCCATCCCAGGTAGCAGGAATATCAAAAGTCCTTCTGAAAGAACCAACCTCATTACGATATTCATAAGTGGTATAATTCTTCGGCGGTTCGCGCATCACACCCTTTTTCCAGTCGCCTGGTTCAATCTTATACTGGAAGATAACCCATTGATTAACATAGATTGGCACACCATACTTTAGCGTACCATCCTTTTGAATGCCAGCCATATTCCAGCTAACGGGCACATTTATGCGATCCCATTTAGTGTCGTTATATCCCTGTGCATAAAAATCTTTAGGTCGTTCATCGGGATTTTTAGAAAAATGAAAACGCCATTCTCCATCTAATGATAGGTAGTCTTTGGCATATTCGGGCAATACTTTCCTCGCATCATCTACTGATGAGAAAGAAGAAAATAATGCACGAGCTGGCAATTTATTATAACCCAACGATTGAGGTGATTGCCATTCCTTACCTGTTGGAGCGGTATCGCGCCCAAAAAGGTATCCGCCTTTGGGATAGTTGTCTGCCTGTAACGGCATTACAGCTACTGTTGATAACAATAAACTGAATAATAAATGTTTATGCATAATAGATAGTTGTTATACATTGTTGTTTGAAATAATGCACATTTGTATTGCAAGCGGTGAAAACACTGCGGTGAAAATTAGCTAGCCCGCAAAACTGTTTAAATACATTAGCGAGGCAAAGTTAATAAAAAATAATTATTTAAAGTGGGTTAGATAGATTATAAACCACTAATAATTTGTAGGTCTAAGTAAATAACTATTGAATTAATATGGCTACGCCCTATGTCTTTTACATTATTGCAATGCCATAACCTCACAAAAAATGATGCTTAATAGAGATGATAACGATACAAGAAGGCTAAAACAAACCTTATAGACAAGTGATTGTGTTATGACAAAGAGTTGTTAAAGAGACTATAAATAAAAATTGAAATACTTTACGATATCAATTCACAACTAAACCACTTATTTAGACTAGGGCACCAGTGATTTTATATCTACCATTGAGGCACATCTCTAGCTTAAAACAAACTGTGTGTCAATGCATAAAAGAGCATTAACACACAGCTTGCTATTATTAATCGGTACGAACGTCGTCAGTGAGTGACGATTTCTCTTCGCACACTACCATCACTATATCTCACGATATTAATTCCTTTCTGTGGATTATGAATACGACGCCCTTCAAGTGTGTAACGTTCTAATTCTATTACCGTGTTCTGTCCTTCTTCTACAGCCGATATGCCTGTGGCTGAACCATCAGTAATAATGCATTTAGCAGCGTTCTCAATTTTCTTTGTAGAAAGATTTATCAGCAACACACAAACTTTCAATTTCGTTTTGTCTTGCAATAATGAATTATGAGCAATATCAAACACGTGCTTAAAGCTTTGCACCTTATCTATTTCAATCGGAGTTTTAACATAATCTTCGATGGCTGGTGTGTAAACCCCTTTAGCTGCTATTGCCGAAAAATTGTTGTGAAGTCCTTTAATCACTAATGGAGAATTAACAAATTTGTTCATTTCTTCTGAAATACCAAGCACACTTTTGTCACCTGAGTAGATATTGTTTTGCGACCAAGTGGGTTTTGACATGCCATCTTCTGTTAGCACATAAGCCAAAGCATAGGATGCATCTTTGGGGGAGACGCGAAAGGTTACTCGAGGTGTCACGGTTATGTTTGTTTTGCTTATCCCATTGTGCCGAGACATCAACGTCCATGTCGGCTCCCATAGACTTTTCCTCTTCAAACTCATTCGTGGCGATAAAACTTGATAGGTCGCGACTTCTGTTCATTTGGAGAGTTGGGTAATTACGGATATTTGAAGCTTTCCATGCGTAATCTGTACACTTTAGCGGATCCGATATATGAATGGCAATACCGATGAAATCTTCGGGATAATTCTTTTCTAAATTTTCCATCACTGCAATGCCACGCGGACAGTATTTGCACCACATGCCCGTATATTCCTCAACTACAACTCTTCTTCTAGGCACTTTAGTAACGGTAGCTCTAGGTAGATTGGCGTAAGGAATAGTTGCTCTGTTTAGCTCGCCATTTACTTTCGTAATCTCTACCTGTAGTTCTGTTTCCGAGAGTTGGCTATGGGGTGGCACATCTATTTCTACAGTTGCCACGCCCATACGTGGCAGAGCTTCTTTCATTACATGTTTTTGCTCTAAAATAATAACTCCGTTGTGTGAAAGCTTGTAATTGAAATTTTTAACCGTAACTCTACCATAATTGGTAATTGATAACAGTCCTTTTGCACTCTTTGCATGGATGGGTACATATACCTTGCGTCCTGTCGATGACGCCAAACTATAGTCGTCGGCACTAAGATTAATTGGATAGCAGAGAATTGCAATGAGTGCAAGTAATTGCATATAAAATGTTTTAAGCATATTGTTATTTGTTATTATTTGGAAGTATATTTATCTTGGTTCTTGAATTTCTTTTGAGTCAAGCACTTGCAAATGTCGCGAACGTTTGTATATAAAAGATAATAATCTGACTGAAATTAACTCGGGTTGCACGCGTTAAAGCTTCTTTTAACTGCAATTTAGGGGTTGAAATATACTTAGACGCAATCAATTGCGCCGCATTCTTTCCCAAGGGTTCTGCCCTGGATAAAGTTGTTACTGCTAAATAAGCAACTAACACAGACATTCTTATATGGATATTTTGTCTCATTTATATATTAAGGTTTTTATCTTTTTGATTTATTTTTTTACTAGATAATAGCCAAGCTATTAAGTGCAAATTTACACAAATATTTGCAAACACATTAATTTCATATAAAGATTATTTAATTGAACCGTAAAACATCTAAATCAAAAACATTTTTTTGCAAACAATAAAGAGAGAATTAAACCAAAAATACTTATCCTTCAACAGCGTTTGTTAATTATAGTCATTTAATTTTACAAACAACTCTGTTTACATCGCTCAATCTAGCGATAAATTACGCTAAAAACATGCTCAATAACAGTTATTTATTAACTTTCATGGTTACCATTCTCGTTTACAATTGTCACAATAACGTCATTTTGTACCTTTTTACCTTCCTAGTTTGTGTCGAACTCAGATTTTTTGCAAGTCCAGCGACCTAGTTTTGATAGCAAAAAACACTATTTTTACCACCATTTTAACCAAAGATATGCGTGTGTTGTATCATTTTTAAGCTCATTTCTTGGAGCGATACCTGTAAAATTTTAAGTACTTTCTTGTATTTAGTAACTTTTTACCTTGCGTTTTGATGCAAAATGCACTGCGTTTTGCTGCTAAACGTCCTGCGTTTTGCTGCTAAATGCATTGCGTTTTGTTGCTAAATGCAATGTGTTTTGCTACAAATAGCTTATTTTTTTGTTTTTAAATTATATCTATTATATCCTATTCATTGTTTTAATTCACTAATGTCCCGTTAAAGTAGACTGATCGCTTTTTGAAATAGTTGAAATACAGTCTATTAAGCAGGCTTTTGAAATGAAACGGACTTGATTTTGTAACTTTGCAGTCAGATACAATTGACTGCTATGTTCCAAGACAAATACGTTTTTTTGCTCAACTTACCGCTTTTTCTGAACAGGACTCAGTTTAACAACTACGTTCGCAAGTATGATGGCAATCGCTACGTGAAACACTTCACTTGTTGGAATCAACTGCTTGTAATGATGTTTGGTCAACTGAGTAATCGTGAGAGTCTTCGTGATTTGATTGTTGCTTTTGAAGCACATCGTTCCAAGCAATATCATCTTGGATTAGGTCGAGAACCTATTGCCAAAACGACTCTTGCATCAGCTAATCAGAATCGTGATTACAGGATCTTCGAAGATTTCGCCTTCTACATGATGAAGGAGGCTTGCGAGAAACGGTCAACCAATCTTCTGGATATCCCTGGAAAGAAATATGCATTTGATTCAACGACCATTCCTCTATGCCTCTCAACATTTCCATGGGCAAGATTCAGGGCGAAGAAAGGCGGTATTAAAGCCCATGTCTTATATGACATTGAGGGCTCAAGTTCCAGCCTTCTATACGGTGACCAGTGCATTAAAGCATGATTCAACAACAATGTCTTTAATTACTTATGAACCAAATGCTTACTACATATTCGACAGGGGCTTATGACTCATTCAAAGAACTCTACAGAATACATCTAACGAATTCCTTTTTATGTAGTCAGAGCCAAGACAAACTTGAAGTTTAAGGTTGTCAAATGGAAGAGGTGCATGCCGAAGAACGTGCTTACAGATGCCGAAGTGAGACTTACTGGTTATAGGTCGGAGAAGAAGTATCCTGAGTCTTTTAGACTCATTAGATATTATGATGAGGAAGAAGAACGTGAATTTACTTTTTCTCACCAATGCCAAGCATCTCACTGCTCTTGAAATTGCGGAACTTTACAAGAAAAAGATGGCTGGTCGAACTCTTCTTCAAATGGTTAAAACAGCATCTCAAGATTAAGAAATTCTGGGGCACTACGGAGAATGCTGTTCGCATCCAGATTGCTGCCGCCATCATAACCTATTGTCTCGTGGCTATTGTTCATCATGATATGAAACTGGAGCGCTCGACCTATGAGGTCTTACAAATCCTTAGCATATCACTTACGGACAAAACTCACTTGACCGACCTGTTCGATAAGACTAAATTCAACTATGTCAAAGAACTAGATTGTCCCCTCATTCCGGGGCTATTCGATTAATATTTAACTCGTCCCAATTTTAACGGGACACTAATGGTTTTAATTGAATAATATCAACTTGTGACATTTACAAAGACGCCCTATAACTTTGACCAAATAAACCTGCGCGAGAATTGAATATTTGGAGGCGAGTTTATGTTTGGTGATTTTAAAAGCGCTCATAATGTTAAATTTTATACCATTATTTTTACATAATAAGAATGATATATGGGTATAAAAGAAAACTAGCTTGGCTAGAAATAAACACTTTTATACTATGCCACAATGCATCTAACATAATCAAAATACAGATAATATGGATAATATCAAATTTAACCCAAATGGGCATTAAGCCACAATGTTTCCAGAATTCTTGTTTTTGTATTGTTCCTAACATTTTTTATTTTATTATGGTCATTTTCTCTGTCTTTGGAACTTGACGTAGTCCCCTACGCCTGCGTTAAAAAGACAGACAATCTGCTCGACAATAAAACAAAATCTTTTTAGGCGCTAATGACCGATTTACGTTAACCAGATAAGCGCTGAATATGTGATAGCGTGCAACATGGTAGCTAATGTTTTCTTACAAAAAGCTGATAACTGATTAATTGGTCTTATAAAAAGGATGCACCTGTCTATATAATTAAACACTAGAACGCCTAAAAAATAGTCAAGTAAACACCTTGTTAGAACACATTATACCAATTTACTCACCAAAAATACGTTCTGAACCGATGGTGAGTCGCTTAAGTTCGTAAAAAGAACCATTAAAGATATTCAAATCCACATACCCTCTAATACCATCTAACCTACCAGCATCAGTGTGTTGCCAAAACTTCCACTTACCTTTATATTCCACCTTCTCAACATAATAATGCGCTATCCAATAAGGATAGTCATCGAAAACGGGTGCACTAAGGTATTGTTCTTTAAACTTGTAATAGGTATAAATGATGGGTTTGACATGATATTTATCTTCAACGATATGCAACCACGTAAGCACATCGCGTTGAAAATCTTCTATCGAACGATTTTGGGGTTTATGTTCAACATCGAGAACAGGTGGGAGGTCGCCTTCTTCTAAGTGCACTTGCTTAAGAAAAAAGTTGGCTTGTGCCCTTGCCGATGATTTATTGCTCCAAAAATGGTACGCACCACGAATAAACCGTATTCGCGAGCTTGATAAAAATTGTCGTTAAAGTTCTCATCAACAGCCGATGAGCCTTCTGTTGACTTAACAATCACAAACTTTAGCGGAAATCCGTCTATGGTAGCATCGCTCAACTTGTCCCAATTAATTTCGCCTTGATAGTGAGAAATGTCAATGCCATGAATAGCGTAGCCGTCTGGATAGTTGGCATCACCATACAAAGCACGCCAACGAAAGCCTGTGGGGCCAACAAAGAAATAGTAGAATGCCCAAATATACAAGCATACCACTCCCAAACCGCCAAGCCACCACGCCCAGCGACGCGACGAACCAATAAAGCGGGAAGTGAGAAACCCGAAGAAGCCGTTGCCCTTATTGCCACGAGCTCCACTCCGTTTAGTACTTCTTTTATTGCGAACCTTCGTTGAAGATTTCTTTACCATATTGAGGCGATAAAACGTTTGGCACACAACCATGCACAAAGTGGCGTACCAGCGTTAAGACAAGACTGAAAAACATTCCCCTTTAGAAGGAGTAAAAGGGAAAGCAATGTGAGGCTAGACGTATAAATGAGCAAGAACCCACATCGAAAAGACATGGATTCCTGCCCTCATTATGCGATATTAAGCTTGCTCAAGAGCCAAGGTGTGCGTAGTAACGTCGCACACTTCGCTTGGACCCCAGTATTGAATAGGACCGGGATAAACATAGCAAGTGTTCTTAGACCACTCTTCGCGATGTGCAGCAAAAGCCTTAAAGGGCTTGCCATCCAATTCAACCAGTGCCTTACGGATAACAGGTTTCATTTCACCGTTACGCCTTTCCATGTTCATCATCATAGTGATGGGCACACCGCCGGCCTTCCAATTGTCGGTATTGGCTGTGGTATTCTTAACGATGGCCATGTAACCAGTCTTCCCACTGGCAATAAGTAACGCAGCGCTAGTACCCAAAGCATAGCAATAGTCGGCATCAAAGTTAGAGGGAGCAGCACAACGCCCTTCATAACCCATGAAGTGATGTAGAGGTGCGAACTTACCAACGTACTTACCTTCTTTTGCCCAAGCAGTCAATTTAGCTTCAACCATCTCAGAGATGAGTTTCTCTGTTTCGATGAGCGATACTTGAACATTGCCGTGTGGGTCGCGGTCGAGCGACAGCTGGCGAGCTACGCTATCAGGAAGCGTTTCGAAAGTTGCTCGATTTTCGGCCGATAGGTGCTCCATGATATAAGCACGTTGAGCATCTTTATCGAGGTCTTTATAGTCGGCACCATGAGCAGCGAGCAGGTCGTTAAGTTCTTGAATCAGTCTACCGATAGCTGGTACAAACTCGATAAGTCCTTCGGGGATGAGCACAACACCAAAGTTTTGTCCGTTAGCAGCTCTATAGGCCACAGCCGAAGCTATTTCTTCGATAATATCATTAAGCGTAAGGTCTTTTGCTTCAACCTCTTCTGAGATGATACAAACGTTAGGTTGAGTTTGTAAAGCACATTCAAGAGCGATATGCGAAGCCGAGCGTCCCATCAGCTTAATGAAATGCCAATATTTACGTGCCGAATTACAGTCGCGTTCGATATTACCAATAAGTTCGCTATAGGTCTTTGTGGCAGTATCAAAACCAAAAGAAGTTTCAATCTGGTCGTTCTTCAAGTCGCCATCAATGGTTTTGGGGCAACCGATAACCTGTACGCCATAGTTTTTAGCTGCATAATATTCGGCCAACACACAAGCATTGGTGTTAGAGTCGTCGCCACCAATAATCACAATAGCCTTAATATCAAGTTTGCGAATAATTTCTAAACCCTTTTCAAACTGTTCGGTAGTTTCCAATTTTGTACGACCGCTACCAATCATATCAAAGCCACCAGTGTTGCGATACTCATCCACAAACTCAGCTGTAATCTCTACATACTGATGATCAACAAGACCACCAGGCCTATAAGGAAACCATAAAGGCGGTTATTGGGATTAAGACGTTTTACCTCATCAAACAAAACCAGAGATAACATTATGTCCACCGGGTGCTTGTCCACCACTAAGGATGATACCCACATTGATTTCTTTCGAGGGGGCTTCACTGCCTTGCACGAACTCAACCAATGGCATTCCGTATGTATTGGGGAAAAGTTTCTTTATCTCATCCTGATTATCTACACTCTGTGTGGGAGCACCTTCGCTCACCTTTACTGCACCTTGAAGTGCCTTTTGGTAATTTGGGCTGGTAGGAAGCTCTCGCTTTCTGCAATGCACTTTTTCCATTCTCTTAATCGAATTACTTAAATATGATAAATTAAAAAAATGAATTAACAATCTTCTATATAATACAAATTAGCAAATCATCAACTGCAAAATGCGTACATGACATGTCCAACTTGTTCTGCTACTGCAAAAGTACCAATTTTTGCAGCACACTCAATAAGAAAAAAATCCAACAAATGAAAAATTAAGGCATATTTTTTTGTTGAAATGATGCTTAGTATCATATTTTTTCTTATCTTTGGGAGTTGGTTGAAAGCACATGTAAGGTACAACCGCAACTTCCATTATGTTTAACGGGGCGACATACCCCTTTGATATTTAATGAAATATGAACAAAAGACAACTTAAAAAAAGCGTGAACTACATTTGTTCCGAACTATTTGCGGAGGGCGTTGCTGCTTCGCTCTACTCTCAAAGCGCCAACAGAGACAACACCAATGCCTTGTTGGCTTCTGTGATTAACATTCAAAACGACTTCGTTAGAAGGATTTCGCACCCTGAACCAGGTATGAAAGCTAAAGTGTTTTACAACCAGTTGATTAAAGACTTCAACAACACTGTATCTGAAGTTATTGACCAAATAGCCCACTTGCAATAATAAGCGACATTGACCTGCCATAATTATGGCTGGCACAACAAAACAAACAACAAAGAACAAACTGAAGCTAACTGCACGTTCGAGAGAACTAAACTGCGCCGAAACAGCTTACATCTACCGTCAATAACGTGCAGAAAGTCGCAATAACAAAATAAGCAAATACAGCTATCATAAACGAATAATGTTAAAGAAATTTAGTGCGTGGTTGTTATACCAACGTATGGGTTGGAAAGCCAATATCACCGTGGCGCATCCAAAGAAATACATCATCTGTTTAGCACCCCACACAAGTAACTTGGACTTTCTTATTGGTCAGCTTTTCGCTAGAGCCGAAAATATGACCAGTGGCTTCCTGATGAAGAAAGAGTGGTTTTTCTGGCCTTTAGGTCCTATACTAAAAAAACTTGGAGGTATTCCTGTGTGGAGAAATAAAAAGACAAGCATGACCGATCGACTGGCTGAAATGGCTCGAAAGGCCGAAAAATTTAGTATTTGTATCACGCCAGAGGGAACGCGCTCGCTTAACCCAGATTGGAAATTGGGATTCTATTTCATCGCGCAAAAAGCTAACATTCCTATCCTATTATATGGTGTGGACTATGAGCGCAAACTCATCGAATGTACAAAAATGATTGTTCCCACAGGAGATGTAGAGAACGATATAAGAGAGATAAAATTGTATTTTAAAAACTATAAAGGTAAAAAACCAGAACTATTCACCACTGGTGACGTGTAAAACCCAAAATGAAAGCTGCTTTTGTGGTGCAGTCTTATTGCATGCGCATGCTTTGCCAATACAATCAAGGCTCAACCGAATGGCCTTTTGACCGATATTAACTACCAAGGACCACCCTTAACCACTAATACGGCTAAGCCCTATAGCATAACTGCAGGGTTAGGAGGCAGACATTTATCGGTTTGGGCTAGTCATGGCAAGTATTATGAGGCCAAACAAGACTCGTGGCAATGGCAGCGACCAGCACTATTCGGCACCAACGAAGACCTCTTTACACCTACCATTGTGCTACCCTACCTCATTCCTATGCTTGAGAAATCTGGTGCAATTGTGCTCTCGCCTAGAGAGCGCGACCTACAACCCGAAGAGATAATTGTTGATAACGACAGTGAAAACCATCTACAATATAAAGAGACTAACGGTCTTCAACAATGGCGGAAGACTGGCATCAGCGGATTCGCAAACCCTAAAACAATTTATATCGAGGGTGAGAATGTGTTCAAAATGGGCACAGCACGAATGGCTCAAGGTGTAGAACAAGAAGAAGAACGCAGCGAAATTGTTTTCATGCCACAAATAAACAATGAGGGCGAAAAGGCTGTGTACGTGTGCTATCAAAGTTTACCCGAAAGCACCAACAAAGCTCAATACACAGTGTATCATAAGGGACAAGCCACTACTTTCAATGTAAATCAACGCATGGGAGGTGGCACATGGGTGTATTTGGGTACATTCGACTTTGGTAAAGGATGTTCGAAAAACAACTGTGTAGTAATAAACAACGTCTGTTCACAAACATCTGTGGTGACGGCTGATGCCGTAAGATTTGGCGGAGGCATGGGAAATATTCGTCGGGGAGGTAGCACCAGCGGTTTACCGCGAGCATTGGAAGGGGCTAGATATGCCGCCCAATGGTATGGAGCACCACTAGAAGTATATAGTTCGAAGGACGGACGAGATGATTATGGTGACGATGTCAATGCCCGTCCGTTAATAACTAACTGGTGGGCAGGTGGTTCTGTTTTCCTTCCCACTAAACCTGGTCTGGGGATTCCCATTGAATTGTGTCTAGGAATACATAGCGATGCGGGTGTTGATAGACAAAGTAAAAACATCGTAGGGTCTTTGGCCATTTGCACTTCGAACTTTAACGATGGACGGTTGGCCACAGGTGTAACCCGAAACCTTTCGCTTAAGTTCGCCGAAAACATGCTCAAAACTGTTCACCACGACTTAAAACGCAAGTTTGGACGATGGGAAGTGCGTGAACTTATCGACAGAAACTACTCGGAAACGCGAATGCCCGAAATACCTTCGGTTATCTTAGAGACTCTTTCGCACCAGAATTTTCCAGACATGCGCCTAGGACATGATCCAAACTTTAAATTTGTATTGGCGCGAGCTGTGTACAAAGCATTCTTCGCTTTCTGTGCAACCAACACGAAACAAAGGCAGTAGTTAGTCCGCTTACACCTTCTAACTTTCACATTAACTATCTACACGATGGGAAAATAAAACTGGGATGGTGCGAGACAAAAGACGAACTGGAACCAACAGCTAAGCCAACAGCCTACATATTATATACAGCCGTAGACTCTAGTGGCTTTGATAATGGACTAATGGTGAAGCAGAACGAATTTGAAATGACACTGCCTCCTTATAAAACACACCATTTTAAAGTGGCTGCTGTGAACCAAGGTGGCGAAAGTTTCACATCGCAAATTCTCTCTGCTCATTACAATCCCGAAGCAACAAGCACTATTATGGTGATAGATGGCTTCGACAGACTCTCCCCACCGGCCATAATCAGCTCGCCACAGCGACAAGGTTTCGATCTAAACTATGATATTGGAATTGGCCTTGGCTTACAATCGCCTTGGGTAGGACGCCAACAAAACTTCAATAAATGGGCAGCTGGCGTGGATGGCTGGCAAGGATTGGGATACAGCGATGCAAGTCTTGAAGGACAATTGGTTGCTGGAAACTCGCTCAACTCGGCACAAACGCACGTTGAAGACATAGCCGCAATAGGAAAATACAATGTTGTTTCAGCATCAATGAAAGCCATCGAACAAGGGTTGTGCAAGCTTTCGCACTACGATTGCGTAGACATTGCGTTGGGTTTGCAACGAAATGAAGCTCTTGCAACAGTGAATTACAAAACCTTTACGCCTTCTGCACAAAAGCATTTGCGTAACTACGCCCACAATCATGGCAAATTGATTGCTAGTGGAGCATATGTTGGCAGTGACATGAGAGACTCGGTTGAACAAGTTTTCATGGCCGACGTTTTCAAAATAGCATTCGATGGAGCCATTAAAACCGACACGCTGCTTGCCAATATAAGGCCCCTAGTGAGTGACACAGTTTCTATTACGCGCGACAGCATTGTGGCTTTGCTCTACAAATCGCCAAACGCAGTGCATTATGCCCCAACAATGGTAGATGTTCTGACACCACTGGGCAATGCCATAACTGGCTATCGCTACCCAGGATGGGGGGCGGCCTCGGTGGTTTATATTGATGATAAACAAAAAACTCACATCTTTGGCTTTCCACTTGAATGCATCAAAGACCAAGCAGACCGCCGAAGAATAATGGCTGAGACCATCAACTCATTAATGAATAACAATTAAAACTAGATAGACATGCATAAAATTCAAGCCAATAACTCGGGAACGCGAACCATAGATGTTAGCGATCTACATCTTGAAACAATTGATAAGTACGCCTTACTCAAAAACCTTGTCGACAGCAATGGCATCATTGATGAGGACGTGCTAGACAAATTGAAGTATAACGTAAGAGCTTTGTTGGAGTCAGAAACAGGTAAAGACAAAAACTTGCTCGACCTTTGTCTTGATGTTATCTATAACAACAACATGAAAGCCTTCGGTTTACATCAGCTTGTGTTGCTCTATATTGAGTGGAAAACTAATGCAAACACGCCTGCAGCAACAGAATAAGGTACAATTTTCATTAAGTAAATTCTAATGTAAAGACGATGTTTAAGGTTTGCTTACACATAAACCCGCCAACTTGTCAACTGATTACAAACAACATTGAACAATTATAAGCTAACAGATTTTTTACCCACCACTAAAAAAGAATGCGAACTCAGAGGGTGGGAACAACTAGATATCATCCTCTTTTCGGGCGACGCATACGTTGACCACCCCTCTTTTGGAGTGGCCGTAATTGGTCGTTGCCTTGAAGCAGCTGGCTATAAAGTGGCTATTGTGCCACAACCCGACTGGCATGGCGACTTTCGCGACTTTAAAAAACTAGGTACTCCACGACTATTTTTTGGTATTTCTCCGGGTTGTATGGACTCGATGGTGAACAAATATACAGCCAACAAACGCCTACGTTCTGAAGATGCGTACAGCCCAGACGGCAGACACGATTGCCGTCCTGACTATCCAACGGTGGTATATTCGCAAATTCTAAAACAACTTTACCCCGATGTGCCTGTTGTTTTGGGAGGTATCGAAGCATCAATGCGTCGACTCACTCACTACGACTATTGGGAAGACAAGGTTAGAAAATGCATCTTGTGCGACTCTAAAGCTGATATTATTCTCTATGGCATGGGCGAAAAGTCTATTCTAGAGCTATGTAATTGCCTTGAAGAGGGACAACATATTAGCAACATCCATCATATTCCGCAAACCGTTTTTATGGTTAATAAGGATAATGTGCCTGGGGGTATCACAGATAAAGACATCATTCTAAACAGTCATGAGGATTGTTTGAAAGATAAACGTAAACAAGCCCAGAACTTCAAGCATATTGAAGAAGAAGCTAACAAGATGCATGCACAACGTCTATTGCAAGAAGTGGATGGCATGTATGCCGTGGTAAACCCACCCTACCCCACACTAACCACCCAAGAACTGGATGCAACGTTCGACTTACCTTATACGCGCTTGCCCCATCCAAAATATAAAAACAAACGCATTCCTGCTTACGAGATGATTAAATTCTCAGTTAACATGCATCAAGGATGTTTTGGCGGTTGCTCGTTTTGTACCATATCGGCCCACCAAGGTAAATTTGTGGTATGCCGTTCGAAAGAAAGTATCTTGAACGAGGTGAAAAAAGTGGCACAGATGCCCGACTTCAAGGGGTATCTTTCCGACCTTGGCGGACCCTCTGCAAATATGTATGGCATGGCGGGGAAAAACAAAAAAGCATGCGAAGTGTGCAAACGCCCTTCGTGTATTAATCCTGAGATATGCCCAAACCTCAACACTGACCACTCTAAACTCACCGAAATATATCGTGCTGTTGATGCATTGCCCGAGATAAAGAAAAGTTTTATAGGCAGCGGTGTGCGCTACGACCTTTTGTTACACAAAAGTAAAGACAAAAAGGTGAACGATGCTGCGATGGAATATACCAAAGAATTAATTCGTCATCATGTTAGCGGACGACTTAAAGTAGCACCCGAACACACTAGCGATGAAGTGCTTAAAAGCATGAGAAAACCAAGCTTTAAGCAGTTCGAAGAGTTTAAACGCATCTTCGACAAGATTAATAAAGAGGAGAATTTAAGGCAACAAATCATTCCTTACTTTATGAGTAGCCATCCTGCATGTAAGGAAGAAGATATGGCCGACCTTGCTGTGCGCACAAAAAAATTGGATTTTCATCTCGAACAGATACAGGATTTCACCCCCACTCCTATGACTGTTAGCACCGAAGCATGGTACACGGGCTTCGATCCATATACGCTTGAACCTATTTTCAGTGCCAAAACGCCTAAAGACAAGAACAACCAAAGACTGTTCTTCTTCTGGTATAAACGTGAAGAGCGACCAAATATAGAACGCGAACTGAGAAAAATTGGCAGACCCGAACTGATTAACGAACTTTATTCATCTAATGATAGGGCCTGGCAACAAGGTGCAAATAAAGACAAGAAGTTCGAAAATTCCTATCGTGAAGAGAAAAATAATCGCACAGAAAGGTCTCAAAACAAACGATCCTCACAAGAAACTAACGAAAGAAAATCGTTTAATCCCAACTTCCAAAACGTAAAACCCCAGAAGCCTAAAGGTAAACGAAAGTAATAAATGGTGGTAGTGGTAAACAACAAATTACCACCTAACCCTTTTAAAGCAAAACCTACAACCCACACGCAAACATGCAAATACTTCTATCGTGCGCCAAAGACATGGCCACTTTGCCCACAACATACCCTGGCGTTCAAGAAAATGCGCCTCACTTCATCGCGAACGCTAAGGATATAGCAGCCGAAATGATGAACTTTTCTGCTGAAGAGTTAGCCCAGTTGCTCAAGATTAATGACAAACTAGCTAACCAAAATTGGCTAAGATACCAACATTTCTTACAAGAAGGCGATACGTCGCATGCTGCCTTGGCATTCACAGGCATGGCCTACAAGCATCTTAAGGCCAATACATTCAACACAAAAGACATAGACTTTGCTAATAAGCACCTATGGATTACCTCTTTTCTTTATGGACTTCTACGCCCTCTCGACACCATCAAACCGCATCGACTGGAAGGAAATGTGCGTTTACAAAACCACGACGACATGCGTTTGTTTGATTATTGGAAACCCCTTTTAACCCAATATTTCGTCGATGCCATAACCAGCGATAACGGTATGCTGGCTTATCTAGCGAGTGAAGAAATGAAATCGCTTTTCGATTGGAATGAAGTAGCAAAGAAAGTAAGGATCTTTGAGCCACAATTCATGGTTGAAAATGCGAGAGGCAGAAAAACAATTGTGGTATATACCAAGATGTGTCGCGGAGCAATGGCCAATTATATCATCACAAACAAAATTACCAATTTGGATGATTTGCTGGCTTTTGAATACGAAGGATTTAAGTTTGCCGAATGGATTGACGAAGGCAAAACGCCTCTTTACGTTTTAGCTGCACCATAAACCAAAAGCGCCTTTTCAGTCTCTGAAAAGGCGCTATGTTTCATTTTATTATTCCATCACCCACTATCAACTCTGTAGAAAAGTGCTACAAAAACTCGTTTATCTTTTAAAATACTAGAAAAAACGCCTCATTTCGTTTTGCGCTTTCAACGATTTACATTATTTTTGCAGGGTATAAATATAAGAAAATTGAAAATCAAACATATCATAAACGACACATTCAAAATTGCCCTTTCGCTTTTCCTCGGCGGGGCAATATTATATTGGATGTATCGTGGCTTTGATTTCAAGCAGGTTGAACACGTGATGCTTCACGAAATGAACTGGACTTGGATGCTTTTGTCATTCCCTTTTGGCATTATGGCCCAAGTATTTAGAGGGTGGAGATGGCGACAAACGCTCGAACCGATGAACGAGCGGCCACGAACTTCCACTGCTATCCATGCCATTTTCGTGTCTTACGCTGTTAGCTTGGTAATCCCACGCATAGGCGAATTTGCTCGTTGTGCCATCCTTAGACGATACGATAAAACCGATTTCGCCAAAGCCTTAGGAACTGTTGTCACCGAAAGGGCCATCGATTCGTTATTAGTACTGCTCATTGCTGCCATAACACTTCTGGCTCAACTCAGCATTTTCGACAGTTTTTTTACCAAGACAGGAACTAGTCTTAATGGCATCGTGAGCAAATTCTCAACCACTGGCTATGTTGTAACGGCCATCTGTGGTATTGCTGTGCTGATATTGCTACACTTCCTGCTTAAAAGAATGGCCATATATAATAAGGTGAAAGAAACCGTAAAAGGTATCTGGCAAGGCGTAAACTCAATAAGGAAAGTAAAAAACAAATGGCTCTTTGTTGTTTTCACGCTGGCTATTTGGGGCAGTTATTTCCTTCATTATTATCTAACGTTCTTTTGCTTCGAACAAACGGCCAACTTAGGCATGGCATGTGCCATGGTTACCTTCGTTGTTGGTAGCATGGCAGTGGTGGTTCCTACGCCCAATGGAGCTGGACCTTGGCATTTCGCTGTTAAAACAATGCTGATATTATATGCTGTTGAAAGCACTGCTGCACTAAATTTTGTGCTCATCGTGCATTCGGTACAAACACTTCTAGTTATCTTACTGGGGGTGTATGGATGGATGGCCTTGGCTTTCTCTAACAGAAAAGATAAATAACAAGTAACGAATAACTAAATTCCAAAATATTTACTAACTATTAAACAACTGTGTTATGAGTGAAATTAAAAATTTGAAGCCTGAAAGCATTTGGCGTAACTTTTACAACCTCACATGTGTTCCGCGTCCATCTGGACACCTAGAAAAAGTAAAAACATTCTTGTTAGACTTCGCAAAGGAAGTGGGCGTTGAGGCTTTTATTGACGAAGGCAACAATGTGGTGATGCGTAAACCTGCTTCTCCTGGCATGGAAAATAGAAACGGTTACCATGCAAGCACATATGGACATGGTTCCACAGAAATCACCAGACAGCAACCACAATTTTGAAACCGACCCCATCGAAACTTGGATTGACAACGAATGGGTTAGAGCCAAAAACACAACATTAGGTGCCGACAATGGTATCGGCGTTGCTGCTATCATGGCTGTAATGGAAGACAAGACTTTGAAACATGGACCCATTGAAGGTCTTATCACTGCCGATGAAGAAACAGGCATGTATGGTGCTAACGACCTACCTACTGACCAACTAAAAGGCGATATCCTGTTCAATCTCGACTCTGAAACATGGGGTTGTTTTGTGGTTGGTAGTGCTGGCGGTGTGGATGTTACTGCAACTCGCACATATAAAGAAGTGACTGTTGATAAAGCAAGAGTGGCTTTGAAAGTTACCATCAAGGGCTTGAAAGGCGGACATTCTGGCTTGGGAAATTCACGAAGGACGCGCCAATGCCAACAAACTGATGGTTCGCGTAGTAACCAGATTGGTAGATGAATGCAAGGCCGAACTTTCTATTTGGCACGGAGGAAATATGCGCAATGCCATCCCATACAAAGCAGAAACTGTTGTTACGCTTCCTGCTGAAAACGAAACTAAGGCCTGCGCTATCATTGATGAGATGAAACAACTATTCGAAACAGAATACCGCTTTGTTGAAAATGTAGTAGAACTGTTTGCTGAAAAAACCGCACTCCCTGAAACAGATGGACGCGACCGACAGAGATGTAGTGATGAAAGCCATCTATGGCTGCCATAATGGTGTGCTTCGCATGATTCCTGCTATCCCTACCGTTGTTGAAACATCGTCTAACTTGGCCATCATCGACATCGAAGGCGGAAACATTAAATTCTTGATGCTAGCTAGAAGTTCTAGCGAATCAATGAAGGCTTATATCTGCGACACACTCAAAGGCACACTAACATTGGGCGGTTTTGATGTAAAACTCAGTGGCGACTATCCTGGCTGGGATCCCAACACAGACAGTGAAGCGCTCAACCTACTCAAAGCGCTCTATCAAGAAATGTTCAACGAAGAGCCCATAGTGAAGGTTGATCATGCAGGTTTGGAATGTTCTATTATTCTAAGCAAATATCCTAACATGGATGTTGTTTCGCTGGGCCCAACAATTCGCTCACCTCATAGCACCAGCGAGCGCTGCTTGCATGCTACTGTTGTTCCCTTCTGGGAATTGTTGAAGAGGGCTTTGGAAGAAGTTCCACAAAAATAATTCGCTTATGGTGAATAGAACCAACGATGCCAGAGTTCCCCTTATAGGGATTGATAGGCACCGAATTGCAACCGACGGGCATGGAGTTACCACGCTCGTCGGTTTCTTTGGCTGTCCACTTCGATGCAAATATTGTCTCAATAATCAGTGCCACGATAAGAAAGGCAATGGCAGCGCTTGTCACCTCAAGCATTATACAACGAAGTGAAACAGGATGAGTTGTATTTCTTAGCTACAGGCGGAGGCATTACCTTTGGAGGGGGCGAACCATGTTTGCAAAGTAGATTTATTAAGGCTTTTAGAGAGATTTGCGGCGAAGCATGGAACATCACCGTAGAAACTAGCCTTTATGTGCCACAAAGTCATTTGAGACGATTGCTCAATGTAGTGAACACCTATATTGTAGACATAAAAGACCTTAATCCTCAGATCTATTCCGAATACACTTGTCTGAACATAGATTTGCTTAATACTAATCTAGAATGGCTTGTTCATCATGTTAAACCCGAAAATATATTTGTGCGCGTACCTAGTATACCCAAGTTTAACACGCCTATAGATGCCGAAAAAACCGTTGAGAAATTAAAAAACATGGGAATAATAAACATCGAACGCTTCAACTATATTATTCCTAAGAAGGAAAAATAGCGAAAGAGATATTTCTATTAAGAATGCATAATTGTAAATATTATGGTTTTGCCCATATTATTACGCACCCTTTTGCATACCTTCTCTGCTTTATAGAACGTATAAAATGAAGCAAAAAAATATTGTAAATCGTTTGCGAAATACGAAAAAAGTAGTAACTTTGCAGCGCAAAACAAGCATTGGGATATGGTGTAATGGTAACACTACAGATTCTGGTCCTGTCATTCTTGGTTCGAGTCCGAGTATCCCAACACTAAAACGCATCTTTAACGAGATGCGTTTTTTGTTTTTACAAATAATGGATAGCAATAGTATGCTGACTGTAGATAATCAAAAGGGGTCAGTCCTAAAACCCAGTTGTAAGTCCTTCCCCCTCATGCACATAATTTCATAGGTATTTATTATCTTTGCATCATGAAGACTCAGCAACTATTGCGTTGTATCTTCCCTGAGATACTTGCAGATTATTTTGATGTGATTGATATCCAAGAGAGCATTTCCCAGATAGACTTCTGGTTGGATGAACGTAACTTTATGGAAAAGGAAGACCGCAAGGTTGGTACAGTAAGCAGCTACGGCTTTACCTCCGAACGGGTTGTTCAGGACTTTCCGCTTCGTGGCAAGCCCGTCTACCTGCATGTGCGCCGCCGAAAATGGCGTGACAGTTCCACGGGTGAGATATTCAGTTATTCTTACGATGACCTGACGGCTGAGGGCAGTAAACTATCCCCTGAGTTAGTTTCTTTTTTAAAAGAATAGGATTGAGTCTACAGCAGAGAGCATTTCAGGTATTGGCTCTCACTATGGAGTGGATGGCAAACAGCTTTCCACGCAGTACAAGGAGCACTTCAGCGATTATCGCCAGTGGGAACAATTGTCGCATGCAGAAGAGTGGCTACTGTTCGCCGATAATCTAGGAGAGCGCTTGAGTATCGACGAAACCTGTTTGAGCAGCGGCGAGGTCTATACTTTTCTAACCAACAAAGCTGGCAGAGGCGGTATGGGTACGCTGGTTGCTGTGGTCAGAGGAACCAGAGCTGAAGAAGTAATCCACGTCTTGGAAAAGATTGAACCTTCCAAAAGGAATATAGTTAAGGAGATAACACTCGACCTGTCTTCTTCGATGATGATGATTGCGCGCACTGTGTTCCCCAAGGCTCTCATTACAAGTGACAGATTTCATGTGCAGAAACTCTATTATGATGCTTTGGACGACATGCGCATAGCCTATCGGTGGATGGCAAGGGATAGGGAAAATGAGGAGATAAGAAAGGCCAGAGAGCAAGACGAGGTCTATAGGCCTTTCAGATACAGCAACGGAGATACGCGGAAGCAACTGCTGGCCAGAGCTAAGTTTATATTAACCAAACACAAGTCCAAATGGACGGAATCCCAAAAACTCAGGGCTGAAATCATCTTTGAAAACTACCCTGAACTCAAGAAGGCTTATGAACTGGCTATGGAACTTACCGATATTTATAATGCCAGAAGCATCAAAGATGCGGCAAGATTAAAGTTGGCCAGGTGGTTTAACGAGGTAGAAAAGTTGGGAGTAGACAACTTTTATACGGTGATTGACACCTTTAAGACTCATTATGATACCATACTCAATTTCTTTGTCAATAGAGCAACCAATGCGAATGCCGAATCCTTCAACGCAAAAGTCAAAGCTTTCAGAGCACAGTTTAGGGGAGTGACGGATATTCCGTTCTTCCTGTATAGGCTTATGAAATTATGTGCATGAGGGGGAAGCTTACAACTGGGTTTTAGGACTGACCCATCAAAAGGCATATATAACAAAGTTCAAAAGTCTTTTGTACTACGTTTAATCAATAAACAATAAATACATGTTTAATGATGAACAAGAAAGTTTTTTTAGACAACGAATTTAATTCTTATTGTTGTGCATTAAAGACCTGACTATTACTTCATATCATTGTTATCTGCGTAAATGCCACGAATCAAGCTTTATACGAATTATTCTTTTAGCATTTCAAAAGATGTATGACAGCGAGGAATTTTTCGTTTATCCTATGTTAACATAAAAACAATGCAAATGAATTCACATAAAATGTAAAATATTGGGGCTAAAATTTAACATTATGAGTGCGATTTTTGGTCACAAACAGTCATACGCCTTTAAATAATCGATTCTCGCGGCGGGTTGTTTGGCTAAAAATGGCTTTGCTTTGTGAATGCATACGAACAGACATTTCGTAGGGATTACACGTGTTTTTTACTAAAAAACGGGCTATTTGTGGCAAAAAACAGTGCTAACTCCTACAAAATGCAGTGCTAACTCCTACTAAACGCAGTGCTATCTCCTACTAAACGTAGTGCTATCTCCTACTAAACGCAAGGCTAAATACTGCAAAACGCAAAGCTTAAAGGTACAAACTGCTATTTTTTGAGAAACTCAGGGGTTAGAAAGTAATTAAAAATCGTCGGATTTTGATGCAAAAAGGAACATAAAATATAACTTTATTACCAAGAAAGTGACTTTCTGCAGTGCTTAAAAAACGCTAACCAATGACAAACTAGAAAGGCAAAATGCAGCAAAATGCATCTAGGGAACTTAAAAATGAGGTAAAAGGAAATGGTAAAACAGCGAAATACAACAAAAAATATTTGATTTAAGCCATTATTTTCGCTAGAATAACTTGATCACGAGTATTCACTTTGTAAAATATTAATACCGCATTTAACATTTATCGGGGTTTTAGAATTTTTAAATGAGGTTGTGTAATGGTGAGATTGATTAGTAATGAAAGTGGGAGTTATACACTTTCCTGCTCAACGCTCTTGGTTTAGATAATACACCGAATCAGAAACCAAAAACAACAAAAGGTTATCAAGAAACAACAAACACAACTTTACCAATCAAATGATGGATAATTCATAAGCCAAGCCAAAACTGAAGATTGACCTTAAGAAAGAAAAATGGGACTGTTAGAAGAACAAGATCTGCTAACAGTCCCATTATATTTTAGTCTTGACCTTTAGAAGGTCATACGCATCATCAATCTAACGCCATGTTTCTGCGCAGTGGACAACTCATTATAATTCAGTCTTCTAACATACTGAACATGAAATATTTTGAAGATATTATGAACACCCACCACTAATTCCATATAAGGGCGTTTAGGATTCATCACATTTGCGCCTTCAGGGAAATACATTAATGTTTCATCGCCAGCGTTTTGGGCCAATAAGGGATTATTCTTATCTGTAAGTGTGCCCCACAGGCTCTTAAAGCCTATAAATTCTCTCCATTTAAGTTTTTTTAGAAGCGGAACACGATTAAACAACTTACCATTCATATCCCATCCGATGTCAACGCTTGCATACCTGTCGTTAAGAAACTCCATGTTGTTTATCAAGTTGAAAGTACCACGCTGAACAATGTACGACAAGTTGGCCGACGGCATTATGAGTAAGGGGAAGGGCACTTTGTTCCATTGTGCACCCGCATTAAGTCGCACATCAAACTTGCCCCAGCTTCTTAACCAAAAACGTTTTAACACAGCAGCTTCAGAAAAATTATAAGTGTACTGACCACCCAGTACGCCATTAAGTCCCATAGCGTGAGACACCACAAATACAGGTGCTTCCAAATTAATGGCAATGCGACGCTGCTTAGTATTGATAAACGTGCGTCCCGGTGCAAATTCAAGTTCAAAACGTAATTCTGTGGTACGCATTTTACCATTCTGAAGCAGTTTAGTGATGTCTGTACCCGGATATAAAGCGGGTGGAACAGGATAGCTAAGCTTTTCAAAAAACAAAGCACCTGCTGCTTCATTCTCTTCTGTTTTAAGACTTAAAGTGGTTTTCAGCCCCCACTCCTCTTCACGTTCAAAACTTAGTTGCTGACGATTATAAAACATCATTTTGTCTACTTTCGTCCACTTTAGTGAAGTGAAGACATTATCTTTGTCTGTACGCAGAAACTTATCCGAGGGAGACATTACATCGTAAGTAGACTTAAACGAAATGGTACGCTTGGGGAACTCTCTGGGCAAATACTCTTTCTTGTTGAACGAATAAGTGAGTTCGCCACTATAATAGTTTTTCTTACTTCCCCATCCATGCGCCACATATCCAGCTAAGAACCAATGTTTGTTTAAATTGGCAGTGGTTTGTGCACTGATACGTGTTCTAAAACCATCAATAAAGTTGCGTGTAAACATGGTGTTTACAGGTCCTATGTCCACTTTACTAGGATGGTCTTTATCGCCTGTTTCTACAAAATTTTCTATAAGGGCTTTTAATCCAAAGATGATATATTTAAATCCTTTCATCTGTTCAACGCGGTGCACAAACTCATCCATCGAGGATTCGCTCTTGCTTAGTTGTACTGCACGATATTGTTTCCAAAAAGCCTCGTCGCGCATCATGGCATCGGCTTCGCGTCTTTCGCGAGCACCACCTTTGAAAAGTTTAGTTGGAAGTTCGTCAAAAGCATAGTCGTTCAAGCGTGTTGTGCGTATAACGATGGCTTTCTGTAACAGCTTGTTCACATTTATCTCAGCAATCATATCGTCTTCGATCAGAGCCCACTCGTCATTATCTAGCTGCGTGAACTCTTGCCTCACTTGCAGATTCTCGACAAAGTTGACACCACTATTAACAGGCAAGTAAGATTGCAACGTTTAACATGCAGCGTGGAATCGGCCACAATATACAATTCGCCTCTAAAACCAATATCCTGCGTATTGTTGGGGATGAATTGCAGATGATAACACAAGTCTTTACCCACATAAACGGTGTCTTCTATATAGTATCGGTAGAAACTTATAGCCGTATTACCAATAGGACTAGTGAAATGATGCCTTAACAATCGCACATCGTTATCGTAAATATTCACATCGGTAAACACGTCGTTGAGCATCGTGTTCATGATGTCGCCTGTTTGTATCAGTTGATTAATACCAGTGGTGTTTTGACCTTTAATAATATCGCGCTCTGTTTTGGGGTCTTTACGATATAGGTGCTGGCTAACGGTTTCCTCTACAGATATGGGTAATATCAGTTTATTGTTGTAGGGGCAAAGCTCCACTTGGTTGAGCATCCAACGTCTTTTACCAATAAACCCACTATCTATCTGCGAAGGCGTTATGTCGTTCATAGCCAACGTTATTTTTTGATATTTGGTGTATTGAAAGAAGTCGTGATTTTCTAATCGCGTGTTTTTCTTTGCAGCAATTACGCGTTTCATCAATTCAACTGCGGGATTGTCTTTGCGCGAATACTTACCACGTTTTTGCTTAATCACCACTTCGGCCAGCTGCTTAGTGTCAGGCTTCAATTTAATGTTTAATATGCTAGGAGTAGAAGACTTAACAAGCACTTGCACAGAGCCATACCCCACAGCACTGAAAGTAAGCATTAAGCCCTCTTTGCGCACAATATTGTAATGCCCTTGTGCCGTACCCGACACGGCAAGATCGTGCCCCTTGTATCGTACACTGGGATAATATATGGTGTCGCCCGTCACAGCATCTGTGACAACACCTGAGAGCATGCTTCCCGTTTGGGCTGAAACAGTCAGTCCTACAACGAGCAATGCCAATAACATTAATAGTCTACTTGTTTTATAACTCATCTCTTAAATTTACTGTTTTTCGTTGTTGCAAAAAGCTTTAGGTGTGAATTCAATGTTTTCTTCTATGTTAACAAGTTACACCGAAAGCGTAATTTGTAACTATTTGTGGGTACAACAATTGTACTTTGTACCAAACACTGATCCAATCTAACTTAACAATTCATCCAAATCACTAATTATCAAATGTGCTACACTTTCATCTTGGGCTTTTTCTTCCCATTGTTCGCCTTTAAACCAAGCGGTGATACATCCCAGCGAGTGGGCAGGTACGATGTCTTTATCAATACTATCGCCAACCACCAGCACCTTCTGAGCAGGCATTTTCAAGGCTTCAACGCCAAGCGCAAAAATCTTTGGGTCGGGTTTTCGAACCCCAACCACCGCCGATTCGATAACACTTCCAAAATAATGAGCCATGTTGTAATCGGCAAGAACGGTTTGTATATTACCATAAAAATTGCTAACCAAAACCATGGGATAACGTTTGTGCAAATGCTCTAGCACAAAAGTACTGTGCCTTATAACCTTCTCAAGGTTCGAACAGAGTTCGGTATATATTAGGTGGTGCATGTCATCGATTTCTAATTGAGGAACATCTAGCACTTTATTATCTCTCAAATAAGCCAACTGCATCTTGAGTTTGGTGTTCAACACGTTGCAAAACAAAAAGTCGGGCATGATTATTCTGTTGGTCGCCAATGCACGTTCAACATGCACGTAAGCAGCCCTAAAGTCGGCTTCGCTAATGGGTATATTATTATTTTGGTAGGCATGCCAAATCACTTTTCCCCAATGATGGCCATTGGTATCGAGTGTTCCACCATAATCAAATATTATTCCCTCTATACCTAGTTTGTCAAGCGTGTTGAACGAATATTTTGTTGTTTGCATGTTAGGTTGCTTTTGGTTATTTTTTTACCAGGTTAGAACACCTTTGACACAAATCTTCGTGCTGCTTATGCATGTAAATATATATGGTACTAAGCACAGTGAGTTCGAAGAGGAAGTAAACCCATGGACAATTAGCCAAACAAGTGATATATAACACAATGGCGCGAAGATTGAAACTAAGCATATTGGTGTACTTCATCAATGGTCTACTGCCTTGCAGAAACTCATCGCGCAAAGTTTCGGGAACACCCTCTGCATCGCCATAGGTGGCATGTATTTTACCAAAGAACGACTGAAACCTTGGTGTTCGCTTCTCTTGACTTTTGCAATAGTTGGCATAATTATAGTGAAACAGGCGTTTAAACCACTCGCCATGTTTGGGCAGAGCTTCGTAAATGCCACGTTGTTGGGCGTAAGTATCTAGTTCACTTCCTTTTTCCCCCTTAAGAAAAAGCAAATGAATTTGACGGTAATAATCGGCCAAAGAACTTTGTGGTGAGTGACAAAGCAATCCCGACACAGCTGCTAAAGCCCAAATCCAAAAGCCCCATTTAACGTTGGTGTAGGGAATAAGTGACGATTGTAAGCGCAGACAAAGTGCAAAATAAATACAGAAAAACCACACATCGCCCGAAAATCCATCTAATACGCGCCCCACAAGCGTTTTTTTGCCTGTGAGTCGAGCCATCTGTCCATCGGTTGAATCACAAAAGTTGGCTAACATTAATAACACCACACCCATGAGGTTGTGAGTTAAATCGGAGAAATAGAACATATAGCCAGCCCCAATACCCAAGAAGATTGAGAGGATGGTGATGGCGTTTGGATGAACACCAAGTTTGTTCCACAACAAAGCAAACACCAATCCAATAGGACGAGTGAAATAAATATCAATGGTTTCTTCTGTATCAGCAGACTTCAATGAGTCGCGAAACAGGGTTTTAATGCTATTACTCATGTGTTATTTTTCTAGTTGTTTGTGTTGCTAGCAGTTGGTTTGCCAAGTGTGCAATGCACTCGGCTGCCTGCTCGCAACAAGGTGAAAAGCTAGGCCAATCGTTAAAGTCGATAATAAAAAAACGACCATCGCTATTGATTATGCAGTCGCCACCATAAACGTCTATTCCTGTTAAGCTTGCCAAACGGGCGACCGTATGCCTTAGTTGTTGCACGTTAAAGGGATAATGATGAGCTGAACCATTATGTTGTTCGTCGCCAAACTTAGAATGACCCGTATCTGTGGGATAGAAATGCCAAAAAAAACTGTCTGCAACGCCATAGAATTTAACCAAGTCGCCTTCTACGTGAGCACTAACCACCAAGTTGTGCACACCACGTTGCGCAAATTGTTCTTTGGTTTTGTCTACTTCGGCTTTATCTTTGCAATATACCACATCGTCTTGTGTTTGTGCAGCAAAGTCGGCTCGCTTCACCCAATAGCCTCTTGTACCCTCTTCGGGGGGCATAGCAATGCCATTTTCTTGCATCACACAATGTATGTGGCTACGCGAGAAGGATTCGAGCGCCTTGGCATTGTTCAACACAATGGCCTGATTTTGATATTCGAACTGCTTCAGAAGTTTAATGGTGCGTGGCAAACGCCCCATAGACAAGTAGAGGGCAGCCCGATGTTGTTCGTTCAACTGTTGTTCGGAAATGGCCACTACATCATGACGATGCAACTTACTTAACACTGCATCTAAAATGGATCGGTCGTTTTTAACCGAGTTTGGCGAGAAACGTTCATCTCTATATATGGCAACTACACTGCTCATTAATAAACTCTTCTGCTTTGGTAACGTCTGATGCGTGGTCAATGTCGAGTACCTTTCCCATCGCATAGGCTCTTAACTTTAAGCCTTTGGCAATCAGTGCACGTTGAAAGTTGCGCATTCTACTTTCTCCCCTTTCTATACAAGCCTGTAAGATTGGTAGGCAATTGGGGGTTAGCCCATAGATTCCTGCCGAGATATATTGACAAGAAGATACCTTCTCATCGTAAAATCCAGAGATGTACGGTGGGTTGGTGATTTGTACATACAACGGTTTTTCGTCGTCTACAAAACTCGTTACGGCCATCACTCCATCATTGCCTGTTGCTAATGCATCTGTAAACGATAAGACAAAGGCCTCAAAATCGCGTTCACGAAAAATTGTATCTACCGTTGTAAGCACAAAAGACGATGTGCGAAGATAAGGGCTTAACTCATAAAAACTGTGCATTGAACTGGGCGTTGATTTAACAACAAACCTTAAAGGCACTTGCCTTCCATCTAAGCCAGCGCGCTGAACATCTCTTAAATGCATAGCAACATCGATCATTTGTTCGTTACAAATAACCAAAATTTCTTCGGCCTTGTTAGCCATAAATATTCTGATAAGCCGGTCTACAAGGTGTTCACCCCCTACCTTAACCAATGGTTTGGGTAGCTGAACACCTTCTTGGCTAAGGCGTGAGCCCTCACCTGCGGCTATAATGGCATATTTCATATATACGTTGTGTTTTAAAATGGTGAAGGAAATCATACTGATGAATAATCCCTATACCATAAGCACGTACGGTATTAAAACCGTTTTTCACCCAAACAAACTATGCATGGATGGGCAATTGCTGATTTAGAACCAACTACAAAGATAGATAAATGTTGGCGAACACAAAAATTTTTCAATTGTAAAACACACAATTAAATGCAAGAGAGAACATTGCATAAAGTAGATAGACCAAACAAATACACGCATTTTGCTGAACTGTTACATACAAGATGCGTCGATAAGATGGTCTACTTAGTTATGAAAGATAATGGAATTTATAACGCCTTATTTGCCAAAACTAACCAATTCTCAAAAAGAAGTTATCAGGTTGTACGCCATAAACAACCTATTAAGAAGCTAAAGACTAGCAATGGGATACACCTAGATAAATTTGACTAACAAGAAAAGTTATACTGTACACAACAAAATTATAGTCTTCGGTGCTCTTTAATAAGTACGCACTGGACGAAGAAGGATTCTCAAAGACGAATTAACTAATAGCCTTGATGTAGGATGCACACATCTCGGCACAGCGTTCACCATCCATTGCTGCAGAAACGATACCACCAGCATAGCCAGCACCTTCACCACAAGGAAATAGGCCGCTTATACTAACATGCTGGAAGGTTTCTTTATCTCGTATGATTCTTACAGGAGAAGAGGTGCGACTCTCGGTGGCGATAAGCACTGCTTCGTTAGTTAAGAAGCCATGACTGGTTCGACCAAACCTTTGAAATCCATCTTGAAGACGCGAAACGATATGCTTGGGCATCCAAAAATGTAGTGGACTAGATATAATCCCTGGTGAATAGCTGCTTCTAGGAAGATCGTAACTAAGCTTGCGATTAACAAATCTACCATTCGTTGCGCAGGAGCTGTTTGTTTACGATTGCCATTCACCCAACAATCGTGTTCAATAGTCTGTTGGTAGTGCATCATTTTCAACACGTCGTCGCCTTCAACATCTTCGGGACGTATCTCCACCACCATTCCACTATTTGACCATTTAGAACCACGATTGGCTGGACTCATGCCGTTGACCACTATTTGTTGATGTTCGGTTGCAGCTGGTATGACGAAACCTCCCGGGCACATACAGAAGGAGTAGACGCCTCGTTCGGCTGATTGAGCAACAAAACTATATTCTGCTGCAGGTAAATAATTTCCGCGTCCGTTCTTATTATGATATTGTATTTGGTCTATCAAGGCAGATGGGTGCTCCAATCTTACACCAATAGCCAAACCTTTAGCCTCTATGGGTATGCCTGTTGCGGCTAAGTACTGGTACACATCACGAGCACTATGACCAGTAGCCAAAATTACAGGACCATTGAAATGACGTTCTTGAGAAGTAAGATTGTTGAATGTTTTAATTCCAATAACAGTATTATTGTTCATCAAAAACGACGTCATCTTTGTCTGAAAATGTACTTCACCACCACATTTAATAATCGTATTACGGATAGCTTCGATAACTTTGGGCAACTTGTCGGTTCCTATATGAGGATGAGCGTCGGCCAAAATTGCTGTGGATGCACCATGTTGACAAAATATATTTAATATTTTATCTACACTACCACGTTTCTTACTACGGGTATAAAGTTTTCCATCAGAATAAGCACCTGCACCGCCTTCACCAAAACAATAATTGCTCTCAGGATTAATCTGTTGTTCCTTAGTTATTAAAGAAAGGTCGCGATGACGTTCGTCAACACGCTTACCACGTTCAACAACAATGGGGCGTACACCTTGTTCTATTAACCGTAATGCAGCAAACAATCCACCAGGACCAGCACCAACAACAATAGCAGCAGGAGATTGAGAAACATCAGGATAAGAAATGCTTTGATAGTCTTGTTTATCAGGCCTTTCGTTAACAAATACGCGAACAGAGAGATTAACAATAATGGTGCGTTGACGTGCATCAATGCTACGTTTAAGAACTTGAACATGATTAATGGTACGCACATCAAGGCCTTTTTCGTGAGCTACATATTCGCGTATACTATCTTGGGTGTATGCCTGTTGGGGTAACAAGCGCAATTGATATTCGTATATCATTGTAAGTTAGGGTATTAATAAGAAATAAGATGCTTATTAAAAACAGATAACAAGCAACAAAGAACATAACATGTAATAAACAAAAGATTGACAACTTCACGCTTTAAGCGACCACCTATAAGAGGTACGACGTTAAGACGCAAAGTTGTCAAACGCAAACACAGAGAAAGCAACAATAAGAAAATAACTAATTGTTTACACTGCCTCCCATAATATCAAGCAATTCATTTGTAATTGCCTGCTGTCTGCTTTTGTTATACTGCAAATTCAAGCCACGAAGAAGTTCATCGGCATTATCGGTAGCCGTTTGCATTGCCACCATACGCGCCGCATGTTCGCTGGCATTGCTATCGAGCAACCCTGTATACACCATCAAATTTAATAATTTGGGAATGAGTGAATTAAGGATTGTCGACATATCAGGCTCAACTAGGAAGTTATCATTAAGCGGTTTAGCCTCTTCTTTCTTCTTTGTTTGTTCAGACTTTTTCTTCTTCAAATACTCTTGCGCCTTTGCCGTTACAACATTAGAACTAAGGTCGCGGTCGTTAAACCGGCCAACTTCAGTAGTGAGGTCGATAGGCAAAAAAGTTCTACGAGTTAAAATCTGCGAGCCAGCACTCTTGAAATGGTGGTATATAAGCTCTACCTTATCAATATCGCCTGCTTCAAACTTACGAGTCAATTCTCTGGCTATCTCAGCACATTGGTGTGCATTAGGTTTCTCGGCAAGATGGTTAAAGTCTCCACAAAGTTGCAAACCCATCTTAGATGCCTGTTCAGCAATCTTTCTGCCAATGGGATAAACCAAGATTTCGCTTACTCCTTGTTCACGATAATGTGACACCGTCTGCTGCATCAGCTTTGTGATATTGGCGTTAAAGCCACCGCACAAGCTGCTATTGCTGGAATAAACCACAAGCGCTACACGTTTGAGCTGCTTGCGTTCAACGCTTAATGGCGTGTGTGTCTCGGTCAAAGACGCAAGAAATGACTTAAGAATATGCTCCAACATATTTTCATAAGGTAACATATTCTCAATCATCTGCTGAGCATGGTGCAACTTAGACGATGCCACCATCTTCATTGCACTCGTTATTTTACGAGTGCTATTGACGGAGGCAATACGTGTCTTTATCTCTTTTAATGATGGCATACGCTATGTATTGAAGGATGGCAACCCCACCCCACAAATATATGAGGTGGGATTGTACTTATCCTTGATGTTCTAAAGTTTTTAGAATTGACCGGCGATGTCGGCCATTACCTTCTCAAGTATGGCGCAAGCTTCATCGTTGATTGTACCACTAGCCAACAAATCAATGGTTGACTGATGGGTAGAACGTAGCTTCTCAAGGAACAAATCCTGACATTCGCGAATGCGTTCTACTGGAACTTCGTGCATCAAGCCATGCGTTCCACAATACAAGATGGCAATTTGCTCGCCAACAGACATTGGACTATATTGGGGCTGAATGAGCAACTGATTGTTCTTTCGTCCCCTATCCAGCGTCATTGCGGTAACGGCATCCATATCGCTAGAGAACTTAGAGAAAGCTTCTAACTCGCGATATTGAGCCATATCTATTTTAAGTGTACCCGCAACTTTCTTCATACTCTTAATCTGTGCAGAACCACCTACACGGCTAACTGAAATACCAACGTTGATAGCAGGACGGAAACCTTGGTTGAAAAGGTCGGTTTCCAAATAAATCTGGCCATCAGTGATGGAGATAACGTTAGTAGGAATGTAAGCAGATACGTCGCCAGCCTGAGTCTCAATAATAGGAAGTGCAGTAAGAGAGCCTCCTCCCTTTACATGTCCTTTAAGACATTCGGGAAGGTCATTCATCTTTTCAGCAACCTCTTGTTGGTCGTTTATACGTGCTGCACGCTCCAAAAGACGACTATGCAAATAGAAAACGTCTCCAGGATAAGCCTCACGTCCAGATGGACGACGAAGAATGAGCGACACTTCACGATAAGCAACAGCCTGTTTAGACAAGTCGTCATAAACAACCAATGCATGTTCACCACGGTCGCGGAAGTATTCACCGATGGCAGCACCAGCAAATGGAGCATAGTACTGCATAGCAGCTGGGTCTGCAGCAGTGGCCGAGACAATAATTGTATAGTCTAATGCTCCTCGTTCCTTCAAAGTTTGTACAAGTGTAGCCACTGTTGAAGCTTTTTGGCCAATAGCAACGTAGATACAATATACCGGTTTACCGGCTTCGTAGAAACTTTTTTGGTTGATAATAGTATCAAGAGCGATTGCTGTTTTACCTGTTTGGCGGTCGCCAATGATAAGCTCACGTTGGCCTCTACCAATAGGAATCATTGAGTCGACACCCTTAAGTCCTGTTTGAAGAGGTTCCTTAACAGGCTGGCGATAGATAACTCCAGAGCCTTTCTGTCGAGTGGCATCTCAAAAGAGTTAGTCAAATCAATTTCACCTTGTCCATCGATAGCCTCACCCAAGGGGTTGATTACACGCCCGAGCATGTTCTCGTTAACCCTAATACTGGCAATGCGATGCGTACGTTTCACAACCTGTCCCTCTTTAATACCAGAGGTAGGGCCAAGAAGCACACAACCAACATTATCCTCTTCAAGGTTCATAACGATGGCCATGGTTCCGTTCTCAAACTCAAGCAGCTCATTTGCTTCTGCATTGCGAAGTCCGTAGACACGCGCAACACCATCACCAACAGTAAGAACAGTGCCTATTTCATCAAAGTCTTGTCCGTCGTTGAGTTGCTGAAGCTGTTGGAACAATATCTCAGAGACCTCGTTGGGCCTTATTTTATCAGACATGTTACTTGTTTTTTAATTCAATTAGAATGCGATTTAGTTTGCTCTTCACGCTTGCGTCCATGCGATAGGTGTCGTAGTCCAACACAAAACCGCCAAGGATGGTAGGGTCTACCACAGTGGTAAACTCCACTTTGCCCTGCGTGCGCTCTTCAACCATGCGGCGCATACGTTGTTCCACCTCAGCCGTTAGTTTCACAGCTGTGGTGACTTTGCCACTGGTGATATGGAAATGTTGTCTATAAAGGTTGATGAAAGACGAAGCCATAAACTGTAACATCTCTTCCCTACCCTCTTGCAAAACCAGAGCGATAAAGCGATTTGTTAGTTCAACAGCAGGCGTTCCACATGCAGCCAACACCACCGATTGCTTTTTAGGTTTCGAATACATAGGGTTGCATATCGTAGGACGAAGTTGCGGAACATTCATATAGCATTCCAACAAATTCGACATATTTTGATACACTTCCTCATGGCAGTGGTTATCAATGGCAGCTTTAAGTAAAGCGCGCGCGTATCGAACAGCTATTAGACCTATATCCATAACGCGTTTAGTTGGGGTTTACAGAGAAAGCATCGTCTAAGAAACGATTAACCAAAGACATTTGTTGAGCGTCTGATGCTAAGTTTTCGCGCATTACCTTCTCAGCAATTTGAACACTAAGCTCAGCCACCTGCGTGCGAATGTCGCGGATAGCGTTTTGTTTCTCTACCTCTATCTGGCGCTTGGCTTCTTCGAGCATACGCGCACCTTCTTCACGTGCCACTTGACGAGCTTTCTCAACAATGGCTTCGCGAGTCTCGGCAGCCTCCTTCAAGATGAGTGTTTGTTTCTCTCGCGCTTCTTGAAGTATCTGCTCGCTTTCTTGCTTGATGTTTTCTAGCCGTTCTGATGCCTCATGAGCCTTGCGCAGACTTTCGTCTATGTAAACCTTACGGGCATCTACCATACTGATAATGGCAGGAAATCCGTATTTTACAAGAACAACAAAAACCACCAAGAACGCCAAGAGCATCCAAAAGAGCAAGCCCAAGTCGGGCGTTAATATTGATGGTAAATTCTCCATTCAGTTAATTTATTTAATCAAGAATGCGCACGCAGCAATAGCAAAGAGAGCACAACCCTCAATGAAAGAAGCGGTAACAATCATGTTGGTCTGTATTTTATTCGTTGCTTCGGGTTGACGAGCAATAGCATCCATCGCGCTACTGCCAATGCGGCCAATACCTAAACCTGCACCAATTGTAGCAATACCTGCACCAAGACCGCAGCCTAGCTGAGCCAGACCCTCGGCAGCCAATAAAGTTGTAATCATCATAGTTCTTATTCTTTTTGTTAATTGTTTATATACTCTTTGATTTAATATTGTCGATATCTGTTAATACAACGTCCATTTGTTTTTGGGATAGACGTCGAATGTATTTTATATATTTACTATGTTTTGCATTGAAGGTTACTTACACTATTATAAGCGTTTGTAACGTAGAAACACAGCGAGGTTATTATTCAGCAGAATGGTGTTCTTTATGCGCCATACCAATAAACACGGCACTAAGCATAGTAAACACATAGGCCTGAACAAAAGCCACTAGCAATTCCAGACAGTTCATGAACAACAACATAATGATGCCCAATAGGTTAAGTCCTAATCCATAGCCCACTCCCATGTTCCATCCTAGGAAGATAACACAAGTAAAACTTAAGATAATAGCATGTCCTGCCATCATGTTAGCGAAGAGACGTATCATCAATGCAAACGGCTTTGTGAAGATACTGAAAACCTCTATTACAGGCATTAGAGGTACAGGAAACTTTAGAGCCATTGGTACTTCTGGCCAAAACACTTCTTTCCAATATTCTTTGTTAGCAAAGATATTGATAACAAGCATTGATGTAACTGCCAAGAACATGGTTATATTGATGTTACCCGTGACATTTGCACCACCGGGAAACACTGGAACCAAACCAACGAGGTTGCATGTGAAGATAAAAAAGAACACCGTGAGCAAAAAAGGTGCATAGCGTTTATAATGACGCTCGCCCACAGCTGGTTTAATCAAATCATCGTGAATATACATCACGAGCATCTCTATCAATCCTACAAAACCTTTGGGAGCCTCACTTTTCTCGTTAACTTTCTTGTACCAACGTGCACACGATAAAAAGACAATGAGCAACACAGCCACTACTATCCATATTTGAGCAACTGCTTTTGTAACACTCAAGTCTAACGGACGCGTTGTTGTTCCATCTGCATGACGCTCGTAAATCTTTCCGTGATGTTGTGCATCGAAGAAAGTTATTTGGTAGATTGTGAGCAGTACCCACATACCATTCACCAGTATCGCCACTTTTAACTATAATCGGCAATGGTAGGCTCAAGTGCTTGCCTTGATACGTGGCAACATGCCATTCATATGCATCAGACAAATGCTCGAGCACTATCTCGGGAATGTCAAGTTCCTTATTGTTATCTCCTTCGTTACTTGACGCATAGAGCGAAAGCGACGAAAGAAACAATACTACAAGGAGCGATATGTATCTTACTTTTTTCATTATATACCTTATTATATATAGGCGATATGCGCCCTACTTACCTTTACCATGCGAGAAGAACAGCGTATGATGTACCAGCATTGCCACATAGAACACAGCAAAGATGCATAAGAAAAGTAGCATTTGCTGTCTACTAGTAACAAAATAGAAGATAAAGAACACCATCAAGCATATCAGCATTCTAAAGCCTGACACCCCCATAAAGAAGGTAGGAAGGCTGTCTGGAGAATTACTTGCTACGCGAGACCAAATAAGAATGTCTGCCAACTCAAGGATAAAGAACACTGTTGCACTTACCGAGAGCGGTAGTGCTACAGTATATCCCAACCACAATTCAGCAACAGCGTATCCCCCCCCCCCAACTAACACTATTAGTGTAATGAGCATTTGGTAGATAAAACTACGCCTATACTTATTTATCAGCTTATTGTCCATAGCACTACTCATAGAGAAGTTATACCTCTACGCATAGGGACACAACATTTTTTTGCACCTCGACAAAGCCTCCAACAATGTCGCAGGCATGTGTTTCACCCTTACCTGTGACATAAACCACTTTGCCAGCATCTAGTGAAGAGATGATGGGTGCATGGTTTTCGAGAATCTCAAATTCACCAAGAGTGCCTGGAACTTTCACTTTCTGGATGTCGCCTTGATAGAGAATTTTCTCTGGAGAAACTATAATTAATTTGAGCATAGACACCTGCTTTTACACTATTTATTTTGCACTAGCAGCTTCAAGCAGTTTCTTTCCTTTCTCTATGGCATCTTCTATCGTTCCCACATTCAAGAAAGCTTGCTCTGGAAGGTCGTCCACCTTTCCGTCAAGAATCATATTGAAGCCCTTAATGGTATCTTCAATGCTTACCATAGCGCCCTTAACACCTGTGAATTGTTCAGCAACGGTGAAAGGTTGAGAGAGGAAACGTTGAACTCTTCGTGCACGGTTAACAGTCTGTTTGTCCTCATCGCTCAATTCATCCATTCCTAGGATAGCGATAATATCTTGCAATTCCTTATAACGTTGCAAAATTTGCTTAACACGCTGAGCACATTCATAATGTTCTTTTCCTACAATAAGTGGGTCAAGAATACGTGAAGTAGAACCCAGTGGGTCTACAGCAGGATAAATACCCAGCTCTGTAATCTTACGGCTAAGTTCTGTTGTAGCATCCAAGTGTGTAAAGGTTGTTGCAGGAGCAGGGTCGGTAAGGTCGTCAGCTGGTACATAAACAGCCTGTACCGAGGTAATTGAACCACGTTTTGTAGACGTGATTCGTTCTTGCATCGCACCCATTTCGCTAGCCAATGTAGGTTGATAACCCACGGCTGATGGCATACGACCCAACAGTGCGGACACTTCAGAACCAGCTTGAGTAAAACGGAAGATATTGTCAATAAAGAACATAATGTCTGCAGCTTCTCCGTCTTTACCTCCATGGTCGCGGAATTCTTCAGCTACGGTCAAACCAGACAATGCCACAGAAGCACGTGCGCCTGGTGGTTCGTTCATCTGTCCGTAAACGAGTGTTGCTTGCGATTGGCGTAATTCTTCTGGGTCAACGAGTGACAAGTCCCATTTGCCTTCTTCCATTGCCTTTCTGAACTTATCGCCATAGCGTATAACGCCCGACTCAATCATGTCTCGGATAAGGTCGTTACCCTCGCGTGTACGCTCACCAACACCAGCGAACACAGAATATCCATTGTGTCCTTTGGCAATATTATTGATAAGTTCCATGATAAGCACGGTCTTACCCACACCTGCGCCACCGAACAAACCAATTTTTCCACCCTTCATGTAGGGCTCAAGCAGGTCGATAACCTTAATACCTGTTGCCAGCATTTCCTTATGAGTAGAAAGTTCTTCAAACTTTGGCGCTTCTCTATGAATAGGATAAGCACCCTCCATACTCAAGTCAGACATACCATCTATGGGCTTACCGATAACATTCATCATGCGCCCTTTAATTTGTTCGCCAGCTGGCATGGTGATAGGGCTACCCAATGGCTTTGCTTTAAGGTGGCGTTGTAGGCCATCGGTATTATCCATAGCCACGCAGCGTACAGTATCTTCGCCGATATGTTGTTGCACTTCCACTATAAGTTCACGACCATCAGGCCTAACGATAAGTAAGGCTTCGTGTATTTTTGGCAGCACTTTTTCTGCATCTTGGCCTTTGGTGTCGAAATAGACGTCAATAACCGGACCAATGATTTGCGATATGTGTCCCTCTATGTTTGACATATTCAGATATCTTGTTTTTAGTTTCCTTAATTATAATGGGACAAAAGTAACCATAAAAAACGGAATTGCCAAAATGTTATAGCATTTTAATTGTATTGATTTAAATTCCGTGGTTAGATTTGTCCACTTTAAATACTCAATTCGTCTAAAACGGTGATTAATTTCTTATCAAATGGTTTGTCGCTACGTATTGCCTCGGATAGTGGCACGTAAACAATCTCATTATTTCGAACGCCAATCATGACATTTCGTTGTCCTTGCAAAATAGCATCAACAGCACCTACTCCAGTGCGGCTCGCAAGAATTCTGTCGTGTGCAGTTGGCCTACCCCCACGTTGTAAGTGACCAAGGATTGAGACGCGCACATCATAATCTGGAAACTCTTTCTTTACACGGTCGGCATAATAAAGCGCGCCACATTTAGGACTTTCTGACACTATAACGATGCAACTTTTTTTCGATTTACGAATACCTCGCTCCATAAATCTAGCCAACTGGTCTACATCTGTTGAATCTTCAGGTATGATTGCTGCTTCTGCTCCCGCTGCAATAGCACTATTCTGGGCCAAAAAGCCTGCATCACGTCCCATAACTTCTACAAAGAAAATGCGTTCATGGCTTTGCGCAGTATCGCGAATACGGTCAACGCATTCTACGATTGTGTTCATTGTGGTGTCATAACCAATGGTTGAGTCGGTGCCATAGAGATCGTTATCTATAGTTCCTGGCAATCCAATACAGCACAAATCAAACTCTTGTGCAAAGATTTTAGCACCACTAAGCGAGCCATTTCCACCTATAACAACTAGTGCATCAATCCCTTGCTTCACAATATTATTGTAAGCCTTCTGTCTGCCTTCTTCTGTAGTAAACTCTACGCTACGTGCTGTCTTAAGGATTGTACCACCTTGCATGATAATACCACTAACATTCTCTGTGGTAAAAGGTTTTATATCGTCGTTAATTAGTCCTTCAAAACCACGATATATCCCCTTTATATTAAAACCATTGCATATGCCTGCACGTGTCACGGCACGTATTGCGGCATTCATTCCCGGTGCATCCCCACCCGAAGTGAGTACGCCTATTGTTTTTATTTTTGTCATTTTATTGATAACTTTATCTAGTTTCTACATGCTTATAATATAATAAGGCATAAAAGATTTTATTACGTAATGAAGCAAAATAACTTTTTGATAGGTCATTGATTGAGTTGGTGCATATGCCCGTTGCATTGATTAGACTATCCAACAAGTTAACTGATTGACAATTGCTAGCTTTATATTTGTAATTTTGCATATAATTTGCTCATTCTTTTAACAAAATGCGCGCAAACAGAAACAAACATCTAACAAATTCACTCACATCATCTCTTGCTTTTTCCTTTCTCTGCTTTTAATTTATATATATAACCACAGCCCTGGCTCTCTGCGCCTATACTAAGAACCAAAGCAACAACATGCCTAAGATGCCACCCAAAAGAGCTTTCCAGCCCACATGGATAAAGTACCATCCCACACGCATTCGCTCTGTTTGTATCAGCGCTAAACCACTTATCGAACCTATCGGCAATATATTTCCTCCCATAGCTGTGGCAAAAGCTATCATTTTCCAGTACGCTCCGTTCTTGGCAAAATTTGCCGCATAGTTTGCTAATTCACTGTTTTCTCCTGCCACAACAGAATGAAGCGATACGGCCGACACTGTGGTAACAAAACTATCTAGCACACTACTAATGGTTGCACAGGCTACGCCAAAGAACCAGATATTAGGTGTATGCTTATCGATATAGGCCATAACCTCTCGAAAAAAACCTGTTTCGCTAACTACGCCCATGGCCAACATTATGCCCAACACAAACAATATCATCTGCATCGAACCATATTGCAACACGCGGGGTATACGTCGGTGTATTGTTTCGCCTGTATTAAATAACTTGCGGTTGAATATTTCGTTTACCACCCACAACACCGATAGCACGCAAAGCGCACCAAGGAAAGGGCTTAGTTTGGTAATATTATGAAATGTAGGTATGAACCACAACCCCCCAATACCCACAACAAACATCACAAAACGTTGCCACACATTGAGATTGGTGTCATCGCCACGATATGGAAGTCGTAAAAATTCTATATCAAGGCGGTGAGGCAGACTTCTAGACAATAGCCATGTTGGAACAACGCAAGCCACTATACAAGGTAATGCCATACTCAACGAATAGTTTGATGCAGTTATTGCGCCCATATTCCAAAGCACAAGACCCTCGGGCGAACCAATAACTGTCAATGCACCACCCATATTTGCGGCTATCACGGCCACACTACCGTAAACCATTCGGTAACGTCTATTGGGTATTACTTGATGTATCAGCGTTAAAGCCATCACGGTGGTGGTGAGGTTATCCAAGTTTGCTGAAACAACAAAGACGATAAGCATCATCATCCAAAGCAACTTCTTGCTATTTCTTGTGCGTGCCCACACACCCAAGAAATCGAAACAGCCATTATTATTCAATATCTCTACAATAGTCATTGTGGCCAACAAAAACAATACAATCTCGCAAGCCTTACCCACATATCTTAGGAATACGGTTTGCGCGATAAACTGCTTCACAGCCATACTGCTGTGCGCTGCCCCATTTAGATAGTTGGTATAGGCCTGTTGGTGCATCATTTGCACAAAATCGGTACCGTAAGACACATACAGCACCCACCCCACTGTACCAACAAAGATTGCTACAGCGGCCTTATTCACATTTGTAACATTCTCTGTACTAATGAGAATGAACCCAACGACTATGATTAAAAGGATAATCAGAGACATTTACATCAATTATTTAAACGCAAAGGTAACAATTGTTTGCGAAACAAACAAATACAAAAGAAACTATTAAATGTTTTTTGATTCAGTTGTTCTCTTTAGCCGATTTTATTGCTTTCGCCACTCGCGCTCAATTATGCTATTTTACGGTGTTTATTTCATTTTTTATCATTCTACCTTTTAAGTATGTTGATTTTATATTCTTTTTTCTGCTTTCCTTTTGTTTGCTAATTGACTATTTGTCTGTTTATTTTCCCTATTCGTTACCCATTTCACCAGAATGAGTATGATTGAGAAACCAACCTGTATCAAACAAATCACACAGTCGATTGCAACTCATTTGACGAAGACATCATTTCCCTACATATAATTTTTCCCTTACTTGTTTTTCGTATTCTTAAGCGACCCAATAACTTCTTAAAACCACATACTTTAATTGCCTTTTGTGTATAAAAATATTTCTATGAACGTGTCTTCATAAATAACCATTGAACCCCACAGAAGAAAAAAACAAAAAAACACAAACATACTAATTGTTATTGACTGCGAGTACTCTTAATCGACTATCAACTGTTGGCAAGATATTAATATTTTGATGTATGCTGTAAGGCTTTGAAAAATTTAAGCTAGCGCGATTACTTGACATTTGTTTAACAAGGCCTCCACAACAGCTTGTTAAATACGGTAATTTTACTTTACAAAACGCACTCTTCAGACCAAGGCATTCTAGAGAAAACAGGTGCTATAAAACATAAAATTTAGGCATTTTTTCAACCTCACGCCTTTTATTTTACACATCAACTTAGCCCAAATCCTTCATTTTGCACCATTTTACTCTTCTATTTGCTGATGAAAGTGCAATTTTTTATCATCCTAAAAACAGGTTTTATGGGCTAATAACACACCATTTTTGTTCGTTTTATAGTTTAAAGAATATCATTTACGCTGTATTTTTAAAGTTTTAAAATCTGAGCAAATTCACATTTTGCACCATTTTACCTTGCATTTAGCACCAAAACGCATTGCATTTAGCACCAAAACGCACTGCGTTTTGCAGCTTATTACACTGCGTTTAGCACCATATTACACCCCATTTTGGTGCTTTTTGGCCCAGAATTTAGTACAAAACTCCTTTTTTATAGCATAAACTGCGGGTTTTGACACTAAAAATCATTTTACCGGCAATTACTTAACTAACTCTCTTTACACCCTTATAAACTCACGCGAGAATTGAATATTTGCGAACGAATGGCAAATGGTGAGCAAAAATGCTACTCACAATGTTAAAATTTTCACTTAATATTTTACACAAAAAAAACACCTAGCCGACAAAAAAGTGATAAAAAGTAAGGATAAAGGAATTAAGACACTCCACGAATGAACAAAAAATCAATGCCCTTCAATGATGATTAATGGGAAATTGGCCGTTATCAAACTAAATTGATATTCATATAAAAAGACCTAAGCTCAAGGTATGAGTGATGAGAAAGAATTACTTTTAACCCCGCATTCTACACTTATAGGCTGAAATAATATTGTTTCTACCCACTAGAAAACCTAAATTCATTAAATAGTCCGCACAAACTGCACATAAGTTTTGGAAATGTGCAAACAAAATTGTAATTTTGCACAAGATTAAGAATTATGTGCAATGAAAAAGACACCTAGCTTTAATGCATATATCGAAAAGAGCATCAAGAACCATTGGAATCTTAATGCCCTCACCGATTACAAAGGTAAGACGCTGCAATATCAAGATGTTGCGCGTAAAATAGAGAAATTACACATACTATTCGAAAATGGTGGCATCGCAAAAGGGGATAAAATTGCCCTCTGTGCACGAAATAGTTCCCATTGGGCAGTAGCTTATTTTGCTATCCTCACTTACGGGGCTGTGGTAGTTCCAGTGCAAAGTGAATTTACCCCCGAGCAGATTTACAACATCGTTAACCATTCTGAGTCGAAGTTACTCTTTGTAGGAGACACTATTGCAGCGAACATAACGATAGAAACGATGCCTATCGTCGAAGCCATCGTTTATCTGTCCGACTTCTCGTTACGCGCATGCAAGTCAGAGAAGTTGACCTTTGCTCGCGAACACCTTAACGAACTATTCGGAAAAAAATATCCCAAATATTTCAGAAAGGAACACGTAGCCTATCATCTAGATGAAAGCGAAGAGTTGGCTATTATCAATTACACCAGTGGAACAACTGGATTTTCCAAAGGAGTGATGCTGCCGTATAGAGCATTATGGGGCAATCTAGATTTCATGATGCACGATTTGGCTCCACATGTACCAGCTGGTAGCAACATCTTAAGTATCCTCCCAATGGCACACATGTATGGCCAAATGTTCGAATTGGTACTATCATTTTGCGTGGGAGCACACAATTACATCCTCACTCGCCAGCCTTCACCTTCACTAATCATCGAGGCCCTGGCCGAAGTGAAACCCGCTATTGTGTCGTCTGTACCACTTACGATAGATAAAATTATACGTAAGCGAATTTTCCCTCAGGTACAAAACAGTAGAATAAAACTATTGTCGAGTATGCCTGTAATTGGTAAAAAGGTAAAAAACAGCCTCTGCCAAATGGTACGCGACCTTTTGGGCGGAAATATCTACGAGGTTATTGTTGGAGGAGCTAGTCTGAACAAGGAAATTGAAGACTTTCTTACAGACATTGGTTTCCCCATTACGGTTGTATATGGTGCTACCGAGGCTGCACCGGTTATCACTTTTACCGATAAAAGCCTGTTTGCTCCAGGCTCGTGTGGTCTACCCTTATCACACTTGGAGGTTAAAATCGACAGCACCGACCCGCAGAATGTGCCAGGAGAAATTGTTGCTCGTGGCATCAATATTATGCAAGGATATTATAAAAACAAAGAAGCAACACGGCAAGTACTGGATGAAGAGGGCTGGTACCACACCGGCGACCTAGCCACAATGGCTGCCGACGGACACATATATATAAGAGGACGCATCAAAAACATGCTTCTAGGGTCGAACGGACAAAACGTTTTCCCCGAGGAGATAGAAGACAAACTCAACTCGATGTCGTTGGTTAACGAAAGTCTTGTGGTGCAAAAAGGCGACAAATTGGTGGGACTGGTGTTTCCCGACCAAGATGAAGTAGCATCGCTCGACCTCTCTACCGAAGAGTTGGAAGGCATCATGGAGCAAAATAGGCGCGACTTAAATGCCCTATTACCATCCTATTGCCATCTTTCAGCCATAAAACTACACGATTCTGAATTTGAAAAAACACCTAAAAAGAGCATTAAACGCTTTCTCTACCAGAACGTGTAAGCGCCTTCGCCTTTATCTATCTCGCAAGAGATATGCACACTAGGCACAGGCCACCCTCCCTTAAAAACAGATATAACGTTATAAAGCAACATAATTATGGAAAAAATACCTAGCTTCAACGCCTGCGTACAGAAGAGTATCATAGACCATTGGGATCTTGATGCCCTTACCGACTTTAAAGGGCAGACGCTACAGTACCATGACGTAGCAAGAAAAATAGAGAAGCTTCACATACTTTTTGAGAATAGCGGAGTACAAAAAGGAGATAAAATTGCACTTGCTGGGCGCAACTGTGCTAATTGGGCTGTTGCATTCTTAGCAACACTAACCTACGGTGCAGTGGCTGTACCTGTACTTCATGAGTTCACAGCCGACCAAATGCACAACATCGTAAACCACTCTGAAGCGAAACTGCTCTTTGTGGGCGATGTGGTGGCCACGACCATAGATGCCACTAAGATGCCACACCTGGAAGGTATTATCTATATTCCCGACTATTCGCTAGTGCTATCGCGTACCGATAAGCTTACTTTGCACGCGAACACCTTAATGAAATATTTGGAAAGAAATACCCCAAGTACTTCCGTAGGGAGCATATAAGCTATCACATCGAGCAAACCCCCGACGAACTGGCGCTTATCAACTACACCAGTGGCACCACAGGTTTCTCAAAAGGCGTAATGATTCCTTATCGCGCCTTGTGGAGCAATCTCGACTTTGCCGTCGGTGTACTCGGTCCGCACGTTTCTCCTGGTGCGCACATCATCAGCATTTTGCCCATGGCCCACATGTATGGCATGGCCTTCGAGTTTATATTCGAGTTCTGTAGCGGTTGCCACATCTATTATCTCAACCGCATTCCAAGTCCTGCTATCATTGCCCAAGCATTCACCGAGATTAAACCAAAGGTAATTATTGCCGTGCCACTGGTAATCGAAAAGATTATCAGGAAGCGCGTTTTCCCCAAAATACAAAACAACAAGATGCGCCTGCTGCTTAACATGCCGGTGATAAACAAGAAGATTAACCAGAAGATTAAGGAGCAGGTAGCTGCTGCTTTCGGTGGTGAATTCTACGAGATTATCATCGGCGGGGCAGCGTTCAATCGTGAAGTGGAAGCATTTCTCACTCGCATCGGCCTACCCTTCACCGTTGGTTATGGTGCTACAGAATGTGCACCCATCATTACTTATGCAGACTATAACGACTTTGTTCCCACTTCGTGTGGCAAGGCGGTGGTTCATATGGAAGTAAAAATCAACAGCAGCGACCCGCAAAACGTACCTGGTGAAATTCTTGCTCGTGGCTTAAACGTGATGTTAGGCTACTATAAGAACGAGGAAGCCACACGTGAAGCACTTGATGAAGAAGGCTGGTATCATACAGGCGACCTGGGTTTGATGGACGAAAATGGTAATGTCTTTATCAAAGGACGCTCCAAAAACATGCTCCTAGGCTCGAACGGACAAAACATTTACCCAGAAGAGATTGAAGACAAGCTTAACTCTATGACTCTTGTCACAGAGAGCGTCGTAGTTCAAGACGGAGAAAAACTTATTGGACTGGTATTCCCCGACTTCGACGAAGCTAACAATCTTGGTTTGAACAATGAAGACTTGGCCAACCTGATGGAGCAAAATCGCCTAGAACTTAACGCGATATTGCCAGCCTACTGCAAACTGTCGAGCATCGAAATTCATGCCGAGGAGTTTGAAAAGACGCCTAAAAAGAGCATTAAACGCTTTAAATACCAAAGGTAATACAAGCTCTAAACACTTACAACAAGCGCCCAATTGCATTGACAACTGGGCGCTTGCTTTTTTATAAGCCCTTTGTAGACCTTCATACTTTTAACCATTCAGTATCTCTATCCATCAACAAACGCCTTAAACCCATTACACTATTGTTTCCCCTAGAACAAACAGTCCACATAAGAACAGATCTCTAAAACCCTTTTTATCAGCATGAAGTATAAACAAGAAACAAGAAGGGCGAAAAGATAAAGACAAGAACGAGACCATAGTCTCAGAAATTGCATCTCGCTTTTATCTTTTCACCCTTATAGGTTTATATAATACTGTCTTTAACAATTAACTAGTATAAACATTTCACTTTACAATAATCTTCTTGCTTGAGCCATCTGAATATTTCACAACGTTGACACCTTTCTCCAGTTGTTGGCGTTTACTACCATCTACACCATAATAGCCAACCACCACTTTATTGTCTGTAGTAACCTTATCAATGCCAGAAGTAACTACATTAGTACTCATTGGCTCACTCTGATACTTCTTACCATCTTGTTCGTAAACCATCACCACAGTAAGCTTCTTTATATGGGCATCATAGAAGTGTAAAATACGCTGATCGTCAGCAACCTTAAAGTCTTCGTTACGTTTATCTTGGTAGTAGAATGGGATATCTACCATATCCTTTTCAAGATAATAATACTGCGACTTCAAAAACTTAAATGGCTGAGGATTATCGTCGATATATACGTTATAATACATGTTATTGGGGTCGAGATAATTGCCAGACTCATCCACATTTCTTACATAAAACGCCAATGTAATGGTGGTTAGGCTATAGTCGTAGCTATCAACTGCCGATCGATAGTGCAAAGTGGGTGCTGCTGGTTTGGCCGCTTTCTTAACAAAAGGTGTAAGCACAAGGCTTTCAAAAGTTTCCATTCCATCAACTGAAGCATTCTCCGTGCTACGCTTACCGAAAACAATTTTAAGCACATTGTTGCAAGTTAAGACGCCTGTTTCGGCATTAACACTAAAAGTAAGCTTACTAGCCAGCGTTGAAGCATCGCTATAGGCAGCTGCATAAGTATGATATACAGAAGCATCATTCGAAAATCTCACGAAGTCTGTTCTAACCGTAGTACCAAGATATTGATTGGTTAGCATCTCAGCTGTATTTCCGTTCTGCGTTAACTTCACCCATACATTGGCCAATTTACTTGTTTTAGAAATACCTTTTAAATAAATATCATTACCATCAATAGCCGCATCAATCACGCGTGGCGACGTTTCTTCTTTAGAAGAGAGCGTATATTGCACAGTCTTAGCACTTGCGGGTGGAGTAACAGGTGTATTTTCGAAGCTTTCGATAGTTACATTCCAGTCGCCGTAGCGGTTTTCCCACGAACCATTATCATAAACTATGCCTAATATTTCGTTTTTATTGCCTACGCCAAGCATCTTTAGCGTTTGTCCATCCCACGAAAAATCCATGAAATTATTGTCTTTCGACACCACTTCGTATTGGTTATTATCTTTAATACTCATACGATTAAGCAAAAACTTACGCTCGGTGTTTGCTCCCTCATCATCATCGTCACCTCCATTGTTGTCTTTAAAAATCACTTGAGGCAGTTTAGCGCGATATTTTCCAGCACTCAATGGGTCTAGTTTTAGCCATGATTTACTGTCGAAGCCTGAAACTGGATTATACACATACAGGCAACCATCTTCGCCAACAACCACCTTAGACACCAATCCGTCGTATCTACCAGGTTCAGTTCCTATCCAACCTTTCTTCACCCACGAACTACTTGAGCGATACATGTGGTCTATCAGCTTACCTTTTGGTGTTTCTACCAGTTGTGCCGATGCAGAAAGGCACAAGACTAATGCACAAAATGAGAATAAAGTTTTTTTCATACGTCAATATTTTAGATTTGATTGAGGCTGGTTCTATAAATTCCACGTTTGTATTTCATCTTTAACTCATGCCAAGTTCAATGACATATGTAAGCATGCATCAAGATAAAACCTAGAATAGTCTTCAAAGACCTTTCATAGAACCAGCCTTTTAGCTTAAAAAAACAGTCATGTTATTAAAAATCATACCCAATGCCTACATTGAAATAGCTACTACCAGCATCAGCCGTTCTCAGCAAATAAGCACCATTTAGGCGAAATGAGCCATACTTAATGCCTGCGCCCATGGTGACATGGCTGAGGTTGTAGTCGCCATATTCGTAACCTACACGAACCGAAGCTAATTTATTATAGGTGTATTCCAAACCTCCACCCGCCATAAAAGTTTTGCTATCTTCTGGCAAGAAGTAGTAACGCGAAGACAAGGCAGTTGCCACTTGATGCTTATCGCTAACATCGATGGTCATTGTTGCTCCAAGAACCGCATGTGTTGGTAGCGAATTCTTGTTGCCACTACCAAATCTAACTTTGGACCAATGGCGCCAACCTTAGCATCAAGCATAACACTGGCAGACTTATTGGCAACCCTAAGGTCGGCGTTTTGATAAGAGGCGCCTAACGTAAAGGATGCTCCAACAGCATTTTTAGACTGATGACTGAAGAGCATTCCGCCCATAGCATAGGCCGAAAAACCACCACCAAGCATGTAAGCATAACCTAGGTCAATGGTCCAACTATAAGGTTTATAATCTTTTGTAGGCAACCCCTGCATGTCGTAGCCCTTAAACTTCAATCCGCCTGCATATCTAAAACCTGCAAAAACAGCATGCTTGCTAGCCAACTTATAGCCCACAGAGGCCGTGTAAAGCGAAAAAGTACCCTCTATACCTTGTTCTTTTTCAAAAGCAGCAGCAGCTACATCAGCTGCAAAACGCTTGTCGTCACCAAGAAAAGCAGAAGGGTTGGCGTAGAGATGCATACCCTTTGCTGCCACCATTGCATTACCCATCGCTGCCGTTCGGGCATCTGCATTGGCAGTAAGTATCGAAAGGTCTTGTCCTTGGGCATTAGCCTGCATTGCACCCATAAGTGCTAGGCAAGCCAAGATGATATGTTTACTATTCATAATTGTTAGGGTTATCGTTTAATGAACATTTGCACGTGTGTTCCCTTGTTGGTGTACACAAAAAGCTTGTATGTACCTGTGTGAAGTTTTGAAAGGTCGAGCTTTGCAACATTGTTGTTGTCGGGAGCTACAGTGGCTTTCATCAGCTGTTCGCCCACTGTTGAAGTGACAACAAACTCGGCTTCTTTTACATCAGAATTAAGAAGCGCGTTAATCTCCGTCTTAACGGGTATGGGATAAACGGCATAAACAGGGGCTGACTTACGCTCGACAACGCGAACTTGGAACGAACCTTCCGATGATCGCTGCGTACCATCTGAGGCAACAACACTAATGCGGGTAAGTCCTAGGGCCAAAGGTTTGAGCTGAAGCTTGTCGTTATTTACCTCTACAGAAGCAACACTGCTATTTCCCACACTGGCTTGGAAAGACAATTGATTGCTACCACTGTGCTTATAATGTCCATTCAGAGGTATAGACACCAAGCCTTCATCCAGCCCCACAATGTAATTAGAGAATGGCGCTTCTAGTGTTGGCGGCAAGTACTTAATGATTTTAAACGTGAAATGCTGTTCTGTTTTAGCACCCAAATCATCTGTAAGTATAAACGTGCATGTGTAATCACCAGCCTCGAGTACAGGAACAAGGTTCACTGTAACCATTCCTTGTTTCAAAGAATAAGACACACCTTTGGTCTCTCCTGCAGCTTTTATATCCCAACTGTGTCCATCTGGGTCGGCCACATTAAAGGTAAACGACTTTCTTGCATCGCTATTCACTTCTATAACCCCATTAGGGAAGTTGGTTACCTCTGGTGCATGGTTCTGTTTTGTGGTGACTTTCTTAATAACTGGCTTTGAAACATTTCCCCAACGGTCAACTGCAACAATGGCAACAGAATAACTTTTGTTGTCTTCTAGATTATTAAACGTGTAATTAAGTGTCTCACCTAAGCTGTGGCCCACCCCATTAATTTCTTGATAATCCATATCTTTAAGACTCTCGGGGGTAAGGTCGTTAGCACTTATATATAACCTATAGAAGGCCGCTGTCTTATCTTCGTCTTTGGCAATGCTCCATTCTGCATTCACATCAACAAAGTCGGGCGTAAGCGTTAGCTTAGTCACCTCATCGGGAGCAATCTTTGTATCCGACTCGAAAGCAGCTTCGGCATCGATAAATCCCCTTCCAAGCTTGCCTTTATAAGCAGGATTTATCTCATCAATATTATAGGGGCGGTAAGCCGTTATGAGGCGAGACTTCAACTCTTCGTTAGTAAAGCCCTGTTTACCAAAGTACGAAACGATGAGCGCAGCAATGCCCGATACGTGCGGACAGGCCATAGATGTGCCTTGAAAGAAAGCATAACCCGAGGGAACTTTACGTTTTGGCACAGTACTTAACACGCCACCATCGTTTCCAAAAGTGTCCTGATCGCCACCTGGAGCCATTATTGTTACCCAATTAGCATAATTGCTGTAACTAGCTTTTGCAAAATTCCAAGCCATCGCCGATACAGATATCGCTGGCGGATAGCATGCAGGGTATGCCGAGAACTCTTTATTTTCGTTGCCTGCAGCAAATATTACCACACCTCCCTTCATAGGCGAATCAGCCCGTTGATTGCCATTAGCATCACAGCCTGCCATCTTAATAAAATAGTCTACTGCCTCTTTCAGCAATTGAGGCATAGCCGTAACACCAGTTTTAAACGAGTATCCCCACGAGTTTTGGCAGATAACAGCTCCGTTGTCGGCCGCATATTTTATGGCCGCAGCGGCATCTCCTTGCTCGTCTTTGTTTCTAAAAATCTGGCAACTCATAAGTCGCACGCCACTACCTGGTGTTCCATCGCCTCCAGCAATACCCGCAACGCCCTTTCCATTGTTGTTACGAGCCGCAACAGTGCCGGCCACGTGGGTGCCATGCCCTTCGTTGTCGGGTTCTATCTTGCCCCCAACAACATCTTTTGCCTCAACAAAGTTGTAGCCATAGACATCATCAACAAATCCGTTTCCATCATCGTCAACACCTGCTTGACCATTTCTCCTTCTCATTCACATAAAGATTGTCAACCAGGTCTTCGTGCGTCACGTCTATACCACCATCAACAACGGCAACAATCACATTGCTTTTACCTGTTGTGTATTTCTCCCAAGCAGGTTTAACATTGCAATCGGCCCCACTTTTAGCATGGGCACTAACCGAGCCATCGTTGTAATAATGCCACTGTTTAGGCAAAAGCGGGTCGTTAAAAAAGCCACTGCCCTGTTGCGTGGGTGCTTCACCGCCAGCGTAAGCACGTGTTTTAATCTCGGGGTGCGCTATGGGCAGAACCCTTTCAGCACATTCCACACCGCCAACCTTATTGAATTGCTGCAACACGGCATCCACATCTTTACTTTCGTCAAAATAAATTGTGTACCAGCGATCTAGTCCTTCGGCCACAGTGCGTGCTTCGTAGATACCTGCTGGTTTAAAAACACGCTCCATTTTATAAGCGCCCGAAAAACTCATAGCCTTCGACATGGCCGACGGTACACTCTGCATTGACACATTTCCATCGACAGCACTAGACAGTGCTCGTGTTGTAGTCTTAGCCAACTTCACATTGATGCATCCCTTTACGGCAAAAATGTTTTTATCAATAATTACCGAACGTGTATCAGAATTTGCGACCGACGACTCTAAATTGTCGCTACAAGAGGTTGCAACCATCATGCCCCACAGGGCACAGGCACATAGATATATGATTGTTTTTTTCATTGCTAGTCCTTTTATTCTTATTTCCCTGTGTTGTGCTTTTTAAGCATCTGTTCCACTTTTTCCATCGTGGCTTGTTTACTTCCTGCAAATACTGTGGGTTTGTATAACACTGAGAGTTGCATAACAGGCTGTCCATTGTTCACATCAGAAAACTTACCTCCCGAAATGGCTAGCGTAAGATAATCTGAACGACTCGCATATACATGGTGTTTGCCATTATAGCCCATGAACTCGAAATTGTTTGAAGTAAGCAACTTATCAAACTCGCGCGTGATAAACCATTCTCTGCCGTGTTGCCACAAGCCTAAATTGGGCTGACTGATACTCAAACTATATTGTTCAACACTTCCAATCTTATCGGCAGGTGCAGGAGAATCACCACCACGCGTATAAAAGAAATAGGTGCGAGACACCACCAGGGGGTCGGTTGTTTTGTAAACCACGGCTTCAATTTCTCTATTTCTCGATACCTGTCGCGTAACTTCTTCGCTGTTTTTTGCCGTTTCATACTCCTCAACAGCAGTTATTTTCTTGTCTGTCTTATTCAACAGTTCAAGCGGACCAAGGTCAAGACTGTTGAAAGTGGCATAATCACGGTCTTGCACATGCATCTGATAGAAAAACAGCACCACGCTGTTGTTTCTCTCCATCACATCCACATCCATGGTGATAAGTTCGTTTGGTTTACATAATGATTGGTGTCTTTTGAGTCTCTTTCGTAACCATTAGCCTTAACAAAGTCTTGAAAAGCTTGCGAACGCACAGCGTCAACTCCCTCTTTAACCAACGAACGGGTAAAAATGCGTGTGGGTGTGAAGTACTGCGTGTCGTGAACATAGAACACTTCTTTAAATAAAGGCGACGAGGTTTTGAAGATATAACTCTCTTCATAGAGTCCATTACCAACATCTGGACCACCATATTCCTTAAGAATACTTCCTCGACGATATTCAAAATCCATCATCTTATGCAAACTAAATGGGGTACCAGGGTTGCATGCCAAAATAAAAGTGGACACCCCAGGCTGTTTAACAACCACCTCGCTGCTCTTACCTGCATACGAGAGCGTGAGTTTAATACTTCTCTCGTTTGAATCGTAGTTTGGCTTTGATATAAATTTCAAAGCGTGTTTTTTCTTCACAATCTGCAACCAGCTGGGCGTTTCGTTCTGAGCAAGTTCATAAAGACTGCCTTCTACGTTAACATCAACAGTTGTTGTGCCACCCACTTGAGGCAAAACCACCACACCGTTGGCTACTTCTAGCGATATATCAGCTGCACTTTGGGTCACCGAAATTTTCTCAACAGCCAATCCGCCATCAACAAGAATATAGCCATTGCGTTCAGCTCCAGTGGTATTTGCATCCACTTTCACGGCAATCTCATTTCCGTTTTTCGTGAGGTGCATCCACGATTTGGGCGTTGTGGCAATCCATTCGTTGCAATTGGTATTAACTGTTACGATTGTTTCGCCAATTTGGTTTGCAAACTTTAGGTCTTTATCAGATACACTAAGTTGCGGTTGTTCTATGTCGTCGCTTTTTACACAGCTTGCCATTAATCCCAAAATTAGGCTTAAAGGCAAGAGCATAAACAACTTATATATTTTTACTTTACGCATGTTGAATTGGTTTTAAATGAGGAATAACCTATAACTAAAACTTCAACGCCTTCGTAGCATCCACAAAGTTGCTCACCATTTTATTTTGAGCCTTTAGCGCTTTGGTGCCAGCCCCCTGCACAGAAGCATCATAATTGTAGAGCAATGCCAACACAGGAACATTATTATCAACAACAGACAAAACAGCAATGAGCAAGTGATCGCGTTCGCGAACAAAGTAATGCGTGTTGCCAGCCGAACGAAGATACGAGAATCCCTCGTCTCCCAACTTCTTTTTAAACTCGTTGGTAACAACCCATTTGTTGCCATATTTCCAGAGTCCTAAGCTAGTATCCTTAAAAAGCAAGGCACCTATCTGTACACTACCTAACTTAGCAGGCGATTTGCCGTCTTTATCAGTGGTATAAAAAATGTGAATACGACCATATGGAGCCGAGGCATCACTGTTAGCTTTAAGCGTGTATTGCAGTTGAGACACCTCAGTATTCTTGTTTTCGTTAAAACTTCTCTCTTCTTCTTTGCTACCGGCATCTTGTTCATACTTTTCAACTTGAGCCAATTTCACATTATCATCCTGCAACAATTCGAGTGGATAATAAGGTAGCCTATCGAATGTTTTATAATCACCAACTTGCTTCATCACAGGTGTAAAAGTAAGGTTAACCCCTTGATTGCCCACCTTTTCTGAGATATAAACCTTCAAAGCCAATAACTCTTTATCGTTGACATACTCTCTATCCGAAGCCGAATTGCTACGTACATAACCATTATCGGCCAAGAATTTTGCAAAAGCCTTGTCTTTAACTGCCTCAACAGCTGTTGCACCATCGCCCACTGTGATAATTTGAGAAGGCGTAATGCCATCGGCACTACTATATTGCATCAATGTAAGAATGGGAGAAGGCGTGATAAAAGTGTACATTTCTTCCAATCCATAGGCCGGCATAGCAGATTGATACTCGCGCAAATAGCTACCTCGTCCCAATTCGTATTCCATAATCTTATGCACATCTTGGGGTAAACCGGGGTTGATAGGCAAGACAAACGTTGGATACCCGATTGAGAAACAACGATTTCGCGTGTTTGATTACCACTCTTAGCATAAAGTTTTACCTCACGGTTAAGGTAAGAGTCGTTGCGCTCGGCCACTAACTTTATCTCTTCATCACCCTTTATAATCTTCAACCAAGTAACATCCTCACTAAGAACTACATCGTATGCAGAAGTATTTGTAGTAACATCAACAACCTTTTCGCCACCCGATTGCGGCAAGTAAATAGCAGTGGGCACTACATCAAGCGTTACATCAGCAGCGCTTTGTCTCACTTCAATCTTACCCGTTGCACCATTGGCATTGACAATAACATGACTTATGCGTTCGGTTCCCATTTTGTTTTCGGCAACTTTCACCTTTAATACATTGCCATCTTGAACAAGCGACAGCCAATCTCCCTCTTGAGGCGAAGAGGCAATCCAGGAATTTTGGTTGGTAGTGACGCTAATTGTTCGTTCGCCCACACCTTTATCAAAGGAAACACTACTTTCAGAAAGAACCAATGTTGGCATTTCGAACTCGTCTTCCTTTGCACACGAGCAGAGGCAAAGAACTATTCCACAAATAAATAGCGGAATGATTGTTTTTTTAAAGCTCATATTCTTCAAGATTTTATTTGATAAAACTTATACTTAAATTCGTTGTTAAACGTCTACTCTTTACTGGAAAGACGCTCGTTTGAAGCGCGAAGTTAATAAAAAAAGAAATACTGTATTTTAGAAATTGACTTAGGTTATTTCACAAAAATACCCACAAATGGGGATACAAACCTACTCCACTAATTTAATGAAGTAAGCTTTTTAAGTGACAAAAAAATCATTTCATCTTTACCATTCATAATTGCATATCATTTAGTTAATATTATTGCTAAATACCTAAGGCTGATAATTTCCAAATGTGGTTCTACCTTGCACATAAATATCTTTATCACAACTAAGTAGACTCTACTCACAATGTTTAAGTTAATGTGGCAATAAGTTTTTTTACAAAAGTCGATAATTTTGTTGACACACACAAGGTTTTTTTGGTATAATATTGTTAACAAAACAACTACTTTTGTTTAATTCTATTTAAGCACATAGCTATTCTAACTTGATACTATTCAAACAAAAAGCACACAAACACTTTACTATCATCAATTATTTTTTTAATATTAACTTGAGTTATATAGTTTGTTTTGCAATAAACCTATCTTAGCGCCAACTCATTCATTAGCTAGTTGGTAACATCTCTAAACAGACAATAAACCTATCGATAAATCGTTAAATTAGTAAATATATTTTTACAAAAACACAACTATAAATTCCAGCTTTCTAGACAAATCAGAGCACAAAAAAATAGGTAGAAAATGCACTGAAATTCCAAAATTCGCTTCCCTCTTCAAGCGAATTTCTACGCCGTTTTTTGTTATTTCATATGGTTTTGCATTTCTATTTTGAGAAAAAGTGCGCCAAAATTGAACTCGAAACAACAAAATAATGAAGACTTAACCCTTCGATAAAAAATGCTATTTGTACCAAAACGAACTGCATTTAGCAGCAAAACGCCTTGCATTTAGCACCAAAACACTTTGCTTTTAGCAGCAAAACGCAAGGTTATTTGCAGCAAAACGCAGAGCTTTTAGCAGCAAAATACACAAATAACAGCCAAAAAACAACCTGTAAGTACTTATTTATAGGATTTTTAGCGGTTTTGAAGGCAAACAGAGAAAGAACTTTTGGCAGTGAGTTTAGATAGGCACAACACATCAAAAACTCACTAAAAATAGCCCATTTTTCGATATTATACCCGTAACTAACTTAAAACTAACACTTTACAAACTCACAAAAATACGCCCAAATTTTCAGCCTTAGCCCCATTATTTCTAAACGAAGGCACTCACAATGTTAAAATATAGTACAATTATTTTACATTCTAGAAACAACAAATTCATCATTTCGGTTCAACAAAAAAAGACCGAGGTATAACGAATATGCTTAATCTTGATAAAATAACAATGCCGACAAGCGCCGTTGAAACACAAAAATAAATACAACAAGAAAGATTGCAGTGTAACATCTGTTTTTGCTGATTATCAGCTAAACATTAAAACGAGGATAATTCGTGAAACATATTGTAACATAAAAAGTGATGAGAACCGATTTATTAGTTAATCAATTTACCCAAACAGCAACAAAAATATCAGTAAAACTATGGAGCAAACTAACAAAATTCAACATAAATGCACCATTTTGTTTATTTTTTTAATAACTAAATAGGTGGTTGTTTTTCATATTTTTTTCCGTACATTTGCAATTGCATATAAATAAGGTACAGTATCACAGGTATCAATCATCTCAATAATTAAACAAGTATTTTTAAGTCATTTTCTCTCCAAGACCACGAGTAAATTAGGAGTATCAAGTTTTAAAAGATTGTATTTCGAATAACAAAATTCATTAAATAATAGAGAACGATGCAGAAGATTAAATTTCTCCAGCGCATAAGTTGCGTTCTTTTTCTGAACCTCTTATGCTTTGGTCCGCTAAGTCTGCCCATCTCAGCGCAAGAGTTGAGTGGAGCAAAAGTAACCCTCTCTATGCGCGATGCCTAGGTTGAGGACTTCGCAAACGAGGTAGCAAAGCAAACAGGACTAAGTATTAAGTTTACTGATAAAGACGTTAAAGCCTTTAAAGGCATTACACTTGACGTGCGCGACCAGTCTGTTTCAAGTCTGCTACTAAACTTATCTAATCAGTTTCCACTATCATATAATATCGAAGGCAACACCATTACTTTTGCCAAAAAGGACGTGACGCAACGTAAAGGTAGCATTCGCGGTCAGGTTACCGACGTGAATGGCGACCCTCTTGTTGGTGCTATCATCAGAGTGGATGGCATAAATGGCGGATTTGTTACCGACATCAACGGCGAGTACGAGGTAAAAACCGATAAGAAAGAGGTGCACCTCACCGTGGCTTACATTGGCTATAAAAGCGTTAATAAGAATGTGAAGAATGGCGCCACGGCCAATATCACCTTGCACGAAGACTCGAAAGAAATGCAAGAAGTGGTTGTAACAGGTTACCAAACCAAAAACAAAAATTCGTTTACTGGTGCTCAGGTGGCCGTAACTCGCGACCAACTGATGAATGTGGGAACAAAAAACGTATTGAAAAGTATTGCAAGCTTTGTGCCTGGTATGGTTATTTCGGACGATAACCTAAGGGGTGCCGACCCCAATTCTGTGGCCGAAATCAATATTCGTGGTCGTGCAACATTCGACGGACAGGCTAATACGCCCGTGTTTGTAGTAGACGGTGCTCAAGTAACTGCAGAATATGTCTATGACATGGACATGAACGACATCGAGACAGTTACCGTGTTGAAAGACGCTTCTGCCTCTGCTCTTTATGGTGCTAAGGCTTCTGCAGGTGTAATTGTTATAACAACCAAACGCTAAAGGGTGGAAAGCTTAAGCTTAACTATAGCGGAACGGTGCGTCTTTCAACTCCCGACTTGCACGATTATAACCTATTAAATGCTAGTGAGAAATTGGAATACGAGCGTTTGGCAGGCTTGTTCACAGATACATCGCCTTCACGACAATATACACTTGACCAAGACTATGCGCGCATTTTCAATAACATACAAAGCGGTGTAGAGACCGATTGGCTTTCGAAGCCACTGCGAAATGCCTTCTCGCAATCGCATAGCTTAAGCGTAGACGGAGGTGACGAACGCGCCAAATACAACCTTGGTGTGCGCTATGGCAAAGATGCTGGTGTAATGAAGGGTTCAGACCGTTCACGTCTGTCAACCAATTTCCGACTCTCTTATAATGTGTCGGGCAAATTCTTTGTGTCGAATAGTTCTACCATATCATCAGTAACAAACAACGAATCGCCCTATGGCGACTTCTCAGATTGGGCAAAAATGAATCCCTACGAGAATCCTTACGATTCGGATGGCAAGTTGCGTGTATCGCTTTATCACGATTTGGCCAATCCATTATACGACGCTTCATTGGGTAGTTATACAAACACAAACGCTTTCGACTTTCTCAATACAACCAGCATCCAACTATGGTTTGGTGAAAAAGTACGTTTGGATGGCGACTTTACCATCAACCGTAATAAGCAAAACAGACGTAGCTTTACTTCACCATTAGCCTATAGCGAAATCAGAAGTAAGTCGGCCGACCAGCGCGGTTCACTTTCAGACAACACTGTGAACACCACAACGCTGCAAGGAAAACTAATGTTATCGTACAACAACTACTTCTTTAAAAACTGTTTCTTACCGCCATGGGTGGTAGCAGCGTGGAGTCAACCTCATCAGACGCAGCCACCTATCGCTCAATAGGCTACTATTCGGACAAGTTGGGACATCCAGCCTTTGCCACTTCTTACGACAGCAGTCGTCCTAGCGGTTCGGATACGCAAACCAGAGGTGTGGGTGTGTTTGTGAATGCCAATACTATTTGGGACAACAAATACTTCCTTGACCTTATCTATCGTTACGAAGGTTCATCGCGTTTTGGCAAAAACCAGCGCTTTGCACCATTCTGGAGCGTTGGTGGAGGTTGGAACATCCACAACGAAAAGTTTATGAAAGGAACGCCAGTGCAATTGCTTAAGCTACGTGCTAGCGTGGGGTATCTGGGTAACATCAACTTCAACCCTTATCAAGCGTTGACAACATACAGCTATAACAGTTCTTACTTTTATGGAAAGGGAACAGGAGCAACCCCCATAACTATTGGTAACCCCGATTTGAAATGGGAACGCACGCTTAGCACTAACATCGGTCTAGACTTTACAGCATTCCGCGGACGCGTAGATCTTTCGGCCGATTATTATATCAAGAACACCGACAACCTGCTTTTGGATATAACCAAAGCGCCTTCGGTGGGTGTGACCACATCGCGCGAAAACATTGGAGAAGTACAAAACAAAGGATTTGAATTGCGCCTACGCACCATCCCCATTCAAAATAAAGACTGGCAATGGTCTTTGGGTCTAACGTATGCTCTCAATAAAAATAAAATCAAAAAGATAAGTAACTCCTTGCGCGAGCAAAACGAAAAGAACCAAAGCGACAATGGTGTAGCACCGCTTCCTATCTACGAAGAAGGTCAATCGCTCACAGCCCTTAAGGTGGTTCCCTCTGCTGGTATCGATCCTTCAACAGGACAAGAGATATTTATCAAGCGAAATGGCGCTTACACCTTTGTTTACGACACTAACGACAAGGTAATTTTCGGAGATACCAACCCCTCAGGAACAGGTTCGGTATTCTCTTACCTCACATATAAGCGTTTTGCACTTAGCTGTACGTTCCAATATTCGTTTGGAGGCGCATTGTATAACGAGACTTTAGCTACAAAGTTGAAGGAGCCAACCCCAAATATAATGCCGACGAGCGCGTGTTGAACGACAGATGGAAAACGCCAGGCACAGTGGCTAAGTACAAACGTATTGATGATACCGCAACCCCGTATCAAACATCGCGCTTCGTACAACGCAACAACTATCTGCGCATGAGCAGTCTTTCGCTATCTTACGAAGTTCCAACAAACTTTATACAGAAGTATGGTTTGAAGCGTATGTTCTTAGAACTGCTCACCAACGACCTGTTTTATCTTTCAACAGCAAAGAGAGAACGCGGTCTGAATTATCCATACGACAGAAGTTTTGAGTTCTCATTACGTTTCTCACTCTAAAACTAAACAGAACAACAATGAAGAAGATAACAAAATATATAGCCCTTTCCACTGCCCTTGTACTATTCACATCGTGCAACGACTTCTTGGATGTACAACCTAAGGGTCAACTAACAGACGATGAAATGTTTACCGACTTAACGGGCTATGAGGATGCCATGTTTGGCATATATGGTAAGTTGGCCACCTCTAACCTTTATGGCGAGAACCTATCGTGGGGATTAGTAGATAAACTAGGACAACAGTTTGGTTATGACAACACGCTAGATGTGAGTTACCACATCAACCGATATCAATACGCCAACCAAGAGGTTCGCAACGTAATTGATGCCGTTTGGACCAATATGTACAACAACATTGCCAATGTTAACAACGTGTTGAAACACATAGACGACATCAGTATTGGCGCACAAGAACGCCAAATGATAAAGGGAGAAGCATTGGGACTTCGCGCCTTCATGCACTTTGATTTGGCTAGACTGTATTGCACAGATTATAGACGAAGCGATGCTAGCACCTTGGGCTTGCCTTACGCCAAAGAATTTAACTTGAGTAATCGCCCACGTTATACGTTGCAGAGCACATTTAAGCTTATACTAAAAGATTTAGACGAGGCCGACTCGCTGCTCGTAAACGATAACAACGTGACATACGACAACACGCTGCAACGCGACTATACAAAAGGTCGTACAATACTTTTCAACAAGTATGCAGTGAAAGCCACTAAAGCTCGTGTTTATTATGCTATGGGTAAATACACTGAAGCCGCAAAATATGCACGTGAAGTTATTAACGCTACACAGAATTTTACACTAAACACGAGCACTTCGCTAGATTCGGTTATGCGTTTCCCAGCCAGCAAAGAAATGATATTCGGGGTATATGCAGCAGATAGGTCTGCCACTATTCGCACTGCTTTCTTACGTTCTACGGGTCTTGGCTCATTTGTAGAAGGCCGAAGAGACACCCGTAGTCTTTACGAAACAGACCTTTTTACGGCTCTTAGCTCAGATTTGCGCTTCACGTCTTTCTTTAGAGAGAACACGTCGGGGGCTACTTCGTCTTTTAGTTTTATTCGTTTAATACAGAATGATGCCGAAGCAACGAGAGGTGTATTGAAGGGTTTCGTGCTAATTAGCCTGCCTGAAATGTACTATATTCTTAGCGAAAGCCTTTACGATAGCAATCAAACAGAAGCTATCAACCTGCTTAACCAAGTGAGAAAGAGCAGAGGCTTGACCAATGTTGAGGCAACAAAGGTGTCTACACGCGAACTGTTTGAACAAGAAATGATGCGTGAACGCATGCGCGAGTTCCCAGGAATGGGACAAACGTTCTATGCATTGAAACACTATAACCGTAGTTTCACCGACTTCAGAAACATTGATACCTATCAGCCTTCTGACGCAATCTTCAATCTTCCCTGGCCAGACAGAGAGAGAGAATATGGCGACCAAACGATATATACTTATTAAACACAAGGCACAACATCGTTAAAACAAGTACTGCACTAAGACTTCATCTGGGCTATAGAGCTGTACTTACTTAAAAACAAGGCAAGGTAAAAACATAAACAACTTACAATTATGTATAAATCAATAATAAATTCTGCGCTATCGGCCTAGTGGCACTTTCGTGGCAGGCGTGTTCGGGCGTAGACTATGATGGAGAATACTCAAAAGATGGTACGTTTGAAGGCATGAACCAAGTGTACTTCGATTTAAGCAATGAAGCAGACACATTATATAGCTACTCGTTTGGCACACAACCAACCAGCGTTACTACAGACACAGTGAAGGTAAGGGTAAGAATTGCTGGTGTAAGAAAGTCGGCAACACAACAATATAAGGTGGTTGTTGACCCTAGTAGTACTGCTAAACCAGGCGTTCATTTCGAAGCCATCAATAGCGATCAAACTGTAACAGCTGACAGTTTAACGGCTAGTTTTCCCGTAATATTATTACGTCAAAACTTAAGCGACACACGTAACGACAGCATCAGACTGGTACTTCGACTGGAAGCAACCAACGACTTAGGTGTGCGCTTCCCCTGACAAAATAAAGAGAACAATTGCCTTTGACAATGTTTTGGCAAAACCCTATTGGTGGGATATGCCACTATTGAAGTCGATGGGACTGCCTGATTATACACCAGCAAAATACAGACTGCTGTTGTCTTACTACGACTCTGATGCTAGTCAACTTGAAAAGGCGATACGTAACAATAGAAGTTGGACACAACTTTACAGGAACATCCAAAAGGTTGTAGCCTACTTTGCGGCGAACCCAGAATAACCAAACAGTGGTAACAAACAAAAAACATACGAACATGATAAAGAATTCATTATATATCCTAGCTTTGGATGCTTTATGTTAGCCTCGTGTATAAACGATGAATCTACAGAAGGCAACAAAGCTATTTCTGTAATCAGTTTGCAGACTCCACTTAACAGCAGCTACACACTTAATCAGGGTGATACGCTAAAGATTAGTCCAACGGTGTTGCAGAGCAATGGCAATCAAGCGTTAACTTATGAATGGGAAGTAGATCATAAATTGGTATCTAACGATGCAACGTTGGTTTATCCTTGCAAAACCTCTGGCAACTATTCAGCTCGGCTTCGCCTTAGCAATGGGCAGAACATCCAAATATACGAGTTTGGTATTAACGTAGAATACGCTTATACAAAAGGTGTATTCCTGTTAGCCGAAAACAACAACAAGACCATCCTCTCATACGTACCATCTGAAGATGTGGACAAGAGTTTCCAACTTGATGTATTGGCAACCAACAATCCCAACATCAACTTTGGCGTGCCTTGTTCAATGACATGGCATAAAACCATTGGAAGCCAAACTAACAATGTGTTGTTGATTGCAGCAGGAAACCCCTCTACAGTTTATCAGCTTGATGGATATGAAATGCTTTCGCTATTTCAAACTCCTGTTGGTGAAAAAGTAACTCAGCTTGAAGCTAGCTCAGACATTGGTACTCCCAAAACAATGGCGATAACAAACAACAATCTGTATTCTGTGGGATTGAACACTACCAATATCTTTGCACAAACTTCACGCTTTACAAATGCAGTTGGAGGCTCGGTTACGCTAGCAAACAGAATGACAACATGGTGGAGAGACGACCTTTTCTATGCGCATGCAGATGCTTACTTTGACAATGCGCATGGTGCGCTGCTAACTATGCCCATTGAAACCACTTCAATTCCTGCAGAGATACTAAAAGGTACATTTACTGGTGACACACTAGTGGGCATGGGAAGTGTAAACAAACAGCGCAATATGGCATTGATAACCTGTCAGAAAGTACGGGAACATTCTACTTTACGTATCTCTTCCCTGGATATTTCTCAGCATCTGCCGACAGAAAGATTGCGCCTAACGTGCTATACAGAGCAGCTATGCCCGCTTCTTCGGGTATTGATAATGGCGCTGTAGTACGTTCGGCACGTAGTAAGAATATTGTGTATTACACAAAAGGCAATGCCGTTTATGCTCACAATGTTCTTGCAAATAGCAACTTCCCAACAGAAGCTTTATTTACCGTTGGTAACAGTTCAGAGACTATTGTAGACTTTACTTTCTCTGATAATGACAATCTTATCTATGTTGCCACAAACGATGCTGCAGCGTCGATGCCAGGAAGCTTATATTGTTACGACACGCAAACAAACACATTACGCTGGTCGAAAAAGAACATCACAGGCCGTATTGTTAAGGCTTTATATAGAAATAAATAACAACCAATGATAAAAATGAATTTCTCATTTAGACAATCGGTACAAGGAGGGGCTTTGCTGCTCCTCCTTGCATTGCAAAGCAGTGCAGCAAAGGCCGACGAAAACAAATCAAAGTCGGCCTCAAAGCCTAAGAAAGAAACAAAGTATGACAGACTTTTTAAAGACAAGAAGACTGAAACAGCACGTAGTAAGTTTATCACCGTTCATAAACTTGACAACAAAATTTACCTTGAACTACCTAGAACTTTGCTTAAAAAGCAAATGATGCTGGGTGGAACAATTACCTCTACCACCGACCCTACAGCTGTAACAGTGGGCTCAACAAGTTCCAATCCTGTATTGTTCTACTTCGACATACAAGACAGTTCGGTGGTAATGAAAACACCGAACAATGTCCTTTTTGAAGACAATGCTTCTTCGCCCGACCTAAATGAGCATTGTCTTTGAACTATCGCGACGGCATTTGGCAAGGCTTTAACATCATGGCATACAACAACGACAGCAGTGCTGTGGTATTTGATGTAACTGCTTTATTAGGAAAACCCACCAACTTAATACCTGTGATGCCAACTAAAAATGGCAACTACAGTGTTAAGGCTACGCCTAAATCAGAATTATCGTTTATTCGTGGCATCAAAAGTTTCGACACAAATCTCTCTGTAAATAACGATTTCACATATGGTGTATCTACATCACTGATGTCTATGCCCATTGGTGGAGAACGTCCTACAACTGTGGGCGTAAGCTATAGCCTGGCTCTTGTACCCGAATCTGCAATGCGTCCGCGCATCATGGATTCGCGCATCGGCGTAGACTTCTCTGTTCGTTTGGGCATGCCTAAAGAAGGTGCAAGCACAAAACGTATATTCTTCTCGCATCGTTGGAACCTCGTACCAAAAGATAAAAAGGCTTATACTAAAGGTAAACCCACCATGCCTGTTAATGCCATACGTTTCTATTTGGACGACAACTTCCCCGAATCTTGGAAGCAACCCATTAGAGAAGGCATACTGGAATGGAACAAAGCGTTTGAGAAGATTGGGTTTAAAAATGCTATCGAAGTGGTAGATTTTCCTCAAAAACAAGGTTTTGACCCTGATAATATTCAATATTCGTGCATTCGATACATTCCAAGCGGTGCATCTTCAGCTCCTACAAGCGACTTATATGTTAACCCCAACACGGGTGAAATTATGAGCGCTTCGATGTTTATCTACTCGGATGTTGAAAAACTTTTGCACAAATGGCGCCTGATTGAAACGGGGGCTGTTGACCCTTCTGTGCGAGGCAACCGCTTATCGGCACAGCATTTTGCTCAAGGCTTAAAGATGTTGGTTACAAAAGAAACTGGAAAGATGCTAGGTTTACTAAAAAATCTTGGCGCATCTGCAACCTACTCCACCGACTCGTTGCGTAATGCTCGCTTCACAACTACTATGGGACTAGCTCCTTCAGTAATGGATGATGTGCATTATAATTATGTGGCACAACCTACAGACAAAGGCGTTAGCCTGGCTTCGTCAGGATTAGGTATGTACGATTACTTCACTATTAATTGGAACTACCGTTATTTTGATACCGATAAGGTGTCTATTAACGAGGAGACAAACACGCTTGAGGCTTTTGTAGACAAGAATATTATCAATCCACGCCTTCGCTTTTACGCTGAACGTAATGCTAGATGGGACCCCAGAGTGCAGGCAGAAGCTCTTGGCAATAACATGATTGCCAGTGCCGAACTTGCCAATAAAAACTACTCTATCGTTGAAAGCAATCTTTCTAAATGGATTAAGAACGATGAGGATACTCGTATTAAAGACAAATTATACCTGCAAATCGCACAAACAGATATACGCTTTTCAAGCAGGTGCTAAGCAACGTGGGAGGTATGTATCTCAACAATATGAAGATTTCTTCTAAAATTCCACAATATCAAGTGGTGTCGAAAGAACTCCAGAAGCGCTCTTTATTGTGGTGTTTGCAACAAGCGGCTAACTTCACCAAGTATGCCAACCGCAAATTTGAACGCAAAGGCTTCTTATCTGTTAGCTATTACGACCAAAGTTTGGAGTTTATTGCTTACGACTTGCTCGCTGCTCGTAATCGCGTAGCAGTTACCTCTTACTTAGATCCTAACAGTTACACACAAAAAGAATATTTCGACGACCTATATAATGGTGTCTTTAAAAGCGTTGCGCAATTGCGCGCTCCTTCTCAAGGCGAACGTATCCTGCAAAGAGCGTTTATGAATTATGCACAAAGTGCAGTATCTAAAGCCACTGGTAACGGTGCTGCTGCTGGAGGTTCGGCTGGTGGAGCAGCATTAAAAAACGACGACCAAGGTGCTACTCCTGGCTTTGGAGACCCCTCACAAAACCTTGCGCCTACTGTAGACATCACACTTGCAGACAACTCTGAACTATATTTCTACAATAGTTTGCTGAAACTTAGAACTGCTCTGGAGAAATGTTTGAAAGCGAACTTGCCTTTGGAAGCTCGCACTCACTACGAGATGATGCTCTTCAAAGTCAACAAAACAATGGAGGTGAAGAAATGAGAACAGTTTCTTTAATATCAATGAGAACGGCAAAAGTTACCGTCATGGCTGTGGCACTATTGAATGTGTCTATCTCTGCGAACGCCATCTCTTTCTTTAAAAAGAAGAAACAAAACAAAAACACAACCGCAGTTGTGAAAAAAGACGCCTACGAACGAATATTGACTGAAGAGAAAACCGACTCGGCTAAAGGGCCTTTCATCTCTCTTTATCGCACCAACGAGAAGCTGCTGGTGGAACTTCCGCCTTCGTCTATTGGCCGCGATATGCTTATAGGTGCTACTATTTCATCGGTTTCTGCACCACAATTTTCTGAATTGGGCACCCGAGCTGGCTCTATTACACACATCCGATTTGTTGAGAAAGACAGTTCTATCGTGATGCAAGCAGTGAACACTGAAATGCTCGATGCTCTGCCTACTACAAATGCTAAACAAGCGGAAGAAATAAATTACCGCAATCTTGAATTCTTCTCTTTTCCTATAAAGGCTAGAAACAAGAAAACGGGTGGTATTTTGTTCGATGCGTCGTCGTTCTTCTTAAGAGAAAGCAAGTATTTCCCTGTTATAACTAAGGTGGCTGGACCCTATAGAGTAGATGCAGACCTGCGCCCCGAATGGATTAAGGTGACGGAATTAAAGGCTTTTGAAAACAATGCCTGCGTGAAGATGGAACGCAATTATGTTACCAACATGAGTGGCAACAGTGGCAATGTGGCCATTAGCAATTATCCTGTTTCTATCGGCGTGCAATTTACATTGACGCTCTTGCCAGAGGATAAGATGATTCCTAGACTTAGCGACACACGGGTTGGATATTTCCTTACACCAAAATCTATTGTCAACGACAGTCTTATTGAGCATGCTAGCTTCATTAATAGGTGGCGAGTTGAACCGAAAGACCCTGAAGCTTATTTTGCAGGAAAGCTTAGCGACCCCGTAAAACCGATTGTCTTTTACATAGACAATAACTTCCCTAACGACTGGAAGCCGGCTATTAAGAAAGCTGTAACCAGATGGAATAAGGCTTTTGAACGCATTGGCTTTAAAATGTGATGCAAGCTAAAGATTATCCTACGGATGATCCTAATTTCGACCCCGACAACTTCAAATACTCATGTATAAGATACCTACCCACTGCAACCGAAAATGCTATGGGCCCTTCATGGATTGACCCTCGCACGGGTGAGATTATAACCGCCACAGTATTGGTATATAATGATATTGTTAATGTGATAAACAGTTGGCGATTTATTCAAACTGCACAGCTCGACCCTACAGCTCGCACATTAGATATGCCCGACAGCATTAAGTTGGCTACACTTGAATATATCGTTACGCATGAAGTGGGGCACACCTTGGGACTGATGCACAACATGGGCGCATCGGCTTCCATTCCAACCGACTCGCTTCGCTCTGCTTCCTTCACACAGAAGTATGGCACAACAACTTCCATCATGGACTATGCGCGTTTTAATTACGTGGCACAACCAACAGACAAAGGCGTTTCGCTCACCCCACCCCTCTTGGGCGTGTACGATAACTACGCCATTGAATGGGGATATCGTGTCTTCCCTAACGCTAAAAGCTACAGAGATGATGTGCAACCATTGCTAGACTTTGTTGCTAAACATGCCAACAACCCAATGTATCGCTACGGACTTCAGCAGTCGCGCTATCGTTACGACCCTACTGCTATAGAGGAAGACTTGGGCGACAACGCCATTAAGTCGAGCACTTATGGTCTAAAAAATCTTGAATATATTCTCAATCACTTTGACGAATGGATTCCTGATGGCAATGACGGAACGCGGAAAGCTAAACTCTATCGACAAATTGTTTCGCAAGCTTATGGCTATGTGCGCAATGTGTATGCACTTCTTGGTGGTATAAAACTGTATCAAACCACTGAATCTTCTGGGTTGCCCCGATATCAGGTTATATCTAAAGAGCAACAGCGCGAAGCTGCTATGTGGCTATTAAAGGAGGCTCACCAATTTGGTAAGCGTGGCATAACATCTATTGAGAACCGTCTGCCACAGATTAATGCGCATCCTTATAAACATTGGCTAGTGGTATTCAAGAGATGGCATTATCTGCTACCGCACGTCTTGCGTTAAGTTATTATGCTGATTCCACTTCGTATTCGCCACTTGAATATTGTGATGACACCTACAACCATGTATGGGCTAAGACTATCGCTGGTGACGAAAAGCTTGATGAAGACGACATCTCAATGCAAAAACTATATGTTGAACGTCTGAGAGCTAATATCAACGAGATTAAACAGATTGGTAAAGTTCGCAGTCTTCGTGACGAAAACCAAGATGTAGCCTTCCTTGGCTTCGGTACTGGCTATGGCGAACCCGAGACTATGTGGATGGAAACTATTGACCGCACTGCTGAATACGTGTTTCATTATGCACAGAAACTGCAAAACCTGCTTGAACAACGTATCAAAACAACTCGTGATACAACTGTAAAAGCGCAATATGAATTGATGTATGCACGTGTACTACGTTATATGAACGACTAATTAAATAACATCATATTACTTATAACAGGGGTGTGTCAAAAATAACTTGGCACACCCTTTTATTATTTCAGCCTGTTTTAATAAACGTTGAACTTTAAGTTTTCTATTTTCTCCTAACCTCTCATCTATCAATCAATTGTTAAATTGGTAAACATATTTTACAAAAACACCATTTTCAACCGAACCATTCTAGAGAGAATTTGCTCTTAAAAACGACGAAAAACACGTTTTTGGGGGCAAAACTCCAGCACGCTTCAAGCCTTCTACTCGTCTATTTTCTCCATTTACTAGGTTTTTGCCTTTCTATTTCGAGAAAAATTGCGCGTGCGTTGCTTCCCAAAAAAACAAAAATGCAGCTCGATAAGCATCTACCCGTTTTGCGATTTGCACCAAAACGCATCGCTATCTCCTACAAAACGCAAGGCTATCTCCTACAAAACGCGAGGTTAACTCGTGCTAAACGCAAGGTAAAATGCAGCAAAACGCAAGCCTATTTGCTGCAAATAGCACCAAAAGTGGGCAAAATGTAGCATAAAGCACCTTTTTTAAGGTGTTTTTTACGGTTATCAATAAAAACAGCTTGGTGTTTTTGGCTGTGCGCTTAAACCTACTTTTAGCGCCAAAAACATGCTAAAAAGGGGTGTTTTAGCGCCTTTTAATGCACAAGTATCTATATATCAATTAGTTACAAACTTTAAAAATACGCGCATTTTTTGCACCGTCGTCCAGAATTTCGGCGCGGATGGCACTCACAATGTTAAAACATGGTGCAAATATTTTACAATTTATTGACTCATCAAACCTCAATGCTGCTTTATGGAAATTGGCCATTGTCACCTGTAATAATGTTGTGTATTGTTGTACACATAGTCTAGCATACTTTTGAAAGCATGGTATACCAGGTCAAAAAAATAAAGTTGACAAGATGTGGACAAGCAACCTAGGGATGAGCAGGAAGTAAGGAATGATATAAAGAGCTTGACACGTACAGAATCTAGGCACATACTCCAAACGGTTATGCTCTTGCTGTCGTCTCAATGGTTTGTTTTAGACATGCTATACAATCTGTTCTGTCTAAGGTTATACGTTTCGCCAAAAGGGTGTGAGAGGTTTGCCCTAATGGCAAAACCGATAAACAGCTTGCAGAAGCCAAACTTGATGTCCTGAAGAACTGAATGCAGGAAATCTGTCTGCCATTGACTATCAGCAAATCTGTGCTACCGCTCCCATGTTTCACAACCTAACGGAAAGCACCATTTGTATTTCAGCCAGTTATATGTACCTAAAGAAAAAAGACATCCTTGAAATGCTTCATATCTATTATTTTTTGTATTTAGAAGTTGATGGTTGATTATACTTAAAGAGTTAATCTGTTGGACATACAAAGTGGCAGTAAGGTCGCATTATCACCGTCGACAGTGCCACAAAAACAATAGCAATAACGATAACTACCCACGAAGCAGACTGGAATGCGAAGGCTGAGAACAATTCATATTCAATCCAATCGAACCATACACCTGTCCACAGACATAGCATGAGTATTGCCCAAAGAACCTGACGAAACATATCCAAACGTTTAACTGTCGTTGGTTTCATTTTGAGCTTATAACTAACGCATCTTGCTGCAAACTCTTGTATCGAGCCAAACGGACAAACGTGCGTGCAATAGTATAACTTTATACCAAAGAATGGATACACAAATGCAGTGATAAGCATGACGACTGGTACGATTAGCGTGAGCACATTCATACCATTTTACATGTAAGTGATGAATGAAGTGTAGTTTAAGAATGAGCCACACCAAAAGCCTAATACTATCACGTTGAGTATCTGCTGACTTATCTTATAACGTTTGTCCTTAACAAAAAGAGGTAAGATAGAGGCCAGAAGCACTACAATCAGGCCTGCTATTGCCTTGGCAGATAAATCAAAATCAGACCATATCGATTATTTTAGAGGATTGTTTGCCACATACTGTAGTCCACGTTGTACGTTTCCAATGATAGCCTTTGACGAAAAAGTTGCACCCGACACGCCGTCTACCTTCAGTTTCGCCACCTCTTCTATGGTATGTCCGTTTTATTTGTCGATAGATAGACCACAGTAAACTGATGACCTAGGTTGACACACTCCGCAAAATAAAGTGAACCTTCTGCCACGACTTCTACCAAATCTAATATATGTGACAACCAACAAAAGCAAAAGTTTAATCCTGGCATCATTATTTTGCTACGTAACCAATAATATTGCGTCAGGTAATGGAGGTATATACAAAGAAAAATCGTTGTAAAACCTTGATTTTACAACGATTAGCTAAATTTCGAAGGCTAAAATAACAACCTTTGTGAAGTCCTTTTGAAGCCTATTAGCGGAGAGAGGGGGATTCGAACCCCCGATACGCTTTAGGCGTATACAAGCTTTCCAGGCGTGCCTCTTCAACCACTCGAGCACCTCTCCTTTTTAGTTTCGGCTGCAAAAGTAACATATTTTATTGAAGTGTGCAACCCATTGGCTAAAAATGTAAGGAAGATTGGGGAACACCTTATTTATATATGTGCAAAAAACGCAACAAGAATATAGCAAAACTAAAATGTAAGTAGAAATTTAACAATATAACAATTTGATACAGCAATTAGCCGTGAAAACAGAAAATACTAATAACATCTACGCAAACAACTGCAAAAAGAAAGTCCAAAGGCATTAATAGCCGTTAATATGATAATCACGTTTGTTAAATTGGGATAAAGAAATGCGCTTAAATTCTTGTTTTACAATATTTGCCCCTAAATTTGCAGATGGAAAACTAAGACAAACAAAAATAGTAATTTTAAAAGGAAAGACAATGAAAGTATTCACAGTACCTCATTGGTGGATTATGCGTGCTTTCTGTTGCATTCTCTGCCGGTTCGTTTATGAAGGTTAACGCAGCTGCTGCATCACCAGCAACGCCTGCACAACCCGTAGATCTTACATTCGCTGCTGAAAAAGCACTGCCTGCAGTGGTGCACATCAGATTTGTACAGAACTCTAAAGTACAAACCGTTGAAATGCAAAACGACCCTTTTGGCGACTTCTTCAGCGACCCATTCAGCTTCTTTGGCTATCCTGGTCAAGGTAACGGTGGAAAGCAAAAAAGACAAGTACAAACCCCAAAACGTGAAGGAACGGGATCGGGAGTTATCATTTCGCAAGACGGATATATCGTTACAAACAACCACGTGGTGGAAGGCGCCGACCAATTAACGGTTACGCTGAATGATAACCGCGAATACTCCGCTCGCATTATCGGTTCGGATAAAAACACCGACCTGGCTCTTATTAAAGTGGATGGCAAAAACCTCCCCACTCTTCCTATAGGCGACTCAGACAAACTCAAGGTGGGCGAATGGGTGCTGGCCGTTGGAAACCCTTTCAACCTCAATTCTACAGTTACTGCTGGTATTGTTAGTGCCAAGGCACGCGCACTTGGTGGCAACCCTATTGAGTCGTTCATACAAACTGATGCTGCCATCAACCAAGGTAATTCGGGTGGTGCACTCGTTAACACACAAGGCGAATTGGTGGGCATCAATGCTATGCTCTATTCTCAAACAGGTTCGTATAGTGGCTATGGCTTCGCTATTCCTACCACCATTATGAATAAAGTAGTGGCCGACCTCAAACAATATGGTAGTGTACAACGTGCGTTCATGGGCATCAAAGGAACTGATGTGCGCCTTTTCCTAGACATTGAGAAAGAAAAAGGCAAAGAACACGACCTAGGAACAAACGAAGGTATCTATGTAGATAGCGTGGAAGATGGTGGTGCTGGAGCTGCTATCGGCATGAAGGGTGGCGATGTTATCACTGCCATTGATGGAAAGAAGCTCACCAAGATGGCCGAGCTGCAAGAGGTTCTTGCAAGCAAACGTCCCGGCGATAAGATTTCTATCACCTACATGCGCAACAAAAAGAAGACCACTGCTTCTGCAACTTTGAAGAACGCTCAAGGCAACACAAAGGTTGTTAAGACTGCCGATCTGGACATTCTTGGCGGAAACTTCAAGGAGATTACAGCCGAACAAAAGAGCCAATTGAGTATTTCATCGGGTCTTGAGGTTATCAAAGTGAACAACGGCGCACTAAAAGATGCAGGAATAGCCAGAGGCTTTATCATCCAAAAGGTGAACGACCAAAACATTAAGTCTACCGACGACTTGCAGAAGGTTGTTAAAGAGGCTTCTACTAGCAAAGATCCTGTGCTTTACATACAAGGTATCTACCCAACTGGTAAGAAGGCTTACTTCGCTGTTGTGATTGGCAATTAATTCTCTATACCAGGTTGCCACTTGCCTCATGGCTATGGCAACCATGGTTACGAGCTATTAACTTCTTGTCTGTGTTATTGGTATGTGCCTTCAACGTCTTGTATTTGATAAGCTGATGCACAAAGAATACTAAAACACATTATAACAGCAGGCGTTAATCTACCGCTCTTTATGGTAACAAAAATAGCAGCTATAACATTCATAAATGTTGTAGCTGCTTCTTGTTTTATGCGGTTTACATCCTCTAACCTCACATCAAGCTTAAGTCAGTGTGGCATTCTTAATTCAAACTCCGCATTATGAACAACGGATTGCGACCATTCGTCGCACATTTGTATTACTTCTCATCACTTTTTTTCAGGATAAAGAGTTGGTGTATGCCATTTCCTAAACCTTTAGTTGCATCATATGAACAAGCCCTACCCCACGACCAATACGAAACTTTTCCTTCAGAACAGCCTATTATTGCACATAGTGATTGGATAATAAGCTAGTACTAAACAGCTCATCTTTACCCAAATGCACCATAGCAATCACAAAAAAACGACTGTAATTGATTACTTCTAAAGTTGAATTAGTAGGCCAACACACCACTTTACAAAACGCAGTGCCAACAAATTGCTTTACAAATCTAGGGATAAACCATGGATACATAAAAGTGCTTAATCCGCTTTCTCCTTTAAAAGGGTTCATCTTTAAAATCCAGTTGTTTTTATTTGTTATCGCCCCTTGCAGAATAGCATCCACCGAAAACATCCTGTTATACCCCTTAAAATGCAAGTCTGTAGATGTACCACGCATCATCGCTTCAGTAACCATCAACTTCAAACCATTGTTTCTAAACTTCCCTTCGCTGTATAAACCTATAGCCATATTGGCAAAGAGCACGGGATTTACCTCGGCTATATACTTACACAACACGGCTGCACCACAAGTTCCATTCTTTGACTGAACAATCGACCTTGGATGGCAAATGCGTTCCTTCAGTTCTCTTATAAACTGTACTTTCGATATTTGTCCAAACACACTACCAGTGCTTAGGGCAGAAAACTCATCCACCACTTTTATTGCGTCTTGGATTTGTGTCATCATTCTATTATATACAAGATGAAAAAGCTACAAAAATACCATTCCCACTTGTAAACTACGATGTATTAGAGGCCCAACTATAGCCCCTTTTACCCATCTTAATAAATAAAAGCAAATGGAACTCTGTTAATCAATTATTGTTTGCACAACAAAACACATAAACAAATGCTTACCAATGTCATTTTTCAGCCTTTTAGTTACATACAAATTAAAGCTTAGTCAAATCACTTTATTAGCGTTTTATATACTGCAGCGCATCATTATTACACGATTAGAAGGGATAACCAATGGCCAGTTGTAAACTTTGGCTATTCTTAAATTTACCCATATTATAGAATCCGCTCTTGTATGGCACGTGAATACCAATACCCCAGTCAACACGAATAACAAAGAAATCGAGGTCGTAGCGCAGCCCTATACCTGTTCCTAATGCCATATCTTGCAACATACTCTTTAACTTGAATGTTGAATTAGGTCGTGATGTTGACGAATGCATAGCCCAAACATTGCCTGCATCTATAAACACAGCTCCGTAAAGACTATTGATAATGCGCGGTCGATATTCAAGATTGAGCAACAGTTTGAAGTCGCCTGTTTGGTCGAGATACGAATTGGTGTTGGCCGTTGGATAATAACTACCAGGCCCGATGCTTCGAACAGTGAACGCTCTCACACTATTAGCACCGCCAACATAAAATTGTTCGCTATACGGAGCCTCGGTTGAATTGCCATAACTCCATATTGCGCCTGCCGAAGCATGAGCCACGAGTTGCGAATGCGGGGTTATTTGCCAAATCTTACGCCAATCGGTCTCAATCTTAAAGAACTGTGCATAAGGGTTTTTAAACATCGTTTTATCCGTCTCATTCCATTTTTTTCCTGCCAACATATATCCTAAAGACAAGATATTAGATGCTTCGCTCAATGTGGTTTGCCACCAAATGGGATGTCGATAGCGCGAAGGACTATTATAAATATAGCTATAGCGCATCTTAGGAATGAACACATCCTTCATCGTTACCTTTAGATAAGGATTGGCATTTATAATCGAGTCGAATGCAGCAGTGTGACTTGTCATATAGTTGTATTGCAACGACAAAGGCGAAAACTGGTGCATTGAGCGTTCAGACGTTTGTAGGTTATAGGTGAGTTCGCCCGAAACGATATGACGTTTAAAATAATTACCTCGATTAATAACACTCGACGACACTTTTAGAAGTGTAGAAGGCGTGTTGTAAAAGCGGCGCGACTGCCAGAACGGTGCAAACAGTCGGGGGAACTCTAGCGATGCCGAAGCACCATATTCGTAAGAAGACATCTGCGATGAAGCACCCGATGCACTATGACCTGTTTGCCATTCGTAAGATCCGTTTACGTTGATATCCAGTTTTTCGGCTCCTCTAAAGGCATTGCGTCTTGTAAAACCGATGATGAGTGCTGGCCCCATACGTCCATTTGTCTTACCCGTGTAGTTTGTTTCTACATAAAAATCGTATGGCTTTTCTAGCATTCCTGTAACAGTTAGGTCAAGTGTATCACTGTTAGCCGTGGTGTCTCGTGGTGTAAACTTAAAGTCAGTCATACTGAAAAGTCCCATATCCATGAGTTTAGTCGACGTAAGATTTTCGTCGCGATGCCTATACATATATCCCGGACGCAAGAAGATGTTGCGCATCAAAATGCGCGAACGGATAGGCGAACGTTTGCCATTGTAATGCAAAGTTAGGTGTTTACGCTTCACCGAGTCGGTTAATGCTTCTCCCATCTGCTTACGAATGTAGAAATCTATCTTACCCAAATACCATCTACGTTTGGCTGTTTCGGGCATAGTAGCCGTGGGCAACATCTTCAGTTGCACCTTTTGGGGAACTTGTATCGTATCTGCAAGAAACGACGAGTAACCAGGTTGAAAATAATAATATCCATTATCGCGCAGCAAAGTGCTGATACGATTGCGTTCGTTATCTAGTGCCGAAACCGAGAATGCACTTCCTTTCTTCAAGTTAGAGATAGAGGCGCGCGAACCAATGAGTTGAGTTATCTCTGGTGTAAAATTGAGATAAGCCACTGAATCTAACGTATAAAGTGGCCCAAAGTTAGCGGTATAACCTATTTTTGCCTTCTTGGGATTGCTTTGTGTTACCACTTCATATTTAACACGACCTTGAAAATAACCATGATTTTTAAGTGTGTTTTGTGCCACCGATGCGCGCAAGGCAGGGTTCACCCTGCTCATCAGCACTGGCGCCTTACCAAAAGTTTTGCTTATCCACTTTCCTGCGGCCGACTTAGAGTTGGAAAAGGCATTATAAACCCAAAGTCGTATGGGGAATGGCGTACGATAATAACTACTTCCAAGCAACGAACCATTGGGTTCGCAGTCTAACACAGCCTCCATTTCTTCTTGCGTTGAACTAAAAGATGCGCTATTTTCATAGTTCTCACACTTTACTTTTGTCAGTCCTACGTATAACTGGTCGCCTTCTGGAACACTGCTTGTGGTTGAACAGGAAGTGGCAACCAGCGCTGCAGCACAGGCCATTAAAGCCAATAAAGCATGTTTAGGATTATTCGCCATTTGTCTTTTCTTTTGTTAATGAGTCGGTATTTACGGGCAGCACTACATCTTCTGGCACTTTAAGTCTGAAAATATCACGGAAACGTCTGAGCTTTCTTCGCCAGATAAAACCAACGCCGTATTTACCAATATCGCCCTCGAGCCAGTCGTAGCTATCGCGGTTATAGAATAGTTGCATATAACGCGTAGAACCTTGATTTAGGCGATACTCCAGCGACACGTTATTAAAGAAAGTATTATCTGTTCGCCCTACATCAGCACCAGACGACACTTTACCGCCGATAATGATACGTAGACGGTTGCTCCATAGGCGTTTGGCAAACTTAAACGAGTAGTCGGTGTGCATATTTCCGCTTGCGTCTGTAACGTTGTCAAGACCAAAACTCAAGTCTAATGTACGCAAGGCGTTACCTGCAATATTATTAATCTGACTTTGTAAGAATGCGCTGAGGGCATTGTTCATCGAGAAACGATTGGTATTTCCATCTGCAAGATACATACCCGTGGTAAGCATTGTCACGGCTAGTTTTCCGCGTTCATCGCTTCCCATGGTGTTAAGTTGGTTGCTCACAGTCATATCTTGCGGGGTATCTATGGTAAATTCCAGTCCCATATCTTTCAATGTTCTTGTCACCACCACACCACATTCAAAGTCTACAATTCTACTATCATTGCCATTAGATGTAACCGAAGCCTTGGTCATCTCGGTTGCGGTGATGTTTAATCGTGGGTTCATAGCATCACCTGTAAACTCAATGTAGCTTCCATCCTTGATGGTAAAGGTCTTAAGCGGTATCACTGGCAGCGAATATTTCATTTCACCGTTGTTAAGTGTATAGCGTCCAGTAAGTCGTAAGCCATTAACAGGCGTGTATGTCATACGCAAATTACCACCACCCATCAAGTCAACGTAGTTAGACTTGTCTGCATTCAAGGCACAAAGTATATGAGCGTTGGGGTCGATGTTCAACCCTAGGTCCATACTAAAGCCTGTTAAGGCAGGTCTATTGATAATTACGGTCTTATTATCAGAGAAGTCGGTGAACGAAACAAGCTCTTCTATCTGGTTGTCTGTAGACAAAGGTGAGTCGCGCAACACGTAAGTCATATCAGTGGCATCCAGCACATCAAGATTTCCTTTTAAGTTTAGGTTGCTCAGTTCGCCCTTCATTTGACCGCTAAAGTTCACAAATACTTTACCAAACACTTCCGAACGATAGTTTTCTTTAGCATTGATAATCTCGTATTTGGTGGCTTTCATACGCATATCCAGTCGCATACGGTCGGGATTGGAGAAATCTAACTCACCCTTAATGTTAAGCGGACTATCGTTATGAGCATACACTTCAAAGTTTTCAAACAGCAAATGACTATTCACAATGCGCACGGGGTCGTTGGCAAAGCGCAGCGTAAGCCCATAAGGGTCGCTAAAGATATTGGCCGAATCAAGGTATAATTCACCATTAATCACAGGCTTAGACAAACGTCCCTTTACCACTAGTTCGCCATCGGCATAGCCATTAAGACCGAAAAGTCGTTGAGGGATAAAGCCATTGACAATAGAAAGTGGCAGACGTTCAACCACCAATTCAGCATCAAGATTACCTCCACGTGCGGGATTATATGTGCCAGAAAGGTGTCCAAATTGCACATCGTCTTTACTTAACGTGCCATCTACATAGTGTCCGCCATCTTGTTTAGGCATATACACGAACTCCGAGCTGATGTTACCCATCGCACTCTTTTCGTAATTAAGGTTGGTAACCGATACAGCCGACGACACCGAAAGGGCATCTTTGGTTGTATGGCGTGGAAGTCGCCGTTGAGTGTTCCCGACACTTCGGGCATATAAGGCAGTATAGCAAATAGTTTCTCTAGGTTCAATTGATTTAACGACAGTGTTATGTCTTGTAAAGCTTCAGTATTGGCGTTATTTGTTGTGAGCATAAGGCCTGTTCCTTCAGCCGAGTTCAGACGTAAGTCGGCCTGAACTCTACGATTATTACCCAAGAACACATAATTGCTATCGTTAACAGTAAACTGCTTATAACCCAAAATGGCCTGGCGATCCATCAAACTCACACGTATTCCGTTATCTTCCATCGTTGCACGCACACCTAAACCCACGCCTAACTTGTTTGCTTCGTCGTAGATTTTGGCTCGGATGTAGGTTCCACGTTCCTCCAGTGCTCCGTTTAACAACGCATTAAACACATATTGCGGATTTTTCTTATTGTTGCGCACCTGCACCGAATAAGCAATACGGTCGGCATCCGATTTTAATCCCAATCGCACAGTATCGATTAGTATGCTGTCGGCCATTAGTCTATTAACATTTAAATAGCCATTCAAGCCACTTACTGGCGACGATTTCAAGTCGGCCGACACTTCACCCACTATGTAACCATACTTTTTGAGCACACGCATAAAGATGTTTTCGCGTCCGCTTTGCAAGTAGATATTAGCCAAAGGCAATCGCTCGCGCAACCTATTCTCGTCAATGCGCCTTGAGGTAAGCTGCTGTTGAAGCTCTTTCCACAAGCCTGTGCCACGGTTTAAGATATAAGCATAACCACCTTTGCTGTTGGCACGCAAGGTAAAGTCTCCACAAACCAAGTCGGCATGTGTTGTGTCTCTATTGGTAAACAGGCTCATACTCATTGCTCCCAAACGATAATCTTTCGTCGTATCGTTAACAATAATGTCGGCCACATTACCTTCTAGCTTATAATAGTCCTTACCATTGGTTTCTAGGTTAAGGTCGCTACGGAAAGAAGCCACCACCTTTTGGCTCAACAAATGCAAGTTGTAGAGGTCTAGTTTGTCCAAATTGGTGTTGATATGTGCCTTTATTACTTTCCCACTATTGCGTCCATTTACATTTATCGAACCTTTAAGTAAGGGGTTATCGCTTATCAAAGCGGCTGTAATAGTGCCATTACTCATCTGTGCATTACCCGAAATCTTGTCGAAATCGTAGCCTGCAAAATGAAAACGTTCTACTCGTGCCTTTGCAAATAGCTGCGTTTTAGTAGACATAAAGTCGGTTCCTTCACCTCTAGCCTCTAATTCTCCTGTAAAGGGATGTAGGCCTTGGTTAGGCAAGAAGTGCTGTAAGGCCAGGTTCTTCACCTTCAATTTGGCCTCATAGGCCATATTGCTCGCATCAAATCTTCCCTTCGCCTCTACATTTCCATTGCTTTCGCGTAACGAAGCATCAGCCTCGTACACTTCTCCCATTATTTTAGCCTTTCCGTTTAAGGCCATATTGGCTGGTATATTCACCTCGCGTTGCAGTTTACTATCTAACAACACCTTCACAAAGTTCAAGTTATAGGTATTGGCATTGAGGAAAATCTCACCCCTACGGCGCTTACTATCCATGGCATTTTCCACAAAACCCGTGGTTTGGAGTTTAAAGGCAGTTGGCAACACCACATTAAGCCCCGAGAAGGCTATGCGTTTTTTATTGCCTTTAGCCACTCCATCTATACGCAGGGGATAGTTGGGGAATGCCTTTCTAAAACCTTCGGGCATTCCACCCATCGCGCGCAGCAAGTCGGCTTTACCCAACGATGCGTGTAAAGCCACATACAGTTTGCCAGGATTGTTATCGTCGAAGGCATTCATGTCCATGTTAAAGTTGGCCGAAACCGACGATTCGGGTGTACGCAACACAAGGTCGGGTAGATCAAGACGCGCGGAGTCGAGCCCCACATGTGTGCTAAAATGGTTAACCTGCACACCACTTTTCTCTTTAAAGGCACAAACGCGCACCTTCATCTTCAATTCGGGTTGGCAAAAATAAAAAGAGTCTACACCCAAATCCAAATGAGTTAGGCGTATGTGGTTAGGGTCTAAGCCGTCTGTTCGTGGTTTGTGTGTAAGGTCGTAGTTAACACTTCCATCTTGCCAGTTAAGCGTTTCAATGCGATAAAGGTTTTTAAAGAGGTCGAAATAACCATTCTTAGCCTCTAGTTTAGGCATTTCGACCAGCACAGCCATGGTGTCACCAGCAGTTCGTATCATCGCTTTAGAGCGTTCTACCAACAGCTTATCAACCTTAATTTTCCAAAAAACAGGGGTCTTGGTGGTATCGGGTGGTACGGTGTCGCTTAGTTCCACACTGATATTCGCATCTCTGAGTTGCGCTTGGTTCACCCTAATGGTCTTCGATTTTAGGTCTACTCCCCTACTCTGCACCAATAGCAAGCCCACATCACCTTTAATACGTGCCTCGTGCACAAGGTTTGCAGTATTCATCCGCACATCGTGTAAAGACAATTCGTTCACTTCCACCTTACTACTAAACAAGGGAAGCAATTGCACATTGGCCACAATTTTGCCTACATTGGCTATTGTGTCTGTTTGTCCTGTTACCGAATCGTTGGGCTGCAATACCCTAACGCCTTCAACACCTAAATCTAGGGGAAACACAAGTTTCACTTTCTCCACCGTAATGTTCATGCCCATCTTCTGCGAGGCATAACTTGCCACCCGCTTAACAGCCCAATTTTGCACTGGAGGACAGTAAAGCAGAATCACTATAAGTAGAAAAAGAACAATTGGGATAGCAATAACGATGCCAACCCATCGGATATATTTTTTCATAAAAAACGCAAGCTCATCATCTGTTTTGCCTTAACAGGCAACATTTCGCATGCAAAGTAAGCATTTTTTTTTGAATAATTGCCACACGTTGCACAAAGAAATTAAAACCAAATACAAATTATTTTGTATTAGGTTAAGCAGATTACTAATATGCGTTTACCACATCATAAAAAGGGCTTTGCAAGAGAATCATTTACAACAACATTTCTTTTTGGGGCTTTTCGTTGTGGTTCTCAGTTTTTTTCGCTAGTTTTGCTTATTCATTATTCCTATTGAACGTCGGCAGTGGCTTTCTTTCTTGGCTAGCCAACATCGTTACAACCAAATCATAGTTACAGGCTGCTATAAAGATAAGCGTGAAACACAGAAAAACGATTTCAACAGGACAAATAATTAACCCATAGGTTCGCACATAGAATAAATTATTTTAAACATGTTAAATACCCAACTTCGTTATATTTTGGTTGCAATGGTTAGCACAATTTGCCTTCAATGCGTCTCAAAAACGCCACAAACACAAAACATAAACAGCGCTAAAGCGCTAAACAAAAAATATCAATTAAACATTACTAGCAATTTGGTGCTACCACTTAATAAGGCAGGATTAGACTCTTTAAAAAAAGAATATCTACTTATCGTTGACAGAAATGCACAAGTTATAGATGAAGAGAGAGAAGAAGACGACCTTGCTGTGAACGAGAAACTGATGAGCATATATATACCCTATGCCTTTAACGACTTGGTTAAAAGAGGATTTAAACCTATATCGGCCGAACTTTTCGAACAGAAACTCACACAATTAGGCCTTAACCCTACACAAAGAAAAAAACTTAAGGGCGTGTACGAGCATACCCATTACTTCACTTTTTTAATTGCACCACTCCAGGTTACGACGGATGAAGAGCAAAAAAAAGTTGACGAACAAGAGGCTAAATGCATTAAAATTGCTGGATTGTACCATTTTTACGTTAAGGGATACAACTTCATTGCTATGCCCTCTATGCTTGAAAGTTTTATTAAACAAGATAAAAATGGTGCGCATTTTTCGCTTGATAACGAACTTGTTCACTATAATTGTTTTTTACTGAACAACAACAAATTCAGCCTCTCGTGGCTGTGTAAACACAATAAAACACTGCTCTTTGATTTAGTGAAGCTTTATGGCTACGACAAGAACGAAACCATTAATAAGCTTTTGCTGAAAAAGATGCTTAACTTAAATCGAGCCTCTGAAGTTGGTTCAACATACAGTGGCTCTGGATTAGATTACATCCATACTGTATTCTCACGTAAAGTGCAGGTAAAATCGCCATACCTTGTTATTCATAAAGGCTTGTTCGAAACACTTATACAACTACCGCTGAACAATGAAAACAAACAATGGACCAACTTATTGAACCAATATGGCGAACAATTGGTCAAAACTTCTCCAACAGAAAGTTCGTTATGCCTATCTTCACTCAATGATAACGAACGCTTTGAACTTGCCGCATACACAGCTTATTATCTGATAAAACTACGCAATAAATATAAACTCACAGGTGATTGCTTCTATCAAAAAGCACTACGCACTAATCGGATGTTTAGAACATACTTGGAAAAGGTTAATTATCTTGGACTTTCTGTGCTAAAGAAGTGACTATCAGCGTGCGATAAAAATAACACAGACCCAACGTTGTTGTAACCTAATTATCATGGCGCTAGTCGATGTTTAGAGCTGTTTTAATGACGAATAGTTCGTTGTAATTTAATCATTTATTTTTAATATGGTGGTGTATTATGTGCTTTCTCCCCTTTTAATTTGCTTATCGGCATTATTCCTGTACTATTTTTACGTACTTAGCTTGGTCTTCAAGACCAAAACAAGCAATGTATTCAATAAATCTCAATATCTGTAAAGTTGATAACAAACCATTTTAGATGTAGGTTTATGATTAATATATTCACAAAGAAGTAACGGAATAAGCACATTCGAATGTAAAATAATTGTACCATATTTTAACATTATGACTACCCTCGCCGAAAATTATCTGAGCATCAGGCTAATTTACGCGAGTATTTAGCAAGTTTATAACACACTGACCAACAGCAACTTAACATGAAAAACACCAAAAATATGCCTTTTAAAGTCCCAATCCACTATTAACGCATAACTATACGCATAAGCATAAATCATCAAAGTAACTTAACATTCTAATGTGCGAAAAATCTATTAAAGCGCCATCATTCATTGTTATTTTGGCCTTTTTTCAGCGTTTTGCATGAGTTAGCACTGCGTTTAGCATGAGTTAGCACTGCGTTTAGCATGAGTTAGCACTGCGTTTAGCATGAGTTAGCACTGCGTTTTGTAGGAGATAGCATTGCGTTTTGCATGAGTTAGTAGTGGGTTTTGCTACATTTAGCTTGCATTTTTAACCGAAAAATGTGTTATTACATGAACATTTCTTGAACAAATTCTTATATGCACGGGTAGAAAATTAGGACCTGTTTAGTCAAAATAGAAAGGCTAAAACATGATAAATGGCATTAAATGATTGAGAAAAGGTGAAGAAGGGTACGTAAAACTCATCACAAAAACGCGTTTTTTATAAGAATTAGCAGTTAATTTTCTCTAGAATGAGTTGTCAGACGTCCTACATTGTGTAAAAATATATTTACCATTTTAACTATTCAACGAAACCAATGTGAAGTCAAAAAAAGGTAAAAAAACTCGCTTCTACTTGCGTAATTCGAAAGTATTTCCGATATTTGTAAATCTGTAAACCTCATTTTATTATTATTTGTTTTGCAGAATATAAAGATAAGAAAAAAATGGGCTTACACACTTTTTAGGGTAGTACCTTTGCAGAATATAAAGATAAGAAAAAATGGGCTTACACACTTTTTAGGGTAGTACCTTTGCAGAATATAAAGATAATAAAAAATGGGCTTACAAACTTTTTGGGGTAGTACCTGTATTAACAAAGACACGGCGAACTTTATATGCTTAAGTTCGAACTTTTAGCCAACACAAATAAATACAAAATAAGCCCGCAAGAGCTGAACTCTTACAGGCTTATATGTATATGATGCATAACAGTCTAATTAGCGAATGATGCCACGTTCAGAACTTTCAACAAAGTCGATGATGTATTGAATTTCCTTTGTTATTGGCAAATTGTTCTTTATCTCTTGAATGCCTTCAGCCATTAAGCCCTTAGAATAGAGCAAACGATAAGCATTGTGGATAAGATCTATCAGCTCATTAGAAAAACCACGTCTACGCAAACCCACGAGGTTGAGACCAGCAAAGCGCACAGGATGTTTGCCAACAGTAACGTAAGGAGGAATGTCTTGACTAAACCCACTACCGCCTTGAACCATGACATATCCACCAATGTGGCAAAACTGATGACAGAGCACTGCAGCACTAATAATGGCACAATCGTCTACAACAACCTCTCCAGCAAACTTAGTTGAGTTGCCGATAATTATTTGCGAGCCAATAACACAATCGTGAGCAATGTGAACATTCTCCATCAACAAATTGTTACTGCCCACGATGGTAACTCCTTTTGAGGCCGTACCACGCGAAATAGTAACATTTTCACGAATACTGTTGTTGTTTCCAACTTCGCACAATGTGTCTTCGCCCACAAACTTCAGGTCTTGGGGTTTGGTTGAGATGCTTGCTCCAGCCAGAATTTCGTTTCCATTGCCAATACGAGCACCATAATTGATGGTCACACTGTTTTGCAAGTTGTTGCCATCGCCTATCACTGTGTTACGGTCTATGTAGCAAAAAGGCCCGATAATATTGTCGTTGCCCAACTTTGCTTCGGGATGTACATAGGCCAAAGGGCTTATTTGATTCATAGCTCAGCAGATGTTATTACTTATTTTTTACGATTTGCGCTGTAAATGTTGCTTCAGACACAACTTGGTCGCCAACAAACATGTAACCTTTCATCGAACTAACGCCATGCCTTACGGGGTGAAGCAGTTCGACACGGAAGAGAAGAGTATCGCCAGGAACAACCTTTTGACGGAACTTCACATCGTCTATCTTCATGAAATAGGTAGACCAACGCTCGGGTTCTTCTAGTTGGTTGAGCACCAATAAGCCACCACATTGAGCCATGGCCTCTACTTGCAGCACACCAGGCATAACTGGTTCTTGAGGGAAATGGCCCACAAAAAACGGTTCGTTGCTAGTTACATTCTTAACGCCAACAATGCTTGTTGGACCAAGAGAAATAACCTTATCAATGAGCTGCATTGGATAACGGTGAGGCAAGAGTTCGCGAATGCGCTTATTGTCCATAAGCGGTTCTTCGTTGGGGTCGTATATAGGTGCCTGCACCTCGTGTTTGCGTATATCCTTACGCAAATGGCGGGCAAACATATTGTTGATGGTGTGCCCAGGACGGGTGGCAATGATGCGCCCCTTAATAGGTTTACCCAGCAGTGCCATGTCGCCAATGATGTCGAGCAACTTATGTCTGGTGCATTCGTTTTCCCAAACCAAAGGCTTATGTTGGATATAGCCCGGTTTAGACGCATCCAAACGCGGAACCTTGAGCAAATCGGCCAATTGATCAAGCTGCTTTTGGTCGGTCATTTTCTCATAAATCACGATAGCATTGTCCATATCACCTCCTTTGATAAGGTTGGCTTTAAGCAATGGTTCGATATCGCGAACAAAGACAAAGGTACGCGCAGGTGCAATCTCTTTTTCGAAATTATCAAGTGTATCAAGAGTAGCAAATTGACTATTGATAAACTTTGAATCGAAAGAACACATGGCCGTGATGCTAAACTGGTCGTCGGGAAGAATGGTGATACACGACCCTGTTTATCGTCTTTTACTTCAATTTTATGGCGAATGATGTAATAATCTTTTGGAGCATTTTGCTCTTCGATTCCAACTTTCTTGATTTCCTCTACATACATGATAGCAGAGCCGTCGAGAATAGGAAACTCTGGTCCGTTAACCTGTATGAGACAGTTATCGATACCCATAGCGTAGAGAGCAGCAAGGCCATGTTCAACAGTAGAAACACGCACATCGCCATTAGCAAGTACAGTGCCACGTTGAGTGTCGACCACCCTTTCGGCTAGCGCATCAATAACGGGCTGGTCTTCCAAGTCCATTCTCTTTATCTTATAGCCTGTGTTTTCGGGTGCGGGATTGAAGGTTACCGTGAGGCTCAATCCTGTATGCAAGCCTTTGCCATACAAGGAAAAGCTGCCTTTCAATGTTGTCTGTTTTAACATTGCGTTATGGTTTTAATTGCTTTTTTAATTCGTCAATTTCCTTTTGAAGTTCGTTCACTTGCTTGTACATGTCGGGCAAATACTTTAGAACGGCATGCGACTTGAAGTAGGGTTTCAATTCCATAGGAGGTGTTCCGATAAGCTGTTTGCCATCTTTGATGTTACCAGGTATGCCCGATTGTGCTCCGATAAACACCTTATTGCCGATGGTGCTGTGACCAGCAACGCCAACTTGTCCGCCAAACATGCACCACTGTCCAACTTTGTTGAACCAGCAATGCCCACTTGGGCCGACATTACAGTGTGTGCACCTACTTCCACATTATGAGCAATCTGCACTAAGTTATCAAGTTTAACACCTTTGCGCAGATAAGTGCTACCCATTGTAGAGCGGTCAATACAAGTGTTAGCCCCAACTTCCACATCATCTTCGATAACAACGTTACCTATTTGAGGTATTTTGTCGTAGCCATTTTCTGAAGGAGCAAAGCCAAATCCGTCTGCCCCCACAACACATCCTGCGTGCAGAATAACTCTATCGCCCACCACCACATCGTGATATAGACACACATGAGGATTGATGATGCAGTTAGAACCCACGCGCACATTATCGCAAAGGGTGGCATGAGGATATACTTGTGTATTGTTGCCCACCACAACGCCACTTCCTACGTAAGCGAAAGCGCCGATATAGCAGTTTTCGCCCACCTTAGCATCAGGAGCAACGAAGGCCAATGGGTCAATACCCGTTTTCTTAGGCTTGGCAGCTTCGTATATCTGCAACAATTTAGCTACACACTCGTAGGCATTATCCACCTTGATGAGCGTGGCCTTTACAGGTTTTTCCAGCTTGGTGTCTTTGTTAATGAGCACCACGCTAGCCTTTGTTTCATATATATAATGTGTATATTTCGGGTTTGCAAGAAACGAAATAGCACCTGCCTGCCCCTCTTCTATCTTAGCGAAGGAGCGTACAGCAGCATTCTCATCTCCAACAATTTCACCATTGACGACTTGTGCAATTTGCTTTGCTGTAAATTCCATTGGTTTCAGTGTTGTTGAATAATTCTGCAAATATAGCAATTATTATTCAAAATCTTTGATAACATAGGTAATATTTGCTGTTTTTCATAGAAAGGTGGGTCACATCGAAGAGTTCAGAGGCCTGCGAGATGTCTTTGCAGGTGCCATCTTTGCATTTAATGGTGATGTGGACGTCTTCCATACTATACATTTTTTTGTTCACGGTGTTGGCGCTCATTAGTAGGTGGCATCGTCTGTGGATAATCCCGTGTGTTGACAAATTTGCGCCAAGCGCTCTGCAATTACTTCCTCTGGAATGGGCTTATCGAAGACCTCTACTTTAAAGACACGGCGGTCTACCAAGTCGGTGGCCAACATCGAGAGTACAGGGTCGGTATCGTTCATCCATACTTTCACACTGCTCCAGATGTCGTTATCGTCGAGTGCACAGTAATTTTGCAATGCCTCTTGGTGAGAATCGAAAAAAGCGCGGTCAACATCGTTGACCAAAAAATATGCTAGTGCAGGCGAAGCAAACAGCTGATGCCCTTTGCGCACAAGATGTTTGGCCCGCTTAAGCAAGTTAACTAAGATAGCTTCACACCCCACAGCAGTTTTGTGTAGGTACACTTGCCAGTACATCAGTCTACGCGAGATTAAATAGTTCTCGATAGAATAGATGCCCTTTTGGTCTACCACCAATGCATCATTCTCCACATCAAGCATTTTGATGATACGCGCCGAGCCAATATTACCTTCTGACACACCAGTAAAAAAGCTGTCACGACGAAGATAATCAAGTCTATCCATGTCTAACTGACTGCTTATAAGCTGATGAAGAAAACGCTTAGGATACTCGTCTTTAAATATTTTAATGGCTAAAGTGAGCATCCCGTCCATTTCACGGTTCATCTTTTCCATCATCAACAAAGAAATATCTTCGTGCGAGATGCCAGAGATAAGCGAATTTTCGAGCACGTGAGAGAACGGCCCATGTCCGATATCGTGAAGAAGGATAGCTATCTGAACTGCCTCTACCTCGCTTTCAAAAATGAAAACACCCTTTTGTTGGAGCGACAATAAGGCCTCGCTGACCAAATGAAACGCGCCAATGGAGTGCAAAAAGCGCGTGTGCTGTGCGCCAGGATAAACCACTGAGGCCATCCCCAATTGTCTAATGCGCGTAAGTCGCTGCATAAGGGGATGGCAAATAACGTTGAGTATCAACCCACGTGGTATCTTAATGAAGCCAAAAACGGGGTCGTTGATTATCTTTATGTCACTCATTGATAACTATTGGTGGTCATTAGAAGCTAGAACGTAGGTAGAAGGGCTTTAAGCTCTGCAGCCATTTCTTCTTGCACCTCGCGCGCTTTTTCGGCTGCAACTTGGGCAAAGTCGTCTCCGCTGCTTGCATAGATAATGCCACGCGAGCTATTTACGAGCAAACCACAATCTTTGTTCATGCCATAGAGACACACATCGTGAAGACTTCCCCCCTGCGCTCCAACGCCAGGAACAAGCAAGAAGTGGTTTGGTGCATGTTTGCGTATATCCTTAAAGGCCTCGCCTTGTGTGGCTCCCACCACATACATCATGTTATCTGCATTACCCCACTCTTGCGACTTGGTAAGAACATGCTCGAAGAGACGCACGCCTTGCGCGTCGGTTGTTAGCTGGAAGTCGTGCGAACCTTTATTACTAGTTAATGCCAACAATATAACCCACTTGCCTTCATAAGCCAAGAAAGGTGTTACACTATCTTCGCCCATATAGGGAGCAACAGTAAGTGCGTCGAGATTATATGTTTCGAAAAAAAGGTGCGTGCATACATCTGCGAGGTATTACCGATGTCGCCACGTTTGGCATCAGCAATAATAAACTGTTCAGGATAATTCTCGTTGAGATAAGCCACCGTGCGTTCGAAAGCCATCAAAGCCTTTTACCCCAAGCGATTCGTAAAAAAAGCGAGGTTGGGTTTGTAGGCTACACAATAAGGTGCAGTGGCATTGATGATTGCCTTATTGAACTCAAAAAAATAGGGTCTTCAGTCTGCAACAAGTGTTGTGGAATTTTCTTGATATCAGTATCTAGACCCACACAAAGAAATGATTTCTTGGCTTGTATCTGTTTGATTAAATCTTGTCTTGTCATAAAAAACGGTGTGAATGGGATTACAATTCAGCTTCTTTCATTCGTTCTGTGTTCTCGGCAACCGACAACGCATCAATCATAGCTTGGATGTCTCCTGCCACAAAGCCCTGCAAGTCGTGTGTGGTGTAACCTATACGGTGGTCGGTTACGCGCCCCTGAGGGTAGTTGTAGGTACGTATCTTGGCCGAGCGGTCGCCCGTAGACACCAAACTTTTTCGACGACTAGCAATGTCGTCCACATATTTTTGGTGTTCGCGGTCGTATATAAAGGTACGAAGTCGCGATAAGGCACGTTCTTTATTTTTAGGTTGATCGCGAGTTTCGGTACACTCGATAAGGATTTCTTCGGTCTCGCCAGTATTGGGATTTTTCCACGGATAGCGCAAGCGCACACCCGATTCCACTTTATTAACGTTCTGTCCACCTGCACCCGAGCTTCTAAACGTATCCCATTTAATATCGCCCTCGTTGATATTCACTTCAAACTTATCGGCTTCGGGCAGTACTGCCACCGTTGCAGCCGATGTGTGCATACGTCCTTGGGTCTCGGTGGCGGGAACACGTTGCACGCGATGAACGCCCGATTCGTATTTCAAAACGCCATAAACGTTATCACCACTAACGGCAAAATCAATCTCTTTAAAACCTCCAACGGCTCCTTCGCTAGAAGCGGTAACAGAGAGAGTCCATCCTTTTGAGTCGCAAAAGCGTTTGTACATACCAAAGAGGTCGCCAGCAAAGAGTGCGGCCTCATCGCCACCAGTGCCTGCTCTAATTTCCATTTGAACGTTCTTAGCGTCTTCAGGGTCTTTGGGAACAAGCAGCAATTTAATTTCCTCTTCCAACTTTGGGCGTTCTGCTTCGTTAGTTGAAAGTTCTTCGCGAGCCATCTCTTTCATCTCGGCATCGCTTTCGTTGGCCAAATATCTTTGGCTTCGGCAATGGAATTAAGGCAAGCCACATAACGCTTGCGTGCATTCATAATGTCACCAAGGTCTTTATACTCCCTTGTCAACTTCACATAACGTTCTTGATCAGCGATAACGGCAGGGTCGGTTATCAACGTAGAAACCTCTTCATATCGGCTTTCAAGCCCATCTAATTTTGCTAATATGCTATTTTGTTCTGACATAATCTCATTATAGTTAAGTTTTAGGATTTGCGGTTTAACAAGTTTATTAGTACTGTCTTAAGTTTTCTTTAGCTAAAAGCTAAGACTCTCATCAATCGCAAAAAGTCCAAAAGCAGGATAATAAAACAGATTAAATAAACCGCAAGCTAAAAAACTTTGTTCATTTAATATAGGAAAGTTAGTCGTAGAAGAACTCACCAAACTCCGAACGTATGGTGAGCGACTTCTGCCCTTCTTCGATATGCCCCACCACCTGTGCGTCGATATTGAAGCTTTTACTAATGGCAATAACACGTTCAGCATGTTCGGGGCGAACATATATTTCCATTCGGTGTCCCATATTGAACACCTTATACATCTCTTTCCAGTCTGTTCCACTTTCTGCTTGTATCAATTTAAAGAGCGGTGGCACATCAAACATGTTATCTTTCACCACACGACAATTGTCGTTAACGAAATGTAGCACCTTTGTTTGCGCCCCCTCCAGTGCAATGAACCATGCCATGAACATCGGCACGCATTTCGTCTAGCAGTCTGCGAATTACAGGAGCGTAAGTTCTTGTAGGGGAAAGTACCAGCTGTCCTGCATCAACACCTAGGCCTTCAACAGCCTCTGTTAATTGCTTTGTACCGCTATACACCAACTCTTTGGGTACAGCATGGTCGAATGTTTCAGGATATTTTTCTGCTAGATATTTAGCAAATACATCATGACGAGCACTAGTTAGTCCGTTACTTCCCATTCCGCCATTATACGATTTTTCGTAAGAAGCCTGTCCGCAAGACGACAATCCCACGATAACATCACCAGGTTGAATGTTAGCATTATTTATAACGTCGCTACGTTTCATACGACAAGTAACAGTAGAGTCGACAATGATGGTGCGTACTAGGTCGCCAACATCAGCTGTTTCACCTCCAGTGGCGTAAATTCCTACTCCCATTTCGCGCATCTCGGATAACAGTTCGTCTGTTCCATTGATAATAGCCGAAATCACCTCTCCTGGGATAAGCATTTTATTTCGCCCAATAGTACTCGACACGAGGATATTGTCTACCGCCCCCACACAAAGCAAATCATCGGTATTCATCACCACTGCATCTTGCGCGATACCCTTCCAAACGTTTAAGTCGCCCGTTTCTTTCCAATAAGCATAAGCCAATGACGATTTTGTTCCTGCCCCATCGGCGTGCATGATGTTGCAATAAGCATCATCGCCTCCTAGAATATCGGGAATGATTTTGCAGAAAGCTTGTGGAAAAACGCCTTTATCGATGTTTTTTATGGCGTTGTGCACATCTTCTTTTGCGGCACTAACGCCACGCATCATGTAACGGTTGTTCATCTGTTTGAATTTATTTGGGTGAAAACTTGTTGTATAACAGTGTTGGGTTAATATCTTTTTATCTGCTTTGTGGTGCTCAAACACAGCCACATTGGTTTAACATGTTAATCTCTGCCATGCCAAAACTCCCAGCTAGCAAATGCTTGTAGCAGCAACATCTCTAATCCGTTTTTGGTTATAGCGCCCTGTTCCCTACCCTTTTTCATAAAGAGTGTTTCATCGGGGTTATAAATCAGGTCGTATAATAAAGTGTGTTGGTCCATCGCCTCGTAAGGAAGTTGGGGGCACTCCTCGGTTCTTGGATACATACCTAGCGGTGTGCAGTTAACGATTACATTGTATTCGGCAATGAGTTCAGGCGTAACCTCATCGTAAGTAATAACCTTTCCTTTACGCGATTGTCGACTAACAAAGAGCGTTTCAAGTCCAAGGCTTTCAAACCATAGTCTACAGCCTTGGCCGCGCCACCCGTTCCCAAAATCAGAGCTTTGTGGTGGGCAGGTTCAAGCATTGATTCTATGCTTCGTGTAAAACCAATTACGTCGCTATTAAAACCTTTCAGGTAGAGTTTATTACCCTTATGGCTAACCCTAATAACATTAACCGCTCCTATGGCACGCGCTTCGGGCGAAAGGTCGTCCAAGTATTTCATCACCTCCTGCTTATAAGGGATGGTAACGTTTAGCCCACGTAGGCTTGGTGTGGTATCGAGAATTTCGGGCAAGCTATCAATACTTGCTATTTCGTAATTCTCGTATTCGGCATCGATACCTTCGTTGTGGAATTTCTCATTGAAGTAGCTAATCGAGAAGCTATGCCCTAATGGAAACCCGATAAGTCCGTATTTATCCATAATTTTCCTGAATGTTCGTATTCAAATTGCCTATCTAAATACAACGCAACTGTCGCAACCTTTATTATTTGATAGCACGTTTGCTACTTGGTTGCCAGGTACATGGTGCAGATCCCAAACGTAAGGCGTTTGAATTTCACCTCTTCAAAACCTGCTTTCTTGAGAATTTCCACCATCGTTTCGCCTTGAGGGAAGGCTTCGACGGTGCTGATGAGATAGCGATAAGCGCCTTTATCCTTTGATACTAAGCGCGCATAGAGTGGTAGAATTGTATGCGAATAAATTTTAAAAAGTATCGACATGGGGAAACTTTTTGGTGCAGACAATTCCACTATGCTAAGATGTCCGCCCTTACGCAATACACGATGCAGTTCGCATAAGCATTTATCCAAGTCTTTAAAGTTACGAATACCGAAGGCTGCCGTAACAGCATCGAAACGTTCGTTGTGGAAAGAGAGGTTCATACAGTCTTCTTTCATAAACGAAACGATGCTACCTAACTGAGCCTTCTCCACTTTTTGGCGTCCAATTTCCATCATCCCTTCCGAGATATCCGCCCCTATAAGATGGTTGGGTTTAGCATTTGAGCAGAGAGAATAGCAAAGTCGCCAGTGCCAGTGGCAATGTCGAGCATCTCTTTTGGGCCAAAGGGTATCAGTTGCCCAATAGCCTTGCGTCGCCAACGCTTATCAATATTCCACGAAAGACGATGATTTAATACATCGTAAGTTGGGGCAATATTGTCGAACATCTTTTCAACAAGCTCGCCTTTATCGCCTTGTTCGGCGTAGGGTATTATCTCTTCTTGTTTATACATTGAGGATATGTGCCATTAAATAGTGGTTGCAAATAACCTGAAGCAGAATGTTTGGCGCAGAACGCACACGATTAGTTCGTCTGTAGGTTATTTAATATTGTACCGTTTGCCAGGCCACGAGCCAAGCCTAAGAAACAGAACCGCGCTTTCGCGTCACATCTTTTCACCTTTGGGATTTAAGATGTCGACACGAAAGCCCGTTCACTGCATCTTCATTTATTTGTTTTGAGCTAAAAAATCCCTTACATTCTTCTCAATGCGAGTAGCCAAATCGGCTTCATCAGCGGCTTTATTAAAGGTTTCGCCTGTGATGTGCTCGTATAGTTCGATATAACGATTGCTCACCTCTTCTGCATACTCATCGGTTATTTCAGGCATTGTTTGGCCTGGCTCGTTCATAAAGTTATGTTCGATGAGCCACTGACGCAAGAATTCTTTAGAAAGTTGTCGTTGTGGTTCGCCCTTAGCCAACTTCTCTTCGTAACCTTGAGCGTAGAAATAACGACTTGAATCGGGCGTATGAATTTCATCAATGAGATACACTTTACCATCGCGTTTACCAAATTCATACTTCGTATCAACGAGTATTAGTCCTTGTTTAGCTGCAATTTCCTGACCACGACGGAAGAGTTTGCGCGTATAGTCTTCAATCACAGCATAGTCTTCGGCACTAACAAGTCCTTGAGCAATAATCTCTTCTTTCGAGATATTCATATCATGCCCTTCGTCTGCTTTGGTTGTGGGCGTTACAATAGGTTCGGGGAAGCGTTCGTTTTCTTTCATTCCCTCTGGTAGTTTCACACCACACAACTCTCTACATCCCTCCGTATAAGCACGCCACGCCGAGCCTGTGAGTATAGAACGAATTATCATCTCTACGCGGAAGCCTTCACATTTAAGGCCTACGGTAACCATGGGGTCGGGTGTTGCAAGTTTCCAGTTCGGACAGATATCAGCCGTAAGGTCAAGAAACTTTGCCGCGATTTGGTTCAGAACCTGACCTTTAAAAGGTATTCCCTTAGGCAAGATAACGTCGAAAGCCGAAATTCTGTCGGTTGCAACCATCACGATTTTATCGCCATCGATGTCGTACACATCTCTAACTTTACCGTGATACACACTCTTTTGTCCATCAAAATGGAAATCGGTTTGTGTCAATGCTTTCATCTTAATATATATTTTATGATGTATCCTATTCTTTTTCTTTATTTCTTTCTGCCTCGTAATATGCCTCATAGGCATTAACGATACGTGTTACGAGTTTATGGCGTACTATATCTTTTTGGTCGAACCTCACAGTTGCAATGCCTTTCACATCCTGCAATATGTCTAGCGCTACCCTCAAACCACTTTTTTGCTCTCTAGGTAGGTCTATTTGTGTTAGGTCTCCCGTCACAATCATTTTGGTATTGGTACCCATTCTCGTGAGAAACATTTTTATTTGAGCCATGGTGGTGTTTTGCGCTTCATCCAAAATTACGATTGCATCGGTAAGCGTTCTACCACGCATAAATGCTAATGGGGCTATCTGTATGATATGCTTCTCCATCATATCTTGCAACTTCACTGCTGGAATCATATCTTCAAGAGCGTCATAGAGTGGCTGCAGATAAGGGTCTATCTTATCTTTCATATCCCCAGGCAAAAAACCTAGCTTCTCACCTGCCTCAACAGCAGGCCTACTCAATATTATTTTCTTAGCTGTTTCTCTTTCAGGGCCTTCACTGCTAATGCAATGCTCAGATAGGTTTTACCTGTTCCTGCAGGGCCTACTGCAAAAACCAAATCATGACGTTCGTATGCATCCACCAAATGCTGTTGATTTTCGCTTCTACTCTTGATTGGCTTGCCTGTAATGTTATATACAATAACATCCTTAACGGCATCAGCTTTGGTACGTTTGCCCTTGATGATGTCGAGAATATCCTCCTCATTGATGGCGTTATACTTAAGGATATGCCTCCTTATATCTTCAGCCTTCTCTTCAAAAGCAGCCATCTCTTCTTCATCGCCCAACACGCGCATCACGTTATCACGAGCCACTATGCGTAATTTAGGGAACAGCGACTTAACCATTTGCAGATGTCCGTTGTTTACCCCATAAAACATTACGGGGTCAATATCTTCAAGTACGATATGCTTCTCTACCAATGTCTTAATTCCTAAAGTATAATATTAGTGCAAAATTACAAAAAGCTTTCCATAACCCAACACTTTTTTCTATCTTTGTGGCTCAATTAAACGTTTTTCAATGAGATTGACAAAGAACCAGTTTTTAAAGGCTTTCGCAGCAACTATTGTTTTGCTGGCTGTGGTAAGAGCATTTTTCCCCTCTATCGCCAAGCCTTCTAACAAGGAGAAGAAGAGCGAAACTCAGGTGCAAGACATCAGCAACGATGTCCAAAGTCAGCCACGTGCTTCGCTTCAACCCATTGATGGAAAGCTCAAAAAACTAAAGTTTTTTAAGCCTGATGGCTCGCCCGTGAAGAACCGAATAATTAGTGTGCCCAATTATTCTAAAGCTTTCCCCGACCTGAATGATGTGCAGTTGGAGGTGGCTAACAAGTATGGCGTTAAGCCTGTTGCCGATCGGAAGGAAGCCGAAAGAAGGAAAGCGAATTGGTGTACGTGGCTAGTAACCCATATTACTATGTAGATAAACTCAACAACAGCATTCCTTACCTTGTGCCAAGAGCCGCAGTGCTGCTTAACGACATTGGTCGAAACTTCTTCGATAGTTTGCAAATCAAAGGTATTCCCTTGCATAAATTCATTGTTACAAGCGTTTTAAGAAGCGAAGCTGACGTAAAAAAACTACGTGGCCATAATGGCAATGCATCTGAAAACAGCTGTCATAGGTTCGGAACAACATTCGATATTGCCTATAACAGGTATAAAACGGTGCAAGCACCTGATGGACCCACTCGCCGACAAGTGAGAAACGACACGTTAAAGTGGGTGATGAGCGAAGTGCTTAACGACCTAAGGCTAAACGAACGCTGCTATATTAAATATGAGGTGAAGCAAGGTTGCTTCCACATAACGGTAAGATAGCACTGATGTTATATGGCTATTCTTTACCATTATATATAAATAAGGAGTAATATGAAAACACTTATCGTTGTGCTTGGCCCCACAGGCGTGGGCAAAACGGCTCTTTGTCTCAACTTAGCTCAACGCTATGGCGCTCACATTATTAGTGCCGACTCTCGCCAAATGTTTGCCGAACTGCCCATTGGCACAGCTGCTGCCACGCACGAAGAACAACAATTGGTGCCTCACCACTTTGTGGGCAACCTCAAACTTGACCAATATTATAACGCTGCTTGCTTCGAAACAGATACGCTTAACTTATTGGACTCGCTTTTCCAAACAATGATGTGGCTGTGATGACTGGCGGAAGCATGATGTATATTGATGCTGTTTGCCATGGCATTGACGATATTCCTACCGTAGACGATAACACCCGACTTCACGTAAAGCAAATGCTTGACAAACAAGGACTGGATGCACTCGTACAAAAGCTGAAGCAACTAGACCCTGAACACTACGACTTTGTAGACAAACAAAACCCAAGAAGGGTGTGCCATGCTTTAGAAATTTGTCTCATGACGGGTAACACATACACCTCTTATCGTAAAAAAGTGCACAAACAACGGCCGTTCAACATCTTGAAAATTGGCCTTAACCGTGAACGCGATGTGATGTACGAACGCATTAATCTACGAGTGCTGCAAATGATAGACAAGGGATTGGAAGAAGAGGCGCGACGCGTTTACCCGCTTAGAGGACTTAATTCGCTCAACACCGTGGGTTATAAAGAGATGTTCGCTTATTTCGATGGCTATATTCCTCGTGAAGAGGCCATCAGGCAAATACAGTCTAACACGCGAAGATACATGCGCAAACAACTTACTTGGTTTAAAAAAGATATGAAAATAACATGGTTCGACCCTAACGATACAGAAAAAATTACAAATTTCATCGACTCTTTTGTCGGGATAACAGATTAAATCAGTAATTTTGCAATGGGCTACCAAATGTTGAACCAACGTTAAAAAGACACGAACAACTTATAGGGTGGAGCCTAACAGTAAGAGAAACTTAAGCCTTGAGCACCTCAGTGAATGCTCAACATGGGCTGGAAGCGCTCTTGTCAACCAACCAACACATAACTATGCGTAAGAAAATAGTGCAAGGCGCCAAATGGTGCGCCACAAAGTTAAAGGCATCTTGGAAATGGTACAAAGGCTTATATGCCGGCCGCAAGTGGTATTTCAAAAGCGGCGTGGCCCTTGTGTCGGCTTTCATCGCGTTCTTGCTATACCTCGGTATGGTAGACATCAACTTCCTTTGGCTCTTCGGTAAGTCGCCAGGATGGTCCACCATCAACAACCCGATTTCTGCACAAGCATCCGAAATTTATAGTGCCGATGGAAAACTCATTGGCAAATATTTCAACGAAAACCGCACACCCGTGGCTTACGCTGATGTTAACCCCGTGTTTTGGAATACGCTTATCGACACCGAAGATGAACGTTTCTATAGCCACTGGGGCGTAGACCCCATCGGTATGTTTGCTGCCGCCAAGGATGCCATCACAAAAGGCGATGGACGTGGCGCGTCTACCATTACGCAACAGCTGGCTAAAAACCTCTTTAGGGTGCGCACCGAATATTCTACGGGACTGCTGGGCAAAATCCCTGGCATTCGTATGCTCATCATGAAAACCAAAGAATGGATTATCGCCACTAAACTGGAAATGAGCTACGATAAAAACACCATCCTCTCGATGTATGCTAACACTGTAGACTTTGGCTCGTCGGCCTACGGAATTAAAACAGCATGCAAAACCTACTTTAACACCACACCGAAAGATTTGACAGCCGAACAGGCTGCCACGCTTGTAGGTATGCTCAAAGCTACCACCACTTACAACCCTATAACGCATCCAGAAAACAGCATAAAAAGGCGCAATACTGTGTTGGCTAACATGGTGAGGCGTGGCCATCTCACGCAAGAGGCCTTCGACACCCTGTCGATAAAACCTATTAAGCTTAACTTCAGCGTTGAAACCAACTATGACGGAAAGCCAACTACTTTAGGGAAGCTGTGGCCGATTACCTCAAAGACTGGTGTGAAGCTAATGGATACGACCTATATACAAGTGGCTTGAAAATTTACACCACACTCGATAGTCGCATGCAAAAATATGCTGAAGAGGCTGCCACTAAGCAAATGAGGCAGGTTCAGCAAAACTTTAATAACCACTGGGGCAAAAACGACCCTTGGATTGACGAGCGTGGAAGGGTTATTCCTGATTTTATTGAGGGCATCGCACGCAAACAACCTGTATATAACTGGCTGCTAGAGAAATATCCTAACCAACCAGACTCTATCACTTATTATCTAAATAAACCGCATAAAGTTAAACTGTTCGACTATGCTAAGGGTTCAATTGAAATGAATATCTCTACAATGGACTCGATACGCTATATGGTTCGCTTTATGCACTGCGCCTTCGTGGCCATGGAACCACAAACAGGTGCAGTGAAAGCTTGGGTGGGCGACATCAATTTCGACTCGTGGAAGTACGATAAGGTTAAAGCTATGCGCCAACCTGGTTCTACCTTTAAGCTCTTCGTATATACCGAAGCCATGAACCAAGGACTCACCCCTTGCGACAAGCGACGCGATGAATATATCTCGATGCAGGTTTACGACAAGAAGAAACAAGAAGTGGTAACATGGACTCCTTCTAACGCTAATGGCTCATTCTCGGGCGACTCTATGCCGCTAAAAGCTGCTTTTGCTAAAAGTATCAACTCGGTGGCCGTGCGCCTAGGTCAAGAAATGGGCATCAAACGGATTATCGAGACTGCCGAAAAAATGGGTATTAAGAGCACTTTGGAAGATGCTCCCTCGCTTGCACTTGGCTCGAGCGACGTTAATCTGCTTGAACTCACAAATGCTTATTGCACCATTGCCAACGATGGTATGCACCATGCCCCCGTGCTTGTTACCAGAATTGAAGATAAAGACGGCCATGAAGTGTATCTTGGACCTGCTGCTACCGAACAGGCTGTGCCTTATAAAAGCGCCTTCCTTGTGCAGCAACTGCTAATGGGGGGTATGCGCGAACCTGGTGGTACATCTCAAAGCTTATGGGGATATGTAAGCAATTTCCGCGATACCGACTTTGGTGGTAAGACTGGTACTTCTAACAACCACTCTGACGCTTGGTTCATGGGCGTTACTCCTAAACTAGTGGTGGGTGCCTGGGTTGGTGGCGAATATCGAAGCATACACTTCCGCACAGGTGCTCTTGGCCAAGGAAGCCGCACAGCATTGCCTATATGTGGCTATTTCTTACAATCGGTGCTTGGCGACCCCGCCTTTAAACAGTATCATAGTAAATTTGGAAAGCCACGGGATGCCGACATTACACGCGACATGTACCTGTGTGCTAGCTACTATTCGCACGCTAAAAACGACACAACAGAAACAGACAGTGCCGGGGGCGGGGGCCTTATCATTCTAGATAGTAACGGAAACCCCATCAAAGAGATTACTCCAGGAGACCTCGTCCCCTCTGAACCGGGCATAGACAAAAAAAAGATTAAGCCCACTGAGCAACCTCTAAATCTCGACGAGCTATAAGCTCTAGAACATTAAAGGCATTACACACAACCAAAGCTTTTAACACAAGGCTTGTTGAGACACAAGCAAAAAGCCATTTAGAGACCTCACTATTCTGATTGCCGTGTCAAAAACGTTGTAAACCATAAGGATTTAAAATATACGGTGAAAGACTAGTCTGCACAAACAGACTTTATTTTACCCATCCTAAAACAGACTTCATCCGCTTAAACGTGAACAACGATACGCCCAACCAAATAGATTTAGAGAACGAGGAGATGCAAAAAGCACTCCAGATTATACAGTTTACCCGTCGCTCGCTCTTCCTAACGGGAAAGGCGGGCACGGGTAAATCCACGTTTATGCGCCATATAGCGGCCACGATTAAAAAGAAACACATCATACTCGCACCTACTGGTATTGCTGCTATTAATGCTGGTGGAAGCACTCTTCATAGTTTTTTCAAACTGCCTTTCCATCCCTTGTTGCCCAACGATAAACGGTACTCTACCCGAAACATTCGCGACACACTGAAATATAACGGTGAAAAAAACAAGTTGTTACGCGAAGTGGAACTAATCATCATCGATGAAATTTCAATGGTTAGAGCCGATATTATCGACTTTATTGATAAGGTTCTACGCATCTATAACCGCAATATGCGCGAACCTTTCGGTGGAAAACAGTTGCTCTTGGTTGGCGACATCTATCAGCTTGAACCCGTTATTAAAGAAGAAGAACGCCAACTGCTACGCCCTTTCTACCCTTCTAACTTCTTTTTCGACGCCCAGGTGTTCAGAGAGATGCAGCTTATTGCCGTGGAACTGACAAAGGTGTATCGGCAAAGAGATGCACAATTTATCGCTCTGCTCGACCATATACGCACATCGCATGTGTCGGATAGCGACCTGCGTTTGCTTAATGCTCAGGTAAATGCCGAAATAGGGGACGAAGCAGGGCGTTTATCCATCACCCTTTCGGGACGTAGAGACACGGTTGACTATATCAATGAGAAACAACTTAACACCCTACCCGACCAGCCAACAATATTTTATGGACACATCGAAGGCGAGTTTCCTGAAAGCAGTTTACCCACACCCATGGAGTTGGAAGTAAAAACGGGCGCACAAGTGCTGTTTATTAAGAACGATAAAGAACGAAGATGGGTGAACGGCACGCTAGGCACTATCATTGGCTTTGGCGACGAAGAGGATGGTATTATATATGTACGAACAGAAGATGGGCGAGATTTCGACGTGCAAAGAGAAATTTGGTCGAACGTAAGATACACTTTCAACGAGAAAGAACAGAAAATTGAAGAAGAGGAAATTGGCAGCTATCAACAATTCCCCCTTCGCTTGGCATGGGCTATCACCGTACACAAAAGCCAAGGCCTAACCTTTAACAATGTAAAAATTGATTTTACTGGTGGCGTTTTTGCTGGAGGACAAACCTATGTTGCTCTATCACGCTGCACCTCGTTGCAGGGTATCAGTTTGCAAGAACCCATCCGTAGAGAGAACATCTTCGTGCGAACAGAGGTTACTAACTTTGCACGCAACTATAATAACCTCAACATTATTAACACTGCATTACAAGAAAGTAAAGCTGATAAACAGTATGCCGACACCATCGCTGCATTTGATAAGGGAGATATGCAAGCGGCCATCGATAACTTTTTTCTTGCCATTCATAGTCGCTACGACATCGAGAAACCTGCTGCCAAAAGGCTTATTCGAAAAAAGTTGAACGTTATCAACCACTTAAAAGAACAACTAGAAGAGGCACGCGCTTTAGAAAAGCAACGGGCAGAACAACTTAAACGACTGGCTACTGAATACACGCTACTGGGAAAAGAGTCGGAAAAAGAAGGCATGCCGCAAGCTGCTATCAGGAATTATGAAAAGGCTTGGAACTATGGCCCGAACTTCCCGAGGCCAAACGTAAATTGAAGAAATTGAAAAAAGATGGGAATTAGACGCTCAAGATTAGTTTAGTCAAAGATGCTCTCTTTCATACTGTGCTATATCTCCAATTATTGCTTCCTACTCGTCTCTTGGTTGCTTCTCTACACCTTATTCAGGATATTCTTTTGGCATTGTTGACTATACTTTCAGATGTATACTAGCCTATATGTTCAATAATACACTACATCTTTAGGTGCTACAATGGGCGATTTCAACAAAGCAGCAGTGACGTGTTACTTCTCTAGAAATTGTAAAATATCTATACCAAAATTTAACATTATGAGTGCCGTCCACACCGAAATTCTGGACGATGGGGTAAAAAATGAGCGTATTTTTAAAGTTTGTAACTATCTGATATATAAGCGCTTTCATATTAAAAGGTGCAAAATCTCCTTTATTTAGCATGGTTTTGCCACTAAATGTGGGGTTAAGTGCAAAATCTAAACCACCAAGCTGTTTTTATCGATAACCGTAAAAAACTCCTTAAAAAAGGGGTTTTATACCACTTTTCGCCCAATTTTGGAGCTATTTGCAGCAAATAGTCTTGCGTTTTGCTGCATTTTACCTTGTGTTTAGCACGAGTTAGCAGTGCGTTTTGTAGGAGATTGCGATGCGTTTTGGTGCAAATCGCAAAACTGCAACATGCTTATCGGGCAACTTTTTTGTATTTTAGGGAAGCAACAAACGCGCAATTTTTATCGAAATAGAAAAGTAAAAACCCAGTAAATGGAGAAATTTGGAGAGTGAAGACCTTGATGCATGGTGAAATTTCACCCTAAAAAACGTCGTTTTCGTGTTTTTTAAGAGGAAATTCTCTCTAGAATAGTTCGATTGGAAAATCTATTTTGTAAAATTTATTTACCTCTTTAACAATTTAATTCTGAATTATTGATGAGTGAATAACAAACTAAAGTATAAAGACCTGTGCGAAGTGTTTATAAAACCTGTCTACGAAAAAGTGTGTGATTGCAGGTGTTTGCTCCTATTCCCTGTTGGTATATTTCCATCTCCCAATAAGTTATTATACCATTTAAACTTGAGCTTGGGTAGAGAATATTATTAGGCTATAGCCATCGCTAGTTTACTGGCCACTGGTCTTTCTTATTATTTCCATCTAGTAGGCAGTACTTTCAAGAAGGAATCAAACAATATAATCCACCTTTCTTCTATATTGCTTTTTGATACTGTTATTATTTTCTTGACATTTGTATATCATAATTGTATTAAGAAAGAAAAGTTCACTTGCTTATATTTAATAGGTTGAGAGGCTATCCGTCTTTTCTTTTACGATAGGTTGAACTACGCACCAACAACAAAATAACATCCTCTATCAGCATCATCAATTTAACTAACCTCGCAACATTATAAAAAAACTGATTTTTTTCTTTGGTATTTTGTAAAAAAATATAACACTTAAGCCTTTGCTATTTAATTTACATTTAATAAATTTGCAACACGATATTCTTATTAATAATCTAGACAAATTTAACCATTATCATCTTTATGAGACCTTTAATAATATGTACACTCTTTTGCTGCTTCAACAGTTTAACTGTATCAGCTCAACGTTATGACTTTCATGTCGGCCTGCGGTTGGGCTGTGGCATTAGCTCAAACTCAAACGTGCAGCACATACTTGTGAGTGAAGAGTATTACTCCAACTATTCTTTTCGCAAACGGTTACAAGTAGTTCCTGCAGCCGAATTGTATTTTCTCTACAAACCCCAAGGAAATCTATGGGGCATTGAAGCTGGTATCACCTATTACAACAGAACGGCATGCGTTCGATACGACGATAAGAACGAATTAAACTATACGCTTTCTGCACGATATCACCACTTAGGAATAGCCTCCTACTTTAATCTTTACCCCTTCAAGGAGAAGAACACGCTACATATATCGCTTGGTGGACGCCTCGGTGCGAACTTATCACCCCAAAATCTAAGTTACAAGGGCAACCAAGAGGATGAGAAATTTACAAAATGGAAGTATCCTAGCTTAGAAGAGACGGAACGAGTGATGCAAAGCAAACTGCAAGGGCGTCCAGACGCTTCGCTTGGCGGTGGCGTGGGTTACGATTTTCACTCTGGTTTATGTATCGACCTTCGATTTCATTACAGTCTTGCCAGCACCATCAAAACCGAGACTAACGTTTTCAACTGGTTGGAATATTCCAACCACAACTGGCAAGCAGAACTCTCGGTGGCGTATGTGATAGACATTAAATGATACTTCACGATAGCACAGCACCGCCAGAGGATATTATAAACGCTATCTTTTCTTTAAGATTAACAATCACCCTCTTTAATGGCGATGAATTTCCAACTACTATGGAACTGTTATAGGAAATAAGCTTTTGTTCATCCCGAAACCAATAGCTCAGTTGGATATGAATCTGCCTAGTCGTTAAATTCTTGTCCTACGAACTGGAAAAGAACATAAATAACAGCACGTCTATTTGCTTCTACTGCGCGCGCACCTTATTCTATTTATCCACCTATCCTAACATGTACACAAATAATCCTACCCCCAATAACCACCATAACAAGTGGCGCATTATAATCATCCTAGGCGTACTCCTTGCACTCCTACTGTGCCTACGAGTATGCAAACAAAAAGCCACAGAAACGCCAACATCACCCGCCCTCCAGCAAACGGCATTATCCCAGGTAGCTGTACAACGCTGCACTAAAAAGGCGTTTGCCTTTACTCAAAACAAAACGGGTAGACTTATAAAACAAAGGAGAAAAATAAAAAAGGGAAAGACTCAACACCAAGAACAGCCTGCAAAACGAAATCCGATTAAAAAGGCCATAACACAAAAAAACAAGAGCATGGCGAACATGATGCCAACGAAGCGCGAGCAAACCGAGCATTCTTCGCTACAGCAATCCGAACAACCGAACGAGTCGCAACCTACACCTTTATCAGAACAAAAAGCAGAGCATCAAGAAGAACTCCCAACTATTGTAAACGAACTTGACACGATGAAACGTAAAACCAAGTCTGAACACAAGCCTGCTAAACGGCTCTCTGCTCGATACAAGAGTCATACGCAGTCGCGCATCGGTATTAGGGCTGGTGCAGGATATGCAAACATCGTGGCCCTTGGAGAGATGATTGAAGACTATAGCATACGCCCACGCTACACATTAGAAGAACATGGTTCAACCGTACCCACTCTAGGGCTTTTTGTATTATTACGACAAGACCGACTGGCTGTAGAACTAGCGGCAGACTACACCTGGCTATCTGCTAACCTAGTGGAGCACAAACAAGCGGGCAATATCCACGAGAAAACAATGTTTCGTTACCATGTAATCATCCCTCAGGTGGCACTACGCCTCTATCTCCTTGACAACTTTTATATGGGAGCGGGTGTAGCACTTGCCTTACCTACCAATCCTGGAGGCTTAGATTTCACAAGCGACCGACCTAACATGTTAGCCTCGGCAGACAAACTAATCCAAGCTCACCTAAGGGAAACACTGCGTGCAAAACCACAGGCCACACCCTTAGTAAAAGTGGGCTACTCTTCGTTTAAAAATGGTATTGAAGCATCTCTACAATATGGCTATGGCCTAACCGACCTTATTAAAACCAACGACAATCCTTATGGCTACCACCCTGCAAGAAACAATTGTCATCTCTTCTTGTTAACTGTGGGTTACACCATCCCTATAAAGCACATCCTAAAAAGCACTCGCTAATACTCAATACTTATTTTATAATCCTCACCAATGCTTTTTCCAATCAAAATAATCATGAAACAATCTATATATCGTATTGCGGTAATAGCCTTATCCCTATTGTTTGCCTTATCAATCCCTTTGCCTCGAGTACTGGCACAGGTTGTAAATCAATCATCGCGATATGCTCCCGGTGGCGTAGCGGGCTATGCAAGATGGGGCTTGGGTTGCGACACCTCACCAATATTGCTCAACAGTGGCAAAGGTATGACCTTTGTTGGTGTAGGTAAGGTGCGACAAGGCAGCGAACAGTTGTTATGGAACGTGAGCACAAAAGATGGCAAAACACGCTTTGTACAAACCACCGCTCGCACGGCCGACCTCACTCGTGGCACTTTTATGAATTATATAGGACGCGACACATTGCCCTCATTACGGCTGTACTCCTATGTTACATCGGCTGCGAATGGCATTCGCGGAACGCTCGTTATTGGTGGTACAACCAAAGATAGATTACCGGTTGGGATATTGAAAGAAGGAATGGCAGAATACGCTGTGTACCCACGAGCCCTTTCGGTTACCGAGCGCATGCGCGTAGAAAGTGCTTTGGCTCTGCGCCATGGCGTTACATTAACCCATTCGTACTTCAATTCTAAAGGTACAGTCATACGTAATTATTCCCGTCTCAAGAGCTACAACCACCGTGTAGCAGGCATTATTAACGACAGCACATCACGCTTACGTCAAACGTCGAGTGCAAGCAGCGAGGGTGAAGCTGTTGTTCAACTGTCTACAAAGACAATGGCCGAAGGTGCTAGTGTTCTTTGGGGCGACAATGCCAAGAGAGTGGCATTCTCTTCAGACCAGGGAAAAGGTAAGTGGATGCAACGCCGATGGGCTGCCACAACCACAGGCGCATCTGTAACCAACATGGTCTTGACATTTGATACGCACAGCATACGCCAGTTGGAACCGCTTACCAAGGGTGAAAACTATTACTTAGCCATCGACAGGAGCGGAACGGGTAAGTTCCCAGCAGGGCAGGTGGGTTACTACAAGGCTCGCATGGGACGGGGCGACAGTCTTATCTTCTCGGGTTTAAACACCGACGTGGGCTTGAATTTCTTCACGCTACGTGTCGCAAGCGACTTTTTCTCGACCATCGATATGGTTCAACCTCAATGCTCAACAGGGGCAAAAGGGCTAATGAGGGTGCAACTTACGGGTGGCAAACCTCCTTATCGTGTAACCACCACCCTCGACAGCAAACCTGCCTACACACTAACAACACCAGACAGCGTTGTAACCATTCCTGCACTTGTACAAGGCAACTACGTGCTTACTATTCACGACAACAGTGGTAAATGCCTCACTAATGAGATAATGGTTTACAATGCCGACTTACCTGACGTTCCCGAACTAGAGGATGTACGTTTCGCTCAAGGGGCAGAACGCATCTACCAATTGCAAACGAAAGGCAACTACACCTGCCGCTGGCGAAGTCCTGCCGGAACATACATGGACGGCCAGCGTGTAACACTTAACGAGAATGGGATATATACTATAGAACTAACCAACGAAAGCGGCTGCTCTACCCTACGCACCCTGAACGTGACAACAATTGCAAGCGATAATTTCTCTCGCTATGAAGTATCGCCCAACCCCACGCGAGACGGATATGTAAATGTGCGCGTAGAGCTGACAGAACTTGATGCACTCGTGTTACGCCTTTACGCTCCCAATGGCGCGCTGCTACAAACTGAGCAACACGACGCCGACAACTATCACGCCACACGCCTTTACCTACCTGTAGCTGGTACTTATGTGCTCGAGATGCTCAGCCGTGGGACAAAGCGAAGCGTAAAAATAATTAGAAGATAACCTATATACCAAATTCGGAACTACAAACCAAAAGCGCACATGAAAAAATTTACACGCATCACATCGATCGTTGTCATCACACTAATGACACTCGCATCCTGTAACGATGGTAGGCACACATCACCTGCCCTCGGCGAACTAATCCAAAAATCACCGCACGCAGCGAAACATACTATCCAAAATAGAGCTAAACAAACGCCAACAACAACCATTCTTAAAGAAACGGAAGGCGAAGGCAACGCACATACCCAACCAATTACGAAAAAGAATAAAGCATTGTCGCGTTGGCAACATTTCCATCACCGCACAGTGAGCAAATTATTTGCTCACAACATGGCCGACTCTTTAAGCGTGGGACATGCCGAGCTTCGCGTGCCACAAGGAAGCATGGACCGTTCAAAAATACTTAGTGTAACACCATTAGTTAAAGATGAACTACCCACACTACCGGCTGGTATGGTTAATGTTACGGGCGATAGAAATGCGTCTGTTTCCGTTTCGTTGAAATGGAGTGGCAGGCTATCGCCTCCTACCCCATGGCGAACACTTCGTGCACAAACCAGCCACCATAACAGTGCCCTACGATAGCACACTCATCCCAGAGGGTTATACTGCAAACGATATACACACCTATTACTATGACGAACTGCAAGGCAAGTGGACAATGCTTCGCCATAAAGCCCTGGATAAAGTGCAGAAGGTGGTGACGGCCGAAACATCACATTTCACCGACGTAATCAATGGTATCATTAAAGTACCCGAGGTCCTGAAACACAAAAACTATGTTCCTACAGGTATAGCTGAACTCAAAGCGGCTGATCCTGCAGCGGGGATAGCCACAGTAAGTGCACCCACACCCAACCAAAACGGAACGGCATCACTGGGTTACACCTTTGAACTACCCAAGGGTCGCGCTGGTATGCAACCTAGCGTCGGTCTGCAATACAGCAGCGACGGCGGTTCTTCTTATGTGGGTTACGGGTGGAGCTTGCCTGTGCAGAGCGTGGACATCGAAACACGCTGGGGTGTGCCACGCTTCGACCCCAACAACGAGAGCGAAAGCTACCTACTGATGGGTACAAAACTGGGCGACCGAACCTATCGTAAAACCGAACCTACTGCAAGAAAGCCTAACAAGCGTTTCTACCCACTGGTTGAAGGCAGCTTTGCGCGCATCATACGCAAAGGCGATTCGCCCACCAACTATACTTGGGAGGTTACATCCAAAGACGGAACCATATCTTTTTTCGGGGGAATTGATGGAAAAAGCGTTGACAATGCTGTTATAAAAGATGGTGAGGGCAATATTGTGCGATGGGCATTATACCGTACAGTAGACACTCATGGCAATTTTGTTTCCTACACATACGAGCACCGAGACAGTACCCTCTATCCCAAATCCTATCGCTATACTGGACATGCTGACAAGGAAGGACCATATGCGGTGAACTTCAAATATATTTCGGGAACACGTAAAGATGCCGTAAGAAGCGGACGACTAAGCATACTGCAAACCGATAATGCATTACTCCAACGCGTGGAGGTGAGCTTTAATAATGAACCAATACGAAGCTTTACATTACACCACCACGAAGGACCATTCGCCAAAACTCTTCTTGATAGTATTGTGCAGAACGACGCCAAAGGTGAAAGAGTGGCTGCTCAGAGCTTTGAATACTATAACGATGTGAAAGACGGAATGTTTTCGAAGACCCCCTTAGAATACACAGCTGAACAAGATTATTATGGTAATCTTGTGAAAACTCACTTCGGACACTTTGACGAAAGCCTGTCACTGCTTGGAGGAGGTTCGGCAAAGGGGAACACGCTAGGCGGTGGCGTTATGGTTGGTGGCGGATGGGGGCCAGCCTCAGGTGGAGCAGGCCCTTCATTCTCGTACAGCAAAACAGAAAACAAGGCGCACGTCACACTCGTCGATATAAACGGAGATGGCATGCCTGACAAGGTTTTCAAGGACGGAGATGGCAACATATACTACCGACCCAATCTAAACCGCGACCTCGCCCACCCCTTGTTCGGAGAGGCGAAACGCATAGTGGGCATTTCTAGCTTTACCGAGGGATCGGTCACTAGCAACACGTGGAGTATTAACTTCTCCACTGGAATCGGACCCATAAGTACTGGCGCTTCCTATAGCAGAACCACCGAAAGAAGCAGAAACAAAACCTATTTCCACGACTTCAACGCCGATGGGCTCATAGATATAGCTCACAACGGCGTGGTACACTCTAACCACAGCGATGGGTCAACAGTGACCTTCAGCCCCACAAGCGGTGGAACGCACAATCCTATAGGAGGTGGTACGACCAACTTGGACTCAACTTTCATTCCTGACAGGAAGACCATCAGGGAGCAGATGGAACGCGAACATCCTTTACACGACATTGTAAGACTGTGGCGCGCACCGTACAAAGGGAACTGTGAAGATTAAAGGGAACAGTGGTTAAACCCTCTCCAAAGGGCGACGGCGTAAGCCTGAGCATACAGCACAACGACTACGTACTATGGAGGGACACATTATTACAGTCAGGGGCAGGTGACTATTCCCGAGAAGTCCTTGCACGTATGGCCTGGCGACTACCTATTGTTCCGGGTGAGTGCAAAAAAATTCTGGCGAAGGCGATGCTGTGGATTGGGACCCGGAAATTATCTATACCCATACTAAAGTCAAAAACCTATGCAGGAACAGATATCACACACTATCGACATTCAAAAGATGCAATCAGTGGAGAAGCCCCAACTGCCCCGCTGACCGTAAATGGTGAAGTGCATTATTCGGGTAGGTTTAGCAAACTCAAAACAAGCGACGACATTACCCTTTGCGTGATTAGGACAGACAGTACTGGGAAACAAACAGTGATAGCAAGCAAACACTTACCCTGCAGACACTGTTGCTTCGGGAAAAATTCGAAGGGAGTTTCCAATCTGTTGCAAAAAGCATGCCAAACCGTAAGCTTCATCGCTAGAGCAAACAGCCCTATCGACTGGCAAGCTTTAAAATGGGCGCCAATATTCCACACCGACACGACAGAATACATCATCGCACCACAACGTACAATGTACAACAAGGTTGTGGCGGTGGCAAGCGATACGCTCGTGAGCCTACCTCCAAGCGACTCCACTTGGGGAGATAGATTTGTTCTAGTACCTAATTTAAGGGTAACACGAGAATCCGACAAAGATACTGATACGGCCACGGTTTACCTCACGCTGAAAGATAATCATGGAACATTAATCTATCACCGAAAGCTGAAGATGGAGCGTATGAACGTGCTTTCAAAAGATGGCGACATCATCGATGGTAATCATTTTCTTACGAAACTATCAACAGGCAAGGTGCAAGCCTGCTTCTCCGTACTCAACGAGCTAAACTTTGCTCATGTGGCTGAACTACAAATCCTGCGCGATTCTATCCTTTACGAGAAAAGATAAATTAGGTAAAAAAACATGAAGTGGGACGAAGACCTGTACACGTGGCTACAATAGACAGCCTCGGTACATTCCAGTTTCAACAGGCTTGACTATGGTACGCTGTACCGTGGTTGAAGTCAGTTCGCATGGAACGGCAATAACACAGAGCCTATCAACCCGAGCGAAATGAGGGACGCCAGACGCAACCTCGTTAGGAACAGACCAGGAAGGGGCTTCAGAATTCGTTAAGAACGGCTCGTTCGATGCCAACTCGCAGAAATTCTTCACGCTAGCATACATAGCCAAAGCTAATAAGTATGTCACAGCAACAGACAGTGCATACGTAAGCGGGATAACCATGCGCCCATCGCGACTAGGAACAGACGAGATAGTGCTCGACGTACCTAATTACGACTCTAGTGGGGAAGGACTTCCTGCGCCCGTTCAAGAAACAGTATCGGTAACCACGGGCACGACTATCTCGGCAGGCGTGTCACTCGGCGCCAGCGCAGGAGTTAACCAAAGCGAATCGTCACAAGAGTCTACAACTACCGTTTCGGTGACAGACATCAACGGAGATGGATACCCCGACTGGATGAGGGGCTGGGCCTCAGCCAAAGAAAATAAGATAACCGTAATGTTTACACAACAAACAGGAATGATTGGAAGGGTACAGAAATACGGTGCACCATTACCCTCGTCGAACGGCAACTCAAGCAACAGTGGACAAGACGTGGGGTTAAGCTTTAACCCTAGTGCTTACAACATCGCCAAATTCAAAGAGCAAACAGACGCCGCCAAGGCCGCTGTAGCCAAATGCAATGCCAGTCTGATTCTAACGGGACGGCTAGACTGTAACGCCGGAGGAGCGAGCTTCAGCAGCAACATCTCAGAAGCATCGTGCGGCGCTAGTGGTAACTTCTCAAACGGCACAACCATGTCGACAATAGACTGGACGGACCTCAATGGTGACGGGCTGCCCGACGTACTGACTGATGGTCTAGTAAGCTATGGATTGGGATATTCCTTAGCTCCTGCTGTACCCGCAGGCACAAACAAGATGACGAACGCCTTAAACAACAACTACGGTGACGGGAAGGGGGTATGTATCCCCGTTAGAGGTCCCTTTAGCATCTCTGGAGGACAAAACGACACCGAAAGCCTCACTATGGGCATGGGGGCATTCCACGACGTCAACGGAGACGGATTACCAGACTTCGTGGAACGCGACTTAAAGGGCAATCTCAACGTCTCGTTCAACACGGGCGTTGGGTTCATGCCTGACGTAAAGATGAAAGACAAGTCTGAGATGTCAAGTGACTTGGGCTCTTCCGTGGCCCTTTACGCCAGCACGGCCTACACCATCCGCATTCCTCTACCCTTCGGCTTTGTTATCACCATCACGCCTAGTACACAGGGGTCGCACAGCGAAAGTGTGAACCGTACTCGAACGGCGATGCTCGACATTGACGGTGATGGTTTGCCCGACATTGTATTCAGTGATAATGAAAACAGCTAAAGGCCTATCGCAACCTCACTGGCCGTACCAACCTCTTGCGCAGCGTCACTCTTCCATTCGGCGGACACGTCCGCGTGGAATATCAACAGACGATGCCTAGTTTCGCCATGCCAGGCCGACGCTGGGTGATGTCGGCCGTGGAGACTTCAGGCGGTTATGCCGAGAACGGGGCAACGCGCATGCGCAACGAGTTCGCCTACGAGGGCGGCTACCGCGACAGGCGCGAGCGCGACTTCTTTGGGTTCGCCAAGGTCATCACCCGACAGCTGGACACCCAGAACAACAACGCTGTATACCGCACGCAGGTGTCTGAGTACGGCCACAACCGCAACCTCTACATGCACGACCTCGTCACCGCCGAAACGCTCTACGACGCGCAGGGCAACAAACTGCAAGGCACCCTCAACACCTACGAGGCTGCACGGCAGCGCGACGACAGCACGAGCCTGTTCCCCGCACTCGTCTCCGTAAGACAGACCATTTACGACAACGCAGGACAAGGCAGCATGAGCACCACCGTGCACAACACTTATGATGCCTACGGCAACCTGGCATCCTACAAGGAGGCGGCCACCAACTACGAGCTGCACGCCGACATCGCCTACCACGAACTGCGCGAAAGCCACATCGTGGCACTGCCGCGACACATTGCGGTGATGGACAAGGTGGGCAGGGTGTATCGTGAGCGTTCAACGGAAGTGGACAACAAGGGCAACATCACCCGCATCACCATGCACAACGGACAGCTCTCCTCGGTGTACGACATGGCCTACGATTCCTACGGCAACTTGACGAGCCTCATCAAGCCCGCCAACCACAAAGGGCAACGCATGCGCTACGAATACACCTACGACGACGTGCTGCACCAACTGGTGACGGGCGTGAAGGACGCCTACGGCTACACCTCGTCCACCGACTACGACTACCGTTGGGGCGCACCGCTCGAAACACGCGACATCAACGGCAACCGCATGCACTATGCTTACGACGATGTGGGTAGGCCCGTCGCAATCGTCGGCCCGAAGGAGCTGGCCGCTGGCAGGCTCTACACCGTACGCTTTGAGTACCATCCCACAGGCCGCTGGGCGCGCACGCTGCACTACGCCCCCGAGGGCGACGTGGAGACGCGCACCTTCGCCGACAGTCTGATGCGCGCCGTGCAGACCAAGCGCACGGGCGTTGTATGGAAGGGCGGGTCGGCGCACAAGGTGTCGATAGTGAGTGGCCGTATGGTACAGGACGCCTTCGGCCGAACCCTCCGGGCGTACTGGCCCACCGAGGAAGCCTTCGGCAGCATGGGCCTATATAATAAAGGTGTGGGAGACCTGCAAGCCGTCACCGAATACGACGCCTACGACCGCCCCACCAAGGTGACGCTGCCCGATGGGGCGACCACTACGAAGGCCTACGCCATCGTTTCCCATGATGGTGAACCGATGCTCGAGACGCGTGTTACCGATGCGCTGGGCAGGCACGCCGAAAGCTACACCGACGAGAAGGGACGCAACCGGGAGACGGTGCAGCACGCAGCAAGCGGCGACGTGCGGGTGAAGTACGACTACGATGCCGTGGGACAAGTGCTCTCCGTGCATCACCCCAACGGCAAGACAACCGCCTACGAGTACGACCTGCTTGGGCATAAGCTACGCGTGAACCATCCCGACGCGGGCGAAGTGACCTGCACCTACGACGCCGCGGGTAACCTCCTCACCAAGCTCACGGCGGAACTGAAGAAGACCATATCCGACAAGGCCTCCATCACCTACACCTACGACTACGAACGGCTAAGCGAGGTGCTATACCCCAAGAACCTCTTCAACCGCGTCACCTACACTTATGGCAAGCCTGGTGCCAAATACAACCGCGCTGGAAGGCTCGTGCTGGTGGAGGACGCCTCGGGAGGCGAGGCCTACTACTACGGCAACCAAGGCGAGGTGGTGAAGACGGTGCGCTCGGTGATGGTGAGCCAGGCCGACGTGCGCACCTACGTCCACGCTGCAACATACGACAGCCACAACCGCGTGCGCACCCTGACCTATCCCGACGGGGAGGTGGTTACCTACGGCTACGATGCAGCGGGTCAGGTAACGAGCATCAGGTCTACCAAGCAGGGCAAGGAAGAGACAATCGTAGCGCAGGTGGGCTACGACAAGGACGGCCACACCATATACACGCGCATGGGCAACGGCACAGAAAGCACGTACGCCTACGACCGCCAACGAGAGCGGTTGCAGGGCATGCTGCTCACGGCCAACGGAGACAGCATCATGCAAACGCAATATAAATACGACCCTGTAGACAATATTTTGGGCATTTCCAACGTTATTACACCAAAGGCACCGAAGAAGCCGAAAGGGTTCGGAGGGTTTGGCCGTACGGACGGCATGGGCGGCCTCGATGCCGGCAAGGAAAAGAAGGAGAAACCGCTGGGCGGTGCGTTCAGTCACACCTACGCCTACGACGAGCTTAACCGACTGGTGAAGGCCAGTGGCAAGGCCAAGGGCATAGGCTACGCCATGGACATGAGCTTCGGGCTGATGGGCGAGCCGCTCACCAAGGCGCAGCGCACCGATTCGGGCTCGGTTGCGGGCAGCTACGCGTTGGCCTACGAGTACGGCGATGCCGACCATCCCACCGCGCCCTCACAGATAGGGCACGAACGTTACACCTACGACGCCAACGGCAACCCCACCCTTGTGGAGGACGACAGCCTGAACACGGAGCGGCGCATGGCGTGGGACGAGGAGAACCGCCTCATGGTTCTGTCTGACAACGGCAAGACCAGCCGCTACACCTACAACGCGGCGGGCGAGCGTATCGTGAAGAGCCACGGCTACCTTGAAGGCGTGTACGTCAACGGCGCGCCGCAAGGCCTCACCTTCCACGAGACGGAGGACTACACCATCTATCCCGCCCCCATACTCAGCGTTATGCGCCAACGTTTCACCAAGCACTATTTCATCGGCGACAGGCGCGTGGCCTCCAAGATAGGTGCGGGCATATTCCAAAACGCCTACGGACATGGCGCTAACGTCGTCACGGCCGGGCAGAAAGACTACCAGATGCGTATGATGCAGATAGAAAAACAACGCGAGGACTACTACCGCAAGCTGGGCACACCGCCGGGTGTGCCCACGATGAAGGGTGCGACGGCCGAACCCGAGAATACGCACGAGGGTTACAACACCATCATCAAGGAGCTGGGCGACCACAGCGTGCCCGACGGTTGGATACAACGACCCAAGCGCAACGCCGTGCCCGGCACGCCCCCTGGTCCGCCCGTGCAGTGGGACAAGGCCGAAGACCCCGACGACGTACAGCCGGGTTACGGCTACGTGCCTGCCGACACCGCCAACCACGAGGAAATCTTCTTCTACCACTCCGACCACCTCGGCTCCACTTCCTACATCACTGACGCCAAGGCCAACGTCACCCAGTTCGATGCCTACCTGCCTTATGGCGAGCTGCTTGTTGACGAACACTCGTCTACGGAGGAGATGCCGTACAAGTTCAATGGTAAGGAGTTTGATGAGGAGACGGGGCTGTACTATTATGGTGCGAGATACATGAACCCGAAGACGAGTTTGTGGTATGGGGTGGACCCGGTTGACAGAAGAGTATCCGAGTATTGGAGTGTATACATATTGTGCAGACAACCCCATCAGAAACATAGATTCCGATGGTGAAAGAATAATCGGAATAAAGGGAAAAGATGCGGTATACCTAGACAAACAAGACAAAATTACTTTCACTAAGTTCGCAACACAGGATATAAGGAGAATTGTAGCTGCTCTTATGATGACAAAAGAGGGGGAGAAAATATTATATTATGCAATAAGATCTAAAAATTCTAGTTAAAAATGAACATTTCTATTGATGCCAAGATTGAAAAAAAGTTGCTGCAGGTAATAATTATATCTATGGTGAGACGCTTCAAGGAAATTTTTAATAAAAAAATGACAGTTATGGTAGAAGAGAAAATCAGAATGGGACATACAGTATCACTGAAGCCTCCATCACAATTTATGAAGGGACTCTAAAGGAAGATGCAAAAACGGAAAACCCAAAGCACAAAGGGTTAACCTTAGAACAGGCCATTGGTGCCGTTGCTGGCCATGAACTTGTACACGGAACGTATGGAAATGAAATAAATAAGGACATAAAGTATGAATTAAAAGGTAAGAAAAGTGCAAGGCCTGATAGAGAGATTTTACCAAACAAAGTAGAACATGAGATAATCAAACAATCACGAGATTTAAATAAGGAGTAGAGATATGAAAATGAAATTATTTTTTATATTACTGGCATGTAGTATAGGTCTTTCTTCAGCTCAGAGAAAGCGAGAGCCCACGTATTGGACAGTAATTGTTCCAGACAGCATCGCTACACTATTAGATAAAGAGTATGATCGCGATTTTGTAAATGCAAGTGCTAACGTTGCAAATCTATTGGACACCAAAAAGAAATCCTTAATTGATGGAATATATACGTTCAAAGGACAAGGTCCACATTTCCCTCGAAGACTATTTATCTATCATGATAAAAAGTTGTTCATATTCAAAAGTAAGGGTGCCTTTGATCCAGTTGGAGTCATAAAAGAATATGGAATATACCTATCACAAAATAAACTATCTCCCAACGACGTAATCAAATATCTAAAAGCTATATACACTTATTTAGACTCTGAGCGTGGACAAACCTATGGTAGATATGTCAAACCCGAGAATTAATAGCCTATTTTTGTGCACTGCACAATCAAATTCAAAGGAGTCAGTTACGTCAAGTACATGAGCTTCGAGCTGATGGGCGAACCGCTCACCAAGATGCAGCGCAACGATTTGGGCTCGGTTGCGGGCAGCTACGCGTTGGCCTACGAGTACGGCGACACCGACCATCCCACCGCGCCCTCGCAGATAGGGCACGAGCGTTACACCTACGACGCCAACGGCAACCCCACCCTTGTGGAGGACGACAGCCTGAACACGGAGCGGCGCATGGCATGGGACGAGGAGAACCGCCTCATGGCACTCTCGGACAACGGCAAGACCAGCCGTTACACCTACAATGCTGCGGGCGAGCGCATCGTCAAGAGCCACGGCTACCTTGAGGGCGTGTACGTCAACGGCGCGCCGCAAGGCCTCACCTTCCACGAAACGGAGGACTACACCATCTACCCCGCACCCATACTCAGCGTCACGCGACAGCGTTTCACCAAGCATTATTTCATCGGCGACAGGCGCATAGCCTCCAAAATCGGTGCGGGCATATTCCAAAACGCCTACGGACATGGCGCTAACGTCGTCACGGCCGGGCAGAAAGACTACCAGATGCGTATGATGCAGATAGAAACAACGCGAGGACTACTACCGCAAGCTGGGCACGCCACCGGGAGTGCCTACGATGAAGGGTGCGACGGCCGAGCCCGAGAACACGCACGAGGGCTACAACTCCATCATCAAGGAGCTGGGCGACCACAGCGTGCCCGATGGTTGGATTCAACGCCCCAAGCGCAACGCCGTACCCGACACGCCCCCGGGCCCGCCCGTGCAGTGGGACAAGGCCGAAGACCCCGACGACGTGCAGCCGGGTTACGGCTATGTGCCTGCCGACACCGCCCACCACGAAGACATCTTCTACTATCACACCGACCACCTCGGCTCTACATCCTACATCACCGACGCCAAGGCCAACGTCGCCCAGTTCGACGCCTACCTGCCCTACGGTGAGCTACTCGTGGACGAACACTCGTCTACGGAGGAGATGCCGTATAAGTTCAACGGCAAGGAATTAGACGAAGAAACTGGTTTATACTATTACGGAGCCAGATACATGGATCCCAAAATCTCCATGTGGCTGGGGGTAGACCCATTGGCGGAGAAGTATCCAGAAATTAGTCCATATATTTATTGTCATAATAATCCCATCAATTTAATAGATCCCAATGGAAAAAATGATTATATATTGAATCTTGATGGAGAAATTAAACTTATAGAAGAAAATAGCAATGACTTTAATACCATTTTTGCATATGATAGACAAGGAGGAATAGATAAAAACACAAAGATTGATGTGCCAAAGTCCTTTAATGAGAGTAAAACTACCACACAAGTGCAAGGTAGAACATCAAAGGATGCCGACGGGAATAAAATATCTACGTATGAGTTTGATTTATATACAGTTGATGATGAGCAAATAGCATCTAATATTTTTGAGTTTCTCGCAAAAAACTCAGATGTAGAATGGTCTAATACAAAAGTCTCTTCAAAGGACAATACGAGTTTCAATCTTATTTCAACCTCACATAAAGAGGGGTCAGAAGTAGGAATGAGATATACATTTGAGAAATATAAAAATAATTATAATTTTACTATTGATTATGCTATACATTCACACCTTCCAGAGAGTGTAGGTTTTTCTCCGGGAGATATAAAATTCGCAAAAGATGCCAAAAGTATCTATCCTAATATTGAATTAAAAAAATTTACAATAGAATAGAATATAAAAGTTTTGACCAATATGATATACCCGGGGTATTGAATGAAGTTGTTGTTACACCTCAAAAAAACGATAGACATATGTATCGAATAATTTGTATAATGATTTGTCTTACTTCGTACTCTTTAGTAAGAGGTAAAAAAACGGTATAGGAGCTTCTATTCCATTATATTGTGCAACAAATAATTCATTATCTATCATAATCGATTCTATTACCAATGACGAGAAATGTATTTCGGGAATATATGTTTTATCTTTTTCAGAAACAGGATAATGACATTTATCTGATACTCTCACATACAGACTCTCATAATGATATTATTGACCAATATTTAGGTTTAGATTTCTTTTTGGGGGTATAGGAGTTGAAATAAAGGGCTGTATACTTATGAATGGAACATTCTTTTATTTACTTAACAGGAATGTAAACAATGATGTCTTAGATTTATTTATTAAACCAATAAATGCCCAACTTCATCTAAAAAAAGAATCTCCTCAATTAAATGATGATACATTATTTGTTTTCAAAGAGTCTATTGCATTTAAGTATGAGTCAGGAAGATTTAAAAGGTATAAAAGATAAGCTACGATAGTAATGAATGACCAAGGAACGGCCGGGCAGCGCGATTATGCCGCCCGCATGCTGCAGATAGAGAAACAGCGCGAGGACTACTACCGCAAGCTGGGCACGCCACCGGGAGTGCCTACGATGAAGGGTGCAACGGCCGATCCCGACAACACCGGTTATGGCTACAACACCATCATCGGAGAACTGGGCGACCACAGCGTGCCCGAAGGTTGGATTCAACGCCCCAAATGCAACGCCGTACCTGGCACGCCCCCTGGTCCGCCTGTGCAGTGGGACAAGGCCGAAGACCCCGACGACGTGCAGCCGGGTTACGGCTATGTGCCTGCCGACACCGCACGCGAGGACATCTTCTATTACCACTCCGACCATCTTGGCAGCACCTCTTATATCACCGACGCCAAGGGCAACGTCGCCCAGTTCGATGCCTACCTGCCTTATGGTGAGCTACTCGTGGACGAGCATTTGTCCACGGAGGAAATGCCGTATAAGTTTAATGGTAAGGAGTTCGACGAGGAAACTGGACTATACTATTATGGTGCAAGATATATGAACCCGAGGACGAGTTTGTGGTATGGGGTGGATCCGCTGGCGGAGAAGTATCCGAATTTCAATAGTTATTGTTATACATATAGCAACCCTATTAGATATATAGATCCTGATGGAAAAGATTCATACTATACAGATACGGGAAAGTACCTTTTTTTAAAAAAATAATAATAAAAACAGATAATATATATATAGTTTCAGATTATAAAGTAATAAAAAGCCCTAAAAAAATGGGGGTTAAGATAGTTTCTTTAAAAAAACAAGAAAAACATTAGAAGCATCAGACCTCTCAGCAAAGGCGTATTCTGAAATTTTCACAAAAGAATTAGAACGAAAGGGATTTGATACGAAAAAAAGCTTTTATAACGGAAAAAAATTTCTGTAAATAAATTATATGAACAATATGATCCAGATAGCCGTAAAATAGACACCTATGCAGAGCAATATAATGTTGCCGGAGATTTTTTATCATATGATCTGACTAAAGAAAGAGGAGTTGCAGTTGCAGCGACAAGACGTATAAATGGGAGAATTGAAGTCTGTGTGAATGTTTATCCTGTGGGGTATGAAGAAAATAATTATGTATCAACAGAATCCAATATAAAGAATTTATTAGGTATACATGAATTTCAAGAGCATGGGCTACATAAAAATTGGTAAAAATCAGCATTGGAAAAATTCTTCAAAAAGCAGCGCCAAGATCCTTCTTGGCGAATGACATCACCACAATTCAAAAGTTTATAAAAAAATTTGGAGCGGAATAATAATGAATATAAAAAAAGCCTTAAAAAAATCACTTTTATAAGCATTTTTTTATAATAAGTTCTTCTTGTGCAGAGGAATCACCTCAATTAAATGCTTATTTAGTATCAAGTTTTTGACAATTATCCTTGCTGTAAGGTAAAGGATAATTGTCAAAAAAACTCAGTTACAATAGATACATACAACTACAATATGTATTAAAGAATAAGACATCAGATACTCTATTCCTACCAATAAATATTGTAAATGGATATAATTCTTATAATTCCTCTGTAAAGATAAGAAAAAGGAAACCATATATATAATATCATTTTTAGACCAAACATTATCAAGAAGAAAAAAATGACTCTAAATTAGCAAAAAGGGAAATCGACTATTATCACGATTACATTATTTCAAGATGCCTTAAATACTATTGGGATAAAAGCTCATGATTCTCCAATGGAGATTGCTGATAAAAATAAATTTTATTTTTCTGCTACAATAGAAAGGACAAATCTCATTTAAAAGTTCCACACATCCTTTTTCATAATAAGAACAATCAAGATTGGGTTGATTTATCCAGAATAAGAAAAGAGTTTGAACCAAATTGGACTATATGTTATGATGATATAAATAGAGTCTTCTATTGTTTTCTCAAACCAGAAACAAAAATTCATCCAATAAAGATTGATAATTCTTACACATATGAATAGACTAGCGTCTCAACATAATTTTATCCGACGGAACGAATCTAAAAATAGAACTAAACAATCTGTGGAGAATGTTTCTAAAAGACTTTCCCCTAGCTTTGGAATACCTGACCCCATTTATGGAGTTCCAGACTATTCAAGCTATTTAGTTCTCCCTTAAAAACTATATAGCAATGAGAAAGATTGAAAAGAATGTAAATATGAATGTAAGAAATATCAAGTTATGTATCGGGGTGGTTGTACTCCTTGTCTGTGTGTGGTTTATCATCGTACCCAGACTGAAATTATACGAGGCTAAAAGGAATGCACGTACCTTAATAGAGAAAATAGAGTGGTATCATAGAATTCATAATTGTTACCCAAAGACAATAGATGCAATTGGCTTAAAGGTTGTGCATGAGAACGAAGAATTTAGGTGGCATGGCTTTGTATATATGTATACACAAGTTAGTGAAAGTGAATTTGAATTGGATTTATATTTAGATTCTCGCACATATGTTTTTTATTCAATTGCTAACGAGTGGTATATGGCTCAGTCTTCCTCTGCAATTAATCAACTTAAAAAGAAACTGTATGAGGAAATTTTACTAAAGGAGAAAAATGGAGAAATCGACTCTGTTGTGATAGAAGAAATTACAAAATCAAGCCGAGACAGTATCCTCAAGCATGAAGGAATTAATTCGGAAAATGTTTATTTCGTGAGAAAATATTATCGCAATAAACGAGTGGCGGGAAAGGGATATGCGGTTATAAATAAGAAGGGAAAGAAAATGGATATAAGGAATATCGGTAGATGGACAGTATTTACTAGTGACGGAAGAAGCTTCCATGTTGCATATAGTGAGAACGACAAAAGAGGTTATGTTATAGAATATATAGATGTAAATTTTGATCTTTGAGAATACGGAAGAGTTGTTCACAAGTCAAGGCCGTCTTGGCTTTTAATGTTCCTATAAATTGAGAGGAGCTTGTTATCTTTGTGATGTCAACACAAGATAATCACATCGATCGTTGTCATCACACTAATGACACTCGCATCCTGTAACGATGGTAGGCACACATCACCTGCCCTCGGCGAACTAATCCAAAAATCACCGCACGCAGCGAAACATACTATCCAAAATAGAGCTAAACAAACGCCAACAACAACCATTCTTAAAGAAACGGAAGGCGAAGGCAACGCACATACCCAACCAATTACGAAAAAGAATAAAGCATTGTCGCGTTGGCAACATTTCCATCACCGCACAGTGAGCAAATTATTTGCTCACAACATGGCCGACTCTTTAAGCGTGGGACATGCCGAGCTTCGCGTGCCACAAGGAAGCATGGACCGTTCAAAAATACTTAGTGTAACACCATTAGTTAAAGATGAACTACCCACACTACCGGCTGGTATGGTTAATGTTACGGGCGATAGAAATGCGTCTGTTTCCGTTTCGTTGAAAAATGGAGTGGCAGGCTATCGCCTCCTACCCCATGGCGAACACTTCGTGCACAAACCAGCCACCATAACAGTGCCCTACGATAGCACACTCATCCCAGAGGGTTATACTGCAAACGATATACACACCTATTACTATGACGAACTGCAAGGCAAGTGGACAATGCTTCGCCATAAAGCCCTGGATAAAGTGCAGAAGGTGGTGACGGCCGAAACATCACATTTCACCGACGTAATCAATGGTATCATTAAAGTACCCGAGAGTCCTGAAACACAAAACTATGTTCCTACAGGTATAGCTGAACTCAAAGCGGCTGATCCTGCAGCGGGGATAGCCACAGTAAGTGCACCCACACCCAACCAAAACGGAACGGCATCACTGGGTTACACCTTTGAACTACCCAAGGGTCGCGCTGGTATGCAACCTAGCGTCGGTCTGCAATACAGCAGCGACGGCGGTTCTTCTTATGTGGGTTACGGGTGGAGCTTGCCTGTGCAGAGCGTGGACATCGAAACACGCTGGGGTGTGCCACGCTTCGACCCCAACAACGAGAGCGAAAGCTACCTACTGATGGGTACAAAACTGGGCGACCGAACCTATCGTAAAACCGAACCTACTGCAAGAAAGCCTAACAAGCGTTTCTACCCACTGGTTGAAGGCAGCTTTGCGCGCATCATACGCAAAGGCGATTCGCCCACCAACTATACTTGGGAGGTTACATCCAAAGACGGAACCATATCTTTTTTCGGGGGAATTGATGGAAAAAGCGTTGACAATGCTGTTATAAAAGATGGTGAGGGCAATATTGTGCGATGGGCATTATACCGTACAGTAGACACTCATGGCAATTTTGTTTCCTACACATACGAGCACCGAGACAGTACCCTCTATCCCAAATCCTATCGCTATACTGGACATGCTGACAAGGAAGGACCATATGCGGTGAACTTCAAATATATTTCGGGAACACGTAAAGATGCCGTAAGAAGCGGACGACTAAGCATACTGCAAACCGATAATGCATTACTCCAACGCGTGGAGGTGAGCTTTAATAATGAACCAATACGAAGCTTTACATTACACCACCACGAAGGACCATTCGCCAAAAACTCTTCTTGATAGTATTGTGCAGAACGACGCCAAAGGTGAAAGAGTGGCTGCTCAGAGCTTTGAATACTATAACGATGTGAAAGACGGAATGTTTTCGAAGACCCCCTTAGAATACACAGCTGAACAAGATTATTATGGTAATCTTGTGAAAACTCACTTCGGACACTTTGACGAAAGCCTGTCACTGCTTGGAGGAGGTTCGGCAAAGGGGAACACGCTAGGCGGTGGCGTTATGGTTGGTGGCGGATGGGGGCCAGCCTCAGGTGGAGCAGGCCCTTCATTCTCGTACAGCAAAACAGAAAACAAGGCGCACGTCACACTCGTCGATATAAACGGAGATGGCATGCCTGACAAGGTTTTCAAGGACGGAGATGGCAACATATACTACCGACCCAATCTAAACCGCGACCTCGCCCACCCCTTGTTCGGAGAGGCGAAACGCATAGTGGGCATTTCTAGCTTTACCGAGGGATCGGTCACTAGCAACACGTGGAGTATTAACTTCTCCACTGGAATCGGACCCATAAGTACTGGCGCTTCCTATAGCAGAACCACCGAAAGAAGCAGAAACAAAACCTATTTCCACGACTTCAACGCCGATGGGCTCATAGATATAGCTCACAACGGCGTGGTACACTTTAACCACAGCGATGGGTCAACAGTGACCTTCAGCCCCACAAGCGGTGGAACGCACAATCCTATAGGAGGTGGTACGACCAACTTGGACTCAACTTTCATTCCTGACAGGAAGACCATCAGGGAGCAGATGGAACGCGAACATCCTTTACACGACATTGTAAGACTGTGGCGCGCACCGTACAAGGGAACTGTGAAGATTAAGGGAACAGTGGTTAAACCCTCTCCAAAGGGCGACGGCGTAAGCCTGAGCATACAGCACAACGACTACGTACTATGGAGGGACACATTATTACAGTCGGGGCAGGTGACTATTCCCGAGAAGTCCTTGCACGTATGGCCTGGCGACTACCTATTGTTCCGGGTGAGTGCAAAAAATTCTGGCGAAGGCGATGCTGTGGATTGGGACCCGGAAATTATCTATACCCATACTAAAGTCAAAACCTATGCAGGAACAGATATCACACACTATCGACATTCAAAAGATGCAATCAGTGGAGAAGCCCCAACTGCCCCGCTGACCGTAAATGGTGAAGTGCATTATTCGGGTAGGTTTAGCAAACTCAAAACAAGCGACGACATTACCCTTTGCGTGATTAGGACAGACAGTACTGGGAAACAAACAGTGATAGCAAGCAAACACTTACCCGCAGACACTGTTGCTTCGGGAAAATTCGAAGGGAGTTTCCAATCTGTTGCAAAAGCATGCCAAACCGTAAGCTTCATCGCTAGAGCAAACAGCCCTATCGACTGGCAAGCTTTAAAATGGGCGCCAATATTCCACACCGACACGACAGAATACATCATCGCACCACAACGTACAATGTACAACAAGGTTGTGGCGGTGGCAAGCGATACGCTCGTGAGCCTACCTCCAAGCGACTCCACTTGGGGAGATAGATTTGTTCTAGTACCTAATTTAAGGGTAACACGAGAATCCGACAAAGATACTGATACGGCCACGGTTTACCTCACGCTGAAAGATAATCATGGAACATTAATCTATCACCGAAAGCTGAAGATGGAGCGTATGAACGTGCTTTCAAAAGATGGCGACATCATCGATGGTAATCATTTTCTTACGAAACTATCAACAGGCAAGGTGCAAGCCTGCTTCTCCGTACTCAACGAGCTAAACTTTGCTCATGTGGCTGAACTACAAATCCTGCGCGATTCTATCCTTTACGAGAAAGATAAATTAGGTAAAAACATGAAGTGGGACGAAGACCTGTACACGTGGCTACAATAGACGCCTCGGTACATTCCAGTTTCAACAGGCTTGACTATGGTACGCTGTACCGTGGTTGGGGCCAGTTCGCATGGAACGGCAATAACACAGAGCCTATCAACCCGAGCGAAATGAGGGCACCAGACGCAACCTCGTTAGGAACAGACCAGGAAGGGGCTTCAGAATTCGTTAAGAACGGCTCGTTCGATGCCAACTCGCAGAAATTCTTCACGCTAGCATACGTAGCCAAAGCTAATAAGTATGTCACAGCAACAGACAGTGCATACGTAAGCGGGATAACCATGCGCCCATCGCGACTAGGAACAGACGAGATAGTGCTCGACGTACCTAATTACGACTCTAGTGGGGAAGGACTTCCTGCGCCCGTTCAAGAAACAGTATCGGTAACCACGGGCACGACTATCTCGGCAGGCGTGTCACTCGGCGCCAGCGCAGGAGTTAACCAAAGCGAATCGTCACAAGAGTCTACAACTACCGTTTCGGTGACAGACATCAACGGAGATGGATACCCCGACTGGATGAGGGGCTGGGCCTCAGCCAAAGAAAATAAGATAACCGTAATGTTTACACAACAAACAGGAATGATTGGAAGGGTACAGAAATACGGTGCACCATTACCCTCGTCGAACGGCAACTCAAGCAACAGTGGACAAGACGTGGGGTTAAGCTTTAACCCTAGTGCTTACAACATCGCCAAATTCAAAGAGCAAACAGACGCCGCCAAGGCCGCTGTAGCCAAATGCAATGCCAGTCTGATTCTAACGGGACGGCTAGACTGTAACGCCGGAGGAGCGAGCTTCAGCAGCAACATCTCAGAAGCATCGTGCGGCGCTAGTGGTAACTTCTCAAACGGCACAACCATGTCGACAATAGACTGGACGGACCTCAATGGTGACGGGCTGCCCGACGTACTGACTGATGGTCTAGTAAGCTATGGATTGGGATATTCCTTAGCTCCTGCTGTACCCGCAGGCACAAACAAGATGACGAACGCCTTAAACAACAACTACGGTGACGGGAAGGGGGTATGTATCCCCGTTAGAGGTCCCTTTAGCATCTCTGGAGGACAAAACGACACCGAAAGCCTCACTATGGGCATGGGGGCATTCCACGACGTCAACGGAGACGGATTACCAGACTTCGTGGAACGCGACTTAAAGGGCAATCTCAACGTCTCGTTCAACACGGGCGTTGGGTTCATGCCTGACGTAAAGATGAAAGACAAGTCTGAGATGTCAAGTGACTTGGGCTCTTCCGTGGCCCTTTACGCCAGCACGGCCTACACCATCCGCATTCCTCTACCCTTCGGCTTTGTTATCACCATCACGCCTAGTACACAGGGGTCGCACAGCGAAAGTGTGAACCGTACTCGAACGGCGATGCTCGACATTGACGGTGATGGTTTGCCCGACATTGTATTCAGTGATAATGAAAACAGCTAAAGGCCTATCGCAACCTCACTGGCCGTACCAACCTCTTGCGCAGCGTCACTCTTCCATTCGGCGGACACGTCCGCGTGGAATATCAACAGACGATGCCTAGTTTCGCCATGCCAGGCCGACGCTGGGTGATGTCGGCCGTGGAGACTTCAGGCGGTTATGCCGAGAACGGGGCAACGCGCATGCGCAACGAGTTCGCCTACGAGGGCGGCTACCGCGACAGGCGCGAGCGCGACTTCTTTGGGTTCGCCAAGGTCATCACCCGACAGCTGGACACCCAGAACAACAACGCTGTATACCGCACGCAGGTGTCTGAGTACGGCCACAACCGCAACCTCTACATGCACGACCTCGTCACCGCCGAAACGCTCTACGACGCGCAGGGCAACAAACTGCAAGGCACCCCCTCAACACCTACGAGGCTGCACGGCAGCGCGACGACAGCACGAGCCTGTTCCCCGCACTCGTCTCCGTAAGACAGACCATTTACGACAACGCAGGACAAGGCAGCATGAGCACCACCGTGCACAACACTTATGATGCCTACGGCAACCTGGCATCCTACAAGGAGGCGGCCACCAACTACGAGCTGCACGCCGACATCGCCTACCACGAACTGCGCGAAAGCCACATCGTGGCACTGCCGCGACACATTGCGGTGATGGACAAGGTGGGCAGGGTGTATCGTGAGCGTTCAACGGAAGTGGACAACAAGGGCAACATCACCCGCATCACCATGCACAACGGACAGCTCTCCTCGGTGTACGACATGGCCTACGATTCCTACGGCAACTTGACGAGCTCATCAAGCCCGCCAACCACAAAGGGCAACGCATGCGCTACGAATACACCTACGACGACGTGCTGCACCAACTGGTGACGGGCGTGAAGGACGCCTACGGCTACACCTCGTCCACCGACTACGACTACCGTTGGGGCGCACCGCTCGAAACACGCGACATCAACGGCAACCGCATGCACTATGCTTACGACGATGTGGGTAGGCCCGTCGCAATCGTCGGCCCGAAGGAGCTGGCCGCTGGCAGGCTCTACACCGTACGCTTTGAGTACCATCCCACAGGCCGCTGGGCGCGCACGCTGCACTACGCCCCCGAGGGCGACGTGGAGACGCGCACCTTCGCCGACAGTCTGATGCGCGCCGTGCAGACCAAGCGCACGGGCGTTGTATGGAAGGGCGGGTCGGCGCACAAGGTGTCGATAGTGAGTGGCCGTATGGTACAGGACGCCTTCGGCCGAACCCTCCGGGCGTACTGGCCCACCGAGGAAGCCTTCGGCAGCATGGGCCTATATAATAAAGGTGTGGGAGACCTGCAAGCCGTCACCGAATACGACGCCTACGACCGCCCCACCAGGTGACGCTGCCCGATGGGGCGACCACTATGAAGGCCTACGCCATCGTTTCCCATGATGGTGAACCGATGCTCGAGACGCGTGTTACCGATGCGCTGGGCAGGCACGCCGAAAGCTACACCGACGAGAAGGGACGCAACCGGGAGACGGTGCAGCACGCAGCAAGCGGCGACGTGCGGGTGAAGTACGACTACGATGCCGTGGGACAAGTGCTCTCCGTGCATCACCCCAACGGCAAGACAACCGCCTATGAGTACGACCTGCTTGGGCATAAGCTATGCGTGAACCATCCCGACGCGGGCGAAGTGACCTGCACCTATGACGCCGCGGGTAACCTCCTCACCAAGCTCACGGCGGAACTGAAGAAGACCATATCCGACAAGGCCTCCATCACCTACACCTACGACTACGAACGGCTAAGCGAGGTGCTATACCCCAAGAACCTCTTCAACCGCGTCACCTACACTTATGGCAAGCCTGGTGCCAAATACAACCGCGCTGGAAGGCTCGTGCTGGTGGAGGACGCCTCGGGAGGCATGAGACCTACTACTACGGCAACCAAGGCGAGGTGGTGAAGACGGTGCGCTCGGTGATGGTGAGCCAGGCCGACGTGCGCACCTACGTCCACGCTGCAACATACGACAGCCACAACCGCGTGCGCACCCTGACCTATCCCGACGGGGAGGTGGTTACCTACGGCTACGATGCAGCGGGTCAGGTAACGAGCATCAGGTCTACCAAGCAGGGCAAGGAAGAGACAATCGTAGCGCAGGTGGGCTACGACAAGGACGGCCACACCATATACACGCGCATGGGCAACGGCACAGAAAGCACGTACGCCTACGACCGCCAGCGAGAGCGGTTGCAGGGCATGCTGCTCACGGCCAACGGAGACAGCATCATGCAAACGCAATATAAATACGACCCTGTAGACAATATTTTGGGCATTTCCAACGTTATTACACCAAAGGCACCGAAGAAGCCGAAAGGGTTCGGAGGGTTTGGCCGTACGGACGGCATGGGCGGCCTCGATGCCGGCAAGGAAAAGAAGGAGAAACCGCTGGGCGGTGCCTTCAGCCACACCTACGCCTACGACGAGCTTAACCGACTGATACACGCCGAGGGCAAGGCCAAGGGCCTGGGCTACGCCATGGACATGAGCTTCGGGCTGATGGGCGAACCGCTCACCAAGGTGCAGCGCACCGACTCTGGCTCGGTTGCGGGCAGCTACGCGCTGGCCTACGAGTACGGCGACGCCGACCATCCCACCGCGCCCTCGCAGATAGGGCACGAGCGTTACACCTACGACGCCAACGGCAACCCCACCCTTGTGGAGGACGACAGCCTGAACACGGAGCGGCGCATGGCATGGGACGAGGAGAACCGCCTCATGGCACTCTCGGACAACGGCAAGACCAGCCGTTACACCTACAATGCTGCGGGCGAGCGCATCGTCAAGAGCCACGGCTACCTTGAGGGCGTGTACGTCAACGGCGCGCCGCAAGGCCTCACCTTCCACGAAACGGAGGACTACACCATCTACCCCGCACCCATACTCAGCGTCACGCGACAGCGTTTCACCAAGCATTATTTCATCGGCGACAGGCGCATAGCCTCCAAAATCGGTGCGGGCATATTCCAAAACGCCTACGGACATGGCGCTAACGTCGTCACGGCCGGGCAGAAAGACTACCAGATGCGTATGATGCAGATAGAAAAACAACGCGAGGACTACTACCGCAAGCTGGGCACGCCACCGGGAGTGCCTACGATGAAGGGTGCGACGGCCGAGCCCGAGAACACGCACGAGGGCTACAACTCCATCATCAAGGAGCTGGGCGACCACAGCGTGCCCGATGGTTGGATTCAACGCCCCAAGCGCAACGCCGTACCCGACACGCCCCCGGGCCCGCCCGTGCAGTGGGACAAGGCCGAAGACCCCGACGACGTGCAGCCGGGTTACGGCTATGTGCCTGCCGACACCACGCACGAGGACATCTTCTACTACCACACCGACCACCTCGGCTCCACCTCTTATATCACCGACGCCAAGGCCAACGTCGCCCAGTTCGATGCGTACCTGCCCTACGGTGAGCTACTCGTGGACGAACACTCGTCTACGGAGGAGATGCCGTATAAGTTCAACGGCAAGGAACTCGACGAGGAGACGGGATTGTACTACTATGGGGCGAGGTATATGAACCCGAGGACGAGCTTGTGGTATGGGGTGGATCCATTGGCGGAGAAGTATGCCTCCATCGGTGGATATGTTTATTGTGCAGGGAATCCGATAAAGCTAATTGATCCCAACGGGAAAGATTGGTATCATGATAAAGATGGAACTATGCAATATAGTCCTACTGTTCATTCTGCTAAGGATTTAGGAAGCGGTCAAAGATATGTCGGTGCCACATTCCATGATAAGAAAAATGCTATCAATTACAGGAAAGATGGAAGCATCTTGTTCAAAAATGAAACTGCTGCTTATAATCGGATTTGGAATCAAGCTGATAAACATTACCGTACGCCTAAAGAAAAAGCAGGGCGAGAGGTAGCCGCTTTTATTCTAGAAAGAGGTGGAGTGCTTGTAATGCCTGAGTATAAGAATACAAATATTACAAGTGAAATTTCTGAATATGGATATAAATTAGACCAAAGTGGCTATTTAACATATAAAAATGAGCGATGGAAAATTACAGGGCAAATTCACACCCATCAAGATAGGAGTAGTAACCATAAGCCAATTCTAAGTGAGAATCTTGCAAGTGTAGCTGGAGACTATGATACCTCGGTAAAGATGGGCGCTTTACCTGTGATTGCTATTGGACACAAGAATAATGTGGATGCTATTTATTTTAATAAGACAGGATTCTCAACAATTCACATTGGAACCAGAAAAGATTTACTTTCTGGTAGAATTACGCTATCAACGTGGCTAAGAGGGTATCCTACTAAAAAATGAATAAATGAGAAATATATTAGCTATAGCATTGTTATCTATTCTGCTGTGTTCTTCTTGTAAATCAAGGAAAAAGCAAGATGTGCATGCCCAATTGAAAGAAGAAGTCTACAGCCTTGTCACTTCATACATGGATAGTCATCCTCAGTATAATACATACATTCTCACTGAGGCTATGGAACAAACCATGTCTGGAATAAAAACTTCAGGTTATTTTTTGGGTCCTGGCTATCCAAGACTTCTTACCCCCGAAAAAAGCACATCATATTTAGATATAAATAATTGCCGCCTCTACATAATGTCCAACTTGTCTTCTTTATATGAATCCGACAATAATGCATCAATGTGGAAGAATACAAATCCTACTGACAGTGTAGTGTTAGATGGGGTGGTTATATACGATCTTGTTTTTAATTTCCTACACAATGGGCTGTTCATCTATTACTCAAATTCCGAAATGAAAATCATGGAACGACCAGATACTTTTTTCACACCCTACATTAAAAGTAATGTTGTCTTTGAGAATAAAAAATAAGAGATACTAGGAACGAAAAACAGCCGTGCGGACAGACTCGCGTTGGAGGAGGTCATGTCGGAGTTCGAGACGTATATCAAAAGTGCTCCACAGGGAATCATTTTGACTGCATCGACTTCAGGCTGCGCCTCGGAAAAACGAGCGAGCTTACTCTGCGCTCAGCTTGCACTGAAGTTCCACGAGACGGAGGACTACACCATCTACCCCGCACCCATACTCAGCGTTACGCGCCGGCGTTTCACCAAGCACTACTTCATCGGCGACAGGCGCATAGCCTCCAAAATCGGTGCGGGCATATTCCAAAACGCCTACGGCCACGGCGCGAACGTCGTCACGGCCGGGCAGAAAGACTACCAGATGCGTATGATGCAGATAGAAACAACGCGAAGACTACTACCGCAAGCTGGACACGCCGCCGGGTGTGCCTACGATGAAGGGCGCGACGTCCGAGCCCGAGAACACGCACGAGGGCTACAACACCATCATCAAGGAGCTGGGCGACCACAGCGTGCCCGACGGATGGATTCAACGACCCAAGCGCAACGCCGTACCCGGCACGCCCCCTGGTCCGCCCGTGCAGTGGGACAAGGCCGAAGACCCCGACGACGTGCAGCCGGGTTACGGCTATGTGCCTGCCGACACCGCCCACCACGAAGACATCTTCTACTATCACACCGACCACCTCGGCTCTACATCCTACATCACCGACGCCAAGGCCAACGTCGCCCAGTTCGATGCCTACCTGCCCTACGGCGAACTGCTCGTGGACGAACATTCGTCTACGGAAGAGATGCCGTATAAGTTCAACGGCAAGGAACTCGATGAGGAAACGGGACTGTACTATTATGGCGCGAGATACATGAACCCAAGGACTAGTTTGTGGTATGGGGTAGATCCGTTGGCAGAGAGGTATCCAAGTGTTGGCGGATATGTATATTGTGCCGGAAATCCAGTAAAGTTATTGGATTCAGATGGAGCAAAAGTACATGTTGCTAACACAGCATCGTTTTCTGTATTACTTTCTAGTTTACCCGCAGGAGCTCGTTCGGTAATAGTGTTGGATAAAAACCTTTATATTGAGTTGAGCTCTGTAGAGGAAGCTTGTAGAAGAAACCCCACAAGTAAGAATCTTGACATTTTAAAGAGAATTGTTTCAGACAGAAGAACTGTAGACTTTGACGCGACTTCGAAAACATATATGTATATGGATTCTTCAGGAAAAATTGAGTCTAAAGATTTTAAAGAACCTAAACGCTCAAATGAATACCAGATTAGGATGAGGAACTATTCTGGACCAAAGGAACTAAGACAGCAATATTCTCTCGTATTATTAAAACAGGGTCTTAAAGATGAGATAGAGGTTGTTGGTAATTTTGGTGCAACCTTGCGTCCTACAGATGAGCAAAAGGAATTTCCTGGTGGAGAGATTTCTCCCTCAAAGAACTTTAAAGTTTTTATAAACCCACTTGCAACTCCGGAAGAGCAAGCAAAAGCCGTTGGTCATGAATTTGATGGGCATTTGTTTATGTATTTAATTGGCAAGGATCCTCGTCATGGTGGCTCAACAAGAACGCAGGATGGCAATATAGAACTAGAAAATCATATAAAGGAAAGAGAACATGAATCCATTCGTAATTTTAAAGAGAAATAAAATCCGCTTGTGCATGTCTATGTTATTATTCTTCTCTAATGTCTCTTGTGGACAAAATAGAATTTCTATTTCTGATAAGGAACAAGAGAGTGTTGTATTATATGATGTTCAAGGGCTTAAATACGAGCAACTTTGGCGATTTAATAATACAATCGTAAGAAATTGTTACTTTACAAGGAAAGGAGAATTTATTGATAATGCAACTTGGAACGTTGAAATTCAAACGCTACTTAAATTAAAAGACAAAATTTTGCGTAAATTCCGCGTTGATGATGAGACATTCACATCGGGTACAGCTATTGTGCTTTTACTTGCCGTACCTAAATCTAACATTTTAGAACTTAGGCTAGCTCGTGGTTTAACATCTTCGTTTGATAAAGAAATGTTAAGGGTGTTAAAGGATGTTGAGCAAGAGGTTCTTGTATTTTCAGATAATCCCATTGCGGTGTTTATTCCGATAAGAATAACAATAGACTAACTGAATTTAATGAAAAGTAAGAATATAAGATCTTTTTTTCACCAGCCCACAATGAAGTCTTCTTGACTTTAAAGACTCCTATAATGGGAGGGGGATCTTCGTGAAATAAAATCAAGATAAACGCTCCTCTCATATATGAAGTGTTGGACAAATTTACAATAACATTTGAAATTCAACCCCATTTGTCTGTAACAAGACGCTATTATATCCCTAAAATGGGCTGTTGGGAGTTATTCCGTACATTGCTTTACAAGCTGGAAGCAGGTCTTCTGTGGCATACAAATGATGAGAAAATCAAGACGGCTTCAATGAGTAAGCTCTTCGTATGGCATCGTAAGGTTGTAGTTTTCTATACGCCTACGAGGGTGGCTACCGCGACAGGCGCGAGCGCGACTTCTTCGGGTTTGCCAAGGTCATCACCAGACAGCTGGACACCCAGAACAACAATGCCGTATACCGCACGCAGGTGTCTGAGTACGGCCACAACCGCAACCTCTACATGCACGACCTCGTCACCGCCGAAACGCTCTACGATGCGCAGGACAACAAACTGCAAGGCTCACTCAACACCTACGAGGCTGTACGGCAGCGCGACGACAGCACGAGCGTGTTCCCCGCACTCGCCTCCGTAAAGCAGACCGTTTACGACAACGCTGGACAGGGCAGCATGAGCACCACCGTGCACAACACCTACGACGCCTACGGCAACCTCGCATCGTACAAGGAGGCGGCCACCAACTACGAGCTGCACGCCGACATCGCCTACCACGAACTGCGCGAAAGCCACATCGTGGCACTGCCGCGACACATTGCGGTGATGGACAAGGTGGGCAGGGTGTATCGTGAGCGTTCAACGGAAGTGGACAACAAGGGCAACATCACCCGCATCACCATGCACAACGGACAGCTCTCCTCGGTGTACGACATGGCCTACGATTCCTACGGCAACTTGACGAGCCTCATCAAGCCCGCCAACCACAAAGGGCAACGCATGCGCTACGAATACACCTACGACGACGTGCTGCACCAACTGGTGACGGGCGTGAAGGACGCCTACGGCTACACCTCGTCTACCGCCTACGACTATAAATGGGCGGTGCCTGTGGAGACATCCGACCTCAACGGCAACAAGATGCGCTATGCCTACGACGACATGGGACGCCCGAGCACGATTGTCGGTCCGAAAGAGATTGCCGCAGGCAAGCTCTACACCGTACGCTTTGAGTACCACCCCGCAGGCCGCTGGGCGCGCACGCTGCACTACGCCCCCGAGGGCGACGTGGAGACGCGAACCTTTGCCGACAGCCTGATGCGCGCCGTGCAGACCAAGCGCACGGGCGTTGTATGGAAAGGTGGGTCGGCGCACAAGGTGTCGATAGTGAGCGGCCGTATGGTACAGGACGCCTTCGGCCGAACCCTCCGGGCGTACTGGCCCACCGAGGAAGCCTTCGGCAGCATGGGCCTATATAGTCCTCCCTTAAAAACTATATTTTAGCATAAAGCTTGTATTAACAAGCTCTATGCTGATTCTTTTTATAAGGTACAAAAGAGCTCTCATAGCTCTTTTGAAGTTATATGCTGCGGCAGCTAATAATACATTGATAGCATCTCCTTTCACACCTTTATAAAAGTTGCGAGATAATCGGTGGTCTGCTTTAAGATGTCCTATCGTTGGCTCTATACCTGCTCGTTTACAAAATAGTTTGTGTTTCTTTCTTTTTTGGTAGTAGCTGTCTTTAGCTTTAGAAGTATCAGGGATGAGTATCTTTGTCTGTCCAATCTGCTTTATACCTCTATACCCTCTATCTCCTGCTAACTTGTCAACCTTCCTTCCTGTCATCCTTTGGGTTTGTTCTAACGTCTTTTCGATAGTATGCCCATCATATTCATTCCTAAAAGAACATGCACCAAGAATAAGTCCTGACCATGAGCGAAGAATAGATACTTTATTGCCAAACTCATATTGCTTATGTTCCTTACCCTTGCTGATACAAACTACATCTGGTTCGTGCAGAGAATATACTTTGTTCTTTGACTTTCGGTTCTGAGAAAGAACTCTGTAATATAGCTCAAACATCTTCTCATATCCTTTCCTTCCCCCAAGATTACGCTCTAGCTCTCTTACTAATCTACCTGCTATAGTTTTCAGTTGCCTATCTGCCTTAAGAGCTTTCTTACGATTCTTGGGATGATTACGAAAACGTTGGGAACGGTAAATTCCTTTCAAGGTACGCGTATAACTCTGTCGTAGAGGAAGACAATTGTCATGAGCTATCTTCAGAACGTTTTTGATTATCTTTTTATGCAACTTCGCATCTGTAGGATAGGTTATATTCTTCTCCTGCACGGTAGAATCAATGAAAGCCGTATCAAAATGGTCTTCGTTATCATGGTCAGTATTAACGCGGATGCTCTCGGCTAATATTAACTCCATACCTTTTTCACCTATACGATTTCTGAAGTGAACTAACTCGGAAGCGTCACAGGGGTGTTTTGGCATAAATTCAAGTCCACCACAGAAATACTGGTAGTAAGCATTCTCGCTCCATTGAGAAACCACCATTTCATCTGACACATTACGCAGATGTTTTAAAATTAAAAGACCACACATCAAGCGAATAGGATGAGCAGGGCGACCATTATTGCTGCAATACAAAGGAGAGAAAGCATTTTCAAAACGTTCCCAATTAATCTTATTACTAAGTTGGAAAAGGGGATGTTCATGACTAAGCATGTCCTCTAAAGAAGAGAACAAAGAAGAGCTGTTTGGATGTACGTTTAAGCATAAATATCTGCAAGAATTATATTGTAAAGGTACAAAAACTTGCAGATATAAGCAAATAATTTATTGTATAATATGCTATGAATCAGAGAAATATTAGGTTTATAAGGGAGGACTATATAATAAAGGTGTGGGCGACCTGCAAGCCGTCACCGAATACGACGCCTACGACCGCCCCACCAAGGTGACGCTGCCCGATGGGGCTACCACTACGACGGCCTACGCCATCGTTTCCCACGATGGTGAACCGATGCTCGAGACGCGTGTTACCGATGCGCTGGGCAGACATGCCGAGAGCTATACCGATGAGAAGGGGCGCAACCGGGAGACGGTGCAGCACGCAGCAAGTGGCGACGTGCGGGTGAAGTACGACTACGATGCCGTGGGGCAAGTGCTCTCCGTGCATCACCCCAACGGCAAGACAACCGCCTACCAATACGACCTGCTGGGGCATAAGCTACGCGTGAACCATCCCGACGCGGGCGAAGTAACCTGCACCTACGACGCCGCGGGTAACCTCCTCACCAAACTCACGGCGGAACTGAAGAAGACCATATCCGACAAGGCCCTCCATCACCTACACCTACGACTACGAACGGCTAAGCGAGGTGCTATACCCCAAGAACCTCTTCAACCGCGTCACCTACACTTATGGCAAGCCGGGCGAGAAGTACAACCGCGCTGGAAGGCTCGTGCTGGTGGAGGACGCCTCGGGAGGCGAGGCCTACTACTACGGCAACCAGGGCGAGGTGGTGAAGACGGTGCGCTCGGTGATGGTGAGCCAGGCCGACGTGCGCACCTACGTCCACGCTGCAACATACGACAGCCACAACCGCGTGCGCACCATCACCTACCCCGACGGGGAGGTAGTTACCTACGGCTACGACGCAGCGGGTCAGGTAACGAGCATCAGGTCTACCAAGCAGGGCAAGGAAGAGACAATCGTAGCGCAGGTGGGCTACGACAAGGACGGCCACACCATATACACGCGCATGGGCAACGGCACAGAAAGCACCTACGCCTACGACCGCCAACGAGAGCGGTTGCAGGGCATGCTGCTCACGGCCAACGGAGACAGCATCATGCAGACGCAATATAAATACGACCCCGTAGACAATATTTTGGGTATTTCCAACGTTATTACACCAAAGGCACCGAAGAAACCGAAAGGGTTCGGAGGGTTGGCCGTACGGACGGCATGGGTGGCCTCGATGCCGGCAAGGAAAAGAAGGAGAAACCGCTGGGCGGTGCCTTCAGCCACACCTACGCCTACGACGAGCTTAACCGACTGGTGCGCGCCGAGGGCAAAGCCAAGGGCCTAGGCTACGCCATGGACATGAGCTTCGGGCTGATGGGCGAGCCGCTCACCAAGGTGCAGCGCACCGATTCGGGTTCGGTTGCGGGCAGCTACGCGTTGGCCTACGAATACGGCAACGCCGACCATCCCACCGCTCCCTCGCAGATTGGGCACGAGCGTTACACCTACGACGCCAACGGCAATCCCACATTAGTGGAGAACGACAGCCTGAACACGGAGCGGAGAATGTATTGAAACGAGGACAACCGCCTGATGGTATTGTCGGACAACGGCAAGACCAGCCAATACACGTACAATGCCGCCGGCGAGCGTATCGTCAAGAGCCACGGCGACCTCGAAGGCGTGTATGTAAATGGTGCGCCACAGGGAATCACCTCTGACTGCGTCGACTTCAGGCTGTGCCTCGGAAAAACAAGCGAGCTTGGTTTGCTCTCGGCTTGCTCTGAAGTTCCACGAAACGGAGGATTACACCATTTATCCTGCCCCGATTATCACCGTAACGAAGAACCGCTTTACCAAGCATTACTTCATCGGCGATAAACGTGTAGCAAGTAAACTCGGTGTAGGCAAGTTCAGCAATGTCTACGGCATCAGCAGCAACAACGTTACGGCAGGCCAAAAAGACTATGCCGCCCGCATGATGCAGATAGAGAAACAACGCGAGGACTACTACCGCAAGCTGGGCACACCCCCGGGAGTGCCCACGATGAGGGTGCAACGGCCGACCCCGACAATACGGGTTATGGCTACAACACCATCATCGGGGAGCTGGGCGACCACAGCGTGCCCGAAGGTTGGGTGCAACGGCCGAAGTTCAATGACAAGGGGGATGTCCCTGGTCCACCCATCCAATGGAACAAACCCGAAGACCCTGACAATGCGCAACCAGGTTATGGCTACGTGCCTGCCGACACCGCACATCATGAGGACATCTTCTTCTATCATAGTGACCACCTCGGCAGCACTTCTTATATCACCGATGCCAAGGCCAACATCACCCAGTTTGATGCCTACCTGCCTTATGGCGAACTGCTCGTGGACGAACACTCGTCTACAGAGGAGATGCCGTATAAGTTCAACGGCAAGGAACTCGACCAAGAGACAGGATTGTATTATTACGGGGCGAGGTATATGAATCCCGTGACGAGTCTGTGGTATGGAGTGGATCCGTTGGCAAAGAAGTATCCGAGTGTTGGTGGATATATTTACTGTCTAAATAATCCAATATTATTTAAGGATCCTAATGGTAAAGATGTTTATATGTTTACAGAGACAAAAAGAACAGACCACACTTTTATTGTTGTTATAGATAATAAAGGAACAACAGTATATACTTACGGCAGGTATCAAGGTGGACATTGGTATAGTGCAGGCACCACAGGCCCTGGGGTTTTGGTAAAGTATAATGGAGAAAAGGCTGCAGAATATATAAACACAGAACTTCATAGGATGAAGGCTGAATCTTTTCTAATAAAGGATGCGAGTGATGCAAAGGTAAGGAAATATTTTGATGATCAATACAATGCTTCTAATACAATACCTACTTCTGATAATGAAGATATAAATCGTAATGGTAAAGTAGTAGATACTTATTCTTTATTCGGGAATAACTGTACAACAAAGAGTTGTGATGCTGTTAAATATAGTGGGTCTAAAATATTTGATGTAGATGGATTGATATTTGATTATGATGAAGACTTTACAATACCAAGTTCTTTACAAGATTATCTAAAAGATATCTCAAAAACAAATAACAAGGTTGCAAATAGAACCAAGGAAATGAAAAATATTTATTCAAACACATCAAACAAAAAGAACTTGAAAAGCGCTGGTAGTAGTGGAACTAGTTCTGGAATTGCTGGTTCTAGTGCTGGTTCTAGTGCAAATAGTTCTAGTACTCGTTCGTCATCTAGTGGCAATGGTTCTGGTTCTTTTGGCAGTGGTAGCAATAGTAGTAGCAGTCAAGATTTTAATAGATAAATTATTATGAAGAAAGTGTTAATTATCTACTTCACGGTAGCATTTTTATGGTTTCTGATATATTGTATTTTAATTTCAGATGTTTATCTTACAATTAAGTACGAAATAGAAGTTACAAAGAACGATATTTTAGTGGACAAAATCTACCAAATATCCAATACTGGCATTATTTTTAAATATTATTTGGTTCATAATAAGCACAGCAATAATGTTAATATTATACATTAGGAAAAACTATTCTAAAACGGCATAATGTGCATTTGGCAGGCTGAAATCTTTCATGATTATTAGTGATATAGATTTGAGGGAATGTCAAAAGTTATTGCCCACCTTAACAGTTAAGGGGGGGAGGCAAAAGTAAAATATAGACAGGCCAAAGTTACTATTTTTTAAAATAAAAGAGCCATATCAAACTCGGTAATCAAGTACAAATATGGCTCTTTTCATTGCCTTTAAAAGCGAGCATGTTTCAATTTTAAAAACTGTTCGCTCGGTGATGGTGAGCACCGCCGATGTGCGCACTTATGTCTACGGCGCCACCTACGACAGCTGGAACCGCGTGCGTACCATGACTTATCCCGACGGGGAGGTGGTTACCTATCATTACAATGTGGCAGGAAAAATAGTTGGCCTTTCTGGCAATAAACAGGGGCGTGAGAGCGTTATTGTTGACAGGATAGGTTACGACAAGGACGGACATACCGTCTACACCAAGCTGGGCAACGGCACGGAGACAACCTACACCTACGACAAGCAGCGTGAACGTCTGCAGGCGATGAACCTTACGGCGGACGGTAGGGCTGTGATGGAGAACAAGTACCAATACGATGCTGTGGACAATATCTTGGGTATTGCCAATGCCGTAGACCCAACGCAGGCCGCTAATGGCAATAGCGGCAAGACGAAACTCGGCGGTGCTTTCAACCACACTTATGCTTACGACGACCTTAACCGCCTGATAAGGGCCAACGGTGAGGCGAAGGGTGCGAAGTATGAGATGACGATGACCTTCGGACGGATGAGCGAACCGCTCACCAAGGTGCAGAAGGTGGACTCCACAAAGACGGCGCAGTCTTACGACTTCACGTATAAGTATGAGGACAGCAACCACCCCACGGCTTCCCACACAGATAGGCATGAGCATTACACCTATGATGCCAACGGTAATCCCACATTGGTGGAGAACGACAGTCTCAACACCGAGCGGAGAATGTATTGGGACGAGGACAACCGCTTGATGGTATTGTCGGACAACGGCAAGACTAGCCGACACACGTACAATGCCGCGGGCGAGCGTATCGTCAAGAGCCATGGCGACCTCGAGGGTGTGTATGTCAACGGCGCACCACAGGGAATCACGTTTCACGAGACGGAGGATTACACCATTTATCCTATCCCGATTATCACCGTGACGAAGAACCGCTTTACCAAGCATTACTTCGTCGGCGACAAGCGCATTGCCTCCAAACTGGGAACAGGTAAGTTTAGCAACGTCTACGGCATCAGCAGCAGCAACGTTACGGCAGGCCAAAAAGACTATGCCGCCCGCATGATGCAGATAGAGAAACAACGCGAGGACTACTACCGCAAGCTGGGCACACCTCCGGGTGTTCCCACGATGAAGGGTGCAACGGCCGATCCCGACAATACCGGTTATGGCTACAACACCATCATCGGAGAGCTGGGCGACCACTCTGTGCCCGAAGGTTGGGTGCAACGTCCGAAGTTCAATGACAAGGGAGATGTCCCTGGTCCACCCATCCAATGGAACAAACCCGAAGACCCTGACAATGCCCAGCCAGGTTATGGCTACGTGCCTGCCGACACCGCCCACCAGGAGGACATCTTCTTCTATCATAGTGACCACCTCGGCAGCACCTCTTATATCACCGATGCCAAGGCCAACATCACCCAGTTTGATGCTTACCTACCCTACGGCGAACTGCTCGTGGACGAATATTCTTCGTCCGAGGAAATGCCGTATAAGTTCAATGGCAAGGAGTTTGACCAAGAAACTGGTCTGTACTATTATGGGGCGAGGTATATGAATCCTGTAACGAGTCTGTGGTACGGGGTGGATCCGTTGGCAGAGAAATATCCAAATGTATATCCTTATTGCTATACAAATAGTAATCCCATTATTTCTATCGATAGAAATGGAAAGAAGGAATTGTAGTCTCAGGACAGCATGGTGGTACAATGCAAAGTAGAGAGCATTTTCTTATTAATGGATTAGATAGAGCAAAAAGGGCATTAAGCCATAGACATAGTAAGAGTGAAAAAGTTACTTGGATTGTATTTAGCGAGGATGATACACGCTATGGCTACACTGCAAAGGAATTGGAGAAATATAAACAACAGGCTCAAATAGATGGTATAAATATGATAGTTGTTGATGATGCTGATGACATAGTCAATTATATAAATAATAAAAAGGGGGGGACATCTAGAAAAAATGATAAAATTTCAAGTTTTTACTACGTCGGACATGCCACGCCAGGAGGTTTAAACGTAGGCTATAATGGAGGGTGGCTTTTTGATGGAGATGAGTTTGATGCAGATCAATTAAGTGGTGATGCTTTTGCAAAAGGAGCTTGGATAAATGTGACGGCAGCATGTAGGACAGCCGTGTCTGGCACTTTTGAAGACAGCATAGTGGAACAATTTTCTAAAAAGCTAGATTCTACATCTACTGTTTTTGGATCGGATACTAGAACTTTTTTTGGTGGTGGTGTTCGATCGGATAGCCAACTGTTAGAAAAAATAAAGGACATCAAGTAAAGAAAAATGGCAAAAAATAAAATAATCAAATTAAGTACTATTATCGGGACTTTATTTCTAATTGTTGTGTGCTTTAATGATCCCTTTTTTATTGATTTGTCTAAAGAGAAAAAAATAATATGACAATTAAAGACAAATTGAATACAAAGCGTACAGTATTGTCTTCTCTATTCAATGCTAAGGCAAGCTCAAAAACTTTCTGTGTATATTATTTGGGACTCGTATGATGTTAAGAATTTACCTAAGGAGATACCGCACCACAAAAATTCTTTATACAAAAAAATAGTTATCTCATAAAAAAAGATTATTGCAGGTGTCTTTTTTTATACACAGGAGGGGACATGTCTACACTTAATAGCAGACTTGTTATAATTCAAGATGGATATAAATTATTTGAGAGTCGAATTATATTAAGTAAGGAAGATATTGGTTTGCAAAAATAATATCACAGGGTGGATTGTTCCTGAAAAAGCAAAAATGATTTAATATCGATAATTTCAAAGTTTAACAAATATAAATATCCATTTCTCATTATTAAATAGATAATTCGTCTTGACTTTTAATATTTCTACAAATTGAGAGGAGTTTGTTGTCCTTGTCGGAGATCAGGGAAATAGTCCCAATTCTGATCAGTATTTAAGAAAAAATGAAAACCAACGCCATTTTCTAGAAAGAGGACTCCAAGATGCAATCAAGTTCAAGAAGAAAGACCCAGAGGAAACAACCACAATGCTTGTCTATAAAGGACATTACACGGAAAAGGAATTGTCATACTATAAAGGAATGGCAGAAAAGAATGGCATAAGTTTTGAATTGGCATCAAATGAGGAAGATATAATATCCTATATCAATTACGGAACTGCAGATGTATCTAGATCAGACAGAGACTCTGACCCTATCACTGATTTTGAGTATGTTGGACACGGACACCCCACAGGTTTTTATATTGAGCCTCTTGGTAATGGCGACTATAAATCATTCAATTCTGAAAGGTTTGATGCAAGAGCTTTTGACGTAAATGCCAATATTTATTTATACGGCTGTGGGCAAGGACTTACAGGGAGTGCTCTTCATGATATATATCCTGATATTACTATATCCACTTTAATTGATAATATGCAGAGATTAACAAGGGGAACAATAGTAGGCTATAGTGTGACACTTGAATGGGGAAAGAATCTAGGTTCTTTCATCCCCTACAATTTAGGATATCGCAATACAAATGACAGGTTAAGAAGAAGGCCAACAATTCCCGAGAATAAACGAAAAGTAACACTAAAAGGAACACGTCAATGAAAATCAAGATTTTATTATTCACTATTATGATACAACTTTCCAACATGGAAACTGTTGCTCAAAAAATCACATACATTCATTTTTTGCATGGACCACTTTTGGGAAATAAAGAAAATGATTATGTCGCAATTGGAATGAATTCAAAAAGTAAAGATATTATATTCTATGAAGCAGGGAAAAAACGTAGACGAAAGCCACAAAACCACTATTCCAGGTATTTCTATACACTGGAAAAAGACACACTTATAAGTTATTCTCGTTCATCTTATGATATCTCTGTTAAAGATGAGAAAGGAGAGAACAAATATGGCAGGCTACCATTGGATTATATGCTACATGTCGAGTTTGCAGATGGAACAAATCGAAATTTTTTGAAATGTCCATTATACCCCATTGGCAATAAGAATTTGCATGGGCGTGACTTATACTGGAATAATTTGCGTATGATACTTAAGTATTGCTTTCCTAGAACGAAGTAGTCTATATTATAGGACAGAACTAACTTCACAAGGACGACAGCCTGAACACGGAGCGTCGCATGTATTGGGACGAGGAGAACCGCCTCATGGCACTGTCAGACAACGACAAGACAAGCCGATACACCTACAATTCCGCCGGCGAGCGCGTCGTCAAGAGCCACGGCTATCTTGAGGGCATGTACGTCAACGGCGCGCCGCAAGGCCTCACCTCTGACTGCGTCGACTTCAGGCTGCGCTTCGGAAAAACGAGCAAGTTCCTTTTTCTCTCGGCTTGCACTGAAGTTCCACGAGACGGAGGACTACACCATCTACCCCGCACCCATACTCAGCGTTTCACCAAGCATTATTTCATCGGCGACAGGCGCGTGGCCTCCAAAATCGGTGCAGGCATATTCCAAAACGCCTACGGCCATGGCGCGAACGTCGTCACGGCCGGGCAAAAAGACTACCAGATGCGTATGATGCAGATAGAAAAACAACGCGAGGACTACTACCGCAAGCTGGGCACTCCGCCGGGTGTGCCCACGATGAAGGGCGCGACGGCCGAGCCCGAGAACACGCACGAGGGCTACAACACCATCATCAGGGAGTTGGGCGACCACAGCGTGCCCGACGGTTGGATACAACGGCCCAAGCGCAACGCCGTACCCGACACGCCTCCTGGTCCGCCCGTGCAGTGGGACAAGGCCGAAGACCCCGACGACGTGCAGCCGGGTTACGGCTACGTGCCTGCCGACACCATGCACGAGGACATCTTCTTCTACCACTCCGACCATCTTGGCTCCACTTCCTACATCACCGATGCCAAGGCCAACGTCACCCAGTTCGATGCTTATCTTCCGTTTGGCGAACTGCTTGTTGACGAACACTCGTCCACGGAGGAGATGCCGTATAAGTTCAATGGCAAGGAACTTGACCAAGAGACGGGATTGTACTACTATGGGGCGAGATATATGAACCCGAAGACGAGTTTGTGGTATGGGGTAGATCCGTTGGCAGAGAAGTATCCAAGCGTTTATAGCTATTGTTATACATTTAATAATCCTGTTAAGATAATTGACCCAGATGGAAAGGAACCCATAAAGCCACAAGCTGGTACAGCACAAGGATTTGTGAACAAATTAAATACAACAGGAACAAAATCAGGAACAAAACACGGAAAGCTGCTCATAATGCAATGTTGGGATTTGGAAAGATGGAATTCCATTTCCCAAGGCCGTTACCCGCCAATACAGGTAAAATAAATAATTATCGCGATAAATATATTTATACAACAAAGGGAGGTTGGCTCGACATGGCTCATTTTATGTTTTATGCAGGAAAAGCTTATCAATATAAAATACAAAAACAAGAGGCCAAGAAACAACTTGAAGATACTTGGGGTATGGCATTTTTACCAATAGAAATGCAACGAGAAATACTGAAACGTTCATTACAGGATCCCGTTGGTGAAGCTGTACAGGCTGGATATTTTCAAGAAAAAACAGATGAAATTGTTGCAAAACACTCTGCATACAGTTATGAAGATTTGCCAAGTGATAAATTTGGTGCAGAGTTTGGTGCAAATTATTTTAATCCTGATAGTAAACTCTCCCTCGGTGAACAATTATATAATTATTTGGAAGGATTAGGAGCTACAGACCCTCAGAATTCACCAAATTATCAGATTCTACCTTCGAAAGAGCCCAATAAAAAACCTTCAAGAACAAATAGAACAACCACTCCTGTATTCACGAAAAAAAATCCATAATCATGACTGTAAAAAAAATATATATAATAGTTAGTGTTGTTATACTAACTATGCTTTTTATTCTTCTTTATAAAAAAATAAAAAGGGAGAAAGATTTAACTCAAAGGGGAGAGGACATCATCAGAACAAATAGAGCTTTTTAGAAAGAAAAAAATCACCGCTTACCCAAAGATTTAAATGAGATAGGTATTCTAGAAGAAGAGAATGCAAATGCACTTTTATTATGATGTAAGAAATGATACAAGTTATACAGTTTCATTTATGATGTCCATAGATTATAATAAGACATACTATTCCGACACAAAAAAATGGGAAAAATGGATATCGGGAAATTAAGTAAAAAAATCAAGAGGACTCTACCATTAAAAAAATGTGAAATCATGAGAATTATATTTGTTCTGTTTTTATTTCATACTATTCGATCATAGTATGTTGTTTTGCCAAAACTCACTAATGTCCCGTTAAAGTAGACTGATCGCTTTTTGAAATAGTTGAAATACAGTCTATTAAGCAGGCTTTTGAAATGAAACGGACTTGATTTTGTAACTTTGCAGTCAGATACAATTGACTGCTATGTTCCAAGATAAATACGTTTTTGCTCAACTTACCGCTTTTCTGAACAGGACTCAGTTTAACAACTACGTTCGCAAGTATGATGGCAATCGCTACGTGAAACACTTCACTTGTTGGAATCAACTGCTTGTAATGATGTTTGGTCAACTGAGTAATCGTGAGAGTCTTCGTGATTTGATTGTTGCTTTTGAAGCACATCGTTCCAAGCAATATCATCTTGGATTAGGTCGAGAACCTATTGCCAAAACGACTCTTGCATCAGCTAATCAGAATCGTGATTACAGGATCTTCGAAGATTTCGCCTTCTACATGATGAAGGAGGCTTGCGAGAAACGGTCAACCAATCTTCTGGATATCCCTGGAAAGAAATATGCATTTGATTCAACGACCATTCCTCTATGCCTCTCAACATTTCCATGGGCAAGATTCAGGGCGAAGAAAGGCGGTATTAAAGCCCATGTCTTATATGACATTGAGGCTCAAGTTCCAGCCTTCTATACGGTGACCAGTGCATTAAAGCATGATTCAACAACAATGTCTTTAATTACTTATGAACCAAATGCTTACTACATATTCGACAGGGCTTATGACTCATTCAAAAGAACTCTACAGAATACATCTAACGAATTCCTTTTTATGTAGTCAGAGCCAAGACAAACTTGAAGTTTAAGGTTGTCAAATGGAAGAGGTGCATGCCGAAGAACGTGCTTACAGATGCCGAAGTGAGACTTACTGGTTATAGGTCGGAGAAGAAGTATCCTGAGTCTTTTTAGACTCATTAGATATTATGATGAGGAAGAAGAACGTGAATTTACTTTTCTCACCAATGCCAAGCATCTCACTGCTCTTGAAATTGCGGAACTTTACAAGAAAAGATGGCTGGTCGAACTCTTCTTCAAATGGTTAAAACAGCATCTCAAGATTAAGAAATTCTGGGGCACTACGGAGAATGCTGTTCGCATCCAGATTGCTGCCGCCATCATAACCTATTGTCTCGTGGCTATTGTTCATCATGATATGAAACTGGAGCGCTCGACCTATGAGGTCTTACAAATCCTTAGCATATCACTTACGGACAAAACTCACTTGACCGACCTGTTCGATAAGACTAAATTCAACTATGTCAAAGAACTAGATTGTCCCCTCATTCCGGGGCTATTCGATTAATATTTAACTCGTCCCAATTTTAACGGGACACTAATGGCCAAAACTATTAACTCAATTGTATATTGTAAGCATTATGAATATAAACGCAAGGGCCTATGGCACGTTTACATGCATGGTAAACCGCTTAAAGATAAAAATGGAAAGGCAATACTTTATAATTATATTACTGTCCGCTAAACATAGTGTCCTCCATCTCAACTCATTGACGCATTGTAGTTTGGATGATTTATGTTAGTGACAAGCCCCTTATTCGTTTTCTGTTACCCCTGGCGGTGATTCAGCCGCAGCTTCAAGCATCAATTTCATGTCTGCATCCGGCATATTGAAGAATTTGTTCATATTGAGATATTCCATAAGTACTATGCGTACCATAGTTGCCAGCCCAGAGAAACTCCACCGTCTTTCTATGGAGCTTTGGAGCAGGGATAGCAATAGGTTCGCAATCAACGTGACCCAAATTTGGATCTTTATGGCGTTGTCGCTCTCCCCATAGAAGTATCTAAGAGGGAAATTCTGCTTGATCTGTTTGAAGAGTGACTCTATTTGCCACCTCCTGCGATATATGGCAACTATGGTTTGCAGTGGCATGTCGAAGTCGTTGGTAAGCAACGATACCAACTTCGGCAACTTTCCTTTCTTGATGTCCACATAGGTAATGATACGCGCTATATGGCTGATGCCGCCCTTCCTGAACACTACCACCTGCTCGCGATATTCCATCACCCCCCTCCTTATTCATATCCATGCAGTCTGCCAATATCTCGTACTTGAGGTTTTTCTTCATCTTGGTGACATAGACGACGTTCCTCTCGGTAAGTTCCTCAAACTTCTCGTAGTTGATATACGCACGGTCCAGTGCAACGATCTCGTTATGTCTGAAATGGCTGGGTGCAAGCATGAAGGAATCACTGGTAGCGGCGGAGGTGAACTTCACGTCACAATGAACACCCTCGTTTGCATGAATGACGGAATGCACTTTTATGCCCCCTTTCTTCTTTCCCGTTTTAGATGCCGACCCACGCCCTTGAATATGACGTTAGAGAACAATGTTATAGTCGTGGAATCGATGATTCTCAGCCGTTTTATCCATTCCTCAGTACCGTTACGTCGGCTGTCCGAAGAAAGTATGTTCTTATTGGAGTTATAAAGGTCATGGTATACATCCTCAAAGAACTTCTCAGACCGTCTGGCATTGGCATCGGAAAGAGTGCTGCGCTTGGGTACTTGACTAAGGCCCACATGATGCAGCTTTCTGACCTCTGCCGTCATGGCAGCCTCTATCTCCCGAAGGGAATCAAAACGCATGATCACCGCATAAAGCATCGTCACGAGATGAGCGTATCCGTCGAAGCTCTTCACATAACGCTCACCGCCGTTCTTACGGCTCATTTCAACAATTTTATCATGATCAAGTGATTTTATTAGTTGACCATATACCGGCTGTCCGAAGAAATGTGTACTTTTGCTCATGTTATCTCAGTTTAGTAACAAAAACAAAGGTAACAAAAAGGGCTGATACCTCGTGAGAAGTGTTAGCCCTAATTCGTATAAAGAGGTGAAAACTTTAGCGGACAGTAATATTATAATTACAATGCACAGCCGGGGACAAAAGGTTTTGATTACAAACTCAATTTAAAAAAACAAAGAAAGAAATGAAGAATTTTATCAAAGGTGTATTTTTGTTTATTGTCATGGCCCTTATTAGTGGTTGTGGAAGCAGAGCGGGAGGGTCAAGTGACAATCTGCATAAAAGAGAACCAATGACGAAGGTAAGAATATATGCAAGGGAAGTTTTGGTGGAGAAGCTTGATGATCCAATGTTTCCTTGTGCATACTATTCTAGTGGTAAACCATTTTATGGCAAAGATAAAGAATACTATAAACTTTCCGACAGAGAGATAAGAATGATAAAGGTCATCATTGGGGATAAACAGAAGTGGCAGAAATCAGGTTCTAAGTGTCCTTTCTTAGATATAAAGGAATATTTTAGACAGTATCTTGCATATAGAAAGGATGGAAAAACTTATGTGTTGGTCAATCTTTATAAGTATTTCTATATAATTTATGAAAATAATGGTATATTAGGAGCATATGCTCCAGCGCCAGGAAAAAGTATCATTTCTTTAGCTGGTGAGAATAACAGAGAAAGGTATGACAATGTAACAATTCTCTTGGACCTATCTCAAAAGCGGATTTTGGAAGTTCATGACATCTAGGAAGGGTGTGTTGGCTCAGTATTACGACAGGGGGTCGAGGGGGGCTTTGTTCTAACGGGCATATATGTAGTACACCACAGGGCCTTACTTTGGCTGCAAGGCCTCACCTTCCACGAGACGGAGGACTACACCATCTATCCCGCCCCCATACTCAGCGTTACGCGCCAACGTTTCACCAAGCACTATTTCATCGGCGACAGGCGCGTGGCCTCCAAAATCGGTGCGGGCATATTCCAAAACGCCTACGGGCATGGCGCGAACGTCGTCACGGCCGGGCAGAAAGACTACCAGATGCGTATGATGCAAATAGAAAGACAACGCGAGGACTACTACCGCAAGCTGGGCACACCGCCGGGAGTGCCCACGATGAAGGGTGCGACGGCCGAACCCGAGAACACGCACGAGGGCTACAACACCATCATCAGGGAGCTGGGCGACCACAGCGTGCCCGATGGTTGGATACAACGCCCCAAGAGCAACGCCGTACCCGGCACGTCCCCTGGTCCGCCCGTGCAGTGGGACAAGGCCGAAGACCCCGACGACGTGCAGCCGGGTTACGGCTATGTGCCTGCCGACACCGCCCACCACGAGGAAATCTTCTACTATCATAGTGACCACCTCGGCAGCACCTCTTATATCACCGACGCCAAGGCCAACGTCACCCAGTTCGATGCCTACCTACCTTATGGCGAGCTGATTGTTGACGAACACTCGTCTACGGAGGAGATGCCATATAAGTTCAACGGAAAGGAGTTTGACCAAGAGACGGGGCTGTACTATTATGGCGCGAGATACATGAACTCAAGGACGAGCTTGTGGTATGGGGTGGATGGATTTATAGAAAAATATACCAGCGTTGACGGTTACGTTTATTGTTCTTCAAACCCGATTGTATTTATAGATCCTTATGGAAACAGAAAAAGTTGTAGTTACAGGAGGTAAAGATAATCATAATTATAATAGTATGAATTTTGTTGAAGCATCTAAAATACAAATCAAAGGTTATAAGCGAAATGGTCATGATGAAAAAAATAAATTGGCTTGTATTTGATTTTAGATTATAGTCTTAAATATAAAGAAAAAGATGACTAATTGGGCTAAGAGTTATAATGTAGAACTAGATTTTATAACTAAGTCTTCTAATCTTATAGAGAAAATTAATTCATATAGCCAAACTTCGGTTTTAGTTACTAATCTTTCCGTTTTCTCACATGGCACAGCAAGTAACATTGCTTTTGGGTACGAGAATACAGGATATGAATATAGTCTATATGATAAAACTAGTATCAATCAGTTAAACGTGTATCAGTTGTCAAAAAAATCATTTGCAGATAATGCTATGATTCATCTGTACTCCTGCAATTCTGCAACGCCACGCGGCTTTGAAGGAAAGTATTTTCAATCAAGAAAAGCACTTATCAATGCCGTTGATAGGGGGAGAAGTCTTGCAGAAGAGTTGCATAATGCGACTGGTGTTCCTGTGTGGGGAACAATAGGAAGAACAGATTACTCACCTGTGGTCAAGGGACAGTTGCCAAAGTTAGGAGGGATGGGAGGTGACAATAGTCCTTTTGTTAAAGGTCAAGCAAAAGCAATCTATGTAAGATATGAAAGTAAAAGAAAATAAAACAATGAAGTATCTATGCCTTATTATCATTATTTCCCTCTGTGGTTGTAAAGATAAATATGTCCCAAAACAAACTAGTTTTGAAAACGATAGTGTATGGGAAATTATTGACGTCAACAAGCATATCTTTTATATGAAACCTTCAATGGCGATTAGTCCCATTATAAAGGCAGATAGAACATTTATACATTTGTACAATAATGGAACACTGCATTCTATTGATACACATATAAAAATACAGAAGGATGGTTGGGTAAATGATGGCAAGAAATATCATTTTAATGAGAATTCACATCATCTAGAAAAGTGTGTTTCTTATACGAACAATAAGTTGGATGGTCCTACTATCTACTATTATGATAATGGCTTAGTGGAACATATAGAGCAATATTCAGAAGGTCTGAAATGTGGCACATGGAAGTATTTTAACAATCAAGGAAAACTTATTCGCAATGTTTATTATTAGGCATTTAACATAAAAGCACCGTTATGACTTTTAATGTTCCTATAAATTGCGAGGAGTTTTTTATCTTTGTGATGCCAACACAAGATAAACACTCCTCTCATATACGAAGTGTAGAACCTACCACCCCCACTGCTTTATAAAACGCACGCCCTCCCCCAACAACTACCAAATACATCAAGTCGTCAATTTAAAAATTCATAAACTCAAAAACTCTGAACGCATCAACTCAAAAACTTAAAATCTCATCAACTCACAAATTAAAATTCTTTCTTTTGTTTTACAAACGCCTATTATTCTTTACTCTATTCTAGAGAAAAAAAGGTTATAAAGTAGGAAAAAAAGCTACCCTTTCTCACCTTTTACGATTCTTGTTTTGTTTGTCTTTGAGAATTAAACCTGCATTTTGCACCATTTAGCCTTTCTAGTTTGGTTGTGAACTCGAAATTTCAGAAACCCAATTAGCACCTTTTTACTACGAGAACTCCACTTTTTGACGGATATTTTGCCCCTTTTTACCCATGTTTTGAATGGTTAGAAAAGGTTTTGCCTATGCCATAACAGTGAATATTTATGCTTATTGCCACGCGTTTAGCACCATTTCGTCTTGCATTTAGCACCAAAATACCTTGCGTTTAGCACCAAATTGCGTTGCGTTTTGTCGCAAAATGCAACGCGTTTAGCACCAAAATACCATGCGTTTAGCACCAAAACGCACATCAATTTGCATCAAATACCCCCAAAACCGGCACTAATAGAGAATTTATGCAAAGAGAATGCATTTTCCTACATTTACAACTCACCTCTTTTTGCATCAAAATAAACCTTCGCGAGAATCGATTATTTGAGGCAAGATTGACGATTGGTGAAGAGAAGGGGCTCTTTTTGTGTTAAATTTTATGCTGAAAGTTATACAAAAACGATTGTGTGGTATGCGCGCGCATAGTCAACGGCACAGAAAGCACCTACGCCTACGTCCGCCAACGTGAGCGGTTGCAGGGCATGCTGCTCACGGCCAACGAAGACAGCATCATGCAAACGCAATATAAATACGACCCCGTAGACAATATTTTGGGCATTTCCAACGTTATTACACCAAAGGCACCGAAGAAACCGAAAGGGTTCGGTGGACCTGTCCGTACGGACGGCATGGACGGTCCCGTTGCCAGCAAGGGAAAGAAAGAGAAACCGCTGGGCGGTGCGTTCAGCCACACCTACGCCTACGACGAGCTTAACCGACTGGTGCGCGCCGAGAGTAAGTCCAAGGGCATAGGCTACGTCATGGACATGAGCTTCGGACTGATGGGCGAACCGCTCACCAAGGTGAGCGCACCGACTCGGGTTCGGTTGCGGACAACTACGCGCTGTCCTACGAGTACGGCGACGCCGACCATCCCACCGCGCCCTCGCAGATAGGCACGAACGTTACACCTACGACTACGAACGGCTGAGCGAGGTGCTCTATCCCAAGAACCTCTTCAACCGCGTCACCTACACCTACCCTCAAAGACGAATCACACAATGCCCAAATACTTCATTGCATGCATAATGCCTTCCTCATCTATATGTTTAGTTACGAAGTTAGCTGCTTGTTTTACGTTGTCGCCTGCATTACCCATAGCCACGCCAATACCAGCTGCAACTAACATACTGATATCATTCCCACCATCGCCAAAAGCAACACAGTCTGATAAAGCGATGCCAAGATGTTGGGCAATGGCGGTAAGCCCCCTACCCTTATCGGCCAAACGCGAGGTAACATCCATAAACTCTGGATGCCAACGAGCAGAAACGCAATTAGGTATTCGAGGCATGAGTTGTTGTTCTTGTTGAACACTTACAAAGGGTGTTAGTTCTAAGATATCTGTTTTTAGTAATTCTTCTATCGGGATGTTGTAGTCTACACCATGAATATCGAGCATACGTCTGAAAATACGGTCGATATTATCCTTATAATTAAAGGTACCAATAGCATCTTGTCCCACAACAACACAAGAATAGTCTTGCTTTGTGGCTTCGTTAAGAATCAATTCCACATCGGCTTTGAGTATGGGCTGATGGTAAACCACTTCGTTGCCTACAATGCAATGTGCACCGTTGGCAGTGAGATAACCATCTATAAAGGGTAAGATGCCATCAATATTATTGATAATGCCTAAGGGCCTACCCGTGGCGATAAACACTTTTATACCTTTATGTTTAGCTTGTGCTATGCATTCCACCGCTGAAGGGAGAATGGTGTGGGTCTTCATACTCACAAGTGTGCCATCAATATCAAAAAACAAAGCTTTTATCATATCTTATTTATTTGGTGCAAAGTTAGCCTTTTATATTTGAATACGAGAACACCGCACAGCGAATGTTCTATCATTCACCGTGCGGTGTTAGTTATGCCATCGAAACATGGCAATACTTAAATTATACTATTTTACTGATAGTATAGTTGCTCAACCTAGCTTGTTTTCATAGGGTAATAAAAAACTGCTTGTAATGCGACTTCAAAGCTTTTGAAGTATTCCAACCAGAGACTGAAACCCTAGGATAACAGTAGATGCAAGCTAAATTGTGTTGAAACTTTAAAGTTTAAAACCGTTGCATTGACAACTAGGAGAAGTTGCTACTAGCAAATTTAACCAAAGTTATCGAACATAATGCTTTCTGGCTCAACCCCAATACTATCAAGCATACCTTGCACAGCCTTACTCATAGGACCAGGACCGCACATGTAGAACTCGATGTCTTCGGGTGCTTCGTGGTTCTTTAGATAAGTATTGTACATTACATCGTGAACAAAACCAGCAGTGTAGGGTACACCAGCCTCGTCGGCTTTGGGGTCTGGTTGGTCGAGAGCAAGGTGGAAATGGAAGTTAGGATATTCCTTCTCAAGCTCATGGAAATCTTCCAAGAAGAACGCTTCGCTAAGACTACGCGCACCATAGAAATAATGCATTTCACGGTCGCGAGTGTGAAGCGTTTTAAGCATGTGCATAATCTGACTGCGAAGCGGAGCCATACCGGCACCACCACCAACCCAAATCATTTCTTTTTTTGAATCAAATATTGGGTGGAAATCTCCAAACGGTCCACTCATCACCACTTTGTCTCCAGGTTTACGCGAGAAGATATAACTAGATGCAATACCTGTAGGTACGTTTTGGAAACCCACTTCGGGGCGAGGTTTAAATGGTGTAGTAGCAATACGCACGGTAAGCGTTATGCGATCGCCCTCTGCTGGATAGTTCGCCATTGAGTAAGCACGAATGGTATCTTCGGGGTTATGCGCTTTGAGGTCGAAAATTCCAAATTTTTCCCAAACTGCACAATAGCCTTCACCAATATCGTTCTTGTCGAAATCCTTATTATAGTCGATGGTTTCGTATGCTGGAATTTTAATTTGGGCATAACTACCAGGAACAAAGTCCATGTGTTCGCCTGGAGGTAGTTCCACAATAAACTCCTTAATGAAACTCGACACGTTTTTATTACTGATAACGGTGCATTCCCATTCTTTCACGCCCATAACGCTTTCGGGCACTTTAACCTGCAAATCACCTTTAACTTTACATTGACAACCAAGTCGCCAATTGTCTTTCACCTCTTTTCTAGAGAAGTGCGAGCGTTCAGAATCGAGGATTTCTCCTCCACCTTCAACCACTTGCAACTTACACTGTCCGCAACTAGCCTTTCCACCGCACGCCGACGGCAAGAAAATGCCGTTCTCATTGAGTGTAGCCATTACGTTATTTCCTTGGTCTACGGTAAGTTCCCTTTCTCCATTCACGGTGATAACAACCTTTCCACTAGGCGAAAGATATTTCTTGGCCACCAGCAAAATAATCACCAGCAGCAAGATGATGAGCAGAAAAACGGCAATGCTTATAAAAATAAACTGTCCCATATATCCTTGTCTTATAGATTTAAGCCCGAAAAGCACATCATGGCCATGGCCATGAGTCCTACGGTAATGAATGTTATGCCCAGTCCTTGCAGGGGTTTAGGCACGTCGCTATATTGCATTTTCTCTCTAATGGCGCCCATCGACACAATAGCCAAGGTCCAACCGATACCGCTTCCAGTGGCATAAGCAACAGAATCCAATACCGAACCGATGTATTGAGTACTAGAGGGGTCCATGTTGATGCGCTGTTGCATAAAGAGTGATGCACCCATGATAGCACAGTTAACGGCAATAAGAGGCAAGAATATGCCCAAAGCAGAATAAAGCGAGGGGCTATATTTCTCGACAGCCATTTCTACCAGCTGCACAATACCTGCAATAACGGCGATGAAAAGGATAAAGCTGAGGTAAGAAAGGTCAACGCCTTCGATAAGACAATCAGGACCTAGCACCTTGGTTTGCAGCAAATAGTCAACGGGAACGGTAACAAGTAACACGAAGGTTACAGCCAAACCCAGTCCGAGAGACGTCTTCACGTTCTTAGAAACGGCCAAGTAAGAGCACATTCCCAAGAAGAAGGCGAATATCATGTTGTCCACAAAGATGGACCTAAAGAATAAACTGATTAAATGTTCCATAGCGTTTTTTATTTTTTCTCTTTGTAGAAATATGCCCTATGCAGCCAGATAACACAGCCCAACAGTATCAATGCCATTGCGGGCATAGTCATCATGCCGTTGTTCAGATAGCCTGCGTGGTATGCACTCTCAGGAATTAGCTGGAAACCAAGTAGCGACCCACGGCTGAAAAGTTCGCGAATGCAACCAACAAGCACCAAGATGAAGGCATAGCCCAAGCCATTGCCGATGCCGTCGAGGAAACTTGGCCAAGGCTTATTCATCATGGCGAAGGCTTCGAGGCGTCCCATGAGGATGCAATTGGTGATAATCAGACCCACATATACCGACAGTTCTACGCTGACATCATACACAAAGGCTTTGAGAATTTGGCTAACGATGGTAACCAAGGCTGCCACCACCACCAATTGAACGATGATTCGGATGCGCGAGGGGATTGTATTGCGTATCAAGGAGATGATAACGTTAGAGAAAGCCGTAATGATGGTAACGGCAAGTCCCATTACGATAGCCGGTTTTAGCTGCGAGGTAACGGCCAACGCCGAACAGATGCCAAGCACCTGAACCATGATGGGGTTATCGAGATTTAGCGGATTGACAAATACTTCTTTGTTTTCCTTTGAAAATAACTTACTCATAACTGCTGCGTTCGATTATTTACTGGTTAAAAACACGAGATACTTCGACAAACCCTCGATAAGCATGTCGCTCACGCCATTACTTGTCAGCGTGGCGCCTGTTACCGCATCTACCTGCGTAGAGGGGTCGTCTACCTTCTTTACAACAGAGAGTGCCACTTTCCGGGTGCCCTCTGCGAACACCTTCTTTCCCTTAAACAGGTTCTGCCACTTCACGTTGTCTTTTATCTCCGCACCCAATCCGGCCGTTTCTCCTTCGTGATTGAAGTACGCTCCGTAAACAGTGTTCTTGTCTGCATCTAGTGCGATGAAACCATTGATAGGTCCCCAAAGTCCCATACCATAAACGGGCACGATGTATTTTGTTTGTCCGTCTACTTGCAAACGAACAAAGCCAAGCGCCCTGCTTTGTAATCAGCACTATTAAGAACAAAACCAGCTTTTTCGCCACCTTGTTCTCCTTTATCTACAACATTTCCTTTGGTATCAATAATTTCATCGGCCAGCACCACATCTTTATATTTCTGTGCTGCCTCTGCATCGCTTATGTCTCGAATATTGAGCGCATAAAGCAATTGTTTTTTCTTATCCAACGCCACATTGATGTCTTGCAATGGTTTCAACGCTTTAAATACGAAGGCCAGCAAGAAAGCAACGACAACAACGATGATGGTAGAATAAATCAGCGTATAGCCGTTGGAGTTGGTGTTAAGTCCTTTTTTCTTTACTTCTGCCATGATATCATTTATTGTTTTTGATTAAACGTTTCATGCGTTTGTTAATGTTTGCTTGCACCACATAGTAGTCAATAAGAGGGGCAAACATATTAGCAAACAAGATGGCAAGCATCATTCCTTCGGGATAACCGGGGTTCATCACACGTATGATAAGAGCCATAGCGCCAATGAGGAAACCGAAAATCCATTGCCCGGTATGCGTGCGAGCTGACGTAACGGGGTCGGTAGCCATGAAAACAGCACCAAAACAGAAACCGCCTAATATAATATGCTCATACCATTCGATACTTGTCATGCCCAAATGCTTAAATAACAAAGCCATTATGATACCTCCGGCAAATACACTTCCCATAGTACGCCAGCTAGCAATACCAGTCCAGAGCAATATCAATGCGCCAATGCCAATTGCTATAACGCTAGTTTCGCCAATACTTCCAGGGATGAAACCTGTTATCATGTCGCAAATGCTGTAAGGAATATTTGTTCCTGCGCCAATTTCTCCCAAGGGAGTAGCAGCTGTAAAGCCGTCGGGCAGGTCGTAACCGAAACCTAAGATAGAATTTGAGGCAACCCAAACGGTATCGCCAGTCATCTTAGAGGGGTAAGAGAAGAAGAGGAACGCGCGCGCACATAGGGCAACGTTGAAGATATTCATACCCGTTCCACCAAAAATCTCTTTACAAATAACCACCGAGAAGGCCACGGCAAGAACCAAAATCCAAAGCGGACAGTTAACAGGGATAATCAAAGGGATGAGAATACCAGTAACCAAGAAACCTTCTTGTATTTCTTCGTGCTTCCATTGAGCCCAAGCAAACTCTATTCCCAAACCAACGGCATAGCTAACCACAACCTTTGGCAACACTGCGAGGAAACCAAAGAAGAATAGATCGAAGAAACTTGCATCGGCCAAATGACCTGCTGCCGCGTAGTTTTGGTAACCCACGTTGTACATTCCGAACAACAAAGCCGGCAAAGTGGCAATAACCACCATACTCATGATGCGTTTCGAGTCGATGGAATCGTGGATGTGCGCTCCCACTTTCGAAGTGGTATTGGGCACATAGAGGAACGTTTCCAAGCCATCGAACAAACTATGGAAGGCATGAAGCTTGCCTCCAGGCTCGAAGTTCGGCTTTATCTTGTCTAAATATTGTCTTAATGCTTTCATACTGCTTTATGCATTTTCTTTACGTAACATATTCAGCCCTTGACGAACGATGCGTTGCAACTCAAGTTTAGAGCTGTCTACAAATTCAGCCAATGCAAAATCTTCGGGCGAAACCTCATAAATGCCCAGTTGTTCCATTTTGTCGATATCGCCTGTGATGATGGCTTTAATGAGGAATTCGCCGTAAATATCCATTGGCAACACGCTATCGTACTCACCACTCATGATGATATGGCGTTCGCCACCTTTTACACGAGCATCCAAATCGTACTCTTTCTTGCCCATGAGCCACGAGAAATAGCTGCGCGAGGTAGAAAATTGATTGGTACGAGGCATAATCCAACCAAACATTTCGTTGGCTTCGGCTCCTTCGCGTATTGCTGTTATCTCCGAAGTTTTAACGCCCACACTGTCGTCTAGGCATGATTTCGTTCCAGTTAGCGGGTTACCGTTTATCAAACGAACATCCTCTTGGCGTGTTAAAGCATCTTTTAGTACTACCGAGAAGGGTGTTCCAAACAGGGCTTCAACATACATGGGCGACTGCATTGCGCCACCTCCAAGGGCTATTATGCGACGAAGATTCACCTTACCCGTATTAAACAATCTGCCAAAGAATATCACAAAGGTTGGGTCTACCGTCCAAACCACCTCGCCTTTGTTAACTGGAGCGATGTGATTAACCTGCACACCAACGTTTCCGGCTGGACATGGACCATCGAATATCGTCACTTCGACATCTTTCGCGTTAAGAAGCGCGTTGGCTTTTTGCTCTTTTCCTATGCCTAAATAGGTTTTGCCCAGCTTCGACAGCGCTGTTAGTCCGGTTTGAAAATCTTGCTCGTTACCCTGTAATTCAAATTCAAAGTTTCCTGAAAGCGGCATGTCTCGCAGTGCCGAAACAAAGATGGCTTTGGGCGTTGTTTGTGGATTGGTCGACACGGCGTAAGGCAATTGATAAACAAAGCCAAACAAACCAGCTTCCAACAAGGCGTTCTTTACCTCATCAGCAGAAAGCGAAGCCACATTGCGTTGCCCAAAATCGTGGTATTTCTGCACTTCGTCGGCTTGCAATTTAATGCCAAGAATTTTGCGCCTTTCGCCTCTTTCTATGGCCTTTACCGTTCCGCTAACGGGCGAAGCAAACTTCACCTCGGGATAGTTTTTATCAACAAACAAGGCATCACCCACCTCTACACGGTCTCCTTCGTGCACAACAATTTTAGGAACAACTCCTTCGAATGAGTCTGGGCGCACCACATACTCTGAGCATGGGCCCACAACTCGTTTCGTTTCGGCAGCTGTTCCTTTTAGGTGAATGTTTAAGCCTTTACGTAACTTAATGACATTTGCCATAACAAATTAATGTATCTGTTTTTATATAATGAATTTCTCTTTCTGTTTCTTGCTCAGCAATAGCCCACTTTGCCATACCTAGACAGCGCAATGCATGTTTGCCGTTTGGCCTTAGCTACAACAAAGACGCGCAAAAACAGGGAAAGGTTATCCTACCTCCCGCTATATCGTTGCAAATATAATCAAAATATAACATAATAAAAAGAAAAACCCCTAGTATATTTTCCATTAAGATATTTTTGATGTAATTTTGCCAACCAAAGAAAGCAATTGAGAAAGTTAAGACACATAATAAACATCATTATATGGGCAATCGTTAGCCTGTATTTCATTGTTGTGGTTTTGCTGCATATTCCCAGTATTCAGGTTTTTGTAGGGAATGCTATCAGCGATGCCCTTTCGGAGAAGTTGGGCACTAACGTGAAAGTTGGAAGAGTGGATTTGGGTTTCCTTAACCGCATTATCATCGACGATTTAGTTATCGACGACCAACTTAATAAACCCATGCTTGAGGCAACACGCCTCTCGGTGAAACTTGATTATGCGGCGCTTGCTTCTGGCAAAATCCATATTTCGTCTGTACAACTCTTTGGGTTGAAGGCTAGTCTATATAGTCAGACGGCACAAAGCAAGCCCAATTTTCAATTTGCGCTCGACTCGTTGGCATCTAAAGACACAACAACTACCACCCCGCTAGACCTGCGCATCAACACACTCATCATCAGAAGGGGTAACATTAGCTACAATCAGCTTGATGTCCCTAAACTTAACACTTTCTCTCCCAAGCATATATCAGTAAACGACATCAGTGCTCACATTGCTCTTGATGCCTTAACCGACGACAGTTTGAACCTCAACATCAAAGACCTGTCGTTTAAAGAGCAATCTGGCCTGCATGTTAAGTCGCTCACAGCTGAACTTACTGCTAATAAACGCCAGGCTCAATTGGCCAATCTCACCGTGATTTTGCCTGCTTCGACCATCAGTTTTGCGCCCATTTCGGCATCTTATGCATTTGATGGTAGTGCAATCCAAGCGCCTTCGTTACAGTTTAACGGTAAACTTGAACGCTCACAACTCACCTTATCCGATCTTGCTTGTTTCTTACCAGAACTTAAAAAGTCGACTAAGCCTTTCGTTGTGCAAGCCGATGTTAACGGAACAAGTACCTCTGTGCATATCAGGGCGTTGGAAATATCTTCAAACGAGAACAATTTTTCGCTTTTAGCCAATGGTTCGGTGAGTAATTGGAATGCCAAATTGCGTTGGGCCTCTACCATACAACGACTGAGGGTGAGTGCCGAAGGTGTACAATTCCTATCAGACAACTTTGCCAACCACTTTAAAGTGCCAGCCATCATTAGCAGATTGGGTAACATCGACTTTATTGGAGAAGTTGGCGGTTATGGTCAAGACATTGCAACCAAGGGCATCATACGCACCGATGCGGGTATGGCCAACATGGCTTTTGGTAAGCATAATAACAATCTCTCTGGAAGATTGGAGACCAATGGTTTAGACTTGGGCAAGATTTTAGACGACAAACGCTTTGGAAATATCTCTACACAGATTGATATAGACGGCAAAATGCCTACCAATGGCTCGATTTACGTTAAGGCTAAAGGCAATGTTAAGGAATTTTTCTACAATACCTATAGTTATAATAACATTGCAGTTGACGGTGAGTGGAACAACGGCACCTCGATGGTAAGCTAAGTATAAATGACCCTAACGTGATGTTCGACCTCCAGGGGCAATTCAACTTAGCCTCAAAACAACCTTTTGCCCGACTTAAAGCCGAGGTTTCGGGCTTCAAACCTGCTGCGCTGGGCTTATCAAAACGTTGGCCAAACACGCAAATTGGCTTTAATCTGATGGCTGACATCAAGGGTAACTCACTCAATACAGCTAACGGAAGGGTGCAGCTGGAGCGCTTTACCATGGCTTCGGACACGAAAAACTATAAGATTGACAACCTTTCTATTGACGTTAGCAATAACAACCAACTACACTCGCTGGCCTTAAATTGTGATTTTGGCCATATCTTGCTCACTGGAAATTACGATTACAACACGCTGACACAAAGTCTTACGAACCTTATTGCTAGCAAAGTGCCTACTATGCCTGGACTTCCTAAGGCCACTAACGCACATACGAATAACTTTTCTATCAGTGGCAACATCGACAACACCGAGTGGTTACAGCATATTTTCAATATTCCGCTGAACATCGAACAGCCTCTAAACTTTGCGGCAAGCATGAACGACACGCAAAAGACATTGGATGTAAGTATTAAAGCGCCAAGTATCACCTTCAATGGTCACCATATTGAGGGAGGTGACGTTAACGTTAGAACACTAAACGATACACTTAAAGTGGATGCACAAGCCACAAAGGTGGCCGACAACGGCAAACGCATATGGTGTAACGTGCAAGCTTCTGCTGCAGACAACAACATTTCTACCATTGTATCATTTGACAATCTGCGCAACCCTACGCTTCGCGGACAGTTAAGATGGCAAACATCGTTCTTTAACGACGACAACGGACATGCCACTGCTCAAGCTATGTTCCTACATTCGAGCATTACAGTGGGTGATGCTATTTGGAAAGTGAAGCCTTCGCTGGTTACTTATAGCAAAAACCGCCTGGTTTTTGACAACTTTGCCGTATCACGCGACAAACAGTTTATCGCTATTGACGGGGCTGCCACTAACAATCCGCAAGACTCGCTCACGGTCGACCTCAAGGATGTGGACGTTAGTTATATTCTCAACCTCGTAAACTTCCACGCCGTAGAATTTGGCGGACGAGCCACGGGCACTGCTGTTGTAAAGACTCCGTTTACCAATCCCGATGCTTACGCTAACATTCGCGTTAACGATTTCACCTTTGAAGAGGGCGACATGGGCACACTGGTGGCTGGAGTGAGATATAATACCGACCGAGGGAACATCGAAATTGATGCTATTGCCAACGATGGTCTAAACACAAACACCTTTATCAATGGATATGTTTCGCCTTTGAGAAATAGTATTGATCTTAGTATCAAGGCCAACAACACCAATATTGCCTTTATGGAGACTTTCTGCAAAAGCTTTATGCACGATGTTAAAGCCTACACTAATGGAGAAGTGAGACTCTATGGCCTGCTTAGTCACATTAACCTAACTGGGCAACTAGTGGCTAATGGCAGCTTTACTATGACGCCATTAAACACCACTTATACGATGATTAACGATACTGTGCGATTGGTTCCCGACAGAATTGACCTCAATACCTGTCGATTTATCGACCGCAATGGTAACGCAGGCACCATTGCTGGCGAAATTAAGCACAGTGGCTTTACAGATATTAACTACAATTTAAACGTTAAGGCAAATAATTTACTGGTCTACGACACTAAGAGCTTTGGCGAAAATACATTCTATGGCACGGTCTACGCCACAGGTAAATGCAATATCAATGGACATAATGGCGAAGTAAATATCGATGTCGACGCCACTCCCAACCGAAATTCTACCATCGTTTACAATGTGGCCAGTCCGCAATCGGTTAACAGCAATTCGTTTATTCACTGGGGTGCTGATGCCTTGCTCACTGCTAAAGAGAAACAAGAACAAGACGGACAAGACGAAGACCATCTACACCACGATGAGAATATTCCCGACATTCCCACCGACATACACATTAATTTCTTGATGAACTGTACGCCCGATGCCACCATTCGCCTCATCATGGACAAACAAAGTGGAGACAATATCTCGCTTAACGGAAACGGCGTTATTAGAGCAACTTACTATAACAAGGGCTCTTTTGACATGTTTGGCAACTATGCCATTGAACATGGTGTGTACAAACTCACCATCCAAAACGTTATTAAAAAAGATTTTACATTTGAACGCGGAAGCATTATTGCCTTTAACGGTGACCCTTATGCGGCTCGACTCAATATGAAAGCCATATACACGGCCAATAGTGTGAGTCTCTCCGACCTAAATATCGGCAAGAGTTTCTCTAACAACACCATCCGTGTTAACTGTTTGATGAACATTACAGGCACTCCCGAAGCGCCTAAAGTGGCCTTCGACCTCGATTTGCCCACCATTGACTCAAACGTTAAACAGATGATTTACAGCTTTATCAATGGCGAAGAAGAGATGAACCAACAAGTGCTTTATCTGCTGGCCGTGGGTCGTTTCTATACTCAAGGACAAAATAATGCCGACTTGGGCAACTCTAATCAACAGAGTAAAACATCACTGGCCATGCAAAGCTTTTTGAGCAGCACACTCAGTCAACAACTTAACAACGTTCTTGGAACGGTGGTTAACAACACAAACTGGAACTTTGGTGCTAATATTTCCACTGGCGATGATGGCTGGGGAAATGCTGAATACGAAGGACTGCTTAGCGGACGACTGCTAAACAATCGTCTACTTATAAATGGTCAGTTTGGTTATCGAGACAATGTAAACACCACGCAGAGCTTTATTGGCGACTTTGATATTAGATATTTGCTCTTCCCCAGTGGTAACTTGGCTATTAAAATGTACAATCAGTCTAATGATAGATATTTCACACGTAACAGTTTGAACACACAAGGCTTCGGTCTTATTCTGAAAAAAGATTTTAATGGCTGGAAAGACCTCTTTGGAATAACCAATCGTAAGAAGAAAAAAACTAAGGTAGATAAGAAGAAATAAATAGCAAGGCAAAACTTGGCGTTGCTTTGAGTCATACTTACGTAGCATTCTAAACTTCCTGTATTTGTTATTGGTCATGATGGAAACATACATAGGATACATCAATTCATCTACTTGTAAACTCACTATTCAAGAGCTAATAAACGCATCAACTCAAAAACTTAAAATATCATCAACTCACAAACCAAAAACACTTTCTTTTATTTTACAAACACCTCTTATTTTTTACTCCATTCTAGCGAGAAAAGAAGTTAAAAAGTAGGTAAAAGGGCACTATTTATCCCCTTATACGCTTTACACTTTGTCTGATTTTGAGAACACACTCTGCATTTAGCACCATTTAAACTTTCTAGTTTGGTTGCCAGCTCATAATTTCTCAAGCCCAATTACCCCCTTTTTGCTACGAAAACTCCACTTTTAATGCCTATTTTGCCCCTTTTGCCCCATGTTTTTAGTGGTTAGAGAAGTTTTTTGCTATGCCATAACAGCGTATTTTTATGCTTATTGCCTCGCATTTAGCACCATTTCGTCTTGCATTTAGCAACAAAACACACTGCGTTTAGCAACAAAACACCTTGCGTTTAGCAGCAAAATGCAACGCGTTTAGCACCAAAACACAATGCGTTTAGCAGCAAAACGCACATCTTTTAGCTGCAAATAAGCCCAATGCGAGCAAGAAATGAGAGATTATACAAAAAGAATGGTTATCTCATGCATTTACAAATCCCACCTTTGCATCAAAACAAACCTTCGCGAGAATCGATTATTTGTGGCAAGGTTAACGGTTCGTGATAAACAAGAGCTCTTTTTACATCAATTTCTATCTGAAAGTTTTACAAATATCATTATTTTTGTGTATGTGCGTATGAGCAACGACACGTACAGACCATACGCCAACAACCGCCAGCGGTTGCGATTATTGGCATGATGCTCACAGCTAACAAAAACAACCTCATGCGTACACAATATATATACTACTCCGTAGACAATATTTTAGAACCAACAAACGTTATTACACTTAAGAGCACCGAAGAAACCGAATAGGTTCGGCGGGGCTTGCAGCATAGATGGCATGGCTACACAAATACCAACAATGAAAAGAAGAAATATCATCGGCAACAGACGCATGGCATCCTAGATTGATGCAGGCATATTCCAAACCGCCTATGGGCAGGGCGCAAACATCGTAACTGCTGGGCAGAAAAACTACCGGATACATATGATGCAAAGAGAATGACAGCTCAAGGAGTATTACAAGTCGCTGGACCCATCTCCGTGAGTACCTACTATGAAGGGTGCAACAGCCAATCCCGACACACGAGTTATAGATAGAACACCATCATCGGGGAACTGTGTAACCATAGCGTGCTAGAAGGTTGGGTCCAGCATCGGAAGTTAATGATAAATACAGAAACTCACCACCTTGCGAGGTTAAAAATTAATGCTGTCAGCATCTTTCACCTCTTCTTCATCAAACCATTTGGTGAGCTTATTATGAGCTTTCTCTTTCACATCTTCGGGTATGTCGGTCCACACCTTGCGCAGAACGTAAAGCAAAACGCCCAAGTCGTCGCTCAATCCTGCAATAGGAATTGCATCAGGCATAACATCAAGCGGACTAATAAGATAGCCCAGCGCAGCCAAAATCATGGTTTTATCTTTCAGTGAAACCGATTCACTTTGCAAAGTATAATACAGAATCAAGGCCGCATACACCAGTTTTGAACCAGCGCGCTTTGCAATCTTCGATATTTTTTCTATAAACCCGCTTTGCGTAAACTTATCCTTGTACGACATAAACTCAGGTAATTCATTCTGTTGTCTTTCCATGTTGTCGATTGTTTTATGTTCTAAAATTATCAGATTGTCATCTTCCCACTTCTTTAACGCCATTGTTGACTGCTGTTAGCAATTAAGATGAAGCAAACTCAAAGATAAATGATCTTTAAGACCAATCTTATGGTACTAAGAACCTACATTAAAGTTTAGCACATCATCAATATAACGCTCAATGCGTGGGTCGTAAATATTCCTCAACTTACTTTTTATTCGCGCCTTAACAATCAGTTTAACCAGTCCTGCCAAACCCAATCCTATAGCTATAGCAACAAAAATAGCCCAATTGCCACCAGGCATTTCTTTTTGTGGAAAAGCCGAAAATACGATAACAGGCAAAATAATCATCACACCCATAATGGTGTATTGCGTGCGTGCCGAACCGCCACTATCTAGGGCTAGCTGTTTATCCATCAAGTAATCATCTATCTCCGACTTCTCGAGGTTATACCGTTCGGGTTGAGGAAAACCCGGAAAATTGCCTTCAACACGTATCTTGTTTCTAACACGCTGTTCAAAATCCATTACTTCTACTTGCATAATCACTTCGTTTTTAGTAAGTAAGATGTCAACAACACTTAAAGATTGCTCAACGATATTTCATCAAGTTCATTAAGATATTTGCGTCTCAATTTATAAATTTAAGCCATTGCTCAGTATTAAGATGCTTGCGCACATCCAAATCAAGATTCCATTTACCAGCCGACTCTAATCTGCTCATCATATATCCCAATGTTAGGTGCTTCAATGCCACAGCTGGTTGATATCGTGCTTGTGCCTCTTTCTCATCGCCAGCTACATAAGTAACAAGGTTTGCATTCTGCATATCAAAGAGCAATTGCTGCACAATACGCACTGGAATGTTGGTTTCCAACTTCAATTCTACGACTGTATAGGCTGGTTTTCCTTCGTCGAAACGCTTACACACTTTACCCAAAATCAGAGCACTAAGCATCATACGATAGCGATAACTTAGTTCGTCGAGCTGTCCCATTAGATCAAAGCTCTCCATGTTCTGACTGGTGTAACTCAATTCCGCCCCAAAAAGACATATAAGCCATGATATTTGCACCCACAACATAAATAACGGGAGGGCCGCAAACGAACCATAGATGGCGTTATACGATGAAAGAAATATCTGTGAATGGATGTAAAACACCTGCAAAAGCTGCATTGCAATACCAGAAAGTATGCCAGGGAAAAAGGCAGCCGAGAAGTTTACCTTGGTGTTGGGCATAAATATAAAAAGGCAAACAAACACTCCCGACATCAGCACATAGGGCATAACCGTGATTACAAAACTCATCACAGGACCGAGCACTACATATTCGTTTATATCTTGCGCAAAGGTAGCCATCACTATAGACAAACCCGAAGTTACCACAATAACAATGGGTACTAGGAAAAACATGGCCAAATAGTCGGTTATGGTGCGAAACAAGCTTCGTGGATGGCGCACTTGCCAAATACGATTGAACGCTTTTTCGATATTGCTAATAAGCATCAATACGGTAAAAAGCATGAAAACCAGACCTATCCCTAGGAAAAGTCCTCCCTTGGTATGCACCAAATACGAATTTACAAAGCCAATGATGGTTTCTGCAGCCTGTGGCTGGCTAGACAAAGCATCTCTAAACCACACCTCAATATACTTGGAAAAGCCAAACCCCCGGGCTATGGCAAACACCACAGCTAGGATGGGCACTATGGCCAACAGCGTGCTATAGGTGAGTGCCGAAGCTAAGTCTGTGACGCTACGTGTCGTAAAAAACTTCACCGTTACCACTAAACGCTTTAACACCATTAAGCAAAGATATACAATAGGCGACACATCTTCGCGTCGTATCTGCCACATATCAACCTTAAAAAACAAGCAAATGGTATCTAATGTTTTCTTCATAAGCAATAGTGAAAAAAGAAAAAGAAAGCAGTGGCCCTATAAGCCGGGTTCTGTACTTCAATGTCACAAGGACTAAAAGTGCCTGCCATTTATCTAGACCATAGGTCACCCCATGGCTCAAGCATTCTACCCTCCATCGTAAACATGTTTCAGGCGGACAACCTTCAAACGATGGTATACGCGAACTTGCAGCTCCCAGAAGGTACAACCCGATGATCGCCCATCGGTTGGTGGTCTCTTACACCGCCTTCTCACCCTTACCCCATCGCGCGCACTGAAAAACAGCGCACCCAGGGGCGGTTATTTTCTTCTACCTTTACCTATTGTCACCAACAGCTTCCATTTTCAGAAGTGGGACGTCCTATGCTGCCCGGACTTTCCTCTCGCACCCTTTCGATGCCAGCGGCAGAGCCAGGCCACTGCCTTTTGGGTTGCAAATATAACGATTTTCTAGCGTATTCTGCACAATTGAATGAAACGATTTGCTACATTTCAATAAAAAGTGGTAATATTGAGCCTTTATTTTTATTAACACCAATCTCTCAACACGCACACACTAGCAGAAAAATTTAAGAAAACAAACGGAACATTTGATAGAAAACAATATACACAAATTCGTAAAATGTAGCCTAAGCTCTCGGTCTATCCTATAAGAAGTTGAACAGAAAAACCATCAACAGCCTGCAATATTCTAATATCAAATCTACATTTTACATCAACTTGACAACTACCAACATCAATTTGCTGTCAATTTGATATCTTTTAATAAGCATCACGCAACCCTAACGCAAGCAAAAACCTGCATTTAAAGCTTACAGAATGTGCCCTTTTCTTTGCAGAAAACAAATTAATTAGTATATTTGCGAGCAATTTATAACGTTAAATACAAAACAAGAAACAATGCTTACACTTAAACTCATCAGTGAGGAAACTGAGCGTGTGATTAAGGGCTTGGAAAAAAAAAACACTTTAAGGGAGCAAGAGAAGCTGTCGAAAAAGTGCTTGAAACCGACAAGCGCAGACGTGAAGCTCAACAGAAGTTAGACAAGAACAAACAAGAAGCTAACAGCATGTCGAAGCAAATTGGCATGCTGATGAAAGATGGCAAAACTCAAGAAGCCGAAGAAGTGAAGGCTAAAGTGGCCACATATAAAGAGAACGACAAACAGTTGCAAGCACTTATGAGCGAAGCCGAACAAGAATTGACTACGCTGCTCTGCAACATTCCCAACATCCCTGCCGACGAAGTACCCGAAGGTAAAGACGCTAACGACAACGTTGTGGTGAAAGAAGGTGGGGTTATTCCACTACTTCCCGAAGACGCTTTGTGCCATTGGGATCTCTGTAAAAAGTATAATCTCATTGACTTCGACCTAGGTGTGAAAATCACTGGTGCTGGTTTCCCTATATACATCGGTAAGATGGCACGATTGCAACGTGCCATGGAAGCTTTTTTTCTTGAAGAAGCGCGCAAGAGTGGATACCTCGAAGTGCAACCGCCTTTGGTGGTTAACCAGGCTTCGGGATACGGAACAGGGCAGCTTCCCGACAAAGAAGGACAAATGTATCATGCTGAACAAGACGACCTTTACCTCATCCCCACTGCTGAAGTGCCTGTAACAAACATCTTCCGCGATGTTATCCTAGACGAAAAAGACCTGCCCGTGATGCGCTGTGCCTACTCGGCTTGCTTTAGAAGAGAGGCCGGTTCGTATGGAAAAGATGTGCGTGGACTTAATCGTCTGCACCAATTCGATAAGGTGGAGATTGTACAAATAGACAAACCTGAACATTCAGACGAGTCACATAAGAAGATGTTGCAACACGTTGAAGGGTTGCTTCAAAAACTAGAATTGCCTTATCACATCCTACTTCTCTGTGGTGGAGATATGAGTTTCACTTCTTCTATCTGTTACGACTTTGAGGTTTGGAGTGCTGCACAAAAACGCTGGTTGGAAGTTTCATCGGTTTCAAACTTCGGAAGCTATCAAGCCAACCGCCTGAAATGCAGATACAGGCATACTGAAGACAAGAAAATTGAACTTTGCCACACACTCAATGGCTCGGCTTTGGCCCTCCCACGAATTGTGGCAGCCATCATCGAAAACAACCAAACCCCCGAAGGCATCCGCGTTCCAAGAGTGCTTGTGCCTTATTGTGGATTTGAAATGCTTGATGATAACAATTTCTAGTTTGCTTGCCTGTGGTCACATACAGACCACATTCTAAACAAGCCCAATAAAACTTAAACATTAAAGCGCATAAAAGCGCTAAAACAAAAACATTAAAACAACCTGTCGATGCCCACCACTTTTAATATAAGGTGGGCATCGCACAGAGTTTCAAACCAAAACTCAACCTGCGACTTGTATATATAACATAAACAATCAACATCAATTTGCAAGGCCATGAATAAGATTATTAGAAAAGTACAGTTCTCCGAAAAGGTGTATCGCTTCGACATTGAGGCTCCACTAATTGCCAAAAGCAGAAAGGCCGGAAACTTTGTTATCGTAAGAGTGGGCAACAAAGGCGAAAGAATGCCGCTCACTATTGCTGATGCTGACACAACGAAGGGCACAATTACACTCGTGGTGCAAAAAGTTGGCCTTTCGTCTATCAAGTTATGCAACCTCAACGAAGGCGAGTACGTAACCGATGTGGTTGGTCCGCTGGGTAACCCTACACACATTGAAAACTCGGCACCGTGGTTTGTGCAGGTGGTGGTGTGGGCGTTGCTCCTATGCTCCCTATTATTCGCGCGCTGAAAGCTGCAGGAAACCGTGTGCTTTCGGTTCTGGCGGGTCGTTCGAAAGACCTTATCATCCTTGAAAAAGAGGTTAGGGAGAGTTCAGACGAGGTTATTATCATGACCGACGATGGCTCATATGGCGAGAAAGGTGTGGTTACTGTTGGTATAGAGAAGTTTATTAATGCCGAACATGTTGACCGTGCATTTGCCATTGGACCGGCTATCATGATGAAATTCTGCTGCATACTCACCCAAAAATACAACATACCCACAGATGTATCGCTTAACACCATCATGGTAGATGGTACGGGCATGTGTGGCGCTTGCCGACTCACCATAGGCGGCAAAACAAAGTTTGTGTGCATTGATGGACCAGAATTCGACGGTGCCCAAGTGGATTGGGACGAGATGTTCAAACGAATGGGTACATTTAAAAAGGCCGAAAGCGAAGAACTTCAACGTTATAACGAACATATTGAACAGGTGGAAGAACGCGCAACTCAAAGCGCTGACACCATTACCATGGATGTAGAACCCACCAACGATGGCATTGAAGTGCTGACTGATCGTAATGCGGAATGGCGAAAAGACTTGCGTGCTAGCATGAAGCCAAAAGAGAGAACGGGAATTCACCGTGTGGAAATGCCCGAACTTGACCCCGTGTATCGTGCAACATCACGTGTGGAGGAGGTAAATAAAGGACTAACCAAAGAGTTGGCCATGATCGAAGCCAAACGCTGTCTCGACTGTGCAAAACCCACTTGTATGGAAGGCTGTCCTGTTAGTATCAACATCCCCTCGTTTATCAAGAACATTGAGCGCGGACAATTCCTTGCCGCAGCCAAAGTTCTTAAAGACACCTCGGCACTACCTGCCGTTTGCGGTCGCGTTTGTCCCCAAGAAAAACAATGCGAAAGTCGTTGCGTACATCTCAAAATGAACGAACCAGCCGTGGCTATTGGCTACCTAGAACGTTTTGCTGCTGATTACGAACGCGAAAGTGGCAACATCTCTGTGCCACAACTGGCACCTGCCAATGACATTAAGATTGCTGTTGTGGGCTCGGGACCTGCTGGTTTGAGTTTCGCTGGCGATATGGCTAAGTACGGATATGATGTTACTGTTTTCGAAGCTTTGCACGAAATAGGTGGCGTTTTGAAATATGGCATTCCCGAATTTAGACTTCCCAACAAGATTGTTGACGTTGAAATAGACAACCTTAAAAAGATGGGCGTGAAATTTATTTGCGACTGCATCGTTGGTAAAACAATCTCGGTAGACGATTTAGAGCAGCAAGGCTTTAAGGGAATATTTGTAGGGTCGGGCGCAGGATTGCCTAATTTCATGGGTATACCTGGCGAAAACGCCATCAACATCATGTCGTCTAACGAATATCTCACACGTGTTAACCTCATGGATGCTGCCAATCCTAACACCGACACGCCTATTAACTAGGCAAACATGTAATGGTGGTGGGCGGTGGCAATACGGCTATGGACTCTTGTCGCACGGCCAAGCGCCTTGGTGCTGAGGTAACACTGGTGTACAGACGCTCGGAAGCAGAAATGCCAGCTCGACTTGAGGAGGTGAAACACGCTAAAGAAGAAGGTATTGAGTTCCTTACACTGCATAACCCGCTGGAATATCTGGCCGATGAGCAAGGTGCGGTCAAGGCTGCCGTACTGCAAGTGATGGAACTTGGTGAACCTGATGCCAGCGGAAGACGCAGTCCGCAACCCATTGATGGCGTTACTAAGACACTAGAGGTCGACCAGGTTATTGTTGCTGTTGGCGTTTCGCCCAACCCACTGGTTCCAAACTCTATACGTGGACTAGAATTGGGTCGCAAAAACACCATCGCAGTAAACGAAGGCATGCAATCTAGCAGACCCGAAATATATGCTGGTGGCGACATCGTGCGCGGTGGTGCAACAGTTATATTGGCTATGGGCGATGGTAGAAAAGCCGCTGCAAGCATACACAAACAGATGTCTGAAGCTTAATAACAGTGTATCGGGCTTGTTCTTACCACAATCTTGTAAGTGGTACACTACCCAACCCCTATGCTTAACTATAACATTCGTTGCCTTTTCGGATAAAACTCTTCCGAAAAGGCAACATTGCTTTTAAGTCTCTCGTCAACTATCTCTCACAACAAATACCATGAATAAGGCGAATAGCAATGCAAACCATGCTGCTTACATTGCGTTTTTAACCATCAACAACAATGAAAGCTTGGCAAAAAACGCGATAAATCATGCCAATCTTTACGCTAACTTGTATAAAATTAGTAACTTTGCCGTATAATCTAGACGAAAATGAAGAAAAGATATTTTGTGTTTATGCTCATCATGGCCTGCTTGTGCAACACCGCTCATGCTCAAAAGAGAAAAAGCAAGCCTGCACCCAAGCCCAAACCTCAACCTGTACAGATTAGTGCAGCCGAATTATTGTATCGCAATATGTTGGGAGCTACGGCCAAGGTGATGTTCGTAGACAGTGTCGTTGTCGATAAGTCGGTGTTCCTTTCAGCCATTCCCCTCAACCCCGAGGCTGGAACACTAGTGTCTTATCCTGCTTTTTTCAAGGTGCATCAGCATCTGGACGGTTCGGTTTATGAGAACGAATTTAAAAACGCCATATACTTTTCGATGGGCGACTCTACAGAACGGATGGGCATATACACTGCCGACCGCATGGGAACACAATGGAGCGAACCGCTAAAGCTGAGAGAAATAGGTAGCGAATTTGAACAACAAAACTATCCTTTCTTGATGACAGACGGCGTAACCTTATTTTTTGCTGCAAAAGGAACAAATAGTTTGGGCGGATTCGATCTGTTTATGACGCGCAAAGATACAGAAACGGGTAAGTTCTTCCAGCCCGAAAACTATGGCATGCCTTTCAACTCAACAGCCAACGACTATCTGCTGGCCATCGACGAAATAGACAATCTAGGCTGGCTGGTTAGCGACAGGTATCAGCCTGAAGGCATGGTGTGCATCTATACCTTTGTGCCTACAGCTCAACGCCTAGCCTTTAAAGAGGATGAAGTGAGCAACGAACAACTTGAAGGCTTTGCCAAACTCACAAGTATTGCTGACACTTGGGCTTTTGGTAACAGAGAAAAGGCCTTGAAAAGCATTGAAGCCCTGAAAAAACGGTTAACCAAAACTGCTGCTGCAGTTAGTTTCCGCTTCCCAATCAACGATGATAAGGTGTACACTAAACTTTCTGATTTCAAAACAAAGCAGGGAAAAGAAATGTTTATCGAACTGTCCGAACTCTATAAAAAACAAGAAAAACTAATTCAACTGCTTGAAGAAAAGCGCCTAGCCTACCATAAAGGGAGGTACAATGAAGCTAACACTATCAGATCGCTCGAAAAAAGCGCCGAAGAACTTCATGCAAAAGTGCACACTATAGAGAAAGCTATACGAAACAGCGAAAACAGGTAAACGCCCTCAAAACTGTTAAGGCCACACCTTTAAAGAAAAATAACTCACCGCTAACAATTAGATATTATGCCTAAATTCTTGCCGAGTCTGAACTCATCATCAATGGAGACGGAAGCATTTTCCACCTCCACCTTAAACCAGAACAACTTGCCGATAAGGTAATACTTGTGGGCGACCCAGGAAGAGTGTCGCTGGTTGCATCGCACTTCGAAAGTAAAGAGTGCGATATTGAAAGTCGCGAATTCCATACCATCACGGGTACTTATCACGGAAAACGCATCTCTGTGGTTAGTACAGGAATTGGATGCGACAACATCGACATTGTGCTTAACGAGTTAGACGCACTTGCCAATATCGATTTTCAGACTCGAACCGAAAAAGAACAGTTACGAGAGCTTACCCTTGTAAGGATTGGCACCTGTGGCGGATTGCAAGAATACACGCCCGTTGGCACGTTTATCGCCAGCGAAAAAAGCATCGGATTTGATGGATTGCTTAACTTCTATAGTGGACGCAACGACGTTTGTGACCTCCCTTTTGAAGAAGCTTTTAAACAACACATGCAATGGAACCCACAATTGTGCGCCCCTTATGTTATCGATGCCGACAAAGAGACCTTAGAACGCATTGCAGGAAACGAAATGGTGAAAGGTGTTACCATCGCCTGCGGAGGCTTTTTCGGTCCGCAAGGCCGAGAATTACGCATTCCACTCGCAGACCCCAAACAAAACGAAAAGGTGGAAAGCTTTGAATATAATGGCCATCGCATCACGAATTTCGAAATGGAAAGTAGTGCCTTAGCTGGTCTAGCCCGACTGATGGGCCATAAGGCCATGACCTGCTGCATGGTAATTGCCAACAGAAGAGCGAAAAACGTTAACGCAAACTATAAAAACTCAATAGACGAACTAATTAAACTGGTGCTCGAAAGGATTTAATAAAGATGCAAGCCCTACTAAACGACCGTCAAACCATTTGCGCCTTAGCCACTTCTGCCGGAGGGGCTTTAGGCGTGATACGCGTATCTGGCAGCGATGCCATCGACATTGTTGACCGCGCTTTTATTGCGCCAAAAGAAAAGAAACTGCATACGCTGCCTGCACAGACTGTGCAATATGGTCACATAGTAGACGAAAATGGGCAAACTATCGACGAGGTTCTGGCTACATGCTTTCGCGCTCCACACTCGTACACGGGCGAAAATTCTGTTGAAATTTCGTGCCACGGCTCTACTTATATTCTACACGAAGTGCTTAAACTACTGGTGAGATTAGGCTGCAGACAAGCTCAACCAGGCGAGTTTACGCAGCGCGCTTTCCTTAATGGTAAAATGGATTTGAGCCAAGCTGAGGCTGTGGCCGACCTCATCTCTGCCACAACTAAGGCTAGTGCACAGTTAGCATTGGGACAGCTTCGTGGGCATTTTTCGGGCGAACTAAGCGAACTTAGAGACAAATTGCTACATATCACCTCACTAATAGAGTTGGAACTCGACTTTAGTGACCAAGATGTAACCTTTGCCGATCGCCACGAATTGCAAACACTAGCCGAAGAAATTCGATGCAAAATAGCATCCCTAGCCAAATCGTTCGAAACAGGACGCGCCATAAAAGCTGGAATTTCGGTAGCCATCGTGGGAAAAACCAATGTGGGAAAGAGTACTTTGCTAAACCGTTTACTGAAAGAAGAACGCGCCATTGTTAGCGATATTCATGGAACAACGCGCGATGTGATTGAAGATACCATAAATATTAACGGCATCAACTTCCGATTTATCGATACGGCTGGTATTAGAAAAAAACTAACGACGAAATTGAGTCGCTGGGTATTGAACGTACTTATCAGAAGCTGTCTGAGAGCTGCTATTGTGCTCTGGGTAATAGACAAAAATACCTGCACAAAAAAAGAAATTGAAGACATGAACGCATACACGAGTGGCAAACGGCTTATCGTGGTTTCAAACAAAACTGATGAACAAGCGTTCGCCTTCCCTGGGTACAACTGGGAAGAACAGCCCTCTTTCGTTTCTGTCTCTGCTAAGTTCGATACCAACATAGATACCTTAGAAACTTGTATTTATAACGCAGCTAACATCCCCGAAATACACGAAAAACGATGTTGTTGTTACCAACGTGCGCCACTACGAGGCTCTAACGCATGCCCTAGCAAGTATCCAACGTGTTCTCGACGGCATCGCTCTCGACCTCAGTGGCGACCTTCTCTCTGAAGACCCTACGCCAATGTCTGCACTTCTTAGCAGAAATAACAGGGGGCAGCATCACCTCTAACGAGGTTCTTGGCAACATATTCAAGCATTTTTGCATCGGAAAAATGATTGTAACATAATCACTTTTATCAACAAAAAAATCAATTAAAATCAAGCAATAAACATTGACAACAAACTAATGGTCACATAAATCCACATTAACAGATGAATAAATGTATTTCTACACTGCTGTTCTTTACCCTTTGTATTGCAGCTAACGCACAAAACGACAGCACTGCAACAAGAACATTGGGTGAGGTTGTGGTGAACGCCAAAGGACAAATTGAAACTGCGGAGAAAGCGGTGCTCACGCCTACGACGCTAGAAAAGCGGCACGCCACTAATGGTTTCGAATTGTTGAACGTGATGCAAACGCCCGAACTAGACGTGTCGCCACGAACAAACAGCATCTCCACGAAGGGTGGAGGGCAAGTGGTATTGTGCATCAATGGTATGGAAGTGCTACCCGAAGACGTGTCTACGTTGCGAGCCAGCAACATTATCAGCATCGAATACATACGAACACCCAGCGGAAAGTATGCCGGCAAGGCCGCTTTGCTCAACTTCATAATCAAGCAAATGTCGTATGGCGGCAATGTTTACTTATCGGCCAGCGAAGGATTTGCCTACAAGAACGGCGACTATTTGGCCTTTACAGACTTTACGAAGAAACAGCTAACGCTCTCTGTTGCTGTTTCGGCCGACTGGAAACACGACCATAGCCACATCGAAGGACACGACTTATTTCGCTTTGCAGACAACTCCACACTCGCCAACAGCTACTCAACAGACCACTCTTTGCGCAAACAAAACAGCCAATCGGCACGTTTCCGACTATCACATATGGGCAATAAACATCAGTTTGTTTCGTACCTAAACCTCACTCGACAGGCTGAGCCAAGCGTGGAGACGGTAACGAACAACCAATACACAGGGAAATACAACCTTGCCACAACGCGGACAACAACCACAAACGGAAAAAATCTAGCCCCAACGCTATATGCCAACTACGTTGTTTGGCTTCCACGCAAACAAACTATCGACGTTTCGGGCTCGGTTGAATGGGGAAACAACAGCTACAATAGCACAAACAACGAAACGGCACAGGCCAACATCACATCAAAAGCTGTCGAAAGAAACATCGCCGTGAACACAAGTGCACAGTATTCTAAGTCGCTTAACGGCAGCACGACGCTGTCTGCATCGCTCTGGCACGACCATAATTACTATAAAGATACTTATACGGGAACCACAGAAGGACAGCAACGGCTCACCACTAACCAAACAGGTGCCTTGGCACAACTAAGCGGATCGGGGCAGAAACACTCCTATTACATATCGGCAGGTTTATCAAATACGGCGGTTTCGCTTAACAAGTTACATTACAATTATTGCGTGCCAATGGCCTTTTATGGAGGAAATTATGCTTTCAACGACAGACAGGCACTTTCGCTTAACGGCTATTTCACCCACACCATGTTCGACCCATCTAACAAAAACGACATGACCGTGCCCACATCTTTCTTCCAAGCGGTAAAGGGAAACCCCGATTTGGCACTCATTAAAGTGTTTGGCAACACACTTACTTTTAACGCGCAGTGGGGAAAATCAAAGGCATCGATTTTTTACAACAGCTATATTTACTTCAAAAACATTGCACACCTCTTCACCGCAGACGCTAGCACCATCTACGATATGCGTGTAAACGATGGCACATTCTATGGAAACATGCTGGGCGTTTCCTATGCTTTGAGTGCCTTTGCCGATAAGCTGCGTCTTGATGTCACTGCACTTGAAGAGTATAACGTGATGCGAGGCAATACGTATAACATGCAGCGTAACGTGTTTCGACTAAGAACTTCGTTAGCTTACCTCGTGGGCGACTGGATGTTTAGCGTGCTATACCAGACGCCACGTACAGATTTGGATATTCGCGAGCCTTTCCTTATACACATGCAACCCGTCTACGAAATGGCCATCAACTGGAACCACAAGGCTTGGGCGGTGGAGTTTGCGCTGTGTAACGTGTTTTCTCAGTTCGACAAACAACATATCACGATGGACTACGGACACTATAACCGCAACTCATGGCGATATAACGAGCCCAAAGGACGTAACATTAACCTGAAAATTACATACAGCATCGGTTACGGAAAAACTAAGCAACGAGGCGATATGGAACTGAATAAGAACATCAACAGTGCCATTATCAAAGGCTTTTAGTGGAGAAAGTCACGTTAACTTGTACGTTTGTAACTTGTCCGTTCGTCAACTTTCCAACTGGTCAATTAAACAACATCTCGTTAACTTGTCAACAAGACAACGTCTCGTTAACTCGTCAACTTGTTAACTCCCCAACTCAAATATTTGTCCTCTCTTCAGTAAAATTTAGATCTAATAGGTCAATATGTAATTAGGGTAATTCAGTTAATTCCCTCTTAAGAATCTCTGGAGACTGTCAAATGCCAGATTCTTTTCTTGAAAAGCGTCTTTTGAAGAGTACTTGATGTGCTTTGCGCGCAAAAACTCCCAAATGTCGAGCCGTATGGGCACACCTGTCCCTTCCATACCTGCCTATGGATGGATATAAAATCACCTCATTTTTTTTCAAGCCGCCTTCTTCATGTCCCTGGCCATCTGCCTTGCGGCAAGGACGGCGGCATTTGCCGTATGGATTCCGAAGAAGAGCAGCAATGTTTCGCTGAACATGTTGCGTGCCTTGATGCGCCCAACGGCATAGTGCTGTTTCTGGTTCCCGAAGCTGCCCTCCATTACCGTGGCCCTGAGGGTCCCGATAATCCTTCTCGCCTTCTTGAGCATCCGGCTTCTTCTTTGGACCTTGGGCCTTTTCTGACGAAACAGGTCGTTATGCCTTTTTCCGTACACATGGTGCGGTTGGCGTTGTTGGCGTATATGGAGTCGGCACCGACACGTTTGACTTTGACCCCCGTCAGCGATTCCTGATATTCAATGCACTGCTTAAGGCGAATGCCCTCGTTGAAGGCCTCGAAGGAGTGGTGTTCTATGAATGATATGCCGTCAATCTGTATGTTGTTGACCTTTGCCCCAAACTCCACGCGCTTGTTTTCCTTGCCCCTGACGATGGGGCGGAGGTAGGGGCGGTCGATGCTGACGATGCGGTGCTTGACCTCCTTGCCTGCGAACAGGTCTGACTGTTGGAGGCATACCTCACGCACGGCGCACAGCCGCTTTTCTTGTTCTGCCGACAGGCTGATGCAGGGGCCGTACAACTTGCGAAGGCCGTTCCATTGGAAGCGGAGCTTGGCAAGAAGTTTCAGGAGCCTTCTCCTGAGCCTGCGCGTGGCCGAGCCGGTGTGCTTGCGCTGCTTGGCGTATGCAAGCGTGGCCTTGGCAACATCATTGTACTTGTTTCTCGGTACGCGCTCCGACAGCCGCTTGCTCTGGCAAACGAGCAGGTCGTGAAGCCATCGGCAACACTCCCAAAGCAGTTTGACGTCTGTTGGGAAACGCAGGTGGCTCTCATAGCAGGTCGCATCCGTCAGGCACAGGTCCTTGTCCTTGAGGTCGCCCTCCCACCGGGCGTACAATATGCGTTGAAGGTTGTCTATGTCGAGGTGCCTGGCAAGACGGTTGCGTATGGCACTTACTATCTTCCCCGTCCTTGATGGGATTGGCAGGGTCTATCAGCACACCGCAGAACATCTGCATGTGGATGCTTCCGTTGAGCAGCTCTATCAGGCCGTCGTCCGACAGGCCCGTGTATGCCTTGAGGAACATGAGGGCGATTTCCCCTTCTGCCGAAAAAAGAGGCTTTTTCCCACGCCTACGCTTATGGGTGTGGGTTGCCAACTCTGCTGCCAACTCCTTAAGTGGGAGCTGGGCACGGATGCGCCCAAGTTCGCTTTTTGCAAAGCTATCGCGATAATGTTGTAAAAAATCGAACTCTGTAAAGGGCAAAGTTGGTGTTATGTCAGAAATTTTTCGTAACTTCACAGCAGATAATTTTATGAATTTCCCCCGATTCTGCCCGTGATGGGTCGTTCGGGGGTTTTTATGTAAAGGTACAAATAATATATTACACTGACAAACAATTAGTTAGATATTTACTGAATATCCCTAAATTAAACCCATAACAAAGTTTACTCAAAAATAAAAATTATAAACGTTATATGTGGTGATAACGAAAACAAATAACTACTTTTGCAATGGAATACTACAATTTGAGGAGACGAACATCCTTGATTGCACTAGTGTCGGCCATGATATACAAAGCAATAAATTCATGAAGTTTAGGCTAAGAGGGCTATCCTATTGGCTGATAACATTTTACGTACAGTTTAGATGTCATAAAAAAGATGTAAATCAAACACTTCATGTAATATTTGCATCAAAAATAAACCCCACCATATTTTCACCTCGTTATGGTAAATTTAAACATTGAATATCTACCTTCTATCAATTTCCTTAATAAACAACAGAATTGCGATATGCCAATCTGTTGAGATTTGTAATAACGAAACTTACGACTTAAAGGATCTTATCATAGAATGTAGGGGAGATTTTTTTCAAGACTCTCGCTCAAGTGTCATCCCTTCTTTAAAAGCTGGTAGGTCGATACGACTTCAAGGGATGGACTTGTCTCCTATAACGACACAAGTTGCTGCAGTAACAGAAAAAACTGCCTCCTCGTTCACCGTCACATTATATTCGGATGTGCAATCCGACTCAAAGAAGGAGTTGTTTTGCCATAGCTACGACATTGATATTATGCCCTTTGACCAATGGTTGGGAACCAGCATCTTACCCCAATGCCTAGCCTCGTTTGTTACACCAAATCACCCTGCAATAAACAATATCATTGCTAAAGCTGCAAGTAAACTGAAAGAAATATCAGGAGCTTCGGCATTTACGGCATACCAAACGGGAAACTCTAATGAGGTAAGAAAACAGGTGGCTGCCGTGTATGGCGCACTACACGCCGAGGGTATCGTGTATCGTTCTGTTCCTGCATCGTATGAAGTAATTGGACAACGCATCACCCTACCCGATCAAGTGCTGTCTTCTAAACTTGGAAACTGCATTGAACTTACGCTTCTTTTTGCTAGTATTCTAGAAGGGATTGGCGTAAATAGCGGCATTGTAATACAAAAGGGACATGCTTACCTGGCGGTTTGGCTGGTTGACGATTGTTGTCAATATAGCGTGTGCGATGATGCTTCGTATATCGAAAAGAAGTGTGCTGAAGGCATTGACGAGATGCTTGTGCTGGAATGCACGCAGACAACTGCTGAATCTACAACCTTTGAAGATGCTCAAAGCATTGCTTCACGAAATCTGGCAGACACAAATCTCTTTGAACTATATGTGGATATCAAGCGGTGTCGCCTTGAACAGATACGCCCGCTGCCCCAACGTATTATCAACAATGGCACATGGGAACTATCTGTAGAGGGTGTAAATCATGATGAATGCGTGTTAGATGTTAAAGAACACTCGCGTTTTGACCTCACTATGCTAACGAATAATAAACGTGAGGCTAACAAAATGGACATTTGGGAGCGCAAACTTTTAGACTTCTCCTTGCGCAACTCAATGCTTAACCTTTATCTTCGTCAGAAAGCCATTCAGTTTATATCGTTTGATGTAGACTTGATTGAAGATTATCTACAAGATGGAGAAGAGTATTTGATTTCGTTTAAGCCTAATATTAGTTTGAATATCACGGGTGAAGAGCGTCTTGTTCGTTCAAAACTATTGCCCGAACTACACGAACTGATAACAAACGACATAACGCATCGCACGCTTCACACTTATCAAACTGAAGCCGAAACGCGTTACACGTTAAAGAATATCTATCGCGCAGCAAGAAACGCCATTGAAGAAACTGGTGCAAACGCGCTGTACCTGGCAATAGGTACGCTTAGATGGTTTGAAACCGACATCAGCGAAAAAGCGCATTATGCGCCCATCTTGATGCTGCCTGTTGAGATGGTTTATAAAAAAGGCGACTACTTTATTCGCACTCGCGATGAAGACATTGCTTTAAATATCACCCTCACCGAGTTTTTACGACAAAACTTTGATATCAATATCCCTGGTCTTAACCCACTTCCAAAAGATGAACACGGCGTGGATGTGAAAAAAATCTTTGCCATCATACGTGAAGTTCTGAAAAACCAAAAGCGCTGGGATGTGGAAGAAGAATGCATCCTTGGGGTATTCTCGTTCAGCAAATTCTTGATGTGGAATGATATTCATTGTCAACGACAAGAATTGATGAACAATAACGTGGTGCGAAGCCTGGTGGAACAGAAACTTACCTTTGTTCCTACCCAAGTAACTGCCAACCTGAAAGAAAAAGATAAAGAGGTAAAGCCTGCTGACCTTGCGCTGCCTGTGCCCATAGACTCATCGCAAATGGCTGCTGTTATGGCTGCTGGCCAAGGCAATTCGTTTATCCTGTATGGTCCTCCAGGAACAGGAAAGTCGCAAACAATTACTAATCTCATAGCTAACGCCTTATTCCAGGGCAAGCGCGTGCTTTTTGTAGCCGAAAAAATGGCGGCTTTGAGTGTGGTACAAAATCGTTTGGAGAAAATAAATCTTGGCCCCTTCTGCCTTGAAATGCACTCAAACAAAATCACCAAGCGCCATGTTCTAGAGCAATTGAAGAAGTCGTTAAACGCGGCGCACATTAAACGCCCCGAGGAATATGCTAGAATTGCAGACGAACTATATGAGCAAAGATGCAAACTCATTGAGTATATGGAAGCCCTTCACGACACGAAAGGTCAAGAAGGAATGTCGCTATTCGACTGCATTATCAGATATGAATCTATCGATACCACCGAACTTGACATTGATGCGAACGATGAAGACCTGAAACGCAAGTTCAGAATTGAAAAGATAGACAGCTATTCGCACCTGCTACGCCAAAAATATCAAGCTGTGACTAGCATTACAGGGACACCTTCAAAGCATCCTTTACTTGGACTTAACATTGAAGAAAAACGACCTAGCTGATGCCAATAGACTGCCCCTGCGCATTAAATATACGACTGATATCATTAGAAGGGCAGAAGAAAACAAGACTAAACTATTGGAGGCCGCGCATATAAAAGGCAGAATTATTACGAGATTGCAAAGATGGTGTGCTGGCGCAAAATGGCGAAGCATTATACAATGAGTGGAGAGCAATAAAAAGCCAAATGGTTTTTTTACCTCGTTTCTTTGCGAAAAGAACTTTCATCAAAAAAAGCTAAAACAGTTTAATAGCCTAATTATTGAGCAAGAGGTCGATGCACTACTTTCCAATCTGCTTAATTATCAGCTGCTGCACAAAGAAATAACAACGATTCAAGATGCTGTACGTACTGTTTTCGCTGTTAATCTTGATGGAGAAAATCTTCCTAGCGATGATGCATTGAAGCGTTATACCTCAAGCCTTGACAACTGGCTTAAACACATTGACAGAGCTCGTGATTGGTATCAGTGGTGTGCGTATAAAAAAGAACTTGAGAATGAGGGGCTTGGGGTTATTGCCCACTATATTGAACAGGTTGAAATCTCTGCAGAGCAGTTGAAAGACGCTTTCTTTAAGCGCATATTCAGGAATATTGCATCTGAGAAAATTGCGTCGTCACCTATTCTTAGAACCTTTGAAGGGGCTATCTTTGACGAAACTATTTCTCGCTACCAGCTGTTAACAGAAGAATTTCAATTATTAAGCCAAAAGGAACTCTATGCCCGATTAGCTTCAAATATACCACATGTTACCGAAAGCATCGACAATAGCAGTCCCATTGGTTTCTTAAACCGTAACATTGCTAATGGAGGCAGAGGCATTTCGCTACGCGACTTGTTTGATAACATCACCACTCTATTGCCCAGACTTTGCCCATGTATGCTCATGAGTCCAATGTCTGTGGCACAGTTCTTAACGTTGTCGCAAAGCAAATTCGACCTGGTAATCTTCGACGAAGCCTCACAGATGCCCACAAGCGAAGCTGTAGGCGCCATTGCACGTGGCAAATCGGTTATCGTTGTTGGCGACCCCAAGCAGATGCCACCAACAAGTTTTTTCTCGTCTACTAGTGTTGGTGAAGACGAAGCCGACATAGACGACCTAGATAGTATTCTCGACGACTGCCATAGTCTGGGTATTCCATCATTACAATTAAACTGGCACTATCGTTCTAAGCACGAATCACTCATTGCTTTTTCTAATAATGAGTATTATGATGGGGAGCTTATCACCTTCCCCTCTATTGACGACCAAACTACAAAAGTAAAATATTGCTATGTTGATGGCGTATACGACAAGGGGGGACGCCGCTCGAACAGAATGGAAGCAGAAACAATTGTGGAGGATATCGTCAAGAGATTGCAAAGCAGTAATCATGCCAAGTATAGCATTGGAGTAATTGCATTTAGTCAGGTTCAGCAAAACTTGATTGAAGACTTATTGACTGATAAACTAGATAAGGACAAGAAGCTTAGGGAAGCAGCCGACGAATTATACGAGCCTATATTCATAAAGAATCTTGAAAACGTACAGGGAGACGAACGCGACATCATATTGTTCTCCATTGGTTATGGCCCTGATAAAGACGGAAAAGTGTCGATGAACTTCGGGCCATTGAATAATAATGGCGGAGAAACGATTGAATGTAGCGGTAAGTCGCGCTAGAAGAGAAATGATTGTCTACTCTTCATTGAAAGCTTCGCAAATTGACTTAAGAAGGACAAAGGCTCGGGGTGTGGAGGGCTTAAAACATTTCCTTGAATATGCTGAACAACAAATACTTATTCAAACAGCAAATGTCCGCAAAGATAGTTCGGACAGGGTTATCTCTGAACAAATAGCCAAGACTCTAAGAACAAGAGGCCATATCGTTAATACCAACATTGGCCGTTCTAATTTTAAAGTAGATGTGGCCATTGTCGATTCGCATGATAATGGAAATTATTCAATGGGCATACTGCTTGACGGTGAGGTGTATCATGACACGCAAACCACGAGAGATCGCGAGATTGTTCAACCTACTATACTGAACTTGCTTGGCTGGAAGATTATGCGCGTGTGGAGCGTAGACTGGATTAACAATCCTGAACGAGTGATTGCACGCATTGAAAATGTTCTTAACCAAGAACAAATACCTACTGAAATGCCAGTAATCAACACCACTTTCGACGTAACAAAAGAAAAAGTGGAAGTAATTGAACGAAACGAAAAGGAATATAAAACTTATCAATCAAATCTAAACACGGCTTCGATGAGTGATGAGGTACTGGCAGCAAAAATTCTTTCGTGTGAACAGCCCATGACTTTAATGTATCTTTGCAAGTGTATGTGCCATCATAGAGACACAACAAGGGTTAGCCCTACTCTATTGGCAACGGTTTCAGACATTGTGGCAAGTAAAATGTATGCTCAAAAAATAGGTTATTCAACAATATTGTGGACCGATAAGGAGCATGCAGATACGTTTAAAGGGTATAGACAGGCCAACGGAAGAGACATTACCGAAATACCACTAATTGAAATTATGAATGCCATAGCACTCACTGTGCAAGAACAGCTATCTATTAAAACGGATGCTCTAACGCTTCTTGTTGCAAAAAGACTGGGGTTTGCCCGTCGTGGCGCTAAAGTTGAACTTGCGCTTAACAAAGGTTTAGAGGCTCTGTTAAACGCCAACCGCGTTGTTGAATGTGAAGGTGTTATAAAATTGCCTGAACAACAATAGGCTTTAAACAGAAGGCTTATTTGAAAAGTAGGGCAGGAATGTGGCTGTATGAGCAATGTAGCTGAGAGAGCATGCTGTTTGAGACGAAAACGAGCGTGTAGTTTTGCTTTGCCATTTAGTCCGAAAGGTTTATTTGAACCTGTACAGATTTTTGTATGATTGATGGTGAGATTGGCTGTTGTATTCTTGATAGTTAAGCGAGATTAGTTAAGAGAATACCACAGACAAGCACCAGCAATCAAATGAGCGCTTAACAATAAGCAATGGCAACAACTAAAACCTTTTTCGGCTAGCTAATGAGCGTTTGGGAATTAAGATGGATACCTTATTCCATCTGTTGCTTTGCGATTGGTCGTAATCCTAACCTATTACACGAAATAAATGTTGTGCGCTAGAAAAATAATGGCATGAACTTCGCAAGCCGAACAGTTTTAGGAATACCACTAAAATGCATAACTCCTATTGTGCTTTTACGCTTAGCAAACAACAAGGAAAAGTAGAACCTTACCAAACTATCGATTTTATTTGGCTGAAATGGTTATACCCATAGCTTGCAGTTTAGCAGATAGCTTGTCTTCTCTTAGCAGTTTGGGCGCAGATTTACCTGCAAGCACCAACACTTTTTTACCATTGCGATAAACATGTAGCTGCCTTGAGCGCACCACAGCCGTTAACTCGCTGTCGCTTTGTATATCTAGCCAAACCTGATGGTACACACCTGATGCATCGAGCAATTTCTTTGCAGGTGCGAACACATATTTGAGGTATCTAAATCCTTCATCATTAGTCGTTAAGCAGTGCCATAACCATGTCGCCATGGCGTTTTTCATCGTTTTTCACACTTTCAATCTCGGGAAATTTTTCCACAACAGCTTGATATTTCTCTACTGCTGCATATTCTCCCTTCGCAATAAGGCCATACAAACGTTTCCTACCAATAATAGAATATAGTAGCGGTAACACAATAGCCATTGTTTTCTTTGGTTTAAGCACCCTATTAGTTAAGTTCTTAAAAACAGCAGCATGATGTCCCTCCTCTTGCGCAAGTCTATTAAATGTTTCGGCATCCTTGGTTCTTTTCACTTTCTTTGCCAATGCCTTATACATTAAAACAGCGTCTAGCTCTCCTTGTTGGGCTTTAAGAAGAACTTTCATATCATCGTTTGTAATCTTCATAAGTAATATCATTTTTTTAAATTTCGTGTACTCTCTCATATCTCCAATTTCACTAATTACTGGTATACAGTGCATAATCTACACAAAACACATGTTTACCAAGAAGCTAGGGCTAGGTATTTATAAGCTACGAACCTAGCAAGAAAGGGACTATTGTATTTCCTGTTTGGGCTCAATAGGCATTATCAATGGTACTATATGATCGTATTCAACAGACAACACCCCTTTAATTCCTTGGAAATAAGTCATGCTTTCTTTTAATGTCGTGCCATCTGGTTTTTTAATGGCCATTGCATTAATGTTTTTATAATCATACACAATTGTCGCCTTAGACCGTTTAATGCCCTTTAGTATTGCTTCTTTTCCCACCTCCTTATCATACATCACTATAAATACTGCTGCAGAATGCTTGCCAACTGTTAGTTCTTGAATAGTTGATACACTTTCAATCTTTTGCATACTGCTACATACTACGAGAGCAATCGTAAACAAAAACGCGAATATTATCTGCCTGGTATATTCCATAAATAGCTTGTGCACTAATATTATTTTACGCTTTATAGCCCCCTATAGTTAATCGGCAAACAAAGATTATAAGCTAAATTATGACTTTTATACACCAGCCAGACACCTCTAGTTAGATGTTTACGCCCTGATTTGATGCACTTAAAGTCAAACTTGTATTAGGAAATCTCTTCAAGTTCTCCTGTTTCAGAATCAATGATAAACCCTCTAACTGCAACATCTTTAGGGACAAGAGGGTGAGTACTGATTGTCTCAACCGTTTTCTTCACTGACGTATGCGTATCCTTAAAACCTTCAAGCCAAGAGTTAAGGTCTATTCCACATTTTCGAATGGTGTCTAGGGTCTCATCGGATACGCCTCTGGCTAGCATTTGGTGGTGAAAGTGGTCATAGTTCATATGACAAGCACCACAATGCGAATGGGCTACAACCATAATTTCTTGCACGCCAAGTTCATAAATAGCCACAATAAGACTACGCATGGCCGAGTCGAAAGCTGAAATAACCAGACCACCTGCATTCTTAATAATCTTTGCATCCCCATTTTTTAATCCTAAAGCAGCAGGAAGGAGTTCGGTAAGCCTGGTGTCCATACACGAAAGCACTGCTAACTTCTTATCAGGAAACTTATCGGTGATGTATTTTTCGTAGCCTTTCTGCGCCACAAAAGTTTTGTTATAGCTTAAAATTTGGTCGATCATAACCTTACTATTTTTTTATTCCTTACTTATATCTATCTGTTTACTTTGGATTTGGCGTAACAATTAATACCAATACGTTTTACTTTTGCCTAACAAATGCATTTTCATCTCCCCACGCTATCGAGCGATTTGTTCAATTTAAATAGTGTTTTTGTACGCAATCGGCCAGCGCAGCGAAATGAAATTTACACCCACACAAAATTTTCTTTGCCTGCACCTATCTCAAAATGACATTTAGCAATACCCAAATCCATGTGGGTATACCCCACTAACGAGAAGCCTTTTTTAGCAAGAACTTTATGCTGATTGTTTTCAACGCGCACATATTCAAAGTAAAATTTCTGCTGATTAATGGCAGTTGGTGCATATAATGCAGCTTGAACTCCTCGTTTGAACCACGATGGAGTGATGTCGCTTACATTACTCACCTGCTCGATTGTCTTTACCTTATGCGACGCCCCTTGGGTTTCGCCAAATCCAAGGGCTATGTAACAGGCTATTTTCTCATCGTTGCCAAGAACAAATGTGCCAGGAACTTTTGAATAACTCAAGCCCACCCAACATGTATTTAGCCCTAACATTTGGGCCAAAAGCACCAGATGTTCTCCATAATAGCCTACGCGCTCATCAAGGTCGTCAGACTTTTTGCCCGCCATAACTAGGTAATTGCTTACATTTTTAAACTTGCCATACTTGGCCAATGTGCCCTTGAAAGCCTTGGGCTCGTTGGTTACTAATTGGATATGTAACTTTCCTTCTTGGTTAAAACACTCTATCTTCTCTTCAAGTACCCTGACAACATCCTCTGTCAAAGGCTGTTCTTTGTATGCCCTTACACTGTGGCGGGACTCAATAGCTTCTAGTATTGTCATTATTATAATTTAACTATTCAATCCTTACCTGTGTATTCTGCATCCTAAGACGCAATATAATCATCAGAATATACTTCTCCACTTAATCACTTATTGTTAAGTACCAATGCACTACAACTAAGTATAATTCTCTTTACTCGTATTTTGGCATATATCAGCCAGATGTGTAAACTAACTTCGCCTATATTTACTTGCTTATTTATAACATCCTTAGGATAGTTCTCAACAAGGGGATGAATGATATCATTCAAATTTGTATAGAACTTTCAATAACCACAAGGTCATAAAGCAGCATTTTGGCACGTTTTACGAGTGCTAAATTACAACTTTTTCTCTATTTTTTGTTAGCTTACCATAAATAACTTTTAATCTGCATGGCATTATTAACAATTGAATGTTGCATTCTAGTAGATAGCACAACCTAAAGGCTGATTGCCACTGCTATTATGCAACACTAAGAATTAGGACCTTTCGAACAAGCCTACTGAAAAATAAGACAATAAATAAGCAAGAACTCAGATAGACTAATACGAGTAGATTATTTTCGAGTAAATTACCGTATCTTTGCATAAGAAAAAACAAACCTTCGGCAAAGAATAAAATACAGATTGTACGAAGTGACGTTTGACAGCAAATTTAATTATATAACATTAATAAAGAAGAAACAATGACTAAGGTTTTTGTAATGGCCACTTGCCCAGATTGCACGCAGGTAAAACAAAAGTTGGCTGGAAATCCTGCATACGAACTAATAGATATAGGTGAACACGTAAGAAATTTAAAGCAGTTTTTGACACTACGCGACTCGAATGAGGCTTTCAACAATGCGAAAAGTCATGGTAGCGTTGGCATTCCCTGCTTTTTGTTTGAAGATGGTACGGTAAAATTTGACTTGGACAGCCTTAACCTAGACAATATTCCAAGTGGCTCTGCTTGTAGTTTGGATGGAAAAGGGTGCTAATTTAGGTGGTTTATTATGCTAGAACATATAGCTGATTTTACAGCCTGGCCAATTCTTACTGGTTTCTTAGTGGGATATATTGCTAACCGCATTATGAGCGGTGAAGGCAAAGGGTGCTGCATGAACTTTATCATTGGTGTTGTGGGTAGTTATGCTGGTAGCTTAATTAGCCATTTGCTGAACATCGGATTGTTTGGTAAAGGATACATCACCAATTTCGTTTTCTGCGTTGCTGGCGCTGTAACTGTTCTTTGGATTTGGAAGAAGATTTTCGATTAGCGTAATGAATGAGCTGGTTATACGCCTACTTCTTGTTTACCTCGCCCTAAGCAACCTACTGAGTTTGTCGGTCTTCGGAATAGACAAATGGAAAGCTAAACACACTAAATGGCGCATTTCTGAGAAAAACGCTTTTTATTGGTGGCCGCCATAGGTGGCAGTATTGGGGCGTGGGTAGGCATGAAACTATGGCATCACAAAAACGCAACACAAGAAGTTTAAGTAGGGTAATTCAGTTAATTCCCTCTTAGGAATCTCTGGAGACTGTCAAATGCCAGATTCTTTTTCTTGAAAAAGCGTCTTTGGAAGAGTACTTGATGTGCTTTGCCCACAAAAACTCCCAAATGTCGAGCCGTATGGGCACACCTGTCCCTTCCATACCTGCCTATGGATGGATATAAAATCACCTCATTTTTTTATCAAGCCGCCTTCTTCATGTCCCTGGCCATCTGCCTTGCGGCAAGGACGGCGGCATTTGCCGTATGGATTCCGAAGAAGAGCAGCAATGTTTCGCTGAACATGTTGCGTGCCTTGATGCGCCCAACGGCATAGTGCTGTTTCTGGTTCCCGAAGCTGCCCTCCATTACCGTGGCCCTGAGGGTCCCGATAATCCTTCTCGCCCTATTGAGGCATCCGGCTTCTTCTTTGGGCCTTGGGCCTTTTCTGACGAAACAGGTCGTTATGCCTTTTTCCGTACACATGGTGCGGTTGGCATTGTTGGCGTATATGGAGTCGGCACCGACGCGTTTGACTTTGACCCCCGTCAGCGATTCCTGGTATTCAATGCGCTGCCTAAGGCGAATGCCCTCGTTGAAGGCCTCGAAGGAGTGGTGTTCTATGAATGATATGCCGTCAATCTGTATGTTGTTGACCTTTGCCCCAAACTCCACGCGCTTGTTTTCCTTGCCCCTGACGATGGGACGGAGGTACGGGCGGTCGATGCTGACGATGCGGTGCTTGACCTCCTTGCCTGCGAACAGGTCTGACTGTTGGAGGCATACCTCACGCACGGCGCACAGCCGCTTTTCTTGTTCTGCCGACAGGCTGATGCAGGGGCCGTACAACTTGCGGAGGCCGTTCCATTGGAAGCAGAGCTTGGCAAGAAGTTTCAGGAAGCCTTCTCCTGAGCCTGCGCGTGGCCGAGCCGGTGTGCTTGCGCTGCTTGGCGTATGCAAGCGTGGCCTTGGCAACATCATTGTACTTGTTTCTCGGAACGCGTTCCGACAACCGCTTGCTCTGGCAGACGAGTAGGTCGTGAAGCCATCGGCAACACTCCCAAAGCAGTTTGACGTCTGTCGGGAAACGCAGGTGGCTCTCATAGCAGGTCGCATCTGTCAGGCACAGGTCCTTGTCCTTGAGGTCGCCTTCCCACCGGGCGTACAATATGCGTTGAAGGCTGTTTATGTCGAGGTGCCTGGCAAGACGGTTGCGTATGGCACTTACAATCTTCCCGTCCTTGATGGGATTGGCAGGGTCTATCAGCACATCGCAGAACATCTGCATGTGGATGCTTCCGTTGAGCAGCTCTATCAGGCCGTCGTCCGACAGGCCCGTGTATGCCTTGAGGAACATGAGGGCGATTTCCCCTTCTGCCGAAAAAGAGGCTTTTTCCCACGCCTACGCTTATGGGTGTGGGATGCCAACTCTGCTGCCAACTCCTTAAGTGGGAGCTGGGCACGGATGCGCCCAAGTTCGCTTTTTGCAAAGCTATCGCGATAATGTTGTAAAAAATCGAACTCTGTAAAGGGCAAAGTTGGTGTTATGTCAGAAATTTTTCGTAACTTCACAGCAGATAATTTTATGAATTTCCCCCGATTCTGCCCGTGATGGGTCGTTCGGGGGTTTTTATGTAAAGGTACAAATAATATATTACACTGACAAACAATTAGTTAGATATTTACTGAATATCCCTAAGTATGGCGTGCCTCTGATATTCATTATTCAACTTGCTGCGCTATTATTTGCCTCATACAAAATATATTGCGCTTAGATAGACTAGCCAAACCTAGACTTAATAATGGTCCAACAAATAGTACTACGTACTGAGGAGGCATAGAATTTCATACGTATGAAAGAGATAACAAATTCTTTTGTATAATAATGTTTAGCTGCGAGCTAAAACTTCTATCACACAAAAATCATTGCGGGATTGTCTTTAAACAGGCAATTCCGCATTTATAAAATAACAAGTCCTTGCCTAACCAACTTTCCGTTATTCGGATTTAGTCTGGACTTTCACCCCTAAGACTATATTCATGCCATACATACCAAAAAGAGGATGTGCTATAACAGCACACCCCCTTCCTTGATAGAATATTGAGCAATTAAATTAATGTTGTCTTGATTAGTGAGTTAGAACTTATATTGAAGACCAACGTTCAAGCTATTAACAAAGGTTCCTGGTTTGGTGTAAACCTGAACACTTGGATATTGCTTGCTGTCCATACGATAAATCGTGTGACTGTAGAACAAAGCCATCTTAGGACTTACGTTGTAAGAAATGATTCCACCAACGTTCCAAGCCAGTCCATTTCCAGCTTTACTCATTACATAAGATGGTCCAACATACAACGAGACATCATATCTTCTAGCAGGGTTAACACCTGCAAAGGCGTTAAGGATATGGAAGTTATAGTCCAAAGAGAACAAAGTGTTATTAAACTCTACGGCTTCTAATCTACCACCTGTTTTCTCCCAAACTTTGTCTTGCAGATATTCGGCGCTAACACGAATACCATGACATCCATTGAGTTTGTAACCTAAGAAGACTAAACCATTCTTAAAGAAAGAATATTCTTGGCCACGATATCTCCATGTATGAACTGTTGTGTTCCAACCTCCACCAGCTGCAGCATAGAAGCCCGTTACCGGGTTATATTCAACAGTGTTTTCGTCCGTTGGCGTCACTTCTTGTTTCTTGTCTTGTTTTTCACCTAACAACAAAGAGAGACCAAATTTCAAGGACAATTCATTTGTTTTCTCTACCGATTGTAGTTTCTCGAAACCCCTAATCAGAGTATAGGTAGGCTCGATGTTAAATCGCAAGTTATTCGTAAGTTTAAGCCATATTTGCGTTCCAAAGCGCCATTGGTTAATACTGTTCTCAACAGCTTTAGTACGATTAGTTACGAACTTGATTCCACCAGTACCAGCACCTGCAAACAGATTTATACCAGCTGTTGAATTCCAGTCATAATTTCATTATGCCAAATGGGTTGAGCATCAAATCCAATGTTCCAGCATACAAGCCCACTTGATACCTACACTCTTCGAGCGGGTCGTTGGTCCAGTCAGCATTGCTTACTTGGATACCACCTCGTAAACCAATTGCTGAATTCAGCCACCAACCAATATTGGCGTTGGCTGTGAAGCCCATAGAAGCATTCTTTGACACGTTGAAATTATTAAACCACGTTGGTCCAACTGCATATTCGAAGGTTAATGGCTGATGATGATAGTCACATGCCAAAGAGCTTAACGCATCACGTAAAGAACCATTCATATTATACAACACACCAACACTCAGACTATTAACGTAAGTACCTGGTGTACGATAAACTTGAGCTGTTTTATATCTGTCCTTACCCATTCTGTAAACAGTATGACTGTAGAACAATGATAGATTCTTTGTTAGCTGGTAAGAGAGAATACCTCCGAAGTTCCAACCCCAATTTGTTCCTTGTTCACCAAGTGCCAATGAAGGACCTAAGTACAATGAGGCATCCCATCTACGCCCTGGTCTAAAACCTGTAATTGCATTAAGAACATTGAACTGATAATCTAGAGATAATAAGGTATTCTTAAATTCTTGCTTTTCGTACTTACCAGGAGCATTGAAGTCAGTCCAGACATAGTCGTAAAGATATTCACCACTTAGACGGACTCCATGATATTCGTTCAAATTGTATCCAGCAAATACATGACCATTCTTCAAGAACTCAAAGCCACGACCTGTATGACGCCAAGTATGAACAGTTGTATTCCAGCCTAAGCCTGCTCCGAAGAAGAATCCATATGGAGCACGAGCCTGTGTGGCGCTGTCCAATTCAACATTCTTTTCCTTGTCCGACTTATCGCGTAAAATCATAGCGACACCCAGTTTCAATGCAAGCTCATCTACATGCTTAGCAACACGTCCATGATCGAATCCTTTCATCCTAGAGAATGTAGGTTCGATATTAAAGCGAAGGTCATCTGCCATCTTAACCCATAGTTGGGCACCAAACCTATATTCATGGAATTTCGTTTCATAAGCTGTCTTCCTACTAGTTACAAATCGTATCTTACCAAGACCCGTACCCATGAACAGATTGAAGCCAAATGGCATATTCCAATCATACTTGCTTCTTATGCCTAGAGGATTGAACATCAAGTCAACCGTCCCTGCCAAAAGACCCAACTGGTTCTTACGTGCCTCATTAAGGTCATGCGACCAGTCTGCATTACTTATATGAATACCACCACGCATACCGATTGCCGAATTAAGCCAAAGGCCTAAGTAAGTATTGGCAGTATAACCAAGTGAACTACCTTTAGAAATGGGTAGATTGTCATACCAAGATGGTCCAATGCTGTACTCAAAAGTTAAAGGTTGACGAGAGTAATCAGATTTTGTCAACTGACTTAGCCCTAGAAGGACGTCACGGATAGGTTGGTTAATCGTATAGAGCACACCAACGTTTAGACTATTCACATAAGTTCCGTCATTACCATATATCTGATTCGTTTCATAACGATCTTTAGCATTCTGTAAACAGTGTGATTATAGAAAAGCGCTAAACTGCTTGTTAAGCTATATGTTAGCATACCTCCGAAGTTGAATGCCAACTGTTTAGCATCTCCACGTGCCCACGTAGGACCACCATATAGATAAACGTTCCACCTACGATATGGATTATATCCTGCGAATGCATTCATGATGTTAAACTGATAATCAAGAGATAACATCATGTTTTGGAGATTCTGATTATTTAACCCATTACTGAGGTCATTCAACTCATGCAATCTATCGCCAAGATATTCGGCACTAATACGGAAACCATGTAAAGTGTTAAAGTTATAACCAGCAAAGAATTCTGCATTCTTCAAGGCGAGATTATCTCCACCAGTATATCTCCATGCTTTAACCATAGTATTCCAGCCAAATCCGAGTCCTAAGAAGAATCCACGATTGGGAGACATTCTCATTGAAACAGGAACACTGTCTGCAGGAATAAGCAACTTTTCTCTATGTGCTTTATCGCGGAAGAGAACAGCAAGACCAAGTTTAAGCCCTAATTCATCATATTGCTTACGCTCTTTTACATTCGAAGCATTATATAACTCTACGAAAGAATAAGATGGTTCTATGTTCAGTCTAAGGTCGTTACACAGTTTCATCCAAACCTGCGCACCCGTACGATAGCTCACATAGTTTCCACTATAAGAGCCATAATGCCATTCGTTAGCTAATTTTTGTTGACCATATTCGTAACCAGCAAATAAATTAAAGCCTACATTACTATCCCAATTATATTTGCGTGTAAATCCTAATGGATTGAACAACATGTCTAATACAACGCCACGAGAACCAATCATGCTTCTAGTGTTAATACCGCGATTAACAGGTCTGTCAGCCCAATCTGCATTAGAAACATGGAATCCAGCACGAAGACCAATAGCAGATGATAGCCACCATCCCATATAGACATTGCTACTCCAACCTAAGGTACTCATAATAGGCAGTTCAGTACGATTATGGAAAGCTGCACCTATATTATATTCAAAGAAGAAAGGTTTACGCCAAGGCTTTTTCCTATATTCTTCTAAGAACAAACGCTCGCTATCAGCAAAACGCTTTAAGAAAATACCTTTATCTTTCTCAGAAGAAAGATTTGGCCACAAGTACCAAATATAAGACATATTGATACCATAAGCAAGGTCAAGACTTTCAAAATCCGTCCCTTTGACAAGGTCGTGAGTTCTAGTAGCAAGTCTCATATATGGCTCAAAAGCCAATGAAGCATGAGGACTAGTAGCTATTTTGAACTGCATTCCAAATCGAGCATTGTAGGATAACCCAGATGTTTCAGCATAATAAGGCACAAAAGTATTCTCGGTTGCACCTAAGCTAGCCTTTTGCACACCTACTCCAATTGTACCAGACACATTTAAAGGTCTGTCAGGACGGTTACCCATGAGGTAGTTACTGAAATTAAACATATAGTCAATTCCACCACCCCAAGCGCTATACGTCGTTGTAGAAGAAAAGCCAAGAGAAGACTTAGTGAAGCCCCATGACTTTTCTGCGAAAATACGAATTGTGCTCATCGGACTTAATTCTCTTGCAATACCAACATGTAGGTTGGCAATGGGCGTATAACTAAACTTATCGTTGGGCAAAAATAGAGACGCACCACCACCAAGCGTTACATAAGTATGGCTAAAGATTAGACTATCCAAGAAATGGTCGCCAGCATAACGGTGCCTTTTGTCAAGCACGAAACGAAGACCATTATATCCTCTAGGACGTGGAACACCCACAACAGAGTCTTGTTTAGTTTCCAACACCGAGTCGGGCAATAAGTTCTCCAAGTCCTCCAAATCCATTTTCACAGAATCCTGCTTAACAATGGAGTCTGGTTCAGAAATATAGAAACGTTTGTTGACTGGATGAGAACTGGCCCATGCACTGGCACACAATGGGAGTAGTCCTGCAAACATTACAACAAGGATTCTCTTTTTCATTGTATATCTTCTTAAAATAACATTCATATTCTATCACTCGGAAGCTGCTTCTTGTGTAGCAGGCTTCGCCATCATCATGTTAAACTTTTCCCTATACAGGTCTTTTTTACTCTCAACATACGGATATTTCTTACGAATATCATCAGTAATGTTGCCGTCTGTCTTGTAGAATCGCTCGTAGAAGGAAGGATCCATATCAAAACAATGCTGGAAATAAGCCAAGAATTTAGGAGTATCGTTGCTCTGCATCTTAACAGCAGCCTCTGATCCAAATTCCTTTATTAGGTTCATGAAATCATTTTCCTGTTCAATGTCAGGATTATTAGCTGCAATTACACCTTTAAGATACCATTTCTTTACAAGGTTATCAGGCAAAGAGTCTACTAAAGGATTCAGAGTTTCATAACTTACCCCCAATTCGGGAGCTAATTCAACACTTAAGATAGCCTTATTAAGAGGGCTCACGTTCATCACAAAGTTCAAAGCATCTGAAGCCCTTTGCTCTTCCTCAGGAGTCTTATTATGTTTGAAGAACAAAGATTCAAGATCGATGAACATCTTCAAATCGTGGAATTTCTCAGTATCAGGCAATTTATTAGCCAAGTGTGCAGATTGACTAAGCTTTCTAGATTTCAAGAACATCAAAGCCTGGTTAGCAACAACTTCTTTAAAGTTTATCGTATACATATAAGAACTTTCAAAAGCAACAGGACGCTGAACTTCAACTCCAGAAGCCATATCAATGAAAGGTTCAAGTACAGATAGATTTATTGAATCTTGCTCTAACAGTTCAATAGCGATACGGTTCGCAAGGTAAGCAGCAAAAGCACTAAACTTCGCTGTCTTCCTAGACATATTCTCTTTATACGCTCTATGAGTCAACTTTCTAAGTTCTACAGAGTCTGTAATCTGGGTGAACAAGTTGTAATAGTCACCATTAGAGAAATACTCTTCGCCTCCTGGTCTATATCTATTATCATTATAGTACGCCCATACAGCTTCTTTAGGTTCCATAATCTTGTTTCTACGCAAGGTATATGTACTACGCATCAAACGCTGATTTTGCATAATCTGTTCAATCACAGGGTTACTTGTCATCATACGTTTGATACCTGCAAAATCTTTTGCTTTTGCATACTTACGAAGTTCGTCTGCCTCAGAGGCCTGACCTCTTTGAACCAAAGAGTCAGCCACATCATCCCAGGTATACACCAATGGTTCCTTAACCGTCAAACTAGCGCTACGGATATGACTACCAATCATTGACAATATTTTACGAGCTCTTTTTTTTGCCAACTCAACGTTCAACGAAAGTCCACCTTCAGGAGAAGCAGTACCTTGTACAGAAATATTCATCAAAGATGTACCATATGAACGAAGCTCTTCAATAAGAAAGTCTAACGTTTTCTGGTTCTCTTCATCAGTAGTTAATTCATCCTTACCGACCACGAAAGTTACTTGTAAGTCTCGAGGAACTTCCAATAGACGAGCTCTAACAGTTTCAAAGAAACGAGGCCCTAACTCCATGTGTTTTGCAGACGCACCTAAGTCTAACATTTTCCAAGGACGCCTAACATTATTAGTACCTTCCTTGTTATCGTTAAAATATACATGCGTATAGTCTTCAAGGCTAATTTTTGCTTTCCACTTGTAGTTTTTGTCAATATCAGGTTTGGGATAGGTTATATCCCAACTAAAACTGAATGGCCCATTAGACATCACATTATCAGGAACATAATAAGCATGGAGGGAATCGTTTCTTTCGTAACCATAACTTTTACGTTTGATCTGGTTTTGATGATATTTATCTCCTTCAAATACAAGCGGTTCAAGATATTGGATGGTATCACCTGTATTGGTATTAACAGCTACAGGCTGGAAAATCAATCTCGAGTGCTTAGTTGTATACCAAGCAGGTAGAGCAATTCCAACAGTCCATCGCATATTCTCACCATCATCAACAGGAGGAACTTCCTTAAAGTCAACGCCATGCTTCTTTGCGAAAAACATTAACGTTCTTAATAAGAATACCATCAGCTCTAGTTGGAGCAAAAAAACGATATCATAATTAAAGCTTACCACCAACAATATCGACAATTTTAAGAACACCTTCATTTATCAAGAGCATCGTACCACCCACAGAGATATCAGCTTCAAAGTGACCTTCGTAGTCAGGAATAACAACATCGTTACTTTTAATTTTTCACGATGCTTCCCGACATACCATTCTGTGAATTATACAGCTGAGCTTGTTTACGTGCTCTCAGCCTTATTATCAAAGATGTAAATTGGCACAGACAAAGGCATCTTTCCAGAAACCTGCCCGTTCATTTCCTTCATCGACTTAGACACACTACCAGTGATATGAATGGCTTGAGCTTTCATTTTCAGGGTAAACAACCCCAAAAAAATAGTAGCAAGACAATTATCTTCTCTAGTTTCATCATATATCCTCCTATTGCTTACCAAATTGTATAAGACAAGGTTACGCCTATATTTGTAGGCAATATGCGATATTCCCAAAAAAGCCGTCTTTGGCTTTAGTGTTGTCGTTCAACAGCAAATCGCTTTCGTCTTTCATAAATTCCTTGTGATGGAAAAAAATAACACCTACTCCAGTATGGAAATCCATATTCCATCTTTTTAGACAATGGTATGACATAACCAAATGTCATTCCACCCCCAGGCAGTTCCATCATAAGTTCTGTTTCCCAATGTTATAGAATAATCAGCACCCAAGAGTCCAATACCAACGTAATGATGATACAACGGACGACCACCAAAATAGTATTTGAATTCTGGTTGCACTCCAACTACTCTCATATTCTTTAGGAAATAAGGTTTATTGTTAGCAAAGACGCTCAGACCAAGAGTCGTATGGTTACCAACAGTAATTTCTGCGCCCAAATTATATGTTTGTGAAGCTAGAAATAAAAGATTAGAGTTGACGGCAAAGGTCTGCGCCTGCATGTTAGTAGTCATTCCAACAAGCAAGATCAGAAGTAATCCTATTTTTTTAGTTACCATTTTCATAATTATTCCTTATTTGTCAATACGTTTCTATTGCTGTTTGAAATGTTGCCATCGTAGGAGTTTGAGTTGCCCCCTTATCGCTGGAAGACGACGCTTCCAGCGATTTAAGGGTATTCTCTTTCGCTTCTTTAACAGCCATAAAGATTACAGCGCGTTTCATCTCGTTCACAAGCTGTCGACTATCTGGGATTAAATTATCCACAAGAGCATTATCGGAATTTTCAGTATTCTGATTTTCCTTTTCTTCCTCAGGTACAGAAGAATCTTCAGTTTTAGGTGTTTGAGATTGCTCCACTTCATCAGTAGATTTGGAGTTTTCATCCTTTACCTTATCAGCTTCTTTTTGCTGCTTCTCAATTTCTTTAGCAACTTTAGTTGAATCAGCAGCTCGTTTAGCGTTTTCACGCTCCATCGCCTTACGCTCTTTGAGTTCTCGCGCACGCTCTTTGGCAGCATATTTCAAGGAGTCCGCTTTAAGCTTAGCTCTTTCCTTTTCTTCAAATTGTTTTGTCTTTTCGACAAGCTTAAGTGAATCAGCAGTAATTTTAGCATTAGCTTTTTCCTCAATGGCTTTTTGTCTTGCAACTTCTTTTAAAGAGTCGGCACGTTGTTTAGCTTCTTCGCGTTCTATCATTTGCTTTTCTTTCAAAGCTTTATTTTCTTTTCTTAGCGAGTCTTGTGCATACTCTTTTTCATTTTCCAGACGTTGTTCCTCGAATCTGCGTTCATAGTCAGCTTTAGCAAGCGAATCCATATGTATACGCTTTTCCTTAACCTGAGCAGTATGTACACTATCTCTTCTTATCTTTCTTTTTCGACAGCCAAACGATAATCGTTATCAATCAAGTTACGGTTCTTATATCTGTTAGCCAACTTAGTACCAAAGTGATACACTAAAGAAATATGAACAGCATCAATAGAAGAAGCGTAAACCCAGGGGCTGAAGCTAATCTTATATCCTGTATTACTAGAGGTAGCAGAATAGTAATATTTACCATCCTTATAGAAACGCTGATAATCGTGCATATCAGCAAACATTACACCTGGACTAATTCCCAAGTCTAAGTCAAGACTAGCGCCATTCATATAGCCATATAGTTGTGTAACAGTACCAACCATAGGGCCACCAACAAAAGAGATACCTTTCTTACCGGTATTACCGAATTTAATATCAAAAGAGTTAGCTCCAGCGAACAATCCAACGTAAAAAGCACGTTTGGGTATTTTCGCATGCCAATATCTTCTTACTTCAACACGTCCACCATAGATATTGTACACATAAAATGATTTTGTGCGCGTGTTAACATCCCAATTAGCCCGTCCATAAACACCTACAGTCCATTGATTCCAGTTTTTATTTCCCAGAGAGAATTCAAGTCCTAAATTAGGTGTCAATGTTAACCATCCAACAGCATCAGTTTTCAAGTTAAATCGGTTTTGGAATTTCATAGTATCTACCTTATTATAATATAGTAGATTTCCCTGACCCTGCGCACCTATTACTCCAACAAAGAATTGGAGCAATAGGGGTAGTATCAGTTTATATCCTTTCATATTCATCATAACCTATAGTTATCAACTATTCTTTTAAATTACTTAACTTTCAATGCTACCATCTGTTTAGCAAAGTCGTCTTCAGGATCAAGTTCCAAAATCTTTTGTGCATACTCGACAGAAGAATTCATTTCTTATTTATATAGTAATAATAAGAAAGTTGCTTATAACACTCAATAAGATGGTCTTTACTGCTACCACTTTTTTCAAGAAGTTCTGCAGCTTTGGAGTAATAAGGCTTAGCCAAACCCTTTGTGTACTCTGGGTCTAGCATGGCATTAGCTTTAGCTTGCCAATAAAAACCGAGATAGCTATTTGGACGCAAAGTGGCAACCTGTCCAAACAATTCAGCTGAATGCTCGATAGCCTTAGTTTGGTCTTCCGTTCTAGTTTCATTTTCTTTAACATTGGTACCCTTTCTCCAATACAATCTTCCCAATTGGAATATATTATACGCACGGTTATCAGTGGTATCCTTAAGATTGGCCACATACTGTTCATAATATTTAATAGCATTATCATAATCATGGATTCTGCTATAAGCGTCAGAAATTTCCTTATGAATACCAGGAATATCACCATTCTTTTGAAGCGCAACATTAAACTGTTGAATAGCCTCTTGAGTTTTTCCGAGTCCACTCAATGCATAGCCATAATAAATATAGTCTTGATACTGTGGTTTAGTATCTTTGCTATTATTAAACAGGTCGTCAGCATTGCTTATAGCTGTATCGAAATGTTGTAATTCTGTATTATTATAAAGGAGAAGCCTATTAAAAACCGGGTCTTTTGAGGCGCGTTTATGTCCTTTCTGTGCTAAGTCAAGAGATTGAGAAAAGTCTTTTTTAATATACAAGCTCAAAGAATACTGCATTAGTTCCCTATCATCTAGAGAGTCAACTCCGATACTTTTATATGCAGCAATAGCATTAGTAAGGTCGTTCGCCGTATAATACACTTCAGCCATTCGTTTTTGTACATTCAGATCTGGTCTATTTTTCTTCAAGATCTGTAACGTCTCAATCGACTTGTTAATTTCCTTAGCTTTTAACAAGTCGGCCAGTTTATAATAAGCGTCTGGGTCTTTTCGTGCAAAATACATGGCCCTTTTATAATAAAACTGTGCAGAATCGGGTCTATTTTTAGACCTTGCAATATCACCACCCAGATTTAAGGCTTTAACACTGATGCGTCTGCATTGTTGGGCAAGGTTAAAATAACGAGTGGCTTCATCCAGTTTCCCGGCCCTTAGATAGAGTGTTCCGAGACCAGCCAGCATGGCTCCATCTTCTTTATGCTTACTTGCGAATTTCTCTGCGCTACTCTTAGCTGCTTCAGGACTACTCTTCAACAAGGTTGCGATAATTTGTAAATCCTCGTTATCCGAAAAATAGTCCTGCGAGAAGACAGGAAGACTAAGCATAGCACAGAACACAAATACCAGCCACTTTTTAGTCATACTCATAATAATTTGATCAACCATTAATTTAATAACCAGCTGTCGACAATGACAGGACTGTGCACAACATCATGACACTCCACTCCCACTTCCGTGCTTTAAAAGCAGGAAATTCATTACACGTCAGCAGCAATATTCCCTTATGTCAACCCTATCACATGACAAGGCAGACAAGAAGAAGATTTAAAAACGTAAAATATTCGATACTATACAAAACGAATCTTTGTTCGTTGTCATTTAGATTATTAACGTCACATTTAGAATGATGAGCCAGGGCCATCTGGAGCGCTTGGCCTCAAATAGCCCTGGCGTCTCATTGTGCAACGAAATTGTTTAGTCGTTGCAATTAAAGCTTAAACTTTAATTCGTAGATTTAGCTTTCTCAATAGCAGCATTAGCCTGTTCGATGGCAGCAGCAGCATCGGCACCAGCTTTAGCCAAATCGGCTTTTGCTTTATCAGATTCTGCTTTTGCTTTAGCAGCTTCGGCCATCACTTTGGCCGTCATTTCCTTTGCCTTTGCAGCTTCGGTACGTGCTTTGAGCGCGGTAGCTTTGCAAGCGGCTGCATTTGCAACAGCCTTTCTGTTTCGGCTTTAGCTTGATTAGCAGCCTCTACAGCTTTCTGAGCTTCAGCTTCAGCTGCTTCAGCGTCAACACGAGCTTGTTCCGACTGAGCTTTAGCCTTTTTCAGACTCCATCCTAGCCTTCTCAGCTTCTACTTTAGCTTTAGCAGCTACTACTTTAGCCTTGGCAGCTTCAGCCCTTTGTCTTGCAGCTTCAGCAACAGCTCTTGCTGCATCTTCTTTGGCTTTTTGAGCGTCCATTACGGCTTTTTGCGCATCCGCCACTGCAGACCCTACGTTTTCAGACTGAGCAGAGGCACTCATAACCGAGACAAATGCTACGGCTACAACAGACAAGATACACCTTCTCATTTTCATATTTATTTATTAAATAAAAATAACACGATTGGCATGTCAATCATGGTAATAAGTTTAACTTAAACGAACATGCCCGTTTACTATTTCTGTTGCAAAATTACAAAAAAGAAACCCACAAAAGAAAAATAAGGAAAAATATTGTAAATAATTATGGATTTATGTTGTAAAAACATATCAAAAATCGGTAAAAAGGTAAAAAAATAGTTAGTACAAATCGGAAAAAAAGTTAACAAAAATAAGAATGTTATATAACAGATAAAAAGAAAGTTTTTGAGTACAAAAAAACACCAGCTTTAAAAATAAGGCTAGAAACTTATCAAGAAAGACAAAAACACAGTTTAATTCATACAAAAAAACCTGTAACGAATTGGACTTCTATACTAATAAACAAACTTCAATTACCTAGTAATGAATAAAAATACACAGAACAGACAACACATTTAAACCCGAGAAAAAGAAAGACACGCACACTTTTTTTAGTGATATTCTAAATTCTTCTAAATACATCTAATTAAAGAAAAGAGGAAATCCTATCATAGATAAATACAAATAAATTAAGAAAATCACTAGAAAGAGGAATTCGGATCTAAGGCGTTCTATTTACGCAACTATTAATCGTTAAATATGTAAACCAAGACGAATTTATTTAACTTAAAAATAATGGGACTTAACCACAATATCACTTTTTAGTATTTTTTTGACTACTATTACCCCTTGATGTTCAAGCTTAAATGGCTGTAAATGTATCTGAGTTGAAAGCAAATTATCTTCAGAAAAATATTTGAATAAAGCTTCTTTTGCACACCAAGCAATTAGAAGGTGAGAAAGAGTGGGCATCTCTTCGTCTTGATTAATAAACTTGTGAGCTATTCTACCCACCCTATCGCTTTCGTATTCTACATCAACAGCCACGATTCTCGTTTTAGAAAGCATCAATGCAACTAAACCTTTGGTATGGCTTACACTTATATTATAGCCTTTGACCAACGGTTTTCCACTGCTATGGTGCGTTATTACCAAATCTTGATTACCAGTCATTTCATATAACAACGCGCGTGTTGCAAGCTTCTCCAGCCGCCGTTGTTTACTTCCAACTGAAGATAATTCCTCTTTCAACTTAAGAAGAAATGGATAGGTACTGAAGAAGTAGCTTTCATCTTCATCTAATGTCCACAAAGCTAGATAAACGTCTCCGTTCAAACACTGGTTACGCAACAAAGCCATAAAACAAAATTAAAGTGGTAATGAGATACAACCAAACGCATAGCTCACCCTATAAAATAATGGATTAAAGCACAAGAGTTATGCGTTAAAAGAAACATTACGCCACAAAGAGTGAGATTATGGTTTAACCACTATCTTCACCCTACTGATACGACGTTCTTCAATAGCAAGAATTTCAAATAAGTAATCCTTATAATTTAAGCGCTCGCCAATAGATGGAAAGTCGCCTTTTAGTTCTAAAAGCAGTCCCGCCAAAGTATCCGCTCCGCCTTCCACTTCACTAAACTCTTCGTCATCCACTTCTAAAATCCTACACAAATCACTCAACAACGTTTTACCATCAAATACAAAGTATTGTAATTGAGCTTCGTGTACATCTTTTCAGTTTCATCGTCATATTCGTCGTTGATTTCACCAACGATTTCCTCTAGAATATCTTCCAGCGTTACCAAGCCACTAGTCCCACCAAACTCATCAACAACAATAGCAATATGAATTTTGTTTTCTTGAAAATCGCGAAGGAGGTCATCAATTTTCTTTGTTTCAGGAACAAAATAAGGAGGTCTAATTAAGCTTTGCCATCTAAAGGTATGGGGCTTAGATAAATGCGGAAGCAAATCTTTTACATATAGCACCCCCTTTATATTATCAGTATTATCTTGATAAATAGGAATTCGACTATAATTATTCTCCTTTATACTTTCTAACACCTCACTAAAATTACATTTGATATTCATATCTACAATATCCTTACGACTGGTCATTATCTCCTTAGCCGTTTCATCACCAAAGCGAATGATACCCTGTAGAAGTTTTTCCTCGTCTTTTAGTTCTTCTTTATTTGTAAGTTCAAGAGCCTGCTCTAAATCATCAACACTCAACGTTACAGTTTCTTTTCCCAGCATTTTCGAAGCCAAAAGACCAGTTTTAAGTAGAATTGTTTCAAGAGGCCAGAACAATTTTCTTAGAAAAAGTACGCCAGAAACACTCCTTCTGCAAAAAGCTAAGGGGTTTTGTCTACTAAGCACTTTGGGCATAATCTCGCCAAAGAGCAACAAGAGAAAAGTTAAGAGAATGGTTAAAATAAGAAATTGTAACCAATAAGCTCGCGGACCAAAATGCACCACATTGGCAAAAACATAGTTGAGCAACATGATAATGGTTACATTCACAAAATTGTTCGTAATCAAAATGGTAGCCAAAGTGCGCTCAGAATCTTCTCGAAGCATATTTATATTCTTATCCTTAACATCTTTCTCCAAGTCGAGTTCAGAAATATCTGCAGGAGAAAGACTAAAGAAAGCTAATTCTGAACCACTAGCATAACCAGAGACGCCAAGAAGCAACACCGCCAAGACAAACGCAAAAACAACACCCAACGTTGGATGTTGTATATATATATCAGAGAACGAATTACAAAAAAGGGATGTATCCAAGATTTTCGAACAAAATTAGAATGGTAAATTATTGTTTTCTTGCTCACTCGTGTGTTCGGGTTGCGCTTTCGGCTCTTGTGCAACATCCGTCTTACTTTGTGCTCTTGGCGTAAGCAGTTCAAGACTATCGGCCCAAATTTCTGTCACATATTGACGTTTACCTTGTTTATCGTCGTAGCTTCTATATCTCACTTTACCTTCAACAAACAATTTATCTCCCTTATGTACATACTTTTCAACGGCCTTGGCAAGACTTTTCCAAAACACCACAGTGTGCCAATCGGTTCTATCGGGCACCTTTGTGCCATTTTGCAAGGTATAACCACGCTCGGTTGTGGCAAGCGACACTTGGGCCACAGCCGTATCAGCCTCATAATAACGAACCTCGGGATCCTTCCCAACGTTCCCTATCAGCATCACCTTATTCATAACTACAGTGCTTGTATTATTTCCACCTACCCAAGTACCTAAATCTAAAGTTTTTTCCTTTGGGTGAAGGGAATTGCGAACGTCTGTCCACACGTTCACTCAAGTTATCTACCATTCGGTCGTAACAATCCTGTCCCGACATCGCCTTACAATGTACTACAAAATGAGTATCACGATATTCGAACTTGCCAGTTGAAGGAACCATCACCACACGTTTGAAATCAAGTTCACCTTCATACCATCCTGGTCTTTCTTCAGTGAGTCGGGTCATGGCATTAGCAGCCAAATCTCTCCTATCAAATCCATTAGGGGGAGGCATTTGTTGCACAGCCTTTTTTTGCTTAAAATCGAGCATAGTAGCAGCAACAGTCTTGATGATAATAAAATAAACTCTTGGGCGAACTTTATAACGTTTAGGATAATACACGTCACTTTCAACATAGTCACGAATATCATTCTCCAAATCGATATTCATGCCTATCTCTGGGATAGATTGGAGAAAGTCAAGTGCTTTTTCTACATTATCAACTAACGTTTCCTTATCAAAATATCTTAAGTATAAATTCATTGATAAATATGTTTCTCTGAAAGAGCGGAAAACGAGACTCGAACTCGCGACCCCAACCTTGGCAAGGTTGTGCTCTACCAACTGAGCTATTTCCGCGACAATAATAATTATCAATATGTGAAGAGGAGGAGACTCGAACTCCCACGAAGCAATTTTCACTACCCCCTCAAAGTAGCGCGTCTACCAATTCCGCCACCTCTCCAGCATAAACGCATTCTGAATATAGTGCCCAGAACAGGACTCGAACCTGCACGCTGTTAAACACACGCACCTGAAACGTGCGCGTCTACCAATTCCGCCACCTGGGCAACAACTAGTACTATTCAGAATGTTGAGCGGAAAACGAGACTCGAACTCGCGACCCCAACCTTGGCAAGGTTGTGCTCTACCAACTGAGCTATTTCCGCAGCTTTTTAACAAGGCATTTCTCTAAATGCGCTGCAAAGGTACTACAATTTTTCAAAACCACAAATTATTTCTTTATTTTTTTTCATTTACCATTAAAAAATGATTGTTCGCTCCCTTCCTACGCTTTCGTTGTTTTCTTTCTTTTGTTCTGCTACGATCCGTATTCCTGTTTATTTAATATTCAAAAAACAGAAACGCTTATTGATTGATTTTCAGAATCATACACTACACCTATTAATAACATAGCAATAGAATACCAATACAAAGCCTATGTCTTGTACTTAAGATATACTATAATATAATACGAGAAACATACTGATAAAGAAAATTGTAATCGTTAATCTTCTGACACCAAGATTGCTACTAGTACTGCGTAAAGATGCTTATCTACGAGCTTTAACGCAAGTTCATCATATAGGTAGATTGTTTAATGTTTATAAAAACCGATTTTGCAAGTCAAAGGGCTTACTTTTGCAAATATAGATATTTTTCTTTTCTCGCATTTTTTTAAAAAGAAAAATATTAGAACCTAATGCTTATACATTTCCTAGACATTGAACGATTCCTAGAAACACTTATCACAAGAAGACGATGCGCTACAAACAAGTCTGTAGTGGGTGTACAAAAGGTCTTGTACGATTAAACCGCTGATACAACAGGATTAAATCAGTAAAAAAGGCAGGAAACAAAAGCCCTGAATGGTTTTCTAATTAGGTTTAATTCATCGTTCTCGTGTCATTGAATTTGTAGCAGTTAATGGGCACAGCTGCTACATATATGATGTACACGAGTTCAGGATAAAAAACAATCGTTATGTCCACCACCTGGTTACGATCACATTAAACAATAATACAATCTTCCTCTCCATACTTAAATAAATTGCCCCGACAGCGCTAAGCCATCGGGGCAAAATATGTTATGAATTACTCATAGCATTATTTCTTAGGTGTTTCCAGCGCCTTAGCAGGTTTATAAGCTTTGTTCAATCCTGCAACAACATCGTTGGTGATGTCGAAAGCCTTGTCAGCATATAGCAGATTGTCGCCCGCCTTGCTCAAAATCAAGCTGTACTTCTTGTCCTTATTATATTCGTTAAGGAAGTGACGGATGCTATCGCGCAACGCCGAATTATATTTTTCGGTTTCCACTTGGAACTCGTTGCTCAAACGTTGGTTCAGCATTTGCAAGTCGGCATTTTGCTTTTGCAGTCCTGCTTGAATAGCTTCAGCCTGCTCGCGCGTATAAGCGTTTTGCTGAACTTTTTGTTGGAAGTTAGCCGCAGCAGCCTGCAAAGCCTGTTGTTTAGATGCCAACGTGCTTTGGATGTTTTGTCCTTTCTTTTGTAGGATGAGCGAATAGTCCTTGCAGAACTTGTACTGCGTCATGATAGAGTCAACCTCCACATAAGCAATTTTCAAGCTTCCAACTTCACTCTTTGGAGCAGTTTCGCTTTTTTTCTCGACCTGTTCGTTCTGTTTGTTACAAGAACTAAAGGCCACCGTAGCCATTGCGGCAATGGCCAACGTTCCAAAAAATTTTTTCTTGTTCATTTAATTGTATTTATATTGTTTTTCTCGTTTATTGTTCCCTTTTAATGCCAAGCAATTTTGTTAATCGCATTGCGCGCTTCTTTCGCTGCGCTCACTAACAGCGGATGCAACAGTGCGTCGCGCCTCTTTGTCTTGGTCTATCACACAATGAATACCCTGCTTTCTAAGTCCAGGGTTGTCGTGAATATGTTGCGAAGAGAACTTTCCGTTCTTTCTAAAAATCATCTTCACACATAATAATGCCACTGCAATAGCAATTATTAACAGGGATAAAGCTAATGTCTCTGCCATTTTGTTTATTTTTGCAAACGATAATGCCGTGTTCAAACGCTGCAAAGATAGTTAATAATTTACGAAATCACTCAAAAAGAAACCAAAATATGAATAAAAGTAATTTATCACCGAGCTGTGTTTTCGAACAGTTCAAACAAATCAATCAAATACCTCGCCCCTCAAAACACGAGGAAAAAATGGTGGAATACCTTAAAGAGTTCGCCAAAAAACACGGGCTAGACGTAAAAGTAGACGCCGTGAACAATGTGAACATACGCAAACCGGCCACTCCTGGTTACGAAAACAGAAAGGTTGTGATACTGCAAAGTCATACCGATATGGTGTGCGACAAGCTGGTTGACGTAGAATTCGACTTTAACAAAGATGCCATCCAAAGTTATGTAGACGGCGAATGGATGAAGGCTAAGGGCACTACATTGGGTGCCGACGACGGCATTGGCGTTGCAATGCAATTGGCAGTGCTTGAAAGCAATGATATAGAACATGGTCCGCTGGAGTGCGTTTTCACCAGCGACGAAGAAACTCAGATGACAGGCGCATCGGGAATGGAGCCTGGATTTATGACTGGCGATTGGCTTATCAACCTAGACTCGGAAGACGAAGGCGAGATATTTGTATCGTGCGCAGGCGGAAGAAGCACACATGCCGTGTTCCACTTTGAAAAAGAAGATGCACCCGCAGGCCATTTCTTCCTAGAGATTTCGGTAAAAGGACTTACTGGTGGCCACTCTGGCGACGACATCAACAAGAAGCGCGCCAACGCCATTAAACTGCTTTCGCGTTTTATTTACTTGGAACAAGAGAAATACGACGTACGTCTAGCTAGCTTCAATTCGGGCAAACTACACAACGCTATTCCCCGCGATGGACGCGTTGTGATGGCTGTACCTAATGACGTGAAAGAGAACGTGCGTGCCGATTGGAATGTTTTTGCACACAATGTGGCAGACGAGTTCCACGTTACCGACACCGCAATGGAGTTTGCAATGGAAAGCGCAAACGCAGAAAAAGTGCTGCCGTCAGATGTTAGTCGTCGACTTATTATGGCTCTACAAGGTCTAACCAATGGTATTTTTGCAATCTGCCAAGATCCTGCTTTGGGTGGAATGGTAGAAACATCAAGCAATATCGCCGTAGTAAAAACCACCGATACCACTGTTGACTTGCTTGCTTCGCAACGCAGTAACGTGATGAGCAATCTCGATAACCAATGTAATGCTGTTGCAGCCGTGCTGAAACTTGCTGGAGCCGAAGTGGAACAAACAGACGGTTACCCCGCTTGGCAAATGAATCCGAATAGCGAACTCACTAAGCTTGCTATTGAATCGTACAAGCGTTTGTTCAATAAAGAACCCATTGTACGTGGTATTCACGCCGGATTGGAATGCGGACAGTTTGCCACAAGCTATCCAGGCATGGACATGGTGTCGTTTGGGCCTACACTGCGCGACGTACATACACCCGACGAACGCTTGCTCATTCCCACAGTGCAGATGGTTTGGGATCATTTGTTAGATGTTCTTAAAAACGTACCAGCAAAATAAATGATGAAGAAGAAACACGTCTTTTCACTTCTTGTCGTGGCCCTTTTGGCTATCACTGGCACAAGTTGCGACAAACGCCACTCGGCAAAACAATTAGTTGAAAACTTCGTTGATGAGTACTCACAACTATCGTCGGTGTCGATTAGTGATGTTGGCAAGCTCGATTCGACCGACCGTGTGGACAACACAACCATCCTTTCGCTGCAATCCGATGTAAAGAACGGAGGCCTCTACAAGCCTGACACCAAGTTTGGGCAACGTCCAACGAACACCAAGACCCTGCTTATGCTTCGCGTAACGCTTGAAGCGAAAGACGAGAAGGGCGAGAAAAAGCCGTATCAACAAACCTTCTATCTCGACCCCGAACTAACTAGTGTGGTGGCTGTTAAAACAAACTAGCGCCACCTCACCAAAGCATTTACGCCTCCGCAAGCGCCATTTGACGTTTTGCGGAGGCGTATATCATTTAGTACCTTAACAAACAAAGTCATTTATTCAGTGTCAACCAGCCTGTATCACGTTTTTCGCACACTTCAAGTGACTCACCCATAAAAGCAAAGAGAAGCTGATAGGACAATCGTTCACTCCACTTTGCCTTATTGCCACACCATAAGCATGATTGAAAACAAAGCAACAAAGGGCAACTATTAAACCGAAATCGGTCATTAAACCACAATGTTTACAGAATTCTTGTTTTTGTGTTGTTTCCTAACATCCTTTATTCTCTTGTCGAGCAGATTGCCTGTCTTTGCAACTTGACGTAACCCACAACGCCTACGTTACAAAGACAGGCAATCTGCTCGACAAGAAAAATAAAATCTGTTTAGGCTCTAATGGCCGATTTGGTTTTAACCAAAGACATACAAAAGATAAAGCCATCAAAAAAGGGAGAACGCCCAAACGTCCTCCCTTTATATGATGCATTACTTCGACTTACGTCGAAAGTGGTTTAGTTCTTGAAAAAGTCCTTTACGGCTTCGTTAGGTACCATCTTCTCATCGAAGATGTATGCGCCGGTTTTCGGGCTCTTAACCATCTTGATAACCTTGGTGTAAGCACGTCCGTCTTTTGAACCGTCACGAAGGGTTGCAACTACTTTCTTTGCCATAGTCTTGTTTTAATTAAACGTTATTTAATCTCCTTATGAAGCGTCATCTTCTTCATGATTGGATTGTACTTCATTAGTTCCATACGTTCAGGAGTGTTCTTCCTGTTCTTGGTGGTAACATAGCGACTTGTACCAGCCAATCCGCTATTCTTCATTTCCGTACATTCCAGAACAACCTGTACTCTATTACCCTTAGCTTTCTTTGCCATGATAATTATTCTCCTATAACTTTAATGTCTTTCCAATCACAGAAGCCCTTTGAAACAGCCTGTTTAAGCGCTGCGTCAAGACCTACTTTATTGATAAGGCGCAAACCTGCGGCACTGATTTTCAAGCTAATCCAGCAACCTTCCTCCACATAGTAGAATTTCTTGCTGAACAAGTTCACGTCGAAACTACGCTTTGTGCGATGCTTCGAGTGCGATACGTTGTTGCCAACCATTGCCTTTTTACCTGTAATCTGACAAATCTTCGACATTGCTATCTTTTTTTTGTTTTCTTTTTTGATACTTACTCCAAACAGGATGCAAAATTACGAAATTTTCTTCTAATTACCTAACCAAATCAATTAATTATCAAAGATTTTATGTTTTTTGTGGTATTAGAGACCTATTCGGGGGACTATTTGGCTTTATATGGACGTATTTTTTGCATTCTCTGCTAGGGAGGGTCATGGGGTACGATGCTATTTGTTCTCCATAACAAACAAATTGAAGCAAACGCTCTTACATCCCAAAAAGGTATTGAGTATGTGCTTGAACGTTTGCTTCTTTATTATATAAGGCATAGCAAAAGCTGCAGTGTAGCGCTGTTTACTTTCAAGTTCGGCCCAACTGCATGCTTTTTATATCAGCCCATTCACAACTATTATTCCTCCGTAGTGTCCTTTTCAGCGTCAATAAAGTTGAGCATTTGTCGCAAGGAGCGGTTAGTGGCGATGGCCAAATTGATATCGCGACCATAGTCTTCGTTCAACTTCAGGGTTATGGTCTTATCTTTTGTGCCACAGGCCAGCCAAATAGTACCTACAGGAACGCCATCATTATCACCAGCAACAGGTCCAGCATAACCTGTAACAGCCATCGCATAATCAGTTTTAAGCGTTTCGCAAGCTCCTTTAACCATTTGTATAGCCACTTCTTCGCTCACTGCAGATTTTTCAGCAAGCACTTCAGAACTTACGCCTAGCAAGTTTTCTTTCACATCATTGCTATAACATATCACGCCACCTTTAAAATATTTAGATGCGCCCGGCGTGGCAATAACAGCTTGTGCCACCCTTCCGCCAGTGCAACTTTCGGCAGTTGCGATGGTAAGACCATTGTCGTACATGCGTTGTTGCAGTTCTCTGCTAAGCACTTTTGTTTCTAGTTCCATTATAATAAATGTTTATGCTTACTCGAAAGTAACCTTCGAGAAAGCGGGTTTGTCGATTGAACAAAACACCTTATCCAGGTATTTAAAATATCCAGTGATGCCAATCATGGCTGCATTATCAGTGGTGTACCCAAACTTAGGGATATAAATGGTCCACCCCAGCTTGTCGGCTGCCTCGTGAAAAGCATTTCGCAATCCGTTATTTGCCGACACTCCTCCTGCCACAGCCACGTGAGTGATACCCGTTTGCTTCACTGCCAGCTTCAGTTTTTTCATCAAGATATCTACAATGGTAAATTCCAAGCTTGCGGCAAGGTCTTCTTTGTGGTTCTCTATGAAGTTAGGATCATCCTTAATCCATTTTTGTAGACTGTACAAGAATGAGGTTTTTAATCCCGAGAAGCTATAATCTAGCCCTGGAATATTGGGTTGCGCAAACTTAAATGCTGCCGGATTGCCCTGTCTTGCAAGCCTATCAATGATAGGACCACCGGGATAACCCAATCCCATTACTTTAGAACACTTGTCTATTGCCTCACCAGCTGCGTCATCAATGGTCTGTCCCAACACCTCCATGTCGTTATACGCGTTAACCTTTACGATTTGCGAATTACCTCCACTAACCAGCAAACAAAGGAAAGGGAATGGTGGTATAGGATTTTGCATATCGGGTTCTTGAATGAAATGCGCCATTACATGCCCTTGTAGATGGTTCACATCCACCATGGGAATACCCAAAGCACGAGCAAATCCTTTGGCAAAACTAACTCCAACAAGCAACGAGCCCATCAGTCCAGGACCACGAGTAAAAGCCACGGCCGATAGCTGTTCTTTCTCAATTCCAGCCTTTTTCAAGGCTTGGTCTACCACGGGAACAATGTTTTGTTGATGTGCACGCGAAGCCAATTCGGGCACCACTCCACCATAACTTTGATGAACAGCCTGCGAAGATGTAACATTGCTGAGCAACACATTATTGTGTAGCACGGCTGCCGAGGTATCGTCACAACTGCTTTCTATACCTAATATATAAACGTCTTTATCGTTATTCATTGCTTCTTTTTATCTAGTCAATATCTCAACGCCGTGTTCGGTCATTAAGAAGGTGTGCTCCCATTGGGCGCTTGGCAACTCATCACCAGTTATAACCTCCCAGCCATATTCGTCGTCGGCGTCAATAAACACCTTCCAAGTACCCATATTAATCATGGGTTCGATGGTAAACACCATACCAGGCACAAGCAACATACCCTGTCCACGACGTCCGAAATGTGCCACTTCAGGTTCTTCATGAAACTTTAACCCCACTCCATGTCCACATAAGTCGCGCACAACACCGTAATGGTATTTCTCAGCATGCTTTGAAATGGCATGTCCAATGTCGCCAACAAAGCTATAAGGCTTAGCTGCCTCTGCTCCAATCTCAAGACATTCTTTGGCCACACGCACCAATTGTTCTTTCTCGGGCGTGGTTTTACCAATGATAAACATGCGGGAAGCATCTGCATAATATCCGTCAAGAATTGTAGTAAAGTCTACATTAATGATATCTCCCTCTTGTAACACATCCTCTTCTTTGGGAATACCATGGCAAACCACCTCGTTAATGCTTGTACACACACTTTTTGGAAAGCCTTCGTAGTTGAGACAAGCTGGTATTGCGCCATGGCTAGTACAATAATCATAGCATATTTTGTCTATCTCAAGGGTATTCATGCCTGCGCGGATGTGCTTGGCCACTTCGTCTAGCACACCTGTATTCACAACGCCACTACGCCTTATACCTTCAATTTGTTCGGGCGTTTTTATTAATTCACGAGTTGGCACCAACTTTCCCTTATTCTCCCAATACATCACTTGCTTGTCCAAGTCGGTTGGTTCTTGCCCCGAAAGACAATGCCATCTCCTTTTTTTATTTAAAACCATTGCATCTTTTTTATTTAAACCTTGCCGTGCTGAGTGTATTCTGGACGAGATAAGCTTCAGTCTCACGCTCAACATCAGTGCTAAGACATGCAAAGTTACTTTAATTCTTAGGTACGCACAAGTAAAATAACCATTTTTTACACCTATATACAAGCTGCACGCAAACAGTTATTCAATGCTAAGCCAAAAGTTAATGCAAAACGAAGCAACCAAACTGAATGTTTCGCGTTATTGTTTCAGAACAACATGCCTTTAGTTGAAGTCTGAAAAAACAAACATCTAAACTACCAAGGTGTTTAAATTCTCCCATATCAGCACTAGACCAAACCTATATTATAAGGTAAAAAAAACAGCAACAATTGTACTTCGAATTGGTACAAAAAAAATTGATTGTCTCACGACAACCAATCTTTCTTAACCTTAATAATCTAATACCATGAAAAACACGTTACAAAGTTACGATAATTATTTAATTTTGCAAGCGTTTACTGATAAAAGTACTATATATATAACATTAATTAAATGTTTTCCCATTCCATTTAAACTTCCTTTGCAAAACCAATGCTTTCATATTGCTTTTTTCTACTTCACTAACAAACACGGGTGAGAGCGTCACCACAAGTTCATTACTGGATGGTGAAAGTGTGAAAGAAAGTAATTTGGGGTCGAACTGCGCCTGCAATTTATTAAAGTCTTCGAGCGACATATCGCTAGGTTTTTGCAGTTCTACATCTAATTGCATTTCAGGCATAGACAAAGTCTTCCAGTCGGACGTATAAAACGAGATTACGCTCTCGGGTGTTGGTCCCATGAATGTTTGCACCAAGCAGAGCAAGGAGTCACCGTTCGCCGCGGGCAACATCTTCATTTGCAAGGTAGAGACTTTACTTAGGTTAGCCAAAAGAAAATCGTTTGTTAACGTATCTATACGACTTTCTTCGCCCAGCAAGCCTTCAATAACTGCTGTTTTCTTCATTTCCTTTAAATCAAGCAGTTCTTGTCGCACGCTTTTCTCAAGCGGGCCTGCAACAGAAGTGGGCATATTCACCCACATTTTGTGCAACTGTTGTGCCATCATCGTTATGGGCATCAGCGCTAAGCACAGCCCGAATAGCATTCTTTTCATTGTGTTATACATTATTTATTAGGATAAAGTTGTCTTTATTATTCAGACTGTGTAACTCGTATACTTACTTAAAGCCAGCCAAATGTCATTTTTAACAAGGAGAATATAGCCTCTCGCCTACTCGTACACTTCGTCAATATCATATTCAGCACCTCCGCCATCATCTTTCGAACAGGGATCGAAGCCATCGGGTAAGGCAAATGTGGCGCTCTGCCTGTAACCCAGACGGTGGTCGGCAAACACTTTCTGCATGAAATAGGCCCAAACAGGCAGAGCCATCGTTGCACCCTGACCCATACTTGTTGAGTCGAAGTGTATATCACGGTCTTCTCCACCAACCCAGCAGCCGCTAACAAGTTCGGGTGTAAAGCCCATAAACCATGCGTCAGCATTGCGGTTGGTAGTTCCTGTCTTACCTCCAATCTCGCCTGTGAAGTTATATTTGAAGCGCAAACGGCGAGCAGTTCCCTCGTTAACTACGGCTTGCAGTTCAACAAGCATTTTATTGGCACTGGCTTCGCTTATCACTTCATTCATCCTTGGTTGGAACGTGGCAATTACATTTCCTTCGTTGTCTTCTATTTTGGTAACAAACATGGGTGCACACCTAATGCCATGATTGGCAAAAACCGTGTAAGCACTAACCATCTCGCACACACTAGCCTCGCACGGACCTAGAGCCAAGGCCATAGAAGGGTGTATATCGGGGTTGTTAAAACCATAGCTACGAAGCAAGCCCACAAATTGCTGCGGGTTTAGCTTACTCATAAGATAAGCAGATATCCAGTTATTAGACTGTGCCAAGCCCCATTTCAAGGTCACCATTTGGCCATATCTCGCCCTACTTCCGTTTCTTGGCGTCCAACTTTGGCCAGCCACAGTGTAAGTGGTTGCACATTGGGTGCCTCATCGCATGGAGAGAAACCGTTTTCCATCGCCAGTGAGTAGAGGAATGGCTTGATTGTAGAACCAACTTGCCTGCGTCCCTCGGTAGCCATGTCGTATTGGAAGTGCGTAAAGTCCATACCACCAACATAAGCCTTCACCAATCCGTTCTTCGGATCCATACTTACGAAACCTGTTCGCAAGAACGACTTATAGTAACGAATGCTATCCAGTGGCGTCATTACGGTGTCTACATCGCCATGATAAGTAAACACGGCCATGTCGGTGGGTGTTCTGAAGGCTTTCCTTATCTCTTCTTCAGAGTAGCCCGCTGATTTCATATTGCGATAACGTTCGCTTTGGTTTATCGAGCGGTTCAAGATTGTGCGAACTTGGGCAGCCGTAAGCTGATTTGTAAACGGCGCGTTGGGTTTAGCACGATTTTCTTTGAAGAAAGCGGGTTGCAAGAAGCGGGCCAAATGCCTATAAACAGCATCCTCGGCATACTGTTGCATACGACTGTCTATTGACGTATACACCTTCAATCCGTCAGTATAGATGTTGTAATGTTCGCCATTCTTCTTTGTATTCTTGTTACACCATCCATAAAGCGGGTCGGTAGCCCATGCCACAGAGTCGTAAACATATTGTGCCTTGTTCCATTCGGGATAATTACTCTTTTCTGGGCGCTTGGCCATCAAGTACAGGCGTAGAAACTCCCTAAAGTAAGTAGCTGTGCCGTCTTTATGGTCTGTGCGATGAAAATTCAACACAAGAGGTTCTTCAGCATACATTCTATACTCTCCATCCGAAAGATAACCTGCCTTAACCATCTGCGACAACACCACATTACGACGCTCTTTGCTCCTTTCGGCATAGCGCACAGGGTTAAAGAACGAAGGGTTTTTGCACAATCCAATCAGAGTTGCAGACTCTGTAATGGTCAAGTCCTTAGGTTCTTTATTAAAATAGGTGTTTGCCGCAGTCTTTATTCCAACGGCATTGTGCAAGAAGTCAAATAATTAAGGTAGAGCGCAATAATCTCTTCCTTCGTATAATGGCGTTCTAGTTTCACCGCAATAACCCATTCAATAGGCTTTTGCAACAGTCGTTCGAGTGTTGAGTGGGCTTTTTCGGAATAAAGCTGCTTGGCAAGCTGCTGCGTAATAGTACTTCCACCGCCTGCACTGGCCTTTCCTAATAGTCCTCTCTTAATGAATGCGCGCCCCAGCGCAAAGAAGTCAATGCCAGAGTGGTCGTAAAACCGAATGTCTTCTGTAGCCACCAACGCATGAACAAGGTGTGGCGATAATGTGGAATACGGAATACAGATGCGATTTTCACGATTCTCATTCCATGTTCCTATAACCTTTCCATCAGCCGAATACACCTGTGTAGCAAATCGGTTAATGGGATTTTGCAATTCGGAAATCGGCGGCATATAACCTATCCAACCATTCCAAATGGCCACAAAAGCCAATACAGTAGACAGAACGCCTAGCACCAGCAAACCCCATAAGGTATGTATTAATTTCTTTCTCATCAATCTCTGAATTCTAAAATTACTGCAAAAATACAATTTTTCTCCCTATTAGACATCCAAATAAGAAAAATTATACTTATCTTAGCACGCAAAATAGAGAACGTTCCAATGTCAAAACAGATGAAACAACGTGATTTTGTGACAATTGCTGACCTTTCGAAAGAGAAAATTCACTATCTCATCGAACTGTCGCAAGAGTTTGAGAAACATCCCAACCGCGAGTTACTCAAAGGAAAAGTCATCGCAAGTCTTTTCTTCGAGCCTTCCACTCGCACCCGTTTGAGCTTCGAAACAGCAGCCAACAGGCTCGGTGCACGCATCATTGGTTTCTCGGATGCCAAAGCCACCAGTGTGTCTAAAGGAGAAACCCTCAAAGACACTATCATGATGGTGGCCAATTATGCCGACATCATCGTGATGCGACACTACATTGAAGGGGCTGCACAATATGCCAGCGAGGTGTCGCCTGTACCCATTATCAATGCTGGAGATGGCGCTCACATGCATCCTTCTCAATGCATGCTCGACCTTTACTCCATATATAAGACACAAGGAACGCTCGAAAACCTCAACATCTACCTCGTAGGCGATTTGAAATACGGACGAACGGTGCACTCGCTCATCATGGCCATGCGCCATTTCAACCCCACTTTCCATTTCATCGCGCCCAAAGAGTTGTCCATGCCCAACGAGTATAAGCTCTATTGCAAAAACCACAGCATCAAATTTCAAGAGCATACGGCCTTTAACGAGAAGATTATTGCCGATGCCGACATAATATATATGACGCGCGTGCAAAAGGAAAGGTTCTCCGACTTGATGGAATACGAACGCGTTAAAGACGTGTATATCCTTAAAAACGACATGCTGGGCAATGTAAAAGATAATATGCGTATATTGCACCCACTGCCAAGAGTGAACGAAATTGCCTATGATGTGGACGACAATCCGCACGCATACTACATCCAACAGGCACAAAACGGATTGTACGCACGCCAAGCACTATTCTGCGATGTGCTGGGTATTACCTTGGAAGATGTTAGAAACGACAAAACCATCATCAAATGAGTGTAAATAAGAAAGAACGACTAGTGGCCGCCATCAAAAACGGCACTGTTATCGACCACATACCCGCCGACAAAACATTTCAAGTTGTGGCCTTGCTTGAACTGCAAACCATTAACGAACCTATCACTATCGGCAACAACTATGCCTCAAAAATGATGGGAAAGAAAGGCATTATCAAAGTTACCGACAGATATTTCACCAACGAAGAGATTTCTAGACTCTCGGTAGTAGCCCCTAATGTGGTGCTCAACATCATTAAAGATTACGAGGTTATAGAAAAGAAAAAGGTGGAAACACCCGAAGAACTTAAGGGTATTGTACGCTGCAACAACCCAAAGTGCATCACCAACAACGAGCCAATGCAAACGGTTTTCAACGTGGTTGACAAAGAAACCGCACATTAAAATGCCATTATTGCGACATGGAACAAACCATGGACAAGGCTCAATTGGTGTAAACACGCACTCGGCTGTATGCACACGCAATACATACCTTCACAGTGTACATATTAACAACGGCAAGACGAACACCACGTCTTACCAAAATCAATAACTAACACAAACAATTTCATTTATGAAAAGAGACCTAGAAATTTTCAAACTCATTGAAGATGAGCATCAACGCCAACTTAAAGGCATCGAACTGATTGCCTCGGAGAACTTCGTTAGCGAACAGGTGATGCAAGCCATGGGTTCGTATCTTACCAACAAGTATGCCGAAGGACTGCCCGGTAAACGCTATTATGGCGGTTGCGAAGTGGTAGACAAGGTGGAAAACCTAGCTATCGAACGCATCAAAAAACTTTTCGGTGCCGAATTTGCTAACGTTCAACCTCACTCTGGCGCACAAGCCAACGAGGCCGTGCTGCTCACTTGCTCAACCCTGGCGACACTTTCATGGGCTTGAACCTCGCCCACGGCGGACACCTTAGCCATGGTAGCCTTGTAAACACATCGGGTATTCTCTACAACCCAGTAGGTTATAACCTTAACAAAGAAACGGGTCGCGTTGACTACGATGAAATGGAACGCCTTGCCTTGGAACACAAACCTAAACTCATTATCGGTGGTGGCTCGGCTTATAGCCGCGAATGGGACTATAAACGCATGCGCGATATCGCTGATAAAGTGGGCGCTATCTTTATGGTTGACATGGCTCACCCTGCTGGTTTGATTGCTGCTGGTCTGCTTGAAAATCCTTTGAAATATGCTCATATTGTTACTTCTACCACGCACAAGACGCTACGCGGACCACGTGGAGGTATCATCTTGATGGGTAAAGACTTCGAAAACCCATGGGGTAAGAAAACTCCTAAGGGCGAAGTGAAGATGATGAGCCAGCTTCTTAACTCGGCTGTGTTCCCCGGAATTCAAGGTGGACCACTCGAACATGTTATCGCTGCTAAGGCTGTTGCTTTCGAAGAGGCTCTCCAACCCGAGTTTAAAGAGTGGGCTATGCAAGTTAAGAAGAATGCTAAAGTGCTGGCCGAAGAACTAGTTAAACGTGGATTTACCATCGTTAGCGGTGGCACAGACAACCATTCTATGCTTGTTGACCTGCGCGATAAATATCCCGAACTTACGGGTAAGGTTGCTGAAAATGCGCTTGTTGCTGCCGACATCACCGTTAACAAGAACATGGTGCCATTCGATACTCGTAGTGCTTTCCAAACAAGTGGTATCCGTCTGGGTACAGCTGCTATCACTACGCGCGGTGCTAAAGAAGACCTCATGGCCTTTATTGCCGAACTTATTGAGGAAGTTCTTAACAATCCCACCGACGAAACTACTATCGCCAGTGTTCGCCAACGCGTAAACGAGAAAATGAAAGCCTACCCGCTCTTCGCTTACTAATAATAATGGCGAAGGTCATTTATCAAAACGGGATGCAACCTTGGGGCTGCATCCCGCTTTTTGTTTTTACTGGTCTACTTTTCTTATTATGTTCAGACTATTTTATATTCCCATTTGATAATAAGTGTTTTCATGTTATTTGTGTGTACGCACTTGTTATTATGTCTTGCTTTTAGTTATAACCGTAATCAGTTATTAGACCGATTAGTTCACAACCTTTTAATGTTTTCATAGCTTCCACTCCTTCTTTCGTTGGCTTCTCAGCTTTTTGCCTGTTTTATTCCTTTGATGGTTTACACTATGCCTACAAAACACAAAACATGCAATGGGTTCAACAACACACACATCTAAACGGCGCTAACGCTTGATTTGAATAAAAGTGATACAAGCAACGTTAAATGTAAAATATTTAGCATAAAATTTAACATCATGAGTACCTTATCTGCTCACAAATCTCCACTCGTTCGCAAATTTTCAATTCTCGCGAGAGTTTGATTGGGTAACAAAAAGTTATCTAGAGAGTGCATACAAAACCAAACTTCATTGAAAAAATATGCAACTTATACCAGATAATGAGCAAAAGGTATCTAAATGTCGTGCGTTTTGGTGCTAAACAGCTTGCATTTTGCTGCTAAACGCCATGCGTTTTGGTGCTAAACGCAGTGTATTTTGGTGCTAAATGCAGTGTATTTTGGTGCTAAATACGAGGTTAGTAGGTAGAAAACTTATGATTGTATGCAACATTCTGCATATTGAAAAGAGACTAAATCGCCACGATTTACAAAAAAATCATGCCTCATTGTGAGCAAAAACAACTAAGTAAACCGATTTTTTGGCTAATAAAAGCTGTTTTTGGCGCGACTAAAAACTTCGTCGAAGTCACTAAACAGAAAGGCAAAATGGTGATTTTTGGTGATTTTTCTCTAAAAAATGACGTAAAATTAAATCTGAAAAGCTGAAAATTGAGGCTAAAAGCGTGCTTTTGGATAGTATTTTCCGGTAGAAGTGGTCGTTTTTAGAGATGGTTTTTGTAAAATAAAAGCACCTATTTAACAAAAGAGAAATCAGCAATAACTACACTCGTTAATGCTACGCACTAACCTTAGTTTTACGTAAACTCGTTGTCATACAATTGAAATTTTGCTTATTACCCCATTGTGGTTTACATTCATTCGTCGAACTCACACCAACAGGCATGCCTTCAACGAACAAACTTTTAATCTCCATGCGCGTTAAACAACTCTTGCCTTGTTTGACGAAAGAGTTTTAATTTCATTCTCTTTGATTTAGTTCACTAAAGCGCCATTGCCTTACCCGCCACATAGCCCGTTGTCCACGCCGCTTGCAAATTAAATCCGCCTGTAATAGCATCAACATCCAACACTTCGCCAGCAAAATAAAGGTTTTTACATACCTTACTTTCCATGGTGTTGAGGTTGATATCCGAAAGAGACACACCGCCACAGGTAACAAACTCGTCGCGAAACGCACCCTTGCCAGTAACCTTATACTGGTCGTTTGTTAGCGCTTCAACTAGTTTGTTCAAACCTTTCTTACCCAGTTCGTCCCACCGTTTGTCTGCGCCCAACGCCGTTTTTTCTAAAATATATTGCCACATTCGCGTGGGTAAACCAAAGGGATGAACGCTAGTGAGGAGTTTTCTAGGATTGGAATCAACAATACCTTGTAGATGTTCGGCCACCAATGCGCTGTTGGTTAGTCTTATCCAGTTTACTGCAATAGGGAATTGATAGCCACAATCGTGCACATAACGCGCGCCATAAGATGAGAGTTTGAGTATTGCCGGACCGCTTGCCCCCCAATGCGTAACAAGCAATGGACCTGTGGCTTTATGTTTTGTACCCACCAACGACACCGTAACGCCTTCTACCACCGTACCCATCAAGGCCTTAAAAGTCGCATCAGCAATATTAAAAGTAAAGAGCGAGGGCACTGGCTGCACAATATTATGCCCCAAATTAGCCAGATATTGCAAGGCGTTGGCCTGTGGGCTGCCACCTGTTGTGATGGCCGCTCGCTGCACGGTTACAGGCTTTTGCACTTTAAAAAGCAGTTGTATATCTCCGTTTCCCATCTGCTTCACAGCCTCAACAGCATATCCTGTACGCACCTCCACGCCCAGTTTGTGGGCCTCGTGGGTTAAGGCATCAACCACAGATTGTGCCGATTGCGATACAGGGAACACACATTCATCGTCTTGCTTAACCAGTTTCACCCCCCGTTGTTCAAACCATTGCCAGGTGTCTTTGCGCGAAAACACATTAAAAAGACGCTTCATCATTTTATCACCACGCGGATAAGCCTGTTTTAAATCCGTAATTTGTGCAAACGAATTGGTAAGGTTGCAGCGTCCGCCACCGGTTATTAGCACCTTGGCCAGCACTTTTTGTCCGCGTTCAAAAATGGTAACACGCGCCTCGGGATTGGTTTGTTTGGCTGCAATGGCAGCAAAAAAGCCTGCTGCGCCACCGCCCACCACCGCAATATGTAGTCTCTCTGTCATTATATTTGCTTGTTTTATGCAAACGAAGATACAACAAAAAAGCCATTTTCACAAGGTTAAAGAGAGAATAAAATTGAGAATTTAAGCAGCCAAGCTTGATACTTATTTGTGATGCCGCCTACAACCGCCCTGCAAAACACCCAGTTAAGCCAGAAACAAAAGAACAAGCGAACAAAGTAATATAGCACATCAACGTCGCAGCATAAACGCAGAATTATCGCCTTTTCATGCTGTTTTTACAGCTTTTTTATGTAAGTTTGCAGTAGTATTAAAACAAGCATCATGGACATCGAACACATTAAAGATAAACTAAACAGGTTGCCCAACCTCTCAACGGCCTTGGGTATGGAATTTATTTCTACCCCCGACCCCAACACTTGCATGGCTTGCATGAAGGTAGACGAGCGCAATCGTCAACCTTTTGGTTTCCTTAGTGGGGGCGCTTCGCTAGCACTGGCCGAGAACTTAGCAGGAGTTGGCTCGCTAACGCTTTGTCCTGGCAAGATTAGTGTGGGCATCAACGTTAGCGGGAGTCACCTAATAGCGGTGGAAGAAGGCGACACCGTAACTGCCACTGCGCATATTATACACAAGGGACGAACGCTACATCAATGGCAAGTAGAGATAAGAAACACTGCTGGCGATTTGGTTTGTTCGGTGCAAGTAACCAATTATGTGCTCAATGCTCGCAAAGATGACTGACTTTGCGCTCTTTCGCGAGCCACATGCCACACATGCTTTGCGCTATATTCAGGTGCAAGGAGAGGCCCAAAGTCTTCCCAATTATGACGCACTAAACAATGTTGATGGCTTTGTTTTCGCACCCTTCGCCATCAGCGATGAATGCCCGCTCTTAGTTATTGCACCCAACAGGGTGGAAAAAATGGACGCAACCGCACACATTTCGCGTGTAACGCAGAGTGGTAATGAGGCTCCAATGGTACTTAACAACAAAGAAAAGCAATCAATTAGTACCTCTTATCAGCAGTGTTTCAGAAGTTTTCACCAAGAACTGGTGCAAGCAAGATTTGCCAAAATTGTTCTCAGTAGAACAGAAGATGTGGCTTTAACACGCGCTGTCGATGCCGAACAGCTGTTTTGGAGAGCCTGCCAACGCTACCCTCGTTCGTTTATTGCCTTGGTTTGCACACGCAAAGCAGTACGTGGCTTATGGCTACGCCCGAAGTGTTGGTGCAAAACGACACACAACGATGGCGCACCATGGCGCTGGCGGGTACGATGAAACTTAATGCCGAACAACAACAATGGCCCGATAGTGCATGGAATAGCGACACGCTGCCCCTAGAATGGAGCGCCAAAAACAAGGAAGAGCAACGCCTTGTGGCACACTACATAGGCGACTGCCTAGCTAATCTGGCTTACGATATTGAAGAAACACGGCCTTACACCCAACGCGCAGGAGGATTGGTACATCTTAGAAGCGACTTTACTTTTAAGCTGAAGCCTACCTATGGACTGGGCGACTTGGTGCAAACACTGCACCCTACTCCAGCCATCTGCGGACTACCTAAGGCCGAGGCTTGGCAATTTATCATTGAAAATGAACCCCACAACCGACGCTACTACAGCGGTTTTTGCGGTCCGGTGTCGGCCATTGAGGGCACAAGGCTGTACGTTTCCTTGCGCTGTATGCAGCTTTCTAATCACAAAGCATGTCTATACGCTGGTGGAGGTCTGCTTAAAAACAGCACCGAAGAGCAGGAATGGGAAGAAACAAGAGCAAAAATGGAAACCATGTTGGGCCTAATGCAACCGTAATTTCAGTTCTTAAGTTGATGAGCAAATTGGTTTATGCGTTGTGGTATGAACCACACAGGTTTAAACCTCTTTGGTTTTCGGCAGAGCTTAGCTTATAAGTAAAAATAACCAATGCGCCAAACCAACCGCTTAACGCCTGGAATGGCAAACGCATGAACTTATAAACTAAGATTTAAACACGAACTCAACCATCAAACATGTATTCGAATAAAGAAAACATCAATATTCTAACAGCCTTACTCGTGGCCCACGGTGTTAAGCGAGCCGTGGTTTGCCCTGGTTCGCGCAATGCCCCCATCGTTCATAACCTCGTGAAATCGGGCGCCATTTGTTGTTATCCCGTAACCGATGAGCGTTCGGCTGGGTTTTATGCCTTGGGAATGGCTCTGCTAAGTGGCGATGCTGTGGCTGTTTGTGTAACATCGGGGTCGGCCTTGCTCAATGTTCTGCCAGCCGTGGCCGAGGCCTATTACCAGCATGTTCCCTTGATAGTTATCTCTGCCGACCGCCCTTTGGCCTGGATAGACCAACAAGATGGGCAAACCATTCGCCAACAAAACGCGTTGACCGACTTCGTTAAGAAAGCCGTAAACCTAAACGAACCCACCGACAACACCCAACGTTGGTACTGCAACAGGCTGGCAAACGAGGCTTTATTGGCTACTAATCATCATGGCGTAGGCCCTGTTCACATCAACGTACCCTTGTCTGAACCGCTGTTTGAATACAATGTTTGCAAGCTTCCCAACGTAAGAACGATTAGTAGGACAATGCCCCAAACGCTTGTAGAAGCCGACTTACACGAACTGATTAGCCAGTTCTTAAGGGCCGAAAAGCCGATGATTGTGGTGGGACAAATGCGCCCCACAACCATCGACACCACGCTAATCAAGGAATTAGAAAAGCATGCTGTGGTGATTTCTGAGGTGCTAAGTGGTGTTGGAACGCTGCAAAATGCAGACGAGCTGTTAGCCACGAGCACAGAAACAGTTGAGCTTAAACCCGATTTTATACTATACTTGGGCGGACATCTCATTGGGAAACATCAAATCGCTATTGCGACAAGCGCAAGACGCAGCGCAATGGCTGATAAACGAGGGTGGAGACGTAATTGACACCTTTATGCATCTCACAACAATTGTGGAGACTTTGCCCAACAATGTGCTGTCGCTGATGGTGCAGATGATGCAACAAATCGATAAAAAACAACACGAAGCACACGTCAATGCTTACATACAACGGTGGAAAAAAGCACACAACGACTATCGTGAACACCTCAAGAAAGAGCGCTTAGAATACACCGAAGCGTTCGCTGTGCAATGTTTTGAACAACAGCTCTCGCATAGCACAACCCCTTATGAGGTGCATTACGCCAACAGTATGAGTGTGCGTCTAGCCAATAAGTACGCTCGGCACCATGTTTGGTGCAATCGTGGCGTAAACGGTATTGAGGGTTCGCTCTCTACTGCAGCAGGAATGTCGCTGACAACAACCAACAATGTGTATTGCATAATAGGCGATTTGAGTTTCTTTTACGACCAAAACGCCTTATGGAACACACGCTTGAAAGGAAATTTTAGAATAATATTGCTGAACAATGGCGGAGGAAAAATTTTCCAACATGTGAAAGGAATGCCTGCCAATGACATAAGAGACACCTTTGTTTCGGCCGAACACCGAACGTCGGCTCAAGGCATTTGCCAACAAAACGGCATTAAATACCTGGTTGCCAACAACAAAAAAGAGCTACAAAAGGGCGTTACAGAATTGATAAACCACAACGAGGACTGTCCTATTGTGCTTGAAGTAAACTTTAAACAAAGCGCGGGTGCCACTGCCTAAAGCACACAAAAGCAACATCAACAACTATATCCCTTATCCCAAACAAATAACATTGTATGAAAAGAGAATGGAAAAAAATTGAAGCGTTCGACTTCAAAGAAATATTATTCGAAGAATATCAAGGCATTGCTAAGATAACTATCAATCGCCCTCGCTATCGTAACGCCTTCACACCACGCACTACGTGGGAGATGAGTCAGGCCTTTGCCTACTGTCGCGAGACCCAAGACATAGGTGTGGTGCTGCTCACTGGCGCTGGAGATATGGCATTTTGCGCTGGTGGCGACATGAACGTGAAAGGCAGAGGCGGATATGTTGGCGAAGACGGAGTGCCAAGACTCAATGTTCTCGACGTGCAAATGCAGATTAGACGACTACCTAAACCTGTGGTGGCAATGGTTAATGGCTATGCCATCGGTGGCGGACACGTGCTTCATCTTGTATGCGACCTCTCCATTGCTAGTGAAAACGCCATCTTCGGACAAACAGGTCCAAGGGTTGGTTCGTTCGATGCTGGCTTTGGGGCTTCGTACTTAGCGCGCATAGTAGGACAAAAGAAGGCACGCGAGATATGGTTCCTATGCAGACAATACAACGCAGAAGAAGCCGAACGCATGGGTTTGGTAAACAAGGTGGTGCCATTTGACAGGCTGGAAGACGAGTGTGTGGAATGGGCTGAGACGATGATGCAACACAGTCCGCTAGCTTTACGCATGATTAAGGCTGGTCTTAACGCTGAATTAGACGGACAAGCTGGTATACAAGAATTGGCTGGCGACGCTACCATGCTGTATTATTTCCTAGACGAAGCGCAAGAAGGCGGCAAAGCTTTCCTTGAAAAACGTAAACCCAACTTTAAGAAATATCCTAAACTTCCATAAACCAAGCATGAAGTTTTGCATAGACATTGCACCTCATACGTTGCACTTTAAACAGCCTGCTGGTACTTCTCGTGGGGTGTATCTCACCCGAAAGACCTGGTTTATTACGCTCTCTTCACCCGAAAAACCGGGGGTTAAGGGTGTGGGCGAGTGTGCTCCGCTGCCTAATTTAAGTTGCGACGACCTGCCCAATTATGAAGATTGCTTGCGCCATGCATGCCAACGACTGTGCGAAACAGGAGAAATACAACACGAAGAACTGCTGCCCTACCCTTCTATTCGCTTCGGATTGGGAGTGTGCTTTATGGCAATGGCAACGCAATGGAGATATGGCACTGTCGCAAACTCCTTTCGGAAGGGGCGAAATGGGTATCCCTATCAATGGATTGGTGTGGATGGGAACATTTGAAGAGATGGCTGCACGCATTGAAGAGAAACTAAAACAAGGGTTCAGATGCGTGAAACTAAAGATTGGAGCTATAGACTTTGAACGCGAATTGCAGTTGCTGGGCCTTATACGTAATACTTTTTCGCGGCAGGAAGTGGAACTACGAGTGGATGCAAATGGGGCTTTCGCGCCTAACGAGGCCTTAGCTAAACTCGATAAACTGGCCACGCTCGATATTCATTCTATCGAACAACCCATCGCTAAAGGTCAATGGCAGGAGATGGCCAAGCTGTGCAAACACTCACCTTTGCCTATTGCACTCGACGAAGAACTAATCGGTACAAACTCGCTTTCAATGAAAGAGGCATTGCTAGACACCATATCGCCCCAATATCTGGTGCTAAAGCCTTCGCTTCATGGCGGTATCGCTGGCACGAAAGAGTGGATTGGACTGGCAGAAAAGCGCAACATTGACTCGTGGATAACCAGTGCTTTAGAAAGTAATGTGGGCCTAAATGCTATCGCTCACTTAACTTCAGAGGTGTATGGACCACAAATCAATATGCCACAGGGACTTGGCACGGGACAATTGTTTACAGATAACATTGCGATGCCACTGCAAATTAAAGGAGATAACCTATGGTTCTTACCCAATTTTTAGAACTTTGGAACAACGATAACCCCCAAATGTTGGTTCACACCAGTGGTTCGACCGGTAAGCCCAAACCACTTTGGGTGGATAAATGCCACATGGAAGCCAGTGCAAAGGCCACTTGCCAATATCTAAAGTTGAAAGCAGGCGACAAAGCTTTGCTCTGCATGTCGCTAGATTATATCGCTGGTAAGATGATGGCGGTGCGTGCACTGGTGGCTAAACTACAACTTATCGTTGTGGAACCCAACGGACACCCGCTAAAAAACATGGAAGAGGACATTGATTTTGCAGCAATGGTACCTCTACAGGTGTTTAACAGTTTGCAAGTGCCTGCCGAACGCCTGCGTCTTATGCGTATTAAACATCTTATTATTGGCGGAAGTGCCATTGAAGCGGACTTAGCACAGGAGCTTAGAAATTTTCCTAATGCCGTTTGGAGCACTTATGGCATGACCGAAACATTGTCGCACGTTGCTTTAAGAAGACTCAATGGACCAGAAGCTAGCGAGTGGTACGCGCCACTTCCTGGGGTTGAAGTGAAGTTAAACAGCAAAGGATGCTTGGTGATAAACGCTCATCACGTGTGCCAAGAGCCTTTAGAGACAAACGACATAGCCATCATTAAGCAGGCTATAGATGTAAACGAAGAGGATTTGAAGCAGCACAGCGTGGAACAAGGCGTGGTGTTTCGCATTCTAGGTAGACTAGATAACGTGCTTGTTAGTGGCGGTATCAAGATACAAATTGAAGAGGTGGAACGTGAACTTTACCCACATCTCAACACCCCTTACCGCATCATAAAAATAAAGGATCAAAAGTTTGGTGAGGTGGTTGGACTAGAATTTGTGCCTCTCAGTGGCCAAAATCCAAACGAAGCCACAACCATGGCAAAACAGATTTGCCAACAAGTGCTACCCAAATATTGGCAACCTAAAGCCTATTTCGCCGTGAACGAGATAGAACGCACGCCAACAGGCAAAATAAAAAGGGGATGAAAGGCAAACAGCCATCATCCCCCAAGCTATACTTCATAACCGCTTAACGCCCCATAGGGCTAAACGAGTCGTAATATCCTCGTGGCATATTAGGTCCCCAAACTTGTTCTAAAGAAACCTGCACACTGAGATAAGGGTTAACATTGTACTTAACCGTCGCGCCAATTCTGTCGCCCAAGGCCTGTATATCATGCAACAAATAAGGCATTAACTTGTTTTTAACCAAGCTTTTTTGTCCATAGAGATAGCCTTCCCATTGGTCGTTGAAACGATAACCCACAACGGCTTGCAAACCTGCATTGCGATAATTGTCGCCTCCCCAGAACACATTGTTAAAGTAACCGCCTGCAGCCACCGTAAACTTCTTGCCTAATGGCTGTGCGTACATGGCCGAAATATTCTGCATAAAGCCTGCACCACGAGGCGCATTCTTACCAAATTGCGCGAAAACTGATGCACCCACATTGAGGTTTAGCCCTGGATGCAAATCCCATCGCTGGCTCGATGCCCAAAACCAAGGGCGATAACCCAAGGGTTCTACCTGTCCACCCATGGTTAAAGAGGGCAATGGCAGGGGTAAATCTACAGCTGGTTCTGCACCCACAATAGGCACAGCACTGCGTTGCAGCGAGTCAATTGCTAGGCTATCCACCCTCTTTTGCTCGACCACAACCGCCTTATTAGTTTTGCGCTTGGTGTCGTGCCCTCGCTCGTTCTGCGCAAAAGCAGCATTCATCGTGGCACACGATATCATTAATAACAATAATAGTCTTTTCATCATGAAGCAAAGATAAAAGAAAAAAACGTCAAAAACCAACGCAAAAAAAACATTTTTTTAAGAAACGCTTGAATCAGCAAAAGGCATAATCAACAGCTAGATAAAAACAGAATGAAATAAAAAACAGAACAAACAAATATAGCCTAAGAACAATACACTTTATAGAGTGAAAATTGTCGTTAGAAGGTCAATTTTTAAATTATTTACCACTATTTGTTTTGCGAAATAGCCTATTTGCCTTATTTTTGCAAAGACTAAAAGAAGAATTATGATGAAGAAAACATTAACATGCGCAATACTTGCAATGCTATTTTCTGCATCTCAAGCATGGGCGCAAAGCAATAAAGGAAACCAAGACGAGTCGTTAGCCGAGAAGGTTTCTTCCATTATGAAAAAGGCTAAGAGTTCGATGCAACGCGCAGGAAAACGATTAGAGAAAGTAATTGGCTTAAACGAAAAAGGCAGAGAGGGTGACGAAGTAAAAATAGACGGTACTTATTACATGCCTATCTACTCGCTTAACATCTACGAAGGTAAAGATGCAGAGAAATTTAAAAAGACTAGCGAGAAATTATTTGCCAAAAAATACCCTCACACCAATATTGTTAGCGTAACCATTCCGCAAGAAGGATGGGTGAGCGAATCGGTAAAAGATGGTAGCAAAGTAATTGGTTATCTCCAATATATGTATTGCTACGTATTGGCTAAGGATGGAGACGATGGCTATATCAATGCCCGATTTAGTTTTCAAAGATATAAAGACGTGGGCAAAGAATATGGTATTGTTAACGGAAGATGGCCCAAATGGGACCGCACCGACGTTATTCCTCTGCCCGTTTACAACGAACTGAAAAACTATTAATTGCCACTTTGTGGGGCTAGCCCTAAAGGTTTAGCCCCACACTGCAATCTAAAAAACATATCACAAAATACTAAACGCTAAATGTAAACAACACCATGAACATTCTAAAAGCCTTGTTCGGTGGGAAAACCGAAGACCCTAAAGAGAGAAAACAAGATGAAGAGGCAAAGATTTTCGACATTCTGAAGTTCGACGGTGTAAAGGCTTTGCACATGGGACAAGCCGACTACGCCATCAATTGCTTTACCAATGCCCTGAAGTATCAAGAAGATTTGGAGATACGCGACTATCTTTCGCAAGCTTATTTAATGGCTAACGAACCACTAAAAGCTTACGAACAACTGCAACAACTTGCAGAAGCTCAACCCGACAACCAAAAGATTTTTATCAGAATGGCTGATGTGGCCTATCGTATAGACGATTATGGCGCTATGGCTGATGCGTGCGAGAAGGCACTATTGATAGACAAGAGAAGTCCAACGGTGCACTATCTCTACGCTAGAGCTTGTATTGGACAAGGCGATAACGTTAATGCCGTGTCTATGTTAACGCAAGCTATTCTCACCACGCCCGAATACTTAGACGCCTATTTGCTAAGAGGGGAAACACTCTTAGATATGGAAAATTTGGAAGAAGCCGAAGAAGATGCTAACTTTTTGTTGGAACACGTGGACGGAAACGAAGATGCGCTGCTACTAAAAGCTCGCATCGAGAAGGCTAAAGGCTATAATGCTGCAGCTCTTGAATACTATGATAAGGTGATTGAGGCTAACCCCTTTCACGCCGAGGCGTTTAAAGAAAGGGGCGATGTGCGCGAAGCATTGGGCGACTTAAAGGGTGCGGAGGAAGACCGAAACGTTGCCTTCTAACTTCTCTACCATATCTGCTTATCTCTTTCGAGAGAGTATTTTGCAACATCGGGACGTTTCACAACAAGAAACGTCCCGATGTTTTTGTTTGGTAAGCTAGCCCAAAAAGTTCAATTAATGGGTAGTTGTAAAACGTTTGACCAATAACCCTGGAAGTTGTCAGCCAACTAACAGAAGCGCAGAAAATAAAATAAGGTGTGCCACAAAGCACACCTTATTATATATATAGGCTTAACAAGCCTTTTTAAACATTTGAAACTTACTTGGCAAAGGCCACCGAACGCGTCTCGCGTATAACGGTAATCTTCACTTGTCCGGGATAAGTCATCTCGTTTTGAATCTTTGTTGCAATCTCGCCGCTTAGCTTTTCGCTCTCAGCATCGTCCATCTTATCGGCGCCAACAATAACGCGCAGTTCTCTACCAGCTTGTATAGCGTAAGTCTTTGTTACGCCAGGATAGCTCATTGCGATGGCTTCCAAATCGTTGAGACGCTTGATATAAGCTTCTACAATCTCACGACGTGCACCAGGGCGAGCACCAGAAATGGCATCACAAACCTGAACAATGGGAGCCAACAAGGTATTCATTTCTATTTCATCGTGGTGAGCTCCGATGGCATTACAGATGTCTGGCTTCTCCTTAAACTTCTCTGCAATCTTCGCTCCATATAAAGCATGGGGCAGTTCGCTTTCTTCATCAGGCACTTTTCCAATATCATGAAGCAGTCCTGCGCGTTTAGCTTTCTTAGGATTAAGCCCCAGTTCAGAGGCCATAACAGCACAAAGATTGGCCGTTTCGCGCGCATGTTGCAAAAGGTTTTGACCATAAGACGAGCGGTATTTCATCTTACCCACAATACGAATGAGTTCAGGATGGAGGCCATGGATACCCAAGTCGATGGCTGTACGCTTACCTGTTTCAATGATTTCGTTTTCCAATTGTTTCTTTACCTTAGCCACAACTTCCTCAATGCGGGCGGGATGGATACGACCATCAGCCACAAGTTGGTGCAGAGCCAGTCGGCAAACTTCGCGGCGAACAGGGTCGAAAGCCGAAATAACGATGGCTTCGGGTGTATCATCAACAACAATTTCAACGCCCGTAGCAGCTTCCAAGCACGGATATTGCGACCTTCGCGACCAATGATGCGACCTTTTACTTCATCGTTATCAATGTGGAACACACTAACCGAGTTTTCGATTGCCGTTTCGGTAGCCACACGTTGAATGGTTTGGATAACAATTTTCTTAGCCTGCTGGTTTGCATTGAGTTTAGCTTCGTCAATAATTTCGTTGATATAGCTAGCAGCATCCGTTCTCGCTTCGTCTTTAAGACTCTCGATAAGACGCTCTTTAGCCTCTTCAGCACTAAGGCCAGAAAGTTCTTCAAGCTTAGTACGTTCTTGGCATTGCATCTTTTCAAGTTCCTCTTGCTTAATGCTGAGCAACTTTTTCTCGTTATCCACACGTTGTTGACATTGTTCCACCTCTTGTTTTCGGCGTGCCAACTCGTCTTGACGTTGGTTTAGCGAAATTTCGCGTTGCTTAAGTTTATTCTCGTTTTGCTGAATACGTTGGTTGCGTATTTGCACCTCCTTCTCCAATTCGCTCTTTTTATTTAGGAATTTCTCCTTTACTTCAAGCAATTTTTTTTCTTTCAGCACTTCCGCCTCCTTGTTAGCGTTTTCTAACATCTCGTTATACTGCCCTTTAATAACATATCTAAAAAAGAGATAGCCAACAAAGCACCCAATAATAAGTGCCACGGCGGCAGCGATTATCGTTTCTATCATACAGAGTTTTATATTGATTATGTAATGTTTTTGTTCTGTTCCCGTTTGGTGAATACGAGCAATTACCTAGACATGCGATGCCAGGAGCCAAGAAAACTCTAAAAAGGAAACAGCTTAAACAGACGATGGTTCAATACCCAAAGCATCTTCAATTTCATCGGTAAGCCCTTTAAGGGTCTCCATAAGCGGTTCAACGTCGTTGCGTTCTTCCGACTTATGATATCGCATAGCAATATCAATGAGCACCATATATAAGATGTCTACATCATTTTTCTGCCCTGCATAACGCGAAGAATAGAAGTTTACGAGGTCGGTAATCAGCTTAGCGCTTTGCGATACTTCTCTTCTTCGTCACGTCTACAGTTAACAGGCAGCGTTCTGTTATAGACATTGAGCTTAATACTTAAGATATCTTTGTTATTTTCAGCCATTGTCAATGCTATTTTCGCTAAGGAGTGTTATACATTTGTTAACATCCCTAATGAGTTTAGAAAGCCTTTTCTGGGCCGACTCCATGTCGCCATCGGTGATTTCAACCATCTTTGCCATTTTAAGGCTTTCATAGCTTTTGCAAACGGATTGAAGACTATCGTCCAATTCTTTAATTCTTTCATCGCGCTCGTTTACCATCGCCTGCAGCTCAGCATTCTTTTTCTCCAACTCTTTATATTGGAGAATCAGCTGGCGAAGGCGTGTGCTTAAGTGCGACAATGTGAATTCGTTTGCATCCATATAAACACCAATTTGACTACAAATTTAATTTATTTATTTGGATACCGCAAATTTTCAGGCTGTTACATTTTAGAAAAAATGTAATTATTGTGTACCTGCAGGTTATAAAAGGCGAAATTTAGGTTTTATCGTCTTACAAAATGCATGCGGCAACCCTCGAAATGGCAGCAACACAGTTGCTCTACCCTATCCTTTATTTGTTTTTTTCCTCAGGACGGGGTTCTTTTTTGGCCAGCATCACCACTTGGAATACAAAGTCGGTTACCCATTTTTGGCTAAATCCCAGTCGCTTGTTGTACTGCCTAATTGAGCCTACGGTTTTCAAAACACCAGCATCCGAAAAGTCGTTCTTATTGAAAATATCGTTGATGGTGCGTTGCGTCATGGTGTAGATGGCCTTTTTGAAAAAGGATGGTAAACGCAACTTAAACTTCATAAGATTGCCCATTAGCATCATGAGGTCTTGTGTGAAGCTTTGGAATTGCACCAAATACACCTGCACATCTTGTAGTTTATGGCAGTTTCTTCTGATGCTGGCATCAATTTCCTTAAAGAAGTCGTCGTCGGTTTTATATAGTTCTTTCAACATTTTGCGACAATGCGACTTCTCACCAAGACCCAACTTATTGTTTTGCGTGGGTATGCGCAATGTTGTTTTGTACGTTCTCAAATCGGGAAGCATGGCCAAATTGGTTATTCCAAGATTGGCTGCGAGGGTTGCTTGGAAGTAAACACGCACAAGCGTCATATAGTCTTCCATGCCTCCTGCTTTCGATTTATCGGCTTGTTTTTTGAATATTGAGGAAAATAATCCCATAATTTTTGTTTCGAAAAGTGTAATTAGAAGTGTTACGCTCACGCTTTCTTTTACCTTTGACATAAGGTTTATGCCTTGGTTGGAGCGAATACTAACTGCAAAAGTACGAAAAAAAGGGGAATATTGCAATTTATAGCTTTAATTTCAGGCCTTTAGAAGCTAGATTTAGAGGTTTAGACATTTGTTTTAGAACCGAAAACAAATTTATTTGGCAACGATTATGGCTATTACTGCAAAATTAAAGTATGGAGAGGTGTAACTAAAAAACAGGGATTCAGAAGATGAATGTGTGGTAAAAAATACTTTTAACATCGGTACAAGCTGGTTTGTAGCGTCAGTACAAGACACTTGTAGTGCTGATACAAGATGCTTGTAGCGAGCGTACAATATTGTGGGCTAAAAATTGTTTGATAGTTTTCGCTGTTTAACATGCCTTGATTTACTAGAAAAAGGCTTTTGTTGATTGTTGGTTATCACGGTCATTGTTTACTGTGATGGGGTTGACTGTCTTTGTTATTATACACATCTTCTGTTTACAAGTGAATGCCTTATGCTGTGTTGAGATTGTAACTTACAGCTCTAAAGTGCAACTGTAAACTTGCTCTGTACTAATTGCGTCGTGCTGTAAAAAGACAAAAATAAACGCCACTTTTACCTCTCAACAGCTATTCTAGACTACAGAATAAGAGCAAAGAGAGACAAAAGTGGCATCTAAAGAATTGTTTCCTACAAGATGTAGGGGAATTATAAGCGTGCAGCGATGGCCATTAATAGCGATAAAGCCACGTGCAAATTTATTACTTAGTCATATCGTAAACCACCTGCATCAACTTCTTACCAATAGCATCAGCCTCTTCCATTGTGGCTGCTTCGCTATATACGCGGATGATTGGTTCGGTGTTGCTCTTGCGCAGATGCACCCATTTGTCAGCAAAATCAATCTTTACGCCGTCGATATCGTTAACTTGTTCGTCTTTATACAACTCCTTAACGCGTTCCAAAATGGCGTCAACATCGGTAGAAGCTGTAAGGTCTATGCGATTTAGCAATGAAATAGTTGGGATAACTAGCACGCAGTTCGCTAACCTTGCAACCTTTATGTGCAACATTGCTAAGGAAGAGCGCAATACCAACCAAGGCATCGCGACCGTAATGACTTTCGGGATAGATTACTCCGCCATTGCCTTCGCCACCAATAACAGCCTTTGTGGCTTTCATCTGTGTGGTTACGTTCACCTCTCCAACTGCAGCAGCTGTGTATTGTCCACCATGTTTAAGTGTTACATCACGCAAAGCGCGTGTTGAACTAAGGTTAGAAACAGTATTACCAGGCGTTTTAGACAGTACATAATCGGCCACACTCACAAGTGTATACTCTTCGCCAAACATCTGTCCATCTTCGCAAATAAACACCAAGCGGTCTACATCGGGATCGACAACGATACCCATATCATAGTTACCATTCTTAACCTCGGTCATAATCTCGGTGAGATTTTTTTTTCCAAAGGTTCGGGGTTATGTGCAAAATCGCCAGTTGGTTTTCCGTTGAGCATGGTGTATTCCACTCCTAGTTGCTTAAGTAGTTTAGGGAGAATAACACCACCAACGCTATTAACAGCATCTACAGCAACCCTAAATCCAGCTTTCTTGATGGCCTCGGTATCAACAAGTTTAAGTGCCAACACACTATCAATATGGCGTTGGTCGAAGCTATCATCCTCGGTATAAAGTCCTAAATGGTCAACGTCTGCATACGTAAAATCGCCTTTATCAGCAATTTTTAGCAGTTCAGCACCATCTTCGGCTGTAAGAAATTCTCCTTTATTATTTAGCAGTTTCAAAGCATTCCACTGACGTGGATTATGACTTGCGGTGATAATGACACCGCCATCAGCCCCTGCCATAGTAACAGCCAACTCGGTTGTAGGCGTGGTAGCCAGTCCAATGTTTACAACATCGAAGCCCATCCCCATAAGTGTGCCACACACTACGTTCTTAACCATCTCGCCAGAGATGCGCGCATCACGTCCCACAACAATTTTGTTGCTACCAGAAGGAGTGTTTTGGCGAATAAAGGTGGCGTAAGCCGAAGTGAACTTAACGATATCTAAGGGATTGAGTGTATCTCCACATGGTCCGCCGATAGTGCCACGGATACCAGAAATTGATTTAATGAGTGTCATAAACAATATGTTATTAACGTGCTTTACTAAATTCTAGTTCGTAAATAAGGTACTACACTGGTGCTTGCTGTGCCATGCCCTCTATCATGAGGTACTATTAGGCGCACTAGTGCTGTAGCATCAGCCGACGAAGAGGGCCTACTTAACAAGAGATATGTAAAAGGAGTGAGCCAGCCCGAAGGCACAGACGCGCCACTTGAGCTTTGATACGCCCTATACATCAAACCATTGGTACCAATAAAGGTTCCTGTGAATGTGCCTGAATTATTGGTTACAGTCATCTTATCAAGCCATGCTGCGAAGCGTGGCTGGAAACTAGACAACACAAGACTATCGGTTATCATGTTCACCTCTTTAAATCGGCATTCCACATCCATGCTTTGACCTAGCGCAATGGGTTCTCCTTTACCTTTACGCACGATTTGCATATACACGCCAGAGCTCTCGAAGAGCACATATTCGTTTTTAGTGGCGTCGGTGATATTGCCGTTTGCTTTAAAATCGCTTTCATTAATCACCTTGATGTTATGCTTCGTGATGTAATTGTTGATAGCGTTTCGTTCCATTTCCACCTGGTCGGCGTAAGTTTCGTACTTGCTGCACGATTGCCAAGAGAGCGCTCCTGCCAGGAGGAAAAGTGAAAAGAACAATTTCTTCATTCGTCGTTTAAATTTTATATGGTGAGCATGCGGACTTTTTGTTCATCTATTTTGTCGTTAATAATCGACCGTTTAAACTTCGCCCACAATACTGCAAAGATAATAAAAATATTACTTTCAGCGGATGTAAAGTCTTGTATTTTTGCTTTTTTACACATCCGCATGCCTCATTATACTTCCATTTGGGAAGTTTGAAGGCATTGAACGTCTTTTATTGATGTTTTTGAGAGGTGTTTTTAACAATCTATTTAGGCCCTTAAGCGGTCAGCATAGGCCAAAATTGCATCGCGAACCACTCGCTCTGCCTCATCCATCGTGCAATACAATTTACCACCACTCGCATTTAAATGGCCGCCTCCGTTAAAGAAACGCTCAGCAACCTCGTTACAAGGGAAATCGTCTACCGAGCGTAGACTTACCAAAATAAGATTATCTTTATCGGTATCTTCGCGCAAGGAGATTACAAGTTTCTGCCCTTTAATGCGCAAAGGTTCGTTAACAAGCCCTTCTGCATCACCTTTAACGAAATGAAAATTTTTCATATCTTGACGCGTAATGCAAAAATACGAAGCGTTTAATTCATTTAATACATTGAGCTTTTGACTCATGAGATACCCTCTAAAGCGGATAGCCCACGAGCTATAATTGTTGTAGACCTTGCGATAAACTTTGTCTTTATCAAACCCTTTGGTGAGTAGATGACCGATAATAACATAAATTTCAGGTCGAGTGGAGTTGTAAGTAAACCCTCCTGTATCGGTCATCATGCCACAATACACGGCTACGGCAGCTTGTCTGGTAAGTAAGTCAAAGCCACCGAGTTGCCATACAATACGGAAAACAATTTCGCAGGTGCTACTCATCAACGGGAACGAGACCAATAGGCGCGCGTTGATCTGTGGGTTAAGATGGTGATCGAATACCACGCGCTGGGCTGTGGCTTTGTCCAAGGCTTGCTGCATATCGTCTACCCTACTCGTTGCGTTGAAATCGAGGCAAAAAATAAGGTCGGCTTCAGCCATTCGTGCATTACATAGAGCAGTATGCTTATCGTAGCGCATCACCTTTTCTACGCCTGGCAGCCACCTAAGGAAGTCGGGAAACGCATCAGGAACGATAACAAGTGGGTCTTTGCCCACTTGTCTCAGGTAATCGGCCCATGCTAACGAAGAGCCAATAGCATCTCCGTCGGGCGACTTATGACAGCACACAATGATGTTGCGCGCATCCTTTATCAACCCACTTAGAGTTTCTAAATCAGACTGTGAAAGTAATTCGAGTTGCATAATGGTGCAAAGTTACAAAAAAGGTGCTTAAAGCCATGCTTTAAACACCTTATTATTTACGACATATTGCATAAAAATTACTTGTGAAATATTCTTCTGTTATATCGTTTTTTATGTTTAGCCTTATTGATACATTTACTTTTCGTTACTTCGCTTCTTCCATAATACCCTCAACATAAATGCGGGTTATCTCGGTAGTTCCGTTAGTGTAAATGGTAATTGTTTTCTTAAAATGTCCAGGAAACTTATCCTTTCCGTTATAAGTTACCTTAATCTCGCCTTTTTCTCCTGGTTTGATGGGAGTTTTGGGATACGAAGGTACGGTGCATCCACAAGTTGCCATGGCCTGATTGATAACAAGGGGAGCTTGACCCACATTGGTAAAAGTGAACGTGCATTCCTGAACTGGATTCTTTTCACTGAAACGACCAAAGTTGTGGGTTACCTTATCAAATTTAATTTCTGCCTTTTGCTGTGCTACAGCAAATCCAACGAATGCAAAAAGCATCATTGTTAGCAATACCAATTTCTTCATATTCTTATTTTATTGTTTAATGAATACTGTGCAAAATGCTGTCGCCACCGTGCTTTGAGCATTAATAAGCAACAGCAGAACGAACAAAAGCTCATATTTTATATTCCTAACGATTATGCAAAGGTAACGTTATATAAGGAGAAAAACGAATTTTAAGCAAAGAATTATAATTCATCCACACTTAAAAATACGTTATGTCTATGGCATTTGATGCATATTGAAGCCTTATTTATTATACAAAAATCGAAAAATATAAAGCGATGTTTCAGCAGATAATATGAATTTACAAAGCAATGTTAGTCACCATGAAAATTGCTTGATACGTTATTTTTGCTATGCTATGGTATAAGCTGGCTGCACCATTTAGTTTTCTCGTTGGCACATATACTAGAAAGAGCTATAAGCACTTAGCAAACAATTATTTGCTTTACTTCTTGGTAGCCGAAGCACTGTTTTTCTTGATGATGTTGTATGCCGAATATAGTCCTAGTTCGCCTGCCTTGCTAAGGTCTTTCACGCCCTGTGAGCGATTGTCGAGCGTTATATAGGTTAATCCGCGATTAAAATAGGCTTCAGCAAAACGATTATCGAGCTTGATAGCCGATGTATAGTCGGCGACAGCTTTTTCTTTGTTGCCTTGATGAGCATATAGATTAGCTCTACAATAATACAAATAAGCGTTTTGTGGTTTCAGCGCAATGGCCTTATTTAAGTCGGACAATGCGCCTGCTTCTTGTAACTTAACATCTACTCCGTTAGATGCCTTAAATCCGCTCATGGCCATCTGGCACACTGCACGATGCCAATATGCCATGGCCGAAGTGCTATCGATGGAAAGCAATGTGGTTGCATCGGCAATTGCCGCATCAAAATTTTGCAATGTACTATAAGCCACAGAACGCTGCAAGAGCAGTGCACGAAGTGCATCATTGTTATTGTTGCCACCTATTTTAACAGACAACGACTCTACCAAAATAAAGAAATGTTTAGAACGGGCCTCATCCAACTGTTCGTTTCCACAGGCGACATAGAGTTTATCGATTTGTTTTTCCACGCTATTAAAGTGTTCAACATCGCGGTCAAAAGCCTGATACGAACGTATACCATTGGCGTATGGTACAAGCGAAAGGTGAAACATGGGCATGAGAGACGTGTTGACAGTGTTGTCTTGAACACGCCCGCGATAGCGACTTTGGTATTCGTGAGCCACCTCATTTTCATCATTCACAACCATTTGGTTGTATTTGTCCATATTAAACTCGCTGCGTTTGCGCACTTCTTTTAACTTTGCCTTACTCCATCTTGCTTGCACACCCAAACGTTTATCCATTTGTGCTTTGAGAATCTTAAAATCATCGATTTCGGCTTTGGCCGTCATACCCAGTCTACGATAGCATCGGGCACGATAAGATAATCCTATCCAAAAGTTAGGAAATTGCTTAATAACAGCCGAATAGTCGTCGATTGCAGCACGAATATTACCTGTTTTCTCGTGCAAAATACCACGATTGAACACTGCCATGAAGTTAGCAGGCTCTTGTTTAATGATGAAATCAAAATCGGCGATGGCCCTATTGTCGTCGCCCAACTGCAAACGTAGGAGTCCGCGATTATAGTGCCCCAAAAAATTATTAGGGTCTAGTTCCAGCGCGAGGTCGTAATCAGCCATTGCCCCACGTAGGTTATTCAGGTTTACGCGAGCAATGGCTCGGTTAAGATAACTATCCACGTTTTTAGGTTTTAGGTGAATGGCCTTGCTTAAAAACGCGTCAGCCTCGCGCCATTGGTTTCGCGATAGACTGATATAGGCACGCATAGTCCACACATTGGCATCGTAGGGATCTAGTTTCAATCCCTTATCCAGCCACTCAGCAGCCTTAAGCGTATCTTTTTCGTGTAAGAAAACCTCTGCCTTAAGTGTATAAGCGTTGGCATAATCGGTCCAACGCCTCACAATCGTGTCTAGATCGTGGTGAGCTCCAGCATAATCTTTGCTATTCATCCGACAAGCGGCGCGGTTGTACCAATAGTTTCGGTTACGCGGATTAAGCTTAATAGCGCTATTATAATCAATAATAGCCTCTTGAAACTTATTTTGCCTAATGCGAGAGATAGCCCTTAGGTCGTATATATCCTCAATGTAAGGATTTAATTTGATGGCTTCAGCAGCATCTTCTTCGGCCCCAACGTAGTCGTCGAGGTAATATTTAGCTATAGCTCTATATTGCCAGGGTTGATAAAGATAGGGCCGAAGTGAGATGATTTGGTTAAAATATTGCATGGAGAGCACATAGTCCTCGTAATGGAGGGCTATCTGTCCGCTTGTCATTAGTCGGTCTACATTAAATTGTGCGCGACCAACCAACGCCACAAGAGCGAAGAAAACAAGTGCGATTTTTCTCTTCATGCAGCAAAGGAGGTAATTCTGGTGTAATTCTGTTGGCAATAATAGGTTGGATACAAAGGGTTTTATCAGCGCGCAGAGACCTTTGTGCGATACCCGCAACGGAATTTTCCTTGCATCAAAGCCTTTAGCTTACTTTAATAAGCTGTTTACGAAATGGTGAAAGATGGTCGGTGAAGAGTACACCGTCAAGGTGATCAATCTCATGTTGCAACACACGGGTAACATATCCTTCAAACCATTCGTCATGAGGTTTAAGTTCTTCGTCTACATATTGTACACGTATGCGCGTGTGCCGAGTAACCTTTTCGTGAATGCCAGGTAGGGAGAGACATCCCTCTTCAAGGCTTTCGGTTTTAGATTTCTCATCAATCTCAACAATATGAGGATTGATAAAAGCCTTTCTATACCCCTTATATTCGGGATAAGTATCGGCAAGCACATCCAGGTCGATAACCAACAGACGTATGTCTAGCCCAATTTGAGGGGCCGCCAATCCTATTCCGTCGCTGTTTTCCATTGTTTCGAACATGTTTTGGATTAGTTCATTCAAATTGGGATAGTCCAATGGGATGTCTTGTGCCACCTTTCGCAGCACCTGTTGACCATAAATATATATAGGTAATGTCATTTTCTCTTTGATTCTATGTAACTTTGCAGAATAATAGTGGCACTAATCTCGTCGACCAATGCCTTATCCTGTCTGGCTTTTTTCTTTAAGCCACCGTCGATCATTGCACGATGTGCCAGCACCGACGTAAATCTTTCGTCGTAGTAAACGACAGGTATTGTAGGGCAAATTTTCGTCCATCGCGCCACGAATTGTTTCACACGTTCGAGGTTTTCGCTTGGTTGCCCATTAGTTTGTTTTGGTTCGCCAACAACGATTAGTTCCACATCTTCTCGCTTGGTGTAGTCGAGAAGGAAATCAACCAATGTAGACGAAGAAACTGTTACCAATCCATTGCAAATAATTTGCAACGGATCAGTAACAGCGATTCCTGTTCTTTTCTTTCCGTAGTCTACGGATAATATTCTAGCCACGCGCTATTTACTTTCTGTAAAGCAACCAAGCGTCGGGATAGGTAGAGCGGAATTGATTTCTTGAAGCAACTGCGTCTGCCTTAGAAACAAACGTAGCAGCCACTACACGATACATTCCACGCTCGGCGTTGAATACCAACTGTGCGTTATTTCCTTCGCTCTTGAGTCTGTTATACAGTCCCTCGGCATTGCTACGCAGTGAGAACGAACCAACAACAACGCTATAATCGCTAAGACCAGAGCCACTCACTACAGTGACGCTTTCTTGTCTTACGGTAGCATTTTCAACGGCTTCAGCAGTTGTTACTTGTGTTGCGGGCGATTCTTCAAGGGGTGTTACTACGGGCGCAGCGCCTTGCATATCGTCTGAAGACTGTCCTTGCTCTTGTGCTTTTGCCTTTTCGTAAGCCTTTTTATAAGCACTTTCTTTGCTCGACCCACAGCTAGACAACATAAATGCGGCACACAATGTGGCGCCTAAAATCATACTTTTCTTCATCTTCTATCCTATTTAGAATTAAACTTACAATCACTTTTTGATGGGCGAAATTACAAAATATATAAGTAAAACACGAAGTTAGCTCGCATAAAGTTTGTTAATTGAACACCATACACGCTTTTTAACATAAATAATGACACAATAATTTTGAATATTAGCATAGTTTTATTACATTTGCTAAAGTATTGGATATGGCACAGCTAACAGGCTTTGCCAAATTGCTTCCAAACGTTTATAATAAGAACAATAAATATTAAAACTAAAAAAGGTATGAAAGCATTAGGTTACATTGGCGCATTCTTAGGTGGCGCTATCGCAGGTGCAGCCCTCGGACTGCTGGTTGCCCCTGAAAAAGGCGAAGACACACGTGGTAAAATTTCTGACGCTGTTGACGATTTCTGCAAGAAACACAACCTCAAGTTGAGCCGCAAGCAGGTAGACGACCTCGTTGACGACATCAAAGACGCCGTTCCAGAGTCGATTGTTGAATAAACATGAGCATGTTCTCTACAGATAACAACGTAGAAACCATTGGGCAACTCGTAGAAGTGCTCAAAGATTACATCGGGCTTCAAAAAGAATATGTGAAGCTCGATGTAATTGAAAAGGTGGTGCGTCTTATCACCGCTGTAACTTTGTTAGGCATTCTCACAGCCTCGATTATGATGATTATCATTTTCGGGTCGTTTGCTGTCGCCTACGCTTTGGCACCTTCATTAGGTATGGCCACTAGCTTTTGTGTGGTGGTGGCTTTCTATATTGTGCTGTTCTTGCTAATCTTCGCTTTCCGAAAGCAATGGATTGAGAGGCCTGTGATTAGAATTCTTACGAGCATCTTAATGGATTAGGATATGGAAAACGATATTATTCATTCGCCGTCTTACACTTCGCTCACACAGATTAGAGCGAAAAAGGAGGCAGTAAGAAAGCAGATTGTAGAGGAAGAAGACAAGGTTAGGGTGCTATGGGACAAATTGTTCACTCCTAACGACAAGGAGAACACTTCGCCTTCGAAGCGTATTTCAGACATGGTAAGCACTGGGATTAGCGTTGCCGACACGCTTATTCTTGGATGGAAACTATATCGAAAATTCACAGGAAAACCGCTATTAAAATTTAAAAGCTGGTTTTGATAACCGCCGTAACGGCATCTTGCTTTTACAATTGCCTACAAGACTTCCATTTTTTTAAAAGCAATGACGCAATGTTTTGTGCCTCTGCATTTCTTAAGATGCAACAAAAGGCACAATATTCACTAAAGCTTACTTCTTGTAGTTGCCTTTCAACAAGGCGGGTATTGATAAAACCACTTTTAAAGGCATTAGATTTTCCCCTTAACAACAGCAGAATTTTCCCTTAACAATAAATGCGGATCGGGTATTTAAAGCTCGATCTGCATTCCATCGTAACCCAATTCAACACCTTGGGGCAAACGTTTACTGGCTTCTTCGTGGATTCCTATACGATGGGTGAGATGTGTAAGCACAGTTCTTTTTGCCCCTAAGCGCTCTGAAAAGGCGATTGCCTCATCCACCAATTGGTGCGAATGATGCTCTTTTTCAAATCTAAGGGCATTTATAACCAGTACTTCCACACCTTGTAGATTGGCTATTTCTTCTTCTGCAATGGTTTTCATGTCGGTGATATAGGCCAACTTATCAAATCTAAAAGCCAGGATAGGCAGCTTACCATGCATCACTTCTATGGGCATCACTTCAATATCGCCGAAAGTTAAGGTTTGATGGGGTGCAATAGCATGCAACTTAAGAAGTGGAACACCTGGATATAGTTTATCTGAGAAGCAATAAGGCATGTTGTGTTTCAAATCTTTTACCGTGGAAGCGTTACCATAGAGGTTTATATCTCCAAAACTACAATAGGGCCGAAGGTCGTCAATACCTCCCACATGGTCGTAATGAATATGGGTAAGCAATACGCCATCAATGGCACGAAAGGCATGAGGCATGAGCTGCTGACGAATATCGGGACCACTATCCACTAGCAATCTGCTCGCATTGCTCTCCACTAGCAGCGCGCAACGCAAGCGTTTGTCTTTGCTATTTATACTTCGACATACCGCACAATCGCATCCCAACACAGGTACTCCATTGGATGTACCCGTACCTAAAAGCGTAAATTTCATCTTATATTAACCTCTGGATGAATGGTAATGCCAAATTTGGCTTGCACATCCAACTGTATTTGCTGACAAAGCGCCAAAACTTCTTTGCCATCTGCTCCACCTTTGTTTACCAAAACCAATGCTTGTTTATGATGAACGCCAGCCCGTCCCATGGTTTTTCCTTTCCATCCGCATTGTTCTATCATCCAGCCAGCTGGTATTTTCACGTGTTCATTATCTATAATATAATGTGGCATGTTGGGATATAGCTTTTGTAAGACTTCAAACTGGCCTCGTTCTACGATGGGGTTCATAAAAAAACTACCAGCATTTCCCTCTACTTTCGGGTCGGGTAACTTCTCATTTCTTATATCAATGATAATCTGTCTCAACTCGCTTGGCGTGGGTGTAGCGATACCTTTCTCGGCCAATGCGCCCCTAATATTGCCATAATCAAGATGCGGAACAAAGTTTCTGCTAAGCCGATAGGTTACATGCGTGATAAAAAGCGGTCTTTCCAGTCGCTTTTAAATCTACTCTGCCTGTAAGCATATTCGCATTGAGCATTGGTTATATATACTAAGTGCCCTGTTTTGATTTCAATAGCTTCAATCTCGGTTATCAAATCTTTCACTTCTGCGCCGTAAGCTCCAATATTTTGCACGGCACTTGCCCCCACTTCGCCAGGTATCAACGACAGGTTTTCGGCTCCGTGCAAGTTTTGGGCTACGCATTGGGCCACAAGTTCATCCCAAACCACACCCGAACCACTTCGCAGCAACACATGGTCGGCACCATCATCGCTACTTTGCACACCCAATATGCGCGAGTGAACAACCGTTCCATTATAGTCGGCTGTTAATAGCAGGTTGCTCCCACCACCTAAATCAACAATTGTTCGCCGCTAGCCACCAAGCTTGGAAGTACGCTTTGAGCTTCTTCCACATTATCAAAGGCCACATATCGTTTGCATCTGGCATTGATACCGAAGGTATTATGCGCCGTGAGGTCGTAATTATAAAGGTCTGTCATATATAATACGAGCCTAACTATTAAACTTCATCAGTTTCCATTTGCCCTTCACAACCTTGAAGTTCATCTCGGTTTCCATACCATTAGCCACCCCTCTAATAACGAACAATTTGCGATTGCTCTCAGTGTACTTTTGCCCATAGATGATGTTATAAATCTCTCCATCTGGAATCAGCCAAGGTTTAAACGATGGCCACTGCTCGGGCGTTATCGAACCAGTTATCGAACTAAAGTCGTCGTCAGGATCAGGAGCGGTAAACTCCACTAAATCGTTAAGACTTTGAACCTGAAACGCGCTGTCTGAAGCAAATCGTTGGTAAAATTGTAAGAACGAAGCATTCGTGGTTTCGCTTATATGCTTAAGACACATTGACGTGAGCGTCCACTGTCCGTTGATGCGATTAAACAGGTATTGCTTCACGGATTTGTTCTTAAACGTAATTTTTTCGATCACCACATGGTCGATTGTAGTGTCTTTCACCAAGTCCATCTGCTTCACATTGTCGAAAATAAGCGTATAATAACCTTGCTTCATAAAGAAGTGTTCCATACGCCAATCTTTTTTCTCAATGCGCTTCACCACCTTATCGTTTTGGTAAACGTCCAACGGAAACTTTATGCGCGTCAACTGCAATTTGCGGTTTGCAGCGAAATTAAAAACAAAATCATCGAACAACTCATCGGCCGCCTTGGGCATGGGCTGTTCTTCTATAATACTTTCTAGGGTGTCGCGTGTCGTTGTATCAACCAGCAAGGAGTCTATTCGGATGCTGTCGGCAACGGATTTCTTATCTTTACAGCTGGTGGTTGTACTCCCTATCGCTACCAACACCACAGCCATGATGGCAAAGAAAACTAGTTTCTTCATCTTTATTCTATTCTTTTCTAAAACTTTTTGTTAGTCTCTCAAATCTTTCATAACTACGGAGAACACCTCCTTGTGCATTGTTTTCATACCATAGAGGTGCACCGTAACCCATGCAAAAGTACAACTTTATTTCCACACCATGTTTATTTCAATATAAATATTAACTTTGCATTCAAATTGTAATAACACAATAAAAGATGATACTCGATAAGATAGACCAACTGTTGAAAGAAGTGAGCAATCTCTCGGCACAAAATGCCGACGAGATTGAACAACTGCGCCTTAAATACCTCAGCAAAAAGGGCGACATCACTGCTCTGATGGCCGACTTCCGCAATGTGCCTGCAGAACAAAAGAAAGAGGTGGGCATGAAAATCAACGAGTTGAAACAGCTTGCACAAGACAAACTGAAAGAACTGAAAGAGTGTGTTGGCCAACAAAATAAGGCCGAAGACGCACCCGACCTTACTCGTACTCCCTACCCCATCAGGCTAGGAACGCGCCATCCGCTAACTATCGTGCGCAATCAAATCATTGATATTTTCCAACGAATGGGCTTTACGCTTGCCGAAGGACCTGAAATCGACGACGACTTGCACGTGTTTACCAAACTAAACTTCGCGCCCGACCATCCTGCTCGCGACATGCAAGACACTTTCTTTATCGAGAGCAACCCCAACGACGTTACGAAAAGTGTTATCTTACGCTCGCATACGTCTAACGACCAAAGCCGAGTAATGGAACGCCAACAACCGCCTATCCGCGTGATTTGCCCTGGGCGCGTGTTCCGCAACGAGGCTATCTCGGCACGCGCGCACTGTTTCTTCCACCAACTAGAAGGCTTGTACATCGACAAAAACGTGTCGTTTACCGACCTAAAACAGGTGTTGCTCACCTTTGCTCGCGAGCTTTTCGGTCCCGACACCGACATCCGCCTGCGTCCAAGCTATTTCCCCTTCACCGAACCAAGTGCAGAAATGGACATCTCTTGCCACATCTGCGGTGGCGAGGGCTGTGGTTTTTGCAAACACACGGGTTGGGTTGAAATCCTTGGTTGTGGCATGGTAGACCCCAATGTGCTTGAAGCCTGCGGCATAGACAGCACCGTTTATTCGGGTTACGCCTTTGGTTTGGGCATCGAACGCATCACCAACTTGAAATATCACGTGGCCGACTTGCGTATGTTCTCCGAGAACGACGTTCGTTTCTTGCAAGAGTTCCAATCGGCTAACTAATCTGCGCTTGCAATGTGCTGCCCTTATCAAGGCAAATGCACAACATAATATTTTAAACCGTTGACAATTTTGTCGGCGGTTTTTTTATTCTATTCTGCGTCACAACAATATACTGCATCTATTCTTATTGTTAGGATGTTCCCCCATTCATAGTGCAACGTCCAATTCCTTTTTAATTCGTTCGTATTTGTATTTTTCTGGCTCAAAAAGTATTCATAAAAACCCTCTTCTCGTCTTTTTTCTTCAAGTTAAAGCTGTTTTTCTACTTTTATTCATCCCGCAAATATCCTATTCGTTAATATCTATCGCAATACATATTATGTGGTGTTATCAGCATGTAAGCAGTGCGTTTGGTTCGCAAAGCAAGACGTAGGTTGTGCGAAGAGTAAGTTTTTTACGTAAACCACTTACTTAAAACATCCTATAACATTAATCACCAAAAGGTTCTTTCTAAAATCAAATTAGCCCTTTGCAAACTATATTCAGCGTCTGCAAAGGGCCTTAAAAATTTATTTAGCAAAAGGGAACGTCACCCAAGGACTCTTTGGGTCGGTTGTTAGTTTCTTAATCTTATCGCTTTCAATCTTCAATTCAACGTTTGAAGTACCCCAGAGGGCATAACCAATAAGATAACTCTTGCCATAATCTTCCCAAGAAGTGAGCGAACGATGAGCCAATTCGTCGGCCACATCCATAAATTCCCAAAAACTCGGTCTCGTTGATATACTCTGAATCATAACACAAACGCACAATGAAAGCAAAACGAGTGATGTTCCAGCCATCTGTTCCTATACGTACAAGTTCGTTATGATCTTTAACAATGCCATACTTCACTAGTGTGGGCATCGCTTTAAAAGCATTCTCTATCTCCTTAGCACAGCTTCGCGCATCCTTATCCACCATGAATGTATCGCTTAGATATTTATCGATGGCCTGCTGGTCGTTGAGTTTGAATGCCTCTGCTATATGCGGAATATTACTCTTTGTGCAAAGCACTTTCAACTCGGTAAGAACGCTAAGTGCCGAGTCGCGATCGTTTATCTGCCAATCATTTTGTAGGCAATCTTTACGCTCTTGCCACGTCATGTCACTCTTCAAGCTGTTCATATAAAGTTTAAGAGACGAAGAATAAATACCACTCAAAAGCAGCTTTCGTTGCTGGTCTTTGTTCAATGTAGTTTTTTCGTCTAATAGGAAACCACCAAAAACAGAACGCAACATGCTTTTTAATTCAGCCATATAATGGTACAATCCGCCCAAAATAGCAATAGCAAAGATTAGATAGAAAATCCAATTATACGAGCCATCACCATCTCCCGAACCTCCATGAATTCTAATACGAAACCTTTCAGCAGCCTCAACTTGCTGTGCAACAAAGCACATCACTACCATCAAACCAAAAATGTTTTTCTTTTTCATATAGTTAATTTCTAGTGATTTAAGCCAATGCCTGTCGCAAGTGCGCAACAAGCAATGGCTTTCTGATTGTATTATGTAAGTAAATATGTTTATTTGTCAAAAGGAATGGTTTTCCAAGGACTTTTTTCTTTCGTATATAGTTCCTTTGCATGGTCAGCCATCACTTCAAAATAGTTGGCTGTGCCACACCATAAGCAACGTCCTATGATATAGCTCTTACCGAAATCTTCCCATGAACGTATTGTCTGATGGGCTATATCATCGGCTGCCTCAATATAATCCCATAATTCTTCGTTGGTGATATAACCATGCTCATTGCACACTCTGGCCATAAACACCAACCTACCTGCATCCCAAGCATCAGGGCCTATGCGCACAAAGTCGGCTTCGTCTTTGATGAGTTGTTGTTTCATTAACGGCTCAATAGACTCGAAAGCAAACTTCACCTGTTCCCAACAGGCGTACATATCATCTTCGGTTTCACAGGTTTCGGTGATATACTGCTGAATAGCCTGTTTGTTTTTAAGCTTCAACGCCTCTACCACCTGGGGGAAGAAACGGCGTGTGCCTTCATCCCTAAGATAATCCAGCATGGCAATAGCCGATTCACGGTCGGTTATATCCCAACCTTGACCGAACATTTGCTCGCGACTGCCAGCCGACAAGCCCGTTGTTACCACATTTAAATAAGCGCCTTTCTGACAAGAGAAGACACCACTAAGCAACAATTTGCGCTGTTGGTCCGTACTCAAGTTGGTGTTTTTGTCTATACGAAAACCACCAAAGACGGCGTAATAAAATGATGCAAAAAATGATAGCATAATTAGTTATGTATTTTTAAGGTTATTATTTCTTACCCTTAGCAGCTTTCTGAGTGGCTGCATCTGCGGGCATTTTGTTTTCAGGTCGTGTAAATCCATCTTTCTGAGCACGTTCGCTCATCGTCTTAATACGCTTGTCAAGGTCGGGGTGAGAAGAGAACATACGTTTCCATTTGCTGTCTTTCTTATAGCCTGCATCCTCTTCAAGTTTCTTCAGTTTCTCGAACGACAAGGCAATAGCCCAAGGATTCTTATTGTTTTTCTTCAAAAACTCGTAACCGTAAGCGTCTGCGTTGCTTTCTTGCTGTTGCGAATAGGTGGCATTGAGTAAAGCCTCACCCAGATCGCCTAGCTGAGAGTCACTCAGTGCAGCTGCCTTTCCATTGGTTGAAGAGACACCATCTTTCAAAGCCGAGGTTAACAAAGCTGTGCGGAATGCGTTTTTCGAGTCTTTGTGTGCCACGTGGCCTATCTCGTGACCAATTACGCCGAGCAATTCCTCATCGGTCATGATGTCCATCAACGAAGAGAATACACGCACACTGCCATCAGCACAAGCAAAGGCATTAACATCAATAACATAATACACCTTAAAATTCAAAGGAATACCTTCGACGTTGGTTAATCCAGAAGTAAGCCTCTTTAAACGAATAGCATAGGGGTTGTCATCGGGACAAACTTGATTGTGCTTGTCCATCCAATCGATGTATTCCTTCACATAATTCTGCACGTCGGCATCTGTCAAAGTAGCCGCCTTCACTGCTTTTGCTGCTCCTCCCACTGCCTTTTTAAGATTAAACTGTGCCATAGCAGGCGTTGTGTTTAGTAAACAAAAGGCTGCAACAAACATTGTTGATAAAACTTTCTTCATAAATTAACTTGTGTTATAATTATAAATATTGAGCAAAGTTAAGCAAAAATACTTTTGCCTATTACACTTTCCTATTTTTTAACACTACATTCCTTTTAGTACCCCGCCAAAGGCAGTTTTAAAGCATAGATAAGCGTCTATCAATAAAGCATTTAGTTCTTGAAAGTAGTCAAAATTAAATGTTAATTAAATTATCACCTGCCCTCCTTAGCTTAAATTTTAATAACACTTTTGGATTAGAAACACAAGTTTTTTTCAGCTGTCTTATTTAGATAATGAGAGATACTCGCACACCAAGAAATCTATCTCCCCCCCCCTCGCATCATACATTGATGTTGTGCCAAATAGAAAAAGTGGTTGACAAAGCTTGCTAAACCATTTATGTTTCAAACACATCAATATTAAATTAGAGGCAAGAATTAACCTAACGCCATTAGGTTTGAGCAAGCAGAAAGTTGTCTTTGGTACTCATCGTCACACACTACCCACAATTTTGTAAAGTTTCAAGATGTTTATTTAACAAAAAATACGGCATTATTTCGAGTCATCTCTCCTCTTGGCTGCATAAATTAAATTCTTGCATGGGGTATTTTGCATAAATATCGCAAAACACAACTATTACAAGCTTGGGCTAAGCCTAATAAATAAATGAGAAGAAGCAGGTAAAAAAGGCTAAATGCTGCAAAATACCGTGCGTTTTGCAGCAAAACGCAGTGCTAACTCCTACAAAACGCAGTGCTAACTGCTACAAAACGCAAGGTTAAATGCAGCAAAACGCCAAGCTAAAACCTACTTTTAACAACAAAATAAGAAAAACACAACAGTTTTCTGCCTTCTACTACGACATCGATACAAGTCATCAACTGGATAAATACGATGCATTAAATGCGTAAAACTGTATAATTAGCACTTTTTCGACCTTAATATTTCTGAAACAAAAGAAGAAAAGAGAGTCGAAAAAAGGAGAAAAAGCACCTAAAACACGACTTTTTGAAACAAAAACAACATTATGAACATCCGTCGTCTCGTTCTCCGTGTTTTTCTTCTTCACCTAAACATCAGTTCACAACACGCTAACACACAACATCTTACAATCAAAAACCACCAAAACAGCATTAAAACAGCAATAAATAGCTACAATTTGCCGTCTGTTTTAAAACGCTAAAATAAGAGGTATTCAAAATGATGTTTTGTAAAACATAAAGAAATATATTAACTTTTCATTCACCCCCAAATGTTATTAGAGCCTATACATCTTTTATTTTATTGTTGGCATCTTACCTGTCTTTGTAACGCAGGCGTAGCGGGTTACATCAATTTGCAAAGACAGACAAGATGCCAACAAGAAAATAAAAGATGTGAGGAAACAACACAAAAACAAAAGTTAAGGAAACATTGTGGTCTAATGCCCGATTGGGGTTTAACGTATAACAAAACTCGAGAGAGCATCATAAAGCAATGCCCAAACTCACACCCCTGAATAAGAAAAATAGGCGCTAACAGGGCGTAAACACATCAGAAACATTTGCATCACGGAGAAAGAAGACCATCGAACACTGAATTTTTCTGTCTCCCCAAACGCTAAAAGCGACGAAAGACGCTAGGTTATGGTGCATACAAACACAACTATCGCCTAGCGTCTCTCACCGCTTTTCTAGGATAAACCTATTTAAAAATGTAGAAACAAACCTCGCCAGCTATAACATCAGTCCTACGTGAATGTCTCTATCAATATTAGCAAACAAGCCTGAAACAACAAGCATTGCGCATTATTTCTTCTCTAACCGATAACCTTCAATAGCAACCCCAAGCGTAGCGGGCATTTTCTTCCACGAATTTTTAATAAGATTTCGTACATAAGAAAAGCGCATGTGTGCGGGGAAATGCAAACTACCATTACCTCCCGACACAAGAGACAATCCCACATAATAGGTCAATCCCTTTTTTAGATATATTTTTTCTGTAGCCTTAACCTTCACGTCTGTGTTTTGATTGGCTGGAGTCAGCGTGAAATAAATGGGTTTTGCCTGTACAGGCACGAAAGCAGAGCCCACAAGTTCGTATACAATAATGCGAACAACACAACGTGTATAGGTACATTTTCCCACTTTAAATTGGAAATTAGCCACCGCATAATCTTTTTTAGAGGTAAAAGCCGGGCCAACTTCGAGGTCACCTAGCTGCTCTTTGCCAAATGTGGCATCGCCTGGGAGTTTCATTCCCTTGCCAAGTATTGGTTCCAACGTGAGCTTCTTGGCCACCACAGCAACGCCACCCAGACTATAAGCCAAATCTTCCATAACAATTCTTACATCACCTTGTTGATAAAGACTACGCGGAATAACTTTCGTTTTAAACTAATATGACTCACTTTCATGTCACCAGTAGCATTATCAGGCAATTTTATGTCGAAATTTCCATCAATATCCGAAATACAAAAGACGCTATCTACGCATACCGTAACGTATTCGATGCCGTTTCCTGCAGCATCAACCACGCGACCACGCACGTTGCTTTGCGCATTAGATGATAATATCCAAGCGAGATTGAACGCAACTAAAAGAAACAAAAACTTTTTCATGTGCTATTATAAACTTATTACAATTATAAATATATTCAAAAGGAATAGCAAAGTTACAAAAAAAGTAAAAAACACACATATTCATTCTAGAACTTTAACATTACACAGCCAGCCAAACACTGTAGTCCACCCACATAATCGGTATAGGAAAGATGCGCTATAAACAAAAAACACTACAAGAAAACAACTTAACAACGCACCTAAACACAACCATCAAAAAAGAAAGAGCATCCCGCAAAAGCGTGCTATTTGCCACAACCTCACACCAATGCAAGCATTGAAAACAAAGACAAGAAAGCTAACCCGAACCAATAATTTGCATAATCCAATGAAAACCACTACCTTTGCATGGTTAAAGCCGAAAAAATTGGTCGGCACGCAACATCCATTCAAGTTGTACATAATTATAAAACAAGATAAAAGAGAATGATAACTGTTACAAATCTTGCTATTCAATTCGGTAAGCGAGTGCTCTACAAAGACGTGAACATGAAGTTCACTTCAGGAAACATTTATGGCATCATCGGTGCAAATGGGGCTGGAAAGTCCACCCTTCTCAAAGCCATTAGTGGCGAACTAGAACCCAACAAGGGTACGGTGGAGCTGGGACCAGGCGAACGTCTTTCGGTTTTGGATCAGGATCACTTTAAGTTCGACGAATATCGCGTTATAGATACTGTGCTGATGGGTCACCAAAAGCTATGGGACAACATGAAAGAACGCGAAGCTCTATATGCGAAAGAAGAAATGACCGAAGAGGATGGCAATCGCGCTGCCATACTGGAAGAGAAGTTTGCTGAAATGAATGGCTGGGAAGCCGAAAGCGATGCAGCACAAATGCTGAGCAACCTGGGCGTGCCTGATGCCTTGCACTATAAACAAATGAGCGACCTATCAAACAACGAAAAAGTGCGCGTGATGCTGGCAAAAGCCTTATTTGGCAACCCCGACAACCTTTTGCTCGACGAGCCTACCAACGACTTGGACCTCGACACTGTAAACTGGCTTGAGGAATACCTAGGCAACGTGGAACAAACGGTACTCGTTGTTAGTCACGACCGTCACTTCCTCGATGCAGTGAGCACCCAAACGGTGGATATCGACTTTGGAAAGGTTACCATTTTCTCGGGTAACTACTCGTTCTGGTACGAAAGTTCGCAGTTGGCTTTGCGTCAAGCACAAAACCAAAAGCAGAAAGCCGAAGAGAAACGCAAGGAGTTGGAGGAATTTATTCGTCGCTTCTCTGCCAATGTGGCAAAAAGTAGACAAACCACTTCGCGTAAAAAGATGCTCGAAAAACTTAACGTTGAAGAAATTAGACCTTCAAGCCGCAAATACCCCGGCATCATCTTCCAGATGGAACGCGAACCTGGAAACCAAATTCTAGAGGTTGAAGGATTGAAAGCCATCGACAATGAGGGCAACGTTTTGTTCGACAACGTGTCGTTTAACGTGGAGAAAGGGCAGAAAGTGGTGTTCCTTAGCCATAACCCTAAGGCCATGACGGCACTCTTCGAGATTATCAATGGCAACCGCGAAGCCGATGCTGGTACCTACAAATGGGGCGTTACCATCACTACTGCTTACTTGCCTTTAGATAATACCGAATTCTTTAATAGCAAACTTAACCTTGTTGACTGGCTCAGTCAATACGGACCAGGAAACGAAGTGGTAATGAAAAGTTATCTAGGACGCATGCTCTTCTCGGGCGAAGACGTACTTAAAGAGGTGAATGTGCTATCAGGAGGCGAGAAAATGCGTTGTATGATTGCGCGCATGCAAATGAAAAATGCTAACTGTTTGATACTAGACACACCCACCAACCACTTGGACTTGGAAAGCATTCAGGCCTTCAACAACAACTTAGTGGGCTTTAAGGGTAACATACTCTTTGCCAGTCACGACCACCAGTTCATACAATCGATAGCCGACCGTATTATCGAACTAACACCCAGTGGCACCATTGATAAGCTGATGAGCTACGACGACTACATTTACGACCCTGCCATTAAGGAACAAAGGGCCAAAATGTACAACGTATAAAACAGGTTGGCAAGGTATTTGCTAGATTACTTACAAAGACTTAATACAGTAAACAAACAAATACACATTTGGAATGAACGAAAAAATGACAGACGAAAACATGGAAAAGAAGGCCAACAGCAACCTCCAGAACAACGAGGAGGCTGTTGACCTTAACCAAGATACAAACAAAGACGAGGCTAACGAGCCACAAGAACAACCACAAGCAACCGAAGAAGACAACTCTACGGAAGAAGAAAAAATTACACAACAACTGGAAGAGTTGAAAGATAAGTATCTTAGAACTATGGCAGAATTCGACAACTTTAAGCGTCGCACACTAAAAGAAAAAACCGAACTTATTCTTAATGGTGGTGAAAAAGCCATCACTGCCATTCTACCCATTATCGACGACATGGAAAGAGCCATTGAAAACGCACACAAACAAGAGTGCGTTGATGCAGTGGAAGAAGGCTGGGAGCTGATTTATAAAAAGCTACTAAGCACTCTCGAGGGTATGGGCGTGAAGAAAATTGAAGTTGAAAACAAAGATTTCGACGTGGATTTCCACGAAGCTGTGGCTATGGTTCCAGGTATGGGCGATGATAAAAAAGGAAAAATCATCGACTGCGTGCAAACTGGTTATACCCTTAACGATAAAGTTATCAGACATGCCAAAGTGGCTGTTGGACAATAATTGACCGGGCTGAAAAGGAAAGAAAATGGCAAAAAGAGACTATTATGAAGTGCTGGGCGTTGACAAAAACGCTACGGAAGACGAGATAAAAAGGCTTATCGCAAACTCGCCATCAAGTATCACCCCGACAAAAACCCCGACGACAAGGAAGCCGAAGAAAAGTTTAAAGAGGCTGCTGAAGCTTATGATGTGCTGCACGACCCCAATAAACGACAACAATATGATCAATTTGGCTTTGACGGACCTGCTGGAGCAGGTGGTTTCAGTGGCTTTGGTGGTGGTTCGGGCATGGATATGGACGACATATTCTCAATGTTCGGCGACATCTTTGGCGGGCATAGAGGCTTTGGGGGCTTCTCTGGATTTGGCGGAGACGCACGTGGTGGCCGACATGCACAATACAGAGGTAGCGACTTGCGTCTAAAAGTGCGCCTGTCGTTGCAAGAGATTGCCACAGGTATCACCAAGAAGTTTAAAGTTAAAAAAGATGTTACCTGTAATCATTGCCATGGAACTGGCGCTGAAGAAGGTAGCGGAACAGAGACTTGCCCAACATGTAAAGGACAAGGTATAGTTACAAAAACTGTGAGAACCATGCTAGGCATGATGCAAACTCAAAGCGAATGCCCCACCTGCCATGGCGAAGGAACGGTTATTAAGACCCCTTGCCATAGCTGTAAAGGCTCTGGTGTGATCAAAGGTGAAGAAGTGGTAGAGATTAAAATACCAGCTGGAGTGGCCGAAGGAATGGTGGTTAACGTCCCTGGAAAGGCAACGCAGGCAAACGAAACGGCATAACTGGCGACATACAAGTGTTTATTGAGGAAGAACCTAACGACACATTCGTGCGCGATGGCAACGACCTTATATATAATGAGCTACTAGATTTCCCCACTGCTGCCTTGGGTGGAAGCCTCGAAATACCACTGGTAGACGGCGGTAAGGTGAGAATGAAAGTTGCTCCTGGAACACAACCGGGAACTGCCTTGCGATTGCGAGGCAAAGGTTTGCCTGCCATTCAGGGCTATGGCTCGGGTACGGGCGACCTCATTGTAAACCTTAGCGTGTATGTGCCTAAGGCAATGACAAGCGAAGAGAAGTCCATGCTAGAGAAATTGTCCGAAAGCGATAACTTTAAAGGCGACAAAGCCACAAAAAAAACAATATTCCAAAAATTCAAGAATTACTTTAACTGATGAACTATCAGGAGACAATTCAGTATCTATACAATAGCACCCCTGTTTTCGAACATGTGGGTGCTTCTGCATATAAAGAGGGCTTAGACAATTCGTTGGCACTAGATGAACACCTGGCTATGCCCCACCGCCAGTTTAAAACCATCCATGTGGCTGGAACCAACGGCAAAGGGTCTACCGCGCATACGCTGGCAGCCATTCTTCAAGCATGTGGCTATCGCGTGGGATTGTACACATCGCCCCACCTTATCGACTTTCGCGAGCGCATTCGCGTTAATGGAGAGCCACTTTCGGAAGCCTATGTGGTGAATTTCGTGGCAAAACATCGCGATTTTTTCGAGCCATTGCACCCCTCGTTTTTCGAATTAACCACTGCTATGGCCTTCAGTTACTTTGCAGAAAGTAGTGTTGACGTAGCCGTTATCGAAGTGGGTTTGGGCGGAAGGCTCGATTGCACCAACATTATCAGTCCTGTGCTCTCGGTTATCACCAACATCAGCCTCGACCACACTGGCTTTTTGGGCAACACCTTGGCACAAATAGCTTCTGAAAAAGCAGGTATTATAAAGAAAGAAACGCCTGTTGTTGTGGGAGAAACCACAGCAGAAACACACCCTGTGTTTGCAAACAAAGCCAAAGAAATGCACGCGCCCATGGTTTGGGCCGAAGAAACCCGAAGTGTTACAGTGGCAACACCGCAACGAGGGTGGCATAAGTTTACAAACCCGTAGCTTTGGCAACGTGGTTTTCGAACTGGGAGGCAACTATCAACACCACAACGCCAACACCATCTTAACAGCAACATTGCAATTACAGACTTTAGGCTTTGCCATAACAGCAACAGCAGTGGCTCAAGGCATGGCCAACGTGTGCCAATCAACAGGTTTGCAAGGCAGATGGCAAACATTAAGCACAGCCCCCAGAGTGATTTGCGACACAGGACACAACGTTGCAGGCTGGCAATACCTTAGCACACAACTAGCAGCACAAAGCTATCGCACGCTGCGCATGGTTTTTGGCATGGTAGACGATAAGGATTTAGACACGGTTCTTACGCTCTTACCTAAGGATGCAACCTATTATTTCACGCAAGCTAGCACGCATAGAGCAGTGCCTAGTGAGATTGTGGCGCAAAAAGCAGAACAAAACGCATTGCATGGCCATATATATAATAAGGTAAGAACAGCCTACGATGCAGCCCTAAACGAAGCAGAAGAAGGAGATTTAGTGTTTGTGGGCGGAAGTAGCTATGTGGTGGCCGACTTGCTATCAAGCCTTGAAACAACCCCAAATAACAACAAATAAACCTTAAAACTAAAGAAAGACAAGTGCGCTCTTTCAACTAAAATTTGCGTACTAAAGGATAAAGATTAAACCAAATATTAGCAAAAGGAAAGCGGTGGAGTTGTCTGTTGAATATTTTTAACACGAAACCACCGCTTTTAATATATTAATATTTGTTGTATTCATTTTTTTTTGTTTACTTTGCAACAAAGTATAACTAAAAACTTTCTTATATGACGAACACAGATAAGGTACAAAATGCATGCGGGCTGAAGCGTGAAGACTTTCAAGCTCGCATCGACGGCAAGAAACCGATTTGTATATTCTCCGCAACGAAGCAGGAAACGAAGTGGCCATTACCAACTATGGCGGAGCAATTGTGGCTATCATGGTTCCCGATAAGCATGGAAATTTGGCCAATGTGATACAAGGACATGACAATATACAAGACGTTGTAAACTCGCCCGAACCCTATCTCTCTACGCTTGTGGGCAGATATGGCAATAGAATAGCCAAAGGCAAGTTTCAATTGCATGGCAAAGAGTATAGCCTGCCCATAAACAACGGGCCCAATTCGCTGCATGGAGGCAAGAAAGGATTTAACGCTAAAGTGTGGGATGCACTGCAAATGAACGATAATACACTTGTTCTGAACTACACTAGCGCATACGGTGAAGAGGGTTTCTCTGGCGAACTCAAAACCACAGTTATCTATTCGTTCAACAAAGACAACGAGTTGGTTATTGAATACATGGCCAAAACAAACAAAAAAACAGTCATCAACCTTACCAGTCACGGTTTTTTCTCGCTCGCAGGTATAGCCAACCCCACACCGAGCATTGAGAATTTGGAGTGCGAAATTAATGCAGACTTTTATATTCCTATTGATGAAGTGAGTATCCCCACGGGCGAAATACGTTTTGTTAAGGACACTCCCTTCGACTTTAGAACGCCAAAGACCATCGGACAAGATATAGATGCCGACCACGAACAAATTAAAAACGGTGCTGGTTACGACCATTGTTTTGTGCTTAACAAGCGCGAAGAGGGCGAACTAAGCTTTGCTGCAAGGATTACAGAGCCCAATACGGGTCGCACAATGGAGGTTTACACCACCGAACCTGGTGTGCAACTCTACACTGACAACTGGGCAGATGGATATAAAGGACAACACGGTGCCACCTTCCCACGAAGAAGTGGTATCTGCTTTGAAGCACAACACTTCCCAGATTCGCCCAATCGCCCCTACTTTCCCTCTGTGGTGCTCAACCCTGGCGAACAATATAAGCAAAAACCATTTACAAATTCGGAACAAAAGCATAAACCATTTATCTCAATAGACCCGCTCTTTGATTGGTATGCTATGCCTTTGACTAGATGTGGCACGTTGCTATACAGCTTATTCAATTGCTCTTCGAACAACAAAGTGCGTAACAAACCACACCACATCAGTTTCTTTTCGCAGAAAAAGCCTCAAAGTACAACCGCTAAAGGTTGTGCACACAATCAAAGATGGGCCATAACTAAAAGCATTTATTACTAAAACTAAAATGGAAAATAAACAAGCAAAAAGTGGAAGCATAGTAGCCATTGTCACAATGATGTTCCTCTATGCAATGATTTCATTCGTGACAAACCTCGCTGCACCCATTGGCATCATCTGGAAACAAGCTTTCCAAGGCGATAGCGCCAACACCGTGGGTATGCTGGGCAACGCTATGAACTTCTTGGCCTATCTCTTCATGGGTATTCCCGCTGGTAAGCTACTCTCAAAGATTGGCTACAAGCGTACTGCTCTCGTGGGTATTGCCCTTGGTTTCTTTGGCGTCTTGGTGCAATTCCTAGCTGGTGGCGTTGGCGATAAGGTTTCAGGCTTTGCCGTTTACCTGCTCGGAGCCTTCATTTCGGGCTTCTCGGTTTGTACGCTTAACACAGTTGTAAACCCCATGCTCAACCTTTTGGGTGGTGGTGGCAACCGTGGTAACCAGCTAAACCTTGTTGGTGGTACGCTTAACTCACTATCTGGTACGCTTACGCCAATGTTCGTGGGTGCACTTATCGGTACAGTAACGGCCAAAACCACACTCGTAGACATCAATCTTGTACTTTATATCGCCATGGGTGTATTTGCTGCAGCCTTCGTTGCACTGCTCTTTATCCCCATTGCCGACCCACAAATGGGTAAGACTTCAGCCGAAACAGTTTACGAAAGAAGTCCATGGGCCTTCCGTCACTTTGTTCTTGGCGCCATCGCCATCTTCATTTACGTGGGCGTTGAAGTTGGAATACCCGGCACACTAAACTTCTACCTCTCTGATACTGGTGCTAATGGTGGTGGACTTGACCCCGCAACAGCAGTTAAGATTGGCGGTTTTGTGGCTGGCACCTATTGGTTCCTCATGCTTGTAGGCCGTTTCTCTGCTGGATTTATTGCCGATAAGGTATCAAGTAAAACCATGATGATTGCCACATCGAGCTTGGGCATCGTGCTAATCCTGCTGGCAATGGTTCTTGGTAAGAGCACAACAATGGCTATGCCCGTGTTTACTGGCTCGTCATTTCAGTTTGTTACCGTGCCTGTTGCAGCACTTTTGCTAGTGCTTTGCGGTCTTTGCACCTCAGTAATGTGGTCAAGCATCTTTAATTTGGCTACCGAAGGCCTTGGCAAATACTCGGCTGCAGCTTCAGGTATCTTTATGATGATGGTTGTTGGTGGCGGTGTTCTGCCTCTCATGCAGAACTTTATTGCCGACAATGCAGGCTATCTCATCTCTTATGCCATTCCACTCATCGGCTTAGTTTACATTCTGTTCTATGCTGTTATCGGTAGCAAGAACGTGAACAAGGATATCCGTGTTGACTAACTCGAACGAATGGCAAACAAATTATTAGTTAAACAAATTGCATACACAAAACCTAAAACACATTAATATGATGGATATTGAACATGTAAGAAGTCGCTTCATCAAGCACTTCGATGGAAAGACCGGCAACATATACGCATCTCCTGGACGTATCAACCTTATTGGCGAGCATACCGACTACAATGGAGGATTTGTTTTCCCAGGAGCGGTAGACAAAGGCATTATGGCCGAGGTGCGCCCTAATGGAACGGACACTGTTATGTGCTACTCTATCGACCTTAAAGACCGTGTTGAATTTAAAGTAGACGACCCTAATGGTCCTCGTGCTAGCTGGGCTCGCTACATCTATGGCGTTATCCAAGAAATGAAAAAGCTTGGCGTTGACGTTAAAGGCTTCAACACTGCGTTCTCGGGCGACGTGCCTTTGGGCGCAGGAATGTCGTCATCGGCTGCACTCGAAAGCTGCTTTGCTTTCGCACTGAACGACCTTTTTGGAGACAATAAGGTGTCTAAATGGGACATGGTACTTGCAGGACAGGCCACCGAACACAACTATTGTGGTGTGATGTGTGGTATTATGGACCAGTTTGCTAGCGTGTTCGGACAAGAAGGTAAGCTCATGCGATTGGATTGCCGTTCTAGAGAGTTTGAATATTTCCCCTTCAACCCACAAGGATATAAGCTTGTTTTGCTTGATTCTAAAGTAAAACACGAACTGGCTTCATCGGCTTATAACCAAAGAAGACAAAGTTGCGAAAACGTTGTTGCTGCTCTTAACGCTAAATTCCCCGAAAGAAATTTGAGACTTTGCGTGATGCCGACTGGAAAGAGCTTGACGCTGTGAAGGCTGAAGTTTCTGAAGAAGACTTTAAACGCGCTCACTTCGTTCTCGGAGAGAAAGACCGTGTGTTGGCTGTTTGTGATGCTTTGAACGCTGGCGACTACGAAACAGTAGGACAAAAGATGTACGAAACGCATCATGGGTTGAGCAAAGAATACGAAGTTTCGTGCGAAGAACTTGACTATCTAAACGATTTGGCTAAAGAAAATGGCGTTACAGGTAGTCGTATCATGGGCGGCGGATTTGGCGGTTGCACCATCAACCTCGTTAAAGACGAACTTTATGATAAGTTTATTGCCGATGCTAAGCAGAAATATGCTGCTAAATACAACCGTGAACCCGCCGTTTACGACGTGGTAATTAGCGATGGTTCGCGTAAGGTTTGCTAATAACGCATAGCCAATTCAGTCTCATAGCCTGACAGTTGGCCTTTAAACTACATAAGAAAAGAGGATGTGCACAGCTTGTCACATCCTCTTTTTTACGCATTTTACCTTTTCTCGCCAACGCAGTACACAATCTCAATTGGCATTATTATAGTAAACAATGTTTCCTTTGGCAATAATAAACAAGCAACTTTTAGTTAAGCAATAATATATTTATATCGAAAGCAGCAACAATATGAACGGAAAAACAAAGGCATTACTAAAAGAGTACGCTGCACGCTATGAAACAACGGCCTTCTTAAAGGAAGACCCTGCACGCTTTATGCATCTTGTTGAGGGTACAAACAACCAAGAAACGATGGCTTTTATTGCGGCAAGTCTAAGCTATGGAAACCGAAAGCAATTCTTTCCAAAGATAAATTTCGTGCTGGAAAAGTCGCAAGGCGAACCTTACAACTGGGTGAAAAGCGGACTGTTTGAACAAGACATACCACCAACCGACGACTGTTATTATCGCCTTTACACCAAAAAGATGATAAATAACCTACTTAAAACGCTGCAAACCCTACTCATTGAACATGGTAGTTTGCAGCAGTATCTGCAGCACATGGCTGAAAACGATGCATTAAAGGCCATTACAGCACTATGCAATTACTTTAATGAGCATAACAAAACAGGTATTATCCCCACCAATTCGCGATCTGCTTGCAAACGCCTTTGCATGTTTTTGCGATGGATGGTGCGCGATAATTCGCCCGTAGACTTAGGCATTTGGAAAGACGCCATCGACAAACGCACCCTCATCATGCCACTAGACACACACGTTTTGACGCAAGCACAACGCCTAAAACTGCTCAAAAGCAAGTCAACCTCCATGTCTATCGCCAAGAAACTGACTGCCGAAATGGCCAAAGTTTTCCCTAACGACCCATTAAAAGCCGACTTTGCACTCTTTGGTTACGGCGTAAACCAGGGTCAGGAGTTATAAATATAAGGCCCTAAACACAGCCTTGTCAATATATTCTTCTAAGATAGTCAAAACCTTAGGGCATTATATCCTCCAGTATTTACACTTCAAAAGGATGCAAAGTCGAAACAATCTTTCAACTCATCGTAAATGCGCTGTACAGGCAAGCCCATCACATTGAAATAACTTCCTTCTATGCGCCGAACACCCACATATCCAATCCACTCTTGAATGCCATAGGCCCCAGCTTTATCAAATGGGCGATAACAATCTACATAAAAACTAATCTCATCGGCAGTCAGTTCTTTAAACCAAACCACCGTTGTTACAGCAAAACTACGCTGCCAATGTAGTGTACTAAGCGTAACTCCCGTTATCACCTCATGACTTTTACCGCTTAATAAGGCCAACATTTGGTGTGCTTCGTCGGCATCTTGCGGTTTGCCAAGTATCTTTCCATCGCACACCACAACCGTATCGGCAGTTAAAACCACCTCGTTCTCGGCCATCGTATCCAAATATGCCGCAGCCTTAGCCTTAGATATATGCACGGGTACTTCGTTTGTAGGCAAATCGTGCGGATAACTTTCGTCTATATCGCGAATTAATCTCACCTCAAAGTCGATACCCAAACCGCGCAACAGTTCTTTTCTACGTGGCGAATTACTCGCCAACACCAGTCTGTTTTTCATTTTCCTATTCTATTTTGATAATCACCAGCCAAAGGCCTTTGCGTCTTTCATCCACAAACCCTTAGCTCGCAGCGTCTGTTCTATAACTTCTCGTCCGCATCCCATACCTCCAGCAGCTGCAGCCACATAGCAACTAATCGCCTTAATGTCGGCGCAAGCATCGGCTGGGCAGCATGCACAGCCACAACGCGACATCACTTCGTAATCAGGAATGTCGTCGCCAACAAACATTACTTCGTCGTCAGCTAGACCATAACGTGTTTTAAAATCTTCGTAGGCCAACAATTTCACACCTGTCTTCATATAAATGTCTTCTACTCCCAGTCCTTCGTAGCGTTTACGCACGGCCTTTGTGTCGCCACCAGTGATGATACAGATACGCAACCCCATCTTTTGTGCCAGTTGGATGGCGTATCCATCCTTAATATTCACTGTTCGAAGCGGTTCGCCATCTGCCGAAAGGGTGATAGTAGAAGCCGAAAGCACCCCATCAACATCAAATACGATGGCACGAATGCGTTGTAAATCGTAGTTTATCATTGTGTTATTTATTTGCCAGTTTATGAATCATTTCACTCATCAACTCGTAAAGTCGACGCCGATCTGCATCGTCTATAAGCTGCATTTGTCTCTGCATCACTTTTATGTCCTTTCTCACTGCTGGTCCTGTTTGTGCCTCAAGCGGAGTCATTCGGTGCACCTTAGCCGCTGTTTCGTCTATCAACGGGAGCAACAACCCAAAATCCAGTCCGCTACTCTTCAAGGTCTCACTTGCCAGTGTATAACAAAGGTTCACAAAATTGCAGCCAAACACTGCCGCCAAGTGCATCACACGCCTATCTTCAGATGAAGCAAGATGCACGTTGTTACTTAAAGCGTGTGCTATTTGCCATAAAATATCTTGCGAAAAAGCATTTGCCCCCTCAATTAAACAAGGAATAGTATTAAAATCTAAAGGCTTTTGTTTGGAAAAAGTTTGGAGCGGATAAAGTACACCATGGTTAACAGCCAAGTTGTTAAATACGCTCATTGGCACACTTCCAGCAGTGTGGGCATACACAGCATGCGGATTTAACCTGCAAACCTGTTGAATAACGCCAGGCAATGCATCATCTTTCAGCGCCAAGAGATACACATCGGCCGAATTGGAAAGTTCTTCGAGGCTGCTAACAGCCGATGCGTTCAAGACATTGGCCAACGTTTGCGCAGCTTCTAACGTGCGACTATACACCTGTTCTACACAAAAACCACTCTTAACCAAGGCCAAGCCCAAGCTTGTGGCAAGATTTCCTGCCCCAAGTAACACCACCTTAAACTGCTTAATATCGTTCATGTTCATTAGAAAGTTCCCACATGAACCTGCTCCCAAGGCGCATCATCATCGTTCTTCAAGGGTAGTTCGCTAGCTTTATGCCCCAAGGCAAGAATGCAAAGCGTATCGAAGCCTTCTGGAATATTAAGAATACCGCGCACAATATCCACTGCACGCTCGCCACTATTCAGCCCACGGTTTCTCACCTGCACCCAACAGCTACCCAATCCCAAGTCTTCGGCCTGCAACTGCATGGCAAAGGTAGCGATAGAGCAGTCTTCAATCCAGCAATCGTTTTCGGCAACATTGGCCGTAACCACCACTGCCACTGCAGCATTCTTAAGTAAAGTAGCCCCCGACTCTTTACAAGCTGCAAGTTTTTCAAGCGTGTTTTTATCCTCAACCACCACAAAATGCCACGTTCTTCTGCTCTTTGCCGAAGGCGAAAGTAAGGCAGCATTAAGCACCAAGCTAAGTGCCTCGGGGTCTATTTTCTCCTGGGTGAACTTGCGACAGCTACGTCTGCTATGCATCAATTGGGCAAAATTTTTCATCGTTTCTTTTCTTTATTCAATCTTATTAATATCCACTCCTTCGTATTCGTCCATGAATTGAAGCAGAAAGTTGTCGTACACTTTCTTCTTCAGCTTTAAGTCAATAGTAGCCACTAGCAAGTGTTTGCCATCGCCCAAAACCTTTTCTTGCATCTCGTAGCTAACAATGTTCATATTCTTAGCCTTCATATCTTGCAGCACCCCTTTTATTTCGTTGCGTGTTGATGCCGAAATAGTGAGCAATATATGGCGCGTACCTATCTTACGCAGTATCAAATGCAGGGCTTCAAGGCATATCAACACCATCACAGTGGCCGAAGTGGCCAAAGCAAACATACCAGAGCCACATGTTAAGCCAATGGCAGAGGTAACCCAAAGACCAGCAGCAGTGGTTAGTCCATGCACCACATGCTTCTGAAATGATAATACCTGCACCTATAAATCCGATTCCAGTAACTACTTGCGAAGCAATACGCGAGGGGTCGAGCGACACATTGGTAGCCTCTTGCAAAATATTATCAAAGCCCGAGTGCGACAAAATCATGAACAAGGCACTGCCTAACGACACCAAAAAGTGGGTTCTAAACCCTGCTTCTTTAGCCCTATACTCGCGCTCTAGGCCAATAGTTCCGCCCAGCAAGCCAGCAATAAAAATTCTAAGTGCAAAATCTAAGTCCATTATATCATCGGTTTTATTGTTCTTCTAAAGGCACACAACACCAGCGACTCACCTTAATCATCACTCCCATTTCGGGCACTTCTTTTAGCAAGAAATATTTTTTGCTGCTCCGCACCAGTCGTCCTGTTAGTCCTTTTAGTGGTCCATGTTTTACCATAACGGGTGTTCCGCTCTTCAATTTAGCATCGGTGGCCGAAAGAAACTTGCGCATCTCTATTTCAGGACTGCACATCAACATAAAATCCAGCATCTGCTTAGAGGGTATTTCATAATAAGCGCCAGTGGTTTTATCTTTCTTTATCACCGACATTTTAAATCTAGCCTCAGCAAAAATGCGCTTTAGTGCTGGTTCTTCCTTGCTTTTTTTAATAAATACGAGGTTAAACACCACGGGCTTAAACACGGGTTTGCCGTCGTTGTCGATTGTTTTCTGCTCGCTACATTCCATGGGTACAAAACAAGTAAGTCCTGCTCCGCTGAAATAATTGAGTGCTTCGTTCAGACGCAATGAAAACAAACGCACGGCATACCACGGGTAACCGTCGCCCGCTAATTCGTGTGGTGATGGAAATTCGTCAGTGGCTAATATCTCATTACTCTCTTTTCCAATCATGGATGTGCTGTGCATGTCAGTGCTTTTAAACTGCAAATATAAATAAAAATCCAACTTATTGCAACCTTTTTGACTGAAAAAGCGCTGTTTGACAGACGAAAAATCGAACAACTGCTCTTCTTCATCCTGCAACGCATATATATATTGGTGTTAATTAGGCATGAACATCACTCTATTGAGTATTCCTTCTATCACACACGCGCATTAAAATTCTTAACTCAATACTACCTCTTGTCGCAAAATTTCTGTGCGATAAAAACAACAATAAAGCCAGCTAGAACGAAGGATATGATGCTGCGGCACTCGGATGCACCAATCAAACATTAAACCAAACGTAATTACTTCGCGCTAACAAACACAACATAAATCACTATCTATCAACAAAAAACATCATACTGAATAGTCCCATTACAATTAAAAGAACGAGTAATTATTTTTATCTTGTGTAAAAAAATACATATTTTGTTTGGCTACATAAAAAACAATTCATAACTTTGCAGTGTAAATAATACACTAGTTTAATTATGGAAGAGTTAAAGTATTGCTACAAATACCCACACCCGGCAGTGACAACCGACAGTGTTATATTTGGTTTCGATGGCACAAAGCTAAAGGTTTTGCTCATTGAGCGCGGTCAAGAACCACATAAAGGTAAGTGGGCATTCCCTGGCGGTTTCGTTTGTATGGACGAATCGTGTGAAGAAGGTGCGTTACGCGAACTGCAAGAAGAAACAAATATGAGCTGCGCGTATATGGAACAGTTTCGAACTTACAGCAACCCCAACCGCGACCCACGCGAAAGAATAATTACCGTGGCTTATCTAGCATTGGTAAAAACGCAAGAAGTTCAGGCTGGAGACGATGCAAGTAAGGCGCAATGGTTCGACATTAACGAGGTGCCGCAACTGGCTTTCGACCACGATGTTATTCTTAGCGATGCACTGAAACATCTGCGCGAACGCATACATTTTCAACCTATAGGCTTTGAATTGCTGCCTGAGAAGTTTACCATGCGACAGCTTCAAAACCTATACGAGTCTATTCTCGAAGTGCATTTCGACCGTGGTAACTTCTCGAAAAAAATGCTCCACTTCAACATTCTCACACCCTTAGACGAAACTGTAAGACCTACCCCAAAACGAGAAGCACGACTTTACCGCTTTAATAAAGAAAGCTACGACGATTTAAAACAGAAGGGATTTAGATTAGAGTTTTAGGTGTTTATGACTTATGTCACTTGTAGTGGTCTATTTCACGAGATAATGTGTGGCTAGTTTACGAGATTGTGAGCTACGAGTTGATAAGTTGGCATACAACCTAGTTGACGAGACCGTGTAGTAGTGCGGTTTATCTTTCTCAAACTCACCCAAAGCCATCCCCTAAATATTAAAGACCAAGTATTTTCACTTCGACAATCAAAATGAAATAAATCGTAATATCACACAACCAAACGATAAACACCAAACAAAATGAAAGACCTACTTATCAGTGTGGCTGTTGGCGACATCGCTGGCATGCCCTACGAATTTGGCAATCGTACGAAGAATTACAATGATGTGCGGCTCTTAACCACCAAAAGCACATATACCGACGATACAGTATGCACCTTTGCGTGCGCAGAATCGTTGCTCAATCATAACGACATGGCCACTACACTTTGGTCAAGATGCCGCATGGAGAAAGGGCGAGGCTATGGCGGACGCTTTCGCCAGTGGCTCAATCACCCCCATGTAACACCAGCATATAATTCGTTTGGCAATGGAAGTGCCATGCGCGTTGCTGCTGCGGGATTTATGGCTACCACCTCTAGCGAGTGCATTGACCTCGCAATCAGCACCGCCATGCCAACACATAATCACCCCGAAGGCATAAAAGGGGCTGTGGCCACGGCCTTGGCCATATTCTATGGCATGCAAAGCAAAGGCAAAACCTTTATTCGCGAAAAAGTGTTAGACGTTTACTATCCGCAATGGTCGGGCTGTCTGTACAAAGACATACAACCCGATTACCGCTTCGACGAAACGTGCCAAATAACCGTTCCTGCAGCATTGATTTGCTTTTTAGAAAGCAACGACTATACCAGCTGCATCAAATTGGCCATCGCTTTGGGTGGAGATGCCGACACGCTTGCTGCTATTGCTGGGCCTATTGCATACGCCCATTATAAGTATATGCCTGAAGAACTGTTGAAAGATGCCAAAAACAAACTTCCAAAATGGATGCTCGATGTGAGTTATGCATTTGATGAACATGTTAATAATACCCTACTAAACGCATCTCTTAAAACGGGAATTAAGCCCACTAACGAACAAACACGCGTCTATAATGGCATTAAACGCCCCCTATTTACACCTGAAAAGATAACCAGCTTAAACTTGGACGAGGTATTTGTGTTTGGTAGCAATAGTGAAGGCATGCATTGGGGTGGCGCTGCACGCACAGCTCACCGACATTTGGCGCCATCATGGGCGTAAGTGTGGGCATACAAGGACAAAGTTACGCCATTCCCACCATGGAAGGTGGCTTAGAAAGCATTCGGCACTTCATTAACGAGTTTATCCAATTTGCGCGACACAACAAACATTTATTCTTCTTTGTTACACGCATTGGCTGTGGCATTGCAGGATATACAGACAATGAGATTGCTCCTTTGTTTGTGGCAGCTCGCAATGAAGAGAATATTTGTTTACCCAAAACTTTCGTAAGCTAATTTTGTAAGTTCTACGAATTTACGCTTAAGTATGCTGGCCTTTAGCCCTATTTACACATGGGCTAAAGGCCACACTATGTTCTTGCATTTCGTTCTATTATCGGGAAATAAATATACTAAATAGAACGAATGTTAGTGGATTGGTTTTGCCCTCTCCCTCAAAAAAAATCGCATTATACTGCTTATCTCATGTTTTATATTGTTTTCATTGCTCTCTTTCAAATTATCGTTTGCTTCTCGATATATTGCCTTTCTTATTAGCTTGAGGCAGCTCACTACCCTTTCAAGAGTAAGACAAACAATATGCTCATCAATACACAAAATAAGTAAGAACTTTTACAAACGATTTGGATTAAAGCCAAAGCTAAAGCATTGTGTTTGTTTTGTAAAACTGGTATTGTGTTTCTTTTTTTGTTAAATATCATCTTTTTTTATTTTACAAATACCTACTCAACAAAAACCATTCTAGAGAAATTATCTACTAAAAAGCATGATTTTAGCCACTTTTTTTCAACCTTTCTCTCTAAATTTTTACGCCTATTTTTGGCAAAACATCGGCATTTTGTACCTTTTTGCGCTTCTATTTGCTCAACTTTTCCTGAATTTTCTTCTCCACAAAACTCACTTTTAGTAGCTAAAAAGCCCTATTTTAGGCAATTTTTGGTGCAGAAAATCTGCATTTTTGCAACATTATTGACTTTGTAAAGTGCGCCAAAATCGGCAAAAAGCAGCATTTAGCCTTGCATTTTGCACCATTTAGCCTTGCGTTTTTGCACGAGTTAGCACTGCATTTTGCACGAGTTAGCACTGCGTTTTGCACGAGTTAGCACTGCGTTTTGTAGGAGTTAGCACTGCGTTTTGCTACAAATAGCCTAAAATTTCGAATAAAACACCTCTAAACTAGTCGAAATTTCGGTTTATCAACATTCACGCTCGAAGTATGTATTTCAACTCGTAAAACCTCCGCGAGAATCGATTATTTGCAAGCGAGCGGACTGTTGGTGAGAAAAAAGCCAGCCACAATGTTAAAAAACCAACTATTTATTTTACATTTTAAAAATATCTCTCCAATTTAAAGCCCTAACAAAGCAAGGAAAAATCAGAAATAAAGGTAATTTTGTTAGCAACTGGAGACAATACATTGCGCTATTGGTAGAAGTAAACAAGTGCATGGAAACAGAAAACAACTAGAGAAGCACTTATTGGCAAATGAGATTTAGCCTTAAGGCAGAGAATACACCCTAAATCTGCTCCTAAACGGATAAATACTTAGATATTAAGGCATTCTGAGATGCTTGTATAGCGAGGCATACATCCATCGTTTACTTGTAAGCTACAACATCAATGTTACCAAGAAGCCCTCGTCAAAAGCCACAAAAAGTGCAAGTTGCCAGTGCTGTTAAAGCCCCACAACTTGCACTTATCACATTTCTAAAGCCCTTACTTACTAATATAATCTTTCAATGCGTCTACGTATTGGACAAAAGCCTTTCGACCTTGAGCGGTAATGCGGCAAACAGTTCGCGGTCGTTTGCCTTCAAAACCCTTCTCCACTTCAATATATCCAGCCTGACTTAATTTATCAATTTGCACACTGAGATTACCCGCCGTGGCTTCTGTTCGCTCTTTTAAGTAAACGAAGTCGGCCTCATCCAGTCCCACGAGCAAAGAGATTATGGCCAACCGAAGTTGCGAATGCAACAACGGGTCTAATTCCCTAAACATTTTTTATCTCTTTTACGTTAAGCAAATGACCTGGTATTATCATATTAAACACCGAGGCTACACCAAAAAGCAAATGCCACCACACGCTAGGGGGGCCAATAGCAGGCTGTTTAGCATGTAGAACGAGACGATTGCAGAAACCAATGGCAGATAGGTTATGGCATGATTGCGAACAATTACGCCCGTCATCGAGGTGCCAACACTCACAAACAAGAGTGAGAAGGGCATCATAAGCGACATGTCAGTGCTATGGGTAATGAAGGCAGAAACCAACAAATATACCGTAGAAAGGCAAAACATCACCCCCACAACAATCCAACCACTATTGATGGCACGGTCGATATAGGTTACCACCTTTGGCTTTTTAGACTTCCACGACACAATGCCCCAACACAAAAACATGAGCCACCACAGTCCCGAAAACTGATTGTTATGGGTTAACTTAACACAGGCGAACACCACTATACTAAGAACAAATGCGAAATAACCAAAATAGAGAAATCGGTTTCCGCGACCTACTTCGAGGTTTTCTTTCGTCGACTCTATCATCCGAGCAATCAGTTCCAAACTCTCTTGCTCGTTAATTTTCTTCTCTTCCATCACTCATAATTTTTTAAAGTTACACTTCTTTTGAACGCCTTTCCCACTAATAAGCTTCGGCCGATTAGCCATTCGTAGGACGATAAACAAGTTTACGTTATAAACTTTATGGCGAAAAAAATATTGGAACGCACCTTTTAGGAACTATTTCCACTGCAAAGATAAATAAGTTTATAATGTAAACCAAGTGTTTTACGAAGAAAATAGCATACAAATGTAAAGATTTAACATTTCGACAGCCATTAAGGAGAATTGTAAGGAAGAAGAAAACAATCTCACAACACCAACAATTGCACATCTCAACACTTTCTGCCGACAAAACTTGCGCACTCGTCTGAATATGGCTAACTTCGCACATTGAAACGGGCAAGTCTTGTAAAGGCACTCCAGACTGTTAGCACCGTGAGCGAAATAAGCAAGCATTAGCCCTTTGAAATAGGCGAGCAATAGCCCTTTAAAATAAAGCAAATGAAACCACGCGACAAAGAAATACTCAACATTGCCATACCCTCTATCGTGTCTAACATCACCGTTCCACTGCTCGGAATGGTGGATGTGGCCATCATGGGCCATCTTGGTAATGCAGCATACATCGGTGCTATTGCCGTGGGCAGCATGATTTTCAATGTTATCTATTGGCTGTTTGGATTTGCGAATGGGAACAAGCGGTATGACCTCGCAAGCATACGGAGCGCGAAACCTTGAAGAGGTGACCAAACTACTTCTTCGTTCTCAGCTTATCGGTCTGCTTATCGCCCTCGCCATCATCCTTTTGAAATACCCCATCGCACAAGGCGCATTGTTCTTGATGCGGCCCACAGCCGAAATCAACCAAATGGCACAACGCTATTTCGAGGTCTGCATATGGGGCGCACCTGCCATGTTGGGGCTATATGGTTTTATGGGATGGTTCATTGGCATGCAAAACACGCGCATACCCATGTTTATCTCCATCATGCAAAACGTGGTAAACATCTGCGTTAGTTTGGTGTTAGTGCTGTTTGCCGGTATGAATATCGAGGGTGTTGCCATCGGAACACTGGTTGCACAGTGGTCGGGGATGCTCGCTGCCGTTGTTTTTTTCTTGGCGCATTATCGACCAAAGCTTCGCCTTCATTTTAACATGAAGGGTGTAATTACGCAGTCGGCCATGACCTCTTTCTTTAAAGTAAATCGTGATATATTTCTGCGCACCCTATTTCTCGTGGCCGTTAACTTCTTCTTTACATCTGCAGGGGCTGCTCAAGGCACAATGATGTTGGCTGTTAACACCCTTCTGCTTCAACTTCATACCATCTTTTCTTATTTCATGGATGGCTTTGCTTATGCGGGCGAGGCCGTTGGTGGCAAATATTATGGTGCAAAAAACAAGTTTGCTTTCAACGATACCATCCGTCGCTTGTTTGTTTGGGGCGGTGCGATGGTACTTGCATTCACCTTATTATATGCGCTGGGTGGGCGTGGTTTTCTTGCGTTGCTCACTAACGACCAACAAGTGATAATCTCTGCCCTACCTTATTTTGGTTGGACCATCGCCCTTCCACTTGCAGGCATGGCCGCATTTGTATGGGATGGTGTGTTTATTGGCATTACAGCCACGCGCGGAATGCTCACCTCGTCGGCCATATCCGCCTTGCTATTCTTTGCCACTTTCTACCTGTTAAGGCCTTTTCTTGGCAACCATGCTTTGTGGTTGGCCTTTATTCTCTATCTTGCCAGTCGTGGATGGATACAAACTTACCTCTTCAAACGCATTGATGGCGTGAGAACTTTGCAGCAAATGTAATACACTAATAGAAGAAAAGAGAAAAAAAAGAAACATCCCCCTTATTGACCACTGGCCAATAAGGGGGATGCACACTAGTAGGTATACGCCTATTACCCACTACTGATTAAACGAACCACAATGCGGACAGCGCCCTTTTGAATGCATAGCCACACCACAATTGCCACAAATATAACGGCTACGATTATAGGCCATATGCCTGCTAACGGCCCAATATCCATAAACAAGAAGGAGCGGATAGCCCACATAATAAAGTGTGCTGATGCTAAAAACGATGTAGTTGACAGCACAAACACCAGCCAAACCGCAAAGATAGAGCATGGCATCACTAAAGGGAAGTTTATGTCGAACATCGTCTATCGTGGCCAAACCAATGATAAGGATTGCCCAAACAGATGCCAAAAAGAACGATAGCAAGGGCGGAACACTGAAAGGATTGAGCGTGGGATGGTAATAAAAATGACGCCACGTGTCGGCAGCAAACAACTGAATGCTGGCATAAAACGTGGCCGAAGCGGCAACAAGCAAGGCTAATAACGTGGGATAAAACGAGTCAATGTCGCGAATATGTACCAAAAAGCATTGGCACGCACAATCTTTAGCACCAAATACAACATGCCGATAATACATATCACCACCAAGAAGATGAGCAAATGCACATCAGAGAAGGTAGAAATGAACTGCGAAATGGGGTCGTCGGGCACAACCATAGGCAGCAAATGCGACTCGTTTATCCATCCAAAGGTGGACTGATCGCGAGCTAGTTGCACCCAAACAGAGTCTTCGCCACTTGCAGGAATTATACGAATGTCGGCTACAACCAAATGATTATTGTGCATCACATAAAGCGTATCTAGGGCCACTCCCGACACAACCTCCTCGGGTTGTTGCCTGATAAGCGGCAAAGAATCGGCTTTAACCACAAAATTATAGTTATTCGAATAGTGATGGGAAGCCGAAAACGAGAGCGAATCAAGTTGTTCTGCCGTAAGTTCAGGCGTGCCTTCGTTGTTCTTTGGCTGCTGATGATAACAACCAGAGAACCCCACAAGCAGTACTACAAGCACCCAAAGGTTAAGCTTAAGAAGCTTTTTCATATCATTCTGCATATAAGTCCATTTGACATTCAGCACAATTAAAGTGCAGTCTGAACCGCCTATTGTCCCCCAATTGCAAGTAAAGTGGCTCTTTCCAAGTGGGTTTTGTGCCACCATGTTTCACACAATGTCCCAGCGAAAAGCGTATGCAATGGCGGCATTGCATCAGCAATGCTTCATCGGGTTGGGGCTTTTTCACCTCAAAAGCGTCGCCAATGTCGACTAATCCCTCATTTTCGTAGAAGGCTTTCGACAGGTGATTGGAGGCGTTATAAGATAAGAGTGGCGCTTATATTGAGGTGTCCAAGCCAGCGTTTGTTGTTTTGGGTATGGCGTAGGCAGCGTTCTAGGCTGGTCGGTAAGGTTTACAGGTGGGTTCATCATGGCGTCGACAGCTCGTCTACGAAGGTCGGCCAGCATACTAGAAGGTATGAAAAGCCCTTCTACATCAGCATCCATGTGCACTTCATCGCAACAATAAGGTGTTCCACCCAACTTAGTTAGCTGCCTATTAATATTGTCGCGCTGCGATTTTTGAGCTTGTTGGAGTTGGCATTGCAAATGATGCACGCTACTGTTAATATATTCTCCACCATGCACAATAGCCGTTTCAAGTTGTACACCCTCCTTTGTTGAAGTCAATTTCATGAACAAAGGCACCTTTCGTACGGCCGTTTGTTTAGCCAGGAGTTTACCAAATGCCTCATCGTTATTACGATAGAGCGACATGCCAGGCTTCAATCCTTCGGGCATTTTCAGTGGGAAAAGGCGGTTGCCTTCGGCACGGTTCACCCTAAAACCCACCAATTCACGGTCGGCATTGATAAAACACAGTCCGTCGCCATTAGCAAAACTAGCAGTGGAAGCCACATTAAACGAGTTTCCTCGCAATTCTTTCACCTTTCCAACATACTCGCCCATGGCCTTAGGTGTATCGAAAGAGGCGATACCCTGCTGTCTGCCCTTAGCAAAATAATCGGTATAACCGCGGTTAAAGGTTTTATTCAGACTGGGTTCGAAAGCATATTCCACCTCACCAAGCGACGCTCTGCAATAGCGTTGCGGATATTTGCGTACCAGCTGATTGAGTTTTTGACTATAGGCAGCCACCACATTCTTAACATAAGCCACATCTTTTAGTCGTCCTTCAATCTTAAACGAAGTGGCTCCAGCTTCGGCCAGTTCCTCCAAATGATTAATCTGACTCAAATCTTTCATCGAAAGCAGATAGCGTTGGCGCTCAATAACCTCGCCAGAAGCGTCAATGAGGTCGAACTTCATACGGCAAAATTGGGCACAAGCCCCTCTATTGGCGCTACGCGAGAAGCAATGTTGCGACACATAGCACACGCCCGAATAACTAACGCACAATGCACCATGTACAAACACTTCGAGTTCGGCATGGGGGAGCTGCTGGTGAATGCGTTTAATCTCATCAATAGATAGTTCGCGAGCAAGTACAACGCGTTCAAAGCCATGACTAAGCAGCCAATTTACCTTTTCGGGCGAGCGATTATCCGTTTGCGTGCTAGCGTGAAGGGCTATTGGGGGCAGCTGCATCTTGAGCAAAGCCATATCTTGCACCAGTATGGCATCTGCTCCAGCCCTATACAGGTCCCATATCAAGCGTTGCGTGTCTTCCAATTCGTCTTCGTACACAATGGTATTCACCGTTACAAACACCTTCACACCATAGCGATGGGCGTAAGTGCATAGCTCTTGAATATCAGAAACACTATTTCCCGCAGCGGCTCTAGCACCAAAACGGCTAGCGCCAATATACACGGCATCTGCTCCATGGTCTACGGCAGCCATGCCACATTCAAGATTTTTAGCTGGTGCAAGTAGCTCAAGTTGTCTCATTTGATGCGGATTTTATTTAATGTCGTTGACATTATAGGGTGTTTCTTGATACACATAATAATTTATCCAGTTGCTAAACAACAAGTTGGCGTGTGCTCGCCAAGTTACCATTGGAGGCTGTGTAGGGTCGTTATTGGGGTAATAATTCAGCGGAACAGAAACATCATCGCGCTTACCACAGTCGCGTTTAAACTCGGTATCGAGCGTGTTTGGCGCATATTCTAAGTGGCCTAGAATAAAAATTTCTCGTCCATTGCGTGCCATTACCATTCCCACCCCACTAAAATCAGACTCAGCCACGAGTGTCAAAGCTTCATTTTTCAAGATGTCTTCACGCTTCACTTCTGTGTGTCGGCTATGAGGCATGTTGAAATACTCGTCAAATCCTCTGAATATGGGCAACAAAGGTAGCTCTGGTTTATGCTTAAATACGCCAAACATTTTACCATCTAGCGGATATTTATGAATGCCATAATGATAATAAAGCCCAGCTTGAGCTGCCCAACAAATATAAAGCGTGCTGGTTACGTGCGTGCGAGCCCAACTAAAAATCTCGGTTAATTCTTCCCAATAAGTCACTTCTTCAAAGGGAAGATGCTCAACAGGTGCTCCGGTAACAATCATTCCGTCGAACTTTTGATTACGCATCACATCGAAATCTTCGTAAAAACTCATCATGTGTTCAATCGGCGTATTCTTTGGAGTGTGACTTTTAAGTTTCATAAAACTCACTTCTATTTGCAGAGGAGTATTAGAAAGCAAGCGAATGAGGTCGGTTTCGGTTGTTATTTTCAACGGCATGAGGTTGAGCACAACAATCTTTAGCGGTCGAATATCTTGGCTGGTGGCTCTCGAATTGTTCATAACAAAGATATTCTCTCGCATCAATATATCTATTGCTGGTAATTTATCGGGGATACGTAGTGGCATTGCGGTTTACTATAATCAAAGCTAACTAAGACGTGTGACAGGCGAATAACGAGCAAATGGTTTGCCCAGGTATTTTCTTCTCTTGCATTTAGCATATGCAAAGGTAGTATTTTTTTGCGAAATATGAAAGTGATATACCAACTAACCCTTTGGCATAAAGGGCGTAAAAATGCAACAATAACAGGCTTTTAAACCTAAAAGGCTGAATGTAGAAAAGGTTAAATGACGTAAAGGGATAAATTATGCAACGTTTTCGTTAAGCCAAATGAACAATGTCGAGCTTGCTCGTAAATTGTCATGGCGAGAAAACGCACTTTTCAAGGAACGAAAAGAACATTTAACTGCTCAAGTTTACCAGATACAATGACTCATAAAATTGGTGCTTGATTAACGCTTAGAATTTAAAAAAACGAAACAAATAAAACAATTGTCATGTTGATTACTCGCGATAAGCATTGCAAAAAAAGCAAAAGCATTTTGCTAAAAGAGAGTAGGCGATGTGTCGGGAGCTGGTTTCTTAGGTTCTTCAACAGGTACTGCGTCTTTAAACTTCAGCACAAGTTGCTGAGTTTCTTTCAAATCAAAATTCAAATGATACACTCCTCGCAAGGCAGTGCGCTTTATAAGCGAAGCCTGGCTGTGCGATTTAGCAATAAGAAATCGCGATACAAAGGCGTACACCTCCTCGTAACTCACAGGATTGAATAGCGAGTTACAGGCATTAAAAACATGTAGCGCTATCTTTTGCATGGCCAAACCATCTTCTCCGGCTTCAGATAGCACTCTAAAAAAATCTCTTGTTCGTATAAGGTAGACATATAAATTGCAAAAACAAGGGCCACCAATTAAAAAGTTGGTGGCCCTTATCTTGTTAAGCTAACGTGACGAGTTTATCTTCACCTTTAATCTTTCCTTCCTTAAAAGAGCCATCCGATACCGAGCAAAACTTCTTCTTCACTCTTATCAGAAGCCTTAGCAATCTCTGCTACACTAAGAGCTTTACCAGCTGACGATAGGGTTTGGTAAACATCACCTGCTCTAAATCCAACGCTTTCTGCGTTTATAACCCATGTGGGTTCGGTAACTTTCTTAGTTGCAGTTTTCTTTGCTGCGGGCTTTTTCGCCGTTGAGTTTTTAGTCTCTACTGCGCTTTTTGTTACTTTCTTTTCTGCCATAGTTATAAAATTTAAGTGTTATGCTCACAGATTTGAACAACTAACACAAATTTATCGGTTGCAAAATTAGTACTTTTATTTAACATATAGCATCTTTTTGTAAGAAAAGTAAAGCGTTTTATAACAATTAGATACGATTTATTGATTTACATCAACTCTTAGATTAAGTTCCTCTAATTGTTTGGCATCTATCGTTGAAGGGGCATCAAGCATCACATCACGACCGCTATTGTTCTTGGGGAACGCAATACAATCGCGAATAGAGTTAAGTCCTGCAAAAATAGAAACAAAGCGATCAAGACCGAAAGCCAATCCGGCATGAGGTGGTGCTCCATATTTAAAGGCATTGATAAGGAAGCCAAACTGAGCCATTGCTCTTTCGGGTGTAAAGCCTAAGATGCCAAACATCTTTTCTTGTAATGCGCCATCGTGAATACGAAGACTACCTCCGCCCACTTCAATGCCATTGCAAACAAAGTCGTAAGCCTTAGCACGAACGCGTTCTGGATGCTCGTCGAGCAGTGGAATATCTTCAGGATGAGGCATCGTGAAGGGATGGTGTGTTGCCATGAGTCGCTGTTCTTCATCGCTCCATTCAAAGAGTGGGAAGTCTACTATCCACAAACACTCAAACTTATCTTTATCACGAAGGCCTAAGCGGTCGCCCATTTCGAGGCGCAAGTTGCAAAGCTGTACACGCGTTTTATTGGCATTATCGCCGCTCATTATCAACACGAGATCGCCATCTTTGGCGCCCATGGTCTGTTTAAGACTAGCAAAAACCTCTGGCGAATAGAACTTATCGATGCTGCTTTTTACCGAGCCATCGGCTTCAAACTTCACAAACACAAGTCCCTTAGCACCAACTTGCGGACGTTTAACAAAGTCGGTTAGCTCATTTAGTTGCTTACGCGAGTAGTCGGCACAACCCGGAACACAGATACCCCCAATATATGCAGCCTCATTAAACACGCTAAACTCGCCAGTACCTTTAAGTACATCGGCCAGTTCGACAAATTCCATACCGAAACGCAAGTCGGGCTTGTCGCTTCCGTATAGTTTCATAGCCTCGTGCCATGGCATTTGGCGCAGTTTTGCAGGCAATTCCACCCCTCTAAGTTCCTTAAACAGATGACGAGCCATATCCTCGAACAAGTCGATAACATCGTCTTGGTCTACGAAACTCATCTCGCAGTCAATCTGTGTGAACTCAGGTTGACGGTCGGCACGTAGATCTTCGTCTCTAAAACATTTTGCAATCTGGAAATAACGGTCGAAACCGCTCACCATAAGCAATTGCTTTAGAGTCTGTGGACTTTGTGGAAGGGCATAAAATTGTCCTGGATTCATGCGAGAAGGCACAACAAAGTCGCGTGCTCCCTCGGGTGTAGAGCCGATAAGGATGGGTGTTTCCACCTCGATAAAATTCTTATTATCAAGGAAGTTGCGTATAAGAATAGTCATCTTGTGGCGCAACTCCATATTTTTGCGCACATTTGGTCTACGCAAGTCAAGGTAGCGATACTTCATTCTAATGTCATCGCCACCATCGGTGTTCTCTTCAATGGTGAAGGGAGGTGTAAGGCTCTCGCTCAACACATTGAGTTGAGTTGCAATAATCTCAATATCGCCAGTGGGAAGGTTGGCATTTTTGCTTTGTCTTTCGTTCACATTTCCCGTCACTTGTATGCAAAATTCGCGCCCCAACCTATTGGCTTGGTCGCAAAGTTCTTTGTCATCGTTCTCGTTAAACACGAGTTGGGTAATGCCATATCTATCACGTAGGTCTACGAACGACATTCCGCCCATCTTCCTAACACGTTGAACCCACCCTGCCAATGTAACAGTTTTGCCTGCGTCGGCTAAGCGTAGTTCTCCACAAGTGTTTGTCCTATACATGTTGTTATTTTCTTTTTAATTTATGTTTGCAAAAGTACTCATTACCAACGAAACCTACAAATATTTGTTGTATGTTCTGTTATATTTTTGTTGATTGGTTAACGAGGCTACTAAGTTTTTGTTTTCACGACTTTAGTTATGAAGTCTTGATTTCTTTTTTTCGTATATGGTGCTCCATTTCACAACAAACAGCTTTAATTCTTGTCTTTGTTGGCCCCGAACGAATATTATTTGGCACTTCTTAAAACAAAAAATGTAGCAAAACCAACGGCTTTGCTACATTTTAAAGTACATCCTTAGGGATTCGAACCCTAGACCCACTGATTAAGAGTCAGTTGCTCTACCAACTGAGCTAAGGATGCATTCCCATGCTAACCTTTGTACATCCTTAGGGATTCGAACCCTAGACCCACTGATTAAGAGTCAGTTGCTCTACCAACTGAGCTAAGGATGCATGATGGTTGCATGATAAGGACTCTGTCCTTTTTTGCGAGTGCAAAGGTAATTCATTATTTCGGAACAGCCAAACAAATCTCCCACTTTTTCAAGGATTGGCTGCAAAAAACGCCAAACAAATGCTCTCTTAACTCTCAACCATCAATCTTACTCATTACTACAGGCCTCAACCGCTTCCCTACTGCAATTAAAGAGCGGTGCTATTTGCGTTGTTAACACAATATTTTGTTGCCTTTACTTCTCAAAATTGATGGTTTAAGCAAATTCAAACAGCGTTTGCCACTTATTCTGAAACTGATAATATCAAGATTTATGAACTACACATCTCAAAAATTCAAGTTCTCGAAAGCTTAAATGCGCACAATCGCAAAGTTCACAGTCACAAACTTACGAACTCAAAGGCTCGCAAACTTAAAACTCGCAAACTTAAAAACTCATTTCACCTTTACTACTCGAACACCTAATTGCGATTTTTGTTTCATCATATAGTTACGCAGCAGCGATTTGTCTTCCACCACTTTCTTTTGTAACGACGAAGCATGAAACAAATGCAAGCCATCTTTCTTCCAAATAGCAAATCCCACGTGACTTGTATCCAAGCCTTGACGACTAGTTACTAATGCAAGGATGTTGCCATCTTTAACTGCTTGTTTGCAGGCTGCATTGTTAAGGATACCCACCTTGGGTATATAGCGACACGTTTGTCCGTTAAGTTCGCTCTCCATCTGCGCAATAGGTTTAATAAATGAGGGCGTACGCACCAGCATTGGGTATTTGTCTACATGCGTAGACATAAAGTTTATCTGCAAAGTTTGCACAGCACTGAAAGGCGGATTGGGTGCTTGCGTTTCTTCAACGAAGCCCATTCGAGTATTATCCGAAATCCATTCTGAGAAATAATGCAACCTAGTGGGATAACCCACTTTGCCATTTCGGTAGCGAATTTTGCGCAGTTGGTTGCAAAAATCGTCGAACGTTGTTTGGCCATTCTTTGTACATAACGTTAGTGTTAGCACATTTTCTACAAACGTGGTGCAGTCTAGTTGACGCAAATTTATCACTAATTGTTCGTCTGTGTTGTTCTCTAACGTACTTGCCACATAAGGAATGCCCAAGAATTTTCGAGCGAAAAACAGCACCAAGTCTTGCTTACCCTTTTGCTTTTTTCCTTCTTGCAATAGTTTAACAACCTTAATACTGTCGGCTGTGGTGTACTGAGCCTTTGCCCAAAGTGGCGATGTAACCACCAATAATAAACATGCGATAATTGCTTTTTTCATCGTTTTATAAAATTAAAGCCTACATATAAGTTGAGGTTTCCAAACATGTTGTTGGTTGAAAACCTATCTTTTCGATAGTTATAGGTGTGCAAAATGGTGCTAGCACCTGCATACCAACGTGAGTTGTTCCATACGATACCGAATCGCCCCACCCCATCTACGGCTACATTATACGACAAGAAGTCGCCTAACGAGGTGCGGCGGGTGCGCACATCGCCTGTGGTGCGCTTATAACCAAGGGCCAACGAGAGCGAACCAGCCAACACCCAGTTGCGCGCAAACACCCAATTATAGGCATACCCACCTGAAACAGAGAGGTCGGTGTACTTCACTTTGCCAAAGTTCACCGTGTCGTTTGCGCCGATAATGGTGGCCTGCGCTCCCAGTTTGCTAGTGATAAGCTGGTCTAACTGCATTAAATCTACATTCACTCGGTGCCAAGTGCATCCCACGCCAAACAACAAACTGCCCGCACTGCGCCTTTGCACAGTGCTTTGACTGAATGCTGCGCGATAAGAAAGCGCCTATGGTTAAGGATGTAATAAAGATTAAAACCCCTAATGCGTGCATCAAAGCCACCAAGATTGCTTCCCAACACTGCATCGGGCTTTATCTCTTTGGCTAACGACACGCTACTGATTTTATAGTTATTGCCAGTGTTGCGCCAAAACAAGTCTATACCTATCTGGGCTGTGTAAAAACTCAAATCAAATTCTTGTTTGTTGTTACCATTGAGTCGCCGAAGGTCTACCGTGTAACCCAAAAACAACCATTGCCAGCCCACATAAGGTCCAAACTTGATTGTGGGTTCGGGTGCAAAAGTCACCGAGTTGCCCTCGGCGGTCTTAATTTTATACAGCTCGTAAGTGTATGTATTTTGTGCCATCACGGTGTAGACATACTTTTGTGGCTCTATATAAGCGGTGTCTACATCGCCAAACGAATTTACAAATTGCTTCACACCGTTCACCACTCGCTTCATCAGCGAAGGCTTAACAGACTGTTCCACGGCAGACGAATCCACACATTGAGCATTCGCCACCATGCACAACAAACAAAAACACAACGATGTGAGAAATGATTTAAGCATGTTAGAACTTATTGAGAATACGGTCCATCACCCAATTTACAGGAGTTGCGCTCACGCTTGTGCACGAACAATGACCAATACCTTGCAAATCTTCGATAACAGTTTTAATAATCGGCAACTGCACATAGGGCGGATTGTCTACATTAAAGCTAGTTGCGCCATCGCTTGTTATCAGCTGTATGGGGTCGTTGGTGTACACCGAGAACGACAATAGCCCCCGTTCGCCCACCACCTCTATGCGGTCTTCTTTTGCACTTTGGTGTGCCACGAAACACCAACTGCCACTACCCACTACGCCACTTTCAAATTCGAAGGCAGCACTCACCGTGTCTTCAACGCCATAAAGCTGTCCGCGGTTAGAAAAATAACCACGTGCACGGGTTATTATGCCGAAGAGTTCTTGTATTAAGTCTAACTGATGCGGTGCCAGTCGTAGAAATAACCACCTCCCGACACATCGGGTTGCAGTCTCCAGGGCAGATTACTATTGGTGGAATAATCTAAATCGCGCGGAGGAACAGCAAAACGTATTTGCACATTGGTGATTTTACCAATAGTTCCGCTATCTACGATATCTTTCACCTTCATAAAATAAGGCAAGTACCTACGATAGTAAGCCACGAAACAAGGCACACCCGTTTGTTCGCTTACACGGTTAATGCGCACACAGTCTTCGTAACTGGCTGCCAAAGGCTTTTCCACATACACGGGTTTGCCTGCTCGCATGGCCATAATAGCAAAGGTGGCATGGCTCGAAGGGGGCGTTGCAATGTACACAGCGTTGACATCTGGGTCGCAGATAAGTTCGTTCGGGTCGGTGTACCATTTACGAATGCGATGGCGTTCGGCATACGAACGTGCCTTATCTTCAGTGCGACTCATCACAGCATGCACGTGCGAGCCTTCCACTTCGTTAAAAGCGGGACCCGATTTTTTCTCGGTTACCTCGCCACAACCTATAAATCCCCAGCTTATTTCTTTCATTCTTAAACTTCTCTACTTTGCAAATTGGTTCGTTGCCCAATGCCCACCAAAAGACAAGGGCCAAAATGCAACACCACAAACAACTATCTTAATACTGCAAATTTACAAAAAGAAATCGAACTGATAAAGGCTAGCTGCATAAAATCCCCTTTACTGTGGCTTTTAATCCAGCTCTTTGCCCCTAAAGATAAATAAAATGGCGTGACAACATCTATTGACACGCCATTTACTTTGTACTAGCCTCAAGGGTTAGGCACGGTGTTAGAAGTTATAATACAAACCGAAGGTGAGGTGATTGTTATCAAACGATGCACCCCAAGCTTGTGTATCCAAACCTGAATCGCTGTTCTTGGTGTTCTTCCAACCTAAAAATCCCACCTTTGTTACAAATGAGAAATGTCTGTTCAGGTTAACAGCCACACCAGGAGTTAAACCTACTTCCAAGTTGTTAACACCGCCTTTGTAGTGCTGGTAGTCAACACCACCATCTACAAACACGTTAACAAACTTAGAATGTACGAAGGTATAACGAACGTAAGGAGACAACTTGAAATAGGTCTCATCTGAATTTACAGATGCGTCTTCTAGCGAAACAGGATTGCCTTTTCCCCAACCAATTACCGTACCAACAGCCCAGTTGCCGTTAATGCCGTAACCAATTTCGGGCAACAATTTGAAGGTTGTTTTCTCTTCTCCATTTTTTACCTTGCTTACACCAACACCGATGCTTCCACCAAGATAAACTTGTGCACTTGCACTTACAGCTATAACTGCTGCAACCATTGTCATCAAAATCTTTTTCATCTTTATTCCTGATTAAATTAAACTGATGTATTAAACACTTACGTTTGTTTCTGAAGGCAAAATTATAACATTAACATTAGCACTACAGCCATAGAAAACCATTATTAACTTATTGTTCGCAAATAACAGTTAAAGTATTTATAATTCGATAAGTTAACAACTATTCACCTTTTGCTATGCAAACGTTGCACAGTGTATATTAAAGACCAGCGGACAAACACGCTTTATTGCATGTGTTTGCCCGCTTAAATCTTTGCGATATTGTGTTGCTTACCCACTTACGCTTTGCAGACGGTTGCGCAGAAAAAGCCTCAAGCCCTACCAACTACTGGGGATAAGCGCGTAGAATACAATATTTACTATTCTTTCTCCCAAGTTTCTTCGGCCTCGGGCTCGCCCACTCTGCGCGAAGATGGATGTTCGGGCAAGTGGAAACGATAATTACTATCGGCATCAAGAGCCATAGCCACCTTGTTGATTTCAACAAAAGTGGTGCCTCCACCTTCTCCAAAGCTACCGCTAAGGTATGCAATCTTATCTTCTAAGTTGATGTATCCCTTCTGTCTCAACATACGGATGGCAGCAGTAAACATAAACTGCGGTGCATGGTGTTCTTTCTGATGTACAGGGATAACACCATAGCTAAGATTGAGCCAGCGTTGCAATTTCTCCTTATAACACATAGCCAAGATGGGCGTTGCACCGCGGAACGACGATAGTATGCGAGCCGTTTCGCCCGATTCGCTATCGGTGATGATACCCGCAACACCCAAACGGCGTGTTGACTCGATGGCAGAGTAAGCCAAAAACTCTTTCTGACTGCAATTGGGAGAAAGCGAAATCTCCAAACCCTTCAATCTTAAGCGGTCTTTTTCAGCCTGTTCGGCAATAGAAGCCATGGTTTGTACTGCCTCGAGGGGATATTTTCCCGAAGCCGTTTCGCCACTGAGCATTAGGGCATCGGTACGATAATACACGGCATTGGCAATATCTGTCACCTCGGCACGCGTTGGGCGAGGGTTGTTTATCATGGTGTGGAGCATCTGTGTGGCCACAATAACAGGCTTTTTCTTCAGCACACACTTATGAATAATTTCTCTTTGCAAACCAGGGATGCACTCCAAAGGCACCTCGATGCCCAAGTCGCCACGCGCAATCATAATACCATACGAGGCATCAATAATCTCATCGATATTGTCGATACCCTCTTGGTTCTCAATTTTAGATATAATCTTAATGTCGCTATTATGTTCGTCGAGAATTTTTTGCACGGCATGCACATCTTCGGCCGAGCGAACAAAAGAGTGAGCAATAAAATCAATGTCTTGTTCGATAGCGAAAAGAATGTTGTTTCGGTCTTTTTCGGTGAGTGCAGGCAAGTCGATATGCTCTCCAGGTACGTTTACACTCTTGCGCGCACCCAGCTTACCATCGTTTTGTACTTGCGTAACCAGCATCGGACCTTGCACCTCTAGCACCTTCATGTCTAGTTCTCCATCGTCGAAAAGAATGCTGTCGCCCACTTTCACATCGTTGGCAATGTCGGGATACGACACGTTTAGGATGTCGTGAGTTGTGTCCATCTCGGGTCGTCCGAAGATTTTCACAATCTCACCGCTTTTATATTCAATGGGTTCTGCCACACCAGTGGTTCTAATCTCTGGCCCTTTAGTGTCTATCATCAAGGCGATGTGCGACGAAACAGCACGCACATTCTTGATAATCTCTTTCATTCCCTCTTCTGGAGCATGAGCGGTGTTCATACGAACCACGTTCATTCCTGCAAAAAACAACTTGCGGATGAAATCCTGATCACACCTGCGGTCGCTGATAGTGGCCACAATCTTAGTTTGTTTCATATCTTATTGAAATGTCTTTTATATATGGATGTTACAACGAGCAAGCACGCTTTACAATGTAACGGTGTATCGCCACACGCCGTTTAACGCTCTTGCCCTTTTGCAAAGGTAGTGAAAAAAATCGCGAACTCCTTGACCTTTGTAATTATTATCTTGAATAAGAAGCAAAATACATTCAATGGCGTGAGCAATGATGGGCTGAACCCTGCCTTAACAACCTTGAGCGTGTGCTTTCAAGAAGTCTTCGGCGCGTTGCAAGTCTTCGGGGGTGTCTATTCCCACTGTTTCCACCTGGGTAAGTCCCACTTTTATCTGATAGCCATTCTGCAACCAACGAAGTTGTTCAAGACTCTCGGCCTTCTCAAGCGACGACTGTGGCAAAGCGGTGATTGCCTGAAGTGCTGCTGGGCGATAAGCATAGATGCCCAAATGTTTGAGAAAGGGATAATGCCCTAACCACATATCGGGTTCGACGCCACGCACAAAAGGAATAACCGAACGCGAGAAATACAGGGCAAAGCCTGCATTGCTCACCACAATCTTGGGCGAATTAGGATTGCGCACCTCGTCGATAGAGACGAAAGGAATGCCCAATGTGGCTATTTGCACGCCCTCCGTGTCGAAGCATTGACAAATTGCTTCTATCTGCGAACGTTGCACAAAAGGTTCGTCGCCTTGTATGTTCACCACCACATCGTAGTCGCCGCCTATCTTTTGCACAGCCTCGTTCACGCGGTCGGTACCACTTTGGTGTTCGGTTGAGGTCATCACAGCCTTACCGCCAAACTCCAACACCTTATTATATATACGTTCGTCGTCGGTGGCCACGTAGGTTTCGTCTAACACATGGGCCACTTGTTCGTACACACGTTGTATCACTGGCTTGCCACCAAGTAGGGCCAGGGGTTTGCCCGGAAAGCGCGAAGAACCATAACGGGCTGGAATTATGCCTATAAATTTCATTGTATGTTTTGTTTTAATTGTTGTTGTTTTAATTATGAAACGAGTTTACCAGTTGACAAACCACCGTGTTTACGAGCTAAAATACAAGGAAATGGATGTAGATGCCTGCTCGCATTGTTCACTTTGGCATCAATCTATCTGCACGTCGGTATTTATAGCGTTGCAAAATGCCCTTTGTAGGGGCACTACAAGCGGTTTGTAGTGGCAGTACAAGCATCTTGTAGTAGCATTACAAGACGCTTGTAGCGACAGTACAAAGCCCTTTGTACTGACAAATGTGCACAACAATGCGCTATTTCGTCTATAAAAACTGAATTTCACGACTAATGTTTATGGATGAAAATTTGCTGTTTTTTCGATGAATTACCTAGCAAAGAAGGAGTAGAACGAGCTAAGCTATATACAGCAGAACAAGCAAGTATTGGGCTTACCTACTTCATTTCTTAACTCCCCAGCACCTTTAATTACCGCCTTATTTCTGCAAAGCCCACCAGTCTATCGGCCCTATCGCCCATTTTTCGATAATAAACAAGGGCTTGGTAGCGATTTTCGGTTTGGTAGAACGACCCCTCTGAGGGTAGGTTAGCCGTGTTGCCATTGGGTTGTTGCCACACGTATTGGTACGAATAATATCCCTGTTTGAGCAAACAGGTTAACCTATAACAGCCCTGTGTGTCGTCATATTGCATCTTATAGGGTGCAGAAAGTTGGTCGTTGGTCCACACGCCATTTACAAACACATCGCCCTCAACACGAGGTGAGCGAAGATTGAAATGCACATAAACGTATTCTGAAGTGGTGTTGTTTTCGCTATTATCACTGTTGCGAATGTAAAATGCCCCGTTGGCATCCTCGTCAAACACATAACTCGTTCGCGGTTCGTCGGGCCAGAGATAAGCATGGTAGGCTTTTCCGTCCCAGTTTATTTTCTCAACGCCCATGTTGGCATGTCGTACATCCAGCAATTCGAATTTGCGATATTCGTTTCCACCCTCGAAAATAAGTTGTGCATTATGTGCCCAACGCAATCCATCGCCCATAACAAACTGAGGTTTGGCATTAACAACAGCATTATCCCAACGTCCATTTTGCATCACAACTGTGCGTATTTGGCGCTGAACATCTGTAACAACCATACCAGGAGCAAATCTAACCTCCATATCAAGTTGCTGCCAACGACTGTTAATGCCTTTGTCGGTGTTGCCACTTAGATCGAGTTTAATACCCACACCTTGGTCAACAACCATAAAACAGCATTCGGCCACAGCCTTATCGTTGTCATTGGCATCGTAGATGGTTACGCGATAATTGCCGCTCATCTTTATTCTACATTGGTCGTTGGGTAGTTGCAAGTGATAATGGGTGTACAACACATTGGTATTTATAGACTGTTGCACACGCTCTATCACATTATCAGCATTAAATCCGTCGATGTAATCGCTAACAAAGAGTTCGGTGGAGGTGGTCCAATCGGCATTGCAATGCTCTATCTTGTAGGCATAACGGCGATATTCGTGAGTAAGATCGTCGAAGGCGATGTTCACTGCAACATTATCTGCTAAATCGATAACGGGCATCGAAAGCCAGTTATTGCCAGCAACAACTTGCAACGAAGCAATATTAGGAACAAAAATGCGGTTGCGCTGGGCAATCATGGTCAACGAAAGCCACAGGCATAAGAACAAAAATGTGAACCGAAGTTTGCACATAAGCAGCACTAAAGAAAGGGAAAAGCAGTTGGGAAAAACAAAAAATCGGCAAGCCCAACGCATTGTTAGACTCGCCGAAATGTATTTAGGTGGTTTGCTTAGGCCAATATTGCCAGTCTGCGTGGGCACAATGCACCACCGCATGCAGTCAAGAGTGCCTAGCAATGAGGTTTATTCGCCTTTAATGGCAGCAACACCAGGCAACACTTTGCCTTCGATGGCCTCGAGCATTGCACCGCCGCCCGTTGAAACGTAAGAAACCTTATCGGCAAGTCCGAACTTGTTAACAGCAGCAACCGAGTCGCCACCGCCTACAAGCGAGTAAGCGCCATTTTCTTGTGTAGCTTGAGCCACATATTTGGCAATTTCGCCTGTGCCATGAGCAAAGTTTTCAAATTCGAAAACGCCAACAGGACCGTTCCAAAGGATGGTTTTAGACTCGAGAATGATTTTCTTCCAGATGGCCAACGACTCTTCCGAAGCGTCCATACCTTCCCATCCATCGGGTATTTGGTCGATAGGCACAACCATGCGGTTAGCGTTATTGTCGAACTTATCGGCAGCAACGGTAGCTACAGAGAGGCTCAAGTTAACGCCTTTTTCTTTAGCAGCAGCCATCACGTTGAGTGCTTCGGGCATCAAATCGTCTTCGTGAAGCGACAAACCAATATGTCCGCCTTGTGCTTTAACAAAGGTGTAACCCATGCCACCGCCGATAATAAGATTGTCTACCTTGTCGAGCAGGTTTTTGATAACACCCAGTTTAGAGCTTACTTTCGAACCACCGATGATGGCCGTGAAAGGATGTTGCGCGTTTTTGAGCACGTTATCGATAGCGGTAACTTCTTTCCATGAGGAAACCCAGCATCTTCGAGTCGGCATCGAAGTAATCGGCGATAACAGCCGTTGATGCATGGCGACGGTGAGCCGTACCAAAAGCATCATTCACATATACGTCTGCATACGAAGCCAGCTTCTTAGCGAAGTCTATTTGCTTAGCCTTCATTTCTTTTTTAGCCTCTGCGAAAGCAGGGTCTGCTTTGTCGATGCCCACGGGTTTGCCTTCTTCTTCAGCGTAGAAACGCAGGTTTTCGAGCAGCAGTGCTTCGCCCATCTGTAAGTTTGCAGCAGCTTCGGTAGCATTGGCGCAATCGTCAGCGAACTTAACCGTTACACCAAGGCGTTCAGACAGCTTGTTAACGATTTGCGAAAGCGACAATTTGGGGTTCACCTTGCCTTTGGGTTTGCCCATGTGGCTCATCATAATAACGGCTCCGCCGTCAGCCAAAATTTTCTTCAAAGTGGGAAGAGCACCGCGAATACGAGTATCATCGGTGATGTTTCCGTTCTCATCCAATGGCACATTAAAGTCCACACGTACAATTGCCTTCTTACCGGCAAAGTTGAATTGTTCGATTTTCATCTTTATTAATGTTATGAATAATAGTTTTATGCCTGAATTAACACGCGCAAAGTTAGTGAATTATCTTGATATACAGCCAAAATTGACAGGAAATTAACCCTCCTAGTTACACAACATGTTTCTTTCGCAGGCGTGTAAAAGGGCATTTGCTATGTATAGTTTACAAATATATGTGCCACAAATAAAAACAAATCCTTTCTCACTAACCACCACTTACCGAACACCTGCAATGTTATCACCTTGTGTTTTCTTGCAACTCATTTTGCACGAATATAGCGCTAAATACATGTTTTTTGATTAAATGGTGGGGTATCTCAAAGAGATGGGCTATTGCACTGCATCTGGAACATGGGTGTTTATCAATTAAAAACGGTGTCTCGGGTTATATAAAACAGCGTTACATCTTAGCTTAGACAAATAGAAAGAACCAAGGCCAATGTAAAAACTTAACGTTCGTATTTCGTATTATCGGCTATTCCTGCCTCGCGCAAGGCCTCTTTACGCTCTACACAGGTACCACAAGTGCCGCAATGCACGTCGCCACCCTTGTAACACGACCATGTTTCGGTATAATCTAAGCCCAAAACTTCTCCTAGTTTAGCAATATCGGCCTTACTCCAATTGGTGTAAGGAGCCACCACATGCACGTTGGCAAAGGTTCCGGCATTAACAGCAGCATCCATAGCTGCGATAAATTCGGGGCGACAATCTGGGTAAATGGTGTGGTCGCCACCGTGATTGGCAATAAGTATCTTGGTCAAGCCATTGCTTTCGGCTATACCTGCAGCCACTGCAAGCATCACGCCGTTGCGAAAAGGCACAACGGTCGACTTCATATTCTCTTCGTCGTAGCTACCATCGGGTATGCTTTCGCCACTCTCCAACAAGCTACTCTTAAAATATTGGTGCATAAAACCAAGGGGAATAACCACATGCGGGATGCCTAAACGCTCACAATGCATAGCCGCGAGAGGCAATTCGTTGTGGTTGTGATTGCTACCATAGTCGAAGGATAAGCCAAAAGCAATCTCGTCTTTCTTATCATAAAGTAGGGTGACGCTATCCATTCCGCCACTCACTACGATTATCGAATCTTTCATTCAAGTGCTGTTTCAAAATTAATGCTATCTACTCTATCTTCATCCATCAATACGTCGCTCTGAAAAACAAATAAATAGGAAGAGAAACCTTATCCAAACAAGATGCGCAATGCCTCTTCTACCTTACGAACGGGATGAAGTTTTATTTTATAACGCGAGGGGTCGATGCCCGAAAGATTGTTCTTAGGTATCACCATATCGGTAAATCCAAGCTTTTCGGCCTCGGCAATGCGCTGTTCTATGCGGTTCACGGGACGCACTTCGCCACTAAGTCCCACTTCGCCAGCCATACACCACTCCTTATCTATGGGCGTATCTACATTGCTAGACAGCACGGCGGCAATGATACTAAGGTCCATTGCTAAATCTGTTACGCGCAATCCGCCTGCGATATTTACAAAAACGTCTTTCTGTATGAGTTTAAAGCCCACGCGTTTTTCGAGTACGGCCAAGAGCATGTTCAGCCTGCGCTGGTCGAAACCGGTGGTGCTACGCTGGGGTGTGCCGTAGGCGGCAGTAGAAACCAAGGCTTGCGTCTCCACCAAAAACGGCCTAACTCCTTCGATGGCGCAACTTATGGCGATGCCCGAGAGTCCTTCGTGGTCGCGAGTGAGTAACAGTTCGCTGGGATTAGACACTGGACGTAGTCCGTTTTGCTGCATTTCGTAAATTCCTAGTTCGGAAGTAGAGCCAAAACGGTTCTTTATAGAGCGCAATATGCGGTACATATAATGTTGGTCGCCCTCAAATTGCAACACGGTATCAACGATATGTTCCAATATTTTGGGGCCAGCCAGAACGCCTTCCTTATTGATATGCCCAATAAGTAGCACTGGCACAGACGATGTTTTAGCAAACCTAAGCAGCGCCGAGGCACATTCGCGAACTTGAACGATGCTTCCTGGCGAGCTGTCGACGGCTTCGCTTTCAATGGTTTGTATCGAATCCACGATGAGCAAGTCGGGTTTCACCTCGTCAACCTGTACTAAAATCTTCTCTAAAGTATTTTCGCTCAGCACAATTACATTATCGCTCACATGCTCCTCTATGCGGTCGGCGCGCATCTTGAGTTGGTGTGTGCTTTCCTCTCCACTAACATATAGGATGCGTTTTTCGGGCATTCGCAAGATGGTTTGCAACACGAGGGTACTTTTTCCAATACCAGGTTCACCGCCAAGGAGCACAATCGACCCTCTTACTAGTCCGCCACCAAGCACACGATTTAGTTCTCCATCGTGCAAGTCTATGCGTGGTTCGTCTTTTGCTTCTACTTTTGAGATGGGCATAGGCGTGTTACGAGCGGATGAAGTATTGCCTACTCCACCCACTAACTGCCGTTTTCCGCCACCCGCTACCGCAGGAGCAACACGTATTTCTTTAAAGCTATTCCACTCACCACAATTAGGACAGCGGCCAATCCATTTCAAAGACTCGTGCCCACAGTTGTCACAAACGTATGCTGTTTTATCTTTTGCCATCGCCTACAAATTTACGAAATCTTTTTTCTCACAACAAAATTATTGCTAATTTTGCATAGATAAAACCTTGAAAGAAGCCGTAACGTGAACGGAGAGCAAGGTTTTTAACTGCAAACACTCATCAAGATGACGATAACCCACATCCGCACACTTGCCTATATTTTGTTGGTGACACTGCTTCTTGCTTGTAATAGCAAAGGCGATGCACCCAAAACACAGGATAAAAAACTAACGCCAGCCGACTCAACACTGCTCATTGCCGTGATGCCCACCTTAGATTGCTTGCCTCTTTACGTGGCCGAGGCATCTGGACTATTTGAAAACCAACACATCAATGTGCGCTTAGTGAAATATAATGCGCAGATGGATTGCGACACGGCCCTGCTAAGAGGCCGAGTTCATGGAGCGTTTACCGATCTGGTTAGGGCCGAACATCTGCGCAAAAAGGGGCTTCGCTGAAAGAATTAGGGGCAACCAACTTGCATTGGCAACTCATAACCAATCGCAATGCGCGTATTAAAGACGTGCGACAACTGGGCGATAAGATGGTGGGAATGACTCGCTTCTCGGGTACCGACTTTCTTGTTACCGACCTTATCGACCGCTATAAGCCCAAAAACGAAGTGTTTCGCATTCAGGTTAACAACGTGTTTATACGTTTAAAAATGCTTGTGGGCAATGAGATTGATGCCGCTTTTTTGTCCGAACCGCAAGCCACCGTGGCACGACTGGCCAAAAACAACGTGCTTGCCGACACGCAAAAGAAAGATATTCTGCTGGGGGTTGCCGTGTTTACCACCAACAACAAACACCAAAAGATGGTGAACCAATCGCTGTCTGCCTTTGTTAAGGCCTACCATATGGCTTGCGATTCGCTCAACACGAAGGGCATTCAGCACTACGCCGACTTGCTTAAAACGCACTTCAAACTTAACGATGCTGCACTTAATGCTCTGCCTAAGGTGGTTTTCAATAAGTTTAAGCCAGTGAGAGAGAAAGACAAAAACGCCATTAAAGACTTTTCAACGCAATGAATACAGACGATATAAGAAACATTAAATGGAGTATACGCCCAGCCCACAACACCACTTTGGGCAAGATTTTAACTGCTCGCGAATTGGGAGATGCTCTTGATGGCATACGAAATATTATCAACCGCAACAAGGTGCAACAATATTCAGACCGTCTTGACAATATTGCGGAAGACTATAGGCTGATGAAAGACTTCATCAAAAGGGGATTTAACGACCCCAAAAGAGAAGATGTGTACAACGGATTGCTTAAAAAGACCTTCCACTTATTTAATGATGTGAGCATGGCAAGCCTTAAACGCAACACCGCGGGCTTGTCTTATTATTCGCCTTATGCTGTGGCCAACATGCCTTTGCCTGATATGAGGCAGCGTCTGGAAAGCTTTGTGCAAGAAACAGCCATGCTCTCGCTCAACCCTTCTACGACTAATACCGAGAAGAAAAGGGCTATCTACGCCGAGCATCACGAACTAACTACGGCTATTTTCTACCACTTGCTTACCGACTTGCATTGGAACGAAGAGAAAAAATCGTTTTATCAAGAACTGCTTTTGTCGCCCACTATCGACTCTAATGATGCGCAATTGCTCACCAGCGCATTGCTCTTGTCGTTGCTTTTGGTGTGGGATGCTCGCAAATTTGCCACCCTACTCTATCTCTATCAATACGCCACCGACCAACAAGTGAAGCAAAGGGCATTGGTGGGTTGGGCACTTACGCTGCCTAGAGAGGAAATAATGTTCTACCCCGAACTGATTGAACAGCTGCGAAAAACCATTAGTGCACAGGCTGTGCAAAGCGAATTGCTCGAACTGCAATATCAAATTGTGTATTGCCTCAATGCTAACCAAACCACAGAAGAGATTAATCGCGACATCATTCCTAACATGTTGCGCGGTCAAAACTTCTTCATGGACAAACCCACTGATGAACAAAACCTACAAGACATCATCAACCCACAGGCCGAAGAAAAGGCTATGGAAGAGCTAGAGAAAAGCTATACACGTATGATGAATATGCAAAAAATGGGCATGGACGTGTATTTTGGAGGTTTTTCACAAATGAAGCGATTTCCCTTCTTCAACAAGCCAACAATTGGTTCGTGCCTTTCTATGCCGAACACCCCGAATTGAAACCGCTTGAAGGACTAGATGAGAGCCGACTAGAAGAAAATCTCTTTAAACACAGCTCGTTTTGCAATTCGGATAAATACTCGCTGGCTTTGGCTATTGCCATGGTTGCCAGTCAGATTCCTGCCGAACTGAAAAACGCCCTCAACACAAGCGCAGTGGAAATACAAGGAAATATTGCTCCCGACATTCACAACCCGGCTTACATCAGGCGCATGTTCTTACAAGACTTGTACCGTTTTTTCCTTCTCAACAACTTGAAAAACGACTTCGACAACCCATTCATTGACAATGGCATAGCCACTCATGGCTTGTTCTTTGGCAATCAACTGTTGGGTGCATTGGGCATGTCGCCCTTGTTCTCTACGTTTGGACGGTTCCTTTTCAGAAAGAAATACTGGAGCCTACTATTGCTCTTTGCCAAATCGCAAGGACTTAAAGAAGACACTGCCAGCGACGAATGGACCTACTTCCGCGCTATGGCGCACCTCCATTTGGGTAATCATAACAAGGCTAAACAATATTTTGCCCAACTGGCCGAACGGCTGCCCGAAGACGAAAAAATTGCTCAAGGGCTGGCCAATGTTTGCTTACAAACTCAAGACTTCACCTTGGCCAAAGAGGTTTTGCACCGACTACAACTGCTAGGAACCATCACCAACGCGCAACAACTGTTCTTATCCGAAGGTTTGGTAAACGAAGGCGAGGCACAAAAGGCCTGCGACATACTGTTTAAGTTGCACTACGAACAACCCAATAACGCTGAAGTGCTACGCCTATTGGCTAAAGCCGAACTGCAACTGAATAAACCCGAGGCCGCCATTAACCACTTGAACCAAATCTTTGAGAATAAAAACAGTGCCACAACCGAAGACTTATTCTTCGCGGCTGTGGCGCATTGGCTTGTTAACAACATGCCCAAAGCCCTCGATTTGTTTGTAAGCTTCTTAAAAGAGAAACGGTTCGAACCCGACGAAATACGCATGGAACTGAACGACCGACTGGTGCAACTTGAATATCTGCAAACTGTTTACCACCTGTCGGCCATCGACCTCAACATCTTAACAGACATCGTTGCCGACGAAATAGAGGCTAACGGGTCTACATTCACAGACAATTATTAGAATGAAAGCTATAACACGCACTACGCTCATCGTGCTGCTCGCGATTATCGCCCACGTTGTTCGCGCTCAACAAACGCCAACAATAAACCCCGTGGCCACGTTCTTCACCACTAATGGCGAAGAACAAAGCAGCGACTATCAAGGCTCGGCTCCGCTAAGAGTGAAGTTTGAAGCCAATATCGCTAATGCTGATGGCTGGAATGCACATTTTGAGTGGCGTTTTTACACCGACCAAAAGCGCCAAACGCCCTATCTGGCAAGATTTGAACAAAACACCGAGGTGACGTTTACCGTGGCTGGCGTGCATTATGTTGAACTATTTGCCACCTTTGTGCAAGGCAACGATACAGTGGAATACACACAAGAGTACTGGAAAACGGCCGACCCAATACGCGTTAGCATTGCCGAAAGTAAACTAGAAATGCCCAACGCCTTTACACCCAATGGCGACGGCGTTAACGATGTGTATCAAGCAAAGCCTGGTTATCAGTCGCTCGTGGAGTTCAAAGCTTACATCTTCAACCGCTGGGGGCAAAAACTTTACGAATGGAACGACCCTGCGTTGGGCTGGGATGGTAAGTTTAATGGGCAAGACGTGAAAGAAGGGGTTTACTTCGTACTCGTTAATGCCAAAGGGGCCGACGGCAAAGTGTTTAACATCAAGAAAGATGTTAACCTGCTAAGAAGTTATAGAGAATAACCTGAACCCATAAAGGGGTAATGCTATCAACGGCTTTTTACATCAAGGCCTACCAACAATAATAACAACAGGACAACAATAATGCAAGACGAAAAAATAAATGTGTGGGGTGCAAGGGTGCACAACCTCAAGAATATTGACGTGCAAATCCCTCGTGATAGCCTCACGGTCATAACCGGACTATCAGGTTCGGGCAAGTCGTCGTTGGCCTTCGACACCATTTTTGCCGAGGGGCAGCGACGTTATATGGAAACATTCTCTACCTATGCACGCAATTTCTTGGGTGGAATGGAACGACCCGACGTGGACAAGATAACTGGCCTTAGCCCCGTTATTAGCATCGAACAGAAAACAACCAACAAAAATCCACGCTCCACTGTGGGCACTACCACCGAGATTTACGACTATCTGCGACTGCTTTATGCGCGTGCTGGAACTGCATACAGCTACGCCACAGGCGAAAAGATGGTGAAATACACCGAAGAACAGGTGATTGAAATGATTCTAGAACGCTATGTCAATAAGCGCATCTACATCCTAGCACCTTTAGTTCACCAGCGCAAAGGACATTATAGAGAACTCTTTGAAAGCATGCGACGTAAAGGTTATCTCTACATGCGCGTCGATGGAGAAGTAACAGAGATTACTCGTGGCATGAAGGTTGACCGCTATAAACCACAATATTGAGGTGGTGATAGACAAACTTCAGGTACAAAGCAAAGACGATGAACGCCTTAAGAAAACTATTGAAGTGGCAATGAAACAGGGCAACGGCGTTATCATGATTCTAGATAAGGATAACGACGAGCTGAAAAGTTTCTCTAAACGACTGATGGACCCCGTTACGGGCATCTCTTATCCCGAACCTGCTCCCAACAACTTCTCTTTCAACTCGCCCGAAGGGGCATGCCCTAAGTGCAAAGGATTGGGCTATGTAAACGAAATAGACCTAGAAAAGGTTATACCCGACAACTCCAAAAGCATCCATGATGGCGCTATTGTGCCTCTCGGAAAATATAAAAACCAAATGATTTTTTGGCAAATTGATGCCATACTTAAAAAAAAACGACTGCGAACTAAAGACGCCTATCAAGGATGTTCCTGCCGAAACGCTCGACGAAATTCTGTATGGCTCGATGGAAAGGGTGAAGATTGCGAAAGAACTGGTGCACACTTCGAGCGACTTTTTCAGCACCTACGATGGCCTAATTAAGTATCTGAAAAGCGTGATGGACAACGACGATTCGGCCAGCAGTCAGAAATGGGCCGACCAATTCTTGGCTACATGCCAGTGTCCCGACTGCAAAGGGCAGAAACTTAAACGCGAATCCCTGGCCTATCGCGTGTGGGACAAGAATATTGCCGAGCTAGCCAGCATGGATATCAGCGACTTGAAAACGTGGTTAGACAATGTTGAAGAGCATCTTGACACCAAAGGGCGCAAGATTGCGGCCGAAATCGTGAAGGAAATACGAACGCGCGTGAGCTTTCTGCTCGAAGTGGGGCTAGATTATCTCACACTTAACCGCCAGTCGGTGTCGCTTTCGGGTGGCGAAAGCCAACGCATCAGACTCGCAACGCAGATTGGTTCGCAATTGGTTAACGTGCTTTACATCCTCGATGAGCCTAGTATTGGCCTGCATCAGCGAGACAACGAACGACTAATTGCCTCGCTTAAAGAGCTACGCAACCTAGGCAACACGGTCATCGTTGTAGAACACGACAAAGATATGATGCTAGCAGCCGACTATATCATCGACATCGGCCCCAAGGCTGGTCGTAAAGGGGGCGAGGTGGTGTACCAAGGCACGCCCCAAAACATGCTGAAAGGCAACACCATCACCGCCAATTACCTTAACGGACAAATGAAAATAGAAGTGCCCGCCCACAGACGAGCGGGCAATGGCAAAAGCATTTGGATACGCGGAGCAAAAGGTAACAACCTAAAAGACGTGGACGTGGAGATACCTTTGGGCAAACTAATTGTCGTTACGGGCGTAAGTGGTTCTGGAAAGTCGACACTCATCAACGAAACACTGCAACCCATACTCTCGCAACATTTCTATCGCTCGCTGAAAAAGCCCATGCCATACGATGAGGTGGAGGGAATAGACAACGTTGACAAGGTAGTGAACGTAGACCAGTCGCCTCTTGGGCGCACGCCACGTTCTAATCCCGCAACCTACACAGGCGTTTTCAACGACATTCGTAACCTTTTCGTAAACCTTCCCGAGGCAATGATAAGGGGCTATAAGCCTGGTCGTTTCTCGTTTAACGTCAAGGGCGGCCGTTGCGAGGCCTGTTCGGGCAACGGATACAAAACCATTGAGATGAATGTACTACCTGATGTGATGGTGCCTTGCGAGGTTTGCCACGGCAAACGCTATAACCGCGAAACGCTGGAAGTGAGATATAAGGGCAAGAGCATTGCCGATGTGCTGGACATGACCATCAACCAAGCAGTGGAATTTTTCGAGAATGTACCCAACATCTTGCAGAAAATAAAGACCATTCAGGATGTGGGCTTGGGCTATATCAAGCTTGGGCAACCCTCCACAACACTGTCGGGCGGCGAGAGTCAGCGTGTAAAGCTGGCCACCGAACTAAGCAAACGCGACACAGGAAAGACCATCTACATCCTCGACGAACCCACAACAGGACTGCACTTCGAGGATATTCGCATCCTAATGGACGTGTTACAGAAACTGGTAGACCGTGGCAACACGGTGCTAATAATCGAACACAACCTCGATGTGATTAAACTTGCCGACCATATCATCGACATGGGTCCCGAGGGTGGGCGCAACGGTGGCCTCCTCCTCTCGGCAGGAACACCCGAAGAGGTGGCCAAAAGCAAGGTAGGATTTACCCCCAAGTTCTTAAAACAAGAACTAGAAATGGGTAAATAAGCTTGAAATGGCTTTACATTTAAGGCTATTGGGGATAAGCAAATGGCAAACAAGCATGCCGTTTGCTTATCCCCAATTCTGTTATTTACGACCAAGCAAAACACATGATACCGCATTAAACACACAAATTTGTGTCATTTTTTGAGACAACCTATCATTATTTTTTACTAAATTTGCAACAAACAACAACCATTCTCACCCACGTAACACCCCCACTTGTTTGAGAATGAAAGATTGTCCAATTCTCCCTATATGTATCGGAGGATGTTCTCAACGACTCGTTGAGAGTAAAGATCTTATAATTTTTCCCCTGGAAATGACATTAATTCAAAAACAGAAGTATGCATATAGAGTTTTATCGGAAAAGTTGGAAAGGATTTAATTTACTCTCCAATAAGAGAATGACACTCTTTCTTTTATTTCTTATACCTTGGATAGGAAATGCACAAGTACAAACTTATCATGGTAGAGTGTTTGACTCCAAAGGACGACCTTTGGAGTTCGCTAACGTCATCGCTTTGTCCTTACCCGATTCGGTAGTCACAAAGGGCACTGTTACAAATGATACAGGAGAGTTTACACTCTCACTGGAGAATCTCATTGATAAACCCATATTTAAAGTTAGTCTTATTGGCTACCAAACCACATTTTCAACCCAAGACAAAATAGATTCCATCACATTACCAACTTCTTCTGTTCAGCTAGCAGAGGTTGTTGTCAGAGGTAACAAGAAAGCCTTTTCTATGAGAGACAATAAACTGGTGTGTAATGTAGCTGGAACAGTCCTCAGCTCAGAGAGTCATGTCAACGATTTGCTAGGTAAACTGCCTGGTTTTTACATGCAAGGCGACCAGTTAAAATCGATAAATCAAGGCAGCATCATGTATTTTCTCAACAACCGACCTGCAACTGTACAAGAAATTGCTCGCCTTGACGTTAGGACAATCAAGCATATTGAGATAGATAGGCATCCTGGTGCTCGATATTCGGGAGAAGTGGGCTGCGTGGTAGCTATCCACACAAATTCATTATTAGAGGGAATTTCCGCTTTTTTACGCTCTTATTCCAGGGTTAACCACCGACTTACGCAAGGTGTTGATGGAGAAATAAGATACCGGTATAAAAGATTTAGTATCACCCTCGGTGCAGACTATACGGTATATCAATCGCAACCGCAACAGGAAATACGTTTGAACTATTAAACACAGCAACGCAATGGAAAGTGAAGGCAGAAGACACGAAGAAGAAAAACAGGAACAAAGAGCAATCATACTTTGCTAACCTTGAATATAACTTCACAGACCAGCACCAACTTAACGTAAGATATACAAGACGACCATCGCATACCAACGTATACATGGTTGGTCATCTGTCTGTATGGAAAGGAAATGAATACATCAATGAAGACTTCGACAATAACCGTTCAAGTCATAGTACAGAAGACAACATTAATCTTTATTACAGAGGAAATCTGAGTAAGCATTGGATGATTGACTTCTCCACTGATTGGTATCAGCAAAGAAACACTGCAGAACAAAACCTACAAGAAAAGACGCGTTTCACAAAGATAGACTCAAGAGGAAACAGTTCATTGTGGGGCTTTTCTCCCCGTGCCGTCTATCAAATAAAGCGGACTAAGCTCGAAATGGGTGTTGATTGGAGCAAATCTGTTATTCAAGGTTCAACAACGTTGAATATTGATGACGCCCTACCCACCGACAACAAAATTCAGGAAATAAAGAAAGCGGGATATATTGGAGCCAATTGGAGCACTCCAAACGAAAGATGGAACTTCAGCCTTGCACTGCGTTTTGAGAAAACAAACAAATGCTACCAAAATAACACCACCAATACAGAATCCCAAAGTTACGCTTACCAAACGCTACTCCCATCTTTTGCGCTTTCTTATTCGCTAGGACAATGGACGCATCAGTTCAACTACAACTCTTCTATAGCATATCCCTCATTCAGTCAGCTTACAAGTGGCGACATATACATCAATCGGTATAACATCAAAGAGAGTAACCCAAGTCTAGAACGTTCTGTTGTGCATAACGTTAGTTACGATTGTTCTTTTCGTTGGTTATACCTATCGGTTGGTTATACCTATACCTATCGTCCCATCTTAGAGACATTCGAGTTGGATTCATATAAAGGTGAACATCGAATTAAAGTTATACCTCAAACCTAAACCACATGCAAGGCTTCAAGTTGATTGCCAATGCTGCTCCACGCTTTGGGTTTTATGAGCCTAGGTATATGTTGGGCTACATCCAAAACTTTATCACCCTCCCTGCCAGCAAAGGTGGTTCGGCCTACTCTATTAGTAAGCCATTTGTAATTCTAGCTTTGAACAATGGTTTTACTTTCCCTGGGCAGTGGGTGCTAAATTTAGACTACTCCTACAATGGGGCAGGCAGTAGTGGGTATATAGAGTATAGTTCATCATCATCTCTCAATTGCTCCATTCAAAAACAATTCTTTGATAAGCGCCTACAAGTGAACCTAAAACTGACTGATATACTCAATACTTCTACCCCGCGAATAAATGGAAAATTACACGGTGTTTTATTGAACGGACGCTCTTGGATGGACTCTCGAACGCTTCGTTTAAATGCCATTTGGTACTTCAATCAACATCGAACAATAAAGAAACACTCCTCAATTTCATCAGAAGTAAACAGATTATGATTTTAAGAAAACAGCGAGACGCAATGGATTGTGGTCCATCTTGTTTGGTAATGATTGCTAAACATCATGGAAAAGATGTTGATATAGAACAATTGCGCAACATATGTTCTTTGGGTAAAGACGGTGTATCAATGTTGGGTATTAGCAAAGCCGCTGAATCTATTGGATTCAAAACAATTGGCGGAAGATCCTCTTTCGATGTGCTTGCCCATGAATTTCCTTTACCTTGCATTGTCCACTGGAATCAAAATCATTTTGTAGTAGTCTATAAGATAAAGAAACGTAAAGGTTTATATTCTATTTATGTCGCAGATCCAGGCAAAGGGCTTATAACCTATACAAAAGAGGATTTTTGCACACATTGGATAAGTACTCAAACCAGTAGTGTGGAAAAGGGAATTGCTCTACTTCTTGAGCCAACAGAACAATTTTATATCCTAAATCAAGTGGAACATTCTCCCTCTCAAAGTCGCATTAATTTTCTATGGAGTTACCTTAAGAGGTACAAGCGCTTCTTTGTACAACTGATATTGGGGTTATTGCTCAGCTCTCTATTGCAACTTATCTTTCCTTTTCTCACACAAGCCATCGTTGATACAGGCATCGGAGGAAAAGATATAGGCTTTATATGGCTTATTTTATTAGCACAGATGATGCTTCTTTTCAGTCGAACCGCCATTGATTTTATCCGTTCAAAGATTCTTCTGCACATCTCCACACGCATCAATATCTCACTCATTTCCGACTTTTTCATCAAATTGATGAAGCTGCCAATGAATTTTTCGAGACAAAGCTGCTGGGCGACCTATTGCAACGTATCGAAGACCATCGACGAGTGGAGCAATTCCTCACGTCAAGTAGTCTAAGTTTGCTTATCCCCAATTCTGATATTTACGACCAAGCAAAACACTCGATGCCGCATTAAACACGCAAATTTGTGTCATTTTTTGAGACAACCTATCATTATTTTTACTAAATTTGCCACAAACAACAACCATTCTCACCCAACGTAACGCCCCCACTTGTTTGAGAATGTACAGGGAATGGGCACAAAACGTTTGGCCATGAAGCATAGAACAGCCGTCGAAAATAAGCTGAGACCACAAACCGCCTGCAACCTTTAAGGCTAACTTTACCCTTACCCCTACCTCTACTTTAAGCATTTAACTAACCGTAAGCAATCTGCTTACACAAACTAACATATTATGAGAAGAAACTTATTACTGCTCTTCGTGATTACCTTTGCCCTAACAATGCGTGCGCAAGTAAAAGGCAATCAGCCGCAAAACAAGAACTATCAGCAAGCCATTGTCGACTCAATGGGCAAGGCCGTGCTTAGCCGCAACATTTCACCATTAGACAATGTGGAGAAAGAACTGAAAGCAAAGAAACCCAATCGCGTTTACAACTATTGGCTAAGCTTTTGTCTTTTGCATAAAGCCCTCTATTTTACAACGATGAAACAAGACCAACAAGCGCAAGCATGCCTTAATGAAGGGGAACACATTTTTGAAACGCAGGCTGGGAAAAACGCGGAAGAATACGCGTTACTTGCCTACATCCAAGGCGTTAGCATCAAATTTGTTAAGGGGATGGATGCCGCTGTTATCGCAAGGAAAAGCGTTAACAATGCCCAACAGGCCACACAAATAGACCCCAAGAACACGAGAACTTGGTACGTGTTAGGCATGTTAGACTATTACACGCCTAAACAATTCGGCGGACAACAAAAGTGTGAGGCTCTGCTTGAAAAGGCACTAGCACAACCCACATCCAAAACAAACAACCCATACGAACCCACATGGGGAAGAAAAGAAGCCTACAACCTACTACTAGAGTATCTTGTGACAACTGGTAATAAAGAAAAGGCGAAAACCATTTACCAAAAGGCTAAGACGGAATTTCCTAACGCACCAGAGTTGAAAAAGTATGAAAACCAGCTTTAAACTTATACTTCTTGTTGCGTTGTGGCTTGTTCCATCGCATCAATGCCGTTCGCAAACCATTCGTGGCAAGGTGTATGCAGACACCGAAGCGGCGTTTGCGGCCAATGTGTTTCTTAAACACCACACAGATATACACACCATTACCGACGAGGATGGCCAGTTCGAATTACCCTTACAAGATGGCATTCTCCCAGATACGCTCATGGTAACGTATGTGGGATATAAAGACTTTGTACTACCATTAACGGTGCAAACCTTCCCGACAGTCTCACCATAAAGCTGTTATCAAATCCATAAGCCTATCAGAGGTAACAATTATGGCCGATGCCACTTCGAGTAAGGAGTTTGCAGTAACAAAGCTCTCCCGACTGGAAGTGCTGATGAGCCCTTCGGCTTCTGCCGATCCGCTAAAAGCTATGGGCATGATGGCATACAGCACACCCACTACCGAGAGCGCAAACCCTGAGTTGCGCGGTAGTGCTAGCGGATATAGCAGGGTGGTTGTAAATGGAGTTCCCATCTACAACCCCGTTAGGAACCAACAATTAGACGGCATTGGAAATTTCAGTCTTTTCAATGCCGACATCGTTGGTGAGCAATATGTGTACCCTAGCAACCCACCTCTGGAATACGGCAACGCCACAGGAGGCATCGTAAACATACGCACAACGCAGGCCCTACCCGAAGGGCAACGCACCCGTTTATCGGCATCGCTAGCCAGCATAGGCGCATTTCATGGTTTTAAAATAGGCACGAAAAGTTTCGTGCAGACCTATGCCAACCTACAATCTTCCGAACTTTACAGACCGGTTAACTCCAAGGGACTTAGCCACTTGAAGAGTTTCCACTCGGCAGACATTGGTTTAAACCTGCACACGCAGCTTTCAAAAGGCATGCACCTAAACCTCTTTTCGTATTATATCAACGAGCGTTATACAGCAAATAGAGGGTCATTTAACTATCGCGGAGAACAAAACGCCACCAACAAACGCAACTTTAACATATTGAACCTTGCATACAGCACAAGTTGGAAAAACTCGTTCACCCTTAATATGGCTACTGATGTGGCAAGTACCCATTACCTTTTTGGAAGTATTACCGACCATACACAGCAGTTATCCACTTTTGTTTCCTTGGCGTGGAAACATTGCTTAACTGAAAACCTGTCGGTTGCAGTGGGGTTGGATAACGAATATTTAAGGTACAAATACGACGGAGAATACCCATCCGCCTATTTTCTAGTGCACCCAAGCAATGAGCATAGCTATCGAAAATCGGCCATATGGATGAACAAAAGCGAAGGATATGTATATGGAAAATGGCAAATGGGCAAGTTTTCTGTTGGTGGTGGGGTGCGGCAAATGGTAAGCAAGCAGTTCAGTTCAACCCTTTCATATCAAGCCAGCATAAGGTTCAACCCTAACAAACAGAATACCATCATCGCTAGCTTTGGCGAATACAATGCCATTAGCCGCCCAACCTATTACTCCCGAACATTCAATAAGGCTTTTTCTAGGCAGACATCACTCGACTATTCGTTTACAAACGGCAATGTAACTTTGTCTGCCGCTTTATACCACAAGCACGAACGACTACCATTTCTTTCACCTTATCAGCAAGAGATAATCCCTATTGCACAGCGTATTACAGGCATCGAACTATCAGGAAAGTATAGTTGGAAACAGTTTACAGTATCTGCTTGCTACACCTACCTAATGTCCTCTACCTTCATCAACAACAAGTGGCAACACGCTGAAAACGATTTTGGACATACGGCAAAGGCAGAAATCAGCTATTTAAATATGAAACTGTTCAACATTTCACTAAACTGCATGTTTCATCCAGGCAAATATTTCACCCCCATAATAGGCAAACACGATGTAGGTACACAGCCTTATCCTGTCTTTGGTGCATACAATAGCGAGCAACTTCCCCATTACCTCTCCGTAAACCTCGCGTTAAACAAGTATATGCAAGTGGGTAAAACGGCAGTTGTTGCCTACCTCACGCTTTCAAACATTCTCAATCGCACCAACGTTAACTATGTCTACTACGATGGGCAATACGCCAACCAACAAATAGAACCCTTGCAAAAACGACTGCTGTACTTTGGTGTGGTGGTTAATTTCTAAGGTGTAACGAAAGAGGGAGGGGCATTTTACTACACTTATAAGCCTTTATCCGTATGCCATTATCACTATCGCATTCCATTGCCAACTCTCGTAAGTTGTGAATTGTAGGATAACAGGTAAACACGCATACATGATAGGCACACTGTTTCAAAGAGATAAAAATTAGAATGGCGGTTGATGCAAGGTTCATCAACCGCCTTTCGCTTTCTTGAAGACAACAATTTTTAATATATATATAAAGTGAGAGGTGCTTATTATCTTTGTACCGTAAGACCAAGATAAACACTCCTCGCAGGTACGAAGTACTGGACTAAGATACTATAAAACATGAAATTCTGCACTATTTGCCTGTGCCAAAACGTGGTTATGCCTCAAAAAGTGACCTGGCGAAAGTTATTCAATGTATTTTCAACAAGTTGAAAACTGGTTGCCAATGGCAGATTACTTCTGTGTTTGCTTGATGCCGTCTCCGTTGGCCGTGGGCAGAATGCCATGCAACCATTTGCGATGGTGGTTGTAAGCGTATGTGCTTTCTGGCTCCGTTGTCTTTGCATGCGTACACAGCATAATCTATTTTGTCTTATTTTCAGTAAGAAATTTAACATTATGAGTGCAGTTTTTGCCAACAATCTCCAGCCTTGCCGTAAAAAATCGATTCTCGCGATGGTTCATTTTGATGCAAAATGGGGTTAGTTATACATGCAGACAAAATGAATTTTTATTTAAACCGACCTCCACTAACACTCGTTTTTTGCGATTTGCAGCAAAATATAGTGCGTTTTGATGCTAAACGCAGTGTAATATGCTGCAAAACGCAATGCGTTTTGCAGCTAAATGCAATGCGTTTTGGTGCTAAATGCAAGGTAAAATGGTGCTAAATACTGGGCAAAGTGCTGCTAAATGAAAGGCAAAAAGCATAAATATCCAACGCAAATGTATAAACAAAACCTTTTAGAACCATTAAAAACATGACTGGAAAGGGCAAAATAGACACTAAAAAGTGGCATTTTAGGGTCTAAAAGTGGTTTTTGCGGCGTGAGAAATAATGAGTTGGCAAGCAATCTAGAAAGGCAAAATGGTGCAAAATGCAGGTTTTGTCCTTAATAATAGACAAAACGAGATGCGTGAAAGGCAATAAAAAGTGGCTTTTTACCTACTTTTTAGCCTGTTTTTTCGCTAGAACGAAGTGAAAAATAAAGCGCGATTATAAAATAAAAGAAAACAATTTAAGATTTTAAGTTGATGGGTCTTTGGCTTCGCAAGTTGATGAGTTGATGTATTAGGATGTTGTTGTTTTTTGTGAGATTATAAGCCTGTGAGTTGGTTTGTCCACCTCTTCGTATATGATTGGAGCGTTTATCTTGGTTTTACGGCACAAAGATAATAAACTTCTCGTAATTTATAGAAATATTAAAAGTCAAAACGACCTCGTTGTGTTAGACACAATGACTTAAATTAGAACGTTGTTAATGTGGTTAACATACTAACGAGGTAATGTGCGTTAGACGAGTTATCCTTACGCCAAAGTACAGCTTTGGTTAGTATAAATGTTCGTTTGACGATGGAACAACGAAGAAAATCCAAGCAGATACGAAAAAAAGTGATGTCGCCCAGTAAAACGCTAACTTATCAAAGGCATTATCATGGTGTATGAGAGAGGCATTGTTAGAACATGGAAAGAACTCCTCAAAAACGACACAAAGACGTTATAGCACCGTATTGAGACATAAACGTTAACTGCCACATTCTAGAAGTAAGTGTCAAACGAGCGGTCTTACGCAACAGCATTCAAAGAGAAACGTATCACCTTTTTATCTGTAAGGTCGATCAGCACTCTGCCAAAATGCTTTCCACCGTCATGCGGGAGGCTGTAAACACGTTGAAGGTAAGCACTCACACTTTCCCCATAGTTCACATAAACAAAAGCAAGCAAGTTTATTTCCACAATGTGATGCCCCTTTTGCTCATATCCAAGGTACTGCTTATAATAATGTGTCAGAGGTAAGGGCTTTATGTTCTCCATTAAGTCGCACCCCTCTTTCCCCATTTTCGCGCTCGCCTTAGGTTCGGCAACGAGGTTGTTTCCCCCATCCTCCACATATTTTTCCAATATTTTTTTGGCCATTTTCATTTCATCAACCGATAATTGATAAGGTTTCTTATCTTTCCCAAACTCCTCATAAAACGCTTCTAATGACAGGATAAAGTCTAGAGAGTCTTTATTGTCTTTAATAGCCTCGTAAGGGACACGAGGGTAAAGTCTAGCTTGTTCACTATCAACAGTGCGAGGTTTACTAGTGTAATGGCATCCAGCAACTACAACAAGAACAACTATCAATAAAACTGAAACTTTTATCGTATTCATATAGAATGGTATTATATGGTATTACACTTAAAGATGCCAACAACTTATTGCAAAGCCTTTATCACGAAAGCATGTATTATTGTGATGTAAATAACATGGCATAAGCAGTGAAAGAACACTTACAAGGGCTGTATAAATCGATTGCATTTTATCACAGCTATCTGTAAGTTGAATATTATAAGTGCGTTTACACACTACTTGCGCCCTACAAGCAAGTGTGTAACGCACTTGTCGTTAATATCGTATTGCTATACCTATGCTGCATAGAGCAAGGCAAGCGGCATGTTATACCTTCTTTTTCTTCGCCCCTTTCATCCAAAGATACAGCAGCAGGGCAATGAAAACGACGAGGATGGAAGACAACTCGAAGACGTAATGTTGGGGTTCGGTCCAAAACTCCTTAAAGAAGTTGATGCGGCCTAATATCTCAACGGGCGTCCAAAAGACGATAACTGTGGCGATGGCCATGCGGATATTGGCTCCCCCAAGAGGCCAAATACAACTGGCGCTTGAACATGAAAATCGAGCCAACAAGGCAACCTAGACCAATGAGGAAGGTAACGGGATGGTGGTCGCCAAGGAAATTCTTGTCGTAACAAAACATCAAAAGCAAATAACAACCCCACAGCATCATGTTCACTTCCATAAAGGTAACAATGCTGGTGTGGCGTGTCATGGGCTGCGCCACGATAACTTTGCGTTGGTCGCGGAAACAAACTTTTTGTATCCAAGTAATAAAATCACAGCCGTTGCGTGTGCTGAAGGTGTACATCACCATCACCATCATCCACAATCCAAAGGATGCGGGCATGATGAGATATTCGGGTTTGGTAACCACTTCGCCATTCTCTATCTCGGGCTGAACACCATAACGGCGAGCGTAATAAAGAAAAAGAAACTCTACCCAACCTGTCCAAAAGAGCAGACCGCCGAGCAAGCCCCAAATGGTTTGACGCGTGTCGCCCTTTACAAAGACGCCAACGATAACCATTACAAGCCCAATAAAGCCTAGAAGAAAACCACAATAATGAAGGAGAGAGCCTTGTAGGTAGTGCTCCATAAGAATCATAAGCGCATGACCTAAAGGCATAGAGAATAGCACAACTAAGAACGAGGCGAACGTGCGCCAGGGGTACATTTCTTTTGTATTCATGTTATAAAATAAAAAAATGGCTCCGAAATTAATTCGGAGCCATAACGTTGATGGTAAATAGTTACTGTATGCATCATATACACGATGCAAACAATGTTGTTATTTCATGGCGTTAAAAGCCAATTAGATGTTGAGCAACAATCGAAGCAACTTTTAAGCGCCAGGTTGTAGCAATGATTTAGAAGAACAAGTAGCGGTTGTCTACCACTTTAGCGTTGATGTATAACTGGTTCATAAAGTTACCAGCATACTGCATAGCACGTTGGCGTAAGCGTTGTTCGATTTCTTTAGCATCGAACTTCACTGGGCGCATGCTGCGACCTGTTACTTGGAACATGTAAACACCGGCGTTGCCCTTAACAGGAGTCTTAGAGAATGTACCTTTAGCAGTAGCAGCAACCGCGCCACTAAGTGCAGGTTCGCTAGCACCAGTAGCTGTTAGGAACACAGGCGAAGCGAAAGTAACTTGGTTAACAGGCGTTACCACACCGCCCTTAGTCTTAGCTGCAGCGATGCTTGTTACACCATTTAGTTTGGCTACGATTTGTTCGGCTTTCTTATCTCTAATCACTTCGGCCTTAACCATCTCTTTTACTTGAGGGTCGTTAAGACTACGATAGCCCACGGGGTTGATGCGATCGAGCACTACAAGCAGCAAGTGATTGTTATCGCCACACTCATAGAGGGGAGAAACGTCGCCTTGCTTAGCATCGAAGAGCCATTTAAGAGCCTCGCGCGTGCTGTGGATGCCAGCCAAGTAGTGTTGCGAGGTGGTTATTTCTTTTGCTTCTTGTACACGATAGCCACTCTTAGCGGCATTTTTCTCTACGTCGGCAGCTGTTTGGTTTGCGCTAACAAAAGAGCTAAATTTGTTGTAAGCCGCACGATAGGTTTCTTTAGAGAAATCGATAGTGCGTTTTACCACAGCAGCTTGGTATTTTGTTACCATACCTTTGCGGTTAAGCACCTGTACGATGATGTTTCCTTGAGGCAATTTGATATTCTTCAGCTCGTTTACACCCATGGTGTTGAGGCTGTTGATATAGTCTTTGGTGTCTTTATCCAATGATGGAGCCATCTGGTATTGGCTAGTGGTCATCCATGTTTTCTCGCCAGTTTGACCGTATTTCTTAGCCAAAGCTTCAAAGTCGGCACCACTGTTAAGCGCTGCATAGATAGAGTCGGCTGTTTTATTGGCAGCTTCGGGCGTTGCGCCACCCACTTGAATTTGACGATATTCAACCGAGTCGGGCAACTGAACCTTAGCTACAAGCTTAATAAGGTTCAAAGTATTGTCTTGTGCATTTTCAAAAGGACCATAAACAGAACCAACAGCCATTGAGTCGAGACGCATGGCAACATCTCCAGGATAAGCCTCTTTACCGACAGGCAAGCCTAAGTAGCTAACCAGAGATGTGCTTCTACGCACCACTTCACTGGGGTCGGCAGCTTCGGTAAGAGTCTTTGTGTACTCAGCAAACTGTTTTTTAAGAGCGTTTGTCTGCAGCAGAGGGTTCAACTAAGATATCAACGTACTTCACATCGCGTGATTCAACATATTGTTTGAAGCGAGGTTTCAGTTCATCGTATTTAGCTTTAAGGTCTGATTCACTCACTTGCACCTTGCTATCTTCGATGCTGGTGTAAGGGAAGGCAGCCAATTGAATTTGGCTTTCTTCGTTTTCTTCCTTGAAAGCCATTTTAGCTTCAACAGGATTAGAAACAAAACAGTGAGCCAGCAGACTTTGGTATTTTTGCGCAAGCAGTTGTGTACGCAATTGTTTTTCAACAAACGTCCAATATTTATAAATCGACTCGTATTGTTGAGCCATCTGTGGGTTTGTTGTTTTAGAGTTTTTGTATTCCGCCAAGAACTTCTTGAGCGAACTAGCATCAAAACGTCCAGTCTGTTGGTTTACGAAAGGCGTTTGCATCAGCATGGGATTTGTGCCTTGGTTCAGGATGTTTTGCATTTCCTGGTCGGTAACAGTAAGTCCCAACTCATTGGCTTCTTTCTCCACAAGTTTGTTTTGCACATAGCTATTCCAAACCATGTCCTTCACTTGGTTAAGCTGCTCGTCGTTCAGGTTTTCTTGTCCTTGTTGCATTTTGATAGCTTCAGCGTATTCGTCAACCATTCTTTGGAATTCTTGAACGCTGATTTTCTCGCCATACACTTCGCCAACCTGCTGTCGCTGGTTGTTTCGAGTGGCCTCGCAAGAGCGGAAAGCCTCTTCGGCAATAAATGCCAACAAGCCTAAACCAATGATTCCGATGAGAATCATGCCACGGCTTCTAATTTTTCCTAATACTGCCATTATTATTTTAGTTATTTAATTTATTTATTCAAGCTTTGTTTGGGTATGCCCCGGTATGTTGTTTCATCGCCATCGCTGTAAAAAGCGATTAACAAGGGCTGATGCCTTTAAAATGCGCACAAAAATACGAAAAAGTTATGATATTCTTTAACGTTTCGCGTAAAAAGTGGTGTTAATGCTTTACTTTTAGCTTTACGAGTTCTATTTTGTTGGTTGCATTTTTAAGAATTCTGAATTGATAAGGGCCGATGTTCACCTCTTCATTCACTTTTGGGAAACTTTGGTAATGCTGCAAAAATTAGGCCGCCAATGGTCATATAATCATCACTTTCAGGCAGGTCTAAGTCGAACATATTATTGGCTTTGTCAATCTCTAAGCGTGCCGAGAGCACGTATTCGTCATCAGCAGTTTGCTTAGCCACATATTTTTGGCTATCGTGTTCGTCTTCAATATCGCCGAATATCTCTTCAACAATATCTTCGAGCGACACAATTCCACTGGTTCCACCAAATTCATCAATCACCACCCCAAGGCTTCTTTTCTGCACAAGGAATGTTTGCATCAGTTTTTGCGCAGCCATTGTCTCAGGTACAAAAGGCATTTTGCGTATTTGTTGTTTCCATTGTTTGGGGTTTCTAAACAACTCTGAAGAGTGAATATAGCCCACAATATGGTCGATATCATCTTGATAGACGATAATTTTTGAGTTTCCGCTTTCGATAAACTTCTGTGTTAGCTCGTCGATACTACAGTCGTTAAGGTCAACCGAATTAATTTCGGTACGTGGCACCATACAATCGCGCACCTTTGTATCCTTAAAATCCAGTGCGTTTTGAAAGATTTTCACTTCGTCGTCGATGTCATCATCGTTCTTGGCACTATCAAGACTGACCTGAACAAGATAATCTAAATCGGTTTTTGAGAAGAGAATATTTTCGTTTTCTTTCTCTACCTTGATTCCAAAAAGACGTAGCAGCAAACGCGCAAGCAGCGTAGAGAAGCGACTAAAGGGCCAAAGCAACAGATAACACAAATAAGCGGGCACGGCAAAGAACGCGAATAGGCGATTAGGATTGCTCTTAAAGAACGTCTTGGGTAAAAATTCGCCTGTGAAAAGCACAATAAGCGTTGAGAGAATGGTATCTGCCGGCACGGTGAAACTGGCTTCCATCTCTCGAAAAATGGTGTTATCGAAAAGTTTGGCAATAAGAATTCCGTAGACAACAAGTGCAATATTGTTGCCCACGAGCATTGTGCTAACAAAGTTATTAGGGTTTTTATAGAACACCGCCTGCACCTTTTGCGAAAGGCCATTGCGTTCCTTGTCCATCTCAACGAGCATGCGATTGCTTGTTACAAAGGCTATTTCCATGCCCGAGAAAAAAGCTGAGAACACCATTGTTACAAGTATTCCGAGAACAAGGCTTATACTAATAGGGTCGTCCATAGCGAACTTAGAGTTGTCTTTTGTTATGGGCTGAAGTGCAGGGCATAGCCTTAGCACCAGCGGTTAGAATCATTGTACAGACCGGCGTTGAGGTGTTGCCGATGGGCGAACGGCCTCTTTGAGAGTATCGGGGGCCGAGCTGAGCGTATCGTTTTTACCTGCGATGTCGGTTCGAGCAAACGAACCCTTTGAATTTGATACGTAATAGCGCGTCATGCGTTCGTCACTTCGAAAGTAATTGCCTTGCAACTGGCGGTCGGGAGTGATGAGTCGTGAGAACTTATTGGAGTAGAGTTCGCGTTGGTTTTCGTCTCTAAAGAGTTCTTCACTATAAAAACGAACGCCATCTTTGGTTTTCACGCGCACCCTTCCTCGCAATTCCCACAAGCGTTTTTTTGGTCATAGTAGTAAGCTGTGTCGCATTGTATATAGAGTTGCACATGAAAGTTTTTCATCAAACTCTTCAAGAAATACGCCCTTATCAAAGATCCATCTCGAGGGATTTTTTACTTGGTTCACCTCGTAGCGTTCGGTAACAAGTCGATATTTCACCACGCCCGAATCAGAGATAAGCGTGTTGACGCCGTAGCTAATCATCGTTGCAGCAGAGTCTTTGGGGTTAACTGCGGGTGCAGTATGTTCCACAGCCTGCTCGCAAGAGGTGAAAGCCACGAAGCAACAAAGCACAAACGCTAGGCCCGAAGTTCTGAACAAGGTGTACATGCGATGGGTGTAAGGGATAGTTTTGGGTTTATTCCAACTTCCATTTGCTGAACCACAATTCGTTGAAGGTTAGTCCAACACTAATGCGGAACACGTTTTCACTGATAAAGTTCTTGGCCGAAGAGTGTGCCCACTGCGCACTTACATTAAGGAACGAACGATTATTGAACACGTTGATAATGGGCACACCGAAGCCCACGCTAGCACTTATCTCAGTTGGGCCATCGTTTCCGTTCACCTTTATATAAGGAGTGGCGTAAGAAACACCTGCTCTATAATGAATGCGATTGAAGAATTTGCGACTAAATGCTGATGGGCAATACTCTCCTCCGAGTGTAATTTTATGCCTGTCACTAAACTGATTGTCGCGAAGTGCAAAGGTTGAAGAGCCTGAAACGGTTTCGAACGTGGGAAACTGCACGTTTGCCCACTGCTGCAATGTATAATCAGCACCCAGCTTTAGCTTATCGTTGTGACTCCACATAACACCTACTCCAAAGGTATTAGGCAGACTTAAATCGAAACCACCCCCATAAGACGTGGTGTCCGACACGCTAGTTTGCGAATTGGTTAATATCTTTTTCAACTCTGGATGGCCACCAATCTTATGTGCAGGACTAAAGGTTACACCCAGGGTAACATTCTCTTGAGCCGACAATTTGGCAGTATATTGTGCACCAAAATCCAGCTTAAAAGTGCGTATGTCTGCCGTAAACTGTTGTGTTAGCGTATTAACACTGGCATCACTGTAGCTATTAACAAACTTACGGTCGATGTCTCCCCACATATAAGACACGTTAGCACCAACTGCTAAACCTTTAATCGGTTCCCATCCTGCACCTAAGTAAGCTTGTCTAAGTGATCCTGTACCGTTATAAGTATTGGTAAGTGTGGTATTTCCCGACGTACTAGTGAGCGTATTTGTCGACGAATAGTCGTAACCCACATTCGTAAAAGGTATCAAACCAAAGCTAAAACCTAGACGTTTACCAACCTTAAAGCCTGCCACCACATATTCTATATTGGCGTTTTTGGCGTTACGTCTCACACCATTTTCAGCGAAATTGGTGAGATGCAACGACAAACCAGCATCGAATAGAAACGTAAGCGAGTCTAGACGCGAATAAGATGCTGGGTTAAGATAGTTCACTTGATTGCCTTCATGGAAGCCTAAACCCAACCCGTTCATGCCTCGATTAAAACCACTTGACTGCTCGGACAATGTTCCTAACCCAAACTGACTGTAGGGAGAATTAGTTCCACTCTGTGCAAAAGCCGCTAAACATGCGGTAGATGCTAAGACAATGCCAATTACTTTCTTCATTCTGAATTATATATTTATTGTGGAGCGCAAAGCCCCTTTTGTCCTTTTAAAATGTGACGAAAAACATATCGACTTGATATGGCACACCAAATTAGGGGCAAAATTATCGAAAAAAAACGATATAATCGCATCAAATGTTCAAAAATAAGGTTATTTTTGCATCGTGAAACCAATAATATTACTTTTAAGACCGCTTTTAGTGGCTGTTGCAATCTTTGTTTTTCAACTTGCAACACTGGCTCAGAGTTCATTAAACTTAAAAGATATGGACAATGTTCGCATATCTTTGCTCACCTGTCAGCCACATGATGAGGTATATAGCATATATGGACACACCGCTATTAGATATCAAGATGCGGCGCGCGGAACCGACTTGGCCATCAACTATGGCATGTTCTCGTTTAACAAGCCCTATTTTATATTGCGCTTTGTGTTTGGACTTACCGACTACGAGATGGGCATTGAACCATTCGATGCTTTCTGTGCGCAATATGCATCGTATGGAAGTGGCGTGTACGAGCAGGAGCTTAACCTTACTCCCGAAGAGAAATTAGCCATCGTTAAGGCCATTGACACCAACTACGAGCCACAAAATCGCGTTTACCGATACAATTACTTCTATGATAATTGCACCACACGAGCACGCGAAATGATTGTGAACCATCTGCAAGCTCGCGTGAACTATACCCCAGAAAAAATTAAAGGCACATCGTATAGGCAGATTGTACACCAATGCGCAAGCCAAATGCCGTGGATTAGGTTTGGAAACGATATGCTTTTGGGGGTACAAGCCGATTTGATTATCAACCGATCGCAACGCCAATTCTTACCAGCCAACCTCATGAGAGATTTTGAGGGGGCTATGCTAAGCAACGGAACAAACACAAAACGAAAACTGGTTTTATCGTCGGGATGGGTGGTTAAACCTGGAGTTCAAACCACAAGTTCTGCCTTTCCTTTGTCGCCCACAGCATTGATGCTGGTTCTTGCCGCCATCATCCTAGGCACTACGGCCATCGAAGCAAAACTAAACACTCGCTTCGCATGGTTTGATGCATTGTGGCTTTTGCTCTGTGGACTGGTTGGTTTGTTGCTTTTCGTGATGATCTTTTCACAACATCCCACCGTAAGAATTAACTTCCAAATATTGTTTTTCTGCCCTTACACCTTATTATATATATATAAGGCACTGAAAAAAGACAAAGAAAAGCAATTTTTCAAGGGCATAAAAATATGGTGCATACTAATCGTTCTTTTCTTTATTGGGGGCTTTTTCCAGCACTATGCCGAAGGAATCGTATTTTTGGCACTATCTTTGCTCATTAGATACTTATATTTATTGTATAGACATCATAGGCATGAACAAATACATAACCCTCTTTGCGTTGGCCGCACTTGCCAACATTGAATGCGAGGCACAGCCTAACACGGCCGTCCCCCGACTTGTTGTGGGCATCACCATCGACCAACTGAACAGCAACGACATGGAACACTTTGCCGCACTTTACGGCAATGGCGGTTTTAAAAAGTTGCTTAACGAAGGTGTGGTGTACGAAAATGCCCAATACGACTTTGCTCCTGTAAACCTTGCGTCGGCCTCTACGGCCATTGCCACTGGCGCTTCGCCCACCGACAACGGCATAACTGCTGAACGATGGATTAGTCGCGAAACACTTCGCCCTATGGGTTGCACCTTCGACAAGAAATTGATGGTATCGCCAAACAACGTGATGGCTTCGACCATTGGCGACGAAATGAAAATGGCTAGCAATGGAAACGCCCTCGTTTTCTCGGTGGCCGCAAACCAAGATGCTGCCGTTTTGCACGGCGGACACGCTGCCGATGGGGTGTTTTGGATGGACGAATCCTCCCGAACTTGGAAAACTTCGGCCTTCTATCCTCGCAATGCGCAAACCTGGCTCGATGCTTATCTGCGCATACCTAAACAAGGAACAGCCAAGAAAAACGACAACCAAACCACCTGTCAGCTAGCTTTAGATTGCATTAACGACCACGCTATGGGGCGTGATGCCTATGCCGACCTGCTTTTTGTTACGCTTTCGGCTGGAAATGTCGCTACCGAAACAAACGCCATGCTAGCAAGAGAGGCTGCTTATAGAGAATTAGACCGCACATTAGCCGACCTGATACTAAACATCGAACAAAAGGTGGGCAAGGACAATGTGCTCTTTGTGCTAACATCCACAGGTCGTTCGCAAAGCAACATTGAAGATTACGCCAAATATAACATACCCACTGGCACGTTCTATATCAACCGAACGGCCAACCTTCTTAACATGTATCTCAATGCCATCTATGGTATTAACCGACTAGTGGATGGCGTTTTGAACAACGAAATCTACATTAACAAAACCATACTCGAGCAAAAACGCATTAATATTAGCGAAGTGTTGCGCCACGCACGCGAGTTTTTAGTGCAGATTGCAGGAGTTAAAGAGGTGTACACAGCCGACCAATTGCTGCTCGACAATAGCGTTTCCACCAAAACACGCAACGCTTTTAACCATGCCGTTAGCGGAGATATTATCGTAAAAATTACTCCAGGATGGAGAATTTATAACGAAGAGACAAAGGAAGAACAGTTGCCCAGCCTGGCCAACATGCCCTTCCCCATCATTATTTACGGAGCTGGCGTAAAACCAAAAGCCATTTCTACGCCTGTTTCCACCAATAGCATTGCGCCCACTATTGCGCGTTTTATTCGCATTAGAGCGCCGAATGCCTGTGTTGTGCCGGCTCTTCCGCTCAAATAAATCAACGATGTAGGCCAATTGTTGCTCAACATCGCATCATATAAAACAATTTATTTGTAATTTTGCAGACATTAAGGCGCAATGCCAAAAGCAGATGTGGTACAGCTCTTCGTTAGCTATCGCCTGAAATGCAAACATTCATCACACAACACAGATAATACAACGAAAATGAATTTTAATAAAATCCTCCAAGCGCTCTTCGGCAATAAGTCGTCGCGCGACATGAAACTCATCCAACCGCTTGTCGAAAAAGTGAAGGCCACTTACGATGAATTGAAGGCTCTTAGCAACGACCAGCTACGCGCCAAAACGAAAGAGATACAGGCGCAAGTGCAAAATTCGGCTAAAGAACAAAAAGAAAAGATTGCCGAACTGAAAGCGCAGATTGAAGAAACGCCCATCGACGAGCGCGAGTCGCTGTTCAATCAGATTGACAAGTTGGAGAAAGAGGCTCTCGAAGTGTACGAAGTGGCCCTCAACGAGGTGATGCCCGTGGCGTTCGGCATTATGCACGACACCGCCAGACGTTTTACCGAGAACGAAGAAATTGTGGTTACGGCTACCGATTTCGACCGCGATTTGGCCGCCACCAAAGACTTCGTGCGCATCGAAGGCGACAAAGCGATATACGCTAACCACTGGGTTGCTGGCGGAAACGAAACCAAGTGGGAAATGATTCACTACGACGTGCAAATCTTTGGCGGTATTGCTCTGCACCAAGGAAAGATTGCAGAGATGGCTACTGGTGAGGGTAAGACACTCGTGGCTACGCTTCCCGTATTCCTAAACGCGCTCACTGGCAATGGCGTACACGTGGTTACGGTGAACGACTACTTGGCTAAGCGAGACTCGGAGTGGATGGGCCCGCTCTACGAATTCCATGGATTGTCGGTGGATTGTATCGATAAACATCGCCCCAACTCGCCCGAACGTCGCAAAGCCTACCTAGCCGACATTACGTTTGGTACTAACAACGAATTTGGTTTCGACTATCTGCGCGACAATATGTCGAACTCGCCCGAAGACTTGGTGCAAAGGGCACATAATTACGCCATCGTCGACGAGGTCGACTCAGTGCTTATAGACGATGCCCGTACGCCGCTTATCATCTCTGGTCCTATCCCCAAGGGCGACGACCAGATGTTTGAAGAATATCAACCACTGGTTGAACGCCTCGTAGATGTTCAGCGCAAGCTAGCTACGCAATACTTGGCAGAGGCTAAACAACTTATTTCTGAAGGACAGGAACAAAACGACCAAAAGAAACTAGACGAGGGTTTCCTCTCACTTTACCGCTCCTTCAAGTCGTTGCCTAAGAACAAACCGCTCATCAAATATCTCTCCGAAGAAGGTATCAAGGCAGGAATGCTTAAGACCGAAGAGATTTATATGGAGAACAACAACCGCAAAATGCCAGAAGCTGTGGCTCCTTTGTACTTTGTTGTTGATGAAAAACAAAACTCGTGCGACCTTACCGACAAGGGTACAGAATGGTTGGCCAAGCAGTTAACGACGCCGAGCTCTTCGTTTTGCCCGACATCGCTAGCCAACTTTCGGCTCTAGAAGCCAATAAAACTCTTAGCGATGAAGAAAAGGTTGATGTTAAAGACGAAATGTTGGGCTACTACGCCATCCAAAGCGAACGTGTGCACACCCTGCAACAGCTGCTTAAGGCCTACACAATGTTTAATAAGGATGACGAATATGTGGTTATTGATGGCGAAGTGAAGATTGTCGACGAACAAACGGGACGTATCATGGAGGGTCGCCGTTGGAGCGACGGACTACATCAGGCTGTAGAGGCTAAAGAACATGTGAAAGTGGAAGCCGCTACACAAACCTTTGCCACCATTACCCTGCAAAACTATTTCCGTATGTACCACAAACTCGCGGGTATGACGGGTACTGCCTCTACCGAAGCTGGAGAATTTTGGGACATCTACAAACTGGATGTGGTGGAAATTCCTACCAACCGACCCATCGCTCGCCATGATATGGACGACCGTGTGTACAAAACGGCTAGAGAGAAATACGCTGCCGTGATTGACGAAATCGACGAATTGCGCAAACAAGGACGACCTGTGCTCGTTGGTACAACGTCGGTTGAAATATCCGAGTTGCTTAGCAAGATGCTCAACATGCGCAAGATAGACCACGAAGTGCTTAATGCCAAGCAACACCAAAAGGAGGCATCCATCGTGGCAAAGGCCGGACAGTCTACCAACGGACTGGGTGCTGTGACCATTGCCACCAACATGGCGGGTCGTGGTACCGATATTAAACTGTCGCCCGAAGTAAAAGCTGCTGGCGGTTTGGCTATTATCGGTACTGAAAGGCACGAAAGCCGTCGCGTAGACAGACAGTTGCGCGGACGTGCCGGCCGTCAAGGCGACCCAGGTTCTTCGGTGTTCTATGTTTCGCTCGAAGACAAACTAATGCGTCTTTCGCATCCGAGCGTATCGCAAGCATCATGGATAAACTCGGATTTAAAGAGGGCGAACGTATCGAAAGCCCTATGATCTCGAAGAGTATTGAGCGCGCACAGAAGAAAGTTGAAGAAAACAACTTTGGTGTTCGTAAGCACTTGCTTGAATACGACGACGTGATGAACAAGCAACGTACGGTGATTTACGAGAAACGTCGACACGCCTTGATGGGCGAACGCATTGGCATGGACATCACCAACGTTATCTGGGACCGCGTTATCAACATCATACAAACCAACGATTACGAAGGTTGCAAGGAAGCTTTCATCAAAATTTTCGCCATGGAGTGCCCCTTCACCGAAGAAGAATTCAACAGCACACCTCACGAAGAATTGCAAGAGAAGACTTTCCAAACGGCTATGGAAACCTTTAAACGCAAGACCGACAACCTGCAAAAGATGACCTACCCCACCATTAAGGATGTCTACGAACTGGAAGGCGAAAGATACGAACGCATCGTTGTGCCCATAACCGACGGCAAACGCATCGTACAGATTGTGTGCGACCTGAAAGAGGCTTACGAAACGGAAGCTAAATCGGTTATCAAGCAGTTTGAAAAGAACATCATGTTGCACATCATCGACGACTGTTGGAAGGAAAACTTGCGACAGCTTGACGAACTACGCCACAGCGTGCAAAATGCTTCGTACGAACAAAAAGACCCGCTATTGGTATTTAAACTCGAAAGTGTGAAACTGTTCGACAACATGGTTAACGAAATGAACGACCGCATAACAAGCATGCTGATGCGTGCACAACTGCACGTTGAACATCAAGTTCAAGAGGCCGCTCCCGAACTTCCACAACAACAGTACACGGAAACAAAAGTCGACCTCGACGAACAGGCTCAAAGAGCAGCTAGAGAGCGCGACACACGCGAAAATCAAACGCAACAAAGACGCACGCCTGTGATGAAAGATCAAATGCCAAGAAGAAACGATCCTTGTCCTTGCGGTAGCGGAAAGAAATTTAAAGACTGCCACGGCAGAGGCATCGTATAACCCAATAAAGGGCTACACGTCTCTTGCCTACATATTCTCCTCCTCGCATAAATAGTTGCGGGGAGGAGAAATAATTTAATCAAATACTCAAGATGGAAGTTAACATCAATAACCTTATCAAATCTTACGGGGCTAAAACGGCTGTTTCCATCCCCGAACTGTCATTGTCTCACAACGAAGTTGTAGGACTGGTGGGTAATAACGGCTCAGGTAAAACAACACTCTTTAGACTGCTTACCGATTTGGTAAAGGCTGATGAGGGTGAGGTGAGCCTAGAAGGAGTGAACCCAGCACTAAACGAAGAATGGAAAAAACACACAGGTGTGTACATCGATGAGGGTTTCTTGATAGACTATCTCACACCCGAAGAATATTTCGACTTTATTGCTAGCATCTCTAATATCGACAACGACACCGTTCAACAAACACTTCAACAGTTTGAAAACTTCATGGGTGGTGAAATTCTTGGCCAAAAAAAGTTGATACGCGACCTCTCGGCGGGCAACAAACAAAAGGTGGGCATCATTGCTGCTATGCTTTCTCAACCTCGTTTTATTATTCTCGACGAGCCTTTTAACTTTCTCGACCCAAGCAGTCAGAATGCATTAAAGGCTATACTCACTAAGTTTGGAAAACGCGAAGGCACCACAATTATCGTTTCTAGCCACAACTTGCAACACACCATCGATATTTCTAGTCGCATTATCTTACTTGAAAAGGGGTGCATTATCCACGATTTCAAAACGGTAGACTCCGATTCAATTAGCGAACTAGAAAATTATTTCGCTGCCCAATAGTCACTATAAAATGGTCTTAACCATACTTTGTTTATCTGTATGCGTCTTCATGTAATAGTCGTACCAATTTAAAAGAAGATACATCAACAACATTGCGGATATGAAACTAAGAAAAGAGATTGAACCCGACTTCGAAACGGTAGAGAGACACTACCCCATTGTCCTTAAAGCTATAATGCGCTATACTGAGTATTGCGATGAAAACGGGGACGAAGACTTGGTGGAATATAACAAATTGGCCAACTTTCTTCATCAGCTTACGGGGAAAGACATGGCGCAATTTAATCTTTGGGAATGGTGGGAAGAAGAAGGTGCCGAGGTTTTGGCCTTCAAAATTGTGCTGCCCGAACCTCAACGCGTACACAATATCACTATGGACGAAGTGCATGAGGTTGTAAAAAGACTTAAAACCGGCATCTATACCTCCCCCGAAGACGGTTCGTTGAAAGAGCTTTTTAAATATCATCTAGACCATTATTATAAGTTGTTCTTGGAAAGGAACTTTAATTCGTACACCCCTAAACTCTTTGAAAGGAATATAAACGATAAAGGTGAATACTTTGAATATACTGAAGCCGAAATTGTTCAAATACTTTGGAGATAGTAACTGCATGCTGCAAAGCTAAAACTGCCCACTTCGGCCACTCCGCAGAATATGTTCTATCCAAAATAAACCTTCCTAAATACTTGGCATCACTAAGTCTCGTCAACCTAGCATTGCAACTTTAAAAGGTGTATTAGTGGGGCAATCTAAAATTAATGGCCACTAATCCAAACTTTTTTCAATTAAACAATGCTTGGTAACCAACTATTAGCAACAGTTTAATAGTGTTTGTTCACCAAGCATAGATTGTAAAATATTTGAACCAAAATTTAACATTATGAGTGCCATCGCTGCAAAAATCCCGAGCCTAGGACGATTTTCTGCGCGTAATTCAAAAGTTATAACAGTCTGATACATTATAAGTTATAACATTATTAGGCAAAAACACCCATTTTACTCACAACTAAAAGGATATTTATACACTTTTTACGCCGGCCAACCACTCCTCTACCATTATTTAGGGATATTCAGTAAATATCTAACTAATTGTTTGTCAGTGTAATATATTATTTGTACCTTTACATAAAAAAACCCCCGAACGACCCATCACGGGCAGAATCGGGGAAAAATTATAAAATTAACTGCTGTGAAGTTACGAAAAAAATTTCTGACATAACACCAACTTTTGCCCTTTACAGAGTTCGATTTTTTTACAACATTATCGCGATAGCTTTGCAAAAAAAGCGAACTTGGACGCATCCGTGCCCAACTCCCACTTAAGGAGTTGGCAGCAGAGTTGGCAACCCGCACCCATAAGTGTAGGCGTGGGAAAAAAAGCCTCTTTTTTTCGGCAGAAGGAGAAATCGCCCTTATGTTCCTCAAGGCATACACGGGCCTGTCGGACGACGGCCTGATAGAGCTGCTCAACGGAAGCATCCACATGCAGATGTTCTGCGGTGTGCTGATAGACCCTGCCAATCCCATCAAGGACGGGAAGATAGTAAGTGCCATACGCAACCGTCTTGCCAGAGCACCTCGACATAGACAGCCTTCAACGCATATTGTACGCCCGGTGGGAAGGCGACCTCAAGGACAAGGACCTGTGCCTGACGGATGCGACCTGCTATGAGAGCCACCTGCGTTTCCCGACAGACGTCAAACTGCTTTTGGGGAGTGTTGCCGATGGCTTCACGACCTGCTCGTTTGCCAGAGCAGGCGGTTGTCGGAACGCGTTCCGAGAAACAAGTACAATGATGTTGCCAAGGCCACGCTTGCATACGCCAAGCAACGCAAGCACACCGGCTCGGCCACGCGCAGGCTCAGGAGAAGGCTCCCTGAAACTTCTTGCCAAGCTCCGCTTCCAATGGAACGGCCTCCGCAAGTTGTACAGCCTGCCATCAGCCTGTCGGCAGAACAAGAAAAAGCGGCTGTGCGCCGTGCGTGAGGTATGCCTTCAACAGTCAGACCTGTTCGCAGGCAAGGAGGTCAGGCATCGCATCGTGAGCATCGACCGCCCGTACCTCCGTCCCATCGTCAGGGGCAAGGAAAACAAGCGCGTGGAGTTTGGGACAAAGGTCAACAACATACAGATTGACGGCATATCATTCATAGAACACCACTCCTTCGAGGCCTTCAACGAGGGCATTCGCCTTAAGCAGTGCATTGAATATCAGGAATCGCTGACGGGGGTCAAAGTCAAACGTGTCGGTGCCGACTCCATATACGCCAACAATGCCAACCGCACCATGTGTACGGAAAAAGGCATAACGACCTGTTTCGTCAGAAAAGGCCCAAGGCCCAAAGAAGAAGCCGGATGCTCTCAAGAAGGCGAGAAGGATTATCGGGACCTCAGGGCCACGGTAATGGAGGGCAGCTTCGGGAACCAGAAACAGCACTATGCCGTTGGGCGCATCAAGGCACGCAACATGTTCAGCGAAACATTGCTGCTCTTCTTCGGAATCCATACGGCAAATGCCGCCGTCCTTGCCGCAAGGCAGATGGCCAGGGACATGAAGAAGGCGGCTTGATAAAAAAATGAGGTGATTTTATATCCATCCATAGGCAGGTATGGAAGGGACAGGTGTGCCCATACGGCTCGACATTTGGGAGTTTTTGTGCGCAAAGCACATCAAGTACTCTTCCAAAGACGCTTTTCAAGAAAAGAATCTGGCATTTGACAGTCTCCAGAGATTCTTAAGAGGGAATTAACTGAATTACCCTATTTATTTGTTGTTCGTATTTCATCGAAAAATCACGTTTATTAACCACTCTATTTGCTGTTTAGACCATAAAACATCGTCAAGAGCGTGTATTTTGCAGCAAATAGACCTGCGATTTGCAGCAAATAGCGTTGCGTTTTGGTGCTAAACGCAGTGTGTTTTGGTGCTAAACGCGATGCGTTTTGATGCATATTACCGCCAGTTTTACTGAATACATTCAGCCAACCAGGAAGAAATATTCATACTATTTCATGATTTTGAGGATGGAAAATGCGCGATAATTTTTGGGAAAGAGAAAGACAAAGTCATAAGAGATTGCAAAAAACGGCTCAAAATTCACATCAGAGCAAAGTACAATATTCTTATTTCCCATACTATTTATGGCCATTTTTACTCCTTTTTTGTCTAGAAGGAGGAGTTGAGACAAATGCATTTTGTAAATTATAATTACTTATTTAACAAATCAGAGTAATGCACTCAGATGTGACAAAAAGAGATATTTGCCATTTGTTTAGAGAACCCCCAGCGCGCTAACACACAGTTTAACATAAACTAGTCCATATAATTTTGCTAAATGATATGTGTTGAATCGCTATTATATTATTGGAGTTCTCGTGCCGTTTTGGCCCAAATTGGAATAATAGCACTCTCCCCTTCCATCCTCCAAGCCAATTCTTATTTACAAGAATTTAGAAAATAACACTCAAAAGCATAGACAAAACATAAAAGAAAATGCGATTGGGAAGATTGCATTCCAGGCAAAAATACCCTTATATGCCGAACCAGAACGGCATCAATCTCAATATTTAACACAAAGAAAAGCAACATATAACCCTTAAACAATCATCAATAATAGGTAAAACAAAAGGCTAACTCACAGCACTATAATACCCATTTATAGGTATTTTAAAAAAGGATAACACCCCAATTACGAGCCTTCAAATAGAAAAGTTATAACTTTGTGTAAATGTAAACACATAACAAAAATAAAACTAAATGAGATTATCGGAACTAAAGACGGGAGAAAAGGCCGTTGTGGTGAAAGTTTTGGGCCACGGCGGTTTTAGAAAACGTATTGTTGAAATGGGCTTTATTAAGGGCAAAACCGTGGAGGTATTGCTCAACGCTCCTCTGCAAGACCCCGTGAAATACAAAATTTTGGGTTACGAAATCTCGTTACGTCGCGACGAAGCGCAAATGATTGAGGTGGTGTCTGAAGAGGAGGCAAAAAGCATTGATAATCACAATACTGATGCTCAAGAGCTGGATTACACCCCATCGCTTAATAGTGAAGCTGAATATATGCCCGCCAAAACGGGTGATGAAGCGACAAACAGCGAAGAAAAGATGCAGAAGGTGGCACGACATAAACGTCGTATCATTAACGTGGCGTTAGTGGGTAACCCCAATTGCGGTAAGACTTCGTTGTTTAATTTTGCATCGGGCGCTCACGAAAAAGTGGGAAACTACTCGGGTGTTACTGTTGATGCCAAAGAAGGTGTTGCGCATTTCGAAGGTTATGAATTTCACTTGGTAGATCTACCTGGCACCTATTCGCTGTCGGCTTATAGTCCCGAAGAGCTGTATGTGCGCAAACAAATCATCGAAAAAACACCCGACGTGGTGATAAACGTGCTCGATGCCAGCAATCTAGAACGCAATCTCTACCTCACCACACAGTTGGTTGACATGAATTTGCGCATGGTGTGTGCCTTAAATATGTACGACGAGTTTGAGAAACGTGGAGACAGCGTGGACCTGGAGGCACTGGGAAAACAGTTTGGCGTGCCCATGATACCCACTGTTTTTAAAACGGGACGAGGAGTGCAATTGCTTTTTCACATCATCATCAACATGTACGAGGGTGTTGACTTCCTGGATAAGGATGGTAACATCAACCCCGAAGTGGCTGCCGAACTACAAAAATGGCACGAAAACTATCAGGGAGATGTGTCCAAAGAGCATCAAGAAGACTTTGCCACTGCCGATGCGCGACCACATAACAAGGTGTCGAGGCACATACACATCAACCATGGGCCACGGCTCGAACTATGTATCAACCGACTGAAATTGCAAATTGAGCAGAACCCAGAGGTGAGACACAAGTTCCATACCCGATACTTGGCCATCAAACTTCTTGAGAACGATGCCGACACCGAACGCGAAGTGGCGCAATTAAGCAATATCAAAACGATATTAGAAACGCGCGAAAACGAAGTTCAAAGCATACAAAAGCAATTAAATCAAGATTGCGAAACGGCTATTATGGATGCCAAATATGCCTTTATACATGGCGTTTTGGCCAAAGCCAACTACAAAGAGGGAAAGAAAACGACACCTATAAACTTACACATAAACTGGATGCCATCATCACCCATAAGTTTTGGGGCTTCCCCATCTTCTTTTTCTTGCTTTATGTGATGTTTCAAGTGACGTTTACCGTGGGCCAATATCCAATGGATTGGATAGATCAAAGCGTTAATTGGTTAGGAGAATGGGTAAACAGCAACTTTGCCGATGGCGCTGTTAAAGACCTCTTGGTTGAGGGAATTATTGCTGGCGTGGGCGCGGTTATCGTGTTTTTGCCACAAATTCTCATCCTTTACTTCTTCATCTCGTTCATGGAAGACAGTGGCTACATGGCTCGTGCGGCCTTTATCATGGACAAGTTGATGCACAAGATGGGGCTGCACGGCAAGTCGTTCATACCCCTTATCATGGGTTTTGGCTGCAACGTGCCTGCGGTAATGGCCACACGCACCATCGAAAGCAGGCGTAGCCGACTGATAACCATGCTTATCTTGCCCATGATGAGTTGTTCGGCGCGCCTGCCCATCTACATCATGATAACGGGGACGTTCTTCGCCTTGAAGTATCGCTCGGCAATTATGATTTCGATGTATGTGGTGGGCATACTCATGGCCGTGATAATGAGCAAGATTTTCAGCCGTTTCTTGGTGAAAGGCGAAGACACACCCTTCGTAATGGAACTTCCTCCCTATCGCTTTCCAACGAAAAAAGCCATCGCACGCCATACCTGGGAGAAAGGAAAACAATATTTACAAAAGATGGGGGGCATCATCTTGGTGGCCAGTATCATTGTTTGGGCCTTGGGCTATTTCCCCCATAACGAAGCACTAAACAAACAACAGCAGCAAGAGCAAAGCATTATAGGACGCGTAGGAAAAACCATCGAGCCATTGTTTAGGGCTCAAGGGTTCGACTGGAAACTGGATGTGAGTTTGCTGGCAGGCGTGGGCGCTAAAGAGATTGTGGCCTCTACCATGGGCGTGCTCTATGCCGATGACAACAGTTTTGGTGACGATGACAGTTTCAGTGACGACACCGAAAAATACACACGCCTGAGAAAACAAATGATAACCGACGGCATTTCGCCCATTTCGGCCTATGCCTACCTCATTTTTGTGCTACTCTACTTTCCCTGTATTGCCACAGTTGCCGCCATTCGCAACGAAAGTGGTTCGTGGCGTTGGGCCTTGTTCGCAGCAGCATATACCACACTGCTAGCTTGGGTGGCTAGCGCCTTGGTTTATCAAGTGGGCAGTTTAATAGTGGGAAGCTAACCAGCATGCCATCCCAGAGATTATTCAAACAAAATGTCAACCAACATTAGAAACGCCATCGGCCACCACACAAACAAGTAGCCGATAGCGTTTCTTCATGTAAAAAAGCAAAACCAAACCTTGAACCCATCAAGAAGAAATGTAAAAAGACACACAAAACCTGCTAATAAACATTGATGACACCCCAAATACCCACACTTTGCAATATGGAGATAGCATTTTTTGAAGAAAACATGTAATCATTTTCATATTTATTATTACCTTTGCACCATATTTGGCTGAATACAAACAATTATATAATAACGTTATATGTCTTTTATTTTATTTATTACCGTTCTGATAACGGCTGTCCTTTTGGTAGTGGCTGCATACGCCATAGCCAAGGCATTAGGGCCTAGGTCGTACAATGCGGTTAAGGGTGAACCCTTCGAAAGTGGTATCCCGACGCGCGGTTCCTCGTGGATTCCCGTGCATATCGGTTACTATCTTTTCGCCATCCTTTTCCTGATGTTCGACGTAGAAACTGTGTTCTTGTACCCATGGGCAGTAGTTGTCAAGCAGTTTGGAACCATGGCTCTGGCTAGCATTGGGTTCTTTTTAGTGGTACTTGTATTTGGCCTGGCCTATGCCTGGCGGAAAGGAGCATTGGAATGGAAGTAAAACAACCCCATATCAAGAGTATTCCTTACGCGGAATTTAAAGACAACGACACGCTCGAACAAATAATGAAAGAGCTGAACGAAGGCGGTGTAAACGTTGTTGTTGGCTCGTTAGACCAAGCCATCAACTGGGGACGCAGCAATTCGTTGTGGTCGCTAACCTTTGCAACAAGCTGTTGCGGCATCGAGTTCATGTCGGTGGGCTGTGCTCGCTACGACTTCGCTCGCTTTGGATTTGAAGTAACACGTAACTCACCACGTCAAGCCGACCTCATCATGTGCGCTGGCACCATCACCAACAAGATGGCGCCCGTTATGAGACGCCTTTACGATGAAATGGCCGACCCAAAATACGTTATCGCCGTTGGCGGATGCGCCATCAGCGGAGGCCCATTTAAGTCGAGCTACCACGTTGTACGCGGTATAGAGGAGATTGTTCCAGTAGACGTTTTCATTCCTGGATGCCCTCCCAGACCAGAAGCTATCCTCTACGGAATGATGCAGCTGCAACGCAAAGTGAAGGTGGAAAAATTCTTTGGTGGTGCTAACCGCAAAGAAAAGAAACCCATTGTTATCACAGATGTACCAAAGGATTTCGATAAAGACAAGGAATGAGACGCTATTATGAAACTAAATAACATTGTACTAAACGCGAACGATTTTGCCAACGAGATGGCAAAATTAAGAAATGAAAAACATTTCGACTTCCTCGTTACCATCGTTGGTGAAGACTTTGGGGAAGAAGGGTTCGGGTGTATCTATATTTTGGAGAACACTCAAACCTATGAACGCATCTCGGTTAAAGTCGTTGCTGCCGACCGCAACAACCCATTCTTGCCATCGGTAACCCATCTTTGGAAGGCTGCCGACTTGATGGAACGCGAAGTTTACGATTTCTTCGGCATTAAGTTCGTGGGCCATCCCGACATGAGAAGGCTATACCTGCGTAGCGATTTCAAAGGATACCCCCTGAGAAAAGACTACGACATGGATCCCGAGAAGAACAAACCTAACATGTTTGACGACCCAGAACCAGACTACACCTTGCAATATAGCCTTGACAAGGATGGTAACCTGGTGGAAAATCGACATAAATTGTTTGGAGAAGACGATTATGTAGTGAACATCGGACCACAGCACCCTGCCACACATGGTGTGTTACGCCTACAAACAATACTAGATGGTGAGGTAATCAGAAAGATTTACCCACACCTGGGATACATTCACCGCGGTGTTGAGAAAATTTCGGAAAGTTATACTTATCCACAAACGCTGGCTTTTACCGACCGCTTGGACTATCTTAGCGCTACAATGAACCGCCATGCACTGGTGGGCGTTATCGAAGAGGCCATGGAAGTGGAACTAACCGACCGCATTAAGTATATCCGTACCATCATGGACGAGTTGCAACGCCTTAACTCGCACCTGCTGTTCTATAGCTGTTGTGCGCAAGACGTTGGCGCATTAACAGCCTTTATTTATGGAATGCGCGACCGCGAACAGGTTATCAATGTGATGGAAGAGACCACTGGTGGACGACTTATCCAAACTATTATCGCATTGGTGGTTGCCAAGCCGACATCGACCCCAACTTTGTGCAAAACGTGAAGAAACTTTGCGCCTACATGAAGCCGATGTTCAAAGAATATCAAGATGTATTCACAGGCAACGTTATCATGGAAAACCGCTTCAAAAACGTGGGAGTACTATCGCGCGAAGACGCAATCAGCTATGGATGTACAGGCGGCACAGGCCGTGCAACAGGCTGGAAAAACGATGTTCGTAAACACCACAGCTACGGAGTGTACGACAAGATCGACTTTAAAGAGATTACCTACGAGAACGGTGACAGCTACGACCGCTATATGGTGCGCATGAAGGAAATGGAACAGAGCGTTCATATCATGGAAACGCTTATCGACAACATACCCGAAGGCGACTTCTATATCAAGCAGAAGCCCATTATCAAAGTGCCCGAAGGCCAATGGTACTTCTCTTGCGAAGGCTCGCGCGGAGAGATTGGCGTGTTCCTAGACAGCAAAGGCGACAAGAGTCCCTATCGTTTGAAGTTCCGCCCCATGGGTCTTCCTTTAGTTTCGGCCTTGGATACCATGCTTAAAGGCGAGAAGATAGCCGACCTTATCGCTGTCGGCGCATCATTAGATTATGTTATACCCGATATTGACAGATAATTATGTTTGACTTTTCAATCGTAACAACGTGGTTTGACAGTCTGCTGCGAGACACTTGCGGACTGAGTAGCTTTTGGGCAATACTCATCGAATGTGTGCTCGTGGGTGTATTTATACTGGCAGCCTACGCCATATTGGCAATCTTGCTCATATTCATGGAACGCAGGTGTGTGCAGCTTTCCAATGTCGTCTCGGTCCGATGCGTGTTGGACCTTGGGGAATTTTCCAAGTTATCGCCGACGTTCTCAAGATGCTTATCAAAGAAATCTTTGCTGTAGACAAGGCCGACAAGCTGCTTTACGCCATCGCACCTATATTGGTGTTGGTGGGTTCGGTAGGTGCTTTCTCGTTCATGCCTTGGAACAACGGCGCTACAATCCTAGATTTCAACGTTGGTATCTTCCTCATGACAGCTATTTCAAGTATCGGTGTCATCGGTATATTCATCGCTGGATGGAGTTCGAACAACAAGTATAGCGTTATTTCGGCCATGCGTGGCGCAGTGCAGATGATTTCTTACGAAATGTCATTGGGTCTTTGCCTCATCACTGCCGTGATTCTTACAGGCACAATGCAGGTTAGCGGCATTGTTGAAGCACAGAGCGGCCCCTTCGGTTGGCTCATATTCCAAGGCCATATCCCAGCAATCATCGCCTTCTTGGTGTTCCTCGTTACAGGTAATGCCGAAGCAAACCGCGGTCCGTTCGACTTAGCCGAGGCAGAAAGCGAACTTACTGCAGGTTATCACACCGAATATTCAGGTATGGGCTTTGGATTCTTCTACTTGGCCGAATACCTCAATCTCTTCATTGTTGCTGGTGTTGCCTCCATGGTTTTTCTTGGTGGCTGGATGCCAATCCACATTGGTGTAGAGGGATTTGATAAGGTGATGGATTATATTCCAGGCATCGTGTGGTTCATTGGTAAAGCATTTGCTTTGGTTTGGGTATTGATGTGGATACGTTGGACCTTCCCACGTCTGCGCATCGACCAAATTTTGAAGCTTGAATGGAAATACCTGATGCCCCTGTCCTTACTCAACCTGGTGCTCATGACTATAATTGTGGCCTTTGGTTGGTACATTAAATAACGAAAACGACATGGAAGATAATAATAAATCATATTTTGGTGGTATACGAGATGGCATCAAATCGCTAGCCACTGGCTTACGTGTTACGTTGCGCGAATACTTCACGCCCAAGGTAACGGAGCAATACCCCGAAAACAGAAAGACCACTTTGCACGTGGCAAAACGCTCGCGCGGTAGGCTCGTTATGAAGCGCGACGAGAACGATGTGGTAAAATGTGTGGCTTGCTTGATGTGCGAAAAGGCTTGTCCTAATGGCACAATACGCATCGTTTCTGAAATGGTGACCAACGAGGAAGGCAAGAAGAAACGCCAACTTGTGAAGTACGACTACGACTTGGGCGACTGCATGTTCTGTGAACTATGCACCAACGCCTGCAACTTCGATGCCATCGAGTTCACCAACGACTTTGAAAATGCCGTATTCAACCGCGACAAACTGGTGCTCGAACTAGACAAAGAACACTACCAAAGCTCTTTGCCTAACATCATCGACGGCGGTGCGGAAAGCGAAATCGGAACTTTCAACACAAAAACAAAATAATAGGAGTAGACAACTATATGGCAAATATCATCATGTTTTGCATCTTGGCCGTTATTATCATTGGTTCGGCCATCGTATGCGTATTCACAAAGAGAATTATGCGGGCGGCTACTTTCTTGCTGTTCGTGCTCTTTGGCGTAGCAGGTGTTTACTTCCTGTTAGACTACACATTCTTAGGAACAGCGCAAATAGCTATCTATGCTGGTGGATTGACGATGCTTTACATCTTCGCGATCCAACTGGTGTCGAAGCGCACATTGCAAGGTTTGCAAGAAAGACAACGCGGAAAACCGTTGTTGCTGGCGCATTGGTAGCCCTTCTTGGACTGGTTACCGTTGGTTTGGTGCTGCTTAAGAACGAATTTATAGACATGTCGGCCAGCATGGTCGACGCCGAAGTACCCATGTCGGTTATCGGAGAGAAGCTCGTTGGTGCAGGCAAGTATCAGTATGTGTTGCCTTTCGAGTTTATTTCTGTATTCCTCTTGGCTTGTATTATCGGTGGAATTATGATTGCAAGAAAGGAGGATAAGAAATGATACCTGTAGAATTATTATTGGGACTGAGCACTGTGCTCTTCTTTATCGGCTTTTTCGGATTTGTTACACGTCGCAACCTTATCGCGATGCTCATCTCCATCGAGCTGGTACTCAATTCGGTTGACATCAACTTTGCTGTTTTCAACCGCATACTCCACCCTGGAGAACTCGAAGGTTTCTACTTTTCCTTGTTCTCTATTGGCATCAATGCTGCCGAAACAGCTGTTGCCATCGCTATCATCCTTAACGTTTACCGCAGGTTCCACAGTGATCAGGTGAACAGTATTGAAAACATGAAACTATAAAAAACAATGGAATACAATTTTGTATTTTTAATACTACTTCTGCCTGCACTGTCGTTCCTCGTCTTAGGACTAGCAGGTATGAAGATGCCGCATAAGGTGGCGGGTGCCATTGGTACGGTGGTTTTGGGCACTATCTTCTGCCTTTCCATCTACACGGCATACGAATACTTCATCGGACAAGGTCGCGGTGCCGACGGTTTATATCCGCACGTCACAGCATTTAACCTCACTTGGTTGAAGTTCTCCGAACTTCTCACCTTTAACTTGGGCTTCCGTCTCTCGCCTATTTCGGTGATGATGCTAGTGGTTATCACCACTGTGAGCCTTATGGTGCACATCTACTCGTTTGGTTATATGCACGGCGAAAAGGGTTTCCAGCGTTATTACGCTTACCTATCGCTCTTCACCATGTCGATGTTGGGCCTTGTAGTGGCCACAAACATTTTCCAAATGTATCTTTTTTGGGAACTTGTGGGCGTGTCGTCTTACCTTCTCATTGGCTTCTACTATCCCCAAGGGGCTGCCGTTGCCGCATCTAAGAAGGCTTTTATCGTTACACGTTTCGCCGACTTGTTCTTCCTCATCGGTATTTTGATTTACAGTTTCTACGTTGGAACATTCAATTACGACCTCCACGCTATGCCCACACTTCACGAGCAAGTGGCTGGAGCTGCTGTAATGTTACCCGTTGCGCTGTTCTTCATGTTCATTGGTGGTGCTGGTAAGAGTGCTATGTTCCCCTTGCACATTTGGCTGCCCGACGCAATGGAGGGTCCAACGCCAGTATCTGCACTTATCCATGCCGCCACAATGGTTGTTGCAGGTGTGTTCCTCGTGGCTAGTCTCTTCCCCATCTTTGTGGAATTTGCCCCCGAACAACTGCACTGGATTGCTTACATCGCAGCTTTCACGGCCTTCTATGCCGCTGCTGTGGCTTGTGTTCAAAGCGACATCAAGCGCGTTTGGCTTTCTCTACCATCTCGCAGATTGGATTTATGCTCGTGGCTTTGGGTGTTTGCTTACCCGATCCGCACACTGGAGCTGTTGCCATGACCGAAGAGTACGCAGATGTGCAAGGACTTGGTTACATGGCTGGTATGTTCCACCTCTTCACTCACGCCATGTTCAAAGCTTGTCTCTTCCTAGGTGCAGGCTGTATCATACATGCCGTACACTCAAATGAGAAAGAATACATGGGCGGGCTACGTAAATACATGCCTATCACCCATATCACATTCCTCATCTCGTGTCTCGCCATCGCTGGTATCCCCCCATTCTCAGGATTCTTCTCGAAAGATGAGATACTAGTTGCTTGCTACAATTTCAGTCCTGTAATGGGCGCTGTAATGAGTGGCATTGCTATGATGACGGCTTTCTACATGTTCCGACTCTATTATGTGATATTCTGGGGCAAGAGCTACTACGAAACGCACATCAACGAAGGAGCGCATAAGCCCCACGAGGCACCGCTCACGATGACGTTCCCCTTAATATTCCTGTCTATCATTACAATTACCGGTGGCTTCTTGCCATTCGGCGAGCTTATTTCGGCCAACGGTATAGGTTTCCATACCCATATCAACTGGACCGTTGCAAGCACCAGTGTGGCCTTAGCTATTATCGGTATCGTAGCAGCAACGCTTATGTACAAGAATGAGGAGACACCAGTAGCCGACAAGTTGGCTAAGACCTTCCCCACACTTCACCGTGCAGCCTACAAGCGTTTCTATATGGACGAGGTTTGGCAATACGTAACGCACCGCATCATCTTCCGCCTAATATCAAAACCCATTGCGTGGTTCGACCGCCATGTTATTGATGGAACATTCGACTTCCTGGCTTGGGGTTCGAACGAAGCAGGCGAAAGCATACGTCCATGGCAAAGCGGCGACGTGCGCCATTACGCCATCTGGTTCCTTTCGGGAGCCGTTGCACTTACCTTGGTTTTGCTATACATGTTATAATATGAGGTAACAACCAGATAAAAGAAAAACAAAATGAGTATATTAACATTATTCGTAGTAATCCCCGTACTGATGTTGCTGGGCCTTTGGCTCTCTCGCAGCCTCAATCAAGTGCGTGGTGTGATGGTTGTCGGCTCTACGTGCCTGCTGGCACTGTCGGTTTGGCTCACCTTCGCTTTCCTTCAAATGCGCGATGCGGGCAACACCGATGCCATGCTGTTTCAATACACTGTAGATTGGTTTAAACCCCTTCACATAGCCTACGCCATAGGTGTAGATGGCATCTCGGTGGTAATGTTGCTCTTGTCGAGCATCATTGTGTTCACCGGAACCTTCGCATCATGGCAACTAAAGCCCCTAACTAAAGAATATTTCCTTTGGTTCACCCTGCTTAGCATTGGTGTTTATGGTTTCTTTATTTCGATAGACCTCTTCACTATGTTCATGTTCTACGAGGTGGCGCTAATCCCCATGTACCTACTTATTGGCGTTTGGGGTAGTGGCAAAAAGGAGTATTCGGCCATGAAGCTTACACTTATGCTCATGGGTGGTTCGGCTTTGCTTATCATTGGCATCATTGGTATCTACTTCTTTAGTGGTGGTACCACGATGAACATCCTCGAATTGCAAGCCCTGCACAATATTCCCGAGAGCGTACAAAAGGTACTTTTCCCCTTTGTATTTATTGGTTTCGGTGTGCTTGGCGCGCTTTTTCCCCTTCCATACATGGTCTCCCGACGGTCACGCATCGGCCCCAACGGCTGTATCAATGCTCCATGCTGGCGTACTAATGAAGCTAGGAGGCTATGGCTGTTTCCGCATTGCCATCGTGCTTTTACCCGAAGCAGCTCATCAGCTTTCATGGATATTCATCATTCTCACCACAATCTCGGTGGTTTATGGTGCGTTCTCAGCTTGCGTTCAAACCGACTTGAAGTACATTAACGCCTACTCTTCTGTGTCGCACTGTGGATTGGTGCTCTTCGCATTGCTCATGATGACACAGACGTCTTGCACGGGTGCTGTGCTTCAGATGCTCTCTCACGGCTTGATGACGGCCCTATTCTTTGCCCTCATCGGTATGATTTACGGCCGTACACACACACACGCGACATTCGTCAACTGGGTGGTTTAATGAAGATTATGCCTTTCCTTAGCGTGGGTTATGTAATTGCTGGTTTGGCCAACTTGGGTCTTCCAGGCTTCTCGGGTTTCGTTGCAGAAATGACCATCTTCGTTGGTTCATTTCAAAACAACGACGTATTCCACCGCACGGCCACCATCATTGCCTGTACCGCAATCGTTATCACGGCGGTCTACATCCTGCGTGTTGTGGGCAAAATTCTCTATGGTAAGGTTGCCGATCCTCATTTCGAGGAACTCACCGACGCCACTTGGGATGAGCGTTTTGCCGTTGGCTGTCTAATCTTCTGTGTTGCCGGACTTGGTATTGCTCCGCTTTGGGCGAGCAACATCATCAGCGACACGCTGGGCCCAATTATCGAACACATCAACAATGTAACCGCAATAGCATCACTTTAAACGCTTCCTACAATGAATTTAGATTATAGTCAGTTTCCATATGATGCCCGAGGTTACCTTGATGGCTTTGTTGGTGATTGTCTTCATCGTAGATTTCGTCACTGCTCACAAGGCTCCCATCGTGTTAACCGACGAAAAGACGGGTCCTTCACCACGCCCCTGGTTCAACCCTCTGGTGTGTATCTTCATTCTTGCTCACATTCTAGTGAACATTTGTCCCACCGAGTCGGCTTCAGTATTTGGTGAAATGTATGTCACTTCGCCCATGATTGGCGTGGTTAAAACCATCCTAGCCTTTGGTACGCTCATTGTTTTCATACAGGCACGTACGTGGCTTTCGCGTCCCGATAGCACATTTAAAGAAGGTGAGTTCTACATGCTCATCATTTCCACACTGCTTGGCATGAACATGATGGTAAGTGCCAACCACTTCTTGCTCTTCTTCTTAGGGCTCGAAATGGCTTCTGTGCCCATGGCTTGCTTGGTGGCGTTCGACAAATACCGCAACAATTCGGCCGAAGCAGGTGCCAAATTCATCCTCACAGCAACCTTTTCTAGCGGTGTAATGCTCTATGGACTCACCTTCATCTATGCCGACGCTGGTTCGCTTTACTTCAACGAGGTGGCAAAAAACCTATCGGCAACGCCGATGACATTGATGGGTATGGTGTTCTTCTTTAGCGGATTGGGCTTTAAGATTTCGCTTGTACCCTTCCACTTTTGGACTGCCGACACCTATCAAGGTGCACCAACCACCATCACAGGCTATCTGTCTGTAGTGTCAAAGGGTGCTGCAGCCTTTACGCTCTGCACCATCCTGATGCACGTTTTCGGTGCGCTGATGCAGCAATGGCAATACCTTTTGGGCATCGTCATTGTGTTGAGTATCACCATTGCCAACCTCTTCGCCATTCGTCAAACCGAATTGAAGCGTTTCATGGCCTTCAGTTCTATTTCACAAGCAGGATATATCATGCTGGCAGTGATGGGTAATTCGGGCATGGGTGTAACCGCTCTCACCTATTACATATTGGTGTATGTGGTGGCCAACATGAGTGTTTTCACCATCATCAGTGCCATCGAAGAGCGCAACAACGGCGTAACCGACATGGATGCATACAACGGACTCTACTCCACCAACCCCAAGTTGGCCTTCCTCATGACGTTGGCCCTCTTCTCGCTTGGTGGCATTCCGCCCTTTGCAGGTATGTTTAGCAAGTTCTTCGTGTTTATGGCCGCTCTCGAACAGGGCAGTGCTTGGGCTTATTTAATTGTGTTCATCGCCTTGATCAACACCGTTATCAGCCTTTACTACTACTTGCTCATCGTTAAGGCGATGTACATCAACAAGAGCGAAAACCCGTTGCCTGCCTTCAAAAGCGACTGCAACACGCGCTTGGCCTTAGCCATCTGCACCCTAGGCGTTGCACTCTTCGGTGTTTGCAGCTACGTGTACGACTGGATTTTCGCCGCCCTGTAACCCTCACGAACCATCTTGCCCACGAGGATAAGACACTTATTTCCCAAGGGCACACAAGTAATAAAGCCCCGAAAGCGTTATGCTTTCGGGGCTTTTTCTCGTTAAACACGGGCATTACTAGATAACACATGCCCATCCACAACTCCTAATGCGCAATGACACTGCACTTCGTCAACACTTAATTTGCATCTCACACCAACCCACAAGCTCTTTAACATAAGGCAATACCGATTGCCCTAATGGCGATAAGCTATACACACCGCTTGAATGCTCAACAAGATGGTCTTCCATCAAGATACGAACGGCAGATACAACCTGTTGATACTTCATCCCTACTATCCCCCAACAAAGTTGCTCCATTGAACCCGACACGCGCTCTGCTAGAACAAGTATCACCCATAAAGCATCCAATCCGCAAAGCCTTGAAAGGACATTGCGGATTGGACATGTAGGAATTGCGGGTCAACTACCATGTTAGCTTATCGCCAAGTATCACACCATCCCCAGCAGGAGAATCGTTCTCGCCAAAGCTATCGGCCTTGTATTGTATGCAAAGCATCAGCATCTCGCCCTCTCCGGTGTTCTTTAAGGCGCGCTTACCCGCTGGAGCAACTCGTACGATGCTACCTTCCGACACAGGGAATACCTCGCCATCAACCTGATACTTGCCCTCGCCTTTAAGGATAAAGTACAGTTCTTCGTGAGTTTTATGCGTATGAAGAAAACCACTATCCTGACCAGGAACCAGCGTTTGGAACGACACTTCGCAACCTGTTGCTTGCAATGCCTGGCCCACAAACACCTTTCCAGGTATTTCAATGTCGCCCAAAGGCAGTACATAATCCTTCACTTCGCTTAACTTACCGATATTCACAGCTGTGAAATTCTTACCTTCTGTTGTTGTCTTTACAGTCTTCATAATCTTTATTGTATAATTAATTTTGTGTTTAATCGTCATTGTTCTGACGCTGCAAAGGTATTCATAATCAATGGCTCGCACAAGTAGGCACAATAAGGTGAGCCAGTTACCTTAGAGTAAGTAATGCTGAGAGCAAGTGAGTTGCGCCTTTAAGTTTTAGCACTGTTTAACAATAAACAGACAAGCATTGCAAAGGATAATAGTTACTTTTGTGCAGTAAAGCAACTTAAAAACCCTATTAAAATGAACAGAACAGAAATACGTGACGCCCTTTATCCCGATTGCCCCATCCGAAATATACTATCGCGAGTGGGTGATAAGTGGTCGATGTTGGTGCTTTTCACCTTAGAAACAAATGGCAACTTGCGTTTCAAGGAGTTGCAACGCAACATTCCAGACATATCTCAAAAGATGCTCACGGCTACTTTAAAGATGCTCGAAGGCGATGCACTTATTACCCGCGTTGCTTTTCCCGAAGTTCCGCCACGCGTAGAGTACTCGTTATCTGCCAAAGGCAAGAGCCTACTTCCACATATTAGCAATCTACTTGCGTGGGCAACCGAACACATGGGCGAAATTATTGAGTCGCGCCAACGTTACCTACTAAAGTAAGAAGGGCATTCTAAGGGAAAAAGGGGAGAAAAAAATGATTACGCCATCATCCTTTTTAAATCTTTTTCTCGTCAACCTGTAATCTTTAGCGGACAGTAATAATTCTAAAAGTCGCAACCACCGAAAACCAACATCAGGCTTTAACTTGTTTTCCAAAGCTGCATGTAAGCACAATAGCATACATCAACTTTCAATACACATAAAAAACAGTGTACAAAGGTGTTTGTACTCACACTACAACCCACTCGTAGTGACACTTCAAACCACTTGTAGCCTCATTTCATGCTTGTTGGCACACAGCAGCTTCTTTACACAATATTTGTTTTTTACGTCTATCATGCAATTTTGCATAAACCTACTGCAACCTAGTTGAATGAGCACATTAACTCCTATTATCGAAGTTTTTTACTTAAAATAGATGCAACAAAAAGGATTGAAATCCAAACGAGGTTTTAACCCCAAACTTTTATATATAGAAAACGTTTTTCCAAGCAGAAAAAATTCCATTATTTGTATTGCCGATTTGGAGAAAAAAATTCTAACTTTGTAATATATTATCTTACTAAATATTTAGTAAGCCTTATGTAATATTTATAACGAACCTAATTATCAACAGAAAGGAACTATTATGAGTACAAAAAGTTTTTTACTTCTATCGTTGGTGATAGTCTTTTCTATTAGTTTGAGTGCTTGTCAGGATGCAGAGACAGAGGTTTCAAAAAATCCTCTTCCTGAAGAAACTACTCAATTGCATGCCATTTCTACCGATAAGGCATTATCTAACCTAGACAACTTCCTTATGGATGGCTCAACAAGAGGGGGGACTCTCACCCAAAGATTGTTAGTGTAATTCCAATGAAAATGGATGAGGTCACTACACGGGTGGCAACCTCTAATGCGAACAACATTTTATATGTTGCAAATTTCTCAGACAACAAAGGCTTTGCTATTTTAGCAGGAGACGATAGAATTCAAGAAAAGGTAATAGCTGTGGCTGATAAAAGTAATCTAACGAAAGAAGACGTTGATGCCGTAGCTTCCTTCTTTAAGAACAATGAGAATTACATAAACAAGGTCTATCCCACCACTGGCGACGGACTCTTTACAGTAAAAGATTATCCTGATGAGTCTTTTCTTAATCCGAACACTTTTTCCACCTATGACGCTTCAATGAGTGATAATTGGGTTGGAAACTTTCGTGAGGAAGACAATCAGTCTGTTACTAGAGCAGGTCGTCCCGAGGATGATAGTAGGAAATCAATTCTAACATATTGTGCATATTATGCTAGAGACGAAGTACATAATGGGAATGGTAGTGGTTCAGACCCAAATGATTCATACACTAGAAACACTACAATCTCTGATTGGAAAGACATTAAACAAACCAATAATATCTTAAGTGCGTATGATCATTGGGATCAAGACTATCCTTTTAACGACTTATATCCTAATAGACGGAAATTCCTCATCTTTGGAAAAAAGAGAAAAGCACCTGCTGGATGTTTCCCCTTATCGTTAGCAAAAATAATGACCCATTTTAGGCAGCCAGCTAGTTTCTCGTACAATGGCTATGTAGTTGATTGGGGTGCAATGAACAATCCTTACTCAGCATCAGGTCGGGTATCTGCAGCAGTTTTACTAAAAGGCATTTCTGAATGGTGTGGTTCTATGTATTTCTACGCAGGAACTTTTACTTTCCCATCAAAGGCTTCTTCTTTTTTAAAAGATATGGGATATAATGATGTACACAGATGTAACTATAGCTACGATAGGGTTTCGTCGATGATAGATAATGGTCGCCCAGTGATTATTTATGCTATACCTGGCATTAGGGTTTGGAACAGCCATGCCTGGATTATTGACGGCTATAAAATAAAATCAAGGCAAAAGGAGACAAAACTATATAAAAATGGAAAACTAATTGATAGCAGTACAACTACCGAAACATGCCGTATGGTACATTGCGATTTCGGCTGGGGAGGTCGTTGCAATGGATATTATGTTGATGGAATATTTAAGCTAGATAGTGATAAGAATGATTATGATTATCCTTGGTTAGATAAAAAAGACACAAACTATAACCACCATATGCGTATAATCACTTACAAATAACTAATAGAACTGGTGAATTATGGAAAAGAAACATGGACTTGTAGCACTTTTGTTGCTGCTCTTACTCGTTGCTTGTGGGCGTTTGGACAATTATGGCTATCCCTCAAAGTAAGTCTAGGCAGAGAAGGTGGCACAGTAATCTGTTCCGGGAAAGAGGGCTTTTATGATGTAACCATAAACGATTACAATGGATATGGCGAAACAAAGCTTAGTAAGGGCGAGAACGACACCATCATCGCGACATATTATTGGCTAACTGTGAAGTACAAGGAGTCTTTTAATAATGATATGAAGATAATAGCAGAGCCAAACACAACAGGGAAGAAACGGACACTTTATGTTTATTGCATGGTGGACAACAGTGGTGCAACCATCAAAGTAACTCAAAGTAAGTAAATGGTTAGGGAAGTCTTAAACGCCTTACTGTAGTAGAGCAGTGTCTTGCTGGGCTATATAGGCAAGGCCAATGGCACATTGTATATTGGTGTTATAGGTATAACCATCGTATCATGTGGGTTGTTGTAGGCACACTTTAATCATCAGATACGTATAATCACTTACAAATAACTAATACAACTGGTGAATTATGGAAAAGAAACATGGACTTGTTGCACTTTTGTTGCTGCTCTTACTGGTGGCTTGTGATCCTACTGATAACTATGGTTATCCCTCGAAAATTAATTTTGGGAAAGAGGGAGGCACAAAGTTTTGTTCTGGCAGGCTCGGGATGTCAAATATTAACATTAACGATTATAATGGAAATGGCGAGTCTGAAATTATCATAGATGAGAACGACACCATCATTGCAAAGTATTATTGGTTAACAGCGAAGTTCAAAAGACTTGTTGGGCCTGAAATAAAAATAATAGCAGAGCCGAATACAACGGGGAAAAAACGCACTCTCTATGTTTATGGCCCTATTTATAATGATTATGTAACCATCAAAGTGACTCAAGATAAGTAAATGGTTAGGGAAGTCTTAAACGCCTTACTGTAGTAGAGCTGTGCCTTACTGGGTTATATAGGCAAGGCCAAAGGCGCATTGAATATTGGTGTTATAGGTATAACCATCGTATTATGTGGGTTGTTATAGGCACACTTCAACCACCATATACGTATTATCACTTACAAATAACTAATAGAACTGGTGAATTATGGAAAAGAAACATAGACTTGTAGCACTTTTGTTGCTGCTCTTACTCGTTGCTTGTGGTCCTACTGATAACTATGGTTATCCCTCGAAAATTAATTTTGGGAAAGAGGGAGGCACTAAAATTTGTTCTGGTAGGCTCATAGTGTCAAGTATTAGCATTAACGATTATAATGGAAATGGCATAGCTGAACTTACGAAGGATGAGAACGACACCATCATTACAAAGTATTATTGGTTAACTGTGAAGTTCAAAAGACTTGTTGGGCATGAAATAAAAATAATAGCAGAGTCGAATAAAACGGGGAAAAAACGCACTCTCTATGTTTCTGGCTCGATTTTTAATGATGGTCCAACCATCAAAGTAACTCAAGATAAGTAACTTGGGATCAGTCGTAAAACCCAGTAGCAATCCGCTTCTCGTGCACATCATTTCATAAGCCTATAAAGGAAGAACGGAATATCTGTAACTCCCTTAAACTCGGTTTTACGGCTGACCTCAAATTCTGCATAGACTCTAGCCACCGATGGGCAGGGTAGAATACAAGCTGTAAGGATTATTACACGATTATATTTTTAGCTGATGGAAACTAAATAAGATAGCCTTTTTACATGTGTAAAATGTAAATATTTTCGATAAAAGTTTAACACAAAAACAGCCCTTAAATTCATCAGCAGCTCACTTGGACGCAAATATTCAATTCTCGCGAAGGTTTATTTACACCGGAAAGGGAATGTAAAGTAATTGCATAGAAATTGATTATATAATGAATAAATACGCAGCTGATAGTGTTTAGTGGGCGTTTTGCTGCAAAACGCAAGGCTAAATGCAGCAAAACGCAAGACTAAATGCAGCAAAACGCAAGGCTAAATGCTGCAAAACGCAAGGTAAAATGCTGCAAAACGCAGGGTAAAATGGTGCAAAACGCACCGCGAAATGCATAATTTTTCACGTTGTGCGGTGGTTTTATCTTTTGCTTTTGATATAAAAGTTCGACTTTTAGGGGTAAAAAGAGTATAAAAAGATGGCGTTTTGACTACTAAAAGTTGGTTTTTGCGCGGTGGATAATGGAGGACTGGTGAGTAATTAGAGAAGCTAAATGATGCAAAATGCAGCTATTGGGTCTCAAAATGCTGAAAAATAATTTGTGAACGACTGATTTTATGGCCTAAAACGATGTTTTTATGCAGTGATTTTCGCTAGAATGAATGTTAAAACAATTGGTGTTTGTAAAATATTTGCAATCCATTTAACACTATACGTCAGAACTCAAACTTATTATGTAGCATTGTTGCGTAGATTGCTTGGATGGTGGCCTAACCTAAGCGACTACAGCAATAAATAAATACCTATGAAATGATGTGCAAGAGAAGCGGGGTGCAACAAGATTTTACGACTGACCCATAATTTTCGCTGTTTCTTTACGCTAGATATTAGCAAAAGAGTGAGTTCTTTTTATTTAGAATTCACTCTTTTTATGATGAGAATCGCGGGCTTATCTCACAACCTTTTTGTAGGTTCTACCCCCTTGTTTAATAATTACCACTCCCTTCACGTGGTTTTCATTCACCTAACGCCCGTTAAGGAAGAATACAGTTCGAGACAGGTTCTCGTCATTTTGTGTAGAAAAGATGCTCGAAGGAGGATTGTTAATGTTTTTTACTTTCCAACCTTTTAATTGGCCGTAAACTTTTGTTGCTCGGATATTTTATTGCCATCGTTGTTACCCGACACTACATTAAATATACCTTCATTGGCAGCAGGATTGCTTTATACAGGTAAATTGTTTACCAATTGACCCATCTGAGAAAGATCTATATCATTAAAATAACTCTAAGTTTGCGATGTGAATTGCATACTTAGAGAGATCTGGGTTTAAAGACTTGTAGCACGAATTGCTAAATATCTTCACCTCTGGCACTCGTTAAAATTATCTAAACCACCATCTTCTTAGTTCTTCTGTACCAATCTTTTGTTATTTTTGCACTGTGATGGTTAAAGCCCGTACAACGAGCCACACCACAAAAAGCGTTATACTAAAACCCTAATCCGATTTTTTCAAATTATATTATAACAGATGAAACATCTTAAATGCTTGGCCATGGCAGCCTTAATGTTGCTTACCGCAACCACAGCCGAGGCCAAACAAAACAAGCAAACAAAAACTACGCGTAACACTTTCGCCATTGCCGATGGCCAATTCGTTTATAACGGTAAACCCATGCAATTGCATTCGGGCGAAATGCACTATGCCCGCGTGCCTGCTCCCTATTGACGCCACCGTATGAAAATGATGAAAGCTATGGGCTTGAACGCTGTTGCCACATACGTGTTTTGGAACTATCACGAAACAGAACCTGGCAAGTGGGACTGGAAAACTGGTAACAAAAACTTGAGAGAATTTGTTAAAACGGCTGCCGATGAGGGTATGTTGGTGATACTAAGACCTGGCCCGTATTGCTGCGCCGAGTGGGAATTTGGCGGCTATCCTTGGTGGTTGTCTAAGGCTAAGGGGTTGGTGATACGCGCCGACAATCAGCCGTTCCTCGATTCGTGCCGCGTTTACATCAACCAATTGGCCTCGCAGATGCGCGACTTGCAGATAACCAAGGGCGGTCCTATCATTATGGTGCAGGCCGAAAACGAGTTCGGTTCGTATGTTTCACAACGCAAAGACATTCCACTTGAAACACATCGCGCCTATAGTGCCAAGATTAAGCAACAATTGCTTGATGCCGGTTTCGATGTTCCCTTGTTCACATCAGACGGAAGTTGGCTTTTCAAAGGCGGCACCATAAATGGCGCACTGCCAACAGCCAACGGCGAGAACGACATAGAGAAACTTAAAAAGGTGGTCAACGAATACAATGGCGGCAAAGGCCCATACATGGTAGCCGAGTTTTACCCCGGATGGCTATCGCATTGGGCAGAGCCTTTCCCACAAGTGAGCACCGAATCAATCGTTAAACAAACGGCCAAATATCTTGAAAACGGCATAAGTTTCAACTATTATATGGTTCATGGCGGAACAAACTTTGGTTTTACGTCGGGTGCTAACTACACCACCGAAACCAATCTACAACCCGACCTTACCTCGTACGATTACGATGCACCCATCAGCGAGGCCGGATGGAACACCCCCAAATACGACGCTATACGCGCATTGATGATGAAGCATGTGAAATATAACGTGCCTGCAGTGCCCCAACGTATACCCGTTATCAACATTCCAAACATCAAACTCAGCAAAACAGCCAACGTAATAGATATGCTCACTAAGGGCAAGGCAGTGGAAAACGATAATCCACTAACATTCGAAGACCTGAATCAAGGCCATGGCTATGTGCTATACAGAAGACATTTTAACCAACCCATCGGCGGAATGCTAAAGATTGCCGGCTTGGCCGACTATGCTTTGGTTTATGTAAATGGTCAGAAAGTGGGCGAACTAGATCGCGTTAAAGATGTAGACAGTTTGGAAATAAACGTTCCCTTCAATGGCGTGCTCGACATATTAGTAGAAAACATGGGCCGAATAAACTACGGTGCTCGTATCACCCAAAGCATCAAAGGCATCAACGGACCCGTTGTGATTGAGGGAAATGAAATTACAGGCAACTGGAAGATGTATAAAATGCCTATGAGCGAAATGCCTAACGTTGATGCCTTGCCATCGGCTAACACCAAAGGAATGCCCACACTCTACGCTGGCACATTCAATCTAGACACCACCGGCGACACCTTTCTCAACATGGAGACCTGGGGCAAGGGCATAGTCTTCGTTAATGGCTTCAACCTTGGACGCTATTGGAAACGCGGACCACAACAAACACTCTACCTTCCAGGCTGCCTCTTGAAAAAAGGAGAAAACAAAATAGTGGTGTTCGAACAACAAAACGACAACCAACAAACATCCATCAGTGGCCAAACAACACCCATATTAGACAAGTTGGTGCAATAACATGCCCACATTGCACACCACTCAAAGGGTAAGCAATAAAAAACACAACATCAGTAAATTAAGTAAAAACGTGAGTTCGATGCGTACGAACTCACGTTTTTTATTTCAAGCAAGCAAGTAGATGCATATTTTAATAAAATTTCGGCCTTTATCTGTGGACAAATGATAAATTATTGCTACTTTTGCACAGAATAGGCCATCTTCGCTAAGCCCAAGCAAGCACCCTTGCAACCATTGGCGACAAGGCCGACATAAACATCTTCATTGACAAACAACATTGATGACCACAGCCGACTTAACGCGCACGCTTACCCTTACTGCGGAAGAGCTATCAGATGCCACAGCATTAAAAGGCATCTTCCATCAACATAAAGACGGAAACCCTATTCCCTCGGGAGAGGTACTAAGGCAGATAATGGACCTGCTGCGGGCTATCATCTTCCCTGGATACTACGGAAAGTCTACGGTTAACACGCGCACCATTAAATTTCATATCGGTGTTAATATCGAAAAACTCAACCAGCTACTTACCGACCAGATACAGGCTGGATTGTGCTTTGCCAGTTGCGACGACTGCGGAAATAGCGAAAAAGCAGTAGACAACCGACATATAGCCGAAGAAAAGGCCATCGCGCTCATCAAAAAACTACCCACTCTACGCCAAACACTTGCCACAGACGTGGCGGCCATATACAACGGCGACCCAGCTGCAAGCAACTTTGGCGAAATAATATCGTGCTATCCTGCCATCAAGGCCATGGTAAACTATCGCGTGGCACACGAACTGCTACTCATGGACGTGCCACTGATACCGCGAATGCTAACAGAATTGGCACACTCGGAAACTGGTATAGACATCCATCCCGCTGCTCAAATTGGGCAATACTTTGCCATAGACCACGGCACTGGCGTGGTTATCGGGGCAACATGCATCATTGGCGACAATGTTAAGCTTTATCAAGGCGTTACGTTGGGCGCGAGAAGCTTCCCCAAAGACGAAAACGGAACACCTATCAAGGGCATTGATAGACACCCAATACTTGAAAACGATGTGGTGGTTTACTCTAATGCCACCATCCTAGGCCGTGTAACCATAGGCAAAGGTAGCGTAGTGGGCGCTAACGTGTGGGTAACCGATGACGTGGAACCCAACAGTCGCATATTAAAGAAAACGAAATAACAACAACTATATACAATGGAATTCGAACTCATAGCCAAAACTTTCATGGGACTAGAACCCGTTTTGGCCAAGGAGCTTACCCAAATGGGGGCAAACAACGTACAAATTGGCAGGCGTATGGTGTCGTTCACAGGCGACAAAGAAACTATGTATCGCGCCAATTTCCAACTGCACACGGCGATAAGAATTTTAAAACCCATCGCCAAGTTTAAGGCGAGATCGGCCGATGATGTGTACGAGGAGATACAAAAAATTGACTGGAGCAAACATATCGAGGAAGGAAAAACTTTCTCGGTGGACTCTGTGGTGTACTCGGAAGAGTTTCGCAACTCGCGATTTGTAACCTATAAGGTGAAAGACGCCATCGTTGACCAGTTTCGCCAACGCACTGGCAAGCGCCCTAACATATCGGTGAGCAACCCAGACATACGTTTGAACATTCATATTGCCGAATACGACTGCACGCTGTCGCTCGACTCTAGTGGCGAAAGCTTGCACCGTCGCGGATATAGACAAGAATCGGTGGAGGCTCCGCTTAACGAAGTGCTAGCCGCTGGCATGATTTTGATGACTGGATGGCAAGGCGAAACCGACTTTATCGACCCCATGTGTGGTTCGGGAACACTCGTTGTAGAAGCTGCGCTCATTGCTCGTAACATCTCGCCTGGTGTTTTTCGAAAAAACTATGCATTCGAAAAATGGCCCGACTTTGACCAAGAGCTGTTCGACCACATCTATAACGACGACAGTAACGAACGCGAATTTAACCACCATATCTATGGTTATGACATCGATATGAAGGCTGTGAACACGGCGCGTCTTAATGTTCGCGCCTCGGGTCTTACCAAAGACATCACCATTGAACAAGCCGACTTCAAGGATTTCAAGAAACCCGAAAACAAAAGTATCCTTGTAACCAATCCGCCTTATGGCGAACGCATCTCTACACCCAACCTCTTGGGTACATATAAGATGATTGGCGAAAGACTGAAACACCAATTTATGGGCAACGAAGCTTGGGTGCTGAGCTATCGCGAAGAGTGTTTCGACCAGATAGGTCTTAAGCCTTCTATTAAAATTCCTGTATACAACGGCTCGCTTGAGTGCGAATTTCGCAAGTATGCTATATTCGATGGCTCGCTGAAAGACTTCCGTCAGGATGGCGGTGTGGTGAAAAGCGATGACGAAAAGCGTCAGATGGCCGAGAAAAATAGATTTAAGAAAAACCGCGAGTTTAAGAAAAGGATCGACGAGGATGGCTCGCAAGACACCGACGACATACGCTCGTACACCTTTAAAAACCACTTCGCACATACCGAAGAGCGCAACGACGACCGCAAACGCAAACGCACAGCATCGTTTAACGACCGCGACGACAAACGCGGTGGGCGCTCTTTCGAACGTGGTGGCAAGGCCTTCTCTGGCAAAGCCAAAGACTTTAACCGAAAAGGAAAGAGTTTTGAACGCACCGATAAGCGCGGAAGTAAAAACTTTGGACGTAATTCTGCTAACTTTATAGACCATGACGATTAAACAAATTATCGTGGGAGCAATGCTCTCCACGCTCATTTTTGTACCGCAAACAATGTCGGCTCAGAAACAATTCACACTGGAAGACCTCAATTTTGGTGGTAACAACTTCCATAACATGGTGCCTAAAAACCGCTATGCCACATGGTGGGGCGACCAACTGGTGCGTACCGACGCAGAGTTTTGCGCACTGGTAGACAAGAAAACGGGTAAAGAAACGCGCTTGTTCTCTACAGACGAGCTTAACAAATGGATTTATCCTAACGGCGAAATAAAGTGCGCTCGCTCTATTCGGCCACTTTCCCCTACCCCAACCAAACGCTTGTGTTGCTCAATGTGAACAAAACACGCATGCTGGTGAACTGGAAAACCAAGAAAGTGGACTGGAAACAAGAGGCTAAAGACGAAATAGCTGCCGACTGGAATGCGCAATCGCGCGCCGTTGCATTTGTTAAAGACGATAACCTTTATGTAAACGACGGAAAAGGTGTGCTAAAACAGCTCTCAACAGACGGAAGTCGTAACATTGTTTACGGACAGAGCGTGCACCGCGATGAGTTTGGTATTTACAAAGGAACGTTCTGGAGCAACGACGGACAGAAGTTGGCCTTCTACAGAATGGACCAATCCATGGTGGCCGACTACCCTTTGGTGGACGTTGACACCCGTATTGCAACAGAAACTCCCATTCGCTATCCCATGGCTGGCGAGAAATCGCACCTTGTGACTGTTGGAGTGTACGACTTGAACACAGGAAAAACAGTTTACCTCAACACCGGCGACCCCACGGATAGGTATTTCACCAACATTGCTTGGGCTCCCGACGGCAAGCTTATTTATCTTATCGAACTGAATAGGGCGCAAAATCACTACTCGCTTGATGCCTACGACCCTGCCACGGGTAATAAAACGGCCACACTCTACACCGAGTCGAGCAACAAGTATGTGCATCCCACGCACCCCATAACGTTCATTCCTTGGGATAAAAACCATTTTATCTTGCAAAGTGAGAAAGACGGATACAACCATTTGTACATCTTCGACACCAACGGGAAGCAAATCAAACAGCTTACAACAGGTAAATGGATTGTAATAGATTTGATGGGCTTTAATGCCAAAACCAAAGAAGCCATCATTCTTTCTACAGAGGCCAGTGCTATTCAAAACAACCTCTATGCCGTAAACCTGCAAACAGGTGTACGCCGACTGCTCGACAATGGCAAAGGATGCCACGCCAACACCACCGGAGCAGGTGGTTCGCACAAGCCTGCGCTAAGTGTTTCGGGCGAATGGATCTTCGATAGCTACACCGAACCAACCGTTCCACGCAGCATCGACATAGTGAACGTGGCCTCGACAAAGCCACTCGCTACTTCACAGCCGCTGATCCGTGGGTGGGTTACACCGTTCCCGAATACTCTTGCGGGTCTATCAAAGCAGCAGATGGCACAACCGACCTCTATTATCGCATGGTGAAGCCCACCAATTTCGACCCAAATAAGAAATATCCAACCATTATTTACGTGTACGGTGGGCCTGGTGTTCGCAACGTAGAGGCACGCTGGCACTTCTGGTCGCGTGGCTGGGAAACCTATATGGCACAAAAAGGCTATCTGCTTTTCATCCTCGACAACCGCGGAAGTAGTGCTCGTGGACTTGCCTTTGAGCAAGCAACATTCCACCATCTAGGAGTTGAAGAGGTGAAAGACCAAATGAAAGGTGTGGAATATCTCACCTCGTTACCCTACGTAGACAAAGATCGCATGGGCGTACATGGATGGAGTTTCGGTGGATTTATGACCACTAACCTTATCACCACCCATCCCGAAGTGTTCAAAGTGGGCGTAGCTGGCGGACCAGTAATCGACTGGAAATGGTACGAGGTGATGTACGGAGAACGCTACATGGGCACACCTCAGAACAATCCCGAGGGCTATGCCGAGAGCAGTTTGCTGCCCAAAGCTAAGAACCTGAAAGGAAAATTGCAGATTATCACAGGCATGAACGACCCCGTTGTGGTGCCGCAACATTGCTTAAACTTCTTGCAAGAGTGTATCAAAGTGGGCACACAGCCCGACTTCTTTGTGTACCCAGGCGAACCCCACAACATGCGCGGGCACCAAAGCACCCACTTGCACGAACGCATATCACAATATTTTGACGATTATCTAAAATAAAACGATGAACATTTTACTGTTGGGAAGTGGCGGAAGAGAACACGCGCTTGCCTGGAAGATAGCCCAAAGCCCTAAGGTTAGCAAACTTTTCATCGCCCCCGGAAATGCAGGGACGGCGGAAGTGGGCCAAAACGTGAATATCAATTCCAACGACTTCGAAGCTTTGAAGCGTTTCGCACTAGACAACGACGTGAAAATGGTGGTGGTAGGACCCGAAGATCCGCTGGTGAACGGCATCTACGACAACTTTAAAAGCGATGCACTAACGGCACATATTCCCGTTATAGGCCCTTCGAAAAAAGGCGCTACGCTTGAGGGTAGCAAAGACTTCGCCAAGGCTTTATGTCCAGACACGCCATTCCCACAGCACGTTATAAAACCATTACTGTCGAAAACATCGACGAGGGTTTGGCTTTTCTCGAAACGTTGAAAGCTCCCTACGTGCTGAAAGCCGATGGCTTGTGCGCAGGAAAAGGCGTGCTCATACTCGCAACTCTGGAAGAGGCTAAGGCCGAACTGCAACACATGCTCCACGGAATGTTTGGAAACGCCTCAGCATCTGTGGTTGTAGAAGAGTTTCTCAGCGGTATAGAATGTTCGGTTTTTGTGCTTACCGATGGCAAAGACTATCAGATTTTGCCCGAAGCAAAAGACTATAAACGCATCGGCGAGCAGGATACTGGTCTCAACACCGGCGGTATGGGCAGCGTTAGTCCTGTGCCTTTCGCCACTCCCGAGTGGATGAAGAAAGTGGAAGAACGCATCATTCGCCCCACAGTAGACGGCTTGGCTCAAGAAAAAATCGACTATAAAGGCTTTATCTTCTTTGGACTTATCAACGTAGAGGGCAACCCCATGGTTATCGAATATAACAGCAGAATGGGCGACCCCGAAACCGAAAGCGTGATGCTAAGACTCAAAACAGACATTGTTGACTTGTTTGAAGGCATTGCCGAGGGCAATATTGCCAGCAAAAAGGTGGTCTTCGACGAACGAGCAGCTGTCTGCGTGATGCTCGTTAGCGGTGGTTATCCACAAGAATATGTGAAGGGTTACCCCATCCACGGCATCGAAAACGTGAACGAGAGCATTGTGTTTCACAGCGGAACAGCCCTAAAAGATGGTGAGCTTGTAACCAATGGTGGACGTGTTTTGGCTGTAAGTTCGTATGGCAAAGACAAAGCCGAAGCTCTACAAAAAAGCTTTGAGGCAGCCAATGCAATCAGCTTCACCGACAAATATTTTAGAAAAGATATCGGAAACGATCTTTAATAGTCTGCCCCACACCAACGTGGGGCAGACCTAAATGTCTTTAAGAGCATAGCCTAAACACCGCTTGGCACAAGCTACATTAGGCAAAAGAGTCACGAAGGGTGGCCAGTAACAAATAATATGGTAGTAAAGAGAATACAAACAGGATTGCTGAAAGCAGGATGACATTCTCCTTCACGGCCATTTACGCCGTGTTGGTGTTCTTGGCAAGTGGACTGGTGCGAGAAAGCCTCTGGTTCGAGTTCGCGTGCCTAGCTGTTTCAACCTACCTAATGGTTGAATTCAACAATGTCAATGCCCTACTTAGGGTATATAGTCGCATGGTATCGTGTTCGTTTCTCGTTCTCACGTGTGTGGCCAATCAAGTATTTTATATGCCATCGCCAGCCTTGGTACAAGTTTGTTTTGCCGCTTTCTACCTTATTGTGTTCAATGCCTACCAAGAAAGAACAGCCTCTGGCGTAACTTTTTACGCTTATCTTTTTATCGGCATTGCATCAACGATGTTTGTACAGATACTCTTTTTTGTGCCATTGCTATGGATTTTGCATACCACTAACGTGCTTGCTATGAGCTGGCGCAACTTTTGGGCTTCTGTTTTAGGGCTAATTGCTCCTTATTGGTTTATTGGTGCCTACATGGTTTACACAGGAGAACCAGAGAGTTTTGTGACACACTTCGCCGACTTAGGCAATTTTGACCCACTATTCCAGTATACCTCGTTAAGTCACAACCTCGTTGCCACCTTCTTTTTCCTTGCCTTCGTATCGCTTATCGGCATTATACACTACCTGCGAGACAGCAGAAACGACAAGATACGTAACCGTATGATTTACGAAATGGTGATTGTAGTTGACCTCTTTACCATCGCGTTCATTGTGTTACAACCACAACACGCCGTTAATCTCTTTCCCATTCTCATCATTAACGCGGCAGCTCTCATCGCCCACTTCATCACCCACACCCGTACAGCAGCCACAAACGTGATGTTTTACTTGTTGTTGCTGGTCTCAATTTTGATTACTGTTTGCAATTTATGGATACCCTTATAGCCTTTCTCATCAATTACGGATATTGGGGCATGCTTCTTTCTGCCGTGTTAGCTGGAAGTGTTATTCCCTTTAGTAGCGAAGCCGTCATGGTTGGTTTACAAGCAGCCGGTCTAAAGGCTTGGCCACTCATCCTTTATGGTACAGTTGGAAACGTAATGGGAGGCATGATAAACTACGGAGTGGGCAGACTTGGTCGCACAGACTGGATTGAAAAATATCTGCACGTGAAGAAAGAAAAACTGGAACGAGCAGAGAAATTTATGGCTGGACGAGGCGCTTGGATGGGCTTTTTCGCCTTCCTACCCATCATTGGTAGTGCCATCACCGTGGTATTAGGATTGATGCGAGCCAACATAACCATCACCGTGATAAGCATGACAATTGGAAAATTCATTCGCTTTGCCTTACTTGTGTTTGGCGCAAGCTTTTTACTTTAATATGCTTATGTACAAGAAACTTTCCCTTTTCTGCGCTCTAACTCTGGTGTTGTTTGCCTCTTGTTCGATGACAAAAGGTGGAACAAAACGCACCGTGGTGGTTACGATAGAGCCATTGAGATATTTTGTTGAGGCCATTGCTGGCAATAGGTTCAACGTTAAAACGATGGTTCCTAATGGAGGAAACCCAGAAACTTACGAACCAACTGCTCAACAAATGGTGGATCTGTCGCATAGCGACCTCTATATAAAGGTGGGTGGCATCGGATTTGAGACAAGCTGGATGAAGAGAATTAAAGCCAATGCACCACATACGCTCTTCATCGACTCGTCTGATGGCATCATCCCCATCGAAAGTTCGTATGGAGTGCCCGACCCACACACATGGATGAGCTGCCTAAATGCCACTGTCATTGCACAAAACATCTATAAAGCGCTGTTGCAGATAGACAAGCAAGACAGTCTTTATTATAAGGCCAACCTCGAAACACTGCTCGCTAAGATAGAAGACACAAACAGTCAAATACGCGAGAACCTATCTAAAAGTAAGGTTTCGAGTTTTCTTATATACCATCCCGTACTTACTTACTATGCCAGTGAGTACAATTTGCACCAAATCTATATCGAAGACGAAGGGCGAGAGCCATCTGCAGCACAGATAAAAGAAATTATCACCAGTGCAAAAGCAAACAAGTGCGTGTGCTCTTCATGCAAAAAGAGTTTTCAAATCGCAATTCGGAGACCATTGCTAATGCGGTTGGAGCGCAAGTTATTGATTTCAACCCGCTAGATTACAATTGGCATAAAGAAATGATAAAGGTATCGCAATCGCTAAAATGACCGCTTTGAGCCAACCCATCATTAAAATTGAGAACGTGTTTGCAGGCTACGAAGACAAGGTGGTGCTGCAAGACGTGTCGCTAGAGGTGTTACATCACGATTTCTTGGGCGTTATTGGCCCTAATGGTGGTGGCAAAACCACCCTCATGCGCATCATATTGGGCATGATGAAACCATTCTCGGGTAAGGTATCTTATTACCGAGATGGAGTGGAAGTGCCCGAACTTACCATTGGCTATCTACCACAATACAACGACATCGACCGCAAATTCCCTATTGCTGTAGAAGAAGTGGTGCTCTCTGGATTGAGTAAACAGAAAAAACTTTTTGCCCCTTTCGATGCAAACCACAAACAACAAGTGGCCGAAACGCTAGATAAATTGGGCATGAGCGAATATGCTAAAAGTCCTATTGGCGCACTTAGTGGTGGACAACTGCAACGGGTGTTGCTGGCACGAGCCATCGTTTCGCGACCCGAAGTGGTGGTGTTAGACGAACCAAATACTTACATCGACAAGCGTTTTCAAGAACAAATGTACCAAATGCTCGATGTTATAAACCGCGATTGCGCTATTATCATCGTGAGCCACGACGTTGGAACTATTCTACAAAACGTTAAAGCGGTGGCTTGTGTCAACCGTACGCTGCACTATCACGATACACCACAAATATCTAACGACGAGTTAAGCGAACACTTTGGTTGTCCCATAGATTTGTTAGGACATGGACACATGCCCCATCGCGTGCTCAAAGCGCACGAAGACTAATGTACTTCACCCAAATAAGCCAAGTCGTCAGTCCCCAACCCGCATACTTTGCTTGCCAACAACACGCAAAGCACAGAGCCCTAATAGTGAGCTACTCACACATTAACAACAAGAAAACATTAGATATAAAAATTTTATTCCCCACACAATAAATCAAAAAGCAAGGCGTTAATACTTATATACAATATTAAAAGGTATTATCGCCTATGAAGTACTTTACTCCCGAAGAGCTTAAGCCCTCAGAAAAAACGCTTAACATGATAAGGCAGATTGCCCATTGTTACAAATCCATTCAGGTAAACGGACAACGCTACATCGTTTGTCTAAACTAAAAGCAAAATGAAGAAACCATTAATTGCCCCCTCATTGCTCTCGGCCGACTTCTTAAACCTCAATGCCGAGGTGCAGATGATTAATGAAAGCGAAGCCGACTGGCTACACATGGACGTGATGGACGGTGTGTTTGTACCCAACATCTCGTTTGGATTCCCTGTTTTAGAGGCCGTTGGCAAGGCCTGTAAAAAGCCAATGGATGTGCATTTCATGATTGTACACCCCGAAAACTACATCGAACAGACGGCTAAAGCTGGCGCCATGCTTATGTGTGTGCACCAAGAGGCTTGTGTACACCTACACCGCACCGTGGCTAAATTCACGAATCGGGAATGAAAGCTGGCGTGGCTCTTAACCCATCTACGCCTGTTAGCGTGTTAGAAGACATCATCAACGATCTTGACTTAGTGCTGCTTATGAGCGTTAACCCTGGTTTCGGTGGGCAGAAATTCATCGAAAACACCCTCAACAAGGTGCGTCGCCTACGCCAACTCATCGACACTAGTGGCAGCAAAGCACTCATCGAGGTGGATGGTGGTGTGCAAGCACAAACTGCTCCCTTGCTCCTTGAGGCTGGTGCAGATGTACTTGTAGCGGGCAACTACGTGTTTAAATCAGCCAACCCAAAGGAGACCATTCAGCAATTAAAGAGTCTTTAAGCTGGCAAAAGAATTTGATTACTCATCAATGCCACTGTTTACAATACGATTACATACTTGCGAAATGGCTAAATACCCAGTGACAACGACTACAAAACAATACTAGAGGGATGCCCATGCGGTGCATCCCTCTAGATTTATATTGTGTTTTACCCAATATTGCCCCAATGTGTACTTACCATCTGCCCCTTCTAGGCCCATACTAGCCAACAGTTGGTATCGTTCTTCGTCGTAACTTTACATATATTATGCTCATCATTCTCACCATACTCGCATATTTTGGTTTGCTTTTGCTCTTTAGTAAGCTTACGTCAAAACGTGCCGACAATGCCACTTTCTTTAGGGCCAACAGACGTTCCCCTTGGTATATGGTGGCCTTTGGCATGATTGGCGCCTCTATTTCGGGCGTTACATTCGTTTCTGTTCCAGGCATGGTAAACACTATTGGCATGACCTACATGCAAACATGCTTAGGATTTATTGTAGGATATTTTGCCGTTGCGTTCATACTTCTTCCCATATACTATAAACTAAACCTAACTACCATTTACACCTATTTAGACAAACGATTGGGCACTGCAGCCTATCGCACTGGCGCAGGCTTCTTTATCTTGTCTAAAATCACTGGGGCGGCAGTGCGCTTTTATGTTGTATGCATGCTTTTGCAGCGTTTTGTGCTAGATGCACAGGGCATCCCTTTCATCATTACCGTGGTGACAATGGTGGCCTTGATATGGCTTTACACCCGAAAAGGCGGTATCAATACCCTCGTTTTCACCGACACGTTTCAAACTTTTTGTATGTTCACCGCCCTCATCCTCATCATCTGGCAAGTCATTGGCGCACTGGGTATGTCGCCAATCGAAGCCATCAGGGCCGTCGCAGCCGACGACCGTAGTAGGATGTTTGTGTTCGACGATTGGGTTTCGAAGCAAAATTTCTGGAAACAATTTGTTAGTGGAGCTTTTATCGTAGTGGTAATGACAGGTTTAGACCAAGATATGATGCAGAAAAATCTTACTTGCAAAAGTCTCCGCGAAGCTCAAAAAGATATGTGCACCTATGGTTATGCCTTTGTTCCTGCCAACTTATTGTTCCTCGCTCTTGGTGTTCTGCTCTCTATGCTGTCCGTTCAACGCGGCGTTTCACTTCCTGAAATGGGCGACGAACTATTGCCACTCTTTGCCGCAAATGGTTCGTTGGGACTCTCGGTGGTGGTCTTTTTCACCATTGGTGTTGTTGCTGCATCGTTCAGTAGCGCCGACTCGGCCCTTACTGCACTAACAACCTCGGTTTGCGTAGACCTTTATAGGCGTCCAGACGACGAACGATTGCGCAAGCGTACACATCTTGTGATGGCCGCCTTGTTTGCTCTTTTCATTCTGCTCTTCCGAGCATTCAACTCCACCTCGATGCTCGATGCCATTTACATTTTATGTTCGTACACCTACGGTCCGTTGCTAGGGCTCTTTGCTTACGCCCTTTTCACACGTCGATATGTTAGTGGCAAATGGGTGCTACCCATGTGCGTAATAGCTCCAATATTATGTTTCGTAGTCGAAAAACTAGTGCAACACATCAGTGGTTATCGCTTTGGCTACGAACTTTTAATGCTCAATGGCGCACTAACCTTTATGGGATTATGGCTTACGGGCAACAAGGCAGCATCAAATAATCAAATAATCAGTAATATTTAAAACAAGGTTTAAACCTTAAACAGCAAAAAACGTCAAAGCATATAACAACCCAAAACGACAAAGGCAGTATCGCCTTGCAGTTTAAAATGCAAAAAGTAAAATTGCGAAGCACTGCCCCTTAGACAAGTTAGCTTGCGAAGAAGCTCATGGTATGTCGCGTCATATCAATTGTAGGCAGGTTGCTGCGTAGTTTTCGCATACCCTACCCTTACAAGGCCATTCCCTGCCTGGGTTAGCACCAATAAGTGTCAATCAGTTTTCCAGCTTGCTAGCTTGTCTTTTCGTTTATCTAAGGTCGCTGTGCTCAATCAGGCCCTTAGGGCTAGTTGGTATCCACGCGTTCAACTCTTGCTTATACAGTGAAGCATCGTTATGAACCAAGCGATAAGAACACCAGTTAGCAATGCCAATCTAAAGTTGCACAACAAAAACCAAGCCACCATGCAAAATAATTTGCAGTGGGAGCCACATTTGTAGCACACGACAAAAACGCTTAAATGATATCCATCATGGAACAAACCACAAATTCGGCTAAAGCCAAACAAGAGCTTTTCAGCGTGCCAAAGGGTTATTTCAACAACCTCACACCAGCTGTAATGCAAAAATTGACGCCCAGAACGAGCCAAAAGCTTTGCCAAAGCGCAAGTTTTTGCTTCTGCGTCCCGTCTATATGGTTGCAGCAAGTGTATTAGTGGCTATCGGTGGACTGGCCGTTTATATGGACATGTTCAACAACGGCCCATCTCCTGCCACGCCATCCATGCCCACCAGTGCCGCAACTAACATTGCTGGAACATATAAAGATGCCGTTGCAGATTATGCCATGATGGACAACGAAGATATCTATGTACACTATTCCGAAATATAAAATTGAAAATGAAAAAATCTCTACTTACTTTTTTGTTCGTACTAGCCACTATTAACGTGGTGGCTCAACCTCCTCACAAGTTCAGTCCTGAGAAATTTCAAACCGAACTAGAAAATTTTATCACATCCGAAGCATCGCTTTCTAAAATAGAAAGTGCTGCATTTTTCCCTGTTTACCGAGAATTGCGCAAAAAACAACGCACTATTTTCGAACAGATTATTAAACACAAAAAAGCCAATCCCGCAGACAATGAAGCTGCAACTGAGGCCATCAAACAGCAAGATAAACTGGAATTGGAAATGAAACAGTTGCTGAAAACCTACCACGAAAAGTTCATAAAGATGTTACCAGCAACTACGGTATTTAAAATCCTTAAGGCCGAAGACAAATTTCATCGACAACTTATTAAAGGAAAAAAATAAAATAGGCGGCCAATATCCAGCCCATCGTTACACATTAACCCTGCTTACAACTCAAATAGTGGCATAAAGGCTATCTGTAAGAGTCGTAAGTTGGGTTGTTTTTATTACTATGGCTGCACATACTTCCAAATTTAACGCTACTTCATAACAAACTTTTATTAGTCGCTTTTGAAAGTAATGACTGCCATATATTTATCGCTTTGAGTATTTAACCTACAACTAAAGAGCTAATAGCACTTAGCCGGATAACTCGTCTAACGCACATCATATCGTTAGCGTGTTAACCACGTTATCAACTTTCTAATATAAATCATTGTGTCTTAAACAATAAGGGCACTTTTTACTTTTAATATTTCTATAAATTACGAGAAGTTTATTGTCTTTGTTCCGTAAAACCAAGATAAACCCTACTTTCATATACGAAGAGGTGAACAAATCAACTCACTGACTTATAAACTCATGAAAAACAACAACATCCTAATACATCAACTCATCAACTTGCAAAGCCAGAGACCCATCAACTCAAAATCTTAAATTGTTTTCTTTTATTTTACAATCACACTTTATTTTTCACTTCGTTCTAGCGAAAAAACAGGTTAAAAAGTAGGTGAAAAGCCACTTTTTATTGCCTTTCACGCATCTCGTTTTGTCTATTTTAAGGACAAAACCTGCATTTTGCACCATTTTTCCTTTCTAGATTGCTTGCCAACTCATTATTTTTTACGCCCCAAAAACCGCTTTTAGACCCTAAAATGCCACTTTTTAGTGTCTATTTTGCCTTTTACAACCATGTTTTTAATGGTTCTAAAAAGTTTTGTTTATACATTTGAGGTGGATTTTTATGCTTTTCACATTCCATTTAGTAGCATTTTTCCCTGTATTTAGCACCATTTTACCTTGCATTTAGCACCAAAACGCACTGCATTTAGCATCAAAACGCATTGCGTTTTGCAGCATATTACACTGCGTTTAGCATCAAAACGCACTATATTTTGCTGCAAATCGCAAAAAAACGGGTGTTAGTGACGGTTAGCTTAAATAAAAATTCATTTTGCCTGCATGTACAACTAATCCCATTTTGCATCAAAACGAACCTTCGCGAGAATCGATTTTTTGCGGCAAGGTGGGCGATTGTTGGCGAAAACTGCACTCATAATGTTAAATTTATTACTGAAAACAAGACAAAACAGATTGCGCTGTGTACGCGTGCAAAGGCAACGGCGATGGAAAGCATGTACGCTTACAACCGCCAACGCGAACAGTTGCTGGACATTCTGCCCACGACCAACGGAAACAGGATCATGCAAACACAGAAAACGCAGCCAAATCATAGTTGTTGAATAAAAAAATATTACTGTCCGCTAAACATAGTGTCCTCCATCCCAACTCATTGCCGCATTGTAGTTTGGATGATTTTATGTTAGTGACAAGCCCCTTATTCGTTTTCTGTTACCCCTGGCGGTGATTCAGCCGCAGCTTCAAGCATCAATTTCATGTCCGCATCCGGCATATTGAAGAATTTGTTCATATTGAGATATTCCATAAGTACTATGCGTACCATAGTTGCCAGCCCAGAGAAACTCCACCGTCTTTCTATGGAGCTTTGGAGCAGGGATAGCAACAGGTTCGCAATCAACGTGACCCAAATTTGGATCTTTATGGCGTTGTCGCTCTCCCCATAGAAGTATCTAAGAGGGAAATTCTGCTTGATCTGTTTGAAGAGTGACTCTATTTGCCACCTCCTGCGATATATGGCAACTATGGTTTGCAGTGGCATGTCGAAGTCGTTGGTAAGCAACGATACCAACTTCGGCAACTTTCCTTTCTTGATGTCCACATAGGTAATGATACGCGCTATATGGCTGATGTCGCCCTTCCTGAACACTACCACCTGCTCGCGATATTCCATCACCCCCTCCTTATTCATATCCATGCAGTCTGCCAATATCTCGTACTTGAGGTTTTTTTCTTCATCTTGGTGACATAGACGACGTTCCTCTCGGTAAGTTCCTCAAACTTCTCATAGTTGATATACGCACGGTCCAGGGCAACGATCTCGTTATGTCTGAAATGGCTGGGTGCAAGCATGAAGGAATCACTGGTAGCGGCGGAGGTGAACTTCACGTCACAATGAACACCCTCGTTTGCATGAATGACGGAATGCACTTTTATGCCCCCTTTCTTCTTTCCCGTTTTAGGGATGCCGACCCACGCCCTTGAATATGACGTTAGAGAACAATGTTATAGTCGTGGAATCGATGATTCTCAGCCGTTTTAGCCATTCCTCAGTACCGTTACGTCGGCTGTCCGAAGAAAGTATGTTCTTATTGGAGTTATAAAGGTCATGGTATACATCCTCAAAGAACTTCTCAGGCCGTCTGGCATTGGCATCGGAAAGAGTGCTGCGCTTGGGTACTTGACTAAGGCCCACATGATGCAGCTTTCTGACCTCTGCCGTCATGGCAGCCTCTATCTCCCGAAGGGAATCAAAACGCATGATCACCGCATAAAGCATCGTCACGAGATGAGCGTATCCGTCGAAGCTCTTCACATAACGCTCACCGCCGTTCTTACGGCTCATTTCAACAATTTTATCATGATCAAGTGATTTTATTAGTTGACCATATACCGGCTGTCCGAAGAAATGTGTACTTTTGCTCATGTTATCTCAGTTTAGTAACAAAAACAAAGGTAACAAAAAGGGCTGATACCTCGTGAGAAGTGTCAGCCCTAATTCGTATAAAGAGCTGAGAACTTTAGCGGACAGTAATAATAAAAAAAGGATGCGCCATAATATAGGATGAAAGCTAAGAAAAATAGACCATCCGGGGAGGGCGTGGAGCAAAGTGGGGGTATTGCTGAATAGTTACCAGATATATTCTGAGATATAAAATGCTCTTTTCATTTCAAAAAAAGACACAAATATTTGCTTATGTGGAATTTAATAATTATATTTGAAGAAAATGTATCATATTAATTCATATGGGAAAAAATTTTTTTAGTCCTTTAAAGAACCATTACAGAAAGACTTTCTTCTATTATGCATTATGATAATAGATGGTTTTTTTAGCAATAGGAATTACGTATGTTTTTACTTCAATACCTATCATTGTCATACTTTCCTTGTTAGTATTTTTTTCACCAGTATCCTTGCTTATTGTTATATTAAAAATCACATAATTAACAATCTAAATAAAAAAAGATGAAAAAGATAAAAATCTAGTGTAGATTTAACGATTGACTATCAGCCTTTTACAAGTTATCTATCCTTAGAACCGCCACTTATTTATCTCTCCGTTCGGGCTCTGTTTCGCCCTTTTCCTCGCCTTTAAATGCAATAACTAAATTATATTTTACAGCTACAAGTTTGCCATAAATGCTGCCTGGAATCCATTTGGGCATCTTTCTGACAACCCTTAATGCCTCTTTATCTAATGCAGGATGCACGCTGCGGGCTACTTTAAAATGCGTTAGTTCGCCGCTGGTTTCCACAATTACGCCGATAACAACCCTACCCTTAACATCCTTTGCCTCATCAGGCTGTCGCACTTCTTTCTTTAAAAACTCCATCAGTGCCTTATCTCCGCCAGGGAATTGAGGTGATATTTCAAAAATTTCACACATAAAACGCTGGTTTTCCTCGGCCTTAGTAGTTGCCGACTTAACTTGTTTGGGTTGATTTCGTTTCTTATTTTTGCCCTTCCCACCTTGTGCGTAGGCATTAAGGCAGGCCAAACATATTGCCATTACAAGCCATAGCTTGCAACGAAATACGGAATGAATGCTCATTGTTCGCATAACTCCCTCCTTTGGTTTATTATTGTTTCAACTACGATTATCGCTTAATAAGGATTGTCTACCAGCTCTTTGCAAGTTATCTATCCTTTAAAACGCCACTTATTTATCTCTACGTTCGGGCTCTGTTCCGCCCCTTTTAACCACATAAAAAGGAATGCCCATGCAGACTTTCAAGCGCACCAGCTTGCCTTTTCGCTTGCCGGGAATCCAAGCGGGCATCCTTTTTACAACGTTAACTGCCGCCTTATCTAATGCGAGATGTACACAACGAAGGAGCCTAATGGCTATAATTTAGCCGTCTTCCTCCACAAGGAAAGACAATAACACCCTGCCCGTAATGTCTTGGGCATCTTCTGGATATATCTTTTCCTTATCTATAAAGGCCTTCAAAACCTCCTCGCCACCTGGAAACTTGGACTTTGCATAGTCTTCATCGCGGAAAACGCGCGTTATTTTACTGACGAAGTTCTAAACTTGGACTTAACAAAAAGGAGTAAGGTGGCCAACATACGGTGTCATTTCGGCCTTGTGCGTTGGCATTAAGGCACACCATATCCATCGACATTACAAATAACTGTTTGCAGCGAAATGCAGAATAAATGATTGTTGCACACATAACTACCTCCTTTGGGTTGTGGTTTCCACTGCAAATATAGCAAAAATATGGATTACCCATTCGCTTTTTATGATGTTTTTATATAGAAATAACTGCGTAACATAAAAGCATACAACGAAAAACATGACTAATCTAACACGCCAGCAAGTAAAAAGAGCGGATAAATCCTTGGTACTTTACAAGATGTTTTTGAAGTCATCTAGACTTATAAAATCTCTACAAATTGAGAGGAGTTTATTATCTTTTATTACTGTCCGCTAAAGTTCTCACCTCTTTATACGAATTAGGGCTGACACTTCTCACGAGGTATCAGCCCTTTTTGTTACCTTTGCTTTTGTTACTAAACTGAGATAACATGAGTAAAAGTACACATTTCTTCGGACAGCCGGTATATGGTCAGCTAATAAAATCACTTGATCATGATAAAATTGTTGAAATGAGCCGTAAGAATGGCGGTGAGCGGAATGTGAAGAGCTTCGACGGATACGCTCATCTTGTGACGATGCTTTATGCGGTTATCATGCGTTTTGATTCCCTTCGGGAGATAGAGGCTGCCGTGACGGCACAGATCAGAAAGCTGCATCATGTGGGCATCAAGAAAGGAAAGTTGCCGAAGTTGGTATTGTTGCTTACCAACGACTTCGACATGCCACTGCAAACCATAGTTACATATCGCAGGAGGTGGCAAATAGAGTCACTCTTCAAACAGATCAAGCAGAATTTCCCTCTTAGAAACTTCTATGGGGAGAGCGCCAACGCCATAAAGTTCCAAATTTGAATCACGTTGATGGCGAACCTGTTGCTATCCCTGCTCCAAAGTTCCACAAAAAGACGGTGGAGTTTCTCGGGCTGGCAACTATGGTACGCATAGTACTTATGGAATATCTCAATATGAACAAATTCTTCAATATGCCGGATGCGGACATGAAATTGATGCTTGAAACAGTGGCTGAATCACCGCTAGGGGTGACAGAAAACGAATAAGGGGCTTGTCACTAACATAAAATCATCCAAACGACAATGCGTCAATAAGTTGGGATGGAGGACACTATGTTTAGCGAACAGTAATAATTAAAAAAGACATAAGATAATCTGTTTTAGACAACTAAAAACCTAATCTATATTAAACAAATTTCCAAAACAAAAACTCAAATACTTAATAATCAACACTTTGACAAATATTAACACGTTAAAAGTTATCCAAAAGGTATAACCATAGAATATTTAGGTTAACTTTGCATCATCAACAAATGACTAATTACTGGCTCAAAAAATACTACCTTTGGTGAGACTTCAAGCTCAATAAAAAGCATCAACAATAGAAACCTTGAAGAAGCATAGCAAACTATGCACTTAAAAGTGTGAACAAAAAGATACTTTTTACAATAAGACACCGAAGAGCAATACATAAAAGTAAAACCAATAACCCTAAGTAGACATTTTAGAACCAGGCACAAACAAAAATAACTAACTCCCCCCAGAGAATGATACAGACAGTTGTAAAGAGAGACGGACGCATCGTTGGCTTTAACGAACAAAAGATAATGGCGGCCGTAAGAAAGGCAATGCTCCACACCGACAAAGGTGAAGACGAAAGACTAGTACAGCAGATTGCAGATCGCGTTGGTTTTTCGGGCAAACCGCAAATGACGGTTGAAGATATTCAGAACCAAGTGGAAATGGAACTCATGAAAAGTAGCCGTAAAGACGTGGCTAGAGCTTACATTTCGTATCGCAACCAGCGCAGTGTGGCACGTAAAGCCAAGACGCGCGACGTGTTTTTGGAAATTATCAACGTCAAAAACAACGACATCACACGCGAAAACGCCAACATGAACGCCGACACTCCTGCTGGTATGATGATGAAGTTTTCGAGCGAAACAACCAAACCTTTCGTTGACGATTACCTCTTAAGCGAGAAAGCAGAGAGGCTGTGCGCCAAAATTGTTTGCACATTCACGATAAAGACTATTACCCAACTAAGTCGCTTACCTGCTGCCAACATCCCCTTGACCATATTTTAGAGCGCGGTTTTTCGGCCGGACATGGCTCTTCGCGTGCAGCTAAACGCATAGAGACCGCCAGCGTGCTGGCTTGCATCTCACTAGAAACTGCACAAAACGAGATGCATGGCGGACAAGCTATCCCCGCATTCGACTTCTATTTGGCACCCTACGTTCGTTTAAGTTTTATTGAAGAGCTAAAAGCCCTTGAAGAACTAACGGGCGAAAGCTATACACACCTATATAATAAGGAGGTAAACGACTATCTCAAAAAACCTCTCGATGGTTTGGAAGGCGAAGCGCGCATGATGCAACATGCAATGAACAAAACCGTTGCTCGCGTGCATCAAGCCATGGAAGCCTTCATTCACAACATGAACACCATACACTCGCGCGGTGGAAACCAAGTGGTTTTCTCGTCTATTAACTATGGCACTGACACCTCGGCAGAAGGTCGTTGCGTTATTCGTGAGCTTCTTAACAGCACCTATAACGGTGTGGGTAATGGCGAAACGGCTATCTTCCCCATTCAGATTTGGAAGAAAAAACGTGGCGTTAACTATCTGCCAGGCGAACCCAACCACGACCTTTATTGTCTAGCATGCAAGGTTACAGCGCGCCGTTTCTTCCCCAACTTCCTAAACTTAGATGCCACTTTCAATCAAAACGAAGCCTGGAAGGCCGACGACCCTAAGCGCTATATGCACGAAGTGGCCACTATGGGATGCCGAACACGTGTTTTCGAGAACCGATATGGTATAAAAACGTCGGTGGGAAGAGGCAATCTCTCGTTCTCTACCATCAATATCGTGCGCCTTGCCATCGAATGTATGAATATATCTGATAAAGAAACACGTATCAACAAGTTCTTTGCTAAACTAGACAACATGCTCGACGTGGCCGCAAGACAACTAAACGAACGCTACGAGTTTCAAAAAAACGGCCATGGCAAAGCAATTCCCACTGCTAATGCGTAGTCTTTGGACAGGAGCCGAAAAGTCTTTCGCCCAACGAAACCATAGAAAAGGTTATCAACCAAGGCACATTAAGTATTGGCTTCATCGGTTTGGCCGAATGCCTTAAAAGCCCTTGTGGGCGCACATCATGGCGAAAGCGACGAGGCACAACAACTGGGCTTGCGCATTGTAGACTACATGCGATGCCGCTGCAACGAATATTCAGAGACCTATCACCACAACTTTAGTCTGCTAGCAACTCCCGCCGAAGGACTATCGGGTAAGTTCACCAAGACAGACCGTAAAAAGTTTGGCGTACTTGAAGGTATCACCGACCGCGATTATTACACCAATTCCAACCACGTTCCCGTATATTATAAATGCAGCGCTCGCCACAAAGCAGAGATCGAAGCTCCTTATCATGAGATGACAAGAGCCGGACACATCTTCTATGTAGAAATGGATGGCGACGCCACACACAACCCACAAGCCATCATGAACGTTGTAGACATGATGGACCATTATAACATGGGCTACGGAAGTGTGAACCATAACCGCAACCGTTGCATGGACTGCGGATTTGAAAATGCTGAAGCAAACCTTGAAGTTTGCCCGCAATGTGGAAGCAAACACCTCGACCGTCTGCAGCGAATAACTGGTTATCTGGTGGGCACAACCGACAGATGGAACAGCGGTAAGCTAGCCGAACTAAAAGATAGAGTGATACACGAGACCGAATAATGCATGCCCTTACCAATGCTGCAACAGCTTTTGTCAAGGCAAACGGTAAGCCTCACAACACTAAACTGCTCGTAGAGCCTACCATGCCTTGACAAAGCGGCTGCAATAAAACACAAAAACAACTATGGCCCACAACAAAGAAACATTGCGCGTGCTCTCTATTATAGAAGATACCACCGTAGACGGACCAGGTTTTAGAACCTGCATATACTGCGCAGGATGCACTCACGCATGCGAAGGTTGCCATAATCCACAATCATGGAACAGGGGTGGTGGCGAAGAAATGAACATCGACAACATCATGCAGGTGATAAAAGCCGACCCCTTTGCCAATGTCACCTTTAGCGGTGGCGACCCTATGCTACAGGCCGAGGCCTTTACTGCCTTGGCAAAAGAAATTAAACGACAAACAAAAAAAGACATCTGGTGCTATACAGGCTTTACCTTTGAAGCGCTTTTGAAAGATAAAGGACGGAGAGCACTGCTCGAACAGCTAGATGTTCTGGTTGACGGGCCATTTGTTCGCTCGCTTCGCGATGTACGTTTGCGCTTTCGTGGCAGTTCAAACCAACGACTGATAGATGTAAAAACTTCGCTAGCAAGCGGAAAAGTGGCACTATGGCAAGGATAATAAACAATATTAAGAACACACTTAATAAGAAATTGATAAAGGCTTGGTTTCGAACAATTCGAAACCAAGCCTTTATCGTAAAACCAACTATATCGTTCTTAATTCTAATTGTTGGCGCAAAACACTGTCGAAGGAGCTCATCCACACCACATATATAAAGAACAACGACCTAGAAAACTCCCCGTAAACATCGCAAAAACACACCGAACGCAGACCCCAAGAGGCCAACATTCTAGTCTAATTGCAAGGCCACGCCATTGGCAGCGGCCATCCTACGCATATTCATCACGGCATAACGCATACGCCCAAGAGCCGTGTTGATGCTCACATTGGTAAGTTCGGCAATCTCTTTAAACGACAAGTCCTGATAAAAGCGCATAAACACCACTTCCCTTTGCGTTATTGGCAAAAGATTCATCATGCGTTGTACATCGCTCAACACTTGCTCTTTCACGAAATGATTTTCGATATTGATATCAAGAATGCCAGCAGAAGGCGTGTCGCTATACAGGTCGTTCTCATCATAAACAGCCATCGCCTTTTCGTTTTTCTGCCTACGAAACCAATCCATCACAGCGTTATGCGCGATGCGTAGCATCCAGGAAACAAACTTTCCGCTAGAACAATACTTACCTTCGTGAAGTTTTGAGATGATTTTGACGAATGTTTCTTGAAACAAGTCTTCGGCCATTTCCTTATCGTGTACTATGAATAGGATATACGAAAACAGCTTCGACTGATTGCGTTCAAGCAATAAGTCGAATGCTTTGTTATTTCCATTAACGTAAGCCATGGCCAGTTCTTCGTCGGTCATTTCGCTAATCTTAAGCATTTTCTAAATCGTTTTGATATGAAGTACACGTCAATCGATAGGCTTATTCTTTTTAGTTACTGAATTATTAACGCTAAAAGTTACTTGCAAAGATATGAACTTTCGCCGTGTTTACCAAATATTTTGGTGTAAATCACTGACATTTAATGAAACAACATCGCATCAACATCATGAAATTAGGCGACAGACTGTTGCCAATAAGCCACAATCAACATCACATCACAGAAGCAAGAAACACTATCCCCCTTCACTCACCACACCAAACGCATAGCCTCAACGAAAAGTGCAAACACAAAAAGAGGTTGGTGCAGGATGCTACCAACCTCGGAATGTGATTTTGACAATCTCAAAATCGAATTAAGTTCTGCGAATTTAGACCTTATTATTGAGAAAACCAAACTTTTGAGATAATATTTTCTTATTTTAACGTAATTAATTGCAAGATAAGACTTTTCGAGAAGAACAAGTGTGCTTATCCATATTGGCGAAAAAGCCAACGCTTCTTCTTCCCTCATGTATAATTCTATCGCCTTAACCCTTGGGCATCTCAGGCTTTTTTAGTTACTTTGCATATATAAAACGACATCACCAACAACTAAAGGATAATAAAAAATGAAGAAACAAACATTATGCGTACAAGCTGGATGGGAACCTAAAAACGGAGAGCCCCGTGTGTTACCCATCATTCAAAGCACAACGTTTAAGTACGAAAATACAGAAGAAATGGCCATGCTTTTCGATTTGAAAAAAGAAGGCTACTTTTACTCGCGTCTACAAACCCCACCAACGATGCTGTTGCTAAAAAAATAGCTGCTCTTGAAGGGGGCATTGCTGCCGTATTAACATCAAGCGGACAGGCTGCCAACTTCTATGCTGTGTTTAATATTTGCGAAGCGGGCGACCACTTTGTCACCTCTAGCGAAATATATGGCGGCACATTCAACCTCTTTGCAGTGACGCTTAAGAAACTGGGTATCGACTGTACATTTGTTAATCCTGACGCCTCGGACGAGGAAATACAAGCAGCTTTCCGCCCCAACACCAAGCTTTTGTTTGGCGAAACAATTTCTAACCCCAGCGGAACGGTTCTCGACATAGAGAAGTTTGCAAACATTGCTCACCGCAATGGCGTGCCTTTGATTATGGATAACACCTTTGCAACACCCATCAATTGCAACCCCTTCGACTGGGGATGCGACATTGTTACGCACTCTACAACGAAATATATGGACGGGCATGCCACCGCTGTAGGCGGCGTTGTGGTGGATAGTGGAAACTTTGATTGGGAAAAGAGCGCCAAAAAGTTTGCAGGACTCTGCACACCTGATAGGTCGTACCACGGCCTAACCTACACAAAGACTTTCGGAAAGATGGCCTACATCACAAATGGTGGTGCAACTCATGCGCGACTTGGGGTCAACTCCTGGTCCTCAAAACTCTTTCTTACTCAACGTAGGTCTAGAAACGCTGCACCTTCGCATGCGCCAACACTGTCAAAACGCGCAAAAGGTGGCCGAGTTTCTACACAACGACCCACGAGTGGCTTGGGTAAACTATTGTGGACTACCCGATGATGCCAACCACGAAAAGGCCAAGAAATATCTGCCCAACGGCTCGTGTGGCGTGCTCTCGTTTGGACTGAAAGGCGACAGAGCCACAGCCGCGAAGTGGATGGACGCCCTAAAGATGGTGGCTATCGTTACACATGTGGCCGATGCACGTACTTGTGTGCTGCACCCTGCCAGTCATACACACCGCCAACTCACCGACGAACAACTGCGCGAAGCTGGTGTGACACCCGACCTCATCCGTCTGTCTGTGGGCATTGAAGATGTAGACGATATACTTGACGACATCAAGCAAGCATTGGATAAACTATAAATTCAAGCCTACATGCCATACCACGGCACAAAACAAAACTAGAAATACAAAAAAGAAAAGTGGGGATTGCACCGGCTACAAGCCACAGACGCCCCACTTTTCTTATATTTTAGAAATAGTAGAACGACACAACTTCGTGCTAAGCAATAAAAAAAAGGAACAAGATTGCTCTTGTTCCTCTTATTAGGCGGTGCGTACGAGATTCGAACTCGTGACCTCCTGCGTGACAGGCAGGCATTCTAACCTACTGAACTAACGCACCTTCCCTTGTGCGAACTTTTACTTTTGCGGTGCGTACGAGATTCGAACTCGTGACCTCCTGCGTGACAGGCAGGCATTCTAACCTACTGAACTAACGCACCTTTAAAAGCTTCTGTTCTTAATTGCGGTGCAAAGGTAGACATAATTATTGAAACTACAAAATGTTTGCTGCATTTTTTTAGCACTTCATTAAATTTTTAAAGCTTCAGCGATTGTATTGTTACCGCCCTAGCAGCAAATTTATGGCTTCATTTCCTTCGTTTTTTCTAAGAGAAAGTATTATATTTGCAAAGGCAACAACATAAACAACTATTATTTGCAATTGCCTAGCAATGAGCGACCAAGAGTATAAACATAAACACTGTTTCATCTTTCTAGAATAGCATATGTCAATAACAATAAACAAAAGACATTTCGTTTTAGCCATTTTCCTATTCAGCGTGTTTGTCAACGCTTGGTGTTTACGCGCAGCTACCACCAACTTTTTGGAAAGAAAGCACAGAACATCTTCGTTTGCACTAACAGACGGAGAGAAAACAATGCTACCCTACTTCACAGGAGAAACGTCTACATGCTTATACACTGTTTATTTTCTTGGTGACAGTCCCAAGGAAAGAAGTTTTTGGGATGTATATAATAAGGCGGGATTTTGGAAAGGCAAAGACAATGAACGGCCACACCTATACACCAAAGACATAGAACGACACATAAAAACTGCCATAAAGCAGTATAACATTTACGTTATTGCCTTAAACAAAAGCATGATAAAAAGCAACTCAAAGGGCGATTTCACACCTAACGCCGATGCACAATACACCACTTTTCAATTAAAAGAGGGGAAATGGACGTCGGTAGACAGTTTTAATGTGATGCAATCACCCACAAATACAGCGAAGTATCTGTTGAAGCTACTAAACAAGACAAACCCAACCAACACACAATTGTTAGGAGATAGTTTGGTGTCTACTCACAACTTCGTCCAAAGAGTAAATACTACATGCGCAGAAAATGCAAGTGGATGTATTCTAGAAAAGTTGAAAATCAATTATTATCAACTGTATTCCAATACTCCTTCTATGTTTTTTTGCTTGGATGAAAGCCATAAAATAAAGTTTAAATCATACAAAACAATAAACAGCATAGAAGAACATATCAAGACCTACGCCCTGCTGTTGACAAACAATGTGCTTTCTGATTCTATCTTATGCTATGAATACTACAACAATGCTGGCACGCTTTCTTGTTACGAAAAACTATATTATGTCGATATACGAAAAAGAAAAATATGGACGGTTTGTCTTACTTACGATGTTGAAAGCGTAGAGGCTGCCGATGCAGAGACATACATAATAGACCTAAATCATGGCTGTTTTAGAAGAGAGAACAATTAGTAGAAACAGTGTTGGTTACAGAAATTTGCTTTTAAAAGAATGCAAAACCTGCATGGCATGGTGTCAACAAACCCTTAAAACAAAGAAAGAGGAACATTATTCTTGGCTTGAGATGCTGCATTACTTTGCAAATCCAATGCTGTGTTTTGGCTATAGCATCAATACAAGACGCTTGTACTTGCACTACAAAGCCCTTTGTACAGTGACTACAAGACGCTTGTAGACACGCTACAAGGTTCTTGTACACCCACTACAAAAGGCTTGTAGAGGGCGTACAAGTGGGTTTTCACTCACAAATAATGCGTTATAGAGAGATTAGTAAGCTGTTATTGCTATTAAAACTCGTAAGCTACTATAAGAACAACTGCATCAAACAAGCATCCTTATACACACCCTCTTTCTGTTGTAGCCACTGCTTAAGCAGAGCAGTTTTTTCAAATCCCAGTTTTTCAAAGAGGAGTAAACAGTTCTCGTTATCGCATTCGGTCACCAGGAAAAGTTGGTGAAGATGAAGTGTTTGACGAGCATATGCCACAAGTTTTTCCATGGCTGCCGTGGCATATCCTTTTTGTCGGTGAGGTTTCATAATAACAATACCAACCTCGGCCCTACTATGTTGAGGTGAAAAATTCATCAAATCAATGATGCCAACAGTCTCGCCCGCATCGTTATCTATCATCAACCGCACCTGCTTATCGGCATAAATATCGTTGGTATTGGTCTCTACATATTCGTGGAGAGCAAAACGCGAGTACGGAACATTTGTGGCACTAACAGCCCAAAGTTCTTGATTGTTCTCAATTTTATAAAGCGTATCAAGGTCTTCAGGCTCCATTGCACGCAAAATTACATGGGGATTATTCATTTAATGATATCGTTAGTGGTGATGAGCAACTGCGTATCGGGGTTAAAAAGCCCTAGACTAACATGCCTTTGCGGATTGATAGACATGATATGAAGAATGGTTTGATAACTATAAGAGCTGATATCGTAAACCATTACAGAGGGTTGGGTAAAGACGTTGTGTTCAGTGGCATGTCCCAATGGTAGCGTTTGCTCATTGGCCACAGTGCATTGAACATCCAAACCCTTATGGCGGGCCAATTTTTCGATGGCCAAACAGGCACACTCAGAGCCGAAAAAACGATATACAGGTTGTGGTCTTCTGCGTGGTCGCAAAGCCAAGGCACGTTGTAAGGCACGAGTTTGGATGCTTAGCAAAGCCGCACACGCCTTGAAATAGATGGCCGCCTTGATAGGAAGAGACACCCAAAAACGCGTGTGGCGATAATGTTTGCGAAAGAAAATGAGCATGGCCTGATAGAACACATGCACATAACGAAAGAAGATTTGTGCGTGCTTTCACCTTTATAATGAAGTATTTGGCACGGCAAATACCAGTTTTCGTAGCCTGCTTTGAGTATTCTACAAGACAAATCAATATCTTCGCCATACATGAAATAATCTTCGTCAAGCAGTCCTATCTTATCAAGCACTTCACGCCTTATCATCATACACGCCCCACTTATCACCTCGATACGCGCTGGAGTGTCCCAAGGCAAATAAGAAAGATAGTACTTACCAAAGCGCTTACTCTGTGGGAAACGAGCGCAGAGTCCGCTCATCTTATAAAAAGACACCATAGGCGAGGGCAAGCCACGTCGCGACTCCATCGCCTTTTGGCCGTCGGCACCCAGCATTTGCACACCAGCACCACCCGCCAAAGGATGTTCATCCATAAAATCGAGCATCGTTTGAATGGCGTTTTCGGCCACGAATGTGTCTGGATTAAGCAATAACACATACTGACTTTGGCTCTGCTTGATGGCCAAATTATTGGCATAAGCAAAACCATTATTGTGCATACAGGCAATAATGTTTACCTCGGGGAAACGCTCTTGCAGATATTCCACCGACCCATCGTGCGAATGATTGTCAACAACATACACCTGGGCGTCTATATGGGCCAAGGCTTTGCGAAGTGAAAGCAAGCATTGCTCTACATAAAACTTCACATTATAGTTAACAATAATCACCGTAAGTTTAGTCATTCGCGGTGGTGTTATCGGTGTTTTGCAAATCAGCTTGTTCGCGTTCGAAACGTGATTTAGTTGGCATCACGAAGAACAAGCATATAAAAAGAATGATGGCCATGTAGCCATAGTGCACACCCATGAACGAATAATACGCAAAAGTGTTGACCACCATGGGCAAACTCAACATCAAAAGACGAAGAATAGCACGACGCTCATAGCTTATTCGAGAGAGATTGGATTGTCCAGGACGTACCAAACGAAATGCAACGGGAATGGCGCAAATAGACAATAGTTCGAGAAAAACAGCGCAAAGGAAGTCGGCCGAGCGATTATCGGCCAACCACCCGCCAATAAGGATGTCTGTTTCGAACAATAAAACAAAGGTCAGTGCCAATATTATACTGCCATAAAAAGTACATTAAGGAATTGTTGGGTCTTCATTTTATGTTTCTCCTATTGATGTTCGGTTGAGGATAGAACGGCCAAGCGTCACCTCATCGGTATATTCTATTTCGTCGCCCACAGAGATACCGCGAGCAATAACACTTGTTTTCACTTTGTAGGGTGCAATCTTGCGGGATATATAATAATTGGTGGTGTCGCCCTCCATGGTGCTACTCAGTGCCAAAATCACCTCGTTGACACCACCATTAGCAACTCTTTCTACCAGCGAATTGATTTCAATGTCGTTAGGTCCAACGCCATCCATGGGCGATATAACCCCGCCCAGAACATGATAAAGTCCGTTAAACTGCTGTGTATTTTCAATAGCCATCACGTCTTGAATATTCTCTACCACACAAATGGTGGAGGCGTCGCGTCGCGGATTGGCACAAATGTCACAAGTATCGGTGTCGCTGATGTTGTGACAGCGTTGACAGTATTTAATCTCTGTTCGCATTTTAAGGATAGACGAAGAAAAAGACTCAACGTCTTCTACGCGCGTTTTAAGCAGATGCAGCACCAACCTGAGAGCCGTTTTGCGACCGATACCAGGCAAACGGCTAAATTCAGATACGGCTTTCTAAGAGCACGGAGGGATATTGTTGTTCCATTATGCAATAACAAACTGCAACAAAGGCAGTGCGAGGGTTGTGTGTGAAGTACTAAATGCGATGGGATGGGCTGCCGTTGCAGTGACAGAAGCAAGAGGGAAGTTGCAGTATGCATACCACGAAATGCAACCTAGCGCCCACCCCACGCCTTTAGTCTACTTATATTTCTTTATCAGCTCGTCGGCTCGGGCATCGCCCAACTCTTTAGCCTTATTCAATGCGGTCATACCATCGGCCTTCTTATTATCGTTTATCAAGGCAAGACCTTTAATGAGGTAAAGGTCGGAATAGTTTGGAGCGACACGCAAACCCAAATCGGCCGTTAAAACGGCATCTTCTTTTTGATTAACACGCAACTGCAACTGTGCCATTTCGGCATAATAAGTAGGCTCGGTGCGATTAAGAACAATGGCATGCGCATAATCGTTGAGTGCCTGTTGAAATTGGCGCAGCTCTACTTCGCACAGTGCACGCGTATAATAGAAGTCGTGCGAGGCACGTCCTTGCAACAAACTGTCGTAGCGGTTATAGTCTACAATGGCCTTGCGATATTGCTTCGCGCCATGCAAAGCTGTACCCCTAGCCAGCACATAAGGTGCAGACAACCGTGCATCTTGCGCAGTCACTGCACTATCGAGCAAAGTTAGAATTTCATCAAAGGGAGCTTTAAGCTGTTGCTTGCATTGTGCAGCCTCGTAGAACAATTCGCCATTACGAAGACTGGTTTTGGTCAAAGTCATGAACTGGTCGTACGCTTTAGCATAATCACCCTTGAAATAAATAATCTGTGCCTCCAAATGTTTGTACAAAGGCAGGGGGTTAATGCTGTAAGCCTTATTGACTTCGGCCAATGCCAAGTCAACATTCCATTGAGGATAAGAAACGTTTGGCAACTTCACCTCCTTCTGATAGATAAGCTTAGCCAAGTTATAATGAGCCTCATCCTTCTTTTCCACCATACTCAAAGCCGTCTGCATAGTGGCATTGGCCTTGGCAACATCGTTCTTTCCGAGGTAGAATTCGGCCAACGAGACATAACCTTCAACAGCTTTAGGAAACTTTTGGATGAAGTCTTCCACGTATCGTTGATAGCGTGATGCCGAGGTTTGGCCAGCTTCGAGCATCAACATAAGCAATGCTTGGTCTTGTTTATCGGGCAATGCCATGCGTATTGTGGTTTGTTTTAGGATGGGTTCGTTTACAGAGAGGCCAGAGGTTTTGAATGTTTCTGCAAATCGAACATCAACAGAGCTAAACTCGCCAGTCACCTTAGAGTGTTGCAACAAGCCCATAACCTCTCCTTTATCGTTGGTAACAGGGCATCCAACATGTATATTTTCGGTTTGACCATCATATTGATAAAACAGAAAGTTAGTCATAAAGGTTTCGGCTTTTGTCACCTTGAGCGAACTTATTTGTGCTCTTCCAGTGGAATATTGCACCAGCCAGGCACGTGCCCCAACAGCGTTTTGCGTCTTAGCAGCCGGCGAAGGCGTAGTAATAGCATTCACCTTAAACTTACAAAGGTCGTAGACCTCGCTTGCGCCATATATAACATCCACGGTGTGTTTATTGCCATTGGCATCTATAACAATAGCACTATCGGCACCAATAAAGGGAGCCCAGGTGCTAACTGCTTCGCCATTGGTGCCTACAAACACGCCCCTACCCGAGGCAAGCAGACTACCATCTTTCTTAAATGTGGTGAGACTGAACACCGATTTAGACACTTTCTGCACATTGGCCGACTGTGCTAGCGCACCGAGGGCGAAACATGTGAAGAGCAGAGATAAGCAAAAAGATTTCATATTTACTGTTTCTGTTATATTCATTGAATGCCAAGAAGGGTCTTGGCGTTATCTATAGCCGCAGCCGAGACATCGCTTCCGCTCAGCATTTTGGCTATTTCGTTAATACGTTCGTTTGGTTGAAGTAGGCTCATGTGGCTTACTGTGCCCTGTTCGGTTTCTTCTTTCGACACCATATAATGAGTTGAACCCAGAGCAGCAATCTGTGGTAGGTGGGTGATGGCAATCACTTGGCGGTCGGTTTTACCCATATCAGCCATGATGTTCGCCATTTTTTCGGCCACTCTACCGCTCACACCTGTGTCTATTTCATCGAAGATGATGGTGGGAAGTTTAACGGCATTGCTTATCATTGCCTTTAACGAAAGCATAACGCGAGCAATTTCACCACCCGAAGCCACCTGACTAACTGGCTGCAGGGCTGTATTGGTGTTGGCACTAAACAAGAAAGAAACCTTGTCGCAACCATTTGGCGAAAGTTCTTTTGGTGTCAATGCAATTTGGAATTGCACCTTGGGGATACCCAATTCCATGAGCATTGCCTTAAGTTGTTGTTCAATCTGTTGTGCACTTTTTTGTCGAGCAGTCGTAAGTTTAGCAGCCTTATCTTGACACACTGTCAACCATTGTTCCATCTTTTTACGGCATTCTTCCACATCGGCCTCTCCATTGTCGATGTGTTGTAGTTGCTGTTTAATATCGTTGTGCAATGCTATAAGTTGAGCAACGCTATCAAGCCGATATTTTTTTTCTAAAGAATAGATGGTGTTGAGTCTTTGTGTAATCTCGTCAAGACGTTGAGGGTCGAAGTCAACATCCTCCACCTGAGAGCTTAAGTCTTGGGCAATATCCTTGAGTTCGATGTAACAATTGTCCAATCTTTCGGCCAACTCTTTTACATGGGGATAAATATCTTCGATGTCGTGCAGACGTCCCACATAGCTATGCAAGTTTCCAAGCATGCCATTGCTATCTCCATCGATGCCTTCAACAGCCTGATAAAGGGCTGCTTTAATATCTTCAGCATGCGACATCATCTCCGACTCTTGTTCTAAAGCTTCCTGCTGACCGTCTTCTAACTTAGCTTCCTCCAGTTCGGCATGTTGAAAACGCAGGTAGTCTTCGCGTTCCTTATTGTCTTTAATGAGTTCTTCAAGCTGTTTTAGTGCTTTCTCAGCCTCTTTATATTGGTTGTAAGCTTCGGAATATTCAGCTATTTGAGTGGCGTTTTGAGCTATTAAATCAATTACATTAAGTTGAAAATCCTCTTTATTCAACAACAAATTTTGGTGCTGGCTATGGATATCAATGAGGCGTTCGCCCAGCTCTTTGACCAGTGATAGAGGAGCAGGAGCATCGTTAATGAACGCCCTACTCTTGCCCGAAGCGCTAATTTCTCGACGTATGATGCAATCTTTGGCATCATAATCCAGGTCGTTGTTATCAAAAAACGACTCCAACGCATAGGGCGCGATATCGAAATGGGCCTCAACAGTGCACTTTTCGGCACCATGCTTAATGCTTTTCACATCGGCCCGTTGCCCCATAACCAGTCCAAGAGCACCAAGTATGATGCTCTTTCCTGCTCCAGTTTCGCCAGTTATAACCGAAAACCCCGAGCGAAAATCCATGTCTAGCTCGTCGATAAGTGCGAAATTCTTTATATAAAGTTGTGTTAGCATGTCATTGTTTTATTTTTTCCCAAGCGTTATTTTGGCTTGCATTGATTTTAAACAGCAGGTCGTAGACTGTTTGTTTCTCTTTTTGTGTGCCTTTCCCTTGGTAAATCTGCACCAGTTCGTCGCGCTTATAGTCGGTCCAAATTTGTGGCAACATACTCAAGGGTTTGTTTTCCTTGCTGCGTTTGAGTCCTTCTTCGAGTGCTGTGGTGATGTTTACCCGTCCTCTTTCGGCATTGTTCACCATTTCGTCTAACCCTTTTCGGTAATAGTCGTATTGCAATTGTCGAAACGGTTGCATGCCTCCATCCAGATAATCGTTGATAATAGCAAATCGATTGCGGTCGTTCTCAAACGATTTCCAACCAGTAAATGGTAGATTTTGAGCATTGTTTACGAGCGTCATACAGTGCTGAAGTACATCTTCGCCACCCATTGGAGAAAAGCTGTCGAGGTTTAAACCAATGATGAGATATGCGTAATAGGCCAGCAACGCCGTGAGTTGGTTGGAGAGATTGTCTTCGTTCAGCTCCAACTGGTCGAACTGTGAGTAGTCGAAATTAAAATCGTTATCGGTGTTGTTGTATAAAACCGACGAGTAACTGGCATTATACACGGGTCGATTGGCTTGAATGAGAGCCTTACATGAGAAGTGATTAGACTCGCGGTCGTATTGTTGTACGGTGATATTAAAATTGCAAACAATGCGTTCGTTTTCTCTGAATTGCAGATGAGTCCATTGTCTGGTGTTCACAAATTGTTCGATAGCTTGCTGCAAATTGTCGAATACTGCAGTTTCGGTAGTTTGCACCTGACTGGCATTCACAGTGACTTTCGCTCGCAACTCTTGTGCGAACGCGCCACGGCAAACCATCAGTAAGCTCAACAAAAATGCAATCTTTATCTTCATTTATAAATACAACTTATCATAGTTAGAAGGAGTTAAGGGGTGAGGAGTTAAGGAATAAAGGAGTTAAGAAACTAAGGAGCTAATTCAGATGTAAAGGAAGCGTTAGCCATTTATTTCACCTTTTTACCCTTTAATCTTTTCACCCTTTCACCCATTCACCTTTAGAAACTAAGCCAAACACTTGGTGACAGAATGGCAAATACACAAGGCATACCACTCACCTCTACCCTTGAAGAGAGGCTGTGGGTGAGACATTACTCTCCACATTTCATTCTTTCGCACAAATAATCAACAATATCTTTGGCCACTTCGGGCTTAGATTTAAAGTCGAATTGCCTATTCTCGGAATCAGAAATAATATCAACCTTATTGTTATCCGTGCCAAAACAAGTACCCTCGTTGCGCAAAGAGTTCAGCACAATAAAATCGAGGTTCTTGCTTTTCAGTTTCTTTAGAGCATTGGTTTCCTCGTTATCGGTTTCCAAAGCAAAGCCAACAAGCACCTGATTAGACTGTTTTTCACGCCCCAAAGCAGCAGCGATGTCTGGCGTGGAAGTAAGTTCGAGTGTAAGTTTGTTACCCTCGCGCTTTATTTTCTGCGCTACAACATCAGCAGGTTTGAAGTCGGCAACAGCTGCACACAATATAGCAGCATCGGACTGTGCAAACGCTTTAATGCACGCAGCATGCATTTCGTCGGCACTTTCAACGTCGATGCGCCTAATGGCAGCAGAACATTGCAAGTTTACAGGCCCCGCGACGAGCACCACGTCGGCACCTCTAATGTAACATTCTTCGGCCAAAGCGAAGCCCATTTTACCCGATGAGTAGTTGCCAATAAAGCGAACAGGGTCTATTTTCTCGTAAGTTGGACCAGCCGTTATTAACAAACGCTTACCAGCCAACTGCCCTTCGGTGTTAGAAGCGCAACAATCTTGCTTGCTTTGGAAATACTTTTCAAGCACAGCCACGATATTTGCAGGTTCTTCCATGCGCCCTTTGCCTTCCAACCCACTGGCCAAAAAGCCAGCTTGCGGCTCGATAATGATGTTGCCTACTTGCTTAAGACGCTCGATATTGCCTTGCGTTGAGGGATGAGCATACATATCCAAATCCATGGCAGGCGCCACAAACACAGGCGCTTTCATTGAGAGATAGGTTGTGATAAGCATGTTATCGGCAATGCCGTGAGCCATCTTGCCCAACGAACTGGCCGTGCAGGGCGCAATAATCATGGCATCGGCCCATAATCCAAGGTCGACATGGGAATGCCATGTGCCATCGTTGGCCGTAAAAAACTCGCTTACCACAGGCTTACCAGTCAATGCAGAGAGCGTTACAGGCGTAATAAACTGTTTGCCAGCATCGGTTATCACCACCTGAACCTCGGCCCCCTGCTTCATCAGCAGGCGCACAATAAGACAGGCTTTATAGGCAGCAATACTGCCAGTGATGCCCAATACGATTTTCTTTCCTTTCAACATGTTTTGTTCAAGCTATGAAAAAAGCCGACATCAGCGTCCGCCAAATCCTTTCAACCTAATACGGGTAAGCACTTGCTTAGTGTTATTAGTAAAATCGGCCTGTATCATCCAACTATAATAACCAGGATCGCGTTGCAGAACATCGTCAACGGCACAGCCTTTGTACTTTCCAAAGTTGAAGTATTCTTTTTTAATCACCTTTCCTTTGTCGTCCAACATTTCGTTTCCCTTGCTATCTAGCACTGGTCGCCACACTATTCTGCCAGCAAAGTCAACATTGTCGTTGTTCTTTGAGAACTCTGCTAGGTAGTCCATATCGTTTGGCAGCACGCGTTCGGGTTCTTCTTGGTTGGCTTCCGAGTAGGTTTCAAGTTCTCCCAACAGCACTCTGTAAGTGGCTTCCGCGTCTTGGTCGGCCCTATGTGCTGCAAAATCGTCTTCCATCTTTCTTCCGCAGTAGAACTTATAGGCCGCAGCAAGGTTGCGTTTTTCCATCTTATGAAAGATGGTTTGTGCGTCGATGAGTCTCACCGATGAGAAGTCGAAATCTATCTCGGCACGTAAAAACTCCTCAGCCAACATCGGAATGTCGAAATGATTGGAGTTAAAACCGGCAAAATCACAGCCTTTAAACACTTCGTTAAGTCGTGGCGCCAACTCTCCAAACGTTGGTGCGTCTTCCACCAAGTCGGTTGTAATTCCCGTTAGCTCGCTCACTTCATCAGGAATGGGCTTTTCTGGATAAACAAAGAGGTTTTCGCGCTCTTCTTTTCCATCCGGATAAATCTTGATATACGATATCTGTATGATGCGGTCGTTGACCAAGTCGAGGCCAGTTGTCTCCAAGTCGAAGACAATCAGCGGACGGGTTAAGTTCAGTTTCATTTACACTGTTGCTGGGTAAGTTTGTCTAAAGTGGTGTTTAGGATCGTTAAGCGCATGCCAACTGCCCTAAACACCATTTTTACGATGGGCAAAAGCCATCAATTGTCGTTAAGCATCATGGGCATCATGAGCATCAACACCTCTTCGTTTTCGGGCTGAACAGCTGGCACAACCAATGCAGCCTTACTAGGATCGGCCAATTGAACCACGACATCGTCGCAGTCTAAGTTGTTCAACACTTCACTAATCACGCTACCTTTAAAGCCGATGTTCATGGGTATGCCTACGTAATCGCACACCATGCTCTCTTTGCGCTTGTAGCGAAGTCGATATCTTCTGACGATAACTCCACCAGTCCCATTTCTACATGTAGGCGAATAAGCTGACTGCTCTCACTTGCGAAAGGTAAAACGCGACGCAACACACTCACGAGACCTTTGCGGTCGACGGTTATTTGGTTAGGATTGTCTTGCGGTATAACCGAAGCATAATTGGGATAGTTACCCTCTAGCAGACGACAAGATAGCATTCCATTTGGGAAATGCACCTCGGCATTACGATCATCGAACTTCACTTCTACCGGCGAGCTATCTTTTAGCAAGATGTTTCTTAGCAGCGAGGCCGGTTTCTTACCTAGCACAAACGAGCGTTTTACATCAGAGCGTAAGGCCAGATTCTTGGTTCTCACAAGCTTATGCCCATCGGTGGCAACGATAGCCAATCCATCATCCTTCAAATCAAAGTAGATTCCATTCATGATGGGTCGTAATTCGTCTTGTGCAGTAGCAAAAAGCGAACGCACAATACCATTGAGTAGCACCACCGATTCCATCTGTATGCTAGCCGCATCGGCTGCAAGTTCCTTGTTACGAGGATATTCTTCTGCCGTTTGTGCAGTGAAATTATACACGCCATTCTGGTAAGTAATCTGCACGGCCAACGTTTCCAGGTTGATATCGAAGTGCAAAGGCTGATCGGGCAGTTCGCGCGTTGCATCAAGAATGGTTCTACTAGGCATGGTAAATCGCCCGTTGCTGTCGCTTTCGTCAAGCTGCATAGTGGCCTTCATCGTAGTTTCGCTGTCGCTAGCTGTTAAGGTTAGTACGCCATCTACTATCTCGAAGAGAATATTATTGAGGATGGGAATAGATGGTTTAGCACTCAACACCTTGGCCAAGTTTTGCAATTTGCTGCTTAATGCTGTACTTGAGATTGAAAATTTCATCAGTATTTATCTTTATTTAATTTATTGCATGGTTACGTTTGATTGCACAAGACAACGTATTGTTGGCCTGTGCAACGTGGGTTTTATAAGCACAAAAATACTAAAATCGCGTCTATTAGCAAAAAAAAAGATTGAAAAGTTTAGATTTCAGAACTAAATTACTATCTTCGCACTACAAAAGGGCGATGCGCACAGCTATTTAACTGCACACCCTCGACCAGAGAATAGGGACCAAGCCCACATTATTCGACAAAACAACAAATATTCATTATCACATTAAATATATAAGGACACAACACAATGGACATACAAGGTAAAGTCATTGCCGCACTTCCCGAGAAGACTGGTGTATCTGCCAAGGGTGAATGGAAGGTGCAAGAATACGTTATTGAAACTCACGAGGCTTATCCACACAAGATGGTTTTCTCGGTATTTGGTGTCGATAGAATTGCACGCTTCAATATTCAAGTGGGACAAGAGGTAATGGTTTCGTTCGACATCGATGCACACGAGTATCAAGGACGTTGGTTTAACAGCATTCGCGCATACGATGTGCGCCAAGTAGACCCTGCACAATTCGGGGCTGCCGCTGCAGCACCACAAGCTGCACCTGCTGGTTTCCCACCTCAACAGTCTGCAACTGCTGCTCCTTCTAACTTCCCCCCTGCTAACGAAGCTCCTAAGGAAGACACTTCAGACGACCTGCCGTTCTAACGAACGCGCTACATGAAATAGCAAAACACGCCCTCACGCAGTTGCAAACGACGTGGGGGCGTTCGTATTTTTGGGGCTTATGAGTTTCTGAGTTTGTGAGTTTGTGAGTTCATGAGTTTGTGAGTTTGTGAGTTTGTGAGTTTGTGAGTTTGTGAGTTTGTGAGTTTATGAGTTTGTGAGTTTGTGAGTTTATGAGTTTATGAGTTTATGAGTTTATGAGTTTGTAGACAATGAACAAACCAACAATTCCTCAAAACAGTAAGTGCAAAGATTTAGTTTTTACGTTTCTAAACTTATAAGTTTTTGAACTTGTACGCAACCAACAAACTAATAATCCCTCGAAACAATGAACGCAAGAAGAGTATAAAGACCAAGAAACGGCAATCTTAAAGCACCCAAAGCTCATAATCCCTAAGCTAACGCACATAGAATCCCACAACCTCAAAATTCAAAGACATGAACTACATCCACTGGAATCCGCCTACGGACATTATCAACCTAGGCTTTTTTGCCATACGATGGTATGGTATGCTTTGGGGTATCGGCCTTATCGGTGCCACCTATATCGTGGCACGTCTCTTCAAAGAATACAAAATAGCCGACTCCAAGTTTGCATCACTCTTTGTTTATGTTTTCTTCGGGGTGCTATTGGGGGCACGTTTGGGACATTGCCTGTTTTACGAACCTACATATTTCTTTGGAAGTCTCAAACATTTCGTTGAGATGTTCCTCCCCATTCGCTTTCTTTCCGACGGCGGATGGCGGTACACGGGCTACGCAGGACTAGCCTCTCACGGAGGTGTTATAGGACTTCTCATCGCATTATACCTGTATTGCCGACAAATGAAGATGGAATACCTGTTTGTGTTAGACAGCATAGGCTTTGCAGCCCCATTCACAGCAATGGCCATTAGGCTTGGAAACCTAATGAATTCGGAGATTATCGGCAAAACAACAGACGTGCCTTGGGCTTTTGTTTTCACTCATGTAGACCCACTTTCACGCCATCCTGCACAGCTATACGAGGCCATTTTCTATGCCATTGTGTTTTGTTTAGGCGTGTTGCTCTACAAAAAAAGCAAGGAGAAAACCGTCATCGGCTCTGGCTTTTTCTTTGGCTACTGCCTAACACTTGTATTTACTTTCCGTTTCTTTGTCGAGTTTATCAAAGAGGTACAGGTAGATTTCGAGGATCATTTAGTGCTCGACATGGGCCAAATCCTATCCTTACCACTCATTGCTATCGGCTTATATTTTATGTGGAAATCAAAGAACAAGCTTGCAAACAAACACAAGTAAGCCACTGCTTTCTCCAAAAAGCATTGCAAATATAGCCTACTTATATCCTTAAAACATCCGTTGGAAACCCTTTGAAAAGCTTATTGCGACGGGTTTAGTGCTATCGGGTTAGATTTCTCATGGCTATTCTCTCGTTATCGCACGCTTAACTTTAAATATTAAACGAAGACGTCGTGACTTTTAAAGCGTAGGACAAACAAACTCACTGGCTTATAAACTCACGAAAACCCAACAACTCCCAAATGTAACAACGTACAAATTGAAATTCATCAACTCAAAAACTCACCAACTTAAAAACTGCAAGACTCATCAACTCACCAATTCATCAACTCAAAAACTCACCAACCCAAAAACTTAAATCCTTATCTTTTATTTTACAATACTGCTCCAATTCTCGCTCCGTTCTAGCGAGAATATAGGCCAAAAAGTAGGTAAATTTCCACTATTTCTACCTTCTCACGCCTTGGTGTTTATCAATTTTAAAGCCTAGAACCTGCATTTTGCACCATTTTACCTTTCTAGTTTGGTTGCCAACTCGTATTTTTTCAACTCCAAAAACCTGCTTTTTGCCCCTAAAAACCCACTTGTTAGCGGCTATTTTGCCACTTTCGGACCATGTTTTAATGGTTCGAGAAGGTTTTGTTTATACCATTTCAGTGTATTTTCATGTTTTTCGTATTGCCATTTTGCACCATTTTGCACTGCGTTTAGCACCATTTTACGTTGCGTTTAGCATCAAAACGCACTGCATTTAGCAGCAAAACACACTGCGTTTTGCACCATTTCACCTTGTATTCAGTGGCAAATAGCCCAAAATCTGTTGCAGGCGGTGGGGCTTTTAAATATAAATTCATTTTGTCGCATACACAACCCAACCCCTTTTTGCATCAAAACAAACCTTCGCGAGAATCGATTTTTTGCGGCAAGGTGGAAGGTTGGTGGATAAAAAAGGCACTAATAGTGTTAAATTTATCGCTAAAAACTAGACAAAAACAATTGCGCGGTGTACACGTGCATGGGCAACGGAACGGAAAGCGCGTACGCTTACGACTTACAACGCAAGCGGTGACAGGGCATACTTCTCATGGGCAGCGGAAACAACATCATGGAAAAGCAGAAGTAAGATGGAATTGACAGCCAGTTTTCAACTTGTGGAAAATGTATTGAATACCTTTTACCTGGTAACCTTTTTGAGAAACAACCATGTTTAGACACAGACAAATGGGGCAGAATTTCAGGTTTTATCGTATCTTTGTGCAGTACTTCGCACATTAGCGTGGTGTTTATCTGGTTATTACAGCACATAGATAATAAACTCCTCTCAATTTAAAAGTCAAAACGACTTCAACACAATAAAATGGCGAAACAAGGCTGTCAAGGTTGAATTTCGTTGCACAATACTTTCAATAAAAAAGGCAATGGTTCATTCCACATCCATTATCTTCCTTAATTTCTTTACGGCCAAATGATAACTAGCCTTTAATGCACCAACGCTAGTTGAGAGAATAACGCTAATTTCCTCGTATTTCATGTCGTCGAAATAACGAAGGTTAAACACGGTTCGTTGCACTTCGGGCAACTCGGCAATGGCTTCCAACAAACGAGCTTGCGTGGCATCACCATCAAAATAATCATCGGCCAGCAATTGATTGGCCAGTGTATGGTCGGAAGTGCCTTGCAAGCCAGTGGCATTTTTCTGTTTGCGCAAGAAGTCTAGCGCCTCATTAATGGCTATTCGATAGAGCCACGTGGAGAGTTTTGCCTGCTGTTTGAAATTATCTAATGCGCTCCACGCCTTTAGAAACACATTTTGCACCAGGTCGTCGGCATCTTCATGCACAAGCACCATGCGCCTTATCTTCCAATAAAGCGGTTGTGCATAGGTCTTCACCAATAGTTCGAAGGCCTCGTGGCGTGTGGCTGGTGTGGCCAAACGTTGCAACAGTAGTTGTTCGTCTATATCATTCATTACGCCGTTGGTGCAAAACAATTTTGTCGTTGGTGTGAATTGTAGATGTGATGTTGCAAAATGTAGGGCAAACACTTAAAGTGCAAAGTGGCGTAGGTAGCCATAAAGTACCTTATCGTAGCCATATATATCGTCGTAAGTGTACATCTTGCCTTTATTATCGGGATAAACCGTATAGTAGGCGATGAACAGTGGAATATGTGGATTTACTTTTACGCTGTTAACCAGCCGTTGAGGGTCTAGTTTTGGTTTGGGGGCTTCGTCGTCTTTGGGCTTCGTTAGGTCGGCCTGCATCGAATAATGTATTTTATCGATGACGGTTTATTCTTATTACCCAAGAGGAAAACAGCCAGTTCAAACGGTTTTTGCACACGGATACAGCCGTGAGAGACTCCGCGGTTGTCTCTATCGAAAGCCCATTTAGAGGATGTATCGTGGATGAAAATGGAGAAATTGTTGTTAAATCTGAATACAATACGACCCAGCGAATTGCCTTCGCCACCCTCTTGCACAACAAAATATTCTGAATTGAGCAGCATACCAGCCGACACCATTGCTGGATCTACACGTTTACCCGAGGGTCGATGTAGGATAAAATACCTGCGTTTACTAAAATAATCGGGATTACCAGCATGCCCCACCACCTCTTTTTTGATGATGCTACGCGGTATAATCCATTGCGGATTGACATCCATACGAATGAAACAACTGTTAAGCAAAGGAGTTTTTGTTTCTAATGTGCCACAAGCCATGCGCATATTCAACACGCTATCCCCATCCACTGCATCGAGATGAAACGATGGCACATTTACAATAACATATTTACGATGGTTTTGCGGATAATCATTTTGACGCCATCTACTACGCTCGAGATTGCATAACATGCGCACTCGGTCGGCCGACGACAGAGTTTTGCCCTTAAAATACTTTATCAATTGGGCATAAAGTGCATTTTGCGGTTGAGCTTCGCGCAGAAAAAGAGCCACCGAATCGTTATATACTTTACGCAAAGCCAGGGTGTAAAAGTCTTTCGAAGCACGTTTAATAGGAATATCAAACAACACTCGATAAGTGGTACGAACCGAGTCTTTCTCTCGGACATCTAAGCGATTGAATATCTGCGAGGGGTTCGTAAAGCCATAATGCTGGCCTGCTGTATAGCGTAAAAAAGCCTTGGTGAGGTTGTATTCCAGTCTAGCTGCCACGCGATTAACATTTTTCACGCCCGTATCCACATCTAAAGTGCGCAGCCGTTGTAGGTCGCGCTCTATCTGTTTTACACCAAATACTCTTTTTGAAAAGCCCATTTCTTCCACCTCATTAAGGTAAGCAAGAACACTATCTGCTCTTTCATCTACACCAAACCTGTCTATCCAAAGCAGGTTTCCGCCATCTTTATAATACCTACGAGTGCGAGCATCGGCCACAAGTGTGTCGTTATCGGCCTTGGCCAACCGATAGATATGCTGTTGAATTTCGTTAGCATCAAACCTAAAAGCATCTTTCCCATTGCATTTAGGCCATCATACGACGGAATGGGGCGCTCCACATCTCCTTTCTCGCTACAAGCTACGAGAAAGCCACTTGCGAAGAGCACCAAAGAAAGGAACTTACCTATAAATAAAGAAGAGGACTTACCTAGTTCCAGAATATATCTCATTAACATGCCGCTATTGTTTTGTGCGGCCCAATTATTTCTTTTTATACTGTGTTTGATTTGCATTTTTCTGATGGTTACGCAAAGATTGGCCTGTTTTTAAATTGCAACGAACTAATCCCGCACACTGTAGGCGCACTCATCTAGCTCTCATCACAACGCCATCGGGTTTAGATTACCACAAATATCTATGCTATCTAATGGCTATTTTGCGTACCACCTTGCCCACTTTTATGATATAGCAGCCCTTAGGCAGTCCCAAATCGAAATGCTTTTCAGCACTATCTATTTTGAGATAAGCCACTCTTACGCCTGCCAAATCGTAGATAGCCAGCATCTGCCCTGCACCACCAGCCACATGAATAGTTGACTCCGACACGGTGATTACCACCTTTTGGAAGTCGTTATCCACAAACTCGATTGCACTATTGGCTCTCGATGCTAGCGGACTGCCCACAAACAGGGCGGTTGTAAATAATATTGTAAGTAACGTTTTTGCCATATACACTGTGTTTTCTTGTTTTACCTGCAAATATAACATTTTTTGATGTAAATCAAGATAACAAACAAATGCAATGCTCCCATTGTTAAACCTATTTAACAAATGCACTTATTTTATGTGCTTTTGCGACATACTTTGCGGGATTTTGGCGCAATTATTCTTTTTAATTCGCACCTCATCCACTTGTTTTTCATCACGATTAGACACAAATATGTACTAACGAAAGATTTGTTAAAAAACTCAACAACGAGTGCGTTTTTGTGAAGTCAACATTGAAATGCTTATCAGATATAGATTATTATGCTACTCCTGTGATTAGGATTGCAGATCTATGTTGAACTTGTTAACACGCAGAACAGCTAACTCCCCACCCTATTAACTCGTCACCTTATTAATCTGCCTTCGCATCAATCCACACTTCCACACCTTCTTGCCCTAAAAATAGTGTTAGGAAAGATTGCTTTAGCCTCGGTAAGCAGTAGGTCTTCGGCCTCGTAACGGGCACTATAATGCCCCAAAACCAGTTTACCCACCCTTGCATCGCGAGCCACTTTAGCTGCTTCTTCGGCTGTGCTGTGATAATAGAGTCGTGCTCGCGATGCCATTTTGGCGTCGTAAGTGGCCTCGTGATAAAGCACATCTACCCCCTGCACAGCCTTGTGTAGCTCGGGCATATAACGTGTATCGCTACAATAAGCATACGCCCTGGCTGGTGCTGATGGTGTGACGAGACGTGAATTTAACACCGTTTGCCCCTCTTCGTCCACCCAGTTGGCTCCTAATTTAATATTGTTTATCTGACTCACTGGTATGCGATAGAAGTCTATCATATCGCGACGTATGTGCGGAAGCAATGTTTTTTCGCGGAAAATAAAACCACAGCAGCTGATACGATGTTCAAGTGGAACACTCTCAACGGTGATACTTTTGTCTTCATAAATCACTTGTTGCACGGTTGTGTCTACTGCATGAAACACCACTTCGAACTCTATGCCCGCGCAAAAGAAATCGAGCTGCGTGCGAAGTATTGAACCTAGTTCGGTTGGAGCATATACATGCAAGGCTGCCGTGCGACCAAGCAAGCCAAATGTGGATATCATCCCGATGAGCCCGAAACAGTGGTCGCCATGCAAATGCGAAATAAACACTGCTCCTATCTTCGTGAAACGAATGTGCGAGCGACGCAATTGAACCTGCGTCCCCTCGCCACAATCTATCATAAAGAGTTTGCCACGGATGTCTACCACCTGCGATGTGGCATTATGTTTCAGCGTTGGCAACGCACTGCCACAGCCCAGGATATGAACTTTAAACGGCTCCAAGGGCGTATTATTTTTGGCGTGTAAAGGTGAAAATGCCGTGTGCGTTCTCCAAATAGAGCGAGTCGGCACCCAAAGCGTTCACCGAGAAGGTGTCTTTATTGAGCAGAAGCTTACCATTATACACTTTCCAAGCGGTCCAAGGTTGCGATTCTTCTTTCACTCCCGACAGCACAGTACCGTCTTCCATCAATTCAAATTGCTTGTCAATACTGCGCCACTTTCCCATCAGCGTTGTGAGATTCAACACTTCAGTTGCTTCGTTTTCACCGTCAGCGTTTTTATATCCCACCACGGCTAATCGGTCTCCGGCCAATATTCCACCCTTAACAGTAGCGCCATCCTCAACATCGAACACATAACTTAGCGTGTCGCCTTGCACGGTAATTAACTCCAACACATGCATTCCTGTGTTATCGCCACATACGCCATACATGGTTGAGTCGCCTTTGCTTTCTTCCATCGTTGACAACGACTGTTGTTTATTGTTCTTTTTCTTGTCGCCATCGCATGCCACAAAGACCAAAGCGACAAACACGACCATTAATATGGTTGATAGTTTTCTATTCATGAGCTATTTTTTTAATGTATTTGTACTTAATATTGTAATTTCTTTGTTAACCAACCTGTTAGAATTGATGCCACAGTTGCACAAGCTATCAGGTTAAAACACTATTGGGTTGAATTTGCCCTACTGTTTGCCTTCTTCTTGCTTGGCCTCATTCCATAATTTGTCCATCTCTTCAAGCGACATTTCCGTGAGAGGTTTCCCCACTTTAATAGAATGTTGCTCCACATAATTAAACCTTCTGATGAACTTCTGGTTGGTTTTCTCCAAAGCATTATCCGGATTGAGATGGTAAAGTCTGGCTGCATTGATTACGCTAAACAAGAAATCGCCCAGTTCTTGGGTAGATCGCTCCTTATCTTCGCGTTTGAGTTCGGTTTCCAGTTCGTCCAGTTCTTCGCGCACTTTGGCCCAAACGTCGTTTTTCTCTTTCCAATCAAACCCCACGTTTCGGGCCTTATCCTGTATGCGATAAGCCTTAATCATACTGGGTAAGGCGTCGGGCACGCCCGAAAGCACCGTTTTATTACCATCTTTTTCTTGCAACTTTATCTGCTCCCAGTTTTTCAATACCTGGTCAACATTGTCTGCTTGCACGTCGCCATAGATGTGCGGATGTCTAAAAATCAGCTTGTCGGCCTCTTTATTACACACATCAGCGATATCAAATTCGCCCTGTTCGCTGGCCATCTTGGCGTAGAATACCATGTGCATCAACACATCTCCCAATTCTTTGCAAACATTTTTCATGTCGTTCTTGGCCAGAGCATCGCACAATTCGTATGTTTCCTCTATCGTATTTGGGCGCAGGCTTTCGAAGGTTTGCTTCTTGTCCCACGGGCATTTCTCTCTCAAATCGTCGAGCACATCGAGCAATCGCCCAAAGGCTTCCATCTTTTCTTGTTTTGTATGCATACTATATATTAGGTGATGGCATAGGCTGCCAAACTTCTTGGCACGGGTTTAAAACCTTTCTGCCGTTGCAAAGATACTAAAAAAATAAGTGTTTCGCTGAATAAAACTGCTACATTTCGGCATTTCACTTTTTATTCGTACTTTTACACCATCAAAAACGCAAGTTAGAAAATGAACTTTTACAATCGAGAGGAGGCCCAACAGCGAATGAACGACTTGGCTGCAAAGGCCATACCGTTTATTTTCGTAATTAATTACGAGGCTAACTGTGCTGTGGTTATTCCTGAAAACGAAGTTGACGCCAACGAATTGAAGTATTGCTTCAACGGAAAAGGAAACGCCACACACACCACCCTTCCTACTAACAAGAATATTGAATGGCACATTGACCCACCCTCGGAGTCGGAATACCTAAAGAGTTTCAACATCGTTAGAAATGCTATGCTGGCCGGAAACAGCTATTTGGCCAACCTTACTTGCTGCGTTGCTCTGCAAACCAACCTTTCATTGCTCGACCTTTTTAATGTGGCCGAGGCGCGTTATCGACTTTGGATAAAAAATAAACTAGTGTGTTTTTCGCCCGAAACATTTGTAAAGATTAAACAAGGAGAAATTAGTTCGTACCCCATGAAGGGCACTGCCGAAGATGTTTCGCCTTTGTCGGCGCAATTTTTGATGAACAATGAGAAGGAAGCTGCCGAACATGCCACCATCGTCGACCTCATAAGAAATGACCTAAGCATGGTGGCCAATAACGTGCATGTGGAGCGATACCGATATATTGAACGATTAAACACTCACCGCGGACCGCTTTTGCAAACCAGCTCTGAAATAAAGGGACAACTTTTGCCTCACTTAATGCATCGTCCTGGCGATGTTATTTTCTCGCAATTGCCTGCTGGTTCGATAACTGGCGCACCCAAAAAGAAGACGGTGGAGATTATCGCCGAGGCCGAAAACTATCATCGCGACTTCTATACAGGCGTGATGGGACGATGGGATAACGGTGAATTGGATAGTGCTGTAATGATTAGATTTGTCGACCTACAGCAAGGAAATCTCTATTTTAAAGCTGGAGGTGGCATCACCGCCAAAAGTAATTGGAAAGACGAATACCACGAAGTGATTGAAAAAGTGTATGCACCAGTTTGTAGAAACAATAAGGATTGAAGGCGGCAAACCCATTAACCTACCGCTACACCAAGCTCGTATGGATGCCACGCGTGCTCATTTCGCACCACTCGTGGCACCCCTTGACTTGCAAAAATGGCTCGAAGCTTCTCCCTTAAGCAACGAACGAATCAAGGCCAGGGTGGTTTATGATGTTAACGGAGTTAGAGAAACTTCGTTCGAACCTTACCGCAAACGCGATATCCAAAGCCTGCAACTGGTGGAAGACAACCACATCGACTACCATTTTAAAAGCACCAACCGCCAACAACTTAACCACCTGCTGACACTTCGTAAGGATTGTGACGAGGTACTCATCGTTAAAGGCGGACTGATTACCGACACATCGTTCACCAACGTGGCTTTTTACGACGGTCAACAATGGCTCACACCTGCCCAACCGCTACTTAATGGCACGATGCGCCAATGGCTTTTGCAACACAACAAAATAAAAGAAGCACACATCTCGCCTGCCTCCATCTCCTCGTTTCAACGCATCATGCTCTTCAATGCCATGATTGATGCGCACGAATTGGAGTTACCCATCGCCAATATCTCAAGCTTTTAGTGCAACAAAACAATCACCAAGGCTTGTACAATGCACTAATAAGGATGAAGACTACACAATAAACCATAACCTTCTTATTAACATTTCGACTAAAGTTTTTACACAATTGCGTCTATATGGCAGCGTTATTAGAGAAACATTTGTAAGCATTTTACTCCACTTTCTATCAGCTTACAATGCATCTTTTCGTACAAAAATCTTTACGAAAAGAGCCAAAACCATACAAAACAAACGAGAAATACACCTACACAACCCACACCAACCCAACCTTTGAAACACCAAACCAACACACCTGTGACAAACAAGTAGCTAATTTTATGCGTATTAGCACTGTAGTTAGTGGCGTTAATCCAATGTTTTTTAGTAAATTTGCAGTCTGTACACAATAAAGGTTGAATTATAATAACAACACAGGATATGGAAATAGCAAGTAAGTATGACCCCAGAGAAGTGGAAACCAAATGGTATCAATATTGGCTAGACAATAAACTCTTTGCTAGCAAGCCCGACGGAAGGGCACCTTACACCGTGGTTATCCCTCCACCCAACGTTACGGGTGTACTTCACATGGGCCACATGCTTAACAATACAATACAAGACATCCTCGTTCGCCGTGCACGAATGGAGGGTAAGAACGCTTGTTGGGTGCCTGGAACCGACCACGCTTCTATCGCCACCGAGGCTAAAGTAGTGGCTAAATTGGCCGAAAAGGGCGTGAAGAAAACCGACTTGAGCCGAGATGAGTTCTTAAAACACGCGTGGGACTGGACACACGAACACGGTGGCATCATCCTTAAACAGCTTAGACGATTGGGCGCTTCGTGCGATTGGGACCGAACGGCTTTCACAATGGACGACGAACGCTCGGAAAGTGTGCTCAAAGTGTTCTGCGACCTCTACGAAAAGGGGCTGATTTACCGCGGGGTGCGCATGGTTAACTGGGACCCTCAAGCACAAACGGCTCTCTCTGACGAGGAAGTGGTGTACAAAGAAGAGCACTCTAAGCTTTACTATCTTAAATATATGGTGGTTGAAGAACCTGGTAAGTATGCCGTAGTAGCCACCACTCGCCCAGAAACCATCATGGGCGACACCGCCATGTGTATCAACCCCAACGACCCAAAGAACACTTGGCTTAAGGGTAAACACGTTATCGTGCCACTGGTGGGCCGCGAAATTCCCGTTATCGAAGACGATTATGTAGATATCGAATTTGGTACGGGTTGCCTAAAGGTTACGCCTGCACACGATATCAACGACCATAACTTGGGATTGAAACACGGACTGGACTCTATCGACATCTTTAACGACAACGGTACTTTGTCTGAAGCTGCTGGCTTGTACGTGGGTATGGACCGCATGGACGTGCGTAAGCAAATTGCTAACGACCTACAGGCTGCTGGATTGATGGAGAAAATGGAGGATTACGATAATAAGGTGGGCTATTCTGAACGCACACACGTGCCCATCGAACCCAAATTGTCTACCCAATGGTTCCTTAAGATGCAGCATTTCGCCGATTTGGCTCTGCAACCTGTTATGGACGACGACATTGCTTTCTATCCGCAGAAATACAAAAACACTTACCGCCACTGGCTGGAAAACATCAAAGACTGGTGTATCAGCCGACAACTGTGGTGGGGACACCGCATACCAGCCTATTACTTCACAGCCAATGGAAAACGCGAATGCGTGGTGGCATTGAACGAAGAAGAGGCCCTGACCAAGGCTAAAGCTATATGCAACACCATAACTACAACCGACTTAGAGCAGGATGAAGACTGCCTTGACACCTGGTTCTCATCGTGGTTATGGCCCATCTCTGTGTTTAACGGCATCAACCAACCTAACAACGAGGAGATAAACTATTATTATCCCACAAGCGACCTCGTTACTGGTCCTGATATTATCTTCTTCTGGGTGGCCCGTATGATTATGGCTGGCTACGAATATCGTGGTAAAATGCCTTTCAAGAATGTGTATTTCACGGGTATCGTGCGCGATAAATTAGGCCGTAAGATGTCAAAATCGTTAGGCAATTCGCCCGACCCCATCGAACTGATTGAACAATATGGTGCCGACGGTGTGCGAATGGGCATGATGCTTTCGGCACCTGCAGGCAACGACATTCTGTTTGATGAGACACTGTGCGAACAAGGCCGCAACTTCAATAATAAAATTTGGAATGCGTTTAGACTGGTTAAAGGCTGGGAGGTTAGCAACCAACCGCAACCCGAAGCCAGCCGAATTGCTTGTCAATGGTTCGAAGCCAAGCTACGCCAAACCAACGAAGAACTGAACGACTTGTTCTCTAAATATCGCATTTCGGAAGCCCTTATGGCCGTTTATCGCCTCTTCTGGGACGAATTTTCTAGTTGGTACCTCGAAATGGTGAAGCCTGCTTACGGCCAACCCATCGACAACGAGACTTATAAAGCTACGCTGCGCTACTTCGAAACGCTGCTCAACATGCTGCATCCATTCATGCCTTTCATCACCGAAGAGCTGTGGCAGCACATCGCCGAACGCAAAGAGGGCGAATCTATTATGTGCCAATGCCTAAAGATTGACGCCCCAACAGAGGCCGACAACAAACTGAACGCCGACATCGAAATGGTGAAACAGATTGTGAGTGGCGTGCGAATGGTGCGCAACCAAAAGAACATCGCACCCAAAGAACAACTATCTCTGCATGCCATTGGCCAAAACCGCTATGCACAATACAATGATGTGGTAACCAAAATGGCCAACCTTGACCAGGTGAAAGTGGTAACAGAGAAAGCTGCTGATACGGCTCAATTCATGGTTGGAACAGACGAATACGCTGTGCCCATTGGCAATTTGGTTGACGTTGAGGCCGAAATTAAGAAGCAAGAGGCACAATTGGCTCACCTCGAAGGCTTTCTGGCGGGCATCAAGAAAAAGCTGTCTAACGAACGATTTGTGGCTAACGCACCCGAAGCCGTTGTGGCTTTGGAACGCAAAAAACAAAGCGACTCGGAAGAAAAGATTGCTGCGCTGAAAGCGTCTATCGAAGAATTAAAGAAAAAATAAATACGGATGGCAATCTTAGGCCATCCCCTTTAGAGAGTTTTAATCGAAGTTCCTGTACCGCTTGGTACCATCGTGAGTAACCTTACTCACACCTTACTGCTATATTGAGGCTTAATGGCAACAAATGGTGCAGGAACTTCTTCTCATTTCAACACCTAACACCACCTTCATGAAAAATAAAATCAACGTGCTACTCATACTCTTGGCAACGCTCTTCATTGCAGGTTGTCACAAAGATGTGCCAGAACCCTACCCCGTTCCTGAACCAATAAACGCTAAAACAATCTTTGTTTACATGCCGTGGAGCGCTTCGAGAACAAGCGAAGACAATAGCTTGTATTCCAATTTCTTACAAAACATCAACGATATTAAGGATGCCATCACTACCGGAAAGGGACTGGGGCGAAACAAACTGATGGTGTTTATTGCCACATCTGCTAACACTGCATTGCTGATGGAGGTGAAATATACGGATAAAGGTGAGTGTAAGCAAGACACCTTGCAAAAATTCAACTCTTCAAATATGCCTGCCTACACCACCGTTAATGGTCTTTCAAGCCTGTTATCCACTGTCAAAACCAAAGCTCCAGCAGAAAGCTATGCCCTCATTGTGGGCTGCCATGGCACGGGATGGCTGTATAAAGAGGGCGTGAGCAGGGCACAAACACGCTATTTTGGCGGTACAGAGCACTTTTACCAAACCAATATTAGCACCTTGGCTGCTGCCATAAGTCAATCAAAAATGCACATGCAGTTTGTGATGTTCGACGATTGTTATATGTCTAACATCGAAGTGGCCTACGAAATGCGCCAGGCTACCGACTATCTCATTGGTTGCTGCAGCGAGATTATGGCCTATGGCATGCCCTATAGGCTTATTTGGAAACACCTAGCGCAGGCTAAACCCAACTATCAAGAGGTGGTTAACGAATTTCATCGCTTCTATTCTAAATACACTTATCCTTATGGTAACATCGGAATTACCGATTGTAGCAAAGTAGACGAGGTAATTGGACTGATGAGAACCATCAATGCTGCCACCTCAGGAGCACACGCTGCACCCAATTGGGTGGACATTCAGCGACTGGATGGCTATCAACATACCATTTTCTTTGATATGGGCGACTACGTAAATAAGCTTTGCAACACGCCTAGCACCCGACATTTGGCCCTTGATATGCAAACGGCCCTCAACCGCTTGGTGCCATATAAATCGTGCACACTTTTTATATACACTGCTCTTGGACAAATTTCCAACAACACCATTCAAGTTAACAATTATAGTGGAATTACCATTAGCGACCCCACCGTGTCGGCTTTCGAGAACGCTTCAACCACTAAAAAGGCAACTGGCTGGTGGAAAGCTACACATTAATAATAGTAGTGAACAAAGGAAATAAAAAACTTATGCCTCCAACGCCATAGAATATCTAAACAATACAATTGCTTACCATTGTGGTTTAACGTACAAATGCCTACGTCTTCTTGTTGTTAGAAGCCGTAGGCATTTCATTTTTCGCTCATTATGTTATGGCTATGAGGGATTGTTAAGTTCGCTTGTTAAAACACAAACCCTGGTAAACAACACCTCTTGTGAATCAAAACAGTCGGTACAAGATACCTTGTAGCGACAGTACAAGCACCTTGTAGTGTCACTACAAGCATCTTGTAGCGGCAGTACAAGCGCCTTGTAGCGTAAGTACAAGTTGCTTTGTACTCTCCTTAACCGCTCTTTTAAACGTTATAAACAAAGCATATCACTCCCCTCTCCCCTTGGAGAGGGGTTAGGGGATGAGACTTCTTGTAGGGTGGTGTGAGCCTTGTTGTGGGGTTTTCTTCCCTTACTCATAATCATCAATCACATTATTCATGAAGTCCATCATGGGCTTACCCACCTTAAAAATACGCGCCATCTCGTCAATCCAGCCATCACCTTCAAAGAAATTATCGGGCACTTTCACCCAAGCACAATAATCTTTCATGCGCAAATACTGTATAAACTCATAGTCGCGAGGAAATCCACTGGGTGCACTTTTAAGCGCTTCGAGACCGAATCCACGCGACCCTTCACCCCATTTACTAGCATTGGGCAAACCAAAGAGTTCAACAAAGTCTTTGTTTTCCACAATGCCACGCCAAGTATCGATATTGCCCATAATCTCGTTGCGGCACGAAGTAAGAATATTCGTGGGCAACCAGTAGCCACCCACAGCCAAAAGACAATGTCCTTGTTCCACATGCAGGTAATATCCACCACGTAACGCCTTCTTACCCTTGGCACACATGTATGCGCCAAAGTGGTTCTTATATGGCGACTTGTCGGCCGAAAAGCGAGTATCACGATTAAACCGATAAACGCAATCTTTTACTTGTAAATGGCTCATCTCGTTATCAAACACCGAAATGGCGGCCAAAGCTTGCCTAACCCCCTCTTCAAAATCGGCACGGCAAACTAAATATTCATCCTTATGCGCCTGATACCAGTCGCGATTGTTGTTAGCCGATAGGTCGGCAAGATAGTTTAAGATACGCTTTACGTCCATCTTCACTTATATTTATTACTTATCAGGCTATAAACGGTAATCGCATAGCTCTCATTATAGTTGTTTATATCAGCAGTTTCGTACAAAACCTAATTCTAGAATCATACTCTATTGGCACAACATTCACTATTTACAGGAAATACACCGCAAACAAAACAGTACCAAACCACCCTTTTCACCTTTTCACCTTTAAAAGTCCTTTCACCTTTATTCGAGTTTAGAACCCTCCAAAAGCTTAGGGCAAATATCATTAAAAACACACTCTTCGCACTTTGCTTTTCGGCTAGTGCAAACATATCGTCCATGCAAAAGCAACCAATGGTGTGCCTTATTTACATCAGCTGTGGGAATATGGCGCAGCAATTCCTGTTCAACCTTCAAAGGCGTGTTAGCCTTTGCTCACTAAGCCCATGCGATGGCTCACACGATACACGTGCGTATCAACCGCCATGTTGGGTTTATCGAACCAAACAGCTTGCAACACGTTAGCAGTTTTGCGTCCAACGCCAGGTAAAGTGGTAAGTTCGGCCGTGGTACTAGGCATTTCGCCCTTGAAATCATCAACTAACTTGCGCGACATAGCCACCAAATGGTTAGCCTTAGCATTGGGATAGCTCACCGATTTAACCAATTCGTACACCTCATCAACATCGGCTTTCGCCATGGCTTCGGCTGTTGGAAAACGTTTAAACAAAGCTGGTGTTACCTGATTGATGCGTTTGTCGGTGCATTGGGCACTAAGCAATGTAGCCACAAGCAATTGAAAAGCCGAGCCAAACTCGAGTTCGGTGGTTACGACTGGGGATTGCGCACGGAAATAATCTAGTATGTAAGTATATCGTTCGTTTCTTGTCATCGCTAAAAAAGTGCACACTGGCACTGGTGGTAAAAGTATTGCGCCTACATTTTATTGTGCAAAGAAGCCAAAACCAGCCCATTAGAAGGGGAAGCCCACTGCAAAATGGAAAGCGTAGTCGCGTTTGAAGTTGGGATAAAACAGCGGATAATGTTCGCGTGTGGAACTATAGGCTGGGTTAACAGCTTTCATTCCGAGGTCGAAACGCAAAACAAAGTAGTCAAAATTCAGCCTTAAGCCTAAGCCGTATGCCATTGCAATCTGCTGATAGAAGGTGTTGAAGCGGAATTGTCCGCCAGGTTGGTCGGCATAATTGCGTAAAGTCCAGATGTTGCCAGCATCCACAAACACCGCTCCATGGAGTTTCCAACCCAAGAAAGTGCGATATTCGAGATTGAGGTCGAGCTTCATATCACCAGTTTGGTTAATAAAATCGATGCGCCCATCAGTACCTTTAAACGAACCCGGTCCTAATTCGCGTACACGCCAACCCCTAACCGAGTTAGCACCACCCGAGAAATAGCGTTTTTCGAAAGGTAAAATAGTACTGTTGCCGTAAGGATAGGCCACGCCAAGTCCCACATGGAAAGCCAAAGAGTTGCGTTCATCAAACTTAAACAAACGGGTATAATCCACATCGAACTTCACATATTGCGCATAAGCAATATTTACCAAGGTGTATTTTCCATCAGCATTTTGTTGCATACGGAAAGTCTTCGACACAGCCTGCAGGATGTTTCCAGCCGATTCAACATTAAGCTTCACGGCGTTTACACCATTATTAAAAGACATACCGAAACCCATTTTAAGAATAAAAATGTCTTCGTAGTTATACCTTAGAATGGCATTGCGGCTGGTGGCGTTGTCCAAATAATCGGCCTTAAAGCGCGAACTAATCCAGGGCATATTGACATAATTGATATCGAAGAAGTCGTAACGGTAGGTAATGTGATGGCGAGGTTCGTTCCAATGGTAGCGCCATGCCATGGCAAACACGCGTCGATGAAACTCTGGACGGTTTTGAAGGTTCCAGTTAAGAGACAATTCGCTGGTGGCCAAACTTCGTCTGCGGAACGTTTTAGACAATAATGGAGCTACAAATCGAGGAAAAGTAAGTTTTGTTTCTACGCCATATTCCTGATAATCTTTGTTTTGATAACCCTCTAATCGGGTAATAGCTTCGTAAGCAGCACGAAGCTGAATGCTCAACAATTCGCTACCCCTAAATAAGTTTCTATTCTCGTAGGTAACCGAAGCAGCCGCACCAAGGTCGCCTGCCGTATTGGTTCCTTCGGGTTGGAACGAGATGGAAGAAGGTTTGTTGGTGCTGATATTGATGTCGCAATCAAGCAAAGTGGTGTCGGGAACTTCAAGAAATCTAATGTTCGTATAGCGCACAGCTTGCATACGTGCAAAGTTGGCGTATGTGCGTTGCAGCAGACTTGCACTAAAAAGATCGCCCGGTCTGATGAGTGTACTACGTCGCAACACACGTTGACGAAGGTGAATTTTGGTGCTATCATTGCTAGAAAAGGCCACACTTCGTATGGTATAGCGAGGGTGTAGCGTTTCGGGAACGCTACTATTGGGTCGATAACGTAGCAGGTGAAGCATTAAATTCACTTGGTTGCTGCCCTTTGTTGAGTCGGCACCATATTGAATAAAATCTTTATGAAACCGATAATAGCCGCTATCCATGAGTACACGGGTGATGCGTTTGCGTTCATCTTCAAGTCGAGTAACGGTGAAGGGGTCGCCAGCCTTTAGTTCTTGTCGGTTGGGATTATCCAAATCGAGCATTTTTGCAATAATCGAATCCTGAATATCATAGCGCACCGAATTGATAAAAAAGGGCGTTCCAGGATGCAACGTGTAAACAGCAGTGAGGTGTTTGCCTTTGGCTCGAGTGGTAAGGTCTACCTCTCCGTTCATATATCCCATGTTTTGCAAAGCCAGTTTAAGGTCGTTGCACGAAAGTTTTGCCTGTAAGGTGTCGTACACCACAGGCTCTTCGCCAATTTTGCGCAGCGTGCGGTTAACCCAACGCGTAGAATCACGTCCAGAAAGGGCATAAATGCCGAGAGGAATTTTGAATACCGAGAACCACTTTGAGTTGGCTTTTTGGCGGATATAGGGTTCGAGTGAGGCCACATTAAACTTCTTGGTGTCGCTTTTCAGTTCCACTTTCTCAAGCAAACAACTCTCGTCGGGCACAAACTTCGATGCACTACATGCAGCCAAAAAGGCAACCATGCACCACAAGGGCAAGGTATTTAACGCATTACGCAATAATTGAAGGGGTTGATATTTATATAATCCTGAACGCTCCATTTCTGCACAAAGGTACAACTTTTTGCGTTTTCGGGCAAACGAGAAAGAAGAAAAGGTGGAAGAAGAAATGTTAAGGCATGCTGTAAAATCATGAGTGCTGTAAATTCTTACATGCTGGATAGTTCGTCACTCATAAAGCCATGAGAATGCAGATTTTGTTTGGTGTTTTCGATGGCATTGCACATCGTTTTCCATCAAAAGGAAAGAAAAAGATGAGGCTAATGGCGCGCAATAGCTGTGTATCTAATACAAAAAAGACCGGGTGCATCACTGCAGCCGGCCCCCAAAAAATTAGAGAGTTATAAAAAAATCAAGTTGTTTATCTGCTTTTCAGCAATTCTTTTTTGGTCAATTGTATTTCGTTAGCCTTCAGGGCAGCCACATTTGTATTGCTTATTGCTCCACAATGATTTGCTTGCCTTGTTCTACAGCTTCCATATTCAGCGGAATGAGGTTGTGATAGCGTTCGGGCAGGGTTTTAAACAAAGCCATGTTCAAGCCCTCAGTGCTAACAACCGGACATACCTTAAGCAGTCCGCCAAGAACAATCATATTGAAAACCTTGGCATTGCGCATCTCGGCCGCCTTGTCCATGGCATCCATTCGATACACCTTTATGTCGGTTCGCGTAGGTGGCGAGGCTATTCCGTTACCATCGTAAATAAGAATACCACCAGGTTTTACTCTTGGTTGAAACTTATCGAGCGATGGTTGGTTAAGCACAATAGCCACATCATACTTACTAAGAACAGGCGAAGATATACGACTATCACTCACAATAACCGTTACGTTTGCAGTTCCTCCGCGTTGTTCTGGTCCATATGCCGGCATCCACGTCACCTCTTTATCTTCCATCAAGCCCGAGTAGGCCAGTATCTTTCCCATTGAAAGCACCCCTTGCCCACCAAATCCGGCGATGATTATCTCGTGTTTCATTCTTTCGTTCTGTCTTTTAAGTCGCCTTTTTTATAATGGTCGAACATGTTTTCTTGCATCCATTTATTGGCGGCTACGGGCGACATTTTCCATCCGCTGCTGCAAGTTGACACGATTTCTACGAGCGATGAGCCTTTACCCTCCATCGAAGCTTCGAATGCTTTACGAATGGCTCGCTTGGCTTTATTAATGGCTGCCACGGTTTCTACGCTTTGTCTGCTTACAAAAACAAGTACCTTCAAGCTGCACAGCAAGATTTGTTATATCGATGGGATAGCCGTGAAGTTCGGGCGTTCTGCCTGTAGGGACAAGTAGCTGTGGGCTGCTCTAACAGCGTTGTGGCCGACATTTGTCCACCCGTCATGCCATAAATAGCATTATTAACATAGATGATGGTGATGTTATCACCACGATTTAGTGCGTGCAATGTTTCTGCAGTGCCGATGCAAGCGAGGTCGCCATCACCTTGATAAGTAAATACTAGGCGGTTGGGCCATAGTCTTTTAATTCCCGCTGCCAATGCCGGAGCACGTCCGTGAGGTGCTTCCTGCCAGTCAATATCGATATAACGGTAAGCAAAAACGGCACATCCCACAGGACTAACACCCACTGTTTTCTCTTCCATGCCCATATCGGCAATAACCTCGGCAATGAGTTTATGCACCACGCCATGCGAACAGCCGGGACAATAGTGCATGGTTGTATCGTTCAAGAGCGCCGGTTTGGCGTAAACGAGGTTCTCTGGTTTGATTATATCTGTGGTCATTGCAACTTCTCCTTTAACGCTTTTACTATCTCTTCGGGCTCTGGTACGATGCCACCTTGTCTTCCAAAGTGAGCAACAGGCAGACTTCCATCCACGGCCAATCGCACATCTTGAACCATTTGACCTGCATTCATCTCTACAACCAGCAGTCCTTTCTTGTCTTTTGCAAGACTAGCGAGCTGCTTTTCTGGGAAGGGCCAAAGTGTAATAGGACGGAAAAGTCCCACACGCAAGCCCTCTTCGCGAGCTAGTTCTACGGCTTTTTCGGCCACACGAGCAGCACTTCCAAATGCCACAAACATGTATTCAGCATCGTCGGTGTGCAAGGTTTCGAAGCGCACTTCATTGTTGCGTATCTCTTCGTACTTAGCTTGCAGAGCTTTATTTTTAATTTCCATCAGCTCGGGGCGCAGTTCGAGCGAGGTTATAACGTTGGGTTCGCGATTTTTGGTGTGCCCTGTAGAAGCCCAGGGGCATTCTTTGATAATCTCTTCTTCGGTTCGACGAGGTCTCATTGGTGGCAGAACCACTTTCTCCATCATTTGTCCGATAACACCATCGCTTAGTATCATAGCCGGATTGCGATATTTAAAGGCGAGGTTCATGCCCAAATCAACGAAGTCGGCCATCTCTTGCACCGAGTTTGGGGCTAGCACAATAACATTGTAATCGCCGTTACCACCGCCACGAGTACTTTGAAAATAGTCGCCTTGCGACGGCTGGATGGTTCCCAAACCAGGACCACCACGCTGCACGTTAACAATGAGTCCCGGTATCTCTGCACCGGCCATATAGGAAATTCCCTCTTGCATTAGCGCCACACCGGGCGATGATGAAGAAGTCATTACACGTTTACCCGAACCACCGCCACCGTAAAGCATATTGATAGATGCCACTTCGCTTTCAGCTTGTAGCACCACCATGCCCGTGGTTTCCCAGGGGCGCAGTTGGGCCAAAGTTTCAATCACTTCGCTTTGAGGGGTTATAGGATAGCCGAAATACCCGTCAATGCCAGCGCGAACAGCCGCATGGGCTATCGCTTCATTACCTTTCATCAGTCTGACTTCACGTTCTGCCATACTATTTCTCCTCCACTTTCATTCTATATACAGTGATGCAGCCATCGGGACAAACCGTTCCGCACGCTGCACATCCCACGCATGCTTCGGCATTCGTGGCTTGCGCATAAGCGTATCCGCTAGCATTCACCTTTTTACGAGCCAGTTCCAACACTGTATATGGGCAAGCCACAACGCACAGGTTGCAACCTTTGCACCTGTTGGTGTTGATAACCACGGCTCCTTTCATCTTGTTCATAATATCTAACTTATAGGCTGCCTTTGGGCAGTTTTTTCTTTTTAGCTAGGCTTTAGCATGTGGCTTATAGTCATTATGCAGCCCAACCAGGCAATAATTTTGTTTGCAGCGACAGCGAAAACCATTCGCCAGGGCGCAGCAAGTTGTTTTTCAAGGATTGAGGGCATCCTTTGAGTAGAAGCCCAGGATGCTGTTTAGCATATCCCTTGCATGTACTGCCGGACTATCGGGGTTGAGTTCTATGGCCTCCGCATAACATTCCAACGCCTTTTGCCAGTTTCCTTGCCGGCGGTAAGCATTGCCTTGTTCGTAATAGTCTTGGCTGTTCATTGCTTATTGTGGTGAATGGCGAACGAGGTACATTGCCTCGTTCGCCTTCCTTACTTTATTAATAGAATTCTTTCTTACCTGCCGAGAGGGTGTTCTTCATCAACGAGCAGATGGTCATCGGACCAACGCCACCAGGAACAGGTGTGATGTACGAACATTTAGGTGCAACCTCATCGAATTTAACGTCACCATTGAGCCTGAAACCACCTTTATGCGTTGGGTCTTCTACGCGTGTGGTGCCAACATCAATAACCACAGCCCCCTCTTTTACCATGTCGGCCGTAACAAAGTTAGGCCTTCCGATAGCAGCGATGATGATATCAGCCTCGCGACAATCATCTTTAAGCGAGGGCGAATGTGAGTGGCACACTGTAACAGTGGCGTCGCCATATTGTTTTTGCAGCATCAACTGAGCCATTGGCTTACCCACGATATTGCTTCGTCCTAGCACCACGCACTTCTTTCCCGAAGTGGGTATGCCATAGCGTTGCAAAAGGGTAATAATACCCAGAGGAGTGGCCGAGATGAAACAGGGCAAACCGATGGCCATGCGCCCCACATTGATGGGGTGGAAGCCGTCAACATCCTTGCGATAGTCTACTGCTTCAACAATTTTTTGTTCGTCAATATGTTTGGGTAACGGCAGTTGCACAATAAACCCATCAACATCTTCGTCCTTATTTAATTTGTCTACGCAGGCCAAGAGCTCAGCTTCGGTGACGTTGTCTTCAAAACGAATGAGGGTAGATTTAAATCCACATTGTTCACAAGCAATCACCTTATTCTTCACATAGGTCTCCGAACCGCCGTCGTGCCCTACAAGCACCGCGGCCAAGTGTGGTTGTTTGCCGCCATTAGCAACAATTTGCCTCACTTCTTCTGCAATTTCCGCTTTAATAGCGGTAGCAGTTGCCTTTCCATCGATTAACTGCATCATTCTAATTAGGTTTTAAAGTTTCGGCATTCCGGGCATTCCTTTCATCTTGCTCGCCATGCCTGCCATCTTAGCCATATTGCTTCCAGTCATCATCTTCATCATTTTTCGAGTCTGATCAAACTGTTTAATCAGCTTGTTCACCTCTTGAATGTTGGTTCCACTACCTTTTGCAATACGCTGTCGACGGCTGTTATTAAGGATTTCGGGATTTGTTCTTTCCTTTGGCGTCATACTTTTGATAATCGCTTCAATACCTTTGAAAGCATTATCGTCAATATCAACATCTTTGATAGCCTTTCCAACGCCGGGAATCATCGAAGCCAAGTCTTTCAAGTTTCCCATCTTCTTGATTTGTTCAATCTGTTTAAGGAAATCATTGAAGTCAAACTTATTCTTCTGTATTTTCTTTTGCAGGCGCTTTGCCTCTTCTTCGTCGAATTGTTCTTGCGCTCTTTCAACCAGCGACACGATATCGCCCATACCCAAAATACGGTCGGCCATACGCTCGGGATGGAAAACATCTACTGCTTCCATCTTTTCGCCTGTACCAACAAACTTAATTGGTTTGGTAACAACGGTGCGAATGCTGAGCGCTGCTCCACCACGAGTGTCGCCATCGAGCTTTGTTAGCACCACACCATCAATATCTAGCCGATCGTTAAACTCGCGAGCGGTGTTCACAGCGTCTTGACCAGTCATCGAGTCCACAACAAACAAGGTCTCATCAGGGTTCAAAGCCTGCTTCAGACGATAGATTTCGTCCATCATTTCTTCGTCAACCGCCAAGCGTCCTGCGGTATCCACAATCACCACATCGTTGCCTTTTGCCTTGGCTTCGCGTATGGCATTTGTGGCTATTTCCACCACATTTTTGTTATCGGGTTCGCTATATACTGGCACGCCCACTTGTTGAGCCACCACTTTTAGCTGTTCAATGGCTGCGGGACGATACACGTCGCAAGCCACGAGTAATGGATTTTTGTGTTGTTTGCCTTTGAGCAGATTGGCAAGCTTACCACTAAATGTAGTTTCCCGAACCTTGCAATCCCGACATCAAAATGATGGCGGGGCGATTGATAAGTTGCAGTCCCACGCTTTCGCCTCCCATCAGTGTGGCAAGCTCATCGTGTACAATCTTAACCATCAATTGACCAGGCTTAACAGCCGTGAGCACGTTCATACCCAATGCCTTTTGCTTCACCGTATCTGTAAAAGTTTTGGCCACTTTGTAGTTAACGTCGGCATCAAGTAATGCGCGACGAACATCTTTGAGGGTTTCGGCTACGTTAATTTCGGTGATTTTTCCTTCACCTTTTATTATTTTAAAAGACCGTTCTAGTCTGTCGCTAAGATTTTCAAACATTGAGGTTTATCGTCTTTTTTAATTGGTTTAATGCAAAGATAGTGATAAAAAGGAAAAAAGGAAATACTTATATCCAAGTTTTAAGAGATTTTAAATTACTTGTCGTTCATTTCTGCGCATATTGGGTTAGCATGTGCAATAAGAAACGTTTACAGTTCATTACTTTGCTTTCCTTATTCAGATGTATTTTTTGTGTTAAATATCTACGCTTTACGTTACACCTTAATTTACGTATTTTGAAAAACAATTTAGTCAAAAAACCAGAGCAACAAAACCTCGATTCCTACACGCAAAACACAATATCATACAACCTTTGCCAAGCTAGCTAACGCCCTTGCAAAACTAACATAAGTTAAAAAGATAAGGAACAGATAGCCGTTTGACCGAAATTTGTTATTTTTGTAATTGAAAAATCGCAACAAGGGACTATGCCTTAAAGGCTTGGGCCAATATTTACGCACTTCGAGACAGCACAAGTGCTCCATGCAGACCTGCAGAAAGCATCAACAAGTACGCTCGAACTCGCGAAAACAGCGAAAAAAAACACGCTTGAAGACATTTACAGTTATGAATGAAAATTTGAAAGAAAGCAAATATCAAAACAACCCCTTTTTTGGGGAATATACAACACCACACGAGACCGTACCCTTCCACCTCATCAAAACAGAACACTACGAAGAGGCGTTCCTTGAAGGTATTAGAAGAGACGAAGAAGAAATTGAAAAACTTGTGAACGACCCCGATACGCCTACGTTCGAAAACACCATTATCAGGGCCGACAACGAAAACGGAGACCATTATTACGACCTGCTTAACCGTGTGTCGAACGTTTTCTCGTGCATGCTTAGTGCCGAAACTAACGACGACCTGGATGAACTGGCACAGAAAATGAGCCCCATTCTTACCCAGCATGCCAATGATGTGCGCCTGAACAAAAAGCTTTTCGACCGCATTAAGTATGTTTACGAAAACCATCGCGAACTAGACGCCGAAGAACAAATGCTCTTAGATAATTGTTATGATGGTTTTGTGCGCAGCGGTGCTCTTCTAGACGACGAAGGTAAAGAGCGTCTTCGCAAACTTACCGAAGAGGCTGGCGTGTTGTCCCTACAGTTTTCGCAAAACCTTTTAAAAGAAAATAAGGCTTTTACGCTGCACATCACCAACGAAAACGAGCTTGACGGACTACCCGAAACGGCTCGCGAAGCAGCAGCTATGGCCGCTAAAGAACAGGAGAAAGAGGGCTGGGTGTTTACTCTCGACTTCCCTAGTTACTCGCCTTTCATGACCTATTCGTCGCAACGCCACCTACGCAAACAATTGTATATGGCGCGAAACACCGAATGCACGCACCAAAACGACAATAACAACTTGGAGATTTGCAAGCGTCTGGTGAACCTTAGAAGAGAACTTGCTCAACTCTTGGGCTACGACACATACGCCGACTATGTGCTTAAACACCGCATGGCCACCAACATCGAGAATGTTTATCGTCTACTTAACGACTTGATTAAAGCCTACAAACCCACAGCCATCAACGAACATCACGAACTGGAACGAATGGCCAAAAACATGGAAGGCGATGATTTTGAGATGCAACCCTGGGATACGGCTTACTATTCGCACAAACTGCAAATGCAAAAATACAACCTCGATAGCGAAATGCTCCGCCCTTATTTCGAACTGTCGAAGGTGATAGACGGCGTGTTTGGTTTGGCCAATCGCCTCTATGGCATATCCTTTAAACCCAATAACGACATCCCCGTTTATCATCCCGACGTTAAGGCTTACGAGGTATTCGACCGCGATGGCAGCTATCTTGCCGTGTTCTATGCCGATTTCTTCCCACGCAAGGGCAAACAAGGTGGTGCTTGGATGACCGAATTCCAAGGTCAATGGATCGACCGCAAGGGCGAGAATGTTAGGCCACACGTTAGCGTGGTAATGAACTTTACCAAACCCACGGCCGAAAAACCTGCCCTCCTAACCTGGGCGAGGTGGAAACTTTCTTGCACGAGTTTGGTCATTCGCTGCATGGCATGTTTGCCAACAGCAGGTTTAGCAGCTTAAGCGGCACCAATGTATGGTGGGATTTCGTGGAACTGCCATCGCAGTTTATGGAGAATTTCGCCATCGAAAAAGATTTTTTACGCACATTTGCCATTCATTATAAAACAGGTGAACCCATCCCCGACGATCTTATCGCGCGCATTGTAAAGAGTCGCAACTACATGGCGGCTTCGGGATGTCTAAGACAAGTGAGTCTGGGCTTACTGGATATGGCCTATTACACACAGAAGGAGGCCTTCACGGCAGACATCATTCCCTTTGAAAAAGAGGCGTGGAAAGAAGCCATCATCACCAAGCAACTACCCGAAACATGCATGACTACGCAGTTCTCGCACATCATGGCGGGCGGATATGCTGCTGGATACTACAGTTATAAGTGGGCCGAAGTACTGGATGCAGATGCATTTAGCATGTTTAAGAAAAACGGAATATTCGACCAAGCCACGGCACAAAGCTTCCGCGACAATATTCTTTCACGTGGTGGCACCGAACATCCTATGACATTATACAAACGTTTCCGAGGAAGCGAACCCACCATTGAGGCCCTTTTGCAACGCGACGGCATCACCACAAACAACTAAACACACCCTCCAAGCATCGCCACGCCAATTAAAGGCCATAACTACAATACACCAACCACCCATATTCTTGATATGTGTAACGACAAAAAACAAACCGTTCTCGACCTGCGCTACCTGCGTATGGCGAGCATCTGGGCTGAAAACAGCTACTGCGAACGCCGTAAGGTGGGCGCATTGGTGGTGAAAACAAAATGATTATCAGCGACGGATATAACGGAACACCTAGCGGATTTGAAAACGTATGCGAGGATAGCAATAATGTTACCAAGCCATACGTGCTGCACGCCGAAGCCAATGCCATAACCAAACTGGCACGAAGCAACAATAATAGCGATGGCTCTACGCTATACGTAACGGCAGCACCTTGCATAGAATGCGCCAAACTCATTATTCAAGCTGGTATTAAACGTGTGGTGTATGGCGAGAAATACCGCCTTGAAGAGGGGCTCGACCTTCTTCGCAGAGCCAATATCGAAGTGATTTTCCTCAACCCTGATACAGAATGAATCCTAATAAACGTAACCGTTATATGCCCGTGCTCATGGCTGTATGCGTTGCATTCGGCATTGTGATTGGCACTTTCTATGCCAACCACTTCTCGGGCAATAGACTCAACATCATCAATTCGGGCAGTAACAGACTTAACAACTTGCTGCACATCATCGACGACCAGTATGTGGATAACGTTAACATCGACTCGCTGGTGGATAAAGCTATTCCACAAATTCTTTCCGACCTCGACCCGCACTCGGTTTACATCAGTGCAAAGGAGATGCAAGCTGCCAACGACGACCTTAAGGGGTCGTTCTCGGGCGTGGGTATTGAATTTAACATCCGTCAAGACACGCTGCACGTGCAAAACGTGGTAAAAAACGCACCCGCCGAAAAGGCTGGTTTGCTCGCTGGTGATAAGGTGGTGAGCATTGACGGAAAGCCTTTTGTGGGGAAAATTGTTACCAACGATGAGGCTATGCGCCGACTAAAAGGGCCGAAAGACACCAAAGTGCGCATTGGCGTGGTGAGGTTTGGCCATAAAAAACCACTGGAATTTACGGTCACTCGTGGCGACATCCCTCAAAAAAGTATCACGGCTAGTTACATGATTGACGAGAAAACAGGGTATATTCGTATCAAAAACTTTGGAGAAAGAATTTATCCCGACTTGCTCATTGCTCTTGCTAAACTCTCTACCGAGGGATGTAAACAGCTCATTATCGACCTGCGCGACAATACTGGTGGCTACTTGCAGTCGGCCGTTCAGATGGCCAACGAGTTTTTACCTAAAAACAAACTCATGGTGTACACCCAAGGAAGAAAATCGCAAAGACAAGAATACCTGAGCGACGGTAAGGGGAGTTATCAGCGTTTCCCATTGGTTGTGCTCATCAATGAGGGCTCGGCATCGGCTTCCGAGATATTTGCTGGCGCCATGCAAGACAACGACCGCGCTGTTATTATCGGCCGACGCTCGTTTGGTAAGGGACTAGTGCAACAGCAATTGGGCTTCACCGACGGCAGTTTGATACGTCTAACCATCGCCCGCTACTACACTCCATCGGGACGATGCATACAAAAACCCTACACGGCTGGCGACGGTGCCAACTACGAACAAGACATTTACAGTCGCTATCAACATGGAGAATTTTTCTCACAGGATAGTATTAAGCACACCGGACCGGCTTATCACACGGGTATTGGCCGTGTTGTGTATGGTGGTGGTGGTATTACTCCCGATATTTTTGTGGCCGAAGACACACTGGGCGTTACCTCTTACTTCAAACAGGCAGTTATGAGCGGACTGATTTTGCAGTTTGCTTACACCTATACCGATAACAACCGCCAAAAGCTCTCTAAATTTAAAACGCTTAAAGAAATCACTGCTTATTTGGATAAACAAAATCTGGTGGAGCAATTTGCTGCATACGCCGACAAACATGGACTGCAAAGACGCAACTTGATGATACGCAAGTCGCATAAACTGCTGATGCGCTACATCAATAGCCGCATTATTTACAGCATACTCGACGATGAAGTGTGGACCGAATACCTGAACGAAGACGACCCCGTTATCGCTGCTGCAATGAAAGTGTTTAAAGAAGAGGCGTCGTTCCCAAAACTCACACAAGCAGATAAAGCTAAAAGCGAAACCAAACAAAAACCAAATGATGGACAAAAAGGAGCTAAGACACGAAATTAGGGGGCGTAAAAAACAATTCAGCTCTCTGCAATTGCAACAGCTGTCGCTAGAAGTGGTGCAACGTTTGTTGGTGCATCCGCGAGTGGTGCAAGCTAATACGGTGATGTTCTACCACTCTTTACCTGATGAAGTGTACACCCACGAGGCCGTTGACCAGTTGGTGCAAATGGGCAAACGGGTGCTCTTACCAGTGGTTATCGACGAGGAAAATCTCGAAATACGCCTTTATCAAGGTCCGCAAGACTTAAAATTGGGGGCTATGAACATTCTTGAACCTGCCGGAACGCCTTTCACCGACTATCAAGAGATAGAAACGGTGCTTGTGCCTGGCATGAGTTTCGACCCCCAGGGTAATCGCTTGGGGCGTGGCAAAGGTTATTACGACCGTTTTTTGGCACAGGTGCCACAAGCTTATAAAATAGGTGTATGCTTCGATTTCCAAAAGGTGGAGTTAGTACCTACTGATGAAAACGACATCCAAATGAATGAAGTGATATAACACAGTGGGGCAGGAGGGTGACAGATAAGCACCACCCTGCCCCACTCCTTATTATATATAGCGCACACAAACGTGGGCATGCGTCGCTATAATACGCACATTTTTCGAACCAACTATTTTCTTTATCTAGGCCTTTGGCGGCTTCTAGTCTAATTCTCTCCCCAAAAACACGCCCCTTTCAGAAATGTACTATCACATTTCGCCAATTTCTCTCACCTCATTCCCCGAAAAACACGCCCCTTTCAGAAATGTACCATCACATTTCGCCAATTTCTCTCATTCCATTTCCGCAAAAACTCGCGCCTTCCAGAAGTTTATTACCCCCTTTTTGCTACATTTTGCACAGCCTTACATGTGAAACGCGAAATCACTTTTATTTTAACGCTGTAAACACCATCTATCGTGTATGCAAATCTGTAATATGAAACTTTGCCAATTGAGCAAACTTGTTATAGTTCTCAAAAACACGAGTTGATGAACTATGCCTCTATTTGCAAGCCATACTGCGAAGAAACGTTTCACCCCAATCGGTGATAAATGTTTATCGCGATGCTTTATATTGAGTTTTTGTTTGTTACTGCGTGCTGTATTCAAATTCAACCGGTAAGCACAGTATTATTTTGTAAAATATTCAGCCAATAATTTAACACAAAAAGAGCCGTTTAAAATCACCAAGTGCCCTCTCGCGCGAAAATTTTCAATTCTCGCGGAGGTTTGACTTGATAAAAAACCATCTAAATAGCGATGGCTTGCAAAATATGTTTTCATTACAAAAACCGTGTTTTCCATCACAAAATAGGCTATTTAAATCAAAATCTTGTGCAAAATGCACCAAAACGCAGTGCTAACTCCTACTAAACGCAGTGCTAACTCCTACTAAACGCGGTGCTAACTCATGCTAAACGCAAGGTAATATGCTGCTAAATGCAATACTAAATGGTGCAAAACGCAAAATTTGGAGCTACTTAAATGCGTACAAAGAATAAAAAAAAAAGCAAGTGAAATAAGCGAAAACAATCAAATAAAGCGACTTTTTACCTACTAAAAGCACTTATTTGGGCAGATAAAAATCGTGAGAAAATTCGAAAATAGAAAGGCAAAATGGTGCAAAACACCCATATTGTTTCCAAAATCGCGGTAGAAATAAATTCTAAAAGCTAGAAATTGGGAGGAAAAACATAGTTTTGGGCACATTTATTCGCTAAAAGGAGTTGCCCAAAAACGCACGCCTTGTAAAGTATTATTACTACATTTAACAAAAAGTTTAGGAGAATATATTCAAAACCCCATCAGCGCTCATTTAATACACCTTAATATCGGTAATAATCAACGCTCCCACCTGCTCGTTGAGGCGTCTCATCAGTTGCGTGCGCATCATTGAAAGGTCGTGACGCAAGGCGGGATTGGTGATTTTTACAAACAAAGTCTGATTTTTAATAAACCGCTCTGTGGTGTAACTAGCCACCATTGGCCCTGCAACCGTTTCCCAAGCATCAATCAAACGCTTTTGCTGCAATGGCGTTTCCAATCCCTCATCGCGCAAAAGCTTTAGCAAAATTTCGCCCAAAGGCTTCACATCGCGCCTAAACATTGTCGCCTCCTTTCTCGGTTATCTCACCGTTTTCAACATAAAAGAGTTTATAATCCGCTGCACCAGCCTGCAATATACGGTCGAGATGCTCGCGATTGGTATCGGTAATGAAAATCTGTCCATAGCTATCGCCCGAAACCAGTTGCACAATACGTTCTACTCGCTGGCTATCCAACTTATCAAAGATATCATCCAACAAAAGCAGCGGCGTGGTTTTAGAGGCCGTTCGTTTAAGAAAATCAAACTGAGCCAACTTCATTGCCAAGACATAAGTTTTGCTCTGTCCCTGACTACCCTCACGTTTGAGCAGATAACCGTCAATAAGCATTTCCAAATCATCGCGATGAACGCCATGCAAGGAATAGCCCACAGCACGATCTTTGTGCCTATCCTTGCGTATAACATCAAGCAAAGAACCACGCTGACAATGCGAAACATAGCGCAAAGAAACCTTTTCAGAGCCGCCCGATATACGTTGGTGAATGCTTTGAAACACCGGAATGAACTCCTCAACGAAAGCGGCACGCTTGACAAAAAGCGCTTCTCCCTGCGTAGCCATTTCTTCTTCCCAGAGTTCGAGCAAAGCCAAATCGGGTTCGTTTTCCATTCTTAACAAGGCATTACGCTGCTGCAAAGCTTTGTTGCAACGAGTAAGCGCATCTATATAAGAGGAGTCGTATTGAGCAATTACCATGTCCATTAAGCGTCGTCGCTCTTCACTCCCCCCATCAATAAGCGTGGCATCGGCTGGCGAAACAAACACTAAAGGTATCAAGCCAATGTGTTGCGAAAGTCTTTGATAAGCCTTTTTATTACGTTTAAATTGCTTTTTGGCACCCCGTTTCATGCCACAATACACATTTTCGTTGTCGCCCGTCTCGTTGATATAGTTGCCTTCCACTACAAAGAAATCCTGGTCGTGTGTGATAAGCTGCGAATCAATGGGATTGTGTGCACTTCGACAAAATGACAGATAATAAAGTGCATCGAGAAAATTGGTTTTTCCCGACCCGTTATGCCCAATAAAACAATTTGTTTTGGGCGATAGCTGTAAATTTACAGCCCTCAAATTCTTATAATTGATAACCGAAATGCTATTCAAAATCATAATCCGAAACAATCATTTTAGCACACAGAAAAGCGTATTGGCTCACCCGCGATGCTCGAAACCATGCCTCTAAACCTAACAAAGCTTGGCGTAGCCATTCACTCAGAACCACCATCACAGCCCCCAAAGCCCCCTTGTTTGTGTAATAAACAAGAAAAAGCACAGTATAGAAAATCTAATAATTCATCATAGGCAAATTAAACAACTAGCCTTATCTATCATGCAAAGATACGCCTTTTGGGTATGAAAAACGAAAAAAGTAGCGGATATGTTTCACTATATGAGAGAAAATAAGTAATTTTGCCAAACTTCTTAGAACAATAACAACGTTTAAATATAATGGCAGACAAAATTAAACAAGGCGTTGCCGAAACATTCGACGCATCGCAAAGCTCAGAAGCTTTCTTCTCGAAGAACAAAAAAGTGATTCTAGGCGCCATTGCAGCAGTGGTAATCATCATTGCCGGCTTCTTCCTTTACAAGTCGTTCGTGGCTGGTCCACGCGAAGAAAGCCAGTACGGCTCTAGCTAAAGGTCAAGAATACTTCAACTCTGAGCAATTCGACAAGGCCCTGAACGGCGACGGAGCTGGATATGTGGGCTTTGCACGCATTGCCGACGACTACAGCAGCACCGATGCAGGCAACCTAGCCAAGCTTTACGCTGGACTTTGCAATGCAAATTTGGGCAAATGGGAAGCAGCTAGCAAATTCTTAGACAGCTACTCGCCTGCTTCAGATGCAATGGTTAGTCCTGCTGCTGTAGCAGCTTTAGGTAACGCTTACGCAAACTTGAACCAACTGGACAAGGCTGTTGACAATCTGAAAAAGGCCGCTAAGATGGCTGATAGCAAAGATGCCGATGGCGCAAACAGCAGTCTTTCGCCTCTGTTCCTTATCCAAGCTGGCGAAATTTTGGAGTCACAAGGCAAGAAAGACGAAGCTTTGACTCTTTACCAAGACATCAAAAAGAAGTATGTTAACTCGATGCTCGTACAGACATCAGAGATAGACAAATACATCGAACGCGCTTCAACAAAATAATGGCTACCGCATTACACAACCTTTCGGAATACGATTTTACGAAAATTCCCGATGCTAGCAACATGTGTATTGGCATCGTTGTGTCTGAATGGAACACCGAAGTAACTGGCGCTTTGCTTAACGGAGCTGTACAAACACTGGAAAAACATGGTGCTTTACCCGAAAACATCCACGTGAAAACAGTTCCAGGAAGCTTCGAACTGGTGTATGGCGCACACCAAATGGTACTTAACGGCGGATATGATGCTGTTATAATCTTGGGTTGCGTTATCCGTGGAGAAACCCCACACTTCGATTATATCTGCCAAGGCGTTACCTATGGCATTGCCAAACTTAACGCCACAAGCGAAATACCCGTGGTGTATGGTTTGCTAACCACTAACGACCAGCAGCAGGCCCTTGACAGATGTGGCGGTAAATATGGTAACAAAGGCGACGAATGCGCCATTGTGGCCATCAAAATGGCTAAATTTTTAAACCTAGCCTACAAACTTAAAAACGAATAATCAACATCTATATATGGGCGGAACACAAGAAATGTTCCGCCCATATCGTTTTAAAAATATTTAAAAAGAATGAATAGCTTTGCAGCAATCGACTTCGAAACGGCCAATTTTAAAAGGGAAAGCGTGTGCAGCGTGGGCCTTGTTCTGGTGGAAGAGGGTGAGATTGTAGGGTCGTATTACCACCTTATTCAACCCACACCTAATTATTTTGAAGACGTATGCGTAAGTGTTCACGGCCTAACTACTGCCGACACAAACGGACAACCCACATTTCCTGAAGTGTGGGCAGAGATTGCGCCACTGATAAGAAACAAGGCATTGGTGGCACATAACAAGGCTTTCGACGAGTCGTGCCTTAAAGCGGCCTTCGCTGCTTACGAAATGGAATATCCAGATTACCCTTTCTTTTGCACCCTATTAACAGCGAGACGCAAACTAAAAGATGCTGGGCTAACCGACTTTAAGTTGCCCACCGTGGCCAAACACTGCGGTTACGAACTGGATAAGCACCACCACGCATTGGCCGATGCTGAAGCTTGCGCTGCCATAGCATTGAAAATACTCTGATTGGGAAATGCATTCCCAACTCAAACCACATAAAACTAGACAAGAATGAAACTACAACAACTCTTACAACGTTATCCATTCGACGACCTCATGCCTGTTGTCGCCGACATGTTCCCTGGCACAGGAAAGTATCGCACAGCTCTTCAACTGGGCTATGACATATTAATGGGAATGAAACCCGTGGCTTCAAAGAAGAATATTCGTTATCGAATAATGCCCGACCCCAACAGCGACGCATCGCTCATGGGAGCCGAAGACGCCGCTTTCGACACCACGTGGGAAGTGTGCTTGGGCAAAGAGGTGGTGAAAGAAAAGGGTGTTGACCTCACCGACATCGAACTTGCCGCTAATTGCCTGGTAAACATCTGCCTTATTGGCCGACACCCTAAAGCTTTCGACGAGGCTTATCGCATGCTGATAAAGGAGTAAGGTAATAAAGCGTTAAAGAAAAGATGATATCCATTGTCTTTTGGCGGGCTTAGACAAACAAAATGGGGCATTTATGGCAGCAATATCGCTTACCATAAATACCCCATTAAGGTATTCACACTTTGACGTATCTCGCCATTCTATTTCTTCTTCAAGCGTGCAAATTCTTTTTTAGCCTTTTCAAGTTGTTTACGAAAACCCTCATCGGCATGCAAACGGGCCACTGCTCCACTAGCAGCAACGCGCGCAACGTCGACATCGCTCTGGTAATGATAGCCTACAATAACCCTACTCTCACCATATTGATAACCACGTTCCAAGATTTCGTCTTGGCGTTCGGGATTAATCTCGGCCAATACTAAGGCCATAGCCCATCCACGAGCGGTATGCCCTGAGGGGAAAGAACCCGTTTTACGCAACTCTTCTTCATCAGCAGGCACGCCTGTTGGTTCTCCAAACTGCACATAAGGTCGTTTGCGCATATATTTTTTCTTTGCAGCGCGCACCGAAAGACTACCGTCGTTCTCCACTCGCTCCATTAAATAATACAATTCGGGAGCAGTTTGTTTGGTGATTAACATGCCAAAAGCCTCTGAAAAGCCTTTAAGCACCGAGTCGACCTCGACATACGCATCATAAACGGCCTGTTTTCCACGCTCAGTGTTACGCATCGACTTGCCCCACTGATAGTGATTAAAGTCTTTTAGATAATCAATGCTCGAAGTATCTGGCGGAGCTGGAATAAACTTAGTGGCATTGGGCAAGTCTGTTTTTTGTAGAAACGATGGCCATCGTTCCACTTTCTGGGGCGCTTGCGCATTAGAACAAATCGTAGCAAGCAGCGCCACAAAGATTAAAGCTGTTTTTTTCATCTTAGTTGTGTATTTATCTTAAACTATAAATTGCCTTTACCCAACACTTGTTTGATAACTTCTGGGAAGTGAGCTTGCTCTAAAAGATGCACCTTTGCTGCGATATCATCGGGCGTATCGGCACTCGTAAGAGGCGTAGAGAACTGCGCCACAATCTCTCCACCATCACAAACATCGCTCACCCAATGAATAGTGATACCTGTTTCTACTTCTCCTGCGACCTTCACCGCTTCGTGAACATGGTGTCCATACATGCCTTTACCGCCATATTTGGGCAATAAAGCAGGATGAATATTGAGCATACGTTGACGGAAAGCCGAAACAAGAAAAGTCGGAATCATGAGCAAGAAACCAGCCAAAACAATAAAATTGACATCGTGTGCATGAAGTAAGTCCATCACTTTGGCCTCGTTATTAAACTCGCTTTTGGTTAAAACAGCCGTTGGCACATGGTGATTTTTGGCCCTTACCAGTGCATAAGCATCTGGTCTATTGCTCAACACCAATGCGATATGCACGTTGGCATCATTAGCAAAGTAGTTAATGATGTTCTCGCAATTGGTACCACTACCCGAAACAAAGATGGCAATGTTGGTCATAGGTTTTGTATTTGCGTTATTGTTGTCGTTGTTGAATGTTGTATTGAGTGCCAAAGAGCACTCTATTATCCTCACTGCAAGAGCAATTTGCCTAAAATAAAAGCAGTAAAAGCCTACAGCAAGCAGCATATCTAGACTTTAATCCTCGTCTTCTTCATCGTCGTCGAACCCAAACATCACAGGGTCTACAAAGGCATCTAAGGCTCTCCGTTCCTTCTTAGTTGGTCGGCCCGTGCCATGTGCCCTATCAATAAAGCCACTAATACGGCTCATCTGCAGCAGTTCGTATTGTTTCGGGTCGGTAACATTTTCATAAATTTCGGGCAACAATTTAGCACCCACACGTTGTTCAATGGCCTTAAGAACCTTAAACGAATAGGTAACAGGTGGTTTTTTCACACTCACCACGTCGCCTTCCTTGATGGTTCGACTTGGTTTCATGTTCATTCCATTAAATGTAACCCGTCCGTTTTTACAAGCGTCGGCCGCTATCGAGCGGGTTTTGAATATCCTTGCGGCCCACAGCCATTTGTCAATTCTTGCCTCGTTCATAGCAAAGTGTTATGCATTCTTTTTGTTAAACTGGTTCATTGTTATGGTTAATCCAGCCAATACAAAGCTTTTGATTATCTCAATGCTTCGTTCAATTACTGGCTGCAAGGTTTTCTGTTCCTCCTCATCATATTCCCCAAGCACCCAGTCTACCTGTCCACCGCGTGGAAATTCGTTACCAATCCCCACGCGCAAACGAGCATACTGCGGTCCGATAAGCTGTTGAATATGGCCCAATCCATTGTGTCCACCATTGCTTCCATTCCCTTTAAGGCGCAAAGTGCCTAGGGGTAGAGCCAAATCGTCTACCACAACGAGCAAATTTTCTTGCGGGATATTCTCCTTATCAAGCCAATATCGCACGGCGTTTCCGCTAAGATTCATAAACGTAGAAGGCTTAAGCAAGAACAGTTTACGACCTTTGACCATTGTTGAGGTGATAAAGCCATAACGTTTATCCTCAAAAACAATATTGGACGCTTTAGCAAAAGCGTCCAATATCATAAATCCAGTATTGTGACGGGTAGCCTCGTATTCTCTTCCGGGGTTTCCCAAGCCTACAATTAAATATTTCTCCATTCGGTAAAGGGCATCTCAAAGCCCATTTTCATATTACTTAGCGGCGGCAGCAGCAGCGGCAGCAGCGGCACGTGTCATCTTAACTGTACAAACGATAACATCTTTTGGAGTTACCACTTCCAAACCTTCGAACGAAAGTTCTCCAGCTTTGATGCTCTTACCGATACCCAATGCAGTTACGTTAACGTCAAGTTTCTCGGGAATTTGTTTGTAAGAGCCTTAACAACAAGCTTACGGATAGACAAGCTAAGACGTCCACCATCGCGAACACCTTGAGCCAAGCCCACGAGGTTAACAGGAATACCGATTGAGATGCTCTTTTCTTCGGTGATTTCGTAGAAGTCTACGTGTAGCAAAGCGTCTGTTACGGGGTGGAATTGCAACTCTTTCATGATGGCAGTGTGCTTTTGGCCATCGATATCCAAGTTTACAACATAGATATGGGGAGTGTAAACCACTTTACGAAGGTCGGCCATTGGAACGGTAAACGAAAGAGCTTCGGGCAATCCATCAGCATTTTTCTTTTCGCCATAGAGGTTACAGGGAATCAATCCCTCTTTTCTCATTTCCTTAGAAGCCTTTTTACCCAGGTTGCTTCTGCTCTTACCTGCTACATTAATTTCTCTCATAATGTGTTACTCTAAATTAAGTTATTATTAAATGTGCTTAATTCGCCATCACACGAAATATCAATTTCACGATTGATGTGCTTCAAAAAGCGGTGCAAAGTTACGATTTTTCTTTGTATTACGCAACGTATAGGTCTTAAAAGTGCTGTGTTTTGTGCGATGACACAGCCTTTTCGTATGCTTTTTTACTTGCTTACGCGATTTAGTCGCATTCCGCAGAGCATTCCATTCATGCTTCCAATCAGCGAAGATGCAGTTTTGAGCGAAGTATTTCCGCTATAAGCGCCTATGGTTTTGAGATAAGTAAGCAGCTTGGAGGCATCCATAACGATAAGCAAGTCGTTGCCATCCACCTGTGTTGTACCAACAAGTTGTTTCACTTGACCAGCATATTTCAGCACCACTTGTTGGCCTTTAATGGTGAAAGTGCCACTAAGTTTGCGACCTCCGATAGTCTGCGTAAACGTGCCTTTGGTGGTAAAGTTCATCGACATAGCACCTTTTTTTAATACCCACTTTATTGAGTTGCGTTTCAATTTTCTTCTCTATGGCACTTGCCATCAGTTTTCCGCCCGCTTTTTTCAGCAGGTTATCACTCATAAACACCACAGCAGGTTCAGTATAAGTCCAATCGCCAGCTAAGTCTTCTATTGTTGCCACTTTCTTACTGGAGAAAATTGAGGTGATTCCCGATACCAAATCGTCTGTAGAACCGCTATTAGATAGCACCTCGGCGCCATTCTGAAGTATTTTTCCAAAGTCTATTTGGGCATATGCTTTGTTGCCCATAAGCGACATAGCAGCTATAGCCATGCCTGCAATAAATTTCATTTTCATTTTTATACTCTAATTTTTTTGTTCTGCAAAGGTACACAAAAATGCGGGAAACAAAGTTTGGGGAATAACATTTCTAGGGTAACAGGGAGGCATAAGATAACTAAGAAGCCTAGGATAGCTAGCGCTACTAAGATGCCTAGGATGCTTAGGATTACTAGGATTACAAGGATTACTAGGATTACTAGAATGCCTAGGAGAATCAAAAAGAACCTCTCACTCTTCCAGCTTCCCCATCTCCAACTCTGCTTTCAGCCTTTGCACTTCGGCTTTTAACTGTTCGTTCTCCGTTTTCAACCTCTCCAACAATTCGTCTTGAGCCTGCCTATACCCCGTGCGAGCAGCGTGCATACGTTCTTTAATGCCGCCCTGTTCCACAAACCGCTTCTCTAATACTTTCAGATAACTGCACATCATCTTATCCGTGATGTGGCAAAGCGTAAGCAGCGTATTGCAGAACTCCTCTGCCGTCCATTTGTTGGCGTAAGGCAAATAGCACTCTGCCTTGTTGTTTGCCCTGCAAAATTTGAGCATCGAGTTGTAGCGAGGATGCGCATTGTCCCAACAAGTAAGGCCACGCGTATGCACAAAATCTTCATAATCTTCGCGCAACTCGCGAAGTGAACCACGAGCCACATTAAGCAGTTTAAGTTCCATCTCTGTCGAAGTATTGCCGTCTTCAATTCCCTCGACAATGTTTTGCTTCCTCGAACGCGCGGCCTGAACCATTTGGTCTACGGTACGGTCGCCATACTTAGGTAAAAAACGCTTGCAGAAGATATACGTTAGCTGGAATACTACATCCGTCTTCTGATAGAAGTGCAAGTCGGTGTATTTCGTGTTTCTTCGCAGTACGTCTTTTGCTTTTTGTTGTTTTTCTTCTGGTAGAAAGGTCATAGATTAGGTATCTTATATTGTCATGGTGAAAAACAAATGTTTTGAAAAGCTGTTGCCAGCTGTAACGCGCATACAGACATCAGTACAAGTAACCTTGTACTGATGTTTTGCTGCGCTTAGATGGTACGTTTACATCGTCAACTCCACCACATAATCAATATCAGTGGGCACTTTATTAAGATGAAGTGTCACGCCATCGGCATGCTTTGTAAAATTAACACGCTTACCTGTGGCATATTCTGTGGCCTGTTTGGGCATGCGGTTACCAAGTGGCAAATACAGTCCAGTGTCTTGCAGGTCCATGATGTGAATGTAAAGTTTGTTGCCTCGCTGCGTGCTAACGCCCCATGTATGTGGACCTACCACCCCGCCACGCGTACAATAGATGGTGTTACCATACTTAGATAGCCAATGTCCAACCTCTTTGAGGCGATCAACAGCCATAGAAGGAAGACGACCACCAGGCTCTGGACCAACGTTTAACAACAGGTTAGCATTTTTTCCTGCTGCTCTAACCAACATCTGGATAAGTTCTTTACCCGATTTATAATTGGTGTCGACCAACGAATATCCCCAATGTTCGTTGATGGTTTGGCACGATTCAAGAGGCAAATGGCTAATGCTTTGACCCGAAAGTCCTGCTGTATTTTCTCCAGGTAGATCGCGTTCGAATATCTGAATATCTTCACCTGGAAAGGGTGTTTGATGATGATTGTTGCCTATTAAGCACTGGGGTTGCAACTTATGAATGAGAGCATATTGCTCGGGAAGTTCCCAATCAAAGGGTGTTGGGTCGCTATCGTGATCCCACCAGCCATCAAACCAGATGGCACCAACTGGTCCATAGTTGGTAAGCAGCTCGGTTAGCTGCGTATTCATAAAGTTGTAATAGCTTTTCCAGTTGACAGCATCCTTGGGTCTACCCGTTCCTTTGCCCGTTCTTCCCACGGGATAATCAGTGCGATACCAGTCTAGGTGCGAGTAATAGAGGTGTAGCTTGATGCCTTGGCGAGCACAGGCATCGGCCATCTCTTTGATAATGTCGCGTTTAAAAGGTGAACCATCAACCGAATTATAGGTGCTAGTGCCTGTTTTGTATAGCGAAAAACCATCATGGTGGCGCGTGGTGATGGTTATATACTTAGCACCAGCGGCCTTAATGGCAGCTACCCACTCATCTGCATTGAAGTTAGAGGGGTAAAAAGTCTCGGCCAACTTGGGGTATTCCTTGTAGTTGATGTTGCGATTGGTCATCACCCATTCGCTTTCACCAATCATCGAGTAGAGTCCCCAATGTAGAAACACGCCAAACTTCTGGTCTTGAAATGCTTCGCGGGCAGCAAGGTTTTGCGCCGTGGGCACATAATTTTCAGGCGCATTGCCATGTTTAGCCTTAACCCCAACAGCACATAGCAGGGCGAAGGCAAGCAAGATTGTTTTTCTCATTGCATAAGTTAGTTTAGACATACATATATATAATAAGGTGTTAGGACGGTGTATCAGTCGCGTTCGGTGCGATAATGGCTCCTTGCACATATGTTTTGCCAATCCTTACGTTGTTTCCAGTTATACCAATTAGGTGTTGTTTTGGCCTTTTGTCTGCGCTATTCGCAGATAGGTGCACAGCTTAAACAGCTTAAAGGCCACGAGCGAGGGTTTAACCCCCACGATGTTGCGATGCAACATAGGCATCATTCTATTGAGCATTTTGCATACAAGGCCATCCAGGTGCCAGTGATGCAAGCGACGTTCGAGCCTAATGATGGGCGAGATATCTGCCAGTTCTGTGCTAAAAGCATAGAGCGTGTAGAGTGCCTCAATGGTTTTGGCCACGAATGCCACGTTGTTGTCGTAATAATTAAAGCCCACGGGGTTGTCGATGTGTGCCACTTGAATGCCTTTTTGTGCCAACGACATACCCCAAAACACGTCTTCGTAACCGTAAGTAATAAAGCGATTATCGAAAGGAACGGTCTGCATCACCGCTTTATGTACCAAAAGGTTTGACGTGGTGATGTGATGATGCGGCTGTTTTGCACGTTGCTGAGCGGTGAACTGTCGTTCGGCCGCCTGCTCGTAGCGCACTCTTAGCAGTCGTTCGTCGGTCCATGCACCGCCATACGTGGTGTTTCCGCCATAAACCACCGTACACTCGTTGGGCAGTTGTAAATATCGCTCCACGAAATTGGGCTTCACCACGCGCATATCGCTGTCAACGAAGAGCAGCCAAGGCATGTTGGCCTGTGCTGCTAGGCGATTACGAATTACCGCACGACCCACATTTTCTGTGTTAACGATGTGCCTACAATGACTCAAGGCCATTATTTCGGCATTTCGTTCAATGGTTTCAGCCTCATCGCTTCCATCTTCGGCCACCACAATTTCAAACTGCAAGCCCTCAATGGCCATAGCCTGCTTGTGCAGTTCGCGCACAAGTGGCAAACAAACATAGTTGTATGTGGGAATGAGAACAGACAGTTGGGTTTTCATTTTCGTGCAAGCCTTTTTTTGTTTAGTGTATATTGTGAAAGAAGGCTAGCTGCTTAAAGCCATGCAAAACCCACTTTCACAACACTCCAACCTATGCGTTGTTGGCCGGTTTATTGTTTTTACGGCGGTTGTTGTTGCCTCGCGAGCGATTGTTTCTAGCCCCATTGCCCTGATTGTGGTTGGGTTTGGCGTTACGGTGGTTGTTAGAGTACGCCTTAGCATATCGTTTTTTACCGTCGTGGGCACCTCTTGCTCCACCCTTTTGCGGTGCTCTAGAGGCCGGTTTATATTCAGGACCTTCGCCAATGCCTTCGGGTAAGGGCAATTTTTCAATTTCTTTTTCCAAGAAACGTTCAATCTGTTGGAAGTAATAAACGTCTTGATCGCTAATCAGAGTGTAGGCCACACCATCGCGTTCGGCACGCGCAGTTCGCCCAATACGGTGCACATAGTCTTCCACATCGTGCGGAACATCGTAATTAATCACCATCGTGATATCGTCGATATCAATGCCGCGCGACAGGATGTCGGTTGCAACGAGCACGTCGGTTGCGCCACTCTTGAACTTGAACATTACCTGGTCGCGTTCCTCTTGCGAAAGGTCCGAGTGCATTTCGTCGCTGTTTATCTTCATCCGCACCAAGGCGCGGTTAATTTCCTTCACCTTTTGTTTCTTGCCAGAGAAGATAATTACGCGGTTAAGGTTGCCTGCCTTAAAGATGTCTTCAAGCACTTTAAGTTTCTGAGGCTCGTAACAAAGGTAGGCTTTCTGTGCTATTTTCTCGGCAGGCTTGCTCACTGCGAGCTTAATTTCAACGGGATTTTTCAGCAAAGTCTTGGCCAACTGCTCTATTTTAGGTGGCATGGTGGCCGAGAACATGATGGTTTGGCAGGTTGGCGGCAACTGTTTGGCAATAGTCATAATGTCTTCAGAGAAGCCCATATCGAGCATTCGGTCGGCTTCGTCGAGCACAAAGAACGACACTTTACTTAAATCAACATTGCCAAGCTGAAGATGTGAGATGAAACGGCCAGGCGTTGCGATAATGATATCAGCCCCTAGGCGCAGCGATTTAATCTCTTGGTCGTAGCGGTTGCCGTCGTTACCGCCGTAAATAGTAAACTGCTCACGCTGTCTAGATAATAACCAAAGCCCTGCATGGCCTGATCGATTTGCTGAGCCAACTCTCTGGTGGGCGACATGATGATGCAATTGATGGCATCGTGTGGAAAACCGCCATCGTCTAGCATCGACATGATGGGCAACAAGTAGGCAGCAGTTTTGCCAGTACCTGTTTGAGCCACGCCCAAAATGTCGTTTCCTTTAAGGATTTGAGGTATACAGTGTTCCTGAATGGGAGTGCACGTCTCGAAACGCATGTCGTACAGTGCATCGAGTACATTGTCGTTTAAGTCTAATTCTTCAAATGTCATGTTGTAGGGGCACATATTTTTCTTTTTTGTGCCTATATATTTAGTATAATAATCTTTTCGCCTTGAGCTATATATTATATAATGTGTGGTGTTAACCTACTTTAGTTGGGCGCACTGCGATAACAGAAATAGGCCACAACGGCAAATATCAGTTGGGAATCCATGCTGCAAGCATGGGAGGCGTGTCGGCATTCACGGCAAAGGTTGCCGAAACAGTTTGTAAGAGAATGTAACCAAAGCTCAGCGCTAAGCCTATACCAAGATAAAGACCCATACCGCCTTTGCGTTTGCGCGATGATAACGACAGTCCGATTGTGGTTAGGATGAACGAAGCAAACGATGCAGCTATGCGTTTGTGATATTCCACCTCGTATTGCACCACGTTGCTGCTTCCTCTTCCTATCTGTTTGGAGATGTAGGCAGAGAGTTCGGGATTGGTAAACGTCTCTTGCTGTCCCTTAGAAAACACCAAGTCGGCTGGTTCCATCATGATAAGCGTATCAAGTTGGCTGCCATAAGTAATTTTCTCGCGTAAGGCTTTCATCTCACGAATGCGCCAATTAGACACTTGCCAATGATATTTCGAATCGCTAATAGTGTCGTATTGAATTTCGGAAGCCGTCATATGGCTCACCAATTTCTTGTTTTCAAACTTATCTAACGAAAATCCGTAGCCGCGTTTTGTCTTGTCATCGTAGTGTTGAATGTAGGCAATCACCCCTCTGTCCACTTGCAATTGCACGTTTTGAGCCGATGTGTTTTTCTTGCTGTTCTTGTACATCGACTCAAAATTCTGCTTAATCACCGTGCCATGTGGTATCACATAGCCACTAAGATAAAACGACAGCGCCGAAATGAGCAAGCACGACACCATATAAGGCCGCATCAAGCGATTGAAAGAGACGCCTGCTGCTAGCATCGAAATAATCTCGGACGTGCCCGCTAGCTTAGAAGTAAAGAAGATAACAGAAATGAATACAAACAGCGGACTGAACAAGTTGGCAAAATAAGGTACGAAATTGGCGTAGTAATCAAACACTATTGCCTTGAGTGGTGCATGAAACTGGGTGAATTTGGCCAAGTTCTCGTTCACGTCGAACACAATAGCAATAGAGATGATAAGCAAAATCGAAAACACATATGTGCCAATAAACTTGCGTATGATGTACCAATCCAGTATCTTAAGATATCGAGTGGGCAACAACACACGGTAGAAAACGCAGAGTAGCCACGAGCCATGCCACCCATTTTTGGTGCATAAATCGCAGCTTTAACAGTTTAAAAAAGCGTTTTAGTTGCATTCGTTTCATTTCTTTCTGCCGTATTTACACGCGTCTATTAAGGTTGTCTATAACACTAGCTTTCCATTGCACGAAGTCGCCTTGTTCGATATGATGGCGCGCATCGGCCGTTAGTCGCAGGTAAAAAGCCAAGTTATGTATGCTTGCTATTTGCATAGCCAGCAGCTCTTGAGCCTTAAAAAGGTGGTGCAAGTAAGCTTTAGAGTGTATGCGGTCTATCTCGCAGCCATCAGGATCAATGGACGAGAAATCGTTTTCCCACTTTTTATTGCGCATGTTCATCGTGCCTTGGTAGGTAAAGAGCATGGCATTACGCCCGTTGCGAGTTGGCATAACACAGTCGAACATATCCACTCCCCTTTCTATTCCTTCAAGAATATTCTGCGGTGTGCCCACTCCCATCAGGTAACGAGGTTTGTCTTTAGGCAGAATTTCGTTCACCGTCTCAATCATTTCGTACATCACCTCGGTGGGTTCTCCCACTGCAAGCCCACCAATGGCATTACCATCGGCACCTTTATCGGCCACATGCTTGGCTGCCTCTTGGCGAAGGTCTTTAAAAGTGCAACCTTGCACAATAGGAAAGAGGCTTTGTTGATAGCCATACAGCGGCTCAGTTTCGTTAAAACGCTTAAAACAACGGTCCAACCAACGTTGTGTTAGGCCCAAACTTTCTTTGCATAGGCGTAATCACTATTGCCAGGAGGGCACTCGTCGAAGGCCATCATGATGTCGGCACCAATAATTCGTTCGGTGTCCATCACGCTTTCTGGCGTAAAGATGTGCTTGCTGCCATCGATATGCGAACGAAACTCGCATCCGTTCTCGGTTAATCGGCGGATACCAGTGAGCGAGAACACTTGAAAGCCACCCGAATCGGTTAGTATTGGCTTATCCCAGGTATTGAACTTATGCAGTCCGCCGGCATTTTTCAGCACGTCTAGCCCAGGTCTAAGATACAAGTGATAGGTGTTACCCAAGATAATTTGTGCCTTCACCTGCTGCCTTAGTTCGCTGAAATGCACACCTTTCACTGTGCCGCAGGTACCAACAGGCATGAACACGGGCGTTTTTATCTGCCCGTGGTCGGTGGTAATGATGCCCGTTCTTGCGTCCGACGCCGAGTCCGTATGTTGCAATTCAAATTTCATTTATCTGTCAATCCTTTTTCTTCTCTTCTTCAATATCAAACTTAATAGCGTTGTCCACCACCTCATTTGTCAGTGCAAAGTCCCACACGTCTTGCACATTCTCTACGAAATGGAACTTAACGCCGGTGAGATATTTCTCTGGAATTTCCTCAATATCTTTCTTGTTGGCCTTGCACATCATTATATCGGTGATGCCCGCACGCTTAGCTGCAAGTATCTTTTCTTTTATTCCACCCACGGGGAGCACCTTTCCACGCAGCGTAATTTCTCCAGTCATAGCCGTATTCTTGCGCACTTTTCGTTGGGTTAGGGCCGAAGCGATAGATGTGGCTATGGTTATACCAGCCGACGGACCGTCTTTTGGCGTTGCTCCTTCGGGCACATGGATATGGATATTCCACTGGTCGAAGAGGCGATAGTCAACACCCAACTTGTCTACATGGGCTTTAACGTACTCCAAAGCAATCACAGCCGACTCTTTCATCACTTCACCAAGGTTACCGGTTAGCGTTAGTTTGGCACCACGACCCTTGCTCAACGAGGTTTCGATGAACAAAATTTCACCGCCAACACTTGTCCAGGCCAAGCCTGTTACCACGCCTGCATAGTCGTTACCTTGATATATGTCGCGATAATAAGGTGGTTTTCCCAGCAATTCTTCTATCTCGGCGGGAGATATTTTGGTGAAAGGCAGTTCGCCATTTAGCGCCTTCAGGTAGGCCATCTTACGCAAAGCCTTGTCTATTTGTTTCTCTAGCTGTCGCACACCGCTTTCACGGGTGTACTGCTCGATAACTTTTTCTAGTGCCGCCTTATTGAAAGTGGGTTTCTCGGTGACACTTTTTGCCAAGCCCGTGTTTTGCAATTCGCGCGGCACCAGGTGGCGTTTAGCAATTTCAATCTTCTCTTCGGTGATATATCCACTCACTTCTATCAGCTCCATACGGTCGAGCAAGGGGCGCGGAATGGTGTTGAGGTCGTTGGCGGTGGCGATAAAGAGCACGCGCGAGAGGTCGAAATCAACATCGAGATAGTTATCGTGGAAGGCGTTATTCTGCTCTGGGTCGAGCACTTCTAGCAATGCCGACGAGGGGTCGCCGTGCAAAGTATTCTGCGTAACCTTGTCTATCTCGTCGAGAATAAACACGGGATTAGACGAGCCTGCTTTCTGAATGTTCTTGATAATACGGCCAGGCATGGCGCCAACATAAGTGCGGCGATGTCCGCGTATCTCGGATTCGTCGTGCAATCCGCCCAACGACATACGCACATATTTGCGATTCATGGCCGTGGCGATGCTCTTTCCAAGACTGGTTTTACCCACTCCAGGAGGTCCGTACAAGCAAATGATGGGCGATTTAAGGTCGCCACTAAGCTGCAACACAGCCAAATGCTCCAATATACGGTCTTTCACCTTCTCCATTCCATAATGGTCGTGGTCTAAAACCTTTTGAGCACGCTTAATACTTAAGTCGTCTTTGGTGTATTCGTTCCACGGCAATCCCACCATCGTTTGCAAATACGACAGTTGAATGCTGTAATCTGGACTCTGTGGGTTTAGCGTATCCAGTTTATCCAGTTCTTTATAGAAAATCTTACTCACCTCTTCGCTCCACTTTTTAGCCTTAGCTTTCTCTTCAAGTTCGCGATGTTCGGGCGAGCCTTCGCCGTTTCCTAATTCTTCCTTGATATTTTTTATCTGCTGTTGCAAGAAGTATTCACGTTGCTGTTCATCGATATCTTCACGCGTTTTCGTGCGAATCGACTGTTTTATTTGCAGCAACTGCATCTCCTTATACAGCGTTTTTAGTGCCGTATACACCCGTTCAAGCGAGTTATCAGCCTCGAGCATGGTTATCTTGTCGTCCACATCAAAGGGCATGTTCGAGCAGATAAAGTTGGTTGCAATTACATCGTGGTGTATGTTAGCTATAGCAAACTGCGCCTCGTCGGGCATTTCTTCGTTGGCTTTGATAAACTCCACGGTTTGGTTTCGCAAATCTTCCATCGCCGTATGGTATTCGCTGCTGTCTTCATCGGCGAACACTTCTGGGCGTTTAGACGTTTGCGCCACGAGATAAGGTTTGCGTTTCACCACGTCTTCTAGTTGGCAACGTCCCAATCCCTGCACAATGGCGGTGATATTGTTGCCAGGTCCCGACATCTCGAGCACCCTAACCAACTTGGCATACACGCCTAAGGGATAGAGATCTTTCTTCCCTGGGTCTTCCACATCAGCGTTTTTCTGGCAGAACACGGCAAAGATCTGCTCTGGGTTTTTCCTCAACTTGTTAACAAGACTTACGCTTGCAGACCTCCCCACAAGTATCGGCGTCACCACACCAGGGAACAATACAAGATTACGAGTGGCCAAAATGGGTACCACATCGGGAGTGGGCGTATCGAAAAGCGTGTTGATGTCGCCCTCATAGTCGGCAATCATTTGTATTGAAGTATTGTTTCTTCTGTCCATTTATTATTCTTTGCTCTTTAATAAGGCTACAAAGTTACGAATAAATCGCGAGATTAGGGCAAGTGCAACAAATTAGTTAACCTTAATGGATGTAGATTGACACAGGGGTGAGCAGACTATTAGTTAGCGAGTACAAAGATTGATTGCCGAGACAATGGCTATATGGGTGGACTTGTTGACAAATTAGCTCATCGGCATTGAGCAAAAGTTGGCGAAACAGTGATTTCTGCTAGTGAATAACTCCGCTTACAAACTTCACCCATCGACATTGCCACTACATATAGCGAACAACTGTTGATCTAAGATTATCAAGCGTTCTGCTTTGTGTAAAATTTTAACCTCACAAACATCGGTCTTACAACCTTAAATTCGCACACCTCAACTTGTCTTTTAGATTATCACCTACGAGTATTTATCTCATCTATTTAGCTATTTACAAGCCTAATAACCGATGCTGTTATTGAATAGTCAACTAACATTCCATCATTTTTAATCCACGACCTCAAAAAAAGGCAAATTATTTTGGCTGTTTTGTAATAAAAACCTACCTTTGCTGGCAACTATTAACAACAACCACGAATGCTTAAACATACAACTAACAACGGGACATTTATCTATCACGTTGTGGCCTTCGTAACAGTGGCCATCTGGGGTTCTACATTTATCTCCACCAAGTTACTGATTTACGCTGGTCTTTCGCCTGCGCACATCTTTACTTTGCGCTTTCTCATCGCCTATGTGCTGATGCTAACCCTCTCGCTGCTTGGACTTACCAAGGGCGGGAACCGCAAATTGCTATGCGCAAACATGGCCGACGAAGCCTGCATGATACTGCTGGGCATTACTGGTGGTTCGGCTTTCTTCCTCATGCAAACGAAGCGTTGCGTTTTTCTACAGCCACCAACGTGTCGCTCATTGTTTGTTCGTGTCCACTTTTCACCATGGTACTCATGCGTTTGCTGGTTCGTGGCACTCGTTTGAGTGCTTGGCAAGTACTGGGTACACTTTTCTCGTTCGTTGGTATGGCCGCCGTGGTGCTTAATGGCAAATTTGTATTGCATCTTTCGCCATTGGGCGACTTCCTTGCGCTTAGTGCTTGTCTGGCTTGGGCCTTTTATTCCATCATCATGAAGCGCATGAACGAGCGCTACGACAGCATTTTTATCACCCGAAAAGTATTTTTCTACGGACTGCTTACCATGCTCCCTTATTACATCATCGTGCCACAGATGCCACCATTAGAGGCTTTAACCCGCCTTGATGTTATCGGCCATCTGCTCTTTCTAGGCGTTTTGGGTTCGATGATTTGCTTCCTTACATGGACCTGGGTTATGGGAAAGCTAGGCGCAATGCGTGCAACCAACTACATCTACGTTAACCCCATCACCACAATTGTGTTTGCTTGGCTGGTGCTTCACGAAACTATAACCCCCTACTTCATCGTAGGCACGGCTTTTATCTTATTGGGTTTGTTTCTCAGTGGCAAATCTAAAAGCGCATGATAAGCCTCGGTACATTGCTCGTTTCGGTGTTTACGCTGGTTCAATTAAATTGTGAAAACCTCTTCGACTGCCGACACGACAGCCTTAAAAACGACCAAGAATTTCTGCCCGATGCATATAGACACTGGACACCCTCAAGATATTGGAAGAAACTTAATCGCATTGGGCAAGAGATTGTGGCCTGCGGAGGAGAGGGACAGCAATGGAAACTGCCTGATGTGGTGGCACTGTGCGAGGTGGAAACGACAGTGTGCTGCGCGATCTAACACGCCGTTCGCTGCTTCGCACCGCTCGTTACGAATATGTAATGACACATTCGCCCGACCTTCGTGGCATCGACGTGGCCCTACTCTACTCGCCTTTTACCTTTGCATTGATTAAAAGCCACACCATGCGCATAAATCCGCCAACTGGTATGCGCCCCACACGCGACATTCTCTATGCTAAAGGGGTTAGACCAGTGGGCGACACGCTGCACATCTTTGTTATTCACGCACCTAGTAGGGCCGGCGGAGAAGCCAATACAAGGCCTTATCGTGTGGCTGTGGTACAACGATTGTGCAATGCTATCGACTCAATAAGACGAGAAGATGTAGCCGCCAACATCATCGTTACTGGCGATTTTAACGACTATGGCAATACGCCGGCACTACAATTGCTAACTCAAAAAGCCTTAACAGACGTTTCGGCCAATGCTAAAGGCTGCAACGGCGCCAAAGGCACATATAGATACCAAGGCGAATGGGGCAGCCTAGACCATGTTTTTGTGAGCGAACAATTATGTAAAAAGGGTGTATCTTGTCGCATTTTCGATGCTCCTTTCCTAATGGAGGACGAAGAAAAATACGGTGGTAAACGCCCGTGGCGAACCTATCAGGGACCAAAATACCTTGGTGGATTTAGCGACCACCTGCCTTTAGTGGTTACTTTCAACTTACCCTTTGCTGAAAGCAAACCATAATAATAGCGGGAAACCACACAACACCCTTGTGCAATAAACAAAAACAAACAACTGTGAGCCTGGCCCATAACACGCTTTGCTAGCGATTAATTACACTTACAAGCGTACAAAGTCGTTTGTAACCACACTACAAGCACCTTGTAGTCGCACTACAAGGCGCTTCTAGCCCAACTATTTTTTTATTATCCCTCTTTTTGCGCAACTGATTTGGCGTTGTCGAATACCACTTTCGTCTTATCAAACCCCATTGAACGTAGCAAACTACCAAACTGCAAGCGCGCATTATTCTCGGCCAGAGCAATATTAGCAGGCGTAAGACAGCGTTTGCGCATCATAACATTGGCCTTTTGATAAAGAAGTTCGCGGTCGGCATCACTCCACGAACCCGAAGAGAAAAACGACTGCGTGCGAGCCTCATCAATAAAATTAGCATCGAGAAGTTTAACGGGAGGAAGCGTTGCACAAAGTGTATCGCCTTGCATCGACAGCCAACGCGGACCGGCCTCGTGCATATTAACACCCAAACGCAACGTACCATAATATATACGCACTAGTTTGTCGTCGCCAAAGAAGCCATATTTAACAGTGTCTACCAACTCTTCGTTCTCGATGGCCAAAAACTCCCACTCACCAATAGCCTCTATTTGCTGTATCTGATTGGGCGTTAGGTCGATTTTATCGTTGCTAACAATGCTTATCTCATTAGAATTTTCGCAGCGAGAAATAAACACCATAATCACTATAAACACCACAAACGCTAAAACCGCGTATAGCCAAACGCGGAAAGGAATAAGCGAAACCAGTTTGCTAAACTTACTCATTGTCATTTCTCCTTTCTGTATTGCCCAACAAAAGACGCACAATGTCGCCGTAACCAAAGTCGTTGCGGAACTTAACGGTAATATTCTCTTCCTTAAATCCCATCTGTACCACCATCGGAATGATAACATTGGCCGCATTGTGTCGTGCCTGTTCCATCACCTTCAAGTGCGGTATAGACTTCACAATCGACTCGCGTCCCTGCCTTTCGTAAAGAAGCCAATTCGGCATCAGTAAAGTTAGAACGCGCAAAGTCTACGTATCGCTTAATACCTTTATTATCAATACGCGTGCCAGTAAGTTCTATTTGCGGGTCGGGAAGTGTAATTTCGATGCGGTCGCCCTTACGCTTAACATTATCTTTGGTAAAACTCCCAAAGTCAACATAAGCCTTCAACGTGGCTTCCATAGGTATGGCCACCTGCCGTTTGCTAAGCGGCAAGTTGATATTAAACTTGTTTCCAAGAAACGAACCCTTAATGCTTTTCTCATCATTGTGGGTAATAATCTTATGAACTCGTATCTCAGTGGTGTAGAGTCGAGAACATTTCTTAAGCTGAGTAACCATCACAGGCACTGTGTCGATAGCTTCATTAGCTGGTTGGATTTTCTTATCCGAACAAGCCAAAAGCATAAAAGCCAAAGCCAATACCATCAAAACACTTCTATACATTCCTCATATTGATTTACGTGCAGTGCAAAGTTAATAAATAATGTGCACATCATTTTGCTATTTACGCTATTTATTCTTATCTTTGCCAGATAAAAACTACATGCAAATGAAAAAACATATCCTAGGCCTCGTTACCATGAGCGTGGCCATCTGCTTGACCTCGTGTGGGGAGAAAAAAGAGAAAACAGACATTATCGCACGCAAACATATTGTGGTGCGAGCTAAAGAACACGCATGATGGGCAACCATAGTGAGAGTAGAAAAGTGCAATGGATTGGCAACAGCTATACTGTTGACACCGACTTAAAAGCCGACAAGTCGCTGCCCATTGTTAGCGACGGCGAACAAAAATACTACGACAACCGCGCCACGGTGAAAATACTTCGCAAAGATGGCTCGGTATTCTTCAATCGTACATTCTCAAAAGCCGACTTCATTAACCAAATAGACGCTAACTACAAGGATGGCGCCTTGCTTGGTGTGGTTTACGACAAGTGCGATGGCAACAATCTCTACTTCGCAGCTAGTGTTGGGTCACCCGATAAATCGAGCGACGAATATGTGCCACTGGTTGTTAAGATTTCTAGATTTGGAGAAGTAAGCATCAAAAAGGATGCAACACTAGATACACAAAGCGAAATGACCTCTAACAACACTGCAGAAGAAGAGGAAGGCGTGTAAGACTACGCCAGTTCGGGATAAAAAAGTGCCCTAAAAAGTTGGTAATCTCGCTATATATGTTTTGTAAGTTATTGATTTACAACTATAAAACTACAAAATAATAGCGAGATTACCAACTTTTTAGGGCACTTTTTTATCCCAAACTTACTTATAAGCAATGCCTTCTACATCATACAACACCTCTGTTTCTAACTTACTCGGTTGCAACCCCGCCTTATTCCGTCCCCATAAATCAACAGGGACAAGGCTTAGAAAGATGCAAATACACAAGAATAACCTTTTCATACCATCACCACACTCTCCATTTAAACATACTCATTATGCACATTTTATCTGTATTGAACAATGTTACAGTTCATTTCCCCTACTTTGCCGTTGAACTCTCCTTACTTATCGCTTGTCGTTTCTGTCGCAATTCGCGGCGAAATATCTCAGCCACACTTTCTTTTGCGAAAAAAGAAAAGGGTAATATGATGCTTGATTCGAACGTTTCCTTCGTTTCGATGTCCCTTTCAGGCGTAAACGGGAGACTTTTAACGAACGACAAGAAAACGTTATAAAAGTCTGCATAGGTGGCAGAGTCTGGCGGTGTACGCTCATACTTGGCCATAACCGCCTTACCTTCTTCGTCCAATTTCAGTTTAACTACCAAGAGCATCGTGTCGGGACACGCTTTCTTCTCACGATAAGTACAATAAAGTGAATAGGCCATCTCCAGCAAAGAGTCGACAGACACGCCATAATCTGCCGCCCTCCTATTATATGGATTCAATGCAGGCTTTAATGGAGAGGACTGGTCTTTGCTCTTTATAAACAACAGATTTGCATATGAGTCTTCCCACTTTACAATCAAGGTGTCTTCTGTCAGTTTCAAAATATCTCCTTTCCAATGCAGCTTTGCAGGGCTAACACTATTATAACGAAACACCTTTAACTTCCTTCGCTTATCAACAGAGAACGAGGTTAAATAACTCATACAAGTTTGAATGGCATACCGTCGATGCCTCCTCTCGTCGTATTCCATATATTCAAGACCCTGTTTCTGTAAAGCCACGCCCCAACTACCAATGACGCAATCCCAATACTTAATGTTGTCGGCCGTTAGGAGTGAGATGTACTCAGCCACTTTCTGCCCACGGCTTTGTTTATTAACCTTACCCTGCCCCCATAAGACAAGGGGGATAAGGCTTAGAAAGATGCAAATACACAAGAGTAATCTTTTCATACGCGATATTGCAAATTAAATTACGGCTTTTAAAATACACGTTCAATAGATGCACTTACATACTTATCAGTCTCGAAACGCCATACCATCGCCACCCAAACGAACGCATAAGCTATTCGTCACGTCGCAATTGTCTGAACGCAATTTCATCCAACACCTTATCATAAACAGCTTTATTACGCTTAGGTACATGGTCATAATACACCCTCACCCCATCAGAATAAACGTCTTTACGCCAATATCGATTGTTCTCCACCCCAACAGACGTTTTTCTTTCGCCTTTCCTTTCCACCATTTTACTTTGGTATTTATCTATGGAAAACTCCACCATTGAACCTTGGAAGACAATAACATATGCGCTATCAACAAAATGATAGAAATAAATTACGCCTTCTTCGTAGTTCTCTTTCTGTCGATGAAATGGCTTAGGAAGTTGCATTGTCACCTCTTTTGATAAGAGTTTCTGATGTTCCTGCACAAAAACAAGATGCTCATTGCTCATTGTTGAACAGCATAACAGTACACACATCAACGCCAATGTCGCCATAACATGAACGAATGAGTGCCTTAGAAATAGACAAATCGAGGAGAATGTAAACCTATTAGACAATTGCGCTGCCATTACATGGGCCATTTTAGAGAAGAGCTGTCAAAGTTCATTGTTGATAGTTTATTCCTCTTGAACTTCTGTTCGCAGTCTATATCTTTCAATTTATCAAACACCAACTCGTCCGAGTCTGGCATTTGCACATGGTTCTTTGTGGTATAGTTGTTCATATCTGTAATAAACAAAGTGTCTTCCACAAGCTTGTAACGCACAAACATTATGGTATCATGCACACAATCAAAAACAGCTGTCGAGTCTCGATAAAAGTATAAGTGGCAATATAAAGTTGCTTAGCGTTTCTCGATTCCACTTGCCAATGGCCTATAATATCATTTACGGCAATAGGCTTGCTCCTCTCGAGAGCACACGAAGAGAGTAAGAAGAGCATGATACAGCCAAGGGCAGTAACAACTTTATTGATAGAGCAACATTTCCTCGTTGAAACGAACGGGCCTGTTCTCGGTTTTATGATTAATCTCTTTAACTTCATGATATATCAAGTTTGTTAGCCAGTAATTTTTTAGGTTATGCGTTTCTGAGCCCTTACGCTTACAAGCTTATTGCATACGCTGGGATTAAGGTAAGCAAGAATTACCTATTGGGCTGATACCATAAGGGTTAAGACTACCGACAAAGCAGCCGTGACAAATTGACTTTCCCCAGTATCGGTATTTATCGGCAGGAATATTAAACCCGACAACAAAGTTCGTTATTTTATTTGATAATGACAACTAAAAAGAAAGAAAATGATAATGAAGCCGACGTGACTTTTAATATTGCTATAGATGGAGAGAAGTTTGTTATCCCTGTGATGCCAACACAAGATAGGCACTCGTCTCAAAGACGAAGTGCAGTACCTATCAACTCAATAGTTTATAAGCCTGCGAAAACCCAACAAGTCAGAAATACATAAACTCGTGGACATATCAACCTTTCAAATCAAAAAAATACAAACCCCAGAAGGTTATAAACCTATAAATTCATAGCTTCATAAACTTATAAGCCCATCAACTGAAGCAATGAAGAGCTCATCAACTCAAAACCTTAAATTGTCGCCTTTTATTTTACAATACTATTCTAATTTTCACTCCGTTCTAGCGAAAATACAGGTTGAAAAGTAGGTAAAAAACCACTGTTTTTAACCTTTCACACCTTTTGCTTTGTCTACTTTTAAGAACACAACATGCATTTTGCACCATTTTGCCTTTCTAGTTTGGCCGCCAACTCATGATTTTAGAAGCCCATTTACCCACTTTTAGCCCCTAAAACGATACTTTTTAATAGCCATTTTGCCCTTTTCAGACATGTATTTAAAGGTGCTAAAGGGTTTTGTTTATACCATTGCAGTGGATATTTATGCTTTTCGCCGGGCATTTTGAAACATTTAGCACTGCATTTAGCGGCATTTTAGCTTGCGTTTAGCACCATTTTACACTGCGTTTAGCACCAAAACGCAGTGCATTTAGCGACATATTACACTGCATTTAGTACCAAAACGCAGTCCATTTAGTACCAAATAGTCCAAAAACGGGTGCAAACGACGGCTATTATAAATAAAAATTCATCTTATTGCATTTACAAGCTAACCCTATTTTACATCGAAACAAACCTTCGCGAGAATCGATTATTTGCGGCAAGGTGGGCGGTTGGTGGACAGAAAGGGCAGTAATAATGTTAAATTTCTTACTAAAAACCAGACAAAATTGTTTATACTGCATACACGCGCACGAGCTACTTAATGAAAAGAAAGGCTACCCGGGTTTAAATCGAGTAGCCTTTCTTTATCAATAACTTATTCCTCTCTTTATTTGGCTAACCCCAATAGAGGATTAGAGCGGTTGTAAAAACATTTCAAGCTGTTTACACTGCTCCTTGTGCACATTTAGTTTGCTTGTCGGCATCTTGCCTTCCCTATTGGTTTGCCGTAGCTCGCTACGCTTCACAATGCTTTAGGCAATTTGCCAGCAAGCAAACAAAATATGTATAGACGCTTGTGAGCGATTGGAAATAAAGTTTGTTAAGCCTTATTCTTTATCCCACCATACACGCGAACTGAACGAGTCGCCATGGCTGAATGTGCTTCGCGAGATAGCCTCGTTATAATTCGTGGTGTTGATTTTCTCCTCTCTTGTGGGGTAACGGAAACGACGTGGTATTTCATTATTTACCGTTGCCGACTGTCCATCCAATGCTGCCATAGCGGCTGGAGTGAGCGCGGGATAACCCGAACGACGCCAATTAGCAAACACTTCGTGTGGGTCGCCAAAGGTGGTAATGTAATATTGCGTGTTGATTTGTTCTAAAGCCCTAGCTGCATTAAAGGGGTTGGCTGCCAAATAAGCAGTTGCATAGGCGGCAAGTGTTCCACCAGAAATGCCCACAGTGGCATCGCTATTGAGTGCTGTGAGAGCAGCAGCGTAAGCAGGGAACTGCGAGAACTGCTCGAAAGCAGCCGTTACACCCGCTTTATAATAGTTGGCTGCCGAACCAGAGATATAACCGCGCTGTGCAGCTTCGGCCATAAGCAAGCAGGTTTGAGCATAGGTTACAACAAATGTAGGACCCGTTGGGTCGGCATAAGTGCAACGGTTGGGCGACGAGAAGTAAGCGCCATAGTTCTCAAGGAACGATTGCGTGTTGAACGAAGCATCAACCTGACCCACAAAATACTGTGATTCCTTGTTATCGCTGTAGCCACCAACAGGCATACCACGTTGAGAAGCGAAGCTCATGTTGCCATAGTCTGCTGCCCCCCATGTGCCATTGCTCTTTTTCGATGTTGGTGTAAAAGCTTACCATTCTCTGTGGGAGCGCACGGTACAAATCAAGCCCAAACGAGGGTCGTTGGTGCTCTTAAGCATATCTACAAAGGTTTTACCCATGTAGAACTCACGGTCTTCTTTAGAAATAATCTTTGCAAAGGGTTCTGAAGAGTCGTTTGTTACAGCAGCACCGCTATGGTTTTAGTAGGCAGTTGTCACTATTAGAGGTGAACACACCATTAGCCACAGCCTTTGCTGCATAGGTCTTTGCTGTAGCAGCATCAACCTTAACAAGGCGCATAGCCAAGCGAAGCATGAGCGAATTGGCTAGTTTTTTCCATTTAGAAGCATCGCCGTTGTAATACAAGTCTTGCGATTTCATAGCCGCAGTACCCGAAGAGAGGTTAGCTTGTGCCTCATCGAGTTCGGCCAGCATGCTCTTATACATGGCTTCCTGCGTATCGTATTTGGGATAAGAGAACTGTTCGGGTCTTCCCGCTTCGCTATAAGGGATGTCTCCATAAAGGTCGGACATCTTAGCAAAAGCGTAAACACGCAACACGCGTGCAATGTTCCAATCAATCTGCATGTCGGCGTTGTCCTTCCAAAGATCGTAGCAGGTGGTTACGTTGCGCAGAGCGCCTCGGTCGCCAGAGAAGGTGTTAAAGAACGATGCAGAATAACCCTCGTTCCATTGATAACGTGCATAATTGTTCCACCAGCCAATAGACGAAAGCTGTTGAGTCCATTGTGCAGAATAGATACAACCTGTTCGCCAGAGGTCCCAATCAGAACCCAGCACCTGATGTTGCGCACTTGAGAACAACATTTCGTAAGGAACATTTTCGCTATTGAGGTGTTCACCATCGATATTGGTATCGCCAAAATCGCCACAAGCAGTTAAGCCAAAGGCGAAAAGCGGAGCCATCGCAATATATTTTATATTTCATTGTGATATTCTTAAAGAGGGATTAAAATTTCACGTTCACATTAAATCCGATATTACGAACTGCGGGGTAGCCATTAAGTTCCAAACCTTGTCCGTTGGTGTTGTTCAACGACGACTCTGGGTCGATATTTGGCGTGTGCTTCATGATTGTCCAGAGGTTACGAGCAATCACCGACACGTTCAAATCCTTAATCCAAGTAGTCTTTTTGAGTAGCGACTTGAAGTTATAGCCAAGGCTCAACTCGCGCAGTTTGATAAACGAAGCATCGTAAACAAACTCTTCGGCGATGTTGTTACTTGTTATTGCCTGATAATAATCGTAAGAGCTAATGGCCACGGTGTTGGCTGCTCCAGTAGCTTCGTCGATACCATTGGCAACGATAGAGCCCACGGGGTTGGCTGCCGAGCGACCATTAAGGGTTTCTTTATGTAAACCGTAAGCATACAATTGGTGGTTAGTACCAGAGAATATCTTCGCACCAAACTTGGCATCAATCAAGAATCCAAAGCTGAAGTCTTTGTAAGTAAACGAGTTTCTGAAACCACCCGTCCATTTATAAACACCATTTCCAAGACTTACCACATCGCCAGCCTGGGGTTTTCCCTTGCTCAAGAGCAGACGGCCTTCTGAGTCGCGTTTGTACTTACGACCCACAATCTCGCCATAAGGCGAACCAACGATATTATAGATGGTAACGCTTCCGTTGCGCGATGATGCGCCATCGATAGACAATTGGCTAACGCCGTCGCCTAAATATTCCACCTTCGAGTCGTTAACGGCAAAGTTCAAAGAGGTGTTCCAAGTAAAGTCGGCAGTGCGAATAGGATATGCATCCACCATAAACTCAAATCCACTGTTCCTTATTTTGCCCACGTTCACAATCTTAGCATCGTATCCTGAGGTTGAAGAAGTAGACACTGTTGCGATGTCGTCGGTGGTTCTCTTGTTGTAATAACTCATGTCGAAGGTGAGTCGGTTTTGGAAGAACGAGAGGTTAAGACCTGTTTCAAACTCGGTAATCTTTACTGGTTTGAGGTTGGTGTTGGGCAATACATTTCCGTTATATTGGGTTGCGGTAGTACGTCCGTCAACCGAATAGTCGTTAATCTTATAAAGCAAAAGTGTTTTATAAGGCTCTGTTCCGTTAGAAGCAAATGCATAACCAGCCCTAATCTTACCAAAGTCGAACCACTCTGGTAGCGAAAGCGACTCGCGGAAGGTGTCGGTGAACACCCACGATGCGGTTAACGAGGGATAGAAATAGCTGTTGCTGTTGGCTGCAAGTGTTGAGAACCAGTCGTTACGACCTGTGAAATTCAAAAACAATTGGTTCTTATAACCAAGGTCGAGTGTTCCATAGAACGAGTTTACCTTATATTCAAGGTGACGTTTCTCGGGGCGTTGACCACCAGGAGCGAGGTTATTAACCGACCAAACACCATCCACGATGAAGGGTCTACCGCCTGCTGTGGTGAAATAAGTCTTAGTAACGTTGTGCTGTCTGTTACCACCAAAGGTTGCACCGATGGTAAAGTCGCCCACTGTTTTATCAAAACCTAAAAGGAAATTGAAGTTGGTTTCGTAGAAGTTTCTGCTATATTCGCTCATGAAACCCGATGGGTCGGCAGCTGCTCCCTTAGGTTGCACCTGCTTAAACTCCATATTGAAGCCATCGCGTTGTGCCGAACCTTGCAGATAAAGCCAATCGGTGATATCCCATTTCAAAGTAACGGCAGCCGTTAGTCGGTTGCGTTCTGATTCGTTGGTCTTGCGGTATTGCAGCCAATAGGGGTTGTTAAAGTAAACATTGTTACCGCCAATCATCTCGTTTCCATTGGCATTAGTACCCCAAGTCTTAACGCCTTCCATCCAACGAATGTCGAACGAGTTGCCTCGATACATCAAAGAAGCATTGGTATTGCCGTTACCATCAGATAGTCCGGCGCGTCCGTTCGCCTTATCAAACACATAGTTGGCTGTGATGGTTGCCGAGAGGTTTTTCAATATTTGGTATTGCGTGTTGAGGTTAAAGCCCACCTGACTGTTTTGTGCGTTGGGTAGGATGGACTTTTCTTTATTATACGACACGCCAAAGCGATAAGTGGCTACATCCGATGCACCCGAAACCGAGGCCGAAGTGTTAGAAGTTACACCAGTGCGATAGAAGTTAGGCCAGTTGTCGATATACGAATACTTGTAGGTATTGCCCAGGAAGTTGGTGGCATCGCTACCATCTAGGGCTGCTCCCCAGCTGTAGCTTTCACCTTCTTTCGCAGCTGTGGCTGTGGTGGGCTTTACACCTTCCTTACCCAATCCATACTCTTTTTGCCAATCGCGATAGTCGTATATATTGTTAAAGGTGATGTTCTCGTTCACTTCGATAACAGTTCCCTTACCTTTCTTTCCGCTTTTGGTTGTGATAAGGATGGCACCATTACCTCCGCGGTAGCCATATAGGGCCGAAGCAGCAGCACCTTTAAGCACTTGAATGCTTTCAATATCGTCGGCATTGATGTTAGAAAGACCGTCGCCCATATCTAGTCCGCCCCATGTTCCTGCTGAACCTTGGTTAGAATTGTCGAAAGGCACACCGTCTATTACATACAAGGGCATATTGTTTCCTGTTAACGAGGCATTACCGCGAATGATAACGCGCGACGAACCTGTAGAACCCGTGGCGTTTCCAGCCACAAACACACCAGCAACCTTACCAGAGAGGGCGTTACCCACATTGGGATCACGAGCCAACTGGAAGTTGTCGCCGCCCAATTGTGTGGTGGAATAACCCAACGAACGCTCCTGGCGCTTAATACCAAGAGCTGTAACAACAACTTCGTTAAGGGCTTTTCCTTCTTCTTCGAGCACCACGTTTACCTCCGTTTTTCCACCAGGCGTAACGTTTTTGCTAGCAAATCCCACATACGAGAATATTAACGTGGGGTTATTGCCCTGTGTGCGAATGGTGAATTGTCCGTCGATATTGGTGACAACTCCATTTGATGTTCCAACTTCTTTCACACTTACGCCCACTAGGGGTTCGCCAGTTGTGCTCTTTACCACTCCCGAATAGGTGTTCGCAGTTTGCTGCTGATGCAGCGCGCCCTTACCTTTTGTTGTTGCATCTGCTGCTTTCGCTCCTTGCGGGTGAAGGCAGAGGAAACAAACAGACAAGGCCGCCCAACCCCAAAATGGGTGGTGTGCGTAATGATACTTCTTCATGTTTTGTTTAAGTTAAATAATTAAGATGTGATATTGTTATAGTCTCTTTCTTTTTATAACACAAAATTACCAATATATTTGCCTATCTCGCCCATAAACGCTACCGTTTAACCTATGTATTAAACATAATTAACCTTAGATGTTATTTGGTTTAATCCAATCTTTAAAATAAGACTTGCGACAACATAGGCTAAAACATTGGTGAGTAATTTGTTAACGCTAGTTTGTTTGCAATGCTAGTCTTCTTTTTGCGCATCAATATCATACGATGCGTTATCTCCTTTCGGTTCACATTTAGTAAATCATCTATGTTCAAAAACAAGACAAACAGGCATAAATCTCGCTTTCACTTAAAGTTGATGGTGTGTTGCAATGCTTTTACTTCAGAAGAAGGTCCAACAAAGAGATTGAAAAGACCTGGTTCGATAACGGGTTGTAGCATCGAATCAATGATTTGGAAGTCTTCTGGATGTAAATCGAATGTCATATGCACCGTTTCTCCTTTCTTTATCGCCACGCGCTTAAAGTGCTTTAACTGCTTAACAGGCTGCACCATCGATGCTGTTTCGGAGTGAGATATAGCTGTGCAACCTCTTCGCCATCGCGTTTACCTGTATTGGTGAGGTCGAAACTCAGCGTATATCGGCGTTCGCCAATTTTGTTTACTTGAAGATTGTCGTAATGAAAGGTGGTGTAGCTTAGTCCGTAGCCAAAGGGATAGAGCGGTGTGGCGGCCATTTCCACGTAGTTGTGAGGCAAGGGGGCGCGCTTGTTGTAATAAACAGGCAGCTGCCCTTCGCTTCGTGGCACCGAGATGGGCAACCTTCCTGCAGGGTTGTAGTCGCCAAAGAGCACATCAGCGATGGCTGTTCCGCCTGCTTCGCCTGGATAATAAGCCGTGAGGAGTGCATCGGCATGTTCGGCAGCCCAATTCTTTAACAAGGGTCGTCCTTCAATATACACCACGACAAGGGGTTTTCCGGTGGCCTTCAAGGCAGACAAAAGGGTTTGTTGTTTACCCAAGAGCGAAAGTGTTGCGCGGTCGTAGCCTTCTCCACTCTCCATATCGCTCACGCTGTTTGCATCCACTTCGGCAGCTCCGGTGGACTGATAGTTGGTTTTAAAGTCGCGCGCACTAGAGCCTCCCACGCATGCCAGCACCACATCTGCATGCAAAGCAGCCTGTACAGCCTCATCTATTTGTGCGCTAGCCTCATCCCTTATGGCGCATCCGCGAGCATAAAGCACCTGCTGTTGTGGCAGTTTCTGTCTTATACCCATCAAAATTGTGGTTACATGGCCCATTGCTTGCGGTGCCGTATAGTCGCCAAGCAGGTTATAAACATTGTCGGCATTAGGCCCAACAACGGCCAATCGCAAGTTTTTTGAGAGCGGAAGCACTCCCCCATCATTCTTCAATAGGGTTATTAACTGGCGTGCTGCATCTAGCGCCACTTGCTTATGTGCTGCCGAATGCACCTCTTTGGTAGCCTTAACATCGACATAAGGTTTCTCGAAAAGCCCCATTTCAAATTTCTTTCTCAACACTCTGGCACATGCCTGGTCGATAAGTTTCTCACTCAAAGCCCCTTTCTGCACAGCCTTTTCCAGTTCGGCATAGGCATTACCCCCAAGGTCTACATCCACTCCTGCCTTTAAAGCCATAACGGCAGCTTGCTCAAGGTTGGCACAAACGTGGTGCGTGTGATAAAGTCCGTCGATGCTATAAAGGTCGGAAACAACAAAACCATTAAACGCCCACTGCCCTTTTAGCAGATTGTTATATAACCATGCGTTGCCTGTTGAGGGTATTCCATCGAGCGAATTATACGAGGTCATCACAGAAAGTGCCCCTTCTTTTACCGCTTTTTCAAACGGAGGAAAGAAGTTTTGCAGAAGGTCGCGTGTGCCAACAACGCTCTGATTACCATTCTGTCCACCCTCAGTTGTGCCATAAGCAATAAAGTGCTTAAGCGTAGCAATAGTGGAATAGGGATTTACCAAGTTGCCTCCGCCCAGTCCCTTTACCATGGCAGCTCCAAGCTGCGAAGTGAGAACAGGGTCTTCGCCCATACTCTCTTCAACCCTAGACCAACGTGGGTCGCGCGAAAGGTCTAGCACAGGTCCATAGCTTATATGTGCTCCTTGCAGCCTTATTTCCTTTCCTATCACCTGCCCCACGCGTTTTAAAGTTTCCTCATTCCACGTTGCAGCAAGTGCCAATCCCGTAGGAAACACCGTTGTTCCGATGGCCATGTGTCCGTGTGGCGCTTCTTCGGCCAAGAAAAGAGGTATTCCCAATCGGGTGTTTTCAATGGCATAACGTTGCAAGGCATTGCCAGCAGCTGCAGCTCGTTCGGGATTTAGTCCGTTGTCAAGTGTTTTCTGCGTCCAAGGGTCGGCCCTGTAAGTAGCCCACAGCATTCCGATGTGTCCTTCGCGCAAATCTTTTTTAAACTGTTCGGATGGCACGGGCTTGTTCCCTTTAAGTTCGTAGTAGTTCCACGCCAAGGTACAACGCAGCTGTCCAATCTTTTCGGCCAGTGTCATGCGCCCTAGCAAGTCGGCAACTCGTTCGTTAATGGGTAGGGTTGGGTCTTTATAGGGCATCTTCTGAGCCCATGATGCAGCGCTGCAAAGGGATAAAATGATGGCCAAAATTGTTTGTTTCATACATGTGGATGTGAATATTTAGAGTTTGCCGGCTAATCATCTCGTTATGATTGTGCTGAGCGATATATTTGTTTAAAGCCATGTTGCGTGCTTAAGCTAACAGCGAGACGGCATACTTATCGCTTAGCAACATATATGTGGGTACTTATTCCAACCTTAACAGCCACTTCAAAGCCTGTTTCTTATTTTCTTCATAGGCCGACAGGCGAGGCATATAGCCCAAATTTGGCTTCACCTTATATAATATGGTGCGTGCATGTTTGGCTTGGGGTTGTTTAAAGAATGCGTTATACCAAGCCCAATGTTTGGTGGTGTCGGCATTATAAGCCAAATAACTTCCCTCGGCCTTGTCGATATAACGTTCGAACGCGTTTTTAGCATCAGCAGATAGGGCATCCATGTTGCAATTTACATTATATAAAAGATGGTGACGAGCAAAGAGGCGGTCAACAAAGGGTGTTGCGGGTGTAAACACGTTCACAACGAAGCCTAAGCTTTTACCCAAGGCACGAAGATGCTCTGTTTCGGCATTTTCTTGACCATCGGTCATCACCAATACTTGCTTCAATGGTATGGTAGCCTTGTTGTATTTTAGCAGCGAGAGGTAAACGGTATTCATCAAATCTTCTTGTGCATTGTCTTCTGTGGTCTCCCAATACATGGCTCCAAGCAAGTCGCGGTCTATTATATATTGACATTTGGCAGCAAACGAGCGTGTATTTTCTGCAGCCCATGCCAGTTGTCCCGACCAATCTGCAAGATATGGCACCTGCCCCACCGAGTCCCAGCACGCTTTATAATAACCGCCTGTATAGCCAGTCTTCATATAATGTTCTAAGATATTGTTGCCATGGTCGCCTCGTCCATAAAGAGGAAGTCCCAAACAGAGTTTGTTTTTGGGCACACCTGCTTTGATATGGGCGTCTACAGCCTCGCTAACGGTAATGCGACCTGATAGTGGTGAGCGAAAAAGTGTGGTGTGATGTTTGGGTGCATCGGCCACATCGTAGGCCATGATATTCACAAAATCCATGTATCGTATGCACGAACGAAAGTCTACATACAATGCATCGGCTATGGTTGCAGCAGTTAGCAATTTGTCTTTTCCTAACGTCTTACGCAAGTCGCGCATCAGCAAGGTGAAGTTTTTGGTGTCGTTGGGCGAAGATGAAATACCTGCTTCGCTGCTTGTGGGGTATTCCCAATCAATGTCAATGCCATCTAGTCCATACAATTTCACAATGCGTGCGCAATCTTTTGCAAACATCATACGGTTCTTTGCATCGGCAGCCATCTCCGAAAAGTTTCCGCTTGTCCATCCACCCACCGAGAGTTGTATTTTCAATTTGGGATTAATCTTTTTCAGTGCCACCACCTTTCGCAAGAAATCTGGGTTTTGAACGTTGCATCCGTTAAAGGTTTTGTTTACGTGTCCAAAGGCATAATTTATGTTGGTCATCAACATTGGGTTGGGCAATCGCTGGTCGGTCCACGAGCAAACATAGGCTATTACCAGTCGGTTTTGTTGTTGTGCCAACACGCAAAGGCTCATCAGCATAAGCAAAACGCTCATCCATAAACGCGGTGTTTTATTTATTGTCATAACAGGTTGTATTGTTGTTGGTGTTGAAGTTGGTGTAAAATTACAAATAAAATTCGATACAACAGCAGCTATTTGGGCTTGTTTTTGTATTTTTGCATCTACAAGTAACACCCTAAACATCAATTATCTATTTACGATAGAACTATGAGTAAAAGTTTTCTTTTGGGTCTGCTCTGGCTAATCTTTCCCGCAACCACGCTAGCACAGGGCGAAATTCACCAACGTTCCACCATATACGAGGCTCCAAAAGACGAGCAAGTGATAAAGAAACTGAAACATTGGCAAGACCTTAAGTTTGGTGTTTTGATGCACTGGGGACTTTATTCGGTGCCTGGAATTGTGGAATCGTGGTCTATCTGCGACGAAGATTGGGTGACGCGCGACACCACCTGCACCTATCAACAGTACAAAGATTGGTACTGGGGGCTATGCAACGAGTTCAATCCCACGAAGTTTAACCCCAACCAATGGGCCGACATCTTGCATCGCGCGGGCATGAAATATATGATATTTACCACCAAACACCACGATGGTTTTTGCATGTTCGATTCTAAATTCACCAATTTCTCTATCGCAAAACATGCTTTTAAAAACCATCCACAACGCGATGTGCTGAGACATGTGCTGTCGGCTTTCCGAACTAAGGGCTTTATGATAGGCGAATACTTCTCGAAACCCGACTGGCATTCGCAAGATTACTGGTGGGATGTTTACCCCACTAAGCACGGGCGAAACGTGAACTACGATGTAAATCGATGGCCCTGGAGATGGCAACGCTACAAAACATTTGTGTTTAACCAACTGGAAGAGCTGCTCACCAATTATGGTTCTGTTGATATTCTTTGGCTAGATGGCGGATGGGTTAACAAGGATAATAACCAAGATATCGACATGCCGAAGATTGCACAGATGGGTAGAGCACACCAACCTGGCCTTATTATGGTGGACAGAACCATACACGGCGAATTTGAAAACTATCAAACGCCCGAACGAACCATTCCCGATACGCAACTGAACTATCCCTGGGAAAGCTGCATTACGCTTAGCAACGACTGGGGATGGGTGCCCAATGCCACTTGGAAAACGCCTCACGCGGTGGTGAACATCTTGGCAGAGATTGTGGCTAAGGGCGGAAACTTGGTGCTAGGTGTTGGGCCTACTCCCCAAGGGTTGATTGAACCTGAAGCCGAAAAACGACTCATCGAAATTGGGCAATGGCTCAACCGCTATGGCAAAGCCATATACAACACCACCACAACTCCTATATATAATGACAAACAGCTGTGGTTTACTGCCAGCAAAGACGGCAAAACACGCTATGCCATCTACGCACTTAAAGACAACGAGATTCGTCCTCTCTCGTTGCGATGGCGGGGTAATGCACCCAAAAGTGTGCAATTACTTGGTACTGGCCAACGCCTTAAAATGCAAAAAAATGGGAATGTGATTACCGTTGCTCTGCCCAAAACGTTAAAAAACGAACCTTTTGCGCTGCAATTAAACATGTAGTGCCCTAGCTGTTTACGTTTTTCGGTGCGCAATTTATCGCCTCACACACTTCAAGGAGACAAGAACTAGGAGATTAAAACAATACACGAAGTTTGTTTTTTCTTACAAATTAAGTTTTATAAATTGCGTGCCTACATTTATTTTACTACTTTTGCATTCATAGTGATTTACACTTAATTATGGTACCCGCCTAAAAACACGGATTTGGAGAATTAATTCCTTAATCCTCCATGTACACAGTTGGGCGCTACACCTAATAATAAAAAACAACAAACAGATTGTTAGTTAACAATGAAGATAAAAACAGTTCTACGCAAATCTCCCTTATATGCAGTGGCAAGCTTTGGAATGCTTTTGCTGAGTAGTTGCTTTCCAAGTTTCAACTCAGCCGAAGAAGTTATGGAGTACCTCAAGAAAGAGTTTCCCGACCACGATATCGTACTTTCTTCTGAATACAAAACAAGTCGTGGCTTAATGGAAGATTGGCGAATTTGGAAATTTACGCTATCGGGTTATCCCAAAGACACCTTTCAAGTGGCCAGCCATATCGGCAGTTACCCCTTTCCGATGATGAAAACAAATAAAGGTATCATCAGCAACTTCTACAAAGTGGTTACTCTGCGTCGTGAACGAGAATTTGAACAAGGGCCTTTGAAGGCTTTCGATGCGCCAACGCGCCGCATCTGGCATCGCTTTCCACACACAGACTTCTCGCTGCGAGCTGCACAATGGGAGGTGGAAACGCTTGACGATATTTGGCGTGCCAAGCGCTTAATCGACGCTTTTGAACAATTTCTAAGCGAAGAAAAGGTAGGCAGCCACGCCCATTATTACTTGCGTATGTACATGCAAGGCCCATGTTATGCCTTGGGAGGGGGCAATTACATTGACTTTATGGATAATTTGGAGACTGCAGAACCTGGCGAAAAGAGTCCTTGCTATTTAAAATTTCATATATATGGCGACGTTAATAGGCAGGAAGTGTGCCAGATGTTTTACAACAGCGTGATGAAGTTTCATCAGCTGATGGCCGACCAAGGCAATGGCGTTACCAAAGATAACTTTCAGGCATGGGCAGAGCAACAACTAAGGCTCAAAGCGCGCTTGCCAGAACTTTCCACCGAAGAGGAACGCGACTCGCTACGCAAGGTTCTTGTTGTTGACGACGATGATGTGCGCCGGGTGTTTATTGATATGGGACAAAAACCTTATATGATGGTGACCTTAGCTAATAGCGACATGCGCCCAAACAGCCGCGGCATCTTCTTCACCTATCCGCAATTACGGGCTTTCTGCTTACGTAGCGGCTTGCGGGTGCAAGGCACTGGCGACCATTTTACGGTGAAGGGCGTTGATGGAAGTAGGTACGAATTTTCCATTCATTTCTACGAAGAGAAGAAAGACGTAGTGGGCTTCGAGGAAGACACCTGCTATTATCTGCAAAATGGCCGTAAAGTAGTGATGCAGGGATTTTGGTCGCCCGAAGAATGCGTAAACGACGCACTTGTACGCCGAATAACGGGGCGTGATGTCAGGCAAATGGTGGTGAGCTAAGTGAAAAAACAGAACGTCTTCGCCCTTTTACTGAAATCCTAAGCAGCGAAAGTTTCCCTCATTTAAGTGCTATTTGTGCAGAAAAGGTGCACAATTAGCATCAAAGCACACTGCATAATGCTGCAAAATACACGGTTATTCGTTGCTAAATGCGATGCTGTATGCTGCTAAATGCAACGCGAAAGGGTAAAAGATATATGTAATTTCGCTGTTGAGGCAGCATGATATATAGCGACCAGTTGATTGTACTAAATATCACCACACGCACTTTGGTAAACCTATAACCCCCAGATTTAAAGTACGTGTGCCATTAGTATTTGCGTACAAATAAAACCAAGTGGCCGTCTTTACCTTTATCCCCAATCGGTGATTAAACCACAATATCTCCAGAATTCTTATTTTTGTGTTGTTTCCTAACATCTTTTATTTTCTTCTTGCCATCTTGTTTGTCTTTGCAACTTGACGTAACCCACTACGTCTGCATTACAAAGAGAGCCAATCTGCTCGACAATAAAGCAAAATCTGTTTAGGCTCTAAGGAGCGATTGGGAGTGAATGTATCTATAAATTGAAAGGTATTTGTTGTCTTTGTGATACCAACGCAAACACTCCTGTCGTATGAGAAATACTGAAGATATTAACGCACAGGTTTATAATCAGCAACTACTGAATACATCAACTCATCAACTCAAAACCTTAATTTGTTCTTTTTATTTTACGATAGCACTCTAATTTTCACTCCAATCTAGCGCAGATATAAGCTGAAAAGTAGGAAAAAAACCACTATTTTTAACCTTTCACGTCTATTATTTTGTCTACTTTTAAGAACACAACCTGCATTTTGCACCATTTAGCCTTTCTAGTTTGGTTGCGAGCTCATATTTTTTAAAGGCCAAATATCCGCTTTTAGCCTCTAAAACCACACTTTTTAATGCCCATTTTGCCCTTTTTAGCCATGTATTTCATGACGCGAAAGGGTTTTGTATATACCATTGAAGCGGATATTTATACCTTCCATTATGTATTTAGCACCATTCCACAGCGCATTTTGCACCATTTTGCATTGCGTTTAGCAGCAAAACGCACTCCATTTAGCAGCAAACGCATTGCATTTAGCGGCATATTACACTGCATTTTGCACCAAAACGCACTCCATTTAGCGGCAAATAGCCCCAAATTGGGTATAAACGACGATTATTATAAATAAATATTCATCTTATTGCATTTACAAGCTAACCCTATTTTACATCGAAACAAACCTTCACGAGAATCGATTATTTGCGACAAGGTGAGCGGTTGGTGAACAGAAAGGGCAGTAATAATGTTAAATTTACTGCTTAAAACTGGACAAAATAGATTGTATTGCATACACGCACACGAGCAACTTGACGGAAAGCATGTACGCTTACGCTCGCTAGCGCGAGCGGTTGCAGGGAATGCAGCTTATGGTTAACGGATCTATTTCTTGCAAAGGTAGCAGTAATCTGCCATTGACAGCCTGTTTTCTGGCATGTTAAGAATGTTGTGAATAACTTTCTCTCGGTAATCTTTTAAGGTATAACCGCTTTTTGCCACAGACAAATGGGGCAGAATTTTGGATTTTAAAGCATCTTTGTTCAGCACTTCGCACCTGATAGAGAATTGCCTTGGTTTTGCATCACAAAGATAATAAAAACGTTATCCATTTGTTGAAAGAATAAAAAAGTAACGACGACTTCCAACAAAATTGCGTAGTCACATATATTTTATTAATTTTGCAAACATAACAATTTACCTTTTGCTTTGACACACCTAAAAGCGCGAGACATCAAGGTTCACGACTTAAACTTACAGGTGCAATTGGGCGTGCGCAAGCAATTAAAACAATACCATATTTTGCCAACAATGAAAATAAAGAAAACGATAACTCAGTCGCCATTATTTATGCTTATGCTATTATTAGCATTAGTGGTGAGTAGCTGTTTCCCCAGTTTCAATTCTGAAGACGAGGTTATGGACTACCTTAAGAAAAATTTTCCCAACCAAGATATTGTTCTTTCCTCCAGTAGAACAACTAAGCGTGGCTTGACAAACGATATTCGCATTTGGACTTTTACGTTATCGGGTTATCCTAAAGACACGTTTAGAGTGGCTAGCTATATTAGTAGTTACCCCTTCCCGATGATGAAAACGAGGAAAGGTATTATAACCGACTTTGATAAAGTGGTTACGCTACGCTGTGCAAAGAATTTGAACAAGGGCCGTTAAAGCAGTTGGATGCTGCCACACAGCGAATATGGAGACCGTTTCCTGTTAGGGACTTCTCGCTTGGGGCGGCCACTTTAGCACTAGAAACAATGGACGATATTTGGCGCGCAAAACGCTTGATAGAAGCATTTGAACTTTATCTCAGCAGAGAAAACAACCTTAAAGAGAACCAATATTACTTGCGCATGTACTTGCAAGGGGAATGTTATAAACTGGAATATGGCAAACGTTCGCCTGGAGCAGAATCCGACAAAGAAGATGAGAAGGACGACCCAAACGAAACGAAACGCCCTTATATGAGATACCACTACTATTATTATCATGACAAACTGGAAGAGCTGTGCATTGACATGTGTAACGAGTTAATAAAATATCATCAACGTATGGCCGACGAAGGCAATGGCGTTAACGATAAAACGTTTCAACTATGGGCTGAAAACCAGCTGAGACTTAAAGCCCAATGGCAAGAAACAACTAACGAAGAAGAACGCGACTCGCTTTACAAACGACTGGTTATTGCAACGAAAAGCATACACTACGACCTTATCGACTTAGGAGAGAAACCCTATATGCTGGTTGTTTGTGCCGACTCTGCTTTCCGCGAAACAGGACGTGGCCTCTACTTCACCCTACCGCAGCTTAGAACTTTTTGTCTACGCAGTGGTTTAAAGCCTGAAGGAAAAGGCGACCACTTTAAGGTAAAGGGCATAGATGGTAGTTGGTACGAGTTTTCTACCCTTTTTTATGAAGAAAAGAAGGATGCTGTGGGCTTTGACGAAGATACTTTCTATTATCTACGTAATGGACGTAGAATTAATATAAAGAACTTTTGGACGCCAGATGAATGTTTACACGAAAGCCTAATACAACAAATAACTGGTCGCAATATTAGGAATATGGTTGTGCACAGTTTGCAAGAGTAGTACATTTCGCCTTTTACTGCTGAATTTAATATGTTTTTAATCCCCATTATTTAAAACTTTCAACGTGATACCCTCATTTCAACAAATTCGCATTCAAATACTCAAAGAATTAAGGTATGGCAACATTATGCAAGCCAAAGAATTGCAAACTCCCCTAGCCAATCATTTTAAACTTACCCCCGAAGAGGTAAATGCAAAATACGATTCGGGGAATGGGAATGTGTTTAAAGACCGTATTTCCTGGGCTTTATCCTATCTCTTTATGGCCAAACTGATTGAAAAACCTAAGCGTGGAGAATATGTTATTAGCCAAATGGGTAAAGAGATGATTGCTTCGTGCAACGAAGAACAAATAAACGCTTTTATAAATAAAGCGGTAAACAAGCCCAAAGCAACTACTGAGAATGTAACTACACCGACGGATGCCACAAACCCTGTTGAGGCCACCGAGTTAACACCTCAAGAAGCACTGAACAACTCGTTCGAAAACATTAAGCAGTCGATAAAAACAGACCTACTAGCAACCATCTTAAGCAAAAAACCACAGGCTTTTGAAATACTAGTTGTCGATCTTTTGCAAGCTATGGGCTATGGGGGAGAAATTAAAAATGCTGGCGTTGTAACCCAACTGTCTAATGATGGAGGCATCGACGGCATTATTAAAGAAGATGTTTTAGGCTTTAACCATATCTCTATTCAAGCCAAAAGATATGCAGAAGACAATCATGTTAGTCGCAAAGAGGTGCAAGCTTTCGTTGGCGCTGTTGCCGGAACGCCCTCTAAAAAGGGTGTATTTATCACCACATCCTCTTATACAAAGGGGGCCATCGAATATGTTGAAAGCCTAAATGGGTCGCCCATCATCATCTTAATTAATGGCGAACAACTCACTGAATATATTTATGAATGTGGACTTGGCCTACAAACAGAAAGAGTTTTGAAGGTTATGAAACTAGATAGAGACTATTGGGACACCATGCTTGACGAGTAAACGAGGGGTGAAAGGGTGAAAGGGTGAAGCCCTTTCACCCTTCTTTATTCGTATCTCATAGAAGCTGCGGGATTGATTTTCGACACCAAATAACTAGGTGCGATTAGCACAAACACGCTGATAACTAGCGTGGCCACATTGAGTAAGAGCCATACAAAAAGGTTGAACTCTACTGGAACAGTGCTAACGTAGTAGGTGGCGGGGTTTAGTTTCACCAGTCCTGTGTAGTGTTGCAAGACAATAAGTCCCAAGGCGATGAGGTTACCAATGAGCATTCCCTTGCCAATGGTGAACACCGCGAACCAAAGAAAGGTGCGACGGATAGTTGTGTTACGTGCACCAATGGCCTTAAGGATGCCAATCATGGCCGTTCGTTCTAAATAATGATGAGCAAACCCGAAATCATGGTAACGCCAGCAACGGCTAACATAAGCCCCAAAATAATCCAAACGTTGAGGTCGAGCAGGTCGAGCCACGAGAAAATCTGCGGATTCATCTCTTGAATGGTTTGAGAAGAATAGGTTTCGCCGTAACTATCGATGGTGCGGTTCACCTTCTCCACCACGCGTGCAGCCGTTTGGTTAAGCAAGTTAAAATCGTTAACCGTTAGTTCTGCGCCACTAGCTTGGTCGGTTTCCCACGCATTTAGCTTCACCGCCGTATACAAATCAATAAAACACGTTACCTTATCAAATTGCGAAAGATTGGTTTGATAAATGGCAGCAATGGTAAATCGCCTAGCCTTTACACCTGTATCATCAATGAAATAAGCAAAAACCTTATCGCCAAGTTTAAGGTTTAGCTGGTCGGCAATGGCCTGCGAAACCATCATTTGTTGTTTTCCTACCGTGTCCGAGAAGTGTGGAATGGCGCCTGCCACTAGGTTTTGGTGTATAAAGGTGGTGTCGTAGTCGGCCGCTATACCCTTAAATGCCACGCCAAGAAAGTCTTTATCTGTTTTAAGTATGCCTTGCTTCACGGCAAAACGCTGCACATGTTTCACGCCAGGGATGGCACGCAGCACCTTCAACATAGAATCGCCCATCTGTATGGGGTATTGTTCGGATGCCTGAAGGGTCATAAAGTTGGCCACTTGAATATGACTTCCAAAGCCCACCACCTTATTTCTGATGGTGTGTTTGAAACCAAAAACAACGCTCACAGATACCAACATCACGGCCAAACCCACAGCCACGCCAGCAATTGCTATGCGTATGGCGGGCCTATCTACACGTTTTTTATCGGCGTTGTTGGTATAAATGCGCTTTGCGAGGAAAAAGGGTAAATTCACAAGTTGTTAAGTTTACGAGTTTATAAATAGAAGATGTTATAAATTGATGAAGTTATAAATTGAGGAATTGATGAGTTTACGCGTTGTTGTATTGAAGCATTGATGAGTTGATGAGTTGATGAATGACGGGGTGATGAACTGACAAACTAATGAATTGTTGAATTTATAAATTGACCAGTTCATGAGTTCATGGGTTCATGAGTTGTTGAACAGTAACTGATGAACCGATGAACCAATGAACAGTTGAATTAATGAATGATGAATTGACGAATGACAAGTTGATGAATGACGAATTGAAAAGATTGAGTTGAGAATGATGAATTGACGGGCACAGCCATTTTCACCTTTTCACCCTTTCACGCTTTCACCTTTAAAAGCCTTTTCATTTTTCGTCAACGCGCCCAGGATATTCTTCGAGAGCCTTACGCAATATCGTTAATGCGCGTTGCAAGTCTTCTTTTTTCAGTACGTAGGCAATGCGCACTTGATTGTATCCAGCGCCAGGAGTGGTATAAAAACCAGAAGCAGGGGCCATCATTACCGTTTCGCCTTCGTAGCTAAATTCGTTTAAGCACCAGCGACAGAACTTCTCGCAATCGTCTACAGGCAACCTTGCCACAGTGTAAAAGGCTCCATAGGCATGGGCGAATAAACCCCTGGTATACTGTTTAGCCCATCAATAAGGCATTTGCGACGCTCTACATATTCATCGTACACGCTGCGGAAATAAGCTTCAGGTGCATCGAGCGAAGCCTCAGCCACAATTTGTCCCAACAATGGAGGCGACAAACGTGCCTGACAGAATTTCATCACCGTGGCCCTCAACTCTTCGTTCTTCGTGATGAACGCACCAATACGCACCCCACATTCGGAATAACGCTTCGAAACAGAGTCGATAAGCACCACATTATTCTCAATTCCTTCTAGGTGGCAGGCACTGGTATAAGGTGCATCGGTATAGATATATTCGCGATAAACCTCGTCTGAAAACAAATAGAGGTCGTATTTCTTCACCAAGTCGCGTATCTGTTCCATCTCGCTTCGGGTGTAAAGATAGCCCGTTGGATTATTGGGGTTACATATCAATATACCCTTTGTGCGTTCGTTTATCAATTCTTCAAACTTTTCTACATTGGGCAACGCAAACCCCTCGTCAATCGTTGTAGTGATGGTACGAATGGTTGCACCAGCCAAAAGCGCAAAAGCCTTGTAGTTGGCATAGCCTGGCTCGGGGATAATAATTTCGTCGCCAGGATTCAAGCAAGCCATAAGTGCAAAGAACACAGCTTCAGAGCCTCCAGCAGTCACAATAATATCATCGGGCTTTACGTCTATGTTATATTTCTTGTAATAAGAGATGAGTTTCTCTCGGTACGACTGGTAACCTTGCGATGGAGAGTATTCAAGAACCTTGCGATCGATGTGTTTCAGGGCATCTAGACCCACTTGCGGCGTAGGCAAGTCGGGCTGTCCGATATTCAAGTGATAAACTTTAATTCCTCTGGCCTTTGCGGCAACGGCCAATGGTGCTAGTTTTCTAATGGGCGATTCTGGCATTTCCAACCCACGAACAGATATTTCAGGCATAATTATTTAGTTTTATGGTGATTTGCAAAGTTATCGAATTTAATTCGAAAAGTAATGCACGCATAGTAAATTTCTTTGAATAAGACACATTTTTTTTTGTGCCTTACGGATTAATTTGTTACTTTTGCCAACGAAATCAATAAGCAAAACACAAGCATGAGACAAAGAACTGCAGACTGGTTTGAAACAAAAATCAGATACGACAAAACCATGGACGATGGCATGTTGAAACCCATCACCGAACAATATGTGGTAGACGCACTAAGCTTTACCGAAGCCGAAAACGCTATCATCGAAGAAATGTCGGCATTTATTGCGGGAGATTTCAAAATCACAGGCATCAAACCCGCACCTTATCACGAGGTGTTTTTCAGCGAAAACGATAACGACGACAAATGGTATAAGGCAAAATTGCAATTTATTACGCTCGACGAAAAAACCGAAAAGGAAAAAAGATCGAACGTTAATTATCTTGTGCAAGCCGCCAGTTTGCAGGGAGCCGTTAAGCACATCGACGCTGTAATGGGTAACACAATGATTACCTACGACATTGCTAGCGTTACCGAAACGCTCATTATGGACGTTTACGAACACATGGCAACAATGGGTAAAACTGTCGCTAACGACAAACCCGAATACGAAGAAGACCCCAAAAGCACCAAGGAGGCAGAATAATGGCTACCGATGTGGCAGGAAACCTTAAGCGCGTGGCACAAAGCTTGCCACCACACGTTAGACTGGTGGCTGTTAGTAAGTACCATCCCAACGAGCAATTGATGCTGGCCTACAACGAAGGACAACGCGTTTTTGGCGAAAGCAAAGAACAAGAGCTTAGCAAAAAGGCCGAACAACTGCCAAAAGATATTGATTGGCACTTTATCGGACACCTGCAAACAAATAAGGTGAGGTTTATTGCGCCCTACATCAGTATGATTGAAGCGGTAGACAGCTTAAAACTACTGCGAGAGATTAACAAGCAAGCTGAAAAATGCGGGCGCGTTATTGATGTGCTGCTTGAACTGCATGTGGCCGAAGAAGACACCAAATTTGGACTCACACTCGACGAGTGTAGAGACCTCTTGGCAGCTGGCGAATGGAGAGATATGAAATGTGCGCATCTGCGGACTGATGACTATGGCCTCGAATGTTGATAATGATGAGCAAATACGCGCTGAACTAACTACTGCTTGGCGCTTCTTCGAAGAAATTAAAAGCCTTTATTTTGCTCAAGACGAGGCGTTTAAAGAGCGTAGCTGGGGCATGAGCCACGATTATCCCATCGCCATCAAATGCGGAAGCACTATGGTACGCGTGGGCACGAACATCTTTGGCGAGAGACAGTATTAATGCTGTGACGCCTAAATTCTGCTTACACTTGCAGTTAACGGCTACATCCACTCACTACAACAAACAACAACGATAATAAAGACAAACAACAAACACACCCGTACAAATATGAAACAAACGATATTGGTAACTGGCGGAACTGGATTTATTGGTTCGCACACCACCGTTGAACTGCAACAAGCTGGATACGATGTGGTTATTGTAGACAACTTGTCGAACTCAAACGCAGAAGTGGTTGACGGTATTGAACAAATTACGGGCATTCGCCCCGCTTTTGAACAAGTGGACTGCTGCGACAAGCAGGCGTTAGAGGCTGTATTTGCCAAATATAAAGACATCAAGGGTATCATTCACTTCGCTGCTTCTAAAGCTGTGGGCGAGAGTGTTGAAAAACCTTTGCTTTATTATCGCAACAATACGGTGTCGCTTCTCAACCTTCTCGAACTGATGCCCACATATGGCGTTAAGGGTTTTATCTTCTCGTCTAGTTGCACCGTTTACGGACAACCCTCAAAAGAAAACCTACCCGTAACCGAAGATGCGCCTATTCAAGAGGCTTGCAGCCCCTACGGCAACACCAAACAAATTAACGAGGAGATTATTCGCGACTACATTCACAGCGGCGCACCCATCAAGAGCGTTATTCTTCGCTACTTCAACCCCATCGGTGCACATCCTTCGGCTCTCATCGGCGAACTTCCTAACGGCGTACCCAATAATCTTATCCCCTTTGTTACACAAACAGCAATGGGCATTAGAAACGAACTGAAGATTTTCGGCAACGACTACGACACGCCCGATGGTACCTGTATTCGCGACTATATCTACGTGGTTGACTTGGCCAAAGCGCACGTTAAGGCCATGCAAAGGGTGCTAGACATGGACACCGAAGCCATTGAATACTTTAACGTGGGTACTGGTCGTGGCGTAAGTACTTACGAAGTGGTTGACAAATTTGAGAAAGCCACTGGCGTGAAGGTGAATTGGAGCTATGCCGCTCGTCGTGAAGGCGACATCGAAAAAGTGTGGGCTAACCCCGACAAGGCTAATAATGTGCTTGGATGGAAAGCCGAATCTGAACTGGAAGAGGCGCTAAGCACGGCCTGGAAATGGCAATTGAAACTGCGCGAGAAGGGCGTAATGTAAGTTGCTCGCCCGCTTTCCACTGAACTAAATAATGCGCAAGGCGTGTTTTGTAAATGTGTCTTAGGCAACATTTTGTGGTTTGGGCTATGCCCATGCCTCTGTTGCTACTAACGATGCGTTTACAAAGCACGCCTTTGTGTTTGTGTTGTGCCAGAGTTCTACTGGATTTAACCCCAATCAGCTGTTAGAACCATTTAAATGTTGTGTATGGTTGACCGCATTGCCTGTATTATGTTTGAAAGCACAATCTACAACGCCAAAGAATAATACAGCGAAGATAACAACAAGCAAACGAAAGACTGACTTGAAACATTGAGAACAATATAAAACATGCGATAAGCGGTATAACATCCAAGTTAAGTTGGATGTTTACTTCTTGTCGCTTCCTTTATCCAAATACCCTCTTCTAAAAGCATACTGCCTTTAAATTTCTGCAGATGGCTAACTAGAGAAGACGAAAATCCAGTAATTATATTTTACAAAACCACGCCCTACGCACCCCAATTCTAGACGAACACGTACCCTAAAAACGATATAAAACGCACCAAAACAAAAAAAAGCGCGAAGGTTTTTTACTTGTTTTTCGCTCCATTTTTTGCTATTTACTATGTTTTTGCATTTCTCTTTGAAGAAAAATCAATCCAATTTTGCACCAAAAACAAAAAAAATATGCAGTCGGAACTTGTAATTTGCCTTGCATTTAGCACCAAAACACATTGCATTTAGCAGCAAAATATCTTGCATTTAGCAGCAGATCGCATTGCGTTTAGCATCAAAACGCAAGGTTATTTGTAGCAAAACACATTATTTTTGCAGCAAACAACACTCCATAAGCGCCCTTGAAACATATAAACAACTGATTATAAAAGGATTATCCTTTAGGCACAAAAACGAATTGTAGACGTTTTGCAAAAACGCATAATCATGCCGTAATCTCTTCATTAACGCCAAAGAAAAGCATATTTTTGCAACTTTACTGATAAACCTCAATAAATCAACATATTACAAACTTTTAAAATACGCGCTTATATTCACCCAACGTCCAGATTTTTTGAAGGGAAGGCAGCCACGATGCTAAAACTTAGTATATTTATTTTACAAAAACAACAAACAATAATTGGCACGTATCCTGGTACGAATAGCCAACAGAAACAGGAGTGTAGCGTTCAAACCAGAAGGCTCACACAAAAAAAGCCCCCCGCCCCTTCATCTGCCCCACCCCATACCTAGAAACACAACTCCGACATTTAAAAAAATTATAAGCCCAGAGGATACGACAAAGCGTAAAAAAAGGAACGTGATAACAATTAAGCAGTAGAAAGCAACACCCAATTTTACGCAAATAATAGAAAACAGAAACAGCAATTACTCGTCATAAAAAAAGCATAAAAACTGTTTGATTTATTACATTTATAAGATAGTAATATAAAAACAATCTTTAGTAACAATTTGAAACCAGGGAAACAAAACAACACCAAACAACGGCTAATATATTCATTATCAGGCTTAAATAACACAAAAATAATTGTCACGAAACTATAAAAAGTCCATATTTCGAACCTAAATGTTACAATAAGCGCAAATTAAGTTTAATACAATATCATTTTATCATTTTTTTGAACTATAAGCTATTGCAATGTAAAAAGAAAAGACTAACTTTGCTTTCGAGATTCGAAATAACACAGCACGCATAGAAAGCTAAAAAGTAGACCATTGATTGAGTAAATGCCAACCTTGAGAATTAGACCATTTATAAGGCAAGCAATACATGAAGTGAACAAATAATACTTCTCTACTCATCGTATAGTGCTGTAATACAATATAATAACCATTCAGACTACAGCTTCTGCAGTCTATCACTTAATAGAAACAACCTAAATTTTTGTAAGTATGAAAGTAAATTTATTGAAGGCCGCTCTGCCAATTTCAGTGGCATTATTCGCCATGACATTGGGCTCTTGTTCGCAAGATGAACAATTAATTGAGCAAAAAGGAGAGCAACAAAACGAGAGTAAATTATTGGACAAACAGGCAGACATTCAAAACTTCCTGCGCACGTTGCCATTAGCACCAAACATGACACGCGCAACTGCACCCGTTAGTCCAAATGATGGAACACCTGTGCCAGTAGACGAAAACGCTCCTGTACTGGAAAATGAGGGCGTACTGAATGGCATACCAGGCAACTGGGTGAAAACCACACGCCGTTACAAAATGACGCAAACGTTTGATGAAAACTTCCTTTTCGACCCAACCGTCGACATTATTTATCCTGGTTGCGTGCTTAAAGGCGGTACCATCTCGAACGGAACCTACGCCATGATTACTTCACACCAAACGGGTGATGTGACATTCTCTATCAGTTTGTCGCCTGCTAATCCCGCCCAAGCAAACGAAACATCGGCCACCATCCCTAACATCCGCAAGAGCGAATACCAAGCCGTATGGAATAAGTGGGCCAACATGGATTGGAAAGAATCGCCTGTAACAACCATTGAGAGCGTAGAGAAAATCAACTCTCAAGAGGAACTCGTTACCAAACTGGGCGTTGCAGTAACTACTCCTGTGGGTAATGGTTCGGTGAACCTAGGTTTTAACTTCAACAAGAAGAAAAATCATATCTTAGCTCGCCTTATCCAAAAGCATTTCTCTGTTTCGACCGATGCACCAAAGAAGGGTACTATCTTCGAATCTATTGATAAAGATGCGCTAGACGAATACCAACCCGTATACATTTCTAACATCAACTATGGTAGAATTATATACTTGTCTATCGAAACCGACGAGAACGAAAAGAACATTAACGAGGCTATTGAATTTGCATTGAACCAAATTAAGGGCGTTGACGTTAACGTTTCGGTTGACCAAGCGGTAAATTACAGAAAGATGCTTGCAAAGAGTGATGTACATATCACCGTATTAGGCGGCGGTAAAACCATCCAACAAGAAATTTTGAAGGGCGACATCGACTCGTTCCAAAAGTTCCTCGCAGCAGACATCCCCATGGAACAGATGCACCCCATCAGCTTCTCGCTTCGCTATGCTGTTGACAACACGCAGGCTCGCGTAGTAACAAGCAACGAGTTTACTGTTACGCAACGCGACTTCGTTCTACATTCAACAAGGTTCGCATGCAAGTGCGCGTGCTGGGCTTCTCGGGAAAGAACACAGGGCCCTTCCCCAACCTCGACAAGAAGGCCAACATCTGGGGTAAAGTTGCCATCGCACTTAACGGACAAGAGTACGAACTGCTGAACATCCCACAAAAAAATCCGTTCTACTTTAACTATCGCGAGAAGAACGAAACCATGCACCAGATTGGTAAAGGTGGTATTGTAAACATTGAGTTTGATAGAAACGGTGAAGAAAGCTTGGAAGACTTCGTTGACCATATGAAGATGACTTTCATTACCGACCTTCATACCGACAATGGTATTTACAAATATAACTACGACCGCACGGAATACAACCATACATTTGGTAGCGTTTACTCAATGTTCAAAGGCGAAACACCCATTGTGAAACTTGAGTGCAGCTACAAGCAAATTAAGATTCATGCTTATGTAGAGATTATGGATATTAAGTTCTTTAAGTAATAACTTACTCCCCCAAATCGTTCATTAGACGAGGTTGGCCACAAGCTAAAGCCCCAAATAGTTGTACCATTGACTACACACACAAAGGCGATTGGTTATTGTGGAAAGGTTAAAACCTTTCAGAGCCACACCCCGCACTAATGAACGATTTGGGATTAATATAACATACAAAAATGAAAAAGTCATTTACACTGATAGCGTTCCTGATGCTGCTTTGCCAGATGGTTTTTGCAGGACCTATCGACCAAGCACAGGCATTGAAACTGGCTGAAAACTTCTTCGGAGCAGGCGCAACAAGAGCACAACTGAAGATGACGTATAAAGCGTCGGCAATAACTAGAGCCGGACAGGCTGAAGAAAACTTGTTCTACATCATTAATCGAGGGAACGACCAAGGCTATGTGGTGATTGCAGCAGATAATCGCGTGAAAACAGTTCTCGCTTTCTCGGACAAAGGAACACTCACCGAACAAGATATTCAAAACCATCCATCTATTAAATGGATGTACGACGAATATCGTAACCAAATAAAGTGGGCCATCGAAAACCAACCCGACATCCCATCCAACGAGTATAAAATGGCTGCAACCACTCGTGCACGCAACTATCAAATAGAAATCCAACCACTGTTGGAATATGCTACCGATAGAACCACGAAACTAGCCACACCCATTAGCTGGGGACAAAGCTGGCCATTCAACCAGTATTCGCCTAACTATCGTTATAACGGCAACAGCTATCCCACCGTTTCGGGATGCGTTGCAACGGGTATCTGCACCGTGCTTCGCTGGCATAAGTGGCCACGTAAGGCAACTGGTTCTGTGAGCTATTATTGGAAAGGTAAATACATGGCGTTGAATTTCGACGGTAATGGGTCTGAAAATGCAGCTTACGACTGGAGTCAAATGCCCGCCGGAGTGGACGGAGCTGGTCGTGACAGACTAACTGGAAGAAGGGTTACAGACGTGCAAGCCGACAACATCGGCAGACTGCTGCGCGACATCGGCTATGCTGTAGAAATGGATTATAACCCTGCTGCAGCTGGTGGTTCAGGGGCTTTCGTATACAAGGCTCCAAGAGTGCTAACAAGAAACTTTGGTTATAAAAACACAGTTAGATTTCTTGAGCGCGACAACTATTATGACAATGCATGGCTTAAAGAAATTCACGACGAGATGCGCGACTATGGACCCGTGGTATATGCAGGATATTCTAACGGTGGCGGACACTGCTTTGTGCTCGACGGATTTGCCTCAAATGGTTATGTTCACGTAGACTGGGGATGGAACTATTCGTCTAACGGATGGCATCTGCTCAACGTGCTTCGACCAGGGCAAGAAGGTATCGGCGGTGGTGCTGGTGGATACAGCTCAAATCAACAGATGCTTCGCTATCTGAAACCCGATCGCGACTTCGACCCAGAGCCAGACCCAAACCCAAATCCCGACCCAAAACCCGACCCCAATCCCGACGAAGAAACAGAAACTAGCCTGTATATAGCCGCTAAATGTGCACAAACCACTTTGGAACAGCGCAATTCGGTGCCTATAACTATCACCGTGGGTAATTCTAATTCGGAAGAAAGCTATTATGGCAGACTGGCTTTAGCTATCTTCAAACTCGGATAGCAAGGCTACAATTATCGGTACAACCACTGCGTCTATTGGCGCTGATGCCAAAAAGGCCATCACCTTCTATGCTAATCTGGCCAATATAGACCCAGGAACATACAATTTATCGGTTAACTATGCCTATGGCTCGGGATATAAACCCATCAACGACATCGCTGGAACTGTAACCGTTGGAAAGACTAAGCCCAATCCTGAACCCGACCCAGATGTTACCACAGCGAAACCTGAACTAGTGGCTGTACAAAAAGTGATAAGCTACATTACTAAGGGAGAAAGTGCCAAGATTGTGGCTACATTGGCCAACGAAGGTAAGGCATCGTACAACGGACAACTTAGATTGTATGCACTACCCATAACGTCTACGAATTTGAGTTCGGCCACCGTTATCTGCGAAGGCAATGCAAAAGTTGAAAAAAGTCAGCGCGTTACATTCTCGTTCTACACCAACGATAACTTGAAGACGCTTAACACGGGCAAATATAGCCTCATTATTGGCTACTTTGTAGACAACAAAGAAATAGCTGTTAAAGCTAGCTCGGGCTCGCTAGCCTGGAAGATTGGGGAACTAACCATTAATCCAGAAAACAACTATAATAAGGTAACAAAAGACGATGTGAAGCTGCAAACCATCTTCTTCTATCAAAGTGGTTCGTATCTTGGTACAGACAATGCTTATATTTCAAGAAGTTCGGGTAAATTCACTGCTCGTGTTTATGTGAAAACCACAAAGGGCTTTGAAGGTCGCGTATGCTTCTATGTAACTGATATGCCAAATGGTTCGAATGCTGTTAATAGCTATATGCAAGACAAGCGCACGGTTTCGATGAAGCCTAACACTAATGGCTATATTGATGTTGTGATGCCAACGACCTACTTACGCAATGCTCGCTACTACATGAACATCATGTATACCACAAGTGGCAATAACTGGATGTACTATCCAACAGATGCTGTACCCTTCTATACATATGCAAGCTATAGCCTGCCCGCCGACATGAGTGAATGGGACAAGAATCCAACAATGGGTCCAACGTTCGACTTTAAAACAGCCCCTGCATTTGGTCAGCTGTACCAGTCGGTAGGAAACAAGGCCGATGGAAATGCTATTGATAACACATTAGGTATTGGTGAAGTGAAAGCAAACGAGGCCGAACTTACACTTTACGCGAATGTTGTAACTAGCGAAATAACCATTTCGGCTCAAGAGGCTGGCGTGTTAAACTTGTTTAGCGTTTCGGGCAACCTCATCTGCAAGTACGACGTAAAGGCTGGCGACAACGTTATTGATGTTACCAATCTACCCGCTGGGGTATATCTCATCAGCAAGGGAAAAACTACGCTGAAGTTTGTTAAGAAGTAATTTCTAAATAACTGCTCCAATCTAGGCAGACTGCTATAAAGATTATACAACATATCTTTGTAGGGGTCTGCCTTTTTTATTTTAGGTTATATTATCGACCGAAAATCGGGATAAAAGTCAACATTGGTTAGGGGCGATATAGCCAGTCGCTATCGCCAAACAACTAAACCATGGTGCTTGCTTTAAGCCAAATCGCACATTAGGTGTATGGAATGAACAATGGGGGAGCTAACCAAACAAAAGCCGTAAAACGATGTTTACGCATTCACAAACGGAAATAAAAATGAAGAAAACATTTGGTATTTATCGAAAAACTGCTACCTTTGCACCGCATTTGAGATAATGCCCTTATGCAATAAGTAGGGAAAGGCCGATATGGCTCAGTTGGTAGAGCAATTCATTCGTAATGAATAGGTCCCCGGTTCGAGTCCGGGTATCGGCTCAAATGCGGTAATAGCTCAGTTGGTAGAGCACTAGCTTCCCAAGCTGGGGGTCGCGAGTTCGAGCCTCGTTTACCGCTCATGGTTACAATCCAGGTTATTCAGGATATTATTATGCTATATATAAAGGTGTAAGGAACGTAAATACGTTTCTTATTTTTTTTTGTTCGTATTTTTCCTTTCCCAACAATATACAGACAAACAAAAACAAGAGGTTGCACTTATTTATATAAAGCCAACCTCTTGCAATGGTATCGTTTCCAACTAAAAGTAAAACGATGATGCTTATTTCTTTATTATTTTTTTGCCATCAACAACATACACCCCAGCAGGGAGCGCATCCCAAGCTTGAGTTTGACGCACACCATTGATACTAAAGATGTGTTTGGGTTTTACATTTTTATTTTCTACCCCATCTATTGAAGTGACTTTCATCTCACCAACGGTGTAGAACACATTACGCATAGTTTGTGGATTCCAAATATCTTCGCGTTTGCCATCTCGTTCAATCTCAAGATGTATTTCGTAAGAATGATTAGGTTCTAACTTAGATGCCGCAAAAGAAATTCGAGTTTGAACAGCATTGTTAGCTACATCGCAAGGCAGATAAACATTATTTACAACGCCCAGGTCTATCCATTTATCGGAGGTTAAGTCGAACAAACGATAATAAAGACTACCACGATAACCATTCTTTATTTGATAACCACTTACCTTGGCGTGCACCTGCAAACTTATCTGGCGTATTTTATTTAATTGAAAGATGCTATAATTAGCATTTTCACCATCCACAAGATAGTCTACAAAATTAAACTGAATGCTTCCACGGTTTACATAGGGCAATACTTCTATCTCGAATGGTTCTTTCATATCGATAGGAACAACAACTTCTGCCCCATTCCTTTTTACCTTGATAGCAAAATCTACGCTGTACTTGCCTTGTGCCAAAGCCCCTACCCTACCCGAATTGAAATACTGAGCCAACATATTAATGGTAAAAGAGGTGCGACCAAGACGTTGTGCCACAACATTGGGTGTTAACAAATAACCATTAAACACTTGCTTAGTGCGCACATTGGTAAGCTTCATAACAAGATCGCCACGCACTTCCTCTCGCCCTGGATTATACATTGTGAAACTAAAGGCAGCCATATTGCCCGAGTCTTCGTAGAAAGGAGCAAGCACGCTAGGGCGTTTCTCAATAACAACAACATCATGCGGATTGCCCGTTTCTACATGAACGGCATTGGAAGTGAGCTTCACTTGCATCTCATTGGCATGATTTATAGGTTTCCATGGCCCATTTTGTTTGGTTGTAGCATTGAGCATTTCAGAATAAACAGGCACTAAACGATAGTTTCCATTGGCCACGTTATCAAAATGAATGTCGTACACTTCGAACGTCATGTTAGTAAATATTGATGCCCAAACAACGTTATCGCCAACGGAAGGATAAATTTTCACCTGCTGGTTTTTATCATTATAAAGCGCCAACGCCACCTTTCCTGTAAACACGCCCAACTCTCCTTTCACAGAACTATATGAGCCTAGTTTAGAAATCTTTGCGCTTAAACGTTCTTGTCTCGTGGCATCGGTCTTGCTAATGGTAAACGCCGTAGTGGTGCGAGCATCTAAGCCTCGTTCTATGTCCTTAAAACGACTAGCCTTTCCATTGTTGGGATGTGCAAATACCACTGACATATCATCCCAGAACGTACCACTTAAGGCAAAAACCATGAACATTAAGATAAATGGTGTTGATATCAAAATAGCCATCGCTTTCGCCACCCCAGCCCCAGTTGGTGTGTATAAATCCGCGCTCATCATAACCATCATAAACAAAAGGCATGCGGACCACCTACAACTAAAACAGGATATCCGTTGGATAGTTCTTGCATCACCTCGCTATGAAACTCGTTGGCTGGCAGAACGTCTTTATCTAAATAACGCACCGTATAATCAAACTTATCGCGAAGTGCATTGCACGCATATTGCAAGTTAGAATCACTGCCTTTATGATAGTATCTCATGCGAACAGCACTGCCAATATCACGCATAAACACACCTACAGCTTGTTCTGAGCGCCTCGAATACATCTTTCCTGCCGTGTCTTTCATATCGTCCCACCAATAAGTGGTACTTTTCCAGGCATCGTCTCCTTCGGTTCTAACATAATCTGCTGGTCGTGTTTTAGGCCATTTATGATAATACATTACCTGTGCTGTTGCTGTTGCCACACAGCCTGTTGGTGTGGTTCGCCCACTAATTACAGGGGTATATTTGTTAAAAGGATAATACTGACTCCATTTACAGGTAAGTAATGGTTCCACCTTTCGTTTGATTGGCATTGGCTGAGCCGTGGCCTTAACACCTTTTGTACGCACTGCATTCACCACTTGCTCGTAGGCTTTCAAAAACGTTTTGAAGTATGGCGGCTGATTGTTTTCGTCTTTTGACATATTATCACCATAGGCCACTAACTCATTTAGTGCACTTTCACCAGAGATAATGACAAATTTGTTATCGCTAGAATTAGTGAAGATATAATACGCAGGACTAGAGGTTCCCTGCAAAGAACGTGTTGCTACGGTGTTCTTTGTGAGCGTTGGGTTACTGATATACTTTGAAGCAATGCTCGTGGCCTGTCCTTTGGTTATGGGATTGGCATTCATCAACATGGTGTTTGATAACATTGCTAATAATAAAAGCAATGCTCTCATTGGTTTTCTGTTCATTCTAATTATTAAGTATTATAGTATTTACAATGCTTTTGTTGTTAGACAATACGTGCTCGCCCATTTATTCAGACAAATTACACGGTCTTTACTACGCCAGCAACTAATTTTTAAGTAATTGGTTGTTATTAGAAGCCATTAGCACCACATCATATAACACACTCCCAACTATCGCAGCATTTGTATGTCTACACAAATCCATTTTATGGGGTGCGCCTGTAGTTGGCTGCCTCGTCTCTACACGCAGATTTTAAAACGTTTTTAAATTGTTTTTTCTTATGCAATGCAAAATTAACAACATTTATTTTAACCAGCAAAAAAACGCGACTCTTATCGACACCCTGCTAAAGATTTAACAATCAAATTATCATTAATGCGAAATTAAAACCAAAATCAAGAAATAATCTACCACAATCATACTTGTACACGCAAACAAACTTGCGCCCAATTTAACATTAAGATAAGAAAGAACATTACCTAAACATTGTCGCCATGTGCAACACAAGCATACCAAGAGAATGCAAAACCAACTAGCAGCGTGAGCAAACATCGTCTTTAGTTACTATTTCTTCGGATTAATCTCTCTTTATCCTATTATTTAATGCATCGACATAATCGTGAGCTGACTTTAAACCCCCAAACGCTACCTTATGCAAGATTTTGCGCTAACAACGAACACATGCATCCTAAAAAAGGCATTTTACCAAAAAGTGTAGTTATAAAATAGAAAATACAGAAACAAAAAGAGTAAAACAGATCGCAAAATCAACACAAAAGAAATAAACACTTACACATGCAAACATTTCCTTTACAATACTTTCGGGTTTTCGAAAAAAAGAAGTAATTTTGCATTATCATTCGGCTAAGAATTTCTAAAGATTTTTTTATTAATTTACATTTATAAATCACTATGCAAAAAAGATTGTTTTTTCTGTTCGCCATTGTGATGTTCCTCACATCTCCCCTCATGGCACAGGTTACAACATCAGGTATCAACGGAAAGGTTGTTGCTGGCAGTGAAGAGGTTATTGGAGCCACTGTGGTGGCCGTACACACCCCCTCAGGAACACGCTACAACGGCATTACCAACGAGAAAGGACGCTACTCTATACAAGGTATGCGCGTGGGAGGTCCTTACACAATCACCATCTCGTACGTGGGATACAAAGACGAAGTGTTTGAGAACATCAACCTGGTTCTCGGCGAAACAAGCGTTCTTAACGCTGATATGAAGGAAGACGCAAAGTTACTGGGCGAAGTAACCGTAACCGGAAAAGCTGGCGTGGGCACCACTGGCGCCTCTACACAGTTCTCGAAAGCGCAAATCGACAACACACCAACTGTAAACCGCAACATCTACGATGTAGCTACTCTCTCTCCGCTGGTTAAAGCCAACAAAAAAGGCGGTATCACCATCGCTGGAACGAATAACAGATACAACTCGTTCCAAATTGATGGTATGGTGAGCAACGACGTCTTCGGATTGTCGAGCGGCGGCACTATTGGCGACCAAACCAACGCAAACCCCATCGCACTTGATGCTGTTGAACAAATTCAAGTGGTGGCTTCGCCTTTCGATATCCGACAAAGCGGATTTACAGGCGGCGCTATCAACGCCATCACAAAATCGGGTACCAACGATTTTAAAGCTTCGGCCTACACCTATTACACCAATGAAAACCTTTATGGACAATGGAATCAAAACACAGGACTGAAGGAGAAATACCAAAACGAATCAACAAAAACCTTTGGAGCTACCTTTGGCGGTCCAATCCTTAAAGACAAACTGTTCTTCTTTGCTAGTGCTGAGTATAAGAAAAACATCTATCCCGCCACTTACTATGCTGGCGCACCTGGTTATTTCATGACTACCGACATGGCAAAAGCCATTGCCGACCAATATGAAGCAATAACGGGAATTAAAGAAAGCTATCATCGCCCCGACATCACTTCGGCTGCTCTCTCGCTGATGGCACGCATCGACTGGAACATCAACAACAATACCAAGTTCTCACTTCGCTATCAATTCAGCGATTCGCATAAAGATGAGTTCAGCTCTAGCTATAACACCTACAACTTTGTGAATAGCGGATATATTCGCAACAACAATATGCACTCGTTCGTGGCCGAGCTCAATTCGCACTTCAGCCGTTCGCTTTATAACGAATTGCGCGCCGGACTAACCATCGTACGCGACCACCGCAAAATTCCTTATCGCGCTGCATCAGCATATATTAGCAAAGCGGGCGCTTACGACCCCGTAACTGGAACCGAAGCTGCTGGTGACAACACCGTAAACATCGGTACCGAATACTCTTCGGGTCTAAACTCACTCGACCAAAACATTTGGGTGCTTGAAGATAACTTGTCGTGGTATCTAGGAAATCATAACATCACCTTTGGTACACACAACGAACTCTACGACATGAAGAATGCCTTTACCCAAGCTTTTACTGGACAGTATAGCTACAATGGCATAAAGGCATTTATGACGGATAAGGCCAACCAGTTTGCTTGGAACTATGCCGACGAGACCATTACAGGCACTAAAGAATGGAAAACGCCATTTAGAAGCGGGCAAGTGGGTTTCTATGTACAAGATAAATGGGACATCAACACCTTGCTACAACTCACTTATGGCGTACGCTTTGATATTCCTTTCTACCTCAATAGCCCATCCACCAACGACCAATTCAACGCCTCTGAATTCTCAACTAAATACGATGCTGTGGTTGGTCGCAAACCAAAATCGGTGGTGATGTTCTCGCCTCGATTGGGTTTCCGTTGGTATGCTAACAAGACTCATAAAACAATGCTACGCGGAGGATTGGGAATTTCAACGGCCGCGCTCCTTTCGTATGGCTCGAAAACGCATGGGCTAACACAGGTATCGAACAAAAGGGTATCCTAATTCGTAACAACGTGCCCTCGTTTACTACCTATAAAAACGATGCACAAGCAGCAGCTAGCAACGCTCTGCCTACCGATGCAGCAAAACCAAACATTGCCACTGTAACCCAAAACTTCAAGTTCCCACAGGTATTCCGCACCAACTTGGCGCTTGAACAACAATTGCCTGGCGATATGAAACTTACCATTGAAGGCCTGTACTCTAGAAATCTTAACAACGTATGGTTTGAAAATCTTGCTCTTGTTAACGACGGTAAGCGTGTTTATGCTGTTGAAGGAGTTGAAAATTCATCAACCATCTACTATAGCAGCAAGCCTGGAAGCTACAGCAGCATCATCAACATGACCAACACCAACAAAGGATATAGCTACTCTATCAGTACTCAGATTGAAAAGTCGTTCAAGTTCGGACTAGACCTCATGGCCAACTACACCTTCGGTCGCTCGTATTCTGTGCACGACGGAACGTCTTCTGTGGCGCTTTCTAACTGGGGATATTACTACAATGTCGACCCCAACGAACCTGTACTCGCAGCTTCAATGTTCGATATTCCTCATCGACTCGTTGTTACAGCTAACTATAACAGCAAACGTTATGGTAACGGACGCTGGCAAACACATGTTGGCCTTACTTACAACGGCACAAGCGGACAACGCTATAGCCTAACAATGAGCGACAACCCCAATCCTTCTTTCAACGGCGACTACTGCAAAGGTAATACCTTGTTATACATTCCTACAAAAGCCGAACTGGCCAACATGACCTTCGTTGACAAAACAAACAAGGCTGGTGTGGTTACCTCAACCGCAGCACAACAAAAAGATCAGTTCGAACAATGGATTGAAAACGATAGTTATGCTAGCAAACACCGCGGACAGTTCGCCGAACGCAACTCTAATCTCACCCCATGGGAGAACCGTTTCGACCTGCACATCTCGCAAGATTTCTATTATCTTAAGGGACGTGGTAGCAAGGTTGAACTGGTGTTCGACATCCTAAATGTGGCCAACCTGCTGAATAAAAACTGGGGCACCAACTACACTTCGGTTTACAACATTAACAAACTACAAGTTCAAAACGTTAACAACGGAACTGCACCCGACACCAAAGTGGCTACATTCCAATACTTCGACAACACGCCACACGTGAGCGATGTAGCTAGTCGTTGGCACGCACAAATTGGCTTGCGCGTAACCTTCTAAAGCCAAACAACAGGTGTTTTAAAAGCTTCGTGCACGCATCGAAAGCACAACACCTAACGCTATATGTAAAAGTGGGCACACCTTGTAAGGTTGTGTCCACTTTTTTTGCTATCTTTGCAAGATATTATCAAAGACTTACATCATGCACATCGATTTCAACAATCTGGAAGAAAACAAAATTAATGGCTTCAAAGGCGGACATGGAGAAATGCTAATGAAGGCCTTTGTAGACAGCAAATGCCGCATCATGCAAAACGTTTTGAAACCAGGAGCTGCCAGCGGACTGCACAAACACGAAGAAAATAGCGAAGTGGTTTTATGTTTAAGTGGCGAAGGCACTTTTTATTGCGACGGCGAAAAAGAAACACTGCTCCCCGGACAGGCGCATTATTGCCCTATGGGTCATGCACACTACTACGAAAATAATGGTACAGAAGATTTCGTTTTCTTCGCCATCGTACCCGAACATCACTAAAATTCACACCACACACCTATCATCCCCAACACTTCTTCTACATCGACCATTCACTCACCAACAAACTAGCACGTGAACGTCTCCATTCGCCTATTCCTTACATTATGTGTATCGGTTTCACTTGTGGCATGTAACCATAAAAAGCAGAACCAACCCGTGGAAACTCCCTGGGGAACAACGCTTGGTGCCGACACCGTGGAAACCAGCAACAATGGTTTCTCACTCGACGACATCGTTCACAACGGCGAACTCATCATGCTAACACTCACCGGACCCAACAATTATTACGATTATCATGGCCACGGCATGGGCTTGCAATATCTGCTCTGCGAGCGCTTTGCTAAATCCTTAGGCGTTTCGCTTCGGGTAGAAGTATGCAAAGACACGGCCGATTTGGTGGAAAAACTAAAAAATGGCGATGGCGACTTGGCTGCGTTGTTCTTACCCAAAAATATAGAAGGGATTGATTTCTGCGGCGCAAAACCCGCAACGGGCAATGAACAATGGGCTGTCGCAAAAGGAAACGAAGCTTTGGCCGACACATTAAACAAATGGTTTAAACCCCAATTACTCGCTAAAATCAAAGCCGAAGAACAATTTGCATTGTCTGCTCGCAGCATACAACGCCATGTTTATTCGCCCATGCTTGACCGTAAAGCTGGTATTATTTCACAATACGACCATCTTTTCCAAAAGTATGCCCCCACTGCCCGATGGGATTGGCGTCTCTTAGCAGCACAATGCTACCAAGAGTCTACCTTCGACCCTATGGCGCATTCGTGGGCTGGCGCAAGAGGTTTAATGCAAATCATGCCTGCAACGGCTGCTCACTTAGGACTACCCGCCAGTCAAATACACGAACCCGAACCCAATGTCGCAGCAGCCACAAACTCATAAGGGAGTTAGATGGTAAGTTTAACGACATCCCCGACCGCATGGAGCGCATCCGCTTTATACTTGCCAGCTACAACGGCGGTCATGGTCATATACGCGATGCTATGGCGTTAGCTCGAAAATACGGACACAATCCCCAACGCTGGGAAGAAGTTGCACCCTTCGTTCTTCGCCTAAGTACATCGCAATTCTACAACGACCCTGTTGTAAGAAACGGCTATATGCGCGGTAGTGAAACCGTTGATTATGTGGAACGAATAGGTAAGCGATGGCAACAATATTCGGGAATGGCGCCTGGAGGAATATCGGGCAGTTATGGTTCGATGGTACCGCAACGCGCCACAAAGAAATATCGTTTCCATCTCTAACTCCCTACTCCCCACACGCTTTTATGGCATTACCCCACCCCATTATTAACATAACTATTTTATTACACCCTTGAAACCCTGTCACACCACATATCATCTAGACTGCCCATACAAACAAACCGTATGGCCTATACAGATGAATATTTTACCCAGTCTAGCCAATCTGTCTCCCTCATATCGTCTAACCGTATGGGGAATAAATGCCTACGCCATCAACTTGCGCTCGCTCAAATTTAAAACAATTGTTTATCAAACTTATCCACTAAAGCCATAAACCTTGGCACAATGCCCGTTTGATTGACTTAAAACCTCCTGGGAATCTTTCAATAGTCTCTAGGATATTTAAATACCTATAAATCCTTCTGCATAGGCGGCCATCCATCAAATATTTTAGATGACTATTAACCTAGTGCAAAGATGTACCTGCATTTTCGTTGCAACAAACAAATCCACACCAATTGCCATTACACCTGTACTTATTTTGTTTGCAGCTTAAACAAACCTGCCGCATTAACCCAAATCTCTAAGTTTGAAATATGAATTGCAAACTTAGAGATTTGGATTAAATATTCATTGAGATAACAGGCTACATAAAAAAAATCTTACTGACTATAAACCAACAATCAAACGAAGGGTAAACAATAACTAACATAAACAACATAACATATTTCACTGCCTATATAATCGCCTATTCTACTTAAACCTAGGTTGTACAAAACAACACCTGAAGCACACCATAACAAAACACGCCTTATTAATAATGTCAACTTTACAGACAAAAAATTAACATTATGAGTGCCCTCGCCACGAAAAGTCCAAGCATCGGCCGATTTTTCTCGCTTATTTCTTTAGCGCACAACCATCTGATTTACTGACTCTTACACAGAATTAAGCATAAAACACGCCTTTTTCAACACAAAATCCGGATGCAGAGCATAAACATACGTGCACCACAAATCCCCAGACCAACTTTTCATGTCTAAGCGGCAAATTACCCATAAAATCCACTTTTTACCCCACTTTTTGCGCTTTACAGCGCTATTAGTAGCAAATCACTATGCATTTAGAAGCAAAACACCTTGCGTTTAGCAGCAAATCACCATGCATTTAGCAGCAAATAGCACTGCTATTAGCAGCAAATAGCAAATCGTTTCGTTGCAAATAACAGCGAATTATCATACAAATTGCGAGCAATATACAAAAATAATCCCCAAATTTTGTTGCTTTTGCAGATGCCAATCTTGATTAATTTTCTTGAAATAGAAAAGCAAAGTCATAGCAAATAGCAAAAGTCAGCACAAACAACCCTCCGCTTGCCACCTCAAATTTTGCCATTCAGTCGCATTTTATATCCGTTTTAACGGGACAACTCATCTAGAATGGCTCGTCCGAAAAATAGATTTTGTAAAATATATTTACTAAATTAACATTTCACATACAACCCTATCCTTTATAAATATCAAAGCAACAGCTTGCACGGCATAGGGGCAATAAGAGAAATAATAATTCATTCACTAATATGCCGCCTCCATCGTCATCAAACCAATGTACGCATATAGAAGACAGAGATTTGCAAGCCATTAAATAAAACCACTTCGTACGTGGCTCTATGCCACATGAGGAAATATGCCAAACTAGAAATATCAAACACAACATACGCTAAGCCCAAAGACCTGCGCAACTATCACTAAAGTCAAAGACATTTCAGATAATAAAAAACAATAAGTCTCCCCCCCTGTGCAGAGCAAAAAATAACAAATCACCCATATTCTTTTCCCACCCATCGTCAATGTACAATCTCCTGCCATCCGCTAGCTGCTCTCAAAAACAGTAATTAAATCAAAAACAACACTACTCAAACACAAGAAAAAGCTATCTTTTGCCCCTGAACCACAATAAATGCATCAAAAACCCCATAAAAATTCGCATAATGTTTGCCAAACCAAAAAAAAGTATTATCTTTGCACCGCCTTACCACAAAGGCCTTTCAATTATGGAGAGATGGTAGAGTGGTCGATTACAGCGGTCTTGAAAACCGCCGTACCGAGAGGTACCGGGGGTTCGAATCCCTCTCTCTCCGCTAATAGGCTTCAAAAGGACTTCACAATAGTTGTCATTTTAGCCTTCAAAATTTAGATAATCGTTGTAAAATCAAAGGTTTTACAACGATTTTTCTTTATATATACCTCTATCGCCTGACGGCATAAACCTATGTTTTGACAATCATCATTCGGTCAAATTCTGCTACATAAACTGCTACACAAAAATTGTAGCAATAAAAAATGTAGCAATGACGGGATTTTGAATACCAAATTGAAGGCATCAATTCTTTCTGTTTCAGTATGTTATATATTAACTTTTGCAGCCGAGTGCTACACAAAAAGAATGATGCATTATGAGAACAAATTTCAAGGTATCCTTCTACCTACGCTCAAACTATGAGAACAAAGAAGGAAAGTCGCCTGTAATGCTCCGTGTATTCCTTAACGGAGAGATGTCAAATTTTGGATCTACGAAAATCTTCGTGGACAAGACAGTATGGAATAATGCCACAAGTCGGCTCAAAGGTCGGACAGCAGAAGCCTTATCCGTAAATGCCGCATTGGACTCTATTTCCACTACACTGAATGGAATTTACCGCAAGTTTGAGGATGACGAGTCTCTGTCATTGGAAAAAATCCGTTCTTTCTTTGTAGGAAAAGACAGGGAATACACGACTTTTCTCCCGATATTTGACAAGTTCAACGAAGATGTCAGACAGCGTGTCGGACACACCATCAGCAAAGACAGTTTGCAAAAGTACAGTGTTTTGAGAAGACATTTCTCAGAGTTCCTTATCCATAAATATGGAAGAAAGGATATTGGACTTACAGAGTTTACGCCATCCGTGGTACAAGACTTTGAGTTATATCTGAGTACAGTGGCAGGCTGCGCTTACAATACATCGGTCAAAAAAATGAAGGCACTCAAGACCGTAACCATCTATGCACAAAAACGCGGTTATCTTCTTCACGACCCCTTCCTCAATCATCGTTTTCACCTGGAACCTGTTAATCGCGGTTTTCTCACGGATGAGGAAATTATGAAGATAGCCAACAAGGATCTTGCTATTCAACGCTTGGAGTTAGTAAGGGATGTTTTCATCTTTTCATGTTTCACAGGTCTGGCATATATTGATGTTTCCAATCTCACACCAGACAATATCGTAACACTTGATGATAAGCAGTGGATTATGACCAGAAGGCAGAAAACAAGTGTGGAAACAAATGTGTTGCTTCTTGACATTCCAAAGAGTATCATCGCCAAGTACAGTCATAAGACCTATCGGAACGGCAAACTGTTTCCCATCTTAACGAATCAGAAACCAACGCATATTTGAAAGAAATAGCCGACCTTTGCGGTGTCAAGAAGAACCTGACCTTTCATCTTGCAAGGCATACATTTGCCACTATGTCGCTAAGTAAGGGCGTTCCAATGGAAAGCGTGTCGAAGATGCTGGGACATACCAACATTAAAACTACACAAATTTATGCTCGCATTACCAATAAGAAAATAGAACACGATATGGAACAGTTGGCTGGCAAGTTAGACAAGTTCAATGTTGCTATGGGCATCAACTCAAAATAATGTATAACCCTAAACCAAGAAGATTATGACAACAACAAAGAAAGAGCTTTCTTACTTCCGTTTGAAGTTAGAGAACTACCTCAGTGAGCATTTCCCCGAAATGTTAAGTGACAAATCATTCATAACGGCAAGAGCCGACGAAGCATTGACAGCTTACTGCGATGCAGTGACACAGGGCTTCTCGCATCCCGAAGCTGAGACAATGGCAAGTGAAGTATTATACCAAGATTTGCATTTTTCCAAGTACGACACGCTTGTGTCTGTCTTGGAAAATGAGTTCGAGAAAGAACTCCCTTCTCCTCTTCCTGAAAGACTAACACCTATGCTTCTGAAGAATAAGGCTGTGCAAAGCGTTTTCGATAAGTATGAACTGACAGACGACTTTGGGGCGAGTCCAGAGTATGAGAAACTCTACACTGAACTGACAGGGATAATCGTTCTGATCATTGAGGTCAATGGTCTGCCAACGATAGGCGGTGAGAACATGACTTGATGTAACACCATCGGGAGCTTTTGTAGTGTCAAGAGCCAAGATAACCACTCTTCTCCACACACCAATAGTTTTACAAACACTTGGCTTTGTGTGGAAGAGTATCTTGTTATTGCTCTTGAAACTATAAAAAGCTCCGATATGAATACAATCATCATGAATCAAGATGTTCTTAAAAGTGCGATTTCTCGCCGAGACAATAGAAGCGAGCTTCCATTGTCCTCACGGCTTAACGAAATCGTTCACACACCTGCCTTCATCAAGGCAGACGCATCGAACAAAACCGATAATATCAAGCAGCAGCAGACTTCTCCCAAGCAAGTCCGCTGCTTCTCTTGGACACGCTTCATCGAACTCGCTATCCTGTTTTCTATCGTTATCGGTGCTGTTTGGCTTATCTCAAAGATTGTAACGTCACAGGTCGTTACCGCCGTGTCAGTCATTGCAGGTTTTCTGATACTGCGCTTTATCGTCAGAGTCATTCTCCAAGTTACCTTTACGCTGCTGAGCATTCTCTTCTGGCTGGCAATTCTCTGTGCCCTCCTGCTATGCGTGCTTTGAGAAGCATAGCTCTGTAAAACCTTTCATACTATTTCATCAGGTGGTTATCTCGCATATTGAGATAGCCACCTTTTCTATTTTCCACTACGAGCGTTGCACTTTTGCTTCTTTTCCAATGCTCCACATGATGCGATGACAAGGAGACGGATGCTGTTCCCTTTTTATCCGCAAAGGTAGTACGGGGCTTGTGGCTTTCAAAAGGTCTGTGCCGCTTGGTTTGTCTGGAAAATCTCCACACCTACGGGTAGTATTTTCCGCCAAAACCTTGTGCAAGCCCGCCCCGCTACCTCTATTTTGCTACAAAAAGGAATCAGCATACTCCGATCTTTGGACGCATAAAAAAAATGTCGCTATGGATAAGCAAAAAGTAAATACAACATCTTCGATGAACAGAAAAGGATATAGCTCCTCCTCTCATTACCGCATTAACCCTACGGCTGAAAAAAGTGAGCAAGTGTTGGCAATTAAGTTTGTACAATGGGACGTTCCCCCTTTGGAGAGCCTTTGTAACAGCAAAGTATATATCCTGCGTGAAAAACTCAATCGTGGCGAGCGTATGAGCCGTGAGGAAAAGAATTGGCTATGTGAAGCGGTGAACTCAAACACCTATTTCCGAACAGCCGTTCCCCTGCAAGGCTATCGCTTTGACTTCTTTGATGTACTGAAGAAATACCTTGTGGGTCAGTACGGACAATGGACAGAATATTACGCACCCGACAGAACAAGCCTAAGAGCCTACCTATATGGACGCATCAATCAAATAGTAGAAATTCCCAAGTATTAACAACATCAAAACATATACGACAATGAAAGGTACAGAACATTTTACACGGACAATAGCCGAATATCTCAATCAGCGTGCTATGACAGACCCTTTGTTTGCCCCTAACTTGATGAAACCGAACAAGAACATCGAGGAGTGCATCACCTACATTCTTAATGAAGTGCAGAAAAGCGGTTGCAACGGCTTTGATGATGATGAAATCTTCTCTATGGCTGTTCACTACTACGATGAGGACGATATAGAAGTCGGCAAGGCTGTTTCTTGCCAAGTAGCCGTTAATCACGTTGTGGAACTCACAAAGGAAGAAAAAGCCGAAGCAAGGCAGGAAGCCATTAAGCAATATCAGCGTGAGGAACTTGCCAAGTTACAGAGCCGTAACACACGAGTGAAGAAGACAGAGAACGTAGCAACCCAAGTACAACCATCACTATTCGATTTTTAAGCCTATGAAACCGAGAAACAAATTTGAGAAGGCGGTTTTGGAACAAAGCAAGCATCTTCGCCCGATAACCAAGACACAAAGTAAGTGGGCATTCCGTGAGTGTATTGACCACTTCGCCTACCGCTTGCCAAAAGGTCGCACTACTTGTATGGATTGTGGGCATAGTTGGGGAATGAACAAACAGAGAGAAACTTGCACTTGCCCTCATTGCAGGTAAAGTTACAGGTCAAGGAAACATACGAGCGTAAGTTGCAGCAGAAGCAGTATTTCACCCTACTTACCACTTGTGGAGAGTTTCAAGTATTACGTATGTTCCTACTTATTGTGGGTATGGAGAAAGGTTACGAAGCACAGACCTCCATAATTGAGATTGGGCAATATTGGTGGAATATGCAGGGACGAAAAGCTGTGGTTGCCATACAGAGGGTTTTGGGACACTATGTTGATACCTTTTCCTATTATAGTCCTATGGCAATACGCAACGATAATGAAGCCTATCAGCATATTGCCTACTCACCGATATATCCGAAGTTCAAGGTTACAGACATACTTCGCAGAAATGGTTTTAAGGATAATTTCTATGGCATCGTGCCTACCCAGCTTATTCCTGTATTGCTTACAGACAGCCGTGTAGAAACATTGTTAAAAGCAGGTCGTACAGACCACTTACGTTACTTTCTTGGCAACAAGAGTGCTTTTGAGGAACTATGGCAGTCCTACAAGATTGCAGTTCGTAAGGGTTATGATATTACAGATATTTCCCTTTGGAGTGATTATGTAGATACACTTAGAAGATTAGGAAAGGATATTCATAATCCAAAATATTTATGCCCCACAGACCTTAAAGGCGAACACGACCGCAGACACGAGGAACTTCTCAGACAGCGTGAAAGGAAGGAAATAGAACAGAAGCAAAAGAAGGCAATGGAAGACGAAAAACGTTTCAAGGAACTCAAATCAAAATTTTTCGGTATCTGTTTCACGGACGGCACTATCCAAGTCCACGTATTGGAGAGCGTGCAAGAACATTTGGAAGAAGGTGTATCAATGCACCATTGCGTATTTTCTAATGCATACTACCTTAAGGAGGACTCCCTTATCCTTTCGGCTACCATTGAAGGCAAGCGAATAGAAACCATTGAAGTATCTTTACGAACTTTGGAAGTGGTGCAAAGTCGTGGAGTGTGCAACAAGAATACGGAATACCACGAGCAGATAGTAAACCTTGTGAATGCTAATCGAGGTCTTATAAGCCGAAGAATGAAAGCAACAGCATAAAGTATGAACCATTAAATTATCAGAGATATGAAAACAGAGATTGAAAACATCATCTATAACTATGCAGACGAGATACCGCATATTTTCATTAGGGTTATCAACGCAATAACCCTATCCAACAGCAAAGAGGAGTTAAGGTCGGCTATCAACAAAATAGCCAAAGAAACAGAACTTGACAAATTCTTTGCATACGGCTATGGTGCACACCACTTTTGGCTCAAACACCGCAAATTATCCAATGGAGAGCCAAAGGAATACAGATTATTAAAGGTTGAATTTTAAGATTATGAAGAAGATAGTTTACAGAGTACGAACGCAATATATCTTCGAGGGAGTATTTGAAGTGGTTGCGGAGAGCAAGGAAGAAGCACGGCAAAAAGTCCTGCAAAATTGTGGGCTAGTCATGGGTGGAAGCATTCACAGTACCTTGCCCGATGAGGTGGTGAATTGGGTGTTTGACAGACATCCCAACAAACGAATAGACAGAATAACGAAAGTGTAGGAATAGCCACTGAATAAACAAGAGCCACGCAAACTTTCGGTTTGCGTGGCTTCTTTTCTTTTTCTTAGAACAAGCAGGTGACCAAAGAAAAGAAGCAAAAGAAAGTCGCAAAGAGATTTTTTCTCTTAATAATCGAGAAAAATAAATAACGCTTTGCTTCCTCTTCTATTCTCTTGCTTCCTGCTCTGCATCTCTCTCCATGGCATATTTCATTGCATAGAAAGATTCCGCATCATCAAATCCTTTCATAAGGTTTTCCTCAATCCATTTTGGGAAATATTCTTTAGCCTTAGGAGTGAGCCTTAATGCATTGTTACTTGCCTCGTGGATAATTAGAGTATCATCACTGCCATTAGCAGTTTCTACTCTATACAAGGAAATACTCCCTTCGTTCCCACTTGCTGCTTGATACAACTCATAAATTTCGTGGTAATCCATATCAAAAATAGAGTCCACGAAGGTTTGAAAATCTTTAGTGACGTCCATTGCAGAAATAATTAAAATTCAACATTCTATAAATGCAAATTCTGTGCCAATCCAATTCATGTGCCAGTTTATTTGTTTTATGGCAGACGAAATAACATCTACTCCACTTGTCTTCTTTTCACCAATCCTCGCAAAACTTTTCCTTTGTACCTGCAAAAGGAAACATACTCCCAATAGAAGTTTCTGTCTCCAGCTTCTATTTTTCGTAGCAGCCTACTCTTGGAGTACTTACCATAACCGAGCAATCGGCCTACACCCACGTTATAGGCAAGCAAGGTCAGCAGCAGCGCATCCTTACCATAGCCTTTGAAGTGTTCAAAGCATTTCCATAGGTCGGCACGGAGCAATGAGTCCGCTTGCCGTTCCGTCATATTCGCCGTAAAGTGCTCTCCCCGTTGCAGCTGATGCCCATATCCAACATACGGATAATTCTTCCAGCCGTGCATACCCTCAAAGTCTGTCGGCTTGTTCCGACAATTGGCGATCCTGCACTTTCTGTTCGCTGATTACGTTTCTATTGACCGAATGAAGGATAGTGGTTGATACTGCTGGAGTTACTTCCTTTTTTTTGCCGAATATGCCTAAGAAACCTTTTCGTTTTGGCTTTTTGGACTGTTCCTGCACACTTTTCTGTACAATAACCGGAATTTGATTGGCTATCTTCTTGTTAATAGATTGTTGTTCATCCATTAACCGGACTATCTGGAACATCTGTCGTTCCTTATCCTCTAAAGACTGCGCACACTATCGATGCGCTCTGCTGGATAGGTGGCCTTGAAACGGCAGAGCATACTGTCCATTGCCATACGCCGTGCATGGTAATGCTCGATATCTTTATCGTTCCATTCCAGTATTGTTTCACCCAATAGAGAAAATTTTATCATTTGAATATTGATATTGTTTATTTCTTTTCGGAGCTCGTCTATTTTTTTATTGCCAAGTTCTAATGCTTCTATCTCCTGCCATTCATAGAGGCTATTATATGCCATACATCCGATAAGAATGGAGATAAGTATATATCCCAACCGTATTGCCTTATAGAAATTTCCTGACCGCTCCATTATTTTAATGACATTGATTTTTGGAACATGAATAAAAGTTTATCTTTTTCGTTCATGCGGATATTATCAGAATAACCGTCTTTTGTTATTTGATACCCACATGGCTTAACCATAAAAATGCCTAAGCCCTTAGTGTACGAACTTACTTCTGAGGCATAGTCTTTACTTGTATTTAATGGAACTTTCCCTTTAATATGACACCACTCATTATTACAACTGATGTCTTCAATCTCAGACATCAGTTTTTGCAAATCTGTAATAGCTTTGGAACTCGCTACTTGGGGTATCTGCAACTCAAAACAGAGCATCGGTTCGAGAATGTCCACACCTGACTGTTGCAAAGCCAGCCTGAAGACATAAGGGGTCAGCTGTCTGAAATCAGCAGGTGTACTTACCGGGCTATAATACTCGGCTTGAGTAAAAGTTACTTTCAGATCTGTCACTTCCCATCCATGTAAACCAGATTGGCAAGACATACGAATCCCTTCAAAAACGGCATTTTGAAAAGAATGGTTCAGATAACCATAGGAGATGTCACTTTCGATTTGCAACCCTGCCCCTAACGGTAAGGGTTCAAGAGTCAGCCCTATTGTGGCCCAGTAAGGGTTGGGTGGTACTTCGATCTGAATAATCTTATTGACCTTTTTTATAGGTCGTTCTTTGTAGATAGTCTTGATCTCATCAAAATGGACCTTTACGGAAAATCGTTCTTCCAGCAATGTCTGTATGATTTCCTTTTGGGTCAAACCATATAACGAGATTTCCAATTCATCACTATATGAGTTTATGGAAAAGGACAAAGACGGGTCTTCAATCCACAATGTATTCAGAGCGGATATCACCTTGCTTCTCTCTTCGGGCTTATTTGGCCGGACGGAGGATTTGAGAGCGGGATGCTGATGAGATAATCCTTGAATCAAACAAGGTTTAGCACCTAAATAATCTCCGATTCGAAAATCTTCTATATCTTCTACAATCGCGATATCATTGGCACCCACTTCATCAACATTTATCTCTCTGCCCTGATAAATAGTCTTTAGATTTTTAATCTTGATGAATTTTTCCGAATCGTTGATTCTTACAACGTCTCGAAGTCTCAGACTTCCGTCAATTATTTTAAGAAAACTTCTTTTATGCCCTTTGGGGTCATGCTCTATCTTATAGAGATAAGCTGAAAGTCTGTTTGAGACTGATGCCGGAGGAAGTATAAAAGAAGAAATGGCGTCCAACAACTCATTGATACCGATATTGAACATTGCTGATCCATGTAGCACCGGATAGACTTTGGCTTTGCCACAAGAGCGATTATCGTATTCCAATAATCAGCCGGTGAAATTTCGCTATCCGCCAAATATCGTTCTAATATATCGTCGTCATGGTTGCATACAAATTCTTTGTATTCTTCCTTTATATATGTTTGGGAGCAAACCGGATAAACCGATCCATCGACAACAGTTTGCATAAACAGGACATCTTGCGACAGATTTGTTTTTATATCCATATACAAACGCTCCAAATTCACACCGGCACGGTCAATCTTATTGATAAATATAATTGTCGGGATTTGCAGCTTTTGTAAAGTACTGAACAGCAACTTTGTCTGCGCTTGTATGCCTTCCTTTGCGGATAAGATGAGGACTGCTCCATCAAGCATTTTGAATGTCCGCTCCACTTCCGCAATAAAATCCATGTGTCCCGGAGTGTCAATGATATTGCATTTCACTCCATTCCAGATAATAGATGTCGTAGAAGCCCGGACAGTAATTCCTCTACGTTTCTCTATATCCATAGAGTCCGTTATGGTGTCACCATTATCCACACGGCCGCACTTTTCCGTTGCTCCACTGGCAAACAGCAGATTCTCGGTTACGGAAGTTTCCTGCATCAATGTGAGCAAGAATTCCTAAATTTATAATATTCATTTGGATTAAGCAATAATATACTACAGTAGATGCATTGTCGAAACGCACCTTTTAATACCTCCTCGTAGCATATGAGAACTACAGGATTACTAACTCGTATTAATATGTATATTATTACTGCCGCATAACGATTACAAAAATTACACAAAAAAATATATCTAACAAAAAGTGGGAGGATTTTTTTAACTTTTTACCATAGACATTTTATTAGGGAAGCATAGGTTCAACTGGCAAGTACAAATAAGTAGAAATGTTTGAACAACACCGTTTTTAGGAAGTTGAAAAAAATCAAGTTTCTCTCTCGGTATAGCGTTTATTTTTGGCCAATATCTTCTTTAGTTTAGCATTTGTGTATTTCCCATTCGTGTTCTATTTAGCTCCTTATTATGAGTATGTAGCAAGTTACTTATCAAATTCAGCCTCTTTGAGGGTCAAATATGGTTTTGCAAATGGTGACTGACAAGACATAAACAAGGTCAGCAGGAATTTTTTACATAAATGGACATGAATGTATATAACCTAAAATAAGAATAAATTTTAATAAGGGCTGCCCAAAAAGAAAAAAATGCAGTTGCCATTTTACTACGACTACTGCACGCTCAAAAGGTGACAAGTCTGCCAGCCGCACCCTGCGCTGGGCAAGGGTCGGCTGACAGGACAGGCAGAATACACAAAGTAAAATGAAAGAATTTATCGTTCGCATCAATTACGTTTTTAGTGGCGAGAAGATGCTCATAAACGAATTGAAATTCCTCTGCGAAAGGGGATTGATTGCCAAGAAACAATACCCAGAAGTGCCTCCCGTGTGGAGTATTCACTTACACCATTGGGCAAGAAAGTGCTGCCGATTATCGATGAAATTTCCAGATTCGGAATGGAAAATCTGTGAATCATATTCTAATGGCACTCTCTGCTATATGCATGCCATGCGGAAACAGGTCATTTACCTTCGCCAAGTACTTCTTTTAATGCATTCATCCCGTTGATGGCGGATGGGAAACCCGAATAAACAGTCATCAAAAGCATAATTTCCTTGATGCTTTCTTCGGAAAGTCCGACATTCAAGCCTGCTCTGATATGAAACTTCAACTGAGGTAGGGCATTGCCCAAGGCTGTTAACGCTGCAATGGTGGCTATTTGACGATATTTTCTATCCAAATTTTCTCTTGAGAAAATATCTCCATATCCGTATTCGAGTATGAACTGTGTCAATTCAGGAGCAAAACCATCGTAAGTGCTTTGCAGTTGCTCCACCATTCCTGGAGCTATCGCCGACAATTGCTGTTTTCCTAACTGCAATCGGTCTTGGGCGTTTTTTCTTTCTTCAAAACCCTCATTGTCAGAAACACCATGCTGGTTTCGTTCCTGCAAGACTTCTTTTAATGCATTCATCCCGTTGATGGCTGAAGGGAATCCGGCATAAACAGACATTTGTAAAACAACCTCTTTCAGCTCATCGACAGAGTTTCCTGTATTGAGCGCTCCGTTGAGATGAACCTTCAGTTGCGGTCGGGCATTGCCCAAGGCTGTAAGTGCAGCGACTACCGCAATTTCTTTCGATTTCAAATCCAATCCGTCACGAGAATAAATATCTCCAAACGAATACTCTATAATGAATCTTCCCAAATCGGGAGAAATCTCTTTGAGACTTTCAATTACTTTCTTGCCAGCCTCATCATCAATTTCTTTAAGCTTTTCCCAGCCTCTATTAAAACGTTCTGACTCCATATTTCTTTCTTTTATTTGTGCTGTTGCACATACTGAAATAAATAAAAACAAAATACCAATTATCGGTTTTAACTTTTTTGGAGCAAAGATAATTCGGCAAGAATGCATTCGGATAGGATTTTTCTCCTTTATTTGGGTGCTTTTAAGACTTTTTTAGATATTTCTTTTGGAAAGCAGTCGGTGAGAAAGATGTTTTCTGTCGGAATAATTTTGCAAAATAAGAGTTGTCTTCAAATCCTAATTTAAAAGCGATTTCATTGATGTTCAGAGAGGTGTATAACAATAATCTTTTGGCTTCGGTTATTTTCATATCCAACTGCAACTGCTTAGCTGAAAGCCCCGTTTGCACTTTGCATAATTCACTGAGTGTCTCAGGAGTTGTTTTCAATCGTTCGGCATAGGCTGTTATGGGTAGATCCGTATGGATATTTTCCATAAGTAGTTTTTTGTACTTAAAAATCAAGGTGTCCTGACTCCTATAAATAGTTCTCCCTTTCTTAAGCAAAGAAATAAAATAGGAAATGGCTATCTCCTGCTTTTGCTTATCCTCTTCCACAAGCATTTTCTTCAAAACAGTCTCCACAAAAGAGATTTCCTCTTTGTCAATATCCTGATAGGGAGTAGAAAAATCAATATTATACTGTTGAGCAAAAGAAGTTTCCATCAAGATGAAATAACCTTGTGTCTCAGCAGAATATTCCCAGTTATGAATTTGTCGAGGATTTATGGTAAAAATTCGCTGAGGGCAAATTTCGTATTCTTCAAAATCAATAACATTAAGTCCTTTTCCTTGAGTAAACCAAACGATTGAATAAAAATTGTGTCTGTGCGGCCATTCAATATCTGGGTCTGGTGTCTCTTCAAAAATGCCGATATAATGCTGTACTGGTTCGATACTATCTAATATGTCACTAATTTTATAGATTTTCACTTGAGTTACTATTGCGATACACTAATGTCCCGTTAAAGTAGACTGATCGCTTTTTGAAATAGTTGAAATACAGTCTATTAAGCAGACTTTTGAAATGAAACGGACTTGATTTTGTAACTTTGCAGTCAGATACAATTGACTGCTATGTTCCAAGACAAATACGTTTTTGCTCAACTTACCGCTTTTCTGAACAGGACTCAGTTTAACAACTACGTTCGCAAGTATGATGGCAATCGCTACGTGAAACACTTCACTTGTTGGAATCAACTGCTTGTAATGATGTTTGGTCAACTGAGTAATCGTGAGAGTCTTCGTGATTTGATTGTTGCTTTTGAAGCACATCGTTCCAAGCAATATCATCTTGGATTAGGTCGAGAACCTATTGCCAAAACGACTCTTGCATCAGCTAATCAGAATCGTGATTACAGGATCTTCGAAGATTTCGCCTTCTACATGATGAAGGAGGCTTGCGAGAAACGGTCAACCAATCTTCTGGATATCCCTGGAAAGAAATATGCATTTGATTCAACGACCATTCCTCTATGCCTCTCAACATTTCCATGGGCAAGATTCAGGGCGAAGAAAGGCGGTATTAAAACCCATGTCTTATATGACATTGAGGCTCAAGTTTCAGCCTTCTATACGGTGACCAGTGCATTAAAGCATGATTCAACAACAATGTCTTTAATTACTTATGAGCCAAATGCTTACTACATATTCGACAGGGCTTATGACTCATTCAAAGAACTCTACAGAATACATCTAACGAATTCCTTTTATGTAGTCAGAGCCAAGACAAACTTGAAGTTTAAGGTTGTCAAATGGAAGAGGTGCATGCCGAAGAACGTGCTTACAGATGCCGAAGTGAGACTTACTGGTTATAGGTCGGAGAAGAAGTATCCTGAGTCTTTTAGACTCATTAGATATTATGATGAGGAAGAAGAACGTGAATTTACTTTTCTCACCAATGCCAAGCATCTCACTGCTCTTGAAATTGCGGAACTTTACAAGAAAAGATGGCTGGTCGAACTCTTCTTCAAATGGTTAAAACAGCATCTCAAGATTAAGAAATTCTGGGGCACTACGGAGAATGCTGTTCGCATCCAGATTGCTGCCGCCATCATAACCTATTGTCTCGTGGCTATTGTTCATCATGATATGAAACTGGAGCGCTCGACCTATGAGGTCTTACAAATCCTTAGCATATCACTTACGGACAAAACTCACTTGACCGACCTGTTCGATAAGACTAAATTCAACTATGTCAAAGAACTAGATTGTCCCCTCATTCCGGGGCTATTCGATTAATATTTAACTCGTCCCAATTTTAACGGGACACTAATGATTGCGATATATAATTCTATGTTGTTTTCATTTCCGCAAAGTTACTCATTCATAGTGAGAAAGTCGAATAAACCAGCAGGAAAACGCTTCTTGCGAAGCATAAAACGTCGCAAGAGGCGTCTTTGATAATCAAGGTAAATAAAACAGAGCATATTCCACCTGTCTGCGTTTAACTAATCCACTCAAAACTTTTCTCTTGTATCGGCAAAAGGAAACGTACTCCCGATAAATATTTCTGTCTCCTGCTTCTATCTTTCGCAGCAGCCTACTCTTGGTGTGCTTGCCATAACCGAGCAGTCGCCCCACGCCCACGTTATAGGCAAGTAGACTGAGTAACAGCGCATCCTTACCATAGCCCTTGAAGTGCTCAAAGCATTTCCATAGGTCGGCACGGAGCAGAGAGTCTGCTTGCCGTTCTGTCATATCCGCTGTGAAATGCTCTCCTGGTTGCAGCTGATGCCCATAGCCAACATACGGATAATTCTTCCAGCCGTGCATGCCCTCAAAGTATTTTACTACAACTACTGCACGCTCAAAAGGTGGCAAGTCTGCCAGCCGCACCCTGCGCTGGGCAAGGGTCGGCTGACAGAACAGGCAGAATACACAAAGTAAAATGAAAGAATTTATCGTTCGCATCCATTATATTCTTAGTGGCGAGAAGATGCAGGCTTATCCTTGCCCTCTTCCCGCTCGTTGTTAAAACTAAAGGTCAGTTGCTGAACCCTGCCGAAGTTATCCTCCACATATACATCAATCGTCTGGCGGTCAGATGACAGCGAGGTGTAGTACAAGCGGAACACATCTTTTGTCAGCGGATAGCGGTCGTTAGGCTTGAAGACAGTACCATTATCATTTCTTAGTAAGCCTTTGCCGTCAGACTGGAAATAACGTATCGTATAGCGAGTGTCGGCAAACTCACCATCTCGTTTGAGCGTGCAGCGTATTTCAGCCGTCTGTCCCTTTATGATGTCCTTCTGAACCGGCATCGTCTCCACCGTAAACGGATAAGACTGCTGAACATCCAAATCCCTATCACAAGCAGATAGGCAAAACACGGCAAGGGTCAGCATTCCCATTACCCAAATCGTATTCAATATCTTTTTCATCTTTTCTTCTACTTAAAAGTTAAATCTTAGTCCTGCAGAAACAGCCGGACGGAAACGATGCACATCCGTTCCAAAGAGGAAACGTCCCTGTGCCTTTACAAGAAAGAGAACCCTGTCCGTCAGGAACACTTCCACCGAGCCATGCACGGCACTGCCATAGACAAAGCGGGAGCGGTCGAGCAGTGTTGCCCCATCGGGCAGCAACTTTTTGTCCTCGTTCAGTTGCTCATAACCACCCAAAGCAGATATGCCGCCATAAAGAAACACGTTCTTACCTCTATCAGAAAGAACAGGTGCATATAGCCCACCTGCAAAAGTGCATCCTTGAGTTTTACGTTATAACTTCTGTACGGCATATTCTGCTGTTCATACTCTGCCATAACAAAGGTATAGTTCTCACGACCCAGATAGCGGGTGAGTGATGCTCCCATGCCAAAATTGTCAGTTGCAAGGAACTTTTCACCCTTAATAAGCGGAACACTCCCTACGACCTCTATGCCCCTTTGCTTGGGTATCAGTCGCTGTGCCTGCGATGGAAGACTGAAAGTCATAGCCACCGCAACGCATACTGTCAGAATGATATTGTTCTTCATAATGTCTACCATTTCAATTTGAGGTTATCAATCTTCTTTGCCAGTTGCAGGTCTTCTGCCGTTATATGGAAAGTCAGCGTACGACCGCCATTTCTCTCATAGAGCGTCACTTCAAGCTGCTTGTCTTCAGCAAGAGAAAACTGCTCGAGCGCAAACACACTGTGTTCACTACCCATACCACGCACCTGCATCACCTGATGATAGGCACGAAGTGGCTGCAACAGCTGCTCTTGTATGGCGGTGCGCTTTGCCATCTTCTTATCAACTACCTTAAAGGTGATAAATCCACTGAGTACGGCATGTTTGTACCATTTTCCATACGAGTGTGGAAATACAGCAAGCCATTATGGGCATACAAGCCACGAAGCAGGAACTTCATGCCAAACTGCTGTGTACCGATGTGCTTGATGGTACGCTTGTCATTCTGATAGATAGTCTGCATCATCAGCTTTACTAATACGGGCGACTCGTTGCCAAGTTCCTTGAAGTAAATGTCAGAGCGATTGCTTGGTAGTCGTCCGTCCGTTGGTGACAGAAAGTCCTTCATCTCAATGCTGAGTTTCTCCGGTTCATCAGCATACTTTACGTTGAAAGCATAGAAAGAGCCGTCCTCGCAGATGACACTCATATTGGTCTCCGTTTCAAAGTCCTTCACTGAAGCCTTTACACGTAGTACGTTCTCTGCATCCTCCGCCTTCCCTGCGATGATGTTCTGCGAACCTAAGTCTACATAACGAATGGCAGAAGGGAAGATAAGATGCACGGTCTTGTCAAAGGTAACGTCAAGACCATAAGGCAGTACGACACGCCCCGTTGGTATGGCACGGCTCATACCTTGAAAGAGTTCGCCCGAAGTAAGCGGACGACTCGGTGTCAGACCATCATTGTTTTCCTGTGCTGTGGCTGTTGTTCCCACCATGGTAAGCATAGCCATTGATAAAATAATTTTCTTCATTGTTCCTTTTTTATTTGATGTTATTCTTTACTTATCATTTTCGATTGTTTTATTTAGACTGAACCAAGAAAAGGCGGTAGCCACCTTTAAGTGTTACCTTGATAGTGCGCAGCTTCTTCTGAATCAGCTGACTTGCACCCTGCATCACCCCACGGGCAGCCTCGGAGATAATCTGGTCCTTGGCAGAGGAAGCGAAGGTAAAGGAGGTTCCCATTGAACCACCGATGTTCGCCCCAACTTCCTTAAGCGCATTGATATCCTCCGAACCTGGTATATACACGCCCTCTTGTCCGTCTGTGTCGTATGCCGAGAGCTTGACGGCTATGATATGCCCGTCCACCTCAATGCTTTTGATAAGTAGGTGCATACGGTTACCCTCAATCTTGGCAACGGCTATGAGTCGGCTTTGACGTGGAATGTGCAGTCCCTCTACCTTGGCACTTTCAAGCAGACGGAGTACGACATTGTCCCCCTCCTTAAGAACAGTAGTCCTGTCCACTACGACTTTCAGCGTATTACGCAACAAAGATGGAGAACAGCTGGTAAGCGAGTGAAAGCCCATGTTCCGAGCCTTTTTGCCGTATTCCTCCATAAAGTACACATCGCTCATAGGCTGGTCAAGTGAAGAAACTATCTGCCTACGCTCTGGCAGAACTTCCATTGCAGGCTTTTCATTCTGCATGGTCTTGCCCTTAGCGGCTTCAGAGCCACCTGCTGCCCCTTCCGACTTCTCCTTTCCTGCCGTCAGACCATTATTGAAGGTAGGTGGAGTTGATGCTTTAGGGAGATACTTCGCTGCCATCTGATAGCTCTTTTCCATCAAGGCAAGCTGCCGTTTCTCTTCATTGTCCTCCCAGCTGTCTTTGGCAGAGAGTTCTTTTTTAAGGTTATCTATCTCCGAGCGCAAGGCTTCACGTTCCTGCTCGTGTGGGTCGGGAGCGTAAAAGGAGTTCAAGAGGCGATTATTCTCCTCATAGCGATGCATAGAGTTTTCTATCTTTGCCGTAGAAGCAGCTGTCTCTGCACGCTGCTCCTCTGATGGAGCAGTGTTCTGTGCAAAATAGTCCGATAGCCTGCCCATCTCCTCGCGGGTCTGTTCCTCCTCGTGTGCCTTGTCGCCTAATTCATAGGCTTTGAGCTTGTTTTCGGTGAGCTTTTCCGTCGTTGCCTGCGGGATGCTGTCATTGAGTCCCTGCTCCGCTGCAGTCTTATCCTTGCCCGAAGGGGCGAAGATAAACCACATTGAGAGAGCAAACAGCAGTCCCAGTCCTCCGAAGACCAAGCCTTTCTTCATTTGTTCTTTCTGTTTATTATCCATTTTCCTTGATTGTTTGATGATGTTGTAGATAAAAATTGCCATGTAACTCTTGTAAAGTACTGTCCGTCCGTATCGGACTATCCGTCAGCTTTCCCGTGGGGATGGGTAGTTTTTCCTTCTTTGGAGGAAGGAAAAACTGCGCTATCATCCAGAGTGAGCAGAGCAGATAGATGAAGCTCAGCCCATAGACGATTTCCTTTCTCTGCCTTATCGTGAGTCTTTTCACAACGATGGCGGAGTACTAGGGTGAAAGCGCAGATAGTGACGTGATAGTAAAAAGTTCCTTTTTCCTTGCCATAGCCTTACCGTTTATAAGTCTGTATGTCCCTGTTCTCCTTAACGAGGAAGTTCTCCATCAAGAAGCCTTGTGGGTTGTTATCTGAACGAACAGAGTTCTGCAGCGTGCAGGTCGTAACAAGACTGCGCTCTGTAACGTTACTCTGACGGACAATAAACTCCCGTGCATAGGTCGTTACTGCATAAGGGTAAGTATTAAAGTTGCAGTGGATAGAGTCCACCTCTATGCGCTGATTGACATTACCCGATATGGCACGGTTATAATAGCCCTTCTCTGCCAAGTCTTTGTAATAGTTGAAAGCCGACTTATCACACAGCACAAAGGCACGTTCCATGTTCTTTTCGATGGCATCCTTGTCAGGCGCAATGGTGAAGAACAGCTCGTGGAAACGACGTACATGCTCCCTTGCTTCTACGGGACGGTTACGACTTGCATCCTGACTGAGGGCAAGCATGAGTGACTTTCCCTGGTCAAGCACATAGATTTTCTCCCGCTGCTCCTTGGCGAAGCTGTACGAGGCATAGACAGCATAACCGCTTACTGCCACGCAGACGATGGCAAAGACAAAGGCATAGAGTCTTATCTGCCTGAATGAGGTCTCGATATTACCAAGTGATTTGAATTCCATTTTTCTTTTATATCTGTTGATTAATTAAGCATAGTTGTTCGATTTCTATTTTCCTTTGAGCAGTGCACCCTTGATACGTCCACCGACATTTCCCACAGCAGCACCTGCGCCAGCCATAGCAGCCTTGCCACCAGTATATGCGCCTTGCGCACCATGCTGTGCTGTCTGGTTGACATTACGACCGTATGACCCGATACCACCTCCAGCTTCGATAATCCAACCTGCCACGGTAGGTACACAGAAGTAGCCTACAATACCGATAAGGAAGAAGACGATGTAGTACCACGTCCCCGAATCAGGCAGGTAGTTAGGGTCACTGAGTGCTTCGATATCCTTCTCTATCATCAGCACCTGTATTTTCGTAAGCAGTGCCGTAAGAATAGAGCTGACAGGCAGCCACAGATAGACAGAGATATAGCGTGAGAACCATGCCGTAAGTGAGCCAGCAAGACCATCCCATACAGCAATGCCGAAGACTATCGGACCGAGAATGGCAAGAACGATGAGTATGAAGGTGCGTAGCGTGTCGATGATAAGTCCTGCAGCATGGAACAGGAGTTCCAAAAGGTCGTGTACCATCTTCGCGATCCACTGCTTGGTCTGATAGGCAGCACGCTCGGCATACATACCCGCTATCGTCACGGCATCTTCAGGTCCGATGATGCCCATTTCCTATCTTCTCATCGAACTTCTCGTTGGAAACAAGGTAGGCTGTTTCGGGATTGCGCAGGTAGGCTTCCTCCTGCAACTTGTCCCGCTTGGCTGTAAGTTCTGCAAGGTTCCCCTCCTGCTGGTGTACCATCATCTCTGTTCCCTGCACCACGGGCGAGAGAACGGCATTCATCGTACCCAGTACGACTGTCGGAAAGAACATGATGCAAAAGCCTAAGACAAAAGGTCGGAGAAGCGGAAAAACGTCTATCGCCTCGGCACGGGCAATGGAAGCCCATACCCGAAGAGCAATATAAAAGAGCGCACCCAAACCCGCAATGCCCTTGGCAATGCCCGTCATCTGGGCACAGAGTGGCATCATCTCGTCATAGGTTGAGCGTAGCAGCTCATGTAAACTGGCAAAAATCCATAAGCAAAAAGTGTTTTTTTATGAAAGTTTTTTTCAAGTTCTTTTTTTGTCTGTGGATTTACCAATACCTGCTTGCCGTATTACCATAGAGTGCCTTAACAGAGGCAAGGTTGTTCTTCTCCCTTGCACGCACGTAGCTCACAGAGATATTTTTCCTTGTGTAATACGACACGAGCGAGCGGTATTCCCTCAGCGTGGTATAGATGCGGTCTATGGACTGCATTCGTTCGTGGTCGTTCATCGAGAAGACATTACTCTTAACAATGGATTTTAGTTCCTTGAGACTCTCACCGCTCTGCTGCAAGAGTTTGGCATAGCCCGAAGCCATCGCAGCGAGTTCCGAAGGGCGGAAGTTCTTGTCCGAGAGCATCTTCTTATACGAGGTAACGTAAATCTCTGAGATGTCGCCCACCATCAGGATGCACTCCTTGACCTTGTAGGCATCGCCGATGAGGTTGTTCACCTTCTTCAGGGCATCATAATACTTCTTGGTATCGTTGTAGAGTTTCTCTACCTCCTTAAAACCGTCAAGGGTGTTCTTCACCGTCTTCGAAGCTGTTGCAATCTCCTTGACCGAATTGACGATGTTGCCGGCAAAATTGCCAGGGTCGGTTACTACCCACTGTGCGTGGGCTTTGGGAACAGAAAGGCTCAATCCTAAGAGAGCCATGAAAATGTACTTTTTCATTGTTACTATAGTTTTGATGGTTTGTACTTATTTCTTTTTATTGTTTCTTTTCTCTATGGCAAGCTGACGGATAGCTGTTTCGATATCTCCACCAAGCTGTGCTGCCCTGTTCATCACCTCCACCTTCTCGGTTTCCTCCGTGGTGTAGTGAGGTACTCCTCCATGCTTACCTCCGTAGCATAGACGGCACTCTGCATACCGCCTAAACCTATCCACACCTCCTTGTAGAGTCGGTTCGGGTCATTGTTCTGGTTAATGGAGAGTATCTGGCTCTTTTCCTTTTCAGACAAGCCGAGCATCGCCTGTATACCATCGAACTTGGTCATGTACTTGCGCTGGTCAAGCAGTATCTTGCAGTCGGAGTTATTGATAATGCTCTCCTTGACGATGGGTGACTGGATGATGTCGTCCACTTCCTGCGTTACGACAATGGCCTCCCCGAAATACTTTCTCACCGTCTTATAAAGATATTTGATATAGTCCGCCATGTTTGCCGAAGCAATGGCTTTCCACGCTTCCTCAATGAGTATCATCTTGCGGATACCCTTTAATCGGCGCATCTTGTTGATGAAGGCTTCCATGATGATAATCGTTACCACAGGAAAGAGGTCTTTATTGTCCTTTACTTGGTCAATCTCAAAGACGATGAAGCGTTTAGAGAGCAGGTCGATGTTCTTATCCGAGTTCAGTAGGAAATCATATCGACCACCACGATAATATTGCTTGAGTGTCGTCAAGAGGTTGTTGATATTGAAGTCCGAGAGTGTTACCTTGATGTCACGCTTTTCCATATCCTTTCGGTACACGTCCCGCAGATACTCATAGAAGGTATTAAAACAGGGTGTAACGCTGTGGTCAGCACATATCAGCTCGATATAGGAGTTTACAGCAGAACCAAGTTCGCCTGCCTCGGTCTTTGTGATATGCTCATCGGCACTCTTCCAAAGTGTAAGTAGCAGCGTACAGATACTCTCTCTTTTCTCAACATCGAAAAAGTAATCATCCGTATAGAAAGGGTTGAAAGATATAGGACTTTCATTGGTATAGGTGAAATACACGCCGTCCTCGCCTTTGGTCTTGCGGTGGATAAGTTCACACAAGCCTTGATATGAGTTTCCCGTATCGACCAAGAGGACGTGTGCCCCCTGTTCGTAATACTGGCGTACCATGTGGTTGGTGAAAAAAGACTTGCCGCTACCCGAAGGTCCCAAGATAAACTTGTTACGGTTGGTGATGACTCCCTTTTTCATCGGTAAATCCGATATGTCTAAGTGGACGGGCTTTCCTGAAAGGCGGTCTGCCATCTTGATACCGAAGGGAGAGAGCGAATCCTTATAGTTCGTCTCTGCCGTAAAGAAGCAGAGGGAAGGCTCGATGAAAGTATAAAAGCTCTCCTCACTTGGGAAGTCTGCCGCATTGCCGGGTATGCCTGCCCAGTAGAGCGTTGCTGCATCAATGGTATTGTGACGTGGGTGGCATTCCATAAGAGCAAGTGCAGAGCCCACGTCATTCTTAATCTGGCGAAGTTCTTCCTTATCGCTGCTCCATGCCAATACATTGAAGTGGGCACGGATGGAGGTCAATCCCTGTGAGTGGGCAATATTGAGATACTCCTGTATCCATTCCTCATTGATTTGGTTGCTACGGCTGTAGCGTGCCAGTGAGTGCATATTTCTTGCCTGCTTCTCAAAGCGTTCCAGATTGGCGTCGCTATCCTCAATGAAGAGATACTGGTTATAGATATGGTTGCACGGCAGCATCAAGCCCACGGGGAGAGGCAAAGGAAAGACGGCAGTCACTTCGGTCGGTCGATAATCGCTCGTATCGGCTGTCCGTGCTGACTGTTGTAGGCAGGTCGTCCGTGTCGGAGAGTGTATGCAGACAAAGCATATTGTCGCCCACGCGCACAAGGTCTGCGCCCAGACGGATGTCCTCCAACGAAGCATGCCCTTCTTCAGATAAAGAGAAATACCTGTCGAGCAGTCCGCCTTTTTCCTTTGTACCTATCAATTCTTCTTCTGTCATGCGGACAATCCTTATCTGCTCGGTATCGTTGATGATACGCTCGAACTGGTCTACTGCTTCCATGAACTTCATCACCTCATCTTTGTTGGTAATTTCCTTGGGCAGCAGGTGTCCACGGCAGAGCGAAGAGAAATTACTCTGCTGTGCCATACGCTGCTTGTTCGTCTTGGTAAGGAAGAGATAGACTGAGTGGTGTAGATACGGACGTTCGTTGAAGTGTCGTTCAGAGGAACGGGCAAGGAAGCTCAGTCCGCCATCGGAGAGCTTTCCTTGATAGTCCTCCTTAATGAACCAGTCCTGCTTGTGTACGATGCTGTAATTGGGTAGCACTTTTATAGCCTTATGCCAGGCAGAGTGCATTGCTTCGTACTCTGTAGAGGTGACGGTAAAAAGTTCGGGCAGTTCCACACGGAAAGCCACCGTAATGTCTGCATCCTTGCTCACCATGCAGCCCTGCTCGATGGAGAGCAGCGGAAACTTCGACTCCAAGGTTGTTATCTTGCTTTATTTCTCATTTCTTCGCTTTTTTTGGTTGAAGGTTACGGATAAGGTGGCAGACCGTACGGCGGTTCACAAGGTAGCGTGGGTGCATACGCACTGCTCCTTTCTTCATCAGTCCGTATTGCCCGTACTTTCTGTTCATGGTGAACGTTTGCCATACCACAAGGCTGGCACCCACTACACCTATGACAAGACAGGTAATTTGGCTGACTCCACAGAGATAGAGAATGACCACAAGAATAAAGACTGCCAGCAACCCTCCTGCAAAGAGGAAGAGATACTGTGCCTTCAAACCCTTGAACTCTACCGTCCGACCTACACCTTTGTTGATTTCAAATGCAGCCATCGCCTTACAGGAAGAAACTTCTCAGAATTGTGGCAGCCACGATGAGGAAGATACATGCACCGAACCAAGAGGCTGCGGTCTTGCTCGTATCGGGATCACCACTTGAGAACTTGTTGTACACTTTAATGCCTCCAATCAACCCCACTACCGCCCCTACGGCATAAATGAGTTTCGTGCCGGGATCGAAGTAGGAGGTTACCATTTTTGTAGCTTCATTGATACCGGCAATACCATTGCCTTGTGCGTATGCTCCTATGGTGGCAGTCATCAGCAGGAGCATCATCAGTGTAATTTTTTTGTTCATTTGTATGTTATAATTTTAAGTGTGATAAAATTGCTTGTTCTTAAAAGGAAGGGGAAAGAGAGGCACATTTTCATGTGGAAACCTTGTAGCTGTTAATGAGCCGTTTTCTTTTCCCGCTTCCATCGTTGATTGTTTACAGATAATATGAAAGAGGCTTTGTCGTCGTCATTATCGGATGAAGTGTCAGAAGCGCTTGAATCTGCCGGTATTGAGTTTTGAGAAAACAACATTGCTTGTTGCTCGCTTTGTTCTTCCGCTTTACGGATTTTCTCCAATAGCGAAGTTTGCTCACCCTGCATCTTGGCGATGTTCTCCTTGTACTTATCCAATAGATCTGAGTCTTGAAGCTGCCGAATGGTCTCTTTGACTTCTTTCTCATCAGCCTCCTCACAGTTTTTTTGCCCATTTTTTTGCAGGCGGACTAAGTCACGTGCGAGGACGGACTGCCCTGACATCTCGGTTTCGTCCGATGTGGGCTCAATGGGCAGAATTAATTCCTCACGGGCGACCTCATCCTCATCAACTCGCTCCATCTCGAAATCAACGTCCATCTCGTTGTCCTCTTCCTTCATGTCCTCTTTCTTTTCGGAGTTCTGAGGTGCAAAATTATTACTATTCTGCTCTGAATTTTCAGATGAAGAAGCAGAGGGAACTTGTGGGATAATAGGGGAAATGGAACGGCTTTTGCCAATCAGTACAAACTCGGCTTGATCTTCTGTTCCTTCTCCTTTTTGTCCGTCTTTTTTTCCTTCGTCGCTTCCTTCTCCTTAGTCTGCTCATTGCCCTTTTTTTATTTTTTTCTTGATAAGGATGCCATACGGAGAAACATACCGCATATAGAAGTACAGGATACCCAGCATTATCCAAATGATGATGAGTATCAGTATAAAAACTGAAAAAGTATTGTTTCCATCATAGTGTTATTGTTGTCTTGCGTCTTTGTTTTGCTGCCGCACTGTTGAGCAATTCCAAATGTTCACGCAGGTGTTCCCTAAGAATGTTGTCTATATATGCGGCTATGGAAACACGCTCCCCCAAGTCCTGCAACACGTTGCGCAGGTTCTGCAGCGTTTCCAGATTAATGGAGAAGGCTGTCCGCATTTGGGAGCGGACGGGATGAAAGTACAGGGAACGGTAGTCCTCTATGGAAAGGGAGGACACGCCGGGCTTTTCCATTCTCGGTTTCCTTTCCCGTTTCTGTTCCGTGTTCCCCGTTTCCTCGCTTTCTATTTCATCTACCGGTTTTTCTTTTGCTGTTTTCGTTTCTTTCGTCTCTTCTAAATTATTGTCTTCCTCCCCTGATGTTGCAGGGGAGGACTCAGTATCCTCGGAAGGGTCGAAGGAGTTTGGTATCGTGACAGGTTTTACCACGACATTGTCCTCTGCCATTTTCTTCAGCTTGTTTTCCAGCTGTTGCTTTCTTTCCTCAATCGTTGCCATTTTCTGTTTTCGTTTTTAGGTTGAGACGTTGAATTATCTCATTGACGAGTTCGTCCAGCCCTGTACCCATTCGTAAACCCCTTGCAGGAGGCTGATAGGTAGAGCGGAACACTCCACGCAGTCCGTATGTGGAAAGTTCGTGAGAGAAGCGGTGCGTAGCATATACATAGCCGGGCAGGAGCGTGAGTTCGTATTCATGGATGAGCTTTGTATATTCATCGATGATGATGTTCCTTACTCTTCTGTCCACCTTGTTCCAGAACAGGATAATGTCCTTTATCCGGGAGTCGGACATCGAAACACCAATCTCCGTGATAGTCTTGGCGTATGCCAGACATGAAACCAGCGACTGAATATCGGCTTCAATCGGAGAAAGGATATAGTCCATCTGAAGGGACAATTCCATCAGTTCGGTTGTTCCGGCATGTCCCGGGAAATCAAATATAACCAACTGGTACTTCTCGTTGCTGATACCGTCGATTTTACTTCGTGCAGTCCTGACGGCTTCCTTGGGTGCAGACTTGTAAATTTTGTATGCTTTTTTGCCAAGGTGATGAAAGTACTCTTGCATGGATTTGGAAAGCTCTTCGCTCTCCTGAACGATACTTTTCTCACGTTCCCTCAGTTTGTAGAAAGAGTCTTGCGACAGGTCGCAGTCCATCACGAAGAGGTTGATGCCTTGCTCGTAGTACAATATGCTGCTTACGATTTCGGCAAGAGTACTTTTTCCCACTCCTCCCTTTTGGGAAGAGAAGCCCAGAAAAAGGGGGCGTTGTTCTTTGTTCTCCATAATGATAATTTCTTAGTTCATATTATTTGTCTATTTGATGTTTGGATATTCTCTCATTATTAAGAGTCATCAGCAGACAGTTTGCTCTGACTGCGTATGGTTCGGGCGATAGTCCAAAAGGACGATTTCAAGTTCTTACAATTTGTTGTATTGACAATAGTTTGTCATGACAATAAATTGTTATGAATATGTATTGTTCCTTCTTGTCATCTTTGGTGCAAGCAGGCGGTAATATGATATATCTTTTGCTTGTGTTATCATACCATTGTTCGCTCGTTCTGACTGCAAAATAAATGATATTTCTGCTGATTTTATTACAGCGAGGAAGTGCAGGGAAATACGAGGAAAAAGAGTGAATATCGCTGATAATGAGATATTTGAAAATATGCCGTAACTTTGCAAGCGAGAATAATACATGGAGGTAACGTCCCGAAGCAGACACCCCAAAAGGGTGGATACTTCAATCGTATCAACTCTTAATATTGGCAAGGTGTGTCTTTATCCGACAAACTCCGTTTTTGCCGACAAAGACCCTTGCCCCAAAGGGGGGAAAATTACTCCAAAGTCGTACTTATAATAAGGAAAGACAATGAATGACAGGATTGAACGATGGGACAGATGGGACACTCGTCTTCCCAACCCGAAAGACCAGCAAAGGGCAATTGATTTGTTTCAGCGTTCAGGGGCGCAGACTAAGTCGGATTTTGTGCGTGGTCGTATCCTTGGAGAGAGTTTCAAAGTGATTACGGTGGATAAATCCGCCGTGGAATACTACAGAAAACTCTCTGAACTGACGGCACAAATTCATAAAATTGGTGTGCTGTATAACCAGACCGTGCGTGCTATCAACAGCTATCACAGCATAAAGACTGCACAGATTATGCTTGAGAAGTTGGAGAAATTGTCGGCTCAAATCATTGCCTTGCAAGAGCAGGCTATCAATCTAACCATTGATTATAGAAAGAAGAAGTATTGAGAATTTAGTTAAAAAAATGATAGCAAAAATTTCAGCAACGGAAAACCTTGGAGGGGCACTCGGCTACAACTTCAAAAAGGTTGAAAGGAGAAGCGAATATTCTTCTTGCCGCTGAATTGTATCAGAGCAAGGAAGGACGTTATACGATGGAGGACGTGCTTGCTGATATGGAGGCATTGATACCGAAGAACTGTCGTACCAAGAAAACGGTGTTCCACTGTTCGCTCAATCCGCACCCGGACGAGAAACTATCCGATGAAAGGCTCACACAGATAGCCAAGGAGTATATGGAGGCACTCGGCTATGGCAACCAACCCTATATCGTCTTCAAGCACAACGACATCGCCCGTGAGCATATACACATTGTGTCGCTTCGGATAGATGGTGAGGGAAAGAAAATCAACGACAAGTTTGAAAAGCGAAGGAGCAAGCAGATTACTGATACCTTGGAAAGGAAGTATAACCTTATTCCGAGTTCAAAGGTCAATGATAAGGAGGAAGCAGAAACGCCCAAGGTGGACATAAGTAAGGAAAATATTAAGGAGCAGGTGGCAAGTGCCCTTCGCATGGTGCTGAAACATTATAAGTTCTGTTCATTAGGAGAGCTGAATGCCATTCTTTCCCGATACCATCTTGCAGTAGAAGAAGTGAAGACGGAGTTTCGGGGAAAGAAGTATGACGGACTGGTTTATGTTCCAACTGATGATAAGGGCGACAAGGTAGGCACACCCATCCACGCCTCGGACATCGGTCGTGGTGTGGGCTATACTGCCGTACAGAACAGGATGCAGAAGTCGAAACAAAACGTCAAACCACAGATTCCAACCATCAGGAACAAAGTGTTACAAACTATGCGTACCTCTCCCAATACGGAGAAAGAACTTCGGCAAAGATTGGAGGAACAAGGCTTGCGTGTGTTTATCCGAAAGAATGAAAGTGGACGTATCTATGGCATTACCTTTATTGATGATAAAGCTGGCATTACGCTCAATGGTTCTCGATTGGGTAAGGGATATGCCGCCAATGTATTCAATGGCTATTTCTCTAATCCTGCTCATAACCCATTCTTGGACGAAACGCTGTATGGCAGTCCTTCTGTCTGTTTGGAACCATCGCCAACCGTTCAACCCTCGCAACAGGATACAGAGGAAGGTGACAACCTTGTCGATGAACTAATCGAGAACATGGTAGGTGACTCTTTCACATCTACGGGCAATGATGATTGGAAGGAAGCGGCATGGCAGCGTAAACTCCGCAGACAAAGTAAGATAAAACTTAGACGAAGAAAACATTAAATAAACGAGCATTTCTATCTCCCCTCTCTTTCTTTCCTTTGGTCAGAGACCGTTGGTTCGGAGGGGTTGGGGGAGGCTTCAAAACAATACGATTATGGCACAAGAAGATGATTTAAGAGCATTAGGTAAGGTTATGGACTTTATGAGGGGCATATCAGTGATATTCCTCCTCGTTAACTGTTATTGGTTCTGTTACGAGGCATTTCATGTCTGGGGGGTTACGCTTGGAATCATTGATAAGATACTGATGAATTTCCAGCGAACAACAGGATTGTTCTCGTCCATTCTCTGGACAAAACTCTTTTGTGTGTTATTTCTTGCCCTCTCCTGCTTGGGGACAAAGGGTGTGAAAGAGGAGAAAATCACGTGGGCAAAGATTTGGACGATACTTTTCTCTGGCTTTGTCTTTTTCTTTCTCAACTGGTGGCTATTGGTATTGCCCATCGGCAAGGTCGGGGTAGCTTCTCTCTATATATTTACGCTGTCCATTGGTTATATCTGCCTGCTGATGGGTGGCGTATGGATGAGCCGACTACTCAAAAACAACCTGATGGACGATGTGTTTAACACGGAGAATGAGAGTTTCATGCAGGAAACTCGGTTGATGGAGAATGAATACTCGGTCAATCTTCCTACACGCTTCTACTATAAGAAGAAATGGAACAACGGTTGGATTAACGTGGTCAATCCGTTCCGTGCCTCAATGGTACTTGGAACACCGGGTTCGGGTAAGTCCTACGCTATCGTGAACAACTACATCAAGCAGCAGATAGAGAAAGGCTTTGCCATGTACATCTACGACTATAAATTTCCCGACCTTTCAGAGATAGCTTACAATCACCTGCTTCATCATTTAGATGCCTACAAGGTAAAACCACAGTTCTATGTAATTAACTTTGACGATCCGAGGAAATCGCATCGCTGCAATCCCATCAATCCAGCCTTTATGACGGACATATCCGATGCTTATGAGAGTGCCTACACCATTATGCTCAACCTTAACCGCTCGTGGATTCAGAAGCAGGGAGATTTCTTTGTGGAGTCGCCGATTATCTTGCTGGCTGCCATCATTTGGTTTCTGAAAATCTATGAGGACGGGAAGTATTGCACCTTCCCTCATGCCATCGAATTTCTGAACCGTCCCTACGCACAGATATTCCCGATACTCACTTCCTACGATGAACTTGCCAACTACCTTTCACCCTTTATGGATGCTTGGGAAGGCGGAGCGCAGGACCAGTTGCAGGGACAGATAGCCAGTGCCAAAATACCACTGTCTCGTATGATAAGCCCTGCTCTCTATTGGGTGATGACGGGTGATGATTTCTCGCTCGACATCAACAATCCTAACGAACCGAAAGTACTCGTGGTCGGCAACAATCCCGACCGCCAGAATATCTATTCTGCAGCACTTGGTCTGTATAACAGTCGTATCGTGAAGCTCATCAACAAGAAGAAGCAACTCAAATCCTCAGTGATTATAGATGAGTTGCCGACTATCTACTTCCGTGGCTTAGACAATCTGATTGCCACTGCACGAAGCAACAAGGTAGCGGTGTGTTTGGGCTTTCAGGATTTTTCACAGCTCACCCGTGATTATGGCGACAAGGAGAGCAAGGTAATTCAAAACACGGTGGGCAACGTGTTCAGTGGTCAAGTGGTGGGAGAAACAGCCAAGACACTTTCTGAGCGGTTTGGAAAGGTGCTCCAGCAACGCCAATCCATGACCATCAACCGTAATGACAAATCCACCTCTATCTCCACACAGATGGACAGTCTTATCCCGGCTTCTAAGATTAGTAACCTCACACAAGGTATGTTCGTGGGTGCTGTATCTGACAACTTTGATGAACGTATTGACCAAAAGATTTTCCATGCGGAGATAGTAGTGGATAGTGCCAAGGTTTCTGCTGAGATGAAAGTCTATCAGCCCATACCTGTGATAGTAAACTTTACAAATGAAGTTGGCTCTGATAATCTCAAAGAGACTATCGAAGCCAATTACCGTAAAATAAAACAAGAGATACTCTCTCTCGTGAATTCTGAGATAGAACGAATAAAAGCCACTCCGGAACTTACCCACTTAATTAAGGAGTAGGTCTTGGTAGAAAGAAAGATTGTTTCTCTAATAATTTGCCTTGAGGAGTAACTGCTTCTTGAAACGGGACAAACCGTAATGTACTGTCCTTGTAGACCGGATAGTAGTTTGTACGTACAATGTCTGAAAGTTGTTTCATCTCATACGGTAATTCCCTTAAACGCTCCAACCAAACTTCTTCCAAACTTATCAGTAGTCAATACCGAAAGTGTTTTCTCTAATTCTACTAACTTGGTAGGGATAGAACGTGTGCGGACTTGGGACAGATAGTCTACTGCTTCTGGGGTAACGCCCTCACTGCGAGCTATCGCTTCGGCAGCCATGAGCAGGATCTCTGCATAACGATAGACACCGACATATTGCTTTGGCTGTGCAGTTATCTCCGTACCGGAGGAAAGCCAATAGTATGGAGCTGGGGGAAAGATTTCAAAAATGGTTTTACCATCATCCTTTACCTTGAAAAAAGTATGGAAAAACTGGTGATCTTTTCCTCTCAAGTCTTCATCACCATAACAAGCTAAAAGAGTACGTGTCGGTCGAAAAGCGTTAAAAGCCACATGCTCTTTAACATTATCCCAGTTCTTGGCTATTTTCGGAAATGCAAAAGAAGCCCGTGAAAGCGTATTTTCTCCATAGATGACATATAGATATTCATCATTAGTAGGAGTTGTGCGGAGCATATTGAAAGCGGATTGGTCCTCGCGGACGCCATTGGAAGCAAGTTGGTGCTTGCCTGACTTGATAATAGGGCGCAGTATTTCTGCTGCCTGAACATATTTGTCCTTTTGCAACGGTCTGCCACTCATGTGCAGATAGACATCACCCAACAAGGCACGAGCGACCAAAGATGTCACATGCGATTTGTTTTCAACAAAACTTTTATCCGGTAAAGTCGCGATGGCTTCAAGCAAATCTTTCTCTACCTTGGCATAAGATGTTTCCATGCTGAGGTATGAGGAATCTGCCCGTTTATCAGGGAATGCCCTGAAAACACGGATAAGATAAAAGCGGTTGAAGGCGCGGAAAAATTTAGCCTCACCTATAAGTTTTGCCTGTTCTGCCGGATTTAATCCTAACGTATTTGGTATTTGTTGGATGATGGTATCTGCTGCCTCTATTCCATCAAAACAGGCAGAATATATTTGCTTAGCCAAATCCTTGACAGAGGAGGCTGTCATATTTTGCATTGTAAGTGCAAGGTAATAGCCCTGAGTCGCCTCACTTTCAAATAGTCCCGACAGGTAACTTCCCCACGCCAAGGGTATGCCGTTATCTTGATCCGTAGAAAGATAAAGTTGTGATAGACCTTTGGTATAAAGTTCATTCACAGCTGCGCGGGCTGCTATTGAGTCCCCATACGTTTTCGTTATATTTCCAACCGGTTCTACGGATTCGTTTTGACAGGAAGAAACGAAAAGAACTCCCATTATAAGAAGTAAAACTTTTGACTTTATATTATTTCGCATAAATCATTTGTTTTAAAATGAATAGCTATAGCTTATCTGACTGGTCAGAGAAGAAGAATTTGTTAATGTCGCTTCTGACAGGGAGCGGTGCTGATAGGCAATACTGGCATTTAATCCATGCCGTTTGAGAAAACGATAACTGGCATGCCACCGTGCATTGTAGATTGTTGCCAACTTCCTTCCCGCTTCCTGAGTTTGGTTGAAAGATAGTGTCAGTCCTGTTGTTAAGGCTTTCTTAAAAAGATGTTTCGAACAGGTAAGGGTTGGGCCTATCGTCAAAACATTCTTGCGTGATGCATAATTATTGCTGGCATTTATTCCTGCTGTCACTGAAAAATCCAAAGGTGTGAAGTCTATAGCATAATTGGCGCCAAGATTCATAAATCTGGTCAGATTGCCCGGCATGATGTAACGCCCCTGTTTGTCCGCGGCTTCCTGATAACTTGCATTGGCAGAAAGTGTATGAGATTGTGTCTCACTGTTTCGCAATTGCCAGTTTAGATTCATGTCTATGCTGTTGTTCAACTGAGTAAACCGCAGGGTATCAAGGTTTTCGTATGGTGTTCGCTCATTAATGTAGTCAAATGAGGACTTGATATTACGGTGCGCTTGATAGCTGGATATGGAAATCGAAGCAGTGAACTTGTCATTGGGTGTGAAATTGATATTGGCAGAACCCACAAAGCGCTTGTTCCTTTCCTGCTTTGGCCAGCAAGGTCATCTCTCTATACACCTCCACTAAGTGCAAGGCTCAGTCTGTCCTTAAAGAAATTACGACTATAGTTGATTGTTACGTTCTCATAATCGTTGTTGAAGTAATATGCACCGAGTGTTTCATAGTCAGGACTGATTCGTTCGTAGCCGATACCGATGGTATTTCCTAAAAGGCTGTATGTCAGGTCGGCCTTGAAAGCATGGTAGTGGTTTCTCTCCTTCGTTCTTAAATCGCGTTGCATAATACTCAGACCATATTCCAAGGATAGCTTCAGGTCTTTGATTACATTCAGACTTCCTTCCACTCCTATGGCAATGTTGCCTTTGGGATATATTCCCAAAGCATCTGCATCAAAAGAGATGTCTCTCTGTTTATCCCTTGCTGTGAAAATTGTCCCGCCAACGGAGAACTTCTCTCCATCATATCCGGCTTTAACACCATATCCCCAACGCTCATAATTAGGACGGATTGCAGGATTAGAAGCATCAATATCCACCTTCCTTAAAAGCCGACCACCCATTGCAGAGAGTCTCCATCTTGCAGGAGAAAGCTCTATCCCCACACCTGTAAATTGATGACCATTAAGCGTATAGGGGCTGAAACTCATCGACACATCACCGATATGTGCCCGTATCCACTTATAAGAAGGATGAAGACTCAGTCTGTTAGGCAACGAGGGGTAAGAAAAGTTTGAACCATAATTGTTCAGGTTGAACGATAAGGGAATGTTCAACAACTCATATAGCGACAGGTTTACTGAACCGGACAGTTGATAAGTAAAGGATTGACGGGATTGTTTGGGCGTACTGTTGAATTGGGTAGCATTCGCTGAAATGCTACCACTGATTTTTAGCGGCTTCTTCTTGCGAAACTCCAGTATCTCCTCCACATTTTGGGCTGATACGGAGTTGCTCCATGCTATAAACATGAAGATACCCAAAGCTATACGCATAATATGAGGTCTGTTCATATGTCTTATATGTGTATGTTGTTATTCCCCAGCTCTCTTTTCGAGTTTGACATCTGCTATAATATAGGATTGTGAGCCATCTTTGACGAACTCCTTGATTCTGATGATTCCCTTTCTACCGTCTGCAGTACGCACCAGCACGAAATGTGGTGCGCTGGTTTTATTGAAGCTTGTCTGATTTGTTTCCGACCATTTTGTGAATTGATTCAGGTCGGAAGGCTTTTTGATGTTGTCAAAGACGGCATTGGTAATGTTAATTCCCATAGAACTGGGGTTGTTAATGAATGTAGCTCCTTGGGCACTGTCTATCTTTGGGAAAGAATTGGCTTCTGCCTGATTGGGTGCAAAGAAGTAGCAGTAATTGAAAGAGGAGTTAAGGGCAAAGAAACCGAAGTCAATCCATGCTCCACACTTTTTCTCCACAATCTTACTTGATGTTACCACACCACCTTCTTTGGCAGAGTAAAAACATCCTACACTGTTCTTTGCCTCATTGATACCGAATTTTAGATTATTCTGCTTGATAATGCCACTGTTTGGTTGGATAATGATGCTTTTCTCTACTATTTTTTTTCTTCTTTACCATTGCCGGCAATCATCTGTACTTTATAAGTACCAGCATGTTCAAATCGAATTGTTGTCGTCTCGTCTGTAGGAGACATTACATTGGCTCCTGCGCATACCCAGCGATAAGATAACCCACCAGTGGTGAAATTGGTCGTTTCCAGCGTAAGTGGTGCTTCCCAATCCTGATCTACAGGTAGAGGTTCATAAGAAAAAAATCAGCTTGTATAGGAGGTTGCAGGGTCAGACTTTTAGTTAGTTCCTCATATTTACTGCCATTGAATACCTTCAGATGGATTTTATGCTCCCCACCATCCGCAAAGGTTATCGTGTCTGGATGCTGTAGGTTGGATGTAGAAGGAATGCCACCTTCAAAAAGTCCACTCGTATTGGCTTCCGCCCTTGCTCTTGTTGGTAATAGATACCACGCCCGGGGCAATGTCGTTGAGGGCGATTGAAAAACCAAAGTCTATAGTCATGGCGGAATCAACCCTTATGGTTTGCTGACTTGTTCTTTCCTCTACAGTATTCCTGACTCGCAGGGTTATTTTTGTGCTCACCTGCCTGCGTGAACACAACCAGACCCGGAGTTCTTTCGGTAGAACTACTTGGCAGTCCTCCTTCAAATGTCCATTCATACTCATCGGCTCCGTAACTACTGTTGTTTATCTTTACCGTTACGGGTGAGGTTTTTGTCTTCTGCCGTTTCTATCGTGAATTTCGATGCTATGGGCACTTCCGTTTCCCTCAGACAGGAGCAGAAGGACGATGCCGTCAACAGGAAGGCAATGAAATTATATAAATACTTTTTCTGCATGAGTTTATTCCTCTTCCAATTCGAATACATGAATGTCGCTATGATTCACTTCTGTCTCCACTTCCACGTAAAGGTCGCCTTTGTAAACGCCCATGCTTTTTATATAGTTGCAATCTCCACGAGTGAAGTCGATGTCGTATTCTTGGATCATTTCATGTGTCCGCAAATCAATAATGCCAACTCCCATTCTGTCTGAATATTCTGAGTTGTCGGAATGATAAGCATAAAAGAGATAGTCTTTATAAACCATAGTTGTGAAGACTTCTTTATTATAGTTTTTCAAATTTATGAATATATACCTCACCCGTCTCAGTATCAATCTCTGCGTATTGATTATGGTTTTTGGATGGTCCAACCGTTGAATAATGTGACCAAAAAAACTCACAAGTCTATTTTTTTCCATATTTTTTTTATAATTTCCACTTGTAGAATTTTTCCCATAAGACTTTACCTGACGGAATCTCTACACAAATAATCTTATCTTTTTTTGTCAGATGATAATTCTGTGCACCATTCTATGACTATCTTATCTTCAAAAAGGAATAACTAAGTCTATATGAGCTTCTGTATATTCTTTTCTCCCACATTACTTTTCCTGTCTCCAAGTCGATTAGCTGGCATGTATTTGCATATTCTCTTTTCCCTTTCCATGCAAGTGCATATTGCTTGAATAAGGAAAAAGATTCAAAAGGAGATTCCAATTCCCATATATTATTATCATTACGAATACATGTATACTCTCTCAATTTCTTTTCCTTGTTGTAATTAGCTAATATATATCCATTAGGTGTAACACCTTCCACCCATCCTTTTCCATGAGTGATATAGGGAAGTAATTCCTTTGTTTGAGAGTCAAATTTATATACGGTATGTTTTAAATTATTCACATACAAAGTATCGTTCAAAGTATGTTGCTCGAAACGAGCTACATAATGATAGCTTTTATTATTTATAAAAAGTATTATTACTGATTTGATACATCAAACTGTTATCTTTGGCCGTTTGTATTAAAAATCCCCCTTTTATTATATTCTTGACTTCTTTTATCTTCATCATCTTTTTATTTTACAATAAATATTTTATTAATAAATTCTTCTACATATTCATCAGCGTTATCGCCAAGATCATTTAAGAAATCGTTACCTAAACATTTTTCCACGTATGGTCTGATTCCTCTCTTAACAGCATCCTCGCTAACCTTAGTTCTATCGAATACCCACTTCAGATTATCTTGCGTGAAACCAGGTCTTGTCAAATCTTTCGTAAACTGTTCAATGAAATCCGTTGGAGGAATACCCTCTACAGATTTAAACTCATAATAAATCGTTTGCTTTCCCTTTTCCACGACCAAATCCGCTTCGCGCATACCAAGCCCCGCGATGTTTTCTCTCTTCTCGAATGTTAGTTTCGTAGCAGATTTTAGATTGTCTGTATTTCCTGACAAATATTTCAATACCCATGCCTCTCCCATTCGAGTGGCATCGCTGCCTGATGACAGGCGAGTAAGCAATCCGCTAAGATTTTCCGCATCGATTCCATTCTTGCCAATATAGTCTACAAACGTATTGAGATTATTCACGATATCTGCATACGAGCCCGTTCCTTTCGCTGAAGTTATGCTCGCCAGCTGGTCGTCTCTTATACCATATTTTTCTTTGTATTTGTTCTTCTTCGCCTTAATGAACGCCTCTATAGCCGCTGGCTCCTTAGCCAAATCGGTGTGATATTTGTAAATCGACTTTATGGCGTCCTTTATATCACTCGGGCTATATTTCTTCGAAAGATTTCTGATATGGCTAATGCCATTATAGATATTTTCTATAATGTCGTCAGCTACTTCTCTTACTTCTCTTACTGACTTTATTTTCTTCGCCAGTTGTTCAGCCGCCTCCGGAAGATTGTTTATTGCTTTGCCGGTTGCGACAAGAGCCAGAATGGTACATTCCGTGCCTTTTTGTGGCGAAATGCGACCGCTCCCCTTCATCGGAACTGTTCTTCGCCTTATTCCATTCCTCAGGAGTGTTTCCTGTAGCACAGCTGACGAGGACATCACCAAGAATGGATACGAACTGCTTCGGGTCGTCGGCTACGGCTTCCTTTATCTGGCGGAACTGACTGACGATTTCGTCCCTCTTCTTCTTATCTACGGCAACGCCATAGATGGTAGATGCAAGACTTGTGAGGTCAGTCACCTGCTGTGAAACCGTTTCAATTGAGCCGGTAAGCAGGCCTGGTAACTGAATGGCGTCGTTGGATTTGTCTTTATATGTCGACGGAACGATTTCACCGGTCTTTAGTAGACTTACTACTTTATCACATCCCTCCGATATGACTTTTCCGATCGCTCCGTCTATCTTTATCTTTCTTCCATCTGCAAAAGGTTCCGTTTCATCAGTCAGTATACTATTTAAATCTGTTATATTATTCTCTTTTAGGAGGATATTTGTTTTGTTCCTGATATTATCAGAAATTGCAACACCATCTATTTTAACATCATGGTTATACTTTCCGGAAAGGATATTTTGAGCATTTTTGATATATTCTGAACTGATACCAAATGCTTGTATCTTTACACCACTTGAATCTGTGGTAAAGCGTAGTTTATACTCTTGTCTGTCGTCATCCCATATCCCTTTGTTTATCTGTTCGTCACTAAGCGGCTTTTCTACTGCCTCTATCTGGTTTTGTGCATTTCTACGATAAACCTTACCATTCTGTGTGAATTCTACATTATTGTCAAACGAGTGTCCAACTTTTTCAAATTGTTCTTTTATTGAAAGCTCTGTATGTATTAAAGGGAGTTTAATGCCCGCCTCCTTTTCTTTCTTGGATTTAGTAATACAATCCTTTGAGGCTTGATACACATAGTCAGCAGTCCATTCCTGCTTATCATTCTTTATACGCCTTTTGATTTCTCCAAAATCCTTTGAAGTATAATTCTTTACATCTATGAATTTATACCAAATATAACAATCAGGATTTTTTGAATTAGCCCAAATAGCAACTTTTCCAGTAACAGGTTTATCTGGGACAATAAAAACATGACCTTTTCCATCATCATAGTCCTTACCATTCCATTGGTATCGATTTCTTTGTTTATCTAGAAATGCTATAATGAAGTAAGAATTTTTATTATCAAATATCTCTTCATAACCTTTAGGCGCATTTAGTATAACCCGTCCATCAGGAGTAAATCCAAGAAATTCTCCTTCTTTTAAATTAATTTCTCCATCTTTAGCATTATCCATAGCTGTGAATATGGCAGGACTTGCCATAACATTCCATTGGAAGGCGACGAGTTCTGTTTTCTCCTTGTAATCAAGAAGATTGCTGGGATAATCAAGGAGATTATTAGTCTTTCCCTGTGTCCCTTTTCCATATTCGCTATCAAAAGTATGCTGCAAGGTAAATATACCATGTCCTAATTCATGGGCAATGGTATGAACTATTTCTTCTGTATTAGGGCTATTACCTGCGAAGATATACCCGAATCTGCTCTTGCGAGGCATTTCACCTAGTAAATCGCCTTTTTGCCCCTCAAGCCCCGTAGCACCATTCAGCACAAATAAATAGACACCATCCAATGTTCCTGCTGCTTGCTGGTAAGTCTTTTGCAGATTAAGCATCTCGGTACTTTCTTTAAGTTCCTTATCATAGCCCCAAAAAGACTTGCCGACCGTACTCAGCAGTCCATCCTTTTCACTTTCTACTTCCCAGTCATAATTGCCGCGCATGCTTTCATCCACATTCACTGTAAACTGCACGCCAACAGGATTATAGATGGTATTGAGTTGCTGTTCAATAGCAGATTTATCTAACTTAACTTCGTTTATCGGAACAAGAGTTACCTTATGCTGCTGTTTCGTATAGCTCACCACACGGAGTTTGCCGATGACCACTCCTTCGTAGACGGCAAAAACATCATAACTTGCACCAGACGACACGGAACGCAGGCTAATCGTCCATGTCTGTTCTGCCTCATTAAGCTTTGCCGGCAGTGCAGCAGTATTGGGTTCAGAGGCAAAGTGAACCTTTTTCAAGTCAATATTCCTCAAGCCATCATACTTTGCCGTAACAACATCATTCTCTCCTGTTGGAACAAGTTTCCAAGGTGCAATATAGCCTTTGGCAAATGGCTTGTAAAAGTGGTCTACCTTGACACTTTTCTTGTACCACTTCTCCTGACCATCATCAAAGGCATATTTCCCCTCTCCGGGCTTAAAGTGTATATAGCCATACTTGCTTGACAGAGATTCCGTATTGAAATCACCAACACGATCCACACGTTCACAATTAAGTTCTATCTTTTCATCCTTTCTCCCCGTTTCGACATCATTGCCTGTCCCTTCGGTATTTTGTTCTGACGGGCTAATCTGATAGGTATTTCCCTTGTTGTCAGTAACGAGCATAGGGAAAATACGCTCATACGAGCCATTCTCCGGCATATCTACTTTTATGGTCTGTGGATTACCATCAGCATCGGTTGTTTCTAATTCTCCTGTCTTGGGATTGTATACAAATTGTGGTATATCGGGGAGCGTAAAGTCCAGTTTATGTTCACGAATACGGATAGTAGCAGGTTTTATATCCTTACCGCCATCATCAACATAATCAAGGTTAGCTATCTTCCCCTTCTTCTCATCGTAGGACGCTTCTACCGTACCGTCTATCTGGAAGTTATCCACATTGATGCGTAGACGGTCGAAACGAAGTGCAACGGGAGCATCGATAATGGTTTTCAGTCGGGTCTTGCCACGTCCAGAATACCAGCCGTCTCCTAAGGGGACAACTTCGGTAATGGTCATGGGATAATCACCGCCGATAGTAACGATGTCTCCGGCCTTTATCCGTAAGTTTGGCTCTTGTGACAGGTCTTTCCTCACTGGTTCCTTTCCACAGTCAGCCAGCAACTCTTCATTCTGTTTGCTGAGTGTAAACTCACTGACGCCAGAGAATACCGGACGGTCATCCGTACAAAGCGTCCCCACACGCCATTCGTATGTCCAACCTAATTTCAATTGGGACAGTGTAAGGTGTTCACCTGCTATCCGGGTTCTGCTCCATTCATAAGTATTGAACTTGGTCTTGGGGCGACATTCCACAATGTAGCCAGTGGTTCCTATAACTTTGTTCCATGAAAGGTCCACCTTGGCAAAACGGGGAAGGGCTCTCAAACCCGTCGGTGCCTGACAGTTGTCATTAAGATAGAACCAGTTGATTTCACTATAACCGCCGTTTTTCAAACATACCCACTTCATCAACACCGTCACGGGCGATGGCCTGCACTTGCCATGCATAGCAACGGTTGGGGAAGAGAACGGGGTCAAGATGGGTATAGTTCAACGTCGTATTACGCGTACGAACACGATAGATCTCATTGCCGTAGGCAAAGGCGGACTGCGGAGCAGCTCCATTATTAGGAAGCTCTTTGAGCACAAACTCATACTCCGTGCCTGCAAGTCCCTGATGACGGGGCATCCATTGGAAACGAAGATAGAGCGGCTCTGTAACTCCAATCTGGGCATCCTTTTCAGGAAAGTTGAGAATAGGAGGTTTCTTCACATCCAAATAGGAACGTCCCGTATGCCAATCAGAAAGCGTTCGTCCAGTATAATAGTCTACCACTTGCACAGAGAACTCCGTATATCCGGTGGGTAACTGTCCGTTATGCAGCCTGCCGTTAATCTGTAGGTTCTGTGGTTGAAGATAGGGGGACAGGTCTATATTGGTCAGGCGGGTCGGGACATTTGCACTGAGCTCCAGCATCGGGTAGTTGATTTCCTCACGGCTGGTGGCAAGAAAACCTGTACTCTTAATCTTGATGCGTAGTCTGGCAAAGAGCAGGGGTTGCTGTAGGTCGCGGTTGAGCAGATTGACTATCAGCCTGTCACGGCTTCCGCTATAATAATCCGACAAGTAAGGACTTTGAGGAGACGGCCATTGAACGGTAGCATGAATTGGGTAGTATTGAGCACGCAAAGGCTGTCCTACCCCCGTAAACAGGAGCAGGAGTAGTAACAAATATCTAACCAACCGATGATGCTTCATACTTGTATCGTTCTATTTATATTTATAGCGTTTTCACCATCACTTTATCATGCGACTTCTAATCTATATCGTTTTGATATGTAATATAACGCATATTAGCACATAAAATTATATCTTTTGCCCGATGATATGATATATAATTGCAACACGATCTCATCTAAAATAACTTTTACCCTCATCCCCAACAATTTTAAATGCTTTAGTTGAATCATTACAGACAAGACCTCCCGATGATTCGATTGAGAATGCAGACTCGATCGGAACAGCAGTCTCTTTGAGACAATACATTACCGTTATTTTACTTTATTTGATATTCTGTTATAAGATGTATTCTGCACTTCTGTAAACTATTTTCTTATTTGCTTGTTTCTTTCGTATTCCCATCTACCGAGTTTTTTCCTTTTTTCCAACTGATGTAGTGCAAATTCTTTTATCTTGTCATCGCCTGTTTCTGATGCTAATTCCTCTAATGCTGAGAGACTCTCCAGTTGAGGTTGAGCACCAATAGCATATATAATCTTACGAATATAAGGATATCTAAAATCTTCTGGTTGTAAATATTGGGGGATACTTTCCAAAGCTTTTAGCAATATAGGAATATTTTCTGTATCATTGTTCCACAGTGATTGGAATAATGATACGATTTCTTCATGTGAATCATGAAAATTTTGCAGTAAAAAGTTTTTCTCATAGGAATTTCATTGGCTTCACTATAATAATCTAATAAAAAAACCAGTTAGAATAACTTCTTGAGTAATTTCTAACGTCCCCCATCTATTAATGATGATACCGCAAGATTAAACATATCTGGATTTATATCTTTTTGTAATATTACTTTTCTTTCTTCTCTTGTTATTTTATGTGCGTAATATAAACTAAATATATTCGCAATTATATTTAGAACTTTCATAATTATTTTTTTTCACTTCTTTTACAAGTTTAAATTCTATAATATTATTGAGACCTCTGCAAAACTCTTAGTTTAGGAATTTGCTTATATCATTATTTTTTCGTACCTTTATAGTATGAAACAGCAACTCTCCTCTCTCAGATTACAGACAAAGCCCCGCCTTCTGATGATTCGATTGAGAATGCAGACTCGATTGGAACAGCTGCCTCTTTGAGACAAGAAGAGACTAAGAAAGCCAACATGAATATTAGTACAGCACTATTCTGCAGATTATTCTTTTTCATATTTCTTTTATCATCATATATCCTCTCGTTCAAAGATATGCAAATTGTCTTTGATATCTTTGACATACAATTTATTACCGCTCATATACAATGGTTGGGGAGGCACTAATTGGTTTCTCGTTTCATCGAATTCCTCTTCGCTGATGACTTCATATTCCCAAACAAGTTTGCGGGCTTTATAATCGAAAATACCAATTCGACGAATGTATCCAAAGTCCTCCTCTTTAATTCCCAAAAAGGTGAAATAATATCCTTGAAGCATCGGACTATATACACTTCGATAAGTTCCTATGCCCATGGGATCGGCTTCCCGAAAATCATACTGCTCTGTAACTGCTAACTGCTCAGTGTCGATGATTTGAAAATCAAATCCACTAACACTTACAATGTTTTTTTATCTAATGGTCGGAAAAAAACAATCTCCTAATCCCAAAGTCATTTCATAAGTAGAATTCTTGTCGGAAGGATTGCCCGATATCTTTTTAACCACATCCCCCGTTTCCAAGTCCAAAGCTACCAACCTTCCAAAAATCTGTATAAAAACCAAATATTGCCGTGAGCAATGCCTAAAATTTTATCTATTTTATCGGTTTTGCCTGGCTCATATTCCGTCCCTCCCAATGAAGAGAGAGGAAATTGCCATAATTCGCTCCCAGATAAAGTGATAAGCTTTATACTGTTATTGTCCTCGGAAATGATTTTTTTATCAAAAATAAAAAGAGGAATAAGTATTGAAAAGATTGGTTTCTGTACACACTTTATCTTCAAGTATATTATATGTAACAAGTTGGAAAGACATATAATCGTCTGAAAAATTTATAAGACAAAAAAATTCATTCTCCGCAATGCGATTATCGGTAATGCTTATGTTTTTTTAGAAATCTCTTTCAATTGTAATGTATTGAGATTGTATATAATGGTTTTTTTGTATAATCCCTATTGAAGAAAGATATGTATGAATGGTTTATAAGCTTTAATGTCATCAGCGTAGTCCATTATTTTCTTGTTATTTACAAAAAAACAATGGTCAGCATCTCTGTAATACAAATTATTATCATCTACAACAAACTGTATTACATTTTCAATCTTTATTTTTTTATATACATATTATTTGGTTATCAAGATAGAGTTAAATATATCTAGCGTTTTATTATTTATTTTACTCACAAACAACGATTTGGCTTGTATTTTTAAAAATATGGATCTGACATCTGCCCAAAAACATTTTTTCTTAAAGTTTCGTTCTTCCAAATTACTTCGAAAATTTCGTCTTTATTTTTCCCTTTATTCAAAACATTTTTTAGACGATTAATTATTTGCTCACGAGTTACTCCTCTACCTCCTTGTTGTATGATATAGAGATTGTCGAAGTTATCGATAGCACCCAGATATGCTTTAAATTGACCTAAGTCTTTGAACATATTGCTGGCAGAGGAATAGTTTTTTGTGTCTACAAAAACACTAATTGATTTTTTTGTCTTAGGGTCAAGAGCACTCCATTGAATATCAAACCTAAAATCACCTGCATCATCTGCATGGGCAATAACATCCTCCAACTGAATGCCTTTGAGCGTGTTGTAGTATTTACTTGGAATGTACTTTTGTGCATTGTGTATAACTTCCAAAGTAGTAGCACCAGCTTGCGTGAACACAACCTTACCTAGACTCTTCTGATTGGAACTGCTGGGAATGCCTCCTTCATATGTCCATTCATACTCATCAGCCCCGTAACTTTCGTTTTTCAATTGGATAGTTACAGGTGAGGTCTTATCTTCTGATGTCTCTATGGTGAATACCGATTCGATAGGAACGGTAGTCTCTTTGAGACAGGAGGATAGCAATATAGTAAACCCCAAAATTGCTAACTGGCGATATAAAATATTATACTTCTTCATGTTTTCTTACTTTTTAGTCTTTTGGCTAATTCTAAATTTGACACACAAGGGCAATTCCTTTTTGCATAAAAATTCTCAATATTTTTCATTAACTTCAATATTCTTTGTTTTGATTTCCAATTCTCTGCATTTTTGTTTTATAGAAGCTTTTTAATATCATTGAAGTCCTGGTAAGTACTTTCACTTTTAACAATATCTACAAACATATGAAATCCATAACCTGTATCATTAATTATGATGCTATAGATTCCTGTCCCATTTTTACGTTTACAAAACATAACATTTCCCAATTCATCCTTAAAATGATTTCTCCAATCCCATTGTGTTATCCCAATGGCTATATATTGGAACATATTGATTTCCTTCTTTAAAGTTACGAGTCAGGTATTTTGTTTCTCGATAATAACGTACAGAATATACAGTATAAAGACATAATGTGTCTAAGGAAATATGCCTCTAAAAAGATTCTTCAAGGCATTTCTTGACATTTTTCTCTAAGTGTGGAGCATTAGATAAAAGCACGATCAGATGTCTTGAACTTTTCCCAACGTTGGTCGTGTCAGACTCTAATACATAATATTCTGTTGGAACAGTAAGGATATCACTTCTAAAGTGATAAAATAGGGCTATTCCCAAACAGCAGAAAATCATACTTGCTATTATGATTTTATTTTTTATCTTATTCAATATCATTATTTCAATACATTTTCAAAGTTAGTTTCTTTTAGAATCATAGTCACAAAAGGTTTGTATCCTCTCATGTATTGGAGGATGCCCCATGCACATAAACCGTCTGTAGTCATAATATCACGTATTGTCAATTCCTAATTCTTTTCGCTTCTTTTTCCAGAAGTCATTTATATTATCAAAATCTTCTCTATACTCAAAATCTTCATAAGGAGGTTCAAACCAATGAAAAACTATAGACTGCTTGGCGATTCTGCAAACATAAGATCCTGTTTTATCCTCTCGGCAAAAAAAACATACCTCTCCTAATCTATCTTCTAGATGATTTCTCCAGTCCATTGTATTATCCCAGCTACTAAATTCCGGATTATATTGCCCCCCTTCTTTAAAATCTTTAGTGAGATATTTTGTCTCCCTATAAAAACCTATAACCATACATAGAGTTATATCTATTTATTGTATCCAGTGTTATATTTTTCCAAAAGAAAGTTTCTAAGTTTCTCTTTAATGAGTTCTTTAGGCAAGGAGCATTCGCCACAAGGATAATACTTGCTGCATATATCTTTTTCTCATTGTCATTACCAGTATTACCAGTACGACATTCAAGGACATAATAACTGCTTTTGTCAATCATATTGCATCTTGATATAAAAAGGATAAGACTTCCAAGGCAAAATACTAATCCTCCTAAAAAGAACTTTCTCATATTCATAATCTTCCTTCTATTTCAATTTCTTTTGACATCATTGTTACGAATGGCTTATATCCTCTCTTATATTGCAAAATGAACCATGAACAGAAACCGTCAGCAGCCTGTTGACAAATAGAATCTAGAGCAACGGGAGCAAGTTTTCCAGCCCGTTCTTGCACATTCTCCATCGATCCAAATTTTTCAACATCGTCTTTATCTAATCCAAAATGGTCGAAGACATCGAATTTTAATTTAGCCCAATATTTTTTTGTTGTAGCATCATATCGATAGTTTAGCAACGTCACTTTGAATCCCCAAGTGTCATTCAAGGCAAAAGTTAAGCCGTGAAGTTTATCCGAAGAAAAAGGAAACTTAGGACGTTTAATGTTAAATTGTCCAATATAATTACTTATAGAGAGTCTTGATATATCACCGTTAACAACTCTAAGAGCTTCATGTAAAAGTCGCTTAACCTCGGAAATCAAAGATTGGGTCGTTTCCTCTTTAAACACCGCATCCGTTAGTCTTGAATCTGTATAATGATCCTCAGACGTTTGATATACTTTTTTCTGCCACTCGGCTATCATTCTCTTGTTATTGTCTTCAAGGTCACCACGTGATACCCATTCCGCCAAATTGATTAAGTTCTTGAACAGTTCATCATCAGATTTTTTACTGAGCCGCTCAATGTTTTCCCTCACTTTGGCATCCTTGATAGTTGAAAGATCGAATGAGGTGCCAAACATCATATCTTCAGCAATAACATTTGATGCTGGAGTCAAACCTTTACCTTGCGCATCTTCAAACTCATATTTGTCACGGTCTTCTTTCAGGCCAAAGCCCGGTTTCGTTACAGTTTGAATCAGCACTCTTGGCTTTATAGCAGGAATCTCAGACTGTTCAAACAGAGAAAGAATAAAGTCTCCAACACCATTACCGGTCTTTCCAATAGTTCCATCAGTACAATCATACTTTTTATTTAAGCGGTCTTTGCCTAACTTCGTACCTATTCCATATGCAACTCCAGGCATATACATAGTTATTGTATCACCATTTATACTTAAAGGATCTATTCTCTTGATTTTTATATAAGGTATAGTTACAAGTACATCGTTATCTCCAAACTCAAGTTCCTTAAATAGTATTTGTGCGAGTGCATTCCAATCCTCTTCGATACCGTTGCCCTTTTGGACTTGAGTAGACAGAACAACAAACTTCCGCTTCTCAGTAAGCCCTTCTCCTCTGTAATTGAATTGCATTGTAAGTGTTTTCTGAAAATTATCGAGTGTAGTTATGCCTTGTTGCGGCAGATTATTGAATTTATCTTTTAGCGCATTCAAAATATCCTGCTCTTTAGAAAGTGTTATCTTTGTATCGTTAATCCTATCCCTGATGTATTTGGCATTTATATCTTTAATATAGAAACTCTTGAGATCCATAGCATAAATTCTCTGATCTCCACAGGTAAAATTATCTACATCAAGATGGAATATTTTTCCATTTACATTTATTGTGTAATTAGCTGGATTAATAATGATCTGAACTGGTTCTTTATTAGAAGACATTATCTTCCAAGGTACAGTGTCCCCTTTTGCTGTGTAACCATAGCTATCAAAATATTTAGTATGAGTTCTATACCACGTTTCATAAGAATGACCATTTATTTCAAACTCTGCAATGCTTCCAGAGGGAGCGGGGTGTATAGAAGTGTCGCTATAAAAGAGGGCTTTTATGATAGAACCTTTCGGCAATTCTATTTTATCCCCTTTTGCTGATAATAGTGACTTTTGAGAGTTCATTATAGCATCAGATACATACTGAGGAATACATACCATACGACTTTTATATCGCTCTATTTTAACATCCTTGGCCTTATCTGCTCCTGTGAATACAGCAGGATTGGCCATAACGTTCCATTGGAAAGCTACGAGGTCTGTTCCTTCCTTGTAGTCAAGAAGATTTTCTGTTTCCTTGAGTGTGCCTTTTCCATACTCATTGTCAAATGTATGCTGCAAGGTGAAGATACCATGTCCTACTTCGTGAGCAATGGTACGAACCAATGAAGTTGTATTATAGCTGTTAGCTGTGAAGATATAGCCAAATCGACTCTTACGAGGCATCTCCCCCAACAAGTATTTATTTTGTCCTTCAAGTCCCTTGGCTCCATTTAGAACAAATAAGTAGACGCCGTCGAGTGTCCCTGCTTCCTGCTGGTAAGTCTTCTGCAGATTGAGCGTCTCTGTACTCTCTTTAAGTTCCTTATCATAGCCCCAGAAAGACTTACCGACCGTACTCAGCAATCCGTCCTTTTCACTATCTACTTCCCAACTGTAATTGCCACGCATGCTTTCATCCACATTCACGGTGAACTGCACGCCAACAGGATTATAGATGGTATTGAGTTGCTGTTCAATAGCAGATTTATCTAACTTAACTTCGTTTATCGGAACAAGAGTTACCTTATGCTGCTGTTTCGTATAGCTCACCACACGGAGTTTGCCGATGACCACTCCTTCGTAAACCGCAAAAACATCATAACTTGCACCAGGCGATACGGAACGCAGACTAACCGTCCATGTCTGTTCTGCTTCATTAAACTTTGCAGGCAGTGCAGCGGTATTGGGTTCAGAGGCAAAGTGAACCTTTTTCAAGTCAATATTCCTCAAGCCATCATACTTTGCCGTAACAACATCATTCTCTCCCGCAGGAACAAGTTTCCAAGGTGCAATATAGCCTTGGGCAAATGGCTTGTAAAAGCGGTCTATCTTAACACTCTTCTTATACCATTTCTCTTGGCCGTTATCAAAGGCATATTTTCCCTCTCCGCGCTTAAAGTGTATATAGCCATACTTGCTTGATAAAGATTCCGTGTTGAAATCCCCGACACGATCTACACGTTCACAATTAAGTTCTATCTTTTCGTCCTTATTCTCGTTTTCGACATCATTGCCTGTCTCTTCGGTATTTTGTTCTGACGGGCTAATCTGATAGGTATTTCCCTTTTTGTCAGTAACGAGCATTGGGAAAATACGCTCATAAGAGCCATTCTCAGGTACATCTACTTTTATGGTCTGTGGATTACCATCAGTATCGGTTGTTTCTAATTCTCCTGTCTTGGGATTGTATACAAATTGTGGTATATCGGGGAGCGTAAAGTCCAGTTTATGTTCACGAATACGGATAGTAGCAGGTTTTATATCCTTACCGCCATCATCAACATAATCAAGGTTAGCTATCTTCCCCTTCTTCTCATCGTAGGACGCTTCTACCGTACCGTCTATCTGGAAGTTATCCACATTGATGCGTAGACGGTCGAAACGAAGTGCAATGGGAGCATCGATAATGGTTTTCAGTCGGGTCTTGCCACGTCCGGAATACCAGCCGTCTCCTAAGGGGACAACTTCGGTAATGGTCATGGGATAATCACCGCCGATAGTAACGATGTCTCCGGCCTTTATCCGTAAGTTTGGCTCTTGTGACAGGTCTTTCCTCACTGGTTCCTTTCCACAGTCAGCCAGCAACTCTTCATTCTGTTTGCTGAGTGTAAACTCACTGACGCCAGAGAATACCGGACGGTCATCCGTACAAAGCGTCCCCACACGCCATTCGTATGTCCAACCTAATTTTAATTGGGACAGTGTAAGGTGTTCACCTGCTATCCGGGTTCTGCTCCATTCATAAGTGTTGAGCTTGGTCTTGGGGCGACATTCTACAATGTAGCCAGTGGTTCCTATAACTTTGTTCCATGAAAGATCCACCTTGGCAAAACGGGGAAGGGCTCTCAAACCCGTCGGTGCTTGACAGTTGTCATTAAGATAGAACCAGTTGATTTCACTATAACCGCCGTTTTCAAACATACCCACTTCATCAACACCGTCACGGGCTATGGCCTGTACCTGCCATGCATAGCAACGGTTAGGGAAGAGAATGGGTTCAAGATGGGTATAGTTTAAAGTAGTATTGCGCGTGCGGACACGATAAATTTCATTGCCGTAGGCAAAGGCTGATTGTGGAGCAGCTCCGTTATTGGGAAGCTCTTTGAGTACAAACTCATATTCCGTGCCTGCAAGTCCCTGATGACGAGGCATCCATTGGAAACGAATATAGAGCGGCTCGGTGACTCCAATCTGGGCATCCTTTTCAGGAAAATTGAGAATCGGAGGTTTCTTTACATCCAAATAGGAACGTCCCGTATGCCAAGCTGAAAGCGTTCGTCCAGTATAATAGTCTACCACTTGCACAGAGAACTCCGTATATCCGGTGGGTAACTGTCCGTTATGCAGCCTGCCGTTAATCTGTAGGTTCTGTGGTTGAAGATAGGGGGACAGGTCTATATTGGTCAGGCGGGTCGGGACATTTGCACTGAGCTCCAGCATCGGGTAGTTGATTTCCTCACGGCTGGTGGCAAGAAAACCTGTACTCTTAATCCTGATGCGTAGTCTGGCAAAGAGCAGGGGTTGCTGTAGGTCGCGGTTGAGCAGATTGACTATCAACCTGTCACGGCTCCCACTATAATAATCCGACAAGTAAGGACTTTGAGGAGACGGCCATTGAACGGTGGCATGGATAGGATAGTACTGGGCATACCCCTGCTGCTTTCCTGCCCAACAAAGGATGAGGAAAATCAATAAAACCTTAAAACGCCAATAGAAATGGATATATTGTCTGTTCATATGACCTGCTTTTATCATGAGTCCTATCAATTGTTATTTTCTTTTTTTCGTGATTCTAAGCGTGGATTTCTCGTTTCCAACAGACAGCTCCACTTTGAATACTCCTTCCGTATCGCCACGCAATTCATACTCAAAAGTCTGCTTTTGGATGTTTTTAATCTCCTTTTTATCCATTTCAACAGATGTCGGAGAGAGGAGCCTAAGAGTAAAGTCCCTTGGTTCTTTGAGTTCTACATATACTTTAAAATCCCCTGTAGTCGGATTAGGACTAATCAAAAACTGTTTGATCGCATCTCCTTTTCCATCGGGCAGAACTACTCCTCCTTCGCCAAGAACTTCTAATCTTTGGCTGACAACCGTAGAACAGTCACCCAAATATCCTGTGAGTGTCACTTCATAGATACCGGGTGTTGGAATGGTAAAGACAACGCCTTCGTTGGACTTGCTTGTAATAACAGCATTGTCGGGCAAGGACCATTCTAATTTGTCAGCCCTTATACGGCTGATGTTGACAGCATGGATAGGGGAACCGGCTGTGACTGATGACGGTATGGTTATATCCAAAGGCAGTTCTGTGTTACTGGCTTTGATTTCAACCTCAGCTGTTGCCGTACAACCTTTTTCATTTGTAACGACAACTCGATAATGACCAGCCTTACTTACTGTAAGTTCCTTGCTGGTCTCGGTTAGGGCTTGTCCGTCATGCAGCCATTGATAGGTGACATTTTCTTCGCTCGGTATGGCTGTTATTTTACGTGATTGCTCATGGCAAAGCGTAAACCCACTACTAAGTTTTACAGTCATCTTTTCCGGTTGTTCTAAGACAACACGATAATGAAGGGAACATCCAGCTTGGTCGCTGACGACAGCTACGTACTCCCCTGCTTTGAGATGTTCCCGATTAGGTGTAGATAGAGTATTGTCATCTTCCCAATGTATGGTATAAGGAGCCGTACCACCTGACAGCTCAAGAGATATGACACCATTGTCTGCACCGTAACAAGTCGGATTAGTAATCGTAGGTTTGATAGAAATGGCTTCGGGAGTTGTTACCTCGACATTCCCGGTAATGGAACAGCCGCGACTGTCTACAACTCTGACAAAAAAGCTGCCTGCTTCATTGATGGTGAGATTTGCTTCCGTTGCTCCTTCCTTGTTCCATTCATAAGTATAGGGAGCCGTACCACCGGTTACGGTTGTTGAAATAAGCCCTGCTCCCCCTCTACATGAAGGTGGGCGTGTTGTAAATGACAGTGACAGCAAGTCCGGCTGTTTAAGTTCAAACACAGCCGATTCTACGGATATTCCATTGCTGTCTGTAATTTTAACTTGATATTGTCCCGTTGAAAGATTATGGGCAACACTGTCTATCTGCAGCGGAAGTTGTTCTTTTGTACTTCCCGATATTTTATACCAAGTATACGTATAGGGGAGCTGTGCGGAAATAATAGGCTTACCTCCTTTTCCATGAGCAGTCAATTCTCCATCACTATCACCATGACAGCTAATAAAATGTGTCTCTTCAACCTCTACAGTTAAAAGAGGCGGTGCAGAAAGTGTTATCGCTAATTGTGCATGGCAGCCACAGGAATTCTGTTTGTCTTCATTCCCTAACAGGGCAAATCTCATGTCTTCAGCTATAGCTGTATATTCGCCACGAGGAATATTACGAAGGGTATAGATGTATTGGCTACCATCCGAATGCGAATCTGTTGGTGTAAAGACTTGACCATCGCTTTTCCGCACAAAATGTACTGTATATCCGGAAGCGGAAGGTGTACCGCCGGAAACAGCTATTTGAACAGCCCCATCGGAAGATTGATAGGCCAAAGGACTAGTTTTGCTCTTTTCTGTAATACTAACAGCCTCATTTGGCTCTGTAAGTATCACTTGGTGGATAAGTTCTTCTCCTGATGATGTCTTGGCAACACAACCATTGCTGTCCTGCACACGCAAGGTATAATTGCCAGCTGATAACCGTTTGAAACTTACATTGCCCGTATTGAATGTTTGTGTCTGCACAACAGAACCGCCGGCATCTGTAAGTGTAGCGGTGAAATTCCCTGTCCCACCAGATGCTGCCAATGTAATCTCTCCATCATGACCAGAAAAACAACTGATATTCTTTTGGGTAAAGGAGTGGGTGATGGCAGGACGCTCATTTATCGTTACTTTTAAATATGCTTCGATGTTTCACGATAAGTATTTTGACCATTACTATGCGCACCTCTTAATTGGAACGTATATGTACCTGCTGCAAGGTTGTTAATTCGAAAACTATTTTCTGAATCAAGGGCATCTATATTAGAACCTGTGCCTCCTGTTTTAAAAACAGCTAAAGCTTCTCCCGGCCAAAGTGCTCTGTCAAGGAATACACGTAAAGATGCATCACCGGATTGATGACATTGTTCCAATGTTATATCATGGGATAGAATATGAGGGGCAGAATAGGTCGGTGTCAATATAATCTTTTTATAGTCTGCCTCATTTCTAGTTTCGTCAGTTATGGCATTGATACGGAAAAGAATATTCTTCCCTTGCCTTACCAGTTCGTTAAATACACTACGTGCATACAGGTCTGTCCCTTTAAATGTTACAACAGATTTACCTTCACTGTAAGACACGTTATTAGGCATATCATGCCATGTACTCTCTCCTATTATTTGATATTGCCACTTATAGGTAGGCTCCACAAATCCTTTAGTTGCCTTCAACGTGATAACATCATTGTCCGGTAGCAAGTTCAAAGAGGATGCTGTTCCTTGACCTTTATCGGTAAAGTAATGGAGATGGATAAAAACAGGAAGGACTTCTATTGTCAATGTTGTTTGTACAGAAGGAAAGAAGTCTCCCCCATCATCTCCATGAGAAACTACCCTATGCAGATAGGGTGTATTACTATCTATCAACAACTCATTATTCCCTTCTGATGAATGATGAATTACCCAACCCCATGTACGTTTCCCCCAAAATAACAACTTATTGGGTCTTTCTTCTTTCGTAAATCTACTTATAATAGGAGAGGGGGCATTAAAATACTCTCCCCCATCAAGAGAACTCGTTTTCCAATATCTTAAGAATCTAGTTCCAACATTGGATACGCTGGAGATGCTATATTCTGTAGAATTCATTGAATTTCCTGAATTTCTCATTCCGCTAAATGAAATTGTTAATTGATACTCCCCCTCTACTTGTGCATTCATAGAAAACACACATATTAAATAGAGCAATATTGACAAGAGATGTTTTTTTTGTTTCATAATCTGAGCCTCTTCTTTTGACTTATTGAGCTATGATTCTTTGCTTTAACGACTAATATATATTCATTCTCTTTTCCTTGTAAGATTTCTTTATCTACAAATTCTCCTGAAGCCGGTAGATTCTCTCTATAAAGGAATTTTGTCTTAGCATCGTCTAACTTATATAATGCTACGGACATCAAATCATTATAGTGTATATTCCATTTGATAGCAATACCTTCTGGCAAGGCTTCCAAGTCGAATTTAACAGAATCATTGTCCATCCCTTGCATCTTAGATTTCAATATTATAGGATTGGATAAGTGAGAACGTAACTGATTAGAGGTATAAGCAATCACTTGGTAGAGATAACTTTTCCCTGATTCAATATCATAATCTTCATACCTCATACTTATGGGACTCTCAACACGCCGAGCAACAAGACGAGTTCTGTCCTCCACGTCAGTACGTACCACAATAAATCCGGCAAGATAGGGATTTTCATCTTGGGTCCATTCAATAATATTCCTCCCGTCCTCTGCTTTCCATCCGACAATTACAGGTGTCGTTGGAGGAATAATATTTGGCTTAATAACCTCTATCGTCTCGCTCAGGTCAGACTGGTTATATCGTTCATCAAGGGCTGTTAACGCATAATAAACCTTATTATTTAGGTTGTCAAGGTTTATACTGTCCGTATAGGTTGTTTCACGGATGGCTAAATCCGTAATGGGGATCAGTTCCTCTCCCTTTGTTTGTCCACGATACAGCCTATAGCCATAGATATCAGCATCAGAATTGGGCTTCCATGACAAATGCACGGCTTCGAGACTGTCTATTCGTGCAGATAAACCTTGTGGTATTCCCGGTGGCACACTATCCACGGGTTGGATAAGTACCGGCAATGAACGTGTAGAAGTACCTTGCTTGGCTTCTGCCTCAATTTTATAATAGATATGCCTTCCAATATTCGTTATATGATAATTCCGCTGCTGTGGATTGAGGTTGCCGATAAGAATGGTATAATCCTTGTCGTCAGTAGAATGAAGAACATTAAAGCCTTTGATTAACTCCTGTGATGCACCATCAAACTGCCAAGATATGTCTGCTCCACCGTTCCTGTCAAATGAGGAACTTGTTATCATCGGTATAGCCTTCAAAGCAGGATAAGCAATCCCGGAAACAATATCACTGTACGCCCCCTTACTGCCGAAAGGCGTTACGCCAACAACCCTATAATATATGGTCTTCCCTTCAGGGATACTATCCAAATAGGTAATCGGAGCATAAGGATTCTTATCCACATCTGCAATGCGTGTAACGGGCAAGTCTGAAATTGGCTTAAAAATCTTACCATCCTCGCTCTTCTCAATAAAATAAGAAGAATAAAGATAGGATAGCGTATTATAATCCCACGATAAAAAAGCCCCGGCTTCGCTAAAACGGGCAGACAATCCGACGGGACGAATTAGTTTAGCTGTATCACCGACAATGGTAAAAACAGACCCTTGCCCTATTTGATACTTTCCCTTAGGTACAAGAGGAGTAATACGGTACAAGTACCGTTCACCATTTTTTATATCCTTATCCTCCCATCCCCAGCCGATTTCCTTAGCCATTGGGAAACAGAGATCCGCGGCATAAAGAGAAAATAAATAGCGTTGCTGCCGCATTTCATCAAGGGAAATGGCCTTAGATATAGGATTATTACCCAAACTGACTTCAAAGTCTTCCCCAAAGACAGCCTGTGCAATGACTGCTCCCATCGGATATTGTGCTGCAATCCGTTTTAATGTATCTGTCGCTTCTGGTTTCAATCTTTCCGAAAGAACTTTCAACTCAGGTTTATCCAATACGACACCAGAACGTGATACTGTCAAACGCTCCAAACGAACACCATATTGATTAAGCAAATCCCAACTTTTCGCATCACTTGGAATCCAACGCAAGAGAATACGGTCAGAATGTATTTCTGCACGGGTTCTGATATTGGATGTCGATTTCTGTTGTGCCATTCCAATAAGGGCGTAAATACAGAAAGCGAACAGAAAAAAAGTCTTCTTAATATAACGCATATTTATTTGTTCAAATTAAGTTGGTTTGTATAGATGAAGTCTACACTGTTTGTTACTGTTCCATCAGGCAATACGTAACTGATAGTTGTTTGATACTTGCCTTTTTTCAAAACAGGCAAAGAGCCCATGACAAACCGATTGTAAACCTGCGGGGTAACAGCATCCCTACTATTTATGATTCTATTCTGAAGGTCTCGATAATCATTGTATGATACCAAAGAAGCATCAAATGTAAAGGGGAAGTGATATAAAGATAAGTTCACCGATTCTGAATGTAAAGCTGAAAGGTAGTTCTGGCTTGGTGAGAAAGCTCTATAGGGAGGGACGCCGATTGGCTGTTCTTCCCTCTCGGAGAGATGAATATTTCCATAAGGGTATCCTTCATAAACAAGTGGCAAGACTGCACCTCTGAAATATTCTTCCTTGAGGTCGGAGCGAAGAGTGAGCAAAGGTTTGTATTGAGTCTTCTCCACACCGATGACTTCAGCTTCGTCGAAGGCTTCCTTACCTTGTACATTAGCTCCAAGCAATAGTGCAACACCTGCATCTATGGCAAGGTTATCACGGACCTTGACACTTCGCATCTTCTCTCTGAAAGTGGCATACTGACTGGTTGTAAAATCATATTTCAGAATCGATTGTTCCATCTCATTGGAAATCTTTGCTATAGCTTTGTCGCCACCAATTTGTCCTGAGTAATCATCATTGTCTTTTATTTCCTTAATTTCAGAAGATTTTTTATTGTCGTTTGCCATATCCTTCTGTGCTGCAGAATACGCCAAATCTAATTTGTATTCTGTCTGCCTTCTCAATTCCGGCAGAGTAAACTCTAAGCGATTCTCTGCTTCGTTATATTTGAAATCTGTAGATATACGCTCATTCTGTTTTGTTACAAAACTAAGCTTGTAGTCAAAACCTTTTTCAAACAGGTATTTTTGTCCAAACTGTAGTTGCACATAGCCTTTGGAGTATTCTTTGGGAAGGAAGTATCTCTGCCCTATCACTGGATAGGCATAGACAATATTCCGCATAGGAATGTCACTCGGCGCGCCACCTGTCGTAAAATGATTTATCTTTTCTTCAAAGGCTGGTTTCCCTGAGGTCAGTACCGGCTTCCAAACACCATTCTTCAATTCATCGAAAACAATACGGACTTCTGCCGTCAAATCTGTATTAGGAGGAAGAATTTCTTTAGACTGGAAACGAACATCCGTCTTATCTTTTCCCCAAAGGAGCTTACCCGGTATGACATGTTCCTTTATCTTTGACTATGAATTCCTTGAGATTGATGCGGTAATAGGTCGTTTCTCCAGCATCAGTGGTCGCTTCGAAACTCTTTCCTATTGCAATGTTGAAAGTTGCCTGAGGAACGGAGAATACGCTGACTTCATTCTCTTTATCAGCAGGAGCCAAATCATTTATCATTGGTTCTTCTATCGGAGAACTCCCCGGTATTACAACATCGCATTCCTCACCGATGGAAAGTTTGAAACGCGCCTTACCCTTAATCAATCCGAGCACATTGAGATTCACTCCTAAATAGCCCTTAAAGAAGGTTGGATCAGGAAGTCCTGCCTGCAAAAGAGCCGCTGCACCGCCCTTGATTACCGGTACGCGGATACGGATAAGCCATAACTTTACCTTCACGCCCAATTCTCCTTGTAAATAGGCATAGGTTTGCCCCATGGCATACCAACCACCCATACCGATAGTACCGGAACGGCCTCGACATTGTGCCTGCGCATAGTCCTTGAGCATCACATCAAAGCCCAAACCTGCATTGAAATTAGCATACATTATCAAGAACTGAATATCACCGGTCTTGACGGATAGTTCTGATCCGAATGCAAATCCCTTTCCCGTACTTAGTGCATTTAGATTCCGTCCAAGACTCAACCTGTTTAGGTCTTGTCCCAATATGTCGGCTACAGCCTGTGGGGGAGTCGGCATATCTGGAATACGGCTTCCTGCCATAAAATAAGAGCCAGTCTTTATGGCAAGAATATTTCCTACTGCCAACTGTACGCCAAGCCTGTTGGACGGAGTGCCTAAATGCAAATACCATTCTTTGGGGTCTATATGCAGAACTCCCCAACCGGCCTGACCTCGTTCTCCCACACCACGAATGAATTCTGCGGGAGTATTGAGATAAACTTCAGAACTGGCATGCAGTACATGGTTTTGGAAATCCATCTGGATACATAATGTCCCTGATAGTCCCATATCCTTAATTGCTCCTGGAATAGATTTGATGGCCTTGGTTAACTGTACCCAGTCATTTTGCTTAAACTGTTCCGATAACTTGGCTGGGAATGTTTGCTGTTGTTTTTCGAGCTTGTCACTGACAGAGGTATTACCTCCGCCTCCTCCCCTGTTAGGAAATTCCCCATAACCATAGAATCCTGCAGATGCCAATCCACCTGCCTTTGAAAATATCATTTCAAAAGCAGCTTCGCCATAGGCGACCTTACCGATTTCAATAACAGTAGAAGCCTTGAATCCAAAGCCCATAGAGGCATCAGGGATATAGTTTGAACTGGTAAAGCGCCCACCTTCCGGACTTCTACCTTCAGCACGCACCCCTGATGTTAAAGCACCACCTATTCCGTTAAGAGTCAGTGCTCCGATAATTGGTATGCCTGGATGGAAAGTTGCCATTCCATCAGCATACCAATAGCGGAAATCATCTTTTCTTCCGAAAGCAGCTCGAGCAGTAATGGAAATATCATGCTTTGACTTTATACTCGTATCTTTTTCTACCTTGCCATCAAAAGAAAACCCAAGAGTTACATCACCGGCGAACCCATTACCGTAAATCGCATCACCTCTATGCCAATTGAGATGCCCGTTCAGCGTTATAACACCTGCGATAACAGAATTTACAGCAATGGAACCTACCTCTAATTTATCAAACACCCAAGTTTGATTTTCATATTTTGCAAGGAGGTTTAATTCCGTTGCTCCGGAGAATAAGTTCTTCCCAAGATTAATCCCTGCCCCTATTGTTAATCTTACATGCTGTGTATCTGAATGATTAAGTGCAAGTTTATTTATAGATAAAGGAAAGTGTCCCAATTTTGCCTCTCCTTCATAACCGAAGTATTCTGCAGAAATGTAAGGAGCAACTGTCGTGAGTCTAAGACCGCGGAAACTAATCTTATCAAATTTTGTTTGTGATGTGGAGTCGCTGTTTCCCTCTTTTCCAAGAGTCATATATCCATGAAGTATTGCTTCTGGGATAAAACGATTTTCTACTAAGCGTAAAGTGACACTGGAATTCTTTTCGAGATGAGCCTTTGCCTTAAAAATGGAGAAATCAAGTGCTTCTTCATTTTTAATCCGCATCGTATATTCATTATTAGGTTGCAGGTATCCTTCATATCCCAAGGTAGTATTTTTACCCTTGAACGGCAAGCCTAGGCGCCCCGTGAATTCTGCGGCGACAAGTTCACTGGCCATAAGGTTCAGTCCAAAATGGTCAACAGAAAACCGCCAGCCGTCAGCACTGCCCTTATCAAGCGAGAGAATACTATCGGCAGAGAAAAGCCCCGTTATACCATAATCATCGATTAACAATCCCTTAGCCGAGAAACTAGCTCGTGAAAAAGCCTCCGGTAATGTTACAGAGACATTTTCTGCATATATCCCTCTCCATAGCACCTGTTCATCGGGAAGATAATATTGCTGGTATTCCTGTGGAAAACTTATCGTTTTGGCGTTCCGCTTACTACTGAAATCTAAAATGACGTTATTCAATGAGAATACGTAGTCTTTCAGTCCTTTGATTTCAAAACTTGGTAGGTCTAAAGACACAAGAAGGTCATTCCAACTTTCTATAACAGTATTAAAATGACCTATGACTTGATTTGATAAATTCCTATCCTTAATTATATTATTTGTAGCTGGTTTATAAGTACTGCCATTTGTAGTATCTTGTCCCCCGGCCCTGACTATGAGGGAGGTTGGAAAGTGTACTTCTGCGTCAATGGCTAAATTATGGAAACCATCACAGCCGATGGTCATGTAGGTGTCACTTTGAGAAATACCCCTGTCCTTGCTTAGTCCATTACCCTTAAGGACAATCTTTGTATTTCCGCGATTGAAAGGTATCTCGACATCGTGCAGGAGCGAAAGCTTCAATTCTCCTGCCAGACCACCAGTATGTGTTCCTTTTATTCCTTCTGCCCCAAAGAAAAGCACTGTACGCCCGCCATTTGTTCCTTGTGGAATGACCGCCTTTGCGTAAACGCCAAGCTCTGTAGAAGAAGTCTGCAAGGCAAAACGACTGATGGCAATCGTTATCTCCATACCACCAATTGTTCGTTTCAAACCAAGAGGAAGGTTTATGGCTTCTGCATCATTATAATTCAAATCCTCCACATAAGAATTACTCGCAGCAATGCGAGCAAACATGTCATTGAGTTCGTTTATCTGCTGTACTGAATTACTTTTTAGTCTGAGCATAGGATACATGTATGCTCAATAACAGGATACAAAGCAGAAAAAGTGATTCGCTTATATTTGCTAATATTGAGTTTTTAGAAGCCCCGTAATGGCGAGAGTTATTTTTTCCATGTGACAAATTCAAAAGATGTGAATCATTCGTATTTACAGAGGTTTCGTTGAGATAAGGAGTTCTCGGATATCTATACTAAGTAGTGTAGCAATCTCTAAAAGCACTTCCAATGGGGGCTGTACCTTGTTGGAACACCATTTTGATATGGTATTTTCAGACTTTCCTATTTCTTCAGCAAGCCACTTGCCAGTCAGCTGCTTTTCAGCCAAGACAGCTTTAATTCTATTTATTACAGCCATAATTTGATTTTATAACTCTATAAAGTTATTAACTTTCGTTTGCAAAAGTAGTTGATTTTTAGCGACGCAGCAAACAACTTCTTCTTTATTTTTTATATGTCCATCTTTTTCCTGTTATTTCTTGACTATTCCCGCTAATTCCTTTACTCTTAAATCTTTAAGAATGTTACTATAATTTAGCTGCTTGATAACAGTATTCACCATTTAAATTATCAAGCAATGGAATCAAATAACAATGACAATTACGTGCTGGTCTTGGAAGACCGCACGGAAGTAAAGAACGAAAAGGAAATGGGAAAACTCTCCGTAGTTTCAGGTATCGACGACAAGGGCAACCTCAAGACCACTGAAGCAACAGCTGCCAATCAGGCAGCGTTCTTGAAATTCAACAACAAGGACGGACTTCTGAAGAACTTCATGACCAACTTCCTCAAACAGTTCAACAATCCGACTCATTTCGGATTGTACAAGGTCGTGGCAGACAATGTGGAGCAGGGCGTGGACAACCTGCGCACCATGCTGCAAAACCGTGAAAAGCCCGAAAGCAAGCAACAACTGGCAGAAATGGGCGTACCCTTTGAGGACTATCTGCCCCGACAGAAGAATGCTACTGCCATCGATGAGTCGAAGATTGATTGGAAGCAACTCGATAATCTCGGACTTACCCGTGAGCGATTGGAGCAGAGTGGAGAATTAGAAAAGATGCTCAATTGGCAGAAGAGCAATCTCTTGACGATTGCCGTACCTATTGGAGACACTACTATCTACACTGAAGCACGCCTTGCGTTCCGTACGGACGATAACGGCAATATCGGTTTGGCAATTCATCCTTTGAGAAAAGAACCACAGCTTGACTTTCCCTATATGGGTTACAAGTTCTCTCCCGAAGAGAAGGAGCAACTCCTCACTATGGGCAATCTCGGCAAAACCATCGAGGTGACACCCAAGAACGGAGAGCCTTTCTCTGCCTACGTATCTATTGACCCGCAGACCAACGAAATTGTAGCCTTGCGTGCTGACCGTGTGAACATCCCTAAGGAAATCAAAGGCGTGACACTTTCCGATGCCCAGTACAAAGAACTTGTGGAAGGCAAAGCTGTGAAGGTAGAAGGCATGACTGCCAAGAGTGGTAAGACATTCAATGCAACCCTGCAGGTCAATGCCGAGCGAAAGGGCATTGAGTTTATCTTTGGCGACAACAAGAGTTTAAGAGAACGACAGGAACACAAACAAACACAGCAGCAAGGCGTCCCACATAAGCTTTGTGGCTTGGAGTTATCAGAAAAACAGCGTGAAGCCTTGGATAGTGGTCGTACACTATATCTAAAGAATATGGTGGACAAACAGGGACAACCTTTCAACGCATACGTTCGCATAGACAAGGAACAGAACCGCCCACGTTTTTACAAGTGGAATCCTGACAAGAAGCAGGAAACTGGCAAAGAAAAGATGGTTGCCGTAGCCGAAGAACACAAAACGCAGGTAGCCGTGAATAACCACGGCAAGACCAACGAAGCCACCAAGGATGTGAAAGAACCACTCAAAACGGGACAGACACAACCTACTGCCGAGCAGAAGCAAAAGCAGGACGAAAACAAGCAGAAGAAGTCCCGTGGACGTAAGATGTAACCCTTATTTCTATTATCGACTATGACAACTTGTATTATTGCCGAGAAACCCTCGGTAGCCAAAGATATTGCCCGCATCGTAGGAGCAACGACCAAGCAAGACGGATATCTGGAAGGCTGCGGCTATGTCGTTACTTGGGCAATGGGACACCTCATCGCCCTTGCCATGCCTGAAGCCTACGGTTTCTGCCTACAAAGCCGAGGACTTACCCATCCGTCCCAATCCATTTCAGTTAGTGGTACGACAAGTACGCAAGGACAAGGAGTATATATCAGACCCTGCAGCATTGAAGCAACTCAAGGTGATACGTTCCTGCTTTGACAAGGCAGACCGCATCATCGTCGCTACTGATGCAGGACGGGAAGGTGAACTCATCTTCCGCTATATCTACCAACATTTTGGTTGTAAAAAGCCTTTCGACCGTCTTTGGATAAGTTCACTTACCGATAAGGCTATTCGTGAGGGACTTTCCAATCTCAAACCTGGAAGCCATTACGATAATCTCTATTACTCCGCCAAGGCAAGAAGCGAAGCCGACTGGTTGGTGGGTATCAATGCCAGCCGTGCATTGTCCATCGTCCGCAAAGGCGGCTATTCCTTGGGACGGGTACAAACCCCAACTCTTGCTATGGTCTGCCGTCGGTATATAGAGAACCGTGATTTTTCTTCCGTGCCGTTTTGGAAACTCTCCGTTCTCATGGAAAAAGAGGACTTGTCGCTGAAAGCCATTGGCTGTAAAGACTATGAAAATGAAGCATTGGCACAGACTGCTCTCGCTGCACTTCGCAGTCAGAGCCAGCTTACGGTAGAAACGGTCACAAGAAAGGTAACGCATACCGCGCCACCACTCTTGTACGACCTTACTGCCTTGCAGAAGGAAGCCAACAGACGCCACGGCTTTTCTGCAGACAAAACCCTCTCGATAGCCCAGAGCCTCTATGAGAAGAAAATCACGACCTATCCCCGCACTGGCAGCCGATACATCAGCGAGGATGTCTTCGAGGAAGTCCCCGCCCTGCTGCGCAAGATAAGAGAAACACTTCTAACTCCGCTTAACCGCCATTCTGTGGACAATACCAAAGTTACCGACCACCACGCCATCATACCGACAGGTGAAACACCATCAGGATTGTCGACAGATGAAACAACTATCTATCAAATGGTAGTTAATCGCTTCATAGAAGCCTTTTCCCCCGATTCAGAGGAAGAACGTATGCAGGTGCGATTCACTGACGGCACCAATACCTTTACTTGGAAAGCATACCGACAAATCTCTTTAGGCTGGAAAGCCGTACAGAAAGGTAAAGAAGTAGAAGCTGAAAAGAAAGAGGATAGCGATGAACAGATTTGTCTTCATTGCCTAGTTTAACAGAAGAAGAGGTTTTACCACTTGTTTCTGCCGAGATCACCGAGCATAAGACCAAACCTAAACCACTCTACACAGAAGCGACACTGCTTTCTGCCATGGAGAAAGCTGGGAAAGAGGTCGAAGATACAGAAAGCAAGAAGGCAATGGCAGATTGTGGTATCGGAACACCTGCCACCCGTGCCAACATCATCGAGACACTTATTCTCCGTGATTATATCCGAAGAGACAAGAAATCCATTATACCTACCGAGAAAGGGCTGGCTGTCTATGAGATTGTCAAGGACAAGAAGATTGCCAATGCGGAAATGACAGGCAGTTGGGAACTTGCCCTTGCCGCTATTGAAGCAGGAAAGATGCCATCTGATAAGTTTGCACAAGGCATCAACTCATACGTGGGAACAATCTGCGAGGAACTCCTCTCGCTTTCTTCAGAGCAGAAATCCTATCCTGTCTACCGCTGCCCAAAATGCGGACAGCAGAGTGTCGGCATCTATGCCAAGGTTGCCAAGTGCAGGTATGAAACCTGTGGTTTCCACGTGTTTCGTGACGTCTGCGGCATACATCTCTCTGAAGATAACATCCGTGACTTGATAGGCTCCGGTCGTACGCCTATTCTTAAAGGGCTGACCAGCAAGGCAGGAAAGAAGTTCAATACCCGACTTGTTCTGGGTGAAGACTACACTACTTCCTTTGAATTTGAGAACAAAAAAGGAAAACAAAGAGGGAGATAATCCTGGCAGAAACAACGAGGAACAGATATAGGTTGGTAGATACAAGTATTACCTGCCGACCTTTTTACCTCCACTTTTTTATTAAAAGAAAACACTATGGCATACAATAAGAAAGAAGTCCTTCAAGCCAACACGGAAGCCATCCGTGTGGTCTTGCGATTAGAGAAGAACGCCGTGAAGCCACCGAAGCTGAGAAAAGTATCTTACGGAACTATCAGGGCTTCGGTGGCTTGAAATGTGTACTCAACCGCACAGATAATCCCGATGACATCCGCTATTGGAGCAAGTCTGAGCAGAATCTCTTTGAACCAACCCAACAGCTCAAGCAGATGATTTATCGTGAAGCCGTAGATGCCAACACCGCCAAGCGGTATTGGGAGAGTATCAAGGCAAGTGTACTGACCTCCTTCTATACCGATACTCGTATTGTCACCGCCATTATCGATGCTCTCACTTCTGTAAATGTACCCATACGCCGATGTTTGGACCCTTCGGCTGGCATGGGAGCATTTGCTGAGACCTTTGCAAGGCAAGCGGGAGTTGTAGATGCAATGGAAAAGGACCTGCTCACTGCCCGCATCAGCCAAGCCCTACACCCGTATGGCAAAGGAAACATCTTCGTCCGAAACGAGCCTTTTGAAGCCATTGGGCAGTTAGAAAACAAAGACAAATACGACCTTGTAACAAGTAACATTCCTTTCGGTGATTTTATGGTCTATGACCGAGAGTATAGCAAAGGCAAGGACACTCTTAAACGTGAGTCCACACGTGCCATCCACAATTACTTCTTCGTGAAAGGTCTGGATTGCATCAAGGAAGGTGGCTTACTGGCATTCATCACCTCACAGGGTGTATTGGACAGTCCCCGCAATGAAGCCATACGCCGTTACCTAATGCAGAACAGCCGCCTTATCTCCGCCCTCCGCCTACCATCGGGTATGTTTTCAGACAATGCTGGAACGGACGTAGGCAGTGACCTCATTGTCCTACAGAAGCAGACTGGTAAAGAAATCAGCAAGGGTATTGAACAGCAGTTCGTAGAAACTGTTTCCGTTCCCAAGGAAGAAGGCTCTACTGTCGTCTTCAAGCATAACTCACTTTTTGTAGGAGATTGGAAAGACATATCTCATCGCACCATTGCCACAGAGCGCATAATGGGTACAGACCCTTATGGAAGACCTGCATGGGAGTATCGGTTCACAGGAGGGATTGAGAAAATGGCAGAAAGTCTCCGAACACAACTCTCCCTTGAAATGGGACAACGTATCGACCGTAAGCTATATGAAACAGGTATACCAATGACAGAGGCAGAGCGGGAGGCAGAAGCGGAGAAACAGCTTCGCAAGTTGGGTATTACCATAAGTCGGGAAAAAGAAACAGAGAGGATAAAGACAGAAGACAAGGGTATAAACGATGCCTATAACCTCATGCCCGACAGTATCAGGAAGCAACTGCCTAAACTTTACAGTACGGAAAAGGAACTCATTGGCGATAAGGTTGCCTATGCACGCTATTTCTTCCCTATGGGAGCATACACAGCCTACCTTCTGGAATACGACCCTAAGATCCGCATTGGTTTCGGTGCCGTCACGATGGGTTACGGCTGGGAGCTTGGCAATATGTCCCTCGATGAGATGGAAGGCGTAAAAGTAAGAGGACTGGGCATTGAACGTGACCTGTATTTCTCTCCTAAGAAATTGCACGAGATAGTCGAACTGGAAGAAATCGTCAGGGGACAATATACCAAAGAAGAAGTGGTAGCAGAGGAAATCAAGGAAGAAGTGATAACAAAGGCAGAAACAGAGAATAAGGTTAAGGAGACTGTAACCATTGCTTCTGAGAACGATACGCAGATAATGGAAAATATCGTTCCTAACGGCGAGACAATTCCATTACAGCTGTCATCATCAGAGTCTGACCCACAACAATTAGTATCAGAACAGCCTTCCATGACTATAGAACCTGCACCCGAAGGCGTACCCGCCTTGACACTTCACCGACAATACGAACAGGAAAGGTCGGAAATCCGTACGGATATTGAAGCCCCAAGAGAGATGAACGGACAGACAATATTCTTTGACGACGATCATCATCCGGTGGTGGACAATAACATGGAAGATATCGGACAACCGGAGCAACTGTCACTGTTTGCCCCGGAGGAATATAGTCTTTGGACAAGAGAAGTTACCCGTGTGAACAATGAAATCAAGGATAATTCAGGAACTTCACAGGCGCGCCGTCCTGTAACTCAAACTGCTCCCCAGAAATCATCGGAGTCCAAGATACAAAAGGCAGCGACCATTCCTCAACGGCGTACCCGTGGCAGCAGGAAAGCGGCTTCTTCCTCTTCACGTGAGCCATCCCTTTCGACTTCATGGACGAAGCCGAGGAGCGCAAGCCGCAGCCGATAGCGGAAGTCAGAAAGGAGTTTGACGCTTCACCGCGCCCTTTTCTCTCTTCGCCGGACTCCCACCTAAGAGACGGCTCCATTGTCGTGCAGAAAGGGCAGGTGGGGTTTCTTTCTGACTTAAAGCGACATCCGACCTTCAACCCGATGGACTTGCCGTATGCGCAGCTTTCCCGTCTCAAAGCCTATATCGAGATACGGGAGTGCTATCATCGTCTCTATGACTACGAGGCGGAGAACCATGCAGAAGACAGGGAAGACCGCAGCAGGCTCAACCACCTGTATGATGACTATGTTGCACGCTGGGGCTACTTCAATCAGAAGGCTAACACTGACATTATCAAGATGGATGCTACAGGCGTGGAAATGCTCTTCTTGGAACGCTCCGAGAACGGCAGGTACGTCAAGGCGGACATCTTTGACCATCCTACGGCATTTTCTACTACCGAACTTTCCATTGCTGCCGACCCGATGGAGGCATTGGGCGCATCACTCAACAAATATGGCACGGTGGAACTTGACTATATGAGTTCCCTGCTTCCCGATATGGAAGAAAGCGATATACTTTCCGCCTTGGAAGGACGCATCTTTTACAATCCCGAAGAGAATGCTTACGAGGTGGCGGACAAGTTCATTTCGGGCAATGTAATAGAAAAGGCGGAGCGTATCGAGTCGTGGCTATTGGACCATCCCGACCACGAAGAGGCAAAACAGAGCCTTGCTGCCCTGCGTGCAGCCACGCCAACACCCATTCCATTTGCAGACCTTGACTTCAACCTCGGTGAACGCTGGATACCTGCCAAAGTCTATGGCAGGTTCGCTTCGGAGTTCTTTGGGACGGATATTGGCGTATCCTACCATTCCAATATGGACGAATACAGCATTGTATGTGACCATAAGAATGCTAATATCTGGCACAAGTATGCCGTACAAGGTGAGTTCCGCCGCTATGACGGTATCAATCTCTTAAAGCATGCCCTGCACAATACCATTCCCGACATCAACAAGAGCAAGGAGGTGACAGATAAGGTTACGGGAGAGACCAAGACCATCAAAGTAAGGGACGGACATGCCATACAGATGACAAATGCCAAGATTGAAGAAATCAGACAGGGCTTTGTCGATTGGCTCGGACGCACACCTGATACCTTCAAACAGCAACTCTCCGACAGGTACAACCGCCTTTTCAACTGTTTTGTGCGACCCAACTTTGACGGTACGCACCAAACTTTCCCCGACCTTGACCTCAGACGGTTGGGCATTGCCGACCTTTACAAGAGTCAGAAGGATGCCGTGTGGATGCTCAAAACCAACGGTGGCGGTATATGCGACCACGAGGTGGGAGCGGGTAAGACGCTCATCATGTGTACAGCTGCCTACGAGATGAAGCGATTGGGACTGGCAAACAAGCCAATGATTATCGGTCTGAAGGCAAACGTATTCGACATTACTGATACCTTTAGGAAAGCTTATCCCAATGCTAAGGTACTCTATCCAGGTAAGAACGATTTTAATAAACAGAACCGCCAACGTATTTTTAACGACATCAAGAACAACGACTGGGACTGCATCATCCTCACGCACGAACAATTCGGCATGATACCGCAGGCCTTGGAGATACAGGAAGCGATTATGCAAAAGGAACTGGACTCCGTGGAAGAGAATCTCGAAGTGTTGCGACAACAAGGAAGAGACATCTCCCGTGGGATGCTCAAAGGATTGGAGAAGCGCAAGCAGACGCTTGAAGCCAAGTTACAGAACATACAGGACAGCATCGCCGAAAGAAAAGACGATGCCGTGGACTTCAAGATGATGGGTATTGACCACCTTTTTGTCGATGAAAGCCACCAGTTCAAGAACCTGATGTTCAATACCCGCCACGACCGTGTGTCGGGCTTGGGCAATCCCGATGGCTCACAGCGTGCCTTAAACATGCTCTTTGCCATTCGTACCATACAGGAGAGGTCCGGCAAGGACTTAGGAGCGACTTTCCTTTCGGGAACGACTATTTCCAACAGTCTGACAGAATTGTATTTGCTCTTCAAATACCTCCGTCCGCAAGCATTAGAAAAGCAGGGCATCAACAGCTTCGACGCATGGGCTGCTGTCTTTGCCAAGAAGTCTACCGACTACGAGTTCTCCATCACAAACGACATCATACAGAAGGAACGGTTTAGGACATTCATTAAGGTGCCTGAGCTGGCTACTTTCTATGCGGAAGTATAGGAGTTGGAAGCAAGAAAAGGCGAAGAATGCGTATCTGATTGAAATAGAGGATATATTGCCTGCTTACTCATTGAGTTGCATCAATAGAAATAGGCTAAGAAAGGAGTGAAAAAGCAAGAGTTCAGTTACCAAATCGTTCGAGAAACGATGAAAGGAAAAGAACTGCTAAAAGTGGTAACTAAAACGGTGTTTTCTCTTTCATTATCAATGTTTTGCATCACTCAAAGTTCCTCTAAGAAGTGTAATTTTGCAAGCAAAAAAACAATGGAAAAAGAAAAAATGAAGCTACTTTTCTATCTCAAGAGAGGTACGCAGGACAAAAACGGAAAAAGTCCCGTAATGGGACGCATCAGTATCGGTCGCTCAATGGTTCAGTTCAGTTGCAAATGCGCCTGTACACCCAATCTATGGGACAGTCGCAAACAAAGACTTGTGGGCAAGAGTGCCGAAGCCTTATCAGTAAACAACGAACTTGACCGACTGCAAGTAAGCGTCCATCAAGTTTACGAATCGCTTTTGGGCAAGTTGAACAACACTGTTACGGCAGAGCAGATAAGGGAACTTGTATTCGGGTTAAACAGCAAGTCGCAGGGACTGCTTCATCATACGGACGAGTATATCAACCGCTTCCGTGATCGGGTGGGCATAGACCGCAGTGAAAGAAGACTGAAATGTCTGCTGCTCTTCCGTAAGCATCTGGCAAAATTTCTCAGACATCGCTACCATGTGGACGATATTCCCGTGCAAAAAGCCGATACTGCCCTTATCAAAGACTTGGAGGAGTATTTTGCCAAAGAAAAGGGTTTTAAACTCAACACTTCAGCTGGTTATCTTACTATGCTGGCATCCCTACTCAAGGACCTGTACAAACGGCACATCATAGATATCTATCCTTTCATCGCTCACTCTATCCGTTGGGACGTGGGTACACCCCGATACATCACAAGGGAGGAAGTAAACAGAATAGCAGCATTAAGCGATAACGAACTGCAAGGCTACGAGCAGGTATCAAGGGATATGTTTCTCTTTTCGTGCTATACCGGTCTTTCTTATACGGACGTATACCACCTCACGGCAGAGCATATCATCCACGAGTCTGGTATGAATTGGATACGAAAGCCGAGAATAAAGACAGGCAATATATGCCACATTCCGCTACTGCCCGAAGCATCTGCCATCATTGAGCGCTACCGAGGTATTCACACTAGGGCTTTCCGACATGAACCTCCCAGAGGATATCTTCTGCCCATACCAGGCTGCGACACTGTAAATATCCATCTCAAGAAGATAGCTCGGCTCTGTGGTATCACAAAGACACTGACCTTTCACATGGCTCGCCACACCTTTGCTTCGCAGATGACACTCTCTGAAGGCGTGTCTATCGAAAGCGTATCGAAAATGCTCGGACACAGCCAAATTAAGACTACACAAGTGTATGCAGAGACTTCTCCAGAGCGTATTTTTCGGGATGTGGAGAAGATTCTCCCTCTCATCGCACAATATCGTTTAATCAACTAAAAGTCCAAGAACAATGAAAAGTACATTTTCAATTCTATTCTATATAGACAGAAGCAAGACAAATGAGAATAACGAGTGCATTATACGCAGCCGTATCACCTGCAACGGTGCGTCTGCTTCATTCTCAACAGGATTGCACACCTCTCCCGACGATTGGCAATCAAAGATAGGACGTATAAAAGTGGCAGCTAACAGAGCGAATGATGTCAATCATCAACTGGACTCAATAGATAAACGACTTCACGCACTCTATGAACTCACGTTAAGAGAAGAGAACTACATCACGGCAGAATATCTTAAGGAGCAGTTCCTGCATCAAGGAAAATCTACCCCAACACTCATAGAGCTTTACCAAGCTGTCTGCGAAAGTAAGGAGGAATTGCAGGGCAAGACTATAGGAAAGGCTACCGTCAGGGCTTTTAGGGACAGCAAGAAGAGCTTTTTACAATTTCTGAAAACAAGGGGGAAGGAGGATTGTCTTCCCAAAGAAGCCGACAAGGATCTAATAGAAAGCTACCGTCTGTTCATGCTTAGGGACTTAGGAAACAAGGAGAGCACCGTCTCCAACCGTCTGCGCCACCTGCATCAAGTTATTAGAAAGGCACAGCAGGAGCGGTATATCCATGCAGACCCTTTTGAACTGATAGACATTGAAACGCCCACCTACGAGCGCAATGCCCTCACTTCTGACGATTTACACAAACTTCTCTCATATCGCCCTCACCGCTCGGTGGACAACCATTGCAGGCTCATCTTCCTCTTGGGCTGTTTTACGGGGCTAGCTTTTTCTGATTTGAAGAAACTTCGAATGGACGATGTTTACACTCTTGACGATGGGCACAGGTACATATCGCTCTGTCGCACAAAAAAACTCAGAACAGAAGCATTGTTCCTTTATTGCCCATTGCCGAAGAGATACTCACCATTGTCAGCGACGGACAAAAGGAGGGTTTGCTCTTTCGTGAGTTCCCCACGAATAGCCATTTCAACCGCAAGATAAGGGACATCATCATCAAGGCAGGACTCCCATCTCATACCGAAGCCACCTCGCACACGGCACGACATACCTTTGCCACGACCATCTGTTTGGAGAACGGCTTGCCGATAGAAACCGTCAGTAAGATGCTCGGACACCGCTTCATTTCAACCACCGAACTCTATGCAAAGGTTAGCAAGAGCAAGATTGCACGTGAAATGCAGCCACTCATGGGCAGCAATATCACAAGGAAACTTAGAGAGGCTTTGCGTGTCTGCCCGCCAAAAAAGCCAAGCGGAGAGCAAGCAGTTTTTCCTTTGGCTGCAAAGCAACCATCATTGAATATCAACGCTAAATGAAGATGAAGATAAAGATGAAACAGCACAACAAACAGGAACTTTCCTATTTTCGATTGAAATTAAGAAGTTACATGAGTGAGCATCACCCCGAGAGATTGCAAGATACGGAGTTTATCACTGCACGGGCAGATATGGCTCTCACAGTTTACTGCGATGCCGTAGCACAAGGCTTCACGCACCCCGAAGCGGAGAGTATGGCAAGTGAGGGCATTGTATCAAGGCTTGCACTTTTCAAGTACGACACGCTTGTATCTGTATTGGAGAACGAGTTTGAGAGGGAACTGCCTGCACCGCTCTCAGAGAAACTCGTACCTATACTGTTGTCGAACAAGGCTGTTCAAGCCACATTCGACAAGTTCGGTTTGACGGACACATTTGCCGCAAGCGGACAATACGACCGTCTTTACACCGAACTCACAGGCACGATTGTGCTGCTCATCGAGAGCAATCATTTGCCAATAATCGGTCAGACGGAGGAAGCAAGCCCAAAGGCGTTGTAAGCAAAGGCACACGCAAAGTCCCTGATGCCGTTTCTTATCGTGCAAAGGTACAACGGCAGCCTATCTGCCCTGACAAGGTCAAGTCCTACGGATGGAGAGAAGAATCTCCACCGCAGGATTTTTCTTTTCAAGTTGGTATTGCCATTTTCAATATTCGTGCGGTCGTATTCATCTCTCCCAACCTTGCAGGGCTGGGCTGCCATAAGAGAGTATAGGCACGACAAGAATACGGCATACTCAGGCTCTTTGGACGCAAGGCGTAACAACCAACAACAGATAGGACTGACGATAATACAGACAATCTGTTGTCATGACAATCTGTTGTCAAAACTATCTGTTGTCATGACTATCTGTTGTCAAACTATATACCGTCAAAATAATCTATCGATAAAACTATCTATCGACACTTCGACATCTCGATTTGTCGAACTATCGAATTATCGATAAAACAACAAAATAATAAAAGGAACGAACCGGCACCTCATCTCATTACCGCAATAACACAGACGGATTTCCTTTGTTTTTCTATTGCTTTCTCTCTATTTCCCTGCTTATCCTCATTTCTTGCAGCGGTGCTTCCGAGGGTTTACTTTTGCACCCGAGAAGTACGGCAATGGACTGCATAACAGTTTGTTTGCTGAGTAACAATAAAGTAATCAAAACAAAATTAAGGCAATGAAACTCATTATCATCGACCGCAAAGCGTGGGGGCAACATCGCTCCGAATTTGCAGACTTTATCCATCGTGTGGAGAAACTCATCGGTAATCCTCCTGAGACCGAGCAATGGCTCGACAACGAAGCCGTGTGCAAGCGTTTAGGCATCAGCAAGCGTACCCTACAATCATACCGAGATACGGGCAAATCCCTTTCTCCATGATTGGACACAAGTGTTATTACAAACAGACCGACATCTGTGAAATGCTGAATGCAGTCAAGGATTGAAATCAAAGAATGAATGAATTATGGCAGAGAATGAAATCATTACGCGGGAAGACCCTCAGATGCAGATGTTTGCACAACTGATGGAAGGCACTTTGAAGAAGTTGGAGCGGTATTGTGCCACAGCTCGTCCGATGTTAGATGGCGAGGTTTACCTTTCGAGCGAGGAAGTGTGCAGGCAATTACGGCTCAGCACACGCACGCTCCAAGAGTACAGAAACTCAGGAACGCTTCCTTTCTACAAAATCGGAGGGAAGATACTCTACAAGCAGAGCGACATACAAGCCATGCTTGAAAAACACTATAACCCGATACCCAAGAAATTATGGCAAGAATAGATGAAAAAAGGAAACAACGCTTGGAACAAGCCATTAGAGATATGGGAAATTATGGCGTTAAGCTCCGCAAGCCCGAAGAGTTACCCGATTTTGACCAGCCCTCCGATTATGAAGAGGAAAAGAGAAGGTTTGAGCCTGTTGATAAAGTTGAGGAACAAAATGACAAGGAGAGTAACGAGGATTTTTCTCAACCGTCCTATCAAGAAACAGCGTTGTCGCCAACAGAAAGGGCTACTTCTACCGAAGAATTTCATCAAAGAATGGGAAAAAAACAAAGGACAGAAAGCAATTATCCGAGTTTCAGGGGAAATATCTCCAGCCCTTTCGCAACAGCCACCGCAAAGCCGTGTATGTATCAGAGGAAATCCAACGAAAGTTAGACTTCGTGGTGCGGAGAATCGGTGAGCATGGAGCGAGCGTTTCGGGATATGTCGAACAGGTACTGCGGGAACACCTCGACCAATACAAGGAAGATGTGGAAAGATGGAGGAAACTCTGAATTACTGCATTCCTCGAATGCAAGCCTACGCCGAGTTACTGTATTCAATGAATGCAGTAACACAGCAGAGGGCTTATAATCCCATTTTTCTACATCAGCAAGGTGTGTCTTTGTACCACAAATTGCCATTTGTACCACAAAGACCCTTGCCCCGAAAGGGGATTAAATCACTCCAAAGTCGTGATTAGAAAGCAATGAAGAAGCAAAAACAAAAGAAGCCAGACGGCAGATGTGCCACCTGCCCACGATGGGACAGATGGCACATCAGAATACCTAATTCGAAGACCAGCAGAAACTTATCAGACTCTATCGCAAGTCGGGGAGCAAAGACAAAAGAGCGACTTTGTCCGAGCAAGGCTTCTTGGTGAATCTTTTAAGGTCATCACCCAAGACCCTGCAAAAGAACCTTACTTGGAGAAACTCTCAGAAATCGTTGCCTTGGCTCATAAGATAGGGAGTTCTGTACAACGAAGTCGTGAAAGTCCTCAATACTTATCATTCTGTTGCCACTGCTCAACAACTGCTCAGCAAACTCGAAACCTATTCCCAAATTCTCTTCAGACTACAACAGCAAGCAGTACAACTGACAAAAATCCTTTGGGAGTAGAGAAGAATGAATGCTGATAAATCATAACACCCATACTCGTATCGTACCGCGAATGTCCAATCCCTCTTTGGATGATACAAAAGGGTCACTTTGAACGATTACATAGGACCAGTTTCAACGATTTTTTTCCACTCTGCCCTAATACTTTATCTTTTGGAAAGTACATTGATAATCAGATAATTATTTCAATAACTCCCGATTTGGAGTATTACCCCACATTTATTATTTTTTTATTTTGATAATTCCCGATTTGGGGCATTACCATGACCATTAACAAACACAAAGTCTGTATAATCCCCTATAACTAACGTATCTTTTGAAATTTTCCGTATTTTGTAATCAACATATGGATAGAGCTTTTCCACAGGATGTGGAAGTTTCCAATAAATAAAAACTCGCATGCCATCAACATCAAACACTTTAGGGAATAAAATGTCCTGTTGGGAAGTAAATTCTTCATCTCCTTTCTTATTATAAGAATTGAATCTTAAGCCTTCTCTGGCAAATTTAAAAGAAGAACCAAAATTAACACCTATCCAATACTTTACACTGTCATCAGTTAATAATTGGATAATTTCTGAATTGCTAAGTTGCCCATTGCCAGATTCCATTGTTTTATGAATAGAATGGCAAGAGAACATAGTCATTATACCTATAATAAACAATATTTTATTTTGTTCCATACACTTACAAGATTATTTTGATGCAGGTACAATAACTTCTTGCAAATTAAATATAAAATTCACCATATTATTTTCAAAACTGAAAGTCACTAGTCCCTATAAACGCATCATTTAATCTATAAATATAATTATCAATTTGGGGCTTGGACAACTTTGGAATGGCTTTAGTAAGGCTATAATAAGCATAGGATGCCTGTGATTGCCTGTAGCTCTCTGGAACATTATTCCATGACTTATGGTTAGTTTGAGAAATAATAGCCTCAACTTCTCCAATTGTCCCTCCATGGGTTTGAGGATTGTATCTGTGTATAAGGAGGAAGCGAGGTATAGACAAAGGAACGACTGAGCACTACAAGGGTGTCGCCATGCGAAGCGATGTCCGTAAATTTCTCCTCATCCTCCAGTGACATATTCACCTCATGCCATTTGTTATGCACTCCATAGCGATAAAGCCCGAAAGGTGAGACAGCAAATATCCTTCCATTATCAAGCCTTATGACATTTTTTTGATTTGACGATAGTCTGCACCTTCTGGCAACCCCTCATTGAAATCCTTGGGTCAGTAAGCCAGATGCCACCATTGCCATAAAGCAACAGTTGGCGACAAGAATCCACATTCCTCATGGAATCTACCATTAAATCCTTGCCAATGTCAAGCGTGCCTCGTAGCAATCCACCATTCCAATTCCGAAACTCATAACGACTTGGCAGGTACTTCCTGCTCACGTTCACCTCCTTGATGAGTGAACGATGATTGAGCAGGATGCCTGACACGCAGAACATCAGCATGAAGAAGCTCAAGCCGATACCAAGCCATTTATGTTGTTTTCTCCAAGTTCCTTTCTTCATTGATTTCCTTATCTGATTATCTATCTTATTTCTTTTCTTTCTTCGCCCTTGCATCCTTGACAATCTTTCCTGCCAAGAAACAAAGTTCTATCACCATTACCACCCAATGCCAAGGATATTCGCTCGGATGTGCAATGAGCTTCCCGATGATGCCCGTGCGATTAAATGCCTCTACCGCTATCCAGAACACGATGACCGTTGCCGTACCCATTCTGATGTTTGCTCCCCACGATTGCAAGTGGAGTTGCTTGCGAAATACGTATGGGGCGGAAAGCAAGACATAGAAGGCTACACCGAAGGTGACTGGACTCTCACGACCAAACAATTGAGGATCATAGAGGTTCATCAGCAGGGAGATAGCAAGTCCAGAGCATTGTGTTGATTTCCATGAAGGTAACAATGCTGGTGTGGCGTGTCATCGGGCGAGCGGCGATGAGTCGCTTGTTCTTCCCCAAGAAGAGCGTCTGCCACCAGTTGAGGAAGTTGCAGGCATTTCGGGAACAGAAGATGTAGAGCAACATCACCATTGCCCACAAGCCAAAGGTGGCAGGGGAGCAGAAGATATTCAGGGCGGCTCAACACTTCTCCTGTCACTGGGTCAATCTCAGCATGTGTGCCCCAACGATGGGCATAATACATGAAGAGGAAATCCACCCAACCCGTCCAGTAGAACATGCCACCGATAAGTCCGAGCAAGGTTTGGCGAGTCTGTCCCTTGACGAAAACACCGACCACCACCATCACCAAGCCCACGAATCCCACAGCCATGCCAGCACCCAACAGTTGCGTGCCGTCATAGTTGTCCTTCAATACTCGTGCCACCAAGTGAACCATGGGCATGCTTCCCAATATCACGCCCATCGACACGATGGATTTCCACCAATATAGTTTCTTGTTACTCATGGCTTTTCTTCTTGTGAGCTGCAAACATGATATAGACGAGCAATGCCACGAATGCCACGAGGATGCAAATCATCTGGGTAGTATACTTCTCCGGCTCAATCCAAATCTCCTTGAAAAAGTCAAGGCGACCAAAGCACTTCCACAGAGTCCCAGAACACGACAACCGTTGCGATTGCCATGCGGATGTTTTGCACCCCATGAGAGCAAGACGCAGTTGGCGACGCAATATAAAGAACGAGCCTATGAGGGCATCCCACTCCTACGAGGAACGTAACGGGATGGTGGTCGCCGAGGAAACGCTTGTCGTAACAGAACATCAGCAACAGGTAAAAGCCCCCAGAGCATCATATTGAGCTCCATAAAGGTTACGATGCTGGTGTGGCGTGTCATGGGCTGGGCGGCTATCACCTTACGCTTTGTGCGGAAAACGACTTTCTGAATCCATGTGATGAAGTCGCAACCGTTGCGGGTGCTGAACACATACATCGTCATCACCATCATCCATAATCCGAACGATGCGGGCATGATAAGGTATTCGGGCTTGGTTACTATCTCTCCGTTTTCAATCTCGGGCTGAACACCATAGCGACGGGCATAATAGAGAAAAAGAAACTCCACCCAGCCTGTCCAAAAAAGCAGTCCACCGATGAAACCCCACAATGTCTGCCGAGTATCTCCCTTTACGAACACGCCGATAATGACAAGGATTAAACCTACAAAGCCCATCATAAAACCAGCGATGTGCATGGCTCCCTCGCCCATGAATTTTTCCATGAGTATCATCAGTGCGTGTCCCAATGGCATGGCGAAGAGAACTAACAGAAAGGCTATAAGAGTTTGCCTTGGATAGTATTTTTGTTTATTTTTCATTCTTTTCTTTCGTTTTAGTCAATCTGTTATTTGCCAACAGATAAGAAGATAGTGCAAAAAGCTCATTAGCTTTTCTCAGATTGGTAATTAGCTTTTTTTCAAAAATTGGTCGTGAGCTTTTTTTGAAGGATGTTCATTAGCTATTTTTCTGTTGCCTATTGACTTTCTCGGGATTGCTCATTAACTCCTGTCTGATTGATAATGCACTTTTTGAAGTTTCATAATGCACTTTTCGTTGATTGGTAATACACTTCCTAAAACCTACCGGAGTTCATCACAATAATAGCTCATCTGTCCGCCCGTGTCGCCTATTTCGACATCGGCTTTGTACCAACTGATGATCTGTAATTTGAAATATCGCTCTCCGTCGGCAGTGCGTACCACGTATGTATGGAACGAGGGTGCATATACAGGTGGCGGACCTGTGAAGGTCATCGCTTTTGCCAATATGGGGTTAGCATCTGTCTGTGTCGATGCAGGACCGCGATTGGGATCGAACCAAGGATTCTGTTCAAAGTCGAGTTTATTGGCGATGAGATACTTGTTCCAGTCGTTTTGCGACATGGTGATATATACCGAATGGTCATCCACCACCCATTGTAAATTGGTTGGCAATTGCGCCACCGTTTTCCAAGTGTCGTAACTGCCGTATCCTAAGTCGGCGGCTCCGCCTTTTCCATTACCCGATGTTCCGCTATTCGTTCGCATACGGTAGCCGCAAAAGGCAATGTCCCAGTCGGTACGTTCCCGCTGTTCGCCCTCTTTAATGTCGCCATTGGGCTTGTCAAGGTTGAATATTTTTCCTGTGCGCAAATTGATGTACAGCCAATCGTTGGTAATGCCAGTGGTGTATCCCGTAACTCTTGGCAGCGTTTTGCCCGTAAACTCCTCCGCATCGTAACTCACGCACGAGGACAATGCTGTCGTTAAAGCGAAAAAGTATGAATATGTATTTTCTCATTTCTTTCTTTTTAATGATTTTACAATGTCATCAACAAGAAACTCCACTTGCACATATCCCTTTGCACCGCTGGTGGCAGGAACATTGAACATAGTGATGCCCGACCCCAAGGTGTGGGGCACATAGTTGAAGATGTTATCTACTCCGAGCGTAACTTTCACTTTGTTGTAGAATGTCTGCACCACTGCCAAGTTACAGAGTGCATAGGGTAGGCAGCGTGCAGCGGAAATAGAGCATCATAGCTCTTATGATGTTCTTCCACCCACACACGATCTTGCACATCAAAGTTTTTTTCTCGCCCATGAGCGATGCACTGAAGATGGTTTTCAAGCGGTAGTTAGGCTTGTTATATACATAGTCGATGCTTGCCGTGGCAGCATGTGGCGACGTGGTATTCACTTGTATGCCATCCTGCTTGCTCACGTTTACATAGCTGTAAGTTCCGTTCAGGGGTAAAGTGGTCGAGGAAATGCCACTTCAGGATAGCCTCGATTCCGTACAGACGCTGACTGCTGAGATTGGTGTATTCGAAATTGTACTGCATATCGTAAATATGCCATACGCCCTCTATCTTGTTACGGAACTTATTAATGTAAGCATTTACATTCATGAAGAAACCATTATGGGTGTATTCTGCTCCCAAAGAGAAATAATGGTTCTTCTCTGGCTTCAGGTCTTCGCTACCCCTTATCTGGAACATTCCGAGATGATCCCAGTTGAAGAACAGTTCCTTGATGCTGGGCGCACGATAGCCCATGGAGTAGTTGGCACGTATTGCCCAATGCTCATCAGGCGAATATTTAACTGCAATCTTTGGCATATACATAAATCCGAACGCCTTCGAGAAGTTAGTGCGCACGCCTGTCGACAGCATCCAATGCTTGTTTGCCGTCCATTCATCTTGCAGGAAGTATTCCGTCTCGTGCAGTGCCCGAGTGGTCATCTTACGGTTTACAAATCGGTCGCTGGTGAGTTCATCCGAAGTATGTTCCACTCCAAGTATGATGCTGTGTCCGCTAAAGTAGGTACTTGTCAGTGTGAGACGTGGCTCGAATATTTTTACTCTTGTACACCTTCTTGCGTTCATCGATACGCTCGTGCCGTTTGAAACGGTCATAGAAATCGTTGTGTATGCTAAGGTTTACGGTAAACCAGTCTTTTTACATTATATTTCGCCTTAACGCCTGCCATGAAGTCGCGACTCTGCGAGAAGGTCATGTCTTGTATCAGGTCGTATGAGTTCATGAAGAACATCGAACCATACACCTGTACCGACAGGTTTCTGTTAGAGCTCGTAATAGAACTTCTGCGCTGCCGAGATATGCTCCGTTCCCTCAATACCCATTGGTGAACGGACGGCAGTGCCGTTTAGCGTGATGTCGTGAGGGAGGAATGGGTTAGCCTCCTTTGTGTAGGTCTTGCTGTCGTTCTCCGCCTGATACAGATAAAAGGCATCGCTCTCACTATACCATACGTCGGTTTGTGAGGTGAAAGCCTTGTGCTTCACTCCTGCCGAAAAGCCATGCTTGCAGGTTAGGGGCGGTCGCTGTTCTTCTCAAACATATATAGAAAATCTTTTGGAGACGGTGTCTTGTAGTTGCGCTCGTTCATCTGTGCCCAGCGCATACCTGCCTGAATATCCAATGGTTTGGTCGCTTTTTTAGAAATAAGATTGATGACCGCACCCGAAGCACGACTGCCATACAGAGTACTGCTGGCACCCTTTACAATCTCCACACGGTCGATGGCGTGCAGATTAAAAGCGTTCATAGTCGAGGTTGCCTGCCATATCGCCCGTCATTCGTTCACCGTCTTGCAGAAAGAGAACGTGGCGCGCGTCGAGTCCCTGCATCGAGATTTCGTTGCCGAAACCCACTTTCTGAATGTTGAGTCCTGGTGTCTCTTGTTGCAGGGCATGTTGTAGGTCGCTGTACCCTGCATCAACGAGTGCCTTTCCGCCCAATACCTGTGTGGTAATGGGCGAAAGTTTCTGAGGGCGCTCTGTTCGTGAACCTGTTACAACGACATCGTTCAGGTGCAGCACGTCTTCGCGCATAACAATCTTTATGTTGTTTTCCTGTGGCGGCACACTTCCTTTTACGGGGACGAAGCCCGTTGCATGGACATTATAGTATAGTTCCTTTCCCTTTTCTATACTTAATATCACCTTGCCTTCAATGTCGGTAATGGTATTCTTAACATCCAACATCTCTTTGCTCGTGGCATATTGCACAGTAGCCCCTACCAAAGGTTGCTGCGTATCTTTCTCAAGTATGGTTATCCTTACCCTGCGCTGTGCCTGTGCGCTTATCGCCAAAAGCAGGCAAAGGAGTAAGAATAAGAATCCTTTCTTCTGCATCGTTTCTTTTTATTATTGAAAAAAAGGAGTGAAAGCACTCACAGCCCCTCACTTCCTTTATTGTCATATTTGTAACGTATTACAATCCGTGTTCCTTCTTATAGGCTGCCAAGTCCTTCTCGTATTGGGCAAACTCGGCTTCGTAATTGTTGATACGGTTCTTGTCGATGGTCTGCAAGAAACACTCGGAACGTACGTTCATCATGTTGTAATCAACTATGAATGTAATCTGGTTTGTTTTCACATTCAGATAGCCTTCTACACCTGCGCCACTTCCTTGCTGTACTCCGGAATCATCTTTAGGATTTCCCGTAACGCTACCGTCCTTACCCTTAAACTTTATCCAGCCATCCCCTTTATATTCGTCTTTTTCCCAAGAGTTGAGTTGCATAAACTTACATTTGCATGAGAAATACACAATCAATGGCATCTTGCCTACGGTAAAGCCATCGAGCGTCAGACGAAGACTGTCCTTCTCCCAATTGAAATTAAATTTAGTAGGACATCCTTGGGGCAGGAGGGTCTTATCGACCGTGTTCATTGTCGCTTTTGTGGAAAGGACAATATCTCCTGACAAAAATATCCTTTCTGCTCTTTTTAGGTATTCCTGAGCGGGGGCTTTTTTTGTTCCAAATTGTCATCACTGTTACAGGAAGATAAACCCAATGAGAACACTGCCAGAGGCAAAGGATACATTTTACTGTTATGAATCGCATGTCGCCTTGTTATGGTTGTTTATGTTTTGTTAATTATTAATTAGTGATGACCATTCAACTCCATCTATGTAGCCACCACCACTGGTCAAGACCTTGAGATACTTCTTGATAAAGTCTTTTTGTTTCCTGTCTGTCAAACACGTCTTGCGTACACGCAAAAGAGGTTTTTTTATCATAGGTATGAAATTCCGTCAATTCCGGATAGGTAACACGACAATTCCTGAGATAAACCACCAAGTTCCAAATTGGATATCATCTTAAATTTGGACAAATCTACCTGTTCTAAACTCTTCATATTCGCAAATGTTATCATATAAGATCGCAATCCGCTTTTTTTCCGGTAAAAGCTATCTTTTTTTCAAATCCGGGCATTCTACAAAAAAACAAGTGAGGAATACCAGGGATCATCCTGTTCCTGCTCAATCGCTCTCTGACCAAACAGGGTACTATGGCTTAAATCTATTTCGCTAATACCGCTAACCTTTACCCATAGGAGACCTGTCATGTTTGTAGCATCCTCAAGATTGATGCCTTCAGAGGCATCCACGTCTGTCAATGACAAGGTCATGAGACCGCTACAGGGTCTCAGGTATGGGAGTTTCGCTTTGTTTGTCAGGTTTACAGTAAGAAGTTTGCCGTCCCAATAAGGATTGTTCACAATATATTGTACCCCTTCCAGTGTTTCAGCAGTGGCTACTCCATACCACTTATTAAATACACAGGCATTCGACCTATCTTTGTTGCTTAACCGCTTGCTGATGTCAATATGAATATCGTCTTCATCAAAGATGCTGGAAAAATATTTTTTGAAATTAGCCCTTATATTCTCATCAGGTATCTCGCGAATGGTATTGTATTTCTGCAAGTCGCCTTTTGCTGTTTCCATCTTCACGTCTATACTTCCAGACTCAATCTCTGCCTTCTTCTCTCGATAGAAACGCACAAGGTCTTTGATGTTGAACTTTGCTGTCTGTGGCAAGTACAATTTTGTGATTTTGTGCAACTGTGTTACGGTTTCATCACCATTCTCTTCCGTCTTTACATTCACCAGTCCTTCAAAGTCATAAATGTCGTTGCCCGTCAAATCTACACCGGTAATTTGTGCTGGCAGCTGAGCGAAGTCGAAAACAGGTCCATACCCGTTATTGGAGAGTTTTACATCTTTTAGGTTTGGAAGAATATCAAGACCGCTGAGATCCTTCAGGTTTGTACCGCTAAGGTCAAGCGATGTGGTATTGTTGGCCAAATCGTTGAGTTCCAACTTACCGTCTTTGTCGAACTGATAACCTTTCGATTTCAACACAGTCATCAATTCTGTATTTTTTTAAGGGAGTTTGTGCTGTAATGAACTGTATTATCATCACTGCTACATGAGGCAAGTCCCATCACAAGGAATACCAATACTGGTAATGTTAAATTCTTTACTATTTTCATTTTCGATAATAAATTAATTGTTTTGAGTTGCAAAGGTAGGAGCCTTGTTTGGATTTCACAATACCTATTTCTTATGATTTTATTTTTATTTTTGCAATCCTTATTTATTAGGATTTTGCTGTTTGTGAGAATTTTTATCTGTTTTACTTTTGGTAAGGCTAAAACGGTATCGCAACGATACGAGGGCATAACTATGTATCTGCGGTCGGAAACTCTCGTGATACCCGTAACCTGAAACGGAACGGTTGAGGTCCTTCGCCTATTCAGAATGTCGTTCCATTTGAATGAGAGCGTGGCTTGTTTCTTCCTGAGAAAAACGCCACGATGCTCCCACGTTCAATAGCCACTGGTCATCATCTGTGGTTGAATAGGTTACTCGGCACAGATGACAATTTGCATCGCCCCATATTTCAATGTCGTGGGGAAGTTCTACTGTGCCGCTGATGCCACAGTCATAGTCAATGGTATTTACATGGGTGTTTGTCAGTAAGTTGTTGGAACGGTAGAGTTGCCAACTGGCGTGTGAGGTCAATATTCCCCCATTTCGGCTGGTAGTTCAATCATAGGGCTAACCTCATTACCCGTTGTATGTGTCTTGCTCTTCAAAGCATTACCGTACGTTTGTTCGTGAAAGAGATAGACGTGGTTTTTAAAAGAAGTTCTCATAGTACCAGAGAGCATCAGACGCTTCACTTGTTTCTGCCATTGCAGCATCCCGTCCACAGAATAATTTCCGTTGATATTGACAGTTCTGTATGTCCGTGCGCCAGTATTTGAGTCATACGTTACTTCCTCTGCAAAATCATTGAACGAGTTGTGGTAATTGCCCATAAAGGTAATACCATATTTTCTCTCATTTAATCTGATGGACAGTTGTTGTTGATAGGCTGGCTTCAACTGCGGATTGCCTATCTTCACGGACAGCGGGTTGCTCTTGTCATCAAGTGTCAGCAAAGCCTGTATGGAAGGCTGTTGTGTGTTTCCGTTATAACGCAGTTCAACTTCTATTTTTCCGTTGTTCCACTTTGCGCCGAACTTGGGCTTGTATTCCGTAGCCTTGACTGTATAGTCCACTGTTTCCGAATTGTGTTGCCGGCAGATATTCCTGCGTTGCCATTCTACATCAATGCCACTATTTATCTTCCATTGCTTACCCTTATAATCCATTCTCAGGGTGAGTTCCTGCCCACATATAGATAGTGTGTTCTCATAACTTAGGCTATCTATGTATGGTCTATTCGGTATAGTATAGTCGTAAGTGTTGCTTGTGTTTCTATCCTCTTCGTGATGCAGTCCGTACCCTGTCTGCAATTTCAACTGTTTGCCAAAAGGATGGGTATATTGCAATGATATTCTGCTTTCGTTGCGCAGGGTGGGCAGTTGTTGGCAAAGATTGCGCAACAGTAGTGAATCTCCGCCCACAGCGTTGCGCAGGTGGTGGAATTTCGTCAGTGAAAGGCTGGTATTATTAGTTTCATTCGAGTTACCGCCAAGTGTCGCCTTCACGGTAAATGATGCCCCAGCCTTGCCAATCCGCCGTGTGAGGTCGGCAGATACATGGTAATTCTTTCCATTGCTTTTTTTGTGTTATTTCATAGCGTTCCCGAGGTCAGCGTGTCCGCAACCGTATTGCGCTCATATAGGGTATGTTGTGTTGTCAGTCAGGTTGTCTGACCGTCCGAAGTTTCCATTTGCACTTATATTCAGCAAAGTCTTTTTTTGTCTATGTTATACTGCAGATTTATGTTTGCGGCATTACTGTGATTCTTGCTCAAGGAAAGCAGCATTGATTCCCGATATTTTGTTCCCGATGAAAGATATTGCTCATCATAGTCATGATTCTCGCTTCCATTGTGGAAGGCATTGAGTGGAGGCTTGCATTGAGCGTAATTTTTCTTACCAAATTTCTTCACGATATTGCCCGACAATATGTTTTGGAAATTGTTTCCCCCAATGTTCATATTACTAAGATTGTCAGAGCGCAAAGTCAGCGAGGTGTTTTCGCCATCGGCATTGAATAGATTGCCCTGTACCTCATCCCTGCGTCTGTCGCGATTGCCGTGTTCAGCCGTTAGTGTTCCTGTCAGGCTGCCATTGTAGGTAGATTTGGTCTTGATGTCCAGCACATAATTGTCAGCATCATCATCTACTCCCGTCATTTTCTCCAATGCGCTGAGCATGTCATACAGTTTCAGTAGTTCCACTGCATCGGTTGGCATATTCTCCAACGCTGCGATAATGTCGTTGCCCATAAAGGTCTCGCCATTGATGTTTACGCCGTTCAATGGCTTTCCTTTGAATGATAGTTGCCTGTTCGCCTTGTCGTATTCCATGCCCGGAATATTCCTGATTAAGTCTTCCAAGTTAGCACCTTTCCTTACTCGAAGGCAATCAGTATTGATAAACGTGGTGTCTTTTCTTATGGAAAACAATTTCCGCTGTCCAATAACTTGAACTTCATCGAGGTTCTATCGTTTTTATGTAATGAAGAAACATGTTTTCGAGTAGGGTATATAGTATCACCCACAACTAAATTCAAAATAGTAGCATTAGCAGTGGGAAACAGCAGAAGTAGAATGATGAAGATTAAAAGAATTCTTTTGATTATCATTTTGCAAAATTACCATTGTTCATAGATATATGCAATACCTTAAAATGGCGATTTTATAGAATTAGAAATGTCTAAGGTTGATTTTCATTGAAAAAACAACGTAAATACTTTGCTTATATGAATTATATCGCTATCTTTGCAACATCAAACAGAGAGTTCTTTGAGACTTTGCAGAATAAAGAAAGGGAAAGAAACTCGCTCGTTTCTTAGTCGTTCACCTTATCAGATTATATATTCTGCTTTTTATTAGTAATCAGTCGATTACATTCACCCCCATTACTTTTATGCGGAGATTTGCGATTTTCGCACTGCCAAGGACATCGGTATCGACAGACCAGAGAAGAATGAGATACTGCACAACATACCACCGACACCCGAGCAGGAAGTTTTTATCGGCAAACTGATGGAGTTTGCCAAGAGTGGCGATGCCACAATCTTAGGACGTTCACCTCTGAGTGAGAGCGAGGAAAGAGCAAAGATGCTGATTGCAACAGACTACGCCCGCAAGATGAGCTTAGATTTACGCATGATTGATGAAAATGCTTACTCAGATCATATCGACAACAAGGCAAGTCACTGTGCCAAGATGCTCAATGACTATTATCAAAAGTACGATACACAAAAAGGAACGCAGTTTGTTTTCTCTGATTTGGGGACTTACAAGCCTGACGAATGGAACGTCTATTCTGAGATAAAGCGTAAGTTGGTAGAGGACTATCATATCCCTTCCTACGAAATACGCTTTATCCAAGAGTGTAAGAACGAGAAGGCAAAAAAAGCGATGGTAGATGCCATGAACCGTGGTGATATTCGCATTATTTTCGGTTCTACATCCATGTTGGGCACAGGTGTAAATGCGCAACAACGTGCGGTAGCCATCCACCATTTGGACACGCCTTGGCGACCTTCGGACTTGGAGCAGCGCAACGGACGAGCCGTGCGCAAGGGAAACCTTATCGCCAAGGAATTTGCGGACAACAAAGTTGATGTGATTATCTATGCCGTGGAACGTTCCTTGGATAGCTACAAGTTTAACCTGCTGCATAACAAGCAGCTTTTCATCAACCAGCTGAAGACGAACACGCTTGGTAGTCGTACCATTGATGAAGGGTCGATGGATGAGGACAGCGGCATGAACTTTTCAGAATACGTAGCAGTACTTTCAGGTAATACCGACCTTTTTGAGAAAGCAAGATTGGATAAGAAGATTACCACCTTGGAATCAGAACGTAAGAACTTTCTCCGTGAGCGTGATGCCGCAACGGGCAAATTGGCAGAGATTGACAGCTCCGTGTCCTTCCATACGGATAAAATCAAGGAGGCACAGTCTGATTTAGCTCTCTTAGAGAAGCGTGTGGAGCGTGATGATGAAGGTACACCTATAAATAAACTGACAATCAAAGGTGTGGAAGACTGTACTGACATCAAGACTATTGCTGCACGTTTACAGGAAATAGACGAAAAAAAGCTCGCACCAAAGGAGAGTACAACAAAATTGGCGAAATCTATGGTTTCTCCATTATGGTCAAGACAGAGAGTACTTCCAAGGACTTGTTCGATTGTTCGGTGAACCGCTTCTTTGTGAAAGGGCAGGAGAGTATCTACTATACCTATAATAACGGTAAGTTGGCAACTGACCCGAAACTTGCGTGTCAGAACTTCATTAATGCCTTGGAGCGTATTCCAA